>VOFH01001223.1_pt1 | contig 3210001 bp, 3070 predicted proteins | sample 5384091 | NCBI WGS metagenome assembly VOFH01 (sample SAMN12384727, study PRJNA508395) | human gut metagenome | isolation source: healthy gut G | host: Homo sapiens | reverse complement strand
CCGGACAGGTAGGCATAAAACTGTGCCACCACATCGGACAGGATCTTCGCTTCGGTTCCTTCCAGAACCAGGCCGCCCATGCCTTCCTTGGCACGGATGGCGCTCCATACCTCTGCCAAACGGAGAAGCCCCACCTGACCGGTCTCATTCAGTTCTACTGCCTGATCTGCCGCCGTGCGGCACTCGCTGACCGCATCGGCCATGACTGTAAGCAGCTGGCTGCGCTGGGCATTTACCGCCCTGTCAAAAAACATCAGCGGATTTTTATTCAAAATGTTGGGGTTCATCATCATTCATCCTCCTTCTTTTTCAGTTCCTGGGGTTTGGTAGTCATAATGCGGTAAAGTTCGGTGTTCTTCGGGAAGTGGTCTACAAACGGCAGGATCGTGGAGCCATAGAACAGCAGGCCCTCGCCCTCACCGGAGTGTGTCACATAGCTAAGCTGGTGTGTGGAAATGCCCAGCTGCTTGGCAAGGATCTGACGGTCTCCACCTGCCTGGTTGAGCATATACACGAAGTCGGAGTTTTCAAAGATCTCTGAGACAGACATCGCATCCCTTCCTTTCCGTTCCGGCGGTCTTGCCGCCGCTGTCTCCCGGAAGGGAATGGAATCGGTACTTGATCCATAAGTAATTGTTTTTTCTGTATTTGATTTCTCTATATTTAATTCTGCGGGCTTTTCCGTATCCGGTTTTACCATATCCGGGTTTTCCGTATCTGGTGAAGCCGTATCCGGATGGGACATATCTGGCTGGGGCTGTTCATAAATAACATACTCGGTATCTGTGATCCGCCCACTTTTATCGCGTCTCTGGTGGCGCACGATATATCCGGCTCCTTCCAGTTCACGCAGGGCAGCACCGATGGCATCCACGCCCTCCTTACAGATCTTTGCAAGGCCACGGGTGGTGTAATTCCAGTCCTCTGGCAAAGACAGCATCATGGAAAGCAGCCCCTTGGCTTTTAACGACAGGTTTGCATTTCGTAAATGATGATTGCTCATCACAGTGTAATCACGGGTCCGTTCAATGCGAAAAACGGCCATCGACCTCACTCCTTCCGAATTTTGGGTACAAAAAAACCGCAATCCTCATTTCAAAGAATTGCGGTGTTCAACGCTTTTCAAATTTTCTTGCATAAAACCAAAACAGCGGCTTTTGGGGACGCGCCTCTGTAAATGGCTCCTCCTGGGCGAAAGGAAGTGTTTGCATCACGCGGTCAATATCCGTTGAATCCATGTCATGCTGAGATTTGCAATCTTCCCGGATTGCTTCTTGAATTTCCTTTACCGTACACATAGTCATTCCTTTCCTTTCGTTGTATGGGTTTATGAGCGGCGGCGTTTTCCCGGTTTGAAATCGAGGATATGTCCCTCAATCACACGAGCGTAACGCTTGATCTTGATCTCCCGGCGCTGCTGGCTTTGCAGGGCGGCCTGATACCCGTCCTCAGTCAAAAACAGCCGCATTTCATCTCCGGGGCTGCCGTAAGGAGTGCTGGGACGCAGGACGGAAAACTCGATCATCCAGCGGGTGTTATCCCAAAACCTCTCTACGGCGAGAATGTTGTGTCCTTTCAGCTCACGGGCTGAAATATCCCTCATAGGCGGCTCCTTTCATCGTTCCTGGTCTCTCTGACGCTTTTTCTGCCATGCCTCCAGCAGCTTGATGATGGTTTCCTGCATCCGCTGGGGCGTATAGCTTTTAGGGAAATACTTCCGCAAAGTGTCAGAGGTAAATGTCACTCGGTCCAGATCACTTTTCTTTTCCTCACCCATGATGACACGCATCATATCGAGGGTCAGATGCCCTTCCTGGCTGTATTTCTTGAGCCGCTGGGCTTGGGAAAGGGAAGGGGTAGCCTGTTCACTGTCCATCGCGTCCAGTAGGTCTATCTGTTCTTCCTTTTTGAGAAAGGACAGCTCATAAGCAGGGTTCAGGGCAATCTTCTTTTCATCCACCATATCCATCAATTCAGGAATCAGCTCTGTCAGACGGATAAATCTCTTAATCTGTGATTTGCTATCTGGACTGTTCTCCGCGATTTTTTCTGCCGCAGTCAACTTCGGCCCAACTTGGGCCGAAGTTAAATCCGTCCTGGCTCCTTGGTGCTTAATGGCATCCAGCTTCATTTTATAAGCAAATGCTCTTTCACTGGGGAGCAGGCTTTCTCGTTGTAAATTGCTGTCAACCATAATGATTGTAGCGGCATCATCATCCAAATCCCGAACAATGACCGGCATGGTCTCCTTTTCTGCCAGTTCACTGGCTCTGTGCCGCCTGTGTCCGGCTACCAGCTCATAACCGCCCTCCGGGTCCGGTCGGGCAATCGCCGGAACCAGAACACCATACTGCTTGATACTGTCAGCGGTCTCCATCATGGCTTCGTCATCCTTGACTTTGAATGGGTGATTCTTAAACGGATGCAGTTCAGACAGCGGAATTTCCTGAATCTTTTCCAGCTTTGCATCCTGACGGCCTTCTTCGGTGGAGAACAGATCATCTACCGAGGCCAGCTCTATTTTTTTCGCGCTGCTTTTCAAGTTTCAACACCTCCTTCGTCAGATTTTTGTAGCCCTCAGCCACCTTGCCGCCGGGATCATGGGCAAAAATGCTTTTTCCCTCGGCGCTGATTTCCTTTGCCCGGACAGAGTGGGGAATCTCTGTGCCGAATACCTTAATCTTGCTGCCATAGGTCTCTCGCAAAAGTGCGGAAATCTCTTTGGCAAAGTTGGTTCGGCTGTCAACCATCGTCAGTAGGATACCGTCTATCTGGAGCTTGGGGTTGATCTGCCGCTTTACCTTGTTTACCGTGGAGAGCAGCTGTTCCAGCCCTTTGGCGGGCAGATACTCCGCCTGAACGGGAATGATGATCCTGTTTGCAGCGGCCAGCGCATTGACTGTGAGCATCCCCAGGGAGGGCTGGCAGTCGATAAGGATATGGGAGTATTGTCCCTTCAGCGTGTCCAGATATTGCCGCAAGACAGTCTCACGGCTCATGGCATTTACCAGGGATACTTCCATACCGGATAACTGGATGTCCGCAGGCATCAGGTCTACGCCCTCCGAGTGGTGCAGGATACCCTCGCCGGGACGAAGCGGCTCATCCATCAGGATACGCCCCATAGCGTCCGACAGCGTAAAGGGCAGCTTGTCCGGTTGGGGATTGCCCAGGCTGATCGTCAGGCTTCCTTGCGGGTCTCCGTCGATCAGCAGGACTTTCTTTCCAGACTGCGCCAAACCGATTCCAAGATTGGCACAGGTGGTGGTTTTGCCAACGCCGCCTTTCTGGTTGGCGATGGCGATGATTTGCGTGTTCATTGACTTCACCTCATTTCTGATTGTTGCTGTTGCTTCTGGAAATAGAAAAAGCCGCCACTCCAAAATAAAAAGTGAAGTGACGGCTCTTTCTATCGCCGGAATACGAGTTCCTGAAATGAAAAAAGCACCCAGTCATTTTATACTGAGTGCTACATCAAATTCATATTCAATTATTCAAATTAGGTCAAACTATGCCAAACTGCCACAGACCAAAACGAGGGAACAAAGGACTGAAAAGCGACCCCAAAACACCCCCAAAAATCGGCTCTCGGTTAACCACTTTGGGCACCACTTGACCCTCTTTTTGCCCTCTTTGGCCGGTTAACCACTTGCGGACCACTAAAAATTGGGTGAAAACGGCTCTCGTTTTGCCAAATTTGGTCAAACTATATCAGCCCGTTTAGATATAGTAAAACCCCGGAAAACCTTGATTTTCCGGGGTTTTTGAACCATTTTGATACGGTTTGAACAGCAGATTATCTCTTGCTGAACTGAGGCGCGCGACGAGCTGCCTTGAGACCGTATTTCTTACGCTCCTTCATACGAGGATCGCGGGTCAGGAAACCGGCCTTCTTCAGGATGGGACGGTTGTCCTCGCTGGCCAGCAGCAGGGCGCGGGCGATACCGTGCCGCAGGGCGCCGGCCTGGCCGGACACGCCGCCGCCGGTGACAGTGGCCACAACATCCATCTTGCCGGTGTTGCCGGTGGCCTCCAGAGGCTGACGGACCAGCATCTTCAGGGTGTCCAGACCGAAATACTCATCAATGCTCCGGCCGTTGACGGTGATGGAGCCGGTGCCGTTGGGGAACAGATGGACGCGGGCCACAGAGGACTTCCGGCGACCAGTGCCATACAGATAGGGCTTCTTGGACTGATACATACTTCAAACTCCTCCTTATTCCGCGTCCAGAGCGACGGGCTTCTGAGCCTGCTGCTCGTAGTTGGCGTCCGCATAGATGTGCAGCCGCTTCAGGGATTCCTTGCCGATGGTGTTCTTGGGCAGCATACCGCGGACAGCCACCTTCATGGCCAGCTCGGGCTGCTCCTGCATCAGGATGCGGTAGGGGGTCTCCTTCAGGCCGCCGATCCAGCCGGAGTGGGTACGGTACATCTTCTGGGTGCCCTTCTTGCCGGTCAGCACAGCCTTGCCGGCGTTGATGATGATGACATAGTCACCGCAGTCGGCGTTGGGGGTGAAAGTGGGCTTGGTCTTGCCGCGCAGCAGGTCGGCAGCCCGGACAGCGGTCTTGCCCAGGGGCTTGCCCGCGGCGTCCAGGATGTACCACTTACGCTCAATGTTGGCCTTGTTTGCCATAAAAGTGGACATGGTGTTTCCTCCGTATATTGAAATTCTTTGCTTTGCTTTACAAATCAAGAGCTCCGGGTTACAATCGGAGCAAGGATATTTATACCACGGCGGCGGGGGAATGTCAACGGGGATTTCATTTAACCGGGATAAATCTCTGAATTTCTCTTGATACCTCTTATTATCTCCTGATTTCTCACATCTTATTTTGGTTTTTCGGAGGAGGACCCTATGCGCCGAAACGCCTGGGGGCGCTGGATCTTCTGCGCAGCCGGCCTTATGCGGATTCTCTGCGCCGTTGTATATACCTCCATGATCTATGGCAGAAGCCCTGGGGAGATCGCTCGCTATCTCCGCTGGGAGATGGCGGACCGGGGCACCGGCCCCATCCGACTGCCGGCGGTGGGGGACGATGGGCCGGACCGCTTCGCCATGTTTTTGGGCGAGAGAAAACCGGACGAGCGTTACATCGTCCGGTTCCCGCAGAATGTCGATGGGGACTATGAAGCGTATGGGCATCCGGTGTGGATGTACGGCCCGTACCCGGTGCGGGGCGTCTACACCCAGCCCATGAGGGCTATTCCGGCCACCGGGAAGCCTGTTACGTCATCGGGAATGAATCGGAAAAACTGACGGAGGTCCGGCTGCGGGTGGACGCAGGCCTGGACGAATCCGTCTCCATCCCCGCCCCGCCGTCTCTGACTATCTGGCGGTTTGCAGGCAGGGATATGGGCTGGCACCTGAAGGACTGGTATTTTGATGCCCGAGGTGAAGAACGGTCCTGGCGTCTGAAAACAATTATGTAATGCTACAAAACCCACTGGACCAACAGTAGCAGCACAAATCCCGGCAGGCCCAGGACGGCGATCACCAGGGCATTCCACAGGTTCAGCCCCAGGGCGATGCCGGTGAGGCCCGCCGTCAGCCGTACGGCCCCCAGGGCTAGAAACCCCAGCAGGGTGTTCAGCAGCAGCTTCAATGCCAGGCGGAAAGGGGAGCTGAACACCCGGATCAGGGCGACGAGAAAGAAGCCCGCCAGGATGGCGGCGATGATCTTCTGACTCAGGTCCATGTGGACGCCCCCTCCAGCCCGGCGGCGGCCGCCGCCTCGGGACTCCGCTCCTTGATGGCGCGGATCAGATAGTTGCACCGGGCCTTCACGGCGCTGATCTGGTAGACGCAGGACTCCACCAGCTCCGGGTCCAGGGCCTGGTCGAACTGGCGATAGGCCTGGGCCAGGTCCCCCTGGGCCTCCAGCAGCTCGGCCTTCAGGGTCAGCAGCTCCGGGTCGGGGCGGGCGGCTTTCTTGGCAAAAACAGGTTTCATGGCAGTGTCCCTCCTATCCATATTCTTACGGGGAGTTTGGACAAATATGCCAGCTTTCATACAAGGAGGCAGGAAGAACATGCCAACAGAACAGGAGAACTTCATGGCCCAGGCTCTGGCGCTGGCGGCGGAGGCCGCGGCGGCGGGGGAGGTGCCCGTGGGCTGCGTTATCGTCCGGGACGGCCGGATCGTGGGCCGGGGCCGCAACCGCCGGGAGGAGAAGCAGGCCACCGCCTCCCATGCGGAGATGGAGGCCATTGCCCAGGCCAACGAGCACCTCGGCACCTGGCGGCTGGATGACTGCGAACTGTACGTGACGCTGGAGCCCTGCCCCATGTGCGCTGGGGCTATCCTGAATGCCCGTATCCGCCGGGTTTGGTACGGCGCCCGGGACGAGGCCTTCGGTGCCTGCGGCGGCGTGACCAACCTGTTTATGGAGAGCTTCCCCAACCGGCCCGCCCTGGTGGGCGGCATTCTGGGAGAGGACTGCCGCCGGGTGCTGGCGGATTTTTTTGCCGGGCTCCGGGGCGGAGAAAAAAATCGACCCTCAGATTTGATTTAAGACTTTTGTAACAATTGATGCTGGTTTGCTTAACAACTCTCTAGTATCTTAATACTTGCAAGAGACAAAACTTCTTTTCATCCAATCTTCCAAAAAATAGGGAAACGGACCAGCCGAAAGGCTGGTCCGTTTCTCGATTTCCCCCGGTATTTGTGAACAAACGGAAAATCCCCGCGGCGGGCACTCCCGGCCGCGGGGATTTTGTGATAAACTGTCAGGTATTGTCCCAGGGCGCGGCCAGTACCGCCGTCCGCTGGAGCAGGAAGCCGAAAAGCGTCACGGCGCCGCCCAGGTAGAACAGCAGCCGGGCCGGATCCGGCCGATCCGCCAGAGTGGCCAGGCAGAAGGCGATGGCCAGCGCCGCATAGGCGGCGAAGCGGCGGGTCCGCCCCGCCCGGAAGGCGAAGGAGGACAGCCGGTAGAAGGCCAGAGCCAGGAACACCACCGCCAGCAGCTCCGTGTAGTAATCTGTGAGGGACGGGTCTACGGACACCACCCGGTAGGTCAGCACCAGCCGCACCACCAGGCAGCAGACGGGCACCAGCAGCAGAGGACTCTGAAAGGGCTTGCGCGTCTCGCCCTCCGGCCGGATGCGGCAGGCAGGCACAGCGGGAAGCAGGCTAGCCGCCGAGAGAAGAGACAGCAGACCCACCACCAGATGCTCCCTGCCGGAGAAGAGCTGACTGCCCTGGGCGGTCACAAAAACGGTCACCGTCTCTCCGCTGCCGGTGAGGGCGCTGGCGCCGGAGAAGCCGAAGAGCAGGTCCAGAACGCCGGAGGCTGCCAGCAGGAAGAGCCCCATCACCGCCGGAGTGAGCAGCCCGGGGGAAGCCACGGAGAAGCCTGTGGGAAAGAGGGGTGGGTCCTCTCGGTCCGCAGGCAGAAGAGGCCGGGCCGCCAGCAGGCAGACTGCCGCCAGAACCACGAACCAGGCCACCAGCAGGATGGCGTACAGATTGCCGGGGATGGGGAGGCCTGTGTCCACCTCGAACCCAGTGCTGCGCTGAAGCAGCCGCAGCAGGAATGCCCCCACGCCGCCAATGGCGGCCAGCAGGGGCCAGAGCACGTATTTCTTCATAGGAGCCGATCTCCTTATCATGACAGATTTTCAAAAGCCAGTATACCACGGGAAAGGCTGTTTGTCCATGCCAGCCTCATTTTCCGCCCTCCGGGCGCATACAGTGAAGGGACAGGCCCGCAGACGGGGAACAAAAGAGGAGGAATTTCCATGAGACGCCATTCTGATCTGCACCAGAGCGCCGCCATCTCCGCGGTGCTGCTGGTGCTGCTGTTTGCCCTGCCCCTGGCGGTGGTAGTGCCCTTTCAGACAGAGCTTTTCTCCGATGATCCCATCGCTGTGGAGTCGGAGCGGGAGCCCTTTCAGCCGGGGGACCTGGACGGAGAGATGGTGCTGAAGGTTCTGGCGGGGGACACGGTGGAGGAGATGACCCTGGGAGAGTATCTGGTGGGCGTGGTCCGGGCGGAGATGCCCGCCTCCTTTGAGCCGGAGGCTTTGAAAGCCCAGGCGGTGGCGGCCCGGACGTACACCCTGTACAAGATGCAGACCGGCGGCAACCACGGCGACACCGCGGACATCTGCACGGACTCCACCTGCTGCCAGGCGTATATCTCGGAGGAAAACGCCCGGAACAACTGGGGCGAGAACGCGGACGCCTATGAGGAAAAGATCGAGACCGCCGTCCGGGAGACCGACGGAGAGACCATCCTGTACGGCGGCGTGCCCATCCTGGCGGTGTTCCACTCCTGCTCCGCCGGGCAGACCCGCTCCTCCGGCCAGGTGTGGGTCAGCGACCTGCCCTATCTCCAGGCGGTGTCTTCGCCGGAGCCTGCGGACAGCATCCCCAACTATTACAGCCGTGTGGAATTCACGGCGGAGGAGTTCCGGGAGAAGGTCCTGGCCTCCTATCCGGAGGCGGACCTGTCCGGCGACATCAGCGGCTGGCTGCAAAACGCCGTGACGGACACCGCCGGCAGCGTGGAGTCGGTGGACGTGGGCGGCGTGAGCATGAAGGGCAGCACTTTACGGAGCGTCCTGGGGCTGCGGTCCGCCTGCTTCGAGTGGGAGGCGGCGGACGGCAAGCTGGTGTTCTTCGTCACTGGCTACGGCCACGGCGTGGGTATGAGCCAGTACGGCGCCAACCAGATGGCCAAGGAGGGAGCGGACTACCGGACGATCCTCACCCACTATTATACCGGCGTCACCGTGGAGCCCTATACTACTGCCGCCATAGGGTGACTCTTTACAAAAAAGCCGGAAATGTGGTAAAATACAATCTTCCAGGGGAGCTTCTGCGGAAGGGAGGACATGATGAGACGAAAGCTCGCGGCACTGCTGCTGTGCCTGCTGCTGGTGTTCCAGCTGTCGCCGGTCCCGTCGGGGGCGGCGGAGACGGTGTATTTCACCGCAGTCAACAAAAACGTGCTGACGCTGTCGGACGACACCATGCCCTTCTGGTCCGGCGGCTATCTGTATGTGCCCAGCACTATCTTCACCGGCGTGGGCCGGGATCTGGGCGTGTCCTACTACCCCAATATTGCCCGGCAGACCGTGTTGCTGTATGTGGACAAGACGGTATACAGCTCCCTGGTATTTGACCTGAACAAGGACTATGCCATCGACAACGAGGGCAACCTGTATTTCCAGAAGCCCATCCAGCGGGGTGGCGTGATCTTCCTGCCCATCTCTCTGATCGCCCGGTGCTTCGGCCTGCTCTACTCCACCGTGGAGGTGGACCGGGGCTATCTGGTTTGGGTGCGCAATCCGGATATGGATATGGAGGAGCGGTACTTTGCCGACGCCGCCAAGTCCCGGATGGACTACGAGTACAACCAGTACCTGCGGAACCAGAGTGCGGAAGAGGACATCGCGCCGGAGGAAACGGAGCCCTCCACCGTCACCGGGCAGCGGATTTATCTTTGTGTGGAGGCCGCGGACCCGAAGCGGGTGAAGTCCCTGCTGGACATTCTGGACCGCTATGACGCCCACGCGGCTTTCTACTGTACGGAGGCGTTTCTGCGGGAAGGCGGCGACCTGCTGCGGCGAATGACCGCCACAGGGCAGGCCATCGGGCTGGCGGTGGACGCCGCGGCGGACCGCCCGGTGACGGAACAGCTGGAGACGGGGAACCGCCTGCTCTCCCAGGCCGCCAGCGTCAAGACCCGGCTGGCTTGGATTGAAAACGCCGGGGAGGAGTCTGTCTCCGCGGCGGAGGCGGCGGGCTTCTGCCCGCTGGACCCGGATCTGGACCGGGCGGCGTATCCCCTCAGCAGCACCGGCGCCGCCGACACGCTGCTCCAGCGGGTGACCAGCCGGGGCGGCGAGGTCACTGTCTGGCTGGGCGACAGCGCCAACGCCGCAGGGCTTGGGACGTTCCTGTCTGCGGCGGAGGCGGCGGACGACCGCTGTCTGGCCATGACGGAGACGGTGTCCTGACCTGCCAAGATTTACAAAATATTCAACATACCGCCCCGGGAGCGGATATAATAGAGGATATCAAGAATCGGCTGTGTCTGTGAACAGGCGGACGCCGCGGGCGGCAGAACCAGCGAAGAGAGACATATCGAAATGGGAGGGAGCGCCATGGGCCGCAACATCCTGGTCGTGGAAGACGACCGCAATATCTGTGATTTGATCCACATGTACCTGGTGAAGGAGGGGTTCGACGTCCGCATCGCCGGAGACGGCGGCAAGGCCATTGAGGAGTTTCAGAAGCAGGTTCCGGACCTGATCCTGCTGGACATCATGCTGCCGGTGATGGACGGCTGGTCGGTGTGCGCCAAAATCCGGGAGACCAGCAAGGTGCCCATCATCATGCTGACGGCCAAGGGCGAGGTGTTCGACCGCATCCAGGGCCTGGAGATGGGGGCGGACGACTATGTGGTGAAGCCCTTTGAGATGAAGGAGCTCATCGCTCGGATCAATGCAGTCCTGCGGCGGACGGAGATCCCCAACGACACCAGCAAACGGCTGACGTTCGACAAGCTGGTGATTGACCTGGACTCCTACGAGCTGATCGTGGATGGGAAGAAAATCGACACGCCCCCCAAGGAGCTGGAGCTGCTGTATCATTTGGCCTCCACCCCCAACCGGGTGTACACCCGGAACCAGCTGCTGGATGAGGTGTGGGGCTTTGACTACTTCGGCGACAGCCGGACAGTGGATGTCCACATCAAGCGGCTGCGGGAGAAGATCGAAAACGTCAGCAGCCAGTGGGCGCTGAAAACGGTGTGGGGCGTGGGGTACAAGTTCGAGCTGGCAGGCGCCCCCGGGGCAAAGGAGAGCTGACGTTTCCGGGGACGAAGGCCCCGGCGCCGCGAAAGCGGCGTCAAGCGGTCCGCAGGACCCTTGAACCTGCCGGAATTCATTTCCGGCAGGTTGGTGAGATGAAAGGGGCCCCCGGAGGCCTGCGGCCTCCGGGGAAAACAGCAGCCAGTGGGCGCTGAAAACGGTGTGGGGCGTGGGGTACAAGTTCGAGCTGGCAGGCGCCCCCGGGGCAAAGGAGAGCTGACAAAACCGCCTGAAAAGACCTTTGCCTTTTCAGGTGGAAAACCGGGCAGGGAGGTCTCATGAAGGTACGGATCGCGCGTATTGCAAAACGGATGCACAACAAGTTCAGGGGCCTGTACTGGCGGCAGATGTTCGTCACCGTCGGCATGGTGCTCCTGACGCTGTTTTTGCTGGGAGTTTCGTTTTTCTCCCTGAGCTACAACTACGCCCGGGGCCAGGAGAACGGGGAGCTGGCCGCCCAGGCCCAGGTGGTGGGGCAGCTCTCCGCCAGCTATCTGGAAAACGGGCGGTACCTGGACATGGAGGAGCTGCAGCACGAGGAGGACTTCCAGCGTCTGGCCTCCTTCGCTGCCACGGTGTCCGAGGTGGACTTCCTGATCTGCGACGTGGAGGGCCACGTGCTGCTGTCCACGGATGCGTCTCTCAGCGGGCTGGTGGTGACTATGCCGGAGGAGATGACCGCAGAGGTGCTGGAGGAGGGCATCAGCTCCAGGCGCACGGACGTGGACGGCCTGTACTCCAACAAGCGGTTCGTGGTGGGCGTTCCGGCCATAAGCGAGGATACCCCCGACCCCGTCGGCATGGTCTATGCCGTGTCCTCCACCACCTCGCTGGACACCATGTGGTCCGGCTTCATCGGGCTGTTCTTCATGACGGCGTTCGTGGTGCTGATGATCTCCTTCATGGCGTCCTCCATCACCACCATGCGGCAGATCCAGCCCATCCGGGAGATGGCCAAGGCCACCCGCCGCTATGCGGAGGGGGACTTCGACATCCGCATGAACGACTACGGCCGGGATGACGAGTTGGGAGAGCTGGCGGCCTCCTTCAACAACATGGCGGAGAACCTGCAGCAGACGGAGCGCCAGCGGCGGGAGTTCATCACCAACATCTCCCATGAGCTGAAGACGCCCATGACCACCATCGCCGGCTATACAGACGGCATTCTGGACGGCACCATCCCGCCGGAGAACGAGCGGCAGTATCTCCAGATCATCTCCGACGAGAGCCGCCGCCTGAGCCGGCTGGTGCGGCGGATGCTGGACGTGAGCCAGCTGCAGGCCATCGACCCCCTGCGGGAGGGAAAGCACTTCGACATCTGCGAGAGTATGCGCCGGGTGCTGATCTCCATGGAGCGGAAGATCACAGACCGGAATCTGGATGTGGAGGCGGATATCCCCGAGGAGCCCATTCTGGTGCTGGGGGACAAGGACATGATTACGCAGGTGATTTACAACCTGCTGGAAAATGCCACCAAGTTCGCACGGGAGGGCTCCACTCTCTATCTGGGCGTCACCACCATCGACGGCAAGGCCCGGGTGACGGTGCGGAACGAGGGGGACACCATCCCGGCAGAGGAGCTGCCGCTGCTGTTCGAGCGGTTCCACAAGAGCGACAAGTCCCGCAGCGAGGACAAGGATGGTTACGGCCTGGGGCTGTACATCGTCAAGACGATTTTAGAGCAGCATAAGGAAAAGATCAGTGTGACCAGCGAGGACGGCGTGACCGCGTTCTCCTTCTCACTGGCCACAGAGTGAGGCGTGCATGGAGGAAGAAAAGCAGTTGGCCGGAGAGGACCGTCTCTCCGGAGAGATCGTAGAGGTATACAGACAGCCGCTGCCCGGGGAGGTGGTGGAGCGGTACAGCCGCCCCCTGCCGGGACGGCCTGCCGCGCCCGGGCAGCCCCGCCGGCGGCGCAGGACCGGGCTGTGGATTTTCCTGGCCTGCCTGGCGGTGGTGCTGGGTGTGGCGGCGGGCTCCTGGATTTGGTATCTGCTGCCGGCCGGCAGCAGCGCCGATCCCTTTGAGTACCGTTACGACCACGGCTGGGAGGAGGAAGAGGACACGTCCGGGGCAGTTACCATCCCCACCTATCCGTTCGGGGAGGGCGCCGTGCTGGAGGTGGAGACGGACCACGGCCGGGAGCTGACGGCCCAGGAGATCTACCAGCGGGTGAACCCGTCGGTGGTGACGGTGATGGTCCAGCTGGACGACAGCGTCTCCGTGGGCACCGGGGTCATCTTCCGGGCGGACGGTTATATCCTCACCAATTACCACGTGCTGGCGGGGGGACGGGACTGCACCGTCGCCATGGACACGGGCCGGACCTATGAGGCCCGGTACGTGGCCGGAGACGAGCGGAACGATCTGGCGGTCCTCAAGGTGGAGCTGACGGGGCTTCCCGCCGCCACCTTCGGCGACAGCGACCAGCTGGTGGTGGGCGACAAGGTCTACGCCATCGGCAACCCGCTGGGCGTGGAGCTCCGCGGCACACTGACAGACGGCATCGTCTCCGCCATCAACCGGGATGTACAGGTGGACGGCCGGACCATGACGCTGGTTCAGACCAACGCGGCCCTGAACTCCGGCAACTCCGGCGGCCCCCTAATCAACGCCTGCGGCCAGGTGGTGGGCATCAACACCATTAAGATGAGCTCTGATTACTCCAATGTGGAGGGTCTGGGCTTCGCCATTCCCTCCGCCTCCATCCGGCGGCTGGTGAACGACCTGCTGACCTATGGAGAGGTCCGGCCGGAGCCCTCCTTCGGCGTGACGGTGCTCCAGACGGGCACCCGGCTGGAGGACGACATCTGGGGCCTGCAGGTGCTGGAGGTCATGCCCGGCTCCGCCGCAGACCTGGCGGGCATCCGGGAGGGGGACTTCGTCCTCGCCGCCGGCGGCAGGCCGGTGGAAACCAGTCAGGAGCTGCTGCGCATCCGGCGGCAGCTGTATGTGGGCGATCAGGTGACCATGGAAATCTGGCGGGACGGGGAGCGGATGGAAGTGACGCTGACTCTGAACGACCCGGTGGAATAAAGAACGAGGGCGCGGCCTGCACCGCAGGCCGCGCCCTTGCTTGCCGGAAGTGCTCCCGGACCGGGGCGGAAGAGCGGGGTGTCTGCCCTGCGGGGCAGTGTGGAAAAACATTGTGAGGCCGCAGGAAAAGCCCTGAAGGGCTTCTCCCGCGGCCTGTGTCATGTCTGTTTCTTCCGGCGCTGGGGCCACAGCAGGCTGACACCGGAGAGCAGCAGGTACACGCCGAAGGGCTTGCGCAGGACCGCCACGTCCAGATTGGTGGCGATCCAGGCCCCGGCCAGGGCGGCGGCCACGGCCAGGGGGACGGCGCTTTTCAGGGTGGGCTTGTCCAGATAGCCGCCCCTGGCGTGGCAGACCAGGGCGGAGGCGGCGGTGGGCAGGAAGAACAGCAGATTGATGCCCTGAGCGGTCCGCTGGTCCACATCCAGAAAGAGCGTCATGACCAGAAGCAGCAGCGTGCCGCCGCCCACACCCCAGGCCGAGAGGATGCTGGCCCCCAGGCCGCAGAGAAAGGGAATGATCCAGTCCGTCACAGCAGATACTTCACCCCCGCGTAGAACAGAAAACCGGCGAACAGCCATTTGAGCCACTTGACGGAGACTCTGCCGTACAGCTTGCCGCCGATCCAGCCGCCCACCAGGCCGCCCGCCAGATAGGGCAGCGCCGCCAGGAGGGAGAGCTCCCCCCGAAACAGGTACACGGCGGCGGACACCAGACACACCGGAAAGATGACGCCCACGCAGGTGGCGTACAGCTTCCGCTGGGAGAGGCCGCCCCAGCGGGAGAGGATGGGCAGGAAGACCATGCCGCCCCCGCCGCCGAAGAGGCCGTTGGCCAGCCCCGCCGCAGTGCCGGCGATCCGCGCCGGCCAGCGATGTTCCATGTGATCCCGCCTTTCCTCAAGGATGTAGGCGGCGGGCTTCGGGAGCCGAAGAGGACGCCCGAAGCCCGTCGGACCTGGTTTATTTCATCTGGAAGCTCTGGCAGTCGGTGCACTCCACCTTGGTGGGGTTGGTCTCATGGGTGCCCACGGTGATGGCGTTCAGACCGCAGTAGTTCTGGTCCTGGCAGTGGTGGGCGCAGTTGGTGACCGTGCACTTGATGCTCTGGTTGGGGGTGCAGGCGCAGCCGTTGTTGGTATTCGTCATAACAAAAGATCCTCCTGCGTGAAAAAGTGTGTGGCTTTCGCCGCTCTCTAGTGTGCGCAGGCGCGGCCGGGTTATGTACGGTCCGGCCTGGGTAAAAATTTGTCACAGGCGGGCGTGTCCGGCGTCCGATTCCTGGCGCGGGGCGCGGCGACGCAATGGCCGTCATGGATCTCCACAAAACGGCGGTGCGTTCGGATGTAGTGCTGGTAGTAGTGTGCGCAGTCGGAGCAGGTCGGCGAGGACATAAAAATTTCTCCTTTCAATTTTTACTCTGCCGCAGACTCTTCAAGAGGGAAAATGAGAGCTTTTACAGAGAGAGCAAGACTCAAATTTTTGGCACAAAAGTATTATAAAAGAAGGAGAATAAAAAGTATATGCTATATTTTATAACATAAAGTATGTGATAGACGGCAGGCAATGAAATGCAGGCCGTTCCAATGGAACGGCCTGCAAGAGAGCCTCGCAGAGTTTCGCGCCGCGCACGGCGCGAAATCAAATGAAATCGTTTTTCCGGCGGCGTGTACGTCGGAAAAACACTCCGCGCGGAGCGAGCGTCGAATTGCCCGCCGCAGGCGGGCAACCGAGGCGCAGAGCGGAGCGAATCTCCCTTCACCTGAAAAGGCGCAGCCTTTTCAGGTGATTTATACGCCTAGGATCCAAGTTGCAAACCGGAAGTAGATCAGCAGAGACAGCGCGTCCACGATGGTGCTGATGAAGGGCGAGGCCATCACCGCCGGGTCGAACCCGATCTTCTCCGCCAAAATGGGCAGGGAGGCGCCCACCAGCTTGGCGCAGGCCACCGTGCCCACCAGGGTGCAGCACACCACCGCCGCCACGGCGGGCGTTACGGTGGGATTGGCCAGCAGCCAGCAGTCCACCACCATCATCTTCACAAAGTTGGCCGCCGCCAGGCACACGCCGCAGATCAGCGCCACGCGGCACTCCTTCCACACCACGCGCAGCAGATCGCTGAATCGGACCTCCCCCAGCGACAGGGCGCGGATCACCGCCGTGGAGGCCTGGGTGCCGCTGTTGCCGCCGGTGCCGGAGAGCATGGGGATGTAGGAGGTCAGAATGGGCACCGCCGCCAGGGAATTCTCAAAGTGGGTCAGGATCATCCCCGTGAAGGTGGCGGACAACATCAGCATCATCAGCCAGGGGGTCCGGGCCCGCCAGGTCTCAAACACGCCGGTCTTGAGATACGGCTTGTCGCCCGGCAGGATGGCGGCCATCTTCTCGATATCCTCGGTGACCTCTTCCTGCAGGACGTCCATGGCGTCGTCCACGGTGACGATGCCCACCAGGCGGTTCTCCGTGTCCACAATGGGCAGGGCCAGGAAGTCGTATTTGTTCAGGGTCTGGGCCACATCCTCCTGGTCGTCCAGGGTGTTGGCGGAGATCACATGGGTATCCATGATGTCCCCCACCACGTCGTCCTCCTCCGACAGCAGAATGGTGCGGATGGAGAGATACCCCAGCAGGTGGCGGCCCTCGTCAATGACGTAGCAGATGTTGATGGTCTCCTTGTCCGGGCCGGTGCGGCGGATGCGCTTCAGGGCGTCCTCCACGGTCATGGTGGCCTTCAGGTCCACGTACTCCGTGGTCATGATGCTGCCGGCGCAGTCGTCGGGGTATTTCAGGATTTCGTTGATGCTCTTGCGGACGTCCGGGTCCGCGTGGCGCAGGATGCGCTTGACCACGTTGGCGGGCATCTCCTCCACGATGTCCACCGCGTCGTCCAGGTACAGCTCGTCCAGCACTTCCTTCAGCTCCGTGTTGGAAAAGCTCTGGATGAGCACCTCCTGCTCCTCAGAATCCAGCTCCACGAACACCTCGGCCGCCTGCTCCTTGGGCAGCAGGCGGAACACCATAGGCACCTTGTCGTCCAGTTCCATGAACAGGCCCGCGATGTCCTGGGCCTCCAGGGGCAGCAGAAGGTCGCGCAGCTCGGCATAGCGTTTTCGGGAGATCAGATCCTCGATCTTTTCCAGCAGCTCGTCCCGCTGCTCTTCCTGCTCAAACATGCGCGTCCTCCTCTCCGTGAAGCTGGGGGTTGAGAAAACAAAAAAACCCGGCCGCTCCTGTCCGGTGCAGTCGGAAATTTCCTTGTGAAAACAGGGACGCCGCATCAGCGGACCCTGCGGCCGTTCAAGCTTTAGCCTCACAAGGCGGTGAAATCACATTAGATGATACCTTCGTGTTCGATAGCACCTGTTCAAACCCTCTCATGATGTCTCCATCACTCCGCGGCAGCGATCCGTATCCCTGTGGTAGCCTTACCTACCGGACGGTATGCAGTTTTGCCGAAACTCTTTCTTCATATTATGCCAATTTCTGCCCCCTGTCAAGGCGGCAGAAAAAAACTCCCCACAATTTTACAGGCCCCTCAAATACCGCTGCACTCCATTTTACAAATGGGAATCCCGCTTGTGATAGAGGACGGCCTGTGGTATAATAAGATGTTCCAAATCTGTGCCCGAAACGGGGCGTTTCAGCGAGAGGAGGCCCTCCATGGGCATACACGACGGACACCGGGAGAAGATGCGCCGGCGGTTTCTGGAGACGGGGCTGGAGGGCTTTGCGGACCACGAGGCCCTGGAGCTGCTGCTGTACTACGCCATCCCCCGGCGGGACACCAACCCCATCGCCCACGCCCTGATGGAGCGGTACGACTCCCTCTCCGGCGTGCTGAACGCCCCGGTGGAGGATCTGGAGAAGGTGGAGGGCATCGGGGAGAGCGCGGCCATCCTGCTGTCCCTGGTCTCCCGGCTCAGCCGGAAGGCCCGCATAGCGGACGCGTCCCAGGAGACCATCCTCAACTCCTCCGAGCGGGCGGGGGCCTATCTGCTGGAGCGATTTGCCGGCGAGCGGCGGGAGCTGGTCTTCCTGCTGTGCCTGGACCGCAAGGGCAGGCTCCTGGCCTGCAAGCGGCTGGCGGAGGGGGACGTGGCCAGCGCGGATCTGAACATCCGCAAGGTGGTGGAGATGGCGCTGCTGACCTCCGCCAGCGCGGTGATCCTGGCCCACAACCACCCCAGCGGCGTGGCGGTGCCCTCCTCCAGCGACGAGGCCGCCACCCGCCAGGTGGCGGAGGCCCTGCGGACCATCGGCGTCCGCCTGGTGGACCATATCGTGGTGGCGGACCGGGACTTCGTCTCCATGGCGGACAGCGGCGACCTGCTGGGGTAAAGAGGGAGCAGGCTCCCCCTTTAGAACCCCCACCACCAGTCTGTGGACTGGCGAACGCGCCCAAGGCGCTTGGGTCGGGGTATTTTGCCACGTACACGCCGCGGTGAAAATGACTTCAAGTTCTTCCTTCGCCGCTGGCGAACGAACTGGGGAAAACCGGAGGGGTTCCCCTAGCCCCCCTTCCTTTTTTGTCCCTTCGCTTTTTTCAAGGCATGGTTCCTTTGATAAAAGTCGAACAAATGTTGCAAAAAGATGACGGGTGTGATAGGATGGCCGTGGCTGAAAATCTGTTTGATGGGTGGAGGGAATGCCGCTATGCCGAAATTTGAAGTCGTATCTGAATATCAGCCCTCCGGGGAACCCCGCAAAAGCGGCACTTTTGCGGGGACCCCGTGATTCGGATGGACCGGGCAGGCAAAGCCCGCCCAGTCCAAGGTTTTGACTGCGCCAAAACGCTTGTGCGCCGCGGCCGCGGCGCCGGCCCTTTGGGCCGGGGCTGGTCCCCGGAGACCATAGCAAGAAAAAATTGCGGAGAAGAGCTATGCCGAAATTTGAAGTCGTATCTGAATATCAACCCTCCGGGGACCAGCCGCAGGCCATTGCCGCGCTGGCGGAGGGCATCGAGAACGGGCTGAAGGAGCAGGTGCTGCTGGGCGTTACCGGATCCGGCAAGACCTTTACCATGGCCAAGGTCATCGAGCAGGTGCAGCGGCCCACGCTGGTGCTGGCCCACAACAAGACCCTGGCCGCCCAGCTGTGCGCGGAGTTCAAGGAGTTCTTCCCCAACAACGCGGTGGAGTACTTCGTCTCCTACTACGACTACTACCAGCCAGAGGCGTATATCCCCCATACGGACACCTATATCGCCAAGGATGCCTCCACCAACGACGAGATCGACCGGCTGCGGCTCAGTGCCACCTGTGCCCTGCTGGAGCGGCGGGACGTGATCGTAGTATCCTCCGTGTCCTGCATCTACGGCTTGGGCGAGCCGGACGATTTTGCCAACCTGGTGGTGTCCCTCCGGGTGGGGGCCGAGTGGGACCGGGATGAGCTGCTGCGCCGCCTGGTGGAGATCCGCTACGAGCGCAACGACATCGCCTTTGAGCGGAACATGTTCCGGGTCCGGGGGGACACGGTGGAGATCTACCCCGCCTACTACCGGGACCACGCCATCCGGGTGGAGTTCTTCGGGGACGAGATCGACCGGATCAGCGACTTCAACCCGGTCACCGGCAGCGTGAACCGGGTGCTGAACCACGTGGCCATCTACCCAGCCAGCCACTATGTCACCACCAAGGACAAGATGGACAAAGCCATTCTGGAGATCCGCCAGGAGCTGGAGGATCAGGTGAAATACTTCACCGACAACAACCAGCTGGTGGAGGCCCAGCGGCTCCGTCAGCGGACGGAGTACGACATGGAGATGATGGCGGAGCTGGGCTACTGCTCCGGCATCGAGAACTACTCCCGCATCATCTCCGACCGGCCCGCCGGCTCCGCCCCCATGACCCTGCTGGACTTCTTCCCGGACGACTTCCTGCTGTTCGTGGACGAGAGCCACGTGACCCTGCCCCAGGTCCGGGCCATGTACAACGGCGATCATGCCCGGAAGGACTCCCTGGTGAAGTACGGCTTCCGCCTGCCCTGTGCGTACGACAACCGACCGTTGAAGTTCGAGGAGTTCGAGGAGCGGATCGGCCAGGCGGTGTTTGTCTCGGCAACGCCCGGCCCCTATGAGCGGGAGCGGGCGGACCAGGTGGTGGAGCAGGTGATCCGCCCCACGGGCCTGCTGGACCCCAGGGTGGAGGTCCGGCCTGTCACCGGCCAGATCGACGACCTGATGGACGAGATCCGTGCAAGAGCCGCCCGGGACGAGCGGGTACTGGTGACCACCCTCACCAAGAAGATGGCGGAGGACCTGACGGAGTACCTGAAAAACGCCGGCATCCGGGTACGGTACATGCACTCCGATGTCCAGACCATCGAGCGCATGGAGATCATCCGCAGCCTGCGGCTGGGAGAGTTCGACGTGCTGGTGGGCATCAACCTCCTGCGGGAGGGGCTGGACCTGCCGGAGGTCAGCCTGGTGGCGATCCTGGACGCGGACAAGGAGGGCTTCCTCCGGTCCGAGACCTCTCTGATCCAGACCATCGGCCGGGCGGCCCGAAACGCAGACGGCCTCGTCATCATGTACGCCGACGAGATCACGCCCTCCATGCGGGCGGCCATCGACGAGACGGAACGCCGCCGCTCCATCCAGGACACCTATAATCAGGAGCACGGCATTGTGCCCAAGACCATCATCAAGGGCGTCCGGGAGATTTTGGAGATCTCCAAGACCGCGGAGGAGGACACCCTCCGGGCCCACAAGAAGCGCAAGCTGACGGAGCAGGAGCGGGCGGCGGAGATCGCCAAGCTGGAGAAGGAGATGCGCGAGGCCAGCAAGATGCTGGAATTCGAGTACGCCGCAGTGCTGCGTGACCGGATCATCGAGCTGCGGGGGGAGAAGTGACCTCCGCAAAGAGCAGGGGTGTATGGCGTACTCGAATCGCCGGGAGTCCGGCGTACAAGCGTTTTGGCGGAGGCAAAACCTTGAACCGGGCAGAATTCACTTCTGACCGGTTGGTAAAATGAAAAGGGCTCCCGCACGGCGGAGCCGTGTGGGAATGTACGCCGCAGTGCTGCGTGACCGGATTATCGAGCTGCGGGGGGAGAAGTAAATGCACTACGAATGGCTGGACGCATACCTGCTGTCGTTTCCCGGCGTGGAGAAGGACTATCAGCCGGTGTGGCAGTGGTTCCGCTATAAGGTCCGGGGCAGGCTGTTTGCCGCTGTCTGTTCGCCGGGGCCGGAGCACAAAATTTACGGCGGCCACGATCTGGTGAATCTGAAATGCGGGGCGGCGGAGGGCGAGCTGCTGCGGGCCCGGTATCCGGACATCCTGCCGGGATTTTATTCGGATAAGCGGACCTGGATTTCCTGCCTGCTGGACGGAGAACTGCCGGAGGAGGTCCTGCGGGACCTGTGCGGCCGGTCATACGCCCTGGCGGTGGAGAAGCTGCCCAAATACGTCCGGCGGGAGCTGGCGGAGCAGCCCGCGGAGAGCTGAGGTGTTTGCAATGGCGAAGAAAAAAGAGGAAAAGACCAATGTGATGCGGATCCTGGACCAGAGAAAGATCCCCTATACCGCCCGGTTTTATGAGGACAGCCAGGGGCCGGAGGGCACCCGGGAGTACGGCGTCCACGTGGCGGAGGCTCTGGGGCAGGACCCAGCCAGAGGCTTCAAGACCCTGGTAGCCCGGGGGGCGTCCAAGGGCATCTACGTGTTCGAGGTGCCGGCGCCGGAGAACCTGGATCTGAAGAAGGCCGCCAGGGCGGTGGGGGAGAAGTCCATCGAGCTGCTGCACGTGGCGGAGATCAACGCCGTTACCGGCTACATCCGGGGCGGCTGTTCCCCGGTGGGGATGAAGAAGCAGTATCCTACCGTGTTCCACCGGACGGCGCTGGACTACGAAACCGTCTATATCTCCGCCGGGAAGATCGGCGCCCAGGTGGAGCTGGCGCCCCGGGCGCTGCTAGACCTGCTGGGGGCCTCCACGGCGGACATTGTCGTGGACCAGGGATAGGCCCAGGTGGAGTCCCAGGGTGAAGGCGTCGGTGAACCACTGGAGGTAGCGGGCCAGAAAGGCGTCCTGAAGGCACAGGCGGGCGTCCCCGGAGAGGGAGAGGCTGTCCGCCAGCTGATCCACGGATTTGGAATCGAAGGGGTCTGCTTTCTGCAGAATGTCGGCGGCGTAGCCGTCGAAGAGGCGGAGATAGATGGGATTCATTGGATCGCCTTCAAACAACATTTAATGATGTATTGATGATACATCATTAAATGATATATGTCAAGGAGAACTCCATGGAAACACTAAAAATATTTGGAGAAAGACTGCGTGCCCTGCGGGATGAACGGCATCTGCGGCAGGCGGATATGGCAGAAGTGCTTCAAATTACCCTTGTCCATTATCAGAGAATGGAATATGGAAAGGTCAATGTCCCATCGCTGACGCTTTGCTTTCTTGCGGATTACTTCAGCGTCACCACGGATTATCTGCTGGGGCGCAGCGACGCGCGGGGGTAAATCCGTTCCGTGCACCCGTAGGGGCCACCGCCCTCGGCGGCCCGATGGTATGGCCGCCCCTGGAGCGTGTAAGGGAGGTTACAAACCGCCCGTGGAAATTTGGGCCGCCGTCCGGCGGCCACGGGGATTCTGCTCCCGCAGGGGGCTTGTCCAGCCGGGATGCACCCCCCATTTTCTTTTCCCTCTTGCGGAAAAGAAAACGGGCCGTGCACGGTCCAAAAGAAAAGGCCGCTTGGACGCGCTCCGGTGCAGTGACCCTCCGCGCGCAACGGGGGTTGGCGTATCGGTGCCTGCTCCGATTTGGACTGGCCTTCGGGCACGCTATGCTCTTCTGCGATTCCTGTTGCTGCCGTCCCGTGGCGGATGGCGCCGACCTCGTCGGGGTGGTTGTCGCATGGAGCTGCTTCTCTTTTCGCTACCGCTCACGCTCCCGCGAAGAATCCGGCAGCGCGTAGCGCAGCGGAACGCGCGGAAAGAGAAGCAGACCAAATGCGTCCTTGCACCCCGTTGACCTTTGCACCCGCGCCGCGGGAATCCGCGTTCAAGCCTGTACCGCACCCCGCCGCGCCCGTCGGGAGGTCATCGCAAACCCGCAGGCACCATCTCTCGTCAACTCCCGTACAGCAACTTTGCACGGACGTGCAAAGTTGTGACCAAAAGCGTTTTTTCTCTTACACCGGGCGCGGCGCGTTCTCTTTTTGGCGCTGACAAAAAGAGAATGGGGGGCGCATCCCCCGTGGAAACGGCCCCCTGGCGGGAGCCAGTCTCCCCGGGCGGTTGATAAGCGCCTCTACACCTCCGCCGGAGGCATTTCCGGCACTGAAGAGAGAAACCTCTCCTGAAAGGAGTCAATCATACACATTATGCAGGACAAGATCATCGTCAAAGGCGCCCGCGCCAACAATCTGAAGAATATCGACGTCACCATCCCCCCGGGACAAGCTGGTGGTCATGACGGGCCTCTCCGGCTCCGGCAAGTCCTCCCTGGCCTTCGACACCATCTACGCCGAGGGCCAGAGAAGGTATGTGGAGTCCCTCAGCTCCTATGCCCGGATGTTCCTGGGCCAGATGGACAAGCCCGATGTGGACTATATCGAGGGTCTCAGCCCCGCCATCTCCATTGACCAGAAGACCACCAGCAAGAACCCCCGGTCCACCGTGGGCACGGTGACGGAGATCTACGACTACCTCCGCCTGCTGTGGGCCCGGGTGGGCACCCCCACTGCCCCAAGTGCGGCAAGGAGATTCGCCAGCAGACCATTGACCAGATCATCGATCAGGTCCTCTCTCTGCCGGAGGGCACCCGCATCCAGGTGATGGCCCCCGTCATCCGGGGCAAGAAGGGTGAGCACGCCAAGATCTTTGAGGACGCCAAGCGGTCCGGCTACGTCCGGGCCCGGGTGGACGGGAATCTGTACGAGCTGGACGAGGAGATCAAGCTGGAGAAGAACAAGAAGCACACCATCGAGATTGTGGTGGACCGGCTCATCATCCGTCCGGATATCCAGCAGCGGCTGACGGACAGCGTGGAGACCGCCTCCGGCCTCACCGGCGGGCTGGTGGTCGTCAACCTCCTGCGGGAGGAGCGGGATCTGACATTCTCCCAGAATTATGCCTGCGAGGACTGCGGCATCTCCATCGAGGAGCTGACGCCCCGGATGTTCTCCTTCAACAACCCCTTCGGTGCCTGTCCCACCTGTACGGGCCTGGGCAGCCAGCTGAAGGTGGATCCGGAACTGATCGTGCCGGACAAGTCCCTCTCCATCCTGGAGGGGGCCATCCAGGCCAGCGGCTGGAACAACATCCGGGGGGACGGCATCTCCCGGATGTACTTCGACGCCCTGGCGAAGAAATACCACTTCTCCCTCACCGACCCCTGGGAGACCCTGCCGGAGGACGTGCGGAGCATCATCCTCTACGGCACCGGCGGGGAGAAGCTGGAGCTCCACTACGACCAGCCCCGGGGCAAGGGCGTGCTGTATCAGCCCTTTGAGGGCATCTGCAACAACGTGGAGCGCCGCTACAAGGAGACCCAGTCCGATGCCAGCAAGCGGGAGCTGGAGGAGCTGATGGCCGAGTGCCCCTGTCCCACCTGTAAGGGAAAGCGGCTGAAGAAGGAGTCCCTGGCGGTGACCGTGGGGGACAAGGACATCGACGCCCTGACCCGGATGTCCGTGGTGGACGAGCTCCAATGGGTGGACCGGCTGGAGCTGACGCACCAGCAGCACCTGATCGCAGACCGGATCCTGAAGGAGATCAAGTCCCGGCTGGGGTTCCTCCAGTCCGTGGGCCTGGGCTATCTGACCCTCAGCCGCAGCGCGGGGACCCTCTCCGGCGGCGAGAGCCAGCGGATCCGCCTGGCCACCCAGATCGGCTCCAGCCTGATGGGGGTGCTGTATATCCTGGACGAGCCCTCCATCGGTCTGCACCAGCGGGACAACGACAAGTTGCTGGCGACGCTGCAGAACCTGCGGGACCTGGGCAACACCCTGCTGGTGGTGGAGCACGACGAGGACACCATGCGGGCGGCGGACTACCTGATCGACATCGGTCCCGGCGCCGGCATCCACGGCGGCGAGGTGGTGGCCGCCGGTACACCGGAGGAGGTCATGGCCAACCCCAACAGCCTGACGGGTCAGTATCTCTCCGGCAAGAAGAGGATCCCCGTGCCGGAGACCCGGCGGCCGGGCAACGGCAAGAGCCTGAAGGTCATCGGCGCGGCGGAGAACAACCTGCGGCACATCGACGTGGAGTTCCCCCTGGGGACCTTTACCGTGGTTACCGGCGTGTCCGGCAGCGGCAAGAGCTCCTTGGTGAATGAGATCCTGTTCAAGAAGCTGGGCGTGGAGCTGAACCGGATGAAGGTCCACCCCGGCAGGTGCGACCGGATCGAGGGAATCGAGTATCTGGACAAGGTGGTGGACATCGACCAGAGCCCCATCGGCCGGACACCCCGGTCCAACCCCGCCACCTACACCGGCCTCTTCAATGACATCCGGGACCTGTTCGCCTCCACTCAGGAGGCCAAGAGCCGGGGCTACGGCCCGGGGCGGTTCAGCTTCAACGTCCGGGGCGGCCGGTGCGAGGCCTGCTCCGGCGACGGTGTGCTGAAGATCGAGATGCACTTCCTGCCGGACATCTTTGTGCCCTGCGAGGTGTGCAAGGGCAGGCGGTACAACCGGGAGACCCTGGAGGTCCGCTACAAGGGCAAGAACATTGCCGATGTGCTGGAGATGACCGTGGATGAGGCGGTGGAGTTCTTCGCACCTCTGCCCAGAATCCGCAACAAGCTCCAGACCCTGTGCGACGTGGGCCTGGGGTATGTGAAGCTGGGCCAGCCCTCCACGGAGCTCTCCGGCGGTGAGGCCCAGCGGGTGAAGCTGGCTACGGAGCTCAGCAAAATCGCCACCGGCAAGACCATCTATATCCTGGACGAGCCCACCACCGGCCTCCACACCGACGATGTGCGCAAGCTCCTGGAGGTGCTCCAGCGGCTGGTGGACAGCGGCAACACCGTGGTGGTCATCGAGCACAATCTGGACGTTATCAAATGTGCCGACCACCTGATCGACCTGGGTCCCGAGGGGGGAGACGGCGGCGGCACCATCGTCTGCACGGGCACGCCGGAGGAGGTGGCCGCCTGCCGGTCGAGCTTCACGGGCCGGTACCTGAAAAAGCTGCTGGAGCGGTAAGACCGCGCAAAAAGGGCCTCCGCTGTATGCGGAGGCCCTTGTCTATGGGGCGTCAATTCCAGAAGTTCGGAAACAGCAGCTCCGAGATCACCTTCACCAGCAGCAGGAGCAGCACGACCACCACCGCAGGCCGGACGATTTTGCTGCCGTTCCTGATGGCCAGGCCGGCGCCCAGATAGTGTCCCAGGATGGAGGCCAGAGCGGCCGCCAGCCCCACACCCAGAACGACGGTCCCCGCCATCAGGGCGGAGCACACACCGCCGATGTTGGAGGCCAGGTTGATGACCTTCACTCCGCCGGCCGCGTGGCGGGTGTCCATCTTGCCCAAGTGGATGAACACCAGCATCAGAAAGGTGCCGGTGCCGGGGCCGTAGTAGCCGTCATACGTCCCGATGAGCAGCGCGGCGGCCCAGACGATGGCCGCCTGCCGCCGGGGCGGGATGGGGGCCGGCTCCTCCGGCCACGTTTTGGTCCGCAGGGTGAAGAAGGCCACCACCGGCAGCACCGCCAGCAGCAAATACTTCAGCACCACATCCGGCGTATGAAGCTGCAGCTGGGTCCCGCAGACGGAGCCTGCCACCGCCAGCCCGGCGGCAGGCAGGAACAGCCGCCAGTGAACGTACCCCTGGTGGATGAAGCGGGCGGTGGAAAACGCGGTGCCGATGCAGGAGGAGAGCTTATTGGTGCCCAGAACAAAGTGGGTGGGCAGGCCGGAGAAGGCCATCAGGTATATGGGGACGGAGATAATGCCGCCGCCCCCGGCGATGGCGTCCATAAAGCCGGCCAGAAAGACGCCGCCGCAGATCAGAAGGACCACCCACAGGGGGAAGCCGTCCAGCGTGGTTTCCGTGAAGAGAGTGAGGACCGAGGCTGACATATATGCACCTCCCGGAGTAAATTCGACAAAATCTCTATCAGTATACCAGCTCCATAGGCCCCTGGCAAGAGCGGAAGCGCCGCAATTTTGCTGAAATTCCCGCATCTCCCCGAAGAAATGCCGCCGGAACGGTTGTTTTTCCGGCGGGCGTGTGATACTGTGAAACAGGCGGGGCGGGATCGCCCGCGAAAATGCTCAAAGAAAGTTGAGGATCACCTATGTCAAACATCAAAAACGTCGCCATGATTACCGTGTGCGGACGGCCCAACGTGGGCAAGTCCAGCCTGACCAACGCCCTGGTGGGGGAAAAGGTGGCCATCGTCTCCAACAAGGCACAGACCACTCGGAACCGCATCTACGGCGTGGTGAACCGGGAGGACACCCAGTATATCCTGCTGGACACGCCCGGCCTCCACAAGCCCAAGTCCGCCCTGGGGGACTACATGGTGAAGGTCGTCACCTCCAGCCTCTCCGACGTGGACTGCGCCCTGCTGCTGGTGGAGCCCATCCCCCATGTGGGCGGCCCGGAGCAGGCACTCATCGACCGGATCCGGGAGGAGGAGATCCCCTGCATCCTCTGCGTCAACAAGATTGACACTGTGGAACCGGCGGAGCTGCTGCCGGTGATCGCCGCTTACAACCAGGCATGGGACGGCTTTGATGCGATCATCCCCATCTCCGCCCACACCGGCAGCGGCCTGAAGGATCTGATGAAGGAACTGCGGAAGTATGCCCAGGAAGGCCCTCAGCTGTTCCCGGACGGGATGACGACGGACCAGCCGGAGCGGCAGGTGATGGGGGGAAATCCTGCGGGAGAAGCTGCTGCTGTGCCTGGACAAGGAGATCCCCCACGGCACGGCGGGAGATCACGAAGTTTTCTGAGCGGGACAGCGGCGTCATCGACGTGGACGCCACCATCTACTGTGAGAAGGCCAGCCACAAGGGGATCATTATCGGCAAGCAGGGGGCCATGCTGAAAAAGATCAGTTCCCTGGCCCGGCAGGATATGGAGAAGTTCATGGGCACCAAGGTGTATCTGGAGACCTGGGTGAAGGTCAAGGAGAACTGGCGGGACAACGTGAATTACGTGCGGTCTTTCGGCTACCGGGACGAATAAGGAGGAAGCGTGCGGTCTCCGGTATTCCGCAGGCTGCCGTGCGGGGAGTGAGAATATGAGACTGGTATTGAGCGACACGGCACTGCCAGCCGGACTGCCGGTCCGGGAGGACTGGCACTATGTGGACCTGAGCCAGCTGAAAATCGCGGATTGTATGGGCTGCTTCAGCTGCTGGGTCAGAACGCCGGGGCGGTGCGTGATCCGGGACGACGCTGTAGGCGTATATCCCCTGATTGCCCACAGCGACCATGTGATCTATGTCAGCCGTCTCTTCTGCGGGTCCTATGACGTACCGATGAAGACCATGCTGGAGCGGGCCATTCCCATCCAGCAGGCGTTTATTCGGATACACCACGGAGAGACGCACCATATACAGCGGGCGGTGGCGGAGAAAGACGCGGTGATTCTGGCCTATGGAGATACCGGAGACGAGGAGCAGGCGCTCTTCCGTCTGCTGGCGGCCCGCAACGCCCATAATATGCTGTTTCGGAGCTGGAGTGTCCGCTTCCTTCGGGAAGAGGAGCTGGCCGGGGCCATTAGGGAGGAGGTACGCGCATGGGAAAGCTCCTGATCGTCAATGGGAGTCCCCGGGCGCCCCGTTCCAACTCCCGGAGGTATATCGAACAGTTTCTTCCGTGTTGGGGAGAGACGGCGGACCAGTATACCGCGCTGAGGGGTGGACCGCTCTCCCCAGAGGACTGTACGGATCTGCTGCTGGTGTTCCCCCTGTACGCAGACGGCATACCGGCGGTGCTGATGAGGACCCTGAAGGAACTCGCAGTATGGAGGGGAACGGCCCGCCCCAGGATCCACGTACTGGTGAACTGCGGCTTTCTGGAGCCGGAGCAGACCCGGCCTGCGGTAGAAATGGTGCGCTTTTTCTGCAAACGATATGGATTTCCCTGGGGGATGGCGCTGCAGATCGGCTCGGGAGAGGCGATCTTGAATACGCCTTTTTCCTTTCTGGTGCGGCGGGGCCTGCGCCGCCTGGCCGCTGGTATGCGGGCGGGACGGAGCGAGGTGCTGTCGGTGCGGATGCCGCTGAACAGGCGGATGTTCGTCTGGGCCTCCGGCCGGTACTGGACCGATTACGGCGCGAAAAACCACATCACCGCCGGAGAGATGCGGACCATGGAGATCGAGGGAGGCTAGAGATTTCCAGCCATAAAAATCCGACAACATTCGCAGACTACTCCTGGGAGGAGGTCTGCGGAATGGACACACAAAGGCTTTGGGAGTGCTTCTGCCTCACCGGCGAACCGCTGGTGTACCTGCTGTATCAGGCCGCTCTGGACCAGGAGTCCGGCGGCGGGATCAGCGCATAGAACGGAGGGCGGACGCTCTCCGTACATAAGGAGGGAGCGCGTTGGCCGAGCGGGCCTACATCGTGACAAAGGGCGTGGTCCTGCGGGAGACGGAGACGAAAGAGGCGGATAAGATCCTGACGCTGCTGACAGCGGACCGGGGCAAGATCTCCGTCATCGCCCGGGGCGTCCGGCGGAAGAGCTGCAAGTACGCCGCCTGCGCTCAGCAGCTGGTCTATTCGGAGTGGACCCTCTATCAGAAGGGCGAGTGGTACTACGCCAATGAAGGAGCCACGGCGGAGCTGTTCAACGGCCTGCGGACGAATCTGGAGGCGCTGGCCCTGGGCTGCTACTTCGCGGAGCTGACAGAGACCGTCACGGCGCCGGAGGTCCCTGCCGGGGCACTGCTGCCCCATCTGCTGAACGGGCTGTACGCCCTCTCCGCTTTACAGAAGCCGCCGGCGCTGGTGAAGCCCGCCTTTGAGATCAAACTGCTGTGCTTGGCGGGATATGAACCTTTGGCGGACAGCTGCGCCTACTGCGGCCGGCCGGACCCGGAGCAGCCCCTGCTGGACGTGGTACAGGGCATCCTGCGGTGCCGGAGCTGCGGCGCGAAGGAGAGTGCCCTCTCCATGCCCCTGTGCCCGGATTCCCTGGCGGCCCTGCGGCATATCGTGTACGGGGACCCCAAGCGGCTCTACTCGTTCCGGCTGACAGGCCCGGCGCTGGAGCGACTCTCCGCGGCGGCAGAGGCTTTCGTGGCCGCCCAGCTGGAGCGGGGATTCCGGACGCTGGAATTTTACAAGAGCCTCCAGCCGCCGGAAGAGTTGTCGAAATAAGATACATTTTGTATTTCTTTTGCTGATTTATACGAAACGGAGCGGAATATGACAGAATTTGTCCTCGGCTCCTACCGGCTGGAGGTGGACGTGGAGGCCACCCGGGCCTGGTATGGCCGTTACGGTAACGCTACCGGGGGCTGCGGCTGCGCCTACTGCCGAAACTATGCTGCCGCAGTTGGGGTCCTGCCGCCAGAAGCAGCAGCGTTTCTGGAACCACTGGGGCTTAACCTCCGCAGGCCCGGAGATATTGGCGAGTATGGTCCCCGCCAGGGCGGGCGGTGGTATATGCCCATGTGGCACATTGCAGGCCGCCTGCTGGAAGCGGGGGAGGGAGAGCTGCCCGTTGCCCCCGGCGTCACCGCCGGGTTCGCCACAGATATGGGACCGTTCCTCCGGGACTTCCCGGAGCCCTGCTTCCAGTGCTGGCTTTCCGTGACCCTGCCCTGGGTGCTGGAGGAACCGGCAGATGAAGCAGCTGACGACAGGGACGATGAAGTGAAAACCCTTGACAGGAGAACCGAATCATGAGTGACCTATTTGACAAATCCATCCGCACCCTGGAGCTGCCCCGGGTGCTGGAGCTGCTGAGCGAGCAGGCTGTCAGCGCCGAGGCCAGGCAGCGGGCCCTGCGCCTCCGGCCGGAGACGGAGCCGGAGGAGGTGCTGCGCCTGCTGGACCAGACGGACGCGGCCCGAAATCTCATCGGCCTGCGGGGCAGTCCGTCGTTTTCCGGCGTGAAGCCGGTGGCGGAGGCCCTGGACCGGGCGGACCGGGGCGGCGCCCTGAACACTCGGGAGCTGCTGACCATCGCGGATCTGCTGACCGCCGCCCGCCGGGCGAAGGAGTACTTCAACGACGAGGCGGCGGAGAAAACCGCCATCGACCACCTGTTCCTCTCCCTCCACGGCAACCGCTTTCTGGAGGAGAAGATCAAGCGGGCCATCCCGGACGAGGACACCATCGCCGATGCCGCCAGCACGGAGCTGGCGGACATCCGCCGCCACATGCGGGCGGCCCAGGCCAAGAGCCGCCAGATCCTTCAAAGGATCATCTCCTCCCCCAGCTATGGGAAAATTTTGCAGGAGACCATCATCACCCAGCGGGACGGCCGCTTCGTGGTGCCGGTGAAGGCGGAGCACAAGGGCGACCTGCCGGGACTGGTCCACGACATCTCCTCCACCGGAGCCACGCTGTTCGTGGAGCCTATGGGGGTGGTCCAGGCCAACAACGAGTATATTGAGCTGCAGGCCAAGGAGCAGAAGGAGATCGACCGCATCCTGGCGGAGTTCTCCGCCGAGGCTGCCGCCCACCGGGAGGACATCCAGTGGGACTACGACACCTTGGTCTACCTGGACCTGATCTTCGCCCGGGGCCAGCTGAGCTACAAGATGAACGCCGTGCGGCCGGAGGTCCGCCGGGACGGGGCCATCCATCTGCGCAAGGCCCGCCACCCCCTGCTGGACCCCAAGACGGCGGTGCCCATCGACATCGAGCTGGGGGACACCTTTGACACCTTGGTCATCACCGGTCCCAACACCGGCGGCAAGACCGTGACCCTCAAGACCCTGGGCCTGCTGACGCTGATGACCCAGTGCGGCCTCCACATCCCGGCGGCGGACCGGAGCGCCGTGTCCGTTTATGAGCGGGTGCTGGCGGACATCGGCGACGAGCAGAGCATCGAGCAGAGCCTGTCTACCTTCTCCGCCCACATGGTGAACATCGTGGAGATTTTAAAAGAGGCGGATCGGCACAGCCTGGTGCTGTTTGACGAGCTGGGGGCCGGCACGGACCCGGTGGAGGGCGCGGCCCTGGCCATCGCCGTCATCCAGCACGTGCGGCGGCTGGGGGCCAAGGTGGCCGCCACCACCCACTATGCAGAGCTGAAGACCTTCGCCATGACTACGGCAGGGGTGGAGAACGCCTCCTGCGAGTTCGACGTGGAGACGCTGGCCCCCACCTACCGGCTGCTGATCGGCATTCCCGGCAAATCCAACGCCTTTGCCATCTCCCGGCGGCTGGGGCTGCCGGAAGACGTCATTGCCGCCGCCCAGGGGCAGATGAGCGGCGAGAGCGTCCGGTTCGAGGACATCCTGACCCAGCTGGAGGAGAAGCGCCAGGCCCTGGAGAAGCGGGAGCAGGAGGCGGACCGCCTGCTGCGCCAGCGGGAAGAGGACGCCAGGCGCGCCCGGGAGTTCCGGGAGCAGATGGAGCGGGCCAAGGACAACGCCCGGAGCCGGGGCGAGGCGGAGGCCAAGCGCATCCTCCGGGACGCCCGGACGGCGGCGGACCAGGTGTTCCAGGAGCTCAGCGAGATGCGGAAGGCCCAGGCCAAGGCCGAACGGATGCTGAACGAAAATGAGGCCCGTGCGGCCCTCCGCCGCACGCTGAACGAGGCGGAGGAGGCCGTGTCCCGCCGCGACGCCCGGCAGGAGCCCATCCCCAAGCCCAGCCGCCCCATCCGGGCGGGGGATCTGGTGGAGATCCCCGGTGTCAAAACGCCGGCGGAGGTAGTGTCCGTGGGCAAGGACGGCACCTTGCAGCTGAAAGCCGGTATTTTGAAGATGAAAGCCAAAGTAGACGAAGTGCGCCTCATCGAGGACGACGAGCGGGCCGCCCGGAAAAAGGCGCCCGCCGTCACTATCCGCCAGAACGCGGACCGGGCCCTGCGGGCCTCTGCCGCCCGGGAACTGGACATCCGAGGGATGGAGACACTGGAGGCGGAGAGCGTGGTGGAAAACTTCATTTCCGCCGCCGTCATGGGCAAACTGGAGACCGTAACCATCATCCACGGCAAGGGCACCGGGGCCTTGCGGAAGGCCGTCCACGACATCCTCCGCCGGAATAAGGCTGTGAAGAGCTTCCGCCTGGGCGTCTACGGCGAGGGCGAGAGCGGCGTCACCGTGGTGACGCTGAAGTGAGCCGGGGCCTGTTGCCGCGGTGCGGCATCAGGCGTCCTGCGCGGCGGGACCTTGGAGTGTGAGGGCTTTGCCTGACCGCCCCAATTAAATGCGGGATTCCTGTGGGGTGCTCCCCATGGGGGCGGCGAGCCCGGCAACACTGAAATGAGGGGGTTGACATGGCACTGACCTTTCGATTTGCACAGGAGACCGACACGCTCCTGATCCTGCAATTCATCCGGGAGCTGGCCGACTACGAGCACCTGCTGGACCAGGTGGTGGCCGATGAGGCCACCCTCCGGGACCAGCTGTTTGAAAAGCGCCGAGCCGAGGTCCTCTTTGCCCTGGAGGACGGGGCAGAGGTGGGCTTCGCCCTGTTTTTTCAAAACTTCTCCACCTTCCTGGGCCGGGCGGGCCTGTATCTGGAGGACCTGTATGTCCGGCCGGAGCACCGGGGAAAGGGATATGGCAAGGCTTTCTTCCGGCGGCTGGCGGCCATCGCCGCGGAGCGGGACTGCGGCCGCCTGGAGTGGTGGTGCCTGGATTGGAACACCCCCAGCATCGGCTTCTACAAGTCCCTGGGGGCGGAGACCATGGAGGACTGGACCGTTTACCGCCTTACCGAACCGGCATTGCAGAGGCTGGCAGAACCGGAATCTCCGGTTGCGGAAACCGATGAGATTTGATATACTGGAGTCACACTAAAACACACATTCTGGAAATTGCACAATGAGGTGATTTTATGCAAGAGCTTGCAAAGCAGTTCCACATTGCCTGTGCTCAGGGGGATATCGGCCGCTACTGCATCCTGCCCGGTGACCCGGGCCGGGTCCCGGCCATCGCCGCCCTGTTTGACGACGCCAAGCAGATCGCGTATAACCGGGAGTTCAACGTCTGGACCGGCACCCTGCTGGGGGAGAAGGTCACCGCCTGCTCCACCGGCATCGGCGGTCCCTCCGCTTCCATCGCTATGGAGGAGCTCCACAAATGCGGTGCCGACACGTTCATCCGCACCGGCACCTGCGGCGGTATCGATCTGAACGTCCAGTCCGGCGACGTGGTGGTGGCCACCGGCGCCATCCGGTATGAGCACACCAGCCGGGAGTACGCCCCCATTGAGTTCCCGGCGGTGGCGGACTTCCAGGTGACAAACGCCCTGGTGGAGGCCACCAAGAAGCTGGGCTTCCCCCTGCACACCGGCATCGTCCAGTGCAAGGACAGCTTTTACGGCCAGCACGACCCCGCTGCCTCGCCCGTGTACTACGAGCTGCAGCAGAAGTGGGAATCCTGGAAGCGGCTGGGCGTCAAGGCCAGTGAGATGGAGTCCGCCGCCCTGTTCGTGGTGGCGGCGGCTCTGGGCTGCCGGTGCGGCTCCTGCTTCCATGTGGTGTGGAACCAGGAACGGGAGGCCGCCGGCCTGGACCAGAAGATGAGTGAGGACACATCCTCCTCCGTGAAGGTGTCTGTGGAGGCCCTGAAGCTGCTGATTGAGGCGGACCGCAAGGCGGGCCGGTAATTGGCTGCGTTTTTCAAAAAAGATGCCCGGAAATTTCCGGGCATCTTTTTTGATCCCCCATTGACAAGTTTACTTGGTATATGGTATGCTCTGCTTGTAAAGAAAACTTGGTAAAATAAAAAGCAAACTATGCAAAATGGCTTCGGCATGGATCGGGAGGAGATCCTGCGGCACAGCCGGGCGGCTGGCGACTGGTTCTGATCCTGAGTCTGCTGCTGGCGGGAGCCGCGTTGTTGAATCTGGCCGTTTATGTACGGGGCGTACTGGGATGAGAGGCAGGCCCTATGGCTTGGCAAAGAAAGAAAAGGGAGAACGCTATGGAAAAACAGGAAATTCTGGAGAAGAGCCGGCGGGAGAACCAGAAGGGTGACGAACGGGAGCGGACCATCCGCATGGAGGGGGAGTCCTTCAGCCTGCTCTTCGTGTTTTTGATGGGCCTGATTCTGCTGACCTGGAAGCGGGTCCATGGGCTGCCGCATGAGGATGTGCTGACCATGTTCTGGACGGCCTGCGTGGCCAACCGGGTCTACCGGCTGGCCCGGCGGCGGAATACCTCCGACATCGTGACGCTGCTGATCTCTCTTGCGTTTTTGATCTGGAATCTGGTAAAATTCTTTCAAATGGCCTGAGAGGAGGTAGCGCATGGACCGGGATGAGATTTTGAAAAAGGCTCAGGCGGGGGCGATTGGAATGGACGAGCGGGAGCAGCAGGTACTGGGGCTGTCCTTCGGTATCGGCGGGATCCTGATGGTACTGCTGTGTGTCATTCTCGCCATTATACGGCTGGTGAACGGGCAGGATGCCTATGACTACACGGCCATCGTGTTTCTGTATCTGGCGGGCGCAGAGCTGCATTTGTATTGGAGGACCCGGCGGCGGGGCTTGGCGTTGCTGGCGGCGGCCTGCGGCCTGGTGTTCGCGGGCAACCTGGCCGTGTTCCTGCTGGGGTGAGCGCCATGGACGATCAGCTGATCCTGAAAAACCGGCTGAAGGTGGCCCGGGCGGAGAAGGGGCTGTCCCAGACCCAGCTGGCGGAGCTGGTGGGCGTGTCCCGCAACACCATCAGCTCCATTGAGACGGGGCAGTTCAATCCCACCGCCAAGCTGGCGCTGATTCTCTGCATCGCCTTGGACAAGAAGTTCGAGGAACTGTTCTATTTTGAGTGAGAAATTAGGAGTTTGGGTGTCCAGCGGCGCTGACCGGGGCAATTCATCCTGCCTGCGGCGGAGCACAATCCTTCCGCATCCCTAACTGACGGCCGGTCGTTCCGGAGAGAGGAGAGATCTCTGTGGAGAAGGAGAAAATTCTGCAAAGATACCGCCAAGAGGGCGTGGACGAGGGCCGGGAGGAGGTCAACCGCCGGGGAGACGACGCGGGCTTTTACGCCATGTGTGTCCTGGCGCTGCTGTTGATGATCTACCAGGCGTTTACCGGGCAGGTATTTGGAGACGTGGCGGCGATGCTGTTCGTGTTTTGCTCCGTGGGGGCCTTTGCCCGGTACCGGACTGACCGGGACCGGTCCGCTCTGGGCATGGGCATTTTTACCGGCGCTCTGTGCCTGGGATGCCTGGGATGGTATCTGTGGCACACGCTGTAAAAAAGACAGGCGGCGCTGGAAAGCGCCGCCTGCTTGCTTACCGCTTCCGCACCGGGTAGCAGACCTCGGTGACAAATTCTTCTGGGTTCCGGGTCTCGTGGGGACTGACGTGGTAGATGTTGAAGAACAGTCCGTCAAAGGCATAGCCGTTGTCCTCTACCCAGGATGCCACCGCCTGATTCACCTCGCCGATCTGGCGGTAGGGGCCCTGGAAGGTGGCGGAGGCCACTGTCACCGGCGGGATGGTTTTGAATTTGACGTGCTCGGTGTCAGGGTATGTGCCCTTCACCGTCTTTTGGATCTCCACATCCACATCTGCCTCTTTGTACTCCCCGTCGTGGTAGACGCTGATGCACAGGGCCGGGTCGCCGTCCTGGATGTGGAGAAGGGCGGTCTCCCTCACAAAGATGTGCCACAGGTCTCCCTCACGGTCGTAGCAGGGAAGGATCTGGCGGACGCTGGCTACCTGCCGCTCCGGCAGGGTCTTGATGGTGACATCGTAGTTCATCTGTTTTTCATCCTTTCTCAGCCGTTCGATGGTTGTGTCCAGAAGCCGCAGCCGGTCCAATGCCTCCTGAATGGAGGCCTCCACCGCTGCCCGCTGGGCCAGCAGGCGCGTCTCCATGGCGGTCCGGTCCTCCCAGCAGGCCAGCAGCGCGGCCGTCTCTGCCAGGGAGAACCCCAGGCCCCGCAGGGCGGTGATCCGGTTGGCGGTCATCAGCTGGGCCGCCGCGTACCGGCGGTAGCCGGTCCAGGGATCGGTCTCCTCCGGCACCAGCAGGCCGATCTCATCGTAGTGGCGCAGCATCCGGATGCTGATTCTGGACAGCTTTAAAAATTCTCCGATTTTGAACATAGGATCCCTCCGCATATATGCGTTTTCTTGAGCTCACTGCTATGGTATGCCCTGCCACTGTGTGAGAGTCAAGAGAATTTTTTCAAAGTTGCGATGAGAGAAAAAACGTTCCGGCCGCAGAAGCGGCCGGAACGGCGGTGGGCTCAGTCGTCGGTGCGGATGCCCCGTTCAATATCCCGGATATTGTAGGGGGAGGTTTGGTAGACGAAGTAATTCAGCCAGTTGGAGTACAGCAGGTGGGCGCAGGAGCGCCAGGTCACCGCAGGCTTGCGGCTGGGGTCATCGCCGGGGAAGTAGTTCTTGGGGACCCGGATGTCCGCTCCGGCGGTCAGGTCCCGTATGTACTCATTCCGCAGGGTGTCCCGGTCATACTCCGCGTGGCCCATGAGGAAGATCTGCCGGCCCTGGTCGGTCTTGACGGCGTAGACCCCGGCCTCCGGGGAGGAGGCAAGTATCTTCAGCTCCGGGATTGCCTCGATGTCCTCCCGCAGCACTGTGGTGTGCCGGGAGTGGGGCACCCAGAACTCGTCGTCAAAGCCCCGGAAGAGGATGAAGTTGGGATCCTCCACCGTGTGGCGGAACACGCCGAAGAGTTTCTCCGGCAGCTGCCGCTTGGGGATGCCGTAGTGGTAGTACAGCCCCGCCTGAGCGCCCCAGCAGATGTGAAGGGTGGAGTGGACGTGCGTCTTGGACCACTCCATGATCTCGCACAGCTCCGGCCAGTAGTCCACCTCCTCAAAGGGAAGGTTCTCCACCGGCGCGCCGGTGATGACCAGGCCGTCAAAGGTCCGGTCCCGCACCTCGTCAAAGGATTTGTAGAAGGCCAGCATGTGGGCCTGGGAGGTGTTCTTGGACACGTGGCCGCTGGGGGCGATCAACTCCAGCTCGATCTGGATGGGGGTGTTGCCCAACACCCGGGCCAGCTGGGTCTCGGTCTCGATCTTGGTGGGCATCAGGTTCAGCAGCAGGATCTGCAGGGGGCGGATATCCTGGGTGATGGCCCGGGTCTCCGTCATGACAAAGATGTTCTCCGACGTCAGGACGGAGGTGGCGGGCAGCTGGTTGGGGATTTTGATGGGCATCTCACTTCACCTGGTCCAGCGCCTGGGCAATGTCGCCGATCAGATCCTGCTTGCTCTCCAGGCCGCAGCTCATCCGCACCAGGCCCGCGGGAATGCCGGCGGCGGCAAGCTGCTTGTCGGTCATCTGCCGGTGGGTGGAGCTGGCGGGGTTCAGACAGCAGGTCCGGGCGTCCGCCACATGGGTCTCGATGGCGGCCAGCTTCAGATGTTTCATGAAGGTGCCCGCTGCCTCCCGGCCGCCCTTCAGCTCAAAGGACACCACGCCGCAGGAGCCGTGGGGCAGGTACTTCTCTGCCAAGGCATGGTACTTGTCCCCTGGCAGGCCGCAGTAGCTGACGGAGGCCACCTTGGGATGTGCCGCCAGGAACTCCGCCACCGCCTGGCCGTTCTCACAGTGGCGGGCCATGCGCACATGGAGGCTCTCCAGCCCCAGGTTCAGATAAAAGGCGTTCTGGGGGGACTGGATGGCGCCGAAGTCCCGCATCAGCTGGGCGGTGCACTTGGTGATGAAGGCGCCCTCCCTGCCGAACTTCTCCGCGTAGGTGATGCCGTGGTAGCTGTCGTCCGGGGTGCAGAGGCCGGGGAACTTGTCCGCGTGGGCCATCCAGTCGAACTTGCCGGAGTCCACGATGGCGCCGCCTACCGCCGCGCCGTGGCCGTCCATGTACTTGGTGGTGGAGTGGGTGACGATGTCGGCGCCCCACTCAAAGGGGCGGCAGTTCACCGGGGTGGCGAAGGTGTTGTCCACGATGAGGGGCACGCCGTGGGCGTGGGCCGCCTTGGCGAACTTCTCGATGTCCAGCACGGTGAGGGCAGGGTTGGCGATGGTCTCGCCAAAGACCGCCTTGGTGTTGGGCCGGAAGGCGGCGTCCAGCTCCTCGTCGGTGCAGTCCGGGGAGACGAAGGTGACCTCGATACCCATTTTCGCCATGGTGACGGAGATCAGATTGAAGGTACCGCCGTAGATGGAGGACGAGGAGACGATGTGGTCCCCGCAGGAGCAGATGTTGAACAACGCGAAGAAGTTGGCCGCTTGGCCGGAAGAGGTGAGCATAGCGGCGGTGCCGCCCTCCAGCGCGCAGATCTTGGCCGCCACCGTGTCGTTGGTGGGGTTCTGGAGTCTGGTATAGAAGTAACCGCTGGCCTCCAGGTCGAACAGCTTGCCCATCTCCTCGCTGGTGGCGTATTTGAACGTGGTGGACTGGACGATGGGGATCTGCCGGGGCTCTCCGTTGCCGGGGGTGTAGCCCCCCTGGACACATTTCGTTTCGATGCGGTAATCGCTCATGGTGTGTGCTCCTTTCGACTGGATGAAGATGACTTTGGAGACGAAAAAACGGCTTTCGTCCCAAAGAAAAACTTTGAGACGAAAGCCGTCAGGCTTCCGCGGTACCACTCAAATTGCGCCGTCCTCACGGCCCGACGCCCCTTTTGGGGTCCAGCAACCCCTCTGCCCTGACGCGGCAGTCCTCGGAGAGGCCCTACCGGCGGCGCGCCGCCCTCGAACCCTCGGCTCAGGAGCCATAGGACCTGGAGACCCTTGCCGCCGGCTTCCACCGCCCGCCGGCTCTCTGAGGGCGCCGGTCTCCGTCCCTCTCCATCATTGCTTTGGAACATATTATAGCCACGCCGCGGCAAGTTTGTCAACTGCGGATTTTCGCCTCGCATGGACCGCGGCGGCAGTGGACTTTTGGCCCGGCCTGTGGTACGATGGCCCAAACGGCCGGCGGAGGACGCCGGAGAGGGAGGAGCGCCATGGCCTTTACGCCCATCGACGAGCAGACCTGGGAGCGCCGGGAGTATCTGGAGGTTTTCCGCCAGACCGCCATCTATCTGACGGCGGAGGTGGATATCACACCGCTGTATCGGCACACGAAGGCCCGGGGCGAAAAGCTGTATCCGGCCCTGATCTGGTGCGCGGCCGCCGTGCTGAACCGGCATGTGCATTTCCGCTACGGCCGGGACGAGGCAGGGCGGATCGGGATCTGGGATGTGCTGCACCCCTATTACACCGTGCCCCGGCGGGACGCCCCGGACCTGTTCGCCATGAAGGTCACCCGCTTTATGCCGGACTATGATGTGTTCCGCCAGGACTTTCAGGCGGACTATGCCCGGGCGGAGACCTGCGGCCGCCTGCTCTGCGACGAGACCCTGCCCCCAAATGTCTGCGGTATCTCCGCCATGCCGGGGCTGGCCTTCTCCGCCTTCAGCTTCGGCGGGGACCCCAAGCCGGACTTCACGCCATTCGTCCTGCTGAGGAAGGTCCACCCGGCAGGAGACCGGACGGTGCTGCCGGTAGGCGGAGAGTTTGCCCACGCCGTCAACGACGGCGGCCACATCAGCGGTTTTTTCAAAGAGCTGGAGGAAACCGCCGCCAAACTGTTTCCGGATTGAAGGAGAAAGAGACCGCCCGTGGGGATGCCTGTCCCCGCGGGCGTTTTTATCGGAAAGCAGGGCGGGGCAAAAAATTCCGCGCTCCCCCCTTGACAAGAGATGTGGCTCATGCTATATTAGCCACACGGTTAGTTACTAGACTAATTAACCAGATAACAAACCGGCAGGAAAGGGGGAACCGCCTTGACGTTGACGGAAGACCGGCCCATCTTCCAGCAGATCGCGGAGCAGCTGGAGGAGGCGATCCTCTCCGGGGCCTACCCAGAGGAGAGCCAGGTGCCGTCCATCACGGAGTATTCGGTGCAGTACCGGATCAATCCCGCCACCGCCCTGAAGGGGATCAACCTGCTGGTGGACGCGGGGCTGCTGTACAAGAAACGGGGCGTGGGGATGTTTGTGGCCTCCGGCGCCCGGGAGAAGCTCCGCCAGAGCCGGCGGGAGCGGTTTTATCAGGACTACGTCCAGCGGATGGTGCGGGAGGCCCGGAATCTGGGGCTGACGGATCAGGAGTTGCTGGAACTTCTGGAAAGGGGAATGAAAGAAGATGGCCATTGAGTTTCAGCACATCTCCAAGCGGTTTGCGGACACCCGCGCCCTGGAGGATGTGTCTTTGACCTTTGAGGAGGGGAAGATCTACGGGCTGCTGGGCAACAACGGCGCCGGCAAGTCCACGCTGCTGAACATCCTCACCGGGCGGCTGTGCCCAGATAGCGGCACCGTCGCCGTGGACGGCGCTCCCGCCGACAGCGACGCGGCGCTGGGCAAGCTGTTCCTGGTGGGGGAGAAGAACCTATATCCCGACGACATGAAGGTGAAGCGGGCCCTGGACACGGCGGCCGTGTTTTACCCGGACTTCGACCGGAGCTATGCGGAGAGCCTGGCAAAGCAGTTCGAACTGCCGTTGAACAAGAAGATCAACGGCCTCTCCACCGGCTACGGGTCCATCTTCCGTCTGATTTTGGGTCTCAGCGTCAACACCCCCTATGTGCTGTTTGACGAGCCTGTTCTGGGTCTGGACGCCCAGCACCGGGACCTGTTCTACAAGCTGCTGGTGCAGAAATACGCGGAGCACCCCTGCACCATGGTGGTCTCCACCCACCTGATCGCGGAGGTGGCGGACCTCATCGAGCACACGGTCATCATCCGGAAGGGACGCATCCTGCAGGACGCGCCCACGGAAGAGCTGACCGCCGCCTGCTGGGCGGTGTCCGGCCCTGCCGGGGTGGTGGACAGCTGGGCCACCGGGCGGGACGTGTTTACATCCTCTGTGCTGGGCGGACTCAAGACCGTCTGCATCCGGGGCGGGGGGACAGAGGACCTGCCCGCCGGGCTGGAGCGGCGGCGCGTGGGGCTCCAGGAGTATTTTATCAGCCTGATGGAAGAGGAGGATCAGAGATGAACACGCGATTCGGTCGGGCCTTCCGGTATGAGGTCCGGAATTATTTCCGGGCAGTGGCGATCCTGTGGCTGGTCATGGCGCTGATCCCGGCGGCGATGCTGGCAATCACCTATTTCCTGGCCGGAGAGACGGCCATGGAGGGCAGCTTCAACGGCTATTCCATTGCCGTGGGGATGTTCGGCCTTGTGTTGGGCATGGTGGGCCTGCGGGAGAATCAGCGGGTGCTGAACCAGAACGGCGTGTCCCGTCGGTCCGCCTTCCTGGCGGACGTGGCCGCCCTGGCGGTGGCGGCGGTGCTGGTGGCAGCGGGTGTCACGGTGATTATGGGCGCCTATCAAACAGTCTTGGGCGGCCAGGGCCGGCTGCTGATTACAGATCTGTACCAGGTGATCTATGAGGGACCCTCCGCCGGTGCCGGGATCGGTGGCCTGGTGCGGGGCGCGATCTTCTCCGCCGCGGTGGGCTGGATGCTGGCGGCCCTGGGGCAGTTCTGCTCCGCCCTGTACTGGCGGCTGAACAAGTTCTGGACCATCCTGATTTCCGTGACCGTGCCGCTGGTGCTGATCTTCGGCAGTGTGCCGCTGATTAGCTGGCTGGGCACCACCTCCGCCGGGCGGGCGGCGGTGGAGGCCCTGGCGGCTTTCGGACAGTTCCTGGCCGCATCCCCCTGGAACGCGGCGGCGGTGCTGCTGGCCATGGGGGCGGCGTTCTTCGCCCTCAGCTGGCTGCTGCTGCGCCGGGCCATGATCCGGCCTGCAAAGTAACAGATAAAAGTGAAAAGATAAAGGATAAGAGATCTTCCCAAACAAGGGCATCTCTTATCCTTTATCTTATATCCGATATCTCCGGGGGCGCTCCATGTGTCCTATTGTCCGCCCACGATGCGGCTGTACGTGCGGGTGGTAAGGCCGTAGACCAGGGCGTAGATGGCGCAGAACACCAGCAGCGTCCCGGCGGCGCAGAGGGCGAACAGACGGACGTCAAAGAGATTGAACAGCTCCAGCAGTTTGCACAGCATGGGGAAGGCTGCCGCCACATGGATGCCCGCCGTCACCAGGGGTAGGAAGAACACCAGCAGCACCTGACTGCGGATGGAGGAGCGGACCTCCCGGGGACTCATGCCCACCTGCTGCATGATCTGATAGCGGCGCTGGTCCTCATATCCCTCGGAAATCTGCTTGTAGTAGATGATGAGCACCGTGGACAGCAGGAACAGCAGCCCCAGAAACACGCCCAGGAACAGGAAGCCGCCGTACATGGTGTACAGGTCCACAGCGTTGTCCTGATGGCTGATGACGGAGTACACGTCATTGGCGTCCGCCGCCAGCAGGGGGTCCACAAAGGCCAGCTTTTCCTCTTCCGTGCCGTCCAGGTCCACCTGGACACGAAATTCCCGGTGGACTCTGCTGGCATCCCGGTCGCTGATGGCGGAGACTACGGTCTCATCCGCCACCACCAGGAAAAGCTGCGCCGTCTGGCCGGAGATCAGGATGGAGCTGTTGTATCGGGGAAAGTCCATGATGGTCCCAGCGATGTGAAAAGGGAGGTCTTCGATATAGAAGGTATCCGGCAGGTCCAGATTCTCTGCCTGGACCAGCACCTCTTCCGGCTCCAGGTCCACGGTATGGCCGGTGAGGCGGCCGTAGTCATCGGCGGTGAGCAACCGGATCTCGGTGCTGACGCCCTCCTGCGCCACAAGGGTGAAGGTGTTTCCTGTGTAATAGCCGACGGTGTCCCCCGGAGTGGACCACCGGAGCAGCTCCACCTTCCGGCCTGCGTCCGCGGCGGCGGTCTGGACCCGCTCCAGAGTGTCCTCGTTCAGGGCCGTCTCCTGTTCCGGCGGCACTTCGTCCAGGGACTGGACCACGTCCACATCATAGGGATACATCCGCTCCAAAGCTCCCTCCAGCCCGGCGTACAGGCTGACGGTGGTGGATACCGTCACCAGCACCATGGTGGAGAGGATGCAGATGTTGGCCAGGCCCACGGCGTTCTGCTTCATCCGGTACAGCAGCCCCGCCACGGCGGTGAAGTGCTTGGGCTGGTAGTAGTACCGGGGGCTGTTCCGCAGGTGCTTCAGCAGGGCGATGGACCCGGCGGTGAACAGGCAGTAGGTGCCGACCATCACCAGCGCCACCGCCAGGAAGAAATAGGCCAGGGCGGTAAAGGGGTCCTCTACCGTCAGAGCGGTGGCATAGCCAGCCCCCAGAGTGACGGCCCCCAGCACCACCAGCAGGCGGCGGGTCCGGGGCTCCCGCTCCCCGGCACTGGCGCTGTGGAGCAGTTCCACAGGACGGGACCGGAGCAGCCCGAACAGGTTCCACACCAGCGTCAGCAGGAAGAGGAAGCCGAAGAGAGCGGCGGTATCGGCCATGCCGGAGAGGCTGATCTCAAAGCCATACTCCACCGGCAGGTGGGACAGCTGCAATAGGAGCAGCAGCACCAGCTTGCTCAACAGCACCCCTGCCGCGAGCCCGCCCACAATGGCCGCGGCGGCGCAGTAGAGCGTCTCCCACACCATCAGGCGGGCGGTGTGGCGCTTCTCCAGACCCAGGATGTTGTACAGCCCCAGCTCCCGCCGGCGGCGCTTCATCACAAAGCTGTTGGCGTACAGCAGTAGAACCGCGGAGAACAGCGTCACCACCAGCCGGCCCAGGTACATCAGGCTTTGGAGATATCCGGCCCCCCGGACGGAGGCCACAATGTCGCTGAAGGTCAGGTAGGAGAGAATGTAGTACATGGCGGCCGTCATGCCGCAGGAGAGCAGATACGGCCCATAGAACCGGCCGTTGCGCATCAGATTCACTAGGGCCAGGCGGGGAAAGAAGCCGGACTTACGCATGGGGCTCACCGCCTCCCGCCAGGACTGTCAGGGTGTCGGAGATCCGGCGGAACTGGGCCTCCTGGCTCTCGCCGCCCCGGTAGAGCTGGTGGTACACCTGTCCGTCCCGGAGGAACAACACCCGTCCAGCGTGGCTGGCCGCCTTTACCGAGTGGGTGACCATCAAAATGGTCTGCCCGGTGCCGTTCAGTTCTCCAAACAGCTCCAGCAGGGCGTCGGAGGACCGGGAGTCCAGAGCGCCGGTGGGTTCGTCTGCCAGAATCAACTGGGGGTCCGTGATGAGGGCCCGGGCCACAGCAGCCCGCTGCTTCTGGCCGCCGGAGACCTCATAGGGGTATTTCGCCAGAATGTCCGAGATGCCCAGCTGATCTGCGATGGGGCGGAGCTTTTGCTGCATCTCCCGGTAGTCTGTGCCCGCCAGCACCAGGGGCAGATAGATGTTGTCCTGAAGGGAGAAGGTGTCCAACAGGTTGAAGTCCTGGAACACGAACCCCAGGTGGGACCGGCGGAAGGCCGCCAGATCCCGCTCCCGGATGGCAGAGAGGGGCCTGCCCTCCAGTAAAACCTCCCCGGCGGTGGGGCGGTCCAGGGCCGCCAGGATGTTCAGCAGGGTGGTCTTGCCGGAGCCGGACTCACCCATGATGGCCACGTACTCCCCCTCCTCCACGGAGAAGCTGACGTTGGACAGGGCCTGGACCTGCGTGCCGCCGAAGCGGGTGGTGTAGATTTTCTGTACATGCTGTACTTCCAACAATGGCATCAAGATTCCTCCTCGTATCGGATCATGCCTCTATTGTAGCCAAAGGGCCGGACTGTCTGCCATGGATTTGGCTTACAGTCCGGCCCGATTCCTTACAGTTTCGTCACATTGGGTCACTCCACCACCCGTCGGCCCCGGGAGAGGTCCAGCCGCACCAGCGTCCCCTGCCCGGGGCGGGAGACGATGGAGATCCCGTGGTTCAGCCGGTCCATCACCCGGCGGCACAGGTACAGCCCGATGCCGGTGGACTTCTTGTCCTCCCGGCCGTTGTAGCCGGTGAAGCCCTTCTCGAACACCCGGGGCAGGTCCTCCGGCCGGATACCGATGCCGCTGTCGGCGATCACCAGCGTCTCTCCGTCCCCGTAGATCCGGATGCGGCCCCCGGCGGGGGTGTATTTCAGGGCGTTGGACAGTACCTGCTCCACCACGAAGGAGAGCCACTTCCCGTCCGTCAGCACCGTCCGCCCGGTCTCCCGAAAGTCCAGGGTGATCTTTTTCAGAATGAACATCCGGGCGAACTTCCGCACCGCCTGCCGCAGCAGGCCGTCCAGGTCCGTGTCCCGGAGGACATAGTCCGTGCTCTCGCTGTCCAGCCGCAGGTAGCCCAGCACCATGTCCACATACTGCTCGATCTTCAGGAGCTCCACTTCCACCTCCGTGCCCACAGCGCCGGGATCCTCCTGCAAGAGCAGCCGGGCCGCGGCGATGGGGGTTTTAATCTGGTGGGCCCAGAGGGTGTAGTAATCCGTCATGTCCTCCAGCCGGTCCCGGTTCTCCGCCGCCAGACGCACCCGGTCGGCGCAGACCGCCCTCAGCAGGGCCTGGTAGTCCGCCTCCAGTACGCCCCGGGGCGGCGGCAGGGGCAGCACCGACTCATGGACCTTTCGTAAAAGCCCTTCCAGCTCCCGGTGCCGCCGGAGAAAGGCGGAGTACCCCAGGGCAAACAGGACCAGCCCCAGCATTAGGCAGAGAAGGCCTGCATAGGCAACCGCCTCCACCGGCAGGCTGTACAGGGCGAACACGGCGGCGAACACCGCCACCGCCCCGGCCAGCAGCAACAGCAGCTTCCACTGGCGCTTGAGATAGGCTGTCAGCATTCCGTCACCCCTCCACCAGATATCCGGCGCCCTTCCGGGTACGGATGAAATCCGGGAGGCCCGCCGCCTCCAGCTTCCGCCGCAGCCGGGCGATGTTCACCGTCAGGGTGTTCTCATCCACAAAGCTGTCGGACTCCCACAGCCGGGTCATCAATGCGTCCCGGCTGACGATCTCCCCCTTGTGCTCCAGCAGGAGCTGCAGAATCCGGCACTCGTTCCTCGTCAGCTCCACCCGCTGCCCGTGGGCATCCAGCGTCCCATCAGACACGTTCAGCACCGCGGCGCCGCAGGAGAGCAGGTGGGAAGACGGGCCGAAGTCATAGGCCCGCCGCAGCAGGGCCTGGACCTTGGCGGAGAGCACCTGTAAATCAAAGGGCTTTGCCAGCAGGTCATCCCCGCCCAGCTGCATGGCCATCACCACGTTCACATTGTCCGAGGCGGAGGTGAGAAATAAGATGGGCGCCTTGGAGACCCGGCGGATCTCCTGGCACCAGTGGTAGCCGTTGAAGAAGGGGAGGGAGATGTCCAGCAGCACCAGATGGGGGTCGAAGGCGGCGAACTCCGACAAGACGTCGTCGAACCGCTCCGCGCAGCGGACGGTGTAGCCCCAGCCCTCCAGATGGCGGCGGATGACCCCGGCGATGGCCGCGTCGTCCTCCACGATGAAAATGCGGTACATGAGCCCCTCCTCTCCCCCCGCGGTCAGTTCAGCTCCAGGGACTCCAGCTGGGAGATGATCTCCTGCTGGCGCTCGTAGAACAGCAGCTCCTGGTTGTGGGCGAAATACGCGTCGCAGCCGTAGCGGCTGATGAAGGTGGCGGCGTAGTAGTTGATGGTCAGCTCCGTCACCAGGATCAGCAGCTCCTGCCCCTCCGGGAACACCTCCTCGCAGAAGGCGAAGAGGTTGTTCAGCATCTCCCCGGCGGTCTTGGCCTGGGCCTTCAGGTCCTGGACCATCTGATCGAAGTCCGCCTTCACTGCAGCAAAGCCCGTCTGACTGTCCACGGTCTGTCCAGCCAGGACTTTCTGCCGCTCCAGAGCGGCGATGATCCGGCGGTGGGAGCGCTCCGCCTCCTGGGAGAGACTGCCAGACCGCCTGCCGGTGTCGATGCGGGTCTTCTGACGGCACAGCTGTTCCTCCAGCAGAGCGGCGAGATCCGCCTCCGGCGCGGTCAGGGCGGCTTTCACGTCCTTCAGGATGCCAAGCAGCTCCCGCAGCATCTCCTCCCGCTCCACCACGGAGCGCAGCTCGCCGGTGGCGGCGTCCAGCAGCAGACCCAGCAGGGACAGCCGCTCGTCGAACTTGGCGGCAGAGGCACGCTGGCGGATGGCCTTGGTGGCCTTGCCGGCGAGAATCTTGTCCACCTGGTAGTCGCTGCGGTACTTGTTGAACAGGTCGTAGTAAACCGCGAACTCCTTGGCGATCTTGGGATTCTGGAGATATTGGATGATGAGCTTCTCATCCACCGGCAGGTGGTTCTGCTCGTACAGGTGAATCATCTGGCTCAGGTCGTCCCAGCCCCGGGCGGTGACGAACCGCTTGCCGTTCACCGTGGACTCCACCTTGTAGAAGTCACCCTTCCGGATCTCCAGGTACGTCATCACCGCCGGATGGACGTGCTTCTGGTAGGCAAACTCCTTCCAGGCATCGAAGTCCGGCTCCACGTCGATGCGCTTGAGCCGGTCCCAGGTAACGATGTCGAACTCCCGGACGGAGCGGTTGTACTCCGGCGGGTTGCCGGCAGTGACCACGATCCAGCCCTCCGGCACCCGATGGCGGCCGAAGATTTTATATTGCAGAAATTGCAGCATGGAAGGGGCCAGCGTCTCGCTGACGCAGTTGATCTCGTCCAGGAAGAGGATGCCCTCCTTTTTGCCGGTGGCCTCCATAGTCTCGTACACGGAGGCGATGATCTCGCTCATGGTGTACTCGGAGACCTGGTACTCCTTGCCGTTAAAGACCTTCTTCTCAATGAAGGGCAGACCCAGGGCGCTCTGCCGGGTGTGGTGGGTCATGGAGTAGGACACCAGGCACACGTCCAACTCCTGGGCGATCTGCTCCATGATGGCGGTCTTGCCGATGCCCGGAGGGCCCATGAGGAACACAGGCCGCTGCTTTTCCACCGGCACTGCGTAGCTGCCGAACTCATCCTTGGTGAAGTATGCCGTCATGGCGTTTTTGATCTGTTCCTTGGCCTCTTTGATATTCATGGTCATTCAACCTGACTTTCCTCAGTATCGGTATGATTCAAAGCGCAAATTCCGCGTCCAGAAAATCTGTGTCCGCCCCAGCCGTCTCCCGGGGCCAGCGGCGGTTGCAGTAGTCCAGAAGAAAGGCAGTGGCCTCTGTCAGACGGCTGCGCAGCAGCAGGTCCACCGCGGCCCGGCAGTTGTCCTGGTCCAGAAAGCCCAGGTCTGCCAGCTGCAGCAGCTGGCGGCGCAGGGCGTCGTTGTCCGTCAGGGCCAGGTTCCGGCGCAGATGCTCCAGATAATGTTCCTTGGGCCGCATGTGCCGGAAGTCGTTGGTGCCGCCGTTGGTGTAGAACTCCTGATAGGAGTGGCCTCGCAGCAGGGCCAGCGCGTAGATCAGCCGCTCCTCTCCGGTGAAGCGGTCCTCCTGCCGGTAGCAGGCGCCGATCTCCGGGGCGTACCCTTCCTCTTCCAAAGAGAAACCCAGATAGAAGGCGTATTCCAGCCGCTTCAACTGGGCGTAGCCCTGGCACAGGAAGATATTCTCCCGGGAGGTGTCCTGCCGGACGGTGCCGTTGGCGGCCCGCTCGTCCAAGGCGGCCATCAGGCAGTCCCAGTGGACCATGGCGTGAATGGGGCGCATGCGGGGGGCCGCAATGGCGGTCAGCGCCGGGGAGATGGGGCGGGCGCCGATGGCGTTGGTGGCCAGCCGGAAGAGAAAGGCCTCCTCGTCGGCCAGCTTCTCCGACAGCCAGTCCAGGCTGTCCTGAAAGGCGAACACATCCGCCGTGCCGCCGTATTCCACGATCCGCAGGTTTTCAAAGCGATTCAGGCCGTAAAAGGCATCCACATCCGGGGGGATCACCAGAATCTCCACGCCCCGCAGGGCGGGCACGGCCTTGGCACTGACCCGGGCCACCGGCCCCTCCGGCTGCACCACGGCCCGGCGGCCCTCCAGCCGCAGGCATTCCACTTGTATTTCCATGCTTCAGATCTCCTCGCTCTGTAATACCAGCTTGATGGCCCACACCGGCACGTCCGGCGGGTCGTACCCGTCGTCCAGAAAAACGAAGGCCGCGTCGTAGTCCGGCTTTTTCTCCGGAAAGATGCCGCGGCCGTCGGTGAAGTAGATCATGCCCTTGAGGTTGGTGAACTCTCCGGCCCGGACCAGCTCGTCCACGTACTGAAACACCGGGCGGAAGTCCGTGCCGCCGAAGCCGTGGAGCTGCATGGTGTCCAGATAGTTGTCGAAGTCCTTCTGGCTGGTGATCTTCCGGTCCTCCTGCACCTCCGCGTCGCACTGGATGATGTGGAGATTGATCTTGGTAAAGAAGTTTTCCTGCTGGCGCAGGATGTTGTAGGTCTTGGTGACGAACCGCTGCACCAGGTCGCCGCTGACGGAGCCGGAGGTGTCGATGGCGATGACGAATTCCTTGATCCGCCGGACCTCCTTGTACTCCAGCGGCTCCACCAGGGGCATATTGCCGTACAGGGACAGACCGTAGGTGTAGTAGATATAGTCGAACTCGTCCTGATTCACCTGGGTGACCTCGCCCAGGCTCATATAGCGGCGGAGGAAGTCCGCATAGTCATACGTCTCCCGGTTCACCGCCTTCAGCTCCTGGACCAGATTGCCGGCATCGGTGCCGTGGCGGCGGGATATGGTCTCCAGGTCCACCTGGAGTCGCTCGCTGATCTCCCGCCAGGTCTGCTCCAGGTCCTTGTCCCGCCGTTCTGTGCCGGACTTGGGCGTCTGGGCCCGGCTGCCCTGGCCGCCCCGGCCGGACTTCTGCTTGCCGGGGGTGCCGGTCTCCGGCGTCCGGCCGTTGGACTGGCTGCCTCCTCCGGCGCCCTGGCTGCTCTTCACCGGCAGATACCAGGCCCGGTGGTCGTCCGCCAGGAAGGGGTCCCGCAGCCGGGCCATCTGATCGTCGGAGAGCTGCCGGTCCAGAAAGTACCGGTAGAGCTTCTCCGCCGTCAGGAGCCGCACCTGGGAGCGGAGCTCCTTCAGCGTCTCCTCCTGGGCATAGGCCCGGTTGCAGGCGGCGCTCTCCAGGTGGAGGTCCTCAATGGCGCTTTCCACCGCGATGTCGCAAGCCAGGTCCCAGCACCGCCGGTCGATGTTGGCGCTGGTGAACAGGTGCCGGAACACACAGTGGAGCACGATGTGCAGGTAGTCCCGCACATTCCGGCCCCGCTCCCGCTTGTACATGGACAGGACGTAGTACGTGTCGTAAAACAGGTGCTGGCCGTCCGTGGCCAAGGTACCTGGATAGGAGGTCAGCTGGAACTGGCTGAGGGCCAGATCCAGAAACCGAAGGTTCACCAGCAGGGTGTTCCGGGTCAGGCGCAGGATATTCTGAGCCAGGGCGTCCACCTGGCGGAATTTTTCCACATGATCTTCCATAAGCACAACTCTTCCCGAAAGGGCGCCGTGCGCCCGATGTTCTGACCCTTTATTTTAGCATGGGGATATCGGCAATGCAAGAAAAACGCCCCGGACGGCGTCTTGCGCCCGCCGCCGGGAGATGATATGATAAACCTGCATGAACACGAAAGATGGAGTGGAGACATGAGAAAGCTGGTCGTTGGAATATTGGCCCACGTGGACGCGGGGAAGACCACCCTGTCGGAGGCGCTGCTGTACCAGAGCGGCGCCCTGCGGCGTCTGGGCCGGGTGGACCACCAGGACGCCTTTCTGGACACGGACGCCATGGAGCGGGAGCGGGGCATCACCATCTTCTCCAAGCAGGCGGTGTTTTCCCTGGCGGACACGGAGGTCACCCTGCTGGACACGCCGGGCCATGTGGACTTCTCCGCCGAGGCGGAGCGGACGCTTCAGGTGCTGGACTGTGCCATTCTGGTCATCAGCGGCACCGACGGGGTCCAGGCCCACACCCGCACCCTCTGGCGGCTGCTGGAGCGGTATCACGTCCCCACCTTCCTCTTTATCAATAAAATGGACCTGGCGGGGGCAGACCGCTCCGCAGTTCTGGCAGGCTTAAAGCAGCGTCTGGGCAGCGGCTGTGTGGATTTCAGCGGCGAACGGGACGAATCGTTCCGGGAGGAGGCGGCCGTCTGCGATGAATCAGTGCTGGAGCGGTATCTGGAGACCGGAGTTCTGACAGACGGCGACCTGCGGCGGATGGTCGGGAAGCGGAAGCTGTTCCCCTGCTGGTTCGGCTCTGCGCTGAAGCTGGAGGGGGTCTCGGAATTCCTGGAGGGGGTGGAACAGTATGCCCCGGTTCCCGCCTATCCGGAGACCTTCGGCGCCCGGATCTACAAGATCGCCCGGGACGGCCAGGGCACCCGCCTCACCTATTTAAAAGTGACAGGCGGCACCCTGCGGGTGAAGAGCCTTTTGACCAACCGCCGCCCCGGTCTGGGAGAGGACCAGGTGTGGGAGGAGAAGGCGGATCAAATCCGCATCTACTCCGGCGCCAAGTTCCGCACGGTGGAGGAGGCCCCGGCGGGGACGGTGTGCGCCGTGACAGGTCTCTCCCGCAGCCGGGCGGGAGAGGGCTTGGGGCTTGAGGCCGGCTGGACTGCCCCGGCGCTGGAGCCGGTGCTGACCTATCAGGTGCTGCTGCCGGAGGGGACGGATCCCCACACTGCCCTGGGCAATCTGCGCCAGCTGGAGGAGGAGGATCCCCAGCTCCACATTGCCTGGAATGAGCAGACCCGCCAGATCCACGTGCAGCTGATGGGGGAGATCCAGCTGGAGATCTTACAACGCATGATCCGGGAGCGGTTCGGCCTGGAGGTGGCCTTCGGCCCCGGCACCATCTGTTATCGGGAGACCATCGCCGCCCCAGTAGAGGGCATCGGCCACTTTGAGCCCCTGCGCCACTATGCCGAGGTCCATCTGCTGCTGGAGCCCGGGGAGCGGGGCAGCGGCCTGGAGTTCGGGACGGCCTGCCCGGAGGACCAGCTGGAGGGCCGTTGGCAGAGGCTGGTCCTGACCCATCTGGCGGAGAAGGAGCACCTGGGGGTGCTGACCGGCTCCCCCATTACGGATATGAAGATCACCCTGGCGGCGGGCCGGGCCCACGTGAAGCACACGGAGGGCGGCGACTTCCGCCAGGCCACCTATCGGGCGGTGCGCCAGGGGCTGATGGAGGCGGAGAGCATCCTGCTGGAGCCCTGGTACGACTTCCGCCTGGAGCTGCCCGCACCTCAGGTAGGCCGGGCCATGACGGACCTCCAGCAGATGGGGGCGCAGCTGTCTCCGCCGGAGACAGCGGGGGAGGAGGCTGTGCTCACTGGTGCCGTGGCGGTGTCCGCTCTGGGGGGACTACGCCCGGGAGGTGGCCGCCTACACCCAGGGCCGGGGGCGGCTGCTCTGTTCCCTCCGGGGTTATGCGCCCTGCGCGGACCAGGACGCTGTGCTGGCGTCCGTCGATTACGACCCGACGGCGGATTTGGACAACTCCCCGGACTCCGTGTTCTGCAGCCACGGTGCCGGCGTCATCGTCCCCTGGGATGAAGTGCCCGCCCGGGCGCACGTGTCCAGCGGCCTGGACCTGGGACCGGAGAAAGAGGAGCCGGCGGGGAGGTCTGATACCCGGCGCGCCTCTGTCTACGCTGGGACCATCGAGCAGGATAAGGAGCTCCAGGCCATCTTCGAGCGGACCTACGGCCCCATGAAGCGGCGGGCCTTTATTCCCCCGAAAGACCCCCGGCGCCCTGTTCCGACAGCGGAGGCAGAGCAGGAAAAGCGGACCATCCGGGAGCAGTTCTCCGGACCGGAGTACCTGCTGGTGGACGGCTACAACATCATTTTTGCCTGGGATGAGCTGAAGGCCATCGCCCGGGACAATCTGGACGCCGCCCGCAAGCAGCTGTGCGATCTCCTCAGCAACTACCGGGGCTTCCGGAAGTGCGAGGTCATCGCCGTGTTTGACGCCTATAAGGTCAAGGGCGGCCAGGGCAGCGTGGAGAAGTACCACGACATCCACGTGGTCTACACCAAGGAGGCGGAGACGGCGGACGCCTATATCGAGCGGGCCACTTACGAGATTGGCCGCCGCCATCGGGTGCGGGTGGCTACCTCCGACGGCCCGGAGCAGCTGATCATTCTGGGCCACGGGGCCCTGCGGCTTTCCGCCAGCGCCTTCCGGCAGGAGGTGGAGCAGGTGGAAGGCCAGATCGCGGACATCCTGGCCGCCAACAACCGCAGGCAGAAGACCGGAAACGTCCGCTCCGCCCTGGAGCGGGCCCAGAGACAGACAGAGGAGGAGAAGCCATGATCGGATTGAGCTGTACCGCAGGCGCGGTGCTGGCCCTCTGCGGCCAGGTCCGCGGAACCCTGGAGCGCAAGGGGCTGCCCCAAAAGGAGCTGGACGGCGGCCGGGTGCGGATCGAACCCCGGTACAACCAGGGCTCCGGCTTCGGCCTTGTCCCGCTGAACGGCCGGCAGATGGCCCCCCTGTCCCTGGCGGCGCTGTGGGCGCTGCTGGGGGTGTGCGGCGGCCGGGGCCTGGGGGCCGGACTGCTGCTAGGCGGCGGACTCAGCAACCTGTGGGAACGGATCCGCCATGGACGGGTCCTGGACTATCTGCGCTTTCCAAAGGCACCGGGGCCGCTGAAGAAATACACCTACAATCTGGCGGACCTGGCCATCTTCCTGGGCGCTGTGCTGATGGTGCTGCGCCGCAGAAGGCAGTAATATGAGCCGCCCTGCGTGATTCCACGCAGGGCGGCTCTCTTCATAAAAATTTAAGAAATTTCACAGTTTTTTCGTAAACCAAGGGAATCTATACTGAATTTACGAAAAAAACACGGAACTGTAACTGATTTGTAAATTGACAATTAGTTGTGTTTGTGTATATACTAACTGTACTAGTACGGGCAGTACAGTTTTTTTGAATGGCTTAAAAATTTGTCATTGACAAATTTCAAAATTGTGTTACTGTATTATTAGAATAATACAAAAAGAGACACCGTAACGGACCGCACTCTGCCGCGTCTTATGTGAGACATTTTACAGACATTTGACGCAAACGCCGTGGGATGTTGATCTGGTGGCGTTATACTGGAACTGAAAAAATGTTCCGGAAGTTGAAGCGTTCGGCGGGGCTGCGTCGTATAGGAGAACAAGACGAAAGAAGGGAACCTGTTATGAAGATCCTGATTACCACAGATTGGTATACGCCTGCGGTAAACGGTGTGGTCACCTCTGTGAAAAACCTGCAGCGGGAGTTGGAGCGCCGGGGCCATGAGGTCCGGATCCTGACGCTGTCCCAGTCGCTCCACTCCTGGTCCCGGGACGGCGTCACCGCCATCGGCTCCGTAAACGCCGGACGGATCTATCCCGGCGCCCGCCTCCGCACCGCCATGGCGGGCCGCTGGGTACGGGAGCTGATGGACTGGCGGCCGGATGTGATCCACTCCCAATGTGAGTTCAGCACCTTTTTCCTGGCCCGCCGCATCGCGGAGGAGCTGGATATCCCCCTGGTCCACACCTACCACACGGTGTATGAGGACTACACCCACTACTTCTCCCCCAGCGTCCGGTGGGGCCGATGTGCGGTGGCGGCTTTCTCCCGCTGGGTAGCTGCCCAGGTGGACGGCATGATCGCCCCCACCGGCAAGGTGCGGGGACTGTTGCAGGGCTATGGCGTTCGCTGCCCGGTCTTCGTGGTGCCTACGGGCATCGACCTGCGGCGCTTCCAGCAGGAGGGCGATCCCATGCGCCGGGCGGTTCTGCGGGCCAGCCTGGGCATCCCTGCGGAAAACACTGTGCTGGTGTGCGTGGGGCGCCTTGCGGAGGAGAAGAACATCCAGGAGCTGCTGAAGCTCCGGGCCTCCCTGGGCAGCCGCCCTGTGACGCTGTTGCTGGTGGGGGATGGTCCTGACCGGCCCCGGCTGGAGCAGGTGGCCCACGATCTGCGGCTGGAGGCCCCGGCAGTGATCTTTGCCGGCATGGTGCCCCCGGAGGAGGTGCCGGAGTGGTACCGGCTGGGGGACCTGTTCGTCAGCGCCTCCTCCAGCGAGACCCAGGGCCTGACCTACATCGAGGCACTGGCCGCCGGCGTGCCCGCCCTGTGCCGGGCGGATCTCTGCCTGGAGGGCGTCATCCTGGAGGGAGAGAACGGCTGGCAGTACCACAGCACTGCGGAGTTCCGGCAGCGGCTGGAGGAGTTCCTGGCCAGCCCGGAGACCCACGAAGCGCTGAAGCGGCGGGCCGCAGAGAGTGCGGAGCAGTTCTCCGCCCAGCGGTTTGCCCAGCGGGTGGAGCGCATCTATCAGATGCAGCTGGCCCGGCGGGCGGCCAGCTGTGTCCAGGGGGTGACCGCATGAGCCGGGGCGTGGAAAAGACCGCTCTGCAGGCGGCGTCCCTCTTCGGACTGATTTTGTGCGTGCTGACCGGAATCTGGGCCTGGCAGGCAGGACTGCTAACATCCCAGGAGCGGCTGCAGGCCTTTGTGGCCAGCTGCGGCGCCGCCGGCGGGCTGCTGTTCGTGGCGTTCCAGATGGTGCAGGTAGTGGTGCCGGTGCTGCCCGGCGGCCTGGGCTGCCTGGTGGGCGTGGTGCTGTTCGGCCCGGTGATGGGGTTTGTCTACAATTATGTGGGCATCTGCATCGGTTCGCTGTTGGCCTTTGCCGTGGCGCGCAACTGCGGGCGGCCGCTGTTGAGCCTGCTGTTTTCGGAAAAGCTCATCGCCAAGTACAGCGATTGGACAGAGCGGAATGACCGGTTTGCACGGCTGTTCGCCCTGGCGATCTTTTTCCCGGTGGCGCCGGACGACTTCCTGTGCTATCTGGCGGGCACCACCTCCATGACCTGGCGGCGGTTCACCACCATCATCCTGCTGGGCAAGCCCCTTTCCATCGCCCTGTACAGTCTGGGGCTGACGGTGCTGTTCCAGCAGATCACAGGCTGGCTGGGGTAAAGACATCCGCGGACGGGCGGATCGGTAAAGGAGACACACATGCGCGTTTTTATCTACAATGGCGGCCTGCGCCTGGTCGGCAAAAGCGGTGTGGGACAGGCCATCCTCCACCAGCGGGAGATGCTGCGCCGGGCCCGGATCGACACTGCCGACCATTGGTGCCAGCGGGCCGGGGCCGTCCATATCAACACGGTGCTGCCGGATTCGGTGCTGGCGGCTCTGGCGGCCAAGTTGATGGGGCGGAAGGTCATTTACTACGGCCACTCCACTATGGAGGATTTCCGCAGATCCTTTCGAGGCTCGGACCGGCTGGCACCCCTCTTCCGCAAGTGGATCACCTTCTGCTACAGCCTGGGCGACGTGGTGCTGACCCCCACGGAATACTCCCGCCGTTTGCTGGAGAGCTACGGCCTCAAGCCGCCGGTGTACAGCATTTCCAACGGCGTGGATACAGAGTTCTTCGCGCCGGATCCCACCCGGCGGGCGTCCTTCCGCCGCCGCTGGGGCCTCCGGGAAGGGGAGCGGGCGGTGATTTCCGTGGGTCACACCATTGCCCGGAAGGGGCTGCCGGAATTTCTGGAGCTGGCCCGGCGGATGCCGGAGGCCCGTTTCCTCTGGTTCGGCTGGACGGATCCCCATCTGATCCCCCAGGAGATCCGGCAGGCCATGGAACAGGCGCCGGAGAATGTGACCTTCGCCGGCTTTGTAGACCGGGAGACGCTGCGGGAGGCATATTGCGGCGCGGATGTATTCGCCTTCATGAGTCATGAGGAGACCGAGGGCATCGTGGTGCTGGAAGCCCTGGCCTGCGGCATTCCCACAGTGGTGCGGGACATCCCTGTTTACAACGGCTGGCTGCGGGAGGGACAGAATGTCTACAAGGCCTCCGGCACAGACGAGTTCCAGCAGAAGGCGGAAGGACTTCTGACAGGGACATTGCCGGATCTGACAGCCGCCGGCCGCCGGGTGGCGGAGGAGCGGAGCCTGTCGGTGATGGGGGAGCGCCTGCGGGAGGTCTACCGGCGGATGGACATTCTGCCGGCAGCGCAGCCGGCGGCAAAAACGAACCTCCCTCAGGCGGAGAGACCCGTACAGCACAGCTTCACACCTTAATTCCCGGTATTCCTACGGGATAAGGATACCCTGGCGAGGGATGGTTCCCCATAGCGCCCGCTTCCATTCCGGTTCTGCGGGCCGCCGATGAAGAGAAAAAGCGCCTCCGGCAAAAGCCGGAGGCGCTTTTGGCGCGTTTACTGGGGCAGCGTCTGGACCACGCCGCGGGCACAGTCCACAGAGACCATGGCACCGTCCTTCAGGCGCTGGACGGCGCCGGCGGCGCCCACGATCACCGCCTTGCCCAACGTCAGGCCCACAGTGGCCGCATGGCCGTTGGTGCCGCTCTCCTCGCTGATGACAGCGGCCGCCTGCCGGATATAGGGCAGGAGGTCGTTGGTGGTGTAGGGCACCACCAGCACATCCCCGGGGCGGAACTTGGCGGCCACATCCTCCAGTGAGCGGCAGACGCACAGGGGGCCGGAGGCGTTGCTGGCCCCCACGCCGACGGCGTTGAGCAGGGCCCCGCCCACCAGATGGACCTTGATCATATTGGTGGTGCCGGAGACACCCACGGGCACACCGGCAGTAATGACCACCAGATCGCCCTGCTTCACGAGTTCTGCCTTCTCTGCCGCCTGGATGGCGAACTCGATCAGCTGGTCGGTGTTCTGGGCATAGGGCATCAGCAGGGGCACCACGCCCCAGTACAGGGCCATCTGCCGCTGGACCCGCTCACTGAGCAGGCAGGCCACCACCGTGGTTCCGGGGCGGAAACGGCTCACCAGCCGGGCGGTGGCACCGCTCTGGCTGACGGTGAGGATGGCATCGGCACCGATGTCCATGGCAGTGGTGCAGGCGGCATGGGCCGTGGCGGCGGCGATGGACAGGCGGCTGGAACCTGGCAGGTTGCGCATCCGCTTGGCGTAGTTGATGTCCGCCTCGGTCCGCAGGGCAATGGCATCCATGGTCTGCACCGCCTCCACGGGGTATTTGCCCGCCGCTGTCTCGCCGGAGAGCATGATGGCGGAGGTGCCGTCGTAGATGGCGTTGGCCACGTCGGTGATCTCCGCCCGGGTGGGGCGGGGATTCTCCATCATAGAGTCCAGCATCTGTGTGGCTGTGATGACAGGCTTGCCGGCGGCCACACACTGGGCGATCATGTCCTTCTGGATGATGGGAATCTCTGTGAAGTCGATCTCCACGCCCATATCCCCCCGGGCCACCATGATGCCGTCCGCCACGGACAGGATCTCCGCCAGGTTGCTGACCCCCTCCTGGTTTTCAATCTTGGCGATGATCTGGATGGAGGAATCTGCCTCATCCAGCAGGCGGCGGATCTCCCGCACGTCGTCCGCCGTGCGGACGAAGCTGGCGGCGATGAAGTCAAAGCCCTGTTCCACGCCGAAGAGGATGTCCTCCCGGTCCCGCTGGCTCATGTAGGGCATGGACAGGCGGATGCCCGGCACATTGACGCCCTTGTTGTTTTTCATGGCCCCGTCGTTTTCCACCCGGCAGCGGACGTCCGCCGCTGTGGTCTCCAGCACCGTCAGGCGCACCAGGCCGTCGTCCAGCAGGATGGTGTCGCCGGCCTTCACGTCCCCGGGCAGGTCGGCGTAGGTGATGGAGCAGCCTTGCTCATCCCCCACGATGTCCCGGGTGGTCAGGGTGAACTCCTGGCCGGTCCGCAGCATGACGGAACCTGCGGCGAAGGACTTCAGCCGGACCTCCGGCCCCTTGGTGTCCAGCATGGCGGCCACCGGCAGGCCCAGCTCCGCCCGCAGGGCCTTCAGGGCGTCCAGACGACCCTTGTGCTCCGCGTGGCTGCCGTGGGAGAAATTGAACCGGGCCACGTTCATGCCGGCCTCCAGCATCTGCCGCAGGACGCCCTCCCTGTCCGTGGCCGGACCGAGGGTGCACACGATCTTTGTCTTTCTCATAAATAAAAATCCACCTTTCGGTCAAAAGGGATACACACTGTAAGACAGTTTATCACAAAGCCGCAGCGCAAAAAAGTGGAAAAGTGTTCAATAAACAAGAGGGATCCGCCAAAAGGCCCGCCAGCGCGGGAAGGCTCACATCCCCAGCTTTTCCCGCAGGGCGGCGATCATCTCTTGATATTCGCCCTCGGAGAGCAGCACCGGCTCCGGATTCGTGATGGCAAAGGAACCGCCGAACTCGAATCCGCCCTCGTATTTGGGTACGATATGGAAGTGCAGGTGGGGATTCGTATCGCCGAAGGAGCCCAGGTTGATCTTGTCGCAGCCCCACAGTTCCTTCACTGCACCGGAGGCCCGGGCCAGATCCCGGGCGAAGGCGGCCAGCTCCTCCGGCCCGCACTCGCACAGCTCCTTCCGGTGATTCTTCAGCGCCAGGGCGCAGCGGCCCTTGTGGGCCTGATCCTTGAAGAGATAGAGCACACCGGCCTCCATCTCGCCGACCTTGTACATGATGGCCTCCCGGCCCTCGTGATGTTCATCGCAGTAAAAGCATCCCATAGCTAGATCTCCTTTTGTCAGAATACGGAGGAAATTTTCCCCTTATTACCATACAACCCAAAACCGCCGCCGTCAAGCATCAGTTCAGGATTGCGCCGGGGCAGAGGTTCTGGTATCATCAGGGTATCAAGAACGAAGACGGAGGAGGAATCGACATGAAACTCGGCTTGGTGACGGACAGCCTGGTAGACCGCTCCCTGGCAGAGGCAGCGGCCGTCTGCCGGGGACTGGGGCTGGAGCAGGTGGAGTTGGGCTGCGGCAACTGGTCCCCGGCGCCCCATGTGGACCTGAAAGGGCTGACGGCGGACGCCGGTGCCCGGCACCGGCTGCTGGATACTCTGGGGGAAAACGGCCTCACGATCTCCGCCCTGAACTGCTCCGGCAACCCCCTGTTCCCCGGGGAGAAGGGAGCCGGAGACAGGGCGGTGGCGGAGGGCACGTTCCTCCTGGCGGAGCAGCTAGGGGTGGAGACCGTGGTGATGATGAGCGGCCTGCCCGGCGGCTGCCCGGAGGACCGCACTCCCACCTGGATCGTCACGTCCTGGCCGCCGGAGACGGAGGAAATCCTCCGCTACCAGTGGAAGGCGGCCGTCCCGGTGTGGAAGGCGCTGGCCGCCCGGGCCCGGGACCACGGGGTGAAGCGCATCGCCCTGGAGTTCCATGGCTGGCAGCTGGTGTACAATGTGGAGACGCTCCGCCGCCTGCGGAGTGAGGTGGGAGACGACATTCTGGGGGTGAATCTGGACCCCAGCCATCTCTTCTGGATGGGGGCGGACCCCGTGGAGGTGGCCCGCGCCCTGGCGGACTGCATCTACCATGTCCACATCAAGGACGTGCGCCTGGAGCCGGCTGCCGGGCAGAACACCCTGCTGGACACCAAGGGCGTGCTGGAGTTCGCCAGCCGCTCCTGGAACTTCGTCACCCCCGGCACAGGCCACGACGCCGCCTGGTGGCGCCGCTTTCTGGAGACGCTGCAGGACTGCGGCTACGACGGCGCCCTCAGCATCGAACAGGAGGATTACACCATCCCGCTGGAGGAGGCCCTGCAGAAGGCCGTGTCCCTGCTGCGGCAGGCGCTGCCCGCCTGAAATACGCAAAGCCCCGCCTCACGAACGAGGCGGGGCTTTTTTCAGAACAGGATCACCGCAGGAAATTCCAGTACAGGGTAATGGCCGCCGCCAGCAGGAGCTGCACGGCCAGGATCACCGGCACGCCCACCCGAAAGACCCGGTGGAGCGTCTTGTGGCGGAAGAGGTACATCCCCAGCAGGGCACCCACGCTGCCGCCCACCACGGCCAGAAGCAACAGATTTTTCTCCGGCACCCGCTGGCGGAACCGGGGGTGTTTGGCCAGGAGCTTGTCTACGCCGAAGATCAAAAAGGTCACAGTGTTGATGAGCACCAGCCAGGCGGCCAGCAGCCCCAGGGGAGAGCCGATGAAGGCAACGATACGGTCATTGTGCTCTGTGGGCAGATAGAGTGTCTTTTCTTCCATAACGGCCGCCTCCTGAAACAGCACTGGACTGGCCGGGAGTTCCCAGCCAGTCCAGTGTAGCAGAAGTTTCAGTTTTTGGCAAGCTTGCTGAGTTCCACAGCAGTGGCTGCCGCCAGCTTGGCGTTGTTGTACACCAGCTGGATATTGGAGGCCAGGGAGTCGCCGCCGGTCAGATCCTTGATCTTGGCCAGCAGGAAAGGCGTGGTCTCCTTGCCGTGGATGCCCTGAGCCTTGGCCTCCTCGACGGCCTCGTCGATGGCCTTGTTGATGACGTCCGCGTCCATGGAGTACTCCTCCGGGATGGGGTTGGTCACCAGCATGCCGCCGCCCAGGCCCATATCCTGCTTGACATAAAAGGCTTTGGCCAGCTCCGCCGGGGTGTCGATCTCATAGTCCACGGCAAAGCCGCTCTTCCGGGTGTAGAAGGCGGGCAGCTCGCGGGTGCCGTAGCCGATGACGGGCACGCCGTGGGTCTCCAGGTACTCCAGGGTCAGGCCCAGGTCCAGAATGGACTTGGCGCCGGCGCAGACCACCATCACGGGGGTGGGGGCCAGCTCCTCCAGATCGGCGGAGATGTCCATGGTGGTCTCAGCCCCCCGGTGCACGCCGCCGATGCCGCCGGTGGCGAACACGGAGATCCCGGCCATGTGGGCGATAATCATGGTAGTGGTGACAGTGGTGGCGCCGTCCCTGCCCTCCGCCACCAGCACGGGCAGATCCCGACGGCTGGCCTTGGCCACGGCAGGGCCGGTCTTGCCCAGGTAGTCGATCTCCTCGGGAGAGAGGCCGGCCTTCAGCCGCCCGCCGATGACGGCGATGGTGGCAGGGGTGGCGCCGTGTTCCCGGATGATCTTCTCCACGTTCAGGGCCGTCTCCACATTCTGGGGATAGGGCATGCCGTGGGAGATGATGGTGGATTCCAGTGCCACCACGGGACGACCCTCGTCCAGGGCCTTCTGCACTTCAGGGGCGATGTCGAGATACTTGTTCAGAGCCATGATAAAAACCTCCAGATTTGAATTTTGGTTATTCGATGGGGAATGGGGTGTCAGGAATTGGAAATGGGGGGGACCGGGAACTTTAAAGCCCAGCCCGCAGCTTCAGCGCTTCCGCGCTCATGGCGGGGTTGATGGTCTCCGCCCCCTCCATGGCGATGGCGGAGGCTGCCAGACCCGCCTTGGCGGTGCCCGTCAGATCCGTGCCCGCAAGATAGGCCCAGGTGATGGCTGCCATGAAGGCATCCCCGCAGCCGGTGGTGTTCACCATCTCCGCCGGCAGGACGGGCAGGTGCACCCGCTCCCCGGAACGGTCGGCGGCGAACACGCCGTCTCCGCCTAGAGAGATGAATACCCGGTGAAGACCGGTGGCCAGCAGGGCGTCCGCGGCGGCGCGCAGGCTGGCCTCATCGGTGATGGCCACGCCGGAGAGCAGCTCCGCCTCGATGCGGTTGGGCTTGAGGGTGTGGAGCCTGCCCAGCACCGGCTGCAACTTCACCGCCTTGGCGGTGGAGACCGGGTCGGCAAAGATAGGCACCGGGCAGTTCTCTGCCAGATAGGCGATGCTCTCCGCGGGAATATTGGTGTCGATCACCAGCACCTGGCTGCCGGACAGCAGCTTCTGCCGCTGAGAGAGCAGCTGGGGTGTCAGATGGCGGTAGATGTCCATGTCACTGACCGCCAGCAGCATGTCGCCCTTCTCGTCATTGATGAAGAGATAAGTGGAGGTGTGCCCCTCCGGGATCACCGGGGATTGGGAGATGTCGATGCCCAGTTCCCCGCAGCTGGCGGCGATCTTCTGGGCGTACAGGTCGTCGCCGAAGGCGGTGACCATCCGCACGTCCAGGCCCAGAAGGCTCATGTTGTGGGCGATGTTCCGGCCCACGCCGCCCAGACTCATCCGCACCGCGCCGGGGTTGGAGTCCCGGTCCACCGGCACCTCCGACGGCCAGCCGCCGATGTCCATGTTGACGCCGCCCACCACCGTGACATAGGGCGCTGTATGGACGATGTAGCCTTTGCCGGTGATGTAGCCCTTCTTCATCAGGTTGGAGATGTGCACCGCCACGGAGGACCGGGTGATGCCGGCCTTCTCCGCCAGTTCCTGCTGGGAGATGAGAGGGTTTTCTTCGATCCAGTTCAGAATCTGCCGTTCCCGCTGGGTCATGGCGCCGCCTCCTTGTAAGCAAAAATTAAGATATATAATCTAATGCTTAGTTTATCTGTTTTTTTGAAAAAGTCAAGACCCAATTTTTAGCCGTCAGCCGTCTGTGGGACGGGGATGCCCGCTTCGCCTGCCGCAGGTACCGGACAGAGAGGTGCTGATGGGGCGGGAGCTTCATGTTCTCCCAGCGGAATAAAAATCGCGCCGGAAGTGGAACCAAACCGCCGCCTTTGCCGACTATACAGGCAGAGGAGGCGATGCTTCATGAAAAAATGGTGCCTGTTTTTGAGCCTGTATTTCTGTATCTGTCTGCTGGCAGCCTGCGCCGGAGGGGACGTCTCCGCCGGTGCGGGGGCCGATTCCGGCGGCACACCCGCGGAGGAGACCCGGACCGGAGGAGAGACGACGGAGCCCGGCCGGGTGACGGAGACCTTCCGGCTGGTGACTGTGGGGGACGGCGATGATCCGGCTTCTGTGCTGGCCGGGACGGACGGCGGGGCCGGAGCTGTGTACACCCTGGACCTCTTCAGTGTGGAAGACCTGACTATCGAGGGATACACCCAGGAGGAGATGGACCTGCTGGACTGGTCTCCCATGCCTGGCGCTCTGGTGGAGGTCACCTGGGACGGCTCCGTCATGGAGTCCTACCCCATGCGGTTCGGCACGGTGGCCTCCGTTCGCATCCTGGAGGACGGCTTTGACGATCTGTGCCGGCTGCACCTGGACGTGCTGAACGATCTCTGGGAGGTGGACCCCAGCCTGAATGATGGCATCACGGAGCTGGGGGTGGACCTGTCCGGGACCTCCCTGCCGGAAAGCGAACAGGCCGCGGTGGCCTATGCCTTCGGCTCCGCCCACGGGCTGATGGCTATGGAGGGCACATATCAGGACTTCGTGGACAGCGGGTATATCGACGGGGAAGCACTGTTCTGGAAGGACGGCTGCCTGTTCTCCGTCAAAGAGACCCAGGATGAAAACCCGGTGACCTTTAATCTGCCCAGTTTCGGTCCTGGGGACGAGATGCCGGACTACAGTGGCGTCCGCTTTGACGCGGAGAAGTGGCGCAGCGGCCTGGGGGCCTATTTCTTCACAGACTGCACCGCTGTCCGAAATGGCGGCGGCCAGTGGGGCGATTACACCGTGGGGGCGGAGGCGATCGCCTGAAAACCGGGAAAACGCCCGTTCCCTCTTGTAAAACTATTTGAAATGGAGTACAATATCCATGATTATGCAGCCATTTCCAGCAAAAACAAGAAAACGGGTGAAGTTTATGAGCTATACGAAAATCGCGGCCATCTACGCCGACAGCGAGGCACTCTCCGGCCAGACGGTCACCGTGGGCGGCTGGGTCCGCACCATCCGGGACATGAAGACCTTCGGCTTCATCGAGCTGAACGACGGGTCCTGCTTCAAGAATCTCCAGGTGGTCATGGAGGCCGGGACGCTGGAGAACTATAAGGATATCGCCGCCCAGAACGTGGGCGCCGCCCTGATCGTCACCGGCACCGTCGTCCTGACGCCGGAGGCCAAGCAGCCCCTGGAGCTGAAGGCCGCCTCCATCGAGGTGGAGGGCACCTCCACCTCCGACTACCCCCTGCAGAAAAAGCGCCACAGCGTGGAGTTTCTGCGTACCATCCAGCACCTGCGGCCCCGGACGAACCTGTTTTCCGCCGTGTTCCGGGTGCGGAGCGTGGCGGCCTACGCCATTCATCAGTTCTTCCAGGAGCGGGGCTTCGTCTACGTCCACACCCCCATCATCACTGCCAGCGACTGTGAGGGCGCCGGCGAGATGTTCCGGGTCACCACGCTGGACCCCAAAAATCCGCCCATGACCGAGGATGGGGAGGTGGACTTCTCCCAGGACTTCTTCGGTAAACCTGCGAACCTCACCGTCTCCGGCCAGTTGAACGCGGAGAACTTCGCCATGGCCTTCGGGGACGTATATACCTTCGGCCCCACCTTCCGGGCGGAGAACTCCAACACCCAGCGCCACGCCGCCGAGTTCTGGATGATCGAGCCGGAAATGGCCTTCACAGACCTGAAGGGCGATATGGATGTGGCGGAGGCCATGATCAAGTTCGTCATCCGTCAGGTGATGGAAAAGTGCCCTCAGGAGCTGGCCTTTTTCAACAGCTTCGTGGACAAGGGCCTGCTGGAGCGGCTGGAGCACGTGGCCTCCTCTGACTTCGGCCGGGTGACCTATACCGAGGCAGTGGCGATTCTGGAGCAGCACAACGACCTGTTTGACTACAAGGTCTCCTGGGGCTGCGACCTGCAGACGGAACACGAGCGGTATCTCACCGAGCAGGTGTACAAGAAGCCGGTGTTCGTCACGGATTATCCCAAGGAGATCAAGGCGTTCTACATGCGCCTCAACGACGATGGGAAAACCGTGGCCGCGGCGGACTGCCTGGTACCCGGCATCGGCGAGATCATCGGCGGCAGCCAGCGCGAGGAGCGGCTGGAAATCCTGGAAAGCCGCATCCGGGAGCTGGGCATGAACCCCAAGGACTACTGGTGGTACTGCGACCTGCGGCGCTACGGCTCCTGCAAGCACGCGGGCTTCGGCCTGGGCTTTGAACGGCTGGTGATGTACCTCACCGGCGTCAGCAACATCCGGGACGTCCTGCCCCACCCGAGAACGGTCGGCAGTGCGGACTTTTAAAAAATAAAATCGACTCCGGCGCCCTGTCCATCTGCTTGGACAGGGCGCCGTTTTTTGCGGTTGTGGGGACGGAGGGCGGTACCCTTCTGCGCATTGCCGGCGGTCCGCTGCAACAGTTTTTCTTGAGGAGAGGCGGGGCCCTAGTGTATAGTTAGGAAAAACTCAAAAGGAGGAAAAAAATGGAAAGCGATACAATGGAACTTCTGCGCCTGATGCTGGCGCATCTGCGGCCCAGGCTTCAGGGACGGGACGAAGAGTGGCAGGCGCTGGAGCGGAAGCAGCAAGAACTGATGGCCAGCTTCCGGGAAACCCACGGCGGGGACGTGCCGCTGCTGGAGGAGGTCCTGGAGATGGAGGACGCCTGGGCTGGCGCGGGAGAACGGGCCTGCGCCGCCCACTTCTTTCTGGGGCTGCAAATGGGCCTGGACCTGGGGAAGTTGAACTATCTGCGGGAGGAATAGGCGCTGCCCCGGAGTGCGCGTGAAAGAGAGCGCCCGGACCACGTGGCCCGGGCGCTCTCTTTCAGTTAGATGAAGAACTGTGCCGGATCAGGCCAGCACCCGCACGCAGCGGTCGATGAGGGTCATGTGGACCGCTTCGCCCTCTGCGAAGCGCTTGGACAGCTGGGGGTTGTAGACCTCCACGATGATGGGCTGGTCGCCCAGCATGACCTCGTACTCCACTTTGGCACCGTAGTAAGTGGCCCGGGAGACACGGCCGGGCAGGGGGCCCTCTTCCTCAGAGAGGAGAATAGACTCCGGACGAACCGCCAGGCAGCAGGGGCCGTCCTTCTGGACGCCCTCCATCTTGCCGGGGGCGGGGATGGGGAAGGTGTGGCCGCCCACTTCCACCAGGGCGTTCTCGCCGTCCATGCCGCGGAAGGTGCCGTCGATGAAGTTGGCCTTGCCGATGAAGTTGGCCACGAACCGGCTGTTGGGCTGCTCATAGATCTCTGTGGGCGTGCCCTGCTGGCAGATGACGCCGTCCTTCATGATGACCACCCGGTCGGAGATGGCCATGGCCTCGGACTGGTCATGGGTGACATAAAGGGAGGTGATGCCCAGCCGTTTCTGAAGGGCCCGGAGCTCGTCCCGCATGCTCTCCCGCAGCTTGGCGTCCAAGTTGGACAGGGGCTCGTCAAACAACAGCACGCTGGGCTCAATGACCACGGCGCGGGCCAGGGCCACCCGCTGCTGCTGTCCGCCGGAGAGCTGGTTGGGGAACCGGCGCTCCATACCGGTCAGCTGCATCAGCTCCATGACGGCGTTGGTGCGGCGGACCACCTCATCCTGGGAGACCTTGGCCACTTTCAGACCGTAGGCCACGTTCTCCCAGATGTTCAGATGGGGGAACAGAGCGTAGCTCTGGAACACCATGGAGATGCCCCGCTTGTTGGGGGGGATCTTGGCAACATCCCGCTCACCGATAAACACGCTGCCGCTGGTGGGGTACTCAAAGCCGGAGATCATCCGCAGCGTGGTGGTTTTGCCGCAGCCGGAAGGGCCCAGCAGCGTCACCATCTCGCCGTCCTGGATGTTCAGGTTGATGTGGTCCACAGCCACGAAATCCTTGCCGGTATCCGGCTGCTGGAAGATCTTGGTGATCTCTTTTAAAACCACGCCGGAGCTCTTTTGGCCCAGCGCCGACTTTTCCATCTGCTTGCTCATTTTGTTTCCTCCGTTTTCTCGTGAATGCCTGCGCCCTTGGGCACCCTGGAGCGGGGGGCCAGCAGCAGGTTGATCAATCCGTTGAAAATGCCGATAAACACCAGCAGGATTACGACCATCATAGTGACGAAGGCCGCGGCCTGGCTGTATTTTGCCTGGTCAAAGAGCGTGTAGATCTTGCTGGTGACCAGATCCCAGCGGGGAGAGACCAGGAAGATGATGGCGCTGACGGCAGTGATGGCCTTCACGAAGGAGTACACCAGGCCGGAGAAGAAGGCGTTGCGCAGCATAGGCAGGGAGATCCGGCGGAAGGAGTAGCCGCTGCCGGCACCCAGAATGGTGGAGGCCTCTTCAATGGAGTTGTCGATCTGCAGCAGCGTGGTGGTGCCGGACTCAATCGCCACCGGCATATTCCGGAACACGAACACGATCACCAGGATGGCAGCGGTGCCGGTGAGCACCAGGAAGCCGGTGTTGAAGGCCAGGATGTAGGCGATGCCCAGCACAGTGCCGGGGACGGCGAACATCAGAACAGAGGACACCTCGATAAACCGTTTGCCGTAGTAGTCCCGCTTGGCGGTGATGTAGGCGATGACCATGCCCAGCAGGCCGCCGATCAGCGCTCCGATCAGACCCAGGATAATGGAGTTCCGTAGGCTGTCCCAGCCCTGCTGCAAGGCGCGGGTGTACTGGTCCAGGGTGAGGGTGTAGTCGTAGCCCCAGGTCTTGACGAAGGAACCAAAGACCACTGTGCCGTAGAACAGGATGATGACCGCGGCCACCACCAGGCAGACAGCGAACAGGGGCCATTTGATATGGGGCTCATCGATGAGCTTGCGGGCCTGGGTGGGCTTGCCCGTGACGGTGACGAAACTCTTTTTGTTGACCCAGTATTTGTTCAGCAGATAGGCCAGCATGGTAGGCACCAGCATCAAAAGCGCCAGCACGGAGCCCTTCTGCATGTCATAGCTGCCGGTGATGGTTTGATAGACTTCCACAGATAAGGTGGTGAAATCGCCGCCGATGGTGGCGGGATTGGAGAAGTCCTCCAGAGACTGGATGAACACCAGCAGGCAGCCGGAGATGATGCCCGGCAGGGACAGCGGGAAGGTGACCGTCCAGAAGGTGTGCCACCGGCTGGCGCCCATGTTGCAGGCGGCGTCCTCCACCGATGCGTCGATGGAGGAGAGGATGCCGGAGAGGGTCATATAGGCGATGGGGAAGAAACTCAGCACCTGCACCACGATCAGGCTGCCCATGCCGTAGACGTCGTTGTCCGTGATCTTCAGCAGCCCGTTGGTAATCAGCCCCTGCCGCCCGAACAGAAAGATGATGGACAGGCACAGAATGAAGGGCGGGGACAGGATGGGCAGGGTGGCGATGGTCTTCAGAAAGCCCTTGCAGGGGACGTTTGTGCGGGTGATGGTATAGGCGAAGATGTAGCCGATGAAGGTGGCGATCACTGCCACGATCACTCCCAGCACCATGGTGCGGCCGAACGTCTTTAAATACCGGGAGGTGGAAAAGATCTCCGCCGCGGTAGCCAGGGAGAAAGTCCCGGACGCATCGGTCAGGCTGAAGAGCAGAATCTTCACCAGGGGATAGATGACGAATAAAAGCAGGAGCACGATGACCGTAAGGATCGAGATCAGCATGATGGGCTGACGCATGATCATCTTGGATTCGTTCCGCCTTTTCAGGCGGGCGGCGCTTTTGCCGCCCGAACCAGCAGCGTTTGCCATTTGGGTTCCTCCTGTTGATTTTCAAGCGTTTGGCAAGAGGACTTCCTCCCCGCCGGGGAGGAAGTCCTGCAGGCATAGAGAGAATCTTCCGGAATTACTCCAGATTTTCAGAGCTGGCGATGTTCGCCTCGAACTGCGCGACGAACTCGTCCTTGTGCTCGGCAGCCCAGACGGCATCATAGTCGATGACGGCCACGGAGTCCAGCGTCACCAGACCCTCGGCCGGAGTGGCCTGGGAGTTGGTGGGCACCCGGAAGGAATTGTTCTCGGCATACAGGTTCTGACCCTCTGCAGAGCACATGAAGTCGATGAACTTCTTGGCGTTTTCCTGCTCGTCAGCGGGACCGCCCTTGATCAGGGCCATGGCACCCACCTCATAGCCGGTGCCGTCGGTGGGGAAGGACAGCTCGATGGGATAGCCCTCGGTGGTGGGCTGCAGACCGTCGTGAGAGAAGGTCAGGGCAATGGCCGCCTCGCCCAGGGCCACGCCGTTGGGAGCGGCGGAACCGGACTTGGTGTACTGGGACATGTTCTTGTCCAGCTCCTTCAGGTAATCCCACACGGCATCCTCACCCTTCAGCTGGATCAGCGTGGCCAGAACGGTGTAGGCGGTGCCGGAGGTGGCGGGGTGGGCCATAATGATCATATCCTGATACTTGGGATCCAGCAGGTCATCCCAGCTGGTGGGATAATCATAGCCTTTGTCCGCGAACCAGTCCTTGTTGCAGGCGAAGGCGATGGCGCCCACATAGATGGGGTTCCACACGCCGTCGGGGTCCAGATAGTTCTCCGGGGTGTTGGACAGCTCGGGGGACTGATAGGCCTCCAGCAGGCCCTGGCTGGAGGCGGCGATGTAGTTGTCGGTGGAGCCGCCGAACATCAGGGAGGCCTGGGGATTGTCCTTCTCAGCAGCCACGCGGGTCAGCATCTCACCGGCGGAGAGCCGCAGAGCGTTGACCTTGATGCCGGTGGCCTCCTCAAACGCGTTGAAGTAGTAGGCCACCTCGGCCTCGGGGAATGCCGTGTAGACGGTCAGCTCGTTGCTGCCGCTGGACTCCCCGCCGTCCCCTTCGGAGGAGGTGTCACTGTTGCCGCCGCCGCAGGCGGTGAGCATTCCCAGCGTCATGGCCAGGGTAAGGAGCAGCGCGAATAGACGTTTGCTCTGTTTCATAAGAGTGTCTCCTTTTCACCAATTTTAGGTTCCGGATCCTCCGGGATTTTAGGGATATTGTAGCATCTCCGGAAAAGAGTGTCAATAATTGGTAACGTTTGCACACAGGAGGAACCCCATAAGGCAAAGACAAAAATAGAAAAAATGTATTTACATAAGAGACAAAAATGGTGGCGGCGCTGGCTTTTTCCGGAAGTTTTGTTAAAAAGCGGAAGGGGAAATTGGTGAAACTATAAAATTTATGACAGCGCTTACTTTCAAACACGTGCCCTTCAAAACCGTTTCGTATCCCCGGGACCCGGCTGGACTGAAATTGCCCAAATTTTTCTCCAGGCTTTAGGCAATCAGCCGAAGATTTCCGCCAGAGTGTGGAAGATATTGACTTCTCTTCCGGCTTGTGATAAACATAAAAGAAACAATTTGGGCGCTTTGGGTTCGTCGAAATTTGTCAAGAATGCTGAGAATGGCGCCGTTCAAACAGCTTTATTTAACCATGCAACCGTTTCCGGGAATATGCGGCAACATCTGCCGCAGAGGTGACCTGCCGAAAGAGAGGGGAGAGTTGGCGGAGCCATTCCTCCCCTTTTTATTGTTTGACTGCCCGGCGCGGGGCGGAGAGAGGAGTGTGCACAGAATGATGGAAGGACTGGCATACCTGCGGGAGATGAACGTGGCCTCCGTCCTGCTGCGCCTGACTGTGGCCATGCTCTTCGGGGGCTTCATCGGACTGGAGCGGGAGCGGAAGCGCCGGCCGGCAGGCTTCCGGACCTATATGCTGGTATGCTTGGGCGCGGCGCTGACCATGCTGCTCAGTCAGTATGAGAGCTACATGGTGACCCACGCCTGGCATGAGACCGCCATGGAGATCGGCCTGCGGACGGATGTGTCCCGCTTCGGCGCCCAGGTCATCAACGGCATCGGCTTTCTGGGTGCGGGCACCATCATCGTCACCGGCAAGCAGGAGGTGAAGGGACTGACCACGGCGGCGGGCCTTTGGGCGTCCGCCTGTATGGGTCTGGCCATCGGCGCGGGATTTTACGAGTGCGTACTTTTGGGCTTCCTGCTGATCCTGCTGACCAACCGGCTGCTGCCCTTCGTGGAGGATGCCATCATCGAAAGCGCCCGGAACATGAACATCTATGTGGAATTCCAGACGCTGGACAATCTGGGGGACATCATTGCCCGCATCAAGTCTCAGGGCGGACAGATTTACGAAGTGGATCTGGACCGGGGCCGGGAGGAGCGGTCCAAGAATCCCAGCGCGGTGTTCTCCATTCGGCTGCCCGGCAGGCACTACCACGTCCGGGTCCTGGCGGCGATCTCCGAGTTGGAGAGCGTCTACACCATTGATGAAATCTGAGGGAGGTGCGGAGATTGCTGCCGATTTTTGACGGTGTGCGGGATGTGACCGTGCTGTCCACCACGCTGCGGATGCTGCTGGCGGTGGTGTGCGGCGGTCTCATCGGGCTGGAGCGGGAGTACAAGCGCCGGCCGGCGGGGTTCCGCACCCATATCCTGATCTGCCTGGGGGCGGCCATGACGACCCTCACCAGCCAGTTCCTTTACTTGAACCTCCATTACTACACGGACATGGCCCGGCTGGGAGCCCAGGTGGTGGCGGGCATTGGCTTCATCGGCGCAGGCGCCATCATCGTCACCCGGCGCCGCCGGGTGAAGGGGCTCACTACGGCGGCGGGACTCTGGGCGGCGGCCATTGTGGGCCTGTGCCTGGGCGGCGGGTTCTACGAGGGCGGCATCTTCGCCACGGCGCTGATTCTGGCGGCGGAGATGTTCCTGTCCAAGCTGGAGTACCGGATGCTGGACAACGCCCCGGAGGTGAACCTCTATATGGAGTACAGTAACAAGACCTGCCTGGACAATGTGCTGCGGCTGTTCCGGGATTTGAACCTGAAGGTGCTGAACATGGAGATTACCCGCTCTACGGAGACGGAGACGCACAATGCCTGCGCCCTCTTTACCCTGCGGCTGAACAAGCGGTGCCGGGTGGAGCAGCTGATCCCCAAGATGAACGCCACGGAGGGCGTGGTGTCGGTAGAGGAGTTGTAACAGCGGCGCAAGCCGGAAGAATAGGAGAGAGACTATGAAAAAAACGTATGACGTACTGGTGATCGGCCCGGTGTCCCTGGATCACAACATCGACTATCAGGGCAACGAACGCAAGGAGGTGGGCGGCGCCGTGGTGGCCTCCGGCTTTGCGGCTGCCAAAAGCGGCAACCGCACCGCCGTGTTTACCAAGCTGAATCCCGCGGATGCGGATGTGGAGGAGCGGTTCGCCGGGTCCGGTGCGGATGTGTACTGGAAGCCGTCTCAGGCCACCTGCTCCATCCGCAACCAGTATTTCACCGCCGACAAAGAAAAGCGGGCCTGCACCTCCATGGGGGTGTGCGATCCCTTCCGGTTCGATGAGCTGCCGGATATCGAGACCAAGATCTATCACTTCGCCGGCCTGGTGTACGGCGACTTCGACGGTGCCCTCTTTGCCGAGGCAGCCAGGCACGGCAAGGTGGCGGTGGATGTCCAGTGCCTGCTGCGCCATGTGGAGGCGGACAGGACCATGGCCTTCCACGACTGGGCGGAAAAGAAGCAGTACCTGCCGGTGATCGACTACCTCAAGACCGACGCGGCGGAGGCGGAGATCCTGACGGGCCTCACCGATCGGGCGGAGGCCGCCAAGCTCCTGCACAGCTGGGGCGCCAAGGAGGTCCTCATCACCCACAACACCGAGGTGCTGGCCTACGACGGGGTGACCACCTACACCTGTCCCATCAAGGCACGGAACCTCTCCGGCCGGACCGGGCGGGGCGACACCACCTTTGCCGGCTATATCTCGGAGCGCCAGCGGGCCGGGGTGGAGGAGGCCCTGCGGTACTGCACGGCCCTGGTCTCCCTGAAGATGGAGACGCCGGGCCCCTTCCAGGGCACCCGACAGGATGTGCTGGATTATATCCGGGAGTTTTATTGAGAAGGCACAGGAGCCGTCCGCAGACAGCGGACGGCTCCTGTACAAAAACTCCATTGACAACGGGTATTGTCCGTGATAAGGTAACAAGTGTCAATTACATAAAGGCAAACGAAGTCCCTAGAGAAACGGCGCAAGCCTGCCGAAGGAGTGAAACTCTCAGGTGTCCCGGCACGGGATGAGGACTAGGGATGGATGTGGCTCTGGAGAAGCTCAGATGAGTACCGAAGGTGCAAGGCGGGAAATCCCGCTGAATCTCTCAGGTAAAAGGACAGAGTAAAGGGCAGGCCCTTCCGCGCAGCGGAGGGGGCCGGCGCTTTGTTGGGCTGGGCAGGGTCTGTCCGGCCCTTTTCGTTTGCGGACAAGGAGAGAGAAAACATGGACATGGATCTGTTGGCCGCAAAGGTCAGCGAACTGGCCGGCTTTGTGTGGAACGGCCTGCTGCTGTATCTGCTGGTGGGTACCGGCATCATCTTCACCATCCGCACCCGGTTCATCCAGGTGCGCAAATTCGGCGCCGGCTTCCGGCGGCTGTTCGGCAGCGTGAACCTCAACGGCGAGAAGGCCGGCAAGGAGGGCATGAGCTCCTTCCAGGCGGTGGCAACCTCTATCGCCGCCCAGGTGGGCACAGGCAACATCACCGGCTGCGCCACCGCCATGATCTCCGGCGGCCCCGGCGCCATCTTCTGGATGTGGCTGGCGGCCTTCTTCGGCATGGCCACCATCTACGGCGAGGCGGTGCTGGCCCAGACCTTCAAGACCAAGGACGAGACGGGGCACGTCATCGGCGGACCCGTCTACTACATCCGGCAGGCATTCAAGGGGACCTTCGGCAAGATCCTGGCGGGCTTCTTCGCGCTGGCTATCATCTTCGCCCTGGGCTTCACCGGCAACATGGTCCAGTCCAACGCCATCAGCAACGCCTTCCAGGAGGCGCTGGGCATCCCCACCTGGATCGTGGGCGTGGTGCTGGCGGTGGTGGCCGCCTTCATCTTCCTGGGCGGCGTCACCCGCATTGCCGCCGTCACGGAGAAGCTGGTGCCTGTCATGGCCTGCTTCTATCTGGTGGGCGGCCTCGTCATGCTGATTGCCAATATTACCAACCTGCCTCACGCCTTTGCCCTGATTTTTGAGGGTGCCTTCAACCCCCAGGCCATCCTGGGCGGCGCCGTGGGTATCGGCGTGCGGGAGGCCATGCGCTACGGCGTGGCCCGGGGCCTGTTCTCCAACGAGGCAGGCATGGGTTCTACCCCCCACGCCCACGCCATGGCCAAGGTGGAAAAGCCCCAGGACCAGGGCGTTGTGGCCATGGTTTGTGTGTTTATCGACACCTTTGTGGTCCTGACCATAACCGCCCTGGTGATGATTACCAGCGGCGCGCTGAACGTGGGCGACATGGCTGCCAATCCGGCGGCGGAGAACATGGCCCAGGTGGCGTTTTCCACTGTGTTCGGCAGCTTCGGCAATTTCTATGTGGCCATCTGCCTGCTGTTCTTTGCCTTCTCTACCATCATCGGCTGGTACTTCTTCGGCGAGCAGAACGTGAAGTATCTATTCGGTGTGAAGGCTGTCAAGGTCTACGCCTGCATTGCGGTGGTGTGCGTGGCCCTGGGGGCTGTGCTGGAGGCTCCCCTGGTCTGGAACCTCTCCGACCTGTTCAATGCGCTGATGGTGTTCCCCAACCTGCTGGCGCTGCTGGCCCTCAGCGGGCTGGTAGCCAAGGCGGCCAGGGGAGGGGACGCCCTGCGCAAATAAGCGCCCCGCCCAGAAAGAGACCCTCCACCCGAAGTTCCGGGCGGAGGGTCTCTTCAAGCATCCCGGGCGGGGAGGGCCGGACCGCCCTGGCCGTAGGGGAGGGTGAAGACCGGGATGCCCTCCATGGCCGGGGCGATGGCGTACATGGGATAAAAAAACGACAGACCCTCCGCCGTAAGATAGAAGTTCTGCGGGTTGAAATGGCGCCGCAGCAGCCGGCGGACGCCCTCATGGTACCGGGAGATCCCAGCCGTCTCCTGCCGCTGGATCTCCGCCTCCGCTGCCTCCATCAGCCGCCGCTTCCATCCGCTGCGGCGGGGAAAGAAGGCGGACAGAGGCACCGGATAGCCGGAGGTCAGATCCCAGGTATCCCCATGGCGCAGAAGCGTGGGGCGCCCTGAAAAGCCGCTCTCCCGGGACTGGGTATACAGGCTCCAGAGGCCGCCGTCGTTGTAGGTGACCTGATAGGTCAGCTCCGCCCGGAAGTGGGGCAGGGGCAGGCTGGCCGCCAGAGCAGCGCGGTATTCCTCCGCCGCCGCAGGCAGGAGGTACGTCTCACAATAGCGTAGGAAGGAACGGCACTGGAGCTGGTAATACCGCCGGATGCGGCGGGAGACTTTGTCCGCTGCTGGAACTGGTTCCGGCAGGGAGATGGAGGCGGAGAGCACAGGGATCTCCTCTACGGTCCATTCCCGCTCCGCGGTCATGGCCTCTGCGTGCAGCTGGGTGAGAGGTTCGTTCATAGGCGCCGCTCCTTCCGAAAAGATGCTGTTCTGCACCAGCCTATGCCCTGCCGCCGGGCGGGGTGACTGGACACGCTTTAAAGTGCAAGAAATTTTTTCTGTCCGGAGCCCTTTACTTTCACGCGGCAGAGTGTTAAAATACATCTTGGCGGCGAAGCGCCGCAAATCTGTTGGAGCCTCCCAGAAAGGGTACTGGATATGGTAAAGATCGGCAAGAAGGAAAAGAACGGCGAGCTGTACAAGGCAATTCTGCTGCTGAAGGACGAGCAGGAGTGCTATGAGTTCTTCCAGGATCTGTGTACCGTGTCGGAGCTGCGGGCCATGGAGCAGCGGTTCGAGGTAGCCTCCCTGCTGGACGACGGCATGATCTATAACGAGATCCTGGAGCGCACCGGCGCCTCCAGCGCCACCATCAGCCGGGTGAACCGGTCCCTCAGCTACGGCACCGGGGCCTACGAGAAGATTTTCGCCCGGTACAAGAAGCGGGACAAATGAGCAGTTATGACGCCCTGGCCGCCAGCTACGATGCCCTGACAGTGGATGTGGAATACCGCCGGCGGGCAGACTACCTGACGCGGCAGTTCCACAGAAGCGCCCTCCCGGTGGAGACGGTGCTGGATCTGGCCTGCGGAACCGGCACCATGGCCTGCCTGCTGGCGGAGCGGGGATACCGGATGATCGCCGTGGACGGATCCGAGGAGATGTTGACCCAGGCGGCCTGGAAGGCGGCGGCGTTGGAGCAGCCGCCGATGTTCCTGCACCAGTCCATGCCCCGCCTGCACCTGGGCATGGAGGTGGATGCGGCGATCTCCACCCTGGACGCGCTGAACTACCTCACCCGGACGGCAGACCTGCGGGAGACGCTGCGGCGGGTATACCGCTGGCTGCGGCCCGGCGGACTGTTCCTGTTCGATGTGAACACCCCCTATAAGCTCCGGCGGATGGACGGGCAGGTCTATCTGGACGAGACAGAGGACAGCTACTGCGTCTGGCGGACCTTCTACGCCCCCGGCCGGAAGATCTGCACCTATCAGGTGGACCTGTTCCGGCTGAACGCCAACGGGAGCTGGGACCGGGCCTTTGAGGAGCACCGGGAGCGGGCCTGGGGGCGGGAGGAGCTGGAGACGTATCTGACGGAGGCGGGCTTCGGCGCTGTCACCGTCACCGGCGACCTCACCAGCCGTCCACCGGCGGCGGAGGAGGACCGCTGGATTTTCCGGTGTCAAAAGCCGGTCAGACCAAGATAAAACAGGAGTTTGTACAATGAGCGATCAGTTGATCCGGGCCATCTCCAAGGATGGCCATATCAAGGCCACGGCAGTTTCCACCCGGGCGCTCACAGAGCGCGCCCGTCAGATCCACAAGGCTCTGCCTGTGGCCACGGCGGCGCTGGGCCGGACGCTGGCTGCGGTCTCCATGATGGGCAACGCCCTGAAGGAGGACGGGGCCAGCGTGACGCTGCAGATCAAGGGCGGAGGCCCGCTGGGAACGCTGCTGGCGGTGTCCGATAACCAGGGCAACGTCCGGGGAACGGTGGACAATCCTGTCGTGGACCTGCCTCTGCGGCCCGACGGCAAGCTGGATGTGGGGGCCGCTGTGGGCCATGAGGGTACGTTGACGGTGATCCGGGACCTGAACATGAAGGAGCCCTATGTGGGCAGCGTGGGCCTGTTGGGCGGCGAAATCGCGGAGGACCTGGCGGCCTATTTCGTGGAGTCCGAACAGATCCCCACGGCTTGCGGCCTGGGGGTGCTGGTAGACCGGGACCAGAGCGTGCTGGCCGCCGGCGGGTATCTGATCCAGCTGCTGCCCGGCGCCGGCGAGGATGTCATCGCCAAGGTGGAGGGCAGCCTGATGGCCGCAGGGCCGGTGACGGGACTTTTGCGGAATGATCCGGACCCGGAGGCTATGCTGCGGCACGCTCTGTCGGATTTCGACCTGGAGATCCTGGAGAGGAGCCCCATCGAGTACCGCTGCTACTGCAGCCGGGACAGGATGGAGCGGGCCCTCATCAGCCTGGGGCCGGAGGAACTTCAGGCCATGATCGACGAGCAGGGCAGCGCGGACCTCACCTGCCGCTTCTGTGACAATGTGCAGCACTTCTCCAGAGCAGATCTGGAGGCCATGGTCCGGGGGCTCCAGAAAAAAATGTAAAAAAATTAAATTTCCAGTTGACAGACCGGGCGTCTTTGAGTATAATAACTTTTGCCGTCTGAAATGAGCGGCAATCGGGGAGCATAGCTCAGCTGGTTAGAGCACCTGCCTTACAAGCAGGGGGTCACTGGTTCGAGTCCAGTTGTTCCCACCAAAGTTATACATGGCCCGGTAGTTCAGTTGGTTAGAACGCTAGCCTGTCACGCTAGAGGTCGACGGTTCGAGCCCGTTCCGGGTCGCCATCTCCCACGAGATGGAGTTCCATCTCGTGGGTCCCCTTGGGGTTGCAATTCCCCTCCCGCGCCGTGCGGCGCGGAAAAGATTTGCCCAGATAGCTCAGTTGGTAGAGCAGGGGACTGAAAATCCCCGTGTCGCTGGTTCGATTCCGGCTCTGGGCACCACTTGCGGGCATAGCTCATCTGGTAGAGCGCCACCTTGCCAAGGTGGAGGTAGCGAGTTCGAGCCTCGTTGCCCGCTCCACTGAGAATGCCCACACAAGATCGTGTGGGCATTCTCAGTGGAAAAGAAAATTTAAAAAAGCAGTGGACATTTCGGTTCAAACTGCATATAATAAAATAGAAGCAACGGTGACATAGCCAAGTGGTAAGGCAAGGGTCTGCAAAACCCTGATTCCCCGGTTCAAATCCGGGTGTCACCTCCAGAAAAACAACCACATCGAAAAGATGTGGTTGTTTTTTTGTCTAAATGCATTCATGGGCGCAGGGGATTGGATTCCGCCTGTGCCCGCTTTTCTTTTTCAGCGGAACCATCTGCACGGCGGAAAGGCTCTGCCCCGCAATCGGACCGCAAAGAATACGGCTCCGCTCGCCTATGCGATTCGATTGCAGGGACGTGTGCCTGCGGATGCCGCTTTGACGAAAATGGATGGAAAGATGGCGGACTTTTTTGGGGAAAAAGATAGCTAAAACGGCAAATTCTTTACGAAAAATATACAAGAGCCTGTGAGAAAAACGTGCTATAATGAGTTCGAATAAACAGAGATGTGGGAGACCAGCCCCCGATCCGCCGGCGCGCCCTCCAGGCTGCCGTACGGGTCTGGGGCGTTTTCCCTAGAAGGAGTGTATATGGCACATATCAATTCGGATATTCTGCGCCTCGGCGTGGATGTGGGGTCCACCACCGTCAAAGCAGTGGCCCTGGACCCGGCTGACAACAGCGTACTGTTCACCCGCTATCAGCGGCATAACGCCCATCAGGCGGATACCGTCCGGCAGCTGCTGGAGGAGGCGGCCGGTCACTTTCCCGGCATGCGGTTCCGTATCGGCGTGTGCGGGTCCGGCGGACGGCCCATTGCCGCCGCCCTGGGGGCCTGCTATGTCCAGGAGGTGGTGGCCAACGCGGCGGCAGTCCGGGCCTTGTATCCGGAGGTCCGCACCGCGGTGGAACTGGGCGGACAGGATGCCAAGGTGATCTTCTTCCGCTATGACGAGGCCAGCGGAAAGCTCCAGACCTCCGACATGCGGATGAACGGCAGCTGCGCCGGAGGCACCGGCGCGTTTATCGATGAGATCGCCGCGCTGCTGAACGTGCCGGCGGACGAGTTCGAGCAGCTGGCTGCCCGCGGGAAGACCGTTTACAGCATCTCCGGCCGCTGCGGCGTGTTTGCCAAGACAGACATCCAGCCCTTGCTGATCCAGGGGGCGGAGCGGGCGGATATCGCGCTTTCCACCTTCCACGCCATCGCCAAGCAGACCATCGGCGGCCTGTCCCAGGGACTGGAGCTGACGGCCCCCATCATCTTTGAGGGCGGCCCGCTGACCTTCAACCCCACGCTGGTGCGGGTGTTTGCGGAGCGGCTGAATCTGGAGGAAAGGGATATCGTTCGACCGGACCACCCGGAGACCATCGTGGCCCGGGGCACCGCCATCGCCATCGACGAGCTGTTCCCCGGACAGGAGGACGCCATGACCCTGGCAGAGGCCATGGAGCGGCTGGACAGGGCCCCGGCCCAGACCGAAGGGCCCTCCGGCACCGGCAGGCCCTTCTTTGCCAGCGACGAGGAGCGGGAGGTCTTTCTCCGCCGCCACCGGGCGGAGCTGCGCCGGCCGGTGGATGCCGCGGACCGGCAGATTCTGCGGGGGTACATCGGCATCGACTCCGGCTCCACCACCTCCAAGTTCGTCTTTATAGACGAGAACGAGCAGGTGACGGACACTTTCTACGCCAACAACCAGGGGGAGCCGCTGAAGGTGGTCCGGGAGGGCCTGCTGGCCCTGGCGGAGAAGTATGAGAAGCTGGGCATCCAGCTGGAGGTGCTGGGCCTGGGCACCACCGGCTACGGCGAGCAGATGCTCTCTGCTGCCTTTCACGCCGACTACCACACAGTAGAGACCGTGGCCCACGCCCGGGGCTGCCGCCGCTTCTTCCCGGACGCCACGTTTCTGCTGGACATCGGCGGCCAGGACATGAAGGCCATCTGGCTGAAGGACGGCGTGGTCACGAACATCATGCTGAACGAGGCATGCTCCTCCGGCTGCGGCTCCTTTTTGGAGAACTTCGCCGCCACCCTGGGGATGCCGGTGGACCAGGTGGCGGACGCCGCTTTCCGATCTCAGGCCCCTGCCGAGCTGGGCAGCCGGTGCACTGTGTTCATGAACAGCACCATCATCAACGAGCAGCGCAACGGCAAGCAGCCTGACGACCTGATGGCGGGGCTGTGCCGGTCCATCATCGAGAACGTGTTCACCAAGGTGGTCCGCATCGCCAACGTGGCGGAGCTGGGGGATCGGGTAGTGGTCCAGGGGGGCACCTTCCGAAACTTCGCCGTCCTGCGGGCCCTGGAGGAGTATCTGGGCCGGGACGTGACCCTGGCCCCCTATCCCGGCGAGATGGGCGCTCTGGGTGCGGCTCTCGCGGTGAAGCAGGAGGTGGAGGCCCACGGCTACGCCAACGGCCGCTGCTCCGCCTTCATCGGCTTTGACGCGGTGAAAAACTTCCAATACACCCGGGAGAGCGGTGTACTCTGCCCCCACTGCGCCAACCACTGCAGCCGGACGATCCTGCATTTCCCGGACGGTGGCTGCTATGTCACCGGCAACCGGTGCGACCGGGGCGCCGTTGTGATGGAGGCGGCACCTGCCCATAAGGCCCAGGAAGTGCCGGACCTGTTCCGGCTGCGGCAGGAGTTGCTGTTCAAGACATATCCGGTATCCCCCGTGCGGGAGGAGCAGAGCCAGACCGTGGGCCTGCCCCGGGTGCTGGAGTTCTGGGACAGCATGCCCTTCTGGAGTACCTTCTTCCAGGCTCTGGGGTATCGGGTGAAGTTCTCCCATCCCAGCAGCCGCAGACAGTATGAGAGCGGACTACAGTACGTGGCGTCGGACACCATCTGTTTTCCGGCCAAGCTGGTCCACGGCCATGTGCTGGACCTGTCCAAACAGGGCGTAGACCGGATTTTCCTGCCCTATATCCTCCACATGCCCACAGAGAACAAAGGGGAGAAGAGCCCCTACGTCTGCCCGGTCATCATGGGCTACTCCATGGTGGTGCGGAACTTCCAGTCCCCCGGGGAGCACTTCTCCGTGGGCTTTGAGACGCCGGTGTTCCACTGGTTCAGCAAGCAGGACCGGAAGCGGCAGATCTGCCGGTATGCCGTGGAACACTGTGGCGCCACAAAGCGGCAGGCGGAGGCCGCTTACCGTCAGGCGGAGACGGCCATCCTCTCTTTCCGCCATCAGCTGGTGGAGGAGGGAAAGCGGGTCATCGCGGACACCGGGAAGGCGGGCGGTTTCGCCGTGGTGCTGGCGGGACGGCCCTATCACACGGACCCCCTCATCAACCACGACCTGTCCGGGATGTTCACCCGCCGGGGCATCCCGGTGCTGACGGTGGATAGCCTGCCCGGACTGGAGAAGGCGGACCTGCGCCGGTCCCGTGTGGAGATCACCAATGACTTCCACGCCCGGATGCTCTCCGGCGCCATGGTGACAGCGGAGCAGCCCTGCCTGGAGTACGTGCAGATCGTCAGCTTTGGCTGCGGCCATGATGCCATTTTGTCCGATGAGATCATCCGCCTGCTGGGGGAGGGCAGCGGCAAGCCGCCCCTGATCCTGAAGGTGGACGAGAGCGAGGCCGCCGGGTCTCTCGGCATCCGGGTCCAGTCCTTTATTGAGACGGTACAGCTGCGCCGCTCTGCCCAGGCGGAGCAGGCGGCCTGCCGCCTGCCGGAGCCCTACGCGGTGAAGTACCGCAAGGAGGACCGGAAGCTGCGGACTGTGCTGGTGCCAAATATCTCCGCCCCGGTGTCCACTCTTCTCACGGCCTTGATGGACCGGGAGGGTATTCGGGCGGTGAGGCTGCCGGTGGGCGGCGTGGAGCAGATCCGGGTGGGGAAGAAGTACACCCACAATGACATCTGCTTCCCCTGTCAGATGGTCATCGGCGAGCTGATCGACGCCCTGCAGAAGGGAAACTATCCGGAGGACTCCGTGGCCGTGGGCATGGCCAAGCTCAGCTGCGACTGCCGGATGGCCAATTACACCGCGATTCTGCGCAAGGCGCTGGACAGCGCCGGATTTGAAAACGTCCCCATCCTCACCACAGACCCTGGCGACACCAAGGGTATCCACCCCGGCGTGTCCATGCTGGGGGCCCGGTCTGTGCTGCTGGCGGCGTGGGCCTTCTCCATGCTGGACATTCTGGAGGAGCTGTGCCGGAAGATCCGCCCCTATGAGACGGCGGCAGGCGAGACGAACCGCGTGTTCAGCGAATGTGTGGAGTGGATTGCCGCCGCATCCAAGCAGGGGCTGGGCAAGATGATCGGTGCCTTCCGGCGGGCCATCGAGGCATTCCGGGGGCTCCGCTATGACCGCTCCCGCCGCAAGCCCCGGGTGCTGGTCACCGGCGAGCTGCTGGTGAACTTTCATCCCGGCACCAACTTCCACGTGGAGGAGTACCTGGAACGCAACGACATGGAGGTCATCCTGCCCCGCATCACCTACCAGTTCCGCAAGGACTTCCAGGCGGCCATCAGCGAGATCCGGGACTTCGGTGCCCATCTGGCGCCCTATCCCTTCGCCCTGGACGGCGCCGTGGAGTTCATCCAGCGGTTTTTGGAGCGCATTGCCCGGTCCCATCCCCTGTATCACCCGGCGGCCCGGCCTCAGGACCTGTACAGTGACGTGGAGCACTTCATCCCCAAGACCCTCACCTGCGGCGAGGGCTGGCTGATGGCGGGCGAGATCGCCCACTACGCCCACCAGGGGGTCCGGTCCTTCATCATCCTCCAGCCCTTTGGGTGCCTGCCCAACCACGTGTGCGGCCGGGGCGTCACCAAGCGGCTCAAGGAGGAGTTCCCCGGCGTGCAGATCCTGCCCCTGGACCTGGATCCGGACACCAGCTACGCCAATGTGGAGAACCGGCTCCAGATGCTCATCATGAATCAGACCGCGGAGGCGGAGCATTCCGCAGCTAGTGTGGAACCGGCACCCCAAAAGACCCGGGGCGGTTCGCCCCGTCCGGCGCTGTCCTCTACATAAGCGCGGGCGTCGGCTGTATTTTCAGACTCCGGAGAGGAATGCCCAGTGCCGAGGTTCGACCTGGATACAAAGAAGGCAGCCGTTCATGCGAACGGCTGCCTTCTTGAATTTTCGGTTATCGGGAATCTCGGGCATTTCTGGAGGCGCGGACCGGTCGGCGGTCACTTCGCACGTGCAGGAGGCGTGCGGGCGCTTCTATGGACAGTGGAGAGCAGCTCCCGCACCTGCTCCCGGGAGAGGCGGGGCGGAAGCGTGCTGTACAAGCTCCGCTCCACATCGTCCACCAGAATGCTGTACCGAGCCTGCATGGGCGCATCCAGCGCGTCCCGGAGGGGCCCCCCTGCCAGACGTTCCAGATACTCCCGGGGGGTCTCCTGGCTTTGACGGCGGCAGCGGCGGCGGGCGCCCCAGCGCTCCAGTTCCAGAAGGGCGGCACGGGGGGTTCCGGCGTACCGCAGCAGAAATGCCCTGACCCGCAGGCGCTGGCCCAGCCGGGAGAGCAGGCCACGGCGGCCCAGACGCTGCCTGACGAGCCCGTCGTCATCATCCTCCTCCGGCAACCTGATGCGGCTGCGGCTGCGCCAGAGCCAGCGCACCAGGGCAGCCACTCCGGCCAGGACCAGCGCGGCCAGGGACAGGAGCAGCAACGCCGTCACCAGCTGAGGGGCGATGGCGGGGCCGGAGGCGCTTTCCACAGGCAGAGCGGCCTCACTGCCGCCTCCGGCGGCGGAGGACATCCCTGCGGACCCGGCGGAGCGGCCCTGGAAGAGAGACGTCAGGAACCGGAATACAGCGATCAGGGCGCCCTCCAGAAGGCTGCCGACGGCCTGAAAGATGGGGATCAGCTCCCCCCTGGCGGCCAGCAGCAGAGCGCAGGCGGCCACAGCCAGCAAGGCCAGGACCGCTGGGACCAGCAGAACAGGAAGCCGCCCGAAGGGAGAACCGGCCCGAATGGTGTTGCGGCCGGAGGTGCGCATCCCCACCACTGCCAGCAGATCCAGCGCCAGCAGCGCCAACAGAACCGGCACCCGGTCCAGAAGCTGAGGGGCGAAGGAGGCCACGATCAGATAGAACAGCCCATACAGGCCCATGTACTCCCCGGCCCCGTGGAGGTGGCGGACCGTGACAGGCGTGACGCCCCAGTGGTATCCCCGGCACAGGGGGAAGAGGTACAGGGGCACCTGAATCACCAGAAGAGGCGGATAGGTCAGGTCCAGCGTGCGGCTGAGCAGGGGGATCCAGACGGCGCAGAGGAGGACGTTCAGCAGCAGAATCTGCCAAAAGCGGCGGGGCTTTTGGAGAAAGAGGCTGTTGCCCGCGGTCATCAGCCCGCCAGAGAGCAGAAACCCCCACATGGAGAAGGGCGGCCGGCCACACAGGAGCTGCCACAGAATATCGGCCGTCAGGAAGACAATCAGCAGCTCGGTGGCCAGCGGCAGGCACTTGAGGGCGGTGGTCTTTCCATGTCTCATAGGCCGCCTCCTGCCCGAAAAGCATTCAGGTCCAGGACCCGCAGGAGGGGGTGAGACTGTTCCCCCCAGGCCAGCAGGGGGACGCGGTGCCGCTCCAGCAGCGCACAGGTACCGGCGTCCAGGCGGCGGACATCCCCGCAGATCAGAAAGGCGCCGGAGAGGGTGCGGAGGCGCGGCAGGATCTCGTCCGCCGTAATGGAGACAGCGGTGTCTGCGGCGGCCAGCAGCGTCAGGACTGCGGGAAGCTGCCGCCGGTCCCGGCAGGTGGCAAACTGCTCCAGCCGCCCGGCGGGGCGGGAGATGAGCAGAGACACGGCCACCTCCTCTTCCATCAGCTGCGCCGCCAGGGAGCCCAGGATCTCCAGGGCAGATTCGAAGTCCTCCGGCGGCAGGCCCGCGAAGGAGGCACCGTCCAGCAGGAACGCGGCCCGGCGGGGGGAGATTTTCTCGTAGATGTTCACCATGGCGCCCTGCCCCCGGGCCATCAGGCGGAAGTTCAGGGACCGGGCGTTGTCCCCCGGCTGGTAGGCGCGGACGTTCCGGATCACGGTCCGGTCATCCTGAAAGCCCCGGGCGCCGGTCTCCAGCTCCCAGCTGTTGCGCAGGAACCAGCGGGTGGACACGGGAACCAGCCGGGGAAACACCGCCAGCGTCACGGGCCTGGGCAGCGGGATTTCCTTCTCCCGGACGCAGAGGCACAGGCCATCGCCGGAGAGCAGCCGGATCCGGTCAAAGGACAGCAGGCCCCGGTGCTCCGCCTGGAGGCGGCTGGTGTAGGACATCCGCTGATGCCCCAGCAGGAAGGAGACGTTCTTTTCATAATAGGGCTTCTGCACGCCCCCCTCCGGGAGTTCCACGGTCTCCCAGCGGTGCTCCGGCCGGAGGGCGCCGCCCGGCTCCAGGGGGAAGCGCACCGTCAGCCAGACCAGGGGCAGCCACTTGGGGTTGTCCAGCGTCACCCGCAGAGGACAGGGCTCCCCGGGGAAGACGCAGCTCCGCTCCGCCTGGAGGGCGGCGTTCACGCCGTCCAGCACATGGCGGGCCCAGAGGCGGGCCGCGGCGGCCACGGCGGCGGCCGCCAGAGAGAAGATGGCGGCGGGCAGCCGCCCGCTCAGGCCGAAGCCCACTCCGCAGGCCGCCAGGGCCAGGATGGAGAAGCGCCCTGTGAACAGGCTGGACTCGGCGAAGTCCACTGCAGCGGACTCAGGCGTTCTGGCCATGGGCAAGGACCTCCCCGGTCTCCCGGCAGGGCACCTGGGCCAGTACGGTCTCCACCACGCCGGCCGCCTCCAGGCCGGAGAGCGCCGCCTGATGGGACAGCAGTACCCGGTGGGGCAGGACGTAGCGGGCCAGATACTTCACATCGTCCGGGGTGACATAGTCCCGGCCGGAGAGGGCGGCATAGGCTTTGGAGGCCCGGAACAGGTCCCGGGACACCCGGGGGCTGGCGCCGCAGGTCAGCTCCGGCTGCTCCCGGGTGGCCTGGACCAGCTCCACGATGTACGCCACCACCGGATCGGACAGGCGGACCTGCCGGATCTCCCGGGTGAACCGATTGATTTCCTCCGGGGAGAGCAGGGGGCGGAGGTCCGCAAAGGCGGCTCCATCTCCCACGGTTCGGAGCATGGCGGCCTCCTCCCTGGGGGTAGGGTAGCCCATGGAGAGCTTGAAGAGGAAGCGGTCCAGCTGGGCAGCGGGCAGGGCGAAGGTGGTCTCCGTCTCCACGGGGTTCTGGGTGGCCAGGACCATGAAGGGTGGGGCCAGGGGATAGGTGACGCCGTCTACGGACACCTGCCGTTCCTCCATGGCCTCCAGCAGGGCGGACTGGGTGCGGGGGATGGCCCGGTTGATCTCGTCCGCCAGCAGGATGTTGGTCATGATGGGGCCGGGGGTGAAGACCATCTCCCCGGTTTTCTGGCTGTAAATGTTCATGCCCACGATGTCTGAGGGCAGCAGATCCGGGGTGAACTGCACCCGCACCATGCCGCAGCCCAGCACCGCGGAGAGGGCCTTCACCAGCGTGGTCTTGCCCACGCCGGGGATATCGTCAATCAGCACGTGCCCGCCGGCAAACAGGCTGGTGAGTACCAGGCGGATCTGCTCACCCTTGCCGATGATGGCCTTGCCGCACTCTGTCTCGATCTGCTCCGCCAAATGGCGGAGTTCCGTGAAGTCCATAGTCGTGCCTCCCAGGTTCCATGAAATACCCCTCTATTATATCTAACCCGAAAGCGGACCGCAAGAGCGGATGCCAGCTCCGGGAAGACCTGAAAAAATGCGTGAAAAGGAGGGAACCCTCTGGAAAAGCGGAAACGCCTGTGCTATGATACGAAACAGAAGGTCCCGCAACAGGACCGACGAGAATTTGGGAGGAATGCGTATGAAGAAGACATTGTCCCTGCTCCTGTCCCTGGTGCTGATGCTCAGCCTGGCGCTGCCCGCATCCGCTGCGGAGACGGAGTACCCCACCCTGGAGGGCGGCGTAACCGAGATCCAGAAGTATGGCAACATCGTCCTGGACATCGATCCGGCGGACCTGAAGGACGGCGGCTACACATACGGCGACCTGCTGACCGTCACCGTCAACGGCACTGGGTATGACATGCCCCTGTGCACCAACTACTCCGATGTGGACACCGGCGCGCTGGTGCTGCGGGACAGCGAGGGTGTGCTGATCGCCGCCATCAACATGGGGGACTTTGCGACCAGCAACGGCCTGGCCGCCAAGGTCACCGCCGAGGACGGCTCCTACACCTGGGAGTTCCCCGAGGGCCAGTCCCTGGAGAGCATCACCGTCTCCATCTCCATGAAGGAGCAGGGCGGCTACTATGACCAGTACCTCATCCACCAGCTGACCCGCACCGACGAGCGGGCGGACTACGCCTCCGACGCGGTGTTCGCCAACTTCCGCAACGTGGCTGTGGGCGATCTGGGGGAGAACGCCTTTTTCCGCAGCAGCAGCCCCGTGAACAACGAGCTGGGCCGCGCCTCCTATGCCGATGACCTGGCAGAGGCCGGCGGCATCCAGGCGGTCATGAACCTGGCGGATTCCAACGAGCTGATCGAGGGCTACATCGCCGCCGAGGGCTTCGACTCCCCCTACTACCAGTCTCTGTACGAGGCGGGGAAGGTGAAGGCCCTGAACCTGGGCGTGGACTTCACCGCTGCCGACTTCAAGTCCGGCCTGGCGGAGGGCCTGCGCTTCTTCGCGGAGAATGAGGGGCCCTATCTGGTCCACTGCACCGAGGGCAAGGACCGGGCCGGCTTTGTCTCCGCCCTGCTGGAGTGCCTGATGGGCGCCACCTATGACGAGGTTGTGGCGGACTACATGACCACCTATGTGAATTACTATCACCTGGAAGAAGGCGGCGAGCAGTATGAGGCGGTGAAGAACAGCAACATCGTCTCCATCCTCACCAACATCACCGGCGCTGCGGAGGGCACGGATCTGACCACTGTGGATCTGGCCGCTGCGGCAGAGGACTATATGCTGGACGCCGGCCTGACCGCAGACGAGGTGACCGCCCTGAAGGCGAACCTGGCTAAGGACTACACGGTAGAGACCGAGGCTCCCGCGGAGGAGACGCCGGAGGAGCCTGTTCCCCAGGCCCAGACCTACACCGTGGAGGCGGGAGACTGCCTGTGGAACATCGCCTATGAGGTGTACGGCACCGGCACTCGCTGGACTGTGATCTACGAGGCCAACCGGGATACCATCCGTGACCCCGGCATGATCCACATCGGGCAGGTGCTGACCATCCCCGCTGCCTGAAAATGCCTGATTCATTTTTGAAAACAGCTCCCGGAGCAATCCGGGAGCTGTTTTTTTGCCTTTGTATGCGCTTGCAAGGATTTTACATAGACTTTACAGAGTCCTGGTGTCGGATTTTACTTCCGGCTGTTTATACTAAGACCGTCCCTTGAGCAACAGACATAGGAAAAGGAGTAATCTTCGATATGAAAAAAGTATTTTCGCTCTTGCTGTCCCTGACCATGGTCATGGCTCTGCTGGCCGGCTGCGGCGGTGACACCACGGCTGACGACACCACGGATGATACCGCTTCCAACGACGCCGCCCAGGAGGAGACCGCTGAGCTGAGCGGCACTGTGGCCACCGACGGCTCCACCTCCATGGAGGAGGTCATCGGCGCCCTGGGTGAGCAGTTTATGGCCGACAACTCCGGCGTGTCCGTCACCTACAACCCCACCGGTTCTGGCGCCGGCATCGAGGCCGTGTCCAACGGCAGCTGCGACATCGGCCTGGCCTCCCGCGCACTGACCGATGACGAGAAGGCGGGCGGCCTGACTGAGACCATCGTGGCCCTGGACGGCATCGCCGTGATCGTCAACGCTGAGAACCCCGTCTCCGACCTGACCCTGGAGCAGATCGCCTCCATCTACACCGGCGCTGTCACCGATTGGTCTGAGTTCGGCAGCGACGCCGGCGCCATCGCCGTGATCGGCCGTGAGTCCGGCTCCGGTACCCGTGACGGCTTCGAGTCTATCACCGGCACTGAGGACCAGTGCGTGCTGGCCCAGGAGCTGAGCTCTACCGGCGCCGTGATCGAGGCGGTCCGCACCACCCCCGGCGCCATCGGCTATGCCTCCCTCTCCGCCGTGCAGGATCAGAAGGGCATCACGGTCCTGACTGTGGGCGGCGTGGCTCCCTCTGAGGCCACGGTCCTGGACGGCAGCTATGCCATTCAGCGTCCCTTCGTGTTCGCCACCCGCACCGATGAGGCCCTGTCGGACGCGGCCCAGGCCTTCTTCGACTTCGCCACCTCCACCGCCGCCAGCGACCTGATCGCCAACGCCGGCGCCGTGCCCGTGGCCCAGTAAGACAACGCTTGTTTTCCACCCTCATATATACGGTCAGCCGCCGTGCCCACCACTGGGGCGGCGGCCGTTCCGCTGAAATCTGGACGGACGCCTTGTCCGGGAACAAAGGAGAACCTTATGGAACATGAAATCGCGGGGCAGGCTGTGAAGGCCGCCATGGACGGCGCGCTGGTCGGTACCGCCGACAGGAAAAAGGAGCCCATGACCGGGAAAAAAGCCCTGAAGGCCATGGAGCGGGTGATGAATGCCCTCTTCTTTATCTGCGGCATGGTGGCTGTGGCGTTCGTGCTCCTCATCAGCATCTACCTTATCATCTCGGGCCTGCCGGCCATTCTGGAGATCGGGCCCATCAACTTCCTGTTCGGGACCCGCTGGTATGCCTCTACCGGAGACTTCGGCATCTTCGCCATCATCCTCACCTCCTTCGCGGGCACGGCGGGGGCCATTCTCGTGGGGGTGCCCATCGGCCTGATGACGGCCATTTTCCTGTCCAAGGTGGCGCCGCCTAAGTTTGCCGCCGTAGTTCATGCGGCAGTGGAACTGCTGGCCGGCATCCCCTCCGTGGTGTACGGCCTGGTGGGTATGATCCTGCTGGTGCCCGCCATCCGGGTGGCCTTTGACCTGCCCTCCGGCGCCACGCTCCTGGCGGCTATCATCGTGCTGGCGGTGATGATTCTGCCCTCTATCGTCTCCGTGTCGGAGACGGCGCTGCGCGCCGTGCCCCGGGAGTATGAGGAGGCGTCTCTGGCCCTGGGGGCCACCCATATCGAGACCGTGTTCCGCGTCAGCGTGCCCGCTGCCCGCAGCGGCATCGCCACCGCCATTGTGCTGGGCATCGGCCGGGCCATCGGTGAGGCCATGGCCATCATTATGGTGGCGGGCAATGTGGCCAATATGCCGGGCCTGCTGACGCCGGTGCGGTTTTTGACCACCGCCATTGCCTCGGAGATGTCCTACGCCTCCGTGGGCTCCCTCCACCGCAATGCCCTGTTCTCCATCGGCCTGGTGCTGTTCCTCTTCATCATGCTGATCAATGTGTTCCTCAACGTCTTTATCAAGCGGAAAAAGGAGGACTGACCGAACATGGAATCTCATACCCTGTCCCCCCGGCGCCAGCTGTACGACAAGGGCCTGCGGGTGGTGCTGTACTTCTGCGGCTTCCTCACCTGCGCGCTGCTGGTTCTGATCATCGGCTATATCTTCTACCGGGGCGTCCCATTCATCAGCTGGGAGCTGCTGTCTACCCAGTCCAGCTATATCAACGACACCATCGGTATCCTGCCCAATATCCTCAACACGCTCTATATCATCCTGCTGTCCATGGTGATCGTGCTGCCCCTGGGCGTGGGCGCCGCCATCTATCTGACGGAGTACGCCACCAACCGGCGTCTGGTGGCTGTCATCGAGTTCGCCACCGAGACCCTCACCGGCATCCCCTCCATCATCTTCGGCCTGGTGGGTATGCTGTTCTTCATCCAGATGATGGGATTGAAGACCGGTGTGCTGGCCGGCGGCCTGACCCTGGTGGTGATGATCCTGCCCACCATCGTCCGCACCACCCAGGAGAGCCTGAAGACCGTGCCGGACTCCTACCGGGAGGGTGCCCTGGCCATGGGCGCCGGTAAATGGCACATGGTCCGCACTGTGGTGCTGCCCAACGCGGTGGACGGCATCGTCACCGGCTGCATCCTGGCGGTGGGCCGCATTGTGGGCGAGAGCGCGGCGCTGCTGTACACCGCCGGCTTCGGCCTGGTGCTCAATAACTTTGTGACTGCGCTGGAATCCTCCTCCGCCACATTGACCGTGGCCCTGTATGTGTATGCCAGTGAGCGGGGCGAGACAGACATCGCCTTCGCCATCGCCACCATTTTGATGCTGCTGACGCTGGTCATCAACCTGTCCGCCAATCTGGTGGGCCGGAAGCTGAAGAAAAACTGACGAGGAGGATACGAAATGTCCACCATCATTCAAGTAAAGGACCTGAATCTGTGGTACGGGGCGCACCATGCCCTCCACGGTGTGAATATCGACATTCCGGAGCATGAGATCACCGCCCTGATCGGCCCCTCCGGCTGCGGAAAGTCCACCTTTCTGAAGACCCTGAACCGGATGAATGACCTGGTACCGGGCATCCGCATTGAGGGGGAGGTCAACTACGCCGGGCAGAACATCTACGCCCCCAATGTGGACACCACCTGGCTGCGCAAGCAGATCGGCATGGTGTTCCAGAAGGCCAATCCCTTCCCTATGAGCATCTATGACAACGTGGCCTACGGCCCCCGGACCCACGGCATCCGCTCCCGGGCCAAGCTGGACGAGATCGTGGAGAACTCTCTCCGCTCCGCCGCCATCTGGGACGAGGTGAAGGACCGGCTGAAGAAGAGTGCCCTGGGCCTCTCCGGCGGCCAGCAGCAGCGGCTGTGCATTGCCCGTGCCTTGGCAGTGGAGCCGGAGATCCTGCTGATGGATGAGTCCACCAGCGCCCTGGACCCCATCTCCACCTCCAAGATCGAAGACCTTGCAGTGGAACTGAAAAGCAAGTATACTGTCATCATGGTGACCCACAATATGCAGCAGGCCGCCCGTGTCTCCGACAACACGGCGTTTTTCCTGCTGGGGGATCTGGTGGAGTTCGGCAGGACGGAGACACTGTTCTCCACCCCCACGGACAAGCGCACAGAAGACTACATCACCGGCCGGTTCGGCTAAGGAGGGACGTAAGGTGAGAAACAGATTTGGCGAGCAGCTGGAGCGGCTGCACGTGGAAATGATCCAGATGGGCGCCCTGTGTGAGGATGCCATCTCTGCCGCGGCCCAGGCCCTGATGAAGGGTGACGAGGACCTGGCACGCGCCGCCGGGGAGGCGGAGCGGGAGATCGACCAGAAGGAGCGGGAGGTGGAGAACCTCTGCCTGAAGCTGCTGCTGCAGCAGCAGCCCGTGGCACGGGACCTGCGGGAGATCTCCTCTGCGCTGAAGATGATTTCCGATCTGGAACGGATCGGGGACCAGGCGGCGGACATCGCGGAGCTGACCCGGTTCGTGCGTCTGCCGGACGGCCCCGGCCGCCAGCGGATCGAGGAGATGTCCAAGGCCGTCATCCGGATGGTGACAGACAGTGTGGACTCCTTTGTAAAGCGGGATCTGGAGCTGGCCCGGGAGGTCTGCCGGGAAGACGACCAGGTGGACGACCTGTTCAACCAGGTGAAAAAGGAGCTGATCGGGCTGATCGCCGCAGACGCCGACTCCGGCGAGCTGTGGCTGGATCTCATCATGGTGGCCAAGTATCTGGAGCGGATCGGCGATCACGCCACCAACGTGGCGGAGTGGGTGGAGTACTCCATTACGGGGAATCACCCCTCCAACAACTGAGCGGCCTGCGCACAGGCGCGGCGCCGATATTGAAAAGGGGGAGGGGCCATGCTTACCTATGAGGATGTGAAAAACAATTCTGCGGTCCGGACCTATATCCAGAGGGCGGACGAGTCTCTGACCGCTCTGGGCTATACGGAGCACAGCTTTGCCCACGTGACGGCGGTGGCGGAAAACGCCGCCTATATCCTCTCCACCCTGGGGTATCCGGAGCGGACGGTGGAGCTGGCAAAGATCGCCGGGTTTCTTCACGACATCGGCAACCTGGTGAACCGGGTGGATCACTCCCAGTCCGGTGCGGTCATGGCCTTCCGCATTCTGGACAACATGGATTGTCCTCCGGAGGAGATCGCCACCATCGTCACGGCCATCGGCAACCACGACGAGGGCACCGGCGTGCCGGTCAACGCCGTCGCGGCCGCTCTCATCCTCGCGGACAAGTCCGACGTCCGCCGCAGCCGGGTCCGGAATCCGGATATGGCCAGCTTCGACATCCATGACCGGGTGAACTACTCGGTGAAGAAGTCCGTCCTGAAGATCAACGAGGAGCACACGCTCATCAAGCTGAAGCTGTCCGTGGACACGAAGTACGGCTCTGTCATGGACTATTTTGAGATCTTCATGGGCCGGATGCTCCTCTGTCGAAAGGCAGCGGAGAAGCTGGGCCTGCAGTTCAAGCTGATGATTAACGAGCAGCAGCTGATCTGACCGGCCGCCGGAGGGAGACACCCTCCGTCCCTCCAGCGGGGCGGAGAGATTGAATGGGGAGGGATATCTGTGATCTATCTGCTGGAGGATGACGACAGTATCCGGGATTTTGTGATCTATACATTGAACAGCCAGGGTATGGAGGCCAGGGGCTTTCCGCTGCCCTCCCTGTTCTGGCAGGCCGTGGGAGAGCAGATGCCTGCCCTGGTGCTGCTGGATATCATGCTGCCGGAGGAGGATGGACTCAGCGTCCTGAAAAAGCTCCGGGCCACGCCCCGCACGGCCAAGCTGCCGGTCATCATGCTGACGGCCAAGGGCACGGAGTACGACAAGGTGGTGGGTCTGGACGGCGGCGCCGATGACTATGTGGCCAAGCCCTTCGGCATGATGGAGCTGCTCTCCCGCATCCGGGCGCTGCTGCGGCGGACGGAGACGGAGAACGGCACCCTCCGCTGCGGCATTCTGGAGGTGGATCCGGGGCAGCACATCGTCCGGGTCCGGGGACAGGAGACCATCCTGACCCAGAAGGAGTTTGAAGTGCTGTGCCTGCTGCTACGCAACCCCGGCCAGGTGCTTTCCCGGGAGCAGCTGATCGAGAACGTCTGGGGCTACGCCTTTACCGGCGAGAGCCGGACCGTGGACGTCCACGTGCGGACCCTCCGCCAGAAGCTGGGGGAGGCGGGCGCTTACATCGAGACGGTCCGGGGCTATGGCTACAAGATCAGCCCTGTGAACTGACAGGGGGGCTGGAGAGACATGACGAAACGGATCTTTCGCTCCATCCTGGGCGTGTCCCTGGCAGTGCTGCTGGCCAGCCTGGTGCTGATCGTGGGCGTGCTCCACGGTTATTTCCAGGATCGGGTCTCCGGTGAGCTGGAGAGTCTGGCAGAGTACATCGCCCATGGGGTAGAGGAGAATGGCACGGACTATCTCACAGAGGATCTGCCCGGCAGCTACCGGATTACCTGGGTGGATGCGGACGGCACCGTGCTCTTCGACAACCGGCAGGACCCGGAGGAGATGGGGAACCACGCCCAGCGGGAGGAGATCCGGGAGGCGCTGATCCTGGGGAAGGGACATGCGGTCCGCTATTCGGACACGCTTTCCCAGCAGACGCTGTATGCGGCCCAGCGGCTTGCCGACGGAACGGTGCTGCGGGTGTCCAGCGCCCAGTATTCCGTCTGGGTCCTGGTACTGCAGGCGCTGCAGCCGGTGGCGCTGATGATGCTGCTGGCCTTCATCCTGGCCATGGCGCTGGCTTCCCGGGTGGCGCGGCAGCTGGTGGAGCCCATCAACGCCATCGACCTCAATGACCCCGCCGGCAGCGAGACCTATGAGGAGCTGACGCCCCTGCTGTCCAAGCTCCGCAGCCAGCAGAGGCAGATCCAGCGGCAGATGCGGGATTTAAAGCGCCGGCAGGAGGAGTTCACCGCCATCACGGAGAACATGAGCGAGGGCTTCCTGGTGATCGACCAGGAGACGCGGGTGCTGACTTACAATTCCGCCGTGTTGCGGCTGCTCTACGCGCAGGTCCCCACAGAGGAGGGAGAGAGCGTCTACGCCCTGAACCGGGAGGCGGGCTTCCGCCGCTGCGTGGAGGAGGCTCTGGCCGGTCGGCGGTGTGAGCAGCTGCTGGAAAAGGACGATGATTGCCGCCAGATCATCGCCAGTCCTGTGGAACAGGACGGCCAGATCGCGGGTGCGGTGCTGGTGATCCTGGATGTGACGGAGAAGGAGCAGCGGGAGCGGCTGCGGCGGGAGTTCACCGCCAACGTCTCCCACGAGCTGAAGACGCCCTTGACCTCCATCCTGGGTACGGCGGAGATCCTGCAGAACGGTTTGGTGAAGCCGGAGGACGTCCCCCACTTCGCCGGGAACATCCACCGGGAGACGGAGCGGCTCATCGGGCTGGTGAACGACATCATCAAGTTGTCCCGCCTGGACGAGGGCGGCGGCCTGGGCCAGTGGGAGACCGTGGATCTGTACGAGGAGGCGCGGGCCGTCCTGGAGCAGCTGGCTCCGGCGGCCCAGCGGAAACAGGTGACCACCCGGCTCCAGGGCGGCGAGGCTCTGGTGCGGGGCGTACCCCAGATCGTGGAGGAGATCGTCTACAACCTCTGCGACAACGCCATCGCCTACAACCGGGCGAACGGCAGCGTCACCGTCACAGTGGAAAATACCGCCTTCGGCCCTCGGATCACGGTGGCGGATACTGGCATCGGCATTCCCCGGGAGGCCCAGGGCCGGGTATTCGAGCGGTTTTACCGGGTGGACAAGAGCCATTCCTCCGGCGGCACGGGACTGGGGCTCTCCATCGTCAAGCACGGGGCGGCCTATCTGGGTGCCCAGGTGGAGCTCCACAGCGAACCGGGCCACGGCAGCACCTTTACGCTTACCTTTCCGAAGGCGGGAGCATGAGGGGGGGCTTGCAATCCCGGCGGAAGTGTGCTAGGATAACCGGAGATTGATGAATGATTGGAGGGGTGTGAAGATGCGGATCTGACCTTCGTGTTTTGGCATAGAGGGTTGCTGCGGCGAAGACGCAGCGTCTTTTTCCATGCCATTGCAGGGAAGGCAGACCGCTGATCTCACCCAGGTATCGCACAGCCCCGGATGCGGGGTGAATGCCGTATGCCCGGCCGCGGGAGAGGTCTGCTCTCCCGCGGCCGTTTTTTGCTGCGCAAAAGCACGGCGAATCGGAAATGACGGATGAGACGCTCATGTGCGCGGCATTTGCCGAAGTCTGCGGTGCGCCAGACCGCACATGAGGGTCTGCGCAAAGGAGGAATGCGATATGTCCATGATCGACGTCTCGAATCTGACATTTGGATACGAGGGCAGTCCGGAGCTCATCTTTGACCATGTGGGCTTTCAGATCGATAGCGGCTGGAAATTGGGCTTTACCGGGCGGAACGGCCGGGGAAAGACCACCTTCCTGCGGCTGCTCCAGGGGGAGTACCCGTACAGCGGCACCATCTCCGCCTCTGTGGAATTTGAGTACTTCCCCTACGAGGTGGCGAACCTGTCCCGGACGGGCCTGGAGGTGGTGCGGGAGATCGCGCCGGAGGCGGAGGACTGGGAGATCCAGCGGGAGCTGGGGCTTCTGGACCTGGCAGAGAGATCACTGGAGCTGCCCTTTTCCAGCCTCTCCAACGGGGAGCGGACCAAGGTGCTGCTGGCGGCCATGTTTTTGAAGGAGAATGCCTTCTTGCTGATCGACGAGCCCACCAACCATCTGGACCTGGAGGGACGGCGGAAGCTGGGGAGCTATCTGGCCCGGAAGCGGGGATTTCTGCTGGTATCCCATGACCGGGCGTTCCTGGACCAGTGTGTGGACCATATTCTGGCCATCAACCGGACCAATATTGAGATCCAGCGGGGGAATTTCTCCTCCTGGTGGGAGAACCGCCGGAGGCAGGACGCCTTTGAACTGGCCCGGCAGGAGAAGCTGCAGAAGGACATCGGGCGGCTGACGGAGTCCGCCCGCCGTGCCTCCGGCTGGTCGGACCGGACGGAGAAGAGCAAGTTCGGTGTGGACAAGACCGGGGCCAAGGCAGCGGACCGGGGCTTTGTGGGCCACAAGGCGGCCAAGCTGATGCAGCGGTCCAAATCCATCCAGCGCCGCCGGGAGGAGGCAGTGGAGGAGAAGAAGCAGCTGCTGCAGAACCTGGAGCGGCAGGAGGCGCTGGCGGTTACGCCCCTGCCCTGCCGGACGGGTGCGCGGCTGGCGGAGTTCCGGGACGTAGCCGTGTGCTACAACGGTCGCAGGGTCTGCCGGGAGATCACCTTCGAGGTGCTGGCGGGGGAGCGGATCGCCCTCCAGGGCGCAAACGGCTGCGGCAAGTCCAGCCTGCTGAAGCTGCTGCTGGGGGAAGAGATCCCCCACAGCGGCACGGTGGAGACCATGAGCGGCCTGGTGGTGTCCTATGTCAGCCAGAATACGGACCACCTGCGGGGCAGCCTGACGGAGTTTGTCCGGACCCAGGGTCTGGACGGCAGCCGGTTCCGGACCATCCTGCGGAAGCTGGATGTTCCACGGGAGCAGTTTGAGAAGGACCTGGCAGATTACAGCAGCGGCCAGAAGAAAAAGGTGCTGCTGGCCGCAAGCCTCTGCACACAGGCACACCTGTACGTGTGGGATGAGCCGCTGAACTTTATCGACGTCATCTCCCGGATGCAGGTGGAGGATCTGCTGCTGGCCTGTCGGCCGACCCTGCTGTTCGTGGAGCACGACGCCCGCTTCTGCGACGAGATCGCCACCCGGCGCATCCGGATCCAGAGGGAATGACTCGAAACAAGAAGACGCCCTCCGCAGTTGTGCGGAGGGCGTCCGTTTTCCTTTGTGATTACCAGAGGTCGGGCCAGAATACCTGGCCGTCCTCCGACCGGAAGGGCTCGGGCACCGTGTCCTCTTCCAGCATCCGGGCCCGGATGGCGGCGGAGAGGTCCTCCACTGTGCCGGGGCCGTAGTCGGCAAAGGACGCCGAGTCCATCAAAATGGCGCCCGCCCGGGCCATGTCCTCCAGATTCACCCGCTGGATCTCCTCGGTATGGGAGGAGCAGCAGTCCGTCAGCACCACGGTGTTGTACTCCAGAGCGATGGCGTCATAGCAGGTGGTGCGGATGCAGTTGGGGGTGGTGGTGCCGGTGAGGATCACCGTCCGCACGTCCAGCCGCCGGAGGATCAGGTCCAGCTCCGTCTGGAAAAAGGCGCTCCACCTGGGCTTGATGATGGTGTAGTCCCCGGGCTGGGGGCGCAGGCCCTCCGGTGCCTGGGCGCTGTTGGGACCGGTGGAGGCGGGGCGGCAGGCCCGGCCGCCAGCGACCCAGCCGGGGTAACGGGTCAGCTCCACATCGCTGCCGTCAGCGCGGTAGAGCCGCTTGACAAAGAATACCGGAATGCCCTTGGCCCGGGCCAGCTCCACGGCCCGGACGCAGTTGGGGACCATGGACTGGGCGAAGCGGATCCAGTGTCCGCCCTCCGGATGAACAAAGCCGTTTTCCATATCGATGACCAGCAGGGCGGAGCGGGTGGGATTGGGTTTCATCAGCAGAACCTCCTGTCAGAGTTTTTGAAAAATATGGATGCGAAAGGAGATACGGGTGGTGAGAGACTCCAGGTCCGCCAGACGCTTTGCACCTGTCTTGGGGGTCTTCCAGTAATAGGGCGTCATCTGGAACAGGGCGCGGATGTCTGCCTGGCAGGGGAGGGTGATGGTGCCCTCTACCGGCACGATGGACTGATAGGCGAACCCCTCATAGGGGGTCTCCTTTTCCTCATTGGGATAGGGACGGTCGTAGAGGACCTGCTTCAGCTCCCAGAGGTGGTCCGGTCCGGGCACCACGTAGAGGAAGTGCCCGCCCGGCCTCAGCACTCGCCGGAATTCCTCCAGCGCCAGGGGGGAGAAGCAGTCCAGCAGAATGTCCGCCGCGCCGTCCGCCGCCGGCAGGTGGAAGGAGGAGGCCACAGCCCACGCAATGCCCTTCTCCCGCTTGGCGGCGGATCGGAGAATGGGCTTGGAAATGTCGGTTCCCGCCATCCGGGGGGATTTTCCCGCGGCGGCCAGGGTCCGGAAGATACCGGAGGTGTAGAATCCCTCGCCGCAGCCCACGTCCCAGATCACCGGCGATTCGCCGGAAAGAGACAAAATCTGACAACAGAGCGTATTGAGAAGCGGATCATAATACCCCTTGGAGAGGAAATCCCGCCGTGCGGCGGCCATATCCCGGTCATCTCCCGGATCGGCGGAGTGCTTTTGATTGGGGGGCAGCAGATAGGTGTAGCCCTCCCGGGCAATGTCATAACTGTGTCCGGCCGGGCAGCGATAGGCCCGGTCTCCGCGGTCCAGCGGCGCCCCGCAGACGGGGCAGCGGAAAAGACTTTCCATCACGTGTCCTCGCCCGTCACATCGTTGATCCACTTCCGGCTCCGCAGCCGCAGGATACCCCAGGGGCACTTGCACACATTTTCCGACTGGATGCATAGGCACACCACCGCTACCGGGGCGTTGAACACCAGGGCAGTCAGGAAGGTCAGAGGTACAGCGATGACCCACTGGCAGCTCAAGTCGATGATGGAGGCCATGCGGGAGTCGCCGCCCGCCCGAAGCAGGCCGGTGATGTTGGTGATGTCAAAGGCCTTCAGCGGCAGCATGAAGAGATATACGACGCACATGGTGACGGCGATCTCCAGCGCCAGCCCCTCCAAATGGAACAGAGGATAGAGATAGGGGATGAACACCGTAGGCAGGAGGACCGCCAGGCACACCGACACCACGAGACCCACTCCGAAGGAGACCGTCAGCAGGCAGCAGCCCAGAGAGTAGACCTCCTCCCGGCCGGCGCCCTCACCGATCCGCTTGCCCACAATCACGGCGGTGGCGCCTGCGATGCCGAAGCAGGCCACAGTGGAGAACTTGTCGATGTTGCCCATGATGGCGTGGGCCGCCAGCATATCCGTGCTGATGGCCATGTGGCCCATGACGGCGGTCATAACGCTGACGCCCAGACCCCACAGCACCTCGTTCACCAGAACGGGGGTGGCGTATTTCAGGAAGCTCCGCGCCATGGCCCCGCCGGGCCGCAGCAGCAGGCGGAGCATCAGGGGCACTCGGCGGTAGCGGGGGGCATAGACCGCGACGATCACGAACTCCAGCACCCGGGAGGTCAGGGTGGCAATGGCAGCACCGGTGATCCCCAGCGCAGGCGCGCCGAACTTGCCGAAAATGAGAATGTAGTTCAAGCCCGTGTTGGTCAGCATGGAGATGCCGAAGACGATCATGCCCATGGCGGGATTCTCCGTGCTGCGCTGCATGCCGATGTAGACGGAGCTGATGGTGTTGAAGATATAGCTGAGGCCAACAATCCGGAGATAGGGGGCGCCCAACTCAATGAGCAGGTCGTTGTTGGTCACCAGAGCCATCACATGGAGGGGGAAGAAGAACAGCACAGCGGCCACGGAAACCGCAATGATGAGCCCGGCGTAAAGGCTGACGCCCATACAGCGGTTGATGCTGTCGGTGTCCCCCTTGCCCCAGTACTGGCTGGCCAGGACGGAGAGTCCGCTGAGCAGGCCCAGGATGATGATCTGGAGCAGGTAGATGGGCGTGTTGGCGGCAGTGACAGCGGACAGCTCATTCTGCCCCAGCATACCCACCATGAAGGTGTCCACAAATCCCAGGGAAGTGGTGATGAGATTCTGCAGGATCAGCGGCAGAGCCAGCAAGAACAGCCGCTTGTAGAAGCCGGGCTCCCGATGAAGATGACGAAACATAAAAGACGAAACCTCTTGAAACTGAAAAGTAAAATTGCCTTACAGCATGGGCATCCGCGTGTCGTGGTGGCGCCGCAGGGCGTCCGCACAGGCGTCGATGTCGCCCTTGTCAGTCTCCGGGCCGAAGCTCAGGCGGATCACCCCGCCGGAGACCTTCTTGGATAGCTTCAAGGCCGCGATCACGTGACTGGGCTTGCCCTGATGGCAGGCGGAGCCGGCGGAGATGCAGACGCCCTGACTGCCCAGGTCATTGACAATATTTTGGCTGGGCCAGCCTACGAGAGAGATGGAGAGGATATGGGGCGCGCCGCCGGGGGCGGAGAGGATTTTCAAGTCGGGGATGGCGGACAGCCGCTCTGCGGCATAGTCCCGGATTTTCGCCATGCAGCGGAGCTTCTCCTCCAAATTTTCCCGCCGCAGCTCCACAGCCCTGGCAAAGCCCGCGATCTGGGCCGTGGCTTCGGTGCCGGCCCGGAGGCCGCCCTCCTGCCCGCCGCCGGCCAGCAGCGGCTTTGGATTCCGGACCCGGGGACCGATGTACAGAGCGCCGATGCCCTTGGGCCCGCCGATCTTGTGGGCGGAGATGGTGAGGAAGTCCGCCCCCAGCGTTTTTGCGGAGCAGGGGACCTTCAAAAAGCCTTGGACCGCGTCGGTGTGCAGCAACGTCTGTGGGTTCTTCACCGCCAGGCCCCGGGCGATCTCAGCGATGGGATAGATGTTTCCCAGCTCGTTGTTCACCAGCATGCAGGACACCAGCGCCGTGTCCTGCCGGACGGCGGCGAGGACCTGCTCCGCAGAGAGGGAGCCGTCCTGAGCCGGGACAAGATACGTCACCTCGTATCCCTGCCGCTCCATCCAGCGGCAGGCTTCCAGCACGGCGCTGTGCTCCACTGCGGTGGTAACGATGTGGCGGCCCAGGTGGCGGTTCTGCCAGCAGGCGGCGGTGACAGCCCAGTTGTCCGCCTCTGTGCCGCAGGAGGTGAAGAACAGCTGCTTGGCCCCACAGCCCAGTGCGTCCGCCACGGTCTTCCGCCAGACTTCCACCCGGCGCTTCATCTCCAGCCCCATGGGGTACTGGGAGCTGGGGTTGCCGAACTGTTCGGTGAGCACCTCATACATGGCATCCGCCACCGCCCGGGGAACGGGCGTAGTGGCGGCGTGGTCCAGATAAATCATGAAAAACGATCTCCTTGCAGTTGGGCCTTGCCCAACAGTAAAAATTACAGTATAATCGAAACGCATCAAGTTATTATATAAAGGTTTTGCGGAAAGTGCAAGGAGATTCCATGAAAGTTGCCATCTATACCTTGGGCTGCAAGGTGAACCAATATGAGACTCAGGCCATGGAGCAGGAGCTGCTGGCAAGGGGGCACACGCTCACGGAGTTTTCCGATGAGGCGGATGCCTATATCGTGAACACCTGCTCCGTCACGGCAGTCAGCGACCAGAAGTCCCGGCAGGTGATCCACGGCGTCCAGCGGAAGCACCCCGGCGCCGTGGTGGCGGTGTGCGGCTGCTATCCCCAGACCCACGCGGACAACGTGCGGAAGCTGGGGGTGGACCTGATCTCCGGCACCGGCGACCGGACGGGTTTTATCCGCCTTCTGGAAGAGGCCGCGGCGGAGAAGCGGCAGATCGAGGCTATCGACCAGCCTTTTGAGCGGCGGGTGTTCGAGGTCCTGCCCGCCGGCGGCCTGGGGGGCCGCACCCGGGCTATGCTGAAGGTGGAGGACGGGTGCGTCAACTTCTGTACCTACTGCATCATTCCATACGCCCGGGGACGGGTGCGGTCCCTGCCCGTCCCCACTGCCGTGGAGCAGACTCGGGCCCTGGCGGCAGAGGGCTACCGGGAGATCGTGGTGACGGGCATCGAGATCTCCTCCTGGGGCCAGGACCTGAAGAACGGAGAGACCCTGATCGACCTACTGGAGGCTGTCTGCACCGCCGCACCGGCTGTCCGCATCCGGCTGGGGAGCCTGGAGCCCCGGACCATCACGGAGGAGTTCTGCCGCCGGGCCGCCGCCCTGCCCAACCTCTGCCCCCAGTTCCACCTGTCCATGCAGTCCGGCTGCGACGACACCCTGAAGCGAATGAACCGGAAATACGATACTACTCGATATGCGCAGTCCGTTGCACTTTTAAATCAATATTTTGACCACCCCGCTGTCACCACGGACCTCATCACCGGGTTTCCGGAGGAGACGGAGGAGGAATTTGCCCAGACGCTGGACTTCATCCGCCGGTGCGGCTTTGCCCAGATGCACATTTTCCCCTACTCCGTCCGGCCCGGCACCCCGGCGGCCAAGATGCGTCAGGTGCCGAAGGCCGTGAAGGAAGAGCGGGCCCGCCAGGCGGCGGCGGTGGCGGAGGCGCTCCACCGGAACTATCTCGCGGCCTGTGTGGGAGCGGTGTATCCCGTCCTCTTTGAACAGCCCAAGGACGGCAGGTATTTCGGCCACGCACCCAACTATATGGAGGTGCTGGCGGACGGGACGGACCTGCATAACCAGGTGCGGAATGTGAAAGTCACCGGCACTGACGGAGCATCCCTGCTGGGTGAGCTTTTGGAGGACTGACATGAAGAGCCATTTCTTTGCCTACATCTCCCGGATGCGGTTCATCCAGCGGTGGGCCCTGATGCGCAACACCGCGCCGGAGAACGTCCAGGAGCACAGTCATCAGGTGGCCGTCCTGGCCCACGCTCTGGCGGTGATCCGCAACGAGAAGTTCGGCGGCCGCCTGGACCCCGGCGCCGTGGCGGTGGCGGCGCTGTACCATGACGCCAGCGAGATCCTGACCGGCGACATGCCCACCCCCATCAAGTACGACAACCCGGCTATCCGAAACGCCTACAAGGACGTGGAGGCGGTGGCGGAGGGCAAGCTGCTCCACATGCTGCCGCCGGAGCTTCAGGGGGTGTACGGGCCCATCCTGACGCAGTCCGACCCGGAGGTGCGGCAGGTGGTGAAGGCGGCGGACAAGCTCTCCGCTTATATCAAGTGTGTAGAGGAGCTGAAAGCCGGCAACAACGAATTCCGGCAGGCCGCCGGCCAGACCCGGAAAGCCCTGGAGGGCTATGAACTGCCGGAAGTGACGTACTTTCTGGAGACCTTTATGGACAGCTTCTCCCTGACCCTGGACGAGCTGCAGTGAACAAAGAACCGCCCTGGCGCACAGCGCCAGGGCGGTTCTTTGTTCACTTGTTCAGCTTGGAGCAGATCAGCCCGCCCAGGCGGCGGACACCCTCCTCGATCAGGTCCTCCGGCGTGTTGCCGAAGCTCATGCGCATACAGTTCTTCCCCTGGCCGTCCCGGTCGGAGAAGAAGCCCTCTCCCGCCACAAAAGCCACGTTCACAGCCGGGTCTGTGGAAGACTCCTGCAGCAGGGCGGAGGTGTCGATGCCGCCGGGCAGCTCCACCCAAGTGAAGAGGCCGCCGTCCGGATTGCTGTGCTTGGTACCGGCGGGGAAATACCGGTCGATGCTCTGGAGCATCACGTCCCGGCGCCTGCGGTACAGGTCGCAGATCATCTGGTGGTGGGCCGGGTAACAGCCCCGCTTGAAGAACTCCGCGCAGAGGATCTGGGGCAGCATGGAGGTGTGGGAGTTGGTGGCGGACTTCACGTCCACCAGATGCTGGATGGTCTCCGTATCCGCCACCACATAGCCCAGGCGGGAGCCGGGGGAGAAAATCTTGGAGAAGCTGCCCGCCATCACCACATGGCCTGTGGTGTCGAAGTGCTTGATGGGAGGCAGGTCCTCTCCGCTGTACCGGATATCCCGATAGGGGTCGTCCTCCAGCACCAGCACGTCGTATTTGGCGGCCAGCTCCGCCACGGCCTTCCGCCGCTCCAGGCTGAGGGTGCGGCCGCTGGGGTTCTGGAAGGTGGGAATGACATAGATCATCTTGGGATGGCACTGCCGGATCTTCCGCTCCAGATCCTCCGGGATCAGGCCGTTGTCATCCATGGCCACACCCACGCACCTAGCCTCGAACATATCGAAGATCTCCACGGACTGGACGAAGGTGGGGGCCTCCACCAGGATCACCTCGCCGGGGTCGATGTACGCCTGGCAGGCCAGGTTGATGCCCTCCAGGCCGCCGGTGATGATTATGACGTTGTCCACGCCGCAGTCGATGCCCTTGGGAGCCAGCAGTTCCCGGACCACCACCTCCCGCAGGTCCCGGATCCCCTCAATGGGGCCGTACTGCAGGGCCTCCACGCCCCGGGTGTCCGTCCGCAGCACCTCGTCGGCCAGCTGGCGAATGGTGTCCACCGGCAGGGCCTCTCTGGCGGGGGAACCGCCGCTGAAGGAGATGATGTCCGGGTTGGTCATGGACCCGAACAGTCCTTTGACCACATTGGCCGTGAAGGCCATTTTTTCCATACGCTTGGCATAAGGCACCATTCTGCGCTGTCCTCCATTTCAAGGGCGCGCCCTTCCGGCGCGCCGCTGTGTGATTTGATCGTTTCAGTATACCACACCAGGCGGGAAAACTCAATTCCCCAAAAACAAGCCGTCCCGGGGCATTGCCCCGGGACGGGAGGATGGTCATTCCAGGGGAATTTGGATGTCTCCCACCTGCACGGCGGCGACCTGGCTCACGTCCAGCAGGTCCTGGAACTGGCTGGTGAAGCTGACGGAACCGTGGCCGTCATCCTGGGAGATGCTGGTACTGCCAGTAAGGCCTGTGGCCAGTTCCCGAACTGGCTGGGTGGTGCCGTCCCGGCACACCAAGGTAGTGGCCTGCAACAGGTTGTCTATGCTCTCATAGGGCACGGGGGCGGACACGTCTCCAAGCTTCACACTGATGGCAAAGGGGGACAAGGTGACCTGGGCATAGAGGCTGTCCTGCCGAAGGGAGCCGGTCCACGTCTGGCTAACGGCCTCCGGCTGGAAGGTGAGGATGGCAGGATGGGTTGCCAAGGCGGTCACCTGGCCGCCTGTGGATAACTGGGGGGGCAGTACCATCACCGTCAAGGGCTGGGCGGTGAAGTCCAAGTCGCCGTCCTTGGCCGTGATGCTGCAAAGGTAGGCGAGGGTGTTGGTTTCCGGGTCGTAGCCCTGGCTGGCTACCTCGCCGGAGCTGCCGTGGGAAAAGTTGGAAAGACGGTACGGCTGCAGGGTGTTCCAGCTAAGGAAGTAATCCCCGTAAGACGTGAAGTCCGACCAGTCCAGGCCATGCCACCTCTTCAGATCAGCGGCCTTAAAATCCGCCCAGGAGAAGTCTCCGGTAAGGTAATAGCCGATCTCGGGTGGATAGATGAAATCATCATCAGACTGATCTGCCCGCTGCACCGCCTCCCGGTCCACCGTATCCGGCAGTTGATAGTCCAGCACCAGGTAGACGGTTTTTTCACTGACCAGTGCCTGCCGTACCGTCAGGGTCACATCGTCGCAGACAGAGGTGACATACACCTCCTGAAAGGCTGCTTGTCCCATGGGTGTGGAGGCGGCCCACTCCCCGAAACGACTGGCAAGAATGGCGTCCCAGTTGGCGATGACTACCGCCCCGGCGGAGACCGTAAGGGTGACGATCAGCACCGCAGCCAGCAGCGCCTTTCGGAAAAATCCCCGGGGGCGGTAGACGGCGGTCCGGGCCTGAGGTTCCGGCTCCGCGGACAAAACAGCCTCCCGCAGCTGTTCCTCCAGCTCCGGCGGGGGCGCGCAGTGTTCCATTGACTCGTGATAGCGATTCATAAGCTCTCCTCCCATGTGTTCCGCAGGGCGTCCCGGCCCCGCTTCAGCCGCATTTTCACCGTGGGCACCGTCACCCCCAGGAGCCGCGCGATCTCCCGGAGGGTGTAGCCCTCGTAGTAGTGGAGGTGAAGGACTGTCCGCTGGGACTCCGGCAGGGCGGCCACGTGGTCCAACAGGCCCAGCTCCTCCGGCGTGACGGCGGCGGAGGCGGCCTCCAGCGGCAGCTCGGACCGGTTGGATCGCTTCCAGGCGTCCCGACACTGGTTCAGGGCCACCCGGAACAGCCATCGCCGCTCGTGGTCCGGCGAGGCAAAGACCGGCGCCCGGTACAGCCGCTTGCAGAACACCTCCTGCAAGATATCCTCCGCATCCGCCGGGTTCTTCATCTGGATCAGGCAGAAACGGTACAGGGACGGCCCATAGGTCCGGTATACCTGCTCAAAGAGCTGTTCCGCTTCGGTCACTGGCCTCACCTCCTTCTGCTGTGATTACGAGTGAGCGGGGCAAAAGGTCACAAAGAACTGCAAAAACTCCCCGGCTTCTGCCGGGGAGTTTCAGTTCAGGGCATCCGCCTGCTGTGTGAAGAGCTCCGTCACCCGCTCTGCCGTGGCGGGGCAGGAGGTGAGCGCCGGGTCCTGTGCCAGCAGCTGCTCCGCTGCCTGACGGGCCTCCTGCAGCAGCTGGGTGTCGCAGCCCAGATCCGCCACCTTCAGCCCCGGCAGGCCGTGCTGGCGCGCTCCGAAGAAGTCACCGGGGCCCCGGAGCCGCAGGTCCTCCTCCGCGATCTGGAAACCGTCAGTGGTCTTGGTCATGACCTTCAGTCTCTGCCTCGTCTCCTCGTTTCGGTTGTCGGAGATCAGGATGCAGTAGGACTGATGCTTCCCCCGGCCCACCCGGCCCCGCAGCTGGTGGAGCTGGGAGAGGCCGAACCGCTCCGCGTTCTCGATCACCATCACCGCGGCGTTGGGCACATCCACCCCCACCTCGATGACGGTGGTGGACACCAGAATGTCCGTCTCGTGGGCAGCGAAGGCGGCCATGACGGCGTCCTTCTCCTTGGGCTTCATCTTGCCGTGGACGAAGGCCACCTTGAGATCCGGAAACACCTCGGACTGGAGCTTTTTGGCGTATTCCGTCACCGCCTTGCGCTCGTCGGGGAGCTGGTCATTCTCCTCTACCATGGGACAGACGATATAGGCCTGGCGGCCCTCGCCCACCAGCTTGCGGATGAAGCGGTACACCCGCTGGTGATAGCCCCCGGTGACGGCGAAGGTCTGCACCGGCTGGCGGCCGGGGGGCAGCTGGTCGATGATGGACACGTCCAGGTCTCCGTAGAGGATCAGGGCCAGGGTCCGGGGGATGGGGGTAGCGGACATGACCAGAATGTGGGGGTGGTCCCCCTTGGCGGCCAGTTCCGCCCGCTGGGCCACACCGAAGCGGTGCTGCTCATCCGTCACCACCAGGCCCAGGTCGCGGTAGGCCACGCTGCCGGTGATGAGGGCGTGGGTGCCGATGGCAAAGTCGATCTCCCCGCTCTCCAGTTGCTGAGTGATGGACCGTTTCGTCTTGGCGGTGGTGGAGCCGGTCAGCAGGGCGCACCGGATACCCAAATTTTCCAGCAGAGGGGCCAGGCCCTGGTAGTGCTGCTGGGCCAGGATCTCCGTAGGGGCCATCAGGGCCGCCTGGCGGCCATTCTTCACCATGAAGTACACGCAGGCGGCGGCCACCATGGTCTTGCCGGAACCCACGTCTCCCTGACAGAGCCGGTTCATGGGCGTGCCGGAGCGCATGTCCGCCAGTGCTTCCTCCACACAGCGGCGCTGAGCGTCCGTCAGGGTGAAGGGCAGGGCACGGTAGAAAAGCTCCATGTCCACGCCGCCGCAAGGGGGCACGTGGACCACCTCCCGGCGGGAGCGGAGCCGCTCCAGCCCGATGGTGAAGAGGAACAGCTCCTCAAAGGCCAGCCGCCGCCGGGCCAGGTCTAGGGCCTCCGCGCTCTCCGGGAAGTGGATGTTCTCATAGGCGTACTCGATGCGGCAGAGCTGATGATGCTGCCGCACACGGTCCGGCAGCACGTCCGGCAGGATGTCCGCGCAGGCGTCCAGCCCCTGGCGGATGGACCGGGACAAAATCAGCTGGCTGACTCCGGCGGTAAGGGGATAGATGGGCACGATGCGGCCGGTGACCTCCCGCCGCCCCTCCGGCTCCACCACAGGATTGGCCATCTGATGCCGGAGGAGGGAGCCCTCCGCCCGGCCATAGAAGATATAGGTCTCTCCCTGGTGCAGGCTGTTTTTCAGCCACGCCTGGTTGAAAAAGGTCACATCCAGGGTGCCGGTGTCGTCCACCGCCCGGAGCTTCACCAGATCCAGCCCCTTGCGGATGTGGGAGATGGTGGGCGGGGACGCCACCATGGCGGCCACGCCGGCGGTCTCGCCGGGCACCAGGTCCGCAATGCGCCGCAGGGCAGAGCGGTCGTCGTAGGCCCGGGGGAAGTAAGAGATCAGGTCCCGCAGGGTGGCGATGCCCAGCTTGCCCAGGGCCTTGGCCCGCTGCTCCCCGATGCCCTTGATGTACCGCACATCTGTGTTCAGGTCCGCCATGGAATCACCTCCCGCCTTGCAAATCACTGGCCTCCATTATATAATGGCGCCAGAGAAAAAACAAGGAGATGGGTGCATGGGCGGATGGAAGAAGTGGGCGGGCTTCGTGATCTGGTGCGTGCTCCTGTTCGGCGGGATGATCGCGGCCGGAACGGACCTGTGGCCCCTGGGAGTGGCGGCAGTTGTCGCAGGCGCCGTGGGGCTGGTCCTGTGGAGCCGACGATATGCAACGGTGTTTGTGTGCCCCTCCTGCGGCGCAGAGTTATCGGGACAGGACTTCCGATCATCCAAGTGGAGCCTGAATGGGAGTAAAATCATGTATTGCCACATTTGTGGAGCGATGTTTCCCGTAGAGGAATGCCGCAGAAAAGAGCCATAAAAAAGAGCCCGGAATCCCGGGCACTTTTTTTGTAACAAAACTACTGCCCATGCGTCCTATGGCAGAGAGGAGGGGAGGCCGTGCCGGATTTTGAGGAGATCTATCAGACGTATTTCGCCGACGTGTACCGCTACATCCTGGCCCTCAGTCGGGACGCCCACACGGCGGAGGAGGTGACCCAGGAGACCTTCTTCCGGGCATTGGCCTCCATCGACCAGTTCCGGGGGGACTGCCAGCTGCGGGTGTGGCTGTGCCAGATCGCCCGGAACCAGTACCTCTCGCTGTGCCGGGAGCGAAAGCACCGGGGAGAGCTGGAGCAGGAGCCGGGGGACGACGGGCTGGAGTGCGGCTTTGCGGACCGGGACGCCGCCAAGCGGCTCCACCGGCTGCTCCATGACCTGCCGGAACCCTACAAGGAGGTGTTCTCCCTGCGGACCTTTGGGGAGCTGCCCTTTGCCCAGATCGGGGAGCTCTTCGGCAAGACGGAGTCCTGGGCCCGGGTCACCTACTTCCGGGCCCGTCAGAAATTGAAGGAGGGATTTGATGGACCAGCTGGACCATGATATCGTACAGGACCTGCTGCCCCTGTACCACGATGGCGTCTGCTCGGACAAGAGCCGGGCGGCGGTGGAAGAACACCTGCAAACCTGTCAGGACTGCAGAAAGGCATTGGAAGAGATGGACACGCAGCTGCCCACGGAAAAAGTTGCCGTTGACGACGCGGCGGCGGTGAAAAAAATCTCCCGGGAGTGGGAGAGAGGCAAGTGGAAAGCCCGCATGAAGGGTGCGGGTATTGCTGTGCTGGTGTGCCTGCTGCTCTTTGGGGGCTGGATAGCGGCCACGGAGTGGTTTGTGTTTCCGGTGGAATTGGAGAATATTCAGATCACCAACGTGCGTCAGCTCTCCGACGGGCGGATTCTGTATCACTTCTACATTGATGACGAGCTCGGCCTGCGGACATTGGGGTTTGACTATGTGGAGGTGAACGGGGAAGGGCATATGTATTGTGTGCCCAAGCGGGCATTGTACACGGAAAAGAGAGAAACGACCTCCTTGGCCGACTCGGAGCAGGAAGTGGATTTGGAGGTGTGCGGGGCCTGGGCCCGCGCCAGCGGCGTGGATGAGGAACTCACCCATATCTGGATCGGGCAGGGGGAGGACGCGATTCTCCTCTGGGAGAAAGGTATGGATCTGCCCGCTGCCAGCGCGGCGGATGAAGCCCAGTGGGGCTTCAGGGAAGCCAGCGCCGCCTATTGGAAGGCGCACTACAGCGGCACGGAGACGGTGCCGTGAGCGAAGTGGAAGTGACCTCGAACAATCTGCTGAAGACGGCCGCGGGCGTGATCCCGCATGAGTACGGCATCCGGGAGGATGGCGTCAGATGGACTGCTTATCGGCCGTATATCGCCCCGGACGGACTCTGTATCTCCTATGGAAACCCGGCAGAGGACGCAGCCAACAAGACGGTGCTGGCGGCCCATCGGGAGAACGTGGAGGTGTTGCTGCCCCGGGCCGGGGAGATCTGGGACCTGCCGTGACGGACCTCCGCGCCGTGTGCGGCGGCCATGCGGGAAGACCTTCCGACAGAAGCAGGACGGCGAGTGCGCCGGTCCCCACAGTCGTGGGGAGAGGACTCCGGAGCTGCCCGCAGAGGCGCCCCGCCGGAAGAGAAAAAACGGCCCGCCGGGAGATCCCGGCGGGCCGCTGCTCAATCGCACAGCTTCGTATTCACATAGTCATAGAACCGATAGGTGAGCCCGTTCTCCGTCACCGGCTCGCTGACGGCTCTTACAGTCCAGCCGGGCAGCTTGTCCAGATTGGGAAAGAAGGAGTCCGCTCCCTCCGCGGCGGCGTCCACCCGGGTCACGTAAGCCCGTGCGCATTGGGAGAGCAGAGCGGCGTAGATGCTGCCGCCGCCGATGACCCACAGCTGGTCCGGCGGGGTACCGGCTGTGGCCTCCCGCATGGCCGCCAGACTGGAGACGGTCTCCGCCCCCTCCCGGGAAAAGTCCGGGCAGTGGGTGATGACGATGTTCCGCCGCTTGGGCAGGGGCCGCCCGCCGGGAAAGGAGTCCAGCGTCCGGCGGCCCAGGATGACCGTGCCCCCCAGGGTGAGGGAGCGAAAGCGCTTCATGTCCGTAGGCAGGGAGAAGAGCAGATCATTGTCCCGGCCGATGGCCCAGTTTTGATCGACGACGACGATGGCATTCACAGCGCAGGCCTCCTCAAATAGCGATGGGGATCTGGTCCTCGAAGGGGGCGGGGATGTAGTCCTCCAGGGAGAAGCTGTCCCGGGTAAAGGCGTAGAAGTCCGTCACGGACGGGTCCATCCGGAACACCGGCGCCGGGGACGGCGTCTGGGCCAGCATCTTTTCAATGATGGGCACATGGCGGTCGTAGATATGGGCGTCCGCGATCACGTGGACCAGTTCGCCGGGCACCAGGCCGCTGACCTGGGCCAGCATGTGGACCAGTACCGCGTACTGCACCACGTTCCAGTTGTTGGCGGCCAGCATATCCTGGCTGCGCTGGTTCAGAATGGCGTTCAGGGTATGTCCGGAGACGTTGAAGGTCATGGACCAGGCGCAGGGGTACAGATTCATCTCATGGAGATCCTGGTGGTTGTAGAGACTGGTGAGGATACGGCGGGAGGCGGGGTTGTGCTTCAGGTCATACAGCACCCGGTCCACCTGGTCCATCTCCCCTTCGGGATACTGGTGCTTGATGGAGAGCTGATAGCCATAGGCCTTGCCGATGGAGCCGTCCGGATCCGCCCACTCATCCCAGATGTGGCCGTTCAGGTCGTGGATGTTGTTGGACTTCTTCTGCCAGATCCACAGCAGCTCGTCCACCGCGGTCTTCCAGTAGGTCCGGCGGAGGGTCAAGATGGGGAACTCCTCCTGAAGGTCATAGCGGTTGACGATCCCGAATTTTTTCACAGTGTGGGCGGGAGTACCGTCCTCCCAATGGGGACGGACGGGCAGGTCTGTGTCCCAGACCCCGTGGTCCAGAATGTCCCGGCAGTTTTGCAGAAAGAGCGCATCGGCACGGCTCATGGGGGTCCCTCCTCAGCGTTGGGTATTTTTTTCAGTATAGCAAATCCGGGAGAAAAACACAATCGGCAGATGAAGCCCCGGCCGCCAAATTGGGGGCGTCTTTTCCTGTGCCTGTTGTGAAAATCGGCTATGTGTGGTAGAATACCTGCAAAACGGGCCCTGCCTCATCGGGCGCGGCGCCCGGTTCCACGGCCGAAGGGTGACCCGGCGGATGCTCCGGCGGGCGGAAAAGGAGGCGGGAGATGCCGGACCGGAAGGAGATCAACAAGCGGGGCTATCTGAAGGAGGACTTCCGGCTGTTCCACCTGAAGGACAGCCGGGCCCAGAAGGTGGACTATCACTACCACGCCTTTGACAAGCTGATCCTTCTCCTGGGGGGAAAGGTCACCTATGTGGTGGAGGGCGTCACCTACTTCCTTCAGCCCTGGGACCTGCTGCTGGTGGGACACGACCTGATCCACCGGCCCATCATCGACCCGGCGGAGCCCTATGAGCGGGTGGTGATCTGGCTGGGACGGGAGTGGCTGGAGCGGCGCAGCGACCCCGGCGAGGCGCTGGACACCTGCTTCGACACCACCCGGGAGCGGGGGTTCCACCTGCTGCGCTTCGACGCAGAGCGGCGGCTCCACTATATGCAGCGCATCCAGCAGCTGGAGGAGGCCCTGCGGGACCGGAGCTTCGGCGCCGCCCGCATGGCGGATACCCTCTGCCAGCAGATGCTGATCGACGTGAACCGGGATGTGCTGCGCTCCCGCACCGCCCAGGAGGAGCGGGACAGCTACCGGGTGGACCCCAAGATGGAGGAGGTGCTCCGGTACATTCTGGACCATCTGGGAGAGGAGCTGACGGTGGAGTCCCTCTCCAAGCGGTTTTTCATCAGCCGGTACTATCTGATGCACCGGTTCAAGGCCGTCACCGGCTACACGGTCCACCAGTACATCAGCCAGAAGCGGCTGCTGCGGGCCGGGGAGCTAATCCGCGCCGGCGTGCCGGTGATGAAGGCGGCGGAGCAGGCCGGATTTGAGGAGTATTCCACCTTCCTGCGGGCCTTCCGCGGCACCTTCCACATGAGTCCCCGGGAGTTCCGGTGACGAGGATACGGCAAAAGCCCGCCCGGGGATCGCTCCCCGGGCGGGCTTGCTGTTACTGGGCCTCGCCGGCTGCCAGGCGGAGGATAGCCTCCATGTCCGCGGGCTGGATCTTCACGAAGCCGCCGAAGGGGAAGCCGCCGGGCTTCTCCGCCCGGTGGGCCACCATGTCCGGGATGTCTTTGGCCTTGGCTCCCAGCTCGTCAAAGGTGATGGGCATCCCCAGGGAGTGGAAGAAGAGGCACAGCTTCTCGATGCCCTGGCGGGCGGTGGCCTCCGGGTCCGCAAAGTTCATCTCACAGCCGAAGACCCGCACGGCGAACTGGGCCAGCCGGACGGGATCATGGGGCAGCACGTACTCCATCCAGGCGGGCAGGATCACCGCAAGACCCGCGCCGTGGGCGCAGTCGTAGAAGGCGGAGAGCTCATGCTCGATCTGGTGGCTGGCCCAGTCCTGCTCCCGGCCCACGCCGCAGGAGTTGTTGTGGGCCAGCATCCCTGCCCACATCAGGTCCGCCCGGGCGGCGTAGTCATTGGGATCGGCAATGGCCTTGGGGGCCGCGTCCAGCACGGTCTTCAGCAGGGCCTCGCACAGCCGGTCCGTCAGCCCCACGTCGGGAGTGTTGGTGAAGTACCGCTCCATGATGTGGGCCATCATGTCCACCGCGCCGCTGGCGGTCTGGTAGGCAGGCAGGGAGCAGGTGAACCGGGGGTTCAGCACGGCGAATTTCGGGCGGATGACATCCGTCTTGGGGCAGCCCCACTTCAGGTTGCCCCGCTCCTGGGTGATGACGCAGCTGTCGGACCCCTCGCTGCCGGCGGCGGAGATAGTCAGCACCACGCCCACGGGCAGCGTCTTCTCGATCTTGGCGGCGCCGGTGAAGAAATCCCAGAAATCCCCCTTGTACAGCGCGCCGAAGCCGATGGCCTTGGCGGTGTCGATGACACTGCCGCCGCCCAGTGCCAGCAGGAAGTCCGCGCCGGTCCGCCGGACCAGGTCGATGCCCTCGTATACCTTGCCGCTGCGGGGGTTGGCCTGGACGCCGGAGAGCTCTGTAAAGGGGATGCCCGCGGCCTCCAGGGAGGCGGTGACGGCGTCATAGGCGCCGTTGCGGCGGACGGACCCGCCGCCGGTGACCAGCAGTACCCGGCTGCCGCCGAACCGGCGCACCAGCGCGCCGGTGTTTTTCTCTTCTCCATCGCCGAAGGTGAAGAGGGTGGGGGAGTAGAAGGTGAAGTTGTTCATGGAAAGTGCTCCTTTCATCACGGAAATTCATGTCAATCGGTCGGCGCGTCGGAGAAGGTCACGGCCACTGCCAGGCCCGTCGCGCAGTCGATGCTGTGGAAGTCCCCCAAGGTCACGCCGCCGACGGCGCTGCCGTCGAAATCTATGGGGTCCTGATAGGTGTATGTGTTGTGGCCGCTATCGGAGATGTCGAAGATCTCATAGCCGGAGGAGGTCAGGCGAAAGCCCATGCGGTATTCGCCGGGTTCAATGTTCCCAAAGACATGGCCATATCGCTTCCAGCTGCCGTCCACGTATTTCCAGACCTCTGTGGAGACGGAGTGGATGGGTTCCTCCACGGTGTAGTCAAAAAAGGCCAGCGTATCATCGCCGCCCAGCACATCCAGCAGGTCCTGTGCATCCTGGGAAAAGACGGCAGGGCGAATGGTAGGCGCGGTCTCCGCAGGAATGTCCTGGCCACCGCAGGCGGTTAGCGCGGAAAAGAACAGCAGGCAGAGAGTAGCCGTAAACTTCCGCTTCATGGCTCAGTACCCCCGGTTCCGGTCCACCAGTCCCGCCAGCGGGCGCCCGGCGGCGTAGTTCTCCAGATCGGCACAGAAGCGGGCCACGTTTTCGTCGCAGGTGTAGCCCAGGGTCATGTTGCCGGAGACGTGGGGGGTGAGAATGATGTTGCGGGCGTCCCACAGAGGATCGTCCTGGGGCAGAGGCTCCGGGTCCATCACGTCCAGGGCGGCGCCTGCCAGCTTTCCGCTGTTCAGGGCCTCCGCCAGGGCCTTCTGGTCCAGAGCGGTACCACGGCCCACGTTGATGACGCAGGCGTCGGCGGGCAGCAGGGCGATCCGCTCCCGGTTCAGGATGTGAACGGTCTCCGGCGTGCTGGGCAGGGCCATCACCAGGATTTTTGTGCGGGGCAGCACGTCGTCCAGAGCGGAGATGGGATACACCTCGTCGAAGGCGGGGTGGGGCTTTCCGCTGCGGCTGAGACCCACGATCTTCGCGGCCCCCATGCCCCGCAGCCGGTCCGCCACATGGCGTCCGATATCCCCGGTGCCCAGGATGGTGAATTCGTTGTCCCGGATGGAGCGGACGGGCAACTGATTGGACCAGCCGTGGCCCCGGACGATTTCGATGTACTCCGGCATCCGCCGCAGCAGCATCAGGGTCACCATCACCACATGCTCGGCGATGGTAACGCCGTAGACGTTGGAGTTGGTCAGCAGGCAGTCCGGGTTGGCGAACAGGCCAGGGTCCTTGCAGTAGAGGTCCACCCCGGCAAAGGAGCAGCAGTACCACTTCAGCGTAGCGGGAGCGGCGCGCAGAAGGTCAGCGGAATGGGCGTACAGAACCTCGCAGTGCTGGAGGCAGTCCTTCGCCTCCTCAAACTGGTCCAGGTTGAAGAAATGGGGGGTGAAGCCCGTCCGGCGGGCGGTCTCCCGGATCCGGTCCTTGTGGGCTTCCGTGAGGAATTCCTGATAGATGCAGATATTGCGATTCATAAACAATCAGACTCCTTTTGAATGGATTGACAGAGTTGCTCGGCACAGTGCATCCCATCCGCGGCGGCGGAGAGGATGCCGCCGGCATAGCCGGCTCCCTCGCCGCAGGGGTACAGGCCCCGGAGAGAGGACTGGCAGGTCCCATCCCGTGGGATGCGCACTGGGGAGGAGGAACGGCTCTCCACCGCCGTCAGGACGGCGTCCGGATCGTCGTAGCCCCGGAGCTTCTGCCCCAGCAGGGGGAGCGCCCCGGCAATGGTATCCGCCACGAAGGGCGGCAGGCACCGGCGCAGGTCCGTCCAGGTGACGCCGGGGCGGTAGCTGGGGTGCACTCGGCCTGGGCCGACGGAGGGCCGCCCCGCCAGAAAGTCCCCCACCCGCTGGGCCGGGGCCCGGTAGTCCCCACCCCCCAGAGCGTAGGCTGCAGACTCCAGCTTCCGCTGGAAGGCGATACCCGCCAGGGGATCTTCCGCCCCGCCATAGTCCTCTGGCGTCACGTTCACCAGCAGGCCGCCATTGATATTCTCCTTGTCCCGGGCGAATTCGCTCATGCCGTTGGTGACCACCCGCTCCGCCTCAGAAGCGGCCGCCACCACCTCCCCGCCGGGGCAGACGCAGAAGGAGTAGGCCGCCCGGCCGCCGGGCAGATGGCAGGAGAGCTTGTAGGTAGACACCGGAAGCCCGGGATGCCCGGCGTACTGCCGGTATTGGGCGGCGTCGCAGTCCGCCTGCCGGTGTTCGATCCGCACCCCCACGGCGAAGGGCTTGGCCTCCATGGGCACACCCCTTTTATGGAGCATGGCGAAGGTGTCCCGGGCGGAGTGCCCTGGGCAGAGGAGCAGGTGGGAGCAGGGAAGGGTATAAACGCCCTCCGGCCCCTCCGCGGTGATGCCCCGCAGGGCGCCGTCCCGGATGTCCAGATCCGCCAGCCGGCTCTCAAACCGGATGTCCGTTCCCAGTTCCAGCAGACGGCGGCGCAGGTTTACCAGAACGGTGTGGAGATAATCCGTGCCCACATGGGGTTTGGCATCGATCAAAATATCCTCCGGAGCGCCGCAGGATAACAACGTCTCCAGGATAAAGCGGTGGCGGGGGTCGCGTGTGCCGGTGTTCAGTTTCCCGTCCGAGAAGGCTCCTGCGCCGCCCTCGCCGAATTGGACATTGGAGGTCAGGTCCAGCTCTCCCGTGGCCCAGAACCGTTCCACATCCGCCTTCCGCCGCTCCACCGGGCGGCCCCGCTCCAGCAGGATGGGGCGCAGCCCCGCCTGGGCCAGCACCAGGGCGGCGAAGAGCCCCGCGGGCCCGGCGCCCACCACCACGGGAGGCACCGCCGGCGCAGGCAGGGGAGACGGCGGCGTGTACGCCGGGGCCTGTGCGGCCCGGCTGATCTTCCGGCTCCTGGCTCGGCGGAGAATAGCGGACTCCTCCTTGACCGCGACCTCCACCGTGTAGACCAGGCGGACTTCTTCCCGGGCGTCCACACTGCGGCGGAGTAAGCGCAGGGAGAGAATGTCCTTCTCCCGCATCCGGAGCAGCCGGGCGGCCTCAGCGGCCAGCTCCGCCATGCCGGCCTCCGGCGGGAGCTTGATGGAATCGATTCTTAACACCTTGTTCAAAGTTCCTTTCAGATGTGTTTAAGATAAGCATACTATACTTCAGTCAAAGGTTCAAGGAAGAGCCCCTGAAAAGCTTCCGGTTTTTTCCGGAGCGCCGTCCGGGACAATTCAAAAATTGGAATCAGAAACTTCATACTTTTGACACGATCCCATGTTATCCTCTGTTCTAAACAATGGATGAGCGGGATACATAATAGGAGGCAATCATTATGTATAACGACGAACACAATCTCTATCACTACACCTACCGGAAGGACGGCAGCGAGGCGGAGGCGCATTCGGCTCCCCAGCCCGGCCCGGTACAGGACCATAACAGCGGGCCGCAGCAGCCCGTGCAGGAGATGAAGCCTGTGAAGAAAAACCGCATTGGACTGAAGGTGACGGCCCTGGCCCTGTGCTGCGCCCTGCTGGGCGGCGCCGTGGGCGGCGGCATTGTCTGGGGCGTCGGCAGAAGCGGCGACGAGACCTCGGTCAACGTCAGCGGCCGCACCGTCAGTCAGGTCGCACTGAAAACCGTGGACGGCAAGACGGCGATGAGCGACGCGGAGGTTTACGCCGCCAATGTCAACAGCGTGGTGTCTATCAATGTCACCGGGACCAACAGCAACAACTTCTTCGGTCAGCCGGTACAAACGGCATCCTCCGGCTCCGGCTTCATTCTCACCACGGATGGCTATATTGTCACCAACTACCATGTGGTGGAGGATGCCCAGACCGTGAAGGTCACCCTGTACAACGGCGATGAATACGACGCCCAGTATGTGGGCGGGGATGAGGACTACGACATCGCGGTCATCAAGATCGAGGCCTCCGGCCTGCAGGCCGTCACCCTGGGCGACAGTGAGAAGCTGAATGTGGGCGACCGGGTTCTGGCCATTGGCAACCCCCTGGGGGACCTGACGTTCTCCATGAGCGGCGGCATGGTCTCCAGCGTGAACCGCACCATCAACGTGGACGGCACGCCCTTCAATATGATCCAGACCGATACCTCCATCAACCCCGGCAACTCCGGTGGTCCGCTGCTGAACAGCTACGGCGAGGTGGTGGGTATCGTGTCCGCCAAATACTCCAGCTACGGCAGCTCCGGCGAGAGTGTGGAGGGCTTGGGCTTCGCTATCCCCATCAATGACGTCATCAGCATGATCCAGGACATCATGACCAACGGCTATGTGAGCAACAAGGCCTATCTGGGCGCCACCATCGGCACCCTGACCAGCGGCATGGCCCAGCAGTACCGCTATGACATCAGCCAGGGTGCCTTCGTATACTCTGTGGAGGACGGCAGTCCGGCGGCTGCGGCGGGCCTGCAGCTGGGCGACGTTATCACCGCCATCGACGGCACGGAGATCACCTCCCTGGAGGACCTGACCGCCGCCAAGAAGGGCTATGCGGCCGGCGATACCTCCACACTGACCGTCTACCGCCAGGGTGAGACCATCACTCTGGAGCTGACCTGGGGCGCCGTGTCTGCCGATCAGCAGTCCGCTATGCAGGGCCAGACGGAGCAGGATCAGAACACCCAGAACGGCGGCGGGTACACCAATCCTTACGACCTCTTCGAGTACTTCTTCGGCTGATGGCGGGAGACTCCCGCAGCCAGAAATAACTCTGCGGCCCGGTGGCGGCTCTGCGGCAGATGCTGCGGAAGGGCAAAAAGCCGCCGGATGCGGCGGGCGGCGGAGATTTCAGATAGAACGAAAAGGGCGCACCGCGGAACCGCGGTGCGCCTTTCCAGTATGGAAGCGGCGTCCATCGAAATGGACGCCGCTTCCGCACTGAATAAAAATGAAGGGAGAGATGGAAAGCAGAATCATTTGGAGGCAGGCTCCTCCTCTTTAGCAGACTGCTTGTTTTTGTGGGCCTTGATGGAGCTGTTGATGCAGCCCAGCGCCAAGACAGCAACGATTGCGAGCATCACATAGCCGCCGACTTCCATGAGAGGACACCTCCTTCCCGATTCGGATTCGAGGATTTATTTACGAAAAGTTGTCATGAATATAAAAATATTAACGGATTCTTAACGACCTCTTAACGATATCTTAGCGCCAATGAGCCAAAAAAGCAAGCCCCTTTTCGGAAAAATTTTTCGCGCTTTCCGAAAGGGGCTCAGTCCAGAAAATATCCCAGGGAGGCAAAGACCTCAGACAGCCGCTGGGGGGCCAGAATCTCGATCCTGCGGTAAGACTGGCGGAGGATGCCGGCCTCCCGAAACTGTTTGAGGATGCGGGTGACGGAGACACGGCTCATACCGGTGATGGCCGCGATCTGCTCGTGGGTGTACGGAATGGAGGGACCGGAGCTGGCGCAGCAGGTGTGCAGGAAATAGGCCACCCGCTTGTCATCCTCCAGAAAGTGGGAACAGCAGATATAGTCGGACAGCATGGTGATCCGCCGCACAAAATGGGCCATCAGGTCCTGGGGAGGATAGCCGTGCTCCTGCCACAGCTTCCAAAAGCGGTCTGCCGCCAGCAGATAGACCTCCGCCGGAGAGATGGCGGACACGCTGACCATGACCTTGGCGTGATACACCAGGGCGCTGCTGCCGAACAGATTGCCGGGTCCCAGGTAAAAGAGGGAGATCTCATCTCCGCTGGGACCGAGGCAGAAGGTGCGGAGCTGCCCCTTGACCAGAAAGCCTGCCTGTGCGGACAGCGCACCCTTTTCCAGCAGGACCTCGCCGCTGCGGTACTGGCGTCTGACGCCGTATTTGACAAAAAGCTCCCCCACGTGGGGGCTGATCTGGATGTCGCCGGACACGGGGCATCCCGCCTCCTTTCCTGAGAGGATTCCATATCAACATCAACAAAAATAGTAGCAGATTTTCTCCCATTCCACAAGATGCATTTGTATCACCTGTTACAATCTGGCCGCCGGCTCTCCCTTTACAATAAGCATATCCCGACTGAGCGGCCCGGTCAGAATGCCGCGCGGCGCGGATCAAAAAGGAGGAGCTGACAATGAAGGATACCATGTGCGGCCTTGTCAAGGAGGTCAACGCCCCGTCCGGCCTGGTCTATCACACTGACCTGCCGATCCCGGAGATCAATGACGATGAAGTCCTCATCAAGGTCCACTGCTCGGCCATCTGCGGCACGGATCTGCACATCATGGAATGGGACGAGTGGTCCCAGAAGCGGATCAAGGCCCCCGTTACCGTGGGCCATGAGACAGCCGGCGAGATCGTGGCGGTGGGAAAAAAACGTCACGGAGCGCAAGGTGGGCGACCGGGTGTCCTGCGAGTCCCATATTCCCTGCGGCGAGTGCTATTTCTGCAAGAACGGGATGCCACACATCTGCAAGAACGTGAAGCTGTTCGGCTGCACCCAGAACGGAGCCTTCGCCGAATACGCCAAGATCCGCTGGGACTGCACGTTCCTGTTGGAGGATGACGTCACCGACGAGGCGGCCTGCATGTTCGAGCCCATGGGCGCTGGGATTCACGGCGTGGAGGCGGCAGAGGTCAACGGAAAGACCGTGCTGGTCAGCGGCTGCGGCCCCATCGGTCTGACAGCCATCAGCGCCAGCAAGACCTTCGGCGCTGTCAAGGTCATCGCCTGCGACCTGATCGATGAGAAGCTGGAGGTGGCCAAGAAGATGGGCGCCGACGCGGTGCTCAACAGCGCCAAGTGCGACCTGCCGGCGGAGGTCAGGACTCTGACCGGCGGCGTGGGCGTGGACGCGGCCATCGACATCACCGGCGCGGAGCCCGCCCTCAACAGCGCCCTCAAGTGCCTGCGGGCTGCGGGCCGTCTGGTGTGCGTGGGACTGCCCACCAAGCCCATCACCTTCCACGACATGACCGACGACCTGGTCTATCGGGAGGTCCAGCTGACCGGCGTCTCCGGACGGAAGATCTGGGAGACCTGGGAGGACTTCGCCAAGGTTATGAAGGGACCCTATTTCAAGCTGGATCAGGTGATCGGCGGCCGCTTCCCCATGAAGGACTTTGAGGCCGCTCTGGCGCAGATCCACAGCGGCGTGCCCGGCAAGATGATCCTGTATCCCTGATCCCGCCCCGCAGAACAGGCAGGAGGGGACTGTGCCCATTCTGCGGCGGACCCTGACCCGGCCCGGAGATGCTGAACGATCCTGAAACACCCCCGCCGCATCGCGGCGGGGGTGTTTTGCGTCAGTCCGGCAGATGGAAGATATCCTCCACAGGGGTTTTCAGCAGCCGGGCCAGCCGCATGGCCAGCCCCAGGGTGGGATCGTACTTGTTGTTCTCAATGGCGTTGATGGTTTGGCGGGTGACGCCCAGCTCCCGTGCCAGGTCCTCCTGCCGGAGCCCCGCCGCCTTCCGCAGCTCCCGAATCCGGTTTTCCATGGATCACAGCCCCGCACACCGCAGCAGCAGGCCGAAGGCCAGCAGGAAGACTACCAGCAGCGGGACATACAGCAGGAAGCTCCTGGCGCCGTCCCGGTCCCCGGCGCGCCATCTCCCCACCTGCAGGGCCAGAAAATACAGGAGATTCTGAAAGATCAACAGGTACATGGGCGCGGTGAAACGGCCGGTGTGGACGCAGTCCCAGATCCCCCATATAAACAGGGCCATCACCGTGAAGAACCAGGCCACCCGGATGGCGTTCAGGGAGAGGTGGAGTTCCATCTCATCCATGTTCCGAAAGAATTTCATAGAACTGCCTCCTTGCTTTGAATTGTCAAGTTCTTTTGACATTTTTAGAATAGTACGGCAGATGCGAAATGTCAATAGTGTTTTACATTTTCGCAAAGAGGATAGAAAAACGTCGGGGAACGCAGGCTGACCCTTGCGCTTTTGGGCCTGAAATGGTACAATAATTGTCCGAAAATATCAGCAAGGGAGCGCTGCTTTTATGAAATTAGGAATCGTGGGTCTGCCCAATGTGGGCAAATCGACCCTGTTCAACGCCATCACCAACGCCGGCGCCGAGAGCGCCAACTATCCCTTCTGCACCATCGAGCCCAATGTGGGTATGGTGGCCGTGCCGGATGAGCGGCTGGACAAGCTGGCGGAGATGTACCAGCCGGACAAAAAGACCCCCGCCGTCATCGAATTTGTGGACATTGCCGGTCTGGTCAAGGGCGCCAGCAAGGGCGCGGGCCTGGGCAACAAGTTCCTGGCCAACATCCGGGAGACCGACGCCATCGTCCATGTGGTGCGCTGCTTTGACGACGAGAACGTCATTCACGTGGAGGGCAGCACGGACCCCAGGCGGGACATCGACATCATCAACATGGAGCTGGTGATGGCGGACCTGGAGATGGTCCAGCGCCGGGTGGAGAAGGCCACGAAAGCCCTGAAGGGCGACAAGAAGTTCCAGCATGAGGTGGACGTGTTCACCGCACTGCAGAAGCATCTGGACGGGGGCAATCTGGCCCGGACCTTTGCCTGTGACGAGGACGACGCGGCCCTGATCGCCACCAGTGACCTGCTGACCCTGAAGCCTGTGATCTACGCCGCCAACACCGACGAAGCGGGCTTCGCCGATCTGGAGCATAACCAGTACTACCAGCAGGTGAAGGCCATTGCCGACGCGGAGGACAGCCAGGTGCTGCCCATCTGCGCCAAGCTGGAGCAGGACATCGCCGAGCTGGAGGGCGAGGAGAAGCTGATGTTTCTGGAGGAGCTGGGAGTGGAGGAGTCCGGCCTGGACCGGCTCATCAAGTGCTCCTACGCTCTGCTGGGCCTGATCTCCTTCCTGACCTACGGCAAGGACGAGTGCCGGGCGTGGACCATCAAAAAGGGCACCAAGGCCCCGCCAGGCCGCCGGCAAGATCCACTCCGATATCGAGCGGGGCTTCATCCGGGCGGAGGTCATCGCCTATGAGGACATGATCGCCTGCGGCAGCGTCAACGCCGCCAAGGAGAAAGGGCTGCTCCGCAGCGAGGGCAAGGAGTATGTGGTTCAGGACGGAGACATGGTCTACTTCCGGTTCAACGTATGATGACGGAGGCGGAGAGACTGGCGGCCTATGACCGCATGTACGCCGACCTGCTGAAGGAACGGGACAAGGTCCTGGCGGACATGGACAAGCTCCGCGCCGCGGGAAGGAATCGGGGAACCACCTACCAGCAGCTGTTGGCCCAGAAGCTGACGGTTCAGAACCTGATCGGCCGGTTTGAGATCTACGGAATCAAAGAAGTGTGAGGGACAGGCAGGCGCAAACGCGCCTGCCTGTTTTGCCTGCGGAGAGGGATCTCCTGACGGCAGGCCGGTCCCATGGGCAAAAGGGACCGGGCGTCTGGCAGGACAGCATTCCATATAGCGGGCGGCTGTCCGCTGCCCGGCAGAAAAATTCCCAGGAGGAAACATTTCGGCCCGCCCCGGCGTATATAGGTTGAAAGCGCTTTTCAAACGAGAGAAAGGAGGCATTGCATGGAAGAGGCTGAAATCCTGCTGCGCAATGCCATGGAACACCACGGCGCCGCCGTCTACCGGCTGGCCCTGTGCCGGATGCAGAGCGTCCAGGACGCAGAGGACGTGTACCAGGACGTGTTTCTCCGGCTGCTGGGCCAGGAGGCATCTGCCTGGGACGGGGAGCATCTGCGGGCCTGGCTGCTGCGGTGCACGGTGAACCGGTGCCATGACCTGCACCGCTTCCGCCTGCGGCGTCCGGTGCTGGCGCTGGCGGACCTGCCGGAGACGGCCGCGGAAGCGGACAGCGGCGCCGCAGAGCTGTGGGACGCAGTGGCCCGCCTGCCGGAAAAGCTGCGCGTCCCCATCCACCTGTATTATGCCGAGGGGTATTCCACGGAGGAGATCGCCGGGCTGCTGGACATTCCGGCGGCCACGGTCCGCACCCGGCTCCGCCGGGCCCGAAAAAGACTCAAAGACCTGCTGGGAGGAGACGACCATGAAGAAGAACGACTATCAGAATTTGATGGAGCATATCCAGCCCCCCGCCGGGCTGAATGACCGGGTGCTGTCCGCCGCCCGGCAGACGGCGGGAGCGCAGAAGGAGACGACCGGCCCCAAACATCTGGCGCCCGGAAAGCGGCGCCCGGTGCTCCGGGCGGCAGTATGCGCCGCCTGTGCACTGGCGCTGGTGGTAGGTTCTGTAACGCTGGGGCCCATTGGCGGCGGAGAGCCCGGAGAGAGCGGCGCGCCGGTAACAGCCCTGCCCAGCTTCTCCTTCGGCCTGACGGCCTATGCCGCCGACACGGGGGAGCGTTACGAGGCGAACGCCAACGGGGGGCTGGCCTTCAGCACAGCCGGTCAAGTCTCCTGGTCTGCCGAGGGCGGCCACTACACCGGCTGTCTGTTCCAGGTGACCGGGGAGAACATTCGAACCATTTCCCTTGCCATTGACCGAGAGGCGCTGTACCGCAGCAGAACTCTGACCAACCTCTCCAGAGAAGAGGTGCAGAACTATCTCGATGCCGAGGCCAACGGCACGGAGTACCGGCTTTCCAGCGGCGAAGGAGTGATCCATGCCGTTTATGGCGAGGAGGAAGAGGGGCCCCTGACCATGGAGGTGGTGACGGATCTGGGCGCTGCCGTCACGGAGGGCTATGACCCGGAGGTGCGCTATGGATTCCTGATTCCGGACACCGGCGATATCGACTGGGACAGGGATCCCCGGGTGGCGAATCAGGAGAGCATCGACCGGATGGACGGCGCCCGGCTGACGGTGACGGTGACCTTCACTGACGGTTCGGAGCAGACCAAGACCTACACGCTGTCCACAGGGCGGCTGAAGGTGGAATATGACGCAAACAGCCCCGGCGGGATCCTCCTGCCCCAGCTGGCCGGTGATGAAGACCCGTGGCTCTACGGCGTCTATGCGGTGGATGAGACGGCCAGCCGTTTCCTCCAGTGGCCGGTACAGGGAGCCAACACCATCAGCCTCTCCAACCCCTATGGTACCCCCCGGTGGCAGCCGGGCGGCAAGACCTGTGAAACTCACACCGGAATCGACATTGCCGCGCCGGAGGGCGAGGCAGTCCTGGCCGCAGCGGGCGGCACTGTGGTGGAGTCCGGCTATGACGTGGAGCGAGGCAATTATGTGGTGATCGACCACGGGGACGGCCTTTCTACCCTATATGGCCAGTGCCGGGACTTTACAGTGGAGGAGGGTGACACCGTCCGGGCCGGGGAGATGATCGGTGCCGTGGGGAAGACCGGCATGGCCACAGGGGCCCATCTCCACTTTGAGGTCCGCCAAGACGGAGAGCCCCAGAACCCGGTGGCCTATTTTGACAGCGACGTGCGGGACACCCTCCGCATGGGCTGACCGGTCCTCTGTGAAAAGAACAGTGAGCGCGGCGCGGAATTTGTTCCGCGCCGCGCTCGTTTTCGGCTGGGGTCAGGCCCGGGGCCTGCGGGCAGCCCGTCGGGCCTCCGCTTTTTTCTCCAGGTTGGAGACCACCAGGGCGCAGGCAGCGTCGCCCGTGATGTTCACCGTGGTGCGGCCCATGTCGAAGATGCGGTCCACGCCGATGACCAAGCCAATGCCTGCCACCGGCAGATTCACGCTCTCCAGCACCATGGTCAGCATCACCACGCCGGAGCCGGGGACACCCGCGGTTCCGATGGAGGCCAGGGTGGCGGTGAGCACAATGGTGATCATTTGGCCCAGGGTCAGGTCCACTCCGTAGCAGGTGGCGATGAACACGGCGCACACGCCCTGGTAGATGGCGGTGCCGTCCATGTTGATGGTGGCGCCCAGGGGCAGGACGAAGCTGGCGATGTCCCGCCGGGCGCCCAGCCGCTCCGTGCACTCCAGGTTCAAAGGCAGGGTGCCCACGGAGGAGGCAGAGGAGAACGCCATGGCCATGGCCGGGAACATCCCCTTGAAGAAGGCCAGCGGACTCACGCCACCCAGGGCCTTTACCGTGGCAGAGTAGACGATGACGGCGTGGAGGAAGTACCCGATATAGGCGCACAGCAGCACCAGGCCCAGATTGCCCAGGATCTGGGGACCGTTTTCCGCCACCACCGGCAGGATCAGGCAGAACACGCCGATGGGGGAGAGGCGCAGGATGATGTCCATGACCTTCATGCAGACCTCTGTAAGGCTGTCCACCAGCGCCGCTGCGGGCCGTCCCTTCTCTCCGGCGGCCAGGATGCCGAAGCCGAACAGCAGCGCCGCCACGATCACCTGCAGCATGGAGGCGTTGGCAAAGGGGGCGATGATGTTGGAGGGGAAGATGTCCACCAGCGTGTCCATGAAGCCGGCGGTCTCACCGGGCTCAAAGGTGACGCCGGTGGGGTCGATGACCGTGAAGAAGCCCTTGAACAGGTTGGCCAGGAACATGGCCAGCACGATGGCCCCGGCAGTGGTGCAGGTATAATACACCAGCGTTTTGACGCCGATGGAACCCACCTTGCGGATATCGCTCATGGAGATGATGCCGGAGAGAATGGAGAAAAAGACGATGGGCACCACCACGAACTTCAGCAGGTTCAGGAAAATGGTGCCGAAGGGCTTGATATAGCTGACGGCAAAGGTGGGATTTCCCGTGAAGGCCATGCCGACCGCGATGCCTAGCCCCAGCGCCAGAAAGATTTGGAGGGAGAGAGGAATTTTTTTCTGCTTCATATACGCGCTCCTTTGCTTGGTGAACTGTTGTGCAGGGCCATTCGGCGGAAAGACCGCCCGAAATGGCCGAAAACCAATCTAGTATATCAAAAAAACTGGGACAGCACAACCCTCTTTTGCAACAGAGTGCCCATTTCCGCTGCTTAGAAACCTGATTTCAATTTCTGTTTATTTTGTCAGGAAGGCGGAGGGTATAGATACGATCCCGGCATGGATGGCAGAGATGGAGAAGAGAACCTGGCATCTCCACTGGGCGGCGTGGGAAAAGCGGCGGATCCGGGCTCGAACATTGACGGCCTGTAAAAGAGTCCCCCGGACAGAAAACGACCTCTCCCGATCCGGAGAGGCCGTTTGTTCAGTCATGGGCGTGAGGCAGGTTCCAGCGGAAGTGGGCGGAGAGGATGCGGACGGCGACCACAAGCGCACTGCCGCAGAGCATGGCGGCCATCTCTCCCGCCAGGGGCCAGAGGACCACGCAGGCCAGCGCCCCGGCCAGGGAGGCGGAGGCATAGACATGCTTGACGAAAATGTAGGGCGTGTCCCCGGCCAGCACGTCCCGCAGCACGCCGCCGCCCACGCCGGTAACCACGCCCACAAACACCAGCAGGAACAGGGTGGGGCGGGCCGCGTGTTCATAGGCGATGCGGATGCCCGCCACGGTGAAGATGCCAAGGCCTGCGGAGTCCATAATCAACAGCACCAAGTCGTAGAGCCGCTGGTCCCACATGAGGAGTCGCCGGATGCGGGGCAGAAACAGCACCAGGGAGGTCAGCAGGGCCACCACGGCGTAGATGGGATCCTGGAAGGTGCCCGGCGGCGTGATGCCCAAGAGCAGGTCCCGGATGACGCCGCCGCCCACTGCGGTGGTGAGGCCCAGGATGCAGACGCCGAAAACGTCCATGTTCTTTTTCAGGCCGGTGATGGCGCCGGAGGCGGCAAAAGCGAGCGTCCCAACCAGCTCCAGGATCAGAAACAGCTGTTCCATGGCCGTCACCGGGCGTCCTGCCGGACCATCTCCATAAAGGCGGAGGCCGCGGCGGTGGGCGTCACGTCCCGCAGGGTGCACATGTCCACGCTGCGGGCGGGAATGGTGAAGTCGGTTTTCAGCAGGCGGATGTCCCCGCTGTCCAGGGCCTTCTGCACAAACTCCAGCGTCACACCGGCCACCCCCAGGCCGATCCGGGCCAGGGATACCAGGAGGCTCCGGGAGGAGAGCTCGATTTCCGGCGTCAGGGTGATGCCGCTTTGCAGAAAGTACTGCTCCAGAAACACCCGGCTGCTGGCCTTGCGCTCCAGCAGGATCAGGGGGAACTCCGCGATCTCCTGCCGGGTGTACACGTGGTCGAAGTCACAGTCGTAGCCGCTGCCCGCCACAAAGACGGAGTGGGTGGCGAAGCAGGACCAGGTATGCAGCGCGGCGGGGTCCGTGGGGGAGGAGGCGAAGGCGATGTCCACAGCGCCGGATTTCAGCATGCTCAGCACCTTGGCGCTGCGGCCGCTGACAATCTTCAGCCGGATGCCCGGGTGCTGGCGGTGGAAGGCCTCCAAATATGGCGTCAGGAAAAAGCTGGTGACAGTGTCGCTGGCGCCGATGGTCAGGGTGCCCAGCAACAGCTGCTGGGCCTGGGACAGCTTGTCCTCCCCTGTGGCCAGCAGCCCCAGGGCGCTGCGGACATACTGGTAGAGCATCTGCCCCTCCCAGGTGAGGGAGACGCCCCGGGGACTGCGGGCGAACAGGCGGGCCTGGAGCGCCGTCTCCAGCTGCTTGATAGACTGGCTCACCGCCGACTGGGAGATGTAGAGGTTTTTTGCCGCCAGGGAGATGTTGCCCGTCTCCGCCACCTCTTTGAACACTCGGTACAGCTCCAGCTTGACCGCCATGGATCATCCCTCCAGCAATCAGAATTTCTTATAGTGTCCGGAATCATTATAAGGGATGACTGGAGGAAACGCAACGGCGGCGGAAAAATTTTCGGTTTTTCTTTGCAAGCGGGATGGTTTTTGGTATACTAACACATTAGATTGTAAAGACGGGAGGCGCGCTATGCTGTATCACATTCTGGCAGTGGGCGACGTGGTGATGGAGCCCGGCCTCCGCCATCTGGAGCGGCACCTGCGGCCCCTCCAGAAGTGGAAGACCATCGACTTCACGGTGGTGAACGGCGAGAATGCCGCCGGAGTGGGGCTGACCCGCGACCAGGCGGAGCGGATCTACGACGCCGGTGCCGACGTGGTGACCTTGGGGAACCACGCCTTCGGCAAGAGCCAGATTGCGGATTTCCTGGAGGACGCGCCCTGGCTGCTGCGGCCCGCCAACTACACCGGCCGGGCCCCGGGCCGGGGCTGCGGTGTTTACGACCTGGGCGGCGTCCGGATCCGGGTGCTGAACCTGATCGGCCGGTGCGACCTGGCCTGGGGGGCGGACAACCCCTTCACGGCGGCGGACCGGCTGCTGGAGAGAGACGCGGCGGACTTCACCCTGGTGGACTTCCACGCGGAGGCAACCAGTGAGAAACTGGCCATGGGCTACTATCTGGACGGGCGGGTGTCCGCCCTGTGGGGGACCCATACCCACGTGCCCACCGCCGACGAGCGGGTGTGTCCCAGAGGCACGGGCTATATTACGGATTTGGGAATGACCGGGTCCATCGAGTCGGTGCTGGGCATCGACCCCCGGCAGTCCGTGGAGGGATTCCTGGGCGGCCTGCCGGGCCGCTACCGGGCGCCGGAGGGACCCGCCAAGCTCCAGGGGGCCATCTTCACGCTGGACAGCGCCACCGGACTGTGCACCGCCGTGGAGCGGATCGACGTACGGTGACCGGGACGATTTCAAACCGGCTGGTTAAAATTTCAGATAGAGAGGAACGAACCATCATGTCCATTGAAAAAGTCAGAGCATATTTCAAGCCCCTCGGCATCGAAGAGCGAATCCGGGAGTTCGATGTCTCCTCCGCCACGGTGGAGCTGGCGGCGGTGGCCGTGGGTGTGGAGGGCGCCCGCATTGCCAAGAGCCTCAGCTTCAAGGTGGAGGACAAGCCCATCATCATTGTGGTGGCGGGGACGCCAAGGTGGACAACAGCCGCTACAAGGCCCAGTTCCACACCAAGGCCAAAATGCTGACCCATGAGGAGGCCCACGAGCTGATCGGCCACGACGTGGGCGGCGTGTGCCCCTTTGCCCTGCCGGAGGATGTGAAGGTGTACCTGGATGTGTCCATGAAGCGGTTCGAGACGGTGTTCCCCGCCGCAGGCAGCAGCAACAGCGCCGTGGAGATGACCTGCGACGAGCTGGAGCGGTACGCCTCCAACTTTGCCGCGTGGGTGGATGTGTGCAAGGGCTGGCGGCCCGAGGAGCAGGGATGATCCGGTTTCTGCACGGCGCGGACTTCCACCTGGACAGCGCCTTTGGCGCCCTGCCGCCCGGACAGGCGGCGGCCCGCCGCCGGGAGAGCCGGGAGCTGGCTCTCCGTCTGGCGGACTACGTGAAGGAACACGGCATCGATCTGGTGCTGCTGGCGGGGGATCTGTTCGACAGCGCCAGCCCCTTCCGGGAGACGGGGGAACAGCTGGCCGCCGCTCTGGGACAGATGCGGGCCAGGGTGTTCATCTCCCCCGGCAACCACGACTGGTACGGACCCGGCAGTCCCTGGGAGACGGTGGACTGGCCGGAGAATGTGTACGTATTCAAAGAGAACAGGCTCACGGCCGTGGAGGTGCCGGAGCGGAACTTGGTGATCCACGGGGCGGCATTCTCCGGCCCGGAACAGCCGGAGAGCCTGCTGGCGGGTTTCACCGCCCCGGCAGACGGAAAGTGTCACATCGGCCTGCTCCATGGGGAGCTGGACGGGGCGGAGGCGCGGTACGGCCCCATCCGCCGGGAAGAGGCGGCGGCCAGCGGCCTCTGCTATCTGGCACTAGGCCACGTCCACAAGCGGACGGCGCCCCTGACACTGGGGCGGACGGTCTGCGCCTGGCCCGGCTGTCCGGAGGGCCGGGGGGTTCGACGAGCTGGGGGAGAAGGGGGTTTACGAGGGGACGATCTCCGACGGCGGAGAGGTCTCCCTGACCTTTGTGCCCTTTGCCCGGCACCGGTATGAGGTTTTAGAGGTGGACGTCACCGGAAAAGAGCCCCGGGCCGCCGTGGAGGCAGCTCTGCCGCCGGAGACGGCCGGGGACCTGTACCGCATCCTCCTCACCGGCGAGACCGGAGAGGGCGGCGCTGGCGCCGCGGCCATCCAGGAGGCGCTGGCGGACCGGTTTTACGCCCTGGAGGTCCGGGACCGCACCCGTATGGCGGAGGACCTGTGGCGGCGGGCGGAGGAGGACTCCCTCCGGGGCCTGTTTCTCCGGGAGCTGCGCCAGCGGCGGAAGCAGGCGGAGACGGAAGCGGAACGGGCGGAGATCGACCTGGCGGCCCGGTTCGGCTTGGCGGCGCTGGACCACCGGGATCTGGGGTGAGCGGAGGAGCGGATGAAATGAATGAGATGAAGAAGATTCTGCTGATCGGCACTGGCGGTACCATCGCCTCGGACGTGACGGACAGCGGCCTTGCACCGGAGCTGACTACGGAGCAGCTGCTCTCCCATATTCCCGGGATCTCGGACATCTGCGGCGTGGACTGCCTCCAGCTGCTGAACCTGGACAGCACCAACATGACCCCGGCTCACTGGCTGGAGATCGCCGCCTGTATCCGGGAGCACTACGGCTGCTATGACGGCTTTTGTCATCAGCCACGGCACGGACACCATGGCCTATACGGCGGCGGCCCTGAGCTATCTGATCCAGGGTAGTCCTAAGCCTATTGTGCTGACCGGCGCCCAGAGACCCATCGGATTTGATTCCACGGATTCCAAGACAAATCTGGCGGACGCCTTCCGCTGCGCGGCGGAGGACCTGCCGGGGGTCTCTATCGTGTTCAACAGCCGGGTGATCCTGGGGACCCGGGCCAAGAAGACCCGCTCCAAGAGCTTCCAGGCCTTTTCCAGCATCAATCACCCGGAGCTGGGCGTCCTGCGGGACGGCGTGCTGCTGCGGTACATCCGCCAGGACTGCCGGGAGGCCCCGGTGTTTTACGACCGCCTGGACCCGCGGGTGGCCCTGCTGAAGCTGGTGCCCGGCACCGGGCGGGATGCGGCGGACTTCCTGCTGGAGCGGAACGACGCCCTGATTATCGAGAGCTTCGGCGTGGGCGGCCTGCCGGAGGCGGGCGGCTTTTACGACTGCGTCCGCCGCTGGATGGAGGCGGGGCGGGTCGTCGTTCTCACCACCCAGGTGGAGAATGAGGGCAGCGACCTGGGGGTGTATCACGTGGGCTACCGCCTCAAAAGCGATCTGGGGGTGCTGGAGGCCTACGACATGACCACGGAGGCCGTGGTGGCCAAGCTCATGTGGATCCTGGGGCAGACCCGGCGGCGGGAGGAAGTGGAGCGGCTGTTCTACACACCGGTGGCCCGGGACATCCTCTGGCCCGGCCTGTAAAGACAGAGGGAACCGACGTCCGGAAAAAGGCAGGTTCCCCCACTTGACAAGGAAAAAGGCCCGTGATATATTTATTTTTACTGAAAAAAGCATTGAAAAGGACGCTGTCCGGGACTCGACAGCAGAGAGGGACCGCCGCTGGCTGAAAGCGGACCCCGCCAGAGCCCGGAACACAGCCACCGCCTTGGAGCCGCCCACCGATATGTAGGCTGGGACGGGACCTCCCGTTATAGAGGACACGAGCGGCATCCCTCCGGGGATGCAAGCAGGGTGGAACCGTGGAATACGATTTTGTATCCCACCCCTGATTTTTCAGGGGTGGGATTTTTGTTTTCTGCCCCTTGAACAAAAGGAGGATCAACCATGTCTGAAGAAGTGAAGAACAACGAGTTTACCTTTGAGAATCCGGCGTACCGCCAGACCTACTGGCACACCTGCTCCCACGTGATGGCCCAGGCCGTGAAGCGCCTGTGGCCGGAGGTGAAGCTGGCCATCGGCCCCTCCATCGACGAGGGCTGGTACTACGACCTGGACGCCCCCTTCGCCTTCACGCCGGAGCACCTGGAGAAGATCGAGGCAGAGATGCGGAAGATCTGCAAGGAGAAGCTGAAGCTGGAGCGGTTCGAACTGCCCCGGGAGGAGGCTTTGAAGTTCATGGAGGAGAAGGCAGAGCCCTACAAGGTGGAGCTTATCAACGACCTGCCCGCAGACGCCCATATCTCCTTCTACAAGCAGGGCGAGTTCACGGATCTCTGCGCCGGCCCCCATCTGGACTCCACCGGCCGCATCAAGGGCAACGCCCTCAAGCTCACCGCTTGCAACGCCGCCTACTGGCGGGGTGATTCCAACCGGGAGACCCTCCAGCGGATTTACGGCATCGCCTTCCCGAAGAAGGACGAGCTGGATGCCTACCTCCAGCGGATCGAAGAGGCTAAGAAGCGGGACCACCGGAAGCTGGGCCGGGAGCTGGGCCTGTTCATGCTGCGGGACGAGGGCCCCGGCTTCCCCTTCTTCCTGCCCAAGGGCATGACCTTGAAAAACACCCTGCTGGATTACTGGCGCCAGGTCCACAAGAAGTACGGCTATGTGGAGATCTCCACCCCCATCATCCTCAACCGTCAGCTGTGGGAGCGTTCCGGCCACTGGGACCACTACAAGCAGAACATGTACACCACCGTCATTGACGGCGAGGATTATGCCATCAAGCCCATGAACTGCCCGGGCGGCATGCTGGTCTACGCCAGCGAGCCGCACTCCTACCGGGATCTGCCCCTGCGGGTGGGCGAGCTGGGCCTGGTACACCGGCACGAGCTGTCCGGTGCGCTCCACGGCCTGTTCCGGGTGCGCTGCTTCACCCAGGACGACGCCCACATCTTCATGACCCCGGACCAGATGAAGGACGTGATCCAGGAGACGGTTCGCCTGTTCGACGAAGTGTACTCCACCTTCGGCCTCAGCTACACCATTGAACTCAGCACCATGCCGGAGGATCACATCGGCACTGTGGAGGAGTGGGAGCATAACCAGGACATCCTGAAAAACGCTATCACCGACATGGGCAAGACCTTCGAGGTCAACGAGGGCGACGGCGCTTTCTATGGCCCCAAGCTGGACTTCCATCTGGCCGATTCCCTGGGCCGCACCTGGCAGTGCGGCACCATCCAGCTGGACAGCCAGCTGCCGGAGCGGTTTGAACTGGAGTACACCGGAGAGGACGGCCAGAAACACCGCCCCGTCATGGTCCATCGGGTGGTTCTGGGCAGCGTGGAGCGGTTCATCGGCGTCATCACCGAGCACTTTGCGGGCGCGTTCCCGGTGTGGCTGAACCCGGTGCAGGTGAAGGTCCTGCCCATTACAGACCGCGCCCTGGAATACGCCGATCAGATCGCAAAGCAGCTGGATGCCGCCGGCTTCCGGGTGGAGGTGGACGGCCGCAACGAGAAGATCGGCAAGAAGATCCGGGAGGCCACCCTGGAGAAGATCCCCTATATGCTGGTAGTGGGCGACCGGGATATGGAAAACCAGACCGTCTCCGTCCGCCTGCGGACCGGTGAGGATCTGGGCGCCATGTCCGTGGCGGATTTTGCCGCCCGGCTGAAGCAGGACGTGGACACCAAGGCCATCTGGTAAAAATGCGTTCCCCTCACAGCGGCCCGGGGCCGAACCCGGACCGCTGTGTCCGATTCCGCAACGGGCGCTCCCGCATCCGGGCAGCGGAAAGATGGCGGGCATTTTCGGTGGTTCTGCACATTGCCGGGACCGCCCGGACGGTATACAATAAGAAAAAACATCCGGCACTTTTTGCAGAGGAGGCGGCTATGAGTCAGGAGATTCACTATTTGGAGACCGGATCCCAGGACCCTTTTTACAATCTGGCGTTTGAAGAGACGGTACTCCGCAGCCGGCGGTCGGGGGAGTATCTGCTCCTGTGGCAGAACGACAACACCATCGTCATCGGGCAGAACCAGAACGCCGAGGGTGAGATCAACCGGGCCTTTGTGGAGGCCCATCAAATCCATGTGGTGCGCCGCACCACCGGCGGCGGTGCCGTGTACCATGATCTGGGCAACCTGAACTACTCCTTCATCACCGACGTGGGAGACGCGGAGCGGTTGACCATGGAGCGGTTCACCCGTCCCATTGTGGAGGCCTTACAGGGATTGGGCCTGCAGGCGGAGGCCTCCGGCCGCAATGACATCCTGGTGGAGGGGCGGAAGGTGTCCGGCACAGCCCAGCGGCTGCTCCGCGGGCGCTTCCTGTATCATGGGACACTGCTGTTCGACGCCAACCCCGGCATGGTGTCCGGGGCGCTGAATGTGGACCCGGCAAAGTTCGAGTCCAAGAGCGCAAAATCCGTGCGCAGTCGGATCGGCAACATCCGGGAGTTCCTGAAGACGGATATGGATATGCCCGCCTTCTGGAGTTATCTGAAGAAAACATTGGCTGGTAGCGGTCTGGTGGAGGATCACCTGACAGATGAGGAACTGGCTGCTGTGGATGAGCTGAAGCGCACCAAGTACGACACCTGGGAGTGGAACTTCGGCCGTTCCCCCAAGTACAACCTGCGGAACAAGCGCCGCTGGGACGGCGGCACCCTGGAGCCCTGCGTGGAGGTGGACCAGGGGATCATCCGCCAGATCGTGTTCTACGGAGATTTTCTGGCTGTCAGCCCCATGGACGAGGTGACCGGCGCCCTGATGGGCACGCCATTCCGGCGGGAGGACGTGGGGGCGGTGCTGGACCGCTTCCCCCTTCGGGACTATTTCGGAACCATCACCCGGGACCAGGTGCTGGATACAATATTTTATGTGGACTGAGACAGCGTCCGCAGAATCAAAAAGAGAGACGCGCCGGGCGCGTCTCTCTTTTTGATTCTGTCAGGTCAGGATTTCCCGCTGGAACGGCTCCAGCAGCAGCCGGACATCCGGCACCCCCTGGAGCTGGCCCGCGCCCTTGACGGCGGCATCCCGATATCCCCAGCGGTCATCGTGGGAGAAGGGGAGATGGTATACCACCAGATGCTCCGGCCGGATGGCCTGTTCGATGAAGTGACGGCCCTTCCGAAGAGTCACCCAAGGGAAGTTCAAAAGGGCCAGATCAATGGGGCGGCTGCCGATGAAATCCCGCAGCTGCGGGTCCGCCACGGCGCAGTCTCCGGCGATCAGGACCCGGAAACCGTCATATTCCAGGATACAGCCGTAGTGGGGGACCTCCCGGTACTGTGCACCCTCGTGAGTCAGGCGCATGAAGTCCATGTGCAGCCCCTCCAGGGTGAGATGGCTGCTGGGACCGGCCAGCACCAGCTGGCGGTCAAACTCCTGCTCCGGCAGCACCAGGGCCACCTGCGGATTTCGGGCAATCACCTGCTCTGTCAGGGCGCGGGAGTAATGGTCCGGATGGCAGTGGGTGAAAAAGAGCAGATCCGGGCTGGCGAAGTCCGGATGAGCCTGAAGAATGTTCCAGCGCTCAGGGGTGACAGTGGAGAACCCCACAACCCGACGGTCGTGGAGCGCGTCGGACCAGACCCGCATGGCACCCAGATGCAGGGCGACCCCGGCGTTGACGCTGAGTGTGATTTGGCAATGGGACATGATGTCGCTCCTTGTGTGTACAGGATTTTTACTTGCGGGACAAACGTCTTTCAGAATAAAATTTCAAAATGCCATGATTTGCGTAAGGCTTGCGTAAGAATCGGCGCTTTGCGGTTTTATGGTTGATTATACCATACTTTTTCCGAAAAATCAGCAAAAAGTCCAAAAATAATTAATTTTTCTGTTAAAATTGCCATATTTTTGCTGTTTGTACAAAATTGGCAAAGAGCCACAGAACAAAAATGGGCAAAATGACAAATTTCTGATTGCTGATTGATATTGAATTGGCAAAGTGATATACTTGTCTCCGTTAACAGAAATTTAATATGTATTTCTGTGAAACAGGCGGCTTTGCGGCAGTTTATTCATACGGCATGATAGACAGGCAACTATTCATGCGCAGGAGACGTATAAATATTCTGTTAAGACGGGGCGCCACACTAACTGAAGGGATTGATCGAATGAAAACCTACAAGACGATCATGAACGGGCTCACCAAAGTCGAGGAATTCGTGCTCTGCGTGATTACCGTCGTGGTTACAGCGATCACGTTTATCAACGTGCTCTCTCGGTATGTTTTCCACTCCAACTTCGCGTGGTCCGAGGAGCTGGTCATCAACGTGTTCATCCTGATGATCATGCTGGGCTGCGCCCTAGCTACCAGAGACGGCAGCATGATTACGCTGTCCCTGATCTTCGACAATGTGGGCGTCGGGGGTAAAAAGATTCTGACCGTGATTGACACGGTCGTGAACCTGATCTTTTACGCCATCCTGATCTACACCGGCTTTAACAAGGTGTTCGATCAGATCAGCACCGGCAAAGAGACCTTCTCTCTGGGCTGGCCCGAATGGGTGTTTACCATCCTGCTGCCCATCGGCTCCATCTTCCTGGTGCTCCATGCGATCGAGTATCTGGTCGACGTGATGAGCAACAAGGCCGCCTGTGTGAAGCCGGCTGAGACAGAGGGAGGCAAAGAGACTGTATGATTAACTTGATCCTGTTCGGCAGTTTCTTCGTGATGCTGCTGCTGAATATCCCCATTGCCGTCAGCCTGGGCATGTCTTCCATTTTCGCCCTGCTCTTCAGCAGTTCCCCCCTGACGGTCGTCCCTACCAACGTGTACAGCGGCATGGCAAAGTTCCTGCTGCTGGCTATTCCGTTCTTTGTTCTGTCCGGCAACATCATGGCCAAGGCGGGCATCTCCAGCCGTCTGGTGGCGTTTGCTGATGACTGCGTCGGCCATCGGCGCGGCGGCATCGCCATCGTGGCTGTTATCGTGGCCTGCTTCTTCGGCGCCATCTCCGGCTCCGGTCCCGCCACCGTGGCGGCTCTGGGCATTATCCTGATTCCCGCCATGATCAACCGCGGCGGCTTCTCCGCCCCCTTCGCCTCTTCCCTGATGGCCAGCGCCTCCTCCATCGCCATCGTCATTCCGCCCTCCATCGCATTCGTGGTGTACGCCTCCATCACCGGCGTCTCCGTGGGCGATATGTTCATGGGCGGCTGGATTCCCGGCATCATGATGGGCCTGTCCCTGGTGATCATCATCATGATCGAGTGCCGCAAGAAGGGCATCCAGGCATCCAAGGCAAAGTCCTCCTGGGGCCAGCGCTGGAAGTCCTTCCGTGAGGCCTTCTGGGGCTTCCTGATGCCCGTCATCATCATCGGCGGCATCTACGGCGGCGTTTTCACCCCCACCGAGGCGGCTGCCGTCTCCGTGGTATACGGTCTGGTGGTCGGCGTCTTCATCTATCGTGAGGTCAAGATGAAGGATATGATCGATATCCTGGTCGACTCCGGCAAGACCACCGGCGGCATCATGCTGATCATCGGCGCGGCCACCCTGTTCTCCTATGTGTGCACGGTGTTCGGCATTGCGCAGGCGGCCCAGGCTCTGCTGCTGGAGATCTCCGGCAACAAGTACATCTTCCTGCTGATCGTCAACGTGATCTTCCTGATTGCAGGCTGCTTCGTGGACGCCAACTCCGCCATGTACATTTTTATCCCCATCATGTACCCCGTAGCCACCCAGCTGGGCATCGACCCCGTCCACTTCGGCGTGATCGCCACAGTGAACCTGGCTATCGGCCAGGTGACTCCTCCCGTGGGTGTCAACCTGTTCGTCGCCATCGGTGTGTCCGAGAAGCTTCAGGGCCTGCGGGACAAGACCAAGGTCACCATTGTCTCTATGTCCAAGGCTGTGTGGCCCCAGATTGTGGCGTGCATTATTGCGCTGCTGCTCATCACCTATGTGCCCTGGTTCTCTACCGTGCTCTTGTTCGGCAAATAAGCATCTCCTGACTTGGCTGTAACCGCGCTTTGCGGTTTCAGATAATACCTGCTACAACTATTTTAAGGAGGCAAAACAATGAAAAAGTTTCTTGCACTGCTCCTGGCGCTCACCATGGCTCTGGCCCTGGTGGCCTGCGGCGGTGGCGATGACGCTGCCAGCGATACCACTGCCGACAGCGGCGATGATGCTGCCGCTTCCACTGGCGAGTTCGAGGAAATGACCTGGAAGTTCGCCTGCTCCGCCACGGAGACCTCTCCCTGGGTGGACGGCGCCAAGGAGTTCGCCCGGATCGTGGGCGAGAAGACCGGCGGTGCCATCACCGTTCAGTACTATCCCGCTGACCAGCTGACCGCCGGCAACCAGACCGACGGCATCCAGGCCCTGATGGACGGTACCACCGAGTTGTCCATGCACTCCAACCTGATCTGGTCCTCCTTCGACCAGCGGTTCAACGTGGTCTCCCTGCCCTTCCTGTTCAGCAGCACGGAAGAGGCTGACGCGGCCCTGGACGGCGCCGGCGGCGAGGCTCTGGGCGAGATTCTGGAGAGCACCTACAACGTGCACCTGCTGGGCATTGCGGAGAACGGCTTCCGCCACATCACCAACAGCAAGCACGCCATCGCCAGCAAGGCTGACATGAACGGCCTGAAGATGCGTGTCGCGGGTTCCCAGCTGCTGAACCGCTCCTATGAGCTGTGGGGCGCCGACTACACCAACGCCAACTGGTCCGAGGTGTTCACCGCTCTGCAGACCGGCACCTACGACGGCCAGGAGAACCCCCTGCCCACCGCTGATGCCGCTTCCATCCAGGAGGTCCAGAGCTATCTGACCTATTGGACCGGCGCTTATGACTGCCTGTTCTTCTGCATGAACGCTGAGCTGTACAACTCCCTGTCTCCCGAGCTGCAGGCCATCGTTGACGAGGCCGGCCAGGCTGCCTGCGAGTACGAGCGTGAGCTGAACCGCAGCCAGGATCAGGAGATCATGGACAAGTGGGCCGAGGCTGGCGTTGAGATCACCGAGCTGACTCCCGAGGCTGCTGCTGAGTTCGCTGAGGCTTCTGCCCCCGTGTACGACGAGTTCGCCGACGAGCTGACCCCCGAGCTGATCGAGGCTTTCACCAGCGTCACTCAGGCTGATGCTGGCACCACTGAGCCCGCCGCCTAATTGAAGAGGCAGCCTGCGTTTCCGTATAAACAACGGTTAAGGTTTCGTAAGTTGCGTTAGCTGAGAGGACGTGGCTGCAGGAAACTGTTGCCACGTCTTTTCAGAGAACATAGGTGAAAATTTTGACGATTTCACCGCCCAGCGCATCTGTCCCAGCAAATTTCAAAGAGTGCCGACAGGAGAGTCGGCAGAAGGGAGTTTTTCCTATGGCAGCAACAAAGGCAGCAAAATACACCAAGGAACTGGCGGAGCACTTTTATGAGACCATGTGCACCATCCGCAAGTTTGAGGAGAGCGTGAAGCACGACTTCCTGAATGGTGAGATTCCCGGCTTCGTGCACCTGTACATCGGTGAGGAGGCCATCGCCACTGGTGTGTGCTCCGCTCTGCGGAAGGACGATATGATCGAGTCCACTCACCGCGGCCACGGCCACTGTGTGGCCAAGGGCGCGGATGTGAACCGCATGATGGCTGAGATCTTCGGCAAGAAGACCGGCCTGTGCCAGGGCCGCGGCGGCTCCATGCACATTGCCGACTTCTCTGTGGGTATGCTGGGCGCCAACGGCGTCGTGGGCGGCGGCTACAACCTGGCCACCGGCGCTGCCCTGGCCAGCAAGATGATCCTGAAGAACGACCGGGTTTCCGTGGTGTTCTTCGGTGACGGTGCCTCCAACCGCGGCACTTTCCACGAGGCCATGAACGTCGCTTCCGCCTGGAAGCTGCCCGTGATCTTCGTCAACGAGATGAACTGCTGGGCTTCCACCACGCCTTACCGCACCACCTGCAATGTGGAGAACATCTCCGACCGCGCGGCGGGTTATCATGTGCCCGGTGTGATCGTGGACGGCCAGGATGTCTTTGCTGTGTATGAGGCCGCCAAGGAGGCTGTTGCCCGTGCCCGTGCCGGCGAAGGCCCCACGTTCATCGAGGCCAAGACCTACCGCATTGAGGGCCACTTCGTGGGCGACCCTGAACTGTATCGTGACCACGCCGAGACCCAGAAGATCTATCACGACACCGATCCTCTGAAGATGTTCCGCGCCAAGGCCGCCAAGCTGAAGCTGATGACCGCCGAGGAGTGCGACGCCATCGATGCCAAGTGTGAGCAGAAGATCAAAGACGCCAAGGAGTACGCTATGCAGAGCGAGTACGCCGATGCGTCCGAGTACATGAAGTACGTCTACGTGGATGACTAAGGCGAAGGAGGACAAATACGATGCGTAAGATCACTTTTTCTCAGGCCACTCAAGAGGCCATGGCCGAGACGATGGCGAAAGACCCCACTGTATTCGCAATGGGCGAGGACCTGGCCCGTCAGGGCGGTATCTTCGGTCAGTTCAAGGGCCTGCCCCAGCAGTTCCCCGGCCGGATCATTGATACCCCCATTTCCGAGACCTTTATCATCGGCGGCGGCGTAGGCGCGGCTCTGGCCGGCGCCCGTCCCGTGGTGGACATGCACTTCGCCGACTTCATCGGCGTGCCCATGGACGAGATCTTCAACCAGATGGCGAAGGTCCGCTACATGTTCGGCGGCCAGGCCAAGGTGCCCCTGGTCCTGCGTGCGCCCGACGGTTCTGCCGGCGGCGGCGCTGCACAGCATTCCCAGTGCGTGGAGTCCTGGTTCGCCCACATCCCCGGCATCAAGGTTGTGGCGCCCTCCAATCCCTATGACGCCAAGATGGTGCTGAAGGCCGCCATCGAGTGCGACGACCCCGTGCTGTACTTCGAGAACAAGATCCTGTACAAGGAGAAAGGCGAAGTGCCCGAGATCGGCGAGGAGGAGCCTTACACCCTGGGCAAGGCCCGCGTGGAGCGTGAGGGTAAGGATGTGACCATCGTGTCCTACTCCATCGGCATGAAGAATGCCCGCGGCGCTGCGGACCTGCTGGCCAAGGAGGGCATTGAGGCCGAAGTCATCGACCTGATCACCCTGTCTCCCTGGGATAAGGAGACCGTGCTGAACAGTGTGAAGAAGACCCACCGCCTCTGCATCGTCCACGAGGCTGTCAAGCAGGGCGGCTTCGGCGCGGAGATCTCCGCCACCGTCGCGGAGGAGGCCATGGAGTATCTGGATGCCCCCATCCTGCGGTACGGCGCTCCCTTCTGCCCGATCCCCTTCGCTCCCACCCTGGAGAAGATGGTGAAAGTGGTTCCGGAGGACCTGGTAAAGGGCATCAAGGGCATGTTTTAATGCCTGTTGAAAAGGAGATTTTCAAGTATGGCAACTGAAGTATTGATGCCCAAGCTCGGCCTGACGATGACCGAGGGCACCATTGAAGAGTGGAAATATAAAGAGGGCGACGCTGTCAAGAAGGGGGACATCCTGTTCTCCGTAGCGACGGATAAGCTGACCAACGACGTGGAGTGCGAAGAGGACGGCACCCTGCTGAAGATCCTGCTGCCGGAGGGCGAGACCGCCCCCTGCAAGAGCGTGATCGCCTGGATCGGCGCCGCCGGAGAGGCGATTCCGGATGCCTCCGGTGCCGCCGCGCCCGCCGCGGCCGCGCCTGCTGCCGCTCCTGCCGCTGCGCCGTCCGCAGCCTCTGCCGCGGCTCCTGCCGCCGCCCCCACGGCCCATGCGGACCGTCCCGCCGGTGCCTACGTGCTGGCGACTCCCTACGCCAAGAAGCTGGCGAAGGAAAAGGGCTATGACCTCTCCCAGATCCCCGGCACCGGCCCCAACGGGACCGTGGTGGCCAAGGACGTGGAGAATTTTGTGGCCGGTCCCAAGACCAGCCCCATGGCTGCCAAGCTGGCTGCCGAGCTGGGCGTGGACGTCAGCAAACTGGACGTCCAGGGCCGCGTGATGAAGGCGGACGTGCTGGCCGCCGCCGGTGTGGGTGCAGCCGCAGCTCCCGCCGCTGAGGCCGTTGCCGCTGTTGAGAGCAACGACGAGAAGCCTGTGAAGGTGAATCCGCTGCGCCGCAGCATCGCTGCCAACATGACCAACTCCTGGCACACCTCTCCGCGGGTCACCTACACCCGTCCGGTGGAGGTCACGGCCATGAAGGACCTGCGGGCCAAGCTGAAGGACGGCCTGAAGGAGCAGGGGATCAAGCTGACCTACAACCACATCCTGATGAAGGTGGTTGCCAAGGCCCTGACCGAGTTCCCCGACGTGAACGCCAGCTTCGCGGACAATATGCTGACCCGCCACAAGCACGTGAACATGGGCCTGGCGGTCGCCAAGGGCGATGGCCTGATCGTGCCCAACGTGAAGAACTGCGAGGAGAAGTCCCTGGCACAGATCGCCCAGGAGACGGAGGCTCTGATCGAGGCCACCCGCACCGGCAAGCTGGGCATGGAGGACATGACCGGCGGCACCTTCACCATCTCCAGCCTCGGGCCCTATGGCATCACCAGCTTCTCCCCCATCATCAACCAGCCTGAGCTGGCGATTCTGGGCGTGTGCGACATGGTGGATACCCCTGTGGTGCGCAACGGCGAGATCGTGATCCGGACCATGATGAACCTGAGCCTGACTGCCGACCACCGCGTGATCGACGGCGTGATGGCCTCCAAGTTCCTCAAGCGGATCGCGGAGCTGCTGGAGAACCCCTACATGCTCCTGGTGTGAGATCAAACAACCCATTCAAGGGAACCCGGCCTGTGCCGGGTTCCCTTTGAGGGGTCATTGTCCAAAATTTGACGATCCAAACAACTCAAAGGCCGAATCAGAGGCGGTTTTTGGGTAAGTTCATGAAAGAAGGACAGAAATTATGGCAACTGAAGTTCTGATGCCCAAGCTGGGTCTGACGATGACCGAGGGCACCATTGAAGAGTGGAAGTTCAAAGAGGGAGACACCGTCAAGAAGGGGGACATCCTGTTCTCCGTGGCGACCGATAAGCTGACCAACGACGTGGAGGCCGAGGAGGACGGCACCCTGCTGAAGATCCTGCTGCCGGAGGGCGAGACCGCCCCCTGCAAGAGCGTGATCGCCTGGATCGGCGCCGCCGGAGAGGCGGTTCCCGATGCTGCCGGCGCCGCGGCTCCCGCCGCACCCGCTCCCGCCGCACCCGCTGCCGCCGCTCCTGCTGCACCTGCCCCGGCTGCAGCCCCCGCCGCAGCTGGCCAGAAGACCGTTATCGTCGTGGGCGGCGGTCCCGGCGGCTATGTGGCTGCCATCCGGGCGGCCCAGCTGGGCGCCAAGGTGACCCTGGTGGAGCGCGAGCACATCGGCGGCACCTGCCTGAACATCGGCTGCATCCCCACCAAGTGCCTGCTGCACAGCGCGGAGCTGGTGTCCGAGATCAAGGAACAGGGTGCTGACATCGGCGTGAAGGTCTCCGGTGTGGAAGTGGACTTCCCCCAGGTGATCGCCCACAAGAACGCCATCAGCAAGCAGCTGACCCAGGGTGTTGCCGGGCTGCTGAAGCAGAACAAGGTCGCCCGCGTAGACGGCGAGGCCAGCTTCACCGGCCCCAAGACCCTCTCTGTGAAGAAGTCCGACGGCTCCGTGGAGGAGATGACCGCCGACGCCATCATCGTGGCCACCGGCTCCGTCAACTCCCAGCCGCCCATCCCCGGGCTGAAGGAGAATCCCAACTGCATCGACTCCACCGGTGCGCTGAGCCTGGAGAAGCTGCCCAAGAGCATGGTGGTCATCGGCGGCGGCGTCATCGGCCTGGAGCTGGCCTGCGCCTACGCGGCCTTCGGCACCAAGATCACCGTGGTGGAGGCACTGGACCACATGCTGCCCATGCTGGACGGCGACCTGACTGCCATCGGCGTGAAGCACATGAAGAAGATGGGCATGGAGTTCAACCTGGAGTGCCCGGTGCAGGCCGTGGAGGCCTCTCCCGTGGGCGCCAAGGTGGTCTGCAAGAACAAGGCCGGCGAGACCGTCAGCTTTGAGGCGGAGAAGGTGCTGGTGGCCATCGGCCGGAAGGCCAATACCGCCAGCCTGAACCTGGAGGCTGCCGGCCTTGCCAACGACCGGGGCCGGATCATCGTCAACGACAAGATGGAGACCAGCGTGCCCGGCGTGTACGCCATCGGCGACTGTGTCTTCGGCAAGGCCCAGCTGGCCCACACCGCCAGCGCCATGGGCGAAGTGGCTGCGGAGAACATCATGGGGATCCCTGCTGTGTATGACGAAAAGACCAACCCCACCTGCGTGTATATGGAGCCGGAGGCTGCCTCTGTCGGTCTGACCGAGGAGCAGTGCAAGGCTAAGGGCATCGACTACAAGGTGGGCAAGTTCCCGCTGGTGGCCAACGGCAAGTCCCTCATTATCAATGGCGGCGAGGGTCTGGTGAAGATCATCGCCGACGCCAAGTACGAGGAAGTGCTGGGTATGCACATCATCGGGCCCCGGGCTACGGACCTGATTGCCGAGGGCGCTCTGGCCCTGCGGCTGGAGGCCACCGTGGATGAGCTGATCTCCACGATCCACTCTCATCCCACGGTTTCCGAGTCCGTGCGGGAGTGCGCCCTGAACGTCCAGAAGCGCGCCATCCACATCAAGAACTGATTGCGTTTCCCGATGACAAGGGCCGCCGCTATCAAGCGGCGGCCCTTGTTGCTGCGTGAAGAACGGTATGGTGCCTCAATGGCGCGGCAAAACTCCAGTGTGCAGTCCAGGAGGATATAAATGCGGGAAGCCCCCGTATACCTCCAGATTTGCCTGACAGCGTAACAGGAATACAGCGTGTGGAGCTGCAGGGGGTACTGTACCGGTCGGGAAAGACGGGGCGTTTCATTTTCTCCTTTGCTTGTCCACGCCGATCTTTTATGAGAAATGCCGATCAGGAGATGCACGCTGAACGCTGAAGCATGGGGTGAGGCGGGGGGATTCAACTGTCATGTTCACGCTTTTCTGGCATATACCTGCCTGTCGTTATGGTTATATCATAAATAGAGTGAAGATATTGCGCATGTTTTGCATCTGATACATTTCACCATGGAGAAACGGGAGGAACGGCCTTGAAGAAGCGGAGAAATCCCGCTATAATGGGGTGGCATGAACGGACAAGGAGGGCAGGAGACCATGGCGGTGACCGGACGGTTTGCGCCGTCGCCAAGCGGGCGCATCCATTTGGGGAATATTTTGTGCTGCCTGCTGGCTTGGCTCAGCGCCCGGCAGAAGGGCGGGAGAGTGATCCTGCGGATCGAGGATCTGGATATCGCGCGATGCCCGCGGCGCTATGGGGAGCAGATGTGCCGGGACATCCAGTGGCTGGGACTGGACTGGGACGAGGGACCTGTCATCGGCGGCCCCAGCGGCCCCTATGAGCAGAGCCGGAGGACGGCGCTGTATCAGGCTGCTCTGAGGCGACTGGAGGCCCAGGGGCTGGTCTACCCCTGCTTCTGTACCCGGGCGGAGCTCCATGCCGCCAGTGCTCCCCACCGGGAGGATGGACAGGTGGTCTACCCGGGGACCTGCCGCGGTCTGACCGCGGAGCAGGCGGCAGAGCGGGCCCGGCGCACAGGCCGCGCCCCCGCCCTGCGGCTGTGGGTGCCGGAGGAGGAGATCACTTTCACCGACGGCCACATGGGGGAGTACAGGGAGTGGCTGCCTGCGGACTGCGGGGATTTTCTGCTGCGGCGGTCGGACGGCATATTTGCCTATCAACTGGCGGTGGTGGTGGATGACGCGGCCATGGGCGTCACAGAAGTAGTGCGGGGTGCGGACCTGCTGGCGTCCACCCCCAGGCAGCTGCTGCTGTATCGGCTGCTGGGACTGGAGGCACCGGCGTTTTACCATTTCCCGCTGCTTCTGGGAAGCGACGGGCAGCGGCTCAGCAAGCGGAACGCGGATGCGGGGCTGGACACGCTGGGAGAGCGGTATACGGCACCGGAAATCCTGGGAAAACTGGCATATCTCGCAGGCTTCAACCCCTCGGCAGAACCCAGAAGCGGGGAGAGCCTGCTGGAGGACTTTGCCTGGGAGAGGGTCCCCAGAGCGGATATCCGCATTCCGGAGGGACTGTTTTGAAAAGGAAGCGGCACAGGCTGACAGCCTGTGCCGCTTCTTTAGTTGCTTTGTCCCGAAAGGGCGTCTGGAATCTCCACTTCTGCCATCAGCTCCCGGCTGATGATGGTGAGCATCTCCTCCAGCTTGGCGCACTCCGCCGGGGTAAACCGCTGCGTGATGCGGTTCATGACGGCGGTCATGTAGGCCGTGCTGATGTTGTAGTAGTCGATATACTTCTGAGTGATCTCCAGATGGTATTCCCGCCGGTCGTCGGAAGACTGGACCTTGCGGATGTAGCCTTTCTTGATGAGGCTGTTGACCTTGTATGCCGCGTTGGGAGGGGAGATCCGCATGAAGGTGGCAAATTCATTCACCGTGGGACTGCCCAGAGCCTGAATGGCCTCCATGCAGAAGGTCTCCACCGTCGTCAGACTGGCCTCACGATCCTGAAAGCGGCTGAAGATCTCCTGGTAAAAGTGCAGCTTGAACTTGGTGTACACGTTAAAAAAAGCGTCTTTCAGCATGGCTGCAAGCCCTCTTTCCCGCGCCTTGCCCGCATGGCGGGAAAGCGTCGGCTGTCATTCCGCACCGATGGCGAAGGTCAGTTCCGCCGTACAGGCCAGTTCGCCGTTGACCGTGGCCTTGCACTCGCCGATGCCCACCGGCCCGCGGCGCTTGGTGAGAACGCACTCCATTTCCAGCACGTCGCCGGGGATCACCTTCCGGCGGAAGCGGGCGTTTTTCACGCCGCCGAACAGGGCGATCTTGCCCTGGTTCTCCGGCAGGGAGAGGATGGCCACGGCACCCACCTGGGCCATGGCCTCCAAGATCAGCACACCGGGCATGACGTGCTCCTGGGGGAAGTGGCCGCAGAAGAACTGCTCATTGACGCTGACGCACTTGCGGCCCTTGGCCCACTGGCCGGGCTCGTAATCGGTGATCCGGTCCACCAGAGCAAAGGGGAACCGGTGGGGTAGGATCTGCGCGATCTGGTTGGAATTCAATTCGTTTGCCATGGTCTCACGCCTCCCATCGTTTGAACAGCAGGCTGCCGTTGTGGCCGCCGAATCCCAGAGAGTTGGACATGGCGTAGCGCACATCGGCGCTGCGGCCGTGACCCGGCACCACGTCCAGGTCGCAGGCGGGATCCGGCACCTGATAGTTGATGGTGGCGGGAAGATAGCCGTCATGCAGCGCCATGGCGCAGAACATGGCCTCCACAGCACCGGCGGCGCCCAGCATGTGGCCGGTCATGGACTTGGTGGAGCTGATGGCCAGCTTGTAGGCGTGGTCACCGAACACAGTCTTGACGGCGGCCGTCTCGCCGGCGTCGTTCAGGGGGGTAGAGGTGCCGTGGGCGTTGATATAGTCCACATCCTCCGGCTTGGCGCCGCCGTCTGCAAGGGCCATCTCCATGGCCTTGGCGGCCCCGCTGCCGTCGGGCCGGGGAGCGGTCATGTGATAGGCGTCGCAGGTGGCGCCGTAGCCCACGACCTCCGCAAGGATTCGGGCGCCCCGGGCCTTGGCGTGCTCCAGCTCCTCCAGCAGGAGGATGGCCGCACCCTCGCCCAGCACGAAGCCGCTGCGCTCCGCGTCAAAGGGGATGGAAGCCCGCTTGGGATCGGGATTCTGGGTCAGGGCCTTCATGGAGGTGAAGGCGCCGATGGCCAGAGGTGTCACAGCGGACTCCGTGCCGCCGCAGAGCATCACATCAGCATAACCGTCCCGGATATAGTGGAAGGCATCGCCTACGGCATTGGTGCCGCCGGTACAGGCGGTCACCGGACAGGAGCACATGCCCCGGAAGCCGGTGTGGATGGCGATCTGGCCGGCGGCCATGTTGCAGATGCCGGTGGGGATATAGAAGGGAGAGACCCGGTCCCAGCCCTTCTCCTTGCCCTTGTCGTGCTCTGCCTCCGTGATGGAGAGGCCGCCGATGCCGCTGGAGACAATGACGCCGCAGCGATCCGCCTCCGCTTCATCCAACGTGAAGCCAGCACCGTCCAGTGCCTCCTTGGCGGAGACGACGGCCATCTGGGTGAAGCGGCCCATCCGCTTGGCCTCTGGCTTGCTCATGTAGTTCTCCGGCACGAAGCCCTTGACCTCCGCGGCCAGATGGACCTTCAGATCGGTGGGATCGAATTGGGTGATGGGAGCGATGCCGCACACACCGTCCTTCACAGCCTGCCAGCTCTCTGCCGCGGTAAGGCCAATGGGGGTCACGGCCCCCAGGCCGGTGATCACGACTCTCCGTCGTTCCATAGTATACCTCCTGTAGATAGAGTTGGGAGCACCCGGAAAAGGTGTTCCAAAAGGCCCCGCAAAAGGAAGGGGGCTGGGGAAATCCATTCGGGGTTCCCCGGTTGATCTGCCAGAGGCAGATCAAGAAATTCCAATCATTTTCGGCAGGGCGCACCCCAGGGCGGCTTCTCTTGCCCCTGCGGGGCAATTCACCTTCTGTACCTGCCGAAAATACTTTGACCCAAGCCGCTGAAAGCGGCGCAGAAGTGCCCTTGGGGTGCAGACTGGTGATGGGGGTTCAGCGGAGCCGGTGGCATACCGGCGGAGCGTCCAAGGGGGACACTGTCCCCCTTGAATGCTTCACATCGCCATGCCCCCGTCGACGGCCAGGACCTGGCCGGTGACATAGGCGGCCTCGTCGCTGGCCAGGAAGGCCACGGCCTTTGCCACATCCTCCGGTGCACCCAGCCGCTGCATAGGGATGGTGGGCATCATGGCGTCCTTGGCGGCCTGGGGCATGGCAGCGGTCATGTCCGTCTCAATGAAGCCGGGGGCCACGGCGTTGACCGTCACGCCCCGGGAGGCCAGCTCCTTGGCCAGGGACTTGGTCATGCCTACCACACCCGCCTTGCTGGCGGCGTAGTTCACCTGGCCGGCGTTGCCCCGGAGGCCCACCACGCTGGAGAGGTTCACGATCCGGCCGTACCGCTGCTTCATCATGATTCGGGACACGGCCTTCATGCACAGGAAGGTGCCTTTCAGGTTGGTGTCGATCACCGCGTCGAAGTCGGCCTCCTTCATCATCATCACAAGGCCGTCCCGGGTGACGCCGGCATTGTTCACCAGAATGTCAATCCGGCCGAATTCCTTCACAGCGGCATCCATCAGGGCCTTCACCTGGGCCTCGTCCGCCACGTTGCACTGCACGGCCAGGGCCTTGGCACCCAGGTCCTCGCAAGCGGTCACGGTCTCCTGGGCAGCTTCCGCCCGGCCGGCGTAGCACAGCACCACATTGGCGCCGCCCCGGGCCAGCTCCTCGCAGATGGCCCGGCCGATGCCCCGGCTGCCGCCGGTGACCACGGCGGTCTTTCCAGCAAAATTCATCATGCCTTCTCCTTTATCAGTTGTTCCAGCGTGTCGGGCAGGTTCTCCACATCCGCTGCGGTCTCCACCGCGCAGACCGGTATGCCGGGAACGGTCTTTTTCACAAAACCGCTGAGGGCTTTGCCCGGGCCGATCTCCACGATGGCGTCCACGCCCATGTCGGCCATCTTCCGGATGGAGTCCTCCATGAACACGCTGCTCTGCACCTGCTTCACCAACAGCTCCTGGATGGGGGTGCTGTCATCCTTCACATCCCCCAGGCAGTTGAAGATCACGGGGATCTGGGGATCCGCAAACGCCACGCCCTGGAAGTATTCCCGCAGGGCATTCCCGGCAGGGGCCATCAGGGGGGTGTGGAAGGGGCCGCTGACCTTCAGGGGCAGGCACCGGCGGGCGCCCTTCTCCTTGGCAATGGCGGCGGCCTTCTCCACAGCGGCCTTCTCACCGCCGATGACCAGCTGGCCGGGACAGTTGTAGTTGGCGATTACCACGCACCCCAGGTCAGAGGCCGCGTCGCAGGCATCCTGCAGGGGGCTGCGGTCCAGATTCAGGACGGCCATCATGGCGCTCTCCCGGCCGGCAGCCGCCTCCTCCATGGCCTTGCCCCGGAAAGCCACCAGACGGATAGCTGTGGCGGCGTCGAACACACCGGCGGCGTGAAGGGCGGAGTACTCACCCAGGGAGAGGCCCGCCGCCACAGCGGGGGTGATGCCCTTCTCCCGCAGCACCGCCGTCATACCGGCGGCAAAGGCCACCATGCAGGGCTGGGTGTAGCGGGTCTGGTTGATGATGCCGTCCGGGTCCTCAAAGGTGACCTTCTTCAGGTCAAAATCCACTTCCGCATGGTCGTAAACAGCCCGGAAAGCGGAAAACGCCTCGTACAGATCGGCGCCCATGCCGGCATGCTGGCTGCCCTGACCGGCGTACAAAAAGCCCAGTTTCATTCTGCGTCGCTCCATTCTGCGGCGGTGGCCTTCGCCCGTGCGATACCGCTCTCATACAGATCACGGAAAATCTCGGCCACGGGCCGGATCTCGTGGAGCATACCAGCCACCTGGCCGCTCATGACGCTACCCATTTCCACATCGCCCTCCAGCACGGCCCGGCGCAGGCCGCCCAGGGTGACCTTCTCCAGCTCCTCCAGAGAGGCGCCGCGCTTCTCCAGGGCCAGATACTCCCGGGCCATCTTGTTCTTCAGGATTCGGACCGGGCCGCCGATGGAGCGGCCGGTGACCACCGTATCACTGTCCTTGGCCTTCAGCACAGCCTGCTTGTAATTGGGGTGGATGGGGCACTCCTCGCTGGCAAGCAAACAGGTGCCCACCTGGATGCCGCAGGCACCCAGGGCAAAGGCCGCAGCCGCCTGACGGCCGTCCGCGATGCCGCCGGCCGCCACCACGGGAACGCTTACCGCATCGATGACCTGGGGCACCAGGGCCATGGTGGTCATCTCGCCCACGTGGCCGCCGGACTCCGTGCCCTCGGCGATGATGGCGTCCACGCCATAGCGCTCCAGCCGCTTGGCCAGAACCGCCGCCGCCACTACGGGCATCACCTTGATGCCCTTTTCCTTCCAGGCGGGAATGTACTTGCCGGGATTGCCGGCGCCGGTGGTGACCACTTTCACGCCCTCTTCCAGAATGATCTGGGCGATGTCGTCGGCATAGGGGCTCATCAGCATCAGATTGACGCCGAAGGGCTTGTCCGTCAGCTCCTTGGCCCGGCGGATCTCCTGGCGGAGACGGTCGCCGTCCCAGCCGCCGGTGGCGATCATGCCCAGGGCCCCGGCGTTGGAGCAGGCGGCGGCGAACTCGCCGGTGGCGATGTTGGCCATACCGCCCTGGATAAAGGGGTACTTGGTTCCCAGGATTTCATTGAGCTTTTTCATAAAAATCTCCCATTCGCCGCTGTGCGCGGCCTAAATAAAGCTGAAGTTTTCGCCGGTAACAGGCTTGCGTCCAGAGCGCCTGCTTGACGTGCAGGGAGTCAGGCGAACTCCACCAGGGCGCCGCCCCAGGTGAGGCCGCCGCCGAAGCCCACCACCAGGACCCGGGAGCCGGGCCCCACCTTTCCCAGGTCATGGAGCTCACTGATGACCAGGGGGATGCTGGCGGCGGAGGTGTTGCCGTATTTCTGGATGTTCTTGTAGTACTTCTCCGGGGGGATGTGGTACTTTTTGGCTGCCAGGTCGATGATCCGGGCGTTGGCCTGGTGGAAGACGAAGAAGTCCACGTCCTCAATGGCCATGACGGCCTTTTCCAGCACCTGGTCGATGCAGTAGGGCACTGCCTTAACGGCGAACTTGAAGGTGGGCTGGCCGTGCATGAAGATGCGGGCCGGCGCCGGCTTCTCCGCGCCGGTGACGCCCAGCATGTCCGGGTCGCCGTGGCAGCCCAGAACGGCGTGGATGGAGGGATAGTCCTCCCGCCACTCCACCACCACAGCGCCGGCGCCGTCTCCGAAGAGGACGCAGGTGCCCCGGTCCTCCCAGTTGATGAACCGGGAGAGCATCTCTGCGCCGATCACCAGGCCGTACTTCCGGGGGGCCTGGGCCAGCAGGCACTCCATGGTGTGGATGGCGAACAGGAAGCCGCTGCATGCGGCATTCAGGTCAAAGCACACCGCGTCGTGGGGCAGCCCCAGCCCCCGCTGCACCATGCAGGCGGCAGAGGGGGACAGGTAGTCGGAGGAGAAAGTGGCCACCACGCAGGCGCCGATGTCCTCCGGGGAAATCCCGGCGTTTTCCAGCGCCTGCCGGGCGGCGCCCACGCACATATCCGTGTGGGTCTCCGTGGTGCAGTGGTGGCGGGTCTGGATGCCGGTGCGGGTGGTGATCCACTCGTCGCTGGTATCCACGATTTTTGCCAGGTCGTCGTTGGTGACGATTTTCGCAGGGGCGAACCGGCCGGTGCCTCTGATTTTGATTCCGCTCATGCTTCCTCCTTCTGGGGTGCTGCGCCCATGCGTCTGAATTTTTGATACCGGCCTGCGGCCAGAGCGGCTCCGCTCTCTTTGGAGAGCTCCGCCAGGCAGCGGCTCAGGGCCCGATCCACCTGCCGCATGTGGGCGGCGGGAGCCAGATGGGCGCCGCCCTCCGGCTCAGGGATGATGCCGTCGATGACGCCCAGCTCCAGCAGGTCCGGCGCCGTCAGCTTCATCAGCTCACAGGCTTCCTCATGTCTGGCGGAGTCCTTCCACAGAATGGAGGCGAAGCCTTCCGGAGAGAGGATGGCGTACACAGAGTTCTCCAGCATCAGCACCCGGTTGGCAACGCCCAACGCCAGCGCGCCGCCGCTGTTGCCCTCGCCGGTGATGAGGGCGATGACGGGGACGGTGAGGCGGCTCATCTCATAGAGATTCCGGGCGATGGCCTCGCCCTGGCCGTGGGCCTCGGCCTCCAGGCCAGGATAGGCGCCGGAGGTGTCGATAAACGTGAGGATGGGGCGGCGGAACTTCTCCGCCTGGCGCATCAGCCGCAGAGCCTTGCGGTACCCTTCCGGATTGGGCATGCCGAAGTTGCACTTGAGGTTCTCCTCCAGCGTTTTGCCCTTCCGGGTGCCGATGACGGTCACAGGGCGGCCGTGGTACAGGGCCACGCCGCCCAAGATCGCGGCATCCTCGCCGCAGAGGCGGTCGCCCTTCTGCTCAAAGAAGTCTGTGAACAGCGCCTGAATATAATCTGTGATATTGGGCCGCTGGGGGTGGCGGGCAATGGCCACCCGCTGGGCGGCGGTCAGCGGTTCGCTCATGTGCGTCCCCCTTTCTCATGGAGCCGCAGCAGCTGGGACAGGGTGTCCCGCATCTGAAGGCGCGGCACCACCGCGTCCACAAAGCCGTGCTCCTCCTGGAACTCCGCCCGCTGGAAGCCCTCCGGCAGGGTCTGGCCGATGGTCTGCTGGATGACCCGGGGACCGGCAAAGCCGATCAGAGCGCCGGGCTCCGCCAGGATGATATCGCCCAGAGAGGCGAAACTGGCAGTGACCCCACCAGTGGTGGGGTCCGTAAAGACGGAAATATACAAAAGCCCTTTCTCCGAGAAGCGGGCCAGCGCCGCACTGGTCTTGGCCATCTGCATCAGGGAGAGGATGCCCTCCTGCATCCGGGCACCGCCGCTGGCGGCGAACAGGATCAGGGGCAGGCGGTTCTTGGTGGCGTACTCAATGGCCAGGGTGATCTTCTCACCCACGGCGGCACTCATGGAGCCCATGAAGAAGCGGCTGTCCAGCACACCCACTACGCATTTGCGGCCCCCGATGGTGCCGGTGGCGGTGACCACGGCCTCCGTCAGGCCGGTCTTGCGCTGGGCGGCCTCCACCTTGGCCCGGTAGCCGGGGAAGGAGAGCGGGTCCGCCGCAGGCAGCTTTTCAAACAGCTCCCGGAAGGAGCCGGGGTCCAGAATCGTGCTGAGTCGATAGTAGGCGCCGATGGGGAAATGGTAGCCGCACTTGGGGCAGACCGACAGGTTCTGCGCCACGGATTTGCGGTCGCTGTCCTGCCCGCACTTGGGACAGGTGATGGCTTTATCGCCGGGAATGTGATTGTCCCGGATGGCCTTCATGGCCAGCAGGCGCGCCCGGCGCTTGGCGAAGACGCCGTTCATCCCACTCATGCATCCACCCCGCTTTCACTGAGCTTGCGGCTGAATTCCAGCAGCTCCGACAGGTGTTCATCCAGGAAGGCAGTGGTGCACTCTCCCAGAATGAACTCCGGATGGTACAGAATCTGATAGGAGAGCTCCGCATTGGTGGGGAAGCCCTCCAGAGTGAACTCCTCCAGGCAGCGGCGCATCCGCCGGATGGTCTCCATCCGAGTGGGGGCGTAGGCCAGGATCTTGGCTGCCATAGAGTCGTAGTAAGGAGACAGCTCGCACCCGCTGTACAGGCAGGAGTCCACCCGCACGCCGGGGCCGCCGGGGAAATGGAGGAAATCCACCCGTCCGGGGCAGGGGCGGAACCCCTGCACAGGGTCTTCGGCGTTGATGCGGCACTCGATGGCATGGCCCTGGAGCGTCACATCCTCCTGCCGCAGGCGCAGCGCCAGGCCGGAGGCAATCCGCAGCTGTTGGCGCACCAGATCCACACCGGTGACCAGCTCGGTGACGCCGTGCTCTACCTGGATGCGGGTGTTCATCTCCATGAAATAGAAATGCTCCCGGTCCGGGTCCAGCAGGAACTCCACTGTGCCGGCATTCTCATAGCCAACGGCTTTGGCCGCCTTTACGGCGGCGGCGCCCATCCGCTCCCGCAGCTCCGGCGTCAAACACCGGGCAGGGGCCTCCTCGATGAGCTTCTGGTTCCGCCGCTGGACCGAGCAGTCCCGGTCCCCCAGATGGATGACGTTGCCGTAGCGGTCCGCCAGCACCTGGAACTCGATGTGCCGGGGCCGGAGCACCAGTTTCTCCAGATACATCTCGTCATTGCCGAAGCAGGCCTGGGCCTCTGCCTTGGCCTCCGCAAAGGCCGCGGACAGCTCCTCCGGCCGGTCGCACCGGCGGATGCCCCGCCCGCCGCCGCCGGCGGACGCCTTCAGCAGCACAGGATAGCCTACGGACTCTGCCGCGGTCAGCGCCTCCTCCACAGAGGCGACCGGGCCGTCGGAGCCGGGGGTCACGGGCACGCCGGCGGCGCGCATCAGGTCCCGCGCGGCAGATTTGGAGCCGGCCTTGCGGATGGCGTCGCCGGAGGGGCCGATGAAGGTCAGGCCAGCTGCGGCGCAGGCGTCTGCAAAGTCGGCGTTTTCAGAGAGGAAGCCATAGCCGGGATGGACGCCGTCGCACCCGGTGGCTTTGGCCACCGTCAGAAGAGCATCCTGATTCAAATAGCTGTCTGCCGCCCGGGCAGGGCCGATGCACACCGCCTGTCCCGCCAGCTGGACATGGAGCGCGTCCGCGTCCGCCTGGGAGTATACGGCCACCGTCTCGATCCCCAGCTCCCGGCAGGCCCGCAGGACCCGCAGGGCGATCTCTCCCCGGTTGGCGATCAATACCCGCCTCAGCATGGCCGATAACGGAACAGCGGCTCGCCGAAGGCCACCAGCTCGCCGTTGCTCTTGCACACGCTCTCAATGACGCAGTCACAGGGAGCGGGAACTTCGCTCATCATCTTCATAGCCTCGATCAGGCAGACGGTCTGGCCCTTGGACACCCGGTCGCCGGGCAGGACAAAGGGGGCCTGGTCCGGGGCGGGCGCCGCGTAGAACGTGCCCACCAGAGGCGCGTCAATAGAGGAGGAGCTGCTCTGGGGCGCAGGCACCGGAGCAGCGGCGGCAGCCGGAGCGGCCGCAGGTGCGCTGGCCGCAGGCGCAGACGCGCCGCCACGGGTCAGCTCTATGGTGAACTCCTGCGTGGACAGCTTCATCGTCTGAGCGGTGCTGCGGTCGAAGCAGGCGACAATCTCAAAAAACTCTTGGTTGGTCATAGCGCATTCCTTTCTCAGCGGAAAGTGAACCCGCCGGAGGGCGCGGGCCCGCCGGCGGGGCAGGGATTACTGCTTGTGGGCGTTCAGGTAGTTCATCACGTCGCCGACGGTCTTCATCTCCGCCAGGGCGCTATCCTCAATGGAGATGCCGGTGGCCTCTTCCAGAGCCATCACCAGTTCCACGGAAGCCAGGGAATCAGCACCCAGATCGTCAGCCAGGGAGGCGTCCATTGTGACCTGCTCCGCGTCGCAGCCCAGGGTCTCCACGATGATATCACGTACTTGCTCGAATTCCATATTGGTACTCCTTATGTCGAAAAATGATGAAATTATTTTAATTAAAATAATTTAACTAAAATAATTTCACGTTGATTTTATGCGGTTTATGCCGGTTTGTCAAGTAAAATTTTGGAGAACGCCCGCCTTCTCCGGGACGTGGCAGCCGCACCTTATTTAATTATAAGGAAGACAGCGCCTGCCGCAGCGCGTCGTCGCTGGCGGGGACGCCCCAGAACCGGAGTGTTCCATTGATCTCCAGGGCGGGAGTGCAGAGGGTCTCCGGATGCTCACTCGTCACCTGTTCGTTCAGCACCCGGCAGCCGGGGCAGTAGGCGTACAGGCAGGGCATCAGCAGGTCCATCCGGTCGATCACATCGTCGTCTGTGATTTTCTCCAGAGTGTAGTCCAGGCCGAGACCGTCGGCAACGGCCCGGATGCGGTCCATGTAGAAGTCGTTCCGGGCACAGATGGAACAGTACAGGCGCAGTTTGACAGGGGTGCTCATTTCATCGTCTCCTTATTCTCCGGGCGGGGCCCATATTCCGCAGAACAGCATACCACAAGGGGAGGCAGGGGGAAAGACGGCGTCCTATTTTTTGGAGATTTGACGAAAAAGATATTTGCTTTTGCCGATATATCCGCTATAATGTGGGAGGATTGCGCCGGAGGATCCCCAACGGAACCTGTCCCGGCGGAAGAAAGGATGGAGGACCGCATGAAGATCGTCATTGTGGGCGCGGGCAAGGTGGGCGTGGCCCTGACGCGCCATCTGGCCGTGGAGAACAGGGTCACAGTGATCGACCAAAATCCACATCTGGTTGAGAACATCATCAACATCTATGATGTGATGGGCGTGTGCGGCAACGGCGCCAGCTACGATGTGCAGAAGGAGGCGGATGTGGAGCAGGCCGATCTGCTGATCGCCACTACCTCCAGCGACGAGATTAATATCCTCACGTGCCTTGTGGCGAAGAAAATGGGTGTGCAGCACACCATCGCCCGTATCCGCAGCCCGGAATACGGCCGCCAGCTGCGGTTTATGCGCAGTGAGCTGGGGCTGTCCATGGCCATCAATCCGGAGGCGGCAACGGCCCGTGAGATCGCCCGTGTGCTGCGGTTCCCCACCGCCATGAAGCTGGAGTCCTTCTCCAAGGGGCGGCTGGAGCTGGTGGAGTACCGGGTGGCGGAGCACACGGCCCTGGATGGCACCCGGCTTTCGGAACTGTACCGGAATTTCAAGGTCCGGGTGCTGATCTGCGCCGTGGCCCGGCAGGGGGAGACGATCATTCCCTCCGGCGATTTCACCTTGCGGGCGGGAGACAAGATCTATCTCACCGCCGCACCCCGGGAACTGGAGAAGTTCTTCCGGCTTCTGGGCGTATTCCGGGCCCGGGCCTCTTCGGTCATGATCGTGGGCGCCAGCAAAATGTGCTACTATCTGGCATCTGAGCTGCTGGAGATGGGCATGTCCGTAAAGATCATCGACCAAAACGAGCAGCGGTGCGTGGAGATGAGCGAGAAACTGCCCCGCGCGCTGGTGATCGTGGGAGACGGGACGGACAGCGAGCTCCTCAGCGAGGAGGGAATCAGCCAGACGGACGCCTTCGTGGCCATCACGGGCCTGGACGAGGCCAACATCCTCATGGCACTCAGCGCTGCCAAGCAGTCCGGCGACTGCTGTAAGGTGGTGGCGAAGATCAACCGCAAGTCCCTGCTGGAGCTGGTCTCCACCGAGAGCCTGATCGACAGTGTGGTGTCCACCGGTGCGGTGACCACAGAGCTGATCCTCCAGTATATCCGGGCCATGAAGAACGCCTCCGCCTCCAAGGTGAAAACGCTGCACCGCATCGTGGATGAGAAGGTGGAGGCTCTGGAGTTCAGCGTGACGCCGGACATCTCCTTCGCCGGCGTGCCCCTGCGGGATCTGAATCTGAAGCGGGGCCTGCTACTGGCAGGTATCGTGCGGCAGAACGGGCAGATCGTCATCCCCTCCGGCAATGATGTCCTGCACCTCCACGACGATGTGATCGTAGTGACCACGGACACCCAGCTGGAGGATCTTCGGGATATCCTTGCAGAGTGAGAAGGCAGGTAAGTTCTGTGAATTATCGAATGATCGGCTTTGCCATTGGCCGTATCCTGCTGGTGGAGGCGGCGCTGCTGCTGCTTCCCATGGCGGTGGCTCTGGGATATGGGGAATCCCCTGTCCCGTATCTGCTCCCTGCGGCGCTGCTGGTGCTGTGCGGAGGATTGCTGAGCTTCAAAAAGCCGCGGCAGGCGTCTCTGTTCGCACGGGACGGCCTGGCGGTAGTGGCGCTGGCGTGGATTGCCGTGTCCCTCTTCGGTGCGCTGCCCTTTTACATCTCCGGCTCCATAGAGAGCTTTGTAGATTGCTTCTTTGAGACAGTCTCCGGCTTCACCACCACGGGGGCCACCATCCTGACGGAGGTGGAGTCGCTGAACCGGGGCATTCTGTTCTGGCGCAGCTTCACCCACTGGGTGGGCGGCATGGGTGTTCTGGTGTTCGTCATGGCCATTCTGCCTATGGGCGGGGATGGCCACGGGATGCACATGCTGCGGGCGGAGATGCCTGGACCCGCGGTGGGAAAGCTGGTGAGCCGCATGAGCGACACCGCCAAAATCCTCTACGGCATCTACCTGGTGATGACTGTCATTGAGATCGTGCTGCTGCTGGCGGGCGGGATGCCGCTGTTTGACGCCTGCATCCACTCCTTCGGCAGTGCGGGCACCGGCGGCTTCAGCAGCCGGAATCTCAGTGTGGGAGCTTATAACAACCCCTATTTTGAAATTGTGATCGGCATTTTCATGCTGCTCTTCGGCATCAATTTCAATCTGTATTACTTCCTGCTGGTGCGGCGGTTCCGGGACGTGTTCCGGTCCGAGGAGCTGTGGGCCTATGTCCTCATTGTGGCGACGGCAGTGGCTGCCATCACCCTGGATATCGTGCACATGTACGAGTCGGTGGGCACCAGCCTGCGGCACGCGTTTTTCCAGGTGTCCTCCATCATCACCACCACCGGTTATGCCACGGTGGATTTCAACACCTGGCCCACCTTTTCAAAGGCCATTCTGGTGGCGCTGATGTTTATCGGCGGCTGCGCCGGTTCCACCGCTGGCGGCATCAAGGTGGCCCGGGTGGTGATCCTGCAGAAGGTGTCTGTCAGCGAGATGCGGCGGATGCTCCACCCCAATGCGGTGCCCGCCATCCAGTTCGAGGGCAAGCCCCTGAACGAGAGGAGCATCCGGGGCGTCCATCTGTTTCTGGCGGTGTACCTGATGGTCTTCGTGGCGTCCTGCCTGTTGGTGTCTCTGGAGCAGTTGGACCTGGTGACTACGTTCACAGCGGTGGCTGCCTGCATCAACAACGTGGGGCCCGGTCTGGAGATTGTAGGTCCCATGGGTAACTTCTCCAGCTTCTCCCCTTGGTCCAAGCTGCTGCTGTCCTTCGACATGCTGGTGGGACGGCTGGAGATCTTCCCCATGCTGCTTCTGTTCGCCCCTTCCATCTGGAAACGGCGGCTGCCGTCCCGCAGGCTGGTGGACTGACTTGCCTGAAAATCAAATCCAACGGAACAGGACCGCCGCGGAGATCTGCGGCAGTCCTGCCGTCCTGTCAAGCGCCCTCCGCCGCCGCGGAGGGCGCTTTTTTTCTGCGGTGGGGGGAGATTGCCGGGCAGCGCGGGACAACGGCCACCGGCAACCGCGTCTCCAAAGCTGCCCGCCCCAAACAGAGGAATATGTTTCCCCGGAGCGCCGCCCCACCGGCAAGCGGACAGGAGGGCCTGCGGGACGCTGTGAGCGGCGTCCCGCGGGATGGGCTTCGGGCATCACGGCGGCTAAAGGATCGGCTGACGGATACGCAGAGGAGGCAAGTAGACGGCGGCATCCGGACAGAGGCGGGCTCTGGAGAGACGCCCGGCCCGGACCCTGATGGGCGAGAAGAAGCTGCACCCCGGCGGAGCTGTGGAATCAAAAGAGCGGGGCCCCGGAGGACAATGGCAAAACCTCCGGGGCCCCTTGAAGGGATTGGACAGGAATCGTTTCAAAACAGAACGCTAGCGGATGGGGTTGGAGATGCGACCGATCCCGTCGATCTCGCAGGTGACCACATCTCCGCGCTTGAGGAAGCAGGGGGGATCCATTCCCATCCCCACTCCGGCGGGGGTGCCGGTGATGAGGATGGTGCCCGCCGGCAGCGTCATGCCCTGCGAGAGCTCACTGACGATGTGGCGGATATTGAAGAACACCTGGTCCGTCACGCTGTTCTGCCGCAGCTCTCCGTTGACAAAGCTTCTGATGGATAGCGCGGGCGGGCAGGGGAATTCGTCCGCAGTGACAATGACCGGCCCCATGGCAAAAAAGGTATCCAGGCTTTTTCCGAGGAAGTTCTGCTTGTGGCGGTACTGGACGTCCCGGGCGCTGACGTCGTTGGCCACGCTGTATCCGAAGATGTAGTCGCCCACATCTTCCTCCCGGACATGGAGCGCGTCCCTGCCCAGGACAACGGCCAGCTCCACTTCATAATCCAGCTTGGAGACAAAATCCAGATGGCCGTCGATCGCCTCCCCATCGCCCAGGGCCCGAAGGACATCCGCCAGGCGCAGAGCCTGCCGGCTTCCAGCGAGCTGTATCTGCGCCCAATGGACAAGCTCATCCAGACTGCCGGCAGTTCCGCGCTGCCCGTTCTGATCCAGGGGGCGGTGGGGACCCACAAGGGCGTGGTGGCCCGTCGCATTCACACCAAAAGCGCCACGGAGGGGACCACGCTGATGCGCCTGCAATGCAGGGACCTGACGGAGAAAAACTGGGACATGCTGTTGAATAATGCCGCGTCTCCCATTCACGCCACGGGATACACGGTATATCTGGAAAACGTGGATACGCTGCCGAAGGATCTGCAGCAGCAGGTGGGGACCTATATTGAGGATACCAAGATGACCCACCGCCATCGGGTAATCAGCTCCAGCTGCTGCGACCTGTCTGCCGAGGTGGCCCGGGGACAGTTCTCCAGCCGGCTCTATCTGCAGCTCAGCGGATTCACCATCAATGTGCCGTCTCTGGCCCAGCGGAAGGAGGATATTCCCGCCTTTGTCAATATGATGATTCCCCAGTACAATACCGCGCTGGCCAAATCCACCGTGGGCATGGAGCCGGATGCCATGGAGCTGATGGTGGAATTTGAGTGGCCGCTGAATCTGGTGCAGCTGGAAAAGGTGCTGCGCCAGATGATCGCGGCGTCCTCGGGATTTTATATCACTGCCGCTGAGGTGGCCGTGGTCCTGCAGAACGAGATGCGGAAAGTGAGTGCCCTTCCGCCGGCGGTGGATCTCTCCGGGACCTTGGAGGACATCGAGCGGAGAGTGATCGAACAGGTGCTGCGGGAGGAGAACATGAATCAGTCCGCTGCGGCCAAGCGGCTTGGAATCGGCCGAAGCACCTTGTGGAGAAAGATCGCCGGCAGCGGCGGAAAATAAACAAAAAGGTCCGGGGGCACAGGGAATATCCCTGTGCCCCCGGACCAAATTTCCGGCAGCGCGGAAGCTTCACTTGCCTTGGATTCCCAGCGCGCGGCAGACGCTGCGGCGGGTGATGCGGTATACCCCATAGAGCACCGCCGAAAGCACGGCGATCACCGCAGCACAGACGGCCATGCCGGCCATCTCGCCGGGGGTGAAGCGGTTATCATTGAAGTACATAATCATGAGGTAGAAGGCGGAGATGACTGCCGTGCCCACGATGACGGGCACAAGAAACACCTTGGACACCTGCCCCTTTACGGACCGGAACAGATAGCGGTTCGGCGCCCCCAGGTGCCGCAGGTCGTCGTACACCCGTGCGTTGGTGAGGGCGATGGTCATGCACCGGGTAAAGGCAATGACGATGACCGCCGCGAAGCAGATCAGGGCGATAAAGATGAACAGCACCAAAAACACCGCCATGGTGGTGACGAAGTCGTTCTGATCCAGCACCCGGAACTGGGGCATGTAGAGCCAGTAGTTGCGGAACTCCGAGGTGTCCCGGTCCTCCCGCTCTATCACCGGGAAGCCATGGGCGGCGATATGTGCCCGGTCGTAGTCATAGACCTCGCCGGCCTCCTCCGCCAGCGCCGCACTTACCAGGTCGTAGGCGTCCATCTGCAGCACATCGTCGCCGGAGCGGTCCACGATCTCGTTGAACAGGGCGTCGGCAAAGGGATAGCTGGCCTCCGAGTCCGCCACGTTGAAGAATACCCAGGTCTCCCGCCAGAGGTCGGTGAGTCCGGCGGTGAGGATCTCGTAGTCGGCGTCATCCAGCACGTAGCAGCCCAGCAGCATGGTGAAACACAGAGGCTCCGCCGGGGTAACGGACAGACTGGCCCCGGTGACCATATTGGTGACCAGCGTCACGTCGCCGCCGGAGAGGTAGTCGCTGCCGCCTTCATCATCCAGCACATTGGCACAGGTGCCGGGGGCCAGGTCCACAGCTTGGCCGGTGAGGGCGTTCCAGGCGCTCTCGGAAAAATAGGTGGCCCCGCCTTGGATCTCCCGGTATTCCTTGGTGTAGGTGGTGCCCAGAGCTCCGGCGCTCTGCTCGATGGAGACGGTGCCGTCACAGCCCAGGGTGGCGGCGTCCACCTGGGTCCAGGAGGTGATGTCAACACCATGCTTCGACGCCAGAGATTCCACCTCACCCCGCTCCGGCCAGTTCTGATCATTCCGCCAGTGGTACTCGAAGTCCACCGGCCGGGTGGAGAAGCTGTAGGTGGAGCTGGTATTCAGCATGGGGGCGTAAAAGGAGGCGAAATAGGCACCGGCGATCAGCAGCGTCATCACCAGCATGTTCCGCACCGTCTGGCGGCCTTGGAACTTCATCATGGACGTGGCGATGATGTCCCGGTACTTATGGCGCTTCCGCCAGCCGTTCACCACCGTGTGGAGCAGGATCATGTACATGCCGACCAGCGCCGGCAGGTAAAAGACGGCCTCCACCCCAGAGGGGGGATACCACTGGAGAACTGTGACAAAGAACGACGGCATCAGATACCCCGCCAGGGCGCCGATCACCACCAGGACGATGCCCACGCTTCCATACCACCGCTTTACCTCGCGGATAGGCTCGGACTTGTGGGACTCCTGGACGATGTCGATGATGTTGGTGCGGCGGATGGACCGGCCGCCCAGGAAGAACAGCATCCCCACCACGTAGGCGGCAAAGACCATGGACAGCAGATAGGACCGGGGATCGAAGGACAGGGCCATCTCCTGGGAGTCCACCAGGAACAGGCGGAACAGCTGCCACACGCCCCAAGCCAGAGGGCCGCCTAAGGCCGCCCCGGCGGCGCAGGAGCCCAGGGAGATCACCGCCAGCTCCTTGCCCATCTCCCGCTGCAGCTGGCGGCGGGTGGCCCCCAGGGCCAGGAACACGCCGGTCTCCCGGGACTTCTGCCGGAAGAACAGCCCGGCGGCATAGGCGGTGAACACGGCGCAGCCGATGACCGCCAGAACGAACACCATCATCACCTGCTTGCGGCTGTCGCCGCCCTCCGGCAAGACGGAGAGGATGGTGGGGGAGCGCATCATGCAGACATAGGCAGTGATCAGCAGCACGGAGAAGAAGCTGCACCCTGCCAGCAAGGCGTACTGGCCCCTGTTTTTGCGGCGCAGGGCCGCGTAGGCGTCGGAAAAGTGCCGCATGGTCTCACTCCTTCCCCATGTCCCGGATGGCGTCCAACAGCTGGTCCTGAAAGGCGGTGCGGTCCGTGGCGCCCTTTTCCAGGGTCCGCCACACCACTCCGTCCCGGAGGATGACCACCCGGTCGCAGAAGGAGGCGGCAAAGGAGTCGTGGGTCACCATGAAGATGGTGGCCTCCAGGGATTCCTTGGCCTGTTCAAAGGAGCGAATCACCGCCCGGCTGGACTTGCTGTCCAGGTTGCCGGTGGGTTCGTCCGCCAGGATCAGCAGGGGGTGGTTGATGAGCGCCCGGGCCACGGCGGTACGCTGCTTCTCACCGCCGGAGATCTCCGCCGGGTATTTGTCCCGGATGGCGGAGATACCGAATACATCGCACAGCTGGTCCGCCCGGGCCTCCGTCTGGCCGGTGACGGCGCCGCCGATGATGGCGGGCAGGAGAATATTCTCCCGGACTGTCAGACCGTCCAGCAGCAGGAAGTCCTGGAACACAAAGCCCAGCTGCCGGTTGCGGACCTTTGCCAAAGCGTCCTCGCTGAGATTTGCCAGCTGCCGATCCCCCAGCATGATCTCCCCACTGTCGATGGGGATGTAGCAGGAGATGCAGTTTAAGAGCGTGGTCTTGCCGGAGCCGGAGGGGCCCATGACAGCCACGAACTCCCCCTTCTCCACCGTGAGGGACACGCCCTTGAGGACTTCATAGGTGGTCTTGCCCACTTGGTAGGATTTGTGCAGATCTTTGACTGTTAACATAAAACTCTTCCTTTCTGTCTCACAGGATATTCCCCGCCAGGGCGATGGCCGCCAGATGGGCGGGATAGAAGGCGTAGAAGAACCAGCGGTTGATCTTGATGCGGGAGTGCGTGGCGCAGAAGATCAGGGGCGCGGCGAACACGGCGAAAATGGACCAGTCGATGCAGAGGCCGCCCACCGTCAGGCACAGGGGATCCTCCGGCCAGCCGTTCATCAGGGCCGGAAGATAGCTGAGGAGGTAGAGGGCCGCGCCCAGGCGGGGCCGGTTCCGGCAGAGGTAGAAGATCAGCATCAGCTGGATGCCGGTGCCGGAGTAATCGAAGTTCCACCAGCTGACGGTGAAGAGCGCCAGGGCGAACAGCCACCATTTCCGTTCCTTCAGGCCGTACATGCCCAGCAAGCTCAGGAACAGGGTGAAGAAGATGTTCCAGTTGGTGAGGTTGGCCCAGAATTCGCCGACCGGGTGGAAGGCCAGGATGTAAAAGGGCTGGCTGACGAGGGCGAAGATGCCCAGCCGGGTCAGGTACTTCCGCACGTCGTGGGTGTACAGCAGGCCCACCGTCAGGCAGTAGCAGAAGATGGGGAAGGCCAGTCGGCCGATCCAGCGGAACACGCCCACCTCCGGGAAAAAGGCGCCGCCGATGTGGTCGATCAGCATGGCGGCGATGGCGATGAGCTTCAGCAGATCCGTGTCCAGATTGGTTTTCAGCCGTGGCCCCGTCTGGGGGATGGCGGCGGGAGTGGTGAGCACGCTCCACACACGGGAGCGGGAGATGGCAGTGGCGTTTGTCATGGTGTTTCCCTCCTTGTTGACACCAGCGTACCGCGAAAAAAGAGCCGCCGCAAACGGGGGTGTCATCTGCGGCGGCCTGGATGTCAAGTTTTGCGTTGGGAGGGGAGGGGATGTCAAGTTTGGCGGATTTGCCGTCAAGTTTGGTTTGGCAGACGGCGGTTCCTGTGGTAGAATGGGCAGGTAGTTTAGGGCGAAAAGCGCCCCCTGCCGGACCCCGGCGGGCAGTTTTCGGTTTGAGGTGATGGGGATGCTGCGGATCGGCATCTGTGACGATATCTACGACGCCAGGCTGGTGCTTCGGGCCGCTCTGGAGCGGGTCCTGGAAAAGCGGCGCGTTCAAGGGCAGTTCCGGGAGTTCTCCTCTGGCGAGGGACTGCTCCGCTGGCTGGAGAGCCACGCCGGGGAGCTGGACCTGGTGTTTCTGGACATGGAGATGGGGGAGCTGGACGGCATGGAGACCGCCCGGCGGCTCCGGGCGGCGGACGCCGGACTGCAGCTGGTGTTCGTCACCGGATATGCAGAGCACGTCTTTGACGGGTACTCCGTGGGGGCCCTGGGGTATCTCTTAAAGCCCCCGAAGGCGGAACAGCTGGAGGAGGTGCTGGACCGGGCACAGGCGGCGCTGGTCCGGGATTTGGACCGGGCCTACATCTGCCGCAGCGGGGACACCCACTACCGGATCCCCATTGCCAACATTCTGTATTTCGTCTCGGACCGGCGGCAGGTGGCCTGTGTCACCGCCGGACGGGAGTACACGTTTTACGGCAAGCTGGACACGGTGGCGGCGGAGGTGGGGGCGGACTTTGTCCGCATCCACCAGCGGTATCTGGTTCGGACAGGAGCTGTGGACCGGATGGAGGGCGGCGAGGTGGTGCTGCGGGACGGCCGGCGGCTGCCGGTCAGCCGGTCCTGCCAGCCCTCGGCCCTGCTGGCCTTTACCCGGGCGGAGCTGGAGGGATGAGGATGCGGGATGTTCTCTGGCAGATCTGGCTCAACTGCGGCTATTTTCTGACCGTGGCGGCCAGCGGCTTTTTCCTCTACAAGCTCTGTGCCCCCTTTGTCCGCCCCCGGAATGGGCGCTTCTGGAGGGTGCTGCTCTTTCTGACCCTGGCGGGGTCCACCGGCATGGTGATTTGGATCGGCGACCCCAACCTGCTCTATACGCTGCCGGCGTTTTTCGCCTTGTTCCTCCTCTCTACCCGGGGTGACCGGATAGGGCGGGTGGCGGTGTGCATCATCCTCTTCTGCCTGGAGATGTCCGTGTGTGCCCTGCTGGACACCTATGTGGAGCGGATCAACAGGAATGCGCTCTATGACGTGCTGGTGCGCCTGGCCCGCCCGCTGGTGTTCGGCCCGCTGTGGCTGCTGCTGCGCCGCCGCCTGCCCCGGGAGCCGGTGGTGCTCTCCCGGCGGCTGTGGAAGCTGGTGCTGGGTCTAGCGGCCATGCCCCTGTGCGCCCTGATCGCCGTGGTGCTGCTGACCTTCCGGCGGTATGACTCTATCGAGGTCAATACCGTGGCGATGTACCAGGGCATGGTGGTGCTGCCCTTTGTATTTCTGACCTCTCTGGTCCTGTTGTTCGCCATTTTGATTCTGGCGGATCACGAGCGGCTGGAGCAGGCAAATCGCCTGGCAGGTCTGCGGGAGGTCTACTATCAGGGCCTCCGGCAGCAGGAGACCCAGGTGCGCCGTCTCCGCCACGATCTGCGGAATCACCTGACGGCGGTCCGGGGTTTTCTGGAGCAGGGAGATGAACAGGGGGCCATCGGCTATCTGGACCAGATAGCCGGTTCCCCGGCCCTGCGGGGAACCAGACGGCTCTGTGAAAACGAGGCGGCCAATGCCGTCCTCACCGCCAAGGCGGAGGCCATGGAGCGGGAGGGAGTCGCCGCAGACTTCGCCGTCTCCCTGCCCCGGGACCTGCCTGTGGCGGATATGGATCTGTGCGCCCTGCTGGGCAACGCTCTGGACAACGCCATCGAGGGCAGCCGGGGTGCCGGGGAACGGCGAATCACCATCCGCTGCAAGGCGGACAAGGGACTCTTCATGCTGCGGGTGGAGAACACCCTGGGCGGCGCGGTGCAGCCGGATCTTGCAACTACCAAGACGGACAAGGCCGCCCACGGCTTCGGCATCCCCGGGATGCGGGAAATCGCAGAGCGCTACGGCGGCACCCTGGACGCCGGGGTCCGGGACAACGGGTTCGAGCTGGTGGTGTGCCTGCCCCTGGCAGGGCAGGCCGAAACACTGTAAATCCCCATGCGCTGACGGCCGCCGCAGACACAGGAGAGAGCTCGATTTTCCATATCTGCGGTGTATTTGCACAGAAAAACAGGGAGACCGTCCAATGGACGGTCTCCCTGTTCCGCAGCCAAAGCGGACTCAAAGCATCTTCAAAAGTTCGATCTGTTCCCCGGAGGGGCCAGTGAAGAACCAGTTCTCCAACCCGCCGAAGGTGTTGGGCATCACGCACTTCTCTGCGGTCTGGAAGGTGTCCACGCCGGCGGCGCGGAGATCCGCGGCGGCTTGGTCCACATCGTCCACATAGACGGCGAAATGAGGGATGCAGCCCGCACCCTCCGGCACAGGGGCGGCGATCAACTCCACCAGGAAGCCGCCGAACTCCACAAGGGCCAGCTCCCGCTGCTGTTCCGGCGGGCAGGCGGGGGCCCGGAGATGCAGGCTGCCGCCGATCTTCTCGTAAAAGGCGATGCTGGCATCCATATCCGCCGTATACACGGCAATGTGGCCGAGACCTTGATAGTGCTGTTTCATACAATCAGTCCTCCAGTATGTGAAAAATGAAAATATGGCATCAGGAGGCGGCAGTCCGGCCGCCGGGGATCAGGGCGCCCACTGCGCCGCAGACAGCGGCGGGCAACACCCAGCCGAAATCCAGAGACGCCAGGGGCAGCAGGTCCAGAAAGGCCAGCTCCACGCCGGTGTAGGTGCGGACTACCTCCAGCAGGCTCACTGCCAGGGCGCCCAGGGCCGCCAGGCGGAACACCCAGTCCCGGCGGATGCGGCTGCCGAACAGGGCCAGCACGATCAGCACCAGCGTGGGGGGATAGACCACGCTGAGGATGGGGGAGGCGATGGCGATGATCTCATTGAGACCAAAGTTGGATACCACGGCACTGAACACGCAGATGACGCACACCAGCGTGCGGTAGGAAACGCGGCCCCCCGAGAGGCCGGAGAAGTAATCGGCGCATGCGCTGACCAGCCCCACAGCGGTGGTGACGCAGGCCAGAGCCACCACCACGGCAAAGAGGATGATGCCCGCCTGCCCCAACAGGTTCCGGACAATGGACACCACCAGGAACGTGCGGTCCACGGTGATGTCGAAGAAGCGGGCGGTGGTGGCGCCCAGATAAGTCAGCCCCAGATAGACCACCAGCAGGCCGATGCCTGCCACCAGACTGGCGCCGGACACCACCCGGAGCTGGGCGCCGGGAGTCGTGTGTCCCTTCTCCCGAGCGCTCTTCAGAATGATATAGCCGAACACGATGGCCGCCAGCACGTCCATGGTCTGATAGCCGGCTTCCACGCCGGTGGCGGCCACATTCTCCACCAGCGGCTGCTCACCCACCGGCCCGATGGGATTCACCACACCCACCACGATCAGGATCAGCAGGCCAATCAGCAGGGCGGGGGTCAGGATCTTTCCCACGATGTCCACCACCGCTGTTTCCCGCACGCACAGCAGCAGGATCAGCAGAAAGAAGAGGATGGAGAAGAGCGCCGGACTGAAGCCGGACACCAGCGGGGCCAGAGAGGTTTCGTAGGTGGTGGCGGCAGTCCGGGGAATGGCCAGCATGGGACCGATGCACAGCACAATGGCGCACATGAGCGCTGTGGAGGGAATCCTGCCGATGCGGGCGGTGATCCCGTCGGGACTTCCCTGCCGGAGAATGGCAAACATAGCCAGCAGGGCCAGTCCGATGTCGGCCATAAAGTAACTGAAAAAGCCGGCCAGCCACTCCGGACCCGATTCCAGTCCCAGATAAGGGGGGAAGATGACATTACCTGCGCCGAAAAACATGGAGAACAGGGCGAAACCGATGACCAAGCTGTCCTGAAGGTGTTTCTTCATAGGAGACCTCCTCTTGCCTTGCAGGTGGACGGATGTCCGCTGAATAAGGGCAAAGCGGCCGCGCGGACGACGCGCGGCCTGTGTATTTATTTGATGTTTATGCTTGAAACAATTATATTTGAATTTCCGAAAAAAGTCAATGTTATACACACCGGGGCGGTCATGGGCGGAGCAGCGGAGAAAAATCGCCGGAGCGGGAACTTTTTTCCGTAGAGCCCGTCTAACCTCTCAGACCGCGGCGGAGCGCCGTGAAATCCCGTGAGAGGTTAGGAGAAAAACATGAAAAAGAGAGGACTTGCAGGATTGCTGGCTCTGGCGCTGATACTGGCGCTGGCTGCCTGTGGAGGAACGGAGGCGCAGGAGGACGCCGCCCAGGACCAGAAGATGGAGGAAGCTGCGCCGCCCCAGGAGGAAGAGACTTCGGAAACCGATGGGGAGGACGGCGTCCCTGTGACCATAGAGGGCCCTGAGACGGCGGATGATTCCCAGCAGCTCCAGGAGGACGAGCCGGATCTGGGCTCCCGCCCCGCGGACCAGGCGAAGGAGCCGGAGACGGGGAGCCGTCCGGCAGACCCGGCGGAGAAGCCGGTATACCAGCCGGTGGAGGACACAAAGCCCCAGCAGCCGGACAAGGAGCCGGAGACGCCGGCCCAGCCCACCCCTGCCCCTCCAGTGGAGTCTGCTTCCGGCGTGGATCTGGCGGATTTCTGCGCTTCCGTGACCGGGGACCAGGAGACGTGGCCCGCCCTGATGGCCGTGGAGGGTGAGACGCTGGATACGTTCTATGCGGGACTCTCCGCCATCGCCACCCAGCAGTGTCTGGTGCAGATGGCCATGATCTCCGCCTCCGGTGACGAGATTGCCCTGGTAGAGGTGGAGAACAGCGGCGATGTCCAGGCGGTGAAGGACATCTTCCAGGCCCGAATCGACTATCAGGTGGGGGACGGCACAAGCCCCGGCGGTGCCTGGTACCCCGCGCCCACGGAGATGTGGCGGAACGAGTCCCGGATTGTCTCCAATGGCAACTTTGTGATGCTGGTGGCGCACACCGGCGCGGACGCGGTGGTGGAGCAGTTCAACGCCCTGTTCGACTGAGTGGGTCCCGCAATGCGGAAAACGAAGCAGGACTTTTTAAGTCCTGCTTCGTTTCGTTCCGATCAGATTTTGATGAGCTCGTATGCCCGGGTGCCGATGCCGATCTTCTCCGCGTGCTCCAGGCAGACGGCCCAGTCCGTGTCCGGATGGGCGGCGTGGAAGTAGTCACCGGAGGAGCAGTCACAGCCCTCGTCAAACAGGGCGGAGTTGGGCGCGGGAGTCTGGGCCAGCACGGCGTCGGCACAGGCTTGGTCCAGAGCCACCGGGTCGAAGGAGGCAAACATGCCCACGTCCGGGACGATGGGGACATCGTTCTCCGCGTGGCAGTCGCAGTTGGGGGAGACATCCACCACCAGGGACACGTGGAAGCAGGGGCGGCCGTCTACCACGGCCTTGGTGTACTCGGCGATCTTCTTATTCAGAATAGCGGGCGCTTCGTCATACAGGCACTGGATGGCATCCTTGGGGCACACCGCCAGGCACCGGGCGCAGCCCACGCACTTGTCCGTGTCGATGGTGGCTTTGCCGTCGGCACCGAACTGGGGCGCGCCGTGGGCGCAGATCCTGGCGCAGGCCCGGCAGCCGATGCACTTCTTCTGCTTGACGAAGGGCTTGCCGGAGTTGTGCTGCTCCATCTTGCCGGCCCGGGAGCCGCAGCCCATGCCGATGTTCTTCAGGGCGCCGCCCATGCCGGCCTGCTCGTGGCCCTTGAAGTGGGTCAGGGAGATGAACACGTCCGCGTCCATCACCGCACGGCCGATCTTGGCGGACTTCACATACTCCCCGCCCTCCACGGGAACCTCCACCTCGTCGTTGCCCTTCAGGCCGTCGGCGATCAGGATGTGGCAGCCGGTGGAGTAGGGGGTGAAGCCGTTGATATAAGCCGATTCGATGTGGTCCAGGGCGTTTTTCCGGCCGCCCACATACAGGGTATTGCAGTCCGTCAAGAAGGGCTTGCCGCCGTGGGACTTCACCAGGTCCACCACAGCCCGGGCCCAGTTGGGGCGGAGGTAGGCCAGGTTGCCCGGCTCGCCGAAGTGCATCTTGATGGCCACGTACTTGCCGTCCATATCGATATCGCCGAAGCCGGCAGTCATCATCAGCCGGGCCAGCTTCTGGGGCAGGTTCTCCCGCCAGCTGGGGGCGCGGAAGTCCGCAAAGTAGACTTTGGATTTTTCAGCCATGATCTCGTTGCTCCTTTTTCTCTTTCTGTTCTTTGAAACAAGCATGGAGAGAAACCTCTCCGGTGCCGGGGCGGCGTGCCTTCCGCCTTACGGCAGGTCCACAGAGATGTTGTCGGTGCCGTGCTCGTCAAACTCGGAGAGATAAGCGTCGATCCGCTCCATCAGCTCCCCATAGTTTTCACGGGTCAGGGGTTCCCCATCCATGTCCCGCAGGGCCAGCTCCTCCGCCAGGATCTCATAGAACACCACGTCCTCATACTGCTCGATGGCCTCGTGGATGCCGCCGTCCGCAAAGGCCCGGGAGGGGATCAGCTCCCCCCGGTACAGCTCCACCAGCTTGCTCATCTTGTGGTGCAGGCAGTGGGAGAAAATCAGGCTCTCCACCTGGTCGTATTCCTGGATGCGGTCGTTCTCCCGGGTGGAATTGATGACCCAGTTTCCTATGTATACCAGATCCAGCAGATACCGGAACTGCTGTTCCGTCAGTTCGATCTTCATGGGGCAGACACCTCCCAAATAGATGATACTGTCACGATTATAGCAGAGACATACGCAGAATTCCACATAAAAAACAGGGCAAAAAGACTAAAATCTGTCTTGCGGCAGAAGGCGCCGCATAGTATAATATGTAATCCAGATGCAAAATGAGCATGAGGCGGCCGCCGGTCCGGCGGCGGGAGAAGAAGGAGGCGGAGCGGGATGGACCAGCGTCCCATCGGGGTATTCGATTCAGGCCTGGGGGGTCTGACGGCGGTGCACTCCCTCTGGCGCATCCTGCCGGAGGAGGACCTGATCTACTTCGGCGACACCGCCCGGGTGCCCTATGGCAGCCGTTCCCGGGAGGCCATTTTGAAATACGCCCGCCAGGATGTGCGTTTCCTGCGCTCCTTCGATCTGAAGGCCATCCTCATCGCCTGCGGAACGGTGACTACCACCTCGCTGGCGGCGCTGCAGGCGGAAAACGACCTGCCCATGGTAGGCGTGGTAGAGCCCACTTGCCGCCGGGCGGTGCTGATGACCCAAAACAAGCGGGTAGGGCTCATCGCCACGGCGGCCTCCGTCCGCTCCGGTGCCTACGAGGCGGCTCTCCGGCGGCTGGACCCGGAGGTGACCGTGTTCAGCCGGGCCTGCCCCCTGTTCGTGCCCCTGGCGGAGGCCGGGCGCATCCGGCGGGGAGACGTGGTGATCGAGACCGTGGCCCGGGAGTATCTGACGCCCCTGAAGAATGCGGGGGTGGACACCCTGATTCTGGGCTGTACCCATTACCCGCTGCTGACGGATGTGATCGGGGACGTGATGGGGCCGGGCGTGGAGCTGGTGTCCGCCGGGGAGGAGTCCGCCTTTGAGCTGAAACGGATGCTGAAGGCCCGGGAGCTGCGGGCGGACGAGCGCCGCCGCGGCGAGACGGAGTTCTACGTCAGTGACCGGGTGGAGGATTTTGAGCGGACGGCCTCGCTGTTTCTGCAGGAGGACCTGCGCCATACAGCACGGAGGATTGACATTGAACGATATTGAGACGCGGTGGAAGAAGCTGCCGGTGCTGCTCTTCATCCGGGGAGAGCAGTATTTTGACGATGTGGACCCGGATGCCACGGAGCTGACGACGGAGGGGACCCTGGAGCTGACGGAGAAGGGCCTGCTGCTGACCTATCAGGAGACAGCTCTCACCGGCATGGAGGGGACGACCACCACCTTTGAGGTCAGCGGGCCCCAGGTGATCCTGCGCCGGGTGGGCAGTGTGAACTCCCAGATGGTGTTTGAGGAGGGGCGGCAGCACACGTCCCTGTATGAGACCCCCTACGGGGAGCTGTCGGTGGATATCCAGACCAGCGCCCTGCGGCACAACCTCAGCGAGCGGGGCGGCCTGCTGGAGATCAAGTACTCCATCGCGGTCGAGCATACGGTGACAGGAAGAAACAGCTTCAAGATCCGGGTAAAGCGAAAGTAAGAGAGCGTTCCGGCAAACCGTGCGGCAGCGCGTCCAAGTATTTTGGAGGAGCCAAAATCTTTGGCGGAGGGCGAATTCATTTCGCCCGGGGATTCCGAGAAAAGGGGTCCCCCGGGATCTGTCCCGTGGGAAGCGCACGGTGACAGGGAAAAACAGCTTTAAGACCCGGGTAAAACGGGAAAAACAGGGGTTGGGAATTAGGAATTGCGGTGCCGCCGCAGGTGGCAATTGGAATCTGTCCGGCTTTGCCGGACACCAAAATTCCTCATTCTGAATTCCTCATTCACGAAAGAGGGAACGATATGATCAACATGGTACAAAACGCGAAGGACCAGGCGGCGGCGCTGGCCATGGCCGCCTATCAGGCGGCAGTGGCGGACGGGACGCTGCCCCAGGCGGAGGTGAAGACCGCCCCGGTGGAGATCCCCAAGGACACCGCCAACGGCGATTTCACCACCACGTTTGCCCTGGCGGCCTCCAAGGCGCTGCGGCAGCCGCCCCGTAATATCGCTCAGGCACTGCTGGACCACATGGACCTGGCGGGGAGCTACTTTACCTCCGCGGAGATTGCGGGACCGGGCTTTCTGAACTTCCGTCTCAACGACAGCTGGTACGCTGCCGTCTGCGAGGCGGTGGAGAGCGAGGGTGCCGGCTACGGCACCGCCGACCACCTGAAGGGGCAGAAGATCATGGTGGAATTCGTCTCCGCCAACCCCACGGGCCCCATGCACATGGGCAATGCCCGGGGCGGCGTGCTGGGAGACACCCTGGCCAGCGTGCTGGCGGCGTGCGGCGCCGACGTGACGAGGGAGTTTTACGTGAACGACGCGGGCCACCAGATTGATAAGTTCGCCCACTCCATTGAAGCCCGGTATCTCCAGATCATCCGGGGGGAGGACGCGGTGCCCTTCCCGGAGGACGGATACCAGGGTGAGGACATCAAGGACCTGGCCCGGGCCTATTATGAGAAAAACGGAGACAAGCTGTTGGATGTGCCGGAGGCGGAGCGCCAGGAGGCGCTGGCCCAGTTCGGGTTGTCCATCAACCTGCCTAAGATGAAGACCGATCTGGAGCGGTACAAGATCCACTATGACAACTGGTTCTACGAGTCCTCTCTCCATGAGAGCGGCTATGTGAAGGAGACAGTGGATCTGCTGGCGGAGCGGGGCTGGACCTATGAGAAGGACGGCGCCCTGTGGCTCCGCACGGCCGACATCCTACGGGACCACTACCGCAGGCAGGGGAAGAAAGAGGCGGACATCGAGAAGCTGGACCTGAAGGATGACGTACTGCGCCGGGCCAACGGGTTTTACACCTACTTCGCCGCGGACATCGCCTATCACCGGAACAAGTTCGCTGTCCGGGGCTTCGACAAGGTCATCAACATCTGGGGTGCGGACCACCACGGCCACGTGGCCCGGCTGAAGGGCGCCCTGGACGCGCTCGGCCTCAACGGCAGCGAGCGGCTGGATATCGTGCTGATGCAGCTGGTGAAGCTGCTGCGGGACGGTGAGGTGGTACGGATGAGCAAGCGTACCGGCAAGGCCATCTCCCTCTCGGACCTGCTGGACGAGGTCAGCGTGGACGCCGCCCGGTGGTACTTCAATGCCAAGCCGGATACCCAGATGGAGTTCGATCTGGGCCTGGCGGTCCGGGAGGACAGCGAAAACCCCATCTACTACGTGGAATACGCCCACGCCCGGATCTGCTCACTGCTGCGGGCTCTGGCGGAGGAGGGCACCTCCGTGCCCAGACAGGCGGACGTGGACATGTCCCTGCTCTCCGGCGAGGCGGAACGGGCCCTGCTGAAGCAGATCGCCCAGTTCTGCGAGGAGATCAAGCTGGCGGCCCGGGATTACGACCCCAGCCACATCAACCGCTATCTCCAGGAGCTGGCGGCCTGCTTCCACCGGTTCTACACCGCCTGCCGCATCAAGGGCGAGGAGCCGGCGGTCCGGGACGCCCGGCTGAAGCTGGCGGATGATACCCGGATCGTCCTGCGGAACGGCTTGAAGCTCATCGGCGTGGACGCGCCGGAGAAGATGTAAAAAGACGGCGGGACAGGATGCAGGAGGAAGACCCATGGAATTTCAGAGAGAGCCGGGGCGTATCTACGCCGAGGAAGAAGGCCGGGTGATCGCGGAGGTGACATTTCCCGACCGGGATGGGGCGGCGGATATCGACCACACATTTGTGGACGATACGCTCCGGGGTCAGGGCGTGGCGGGGCAGCTGCTCCGGGCGGCGGCCGGCCAAATCCGCGCGGAGGGAAAGCGCGCCAGGGCGACGTGTTCCTATGCCGAAATCTGGTTTGAAAGGCACCCGGAGGAGGCCGATCTGCTGTGTCCCTGAGAGACGACGAGAGCCGCCGCGCCGGTGGGAGCAGCATGGCGCTCCGGGCGGCGTTTCCCGCCACCATCCCGGTGATGACGGGCTTTTTGTGCCTGGGGACTGCCTATGGCCTTTTGATGCAGTCCAAGGGGTATGGGCCGGGATGGGCCGTCCTCATGAGCGCCATCGCTTTCGGCGGCAGTATGCAGTTTGTGGCCGTCACGCTGCTGACTACGGCTTTTGACCCCGTGCAGGCGTTTCTGCTGTCCGTCATGGTCAATGCCCGGCACATGTTCTACGGGCTGAGCCTGCTGGACAAATACAAGGGCCTGGGAAAGGTTCGGGCGTTTCTGATCTACGTGCTGTGCGACGAGACGTTTTCCCTGGTGTCCACTCTGGAGCCGCCGGAAGGCGTGGCCCGGAGGGACTTCTACTTCTGGCTCTCCCTGCTGGACTACCTCTACTGGATTACGGGCACAGCATTGGGCGGCCTGCTGGGGAGTTTCCTCACCTTTGACACTACGGGCCTGGACTTTGCTCTGACGGCGCTGTTCGTGGTGCTGTTCCTGGAGCAGTGGAAGAAGCCGGAGAACCGGCCCGCCGGGGTGATGGGGATCCTCTGCGCCGCTGCCAGCCTGGCGGTGTTCGGAGCGGACAACATGGTGATCCCCGCTATGGTGCTGGTGCTGGCGGTGCTGCTGGGTGCACGGCGCCGCCTGGACCGCAGCGGAGAGGAGGGAGTCCTGTGACGCTGACGCCTTTGCAGACGCTGGGCATCATCCTGGCGGTGGCTGCCGGGACCCAGCTGACCCGATGGCTGCCCTTTTGGCTGTTTCCAGAGAAGAAACAGCCCCCCGCTGTAGTGGCATACCTGGGGAAAGTCCTTCCGCCCGCCATGATGGGCCTGCTGGTGGTGTACTGCCTGCGGAGCATCTCCTGGCTGTCGGCGCCCCACGGAGCGCCGGAGCTGATCGCCATTGCTGCGGTGGCGGGGCTCCATCTCTGGAAGCGGAATGTGCTGCTGTCCATCGCTGGGGGCACTGTGCTGTACATGGTGCTGGTACAGGCGGTGTTTGTGTGAAAAAAGAGAAGAGATGCCGGCCGGCGGAAGTCCGACCGGCATTTTTCAGCGCCGGGAGAGGCTTCCTTCTACTGGGACTGGACACCGGAGACGCTGGCGGCGGCCTTGGGAAGCTATGGGGCGTATCTGGATGCATAAATCTGCCAACGCCGGTATAAACTGGGACTGCGGCCTGGCCGCAGTCCTTTTGTTTTGTCGTGGAGGTGGATATGGAGAAGCGGTTGTTTTACTGGGAGCTGGCGGGTGCGCTGTTCACGGCGGCGATGGGGACGCTGCTGCACTTTGTTTACGACTGGAGCGGCGGATGGGGCGCGGCGGCTGCCTTCTCTGCGGTGAATGAGTCCACCTGGGAACATATGAAGCTGCTGTTTTTCCCCATGTTTCTCTTTTCCGTGGTGCAGGTGTGCTGCCTGGGACGGAACTATCCGAACTTTCTGGCAGCCCGGGGCGTCAGCACAGTGACAGGGGTCGCGCTGATTCCGGTGCTGTTCTATACGTACACCGGCGTGCTGGGGCGGCATCTGCTCTGGGCGGACATCGCCGTGTTCTACCTATCCGTGCTGGGGGCATTCGCCCTGGATTTCCGGCTTCTGCGGCGGGGGCGCTTCACCTCTCTCTGGCAGCAGATCCTGGGCCTGCTGGCGCTGTGGGGGCTGGCGTTCCTCTTCGTCTACTGCACGTTCCATCCGCCGGAGCTGGGGCTATGGCAGGACCCGGTGACGCTGGGCTATGGGCTCCCCAAATGAAAGCAGGCGCCCCTCTTTCGAGAGGGGCGCCGCTTTGCTTCCGGGGATTTTCTGTCCCTGCCGTTGACCGGCTCTCTCCGGCGGGGTATAATACCATTAAAAGCGACCTGGGGAGGCTGAAGCGGATGAAGACCACAAGACAGAAGCGTGCGGCGCCTTTTTACGCCGCTGCGGCGGTATGGCTGGCCTACGCGCTGGTGCTGCCGCTGTATGAGCCGCTGCACTATGCCCTGGCGGCGGGGGCCTCCCTTCTGGCGTTCGCGGCGGCGGCCGTCCTGTGCCGGGGCGGCCCCGTAGGAGAGGAGGCTGGCAAGGCGCCGCCGGAAAAGGCCGAGGAGCCCATTGAAAAGAAACCGGCCTCTACAGGAAATCCTGAGCTGGACAAGATGGTCCGCGACGGGAGATGGCCATCCGGGAGATGAAACGGCTGGATGAGAATATCGCGGACCCCGGCATCTCCGCCGACATCGTGCGGCTGGAGCAGGTGAGCGCCCGAATCTTCGACGAGGTGCGCACGCACCCGGAGAAGCTGCCCCAGATCAGGCGCTTTCTGGACTACTACCTGCCCACCACCCTGAAGCTGCTGAATGCCTATGACCGCATGAGCGGCACCGGGGTCTCCGGAGAGAACATCGACACCACCCTGGCCAAGGTGGAGGGGATGATGCGGACCATCGTGGCGGCCTTTGAAAAGCAGCTGGACAGCCTGTACGGCGCCGAGGCGCTGGATATCTCCACGGATATCACGGTGCTGGAGAACATGATGGCCCGGGAGGGGCTGGTGGACAGCCCGCTGAAGGCGGAGCCGGACGAGAAGAAAGAGACCGATATCCGGCTGGAGCTGTGATCGGAGGAAACGCCATGAGAAAGATCGCCATCAAAATGGCGGGCCTGGTTTTCTATATGGCCGCAGGATTTGTCCTTCTGTTCTGGAAACTGGAGCGTGGCGGGTTGCATAACGCGGAGCTCCTGCTGCCGCTGGCATGGCTGGCGGGGGCGGTGGCTTTGGGCCTTCGGCTGGACAAGGCCTGTAAACAGGCGGGAAGGTGGGGAGAGGCTGCCCATCACTTTTTCTCTTCTGTGATATGGCTGCTGCTAGGTATCGGTTTTATGAAGCAGGCCCCGGGCATCTGCACCCTCTGCGGTGTGCTGGGGGTGGTGTACGCAGTGGTTTATGCTGTCTGCGGTGTGCGGGCGGCGGGAGAAGCCCGCCGGAATGAAGAAAATGGCAGAGAGTGAATGATACTATGATGGAGGATGACACAATGGCAGACGAGAAGAGCATGATGCCTGAACTGACCCTGGATCCCAGCCGGACGGATGCGGTGCCCCAGTTGACTCTGGACCCGGCAGCGCCCGCCGCCCCCGCACCGGAGGCCGCCAAGCCGGAGGCGACGCCGGTGCGGCTGGACGAGAACCTGCTGAACGACGCGGAGAAACAGGCGGTGGAGGCGTTTTCCAAGAAGATCGACCTGACGGACTCCAACCTGATCCTGCAGTACGGCGCGGCGGCCCAGAAGAACGTGGCCAGCTTTTCTGAGAACGCCCTGAACTCTGTGCGCACCAAGGACCTGGGAGAGGTGGGCAAGTCCCTCAGCGAGCTGGTGGTGGAGTTGAAGGGCTTCGGCGAGGAAGAGGAGAAGAAGGGGCTCTTCGGCCTCTTCAAAAAGACGGGAAGCAAGCTGGAGGCCATGAAGGCCCAGTACGCCAAGGTGGAGTCCAACGTGGACAAGATCGCCCGGGAGCTGGAGCAGCACCAGATCACGCTGCTCAAGGATGTGGCCATGTTCGACCAGATGTATGAGCTGAACCTGAAGTACTACAAGGAACTGACCATGTACATTCTGGCCGGTAAGAAGCGGCTGGAGGACATGCGGGCGGGCGAACTGCCTGCTCTGAAGGCCAAGGCAGAACAGTCCGGCGCTCAGGAGGACGCCCAGGCATACAACGACATGGTCCAGATGTGTGAGCGGTTTGAAAAGAAGATCCACGATCTGGAGCTGACCCGGATGGTGTCGGTGCAGATGGGCCCCCAGACCCGGCTGCTGCAGAACAACGATACATTGATGATTGAGAAGATCCAGTCCTCGCTGGTGAACACCATTCCCCTGTGGAAGAGCCAGATGGTGCTGGCGCTGGGGCTGGAGCACAGCCGTCAGGCCACGGCGGCCCAGAGCGCCGTGACGGAGATGACCAACGAGCTGCTGAAGAAAGAACGCGGATCTGTTGAAGATGGGCACCATTGAGACCGCCAAGGAGGCAGAGCGGAGCGTGGTGGACATCGAGACGCTGCAGCACACCAACCAGCAGCTGATCTCCACGCTGGACGAGGTGCTGAACATCCAGCGGGAGGGCGCCCAGAAGCGCAGGGCCGCCGAGGCGGAGCTGGGCCGCATCGAGGGCGAGGAAGAACTGGGGAAAACCGGAGGCTTTCCCTTAGCCCCCTTTCCCGCTTGCGGGGAAGGGACGGAGAGGACATACGCTTATGAAGTTTTTTCAGAAACGGGCCGTGGCGGCGGTGGTGCTGATTTTAGCCATCGTGGCCGGGGTGGTGATTGGGCAGGCCAAGAAGCCGGACACCGGAGGCCAGGCGTCCACCGCCATTGTGGGGTCCTATACGTATGTATATGACTACGCCGGGGTGCTGACGGATGAGACCATGGAGCATATCGACGCCATGAACGCCTCCTTGTTTGCCCAGACCGGGGCCCAGATCCTGGTAAGTGTGGTGAACTCCACTGGCGGCGCGGACATCATGGACTATGCCTCGGATCTGGGGAACAGCTATGGCGTAGGCTCCGCAGAGCGGAACAACGGCGTGGTGATGCTGCTGGCGCTGGACAACATCTCCCAAAGCGGCCTGATGGGCGACTACTGCGTGGTGGTGGGGACCGGGCTGGAGAGCCACGCGGACGATTTCATGAGTCTGCAGTCCTATTACCTGGAGAATGATTTCGCTGCCGGGGAGTACGACGCCGGTGTGAAGGCAACTTTTGATGCCTTCATCGCCTGGTTCGCCGACTTCTACGGCGTCACGATCCGGGAGGGGTATATCCCTGCCGTCCGGGAGACCTATTCCAGCGGCAGCGGGTACTACTATACGGAGACCCACGGCTATGTGGCGCCGGCCCTTGGGTCCCTGGTGAGCGGCGTTGTGGTTCTGCTAGTGGTGCTGCTGGTGCTGTGGGTGATCCTGGACGGAATGCGGTACTCCCGCTACCGCCGGCGGTATCTGCGGCCCGGTATGGGATGGCCCACGGTGCTGTACTACCCCATCTTCTGGGGACGGCCCCAGCGGCCCAGGCCACCCCGTCCTCCAAGACCGCCAAAGCCACCGCGCCGGCCGCCCTCCGGCGGAACATTCGGCGGGGGCGGCTTCGGCGGCAGCCGGGGAGGCATGTTCGGCGGAGGCTCCTTCGGGAGTGCCGGAGGGTCCCGGGGCAGTCTCGGCGGAGGGACCTTCCGGGGCAGCGGCGGCCGTCGCGGCGGCTTTGGCGGAGGCTCCTTCCGCAGCGGCGGGGGGAGACGCGGAGGCTCTTTCCGCGGCGGGCGCCGGTAAGAGACAGATATAACGGGGCCTGTATGCCATTTGAAAAGCAGGAGGATCCCCCGGAGTTCCGGGACGATCCTCCTGCTTTTGCGTTGGAAGAAGTATTACTTTTGCAGTGCGGCTCAGCGGATGGGGAGCATTTTGCCGGTCTCAAAGGATTCCTTGCAGCGATAGGCCGCCTCGGATACGGCGGTGCCGTCGTAGACCGTCAGGTCCGCAGGGTGTGTGCCGGTACGGATGTGGTCCGTAAACGCCTGCATCTCAGCCAGAAAAGCGGTGTGCCAGCGGGACATGAAGTCCGGATAGTACTCCTGCCGCGCACCATGCTCATCCACGACCTGCAGCAGGTTCCGGGCGCCCACGGGGGCGATGCGCAGCGTGCCGTGGGTTCCGACGATTTCCGTCTCTACATTGCAGCCTGCTGCATGGGTGCGGTTGGCAAAGAGAAAGCCCATGGCGCCGTTTTCGCACTGGACCATGGCGGCGGCATTGTCTGTGTCATGCAGTTCCCGACAGAGGTCGAACTCAAAGACACCACCGATGGCCCAGACGTTACGGATGTTAGAGCCGGTGAACCAGCGGATCAGATCCAGATCGTGGACGCACATGTCCAGGAACTGGCCGCCAGAGTGGGGGAGGAATTTCAGTGTGGATTCAATGGTGCTGCGGGGATCCTGGGTGCAGGAGCGGACCAGCACCACTTTGCCGATTTCACCGGCGTCCACACGGCGCTTGGCCTCAGCATAGGAGGGGTCAAACCGGCGCATGAAGCCCAGTTGGAACACCAGTTCCGGATGGGCCTCAACAACCTTTTCAGCTTCCTTGCACTGAGCCACATTGGTGCCCAGAGGCTTTTCACAGAAAACGTGCTTGCCGTGCTCCATGGCAATTTTGATCTGCTCCACATGAAGAAAAGAGGGGGAGACGATGACGATGCCGTCCAACTCCGGATCGGCGCACATGGCGGCAAAATCGGTGTAAGTATGAGGAACGCCCAATTCCTCTGCCACCGCCCGGAGACGGGAGGTATCCACGTTACAGATGGCGTGGAGGACGCAGCCGGGAATGGATGTGGCTAAGTTTTTTGCATGTTCGTAGCCCAGACGGCCCAGGCCGACAGAGCCGATTTTAACAGATTCCATATAGCACCTTCTCTCTGGGGTTTTCAATTTTACAGTATAGTCTAATCCCCCCAAAAATACAAGCGGGACCTGCCTTGAAAGCTGGATACTGCCGAAGAACTTGAACAGCGGCACGGCTCTTGAGAGCCGTGCCGCTGTTTTGCGGGAAAGTGGTCCCTGGGGATCAGTCCACCTCCCGCAGCCGTTCCACGATGGTGGCCTTGGAGACGGAGCGGTACACCGCCAGGGGAACCAGGACGCCCAGCAGGGCGAACACCGGGGCCACGATCAGGAACGGGGTCAGCGTCAGGCGGTAGGTGAAGAACCAGAACATGCTCCCCACCGCCTTGAAGGCCACCGGGCCGAAAATCAGGGTCAGCACCAGGGAGATCCCCGCCGCCCCCAGGGCATAGAGCAGCCCTTCATACACCAGCATGGTCTTGAGCTGCTTGCCGGTCATGCCGATGGACTGGAGCACGGCGAACTCCCGCTTGCGGGCGATGATGCCGGTGAGGATGGCGTTGAAGAAGTTCAGCACGCCCACCAGCCCCACGATGAAACTGAGGGCCCCGCCGCACAGCTGGAACATGGAGCGCATCCCCTCGAACTCCGATGCGTAGAGCGCCTTGCTCTCATAGTCGAACTGGGGATTCACGTTCTCCGTGTAGTCTGCCAGGAACTTCTCCATGGCGCCGTTGGCCTCGTCGGTGGTATCAAAGGCGTAGTACATCACGCTGTCTGTGCCGCTGTCCTGCATGAAGGTCTGGTCATTCAGGATGAACTCGTCCGCGCCGTAGTAGCGGTAGGAGAAGGCGGAGGGCACCGTCACCAGGGCGGCTACTTCGTATTCCACGTCCCGGTATTTCACCGCACGCGCCACATAACTGGCCCCTGCGGGCACGTCCTCTGCGCTGGAATAGGCGATGCCGGTGTCCGGGTCCACATACGCCATCTCCTCCACATACCGCAGAGTGATGATGTCCCCCAGCCGGGCCCAGTGGGAGTCCAGCTCCGGATTGCCGTAATCATCATCGCTGTACACGGCGGCCACATACCGCCCGCCGTCCTCCCGGAGCTTGTTCAGATCTCCCTCCAGCACGGTCAGATGGTCCAGGGCAAAGTCACCCATGCCGTAGAGCTGGGCAACATCCGCCAGCAGGCCGTCCTCCGTGCGTTCCATGTCGCTCACCATGAGGTCCAGAGTGGCCTCGTCGTTCCAACGGCTCCACACAGAGCGGTAGTACTCCTCCGTCACGAACTCCTGGACGATGGAGGTCCTGCCGTAGATCACGCCGCCGTCGGTAATGCCGCCCTGGGCATTGATCTCGTCAATGACGGACTGGGGGATGCCCATATCCGTGTTGAAGATGTCCCCGCCGGTCTGGAACTGGCCGGCGTCCGCCACGATGAAGTCGCTGGCGGTGAAGTTGGACACGTACTTGTCCATGTCGAAGCCGTTGGTGAAGTTCACCGTCACTGTCAGCAGTACCACCGCCAGAGACAGGGACGTGACGGTGACGGCGGTCTTGCCCCGGCTGCGGCCCAGGTTGGCCCAGGCCATGGACAGCAGGGACACGCCCCTGCGGCCTTTTTTCGTCTTGCGCTTGATGCCGCTGCCTTCGGTGTAGCGCACCGCCTCGATGGGAGAGACCTTGCCGGCGATGCGGCCGGGCTTCCGGCAGGAGAGCAGCACCGTCACCAGAGAGAACAGCGCCGCGCCGATGAAGATCACCGGGCTCACGGAGGTCATGGGCACCACGCCGTTCAGCTGTGACACAATGGCCGGCGTCAGCTGGCCGCCGATCAACCAACCCAGCACCAGCCCCAGGGGGATGCCCGCCAGGGACAACGTCAGCGCCTGCTGGCGGATGATCCGCCGCAGCTGCCGGGGCGTGGTGCCGATGGTCTTCAGCAGGCCATAGAACCGGATATCGTTGGTGACGGAGATCTGGAACACGTTGTAGATGATGAGATAGCCGGTGAAGATGATGAGCAGCAGCATGGCGGCCACAGCAATCACCACAGAGGGGTCCAGATTATCGCTGAGCTGGGCGCCGGTATAGCCCCAGTTGACGCCAGTGTGGATATAATCCGGCGCTCCGGCGCTCTGATCCTGATAGCCGTGATTTTCCAGAATTTGAGCGATATCGTTCGCAATGTGGCGGGAACCGCTTTTCAGCATCACATCCAGGTTCCAGGAACCGGTCATGCCATCCTCTCCGGGCGGGACGGTTCCCACCTCGTCCAGAATGGCGTCCGCCCGGCTCTCCGGAATCAGGATGTGGTTGGCCACAATTGCCTCGTCATACTCCCACCAGCCGCAGAGGGTAAAGGTCTGGGTGGTGGTATGGCCGTCCACGTCAAAGGAGATGGTGAGCCTGGCGCCGATCTCCGGCTCCACCCCCAACAGCTCCAGCACGTGGGTGTCGGTAGCGGCCTCGTCGGTGCCCTCCTGGGGCAGACGGCCCTCCACCGGGTCGCAGTACATCCAGTGGGCTTCATTGGCGTCGGCGTAGCTGACCTCCACGTGGGATTTGTTGAACGGCACCTCCGTGGGCATTCCGATAAACCGCCGCATTCCCCACTGGTCGATGAGGGGGTCATCCTTCAGATTGTTAAACTGTTCCTCCGTCAGGTACTTGAATCCGCCGTGGGAGAAGCCGCCCACCTGACGGAAGTTGGACTGCTGGAACCCGTCGTTGATGGACATGGCGATGGTGAAGAGGGACGTGAACAGCACCGTGGTCAGGGCGATGGCGAGAACGGCGATGAGGTTGCGGGTCCTGGCCGCCTTCATGGACCGCCAGCCCAGACGGCGGATGGTCTTGCCGTTGGATACCTTCATCATGGCGCTCACCCCCGCACCACGATCCGCCCGTCCTCGATGCGGATGATCCGGTCCGCCATCTGGGCCAGCTCCTCGTTGTGGGTGATCATGACGATGGTCTGGCTGAACTTCTGGGCAGTGACCTTCAGGAGTCCCATCACGTCCAGGCTGGTGGCGGAGTCCAGGTTGCCGGTGGGCTCATCCGCCAGGATGATGGCGGGCTTGGCCGCCAGAGCCCGGGCGATGGCCACCCGCTGCTGCTGGCCGCCGGAGAGGTTGTTGGGCAGGTTTTGGAGCTTTGCCTCCAGCCCCAGCGTCTCAATGATCCGTTCCACATAGGCTTTGTCCGGCGCGTTGCCGTCCAGCTGGATGGGCAGGACGATGTTCTCATACACGTTCAGCACCGGCACCAGGTTGTAGTTCTGGAACACAAAGCCGATCTTCCGCCGCCGGAAGATGGTCAGTTCCTCATCGCGCATGGCAGAGAGTTCTTTGCCGTCCACCGTGACGGTGCCGCCGGTGGGGCGGTCCAGCCCGCCCAGCATGTGGAGCAGGGTGGACTTGCCGGAGCCGGAGGTGCCCACCACCGCCACGAATTCGCCCTTTTCCACGGTCAGATCGACCCCGTCCAGGGCCCGGACCTCCGTATCGCCGGAGCCATATACCTTCCGCAGATCCTTTGTTTCCAAGATCGTCATTGTTCATTCCTCCAAGGAAAAGTCTGTATTGCCTTTCGACAATACAGACTGTACCAAAGAAATCTTTCCACATTCTTTCTGAAATCTAACAGTTCTGAAAGATTTGGGATGTCCGGGCCGGAACGCGCCGCCTTCTACGTCCTCTCCTCCGCCCTCGGCAGGAACAGGGAGAAGGTGCTCCCCTCCCCGGGGCGGCTGCTGACCTTCAGGTATCCGCCCTGACCGGCGGCGATCTGGCGGGCCAGATACAAGCCGATTCCCACGCCCTCCGCCTCGCTGGCGGAGGGGGAGCGGTAGAACCGCTGGAAGATCCTGGCCTGCTCGGACTCCGGGATGCCGGGGCCGGTGTCCGTCACGTCCACGCGGCAGAACAGCTCATACCCCACGGCCCGGAGGGTGACGGCGCCGCCCGCCGGGGTGTATTTCACCGCGTTGTCCACCAGATTATACAGGGCCTCCGCCGTCCACTTGGGGTCGAACCGGGCGGTCAGGTCCGTGGGCTCTACCGTCAGGGTGATCGCTTTGGCCTCCGCTCCGGGAGCGGCCTGGGCCGAGGCGGTATCCAACAGCTGTTGGATGCCATGACGCTTGGGCGTCATGGCAAGGACGCCGCTCTCCAGCCGGGAGGTTTTGACCAGCGCGTCGATGAGGAACCGCAGCTTCTCCGCCTGATGCTCCAGAGCGGAGACATACTCCCGGCTCTCCGGCGGCAGGTCCTGCTCCTCCAGCAGCTGGGCATACAGCAGGAGGTTGGCGATGGGAGTCTTGGTCTGGTGGGAGATGTCCCCGATCAGGGTCTTGATGGCGTCCTTCTCCTCCGCCAGATTTTTGGCCGATACGGCGGATGCGGAGAGATAGTGGGCCATCCGGGTCTCCAGGGCGGAGAGGCGGCTCTCGTCATAGAGGGACTCCCGGAACTCGCCCCGGATGGCGTCATCCAGCATCTTGCCCAGAGTGTCCAGCATCCGGCGGGTCCGCAGGCGGGTCCAGACGGCGAATCCTGCCGCTGCCAGCAGGGCCGGAACCGCCAGGGCCAGCAGGGTGTATTCCACTGTCATGTCAGTTCACCGCCCATGTGTAGCCCAGGCCGTACACGGTCTTGATATAGCGGGGCTTGGACGGCATGTCTTCCAGCTTGTCCCGCAGCCGCTTCACTGTGACGGAGAGGGCGTTTTCGTCCACATACTCCGCCCCGTCCGTCCAGATCCGGTCCACCAGGGCGGCCCGGGTAAGGGTTTGGCCCCGGTGCTCCACCAGCAACCGCAGCAGCTTCTGTTCCGTCTTGCTGAGCTCCACCGGAACGCCGTTCCGGGAGAACTCCATCCGGCCGAAATCGAAGGTGAAGCCGTCCAGCTGCACCCGTTCCGCCTGGGGGGCGGCGGTCCGGCGCAGCTGAGTATTCACCCTGGCCCGCAGCACCGCCAGAGAGAAGGGCTTGGTGATATAGTCATCCGCCCCCAGCTCCAGACCTGCCACGATGTCTGTCTCCAGGTCATTGGCAGTCAACAGGATTACGGGAACCTCACTCTCCCGCCGGAGGGCACGGAGGAGGTCCAGTCCATTGCCGTCAGGCAGGTTGATGTCCAGGATCAGCAGGTCGAAGCTCCGGCGGGAGAGCAGCTCCCCGGCATCCGCCAGGGACCGGCAGAGCTGGGGGCGGAGCTCCGGCGCCTGGAGGGCCAGGCGGATACCCTCGCCCAGAGTCGGGTCATCCTCCACGATCAGCAGGTCTTTCATCGGGGAACCTCCTTGGGATCAAACTGCGCCCAGTATACCACGGGCGGCCGCCGCCGTCCAGAGCGGGCAGAAGAAACGCACGGCGGACAGGCCGCCGTGCGTGGGTCGCGGGATCGCGGGTCACAGGGTCAGGGAGGGGGCGGCATAGGTCCGGGCCGCCAGCTCCTGGTCCAGCATATAGAGCCCCTTGGGGTCCGAGCCGAACAGCTCCATCTTCTTGATGAGATCGGTGGCGTTGGTCTCCTCCTCACCCTGCTCCTTCACGAACCAGTCCAAAAACTGCATGGTGCGGAAATCCCTGGCCTCGTACGCGGCTTCATAGATGGCGTGGATCAGGGAGGTGACATACTGCTCGTGGGCGAGACCGGCCTTCAGGGGGTCCATGTTGGCTTTCAGCTCCGCATCCGGCTTGGCAACGGCCTCCAGCGTTACGGGCACGTCGTTGTTCTGGAGATACTGGAGCATCAGCATGGCGTGGTCCCGCTCCTCCTGGGCCTGGACCTTGTACCAGTTGGCAAAACCGGCAAGGCCCTGCTCCACATAGAAATTGGAGAACTGGAGATACAGATACGCAGAGTAGAATTCCTTGTTCACCTGATCGTTCAACAGCTGGGATACTTTTTCGTTCAGCATTGTATGCGCTTCCTTTCTGCAGCGGACGAAACGTCCTTGTTTGTTCTATCTAACCATTATATCACGGACTGCAGAAAATGCAACGGCAGCCGGGAAAAAGCGGTGGACGGGCGGGAGGCGCTGTGCTACAATGGGCGTGCTGCAAAGTCCCTTTTTGGGAAAACTTTAACGGGAACCAAACGGCAGGGGCCGCCTTTTTACAGATCGGCGGGCCCATCCGTGTTATCATGGTCCTGCTGTCCACGGGCGGCTTCTGATAAAACGGAAAGAGGGATCGCTGTGTTCATGCGCAGAAAAAACCACATGGCGCCGGCGCGGATCATCCTGATCGGCTTTGCGCTGCTGATTTTGGCGGGAGCACTACTGCTGACCCTGCCCATCTCCACCCGGGACGGGCAGGGCGCCGCCTTTTTCGACGCGCTGTTCACCGCCACCTCCGCCACCTGCGTGACAGGACTGGTGGTCCAGGACACGGCGCTGTACTGGTCCGGCTTCGGCCAGGCGGTGATCCTCATGCTGATTCAGATTGGCGGCATGGGTGTGGTGACCGCGGCGGCAGCCATCTCCATGCTGGCCGGGCGGCGGATCGGGCTGAAGGAGCGGTGGGTGATGCAGGAGTCCATCTCCGCACCCCAGGTGGGGGGCATCGTTCGCCGGACCCGCTTCATTCTGGCGGTGACGCTGGTCCTGGAGGGGACAGGGACGCTGCTGCTGGCTCTGCGGTTCTGCCCGGAGATGGGGCTGTTCCGGGGACTCTGGTACGCGGTGTTTCATGCGGTGTCCTCCTTCTGCAACGCCGGGTTCGACCTGATGGGGGCGGCGGGCACGCCCTTCGTCTCCCTGACCGGCTATGCGGGGGACCCACTGGTGAATTTCACCGTAATGGGGCTGATTGTCCTGGGCGGCATCGGGTTCCTCACCTGGGGAGACGTGCGGGAGCACAAGTGGCACCTGCGGGCCTACTGCCTTCAGAGCAAGCTGGTGCTGGCGGTGACTGTGGCACTGATCCTGCTGCCGGCGCTGTTCTTCCTGCTCTATGAGCTCCGGCTGCCCCAGTGGCAGACGCTGACCCTGGGGGAGAAGGTCCAGGGGGCGCTGTTTCAGGCGGTCACCCCCCGGACCGCGGGGTACAACACCCTGGACCTCTCCCAGCTGAGCGAGCCCTCCCGGCTGCTGATTACGCTGCTGATGCTGGTGGGTGGCTCCCCCGGCTCCACAGCCGGCGGATTCAAGGTCACCACTCTGGCGGTATTTGTGCTGGCGGCCCGGGCGGTGTTCCGCCGGCGGGCGGATCTCCAGTGCTTCGGCCGCCGCCTCCCCACGGAGACACTGCGCAGCGCCGCCGCGGTCCTTATGATGTATCTGGGGCTGTTTCTGCTGGGCGGTATGGCCATCTGCTGCGTGGAGGACATCTCCCTGGAGGCGGCGCTGTTTGAAACCGCCTCCGCCCTCGGGACCGTGGGGCTGACGCTGGGGGTGACCCCGGGATTGGGCGGCGTCTCCCGGTTGATTCTGATCTTTTTGATGTACTTTGGCCGCGTGGGCGGCCTGACGCTGATCTACGCCGTCCTGCCGGACAGCGGCGCCGCCCCGGCGCAGCTGCCCCAGGAGCGGGTCACTGTGGGCTGAGCGGTACGCTTGAGAAAGGACGTGTGAGGATGAAATCGGTACTGCTGATCGGATTGGGCCGCTTCGGGCGGCACATGGCCGCCAAGCTTCAGGAGCTGCACCACGAGGTGCTGGCGGTGGACAAAAACGAGGAGCGGGTCAACGACGCGCTGGACCTGGTGACCCACGCGCAGATCGGGGACAGCACCAGCGAGGCGTTCATCGCCTCCCTGGGGGTGCGGAACTTTGACCTGTGCGTGGTGGCCATTGGAGACGACTTCCAGAGCTCTCTGGAGACCACGGCCCTGCTGAAGGAGCAGGGGGCGCGCTTCGTCCTGTCCAGGGCGGCGCGGGATGTCCACGCCAAATTCCTGCTGCGCAACGGCGCGGACGACGTGGTTTATCCGGAGCGGGAGACCGCCAGCTGGGCGGCGGTGCGGTACAGCTCCGACCATATCTTTGACTACATCCAGCTGACGCCGGACCACGCCATTTACGAGACGGCGGTGCCGCCGGCCTGGGTGGGCAAGACTATCGGCCAGCTGGGGGTGCGCCAGCGGCACAATATCAACATCCTGGCCGCCAAGCGGGGAGAGGAACTCATTCCCATTCCAGGCGGCGACTACTGCTTCCGGGAGGGGGAGACGATGCTGGTTCTGGGCGCGGACCGGGATGTACAGAAGTTCCTGCACTTTTGACGCAGCTGGGCGGAGCCGTCTGTTGGCGGCTCTGCCTTTTTCACGCCGGGACGGAAAAGGCCGGTTTGCATTCCCTGTCGGGTCTGGTATAATGGATGCATCACGCAAGAAAAGAGCGGAGGCGAAGGCATGGCGGAGATCCTGGTGGTGGATGACGAAGCGGCGATTGCGGATCTGGTGGAGGTCTGCCTGAAAAATGAGGGCTACACAGTGTACAAGTGCGGCAGCGGGGAGGCGGCGCTGACCTGCGTGGCGCGGCAGCATTTGGATCTGGCCATTCTGGACGTGATGCTCCCGGACCTGGACGGCTTTACCCTGTGCCAGAAGATCCGGGAGGAACACCTCTTTCCCATCCTCATGCTCACCGCCCGGGTGGAGGACATGGACAAGATCATGGGCCTGACCCTGGGGGCGGATGACTACATTACCAAGCCCTTTAATCCGCTGGAGCTGGTGGCCCGGGTGAAGACCCAGCTGCGGCGCTATACCCGGTACAACACCGGCGAGGCGGCGGAACCCAGGGAGACCGCGGAGCATGACTTCCGGGGGCTGCAGATCTCCAGGACCACGCATAAGTGCGTTCTCTTCGGCGAGGAGCTGGCGCTGACGCCGCTGGAGTTTGCCATTCTCTGGTATCTCTGCGAGCACCGGGGACAGGTGGTGCCCAGTGAGGAGCTGTTTGAGGCGGTGTGGGGCGAGAAGTACATGGACAGCAACAACACGGTCATGAGCCACATCGCCCGCCTGCGGGAGAAGATGCACGAGCCAAGCCGGAAGCCGAAGTTCATCAAGACGGTCTGGGGGGTGGGGTATACCATTGAATAAGAGAAGAGAACGGCCCCCGCTGTCGGACCGGGGCCGCCGCCGGGCCCTGCGGACCTGGGGATTCTATCTGCTGGCGCTGACGGCCTGGGTGACGGTGGTGCTGGCGGCGGTCTTCCTGGGGTATCTGGTATGCAGCGCCTTTACGTGGTATGCGTGGGATCCGCTCTACCAGTTCCTCAACTGGGTACGGGATTACATCGTCTTTGTGTGTATGCTGGTCATCCTGCTGGGCTGGGTGGCTATCAGCTATTCCTTCATTGCCCGCCCCATGCGGCTGGTGGACACGCTGGCCGCGGCGGCAGAGCAGCTGGCCCAGCCGGGAGAGGAGCCCATTGAGCTGCCGGAGCCTATGGAGGACCTGGAGGGGCAGCTGAACGCCGTCCGGGAACGGGCCCTGCGGGACGCCCGGGCTGCCCGGGAGGCAGAGCAGCGGAAAAACGATCTGGTGGTCTATCTGGCCCATGATTTGAAGACGCCGCTCACCAGCGTCATCGGCTACCTTACGCTGCTGCGGGACGAGCCGCAGCTCTCCCCGGAGCTGCGGAGCCGGTATACCGGCATCGCCCTGGAGAAGGCGGAGCGGCTGGAGGACCTCATCAATGAGTTCTTTGACATCACCCGCTTCAGCCTGACCCATCTGGAGCTGGAGAAGCAGCCTACGGACCTGACCCGGATGCTGGAGCAGGTGGCCAGTGAGTTTGCCCCCCAGTTCGCGGAAAAGGACCTGCGGTGTGAACTGGAGCTGCCGCCCCGTCTGGCATACGACTGCGACCCGGACAAGCTGGCCCGGGTGTTCGATAACCTGCTGCGCAACGCCTTCCATTACAGCTTCCCGGGGTCCACAGTCCGGATCACCGGACAGCAGGAGGCGGATACCGTGGTCCTGACGTTTACCAACGAGGGGCGGACCATTCCGGCGGAGAAGCTGGAGCGCATCTTCGACCAGTTCTTCCGGCTGGACAGCTCCCGCGCCACCCGCACGGGCGGCGCGGGCCTTGGCTTGGCCATAGCCAAGGAAATCCTTGCCCTCCACGGCGGGACGATCCGGGCTGCCAGCGCGGACAACCGGATCACCTTTACCGTCCGCCTGCCCCTGCAGGAGGCCGCCGCAAGAAATTCGTAAGATTTCCGCAGGAAAATCACAGGAGGTTTGCAGGAACGTCCACAGATCTGCGGGAAGCGAATCTGATACGATCTTTCCATCAGGAAAGGCGCTGGGCGCCGGAAAGGACATGAGATGGAAAGATTGCGGATATTGGTGCTGTTCGGCGGATGCTCTTCAGAGCATGAGGTGTCTCTGCAGTCCGCCTACGGCGTGCTGACGCACATGGACCCGGAGCGGTACTGCCCCATCCCGGTAGGGATCACCCGGGAGGGGGCGTGGTATGTTTACACAGGGCCGCTGGATGCCATTCCCGGTGGAAGATGGCAGCGGGAGGCGGCGTGCGTGCCCTGCACTCTGCGGCTGGACCGGGGGAACCGGGCCCTGGTGCTGTTGGACGGCTCCGGCCGGGAAGTGGCTTTTGACTTGGCCTTCCCGGTTCTCCACGGCAGGAACGGTGAGGACGGCACGGTTCAGGGGGCGCTGGAATTGGCCGGTGTGCCCCTGGTAGGCTGCGGGACGCTGTCCAGCGCCCTGTGCATGGACAAGGACCGAGCCCACAAGCTGGCGGCCCTGGCGGGGGTACGGGTGCCCCGGAGCCGTCTCTTCCCGGAGGACTGTGCCTTTGAGGAGCTCCGGACGGCAGCCGAAACACTGGGCTGGCCGCTGTTTGTCAAGCCGGTGCGGGCGGGTTCTTCCTTCGGCGTGAGCCGGGTGGAGGAGCCGGCACAGCTGGCTCCGGCGGTGGAGGCGGCCTTCCGCCACGACGGCGAGATTTTGCTGGAGGAGGCCATTCCCGGCTTTGAGGTGGGCTGTGCGGTGCTGGGGAACCGGGAGCTCACCGTCGGGGCGGTGGATGAGGTGGAGCTGTCCCGGGGCTTCTTCAACTATACGGAGAAATACACCCTCCAGACATCGGCTATCCACTGCCCCGCCCGGATCGCCCCGCAAAAGGCAGCGGAGATCCGGGAGACGGCGAAGGTCCTCTACCGGGCACTGGGCTGCCGGGGATTTGCCAGGGTGGACCTGTTCCTCACCCCCTGGGGGGAGATTGTGTTCAACGAGGTGAACACGATCCCGGGCTTCACGCCCCACAGCCGCTATCCTGCCATGATGCGTGCCGCCGGCATCCCCTTCCGGGAGCTGGTGAGCCGCCTGATCCAGCTGGGGGCCGAGCTATGAGGGCGGCGCGGTACAGCCGGCGGCAGATGCGCTCCGGGCCGCTGGTGCTGGTGAACCGTCAGCATCCCCTGGCGGAGGAGCCGCGGCAGCTGCTGACAGCAGCGGACGAGCGGTATCCCAATATCCTGCTGGAGCGGCAGGCCGCCCGGCTGCTGGCCGCCTGCATCCAGGCAGCAGGCGGGGCGCGGGAGATCGTGCCGGTCTCCGGCTGGCGCAGTCAGGCGGAGCAGCAGGCCATTTGGGAGGACACCCTGCAAAGACGGGGAGAGGCGTTCACCCGGCAGTATGTGGCGGTCCCCGGGTGCAGCGAGCACCAGACGGGGCTTGCCATCGACCTGGGCCGGGCAGCGCGGGAGATCGACTTCATCCGGCCCGATTTTCCGGAGGAAGGCGCCTGCGGGCGGTTCCGGCGACTGGCGCCCCGGTATGGCTTCATCCAGCGGTACCACCGGGAAAAGGAGTCCCTGACCGGTATCGCCTGTGAGCCGTGGCACTATCGGTATGTGGGGACGCCTCATGCCCTGCTGATGGAGCGGGAGGGCCTGTGCCTGGAGGAGTATCTGGACTGGGTGCAGACAGCGCCCAGGACGTGCCGCCTGGAACATGGGCGGAGCGCACGGGTGTTTTACATGCCCTGCGCCGGCGATGAGACGGAGCTCCGCTTGCCGGAGGGCTGCTGCCAGGTCTCCGGCGACAACCGGAACGGATTTGTCGTGACAGTTTGGGAGGTGTAGGTATGGCAGACGGACGCCGGGGCGCGGCGTTGGATCTCTTCCGTCTGGCGGCGGTGGTGCTGGTGGTGGCGAACCACACCTCCCCGCTGGCGTCTGTTTCCCCATTGTGGGACTTCTGGTTCACCCGGGTGCTGGCCCGGGTGGCGGTGCCGTTTTTCCTGATGGTCAGCGGCTATTTTCTGGCAAAGGACCAGTGGCGCAGGACCGGCGCCTTTCTGAAAAAGACCTGTCTGCTCTACGGGGCGGCGGTGCTGCTGTATCTGCCGTTGAACTGGTACAACGGCGGCTATGGGCCAGCGGAGTGGGTCAAAAAGCTCCTGCTGGATGGGACCTTCTATCACTTGTGGTATTTTCCAGGCGTGATTCTGGGTGTTCTAGTGGCCAGGGGGCTGCTCCGGCTGGGCCCCCGGACGGCGTTGACCGCGGCCGGGCTCCTTTACCTGGTGGGCCTGGGCGGAGACAGCTATTATGGACTGACCTGCCAGCTCCCGGCGCTGGAGGCGCTGTACGGGGGGATTTTCCAAATCTTTGCCTATACGCGGAACGGACTGTTTTTCACGCCGCTATTTTTGCTGCTGGGAGCCGCCGGTGTGCGGTGGAGCGTGAGGACCTCCGCTGCAGGCCTGTGCGCCGCCTTCGCGGCCATGACCGCAGAGGGGCTTTGGCTCCATGGGCTTCAGGTCCAGCGGCACGACAGCATGTACATGCTGCTGCCGCTGGTGATGGTTTGCCTGTTTTCCCTTCTGCTGGGGCTGAATCGCGGAGAGAGGCGGAGCTGCCGCAAGCTCTCTTCACTGATCTATGTCCTGCACCCCTGGTGCATCGTGCTGGTCCGGGGCGGCGCGGAGGTGCTGGGCCTGGAAGGTCCGCTGGTGGAGAACAGCATGGGGCATTTCCTGGCCGTGCTGGCCTCCAGCGCGGCGGCGTCCTGGGTGCTGTGGCTGGCCTGGAGCAGACGGCCGCTGAAACGCTCCAATAAAGGATAAAAGGACAATATACTGTCGAAATTCGACAGTATATTGTCCTTTTTGGGCCTCTCAGGCGCCTTCGCGCTCCGCGTGAAGACGGCGGAGCTGCTGTTCAGCTGTCATCATACCCTGCTCGTACCGGTCGATTTTCTGATTCAGCAGGTCCAGAGAGGCCTGCATCTCCGCCATCCGGGACACCAGCTGGTCCCGCTGTTCTACCAGCAGGGCCTTGCGGGCGTCCAGGGTGGCGTCTCCCTGCTGGAACAGGTCCACATATTCGATCAGGGCTTCGATCTGCACCCCGGCGGCCCGCATGCACTTCATCAGCTGGATCCAGCCGCAGGACTCCTCCCCGTAGTCCCGCAGGCCGCCCCTGGTGCGGGGGACAGGCGGGATCAGGCCGATGCGCTCGTAGTAGCGAAGGGTGTCCGCTGAAATATCATACTTCCTGCTCACTTCGGCGATGGTCATGGCCGTGCTCCTCTCAGCGGGCGGCCTGGGCCGCGTCGTTCACACACCGCAGGGCGTTCAGGCTGCGGGGATAGCCGATGTAGGGCAGGCACTGGGAGATGATCTGGATCAGGAAGGCATTGTCGTTTCCAATCCTCAGATTGGCACCGGCGTGGCTGGTGAGCTGGGGTTCGCAGCCGCCCAGGGCGGCCAGGAAGCAGAAGGTGATCATTTCCCGCTGCTTATAGTCCAGCCCCCCGCGGGTGTAGTAGTCGCCGAAGCAGTTGTCCGCCAGCCAGCGGTTGATGTGGCGGCTTTCCTCCGGGCCGCTGTCCTGAAAGCCCCGCATCCCCTCACCGAAGATATCCACCTGAGCCTGGTTGCCCGCGGCCAGCCGGGTCTCTGCCGTGGTGGTGGAGCCGGGCTCCAGCGGTAGGGCGACGCCCTGCTCCGTCAGTACCTGATTCGTCACGGAGAAAAAGGGACGCACCCGGCCGATCCCCAGATAGGCCACGGATTGATAAAGAATCTCCTTTACCTGGACAGGGGTGACGCCGGCCCGCAGGGCGGCGGGCAGCAGCACGCGGTATTCCTCCACACCCTGGCAGCCCAGCAGGGCAGCGAGAATGGCCATCATCCTGGCGGCGTCATCCAGGTCCCCCTGGTTCACCACCTCGTCCAGGGCGAAATTGGCGAAGAGCTCCATAAACTCCGGATCCGTTTCCCACAGCGGGGAAGGAGGGCCAGGAAAGAAACGGGACAAATAGTCTTTGGCAGATGCGGAAAGCGCCATACTGAAAAGCCTCCTTTGCGCCTGCGGGGCGCTGTCTTTTGATGAGAACACTTTAGCACTTGGAGTCTACTCCAAGTCAAGTGTTTTTTCAAATACTCCGCAGGGGAATCAATCCTCAATATGATACAGAGAGGATATGACCAGCCAGAGCTGGGAGAAGGGGCGCATCAGGTTCCAGATGCCGGCGCCCTGGAAACCGTATTCCGCGATCAGGGACAGACGGGCGGAAAGACTGCGGGCGTCTTCAAACCAGACCTCGTGAATTGTGCCGTCTGCTGCGGTGTAGTGAAAGAAGGGGGCCTGGGCCGTCTCATCGTACTGGATGGCCACATCATGTTCAATGGCCAGCTCGATGGCCCGCTGATTGGAGATGGAGGGCGCCCGGGTGACGCCCTGGACAAAGGGCAGGGGCCAGTCGTAGCCGTAGTTGGAAAGGCCCAGGAAGATCTTCTCCGGCGGGATCTCCGTCACGGCGTAGTCTAACACGGTCCGGACGTTGGGCAGGGGGGATACCGCCATGGGCGGTCCTGCGGTGTAGCCCCACTCATAGGTCATCAGAAGCACGCCGTCCACAGCGGCACCCACAGCGGCATAGTCGTGCCCCTCGTACAGAAGTCCCGCCTGCCGGGCGGAGGTCTTGGGGGCCAGAGCGGCCCAGAGAAAGAAGCCCTGGGAGTTCAGGAGCCGCCGCAGGCGGGCGAGAAAGGCGGCGTAGGCCGCCGCCAGCTGGCCGGGGAGAAATTCAAAGTCCACATCCAGCCCGGCGTAGCCACGGCGGCGGAGTGTCTGCTGGACCTGATCCACCAGGCGGTCCTGGACGGCGCTGTCTGTCAGGACCAGGGTGGCCCGCTGGGTGTCGAACTGACCGGTTTCTGTCATGGTGGACAGATGCATCACCGGGCGGACGCCCCGCTGGCGGGCAGCGGAGAGGAGAGCGTCATCCTCCAGCTGGAGCAAATCGCCGTCGGCGGTGATCCCGTAGGTGAAAGGGGTCAGATAGGTGAGATAGGGAAGCTCCGCATCCAGAAGGGACATATCAATGTAGGGGTAGGCATAACCGTTGAAGGCGGCGGCGCCCAGGGGCTCGTCAAAGTAGGAGATCACCAGGACCTGTCCGGGCTGGAGGGCTGCTCCGCCGCCCAGAGGCCAGTTATTCTGCCAGAGGCGGCGGACTGTGGTGCCGTATGCCTCCGCGATGGAAGCCAGGGTCTCCCCGGCCCGGACAGCGTGGACCTGGCGGGGAAAGCGGACCACCAGAGTTTGTCCCACCGCCAGGGCGCCGCTGGGGGGCACGGCGTTGTCCGCGGCCAGGCGGGCGGGATCGACGCCGTAGGATTCCGCGATGGAGCCGACCGTCTCGCCGGCTTGGACCACATGGATCGTCATGTTGGACATCACCTCCTTTGGAGACTATGCAGGCCGGGGTGGGGATATGCGGTGCCCACTGGAGGGAGTTGGAAAATATGACGGAAGAGACGGCTGCTTGACAGAGCACATTTGGAAGAATTGTGACGCTTTGTCAGAACGCCGAAATTTGATTCAGAGATTTGTGGATATTTTCCGGCGTGCCAGGAGGGTCAAAACCGCTGAAATAGTTGACAGAGACGTGGAGAATCGTTAAAATAATGTTAAAGCTTGTGCGTTTTTTAACGAAAAACGGGTAGACGATGACGTCCAACAAGCGTGTGCCATCCGCCGTTGAGGGAGGAAACACACCACTTGCTGAGACGTCTCTTTTTGTATACAGCGCAAAGAGGGAGGCAAAGCGATGTTCCTGCTGTTTTTCCTGCTGTGGCTGTTGCTGTCCGGCGGGATCAGTGTCCATACCTGCCTGTGGGGCGTTGCAGTCTCGGCGCTGATCTCCTGGTTCTGCAAGCGGGTGCTGGGCTATCAGTGGCGGGTGTTCTGCGGCAGTCCTTCCAGAATCTGGGCCATGGCGCGGTATTTTGCTCACCTGCTGGCGGAGATGCTGAAGGCCGGACTGGTAATCATGCGGATCATCTACACCCGCCCCAAGGGCATCGAGCCCAAGCTGGTGTGGTTCCACACCCCGCTGAAGACAGACCGCCGCAGGGCGATGCTGGCAGACTCGATCACGCTCACCGCGGGGACAATCACCGTGCGGGCCGAGGACGGCCGGATGCTGGTGCACACACTGGACACGCCGCTGGCAGAGGGGATTGAGGACAGTTCCTTCCAGCAGCGGCTGGAGAGGATGGAGGCGGCCCAATGGAACAAGTGAGGACCTGGGTGCTGACCGCGGGCGCCGTGGTGCTGGCGCTGCTGATCCTGGCGACGCTGGTGCGGGCGGTGCTGGGCCCCCGGTTTACGGACCGCATCGTGGCCGTGAATGTCATCAGTACGCTGGTGATCGCGGAGCTGGTGCTGCTCTCCGTCTGGCTGCGGGAGGACTTTCTGGTGGATGTGGCCCTGGTGTTCGCGCTGCTGAGCTTTCTGGCGGTGGTGGTGGTCTCCCGTCTGGTGGTGGCCCGGCGGCGGAAACGCCCGGAGCGGGAGAAGACGGGAGGAAACGCCCATGATCGATAATCTGGTGACCGCAGCCGGGCTGGCATGTTTCCTGTTCGGCCTGTTCGTGTTTTTCTCCGCTGTGCTGGGGCTGTTCCGGTTCGATTATGTGCTCAACCGGATGCACGCCGCCGCAGTGGGGGACTCCCTGGGTATCTTCTGCGTTCTGATCGGGCTGATGCTGCTGCACGGCTGGTCCCTGTCCGCCGCAAAGACGCTGCTGATCTTTGTGTTTTTATGGCTGACCAGTCCGGTGTGCAGCCATCTGGTCGCGGAGATGGAGGTATCCACAGTCCCGGATTTGGAAAAGGAATGCGAGGTGGAGGTACGATGATCGTTCTGGAATACATCCTGCTGGTCGGGGTGATCGTGTGTGCTATTGCAGCGCCGCTGTGCAAGCGGCTGCTGGCATCGGTAATCGTGTATATGGCGCTGTCCCTGATGATGGCGGTGCTGTGGAGCCTGCTCCAGAGCCCGGATCTGGCCATTACGGAGGCGGCTGTGGGCGCCGGTGTGACCAGCATCCTCTTTTTCCTGACGCTGAAGAAGATCCACGCGCTGAAGGGGACACGGGATGAGTAAAAAAGAGGAGCAGCCGGACCGGCTGAAACAGTTTATCTCCTGGGTGGACGGAGATCGGGAGCCCAAGGACCGGACACTGTTCGTCATGGAGCAGCGCCCCCACCGGGAATTCCGCCCGTCAGAGGAGGAGTTCGAGCGGCGGGAAAAGGACCGGCTGCGGAAGTTTTTCAACTGGTATCCCATCGCCGCGGCGGTGATCTGCGTGGCGCTGGGAATTATCCTGTTCACCACAGTGATGAACATGCCCGGATTCGGCCAGGAAGACAACCCCATCAACAACGAGGTGGCGGAGCGATATCTGGAGCACAGCGAAGAGGAGACGGGCTCTGAGAACGTGGTGACGGCCATGATTATCGGCTACCGCGGCTTCGATACTTTGGGGGAGAGCTGCGTGCTGTTTCTGGCGGTGTCGGCGGTGATGATCCTGCTGCTGCGGGACCGGAAGAACACCAGCGAGCATGAGCTCCAGCAGATGGAGCGGGAGGAGACCGCCGTGCAGGGCCGCTCTGACCTGATCCTCAAGCAGGTGGCCTGGGTGCTGCTTCCTTTTATTTTCCTTTTTGCCATCTATGTGCTGCTGAACGGCGAGACGTCGCCGGGCGGCGGGTTTTCCGGCGGGACTATCCTGGGGGCGGGACTGATCCTGTTTTCCGCTGCCTTTGGCCCCGGACACACGCGGGTGCTGATGAACCAGAGGCGGTACAGCGCGGTGCGGACCTTCGGTCTGCTGCTGTATGCTGTGCTGTACGGCGTTTACATCTTCATCGGGGCCAACGGCCTGCCCAATTACCTCACCGGGATGATCCTGCTGATCGACCTGGCGGTGGGGCTGGTGGTGGCCTGCACCGTATATGGATTCTACGCCCTGTTTTCCAGGGGAGAGATCTGAGAGGAGGCGGAGAAGAGAATGCTGGAGGAGATCATCCAGAACCGCTACGCGGTCACTGCTGTCATCCTGTTTGGCATCGGCTTCACGAATCTGATGCTGCAGCAGAATCTGCTGCGCAAGGTGATCGGATTCAACATCATGGACTCGGCCGTCTTCCTGCTGCTGGCCTCGCTGGGGTATATTGACGGGGGCGTCGCGCCCATCGTGGGGGACCGGGGCTTCGACCCGCTGTACATCAATCCGATTCCCAGCGGCCTGGTGCTGACCGGCATTGTGGTATCTGTGTCCATCACGGCGTTTTCCCTGGCGTTGATCCAGCGGATCTACCGCCGCTATGGCACCATTGAGATGCGGGAACTGCTGGAGCGGGCCAAGAAGGAGGACGACTGATGCGGCCGTTTGTGGAGAACTTTCCCTTCTTTTCGATTTTTCTGGCTATCCTGGCGGCCATCGTGACCGCGGCCATCCGCAGCGGGCGGATCAGCTACTGGATCACCATCGGAGTGTGCGCTGCATCCGCGCTGCTGAACGGCTGGGTACTGGAATACACCTATGCAGAGGGAGTGAGCTTCACCTACGCCATGGGGCGATTTCTGGCGCCGTACGGCAACGCCATCAACTGCGGGCCGCTTCAGGCACTGCTGGCCGCCGTGTTCTCCCTGGTGATGGCCCTTGCTCTGGCGGGCGGGCGGCGGGACCTGTTTCAGGACATCCTGCCGGAGAAGCAGAAGTTTTACTTTGTCATGGTGAACATGCTGGAGGCGTCCCTGTTGGCACTGACCTACACCAACGACATGTTCACCGGGTATGTGTTCATCGAGACCAGCACCATCGCGGCCTGCGCGCTGGTGATGGCCAAGGACAACGGCCCCAATCTGATCGCCACCATCCGGTACCTGTTCATGAGCCTGGTGGGGTCCGGGCTGTTCCTGATCGGGCTGACCATTTTGAACAGCATCACCGGCTATCTGCTGATGCCCTCTCTGGCGGAGGCAGTGGCGGAGCTGCGGCTCTCGGAGAGCTACACGCTCCCGCTGACGGTGGCTGTAGGGCTGCTGGTGGCGGGACTGGGCGTCAAGAGCGCCATGTTCCCCTTCCACCTGTGGCTGCCGGATGCCCACGGCGGCGCCACCACAGCGTCCTCCGCCATCTTGTCCGGCTTGGTGCTGAAGGGGTACATCGTGCTGCTGCTGGTGATGATCCTGCGGGTTTTCTCCATGGAGCTGATGGTGGAGCTGGGAGTCACCGACGTGATCCTGGCCTTTGGGCTGCTGGGAATGATTCTGGGCTCTCTGGCTGCTATGCGGGAGAACCATATCAAGCGGATGCTGGCGTATTCCTCCGTGGCGCAGGTGGGGTATATCTTCATGGGTGTGGGCCTGGGGAGCATCGAGGGGCTGATCGCCTCCTGTTTCCATATCCTGGTCCATGCCTGCTGCAAGCCGCTGCTGTTTCTCTGCGCCGGCAGACTCTCCGCCGTCAGCGGCCACCACAAGAGCCTGAAGAACCTGCGGGGCAGCGCCTACCGGGACATTGGGGCGGGCTTGGGCTTCACTGTGGGGGCCCTGTCCATGATCGGCATCCCCCTGTTCGGCGGCTTTGTCTCCAAGCTCTACTTTGCCAGCGCGGCCGTGCCCACCGGTATGACGGCGATGATCCTGCTGACCATCGCCCTGTCCACGGTGCTGAACGCACTGTACTATGTTCCGGCGCTGCTGGCCATCTGGGTGAAGCCCCCGGCGGAGGATGAGGCGCTGGTCCTAGCCGACGTGCATCCGGGGGATCTGGCTGCGGACCGGGCCTTCACCGCGGCTGCCGCCATCCTGATCGTGGGAATTTTTGTGCTGGGCATTTTTTACCACCCGATCACAGACCTGATCGAGGCGGGTGTCCGGCTGATTTGAGACTTGTTGTTTGTGAGGGAGTGCGCCCATGCTGTTGCTGCTGCCTATTCTGGTGCCGCTGATCGGCGGGATCTTCGTATTCCGGCAGAAAAATGAGACTTACCGTGACTGGCTGGTGGTGACGCTGATCGTGATTACCGCCGTGATGGTGCTGGCTAACTGCACGATGCCCACCCAGCGGCTGTGGCTGCTGACCATCCAGGGGGACTTGGGCTTGGTGCTGAACAGCGACTGGCTGTCCAAGTTCTTCATGGTGCTGGCAGTGTGCATCTGGGCGCCGGTGGTGGTCTTTACAAAACCCTACATCCGCCATGCGGGGCAGGGCAACCAGTTCATGGGATTTTATACCATGACGCTGGGGGTACTGATGGGCCTTGCTCAGGCGGCCAACTTCGTGACCATGTATATGTTCTTCGAGATGATGTCCCTGATTACGGTGCCGCTGGTGCTGCACAATGCCACGCCAGCGGCCCGCCGGGCAGGCTTCAAATACTTGGGGTATTCCGTATTCGGCGCGGGCATGGCCCTGGCCGGCTACTTCTTTATCGCCTATTACTTGACGGTGCCGGATTTTCAGCCGGGTGGGGCCATCGATTTCTCCCGGGCTGCAGAGCACCAGCCGCTGCTGCTGGTGGCATACTGTCTGATGATCGTTGGCTTCGGGGCCAAGGCGGGCATGATGCCCATGCAGTCCTGGCTGCCTGCCGCCCATCCGGTGGCGCCGGCCCCAGCCTCAGCCGTGCTCTCCGGTGTCATTACCAAGGGTGGCGTGGTGGCTGTGATCCGGGTTACTTATTATATGTTTGGACCGGAGTTTCTGGCGGGCAGCTGGCCCCAATATGTGCTGCTGACGCTGACGCTGGCCACGGTGTTCGTGGGGTCCATGTTGGCCTATCGGGAAAAGCAGCTGAAGCGGCGGCTGGCCTATTCCACGGTGAGCCAGGTGTCCTATGTGCTGTTCGGCCTGATGCTGCTGACGCCGGATGGCGTCCAGGCCTCTCTTCTGCAGATGGTCTTCCATGCCCTGGCCAAGGATACGCTCTTCCTGGCGGCGGGCGCCATCATCTTCTCCACCAACTGCACCCGGGTGGATCAACTGCGGGGCATCGGCCGGCGGATGCCGGTAACCATGTGGTGCTTCACCCTGGCGGCCCTCTCCCTGATCGGGATTCCGCCCATGGCGGGATTCGTGAGCAAGTGGTACCTGCTCACCGCCAGCCTGGAGGCACCGATCCAGGCCTTTGGCGTCGCAGGGCTGGTGGTGCTGGTGGTCTCCGCCCTGCTGACGGCGGGATACCTGCTGCCGGTGGTGACAGAGGGATTCTTCCCCGGCCGGGATTTTATTACGGAGCGGCGGGAAGTGGGAGTCCAGATGACATGGCCCATGATTGCCTTTGCCGCGGCTGTGGTGCTGATGGGTCTGCTGCCCGGCGGCCTGCTGCATTGGCTGGGTCTTCTGGCGGCCCGGCTGTTCCCCTGACAGTGGGGAAGCTTTGAGAAGGGAGGTACGTCTGTGCGCCAATTTCTGACATTGCCCATTCTGGTTCCCATCGTGCTGGGAATCGCGCTGCTGATCCTGCAGCCCAAGAGCCGGAGGGTGCGGAGCATCTATATCATGGCGGCATCCCTGGCGACGACAGCACTGTCTCTGGCCTGTATCGTGCTGACCTATCTCTATGGGAGCGGCTTTCTGGCCTGCATCATGGTGAGATTCAACGAGGCGTTCTCCATCTCCCTGCGGATCGACGGGGCGTCCATGGTCTATGGGGCCATCGTGTCCGTGCTGTGGCCGCTGGTGACGGCGTACTCGCTGGACTATATGTCCCACGAGGGGCATGAGAACCGGTTCTTCGCTTTTTGGCTGATGGCCTACGGTGTGGTGCTGGGTATCGCTTATTCCGAGGATTTTCTGACGCTGTATTTCTTCTATGAGGTCCTGACGCTGACCACGCTGCCTTTGGTGATGCACGCCATGGACGAGAAGGCCCGGTATGCCGGGCGGAAGTATCTGGTGTACTCCCTTTCCGGCGCGGCGTTTGCCTTTATCGGGATCGTCTTTCTGCTGAATTACGGCGTGGGACACCTGAACTTCACCTACGGCGGCATTCTGGATCAGAGTCTGGCGGCGGGAAACGAGCGGACGCTGGAGCTGGTGTTTGTGGCGGCCTTTTTCGGCTTCGGGGTGAAGGCGGCAGTATTTCCCTTCCACGGCTGGCTGCCGGACGCCTCGGTGGCACCTACGCCGGTGTCTGCACTGCTCCATGCAGTGGCGGTGGTCAAGGCCGGCGCCTTCGCAGTGCTGCGGCTAATTTACTACGGCTTCGGGGCGGATTTCCTGCGGGGAAGCTGGGCCCAGACGGTGGTGATGACGGCGGCTATCGTGACCATTGTTTACGGCTCCGCTCGGGCGCTGCGGACACCCCATCTGAAGCGGCGGCTGGCGTTTTCCACGGTGAGCAACCTTTCCTACATCCTCTTTGCCCTGACGTTGATGACCCCGGCAGGGATGGTGGGCGGCATGACCCACATGGTCTACCACGCATTCACCAAGATCACCATGTTCTGCTGCGCCGGCGCCATTATTCTCAAGAGCGGGAAGGAGTATATCTATGAGATGGAGGACTTCGGCCGGGCCATGCCGGTGGTGTTTGCCACATTCACTGTCTCCTCTTTTGCGCTGATCGGAATGCCGCCGTTGGGAGGCTTCGCAGGCAAGTGGATGATTGCGGAGGCGGCAGTGGCCTCGGTGAATCCGCTGGCCTACGCGGGCATCGCCGCGCTGATTCTGTCCACGCTGCTGACGACGCTGTACATGCTGACCATTGTGGTGCGGGCCTATTTCCCGGTGGGAGAGCTGGACCGGGCGGCACTGGCCCGGGTACACGACCCGGCCAGGACCATGTGGATCCCGCTGGTGCTGCTGACCGCCTCCGGTGTGATTCTGGCGCTGCTGTCCAACGAAGTGATCGGCTTTTTATGGAACGCGGTTCCGCGGAACTGGTAAGGGAGGGAGACGATGGGAAACATTCTGCTGCTGTTTCTGGTCCTGTTCCCCATGCTGCTCTCTGCCTGGGTGTTCCCGCTGCGGCGGCGGGACAGGAGATACCGGAATTGGCTGATCCAGATTATTCCCGCAGTGGAGCTGGCCGCTGCACTGCTGCTTCTGCTGTGGCCCGGGGCTGCCCTGGAGCTGCCGGGGGTCTTTGGCTTTGGCCTGCGGCTTCAGGCCGGGAGTCTGGGGAGCCTGCTGGCGCTGGTGAGCGCCTTCCTGTGGGCGGCCACCGGCCTCAACTGCCCCAGCTACTTTGCCGCCGCCGAGGGCTGCAATCGTTTCTACTTTTTCTGGCTGTTGACGCTGGGGGCTCTGATGGGGGTGTTTCTGGCAGCGGACCTGTTCACGCTGTTCGTGTTCTTTGAGATGATGTCCTTCACCTCCTATGTATGGGTGGTGCAAAACGAGACGGAGGAGGCCCGGCAGGCCGGACAGACGTATCTGGCTGTGGCTGTGATCGGCGGCATGGCGCTGCTGGCGGGCCTGCTGCTCCTCCAGCAGCTGCTGGGGACGCTGGAGTTTTCTGCTATGGCGGAGGCGGTATCCGCGCTGCCTGCGGAGAAGCGCGGGTCCCTGTACGTGGCCGGTGGATGCGCATTGGTGGGATTTGGCGCCAAGGCCGGGATGTTCCCCCTGCACATCTGGCTGCCAAAAGCCCATCCCGTGGCGCCGGCACCGGCGTCTGCCCTGCTGTCCGGCATCCTGACCAAGAGCGGTGTTTTCGGTGTGCTCATTCTCTGCCGGTATCTGTTCTGGACAGAGCTTCCCTGGAATACAGTGGTACTGGCCCTGGGCGTGGTGACCATGGTGCTGGGAGCTGTGCTGGCGCTGTTCTCCGTCGATCTGAAGCGGACGCTGGCCTGCTCCTCCATGTCCCAGATCGGCTTTATTCTGGTGGGCACAGCCATGCAGGGCTTCCTGAACGGCGAGAACGCCCTGGCGGCCTGGGGCACGGTGCTGCACATGCTGAACCACTCCCTCATCAAGCTGGTGTTGTTTGTGGCGGCAGGTGTGGTGTATCTGGGAACTCACTCGCTGAATCTCAATGACATCCGGGGCTGGGGGCGGAACAAGCCGGTTTTGAAGGTCCTGTTCTTCGTGGGGGCGGCCTCCATTGCAGGCGTACCGGGTTTTTCTGGCTATGTGAGCAAGACCCTGCTCCATGAGAGCATCGTGGAGTACATCCATGTGCTGGAGCACGCGGGGGCCGCCGCAGGTTGGTTCACGACGGTGGAGTGGCTGTTTCTGCTCTCCGGCGGACTGACAGCGGCGTACATGACAAAGCTGTTCGTGGCGATTTTTGTCTCCAGCCGTGCTGTTGGCCAACGGCCGGCCTTGAAGGACTATATGTCCCCGGGCACCCATGCGGCGTTGAGTGTGGGCGCAGCCCTGCTGCTGGTGCTGGGCCTGACTCCGGGACTGACCATGGAGCCTCTGGCCCAATGGGCGGGGCGATTCCTGCGGGCAGATCCTGGTCACAGCGTCCATTATTTTGCCTGGGTCAACCTGAAGGGCGCATGCATCTCCCTAGCTATTGGCGCAGCAGTCTATCTCCTGGTGGTCCGAGGGCTGCTGATGCGGCGGGAGGCGGATGGCATGGTTTATCTGGACCGCTGGCCGGCCCGGCTGGATTTGGAGAATCTGGTATACCGCCCGCTGCTGTCGGCCCTGACCTTTGTGGGGGCCCTCTGCGCCCGGGTGGCCGCCTCCGTAGGCGACTGGCTGGTGCTGCTGGGGGAGCGGATCCTCTTTACCAAGGCCCCCGGCATCTTTGTGCCGAAGCGGGCCGAGAACTTCGGCACATACGGACGGAAACCCCTCCGTTTCCTAACGGAGGAGACCTTCTCCTTTGATCTCATGCTGGCAGGCGGAGGGCTGATCTTCCTGCTGCTGTATATGCTGCTGTGAGTCGACAACGGATACAGAAGAACGCGAAAGGCCAGGAATGCCGCTTATGCGGTGTTCCTGGCCCATCTTTATGGGAGGGAGAGAAGATTGTGGGTACGATCATAGCTGTCACGGCCGCGGCAGGCATGGGAGGGACCGGGCTGGGGGGCCTGGCCGCCTATCTGTTCCGCAGAGGTACGGACAGGACCGTGAGTGTGCTGCTGAGCTTTGCGGCGGGCATGATGCTTGCTGTGGTGTGTGCAGACCTGCTGACCGATGCCATTCAGGCGGGGCTAGGGCTCTCCGCGCTTCCTGCGGCATCTGCCAGCGTACTGGCGGGCTGCGGGGGGATCTGGCTCCTGGAGGAGCTGGTAAGCGGGCTGCAGGCAGGTGCGAAGCGGGGAGGGCTCTTTCTGGCAGGTGTGGTGATGGCAGCCGCTATTGCCCTGCACAACCTGCCAGAGGGGATGGTAATCGGAGCCTCCTACGCTGCGGATCTGGCCGAAGCGGGACAGGATGGGCGAATGATGGCACTGGTGATCGGGCTCCACAACATTCCAGAGGGAATGGCTGTTGCAGTTCCCCTGGCGGCAGGCGGTGCCAGCAGAGGACGGGCAGTCCTGACCACGGCGGCAGCCGGCGCGCCCACGGTGCTGGGGGCGGTTTTGGGCTTCTGTCTGGGAACGATGGGGCCGGGCCTGCAGATGCTCACACTGGGCGGAGCATCCGGGGCGATGCTGTACGTGGTATTCGGCGAACTGCTGCCGGAGTCCTTCCGCCTGTGCCGATCCCCAGCGCCCGTGATGGCGGCGGTGCTGGGGGTTCTAACAGGCATGGGCGTGGTTTTGGGATAAAAAGAACCCGTCCCGCCAAGTGGCGGGACGGGTTTGTTTCAAAAAATAGTTACAGCTTACAGCTTCTGGAGCCGGGCAGCGCGCTTCTTGCCGTACCAGACAATGATAGCAACGTAAGCCACAGCAGCGCAGACACCGATGATGTAGGCGGGCGTCCAAGGAATATGGAAGCCGATCTGTGCATTGGCAATGAAGGTCACTGTAACAAAGGTGTACCAAGCACCGGGAATCAGGGGGATCCACACCCACTTGGCCTTGCTGTTCTCGAACATCCATACGGAGATACCCAGGAATGCGAACAGGGACAGGGTCTGGTTGGACCATGCGAAGTAACGCCACAGCAGATTGAATCCATCGGGGCTGCTCTTCGCAAAGACCAGAATCACCGCCACCAGCGCGAAGATGATGGCGGACAGGCCCAAGCGCTTCGGCTTAGAGCTCTGATCGATGTGCAGAGAGTCAGAGATGGACAGGCGCAGAGAACGCAGCGCGGTATCGCCGGAGGTGATGGGCAGAACGATGACGCCCAGCAGGGCGATGATGCCGCCCACGGGGCCCAGCAGATCGCGGCAGATGATGCCGACAGTGCCGGTGGCCAGAGAGGCATTGACCTCCTGCAGACCCAGGTTGTACACGCCCATAGCGGCGCCGGCCCAAACCATGGCGATGAAGCCTTCCAGAACCATCATGTTGTAGAAGGTCATGCGGCCTTCCTTCTCGCTCTTAACCGTGCGGGAGATGATGGCGGTCTGGGTAGAATGGAAGCCGGACAGGATGCCGCAGGCCACAGTGATGAAGAACACAGGAATGAAGTGCTGCGCGGTGAAATACTCACCATAATTGAAGGTGGCGCTCTGCCAGTTGTCCCACAGGTTCAGCAGGGGATAGCCCTTGACGAACATGCCGATGAACACACCCACGGCAGACAGCAGCAGGATAGCACCGAAGATGGGATAGATGCGGCCGATGATGGCATCGATGGGGAACACGGTGGCGATCAGATAATAAACGAAGATGACACCGTAAATCACCCAGGTGGAGACAGAGGTGGCAGCGCCGTCAAAACCAAAGATTCCGGTGGCGGCGATGTCGCCGGGGGTGTAGATGAACACAGCGCCGACCAGCAGCAGCAGTACGCTCAGGAAAATCTGGTAAACAGTGAAAACACCCTTGTTGGAGTACTTGCGGACCATGTCCGGCATCTGGGTGCCGCCGTCGCGGAGGCAGATCATGCCGGAGAAATAGTCGTGCATAGCTCCGCCGATTACGTTGCCGATGGGGATGGTGATGAATGCGATGGGCCCGAACAGGATGCCCTGAATGGGTCCGATGATGGGGCCGGTGCCTGCGATATTCAGCAGGTTGATGAGGCTGTTCTTCCATTCCCGCATGGGAACGTAGTCCACGCCGTCCTGCTTGGAATAGGCGGGCGTCTCCCGGTCATCGGGGCCGAAGACCTTTTCGCAGAACTTGCCATAGATGGCTGCGCCTACGAACAGAATCACCAGGCCGATGAGAAAGGTTGCCATAGAAAACACACACTCCTTTATGCCCAGTTTCCCGGACAGATTCTGGCTTTATCATAGCACTGAAGAAAGGAGTTGTAAATAATTTATTCATATTTATAAAGAATTTGTTAATATCGCAGAGAAAACAATTAAAAATTCGTTTACCTCACCTAACAAAGTTCCAAATTTTTTTAAGGACCGGATGTGAACACGAATATTTGTGCTGGACGGACCTGGAAATATGCGGGAGTTCAGGCAGTAAAAACCCGTCCCGCCACTTGGCGGGACGGGTTTGTTTCAGAAAATAGTTACAGCTTACAGCTTCTGGAGCCGGGCAGCGCGCTTCTTGCCGTACCAGACAACGATGCCAACATAGGCCACAGCAGCGCAGACACCGATAATGTAAGCGGGCGTCCAGGGAATATGGAAGCCGATCTGCGCGTTGGCGATGTAGGTCACTGTGACGAAGGTATACCAGGCAGCGGGGATCAGGGGGATCCACACCCACTTGGCCTTGCTGTTCTCGAACATCCACACAGAGATGCCAAGGAATGCGAACAGGGACAGGGTCTGGTTGGACCAAGCGAAGTAACGCCATAGGGTGTTGAAGCCGCTGGGGCTGCTCTTTGCGAAGACCAGGATCACGGCCACCAAGGCGAAGATGACGGCGGACAGGCTCAGGCGCTTGCCCTTGGTGCTCTGGTCGATGTGCAGGGTCTCCGCCACCGTCAGGCGCAGGCCGCGCAAGGCGGTATCGCCGGAGGTGATGGGCAGAACAATAACGCCCAGCAGAGCGATGATGCCGCCCACAGGCCCCAGGATATCCTTGCAGATCACGCCGATGGTGCCGGTAGCCAGAGAGGCATTGACCTCCTGCAGGCCCAGGTTGTACACGCCCATAGCGGCGGCGGCCCAGATCATGGCGATGAAGCCCTCGAGGACCATCATATTGTAGAAGGTCATGCGGCCCTGCCGCTCGCTCTTCATGGTGCGGGAGATGATAGCGGTCTGCGTGGAGTGGAAGCCGGAGAGAATGCCGCAGGCCACGGTGATGAAGAAGATGGGGATGAAGTGGTTGGCGTCAAAGTACTGACCATAGCTGAAGGCCGCCTGCTCACCGGTGGCTGCATCAACAGCCCACGCGTCGAACGCGATGCCATGCCAGTCATCCCACAGGTTCAGCAGGGGATAGCCCTTGACGAACAGGCCGATGAACACGCCCACGGCGGAGAACAGCAGGATCGCGCCGAAGATGGGGTAGATGCGGCCGATGATGGCGTCGATGGGGAACACGGTGGCAATCAGATAGTAGACGAAGATAACACCGTAGATGATCCAGGTGGTGGGATCATTCACCGCGCCGGAGAAGCCGAAGACCTGGGTGGCGGCGATGTCGCCGGGGGTATAGATGAACACCGCGCCGACCAGCAGCAGCAACACGCTCAGGAAGATGTTATAGACGGTGAAGACACCCTTGTTGGAGTATCTGCGGACCATGTCCGGCATCTGGGTGCCGCCGTCGCGGAGGCAGATCATGCCGGAGAAATAGTCGTGCATAGCGCCGCCGATCACGTTGCCGATGGGGATGGTGATGAATGCGATGGGCCCGAACAGGATGCCCTGAATGGGTCCGATGATGGGGCCGGTGCCTGCGATATTCAGCAGGTTGATGAGGCTGTTCTTCCATCCCCGCATGGGAACGTAGTCCACGCCGTCCTGCTTGGAATAAGCGGGCGTCTCCCGGTCATCGGGGCCGAAGACCTTTTCGCAGAACTTGCCATAGATGGCTGCGCCTACGAACAAGACCACGAGGCCGATCAAGAAAGTTGCCATAAACACACACTCCTTTTCCTTAACCCGCGGCCAGGTCCTCGATTTGGACACGCGGGCTTCTGGCTATAAGCATAGCAGATTTTTGGCCGCATAAGCGTTAAAAAATAGTTCACGGAAATTAAGATGTCGCTAAGAAAACGACGGCCTTATCAAGAATGCGCTTACTTTTGGGGAGCGATGCATAAAAAGCGCATGAAGAAGCCCGGTTGGGAGCTCTTCATGCGCCTGTGCGGACGGCGGAGCGGATCAGCTGCCCTCCGCCATGCGGTAGCCGACGCCCATCTCTGTGAAGAGATACTCCGGCTCGGCGGGATTTTTTTCGATCTTCCGGCGGATGTTGGCCATGTTTACCCGGAGAATCTGGTTGTCGCCGCTGGCCCGGGGGCCCCACAGCTCCTTGATGATGAAATCATACGTCAGAACCTTGCCGGCGTATTTGCCCAGCAGGGCCACGATGCGGAACTCGCTGAGGGTGAGGTGGACATTCTCACCGCGGACACGGACCTGGTGCTTATTGTAGTCGATGACCAGTTCTCCCACTGTATAGGTGCCGTTCCGGGCGATTTCGTCATTACCGGAGATGGTGCGGGTGTGGCGGATCGCGGTGCGGACCCGGGCCAGGAGTTCGTCCGTGCCGAAGGGCTTGGTGAGGTAGTCATCCGCCCCCAGATCCAATGCGGCGACCTTGTCCCGCTCATGGGAGCGGGCGGAGACCACCACCACCGGCAGGCTGGACCAGCTGCGCAGGCTGCGGAGGATGTCCAGACCATCCATGTCCGGCAGGCCGAGGTCCAGAATGACCAGGTCGGGACAGTGGGAGGAGATCATGGAAAGCGCCTCCTCGCCGGTCTGGGCCTGCATGGCTTCATAGCCGTTGTTGTTGAGGACCGTGGAAATGAAGTGCGAGATGCTCTTCTCGTCCTCAATTACCAGAATTTTTTCACGAATCGTCATGATACTTCCTCCTTAGTGAGCGGCAGGCAGAAGGAAAATTCCGCCCCGGACTCCAGATTTTTTGCTTCCAATGTGCCGCCGTGGGCACGGATGATAGCCATGCAGACCGATAGGCCCAGCCCCATGTTCCGCTTTCCGTCGCCGGGGGACGAGTCCTCACAGCGAAGCGCACCGCTGAACAGGGTGTGCAGTTTCTGGGGGGGAATGCCCTGGCCGTTGTCCTGCACGTAAAAGCGGGCCCAGGGGCCATCCCGCTGCGCGGACAGGGCGATGTGCGTGGTGGTTCCGCCGTGGAACACGGCGTTCTCCATCAGATTGGACAGGACCTGCATGATGAGGATGGCGTCCATGGGGACCAGGAGCAGCTCATCCGGCACGTGGACCTCCACGGACACGGCGGGAAACCGTTTTCGGAATTTGCGGACCGCCTCGTCCAGGACTTCCTCCGCAGCCTCCGGCTCCTTGGTGATTTTGGCCGATTCGTTGCCGATCCGGGTGATGGAGAGCAGATTTTCCACCACGCGGATGAGCCACTGGGCGTCATCCCGCACATCCACCAGAAGGGACTGCTGTTCGGCCGGGGAGAGGGCGGGATTTTCCAAAATGGCGGAGGTGGCACCCATGATAGAGGTCAGAGGGGTGCGAATGTCGTGGGAGACGGAGCGGAGCAGATCCGCCCGCATCTTCACCTTTTCGTTTTCCATCCGGAGGCGGTCCTGCTCCTTGGTCTTGGTGGTCAGGGTGCTGGTGACCAACGAGACCACCAGAAAGGTGAACATTGTCAGCGGATAGCCGGAAATGGTGAAGTTAAACGCCATATAGGGATATGTAAACACATAGTTGACGCCGATGACACCCAGCACCGCCGCAATCAGCCCGAAGAGATATCCGCTGGTGAAGCGGGAGATCAGGAGCACGGCCAGCACATAGACCGGAGAGGCAAAGCCGTCGATGGTGTCCGCCGTCTGGTGCAGAAGGGCGCAGGCCCCCGTGGCGCATAGAAGAATGGCGGCGGAGACCAGAAGGTCGCGCCAGGAGAAGGAAAAGGTACGCTTCAAACTGGAACGGGTGATCTTCACAGCAGGTCCTCCTTACATCTGTGGGGCTTGAAACATTATTATAGCAGAAAGAGGTGTTAAGATTCCACTAAAAAACGTTAAAGAACATAGGCGGGAAACCTGTGGATTTTTGCATACGTTTAACAAGCCCCAAATGGACCTTGTCAGCGGTTGAACGACGGAATGCGTATAATAATGGATGGCAGGGAGCTGCCGAAAAACAAAAGGAGTGTGTATCAGTATGGAGGAAAGACTCAAAACATATCTGCGGCCGGGAGAGCAGGTCCGCTGGCAGGGCCGTCCCGCCCCGTTTTCGCTTCTGGAGGCAGAGGCAAAAAAGCAGATCCTGCTGAAGTGGGGACTGACGGTGGCACTGGGCGGCGGGCTGCTGGCCGTGTATCTTTCCAGGACCGAGGCGCCCAGTATGGGATTTATCGGCCTGGTGCTGCTGGTGGCTGCGGTGATTCTGATCTCGCCCGTGGCGGAGCGCCGGAACCTCATGGGGGAGCAGTATTGGATCACCAACCAGCGGGCCATTCTGATGACCCGGGACAAAACGTTTTTCTACATGGAACTGTCTGACATCGACGATCTTCAGGTAGTGGGTGGAACCACAAAGGGAAAGAGCTTGGTTCTGGGCAGATGCCTGTTTGAGGAGGCCAAGAAGCTGCTCCGCTGGCGGGCCTGCCATCCCAAGGTCGACGTCCAGAGCCATGACGAGACGGACCGGGCCCTGGGGATGATTTTCTATGGCGTCCAGGGAGCCGAAGCGGCGGCGGAGCTGCTGCGGCAGGGCAGAGACGGCGAGGCAGCCTGACCGGCTCCAACCGGCGGCTCACCCAGCCATACAATTAAATCTGGAGCGCAACACGCTGTACCGCGGGGATCTCCTGCCCGCGGTACAGCGTTTTTTTATTATTAAGTCAAAAGAGATGCCCGGCGGCGTGCAACTTTTGGCCGGAAGGCGGTTATTATCGAACGACTGAGAAAGGAGGTACGCGTCCTTGGAGAAATTGAAGGGGCAGGCCGAAGCATTCTGCCGGAAGTATCTCCAGTGCATGGACCCGGACCAGGCAGCGGCAATGGCTGGCTGCGCCGATGGATACGCCGTGCTGGAGACGAAGATGGTGCGCAGGCGGCTGGAGCGGATGCGGGAGGCAGCGGCTGGGCAGGTGCACCGGGAGGACGTGGTACGGCGTCTGGCCCAGCTGGCTTTCGGCCGGGTGAATGATGCGGCGCGGCTGGCCCTGCACAGCGAAGAGGCGGATTTGGAGACGCTGGATCTGTCTGCCGTGGCGGAGCTGAAGGTGACGGACAAGGGCGGCGTGGAAGTGAAGCTTATTGACCGCATCCGGGCTCTGGAGGCTCTGTACGGGCTCCTGAGCGAGGAAAAGGCGGAGGGGGCCGGAGAGCTGTACCGGGTGCTGACGGAAGCTGCCGGGGAGGAAGGAGGGTGGGACGACGGCTGAGATCATGCGGTTTTCCCAAAAGCAGCGAAGGGTGCTGACCTGGTGGTGCCGCCCGGGAGATTGGGAGGCCATCATCTGCGACGGGGCCGTCCGCAGCGGCAAGACCTTCTCCATGGGGCTCTCCTTCTTCCTCTGGGCCATGGCCAGGTTCAACGGACGGCAGCTGGGACTGTGCGGAAAGACCATCACCTCCCTGCGGCGGAACCTGCTGGCGGAGCTGGTGCCCTATCTGCGGCGGCTGGGCTTCGACTGCTGGGAGCGGCGGTCGGAGAACCTGCTGACCGTGCGGCTGGGGGGCCATGAAAACCGTTTCCTGCTCTTTGGCGGGCGGGACGAGTCCAGCGCGGCGCTGATCCAGGGCAGCACCCTGGCGGGGGTGCTGCTGGACGAGGCGGCCCTGATGCCCCGGAGCTTTGTGGAGCAGGCCGTCGCCCGGTGCAGCGTGGCGGGGAGCCGCCTGTGGTTCAACTGCAATCCGGAGAACCCTCAGCACTGGTTTTACCGAGAGTGGATTTTGAGGGCGCGGGAACGGCGGGCCCTGTACCTTCATTTCACCATGGAGGACAACCCCGCCCTGTCGCCCCGGATCCGGGCCCGCTATCGCAGCGCCTACTCCGGCGTTTTTTACCGGCGATTCGTGCTGGGGGAGTGGACAGCCGCCCAGGGGCGGGTGTACGACTTCTTCGACCGGGACCGGGACAGCGCGCCTGTGCCGGAGGGAGATTTTCAGGAGTGGCGGATTTCTGTAGATTACGGCACCGCCAACCCGGCCTCCTTCGGCCTGTGGGGCCGGCAGGGAGAGATCTGGTACCGGGTGGGGGAGTTCTACTACGACTCCCGCCGGGAGGGACGGCAGAAGACCGACGCAGAGTATGTCCGGGACCTGCGGGAGCTGGCGGAGGGCAGGGAGATCACAAGGGTGATCGTGGACCCGTCGGCGGCAAGCTTCATCGAGGCGCTGCGGCGGGAGGGATTCCGGGTGGTCCGGGCGGACAACGATGTGGCCGACGGCATCCGGGTGACGGCGGACCTGCTGAAGCGGCGGCGGATCGTGATCTGCGGTGCCTGCGCCGACTGCCTGCGGGAGATGGAAACGTACTGCTGGGACGACAAGGGGCGGCGGGACGCTCCGAAAAAGGAGCAGGACCACGCCATGGACGATCTGCGGTACTTCGCCATGGATCTGGCGGCGGAAGAGCAGAATGGCTTTGCGGCCACCTGGGTGGAGAGACGGGCCTGAGGGACCGCGGTAAGGAATGGACGGGAGGTTTGGAAGTTGAAGTGGTTTCGGAAACAGACGGCGCCGGCGGGAGCGTCGGTCCAGCTGCGGGAGGCGGGACACCACCCATTTGGACTGCTGGGGCAGTATGTGCCCATGCGCAGTGGGGAGATCCGGCTGTACCGGGCAGTACGGGAGGCGGTGCCGGTGGTGGACGCCGCCATCTACAAGCTGATCCGGATGGTGGGCGGTGTGACGGCGGCCTGTTCCGACCCGGCGGCAGAGCGGGGGCTGGGGGAATTCCTCCGCACGGTCCCGGCCGGACGGGGGCAGTATGGGGTCAATGCCTTTCTGGAGGGCTACCTGGACGCTCTGCTGACCTGCGGGCGAGCCATCGGGGAGATCGTGCCCGCAGCAGGAAACCGGGAGATTGCGGCCGTGCTGTGGGGCCGGGTGGAGGATATTGAGATTCGGGAGGGAGACCATCCCCTGGCATTTACAATCTGCGGCCCCGACGAGCAGGGGCGGATGGGGCCGCTGCCCTGTCAGGACTTGCTGCTGTTCACGCCTCTGAATCCTGAGGCGGACAGCCCCTATGGCGTGTCCCTTCTGCGGGGGCTCCCGTTTTTGACGGATATCCTGATGAAGATCTACCACACCATCGGGATTAACTGGGAGCGATGCGGCAGCCTGCGCTTCGCCGTCACCTGCCGGGACGGCGGAAACGGCCAAGCGGAGGAGCGGAGCCGGATGCTGGCAGGAGAGTGGTCCCGGGCCATGCAGGATACCAGGAGCGGCAGCGTGCGGGACTTTGTGGCTGTGGGAGATGTGGATATCCAGGTCATCGGCGCTGACGCGCCCGTCCTGGACAGCGAGGTGCCGGTGCGGCAGATTTTGGAGCAGGTGGTGGCCAAGACGGGGATCCCGCCCTTTATGCTGGGACTGAGCTGGAGCTCCACGGAGCGGATGAGCTCCCAGCAGGCGGATATGCTCACCACGGAGATCACGGCCATCCGGCGGACCATTACGCCGGTGGTGGAGCGGATCTGCCGGCTGTGGCTGCGGATGCACGGGTATACTTGCGGCTTTGAAGTCCTGTGGGAGGACATCAACCTCCAGGACGAGGTGGAGGACGCCCGTGCGGCCCTCTATCTGGAGCAGGCGCGGAAGCTGCGGCTTGAGAACGACGCGGCGGAGGCGGCCGCGTTCCATACAAGGAGAGAGGTATGAAAGAACTCGAAAAAAATCTGGAGGCAACGGGAGGCGTGCCGGCAGAGGCGGAGCTGGCGGCGATCAACCGCTTTGCCAAGTCACCCCTGCGGGCAGAGGAGGTGTACACCTTTTCCCTGCGGCTGTGCGACAACGAGGTGGACCGGGACTGGGAGCGGTTCGATACGGCGGCGCTCAACACACTGGGCGACCTGTTCGTGGGGAAGAGCGGCATCTTTGACCACCAGTGGACAGCGGAGGGGCAGACCGCCCGCATCTACCGGACGGAGATGGTGCGGGAGGGCGCCCAGGTGACCGCGGCAGGGGACGGCTACTGCTGGCTGAAGGCCTGGGCTTATCTGCTGCGGACGGAGAAAAACGCGGATCTGATCGCGGAGATCGAGGGAGGCATCAAGCGGGAGGTCAGCGTGGGGTGCAGCGTGGCCCGGCGGGTGTGCTCCATCTGCGGCGCAGAGGGCGGCACCTGCCAGCACACGCCGGGGCAGCGGTACGGGGAGCAGCTGTGCTACCTGGAGCTGCGGGATCCCACCGACGCATACGAGTGGTCCTTCGTGGCGGTGCCAGCCCAGCGGAAGGCGGGGGTCCTGAAGCGGTACGGCCACGAGAACCAGGGGATGGCACAGCTGAGGGCCCAGGCGGAGCTGGGGCGGAAATACCTGCGGGAGCTGCGGCGGGAGGTGACGCGGCTTGCCATGCTGGCGGACGACAGCATGGACGGCGGCGCCCTGGCCAGGGCGGCGGAGCATCTGGAGGAGCCGGAGCTGCTGGAGCTGAAGCGGGTCTACGGGGCCCAGGCAGCCCGCCGGTTTCCGCCTGTGCCGCAGCTGCGGAGCCGGGGAGCGGCAAAAACAGAGGACGAGACGGAATTTCTGATCTAAGGGAGGATGAAGCATGAAGCTTTCTTATGAGGGGATCGGCCAGTGGGCCGCCACCTTTGCCTGTGACGATCTGGCGGAGGGGGAGCTGGTGAAGGTCAGTGCCAACGGCACGGTGGCCGCCTGCGCGGCGGGCGACGATTTCTGCGGCATGGTGCTTTCTGTCGGCCGGGGCGGCGACGCCTGCGCCGTGGCCCTGGGCGGCATGGTCACCGCCGGGTACACCGTACCGGCAGAAGGAGCGGCACCGGCCCTGGGCTGGAGCGGCCTCAGCGCCGACGGCGAGGGCGGCGTCCAGGCGGACGCGGACGGCAGCACCTATCTGGTGGTGGATGTGGACACCACCGCCAAGACCGTGACCTTTGTACTGTGAGGAGGAGAGAGACGATGGCATATCATTTTGAGAACATCAAGCTGGAAAAGGGAATGTACGGCCGCAGCGGCCGAAGCTTTTCCCAGGCCCTGGAGGAGCTGGACCCCAGCGAACACTACCGGGGGACGCCTCTGGAGGGGCTGGACGCCTTTCAGCGGCAGCTGAAGCGCTTTGACATCCATGTAAAGGGCGCGGGCAGCGATATGGTAGAGAAGTTCTTCCACACCTCCGACTCCGCCGTGCTGTTCCCGGAGTTCGTCTCCCGAGTGGTGCGGCAGGGGATGGAGGAAGAGAGCATCCTGCCGGCCATCACCGCTACGGTGACCAGATTTGACGGCATGGACTACCGGTCCATCGTCTCTGTACCCAGCGAGGAGGACAAAAAGCTTCGCCGGGTGGAAGAGGGCGCCCGGATCCCGGAGACCACCGTCCGCACCCAGGAGAACCTGGTGCACCTCCACAAGCGGGGCCGGATGTTGGTAGCCTCCTATGAAGCTATCCGGTTCCAGCGGTTGGACCTGTTTTCCGTGACCCTGCGGCAGATCGGCGCCTACATCGGCCGGATGCATCTGGAGGACGCCATCGGGGTGCTGCGCAGCGGCGACGGAAATCAGAATGCCGCACAGCAGTACACCATCGGCACGAAGCCTATCACCGGAACCAAGGGGACGCTGACCTATGACGCCCTGCTGGAGTTCTGGAGCCAGTTCGACCCCTACACCATGAACACCATGCTGGTGGGCAGCGACGTGATGCTGGCCATGCTGAAGCTGGATGAGTTCCAGAATCCCCTGACGGGGCTGAACTTCCAGGGCACCGGCACGTTGACCACGCCCCTGGGGGCAAAACTGCTGCGGACCTCTGCCATGCCGGCGGGGATCCTGATCGGCCTGGACAGGAACTACGCCCTGGAGCAGATCTGCGGCAGCGAGATCACGGTGGAGTATGACAAGCTCATTGACCGCCAGCTGGAGCGGGCGGCCATCACCTCCATCTCCGGATTTGCCAAGCTGTTCACGGAGGCATCCAAGGTCCTGGTGGTATGAGTGGGACACAGGAGACGGCCCTGACCCTGGCCCGGGAACTCTCCGGGGCCGGGGAGGCGGAAGAGGCTTTGCTGGAACTGCTTTGTCAGGCGGCGGAGCAGCAGTGGGAGAAGCGGCTGCGGCCGGGAATGACGACGGAGGACTGCGGCAAGGCGTTCCCCTGCGCCGTGGCCTTCACCGCCGCCGCGGACCTGGCGGCGGCGCGGGGCGGTGAAGGCGTGTCCGGCTTCACGGCGGGCAGCGTGTCCGTGCGGATCCGCGGCGCGGCGGAGAGCTGCGCTTTGGCGGAGAGCCTGCGGCGCACGGCGGAACGGCTGATGGCACCCTTTGCGGTGCCGGACGATTTTTGCTTTCGGGGAGTGAGAGGATGACAGACTGGGTTCGGCAGGTCCTGGAGCGATATGGACAGGATGTCACCGTGGACACGGCGGACGGAGAGCGGACCGTGCGGGCGTTTTTACAGCCGATGACGGAGCGGGATGAACGGGCCCGAAGTGACGTTACCTCCATCGGCTGGGTGGATGGGCGGCTGTGGCTGTATCTGGGGCAGACGGCCCTGGAGGAGGGGGAAGCCCTGGCCTGGGAGGCCACGCGCTTCCGGGTGCGCAGCTGCAGGCCCTACTACATTGGTAACGCGCTGTCCCACTACTGGGCGGCGCTGGAACAGGAGCGGGAGGCGGCGGAATGCGGGAGCTGAGTCAGATCCGGGATGCAGTGGTCTCCGCCCTGGCGGCGGAGGGGATGGCGGCGCTGGACGCCTATCCGGACCAGCGGGCCAGGCGGTATGGCTGCCCGGTGGCAGCGGTGGCTGTGGAGACCGCAGAGAGCCGGACCGTGGGATTCTGCAATTATCTGGGCGAGGTCTTCGATACCGAGGCCGGCGCACCGCGGGAGCTGTACGGAAGGCAGCTGGAGGCGGTGATCTCCATAGAGATCCGGGGACAGCGGGCCGCGGACTGTGAACAGGGCTGTGAGACGGCGGCGGAGGTACTGCTGGAAAGGCTGCCCGCCGGCATCCGCCCCGGTGAGCTGAACTGGGAAGCCCTGACTTGGGAGCGGGAGACAGGGCTGTTCCTGCGGCGGGGAAGGCTCCGGTGCCGGGCGTATTTCCTGGCCCGGGCGGAAGAGGGCGACACGGTATTTTTGGACTTTCGATTGAAGGGAGCAGTGACCACTTGAGCGAGACAATGCATGAGCGGCCGGGGGTGTACTCCAGCTATGACGCGTCAACGGTAGTATCCGCCGGGCGGGCCGCCAAGGTCATTGGCGTGGCGGCCAAGGCGGTGAAGGGCACCGCCGGAGAGGTGGTGACCCTGACGGGCTATGCCGCGGGCGTGGCGGCCTTCGGCGAGGACGCAGCGGATACGCCGGGGATGAGCACCATCCTGCGGCTGCTGTTTGCCAATGGTGCCTCCACTGTGGCGGCGGTCCGGGTGGCGGAGGCCGGCGCGGTGAAGGACTACCAGGACGCCTTCGCGGCCCTGGGCGGGGAGGAGGCCCGGATTCTGGTGTGCGACAGCGCCGAGGAGACGGTGCAGCAGGCGCTACGGACTGCGGTGGAGGATGCCTCTGCCGCCCGGATGGAGCGGATCGCCGTGGTGGGCGGCGACGGTGAGTCGGCAGCGGAGCTGGTGACCCACGCGGCGGCGCTAAACAGCGAGCGAATGGTGCTGGTGGGACCCGATGCCCTGGACAGCGGCGGAAAGACGCTGCCCGGCGTGTTCGCCGCAGCGGCCCTGGCAGGGGTCATCGCCTCCGGACGGGACCCGGGAGTGCCGCTCAACGGGGCGGAGATCCGGGGGCTGGGGGGCCTGGGCACCGCATACACCGACAATGACATCGACCTGCTGGTGCGGGGCGGCGTGACGCCCCTGGAGAGCACGGCGGGCACAGTATCCCCGGTGCGGGGGATCACCACCCGGACCACAACCGGCGGTGCAGCGGACACCACCTGGCGGGAGCTGACCACCATCCTGATCGTGGACGATGTGATCCCGGCAGTACGGCAGGCCCTGCGCAGCAAGTTCGCCCGGGCCAAAAACACGGCCCAAAGCCGCAGCGCCATCCGCTCTCAGGTGATTGTGGAGCTGGAGAAGAAGGTGGCCGAGGAGATCATCGACAGCTATGGCGAGGTGACGGTGACGGCCTCGGAGGATGACCCCACCGTGTGTCTGGTGGAGTTCAGCTTCGCGGTGGCCCACGGGCTGAATCAGATCTATCTGACGGTCCACATCAAGGTGTAAGGAGGAGACGGCATGGAAGCAACGGGATTTCCCACCAGCGCGGACATCTATCTGGAGCTGGATGGGAGAAAGATCGCGGTGGTGCAGGGCTACACCGCCCGGGCCAGCAAATCCAGCCAGAGCGTAGAGGCGTTCGGCGAGAGCGAGCCGGTGGCCACCATCGAGGGCCAGCGGAAGTATACCCTGGAGTTAACACGGCTGTACGCCACAGAGGACGCGGTGACGGACGGCATCAATTTCTATGACCTGCGGGATTTCTCCCTGGTGATCTGCAAGCCGGACCGGAAGGTCATTTACAGCGGCTGCCAGTGGAGCGCCATCCAGGAAGAGGGCCAGCTGAATGCCATGGTGGCGGAGAAGGTGACCGTGGTGGCCTCCAAGCGGATCGAGATCACGGCGTGATGGAGGAACTGGACGAGCTGCGGCCGCCCACGGCCTGGCGGCTGCTGGAGATCTGGCGGGGGACCCGGGAGCTGGCAGAGGAGCCCCTGGAACGCGCCCTGCTGTGCAACGCCCAGGTGCTGGCAGAGAGCTGCCTGCGCCAGGGGAAGCCGGTGTTCCCCGACGGCGCGGCGGTCCTGGTCGGGCTGACCGCCGGGGAGATGGAAACAATGCTGCGCCGTCTGGCGGGGGAGGAACCCTCCCCCGCTCCGGCGGCGGTGAACCGGGACTTTGATCAGGGGCGGTTCCAGGCGTTGAAGGAGGGATGAGATGGAATACATCCGGGAGATGCTGCTGCGGCAGCGGACCGCCTTGGGGCGGCTGATGCTGGGCGGCGGAAGTGCGGAAGAGCCGGAGACCGCAGCCGCCTCTCCAGCCACGGAGAGAACGTCTCCGGCAGCGCCTGCCCCATGGGAAACGGACGGGACGGCGTCTGGGACCGGCGGATGGGAGACTTGTGGGAACAGCTTCGCGGGCGCTGGGGCCGACAGGCAGACCGGCCCCACTTCGGCGGGGGAGACGCTGCGGCTGGCCCTGGCCCGGAAGCGTGCGGAGCGGCAGTATACGGCCGCCTTCGGACCGGCTGGCACCGGAGAGACCGCCGATTCTGCCGGGAGGCGGAATCCCATGACGGAGGATGGCGGTCTGTCTGATGGAGGCGGGGCAACAATGCCCGGCGGAGGCGAAGCGGAGGAGACGTTCTATCTTCTGCCGGGACGCCGGGACTCCGGCGCGGCAGGAATGATGGAGAGCGCCAGGGCGCTGTCCCGCACGGTGCAGCGGGACGCCCGCCGGTATGACGGCGGATTCCCGCTGTATGACTGAGGAGGTGAGAATTTGCTGCTGAAACCCATGCGCTTTAAGGACTACACCTGGCCCCACAACCCGGAGATCTATGCAGTGGAGTACCGGCGGCAGATAGCAGCCCACAAGATACCCCTGGGGGGCTGGTACCTGCAGGATTTGGGGCGGACATACCGCATTTTCCGGGGAGAGGGTACCTTTGCAGGGGAGCGGGCCTACGAGGAGTTCCAGACGCTGGCGGAGGTCTTTGACCAGACCGGGCCGGGGCTGCTGGTGCACCCGGTTTGGCGGACGGTCAGCGCCTATTTCGTGACCCTGGAGCTGATGGAGGAGCCGCTGCCGGACTATGTGCGCTACCGCTTTTCCTTCTGGGAGGACAGCACGGCCTCCGGCGGGCTGGTGGAAGTGTCCGTAGAAGGGGAGCCAGAGGGCGGAACGGACCCGGAGATTCCCGCCGGAGGCTGGGGTGCCGTCCATACAGTGCGGAAAGGAGAAACCCTGTGGGGGATCGCCTGGCGGTACGGCGTGGCGCTGACCGCCCTGATCGCAGCCAATCCCCAGATCAAGAACCCCAACTTGATCTACCCGGGGGATCAGGTGAGGATACCATGAGAGGACGGATCATCACCAGCGACCACCGGATTTTTGAGCTGCCGGTGCTGTTGCGCTGGAATATCACCTACACCGGCGGCGTGCCCTGCGACAGCTATGAGGTCACCTGCGTGTACGACAGGACCATGGCGGAGCTGCTGCATCTGGCGGCGGGTTTCCTGGCGCTGGACGAGAACGGCGGGGTGCTGCTGCGGGGCATCGTGGACGAGTACGAGGTGAAGCTGACGGCGGCGGGACTGACGGTGACCATCTGCGGCCGGGGATACGCCGCCCGGCTGCTGGACAATGAGTCCCGGCCGGTGACGTACCAGGGAGCCACGCTGGCGGAGATCGTCCGGTGCCATGCGGCGCCCTACGGCATTTCCTGCGCGGAGATCGCGCCGGTGTCGGCGGACTCTGTTTACACCGTGGCCGCCGGCACCAGTCAGTGGAAGGCGTTGGAGGGTTTCTGCCGGACCTATGGGGGCTTTTCGCCCCGCTTCCGGCGGGACGGGCTGCTGGTGGCGGCGCCGGAGCGGGACGACGGGCGGCGGATCGTCATCGACGGGACCAGCCCGATCCTCTCCTGCACCCTGCGGGAGGACCACTACGGTGTGCTGACGGAGGTGCTGGTCATCGACAAGACCCGGAACGTGTCCTACAGCGTGCAGAACCGGGACATGCTGGACCGGGGCGGCCAGTGCCGCCGGGTGGTCTACACCCCGGGGCAGAGCACCTGGGCTGCCATGCGGTATACCGGGGAGTATCAGATCCGGCAGTCCCGGGAGGAGGAACTGACCATTGAGCTGGGGCTGGCCGGGTGTTTCCCGGCGTTTCCCGGGGACACGGTCCGGCTGGAACTGGGGGCCATGGGCCTCTCCGGCGAGTACCGGGTGGCCGAGGCGGAAAACACGGCCTCCCCGGAGACGGGAGAGGTCTGTACATTGATACTGAGGGAGCGGATATGAGATGTGGCTATCGAGACAGATGAAAGCGCCGGCGCCCACGGCGGACGCGGATCTGGGCATGACCACCATCACCGGAGACAGCGTGGGCGTGGTCACCCGGGGGGAGGTACGGGCGCTTCCAGTGTATGGCCCCGGCGGCTATGTGTGGATGCCGGAGAGCGGCGCTGCGGTACTGGTTATCAAAGGTGGCCCTGGCGGGGAGGAGCAGTGCGTGGCAGGACAGCAGCAGGCTTTGATCCCGGAAGGCATGGGGCCGGGGGAGGTCTATCTCTTCACCCCCGGCGGAAACAGCGTGTACCTGCGCAGCGGCGGCGAGATCGAGCTGCGGGGCAAAGTGCGCATCCAGGGCAGCCTGACGGTGAACGGGGAGCCCTATGCGCCCTGCGAGAGCTGAGGGGGGATGGAGATGGGACTTTCCCTGCGGAATGGAGATTATGTGCCTGACGGGACCGGTGGCCTGCGGCGGACCGAGGGCCGGGAGGCCCTGTTGGAGCAGGTTCTCTTCCGCCTGACAGCGCGGCGGGGGACCTTCCCATTCCTGCCGGAGCTGGGGAGCCGGCTGTGGCAGCTGGGACAGCTGCCCGCCGCCAGACGGCAGAGCGCGGCGGAACAATATGTGGAGGAGGCCCTGGCGGCGGAACCGGGGCTGACGGTGGAGCAGGTGATTTTGACGGAATCCGGCGGCGGCCGGGCACAGGTGACGGTCGGCCTCACCTGGCAGGGAGAGGCTCTGTCCGTCACCGTGGAGGTATCGTGAGAGGAGCGGTTGTTTGAAAACGACAGAGGAGATCTACCAGACGCTGCTGGCGGCCTTCGCCCAGCGGGCGGGCTTCACACCGGAGGCAGACTGCGATCTGGCCGTGCGGCTGTACGCTGCGGCAGCGGAGCTGCAGGCCCTGGGCATCCAGAGCGAGTGGGTGCTGGACCAGAGCTTTCCCCAGACGGCCCGGGGCGTGTATCTGGACTACCACGCCCAGATGCGTGGCATCGCCCGGACGGCGGCCACGAAGGCGGTGGGAACGCTCCGCTTTTCTGTGGAGCGGGCGCCGTCCACGGCTCTGAGCATCGCCGCCGGAACGGTCTGCATGACGGAGGGAGAGACCCGGTTCCAAACCACGGCGCAGGCGGTGCTGGCAGCAGGGGAGCTGTCCGTGGATGCTCCGGCGGAGGCCTTGGAGCCTGGGCGGAGCGGCAATGCCGCCGCGGGGACCATCGTGATCCTCACCGCCTGCCCGGTGGGGATCACCGGATGCACCAATCCGGCGCCCTTCACCGGCGGCAGTGACCAGGAGGACGACGCGAGCCTGCGGAGCCGGATTTTGGAGAGCTATCAGCGGCTGCCCAACGGGGCCAACGCGGCCTGGTACGAGCAGACCGCCATGGGCCATGAGGGCGTGGCGGCAGCCCGGGCAGTGGGCCGGGCCCGGGGGATCGGCACAGTGGATGTATACATCGCCACGGCGGCCGGACTGCCGAATGGGACACTGCTGGCGGCGGTCCAGGCGGACCTGCAGGAGCGGCGGGAGATCGCCGTGGACGTGCAGGTCAAGGCCCCGGCGGAGGTGGAGATGGACGTGTCCGCGGAGCTGGCCGTCCGGGAGGGGGCGGACTTCTCCGCGGTGAAGGCCGCCGCAGAGCAGGCTCTGGCGAGCTTTTTCAGCGGCCGCAGGTTGGGCGGGCCGGTACTGCTGGCGGAGCTGGGGGACCTGTTGTACCACGTGGAGGGCGTGGAGAACTACCGCCTGCTGGCCCCTGCCGCCGATCTGGCGGCGGAGGACGGAACGTTGCCCATGCTGGGCCGGGTGACGGTGACGGAAATGGAGGCGGACGACGATGTATGAGGCGCACCTGCGCAGCCTGCTCTCACCGCTGGGAATCTATGACTTGGAAGAGCACTCCGCCAGCGGCGCGGCCGTCTGCGCACTGGGAACAGGGCTGGACACAGTCAGCCGCCGGCTGGAGGAGATCGAGCGGGAGGCGCTGACTGCCACGGCGGAGGGAGAGGGGCTGGCCCGGCGGGAGGCCCTGTTTGCCCGCCGCCCCGCCGCCGTCACGGCAGAGGACCGGAGGGCCGCCATCGCGGCCCTTCTGCAGATTGACGGGGACAGCCTGACGCCCGCGGCCATCGACCGGACGATCCGGGGCTGCGGAATCCGCGCCCGGGCGCTGGAGATGGGCGGGGGACAGCTGCGGGTGATTTTCCCGGAGGTGGCCGGAGAGCCGGAGGACTTCGACCAGATCCGAAAGATCATTCTGGACATCCTGCCCTGTCACCTGGAAGTGGAGTTTTACTTCCGCTATCTCACCTGGGCGGAGTGCGAGGCCGCCGGGTACACCTGGGGCCAGGTGGAGGCGGCGGAATACACCTGGGAGAGTTTCCAGCTGGCGGTACCGCCGGAGCGATAGCGCAACGAAAAAAGGCCGCTGCCCTTACGGGCGGCGGCCTTTCTCTGCGCCGGAAGAGACTGGGCGGGCTGCTGTCTGAAAACCACATCAAAGCAGAAAAAGACAAATGGTTTTGTGGCGCGGACAATATTTTTTTACACTTCGCAGATTGCAAATTCTGGGATTTCCCTGTATACTGCATCTATCGAGACGCATACCGCGTTTGGAGACAAGCATACCCCGTCACATGAAAAGGAGGAAACACGTTATGGCGAATTTGACACTGTGGGAGCAGATCAAAGAGTTGAAGTCCCCCAAGTACAAGTGGGTGGACCTGACCCATGAGTTGAGTCCTGAGACGCCCCATTGGTTCGGCTTCAAGCCCCTGCAGGCGGACCTGCTGTTCGACTATGCGGAGGGCACGCCTGAGGACATGATGGCCCCTATGCGCTGTATCCAGTACAGCGTGGCCAGCCAGTACGGCACCCACACCGACGTGCCCCGGCACTTCTGGGGCAGCGGCCGGGACATGAGCGCGATCACCGTCCAGGAGCTGATGTATCCCCTGGTGGTCATCGACAAGTCCGCCGAGTGCGCCGCCAACCCCGACTTCATGCTGACGGTGGACGACCTGAAGGCCTGGGAGGCCCAGTACGGCAGGATCCCCGAGGGAGCGTTCGTGGCCTTCCGGTCCGACTGGTACAAAAAGCCCAACCTGGACAATCCCGATGAGAACGGCGTGCCCCATTATCCCGGCTGGGACAAGGCGGCCATCCAGTGGCTGGTGGAGGAGCGGAACATCGGCGCCATCGGCCACGAGCCGGCGGACACCGATCCCGGCTTCGTCACCACCAAGGAGGGCGCCTATCCCTATCCCGGTGAGCAGTACATCCTCCAGGTGGACCGGATCCAGATTGAGGTCATGCGGAATCTGGACCAGGTCCCGCCCGTGGGCAGCCTGATTGTCATCGGCTTTCCCAAGTTGAAGGACGGCACCGGATTCCCCACTAGATGCTTCGCCATCTGCCCGGTGGACTGATTCGGACGCAACAGGCGCGGCAGAGCTGCACTCTGCCGCGCCTGCGCTTCTTTACACTCAAACGTTTTTATGCTATCATGAAACCAGCTTATTTTTACAGGAGGATCGCACTATGGCACTGGAATTTGATGAACAGCTCTCCCGGCTGGAAAAGCCCAACCGCAATGAGATGACCAACAAGGAATATGCCGTCTTTAACGAGAACGTGGAGACCATGGAGAAGAACTGGGGCTTTATCAACAACCTGTTCAAGGTCCTGCCTCTGAACGCATCCCAGTACATCGGCTTCCTGGACTTCAAGGGATCCCTGTTCAACCCGGACACCTGCTACCTCACCAACGCGGACAAAGAGATGATCGGCGTGGTAGTCTCCTCCATCAACTGCTGCTCCTACTGCCTGACCACCCACGGCGATGCGCTGCGGGGCTATACCAAGAATCCCATGTTGGTGGATAAGCTCTGCTACAACTTCCGCTCCGCCAAGGATCTGCTGACGGAGAAGCAGTATGCCCTGTGCGAGTATGCCTGGTATGTTACCAAGCACGCCGACGAGATCGACGAGACCCAGATCGAGAACCTGCGCAAGGCGGGCTTCAACGACCACGAGATCCTGGAGGCCGCCTTTGTGGCCGGCTTCTTCAACTACACCAACCGCTGGGTTTCTACCATCGCCCCAGTGGCCAATCCCGGTCACTTCAGCCACAACCGCAATTTCGAGGGCTGACCCATGGCGTACAAAAAGCTCTTTGAACCTGGCCGCATCGGCGGCCTCACCATCCGGAATCGGGCCGTCATGTCCCCCATGGGCACAGACCTGGCGGACATTCGGGGCAACGCCACACCCCGTCTGATCGCCTATTACACTGAGCGGGCCAAGGGTGGCATCGGCCTCATCATCAACGAGTACACCGGAGTGGACGACGTGGACTCCATCCCCACCCAGCACAACCTGCGGATGGCCCAGGACTACAACGTCCAGGAGGCGGAGGAGCTGACCCGCTCCGTCCACGCCTACGGCGCCAAGATTTTCGCCCAGCTCCACCACGGCGGCGCCACCTCCAAAAGCGCCTTCACCGGTCGGCAGAACCTGAGCCCCAGCGGTGTCCCCATGGCGCCCGGGGGCGAGGTGCCCCGGGAGATGACCCTGGAGGACATCAAGCGGGTGCAGGAGAAGTTCATCGCCGCCGCCATCCGCTGCAAGAAGGCGGGCTATGACGGTGTGGAGCTCCACGGCGCCCACTCCTATCTGATCGCCCAGTTCTTCAGCAAGTACTACAACCGCCGCACCGACGCGTACGGCGGCTCCCTGGAGAACCGCTGCCGCTTCATCGACGAGATCATCGCCGGCATCCGAGCCAAGCTGGGGCGGTATCCCATCTCGGTCCGCATCTGCGGCGACGAGATGACCGACGAGCCCGGCTTCCTCACGCTGGAGGACGGCCTGGAGATCGGCCGCCACCTGGAGGCCCAGGGCATCGACTGCATCAACATTTCCAATGGCAGCTCCTGGAACGGCAACGCCAACTGCGAGCCCTTCTCCTACACCCCCGGCTGGAAGAAGCACGTGGCCAAGGCCTTCAAGGAGGCGCTGTCCATCCCCGTCATCGCCACCAACACCATCAAGGACCCGGATTTCGCCGAATCTTTGCTGGAGGAGGGCGTCAGCGACTTCGTGGCCCTGGGCCGCAGCCAGTTCGCGGACCCGGAGTTCATGAACAAGGCCAGGGCCGGCAAGCCGGAGAGCATCCGTAAGTGCATCGGCTGCATGTACTGCCGGGAGCGGCTGCTGGGCAACGCCATGCCGGTGGAGTGCTCCCTGAACCCCCGGCTGGGCCGGGAGTACCGCTACCGCTGGCAGGACCTCCAGAAGAACGGCAACAGCCGCCCCGTGGTAGTCGTGGGCGGCGGCCCCGGCGGCTTGGAGTGCGCCGTCATCCTGGCCAAGCGGGGCTTCGCCGTGACGCTGCTGGAGAAGGAGGCCGCCCTGGGCGGCACGTTGAACATCGCCAAGCTGCCGCCCCACAAGGCCAACCTCCAGGACGTCACCGACGTGCTGGCGCTGGAGGCCAGGGAGCTGGGCGTCACCGTGAAGCTGAACACCGAGGCCACGCCGGAGACCGTGGCGGCCCTGCACCCCGTGGGGGTGTTTCTGGCTGCCGGTGCGCCGCCGGTGGTGCCGAAGTCCATCCCCGGCATCGACAAGGCCGTGCTGGCGGAGGACGTCATCCTGGGTAAGGCCCCTTGCACCGGCAAGGTGGTGCTGGTGGGCACCGGCCTGACGGGCCTGGAGTGCGCGGAGATGATCCTGGAGCAGGGCCACAGCCTCGCCATGGTGGAGATGAACCCCACCGTGGGCCAGGGGATTTTCGGCGTGGTGTTCAACGACATTTACAGCCGTATCAAGCCCTATGATCCGGAGGTCTACACCAGCCACAGGCTCACTGCCGTCACTGATACCGGCGTGACCGTGGAGGACATGGCTACCGGTGAGACCAAGACCATCGCCGCGGACACCGTGGTGCTGGCCATGGGCACCCACAGCCAGGAGGCCATGGAGGCGTCTTACCGGGCCGCCGGACTGAACGCCATTCTGGTGGGCAGCGCCGAGATGCCGGGCCGCATTGCCGGTGCTACCCGGGATGGCTTTGAAAAGGCATGGGGCTTCGAGGCAGAGTGATTTGGCAGGCTCCCCGGAAAGGGGCCGGAACGGGCACAGCGATTCCCGCATGATCCGGCGCACCGGGAATACCGGCAAATGCCGCTGTACATGAAGCTTTTTGGGCATTATTTCTAATCGCACACGGTAAAAGAGACCGGACAGATTTCTGTCCGGTCTCTTTTTGGCAGGGTCAGGCAAACGGTTCAGCACCCGTTCAGGGGATTCACATCCCCCTCCGGCGGCACGATGCACAGGGCCATCAGCTGCCCCTTGCCGGTATTGCCGAAGTTGTGGCGCACGCCGCCGGGCACATGGACCCAGGTGCCGAACTCCAGGGGCACCCGTTCCTTGTCGATGAGGAAATAGCCCTCCCCCTGGATGCAGAGGAACCAGTGTGGCCAGGGGTGGGAGTGGACACTGCTCTCGGCCTCCGGCTCCAGAGTGAAGAGGCGCATCACATAGTCGTTCCAGAACCGGCCGTCAGGCCCGAAGACGATCTTCTTGGTGGAATTTTCAATGAAGTGTCCGCCGGTCACCACCGGCAGATCCCGGATGTTGCCGGAATACTCGCTCATAGACAGATCCTCCCCTTATTTTGATAACCTCAGTATAGAATCTTTGGGTGGAAAAATCAAGTGTTCTCCAGAGAGGCGGCATAGCGGAGCACGTTCTCCAGTACAAAGTCGGGAAAGCGGCAGTCCCTGCCGCACACCCGCGTGCGCTCCCGGGGCAGCCGGGGCAGCAGCTCCGCGTCCGGGATCAGGGCCAGGTCCGCCTGACGGAGCATGGGCACGTCGATGACGCTGTCCCCGGCGGCGATCACCCGCTCCGGGCCGAACCGCTCCACCGCCCGGCGGAGAGCGGTCCCCTTGTCGATCCCCGGTGGAAAGAAATAGACCTTCCGGCCGGAGACCACCGCCTGGAGGGCGGAGCCGCCGCACCAATCCCGGGCCACGCGTTCCGCCGCCGGGATGTCCGGATAAGCGGCGTAGACGTACACACCCTCCACGCACCGCACGGAGGTGGCCCCGCCCTGCCGGGTCAGATGATCCAGGACCGCGGCCAGCGCCTCCCGGTGGTCCCGGACCAGCGCCTGGGACGCGGCGTACCACGCCCGGTCCACCTGACCGTCCCGCAGCAGGACGGCGCCGTTGGCGGTCAGGGCAATCCTGGGCGCCGTGCCGTCCGGCCACTGGATGCGCTGGTACTGCTCGATGGACCGGGTGGTGATGGGCAGCAGATGGACCCGCTGGACGACCTGGGGCAGCAGGTCTGGCGTCTCCCGGGTGAAGAAGCCCTGCTCGGCCCCGTTCAGACGCTCCACACACCGGTCCTCAGGCTGCCGGTGCCGGTGGGAGAAGAGGAGCGTGTTGTCCAGGTCGCTGGCAAACAGAATCGTTCCCATGGCTATGTGTCCGCCAGGTCCCGGATCAGGCCGCAGGCCCGGTAGTTCTCCAGGGGATACTCCACCAGCTCCGCGCCCTTCTCCCTGGCCAGTTGGTAGATGTGCCCCAGATGGGCTTCGTCCCGGAGGCTGTGGACCAGCACCTTCCAGGGCACCCGCCGCAGCAGGACACGGGTGGCCTCCCCGATGCTGGGCTTGATGAGATTGATGTCCCGGATGCCGAAGTCCGCCCCGATCCGGTGCACCTCCTCCAGTCCGGCCCGGCCGCTGCGCCGGGGCGGGGGAACGGCGTCGGCACAGGCGGGGAAATGGGCCTGGATGGTGTCGATGAACTGGTACGTCAGGTCCTGGTCCTTCAGCTCCCGGTAGAAGGCAGCGCCGTGAAAGTCCCCGGGGCCGATGATGTCGCCGCGGAGGAACGTCCGGCTCAACAGGCCGGACACGGTGGAGTTCAGGCAGGAGCTGGCGATGAGGAAATCGTCATGGGTGCCGCAGATGGCGGCCACATTGGCCGGGTCCGACAAAACTGTCAGCCCCGGCGAGACGCCGGGGTAGTCCGTCATGGCTGCGTCCAGCTGCCGCTGGATGGCGCCCTTGCCGGTCCAGCCGTCCACGAACTGGATATCTCCAGGGGCGTGGCGGTTCAGGAGATAGGCCATGGCATTGCGGTCGATGCCCCGGCCCCGAATGATGGAGATGGTGTAATGGGGGAGGTCGGCACCGTACCGGCCTTGGAGATAGCGGCGGATCAGAATGCCGATGGGCGTCCCTGCCCGGGCCAGGGAGACCAGGGCGCACTGCCTTCCCCTGCTCTCCCAGATCTGCTCCGCCGCCCGGGCCACAGCCTCCGCTGTGATGCCGGCGTACCGCTCCAGGGCGTCGTGATAGGCGGCCAGATAGGCCGGGGAGGGCTCATACTCCAGGGGCAGCATCTCCGAGTAGTGGACACCGCTCTGGATCCTGGCCTCCCGCTCCCGGGTGCCCAGGGGCGTCACCAGGCCGGTGATGTCTTTCAGCAGGATGGTCACATCCTGACTTTGATATGTGCTGAACATAAGATCCTCTCAAATTCTGCAGAGATAGAGTCGGGGACAGCCCAGCTGCCCCAGGGCCGCCGCCAGCCGGGTGCAGGCGGTCCCGTCCACCGCCGCGGGCGCATCCGTCACCACCAGAGCGGCGTCATAGGCGGCTAGGTCATAGAGATATGTCTTCCGGTCCCCACCGTAGAAGCTGGGCAGCAGCACCCCGTTTCGGATGGGGTAGGCAGAGTCGGGGCAGATGCCGATGGGACTGCGGGTAGTGGCATGGCAGCGTACTGTGGCACAGAGACCCGTCTGCTCCGCCAGCGACCCTACCGTCAGGGCAGGATACATGCACTCTTCGGTCCCCAGCACCAGCAGGGCGCCCTGGTCCGGCAGCTCCTCCCGGAGGCGGGACAGCAGCTCTTCCGCGGCGGCGCGGCAGCAGTCCGTATAGCAGCCGACGGCCACACCACGGCGTGGGTCCGGCAGAGGCTCCGCCGTGTACAGCGTCCGCAGGTCCGGCAGGGGGCCCTGGGCAGGGGGAGCCGCCTCCTTTACAGGGATCCCGGTCACCATCCGCTCATAGTCTTGATGTTCCAGCCGCACCAGGCACTCACAGGCAATGCCGGCCTCTGCCAGCCTGGCCTGGTTCTCCGGAGAGACCCGGCTGAGGATGGACGCAGCTGCCAGCCGCCGCTCGCCCAGCCGGGGATACCGCTCCCGCAGCTGCTGGACCATGTTGATGAGGGTCCGCCCGGTGGAGAACTCGTCATCCACGAATACGATGGCGGGGCTGCGGTCGATCCAGTCCGCCAGCTGGTCGGCACAGAGCCGGTGCTCCGCTGCGTGGCTGTGCTCCTCCCGAAAGAGGATCCAATCTCCGTCCAACGCCTCCCGGGTGGTGTGGACATAGAGGCAGTCCGGCCCCAGCCGGGCTGCCACGGCGGCGCCGATGGCGGTGGCCGTCTCGGCAAAGCCGATGACCAGCCGGGCCTCCGGGTACTTGGCGGCCACCTGGTCCCCCAGGGCACCCATCATCTCCAGAGCCGCCGCGGGGCTCACAGGGATGTGCTTGGCCTGCAGGGGATTGACCAGCAGGTAGCTCCGCTTGGGGTTGTTGTATCGCTTGGCGATCCGCAGCGTGTCTGCGGCCGTATATGGGTGCATTGCGGCACCCTCCCTTCGTCGTGTCATGAAATCGTGGTGAGACTTTGATTATAGCACAGCTTCCACCCCAAAGAAACCTCTTTCCCGCGCCTCGGCCATTTCAAATTGCGCCGCCGGAGAATCTGTGGTAAGATGGGAAAAACAACACCGCCGCGGCCGGCGGGGAGGAGCGCGCCATGAAAAAGCTGCAATACAATTCTCCGGTGATCCTGACCTTTTTCCTGCTGTCCCTGGGTGTCCTGCTGCTGGACTGGATCACCGGAGGATGGACGACCCTGCACGCCTTCTGTGTCTACCGCTCCTCCCTGGCAGATCCGCTGTTCTATGTGCGGCTGTTCGGCCATGTGCTGGGCCACGCGGATTTCGACCATTTCCTGGGCAATATGCTGCTGCTTTTGGTGATCGGCCCGCCGCTGGAGGAGAAGTACGGTAGCCGGACGCTGCTGGCCGGCATTCTACTGACGGCGGGGGTCTCCGGCATCCTGCAATGCGTGTTCTTCCCCGGCTCCGCCCTGCTGGGGGCCAGCGGCATTGTGTTCATGCTGATTATGCTGGCCTCCCTGGCGGGCATGAAGGACGGCCGCATCCCCCTGACGCTGATTCTGGCGGCGGTCCTGTATCTGGGGCAGGAGGTGTACGCCATGGTGGCCCTGCGGGACAACGTGGCCAACTTCATGCATCTGGTGGGCGGCGTCACCGGCACGGTATTCGGCGTGGTGCTGGCAAAAAGGCGGTGAAGAAAAAAGAGGCGGGCATTTTGGATGCCTGCCTCTTTTTTCGGTTTACTTCCGTCCCACGATCACCTTGCGGAGGATGTCCACGGGGATCATGGTGAACGCCAGCAGAATGGCGGCAGCCCACCCGGCGGGCGGGAAGGGCACACAGCTGAACATATTGCTGATCCAGCCGAATACCGGCACGGGGATCAGGGCAGCGTTGACGATGAACGCCTGCACCAGGACGATGATAACGAACACCCGCATGAAACCGGGGTTCAGCTTCAGATCCTTAAAGATGTCAAAGCTGTCGCTGCGCACGTTGAAGGCGTTGAACAGGGCACTCCAGATGAACAGCACGAAATAGGCGGAGAGCTTCTGCTCCGTGCTGGCAAAGAAGCTGTCAAAGAAAGGCACTTTCAGGAAGACAAAGCTCAACGCCGTCAGCCACAGGCCCATGGTGACGATCTGGGCCATCATGGACTTGCTGACAATGCTCTCATCCCGGCGGCGGGGCGGCTCGGACATATACCGCTCCTGGGCGGGCTCATTGCCCAGCATGATGGCGCCCAAGCCGTCCATCACCAGGTTCACGAACAGCAGGTGGGTGACTTTCAGGGGCTCCTCCACGCCGAAGAAGGGAGCGATAGCGCTGACCACCACGGCGGCCACATTGATGACCAGCTGGAACCTGCAGAATTTCAGGATATTGTGGTAAATGGTCCGGCCGTACCAGATGGCGTCCTTGATGGACTTGAAGTTGTCGTCCAGGATGACGATCTTGCCGGCCTCCTTGGCGGCCTCCGTGCCGCTGCCCATGGCGAAGCCCACGTCCGCCCGCTTCAGGGCCGGGGAGTCGTTGACGCCGTCGCCGGTCATGCCCACCACCAGGTTCAGCTCCTGGCACAGGCGCACCATCCGGGACTTGTCCGTGGGCAGGGCGCGGGCGATGACCCGGATGCGGGGGATGATCTTCTTCACCTCGTCGTCGGACAGCTCGTTGAGCTGGGTGGAGGTCAGCGCCACATCGTCCCGGGTCCGCAGCAGCCCGGCCTCCCGGGCGATGGCCACGGCGGTCTCCAGCCGGTCGCCGGTAATCATGACCACCTGGATGCCGGCCTTCTGCACCTCGGCGATGGCCTCCCGGGCCTCGGGACGCACGTCGTCCCGGATGCCCACCAGGCCGATCAGCACCGTGTCGGCGTTGATGGCGTTCTCCGTCATCTCGCTGGGGGAGTAGCCGAAGGCCAGCACCCGCATGGACTTGCCTGCCAGCTCGTCGATCTTGGCGTTCAGGGACTCCAGGTCCAGGGGATGCTCGTCCCCGTCCAGGCTGAGGTACTTCTGGGCCACGGCCAGGAACTTCTCCGGCGCGCCCTTGTAGAAGGTGCGGCCCGCCCCGGCGATGTAGGCCTGGCTGAACTTATTGGCGGAGTTGAAGCTTTGGGATTTGGTGACGGCATAGGAGGAGACCTCATCCAGCTTGTGGAAGGTCTCCTGCCCCAGAAAGCGCATCAGCGCCTGGTCCGTGGCGTTGCCGCCCACCACGCGGCCGCTGCCGTCATACATGGACTGGCTGTTCTTGCCGATGGCCAGATCGATCAGGCCCTTGAGCTTGGTTTGCTGGGCCAGTTGATCCAGAGGGATAGCCACGCCGTCTGCGGTGAAGAACTCCACCACCTCCAGGTGGCCCTTGGTAATGGTGCCCGTCTTGTCACTGAACAGGATGTTCAGGGAGCCGGCGGTCTCGATGCCCTCCGCCTTGCGGACCAGCACGTTGTGGTCCAGCATCTTGCTGGTGTTCTGCATCAGCACCAGAGAGATCATCAGGGGCAGCCCCTCCGGCACGGCGCACACGATGATGACCACCGCCAGGGACACAGCCTCCACGATGTCCTGGATGATGACTGGGGCTCCGGAGGAGAAGTACGCCGCAAACCCGCCGGCGGAGAGGATAAAGTAGCCAAAGTACATGATGGCGATAACCACGGCGCCGATGTAGCCGAAGCGGGAGATCATGTCCGCCAGCTTCCCGAGCTTCACCTTCAGGGGAGAGTCCGGCTCGTCGTCCTGCATCTCCTCGGCCATCTTGCCCATCATGGTGGCAAGGCCCACCTTGCGCACATCCAGCACGCCCTCGCCGTCAAACAGCACGGCGCCCCGGAACAGGGAGTGGGCGTCCACGAAGGTGTCGCCGGTGATGTCCTCCGGCAGGGGGAAGGACTCGTCCGCCGCGGTCTTGGGGCATTCCTCCGCCTCGCCGTTGAGGGCGGAGTTGTCCACCCTTAAAGTTCCGTGGATCAGCACGCCGTCCGCCGGCACCTTGTCGCCGGACTGGAGCAGGACCTTGTCCCCCACCACCACGTCATCCACGTCGATGACGGTGACCAGACCGTTGCGGTAGACCTTGCACTGATCTTTTTTGGTGCTGTCCTTCAGCTGGCGGTACTTCGTGTCGCTGGCCACGCCGGTCTTGGCGGAGACGAATGCCACGATCAGCACGGCCACGACAGTGCCGATGGGCTCATAGATCTCCGCATAGCCCAGCACACACATGACGATCATCAGGGCCGCAATAGCCAGCAGGATCCGGATCATGGGGTCCTTGAACGTCTCCTTGAACTCCGCCCAGAAGGTGGTGGGTTCGGAGTCGGGGATCACATTGGACCCGTATTTTTTTTCGGGATTCCTCAACTTGTTTGTCAGTCAGTCCATTAAAATGCATGATTGTTACACCCATTCGCTGCGGGAAGGGCCTGCGCACAGCAGACCCCTCCCGCGGTTCAAATTTTCAATATCTTTTTTTGGGGCCGCCGCTCACATATAGCGCCGGGCCAGCTCCACCAGGCCGGGATCCGTGGTGGCCTGGCCGATGGCGTTGAACTTCCACTCGCCGTTGTTGCGATAGACCTCGCCGAAGATCATGGCGGTCATGTTGTCGTAGTTCTCGGAGAGGTTGTAGCGGCACATCTCCTGGTTGTTCCGGGCGTCCACGATGCGGATGAACGCGTTCTGGATCATGCCGAAGTGCTGGCGGCGCTGCACTGCCTGATAGATGTTCACCACCAGGACAATGCGGTCATACTCCGCGGGAACGCGGGCCAGATCCACCACGATCTGCTCATCGTCGCCTTCGCCGGCGCCGGTCAGGTTATCGCCCATGTGCTGGACAGTGCCGGTGTAGTGCTTCAGATTGCCGAAGTAGACGATGTCCTTCTTGTCCGTCAGCTTGCCGTTCTGCAGCACAAAGGCAGAGGCATCGCAATCGATGGCGGGGCCAGAGGACCCGAACAGGCTGCCGAACAAACCGCCCTTGGACTTGGCGGCCTCATCCCAGCCCAGACCGATGATGACTTTGGAAAGACCCTCGTTGCCCTTGGTCAGGCTGATCTTCTGGCCCTTTTGCAGACTCACAGACATATATATTTCCTCCTTCAAAATGTCCGGCCGCGCCCCCGGGCGCGGCCGGAGAGATCTGATGCTCCCTGTCGGGATGCTTATTCCACGTCCACGCCGTAGTTGGCGCACAGGGCCGCCAGACCGCCCTGATAGCCGCTGCCGATGGCGTTGAACTTCCACTCGCCGTTGTTCTTATAGACCTCGCCGAACACCGCCGCCGTCTCGATGGAGAAGTCCTCGCCCAGGTCATAGCGGAGCATCTCCTGGCCGTTGGTCTCATCGAAGATGCGGATGAAGGCGTTGTTCACCATACCGAAGTTCTGCCGGCGGCTCTCCGCCTCGTAGATGGTTACGGTGAAGGCAATGCGCTGGATGTTGTCGGGCACCTTCGTCAGGTCGATGCGGATCTGTTCATCGTCCCCGGCACCCTCCCCGGTCAGGTTATCGCCCAGATGCTCCACCGCGCCGGAACTGTGCTTGAGATTGCCGTAGAACACGAAGTCCCCGGAGGAGGTCACTTTGCCGCTCTCTCCCAGCAGGAAGGCCGCCGCGTCCAAATCAAAATCCCCGCCGGTGTCAAAGCTGTTCACGTCCCAGCCCAGGCCCACGACCACCTTGGTCAGGCCGGGATTCCCCTTGGTCAGGCTGACTTTCTGTCCTTTTTGTAAACTGATAGGCATGATATTCCTCCTTGTAATCACTCAGCGTCAATGCCGTAGTGGCCGCACAGGGCTGCCAGACCGCCCTGGAAGCCGCTGCCGATGGCATTGAATTTCCACTCGCCGTTGTGGCGGTACAGCTCACCCACCACGATGGCCGTCTCGATGGAGAAGTCCTCCGCCAGGTCGTAGCGGATCAGTTCCGTGCCGGTGGACTGGTCCACGATGCGGATGAAGGCATTGGACACCTGGCCGAAGTTCTGGCGGCGGTTCTCCGCGTCATAGATGGTGCAGGTGAAGGCGATCCGCTCGATGCTGGCGGGCACCTTGGCCAGATCCACCATGATCTGCTCGTCATCGCCGTCGCCTTCGCCGGTCAGGTTGTCGCCCATGTGCTCCACCGCGCCGGTGCTGTGCTTGAGGTTGCCGTAGAAGATGAAGTCCCGCTCCGTGGGGCACTTTCCGCTGGCGCCCAGCAGGAAGGCCGCCGCGTCCAGGTCAAAGGCGCTGCCGCTGTCAAAGGCGTTCACGTCCCAGCCCAGGCCCACCATGATCTTGGTGAGGCCGGGGTTGCCCTTGGTCAGGTCGACTTTTTGTCCCTTGGAAAGATTGATCGGCATAGTGATTTCCTCCGTTCCCAATATTTAATGATTCACGGACCCCTTGTCCGGCATGTGATACATCTGGTCGAACTGGGCCTTGATGGCCTCCAGTCGCTTTTGGTCCTCCACCCGCTGCTTGCGGGCGTTCTCCTGGATCTGCTTCGTCTCGTCGATGCCGCTGACGATGGTGCGCCAGGTCTGCTCCAGCGTCTCGATTTTAATGGAGCTGCCGGAGGCCAGACGGGCGGTCATCTTGGCCTGCTCCGCCGTGTTCTGGGCGTTGCGGATCAGCATTTCATTGGTCTTGGCGTCCAGGGCGCTCATGGCCTCCGCCTGCAGCCGCTGGCGCTTGAGCATGATGGCCTGGGTCAGCGCCTGCTTGAACACCGGCAGGGTGATGATGAAGGCGGAGTTGATCTTCCGCACCAGATTCATATTGCTGAACTGCATGGTCTTGATCATGGGGATGGACTGCATGGCCACGTTCTCCGCCGTCCGCAGGTCCTGAGTCCGCTGCTCCAGCATCATCAGGGCCTGATTCAGGGTGGTCAGCTCGAACTGGATGGAGTTGTCCCCTGTGGCCTCCATATCCGCCTGGCGCTGGGCGATGTATGCCTCCAGCTCCCGGCACCCCTGCTCACCGGCCAAGATGTAACGCACCAGCTCGTGGTAGTAGTTCACATTGGCCTGGAACATCTCCTCCAGCTTCCGGTTGGACTGCTTGATGTCTGCCTCGTACTGCTTCAGCTGGACATAGATCTTGTCCACTTCATCGCCCATGGTGTGGTACTTGGCGAGGATTTTGTCCAGCTGCTTGCGGAGGTTTCCGAACAGCTTGCCGAAGAGGCCGGGGTTCTCCTTGATCTCTTCGATGTCGAACTTGTCCATGATCTTGGCCAGCGTGTTCAGCATCGCGCTGGAGTCATCCAGCTGGGACAGGTTCATGCTGTTGAGTACCACGTCGGAGCACTTGGAGATCTCGTCTGCTGCTCCGGCGCCGAAGGAGACAATGGACTCCAGGTTGTATACCTCGATCTGGCTGGCCAGGGCATCCACCTCCGGCGAGTTGACCAGCGTCTGGGTCATCATCTGCCGGTCGGCGGAGATGTCGTACTGCTGATAGCTCTCTTCTTCCTGGGGGGCGGCAGGTGCCTGTCCCTGAGAGGGCTGAGGCTGGGATGGGGTCGGTCTGCTGAGATTCAGGCCCATAAGTCATATACTCCTTCCAAATAGTTTTCTGATGGAGTGCAGTCCGCTTTCCTGCACGGTGTTGAAATCAGGAATCCGCAGGTCGTAAAGATAGTCCCCGATCTGCGTCTCGCTGGCAAAGGGGCGCGTGAAGTGCTGCTCGATGCACTGGTAGCCGGTGGGGACGAAGAATAGCACGTCGAAGCCCACCAGGCTCAAAAACGCGGCGAGGATGCTGTCCTCCAGAGAGATCCTCTCCTCTGTGGGGTTGATGTAGATGAGCTTGGGGTTCTTCTTGGTGAAGTCGAACTTCTGGATCTTCCGCAGCAGGTCCTTGGGGAGATTCAGGGCGGTGGCGATCACCGTGTACTCCGTGCCGTTCTCAAAGGTGCCGCGGATCAGCTTCTGGTCCAGCAGCAGCTGCAATTTGTCCAACAGGTGCTCCTGCATCTCCGCCCGCAGGATGCCGTAGAGATAGGCGCTGTGGGACTTGATCTTGCCGCGCAGCAGCTTGCCGTTCTTCAAAAACTGCGTGGCGTACGGCTTCACGGGGTTGGGATCCGTGCCTTGGACCCAGGGGACGGACCGAATCACCTCCGTGTCCGGCGTGATGAGCTTCTTGATGTCCAGCCAGTACTGGGAGGCGTTGCCGTCCTTCACGCCGCAGATCTTCTGGCAGATCACCGGCAGGGTTACGGTGTCCCCCGCGGCGGAAAAGCTGGGACGGTATTTCATCTCCTGGTCCCACAGAATCGGGATCTCCTCGTACATGGTCTGCAGCAGGACCGTGGAGGCCTTGGCGTACTGCTGGTTCCGATACAGTCCCGTATCCTGGTACATCAGCCGGTCCAGATCCCGCTCCGCCTGATAGGCGGCGGTGGTGACCCGGGCCTGGTTCTGGTCCACCGGGAAGCGGTCCAGAGAGACGGATTGGGGACAGTGGACCTCCAGCAGATCCGGGGTGTGGAGGGCGCTGCCCTCATTCAGATTGGGGAGCAGCAACAGGACATCCACCGGCAGGCGGGCCAGCAGCCGCAGGAACAGGGCTCCGGTGTCCGACGCGCATCTGCCAAACTGGAGAAAGACCGCCACCTCCGGCGCCTTCCAGTCCGGAAAGAGGTCCTTCTGATACCGGTTCAGCCAGCACAGGAGGTACACCGCCCGGCTGGTGAGCTTGGAGACGCTGCCGCCGCACCGCTCCCCCTCCTCCAGCACCAGATCGATGAAAGCTCGGGTCATCAGGCGCTGGAGCTCCACATTGGCCGGATACCGGATGTTGGCGGCGAGACCCGCCGCCAGCTGCTCTGCGGAGGCGTAGTTGCCCCGCTTGACCGCGGCGATCTCCTCCGGCCCGGGGGGCGCGGGGTCTCCGTTGACCACGCAGATCCGGCGGCCGCCGCCCTGGAGGGACTGATAAAACGCGAAGAGGTCGTTGGTATAGGTGAGATTGTCCTCCACGCCGTACTGGCAGAGGAAGAGGTTGCAGAAAAAGCGGGGATCGTTTCCGCGGGCCTGCACAGCCGTCAGCGCCGCGTTCAGCTCTGCCTTCTGCACCCAGGCGTTGGTGCAGGGAGAGAGGGAGGGCGGCGTGCCGTAGAGCCGCTGGCGGCGCACCTCCCGCTCCAGCTCCGCCTGAAGCTGCTTGACACCGAAGCCCGCCGGGAAGGACCCCAAGCCAGGGGCCTGATACAGGTGCGACAGGGCCGACTGGGGGTCCACGGTGAGATATGCCTGGTCGCCGCCGCACTCCAGCAGGACGATATCCGCCCCCGCCCGGGAGAGGACCGTCAGCAGCTGCAGCTCATAATGGCTCACGTCCCCGGCATAGAGGATCTTGGGCAGCGTCTCGCCGCCCAGCACGTTGACGATCCGCTCGAACTTGTAGTAGAGCCAGCACATGTATTTCATGTAGGCATTGCGGAGCATATTGTCGTTTTTGCCCGCCCGGCGCATATCGTCCAGGGTGGCATACATGGCCGTCACCACAGCGTCCCGCTGCCCGTCCGTCATCCGGGGCAGCCATTTTTTCAGCCGCTGGGAGAGAAAATCCCGGTCCATCTGGAAACCGGACCCCATCATCTCATTGAAATAGGACAGGTTGTCGGGCGTGGGGTTGGGGATGCGCCCGTCGATGATGACGCCGGACCGGCGGGCCGCCTCATAGTAGCGGCGTAGAAAAGCGGCCACCGTCTCCCCGTACCCGGCGATCCGGCAGAAAAACACGCGGGACCCGCCCCGTTCCGAGAGCGGGCGGAAATAATCATTCAGTTGTGCCGTTCCCGCCTGTTGAAACATCGTAGCCCAGTCTCTTTCTCATCACAAGATTTGTGTTTCTCATTATAGCGGCTTTGGAGAGGATTTTCAACAGATGCATGGAGCATAGCTTGAGAATCCACAAAAATTTTACATTCGTCAGCATGGCGCGGGTATTTTCTTCTCCGGCGGGAAGTGCTATAATAGCGCCCATAAGTGCCCGGCCGAAGCCGGCCGCTGATCTGAAGGTAAAAGAGGATGAGCATGAGAAGCAAGTTGACTGGATATGACGTGGGAGCACTGCTCTACTGCCCTGCCAACGCCCACGGGTCGATTGTGGGCGCGATTGTGGAGCAGCGGTTTCCAACGCCGTATTCTCTGGCGTTCTGCCTGGAGGACACGGTGCGGGAGGACGCCGTGGCGGACGCGGAGCGGATGCTGCGGGGGACGCTGTCCCGGATCGCGTCCGCTGCGGAGGGCGGCTCCTTTTTTCTGCCGCCCATTTTTGTCCGGGTCCGGTCACCGGAGCAGCTGCTGCGGCTGGCGGAGGAGTACGCCCCGTTTTCCTCCATTCTCCGCGGATTCATCCTGCCCAAGTTTTTCCTGGAGAACTGCGGGGCCTATCTTGCAGCCATCCGCTCCATCGGCCGGACGGAGGAGTACTTCTATATGCCGGTGTTTGAGTCTGCGGCCATGATTCCCCCGCAGACTCGCCGGGAGGCTCTGACGGAGGTGCGGGCCCAGCTGGACACCGTGTCTGGCTCCATTTTAAACATCCGGGTGGGGGGGAACGACCTCTCCCACGCCTTCGGCCTGCGCCGTCCGGCAAATCGGACCATCTACGACCTGCGCCCGGTGGCGGATATCCTCATCGACATCGTGGCGGCTTTCGGCACTCAATACGTGGTGTCCGGCCCGGTATGGGAGTATTACTCCGGCGAGGGATGGGAAGAGGGGCTGCGCCGGGAGATGGAGCTGGATCTGCTGAATGGCTTCACCGGCAAGACCGTCATCCATCCCAATCAGATCCCCGTGGTGAACGAAATGCTCCGCGTCTCCCAGCAGGATTACGCGGACGCCCGGGCTATCCTGAACTGGGATACCGGCAGCGGCAGTCTGGTCTCTGCCAGCGAGGACGGCGGCCGGATGAACGAGTACAACACCCATAGCCGCTGGGCCCGGCGGATCGTCCTGCGTGCGGAGCGGTACGGCGTCAGGGCGTGAGAAAAAGGACTTGAATTTCGCTCCGACCTCCTGTATAATAAACCAGTATCCACCGGCCAGTGTGATGGAATTGGTAGACGTGACGGACTCAAAATCCGTTGGTGGCGACACCGTGTGGGTTCGAGTCCCACCACTGGCACCAGTTGAAAATACTCAGGTTTTTCATGAATTGAAAACCTGAGTATTTTCTTTTTGAAGCCCGGTTCTCTCCCCGAGTTCTCTCCTCCGGCTTGAATCGCGGCTGAGATGCCAGAGGTGATGCTGACTGTCTGGTTCATTTTCGTTGCAGGCTGTTTCTTGAAATCCGTGTCCAGGTGCGCGTAGATATTGGCGGTTGTAGCGTAGCTGCTGAGTCCCAGCCAATCCTGAATATCCTTCACCGCGACTCCGTTTTTCAGAAGCAGGGATGCGCACGTATATCTGGAATCGTGGAAACGAATCGGACGAAGGCCGTGCTGCTTCAGGACCCGCTTGAAATGGTGGACACAAAATTAGGCTTATATGGGATACCCAGCTTGTTGACATAGATGTACTCCGACTCCGTGTAGCAGTTTCCGCAGAACTCTTTACAAGTGGCTTTCCGTTCCTGCATCCGCAGCAGAAGTTCCCGGTACTGGGGAACCGGCGGCATCGTTCTGCAGCTGGATTTGTTTTTCATCCGGTTCTTGCCTTCGATCACACTCTTGCCATCGGAACGATACTGGACCACGGTATGATCGACCGTGAGAATATTTCCCTCAAAGTCGATTGCGCTCCACCGCAGTCCCATAACCCCACTTCTACGCAGGCCGTAGAACGCAGCCATCAGGACCGGAAATTCTACCGGATCTCCTTACATAAAATGTCCATCAAAAATGACCAAATAAATAAAATGGTTGTCTTAATGCATGTGTATTCGCTCCATACGGAGCCGGCCTGTAAAAGTAAGTATGCGCTCGTGTTACATTTTTGTTTCTCCCAAAAGGGAAAACCGTTCACATCTTCAAATGGATCATTTGATAGAAAAGTCACACGGGTGTGGAGGAATTCGTATGCCTAAGATATTTTCAGATTGAGCATTTTCCCTTTTCTGAAAAAGAGCAGGCCCATAACCACCATGTAGCCCTCCTTGAGCACCATAAGACCAAACAGGACCCACATCTGGGGATAGCGGAAGGCCAGACAAAGAGCCAATGCACCGTGTGTCAGTTTGTCCGCGATCGGGTCAAGCGCCTTGCCCAAATTTGTGATCATGTTGAACTTTCTTGCGATCATCCCATCAAACAGATCCGTGAGACTGGAGAGGAGGACAACACCTGCGGCCCAATGGTACGCTTCTTTTGCCAGATAGAGGTAACAGAATACCGGAATGAGGAGGAGCCGAAAATATCCCATCAGGTTCGGAATAGAGAATCTCTCTTTTGTGTTGAATGGCTTCATTGAGGTTCTTCTCCATCTCCTATATGCAGACAAGTCATGCGGAAGCAGAAGACTGGAAAAATTGCGACAACGCGTTTACAGCTTCGGCTTCGTCAGGGCCGTCTGCAGCGACCTGTACCTGCTGTCCCTGACGAAAGCCGAAGGAGACGACCCCGAGAAGACTTTTCGCATTGATGCTTCGCTCACCGGCGATTATGCGGATGGTGCTCTGAAAGACATTGACATGGCTTACAAACAGTGCGGCTGTATGTGTGGTGAAATCTTCCTCCAACTGCAATGAAAGGGTCCGCGTTGTCATGGGAATCGTCCTCCCAATGATAGATTTTCATTTATAAATGCTCGATCCAGGGGCTTCGGAACATGTGCGCTTATGATGCGCGATATTTGCGCTCTCCTTTGCACAGCCAGCCCTTTCTTCTCCAACTTCGAAATTCCCAGCGGGCCAGCAGCAGGCAGAGCAGGAACGCAAGAGCATCGGCTATCGGTGCGGCCAGAAGTGCGCCGTCCAGCCCGAAGGAGCGGGATAGCAGAAGCGCCAGAGGGATCAGGAAGCAGCCCTGCCGGGCCAGAGGAATCAGCAGGGACTTACCAGGCCGGCCGATCCCCTGGAAGAAGGAGGCTGAGGTCATGTGAAGGCCATACAGGAAAAAGGCCAGCATATAGAGCCGGAAGCAGTGCTGTGCGCAATCCAGATAGAGCGCATTGTCCGATACAAAGCAGCTTGCGATCTGCCGCGGGAACACCATGAAAATGAGAAACCACACCACTGAAATGCCTACTGCAATAAGAGAAGCTATATGGAATGTCTTTTGGACCCGCGCATAGTGGTTGGCGCCGAAATTATAGCCGTTGATGGGCTGGATGGCAGAGGACACCCCGACGAACATGGAGTGAGCGATCTGGTAGACCTTCATCATCATGCCGTAGACGGATAAGGCAATGTCACTGCCATAGACTGTGGCGGCTCCATAGGCCCGCATCAGATTGTTCAGGGTAATCTGCACCAGAGCGGAGAGCATCTGCGTAAGCAAGCTGGGGAAGCCCAGTGCCAGAATACGACAGGTCAGCTTCCGTGTAGGGCGCAGGTCCTCCCGCCGGATATGAACGGTTTTGAGGCGGCGCAGGTAGAGCAGGGCCAGGCATCCAGCAGCCACCTGCCCGATCACCGTGGCGATCCCGGCGCCCACAACGCCCATCTTCAGCGGAAAGATAAAGATAGGGTCCAGGATCAGATTGATGACCGCCCCTGTCATCATGCACTTCATCATGTACTGCGGGGAGCCGTCCGCCCGGATAATGGCGGTGAAAGCGGGACAAAGGAGCTGGAACGGGATCCCCCATGCGATGGCGCGCATATAGGACAGAGACTCTGCATAGGCAGTCGGCGTCGCGCCGAAAAGGACTACGATCTGCGGGGCGAAGATGCCGCAGGCCAGAGCGGCCAGCAGACCGCTGGCCAAGATCAGGGTGAGGGCGTGACTGATGGTGCTGTCCGCCTCCCGCTGCTCTTTCCGACCCAGGCACAGACTGATATTGGCGGCACATCCGTCTCCCAGCATCAATGCCACAGCATTGACCAGAATGGTCAGCGGGAACGCGATATTAGTGGCTGCCATTCCTGTAATGCCCACGCCCTGTCCGACAAAGATCTGATCCACGATGTTATAGAGGTAGTTGACCATCAGTGTCAGTGAGGTGGGAACGGCGTATCGAACGATCAGTTTGGGTATGGGATCCGTTTCCAATGGGTTTGGCTGCAGGTTTGGCTCCATAGCAAGGCTCCTTCCGTATTCATACTGGACGCTTCCGAGGGAGAAGCCGCCGGAAATAAAAAATCCCGGCGCCATTTCCCTGACGCAGAGAGATGGCTGTACCGGGTGCTTAGAGTATACACTTTTGCTTGAGGAGGATGGGCATCCGGCACGGCACCAGAAAGCCTTCTTCTCCCCTCCAGACCGAACCTGTTGGCTCCGGAATTCCACCGGATTAGCTGATCGCTCGCGGACTGTTACCGCCAGTAGAGAAATATCTCGTTTCCGAAGAAAACTTACATACCTAAATGTATCATTAAATAAAAGAACCGTCAAGGAAAATGTCCTTCCCGCCGTATCAACTTCTGCGCTTTCTGATCGATATCCTGTGTCCCGTACAAGGCATTCCATTTTGGCTTTTCCTGTGGTAAAATATCAAAATCGACAAAATCACAGGAGGCAGGACAGGGATGAAAACGGGCTTGGTCTTGGAGGGCGGCGCCATGCGCGGAATGTTTACCGCAGGCGTTCTGGACTCCTGGATGGATGAACAGATATCCTTTGACGGAATCGTCGGTGTGTCGGCCGGTGCGCTGTTTGGGATCAATGCTCCTGCCGGCCAGAAGGGACGCGCCATACGGTATAATTTGAAGTATATCCGGGATAAGCGGTACATGGGGCTGCGCTCGCTGCTGACCACGGGCAATCTGATAAACGCCGACTTCGCCTTCTATGAGGTGTCCTCCAAGCTGGACATATTTGATGAAGCGGCCTTTCAGAGATCGGGCGTTGACTTCTATGCCGCGGTCACCGATCTGCACACAGGCGCCCCGGAGTATATCCGGATCACAGAGCCGTTCCGTCAGATGGAGGCCCTGCGGGCCACCTCTGCCATGCCCTATGTCTCCCGGCCTGTGGAGTTGGATGGGAGGTTCTACCTGGATGGCGGGGTCAGCGACAGTATTCCAGTCCATTTCTGCAAGAGTCTGGGCTACGACAAGACCGTTCTCGTGCTCACACGTCCCTTGGAGTATCGGAAAGAGCGGCCCGCAGCATGGCTTCAGCGATTCAACCGCCTCTATTACCATCGCTATCCGGCCTTTGCGGAGAGTCTGAACCGGCGGTGGGAAGTCTATAACCGGCAGGTGGAGGAGATCATAGGGATGGAGCAGCGCGGGGAGCTCTTCGTGGTTCGGCCCAATGGCCCACTCCCAATCAGGCGTGTGGAAAAGGACCCCGCCAAGCTGCAGGCTGTTTATGACCTCGGGGCAGAGGCCGGCAGGGCGTCTCTCAGCGGACTGAAAGAGTATTTGCTGACGCATGAATGATGGTAGATGATATAGGAAATTGCGCATCCAGCAGGCAGGGGCTTGTATGGATGCGCAGTTTTTCTTTGTGCAGTATACAGCGTCCCTTGGTCCAGGTATCATGGTTGGCAAAACTGGCGGGATGGCATATATACTTTTTGAATAAAGAATTTCTGATACATATCGGACAAATTGACATTTTTTTCAAGTAACATTATAATGTTCATATATTCACTGCCACAAGAGGACGTGGTTAGAAGGGGTGAAGAATATGGATCAGGATCTGCCCTTATGGGTAGAGGGCTGCGCCGAAACATATATAATGTGGGTGTGAATGGAAGCAGACAGCTGCTGAAGATCTTGCCGGACAAAGGTATGCAGGTGCGGCCCTCTGGAGCAAACAAAGAAAAGGAGGGCATTTTTGATGGATCACAGCGTATTGACGATTTTGGATCTGGGAATCATTGCGGCATACCTTGTCATCATGGTCCTGGTGGGGGTCTATTCCGTCAGGCGGATCCAGAACACAAAGGATTATTATGTAGCGGGCCGGTCCTTTGGGCCGATGGTGCTGATGGCCACCGTCTGCGCGACGATCATCGGCGGCAGCGGTCTGATGGGCCGGGCAGGTGTGGCCTATACCGACGGCTTCAAGGCGGTCCTTACCGCAATTCCATACCTTCTGGGAATGTTCATTTTCTCCGGCATCGCCGGGAAGATCTCGGATATCGGGATGCAGTACGGGATCACCTCTATCCCGGAGCTGTTTGAACGGCGGTTTGGCCGGGCAGCCAAGATCACCCTCTCTGTGCTGATCGCGTTCGCCATGATGGGGACGGTGGCCTCCCAGGTCACCGCCACGGCCACGATCATCCGGATGCTGGGGGGAGAGTTCGGCCTCTCCTATGAGATGGGCGCGCTGATCGCAACAGTGGTCTTTATGGTCTACACAGCCACCTCCGGCCTGTTCGGCGTGGTATACACCGACGTGCTGCAGTTTTATATGCTGATCGTCTTCGTGTATATCCTGATCCCGGTGGCGGCCCTGTTCAACGTGGGCGGCTTTGCGAACTTTGCGGCCAACCTGGACCCGGCGCTGGTGGAGCCGCATATTGACGGCAGCATTTTGGGAGACATCATCACCTATCTGGTTTTCACCATGGCAGGTGCGGAAATGTGGCAGCGCGCATTTGCCGCCAAGAGCCGGAGGGCGGCAAAGCGCGGGATGTTCCTGGGTACGGCCGTATACGGCGTGACCATTGTGCTGGTCTACTTCATGGGTGTTGTGGGCCGTCAGATCCTCGGCGGCGACATCCTGGCGCAGTATGGCTCGACGGACGCTGTCGTTCCGGCCCTGGCGATCCGGATCCTTCCCGCCGGTCTGACGGGACTTGCGTTGGCCGGTATGCTCTCGGTCATCATGTCCACGGCGGACAGCTATCTGCTGGTATCTGTGCAGACCTGCGTCCACGACATCGGAAAGACCATCCGTCCCCAAATGCCGGAGCGGACCGAGATCTCCCTCTCCCGCATCTTCTCCATTGTCCTGCCCCTGGGCGCGCTGGTGATCGCGTTGTACATCCACAATGCATACAACATCCTCATGTTCGCCTGGAGCTTCTATGCCGCATCGGCTGGGATTCCCGCATTTGCAGCGCTGTTCTGGAAGAAGGCAACCAAGACCGGCGTCATGGCCGGGTTGCTGGGCGGGTTTGTTGTCTGCGTTGGCTGGAAGCTGGCAGGCCAGCCCTTCGGCCTTGGGGCGGCGGTGCCGGGCACGGTTGCCTGCGGTATCGCACTGGTCGTTGTGAGTCTTGCGACTTATAAGCGCGCACCGTCCGTATTCCTGAAAGCTGAAAAGCAGAGCTGATAGGGAGCTGCTGCATCCCCATATCGGAAAGCAATGGAGTGAACATTATAAGAGCCAGCCGGAAATTTTGAAGATCCCCGGCTGGCTTTGTTTTGGCGTATTACTGATAGATAAAAAGTCTCCGATCAGACAGCAGACCTCGCCACTGCTGTCTTTGCCCCAATGCCAATGGCACACACCGCTTTTTCAGATCGCGTCACCAATGCGGCGGTCAGCGCTCCGTCCTCAGAGCTTCCGACAGCGTATGCCAGTTCTTCATCTTCTGCATCCCAAAATCCTGTCCTGAACGCATCAACTACATGGCGGGACGGTGGACTGCGCTTGTGCGCCTGGCCATGGACCATCTTTGCAACAACAAAGGTTACTGGATTTCTGCTGCGGAACCGGACGATGGCAAAGGCTGAGAAGTGATCCTGATTTGTCCGGAGCACAGCTTCAGCAGACCGATATCCTGCCGTGTGACGCCACTTATCCCATGCGGATTTGTCAGCAGAGCGACATCTTCCTTCTCGCCATTCCAAGCCATTCTCAGAAAGGAAACTAATATCGTTCAGAAAGGCGAATTGCAGGAAGAAGTCATTGCAAAAATACAACAAGCACGCCCTGCGGAGCGATGGAGAGAAAGACCAAAACAAGGGAGGCACGCTTTTACAACCCGTATCCGTCATTGCGGGCCGCCCACCGCGCGGGACTTCTATACACCATGGTATAAAACAGTTCTGCGGGCTTTTACGCCGCCACAGGGCACAGCCGGGCAGAGATCATTTGTGCCAGTGCGGACCGCAGCAAGACCAATGGACCTGATCGCCTGGAAACGCGTGCTGGATGGGCGTACGATGAGCGGGTATTCCAACTGCATTGAGTATCTGATCGAGCGTCAGAGCACCTTCGCCATGTGGAAATCTGCCGCCTGTGTCAGTGAGCTTCTGGTTTTCCGCCGATAGGATATTTTGGGATAAGGGCGCGCCTCCAGACAAGCGGCCGTCGTCAAGGCAGACAAGGAGCATGATGCGTTCGACAAGACCCGGAAAATGGCCTCCGACTCTAACAAGGAAGTGCTCAGAATGCTGGAGTCAGGAGATGGAAAATAACTTCATTATATAATTGGCTTTTTCGTGATCTTATGGTATGATACCCTTACGCTGTCCAGAGCATAATTTCTAGAATGAATCCCCTCTGTAATGTGAGTGAATCACCGCAAAGTGGTACTGTTCGGCGCCGATGGGCGCTATCTTTTTGTCTGGGCGGATGTAGAAGCACGGATGAAGAAGAATTACAATATGCATTGTATGCCGATGGTTGTGCTGTTGAACCTCGGAGAGGATGCGCTGGTTGTCCGCCGCCAAGGATATGAAGGCGTGCCGCAAAATACGGGCCTGCCTGAATGGCTGACGGACGGAGAAAGGGGCAAAGTGATGCGCACACTGATTAAACACGGACTGATTGTAGACCCGGCCAGTCATGTTCACTCCAAAAATAATCTGCTAGTGGAAGACGGGCGTATTCAGGGGCTGACTGCTGAAGAGCCGGAAGCTGATGTGATTTTGGATGCCGAAGGGATGGTGGTTTCACCTGGTTTTGTGGATATCCACATGCACGAGGATCCTTATGACCCAGAGGAGGGGCGACTGATTCCCAGCATTATGACCTCCATGCTTCGCATGGGAGTCACCACAGCGATTGGTGGAAACTGCGGTATCAATACGGTCTCGCCTCTGCGGTATTTAGAATTGATGGACCGTGATGGCGGCCCGATCAATATGGGACTACTAGCCGGCCATACCTTCCTGCGGGAGCAGGCTGGGCACCGGGACAAGTACAGTGCAATTCGGCCCGATGAACAACAACGGTTGTCAAGGCTGGTCAAAGAGGCTCTGGAAGCGGGTTGCTTTGGGGTGTCCTTCGGTATTCGCTATGTACCCGGTGTGACACGGGATGAGATGGTGAAAACCGCCTGCTTCTGCCAAAGCCATGGCCGTCTTGTGGCCACCCATGTGCGAGATGACGCGGATAATGTATTCGACGCGGTGGAGGAGTTGGTTTCCATAGGGCGGCAGCTGGATCTTCCGGTTCAAGTTTCCCATGTGGGAAGCATGGGGGGATTTGGGCAGATGGAACGACTGCTGGCCCTCATAGATAGATATCGCGCCTCCGGTATGGAACTGAGCGGAGATTGCTATCCGTATGACGCTTTCAGCACGCGAATAGGGGAAACAACCTACGATGAGGGATTTTTGGAGCGTTACTGCACACAGTATTCTGCGATAGAAATCTGCGAGGGTATGTACAAGGGACAACGATGCACGGAGAGATTGTTTCATGAACTGCGTCAGACAGCACCGGACACATTGACGGTCTGCCATGTTATGAAGGCGGAGGATGTAGCTTTGGCCCTGTCTCATCCGGCCATTATGCTGGCCAGTGATGGGCTGATGGATCGGGGGCAAGGACACCCGAGAGGTGCAGGGGCGTTTCCACGCCTGCTGTGCCGGTATGTTGCAGCCGGGAAGATGAACTTGGATGATGCGGTCGCCAAGATGAGTGCCATGCCGGCCCAAAAACTGGGGCTGACGAGAAAGGGGACCTTACGCAAGGGCGCAGATGCAGACATCGTAATTTTTGATATGGATCGGATCCGGGACTGTGCTACGTTTGAGCATCCCGACCGTCCTCCGGAAGGGATAGAATGGGTCTTGATTGGGGGAAAAATCGCTGTGGAACACGGAACAGTCAAGCAGTCAAGTCTAGGACGAGCCATTCGCGCTTAGCAATGGAGCAGGAGGGAGAGACGGCATGGACGAATATGTGAAGCGGCAGCTTTCCTCAGTTCCGGGGCATATCGGATTTTACTACAAAAACCTGGTCACGGGAGAAACGGACGGAAGCCGCCAAACGGAGTTGTTCCAAGCGGCCAGCGTAATTAAACTGCCAATTTTGGCGGCCATCCTGCTGGAGGAGCGGGAGCATCCCGGTGTGCTGCAGGAGCGGCTCTTGGTCCGGGACGGCGACAAAGTGCCCGGATGCGGCGCATTGCAGCATATCTCCGGTACGCAGGCGTATGACATAGAAAGCCTCTGTAAGCTGATGATTACTATCAGTGACAATACGGCTACGAATGTGTTAATCCGCCGCTTTGGCATTGAGTTCCTGAATGAGCGATTCCGGGTGCTCGGCCTTCAGGAAACCAAGATTTTTCGCTTTCTGTTTGACACGGAGGCCGCACGTCAGGGAAAGGAGAATTTATGTCAACCGAAGGAGATCGGTAGCCTTCTGGAGGAAATCTACCACGGACGCTGCGTGAGTGCCAATGCGTCTGAGCGAATGCGGGCGATGCTATCGCAACAGCAGATTAACCATAAAATCCCCAGCCTGCTTCCGCCCACCGTGCGGGTGGAGCACAAGACCGGCGAGGATGAGGGGATTACGAATGATGTGGGGATTCTATATGGGAGAGAACCCTGTGTTCTGGTATTTGTATCCAATGAAACTGATGTACCGGCCTTTGAGCAGGTAATCCGGACAGTGAGCCTGCACTATACACGAGTGTGATGACAGACATATAGAAAAAGGAGAAAACTTGTTATGGCCATTATTAAGACGATCTCGGACCTTCTGTGGGGAATGCCTCTCATCGTACTTATTCTGTTGGCTGGCATTATCTTTACGGTCGGCTCCAAATTCTTTCAAATCGCACACTTAAAGCATATTCTGAAAAACACCATTGGAACACTTTTTTCAAAAAAGGACAACGGTAAGGGCATGATGAAACCCTTGGAAGTAATCAGCATTGCCGTTGGCGGAGCAGTGGGTGTTGGCAATATCGGCGGCGTAGCGACCGCTATCGCGGTGGGCGGACCGGGTGCAGCCTTTTGGATTTGGGTTGCGGCCTTTTTGGGCATGATGATGAAAATGGCCGAAGTTTCCCTGGCGGTATACTACCGTTCAAAGGATGAAAAGGGCGGCTATTATGGCGGGCCTACATACTATATGGAGAAAGGGTTGGGACGGGATAAGGGCTTCAAATTCTGGGGCGTGCTGGCGGTTATCTTCGGGATCGGCATTTTTGGAAATGTCTTTTCCATGCAAAACTTCACGGTCGCACAGTCCGTCAACGCCACTTTTGGCATTCCCATGCTGGCGGTAGGTTTAGTCTATGTTGGTCTCACCTATTTGGCTACTGTCCGTGAAATTCCTTGGCTGGGCAAGCTGGCGGCGAAAGTAGTTCCCCCCATGTGCGTCTTTTACCTGGTAGGCGGAATCGTGATTATCATAGTAAATATCACACAATTGCCCGCAGCGCTTGGACTGATTATCAGCGATGCATTTACCGGGACCGCAGCCACCGGCGCTTTCATGGGAGCGGGCGTGGCTTTGATTATCCGAACCGGCTTATCCCGCGCCATGTTCTCCAGCGAGGCTGGCTGGGGTACATCGCCTATGATTCACGCCTCCGCCAAAACGGAGCATCCGGTGAAGCAGGGATTGTGGGGGGCATTTGAGGTTTTTGTCGGTACGATGTGTATCTGCACGGTTACCTCCTTGGTTATCGTCGTTACCGGCCTGTGGGATTCCGGCCTGGATGGTGCTCCATTGACCTTGGCGGCTTTCGAAACAGTGCTTGGGCCTGTTGGAACTATCATCATCACGGTGGCCATTTTCCTCTTTGCTCTTTCTACTACTACCGGATGGTGGGCTTATTTCGAAGTGCTGTTGCGCCATTTGTGCGGCACGAATGAAAAGCTCAAGCGGACCTTGATTAACGTATTTAAGGTAATCTACCCCATTCCCGGGTTCCTTGTAGTGCTTCTGGCTGCGGTGGGAAACGATATTTCTGGTGCGGATATTTGGGAAATCGCCAATTTGACAACGGGAATACCTGCCTTTGTAAACCTGATTGTCATTGTCATACTGAGCGGAAAGTTCTTCCAATTGCTTAAGGACTACAAGGCTCGTTATCTGGGAATCGGTACCGTTGATCCGAACTTCAGACTTTTTGATGAAGAGGAATAAACCGAGCCTGAAAATGGCGGATTGAGAAGCCAAGAGGAGGGCGTGGCTCTGCCACGCCCTCCAGCGGCGGAAAATATCAGGACAGCGCATCCAACACCACATCGAACAGATGCATAGGGTTAAGCTGCCCTCTGTCATAACGCTGGCAAGTGAATCAACGAAGTCCCTGTCGCAGGAAACGGCTGAAATCAATGTCACATCGGTACAGACTCCATCCATCACTTCGGCCTGTATTCCATAAGACGGAAGTCAGCTGGACTGCAATGGTACAGATCGGCCATGCGGCACACGATGCCAAATGGAGGGGCAGAAGTCCCTGCCTCATACAACAAGTGTACGTGCTTTGCTGCGGCCGCTTGGGTGTATCCGGCTTTCTCCCGGCTTGCTCGAACGGATTTTCAGGATGACCACCTTTTTCGGTTCTGCACATTTTGAATTCCTCCTGTCATTTTTCTAATACATTTGGGCCGCGCTCCCCGGAAATCCTTGTGTTTTCAAGGTTTCCGGGGATATTTTCTTGGCCATTTCCCTTGCTTTTTTCCTTACGAGATGTCTGTAAGGGAAAGCTCTCAGCTTTCACCCGCCCCCTTATCCAGAAACCGGGCGGAAGAACCTGTGGTTTCTTTCTTTGCATGGGCGTAGATGTTCATGGTGGTGTTCACGCTGGAAAGGCCCAGCAGCTCTCGGACATCTTTAAAGACGCTCCGCCATAAATTATGTTGCTTGTGGAGGTGTGGCGAAGGACATGAAAGTGAAGGGACTGGATATTATCGAATGTGATGTTGGCTCGTCTGCACGCCGTAGCTGCCCCCAGAGCGTACAAATGTCCCATCATTCCACAGGCAGACGAATGAGAACTCTGTAAAGCATTCCCGTGGTTCATCTGTGCGGGGCAGGGAAGAGAGCCCGTAATATGTACGGCTCGTTTTCTTCGGAGATCCTGTGTCAGCTCCTGATACTGCCGCTAAAGCGCGCCAAATCCATATAATGCTATTTGGGAATGAGTTTGTTTGTGCAGCAATAACAGGGGCCTACTGCTTAAGTCAAAATTGCAAAAAAAGACATGCAAAATTTGGGAATGATTCCAAAATAGTGTGGTTTGTCAAAAAAAGTGTTGACTTTTTTTGATGGCGGCTTTATGTTAAAAACATGTTAAGAAAAGAGGACGCGGCGATACTGGTTGTTTATTTTTCACAATAGAGTGCCAGTGTTTTTTTGACCTTAAAAATGAGAACGTTTTCAAGAGGGCGTGGGATACATACATGGCAGCAACAATCATTGACGTCGCACGGTTATGTGGTTACTCAAAGGCAACAGTTTCCAGAGCATATGCGTCTCCGGAAGCAGTCAGTGAGAAGGCGCGTGAAAAGATATATGCGGCAGCGAAGCAGTTGAACTATGCGCCTAATGCCATCGCAAGGGCGATGGTTCGGCAACAGACAGAAAATATTGCATTTATTATCCACGAAAAGCAGTATCCCGCTATTTTGAATCCTTTTTATTCTCCGATGCTGGAAGCAGCCATGCAGGAGGGAACCCGAAGGAATTACAGCCTGTTCGTAACGACCAGTCAGGATATCCACCTGCCCAATGGAGATATTTATATCAAAAAGCACATGGATGGAGTGATTTTTGCTGGCGAGGTTGATATCCGGGTCATTGAAGAGTTTCGTAAACAGAGCATTCCGGTAGTGTTGGTAAACAACTATTTGGATATGGATGGCTTAGTATGCATTTCGGCAGATCACTATGGCGGTGCTGTGCAGGCTACGGAATATCTTTGCAAGCTGGGACATTGTAAAATCGGCCTGTTGTCCGGCCGGTTTTCACCACAAGTTAGTGAAGCTCGTATAGAGGGCTTCGTTAAAACTCTTGCTAAGTATGATATTCCCGTTGATGATCGTTTTATTGCTGATATCGAGCCGGCGCTGGAAGATGGCGAGGAAATCATGACCCGGATGCTGCGGGAGGTGGATCGCCCCACAGCTTTTTTCTGCACCAATGACACCATTGCCGCAGGCGCCATGAAGGCAGTTACCCGGGCAGGGCTGAGAGTGCCGGAAGATATAGCGATCATAGGGTTTGATGACAGCTATATCAGCCGTGTGGTGGAACCCGAGTTGACCACTGTTCGAATTGATGCTGCTAAGATGGGATGCCTTGCCATGCAAACGTTATTTGACTTAATTGCGGGGATGCCGGTAGAAAAGGCGCATATTCAAATTCCTACGGAGCTTATAGTGCGGGGAACCGCTTGATGCTATGTAGAAATTTGACACGCTCCTGATAGAGCGTTTTAAATGGTGAAGTCAAAGTGCGGAAGGATGTGATGCCATGTGTGTTACAGTCATCAATGTCGGTTACGGAGACGCAATCCTCTTTCAGTTAAAGAATGGGTATACTGCACTGCTGGATGGAGGAAGTGCCCTGGAGTCAGAATTTGAAGGCGATTCTTATCGCATTCGGTCAGCAGATTATCTTGCCAGACAGCAGATTGAGCATTTGAATGCTGTGATTATTTCGCATATCCATGAAGATCATGTATGCGGGCTGGAGGCGGTATTACAGCAGACAGTGGTAGATCATCTCTATGTTCCGTACCCGGTAGAGCCTTTCTTAAAAGGCTGTGAACTGACTCCAGCCAGTAACGCTCCCCGCAGTGTACCGCTATATGTTGCGGCCTTGAATGCGTATCGGAGGATTTTGCTTCATGCGAAGGAAAAAGGCATTCCTGTTACCGTGTTGAAAGCAGGACAGGTACTGAAATTTGGAATAGACACGAAGATGCGGATACTGGCACCCAAAAGCTGTGTTGTAGATGCATATATGGAGATCGTGGAACGGGCATACAGTCTTGAGGCGGATACAAATGCCGTGACTGAGTGCCTGATCCGGTTGGACGCTACATCCAATCACACCAGTATGCTGTTGCGCTTTGAACTGGGAGACATCGTTTTTCTCAGCGCGGCGGATAGCTGTCCATCTGAATGGGATGAGGTGCCTGAAATTTTTTTCAAAAATGTAAACGTTCTCAAATTGCCACATCATGGACAAATAGATTCAATTTCGGAATCTTTTATGAAAAATATGCCGTTGGAGTATATTATTACGACCTCGGCATCTGATAGACGGTATCATAGCGCGAATCAGGCGGTATATCAGAAGCTGGCCGCAATCTTTCCGGCGGAGCATCCACCACACTTTTTGTTTTCGGATGAGCGAGAGTATCCGCCTTATTTCTCACAGCCCGAAGGCTTTCAGGCTATCAAACTTGTAATGGATTCCGGGATGGTTATACCGGAGTTTATTAGAATTCAATGAAAAGAGGAGAGAAAACAATGAAAAAACTCATGTCGCTGGTCCTCGCACTCGCTATGATTCTGAGTTTGGCTGCCTGCGGCGGCAAAACCACGGGAACGTCACCTGACAGCGCAGGCGATTCCCAGCAGGAAACTCCCGCGACTTCGGACGGCGCTTTCCCTGAAAAGCAGATCACTATTATTATGCCCTGGAGCCTTGGCGGCGGACCCGATACCATTGCCCGCCAGGTTGCCTCCTATGGTGAGAAGTATCTGGGTGTGCCCGTGATTGTGGAAAACCATACCGGTGGTTCCGGAACTATCGCCATGAACGATGCATTGCAGGCGGAGGATGACGGTTATACCATGGTGGTTGCCAACGGCCCCTTGTTCTCACTGACTCCCAGCTTCATTAATGTCAACTACACACTGGATGATATTACGCCTCTGATTGGTATGCGTATCACGGAGTTCGTTGTTCTGACTAACTCTAAGAGCGGCATCACCAATATCGACGAGCTGAAAGCCTATGCCGCAGAGGGGAACACAATCAAGTACGCTACCACAGGCGGCCCTGGCAACGACAGCTATACTATGATTTCCGTCCTGTTCAAGTTATTGGACATCCCCGCTGAGCCTGTTCCCTACGACGGCGGCCAGGAGGCCATCAATGCGTTGGTGGGCGGCCATGTTGACGTGGCTATCGGTTCTCCCCCGACTTACCGCGATTATGTGATCAACGGCGAATTGAACTGCCTGGGAACCTTCATTCCCGAGGGGCTGGACGTGGAAGGCATTGGCCACATCAGTTCCTTTAGGGATCAGGGAGTCGACGTGGACTTCACCGGCATGGACTACTTTGCGGTCCGCTCCTCTGTGGATGACAGCAAGAAGGAAGTTTTGACCAACTTCATCGCGGAGGTTTATGCTGATCCCGAGTTCCAGGAATTTATGAAAGGCATGGGCATGGAAGCCTGGGAGGCCACTGAGAGCGAGATCGTTGATATGGTAGAAGCTCAGACCGAGGCGATGACCGAGTATATTCCTCTGGTGCAGTGACACTCTGCGGTGCCCCATATCGCCGAGATATGGGGCACCCATTTTAAAAAGAGGTATTGAATTATGAAAATCAGATATAACAGAGAAATAATATCGGGCGCTATTTTTGTGGTTCTGAGCGCAGTGCTGTGGTTCCTGATTCCCGTACAGGTCCAGACGCTGGAGAAAACGCCAATCAACGCACAGACCTTCCCCCGTATCGCCATTGGTGGTATGTTCCTCTGCTCTGTCGGTCTGCTGCTGGAGGGGATCTTCGTCCGGGAGAAGCAGGAGTTGTATGTGACGAAAGAGAGTTTTCGCTCCAATGCCTTTAAAAAAGAAATGCGTTCCGTAGTGTTCGCATTGCTTTTGATCGCCTACTGTTTCCTGATTGGACATCTGGGCTATATTGTCTCCACAATCCTGCTGGTACTGGCGGTCATGATGTTCTATAAAGCCAGAAAGTGGTACTACTATGCGATTCCTCTGGGGATGGTGGGCATCGTGTACTACGTATTCAAGGTGCTTCTTCATATTTCCCTGCCCTGATCGAAAAGGAGAATACTTATGGAACAATTTTTAGGCGGACTGCAAGTTCTGCTGCAGTGGCAGAACTTTTTGATTATTCCGGTGGGGCTGGCAATCGGTATTATTGTGGGTGCTATCCCCGGACTGACCTCCGATTTAGGTCTCATCCTTTGTATACCCTTGACCTATGGCATGGATCCCACGATGGCTATTTTAATGCTGCTGGCCATCTACTGCGGCGGTACCTACGGCGGTTCCATCACTGCGATTCTCATCAACACCCCGGGTACCTCGGCCAATGCGGCAACGCTGTTTGACGGTTATCCCATGACCCAAAGAGGACAAGCGTTCAAGGCACTGCAAATGGCACTGTACGCATCAACCATCGGTGGCCTTATAAGCGCATTTGCCCTACTGTTTCTGGCTCCCCAGATCGCAAAAATCACACTGCTGTTTGGCCCTGCCGAATATTTTGCTTTGGCAGTTTTTGGACTATCCGTGATTGCGGGCGTCTCTAACAACAGTATTTTCAAGGGACTGATCGGCGCTTGCATCGGCTTGTTCATGGCTACCATCGGCATGGACAATATCAGCGGCACCGCCCGCTTTACCTTTGGAAGCAATCGGCTCATGAGTGGTATCGACCTGATCATCGCCCTCATTGGACTGTTTGCTATCTCTGAGATTATGATGAAGTCCCAGTATGATCCAAGGACCGACCACAAGACTATCAGTTCTTCAGCCATCACCAGAGATAAAATCACGAAGGACGAGTATCGGCGATGCCGCAAACCAATCGGCATTGGCTCCCTGATCGGTGTCATTATCGGCGCAACCCCTGGAACTGGCGGTGGTTTGGCGGCGTTCATCTCTTATAACCAGGTGAAGCAGTCCTCCAGCCATCCCGAGACTTTTGGCCACGGCGAGATCGAGGGTGTGGCCGCCTCCGAGTCCGCCAACAATGGCGCCTGCGGCGCAACGATGATCCCCATGCTGACGCTGGGGGTCCCAGGGGACGGCGCCACCGCTATCTTGATGGGTGCATTCATGATCCACGGCATGATCCCCGGCCCCACGCTGTTCGAAGAGCAGGGCAATATTCTATATGCCATTATGCTGGGCCTGATCGTGGTCAATGTGTTTATGTATATTCTGGGCAGTGGCTTTACCCGTTTTTACGCGCATATCACCCGTATTCCCTACGAGATTTTGGCGGCTATTGTATTGACCTTTTGCATTGCGGGTGCGTATTCCACCAATAACCGGATGTATGATATCTACATCATCCTGATCTTCGGCATTGTAGCGTATTTCCTGCGCCGGATGGATTTTCAGTTGGTTCCCATTCTGCTCGGCATTGTGCTGGGGCCTTTGGCTGAGAAAAACTTCCGCCGGGCACTGGTGCTGTCTGACGGGAGTCTGGACATTTTCTTTACCCGTCCTATCAGCTGTGCCTTTATCTTGATTGCTGTAGGTTCTATTTTGCTGTTTGCCTGGAAAAATCACAAGGCAAAGGTAAAAAACACACAGAAATAATACAGATCTGCGCAAGTACTGAGACATCTCCTTATTTGAGCATTGCCAAATTCATACAATTTGAAGAGCGACGGTGTTTGAGATGAAGAAAATTTTGAAAAGGCTTTTCTGCTTGGCTATCGCTGTTGTGATGTTAATGAGTACTGCGGGGGCAGAAGGAACCTCCACTTATATGGCTTACCGGTCAAATGCCGTTACAATATCAGCAGCTGACGGACTTGGCATCGTAAGTGGAACATTCGTAATAAAGGATCTCAGTATTACAAACGGGCAAGATCCTGATGGTCGCAACTATGTTGGACAGGTGCATACACTTGAAAATGGGGAATTTACATTCAGCGTTGGGCGCAGTGCCTCTGAAAGCGTTGCATCATGGTTCAATTCAAAGATCTCAGGATATAATGATCCTTCTGTGAACGGAGATAGAACAACATTTGACCAGACTGCTGATGATTTGAATTTTGCCTTTGTCGGTGATCTGAATTTGGTTGTGGATACTGCCGATGATCCGCAGGGTCTAAGTGTTACATTTCCTGATGTTGTTATTGCTCAGGGGAGCACCTTGTTTAGAAATAATTGGTGGTTTGGTCAACGCTCTGGCCAGCATACAAGAGATAGTGACGGCCCCGACACTGTATTGGCAATTGGAAGTACGACAGAGGGAAGAACAGTTTATGCATCGTTTTTGAGAGGCGGCAACGAGGTTAATGAGATTTCTCTGGAAGCCATTCACGTGGTAGAAGCTGCTGCGGATAGTGCGAATAAAGTTGTCGATGTTAAAAATAAATTTGCTGCGCTTCCGATTGACGGCGTTCAAAGCAATTTGGAAGGTTTCCCCGGCAGCTATGACCCTACCGTAAATCATATCCAGGGATATGCGCAGTATGATAGTTGCGATCATACTCGATATTCTATTCTGACGCATAGTGTAGGAACTGCGCCCTATGCGCATATTGTCGCCGGCCCCAAAACGGGCAGTGACAAGTGGGGGTTCAAAACATACCTTCAGAATTGGAAACATCCTGGTGGCGTTCAAGTAATGGGAGATTATCTGTTGGTTCCTTCTGAACAAGATGCCTCCGCGCATATAGCTTTATATGATTTGCGTTCATTGGCCGTAAAAGAACTAAGAAGAGTTGAGACATTTGACTTAGCTGTAAGCCATAAGGCTGGTGCTTTGGGGATTACTTCTTATGAGGATAAAAACGGCATTGAGTATTACGTGATGATAGTTGCCCATTTAGATGGCGAGAATACTGTGTACCATGTCTATCGTGCATTGGCATCAAATGGCATTGAAAACGCCCGGTTCTCCGAAGTTGGAAGTTTTGAATCTGATAAGGACTTTCAAGGTTTTGGCTTGATTACTGAGGATGGGACAAATGATATTTATATGATAGGGCTTTGGTCACCAAGCGAGGGTGTGACATTTGCGGATTATGCATACCTGTACCAGTTGAATACGGAAACATGGACCATTGGAGAAGCACTTCAGCAGATTCACATGGTCAGTGTTGGTGGAATGGCTGGTATGATGGGAGTTCATTTCCGTTATGGCGCAAATGTATATGTTGCAGACGATGGTACGCTAACTTTATCCGCTACAGAGCGGAACGCGGTTTTGGGCAGCTCTTTGGCAACAAATGATTGGATTCCTGCAATCGTAAACTAATATTTGACGATATCGTTATGTGAGGAAAGGGAACGGGCTGTGATCCGTTCCCTTTCTCCACAGTGAATATTCTATTGATAAACCGCATGATGGTGGATATCTTGTTTTGACTGACAATGAATAAACCAAAGCTGACCCGTAGTGCATAGCTGGGGGAGAACTACGGCGAATTGGCTCAAAGACATCTTCTTCGGTTTTTTAAGCAGTTGCGCTAAAGCTTGCATGAAGCAATCTTTCCTGTTCCTTTATGTAAATGCATGGCGTCGAGAAGGTGCCATCTCCCCCATAAAACAGACTGCATTTCGCAAGAGCCGATTGGAACGTCTCCTGACCGGCACGCTGGCAGATCTTCTGTTTATTCTCTTAAAAGATTTCTGCTGTGATTTGCTTTTCGGCTCTGCCGGGCGGGGCTTTAGAAGTTTTTGGCTTTCCGGCCCTTTAGAGTGAGCAGCAAACAAGAAACCGTCAAGCCTCTTTTGATGCTTGGCGGTTTCCTGTTTGACACTTATATTGCTATAACAAATTTCAGGGAGGTGTCACGAATTTTGAGGACTTCAATCAAGCGGGAATGAGTCGCTTTTCGAGTTTAGAAGTGATCCGCCATGTCCTCACCCGAAAACATCTTAAAGGGAATCCGAGTTTTTAGGATCTGATCGGCTGCAATTTACAGCATACCGGCCATCACACCGGCCACCAAAATAGAGACCATTGCGGCCATACCGCCCACTACCAGGCGAGGCATGACCCGGCTCATCAGAAAGGCCTTTTCATCCTCATCCTCCGCCACAGCATTGCATACCTCCACAGAGATTAGGTAAGTGGAGGGGAACCCCAGCATCTGGCAGAAGCCTACGCCGAAGGCCATGGACTTATCCCCCAGAATCTTCCACACCGGCAGGACTTTCATCATAACAAAGATGGAAAGTACCGACACCGCGAACACAACCACCAGCGGGAGGATCAGGTCGATGAGGTCGGATATGGAGATGTTGGCCAGGGCGGGAATGATGGCAGCGAACACCACCATGTTGATAAAACCGCTGGCTTGGGCTTTCTGGAGGAGGTTCTTGGGCACCACACCCAGCTGGGTGAAGATCACGCCCAGCACCAGCCCCAGGATGGCGTAGTTGATGTGGGTCAGCTCACCCAGCCATACAGAGAGCAGGCCGCCGACTACTGCCAGCAAAATGCACACGTTGCTGGAATAAAAGCCGTCAAATTTCTCGGCCAATGTTATCCTCTTGGACGCTGTCTTTGCCTCGCTGTTCCGATTCTCGGATTTGCCCGCGGCGGCCATAAACTCGTCCAGGGTGCCGCTGGATTTGGCCTTCCGGTATTCGCCGATCAGGCCCTGGGCATAGCGGAGACTGGCGCTGGAGGCAAAGGGCGTACCCACGAACTTCTGCACGGCGAAGGTAATGGCAGCCAGCGCGGCGGCCAGAGGATAGCCAGCCTTGGTGGCAGCCTCCGTCATGATCTGCGTTGCGGGCAGAGCGCCGTTGACTACCGGGATGGCGCTGAGGGCCATCTCCTTGCCGATGATAGGGATGGTCAGTGAGACGCCGATGATTACCGCCAGCATACCGAACCAGCAAGTGACCACAGTCCGCCACTCATCCATGAACTGGCGCAGGTTAATCATGGACCCCATGGCGAAGAGCAGCATTGGCACGCTCCAGCTGGAAGCGGCGCTGAGACCGGCCTTTTCGATGATGTCGGCGGGCAATACGCCGGCGACGAACAGGATCAGGAACAGCATCAGCGTGGCGAACATCGAGGAGATCCGGGCTTTGGTCAGCTTGGCCACTACGTCGCCGACAGCGAAGAGAACCATCACCACTGCGAACCACAGCAACATATCAAACACTTGTCATTCATCCTTTCTCTATCTGTTTATTGAAAGGGCCGCCCGGCGCAGCCTTTTAGAGATACTGGTCGAACCAGTCGCACAGAGCGTTGAGCCGGATCAGACGGTTGACCGGCCGCCCGGACCGGTTGAGCTCGTGGCCCTCCTGATGAATCAGGACCACCTTGGAAGGAACACCCTGCTGACGCAGACTGGTGAACATCTGCAGGGGCTCGTCCATCCAGCAGCGGTAGTCGGTGTTGGAGTGGATAAACAGGGTGGGAGTGGTGACATTGCGGACGTACTTCAGGGGAGACTTGTCCCAGAGGATCTGGCTCTCGTCCCAGATGACGCCTTTCCGTTCCAGGGCATTGAGGCCCATGTGCTCCAGCAGGAACAGATACCCCTTGTCACAGGTGGAGATGGAGGTGACAAAGTTGGAAATGCTCCGCATGGCACAGGCAGCCTTGAACCGCTGGGTGTGGCCGATGATCCAGTTGGTCATGTAGCCGCCATAGGACCCGCCGCACACGCCCAGCCGATCCGCGTCCACGTCCGGATAACGGCGAAGCACCTCATCGGTGAAGTCCATCAGATCCTGGTAATCGATGGTGCCCCACCGACCTACCAGATCGAAGTAATCCTGCCCCCGACCGTCGCTGCCGTGGGGATTTGTATAGAACACGAACCGACCGCCAGCGGCCAGCAGCTGCATCTCATGGTAGTACTGGGAACCGTAGGCCGCCTTGGGGCCGCCGTGAATGTTCAATACGCCGGGATACTTCTTCCCCGGCTCGTATCCGGAGGGGCGGATGACCCAGCCATCCACCTCCTGACCGTCCCGGCTGCGGAACGTGATGTGCTCCGGACGTGAGATCTGGCGGGTCTCCAGAAAGGCGTCGTGGAATTGGGTGAGCCTCTCCGGTTCCCCGCCGGAGAGGGGCTGGCGGTACAGCTCCTGAGGCCGGTGATCCCGGAAAGCTGCCAGATAGGCGTTCTCTCCAATGATATCAAAGCAGGCAATCCCCTCATAGGAGGCCACAGGAGCAAAGTTTCCCGCCTTGTCGAAGCGCAGCAGGGCGGTGACGTCGCGCTGGAGACGGACGGCATAGAGACTGTCTCCCTGGACGGCACAGACCTTGCCGCCGCCCAAAGACATATCCCCGATGGCGGAGGTACCCAAAAAGCCGTCCGGGGCGCAGAAGGTCCGGCAGTCCCCGGTGGCCGGATTCAGCAGATAGAGCTTGGGGCTTCGGGAGACGCTGGTGTGCGGGTCGCCGCCCTCGAACCAGATATCCGTGCCCCACCAGCCCACCTGGGTGATCCGATATTTCCCATCGGGGACCAGTGACCGGGTTTGGCCGGTGGCCAGATCGTAGAGCATCAGCTGCCGGTAGTCAGGCCGGATTCCCTCAAAGCTCACACCCCAATAGAGGATCCGAGAGCCTTCCGGAGAGACTGCCGCTCCTTCCATGTCATAGGTGGGAGGGGTGATCTGGTTTACGGAGCCGTCGGCAGGATCGAAAATCCATCCGCTCATCCGGGTGCCGTTAATCATCCCCAGACCGTCGGCCCAGAAGGGCAGTTCGTCAAAAACCGTGTAGTCACGGCCGGGCTGAGGCTGGTCCGCAGGCAGGTCCTCCGGAGGGGTCATGGGCCGCCGGGTCAGGATGAACCATCTCCCGTCGGGCAGGGGGTGAAACTGCTTTACCGACAGGGGAATGGTGAAAGCCCGTTCCGCCTCGCCGCCCCGGATGTCCAGCCGGTAAAAGGCGGTTTTGCCAGGCTGATCCCCGGTCCGGCAGGAGGGGAAAATCAGCGTATTGGCATCCAGCCAGCGAAAAGCGGCCTCGTCACCGTTGCCGGTCAGGGGGCGAACGGCGCCGGTTGCGGTGTCCAGCAGATGGATGCAGGCGTAATAGCCTTTTCCATCATCTCTGGCCCGGCGGGACACAAAAGCTGCGTGAGCCCCGTCGGGTGCGACCGCCACCTCGGAGAGGAACCGGTATGCGTACAAGTCATCTGCTTTGATGCGTTCCATAATTATGCCTCCTGTTTATTGAGATACCGCTGGTACCAGCGGAGCATTTCCTCCAGTCGCCGGAGCCGCTGACGGGGCCGGCCGGAGCGGGAGAGTTCGTGGTTTTCCCCTGGGAAAAGACACAGCCGGGAGGGAACTCCCCGCAGCTGGAGAGCGGTGAACATCTGGATCGCTTCCAGTTTCCAGCAGCGATAGTCCTCCTCACCGTGGAGGAACAATGTGGGCGTGGTCACATGATCGGCATAGCGAAGAGGGGACTGCTGCCACTGGAGATCCCGATCCTCCCGGTGGGAAGCGCCGGTTTGCCCCTTGGCGAAGTAGTAGCCGATGTCCGCCGTGCCCTCCATCCCGGTCCAGTTTGCGATGGACCGCTGGGAGCAGGCTGCCTGGAACCGGTCCGTGTGGCCGATGATCCAGTTGGTCATGAAACCGCCATAGGACCCGCCGCCAACGCCCAAACGGGTGGGATCGATGTCCGGCCAGCGGGCCAGGGCTCCGTCCAAGAAAGCCATGATATCCTGATAGTCGATGGTCCCGAACCGGCCCCGGATATCGGCAAAGTCATTTCCACGGCCCTCGCTTCCCCGGGGGTTGCAGAACAGAACGAAGTATCCGGCTCCCGCCAGGACCTGCATCTCGTGAAAGAACACCGAGCCGTAGCTCAGGCGGGGCCCGCCATGGATGGTCAAAATGGCTGGGTATTTTTTGCCGGGAACGTAGGCCACCGGCGGGAGTACCCACCCCTGGACCGGCAGCGGACCTCCGGTATCCACCTCCAGCGGCTGGGGCGTGGAGACGGCGCAGCGGTCATAGATCCCGTCGTTGGCGTGGGTCAGACGGATCTCCCGGCCATGCTCCAGAGTGTAGATCTCTCCGATCCGGTTTTCCCGAAACGCCAGGTACACCAGCCGGTCTGCCGCGGCATCCAAATACTCCACACTGCCCGGCCCGGTGAGGGGGCGGGCCTCGCCGGAGGTCAGATCCAAAGCCTCAATCCGGCTGTCCCGGTCCACGGTGGAGAGGAAATAGAGCGTGTCTCCGCAGACGCGCCAGGTCTCTCCGGCACCAAGGCGGCTGTCGGTGGCCACGGTGTTGCCCACACAATGATGGCTGTGGCGGAGGAGCAGCTCTGGTTCTCCTCCGGAGAGAGGGATGGTGTAGAAATCGCCATTTTCCCCATTTCCATAGCCAAGCCCGTCGGTAAGACAGAGAACCGCCTGGTCCCGCCAAAGGGCAAAGAGCTTCACCAGATACCGGTCCTGTTCCAGGAGGCACCGGGTCTCCCCACTGGCCGCGTCCCAGATAAAAACACCGTGGCGCAGAGTCTGGACATCCGTGAAGCGATGACCGGTATAGAGGATCCGGCCACCTTCCACGGTAAAGCCTGTAACCTTGAAGGGCGGCGCGGTGAGGGGGGTGGTTACGCCGGACGCAGGGTCGTGGATATACAACTGGGACCGCTGCCCGCTGGTGAGGCCCAGGCCGTTGGACCAGAAGGGAATGTCCTCCAGCACATCATAGGTGCGGTTTTTGTATTCCTCCAGGGCCGAAGCTTCCTCCGGGGGACTCAGACTGTCCAGATTCGGGCGGTTCATGTCCACGGTGGCGGTGAAAACGAACCGCCCGTCCGTTAAGCGCCGGGCCCTGCCCGCCCGCATGGGGACGGTGAACAGGGTCTGCGCCTCGCCGCCATCCACCGGCAGCGCGTAATATGTAGTGGTATCCTGAGAAGCGGAACCGGCTGTGCCTCGCATCCCGGAAAAGAGGATGGTCCGGTTATCCATCCAAGAAAAAGCCCGCACCGGACTCAGGGAGCTGAGGGGGCGGTCCGCCCCCGTACTGTGGTCATAGACCCACAGCCGGGCGTCATAGCCATTGGAGGCCAAATTCGCCTGCTGGCGGATATAGGCGGTGTACCGACCGTCCGGCGAGAGACCCAGGTCGCTGAGATATCGGAATTGCAGGAATGTTTCGCAGATCATAGGCTCCATCATATTCACTCCATTTCGTCATTGACTACAAATTTCATCCTGTACCAGCGGCACCGCAGATGTGTCCTGCTGCCGGGAGAGGCGGCGTCTGGAAACTGGAAATAGCATCCTGATTTTAATTATTTATTTTTAATTAAAAATAAATAATTAAAAAACGGCCCCATCCTTACAACCGGCGAAGCACACCTTCGATATGCTGCTGTAAACAGTGCTGGGCCCTCGTGATATCTCCGGAACGGATGGACTCTACCAGGCGAACGTGATCTCTGGCTGTGCCGCTAAAGTCCCGGAGCCGCAAAGGGCAAAGCAGATAGTTGGACACTAGAAAGCGCCCCTGTACCCGGTCATACGTCTCCAGCAGAATCCTGTTCCCTGACGCTTCTACAAGCAACCGATGAAAGCGGCGGTCCAACATGGCGAATTCTTTTGGAGAAAAAGAACTGCCGGTGAGGCGGACACCCTCTTCACTGTAACGATTCAACTGGGCTAATACGGTTTCTGCCGACAGCCCAAGGCCGGACATAAACCGCTCCAGCGCATGTCCCTCTACCATTTGACGGACTTCACACATCTGGCGCACATGCTCCTGGTCATACTCCGGCACATAGATGCGGCCATTACCCATGATCTGAAGGATCCCGTCATTGGCCAGTAATTTAACGGCCTGAACCACCGGCGTTCGGCTGACCTCGAAGCGATGAGCCAGTTCGTCCAAGGTCAGGTTTTGTCCCATCTCATAATCACCATTAATGAGGCTCTCAACAATATGCTCATACAAAATTTCGTCCAGGCTATTCTTTACTTTCATGGAATTCTTCCTCCAGTTAAAATAAGTGTAATCGAGAACAGAGAAAAAAACAATAGGGAATAGAAGTGTCATTTATTGGGCGGCGAAAATTCATGATAAATTCACAAGGGGTTACAAGAAATTATTGTTAAAAATGCCAACAAGATGCTATATGCGTTTGTTTCTGATTCTTATATCTACCATCTCGCTTCACATTAGATAGGCCTTATCAAATATCCTATCCAGCCAGCAGCCAGTGTGATGAGGATGACCACAACATCCCCGCCGGGAAATTGTGCGAGGGAAGAGAAGGTGTCAGTCCAAACAGCATCAAAATCCATGCCAATACAAATGGAACGCTGTATAGCATCAGCGCAGCTTTTCCGACCTTTGCAAAAGGACGATACAACAAGTTCAGCTTCCTTTCCGGCAGCGCCGCCGCCAGCAGAACCTTGCTCCCGCCTGTCCCGATCAGCATTCCAATCACGGCCCCCCGGACGGCATCCAATGCCAGCAGCCTGACAGCCGCGGGGGTAATTTTTCGTGTTGCCTTTTGATTCATGGGGACATCCTTGGTTTTTATCCCCTCTTGTTATCGGCGGCATTGTAGCATGAATGAAGAGCGATAGGCTGGATTTTGGCCCCAGATGTGCGTCCTCGGCTTTAAATGCGAGTTAGTCCTATGCGTTCAGGACAAATTGCATTTATTCAGGACAAAACCTTTCAATCTGATATACTGCGGGAAAAGATGGACAAGAAAGGATTCCGCCTATGGTACCGATCGTTCTTTGCGACGACGATCCCTTCACATTGCAGCTTCTGTCCGAGCTGCTGGAACGGGCGATCCGGCAAAGCAAAGCAGAGGCCAACTTGTCTGTCTGGCCTCTGCTGGTCAGGAGCCGCTCCAGTTTATCCGCAGCGGTGGAAGCTATCTCTATTTTCTCGATTATGACCTGGGAAGGGATTCCCCCCAACGGCGTGGACCTTGTCCGGCAGATCTACCACACGGACCCCGGCGGGAAAATCGTCTTTGTTACCGGCCATGGGGAGAAGGGCATGGATATTCTGCGCAGCGGCGTGCGGCCCTTTGGGTTTATTGAAAATGTGTGGATCAGAATGAGATGGTTCGGGAGTATATTCGATATTTGAAAATGGCGGTGCCGGAGCAGCAAAACAGCGCGGACGGGGACACCGTCGAACTGCCCATCGGGATCGATGAAACGGTACGGCTGCCGGTTTCTGAGATATTGTATGTGGATTCCGTCAAAACAGTGGCCCATTCTATTTGCTGTCATTTGACGGGTCAGGGGGTGACTGCGCGGGAGACGATCGAACACGCCCAGGAACAGCTGGAAGATCAGGTTATCCGCTGCCGTTGCTCTGTTTTAGTAAGGGACATTGCCGCCGCTGGGCAGTTCAACGTTTGCGATAAAATAATTTTTAAGACGCAGTGATAAAGGGGCTGCATATATACGCGCAAGATAGAACAGAATTTGTGAAGACAGCGCCTTTGCGTTCCTATAACCTTGGTCCGTGGAGATCGGAATTTACGAAAAAATACAGGAATTGTTCAGGATGCCGTTACAGCTGTTGACATTGATGATGAGCGAACCGCTCTGGTGCTTGTCAGTCTTACTCCTGACGGGAATATTTGCACAGAAAGAACTTATTATGCGATGATTTGCGAGATTGATGCGACGGCATGTAAAGTTACATTTCATGTTACTGACGACGTAGCGTAGCCCTCAATCAAATCCTGGTTTACGATTGAACCCTATGGGCCGCAGAGTGCTTGCGGCCTCATTCTGTTTAAAACCGGGTATGAAATTGCGGCATTAAAACGCATAGTCCAGCGAATAGAGTATGAAGAAGCCAGGGAACGGTGATCTTTTCAGATTGCTGCACCCTGGCTTTTTGTTGTCAATTGAAATTCAAAACCGGGATTTCAATTTTTGTAATATAGTCCTCGATTCTGTCGATCACCAGTTCATTGATCCCAATCTCATAGGCATAGCCGGAGAACTGTAAATGGTGCTGCTCTGCGTAGCGGAGGATCGCTTCATAGCGGGCAGGCAGCCTGTCCCAATTCCCAATGCAGAATGCCCGCAAATAGACCCCGCCGGGGCGCCTGTGGAGTCCCATCCTGTTCTGCGTGTCCGGCAGTTCGATAAACAGCTTGGAGTAGTCCTCAAACCTCCGGGCCAGGAGGTTTTCCACCGGGAGCATGGAGCCGTAGGGAGTCTGGTACATACGCGGAAGCTGATATTTCTTGGTCTGCTCAAGAATCAGCTCGATCTCCTCCTCCAGGGACTTTTCCGGTGATGTTTGCACCGTCGCCAGATACTGCGGTTCCCGCTCAATGAGGGAGATCTCGGAGAGGTCCAGGTCCAAAAGTTCGGTCATCTCCTGGCGGCGGCTGCACAGTTTTGACCGGACGGCCTTCAGCCCCTGGATCGTCCGGTCCAGTTCTGAGATTTTATCCCGAAGCAGGTCCGCCATGCTCCCAGCGGACCTGTTTTTCATAAATTCCTGAATATCCCGGATGGGCACGTTCATGTCCCGGAGCAGCAGGATCACCTCCAGCTCCGTACTCTGGTAATAGCTGTATAGCCGGTACCCATTTTCTTCGTGGATAAACGCAGGCTTGAACAGCCCGATCTCATCATACCACATGAGTGTCTTTTTGTTGATCCCATGCAGAGCGGCAAACTGGCCGATGGTAAACAGCTTCGGTTTTTCCCGCAGCATTTTCAAAAACCCCCTTGACCGTACAGTAACTGTAGGGATTATGATACTCCATGCCGGTAACTACCACAAGAAGCAGGAGGAATTTCCGTGCAGAATGAAATTGCATACAGCAGACCCGTCACCCTGACAAACATTCTTGGATTTGCAGTCCCCACCATCGCCATGAGCGTATTCATGTCCTTCTATACGATGGTGGACGGGCTGTTCGTCTCAAACCTGATCGGGACCAGCGCCCTGTCTGCCCTCAATCTGGTCTATCCCGTCATCGCGCTGGTGACGGCCATCTCCACCATGCTCGCAACCGGCGGCAGCGCGGCTATCATGAGAAAGATGGGAGAGGGAAAGCCCGATGAAGCAAAGCAGGACTTTACGTTTCTGATCCTGGTCAATGTCCTGACCGGCCTTGTGATGTGCGGGCTGGGCTATCTGTTCATGGGGAAGATCTTCGGCTCCATGTCCCTGTCCCCGGAGGTCTCCGCCTATTGCTGGGAATATCTGAGCCGTTACCTGCTGTTCACCGTCCCTATTCTTTTGATGAATAACTTCACCCTCTATATGATCGCAGCAGGCAAGGCGTCCCTTTCCCTGCTCTGCTCCGTCGCCGGCGGCGTGACCAATATCGTGCTGGACTACCTGTTTATCGCCGTTTTCCGCTGGGGGATCGGCGGGGCGGCGGTTGCCACCGGCCTGGGGTACTCCATCACAGCCATCGTGGGCCTGCTGGTGTTCTCCAACCGGAACAGTCTGCTCCATTTTGTCAGGCCGGTCTGCCGGCCCCAAACGCTCGGGAGAGCCGTCACAAACGGCTGCTCTGAAATGGCCACCGCGCTGGTCAACGGCATCATCACGCTGATGTTCAACTGGACGATGCTCAAATATGTAGGGGAGGACGGCGTTGCCGCAATCACCATCATCTCCTATGTGCTGGCCTTTGCCGGGTCCCTGTATGCCGGTTATGCCTACGGGGTGGCCCCCATGCTCAGCTTTTATTACGGGGAACAGAACCATGAGAAGCTCAGGAAGCTGGTCCGCACCAGTCTGAAAATCATCGGCGCGATTGCGGCGGCCACCGTGCTCGTCTCTCTGGCTGTCACAGAGCCGCTGGTGTCCATCTTCGCCCGGCCCGGAACACCTGTCTATGACCTGGCTGTGGCAGGAAACCGGATCTGTTCCCTGGCCCTGCTCTTTGTGGGCTTCAACATTTTTGCAAGCGGGATGTTCACCGCGCTTTCCAATGGGCTCATTTCGGCAGTGCTGGCGTTTTCCCGCACCTTTGTCTTTACACTGATCGCCATGCTGGTCCTCCCGGTCATTCTGGGTGTCACCGGGATCTGGCTGGCGACACCGGCCGCGGAGCTGGCGGCAGTCGTCCTGTCCGCCGTCATGCTCCTGAAATACCGGCGGCGCTACTGCTATTGATTCCAGGGGGGAGTATTTTGAAGTTGGTGATTCTGCTGGCCGTAATCGCGGGAAAATGGCTTCTGTGCCTATGGAGCGGCCTGGGCCTGGTTTTTCTGCTCTTTTGGCTGAAAGGGAAGCAGTTCAGGGGTAATAGCGAAAAATGGGACGATTTCTTTCTTGCGCTGCCGCCGCAAAAGGTGGAGCAGTATGCGATTGGTATTTATCTGGCCGCCACGCTGCTCTCGTCCGGCATCAGCTATTGTGTCCTGAAATGGGCGGGCTTCCAGCACAGTCTTTTGATCGCAGGTGCGCTGTTTGTGGTCGGAGCCTTGATTACAGAGTACCGGTGGTTCACAAAAAAGCGGGACTATGTGCTGAAGCGGTATCAGGAGATCCCGCAGACGATTTTGGAAAGAAGAAATGGAGAAAACAAAATGGATGGACAGATCGTATTGAGAGAATACCAGACATCAGACCGCCCGGCTTTGATCGGGATCATCCGGGAGACGTGGCAGTATGACAAGTTTGCCTCCCCCAAGACGGCGCAGAAGCTGGCGCGGGCCTATCTGGACAGCTGCCTCACCAATCAGACCTTTACCCAGGTCGCGCTGGTGGATGAAGTCCCGGTGGGGATTATCATGGTCAAAGACCGCAGGGAGAAGAGATGCCCGTTCCGCCTCAGACTGCGGATGCTCCTCTCCGTGGCGTCGCTGTTCCTGTCCAAAGAGGGGCGTATGGTCACCAGGTTCTTTTCCGGCGTGGAAGAGATCGACCGGCAGCTCCTCCAGGACACCCAGACCGAGTACCAGGGAGAGATTGCCTTCTTTGCGGTCAATTCCAGATACCGGGGCATCGGCCTGGGGAAGAAGCTGTTTGATGCCGCGCGGGATTACATGAGGAACCGGCGGATCAGCAATTTCTTCCTGTTCACAGACACCACCTGCAATTACCCGTTTTATGAGCGCCGGGGCATGGAGCGCCGCGGGGAGCGCGTCCACACCTTTGCGGCAAAGGGAAAATCCGGGACCCTGACCATGTTTATTTACGATTCCTTCATAGAATGTTAAGACAGTTTCTGTCGTTTTCCCCTTCACGTGTGATAAAATGCCTTTCACGGCTCAACGATAAAGAGGTGTCTTTTACGAAATCCAGACAGCGTATTCTCTTCCTGACCGCAGCGGGGCTTCTGATTGTCGGAGGTGGATGGTTCCTATACTCCACCGGCTTTTTCCAGGCGGCGTCCTCTCAGGAATCCCTGCGGGCCTACATTGACGACTTTGCGCCATACTCCCACCTGTGTTTTTTCCTGCTCCAATTTCTCTCTGTCGTGCTGGCTCCGATCCCCAGCAATATTACCGCTGCCGCGGGCGGTGTTCTCTTTGGAACATGGCCTTCCTTTTTCCTCACCTTCGCCGCAGTAGTCGCCGGTTCCCTGCTGTTGTTCTGGTTGGCCCGGGTGCTGGGCCGGGACTTTGCCGGGCGTTTTGTCAGCCGGAGGCTGTCTGAAAAATATCAGCAGATCCTCCAGACCAAGGCTCCGGTGTTCCTCACTCTGGCGTTCCTTTTCCCCTTTTTCCCAGACGATCTTCTGTGCATCCTGGCCGGCCTGTCCTCGCTCTCATTCCGCCGCTTTGCGGTGATCGTCCTGCTTGCCCGCCCCTGGGGACTGCTCTTTGCCAGCGCCCTGGGCGGCGCCGCCTTTCATGTCTCTCCGTGGGCGATGGTTTTGATCGGTGTAGCGGGGTTAGTCCTGTTTCTTCTGGGGATGAAATATGGGGATCAGATCGAAGCGGCCATCCTGAAGCGCCTGTCCCGGCGGAAAGGCAATGATGCGGCCTGCTGATTGCGGCAGAGGTTCCGGCCTCTTTGGCTCAATGAGAATAGCGACTGTGGACAGCCCCAACAAGGCGGCCGCTTCCGGATTTCTGGCGGCGCTGTCTTGTTGGGGCGTAATCCTGCTTTGAGACAACTGGGATTGTGTTGGGTCGCGGGGCGGCTTGCCTTTTATTTGAACTTCCCCTATACTATAACGATGGATATATTTTGTATGAAACGGAGAATTTGGTGATTCTTGATGAATAAAAAAGATTTGAAAATGCGGCCGGTCGGCAATGAGTATCTGGAACAATATAACGCCTTGCTGCGCTATGTATTCCAGGTGACGGATCAGGAACTCAGTTCCGTAGGTTGGCAGGAGAAGGAGATCATCCGGGCGAAATTTCCAACCATGCAGAAAGCGGACGTGATCGGCTGGTTTGACGGCGACACCCTGGTTTCCCAGGTGGCGGTCTATCCGATGCGCGTCAAGGTTTTTGGGAAGACCTATTCCATGGGCGGCCTGACGGGAGTGGGGACCTACCCGGAATACTCCAATATGGGCCTGATGCACAAGCTGCTGGAGCAGGCCCTGAAAAACATGAGGGAGAAAAAGCAGTATATCTGCTATCTCTACCCCTATTCGATCCCCTATTACCGGCGAAAGGGCTGGGAACTGATCTCGGACAAGATCTCGTATGAGATCAAGGACTATCAGCTTCCGAAAAACCACCAGGTCGCCGGCAGCGTGCGCCGGGTGAAGGCGGACGGCGAGGAACTGAAGGAGACCTACGCCCGCTTTGCCGAGCATACCCACGGAGCCATCCTCCGGGATGAGCTGGCCTGGAACGAATACTGGCTCTGGGACCGGGACGATATCATGGCGGCAATCTACTATAACGAGAATGAGGAGCCGGACGGGTATATCATCTACTGGATCGAAAATGAAGTGTTCTATATCAAGGACATGATTTTCAATCATGAGGAGGCCCGCACGGGGCTGTGGAACTTTGTTTCCGCCCACTTCTCCATGATCGACCGGGTGGAGGGCAGCACCTATACGGACGAGCCGCTGGCCTTCCTGCTGGAGGACGCCAGCATCACCGAGTCCATCTCCCCCTACTATATGGCGAGGATTGTGGATTTCCCCGCGTTCGTCGCGGACTATCCCTTCAAGGCGGACGGTACGGAGCGGGAGTGGCGCTTCTCCATGACGGACCCGATCATGGAGTGCAACCAGGGCTCGTTCCTGCTGAAGATATCAAAGGACGGCAGGGGGACGGCTGTGAAGATCTCCGAGCCGTGCGCCGACAGCATCAGCATCCAGACCATGACGACCATGCTGATGGGCTATAAGCGCCCGGACTACCTCGCCAAAATCGGGAGAATCCACGCCGGCGGGGAGACGATTGACATGCTGGAGGACGCGATTGAGCAGCAGCCACCCTATATATCCGACTATTTCTAAGGGCCGGAATATCATTTTTTCAGACTACTTCCACAAAGGCAGGTGATCCCCCGCTATGCAGAAAGTTGATTTGCTGGAGGGCTCCATTGTTCGGAGCCTGACCAGTTTAGCCCTGCCCATCATGGCCACGTCTTTGATCCAGATGGCCTACAATATGACGGACATGATATGGATCGGCCGCGTATCAGCCAATGCGGTGGCGGCGGTGGGCGCCGCGGGAATGTATCTGTGGCTCGCCAACGGCCTTGCCATGATCCCGCGCCTGGGCGGGCAGGTCAAAGTGGCGCATGAGCTGGGCGCGCAAAATATAGAACGTGCGGCCTCTTATGGGCAGGCGGCATTCCATCTCGGGGCCTTGCTGGTGGTTCTGTTTACAACGCTTTGTATCACACTCAACGGGCCGCTGATCGCATTTTTCAGGCTGAACACGCCCTCTGTGATCGCGGACGCACGCACCTATCTGGTAATTGTGGCGGCCGGATTTTTCTTCTCATTCTTCAATCAGATTTTTACGGGGATGTTCACCGCTATGGGGGGAAGCGTGGTGGTTCTGCGCTCCACGGCCATCGGGCTGGTGGGGAACATCATTCTGGACCCGCTTATGATCTTTGGGATCGGCCCATTCCCGCAGATGGGCGTGGCCGGAGCCGCCACAGCCACCGTTCTGGCCCAGGCCATCGTAACAGCCATGTTCCTTCTGGCAGCCCGCCGCGAGATGACCGTTTTTCCGCAAATCCATATATTCCAGGCCAGTCAGTGGAGGGCCTGGGCGGAGATTTTGAAAATCGGTTTGCCTGTCTCCATCCAGAGCATGTTTTTCTCCGGCCTCTCCATGATCCTCGCCAGGCTCGTCGCGGGCTGGGGGGACGCCGCTATCGCGGCTCAGAAGGTCGGTTCGCAGATCGAGTCCATCTCCTATACCACGGCGGAGGGATTTGCCACGGCGGTCAACGCATTTATCGCACAAAACTTCGGCGCGGGCCGGATGGAGCGCATCCGTAAGGGGTATTGGACAGCCATCGGTATGATCGTTGTCTGGAGCGGCTTCACCACACTTATGCTGGTGGTCTTTCCTGTTCCGCTGTTCCGGATATTCATTCCGGATGACCACGTGCTGCAGACCGGCGTGAGCTATCTGCGGATCATGGGTTACTCCCAGATCTTGATGTGCCTGGAGATCACCTCCTCCGGCGCGTTCCAGGGACTGGGCCGCCCAATGCCGCCCACGCTGGCCGGTATCATCGGGAACGCCGCCCGCATCCCTCTGGCTGTATTCCTCAGCGCCACAGTACTGGGGCTGGATGGGGTCTGGTGGAGCATCAGCATCTCCAGCATTGCAAAAGGCATCGTCGTGTTCACCTGGTTTGTGGTGATCCTGCGCCGTTATACACACCTGCAGGCGCAGGGAGTTGACGGACTGGAGTGACTGTCCGCAGGCTGATTTTGGGTATTGTGCCAGGATACAATGCCTCGAAAATCCACCGGCAGGAGGTTGTACGGTTGCGGGATATTGCATACCAAGCGTTTCAAAAAGGAAATTGACCTTGCGCTGCTGGGGATCGAGAAATGGGCGGATGACCGTGCCTATTTCTGCACACCCAGAAAAGCCGGGATCATAGGCAGGGACGGAGTACCCGGAGCACTGTGCCGCCATGAGTTATACCGTTACGCTGGAACTGCCGGACGGCGCTATGACCCTTGCGGACTGCGGCGACGGGGATCGCCCCAGACAGGCGCCCTGCGCCCCGGATCAGCCGAAGGCTACTTCGTATGTAGCAGGGATCGGGTTTATCGGCGGTGCGGATGGCCCGGCATCCGCTTTTGTTGGAGAGGAGCAGGGAAAACTTCGGATGGCCTGTTCCTTGCTTCGTTTCGGCGGAGAATGTGGAATAGCGGATGATTTTCCACGAAAAGCAGTTTGAGGACATGACCCTGGAGTGGACTCCGTCAAATGAGGCCAAGCATTCCATATCTGGAAGATAGAATACGGCTGAGGTGCCTGCGCTGTTAGCGCCGACGTGACTTGACCAAAAGAGAGGTGGAAAAATCCTAGACCAAAATGAGTAACTAAGTATGGGACAGGGCAGGTTTCTATATATTTTCATCCTCTGGTCAACAATTCAAGACAGCCGCTGTGGAGGTTCCCACAGCGGCTGTTCGTTATGATTGTCAACTCCGTCCCGTTCTGGCATTGGCAAACCGGTCGACTGTAAAGTTATATACATAATAGAAAAGGACGCCGAAACAACACCCGATGATGTTGTTCATAATACGGAGGATAATTGCTGATTTTACCCCAAAGATATTTGTAGCCATAAGAAGCGCGCCAAAACAGTTCAGAAGGGTTTTCCAATGATAGGCGGCGCAGAGGCCGAGCAGCAATCCTGAATAGATTCCCAGATACGAGTGGGCGGAAGCCGGAAGCAGTTGGTATACGATCCCAAATAAAACACTCCCAGCCACGACGCCGCCCAGGCGTTGAAATGCCCGTTTGTTTGGGCGCTCGCCATATTGCGATAGGACCGTCAGGCAGGCACAGCCCACCCACATGATCCGGTCTACCTGAAGTAGTTCTCCGACAAGGATTCCAAGCGATAATCCAAGCGTCACCTGAAACTGCCATTTTCCGAGGGGATCAAAGAGGGAAAAGTCTTTCACGATCTGCGAGAACGTTTTGCCGTAATCTTTCTTCCTGTGATTGATGTAGAAAATGATTCCGCACAGCAGGCATCCCAGCAGCATTTCGAATACCCGGAGCACGAGCAGATGTCCGCCAACCGGATTCCCGTATAGGAACATATAGGCAAACAGGTACAGGCCCGCCCCTCCATATAACGGCTCGTGGCAGGCGGAGATCACGATAAAGCCGATGCTCAAGAAGTTGATCAGAAACCCCCACGCCGGATTTACGGACTGCGCAATGCAAGGGCTGAAGGTCAGCAGTACAAAGACAATAAAGAAGTTTATCAGGGAGCTTTTGAGGCAGTAGCCGAAGTCGACAAACCGGACCGTCAGCAGAATGCAGAAGATTACCACGGCGGCAGAGCTGTTTTCATCTCCAAACAGAAAGTTTAGAATAGAAATAAAAACGACTGCAAAGAGAACACAGAGGATATCCTTCACAATCAAGGCCGCAATCAATTTGTGCCGTTCAGACGGATTCGCTGCGTTTCTGATTTTCCCCTTACATACAGAGACATCTAATTGCATCGCCTGATAAAAGTTCATCTGGACCTTCCTTTCTCAGAGCATAATCCTATCATATCCGGCGGGGAAATCAAGAACGTAGCCTTTGTAAAAAAACTGTAAACAGTTCCGGACATGGGACTGTTAAAGCCGATCCGAATTGATGAAAACAGGCGGCGCCTTCCCTTAGCCGGAACAAATCAGAAAATTTGGGGAGTCACTGTCAACGGCGTGGGTGCAAGGGAGCGGGACAGGGTACTTACAGCTTCAGCTTCATCCGGTCCGTCTGAATGCCCCTGCCTGATTAGAACAGAGAGTTGTCGTTGTTCTGATCGGCAGGGGCGTTTTGTGTCCGAAGCCATTTCTGCGCAATGGCTTTGGACTTTTCTGAATAGGAGTCCTATGTTGCCTGCTAAATACAAACGGAGCAAAATGAAAGTGCAAAATATGAAACGGATGCGGCGGCCGGACTGTCGCTCCCTCGCACCGGACATCTCTCGCAGCAACGCATCAGCCATGGAGTACAGGCCAGCTCCGGCCCACTCTTTTAAAAAATGTTTGATCTGCCGGGACCTTCCTCTTAAAGCGGTGGGGAACCGACGCTGGCAGGCTGTTTGAAGTTACGACTGCTTTTCAAATAGAGGATAGTTCTGCGCATCTCCTGAAAAACGGCAGGACCTTATTTTCCTGCTGCATGAATACCTGCCGGAGGCCATTTCCACCAGTTGTACATTTCCGGGCGAATGCGGCGCAGGGTCATTCCGGTCACTGCCCCATCGCACATGGGGAAGTTCCTGTATAGAAAGGAGTATCAGCCGCCGCAGGCGGCTGATTACACACGTACAGCGAAACTCACCAAAAGACTCGAATGACGCCGCAGGTCACGGTGGTGGTAATGATTCCGGCGATGAGGACGCCAAGCGCGATGGCGGGGAGGGCTGTCCGGAGCCGGAGGTCCAGCACATCGGCCACCAGGGCGCCGGTCCAGGCCCCGGTCCCCGGCAGCGGGATTGCCACGAGGATGATCAGGCCGATGGTGCGATACTTTTTCACGATTCGGCCCTTGAGGTGTGCCCGGCGCTCCAGCCAGTCGATTTTCGGTCCAACCCAGCTGGATTTGCGCAGCCAGCCAAAAATACGGCGGAGCAAAAGAATGAGAAAGGGGATTGGAACGAGATTGCCGAGGATGGCGGCAGCCGCCGCTGCGGCTGGCGGCAGACCGGCGGCTATACCGGCCGGAATTGCACCGCGCAGTTCCAGCACAGGCACCATGGCAATGAGGAATGTCATGAGGAGCTCACCGAAAAAAGTATCGAATAAATCCATAGAATACACCTTTTTGTATGATAAATGTAACGATTGCATTCTACCATAGAGCGACGGATGCAGCAATGTTTATTTTTATCTGTACAAAATCGAAACATGTATTTGGGCGGTAAGCAATAGAGGGCAGACGGTACAGCCATACCCTAAAAGAAGAACGGCCCAAACCGGGAGGGGGGTCGGGAGGAACATCTGGCAAGCCATACATTATATATATTGGGACAGAGCGTATCAAAGTGCATGGATCGCAGACGATCTGCCGGAATGTTACGGTTATATTACAAGAGCTGCAAATCTATTGCAAACAGAAAATTGATCTGATATGATGCGTCTAGAACAAATGAGGAATCGCTCTTGGCTGCCCGGTACAGATACAGGAATGGCTAGCCACGGTATGTGTACCGTGTAAAAAAGAGGCTTCACTCAGGCGTTCTGAACTTCTAAAGCCGAACGCTCACCGAGGTAGTTTTTGGGGGGCCGCGTTTGCGGAGTGTATCTCTCCAATTTGCCAAAATGAGGGAACGGCGGAAATTTAAAGGAGGTAAACACCCAATGAAGAAGTTCCTTTCTCTGGTACTGGCTCTGGTGATGACCATGTCTCTGGTCACCGTCAGCGCCGGTGCTAAGGACTTCAGTGATGACGACAGCATCACCTATCAGGAAGCTGTTGACGTCATCTCCGAGATTGGTGTTGTCGACGGTTACACCGGCGGCGACTTCAAGCCCACTGATGTCCTGACCCGCGGTGCCGCCGCCAAGATCATCTGCAACCTGATCCTGGGGCCCACCACCGCTTCCGCTCTGAGCGCCAGCAGCGCTCCCTTTAAGGATGTGCCCGTGAGCAACACCTTCGCAGGCTACATCACCTACTGCGCCCAGGAGAAGATCATCAACGGCTACTCCGACGGCACCTTCCGTCCCACCGCTACCCTGAGCGGCAACGCGTTCATGAAGATGCTGCTGGGCGCCCTGGGCTATGACAGCGCTGTCGAGGGCTACACTGGTCCCAACTGGTCCGTGGCCGTCATCAAGCAGGCCGCCGGTATCGGCCTGGACGACGGCAACGACGAGTTCGTCGGCTCCAAGGCCGTGACCCGTCAGGAGGCCGCCCTGTACGCCTTCAACATGCTGCAGACCACCATGGTCGAGTACGACGCCAAGACCTCTGTCGACATCAACGGCGCTACCGTGACCATCGCCGGCGACAAGGCCAAGGAAGTCGAGAACACCTCTCGTACCGACGGCTACATCGACGACGACAACAAGATGCAGTTCGCTGAGAGATACTTCACCGACCTGCGCCTGACCACCGACACCACCGATGACTTCGGCCGTCCCGCCAACACCTGGCGCTTCAAGGGCGTTGAGGTTGGCACCTTCGCCAAGACCGCTGACGCCACCTACACCGCCGACGTGAAGCTGGGCCAGATCTACTCTGACCTGGGCATGTCCGACAAGGATGAGGCCGCTCCCGTCTTCGTGGACGGCGTTGAGGCTGACGAGGCCGCCAAGGTCTCCAAGGGCAACGACCTGAAGGTCAGCGAGCTGAAGTTCACCAACTCTCCCGTTGCGAAGTGCAACGTCGGCAACGGCACTCTGGTCGAGGCCTATCTGGATGAGGATACCAACGATGTCACCATCGTGGCTATCAACACCTACGTGGCTGAGGTCAACAAGGTTGTGGCCAAGACCAACTCCAAGGATGCTTACATCACCCTGTCCGAGCTGGCTGCTGAGAACGGCGCCACCTCCGGCCTGCGTGCCAACGACGAGTTCGAGACCACTGGTTTCGAGAACGACCAGATCGTCCTCTTCACCTATGCCAACAACGAGATCCAGTCTGTCAAGGCTGCTGAGTCCGCTGAGGGCACTCTGACCAGAAAGGTTTCCGGCAAGTCCATCAACCTGGGTGAGACCAAGTATGACTTCTCCAAGATGTATTCTGTGGACGGCGGCGAGAGCAGCCTGGGCATCGACAGCGAGTATGTCGTGTACCTGGATGCCAACGGCTATGCCATCTACGTCGAGGAGACTGAGTACAACATCGCTGACTACGCCTATCTGCGCGCTCTGCAGGGTTCCAGCGTTGCTTTCGCCTCTGACAAGGCTGCTCTGATCACCTATGACGGCAAGATGAAGACCGTCGACACCAAGGAGGACTACACCAACGACTTCGCTGGCTATGGTTCTGAGCTGCAGATTGGTAATGCCAACTCTGAGATTGTCCTGGTGAAGGAGACCTCCAACGGCGAGTATCGCCTGAAGGATCTCGACACCAAGAATCCCAGCATTGCTAAGGCCGAGGACTCCTTCGAGCTGCGGAACGGCGTGGCCCGGATCAACCTGACTAACAAGGGCGTGACCAACGCCTCCGATGCCAAGCAGGGCACCGACTACATCTATGCCGACAGCAAGACGGTGTTCGTGGTGGGCACCTATGACAGCGGTGCTCGCGAGAATTGGAAGAATGCTACCTATCGCGCCTACACCGGCATCAACAACGCTCCCACCATCGTGGACGACAACGACAGCAGCCCGGCTACCAATGCCATCGGCATGAGCTACTACTGCCGCAACAACGGCGTTGCCACCATCGTGTACCTGAGCGTGGACGAGGCTGACTACAAGGTCACCGGCGGCAACAACGACGTGATCTTCTTCGCCTTCGAGTCCGGCAGCAAGAAGATCGAGGACTCCGACAACGAGTACTACACCTACAACGCAGTTGTGGATGGCAAGATCGTTGAGGGCGTCAAGGTCGATGCCAGCGTGAAGATCAACAACAGAACTTCCAACGGCTCCTTCAGCAGCAACGTGGTCTTCACTGGCGCCGATTATGACGACGGTGTGATCACCGGCCTGGATTCTCTGAGCAACTCCGGCACCGTCACCGGCATCAACAAGGTGAACAATGAGAACGTCGTGCTCGGCTACGGCAACGGCTCTGAGTCCACCTATGTGGTCGCCGACGATGCGAAGATCTTCTTCATCGACGATGACGGCACCATTACCGAGGGTGCGGTGAGCAACATCCGCCGCTCCGACGAGGATGTCGTGACCTACGTCCTGGAGGATGGCCAGATCAGCTATCTGTTCGTCCAGCAGTACTTCGAGGATAACGACCAGTCCTCTTCCGGCGGCAGACAGGAGCTGACCAGCATCACTGGCGTGAGCTATCGTGCTCCCGACCTGACCCTGACTCTGAACGGCACCAACGCCGGCCAGAACTACAAGGTCACCCTGAAGATGATCGTTGCCGGTGTGACCACTGAGCTGGGCACCTACACGGTCACCGGCGCCACCGGCGCTACCAGCACCACCGCTGTCCTGTCCGTGGGCACTCTGGCCAGCATCGCTGCCAGCGGCGGTATCTACATGGTCTCCTGCGGCGGTCAGAACGCAACGTTCACTGCCTAAGGAACTGTGTTAACGTGCTGATGCACTAAGACAAAAAGGATTCCCGGACTTCTGTCCGGGAATCCTTTTTATGTGTCAGGCATAGTCAAAGCCGGTCGGCACACCCTCTGATAGCTTCTCCCTGCACGGACACACGGCTTGCGAGGATTTGCACAGGCTTTGGCCCAGCTGGCAGAGGAAACGAACTGGTGAATGAGCCGTTCCTTCGCCGCCAGCACCGGAAGAGTCGAAGGTCCCCCGGACTTTTGTCCGGGGGCGTTCCTTTGGGTTACAGTTTCCAGCCCCAGAGGATGATTTTCCCTTCCCCGTTGATGGTTCCGGCGTCCGCCACAAAATTCAGCGTCTTCAGGTCCTTCGGCGCGATGGAGGGGATGGTGCTGTAATAGGGCGGGTTCGATGTATCGTAGATATGCTCGCAGATGCAGGCAACGGGGGAGAGATAAGCCGCCAGACGGATTTTTGCTTTGCTTTGACCCAGACGGCCGTTCGCCTCCAGGCGGCACAGATAGTTTTGGTGCGTGCCCGGATGGAAATAGCTGTCTGTCGCAATATTGTTGCAGCGCAGATAGATATAGTGATAGGCTGTGGAGAGGATGGGGACGATCCACACCTCCGTGTACTGCGTGAAGTCGATCTGTGATACATCCACATCCACCTGCGCCGCTTCCTGCGTGACAGGCACTTCCAGAAGTTTTACCAGTGGGACGGCCTCGGCGGCTGCGGCTGCCTCCCGGCGGATGGCGGCATCCTGAGCCGTTCTCGCCTGCTGCTCCGCCGCGTCCGCGGCTGCCAGGGAGGCCAGAGCTGTCTCCAGCTTCTGATTGTCCCCGTTGAAATCCTCCATCCGGATGCGGTCCGTCAGCTCCCACTGGTTGAGATGAAATTGACTGGTCTGCTGCAAATTCTTCACCCTTTCCCGAAAATTGTGGCGGGAAAACTCCCGCTATCCAATCCCCCCTGACCGGAAGAAATTGCAGAATTTCGTGCAACAAAAAATTCCCCCGGACTTCGGTCCGGGGGGAATTTTCAACCGCGGGTACAATCACCCTTCTGGCGGGTAATCAGACACCCAACACAAAGCTCTGGTCGCCGCAGGTCACCATGTAGGTGGAGCCCGCAGACAGAGCGGCAGAGATGGTGGCGGTCGTCGTTGTCGCGGCGCCAGTCACGTTGGCGGTCGTCAGCTTCACCAGGGTGCCGCCGTTGACCAGGGAGATGGTCACGGGGTAGACCTGCCCGGCGTTCGTGCCGGTCAGAGTGACAGTGACGGTGCCGCTGCTGTAGCTTGCGCTGATCCCGCTCAGGACCACGCCGCTGCTACCGGCGCCCTCCTGCTTGCCGTTGTCAACTTCCTGGATGAACAGGTAGGCGATGTCGCCGTCAGTCACATCGAGGAGGCCGATGTAGGTAGCAGTGGAGTCGGAGCTGATGTTCTTCACATCGTCGATCTTGGTGATAACACCATCGGTATCGATGTAGTACATCTTGGCGTCAGAGGCGACCGTGTAGCGGACGCTGGCGGAAGCCGTCGTGCCGCCCAGGCCGATGCTGTAGGAGCCGGAGAGCTTCCACACGCCGGTGCCGGTGAGGGTGGTGTAATCAGATGTGGAGATCGCATCAGCGGAGGTCAGCAGACCCTTGTTGTTGTAGTCAGCATTGGTCACAACCTGGTTGACCGTGTCGTTGCCGGCCAGAACCACAGAGCCAGCATCCTGAGCGGCCTTGACCTTCACGGTGGTGATCTCGTCGTCCACAACCGCGTTGTACAGGTAGTACTGGTTGTTGTCGCCATCGGTGATCATCTTGGTGGCGGACTCAGCAGCCAGGAACACCACATCGCGCTTGCCGTTGGTGACATAGGCGCCGGTGGCGTCGATGAAGGCGAAGGTCACCACATCGCTGGAGCCGCTGGTGGTGTAGACCATCTCAACAGCCTTGGTCTCCACAGCGGGAGAGGTGGTCGGATCATCAGACATGATGGTGGGAGCGTTCTTGATGCCCTTGTAGACGGAATAGTCAGTCTTGCCGCGGGCATCGCTCTCAGCCACCACGAACACGGTCTCACTGTTGCCATACACCGTAGTGCCGGTTTTGGTGGTGATAGCCGCGCGGGTGTTCTTCATGTCGAAGTCGGTAGCGCCATTTCTCAAAACGCCGTTAGTAGAGATCGGATAGGTTCTGTCATCCTCGGTTGTAACAATGGAACCGTTCTTGTGAACATTGGCGGCCTGACGCAGAGCGTACTCGCCCTTGTCGTCAGCGCGGTAGTAGACGATGGTGCCCTCCAGAGAGGTGTAATCGTCGTCAGTATCCACCGTCTTCACGGAGCCGTCGGACATGACCAGCTGAACCTGATCCTTGCCGAAGCGGCTGTTGCTGCTCTGGGTGTAGAGCACATACGCGTACTGAGAGGCGTCGAACTCCTGCTCATCCACATAGATGACCATGCCGTTGGTATCCAGATAGATGACATAGTCGCTCTTGGTGGTCATGCTGGTCTCAGAGCCGAAGGAGAACGCAATGTTCTTGGAGTACTTGTACTCGGTATCGGCCAGAGTCAGGTTCTTGCCCAGGGTGTACTTGTCGAGGGTGCCCTCCACGGACTCGGCCTTCACAACGGACTTGATCTCGTCCGCGCTCTGGGAGTAGGTGAACAGGACCACATCGTCTTCCTCGAAGTTGTCGGTATTGGTCTCAAAGCGGGCCTTGCTGCCGGAGATGGACACAGAGGTAGAAGCGTCCTTCTCGGTCACGAGGCTCTCGGAGTTCACGACAACATAGGGATCGGAGACCTTCTCTTCCTTGGAGGAGATGGTGCCCACATAGGTGTCGATGATGCAGATGGTGACATCGTTGTTGTCCTCATCGTAGAAGACCTCAACGGTGCTGCCGTCAGCCACCAGCTTGTTGTTGGCGCTGGAGCTGGAGACCTTGACGGTGTTGCCCTTGGACACGGCAACATCATCGGCCTCGACGCCGTTGTAATAGACCTCGGCGTTCTTGTCCTTCTCGCTCATGTCGAGATCGCTGTAGATATCACCCAGCTTCACGTTGCTGGTGTAAGTCACATCAGCGGCGTCCGCATAGGTGCCGATCTTGTCGCCCTTGAAAGTCCACTTGGTGGCGGGACGGGCGAAGTCGTCGGTGGTCTCGGTCTTGTCCAGCTTGTCGAAGTAGCGCTCGGCAAACTGCAGGTTGGGCTTGTGCATGTTGTTGTCGTAGGAGCCCTGCGCAACTTCCTTGGCCTTGTCGCCGGCGATGGTCACGGTAGCGCCGTTGATGTCAACAGAGGTCTTGGCGTCGTACTCGACCATGGTGGCCTGCAGCATGTTGAAGGCGTACAGGGCAGCCTCCTCACGGGTCACGGCCTTGGAGCCGACGAACTCGTCGTTGCCGTCGTCCAGGCCGATACCGGCAGCCTGCTTGATGACGGCCACGGTCCAGTTGGCACCGGTGTAGCCCTCAATGGCGCTGTCATAGCCCAGAGCGCCCAGCAGCATCTTCATGAACGCATTGCCGCTCAGGGTGGCGGTGGGACGGAAGGTGCCGTCGGCGTAGCCGTTGATGATGCCCTGCTGAGAGCAGTAGGTGATGTAGCCTGCGAACACGTTGGTCACGGGCACATCCTTGAAGGGAGCGGTGTCAGCGCTCAGGTAGGAAGCGGTGGTGGGCCCCAGGATCAGGTTGCAGATGATCTTGGCGGCGGCACCGCGGGTCAGGACTTCAGTGGGCTTGAAGTCGCCGCCGGAATAACCGTCGACAACGCCGATGCCGCTGATGACGTCGACAGCTTCCTTGTAGGTGATGCTGCCGTCATCACTGAAGTCCTTGGCGCCGGCGCTGACGGTGACCAGAGACATGGTCATCACCAGAGCCAGTACCAGAGAAAGGAACTTCTTCATTGGGTGTTTACCTCCTTTAAATTTCCGCCGTTCCCTCATTTTGGCAAATTGGAGAGATACACTCCTCGCACAACGGCTTGCGGCCCTTGTGGGCCAGCGCTTTTCCGAACAACTTCGGTAGCATTTTGAGTTTTCATGCTACCAAACGGCTGCAAAGCTTGGAAACCCTGGAAAGTCTGGTAGCAAAATTAAAGATTTGGTAGCACCCAATTATGGAAATTTTTTGATGCATCAGATCAGCCGAGGATTGTGATGACATCCAATGCGCTTTTCGGTACCGCTCTTTCTCTGAATGATTTTGTCTGAAAGGCGGGCCCGCGCTTTCTTGAAATGGATGTCACATCGTTGAAAAATAGAAATACACAGGCATTCCGCCCCTCGCAGAGGTGGATTCCCTTTGTCCGGACTGCGGACTGAAAAGCGAAGGATGATTAAAAATGAGTGACAAATATAATCTGCTGATTTGATACATAAATGAAACCATTGGAATAGACAATGAACAAGAAATCTGATATAATTTTGCGCGGTAAAAGACTATTCTCGCGAGAGGAGCAATTTCATGAAGCGAAAAAAAACCGTGCCGGCAGAGGTGGTTCCAAAACCAGTGAATGATGCGGCGCCTGTGCCGGAGAAAGACCATCCGCTGTATGACCGCCTGTTTGTTGTGGGATTTGCGGTGCTGCTGTTTTTTGCCATGACGGTGCAGACGGTTCCCATGAGCCTGATTCTGGCGGCTGTGGCATTGGTGCTGTCCTTTGGCAGGGGGGGCTATGCACGGTTTCGCGGCCGCCTGGGAATCCCGGTCCTGGGGTTTCTGGCCTTTTTGATCCTCTGCGGGGCCGCCAGCCTGTATACGAGCTTCGGCGCCTACGCTTACGGAGAATATGCCAAGCTGCTGGCGTCCGGAGCCCTGGGCCTGCTGCTGTTGGCACGCGGACGGGAACAGAACGCCGGCGGACTCCTGTTCGGCTTCTCTGCCGTGTGCGGAGTGATCGGGCTTCTATGTATCGATGCCGGGTGCCGGGGACCGCTCTTTCGCGGCTTTGCCTCTTTTATGGAGGGGCTTGGGGATGCAGCTTATCAGAGCCTGGATCAAGCGACCTATACGGGCGCCCGGTTTGACGGCATCTATAACGACGCAAACCTGACCGGCAGCCTGATGGCGCTGGCGGTCTTGGTGGGACTCTACCTGATCCGTACAGGACGGAAACCGTGGGAGCGATTTGCGGCCTGCTTTCTGACCGGACTGTCCGCAGTGGCCTTTTTTACCGCAATGAGCCGTGGTGCCATTCTCTGCTTTGGCGCGACAGTCCTCTGCTATCTGTTGTTTGTGGGAAAAGGGCAGCGGGGCCAGCTGTTCCTGCTCCTGTTTTTCACGGCGTTATCCATGGGCGCATTCGGTCTGCTGTCTATGACGCTGCTCTCCTCCGGCTCTGTTCTTGGGACATTGGCCGCGTTGCCATGCGGACTTGTGCTCTGGGGCCTGTATGAAGGTTTGGGCCAGAAGGCGGCAGAGGTTCTCAATGGACACCCCCGCCTGATCGCGGGGATTGCTACCGGTCTGGTGGTGCTCTGCGCTGCGGGAACGGTGGCCGCTTTTACGCTGACGGAGCCCTTCGTCTGCACGGAGGAAAATGTTCTTTACCGGGGCGCGGACGTCACCTCCGGGGAGACCTATACCATCACCGGCGACTGGGACAACGGCGATGAGATCACTCTGATGGCCTATGGCTCCACCCAGGCGCAGGAGATGGAAAACCGGACGGAGACTTATTACAGCGGACCGCTGTCCGAGGCCTCCTTTACCGTGCCGGAGGGGATTACCCGGGTACTCTTCCAGTTCCGGGGACCGGAGGGGACTCAGATCCGCTCTCTGTCCCTCTCCGACGGTACGAAGATCCCCACATCCTATACGCTGCTGCCGGAAAACCTGGTGAGCCGGTTCCAGAAGAATCTGTTTCAGGACCGCAGCTTCCTGCTGCGGGTGCAGTATCTCAAGGACGGCTGGACCCTGTTTACGCAATCACCGTTGACGGGGCACGGCCTGGGCGCTACGGAGGGTCTGCTGACCTCGGTGCAGCCCTTCTTCTACCAGTCCCTCTATCTGCATAACCATATCCTGCAGGTGATGGACGAGACGGGTCTGCTGGGTCTTGCGGCGTTCCTGGCGCTGATGCTGGGTGCGGCATGGCTGCTGGTGCGGCGGCTGCGGACACAGCAGGATGGTATGGCTGCGGTATTGCTTGCCTGCTGGGTGATGATGAATCTCCACGGGTTGATGGAGATCTCCTTCTCCGTGCGGATGTTCCAGTGTGCCGCGTTTTTCCTGGTCCTTATGAGTGTTGTCTCCTGTGGGGAGCCCGCGGAGGGGAGAAGCGGCGTGCGGATCCTCCGGGTCGTAGGGACCCTGGCCGCCGCACTCTGGCTGGTCGTTTCCTTTGCGATGCTTTTGGGCAGCCAGATGGCACAGGCGCAATTCAGGGACTTCGATACGACGGATATGACCCGGTCGGAATTCCTGGACAGCATGGAAAAGCTGGATCGGATGGACGCCTATACCGATCAGGATTATAAGGTCAACCGGATGGTCAATGCACTGCAGGAGGGGGGCAGCCTCAATCTGGGTGTGGCGTCCCGCTGTGCCCGGGAACTGCGGGAGACCGGGGACTTTGACGCTTGTTATAAAGTCGCCGCTTACTATTATCTGCCCCTGCAGGATCTCTCCGGCTTCTTTGAGATCATGCAGGAGGGACTGGCTCAGGAGCGGTCTAATGCCGATGCGTGGAACAGTGCCTTTGATCTGTACGGACAGGCCTTTGCGCAACTGGACGAGTCGCAGATGGATGCGTTTGTGGCAGGCGTCTTGGCAACCATGGAACAGATGGAGCAGGCCAACGAGTATTTGCTGGTTCCGGTGGCGCTGGATGAGGCCAATCAGGCTCTCGCGGATAGTGTGACCACCGTGGAGACGGAGGACCTGGATGCCTCTGCCGCGTATGCGCTGCTCTCTGCGGTATTTGCCGGGCAGCAGGAATAAGTGGAAAAGAAAACAGAATGGGCCTGAATCCATCGGAACTATCCTGCTTTTACAGAATTATGGCAAAAAGGAAAAAGAATAAGCCGGAAAACTTATCAAAAGTTACCCAAAAACTTGAGCTGCGTCGAAAAATGTGCTAAAATATAAGCTGATTAACTAGGAAAAATGACGAGAAGATGTTTTCTCATTCAGAAGTTTATCTGTGGGTAGCATCTAGAATCTGGGAAGTACCGCCGGACTGGCGTGCGATACGGACCCAGCCGGTCAAATCAAAAGCAGGATGTGTTGTTTATATGGAAAAGATCCCGTTTTCCCCGCCGGATATTACCCAGGCGGAGATCGATGAAGTGGTGGATACCTTGCGGTCCGGCTGGATCACCACCGGTCCCAAGAGCAAACAGTTTGAGCGGGAGATCGCGGCCTATTGCGGAACGGATACCGCGGTGTGTCTCAACTCCGCTACCGCCAGCCTGGAGCTGACGCTGCGTGTACTGGGGATCGGCCCCGGGGACGAGGTGATCGTACCGGCTTATACGTATACAGCCACAGCCAGCCCGGTATGTCATGTAGGCGCCACGCTGGTGATGGTGGACAGCCAGCCGGACTGTTATGAGATGGATTATGCACAGCTTGAAAAAGCCATTACGCCGCGCACCAAGGCCATCATCCCGGTGGATGTGGGGGGGGATCCTGTGTGATTACACCCGTATTTTTTCCATCGTGGAAGATCGCCGGGGAGACTTTTCACCGGCATCTCCTCTGCAGGCGCAGCTGGGGCGGATCGCGGTGATCGCGGATGGCGCGCACAGCTTCGGTGCGGTCCGCGGCGGCATCCGCAGCGGTGCATGGGCGGATTTCACCACCTTTTCTTTCCATGCGGTGAAGAATCTCACCACCGCAGAGGGCGGCGCAGTGACCTGGCGCAGGGATCTGGGTCTGGATGATGCGGCGCTCTATCGTCGCTATATGCTGCTGAGCCTTCACGGCCAGGACAAGGATGCCCTGGCTAAGACCAAGGCCGGCGCGTGGGAATATGACATTGTGGCGCCTCTTTACAAGTGCAACATGACGGACATCATGGCCGCCATTGGCCTGGCCCAGCTGCACCGGTATGAGGAACTGCTGGCCAAGCGGTATGCCCTGGTGGAGCAGTATCATGAGCTGCTGGCGAGTACGGCCATTCGCCCCGCCCGGCACCTGACGGAGGATGGCCGCTCCAGCTGCCACCTGTATCTGACGGAGCTGGAGGGGAAGACCCTTTCCCAGCGCAATGCCGTCATTGATACTCTGGCCCAGCAGGGAATCGCCTCTAATGTCCACTATAAACCACTGCCTCTGCTGACGGCATACCGGGATCTGGGATTCCGGATGGAGGATTATCCCAACGCCTATGGCTTGTATGAGCGGGAGCTGACGCTGCCGCTGTATTCCACACTGACCCAGGCCCAGGCAGAGCGGATCTGCGGGGCACTGCGGGAGATCCTGTAGGAGGAATCATGGCAAATACCCAAACGTTCCAGCGCTTTGCCCCGCCCGGACGGGGTGCAATGGCCGCCAAGCGGCTCTTTGATATCGTCTGTGCGGCCTGCGGGCTGGTGGCCCTCAGTCCGTTGTTCCTGATCACGGCGTTGGCTGTAGGACTGACGTCTCCGGGCGGTATCCTGTTCTGTCAGGAACGGATCGGGCTGGGAGGCAAACCGTTTATCATCTATAAGTTCCGTACCATGCGGAAGGAAAATTCCGGATTGAAGATCACGGCTTCCGGGGATGACCGGATCACACCGGTGGGCCGAATCCTGCGCAAGACCAAGCTGGACGAGTTGCCCCAGCTGTTCAACGTGCTGCGGGGGGATATGAGTTTTGTAGGCCCCCGGCCGGAGGTACAGGAGTATACCGATTTGTACACAGAGGAGCAGAGGCAGGTGTTTCTGGTCCGTCCGGGGATCACGGGGGTGGCATCCATCCGCTATCGTAATGAAAACGACCTGCTTGCCGCCAGCGACGATCCCAACCGTACGTATATTCAGGAGATCCTGCCGGAAAAGCTGCGTCTGGATCTCTCGTACATCCCTCGGGCCGGTGTTGTTCAGGATATCGCCCTGATTTTTGAAACATTGGCGGTTGTGATCCGGGGATAAGCAAAAGAAAGGACAATCGTTGCTCCATGGATATTTGGCTCATCAACCACTACGCGGTGCCTCCGAAATATTATCCCCTGGCCCGGCAGACCTGCTTTGCCAGGTATCTGATGGCCATGGGCCACACGGTGACGATCTTCGCCGCCAGTACCGTTCACAACTCCAACATGAATCTCATTACCGACGGAGCTCCCTGGCGGGATGAGGTAGTGGACGGCGTGCACTATGTCTACATCCGGTGCATGGATTACCAGGGCAACGGGCTCAAGCGGATTTACAACATCTGCGAGTTCGCCTGGAAGCTGCCCGGTGTGTGCCGGAAGTTCCCCAGACCCGATGCCATTGTGGCCACCTCTATGCCCCCCACGTCCTGTGCCATGGGGATTCATCTGGCCCGGAAATACGGCTGCCGGGGCGTGGCGGAGATCGCAGATCTCTGGCCGGAGTCCATTGTGGCCTATGGGATCGCCGGACCCCGGAATCCCGCGGTGCTGGCCCTTCGGCGGCTGGAGAAGTGGATCTATGAAAAGGCGGATGACGTGGTGTTCACCTGCGAGGGCGGATATGACTATATCGTCGAGCAGGGCTGGGAGGGGAGGATCCCCCGTGCCAAGATCCACTATATCAATAACGGCGTGGATCTGGCAGTCTTTGATGAGAACCGGGCGCGCTATACGGTGCAGGACCCGGACCTGGAGGATCCCTCCGTGTTCAAGGTCGTCTACACCGGCTCCATCCGGAAGGTAAATCATCTGGGTCTGCTGCTGGACGCCGCCAAAGAGGTTACAGACCCCAGGGTAAAATTTTTGATCTGGGGAGACGGAGATCAGCGGGCAGCGCTGGAGCAGCGGGTCCGGGAGGAAGAGATCTCAAATGTGGTGTTCAAGGGAAAGGTGGAGAAGAAGTATATCCCCAGCATCGTCAGCCGGGCCGATATCAACTTGATCCATGGCGGAGATCAGGGAAAGGAATTGTTCCGGTTTGGTATTAGCCCCAACAAGATGTTCGACTGCTTTGCGGCCGGGCGGCCCATCCTGATGGATCTCCCTGCAAAATATAATCCAGTGGAGCAATTTCAAGCCGGGATTTGTCTTTCGAGTGTATCGGAGATTCCTGCCGCCATCCGGCAGATTCAGGTGCTTTCGCCCCAGGCCTATGAGAGCCTTTGCGGCAATGCCAGGAAAGCTGCCGCACGGTTTGATTTCCGAGTTTTAACACAGGAACTGATGGAGATTTTGGAAAAAAGGGGATGAGCCGTGTGGAATTTACCTATTCGGCATACAAAAACCTGATACACCTGCTTCAGACGGGCGGATATCGGGTCTGTTCCTATCACAACTGGCAGGATACAGCTCGCTGTGTGATCCTGCGGCATGATATTGACAGCAGCTTGGGCCAAGCGATGGCACTAGCCCGGGTGGAGCGGGAGCTGGGTGTGAGCAGTACTTATTTCGTGCTGCTTACAAGCGATTTCTATAACCCGGCCTCCAAAGGGAGCGTGGAAAAGCTCCGGTCCATCCAATCCATGGGGCACGAAGTTGGGCTGCACTTTGACGAAAAGGCCTATCTGGAAGGGACACCGGAGGAGACAGTGTCCCGCATCCTCCATGAGCGTGATATCCTGGCTTCCATTCTGGAGACGCCGGTGACTACCGTCTCTATGCACCGGCCTTCCCAAGCCACGCTGGAGTCGGACCTTCAGATTCCCGGCATGATCAATTCCTATGGGCAGACGTTTTTCCATGATTTCAAATACCTCTCGGACAGCCGCCGGAGATGGCGGGAACCAGTGGAGGAAATCATCCGTTCCGGAACATATGACCGCCTGCACATTCTGACCCATGCCTTCTGGTACCACAAAGCAGACGAATCCATCACAGAAACCGTGAGTGCGTTTATCCGTTCCGCAAATGCGGAACGCTATGGACAGATGCAGGAAAATATCACAGACTTGGCGAGCATTGTGATGAGGGATCGGTGTTTATGAAAATTAAGGAAATTCTGGATTTTCTGCAGACGGCCCGGATCCCGTTTTCTTTTACAGGTGACCCGGAGAGGGAAGTGGACCGATTTTCTTCTCTCTCCCACTACAGGGAGGGGTCCTTCACCTGGATCAAAAAGCAGGAGAACATCCCGCTGGGAATGGATCTGACGGGTCTGGCTCTGGTATTCGTTGCGGAGGATGTCGATGGCGGTAACGCTCCCAATGTGATCCGGACACCGGAAAGCAAGCACGCATTTTTTTCTTCGATTGAGCATTTTTATGCCCAGCCGGAGGAGCGGCCCGCCGTGGGGCAGTTTACCTATATCGGTCCGCGGGTCAAGCTGGGAAGAAACGTCCGGATCGGCCACAACTGCACGCTGGATGGGGACATCATCATCGGGGATGATACGGTCATCTGGAATAATGTGGTGCTGTTGAACCGGGTGACGGTGGGAAGCCGGTGTGATATTCACTCCGGTGCTGTGATTGGTCACGATGGATATGCTTATACCGAGGATGCCGGGCATCACAAGGTCATGGTGAAGCATTTTGGCGGCGTCAGTATCGGCAACGATGTTCTGATCGGTGAAAACGTCTGTATCAGCCGTGGAACCATTGATGACACCGTTCTGGAGGACGGCGTCAAGATCGATGCTCTGGGGCATATCGCGCATAATTGCTGGTTTGGAAGAAATGCGGCAATGCCAGTTCCGTGCAGTGTCAGCGGCAGCGTGCATGTGGGAGAGAATGCCTATCTCGCCGGCGATATTATCCGTAATCAGTGCACCATCGGAAAGGATGCGTTTGTAGGCTTGGGCGCTGTTGTTGTGAAAGATGTTGCCCCCGGTCAGACCGTGGTGGGAAACCCCGCAAAACCCTTTATCAAAAAGAAAGCGTGAGAAAATATGCAATTTATTGATTTAAAAGCACAGTATCATGCACTAAAAGAGGAGATCGATGCCAATATCCGGGGCGTGCTGGACTCTGCCCAGTTTATCGGCGGCCCTTATGTGAAGGAGCTGGAGGCGCAGCTGGCGGCCTTCACCGGCCGGAAGCACTGCATCACCTGCGCCAACGGTACGGATGCCCTACAGATCGCCTATATGGTGGCAGGTGTGGGTGCCGGGGACGCGGTGTTTTGCCCGGACATGACCTTCATCTCCTCCACGGAGCCGGCCAAAATGTTTGGGGCCACTGCTGTATTCTGTGACATCACGCCGGACACCTACTGCCTGAGCCCGGCGGGCCTGGAGCGGCAGATCCAGGCCGTGCTGACGGAGGGAAAGCTGACCCCCAAGGCCGTGGTGGCAGTGGATATTTTGGGAAATCCCTGTGACTATGATGCCATCGGGCCCATCTGTGAGAAATACGGGCTCTTCCTCATCGAGGATGCTGCCCAGAGCTTCGGGGCCTCCTATCATGGGAAAAAGGCCTGTGCTTTCGGCCATATCGCCACCACGTCCTTCTTCCCGGCAAAGCCCCTGGGCTGCTACGGCGACGGCGGCGCTATCTTTACGGACGACGACGCGGTGGATCAGCTGTGCCGGTCTTTGTGCGTCCACGGCAAGGGCCCCGGCGGCAAGTACGACAATGTGCGGGTAGGCATGAACTCCCGGCTGGATGCCATGCAGGCCGCCGTGCTGCTGCCTAAGCTTAAGGCTCTGGATACCTATGAGATCGACGCCCGACAGACGGTGGCCCGCCGGTACAACGAGGCGTTTGCCGGCCGGTTTGTGACGCCCTTTGTGGCGGAGGGCTGCGTCAGCGCCTGGGCCCAGTATGCCCTGCTGGCGAAGGACACCGCCCAGCGAGACGCCATCGTGGCCCACCTGAAGGAGGCCGGGATCCCCAATATGATCTACTATCCCACGCCCCAGCACGCGCTGCCGGTGTTCCGGGACGAGCCTCATTACGGAGAGACCTTCCACAACGCGGACGACTACTGTGCCCGGACCTTCTCCCTGCCCATGCATCCTTATCTGGAAGAGGCGGAGCAGCGCAAGGTTATCGACGCGGTTTTGGAGGGTCTGTGATGAAATTATCTGAAGCTGTCCGGGGCGTTTCCGGTACGCTGGCTGCAGATGGGGAATTCAGCTGCATCGCATTTGCCACGGAACAGGAGCAGTCCCAGTTTCTGACGTTTCTGGAAAAGGAAAAATTCCTCCCGGCTCTGGATAATTCCAAGATTTCCTGTGTGCTGACCACCTCCGCATTGGCGGAAAAGATCCCGCCCCATATCAAAGGTGTGTTCCTCTGTGACCGGCCCAAGGCTGCACTCTTTGAGATTCACAACCGCTTGGCTCGCCATCCGGATTATGTGGGCGCTTCTGCGGCTACTGTGGTGGGGGAGGGGTGCTCCATCAGCCCCCTGGCAGCCATTGACCGTGAAAACGTCGTCATCGGAGACCGCGTGACAATTGAACCCTTTGTGGTCATTAAGGGACGCGTGATCATCGGAAATGATGTGACCATCCGCAGCGGTGCGGTGATCGGTTGCAAGGGATTCTCTTTTTCAAAGGATGCACAGGGTCAAAATGTCTCTGTGGAGGATACTGCCCGGATCATCATCGAAGACCATGTGGAAATTTTTGAACAGGTAGCCATCAGTACCGGGATTTTTCCCTGGGAAGAGACCCGGATTGGAGAAAATACAAAAGTGGATGCCCAGTGTCACATTGGGCACGGCGCCCATATCGGTCGGAATTGCCTGCTGGCGGAAGGCAGCCGCTGCTGCGGGAACAGCCGGGTGGGAGATCACGTCTGGGTCGGCGTCGGGGCGATTGTGTCCAACCGCGTGCGCGTGGGCGACGGCGCCCGGGTATCCCTCGGGTCTGTCGTGACGAAAGAAGTTCCCGCCGGGCAGACAGTCTCCGGCAACTTTGCAATTGATCATCAGAAATTTTTATCCAACTTGAAAAAGTCTTTGGAGGAATAATTGATATGTCCATGAAAGAAGAACTGATCGAAAAGATCCAAAATAAGACCCTGACCATGGGTGTTTGCGGTCTGGGATACGTGGGACTGCCCCTGGCGGTGGATAAGGCGAAACACGGGTTCCGCACCATCGGCTTTGATGTCCAGCAGGAAAAGGTGGACATGGTGAACGCCGGGAAAAACTACATCGGCGACGTGGTGGACGCGGATCTGGAAAAGCTGGTGAATGCCGGGATGCTCAGCGCCACCACGGATTTCTCCCGGGTGTGTGATGTGGATTTCATCGCCATCTGCGTGCCCACGCCGCTGGACAAGCACCAGCAGCCGGACATCAGCTACGTCCGGGATTCCACCATCGCCATCTCCAAGCACCTCAGACGGGGATCCATGGTAGTGCTGGAGTCCACCACTTATCCCGGCACCACGGAGGAGCTGATTCGCCCCATCCTGGAGGAGGGCAGCGGCCTCAAGTGCGGGGAGGACTTTTACCTGGGCTTCTCCCCGGAGCGGGTGGATCCGGGCAACCTCATCTATAAGACCAGCAACACCCCCAAGGTTGTGGGTGCCATCGGTGCTGACGCCACGGAGGTGATCTCCATGGTGTACCACTCCATTCTGGATGGGGACGTGACCACCGTATCTTCTCCCGCTGTGGCAGAGATGGAGAAGATCCTGGAGAACACCTATCGAAACGTCAACATCGGCCTGATCAATGAGCTGGCCATTTTGTGCAATAAAATGGGCATTGACATCTGGGAAGTGGTGGACGCCGCCAAAACCAAGCCTTACGGCTTCCAGGCATTCTATCCCGGTCCCGGCCTGGGCGGCCACTGCATCCCCCTGGATCCCTATTACCTCAGCTGGAAGGCCCGGGAGTACGGCTTCCACACCTCCATGATCGAAGCGTCCATGATGGTCAACGACCGGATGCCTGAGTACACGGTGGAGCGGGCCGGAAAGATCCTCAACCGCTATAAGAAGGCTCTGAACGGCTCCAAGGTCCTGGTGCTGGGCGTGGCCTACAAGCAGGATATCGACGACTACCGGGAGAGCCCCGCCATCCGGGTCATCGAGGAGTTCCATAAAACGGGGGCCATGACGGATTTCTATGATCCCTTTATCCCCAAGTACCGTCATGAAGGCCAGTGGTATCAGGGCCTGGAGGCGCTGACGCCGGAGACCGTCAAAGCCTATGATCTGGTCATCATCACCACGGCCCACACCAAGGTGGACTACCAGATGGTGGCCGAGTGCGGCGTGCCGGTCTTTGACTGCAAGAATGTGACCAAGCACATTCAAAACCGGGAGAACATCGAGGTTCTGTAAAGCCGGCAGCTTCTCTTTTGGGAACGCGTCCGTATGAAGGAGTTTCAGGAATGATCAAAGTATGCCATATGACCAGTGCCCATCAGCCGGGAGACACGCGTATTTTTCAAAAGGAGTGCGTCTCTCTGGCAAAGGCCGGTTACCAGGTTTTTCTGGTGCAGCGGGGAGAGAGCGGGGAGAACTCCGGTGTCCGGATCATCGGTGTGGGACAGCCCTCCGGCGGGCGGCTTACCCGGATGACCTCCTTTGCCCGCAAAGTGTATGAGGCGGCACTGGCCGTGGACGCAGACCTTTATCACCTTCATGATCCGGAGCTGCTTCCCTACGGAATCAAGCTCAAGCGCCGGGGGAAAAAGGTGATTTTCGACAGTCACGAGCTCTATGCCGTGCAGCTGCGGCAAAAACCCTATCTGCCGGGCTGGTGCACGCGGATCATTGCGTTTGGATATGCGCGGTATGAGCGTTACGTCCTCCGGCGCCTGGACGGGGCCATCTTTCCCTGCACCGTGAACGGAGAGGACCCCTTTGCGGGAAGGTGTCCCCACACAGCGCTGGTAGACAACAGCGTCAAGCTGGAGGATTTTTATGAGCGGTATGATCCGGAAGCCGTACGGAACCAGGATCAGATCTGCCTGACAGGTTCTTTGACGGAGGCCCGGGGCATCACCAGTGCGATCCGGGCTGCGGCGTCGGCAAAGTGTACACTTGCGCTGGCTGGCCCGATCTCTCCGGCGGACTATGAGGCCCAGCTCCGGAAGATGCCGGAATTTTCCAGCGTAGATTACCGGGGCGTTCTGGCCAAGGACCAGGTGGCAGCGCTTCTGCAGACCAGCCGGGTGGGCCTTTCTCCGCTTTTGAACCAGGGCCAGTATTGGAAGGCTGAGAATCTGGCCACCAAGATCTGTGAGTATCTGGCCATGGGGCTGCCGGTGGTGATGAACGGGTCTGCCTACAACCGGGCATTCGTAGAGCGCTGGCACTGCGGCATCTGTGTGGACCCGGAGAACGTGGAGGAGATCGCCTCCGCTATCCGGTATCTGCTGGATCATCCGGAGGAGGCCCGGCAGATGGGAGAGAATGGCCGTCAGGCCGTGCGGGAAGAATTCAACTGGGGCGTGGAGGAAAAAAAGCTTCTGGCCCTGTACGAGGAAATTTTCAAGGAATAAAAGGGGAGCATCAACATGAAATACGTGCTCATCGGCTGCGGCCGGATCGCCGTCAACCACATCAAAGCCGTGCTGAACAACCACCTGGAACTGGCCGCTGTATGCGACGTCAAGCCGGAGGCTATGGAGACCCTCCTGGCCAAGCACGGCCTGGAGAAGGACACCTCCATCCGCCGCTATACCGACTATCGGGAGATGATCGAGGCGGAGCAGCCCACTCTGGCGGCCATTGCCACGGAGAGCGGAATCCACGCGGAGATCGCCCTCTACTGCATTGCCCACGGCGTCAACGTCATCATCGAAAAGCCCATGGCCATGTCCATGGCGGACGCCGATGCCATTGTGGAGGCTGCCCAGGCCCACCATGTCAAGGTGTGCGCCTGCCACCAGAACCGGTTCAATCCCGCGGTCCAGGCCACCCGGAAGGCCCTGGAGGAGGGCCGGTTCGGCAAGCTCTCCCACGGCTCCATCCATGTGCGCTGGAACCGGAACAAGGGCTATTACGACCAGGCCCCCTGGCGCGGCACTTGGGCCCAGGACGGAGGCTGCATGATGAACCAGTGCATCCATGGCGTGGATCTTCTGCGCTGGATGATGGGGGATGATGTGGTGGAGGTCTATGCCCAGACGGCTCAGCAGTTCCATCACTATCTGGAATGTGAGGACGTGGGCATGGCGGTGGTGAAATTCGCCAACGGCGCCATCGGCACCATCGAGGGCACCACCAACGTCTACCCCAAAAACCTGGAAGAGACGCTGTATCTCTTCGGTGAGACGGGAACGGTGAAGATCGGCGGTACCTCCACCAATAACATCGACGTCTGGCAGTTTGCCGACCAACGGGAGGAGGACGCAGCCCTGCAGGGGCTTCAGGAGGCCACCAGCAATGTCTACGGCAACGGCCATACCGCCGTTTACGCGGATATGATGGACGCCATCGTCCATGACCGGGCCCCGTATATCGACGCTCAGGCCGGCCGCCGGGCGCTGGAGATGATCCTTGCCATGTATCAGTCCGCGGCCACCGGAATGCCGGTGAAACTGCCGCTCAAGGACGTGGCCTCCCTGGACTTCACAGGCCGGTTTGACAAAAAAGAGGAGACAAACGGGTAAATGAAGCTGCCATCTGTCACAGAAAAACTGCGTGGGAGCCGGGCGGCCCAATCCCTGGAGAAGCTCTCCCGCGTAAGCCGGAGGCATCAGTTTTTGTTCCAGTGCGGACTGATCCTCCTCTACCGGCTGGTGCTGGACTTCATGTACCTTACGCAGCTCTCTCCCATCTACGCCTACAGCGGCTTTACCACGGATCTGGTGTGGATCAAATACGCCCTTTCCTGGCTGCTGGTATTGGTGTGTCTGCCCCTGGTGGTGGGGCTCCAGGGACAGGAGGAACGTCCCTCCTCCATCCTGGTGACGCTGATGAACTATGTTTACTTTCTCCCGATGACGTCCTATCTGGGATGCAAGGGAAGTGATCTGGGCTTCTTCTGCGCAGTGGCGGTGTACTGGCTGGTGCTGCTGGCGGTGCAGCTGCGTATGCCCACCATCTTGGTGCCCAAACTGCCCCACCGGCATACCTCCTTGTTATTTTTTCTCGTGAGTGTGGGGGCGTGCCTGTTCGTTATGGGGATCTCGGGGATCTATACCGGATTCCGGCTGAAGTTGAACCTTTCAGATGTCTATGGGATCCGGGCAGAGGCAGCAGCCTACGATATTCCCGGTCTTTTTGCCTACGTTCTCTCCTGGATGACGGTCATTTTGTCCGTGCTGATCCTGTACTGGCTGCAAAAGCGCCGGTACGTGGCGGTAGGCGTGCTGGTGGTAGTCTATCTGTTCTATTACTCCATCAGCGCACAGAAGTCCGTGTTTTTGTTTCTCTTTTTACTGCTGTTCTGCTACCTGCTGTACCGGAAATGGATGTACCGCTGGTGCGCCGGGCTGTTGTCACTGGGAGTCATGGGCTGCTGGGTGCTGGAGGCCGGGGCCCAGTTTCTCACCCCCATGTCCCTGTTTGTGCGCAGGCTCATGTACGTGCCTGTCCAGCTCAGCGAGGTGTACGCCCAATTTTTCCGGGAGCACCCGCTGAATCTGTTCCGGGACGGGATTTTGGGGAAGCTGTCCTATGACCCGGTCTATTCCATTAAGATCCCCAAGGTGATCGGAGAATATATGGGGACCGGATCCAGCGCCAACAACGGTCTGGTGGGTGATATGTATGCCAATCTGCCGGTCGTGCTGGGGGTTTTCCTGATGCCGCTGATCCTGGTGATCCTGTTCCGGCTGCTGGATGCGGCAGCCAGAGACATCCCCCAAAAGATCTATATCGGGCTGTGTGTGTTTTTTGCTATGAGTTTCTGCAACGGTTCCTGGAGTACCGTCCTGCTGTCCGGAGGATTCCTGATGGCCTGTATCTTCCTGTATCTATTTCCTGTACAAAAAGAGGAGCACGTAAAGAATGAACAATCGTGAACTGCGCGTTCAGGACCTTATTTCCGGGTTCCGGCGCGATTGGAAACTATTTTTGGTCATTGTGGCCGGGTTCCTCCTGCTGGGTCTTGCTGCTGGATTCTTCTTTTCCGGCCGGGCCTCGGCGGAAGGGTCCGGCAGCGCCCAGGCATGGGAGCCGGTGGACTTTGCGGAGGTCCCCATGGGTATCACCTATTATGTGGACTGTTACGACTACATCAAGGAGCAGCGCAAGGTCCTCTGTTCGTACATTGACGGTGTGCGGAACGATTCCTCTATTACGGAATCGCAGCAAGAGCAGCTCCTAGAGATGAAAGAAGAAATCCTGATCTTTGATGAGGACGAGCTTGTTCCTATCTACTGGGATCTGAACGCCCCGGATGCGTTTTACCTGCCCGATGAGCTACGTCAGAGCACTCTGGCTCAGTATCGGCGGGAGCGGGAGACGCTGCTGCAAAATATCAGCAAATCCGAGTATGCCAGATCTCTGCTGGATACCGTGGGCGGCCTGAGTACCAGCGACGCCGCCGTCAATGAGATCTACGCCTCCATTCTTTCCCAGGCAGCGGAATACCGCCAGCTGCAGCTGGATCTGGAACAGCTGGATACCCGGCTGAATCTGCTGGAAAACGAGTATCCCGCGCTGCGCCAGGCCAGTGAAGAAATGGCGCAGCGCCTCGATGACGCCGCCCGGGCGCTGGATGCGCGGGCGGAAGAGGCAGTGGCCCTGCTGGAGGAGATTGCGCAGGAAAACCATCTGAATATCACCTTCTCGGCGGAGCAGGAGGACGTGACGGTCCAGATCGGCCACACTACCCGGCCCGCCACCCGACAGGAGGCATTTACGGCCTTTGTGATCTTCTTTGGACTTGTGGGTATCTGTGCTGGCGGCTTTTTTGTCCTATGCCGGGAGACTTCTTCCTACAAAAAGGAGTCTCTGCAGCAGTGATTTGAAGATTTGAAAGGATACTCTGGGATGCAGTCTCGTTTGCTGAAAAATATTCTCTCTGTCAGTGGCGTGCTGATTTTGGTCAAGGCGCTGGGTTTTTTCAAGCAGATGGTAATCGCCGGCATTTTTGGCGCCAATGCCGAGACTGACCTGATCAATCTGTCCTATGGATTTATCGGCGACATCCAATATCTGCTGGTTCAAGTGATGCTTACCGCAGTGGTATCTGTTTATATTCATGTGAAGGAAGAGACCCAGAATGAAGCCGGGCAGTTTGCCAGCGACACCCTTTGCGCAGGCACCATCGTTGTAGCGGCGATTTCAGCGACCATTTTTATGCTTTCCCCCTGGATCTCAAAATTGCTGGCCCCAAGCTATTCCCAGGAATTGAGTAGCCAGCTCGGGGGCTATATTCGCCTATTTTCCCCGATCCTCATTCCATTGGTTTGGATGGCGGTTTTTCATGCACTTCTCAACTCCAACAAACGCTTTATCCCAGGTCAACTGGAGGGATTGTACCAAAGCGTGATCCTGGTTATCGTGATTATTTTGGGAGCGCCCTATCTGGGCGTGGACTCCCTAGTCATTGGATATTGGTTGTATGCAACCTTCAGCGCCGGGTTTCTGGGTTATCAGGCGCGGACTTATTTGAGGAAGAGCAGTAGAAATCCGTTCCGTAATCCGCAGGTCCGTTCGCTTCTCGCAATGGTTGGACCACTTTCTATCGGCTATGGTGCAGTTTATATCAACCAAATGGTAGACAAAATCCTGGTATCCGGACTGGCGGATGGGACGGTCACTGCCATGAGCTATGCCGCTACACTTTCCAATCTGGTAGGGACACTGATTTGCTCCCTCTGCTCCGTGCTTTATGCCCATGTAACAGAATATATTTCGCAGGAAAAGGAACAGGCTGTGGCCCAACTGACAGAACGGGCGATTTTGGTTCTGGTGATTCTGCTGCTGCCTGTCACTGTGATCGCAGTAAGCCAGGCGGAAGACATAGTCCTGCTCATATATGGCCGCGGCGCATTTGACGCGGAAGCGGCGGCTATGACAGCCCAGGCATTGATGGGCTACAGCCTGAGTTTTATCCCTTTGGCGTTACGTGAGGTATATAGCCGGGTCCAATACGGATATCAGGACTCTAAGCACCCCGCGGTAAACAGTGTCATCGGCATCGCCTGCAATGTTACATTGAGCATTTTGCTTTGTCGAAAGTTCGGTGTATTTGGAGTGACCCTTGCCAGCAGCGTAGCCACCCTGGTAATCGGCATGCTGAATGTGCAGTCTGCTCGCCGGACCGCATCATTCCTGTCGTTGAAATCTCTTTGGAACTTAACACCGAACATATTGATAGGTGGAATCCTGTCCATCCTTTTGACGTGGGGCTGCAAGCAATGGCTTGCAGAACTGCCGCTGCTGATTCGGCTGTGCTTGACCACTTTCTTTGTGTTCTCTGGATATAGTGTTTTGGTCATCCCTGCGGTATGGAAAACCGGGCTTATCAAGCCATGTCATTTTTCGCGCAAACAAAGATGAGCAGGAAAAATATCGCTGCTGAAGAGGAGCCTTCTATTAGCGGCTGGTAATTTTTATAGTCCGAGGAAGGACGCTCGGCAGAGATCAGAAAGAAAGCGGCGCGTCCCATATGCAGAGTAGCCTCTTTTTTGAGTGGTCTGCTGGCGCGCTCACGCTATGATTCTTTGCCTGTCCCCACTCAGCTTTTTTGGAGCCGTGCAGGCATTCTGCCTCGAATGCTGGAGCCTCAATTTGGGGCTATCTTCGCAGAAAGCAGTTGTATTCGCAGAAAGCAGTTGTATCTCTGTGTGCATTGCCACGGGCAACGAATATCAAATGAAGGGAATTATTTTATGTGTGGCATCAGTGGTTATCTGGATCTAGACCGTGGAGTGGATATTGGAATCTTGCGGCGTATGACGGATGTCATCCGTCACCGGGGGCCGGATGACGAGGGATATGCTTTGATTGGCCCCGGTGGGACATCTTTTTTCGGGGGGAACGATACAGTAAAAGGGCTGGAGGTCCCTCCGCTGGAAACTGCCGTGGGGACCGCTTCCTTTTTGGGATTTGGTCATCGCCGCCTGAGCATCTTGGATCTGAGCGTTGGTGGTCATCAGCCGATGTATTTGCCGGAACGGGATATCACCCTCATCTACAATGGGGAGTTATATAACTACATGGAACTTCGCGCCCAACTGGAAGCTCTGGGGTATACCTTCCACACCACCAGCGACACGGAAGTTTTACTGTATGCCTACTGCGAATGGGGTGAAGATTGTCTCACACAGTTCAACGGCATGTGGGGGTTTGCTTTGTGGGATGGACAGGAAAATAAGCTGTTTTGCGCCAGAGATCGGCTGGGAGCCAAACCGTTCCATTACTGGCGCCAGGGAAACCGTATCATGTTTGGATCAGAACTGAAGCAGCTTTGTCAGGATGGTGCCGTACAACGGCGGTTTGACACCTCTTATTTGGCAGCTAACCTGATATATCATATCAGTGATTATAACGATCAGACTCTGATTGAAGGCATGAAGACCCTCCGACCTGGCCATAAGCTTGTTGTGCAGCTGGGGGCCGGTCATAACACCATCGACTCCTTTACCATTTCTTCCTATTGGACGTTGCATGTTCATTATGATAACAGTAAAACCGAGGCGGAGTGGGTGCGGTTGGTGACAGAGGAGTTTTCCAGGTCTTGCCGCTGGCGTATGCGTAGCGACGCCCCCCTGGGGGCGCTTTTGTCCGGAGGGCTGGATTCCTCCTGCATGGTTACTGAGATGTGTTCGCAGATGGAAGACCCCTCACGGTTGCAAACGTTTACTACCAGTTATCCTGGTAACAACTCCTGTGACGAGTGGTTCTTTGCCGATCTTATCAACCGTTCCTGCGGCTGTACAGGTAACCAGATCCTACCGGATGCCGAGGACATTGAAAAGCGTTTTGAGAATTTGGTGTGGCATGTAGAAGGGAGCTGTGGACTCTCTCTTTTAGGCAGCAAATTTTTGTTGGATGAAATCAATCGCCGCGGCTATAAGGTGATTCTCAATGGCCAGTGTGGTGATGAATTGATGCTTGGCTACGAGCGTTATTATGCATTCTTTTTCGCATCCCTGATCAAGAGAAAGCAGTGGAAGACTCTGGTGTCAGAATTTCGTCAGGCCAGTCGCCATTCCAAATTATCTGTGAGAGATCTGGCCGCTTATGCGCTCTACTTTAATCAGCCAGTGGTGCGGGACTCACGGCAGCTTCATCGTGCCGGCCGGTTCATCAACCCCGACCTGTTAGACCAGCGCAATCGTGTGGAGTTGCGGGAGTTGCTGTATCCAAAAATACTGGAAAATCTCCAATACACGGAGTTGACGGCAACCCAGTTGACACATATTGTACGCTATGACGACCGGTTGTATATGTCGGCTTCAATTGAAAGCCGGATTCCTTTTATGGACTATCAGTTCGTGGAACTGTGCTGTCGGATTCCACCTGAGTACAAGATCAAAAATGGTTACACCAAGTATCTGATGCGGCAGGCATTTGACAGAAGAATGCCTCGGGAAGTTACCTGGCGCACGAATAAAATGGGCTTTGGAGCGCCTGTGACACAGTGGGGCAGGAGGTTTTCGCGGGATTATCTGTTGGCGTACATTGAGGATTGCCGTACAGAGAAGTACTTCAAAAAAGAGGCGCTTGCACAGATGGTAACCCGCAATCAAGCGGAACCGTCTATCTATGAATTTCTCGCGGTTGAACTTTTTGCACGGCAGTTTGATGTGTCATAAGTATGGGACATTACAGGGGAAAACTGCTTTGATATAGTTTTTCGGGTGGTGGAGGCTATTTCGCTTTTTGGTGCGAATATTGATATATATTCGCATCCGGACAAACAAGAGGGGAGATCCGCATGACCTGTGTTAAAAGTAAAAATAAGTTACTGACTACAGAAGTGTAGAAACAGAATTACAGGATGTCCTTAGCGGTAAAAAAGCAAAAAATGAGTGGCGCCTAGGAACTTTTGTTAATTGAAAATGGATATGAAAAGTTCCACGCTGGGGCGCTAAACAAACTCACGTCCTCCTGTGCGCACTCCGATAGCAGGAGTTGCTTACACTTGATTTTTTGCGCCATTTTATCCATTTTTCTATGACAAACACAAAATTAAAAAAATCTAGCCGAAAAATGGATTTGAAAAAATAGATGGCAGAAAGATATATTTGCCACTTTAAATTTCGGCCATAACGCTGTATAATTTGTTATATGATCGTAACCTAAATTAAGCGGGGAACGACACATAATGCAATTAGGAGCGTATGGGCAAGATGAATCATCTGCGAAAACAGATTCTCTTTTTGTGTGACAGTCTGATTTTAATTGTTTTTTCGACTTTTTTCTCGTGGTTTTCTCTGCGATATAATCTGACGGATGCAGTTGGACAATCCGTTCAGCTGATTCAAAATTTTGCGTTGCTTTATGCCTGCACAGTGCTTTTCCAACTTTTATTCCGCACGTATGACAGCCTTTGGCGGTACGCTGAGAGTAAGGAATACCTGTCGCTGCTCATGGCTGCATTTTGCGGATTTTTCCTCTACGAGGTCTTGAGCCGCATTTTTCTACAGAGCATAATTTCCTTTATGCTCCTGACTTGTGTGGCCAGCCTCTGGGTCTTGGGCATGCTGTTGCTGCGCTTTGCCTACCGTGTTTACCGCAGTCGGGTACTATTTAGTAAGGGCAGCCATCAAATCCCTGTGGCCATTGTCGGTGCAGGAGCAGCTGGCGTTCAGCTGCTGGATGAGCTCCAGAGCAATCCAGACAGCCGATACAGTGTGCAATGCTTTTTTGATGACGACCTTGGCAAGCTGGGAAAACGAATCCATGGCGTGGAAGTGAAGGGGACGATCAGCCAAGTGCAGGAGCGCCTGCGCGCGATGGATATTCAGGAGATCATTGTGGCGATTCCATCTGCGGGGGAAAACCGCCGCCACGAGATTTTACAGAAACTGTCCGGCCTCGAGCGGATCAAAATTTCTGTTTTGCCCAGTACACTGGACATGATCCGCCAAAAACCGATGCGCTCTCAACTGCGTGAGGTCCGCATTGAGGACTTATTGGGCCGTGAGCCGGTGTACTTGGACCCAGCGCCTGTGGATGCGTATCTCTCTGGAAAAACCGTATTGGTCACTGGAGGCGGCGGCTCTATCGGTTCAGAGCTGTGCCGACAGATTGTCAAGCACGATCCCAAAGAACTGGTGATCGTGGACATCTATGAGAATAACGCCTATGATATCCAGCAAGAACTGCTGTATCAGTATGGCGGGCGGCTCAATCTGAAAGTGGAGATTGCTTCCATACGGGACAGAGAGCGGATGCGGCAGATCTTCGCTACATACCGGCCGGATGTGGTTTTTCATGCCGCGGCGCACAAACATGTGCCGCTCATGGAAAACAGCCCCCAGGAGGCGATCCGCAACAATGTGTTTGGCACACTGAATCTCGTGCGGGCCGCGGATGAGTTCCACGTTCAGAAGTTCCTGCTGATCTCCACAGACAAAGCGGTCAATCCCACCTCTGTAATGGGTGCCAGCAAACGGCTTTGCGAGATGATTCTCCAGTCCATGAAAGGACACAGCGGCACTGATTTCGTGGCGGTTCGATTCGGAAATGTCTTGGGCTCCAACGGCTCCGTAGTACCGCTGTTTCAGCGGCAGATCGCCGCGGGGGGACCGATCACGGTAACAGACAAGCGCATTATCCGTTATTTTATGACAATTCCGGAAGCTGCACAGCTGGTGCTGCAGACCGGCGCCATGGCCCGGAAGAACGAGCTGTTTGTTCTGAATATGGGACAACCTGTAAAAATTCTGGATTTGGCGGAAAATATGATCAGACTCTCCGGGTATGTGCCGTATCGGGACATTGACATTGTAGAGACGGGGTTGCGGCCCGGCGAAAAGCTGTACGAGGAGCTGCTGATTGCCAGCCGGGACATTGAGCAGACGGAGAACAGCCAGATCTTTATCGAACGGCAGCCGGCGATTACGCCCGGCGAGCTGAGAGAGAAGCTGGAGATCCTCCAGGAGGCCCTGGAGAAAAATGATTCCTCCTGCATTCGGGAGGCGCTGCACAGGGTTGTGCCAACTTTCCATGAGCCGGAAGAGGTGAACTGCGGGCAAGGCGCCGAGGTTCGCATTCCGCAGCAGGCTGCTTCCAGATAAAGCTCAGAATTTTCAAAAAACCGCCATGCGCTGACATTTCGCATGGCGGTTTTTTCGGGACAGATTTCCTGCACGATATAAGGAGTGTTCTATGACCAAGCATTTTCCCCTTGCCAGATTCCTGCTCTGGATTCCTCCGTTGCTCTGGTATCGAATCATTTGGGGATTTTCCGCCCAGACAGCGTCTGCCTCCGGGAAAGTATCCGATGGACTTCTGCATCGCATCCTAAGTGTGCTGTCGCCTGCGTATGCCCGGTCTGAGGCTGATATTCAGGGGGCAGCTGTCGAGGTGCTTTCGTTTTTTTGAGAGAAAAGCCGCCCATATGTTTTTGTACTTCCTTTTGGTCATCCTGCTGTTAGTGGCGCTTGCGCCCTTTGTCCGGAACATTCTGCATCGGTCTGCTGCCGCGGGAGTTTTCTGTGCCGTCCTGGCAGCCCTGGATGAGATTCATCAGACGTTTATTCCGGGGCGTAGCGGAGCCGCACGAGATGTGGCGGTCGATTTGACGGGAGCCGCAATCGCGTATGGTATTTGGTTCCTACTGCGATGGGTGGGAGTCATACGAAGAGAACGGAGTCGGTTGCCTGCAATCCGAATATGGATGCCCGCAGGGATTGGCCTTCTCAGCGCCTGTATTCTGCCGCACCTTACACAATCCACCTTCAGCCATCCGGTTTTTGACAGCCTCTGTCAGCGGTTTCTGGAAAATTGGGAAACGCTTGACGCAGCCGGAAAGATCGCTGTATTAGAGGGGATTTCTCCTGTTATGAAGGAGATGTTATATGCGGGAACGGCAGGGCTGTTGGGGCTGATGACCATCCTGACGCTGGCAATGCGGGGATGGCCGCTGCTGCGCTCGATCACGGTATCGGTGTCAACTGCTGCGCTGGCAGCGGTCTTCTTTGCGAGGCTGCATAGTTGCTGCTTGATCCCGGGACTTTTATCTACAGCTACGGGTGTCCTTCTGGGAAGCATGGTTTGGGCCGGATGTATTTTAATTGTGAAAAGCAAAGCGCTGCTTTTCCATAAAGAATTCCAGACGTAAGCACGAAGCCCCAACGGGCTTCGTGTTCTTTCAAATAAGCTTATAGTGCGGCCAGGGACCGCCAGATCGGAATCCGATCATATCAAACAGAATCAAGAGCGGGCCGGCCAACAGCAGCCATAAAAGCGCATATCTGGGACAAATCTGCCCCAAAAAATTGCCGAAAAGAGAAGTGTAATCCCAAAGCCCCAAACCAAGCCAGACATTGAAAACCAGCCCGGCGGTCAACTGGGAAACAATCAGCACGATCCCTCCCAAAACTGCCTGGAGCCACAGCGGAAATGTCCAGGGCATTCGTTCGTTGACAGCGTCCAAAGGGATACACAGGAGGGAGAATACGGCAAGATCGGTCCAATGGCAGTTTCCGGTCAAAAGAAGCTGTAAAGCGCAGAAAACGACTCCGCCGCAGAACCATCGGAATATATGCCAAAGCAGCTGCATGATACGTCCCCCTCAAAAAAATTATCCGTTTCCCATCCTCCCTGATTAGGCATGCACAATGCTGAACGCCGGAAACAACAGTTCCCATCCGGTATGCGGATGACGGAGCTCCTTGCCAAGGTATTCGTGAAGAACCTCGTGCGCGTGGCCACAAACTCAAGGCCAGTGGCCAATCGGAACTGCAGTATGGAGGATTTTTCGGGCAGCTCCGTTTGATTTCTCCAGTATGCGGACTGGCAACGTGATGTCGGAAACCTTGCGGGAAAGCGTCTTTAGATGAGCTGCATGGCTATATTTTGGCAGCGGCAAATGACAAGAGGCCATTGTTAGTTTATGCACATTACCGCAAAATAGAAGTCATTTCCGATTTTAGAAAAATTTATTACTCCATAGAGAAAACGTAGATTCTGCTGAACAGAGAAAGGCTCCGGACGGGTGGCCTTCATTCACTGTTTTCCGTGCCTGTCGTACTCTTGGGGACAGCAATCTTTCGGGGGTATGGCGCGAATGTGCCGCCGACTATCGGGTGACATTCCGGTTTTCAGAGTGTCGATTTCGCCGATGCCTTTTTCCGGGAGCGTACAGCCAGCTGCAATTTCTCCATGATGTTTTGGGGGCCGGATTTCCGGCGGACGGAGTCTTTTGTGGACGAAACGAGGGAGAAATCGGGCACATCCGCTGCGGGGGTTGGAGACAGTACGGTTATATCTACGAAAAAGAGAGGAGCCGTTTGGCTAAAATAGAAAAAATGGCGGAGGCCCTGGAAAAGAAGTTGATTTTTCTCCCTAAAAATGATAGTTTGTAAGAGAGCACGCAGAGAGGCGTGTGATTGCTTTCCACATTTCTGTGAACGAACACAGAATGGAGAGAAGTGTGCAAAACATGCGGCCCGCTCTCACGGGACCGCTGGAAAAATTCTGAGGCTTCACAAGGGGGAAATTCCAATGTTTGATTCCAACCACGTATTCCTGGGCATTGCACCTATCGGCTGGTGCAACGACGATATGCCGGAGCTGGGCGGGGAGAACACCTTCCAGCAGACCGTCAGCGAGATGGCACTGGCGGGCTTCACCGGCTGCGAGATCGGCAACAAGTATCCCAAGGATCCTGCCGAGCTGAAGAAGGCCCTGGACCTGCGCGGCATGCGCATCGCCAGCCGCTGGTACTCATCCTTCCTCCTGACCCGCCCCTTTGAGGAGGAGGAGAAGGACTTCATCGCCAACCTGGACTTCCTGGCTGCTGTGGGCGCCAACCGCATCAACGTCAGCGAGCAGAGCTACTCCATCCAGGGCAAGATGGACGTACCCGTGCTCACCGGCGGCCACAAGCATGTGATGGACGACGCCGAGTGGAAGCTCCTGTGCGATGGCCTCAACAAGCTGGGCAAGATCGCTGCGGACCGGGGCTTCAAGCTGTGCTTCCACCACCACATGGGCACCGTGGTCCAGACCAGCGAGGAGACGGACCGCATGATGGCCAACACCGATCCCCGGTATGTGTTCCTGTGCTATGACACCGGCCACTTCACCTTCGCCGGCGAGGACCCCTGGCTATGCTGAAGAAGTACGCCGACCGGGTGGGCCACGTCCACCTGAAGGATATGCGGCTGCCAGTGGTGGAAGAGGCCCGGAAGAATGACTGGTCCTTCCTGCAGGCCGTCCGCAATGGCGCCTTCACCGTCCCCGGTGACGGCGACGTGGACTTCGATCCTGTGTTCAGGGTGCTGGCGGATGCCGGCTACCAGGGCTGGCTGCTGGTGGAGGCGGAACAGGATCCTGCCAAGGCCAATCCGCTGGAGTATGCCATGAAGGCACGGAAGTACATCCGGGAGCATACGGGACTCTAATTCGAAGGGGGACTGCGCCCCCCTCGACCGCCCCCCTCCCCAGTGACGTCGGTCACTGGGGACGCCGCCCAGGGCGGCTAAGTCAATGTATTTTCGGCAGGCGCATGTCCTGCCGAAAATGGTTGAAATGCATCGCGCCGCTGGCGCGAATGGAATTTGAGCAACAATCTTTATTTAGGAGATGACTCCAATGGCCTATATGAACAAGAACGCCGAGCTGAAGAACGGGTACAATGCCTATATTGACTCCTCTGTGGACGACATGGGTACCCAGATGGACGTGGGCCTGCTGCTGATGGAGGCGGGGGATACCTACGTCTATGAGGATGCCAAAAAAGAGGTGGCAATCCTCCTGTTTTCCGGCTCTGTCACCTATGAGTGGGACGGGAAGAAGGTGGAGGCCGACCGCCCTGACTGCTTCCACCACGATGCCTACTGCCTGCTGGCCGGCTGCGGCACGAAGGTGACCATCACCGCCAAGGCCCACAGTGAGCTGTATATCCAGGCCACTGTCAACGAGACGCCCTATGAGGCCGTCATGTACACCCCGGACAAGGTCCAGGTGGAGCACAAGGGCTTTGGCGGCGAGCTGATGGGCTGCATGTCCCGGGAGATCAAGACCTTCTTCGACCTGGACAACGCCCCCTTCTCCAAGATGGTCCTGGGCGAGGTGCTGAATCTGCCCGGCAAGTGGAGCTCCTATCCGCCCCACCACCATCCCCAGCCGGAGGTGTACTTCTACCGCTTCGACTATCCCGACGGCTTCGGCGCGGGCTTTGCCAACGGCGAGATCTTCAAGACGCAGCACAATGGCTGCGCCGTCATCAACCATGGCTTCCACTCCCAGACCGCCGCGCCGGGCTATGCCATGTGCTACGCCTGGGGCATCCGACACCTGGAGGGGGATCCCTGGGACAAGACCCGCATCGACGATCCGGAGCACGCCTGGCTGTGGAAGGCCGATGCCAACGACCACATCTATCCCAATCACTGACAGGAGGTAATCACCCCATGAAAACCGTTCGTTTGACCATGGCGCAGGCTTTGGTCCGTTTCCTTGAGAACCAGTATATCGAAGTGGACGGCGAACAGAGCCGCTTCGTCCGCGGTGTATTCATCATCCCCGGCCACGGCAACGTGGTGGGCCTGGGCCAGGCCCTGAGCCAGGAGGCCAAGCACCTGGAGATCTGGCACGGCCAGAATGAGCAGGGCATGGCCCAGGCAGCCGTGGCCTTCGCCAAGCAGATGAAGCGCAAGCAGATTTGCGTGGCCACCTCCTCCGTGGGCCCCGGCGCGGCCAACATGGTCACCGCCTGCGGCACCGCCACCGCCAACAACATCCCCCTGTTGGTGCTGCCCGGCGACGTGTACGCCTGCCGCCAGCCGGACCCCGTGCTCCAGCAGGTGGAGCAGACCAACAACCTCTCCATCTCCACCAACGACGCCTTCAAGGCCGTCTGCCGCTACTGGGACCGCATCGTCCGGCCGGAGCAGCTGATGAGCGCCATGATCTCCGCTTTCCGGGTGCTGACGGACCCCGCCAACACCGGCGCCGTCTGCATCGCCATGCCTCAGGACGTGGAGGGCGAGGCCTATGACTATCCCGAGAGCTTCTTCAAGAAGCGCGTCTGGCGTCTGGAGCGCCGTCCCGCCACCGAGGCCGCTCTGGCCGACGCGGCGGAGGTCATCAAGAAGGCCAAGCGGCCCATTCTGGTCTGCGGTGGCGGCGTCCGTTACTCTGAGGCCCACGAGGAGTTCCGGGCCTTCGCAGAGGCCACCGGCATCCCCTTCGGCGAAACCCAGGCCGGCAAGAGCGCCATCGAGTGGACCCACCCCCTGAACCTGGGCGGCCTGGGCGTCACCGGCTGCTCCGCCGCCAACGATATTGCCAAGAAGGCGGACGTGGTCATCGGCGTGGGCACCCGCTACACCGACTTCACCACCGCCTCCAAGTGGCTGTTCAAGGACACCTGCAAGTTCGTCAACATCAATGTGTCCGAGTTCCAGGCCCTGAAGATGGACGCCGTGCCCGTGGTGGCCGACGCCAAGGATGCCCTGCCCCGCCTGCTGGCGAAGCTGGACGGCTACAAGGCTCCCTACACCACTGAGGTGTCCGCCGCCCGCGAGAAGTGGGCCAAGGAGCTGGAGCGCCTGGACCATATCACCTTTGAGGACAAGAAGAGCTGGGAAACCTATCATCAACGACGCCAACGCCGACTCCGCCAAGCGGTTCGCCAAGGACCTGGACGCAGGCCTGTGCCAGACCACCGTGCTGGGCGCCATCAACGCCATGATGAGCGAGGGCGACGTGGCTATCGGCGCCGCCGGCTCCCTGCCCGGCGACATGCAGCGGATGTGGCGGCCCACCGGCATCGACTGCTATAACATGGAGTACGGCTACTCCACCATGGGCTATGAGATCGCCGGTGCCCTGGGCGTGAAGCTGGCCATTGGCGACAAGCGGGAAGTCTACGCCATGTGCGGCGACGGCAGCTTCAACATGCTCCACGGCGAGCTGGTCACCGCTGTTATGGAGCGCAAGAAGATCAACATCTGCCTGTTCGATAACGCCTCCTTCGGCTGCATCAACAACCTGCAGGTGGGCCACGGCAACGCGACGCTCTGCACGGAGCTGCGGTACCGCAGCAAGGACGGTCTGTTCGGTGACTTCCTGAACATCGATTACGCCAAGGTAGCGGAGGGCTACGGCTGCAAGAGCTACTCCATCCGCACCATGGAGGAGCTGGCGGCGGCCTTCGAGGACGCCAAGAAGGTGAAGGACCGCCCGGTGCTGTTCGACATCAAGGTGCTGCCCAAGACCATGACCGACGGCTACGGCTCCTGGTGGCGCGTGGGCGACACGGAGGTGTCCGAGCGGCCGGAGAACCTGGCGGCCTATCAGGATCACCTGGACCACGTGAGGGACGCCCGGAAGTATTGATCCTCTCGAGGGGGAGCAAGCTCCCCCTCGACCTCTCCTACCACCAGTGACATCGGTCACTGGTGAACGGCGCCCCAGGCGCCTGGGGCGGGGAATTTTCGGCAGGCGCATGTCCTGCCGAAAATGATTGAAAGATCTTCTTTCGCCGCTGGCGAAAGAACTGGGAAAACCCTTGGTTTTCCCAAGTCCCTTTTCTGCGGGTATCGAAAGAGGAGGAGATTTGTTTGAATTGTCCTTTTTGCGGCGCGGAAATGGGGAGCGGCGCTTTGCAAAGCAACTATGGAATCTATTGGCTGCCAAAGCCTCGGAAAGCCGGACCACCGGACTTGTCTAAGGATGCAGAGCATTTGAGCAGGCAGGATACCCCGCTCATTACGCCACCTTATATCCCAGCCTCCCGCTGTACCAAGTGCCGGAAGATTATTCTTGATTACTGAGCTGCCGCCCCGGTCGGCACGTCTATGACCGTCCGGGCCACGGTGCGGCGGGCGGTTGATAACCGCCCCTACAGGAAGATCTCCGGGCTTTCCCGAACTGCCAGGAGAGCGGCAGCGAAAAGCGGCGCAGGATGTATCCCTGACTTCCCCGGGCTGGTGGTTTCCCCAAGGGTAGCGCGTTTCCGTCCCTGACTGCCGCAAGGGACCGTCAACCATCCCCCGCCGGCGGCAGGAGGTCTGCGCCTGCGCAGACCGACCCGCCGAACATGTTTTCTTTTCCACCGGGCGCGGCGCATTTTCTTTTTGATGTCTCAAAAAGAAAATGGGGGGCGCATCTGCCAGACATCATCATAGCTGCCTTTCCCCGCTGAAACGGGCGGCCTTACAACTGCATATCCTCATTTTCAAATAAAGGAAGGTACACAATCATGGATAAGGTTCTGAAAATCGGCATCATCGGCTGCGGCGCCATCGGCAAGGATCACTGCCGCCGCATTATCGAGACGGTCCCCGGCGCCACGGTCGTGGCCGTCAGCGACTATGTGGCTGCTGCCGCCGACGGGACTGCCGCCAAGTACGGCATCAAGTCCTATGGCAACGACTGCGACGGCATGATCAAGGACCCCGAGGTGGAGGCCGTGGTCATCACCTCCATCGATCCTACCCATCACGACTACGTCATGAAGACTCTGGCAGAGGAGAAGTGGTGCTTCTGTGAGAAGCCCCTGAGCCAGAACGCCAAGGACTGCGAGGAGATCATCCGCCGGGAGCAGGAGATCGGCAAGCGGCTGGTGCAGGTGGGCTTCATGCGCCACTATGATCGGGGTTACGCTGAGATGAAGCGGATCATCGCCTCCGGCGAGCTGGGCAAGCCCCTCATCATCAAGGCCTGCCACCGCAACGTCTCCCAGGGCCCGGGCTTCAAGACGGAGAACGGTGTCACCAACGTCGCCATTCACGAGCTGGACATCTGCCGCTGGCTGCTGGATGACGAGTATGAGGACGTGCAGTGCGTGAAGGTCCGCCAGTCCTCCAACTCCGACAAGGGATATGATAACCCCCAGGTGATGCTGATGCGCACCAAGAAGGGCTGCTTCATCGACGTGGAGGTCCAGGTGGCCGACGGCTACGGCTATGACATCCAGTGCGAGGTGGTCTGCGAGAACGGCACCGTCAAGCTGCCCGATCCCTACGCCGTGGTGTGCCGCTCCCGCCCCGCCGGCTGGGACAGCGTGAAGCCCGCCGAGTCCATGCCCATCATGACCGACTGGAAGGAGCGCTTCATCGAGGCTTATGACATTGAGTTCTGCAAGTGGGTGGAGTCCGTCCATGCCGGCAAGCTCACCGGCCCCTCCTCCTGGGACGGCTACGTGGCCTGCGTGGCTGGCGACGCTCTGAACGCCTCCCGCGGAACCTCTCAGTTCCTGAAGGTGGAGACCATGGAAAAGCCGGAAATGTACAAGTGATCTGCAAAATCAAGCGCAAAAAGGCCGCCCGGGAGGGCGGCCTTTTTGCGGGGATCCCCTGGGAAGCGTGAAGGGTCGAGAGTTGAGAACGAAGAGCGCTGCTGTTTGGATAGAAGCTGCCTCTTCGTATCTCTGATTTCCACCCCTCACGTTTTCCTCTGTTGGAGGGCTTGTTTCTTTTTGTTTCCAATCGTTCACAAAATCTCCCTTGTTTTCGCGGTCGGAAGGCTGTACCATAAAAACAGAACAAAGAAGATCAGACGGCCGTCCGCGGCCGGAAAGGAACGATATGAACATACGAAAGAAAATCCTGACTCGCTGCGGCGTCCTGCTGACGGCGGTTCTGGTGCTGGCCCCAACCGCCCTGGCGGCGGAGGCTGAGATACCGTACATCCCCCAGACTGTCCCGGCGGCCCAGCTTGCTCCGGCAGACCAGAGGGGGAAGGAGGACTGGCAGCTGCTGCTGGTGAACCCTTGGCACACGGTGCCGGAGGGATATGAGATCAAGCTGGCCACGTTATCCAATGGACTCCAGGTGGACGAACGGATCTATGATGATCTGGATGACATGCTCTCCGACTGCCGGGAGGCGGGCCTGAACCCCATCGTCTGCTCCGCTTACCGGACAGAGGCCACCCAGACCCGGCTGTACCGGAACAAGGTGGCGCGGGTCCGGGCCTCCGGTGTGCCGGAGGACCGGGTGGAGGCGGAGGCCGCCCGGTGGGTGGCCAAGCCCGGCACCAGCGAGCACCAGACCGGCCTGGCTCTGGACATTGTAGCCGCCGGCTATCAGATCCTGGACGAGGAACAGGAGGACACGGCGGAGCAGAAGTGGCTGATGGAGAACAGCTGGAAGTACGGCTTCATCCTCCGTTATCCTTCGGAGAAGAGCGACATCACAGGCATCGGGTACGAGCCCTGGCACTACCGTTACGTGGGCAAGGCGGCGGCAGCGGACATCTACCGCACCGGCGTCTGCCTGGAGGAGTATCTGAGCCAGGAGGGGCCGGAGGCGGAGCTGGCGCCTGCGCAGACAATCCGGCAGGCGGCCCCGGCATCCGGCTCTATGGAGACCGCGCCGCAGGGGGCGGCGGCCATCTGAAACTGCATCCACATACACGGCGGGGAAACCCGCCGTGTATATTTTCCCTGAATTCCTACTTGACAAATAGGATTTTTTGTGAGATAACTATACCATAGTAATTAACTGGGAAAAGGAGTGAACCAGATGAAGATTTACGCGGACAACGCGGCCACCACTCGGGTGAGCGACACGGCGCTGGCGGCCATGACGCCCTGCTTTCAGGAGATCTACGGCAATCCTTCCAGCCTTCATACGCCGGGACAGCGGGCGGCGGAGAAGCTGGCGGCCGCCCGGGCGATCTTTGCACGGAACCTGCATGCGGATCCCCGGGAGATCACCTTCACCTCCGGCGGCAGCGAGGCGGACAACCAGGCCCTCCGTACCGCGGCGGCCTTGGGGGGAGAAGCGGGGCAAACGTCATATCGTCTCAACGAAATTCGAGCACCATGCCGTGCTCCATACCCTCCAGGCCCTGGAGCGGGAGGGCTTTGAAGTAACCCTGCTGGACATTCCGCCGGACGGCGTGGTGACGGCGGAGCAGGTCCGGGATGCCATCCGGCCGGACACTTGTCTGGTGAGCGTCATGTTTGCCAACAACGAGATCGGCACCATCCAGCCCATTGCTGAGATCGGCGCCGTCTGCCGCCAGGCGGGGGTCCTGTTTCACACGGACGCGGTCCAGGCGGCAGGCCACCTGCCCATCGATGTGGAGGCGATGCAGGTGGACCTGCTGTCCCTCTCCGCCCATAAGTTCCATGGGCCCAAGGGCGTGGGAGTGCTGTACGCCCGGCGCAGTATTCCTCTGGCTACGCTGATCCATGGCGGTGCCCAGGAGCGGGGGAAGCGGGGCGGCACGGAGGACATCCCCGGCATCTGCGGCGCTGCGGCCGCCTTTGACGAGGCCTGTGCCACCATAGAACAGAACGCCGCCTACCTCACGCCTCTGCGGGACAGGCTGATCGCCGGCCTTACCGCCATCCCCCACACCGCGCTGAACGGCGATTCGGCCCGGCGGCTGCCGGGGAATGTGAACGTGTGCTTCGAGGGGATCGAAGGGGAGTCCCTGCTGTTGCTGCTGGATGAAAAGGGCATCGCCGCCTCCTCCGGCAGCGCCTGTACCTCCGGCTCCCTGGACCCCAGCCATGTGCTGCTGGCCCTGGGGCGGCCCCACGAGGTGGCTCACGGCTCCCTCCGGCTGAGCCTGAGCCATGAGAACCGGCCGGAGGAGATCGACTATATCCTGGAGGTCCTGCCGGGGATCGTGTCCTATCTGCGGGGCATGTCCCCTGTGTGGGACGAGCTGGAGACCGGCCTGCGGCCGCATCTGATCTGAAAGGAGACAATGACTATGGCATTATATAGTGATAAAGTGATGGACCACTTCCAGCATCCCCGGAACGTGGGGAAGCTGCCCGACGCCGACGGCGTGGGCGAGGTGGGCAACGCCAAGTGCGGGGATATCATGCGGATGTATATCCAGGTGGACCCGGAGACCCAGGTGATTACCGATGTAAAGTTCAACACCTTCGGCTGCGGCAGTGCCATCGCCACCAGCTCTATGGCTACGGAGATGATCAAGGGCAAGCCTGTTTCCGAGGCCCTGCAGCTCACCAACCGGGCAGTGGTGGAGGCTCTGGACGGCCTTCCGGCCCATAAGCTCCACTGCTCTGTCCTTGCGGAAGAGGCGGTGCGGGCTGCTATCCGGGATTACTACGACCGGAACAGCATCCCCTACGGAGAGGAACTGCGGGCTTGCGAAGGACATTGTGATACCTGCGGACATTGAGAAAACGCCCCGGAGCAATGCTCCGGGGCGTTGTTTCTCCCAATCAAAAATCATCGTCCCCGTCTAGCTCGTCCTCGTACGGGTAGCAGTCCGCGAACATCTTCTCAAACCGGCGCTGATTCTTCCGGTCGTTGGGCGTCATCCGATTCAAATTCTTCAGGAAGGACAAAATCATACCGAAGAGATATCCAAAGGTGCCGGGAGCAGCGGTGAGCCAGATCATCAGCGCGGAAATCACGGCCACGCCCAGAAAGCCGATCACCGTGCGCCAGGCGATCCGGCGGAGCGCCAGCGCCAGATCAAAGGCCGGGACCTGGTGCTTCCGACGTCTGGCCAGGGAGATGGAGGAGCAAAGCGCCACCAGGGCCTGAACGCCGAAGATGCTCATGATAAGAAAACCGGCGACAGCCGCGCACAGAAAATGGAGGGCGATTGAGGCGATATCCATGCAGGGTTCTCCTCCCATGTCCAACTGAGTACGATCATTATACAGGAAAACCGCCGGTTTGACAAGGGGTGTTCACGCGAGCCACCATGTCCGGCCGTCCAACTGTCCGTCCTGGATGGTCACTACGCCATAGGAGGGGCGGGTGGGGGCACCGATGCTGCCGGGATTCAGGAACAGTGTCCGGCCCCGCCGGTCCACCAGGGGTCTGTGGGTGTGGCCGAAGAGGAAGAGGTCCAGCTGTTGTTCCTCCGCGGCAAACCCCGCGGTCACCAGGGACTGCTTCACGCCGTAGGTGTGGCCGTGGCACAGGAGAATACGCTTGCCCCGCAGCTCCAGCAGCCGTTCCGCCGGCTCTGTGGGACGGAAGTCACAGTTGCCCGGAACCTGTTCCAGGGGGATGGAGGGAAACCTGTCGTGGAGCCGTTCCCCGTCCCGCCAGCAGTCCCCCAGATGCAGAATCAGGTCCGGGGAGGTCTGCTCCACGGCCTGCTCCATGGGACTGACGGCGCCATGGGAATCCGAGAGTACCAGAATCTTCATAGGCATTTCCTTTCCGGAGAGGTCTTTTGGTTCAGTATAGAGGACGGTGGCAGATTTTGCAAATTTTTTGCGTGGATCCCCGGCGCACTTTCCCGGATGCGGAAAAAATTGAAAAAGGGGCTTGACAGAGTAGAGCGGCTATGGTATATTCTACCTGTGGTTAGTTAAAACTAACTAACGGCGCGGGCCGGGAGCGGCCCATACTTTCAACGCCGGGGTTTGCTAAAACTAACTTCGGCGGCAGGAACGGAGGGCAGTCATGGAACGGAGCTTTGAAGCGGTGCTGGTGGAACAATGTGCCACCACGCTGGCGGGTGTGAAGCCGGCCAGCCTGTTCCGGTATCAGGGCGCTGACAAGCGGCAGCCCCGGGAGGCCGCGGCCCGCTGGGCCAAAGAGCTGGCCCCTTACGGCATCACCATCCGGGTCCTGAAATACTGTCCGCAGACGGGTGCTTGTCTGATCTACCTGTACCGGGCCGGATGGCTTCGGTCGATCCTCTCGGAGCCATCCACCCGCGCCTTTCTGGCGGGGCAGGGGTATGGGGCGGATCAGAGCTGTCAGGAGCTGCTGAGGCAGCTTTCCAGGCGGCTGTGCCTGGAGCGGGAATTCCCCCATGAGATCGGCGTCTTTCTGGGCTACCCCCTGGAGGATGTGGTGGGCTTCATCCGGAACCGGGGCAGGAACTACACCTGCTGCGGATACTGGAAGGCCTACGGCGACCCGGAGGCGGCACAAAAGCGTTTCGATCAATACCGCCGCTGCACTGCCGCCTGCTGTGAGCAGTTCCGGAAGGGCACGGCCATCACGCAGCTGATCGCAGCGTGAGCTCCAACACAAGCTGGAAAGGAAGCAATGCTATGAACAAATTAGCCATCGTATACTGGAGCGGTACCGGCAACACGGAGACCATGGCCAACTGCATCGCAGACGGCGCCAGGGAGTCCGGTGCGGAGGTCGCCATGCTGTCCCCTGGGGAGTTCTCTGCCACCCGGTTTTCTGAATTTGGTGTCGTGGCCTTCGGCTGCCCCGCCATGGGCGCCGAGCAGCTGGAGGAGGACGAAGTGGAGCCCATGTTCGCCGGATTGGAGGGCTCTCTGGGCGGAAAGAAGATCGCCCTGTTCGGCTCCTACGGCTGGGGCGACGGCCAATGGATGCGGGAGTGGTGCAGCCGCTGCGAGGCGGCGGGCGCCAACCTGTATGACGAAGCGGGCCTGATCGCCAATGATTCTCCCAATGAAGAGGCCCGAGAGGCCTGCCGGGAGTTGGGCCGCAAGCTGGCGGCCTGGTAACATTTGCTCATCAAAGATCTTTCTTTGATACTTATCTCCTTTTTTCCCCCTCAACATGGCCCTCGCGCGGTGTGCCTGCCGCGCGGGGGCCGACTCCTTTTTCACGGCTTTCAAATTTCCGAAAAAGGGCTTGACAGCCATGGTTAGCCATGATAAACTACAAAACCGAAAGAAGGTTAGCAAAAGCTAACCACAGAACAGATCCAAGTGGAAGAAGTGTCTTGCAGAGGAGGGAGGTTTTATGATGCCTCTGACAATGGCCCGGCCGGGAGAGACTGTTACGATCCGCAAGATCACCGGCAGGGATGAGGTCCGGCAGCATCTGGCGGAGCTGGGATTCGTGGTGAACAGTGATGTCACGGTGGTCAGCCAGCTGGCCGGCAATCTGATCCTGCAGGTGAAGGACAGCCGGGTGGCATTGGACAAGACCATGGCGAACCGGATCATGATTTGAGAGCAGAGTAGGAGGAAGAATATGAAGAGCCTGAAAGACGTCAAGGTGGGGGAGACCGCCACAGTGGTCAAACTCCACGGAGAGGGCGCTACCAAGCGCCGGATCATGGATATGGGCATTACCAAGGGCGTGGAGATCCACGTCCGCAAGGTTGCGCCTCTGGGCGATCCGATGGAGCTGAATGTGCGGGGCTATGAGCTCAGTGTGCGGAAGGCCGACGCGGAGAAGATCGAGGTCTCTTAAAGAGGGGACTGCGTCCCCCTTTACGCTCCGGCAGACCTGCGGTCTGCCTCCACTATTCCCCCACACCAGTGACGTTGGTCACTGGTGTGTGCGCCCCAGGGACGCACGGGTCGGGGGATTTTCGGCAGGTACACGCCCTGCCGAAAATGATTTCATTTTGTTCTTTCGCCACTGGCGAAAGAACCTGGGAAGCCGGAGGTTTCCCCTGGCCCCCCTTTCCCGGATGATGCGGGGACGGTGGAAATATCAATGGCGGCTGTTGCCGCTGTTTTTCAGGATGAAAGTTAGCCTAAACTAACACTTTGGAAGGAGAGAACGATGGACATGAAGATCGCACTGGCCGGCAATCCGAACTGCGGCAAGACTACGCTGTTCAACGACTTGACCGGCTCCAACCAGTACGTGGGCAACTGGCCCGGCGTCACAGTGGAAAAGAAGGAGGGCCGGCTGAAGGGACGCAAGGATATCGTCATCCAGGACCTGCCCGGCATTTACTCCCTGTCCCCCTATACACTGGAGGAAGTGGTGGCCCGGAACTATCTGGTGAAGGAGAAGCCCGACGCCATTTTGAACATCGTGGACGGCACCAATATCGAGCGCAACCTGTACCTGACCACCCAGCTGATCGAACTGGGCCTGCCCGTGGTGGTGGCGGTGAACATGATGGACCTGGTCCGCAGAAACGGCGACCAGATCGACGCCAGGAAGCTGAGTGACGCCCTGGGCTGCCAGGTGGTGGAGATCAGCGCCCTGAAGGGCGAGGGCGGCGTGGAGGCTGCGGAGCTGGCTGCCAAGATGGCCCAGCAGAAGCGCGCCGCTGAACTGCCCCACGTGTTCACGGGCAGCGTGGAGCACGCCATCGCCCACATCGAGGAGTCCATCCAGGGTATGGTGGACGACCGATATCTCCGCTGGTACGCGGTGAAGGTCTTTGAGCGGGATGAGAAGGTCCTGGCGGACCTGAACCTGAGCACAGACCTCCGGGCCCACCTGGAGGACCACATCGTGGACTGCGAGAAGGAGCTGGATGATGACGCGGAGAGCATCATCACCAACCAGCGGTATGCGTACATCAACGATCTGGTGACGAAGGCCGTCAAGAAGAAGGGCGAGAAACATCGCCTCTCCACCTCCGACAAGATCGACCAGATCGTCACCAACCGGATCCTGGCCCTGCCCATCTTCGCCGTGGTGATGTTCGCGGTGTATTGGATCGCCATGGGTCCCTTCGGCACCTTCCTGACGGACTGGACCAACGATGTGCTGGGCACTGCCTGGCTGGTGGAGATCCCCCGTGCCGCCCTGGAGGGCTGGGGCGTCAACGAAGTGGTCGTGGGCCTGATCTGCGACGGCGCCCTGGCCGGTGTCGGCGCGGTGCTGGGCTTCGTGCCCCAGATGCTGGTGCTGTTCCTGATGCTGGCCATTCTGGAGGACATCGGCTACATGGCGCGAATCGCCTTCATCATGGACCGGATCTTCCGGAAGTTCGGCCTCTCCGGCAAGAGCTTCATCCCCATGCTGGTGGGCACCGGCTGCGGTGTCCCCGGCGTCATGGCCTCTCGGACCATTGAGAACGAGCGGGACCGCCGCATGACGGTCATGACCACCTGCTTCATCCCCTGCGGCGCTAAGATGCCCATCATCGGCCTGATCGCCGGCGCCCTGTTCGGTGGCTCCGGCCTGGTGGCCGCATCCGCTTACTTCATCGGTGTGGCGGCCATCGTCATCTCCGGTATCATCCTGAAAAAGACCAAGATGTTCGCCGGCGACCCGGCGCCCTTCGTCATGGAGCTGCCTGCTTACCACATCCCCTCCGTGGGCAACGTACTGCGGGCCACCTGGGAGCGGGGCTGGTCCTTCATCAAGCGGGCCGGCACGGTGATCCTGGCCTCCTCTATCATCCTGTGGTTCCTCCAGGGCTTCGGTTGGGAGAACGGCGCCTTCGGCCTGGTGGAGGACATGAATAACTCCGTCTTGGCCGCTATCGGCAGTGCCGTGGCCTTCATTTTCGCGCCCCTGGGCTTCGGCAACTGGCGGGCCACTGTGGCCGTGGTCACGGGCCTGATCGCCAAGGAGAACGTAGTGGCCACCTTCGGCGTGCTGTACAACTTCGCTGGGGAGCTCAGTGAGAACGGCGACGAGATTTGGGCTCTGGTGGCACAGGACTACACCGCCATTTCCGCCTACTCCTTTATGATCTTCAACCTGCTGTGCGCCCCCTGTTTCGCGGCCATGGGCGCCATCAAGCGGGAGATGAACAACGCCAAGTGGACCGCCTTTGCCATCGGCTATATGTGCGTGTTCGCCTATGTGGTCTCCCTGATTGTCTATCAGATCGGCGGCCTCATCACCGGCGAGGTCTCCTTCGGCATCGGCACTGTGGTGGCCGTGGTCCTGGTTGTGGGCATTGTGTACCTGCTGTTCCGTAAGAACAAGTACGAGGACGAGCGGCTGACCATCCGCTCGGTGGATGCCGCCGGACGCCGCGCCGCCCTGAAATAAGAAAGGAAGCAGCCAATGAACGCACCCACTATCATCGCGGCCCTCATCGTCCTGGTGGTCTTTGCGGCCATCGTAGGCAAGGGCATCTACAACCGGCGTCACGGAAAGGGCGGCTGCTCCTGCGGCGGCGACTGCGGGGCCTGCGGCGGATGCCACTGCGGAAATACCCGTCATTCCTGACGAGCGGAAGCCCGGCCCCACCGGGCGGAAGGAGGCGTTCCATTTCATGGAACTGAGCCAAGCGCATCTGCGGTATCTGTTGGCCATTGGCGAGCTGTCCCAGGGAAAGGCGGCGGTCAGCTCCACCCAGGTGGCCCGGGTCCTCCAGGTGTCCCGCCCCTCCGTCACCCGGATGCTGGCTGTCCTGGCGGAAAAGGACCTGGTGACCAAGGAACGCTACGGCAAGATCATCCTGACGGAGACAGGGGCGGCCCTGGCCCATCAGCTGCAAGCGGGCCTCCGGGACCTGGAGCGGCGGCTGCCGGCCCTGGGCCTGGACCTGGACCGGGAAGAGACCGCCGCCGTGGCGGGGGCCCTGGCCTCCGCCCTGCCGGAGTACTGTCTCCGAAAGCTCTGCACGACCGAATCCGGCGGGACAATGGGATGTGCCACGCCTTAAAAAAGCAGTCCTGCGGCTTTTGCCGCAGGACTGCCTCTTTTCTTGAGCATAGAACTATAAAAGAGATATGATATATTTTGAGAAGACCCGGGGCCATTGGGCCGCCAGGTCCTTTTGTTTCCGATCCTTTATCTTCACGCTCTATTCCAGTCTCTGTACCGCGGCTCCCAGCACGCCGTCGCCGATGTAGACGCTCAACGTACCATCCAGCTCGCCGCTCCAGATGTGGTCGTAGTTTGGCAGGGCGGTGGTGAGCTTGCCCTGCAGAATCTCCATCTCCGCCGGAGCACCGCCGTTGGCCACCGCCAGATTGTACCGCGCCGCGCCGTTGTGGGACTGCGTCACCAGCTCGATGAGCTTGCGGATCACCAGGTTCCGGCCCCGGACCTTGGCAATGGACTGGAGCTGCCCGTCGGCGGCGAAGGTGATGAGGGGCTTGATCTGGAGCATGGTGCCCGCCATGGCCGTCACCTTGCCGATGCGGCCGCCTTTCTGCAGATACTCCAGCGTGTCCACGGAGAAAAAGGGGAAGGTGTTCTGGATCAACCAGGGCACCCGGCGCTCTGTCAGCGTCTGCCAGTCCATCCCCTGCCGCAGCTCCTCTGCCAGCTGGAGGATCATCATACCGGTGCCCAGAGACCCGCTGACGGAGTCATATACCCGAATGGTCAGGTCCCTCCGCTCCTCCGCCAGCAGCCGCACCATGTTGTAGGTGCCGGATAGGCCGCCGGAGAGCATCAGGGCGATGACCCCGTCATACCCCGCCGCGGCGATGGCGTCAAAGGCGTCCGAAATGTCCTGAGCGGCGGGCAGGGAGGTCTGAGGCAGCTCTCCGGACCGCAGCCGGGCATAGATGTCGGCGGCGTGGATGTCCACGCCGTCCCGGTACTCTCCGTCTTTGCACAGGATCCGCAGGGGCACGACAAAGACCTGGTTTTCCGCCGCCAGTTGAGGGGAGAGGTCCGCACAGGAATCCGTGAGCAGGGCGATTTTTTGGGGTGTCATGGTCACATCTCCAAACCTTTCTCTCATGCAGGGCCGGCAGACCTGTCCGCCGGATCGGATGATATGGTGTGCCCATTCCGTCACACCATATCAATATAACCTAGTATATGGAATGCTACCGTAAAAATCAAGAGGAAAATCCCCGTAGGGGGAACAGGAAGCCCGTTCCTGTCTACTGGTGAAATTTTGTGGCGAGAGGACTTGCCAAAGGCGGCGGATTTCCGGTATGATAAAACACAGGATCTGAAAGGGAGGAAAGACCGTGCCGCTGGATGTGAAGGCCGCTGTGGCGGATGCACTGCTGGAGCTCATTCGCCGGAAGGATGCAGACAAGATCACCGTGAAGGACCTGGTGGAGGTCTGTGGGATCTCCCGTCAGACGTTTTACTACCACTTCAAGGACATTGTGGATGTGGTGGAGTGGGCGGCTCAGCAGGGAGTCCAGCGGCTGGTGCGCGAGAGCCTGAACGCCGCCACCCCCCAGGAGGCCCTGGGCGTCTTCGTGGATTTTGCCGTAGAATCCCAGCCCCTGGTTCAGCGGCTGCTGAACTCCCAGCGGCGGGAGGCCATAGAGCGGATCATGGTGGACGCCACCCGTACATACCTGGCGGACAGCCTGCGGGAGCGGCGGGGAACGCCCGCCCTCCGGGCCGGGGACTGGAAGATTGCCCTGGATTTCTATGCCTATGGGATGACCGGACTGCTGCTGGAGAACTGCCGCCAGCGGGATCTGGACCGGCAGGAGCTGGCGGATCAGCTGTTCCGCCTGCTGTCCGGCGAGATGGTCCGCCCTCCGGAAACCTGACAGATGTGCCCGCGTGTCAAAGAGCTTGACACGCGGGCATTTTTGTCAGGACAGACAGCCTCCTCTGCCAGTGGCGCGCACGGAGCGAACGTGATATAACCACAGCAAGAGAGCGGATACAGCGCAGTGACCGGAAAGGAGTGCGCGCATGGAATTGAGAGATGGAATGTTTGCCGTGAAGCTCTGCGAGCTGGAGCATCAGTACGGCCTGCTGAGAAGCCGCCTGGAGCTGTGCCAGGGGGCGGACCACGAGAAGATCCGGCACCTGCTGGCGGACGTGCTGGATGACTATCGGGAAAACGCCCTGCTGCTGGAGCAGAGCGCGGAGGGCTGCCGCTCCCCGGCAGTGGCGGAGCTGGCGGGCGTCCAGCGGGACTACTCCAAACGGATGGAGGAGCTGCTGCGGGACAGGCTGCCCCGCCTGATGCACGGGGAAGAGGACCCGCAGGAGGAGCGGGCGGAGGCGGCGGCCCTTTTCGCGGAGTACGCCATCGACTTCGCGGCCCAGGGCGTGCGCAGCGCCCTGCTGGCGGCCCTGGCCGCCATGGACCAACAGATGAACTGTGAGGAACAACAAGGAAAGGAACATCCCGTATGAAAGAAGTCAGACCCCCGAAACGGCCCTTGATTTTTTACTACTGCGTGGCCATGCTGATTCTGCTGCTGTTCAACTTCCTGGCCATGCCCTGGATGGCCCGCCAGCAGATCCAGGAGGTGGATTACGGCACCTTCATGGACATGGCGGAAAACCAGGATCTGGGCCAAGTGGAGATCCAGGAGCAGGAGAACCAGATCGTCTTTACCAACAAGGATGAGACCGCCGTCTACTCCACCGGCATGATCCCGGATCCGGACCTGAAACAGATGCTGAAGGACTCCGGCGCGGAGTTCTCCGGCCAAGTCATCCAGCAGACGGATCCCATCCTCAGCTTTCTGCTGACCTGGATCCTGCCCATCGTCATCTTTGTTGCCCTGGGGCAGTATCTCTCCCGGCGCATGATGAAGAACATGGGCGGCCCCAACGCCATGGCCTTCGGCAAGTCCAACGCCAAGGTGTATGTCAAGTCCTCTGAGGGCATCAAATTCTCCGACGTGGCCGGAGAGGACGAGGCCAAGGACAATCTCAAGGAGATCGTGGAGTACCTCCACGACCCAAAGAAGTATCAGGAGATCGGCGCCACCATGCCCAAGGGCATCCTGCTGGTAGGCCCTCCCGGCACCGGCAAGACCATGCTGGCCAAGGCCGTGGCAGGCGAGGCCAACGTGCCCTTCTTCTCCATCTCCGGCTCCGACTTCGTGGAAATGTTCGTGGGCATGGGCGCCAGCAAGGTGCGGGACCTGTTCAAGCAGGCCAAGGAGAAGGCCCCCTGCATCGTGTTCATCGACGAGATCGACGCCATCGGCCAGAAGCGGAATTCCGGCGCCTATGGCGGAAACGACGAGCGGGAGCAGACCCTGAACCAGCTGCTGACCGAGATGGACGGCTTTGAGGGCAATACCGGCGTCATCATCCTGGCGGCCACCAACCGGCCGGAGTCCCTGGACCCCGCCCTGACCCGGCCCGGCCGGTTTGACCGGCGGGTGCCGGTGGAGCTGCCGGACCTACAGGGCCGGGAGGATATTCTGAAGGTCCACGCCAAGAAGATCAAGGTGGCGGAGGACGTGGATTGGGGCAAGGTGGCCCGAATGGCATCCGGCGCCAGCGGCGCAGAGCTGGCCAACATCGTCAACGAGGCGGCGCTGCGGGCTGTCCGGGACGGCCGCCGCTTTGCTGCCCAGGCAGATCTGGAAGAGAGCATCGAGGTGGTCATCGCAGGCTACCAGAAGAAGAACGCCATCCTGACAGACCAGGAGAAGAAGGTGGTGGCCTACCACGAGATCGGCCACGCTTTGGTCGCGGCCAAGCAGACCAATTCCGCCCCTGTACAGAAGATCACCATCGTGCCCCGGACCTCCGGCGCCCTGGGCTACACCATGCAGGTGGAGGAGGGCAACCACTACCTGATGAGCCAGGAGGAGCTGGAGAACAAGATCGCCACGCTTACCGGCGGCCGGGCGGCGGAAGAGCTGGTCTTCCACTCCGCCTCCACCGGCGCCTCCAATGACATCGAGCAGGCCACCAAGCTGGCCCGGGCCATGATTACACGGTACGGCATGAGCCCTGACTTTGACATGGTGGCCCTCGAAACAGTGCAAAATCAGTACTTGGGGGGCGACGCCTCCCTGGCCTGCTCCGCCGAGACTGCGGCGGAGATCGACCGGCAAGTGGTGGAGCTGGTGAAGCGCCAGCACGAAAAGGCCAACCGAATCCTCTCGGAGAACCGGGAGAAGCTGGACGAGCTGGCCCGGTATCTGTACGAAAAGGAGACCATCACCGGTGACGAGTTCATGGAGATCCTGAATCAGTGAGCATCCGATCCGTAAATCAGAAAAGAGGAGGAGCCGAAGGGCGCCTCCTCTTTTGCTGCCGTCTCACAGCCCCAGGCCGTAGATGCGGTTGGCGTTGTCAAAGAACACCGGCTCCCAGTGTGTCTCCGGCACCAGCCGGCGGATAAAGCCGATATATTCTCCCAGGTTGACAATGGGCCAGTCGGTCCCGAACATCACCTTGTCCCAGCACTGGATGGCCGTCAGCCAGGTGCGCAGCAGGAACACGTAGCCCGCCTGCTCCCGGAAATAGGCGTCCAGGTCCACCCGCCCCTCCAGAAGGCCGGACAGGTCGGCGGCCACATTGGGATTTTTCTCCACCACTGCCGCCGCGGCCTCCAGAAAGGGGTTGCCGAAGTGGCACATAACGAACTGGGTATCCGGATGGTCTGCCGCCACCTCATCCAGGGCCAGGGGGTGGCAGTATTTCAGATGGGCCCGGGAGAAGGCGGTCAGCCCCATGTGAACGGCCACCGGCTTACCGTAACGGGCTGCCAGGCGGTAGATGGGCTGGTACATGGGGTCCGACAGAGCGATCTTGTTGTACCCGGGGTACAGCTTCACGCCGCAGCAGCTGTCCCGCCGCAGGTGCGCCTCCACCCGGTCCGGCAGGTCCGGGATCACCCGGCTCCCGTCCTCCAGCAGGCTGCTGTCCAGGCCCACGCAGTAGTGGAACAGGTCTGTGGGGTAGTCGTGCCGCCGGAGCTCCAGACTGTGATTTCCCATCACCACGCCGTGGGCAATGTGCAGTTCTCCATAGACCTCCCGCAGATGGTCCACGTTGTTGTGATGGCCCACCTGCCGGGCCATCTCCTCGGCAGAATCTTCCGAAAACAGGTGCAGGTGGGCGTCGATGATCTTCATACCCGCAGTTCTCCTTCCAGTTCGCCCCGGTATCCAGCGGAGCGGCGATTTTTCAACACCGCTATTATAACAGAGTTTGCCGCCTTCGCAACCCCCGTATGAAAACGGTTCCCGAAAAAAGCACAGAGGTCAGTGACCTCTGTGCTTTTCCTTTCGACGCGCCTGCCGCAGCTGGAACTTCCGCGCTTCCTCCGCCTCCCGCTGTTGGCGGGTGCGGGCGAGACGGGCCTGCTTCCCCTGCTCCTGTTGGAGCTTCAGGGCCTGCTGGGCCTTGGTGCCGATCCCTGCGGCCTGGGTCATCCGCCGGGCCTCCCGCTGGCGCCGCTTGGGGCTTTTGGGAGGGGGCAGATGCTCTGTCCCTGGCCGGGGCGGGCTGAATCGCAGCGTCCGCCAGTGTTCCAGAAGATAGGCGTAGACCTCTTGGTCCCGGGGCTCCGCGCCGAAGACGATCCGGCAGACGGAGTACTCCGTGTCGTCCTCCCGCTCGTACAGGCCGATCCAGAAGGGATCGTCGAACAGGATGGTGAGCCTGCTTGTGCCCATGCGTGTGTCCTCCTTTAAAGGTCTCGCACAAAGAACGGACAACCAAGGAGGCAGGTTACTGACGGCACATGGGCCGCTCCCGGACTACCAACCGGGACGTGTTTTTATCTTTGCGCTATCAGCATACCACAGCGGGCGCGGGATGGCAAGGCCGGGAGACAAAGCGTCCCTTTTCCCATCAGCCGCGGCGGTCGTATGATATGATAAAAGGGACCGAAACAAGCTGTAAGATTTGATCGCAAACCTTGTGTATATCAGTGAAGGGGTAAATAAGAAGCGAGGTGAAAGCCGATGGATGACACAACAATCGTCCAGTTATACTGGGATCGAGATGAGCGGGCCATCCCCGCCACATCCGGCAAATATGGAAACTACTGCAACTCGATCGCCTGGAACATCCTGGGCAATCGGGAAGACGCCGAAGAATGCGTCAATGATACCTATCTGTGTGCATGGACCTCTATGCCGCCCCACAGGCCCAGGGTTCTGTCCACATTCCTGGGGAAGCTCACGAGAAACTTGTCCCTGAACCGATACAAGCATCATACCGCGGAGAAACGAGGCGGCGGAGAGGCCCCGGCTGTGCTGGATGAAATTGCGGAGCTCGTATCCGACACGGACAACGTGGAGCGGGCAGTGGACCGCAGGGAACTTGTAAGGGCGATCGACACTTTTTTGGAGAGGCTTCCAGCGGATAAGAGGCGCATTTTTGTCTGCCGGTACTGGTATTTCGATCCGGTTTCCAAGATCGCGTCCCGGTTTGGAATGACGGAGAACCATGTATCCGTAACGCTGAATCGCCTCCGGCTGAAATTACACAACTATCTTCAGGAAAGGGGCTTTGACCTATGAAAAGAGAGGAATTTTGCGAAGTCCTCGGTGACATCAATGAGAACTATGTGAAAGAGGCCGGAGCAAATCCCAAAGCCGAGAAGCGGAGGCGGTTTAAGTGGAAAGTGATCGCGGCCTGTTTATGCCTGCTGCTTGCGGCGCCGCTGACCGTATTCGCCATGGATACCATTCAGTATCATGCGGCAGTGGATTATCTGCGTTCCCTCGGGATCCCCGTTGAAGATCTGAGCGACTACTCCCGCACGGAAATCAAAGAGGCCGTGAAAACGATGGATGCGGGAGAAAGCAGCCTGCTGACGGAAGAAATTCTGAACCTGCTGCCAGATAGCGGAGAACCGATACAAAGGCCAACACAGGTGACATCAGAACAGGTCAGGGAATTGACACCGACCATGACGCGAGAAGAGGTCCTTTCATTTTTGGGCGATACCCAGGACATCGGTTCCGGCATTTACATATATATTTATAAAGTAGACGGAGAAGCACTGCTGCGGATCCCGTTTGCAAGTGATGAAGCGCAGCTGGGGGTCACAGGAGAAGAACTATTAAAGACCTTATCCCCGTAAGGGCGCAGGAAGGGCTGATGCGGAAACGTCCCGTTATTTCCCTCCCAAAAAGGGCGGCCCCTACGACCGCCAGGGGAGCGCGCAGCGACTGCGCATCCGTTGACGGCTGTGCCGCCTTACGGTTGCGGCGTGCCCGATGCGGGCAAGCGGAGCGCGCAGAAGGAGGGAAACCAGCGGAACACTGGTGTCGCAAATACTGAGAGCGCCGCAGCGCGAGACAGAAAAACAGAGGCAGATCGAAGGCGTCCTTACACCCTGATTTTGGTCGGCACTTCGCCGCGGGAATCAACTGCCAAGTCTCTGCGGCACTCCGCCGCGCCCGCCGGGATGCCATCGTAAACCCGCAGGCACCCTCTCATGCCGCCCCCATACAGCAACTTTGCATGCACGTGCCGGAGCGCGACAAAAGGCGTTCTTTTGGAATGTGCATTGGGACAAGCCGTCATCGCGGCTGAATCCCCCCATGTGGGACCCATAAAAAAGCGGCTGGCCTTCCGTCCAGCCGCCTCGTATTTTCTGGCAGGAAAAATCTCTCAGCTCCGCTGATTCCCCGAATTGGTGGTGTCCTTCAGCAGCACGTCATGGGCTCCGCCCTCCACAATGGAGACGGAGGACACCAGGGTCAACTTGGCCTTCTCCCGCAGTTCCGGGATGGTCAGCGCGCCGCAGTTGCACATGGTGGACCGCACCTTGGAAAGGGTGGTGGCCATGCCGTCCGACAGCTTGCCGGCATAGGGCACGTAGGAGTCCACGCCCTCCTCGAAGGAGAGCTTGGCCGCTCCGCCCAGGTCGTACCGCTGCCAGTTCCGGGCCCGGGCGCTGCCCTCGCCCCAGTACTCCTTCATATAGCTGCCGCCGATCAGCACCTTGCTGGTGGGGGACTCGTCGAACCGGGAGAAATACCGCCCCAGCATACAGAAGTCCGCGCCCATGGCCAGGGCCAGGGTGATGTGGTAGTCCTGGACAATGCCGCCGTCGGCACAGATGGGCACGTAGACGCCGGTCTCGGCAAAATACCGGTCCCGCTCTGCCGCCACATCGATGACCGCCGTGGCCTGGCCCCGGCCGATGCCTTTGGTCTCCCGGGTGATGCAGATGGAGCCGCCGCCGATGCCCACCTTCACGAAGTCGGCGCCGCAATCCGCCAGGAAGCGGAAGCCCTCGCCATCCACCACGTTGCCGGCGCCCACCTTCACGGTGTCGCCATAGCGGGAGCGGATCCAGGCCAGGGTCCGCTTCTGCCACTCGGAGTAGCCCTCGGAGGAGTCGATCACCAGCACGTCCGCGCCGGCCTCCACCAGGGCGGGCACCCGTTCCTCATAGTCCCGGGAGTTGATGCCGGCGCCCACCACATACCGCTTCTGACTGTCCAGCAGCTCCAGGGGGTTGCCCTTGTGGGAGTCGTAGTCCTTCCGGAACACGAAGCTCACCAGATGCCCGCCGGCGGAGACGATGGGCAGGGCGTTGAGCTTGTGGTCCCAGATGATATCATTGGCGGCCTTCAGGCTGGTGCCCTCCGGGGCGGAGACGATTTTCTCCGCCGGGGTCATGAATTCGCTGACCGGGGTGGCCGGGTCCATGCGGCTCACCCGGTAGTCCCGGCTGGTGACGAGGCCCAGCAGCTTTCCGGTGCCGGTGCCGTCATCCGTGACCGCCATGGTGGAGTGGCCGGTCCGTTCCTTCAAGGCCAGCACGTCCGCCAGCGTGTCCCCCAGGCGAAGATTGGAGTCGCTGATGACAAAGCCCGCCTTGTAGTTCTTCACCCTCCGTACCATCTCCGCCTGCTGCTCGATGGGCTGGGAGACATAGATGAAGGCGATGCCGCCCTCCTTCGCCAGGGCGATGCCCATCTGCTCTCCGGATACCGCCTGCATGACGGCGGAGACCATGGGCACGTTCATGGTGAGAGCGGGCTCCTCCCCCCGCCGGTACTTCACCACCGGGGTCTTGAGGGAGACGTTTGCGGGAATGCACTCCGCGGAGGAGTAGCCGGGCACCAGCAGGTACTCACTGAAGGTACGGGAGGGCTCGGAGAAAAAATAAGCCATAGGGCCACCTCATTTCATCAGATTTCAAGTGGAAGCTGGATTTACAGGTCCAGCTGGAAAAACAGTGTGGACTCCACAGGGCTGTCGTTGTAGCAGGGGATCTCGTAAAATCCCAGCTGCCGGTAGAGGCGGACGGCGTCCTCCAGAACCGGCAGGGTGTCCAGCAGCATACAGCGGTAGCCGATCTGCCGCGCGTCCTCTGTGATCCGGCGGATCAGCTGCCGGGCAAGCCCCCGGCCCCGGTACTGCGGCTGGACGTACAGGCGCTTCATTTCGCACCGCTCGCCGTCCAGCCGCCGCAGGGCGATACAGCCCGCCGCCCGCCCGTCCACCCGGGCCAGGTACAGCCGTCCGTCCGGCGGGGCGTACTTGGCGGCGGGGGCGCGCAGCTCGTCCGCATAGTGCTGGATGTCCAGATAGATTTGAAAAGCTGGGTCGTGCGTCACCAGCATGGCGGTGTACGCCTCAAACAGGGCCCGAACGTCTGAGAGGGCATTATAGGCCGGTTCGATCACAACGGTTGAATCCATATTCAAGCACCTCCCGGCGGATGTTTCAGATATGATACCCGGTTCCGGCCGGTCTGTCAACCGTTAGAGAGAAAAATAGTCCTTTGCGGCATCGAACAGGCCAAGATCGTAATTCCCCGGGATATTTCGGTACAGGCAGGGCCCCACCCGCTCGGCGTGCCCCATCTTGCCGAAGACCCGGCCGTCGGGTGAGGTGATGCCCTCTACCGACCAGACGGAGCCGTTGGGGTTGCCGTCGATATCCATGGTGGGATGGCCGTCCAGATCCACGTACTGGGTGGCGATCTGGCCGTTTTCCGCCAACTGTGCCAAGAGATCCGGCGGGCAGAGGAACCGCCCTTCCCCGTGGGAGATGGGGACGCTGACGATGTCCCCCACCTGGACCTTGGTCAGCCAGGGGGACCGGTTGGAGGCCACCCGGGTCCGGACGATCCGGGACTGGTGGCGGCCGATGACATTGTAAGTCAGCGTGGGGCAGGCGGCATCTGTGTCCCGGATTTCTCCGAAGGGGACCAGCCCCAGCTTGATGAGGGCCTGGAAGCCGTTGCAGATGCCCAGGACGAGGCCATCCCGGTTTTGCAGCAGGTCCATCACCGCGTCTGCGGCCTGGGGGGACCGGAGAAAGGCGGTGATGAACTTGCCGGAGCCGTCGGGCTCGTCGCCGCCGGAGAAGCCGCCGGGCAGGAAGAGGATCTGACTGCTCCGGGCTGCCTGGGCAAACCGGGCGGCGGATGCCGCCACATGGTCCGGCGTCTGATTATTCAGCACCAGGATCTGCGGCTCCAGGCCAGCCCGTAGCGCCGCCCGGGCGCTGTCGTACTCGCAGTTGGTGCCGGGAAACACAGGAATCAGCACCTTTGGCTTTGCCGTGCCTGTCCGGGGAGCGGCGCGGGAGAAGGCCGGGGCCTCCAGTACCGGCACCGGCGCAGGATCGGCAGGGACTCGGCTGGGGTATACATCCTCCAGCACGGACTCGTTCAGGGAGAGCAGCTCGTCGATGGGGACGCTGTCAGCGCCGGTGGTGAGGACCGGCTCCGCCGTGGTGGTGCCCAGCCTGACGGCGCAGAGGAGGTCTGTGTCCTCCGTCAGCTCCGCCACAATGGCGCCAGGGCACGGCAGGTCCCAGGCGATCTCACGCCCATCGGCCTGAAAGCCGATGGAGTTACCGAAGGACATCTGCATAATCCCCTCGGCGATGCCGTGCTCCACCGCCCAGGCGGAGCACACCCTGCCCGCCCGGCAAAGCTGGTGGAAGGTCTCCCAAGCTTCCCTCTGGCTCTGGGCGCCGCTGTTGGCGGGAGCAAAGAGGTACACCGGATGTCCCGCCTCCTTGAACTCGGGGGAGAGCACCTCCCCGGCCCGGATGGGGGCGATGGCAAAGGAGATGAGGGTGGGGGGCACGTCCAGATCGTTGAAGGTGCCAGACATGGAGTCCTTGCCGCCGATGGCCGCCGCGCCGAAGTCCAGCTGGGCGTCCAGAGCCCCCAGCAGGGCGGCGAAGGGCTTGCCCCAGCGTGCGGGGTCCTCCCGGAGCTTTTCAAAGAACTCCTGGAGGGTGAGGTAGGCCCTTCGATAGTCTGCCCCGGCGGCCACCAGCTTGGCAAGGGAGGTGACCACACCGTTATAGGCCCCCCGGTAGGGGTCCGCCGCCATAGCCTCCGGGTCGAAGCCCCAGGCCATAACGCTGGCCTGGTCCGTCTCCTGCCCCGGCAGCACCGGCAGAAGGGCGGCCATCACCTGGGCGGGGGTTCTCTGATTTCTGCCGCCGAAGGGCATCAACACGCTGCCACAGCCGATGGTGGAATCGAACCGCTCCGCCAGCCCTCTGCGGGAGGCGGACGCCAGACTGGAGGCTATGGAGCGGAGGGAGGAGTTTTCGGCATCCTGGGAGACCGGGGACGCAGGAATGGGGGCAGGAACGGCCGCCCGGGCGTGCTTCACGGCGCCGTTGGTGTTCAGGAAGTTCCGGCTCAGGTCCACAATGGTCCTGCCCCGCCAGCGCATCACCATCCGGGGGGACGCCGTCACCACCGCCACGGGGTACGCTTCCAGATTCTCCGCCTCCGCGGCGGCGATGAATCGGTCTGCGTTTGACCGGGCCACCACCACTGCCATTCGCTCCTGGGACTCGGAGATGGCCAGCTCTGTGCCGTCCAGGCCGTCGTACTTCTTCCGCACTGCGTCCAGATCGATATCCAGGCCGTCCGCCAGCTCACCCACGGCCACGGATACGCCGCCTGCGCCGAAGTCGTTACACCGCTTGATGAGCCGGGTGACATTCCCATCCCGGAACAGCCGCTGGATCTTCCGCTCCTCCGGGGCGTTGCCCTTCTGGACCTCGCTGGCCATGGTGGTGAGAGACTGCCTGTTGTGGCTCTTGGAGGAGCCGGTGGCGCCGCCGATGCCGTCCCGGCCGGTGCGCCCCCCCAGCAGGATCACCACGTCCCCGGGCTGAGGCCGTTCGCGGACCACATTCTCCGCCGGGGCGGCGGCCACCACCACGCCGCACTCCAAATGCTTGGCGATGTAGCCGGGGTGATATACCTCGCTGACCAGCCCTGTGGCCAGGCCGATCTGGTTGCCGTAGGAGGAGTAGCCCGCCGCGGCGGTCTGGGCGAGCTTGCGCTGGGGCAGCTTGCCGGACAGGGTCTCCGCCACCGGCGTCCGGGGGTCGCCGCAGCCGGTGAGCCGCATGGCCTGGTGGACGTAGGCCCGGCCGGAGAGGGGATCCCGGATGCAGCCGCCGATGCAGGTGGCCGCGCCGCCGAAGGGCTCGATCTCGGTGGGGTGGTTGTGGGTCTCGTTCTTGAACATCAGCAGCCAGTCCTGGGGCTTGCCGTTCACCTGGGCGGCGACATGGATGGAGCAGGCGTTGATCTCCTCACTCTCGTCAATTTCCGACAGAAGCCCCCGTCGCTTCAGCACCTTGGCGCCGATGGTGGCGATATCCATGAGGGTCTGTGACCGCTGGGCAGCTTTCTCTGTCCCATAGACCTCCTCCCGGGCGGCCAGATACCGGTTATAGGCGGCCTGGACCGCCGGATCGTTGATCTCCACGTGGTCCAGATGGGTGGAGAACGTGGTGTGGCGGCAGTGGTCGGACCAGTAGGTGTCCACCACCCGGATCTCCGTCAGGGTGGGGTCCCGGCGCTCCGTGTCCCGGAAGTATGCCTGGAGGAACGACAGGTCCTCCAGGTCCATGGCGAGACCCAGCCGCGCCAGCAGGGTATCCAGGCCCGCCCGGTCCAGGGCAGTGAAGCCCGTGACCGTTTCCACGTCTGCCGGGACGGCGGTCTCTGCCGCCAGCCGCTCCGGCAGGTCCAAAGACGCCTCCCGGCACTCCACGGGGTTGAGGACATACCGCTTCACCGCGTCCACATCCGCCGCCGTCAGGGGACCGAAGAGCAGATAGATCCTGGCGGTGCGGACCGTGGGCCGCTCCTCCTGAGTCATCAGCTGAATACACTGGGCGGCGGAGTCCGCCCGCTGGTCGAACTGTCCCGGCAGGGGCTCCACGCCGAAGGCGATGCAGTCCCCGGCGGGCAGGGCTGCGGCAGTATCGTCCACCTGAGGCTCAGAGAACACTGTCCCCACCGCCCGGCGGAAGGCGGCCTCGTCCAGGCCCTCCACGTCATAGCGGTTCAGCAGGCGCAGGTCCTCCAAGGCGGAGACGCCCACCACGGTCTGCAGCTCGTGCAGCAGGCCCCGGGCCTCCTGCCGGAGCCCCGGCTTCTTTTCCACATAGATCCGTCTTACCATCGTATGACCTCCCGGCGCCGGTTGGGCGCTCATCAAAATATGCGTTTCAGTCCGCCAGAGCCGCCAGAGCCCGCTGGCCGATGTCATGGCGCAGGTATTTGCCGTCAAAGTCCACCGCCCTGGCGGCGGCGTAGGCGTCGTGCAAAGCCTGCCGCAAAGTGGGACCGGTGGCGGTGACGCCCAGTACCCGGCCGCCGCTGGTGACCAGCTGCCCATTCTCGTCCAGTCTGTCCCCGGCGTGGTAGATGGTCACGTTTCCCGGTGCCGACGCGGGCAGAGAGATGGGCTTACCCTTTTCGTAGTGCCTTGGATACCCGCCGGAGGCCAAGATCACACAGGCGGCGGAGGCGTGCCGCCACTCCACGGTGAGCGATCCCAGGGTCTCGCTTTCCACCGCCTGCATGACCGTCAGCAGGTCTGTTTTCAGCAGGGGCAGCACCACCTGGGTCTCCGGGTCCCCGAAGCGGCAGTTGTACTCGATGACCTTTGGCCCGTCCGGGGTCAGCATCAAACCGAAGTACAGGCAGCCCTTGAAGGGGCAGCTTTCCGCCCGCATGGCGGCCAGAGTGGGCAGGAAGATGGTGTCCATGCACACCCGGGCGATGTCCTCGGTGTAGCAGGGATTGGGAGCCACGGTGCCCATGCCGCCGGTGTTGGGGCCAGTATCTCCGTCCCCCGCCCGCTTGTGGTCCATGGAGGACACCATAGGGGCAATGGCGGTGCCGTCGGTGAAAGCCAGAACGCTGACCTCCGGACCAGTCAAAAACTCCTCGATCACCACCCGGCTGCCGGAGTCCCCGAAGGCCCGGTCCTCCATAATGGTCCTGACGGCATCCTCTGCCTCTTCATAGGACCGGGAGATCAGCACGCCCTTGCCCAGGGCCAGACCGTCCGCCTTGATGACGATGGGGAAGGAGGCGGTTTTCAAATAAGCGAGCGCCGCAGCGGGCGTATCGAACACCTCATATCGGGCAGTGGGAATGTGATATTTTTTCATCAGATCCTTGGCAAAGACCTTGCTGGACTCGATCCGGGCGGCTCTGGCGTCCGGCCCGAAGCAGGGGATGCCCGCGGCGTGGAGGGCGTCCACACACCCCAGAGCCAGAGGATCGTCCGGCGCCACCACCGCGAACCCCACGGCGTGGGAGACGGCGAAGTCCACGATGGCGCCGATTTCCGTGGCGCCGATCTCCGGCACACAAACGGCGTCAGCGGCGATGCCGCCGTTGCCCGGCAGGGCGTAAATCGTCTCCACCACCGGATTTTCTTTCAGTTTTTTGATGATGGCGTGCTCCCGGCCGCCGCCGCCTACTACGAGAAGATCCATCGAATCGTCCTCCTTGCTTCGTGTATAAAACAGTGTGAAGAGAGACCGGGGAAAACCGGACAGGCTTTCCCGGTTGATTTGCCATCGCAAATCAGAAAAGGAAACTTCATTGCCCCTATCCGGGCCCAGACTCGGCAGACCCGGCGGCAGGATGCCGGACAGGCCCGCTTCTCTTCAAAGACGCTCAGTGGTGGAACAGCCGCATCCCTGTAAACGCCATCACCATGCCGTATTTGTTGGCTGTTTCAATGACATGGTCATCCCGGATGGAACCGCCGGGCTCAACGATGTACTGGACGCCGGATTTTCTCGCCCGCTCCACATTATCGCCGAAGGGGAAGAAGGCGTCGGAGCCGCATGTGACGCCGGTGAGGGCTGCGATCCAGGCTTTTTTCTCCTCCGCCGTCAGGGGATCGGGGCGCACGGCGAAGGTCTTCTGCCAGATGCCCTCCGCCAGCACGTCCTCATACTCGTCGGAGAGATATACATCGATGGCGTTATCCCGGTCCGGGCGGCGAATGTTCTCCACGAATTGCAGGCCCAGCACCTTGGGATGGTGGCGGAGCCACCAGGTGTCCGCCTTGGTGCCCGCCAGGCGGGTGCAGTGGATGCGGCTCTGCTGGCCTGCTCCCACGCCGATGGCCTGTCCGTCCTTCACGTAGCAGACGGAGTTGGACTGGGTGTATTTCAGGGTGATGAGGGCCACGATCATGTCCCGCTTGGCCGCTTCCGGCAGGTCCTTGTTCTCCGTGACAAGGTTGGTGAGGAGCGCCTCATTGATCTCAAAGTTGTTCCGCCCCTGTTGGAAGGTGACGCCGAACGCGTCCTTGTACTCCTGGGGGGCGGGGACGTAGTCCGGGTCGATCTGCACGACGTTGTAATTGCCCTTCTTCTTGGTTTTCAATATCTCCAGGGCTTCGTCGGTGTAGCCGGGGGCGATGATGCCGTCGGACACCTCATATTTCAGATACCGGGCAGTGGCGGCGTCGCACACATCGGAGAGGGCCGCCCAGTCCCCGTAGGAGCACAGCCGGTCCGCACCCCGGGCCCGGATGTAGGCACAGGCGATGGGGGAGAGGTCTGCGCCCTCCTCCACAAAGTACATCTGCCGCTCCACATCCCTGAGGGGGGTTGCCCACGGCGGCCCCGGCGGGGGACACGTGCTTGAAGGAGGCGGCGGCGGGCAGGCCGGTGGCCTCTTTCAGTTCCCTCACCAGCTGCCAGGAGTTCAGCGCGTCCATGAAGTTGATGTACCCCGGCTTGCCGTTGAGCACCTTCAGGGGCAGCTCACCCTCCTCCATAAAGATGCGGGCGGGCTTCTGGTTGGGGTTGCAGCCGTATTTCAGTTCCAGTTCGTTCATGCCTGGGTCTCCTTTCCGGAATACTTGTTGACGATGCGCTGCTGGAAGTCCCGGGTCTCCAGGTCTGTGAAGCGGACGAAGAGGGAGATCCTGTTGGCCTCGTCCAGAGCGTCCCAAACGGCGCTGGCGAGGCTGTCAATGTCCCCTTCCACGGCCACCTGCTCCGGCTCTCCGGCAAAGGAGGGCAGGGGATCGCCGTCTCCGGCGTAGGTGTGGAGGAAGTGGCCGGTCCCCGGCTGGCCGGGATACTCGAAGGTCTGCCGCAGGCAGCGTCTGCCGGTCCCGTCGGCGGCTTTCAGGATGGACAGCTTGTAACTGCCGTTGGGCCCCAGCAGCCCGGAAATCCGCGGGGTCCAGTTGGGACCGTCCGGCTCGAATTCCCGCGTGCGGAGGGCCTGCTCCATGGGAAGGCCCTGCTTTAAAAACTCCAGGATGGTGTCCGTCTGGTCCCCGTTGGTGACGATGAGTCCCCGGCCCATCTGCCGTACCGGGTGGTAGATGATGAGGCTGGGGTCCTCCATCCTGGCGGGGTCCGCCGCCTGGGTACGGATGCCGTCCGGCTCCTCCGCGAAGACGCGGTTGCGGCTGTTGGCGCTGCGGCCCATGATGAAATAGACGGCCACGGACGACTTGCCGTCCGGCGTCATGCCCAGCACGATCCCACGGCCGGGATAGGGATTGCCCCGCAGCAGGGCACATAAATCCTGTTTCACAGATGCTCCTCCTTTTCCGTGGTGATGTGGGCGGCCAGCTGTTCTGCGGCCTGGGGCAGCAGCACCCACTCCGCCTGTTCCATGACCCGGCGCTGCAAGGTTTCCGGCGTGTCGCCGGGCAGAATGTCCACCGCTTTCTGCAGCAGGATGCGCCCCCCGTCCGGGATCTCGTTCACCAGATGGACGGTAGCGCCGGTGACCCTGACGCCACGGCGGAGGGCTGCCTCATGGACCTTCAGCCCGTAATACCCCTTTCCACAGAAGGCGGGGATCAGGGAGGGATGGACGTTGACGATCCGGTCCGGCCAGCGACGGACGAAGTCCGCGGACAGGATGGACAGGAACCCGGCCAGCACGACCAGATCCACCCGGTACTGCGTCAGCGCCTCCATCAGCGCCGCCTCAAACGGCTCCTGCCCCAGCTGCTTCCGAGACAGGGGAATGGCAGGCACGCCGCGGCGCTTTGCCCGCTCCAGAGCGTAGGCTTCGGGATTGCTGGAGAGGACCAGCACGATCTCCCCGTGGGGCAGGGCGCCTGTTTCCTGAGCGTTCAGCAGCGCCTCCAGGTTGGTGCCGCCGCCGGAGACCAGCACAGCGATACGGGCCTTGTTCAGCATAGGATCACCCGTTCCTCTCCGGAGATCACCTCACCTATCACATAGCCGGGGCAGCCGTGCTGGGCCAGGGCGGAGAGGGCCTGGTCCGCCGTGTCCCGGGAGACGATCACCGCCATGCCGACCCCCATGTTGAAGGTGTTGAACATGTCCCGCTCCGGGATGTGGCCGGTCTCCCGGAGCATTTTGAAGATGGGTGGCGTCCGGACGGCAGCCTTCTCAATTTTCACCGTCATCCCATCCGGCAGGCACCGGGGGATGTTCTCATAAAAGCCCCCGCCGGTGATGTGGCTGATGCCGTGGACCTCTGCCGCGTCGATGGCGGCCAGCACCGGCTTCACATAGATGCGGGTGGGGGTCAGCAGGGCCTCGCCCAGGCTCTCCCCCAGATCTTCACAGTAGACCGTCAGATTGGCATGCTCCACGTGAAAGACCTTCCGCACCAGGGAGAATCCGTTGGAGTGGAGGCCCGAGGAGGGCAGGGCCAGCACCACGTCCCCGGAGCGGACCCGGTCCGGGTCGATGATATCGCCCTTGTCCACGATGCCCACGGAAAAGCCCGCCAGGTCGTAGTCCTCCGGCGCCATGATGCCGGGGTGCTCGGCGGTCTCGCCGCCGATGAGGGCGCAGCCCGCCTGGACGCAGCCCTCTGCCACGCCGGAGACAATGGCGGCCACCTTCTCCGGCACATTCTTGCCGATGGCGATGTAGTCCAGAAAGAACAGGGGCTTTGCCCCGCAGCAGATGATGTCGTTGACGCACATGGCCACGCAGTCCACGCCCACGGTGTCGTGCCGGTCCAGCAGCTGGGCGATGCGGATTTTGGTGCCCACCCCATCAGTGCCGGACACCAGCACCGGCTCACGTATGCCGGTCAGGTCCGGGGCGAACAACCCGCCAAAGCCCCCAATGCCGGACACTACCCCGGGGATCCTGGTCCGGGCCACGTGGGGGGCCATCAGCTTCACACCGGCGTAGCCTGCGGTGATGTCCACGCCGGACTTCCGGTAGCTCTCCGAATAACTCTCCATATCAGGTCCTCTCCCTCTCACTGATCTTGCACTCGAATCGGTCTTTGCCGCCGTCCTGGGGCACGGCGGTAGGGTAGCCCCCGCCGAAGCAGGCGGTGCAGAAGCCGCACTGGGTATTGTCCGCCAGCTTCACCACGTCCTGCAGGCTCAGATACCCCAGGGAATCCACACCGATGATCTTTGCGATCTCCTCCACCGAGTGGTTGTTGGCGATGAGCTTGCTGGGGTCATCGATGTCCGTGCCGTAGTAGCAGGCGGCCACAAAGGGCGGCGCGCTGACCCGCATGTGGATCTCCTTCGCCCCGGCTTTCCGCAGCAGGTCGATGGTCCGGCGGCAGGTGGTGCCCCGGACGATGGAGTCGTCGATCAGCACCACCCGCTTGCCCTCCACCACGGAGCGGATGGGGTTCAGCTTGATATTGACCTCGTTTTCCCGCATGGCCTGAGTGGGGGAGATGAAGGTGCGGCCGATGTACTTGTTCTTGATGAACCCCATGCCGTAGGGGATACCGCTCTGCCGGGCGTAGCCCAGGGCGGCGTCCAGGCCGGAGTCCGGCACGCCGATGACGATGTCCGCCTGGACCGGGTGCTCCAGGGCCAGGAAGGCCCCGGCCCGCTGCCGTGCCACGTGGACGCTGGACCCGTCGATGACGGAGTCCGGCCGGGCGAAGTAGATGAACTCGAACACGCAGAGCCGCTTGGGGACCTTGCCGCAGTGGCGGGTGTCGGACTTGACGCCGGACTTGTCCGCCACCACGATCTCCCCGGGCAGGATGTCCCGCTCGAACCGGGCGCCGATGGCGTCCAGGGCGCAGGACTCGGAGGCGAACACCACGCCCCCGTCCCGAAGTCGGCCCATGCACAGCGGCCGGAAGCCGTGGGGGTCCCGGACGGCGATGAGCTTGGTGGGGGAGGAGATCACCAGGGAGTAGGCCCCCTCGATCCGGTCCATGGCGGCGGAGACCGCCTCCTCGATGGAGGGGGCGCGCAAACGCTCCTGGACGATGATGTAGGCGATGACCTCGGAGTCCGTGGTGGTCTGGAAGATGGAGCCCTGGCTCTCCAGCTCCTGGCGCAATGCGTGGGAGTTGGTGAGGTTGCCGTTGTGGGCCAGGGCCATGCGGCCCTTGTAGTGGTTCACCAGGATGGGCTGGACGTTCCGCTTGTTGTCGGACCCGGTGGTGCCGTAGCGCACGTGGCCTACGGCGATGGTGCCCGTGCCCAGGGAGCGGAGCCGCTCCGCCGGAAACACCTCGTTCACCAGCCCCACATCCCGGTACGCGGTGAACACGCCATCATCGTTCACCGCGATGCCGGCGCTCTCTTGGCCCCGGTGCTGGAGGGCGTACAGGGCGTAATAGGCCAGGGGGGCCACATCCGTCGTCTCCGGCGCGTACACGCCGAACACGCCGCACTCCTCTTGGATGTGGCGGGCCGGGAGCACGGCGCTCAGCTCAGTCGGCATCATGGGCAAGCAGTCTCTGCATGACCTCGGCATAGGCGCCCTCCACGCCGCCCAGGTCCCGGCGGAAGCGGTCCTTGTCCAGCTTCTCATGGGTCTTTTCGTCCCAGAGGCGGCAGGTGTCGGGGCTGATCTCGTCCGCCAGAACGATCGTGCCGCCGGTCAGTCTGCCGAACTCCAGCTTGAAGTCCACCAGCGTGACGCCGCACTCTGCCCAGAAGGCCTTGAGAATGTCGTTGACGGCAAAGGCGTACTTCTTGATGGTCTCGATCTCCTCCGCTGTGGCCAGCTTCAGCGCCAGGGCGTGATAGCTGTTCAGCAGGGGATCTCCCAGTTCGTCGTTCTTGTAGGAGAACTCGATGGTGGGAGCGTCGAATACGATGCCCTCCTCCACACCGTACCGCTTGGCGAAGGACCCGGCAGAGAGGTTGCGGATGATAACCTCCAGCGGCACGATGGAGACCTTCTTCACCAGGGTCTCCCGCTCACTCAGCTCCTGAACGAAGTGGGTGGGAATGCCGGCCTTTTCGATCCGCCGCATCAGATGGTTGGTCATCCGGTTGTTGATGACGCCCTTGCCGGCGATGGTGCCCTTCTTCAGGCCGTTGAAGGCGGTGGCGTCGTCCTTGTAGTCCACGATGTAAAGTTCCGGGTCGTCGGTGCGGAAGACCTTCTTGGCCTTTCCCTCATAGAGCTGTTCCAGCTTCTGCATGGTGCGTTCGTCCTTTCTTTCTGTTGAGAGATTAGATATTTGAATAGGCAATTGATAAACCATTAGAAAAACGGAAGGGAAAGAGAAAATAGAAATGAGAAATCAGAAATCCGGCCGCGGGATGGCGCGGATACGGAACTTTGAGCCGTCCGGTCAGGACGGACTCAAGACTTTCCGATTCCTCATTTCCGATTTCTCACGATTTCAGGAGTTCCTCCTGGAGCTTGGCGTCCTTCTCGGCGATCTGCTCCGCCATCTTCCGCCGCTCCGCTTCCAGGCGCCGGGTCAGGGCCTCGTCCTCCACCGCCAGGATCTGGGCGGCCAGCACAGCAGCATTTTTCGCGCCGTTCAGTGCTACCGTAGCCACCGGGATGCCGCCGGGCATCTGGACTGTGGCCAGCAGGGCATCCAGTCCATCCAGGACGCCCCCCTTCATGGGAATGCCGATGACAGGCAGGGTGGTGTTGGCGGCAAAGGCCCCCGCCAGATGGGCAGCCATGCCGGCGGCGCAGATGACCACGCCGAATCCCCGCTCCCGGGCGGACTTGGCGAACTCAGCCGCCTGGGTCGGCGTCCGGTGGGCGCTGAGGATATGGGCCTCATAGGGGATGTCCAGGGCGTCCAGCTGGGTACAGGCCCCTTTGACCACGGGCCAGTCACTGTCGCTGCCCATGATGACGGCAACTTTTTTCATCGCAAGCGCTCCTTTCTGCGGCTCAGAGTTTTTTCCGCATGACGGTGTGGCGGAAGATGCCGTCCACAAAATACTCGCTGGAGCAGAACACGGGGCGTCCGTCGATGTCATAGTCCACCTCTTCCATGTTCAGCAGCGGCGTGCCCATGGGCACCTGGAAGATCTCCGCCAGGGCGGCATCCGCCGCGGCGGGCCGCACGTCTGTCAGATCCAGATAGGGATAGATGCCGCAGAACCGCTGGAGGAAGTGGAAGATGGGGAGCTTGAAGTCCTGGATGGTGTAATCCCCCTTGGCCAGGGCCTTTTCCACCACGTCCTCGCAGTAGATGGCGGGCCGGCCATCCGCGGTGCACAGCCGGGCGATGCGGATGATGGGGGTGTCCTCCGGAATGCGGAGCTGAGCGGCCACCTGGGCATCGGCAGTCCCATCGGAAACCCGGACAAAGGCCACCGCCGGCTCATGTCCGCTCTGGCGGATCATGTCCAGGAACTCTACCTCAATGTCCATGCGGGTCTGGACGTTCAGCACATGGCGGTTGATGATGGTGCCAACTCCGTGGCGGCGGGTGATGAAGCCCTCCCGCTCCAGAGAGGCCAGAATGTCCCGCAGCTGCGTGCGGCTGATTCCCAGCTTCTCTGCCAGGACACTCTCCCGGGGCAGGCGCTCGCAGCTGGCGTAGGCACCGTCCTTCATGTCGGCAAGCAGCTGAGAGCGGATGGTCTTGGTCTGGGCCGGCTGACCGCTCATAGTCACACCTCTTTCTGATCTTAAAATAGGTAATACCATAAAAGTCATACCTATTGTACCGGATTTTCTCCGGCGCCGCAACTGGCAGATTTGACAGATTCCGCCCTCCTTTTTTGCCCCGGCATATCCAGTCTGCTGTTGACGGCAGGACGCACGGGCCGGAGGCGTTTGTACGGCCGGATTTCGTGGGTTTTCACCGTGGACAACCGCCGGGGGGATGTTATAATGGAGTTGAACGAAAGAGGGAGGCGTTATTCGTGAAGATTGTGATCCTGGGTGCGGAGGCCCGTTACCGGGCCTATCAGCCCGCGATGCCCTTCATCCAGCAGCAGGAGCTGGTATTTCTGGACAAGGACAGCACGGAGGCAGAGATTCTGGCCGCCGGCGCTGATGCGGAGGTGCTGTTCGTGGACGCCATCACGGTGGTGTCCGCTGCTCTGATGGAACACATGCCCTGCCTGCGGCTGATTCACTCGGAGGGGGTGGCGTTTGACCGCATTGACCTCTCCGCCGCCCGGGAGCGGGGCATTTACGTCTGCAACAACAAGGGCTGCAACGCCGGGGCCGTGGCGGAGCAGACGGTCCTGCTGATACTGATGCTCCTGCGCCATGCCCTGGAGGGGGACGAGGCCGTCCGGGCGGGACGGCAGATGGAGATGAAAGAGCGGTGCATGGTGGAGGGGATCACGGAGCTCTCTGCCTGCAAGGTGGGCCTGGTAGGATTTGGAGACATTGCGCGGGCCGCGGCGGAGCGGCTGGTCCCCTTCGGCTGCGAGCTGTACTACTACACCAAGCACCGCCGCTTGCCGGAAGAGGAGAAAAAATACCACGTCACCTACCTGCCGTTGGAGGAGCTGGCGGAGAAGAGCGACATCGTCAGCCTCCACTGCGCTGTCACGGAGGAGACCCGGAATCTGGTGGATGCCGCTCTGCTGCGGCGGATGAAACCCACAGCGTACCTCATCAACACCGCCCGGGGAGACCTTGTGGACAACGAGGCCCTGCGGCAGGCCCTGCTGGAGGGGCGAATCGCTGGAGCGGGGTTGGACACGCTGTCCCCGGAGCCGGTGCCGGCGGGGCACCCCCTGACGGCGCTGCCGCCGGAGGTCCATCGGAAAGTGGTCCTGGCACCCCACCTGGGCGGCATTACAGAGGCATCCTTCCGTCGGGCCCATGCCCACATGTGGCGAAATGTGGAGCATTTGGCTGCGGGAGAGCGGCCGGACAACATCGTCAACGGCCTGTGATGCTCGCCGACGGTAAAAAATTCTGCCGGAGATGAAACAAAACCTATGGAAAAATCGTCTAATTCCTATAAAGACCTATGGTAGAAGGACCATGTGCGGTTTGAAAGTCCTGCGCGCGAGCTGTGGGTCTGTATGCGGAAAACCCTCATGCGCCAACCGGCTTGCCTGTTCTCATGGCCCGCACGGCGCATGGAGTCAGGAAAAACAAAGAAGGGGAGCGTGACGCCGAATGAGACGTCGGATCTGGAGAGGTTGGATATTGTGCCTGTGCGCCTGCTTGCTGCTGTGCGGTGCCGCCAGCGGGACTGGAAGCACACCGCCGGACGCGGTGAGCCGCGGGGCCTTTGCAGACGCCCTGTATGACGCCCATGTGGCCCACGGCGGCGCTCCTGTGGTCAGCGAGGGCAGCTCCGCACCCTTCCGGGATGTGGGCTCCTGGTCTCCGTATTTCGAGGCGCTCTGTTGGGCTAAGGCCAGCGGCATCGCAGGGGGCTATGCAGGCGGTGCCTTCCGTCCTGCGGCACCGGTGACCCGCCAGCAGGCGACGGTGATGCTGTACCGCTATGCCAAGACCACGGACCTGCCGCTGGAGAAGGGGAGCGACCGGGATCTGGCCGGATACCGGGACGTGGATACCATCCCAACCTGGAGTCGGGAGGCTGTCCAATGGGCCGTGCGGAACGGCCTGTGGTTCTCCGGCAGCGCCACGGAGTTGCAGGCGGCGGAGAACGTCTCCTGGGAGGAGCTGGCCGTTCTGACCCAGCGGCTGTTCCTGGGCGGGATGCCCGCGGCTGCCTTGTCTGCGGCGCCGGAGGGGCTGACGATGGAGCTGCAGCAATGCACTACCACCGGCGCGGTTGTGGTACTGCAAAATGCGGCGGAGGAGACCTTCTCCTATGGGGCGGACTACGGTCTCTATCGGCAGGTGAACGGCGGCTGGTATCAGATGAACAAGGAAATGGACACCATCGCCATTGCCTATGAGCTGGCCCCGGGAGAGAGCCGGAAGCTTACCCTCAGCTGGGGAGAGCTGGACTGGGGCGGCGTCCTGCCCGCCGGGACCTACTGCGTGGCGCAGGGCGGGCTGCTGGGAGAACAGCAGGTCACCGTCTCCGTCACCTTTGCCATCAAATAAACGCCAGGCGGCCGCCGAAAAACCGGCGGCCGCCTTTCCATTGGGTGAACGGTGTCTTGCGATCCCGCCCAGACCGAAAAATCTCCCCCTCTTCTGGAGGAGTGAAGAGAACAGCACAGGCCGCCGGGAACGCCCGGCGGCCTGTACGGATTCTTGAGAAGGTGGCCCGGCGTCAAACACAGAAGCGGCAGGCCGCCAGGGCCGCCACAGCGCCGTCCGCGCAGGCGGTGGTCAGCTGGCGGACCTCCTTGGCGCGGAGATCCCCTGCCGCAAAGATGCCGGGAATCGGCGTCAGGCAGTCCTCCCCGGCGGCGATAAAGCCCGCTTCGTCCACCGGCACCCCCAGAGACCGGGCCAGCCGGCTCTCCGGCAGCAGACCCACCGCCTGGAACAGCGCAGAGACCGGCAGGTGGGAGACTTCTCCCACAGCGGTGTTCCGCAGGGTCAGGCCGGTGAGGCGTTCCGATCCCTCCAGGGCCTCCACCACGGTGGACCGCAGCAGCGTGAGGTTGGCGGTCTTCTCCGCCCGCTCCACCAGAATGGGATCCGCCCGGAAGTCCGACCGCCGGTGGATCACCGTCACATGGCGGCAGATGTCTGCCAGATACAGCGCATCCTGCAGGGCGGTGCTGCCGCCTCCGGCCACTGCCACATCCTGTCCGGCGTAAAAGGCTCCGTCGCACACAGCGCAGAAGGAGATGCCGGCCAGACGATCCTCGCCCGCAAGGCCCAGGGTCCGGCGCCGCATCCCGGCGGCCAGGATTACCGCCCCGGCGGTATAGGCACCGTAGTCGGTGACCACCCGGCTGGGCGTGCCGCTCTGGATCTCCAGCGCCTCCTCCAGTTCGATCCGGGTCCCCAGGGCCTCGGCCTGGCTGTACAGCCGCTCCGCCAGTTCAGCGCCGGACACGGCGGGCAGGCCCGGAAAGTTTTCCACCTTGGGAGAGGAGGCGATCTGCCCGCCGAAGCTCTCCCGTTCCAGCAGCAGAACGGACTTTCCTGCCCGGCGGGCGTAGACGGCGGCGGTGAGCCCGGCCGGGCCGCCGCCCACGATAATGATGTCGAAATACTGGTCCATAGATGTTCCTCTCTGATGACTGACAGAAGATAAGGGAGACTTCGCAGCCCCCCACATAGTAACCGCTGTACCGCGGGGGCTGCTCCGCAGAGACGGCATTTTGGAGCTCGGAAAAGGAGGGACGAGAGTCCCTCCTTTTTCGTTGTTTACACGCTCTGCGAAGTAGCGAATTTTTTGATGGTGGAGGCGTTCACCAGCTTCTCCACCTGCTCTCCGTGGCGGACGATCAGGGTGGGGGCCTGCTGGATACCGTACCGGGCCACCAGCTCCCGATGCTCGTTCACGTCCATCACCTGATAGGCGATGCCCGCCTTCTCCAGCTCCCGCTTGGCGATGCTGCAGTTGGGGCAGGTCTTGGTGGTGAAGAGGAACAGGCCGTCCTCGCCCCGCTCCGCCGGTGTGCTGGGCGCGGTGCCGGCTGCGGGCTCCGTCGCAGCATCCCGGTCGCAGAGGCGGCGGCCCTCCAGCCGGGAGTTTTCCACCTGGTACTCCTGCCGGTCCTTGAACTCCTGGACCTTGCCGTCGTTCCAGTTCTGGACAGGGCGGTAATAGCCGGTGATGCGGCTCCACACCTCGCAGGTCTTCCCACACTTGGGGCAGGTAAAGTGCTCGCCCGAGAGATAGCCGTGGTCCGGACAGATGGAGTAGGTGGGGGACATGGTGTAGTAGGGGAGCCTGAAATTCTCCGCGATCTTCCGCACCAAATTGGCAGCCGCCTTCCAGTCCGGCAGCTTCTCACCCAAAAAGGCGTGGAACACAGTGCCGGAGGTGTACAGGGTCTGCAGGTCATCCTGGATGGCCAGGGCCTCGAAGATGTCGTTGGTGTAGCCCACCGGCAGGTGGGAGGAGTTGGTGTAATAAGGCGTGTCACCGGGGTTCTTGGCAGCGGTGATGATATCGGGATACAGTGCCACGTCATGCTTGGCCAGCCGGTAGGTGGTGGACTCGGCGGGGGTGGCCTCCAGGTTGTAGAGGTCGCCGTACTGCTCCTGATAGTCGCTCAGCCGCTCTCTCATGTGGTTGAGCACATCCTTGGCGAAGGCCTGGGTCTTCTCCTGGGTCAGGTCGGCCCGGAGCCAGCTGGCGTTGAGCCCCACCTCGTTCATGCCGATGAGGCCGATGGTGGAGAAGTGGTTATCAAAGGTGCCCAGGTAGTATTTGGTGTAGGGGTACAATCCCGCATCCATCAGCTTGGTGATGACGGTGCGCTTCACCTTCAGGCTCCGGGCGGCGATGTCCATCATGTGGTCCAGCCGCTCATAGAACTCCTCCGGCGTCTGGGAGAGGTAGGCGATCCGGGGCAGATTGATGGTCACCACGCCCACGGACCCGGTGGACTCGCCGGAGCCGAAGAAGCCGCCGGACTTCTTCCGCAGCTCCCGCAGATCCAGCCGCAGGCGGCAGCACATGCTGCGCACGTCAGAAGGCTCCATGTCAGAGTTGATGTAGTTGGAGAAATAGGGGGTGCCGTACTTGGCGGTCATCTCGAACAGGAGGCGGTTGTTCTCCGTGTCGGACCAGTCAAAGTCGCGCGTGATGGAATAGGTGGGGATGGGATACTGGAAGCCCCGGCCGTTGGCGTCGCCCTCGGTCATGATCTCGATGAAGGCCTTGTTCACCATATCCATTTCCTTCTTGCAGTCGCCGTAAGTGAAATCCTGCTCCTTGCCGCCTACGATGGCCGGCAGGTTCTCCAGGTCACGGGGCACGGTCCAGTCCAGGGTGATGTTGGAGAACGGCGCCTGGGTACCCCAGCGGGAGGGAGTGTTCACGCCGAACACAAAGGACTGGATACACTGTTTAACCTCTTTCTGGGAGAGGTTGTCCACTTTCACAAAGGGGGCCAGATAGGTGTCAAAGGAGCTGAACGCCTGGGCACCGGCCCACTCGTTCTGCATGATGCCCAGGAAGTTCACCATCTGGTTGCAGAGAGTGGAGAGGTGGCTGGCCGGGGTGGAGTTGATCTTGCCCGGGATACCCAGGCCCTGCTGGATCAGCTGCTTCAAACTCCAGCCGGCGCAGTAGCCGGTGAGCATGGAGAGGTCGTGGAGGTGGATGGCGCCGCTCTTGTGGGCGTCGGCAATCTCCTGGTCATAGATTTCAGAGAGCCAGTAGTTGGCGGTGATGGCGCCGGAGTTGGAGAGGATCAGGCCGCCCACGGAGTAGGTGACGGTGGAGTTCTCCTTCACTCGCCAGTCGTTGATTTGGAGGTAGTCGTCCACCAGATCCTTGTAGTTCAGCAGGGTGGAGTTCACGTTGCGGATCTTCTCCCGCTGCTTGCGGTAGAGAATGTAGGCCTTGGCCACGTCGGCATAGCCTGCCTTGCTGAGAATGTCCTCCACGCTGTCCTGAATGTCTTCCACGGTGATCTTGCCGTCATGGATCTTATCCTGGTAATCCGCCGTGACCCTCAGGGCCAGGAGATCAATGATGTCCGGATTGTACTCCATGTGGGTGGCCTCAAAGGCCTTGGTGATGGCGGTGCTGATCTTGGAGATGTCGAAAGAGGCGATCTTTCCATCCCGCTTGACGACCTGATACATGAAACCCCTGCTTTCTCTATGATAAATTCAATTCCCTGCTCCTGACAAGTCAATGGGCGCTGACGCGCCCCGTATTTCCCATTCTACCACTTCCTGGGGGCTTGTCAATTAGAAATGCCACTATATCTTGTATTCATTTTCTGTGAAAACGCTGAATTTTTCCATATCTAGTCAATGCCGCGCAGCTCCACAGCTCCAAAGAACGGCCGGACCCGCTCCGCAAAGCCCTGCAGCTGCTCTGCTGTAAAGCCGTGATATCCCCGGCCGATCAGATTGCCGGAGTCCACAAAGTTCTGAAGATAGTACCGGGGTGCCCCTGCCAGCCAGGCGGCGATGGCGTCCAGGTCCTCCGGCCTGTGGAGCTCCCGCACCAGGGTGGTGCGGAACTCATAGTCCACGGTGCTTTTCCGCAGCAGACGGATGCTCTCCTCCACCGGGGCGGGGTTGAAGCCCGGTATGCCGACGGTTTCGGCATACCGCGCCGGAGCGTTTTTCACGTCCATGGCCACATAGTCCACAAGGCCCTGGTTCAGGATCTCCGCCAGCCGGGCAGGATCACAGCCGTTGGTATCCAGCTTCACGGCAAAGCCCAGTTCCCGCACCTTCCGCAGAAAATCCGCTGCGTCCGGCTGGAGCAGCGGCTCCCCGCCGGTGAGGACCACCCCGTCCAAAAGCCCCCGGCGGGAGGCCAGGAAGTCCAGCACCTCCTGCTCCGGGATCTCCGGCGTCTCCGCCAGCCGGGTCACCAGCAATGCGTTGTGGCAGAAGGGGCACCGCAGGTTGCAGCCGCCGGTGAACACCGTGGCCGCCAGCTTTCCCGGGTAGTCCACCATGGCCAGTTTCTGAAGTCCGTGAATGTGCATGGCCGGATCCCTCCATAAGCACAAGATGTTGCTATTCTAAACTGATTTTTCCACAAGAACAAGTGGTGGACGCAACAAAGACAAAAAAGTTCCCGGAGGCAGAGCCTCCGGGAACGGGAAAGACGGGATTCAATTCTTGCGGAACCGGGAGAGGAAGTCCTGCGTCTCCTGTTTCTGGGGATTGCCGAAAACCTGCTCCGGCGTGCCCTCCTCGCAGATGACGCCCTGGTTCATGTACACCACATGGCTGCTGACGTCCCGGGCAAAGGCCATCTCATGAGTCACCACCAGCATGGTCATGCCCTCCTGGGCCAGGTCCTGCATGACGGAGAGGACTTCTCCCACCATCTCCGGGTCCAGGGCGGAGGTGGGTTCGTCGAACAGCAGCACCTCCGGCTCCATGGCCAGGGCCCGGGCAATGGCCACCCGCTGCTTCTGGCCGCCGGAGATCTGCCGGGGCTTGGCTTGGATGTAAGGCGCCATGCCCACCTTTTCCAGATACTCCATGGCCCGCTTCCGGGCGGTCTCCTTGTCCTTTTTCAGTACCTTGATCTGCCCGACCATGCAATTTTCCAGCACGGTCATGTTGTTGAACAGGTTGAAGGACTGGAACACCATGCCCACATGGGAGCGGTACTGGGGGGCATTGACCTTGGGACCGGTGACGTTCTGGCCGCGGTAGAGGATCTCGCCGCTGGTGGGGGTCTCCAGCAGGTTGATGCACCGCAGCAGGGTACTCTTGCCGGAGCCGGAGGCACCAATGATGCTGGTGACATCGCCTTTTTTCACGGTGAAATCGATGTCCCGCAGCACTTCGTGGCTGCCGAAGGACTTGCTCAGATGCCGGATCTCTAAAATCATATCGTCCATGTTGTCAGCGATCTCCTCTCGTACGGCCGTGCTGCAATTCCTGACGGACCCGATCCCGGTACTCTTTGCTCCGCTCATCGAAGGGAGTGCCTCGGTCCGGGTGGCTGTATGTGCCGGCGGCCATGGTCAGATGGTCCGTCTGTGCCAGCTTGTAATCGCTGCTGCCGTCCATCCGCTTTTCCAACCAGCGCAGCAGGAAGGAGGCGATCAGCGTCATGGTGAGGTACCCGGCCATCTCCACCACGGCGGAGGGGAAGTACAGGTAGCTGGCGCCCACCGCCGCCCGGTGGGCGGAGAAGAAATCGGGGAAGCCGATGATGAACATGACGGACGTATCCTTCACATTGATGATAAAGTTGTTGCCGATCTGGGGCAGGATATTCCGGATGGCCTGAGGCAGGATCACATGCAGCATGGTCTGCACATGGGTCATGCCGATGGCCTTGGCGCCCTCGGTCTGGCCGGGGTCGATGGAGATAATGCCGCCCCGGACGGACTCGGCCATGTAGGCGCCGGTGTTGATGGACACCACCAGAATGGCGGCCATCCAGATGCTGTCAAACCGCACGGCGTTGTCCGTAAAATAGGGCAGGCCGTAATAGAGGAACACCGCCTGCAGCACCATGGGGGTACCCCGGAAGATCTCCACGTAGATCCGGACCACTGCCCGGATCAGCGCCAGAAAGAACCGCTTGACGGGCGGGTCGTTCTTGCTGTGGGGAATGGTGTTCAGAATGCCGCAGACGAATCCGATCAGGCAGCCGATGGCGGTGGCCACCAGTGCCAGAATCAAGGTATTGCGGATGCCGGGCAGATAGTGGGACACGCCGTAGTTCGACCAGAGCTTGGCAATGTCGGATGCCAGCTGGAACAGTTTCTCCATGGAGGCAGACTCCCTTCGGTAAAGAGTTGATATGCGGGAAGCAGGCGGGAGGACAGACTGTCCTCCCGCCGCGGGTCATTCTGGAAAGTGTTTACTCGCTCAGGGGCTGAATGGCGATGGCCTCGTTCATCAGGGTGTTGAAATCGTCCGCCGTCATAGTGGAGAGCACGCTGTCAATGGCCTCCTTCAGCTCGGTGTTGCCCTTCATCACGGAGATGCCGATGTTGATCTCGCCCTCGTCAACCTCAAAGTTGTCGTCGGAGTCTGTGAAGTCCAGAATCTTCATGTCGGGATAGGCGGCCACGGCACCCATAGCGGTGGGCATATCGGTGCAGATGAAGTCCACGGCGTCGGTCTCCAGGGCCATCAGCATGGCAGGGGCGGTCTCCGCGGCAGTCTGGACCTGGGCGCCCTCGATCTGAGGCAGGCAGGAGTCATACCAGATGGTGGCGATCTGCGCGGTGCAGGTGCCGCCGGAAAGGTCGCTGATGCCGGCGGCGTTGGCATAGGGGCTGTCCGTCTTGGTCACACAGACGATGGAGGCGTAGTAGTAGGGGCCGGCGAAATCCACCTGCTCGCTGCGCTCGGCAGTCATGGACTGGCCGGCAATGACGGCGTCAAAGGTACCGGTCTGCACGCCGGGAACCAGAGAGTCCCAGTCGGACTGAACCACTTCCAGCTCCCAGCCGTTGGCCTCGCAGATCTGCTTGGCGATCATCACGTCGTAGCCGTTGGCATAGGTGCCGGGCACGTTGGAGATGGGCACAGCGCCGTTGGAGTCGTCGCTCTGGCTCCAGTTGTAAGGGGCGTAGGCGCACTCCATGGCGATGGTCAGCACGCCGTCCTCCACGCCGGAGGAGCCGGCGGTCTCCCCGCCTTCAGCGGTGGTGCCGGAATTGCCGGAGTCGGCAGTGTCGCCGGAGCTGCCGGTGCCGCCGCAGGCGGCCAGGGACGCTGTCATGGCCAGAGCCATCAGCAAGGTCAACAATCTCTTCATGTTTCTTCACCTTTCTCATCTCAAAAAAGATTCCGCGGCGGTCACAGACCTCCTCCGCACCTGCCGCCGGCGGAGAGGAGAAAAAATGGACCGCTTTGTCAAGCGGTCCATGGAAAATACGGAAAGAAGCCCCCGGCAGGGACGATCCCGAACAGCCATTGATAGCGCTTCACAAAGGTTTGTGACAGTCCGGCAGGTATTCCCTGACGGCCCAGCACCAGAAGGACAGGCATCGTCCCGGCACTTCGGCGGCGGACCCTTCCCCGTCCGGCGGCTGCCTGGCCTTGCCGGAGCGGTACTGATGAACGCCGCGCCTCTATCTGAGCGATCCAATTTTGAAGGTATCCTATCACGTTCTCGAGGAGATGTCAACGCCCCTTCCCAGAAAAATGCCAAAAATCCCGCAGATTTGTGCAGATCATAGAAGAAAATGCCAAAACCGTTGCGCACTGTGGGGAAAATGTGGTATGATGCTCCCTGCACACATGGCGCAAGCGCCGGGAGAGGAGTGTGGAAGTATGATGCAGGCGGCGGAACTGGCGGTGCTGGACTGGCTCCAGGCCCATCTGCGCTGCGATTTTCTGGACGCGGTGATGCCGTGGATCAGCCGGATCTGCGACCACGGAGAGATTTGGATCCTGCTGGCGGCGGTGCTGCTGCTTCTGCGGAAGCACCGCTGGACAGGGATGTCCCTGTCCTTTGCGCTGATTCTGGATCTGATCTGCTGCAATATCGTTCTGAAACCCCTGGTCGGCCGGATCCGGCCCTTCTTGGTGAATACCGCGGTGGAGCTGCTGACAGCACCCCCGGCGGACGCATCCTTTCCCTCGGGGCACACGGCGGCGTCCTTTGCGGCGGTGTTCGCCCTCCGGGCCTCCGGCAGCCCCCTGTGGAAGCCGGCGGCGGTCCTGGCGTCCGTGATCGCCTTTTCTCGGCTGTACCTGTACGTCCACTGGCCCACCGACGTGCTGGGGGGCATTCTGGTGGGCGCCGCCGCAGGCTGGGCAGGCGCGCGGCTGGCAGACGCCCTCCGCCGCAGGCGAGAGCGGCTGGGCCGCAGGGCATAGCGGAAAAAGCGGACCGGACGGCTTGCCGTCCGGTCCGTGCGGCTTCACGCGGCGTTCTCCCTGGCCTGAAGATATTTCTTCACAGCGAAGATGCCCGCCACCGCTGCCACGCCCAGTAGCGTCTCCGCCGCGTCGGTGTGGCTGACGATCATCTGCCGGACGATGGTGAACAGCAGCACGTCCACCACCGCGTCGGCGGTGTGCAGGGCCAGCATCTTCACGAACTCAATTCCCATCACCAGCAGCAGTGTGGCGGAGAGGAAATCCCCCAGGGCGAAGGCCTCTGGGGAGAGGAGCAGGGTCCGGCCAGTCTCCCGGAACAAAAATACCGCCCCGCAGACGATCACCAGCAGGATCACGGCGGCGATGAGCAGCTCCAAAGCACGGGCGGCCTTCAACAACAGGATGTGGGCGGGATGACGGTTCATGGTGCCTCCTTGCGCCGCGGGGCGGCAGAGTGAAGATAAGAAATAAAAGATAGGGGATAAGAGATGCCCCTCTCCGGGAAGGATCTCTTATTCTTTTATCTGGGCCTTGGACTTGCAAAAACGAAGAGCCCGTAAAAATGTAGGGGCGGCAATCTGCCGCCCGGCGGGAATGGTGTGGGGGCGTCGTGTTACCCCTCGTCGATGTCGAGGCTGCCGACGGGAGCCCCGGAGGGCAGAAATTTTTCGCCGTCGGACACTGTCAGGTACATAAAGCCTGTGGAATCCGCTGATTGGTACACCAGCGTACCGTCCTTGACGGCAAAGCGGTTGACGAATTTTTCATCATCTGTGGTGAGGATCACGGTGTCTCCGTCCAGTTTCCAGGTGCCGAGCCCAAAATAGCTGCTCAGGGCTCCTTCGGAACAGCGCATACTTCCGTCACTGTTGAGGGCGATATAGAAATCGCTCCCAAACCCCTCTTTTTCGTAGATGTAGACCTGGTCGGCGAGGTCGCCGGCGGTTACCGCTGCCGGCTGGCCGGAACAGCCCGTCGCCATGAGAGTAAAGAGCAGGAGCAGGGCGGAAAACAGACGGCACTTCATCATGATGTAGCCCTCCTTTCCATGATCCGAAAACAGGACCGCCTCTCCATCAATCTATCACAGACGGCGGCCCATTGCAAGGCAAACCCGCCTTGCGTAAACGCCGGATTTGGGATATACTATATCTCTATGGAAAAATCAGCCTGCGGGCAGGAGGAACTCCCCATGAAGCTCATGGTCATCGACGGCAACAGCATCCTGAATCGGGCCTATTACGGCATCCGTCCTCTCACCACACGGGACGGGCTTTACACCCACGCCATCTTCGGATTTCTCACCACGCTCCTTCGATTGGAGGGGGAGGAGGCGCCGGACGCGTTGTGCGTCACCTTCGACCTCCACGCTCCAACCTTCCGCCATCAGGCGTCGGAGGCCTACAAGGCCACCCGCAAGCCCATGCCGGAGGAGCTCCGGGTCCAGGTGCCGGTGCTGAAAGAGGTGCTGGACGCCCTGAACATTCCCCGTTATGAGCAGGAGGGCTGGGAGGCCGACGACCTGATCGGCACCATCTCCCGCAAGTGCGAGGCGGACGGCTGGGACTGCGTGGTGGTCACCGGCGACAAGGACAGCCTGCAGCTCATTACCGACCACACCATGGTGAAGCTGGTGTCCACCCGCATGGGGCAGACCACCACCAAGGATATGACGGAGACCGCCTTCCAAGAGCAGTACGGCTTCGCCCCCATCCACATGATCGACCTGAAGGCCCTGATGGGGGACAGCTCCGACAACATCCCCGGCGTCCCCGGCATCGGGGAGAAGACCGCCATGGCCCTGATCCAGCAGTACGAGAGCATCGACAACCTGTACGCCAAAATGCCGGACATCGAGGCCAAGCCTGCCGCCATCCGCAAGCTGGCGGAGGGAGGAGAGCGCCCGAGAGTCTTACTGGCTGGCCACCATCGTTACCGACGCGCCTCTGGACTTCCATCCCGAGGAGAACCTGTGCCGGAAGCCCGGCCCGGACGCCTACCCGCTGTTTTTGAAGCTGGAGTTCACCAAGCTGATCGAGAAGTTCGGCCTGTCCCCGGCGGAGCAGCCAGCGGCGGAAAGGGCGGACTTCACCATGACCGTGGAGCAGGTCACAGAGCCTGCTCAGACGGAGCGGCTGCTGGCCCTCTGGCGAGCGGCGGACCATGTATCGGTGCTGGCCCTGCCGGACCTGACGGGCCTCTCTGTGGTCTGCCGGACCGGGGCGGACACCGGCGTCACGGCGGAGCTGTTCTTCGACAAGTATCAGGGGGACTGGAACGCCCTTTTGAACGCCCTGTTCGCGGCGGACGTCCGCAAGGTCTCCCACAATGTCAAGGACCTGACGCGGACGCTGCTGGAAAACGGCCTGCGGGCGGAGGGCTTCGTCTTCGACACCGCCTTGGCCGCCTACCTGCTGGACGCCACGGCGGGGAGCTATGACCTTGCCCGCCTGTTCGTCGCCTATTTCAACGAGGAGCTGCCAAAGGCCCTCTACCTGGAACCGGACGCCTTCTCCCTGCTGGGGGACGCCGCCGCGGCGGAGGCCAGCTTCGACAGCTACGCCGCCGCCGTGGACGCCCTGTACAGCGCCCTGGCGGAAAGACTGGCGGAGCGGGGCCAGATGGACCTGCTGCATGAGATCGAGATGCCCCTCTGCGCCGTGCTGGCGGAGATGGAGACCGCCGGATGCAGGGTAGACGCCAAGGCCCTCGGTGCTTTCGGGGATCTGCTGGCCCGGCGGAGCGCCGAGCTGGAACAGCAGATCTACGCCATGGCGGGGGAGGAATTCAACATCAACTCCCCCAAGCAGCTGGGGGAGATCCTCTTCGGCAAGCTGGGCCTGCCCCATGGCAAAAAAGACCAAGACCGGCTGGTCCACCAACGCCGATGTGCTGGAAAAGCTCCGGTACGAGGCCCCCATCGTGGGGGCGGTGCTGGAGTATCGCCAGTACGCCAAGCTGAAATCCACCTATGCCGACGGCCTTTTGAAGGCCATGGACCCGGACGGCCGGGTGCGGACCAGCTTCCAGATGACGGTGACGGCCACGGGCCGCCTCTCCTCCACAGAGCCTAATCTCCAGAACATCCCCACCCGCACGGACCTGGGCAGCGAGATCCGGCGGATGTTCATCCCGGCGGAGGGCTGCGTCCTAGTGGACGCCGACTACTCCCAGATCGAGCTGCGGCTGCTGGCCCACATGGCTGGGGACGAGGCCATGATCGCCGCCTTCCGCTCCGGCGGGGACTTCCACGCGGAGACGGCGGCCAAGGTGTTCCACGTGGCGCCGGACCAGGTAACTCATGAGATGCGCCGCCAGGCCAAGGCAGTGAACTTCGGCATCGTCTACGGCATCTCCGCCTTCTCTCTGAGCCAGGACATCGGCGTGAGCGTGGCGGAGGCCAAGGCGTATATGGAGGCCTACTTCGCCACCTTCCCAGGCGTCCGGACGTATATGGACGCCATTGTGGAGCGGGCCAGGGAGCAGGGCTATGTGGAGACGCTGTTCCACCGGCGGCGGGACCTGCCGGAGCTGAAGTCCTCCAACTTCAACCTCCGCTCCTTCGGCGAGCGGGTGGCCCTGAACATGCCCATCCAGGGCACCGCGGCGGACATCATGAAGCTGGCTATGGTGGCGGTGCGGAAACGCCTGCGGCAGGAACTGCCGGAGGCCCGTCTGGTGCTGCAAGTCCACGACGAGCTGATCGTGGAGTGCCCGGAGGCCCAGGCGGAGACCGCCGCGGCGCTGCTGAAGGAGGAGATGGAGAACGTGGTGTCCCTCTCCGTCCCCCTAACGGCGGACGCCCACTGGGGCAGAAACTGGCTGGAGGCCAAGGGCTGATGGGATTTCAGAAGATCGACTACGCCGCGTGGCCCCGCCGTCCGTATTTTGAGCATTACCACCGGGACGTGCCCTGTTGGTACAGCATGACGGTGGACGTGGACATCTCCGCCCTACTGCCCCGCCTGCGGGGGTCGGGACTCCGGTTCTATCCGTCGGTGATCCACGGCATCTCCCGGATGGTCAACGCGGACCCGGCCCTCCGCATGGCTATGGACGAGACGGGGGCCATCGGCGTCTACGACCGGGTGGACCCCACTTATACGATTTTTCACAAGGACGATGAGACCTTCTCCGTCCTCTGGACCGCCTACCAGCCGGATCTGCGGGCCTTCTGCCAGGACTGGGAGGCGGACCGGACCCGCTATGGGGACATCCACACCTTTGAAGCCCGCCCGCCGGAGGCGGGACAGGGACTCTTCAACATCTCCGCCGTGCCCTGGGCCTCCTTCCGAAGTCTGCACCTGGAGCTGCCGGAGGCCAACGACTACCTGCTGCCCATCTTCACCCTGGGCCGCTACCGGAAGGAGAACGGCCGCACCCTGCTGCCTCTGGCCATGCAGGTCCACCACGGCGTCACGGACGGCTTTCACGTGGGGCGGTTCTTCAACCGCCTCCAGGCCTGGGCGGACAGTGCGCCGGAGATGGGCGCATGAAGCGCCTGTATATGATCGGCGGTCCTATGGGCGTGGGAAAGACCGCCGCCTGCCGCCAGCTGCAGCAGCTGCTGGACCGGAGCGTGTTCCTGGACGGGGACTGGTGCTGGGATGCCCACCCCTTTCAGGTGACGGAGGAGACCCGGGAGATGGTGTTGGAGAACATCTCTTTTCTCCTGAACAGCTTCCTCCGCTGCTCCGCCTATGACCATGTGATTTTCTGCTGGGTCCTGCACCGGCGGGAAATCTGGGAAGACCTGCTCCGCCGCCTGACGGAGCCGTATGTCCTGCGGGCCGTCTCCCTGGTCTGCACACCGGAGACCCTGCGGTCCCGGCTGGAGGGAGATATCCTCGCCGGAAAGCGAATACCGGATGTGTTGGACCGGAGCCTGGCCTACCTGCCGCTGTATGATGCCCTGGACATCCGGCACCTGGATGTGACGGCTTTGACGCCCCGGGAGACGGCGGAGTGCATCCGAAGGGAGGGCGGCGCATGAAGCGGCTGATCGTCCTGCTGGGCGTGGCTGGGGTGTCCCTGTCGGCGGTGTTTGTCCGGTGGTCCACGGCGCCGTCCCTGATCCTGGCGCTGTACCGGATGGCCTTTTCGGCGGCGCTGATGGCGGTCCCGGTACTGGCGGGACGAAGGCGGGAGCTGAAATCCCTGACCCGGCGGGACGTGCTGCTGTGCCTTGCCAGCGGCTTGTTTCTGGGCATCCACTTCGCGGCGTATTTTGGGGCCCTGCGGGCCACCTCCATCGCCTCGGCGGTGGTGCTGGTGGATACGGAGGTATTCTTTGTGGCAGCGGCCTCGGCGTTGTTTCTGGGGCAGCGGCTGCCCCGCCGGACCTGGCCCGCGGTCCTGCTTGCCTTTGCAGGCAGCGCGGTGGTGGCGCTGGCAGACAGCGCCGCCGGGACGAATGCGCTGCTGGGAGATTTGATTGCCCTGGCCGGCGCCGCCGCCATGGCGGTCTATACCATGATCGGAACGGTCTGCCGGCAGCGGCTCTCCACGTCAGTGTACACCTTTCTGGTGTATACGTCCGCCGCGGCCACGCTGCTGGCTGCGGCCCTGCTGAGCGGAACGCCGCTGGCCGGCTACGGTCCGGTGAACGGGCTGACGGCCCTGGGCATGGCGGTATGCTGCACCCTGCTGGGACACAATGTGTTCAGCTGGGGGCTGAAATATCTGCCGCCGGCCTTCATCGCCACGGTCAAGCTGATGGAGCCGGTGTTCGCCTCTGTCTGGGGACTCCTGCTCTTTGGCGAGCGGCCGGGCTGGCTGACGGTTGCCGGAGGCGCGGCGGTCCTTCTGGGCGTGGGGCTGTATGCCCGTACCATCGGCGGGGATGCCGGAAAACGAGAGGAGAGAGAACCATGAGAGAACAGATGCACGTGCGCATCGTCCCCATGACCGGGGACCATCTGGACGAGGTGGCGGAGCTGGAACGGATCTGCTTCACCACCCCCTGGTCCCGGAACATGCTGGTGGAGGAGCTGCAGAACGACTGCGCCGCCTTCCTGGTGGCCCTGGATGACGAGGACCACGTGGCGGGCTACGCCGGCCTGCTGGTGGTGCTGGACGAGGGGTACATCACCAATGTGGCCGTGCGGCCGGAGTGCCGCCGCAACGGCATCGCCCAGAAGCTGCTGCAAGTGTTCCTGGACTTTGCCCAGGCCCACAAGCTGGCGTTTCTGACGCTGGAGGTCCGGGCCTCCAACTACGGGGCCATCGCCCTGTACGGCAGCCGGGGCTTCCGCAGCGTGGGCAGGCGGAAAAACTATTACGAGCATCCGAAGGAGGATGCCATCATCATGACAAAGGAGTTTACCGATGGAACTGAGGATCCCGACACTGGAGCAGCTGCGGACGGTCTATGACCGGGACCTGCGGACAGCATTTCCCGCAGCGGAGCTGAAGCCCCTGAAGAATATGGAGGAGATGTGGGCCGAGGGGCGGTACCGCCCCTGGTGCCTCTTTGACGGGGACGACATCGCCGGCGAGGCATTTTTATGGCTGGGCCACCCCGGCTGGGCCCTGCTGGACTATCTGTGCGTGGCCGCAGACCGCCGGAACGGCGGCCTGGGCTCCGTGATCCTGGAGAAGCTCCGGGAGGCGGAGCGGGGCAATGTGATCTTCGGAGAGAGTGAGATCCCTTGCTACGCCCCGGACCCGGCCATGGCAGAGCGGCGGCTGGGCTTCTATGCCCGCAACGGCGCCCGGACCGCCGGGTATGACACGGAGATGTTCGGCGTACCCTACAAGACCCTGTACTGGGCGGAGGGGAAAGTGGACGAGTCCGCCCTGATGGAGGAGCACCGCTTTATCTATGCCAGTACCTTTGCGCCGGATAAATTCCGCAGATATGTCCGCATCCCCTTTGATCCAAATGGGACGCCGGGCGAGAGAGTATCCTGGCAGCAGTGACGGAAAAGAGAGGGACAGATCATGAAAATTTTGGCCTTTGAGTCCTCCTGCGACGAGACAGCGGTGGCCGTGGTGGAGGACGGGCGCACGGTCCTGTCCGATGCCATCGCCTCCCAGGCGGACCTCCACGCCCTGTACGGCGGCGTGGTGCCGGAGATCGCCTCCCGCAAGCATGTGGAGGCCATTGCCGCCCTGACGGACCAGGCTCTGCGGCAGGCGGGCTGTGAGAAGTCCGACATCGACGCGGTGGCAGTGACCTATGCCCCGGGGCTCATCGGCGCGGTGCTGGTGGGCCTCAGCTTCGCCAAGTCGGTGGCCTTTGCCCTGGGGGTGCCCCTGATCCCGGTGCACCACATCCGGGGCCACATCGCCGCCAATTACCTGGCCTTTCCGGAACTGGAGCCGCCCTTCCTGGCCCTGGCCATCTCCGGAGGCAACACAATGATCGTGGACGTCCGGGACTACACGGATATGGAGATTCTGGGCGCCACCCGGGATGACGCAGCAGGGGAGTGCTTCGACAAGGCGGCCCGGGTGCTGGGCCTGCCCTATCCCGGCGGCGCCCCCATGGACGCCCTGGCCCGGCAGTCCCCGGGCGGGGTGTACACCCTGCCTCACGCCCATGTGGACGGGGCAGAGCTGGACATGAGCTTCTCCGGCCTCAAGACGGCGGTGGTGAACCTGGCCCACCATGCTCAGCAGGTGGGGGAGTCTCTGGACCGGGCAGCGCTGGCTCGGGACTTCGCCCAGGCTGTCAGCGATACACTGGTGCCCCGGGCCATGGAGGCGGCAAAGCAGACTGGCCGCACCGTGCTTTGCGCCGCCGGCGGCGTAGCGGCCAACTCCGTCATCCGGGAGGATCTTCGTCGGGCCTGCGAGGCGGCAGACATCCGGTTATACCTGCCGCCGCTGAAACTCTGCGGCGACAACGGTGCCATGATCGGCGCCCAGGGGTATTATGAATATCTGGCAGGGCATACGGCTGGCATGGAGCTGAACGCCTATGCTACACGGGACATTGCAGACTGAATCAGGCGGCCGCGTCAGCGGCCGCCTGATTTATTGGAAAATGCATAACGAGCTTATGCAGGCTGCATCTGTAAAGCCAGATACCTTGCTTTTTGTGAAGGCGCAGCTCGGGTGGTCTTCATTTGCCGTTCACTTTTGGAAAAACAGGCAGGAGAGGCGGAGAACTTTTTGAAGGTAAAACATTATGTAAAGTTTAGGCGCTTTTTTGGGCGGTGGAAAAGCGCAAAAAGAGAAGATGGTAAATTTATACAATTTACAAAAAAATATTGAAAATAAATAGAAAATTCGCGTGTGGAAAATCATGTGGAAAATGTGAATAACTCTTTGTAAAAAGAAATTATCAAATAAATTATGTAAATGCTGAAAAGAACGGAAGACTGCAAAAAGAAGGGAGTCAACAGAAAATAATGACAGAATTTGTCGAAGTTTCTTGGGAAAATCACAACAGAATTTCCTATTGTAATGGGCGGAATTCGGGGGAAAAGCGTAGGAAATAGGCTAATCGCCTGAAAATATTTTGAAGGAATTCCTTCAAAATACAAAATGTAATATACAGGAATTGCCATGCAGAGAGTGTGGCAGGAAATCAAAAGAATCTGTTGACGTCCGTCAAAAAATATGATAAAATATATCCTGTTCTGGATGTGCCTTTCCAAAAACACCATGTCATGAATTGATAAGCTAATGTAGCTCAGTCGGTAGAGCAGCTGATTCGTAATCAGCAGGTCGTGTGTTCGAGTCACATCATTAGCTCCAAAAGAAGCCCTGAGGTCCAACGGCCTTGGGGTTTCTCTTTTTTTGGAAATGTTGTATAACGGTGGTAATGTGGTAGCAACTGTCATTTTAGCTTGTGCATCTCCGGCTGGAGGCGGCCCGGATCGCTGTTATTGACGAGCGCAGAACCTGTGCTGCCTAAGGCATCTGTGCGCACTGGCGGCAGGCCGGGGCTGGTGAACGAGAACCCCGACCATGTGCGGCCTGCATACTGCCAGAGGGCCTCTCGGAAGGAGGATGCCCCTGTGAGCAGCTGGAGCAGAGAAGTTCAAAACGCAAAGAGGAGACGGAAAACCGTATGGCTTCCTTCAAGCGAAAGAGGGCCCCGGTGCGGAATCCGCACCGGGGCCCATGAGGTTCTCAATGTCCGTTTCGACCGGAAGCTCCACGGCTTTGCGCGTGCTTCCTGCCGCGCTCCGCCGGGAATCCATGCACCTTACTTATAATAAATTCCCAATAGCGCCTTGTGAGGCTCTGTGAATGCCCCCAGCCGGATCTCCATGCTGATCTCGAAGGCCCGGTCCCAGGGGAAGCCGTATCCCGTCAGCTCCACGCCGCCCCAGCCCCGCTCGGCATACTCCCGGGTGGAGGAAAGGGAAGAGATGAAGTTGCTCCGCTCCAGGTTTTCGATCACCGGGGCCACGGCCACTGCCATGCCGGCCTCCAGCCGCTCCAGGATGGCCACCCGGTCGATGTCCGGCATCCAGAAGTTGTCGGCATTGCCCGACAGGTCGTTCCGGACAAAGCTCAGAATGTCGTTGCGCACGATGTTCTTGTAGCAGAAGTCCTTCAGAATGCTGTCCGCCAAGGTCCGGACAAATGCCTGTTCTGTGGCATCTGTTTGCTCACCGTGCTGGAGGAAGGCATACCGGGCCACACCATGGCTCAGGGCCGTGCCGGTGACGATGGCCATATCCAGAAAGCCCGCATAGCTCAAAAGCCAGCCAAGCTCTGCCTGATCTGTCAGCGCCTTATGGAAGGCGGTCCCGTAGGTGCCGTTTCCCGCGTCGATGAGGATGGTAGGCAGCCCGGCAGCCCGGTTGTCGTTCAGACACTGGACCAGTGCGTTGATATACGTCTCCTGGGCTGCCGGGTCTGCCGGCTGGGTCAGCACCAGCATTGCCAGTTCCTCGCCGCCGGGTTCCGCCATCGTCAGGTCGAAAAAGTCGAAGTGCTCTGCCACGATGGCCTCCAGAGGCTGGTAGTCATAGGCGCAGGCGGGTTGGTCCTCAGTACCGCCGAAATACTGGACGGACACCGCAGCACCTTCCCAGCCGTACTCCTCCAGGCAGAGCTTCGTCACCGCCTTAAAGGCCAGGTCGTCCACACCGGAGAGCAGGGCGTCCCCTTGGCGCAGCTGCGCCCGGAGATAGGCGACCTCGTTTTTCTGGATGCTGTCCTCCTCCGAGGAGTCGTCGATGCCGATCAATACCCGGAACTGCCCGTCCGCCGTCTCCTCCAGAGCTTGGAACATGGCGTCGCTAAGCCGCAGCTTCCGCTCCCGGGAGGCCAGATAGTTCTCCACGGCTCCCTCCGGCAGCGGCTCCTCCGCCTCCACCGGGACGGGGGTTCCGTCCGCCCCCAGGGGGTAGTCCGCCACAATGTTCCCGATGGTCAGATCCGTGCCCTCCAGGTGGGGACGGGGTGCCATGCCGTAAGTCCGCAGGGCATTGTACTCGTTGAGGCCGAACCCGCCGTAGCCGGTGGTGGCCGCCAGCCGCATGACTGTGTCCAGCAACCAGATCCGGTTGTTCTCATCCGCTGCCAGCAGGTCGATCACCGCCGTCAGCAGCTCCGCTTCCACCAGTGTCTCTCCGGAGGAAAGCGTCACCGGGTTCTCCCCAGTCATAGCCCGGGAGCTGACCAGCCCGCCGGAGAGCAGCTGATCCAGGGACAGGATGTACCGGTCACACCCGGCGGCCTCCTGCTTAGCCACCCACTCGTACAGTGCTCCCCGGTCCCCGTACTGGGTCCCGTTCTCATTCGGGGGCTGGCCGTCCAGCCGGGTGCGGTACAGGTCCCGCTCCGGCATGGCCAACTCGTAGCCCAAGGATTCCGCCAGGTATACCACCCGCTCGGCGTTGTCTGGCCGGTCATCCAGAGGTACGTAGGCGATCACCGGCGCACCGGCCTGGGGGGTCTCCTGTTCCACAGGCTCCGTCCGCACCGGCCCGCACCCTGCCAGAAGCGTACAGGCCAGCGCCGCTGCCAACATCCGTCTTCTCATGGTATGTTCTCCTGTTTCCAAAAGAGCGGAGCCATCGGCTCCGCTCCATCTGTTCTGTCCTGCCCCACACTCTCGGGACGGGAAAAGGGGCAGGGGAAAACCGAAGGTTTTCCCCAGTTGATCTGCCTCCGGCAGCTCAAGAATCTGAAACCATTTTCGGCAGGATATGCGCCTGCCGAAAATACATGGACTCAGCCGCCTTGGGCGGCGTCTCCAGTGACCGCCGTGGTGGCTCGGAGGGGAGCCTGCTCCCCTCCGAATTCCCTCACAGTCCGAATGCTCCCAGGTCCAACCCACCGGTGGCCTGCTCGATGCTCTTGTCCATGGCCTCCCCGGCCTGGCGCAGGGCCTCATTTACAGCGGATACCACCAGGTCCTGGAGCATCTCCACATCCTCCGGGTCCACGGCCTCCGGTTTGATGGTAACGGCCAGCACTTCCTTTTTGCCGTTGACCTTGGCCTCTACCACGCCGCCTCCCACGCTGGCGGTGAACTCCTGGGCCTCTACGGCCTCCTGGGCCGCATTCACCTGCTCCTGCATCTGCTGGATGCGGGCCTGCATCTCCGCCTGGCGCTGAGCGCCGGTCATCTTCATGCTGCCGTTGGTAAATCCACGGCGTGCGCTGTATCCCATAACTGGTCTCTCCTTTGTATTACTTGATCTCGATATTATCGAACTGACTGCCGAATTTCAGCAGGTTCTGCAGATTTTCCCGGGGCGTGGCCTTGGGGGGCTCTCCCACCTGAAAGACCAGGCGCACCGTCACGCCGCCGCTGGCGGCTTCCTCCATCAGGGCATTTCGCACCCGGTCATTGTCCAGACGTCCCAAGGTAATGTCATCCGGGGCATAAACCGTCAGCAGGCCGCCCTCCAGAACACCTGTGCACATATCCAGAAACACCCGGTACATAGGCGGCAGGCGGCCCTTGCAGCCCTCTGCCAGCGCCCGCCACCAACTGCCCCCCACAGCGGATGCCGCAGCAGGGGAGGGGGCGGCGGGCTGCGCCTCCGGTACGTCGAACACCCGCGCTCCGGGCTCCTCCGGCAGAGGCGGCTCCTCGGGAAGCGGAGGGCGCTCCTCCCGTGCCGGCAGTTCTTCCCGAGGTGGGGCATCCTCCGGCGCAGGTGCCGGGGGCGGTACGGGGCTGGAGGACGGCTTCACCGTGCCGCCGCTTTCTGCGGCGGCCGCCCGCAGAAGCTGCCCCCGTTGGGCACTGTCTTCCAGCCGCTGGACCCGGGCCTCCAGGGCCGTCAGGTCCCCAGAGAGGGACTCGTCGCACAGCCGCAGGAGGCAGAGCTCCGCATCCGTGCGGCGGTTGGAGCTGTAATAGAGGTCCGCCGTGGCCCTTTGCAGCGTAGTGGCCAGGTAGATCAGCCGGGTAGCGGGAATCTCCCTGCCTAGCCTGTCCAGCGTGGCGCTGTCATAGCCGCCGGAGAGCAGGGCTGCCCCCCCCTCCGGCGCTGTACGCCGCAGCAGCAGGTCCCGGACCAGCGTGCTGAGCTCACCCAGCACCGCGCCTACATCCTTGCCACCCTGGTACAGCTGGTCCAGCTGCAGCAGGGCGCCCTTGGCGTCCCGGCTCAGAATAAACTCCATCAGCTGGGCCGTCTGCAGGTTTCCCGCCAGGCCCAGCGCCTCCAGCACGGCCCGGCTGTCCACGGTCCCGCCTACGGCGGCACACTGGTCCAAAAGGCTCAGGCCGTCCCGCAGAGCGCCGTCCGCCAGACGGCTCAACAGCTCCGCGCCATCCGCCGTCAGGTCGATCTGCTCCTGTCCGGCCACATACAGCAGCCGCGCCGCGATGTCCTGAGGCGTGATGCGCTTGAAGGAAAACCGCTGGCACCTAGAGAGGATGGTGGCGGGCACCTTGTGGAGCTCCGTAGTGGCCAGAATGAACATCAGGTGCTCCGGCGGCTCCTCCAGAATCTTCAGCAGAGCATTGAAGGCCGGGGTGGAGAGCATGTGGACCTCGTCCACGATGTACACCCGCTTCTTCACATTGGCCGGGGCGTAGATGGCTTCGTCCCGCAAGGCCCGCACTTGGTCGACACCGTTGTTGGAGGCAGCGTCCAGCTCCAGTACATCCAGAAAACTGCCGTTTTCGATGCCCACGCAGGAGGGGCACTGGCAGCAGGGATCGCCGTCCATCGGGTGCTCGCAGTTGACGGCCTTGGCCAAGATTTTGGCACAGGTGGTCTTGCCGGTGCCCCGGGTGCCTGTGAAGAGGTACGCATGGGAGGTGCGGCCCTCCGCCACCTGCTTACGCAGAGTCTGGGTGATGTGGGACTGGCCGATGACATCCGAAAACGTTTTGGGCCGCCATTTGCGGTACAGGGCCTGATACAAGAAATCACCTCCAAGCGAAAAAAGTCCTCCGCATGCAGCTGCGGAACCGGCGCCCTCGCGGCACATGGAACATCCCGCTTAATGCTGCTCGGTTCCCCGCCTGACATGATTCGCGGGCATCCATTGCGCGAGACCGGCTCCGCAGCTGCATGCGGAGGACTGTAACGTTATAGCTTATTTATTTTACTATATCCTCTGCAAATTGGCAACAAAAAATTTTCCGCTTTCTGAAAAAAATAGTCTTTACAACAGAGAAAATTATGGTATAATATTATCTGCCGTTGCATGACAGGGATGATGGACTCATAGTTCAACGGGGAGGGCGCTGCGTTTGCAGCCATATAAAACTACATCCCGCAGCGCTGGTTCTCCTCCCATTTACTAGTCTGGTTTTCCGTGATTTCTCCTCAAAACCGAATATCTCAAAAATCTGTTTTTCATAACTTTTTTGATTGAAAAATGGCCGATTTGGGCTCGTAGCTCAGCTGGGAGAGCGCTGCGTTCGCATCCATATGGACGCACATCACCGGCCCGATTTTTCCTTCCAATTTTTCGTCCGATTTCTTGGACTTTCCCTTCAAAATCGAATATCTCAAAAATCCATTTTTCGCAACTTTTTTTGATTGAAAAATGGCTAATTTGGGCGGTTAGCTCAGCTGGGAGAGCGCGGCGTTCGCATCGCCGAGGTCGAGGGTTCGAGCCCCTTACCGTCCACCAAAACTGGAAATCGCCGTGGTTTTACCACGGCGATTTTCCCGTTTGACCACAGAAATACCACAGACGGATTTCTGTTTTGACCACCGGAAGGGCATTCCCTGTTTCAAGGGGATGCCCTTCCTACTTGTTTACAGCCCTACAAAATTTGAGGTGATGCCTCTGTTGGTCCCTCCGGTTTTAGGATGCCTGGGTATCCTGTCCCAGCAATTCCGCCCGGATCTCGTCGTAGTACCGCTGCACCGTGGAGCGATCCACGCCCAGCTCTCTGGCGATCATGCCCTTGCTGGTCACGCCGGGGTGCTCTCGCAGGTAGGCGGCAATGGCTTTCTTCTTGAGACTTATCCCGTCAGGATATTCCGTGCTGGCCCCGGAGCGCAGGGCAGCGATCTCCGCCTTCATTTGGAGGATCAGCTCCTTCAGCTTCTCCTCGCACTCCTCCTCCGTGTGTCCGTAGACATTCCGGGAGTGCTTTTTGCCGTCCGGCCAGATGGGGGAGTATCTTCCCTCCCAGAGGTTTTCTTTGATCTGCTTGAGGTAGCCGGTCCCTGGCCTGCGGCGGGCGGGCTGGACGGGGGTGAACTCCGGCTCCGGGCAGGCGGCATTTTCTTCCTTTCCAGCCGCTGCCGCCTCTACGCCCGCGATCCCTTGGTCGATACTCACCGCCGCCTTCCGCCGCATCTCGTCGGTGATGTGGGTGTAGGTATTCAGGGTGGTGGCCGATGACACATGGCCGATGATGGCGGAGAGCGTCTTTACATCCATTCCGTTTTCCAGGGACATGGTGGCAAAGGTATGGCGCAGATCGTGAAATCTGACGGGCTTGCACCCGGCACGTTTCAGAATGATTTGGAGCCGCTTGCGCACATAGCCGGGGTCGATGGGCTGGTCCGGCTTGATCCTCGATGGGAACATCAGGTCAGAGAAGATGCCCTTTTTGTACTCCGCCAGCACCTCCAGCATAGCGGGAGGCAGGATGATGGTGCGGTTGGCCGCCTTGGTCTTGGGTTCACTGACGATCAGTTTTCCGCCCACCGGACAGATTTGCCTGTCGATACGGAGCGTTCCCGTGGCGAAGTCCAGATCATCCCACCGGAGGGCCAGCAACTCGCCCCGGCGCATCCCGGTAGTCAGGTCCAGCAGGAAGAGCTCGTACATCCCCTCCGCCTTGGCCTGAATGAGGAACCGGCGCATCTCCTCCCGGGTCAGCACCTGCATCTCCTTCCCTTTGATGGGCGGGAGCCTGCACCCTGCAGCGGGGTTTCCGTGGATCAGTTTCTCCTCCACCGCCTTGTCCAGGGCCATCTGGCAGACGGCGTGACAGCTGCGCACCGAGCGGTCCGCCATGCCCTTTCCTCGTTTGTCCGCATTGCTTTTTCTGCCGCTCTCCTTCATGGTCCGGAAGAATTGCTGGAGATCCGCCTGGGTCAGCCGGTTGAGCTGGATATTGCCCAGACCGGGGATCAGGTGGTTGTAGATCCAACCCTCGTAGCCCAGTTGGGTGGTGGGCCGGAGCCGGGGCTTGGAGAAATTCTGGTACCAGTGATCCATCCACGCCCCGAAGGGCATATCAGGCCGCACCTGAGTTGGGCGGTGGCCGCCGCACTGCTCCTTCAGCTGTTCCAGCTTCCCCACGCATTCCTTCTTGGTCTTGGCCAGCACATTTTTTGTCTTAGGGTTACCCGCCTCGTCGTAGCCCACTACCACCCGGCCCTCCCAGCGGCCGTCCCTCCGCAGGCGGACGGTACCCTCGCCCCGTTTTCTCTTTCCTGCCATGCTTTCACCTCACCATGATGTGTTCCATAAAGCCGCCCACGATCTCGCTGGCCCGCTTCTGCATATCGCCGGTCACATGGGTGTAGGTATCCAGGGTGAAGGACGCTTGGGTGTGTCCCAGGATGCCCGACAGGGTCTTGGCGTCTACCCCGGAGGCCAGGGCATGTGTAGCAAATGTGTGGCGTAGATCATGGAACCTGATGCTGGGCAACCCAGCCTTTTTCAACAGCTCCTTCATGCGGACGTAGGCGGCATTGGGACGGGTGGGTCGCTCCGGGTGGAGAGGATCAGGGAAGATCCACTCTGTATAGGAGCGTTTCCTGCGCCCCGATAGGAGCTGGGCTGTACTGGGCGGCAGAGTGATGATCCGTTTCCCGGCCCCGGTCTTTGTCTCTCCGGCGGTTAGCCTTCCGCCCCGTTCCGCGTGGATGGTCCGGCGAATGGTGAGGGTGCCGTGGGCCTCATCGAAGTCCTGCCACATGAGGCCACAGATCTCACCCCGGCGCAGGCCGGTGGTCAGCTCTGTGTAGAAGAAGTCGTGCCAAACCTTATCCTCCCGGATGGCTGTCATGAACCGCTCCAGCTGGGTATCGTTCAGGACCTGTTTGGGCGTGGTCTTTTTCCTTGGCAGGACGATGCCGTCGGTGGGGTTCCTGGCGATCAGGTTTTCCTGCGCCGCCGCGTCCAGGGCCTCGTGGAGGACGCCGTGGATACGGCGGACGGTGGAGCCGGCCAGTTTGTACCCGTATTGCGGATGCTCCTCCTGACGGCCGTGCTCCTGGAGCTCCCGGTACAGCTGGCGGATATCCTCGGCGACGATCTTTCCCACCGGCTTGTTCCCCAGGCGGGGCTTGATGTTCCGCTCGATGTATCCCCGGTATCCCTCCAAGGTGGAGGGCCGCACCGAGGGGGCGGCGTACTCCTCCAGCCAGCGGTCCAGCCACTCGCCCAGGGGCATTTTGCTCTCCTCCCGCAGATCCACGTCCCGGTACTCCTCGGTGTTCTGGTGGAGCTTTACCAGAAGCTCCTTCTGACTTCCGGCGGAGAGGTAACGGAAGATGGAGTCTCCGTTGCTCTTGTGCCCCACTACGATGCGGCCCTCCCAGCGGCCGTCCTCTCTTTTTCTGACCATGCCGTCTCCAGACGGCCTTCTCTTTGCCATGAACTGCACCTCCTTATCAGCAACACACCATATCGTAACTCTTCCGCAATATCCAGCCCATTTCCCAACTGTTATCAAAAAGTTATCATCTGCGCCACTTGGCTTTTCTCTTTGTTTTGCGGCGCAATTCTTGAGCGACTCACATCCCGCCCATGGTCATGCCGCCCTGGGTCTGCTCATCCTCATGGTCGTCCGGCTTGTGGCCCATGGCGATCTTCTTGGCCCGGATCTTTTGACGCAGCTTCCGGTCTACGCCGTGCCCCACCGGAGCGACGGGAGGTACGGAATTCTCCTGAAAAATCCGGCCCAGGTGGTGGAGCAGCTTGGTGGCAGAGAGGAGCACATTAGGGCTGTGATTGTCACGGAAATGCTCCAGGAAGAACTGGGCGTATTTGTTTCCCTGTGATGCGGATTCCCAGAGCCAGTGATACGCCTGCTCCCTATCTTGGGTCACATCCTCGCCGGTGAGGTACAGCTTACCCAGGGTGTACTGCGCATACTGGTTGCCCTCTTGAGGGCATCGCTCAGATACTCTACCGCCTTGGCTACATTCTTCAGGACATCCGTTCCCTCCAGATACAGTTTCCCCAGCCGGTAGGCGGCGTAGGGATTGCCCTGCGCCGCCGCTTTCTCATACCAGGACACCGCTTCCTCCATCCGCTTTTGACTTTGTAGCAGCTTACCAAGAGCGTACTGTGTGAAGTCATGACACGCTTCAGCGGCACGGCGGAACCACATCTCCGCCTGTTCGTCATCCGGCAGCACACCCATACCATCCCGCCAGCATTTGCCCAGCAGGTGAGAGGCCACGGTGAAGCCGGCGTCCCAGAGCTGCTCCAGTAACCGCACCTGTTCCGCTTTTTCTTCCTCTGTGTTTTCATATACCGAGAGGACCAGGCGTAGTACACCTCCTCCTGGTCCTCATCAACCTCATCCCTCATGGTTGTATCTTCGAAGGTAAAAGCACCCAAACGCAGTTCCTCTGCCTCCCGGATGACCATGTTCTTGATGGCCTTGAATTCCTTCTGCTGGGACAGCGGTTTGTATTCTCTGGGAGTATCCTTGTAGTAGCGCTCCAGCTCATCCCGCAGCCGGTTCCAGTGGTCATAGCACTCCGCCACTTCCGGGAGCCTGGCCAGTTCGTCCACGATGGCATCTACCTGGGCCTTTACCGGCTTTTTCAGATAGCCGTACACCTTCTTGCCCTTGACTTCAGATAACATTTCGGCCAGCGTTTCCATCTGCCCATCGATGACAGGACTGTCGCAGAGTCCGGACTTCATCTCCCGAATGAGACGCCCCATGGCTTCCATTGCCGCGTCCCGTACCTGCTGATAGGACAGATCCTTCTCTTGATAGAGGGATAACAGCTCGTCCCGAAAGATGTCGTTGGACAGTTGGGAGCGCATTTGCTCGATGCCTTTCTCAGTCAGATAGCCCTGCTTGGGATCGGCAGACCAGGCCATCATGTGGATGTGCGGGTGGTGCTTTTCATCGTGGAAGGCAGCGCACCATCGAAAATTACTCGGCGGAATTTTCATCGCCGCCGCCAGTTCTGCCTGATGAGCCAGCAGCAATCTGCGCCAGCTCTCGCTGTTTTCGTAGCCCAGCCGTGCGGCATCCTCCCGCTTCAGGGAGTAGATGAAGGTCCATACCGGACCGGCGTGTGCGTTGATCTCTGCCATGGTCTGCTCCAGATCGGCGGGACCGTCGGCGGAGAACAGTCCGTGGGATCGGGGGCGCTCCGCCATGTACTCCAGGTAGCCGCCGGGCTTCAGCTCCTCCACACCGTCCCGGGTAGCAATGTATTCGGCATAGTGACCGCCGCCGTTTCCCGGCCTGATGTAACCCGACTTCTGAATCAGCCCCTCCATTCCTCCACCCCTTTCTGGTAGGCAAGGGCGTCATCCATGTCGATCTCACCGTTGGTCTCTCTGACCTCCTTCACGCACCGAACCCGCGTCTTACGCAGCGTGTCCAGATCCACCTCCATCCCGGCGGCCACCAGATTTCCCGTGAGGTTCTCCTCCACCGCCAGCTTGAACAGCAGGTGTCCCATCCGTTTGCCCAGGGCCCCCAGCTTGCCATCCAGTATGTCGGACAGTACTCTGGGCAGATACTCATCGGCCCGCTCCGCGTCCAGGTAGCCGGAGTAGAACTGAATCGCCTTTTCGATATACTCATTTTTTGTGGAGCAGTTGTCTTTCTGGTAGTGGGATTCCACCTGATCCCACACAGCATCGTCCATCCAGACGGTGTGCCGGTGTCTATTTTCACCCATTGTCAAATACCTCCCAAATCCGTGATAGCGTCAGCGCATGTCCCGCAACGGCGGGGATATTCGTCTGTTTCTCTGGAAACAGCGTCAATCGTAGTTTGGGCGTTCCGGAAAAGCGTCAGCCCCTGTTCCCGGAAACCGCCCGCACTGCGGGCGGTTGTGTCTGCCCGGGCGCACAAAAGCGCCAAGGCTTTCTCCTGCTTTTTCTTTCGTCCCTCGGTTCCGTGCAAAAAGGGCCGGAAACCTTGTGCCGCAATGCCTCCCACAACCGGCCCACACCGGCCCGAACCGGCTGGGAGGGGCAGGGACCCTGCCCCTCCCGTCATCGGGGCACACAGCGGCTCACAGGGGCACACAGGCGGGAGGACGGCGGGTCCCAGGAAACACTCTCCCGGGGCGGCCGGATCCGTCTGTGGAACTGCCGGAAGTCTCCCACGCATCCCTGCGGGACCATGCTGTCGTACAACAACCACTCACATATCATCCTGCGGATGCCGCTCTGGATCTCCTCCCTGCGCATTTTTGCGAGGGCCCGCTGCTCCTCTGTCAGGTCCCCCTTGGTCTCGTCGCACAGGAAGAGCAGTACCGCATCTTCGCCGATAGGTGTGTCGTGGGCGTCGTTCCAGCTGTTGACGATGTACCGCACGGTGAGCGCGGTTCTCCAGGCGGACAGTTCGGGATCGTTTTCGATGAGGCGGTCCGTCATCTCTCTCCACATCACGCCGGCGCGCCGCCTTCCCGGCTGTACATCTCCAACCGTTTCTGTGTTTTCCACGTCTCCAGCATCCCGTCGGCCTCCGCCAGCTGGCGCTGGTGGTACGCCTCTACCACCTGCTGGATGGGGAGGATGGTGTAGCGCAGACAGCCGTTGAGGATGCGGCCGTCCCGGGTGGTGACGGTGGTGCGCTCCGTGGTGATGAGGCCCCGCTCCTCCAGCTCCACCACATATTTGCGCACCGTGTTCACGCTCATGCCGGTGGCGTGTCCGATGGTGCGGTAGCTGGCCGTGCACTGATAGGTCTGACGGTTTTCGATGCGCATCAGGAAGCCGTAGACCGCAATGGCCCCGGCGGACAGCCCCAGGGAGTAGATCTCATTGGGGAGGGGGAAGTAGTTCTTGATGGGGTCCCGTCTGGTCCAGTCCGATTTTCTCATTTCGCACCTCCCGCCTTGCGCTCCGCCCACTGCCGGAAGGCGTCCCGGGGCACTGCCAGACGGCTCCCTACCTTCAGGGTGGGGAAGTCCGGCTCATGCATCAATTCGTAGGCGGAGGAGATGGACACCCCCAGCACGTTGGCCACCGTCCTGGCGTTGAGGAACAGGGGCAGGTCGTCGTAGGACTTGTAGATGGACAGTTTCATTGTTTTTACCTCCTTCTTTTGAATGCAAAATGAAAAGCTCCCACAAATTTTGTGGGAGCAGTATCCATATTGCGTTTTTGCTTTGCTGTGATAGAATAGAACCATCCGGAGGTGAGGAGATGGCACAGAGCAGATACCGTATTTATGAACTATCCGCGCGGGCGGTGATGAGTTACGCCGTACAGGAGTCCGGGCAGTGGCGGTTTGCCCTTGACCGGCGGGCTGCGGAAAAATGCAGGAGCTTTTCGGCGCTCCATGAGCAGGACGGCAACGCGCTGTTCTTCCAGATCATGTGCGTCCTGCGGGGAGACGATTTCTCAGAGCCGGATGACGGCCGGGTGATCCCGGATCTCTCTGATGTGATCTTCTACATGGATTTCTCCGGCATCTTCGACGGCGGAGACGCGAGTCCCCGTCAGCAGATCCGCCGGCAAAAGGCCCGGGACATGTTCCGCCCGGAGGGAGTGGTCCTGGACCTGGGTGCCGGGACCTGCCGCTATCTGGCCTTCGAGCGGTCCGGAAGTATGAGCCGCCAGAGCAGGCTCTCCTTCCTCCAGGAGGACGTCTATGACCAGGTACGCCGGCGCATCCAGATGGACATGACCATCGGCGACTGCCAGCTCAGCAAGCTCTACGCCTACAACGGCCTGATGCTCTCCGGCGGCGTGCGGGTGGAGGGGATCGGCATTGACAAGCCACACCGCGTCATCGTGGTGGACAATCCAGTGGTGACGGTCAGGGATGTCCCTGCCATCACTGTGGAGGATGACGGCACCCAAAACAGCACCCGGAAGTATCATCGGGTGGAGCGTAGGATAGACGTTCCCATCACCTGCTTTGACGGAGAGGGTCTCATTTCCAAGCAGTATGCCAGGGTGGTAGACCGGGCGCTCTGCGGCGCCGCAGTCCATACCTCTTTTCAGATCCGGCTGCCCTATGTGAAGGGCATGGTGCATCAGGTGGACTTTCAGCAGATCCTGGACTTGTGCGGCCAAGGGGTGATCCGGGATGCCTGGGGTCTGGAGCATCGCGTCAGAGACGTGGACATCATCCTCACCAAGAGTATGTTCAAGGGATACGGCTGGCTGACGGACAACGGCATGACCTGGGAGGACTACTGGGACGCCTTTCGCCGCTACCGCCACGCTCTGTATATCACCAATGTGAGCAAGGTGAAGCCGGAGACCCACACCGAGCTGAACTACCAGTTTTTGAACACTGTTTCCATCCGGGAAGAGGAGTTCCGCCCCCGGGATCTGCCGGATGGCTGGGAGCACAGCCCCGAAGAGGATGGGCGCAGCTGGCTCACCAAGCAGACTGAGGCGGCTTACTACAACTTCCGGGCCAACAAGGCGTTCCGGCGGGAGTACTTCCTCAAACAGATGGATCGCTGGGGCATCCTGCCATTCCGCAAAAGCCGGGAGCATCTGCTGGGAGAGATCCTGCGCAAGAATCCCCGCATGATCGGAGAACCCGTCTACCAGAATGAACTGGACGCCAGAGCGAAACAGATTTTGAAGAACTACGCTGTGGGGCGTCTGATCGTTGCCGGCGACAACCGCTATCTCTCCGGCGACCTGTTGGACTTTATCAGTTTTCTGCTGGAATCGGTGCCGAAAAAGAAACGGAACAAGGCATATTACGAAGTGACCAAGAGCTTCCGGTTCAAAAACAGTGCCTTTTACGCACCGGGCGCAGCCTATGAGCATGGGGATACCTGCACCCTGCTACGCAATCCCCACATTGCCAGAAATGAAGAGCTGCAGCTCTCTTTCTACGATGCCAAGAAAGAAAAGATGCAGATGCGACACTACTACTTCCATCATCTCACCGACCTTCTTATGGTGGACTCCACCATGCTGGCGGCGGAGCGCCTGGGCGGCGCGGACTACGACGGCGACATGATCAAGACCATCGCCGATCCAATTCTGAACGAGTGCGTTCGCCGGAACTATGATGCTTCCCAGGACACTGCGGATGATGCACTGTCCAATGAGGCGAATATCCCGCTGCTGATGATCCCGTCAGCGGAGCCCCTGATCCGCAGCGCCGATGACTGGGAGGCCCGGTTCGAAACGGTCCGCAGCACCTTTTCCTCCCGGGTGGGACAGATCTGCAACGCGGCGCTGAACCGGAGCATCGTCGCCTATAACGAGAACTCCGACGACGGGGAGCGCCAGCGCCTTCGGGAGGAGACGGAGTTGCTGGCCATCCTGACGGGGCTGGAGATCGACTCCGCCAAGAGTGGGGTCCGGCCGGATCTGGACGAGTATCTGGGCCGGCACACCGTGCCGCGCACGCCGTTCCTCCAGTACAAGGGGCTGCTGGAACAGGCGGAGAGCCGCCGGGCCTGGTATGAACCCACCCACGCCAAGCGCATGAAAACGTTCTTTGCCTCCGTCAACTGGGACCGAGTGGACTCCAATCTGGAGCGGCTCCCCTATCTGGCCCGGCAGCTGGAGAAGCACACCCCGGCGGTAAAGGACAGACCGGCCGCAGACGGAGAGCTGTTTGTGTTCGCCCAGGCCCCGGACTGGAAGGAACATCTGGACAGGGATATTCTGGACCAGGTATCCGTCCTGCTGGCAGAGTATGAGGCCTGCCTCTCCCGCATCCGGGCCTGCCGCGCGGAGCCCCGCCAGAAGCGGCGGAAGAGCGACATCGAACGCATCCTCTACGGCCGGGGGCAGGAGGACCTCTGGGACACAGACGAGCTGTACGCCCGGCTGACGGCGCTTCCGCCGGAGCGGGTGGACGAAGTCCTGGAGGCGCTGCGCCGGGAGAAGTGGCAGTTTTTGGGTGAGGAGGAGCGGGAGCGCTTTTTGCTGGTCCGGCTCCCCGAGCTTCAGGACCTGTTCGATTTGTTTTCCGATTTCCGCTCCGGCGGCTATCGCGTTTTGGGCGACCTGCTCTGTGACATCTCCGAGGAGAACCAAGCCGAGGACCGCAGGCAGCTGATCCGGTCCGCCGACTCCGCGGCCTTCGCCGATTTGATGACCGCCTATCTGGAAAAACGCAGCGCCCAGAGCTACCGGGAGGCGGTGGCGCTCAGGTGCCGCGCCCTTTTGGACGGCATCGTGAAACCGGCTGCGGCCGTGCGCTATGTAGTCGCTCTGGGGAAGCGGAACCTGCCGTGGGATCTGCTTCTGGATGTGCTGGAGCCCAACGTGCTGGAGGTGCGCCATGCTGAATGAGCGGCAGGAGTTTTTGGACTATACGGAGCCGGTGGAGTACCGGTCATCCGGCAAGAAGGACACCGCCTGGCTGGGTCGGTTCACCTTTGAGGCCCTGCGGGATTTCAGCGGTCTGGCACGGATTTTGACGATCCTGGCCCGGGGTTTCCTGTTCCACGCTCTGGGCGGGACGCTCTTATCAGGAGATCCGAGAGGCCGGATCAGCCAGGCCCGAAACGGGCTGTGCGCTTGGTGCAGTGTTCCGGAATCAGGCCGGAGCCGCCAAGAGTGGCAGTACCATACGGCGTTCCCCCAGTTTCATGAGGCGTTCCCCAAGCTGGTGGATGAAGCGGGGACGGGGTGGTTCTGCCGCCATTTCCACAACGCCATGCGGTTTGCGCTGGAGCACCCCGCCCTGGTTCGGAAGAGCTATGCGGATGCGGCCGGAGAGCTGGATAGGAAGTTCGACCGGGTGTGGCGGGACAAGGTGCGCCAGTTCCAGACGCCACCTTTCTCCTCCGCCACAGAGGGCGCCTGGACGATCCGCTTTGACGATGTGATCGCCGACGCTTTGGAGCTGGGACCGCTGCGCTCCGCGGAGGCGGAATTGCCGGCGGAATTGAAAGCGCGGCTGGAGGAGGTCCGTCCGGAGGGGCTGCCGGCCAAAGTCCTCCATACCGTGATCGCCTACTATGCAGCCAACCGGCCGGAGGCCGACGACTGGGTGGTGCTCCCCGTGACCAACTTTGACTGCTATTTCGGCGATACCAACTTTGGGCGGAAGTATCTGAAGATGCTCCCAGCAGAAGTCATAGAGCGGAGCAGCAGCTTTGGCATCAGCCGGTATCGGGTAGATCCCCGGTATCTGCCGCCGTGGGCCAGAGTTTCGAAGCGGGATCTGATGGGCGAATAGCGGCTGTGAAACGGACAAAGGGACTGGCCTGATGGCCAGTCCCTTATCTTTGATTAAGCGTGTGAAAAACTGATACGCCTGCCGGGCAGATAGGACTTGCGAAACGGCTTCTTCAAAGGTACAATACCCAAAACAATAGCTGCGAAAAGCGCTTCCTGACTGGGACGGCGATCGCTGCCGCATCTGGCGAAGGTCCGTTCTATGTTGACCGCCTCGGGAGTCTATTTACAGAGATACAGAAGGGGCACCCCATGCATTGGGGGTGCCTTTTCTGTTCTGCTCCACCAGCGCAATATATTCAGGAGTCCATACAGCCGGCTCTTTCACAGGCTTCACGCTTTGTTAGAAACACCGCTTCTCCCATTCACTTTGTCCGCTTTGTTCACAATATTCACTGAACATTCACATATTACAGGTGAATTTCGACAAAAAAGATAGACTTGTCTATAAGACGTTCTAAATCAGAATTACTATATTGACGAATTGCGACTCGAAAGATGAGCGCAATTTTTTAACTCACAGGCCTGCACAATCTGGGGACTACTGTCCCTCGTACCGATTTTTAACATAAAGCCCGTATTTTTTTAATTTCCGATAGACCGTCGGCCTACTGACGCCGAGCCGCTTTGCCACGTCGCTCAGGTTCCCGCCGCAGGCCCTCAGGCACTCCCGCAGCGCCTCCGCCTCCAGCTGCGCATAGGTCTGGCCCGCAGCTCCGGACGCCGGCGGACTCCCGGCTGGAGCGGCGCGGCCGGCGGTACCGCTGTCGGTCCGGCACGCCCGGACCCCTTCAGGCAGGTCCTCCACTTCAAGGATCGTTCCGTCAGAGACGATTACCGCCCGCTCAACGGTGTTCTCCAGTTCCCGCACATTGCCGGGCCAACTATAGGCGCCCATTGCGGCCAGGGCCTCCTTTGAGAATCCCTCGATCTTCTTGTTGAACGCACAGCCGTATTTTGCAATGAAGTAGTTGCTCAGGACCGCGATATCCTCCGTGCGCTCCCGCAGGGCCGGAAGGCGGATATTCAACACATTCAGCCGGTAGTACAGGTCCTGCCGGAATGTGTTTTCCCGGATGCGCATCTCCAGGTTCTGGTTCGTGGCTGCGATCACACGGACATCGATCTTGATAGGGGTCCTCCCACCGATCCGCACGACCTCCTGGGTCTGCAGGACTCGCAGCAGCGCCACCTGGATCTCATAGGGCATATCGCCGATCTCATCGAGAAAGATAGTCCCCTTGTTTGCCAGTTCAAACTTCCCGGGCTGACCGTTTTTGTGTGCGCCGGTAAACGCGCCCGCCTCATATCCGAACAGCTCGCTCTCGATCAGAGCCTTCGGAATGGCGCCGCAGTTGATCGCTACGAATGGTTCCTGCGTCCGGAGGCTGCTGTTGTGGATAGCCTGGGCGAACATCTCTTTTCCTGTCCCACTCTCGCCGGTGATCAGCACGGCGGCGCTGTGTTTTGCTGCGATTCGTGCGGCGTCTATCGCATCGGCAAAGATTTGCGAGGTGCCGATGATGTCGCTGAAGGTGAATGGCGTCCGGGAGATCGCGCGGTCGGCGGCCATTTTGTTTAGGTCCGAGGATTTTTGCAGCTGGATGAAATAGTCCTGATTTTCTCTGGAGACCCGGCGGATCGTGCAGTGAAGCGGCAGGTATTTTTGGACCGGGATGATGTCGAAGGAATAGCTACCGCTGGAGTCGATCTCCTGGTCGATTTGCCTCAGCTTCTCCTGATCCAGAGAGGAGCCGAAGTAGCCGAAGATGTTGCCGTTTTTCAGGAAGGTCTCCTTGGGCCCGCTCTTCAGGCTGATCATGTCGATGGCATGCTGGTTGGCGGAGTAGATGGAGCCGTCGGCGTGGAAATAGATCATGCCGAAATCCGCCGCTTCCAGCGCGGTATTCAGCTTCTGGTTGGCGGAAACGATCTCCCGGTTCCTCTGAATGAGTGCCAGCTGCTGGGAGATGGCCTCGGCGGTCATGATCGTCAGGCCCAGCGTGTGGTTGTGGCTCTTCCACCAGTGGCCAGAGATCGAGATCGCCCCGAGAAATCTGCCGCTCCCCACCTCATGGATCGGAGCCCCTGACCCGGCGATGTCATCGTCGATACTGTTGGGATGTTCGGTGGAGACGATCTGGAAGGGCTTGTCAAACTGATAGCAGGCGTATAAGAGCCCCGGGTATGAGCTCTGCCCGCCCCGATAGGCCCCCTCGTCCACGCCGGTCCTCCGGGCCTCTGCCAGGGACGTCTCACTTCCGACCATTTTTATCACGACGCCTTTTTCGTTCATGAGCATGACCCAGAAGTGCTCGGGGTCGAGGAAACTGTGGAGCTGGTGCATATACGGCTCCGCGACCGCGAGCAGATCCCTGGATTCCTCCAGTGCCCGGGAAAATTCCTCAGCCGTCGTCCTGCCCTTTTGCAGGGGCTGCGAGAGATCTTCACCCCTGTTCATGCGGAAGATGTTGTATGCCTCCCAACAGGCCAGGATGTCTGTTCGGACCCCTGTGATCCCCGCTGTGGAGCCGGTCTGAAAGAACTTCTCACGCATCTTCCGAGTGTGGTCCAAATAGGCCTTGCTGAAGATATTCAGATCCTCCATGGCTGCGCCTCCTCCCTTTGCCAGGGCCGGTCTCATTACCGCTCATTATAACAGACTGCGGTTTTGCTGGCAAGGACGTGCCACACCGGGCAGGTGCCCCGTATCTCCCTGACGGCAGCAGACGCAGGAGCCAGAAGGCCCCTGCGTCTGCGCTCATGCGGAATCAGTATCCAAGGATCTGCGGGAGTGCCAGTGTAATCTGCGGGACATATGTGACCAGGATTAGCCCGATCGCCATGGCGATCAAGAAGGGTACGACCGCCCTGACGATCTTGACGAAGTCCAGCTTCGCAAGGCCTGCAGCCACGAACAGGTTACACCCGACAGGCGGGGTGATCATGCCGATGGCCAGGTTCAGAACCATAATTAGACCGAAATGGATGGGGTTGACGCCGAAGGGGACCACCAGCGGCAGCAGGATGGGCGCCAGGATCATGATGGCGGCAGAAGTCTCCATCAGGCAACCGACGATCAGCAGCAGGCCGTTGATGATCAGCAGGATGACGAACTCGCTGCTGATGGTGCCAATCATCTCGGAGAGAATCGACGGGAGCTTCTCCACTGTGAACACGCGGCCCAGAGTGGTGGCGGTGCCCACGATGATCAGAACGCTTCCCACGGTCGTGCAGGAGTTGGTGACAGCGTCCACGAACTTTTTCCAGGTGAGTTCCTTATAGATGAACTTTCCGGCGAAGAAGCCGTAGATGACCGCCACGGCAGCGGCCTCGGTGGGCGTGAAGATGCCGCCGTAAATGCCGCCCAGAATGATGACAGGCACCAGAATCGCCCAGATGGCGGGGACAAACGCCTCCCCGACATGCTTGAGGGAGAATTTGCGGCCGTTTCCCTTGTAGCCCCGCTTCCGGGAGATGAAGATGGCCACGATGATCAGCAGGATGGCGGTCAGGATGCCGGGGCCAAAGCCGCCCAGGAACAGGCCGCCGATGGATGTATTGGTGGAGACACCGTACACCACCATGGGGATGCTGGGGGGGATCAGGATGCCAAGGCAGCCGGAGGCCGCGATTAGGCCCAGAGAGAAGTCCTTGTCATAGCCGCGTTCCACCATAGTGGGGACCATGATGGAGCCAATGGCTGCCACAGTGGCGGGAGCAGAACCAGAGATGGCGCCGAAGAACGCACAGCACACCACGGTCACGATGGCGAAGCCGCCAGTGAAGTGGCCAACTAGGGAGTCGCCCAGGTCCACCAGCCGCTTCGATAGACCTCCGCCCTCCATCAGCGCGCCCGCCAGGATAAAGAATGGGACGGCCATCAGCGGGAAGCTGTCGCAGGATGTGAACATACTGGCTGCGATAAAGGACGAATTCAGACCGCCGTAAAGAATCGTGTAGGCGGCGCAGGAAAGGCCGATGGAGACGCAGATCGGCACGTTCAAAAGCAACAGGACGAAAAAAGCAACCAGAATAAATACAATCGCGTTCATCCCTCAATCGCTCCTTTCTGGTCATTCATGTCAATGATCTCTCCAATTTCACGGAAGATCAGGATGATGTAATGGATTGCCGCCATCGCCGCGCCGAGATAGGTCCCCAGATATGCCCAGAACATGTTTACATGCATGGCCGCGGAGAGCTGAGGCCGGATAAAAAGGTTGTACAGCACATCCACTCCCCAGTAGGCGACGAAGATGAAAAAGCACAAACAGAAGATATTAGAAATGATTTTGATGATGAGCCGCCCTTTCGCCCCGCGAACCAAAATCGGAAGAATATCACAGCACAGATGGGACTCTTTTTGCGTGGCGATACAGACTGAGATATAGATCAGCCAGATAAACATGAATCGGCTCAATTCCTCGGACCAGTCCAGCGGGAACTTCAGCATCCGGCAGATGATCTGCAGGAAGATAATGCAGGCCATCACCACGATCAGGACGCCGCAGATCGTTTTCTCGATTTTCAGCAGGACATTGTCGACCTTGCTTAATGCGTTATTGATAGACTTCAAGTGACGTTCCACCTTTCTCAACGGAATTTCGGGTACCTGGGTGCGTCAGACCACTTCCTCGGCCTTCACATCCGCAAACTGCTCGTTCAGCATGTCTGCCGTCTCCAGGATCGTATCCAGATCGATCTCCGGGAAGGACTCACGGAACCAGTCGTACGTGGGCTGGGCGGCTTCTCTCCAGAGGGACTGGGTCTCCTCGTCCGTCATGTCGACGATCTCGCTGCCGGCCTCGACCCAGGCATCGGCGCAGCGTTGGTTCTCCTCACGGGCGGCCTGGATGTTCCACTCCTGCATCTCCTGGCCAGCCTGATCCAGAACGGCCTGGAGATCCTCGGGAAGGGCATTATAGGATTCCATGCTGATCCCGACCACCATCATGTCGTACAGGAGGCCGAGCTTGTGGAAGTACTGCTGGACCTCATAATATCCGGAGTTGTAGTTGGTGATATAGGCGTTCATCTGTCCATCGATGGCTCCCTGCTGCAGGGCAGTGTACACCTCTGAGAAGGACATCGGCATGGGAGAAGCGCCCAGATCGCTCCAGATCTGGAGCAGGATATCGGACTCCTGACAGCGCACCTTGAATCCCCTCACGTCCGCAGGTGTCTCCATGAGTTTGTTGGAGGTGAAGCCGAAAAAGCCGTTGTCCTGGAAGCCCAGGATGTGGACGCCGACATCCTCCTCCACCTGCCTGCGGATGTCCTCGCCCGCGTCCGTGTCAAGGAAGGAAAACGCGGCATCCCGCGTCTCCCACAGGAAGGGAAGATTGAAGAACTTCAGCGCGTTGGTGTAATAGGAATACTGGGGAAGGCCCACATCGCAGATGTCCAGATTGCCCATGGATGTGGCCTCCAGCATGGAGCGGGGGTCGCCCAGCTGGTTGTTGGGATACAGTTCGATCTTCAATCGGCCGTTGGACAGCTCCTCCACCCGCTGGATGAAATAGCGGTCCGTCTTTGTGACCAGATGGTCCTCATTGACCGTACTGGACATTTTCAGTATGTAGACTTCTTCTCCGTTCTCTACTGTAGTGACCACGCTGGATTTTTCACCGCAAGCGGTCATGGAAAAAATCATAGCCAGGATCAGGGGCAGTGCCAGCATTTTTTTCATACTCTTTATCTCCTTACTTGCTCCAGATTCACGCACGGTCCCGCAGGCCGTGTCTCCGGCGGCGAGCCGGGCACGATGCGACTGCAGCTGCATTCTCCACGCAGCAGTGGTAATTTCCTCTACGGAACACTCTGTCTACACCGACATCCCTCCCTCTCCAGATCTGTCTCGCTCTGATCTTTGCTGTATGGTGCGTGAAATTTCCCACCGGGAGGTCCGTAGAACAGCTCCGCTCTCAGGGAGGTAGGCCAATCCGAAGATCCCGCAGCTCCGGTCTGGCTCCGTCCTGTACCCTGTCCTGATGTTGAAAGGCACCAGGGAAATCACGCTCCGCCCGAGTAAGTTTGTAAAACATGTATAGCAAAATATATGCCAACTTCAAAATTATTTTTTCCCGCTGCGATTCTGTATTCAGCCGTTATCCCCATAAAAAAAACTAGCAGACAGCGCGGCTCATCTTTACAGGTGTAATGATTCAATCACTTACATACGTATCATTTCATTACAAACGTAATATCCGTTTGCGCGACCGCTCTCGCAGAAGCATCGACAGGTTTCCTCGCCGCTAATCGGGGGATCTTATTTATTGCGTGGTATCGACAAAAACGTACAGGCGGGTCGCTGGCTGTTCAAGAGTTGGCACAGTTCTTGCTTCAATGTGGGACAAACATCCCGCCCGAGAGAGTTCCATACCCGCAAGCTTTCACAGAAAGAAGGATACCATGAATTATCTGCAGTGGCTATCAAGTGAAACACCCACAAAATTCTGGCATGACTCCGCAATTCCCAGCGAGATCGATGCGGCGATTGCGAACGGTGCCCTCGGTGTCACAACGAATCCGGTTCTTACATACAAGACACTTCAGGCTGTTCCGGAGTTCTGGCAGCCGCAGGTGGATCAGTTCCCTAAGGATCTGACGCCAGCGGAGCACGCGGAAGCCCTCCTGAAGATGGTCACGCAATACGCCGCCGGGCGTTTTAAAGATGTGTATGAAAAAACAGACGGCGAGAACGGGTATGCGCTGGGGCAGTTAGACCCGTCCATCTGCAACGACACTGATAAGATGATTGCCCAAGGGCTCCGGTACGCTTCCTGGGCGGAGAACATCTCCGTGAAGACCCCGTCCATTCTGTCCGCTCTGCCGTTTGTGGAGGAGCTGGCATCCCGGGGCATCGCCGTCTGCACCACACTGAATTTCTCCGTGTCACAGGCCATGGCTGTGGGCGAGGCCTATATGAGGGGCCGGAAGAAGGCGATCGGCGCCGGCATCAGGCCCAAGCCGATCTTCGTGGTCCAGCAGGGCGGACGTCTGGACGAGTATCTTCTGGAGACCGTCAGGGACGGCGGCATCGACATCGATCCCGAGCTGGTGAAAAACGCCGGCAACGCCGTGTGCAAGAAGGTCTACCGGCTCTTCAGAGAGCGTGGGATCCCCGCGAAGGTCATGCCCGCGGGACTGCGGGCCGTCTATCACCTGACGTCCATGGCCGGTGCGGACATGACGTTCTCTCTCCAGGCCCGGGTCCAGAAAATGGTCATCGATGCCGACCCGCCCCGCGTCTGCCATATCGATGAGGAGATCCCCGAGGGCGTGATCCGGCAGCTGTACAAGATCCCGGAGTTCGTCAGGGCTTATGAGGAAGGCGCGCTGAAGCCGGAGGAATTCCTGACCTTCGGCGTCACGCAGAAGACCCTGTCCCAGTTCCTGTGGACCGGCTGGGTCCCACTGGAAACGTATCAGAAGGGGCCCTCCGGCCGCTGGTTTTAAAACAACAAAACAGGAGGCAAGCTATGTTAGGATTGGTAAAATACGCGCTGGGCCCGGAGGGTGTCGAGCTCCGGGAGCTCCCCGATCCGGTGCCGGGACCCGGCGAACTGAAAGTGAAGGTCCTGGCCGCCGGGATCTGCGGCAGCGATATCCACGCCATCAACGATGAACGGGCCGCCAATATGCCGGTGGTCCTCGGCCACGAATACGTGGGCGAGGTGATCGAGACCTGCGGCGATGTGGGGGACTTCCGCGCGGGCGACTGGGTCATGACGCTGCCCGCCTGCTACAGCTGCGGGACCTGCGCCCTCTGCAGGGCCGGCGTGGTCACACTGTGCCGGCAGCGCAGATCCATCGGGGTCCACGTGAACGGCGCGATGGCCAACTATGTGGTGGTGCCGGCAAAGTATACCTATCAAATCCCGGAGGGAACTTCGACCCTCGACGAAAAAATGCTCTACGCCATGGCGGAGCCCCTCGCGTGCGTGGTGCGGGGCGTCTATGAGAAGATCACCGTCCGTCCGGGAGACGTCGTCGTTGTGAGTGGGCCGGGCGTCATGGGGCAGTTCGCCGCCCAGCTGTTCAAGTCCCGGGGCGCGTATGTGATCCTCTCCGGCCTTCCGTCAGACCGGGAGAAGCTGGAGCTCGCCAGATCGCTGGGCGCTGACGAAGTCGTCATGAGCACAGACGCGCTCAGGGAAGCCGTCTTCAAAAAGGATCCGGAGGGCGCGGACATCACCTGCGACGCGACCGGCGTCCTCGCCTCTCTGGAGACCTGCATGCAGGTGATCCGCCCCATGGGGACGCATCTGCAGATCGGCCTGTTCGGGAAGAACGCGCCCTTCCGTCTGGACAGTCTCTTTGACCGGGAAGTGACCTATGTCGCCACGAACTCCACCGCCACTTCTTCCTGGAAGATCACCATGGACCTGCTGGCCCAGAAGAAGATCGAACTTGCGCCCTTCCTCTCTCTCAAGGCCCCCCTGCGGGACTGGCGCAGCACCTTTGACGCCGTGATCCAGAAAAAGGTATACAAGGCGGTCCTGCTCCCGGACAATGACTTCGATGAAAGCTAACTGAAAAATGTTTATTTACAAATTATAGAGCGAAAAAATTCCCAAGCAAATACTGCCCGGAAGATTTATGCAAAAATGTTGGGAAATGTACAGATGTGCCAGACTCCCAATATTAGCTATTGCCATTGCTGCGCAGAGGCTGGACTTATGAGACCTCATATGCATGCGGAAGAGGCCTTACAGATTCTGCAATCAGACAGGGCTTGGGTTTGTTTTGGCTCCGTCAAGGATAATTTGCCCCTTAAGATCCCGCTGAAAAAAGATATGACTCTGCATATTCATCAGGGGAAATGGCATTTTTGACGACAAAAACGACAGTTCTTTGGGGGTTCTGCTTATCTATGGTAACAAAGTAGCCTTATAAGGAGGAGAATCAAACATGATCGATCGTGAAACCGGACTTTGGATCTATAACAAGATGAACGAGATCCGGGACTTTGAGGAGACCGCGTGGACGCTGTTCACGGAGAACAAGCTGCGCGGCTCTGTTCACCTGTACACCGGCGAGGAGGCTGTGGCCGCTTCCGTCTGTGCGCAGCTGACGGATGAGGACCTGATCGCTTCCACCCACCGCGGCCACGGCCACTGCATCGCCAAGGGCGCGGAGCTGGACCGGGCTCTGGCGGAGCTGATGGGCAAGGCCACCGGCTACTGCAAGGGCCGCAGCGGCTCCATGCACATCGCTGACTTCTCCAAGGGCAATCTGGGCGCCAACGCCATCGTGGGCGGCGGCATCCCCATCGCCACCGGCGGCGCCCTGGGCCTGAAGATGCAGAACAAGCCCCACGTGGCGGTGGCCTTTTTCGGTGACGGAGCCAGCAACCAGGGTACCTTCCATGAGTCCATCAACCTGGCCGCCGTATGGAAGCTGCCCTGCATCTATGTGGTGGAGAACAACCAGTTCGGCATGACGGTACCCACCTGGCAGTCCACCTCTGTGGAGAACATCTCCGACCGGGCCGCCGGCTACGGCATCCCCGGCGAGACCGTGGACGGCAATGACGTCGTAGCCGTATACGAAGCCTTTGCCCGGGCCAAGGAACGTGCGCTGAAGGGAGAGGGCCCCTCCATCCTCGAGTGCAAGACCTATCGCTGGCGGGGCCACTGGACCGGCGACCCCGAGCCCTACCGCACCCGGGAGGAGGTCGAGGAATGGAAGGAGAAGCGGGATCCCATCAAGCTGTTCCGCACCTATCTCACCCGGCACAAGCTGGCCACCCGGCAGGAGCTGGACGATATCGAGGCAGCCGCCGCCAAGAAGATGGAGGCCGCCGTGGAGTTCGCCATGAACAGCCCGGAACCCGATCCGGCCCATGTTCTGGACGATGTGTTCTATGAAGGTTAAGGGGGTACGAGACAATGGCTAAGCTTTCTTATTCGCAGGCGATTCGTGAGACCATCGCCCAGGAGATGCGCCGGGATGAGCGCGTCTTTGTCATGGGCGAGGACGTGGAAAAGCTGGGCGGCGTCTATGGCTGCACCAGAGATCTCTATAAGAAATTCGGTACGGAGCGTATCCGCAACACCCCCATTTCCGAGTCCGCCATTATTGGCTCCGCCCTGGGCGCCGCCTGCACCGGCATGCGCCCAATCGCCGAGCTGATGTACTGGGACTTCGCCTTCGTGGCGGCTGACCAGATCTTCAACCAGGTGGCCAAGACCCGCTACGTCTTCGGCGGCAACGCCAAGATCCCTCTGGTGATCCGGGGCCAGCAGGGCACCGGCCGCGGCAACGCCGCCACCCACTCCCAGTCTCTGGAGAGCATCTTCATGCACATCCCCGGACTGAAGGTGGTCTGCCCCTCCACCCCCGCTGATGCGGCGGGCCTGCTGCGCACCGCCATCCGGGACGATAACCCCGTCTGCTTCTTCGAGCATAAGGTGCTCTACGCCTCCAAGGGCGAGGTACCGGATGATCCCGACTTCTGCATCCCCTTTGGCAAGGCGGATATCAAGCGGGAGGGCACCGATGTGACCATCGTGGCCAACCTGCTCTATGTCAAGCGTGCCCTGGAGGCCGCCGACGAGTTGGCCAGGGGGGGCATCTCCGCCGAGGTCATCGACCCCCGGACCCTGGTGCCCTTCGACTACGACACTGTGGCCGAGAGCGTCAAGAAGACCGGCCGTCTGGTGGTGGTCCACGAGGCGCACCAGAACAACGGCTGGGGCGCCCAGGTGGTGTCTCAGGTGAGCCAGATGGTATTTCCCTATCTGGACGCCGCCCCTGTCCATATCGGCGCCAAGGCCTGCCCCCTTCCCTTTAACCTGGGGTTGGAGCAGGCGGTGCTGCCCAGCGTGAAGGACATCGTGGACGCCTGCAAGGCGGCCATGTACCGCTGAGAAAGGAGCAGACGACATGGCTTCTGTCATTATCATGCCTAAGCAGGGCCTTCTGATGGAAGAGGGCACCATTACCAACTGGCTGGTCAAAGAGGGTGAGAAGACCACTGAGGGCACGCCCCTCTTTGAGATGGAGACGGACAAGCTGACCATCACCATGGACTCCACCGCCACCGGTACGGTGCTGAAGATCCTGCACCCCGAGGGCGACACGGTCCCCATCACCCAGCCCATCGCCATTGTGGGCGAGCCCGGTGAGGACATCTCCGCTCTGCTGGGCGGAGAGGCTCCCGCTGCCGCTCCCGCCGCGCCTGCACCCGAGGCGCCTGCCGCTGAGACCGCCCCTGCCCCGGAGACCGCCGCTCCCGCTGTGGAGCGCGCGCCCGGTGAGCGTATGTTTTCCTCTCCCCGGGCCCGGCTGCGGGCGGAGGAGAACGGTGTAGACATCGCCGCCGTCCCCGGCTCCGGGCCGGACGGCCTGGTGGTGGAGCGGGACGTGCAGAACTACATCGCCAATCAGCCCGCCGTGACGCCGCTGGCCGCCAATCAGGCCCGCGCCCAGGGCATCGACCTCTCCGGCGTCACCGGCACCGGCCCCAACGGCAAGATCACCACCGCCGATCTGCCCGGCGCTGCCGCCTCGGGTGAAGGAGCTCCCGCGGAAGAAGCTGCCGCCCCCGCCGGTCAGCTGACCCGCGGCACGCACACCGAGAAGATGACCGGCATGCGGAAGGCCGTCATGAAGAACATGCTGAACAGCAAGTCCGTCAATGCCCAGACCAACCACCGCATGGTGGTGGACATGACCGCCGTGGTGGCCCTGCGGAACCAGTACAAGGCCCTGGGCATCAAGGTCTCCTACAACGACATCATCGTCCGGGCCTGCGCCAAGGCGCTGCAGGACTATCCCATCGTCAACGCCAGTGTGGACGGCAGCAACATCCTCTACCACGACTATGTGAACGTGGGCACTGCCGTCTCCGTTCCCGGCGGTCTGATCGTCCCCGTCATCAAGGACGCCGACATCATCGGCCTTACCGGCATCGCCGCCAAGTCCGCGGAGCTGATTGAAAAGGCCCGGGAGGGCAGGCTGACCGAGGCCGACTATCACGGCGGCACCTTCACTGTCTCCTCCCTGGGCATGTTCGACCTGGATGACTTCGTGGCCATTATCAATCCCCCTGAGTCCGCCATCCTGGCCGTCGGCAAGATCGCCAAGACCCCCGTGGTGGTCACCGATGACGAGAGCGAGGACCAGGTCGTCATCAAGTCCATGTGCGCCCTGTGCCTGAGCTATGACCACCGGATCATCGACGGCGCAGAGGCCGCCAAGTTCCTGCAGAAGGTGAAGAGCTATCTGCAGAATCCCATCCTGCTGATCTGAGGAGGCCCGTATGCAGAAATTTGACGCAGTTGTCGTGGGCGGCGGCCCTGGCGGCTATGAGTGCGCCATCCGTCTGAGCCAGAACGGCCTGAAGGCCGCCCTGGTGGAGGAAGCGGAGCTGGGCGGCACCTGCCTGAACCGGGGCTGCATCCCCACCAAGACCCTGCTACACTCCGCCGACATCTATCACGACGCCAAAAACGGTGCCCCCTTCGGTGTCAACGCGGGCGAGCTGACCTTCGACTATGCCAGGATCATCGAGCGGAAGAACGCCGTGGCCAAACAACTGAGCAACGGCGTGGCCTTCCTGGAGAAGAACCACGGCGTCACCGTGTTCGCCGACCACGCCACTCTGACGGACCGGCAGACGGTCCATCTGGCCGGCGGCGAGGCTCTGACCTGTGACTATCTGATCGTGGCCACCGGCTCCAGCCCCGCCCGCATCCCCATCCCCGGGGCGGATTTACCCGGCGTTGTGGATTCCACCGGCCTTCTGAACATGACGGAGTGCCCCAAGCACATTATCATTGTGGGCGGTGGCGTCATCGGCGTGGAGTTTGCCACCTTCTTCTATCGCCTGGGCGTGCCGGTCACCATCGTGGAGATGCTGGACCGGGTACTGGGCCCTCTGGACAAGGACATCACCGACTTCGTGGAGGCGGAGCTGAAGTCCTGCGGCGTGGAGCTGGTACTGGGCGTGAAGGTGGAGTCCATCGAAGCGGGCCTGAAGGTCCACTATGCCTCTGTCAAAGACGGCGCCAAGGGCACCGCGGAGGGCGACGTGGTCCTGATGGCCGGCGGCCGGGCCCCCAACACCCGGGGCATCGGCCTGGACACCATCGGCGTGAAGATGGACCGGAAGGGCTTTGTGGAGGTGGACGGCCTCTGCCGCACCAACGTGCCCGGCGTGTACGCCATCGGTGATATCAACGGTCGGATGCAGCTGGCCCATGTGGCCTCCGCCCAGGGCCTGCTGGTGGCGGACCACATCGCCGGAAAGCCCTGCAAGCAGCTCAATTACGATCGGATCCCCTCCTGCGTGTACTGCAATCCCGAGACGGCCATGGTGGGCCTCACCGAGGAGCAGGCCCGGGCCACAGGTCGGGATGTGGGTGTCGGCACCTTCAACCTCTCCGGCAATGGAAAGGCCCTGACCATGGGCGAGAACAAGGGCTTTGCCAAATTTGTCTATGACAAAGTCACGGATGAGATCCTGGGCTTCCATGTCATCGGCCCCCGGGCCACGGACCTGGCCGCCGAGGTGGCTGCCGTCATGGAGTGCGAGGGCACGGTGGCCGAGATCGGCCACACCGTCCACCCCCACCCGACGGTCAGTGAGGCGGTGATGGAGGCGGCCCATGTGTGCCACGGCACCTGTGTCAATGCCCCCAGGCCCCGGAAATAAACCGCTGCCCTGCTGTGGTGGTCGGATCAAATCTGATCACTGTAGCTTTTCTTCCCTGCCGCGGCAGTCGCTCCGGCTGCCGCGGCACCTCTCAAAATCACTCTTCAAAGGAGATTTTCAATATGGACGCATTTTCTGCTTCCCTGATGACGGACAAGAGAGAGATCATCTTTGCCCCGACGGTGTACAAGTTCCAGACCTTCGCCCAGATGGCGGAGGAGTTCAAGCTGAATGAGCGGGATGTGGTGCTGACCAACGAGTTCATCTACACCCCCTTCATGAAGGACTTAGGGCTCAAGTGCCACTATGTGTTCCAGGAGAAGTTCGGTGCCGGCGAGCCCAGCGAGGAAATGATCCAGGTCATGTACGACGCCATCCCCTACGACAGCTATGACCGCGTCATCGCCGTGGGCGGCGGCGCCATCATGGACCTGTGCAAGTTGCTGGGCTGCAAGCGGCCCGACACGGTCCACAACCTGTACTTCAAACGCTTCCCCGTGGTGCATGAGAAGGACGTCATCGCCATCCCCACCACCTGCGGCACCGGCTCTGAGTGCACCAACATCTCCGTGGCCATTGTCAAGGACGAGAAGGACGGCGTGCTCACCGGCGGCGAGACCAAGCTGGGCCTGGTGTCCGACGACATCATCCCCAACAAGGTGTGCCTGATCCCGGAGCTGCTCAAGACCCTGCCCTACAAGCCCTTCGCCTGCTCCGCCATCGACGCGCTGGTCCACGCCACCGAGTCCTTCCTGAGCCCCCACCGCAAGACCATGACCTCTGAGCTCTTCAGCGAGAAGGCCATGGACATGATCCTCAAGGGCTTCAAGCTGATCGACGAGAAGGGCCAGGACGCCCGGTTCGAGTATATGGACCAGTTCGTCACCGCCTCCTTCTACGCCGGCATCGCCTTTCTGAAGGCCGGCTGCGGCCCTGTCCACGGCATGAGCTTCCCTCTGGGCGGCACCTATCACGTGCCCCACGGCGAGAGCAACTACATGCTCTTCGGCGCCATCATGGACTACTATGACGAGCACAAGCCCGACGGCGAGATCATGCGCTTCAAGGAGCTTGTGGCCAAGATCCTGGGCTGCGACGTCAAGGACGCCATCCCCGAGATGAACGCTCTGCTGCAGCGCATCCTGCCCCTGCGCCCCCTGCGGGACTGCGGCTTCACCGAGGCCGACTTCAAGGCCTTCCCCCTGTCCGTGGAGGCCAACCAGCAGCGCCTCATGACCAACGCCTACTATCCCTTCGACCTGGAGTCCGAAGAGGCCATCTATCGCAAGTGCTATTGACTGCTGATATCCTCTCTTGCCAAATTTCCGCCACACAGCCGAAATACGGTGCTCTCCTGCTTGCGGGTACACGGATGCTTCCCCAGCCTCCAAAAGGCCTCACAGCGGCCCACAGGCGGTCACGCGGGGCTTTCCTGCTCTCGCAGGAGGTTGGCCACCCGCTGGCGCTCGGCGGTCAGTTCCAGTTCTTCCAGCTGGCTGGCATAGTGGTCATCGATCACCTCTCCGATGGGCCGGAGGGTGAACAGCAAATTTCCATTGCGCCTGCCGTTGGACTTGGTGATGACCTCGGTGGGCTCGGTGGTGATGAGAGCCCGCTCCTCCAGATGGCGGATGTACTTGCGCACCGTGTTCTCACTCATGCCCACCGCTTGTCCAATCGTTTTGATGCTGGGCCAGCACTGATGCGTCTTTCGGTTCTCGCATCGTTTCAGGAAACTGTACACTGCCAACTCGCCATAGTCCAGTCCCAGCTGGAACAGTTCGTTGGGGAGAAAGAAACCATTTTTGTGTTCGCCGTACTTCATGTGCCGCCTCCTGTGTGTTCCTTCACCCACTGGATGAACTGCTCCTTGGGTACCACCATGCGGTTGCCGATGCGTAGCACGGGGAAGCCCGGCTCGTGCATATCATCGCCCAGGATCTTCCGCATTCCCTGAAGGACATAGTCCAGCGTTTCTCTCTCTGCGTTGGCGGTCAGGAAACTAAGCAGTTGTTTTTGCCTTGTGCCAAATAGATCCATCGTCATCGCTCCTTCTGTGTACTTTAGCTGAGGCATGCCCGGCTACGGCCAGGGCCGGGGTTTCCGGGAGTCGGAAATTTTGCCCTCTACTTATCAGGACACTCACAGGCGGTTTGTAAACCAGAAAAATAAAAAAATTGAGGGACTCTGTCAAATGACAGAGTCCCTCAGCTGTTCGTGGAGCTTTTTCAGTCGCTTTCCCCGCAAGGGGGACGCGATGGCTCTAAGCGGCATAGCCGCCAAGAGCCATCCAGTGATACCGCCGCCTTGGACACGCCGTAGATCGTTCCGATCTCCCCCACAGTCAATCCCTGGCCATATCGGAGTTCGACAAGATCCCGGCTCTGAGTGCCAAGACCATCGACGGCTTTCCGCAGACATTCCAGCTGGAGGTTTCGGAGTACAGTAAAAGGTGCTGCCGGTGGTCAGACAGTAGTTTCAACTGCTCCCGGTGCTGGCCGGACTGCTCCAGCGCCAGAAAACGCTCCGCAATTTCCGGGCCGCAGCCCGCGTCCTCCAGATTGTCCAGCAGGGCCTGGGCTGTCACAGGCGTTGCTGGTATCTCCTGTCGCTTCATGGCCCAAACTCCTTTTCTGCATGTCGATCTGCCTTCCCTTGCTGTCTATAGTGTAGGCCCCATAGCCGGAAATGGCAAATACTTATATACGATACAATTCCATAATTGACGGTTATGGAATGATGGGGTATACTGGCACCAAGGAGGGATGGCCTGTGGAACTGCGTACCCTGCACTACTTTTTGACTGTGGCCCGGGAGCAGAGCATCTCCGCGGCGGCGGAGTCCCTGCACATCTCCCAGCCCGCCCTGTCCACCCAGCTGAAGGGGATGGAGGAGGAGTTGGGGAAACAGCTGCTGATCCGGGGGACCAAGGGCTCCCGGAAGGTCGTGCTCACCGAGGAGGGCATGATCCTGCGCCGCCGGGCGGAGGAGATCCTCTCCCTGGTGCAGAAGGCGGAGGAGGAGATCACCCGTTCTGACGAGACCATCGTGGGCGACGTGGTGATCGGCGCCGGGGAGACGGACAGCGTGCGCCTGCTGGCCCAGGCGGCCAGGGGGCTGCAAAAACAATATCCAGATATCCATTACCACATATCCAGCGGCAACGCGGAGTATGTGTTGGAATATCTGGATAAGGGGCTGATCGACTTCGGCCTGCTGTTCCGGGAGCCCGATCCGAAAAAATATGAGTGGCTGACCCTGCCCACAGGGGACACCTGGGGCGTACTGATGCGCCGGGACACCCCGCTGGCCCAAAAAGCAGCTGTGTGTCCGGAGGACTTGTGGGAATTGCCTCTGATTATCTCCCATCAGAAGGGGGATGACCGGCATCTGTCCCAGTGGATGGAGCGGGAGATCGCCGAGCTGAATGTGGTAGCGACCTATAATCTGGTGTTCAACGCCTCTCTCCTGGTGGACGAGGGGCTGGGCTATGCTCTATGCTTTGACAAGCTGATCCACACAGAGGGAACCGGCCTGTGCTTCCGCCCGTTCTCTCCGACTCTGGAGGCGCCGGGCTATATCGTCTGGAAAAAATATCAGATCTTTTCCAAGGCGGCAGGGCGGTTCCTGCAGGCCGTGCGGGAGAGGATCTCGGATGGAGCGCATGGTTCATCATGAGAATGTTGGTTTTGAATCGGTCCGGTCGGCGGCCCAGAGGGAGGGTATCCTTTTGTTTACTGCCCCGTAAATTCTGAACCGTGGACAGCGCAGAAAAGACTTGCTTAATCTTTCCCTCAGAGTTACAATGCAGGCAGTCAGAGGGATGAAAAACGCTCCCCGTCCAAACCGGGAAATCGTTTCCGGCAAAGGGCTGGGAGCGTTTTTGACCACAGGAGCCACCACAGACGGCGGCGTACCACATGGAGATTTGAGTCCTAAAGAGTGTCGGAAAGAAAGCGAAATTGAACGGAAACCGCTATAAACCATTAGAAATCATGCAAAAAATGTTCAGATGACTTTTCGCATCGCAGAGGTCGAGAGTTCGATCCCCTTCGAGTCCACCAAAACTAGAAATCGCTGCAGTTTTTACTGCGGCGATTTCTCATTGGATCGCCCCATCAGCTCTGCCGGTGGGGCGCCCCGTAAAAAGAGCTTTAATATCAAACATCGAGTGAAGTGAGCCGCTAACATGAACCTTCCGCTAATAGAAATCTGCTATTAGAACGGTGATTGCCCGTTTACGGGCTGTATGGCAAGTGATGCAAGCGGAATAAATTTCCATGTGTCTTGAGACGCTTGCCGGTAATAGGCCCTTATAGGGCCTACGCAAGCCTCCGGCTTAACCGGCGGTTATGGCTTGCCCACAGACGGATTTTGCTTTGATTATCGGAAGGATTCCTCGTACGGAGAATCCTCTTTTGTTTATTGCAGCGCAGATCATGGGGCCGCACTCTTCAGCATCCTGTCCAGTCCCCAATGGCTGGAATCTGCTCACAGACATGTGCCGGGGCGGCGGACTGTTCCAGCTTGACCTGGAAGGGACGTCAAGCCAGAGAAGAAGCTTTTTATAATTCCGGCAGTGCCCCGCGGCGGTTGGTGGAAGAGTGGCCTGCTGCTTTGGGATTCGGATCGCTGATAACGAATTTTCCGCTCACCGATGCGCAGTTTTCATGCCGCAAAGTCCGGACCCTCCCGCCGGAAGAACAACCGTCTGCCCTGGCGGCTGGCTCTTATAAGAAATACCATACGCTTCTTCCGCCGTGCGTATTGAGCCGTTTAGGGCGGCAGAGCGGTTTCTTCCCACGAAAAGCGGCTTGCCTTGCGGGACATACTGCGCTGCAAGGCGGCGGAAAGGGGGTCCCTTTGTCGGGACGCGAGAGAACAAAACAGCCCCCCTTCGGAATGCCCGAAGGGGGGCTGCGGATCTATCAGAGCTGCTTGACCGTGTAATACACCGCCAAGGCAAAGACCACTATGGCCAAGGCCCACATGGCGTAATAGGCGATGGTGCTGCTGAACAGGGCGATGGCCAGCGCCACGACGGACAGGCCGCAGGCCGCATAGATGGGCATGGGATCCGCGCCGGCAGTCAACACCTGAAGATTGCCCAGCTTGCCGCCATTCTTGTCCGCCTTGTTGGTGAGGAAAGCCGCTACGATCAGCACCACGATATAGACTACCGCAGCGATCCGGACATAGGTACCCAGGAAGATGCTGTCCAGCACCCGCCGGCAGACCCACAGGGCGATCAGGGAGGCACCCAGGATGGTCAGGGACCAGGAGCACTCCCGGTCGTACAGATTCCACAGAATGCCCAGCAGCATGACCACCGGAACCACCACGCACAGGAAGGTGAGAGCGGAGTCGTAGAAGGTGCGGATCATCCAGGCGGAACCGCCCAGGAAAACGCCGGCGGCAAACACCGACCAGCCGATCCAGCGGCGCTTGGTTTGCTGGCGCCAGACGATGCCCAGGACCAGACCGATCACAGCCACTGTCGCACCTGCGGCCATCAGATAGGGCAGTGCGGCGTCGCATGCGAGAAGCTCATTGGCGGTGCCGTTCACATAGAAGCGGCGGATGACCAGCAGATAGATCTCCGCCACGCAGCCGGCCAGAAAAAACTTGAGCGCGTTGTGCATGGGCTCGTTCCGCTTTACCGGCTTGGATTTACTGACAGGATTTTTGGACATATAGGACAACCTCCAGGGTGTTTGTTCCGAAAATAGCCGCGGGAAAACATGCGCTTCCGCTGGCATACTATGATAGTATAGCAGATATTTCGCGCCTTTGCAAGGGGAAGGAGCCAGACTTTTCCCTTTTTTCCAACAGGAGTCAGGATTGCCGGTTGAGATTTGCCCGGGGGCGTGGTATACTCCTCTATTATGAGATTTTTTGCGAAAAATACTGATGACAAGAGGAATTTGCTTATGAAACGTTTGGGCGCACTGCTGGCGTCACTGCTGCTGGCGGGGAGCCTGACCGCCTGCGGCGGCACTGCGGCGCAGGAGATGCAGAGCATACAGGTCTTCGCCATGGACACGGTGATGGGCCTGCGGGCCTGCGGCGGGGAGACGGAGGCGGCGCTTGCGGCGGCGGAAGACGAGATCTACCGCCTGGATGAGGCGCTCTCCCGCACCCGGGAGGACAGCGCAGTGTCCCGGTTGAACAGCGCGGCGGGGGGGACGCCGGTGGATGTGGGGGAGGAACTCCGCGACCTGATTGCCCGGGCCCTGGATTTCAGCGCTGCCACAGACGGGGCCTTTGACATCACCCTGGCGCCGGTGTCCTCTGCCTGGGGCTTTACGGAGGACACCTACCGGGTGCCGGAGGACGCTGAACTGGCGTTGCTGCTGCCCTGCGTGGGGGCGGAGCATGTCCACTTGGAGGAGGGGACTGCTGTCTCGCTGGACCAGGGCACCCGGATTGACCTGGGAGCCATTGCCAAGGGGTATGCCAGCGACCGGATGGCTGCGATTTACCAGGAGCACGGCATCACCCACGGCATCGTGGACCTGGGTGGGAACACCTGGGTCTGCGGCGGGAACTTGGAGGGGGAGCCCTGGCAGATCGGCATTCAGGACCCGGCCCGGTCCGCGGGGGCTTTGGCGGGGATCCTGGAGGCGTCGGACGCCTTTGCCGTCACCTCCGGCGGCTATCAGCGGTATTTTGAGGAAAATGGACAGCTCTATCACCATATCATTGATCCTGCCACCGGCCGCCCGGCGGAGAGCGGACTTACCTCCGTCACCGTGGTGGCGGATGGGGCCGCGGGCAACGGCACGATGTGCGACGCCCTCTCCACGGCCCTGTTCGTCATGGGGGAGGACCGGGCGCTGGAGCTCTGGCGCAGCGGCGTCTATGACTTTGACCTGATCTTGGTGACAGAGGACGGCCGGCTGCTGGCGACTGCGGGCATCGCGGACCGGTTCCGTCCGGACGATTCGGCGGGGTATGCGTATGAAATCGTCTCCTAAGCTGCGGCCAAACGGCTGGGATGCGTTGGCGGCGGCCGCTGTGCTGGCGCTGGCGGTGGCCTGCGCGGCTCTGTTCTGGACTGGGGGAGAGGAAATAGGCCCGCTGACGGCGGTAGTGTCTGCGAACGGCGAGCCGGTGGACCGGGTGGTGCTGGCGGACCTGTCGGGACCGGAGGAGCGGACCTATACGTCCAACGGCTACACCCTCCGGGTGGCCTTTGGGCCAGAGTCTGCCCAGGTGACGGTGTCCGACTGCCCCACCCAGGACTGCGTCCACATGGGGGAGATCACCCGCGGGGGACAGAGCATCGTGTGCCTGCCCGCCCGGATCGTCGTGCAGCTGGAGGGCGGCGCGGCGGCGGATGACGGCGTGGATCTGGTGATCGGATAAGGAGGCTCCATGAAACTGACGACGAGACAGTTGACGCTGTGCGCGGTGCTGACGGCCATGGCGCTGGCGCTCAGCTATCTGGAGAACTTCTTCCCCTTGTCCCTGGCCATCCCCATTCCGGGGATCAAGCTGGGACTGGCCAACATCGTGACGCTGTTCGCCCTGTACGCCCTGGGACCGGGGCAGGCGCTGCTGATCCTGCTGGCCCGGTGCCTGCTGGGGGCGGTCTTTGCAGGAAACATGAACGCGCTGATTTTTTCCCTGCTGGGGGGCGTGACGGCCATGGGGGTGATGATCGCCCTCTCCCGGCTGAAGCGCCTCTCCGTCTACGGAGTGTCTGTGGGCGGAGCAGCGGCCCACAACTGCGGCCAGGTGGCCGCAGCTGTGCTGACGCTGGGCAACACGGCGCCGCTGTACTACCTGCCGGTGCTGCTGGGGGTGTCCCTCTTTACCGGGGCATTGACGGGGCTGATCGCCGCCTGCCTGTTCCGGGCGCTGGCACATACAAGACTGTGGGGGGTGTGAGCGGATGGACAAGCGGGATCAGAGCAAAAAGGACGAGATCATCCTGCGGCAGCTGGAGGTGATCCGCTCTATGACGGAGCACAACCTCAGCCGCATGGGCGCGGACTTCTGGGGCACTCCGACACCGGAGAAGCATGTGCCTGTGGCTCCGCTGCCGGAGAAAGAAAAAAGGATCCCGCCGGCAGACGGCGGGGAGAAAAAGGCGCCAGAGGCGGCAGAACAGAAACAGGAAGACACCGCCAAAGCTCCCCCCCAAAGAGAACATCGAGGATCTGCAGAAGGAGCTGGACAGCTATGTGGGCCTCAGTGCGGTGAAGCGGGAGGTGAAAGACCTCATCAATCTGGCGGCGGTGGAGCGTCTGCGCCGGCAGCACGGCCTGCCCACAGCGGACATGAGTCTCCACATGGTGTTTTCCGGCAATCCCGGCACGGGAAAGACCACCATCGCCCGGCTGATGGCACGGGTTTACCACAGCCTGGGCATCTTGTCCAAGGGGCAGCTGGTGGAGGTAGACCGCAGCGGGCTGGTGGCGGGCTACGTGGGACAGACAGCCATCAAGACCCGGAAGGTCATCGACTCCGCTCTGGGGGGTGTGCTGTTCATCGACGAGGCATACGCCCTCAACGGCGGCGGGGCCAACGACTTCGGCCAGGAGGCCATCGACACGCTGCTGAAGGCCATGGAGGACCACCGGGACGACCTGGTGGTGATCGTCGCGGGCTACGACGGGCTGATGGACGAGTTCATCCACTCCAATCCGGGACTGGAGTCCAGGTTCAACCGCTTCCTCCACTTTGCAGATTACACGGCGGAGGAACTGCTGGCCATCTTCCGGATGCAGTGTGAAAAAGGGTGCTACATTCTGGAGCCGGAGGCGGAGGCGCCGCTGCGCTCCCTGCTGGAAAGGCGGATGGCGGATGCGGCCTCCTTCGGCAACGCCCGGGGCGTGCGAAACCTGTTTGAGCAGATCCTGGTCCGGCAGGCGGGCCGTCTGGCGGGACAGGCGTCCGTCAACCGGGAGGACCTGACGCGGATCACCGCCGCAGATGTGGAGGCAGTGGGCCGGGCAAATGATTTGGAGGCGAAAGAGCGTTGAAGGTTTTGATCTTACATCCCAGCAGCCGATATGACCGGTATCTGCCCGATATTCCCGCTGCGGGGCGGATGGAGCTGGTGTTCACGGACCGGGAGGGGCCGGAGGAGCGCTGGCTGGCAGCTGGCGGCGATGCGGAGGCTTTGGTGGCCGCACCGGTGACGCCGGTGACAGAGGAACTGATCGCTCGGATGCCGCATCTCAAGCTGATCCACAGCGACGGGGTGGGCTACGACCGGATTGACCTGGCGGCGGCCTGGGAGCGGGGCATCTATGTGTGCAACTGCGCCGGGTGCAACGCAGGCCCCGTGGCGGAGCTGGCGGTGACGCTGATGAGCATGCTGCTGCACCAGACGCTGTGGGGAGACCGGATGGTGCGGGCCGGGCAGCAGCATGAGGCGGTGAACGAGCTGGCAGCCCATGTGCCGGAAGATCTGTCCACCTGCCGGGTGGGGCTGGTGGGCTTCGGCGCCATCGGCCAGGCTACGGCGCAGCGGCTGCGGGCCAACGGCAGCGAGGTGTTTTACTACGCCCGGCACCGGCAGGATCCGGCTGTGGAGGAGGCGTGCGGCGCCCGGTATCTGCCCCTGTACGAGCTGGCGGAGACCTGTGACATCATCAGCCTCCATCTGCCCGCCACGCCGGAGAGCACCCACCTGCTGGACCGGGCGTTCTTCGGCCGGATGCGGCCGGGGAGCTATCTGGTGAACACCGCTCGGGGCGCGGTGATCGACGATGCGGCCCTGTGCGAGGCTATCCGCTCCGGCCGTCTGGCGGGGGCGGCGCTGGACGCCTATGACCCGGAGCCTGTGACGGCGGAGCACCCGCTGGTGCGGCTGGCGGCGGAGTGCCCGGACCGGCTGATCCTCTGCCCCCACCAGGGCGGGATCAGCCATGCGGCGTTCCGGGAGGCCGCGCGGATGGTGTTTGCGGATCTGGAAAAGCTGATGGACGGCAAGCGTCCGGAACGGGTGGTCAACGGCCTGTAACCGGCGCTGATGGAGATTAAGAGGCCGGAAGAGGAGAGGCACTATGCGCGTACCAGAGCACTGCACAGCGGATGCGGGGATGTTCTTCGACGGCCATCCGGCGGAGCTGGCGCTGTATGAAGCGCTGTTCCGGCGGATGGACGGGGCGTTTCCGGAGGGAACCGTCAAGGTGCAGAAAAGCCAGATCAGCTTTTACGGCCGGCATCTGTTCGCTGCGGCATCTCTGCCGGTGCGGCGGCGGAAGGACTGGCCGAAGATGTGCCTGATGGTGACCGTTGGACTGCCGTACCGGCTGGACTCACCCCGGGTGGCGGCGGCCTCGGAGCCGTATCCCGGCCGCTGGACCCACCATGTTTTGGTGACGGAGGCGGACCAGATCGACGAAGAGCTGATGGGCTGGCTGCGGGAGGCATGGAACTTTGCGGAGAGCAAGCGATGAGATACACACGGGAAGAGCTGGCGGAGGCCCGGCGATCCATCGACTCCACCCTGCGCAAGTGTGAGAAGGCTCTGGAGAAGCTGCGACCGGGCACGTCGCCCCACACGCTGACGGTACGGCGCATCCGGGCGTTCCGGATCGCCTTGGCGCTGATCGACCGGGAGATGGACGGGACGGAGATTCCCGGTTCGGAAGGGAAGGAGGACCTATGAGCCGCTATGCCTACGGATACTGCGGGATGCCCTGCGCACTCTGTACCCGCTGCCGGATAGAGGGAAGCAGCCGGTGTCCCGGCTGCTCCTGCGACGGATACTACACCGTGCCCTGCAAGGTCCACCGCTGCGTCCGGGAAAAGGGACTGGACCACTGCGGACAGTGCGGGGACTTCCCCTGCCCGAAGCTGGGGAAGATGGGGGATTTCCGGGACCTGGATACGGGCCGCGTGAAGGAGCGGACCTGCCGGGCCGTGGCGGCGGAGGGCCTGCCCGCCTGGCTGGCGGAGTATGAGGAAAAGGCGGACCTGCTGACGGTGGCGCTGGAGCGGTACAACAACGGCAGGATGAAGCGGTATCTCTGCGAGCTGTTCCTGCAGCAGGACCTGGACACCCTGCGGCGGATCATGGCCCGGGCGGAGGCATTGGAAGGAGCGGATTCCAAGGAGCTGGGCCGGGCCTTCCAGGCGCTGGTGGGGGAGATACTGGAATCGTGAGCGGGGCGCTGAACAGAAAAAAAGCCACCGGAGCATTTGCTCCGGTGGCTTTGATGTTCACTTATTCCAGCTCGAAGGCACCGGTGTACAGCTGATAGTACAGTCCGTGCTGGCGGATCAGATCGTCGTGGTCGCCCCGCTCCACGATCCGGCCGTGGTCCAGCACCATGATGGCGTTGGAGTTGCGGACGGTGGAGAGCCGGTGGGCGATGACGAACACCGTCCGGCCATACATCAGGGAGTCCATGCCCTGCTGAACGATGGCCTCCGTCCGGGTGTCGATAGAGCTGGTGGCCTCATCCAGGATCATCACCGGCGGGTCTGCCACGGCTGCCCGGGCAATGGCCAGCAGCTGCCGCTGGCCCTGGGACAGATTGGCGCCGTTGCCGGTGAGCATGGTATCGTACCCCTGGGGCAGGCGGCGGATGAAGTCGTCGGCATTGGCCAGGGCGGCGGCCGCCTCCACCTCTTCATCCGTGGCATCCAGATTGCCGTAACGGATGTTCTCCCGGACGGTGCCGGTGAAGAGGTTGGTGTCCTGCAGCACGATGCCCAGGCTGCGCCGCAGGTCCGGCTTGCGGATGTTGTTGATGGAGATGCCGTCGTAACGGATCTTGCCGTCGGCAATGTCGTAGAACCGGTTGATCAGGTTGGTGATGGTGGTCTTGCCGGCGCCGGTGGCGCCCACGAAGGCCAGCTTCTGGCCGGGCTTGGCAAAGAGGCTGATGTCGTGGAGGATGGTCTTGCCCTCCTCATAGGCGAAGTCCACATGGTCGAACCGCACGTCGCCGGAGAGCTTGATGAGGTAGTAGTCCTCGCTCTCGACATTCCGGACCGGGCCCAGGATGGGGCGGTAGAAGGCCTTGCCGTGCTCCTGGTATTTCCAGGCCCAGGCCTCGTCTTTTCCAGCCTCGGGGGCCTTCAGCTCCGTGAAGGAGCCGTCCGCCTCTTCCCGCACAGGGACCATCACCATGTCAGTGCTGTGGGGGACCCTCCAGGCCCAGAGGTTGGTGCGCTTCTCGGACTCCTCCAGTTGGTGGCCCTCTTTGTCATAGGACACGTTTACCAGCGTCACAGTGCCGTGGTCCTCCTCCGGCTCCTCGTCCATCAGGGCGAAGATCCGCTCCGCGCCGGCCAGGGCCATGATGATGGAGTTGAACTGCTGGGAGATCTGGTTGATGGGGTTGGAAAAGCTCTTGGACAGCTGCAGGAAGCTGGCAATAACGCCCAGGGTGATGGTGGTGTCCACCCCGCTGAGGGCCAGAGCGCCGCCCACCATAGCCACGATCACGTACTGGACATTGCCGATGTTCACCATGATAGGCATCAGGATGCTGGCGTAGGTGTGGGCTTTGTCCGCGCTGTGGAACATTTCGTCGTTGACCCGGTCAAAGCCGTCCTGGGCCTCCTGCTCATGGCAGAAGACCTTGACCACTTTCTGACCGTTGATCATCTCCTCGATATAACCGTTGAGGGCGCCCAGGGTGCTCTGCTGGCGGAGGAAATAGCGGCCGCTGCGGCCGGCCAGGAACCGTGTCACCACCAGGGCGAAGCAGACGCACACCAGGACCACAACCGTGAGCAGGGCGTTGGTGAACAGCATACCCAGGAAGGTGACCAGGATGGTCATAGAGGAGTTGATGACCTGGGGGATGCTCTGGGCGAACATCTGCCGCAGGGTGTCCACATCGTTGGTGTAGACGCTCATCACGTCGCCGTGGGCGTGGGTGTCAAAATACTTGATAGGCAGGGTCTGCATGTGGCCGAACAGGTCGTCCCGAATGGTTTTCTGTACGCCCTGGGACACCACGATCATGTTCCGGTTATAGGCGTAAGCGCACAGGGCACCCACCAGGAACAGGCAACCCATCATCACCAGGGCCCGCACCAGGCCGGAAAAGTCTGGATCCGCCGCACCCAGCAGGGGGGTGATATAGTCGTCGATCAGACTGCCCAGAAACAGAGAGCCCGCCACGTTGGCGATGGCACTGACCAGAATGCACACCAGAACAATGATGAAGCGGGCCTTGTACCCCTGTTTGATATAGCCCATCAGGCGGCCGACAATGTGCCGGCGATGGCCGGGCGCCTTGGCGCCGCTGCGGATCTGCTTACTGCTCATTGTCACTGCCTCCTTTCATTTGGGACTCATAGGTCTCGCGGTAGATATCACAGGTTTTCAGCAATTCGTCGTGGGTACCCATGGCCACGATCTGTCCGCCGTCCATCACCAGGATCTTGTCGGCGTCCTCGATGGAGGAGACCCGCTGGGCGATGATGAACTTGGTGGTATCCGGGATCTCCTCCAGAAACGCTTTGCGGATCAGGGCGTCGGTCTTGGTGTCCACGGCGGAGGTGGAGTCGTCCAGGATCAGGATCTTGGGGTGCTTCAGCAGGGCCCGGGCGATGCAAAGCCGCTGCTTCTGCCCGCCGGAGACGTTGGAGCCGCCCTGCTCGATATAGGTGTCGTACTTGTCGGGGAACTCCTGGATAAAGGAGTCCGCCTGGGCCAGCTGGCACATCCGGACCATCTCCTCGTCAGTGGCGTCCTTTTTGCCCCAGCGGAGATTATCCTTGATGGTGCCGGAGAACAGCACGTTCTTCTGCAGCACCATGGCCACCTGGTCCCGCAGGGCGTCCATATCGTAGTCCCGGACGTCCGCGCCGCCCACCAGGACGCGGCCCTCAGTGGCGTCGTACAGACGGGGGATCAGCTGGACCAGGGTGGTCTTGGAGGTGCCGGTGCCGCCCAGGATACCTACGGTCTCACCGGACTTCACCGTGAGGTTCACGTTCTTCAGGCACTCCTTGCTGGGGTCCTTGGCGTAGGAGAAGCTGACGTTCTCAAACACCACGGAGCCGTCCTTGACCTCTTCGATGGGCTGGGAGCCGTTCTTCAGATCGCTCTCCTCGTTCAGGATCTCTGTGATCCGCTCTGCGGAGGCCCGGGCCATGATGATCATAGTCAGTACCATGGAGAGCATCATCAGGCTCATCAGCATCATCATGATGTAGCTGAACATACTGGTCAGCTGGCCGGTGGTCATGCTGCCGCCCACGATCAGGTTGGCGCCGATCCAGGACACGGAGATCATGCAGGCATACACACAGATCTGCATCAGAGGCATATTGAAGGCCAGGATGCGCTCCGCCTTGGAGAAGTCCATGTAGATCTCCTGGGAGACCTTGCCGAACTTCTCTACTTCATGGTCCTCCCGAACAAAGGACTTCACCACCCGGATGCCCAGCAGGTTCTCCTGCACCACGTTGTTCAGGTGGTCATAGCGCTTGAAGACCCGTTCAAAAATGGGGTGGGCCCTGGTCATGATGAGCGCCAGGCCGATGCCCAGGATCGGGATGACCACCAGGAAGATCAGTGCCAGCTTGGGGTTGATGCGCAGGGTGAGTACCCAGGCGCAGATCAACATGATGGGGGACCGGACCGCGATACGGATGACCATCATAAAAGCCATCTGGACGTTGGTCACGTCTGTGGTCAGGCGGGTGATGATGCCGCTGGTGGAGAACTTGTCAATGTTGGCAAAGGAGAACTTCTGGACATTCCGATACATCTCCCGCCGCAGATTCCGCGCGAAGCCCGTAGAGGCCTTGGCGCCGAAACGGCCGGACAGTCCGCCGCAGATCAGCGCCAGAACAGCCATTCCCACCACGGTGAGGCCGTAGGCGGCAATATGGTGCATGCTGCCGGCCTTGACCCCCTCGTCCAGCAGCTTGCCGGTCATCAGGGGGATCAACACGTCAAACGCCACTTCGCCGATGACGAAGATGGGCGTCAGGATGGTGGCTGGCCAGAACTCCTGAATACAGCTGGCCAGGCTCCTTTTTTTCTTCATAGAATACCTCCTTGTGTCTTTGCTGTGCCGGGGGAAGCGATTGAGCCGCTTCCCGGCGGGGCCCGGTTGGTCAAATGAGATTTTGCTTCAGCTTTTCCGCGATGGCCAGGAACTGGTCAATCTCCTCCTGAGAGATGCCTCTGGTCAGCGTCGCCTCTGTGGCGGCGATCCGCCGCTCTGCCTCCTGATTCAGCGCCTGCGCCCGGAGTGTGGGCGTGATCCGCTTCATCCGGGCGTCCCTGACCCCCATAGAGCGCTGGACGAGGCCCTCGTCCTCCAGCCGCTTCAGCAGCCGGGAGGCGGTGGAGCTGCGGATGCAGAGGGCGCGCTCCAGATCCTTTTGATAGATTTCCCGGCCCTGGCTGTGGCAGAGATAACCGATCAAAACGCCCTCGATCTCCGTCAGCATGCTCTGGGGATGGTCGGCAGGCCCCCAAAGCCGTCTGCGCAGGAGATTGGACAGTGCCTTGATCTCATACCCGACGTACCGCTCATGCTGCATGGAAACACCTCCTCCAACTGAACAGGATTATATTTTAGTTAGCAAACTAGCAAATGTCAAGAAGCAATCTGCCAAAATTTCTACGGGTCTTCCTTTAAAATTCGGCAGGCACCGAAAGAGAAGGAGGCGCCCCACACCGAAGGGCGGGGCGCCTCTGAAAAAACGGGTTGGAGGCTGCTGTTCAGCGGCCGCCCCGGGGGCGGTCCGGCAGGAAACAGAGGCAACCGGCCTGACGGCTGGCGTTCAGGTCGATGAGCCGCTGGTTGGAGCTGCCCCGGAACCGGAGGGTCAGGTCCTTCAGCTCCTCTACGAAGCGGCCGTCCACCAGCACATCCAACAGGGAGAGCATCTCGTCTGTCACCTCGCAGCGGGGATGAGTGCCGTCCGAGGTAAGCTCCTCATAGGTGAAGCCGGAGAAGCCCCAGATGGTCTTGTCCGGATACATCTGCCGGACCCGCCGGAGAAAGGGCACCAGGGCCCGCTGGTTCTCCGGTTCAAAGGGCTCGCCCCCCAGCAGTGTCAGGCCGTTGATGTAGACAGGGGAGAGTAGGGAGAGCAAATAATCCTCCGTCTCGGTGGTAAAGGGCTGGCCGTAGCAGAAGTCCCAGGTTTGGGGCTGAAAGCAGTTCTTGCAGTGATTGGTGCAGCCGGAGACGAACAGGGTAACCCGCACTCCCTCGCCATTGGCAATGTCGCAGTTTTTGATCTCACCGTAGTACATGACAGCCCTCCTGCTATTCTTCAAAATGGGCGCCCGCAGGCGCCCATTTGAGTTTGATCGTTTTTCCCGGGGACATGCGCCTCGGGAAAAACACCGCTCAGTTTGTAAGTGTGCGAGCGAAGCGAGTGCGCGCACAAACTGCAATCTCTTCGTTCAAAAGGCTTTGCCTTTTGAACGAAATATTTTACAGGTGCAGCACCCGGTCCCGGATCTCCTGAGTCCGGCCCTGGTTCCAGAACTGGGTTCCGATGTAGCCGCAGGTCCGGCGGGCCACATTCATCTTGTCCTGGTCTGTGTTGCCGCACTGGGGGCACTTCCAGATCAGCTTGCCGTTCTCCTCCGCGATCTGGATCTCGCCGTCCCAGCCGCACACCTGGCAATAGTCGGACTTGGTGTTCAGTTCGGCGTAGATGATGTTTTCATAGATGAACTTCATCACCTGGAGCACCGCCTCCAGGTTGTTCTGCATGTCCGGCACCTCCACGTAGCTGATGGCGCCGCCGGGAGACAGGGCCTGGAACTGGGCCTCAAACTTCAGCTTGTCGAAAGCGTTGATATCTTCTGTCACATGGACGTGGTAGCTGTTGGTGATGTAGCTCTTGTCAGTGACGCCCTCGATGATGCCGAAGCGGCGCTGCAGGCTCTTGGCAAATTTATAGGTGGTGGACTCCAGAGGCGTACCGTAGAGGGAGAAATCGATATCGCTCTCCTCCTTCCACTTCCTGCAGGCGTCGTTCATGTACTGCATCACCTGCAGGGCGAAGGGGGTGGCGGAGGGGTCCGTATGGCTCTTGCCGGTCATGTACTTCACGCACTCGTAGAGGCCGGCGTAGCCCAGGGAGATGGTGGAGTAGCCGTGGTAGAGCAGCTTGTCGATGGTCTCGCCCTTCTTCAGCCGGGCGCAGGCGCCGTACTGCCACAGAATCGGGGCCACGTCGGAGAGAGTGCCCTTCAGCCGGTTGTGCCGGCACATCAGGGCACGGCGGCACAGCTCCAGCCGTTCGTCAAAGATCTTCCAGAACTTGTCCAGGTCGCCGCCGGAGGACAGAGCCACGTCAGGGAGGTTGATGGTCACCACGCCCTGATTGAAGCGGCCGTAGTACTTGTGCTTGCCAGGCTCATAATTGCCGGCGTTTGCGATGTTGCCGATGCCGGCATCTGTGAAGCGGTCCGGCGTCAGGAAGGAGCGGCAGCCCATGCAGGTATACACATCGCCCTTCAGCTCCAGCATTTTCTTGGCAGAGATGTAGTCGGGCACCATCCGGCGGGCGGTGCACTTGGCCGCCAGCTTGGTCAGGTAATAATAGGGGGAATCCTCGTGGACGTTATCCTCCTCCAGCACATAGATCAGCTTGGGGAAGGCGGGAGTGATCCACACGCCCTTTTCGTTCTTCACGCCCTGGTAGCGCTGCTCCAGGGTTTCCTCAATGATGAGGGCCAGATCCTTTTTCTCCTGCTCGTTCTTGGCCTCACCCAGGTACATGAACACCGTCACGAAGGGGGCCTGGCCATTGGTGGTCAGCAGGGTCAGCACTTGGTACTGGATGGTCTGGACGCCGCGGCGGACCTCATCCCGCAGACGGGTCTCCACCAGCTCCTCGATCTTCTCCCGGGTGGGCCGGATGCCCAGGGCCTCCATCTCCTGCTCCACCAGCCGGCGGATCTTCTTCCGGCTCACATCCACGAAGGGGGCCAGATGGGCCAGGGAAATGGACTGCCCGCCGTACTGGTTGGAAGCCACCTGAGCGATGATCTGAGTGGCAATGTTGCAGGCGGTGGAGAAGCTGTGGGGCCGCTCGATCAGGGTGTCTGTGATGACGGTGCCGTTCTGAAGCATATCCTCCAGATTCACCAAGTCACAGTTGTGCATGTGCTGGGCGTAGTAGTCCGAGTCATGGAAGTGGATGATGCCCTCCCGATGGGCCTCCACGATGTCGGCGGGCAGCAGCAGCCGCTCGCTCAGGTCCCGGGAGACCTCGCCGGCCATGTAGTCCCGCTGGGTGGAGTTCACCACCGGGTTCTTGTTGGAGTTCTCCTGCTTGGCCTCCTCGTTGCAGCACTCGATGAGGCTGAGGATCTTCTCGTCGGTGGTATTGCTCTTGCGGACCAGAGAGCGGACATAGCGGTAGGTGATGTAGTTCTTGGCCACCTCATAGGCCCCGTGAGCCATGATCTGGGACTCCACCAGGTCCTGAATCTCCTCCACAGAGGGGGAGCGGTTCATCTTCTGACAGCTGAGTTCCACGGACTCCGCGATCCGCTGGATCTGGACCGGGGTCATCCGGGCGTCCTCCTCGATAGTGTTGTTGGCCTTGGTGATGGCGGCGATGATCTTCGTGATGTCGAAGATGACCTCCGTGCCGTTCCGCTTCATGACTTTCATGGGACTCTCCGCCTCTCTTGTAGAATCAATCTCAATTGTAATATATCTAGTAAGCATTGTTATCATACCACACTAGATATGGGATGAAAAGTTGCATTTACCATAGTGTCTTCCAAAATTCGGCGGGGAAATTTGTGCGTTCCGGAGAAAAGCTGTCGATGCGGAAAAACCGCCCCGTGCGGCAGGGCGCGGAGCGGTCGGGATCCGGAGAACAGTTAGGTCAGCTCTGTGTATTTGGCGGCGCTGCCCCGGGCCTTTTCCACCGGGTACTTGGCGGCGTTCTGATCCACCTTGGCGTTCAGGATCTCATCCAGATCCAGGCCGCACACATCGGCCATCAGGACGCAGTAGCTCAGCACATCCGCCAGCTCCTCCCGGATGCGGCCCAGCTTGTCCCGGCATTCCAGGTCCGCGCCGCTCCACTGGAATATCTCCAGCAGCTCCGCCGCCTCCAGGGACAGGGAGATGGCCAGGTCCTTGGGGGTGTGGAACTGCCGCCACTCCCGGTCGTCCCGGAACTGGATCACCCGACGGATCGTCTCATCCCGCAGCATGGATGTCAACTCCTTTTCCATAAAATCAGCATTCACTCCGCCCGGACAGCCCAGCGCAGCTTGGTGGAGTGGGCCCGGGGGTTCCGGCGGCACTCCTGGGGAGAGGGGCGGGTGACCTCCTGGGCGATGTCGCTGTACAGCCCATCCCGGTACTGCTGGCGGAAGGCCTGCTTCACCAGCCGGTCCTCGCCGGAGTGGAAGGTGAGGATGGCCGCCCGCCCGCCGGGCTTCAGCACATGGGGGAGCTTTTCCAGAAAGGCGTACAGCACCTCGAACTCACTGTTCACGTCGATCCGCAGCGCCTGGAAGGTCCGCTGACAGGACTTCTTCACCGCCTCCTTCCGCTCCCCGGCGGGGAGGAAAGACAGCGCCCCCTCAATGAGGGCGTACAGCTGGCGGGTGGTATCCACAGTGCCGCCCCGGCGGAACACCTGAATGACGGCCTTTGCGATGCGGTCCGCGTAGGGCTCGTCGGAATTTTCCACCAGCAGGTTCTCCAGCTCCTCCTGGTCCAGCTGCCGCAGCCGCTCCGCCGCGGTGACGCCGGAGGAGGGGTCCAGCCGCAGGTCCAGGGGACCGTCCTGCTTGAAGGTAAAGCCCCGGGTCGGGTCGTCGATCTGCATGGAGGAGACGCCTAAATCCGCCAGCACGAAGTCGAAGAGCACGCCGGGGGCCACCTGGTCCACGTCGGCGAAATTCCGATGCTGGATGGTGAGGAGCTCCGGCCCGAAGCCCGCAGATGCCAGCCGGGCGCGGGTCTTTTCCATCTCGATGGGGTCCACGTCCGTGGCATATAGGTGTCCTTGCCCCTGAAGCTGTGCCAGCATCCGGCGGGTGTGGCCGCCGTAGCCCAGCGTGGCGTCGTAGCCGGTCTGGCCCGGCTGGATCTGAAGGACCTCCAGGATCTCGTCTACCAGAATGGGGATGTGCATCCCTGCCGGGGTCTTGCCGCTCTCGATGATCTTTTCTACATCGGAGCGGTACTTCTCCGGGTCATGCTCTTTGTACTTCTCCTGAAAGGTGCGGGGGTGGGTGCCCTTGTACCGGGGGCGGCGCTTGTGCTCCTGCTCCATGGGATCAACTCCTTCTCTGAACCGCTATCATATCACAGCCGCAGCCAAAAGAAAAGTCCCGCCGCATTGACAGAGCGGCGGGGACCGGATACAATAGACATTCAGCAAGGAGGCAGATTTTTATGGTAACTTTGGCACAGCGCATTGAGGAGCTGCGGACCGCCAGGGGCCTGAGCCGTCCGGCTCTTGCCGCCGCCCTGGGCTTCCCCCGCACGGCGATTGAAAAGTTTGAGACGGGCCGCCAGACCCCCACCCAGGACCAGCAGAACAAGCTGGCGTCCTACTTCGGCGTGTCCCTCTTCTATCTCCGGGGAGAGACCAACGACACCACCCAGATGTCCGACTGGATGGACGGGGCGTTTCTGGACGAGCCCGCCCCGGTTCCGGCCCCCAGGCGGGCGGCAGTGAAGCCGGCGGTGGCGGCGTCCTCCGGCGGGGAGGGCGGCACCATGTTCGACGCGTTCCTCACCAGCAAGAAATTCCAGGAGGCACTGCGCACCGCGGTGCTGGATACTCTCCGCACGCCGGAGGGCCAGGAGCTCCTGACCAAGGCCATCCGGAAAGAGCTGGCGAATCGGCAGAAGTGATGTGCGGCGGCGAAAGGGGCGGGGGATCGTGATCTCCCATCCTGTGTGTGCTCCGGGTGTATGGGGGTGGCGAAATGCGGCCGGAGGGAAAATCCGCGGAACGCTTGCCAACATCCGCTGCGCATAATACCATACAGAAATCAGGAGGGAACTGACGGATACAGACTGGGGGGCAGGCTCAGATGAAGAATGTTCTGTATATAATCAAAGTGGTGGCACTGGCCTGTGCGGCCGGAGTGATTATGACGATCCTGGGGGCTTTTCCGCCTCTGTCGTTCCTGTATAACTGGCTTGTGGGCCACGGCCTGCAAAATGTATGGGTTGGACTGATGGCCGGTGTCATCGCCATCTGCGTGTCCCTGTACAATATGCACCACGCGAAAAAGAAACGGAAGTGAGCGATTTGCGCTCAGTCCGGCTGAGAGGCTTGGATGCTCTGACCAATCAAAAGAGCCGCGGGAGTTTGATCCCGCGGCTCTTCTTGCGCGTTTACAGGCTCTTGATGAACTTCTCGATCCGGTCCAATCCCTCTTTCAGGTCCGCGTCGGAGTAGCAGTAGCTCAGGCGCATGAACCCCTCGGTGCCGAAGTGGATGCCGGGGATGACGCCCACCAGGCCCTCCTTCAGCATCCGGGTGCAGAAGGTGTTGGAGTCCATGCCGAACTTCCGGATGTCCACAAACATGTAGAAGGCGCCCTCCGGCTTCTCCACGTCCAGGCCCATGTCCACCAGGCGCTGGTAGACGTAGTCCCGGCGCCTGCGGAAGATCTCCACCACATCGCTGGTGTCCGTCTCCAGGGCCGTGACGCAGGCCCGCTGGACAAAGGAGGGCACGGAGGTGACACAGTACTGGTGGAACACCTGGATCCGGTCCATCAGCTTGGCGTCCGCCATGCAGTAGCCCAGGCGCCAGCCGGTCATGGCATAAGGCTTGGAGAAGCTCTGGACCACAATGATCCGGTCCCGCATGTCCTGGTACTCAGCAAAGCTGTGGTAGTCCTCACAGTAGGTCAGAGTGCGGTACACATCGTCGCACAGGACAAAGATGGGCTTGTCCCGGAGGATGGCGTGGACGGCGTCCAGGGTCTCCTTGGTGTAGACGCAGCCGGTGGGATTGTTGGGGGAGGTCAGGATGATGGCCTTGGTCCTGTCGGTGATGGCGGCCTTCAGTTCCTCCGGCACGATCTGGAAGTGGTTGTGCTCTGTGGGCAGGGAGACGGGCACACCGCCCTGCAGCTGGACCAGCGCCTCATACAGGCCGAAGGCAGGGGTGGGGATGATGACCTCGTCCCCTGGGTTCAGGATGGTGGAGAAGGAGGCGAACAGCGCCTCCGTGGCGCCCACCGTCAGGATGATCTCACTGGGGGCGTAGTGGAGGCCATGGGCCTCAGCCTCGAATTTGGAGATGGCCTCCAGCGCGTAGGGATAGCCGTTGCCGGGGGGATAGTGGGTATCGTTGGCGTCCAGAGCGGCCTTGGCGGCCTCCTTGATGACGTCGGGGGTGTTCAGATCCGGCTCGCCGATGGTCAGGGCGCAGGCGCCGGGGGTATCCCGCACCAGATAGGTGAACTGCCGGATGCCGGACAGCTCCACGCCCATAACGGCATTGTTCAGAGTCAGGTCCATGGATTTTCACGCTCCTTTTTGTTCATGAAATTCAGTATATCCGGATAAAAAAGGGATGTCAACGGCAGTTTCCACAAAAAGGGAGGCACCGAAAAGAAAGCGGCCCCGCCGCAATCTGCGGCGGGGCCTGCTGGGAGACTGCATTTTCAGGTGGGCTGATTGGAAGAGGCAGCATCTTCTGCCGGCTGGCCCGTTTCGGCGGGGGCATCAGCTGGCGCCTCCTCCGGGGTGAAGGTCACGGGGGTCTCTCCGGCCCGGGCGACGGAGGTGCCGGAGAGAATGCCGCCGCCCTCCCCTGCGGTGTAGGCGATAGTCACCTGATCCCCGGCATTCAGGATCACCGCCAGGGGGTTCTCCGCGGCGTTGACGGCGTAGAAGGTGTCCTGTCCCTCCAGCCGCAGGAAGTAGTAGGAATTGCCGTCCAGCACAGCGGTGCGGATCTCAGCGATGGCGCCGCTGATCTCCTCCTGGTCAGAGGGAACAGCCTCCGCATCCCCGTCGGAGATGAGGCCGCTGTCGGCCAGTGCCCGGCGGTAATTGGCCTCGCACTCCGCTACGGTGCTGCCGGTCTCTACAATGTTGTACTGCTGGACGTTCACCATGGCGTACATCTTCACCAGACCGTCTTCACCCTTGAGGGACATGAAGTAGGTGGGCTGGTCGGCGATGTTCAGCAGCAACGGGAAGGTGGCCACGTAACGCATCTGCTGGACCTGACTCATGGCGCTGGCCTGCGCGGACGCCTCTGTGGCACCGGCGACAGAATAGAAGTGCGTCTCCTTGGTCCGCTGGTTGGAGAGGATGAATCCGATGTTGGACTGGTCGGATGTCACAGAGGTGACACCGGTATACATATACACGTCATCCCCGATGGCAATATAATTGTAGCCTTCTGTGGTGTGCGTCACATCCCGCTGGCCGAAAATGGAGTTGATAAAGCCGTTGTGGTACATTCCGTAATAATCGTACTGCTCCATAATCAGATTCGCGTCATAGACGTGGTCCACCCAGTTGGGGACCTCCTCATAATACTGGCTCTCCCCGGTAACGGCGTTCACCAGAACGGCCCCCTGGATGTCCGTGCCGCCGAAGAGGCCGATGGTCTTCACCATGCGGGGGCAGACCCAGTAGGGCTCGCCCTCTTCATTGATCTCAAACACCGGATCGGCAAACATATATGTGGGATAGTGGAACCGCAGGTGGCGGGGCAGATACCGCCCGAAATGCTCGGCGGTGGTATATTTCATCCCCTCGTCCAGGCGGACCACTTCCGCCTCCTGGGTCACCATGTCGATAATCAGATAAGCGGGCAGGCCCGCGGAGCGGTTGGTGAACCACTTGACCAGATCTCCATAGGCCAGGGAAGTCACGCGCACCGGGCGACCCTGGTAGTTGATCTGGGTGTAGGAGGGCAGGATCTCAAACTGGGAGACCATATCCGCCAGTTCGCCCAGTTTGCGGCTGCCCAGGCGCGCGGCGGAGTCTTCGTCCAGCATGGGGATCTGATTGTAGGAGATCTCCTCCACCTCGGAAGCAAAATCACCATCTTTGATGGAAAGCAGCTTGCTGTAGCTTCCGGCCCGGATTACCACCCAAGAGGTAAGGCCGCCGATGATGATGGCGGCGATCAGAGCCACCAGGACCAGGAAGGGGATGGTGCACTGCTTTTTCACAAAGCCGAAGTACCCCTTCACGCCCTCCCCCTGAAAGCCGGAGGTGAGCACGGCGCACACGCAGTACACCGCGCACAGCAGGAACACGAAGACATAGAACTCCTCCGCGTGGAAGTTCAGGGCGGGCAGCTCGAAGTAAAAGTACCCCAGGCCGAACAGCAGCGTCACGCCCAGATTGATGAGCGTCCGCGTGAAGGCGTTGCCAATGGCCTTGCGGGGCTTCCGCTCCCGCTTGGGACGCTGGGGCTGGGAGGCGTCCCCGCCGCTGAAACCGCCGAAAGCACTGGGGTCAAAGCCTCCGAAGTCAAATGAAAATGGCATAAAAACCCAATTCCTCCTTTTTCAGATGGGCCGAATTGAAACCCATGATACAGGAAAAGTGTGAACAAATCAAGGTTTCCCGTCAGAACACCATTCCGATTCCGAAAAGATTATGGTAAAATCAAAACAACATGTAAGCTCTGTGCGGAAACTGCGTGTAGAGAAGTGGAGAGGAGGGACGGCATTGGAGGATGCCCGGATCGTGGAGCTGTACTGGGAGCGGGACGAGGCGGCCATTGCGGAGAGCAGCGCCAAGTACGGCGGCTACTGCTACCAGATCGCCTTCCGCATCCTGGCCCTGCGGGAGGACGCGGAGGAGTGCGTGGGAGACACCTGGCTGCGGGCCTGGGAGGCCATGCCGCCCAGCCGCCCCGGCAGGCTGGATACGTTCCTGGGGAAGATCACCCGGAACCTGTCCCTGGACCGCTGGCGGGCCCTGCGGGCCCAGAAGCGGTGGCAGGGACAGGCGGAACTGGCGCTGACGGAGCTGGGGGACTGCCTGCCCGCCTCCGGCGGCGTGGAACAGGAGGTGGAGGCCGCCGCCCTGGCGGAGAGCCTGAACCGCTTTTTGGAATCCCTGCCCCAGGAGAAACGGGTGCTGTTTGTCCGTCGGTACTGGTATCTCTGCTCCGTGGAGGAGCTGGCCGCCTGGAGCGGCAGGCGGCGGGGGACGGTCTCCGCGGCGCTGTTCCGCCTGCGGCAGGACCTGCGGGAACACTTGGAGAGGGAGGGATTCACCCTATGACAAGGGAACAGCTGCTGGATGCTGTGGGAGATATCCGGGATGCGTTCATCCGGGAGGCCGCGCCGCCGCCCGCCTCGTACCGCAAGCAGCGGGAATTCCCCTGGACCGGCGCGGTGGCGGCCTGCCTGGCGCTGATGATCGTGGGCTCCACATTCTTCCTGTCACAGATGAACATGGGGGACGGAGCCACTGGAAGCGGCGGCGCCTCTGCCGTCACGGAGGACACGGCGGAGGTCGGTGAGTCCGGCGGAACGGTGAACGGTGCAGCAGACGGCACAGACGATTCTGAGCCGGAGACAGCGGCGATCACTGTCACGGTGGATGGCACGGTGTATGTGCAGGCAGGCGGCGTGGGCCGCCATCCAGAGGCGTGCCCGGAGGGATTCTCCTACGCTGGAGAGGCGGAGCTGCCGGACACCGGGGAGCTTTGTCCCTACTATGCCGACCCGGAGCGGCCGGGGCAGATCTATGTCTATCAGAGCTGCTGGGATGAGGGGACCGGAACCACCTATATGGCCTATGTCCGCTACGAGGCGGAGACAACAAACTGACCGCGGGCGGAAAGAGAAAGCAGGGCCGCCGGAGGGGATCCCCGCCGGCGGCCTTTTGCGTATGATTTTGCCTGTCCTCACGGCAGCATCAGCAGCTTTTTCAAAAATTCCACGCCCCTGGGCAGAACGGCCTCGTCATCAAAGGTGAAGTCCGGGGCGTGAAGCTGGGGGGTATCCCCGGTGCCCAGGAAGAAGAACAGCCCCGGCACATACTGCTGGTAGAAGGAGAAGTCCTCCGCCGCCAGCACCGGCTTTTCCATGAGGGTCGGCGCGTTATCGCCCAGCTGGGCGGCGATCTTCTGATAGAGCTCTTCGTGGTTCCACACGGCGGGGTAACCCTCGCTGAGGTGGACGTCCAGGCTGCAGCCGGTCTCCGCTGCCACGGACCGGCCGATGTCCTTCAGCTGCTGACGGCAGAAACGGAAGGTGTCCTCCCGGTAGGTGCGCAGGCTCCCCTCCAGCACGGTGCGGCCGCTGATGGCGTTCCGGACTGTGCCGGAGACCATCTTGCCGAACCGCAGCACCCGGGGCTGGTCCGGGGGCAGCTGTTCCATCATGTCATAGGCCCGCTGGAGGTAGGAGATGCCCGCCGTCAGGGCGTCCAGCCCCTCGTCCGCCCGGGACATGTGGACGCTGCGGCCTTCCACGGTGACGGTGACCTCGTTGGACCGTGCCATCAGCGGGCCGGGGCGGGAGGCGATGGTCCCGGCCTCCAGGCCGGGCCACAGGTGCAGGCCGAAGATCCGGCGGACCCGGTAGCGCTCCAGCACGCCGCTCTCACACAGCTTTCCGGCGCCGCCGGTGGTCTCCTCCGACGGCTGGAAGAGGAAGAGCACGTTCCGGGGCAGCTCGGCCAGATGCTCCGCCGCATACTCCGCCAGGGTCAGGACCATGGCGGTGTGGGCATCGTGGCCGCAGGCATGCATCCGCCCGGGATGGACAGAGGCGTAGGGCAGGTCCGTGGCCTCCGTCACCGGAAGCGCGTCCAGCTCCGCCCGAAATGCCACGGCATCGCTCTTCCCTGCGTCGAACCAGGCGCAGACGCTGCCGGTGATGGGAGAGAACACCCGGCAGGGCAGCGGGGCCAAAATGCGCTGGACCAGCTGAACCGTCTCCGGCAGCTGGTTATCCAGCTCCGGGATGCGGTGCAGGGCACGGCGGTAATCGACGGCGGACATGGACAGGACCTCCCCTTCTGAGATGACATTAATAATCATATCATACCACAGACACGGTTGGGTGACCAGAGGAACCGGGATTTTTCGTCCCTTTTGACAAGGAAACGGGACTGCCGGACGCGCTTTTTTCCGTTTTTTCCCTTGCCAAAAGGGAGAATGTAATGGTATGATACCAGAAAATGAGATAGAGGCGCGGATGCGACGAGACCATGGGAGCCGACGGGCGAGGATCGTGGGGGAGGCAAGTCCGCCGAACTCCCTGGTCAGGTATGGGCAGGGGGTGGGTCCGTGGGGAATACCCACGGGACTGTCCGCGGAATTTTCCGCGGGGGCGCTATCCGCTTACAGGGAACTCCGCTTTTTGCATGGGTGCAGAGGTGTGAAAGAGCTGTCGGTAGGGGCGTGTCTCTACCGACTTTTTTGTTGCTTCAACCAACGGACAAAAAGAAAGACGGAGGACACTCACATGAAATTTGAACATCTGCAAGGTTCCATTGTCGCCATGGTCACCCCGTTCCGCCAGGACGGCAGCGTCAACTTCGATATGCTGACAGAGCTGCTGGAGCGGCAGATCGCCGCCGGTACCGACGGCATCCTGACCCTGGGCACCACCGGCGAATACTCCACGATGAGCCATGAGGAGGATGCCGCTGTGGTGGAGCACACCATCCGGGTGGTGGACGGCCGGGTGCCGGTGATGGTGGGCAGCGGCTCCAACTGCACTGTCACCCAGATCGAGAAGAGCCGGCTGTACCAGTCCATGGGGGCGGATGCCCTGCTGCTGATCTCCCCCTACTACAACAAGGCTAACGCGGAGGGGATGTACCGCCACTTCGCCGAGACGGCGGACGCGGTGGACATTCCCTGCATCCTCTATAATGTGCCGGGCCGTACAGGCTGCTCCATCCCGGTTTCCGTGGTGGAACGGCTGGCCCGGCACCCCAACATCGCCGGCATCAAAGAAGCCAGCGGCGATATGTCCTACGCCATGAAGATCGCTCGCTGCGTGGGACCGGATTTCGCCCTGTACTCCGGCAACGACGACATCACTGTGCCCATCCTCAGCATCGGCGGCAGCGGCGTCATCTCCGTCTACGCCAACGTGATGCCCGCCATGTGCCGCCAGATCGTGGCGGACTGGCTGGACGGGAATCATGCCCGGGCCCTGGAGAACCACCTGCGGTACCTGCAGTTGATGAACGACCTGTTCCTGGAGGTGAACCCCATCCCGGTGAAGGCCGCCATGAATATGATGGGGCTGGACGTGGGTCCCATGCGGCTGCCCCTGTGCGAGATGGGGAAGGCCAACGCCGCCACACTCCGCCGGACGCTGGAGGAGGCGGGACTGCTGTGAGGATCATTTTGATCGGCCGGGGCAAAATGGGGACGCTGATCCGGGAGACCGCTGCGGCCGCCGGGGATGAGATTGAGGCCGTCTTCGGCCGGGACGATCTGGGCCAGCTGGGCAGACTGGGGCGTGTAGCGGACGTGGTGATGGATTTTTCCCGCCCGGAGGCTCTGCCGGAGGTCGCCTCCTATGTCCGCCGGACGGGGACGCCACTCCTCTCTGGAACCACCGGGTATACGGAGGCGGAGAAGGGGAGTCTCTTTGCCCTGGGCTCTGCGGCCCCGGTGCTGTGGAGCGTCAACTACTCCCTGGGGGTGGCGGTGCTGGCCCGGGCCCTGCAGGTCATCGCCCCGGTGCTGGGGCCGGATTTTGACATCGAGATCACCGAGACCCACCACAGCCAGAAGGCGGACGCCCCCAGCGGCACCGCAAAGCTGCTGCTGGAAGCTGTCGATCCCCAGCACCGCCTGCGGCCGGTGTATGGCCGGGAGGGGAACTGCGGCCGCCGGGAGAAGGATGAGGTAGGCATCCACGCACTCCGGGGCGGCACCGTGGCCGGGACCCACACGGTCCATTTCTTTGGGCCGGATGAGGAACTGGAGCTGACCCACCGGGCTGCCAGCCGCCAGATCTTTGTGAACGGGGCCCTGCACATCGCCCGGCTGCTGCCTGGGCGGCCCAAAGGGGTCTATGACCTGCAAAAAATCTTGTTTGGAGCGTGATGGCTTTGAATGCACAGGAAATCATCAACTATATCGCAGATTCCCCCAAGAAGACCCCAGTAAAGATTTACGTCAACCTGTCGGCTCCGGTGGACTTCGGATCCGCTGAAGTGTTCGGTGAGGGAAAGAGCCGCATCGTCTTTGGGGACTGGGCCGAGCTGGCGCCCATCCTGGAGGACAACCGGGAGAAGATCACCGACTGCGTGGTGGAGAACGACCGCCGGAACTCCGGCGTGCCCCTGCTGGACCTGAAAGATCTCAAGGCCCGGATCGAACCCGGGGCCATCATTCGGGAGAAGGTGGAGATCGGCGAGGGTGCCGTCATCATGATGGGGGCCATCCTCAATATCGGTGCTGTGGTGGGCAAACGCACCATGATCGACATGGGGGCTGTCCTGGGCGGACGGGCCACGGTGGGAGACGACTGCCACATCGGCGCCGGAGCCGTGCTGGCCGGGGTGGTGGAGCCCGCCTCCGCCACCCCGGTAGTGGTGGAGGACGGTGTCCTGGTGGGCGCCAACGCCGTGGTGATCGAGGGGGTGCGGATCGGCGCCGGGGCTGTGGTGGCCGCGGGCGCTGTTGTGACGGAGAACGTCCCTCCCAACGCGGTGGTGGCCGGAACCCCCGCCAGGATCATCAAGATGAAGGACGCCCGGACGGAGGGAAAGACCGCCCTGGTGGACGCCTTGCGGAGCCTGTGAACTGGAGAAGAAGCGGCCCTGCGGCGTTGTGCCGCAGGGTCCCTTTTATCAGAACGTCAAAATTTAAGACAAAAATTTGGCGGCAATCGTTTGCGGTTTCGATTGCCTGGGGCGGCGCCTTGTGATATTGTAATAGCAACAATCGAACAGGGGGGCTGGACATGCTGGTATTGGACTTCATCAACGTGGGCAACGGCGACTCCATCCTGGTCCGGGAGATGGAGGGGGAACGACTGCGTTTTTCCATGCTGGTGGACTGCGGCCACGACAGCCTGGAGCGGGACGACCACCCGCCGGTGGAGGACCCCCGCTCCTGCCGGATCTTTGCCGGGGATTTCCTGCGAAGTCAAGGTGTGGCGCATCTGGATATCCTGCTGGTAACCCACTTCCACCGGGACCACATCGGTGGTCTGGGCCGGGTGCTGGAGACCGTCACTGTGGGCGAGCTGCTGACCCCCTATGCGCCCCCCGCCGATTCCGGCCCTCTGGACCCGGACGGAGACAACGGCCTGCCCAAGGCAGCGCGGAACGTGCTGCGGTGTATGGACCTGTACGCCGGCCCCCTGCGGCGGTACGGAGACCGGATCGGCCGGATCAAGGAGCTGCCGGGGGACCGGATGGAGTGTCTCCGGCTGACGGACGACCTCACCATGGACATCCTGTTCGGCGAGCCCGCCCTGTACCCCCGGCAGAGAGCGGTGTACGACGCCGCCTTCCGGGGGGAGCGGAACGGCTATGACCTGATTCACTGGGGAAAGTCCATGAACGTCTCCAGCCTGCGCCAGCGGCTGTACTACCATGGGAAGGAGATCGTTCTGGGGGGCGACGCCTACGCCCACATGTGGGAGACGCAGACCGCCACCCCCTGCGACATCCTGAAGGTGCCCCACCATGCCTCCCTGTCCTCCACCACCCGGAAGCTGCTGCGGCTGCTCCAGCCGAAAGCCGCCGTGGTCTGCGTGGCCGCCGGACGTCCGGACGAGCGGCCCCATCCTTATATCGTCTCCCTGCTGAAGGAATTCACGGAAGATGTCCATTTCACCGATGCGGTGGAGATCCCCGGCCTGGTGGAGCCGGTGTTCCACACGTCCGTCCATATAGAGCTGCCATGAGGAGTTCTCTGATAAAAAAGAGACCGCCCCAGCCGCCGTTTTCAAAACGGCGGCTGGGGCGGTGCGGCTTCAGGGGGGGAGCAGATTACTGCACGCCCTCCCGGTTCAGCAGCTCCAGGATTCTGGCGTCATCTTCCACCGTGGCGCTGGGCATGGGGAAGGTGCCCGCACTGGTGGCGGCGATGCCCCGCAGGCGGCAGGCCTCCTTGATGACGGGCAGGAAGGGGCTGCGGATGGCATACAGGTCCATCAGACGGTCGATGGTCTGCTGGCCTCTGGCGATGCCGGCCAGGTCGTTCTCCCGGAAGGCGCGGACCCAGGCGGCGCAGATCTCCGGCACCACGTTGCTGAGGGCGCCGATGCAGCCGTTGCCGCCGGAGAGTACATTGTGGGCGAAGTTGTCGTCAAAGCCGGAGTAGATCTCGAACTGGGGGATCTGGGACTTGACGACCTTGATGAGCTCCCGGGTGTGGTCCATGCCGGGAACGGTGTCTTTCATGCCCACGATGTTGGGGTGCATCTTGGCCAAAGCCAGCACCGTCTCAGGCGGGATCGTGTAGCCGGTGTTGTCAGGGAAGTTGTAGATGTAGATATCGCCGTGAATCTGCTCGGCCAGGCGGTCATAGTATTGCAGCAGAGCGGAGGGGCCGAAGTGGAAGTAGTAGGGCGGCAGGATCATAACGGCGTCGGCTCCTGCGTCCAGGCAGAAGTTGGAAAAGCTGATGATCTCGTCCGCTACCATGTGGCTGGTGCCGATGATCAGCTTCACCCGGTGGTCGATCTTCTCGATGGCGAATTTGGCCATCTCCCGGCGCTGGTTCATGGGCATGGCGAAAAACTCGCTGCTGCTGCCCTCCACCAGGATGCCGTCTACGCCCTGGTCGATGAGATTGTTGAACAGACGCTCCTGGCTGGCCAGGTCCAGCGTGCCATCCTCGTTGAAGAGTGTGATGGCCGGCGTCAGATATGCTGCGTTCATAGAAAAGTCCTCCTTCATACGGCCCCGGGACCGCTGGCTCCAAACCCGCGGGGTAAGATTTTGAAAACGCACGGGCGGGGCGCGAAAAACAGGCTTTAGTATAACAAAACGGCGCTGAATGTCAAGAGAAGATCTGGTAAAATCCCGCCGGTTGGAAAACAGGGCGGCGGCGCATGCCCGCTTGTCAAACGAAGCGGCATCTGATATGATCGGCCTGGAGAAATCAATCGGCGGCGGAGAGCGCCGGCGTGGAAGGAGCACGATATGACACAGGGACAGCATCGGGCCACAGCCCGGGTTTTGGATATTCTGGAGAGCCTGTCCGGCTCAGAGGAGGGGTTGACGCTGACAGAATTGTCACAGGCCCTGGATGCCCCGAAGAGCAGCCTGTTTCCCATCGTACATACGCTGGAGGAGCGGCGATACCTCCGGCAGGACGATGGGACGGGCCGGTATACTATGGGTCCCCGGGCGCTGGTGCTGGGAGCGGCCTTCTCGGCGGACCGGGGGCTGGCACCCATTACCCAGGTGATGAAGGAGGTGGCTTCCAAATGCCAGGAGACATGCCAGATGGGCATTCTGGACCAAGACAGGGTGCTGTATGTGGCGCGGGAGGATTCTCCCCAGCCCATCCGGCTGATTTCCTGGGTGGGGACCCGCCTGCCGGCCAACGCCACTGCCGTCGGTAAGGCTCTGCTCAGCGGCCTGACGAACGAGGAGGTGCGGGCGCTGTATGCCGGGGGCCTGCCCCGGCTGACAGAGCAGACCATCACGGATGTGGAAACCCTGCTGGCCCAGTTGGAGGCGGTCCGGCGCGGGGAACTGGCTATGGAGCGGGAGGAATCCACGGACCAGCTGGCCTGCTGGGCCGCGCCGCTGCGGCGGAAGGGAACGGTGTTCGCGGCTCTCAGCATCTCCGTACCGCTCTTCCGCTGCCGGGAAGAGAAGATCGAGCTGGTCCGCCGCAGTCTCCTGACTGCCCAGGCGGAGATCGAAAAGCTGGCCGAAACGCGAAACTTTGGCTTGTCTGAGAATTGACAAACTGGGAACGGCATGATATAATGCGACCGAAAATTCCAAAATAAGAACTGAGTTCGACATAAGGAACAGAAAAGGGCGCCGCGCTGACAAGAGTCTGTCTTGGTGTCCCCCTTGCACGGAGATCTGTGTGCGGTCCCAGAGCCGTCCGGCGGCTGGGACAGGATCCGTGGCCAGAGTCCCTGACAACGGGGCTTTTTTAAGATAAATCCCTTTGGTGTGACGGCCCGCATGATCGGCCGCTCATGCGGGGAATGCTCGCAAATGGCCAGGGGAGAGGCCCTCTGCCCCCCCAGCAAACAAATTGAGGAGGAAGAAAGACCATGATCATGCGATTCCTGAAAAAGATCCCCGCAGGTATGATGGTCGTCCCGATGCTGCTCGGCGCGATTATCAATACCTTCCTTCCGGAGGTCACCAACATCGGCTCCTTCACCACCGCCGTCTTCACCAGTGCCGGCGCCAACACCGCCATCGGTATCCAGCTGTTCTGCCTGGGCACCACGCTGCGGGTCCGGGACATGGGCGGCGTTGTCAAGCGGGGCGGTGTGCTGCTGATCTCCAAGTTCGTCATCGGCGCCGCCATCGGCATTGTGGTGGGCAAGGTGTTCGGCCCCACCGGTGTGCTGGGCCTGAGCTCTCTGGCCATCATCTCCGCCGTCACGAACTCCAACGGCTCCATCTATCTGGCCCTGATGAACTCCTACGGTGACACCGTGGACCAGGCGGCCATGCCTCTGCTGGCCATCAACGACGGCCCCATGCTGACCATGATCGCTATGGGCATCGGCGGCCTGGCCGATATCCCCTTCATGGCCCTTGTGGCTGCTATCGGCCCCATCCTGGTGGGTATGATCCTGGGCAACATCGACAAGGACCTGTCTGACTTCCTGGCCCCCGCCGGCACCATCCTGCTGCCCTTTGTGGGCTTCTGCCTGGGCGCTGGCATGAACCTGACCAACATCGCCAAGGGCGGCGCGCAGGGCATTCTGCTGGGCCTTGTCACCTGCCTCATCGGCGGCGCCTTCATTGTGCTGTGCGACCGCTTCATCAGCCGCCGTCCCGGCTATGCCGGCTGGGCTGTGGCAACCACCGCAGGCAACGCCGTGGCAGTGCCCGCCGTTATCGCCGAGGCGGATCCCTCTTGGGCGCAGTGGGCGGATGTGGCCACCTCTCAGGTGGCGGCGTCTGCCATCCTGACCGCCATTCTGGTCCCCATCATTACCTCTTGGTGGGCCAAGAAGTTCGGCTGCCCCAAGTTCCCGAAAGACGAGGCACAGAAAGCCCTGTTTGAGAAGCACTGATCCCCATTACACATATTCGTTGAGGAACGAAAGGAGTATTACATTATGTTGAACGGCATGATCGTTGAGCCCGTGGACAACGTGGTGGTCGCCATCGAGCCCGTGAAGAAGGGCGAGACCGTCACCTACATGTGCGCGGGCGAGGAGAAGCGCCTGACTGCGGCGGAGGACATCACCATCTATCACAAGCTGGCTGCCTGCGACATCGCCAAAGGCCAGCCCATCGTCAAGTACGGCGAGCACATCGGCTTGGCGGCCCGGGACATCAAGGCCGGCGAGCACGTGCACTGCCACAACCTGGAAGAGCACCGGGAAAACCTGGACAGCAAGGGCTGAGAAGGAGGATACGAGTATGAATTTCTACGGTTACAAGCGTCCGGACGGCCGCGTGGGCGTCCGCAACAAGGTCCTGATCCTGCCTGCCAGTGTCTGCGCCTCTGATACCACCCGTATCATCTCCCAGCAGGTGGTGGGCTCCGTCACCTTCAACAACCAGCTGGGCTGCTCCCAGGTGGCTCCCGACCAGCAGTTCACCATGGACGTTATGGCCGGCTATGCCGCCAACCCCAATGTCTACGGCACCGTGGTGGTGTCCCTGGGCTGCGAGAACTGCCAGATGGACCTGGTGGTGAAGGCCATCCAGGAGCGCACCAACAAGCCCCTGAAGCAGGTCATCATCCAGGAGGCCGGCGGCACCCTGAAGGCCATCGACATGGCCGTCCGCTACGCCAAGGAGATGGTGGAGGAGGCCTCCCTGCTGCAGAAGGAGGAGTTCCCCATGTCCGAGCTGATTATCGGCACGGAGTGCGGCGGCTCTGACCCCACCAGCGGCCTGGCGGCCAACCCCCTGATCGGCCAGCTCAGCGACCTGATTGTCAAGGAGGGCGGCACCTCCATCCTGTCTGAGACCACTGAGTTCATCGGCGCCGAGCACCTGCTGGCCCGCCGCGCCATCAACAAGGAGGTTCACGACCGCATCTTTGAGATCGTCCACCGCTATGAGGACTCCCTGCGCCTGGTGGGCGAGGAAGTCCGTGAGGGCAACCCCTCTCCCGGCAACAAGGCCGGCGGCCTGACCTGCCTGGAGGAGAAGTCCCTGGGCTGCATCCACAAGGGCGGCCATAGCCCTGTCATGGCGGTCTATGACTACGCCAAGCAGGTGGAGGCCAAGCAGGGCCTGGTCATCATGGATACCCCGGGCAACGACCCCTCCTCTGTGGCGGCCATGGTGGCCGGCGGCGCCCAGATTGTGGTGTTCTCCACCGGCCGCGGCACCCCCACCGGCAATCCCCTGGCCCCCGTCATCAAGATCACCGGCAACAAGCTGACCTACGCCAATATGATTGACAACATCGATGTGGATGCCTCTCCCCTGATCTACGGTACCAAGACCATCGAGGAGCTGGGGCAGGAGCTGTTGAAGCTCACGCAGGAAGTGGCCTGCGGCAAGCAGACCAAGGCCGAGTCTCTGGGTTATACCGAGATGGCCATCGCTCGCGTGTGCAACTTCGTGTAAGCTCTGCTGGACGTCGCGCATAGAAGTAAAGAGAATCCATCATGCAGCCGCGGCGGTACGATATGCAAATCCCCCCTTATCGTGCCGCCGCGGCTTTTCACAAGCACCCACCCATCTGCCGGGCGGGATCGCCGCAGGGAAATGCGGCGCATTTTATAACAGGAGATGAGTATCCCGATGAAAAAGAAATTTGCCGTCATGGACGGCAATACGGCCGCGGCCCATGTGGCATACGCGTTCACAGAGGTCGCGGCGATCTATCCCATCACCCCGTCCTCTCCCATGGCGGAGAAGGTGGACGAGTGGTCCGCCAAGGGGCGGAAGAACCTGTTCGGCTCCACGGTGGACGTCATCCAGATGCAGTCTGAGGCCGGCGCCGCGGGCACCTGCCACGGCTCCCTGCAGGCCGGCGCCCTGACCACCACCTTTACATCCTCCCAGGGTTTGATGCTGATGATCCCAGCCATGTACGCCATGGGCGGCCAATTCCTGCCCAGCGTCATGCACATCGCCTCCCGCGTGGTGACCAGCAACCACCACTCTATCTTCGGCGATCACACCGACTTCATGACCTGCCGCACCACCGGCTACGCCATGCTGATGTCCTCCTGCCCCCAGGAGGCCATGGACCTGGGCGCGGTGGCCCACCTGTCCGCCATCAGCGGCAAGTACGCCTTCATGCACTGCTTCGACGGCTTCCGCACCTCTCATGAGATGCAGCGGATCGAGGCGCTGGACTATGAGGACCTGCGTCCTCTGGTAGACCAGGAGGCCCTGCAGGAGTTCCGCCGCCACGCCCTGAACCCGGAGCACCCCACCAACCGGGGCAACAACGTGAACCCCGACGTGTACTTCCAGTGCAAGGAGGGCGCCAACGTCAAGGCCGCCTCCATCCCTGACACGGTCCAGCATTACATGGACGAGATTAACAAGCTCACCGGTCGGGACTACAAGCTGTTCAACTACTACGGCGCGCCTGACGCGGAGGAGGTCATCGTGGTGATGTGCTCCGCCAGCGAGGCCGTGAAGGAAACCGTGGACTACCTGAACGCCAAGGGCCGCAAGGTGGGCATGGTGCAGATCCACCTGTACCGGCCCTTCTCCGTGAAGCACTTCGCAGCGGCCATCCCCGCCACGGTGAAGAAGATCGCCGTGTTGGACCGGTCCAAGGAGACCGGCTCCGTGGGCGAGCCCGTGTATCTGGACGTGGTCACCGCCCTGAATCAGGCGGGCCGCGGCGACATCCGTGTGGTGGGCGGCCGGTACGGTCTCAGCTCCAAGGACACCACCCCGGGCCAGTTCATCGCCGTGTATGACAATCTGAAGCTGGAGAATCCCAAGAACAGCTTCACCATCGGCATCAACGACGACGTGACCCACACCTCTCTGGACTACAAGGAGGTGGAGCTGCCTCATCCCGGCGAGGTTTCCTGCAAGATCTGGGGCCTGGGCGGCGACGGCACGGTGGGCGCCAACAAGAACGCCATCTCCACCATCGGCCTGGTGGCCAACAAGTACGCACAGGCGTATTTCTCCTATGACTCCATGAAGTCCGGCGGCCTGACCCAGAGCCATCTGCGCTTCGGTGACGAGCCTATCCGCTCCACCTATCTGGTGTCCTCCGCGGACTTTGTGGCGGTCCATGCCCCCACCTATGTCAACAAGTACGACACCACCGAGGATCTGAAGGACGGCGGCATCTTCCTGCTGAACTGCCCCTGGAGCGCGGAGGAGCTGGAGACCCGCCTGCCCGGCAAGATGAAGCGGGACCTGGCCCGGAAGCACGCCAACTTCTACATCATCGACGCCGCCAAGCTGGCGGTGCAGGTGGGCCTTGGCGAGAAGCGGACCAACAACATCCTTCAGGCTGCCTTCTTTGCCCTGACCAAGGTCATCCCCCTGGATATGGCCGTGGAGGACATGAAGAAGAACAACTACAACTCCTATTTCAAGAAGGCCGGCCAGAAGATTGTGGATCTGAACGACAAGGCCGTGGATCTGGGCATCAGCGCCGCTGTGAAGGTGGAGATCCCCGCCTCCTGGGCGGACGCGCCTGACACTCCCATGGCCGAGCCCAAGAACGCCTCTGCCTTTGTCCGTGACATCGTGCTGCCCATGGACCGGCAGCAGGGCGACAAGCTGCCTGTGTCTGTGTTCCAGAAGCACGGCGTGCTGGACGGTACCTGGGAAAACGGGACCTCCGCTTTCTCCAAGCGGGGCGTGGCAACCAAGGTGCCCAAGTGGAACGCGGAGAGCTGCATCCAGTGCAACCGCTGCGCCATGTGCTGCCCCCACGCCGCCATCCGGCCCGTGCTGCTGGCCGAGGAGGAGAAGGCCCAGGTGCCCGCGTCCTTTGAGACCGTGCCCGCCAAGGGCCTGGGCAAGGACGCCCCCAGCTACTTCTTCCGGATGCAGGTCTCTCCCTATGACTGCCTGGGCTGCGGCGTGTGCCTGACCGCCTGCCCGGCCAATCAGAGCGACAAGACGGCGGACGCCCTGGTGATGACCCCCTTCGAGGAGATGAAGTCCGAACAGGCGAACTTCGACGAGGTCGCCATGAACGACAAGTACCTGAAGAAGGATGTGATCAACAGCAAGACCGTCAAGAACATGCAGTTCGCCAAGCCGTACTTCCAGTTCTCCGCCGCCTGCGCCGGCTGCGCCGAGACCACCTACATTAAGCTGCTGAGCCAGATGGTGGGCGACCGGATGTACGCGGGCAACGCCGCAGGCTGCTCCTCCGCCATTTCCGGCGGCGCGCCCATCCTGCCCTACTGCAAGGACAGCCAGGGCCGCGGCCCCGCCTGGGAGCACTCCCTGTTTGAGGACAACGCCGAGTTCGCTTATGGCTTCTTCCACGCTCAGGATGCCATCCGCAAGGAGCTGCTGATCCGGCTGGAGAGCATGAAGGACGCCGACATCGCCCCTGCGGAGATCGAGGACTACATCAACAACTGGAACGACGGAGAGAAGTCCCGCGCCGTGTCCGACGCCCTGATCGCCGCCCTGGAGAAGTGCGAGCAGACCGAAGATGTGTCCTATATCCTGGAGAACCGTGAGTATCTCTCCAAGAAGTCCATCTGGGCCATCGGCGGCGACGGCTGGGCCTACGACATCGGCTTCGGCGGCATCGATCACGTCATGGCCCAGAACCGGGATGTGAACCTGCTGGTGCTGGACACCGAGGTGTACTCCAACACCGGCGGCCAGTCCTCCAAGTCCACCCCCACCTCCGCCGTGGCCAAGTTCGCCGCCGGCGGCAAGCAGGTGGCCAAGAAGGACCTGGGCGCCATCCTGATGACCTACGGCTATGTGTATGTGGCCCAGGTGGCCATGGGTTATGACCAGGCCCAGACCCTGAAGGCCCTGCGGGAGGCGGAGTCCTATCCCGGCCCCGCCATCGTCATCTGCTACTGCCCCTGCCTGGAGCAGCATATCAAAGCCGGCATGAGCTGTACCCAGGACGAGATGAAGAAGGCGGTGGAGTGCGGCTACTGGCACCTGTACCGGTATGATCCCCGGCGCATCGCCGAGGGCAAGAACCCCTTCCAGCTGGACTCTCCCGCGCCCGATACTGACAAGCTCATGGACTTCCTCATGGGCGAGAACCGCTTCGCCTCTCTGAAGAACAACTTCCCCGAGCGGGCGGACGCCCTGTACCAGAAGGAGATCGCCGACGTCAAGGCCCGGTACCAGAAGTACCGCAAGATGGCGGAGGACTGATTTCCGAAGGAACAGATCAAATACAGATGCCCCGGCGCCGGTTACGGCGCCGGGGCGTTTTCTCTGCGCTGCGGGCATTCCTGCCCGCGGCGCTTTTTGTGGTGAGCGGAGGGAGAGATGCATATAACCTGGAAGAGAGGAAGGCGGGAAAAAAATTTCCGCCGCGTTGCACGCCGTCGTGCGCGCCGGCCGGGAAATAAAGGATATGGTTGACGGCTCCGGCTATGCATAGCGGAGCCGCCGGAAAGGCACGATAGCGGTTGAAGCCAAGCGAATTTCAGAGCAGGGAGGACACGAACGTGAAGAGATGGCACAAGGCCTTGATCCTGTCGCTGATGGGCGGGGATCTCTACTGCATGGTGGAGCTGATCTGGCGGGGGCACACCCACTGGAGCATGTTTCTGCTGGCGGCGATGCTGAGTCTGCCGCTAGATTTGGCCAACGAGCACATGGCCTGGGAGCGGCCCCTGTGGCTCCAGGCGCTGATCGGGGGCAGCGTCATTACCTTGGCGGAGCTGGGAGCCGGGCTGATCCTGAACGTCTGGCTGAAGCTGGACATCTGGGACTACTCCCGCCTGCCGGGCAACCTGTGGGGGCAGGTGTGCCTGAAGTACGCCTTGCTGTGGGTGGTGCTGGCGGGGACCGCCATCGTGCTGTTCGACTGGATGCGGCACTGGCTGTTCCAAGAGGAGCGGCCCCACTACCGCTGGATCTGAGAGGAGGGATGCAGGATCGGAACGGAGGTGCTCTGCGCGCTGATCGCCGGGGCGGCTACCGTACTGGCGGCTGGGGCGGAATACCGCTCCCGGAAGAGTGCCAGGCGGGCAGATGCCCGGGCGGCGCGCCGGGCTACGGAGAGCAGGCTGGCTATGGATCTGATGTACGCCACCTGTTCGTTGTCCCTGACCACGGCCAAAAAGTTGGCGGGTCAACATACCAACGGCGACGTGGAGGAGGCCATGCGTGCAGCGGAGACGGCCCGCACGGCGTATATCGGCTTCGTCCGCAGCGAGGCGGCCCACAGCGTCAGTAAAATTTGAGCCGGGCAGGACCCGGAGAGAGGATGGTACATAAGATGAAAACCCTGGAGGAAGTGCTGTACGATTACACCAGAGGAGAGAAGACTCTGGAGGAGGCCAACAAGGCCCTGAAGGAGCTGGGGTGCGGGCTCACCCTGGACCCCACCCGCAATCTCTTCTCCGCCCGGGAGCTGCTGGAGACCCGGGCGGGAGAGACGCCGGACGAGGCCAACGGCTGGGGCATTCTGGACCACGGTGTGGGCAGCCTGGAAAAGGTCCATGTGGTGAACGGCCGCACGGTGGACGTGGACATGGGCCAGGAGACCGCCTATGTCTATATGGCCGGAAAGCGATACCGCCTGCGGGGCGATGTGCTGACAGAGGAGGACTGAGATGGAGCTGCTGACACAGCGCCTGGCCAGCCTGCTGACGGTGAAGAGTCTGGTGACGGTGATTCTGACGGCGGTATTTGCTGCCATGGCCGGAACGGGCCGGGTGACCGCAGAGCAGTTCTTGACCGTGTTCACCGTGGTGATCGCTTTTTACTTTGGCACGCAGGCGGAAAAGCGGGCCAGGGAATGAGCGTGGGGACATACAGCCTTGCCCGGGAGGGGGACAAGCTGCTGTCCCCCCACTTCCGGGTGCGGGAGTTCGCCTGCCGGGACGGGGCAGACCTGGTGAAGATCGACACGGATCTGGTGGAGCTGCTGGAGCGGATCCGCACTGCCGCCTGCGGGGCGGTGACCGTCAACAGCGGGTACCGCACCGCTTCTTACAATCAGAAGGTGGGCGGCGCCAGAGCCAGCCAGCACCTGCTGGGCAGGGCGGCGGATATTCAGGTGAGCGGTGCCTCGCCCCTGCTGGTGGGGCAGATAGCGGAATACTATCTGGGCGGACACGGTGGGATCGGCGTCTATCAGACCTTCACCCATGTGGACACCCGGACCGCACGAGCCAGATGGGACCAGCGGAGCGGACGGGAGGTGGCCGTCTCCGGCTGGCCCGGCTGGCGGCCCAAGGAGGAAACAGTCATGGACAACATCCCCAGCGCGTATGCGGAGGAAGCAGTGGCCTGGGCCGTGGAAAACGGCCTTTTGCAGGGCAGCGAGGCGGGGAACCTGATGCTCTCCCAGCCCGTCACCCGGCAGCAGCTGGCAGCGGTGTTGTACCGCTTTGCAAAGCTGGAGGGGCAGACCTGATACATTATTAAAATGTAGAGTTTCCAGAATGCGGCGGCGTTTCCGGGCTTTTCCGGGAACGCCGCCGCATGATTCCGCAGATTTCACAAATGCTAGAGCCGGGGTGATTGTATGCGGCAGGCACAAGCTCCGCAGAAGAAGTCCCCCAGCCGAACGCCCGCCCTGCGGATCGAGCCGGAAAAGCGGCTCTGTCCGGCCTTTGACCCGGTCAGCATCGCCACCTTCCCGGTGGCGGAGCCGGAAGAGATGGGCTATCGGGTGCTGGACAACTTCTGTGAGGAGCATATCCAGTAAACGGAGGAGCCGTGTCCGGGCGCTGCCTGGATGCGGCTCTTCTGTCAGGAAGTTCTGTTTGTCATGGGCGCGGAATCATGGTACAATGGCTGTAAGGACAGCCGCTGGATTTCACGGCACGGCGGCCGCGTGACATCTCAATGAACAAGACGGGGAGTGGACCCATTGAAACGATGCTTCATTTTTGCCGCAGGCACCTATTACGGCCTGCGGGAGCGGCCCCAGACAGGGGACCTGGTGCTGGCGGCGGATGCCGGGTATCTGGCCTGCCGCCAGGCGGGGATCACCCCGGATCTGCTGCTGGGAGACTTTGACTCCATGGATCAGCCTGCGGACTTTGACCATGTCCGCCGGGTGCCGGTGGAGAAGGATGACACGGACACCATGCTGGCTGTGAAGACGGGGCTGGAGCAGGGCTGCGGCGAGTTTTACATTTACGGCGGCACCGGCGGCAGGCGGCTGGACCACACCCTGGCCAATCTGCAGACACTGCTGTATCTGCGCCGCCATGGGGCCAGGGGATACCTCTATGACAATGATTTTGTGTGGACGGCTGTGGAGAATGAGACCATCACTGTGGAGCAGACGGTGGAGTGGGGCCTGCTCTCCGTCTTCTGCCTGGGTGCACCGGCCTCCGGCATTGACGAGAAGGGTGTGCAGTATCCCCTCTCCCACGCCTCCCTCTCGGCGGAGTTCCCCCTGGGCGTCAGCAACCACATCATCGAGCCCAAGGCCCGGATCACCGTCCGGAAGGGCGCCCTGATCGTGGGGTGGGAGCTGCCGTCTGGTGGCGTTGTTTCCGAGATAAAATAGCGTGCCGGACAAAGTTCAGTTGCGGCGGCAAGAAAGTTATTGTATAATAGAGACAGCGGAAAGGTCGACCTTTCCGAAAGAACACCGATGACCGTGGGACCAGGGTTGGGCACGGCAGTCAAGGAGGAACTTGCCATGGCAAAATTTACCGTGAACGGCCGGGCCGTGACAGTGGAAAACAACCAGAAGCTGCTCCGCTACCTGCGGGATACCCTGCATCTCACCAGTGTAAAGGACGGGTGCAGCGAGGGCGCCTGCGGCACCTGCACAGTGCTGATCGACGGTAAGCCCACCAAGGCATGCATCCCCCAGACCGATAAGCTGGAGGGCAAGTCCATCGTCACGGTGGAGGGTCTGACCGATTTTGAAAAGCAGGTCTATACCTACGCCTTCGGCATGGCGGGGGCGGTTCAGTGCGGCTTCTGCATCCCCGGTATGGTGATGAGCGCCAAGGGATTGCTGGATATGAATCCCAATCCCACCCGGGAGGAGGCGGCCTACGCCATCCGAAACAATATCTGCCGCTGCACCGGCTATGTGAAGATCATTGATGCGATTCTGCTGGCCGCCGAGCTGTTCCGCAAGGGCGAGGTGCCGCCGGCTCCCGCTGATTGGTCCCTGGGGCAGCGGGTGCCCCGGGTGGACGTGGAGGAGAAGGTCACCGGCACCGGCATCTATCCCGACGACATCTATCTGGACGGCATGATCTACGGCAGCGCCGTCCGGTCCCAATACCCCCGGGCCCGGGTGCTGGCCATCCACACGGAGGAGGCCAGGGCCCTGCCCGGCGTGGTGGGGGTCTTTACGGCGGAGGACATCCCCGGGCAGAACAAGGTGGGCCATTTGGTGAAAGACTGGGACACCATGATCGCCGTGGGGGATATCACCCATTACTTGGGTGACGCCATCTGCCTGGTGGCGGCGGAGACACCGGAGATCCTGGCCCAGGCCAAGGCCCTGGTGAAAGTGGACTATGAGGAGCTGCCCATGGTCCGCAGTCCCCGGGAGGCCATGCTGCCAGACGCTCCCCTGGTCCACCGGACTGGGAACCTGCTGACCCACAAGCACATCCAGCGGGGCAACCCGGCAGAGGCCATCGCCAAATCGAAGCATGTGCTGACCCAGCACTTCTCCACACCCTGGACGGAGCACGCCTTCCTGGAGCCGGAGTGCGCCGTGGCCTATCCCGACGGGGACGGGGTCATGATCCTCTCCACAGACCAGGGCGCCTACGACACCCAGCACGAGACCATGGGGATGCTGGGATTGCCGGCGGAAAAAGTGAAGGTCCGCAACTGCCTGGTGGGCGGCGGCTTCGGCGGCAAGGAGGACGTGACGGTCCAGCACCACGCCGCCCTGATCGCGTACCTGACCAAGCGCCCGGTGAAGGTGAAGCTCACCCGGGCGGAGAGCATTCTGATCCACCCCAAGCGTCACCCCATGGAGATGGAGTTCTCCATCGGCTGCGACGAGAACGGCATCATCCAGGGCGTGGCCGCCGAGGTCATCGCCGACACCGGGGCCTACGCCTCTCTGGGCGGGCCGGTGTTGGAGCGGGCCTGCACCCACGCCGCCGGTCCCTACAACTACCAGAATTTTGAGATCGACGGCTGGGCCTATTATACCAACAACCCTCCCGCCGGGGCCTTCCGGGGCTTCGGTGTCACCCAGACCTGCTTCTGCATCGAGAGCCTCTTAAACCAGATGGCGGACATCGTGGGCATTACCCCCTGGGAGATCCGCTACCGCAACGCCATTCGCCCGGGACAGGAGCTGCCCAACGGCCAGATCGTAGACAACTCCACCGGCCTGGTGGAGACGCTGGAGGCGGTGAAGCCCTATGTGGAGAATAACCAGTACGTGGGCCTGGCTTGCGCCATGAAGAACGCCGGCGTGGGCGTGGGCATCCCGGACACCGGCCGGTGCCGCCTGGTGGTGGAGGACGGCAGGCTCCACATCTTTGCCGGTGCCTCCTGCATCGGCCAGGGCCTGGGCACGGTGCTGACACAGATGGTCTACGAGCAGACGGACATTCCCCGGGACAGGATCGTCTACGAGCGGTCCAACACCTACTGCGCGCCGGACTCCGGCACCACCTCCGGCTCCCGCCAGACGCTGTTCACCGGCGAGGCGGTCCGCCTGGCCTGCCAGGATCTGAAGGAGGCTATGGGGGCCTCCGGCGGCCTGGACGCCCTGAACGGTCAGGAGTTCTATGGCGAATACCTGGGAAAGACGGACCCTCTGGGGGCCCCGGTGCCCAACCCCGTCAGCCACGTGGCCTACGGCTACGCCACCCAGGTGTGCATCCTGGACGACGAGGGGAAAATCCGCCAGATGGTGGCTGCCCACGATGTGGGCAAGGCCGTGAATCCCCTGTCCATCGAGGGGCAGATCGAGGGCGGCGTGGTGATGAGCATGGGCTTTGCCCTGACGGAGCGGTATCCCCTCACGGACTGCAGGCCCACCGCCAAATACGGCACGCTGGGCCTGTTCCGGGCCAACCAGATCCCGGAGATCACCCCCATCATCGTGGAAAAAGCGGGACTGAACGTGGCCTGCGGCGCCATCGGCATCGGCGAGATCACCTCCATCCCCACAGCCCCAGCCATTGCGGACGCCTACTACCGCTACGACGGCAAGTTCCGTACCAGTCTGCCCCTGGAGGGCACGCCTTACAGCCGTAAATAACAAGCGCCGCGGCGGTACTTCCGCCGCGGCCTGTCCGAATCTGCGTTACCCCCGCGCTCGCACTGTCACATGGACGGTGTCTCCGGGCTGCTTCCCGATTTGGGCCCGGATGTCCTTGCGCATCCCCAGGATGTGGCCGGGAGTGCCCATCCGCACCAGGCTCCCCGCGTAGGGGACGCCGTCAAAGGTGGCAGCCACCTTGACTCGGCCCTTACCGAATAGCGCCTGTACGTCATGGGGGAATTCTACATAGGCTCCGTCGATGTCCGGAACTTTCCGGATCACCGCATCGAATTCATAGACGGTTGGATTCATACCTGCTCCTCCGCTTTCAATTCCTCCAGGGCTTGGGCGGTATCCACGTCGTGGAGCTCCTCCGCCGGGACTTCCAGAAGGAGGAGATCCGCCTCGTGCCGCCGGATAACGGTGTTGCCGCCGTGGTCCTCCCGCAGCTCCAGCAGCTCCGGAAAGAACCGGGCAGGGAAGAGGCAGGGATTGCCCCGCACGCCGCCGTGGCCCAGAGCCACGATCTTCTCCGGCCGGGTGCGCCAGCGGTCCACCAGCTCTGCCACGCTCTCACGCCGCAGCAACGGCTGGTCACTGACCTGGAACAGCACCCCGTCACAGTCCCGCAGAGCCGTCAGGCCCAGTTCGATGGTGTGGCTGATGCCGTAATCCGGGTGGGGATTGTGGATGGCGGCGAAGTGGAACTCCCCGGCCAGCCGCATGACCTCCGGGTATTGAGTCACCACCACGACTTTGTCAAACTTCTCGGCCGGGACGGCTTCCAGCGCCCGGAGGATGAGACTCCTGCCCCGCAGCTGGGCGGCCAGCTTATTTTCCCCAAACCGCCGGGCGTTGCCGGCGGCCATGACCACACAACCGATTTTCGGCTTGTTTTCCACATCCATCACCTCATTTTATCAGTAGTATATCCGCTTTCGCCGTGTCCAGTCAATGGGCGGCGGAACTTTGATCAAAAAAGGAGGCTTGCCTGATGAGCAAAAGCGTCGGCAAAAGCGTCACCCGTGTGGACGCCTATGAAAAAGCCACGGGCCGCGCCAAGTATGTGGCGGACCTGTGCGATCAAAGCGCCCTGGTGGCCAGGATCCTGCACGCCACCATCGCCCACGGCTACGTGAAGTCCATCGACACTACGGAGGCTGAGGCCGTTCCCGGTGTGGTGAAGGTCCTGACTTGCTTCAACGTGCCCGATTACCGCTTCCCCACAGCGGGACACCCCTGGTCCACAGATCCCGCCCACCAGGACGTGGCGGACCGGCTGCTGCTGAACCGTCACGTGCGGTATTACGGCGACGACATCGCCGCCGTCATCGCGGAGAACGAGATAGCTGCCGCTCAGGCCGTCCGGGCGCTGAAGGTGGAGTATGAGGAGCTGCCCTTCGTTCTGGACGTGCAGAAGGCCATGGAGCCGGATGCCCCACAGATCCACGAGGACTGCCCCGGCAATGTTCTGAAGCACACAGATATCCGCAGAGGCGACTATCAGACCGCCATCCAGGAGCCGGGCCTGATCCGGGTGGAGGGCTGGTACGACACCCCCACTGTCCAGCACTGCCACATTGAAAACCACGGCTGCTTCGCCTATGAGGAGGCGGGCCGGGTGGTGGTGGTCACCTCCACCCAGATCCCCCACATCATCCGCCGGGTGGTGGGGCAGGCACTTGGTCTGCCCTGGGGCAAGGTGCGGATCATCAAGCCCTACATCGGCGGCGGCTTTGGCAACAAGCAGGACGCTCTGTACGAGCCTTTGTGCGCCTGGCTCTCCACCCAGGTGGGGGGACGGCTGGTGCATCTGGAGTGCAGCCGGGAGGAGACCTTTGTCTCTAACCGGGTCCGCCACGCCATCCGCACCCACATCATCTCCTACGTCCGGCCGGACGGCACCCTGGTGGCCCGGAAGTTTGAGGCCTGGTCCAACCAGGGGGCCTACGCCTCCCACGGCCACAGCATCGTGGCCAAGGGCATGGGCGCCTTCCCCCAGCTCTACCCCTGCGACAATTTGGAGTGCGACTGCTGGACGGTCTACACCAACCGCCCCGCCGCCGGCGCCATGCGTGGTTATGGGATCCCCCAGGCCATGTGGGCCGGGGAGTGCCACATCGACGATATCTGTCAGGCTATCGGGATGGAGCCTATGGAATTCCGCCGGAAGAATCTGATGCCGGTGGGGTATACCGACGGCTTCTCCAGAAACGAGTTGTACGCCGACACCTTCAACCAGTGCATGGACAAGGGAATGGCGATGCTGGATTACCAGCGGAAATATCGGGAATACCAGAACCAGACCGGCCCTGTCCGTCGGGGCGTGGGCCTTGCGGTGTTCTGGTACAACACGGCCGTGTGGCCCATCTCGCTGGAGTCCTCCTCCTGCCGGATGGTGCTGAATCAGGACGGCTCCCTCCAGTTCCAGACCGGCGAGACGGAGATCGGCCAGGGCTGCGACACCGCCTATTCCCAGATGGTGGCGGACGCGGTGGGTATTCCGGTGGAGGACGTCCATGTGGTGTCCACCCAGGACACGGACGTGACGCCCTTCGGCACCGGTGCCTACGCCTCCCGGCAGACGTACATCGGCGGCTTCAGCATCATGCAGACAGCCCTGGCCCTGCGGGAGCGGATTTTGCAGATCGCCCATGAGCAAACCCGGATGCCGGTATCTGTTCTGGATCTGGTGGATGGCAAGATCATCCGCAAGGAGGACGGCCGGGTCCTCAAGACTCTGGGCGAGCTGGCCACAGAGAGCCTCTACTCCCTGGAGCACAGCCAGCACATCACCGCCGAGACCACGGCCCAGATCAAGTCCAACGCCTACTCCTTCGGCTGCTCCTTCGCAGAGGTGGAGGTGGACGTCCCTCTGTGCAAGGTGAAGCTGCTGAATCTGGTCAACGTCCACGACTGCGGCACCCTCATCAACCCGGCGCTGGCAGAGGCCCAGGTCCACGGCGGCATGTCCATGGCCATCGGTTACGGCCTCAGTGAAGAGCTGAAGTTCGACGAGAAGACCGGAAAGCCCCTGAACAACAATCTGCTGGACTACAAGCTGTCCACCTTTATGGACCATCCCACGCTCCAGGCGGCGTTCGTGGAAAACCCGGAGCCCACCTCTCCCTACGGCACCAAGGCCCTGGGCGAGCCCCCGGCCTGTTCGCCGGCGCCGGCCATCCGCAACGCCATCCTGAACGCCACAGGTGTGGCCTTTGACGCATGCCCTATCACGCCCCATGTCCTCTACCGCGGATTCAAAGAGGCTGGGCTGATCGAAGACTAAAGGAGGGAACCACTCATGTATGATATGAAAGCCCTGTATCAGGCGGAGAGCGTTCAGGACGCGGTGGCCCTCCGGGTGGCCCATCCGGATGCCCAGATCATCGCCGGCGGATCCGACGTGCTGGTGCAGATGCGGGAGGGCAAGCGGGCCGGGGTGGAGCTGATCTCCATCTACGGGCTGGATGAACTCCGGGGCGTGACCCTGGAGGCAGACGGCACCCTGCGGATCGGCTCCCTCACCAGCTTTTCCCACATTACCCGGGATCCCCTGATCCAGAAATACCTCCATGTTTTGGGAGAGGCCGTGGACCAGGTGGGCGGTCCCCAGATCCGCAACATCGGCACCATCGGCGGTAACACCTGTAACGGTGTCACCTCCGCGGACTCCGCCTCCACTCTCCACGCCTACGACGCTATTGTGGAGCTGACGGGACCGGACGGTATCCGCCGCCAGCCCATCCGGGAGTTCTACATCAGGTCGGGCAAGGTGGATATCCGTCCCGGCGAGATCCAAACGGCTATCCTGATCGAAAAAGACAGTTATATTGACACATTTGGCCACTATATAAAGTATGCCATGCGGAATGCCATGGACATCGCCACCCTGGGAACCTCTGTGAACGTCCGCCTTTCCGCCGACAAAAAGACCGTGGAGCGGGCGAGAGTAGCCTTCGGCGTGGCGGGGCCGGTGCCCCTGCGGGCGGCGGCTGCGGAGGAGCTGGCCGCCGGACAGCCGGTGAGCCTGGAGCTGGCGGATCGCTTTGCCCAGGCGGTGAAGGAGGACATCAATCCCCGGGACTCCTGGCGGGCGGCCAAGGATTTCCGGATGCACATCGCGGTGGAGAGCGCCCGGCGGGCGTTCATCGAAGCGGTGAAGCTGGCGGGAGGTGACCTGTGATGGAAAAGCATGTGATGCAGTATCAGACTGTTCACTTCAATCTGAACGGCAAGGACGTGGAACGCACGGTGGACGTGCGGGCCAGCCTGACGGACATGCTCCGCAACGACTTCCGGATGACCTCCGTGAAGAAGGGCTGCGAGGTGGGGGAGTGCGGCGCCTGCAACGTCCTCATCGACGGGGAGGCATACAACTCCTGCATTTATCTCGCCGTGTGGGCGGAGGGCAAGCACATCCGCACGCTGGAGGGGCTGCTGGGCCCTAACGGCGAGCTCAGCGACATCCAGCAGGCCTTCATCGACGAGGCCGCCATCCAGTGCGGCTTCTGCACGCCGGGCTTCATCATGACGGCAGTGGAGATCCTGGAGAGCGGCAAGGAGTACACGGACGATGAATTGAGAAAACTCCTCTCCGGCCACCTGTGCCGCTGCACCGGGTATGAGAATATCCTCCGGGCGGTGAAAAAGACCATGTACAAGCGCCTGGGCAAGCCCATGCCGGAGGCGTGAGATCTTCAAAAGCAACCCGGCCGCGCACAGCGGCCGGGTTGCTTTTTGGGGGATGCGCGGCAGAACGGTTTTCTTTTCCCGGGAATTGTGTTATACTGGCACCAGATGAAAAAGGGGAGGGAATGCCATGGCCCGCAAGACCTATACGGAGGAGGACCGGGCCCGGGTGCGGCAGGCTCTGCTGGACACGGGGCTGAATATGGCCGTAAGCAAGGGTCTGAAGGGACTGCACTTGGCGGAGCTCGCCGCGGCGGTGGGGATTTCCAAGCCCTATTTCTACACGTTTTTTGACTCGCTGGAGGATTTTTCCCTCCAGATGATGGAGGAGCAGCGCTGCCGTCTGCTCCGGCTGCTGGAACAGGAGCTGGCCCGGCCGGAGGGGACCTGGGAGGAGCACGTGGAGTCTTTTTTCCGGACGATCCTCCGCCACCGGGAAAACGGCATCCTGGTGATGACCCAGGGGGAGGAGGCGGATCTGCACAGCCGCCTGACGCCGGAGCGATTCCAGGATTTCCGGCCCGGGCAGCGGGATTTCTTTCTGCGCCTGATGGGGCTGCTGGACATCCGGCAGGAGGACTGCGCCCCTGAGGTGCTGGCGAACCTGGTGTTCTCCTGCCTCCTGATCTATAACTCCGCGCCGGAATCCATGCCATTTCTGTTTCCTTCGCACCTGGAGGAGACGGCGGCGCTGCACGTGAAATTTTTGGTGAACTATCTGGGCTCCCTGCGCAACGCAAAAAAAGACCGCTGATGGGCGGTCTTTTTTTGTGTGCTGATAATTACCCGGTTGCGCAATCCGGTTTCTTTTGGTATGATATCTCATATATTGACCAGATAAAATAAAATGGTCAATATAAAATTAAGATATTAAAGAGGGATTGTCATGGGAATTTTCGGAAAACTCTTCAAGGGACCTGAAATTGACCAGGTCAAAAGCGCGGACAGCAAGCAGAAGATGCGCCGCCTGTTTGACAGCGTGGTGCCCGACGGCGGGCAGTACCAGCTGGTGGCCGCCTATACGGAGGATGCGAAGCGGTTCAACTACGGCTTGGTCCACGGCAGCAAGACTACCTACGGCAGCCTGATCGTGGGCTGGAAGGAGGGGGCGGACCCCACGGTGGTGGTCGTGCCCACAGTTCCGGACCTCTCCGGCTGCGGCGATCCGGAAATCTGCCCCCGTTCCGCAGTCAAAAAGGCCTATCAGAACAAGTACCCCACGGACGCCTTCATCATCTACCCGGATGGGCGTCACTATCTGGCCATCAACACCTTCGAGTGGCTGGAGGATGAGAAGCTGTTCATCTACGTGGACCAGGGACCGGAAGAGCAGGCCTTTGAGACTTTCTTCAAGACCTGTTACGCCACGAAGTGAGGAGCGCGTGCCATGTCGCTTTCCCTGGAGCAGGTCGGTGCCGTCCTGCTGGCCCTGGTGATTCTCTTCGCGGCGGGACGCCTCTGGTATGCACTGGTGGAGACGGCGAAGGACGCTGGTGCCCGCCGCTTTTTTTCCGGAAAACGGGAGCCCTGGCATCCCCTTCCGCCGGATGAGGGCGATTCCGGCGACGGTCCGCCCGGTACTGTTTGACGGCGGCCTCTTCTTGCGGTATAATAAAACCAACAAGGAGAGGAGGGTTCTCTATGAAAACCATCATCACCATCGGCCGGCAGTTTGGCAGCGGCGGCAAGGAGATCGGCATCCGCGTGGCCAAGGAGCTGGGCATTCCCTTCTATGACAAGGAGCTGCTGCAGGAGGCCGCCAAGAAGAGCGGCCTGTGCGAGAAGATTTTTGAAAACTTCGACGAGCGGCCCAAGAGCCTCCTGTACTCCATCGCCATGGATTCCTATATGTTTGCCCTGCCCGGCAGCGGTGTGGGTGACTCTCTGGAACAACAGGTGTATCTGGCGACTTTCAACACCATCCGGCACATCGCGGACCAAGGGCCCTGCGTTATCATCGGCCGGTGCGCGGACTACGCCCTGGCGGACTATCCCAACCACCTGAGCCTGTTTATCAGCGCACCCCTGGAGGTCCGTATCCAGCGCGTGGCCCAGCGGCAGAACCTCACGCCGGAGAAGGCCCGCCAGCTGATCCTCAAGACCGACAAGCGCCGGGCGTCCTATTACGAGTACTATTCCTCCAAGAAGTGGGGCAGTGTGGACAGCTACCACTTCTGCATCGATTCCAGCTATCTGGGCCTGGGCCGGACCGTGGAGCTGATCCAGGCCATGGTGGCCCACAAGGAGCATCCGATCCCCAGCCCCACGGAGGAGGATCCCACCCGTCCCCGGACGTAAGCGCCGCAAAACACGGAGGGACCGGAGCCGCACAGGCTCCGGTCCCGTTTTCCTGTTCAGAGAGGATAACTCCTGGGCAGGCACGGCGGCTCACGCCGCACCGGGTCATGGCCGATGGTCCAGATCCCGGTAGAAGCGGAAGGCATCCTCGAATTTCCCCTGGGCGTAGGTGCCCACATCGGCGCAGTAGGCCTCATAGGCCGCCAGAAGGCGCTCCGCCTCCGGCGTCAGCACCGCGCCGCCGCCGTGGGCACCTCCGATGGTGGAGGAGAGCAGCTTGCACCCAAACACTGTCTCAGCTGTGCGGATGATACGCCACGCCTTGGAGTAGGCCATTTCCATAGAGGCGGCTCCGGCCCGGAGGGAGTGGTGCTCCCGCACCCGCTGCAGCAGGGTGGCGATGCCGGGGCCGAAGCAGCGCTGGTCATCGTCGCTGTAAATCCGCAGCGTCACTTTCAAATGGAGCTCATTCTGTGCCATAGGGCGCCTCCTCTGTTTCTGTCCCAATCCCCCGCCGGGACCGTCCGGACACCCATCCGGGGCCCGACCTGCCGGGCGAGACCCCAATAGGCTGAGGACAGGGGTGCCGGGGTCCCGGACGGGAGATCATGTCCCTCCGAAGCGATATTCTGCTTCTATCATATCACAGGATTTGCGGTTTGCAAACCTGGAAAAATGTGATACAATCCAATGCAGGGGAGTGACCCGCTCTGTGCGGGAAGGAGGAACTATTATGGAGAAAATCAGACTGGGCCGCACCGGCCTGCTGGTGACCAAGACGGCGTTCGGTGCCCTGCCCATCCAGCGGATTTCCAAGGCGGATGCAGTGAAGCTGGTCCGCCGGGCCTGTGAGGCGGGAATCAACTATTTCGACACCGCGAATATGTACACTGACAGCGAGGAAAAACTGGGAGAGGCCCTCCACGACGTGCGGCAGAACGTGGTGATTTCCACCAAGAGCGGCGGAGGAGACAAAAAGACGGTCCAGGCCCACATTGAGCAGAGCCTCCGCAGCCTGCGGACGGATTACATCGACCTGTTCCAGTTCCACAATCCGGCGGTGCTGCCGGATATCCATGACCCGGACGGGCCCTTTGCCGCCGCACTGGAGGCCAAGCAGAAGGGCTACATCCGCCACATCGGCATCACCAACCATCGGCTGAAGGTGGCCCACGAGGCCATTGAGTCCGGCAATTTTGAGACGCTGCAGTTCCCCTTCTGCTATCTGGCCACGGAGAAGGACCTGGAGCTGGTGGAGCTGTGCCGGGAGCACGACATGGGCTTCATCGCCATGAAGGGCCTCTCCGGCGGCCTGCTGAACAATGCGGAGGCCTGCTACGCCTTTATGCAGGAGCATCCAGACGTGGTGCCCATCTGGGGCATCCAGCATGAGTGGGAGCTGGACCAGTGGCTGGAGCTGACGGAGCGGAATCCCCGCATGACGCCGGAGCTCCAGGCGGTGATCGACCACGACCGGACGGAGCTGTCGGGGGACTTCTGCCGCTCCTGCGGCTACTGCCTGCCCTGCGCCGCCGGCATCGACATCCCCCAGGCGGCCCGGATGGCCCAGCTGCTGCGGCGGGCACCCTACAAGCCCTATCTGAGCGACGAGTGGCGGGAGAAGATGCACCAGATCAAAAACTGCATCCACTGCAACGCCTGCAAGTCCCGCTGTCCCTATGGGCTGGACACCCCGGCCCTGCTGCAGAAGCAGCTGGCGGACTACAACGCGTTTTACGCCGCCCATCACAACGACTGAAAAGGAGAACCCCAGATGCTCTTCCGCAATGAGGAGTCCAGCCTGAGGCTGGATATCGTGAACTATGAATTTCCGCCGGACGGCGGCGACCCCACCAGTGACGACCGAAACTGGCTGGTGCTCCGGGCCACCTGGAACAAGGAGGACGGAGACGTGGTGAAGGATTCCAACAGCTGCCTGCTGACCCACGAGCTCCAGAGCATGAGCGCCGGGCTGAAAGTGCTGAAGGCTGGAATCCGGGATGTGTACGTCAGTGACTTTCAGGAGAACTTTTATTTCTCCGTCGGCGCCCGGGCATTGGGAGACGGGACCTTTGAAGTGGTGGTGTCCTTCTATCTGCCCAACACCATGGATGGGGACGACACCGCTGAGATCACCTGCACCATGGACCAGAAGGAGATGGAGGCGCTGATCGGCGAACTGGACCGGCTCTGCGAAAAATTCCCGGATCGGACCTGAAAAACCCCGGAGCCCCGGTTGGAAAGAAGGTGAACAGGCTTGAACTATAAGACGAGCTATTGGCTGATGCGGATATTGGGCATCGGCGGCATTCTGGTGATGCTGATCGGCGGGATCACCGGCAGAACCGTCATCGGCGTGCTGGGCATCATCTGTGTGCTGGTTGGGACGCTTCAGATGAATTTCTTCTACCACTGCCCCCACTGCAAGCGGGATCTGCCCAAGCGGACCCTGCCCAAAACCTGCCCCTATTGCAAGAAGCCCCTGGACTGAACGGAGGGCGGCCATGGACTACAAGAAGAGTTATACGCTGCTGTGGGTGGGGCTGATTGCCGGATTCGTCCTGATGCTCATCGGCGTGTTTCTGGAGATTGGATGGCTGCTGTGGCCGGGAGCGGTGGTTGTTATGGCGGATGTTCTCCAGACGCTGCTGTTCTTCCGGTGTCCGTACTGCGGCAGACACTGGGATCCCCGGGGCGGCATTCCCCACTACTGCCCGGAGTGTGGGGAGTACATTCGGTAAAAATCCTGTCATACTGGCAAAACAAGGCCGCTCTGCGTTTGCAGAGCGGCCTTGCGGTTGTGTCGAACAAGCGGCACCCTGATCCGGCTTTTCGTTTTTTACTTACTCCGCCTTGGGGCCGGCGGCTACCAGGGCCTTGCCCGCCTCGTTGGCGGCATACTTGGAGAAGTTCTTCACAAAGCGAGAGGCCAGATCCTTGGCTTTGGTATCCCACTCGCCGGCGTCCGCGTAGGTGTCCCGGGGGTCCAGGATGGCGGGGTCCACACCGGGAAGAGCGGTGGGCACCTCAAAGTTGAAGTAGGGGATGGTCTTGGTGGGAGCAGTCAGAATAGAGCCGTCCAGAATGGCGTCGATAATGCCGCGGGTATCCTTGATGGAGATGCGCCTGCCGGTGCCGTTCCAGCCGGTGTTCACCAAGTAGGCCTTGGCACCGGACTTCTGCATCTTCTTTACCAGCTCCTCGCCATACTTGGTGGGATGCAGCTCCAGGAAGGCCTGGCCGAAGCAGGCGGAGAAGGTGGGAGTGGGCTCGGTGATGCCCCGCTCGGTGCCGGCCAGCTTGGAGGTGAAGCCGGACAGGAAGTAGTACTGGGTCTGCTCCGGGGTCAGGATGGAAACAGGGGGCAGCACGCCAAAGGCGTCGGCGGACAGGAAGATCACATTCTTGGCGTCGGGGCCGGCGGACACGGGTCGCACGATCTTCTCGATGTGGTCGATGGGATAGGAAACGCGGGTGTTCTCAGTGACGGAGTCGTCGGCGAAGTCGCAGTGGCCGTTCTCGTCCACAGTCACGTTCTCCAGCAGGGCGTTGCGCTTGATGGCGTTGTAGATGTCGGGCTCGGCGTCCTTGTCCAGGTTGATGACCTTGGCGTAGCAGCCGCCCTCAAAGTTGAATACGCCGTTGTCATCCCAGCCGTGCTCGTCGTCGCCAATGAGCAGGCGTTTGGGGTCGGTGGACAGGGTGGTCTTGCCGGTGCCGGACAGGCCGAAGAACAGGGCGGTGTTCTCGCCCTTCATATCAGTGTTGGCGGAGCAGTGCATGGAGGCCATACCCTTCAGGGGCAGGTAGTAGTTCATCATGGAGAACATGCCCTTCTTCATCTCGCCGCCGTACCAGGTGTTCAGGATGACCTGCTCCCGGGAGGTGAGGTTGAAGATAGCGGCGGTCTCGGAATTCAGGCCCAGCTCCTGATAGTTCTCCACCTTGGCCTTGGCGGCGTTGTAGGAGATGAAGTCAGGCTCGAAGTTCTCCAGTTCCTCAGCAGAGGGCTGGATGAACATATTCTTGACGAAGTGGGCCTGCCATGCCACCTCCATGATGAAGCGGATGGCCATGCGGGAGTCGTGGTTGGCGCCGCAGAACACATCCATCACAAACAGGCGCTTGTTGGACAGCTGCTCCTGCGCCAGCTTCTTGCAGGCATCCCAAGCCTCCTGAGAGGCGGGCTTGTTGTCGTTTTTGAACTCGTCGGAGGTCCACCACACGGTATCCCTGGAGGTGTCGTCCATCACAATGAACTTGTCCTTGGGGGAGCGGCCGGTGTAGATGCCGGTCATGACGTTGACGGCCCCCAGGTCGGTGACCTGTCCCCTGTCATAGCCCTCCAGGCCGGCCTTGGTCTCCTCCTCAAACAGGAACTCATAGGAGGGATTGCGGATAATTTCCGTGGTACCAGTAATACCATATTTACTCAGATCAATGGTTGCCATTTGAATGACCTCGTTTCTGAATAATCTTCCAGCCGGCGCGGCGGAGGGGCATTTTTCGTATCAATATCATACACGGTGCGGGAGATAAAGTCAATCTCCATCCGCCTCCCGCCCCAGCGCGGCGGAGAGGGCCGCGAAGTCCTCAAGCGTCAGCTGTTCCCCCCGGACGGCGGCAGGCAGGCCCATATCGGCGATGGCCTGTTGGATGGATTCCTTGGGAATCCCCGGCAGGGCGGCGGAGAGGCTGTTGGCCAGGGTCTTGCGCCGCAGCAGGAAGCCGCCCCGCATCACTTTGAAGAAAAAGCCCTCGTCCGCTACATCCACGGCGGGCCGCTCCCGCCGGACGCAGCGGATTACGGCGGAGGTCACCTTGGGAGCGGGGAGAAACTTCTCCGGCGGCACGTCGAACAACAGCTCCGGCTTCATGTAGTACTGGAGGAACAGGGAGAAGGAGCCGCCCTCAGAGGAGCCCTGTGGGGCGCACAGCCGCCGGGCTACCTCCCGCTGGATCATCACCGTGAAGGCAGTAAAGCAGGGGGACTCCACCAGCTTTTCCAGAATGGGAGAGGTGACGTTGTAGGGCAGGTTGGCGCAGACTATAGGCGTGAGGCCCTGGAACTTCTCTGCCGCGATGGCCGTGAGGTCCAGTTTCAGCACGTCCCCCGGCACGACCTCCACATTCGGATAGGGGGCCATGGTCTCCGCCAGCACCGGCAGCAGGGCCCGGTCCAGCTCCACGGCCACCACCTTCCCGGCCCGCTGGGCCAACTCCGCCGTCAGGGGGCCGATGCCCGGGCCGATCTCCAGCACGCCGCAGCCTGCGTCCGCGCCGGAGGCCTCCGCGATCCGGCGGGGCACCTCCGGATCAATCAAAAAGTTCTGTCCCATGGATTTGGAGAAATGGAACCCATGCCGGGCCAGCAGGTCCCGGATGGTGTTGTAGTCACAGAGATTCATACCTGATCCCGCCTTTCTTCAGCAGTATATCAAATTTTTGCGGGTCTGCCAACCCCATCCCGGCGAGGGAATGGTCCTTGCAAAATACCGCCTGATCCGGTAAACTGGTGGCATCAAAAAATCCCCAGGAGGGATGCAGATGCGATTCATTTTTCTGGACCTGGACGACACCATTCTGGACTTCCACCGGGCGGAGCGGCAGGCGCTCTCCCAGACCCTGCGGCACTTTCATGTAGACCCCACGGACGCCGTTCTGGACCGTTATCACGTCCTGAACCGCCGACAGTGGGAGTTGCTGGAAGAGGGGAAGCTGACCCGGCCCCAGGTGTTGGTCCGGCGGTTCCAGCTGCTGTTTGATGAGCTGGGGGTCCGTGCTGCTCCGCAGGAGGTCTGCCAGCTTTATGAGGAACAACTGGCCCAGGGCCACTTCTTCGTGCCCGGCGCCCAGGAACTGCTGGAGGCCCTGCACACAAGATATGAGCTGTATCTGGCCACCAACGGCACTCCCGAGGTCCAGAACAGCCGGATCGAGAGCGCAGGCATCGCCCGCTATTTCCAAAACATCTTCATCTCCGAACAGATGGGGGCCTATAAGCCCAGCCCGGCCTTCTTCCACGCCTGCTTTGCGGCGATCCCGGACTTTGATGCGGCGGAGGCCATGATGGTGGGGGACAGCCTGACCTCCGACATCCGGGGCGCCCGGAACGTCGGCCTGCGGTCTTGCTGGTACAATCCCCAGTACCTGCCGCCCCGGCCGGACATCCCGGCGGATTATACCATCGGGGCCCTGCCGGAGCTTCCGCCCCTGCTGGAGCGGCTGTGAGCACGATTGAAAAGAGGTCCCCCGCCAAAAGCGGGGGACCTCTTTTCAGAATGTGCCTCTGCGGGCAGTTTCATCACTCCAGGATATAGACATTGCACGTCCGCCGTCCGAAGTTGATGCACTGCTGATAGGTGTCGTAGTACAGGTCCACGATATTTCCCCGCACGCCGGTATCCGCCGCCACGGCGGTACCGTAGACCACGGAGCCGTCGGCCGCCACGATATACATCTTAGTGCCCAGGGGGATAACGTTCTTGTCCACAGCCACGGTGCCCACCTTGACCAGAGTACCGGTGGCGGTGGTGTAGTCAGCGCCGCCGTGGCCCGCGGTATAAGCGGTGGCGGTCATGGACTTCACGCCGGAGAAGTTCAGAGTGGTGCCGTCTGTCAGGGTCAGGATGCCGCTGCCGTCGGCGTTTTTAGAGACGCTGGCGACGCCCGCCCTGGTGGAGGCGACGGCGGTGCCGTACTCCACGACTTCATTCACGGCGGTGCTCTCCAGCTCCTCCACGAACTGGCGGGAGATCTCCTCGCCGCCGGACCAGACCACCTCATAGATGGAGGTGCGGACGCCGTCGGCGCCCTCCTGGACCACCTTCTCCGTGCCCTTGGGCAGGGAGGGATTGGCCACCCGCACTGTCTCGTAGGTGGCGGGCTCCTCCACCTGGTCGTAATAGGTCAGCTCGGAGGCAATGGTCAGCTCGGCGCTGTCTTCGTCCAGATCCACGGCTACCATCTCCAGGGGACTGGGGGTGATGTGGAGCCGTTCCAGCAGCTCTGCCACAGTCTCGCTGCGGGCCTTGGCGGTGACGGTGCTGCCGTCGTGCGTGACCGTGACCTCCTGTCCGGCGGTCAGGGCCATGTCATAGCCACTCTGGCCGCTGGAGAGGTACACCAGCTGAGAGGACATCTCGCCCTCCCGGACTTCCTCCTCGTTCAGCACGATGGCGGCGTCCTCCGGACCGGTGAGAATATACACGGCGTTTGCGTGATCGGTGACGATCCAGCTGGTGCAGACAACGGCGGCCAGCACAAAGAGCTGCAGACCGAACCGGGCCTTGAGGCTGTGCAGCTTTTTCTCAAAAGCATGTGTGTTCAAAATCAGATACCTCCTCAGAAAAGGTCTTCCATGCCAGTCTTCCCTGGTTTTGGAAGGTCTATACCTCGGTGTTTTCCTGAATGAAAACAACTTGTAACTTTTGTTACCGATTGGAAAACTGGGGCTAGTATACACCGGCTTCCCACTTTTGTCAAGTTTTTGTGGGGGTTGCGGTGTTATGTCTCCCACTTTGCAGAAAAACAACGCGGTCGAGCTGTGCAAAAGTCTGGAGAAAAAATAAAAAAAGTAACAAATTGGTGACATAAAACCGACGCAAAAAAACAGGCCCCGCGCCTGTCTGTTCAGACGCGGGACCTGTTGGGGAACCCCCTCTGTTTTCAAGGGATTCAGAGGACCTCCGGCGTGAAGCCCAGATCCTCCAGCTCGCTGACGGCTGTCTTGACGCAGTTGTCGCAGCCGTCGATGGTGACAGTCTTGGTGTCCAGAGAGACGGAGAACTTCAGCTCCGCGGCGGTGAGGGCGTTGGTGATGCGCTTGACGCAGTTCTCACACATCATATCGGGGACAGAAATCGTAGTCATATTGAGTGCTCCTTTTCATTTCATCAGTTTTTGAATGGTGACCAGAAGGTCGTCCACGACCTCCAGATGTCCGTTTTGGATGTCCTGCACCACGCAGGAGTGAATATGGTTGCTGAGCAGCTCCCGGGAAAAGGCGTTCAGCGCCGACTGGATGGCGGAGACCTGGGTGAGGATGTCCGTGCAGTAGCACTCTTTTTCCACCATGCCCCGGACGCCTCGGACCTGGCCTTCGATCCGGTTCAGCCGCCGGATCAGGGAATCGTACTCCGGGGCCTCTCGGTGCTTGTGGCGGCAGGGACAGCCTGCCGCTGTTTCCTCCGCCGGTGCCTCGGCGGCGGGGACTGCCTGCAAAGTCTGATCTTCCATATAGAATACTCCTTTTTCCCGTTTCCCGTCAAATCACAGTTTGGCCCGGCCCAGCCGCAATGCGTTGCCTACCACGCAGACGGAGCTGAGGCTCATGGCCGCCCCCGCGAACATGGGGGACAGCAGAGGGCCGCCGAAGGCGAACAGCAGGCCCGCCGCGATGGGGATACCGATGGTGTTGTAGCAGAAGGCCCAGAAGAGATTCTGCTTGATGTCCCGCAGGGTCAGCCGGGAGAGCCGGATGGCCCGGGGCACATCCTGCAGGTCCGAGCGCATCAGCACAATGTCCGCGGACTCGATGGCGATGTCGCTGCCGCTGCCGATGGCGCAGCCCACGGTGGCGGCGGTGAGGGCCGGGGCGTCGTTGATGCCGTCGCCCACCATCATCACCTTGCGGCCCTGAGACTGGAGCCGCTCCACCACGCCGGCCTTCTCCTCTGGCAGCACCTCGGCGATGACTTCGTCCACACCCACCAGGGAACCGATGTGCTCCGCCGCCGCCCGGTTGTCGCCGGTCAGCAGCACGGTCCGGATGCCCTGCCCGCGCATTTTCTGGATGGCGGCGGCGCTGGTCTCTTTCACCGGATCGGCCACAGAGATCAGGCCCAGCAGGGTGCCGCCCCTGGCGAAGTACATGGGGGTCTGGCCCTGGGCGGAGAGGCGCTCCGCATCAGATGCCAGAGAGGAGACGTCCACGCCGTGCTCCTCCAGCAATCGGCGGTTGCCGGCCAGGACGGTCTCGCCGCCCAGCACGGCCTTCAGGCCCCGGCCAGACAGGTTCTCAAAGCTCTCCGGCCGGGCGGTGCCGCCGTAGCCATGCTCTTGGGCGTAGGCGGTGATGGCGGTTGCCAGGGGATGGGCGGACACCGCCTCCACCGCCGCCGCGGCGGACAGCAGGTCGGATGCCTCACACCGATGGGGTAGGACCTCCGTCACGGCGGGGGTGCCCTCGGTGACGGTGCCGGTCTTGTCCAGCACTACCGTGTCCACGCTGTGGGTGATCTCCAGAATCTCGCCGGAGCGGATCAGGATACCATGCTTGGCCCCCAGGCCCGTGCCTACCATGATGGCGGTGGGAGTTGCCAACCCCAGGGCACAGGGGCAGGCGATGACCAGCACCGATGTGAACACCCGCAGCACAAAGGAGAAGGGCTGCCCGGCGATGGCCCAGATGACGGCGGCCAGCAGCGCGATGCCCATGACCACCGGCACGAACACACCGGCCACTTTGTCGGCGGTCTTGGAGATCGGGGCTTTCCGGCCCTGGGCGTCCTCCACGAACCGGATGATGCGGGAGAGGGTGGAGTCGTCGCCGGTACGGGTCACCTGGACGTACAGCACGCCGTTCTCATTGACGCTGCCGCCGATGACCTCGCTGTCCACGGCCTTCTCCACCGGCAGGCTCTCGCCGGTGAGCATGGCCTCATTGACGCTGCTCTCGCCCTGGGTGACGGTGCCGTCCGCCGGGACCCGGGCGCCGGGCTTCACCAGCACCACGTCGCCCACCTTCAGTTGGCTGGTGGGCACCTCCCGGCCCGTGTCCGCCAGGATGGCGGTGTCCGGGGACAGCTGCATCAGGGCGGTGATGGCGCCTTTGGTCTTCTGCATATTCCGGCTCTCCAGGAACTTGCCCAGGGACACCAGAGTCAGCACCACGGCGGCAGACTCATAATAGAGATTGTGGACGTAGCTGGGATCGTCGGAGATCAGAAAGGTCATCACCAGGCTGTACGCAAAGGAGCAGCCGGAGCCGATGGCCACCAGGGAGTCCATGTTGGGGTTGCCGTGGAAGAGGGACTTGAAGCCCCCTTGGAAGAAGTTCCGGCCGCAGTACAGCACCGGCACGGCCAGGATCAGCTGCAGCACCGCAAAATTCATGGGATGGGTGTGCATGGAGAAGAGGTCCGGCAGGGGCAGAGCTGGCAGCCCGAAAGGCAGCATCTGCCCCATGGACACATACAGCAGCACCGCGGAGAACACCGCCGCCGCGATCAGCTCGATCTTCCGCCGCTTCAGGGCGGCGGTCTCTGCATCCTCAGCATTCTGGACCGTGGCGGGGGCCGGGTGCTCCAGGTGCAGGGCGGCGCCGAAGCCTGCCTTCTCCACCTTGGCCACGATCTGCTCCTGGGTGCATTGACTTTCATCGTATGCAATGGTCATGATACCGGTGGTGAGATTCACCTCGCTGCGCTCCACGCCGGGCAGCTTCCGGGTGACCCGCTCCACGGACGCGCTGCACGCGGCGCAGTGCATCCCGGAGATGTCGTATTTTTCTTCTCGCATAGGAACCTCCAATCTGCCGGAGAGATACCCTCCGGGGGTATTCTTTCTGAGACCTACTATATACCCCTAGGGGGTATTTGTCAAGGGGGGAATTTTCGGCTGTGAAAAAATGCCGTGGAATCCGGAAAACCCCTTGACAACCGGGGGAACTATGGTATGATGAATATGAAATCTAACAAAAAATTTGTGAAACTAAAAAATTTTGTATGGTGAGGATTATGAGAGATTCGATCAAATGGGTCGCCAATCGGATGCCCAAGAGCGACGACCGGCAGCTTTCCATCATGTCCCTGGGGAACGTGGCCAAGGCTCGATTCTTCCACAGCAGCTTTCCCCAGTATTCCATCACGCCTCTGGCCCGGCTGGACGGCATGGCCAAGTACCTGGGCCTGGGCGGCCTGTTCGTGAAGGATGAGTCCTTCCGCTTCGGCCTCAACGCCTTCAAGGTGCTGGGCGGCTCCTTCGCCATGGCCCGGTACATCGCCAAGGAGATGGGCAGGGACGTCAGCGAGATGACCTACGACTACCTGACCAGCGAGGCATTCCGCCAGGAGTTCGGCCACGCCACCTTCTTCACCGCCACGGACGGCAACCACGGCCGGGGCGTGGCCTGGGCGGCTCACAAGCTGGGCCAGAAGGCAGTGGTCCACATGCCCAAGGGCTCCAGCCAGGCCCGGTATGAGAATATCGCCAAGGAGGGTGCCCAGGTCACCATCGAGGAAGTCAACTACGACGACTGCGTCCGCATGGCCGCGGCGGAGGCCGCCGAGACCAAGCACGGCGTGGTGGTGCAGGACACCGCCTGGGAGGGGTACGAGGAGATCCCCGCCTGGATCATGCAGGGCTACGGCACCATGGCCAACGAGGCGGCGGAGCAGCTGCGGCAGGTGGGGATCAACCGCCCCACTCACGTGTTCGTGCAGGCCGGTGTGGGTAGTTTGGCCGGAGCAGTGATCGGATATTTCACCAACCTGTTCCCCAACGATCCCCCCACCTTCGTGGTGATGGAGGCCCGGGCGGCGGACTGCCTGTACCAGGGCGCCCTGGCAGGGGATGGACAGCCGAGGATCGTGGAAGGCGATCTCAAGACCATCATGGCGGGCCTGGCCTGCGGAGAGCCCAACATCCTCTCCTGGGACATTCTGCGCAACCATGTCTCCGCCTTCGTCTCCTGCCCGGACTGGGTCAGCGCCCGGGGCATGCGGATGCTGGGCGTGCCGGTGAAGGGCGACCCCACGGTGATCTCCGGCGAGTCCGGCGCGGTGGGCATGGGCCTCATCGCGGCTCTGATGGAGACGGACGAGTACCAGGACCTGCGGGAGGCCATCGGCCTGGACCGGTTCAGCCAGGTGCTGCTGTTCTCCACGGAGGGCAACACGGATCCCATGAAGTTCCGCAAGGTGCTGTGGGACGGCGAATATCCGACGGTGTAAAAAAGAACCGGGGGAAGCATTGCTTCCCCCGGTTTGTTTTCGGTTTAGGCGGTGATGACGTTGGTGCTGCTGTACAGCTTTTCACTGCCATCGCTGTCTTTGGCGTAGAGAACCACGGTGGCGTAGTATTTAACGCCGGGAGTTCCGGAGTAGGTAATTCTTCTATATGAAGCGGCGGTATTAGTATCAATTAACCCGCTTGTATAAGTTTTTACATTATCGTAAGAACCGTCCGACTGCTGCTCCCAAATATAAATTTTGTCGGCACCAAGCTGTAACATTTTATGAGTAGCATTAATGTCGAACTCTACAAGAAATTTTCCATTTCCTTGGGAAGTTGCCCATACATCAGTATATGAAAAGTAGTCACTAGCTCGAGTGGAAGTAGAAGAAGCGCTGACTTGAGAAAATGTGCCCAAGACAAAAACACATGACAACAGTAGAGCAAGTAAACGAGAAAATTTAACTTTCACAAGTAATTACTCCTCATAAATTGAATCAACCATCTTTTTCAAATCATCTGAGGACAATAATCCTTGAATATGCCCCTCTATATTTCCACTTGTCCAAGCGACACTATAAGTATCATTGTTTTTCATTATATAATAAGAGATTCCGTCTTTCTTATATATCTCCAAATGCTGGTCATCTTTTTGATAAGTACCAGTATAAGCTTCAGGAACCAAATTATAAACTTGATAACGGATTGTAAATGGACCTTGTGCACATGAAAATAAGGCTTGAATACTTACTCCATTAGAACGATAGGCGACATTTATTTCTCCATCTAGCTCAGTATCTTTTGGACTCCATGTAGGCACGACCGGCAAATCCGTTTCCTCGGCTACTGCAAGCCGCAGCTCCAGGTAAGGGTCCTGCGGCGCTTCCGCTTCCTCCTGCCCCGGCGTCACAAATCCAAAGGTCTCCGCGGTCCAGTCCGCGAACGCCTGGAGGATGTCGAACCCAAAGGCGGAGGCAGCGCCGCACAGAATCACAATGCACGCGGCCGTGATGACGGCTGCCCGCAGAATCCGGCGGCTTTTCTTTTTGGGGGAAGGGGAGGTGATTTGGTCAAGATGGGATGAGTCACGTTCCGGGAGGACCTCAGTCTCATAGGCAGAAGCCTGTCCTTGATAATTTTCCTTGAAATCCCGCCATGCGGCGTCCACGTCGACCTCCGCCGCCGGGGGATTCGCATCCCGCTGCTTCATCACCTCCATAATCGCCATGATGTAGTCCACGTCCGGCTCACCGCCGTCCGCAGCCGTGAATTCCTGCTGGAGCAGAGCCTCCAGCTCTTCGGTGCGCATTTGTTCCAGGAAAGGATACGCCGTATTTCGATCTGATGGCATCTCCGGGAACCTCCTCTGTATCTATAATGACCGTTTCGGCCCCGCTTGTTCACAGGGGCGGCGAAAAAACTTTTAGTGCCGGTTCCACTGTTTGACGAACCGCTCCTTTGAACGCTTGACCCGCATGGCCAGGGCGGACTTCTTCAACCCCATCTCCCGCGCCAGCTCCTCGTAGGTGTACTTCTCCAGATAGAGCTTCCGCAGGATCTCGTACTCCTCCGGCGTGAGGATGCTGGTGATCTCCGCCCGCTGCTGGAAATCATCCTCCGGAGAAGCGGGCATCTCGCCGGCGGCCCGGATCAGGTGCTTCCGCCAGAAGCGGTCCTCTTTCAGGAGCTCCAGGACCTTATAGCGCAGGACCCGGTACAGCCATCCCGTGGGCGAGGCGCTGCTCCAAAGATCTGCCTGATGCTCCCAAGCGAAGGCGAACAGCTCCTGCACCACCTCTTCCGCACGCCCGGCGACGGAGACGTACCAGCTTCCGCCAGTCCGCAGGGCGATCTCCGCACAGCGGAGCAGGTCCGGATACAGCTTCCGGTAGAGGGCTTCAAATCGCGGTTCATCAAAAGAATCGTTATGCGCCATAGGCGTCCCCCTTCTCTTTCTATCTATCGGGGTGCCGCGCCGCCGGAGCGGGCCGCGGTACGAATTTGATTCTAACACAAATTGCCGCAGGTTTACAACTTTTTTGCAAGCGCTCTCCGCAGCACGGGAAAAAGCCGCCGGAACCGCGAATGTGCGGCCCCGGCGGCCTGGATGGATCATCTGCGCTGCCCGGTCCTGGTCTGCTCCACGATGTCGTCCATGACCTCCCGGCTGACGGCGCCCTGGACGTAGCCGAAGACGTTGCCCTCCGTGTCGATCATGAATGTGGTGGGATAGGCGCTGATGCCGTACTGGTAGAAGAGCGTGCCCGTCTCGTCCATCACCACGGGATAGGTGTAGCCGTTTTCCTCCAGGAAGGCGGTGATGTCTTCGGCGCTGCCCTCCTGGCCGATATTGGGCCCGGCCACGCCCAGCACCACCAGCTCCCCGGCGTTCTCGTCCCAGTCCTCATACAGGGCCTGGATGTCCGGCATCTCCATCTTGCAGGGGCCGCACCAAGTAGCCCAGAAGTTCAGAAACACCGTCTTCCCCTGGTAGTCCGAGAGGGTGTGGGACTGGCCGTACTGGTCCGTCAGGGTGAAGTCCGGAGCGGGGACCACGGGGATCTCCTGGCTGTCCGCCCCGCTGTGCTCCTCCTGAGAATCGCCGGAGGGGGCCGCCTCTTCGCCGCTGTTCCCGGCGGGCTCTTCCTGCACCGTGCCAGAGCCGGCAGCCAGATCCGCGGAGATGCCGCCGGTGGCGCCGGTGAGGGTCAGGATGCCCATGACGATCAGCAGCACCGCGCCGATCTTCACCGTGTAGCGCACCACATTCTGGTGGGACTTGAAGAAATCCAGCACCGTGCCGGTGAAGAGTCCCACTGCCAGGAAGGGCAGTACGAAGCCCAGGGTGTACACGCCGATCAGAAGAAATCCCGCAGCGGAGGACTCCGCGGAGGAGGCCATCAGCAGGACGCTGCTGAGGGTGGGGCCCACGCAGGGCGTCCAGGCAAAGCTGAAGGTAAAGCCCATCACCAGGGCCACCGCCGGGTTCATAGCCAGTTTGTTCAGATGGAAGGGGAGGCGGTGTTCCTGCTCCAGCAGCATGGTCCGCTTGCCCAGCCCCAGCTGGTACAGGCCGAACAGCAGGATGATGACGCCGCTGGCCCGGGCGAACCACACTTGGTAGTTGTGGAAGAACTCCCCCAGGGCGGTGAGGCCCAGCCCCAGCAGGAAGAAGGCGAAGCTGATGCCCACCACGAAAAAGAGGGTATTGAGGAAGATCTTTCCCCGGGGATAGCGGCGGACGCCGTCCTCGCCCACCACAGCGGCGCCGCCGGCCAGATAGCTGACGTACAGCGGCACCAGCGGCAGCACGCAGGGAGAAGAAGCTCAGCGCGCCCTGCAGAAAGACAGTGACGGCGGATACGCTGGTCTCAATGGAAAAGCCCATGGGGACATCCTCCTGAATATGAAGTCATGGCGCCATCATACCGGGTTTTCCAGCCGCTGTAAAGAGGGATTTGCCACATCTTCCGGGAAACACGGAAGAATCCTCTTGACAGCGGGGAACGGGGCGGTCAAGATAAAGAGTGGAAAACAAGGCCGCAACGGGCGGCAGGGAGGCACTTTGCAATGGAAATGGTGGATTTGTACGACGAGAACCGGCTCCCTCTGGGCCGGACGGCGGAGCGTTACGCCCCCAAGGGGGAGGGAGAATACCGGGTGGTGGTCCATATCTGCGTGTTCGACAGCCGGGGCCGCCTGCTGATCCAGCAGCGGTCTCGGGAAAAGGCCGTCTGGCCGGAGGCATGGGATGTGTCTGCCGCCGGCGGCGTGGATGCCGGAGAGACCAGCCGCCAGGCGGCGGAGCGGGAGTTCCGGGAGGAGCTGGGCGTGGCCCTGGACCTGACGGGAGTGCGGCCCTCCTGCACCGTGAACTTCGACGGCGGCTTTGATGACTTCTTCCTGGTGGAGCGGGACCTTGGCCTGGAGGAGCTGACGCTCCAAAAGGAGGAGGTGGCCCGGGCCCGTTGGGCGGAGCTGCCGGAAATCCTGGACATGGTGGACCGGGGGGAGTTCATCGACTATCCCAAAAGCTTTCTGGCGTTTTTGTTCGACATGCGGGGGACCTTCGGCTTCTGCACCAAATGAAGCTCCGCCTGGACCGAAGCTTCAGTGCTTTTTCGGAAAACGGCCTTGACAGGGGACGTTAGACATGGTATAAACAAAACATACTGATGGTATGTATACAAGGGAGGACCGGTATGGCCCGAAACAAGCACCCGGAGGAGACGGTGGAAAAGATCCTGGCGGTCTCCGCGAAGCTGTTTATGGAAAAGGGATATGAGCACACCACCCTCCAGGACATCATTGACAATCTGGGAGGACTGACCAAGGGGGCCATCTACCACCACTTCAAGGGCAAGGAGGAGATCCTCCTTGCCATCGCGGACCGGATGGGAGAGCAGACGGAGGCCTGGATGCGGACGGTCCGGGACGATCCCGGCCTGACCGGAGCGGAGAAGCTGCAGAAGATGTTCCGGGCATCCCTGGAGAACTCGGACCAGACGGACCTGTTCGTGCTGGCGCCCAATATGCTGAAGAACCCCAAGCTGATGAGCATCCTGCTGGAGAGCATGATCGGGGAGGTCCTGCCCAACTACATGGAGCCCGTCCTGCGGGAGGCGGTGGCGGACGGCTCCATCCGGACGGACTACCCGGAGGAACTGGGGGAGCTGCTGCTTCTCCTGTCAAACGTGTGGCTGAATCCCATGATCTACCCTGCCACGCCGGAGAAGACCCGCCGCCGCATGGAGCTATACGACCAGATGCTGCGGAGCATGGGCCTGGACCTGCTGGATCAGGAGCTGTTGAATCAGTGGGAGCGATTTTGCCGCCTGTCCCAGGAACGGCTGTAAACAACAGAAGAAACTGCCCGACAGGGCAGCTTCTTTTTCACATAAATACATACCAACCAAATGTATGAAAAGGAGGAGCGTATGAGACAAACTGATCGGATCCTGCCCCAGGACCTGGCCGCCTGTCTGTGGCTGCTGGGTCTGGCCCTGCTGGCAGGAGAGAACGGGAGGAGGAATTGAGATGCGGGAAAAGCTGTTTCACCGGGACTTCACCTTGGTGGTGATTGGACAGATCATCTCCCTGCTGGGTAACGCCGTGCTGCGATTCGTCCTGCCGCTGTATCTGCTGGACGTCACCGGTTCCCGGAGCCTGTTCGGCCTGTGCTCCGCCGCGGCGTTCGTGCCCATGGTGGTGCTGACGCCCCTGGGCGGCGTGGTGGCGGACCGTCTCCATAAGCAGAGGATCATGGTGGTGCTGGACTTCTTCACCTGTGCCCTGGTGGCCCTGACGGCGCTGGCCTTGGGGCATCTGCCCCTGGTGCCGGTGCTGGTGGCGGCCATGATGTTGCTGTATGGTATCTCCGGGGCATACCAGCCGGCGGTGCAGGCCAGCATGCCCCTGCTGTGCCCGCCGGACCGGCTGGTGGACGGTAACGCCGTCATCAACCAGGTCAGCGCCCTGTCCAGCCTGCTGGGACCGCTGCTGGGGAGCCTGGTTTACGGTGCCTTCGGCGTGACACCGGTCCTGGCGGGGGCCTCCGCCTGCTTCTTTGCTTCGGCGGTGATGGAACTGTTCATCCAGATCCCCCATACGCCAAGACACACTGGAGCCAGCGTCTGGCAGACCGCCAGAGCGGATCTGGCGGAGAGCGGGACCTTCCTCCGGCAGGAACGGCCGGAGATCCTGAAGTACATCGCCCTGGTCAGCGCCTTCAACCTGCTGCTGAGCGCGCTGCTGGTGGTGAGTATGCCGGTGCTCATCAAACAGACCCTGGGGCTGGGGGACACCTGGTACGGCCTCAACCAGACCGCCATGGCGGCAGGGAGCCTGGCCGGGGGCCTGACAGCGGGACTGCTGGGTCCCCGGCTGACAGTCCGCCGGTCCTGGCTGACGCTGCTGGCCTGCGGGGTCTGCCTCATCCCCATGGGGCTCTGCCTGCTGGCAGGCGTGGGGGCTGTCGCGGCCTTTGCTGTGCTGACGGCTGCGGGCTTCGTTCTGATGGCTTGCGCCGCGCTGTTCACCGTGACCATGCTGGCCCACATTCAGGCTCAGACGCCGGCCACGCTGGTGGGGAAGGTGGTGTCTCTGCTGCTGACCGTCTCCCTATGCGCCCAGCCGGCGGGGCAGGCTCTCTACGGGGTCCTGTTGGAGCAGCTGGCCGGGGGCGAGGGCTGGGTGCTGCTGGGCGCGGCCTGCGGGGCCATGATCGTCGCTGCGGCGGCCCGGCGGGTGGCTTACTCTGCCGCCTCCGGCTCCAGCAGATGCATGGCGGAGACCTCGTAGGCCACCCGTTCCTGGGCGGTGCCGTCCTCCAGGACCTTGCGGTAGGTCCGGCTCTGGACCCGGCCTTCCAGGCTGAGCGTGTCCCCCACCTGGAGCCGGGCCGCCTGGACCGCCAGCTGTCCCCAGGCAATCACCGGCAGATAGTCCGCCCGGCCGTACCGGCGGCTCACCGCCAGCATCAGGTCGCAGATGCTGCGGCCCAGAGGGGTGCGGCGGAAGATGGGGGGCTTGCACAGGGCGCCGGAGAGCAGAATGCGGTTGCAGGGCTCTCCGGACCCGGGTTCCATGGCTTGGGCATACACCGTCAGCACCAGCCGATTCCCAACGCCGGAGCGGTTGTTGAAGGACCGCAGCTGCCCCCGGACCCGGAGCGGGTCCTCCAGCCGCACCGCAGTCAGCAGGGCCTCCGGCACCAGCACCGGCAGCGTGTCCGGAGTGCCGGAGAGCCGGGGCACCTGCAGGGGAAAGCGATAAAACCGGGTGCCGTGGTTTTCATGGGAGAGTGCAGGCGCCTCCAGAGCAATCCCCTCCAGCAGCACCTCGTTGCGGGTCTGAGTCGTCATGTTGTCCACCTCTCGGTCGTGATGGTACACCTTATGAGAGCCGCGGCCGGGATAGACCTGAAAATCCCCGGCGGCGGAACAGGTCCTTGCCTCCGGGGCGGAATGCGTATATAATAAAGCCATGAATCCGGCGGCCCACCGCCGTTCCACAAGGAGGGGAAGCGATGAAAGCCATCGTCTACACATCCCAGACCGGGCACACCCAGCGGTATGCCCAGATGCTGGCGGAAAGGACCGGCGTGCCGGCATACAGCCTGAAGGAGGCCGGAAAGAGCTTGCGGCGGGGCGAGGAGATCTTCTACATGGGCTGGCTGATGGCCGGCACGGTGAAGGGCCTCCAGAGCGCCATGGACCGCTATACCATCCGGGGGGCAGCCATTGTGGGGGTCTCGCCTCAGGGGAACGGCGACCTCTGGACCGAGGCCCGGATCAACGGGGGATACAGCGACAGCGGCGGGCGGCTGTTCTATCTCCAGGGCGGCTACGCGCCGGAGAAGCTGGGCTTTTTCTATCGCATGATGATGAAGCCCATGGCCGGCTCCGTTGTCCGTCAGGTGCAGGCCCGGGGAGAGGCCGCCACGGACCAGGAGCGCCGGATGGCGGAGATCTTTCAGCACGGCGGCGACTTTGTCCGGGAGGAGGCGCTGGATGAGATCGTCCGCTGGTTCCGGGAGGGCCCCCACGACGGAGAGGTGAAAGCGGTCCCCAGCGTGGACATTTGAACCTGACGAAAAAGGCCCCGGCTGTCCAAAAGGACAGCCGGGGCCTTCTGCATACGTGAACAGCAGCGGAGGACTCAGACTCTGGCCACGCCGGAGGCGCGGGCGGCCTGCTCCACAGCGGAGGCCACCGCGTCCCGCACCCGTGGATCGAAGGCGGCGGGGATGATATAGTCGGCAGAGAGGTCGTCTCCCACTAGCTCCGCCAAGGCATGGGCGGCGGCGATCTTCATAGCGTCGTTGATGTCGCTGGCCCGGGCATCGAGGGCGCCCCGGAAGATGCCGGGGAAGGCCAGCACGTTGTTGATCTGGTTGGGATAGTCGCTGCGGCCGGTGGCCACCACCGCCGCACCGCCGGCCTTGGCGTCGTCGGGGAAGATCTCCGGCGTGGGGTTGGCGCAGGCGAAGATGACGGCTCCAGCGTTCATGGTCTGCACCATCTCCTTGGTCACGGCGCCGGGGGCGGACACGCCGATGAACACATCAGCCCCCGCCAGCACGTCCGCCAGGGAGCCGGTCCGCTTCTCCGGATTCGTCACCTGGGCCATCTCCTCCTTGATCCAGTTCATGCCGTCGCTGCGGCCGGCGTAGATGGCGCCCTTCCGGTCACAGAGGGTCACGTCCCCTGCCCCGGCGGAGAGCAGCAGCTTCGTGATGGAGACGGCGGCGGCGCCGGCACCGTTGATGACGATTCGGACATCCTCCAGCCGCTTGCCCACCACTTTCAGGGCGTTGGTGAGCCCCGCCAGGGTGATGACGGCGGTGCCGTGCTGATCGTCGTGGAAGATGGGGATGTCGCACCGCTCCTTCAGCTTCCGCTCAATCTCAAAGCACCGGGGGGCGGCGATATCCTCCAGATTCACGCCGCCGAAGGACCCGGCCAGCAGGGCCACGGTGTTCACGATCTCGTCCACGTCGTGGCTGCGGACGCACAGGGGAATGGCGTCCACGCCGCCGAAGGCCTTGAACAGGACGCATTTGCCCTCCATGACGGGCATCCCCGCCTCCGGGCCGATGTCTCCCAGCCCCAGGACGGCGGAGCCGTCGGTGACCACCGCCACGGTGTTCCACCGGCGGGTCAGCTCGTAGCTCTTGCTGATGTCCTTCTGGATCTCCAGGCAGGGCTGGGCCACGCCGGGGGTGTAGGCCAGGGACAGCGCCTCCTTGCTGTCCACCTGGGCCCGGGGCGTCACCTCCAGCTTGCCCCTCCACTCGGAATGCAGGCGCAGGGATTCCTTTGCGTAATCCATGATCGGTACTCCTCTCCATAACGCTCAAAAGTTGTTTTTATTGTACGGGAAAAGCGGACGGTTGTCAATTTCCGGTGCCGGCGGGGCGGGGAAAATCCAGGCGGTCTCTTGCATTCCGGAAGCGCCTGTGGCAAAATAGATGGGACAGAAAAGGAGGCGGTTTCGTGAAGATTTCGACCAAGGGGCGGTACGCCCTGCGCCTGATGATCGATGTGGCGGTCCACGGCGGGGAGGAGTTCGTCTCCTTGAAGGATGTGGCCGCCCGGCAGGGCATTTCCATGAAGTATCTGGAGCAGATCGCGGGTCTGCTGGGAAAGGCGGGATTCCTCCGCAGCGGGCGTGGCGCCCTGGGGGGATATCGTCTGACGAAAGCGCCGGAGGAGTATACCCTGGGCAGTATCCTCCGGCTGACAGAGGGAAATCTGGCCCCGGTGGCCTGCCTGGAGACGGAGGAGAACGCCTGCGAGCGGTGCGGCGTCTGCCCGACCCTGGACTTCTGGACGGGCCTGTATGCGGCTGTGAACGAATATGTAGACCGCTTCACCTTGGCGGATCTGGTGCGGGAGGAATTGGAGAAACAGGGGAGAGCGTCCCGACCCTCCACAGACTGAATGGCAAAACGCCGGCCTCATATAGAGGCCGGCGTTTGTTTGAAAAGCAGGTCAGTCCGTCAGCCCGGCGCAGTCGGCGGGCCGTCCGGAGAGCATCTCCAGCCCGTGGGCGAGCGCGGGGAGGACGGCCTCCAGGTTTTCCCTGGCCGCCTTGGGAGAGCCGGGGAGATTCACGATGAGCGTCCCCTTCCGGATGCCCGCCGCGGCCCGGGACAGCATGGCCCGGTTCGTCACCTGCATGGAGGCGTAGCGCATGGCCTCCGGAATGCCGGGGGTCAGCCGGTCACACACGGCAAGGGTGGCCTCCGGCGTCACATCCCGGGGGGCGAAGCCGGTGCCTCCGGTGGTGACAATGAGATCCACCGGCTCCCGGTCGCACCACTGCCGCAGGGCAGCCTCGATCCGGCCCTTCTCGTCCGGGACAATGGCGGTCTCCGTCACCGCGTACCCGGCGTTTTTCAGAATTTCCACAACCAGAGGCCCGCCCGCGTCAGGGCGCTCTCCCCGGAAACTCCGGTCGCTGACGGTCAGGACAGCGGCTTTGAACATGGTAGATCACTCCTTCACGATTCCAGCAGCAGAATGGCCTCCGGCGGAACGGAGACGGTGAGGCGGTCCTTGTCCGGCACCGCCTGCCAGTTGTCCTTGTCCAGCTCCATCCGCAGCAGGGGCGCCTCCGGCGCCGCGCCCTCCGGCCGCAGCAGCACGATGGTGGAAAACACGTCCTCCACCACCTTTACTGCCGTGCAGGAGAAGGCGTTTTCCGCCCCGGGACCGGCCAGCTGAACATGGTGGGCCCGGATGCCGATCCGGCAGACGCCCTCCGGCACCGGACGGCCGCAGGAGAGCGTCAGTCCCCAGTCCGGAAGAAACACCGCATCCTCCCTTGGCCGGGCGTCGGCATAGTTCTTGCAGCCGGAGAGCCGGGCAGCGGCCTCTGTGCCGGGGCTGCGGAACAGCTCCCCCAGGGTGGTCACAGGCTGGGATCTGCCCCGGTCTATGACACACACCCGGCGGCAGTTCCGGAACACCTCCCCCCGGTCATGGGAGACCCACAGCACCGTGCCCGGGAATCCGCCCAGTGTCTCTGCCAGCTCCAGTTCCAGCTGGTATTTCAGGTAGCTGTCCAGGGCGGAGAAGGGCTCGTCCAGCAGGATGGCCGTGGGCTCCGACGCCAGGATTCGGGCCAGGGCGCACCGCTGCTGCTGCCCGCCGGAGAGCTGCCCCGGCTTCTGGTCTGCCACGGCCTCCAGCCGGAACTGCCGCAGCTTCTCCGCCACCTCTGTTTGGCGGCGGGCCTTGTCCCGCACGGCTGCGGCGATGTTCTGCCGCACCGTCATGTTGGGGAACAGAGCGTACTGCTGGAACAGGTACCCGACCTGCCGCCGCTGGGGCGGCAGGTTGATTCTGGAGGCGCTGTCGTAAAGGGTAACACCGTCCAGCTCGATGTGTCCCTCGTCCGGCGTCAGAATGCCGGCGATGCACTTGAGGGTCACAGACTTGCCGCACCCCGAGGCCCCCAGCAGGGCCAGCGTCTCATCCCCGGCGTCAAACTGGACCGCCAGATGAAAATTTCCCAGGGCCTTTCGGATGTCCACGGAAAGCGCCATTACCGTCTGCCCCCTTTTCCGGCCCGTTTCTGGCGGGCTTCCAGCAGGTTCACTGCCAACAGGAATACAGCGGAGATGGCAATGTTCACCAGCACCCAGCGGAGGGCCTCTGTGTCATTGTCGGTCCGCCAGAGCTGATAGACGGTGGTGGAGATGGTGGCGGTGCGGCCGGGGGTGTAGCCGGCGATCATGGAGGTGGCACCATACTCCCCCAGAGCCCGGGCAAAGGCCAGCACAGTCCCCGCCAGGATGCCCTGGCGGCACACGGGCATCCGCACCCGCCAGAAGATCCAGATATTGGACCTGCCCAGGGTCGCCGCAGCTTCCGCCAGCGTAGGATCGAAGCTCTCAAAGGCCCCCCGGGCGGTGCGGTACATCAGGGGGAAGGCCACCACCACCGTGGCAAAGACAGCGGACCACCAGGTCATCACCAGCCTCAGGCCGAAGTGGGCCTGCACCCAGGCGCCGATGGGGCGGTTGGGCCCTAGCAGCACCAGCAGCAGCCAGCCCACCACGGTGGGCGGCAGCACCAGGGGCAGGGTCAGCACCACATCCAGCACGCCCTTCACCAGCCGGGGCAGCTTGGCGATGTAGTACGCCGCCAGGATCCCCAGGAAGAATACCGCCACCGTGGAGATGGCGGCGATCCGCAATGAGTTGTAGAGAGGGTACCAGTCCATTTCAAAAAACCTCCTGGGGAAAGGGGGCGTCTGCCATCCCGACCCGCCAGAGGCGGGCCGCCGCAGAAGTGGCGTACAAGCGTTTTGCAAAGCAAAACCTTGGAGAGGCCGGGCTCTGCCTGGCCGAGCAAAATCAAATCAAGGGCTCCCATTGGGCCAAGGCCCAATGGGAGCGATGGCGGCGATCCGCAATGAGTTGTAGAGAGGGTACCAGTCCATTTCAAAAAACCTCCTGGGGAAAGGGGGCGTCTGCCATCCCGACCCGCCAGAGGCGGGCCGCCGCAGAAGCGGCGTACAAGCGTTTTGCAAAGCAAAACCTTGGAGAGGCCGGGCTTTGCCTGGTCGAGCAAAATCAAATCAAGGGCTCCCATTGGGCCAAGGCCCAATGGGAACGATGGCGGCGATCCGCAATGAGTTGTAGAGAGGGGACCAGGCCATAAGGTTCCTTTGGAAAATAAGAAATCCGGAGTTTGGAATGAGGGGATCAAGGGCTGTCAGAAAGCATTTTAAACGATCCAGCCTTATCAGACGCCTATTTCCAATCTGCTTGAACTCACACCATGGGGCTGAAGCCTACCGCCTCGAAGCAGGCCATGGCCTCGTCGGTCGACAGGAAGTCCAGGAAGGCCTTGGCAGCATCGGGATTGGCGCTGTTTTTCATGACGGCGGCGGGGTAGATCACCTGGCCGCACATCTCAGCGGTGGCCTCGTCCACCACGGTCAGACCGGCGGAGAAGGCGTCGGTGGCGTAGATCACGCCGCAGTCCACGGTGCCCTCAGAGACCTGGGTGGTGACCTCCTTCACGTTGGAGCCGTAGGTCAGCACGCCGGAACTGGCCAGGGTTTCCTCATTCAGACCGTAGTAGGTGAAGATCTTCTGAGTGTACTGGCCCACCGGAACGTCGCTGTTGCCCATGGCCAGGAACACATCGCCGCTGGCCAGCAGCCCCGCCAGCTGGTCAAAGGACTCGATGCCCTTGGGGTTGCCCTCGGGAACGGCCAGGGTCACCTTGTTCTCCAGCAGGTCCAGGCGGGTGGCGCTATTCACCAGGTCCAGGCCCTCGGTGTTCTCCTCGCCGCCCTCGGCGTCCAACTGGTTCATCTGCTTGGGAGCGGCGGAGATGAACACATCACAGTCGGCTCCCTCCTGGATCTGGGTTTTCAGGGTGCCGGAGGAGTCATAAGTCGCCACGACGGCGACTTCCGGAGCCACGGCCTTGTAGGCCTCGATGACCTGATCCAGGGACTCCTGCATGGAGGCCGCGGCAAAGACGTACAGCTCTACCGGTTTGGCGGTGGTCTCTGTGGTGTCGTCTGTGGTGGTGCTGTCGGTGTCCGCACTGCCGCCGCAGGCGGTCAGGGCCAGCGCCATGGACAGGGCCAGAACGAGGGAGAAAAGCTTTTTCATGGCGAAATCTTCCTTTCTTGATGATAATATGTTGAACCCGGCTTTGCAAGTCCGGTGTCAAACTAACGTGATATTCAAATGAGGATAACGGATGGAAAAAACCTGCGCCGGACGCTCCGGCGCGGGCTGATTTTTACTTTCCAAAGGGGCAGATGGGCCAGCGGCAGGGCTGGCAGCCGAGACACAGGCCGCCCTCCCCCAGGGAGACGATCCACTCCTTGGTGACGCTTACATCCGCCGCCACCCAGGGCAGCACTAGGTCGAAGATGGTGGCCCCGGCGTACATGACGCAGCCGGGCAGGCCCATGACGGGGGTGCCGTCATCGTAGTAGCCCAGCAGGAACATAGCGCCGGGAAGCACCGGGGCGCCGTAGGTGACGATCTTCGCCCCGCTCTGCCTGATCCCGCCGGGGGTGTTATCGTCGGGGTCCACGCTCATACCCCCGGTGCAGAGGATGACTTCCGCCCCAGTCTGCCGGGCTTGGGAGATGGCGCCTGCCACGTTCTCCACCCCATCGCCGGAATAGGAGACGGAGATGGTCTCGATGCCATAGGCGCTCAATTTGTCCTTCACCACCGGAGTGAAGGTGTCCTGGATCAATCCCTTCTTCACCTCGCTGCCGGTGGCCACGATGGCGGCGGTTTTTCGCACCCAGGGCCGCAACTCCAGCAGGGGGGTATCTCCGGCGGCCGCTTTGGCGGCTGTCAGCTTCTCCTCCGCGATGATCAGGGGGATCACCCGCATCCCCGCCAGCTTGTCGCCTTTTTTGACGGCTGTACCCCCCTTCCGGGTGGCGATCATCAGCTCATCGATGGCGTTTACCGCCCGCAGGGATTCCGACCGGACCAGGAACAGCCCGTCGCAGGATGCCTTCAGCTCGATCTTGCCCTCTTTGACGCCGCTCCGCTCCATATTCTCGTTGGCACACAGGGCCAGCAGGCGCTCCGCCCCCTCATCCTCGTGGAGCATCCCAGGCGTCATCTCCCACACGTACAGGTGCTCCTTGCCCATGCCGAGCAGCACCGGGATGTCCTCCGGCGCCACCACATGGCCCTTGCGGAACCGGGCATCCTTGTACTGGTCCTTGATGATCTGGGTCAGGTCGTGGCACAGCACATGGCCCACCGCATCCTCCGTCCGTATCAGCTTCATGCTTCCGCCTCCAGAATCTCGATCTCATCGCCGGGACGGACCACGCCCTCCCGGACCACCACGGCGAAGATACCCTCCGTGGGCATGACGCACCTGCCCACCGCCTGCTTGATGGCGCAGTCGCTGTGGCACTCCTTGCCGATTTGGGTCACCTCCACCTCCGTCTCACCGATCCGCAGATGGGTGCCCACCGGCAGGTGTTTCAGGTCGATGCCCTCGGTGTTGATGTTCTCCGCAAACACCCCCGGATCCAGTGGGATGGGGCAGCTCGCCCGCATGGTGTCCACGCTCTCCTCCGCCAGCAGGGAGATCTGCCGGTGCCAGTCCCCGGCGTGGGCGTCCCCCACGATGCCGTGGCGGAACTTTAGTTGGATTTCCGGGACGGGGTGCTTCTGCTCCCCCTTCCGCTCGCTGATGTTGACCGATACCACGTTTGCCAACAGGCTCACTCCTTGATCTGGTAATCTCCGCTCTTACCGCCGGACTTGGACAGCAGGCGGATGTTTTCAATGCGCATGTCCTTTTGGACTGCCTTGCACATGTCATAGATGGTCAGCGCCGCCACGGACACGGCTGTCAGGGCCTCCATCTCCACCCCGGTAACGCCGGTGCAGGTGACGGCGGCCTGGATCTCCACCATGCAGGGGGAATCGGACAGGGCGAAGGTGATGTCGATACCTGTCAGGGGCAGGGGGTGGCACATGGGGATCAGCTCCCAGTTGTGCTTGGCCGCCTGGATGCCCGCCACCTGGGCTACCGCCAGCACGTCGCCCTTTTTCAAGGTGCCGTCCTTGATGTTCTGCAATGTCTCCGGGGCCATGTGGATCTCCCCGGCAGCCACTGCCCGGCGGTGGGTGACGGCCTTCTCCGTCACATCCACCATCCTGGCCCGGCCCTGTTCATTGAAATGGGTCAATTCCGCCATGGTGGTCATCCTCCGATCTGATTCATGTTTCGGGGCGTGTCGCTGGACCGTTCTGTGAGATGGTGGCGCTCCGGCTTGTGGAGGATGCCCCGCCGGACGGCGTCCTCCAGCGCCTGGCCGTGGAGGCCCCGGAGGGGGATCTCTTCCCGGCTGTGGAGGCAGCCCTTCAGCTTGCCGTCCGCCGTCACCCGAATCCGGCGGCAGTCCGCGCAGAAGTCGTGGCTCACTGGGGAGATGAGCCCCACTGTCCCCAGCGCGCCGGGCAGCTGGTACCGCCGGGCCACTCCCTGGGCCTCGATGGGTTCCAGCTCTGCCATCCGGTCCAGCACCGTTTCTGCGGGCAGGAAGCGGCTCCGATCCCACCCGGCGCAGGGGCCCATGGGCATCAGCTCGATGAACCGCATTTCCCAGGGATGCTCCCGGCTGAGATTCACAAAATTTTCGATCTCATCGTCGTTGAACCCGCCGATGAGGACGGTGTCAAATTTTAGATTCCGGAATCCAGCCGCCTCCGCAGCTTTAATGCCCGCAAGCACGTCCTGGAGGGTCCCCAGCCGGGTCATGGCGGCGAACCGGTCCGGCCGCAGCGTATCCAGGCTGATGTTCAGCCGGTCCACCCCCGCATCCCGCAGGGGTCTTGCCAGCTGGGGCAGGAGGGAGCCGTTGGTAGTGAGGCACAGCTCCGCCAACCCGGGGATGGCCCGCAGCATCCGGCACAGGTCCGGCAATCCCCGCCGCACCAGAGGCTCCCCGCCGGTGAGGCGGATCTTCTTTACCCCGCACCGAACCGCCGCCGCGGCGATCTCCGCCAGCTCTTCGATGGAGAGAATATCGCTGTGAAGCCGCTTCTCCACGCCCTCGGGCGGCATACAGTATTGGCACCGGTAGTTGCACAGGTCCGTGACGCTGAGCCGCAGGTAGTCGATTGTCCGTCCGCAGCTGTCCCGCATAATGTCCTCCAACCGTGATACTCAAGTGAGATAAACGATATACTATATTATAAGCGCCCTGCGGGAAAAGTCAAGAAAAACGCCCCGGCCAATGTCGGGGCGTGAGCCGAAAAGTATCAGCAGTGAGAGGCCCTCCAGGCGGCAGCCATCCGCACCGACAGCGTCAAGACAATGGCCAGCAGAATGAGGGAGGCGATGCCTGCCATAAGAATCAGAGCCATCAAGGCCCACATGGAGGTCACAGGAATTTCCGGTGCTGAGAGCAAGTCGGCGATGGGCGCGGTCAGCAATCGGTACGCCAGGAATTCAATCCATAGCACGACCAGAATCACTCCATTCCGCCGGGTGGGAGGAAAGGAGAATGTGCAGAAGGAGCGGACAGTCCCAATCAGCAGAGCCAGTATCATCAGCGATTGGATCCACGCTGCAAAGGTATAGACGGGGGTTCCGACTTCCTCCCAAGAGAACGTGAAAAAGAAAAGATTCCAGCTGATGCGGGTGCCATAGTAGCAAAAGATGTAAACCGCGAAGTACGCTGCCCAGGCGCACCACAGCCCCGGCCGCTTTCGGACGAGAAAACAGATGATCCCGCACACCAGAAACGGAACGGCCAGGATCAGGCCGATGAGGATCCCCCCCAGCCCCGTGGGGATCAGAAACGCCAGAAAGGCCATGCAGAAGAGGATGATCCCGGCGATATTCCGACCCGGCATTGACGGAGACACCATGACCGGAGGCGTCTCCACCTTCAGTTGGGGCTCTGCTCCCGTCACCAGTTCATCCAGCGTCACACCGAAGAGCTGGCTCAGCTTCATCAGCCTGTTCAGGTCCGGCACACTGGAATCCGTCTCCCACTTACTGACGGACTGGCGGCTCACCTCCAGCACTTCCGCCAGGTCCCCCTGAGACAGGCGTTTCTCCGCCCGCAGGCGGCTGATGTTGGTTCCAAGGCTCATACCGCGCCCTCCTTTGTGGTTCCAGTATAGTGGGAGAGTGGGCAAAAGTCCACCAAGGGGACCTGAAAATTTGGCAACTGGCAGTTGCACACTGCCAAAAGCCTGAAAAACAGGCAGTCCCGGCGGACTTGCTTGACGAGGAACGGAGGAGGTGCTATTCTATGAAAAGAAGAACGATAGAGGGAGAATGCGCCATGACCCTTTCCCAGCTGCTGGATATCCGTCCCGGTGTCACTGCCGTCATCGGCGGCGGGGGAAAGACCACTCTCCTGCGGACCCTGGGCGAGGAGCTGGCCGGACAGCATCCGGTCCTGCTGTGCACCACCACCAAGATTCTCCCGTTTTCGGACCTGCCCTGCGCCCGGACAGCGGCGGAGCTGGACGAACTGCGCAGGGCGCATCAGCTGCTGTGTGCCGGGACAGACGTACCGGGAACGGGTAAGCTGACGGCCCCAGAGACGCCCATGGCGGTGCTGGCGGAGCAATTCGACTACATTCTGGTGGAGGCGGACGGCGCTGCCCGCCGTCCCCTGAAGGCGCACGCCCCCCACGAGCCGGTGATCCCAACTGAGGCCAATCAGACCATCTGCGTGGTGGGGGCCTCCGGCTTCGGCCGTCCCATCGCTGCGGCCGCTCACCGGCCGGAGCGGTACGCGCTTCTTGCGGGGGTGCCGGAGGCGGCGGAGGCCACGCCGGAGGCCGAGGCGAGGGTGCTTCGATCCGAAGATCTGCACACGAAAGTTTATGTCAATCAGGTGGAGACGCTGTGGAATCTGGCAGATGCCAGGGTCCTGGCGCGCCTGATGGACTGTCCGGTTCTGGCCGGCAGTCTGTGGAGGAGGGAGTATTTTCCATGCTGGTAATCATCCGAGGCGCCGGTGATTTGGCCACCGGTATTGCTCTTCGGCTGAAAAGGGCGCATATATCGGTGATTATGACCGATATACCGGCCCCAACTGCCATCCGGCGGACCGTAGCCTTCTCCCAGGCCATCGTGTTGGGAGAGACAAAGGTGGAGGATGTCACCGCCCGCCGGGTGGAGACACCGGAGGCGGCTATGGCCCTTTTGCAAGAGAATGTAGTCCCGGTGCTGGTGGACCCGGAGGGAGCCTGTATCTCGATTTTGAAGCCGGACGCGGTGGTGGACGCCATCCTGGCCAAGCGGAATCTGGGCACCCGGATCACCGATGCCCCGGTGGTCATCGGCGTGGGGCCGGGCTTCACTGCCGGGGTGGACTGTCACGCGGTGGTGGAGACCATGCGGGGCCACAGCCTGGGCCGGGTGATCCATGCGGGCAGTGCGCTGCCCAATACCGGGATCCCGGGGCTCATCGGCGGCTTTGCCGGGGAACGAGTGCTGCGGGCCCCGGCGGACGGCGTGTTTCACCAGCTGCTGGACATTGGCGCCCAGGTGCGGCAGGGGGATGTGGCCGCCACGGTGAACGGCGTGCCCATGACCTGCACCCTGGACGGCGTCCTGCGGGGTATCCTGCCGGATGGTACCCCGGTGCACAAAGGGATGAAGGCCGGGGACATCGACCCCCGCTGCAAGGTGGAGCACTGCTATACCGCCAGCGACAAGGCCCTGGCCATTGGCGGCGGTGTGCTGGAGGCGATTTTGGACCTGACGGGAGCGATGAAAGACCGCGCAGGTGGGTATTCCGGTTAGGTGCAGCCTGTCGGGGACGATCAAACTGAGGAAACGGGAGGAAGAATCATGCCTGAAAATGATGTCAAGCTGACGAAGCTGGCCAAGTGTGCCGGGTGCGGCGCCAAAGTGGGGGCCGGTGTGCTGGCCCAGCTGCTGGACGGCATCCAGGTGCATCGGGATCCCAATCTGCTGGTGGGGTTCGACAAGAGCGACGACGCCTCGGTCTATAAGGTCAGCGACGATCTGGCCCTGGTGCAGACGGTGGATTTCTTCCCGCCCATTGCCGACGACCCGTACCTGTTCGGACAGATCGCGGCCACCAACGCCCTCTCCGATGTGTACGCCATGGGCGGCGAGCCCAAGCTGTGCCTGAACATCATGGCCGTGCCGGAGTCCATGCCGAAAGAGGCGGTGCACCAGCTGTTGCGAGGCGGCTATAACAAGGTGTATGAGGCGGGGGCGCTCATCACCGGCGGCCACAGCATCCTGGACGACGAGCCCAAGTACGGCCTGGCGGTCACCGGCTTCGTCCATCCGGACCGGGTGCTCACCAACTCCGGCGCCCGGCCGGGGGACGTGCTGCTGCTGACGAAGCCCATCGGTATCGGTGTCCTCACCACCGCACAGAAGGCGGAGATGCTGTCGGCCGAGGGGCGGGCTTTGGCAGAGGAACTGATGACCACCCTGAACAAGTCCGCCCGGGACGCCATGGTAAAGTACCGCGTCCACGCCTGCACGGATGTAACGGGCTTTGGCCTGCTGGGCCACAGCTATGAGATGGCCCAGGGCAGCGATGTGGAGCTGGAGCTGGAGGTGGACGCCATCCACCTGATTCCGGAGGCGCTGGAGTTTGCAAACATGGGGCTGCTGCCAGCGGGGATGTACCGCAACCGCGCCTTTGCGGAGGCGGGCGTGGATGCTGGAGAGACCGTGCTGTGCAAGCAGGACCTGCTCTATGATCCCCAGACCGCTGGGGGCCTCCTCATGGCCGTGGACCCGGCAGACGCGGAGGCGCTGCACCGGGAGCTGCAGGGCCGCGTTCCCAGTGCCCAGCGGATCGGCGTCGTGAAGGCCTACCGAGGCGGGAAACGCATCTTCCTGCGGTGAAAGTCGAAAATGGGAAACAGGTGCCTGCCGGATTTCTGGCAGGCACCTGTTTTGCGCCCGTACCGGGCGGAACCCTTAAACGGGCAGGCGCAGGAGCGCGGCGGCGGCCTGGAAGTAGATCAGCACCGCCCCGGCATCCACAATGGTAGTGATGAGGGGGGAGGCCATGATGGCCGGATCCATGTGGAGCTGCTTGGCGGCAATGGGCAGCATACAGCCCACCAGCTTGGCCAGCACCACCGTGGCCGCCAGGGACAGGGAGATCACCAGGGCGATGGCGCTGTCATGGTACTGAAGGTAGATCCGCAGGCCGTTGGCCGCGGCTAGGACGGCGCTGACGATGGCGGCTACCGCCAGCTCCTTGCGGATCACCCGCAGCGCGTCCCGGGGGCGGATCTCTTCCAGAGCCAGCCCCCGGATCACCAGCGTGGCGCTCTGGGAGCCGCAGTTTCCGCCGGTGTCCATCAGCATGGGTAGAAAGGCCACCAGCAGGGGCACGGCGGAGATGGCGTCCTCGTACCGGGTGATGATAGAGCCGGTGATGGCGGCGGACAGCATCAAAATCAGCAGCCACACTACCCGATGGCGGGCGTGCTCCCAGGCGGAGGCGGCGAAGTAGGGCTTCTCGTCCGGCGTCACCGCCGCCATGATGGAGAGATCCTCTGCGGCGGCCTCCGTCAGGACATCCATGGCATCATCCACGGTGACGATGCCCACCATCCGCTCCTCTCCATCCAGCACCGGCAAGGCCAGCAGGTCATATTTCGCCAGGAGCCGGGCGGCCTCTTCCCGGTCTGTGAGCGTACCCACAGATACCACATCCGTGACCATCAGGTCCGCCACAGCGGCATCCTCCGCGGCTGTCAGCAGGTCCTTGGCCGACACCACGCCCAGCAGCTGCCGGTGCTCCAGCACATAGCAGGTGTAGACCGTCTCCTTGTGGATTCCGGTGCGGCGGATGGTATCCAGCGCCTGCCGGACCGTATCGCCCGGCCGGAGGGAGACAAACTCCGGCGTCATGACGCTGCCGGCACTGTCCGCCGGATAGCGCAGCAGGGCATTTACCGCCATACGGCGCTGAGGGCTGGCGGAGCGGAGGATGCGGGTCACCAGGTTAGCGGGAAGCTCCTCCAGAAAATCCGCCGCGTCGTCCAGATGCAGGGCGTCAAAAATCTGCTGCAGCTCCCCGTCCGCGAAAGAGCGGGCCAGGGTGGCCTGAGTGGGACCGGGGAGATAGGAGAACACATCTGCCGCCAGGTCCTTGGGCAGCGTGCGGAACACCGCCGCCTGCCGGGCACCGTCCTCCACGGAGTCCAGGAGGGCGGCGATGTCCACGGCACCGCGGCCCTGCCAAAGGGCGCGGAGCGCCTCGCCGTCCCGGCTCTCCAAAAGCTGAAAGATCTGATCCTTGTTGAACATGGTCATAGTCGTTACCTCGCTTTCGTCTGTATTGTCTGGGTGGCTGACTGGCACTTTCCATGGTCCGCACCTCCTTTCTGCATAAAACTCTATGCGCGCTCGCGCGTTAGGAACATCGGCTGTGTGAGGTTTTGCGCATCCTTTCCAGCTGCCCCGAAGGGACGGGGAAATGGCGCGTTTGAATTTTTGGCCGTGCTTTTCCGCAGCAAAAAAATCCCTGCCGGAAATCCGGCAGGGAGAGCTGCACACAATGGGCGTCTTCGTCCAAGCTTTAGCTTCACGGGGCGTAGCAACTGCGTTAAGCGGCGCCTTGTTGTCGACGCGGCCTGTTGACCAGCTGGTTGTGTCTCCACAACTGTGCGGCAGCAGTCTTTGGATGATTCCGAATCCCCGTGGTAGCCTCACCTACCGATTCGCCGTCATTATAACCGCCTGGACGGACGTTTGTCAACCCCGTCGCCTCAAAAAATTTTTCGCCATGGCCTCACAGCGCCTTCCGGTGCTGGTTCATGATACGGGCGAACAGCACGCCGTTGGAGGGCGGGGTGTATGTAATGGCATTGGCTCCGGCCTGGATGGTGCGGAGGATCGACTCCTCTGTGGGGCCGCCGGTGGCGATGATGGGAACCTCCGGGAAGTCCCGGCGGATCTCCGCCACGATCTCCGGCGTGGCGGCGGCGCCGGAGACATTGAGAAAGTCGGCTCCCGCCTCCAGGCGGCTGCCGATGTCCGTGTGAGCGGAGACCACCGTGATGACCACGGGAATGTCCACCACCTTTTTGATCTGGCGGATGACATCGTCGGAGGTGGGGGCATTCAGCACCACGCCGTAGGCACCCTGGTGCTCGGACTGGATGGCCAGCCGGACGGAGCGGGAGCCGGTGGTGATTCCGCCGCCCACGCCCACGAATACCGGCACGTCGGACACGCTGATGATGGCCTGGGAGATCACCGGCTGGGGCGTGAAGGGATAGACGGCGATGATGGCGTCCGCGTTGATGTTCTTGATGATGGCTACATCGGTGGAAAAGGCCAGGGACTTGATGCGCCGGCCGAAAATGCGGATGCCGCTGCACTCGCTGACGCAGGCGGGGATGGTCAGGGAGTGATTGCGCAGCGTCCCAGTGTAGGAGGGGACCTGTTTTGCCATAGGGACTCCTTTCTCCTGGCGGCAGACCGCCGGGCACAGGTGGTTGTTCACAGGCAAATTATACCGCAGGAAGCCACGCGGGACAAGCCCGGATCCGGGCTTGCTTTTTTTCCGGCGGGAGATATACTGTTAAGAGACGAGATGTGTCGGGACGGCACAGGGGAACAGGAGGACGGCTATGGATCGCTTTTCCATTCTGGTGGGAGATATCACCCGTTCGGACGCGGAGGCCATTGTCAACGCGGCCAATCCCACGCTGCTGGGCGGCGCCGGGGTGGACGGGGCCATCCACGCGGCGGCGGGGCCGGAGCTGCTGGCGGAGTGCCGGACGCTGGGGGGCTGCGAGCGGGGGCGGGCCAAGCTGACGGCGGGCTACCGCCTGCGGGCCCGGTATGTGATCCACACGCCGGGTCCCGTCTGGCAGGGCGGGGAGCAGGGGGAGGCGGCCCTGCTGGCCTCCTGCTACCGCAGCTGCCTGCTTTTGGCGGAGGCCCACAGCATCCGCACCCTAGACTTCTGCTCCATATCCACGGGAGTCTACGGGTATCCGTTGCCGCTGGCGGCCACCGTGGCCCTGCGGGCCATCATGGACTTCCTGGCGGACCATGCCCTGCCGGAGCGGGTGCGGATGGTCTGCCATTCGGAGCAGGCGGCAGAGGTCTACCGCCGGACCTGGAACCTCTGGTACGCGGAGGGCAAGGACCAGCGGATGTAAAGAACGCCGGAGCGGGACCTTTCCCGCTCCGGCGTTTGTCACTCTTCGTTTCTTTTGTCACTCTTTTTGACCTTTTTGTATCCGTTTTGACCCGATTTTTCCCGGGGCATTCCGTATGATAGACTCAAATAAGAGATGAAAGAAAGGTATCCCATCATGAAACGACTGGTTTCCCTTCTGCTGTCCTGCCTGCTGCTGAGCTCCTGCGGCACCATTGTGACCCCCGCCAAGACCCCGCCGGAGCATTTGGTGTCAGAGGCGCCCCCGGCTCAGGTTCTCCCCGCTCCCGGCGAGATGCCGGAGCTCCTCCCGGACAGCCAGGAGGCAGGCGGGGAGAATGCTTCGGAGCCCTCCCTGGAAGAGGGTGGCGGAACTCCCGTGGAGACGCTGCCGGAGCCCCAGCGGGTGGTGGATCCCACCCGCCCCATGGTGGCCCTGACCTTTGACGATGGTCCCCACGCGGTCTACACGGACCAGATTTTGGATATTCTGGAGGAGCACGGCGCGGTGGCTACCTTCTTCGAAGTGGCGCGGAATCTCCCCAAGGCGCCGGAGGCAGTCCGCCGGGCGGCGGACATGGGCTGCGAGATCGGCAGCCACTCTTACCGCCACGCAAACCTGGGCAAGATGGATCAGGCCGCCCAGCAGGCGGATCAGGCCGCGGCGGACGCGCTGTTTCAGGAGGTGCTGGGGACCACGCCCGCGCTGCTGCGGCCGCCCTATGGCTCCATGAACAAGACGCTGAAGACCACCTCCGGCCGGAGCATCGTCACTTGGTCCATCGACACGGAGGACTGGCGCTCCAAGGACGCGGACAAGGTGGTGACCGGCGTGGAGAACGCCGGGAATCTGGACGGACAGGTGATCCTGCTCCACAGCATCTACGAGAGCACGGTGGCGGCCACGGAGGTCCTGGTGCCCTGGCTGCTGGAGCAGGGCTACCAGCTGGTGACGGTCAGCGAGCTGATCCAGCTGCGCTTTGGGGATCAGGTGGAGCCCAACCGCACCTATAATTACGACTACTTCCGCTTCCAGGTGCCGCCCCTGCCTGCGGAGACGGCGCCCGCCGCCGCGTGAGCGGCAGGCAACCGACGGTTGCTTTACGCCGCTGCCCTGCTGTGATAGACTGGTCTCGAGGTGATGGGAATGGAGTTTCAAGAGGTGTTCGCCCAGCTGCGGCAGCGGACGGGTCTGTCCCAGAGCGAGGTGGCGGAGCGGCTGTTTGTCACCCGGCAGGCAGTGAGCCGCTGGGAACGGGGAGAGACGATCCCGGAGGTGGAGACGCTCCAGGCGCTGTCAAGGCTGTTCGGTGTGTCCATCAACACCCTGCTGGGCAGTCCCCGGACCCTGGTCTGTCAGAGCTGTGGAATGCCGCTGAACGATGACATCCTGGCCAAAAACACAGACGGCAGCTTCAATGAGCAGTACTGCATGTGGTGCTGGGATGGAGAGGGCTTTGCCCAGGACTGCACCATGGAGGAGATGGTGGAGCACTGCCTGCCCCACATGCCCCTGGGCCGGACGGATCCGGAGGCGTGCCGCGCCTATATGCGGAGCCTTCTGCCCACACTGGGGCGATGGAAAGAGAACTGACACAAGCGCCGGACTGCGGAAACCCGCGGTCCGGCGCCTGGATTTTTTCAGGACAGCTGCGCAAGACAGCTTTCGCACACATAGATCCCATGGGGGAGCTGCCTGAGAGAATCCGCAGCATGGCAGCAGATGCAGGATGGTTCCTTCTTGCGGAGGATCACCGCGTGAGATGCTTCATCCAGAGAAAAAGAGACGCTGTCTCCTTCATCCAACAACATAGCCCGGCGCAGATCGATGGGAATGACGATCCGCCCCAACTCATCCAATTTTCGCATGTGGCCTGTTTCACATATCATTGCCCCATCTCCTTGCGGAAGTGATGAAAAAAGGATAGCACGTCGGTCAGAAAAAGTCAACAAAAACAATTATTTTTTAGAATATAAATAAACGTATTAGATTACATTCATCCCATATAATAAAGCCCATGAGGTGCATGGATATGGGAAGTGGACAGGTATTCGATTTCGGGCTTCGGCTCCGGAAACTGCGGGAAAACAAACACCTCTCTCAGGAGGAGCTTGGGAAACGCGTCGGCGTCACCAAAGGAAGTATTTATCGCTACGAAAGCAATGTTCAATCCCCATCTCTGGAGACAGCGAAAAAGCTGGCGGTGGTACTGGGGACAACACTGGACAATCTGGCCGGTCTGGAAGATGGAATCGTCATCCGGCTTCCCAATCTGTCCGAAGCAGAAGAAGCTGCCCTGCGTGAGTTTATCCGTCGATTCATTTCCTGAGACGTTGACAACGGACCTTTGCGGTTGTGTATTCGGCCGCCGTGAACAGAGGCCGGGGTCCCGAAACTGATAATATAAGGCGAAAGCCGCTGCATCAACCGATGCAGCGGCTCTTTTTACGCCTTTGCCAGATACGCCCCGCAGGCATTCCGGGCATCGGCGGCGGTTTTTTCCTCGTCGATGGTGACGAGATGCCCCTCCTTCACCACGACCCGGCCGTTCACCACCGTGCAGTCCACCGGGCCGCGGAGGCCTACCGTGGCCAGCACGTCGGCGGGACTGTACGCGCCGCCCACCAGCTCCAGTCGGCGGGAATCCACCAGGAAGAGGTCCGCGCACTTGCCCACGGCCAGCTGCCCGATGTCCTCCCGGCCCAGCAGCCGGGCGCTGCCCCGGGTGGCCATCTTCAGCACCTGATACCCAGAGGGGGGCCTTCTCGCTGGAGGTCAGCCGGTGGAGCAAGTAGCACACCCGCAGCTCCTCCATCAGGGACGACCCGTCGTTGCTGGCGGAGCCGTCCACCGCCAATCCCACCGGGACGCCCAGCGCCAGCATCTCCGGCACCCGGGCCACGCCGGAGGCCAGCTTCATGTTGCTGATGGGGCAGTGGGCCACGCCGGTGCCGGTGCGGGCCAGCTCCCGCAGCTCCTCGTCGTTGAAGTGGATGCCGTGGGCGTACCACACATCCGGGCCTGTCCACCCCAGGGACGCCATGTACTCCAGCGGCCGGACGCCGTAGTGCTCCAGGGTGTAGCGCTCCTCGTCCCTCGTCTCACACAGGTGGGTGTGGAGCCGGACGCCGTACTGCCGGGCCAGGATGGCGCTCTGCCGCAGCAGCTCTCCGCTGACGGAGAAGGGGGAGCAGGGAGCCAGGGCCACCTGCCGCATGGACCCGAAGGACGGGTCATGGTACGCCTCGATCACCCGGGCGGAGTCCTTCATGATGGCGTCCACCGTCTGGACCACGCTGTCCGGCGGCAGGCCGCCGTCCTTGCGGGAGAGGTCCATGCTGCCCCGGGAGGCGAACATCCGCATCCCCAGCTCCTCCGCGGCGGCGAACTGGGCGCCGATCAGGTCTCCGCATCCGGCGGGAAAGACATAGTGGTGGTCAAAGCAGGTGGTGCAGCCGTGCTTCAGCAGCTCCCCCATGCCGGTGAGGGAGCTGAGGCGCACCACCTGCTCGTCCAGGCCCTTCCAGATCTCATACAGGGCGGTGAGCCAGTCGAACAGCTCCAGATTCTGCACCTGGGGCAGGTTCCGGGAGAACACCTGATACAGGTGGTGGTGGGTGTTGATGAGGCCGGGATAGCACCAGTAATGGGACCCGTCGATCACAGTGTCTGCGGTCTGGGGCAGGTCTGGGCCCAGACCGCGGATGATGCCGTTTTCGCAATAGAGGTCGGCGTGCTCCAGCACGGCGTCGCCGTCATCACAGGTGAGGATGGTCCGCAGATTGCGCAGCAGCAAAGAGGACATGGCGGTCACGCTCCTTTCTGCTCCCAGTATAAAGGACGGCGGGAGAAAGGTCAACTTTCCCGGGAAAACTTCTTGCGGAAACGGGGAGGATGTGATACGCTGAGAGCAATTTCGGATCACCGGGAGGAACACGGTTATGCTGGACATCTTTGATATTCTGGGCCCTGTGATGGTGGGCCCCTCCAGCTCCCATACAGCGGGGGCGGTGCGGATCGGCCGCATGGCCAGGACCCTGCTGGGGGCGGAAGTGGCGCGGGCGGACATCGGCCTCCACGGCTCCTTTGCCGATACCGGCCGAGGCCACGGCACGGACCGGGCGCTGGTGGCGGGCCTCCTGGGGATGAAGCCGGACGATCTGGGCATTCCTCAGAGCTTTGAGATCGCCGCCAACCAGGGGTTGGAATTCCACTTCCACACGGCCCGTCTGCGGGATGCCCACCCCAACACGGCGGTGCTGACGGTGGAGAGTGCCGACGGGCGGAAGCTGGAGCTGCAGGCGGCCTCCACCGGCGGCGGCCGCATCCGGGTGGATCGGCTGGATGGAGTGGAGGTGAGCTTCACCGGCATCTTCAACACCCTGGTGGTCCGCCACCAGGACGTGGCCGGAGAGCTGTCCCGGATTCTCAATGAGCTCTCCGTCAGCGGGGTGAACATCGCCAACATGAGCCTGAACCGGGACCGCCGGGGCGGCGCTGCCCTGACGGTGGTGGAGACGGACCAGAAGATCCCGGCGGATGCCCTGGAGCGTATCCAGGCGCTCTACGGCGTCTTGGGCGCCACCTACTACGAGAAGGAGGAAGACTGAAATGGCTCTGGATTCCATGCAGGAGATCTTCGACAAGATCCAGGCGGGGCGGAAGCCCTTCTGGCAGGTGGTGCGGGATACGGACGTGGAGGAGCGGCAGGTGACGGCGGAGGCCTCCTTTGAGAAGATGCACGCCACCTGGCGGGCCATGGTGGAGTCCGTGGACACCTACCGGGCGGACCGGCGCAGCGTCAGCGGCCTGGTGGGGGGCGACGCCCAGAGGATGTGGGACTACGCCGCCCAGCAGGAGACGCTCTGCGGCCCCTATCTGCAGGAGGTGATCGCTACGGCCCTGTGCGTGGCGGAGTCCAACGCCTGCATGCACCGGATCGTGGCGGCACCCACGGCGGGGGCCTGCGGCGTGCTGCCGGCTGTGCTGGTGCCGCTGTACCGCCGGGGCGCTGTAGATGAGGAGGCCATCGTCCGGGCGCTGTATGTGGCTGCCGGTATCGGCGCGGTGGTTGGCTACCGGGCGTCCATCTCCGGCGCCTCCGGCGGCTGCCAGGCGGAGGTAGGCACGGCTGCGGCCATGGCGGCGGGGGCCCTGGTGGACCTGCGGGGCGGCGGGCCGGAGCAGATCGGCCACGCCGTGGCGATGGCGCTGAAGAACCTGATGGGCCTGGTGTGCGATCCGGTGGCGGGACTGGTGGAGGTCCCCTGCGTCAAGCGAAACGTCATCGGCGCGGTGAATGCCGTCAGCGCGGCGGACATGGCCCTGGCGGGCATTGAGAGCCGGGTGCCTGTGGACCAGGTGATCGACTGCATGGGCGACGTGGGCCGCCGGCTGCCGGTAGAGCTGCGGGAGACCGCTCTGGGCGGTCTCGCCGCCACACCATTCGGACAGAGCGTGAAGGCAAAGCGGGAAGAGCGCCGCTCCCAGGAACAGGAGCTGTGAGGACGAAAGAAGGACCTGCCCTGCGGCAGGTCCTTCTTTTTGCGAAAGGGAAGATCAGGCGTTCCGGCTGGCCAGGACTTTCTGGAACCAGTCCTTGCCGTCTACAAAGCGGGAGACCAAAAAGCTCACCACATAGTCGCCGGCGGAGTTGATCATGGTAGCGGGGGGATCCACCAGGTTTCCGATGGTGATGGCGATGGGATAGGCGATGGCCAGCTGGTCCGGGAAGAACACGGAGCACATGATGAACTCGCCGATGTAGCCGCCGCCGGGGACGCCGGACATGCCCACGGAGGACAGCACGGCCACAATCACCATCAGTGCCATGTCGCCGATGCTGTCAAAGGGCCGGCCGAACACGCCGAAGAGGAACGTGATCTTCAGAATGCAAGAGAAGCAGGAGCCATCCATGTGCATGGTGGCGCCCAGAGGAACCACGATCTCGCTGACATCCTTGGAGATACCGGTGGCCTCCGCCTCTTCCATGTTGGTGGGGATGGTGGCCACGGAGGAGCAGGTGCCCAGGGAAGTGATGGCAGGTTTGGCGATGTGCCGGAACATTTCCTTGACCGCTCCCTTGCCGCCGCCGAACCAGGCGAACAAGGGGAAGGCCACAAAAATATAAATGAAGCAGAGGGGATAGTACACCACCAGAGCCCGGGCATAGTCCGTAGCGATCTGGGAGCCGTAGGTGGCCACCAGGTTGGCGAAGAAGCCGAAGAAGGCGATGGGGGCGTAGTAGGTGACTAGCTGAACGACCTTCATCATAGCTTCGGACAGGCTGGTGAGGAATCTTGCAATCAGGCTGTCAGGACCCGGCCCCAGATTTACGCCGAAGCCGAACAGAATGGAGAAGACGATCAGGGGCAGCATGGCGCTGCGGCTGAGCAGGCCGGAGAAGTCGCTCACCGTGAAGAAGTTCACGATCAGGTCCGGGATGGAGATGGGATCCTCCACCACGCCCTCAGTCAGGTTGGTCCAGGGCTCCAGAACCGGGGGGAAGATCTTCATAATGACGATCATGATGACCGCAGCGATGGCGCCGGTGATGACGAAGGTCAGCACGGTGGTGCCCATGATCTTGCCGGCCCGTTTGCGGCTCTTCATGGTAGCCACAGACCCGGCAATGGACGAAAACACCATGGGCACCACGATGCAGAACATCATATTCAGGAACAGGGTGCCCAGAGGTTCCAGCACCGTGGCGCCGGTGCTGATGACGTTCCCCTCCGCATCCAGCTCCTGGGGGAAGATCCAGCCCACGATGGAGCCCAGGATCATGGCCCCCAGCATGACGGCCAGAAATGCATAGTTCCGGGCAACAGACTTTTTGCTCAGCTGTGTACTCATTCTCTCTCCTCCAATACATATTGAAATAGCTGCTGACCTGTATGGCCTTCCGGCCTTACATTATAATTAGGTCCTCATCCGTAACTTCACCCCGGCACACCACGTTGGTGGGGCCTGTCAGATAAAGGCTGGCGATATGGGAGTGGACCCGCTCCGCGTCGATCACCAAGCGGCCGCCGGTCATATCCACCTGTACGCCGTGGCCGGAGACTTTGCCCTGCAGAGTCAGCACGGTCACCACAGATCCGGTGCCAGTGCCGCAGGCATAGGTGAAGTCCTCCACGCCGCGTTCAAATGTCCGCTCGAAAATCAGATCTTCACCGGTGATCTCGTAGAAGTTCACATTGGCACCCTTGGGAAAGACCTTGTTCCACCGAATGGCCCGGCCCAGCTCCCGCAGCTCGTTTTCGTCCGCTTGGCGCAGTCCGGCGTATGGCACCACGGCGTGGGGGATGCCGGGATTTCCCAGCTCCACATAGGAGCAGACGTATGTCACGCCGTCTGCCTCTACCGGGCTATCCAGTCGTACGGTGGTGGGGTCGTTCAGCCGGATGCGGTACAGCCGCTGGTCGATCCGCCGGCCGGTGACGATGCCTGCCGTGGTCTCCACAGTCTGCGTCTCTCCGGCCAGCCCGTTTTCGTAGCCATACCGGCAGATGCAGCGGGCACCGTTCCCACACATCTCACCTACGCTGCCATCAGAATTATAGAACAGCATCCGATAATCTCCGCCCTGGGAGGGGGCATCCACAACCATCAACCCGTCCGCCCCGATGGACATGTGCCGTTCACACAGCGTCCGGGCGATTTGTGGAAGCTGCTCCAGGGGGGAGGTGCTCCTCCAGGTTGTTCAGAATCACAAAGTCATTTCCCGCGCCGTTCATTTTCCAAAATCTCAAGTTTCCACCTCCTTCTTGTATACACATTATTATAACAGCGAGAACTGAGAATGAAAAGCAGAGAATGTGCGGAAAACCATGCAGAACCTGCGAAATCCACGTCAGTGGGAAGACGGTCGAAAAAAATCGAGAAAAGAGGAAAAAGGTATTGACAAAAGGGGAAGGATTTGGTATTCTAACAAAGCTGTCGGCGCGGTGATGAGCCGGGCCGGGAAGAAATGAAAAAAGTTCTTGACAGCAAGGCTGAGATGTGGTAACCTAAACAGGTTGCTGCTGATACGAGATGGATCGGATGTCAAAAAACTTCTGAAAAAAGTTCTTGACAAACGAAATGAAATCGAGTATAATAGCAATGTTCCGCCGGGAACGGCGTGCACCTTGTAAATTAAACAACGTAACGAAAAGGAAGCACCAGAAGGCGAGCTCATTTAGGTGAGTTTGCCAAAGGACAAAGCCGTCTCACTGGGTTGAGTCAATTACCGGTGAGATGGAGAAATGAAGCTATGACAAATAGCTCTATGAAGGTTTGAACGGACTACGGTTCGTTTAGATACCATTTTATAGAGAGTTTGATCCTGGCTCAGGACGAACGCTGGCGGCGTGCTTAACACATGCAAGTCGAACGGAGCACCCTTGACTGAGGTTTCGGCCAAATGATAGGAATGCTTAGTGGCGGACTGGTGAGTAACGCGTGAGGAACCTGCCTTCCAGAGGGGGACAACAGTTGGAAACGACTGCTAATACCGCATGACGCATGACCGGGGCATCCCGGGCATGTCAAAGATTTTATCGCTGGAAGATGGCCTCGCGTCTGATTAGCTAGATGGTGGGGTAACGGCCCACCATGGCGACGATCAGTAGCCGGACTGAGAGGTTGACCGGCCACATTGGGACTGAGATACGGCCCAGACTCCTACGGGAGGCAGCAGTGGGGAATATTGGGCAATGGACGCAAGTCTGACCCAGCAACGCCGCGTGAAGGAAGAAGGCTTTCGGGTTGTAAACTTCTTTTGTCAGGGAAGAGTAGAAGACGGTACCTGACGAATAAGCCACGGCTAACTACGTGCCAGCAGCCGCGGTAATACGTAGGTGGCAAGCGTTGTCCGGATTTACTGGGTGTAAAGGGCGTGCAGCCGGGCCGGCAAGTCAGATGTGAAATCTGGAGGCTTAACCTCCAAACTGCATTTGAAACTGTAGGTCTTGAGTACCGGAGAGGTTATCGGAATTCCTTGTGTAGCGGTGAAATGCGTAGATATAAGGAAGAACACCAGTGGCGAAGGCGGATAACTGGACGGCAACTGACGGTGAGGCGCGAAAGCGTGGGGAGCAAACAGGATTAGATACCCTGGTAGTCCACGCTGTAAACGATGGATACTAGGTGTGCGGGGACTGACCCCCTGCGTGCCGCAGTTAACACAATAAGTATCCCACCTGGGGAGTACGATCGCAAGGTTGAAACTCAAAGGAATTGACGGGGGCCCGCACAAGCGGTGGATTATGTGGTTTAATTCGAAGCAACGCGAAGAACCTTACCAGGGCTTGACATCCTACTAACGAAGTAGAGATACATCAGGTGCCCTTCGGGGAAAGTAGAGACAGGTGGTGCATGGTTGTCGTCAGCTCGTGTCGTGAGATGTTGGGTTAAGTCCCGCAACGAGCGCAACCCCTATTGTTAGTTGCTACGCAAGAGCACTCTAGCGAGACTGCCGTTGACAAAACGGAGGGAGGTGGGGACGACGTCAAATCATCATGCCCCTTATGTCCTGGGCTACACACGTAATACAATGGCGGTCAACAGAGGGAGGCAAAGCCGCGAGGCAGAGCAAACCCCAAAAGCCGTCCCAGTTCGGATCGCAGGCTGCAACCCGCCTGCGTGAAGTCGGAATCGCTAGTAATCGCGGATCAGCATGCCGCGGTGAATACGTTCCCGGGCCTTGTACACACCGCCCGTCACACCATGAGAGTCGGGAACACCCGAAGTCCGTAGCCTAACCGCAAGGAGGGCGCGGCCGAAGGTGGGTTCGATAATTGGGGTGAAGTCGTAACAAGGTAGCCGTATCGGAAGGTGCGGCTGGATCACCTCCTTTCTAAGGAGACCTGGGCAGAGCAAGCTCTGCCTGGAATTCCTGGTCAGCTGGAGCGGAAAAGGAGTTACGTTGTTTAATTTAGAGGGCGTACGCCGGGAGATAGAAGGGGATATAGCTCAGCTGGGAGAGCGCCTGCCTTGCAAGCAGGAGGTCGCCGGTTCGAACCCGACTATCTCCACCAAGAGAATAAAGCGTCACCTCGTCCAAGACGAGGGCCCGTAGCTCAGCTGGCTAGAGCGTACGACTGATAATCGTAAGGTCGGTGGTTCGAGCCCACTCGGGCCCACCAGGCGATTTGCCTTTGGATTTGAAGACCTGATCGAAAGATCGGATCTTCAAATCTGACTGCAAAAGCGGTTGGAAGCTGTGCCGGAGACAAGCGGAAGCTTGCGGACGGCGATCTGCACCTTGAAAACTGAACAATGTGACAAAAGCAAGTAAGGCAACAGAGAGGTTTCTCTGTGGAGACACAGAGGAAACAAATTGATTGTGGAACAGCATCCGAAAGGATGCAGGGTGACATACAATTTCGATCTTTGTAAAGCCTGCATAATTCTCAAAGAGAACCAAGAATTCTCTGACAAGTCGCTGTGAGAACAGCGATAGGTCAAGCTGGAAAGAGCGCAAGGGGAATGCCTTGGCATCAGGAGCCGAAGAAGGACGTGACAAGCTGCGAAAAGCCTCGGGGAGGAGCAAATATCCATTGATCCGGGGATATCCGAATGGGGCAACCCGGCTGGACAATATCCAGTCATCCTGCGTTGAACAAAATAGGCGTAGGAAGGGAACCGCCTGAACTGAAACATCTAAGTAGGGCGAGGAAGAGACATCAACCGAGATTCCGCAAGTAGTGGCGAGCGAACGCGGAAGAGGCCAAACCGAGGGATTTATTCCTCGGGGTTGCGGACAGTCATTTAGCGGAAGTTATCTAGGAGAAGGGTCTGGGAAGGCCCGCCACAGAGGGTGAGAGCCCCGTATCCGAAAGAGAAGGCCGTGCGACTGAATCCAGAGTACCGCGGGACACGTGAAACCCCGTGGGAAACAGGGGGGACCACCCTCCAAGCCTAAATACTACCTGATGACCGATAGAGGAGCAGTACCGTGAGGGAAAGGTGAAAAGGACCCCGGGAGGGGAGTGAAAGAGAACCTGAAACCTTGTGCTTACAAGCTGTCAAAGCACGTTAACGTGTGATGGCGTACTTTTTGTAGAACGGTCCGGCGAGTTATAGTAACGAGCGAGCTTAAGGCATTCAGTGCCGGAGGCGAAGCGAGAGCGAGTCTGAATAGGGCGTAAAGTTCGTTGCCATAGACCCGAAACCGGGTGACCTACCCATGAGCAGGTTGAAGTGGGGGTGAAACCCCATGGAGGACCGAACCGACCCCCGTTGCAATGGTGGCGGATGACTTGTGGGTAGCGGTGAAATTCCAATCGAACTCGGAGATAGCTGGTTCTCCCCGAAATAGCTTTAGGGCTAGCGTTATGTTAGATTACCGGAGGTAAAGCACTGAATGGTAGCGGGGCCGATAAGGTTACCAACGCCTATCAAACTAAGAATGCCGGCTAATTGATGCATAGCAGTCAGACAGTGTGAGATAAGTTTCATTGTCAAAAGGGAAACAGCCCAGACCTACAGCTAAGGTCCCGAATAGATGCTGAGTGGAAAACGATGTGGAGTTGCGAAAACAACCAGGATGTTGGCTTAGAAGCAGCCACTCATTAAAAGAGTGCGTAATAGCTCACTGGTCGAGTGACTCTGCGCGGAAAATGTAACGGGGCTAAGCATCTAACCGAAGCTTAGGATTGTCGTAAGACAGTGGTAGGGGAGCGTTCCATGTGGGGTGAAGTCGTAGCGGAAGCAGCGGTGGACTGCATGGAAGTGAGAATGCCGGAATGAGTAGCGAGAATTATGTGGGAATCATAATGGCCGAAAATCTAAGGTTTCTTGGGGAAGGTTCGTCCGCCCAAGGTAAGCCGGGAGCTAAGGCGAGGCCGAAAGGCGTAGTCGATGCACATACGGTAGAAATTCCGTAGCCACCGAACTTTAAGTCAGAGGGACACTTTTGGATAGCGGAACCCGGGCGTTGGTTGACCCGGGCGAAAGGGAGCGAAAATATAGTAGCGAAGTCCGCGATGCTGAGAGGCGAGAAAAGCTCTGATGGATACTAAGGTGCCCGTACCGCAAACCGACACAGGTAGATGAGGAGAGAATCCTAAGGCCAACGGGAGAAGGGTTGTTAAGGAACGCGGCAAGTTGACCCCGTAACTTCGGAATAAGGGGAGCCTCGAAAGAGGCCGCAGTGAAAAGGCCCAAGCAACTGTTTACCAAAAACACAGGTCTATGCTAAATCGAAAGATGACGTATATGGGCTGACGCCTGCCCGGTGCCGGAAGGTTAAGAGGAGATGTCAGCGCAAGCGAAGCATTGAATTGAAGCCCCGGTAAACGGCGGCCGTAACTATAACGGTCCTAAGGTAGCGAAATTCCTTGTCAGGTAAGTTCTGACCCGCACGAAAGGCGTAATGATTTGGGCACTGTCTCAACAGCCCGCCCGGCGAAATTGTAGTACTGGTGAAGATACCAGTTACCCGCAACTAGACGGAAAGACCCCATGGAGCTTTACTGCAGCTTAATACTGGAATTCGGTAACCCATGTACAGGATAGGTGGGAGGCTTGGAAGCAGGGGCGTCAGCTCCTGTGGAGCCGCCGGTGGGATACCACTCTTGGATTGCTGAATTTCTAACCTGCGGCCGTGAATCCGGTCGGGGGACACTGTTAGGCGGGCAGTTTGACTGGGGCGGTCGCCTCCTAAAGAGTAACGGAGGCGCTCAAAGGTTGGCTCAGCACGGACGGAAATCGTGCAGTGAGTGTAAACGTAAAAGCCAGCCTAACTGCGAGACCGACGGGTCGAGCAGTAACGAAAGTTGGAGTTAGTGATCCGGTGGTATGTGAGTGGAAATGCCATCGCTCAACGGATAAAAGCTACCCTGGGGATAACAGGCTGATCTCCCCCAAGCGTCCACAGCGACGGGGAGGTTTGGCACCTCGATGTCGGCTCGTCACATCCTGGGGCTGAATTCGGTCCCAAGGGTTCGGCTGTTCGCCGATTAAAGTGGCACGCGAGCTGGGTTCAGAACGTCGTGAGACAGTTCGGTCCCTATCTGTTGCGGGCGGAAGAGATTTGAAGGGAGCTGTCCTTAGTACGAGAGGACCGGGATGGACGTACCTCTGGTGCACCAGTTGTCCTGCCAAGGGCATAGCTGGGTAGCTAAGTACGGACGAGATAAACGCTGAAAGCATCTAAGCGTGAAACTCCCCCTAAGATGAGATCTCTCACCTCGAAAGAGGGTAAGGGCCCAGGAAGACTACCTGGTAGATAGGCCGGAGGTGGAAGTGCAGTAATGTATGGAGCTGACCGGTACTAATCGCCCGAGGGCTTGACCTACGAGAAAGCAGGCGAGCCTGAAAGCAGCGTCACATTGTTCGGTTTTGAGGGTGCAGGGAAGCATGCTCAAGGGATTTGCACCTTTAGCTCAGTTGGTAGAGCAACTGACTCTTAATCAGTGGGTCCCCGGTTCGAGTCCGTGAAGGTGCACCATGGCCCGTTGGTCAAGTGGTTAAGACAGCGGCCTCTCACGCCGTTAACATCGGTTCGAATCCGGTACGGGTCACCAGACTTTTCAAGGGCGAAAGTTCTTGACAAGGGAAGCGAAATACAATATAATACAGTTTGTTCTCCGGCAAGACCGGATGACATAGAGTTGGTGCTGATTAGGGCGAGGGTCCACCCGTTCCCATTCCGAACACGGCAGTTAAGCTCGTTCCTGCTGACAATACTTGGCTGGCGACGGCCCGGGAAGATAGGTAGCGCCAACACTGAGAGGCCACATCGTTTGATGTGGCCTTTTTTCGTCGCATGGGAGGCATCGTTTTGCAATATCATCAAGTGGTCAAAGGAAGATTTCTACGGCGGCCCAACCGTTTTATCGCCCATGTGGAGACAGAAGACGGGCTGCAGATCTGCCATGTAAAAAACACCGGACGCTGCCGGGAGCTGCTGGTGCCGGGAGCAGCGGTCTATCTGGAAAAGGCCGCAAATTCTGCGAGAAAGACAGCGTATGACCTTATCGCCGTGGAGAAAGGGGCCTTGCTGATCAATATGGATGCGCAGGCCCCAAATCGTGTTTTTCAGGAGTGGGCCGCCCAAGGACATTTCCTGCCAGATCTAAAGTCCATTCAACCGGAATATCATTATGGAGAGTCCCGTCTGGACTTTGCGCTGACAACAGAAGCCGGGCTGCACTTGGTGGAAGTCAAGGGTGTTACCTTGGAGGAAAACGGTGTTGTCCGATTTCCGGACGCGCCGACAGAACGGGGCGTGAAGCATATTCACGAGTTACAGCGGGCTGTCCGGGAGGGACTGGGCGCTACCCTGTTTTTTGTGATCCAGATGCACGGCGTGGATCGCTTCTCTCCCAACGACGCCACCCATCCGGCCTTCGGTGCGGCCCTTCGGGAGGCAGCTGCCTGGGGTGTCCAAGTGTACGCCTATGACTGCCTGGTGACGCCGGATAGTTTGACTATCCACCAGCCGGTGCCGGTGGTATTATAAGGGAGCGGCAATATGGGATTTTTGGAATTGCTGTTGATCGGCGTGGGGCTCTCGATGGACGCCTTTGCTGTAGCGGTGTGCCAGGGACTCTGTATGCCAAAACTGAATCTGCGCTATGCGGCTGTGATTGCGCTGTTTTTTGGCGGATTTCAGGCGCTGATGCCCTATGCCGGCTGGCTGCTGGGCGCCCAATTTGCCGGGTACATCCAACATCTGGACCACTGGCTGGCTTTTTTTCTGCTGGCATTCATCGGCGGTAAGATGGTGTGGGAGTCTTTGAAAGGGGAGGCGGAGGAGACGGCCTGTGCGGTGAGTGTGACGCTGGATTATAAGCAGCTGCTGCTGATGGCGGTGGCTACCAGCATCGACGCATTGGCTGTTGGGGTCACGTTTGCATTTTTGAACGTGGACATCCTGCCTGCTGTGACGGTCATCGGCTGCACGACTTTTGTGATCTCCCTGGCGGGTGTGGTGATCGGGACCTTTTTCGGCGCCCGCCTTCAGCGCTGGGCGGAGATCGCCGGCGGTGTGATCCTGATCCTTCTGGGTGGAAAGATTCTTCTGGAGCACCTGGGGATCCTGTAAGCGCCTATAAAAAACAGCGAAGTGGAAAACGCCCCGGGCCATTTGGCCCGGGGCGCTGGTTATCTTATGAAATCTCAGCAGCAGGGATTGGGATTGCAGCCGCAGTTGTTGTTGCAGCCGCAGCCGCAGCCGTTGCCGCCCCAGCTGCCGTTGCCGCAGCAGCACCAAATGATGATCAGCAGAATGATGATCCAGCAGCAGTTGCCGCCGCCAAAGCCGTTATTGCACATACCGGAACCTCCTATGAAATCGTAGACCGACCGAACCGGTCTCAATCCATAGTATGCCGGACCGGCAAAGGGGTTCCGGTTTTATTTCCGGCCGCTGGTGACGAGTGCGTCGGCCGCCTGTTTCTCCCGCACGGTGAAGACGCCCTTGTCCATCAGCGTGTCTCCCAGTGTCTGCCTGCTGCCGGACACCGCGGCATCCAGCGCGTAGTAGGAGACGTATGCGAGATCCGCCCGGAGGAACGTGCCGCCCTGCAGGGCGGCCAGCTCGCCCTCCGTGATGACGCCATTGGTCAAGGCATTGGTCAGTGTGCCGGAGAGGTCCTTGTTGTCCGCGGAGCTGTATCCCAGTGCCCGGAGGATGAATTCCATGTATTGGCTGGCTGTCACCGTCTGGCTGGGCCGGAAGGTGGTGGCGGAGTATCCGTTGGTGTAGCCCTTGCTGTATGCGTAGCCCACGTATTTCTCGCTCTGGGTCCCGGGGGTGATGTCCGTGAAGGGAGTGGAGCCGGTGTAGGCCAGCGCATCATTCTCCTCGCCCAGGACGCGGATGAACATGATGAGGGCTTGCAGGCGGGTAGGGGCGACCTCCAGGTCATATCCATCTCCGTAGCCGGTGAAGCTGCCTTGAAACAGGTGCATGGTCTTGAGCGCGGCAGCAATGGCGTTGTAGTCCGTGTTGGTGGAGTAGCTGAAGGCGTAGGGGCCCTGATAATCCACAACCGCCGTCTTGGAGGTGACGGTAAACACGGCGGTGGTTTCCTCAGCCACCAGATACCGGTGGCTGGCTGTAAGGGCACTGCCACTGGTAACGGTGGTCCCTGTGGTGATATCCACCACAGCGCCGGAGTTGAACGTGACCTGCATACCGCCCGCCAGCAACAGGACGCCCGTGCCGGTGGAGCCGGTCAGGGCGTCGCCTGCCTTCAGACGGGTCTCCATCCACGTGGCGGCCCCGCCGTCGGAAGGAGCCGCGTCTCCGTTCAGCAGCGCTTGGTCAGAGGCGTCCAGTTTTTCCTCCACCCGCTGGTCTACCGCATCGGTGAAAGTGCCGGTGAGATAGGAGAGGGAGGCCAGCGGATCGGAGGCCCCGCCGGCCGCGGCCAAGGCGTACACAACGGTGACGGTAAGTAAGAGGCAGACGGTGATGAGGGCAGTCTTGGTCTTCCTTGTCATAGATGATTCCCTTCCACGCTGGAGCGTCAGCGGTTGGCGATGCGGTAACTGAGGGTCAGGAGGCTGTCTGCGAAGTGAATGTTCTCAAACTGCACATCCGGGAGCTGACTGCTGAGCTCAATGTTGGTAAAGTTCCAAAAGCCCTTGACGCCCAGATTGATGAGGTGGCTGGCGGTGTCCTGGGCCACGGACTGGGGAATGGTCAGCACCACCACGTCCACCGGGTGGTCCTGTAGGAAGTGATCTAGCTCGGACATGGCGTATACCGGCACATTATTCACCACAGTCCCGATCACGGCGGGGGAGACATCAAAGGCTGCGTCCACCGTAAACCCACTCTGGGAGAATGGGAAGTTCTGAAGCAGTGCGTGGCCCAGATTGCCAACGCCGATCATGATGAGGTGGTGGTTGTTGTCCACGCCCAGGATATGACCGATCTCGGCCCGCAGTTCTTCTACATTGTAGCCGTAGCCCTGCTGGCCGAACTCACCGAAACAGCTGAAATCCTGGCGGATCTGAGAGGCGGTGATGTTCATCTCCTGCCCCAGGGAGTGTGAGGAGATGCGCACGACGCCGCGGTTGCAGAGGTCTGTGAGCTGGCGGTAATATCTGGGCAGACGCCGTATCACGGCGTCGGAGATGTTTTCCTTTCGCATATAAGTCACTCCTTGCTATTTGTTAAATCATTCTCAATTAAGTTTAGACCAAAATCAGGGACTTGTCAATTTTTTTAACAATCTTTTTAAGAAAAATTTTTTCAAGAAAAGCTTTACAAAGTGGAAAAATGTTGGTATACTAAATAAGCTGTTTGAAGAAGATGTTGATGTATGCGCCTGTAGCGCAGTTGGATAGCGCGTCAGACTCCGACGTTTCAGGCTCGTTCAGTTGAGAGATGGCGCAAAGCGTTGGGAGTCCTTGATTTTAACGGGCAGAGAGAAAAAATTCTGTTTCCGTTGACTACTATTTGACTACCAATTTTGAAAATCCCGTGTTATAATAAAATATAGTTTTTTAGGTATGCGCCCGTGGCGCAGTTGGATAGCGCGTCAGACTCCGACTCTGAAGGCCGCTGGTTCGAATCCAGTCGGGCGTACCAAATGGATGAGGGTAGGCGTATTGAACAGTTTTCTTAGACTGTCCAATACGCCTACCCTCATTTTATGGAAGAAAGCCTGATATTTCAGGCTTTCTCTCTTTTCATGTGTGGCCCGCCCATTTTATCGCAAAGATGAAAGTCGCAAGCTTGGTGGTTGAAAAACGAAAAATACCAAGTTTTGAACCCTTTGTCCAGATCAGCCTGTCCGCTCTCTCCTTTGCTCATGGAGCAATTCAAACCCATCCGGTGTCTTATAGTTGAGTGTGCTGTGAGGACGTTTCGTGTTGTAAAATTCTATGTAGGTATCAACACTTCTCATGAACTGGTGCTCGGAGCAATATTGTGTCCGATAAACCTCCTCCCGTTTCATGGAGGCAAAGAAGGACTCGGCCACAGCATTGTCATGAGGGCGGCCGGACTTCGAGAAAGACTGGACAACCTTGTTCATACGAAGCAGTTTCCGGAATGTGTTGGATGTATATTGTGGGCCCTGGTCGCTGTGAAACATCAGCTGCTGGGGCTCGTTTCTGTTCCGATATGCCTGACGAAAGGTAGAGGTGACCAGATAGGTGCTATTCTTTGGCGATACTCTGTGGGCCACTACTTTACGTGAGAATAGGTCCAGAATGACACAGACATAAAGATACTTGCCATTGACTTTAAAGCAAGTGATGTCGCTGACCCAAACATGGTTCGGTTCATCCACTTTGAATTGCCGCTGTAACATGTTCTGCTTTTTTGCCAGCCGCTCACTTTTCTGATAATCGTGTTTGGAGTAGATAGAAACACTTTGTAATCCCATTTCTCTCATCAGTTCAGCCACATACTTGGGCGAAGTACGAACGCCTCGATCTGCTAACACAGCAGCGATTTTGTTTGCGCCAAACCGCTGCTGGCTCTCATCGAAAGCTGCTTGGATATGCTCTTTCATCTCGGCTCTTCGTTTATCATAGGCTGTTACATCTTTCCGCCGGAAGATATGGTTGTAGAAGGTACCGCGGGATACACAAAGTGCCTCGCATAAGGCATGGACACTGTACTGACCATGCAGTTTGGCAAGCTCTTGCAGCTTTTCCTGAAGCGGCGCTAAAACCGTGCAGTTGACCCTTTGAAGAATCTCAATCTTCTGCTCTAACTTTTGAAGTTTCTGTTTCATTTTGATAAACGCCTGCTGGCTGACAGCATGACCGGAGTCTGTTGTGGTCACAGTGTACGGTTTGATCCATGTGTAGAACGTACTCCTGGGCACGCCGGAGTCGGCGCAAATCTCGACGACAGATTCACCGGCCCGGTAGCGGGCAACCAAAGATTGCTTTGCTTCTGTGCTGATGCGCATAATTTGATTCCTCCTGTAAAATGGTGTAAAATATATTATTCCTTCTAAACCAATATTTGTATTTAGAGATGCAATTTTTGAACCAAGAGAATCCATGCTACAGGGATACTGGTGAAACAAAGCAACGGTAGTTGCGCTGGATTTTCACCTTTGGTTAGATCCCGCAATACGGATAGAATGGCCAAGATAGCCAGTAAAGAACAAATGAGGATATTAGCTTTGCAAAGTAGGGTATAATTTATGGATGAAAGAGCATTTCGAGAGAAAATACGATCTAACATGAAACTTAACGAGCAAATGCGAACTGTATTGCCCCAACATAATGAATTGCTGGATACACTCAATAATTTAGAGGCTATGGCAATAGGCCAGAGTGATCGTATTTTTTGCAATTCATTTATTAGTGAGGCTATACGTCTACTAATCAACGCCATCTTTTTGTATGAAGATGGATATTTTGATTGCGCATTTTATTCTGTTAGACAAGCCGCTGAAACATGCAACAGTATGCTTTATATTGCCAATAAGGGAGTTTCCGCGTTAAAACGGTGGGATGAAAAAAACTACTTTCCCATGAATAGTAAGCTAATATCTCAATTGTCACAAATCGATACATTTTACTCGCAGGTTAAAGCAAACGTTCCTGAGTTTTTTGATGCATATGAAAAGGCAACATCAAAAAGCAACAAGATTATCCACAAGCAAGGATTTGACACATTTTATTTACCACATCAAAACCCAATGTGCGGTATAAAAATTGATAAAGAAAAGGAGAAGCAGTTTTTTGTCGAATTTGTAACTGATACCATCTGCTTGGTAATTATTCTGTACATAGTAGTCGATCCCATCAGTCTTGTTTTAGCTGATGAAGAGCTCACGATGTACTTTAATTTCGATCCCATGTCTGAACCAGCGGATATGGCGTTTTTGTCTACTCACTTAGATTCTGATATTGACTCAAAAATTAAATCTACAGCCTATTTTAAGGAGTTCAGTCAATATTTTTTAGAAAAAGAAAAAATGCGCCCAGCGACATTTGATGTTGTACGGTATCAAGTTTTTGACTTAACACATCTGGATGATATTAAATCTCAGGAAAGCTTACTGAACTTTTACGAAAAACTAATATTAGCTCTGTTAATCTCCGGAATTCAAGTCACACGTATTCATCCAGATTGTTTTATTTTAGGATATACCACATCAATTCCAAGCAATTATCAACCCACCGAGTGGTCATCATCGGATTATGATAGATTTCAAAATTCACCTTCAGTTTTTAATGCACCTTATCACACTATTTTTCGAAGCATCATCAAGGGGCCAGAAAAAAACTGGTTATTAGAGCACAACATTCCGTTCACCACTAAGGAAATAGAACGAATAAGAGATATATTTAATAAGTTCAACGAGTTGTATGGCAGATTAGCATCGGCCTTTGATAATTATAATCTGTAAGAAATTATTCGAGGACTATAAATTTGAGAATATGGAATTGATATCTATATTGCTTCGATGTTCCAAAGAGGGAGACATCTGCTGTAAACAGATGTCTCTCTCTTTGGGTTCTGCAAGTGCTGACATGCTTCACCCTTCGGTATTTCAATACTCAGAATGTTAAAACTGCCCTTCAACCAATTCCACCAAGGTTCTTCCTATTGGCAAAACACCTGTATAGAATATATGCACCGCCGAGCAGAAGACCGGGGGGAAATTTTTTCTGCGTTTCCACTCTATAATCCGCATTTCAAAATATCGATTTTAACTGTCCCTTCCATGTGGAGTATCATTAAAGGACCTGAAAAGTGCTTTTGATGATACCCACATTTTGTATTTCCAAATCCATCCATATGGCAATCTGTGCGGGGGTGCATTTTCTTGTTTATAGTAGGATGTCCCGTTCGGAGATTTTCCGGCGATTCGGCACCTCAAAAGCACCGATACAGTTATAATGGATCGTCACCCGATGACTGGTAACACCGTCCGCCTTGACTGTAGGATAAACCTCAATGTACTGAATGAGCTCGGCAACCATGCGCTTAGTGATAGTTGTAGCGTCGGTGCAGCAACGCACCGTTTCTAGAGAGATGTTTACATCCATCCGCTTATCTTCCGACTTTTTCAACTCCAGACGCAGCACCTTCATCCGTCCGACATTCTCACCTTGCTCCTGCTCATACCGCTTGGATATTTTGGAAAAACGAACATCGTCAGTCTTCCCGGACACATTGACCTTATAGATCCGTTCAAAGAGCATGTCCAGCATCTTGTCCCGGGCCAGCAGCCAGTCTAGTTTCCGCATTTTGCGTGCCCGGTCACCTTCCACCACCTTTGCAGAGCGGTCTACTATCACTTTGATATTTTCTTATATCAGGGGGTACTTTGTCACTGTCCATTTTACTGGACCTGTTCAGGCGAGCCTTCCGGTGCGTCCTGCGGGGCGGCCTTCTCATAATGGGAGCTTCTTTCATTATATGTTCATCATACGCTCAAAGAGGCTGTTGATAAAATTCATAAGTAAGACCTCCCTGATATTCAACCCCATCTCCCCGTCCTTCCCCAAGATTGGGGAAGGGACAGCTCTAGAGGATATGCCACCAGAAAATAGAGCAGTTGGGGTGGTCAGAAAAGGGCAAGCCGACGTAAGACGGAGGTGCTGTGTATCCTTGACGGACAGCTTCCGGCGGTTCTGAACGATATGCGGCGACGGGGGATATATCGTCCGAGCCTGGTTGGATGGAAAAAGCTTTGGGACAATTTGTCCCAAAATAGTAGTTATTGTATGGGGGATGACTGATAATAACGGATTGCAAATAAAGGGATATTTTGTTAAAATGTAAGCGCCAGAGGGGCATTTATGTATTTTTACATGGTCCTTGTCACGCACAAGGATAAGCTGACTAATTAATCCTTGTTCCTTACGAGGAAGTCTATAATGGACGTTGTTGTGTTTATGAAATGCCTCTCTGGCATTTTGGAGGTACTTTTATGGAAAGAGATTTGAAAGAAAAACTTGAAAGAAACATTTGGATTACCCGCAAATGCCGTATTAATGCGTCTGAACGACTCCTTACATCTGCAAAATTTGTTGAGTTTCTTAATGTTTACTACTCCATTTTTGTAATTACACTCTCGCTACTTTCACTCATACAACACAATGACCAGTTTTCCTTCGCAAGCATTGTCCTCTCTATAGCTTTGACCATATCTATCGTCTACGCTAACACAACCGGTTTGAGAGATCGTTCAACAGTATTAAAGCAAAACTATATTGATTTACAGGTTTTGCTTGACCAACTATTCTACATCGAAGCAACCGAAACAGAGAAAGTCCTGACTGTTAGCGACAAATATGCAGAGTTGCTCAAGCTGTCAGAAAATCATTTAAGTATTGATCTATATAGAGTAAAAAGCACATCTTCGGACACAAATTTTAAAATGGATCGGATAGAGTGGGTAAAGTATATCCTACTCGTTTTGTGGGATTGTCTATGGAGACTCTTCTTGGTTGCTGTGCCAGTTATTGGGACAATTTATCTCTTCTTTGCGGGGTGATGATTGATGTCTGCTGCTCGGTATTTTTATAAGGCTTATAGCCCCAAAATGCTAAATCAGATTTACAAAGAAAAGATTCAATATCGGGCTTCTGCAGGAATGGATAATATTACTCCGAAAGTTTTTGGAGCGCATTTAACTGAAAATATCCAGATCATCTCCAAAAAGGTATTAGCTGGAACATACAACTTTACAAGATATAGAGAAATCTTGATAAGTAAAGGGCGTGGAAAAGAGCCGAGAGTTATCTCCATCCCAACGATTCGTGACAAATTAGCATTAGCTGCATATCATACGTTTTTGCAGAACGTATTTGCAGATACCATTGAAGAACCATTGCTCCATACCATTGTCGGAAGTATTTCACAAAGCGTGTTAAGAGGTCAGTACAATGGCTATGTGAAGATCGATATTACAAAATTCTACTCCTCCATTAATCACAGTATCCTTCTAAGAAAAATAAAGCGAAAAGTCAGAAAAAAGGAAGCACTGGAATTTTTGGCGCGTGCCATTACTACTCAAACAATCCCTCGCAATGTAAGCGCTCCAGAGAAAACATCCCCTACAAAAGGGGTTCCAGAGGGTTTATCGATTTCCAATATTTTAGCAGACATATACCTTTCTGATCTCAAGGAACTAATATGCAATAAATTTGATATAGCATTTTTTAGATATGTTGACGACATTCTTATTTTGTGCCAAGCAGATCAAGCCGCTAAAATCAAGGACTATGCAGTTAATATATTAATTCAAGAATTTGCGCTTGAAGCTAATCCTCAAAAAACGGTATCTGGCAAACTAAATGAGGGTGTCCCATTTTTAGGATATGTATTCTATAACAACAAGATCAGTATCCGCCCTGCAGCAAAGCAAAAAATTGAAAGTTCCCTTGAGGAACTTTTTAGAAAGCGAAAAAACCAAGTTGTACCTCAAGCACTATTTATTTGGCGCTTAAATTTGAGAATTTCCGGATGCATTCTTGAAAGCAAGAAATATGGGTGGTTATTTTATTACTCTCAAATGAGTGATCTCAAAATCCTATTTCAGTTGGATTGGTTGATACAGCGTTTTTTCAAGCGTTTCAAAATAGATCAACCAGACAGCATCAAAAGTTTTGTACGCACTTATCATGAAATCACCAAAAATGTAAGTCATTCAACATACCTAATTAATGCTGATCTCTACTCTTGCGAAGAGAAACGCAAAATCTTAAGTGGTATTTACAGTCAAAAAAGTGTTAACACTATGGACGACGATATGATTGAAAGTCTGTTCAAAGAGGCAATGTTCAAAGAAATTCAGCGCCTTGAGCATGACATACAAAACTTTTCTTAACCATAGATGCCCGGGATGAATACCCCACCTGATTTGGACAAATGCTTATCGTTGTTCGGGGCGGGGGTCCATTTTATGTCCGAGACCATTGCGCTGCGAAGGTTTCAGGCTTTTCTATATAGGATGTCCTATGTCACCCGCTAAATACAAACAGAGTGAAACAAAAATGTAAAATGTGCAAATGGCAAGATTCGAACTCCACTGGAGTCACCTGTGAACTCCTGAGTTCATGCATCTTTTTTATCAACACAAGACAAAAAGAAAAGGACATCTGCAAAGCAGATGTCCTTTTCTTGCGGGTTCTGCCGCCTAGAGGACGGCTCACCCTTCGGCATTTGAATGCCCGGGGCCAGCAAAGTCACCCTATCTCTGCGCTAAGTGTCGCCCTGCGGGTGGCTGCGATCCCAAATGTCGCTACGACGGCAGCACGCAATTCTCAGCCAATAGACTGGAAATTCACACGCCACTCGGCGCACGGCCAAGAAGGGCCATTGGGTGGTGTTTCTGTTAACAGTCCTAAAACAGACAATATCCACCACTTTCCCCCCGAATAACCACACCAATCGGTGCGGTTATTTTGCGGCCGCCGTGGGGAATCGAATCATTTAAGCGAGGTGGCTTCGCTTTGCACCGGGGGCGCACGTATCACTGCCCCGCCGAAAGAAGGAGGATACGTCGTAAGGCTTGTACTATATAAGATAAGGGACATAGCTTGTTGAAAACGCTTGGCTGGTGGCTCCCGTAATTGGGGAACCGCCGGTCAGTTGCTCTGGTTTATTTTTCGCGCGGCATCCGTCGGTGAGTGCTCTCACGTTGAAGTTCCGCCATGCGGCAGTAGAGATGGACTGGTTTTATCAACCTCGCTGTACGGTTGTAATTATTTGCAAATAGCGGATTCAAAATCGTTAAAGCAAGATGCCGGCAATAAGTTTTGCAAACAGAAAGATGGATGAAAAAGACATGGTTTGGAAATCTCAGTTCCAATGAAGTTACAGCACACTATTCTGAACGGAGAAAGTAAATCAGAGTTGTTCCGTCCATTTTTAGCCTTCCCCTTTTTCCACTTTGTGGTAGATTAAATCGTCAGTTGGCAGTGCCATCATAAGATAGTATGCCTCGGATTTCTCATACTCTATGGCCATTGCTTTACAGGCATCGAGCATAATTTCCTGTAGCCGGGTGTACCAGTCGAGATTTTGACATATGGTCACATCTGCATCCAACGGCATAGGAATTGGCTTTGCCGTGTGCATACGCTCAAACATTGTGCAGCAATGTATATATACCCGCACCACAAAAGTCGGGACTCATGGGGAAACATACATTTGCTCAATGCTTTTTATCATATTTTTCACGGTGGCATCTACTTTTTCTTTTGGAAGAGAAGGGGAAAAATAGTCGAGGCAGCTATAACAGTAGTCTAAGCGTGCAGATGCGGGAAGAGCTTCTACGGAGTCTTCGGGATCTATAGCGAGGTCTTTTTCCGTGGGAATGTGGATGCCGTTTGCCTGCAAGACCCCTTCGATACTCGTATAAGAAAAAACTTGCTCCATGTTGATAAAAGGCACACCCGGAATCTGCGGATTTGTAATTCCAATGATTAGCTTTAATCGTTCTCCCAGATCTTTCGATATAGTTGAAATATCATCCATTATCCCCAAAGGGATAATGTCGGTGGTAGCAACAATTGAGAGATTTTTCAGCAGAAGTTCTCTTACAGCTCTCGCACTGCCGATGCCTGTGATACAGTAAGTGATAATCACATTTCTCACGTCTTCACCTGGACTGCAAGCAGTTTTTCCGAATTTCTGTTTGTAGAAATGGGCATGCAGTTTTCAAAAGATATTCCGAAATATTCCTTGCACGCAGTCAAGATCTCAGAGACTGTGCTGTCGATCGGAGAAGATGATAGGACAAGTTGTCCGCATGCTAATGCAAGCATCAGATCCAAATAGGGAATAATACAGTAACGGATATTGTCAGTAGAAGCCAAAATTTTTTCGATAAACTGCGAGGCACCTAAACCGGTAAGAGCAATGGTATCTTTCCGATTCTTCGCAATATAGTCGCTACACTTTAAGTTTATTTCTTCGTTAGGAGCTTCCTCGGGAAGATCAAACGCAACCGCACATTCTGTGTGCAAGATACTGTTTACAGATTTGGCAATGGCGGAAGCAATTTTTCCATATCCCACCAGAATTAAGTTTTGATAGGGAATGTTGTTGTTTACTGACTTTTGACTAAATAGAAGACAGAGCAAAGAAACTTCGCCTTCCATCAAGTTCAAGTGCAGGTTTTTGCTTATAATGGGTAAAATCTGATTCGAGAAAGACAAATCATAATTGAATATTTTGTTTTCGAATTTGCTCGGAGAAAAAATTATTCGCTCGGCACTGGCGTATGCTTTTAACTGCTGCAAAAAATAAGCAACGGAAGTGGCAGTTTCCTGCGTGAATGTGGTTTTATAATTTTCCTCTGCTATGGACATGATTTCGTTTGTCGTTTCCCAGACTGCGGGGAGATAGAGCCATATAATATTCCTCTTCCGGTTATATTCGATTGTTTCTCGAGCTGGGAGAGGATGACTTTCACTATTTCACGCGGAGACTGGCTTGCGATTGAAAGACTTTTAAATTGATTATCGAAAAGTCCGGTAAGGCTGGGAGCGTGTACCATTTCTTCACGGTCTTTAACTTTCTTCTCGGGCACATAGCAAACGCTTTCTGCGATCCCGATGGATGAAAAATAAGCATCGACTTTTTCATCTGCGGAATAGTCGATTGCAAGTCTTCTTGACAGCGCGTAGACATCGACTTCCAACTCAAGGCCATCTACTGTGGAACTGCCGTCCTGAATGTGTTTTAGATAAGCTCTGGCACAGGCTCATTGTATTTCGTTTCTCAAATCCCCAATGTTATTTTTCCCTTTGCATGATATCAAAAGCCGCAGCGCAGCACAGGAAACTCTGATAGGGAGACAGAGGTTATTTGCTTCTCTGCCAAAAAAGAGGGAAATAATGTCCAAACGCTCATTGATCGGCCTTTCAGACAGCGAGGGAATCTCTATTGTAAGAGGCATTCTCCTTTTAAATGTACTTAAAAGAGATTCTGCGGGATCTTCTGTAGTTGCACCGATCAGCATAAAACGAGCAAAACGGTCGGTTGTATCACCCATCCTTCTGAAGATCCCTTTATCAATAACAGCAAAGAGCATCTCTTGGCCAGTAGGGGGTAGCCTATGGATTTCGTCTAAAAACAAAACACCGCCATTTGCTTCTTCTATGAGTCCAGCCTTATCTTTGACTGCTCCGGTAAAGGAGCCTTTCGCATAGCCAAAGAGTTGAGAGAGCAACAGCTGCGGGTTATTGGCATATTCTGCGCAATTGAACATAACAAAAGGTGCTTCCTCATTGTTTTTAGCCTTGATGCTTTTTAGATTTCTTGCCATTTCACAGGCTAAGAGGGTTTTCCCTACCCCAGTTTCTCCTTCGATTAAAGTATGTATGCCATGGGGCGGATAGGAACTTGCAGCTAAAGCCATTTGGGTTTGCATGGCAAGGCTGCCGTTATATCCGATCATATTTGAAAAAGGGACCGTGTCCTCTTCTGTACTCAATGAATTCGCAGAAACGGAATAAGTCGATGGGAGGAAATACAGTATAGGCTTTGAGCCTTTCTTCGTCAATCTTCCTTCTGCGATTAGAGAGTCAAGAAGCACAACAGCGTCATTTCTCCAAATTCCAAAATGCATAGAAATACTAGTGGCATCAACTCCTAGATTACCAGTCTCATTTATATAATCGATCAATTTCTGCGCATCTACCATTTTTGCTTGCCTTTCATTCACCGCGATCATATTTGAGAGCAAAAGTTTCTAACAAGACCTACCTGGGAAAACGTGTTAGAACATCTTCCGCTTGCGCTGACTCGGTATGCCAAGTTGCTCCCTGTACTTTGAAACGGTTCTCCTGGAAATAGAAATTCCTCGCTTTCTTAGAGAAGCAGAGATATCTTCGTCACTTAACGGAGCCGATTTGCTCTCGCTATCGATTAACTGCAGAATCAGCTGATATGCGTACTCTACAGACAATTCTTCATTCCCAGAAGAAGTCTGGAAAAACTGCCTCAGAGGAAGTACTCCCCATGGAGTCTCGATGTATTTATCCCGCACACATCTTGTGATCGTAGAGGGATGAACCCCCAGAGCAGTTGCAGCTTCTTTCATCGACAGGGGCCTCAAGTGAGATTTTCCCCCAAAGAAAAAGTCTCGTTGCTCGTGGATCAGATACAATAACAACTGCTGAAGGATTGCCTGCCGCATGTTCAAGCTGTTGAGAAGATTGATGGCCTCAGTTTTTTTCGCTTTTAAATACGACTGAACTTCTGCATCATCAATATCCTGCATATAATTTCTGTCAAACACCAGAAAGGTTCTGGGATCGCTTTTCATCCTCAATTTTAATGTGGAATCCACCACATAAATACTTGCTTCAGGGTAGATGTAGTGAGCTACCGTTTCGGCGCAGAAAGTAAGACCTGGTTTAGGGTTGAGATTTTGAATTTCCTGGATGACCTGTTGGAGCTGCGAATCAGACAAATGATGCTTCCGCTTCAATGCTGAAAAACGATGCTGCGCCACATCCGGCAAATCCTCTTCTATGATGCGCCGAATGATGTGGGCAAATTGGTTGCCGAAGTCAATTTGAAGCATAAGACATTCTTGAAGCGTTCTTGCGCCAACACCAACCGGATAGAAGCCCTGAATAATTTGGAGAAGCCGCAAGACCTCATGAGTGGAAATATTTAATTCCTTCGCAATCTCCAAGATATCTTCGCGGAAATAACCATCTTCATTTACAAGCTCAACCAGATAATTCAGGCGCGTTCTGGTGTCCTTATCTAAATCAAGCAGAGAGACCTGGAACCGCAGATGCGCACAGAGTGAATCGCACTGTTCACCGCAGAGTTCTTCCACAAGGGAGAGCGGCGCATCTGAGGTTTCGGGGGGGTCTGCATGAAATGTTTCCAAGTTGTTAAGTGGGTTAGACGCTCGACAGAGAGTTTCCTCCGTCGCAGAATAACGGAGTTCCAGAAATGGGTTGTCAATAATTGCGTTGGAGAGATAATCACGTAGCAAAACTGCAGGCATCTGAAGCAATTCGCGGCTCATAATAGTTTGAGGCATGGTGGATTGAATCTGAAACATATTCTGGGCATTTCGCATGATCCTGCCTCCCAAGGCATTATATACATATAATATAAAAATATTAAAACAGAACAAAGCTTTTGACAAGAGGATATATTTTCCAATCTAAAGAAAAGGTTGGATTTATGAGCATGCTAAAATATGAGGTATTTTATATAGAGAACGCAGAGCCCTTTTCGGGAAGCCTTACACCTTGCCAATAAATGGAACTTTCCCATACAGGCTCTCGTCCTTGGAGGGACGGGAGCCCGTATGGGTGTGATTTTCCCAATGGGTAGAGAGCTATTTGTCCGCAAGAATTTTCATCGGTGAGGAAAGAATTCGGCCTTATGGGAAAATAGGAATTGGGAGTGAGGGGCTTAGAGGCTTATTACTCACCGATAATATGAACGATGACTTCCCGGTCGCGCTCGCGAACCTGATCCCAATCAACAAAATAAACGTGTCCGAAAAGTCCAAGTTGCACTTCACCATTGATGATGGGAATGGATACAGAACGTCCCATAATGACGGAACGGAGATGTGCGTCTGTGTTCAGGTGGAAAGCTCCTTTGCCGCTTGCCAGAACCTCTTTCCGGACGCTCATATCAGGGTGCAGATACTGGCCTTCATACTCGCAAGTCGGGATAATCTTCGCAAGGGCATTGACCAGATCTTGCTGGATCAGAGGAATATCGTGATAGGTATTAGATCTTGACGGCTCCTGAATGATTACAGAGCAAGTAGTATGCTGAGAGTAGACAGTAATCAGACCGTCCTTCATTCCGGTTGATGCGGCGATTCTTTTGACATCTTCCGTCACATCGACAAAGGTGGGATGGTGGACGCCGGTCTTGCAGGAAATCTTTTCGTTGTGAATTTTCATTTTGACGATCCTTTCTCCTAAATGGTTATTTGTCGTTGCACCTGTCATCCCAAGCCCTGCGGGTTGCTTCAAAGAACTCATGGATCTTTGCCTCTGGGTCGGGAGACCCAAAAATCCCAGAGGCGCTCCCGGAAGCATCTGCTCCATTATAAATACAGCGATAGACGTCATCACCGGTTTTGATTCCCGCCGCAATCAGCGCACTGATATTGGGGTTTACACTTTTGATAGTCTGAACGGCGGACCGGATATACTCGACATCAGCACTGCTTTGGGAGCCGATCAACGCTTCCGGCTCAGCGATGATAATGTCAGGTTCTATGATTGCGGTGGCGTGGAGTTCTTTTTGTGAATCAGCGCAGGCAATCGTGTAGATACCGAGCTTTTCAGCGCGGGCCTGTAGGCGGATCATTTCTGCCAATGTATGAGGACGAGCGGAATGGTTGATATAAACTGCTTGAACTCCACTTGCTACAAGACGTTCAGGGATGGCCATGCCATTTTTGCTGCTCTCTGGGATATCATCCATAAAAGGAGCTGTGACATAGCAGTGTTCGCTTCCCTCAAAAATCTCTGCGACTTTTTCTGTATGAAAGAAAGGAACAGAGTAGAGGACCCGGATATCATATTTTTCGGCTGTTTTGCGGATTGTATGGGCAAGGTCCTCGACTTTTTTTCCGATGATATAATTCTTTGGCCCGAGCTCAAAAAAAGGAGCTCTAATTTTTGTTTTTAACATGGCTTCCCCTCAGATCCCTTGCAGATCAACACTGATGCGGTATGTGTTGGGCGTGGCAGCAGCGTCGAGGGCCTTTGCGAAATCGCGAAGGGGGAAGGTCTTCCCTTCGAGAGACTTGGAAACATCAATCAAACCTGTACTGAGCATCTTAGAGGCATCAATAAAGTCAGCGTTATCGCCGTTGATTGTTCCAATGAACTCGATCTTGCGATAGTGCAGAGTGTTTGGGTCGAAGTCCATTGTGGGCTTGGGAAAACCCGCTGGGAAGAAAAGCAGACGGCCGTTCAGGTGTTTGAGCATATCAAATCCCTGTTTATATGCGAAGGAATTGCCAACGGCAAAAATAACCGCATCCGCCCCGTCACCATCGGTAAGACGTTTGACCTCCGCGACGGGATTTGCCCGGCTTGCATCGATTACAGCGCTGACACCAAGGCTCCTTGCGCGCTCGAGCTTTTTGGGTACCAGTTCAGAGATAATAACCCGTGCGCCATATAGCTTTGCAACCTGCGCAAGAAGAATTCCCAGAGGCCCTGCGCCAATTACAACAATATTTTCCAGCGGACGGACTCTGAGCTTCTTGATACCATGAATCACTGTCGCCAGGGGTTCCAGAAAAGCAGCGTGCGTTGCGGGGATGTCTTTAGAGACCTTAACAAGCATTCGCTGCTGCAGTATTTTGTAATTGGCAAAACACTTGATGCCGTGGTATTCTTCGAGGCCGATTCCTGTACGGACTTCATATTTACAATCGCTGGAATGTCCGACACGGCAGTCATCACAGGCACCACAGTGCGCGTTCAGCTTGCCGACCCGATCGCCGATTTGATAGGCATCGATCACATTCCTGCCCTTTTCAACAATAATCCCGACCATTTCATGGCCGTCAGCCATAGGTGTCTCAAATTCTCTCAAACCTAGCCAGCGCTGGTAATCCTCTGTACAAATATTGCAGATCTCCATTTTCAGCAAGACTTCATCAGGACCGATTTCCGGCAAGAAACCGGTGCGAACCTCTGCTTGTTTGGGCCCCATCTGTACACCGACATGTACTTCCGTCTTTCCACTCATCATTTATCGCTCCTATCAGAACATTTCCGAACGTTTGTATGATATTGCTTTTTCCGCCAAGGGGCCTTCTAACAGATACTCCTGCAGAGCTCCCTTGATATTTGGGGCTGCTACACTAAATTGGGGAATTGCTTTGCCTTGATTTTTTCCCACGAGGTTGCTTTCTTCTCGGCAAGCACCTGGAAAATGATGTCTACACCGGCATTGTCCAGGGCGTTAAGAAATACGGCATCTTCATCGTTCATATAAACGGGGCCGAACACCTGCTTTTTGCTGGGGGAATAAATACACCCACCGATTTGTAGTGTCTTGAAGTCGAACCCTGCTTGATGAGCTTGGTGCGCTCCGGAAATGCTTTTAAAAATGATGATTGCTCTGCCAGGGCCAAATTGATCTTTTCTCCAGGATTCAGTTGCCTCCGCACAGGAATAAACGGTTAACTTTGCGGAAGGCGGCATTGCCATCTCCAGGATCTTTTTCATGAATTTGTCGTTCCGCACTCCGTCATCGATGATAATTACACGGTTGCAAGACAGACTGCGCAAAAAACCAGCAACGACTTGGCCGTGTATCAGACGTTCGTCAATACGCAACAGAGGTACTTCAGCCATGGTTGGTCCTCCTTGTCAGTTTTTGAAATCTCACGCGATGATGCCGAGGCAGCCCAGCACCAGCGCTCCAAGCACGAGCCACAAAGTGCACAGATTAACACGCTTCTTGCCTTTCTTCTCCAGGAAGATGTACACGAACATGATAACGGCCAGGGCGGGTAACCCGGGGATGATAGAATCCAGCAGGGTCTGGACGGTCTGCTCGCCGCCTTGGGCCACATAAGAAATAGGAATGCTGACCTTTACAAGTCCGGCAGAAAGACCGCCGACCATAAACATACCGAGTACGCCAACAAACTTGAAGAACGTGTTGAACAGACCGGAGGAAAGCAGTTTATTTGCTGCGTCGATTCCAAGTCTATAACCCATGGGGAACAGAGTGAGTCCCTCAATATTTGTGACGGCGATCTCAATTACCATGGGGGCGACTGCAGCCCATACATGCCCCTCCGCGATATAAGGTAGGAAGAACATCAGCCACATTGGGCGCAGAGTAACCCAGTTGATCGAATCGCCCAAACCCGCAAAGGGGCCCATGAGACCGGCCTTAACACTTTCGATCATCTCGCCGGTGATCGGAGCGCCCAGCGCTTTTTGCTCCTCAAGCGCGAGGGCAATACCGGGGACGCCGGCCCCCCAGAACTGTTCTGTGTTAAAGTAGGAAAGATGGCGCATACACGCTTCCTTCAGTTCTTCGGGGCGTCCCTTGTACAGCTTTTTCAAACAGGGGTAGAAGGACATAAGAATGCCATAGCCCATATGGCGTTCATAACTGCTGGGAACCTCATTGAATGCCATCCAGCGCCAGTATGCGCCAATGATATCCCGCTTGGTAAGGATAGGAGTGATTTTTTCTGTCGTGGGAGAGACATCTTCCGTCTCTTCCTTGGCCGCAGACACATTCTGCCGGCCTTTGGTTACGGTCATGTAGAACCACGCAAGGAACAGCGCGATGAGGAGTAGGGCGATATTGTCAATAGCCATGTACTGCACTAGGAAGAAACCGGTGAAGAAGAACGGCAGGAACTTTTTGTCACCCATGCTGTTAAGCAGCAGACCCATTCCAAGCGAGGGAAGTACGCAGCCAACTGCGCTGAGGCCGCCATTCAGCCACTCGGGGATCTGGTCCATCAATTCACTGACACTCTGAAGTGCAAAATAGCAGATCAGGGTCATAGGCAGCCAGCATATAACGATCTTGACGAGAGAAGGAAGCAGAATTCCGTTGAGATAGAGCTTTTTCCCGTCACAGTCTTTCTGAATGATCTTCTCGGCACGGCGAATATACCAGCTGCCGATAATGCGTCTCAACGTATGTAACTGGGAGAACAAAATACCAACGGGAATGGCAAGTGCCAACGCAACATTGATGTCCATTCCATAACAGATAACAGCGGCTGTCGGAATGAGGCCGGCGGCCGTTCTATCGGTGGGAACAATGCCGCCTGCAGCCACATAGCCCAAATAGAGAGGCATAATTGTGGCACCACAGTACAGGGCTGTCGGTACATCACCTAGAATAAGCCCGTACCAAAGGCAAGCTGTTGCCGGAAGGCCGAAAATCGCATGGTTTACACTGCTGCCGATTTCGTTGACCCATGCCCAGTAACATCCTCCCAATAGAATCGCTTGTATAAGTGTCATGTGAAGCTGTCCTCCTTTTTCTGTTGTTTGTTCTTTTATGATAGCTCTCTTGCAGATGCAATTTGATTTGCCAGACGATTCCGGTATTTCGCGGTCTTACTTCTCCTGATTCTGTAAAGCCGCCAGGAGATTCTTGTCCTTCGACAGAAAGAAACATCTTGTAATGATTCTGTATACAATAAGCCCGAAGAATACAACCATTAAGAAATAGGTGAAGCCATTGTCCGCCGGATTTGTATAGAATCCGATCGTACCCCAAAATCCTTCGGCCAGAACGGGAGTTTCTGATAGGCCGCCCCGGAGAGAACCGGCGAGAGGGGAAACCGGCGTAAAGAACAAGAACCAGATCCAAAATAGTGCGACGATGACCAGCTGAATTACCCCGGCGATTTTCCTCCGCTTAACGACGTGCTTATACAACTCTGTATTGTCCAAAAAACACCTCCAGTTCAATGGCCAACAGGTTTGACTCCAGCAGACCCGCAGGATTAACCTTTTTCCAGTTCTTTGAGCTTATCTACGATATCTACAATAGAATATGGGATGACTTCGGCGATGGCGTTTCGCAATTCTTCTCCTCGGAATAGTTCTCTTGCCGCAATTGCCTCTGAAACGAGAGGAAAATTCATGCCGGCAAAAGCACAGAAAGGCACCTGAATTTCCTGAGCTGACAGTAATAATCTGGTGCAAGGAGTCCCGCCAAATACGTCCAGCAAAATGACGGAGCCTTCTGGAAACGAGTTCGCGGCACTGAGAAACGCTTCCTGATATCTTGAAGGATCATCTTCATGGGATAAAGTAAATGCGGCAATATTAGACGTGGTGCCTATGACGGCCTGTACAGTATCCATCAATCCGATTGCAAGGTCGCCGTGGCTGAGAAGTAAAATCCCTGGAAGTGATGGGTCGATAGCTGCTTTATCGTATTTGATGTGCATTTGATATCCCTCCTTTCTTTACTCATAGTTTCTCTACTCCGACTGTCGGAATTCCTCCAACAATTGAAGAACTTCCGCCTGGCTTGCTGCATCGCAAGCTCGCTGCGCCAAACATTTGGCATCACCCAGAGAGATGTGGCGAACAACCTGCTTCACTCCTCCCAAGGAGGAAGCATTCATGCTGAGTTTCCGGAAACCAAGACCGATGAGAAGCGGAGCTGCGCAGGGATTACCACCCATCTCACCGCAGATGCCAACCGGGGTGCTAGATTCCGTATAATGATGAGCAATATAGCGAAGTATCCGGAGCATGGCTGGAGAATAGGACTGGTAATACTGGGAGACTCGAGGATTCAATCGATCAGCGGCATGAAGGTACTGACACAAGTCATTGGTCCCAACTGAGGCAAAGTCGACTTCCTTGGCCAGGCGATTTGACAGAAGTGCAGCCGAAGGGATCTCAATCATAATGCCCAATGGGATGCTGTGCCTAAAAGACTTTTCCTCGCTTAGTAATTCCTCTTTTGTATGTTCCACAAATTCTTTCGCCCTGCGCCAATCATCGAGACTGGAAATCATTGGAAACATGATTTGCAGAGGACCATGAGCGGAAGCCCTCAATGCAGCCCGTAGCTGAGTCTTGAAGATCTCTGCCTTTTCAAAACAGAGCCGAACTGCTCGGCACCCCAAAAAAGGATTGTCCTCTTTTGGAAGGCTCAGCGATGGCAAGTTCTTGTCTCCGCCTATATCCAGAGTTCTCAAAATGACAGGCTTGCCCTTGAATTTATCCAGAACATCACGGTAGGCCTTATACTGCGCATCTTCGTCTGGAAGGCTCTTGGCATGCATATAGAGAAATTCGCTCCGCATCAGACCAACGCCATCTGAGACAGCTGCATCTTCGTCCGAAATGGAATCAGCGGCAGAAATATTGACCTCTATGTGAATTCTTGCGCCATCTAAAGTTTTTGCAACTGCGTTTTTGTGAGCGGCGAGTTTTTGACGTTCAACCTCGAAAGAGGTCCTCAGCTTTTGCAGAGCAGAGATTTCCTCAGTTGTTGGGCGGATGAATATTTCACCGCTTTCAGCATTGATGCCAAGAGGATCTCCTTCCTTCACAAGGTCGGTGATTTCGCCGGCCCCGAGAATTGTGGGGATACCAAGGCTACGAGCTAAAATAGCGGTATGGGAGGTTTCTCCGCCTTTTTCCGTCACGATTGCAAGCACCATATCTTTATTTAGCGTGGCGGTATCAGAAGGGGACAAATCCTCCGCAACGATTACGGCCGGGACTGTCATGTCCCCGAGAGAGCGTACACGTGTCCCTGAGAGACAGCGAAGAATCCGTTTCCGAATATCGTCCATGTCGGCTGCGCGTTCTCGGGTGAAGTCGTTTTCGGCATTCCGGAAGACTTCAATATAAGAATCGAAGGAACTATTTATAGCGGTAGAAAGACAGCTTCCGGACTCTAAAGAGCAGAGGATCTCTTCATTTATTGCTTCGTCATACAAAATGGACGATTGTGCATCCAGAATGGTATAGGCATCAGAGGACTTATCCTCAATTGAGTCCATAGCGGCAACAAGCTGTTTGTGTGCTTTTGCGACAGCAGATCTAAAAGCCTCTCTTTTTTCCGCAAAACTTACCAGTGAATCTGCTTCCAAAGAGATGGTCAAATCAAACGCATCAGAAAAGACAAATGCATTCCCCAAAACGACTCCGGGATATATTGGAATACCTGTAATTTTCATAAAAACTACCCTTTCTCTCCGAAGCCGCTCTCAATAAGCGTCGCCAAAGCAGTGACTGCCTCTTGCTCATCCTCCCCTTCGGCTGAGATACAGACGCTGGCACCTCGAGCTGCGGATAAAGACAGCAGCATCACCATTGATTTGGCATTTACTGCATTTTCAATGTGGTCAGTTCTGGCAATTTGGATTTTGGATTTATATTTTCCGGCAGTTTTTATGAAGGTGGAGGCGGGTCTTGCGTGCAGGCCCGAGGGGTTCTTAATTGTAACAGTCATTTTGTACATTTTATTCACTCCATGTTTTGCCCATTGGGGAAACTACAACGTCTCCAGCGGCGTCCTTTCGTGTGCGTTTTCGAAAGTGTGTGCATTTCCCCATACAATACCTGCGACTTCTCTATTTTCTTACAATGCAATTCCTGTACCGCTGGCCATAGTATGCTTCACTGCTGCTCAACCTCTTATATGCAATTCCTGTGCCGCAATGGCTTCTGGCTTTTCTATATAGAATGTCCTATATCACCCGCTAAATATCAGGGCAAAATGGAAATGCAAAATGTAGATGGCAAGATTCGAGCTCCTCTAGTGTTATCTGCGAGCTCCTGAGTTCATGCATCTTTTTTATCAACACATGACAAAAACCGCCGAAAGTGTATTGCTTTCGGCGGTTTTTGCATTATAGAAGTTTCATGTTTTGCGGTAGGGCGTTGGTGCCTCTACAGCCACTTATTCCACTTGTGGAAACCTCCACGGCTCTGCCACGCACTGGTACAGAACCGCTCCGCAGTTCCGGCAGATCGCATACTTCAACCGGTTGCCAAAGAAGCCATTTCGCCGGAAGGTCACGATGGCCTCGTTCTGCTGCCAGCCGATCCCAAGATCATACGATCCGCACCAGGCGCAGTGGGTAACGGGGATCTGCGGCTGTTTCGTTTCTCTGCTGTTCATCAAATCTCCAACCCCTCCTGCAGCACCTGACTAGCTGCCTTTTTGTTCTTATCAAATGCGTGGGTGTAGATGTCCAGCGTAGTGGACGGCTGGCTGTGGCCCAGCAGGCCTGCTACGGTGGCTACGTCGGCCCCGCCGGCGATCAGGAGGCTGGCGTTGGTGTGCCGCAGGGAGTGGACGTTCAGAGCGGGGGCAGGCCGTGCTTCTTCAGGATCAGCTTGAACCGCCAGGTGAAGGTAGAGGGCGTCATGGGGAGCCGGCCTCCATGACGGCGGAAGATGTAGTCGGAATCCTCCAATTCCCGCCCATCATACGTCTCCGTCTCCCAGGCGCACTCCCGCTGGAACTCTCGTAGCAGGGACTCCATCTCCAGAGAGAAGTACACATATCGATCACCGGCCACAGTCTTCGTCTCCTTGACGATAATGTCCTCGCCGGTGACCTTTACCACATTCCGCTGAATGTGGATGGACCGCTCGTGCCAGTTGATGTTGCCTCATTGCAGGCCGCAGCACTCACCCCGCCGCATCCCGGTGGCGATGATGAGCTTGAAGTAGGTCTCATACTTGAGACTTTCTTCCTCCAGCGCGGAGATGATCTTTTGTAGAGTTTCCGGATCTGCAATTTTCTTTTCCTTTTTCCTCCCCGCATAGCGGTATGTCCGCCAGGCGAGGTTATGATCCAGAAAGCCGCCCTCCATGGCATCGGAGAAGATCGTACACAGCGTTGCGTGTACGCCCTCCACGGTATGCTTGGAGAGCGGCCTTCCAGTTTCAAGGCTGATAACCTTTCGCAGATCCGCATAGAAGTTACGGAAGTGCTCGGGGCGGAGTTCCGTCAATTTGTAGTGCCCCAGGACCGGCAGGAAGCGGTCGATGTCCTGCCGGTCCCGGGCCAGGGTGGACTTGGCCAGTTTGCCGGGTGCGATCTCCCGGAGCCACAGCTCCGTGTACTTCGCCAGTGTGATGCTCCGATCCACTTCCTCCTGGGGAAGTGACCTGCACTCCCGCTCGAACAGGACTGCCTGTTCGTTCAGCCATTTCTCTTTCTGCCTGTTCGTCAGTTCCTCCGGGGGATGAACAGTTCTTTGCCTGGGCTTGATACGATTTCCCTCGTAATCATAGCCCATGGAGACCACCAGCAGGTAGCTGCTGCCCCGTTTTCGAATACTTGCCATGTTGTGTTGACCTCACTTTCCTTGGCCTCACTCCAGTTGAGGCCGGTTTTGCAAACACAACATACTGCAAGTGGGGAAGCAAAGCTATCGAAACTTTCGGGAAAGAACATTTTCTACGAAAGCAACAATCAGGCGCTGCGGGATTTGGCGGGACACGCGGCGGCCAGGTTGAACAGTGCTTCGCCCTCCGGGCGGAGCATGGCACGCATGGCCCCGGCGGCCTGCTCTTTCTGCTCCTGATGGGGGTGGCAGTAGGTGCGCTCCAGGAAGCCCGTGTCCGCGTGTCCCACCAGCTCCGCCACCGTCTGCTTGTCCACGCCGGAGTGGAGCAGGGAGGTCACATAGTAGTGGCGAAGGGTGTGCAGGTGATATTCCTTCGGAAATCCAATGGACTCGTAGATTTTCCGCAGGCGCTTGGTAAACGTATCCGGATGAATGAGCTGCCCGTGGGCATCCGTGAAGAGATAGGGGCTGAAGTTCCCGATGCGACTGCCGGGCTTCCAGCTGCTTCCGCTGGCGGTAGCTCAGGAAGAACCCCCGAAGGTCGGAGGAGAGGACGATCTCACGGCTGCGGCCATTCTTGGTTGCTCCTTCCACGACTCCCTTCCCGGGGACAACGCTGCGGGAGCGGCTGATGGTCAGGAGCAGACCGCTTCTGCTGAACTTGAAATCCTCCCACTTGAAGGCGCACAGCTCCCCCCGGCGGCAGCCGGTGCACATGGAGAGCAGATAGAACATCCGGTAGTGCCGCGGCTCCTTTGCCAGAGCATCCAGCAGTTTCTGAATCTCCACGGGGGGAGGGAATGTACTGTGTAGTGTGGCGTGCCAGCGGCAGATCGATCATCCGGGCCGGGTTCTTCTGGATGATCTCGTTCCGCTTGGCATCGGTGAGGACGGCGGAGACCACGGTCAGGTACTTCTGCACCGTGGCCTCCCCGATGGGCTTGCCACGGTATTTCCGCTTCCGCAGTTCTACCAGCATATTCTCCAGAGCAATCGGCCGTAGCCGGTTCAACTGGATGGCCCCGATAAAGGGATACACCCTTCCAAGCATCCGCCGATAGCTCTCCAACGTGCTGGGGGCATACCGGACCTGCCGGGCCAGCCACCGTTCGGCGTACTCCTGAAAGGGCAGATTCCCGTCCTCGCTGTAACCAGATTTGAACTGCCGTTACAGTTCTTCCGCCTCGTGAGCCACATACTGCCGGATATCGCGCTTGGGAATGCTCTCCGGCACCCGGATAGTCTTGGCCCTGCAGATGTAGATAATCTTCTCTCGGATTCGGAACTCACGTTCCATGATCTCTTTCGTGTATTTCAATTCGTGGAGCCGGTCGTCCCGGCACTTCATGCCCTGGGGTGTGGTGTAGGTAATGGACTTCCGAGTGGCCGACCATCGAACTTGATACCCCTCGCTCTCCATCAGGGAGATGAAGTCTTCCCTGGTAGATGCGAACCGCATACATTGGTCGATGGCATTCATGAGCCGGAATTTCCAGCTCTCGCCCTTGGCGGCAGAGCGATACTCCCGGGTGTCCATCCACTTCTGCTGGACCTGCTTCTGCGGAGGTGGAAGGATCGACAGATGGTGGGCGGCGCAGACCTCATCGTTGGCCAGCCGGTGGGCCTGCAGGTCGGCGGCACTCTGGTGGAGCTTGCGGCCGTTCTGGAAGCTGACACTGTTTACGATCAGGTGGCTGTACAGAATGTCGGTGTCGATGTGAGTCGCCACCAGCACCTCGAAGTCTGGAAACTTCCGCTGGGCCAACTCCAAGCCAATAGCATGTGCCTCCTGGGGCGTCAGGCCATCCGTTGCCGCAAAGAATTGGACGAAGTGGTAGTACTGCCAGCCATCTGTTTTAACGAACCGCTCCTTGGTGAGCTGTATCTCCTGCCACGCCGTCGGGGCAGTACAGTTCCAGCCTGACACAAGCCGATGTCCTTCCCACAGCGTTTTTTCGTCCTGTCGGATGTACTGAAGCACTCCGGCGAGCGCGCCCCGGCCACCGCCCCGGTTCTTGATGGTGGTGAAGGTAGCCATCTCAGTTCACCTCCCGCAGCAGATGGCAGAGCTGCCCACAGATCGCTTCGTACTTGTCCGCTAAGGCGTCGCCGCGCAGAATCGTGACCTTGCCCATGTTGGCCAGGGTGGTGAGCTGGTTCAGGTTCCGCCCCTGAGCCTTCAGCTCGGAGAGCACCTTGTCCAGCCCCTCCACCTGCACGATCTCCTTACCTAGGCCGCAGAGGCACAGGCAATCGGTGACGGTTTTGTTTACGCTTTTCGCACGCGCCTGGATGACGGCCTTTGTCCGGGGGCGTCACTCGGAGCGTGATGATTTCCGTTTTCTTTTCTCTCGGCATTCGTACTCCTTTCAAACTTTCGCCCCAACCAAACGAAAGTCCAGCGAAGCGGGTTTCGTTTGGAGAGGAGACACAGCGGAATGAATGCGCCCTGCCGCTCGCGGCGGGGCAAATGATATGGAGCTTGTGTCGACGAAGGGGCTGGGGGGCGGGGCAGGGCCCCGAAACTGCGGCCGGTGTATAGCCCCGGACGCGATGCTTGCCCTCCCATATGGGAGGTTTTTCCCTGCCGGAGCTGTGAACACCACACTCAGCAAATTATTCATATGGGTCGATGGTGACGATCTTTTCGGTAGCGAGATCATCGACACCATCGACACCATCGACACTTTTCAGGCAGATGAGTCTGCCTCTGCTCCACCTGCGAAATGACACGACGATGCCACTGTTCCTTAGAGCCCCAATGTTTTTCCAAATTTGATGGGAGAGGCTGTTGCGTGTTAGCCCTTCGAGGTCGGCAGGATCAATCTTTTCCAGCAGCGCCTTGGCAGAGACACAGATCTCCGATTGTTCCCATAGCAAGGCGGAGAGAAGAAAGACAATCCGACTATTGGACGGTTCCGCTTCCGCTCAGTTGTCCCTGAGCAGATTCCAGATGTGACTTTTACCATCGAACTCCAGGAATAGCTCCCGGTAGATGATGTCCCGGCCGGTACAGTAGAGGGTGGCGGCGTTCTCTCCCCGCCTGCGCTTGCGGAGCACGAAGTTGGAGCCTGTGGCGCCACTCAAGCCTGTGATGCCGGAGATCATGTCCATAGGGTCGTCATCATTCAGCTTCCGCAGGTGATGGATCAACAAGACGGCAATGTAGTGCCGGTCTGCCAGATCTTTGAGGACACCGATGTCCTGGTAGTAGGGATTTGTTTTGTTCCCAGCCGCGCGAATGCGCTGGAGGGTATCGATGACTACCAGACCAATAGCCGGATGCACTTTGAGAAACTACGCGATCTGTTCCACCAGTCCGCTGTGGAGCTGCTCCGCCATCATGGCGAAGTGCAGCGACGGAGGCGTGAGATCAAAGAGCAAGCTCTGGATACGCTGGAAGCTGTCTTCCAGGTAGAGGTAGAGACTTCGCACGGGTATATAGCGAAGCTCCAGAGCGATTTGCCCTGTGCGGCACAGAGACATATCTACAGGGCCAGCCGGGACTTGCCGATCTTCGGTGCTCCTGCCAGCAGGTGGAGCCCCTGGGGCAGCAGGTCTCCTCCACGACGAACCAGAGGGGCATGGGGAATGATCTGCTGGGTATCTGCATTAATGGTATTCAATTTTTTCATCCGAAAATCTCCCTTTCCCCAAAATAAAGGCGCGGATCGACGGCCATCGATCCACGCCCTCTACACCAGAGAAAATGTCTTGAGTCTGAACAACCCTGGGAATATCCCCCTGGGAGAATTGATAGCAGAGGCACTGAACATCTCTCCGGAGGAGTACCATGAGCTGCAGCAGATGCTGGATAGGGCAATGACAGCATGGACCGCTATGAGGAAGATCACTGGATACGGGATTGGTTCGATGCCAACGAGGAGATGATCCTGCTCCATGACGCCCTGTGCTGCCGCCAGATATTTCGACTGATCCAAGAGAAGGATGAGATCCTATCAGAAGCGAGAACATTCCCGGAGCAGAATTCTCTTTTCCCAGAAGAAGATCTGGAACTCGGAGAACGGGACAGAGAGGGCCTGGCCGCAATCGGAGCATATAAAGACTACTTGGAGTACCCAGAGGACTATGGTGGGGAAGATCACATCGTCTATCAATTTGGCGATGAGTATTATACTTCGTCTGTTCCTCGAACGCCGATACCGCCGGAGTCACCGGAAAAGACGAGGGCGCTGTTGGTTGCCTATGGGCAGCTGAACGTGAAGTGGGCCGCCTATAAAAAATATTATATATAACTACAAAAGACTCCTGGAAGACATCGCGTCGGTCTGTCAGACACTTCGGGCGTTCGTTCGTATGGGATTCTCGTCGCTGGAAAAGCTGACGCCCAATAACTATGTGGCATCACTGCATGAATTTTTGTTTCATGAGCGAGCCCATAAGTGGGTTACAAATCCCGCGGAAGGGACCGGATTTTACACCTACATGGATGACGTGCGGATTCATCTTCGCCTCCAGGAAACGGCTCCTGGCTCCGGCGCATTCAAAGTCTACGAGTACTAGTTGGCAGACCTCCTCCAGACCATGATGAAGCTGGATTTCTATAAGGCACTGGAGGCCGGGCACCTAATCCGCAGGTGTGAGAACGGTGGACGGTATTTTCTGCTGTAAAAAGGTTACCACATCAGATATTGCGACCTGCCCAACTCCACCAACCCCAAGTACACCTGCGCCCAGCTGGGCTACCGGATCAGAGGCGTCAAGGAGGAGGCGGAGGACAGTTCGCTGTCCCAGGATCTTTACCACTGCTATCAGCGGATCGACAAGGGTTGGTCCCGAGGTGCCATTACAGCGGAGGAGCGAAAGCTGCTGCGAGAGAAAGCACAAGAGATTTACCGCGTAGCAAGAACAAAACCGAGTATGTTCTATGAGGCATTTAACACATCTCTGTCTAATAAGAAACTGTATCCGCTCTGTGCCGTTCAGTGAAAAAGCAGATCCAGAGGAAGAAAAAGAACGTTGATCTTTCATCTTGGAAGGAAGTGGGCGGTGGCCTGTGACAAACGAGGAACTGTATCAGAAATGTCGGATCGGTGACTCCACCGCCTTTGAATAGCTCCACAGACAGATGGAAAACTTCATCCGAAGAATTGCTCTGGATGCGGCTAGGCATTTTGAATGTACAGACACTGCAGCGACATTGCTGATAGAAGCTCTATGTGCCGAAGGAAACCTGGAGTTGTGGGATTGGATTCAGGTCGGCAGCCATGATGAGCATGCGGGAAATTAACCACCTATCTCAACCCCTTTTGCGGGGAAGAATGTACTGCTATCTGAAGACTAATTTGGGCGTCATAGCTTTGAGCAAGGATGAGATGGAACGTGTACGACTACCCCAGAAACTCTGCCATGCGGAGGGAAAGGCCATCGGCGAGATCGCGACACTGTTATATATCTCCGGGATGTCAGCCGCAAGACTGGTCGGATACCATATCCATTTCCTATCTGTATTTGATTTGTAGAGGGAAGGCGAGGAGGGTGATCCATTTGAGTAACTAGAGGAGCATGAGCAAGGAACGTCTGTGGAGCAGATCGTCTACCAAAAGGTGCACCTGGAACTGCTGGAGCTACTGCTCTGCTTGCTAAGCGTCAAAAACCGCTCTATTCTGGGCCACACCTTCGGGGGTATACGGCTATGAACAGCTATCTGCTGATGAAAACTGGGCCTGCAGGAGATGCTCTCCTCCGATAACATGACAAAGGCGAGAAAGACAGTCTTGGGGCACCTGCGCCAACGCTGTCCCGGAAGTGATCTCCACCGCTGGCGCAGGGCCTTCCGGCTGATGAGGAATGCGAGGGCAGGAGATTCCACTGCCTGTCTATCCTATCCGGTGTGGTGGGGGAAATAATCCATCCGTGAAGATGATTCGGAAACCTTCTTGCCGACTCCCACAGCCGTCCGCATCGGTCTTGGGATTGAAGTTACTGTTGCCGTCGTAGACACACAGGTAGGGATACTGACAATAAGGGAGAGGTGGAGCCACGCGGCTCCGCATCCTTTTATATTTAGCTTTTTTTGTTAAGCACCATCTGATTTTGTTGTAGATCGGCCATCCGGAGAAGCAGGGCATGACGTTCCATGGGCTGGCCATCTGGATGAACTACAACGGCCCCAGTGGAGTGGAAAGGGCATTCAAGCGTGTTATCCCAAAACTGAAACAACACGTCCACGGCGGAGTGTGGCCGGACATCCAGAGACCTCTCCAGAAGGCACAGCAGGAGTTCTGTTACTGCACGCCACAAGAGACATGGATCAAATAACAGTGGAATCTCGATATAAGAGTCAAGGTCTAGTTGTTTTGCACGGAAGTCAATCCTAGAGACTGCCTTGGTACATTTGTGGAAAAACTTTGAGCCGAGCAGGCATTGGCAGAGAGACGTTGGCGCCATTGGTATTGTGTATTATATAGGACGGTTGCGCTCTGCTCCATGTAATTTGTCCGGTGTTTTATGGCTGTGGGACAGGTGCTTCATCATCTTCAGGCGATCCTATTTTTTTGCGGGGGTGTAAACAAGAACTCTACATGGTTATCAGAATAGGCAGCATAGGTGTGGTCCTGCTTGGGGAGCCCTTGCAGCATTGTCATTTATTGTAAACAATGGATTGTAAAATTTGTGCGTTGATGTTAAAATATAACTAACACATTGGTGAGAACAATACACTTTTTGTTCAAATATGCAGCGGCTGGCGATATTTCTTTGCGGTCAGTAGATGAATCAAGTGTTTTGCTGTGGAGCACCAAAGTGAAACTACAGGCCAATTTGGCATGGGATTATCAGAAAGGAGAGAAAACGGAATGGAGTCCATGAATGAGGAGAAAGAACTGTTGGAACACGTGATGAAGCTGATGGCAGAGCATTTCGGGAAAAATTGCGAGATCGTGCTTCATGATTTTATGGCGCCTGACAACCATACAATCATCGGAATTGAAAATGGGGAGGTAACGGGCCGGGAGATTGGCGGATGCGTTACGAATCTGGGCTTGGAGATCCTCAACGGAAAACCGGCGGAGGATGCATTCAATTATGCCACCTATGCTGAAAATGGGCATCTTCTGCGGTCTTCCTCCATCTATTTTCACAACAGCGCTGGACAGCCCATCGGTTCCCTGTGCATCAACACGGATATTACGGATACCACGTATTTTGAAAAGATGCTGCGGGAATACAACAATACCCACGACTATGAAAACAGGGAAGATGCTTCTCCGAAGGAGGTCTTCATGCCGGACGTCCATGAGCTGCTGAATCGCCTGATCGACCAGTGCATCCAAAAATATGGAAAGCCTCCGAAGCTCCTGACCAAAGAGGAAAAAATTCAGTTTATCGCGGATCTGGATATGAAGGGGGCCTTTGTGATCACGAAGGCCAGCGATCGCGTCTACTCGCTGCTTGGGATTTCCCGATACACATTCTATACATATCTGGAGCAGGGGAGGAAAATGCGTGGGGAAAGCCGGACTCCTGTAGAATAAAATGTTTGTCTAAAAGACACATTTTTTGTCTTGACATAGAACGGATTATTGTGTTAAAATACAATCAAACTTAAAACGCAGAAATAAGAACAACGGTAGAGACGAATCCGATCATGTTTTCCTCTCAAAATTGAGAGTTTATTTCTGCGAATTTTTTTACCCTTTGACAAAACAGAATGTCTGTATAAAAAACATAAAGTATGTCTGCTATCAGAGGCCAACTTCTGAAGCATATAAAAACTGACAGGGGGAAAAACGATGAAAAAATGGTTTGCTCTCGCTCTTGCGGCAATGATGATGCTCGCAACACTGACTGGATGCGGCGGTACCGAAAGCGGAGGCACCCAGCAGACCCAGGAAACAGACCAGGGTCAAAGCTCCTCTGAGACCGACACCGTAGTTTACCCGGAGATTCCTGCGAAGACCGGCAGTCTGACCATTGGTATTTCGACAAACGCGCTCTCCAATATCCACAACCGGCATATGTTTGAGGGACTGAGAGAAGAGGCGGAGGGGCGCGGCCATACTGTCGTCACGGCAAACGCCAATGGTGACCCCACGCAACAGGCCAACGACATTGAAAATCTGGTGCAGGCCGGATGCGATGTCATCGTCGTTCAGAACGCGGACAACTTCTCTCTGAAGAATGCGGTTCAGGAGGCCAGAATGGCAGGCATCCGCGTGATCTGCGAAGACACCGGCTGGATTGACGGCATCGACGCCATGTTCCTGCTGAACAGCATTGCTGTCCAGGCAGACATTAACATGATCCTGGCGGCTGAGGTGGGCTTCAGCGGCAAGATCATCACAACGGGGCATCAGGACAACTTTGCTTTGAGGGCTGGCTCCTACATCCATGACGCATTTGTAGAAGAATATGGATTTGATGTTGTAGCTCATGTACAGACAACCTTCCCTGGTACGACCGAAGTGACTTATAACGGCGTAGACTCTGCGCTGACAGCCAACCCCGATGTGGTTGCGATCTTCACATCTCAGGATCTGGAGGCCATGGGTGCGATCCAGGCTTTGAAGGAGCACGATCTCTATCCTCAGGTAAAGTGCATAGGCGTTGACGGCGAGGTAGACATCCTCAATGATATCAAGGCCGACGGCTCCTGCATTGCCACGGTGGTGTCCGATCTGGACAGCGCCAATGTCAATGTCGTAGATGCCTGTGAGGCGTTGATGGCCGGCGAGGATGTGGCGAAGTACCACGAAATCCCGTACGCCGTCGTCACAAAAGAAAATGTGGATGAGTTCCTGGAGAAGGCTACTGCTGAGGCTGAGAAGTACGCGGAATAAGGCTGATATAGAGAACATTGGGCCGCCCTGCGCTCCGGAATGGGGCGGCCCGATGCCATCTATGAAATATTTTTAGAAAATGAAGGGGAACTGACCAATGAGCGTGTATGAGAATTTGAAAGAACATGGGATCGAGCTGCCCAAGCAGCTGGCTGCGGCCGGACTCTATAAGCCTGTGAATCAGGCCGGGAATCTGGTGTTCATCTCCGGCCAGGGCAGCATGGTGGATGATACGAAGATCACCGGCCGTGTGGGCGCTGACCTGAGCGTGGAAGAGGGCGCCGCAGCTGCGCGGATCTGCGCGATCAACACACTGGCCGCGCTGGAGGCCTATCTGGGGGATCTGAACAGGGTGAAGCGGTGCGTGAAAATCCTGGGTTTCGTGGCCAGCACAGATGATTTCCATGAGCAGGCGCAGGTCATCAACAGCGCGTCTCAGGTCTTTATAGACGCCTTTGGAGAAGAGGGGCGGCACGCCAGATCCGCCATCGGCTCCAACGCCCTGCCGCTGGGCTTGGCCGTGGAAGTGGAATCCATCTTTGAGATCGAGGAGGCCTGAACAATGCTGGGAAGGGATGTTAGCCCTGTAGAGATCGCGGACATTTTCGCGGCAGAACAGAGACTCCGGAAAGTCTTTCCGCCCTCTCCGCTGCTGAACATGGAATTCCTGAACCAGCAGCTGGGTGCGCAAGTCTGGTTGAAAGCGGAGAACCTTCTGCCGTCGGGGGCCTATAAATACCGCGGCGCCATGAACAAGATCACTTCTCTGATCGAGCGGTACGGCAAGGAGCTTCGGATCGTCACAGCTTCCTCCGGAAATCATGGCATGGCTTGCGCACTGGCCGCCCGGAATCTGGGGGTCCAAGCAAATGTCGTGGTTCCCGTGTCCACGCCCCAGATCAAAAAGGACAGCATCCGCGCACTGGGGGCCAATTTGGTGGAAGTCGGCGCGACATATGACGAGTCCTTCGTCTCTGCCTGTGAACTGGCAGAAAAAGAGCATCTGTACTACGTGCACCCCACCTCTGACCGGTATACTGTGGGCGGCCAGGGGACCATTTCCCTGGAGATTCTGGACCAGTGCCCCCAAGTAGAGCAGATCGTGGTGCCCATCGGGGGCGGCGGCCTCATCACGGGGATCGCTCTGACCATGAAGACGCTGAAGCCCTCCGTCAAGATCTATGGTGTGATGCCGGCAGGGTCGGCTGTCTATGTGGAATCCCGTCGGCAGGGCCAGCTGGTGACGCTGGATCACTGTTCCTCTATGGCGGATGCAGTTGTACGGAAAACCGGCGAGGAATACCTGTATCCTTACATTGAAAAATATGTGGATGACATCTTTACAGTCACGGAGGACAGCATCCGGCAGGCGGTCAGAACAGCGTGCTTGTATGGAAAGCTGACGCTGGAGGGCTCCGGTGCCCTGGCCTTGGCGGCGTTGCTGGAGAAAAAGTGTCCGCTCAGTCCCGGAACGGTTCTGATCTGCTCCGGTGGAAATATCGACAAAGCTGTTTTGGACCTGTGTATGCAGGCTTGAGAGGAAATGATGGCTATGATGACCGTGAATGGCCAGCGGCTCCAAGCACATCTTGAGGCCCTGGCGGATATTGCCCGAACCCCGGACGGGATTTGCCGACTCTCCTATTCTGACAGCTTTTGGAAGTCCAACGCCTATGTGGCGCAGCTGATGCGGGAGGCTGGCATGAGCGTCACCACCAATCCAGTTGGAAATGTGGTGGGCACTTATCCTGGCAGGTCTCCGACAAAGATTACCATAGGCTCTCACATCGATTCTGTAGTAAATGGCGGGATCTTTGACGGCTGCCTGGGCGTTCTCGCGGGGATCGAAGCGGTCCACACCTTATCTGAAAAGGGGATCGTCCCCGAACACAGCATCGACGTGGTGTCCTTTGCCGAGGAGGAGGGCATTGTGATCACCGGACTGATCGGCAGCCGTGCTTACTGTGGGTTGCCACCCACAGAGCCGGTGCTAGAGAAGATGGGGGAGTTCGGATTTACCCTTCAGGACTTGGCAGAGGCGAAATACACGGGAGACATCGATTACTCCCTTGAGCTGCATATTGAGCAGGGCGGTGTGCTGGAGTCCCAGAAGAAGGATATCGGCGTGGTCCGCTCGATCATTGCCCTCCGGCGCTATATCGTGGAGTTTGCGGGCGTGGCCAATCACGCCGGCACGACGCCCATGACGCTGCGGAATGACGCGTTGGTCAAGGCGGCCAGGTTCATCATGCGGGTCCGCCAGGTGGTCATGGAGACCGACCCCCACATGGTGGGTACGGTAGGGCATCTGGAGGTGCAGCCCAACGCCATGAACGTGGTTCCGGGCCGTGTGGCTTTGACGCTGGAGCTACGGGGACTGCGGGAGGATCTGCTGGAGTCCGTTTATCAGATGCTGATGGAGGAGTTCCGGAAGGACATCGTCTCCTGCCGGCTGACGATGGAACAGCCCTGCTTCCATATGTCGGAAACCGTGCAGCAGAGCGTCCGGAACGCGGCCCAGAAGCTGGGACTTGCGGCGATGACTATGGACAGCGGAGCCGGTCACGACAGCATGAGCCTCTCGCAGGTGACGAGGGTCGGCATGATTTTTGTCCCAAGCGTCAAGGGAATCAGCCACAGCAAAGAGGAGTTCACGACGTGGGACGATGTGACCAATGGAGCAAATGTCCTCTTGCACGCCCTGTGTGACATCGATCGCCTTGAAACACCCGGGAGGTGAATTTTTTGAGCGAGAAAAACGACTATATCATTGAGATGCACGGCATCCAGAAGAGCTTTGGCGGCGTCAAGGCGCTGCGTAACATTGATCTGCAGGTGAAGCGCGGAAGCTGCCACGCCCTTCTGGGCGAGAACGGCGCTGGCAAATCGACCTTGATGAAGGTCCTGACCGGTATCATTGCAAAAGACAGCGGAAAGATCCTGCTCAATGGGGAGGAGGTCCAGATCCAGAGCCTCCGCCATGCAGAGGAGCTGGGCATCGCCATCGTTCCGCAGGAGCTGTCCTTTATCAGCTATTTTACGGTGGCGGAAAACATCTTCTATGGCGAAGAGCCTACACGTCCTCTGCCTCTGCTGATCGACTGGAAAAAGCTGTATACCGCCTGTGATGAGAAGCTCAAAGAGCTGAAAATCGATCTGCCCAGCAAAATGCAGGCCGGAAAGCTGAATGTCTCCGATCAACAGATGATGGTCATCGCTCGCGTACTGGCAAAGAATGCCAACATCATTATCATGGATGAACCGACGGCGCGCCTTGGTCATGGAGAAGTGACGAAGCTGCTGAAATATATTCAATATCTGAAAACCTGCGGGAAGACCATTATTTACATCTCCCATCGTCTGGAGGAAATTTTCGAGATCTGCGATACCATCACAGTCCTGCGCGACGGCGAGACGATTCAGACCGCTCCCACCTCCCAGATGGACAGCGACAAGCTGATCAACCTGATGGTCAACCGGCAGATCAAAGTCAACACCACCCGGACCCGGAAGAGCAGCATCGGCGAGACCGTCCTCTCTGTAAAGGGACTTTCGAAAAAGGGTGTGCTGCGGGACGTCTCGTTTGAAGTCCACAAGGGTGAGATTTTGGGGATGTTCGGCCTGGTGGGCGCCGGTCGGACAGAAGCGGTCCGCGCCATGCTGGGGGTTGACCGGTATGACACGGCGGAAATCCGGTTGGACAGTAAGCCCGTCGTATTCAAAAACATCGGACAGGCCCTAGCCGCTGGCGTCGCGCTTGTGCCGGAGGAGCGGCGGAAGCAGGGGATCCTTCCCAACACGCCGATTTACAAGAATGTGTCCATCTGCAATCTGAAGGCGCTGTCGCGTCTGGGCCTGATCGACAAGAAGAAGGAACTGGAATACGCCAAGCACTGCACGGAGATACTGGGCGTCGCCTGCTCCTCCGTATTCCAGAATGTGGGAAATCTCAGTGGCGGTAATCAGCAGAAGGTAGTCATTTCCAAGTATATTGACCGCAATATCCGCGTGCTGATCCTCGACGAACCCACCCGCGGCATTGATGTCGGTGCGAAAGATCAGATTTATGAAATCATTGAGGGCCTGGCACAGCAGGGAATGGCAGTGATCGTGATCTCTTCTGAGATACCGGAGCTGCAGCTGATGTGCGACCGCATCTGCGTCATGAGCCAGGGGAAAGTGACGACCGTGATCGATCGTTCTGAATTTGCGGATTCCGATAATATTCTGCGGAATGCAATCGGAATATGAGGATAGGGAGGAGTTCATTGATGAACGCCAAATTAAATGTTTCCAGAATTGCCCGGAATTACGGGACGCTTTTCGCTTATATCATCATGCTGCTGGTGTTCTCGATCCTGGCGCCGAGTGCTTTCCCGACGCTTTCCAACGTGATCAGCATCCTGCGGCAGATCGCCATGCTGGCCACCATCAGCCTGGGCCTGACCTTCGTCCTGATCACCAAGCGCTCGGATCTGTCCATCGGCTACAGCACAAGCTTCCTCGGGATCGTAGTGGCTGCGCTCCTGGTCAGGGCTGGAATGAACATATGGCTTGCTGCATTGATCACGGTCCTTCTCGGCGCACTGATTGGACTGATCAACGGCGTTGTGATCGCCTATCTAGGAGTTCCGGACTTTATTGCATCTTTGGGAGTCGGTTACGTGGTGGCTGGCATCAATCAGGCCTATACCAAAGGCCACCCCATCTCCAATCTCCCGGCGGACTTTGAGATCTTTGGCGCTCAGCGACTGGGCGGTGTGATCCCGAACGCGGTTATCATCATGCTGATTGTACTGGTCGTGTCTAGCATTATCCTCAACCAGACAAAGTTGGGACGATACATATATGGCGTGGGTGATAACGAAGAGGCATCTCTGATGTCCGGCGTCAATACGCGCTCCACCATTGTGTGGGCCTATGTTTTCTGCGGCATTGCCTGCGGCGTCACGGCCGTGATGCTGACTTCCAGACTGGGCTCTGCGCATCCTCAGGCTGCGGAGGATTACTTGCTGGATGCTATTGCGGCCGTATGGCTGGGCGGCACCGCTTTCAAAGACGGTGAGCCGAATCTGGCTGGTACACTGCTGGGCGCTCTGATTATCGGAACAATGGCCAACGGCCTCACGATCCTCAATGTCTCCTATTACTATCAGGATATTGCGACTGGCCTGATTATTCTCGCCGCCGTTATTATCACCTCGGTTCAGAAGAGCCACAAGAATTAACGAAGGATTGGAGAATACTTGTATGAGAACACTGGTAAAAAACGGGACCATTGTCACAGCAGAGAGTGAGTACAAAGCAGATATTCTCATTGTCGATGAAAAGGTCACGTCAATCGGCACCAATCTAGAAGGCCCCTTTGATAGAATCCTGGATGCAGAGGGCAAATATGTGCTCCCCGGCGGTGTGGACAACCACGCCCACTTTGAGGCGCTCAATACGGACGGCATCACCACAAACGAGCCCTATGCGACTACCTGGGTCGCCCTGCAGGGAGGAACGACTACCATTGTGGACTTCTGCACCAATGAACCCGGCATGAACCTGGTGGATTCCGTCAACTACCGCCTGAATGTCCGCGCCAAAGGCAAGGTGGCTCCCGACATCGCCATTCACGCCTGCTGCAACGATTTCACGGATGAGACCGTCGGTGAGATCAAAAAGCTGGTGGAGATGGGTGTTCCCACCATGAAACTGTTCCTGGCCTATAAGGGCACCTCCCTCTACATGGATGACAGCAAGCTGCTGGCCTGCCTGGAGGAGGCTGGCAAGCAGGGCATGACGATGATGGTCCATGCGGAGAATCCGGACGTTCTGGATAAGTGCCGCAATGATGCGGCCGCTACCGGACACTATGAGCCAAAATACCACTACATGACCCGCCCCCCCTACGGCGAGGCGGAAGCCGTCTCCCGTGCCATCCGGTTTGCGGATGCCATGCACTGTCCCATGTGCATTGTCCATGTCAGCTGCATCGAGGCTGGCGAGGAGATCCGCAAGGCTCGTGCGGAGGGCAAGGCGGTGATCGGCGAGACCTGTCCCCACTATCTGGTGCTGGACAAGCACAAGATGGACCATCCGGACTGGCACATCGCCGCCCGGTGGATCTGCTCTCCGGCCCTGCGGGACAAGGAGGACCAGGATTACCTATGGAAGGCGCTGAATGAGGATTGGCTGTCCATCTGCGGCTCTGACAATTCCGGCATCCCCCAGGCACAGAAGAACTGGGGCTGGGACGAGGAGCATCAGCGCTGCGACTTCCGGATGGTCCCTAACGGTTGCCCCGGCGCCGGCGACCGCATGAATGCCCTGTGGACCTATGGCGTTGCCGCCGGCCGCATGACACGGCAGAAGTTTGTGGATGTGTGCTGCACCACGCCGGCCAAGCTGAACGGCATCTATCCCCGCAAGGGGACCATCCAGGTGGGCGCTGACGCGGACCTGGTGCTGTTCGACCCGGACTACAAGGGGACGATCACGCTGGAGACCAACCCCACTGGCGTGGAGTACAACGTGTTCGAGGGCCTGGAGCAAATCGGCCGCGCTGATACGGTGTTGCTGCGCGGCAGCGTCGTGGTGGAAAACGGCAGGTATCTGGGTGAAGTTACAGAAGTTGTGGCTGACGGCATTACCTATCAGGGATGCACCAGCGGCAACGGCAAGTTTATTCCCGGCAAACCCTATGGTTTGGGATATGACCTCTTGAAAAGATCATAAGAAGAGGATTGCAATCGGGATGAACTCCTTGAACTTTCACGGATGTATAAGAGACGATGTTGATCAATTTCCTATCAATGCTGTAACAGGGCGCCGAGTACATACTCGGCGCCTTCTGTCATCATCCAGTTTGCATATGCGCAACTACCTTTATTACATAGGGAACGTTGTAAGTGTAAAACGATTATAAGAATATGAGGCTATCCCGCCGAAAGGCCGATCTTAACTTATATCGTCTGTATCTCAGAAAATATTTCCTGTTGGCTTGACAAAGAGGGCGTGCCCATTTTGAAGAAATTGACGAAACCATTATCTGCTTAGTACGATGACTGGAATGTTAATATCATCAATCTGCTGGAGACCTACGACCGTCTGATTGCGTTTGGTCAAAAGAACCTCAGCACCCCCTTTGTGCAGGAGGGCATCCAGAGCATCAGCACCAGAAATCGCATCCTGCGTGAGCTCTGCTCCCAAAACCCGCCCATCTCCAAAGTGTTCCGGGAGATTGGGCTGGCGGACGAACAGGGATCCGGGATGGGGAATACTTATAAGTACACAAAGCTCTACTCCGGCGGGAGCCCGGAATTTATTGAGGGTGACGTGTTCCACACAGTCATGCCGCTTGCTCCAATTACGGCTGAAATGGTTGGACCGCAGGACGTCACCCATGTGACCCTACATGATACCCTGCTTGAGCGTATCCTTGTTTTTTGAACGGAACTGCGCTCTAAAGCGAGGATTATGCAACACTGTGGTTTTCAGGATTTCAAACATTTCACGCAGAAGTATCTTAAACTTTTGCTGAACCTTGGGATGCTGAAGATGACCCTTCCCGATAAACCTCAGAGCCACAGCCAGAAATATATGACGGTGCAAGGGGCTGTACCTAAAAATTGAACACAATTTGGAATAAAGAATTGAAGGCATGATCTTGGGTAATAAAAGACTATATTGTGGCGAAAAGCTTTGATAAGTTAGGCTGCCTTGCATACCTCTGTAAGACGTCTAATGAGGCTTGGTACCTTTCAGGTATACTAGAGGTTCTGCAGGCTGTCGGCGTCCAGATCGTGATCCTGGATGGTCCTGAGATTTATTCGGAGTGTGTCCCTACACGTATGTGGAGGACATGGAGAATATCATTGATCGGGGGGGACAGTTGGACAGGGGTTTATAATGCAGAAGATTACCCGGAGATATTGAGGAAGAATTCCATGCCGCTTACGATAAAGAGGTCCAGAATGAGCCCGTCGGGAAGATTAGGCCTTGTTTGAAAAATAAAAGTTACACAAGAAACCAAGTTATGCGAAGCTATGAGCATGAAACGATATGAATTAACAAAAGAACAATGGGAACGGATCAAGCTGCTGCTGCCACCAGAAGAAACGGGAAAGCGGGGGCGCCCCCGGAAGGATAACCCGATCATGCTCAACGGAATGCTCTGGATCGTCCGGAGCGGTGCGCAGTGGCGTGAGCTGCCGGAGACCTATGGTCCCTGGCAGTCCGTGTACGCCCAATTCGCTAAATGGCGGGGACGACGGCACCTTGGAAGCGGTATTCCACACACTGTCTACGGACGCGGATATGGAGAACCTGAACATGGACTCCACCTGCGTAAGGGTGCATGAAAGCGCAAATGGCGAGGAAAAAACGGCAGATAAGGCGGTTGGCCGTACCAAAAGCGGATGGAACACAAGACTCCACGCTGTTGTAGACGGTCTGGGAAACCCGCTGGAGTTCCGGATCTCCGCTGGAAATGGCCACGATTCGGTTCACGCTGTTGAACTGCTGAAAAAGGTCAGAATCGGCGGGAGTGCCGTGCCGGCAGACCGGGCCTATGGTGCCCGGACGATTCGGGAATATATCTCAGCGCACAGGGCCAGCTATGTGATCCCGCCGCAAAGCAATGTTTCCGATCCCTGGCCGGTTGACTGGCATCTGTATAAGGAGCGCCATCTGGTGGAGTGTTTTTCCCAGAAAATCAAGTGGTTTCGCAGAATCGCCACCAGATATGACAAGTCGGATGCTTCCCTCTTGGCCTTTGTGTATTTTGCCGCCATCGCTATTTTGTTACTTTAGCACAATCTCCGCCTTTTTTCGAATAAGCCCTAGTAAGCGACCCCATCCTTTTTACGGATAGCCGGTTGGGAAATGGAGAAGCAAGGATACTGCCGATATCCGGTGATTTGCGCGTGAGGGAAGAATATCCGGGCAGAAAGCCGTTGCCGGGTGAAAGCGCCTAACCTGTTGGGCACACACTGCTGTTACCGTCATCCTCACAACCGTTTCTGAAAATTGCCCGCCACGGAAACATCCTCATCCATGATAATAAAGGAATTGGGATCTTCTTCCCGCAGGATTTTCCGCAGGTGGAGCGCCTCCTTCTTAGAAACTACTGTCAGCAGCAAGTCGGACGGCTCGTTGCTGTAAGCTCCGACGCCAGTCCACTTCGTCACGCCGCGGCCGGCATATCGGAACACCAACTGCTCCATGGCCTCAGATTTGGTGATGATCAGCATGGTGACCATTACATTCTGCAAGTGCATCCGGTCCAGAGTCAGGTAGGTGGTGCAGCCGAAGATGATGCTGTAAACCACCACGTCCTGTTCAAACAGGAGGAGGCCGATCCCGTATACGAACACATTCAGGATCATGGCGATTCGCCCCACGCTGAAATCCGGCTTTTTCTGGACGCACAGCAACCCCAGGATCTCCTCGCCGCCGCCGGAGCATCCCGCTGTCAGCGTCATGCCCGCCCCGACGCCGCATACCAGCCCGCCGATGACGCAGGCCGCGATTGTCTCGTCAAACAATCCTTCCGCCGGGATCGGGATCAGGGCCAAAAAGGCACTGTAACAGACGATGCAAAGGGCGGTCTTTGCAAAGAAAAAGTGCCCGAACCGGAACCAGGAAATCAGTAGTAGGGAAATATTCAGCAGAAAATAAAGAATGCCCGCCAAGTCGCCGATCTGCTGGATGGCAGGGAAGAAATGCAGCAGCAGCATTCGCAGCAGCTGCGCGATTCCCAGGAATCCCCCGCTGTACATATCATGCGGCAGAATAATCCAGTTCATGGAGGCGGAAAACAGCAGGGAACCCAGAATGATTTGAGCGGCTTCCTGCACCGGATGTCCCTTGTACAGCTCCAGTGCCGTAGGGCTGTCATGCGTTTGCTCCATTTCTCATCTCTCCTTTTGCTCTGAGGAGAAGCCCTGGCACAAATTGTGCCAGGGCTTCTCCTCAACTTGATCTTACTCAGTCACTAGGCCGTGTTCCACCAGGAACTGGTGGGCCACCTCCTGGGCGCTCATGCCGTCCACGTCCACTTGGGCGTTCATGGCAGCCATGGTCGCCTCGTCGATGGCACCGTCCAGTCTGGACAGCACCTCGGCCAGTTCGGGGTCGGACTCCAGGAGTTCGGCATCCACAAAGTTCACAGCGTAGTAAGGCGGGAAGAAGCTCAGATCGTCCTCCAGCATGGTGAGGCCCAGCTTGGACAGCAGAGCATCCGTGGCAAAGGCGTCCACCACGTCCACCTCGTCGTTCTCAATGGCGGTATAGCGCAGGCTGGCGTCCAGGCCCTTCACGTCCTGGAAAGCGGTGCCGTACTTGCTCTCCAGCAGGGGCAGGCAGTCCTCGCGGTCCATAAACTCCACCGTGCAGCCGAGACGCAGCTCCGGGGACTTCTCAATCAGGTCAGACAGAGAGGTCAGGCCATATTTCTCCGCAGTCTCGGGCTTGACGCTCATCACATAGGTGTTGTTATAGCCCAGGGGGTTGGAGGTCTGGATCCCGTGATCCTCCAGCATCAGATCGTGAACGGTCTGCCACACCCGGTCCTTATCGGTGTCCATAGGCTGGGCCAGCAGGTTCAGCAGCGCCGTTCCGGTATACTCCACAAACATATCGATGCTGCCCTGCTCCAGGGCGTCAAAGCACATGGCCGCGCCGGACAGGCCGAAACGCTGTTCCACCTCATAATCGGTATTTGCCTCGATCAGCTCCGTGTAGATCTCGCCCAGAATGTTGACCTCGGTGAAGTTGGAGGTGCCCACTACGATGGTTTTCTGATCGCCGCTGCCAGCTTCGGACCCGCTGCCGCCCGCATCAGAGGGGGTCCCGCCGCAGGCGGCCAGAGAGAGGGCCATGGCGGCGGCCATCGCCATACAGGTGAATCGTTTCAAGTGTTTCATACAAATAGACTCCTTTTCAGAATGGGGTGTTGATATGGTTGAGATATCGAATCTGCCTCACAGAGGACTCATGCGATGATAGAGGCGTAGGATGCCACAGAAACCACCAGCAGGGCTCCGCACAGCGCGGCGGCCATCGCCTTCCGGCGGGACCGGACCGACAGGCTCAGGTTTTTGATCTGGTCCTGAGGCAGCAGTCCCTCGCTGGTGAAGGCCCGCTCCACGCGGCCCAGGAGGAAATCCAGAGTCAGTGCCATCAGCGCGGCGGCCACGGCTCCCATGATCGTCATGGGGTAATTCAGGGAGTTCATGCCCAGCTGGATGAAGGAGCCCAGGCCGTTGGCACCGGCGAAGGCGGCGATGGTCATGGTGCCCACAGAGCTCACCGCGGCGATGCGGATGCCGGACATGATGTACGGCATGGCCATGGGCAGCTCCACCCGGCGCAGCTGCTGCATCCGGGTCAGGCCGATGCCCCGGGCCACTTCCATGGAAACGGGGGAAATGCCGGAGATGCCGGTATATGTATTTTTCAAAATGGGAAGGAACGCATAGACGAATACCATGAAAATGGCCAGCGTCTCACCCACGCCCAGAAAGGGAATGCCCATGGCGAGCAGCGCCATACAGGGGATGGACTGCATCACATTGGCGATCCCGATCACCACATTGGATACCGCTTTGTTCCGGGTGATGAAGATGCCGAGGGGAACGGCGATGATCAGGGCCAGCACCACGGAGAAGCTGGTCATGGCCAGGTGCCGGAGAAACTCCTCCAGCAGACTGTCCCACTCCTCCACATAAATGGAGAAATAATCCATCAAAGTGTAGCGGGACATATCACTCCGCTCCTTTCTCCGGCGGTATGTTCCGGAACGAACTGCTTGCTCATGGTGGCCAGAATGATGCTCTTCGTCAAATAGCCGAGCAGCTTCCGGTCATGCTGGATCACGGGAATAATGCCGGACACATCGTAATCAATGGTGGCGATGATCTCTTTCAGGGAAGTTTCCCCCTCCACGGCGATGTAATCATCGGATATGTAGTATTCTATGGGGTCGGCCTCCCGCTTTCCGATCAGCTCCTCCAGCCAGACGACACCCAGGAGCGTCTGCCCCTTATCCAGCACCAGCAGGCTGTCCACGCTGTTGTGCCGCATGATCTGCAGGGCCTGGATGACGGTGCGCCCCTTTGAAATAGTGAAGGGACGGCGGCGCATGATGTCCGCTGCGCGGATATATTCCGGGTTGGCCCACAGCCGGTTGGCGCCGATGAACTCTGTGACGTACTGGTTCGCAGGGTGCTTCAGAATGTTTTCCGGGGTGTCACACTGGGCGACTTTTCCATCCTGAATGATGCAGATGCGGTCGGCCAGCTTGATGGCTTCGTCCATGTCGTGCGTGACGAAGACCACCGTTTTCTGCGCCTTGGTCTGCAGATCATGGATTTCGTTCTGCAGCTCCGCCCGGGTCATGGGATCCAGGGCGGAGAAAGGTTCATCCATCAGGACGATGGGCGGATTGGCGGCAAAAGCCCGGGCGATGCCCACCCGCTGCTGCTGACCGCCGGAGAGCTGGGACGGGTACTGGCCCCGGTAGATTTCCGGGTCCAGATTGACCATCTTCAGCATCTTATCGACCCGGTCCCGGATGGCCTCTTTGGAAAAACGGGCGATCTGCATGGTGAGGGCGATGTTTTCTTCCACCGTCAGGTGGGGGAACAGGCCGCCCGACTGTACCACATATCCAACCTTTTTGGGAAGATCCTGGACCTTGATCTGTTCTACGGGAATGCCGTCGATGGAAAGCGAGCCTCCCCGCAGGGGAAGCAGCTTGTTGATGCTCTTCAGCAGGGTGGTCTTGCCGCATCCGCTGGAACCGATCAAAACGAAAAATTCGCGGTCATGGATTGTCAGCGAAACACCGTCCAACACAGGCTTATCTTTGTAGGCGATGCGAACGTCTTCAAATTCGATCATGTCTCCTCCATCTTCACATCGTAATTGAATCGAGCGATGGTTTGCCCATATTATGGGCTGTGATTTATTAAAATGGGATTAAGTTCTGCTCAGCGGGCATTAAGATTCCATTTCATTGCGTGTGAGGTGGGGGCGGAGCTTCTGAATGGGCTCCAGAAAGGAAATGCGAAAGCTGGGATATACGCCGCCTACACGCCTCTTAATCCAATCTTAATGCTGTGGGCGAAATACTTATATAATTATGGTATCCTGCATGATAGGATAAGGCTGTTGAATTCCGATCCAGAATCATGGGAGATGAAGATATATGGGAAAAACAGAGAACAGCACTCCCTATTCCCCCCGGTACGGAGAGGCGGAGACCGGAGGCACCGGAAGACTGAAGATCTTTTTCGGGTACGCGGCAGGCGTGGGCAAGACCTACGCTATGCTGGAGGCAGCCCATCAGGCGCAGAAAGAAGGCGTCGACGTGGTGGTCGGCTATGTGGAGCCCCACGCCAGGCCGGATACACTGGCGCTGCTGGAAGGGCTGGAGGTCCTCTCATGCAGGGAGGTGGACTACCGGGGGATCCGGCTGCGGGAGTTTGACCTGGACGGAGCCCTGGCGCGCAGACCACAGTTGATCCTGGTGGATGAACTGGCTCACAGCAACGCCCCGGGCTGCCGCCACACCAAGCGGTATCAGGATGTGGAGGAGCTGCTGCAGGCGGGGATCAATGTCTATACCACAGTAAACGTGCAGCACCTGGAATCTCTGAACGATCTTGTCACCTCCATCACAGGGATCGTGGTGAACGAACGGATCCCGGATCACGTGTTTGACCGCGCCAACCAGGTGGAACTGGTGGACATTGCGCCCGCTGACCTGGAAAAGCGGCTGGAGGAGGGGAAGATTTACCGGCAGCGCCAGGCGAAGCAGGCGCTGGAGAATTTTTTTACCGCCGAGAATCTGACGGCCCTGCGGGAGATCGCCATGCGCCGGACAGCGGACCAGCTCAACCGCACGGCGGTCCAGGAGAAAAAGGGGAAGGCCGCGCGGGCGGGAGACCATATTCTGATCTGCCTGTCCTCAGCCCCCTCCAACGCCAAGGTGATCCGCACGGCCGCCCGGATGGCCGAGGCGTTCCACAGCGGCTTCACGGCGCTCTTTGTCCAGACACCGGAGACCAAGGAGCTGTCCGGAGAGAATATCAAACGCCTGCGGAGCAACCTGCGCCTGGCGGAACAGCTGGGCGCACAGATCGCCACCGTCTATGGCGCGGACCCGGCGGAACAGATCGCGGAGTACGCCCGGGTCAGCGGTATCACGAAAATCGTCATGGGGCGCGTGAATCACCGGCAGCACCCCTGGATCGGGCAGAAAAGTCTGGCCGACCGGTTGATCGAGCGGACGGACCTGGATGTGTATATCATTCCGGACCGCCAGCCGCTCTATAAAAAGCCCCTTGGAAAGCTCCGGAAGTCCAGAGTCCGCTTTTCCTGGAGAGACGCTGTGGTCACGCTGCTGTGCCTGGCGATCTCCACAGCGGTGGGGTTTGCCTTTGATTGGGCGGGCTTCAGCGAATCCAACATCATCACGATCTACATTCTGGGCGTATTGGTGACAGCAGTCAGCACCAGCGGGCATCTGTATGGAGCGGCCAACTCCCTGCTGAGCGTGCTGGCGTTCAACTTCTTTTTTACCGAGCCGCGCTTCACCCTCCAGGCTGACGGGCCCAGCTATCCCGTCACGTTCCTGATTATGCTCTCATCCAGCATCATCGCCAGCTCTCTGGCCAGCCGCGTGAAGGAGCAGGCCCGCATGGCGGCGGAAAAGAGCTACTATACGGAGCTGCTGCTGGGAAGCAGCCAAAAGCTGCAGACCATCCGGACGGAGTGGGACTGTCTGCGCCTGACGGCGGAGCAGCTCAGCCGCATGTTTGACCGGCCGGTCATTTATGCCCTGAACGACGCCGACAAGGAGCTGGACTTCCGGATCGAGCCGGCGGACGAACACACGCTTCTGGAAAAGCTGAGCACGGAAGAGATCGGCGTCGCCAAATGGGTGCAGAAAAACAACAAGCACGCCGGCGCCACCACGAATACGCTTCCGGACTCAAAATGGCTGTTTCTTTCCGTGCGGGGCACCCGCGGCGTGATGGGGATCGTAGGAGTTCCCATTGCCGGTTATGTGGTCCCGGACGCTTTTGAAAAAAACCTGATGGTGGCACTCCTGGGAGAGTGCGGCCTCAGCCAGGAGCGTATTCGTCTGGAGGAGGAGCGGAACCAGATCGCGCTCCAGACCCAGCGGGAGAGCCTCCAGGCCAATCTGCTCCGGGCGGTCTCACACGATCTGCGCACACCGCTCACCAATATCAACGGCAGTGTGGGCATCCTGATGGGGAAGGATCAGACGCTCAAGCCGGAAGTGCGCGAGCAGCTGTATACCGCGATTGACGATGACACGAACTGGCTCATCAACATGACGGAAAATCTGCTGGCAGCCACACAGCTGGAAACTGACAGGACCAAGCTGAAAACCGCTCCCGAACTGCTGGAGGATCTGTTTCAAAGTGCTGTCCGGCAGTTGGACCGGCGGGCAAGGGACCACCACATCTCAGTTGATCTGGAGGACCAGACGCTCATGGCGTCCATGAACGCGGGGATGATTCAGAGGGTCATCATCAACATGATGAACAATGCGATCCAATATACGCCCAAGGACTCCCATATCATTCTGAGCGGGACCCGCAGGAAGGACTGGGTGGAGATCAGCGTCTCTGATGATGGCCCCGGGATCCCGGATGAGGCAAAAAAGCACCTGTTCGATCTGTTTTATACCGCGGAGCAGGGAAAGCCTGACAGCAAGCGGGGACTGGGGCTGGGACTGCATCTCTGCCAGTCTATCGTCAATGCCCACGGGGGGACGATCACCGTCTCCGACCACGCGCCATCGGGGACAACCTTCCGGTTCACCCTGCCCGCAGTTCGGACAGACGGCGTGAAATGAGCGTCCAGGACGGCGGTTTTTCATTAATGTTTTGTTAATACCGCCAGAAATTTCTTAATCCCCTTTTATAACGCGCTGCGCTATTCTAGAAAACGCGAACGGGAGAATAGGGGGCATCTGTGCCTGCTACCCGGAGCGAAAGGAGAATCTTATGAAGGAGTATCTGCTGATTCAAGTGGCCGCCGCTGCTGCCATTGGGATCGCCGCGTGGCGGACTCTTCCGGAGACGATGATGTGTGCAGCCTGCGGGCAGCTCCAAAGAAGAAAGGAGTTTTCAAGATGATGGATGTATTGATGGTAGGCACCCTGGCGGTCAGCTTCGGCCTGGTATGGCTGCTGATCCGCTGGTGTCAGAAACAGCTGGACGACCCGGAGTCGTAAGCGCAGAAAGGAGATCATAACCATGATTGCACTTGGAATTATCGTTCTGCTGCTGGGCGCTTATCTCGTTTACGCGCTGGTGCATCCGGAGCGTTTCTGAGATGCCTGATACCGCAGAAAATAGGAGGAATACGATATGTTGCAGCTGGCGCTGACAATCATCATCTTTCTGATCATTGTCATTCCGGTTGGACGGTATATGTATCATATCGCCACATGGAACCACACACTGGCCGACCCGGTCTTTGACCGTCTGGACGGCGTCATTTACAAAATCGGCGGCGTGAATCCCCATCAGGGTATGAACTGGAGACAGTACGCTCTGGCTCTGGTGGGAACCAACGCGGTCATGGTGGCCATCGGCTACCTGATCCTGCGCATTCAGAGCGTCGGGATCTTCAACCCCAACAGCATCGGCAACATGGAGCCGACCCTGGCGTTCAACACCATCATCAGCTTCATGACCAACACGAACCTGCAGCATTACTCCGGTGAGTCCGGACTGAGCTACTTAAGCCAGATGCTGGTCATCATCTTCATGATGTTCGTCTCTGCCGCCAGCGGCTACGCTGCCTGCATCGCGTTCATCCGCGGGCTGACCGGCAAGACCAAGGACGACGTGGGCAACTTCTTCGCCGACCTGACCCGCATCACCACCCGCCTGCTGCTGCCGTTCTCCATCGTGGGCGGCCTGCTGCTGGTGTGGCAGGGCGTGCCCCAGAACTTCGACGCCAACATCGTGGTGAATACGCTGGAGGGCACCTTCCAGACCATCGCCATGGGTCCCATCGCCGCACTTGAGATCATCAAGCACCTGGGCACCAACGGCGGCGGCTTCCTGGGTGCAAACTCCACCACCCCGCTGGAGAACCCCACGATCATCTCTGACATGATCGAGCTGTACTCCATGATGCTCTTCCCCGGCGCCTGCGTCATCACCTTCGGCAAGATGGTGCGCGGCCGCAAGAAGAAGGATGCCGCCGGCGACAAGGCGCTGGCCGGCAGCGAATCCGCCGGCCAGCTGTCTGCGGGCGGAGCTGAGCAGGGCCCCCGCCTGAAGGACCACAGCCTGACGGCGTCCATCTACGGCTGGGAGGGCCGCACGATCTTCCTGGCCATGGGTATCATCTTCCTGGTCGGCCTGGGCGTGTGCTACTGGTCGGAGCTCCAGGGCAACCCGGCTCTGGCAAAGATCGGCCTGGATCAGTCCATGGGCAGCATGGAGGGCAAGGAGGTCCGGTTCGGCATCGCCCAGTCGGCCATGTTCACCACCACCACGACCTCTTTCACCACCGGCACCGTCAACAACATGCACGATACCCTGACGCCTCTGGGCGGCATGATCCCCTTGCTGCACATGATGCTGAACGTGGTCTTCGGCGGCAAGGGCGTCGGCCTGATGAACATGATTATGTACGCCATCCTGGCAGTGTTCATCTGTGGCCTGATGATTGGCCGTACGCCCGAATACCTGGGCAAGAAGATCGAGGGCCGGGAGATGAAGCTCACCGCGCTGTGCATCATCATCCATCCCTTCCTGATCCTGTTCTTCTCCGCGCTGGCGGTCTCCACCTCCGGCGGCCTGGAGGGAATCACCAACCCGGGCTTCCACGGCCTGAGCCAGGTGCTGTATGAGTACGCCTCTTCCGCGGCCAACAACGGCTCCGGCTTTGAGGGTCTGGCAGACAACAGCTACTTCTGGAACATCACCGCAGGCCTGGCCATGTTCTTCGGCCGGTACCTGTCCATCGTGATCCAGCTGGCCATCGCCGGTTCCCTGATGCGCAAGCGGTTTGTCAACGAGACCGTGGGCACCCTGCGCACGGACACCCTGTCCTTCGCTGTGATCTTGGTGTTCGTAGTCTACATCTTCGCAGCGCTGACCTTCTTCCCCGCGCTGGCGCTTGGCCCCATCGCAGAGCATCTGACCCTGTGGGCCTAAGGAGGGCGTTTTCATATGAGTAAGAAACAAAATAAGAAATTTATCACCCCGGAGATCCTCCGGGGGGCGGTGAAGGGTGCGTTCGTCAAGCTCAATCCCCGCTATATGATGCGTAACCCCGTGATGTTTGTGGTGGAGATCGGCTGCTTCATCACCCTGCTGCTCTCCTTCTTCCCCGGCCTGTTCGGGGACGTGGACGCAGGCTCCCTGCGGATCTACGACATCATCGTATGCGTGATCCTGTTCATCACGGTGCTGTTCGCCAACTTCGCCGAGGCTGTGGCGGAAGGCCGGGGCAAGGCCCAGGCCGCCAGCCTGAAAAAGACACAGAAGGACACGGAAGCCCACCTGCTCCATGAGGACGGCAGCGAGACCATCGTCCGTTCCAGTGAGCTGAAAAAGGGCGACATCGTTCTGGTGGTGGCTGGCGAGGTCATCCCCGGCGACGGCGAGGTCATTGAGGGCATCGCCTCCGTGGACGAGTCCGCCATCACCGGCGAGTCCGCCCCCGTGGTCCGGGAGAGCGGCGGCGACTTCTGCTCCGTCACCGGAGGCACCACGCTGGTGTCTGACTGGCTGAAGATCCGCATCACCTCCGAGCCGGGCAACAGCTTCCTGGACCGGATGATCGCCCTGGTGGAGGGCGCCAGCCGCAAAAAGACCCCCAATGAGATCGCGCTGAACACCCTGCTGGTGTCCCTGACCATCATCTTCCTGATCGTGGTGGTGACCATGTATCCCTTCGCCGTATACAGCGGCGTACAGATCCCCGTCTCCACCCTGATCGCCCTGCTGGTCTGCTTGATCCCCACCACCATCGGCGGCCTGCTGTCCGCCATCGGCATCGCGGGCATGGACCGTGTCACCCGCTTCAACGTCATTGCCATGAGCGGCAAGGCAGTGGAGGCCTGCGGCGACGTGGATACCATGATCCTGGATAAGACCGGCACCATCACCTTCGGCAACCGCTTGGCCGCCGACTTCTTCCCGGTGGAGGGCGCCAGCCGCAGCGATCTGATCCGCTGCGCGGCCCTCACCAGTCTCCACGATGACACCCCGGAGGGCAAATCCACTCTGGAGCTGGCTCGCCGCCTCGGCGATAACAGCGTGGAGCCCGCAGGATCCAGCTTCCTGGAGTTCACGGCCCAGACCCGGATGAGCGGCGTGGATCTGCCTGACGGCACCAAGGTGCGCAAGGGCGCCAGCGACGCCATCGAACAGTATGTGAAGGAAAACGGCGGCAAGGTTCCCGCAGATCTCTACACCCATGTGGAGGAGGTCTCCTCCCTGGGCGGCACGCCTCTGGTGGTGTGCGAGAACAACAAGATCCTGGGCGTCATTTACCTGAAGGATACGGTGAAGCCCGGCATGGTGGAGCGGTTCGAGCGCCTGCGGGCCATCGGCATCAAGACCATCATGTGCACCGGCGACAACCCCCTGACCGCGGCCACCATCGCCAAGGAGGCCGGCGTGGACGGCTTTGTGGCAGAGTGCAAGCCTGAGGACAAGATCGCCCTGATTAAGAAGGAGCAGGCTGAGGGCAAGATCGTCGCCATGACCGGCGACGGCACCAACGACGCCCCCGCCCTGGCACAGGCCAACGTGGGCCTGGCCATGAACTCCGGCACCACTGCCGCCAAGGAAGCGGCCAACATGGTGGACCTGGACTCCGACCCCACCAAGATCCTGGAAGTGGTGGAGATCGGCAAGCAGCTGCTGATTACCCGCGGCTCCCTGACCACCTTCTCCATCGCAAACGACGTGGCCAAGTACTTCGCCATCATCCCGGCCATGTTCAAGCTGGCTGTTCCTGAGCTGAATGTGCTGAACATCATGGGGCTGGCGACCTCTTACAGCGCCATCCTGTCCGCGCTGATCTTCAACGCCATTATCATCCCCTGTTTGATCCCCCTGGCCATGAAGGGCGTCAAGTACCGCCCCATGTCCTCCGGGAAGATGCTGGGCCGGAACATGATGATCTACGGCCTGGGCGGCATCATCGCCCCCTTCGTGGGCATCAAGATCATTGACCTGATCATCGCCCCGGTGCTGGCTGCCCTCGGCTTTGGTATGTAAGGAGGAACCTGAATGATGAACGAGAAGAAACATGGCATTGGCCACAATATCCGGCAGGCCGTTCTGGTCACCGTGGTATTGCTGGTGCTGTGCGGCCTGGTATTTCCGGTGTTGCTCAGCGGCCTCTCTGCTGTGATTTTCCCCAGCCAGGCCAAGGGCTCTCTGGTGACAGCAGACGGCATCGCCGTGGGCGCCAAGAACGTGGGTCAGGACTTCACCGAGGATTACTTTATGTGGTGCCGTCCCTCCGCGTACAATTACAATACTTACTATGAAGAGGACACCGACGGCGACGGCCAGGTGGAGCAGTACTACAACGACGGTTCTGAATTCGCCGGCCTGAGCTCCGGCTCCAACAACTACGCCCCCTCCAACCCCGCCCTGACGGAGCGGGTGGAGGCGGACATCGAGGAATTCCTGGAGAAGAATCCCGGTGTCAGCCGGGAGGATATCCCCACTGACCTGATGACTGCCTCCGGCTCCGGCTTGGATCCCCACATCTCTCCCGCCTCTGCGGAGGTGCAGATTCCCCGCATTGTGGAGGCTTCCGGCCTCAGTGAGGATGAGGTGCGCCAGATCATCGCCGACAACACCAAGGGCAAGACCCTGGGCGTGTTCGGAGAAGAGACCGTCAACGTGCTGGGCGTGAATCTGGACATCGCCCTGGCCATGGGCCTGGTGGGCGAGATCTCCAAGTAATCACGGGCCCCGGATGCCTTCTTGGGCAGAGGACACTGGTATGCAGTTTCATTTTGAGAAAACGCTGGAAAAGCGGTATGAGCCGCAGGTCACTGTTACGAACGAGACCCCGGCGTGGCTGATGATTTGCCTGGCGGAGTCCATAAAGGACTGGATCGGCCAGAGTCCCAGAATCTTTTGCAAAAGTGAGGAGCCGTACCTGCAGTTCGGCTATGAGGTGCTGACGTTCCCGGTTGCGGAGTTTGCACAGATTTTCGGCCCACTGATCTATGCGATCAATCAGGCATGGCCTGTGCAGGTATTTGGAATGGGAAGCCAGGATGAGCTGGTCGAGCTGTCCTTCACAAAGGAGGGGACAGCCCCCACTATCCAGCAGAAGAACGTCTCCGGGATTCCATGTGCGGAATTGAGAGACCTGTACTTCTGCGTGAAGTTCCCGGATCCTCTGGCGGCGGACTGTATGTTCCGTTTGCTGGACGCGGTGGAGAAAAAGTCTGCTGCCGTGGCCCTGGAGTGGGAGTACGCCGATTTTCTGGAACAGCAGCGGCTGGCAAGAATTGACCGGACACTCTCCTATTGCTATGTCTCCCTTGAAGAAGAGGAGAGCGCGGACCCGGTCGGATGGCTTTCCGGACTGACGCTTCAGCAGAAATGCGAACTGTGGCGGATGTTTTTGGGAAAGCGGCTATTTCTGCCGGAATTCGAATGGCTCAGAGATGCAATGCTCCAGGGAGCTGTTCCAAACTGGATCGAGTGGCATTTAGCGCTCTATCGTGTTCTGGAGGAAGAGAACATTCGCTTTTTCTGTAAGGACGGACAATTTGAGCTGCTGGACAAGGAAGGACACCGCATCTATTTCGGTGTAGACCATTCCGAGGCGGCAGAGCAGGTGCTGATGAAAGTCCTGTTCCCGCTCAACCAATGACCGAGAGATTCTGAAATAAGGCTGAAAGGCGGACCGGTACATCCGGTTCGCCTTTCAGCCTCTTATGATTCCTTAATACGGGAAACGCTTTCTTTTTCCCGATTTAAGCTGAAAAGCAGTATGATAAGGTCAAAGGAAGGGATGATTATGATGACGTGGAAAACGAGGCTCCTGCATTTTGAGCGCATGTGTGATGGGCTCGTGGAGCATTTCCTGCTTCAACACAAGATCCTTGGATTTCTATTGATTTTTATTGGGATGCCTCTGGTGACGCTGTCGGCAGTATGTATTTGCTCCACCGTTCTTGTACTGCCGCTGGCCTTGGCGTTTGGGTACCTGTGAAGAGGGCCTTAATACAATTTTAATACGAGCCCTTAAAAATTAATGCCCCTTTAAGACGAAAAGTGGATAATGTGATTAAGACTCCATAAAGACATATTAAGGGGTGGGGCTTACGCAGCGGCCTTTTCATAAAAGCTGGTCGTCTCCGTTTCGGATCATCATATTCGGATTTCTCTTGGTGATTCTGCTGGGGAGCTTCCTGCTGATGCTTCCGGTTGCCACAAAAGAAGGTGTTGTCACGCCGTTTTCGGATGCTCTGTTTACTGCCACGTCGGCGGTATGCGTGACAGGCCTGGTTGTTCACGACACTGCTACTTACTGGTCGAATTTCGGACAGTTCATCATCGTATTGCTTATCCAGATCGGGGGCCTTGGGGTGGTAACCGTGGCCGGTGCTTTCGGTATCCTCTCCGGGCGCCGGATCGGCCTGATGCAGCGCAGCACGATGCAGGAGGCCATCGCTGCGCCGAATGTGGGCGGGGTCGTGCGCCTGACAGGTTTTATCCTGAAAACTGCCTTGGTGGTAGAGCTGTTGGGGGCTGCCGCGCTGTTCCCCGTTTTCTGGCAGGAATTCGGCTTGGTAAAGGGACTTTGGTATGCCCTGTTTCACTCTATTTCCGCCTTTTGCAATGCGGGATTCGACTTGATGGGGATCAAGGAGCCCTTTTCGTCTCTTGTGGATTACGCGGACAACCCGGTGGTCTCCGTTGCGATCCCGCTGCTAATTATCATCGGCGGCATTGGATTCTTGACTTGGGATGACATCCGTACGAACCGCCTGCACATAACCAGATACCGGATGCAGAGCAAGGTGATTCTGGTGGTCACCGGCAGTCTGATTCTGCTTCCCGGCATCTATTTCTTCCTGTTCGAGTTTGCGCGGGAGCCTGTGGGGAAGCGACTCCTCTTATCCTTTTTCCAGGCGGTCACGCCCCGAACTGCGGGTTTTAATACGGCGGATTTGACCGCTATGAGCGAAAGCGGGCAGACGATTATCACCATGCTGATGCTCATAGGTGGTTCGCCAGGCTCCACTGCGGGCGGCATGAAAACGACAACGCTGGCGGTTCTTCTGGCGAACGCGCTGGCGGTTTTTCGGCGCAATGAGTATCCGCATTTCTTTAACCGCCGGATCTCCAAAGAGACCATCTCCCAAGCGGCGACAATTTTTGCGATGTATCTGGGGCTGTTTCTGGCCGGAGGACTGGTAATCAGCCGAATGGAGGGGCAGCCTATTCTGGACAGCCTGTTTGAAACGGCTTCGGCCATCGGAACTGTGGGCCTGTCCTTGGGACTGACGCCGCAGCTGCATACGGTCTCACGCCTGATTTTGATCGGCCTGATGTTCTTTGGACGGGTAGGGGGGCTGACGCTGATATTCGCTGCCCTTTCCAGCACCCAGAATTCCAGCGCCCGACTGCCGCAGGAGCGGATTACGGTAGGGTGAATCTGTAAATAAAGAGGATGAAATACATGAAGACAATTTTGCTGATCGGTTTAGGCCGCTTCGGCCGCCATGTGGCCATGAAGCTCCACGAGTTGAACCATCAGGTGATGGCGGTGGATCAGGACGAGGAAAAAGTCAACCGGATTTTGCCCTATGTGACCAGCGCCCAGATCGGAGACAGCACAAACGAGGAATTTTTGGCCTCTTTGGGGGTGCGGAACTTTGATGTATGTATCGTCGCTATCGGCGATAATTTCCAGAGTTCTCTGGAGACGGCTTCCCTGCTGAAGGAGGCGGGGGCGAAAAAGGTGGTGGCCCGGGCCGCACGGGACATTCAGGCCAAATTCCTGCTGCGAAACGGGGCGGACGAGGTCGTCTACCCAGAGCGGCAGATCGCGGTCTGGACCGCCATCCGATACAGCTCGGATAATATTTCGGACTATATCGCGCTGGGGGACGATCATGCCATCTTTGAGATTCAGGTTCCGGATAACTGGGTCGGCAAGACCATCGGCCAGCTGGATGTCAGGAAACGGCATCATGTGAGCATACTGGCCATCAAGCAGAACGGACACTTCGCCATGACGGTCATTACGCCGGAGACCTGTCTCCCGGCCAACAGCACCATGCTGGTTTTGGGAACAAACCAGAACGTTCAAAAATGCTTCCACATCTAGCGGCTGCGGCTCCAGGCATGGAAAGGACAGGTTGGGATGGAGTATATGATTTTGCTTGGCGGCCTTCTCGTGTTTGCGCTGGTCGGTTTCTGGATGATGGGAAGGGTTGACAGGTTTCTGAATGCGGCGCGGGCAGAGCAGGAGGGGCGGCAGCATGCCGAGTGCTTGAAGATCGCGGCATCGGACCCCTGTGTGATGCAGCCTGTTTTTAAAACTGTGTCGGCGCTTAAGGAGCAGCACCCGGACTTGTGGTGTGAGCTGTCCTTCGGAAGAGAAGCGGAGGTTTTGGGATGTCTCAGCACAGGCAATGTGGACGTTGCGATTCTCCCCGGTGAGACAGGGGGCGGAGCGGCGTTTGAAAGCAGAGACTTTCTGTTTTCGCCGGTTTCTTTCCGGGCGGTGGAGGATTGCACGACCTTGTCATCTATCGACACAAGCGTGCGGCGGCAAAGGATATTGCTGAAACAGAATACATCTGCTTCCCTGGCTGCGGAATTTGTTCAGAGAATTTGTGAACAGAAACCGTAGAAACGTGCTATAATAGAGCCGTTTGAAGGGAGGCGGTAATATGGAGACTTCTGCGCAGGTCGGACGGGGAGAGCGGAGGCGGAAAGGATCCCTTACGATTTTTGCCGGTTATTTCTCCGGCACGGGAAAGACCTACCGGATGCTGGAGGCTGCCAGCCGCGCCGTGCGGGCTGGAGAGGATGTTGCCGTCGGCCTGCTCTCCTGCAGTCAATGGCCGCAGACGCAGATCTTGGCGGATGGCTTTGAGACGCTGCCGCTCAAAGCGTTTTCGGAGGCGGGGAAGACCGTTTATGAGCTTGACGTGGATGCCTGTCTGAAGCGCGGCCCAAGGCTTCTCTTGATCGACGAGCTCTCTCATGAAAACGCGGGCGGCTCCCGCCACAGAAAACGCTGCCAGGATATTGAAGAACTGCTGCAGGCAGGGATTGATATCTATACGACGCTGGATGTACAGCACATTGAGAGTATTCAGGACACCGTTTCCGAAATTTTGGGCGCTCCGGCCGAGGAGCGGATTCCGGACAGGGTGTTCGATCAGGCCGCGCGCGTGGAATTCGTGGACTGTGAACCGGAAGACCTGCGGGAACGCCTGATCCGGCAGAACCGGACGGATCTGCTGTCTGAATATTCACAGCCCAAATTGAGCGCGCTTCGGGAGCTTGCCCTTCGCCGCTGCGCGGACCGGACGGCTCTGGATACACAAAAAAAGCCGGGGCGGAGAGAGGTACCGGACCCGGGAGCATGTCCTGGTCTGCCTTTCCGCAGCACCTTCCAATGAACGTGTCATCCGAACGGCTGCCCGGATGGCCGACGCGTTCCGCTGCGGCTTTACGGCGCTGTTTGTTGAGACAAAAAATTTTCAGTCCATACCGCAGCCGGATCGGAACCGTCTGAGGGCCAATCTGCGTTTGGCTCAACAACTGGGTGCATCCGTCGAGACGGTATATGGCGATGACGTGGCCTACCAGATCGCCGAATTTTCCAGGCTGTCCGGCGTGACCAAGATTGTGCTGGGCCGTGGAGAGACTTCCAACCGCATCCTGTTTTGGAAGCCCTCGCTGACGGAACGGCTGGTTGAGCTCACACCGGAACTGGACATCCACATCATTCCTGACACTGGAACAGCAAGGCGGTTTGCCTCCCATTACAAAAAAGAGCTGTATGCACCCGCGGTCCCCCTCCTGGATTTGCTGAAAAGCACTCTGCTCCTGGTGCTGTCTACGCTGGTGGGCCTTATCTTCTATTATCTGGGCTTGAGCGAGGCCAATATCATCACAGTCTATATCCTGGGGGTGATGCTGACCTCTATCTTCACAAAGAGCGCGGTTTGCAGCTTTCTGAACTCGGTTGTGGGCGTCTTGGCGTTTAACTTCTTTTTTACGGAGCCAAGATTTTCACTGCATATCTACGCCAGCGACTATATGGTCACATTTTTGGTCATGTTTCTGGCATCCCTTCTTACAGGCTCTCTGGCCGCCAAGCTGAAATCTCTGGCGAAGCACTCAGCCCAGCTGGCATGGCGGACCAAGCTTTTGTTTGAAACGAATCAGGAATTGCAGAAGGCCGGAACCCAGGACGAGATCCTTTCTGTCACCGCACGGCAGCTGCTGAAGATTTTTCAGCGCGATATTGTCACCTATCGGTCAGATCAGGGACAGCTGGACGCGCCGAAGATCTTTCCGGTTGATGATGCGTTTTCCGAAAGCAAATACTCCGCCGCATCGGAGCATCAGGCGGCCCAGTGGGTTCTGACCAACAACAAGCGGGCGGGCGCCGGGACGGAGACGTTTTCGGATGCGTGCTGCACATATCTGGCCGTCCGGACCGCAGAACAGGTATATGGGGTCATAGGCGTCGCGGCCTCTGGCGAGGAGATGGATTCCTTTGAAGGCGGACTGCTCCTCTCGATCCTGGGGGAGTGCGCCCTCGCTATGGAAAACCAGAAAAACCTGGAGGAGAAAGAGGCGGCTGCGGTCCTGGCCAAGAACGAGCAGCTGCGGGCCAATCTGCTCCGCTCGATTTCCCACGACCTGCGCACACCGCTCACCTCCATCTCCGGAAATGCCAGCAACCTTCTCTCCAACGGAGATATGTTTGACGCAAAGACCAAGCATCAGATGTATGTGGATATTTATGACGACGCCATGTGGCTCATCAATCTGGTGGAGAATCTATTATCCGTCAGCCGCCTGGAGGGAGGGCAGATGAATCTGCACCTGTCCACAGAGCTGATAGGTGAAGTGGTGGCTGAGGCGCTGCGGCACATCAACCGCAGAAGCGCGGAGCACCATCTGCATATCCAGAGCGGCGACGAGTACCTGCTGGCGCAGATGGACGCGCATTTGATCGTGCAGGTCATCATCAATATCGTGGACAATGCGATCAAGTACACGCCGCCTGGCTCTGACATTGAGATTAGCTGGGAGCGGCAGGGGCGGTTCGCCGCACTGTCGGTTGCTGACAACGGCCCGGGCATTCCTGACTCGGCAAAACCCCGCGTTTTTGACATGTTCTACAGCGCCTCGAACCGGATTGCCGACAGCCGTCGCAGCATGGGGCTGGGGCTGGCGCTGTGCAAGTCTATCATCACGGCCCATGGCGGGGAGATCACGGTGGCTGACCACGCGCCCCATGGGACAGTTTTTACGTTTACCATACCAATTGAGGAGGTTGAATTGCATGAATAAACCCTTGATTTTGGTCGTGGAGGACGATGCGCCTGTCCGCAGTCTGATCACAACGACTCTGCGGGCGCACGATTACCGTTTTCTCTCTGCGGCCAACGGGGAATCCGCTATTCTGGAAGCCAGTTCGCACAATCCGGACATCATGCTGTTGGATTTGGGACTGCCGGATCTGGATGGCGTAGAGGTGATTCACCGTGTCCGCACCTGGTCGAATCTGCCGATTATTGTGATTAGCGCCCGCAGCGAGGACACGGATAAGATTGAGGCGCTGGATGCCGGGGCAGATGACTATCTGACCAAGCCGTTCTCCGTGGAGGAACTGTTGGCCCGTCTGCGGGTAACCCAGCGCAGGCTGGCTACCCTGCAGGCCGGAGTGGTGAACGAAGGCGCTGTATTCACCAACGGCAGGCTGAAGGTGGATTATGCTGCGGGGTGCGCGTTTCTGGGCGAAGAGGAACTGCATCTGACGCCCAGTGAGTACAAGCTGCTATGCCTGCTGTGCAAGAATGTGGGCAAAGTGTTGACGCACACCTTCATCGCCCAGCAGATCTGGGGCAGGAGTTGGGAAAACGATGTGGCATCTCTCCGGGTCTATATGGCCACCCTGCGCAAGAAGTTGGAACGGGATCCGGATTCTCCGCAATATATTCAGACGCACATTGGAGTAGGGTACCGGATGCTAAAGGTGGAGTAACAGCGGATGCATTCCAATTTCAGTGAAAAGATCGTTTTATTCTTCATGTGATGTGTGATGCATTTTGCGGCACTTGAAATACTGGATTCCATGGGCATAAATGAGTCGAGATTGAAAAAAATTGCCTGGACGACTGTTTGACACCTATTTGTAAATAACCCGGAGCTGTTGCGGTGCAACGGTTCCGGGTACTTCTCCTCAATGTGCCGAAATTTGTGCAACTCCACGGAACCCCTTGTGCTCCAATGAGTTTCTCTTTGACGGACTGAGAACTCCAACTTTGCAGACCATTGCCTCGAATGCAGCTGGGCGCACCAAGGACCGCCGAAAATTAAAAATTTTCGGCGGTCCTTGTCTGCGGCTATGAAAAACGGCCCACTGACAAATTGGAGCTGCGGGGGATGTCCCATCCGACAGTGTGACAAAGGCGAAAGAGACAGCCCCGGCGTTCATGAGGCAGAGGCGTCCCGGCAGCGGTCTTTACCGCAGGTACAGGGCATTCCGGCTGATGAGAAACGTAAGAGCGGTTGTTTCTGCTGCCTGTCTGGCCTATCCGGCGTGATGGGGAAATTGGGGTTCCAAGTTTTTAAGAGCCGACAAATCAACTGGGAGGCGTATGCGCAGAAACTGGAGGCTCTGTGAGAAGGAGGAAGCCTGTCCCGAAAGGGGCAGGCTTCCTTTGCTGTGAGATGGATACTATTGAGAGCGGTTAAAGAGGATAAAAATAAAGTTTATACGGGGCCCCATGGTACAACCAAGTAAAAAGGCGGCCAAAACACGATGAAGGGACTGTATGAACTGTTGTCATACTGCCGGCCCTATCAAAGGACCGCATACTTGCGTGGAGTGATTGGCACGGTATTCCCGCGGTGTCATACCAGAGAGAACATTGAGCTGCTTATGGAAGTAAATTGCGCTGTCCAACCCGCAGCTTGAAAAGAACCACACATGTGTCTATTCAGAAGGAAAAACCATTCAACGTTATGATGCCAATATGGAATAAATTTGCCCAGCCACAAATTGTTGAATATAACCTTGATTAGCTGCGCAGGGAAAAGCCGCAGTACCGCGCGGAGCGGTTTTTTCGCAATAGGCACCCAGCGATATTGTGTGTTCGATGATTATCGATCGTCTTCCTGCAGAAAAACAAGGAGAGCAGTCTGGGGGTTATCTGTTCTTAAAAATGCTTCCTGCCGTATCTGCAGTCAAGAGCGCATCTGCAATTTCTGCTTTCGGTGCGTTTTTGGGTACCGACTGAACAATCGTGCAGAAGGGAATCAGCTTGCCGTGGAGAATTCTGTGCAGCTCAGGAATAAGGGCATAGCATTTCCGGATGCTGTGAGTCACCGCTAGAATGCCGCGCTCAAAACCGACGCCGGATGGATGGGTGCTGACCTCAATGATGTTGTCCGTGGCAGATGTGCAGATCTTGCGTTCTCCTGCGAATGTTGCCGCATAGCCGTTCTCCGGCAGAGGGTGGCCAACCATATATCCGCGATGGCCGGAGGCCCCCCGACGCGGCTGTTGCTTCTCGAGTGCAGGCAAGCCCCGGTTTCAAACCATGTCACCATTGCGTCACCCATTCCTGCGACCTAAAATCTTGCGGGAGGAGGGCAGATCATGCAGGGATCTACCATAACAATATCAGGGCTTGCATCTAAAAACAGATAGGCGTCAAACACACCCCGGTCATCATACATCGCGCTGAGAGAAGAGCGGGGAGTCTGCTGAGCATACCTGAAATCTGGCATCTTCGGAAAGCCAGAGCAGGCAGAAAAACGGAAAGTCTTTCTGCCTGTTCTGAATACTGGAGTTACTTCTTGTAGTAGGTGGGTCGGCCCTTCTCGTCGTGGTCCTTGTCGAAGGTGGGATAGGCGCCGCCGTTGAAGCCGTTGTAGCCCAGGGGATTGCGGAAGCCCAGGGGGTTCTTGCCCACAGGATGGGTCTCCAGCAGCTCCTTGATCAGCTCGCTGTAGCCCTCCACGACGGCCTCCACCAGCTTGTCGCCCTTCTCCTTGGTGGCCTTGGTGGGATTGCCGATGACGCCGTAATCCAGGTCGTCCTTCTCCAGCAGCGCGAAGGTGCCCTCAGCGCCGTAGAACTGCCAGCGGTGAGAGGCCTCGCCGGGAGCCATCTTCCACTTGGGGTCCACCAGGGGCGTGCCGCCGCCGTCGATGGCCAGGTCCATGTGGACCAGGTCGCCGTACAGGGACAGCGCCATGGAGGTCTCCGCCTCGTCAGCGTGCCACATGAAGTCCTCCAGCACGTTCTTGTTGTCCCGCAGGAAGTCATACCAGGTGGAAGCCAGAACGAAGTAGCCCTCCGCTGAGCGACGGTTCTGCAGTCTGGCAGGGCCGTTGCCCGCGAGGCGGCGGACCTGCTGTCCATTCAGTATTATGTCCGGGACATCGAAGAAGAGATAGCTAAGCGCATGAAGCAGCCGGTCAAGGAGATCAGCGAGGTGGAAAAGGATGCTGAGAGCCGCTTCGATGTCTTCGGCAACATTCTGGCCCAGGTGTTGGCACTGAGTCCTCTCCATAAGGGGGCATTGGAGTGCCCGCCCGATTTGGCAGAGCGACTCCGAAGGCGTTCCTCTCTGGAGATGGTCACGACATCACTTTGCCAACAAGGGGCCGGACACAGACTGCGCGGTGCTGCTATAAACGATTGGTTATCCCAAAGCACAGCCCTGTCCACCAATTTGGGTGGACAGGGCTGTGCCGTGCATGAAATGGCAGGTTCAGAATTGAAAAGTCGCTGTGTCTCTTGATTGGCCTCCGCCGCGGCAATGAACTCCCGGAATACAAGGGGGCCTGCCTACGGTAGGAACAGGGGCAGGGGCCTATTGGCTCCACATCGGGCTGGATGTCCGGGTCCGGCAGTTCTGCTTCCGGTGCCGGGTGGGCTTTTCCATTCAGAACCCGATGTACGCATAAAAGGCCCGGGCCGGTTGTTGCTCGCCTCTGATGACAAATACTGCCCCGTGCCGCCAGGGGGCCCTGGTGCCCAAGGCCGGGGCCAGACATGGGCCAGACTTCTGGAGGGCGACATTCACCCCGGCCACCGGCAGCCGACCCGGGGAGGCCGCCGCAATTCCCGCCCCCGGGCCGAATACTGTGCTGCGGATCAGACAGAGAACAACAGGTCGGAGTAGGTGGGGAAAGGCCAGCGGTCAGAGCTGGTGAGGGTCTCCAGCTGATCGGCAGCCCGCCGGGCGGTATCCATATCGGGGATCAACACATCATGGCTGTATCGCATAGCTTCCGCAGCGTCCGCGGGAATTGCAGACAGGTCCATCTCCAGCTTGTCGGAGGCGGCCATCAGGGCATCCGTCAAGCTGCCGATCTGGCAGGCAGTGCTGACCTCATACTGGCAGCAGGCACCCAGGTCCTTTTTGGTACCGGCCCGGCTGCACAGGTCCCCGGCAAAGGCGGAGACGGCGGGTAGGATTTGGCGGCGGATCATGTCCGTCATGGTCCGGGCCTCGATACAGATGACCGTAGAGTAGTTCTCAATATGGATCTCCGCCCGGGCCTCGATCTCCTCCTTGGTGTAGATGCCGTGCTTGACAAACAGATCCACGTTTTTGGGAGCGGTGTACATGGGCAGAGCGTCAGCGGTGGAGGTCAGGTTGGAGAGGCCACGTTTCCGGGCCTCCTTCAGCCAGGCCTCGTCATAGCCGTTGCCGTTGAAGATGATCCGCTGATGCTCGGTGAACACCCGGCGGATCAGCTTCTCCAGGTCGGCCTGGAAGTCCCGGGATGCCTCCAGCTCGTCCGCAAACTGTTCCAGTTCCTCGGCCATGATGGTGTTCAGGGTGATGTTTGGACCGGAGATGGACTGGGAGGAGCCCAGCATCCGGAACTCGAACTTGTTGCCGGTAAAGGCCATGGGGGAGGTGCGGTTCCGATCCGTGTTATCCTGGGGGATAGCGGGCAGGGAGTCCACGCCGATCTTCAGCGTCCGCTTGCCGGTGCTCTGGAAGTCCGTGTCGTTGATGATGGAGTCCACCACAGCGGAGAGCTCGTCTCCCAGGAAGATGGAGAGCACGGCGGGCGGTGCCTCCTGGGCGCCCAGCCGGTGGTCGTTGCCGGGGAAGGCCACCGTGGCCCGCAGGAACTCCTGATAGTCGTCCACACCCTTGATGAAGGCCGCCAAAAACAGCAGGAACTGGGCGTTCTGCCGGGGGGTGGAGCCGGGCTTGAACAGGTTCTTGCCCGTGTCGGTGGAGAGGGACCAGTTGTCATGCTTGCCGGAGCCGTTGACGCCCGCGAAGGGCTTCTCATGGAGCAGGCACACCAGTCCGTGGCGGTCGGCCACCTTCTTCATCATTTCCATGGCCAGCTGGTTCTGGTCGCAGGCGGAGTTGGCATCGGAGAACACCGGCGCCATCTCATGCTGAGCAGGGGCTACCTCGTTGTGCTTGGTCTTAGACAGGACGCCGAGAGCCCAGAGCGTCTCATCCAGATCCTTCATATACGCGGCCACTCTGGGGCGGATGGCACCGAAGTAATGGTCCTCCAGCTCCTGCCCCCTGGGGGGCTTTGCGCCGAACAGGGTCCGGCCGCACATTCGCAAGTCCTCCCGCTTCTCATAGAGGGCCTTGTCAATCAGAAAATACTCCTGCTCCGGCCCTACCTGGGCAGTGACCCGCTTCGTCTCTGTGTCGCCGAAGAGCCGGAGGATGCGGACCGCCTGGCGGCTGACCTCGTCCATGGACCGCAGAAGAGGCGTCTTCTTGTCCAGGGCTTCGCCGGAGTAGGAGCAGAAGACGGTGGGGATGCACAGGCTGCCCTCCTTGATGAAGGCAAAGGAGGTGGGATCCCAGGCGGTGTAGCCCCGGGCCTCAAAGGTGGCCCGCAGACCGCCGGAGGGGAAGGAGGAGGCATCCGGTTCACCCCGGATCAGCTCCTTGCCGGAGAATTCCATCATGATCTTTCCGCCGCCCACAGGGGCGATGAAGCTGTCGTGCTTCTCCGCCGTGACGCCGGTCATGGGCTGGAACCAGTGGGTGAAATGGGTGGCGCCTTTTTCCACGGCCCACTGCTTCATGGCCTCAGCGATCTCATTGGCGGTGGAGAGGTCCAGGGGCGTCCCCTCCGTCACGCACTTCTTCCAGGCGCTGTAAGACGCCGAGGAGAGACGCTCCTTCATAGTGCCTTCGTTAAATACCAGACTCCCAAACAGCTCCGGCAATTTCTTCGTCTCACACATCACACAAAACCTCCTGTCTCAAATTCGTTCTGTATCAAAAAGGAATGCGGAGAGCTTTCTCACATTCCGCTCTGACCGTAGTTGGAGAGGACCCGGGCGGAGGGATCGTCCACGTCGCAGCCCTCCCAGGACCGGTTGGGCATCCAGAAGTCCCGGATCATCCGGGCCTGGCCGGGGTAACACTGCTCAAAGATCTCCCGGTACAGCAGGCTCTCCTTGGTGAAGGGCGGACAGTAGTCATACTGTTTGCGTCGGGTCTCAAACTCAGAATCCGTGTACTTCTCCTCCGCGTAAGCCTTCAGGTCGTCCACCATGGAGTGGCCCACTGCGTCGGAGAAGGCGGCCTTCTGCCGCCAGAGGATGCTGTCCGGCAGCAGGCGGTCCTTTTCAAACGCGTGGCGCAGCAGGTACTTGCCCATGCCATAGGTGTTCATTTTCAGCGCCGGATCCACCGCCATGACGTATTGCACGAAGTCCAGGTCGCCGAAGGGGACCCGGGCCTCCAGAGAGTTGACGGAGATGCACCGGTCCGCCCGCAGCACATCGTACATGTGCAGCTCATCCACCCGCTTTTTGGACTCCTGCTGGAAGGCTCCGGCGCTGGGGGCAAAGTCTGTGTACTTGTAGCCGAACAGCTCATCGCTGATCTCGCCGGTCAGCAGCACCCGGATGTCCGTCTTTTCGTGGATGGCCTTGCAGCAGAGATACATGCCCATGCTGGCCCGAATGGTGGTGATGTCCCAGGTGCCCAGGGCGGCGATGACGACGGGCAGGGCCGCCAGAACCTCCTTCCGGGTCATATAGACCTCCGTGTGATCGGCGCCGATGAACTCCGCCGCTTCCCGGGCGTACTTCAGGTCGATGGCATCCGTGTCCATGCCGATGGCGAAGGTACGGATCTTCTTCCCCAGAATTACGGAGCTGATGGCGCACACCAGGGAGGAGTCCAGCCCGCCGGAGAGCAGGAAGCCCAGGGGAGCGTCCGCGTCCAGCCGTTTATCCACCGCCGCGATCAGCTTGTTGCGGATGTTGCGGCAGACGGTCTCCAAGTCATCGGTGGAGTACTGCGTGACGGTGGTGAGATCCGCGTAGCGGACAAATTTTCCGTCCGCGTAATAGTGTCCCGGCGGGAAGGGGCGGATCCCCTTACACAACCCCACCAGGTTTTTCGGTTCGCTGGCAAAGACGATGGCGCCGGAGCGGTCATAGCCGTAGTACAGGGGCCGGATGCCGATGGGATCCCGGGCTGCGATGAGCTCATCCCGCTTGGAATCGTAGATGATGAGGGCGAACTCCGCGTCCAGCTTGGCGAACATCTCCAGGCCGTACTCCCGGTACAGAGGAAGCAGGATCTCACAGTCGCTGCCGCTGCGGAAGGAGTAGCCTTTTTCCGTCAGCTGCCGCTTCAGGGGGCGGAAGCCGTAGATCTCGCCGTTGCAGACCACATAGTCCCCGTCCAGCTCAAAGGGCTGCATCCCCGCCTCCGTCAGGCCCATGATGGCCAGCCGGTGAAAGCACAGCCAGCCGGACGGCGTCTCGAGGATCTGAGACATGTCCGGTCCCCGGGACCGGGTTCGGTCAAAGAAGGGCAGAAGTTCCTCCTTGGTGTAGGTCTTTTTGGAAAAACCCATAATTGCGCACATAGATAGAAGCACCTCCGAAATAAAAAAGATCGCAGCTCCGTCCTGAAATTTCAGGACGAATAGCTGCGATCCGCGGTGCCACCTGACTTGCCCCCTGATCGGGGACCTCTTTGACTAGGCTCCAACAAGCCCGCGTGAGGTAACGGTCACGACTCGTTTCACTTACTGGCGGTCTCCCGCGTTCAGATCACAGCTACGGAGTGTTCTTCCCGCGGACTCTTTGGTACGGGGTTCTCACCATCCCCCGCTCACTGGCCCGGAACATCCGCGGTACTTTTCTCCATCAACGCCTTTGCTGATGTTAAAATTATGGTCTAAAGATTACCACTGGGGATATCCGCTGTCAATGTGGGAATATCCCAAAACCCAGCTGAAAATTTCCTGAAATTTCTCCATCCTTGTGTCAGGGGGATGTCCCATCTACCCAATGGAGCGTACCAGATTCGTGTAGCCGGTCAGATACCGGTCCACCTCCGCAGCGGCGGAGCGCCCTTCGGCGATGGCCCACACCACCAGGGATTGGCCCCGGCGCATATCGCCAGCGGCGAACACCTTGTCCGCATTGGCAGCATAGCTCCCCGGCGCTGTGCGGACCGTCCTGTCCGCCTCCACACCGAAGGCCTCGCACACGCCCCGCTCACACCCGGCAAAGCCGGTGGCGCCGATCAACAGCTGGCAGGGCAGGGTATCCCCCTCCGTGGTGACCACACCGGTCAGGGAACCGCTTTCCCCCGCCACCAGGCTCTGGACCTGGACGCCGAACCGCCGGGGATCCTGGCCCGTAACGGCCAGCGCCTCTTCGTGGGCGTAATCCAGCGGCAGGCTTCCCGCAGCGTCCAGGTAATCCGTCCGGGGACGGCGCACCAGCTGGGTCACGGAGCGGCAGCCTTGCCGCAGGGCGGTGGCCACACAGTCGCTGGCGGTATCGCCAGTGCCGATGATAACCACATCCAGCCCGGAGGCGGAGGGAACCGCCGCCTCCGCCTTGCCGAACTGGGCCCGCTCCACAGCAGCCTTCAGGTACTCGGTGCCGTAGCATACGCCGGAGATGCCGGTGGTGTCCAGTCCCAAGGGCCGGGGCGCTCCGGCCCCGCAGCAGAGGATCACCGCGTCGTACTCCGCCAGCAGCCGCTTTGCCACGGCACCCTCTGAGGCGTCCACACCGCAGACGAAGGTGACGCCCTCCTCGGTCATCAGGTCGATGCGCCGCCGGACCACAGATTTGGGCAGCTTCATATTGGGGATGCCGTACATCAGCAGACCACCGGGGTGCTCCGCCCGCTCGATGACGGTGACCATGTGGCCCCGGCGGTTCAGCTGGTCCGCTGCCGCCAGGCCCGCCGGGCCCGAGCCTACCACGCAGACCTTCTTCCCCGACCACTGGGGCGGCCGGCGTGGGCGGAGCTTCCCGGCGCCAAAGGCCGCTTCGATGATGCTCAACTCATTGTCCCGGACCGTAATGGGGTCCCCATAGATGCCGCAGATGCAGGCGTTTTCGCAGGGGGCGGGGCACACGCGGCCGGTGAACTCCGGAAAGCTGTTGGCCTTCAGCAGCCGGCTGAGGGCGTGGCCCCAGTTGCCGGAGAGGATCATGTCGTTCCACTCGGGGATCAGGTTGTGCAGGGGACAGCCAAAGGCCTTTCCCTCATATATCATCCCCGCCTGGCAGAAGGGGACGCCGCAGTTCATGCACCGGGCGCCCTGCTGGCGCCGGATCTCCTCCGGCAGGGGAAGGTGGAACTCCTCCCAGTCCCGGACCCGCTCCGCCGCGGGCCGGCGGCCATCCTCCCGGCGGGTATATTCCAAAAAGCCGGTGGGTTTTCCCATGTCGTCCAGCCTCCTCTCAAGCTCTGGTATTGGCGTAGAACGCCTCGATCTCCGCCTGCTGACGGGTCATGCCTTTCTCCTCGTACTGGGCGATGGACCGGAGCATCCGGTCGTAGTCCCGGGGCATGACCTTCTTGAAGCAGGGGACGTAGGAGTGGAAGGCCGCCAGGATCTTCTTCCCCCGGGGGGAGCCGGTGGCGGCCACATGGGCCTCAATGAGGGAGCGGAGCTCGGCGATGTCGTGAGGCTCCGTCAGGGTGTCCGTCATCACCTGGTCCTTGTTGAGGCGCATATAGAGGTCGTGCTTTTCGTCCAGCACATAGGCGATGCCGCCGGACATCCCGGCTGCGAAGTTCTTTCCCGTGGGGCCGAGGATCACGCAGCGGCCGCCGGTCATGTACTCGCAGCCATGGTCCCCCACGCCCTCCACCACGGCGATGGCGCCGGAGTTGCGGACGCAGAACCGCTCGCCGGCCATCCCGTTGATGAACGCCTGGCCGGAGGTGGCGCCGTACAGAGCCACGTTGCCCACGATGATGTTCTCGCCGGGGTCGAAGGTGCTGTCCTTGGGTGGATAGAGTACCAGCTTGCCGCCGGAGAGGCCCTTGCCCAGCCCATCGTTGCAGTCGCCCTCCAGCTCCAGGGTCAGTCCTTTGGGGATGAAGGCGCCGAAGGACTGGCCTCCGCCGCCATGGCAGGTGATGACATAGCTGTCGTCCGGCAGGGAGTCCCCGCACTGCCGGGTGATCTCGGCGCCGAACAGCGTGCCGAAGGCCCGGTCCGTGGAGGAGACGGTGAGCTCCAACCGGCCGGTCCGCTTCCCCTTCAGCGTCTTGCCCAGTTTGGCCAGCAGCACGCTCTCATCCAGGGTCCGCTCCAGATGGAAGTCGTAAACATCTCCGGGATTGAAGTGGGACGGCCCGCCGCTCCAGGGATTTTCCAGCAGGCTGCGGAGGTCCAGGGTCTCCGCCCGGTGGGTCACCAGCTTCTCCCGGACCCGCAGTAGGTCACTGCGGCCCACCAGTTCATCCACGGTGCGGATGCCCAGGGCCGCCATATACTCCCGCAGCTCCTGGGCCACGAATTCCATGAAGTTCACCACGTACTCCGGCTTGCCGGAGAAGCGGGACCGGAGCTGGGGATTCTGGGTGGCAATGCCCGCCGGGCAGGTGTCCAGGTTGCACACCCGCATCATGCAGCAGCCTAGGGCCACCAGGGGCGCGGTGGCAAAGCCGAATTCCTCCGCCCCCAGCATACAGGCGATGGCCACATCCCGCCCGGTCATCAGCTTGCCGTCGGCCTCCAGGGCCACCTGGCTCCGCAGACCGTTGGCGATCAGGGCTTGGTGGGCCTCCGCCACGCCCAGCTCCCAGGGCAGGCCCGCCCCGTGGATGGAGCTGCGGGGCGCGGCGCCGGTGCCGCCGTCATGGCCGGAGATCAGCACCACCTGGGCACCGGCCTTGGCCACGCCGGCGGCGATGGTGCCAACCCCCGCCTCGCTGACCAGCTTCACGCTGATCCGGGCCCGGCGGTTGGCGTTTTTCAGGTCATAGATCAGCTGGGCCAGGTCCTCGATAGAGTAGATGTCGTGGTGAGGCGGCGGAGAGATCAGTGTCACGCCGGGGGTGGAGCACCGGGTCCTGGCAATCCAGGGATAGACCTTTTTCCCGGGCAGATGGCCGCCCTCGCCGGGCTTGGCACCCTGAGCCATCTTGATCTGGATCTCCTGGGCGCTGGTGAGGTAGGCGCTGGTAACGCCGAACCGGCCGGAGGCTACCTGCTTGATGGCGGAGCACCGCTCATCGCGCAGGCGCGCCGCGTCCTCGCCGCCCTCGCCGGAGTTGGACTTGCCGCCGATGCGGTTCATGGCGATGGCCAGGCACTCGTGGGCCTCCTGGGAGATGGAGCCGTAGCTCATGGCGCCGGTTTTGAATCGCTTGACAATGGACGCCACAGGCTCCACCTCGTCGATGGAGATGCCGCCGCTCTCATCGAACTGGAAGTCCAGCAGCCCCCGCAGGGTATGGGGCTTGGCAGGCTCGTCCACCAGGGCGGAATACTCCTTGAAGGTCTCGTAGCTGCCCTCCCGGACGGCCTTCTGCAGCAGCAGGATGGTCCGGGGGTTGTACATGTGGTCCTCCTTGTCCGGGCCGGACCGCAGCTTGTGAATGCCGGTGGAGTCCAGCGTGGAGTCGTAGCCCAGGCCCAGGGGATCGAAGGCCTGGCTGTGGTTCCACTCCACGCCCTCCTCGATCTCTGCCAGGCCGATACCCTCCACCCGGCTGACTGTGTTGGTGAAGTACTTGTCCACCACGTCCCGGTTGATGCCCAGGCACTCGAAGATCTGGGCGGACTGGTAGGACTGGATGGTGGAGATGCCCATTTTGGAGGCGATCTTCACGATGCCGTGGAGGATGGCGCTGTTGTAGTCGTTGACGGCCGCAGTGGGATCCTTATCCAGCATCCCCAGGGTCACCAGCTCCTCTACGCACTCCTGGGCCAGATAGGGGTTGATGGCCTGGGCGCCGTAGCCCAGGAGGGTGGCGAAGTGGTGGACGTCCCGGGGCTCGGCGCTCTCCAGGATCATGGAGACTGCGGTGCGCTTTTTCGTCCGCACCAGATACTGCTCCAAGGCGGACACCGCCAGCAGGGAGGGGATGGCTACATGGTTCTCGTCCACCCCCCGGTCTGACAGGATCAGGATGTTGGTGCCATTCTTGTAGGCCCGGTCTACGTTGACGAACAGCCGGTCCAGGGCATTGGCCAAGGGAGAGCCCTTGTAGTACAGCAGGGAGATGGTCTCTACATGGAAGCCGGGCCGGTCCATGTAGCGGATCTTCATCAGATCCACGGAGGTGAGGATGGGGTTGTGGATCTGGAGGACTGTGCAGTTCTCCGCTCTTTCCTCCAGCAGATTGCCGCCGGAGCCCACATACACCGTGGTGTCGGTGACGATCTCCTCGCGGATGGCGTCCATGGGCGGGTTGGTCACCTGGGCGAAGAGCTGCTTGAAGTAGCTGAACAGGGGCTGGTGCTTTTCCGACAGCACCGCCAGCGGTGTGTCCACGCCCATGGCGGAGGTGGGCTCCGCCCCATCCCGGGCCATGGGGAGGATGGCGTCCTTCACCTCCTCATAGGTGTAGCCGAAGGCCTTGTACAGCCGGTCCCGCCGCTCCTGGGAGGACCGCTCCACACGCCGGTTGGGGATGGGAAGATCCCGCAGGTATACCAAGTGGGCATCGAGCCACTCGCCGTAGGGCTGCTGGCGGGCGTACCGCTCCTTGACCTCGGCGTCGTCCACCAGTCGACCGGCAGTCAGGTCTGCCAGCAGCATCCGCCCCGGCTGGAGCCGGGACTTCTTCACGATCTTCTTCGGTGGGATGTCCAGCACCCCCACCTCGGAGGAGAGAATCAGCTGCTTGTCGGTAGTGAGATACCACCGGCAGGGGCGCAGGCCGTTCCGGTCCAGCACCGCGCCCACCGTGTCCCCATCGGAGAACACGATGGCCGCCGGGCCGTCCCAGGGCTCCATCATGGTGGCATAGTAGTGGTAGAAGTCCCGCTTCTCCCGGCTCATTTTCCGGTCGTTGGCCCAGGGTTCCGGGATGCACATCATCACCGCCTGGGGCAGTGGGATGCCGTTCATCATCAGAAATTCCAGGGTGTTGTCCAGCATGGCGGAGTCGGAGCCGCTCTGGTCTACCACCGGCAGGATCTTGTCCATGTCCGCCTCCAGTACGGCCGAGTGCATAGTCTCCTCCCTGGCCAGCATCCGGTCCACGTTGCCCCGGATGGTGTTGATTTCACCGTTATGGAGGATGTAGCGGTTGGGATGGGCCCGCTCCCAGCTGGGGGTGGTGTTGGTGGAGAACCGGGAGTGGACCAGGGCGATGGCGCTCTCACAATCCGGCTCCGTCAGGTCCGTGTAGAACTTCCGCAGCTGCCCCACCAGGAACATGCCCTTGTACACGATGGTCCGGCTGGAGAAGGAGCAAATGTAGGTGTTCACATTGGATTGCTCGAACTCCCGGCGGACCACATACAGCTTCCGGTCAAAGTCCAGGCCACGGGCGCAGTCTACAGGCCGGGCCACAAAGCACTGGCAGATGCAGGGCATACAGTCCAGGGCCTTCCGGCCCAGCACCTCCGGATGGGTGGGCACATCCCGCCAGCCCAGGAAGTCCAGCCCCTCCTTGGACGCGATGATCTCCAGCATCTTCTGGGCCTGGGCCCGCTTCAGCGCGTCTGCGGGGAAGAAGAACATGCCCACGCCATAATCCCGGGGGCCGCCCAGGGCGATGCCCTCGGCGGAGGCCGCCTTCACCATCAGCTTGTGTGGCACCTGAATCATCAGCCCCACGCCGTCACCGGTCTCGCCGGTGGCGTCTTTACCTGCCCGGTGCTCCAGCTTTTCCACGATCTTCAGGGCACTGTCCACTGTGGCGTGGGACGGCGTGCCCTTCAAATTCACCACGGCGCCGATGCCGCAGGCGTCGTGCTCCCACAGGGGATCATAGATATTGTGTATGTTCTGCGCTGGTCCACTCATTGGGACTGCCTCCCTTGTCGTTTCATCGTCAGGCTTCAGCCTGTTGTGTACCGCTCCAGGATCAGCCGGGCGGTCTCTGCAAGCCGCAGCCCCGTGTCCATGCTGTACTTCTGCAGAAAGCGGTGGGCCTCCGCCTCGCTCATGAGGTTTACCTCCATCAGCACCGCCTTGGCCCGGCAGATCAGCCGCTCCTCCTCGGCACTTCGCTGGATATGAAGCCGGGAAGCCGGGGCGCCGCCTGCAAGGACTCCCTGGGCCAGATCCAGCGAGGCGAAGAACTCCGCCCGGGAGGAGGGGACGGCCAACTTGATGAGGTTCCTGTCCCCGCACAGCTCCAGATTCCCGGGAGAGGAGATGACCAGCACCGGGGCGATGCCCGTGAGGTCCACGGCCAGCATCTCCGCAGTCATGTCCCGCAGCCGGAAACCGCAGATGACGACGGCTCCGCCCAGCTTCCGGGCGGCTCGGATGGTTTCCGCGCCGCTGAAGCAGGAGATGGACGGCGCGAGGCCGCCGGAGCCCAGAATGCGGGTGATCTGGGCGTGGGCTTTCTCAGAGGCAAACGCCAATATGATCCTGTCCATGGAATTTGCCCCCCTCCTCTCTCTGCGGCCCTGTCAGAAGGGCCGGCAGGTCAGTACGCCACCAGATACTGTTCCAGCTCCCACTGGGACACCTGGGCGGCGTACGACCGGCACTCCCGACGCTTTCCGGCCAGATACTGCTCCGTCACGTGGGCACCTAGCGCGTCCGTAATGACGCTGTCTGCCTCCAGGGCCCGGACGGCCTCCTCCAGAGAGCCGGGGAGCCGCTGGATGCCGGAGGCGTCTCCCACCTCGTAAAGGTTGCCGGTGAGGGGGGCGGGGGGCGTCATCTGCTGCTCGATCCCGTCCAGTCCCGCGGCAAGGCATGCCGCCAGGGCCAGATAGGGGTTGCAGGCGGGATCAGGGCTCCGCAGCTCCACCCGGGTGCTGTTTCCCCGCGGTGTTGGAATGCGGACCAAGGCGGAGCGGTTGCCGGTGGACCAGGCCAGATGGCAGGGGGCTTCGTAGCCGGGCACCAGCCGCTTGTAGCTGTTCACCAGTGGATTGGTAACGGCACAGCATCCCCGTACGTGTCCCAGCAGTCCCGCGATGAACTGATAGGCCAGCGGGGACAGGTGCCGGGGATCCGCCTCGTCATAGAAGGCATTTTTTCCATCCCGAAACAGGGACATATTTACGTGCATGCCGCTGCCGGCGGCGCCGCTGACGGGCTTGGGCATGAAGGTGGCGTGGAGGCCGTTCTTCTGGGCCAGGGTCTTCACCGCCAGCTTGAAGGTCATGATGTTGTCCGCAGCCCGCAGGGCGTCGGTGTACTGGAGGTCGATCTCGTGCTGGCCGGCTGCCACCTCGTGGTGGCTGGCCTCCACCGCCACGCCCATCTGCTCCAGATTCAGGCAGATCTCCCGGCGGGTCCCCTCCCCATGGTCCAGAGGGCCCAGGTCAAAATAGCTGGCCTCGTCGGAAGTCCGGATGGTGGGCTGACCGTCTTCATCGGTCTGGAACAGAAAGAACTCCAGTTCCGCTCCCACATTGCAGGTGAAGCCCAGGGCGTCGGCACGGCGGAGCACCCGCTTCAGCACACCTCGGGGATCACCGGCGAAGGCGGTACCATCGGGGTTGTGGACGTCGCAGATCAGCCGGGCCACCTTGCCGTACTGGGGCCGCCAGGGCAGGATGGCAAAGGTGTCCAGGTCCGGCCAGAGATACTGGTCTGATTCTTCAATGCGGACGAATCCCGCGATGGAGCTGCCATCCATCATAATCTGGTTGTCCAGCGCCCGCCCGATCTGAGAGGCGGTGATGGCTACGTTTTTCAGCTGGCCGAAAATGTCTGTGAACTGCATACGGATGAACTGGGCATCCTCCTCCCGGACCAGCCGGATGATGTCCTCCTTGGTGTAGTGACGCATGAGCCTGACTCCTTTCCGATGGTGACCGTGTATGGACGCGGAGCGCCCCTCCGCGAAAAATTTTAAAAAGAAAAAAGAGCAAAGGATACCGCCAAAGGGCGCCTTTGCTCTCAGTGCTATTATTATACGAACTCTAAGGCGGTGTTGTCAAGACACTTGGGGGCCCGGAATCCCCACAGACGGAAAATTTGTGGGACCGCCTAAAATCGTTCCGCCGTCCCCAGGAGCTTTGGCGAAATCGACAAAAAATGGAGGAATGCGTTGACAGCTCCGACAAAGCTGACTGCGCGCCCGCCATCAAACAAAGGTACTTTGGCCCACCATCCCACAGCGCCTTGTTTGATACACGCAACGAGACATATCCCATTCAATGGCGGGGGCATTTCTTTTGGCAAAAGAATATGACCGACACATCAGCGGTTATGAAGATCGTCAGCACACCATCTTGCAGGACGGCGATTGCCCCGCAGGCCCCGGATGCCCGGTCCCCTGACCACGCCGGACGAAAAGGGCCGTTGCCCGCAGGCTGTTCTGGAACGGCCCTTCCGGGGAAATCTTCCATTGGCAGCAGTTATCCCATGACTTAGGATGCCCGCTGCCGTGCAGCTGGGACCGCGTTTCCCCCGGCGGGAAGGAAACACAAAACGCGCCCGGACCGGGAATCCCGGTCCGGGCGCGGCGCGTGGAGACAGCGCGGATTTACGGCTGCCGCAGGTGGATCTGGCAGGAGGGCAGATCGTAGAAGGGCTCTGCCGCCGTAGGGGTCAGGCCGGATACGGCCCCGGTCTGGTACAGGACGGAGGAGGACTTAAAGCACAAGGGCAGAATAGGCGCTTGCTGCTGAAGATAGGCACACAGGTCCGATAGAGCTGCGGCCCGGTCCTCCGCTGCGGCGCAGGCGGCCAGGAGCTGCTCCGTCTGGGGATCCGCCCAGCCGCCGTAGTTCAGACTGCCGCCGGTGCCCACCAGGGCGGAAAGGTCCCAATTCGCAGGCAGCCGCACTTCGCCATAGTACAGGTCGAAGTTCCCGGCGGCCAGGGCGGCGGCATACTCCTCCCAGGGCAGGGCCTCCACTTGGATCTGAAGGTCGAAATCCGACAGGGCCTGGGCGATATGCTCCGCAGCGGAGACCTTGAAAGTGTTCTCCTGATTCACCAGCAGGGTCACTGTGCGGGTCCGGCCGGTGTTCAGTCCCGCTGCCTCCATCGCTGCGGCGAAATCGTCATAGGAGTATAGGGACTCCAGCTCCGCCGGGTAGAGCGGGGAGACAGGGGAGACCGGGAACTGGGCCGCCCGGGCGTGTCCGGACAGCACGGCGCTCACCAGCGTCTCCCGGTTGATGCCCAGGCCCAGGGCCCGGCGGGCGGCGCTGTCCTGAAAGGGGGCGCGGGCGGTGTTGAAGCCCAGGAACTGGAGCACTGTGGTATCCGCATCCTCATAGCTGATGTTGCCGGTGGCGGTGATGGGCTCCGTGCCGATCAGGTCGGCAGTAATCAACTGCACCTCGTGGGAGGAGAACTGGTACAGTATGGCCTCCCGGTCCCTGGCGGCGGAGAGGGCGATCCGCTCCGCGGGGCGGGACTCTCCCCGCCACCAGCCGCTGTGGGACGCCAGACAGGCACCCGCTTCATCGGTGGTGAAATAGTAGGGGCCGGTGCCCACAGGGGTGAGGCTTTCCTCAGTTCCGGACTTGACGATGGGGATGTCCAGCAGGGCCGGGAGGCTGGAGTCCGGGCGGGACAGGGTTACGATTACCACCCCGTCCCCGGCGGAGACAGCGGCCACATGGGCCAGCCGGGCGCTGTACCGCTGGGAACTCTTGGCCCGCCGCAGGGTGGCCGCCGCGTCCGCCGCCGTCAGGGGGGACCCGTCGGAAAAGGTGACGCCGCTGCGGAGGGTGAACGTGTAGGTGAGGGAGGCGGCGTCATAGGTGTAGCTCTGGCACAGCCACGGCTGGGGTTCCAGCTGGCGGTCCAGGCGGAAGAGTCCCTCGTAGATGAGGGAGCCCGCCACCTGCTGCATACCGTCGGCACAGGTCACCGGGTCCAGCGTCTGGTCCGGGTCATAGGGAAGGGTGAACGCCGCAGGGAGGATCACCTCCTCCTGCTGGTCGGCGGGCTCCTGGTCCCCCAGCAGGCCGTTGGCGGACTCCACGGGGGCTTCCGTCCAGCAGCCGGACAGCAGCAGGGTCACTGCCCCCAGCAGGCACAGGATCTGGATGCGCTTGGTCTTGGTCATGGCACAGGCCCTCCGGCAAAGAGTGTTTCAAAGGCAGATCACGGCCACCTGTGCGCCCCGGGCCTCGCCCATCTTCCGGTGGGACCAGAAGAGGTCGGGGCGGCAGGCGGTACACAGGCCGCAGATGTCGATATGCTCCGGCGCGACACCGGCGTGGAGCAGCCACTGACGGTTCAGACCCGCCAAATCTACATGGTATTTGGGCCCTCGACGCTCCAGATACGGCTCCGCCTCCGGCCCCAGGGCAGAGGCCCGCATGGCCTCCGGTACGTCGCCGTCGGTCTCAAAGCAGCATTTCCCAATGCAGGGCCCCACGGCAGCCAGGATGCGTTCCGGTCTGGCGCCCAGCAGGCGGACCATCTCCCGGACGGTCTTCTCCACGATTCCAGCGGCACAGCCCCGCCATCCGGCGTGGACCGCTCCCACGCACCCGGCGTCCGGGTCATGGAGCAGAAGGATGCCGCAGTCGGCGGAGAACACCACCAGGGGCAGTCCTTTTTCAGCGGTGATGAGGGCGTCGGCGTCGTAGTCCCGGTCCCGGATCAGACCCTTCCCGGCGTCGGCGGCGGTGCAGAGCCGCACATCATCCCGGTGGACCTGCCGGGAGAGGACGGGGTACGCCGAGTCCATATCCAGGGCGGCGAAAAAGCGGCGGTAGTTCTCCTCCACGTTCTCCGGCGCGTCCCCGCGTCCGGGGCCCAGGTTCAGGGTATCCCACGGCGCCGGAGACACCCCGCCCCGCCGGGTGGAGAATCCGTGGCGCACCCCGCCCAGCAGGGGAGAGGCGAGCCAGACCAGACTCTGTTGTTCATGGGTGACAAATGACATGGCGACCTCCTTTGATTGAGCATGAAAAGGGACGTCAGGAGCGTTCCTGGGGATCGTTCACCGGGTCCGCAAGGCGGCGGGAACCCCACCACCAGATGGTACCAGTCAGAAACAGCAGGGCGCTGACGAGGAACAAGGCTGTAAAAGGTTGGTGCCTTCGGCGAATAGGTATCCAAAGGCCAGCAGCCCCAGGGCAGATACCATCAGACCTATGCCGATCAGCATATTTCGAATCGTGTGCAGCAGGCGGATGCTCTCCTGATTTTCACCCACGGAAGCAGCTCCCTTCTGTGAAAAGACCGCCCCCTGCCCTCCGGCAGGAGAGAACAGGGAGCGGAAGAGATAAAAATGAAAAGACAAAGGATAAAAGATAGAGTGGAGAGTGAGGAGATGCTCCCAAAAGGAAAGGGGCTAGGGGAAACCCATCCGGGTTTCCCCAGTTGATCTGCCGAAGGCAGATCAAGAAATTCCAATCATTTTCGCCGCGGCGTGTACGTGGCGAAAATACTTTGACCTAAGCGCCTTGGGCGCGTTCACCAGTCCGCAGACTGGTGGTGGGGGATTTCGAGGGGGAGCCTGCTCCCCCCTCGAAATCAGTTGTCGTGGTACTCCTTGCAGGTGCACTTCTTCCACTTCAGGCCGCTGCCGCAGGGGCAGGGGTCGTTGCGGCCGATCTTGTTGACCTTGACAGGCTGCTTCTTGGGGGCGGTGCCGTCGCCGCCCACGTTTTCCACCATGCCCTTGGCCACCCGCTCCCGCTTGACCTCCTCGTCCTTCTTCAGCCGGACGGAGAACATGCGGCGGACCGTCTCGGTCTGGATGGCGGAGACCATCTCCTCGAACATGGTCAGGGACTCCTGCTTGTAGGCGATGACCGGGTCGGTGTTGGCATAGGCCCGCAGGCGGATGCCCTGCTTCAGGTCGTCCATGGCGTCGATGTGGTCCATCCAGTACTCGTCCACCACGCGCAGCATGATGACCCGCTCCAGCTCCCGCATGAGGGGCGTACCGATCTCCGCCTCCTTGGCCTCGTAGGTCTTCTCTGCGGCCTCCAGGAAGAGGTCGGTGAAGTCCTGCTGGGTCTTGTCGGCGGCGTCGTCCTCCGTGAACTGGAAGGTGTCCTTGGGGAAGTACAGCCCCTCCAAGCCGCGCAGCATCTCCCGGCAGCCAGCGGCGTCCAGGGCCTGGGCCTCGCCGAAGGCCATAGCCACGTGGTCGGCGATGGCGTTGCGGGTCATGGACAGGATGGTGTCCTTCAGGTCCTTGCCGTCCAGCACCTCCCGGCGCTGCTGGTAGATGATCTCCCGCTGCTTGTTCATGACGTCGTCGTACTCCAGCACGGACTTGCGGGACTGGAAGTTCCGGGACTCCACGGTGGTCTGGGCGTTCTCGATGGCCTTGGTCAGCATCTTGTTCTCGATGGGGGTGTCCTCGTCCAGGTCGAACTTCTCCATCATGTTCTGGATCCGCTCGCCGCCGAAGAGGCGCATCAGGTCGTCCTCCAGGGAGATATAGAACCGGGTCTCGCCGGGGTCGCCCTGGCGGCCGGCGCGGCCGCGGAGCTGGTTGTCGATCCGGCGGGATTCGTGGCGCTCTGTGCCGATGATGAAGAGGCCGCCGGCGGCGCGGACCTTCTCCGCCTCCTCCGCGATCACCGCCTTGTGCTGGGCCATCTTCTCGGCAAACAGCTTCCGGGCGGCCAGAATCTCCTCGTTGTCTGTTTCGGCGTAGCCGGTGGCGTCGGCAATGACCTCATCGGAGTAGCCGGCCTTCACCAGGTCTGCCCGGGCCAGGTACTCGGCGTTGCCGCCCAGCATGATATCGGTGCCGCGGCCGGCCATGTTGGTGGCCACGGTGACGGCGCCGAACTTGCCCGCCTGGGCCACGATCTCCGCTTCCTTCTCATGGTTCTTGGCGTTCAGCAGGTTGTGCTGGATGCCCTCCCGGGCCAGCAGGCCGCTGAGCAGCTCGTTCTTCTCAATGGACACGGTACCCACCAGCACGGGCTGGCCCTTGGCGTGGCAGTCCTTGATCTGCTGGATGACCGCCCGGTACTTGCCTGCCTCGGTCTTGTACACCACGTCGTGGTGGTCGTGGCGCTGGTTGGGCCGGTTGGTGGGGATCTCCACAATGTCCAGCTCATAGATGGTGCCGAACTCCTCCTCCTCGGTCATGGCGGTGCCTGTCATGCCGGAGAGCTTGTCATACAGGCGGAAGTAGTTCTGGAAGGTGATGGTGGCCAGGGTCTTGTTCTCGCTGGCCACGGTGACGTGCTCCTTGGCCTCGATGGCCTGGTGCAGGCCGTTGGAGTAGCGCCGGCCGAACATCAGGCGGCCGGTGAACTCGTCCACGATGATGACCTCGCCGTCCTTCACCACATAGTCGATGTCCCGCTTCATCACGCCGTGGGCCTTGATGGCCTGGTTGATGTGGTGGGAGAGGGTAGCGTTCTCCGGGTCGGACAGATTCTCCACGTGGAAGAACTCCTCCGCCTTGGCGATGCCCCGGGCGGTGAGCATGGCGGTCTTGGCCTTCTCATCCACGATGTAGTCCGCGTCCGCCTCGGCGGGATCCTCTTCCTCCTTGTTGTCCACCTGGACGACCGCCTGCTTCTTCAGGCGGGAGACGAACATCTCTGCCATGTCATAGAGCTGGGTGGACTTCTCCCCCTGGCCGGAGATGATGAGGGGTGTCCGGGCCTCGTCGATCAGGATGGAGTCCACCTCGTCCACGATGGCGAAGGCATGACCCCGCTGCACCAGCTCCGTGGAGTAGATGCACATGTTGTCCCGCAGATAGTCGAAGCCCATCTCGTTGTTGGTGCCATAGGTGATGTCCGCGGCGTAAGCGGCCTGCCGCTCCTTGGTGGTCAGGCCGTGGACGATCAGGCCCACCTTCAGGCCCAGGAAGCGGTGGACCTTGCCCATCCACTCACTGTCGCGCTTGGCCAGGTAGTCGTTCACCGTGACGATGTGGACGCCCCGGCCGGTCAGGGCGTTCAGATAGGCGGGCAGAGTGGCTACTAGGGTCTTGCCCTCGCCGGTCTTCATCTCGGCGATCCGGCCCTGGTGCAGCACGATGCCGCCCACCAGCTGCACCCGGTAGGGCCGCATGCCCAGCACCCGGTCCGCGGCCTCCCGCACGGTGGCAAAAGCCTCCGGCAGGATATCGTCCAGGGTCTCGCCATTCTGCAGGCGCTCCTTGAACTCCGTGGTCTTGGCCCGCAGGGCCTCGTCGCTCATGGCCTTGTATTCGTCGGCCATGGACTCGATCTTGTCCACGATGGGGTAGATGGATTTCAGCTCCCGGGAGCTGTAATCACCGAAAATCTTTTTCATCAGACCCATGATTGTGATACTTCCTTTCCGGGCCGGTCCCTCCGGCCCGCCGGAATGGCGGAGCGATGGAGAAAGGCCCGTTGATCCATATTATTTATAAAAGGTGGGGCAGTCCCCACGAAAAAGCAGAAATAGCATACCACAATCGCAGGTGGAATGCAAAGAAAAAACAACTTTTGTAAAAAAAGTTCATAAATAGCGGCCCATGTCCGGCAGAAGCCATGATTTTTCGACAGGACGCGGCGGGGAAATCAGCGAAAAGAAACAAACGCTTCCCAACCGGGCAATCGATTGCCCAGTCATAGGAGCTCCGGATCCAGCTCCTCGTCCAGCAGCATCCGGATGCGGCTGAGGACCGTGCCCTCGCCGGTGGAGGCGTCGTAGTCCACGCTTACCAGCCGGGCGCCCGGCAGCTTGCGCTGGAGGGCGGCGTACTGCCCCTTGCCGAAGATGTGGCCCGGCAGGCAGGCGAAGGGCTGGACGCAGAGAATTTTTCGGTATCCCAGCCGGGCCCAGCCCACGGCCTCGGCAGCGATCAGCCACCCGTCCGCCACCGTCACCCGCAGGGGAGCATACCCCTCCGCCTGCCGCTTCAGCTCCGGCAGCGGCGGCAGGGCATGATAGCCCGCCTGATTCAAAATCGACAGCATATCCCGCTGGATCTCCGCCAGGTACGACGCCAGCAGCCGATACACCCGCCGGGCAGGGGCGGAGCCTTTCAGGGCGTGGCCGTCCATGTAGTACAGGGCGTACCAGGTGATGCCGCCCACGCCGATCTCGCAGTGCTCCGCCGCCAGATACCGCTCCAAATTCCAGTTGCCCAGGTGGCAGTATTTCGTGTAGATCTCCCCCACGATAGCCACCTTCTGGACTTCACGGGGCACCCGCTCCACCGCCCGGAATTCGGCCGCCATCTCCCGGCAGCGGCGCAGGATCTCCCGGCGGGTGAGTCCTCGATTCCCCGCCAGATCCTGTCCCAGGTCCTCCGTCCAGCGGCGCCAGAGTGCCTCCGCCGTGCCGGGGACTGCCTCGTATGGCCGGGTCTGGTTCCGCAGCAGGGCCAGCGTGTCCCCCCACACGGCAGCGGCCAGACAGCGGCGGACCATGGCGGCGGTGATGGGCAGCCCGGTGCCCCGGTCGATGCCCCGGACATTGAGACTCAGGGTCTCCACCCGGCCGTAGCCCAGCCGGTCCAGCACCCGCCGCAGCAGGCGGATGCCGCAGGAGCCCCGGCACTCGTCCCCCGCCTGGCCGAACAGAACCCCGCACCGGGCCGGGTCGTACCGCCCGGACCGCAGGGCGGACAGCACCTGCCCCGCCACCAGGAACACCGGATAGCACAGCTCATTGTGGAAATATTTCAGCCCCAGCTCCGCCAGATGGGGATCGTCCTCCGTCAGCAGCACCGGCTCCCATTCCTCCGACGTAAAGGCGTACTGCAGCAGGGGGAACCAATCGTCCAGCAGGGAGGGGATCAGCAGCGTCTTCCGCTCTGCCATCCCGGCCACCTCCTTTTATCCCAGCATACCGGTCCGCGCGGGGGAAAGCAAGGCAAAAGTGGTTACAAAATCCGCCGGAATCCCCGCCGCCCCTTGCCCCGCCCGCTCCTTTGTGTTAAACTGACAAAAAAGCCCCACCCGCCGCCGCGGCGGGGAGGAGCAAAAAAGGAGGTTCCCCCATGAAGCTCAGCTTTTACGGCGCCGACCAGTGCGTCACCGGCAGCTGCCACTGTCTGGAGGTCAACGGCAGGCGCATCCTGGTGGACTGCGGATTGCAGCAGGGGCGGGACGAGGTGTCCAACGACGCTTTTCCCTTTGCCGCGAACGACATCGACTTCGTCCTGGTGACCCACGCCCATATCGACCACACCGGCCGGATCCCCATGCTGGTGAAGCAGGGCTTCCAGGGCCGGATCGTCGCCACCCGGCTGACGGCGGATCTTATGGACATCATGCTCCAGGACTCCGCCCACATCCAGGAGTCCGACGCGGAGTGGAAGAACCGCAAGGCGGAGCGGTCCGGCGCCCCCCGGGTGGAGCCCCTTTACACCATCGAGGACGCCCAGCGGGTGAGCCAGTACATGACCACCTGCGAGTACAACCAGCCCCTGGACCTGTGCGAGGGCGTCCGGGTGGAGTTCGTGGACGCGGGCCATCTGCTGGGCTCCGCCTCCATCCTCGTCACCGCCACGGAGGGCGGCATCACCAAACAGATCGTCTTTTCCGGCGACATCGGCAATGTGGACCAGCCCATCATCCGGGACCCCACCTACCTCACCGGCGCGGACTACGTGGTGATGGAGTCCACCTACGGCGACCGCAACCACACGGAGGTGTGGAGCTACACCGACGATCTGGCGAAGATCATCGACGAGACCATCGCCAAGGGCGGCAACGTGGTGATCCCCTCCTTCGCCGTGGGCCGCACCCAGGAGCTGCTGTACTTCATCCGGGAGATCAAGGACAAGGGGATGGTGAAGAGCGACCCGGACTTCCCCGTGTACATCGACTCCCCCCTGGCCAAGAAGGCCACCACCATCTTCACCGGCGACCTGCGGGGCTATCTGGATGAGGCGGCGCTGGAGCTGGTGCAGGACGGCACCCACATGTTCAACTTCACCAACCTGCGCATGACGGAGACCAGCGAGGAGTCCAAAATGCTGAACATGGACCCCACCCCCAAGGTCATCATCTCCGCCTCCGGCATGTGCGACGCGGGCCGCATCCGCCACCACCTGAAGCACAACCTCTGGCGGCCGGAGTGCACCGTGGTGTTCGTGGGCTACCAGGGGGAGGGCACCCTGGGCCGCGCCCTGCTGGAGGGTGTGAAGAGCGTGAAGCTCTTCGGCGAGGAGATCGCCGTCCATGCGCAGATCGTGAACTTCCAGGGTCTCTCCTCCCACGCGGACCGGAACCACCTGCTCTCCTGGATCCAGGCCATCCAGGCCCCCAAGCCCCAGCACGTGTTCGTGGTCCACGGGGACCGGGAGGTGGCGCCCTTCTTCGCCAAGACCATCCAGGGCCTGGGCTTCACCGCCCACGCGCCCCAGTACACGGAGGTGTACGACCTGATCGCCGACAAGGTGACCGAGCCCGGCTACCTGCCTGAGCGGAAGGCCAGGACCACCGGCGGTATGCGGGCCAGCGCGGCCTACGAGCGGCTGGTGGCCGTGGGCAACATGCTTATGGAGAGCATCAAGCGTAGCCGCGGGCGGGACAACAAGTCCCTGGCCCGGTTCGCGGACCAGCTGCGGCAGCTGCTGGAGAAGTGGGAGAGCTAAGGCAGCTCCCTTGCCAGAGAGAAGGCGGCCTGGAACGCGGCCTCCAGCTCCATGCTGTGGAGCTGCGCCGCCGCATCCTCGTATTTTTCGACGGTGTTCCAGCTGTCGTCCGGAAGCAGGTCCCGGAGCCGCAGGGACAGGCGGGCGGTTAGGCGGGAGACTTCCCGGTACTCCGGGGAGGGGAGATAGGAGGGGAGGAGCTCCTCCTTGGCATAGGCATATAAAATTTCCATTGCATCCGACATAGCGATCACCATAGCACCCATTTTGTACATATCATTATATACACCCATATTGTGCGTGTCAAGGGGTTTGAGAGTTTTTATGATAAAATTTGCGGAGAGACTGCGCGAACTGCGGAGAGAAAAGAAAGTGACCCAGTCAAAGATGGCCGATTTCCTCGGTATCAAGCTGAGGTCTTACCAGAACTATGAGGGCGGCTCTCGCCGGCCGGATTACGAGGGACTGGTGGCCCTGGCGGATTACTTCGACGTGACCACAGATTATCTGCTGGGGCGGAGCGACGTGCGGGGGTAACATGGGATGGGCCGCCGTCCGGCGGCCACGGGGGATTCTGCTCCCGCAGGGGGCTGGTCCAGCGGGATGCACCCCCATTTTCTTTTCCCTCTTGTGGAAAAGAAAACGGGCCGTGCACGGTCCAAAAGAAAAGACCGCTTAGACGCGCTCCGGCGCGTTCGCGCCTCCGCGCGACGGGGGTCGGCGGATCGGTGCAAGCGCCGATTTTGACCTGCCTTCGGGCACGCTTTTCCCTTCTGCAAGTTTGTAACTGCCGTCCCGTGGCGGATGGTGCGGAGGTCGTCGGGGTGGTTATCGCATTGTCTCTGCTTCTCTTTTCGCTGCCGCTGGCCGTCCCGCGCGGGAACTGGTGCAACGGGCGGATGTGGGCATTCGCCCCTACGGAGAAGCGGGGCCCGGCCCATCCGTAGGGGCTGACCTGTGTGTCGGCTCTTGCGGGAGTGCCAACCCCAGCGTAGGGGCCGATGCCCTCATCCGCCCGAAAGCATAAACCCCTACGACCACCCGGGCAGCGCGTAGCGAAGCGGAACGCGCGGAAAAAGAGGCTGATCAAATACAGTTTTGCACCCCGACCCAAGGCGCACCCGCGCCGCGGGAATCCGCGTTCAAGTCTATACCGCACCCCGCCGCGCCCGTCGGGGAGCCATCGCAGACCCGCAGGCACCATCTCACGCCGACCCCCGTCAGCGCGGAGGGCCACTGCACCGGAGCGCGTCCAAGTGCCTTTCTCTTTGGACCGTGCACGGCCCGTTTCTCTTTTGGCAAGACAAAAGAGAAATGGGGGGTGCATCCCCGCTGGACAAGCCCCCTGCGGGAGCAGAATCCCCCCCCCCTGGCCGCCGTTCGGCGGCCCCTCCGCACCCAATGCCGGGTGCGTTCGCCCAGCCATCGCCATGGCTGAATCCCTGCGTCCAATGGGACGCACCCCCTGGAGGTATCTATGGACAGACTTCATGAAAACCGCATCTACACCGGCACGGTGGAATCCTACTCCAGCGAGGGTTTGGGCATCGTCCGCCTGGACGGCGCCGTGGTGTTCGTCCCCCAGGCCGTCCGGGGGGAGACCATCGACCTGAAAATCACCAAGGTGATGAAGACCGCCGCCGCAGGGGAGATCGTGAAGATCCACAAGCCCTCTCCCGACCGGGCCCAGCCCGAGTGCCCCGATTACGGCCGGTGCGGCGGGTGCGACTTCCAGCACCTGACGTACCCCGAGGAGCTGTGGGCCAAGCGCCAGCGGGTCCAGGACGCCCTGACCCGCCTGGGGGGCGCAGACATCCGGGTGGAGGAGATCCTGGGGGCAAAGAACCCCCTCCACTACCGCAACAAGAGCCAGTACCCCGTGGGCGCGGACGGCGCCATCGGCTTCTACCGGGCCCGGTCCCATCAGGTGGTGCCGGTGAAGCGGTGCTTGATCCAGCCCGAGGCGGCGGACAAAACCGCCGCGGCGGTGGGGGAGTGGATGCGGCGCTACAAGGTCCCCGCCTACGACGAGGCCACCGGAAAGGGACTGGTGCGCCACGTGTACGCCCGGGTGAACCGGAAGGGCGAGAGCCTTTGCTGCGTGGTAATCAACGGCAGGCAGGCCCCCCGGGAGCCGGAGCTGGCCGCCTATGTCTGCGCCGCCGTGCCCCACACCGCGGGAGTGCTGGTGAACAGCAACACGAAGCGGGGCAACGTGATTCTGGGGGAGAAGTACCGCACCCTCTGGGGGCGGGACTATCTGATGGACACCCTCTGCGGCCTGGAGTTCAAGTTGTCGGTGCCCTCCTTTTACCAGGTGAACCGAGATCAGGCGGAAGCGTTGTACGGCAAGGCCCTGGATTATGCCGGCCTGACGGGGCGGGAGACGGTGCTGGACCTGTACTGCGGCATCGGCACCATTACGCTGTGCCTGGCGAAGAGGGCCGGACGGGTCATCGGCGCGGAGATCGTGCCGGCGGCCATCCGGGACGCCAAAGAGAACGCCGCCCGGAACCACATTGAAAACGCGGAATTCTTCTGCGGCGACGCGGCTGAGACAGCCGCACGGCTGGAGGCGGAGGGCCTGCGGCCGGACGTCATCACCGTGGACCCGCCCCGGAAAGGGCTGGCGCCGGAGGTGATCGGCTCCATCGCGGCCATGGGGCCGGAGCGGGTGGTGTATGTCTCCTGCGACCCCGCCACGCTGGGCCGGGACGTGAAGCGGTTCGGAGAGCTGGGTTACCGGGCCGTCCGGGCCTGTGCAGTGGACATGTTTCCCGCCACACGGCATGTTGAGAGCGTGATGCTGCTGGAGAGGAGTTGACCAAAATGGCAGTTTCAAAATTCCGGATTTATGACTACTGGAAAGACAAAGCCATCACGAAAAAATTTGAAATCAAGCCGGTGTCCGCGTGCACGAAGGAGGACGACGCACTTTCCATAACAGAATTTCCTGATGAGATTTTTTGCTGGGCTTGTCAGATGCCGCCGTATCAACAGGGGACACATCGGACACTCAGCGGACTTTGGAATGGAGACACACTTTTACAGCGGTCCCATATTTTGGCAAAGTCCCTGAATGGAGAGGATAAACCCGAGAATTATTTTCTGCTGTGTCCGCAATGTCACGCGGAATCTCCGGATACGACGGACGCGAAGCTCTTTTTCGCGTGGGTCCGGTATAAGCGGACGCATGAGAACTATTCCATGGTGCTTCGGAGGGATATGAAAAAGGCGGCAGAGATTCTGGGAGTGGACCAGAACCTTGTGGAGGAGCGATTTGCCGCGCTGCGGCTGACCCGGCTGGAAGAGGATGCGTATATTCGAGACTATATTGTCAAAAACTGTGCGATGCATGGCAGCTTTCTTGCGCCGCTCTCCCGCATGATGATCCTGCAAAAATGGATTCTGGACCCGGAGGAACAGAAAAAGTTTGCCGCCTGGCGGAGGACGCTGCCTGAAGAAGAGACTGGTGAGAAGGAGCCAACATAAATATCTCAAAAGAGATCATTCCGCAAGGACTGAAGAATAAAACAGTTGTCAAACACAGTTTGAGGGTGTATGATAAATCACAAATCAGGGCGGTCACTGCCAGAGAACCGAAACAGGAGGAGTATTATGAACAAAACGGCAAGCATGGTGTTGAAGATCATCGGCGCCAGCCTGGCATTCGCAGCGGTTATCTGCCTGCTGATCGGCGGCTGGCATGACCTCAGCGTGGGATACAGCGGTATGAAGAAGCGGCTGGCCCGGAAATTCGGCTCCGAGTACGACGACTACGCCGACGAAGAGCTCTACGAGTAATCCAGAGCATAAAAAGGACCCCATCCAGATGGATGGGGCCCTTTTCTGCGTTTTTTCCGCCACAGGGCAACAAAAAACGGCTGGAAGAAATCCCCAACCGCAACGAAATTCCCCTTGACAGAGGAAAAAAACCATGGTAAAATAAGACGCTTATATGATGGCAGAGGATATTCCGCCATTTTTTATCGTTGAGATAACGATAGCATATTTCCCAGAACAATGCAAGAGCGGGATGCAGGAATTTTAACAACGATACCGTGCGTATCATTCCTGGCCGCGCCACCCGAAAAACCACGCGCCCGGCAGGACAGGGCGGGGCGCACAGAAGAAAGGTGAATGAGAAGATGGCCAAAGACAAGTACTACGGAAAGACCCTTCGTAAGAACTTTGCCAGACACGAGGAAGTCATGGCGATGCCCGACCTGCTGGAGATCCAGAAGAAGTCTTACCAGGAGTTTTTGGACACCGGCCTGCGGGAGGTGTTCAACGACGTGGGCGCGATCACGGACTATCAGGGCAACCTGGAGCTGACCTTCATCGACTACTCCATGGACGAGAAGCCCAAGTATGACGTGGAGGAGTGCAAGGCCCGGGACGCCACGTATGCCGCCCCCATCAAGGTCAGGGTGCGCCTGCGCAACAAGGAGACGGGCGAAATCAAGGAGCAGGAGATCTTCATGGGTGATTTCCCGCCTGATGACCCACGCCGGCACCTTCGTTATCAACGGTGCCGAGCGTGTGGTGGTCAGCCAGATCGTCCGCTCCCCCGGCATCTACTACGGCAAGGAGATCGACCTCAAGACCGATCTGCCCCTGCTGACCTCCACCGTCATCCCCTACCGTGGCGCATGGCTGGAGTACGAGACCGATACCAGCGAGGTGTTCTGGGTCCGCATCGATAAGAACCGGAAGCTCCCCATCACCTGTCTGATCCGTGCGCTGGGCCTCAAGACGGACGGCGAGATCATGGACCGCTTCGGCGACGATCCCCGGATCGTCGTGACCATGGAGAAGGACGCCTGCAAGACGTATGAGGACGCCATGCTGGAGATCTACCGGCTGCGCCCCGGCGAGCCCCCCACGCTGGAGGCCGCGAGACCCTGATGCAGAATCTGTTCTTCGATCCCCGGCGGTACGATCTGAGCATCGTGGGCCGGTACAAGTTCAATAAGAAGCTGACCCTGTGGAGCTGGCCAATCCCGGGCTACAGCTGGTCTATGCCGTGGCAGACCTGCCACCGGCGAGCTCCTGTTCGACGAGGGCCATCTGCTGACCAAGGACGATGCCCGCCTGCTGGACGCGGTCGGCGTGGGAGAGGTCACCATCGACGTGGACAGGGCGATGTGATCCGGCTGTTCACCAACCGGATGTGCGACCTGAGCCGCTACGTGGACTTCGATCCCAAGGAGTGCTGCGGTATCAAGGAGCGGGTGCGCTTCGACGTGCTGCAGGAGCTGCTGGGCCAGTACAGCGGCGAGGAGCTGATGGAGCAGATGCAAGCTCCACCGGGCCGATCTGGTGCCCAAGCACATCATCATTGATGATATCCTCACCTCCATCAACTATATGAACGCGTTGGCCCACGGCATCTCCGTGACAAGGATGATATCGACCACCTGGGCAACCGCCGCCTGCGCTGCGTGGGCGAGCTGCTTCAAAACCAGTTCCGCATCGGCTTCTCCCGCATGGAGCGTGTAATCCGGGAGCGCATGACCATTCAGGATCTGGACGTGGTCACGCCCCCAGAGCCTCATCAACATCCGCCCGTTACCGCGGCCATCAAGGAGTTCTTCGGCTCCAGCCCGCCTGAGCCAGTTCATGGATCAGACCAACCCACCTGGCGGAGCTGACCCACAAGCGCCGTCTGTCCGCTCTGGGTCCCGGCGGTCTCTCCCGTGACCGTGCCTACTTCGACGTCCGTGACGTGCATTACAGCCATTATGGCCGTCTGTGCCCCATCGAGACGCCAGAAGGCCCCAACATCGGCCTGATCTCCTATCTCGCCACCTATGCACGGGTCAACGAGTACGGCTTTATCGAGGCGCCCCTTCCGGGCGGTGGAGCATCCCTTCCACGTGTTACCGACGAGATTGTCTATATGACCGCCGACGTGGAGGATCAGTACATCGTCTGCCAGGCCGCCGAGCCGGTGGACGAGAACGGCTGCCTCATCGGGCCCCGTATCACCTGCCGCCATCAGGGACGAGACCGTGGAGGTGGAGACGGAGTGCGTGGACTATATGGATATCTCCCCCCGAGTATGATGGTCTCCATCGCTACGGCCATGATCCCCTTCCTGCCCAACGACGACGCAAACCGTGCGCTGATGGGCGCCAATATGCAGCGGCAGGCCGTGCCTCTGCTGCGGCCGGAGGCTCCCATCGTGGGCACCGGTATGGAGCATAAGATCTGCATCGACTCTGAGATCGCTGTCCTGGCGGAGGGCGACGGCGTGGTGACCTCTGTGGACGCCCGCCACATCACCGTCAAGTATGACGCCGGCGAGGTCAAGGACTATAAGCTCATCAAGTTCCTGCGCTCCAACCACGGCACCTGCATCAACCAGAGCCCCATCGTGGACGTGGGCCAGCGGGTTCACGGCTGGGGCACCGACGAGAACGCCCAGACCGTGGATCCCACCGTCCTGGCGGACGGCCCTGCCACGCAGGAGGGCGAGATCGCTCTGGGCCAGAATATCCTCGTTGGCTTCATGACGTGGGAAGGCTACAACTACGAGGACGCCGTCCTGCTGAACGAGCGGCTGGTGCGGGAGGACCTGTTCACCTCCATCCACATCGAAGAATACGAGATCGACGCCCGTGACACCAAGCTGGGCCCGGAGGAGATCACAAGAGACATCCCCAATGTGGGCGAGGACGCCCTGAAGGATCTGGACGAGAATGGCATCATCCGGGTCGGCGCCGAAGTCCGTTCCGGGGACATTCTGGTGGGCAAGGTCACGCCCAAGGGCGAGACCGACCTCACCGCCGAGGAGCGGCTGCTGCGGGCCATCTTCGGTGAGAAGGCCCGTGAGGTCCGTGATACCTCTCTGAAGGTCCCTCACGGTGAGAGCGGCATCATCGTGGATGTCAAGGTATTCACCCGTGAAAACGGCGACGAGCTGGGGCCGGGCGTGAATCAGGTAGTCGTGTGTACATCGCTCAGCGCCGCAAGATCCAGGTGGGCGACAAGATGGCAGGCCGTCACGGCAACAAGGGTGTCGTGTCCCGTGTGCTGCCTCAGGAGGATATGCCCTTCCTGCCCGACGGCACCCCCCTGGATATCGTGCTGAATCCCCCTGGGCGTTCCCAGCCGTATGAACATCGGTCAGGTGCTGGAGGTCCATCTGGGCTACGCAGCCAGAAGCTGGGCTGGAAGGTGGCTACCCCCATTTTCGACGGCGCGTCTTACAGCGACATTCAGGAGCTGCTGCAGCAGGCGGGCCTGGATCCTGAGGGCAAGAGCTGGCTGTACGATGGCCGCACCGGCGAGCCCTTTGACAACAAGGTCACGGTGGGCTACGTGTACTTCCTGAAGCTGCACCACCTGGTGGATGATAAGATTCACGCCCGTTCCACCGGCCCGTACTCTCTGGTGACCCAGCAGCCCCTGGGCGGCAAGGCCCAGTTCGGCGGCCAGCGTTTCGGCGAGATGGAGGTGTGGGCGCTGGAGGCCTACGGTGCCGCTACACCCTGCAGGAGATCCTCACGGTGAAGTCTGACGATGTGACGGGCCGCGTCCGCACCTACGAGGCCATTGTCAAGGGCCACAACGTGCCGACACCCGGTGTGCCCGAGTCCTTCAAGGTGCTGGTCAAGGAGCTGCAGTCCCTGTGCCTGGATATTCAGGTGCTGGACAAGGACGGCAACCAGATCGAACTGAAGGAGGACGAGGACGCTCTGGATACCTTCAATCTGGCCCGGATGGATGCCGACGACGACCGGCACCGCGCCTTCTCCGAAGAGGCGGAGTTCCAGGATTCCGGCTTTGACATCGAGGACGCCCCGGAGGATGCCGGCGCGGACATCGACGTGGACTTCGACGACGAATGATCCAGGATCGTATTGTTCGTCAACTCAACAATTCTGGATCATGTAAGGAGGAAATCGCAAGATGATCGACAACAACACTGGCAACAACATTGCCTTTGACGCGATTAAGATCGGCATGGCCTCTCCGAGCAGATCCGCGCCTGGTCCTACGGCGAGGTGAAGAAGCCGGAGACCATCAACTACCGCACCCTGAAGCCGGAGCGGGACGGCCTGTTCTGTGAGCGCATCTTCGGACCCACCAAGGACTGGGAGTGCCACTGCGGCAAGTACAAGAAGATCCGCTACAAGGGCAAGATCTGCGACCGCTGCGGCGTGGAAGTCACACGGGCCAAGGTGCGCCGTGAGCGCATGGGCCACATCGAGCTGGCCGCCCCCGTGAGCCATATCTGGTACTTCAAGGGCATCCCCTCCCGGATGGGCCTGCTGCTGGACATCAGCCCCCGCATTCTGGAGAAGGTGCTGTACTTCGCCGCCTATATCGTCACCGATCCCGGTGAGACTCCGCTGGTGAAGAATCAGATCCTCTCCGAGAAGGAGTACCGGGATTACGTGAGAAGTACGAGGATGACTTCCATGCCGGTATGGGCGCCGAGCCGTGAAGAAGCTGCTCCAGGACGTGGACCTGGAGGCGCTCTCCGCCCAGCTCCACGCCGAGCTGAAAACTGTCTCCGGCCAGAAGAAGGCCCGTGTGGTGAAGCGCCTGGAGGTGGTGGATGCCTTCCGCCTGTCCGGCAACAAGCCCGAGTGGATGATCATCGATGTGCTGCCGGTGATCCCGCCGGAGCTGCGCCCCATGGTGCAGCTGGACGGCGGCCGGTTCGCTACGTCTGACCTCAACGACCTGTATCGCAGGGTCATCAACCGGAATAACCGCCTCAAGCGGCTGATGGAGCTGAACGCCCCCGATATCATCGTCCGCAATGAAAAGCGGATGCTGCAGGAGGCGGTGGATGCCCTGATCGACAACGGTCGCCGTGGCCGCGCCCGTCACCGGTGCCAATAACCGTGCGCTCAAGTCCCTCTCCGATCTGTCAAGGGCAAGCAGGGCCGCTTCCGTCAGAACCTGCTGGGCAAGCGTGTGGATTACTCCGGTCGAAGCGTGATCGTGGTGGGCCCCGAGCTGAAGATCTACCAGTGCGGCCTACCCAAGGAGATGGCCATCGAGCTGTTCCGTCCCTTTCGTTATGAAGAAGCTGGTGGAGGACGGCTCCGCCAACAACATCAAGTCCGCCAAGAAGATGGTGGATAAGGGCCGCACCGAGGTGTGGGACGCCCTGGACGAGATCATCAAGGATCACCCCGTGATGCTGAACCGTGCTCCTACGCTGCACCGTCTGGGCATTCAGGCCTTCGAGCCGGTGCTGGTGGAGGGCCGTGCCATCAAGCTGCACCCCCTGGTCTGCACCGCCTTCAACGCGGACTTCGACGGCGACCAGATGGCGGTCCACGTCCCCCTGTCGGCCGAGGCTCAGGCGGAGGCTCGTCTGCTGATGCTCTCGGCCAACAACCTGCTGCGTCCGCAGGACGGCGGCCCCGTCACCGTGCCTACGCAGGATATGGTGCTGGGCTCCTACTACCTGACCATGGACCGCATGGGCAAGGCGGAGAAGGGCGCCGAGACCATCTGGTGCGAGGACGCCGGCGACACCAACCTCACCGCTCACTCCATCGTGGACGCGGATGACTTTGTGGCCGCCAACGACGCCCTGGAGAAGGGGCAGAAGAAGGCCGCCTACCGCCCTCTCCACTTCTACGCCAGCGAGGAAGAGGCCCTCATGGCCTACAACGACCATGTGATTGGGCCCCACTGCCCCATCGGCGTGCGCCGCATCATGACCGTGGACGGCGTCAGCCACACCGCTGTGGTAGAGTCCACCCCAGGCCGTATCATCTTCAACCAGAACATCCCTCAGGACCTGGGCTTTGTGGACCGGACCGATCCCGCCCACGTCTGCGACTATGAGGTGACCTTCACCTGCGGCAAGAAGCAGCTGGGCCAGATCGTAGACCGCACCATCAACAAGCACGGCTTCACCGTGGCCGCTGAGGTGCTGGACGCCATCAAGGCCACCGGCTACAAGCACTCCACTCTGGCGGCCATCACGGTCTCCATCGCGGATATGACCGTGCCCCCCAAGAAGTACGAGCTGGTGGCGGCCTCCGAGCAGAAGGTGGTGGACATCGAGGACCAGTACAACATGGGCTTCATCACCGAGCAGGAGCGCTACAAGCTGGTGGTGCGTGAGTGGGAGAAGACCACCAACGATGTTACTGACGCCCTGCAGAAGAACCTGGACCGCTATAACCCCATCTTTATGATGGCGGACTCCGGCGCCCGTGGCTCCATGAAGCAGATCCGTCAGCTGACTGGTATGCGCGGCCTGATCGCCGACACCTCCGGTAAGACCATCGAGATCCCCATCAAGGCAAACTTCCGCGAGGGTATGACCGTGCTGGAGTACTTCACCTCCTCCCGTGGCGCCCGTAAGGGTCTGGCCGACACGGCTCTGCGTACCGCAGACTCCGGTTATCTGACCCGCCGCATGGTGGACGTGTGCCAGGATGTCATCATCCGTGAGGATGACTGCCACGTGGACAAGGGCATCGTGGTCTCCGAGATCAGCGAGAACGGCCAGGTGATCGAGAAGTTCTCCGACCGGCTCCGGGGCCGTTTCCTGGTGGGCGATGTGGTGGACGCCGATACCGGCGAGGTGCTGCTGTCCAGCACCAAGATGATGGACGAGAACATGATGACCGAGACCCACGACGCCGCCCCAACTGGACGGCGACCGCTACCCTTCGACCCGGCGGTTGACGAGCACCCCACCGTCATGATCCGCACCGTGCTGACCTGCAAGGCCCACAGCGGTATGCGCCAAGTGCTACGGCATGAATCTGGCCACCTCCAAGCCGGTGGGACCGGGCGAGGCCGTCGGCATCATTGCCGCACAGTCCATCGGTGAACCCGGTACCCAGCTGACCATGCGTACCTTCCACACCGGCGGTCTGGCCGGCGGCGACATCACCCAGGGTCTGCCCCGAGTGGAGGAGCTGTTCGAGGCCCGCAAGCCCAAGCGGATGGCTACTCTGGCAGAGATCGGCGGCACGGTCAAGTTCGAAGAGACCAGCAAGGGCAGCCTGGTGAACATCGTCATCACCGCACCTGACGGGGACACCCGCACCTACGCGGTGCCTCACACCGGCCTGCTGGTGAAGGACGGCGACGTGATCGAGGCCGGCCACCAGCTGACCTACGGTGCGTTGAATCCCCATGAGGTGCTGCGCATCCGCGGCGCTGACGCCGTGTACAACTACCTGATCCAGGAGGTCCTGCGGGTGTACCGCCAGCAGGGCGTGGATATCAACGATAAGCATATCGAGATCATCGTCCGCCAGATGATGCGCAAGGTCCGTCTGGAGGACGCCGGCGACACCAAGCTGCTGGACGGCTCTATGGTGGACGTCCTGGAGCTGGACGACGCCAACGAGGAGATCGACCGCCGCAACGCCGCCGGTGAGCGGCAGGAGAACGGCGAGCCTCTGCGCCACGCCATGGGCACCCAGCTGCTGATGGGCATCACGAAGGCATCTCTCGCCACGGACTCCTTCCTGTCCGCCGCCTCCTTCCAGGAGACCACCAAGGTCCTGACGGAGGCCGCCATCAAGGGCAAGGCCGACCATCTGGTGGGCCTGAAGGAGAATGTCATCATCGGCAAGCTGATCCCTGCCGGCACGGGCCTGACGGCCTACCACACCTTTGCTGAGGAGTTGGTTCCCGGCCCGGCGCCTGTTGAGGCCGCCCCGGAGCCCATTCCCGCAGAGCTGTGATTCGCCGGACATCCCGCAGACACAAGACCGGGAGAGAGCCTGACCGCTTGCGGTCAGGCTCTCTTTTCAGATGCCGGGCATCGGGAGGCGGGGTGAAGGAGACGCCCCGCAGCCCGGGGCTGAAACGGTTCTGCTGAGAAGCGGATGACCAACGCCCCCCTTTATTTAAAATATCAAAGCTCCCTTGTTCCCAGGCGCACTGCGCCGTATCCGGACGGCGGCCAGAAACGGCCCGGAAACAGGGAGAAGTTCTCCTAAGATGTCTCCAGGTATCCGGCACGCCCGGGAGATGGGGAAAACGTCCAAAAGTCTGCGGATCATGGAAAATTTTTACCGAAAAATGTCTTGACGGATATGTTTCCCCATGGTATAATCCAAAAATGCGCGGATATTAGGATTCTGCGGATTTTGCCATGCGTTTCAGGAGGAATTTCCCGTGATCTCGGAGCTTGCTTCCCAGGAGAAGGTCATCGGCGTGAAGCAGTCCCGCAAGGCGATCCGGGAAGGCCGGGCCAAGCGGGTCTATCTCGCCTGTGACGCCGATCCCGCCATCACCGAGCCGGTGGCCGCCAGCTGTGCGGAGGCCGGCATCCCCGTAGAGACGGACTACACACTGTCCCAGCTGGGCCAGGCGTGCCGGATCAGCGTGGGCGCGTCCGTGGTGGCCGTCCTCTCCGCATAAAGAAATGGTTTTTTTCGGAATAGCTTCACCGCGTTCCGTAAAAAATAAGGGCTGTCGTGGTTACACGGCAGCGAAATTATGAAAGAAAGGAGAAATACACCGAATGCCTACTTTTAACCAGCTGGTCCGTAAAGGAAGAGAACAGGCTACCTACAAGTCCACTTCTCCCGCTCTGCAGTTTGGTCTGAACACCCTGAAGAACAAGACCACCGATCTGCCTTCTCCCCAGAAGAGAGGCGTGTGCACCGCCGTGAGAACCGCGACCCCCAAGAAGCCCAACTCCGCCCTGCGTAAGATCGCCCGTGTGCGTCTGACCAACGGCTACGAAGTCACCGCTTACATTCCCGGCGTGGGCCACTCCCTGCAGGAGCACTCCGTCGTGATGATCCGCGGTGGCCGTGTCAGGGATCTCCCCGGTGTCCGTTACCACATCATCCGCGGTACGCTGGATACCCAGGGCGTCTCCGGCCGTATGCAGGCTCGTTCCAAATACGGTGCCAAGCGGCCCAAGCAGAAGTAAGTCTGCGAACTGAGAGCTTTGCCGAATAGGTTTATATAGATGGCGGCCGCCGGGCCGCCGGGACGACCTCTTTGGCAGGCATCCACGGAAGGCTGCAATACGCCTTTTGAGTACCTATGAGATCATAGAATTATTATGAAGGAGGGAAGCATAGTGCCCAGAAGAGGTAATGTTCCCAAGAGAGAGATCCTGCCGGATCCCGTTTACGGCTCCGTCCTGGTCACCCGGCTGATCAATAGTGTCATGCTGGATGGCAAGAAGGGCGTGGCCCAGAAGGTGGTCTACGGTGCCTTCGACCAGATCAAGGAGAAGACCGAGAAAGACCCCATCGAAGTGTTCAACCAGGCCATGGAGAATATCATGCCCAGCCTGGAAGTCAAGGCCCGCCGTGTGGGCGGCGCCACCTATCAGGTCCCCATGGAGGTCCGTCCCGCCCGCCGCACGACCCTGGGTCTGCGCTGGCTGACGGCCTACGCCCGTTCCCGCAGCGAGCGCACCATGGCTGAGCGCCTGGCCGGCGAACTCATGGACGCCGCCAACAACACCGGCAGCGCCGTGAAGAAGCGCGAGGAAGTCCACAAGGCAGCCGAGGCCAACAAGGCGTTCGCCCATTTCCGCTGGTAAGTTAGGAGAAACAGTATGCCGAGAAAAACACCTCTTGAAAATACCCGTAATATCGGCATTATGGCTCACATCGATGCAGGCAAGACGACGACTACCGAGCGTATCCTGTTCTACACCGGCGTGAACTATAAGATCGGTGAGACCCATGATGGCACCGCCACCATGGACTGGATGGCCCAGGAGCAGGAGCGCGGCATCACCATCACATCCGCCGCCACCACCTGCTACTGGTCCGGTTCCAAGAACCAGTTCAAGCCCACCCGGATTAACATCATCGACACTCCGGGCCACGTGGACTTCACCGTGGAGGTGGAGCGCTCCCTGCGCGTGCTGGACGGCTCTGTCACCGTGCTGTGCGCCAAGGGCGGCGTGGAGCCCCAGTCTGAGACTGTGTGGCGCCAGGCCGATAACTACAAGGTCCCCCGGATGATCTATGTCAACAAGATGGACATCATGGGCGCCGACTTCTACAACGTGCTCCGCATGATTGAGGAGCGCCTGAAGTGCAACGCCGTGCCCATCCAGCTCCCTATCGGCAGCGAGGATACCTTTAAAGGCATCATCGACCTGATCGAGATGGACGCGGACATCTACTATGACGATCTGGGCAAGGATATGCGCGTGGAGCCCATCCCCGCGGACATGGTGGACCTGGCAAACGAGTACCGGGAGAAGCTGATGGACGCCGTGTCCATGGTGGACGAGTCTATCATGGAGGCATATCTGGCTGGCGAGGAAGTTCCCACGGCCAAGATCCGTGCGGCCATCCGCAAGGCCACGATCGCCAATGAGATGGTGCCCGTCACCTGCGGCACGTCTTACCGCAACAAGGGCGTGCAGAAGCTGCTGGATGCCATCGTGGACTATATGCCCTCTCCCCTGGACATTCCGCCCATCAAGGGCGTGAACCCCAAGACTGATGAGGAGGACGAGCGTCCTGCGGACGACAACGCCCCCTTCTCCGCCCTGGCGTTCAAGATCATGACCGACCCCTATGTGGGCCGCCTGAGCTTCTTCCGCGTCTATTCCGGCCATCTGACCACCGGTTCCTCCGTGCTGAACAGCACCAAGAACGTCAAGGAGCGTATCGGCCGGATCCTGCAGATGCACGCCAACCACCGGGAGGATATCGAGGAGGTCTTCTCCGGCGATATCGAGGCCGCCGTGGGTCTGAAGAACACCACCACCGGCGACACCCTGTGCGATGAAAAGGCACCCATCATCCTGGAGTCCATGGAGTTCCCCGAGCCCGTCATCCGCGTGGCCATCGAGCCCAAGACCAAGGCCGGCCAGGAGAAGATGACCATGGGCCTCATCAAGCTGGCCGAGGAGGATCCCACCTTCAAGACCTACACGGATGAGGAGACCGGCCAGACCATCATCGCCGGCATGGGCGAGCTGCACCTGGAGATCATCGTGGACCGCCTGCTGCGCGAGTTCAAGGTGGAGGCCAACGTGGGCGCACCTCAGGTCGCCTACAAGGAGACCATCAAGAAGGCCGTGGACCAGGACACCAAGTATGCCCGTCAGTCCGGCGGCAAGGGCCAGTACGGCCATGTCAAGATCCACGTGGAGCCCAACGAGTCCGGCAAGGGCTACGAGTTTGTCAACGCCATCGTGGGCGGCGCCGTTCCCAAGGAGTATATCCCGGCTGTCGACGCCGGTATCCAGGGCGCCATGAACGCCGGCGTGGTGGCCGGCTTCCCCGTGGTGGATGTGAAGGTCACCCTGTACGACGGCTCCTATCATGAGGTGGACTCCTCTGAAATGGCGTTCAAGATCGCCGGCTCCATGGCCTTCAAGGAGGCCTGCCGCAAGGCCGATCCCACGCTGCTGGAGCCTATCATGAAGGTCAGTGTCATCGTGCCCGATGAGTATATGGGCGATGTCATCGGCGACCTGAACAGCCGCCGCGGCCAGATCATCCAGCTGGAGGCCCGTCCCGGCGCCCAGCAGATCGACGCCTACGTGCCCCTGGCCGAGATGTTCGGCTATGCCACCGACCTGCGGTCCCGCACCCAGGGCCGCGGCCAGTACACCATGGAGCCCAGCCACTACGTGGAGATCCCGAAGAATATCCGGGATAAGATCGTGGAGACCCGCAATAAGCCCCAGGCGTAAGGAAAAAGGGATTGATTTTCCCTCCATTATACGGTAAAATAAGCAATGCTGAGAAAAACCGCATTGCACCCAACAGATTTTGAAAATTGACAGGAGGATTTTCAAATGGCTAAGCAGAAATTTGAAAGAACCAAGCCCCATGTTAACATCGGCACCATTGGTCACGTCGACCATGGCAAGACCACGCTGACCGCCGCCATTACCAAGTGGCTGTCTCTGCAGGGCAAGGCTCAGTTCGAGGCTTATGACTCCATCGACAAGGCCCCCGAGGAGAAGGAGCGCGGCATTACCATCAACACCGCTCACGTGGAGTATGAGACCGAGAAGCGTCACTATGCCCACGTGGACTGCCCGGGCCACGCCGACTATATCAAGAACATGATTACCGGCGCTGCCCAGATGGACGGTGCTATCCTGGTTATCGCCGCTTCCGACGGCCCCATGGCTCAGACTCGTGAGCACATCCTGCTGGCCCGTCAGGTGGGCGTGCCCGCCATCGTCGTGTTCCTGAACAAGTGCGATCAGGTCGACGACCCCGAGCTGCTGGAGCTGGTGGAGATGGAGGTCCGTGAGCTGCTCTCCAAGTATGAGTTCCCCGGCGACGACATCCCCATCATCAAGGGTTCCGCTCTGAACGCTCTGATTTCCGAGTCCAGCGATCCCGCCGCTCCCGAGTATGCCTGCATCAAGGAGCTGATGGATGCTGTTGACGACTATATCCCCACCCCCGACCGCAAGGAGGATATGCCTTTCCTGATGCCCGTCGAGGACGTGTTCACCATCTCCGGCCGCGGCACCGTGGCTACCGGCCGTGTGGAGCGTGGTGTCCTGAAGCTGAGCGAGGAAGTCGAGATTGTTGGCCTGACCGACGAGAAGAAGAAGACCGTCGTCACCGGCATCGAGATGTTCCACAAGCTGCTGGACTACGCTGAGGCCGGCGACAACATCGGCGCCCTGCTGCGTGGCGTGGACCGCAACGGCATCGAGCGCGGCCAGGTTCTGGCGAAGCCCGGTTCCATTCATCCCCACACCAAGTTCAAGGGCCAGGTTTACGTCCTGACCAAGGACGAGGGCGGCCGTCACACCCCCTTCTTCAACAACTATCGTCCTCAGTTCTACTTCCGCACCACCGACGTGACCGGCGTCATCACCCTGCCCGAGGGCACTGAGATGTGCATGCCCGGCGATAACGTCGAGATGAGCGTGGAGCTGATTACCCCCATCGCCATTGAGAAGGGCCTGCGTTTCGCTATCCGTGAGGGTGGCCGCACTGTGGGTTCCGGCGCTGTTACCGAGATCACCGAGGCCTGATTTTTCAGCCAAGAAAAAGAACTGCCGCAATGCGGCAGTTCTTTTTTTGCCCGCAGGCCATTCCGAACGGGCTCAGTCCTGCTCCGGATAGACCAGTGTGTCCTGGAATCCGTCTGCCCCGGCGCAGAGGATATCCCCGGCCACCGGCTGCCCCTCGCAGACATAGAGGTTGGCCTGGACACCCTCCGGCCGTCCGGGATAGTTGGTGACGGTGTAGGTGTACCGGGCCACTTGCTTGCCGCAGCACGCAGAAAGGTCGAAGCCCTGGGAATCCTGCAGCTCGTTGTAGGTGAGGTAGGGCTCCTCCAGTTTCTCCGGCAGCAGAAACTGCAGCGTCTCCACCGGTTCCTCCTCCACCTGCCAGCCCATGGACTCCAGATAGGCGATGCGGTCGGCATTGCCGGTCAGCTGCCAAGCTGCCGCGTCCTGACCGCCACCGGAGCGGCCCACCAGCAGCAGGACGGCGGCCGCCAGGATGCCGGCCAGGATCACAGCCACAACGGCCTTTGTCTTCTTGGAAACCCGCGCGGTCCAAATCAGCATATCGATCCCTCCTGCATCTTCCTATTCATTTTTTTCCGGATTTATGATAAGATGAAGCAGAACAAGCCGTCGGAAGAGAAGCGGTAAAAAGAGGCAGAGGTCAGCAAGGAGGAGGCCGGCATGGAGAAAGCGCGTCTGGACAAGATCATCGCCGGGGAGGGGACATACTCCCGGCGGGAAGTGAGGCTCCTGGTCCGCCAGGGCCGGGTGCTGGTGGACGGTGTGCCTGCCCGGTCTCCGGAGGACAAGGTGGTGCCGGAGGCAGTGGAGATTATGGTGGACGGGACCGTGCTGCACTGCCGCCGCTACACCTGGATCATGCTTCATAAGCCTGCGGGGGTCCTCTCCGCCACGGAGGACGGCCGGGGGGCCACAGTGCTGGACTTGCTGCCGCCGGAGCTCCGGCGGCGGGGACTGTTTCCGGTGGGGCGGCTGGACAAGGATACGGAGGGATTGCTGCTGCTGACCAACGAAGGAGGACTGGCCCACGACATCCTCTCTCCCAAGCATCATGTGGACAAGGTCTACTATGCCCGCACTGCCGGCTGTCTGACGGAGGAGGACTGCAGGGCGTTTGCGGCAGGCATGACCCTGGGAGGCGGCCTGGAATGCCTGCCGGCGGGGCTGGAGATCCTCTCCGCCGGGCCGGAGGGCAGCGAGGGGCTGGTCACCCTGCGGGAGGGGAAGTTCCATCAGGTGAAGCGGATGCTGGCGGCTCGGGGAAAGCCGGTCCTCTATCTGAAGCGGGTCCGCATGGGCAATTTGCCACTAGATCCGGCCCTGGAACCGGGCACATACCGATATTTGACGGAGGATGAGGTAGAGAGCCTGCGAAATTTCTAACGGCCACATCAGAAAATTCAAATCTTGCCCAAAAAAGAAGCCGTTTTTTTGTTGAAAAAAGAAAATATATCTTGCATTTTGACAAATTCAACGATATAATATATCCATTGACAATTTGCACAACGCCCCCACGTGTGATTTTAGAGGAGGAGGACGACCATGTCTGGAAGAATTTTTCAAAATGTGGTGCTGCAGCTGAAGGAAAATACGGACCGGACGGTTGGCGTCATTGACGGTGAGGGCATCGTCATCGCCTGCAGCGAACTGGCGATGATCGGCCAGCGGTGGGCGGAGCATGTGCCTGCCATCAATGCTGCCGGCGGCGCCATCGTCACGTCGGAGGGAAAGACATTCAAGGCCCTGAACGGCTGGGGAACCCAGTTTGACTATGCAGCCTTCGCCTTTGGCGACAACGAGATCAGCAAGACCGTCTGCGCCATGGCCACGGTGGCGCTGAATGCAGCCAAATCCTACTACGAGGAGAAACATGACCGGGGGTCCTTCATCAAGGACATCATCTCCGATAACATCATGCTGGGGGATATCTATGTGCGGGCCAAGGAGCTGCGGGTCACGGCGGACGTGCCCCGGGGCGTATTCGTGGTCCGCACCCTGAAGAAGGGGGAGTCTGTCCCCACGGACGTGATCCAGTCCCTGTTCCCGGACCGGCAAAACGATTTCGTCCTCAGCATCGGCGAGGGCGACGTGGTCCTCATCCGCCAGATGCCGGAGGGCTCTGGCATCAAGGAGCTGAACAAGATCGCCTCCTCTATTGAGGAGGCCCTCCGTGCCGGCGGGGAGCCCACGGTGGTGGTGGGCATCGGCACCGTGGCCACCCACCTGCGGGACTTGGCCAAGAGCTATAAGGAGGCACAGATCGCCATTGAGGTGGGCAAGGTCTTTGACACGGAGAAGTACGTCATCAACTATGAGAATTTGGGCATCGGCCGGTTGATCTATCAGCTGCCCACCACCCTGTGCGAGATGTTCCTCCAGGAGGTGTTCAAAAAGAACCCCATCGACGCACTGGACAAGGAGACGCTCTTCACCATCCACAAGTTCTTTGAGAACAACCTGAACGTGTCCGAGACCGCCCGGAAGCTGTTCGTCCACCGGAACACTCTGGTGTACCGGCTGGAGAAGATCAAGAAGCTGACGGGCCTGGACCTGCGGGAGTTCGACGACGCCATTACCTTCAAGGTGGCTCTGATGGTCAAGAAATATCTGACCTCCCGGGGCATCGACTCCTGAGCCTGGATGGATCACACAAGCGCCCCGGCCGGAATTCCGGCCGGGTTTTTTCGCGCCCGGCGGAGACGGACCGCCGGGGAGGAAAACGGAATCGGAAGATTTGAAAAAGGCGGTTGCATTGCGGCGGAAAACCAGATATAATGAAAAAAGCTCTTACATTATGTCGACTGGCGGGGAACCTTTCGGCCGCGCCCGGCGTGTATAAAATAGGGAACACGAGGTACAGACATGATTCGATTAAAAGACGTGGAGATGGAGTACGACAACGGCACCCGGGCCATCAAGGGCATTACCCTGACGATCGAGGACGGGGAATTCGTGTTTCTGGTGGGACCCTCCGGCTCCGGCAAGTCCACCATCATCAAGCTCCTGACCGGCGAGGTGGAACCCTGCGCCGGACGCATTATGATCAACGGTTTTTCCGTCAGCAACATCTCAGAAAAGCAGATCCCCCTGATGCGCCGCACTCTGGGAGTGATTTTTCAGGATTTCCGGCTGATCGAGAAGAAGACTGTCTATGACAACCTGGCCTTTGTCATGCGGGCAGTGGGCGCCAGCCCCAAGGAGATCCGCAAGCGCATCCCCTATGTGCTGGAGCTGGTGGGCCTGGGGAAAAAGGCGGACAGCTATCCCACGGAGCTCTCCGGCGGCGAGCAGCAGCGGGTAGCCATTGCCCGGGCCCTGGTGAACAACCCCAACACCATCATCGCCGACGAGCCCACCGGAAACCTGGACCCGGAGCGGTCCCTGGAGCTGATGAGCCTGCTGGTGAAGATCAACGAGCTGGGCACCACCGTGGTGGTGGTGACCCACGAGAAGGACCTGGTGGACCGCTTCGGCAAGCGGGTGGTCACCATCGATTCCGGCCATGTCGTCAACGACAGCGTGGGCGGCTATGTGGGGGGGCATATCCATGGCTAAACGTCACGATTTCAGCTATTTTTTCCACGAGGGACTGAGCAATATGTTCAGCCACGGCTTCATGTCCTTTGCCGCCATCGGCATCACGGTGGCCTGCCTGCTGATTATGGGTACCTTTACCCTGGTGGCGGTAAACGCCAATGAGCTGCTGACCACCCTGGAACAGGAGAATGAGATCCTGGCCTATGTGGATGACAGCTACACCGAGACCCAGGCCCGGGCCCTCAAGTCCCGGCTGGAGGCCATTCCCAATGTGGCCTCCGTCACCTTCATTTCCAGGGATGAGGCCATGGAGGACTTCAAGGCCCAGTACCCGGATGAGGAGCTGTTCCAGGACCTGGACCCGGAGATTCTGGAGGACCGCTACGCCATCAAGCTGGTGGATCTGGAGGCGCAGAGCGAGACCGTGGAGGCGGTGCAGGCCCTCACCGGCATCTCCGATGTCAGCCACTACGAGGAGATCGCCGGTGGTTTTGTCACTGTGCGGAACGTAGCCACGGTGGTATGCGTGGCACTGATCGCCATCTTGTTCGTAGTGTCGGTGTTCATCATCTCCAACACCATCAAGCTCACCACCTTTGACCGGCGGGAGGAGATCGCCATCATGCGGATGGTGGGCGCCACCAACGGCTTCATCCGCTGGCCCTTTGTGTATGAGGGCTTCATGCTGGGCCTGCTGGGCGCGGTGATCGCCTTCTTCCTCCAGTGGGCGCTGTATGCGGCAGTGGCCCGGGGTGTGGACAGCAACGACACGCTGCAGCTGATCCAGGTGATGCCCTTCTCGGAGCTCTGGGCGCCAGTGGCGGCGGTGTTCGCTCTGGCGGGCATTGTGATCGGCGTGGGAGGCAGCCTCTCCGCTATCCGGAAATTTTTGCAGGTGTGAGGTGACGGGCATGAAGAAAGCTGGCAGGCGATTCCACTGCATCTTCCGCGCCGTGTTCGCAGCGGCGCTGGCCTTGGCTATCACCGGCGCCAATCTGGCTCCGGCGGCGGCCGTCACCTGGGCGGACGTGAATGAATTGAAGGATGAGGCCAACGGCCTGGACGCGGAGAAAAAGGAGCTCCAGGCCAAGCTGGATGCCCTGGCGGACGACAAGAGCCAGGCTGTGGCCCGGAAAGAGCTGCTGGACCAGCAGATCGCCAATACGGAGGCACAGATCGCCAATACGCAGGCCCAGATCGACCGGTATGCCGCCCTCATCACCCAGACGGAGGCGGAGCTGGTAGAGGCTGAGGAAAAAGAGGCGGCCCAGTACGAGCTGTTCTGCAGCCGGGTCCGAGAGATGGAGAAGCAGAACGAGGTCAGCTACTGGGCGGTGCTGTTCCGGGCCAGCAGCTTTACCGACCTGTTGGGCCGGCTGGACGCCATCAACGAGATCATGAAGTACGACCAGGGCGTCATCGACGACCTCAAGGCCCTTCAGGCGGAGATCGAGGAGAAGAAGGCCACGCTGGAGAGCAGCAAGGCTGAGACCGAGGCCGCCAAGGCGGAGCTGGTCAGCAAGGAGAATGAGCTGAACACCCAGCGCAGCCAGGCCAACGCCGTCATCCAGCAGCTGTCCGCCAACGAGAACGAGACGGAGGCCGCACTGGCAGATCTGGAGGCGGAGCAGGACGCCCTGTGGGCGGAGGCCCAGCGCCTCAGCGACCAGCTGGTGGCCCAGCAGGCCGCCAACGGCCAGTCCACAGAGTCCAATCCAGGCGGCTACATCTGGCCGGTGAACAGCCGGTACATCACCTCCACCATGGGCGGACGGAACTCTCCCGGCGGTATCGGCTCCACCAACCACAAGGGTACGGACATCGGCCGGGTGGGTTACACCAGCTCCATCTACGCAGCCAAGTCCGGCACGGTCATCGTGTCCCAGTACAGCAGCTCCTACGGCAACTATGTGGTCATCTCCCACGGCAGCGGCAATACCACGCTGTATGCCCACATGTCCAGCCGGAAGGTGGAGGTGGGGCAGTATGTGAACCAGGGGGATGTGATCGGTATCACCGGATCCACCGGCAACTCCACCGGGCCGCACCTGCACTTTGAGGTGACGGAGAACGGTGTCCGGGTGAATCCCCTGAGCCACGGCGCGGAGCCGCGGATGGGCTATCTCAGTGGCTATACCCTCTCAGGAAGTGCATAAACTACGCTCCCGCCCCGTAGGATGGGGCGGGAGTGATTTTATGATCGGTATGATGACATGGACGCCCCCTGCGGGCGGCGTCCGGCAAAAGAGCGTGGCTCTGGAGACGCGGGCCCTGCTCCACCTGCGGGTGGCCTGGGCGTCGGTGGCCAGGGGCCCCCGGACACCGGAGGCCCTGGTGCGGCGGCGGGTGCTGACGGCCGCCAAGCGGCTGCGGAAGGCCGGTGTCACCCGTCTGGTGGTGCCGGAGGCGTTTGCCTATGGGGAACAGCTGGAGAAGGTCGGTGTGGCGCCGGTGTCTACGCTGCCTCTGCGGCGGGCGCTGGCGGCGGATCTGGCACGGGCGGTCATGGCAGGGCGGAACCTCTCCGGCGGCAGCGCACGGCTGGCGGTGGCGGGAGACCAGCTCTCCGGCGAGCTGGTGCGGACCGTGACGGAGCTGGCGCTGGGAAACCGTTACGTGCTGCTGGATGTGCCCTACGGCGGCGACACTCTGGCCAATCAGCTGCGGCGGGAGTACGGCGTTTCCCTGCTGCTGTCCCCCACCCGGCAGCAGATGGAAGAGGCGGATGTGCTGGTGCTGTTCGCGGCCCGGACGGACCTGCGACGGCGGGACCCGGCAGTGCTGCGGCTGTATGATGAGGCGGCGCCTCTGCCGCCGCTGCTGCTGCCGCCGGTGCTGGAGGGCCAGATGCCCCCGGGCCTCTGCCGCCCTCAGCTGCTGGCCGTACTGGTGGAGAGCGGCGTCCTGCGGCCGGGGCAGATCACCGTGGGCACGGCGGAGAGCTGACACCGCAGAGAATTTTGCAAAACCGCAGGCGGCATCGCTTGACATTCTCAAATCCACACACTATAATACTACTCTATGATAATATAGCATCATTATGTGCAGGGGCGGCCGCATCGGCCGCCCTGCCAAAGGATAGGAGAGATACGGTCCACATGGAAAGAGAGTACAAGATGAGCGCGGCCCGCGCCCAGGAACTGCAGGAAGAGCTGAACTATTTGAAGACCACCCGGTCTGACGAGGTGGCGGAGCAGATCAAGGTGGCCCGGGGCTTCGGCGATTTGAGCGAGAACAGCGAGTACGACGAGGCAAAGAACGAGCAGGGCAAGCTGTATTCCCGCATCGCAGAGCTGGAGGAGATCCTGCAGCACGTGGTGATCGTGGACGAGAGCAACGCCCCCACCAACGTGGTGACCATCGGCTGCAAGGTGACGGTGGCGGACAAGAACGGCAACACCATGCCCGCCTACCGCATCGTGGGCTCTCAGGAGTCCGACCCCATGAACGGCATCATTTCCGAGGAGTCTCCCTTCGGCAAGGCCCTGGTCGGAGCCAAGGAGGGGGACACCGTTACGGTGGAGGCCCCCAGCGGCGCCATCGTCTACACGGTGCAGAAGATCGAGCGGTAAAGGAGAGCGGACATGTCTGAACAGAAGACAACCCAGCAGCCGGAGCAGGAGCTGAGTGAGCAGCGCCGCGTCCGGCGGGAGAAGCTGGCGGCCCTTCAGGCCGCAGGCGAGGATCCCTTCCAGCAGACCCGGTTCGACTGGGACGCCACCTCTGCACAGATCAAGGAGCACTTTGACCAGATGGAGGGCAGGGCCGTGAAGGTGGCCGGCCGCCTGATGAGCAAGCGGGGCATGGGCAAGGTCAGCTTCTGTGACCTGCAGGACCGGGACGGCCGCATCCAGCTGTACGCCCGCCAGGACGAGATGGATGAGGCGGTCTATAAGAAGTTCAAGAAGTTCGACATCGGTGACATCGTGGGCGTCGAGGGTGAGGTGTTCCGCACCCAGCGGGGCGAGATGAGTGTCCGGGCCAAGAACATCACGCTGTTGAGCAAGGCGCTGCTGCCCCTGCCGGAGAAGTTCCACGGCCTGACAGATCTGGAGCTCCGGTACCGCCAGCGGTATGTGGATTTGATCGTGAACCCGGAGGTGAAGCGAAACTTCGTCATCCGGTCCAAGTTCATCAAGCACGTCCGGGACTTCCTGGATGAACGGGGCTATATGGAGGTGGAGACGCCGGTGCTGAACACCATTTCCGGCGGCGCCACTGCCCGGCCCTTCATCACCCACCACAACACTCTGGACATCGATATGTATATGCGTATCGCCACAGAGCTGCCCCTGAAGCGGCTGATTGTGGGCGGCCTGGACCGGGTGTATGAGATCGGCCGCATCTTCCGCAACGAGGGTATGGACCCCAAGCACAACCCGGAGTTTACCACTGTGGAGCTGTATCAGGCCTACACGGACTTCAACGGCATGATGGATCTGTTTGAGGACCTGCTGTCCTCTGCCGCCCAGAAGATCCTGGGCACCTATCAGGTGGAGTGGCAGGGCGAGCAGATCGACCTGACCCCCGGCTGGCCCCGGCTGACCATGCATGAGGCCGTGAAACAGTACACCGGCATCGACTTCATGGCTATCTCCTCTGATGAGGAGGCGGTGGCCGCTGCCAAGGCCATCGGCGTGGAGCTGCCGGAGACGGCGGACCCCACTTGGGGCAATGCCCTGTATGAGACCTTCGATCAGAAGGTGGAGGAGAAGCTGGTACAGCCCACCTTCATCACTATGCACCCAGTGGATGTGAGCCCTCTGGCCAAGCGTTCCCCGCAGGATCCCCGGCTGACGGAGCGGTTCGAGCTGTTCATCTGCCGCAGCGAGATGGGCAACGCCTTCTCCGAACTGAACGACCCTATCGACCAGAAGCAGCGGTTCCAGAAGCAGGTGGAGCTGCGGGCCAAGGGCGACAGCGAGGCTGGCATGATGGACGAGGACTATATCAACGCCCTGGAGTACGGCCTGCCCCCCACCGGCGGCCTTGGAATCGGCATCGACCGCTGCGTCATGCTGCTGACCAACTCCGACACCATTCGGGAAGTCATTCTCTTCCCAACGATGAAGCCGCTGGACTGAGTGCATTCGGCCGAAGAGTCTGTGCTGGCAAACGTCCGGCTAAGGCCGGATTTGCGGAGAGCTGCAAATGGAGAAGTTGACCCGGCGGGGCCTTTGCCCCGGCGGAAAGAGGGGGAGTACGCCGCTGGCCGGCGTACTCCTCCGTCTGCTGTCAAGGCAAAAACCGCCGGCAGAAAAACGGAATCCTCTCCGGATATGCGCACCGGCTCTGGATTTAGAGCGGAATGTGTACGGCACCGGGGCGGTCGAACAGCGGACTTGAGAAGCAGAGGCACCTGCGCCGCAGGGGGAGGAGAGAGATTCCGGAGGCGATAAATGGGAGAGCACGAAGGCGGCACCCTTCCGGAGAAGGCCGGATCCGGAGCTCCCACCTGGGTTCCGGGCTGTTGAATCTGTAACGGCCGGGCTGCAGTGGCCGGTGTTTTTTTATTTATAAGGTATGAAATTCCAGGGTGCTGTGAAAAAAATCGTTGACTTGAATCACAGAAGAGCTTATGCTATACTTGCTTTTGTATAAATCCCCACAGCGGTTTCCATGAAATTCCATGGACTGCGGCGGCCAAGGGCTGCCGAATGGGACCTTTCGCGCTCTATGTCCCACCGGGCATAGAGCGCATCCCCGTCTCCGGACAGCACCTGGAACGGATGGACGCACGGGGGGCAGAATGACCGGAAAAGGAGGCGCGCCCTATGGAGATCATCACCAGCCGGACCAATCCGCTGTGCACCCATCTCCGCAAGCTGGCGTCCTCCGTTTCTTATCGCCGGGACTGCGGGGAGTTCCTTTGCGACAGCCCCAAGTTGCTGGAGGAGGCTTTGCTGTGGAGAGCGGACCTGCGGACAGTGGTCTGCACGGACCCCGCTGCCCTGCCTGCCCTGCCCGATGCTGTCCGCCGCGTCCAGGTACCCGGGGATTTGATGAAATCCATCTCTCCCGCACAGACGCCCCAGGGCGTCCTCTCCGTGTGCGGCCTGCCGGGCCGGACGCTTCCGGAACAGCTGACCGGCCGCCGGTACGTGGTCCTGGACGGGGTTCAGGATCCGGGGAATGTGGGGACGATCCTCCGGACGGCGGACGCCTTTCACGCCGACGGATTGTTTTTGGTGAACGCCTGCGCGGACCTGTACAATCCCAAGACCGTTCGGGCCTCCATGGGTGCGGTGTTCCGCTGCCCGGTGTGGACCTGCGGGCTGGAAGAGCTGCGGGCGCTGCTGACGAAGAGCGGCCTGCCCTTGTATGGCGCGGCCCTTCGGAGCGATACGGTGGACGTGCGGCGGGCGGACTTCTCTCACTGCGCCGTGGCCGTTGGCAGCGAGGGGAAGGGCCTCTCGGCGGACGCGCTGGCGGCTTGTGACCTGACGGTGAGGATCCCGATGAGCGGTCACTGCGAGTCCCTGAACGCTGCTGCTGCGGCGGCCGTGCTGCTGTGGGAGGCGGCGAGAGACGACTGAGGAGGGAAGTCCATGTCCGCGCTGAAATACTGGCTGTGGCTGACGGAGCTGCCGGGGCTGACGAACCAGACCCGGCTGGCGCTGCTGCAGCATTTCCCCACGCCGGAGGACGTGTACTACGCGGAGGCGGAGGAGGTGCTGCTGACCGAGGGCATCACCCGGGAGCAGGCGATCCTGCTGGAGAACAAGGACTGCGCCGCTGCGGACCGGATTTTGGCGGACTGCCAGCGGCTGAATGTGAACATCCTCACCCTCCAGGACGCGGGGTATCCCAACCGGCTGCGGAATATTTACGACCCGCCCTGTCTGCTGTATGTCCGGGGCCGCCTGCCGGCTTTTGACGATGAGGCGGCGGTGGCTGTGGTGGGCACCAGGGACTGCACGCCCTACGGCGTCTCCTGTGCGGAGAAGCTGGGCCATGGCTTGGCCGCCGGCGGAGCCGTGGTGGTCAGCGGCTTGGCCCGAGGCATCGACTCCGCGGCGCTGCGGGGCGCCCTGCGGGCCGGCGGCACGGTGGCGGCGGTGCTGGGCAACGGCACGGATGTGATTTACCCACCGGAAAATCAATACCTATATGAGGATGTTGCGGCGGCTGGCGCGCTGGTCAGCGAGTACCCGCCGGGCACGCCGCCGGATGGACGGCATTTCCCGGTGCGCAACCGCATCCTATCCGGCCTCTCTCTGGCAGCCCTGGTGGTGGAGGCGCCGGAGCGCAGCGGTGCGCTCATCACGGCGGGCACCGCCCTGGAGCAGGGGCGGGACGTGTTCGCTGTCCCCGGACCCATTGATGCTCCGGCCAGCGTGGGCTGCAACCGCCTGATCCGCGACGGCGCCGGGCTGGCGTCCGACGCCTGGGACATCCTGCGGGAATACGAGGCCCGGTTCCCGGACAAGCTGCGCCGGGAGGGGACGCAGGACGCGCCCCCTGTGCTGGGCTATCAGGCCCGACAGAAGACGGAGCCCAAGCCGGTGGCTCCGTCGGTGAGCCTGTCCCACAATAATCTGAGTCTGACCGACGACCAGATCTGCCTGCTCCGGACGCTGACGGAGGAGCCCATGCTGGCAGACGACCTGATCGAGCTGACGGGCATCCCCACTCGGCGGGTGCTGTCGGCCCTGACCGTGCTGGAGATCGAGCATCTGGTGACCCAGCACAGCGGGAAGCGGTACGCCCGCGCGGTGAATTTGACGGAATAAACACGCGCCCGATCCTGGGCGCTTGGAGGTAACTATGGCAAAACACAGCCTGGTCATCGTGGAGTCTCCCGCGAAGGCCAAAACCATCGGAAAATACCTGGGCAAGGAGTTTGAGGTGAAGGCCTGCATGGGCCATCTGCGGGACCTGCCCAAGAGCACCCTGGGCGTGGACCTGGAGCACGACTTTGAGCCGGTCTACAAGCCCATCAAGGGCAAGGAGGACATCATCGCCGACCTGAAGAAGTCCGCCAAGAGTGCGGAGATGGTCTACCTTGCCACCGACCCGGACCGGGAGGGAGAGGCCATCTCCTGGCACCTGAAGCAGCTGCTGAACCTGCCGGACGAGAAGACCCGGCGGGTCACCTTTAATGAGATTACCAAGAACGTGGTGCAGGAGAGCATCCGGGAGCCCCGGGACATCGACCAGAAGCTGGTGGACGCCCAGCAGGCCCGCCGCATCCTGGACCGGATCGTGGGCTATGAGCTGAGCCCCCTGCTGTGGAAGAAGATCCGCCGGGGCCTCTCCGCCGGGCGGGTCCAGTCCGTGGCCACCCGCATGGTGGACGACCGGGACCGGGAGATCGAGGAGTTCAAACCTGAGGAGTACTGGACCTTGGATGCCAACCTGTTCGGCGACGACGCGAAAAAGCTCCCCTTCGCCGCCCGCTACCACGGGAAGGACGGCAAGAAGGCGGAGCTGAAGTCGGCGGAGGACGTGGATGCTGTGGTCCATGAGACGGAGCACGCCCCCTTCACCGTCAAGACCGTGAAGCGCACAGACAAGCAGCGCAGCCCCTCTCCGCCCTTCACCACCTCCACCATGCAGCAGGAGGCGTCCCGCAAGCTCTCCATGACGCCCCGGCGGACCATGGCCATCGCCCAGCAGCTGTACGAGGGCGTGGATATCGAGGGCGAGGGCACCGTGGGCCTCATCACCTATATGCGTACCGACTCCCTGCGGATCAGTGAGGAGGCCCTGGCCTCCGCCAAGACCTTCATTACGGGCCGCTACGGCGAACATTACGCCCAGACCCACCGCTACAAGGCCAAGGCGGGCGCCCAGGACGCCCACGAGGCCATCCGCCCCAGCAACGTCAACTGGACGCCGGAGCAGCTGAAAAAGGACCTGACCGGCGAGCAGTACCGCCTCTACCGCTTGGTGTGGAGCCGGTTCGTGGCCAGCCAGATGGCCAACGCCGTGTACGACAGCGTGGCCGTGGAGGTCGAGGCGGCGGGACACAGCTTCCGGGCCAGCTCCTCCAGCCTGAAATTCTCCGGCTACACCGCCGTGTATGAGGAGGGCAAGGACGAGGAGAAAGAGGAGAAGGAATCCCCCTTGCCCGCCCTGCGGGAGGGCGAACCTCTGACCCTGAAGGACTTTGACCGGGAGCAGCACTTCACCCAGCCCCCGGCCCACTATACAGACGCCACGCTGATCCGGGCCATGGAGGAGCAGGGCATCGGCCGCCCCTCCACTTACGCTCCCACTGTGTCCACCATCCTGGACCGGGAGTACGTGGTGAAGGAGGGCAAGTACCTCCGCATCACCAACCTGGGCCGTGTGGTGACCGCCCTGATGAAAGAGCGGTTCTCCGACATCGCGGATCTGAAATTCACCGCCAATATGGAACAGCGGCTGGACTCCGTGGAGGAGGGAAAGACCGCCTGGAAGGACGTGCTGCGGGAGTTCTACGGGGACTTTGAGCAGGACCTGGAGAACGCCGAAAAGGCTCTGGACGGCGCCCGCATCAAGGTGCCCGACGAGGTCAGCGAGGAGATCTGCCCGGAGTGCGGGCGGAATCTGGTGGTAAAGTCCGGCCGGTTCGGCCGCTTCCTGGCCTGTCCCGGCTACCCCGAGTGCACGTTCACCATGCCGCTGGTGGTGGAGATGCCGGGCCGCTGCCCCAAGTGCGGCGGGCGGCTGATGAAGCGCACCGGCAACAGCAAGAAGACCGGTAAGCAGTATACCTACTACTGCTGTGAGCATGTGAACAGCAAGGACGAGACGGCGAAGTGCGACTTCATGACCTGGGACGTGCCGGTGAAGGACGACTGCCCGGTCTGCGGCCACACCATGTTCAAGAAGGCGGGCCGGGGATTCAAGAAGCCCTTCTGCATCAATCCGGAATGCAGCAACTTCCTGCCGGAGGAGAAGCGGGGCTATCCCAGGAAGAAGGCCGCGGACAGCGCCGAGGGCGCGGAGTCTGCCGCTGCGGCGGAGGAGACAGCGGAGAAGAAGCCCGCCAGGCGGACAGCCGCAGCGAAGAAGGCGGACACCGCTAAGACCGCCGCGAAAAAGAGCGCCGCCAAGAAACCGGCAGCCGCCAAGACTGCCGCAAAGAAGCCTGCGGCCAAGAAGGAGACGGCCTCCAAAGCGGCGGCCAAGACCACATCCAGCAGAAAGACCGCGGCCAAAAAGACGGTCGCGTCAAAGGCGAAGAAGCCCGCCGGGAAGGAGTGACAGCTCCCGGGCCAGGCGGAAGCCGGAGCGGAAGAGGAAGCGCTCCTCCTGCTCCGTGCAGCGCCAGGCGGCGGCCTGATAGGACTCCAGCAGTTCGATCTGCTCCGGGGTCAGGGAGGCCAGCAGAGCATTCTCCAGGCGGCTCTCCCGCTGGTAGAGCGGCCAGCAGGTGCCGGGGAGGTTTTCGTCCAGGTGCTCCAGGAGGTTCTCGAAGAGAATGTCCAGAGGGTCAGTCATGATGAATCATCTCCAAAATCGTAGTTTAATTTCGTATTTGCAATATACACGAAATTAAACTGCAAGTCAAGGGGTGGGGCATGGAAAATTTTGCACAACGGGTCAGACAACTGCGCAAGGAGTCTGGCAAGACACAGACACAGATGGCTGCTGTTTTTGAAATCAGTGCTCGCCAATACCAAAATTATGAGGGCGGCGGGCATTATCCGGATGTGCCGGGATTGATGAAAATGGCGGACTACTTCGGCGTTACTACCGACTATCTGCTGGGACGCAGCGACCAGAGGAGCTAAGGTGATACGGGCCGCCGTCCGGCGGCCACGGGGACTTCTGCTCCCGCAGGGGGCTGGTCCAGCAGGATGCACCCCCCATTTTCTTTTCCCTCTTGTGGAAAAGAAAACGGGCCGTGCACGGTCCAAAAGAAAAGACCGCTTAGACGCGCTCCGGCGCGTTCGCGCCTCCGCGCGACGGGGGTCGGCGGATCGGTGCAAGCGCCGATTTTGGCCTGCCTTCGGGCACGCTATCATCTTCTGCAATTTCTGGGACTGCCGTCCCGTGGCGGATGGTGCGGAGATCGTCGGGGTGGTCATCGCATTGAGGTGCTTCTCTTTTCGCTGCCGCTGGCTTGGCGGTTGACGGGAGCTGGTGCAAGCCCCCACGACCGCCGGGGCAGCGCGTAGCGAAGCGGAACGCGCGGAAAGAGAATCTGGTCAAATGCGTCCTTGCACCCCGATTTTTGTCGGAACCGCGCCGCGGGAGTCAGTGTTCAAGTCTGCACCGTACTCCGCCGCGCCCGTCGGGAAGCCCTCGCAAACCCGCAGGCACCATCTCACGCCGACCCCCGTACAGCAACTTTGCACGCACGTGCAAAGTTGCGACCAAAAGCGATTTTTTCTCTTCCACCGGGCGCGGCGCATTCTCTTTTTGTCAAGAACAAAAAGAGAATGGGGGGCGCATCCCCCGTGGAAACGGCCCCCTGGCGGGAGCCAGATTCCCCGTCCCATGGGACGCACCATCAACCAACGATAGATAAAGGATCCAAACTATGAATGTAACAGTTATCGGCGCCGGCCTGGCCGGCTCGGAGGCTGCCTGGCAGCTGGCCCAGCGGGGTATCGACGTCACCCTCCGGGAGATGAAGCCGGAAAAAAAGACCCCCGCCCATGAGACGGAATACTTCGCGGAGCTGTGCTGCTCCAACTCCCTGCGGAGCGACCAGCTGGAAAACGCTGTGGGCCTTTTGAAAGAGGAGCTGCGGCGGCTGGGCTCCCTGATCCTCCAGTGCGCCGACGCCACCCGGGTGGAGGCCGGCGGCGCATTGGCGGTGGACCGCCACGGCTTCGCCCGCATGGTGACGGAGCAGATCCGCAGCCACCCCCATATCACCGTGGTGCCCGGCGAGGTGACCGAGATCCCGGAGGGGGGAGGTGGTCATCGCCTCCGGCCCCCTGACCTCCGACGCCCTGGCGGAGCGGCTCCAGTCCCTGTTGGGGGCGGACACCGCCCTCCACTTCTACGACGCGGCGGCCCCCCTGGTCACCGCCGAGAGCGTGGACATGGACAAGGCCTGGTTCGGCTCCCGGTATGACCGGGGAACGGCGGACTATGTCAACTGCCCCATGACCGAGGAGGAGTACGACGCCTTCTGGAAGGAGCTGACCACGGCCCAGGAGGCCCCGGTCCACGGCTTTGAGGACAAGATGGTATTTGAGGGCTGTATGCCCGTGGAGGTCATGGCCCGCCGGGGCCACGATACCCTCTGCTACGGCCCCCTGAAGCCCCGGGGGCTGAAGGATCCCCGCACGGGAAAGGAGCCTTACGCCGTGGTGCAGCTGCGGCGGGACAACGCCGACGGCACGGTGTACAACCTGGTGGGCTTCCAGACCCACCTGAAATTCCCGGAGCAGCGGCGGGTGTTCTCCATGATCCCCGCCCTCCACGATGCGGAGTTTTTGCGCTACGGCGTCATGCACCGGAATACCTTTTTGAACTCTCCCCGGCTGCTGGACCGGTACTACCGGCTGAAAGCGGAGCCCCGGCTCTCCTTTGCCGGCCAGATGACCGGCGTGGAGGGATATGTGGAGTCCGCCGCCTCCGGCTTTCTGGTGGGGGTGGAGACCGCCCGGCGCCTGATCGGCAGGCCGCCCGTCGATTTCCCCCGGGAGACCGCCATCGGCGCTCTGGGGCTGTATGTGTCCAATCCCTCCGTCACGATGTTCCAGCCCATGAATATCAACTTCGGCATCATGCCGCCCCTGGACCATCGGGTGAAGGGGAAGCGGAATAAGAACGCGGAGCTGTCGGCCCGTTCACTGGCCATCATCGACCAAATCAAGCAGGAGGTGCGGGAAGCATGAAGATCATCGTAGACGCAATGGGCGGAGACAACGCGCCGCTGGAAATCGTCCGGGGCGCGCTGGACGCCAACCGGAACCATGGGGTGGAGATCATTCTGGTGGGCCGGACGGCGGAGGTGCTGAAGGCCGTGGAGGCCTGCGGCCAGAAGAGTCTGCCCGCAGGGGTGGAGATCAAGGACGCCAAAGAGGTGGTGGAGATCGCGGATGACCCCGCCATGGCCTTCAAGCAGAAGCCAGACTCCTCCCTGACCGTGGGATTGAACCTGCTGAAGGACGGCGCGGGAGACGCCTTTGTCTCCGCCGGGTCCACCGGGGCGCTGCTCTCCGGGGCCACGCTGGTGGTCAAGCGCATTCGGGGCATCCGCCGGGCCGCCATGGGGCCCCAGATTCCCACCGCCGGGGGACGGGCGGTCCTCTGCGACTGCGGCGCCAACGCCGAGTGCACGCCGGAGTACCTGCTCCAGTTTGCGTACCTGGGCAGCTACTACGCCCAGCGGGTCATGGGCATCGAAAAGCCCCGGGTGGGCCTTCTGAACATCGGTGCGGAGGAGGAGAAGGGCGACACCCTGCGCCATGAGACCTACGCCCTGCTGAAAGAGGCTGGGGAGGCCGGCCGCATCCACTTCATCGGCAATGTGGAGGCCAACGAGGCCATGATGGGCACCGCCGATGTGATCGTTACCGACGGCTTCACCGGCAATGTGATGCTGAAAACCATGGAGGGCGTAGGCAAGTTCCTGCTCAAGTCCCTGAAGGAGATGTTCCTCTCCAGCACCAAGACCAAGCTGGCCGCCGGTCTGGTGAAAGGGGATCTGGGGCAGATGAAAAAGCTGCTGGATCCCAGCGAGGTGGGCGGCACACCCTTCCTGGGGATCCAAAAGCCGGTGATCAAGGCCCATGGCGGTTCCAACGCCAGGGCCATCGAAAATGCGGTGCTGCGGGCCAAGGAGTATGCGGAAAGCGGTTTCATCGCGGACATTCAGGCCAACATCGAACACATGCGGGTCCAGCCCGGCATGGAAAAAAATTGATTTCCTATTGACACCGCCGTAGAGATTGCCGTATGATTACCCCAGCAAGGCACAGAACCATTTTTCCTTGAGGGGTGAACGACATGTCGAATGAGGAAATTTTTCAGACCATGAAGGATTTGGTGTCCGAGCAGTTTGGTATGGAGCTGGACGAGGTGACGCTGGAGACCTCCTTTGAAGACGACCTGGGCGCCGACTCTGTGGACCTGGTGGAGTTGGTGATGGCCATGGAGGAGGAGTTCGAGCTGGGACAGACGGCGGAGGACGAGGTCAAGGCCATCAAGACCGTGGGCGACGCGGTGAATTACGTGGCAGGCAAGCTGAACGGATAACTTGCAGGAACGCCCCGCGCAGAGCGGGGCTTCCTTTTGGGAGTGGACGATATGCGGGATCTGGAGAAAAAACTGAATTACACCTTCCGCAACCAGGCTCTTCTCGAGGAGGCGCTGAACCACAGCTCCTACGCCAACGAGCACCGGGCCGGTGGGCTGCGCAGCAATGAGCGGCTGGAGTTCCTGGGGGACTCCGTGCTGGGCTTTGTGACAGCGGAGTTTCTCTTCTGCCAGCACCCGGACCTTCCGGAGGGGGACCTGACCCGCATCCGGGCGGCCCTGGTGTGTGAGCAGAGCCTGTATGAAGTGGCGCAGAAGCTGGGCCTGGGCCAGTATCTGAAGCTGGGCCGGGGCGAGGAGGCTGGCGGTGGCCGGGAGCGGATCTCCATCCTGGCAGACGCCACGGAGGCGGTGTTTGCTGCTGTGTACCTGGACGGGGGGATCGAGGCGGCCTCCGCCCTGATCCACCGCTGCCTGCTGGACGCAGAGAAGGAAGAGGTAGTGGAGGAGCGCCGCCGGGACTACAAGACGGCTCTGCAGGAACTGGTCCAGCGCCAGGCGGATCAGGTGCTCACCTACCACATGACCGGCGAGGCGGGGCCGGACCACGACAAGACCTTCCAGGCGGAGGTGCAGCTCAACGGACTGCCCATCGGCGCCGGTTCCGGCCACAGCAAGAAAGAGGCCGAACAGGCGGCGGCCAAGGCCGCGCTGGAGACGCTGGAGGAGACGTGAACCGCCTTCGGCCGCTGCATACAAATGAGCAGACCGGTCCTGAACGGCCGGTCTGTTTTTTGCTTTTCTCCGGGCTATGCGGAAATATGACTGGAATTTTCAGCCTGGCCGTGATATACTCAAGCATGTATGTGCGATTTTAAATGACTGGGGGATTGAATCCATTGTCTTTGCTGTCATCCATCCTGCTGGGCCTGATCCAGGGCTTGGCGGAGTTCCTGCCCATCTCCAGCTCCGGCCATCTGGCCATTGCGGAGCACTTCCTGGGCCAGGCGGGCGTTCCGGCGACGCCGGACTTTTTTGACGTGCTGCTGCACCTGGGAACCCTGGTGGCAGTGTTCGCGGCCTACTGGCAGGATATCCGGGACATGATCGTGGAGCTGATCGACGGCGTCCGCGATCTGGTTCGCGGCACCACACCCAACCCCATCCCGCCGGCACGGCGGATGATCCTGCTGATTATCGTGGGCACGCTGCCCCTGTTTGTGGTGCTGCCGGTGAAGGATCTGGTGGAGGGCCTGTCCGGCAATATCTATTTCGTGGCGGGGGCTCTGATCGTGACGGGCTTTCTGCTGTTCGCCAGCGACCGGGTAAAAAAAGGACGCAAGACGGAGCGGAGCGCCAAGCTGCTGGATGTGCTGCTGGTGGGCATTGCCCAGGCCATCGCTACCTGCCCCGGCATCTCCCGCTCCGGCACCACTATCACCGCCGGCTGCTTTGTGGGCTTTGACCGGAAGTTTGCGGTGCGCTTTTCCTTCCTGCTGTCCATCCCTGCCGTCCTGGGGGCCAACATCCTGACCTTGAAGGACGCCATTCAGGAGAATTCCATCATCGTATCGGATATTCCCGTGTATCTGGTGGGAGTGGCGGTGGCCGCCGTGGTGGGCTATATCTGTATCCGCCTGCTGAAGATGATCGCCGATAAAGGCAAGTTCGGCTGGTTCGCGTATTACTGCTGGGCAGTGGGCCTGATCGTGCTGGCGCTGACACTTGTGCTGAAGTAACTTGCCTTTGGTGCGCAGAGCACGTCCGCGGCGGAAGCGGCATCAGGCGTCCGGCGGAGCCAGACCCTGGAACGGGCAGGTTCGGCCAGGCCGCTCAGGAAAGGGCCTCTGGAAAACCGAAGATTTTGCGGCGCATCTCCGTTGCGCTGCATTGACGGTAAACAAAGGAGATTGGAACCTCGAAGGAGAGAAGCATGGCATCCTCAACGCAGAAGAAGACGACAACGAAAAAGAGCGGCAGCCGCTCCGGCTCACGCACGGCCAAGGGTAAGCAGCCTCAGAAGCGTCCCATCCGCCGGGAGGTGGGGGGCGTGATACTGCTGGTGCTGGCGCTGTGTGTGCTGGTGAGCTACTGCGGCGTGCAGGCGATCCTCATCGACCTGCTGGCCAAGCTCCTGAAGGGACTGTTCGGCTACGGCTACTGGCTGGCCGGCCCTGCCATGCTGCTGGCAGGAGGGATCCTGCTGCTGCACCGGGGCCGCCCGGTCACCCTGCGGGCCACCTGCGCCCTGCTGCTGCCGCTGCTGGCAGGAGCGCTGTTCCACACCATTTTCGCAGGGGGAGACTATGCGCTGAACGGCTGGGGCGTTTTGAAGAATCTCTGGACGGCGGGCCTTGCCCTGAAGGCGGGCGGCGCCGTTTCCGGCCTGCTGGCGGAGGCGGCGGTGCTGGCGGTCTCCAAGGTGGTGTCTCTCTTCCTCTTCGGCTTGCTGCTGGCGGTTCTGCTGCTGGCGGCCCTGCATGTGACGCCTTCCGCCGTTCTGGAGATGGTACGGAACCGGCCGGAGTACGAGGAGGAGCCGGAGCCTACGCCCGCCGTCCACATCGCTCCTGCGGAGCCGCCCCAGCGGCGGGGAGAGCGCCAGAGCAGGCCCGCCATCGACATTCCCCTGGACGGCGAGAAGCCGCCCGCACAGCCGGAGGAAGAGTCCGGCCGGTTTACCGGCTTCTTCCGGCATAAGTCCGACAAGATGAAGACGCCGGACCAGGTGCTCTCCGACAAGGAGGCGGAGCAGGCGGCGCTGGAACCTGCGCCGTCTCCGGCCCGCGCCAAGGCCGCTCCCACCCCGGCGCCCGTGGCGGAAGAGGTGTCCGTTCCGGAGCCCGCCCCCGCGGCGCCTGCCGCCCCGCCTGCCCCGGCGGCGGGGAAGAAGGCCGTGGCCCAGGAGGTAGCCGCCGCTACGGCAGCGGTGACCGCGGAGATTGAGCAAAAGCTGACGGAGGATGCGGACACCTATCAGTTCCCCCCCATTACCCTGCTGCAGGAGAGCCGGGAGGAAAACTATGCTGAGACCGGCGCAGAGCTGCGGAACAACTCCCGCCGCCTGGCGGAGACCCTCACCAGCTTCGGTGTGGACGCCACCGCCGGAGACGTGGTCCACGGCCCCTCCGTCACCCGGTATGAGTTCGTGCTGGACCAGGGCGTGAAGCTCAGCAAGATCACCAACCTGTCGGATGATATCGCCCTGGCCCTGGGGGCCTCCGGCGTGCGGATCGCCCCCATTCCGGACAAGATCTCCGTGGTGGGCATCGAGGTGCCCAACAAGCAGGTGACGCCGGTGCTGATCCGGGACGTGATCGAGTCCCGGGAGTTCACAGAGCACAAGTCCAAAGTGGCTTTCGCCCTGGGAAGGGATATCGGCGGCCGGAACATCGTGGGGGATATCGAGCGTCTGCCCCACGTGCTGATCGCCGGCACCACCGGATCCGGCAAGTCCGTGTGCACCAACTCCCTGATTGTGTCGCTGCTGTACAAGTCCACCCCGGATGAGGTCCGCTTTATCATGGTGGATCCCAAGATGGTGGAGCTGGCCCCCTACAACGGCATTCCCCACCTGCTGATCCCGGTGGTGACGGATCCCAAAAAGGCCGCTGGTGCCCTCCAATGGGCGGTGTTCGAGATGATGAAGCGGTACAAGACCTTCTCTGAGCATGGTGTGAAGAAGCTGGAGGAGTTCAACCGCCTGGCCCGGGCCAGTGAGGACCTGGAGACGCTGCCCAGCGTGGTGGTGGTCATTGATGAGTTGGCCGACCTGATGTTGGTGGCTGCTAAGGAGGTGGAGGAGTCCATCTGCCGGGTGGCCCAGATGGGCCGCGCCGCCGGCGTCCATCTGGTGATCGCCACCCAGCGGCCCTCCGCAGATGTGATCACCGGCCTCATGAAGGCCAACATTCCCAGCCGCATCGCCTTTGCTGTGGCATCCTCTCTGGAGTCCAGAATCATCCTGGACAACACCGGCGCGGAGAAGCTGGTGGGCAAGGGCGATATGCTCTACGCTCCCCTGGGCCAGGGCAAGCCCACCCGCGTCCAGGGCTGCTTCATCTCCCCGGAGGAGATCGAACGGGTGGTGGAGTTCGTGAAGCAGTCCGGTGAGGCGCATTACTCCGATGAGGTCATGGCCAAGATCGAGGAGTCCATGCAGGAGAAGGAGAAAGGCGGCAAGGGCGCCGCGGCCGCGGCGCCGGAGGCCGGAGAGGACGAGGGGGACGAGCTGCTCCCCGCCGCCGTGGAGGTGGTGCTGGAGACCGGGCAGGCCTCTGTCTCCATGCTCCAGCGCCGGCTGAAGCTGGGCTACTCCCGGGCCGCCCGCCTGGTGGACCAGATGGAGGAACGGGGCATCGTGGGGCCCTTCGAGGGCTCCAAGCCCAGGCAGCTGCTGATCACCCGTGCCCAGTGGCAGGAGATGCAGATGGGCGGCGCGCCCGCCCCGGAGGCGGACGAGCCTCCCTTCCCGACGGAAGAGGAGACCTGACGGATGCAGGCCTTCAGCGGAGATTTCTGAAAACCTCTGCTTGACAAATCCCCGCAAAGACGTATAATGGGACTATCATAAACGCGATGACAGAGCCAGCCCTGCGAAACCGGCTTAGAAGCGAGGGGGAGACGGTGCAAGCCCCCAGCCCACGCCGCACGGCAGCCACTCTGGAGCAGTCCGCGAGGAGCGGAACGGCCCATCCCCGTTACCGGATGACATGAGATGCCTCCCATTTGGAGGCAGATCAGGGTGGTACCGCGGAATGGAATGTTCGCCCCTGACAGAGATGTCAGGGGCGTTTTTTATTGCCGGCCGCCGTAAATGAGATTACAAAATCCGACCAAGGAGGTCTTTTTTATGAAATTTTCCAGCAAGATTCAGCGGTGTGAGCTCTCTCCCATGCGGAAGTTTCTGCCCTATGAGCTGGCGGCAGAGGCCAAGGGCCGCAAGATCTATCATCTGAATATCGGCCAGCCGGACATTGAGACGCCCAAGGCCTTCTTTGACGCGGTGAAGAATTTCCAGGACCCGGTGCTGGCCTATGCGGCGGCCCCCGGCGTGTCCGAGTTTCTGACGGCGGTGCAGGGCTACTACGCCAACCTGGGCATCCACCTGGAGCAATCGGACATCTACGCCACTGCCGGCGGCAGCGAGGCGCTGCAGATGGCCCTGACCTGCATTCTGGACGAGGGAGACGAGATCCTGATCCCGGAGCCCTTCTATCCCAATTACAACACCTTTGTCAGTGTCACCGGCGGCGTGATCCGGCCTATCCCCACAACTCCGGAGGAGGGCTACCGCTACGCCGACCGGGCGCGAATCGAGCCCCTGATCAACGAGCACACACGGGCCATCCTGGTGACCAACCCCGGCAACCCCACCGGTGTGGTCCTCTCCCCGGAGGAGATGCGCCTGATGGCGGACATCGCCAAAGAGCACGGCCTGTTCCTTATCAGCGACGAGGTGTACCGGGAGTTCGTCTACGGCGGCGAGCCTCTGGCCTCCATGGCCCAGTTTGACGATGCGGCCGAGAACGTGGTGGTGGTGGACTCCATCTCCAAGCGGTTCTCCGCCTGCGGCGCCCGGGTGGGCATCCTGGTGTCCCGGAACCGGGAACTGATGGCCCAGGCCCTGAAGATCTGCCAGGGACGCCTGTGCGCGGCCACGCTGGACCAGCTGGGCGCTGCCGCCCTGTACGGCGTAGGCTCCGACTACTTCTCCGCCGTGCGGGAGGAGTACCACAGGCGGCGGGATACCTGCATGGAGGGCCTATCTCAGATCCCCGGCGTGGTGTGCGAGTGCCCCAAGGGCGCTTTCTACCTCATGGCCAAGCTGCCGGTGGATGACACCGACAAGTTCCAGACCTGGCTGCTGGAGGAGTTCCAGGACAACGGGGAGACCGTCATGTTCGCACCCGGCGAGGGCTTCTACGGCACCCCCGGCAAGGGCCGGGACGAGGTCCGGCTGGCTTATATCCTGAAGCAGGCGGATCTGCGGCGGGCCATGGAGGTCCTGGCCCACGGCATTGAGGCATACAACAGCCGGAAGCTGTGAGAAACGAGCAGAGGAGAGCGGCAAAAGCCGCTCTCCTCATGTTTTTATGATTCCGGTGTCCAGAGGCACTGTTCCAGATCCACCGTGCCGTCCAGGCGAAAGGCCACACCCTCCGCCTCCAGCAGGGCCCGCTGGGTGCCGGGGGCAAAGGTGTCGAAGGCCGCCTTGGTGCCGCCGAAGCGGTCCACCACCCGGTGGCAGGGCACGGTTGGGTCCTGACAGGACGCCATGGCATATCCCACCAGCCGGGCGCTCCGTGGCATCCCGGCCAGCCGCGCCACCTGGCCGTAGGTGGACACACTTCCGGCGGGGATCCGCCGGACCACGTCATAGAATGCGCCGAAGACTGTGCCGCTCACTTCTCCCGCACCTCATACAGATCCGTCCGCCGGGCGGAGAGGATGGGCAGCTGGGCCCGTACCGCCTCCAGCCGTTCCACGTCCAGGTCCGCGTACAGGGTTGTCTCCTCCGCCCCGGCCCGGCAGAGCACGGCGCCCCAGGGATCCACGGCGATGGAGTTGCCGTAGGCCACGTAGGAGCCCTGTTCGTCCCGGGCGGGGGAGACCCCCACGGTGAAGCACTGGTTGTCCACTGCCCGCTGGCGGAAGAGAAGTTCCCAGTGGGCGGGGCCGGTAGTCATGTTGAAGGCCGCCGGCACGAAGATCACCTTTGCCCCCCGCAGGCACATGCACCGGGCCAGCTCCTCGAACCGCAGGTCGAAGCAGACGCACAGCCCCATGGTGCCGAAGGCCGTCTCGAAGGTGGTGATGGCATTTCCCGGGGAGAGGGTGTCCGACTCCCGGAACCGCTGTCCCCCCTGGACGTCGATATCAAACAGGTGGGCCTTCCGGTGCTTGGCCAGCTGGCGGCCGTCGGGGCCGTAGACGTAGCTGGTGTTGTAGATCCGGCCCTCCGACAGCTCCGGCACAGTCCCGCCCACGAGGTAGAGCCCCAGCTCCGCTGCCAGGTGGGACAGGGCCGTCTGGGCCTCGCCGCCCTCCGGTTCGCCGTAGGCGCCGAAGCAGCTGTTGTCGTAGGGGCAGCAGAACATCTCCGGCAGCACGGCGAAGTCCGCTCCATTCTTGGCCGCCTCCCGGATTTTGCCGCAGGCGGTCTGGATATTTTTCACTTTGTCTGGAAGCACCGGCATCTGGATCAGCGCAATGCGCATAGGCGCACCTCCTCAATCATTCCGTCATTTCCCGCAGCACCAGATCTGTGGCGCCCCCGTCGGGGGAGCGGAGCAGGCGCTTCACCTGCGGGTGGTGCCCGTATTCCACCTGGAGAAAGTCCCGCAGGGCCGTGCCTTGATGACAGCCATGGATCAGGCGGAGCCGGTACGTCCCGGCCCCGGCCCGGCGGAGCAGGGCATCCACCGTGACCTTGGCCTGATAGGTGTTCCTGCCGTGGAGGTCCACGGTGACGATTCCGCACTCCATGGGCGGCTGCCTCCTCTCTCCCGCCGGAGGGCGGGGAATGCTCTTCTCCCATTGTAACATGGGCGGAACTGTGTTACAATGCAAAAAACAGAGGAGGCATGGAAGATGGCAGTTTACACGGAGAAAAAGACATACCACACCAAGGCCCACATGGGCATGATCGACGTGACGGAGGACTTTCAGCACGCAGTGGAGGAGGCATGCCGGCAGCACGGCATCTCTGCCGGGACGGTCACCGGCTTCACCACCGGCGGCGTGGCGGGCCTGACGACCCTGGAGTTCGAGCCGGGCATTGTGAACCACGACCTGAAGGCGGCGCTGGATGTGTTCTCCCCCTATCTGGATGAGAAGGGGCGGGTGGTGCCTTACTGGCATCATGAGACCTGGCATGACGACAATGGCTCCTCCCACATCAAGGCGGCGCTGCTGTCCCCCTTCATCACGGTGCCTTTTGTGAACGGCAAAATCACTGTAGGGCCCTGGCAGAACCTGACCCTCATCGAGTGCGACACCCGGGACCGGGTGCGGGACATTGTGTTCCAAGTGATGGGAGAGTGAGTGCAGCGTGGGTGCCGAGCGTCCGGCATTCAAGCGTTCCGGCGGAGCCGGGACCTTGGCGCGGGCGGGCTCTGCCTGCCCGCACCAGTGAGATGCAGGGCCCCCGGCCGCGCCAAGCGGCTGGGGGATGCGACACCCGGGACCGGATGCGGGACATTGTGTTCCAAGTAATGGGAGAGCAAGCAGCTCGGCGCTTACAAAAAAGATCACAGCATGACCAAAGAAACGCGCCCCGGAATGGGGGCGTTTTTTTTGCATACTGCTGTCGAAAAGCGCAGAAAATAGATTGCAATTTGTGCAGAGTTGTGGTATCCTTCTTCTACTGCCCTTTAAAGGGATGCCACAGGAAAGCTTTAAATAGAGAAAGGGGAGAGCCATGGAAAAGCGGTACGGCCTGCCCACGGCCATCTGCATGGTAGTGGGAATCGTCATTGGCTCCGGTGTGTTTTTCAAGGCGGAAAAGGTGCTCCAGGCCACCAAGGGCAACATGCCTCTGGGGATCTTGGCGTGGGGAATCGTGGGCGCCATCATGATTATTTGCTCCTATGTGTTCGCCACCATGGCCACCCGGTATGAAAAGGTCAGCGGCCTGGTGGACTACGCCGAGGCCACCGTGGGCCGGCGGTACGCCTACTACGTGGGCTGGTTCATGGCAGTGCTGTACACGCCCTGCCTGGTGTCCGCCCTGGCCTGGATCTCCGCCCGGTACTTCTGTGTACTGCTGGGCTGGGACATCACCGGCGGCGCCTGCATGACCATCGCCGGGGCGATGCTGTGCCTGGACCACGTGCTCAACGCCCTGGCACCCAGGCTGGCAGGCAGATTCCAGGTGTCCACCACTGTTATCAAGATGATCCCCCTGGCGCTGATGGCCGTCTGCGGCGCGGCGGTGGGCATGATGAACGGCCGCATGGCGGAGAACTTCGCCACCATGAGTACCGGCGCCATCTCCACCGGCGAGGGGCTGATGGCCTCTACCGTGGCGGTAGCTTTCGCCTATGAGGGGTGGATCTTGGCTACCTCCATCAACGCGGAGCTGCGGGATGCCAAGCGGACCCTGCCCCGAGCCCTGGTGGTGGGCTCTTTTATCGTGGTGCTCACCTATATTCTCTACTACATCGGTCTCACCGGCGCAGTGACGACGGAGGAGCTGATGGCCAGCGGCGAGGCAGCGGCCAAGATGGCCTTCCAGCGGGTGTTCGGGGAGACGGCGGGCACAGTGGTGTTCGTGCTGATCGTCATCTCCTGCCTGGGGACCCTGAACGGCTTAACGCTCTCCTGCTGTCGGGGGATGTACGCTCTGGCGGTCCGGAACGAAGGACCGATGCCGGAGCTGTTCCGCCAGGTGGACCCGGTGACCAATATGGCGGGCAACTCCGCCCTGGTTAGCCTGGGCCTCTCCGCACTGTGGTTGGTGTACTTCTATGGCGCCAACGTGGGCGGCCCCTGGTTCGGTCCCTTCAGCTTCGACTCCTCGGAGCTGCCGATCATCACCCTGTACGGCATGTATGTGCCCATGTTCATTCAATTCATGCGGAAGAGCACGGACCTGAACCCTTTCCGGCGGTTCGTCATGCCGGCTCTGGCCCTGTGCGCCTGTGCTTTTATGGTGTATGCCGCCTTTGCCGGGTATGGAGTGACCGTGCTGTACTATCTGGTGGTGTACGCCGCGGTCATGGGCATCGGCTGGCTGTTTGACCGGCGGAAAAAATGAAAATAGTGGAAGATTAGGGATTGACAATGTGGGGAAAATGGAGTATAGTGCCTTCAGTACCAAAAGGGAGTAGCTGGCACATTTGATTGTGTACCCAACGGCGTCAGTACGGGCTTCGGCCCCGCTTCGGGTTGAAACGGCGAGACTTTTGTATCAATGCAGAGGCATTGACGCAAAAGTCTCGTCTTTTTTGCGTCTTGCCGGAAAGAAGGAGTTTTATGAAAACGGAAAAGACCATCTGGCAGAAGAGCCGGGAAGAGCTGTTTCAGGAGTTGAGCAGCACCCCGGAGGGCCTGACTGGCGCGGAGGCCGCCCGCCGCCTGGAGCATTATGGCCCCAATGAGCTGCAGGAGGGCGGGAGGAAGAGCGTCCTGCGGATTTTTCTGGAGCAGTTCGCGGACTTTCTGGTAATCATTCTGATCTTAGCCGCCGTCGTCTCCGCCATCCTGGGGGATGTGGAGAGCATGGCGGTCATCCTGGCGGTCATCACCATGAACGCCATATTGGGCACGGTGCAGACGGTGAAGGCCACCGCGTCCCTGGACAGCTTGAAGCAGATGTCCGCCCCCACCGCCAAGGTGGTGCGGGACGGTCAGGTGGTCCAGCTCCCCGGCCGGGAGGTCACCGTGGGCGACGTGGTGGTGCTGGAGGCCGGCGACTCTATCTGCGCCGACGGCCGGTTGCTGGAGTGCGCCAGCCTGAAGTGCGCGGAGAGCGCCCTCACCGGCGAAAGCCTGCCGGTAGAGAAGGACTTGGCGGACATCGACGGCGACGTGCCGCTGGGAGACCGCAAGAACATGGTGTTCTCCGGCTGCTTCGTCACCTACGGCCGGGCCCGGTTCCTGGTGACATCCACCGGTATGCACACAGAGATGGGCAGGATCGCCGCCCTGTTGAAGAGCACGGAGGAGAAAAAGACCCCTCTTCAGGTGAGCCTGGACCAGTTCGGCCGCAAGCTCTCCATCGGCATTTTGGTCATCTGCGCCCTCCTCTTTGCCGTCAGTGTGTTCCTGCGGGGCGAGAATGTGATGAACGCCTTCCTCTTTGCCGTGGCCCTGGCAGTGGCCGCCATTCCGGAGGCCCTCAGCTCCATCGTCACCATCGTACTGTCCTTCGGCACCCAGAAGATGGCCAGGGAGCACGCCATCATCCGCAAGCTCCAGGCGGTGGAGGGCCTGGGCAGCGTGTCCGTCATCTGCTCCGACAAGACCGGTACCCTGACTCAGAACAAGATGACTGTGAAGAAGCTCTGCACCGGGGGCCAGATCATCCCGGCGGACGGGGCGGACTTCTCTCGCCCGGAACAGCGGGAGCTGCTGCGTGCCGCCCTGTTATGCAGCGACGCCACGGTGAACGAATCCGGAGAGGTGGGAGACCCCACAGAGACCGCCCTGGTGCGCCTGGGCGAGAGCTACGGCTTCGACGAGGCGGAGGCGCGGGGCAAGTATCCCCGTTTGGCGGAGCTGCCCTTTGACTCCGACCGGAAGCTGATGAGCACGGTCCACCAGTTGCCGGACGGCCTGACCATGCTGACCAAGGGGGCCGTGGACGTGATGCTGGACCGCACTCGCCTCTCTCCGGAGGAGAAGGCGGAGATCGAGCGGATGAACGAGGAGCTGTCCCAGCAGGGCCTGCGGGTGCTGGCCTTCGGCAAGCGGATGCTGACCGCCCCCGCCATCGGCCTGGAGGATGAGAACGACCTCCAGTTCCTGGGCCTCATCGCCATGATGGACCCGCCCCGGGAGGAGTCCAAGGCGGCCGTCGGTGAGTGCATCGCCGCCGGTATCCGGCCCATCATGATTACCGGCGACCACAAGGTCACCGCCTCCGCCATCGCCAAGGAGATCGGCATCCTCACCCCCGGCACCGAGGCCGTGGAGGGCGCCGTTATTGAGTCCATGAGCGATGAGGAACTGCGGGAGTTCGTACCCAGGGTCAGCGTGTATGCCCGGGTGTCCCCGGAGCACAAGATCCGCATCGTCCGGGCCTGGCAGGAGCGGGGCAATCTGGTGGCCATGACCGGCGACGGCGTCAACGACGCCCCGGCCCTGAAGCAGGCGGACATCGGCGTGGCCATGGGCATCACCGGCACCGAGGTGGCCAAGGACGCTGCCGGCATGGTGCTGACGGATGACAACTTCGCCACCATCGTCCAGGCCGTCAAGAACGGCCGGAATGTTTATGCCAACATCAAGAAGGCCATCCAGTTCCTGCTCTCCGGCAACACAGCAGGCATTCTGACGGTACTGTATGCCTCTCTCGCGGGGCTGCCGGTGCCCTTTGCAGCGGTACACCTGCTGTTTATCAATCTCCTGACGGACTCCCTGCCCGCCATCGCCCTGGGCCTGGAGCCCCACAGTGACGCGGTGATGCAGGAAAAGCCCCGTCCCCGCAGCGAGGGTATCCTGACAAAGCCCTTCCTGTTGAGCGTGGGCACGGAGGGCCTGGTGATCGCCCTGGCCACCATCATTGCCTTCCACATCGGCCTGGCCAGCGGCGGCGCTGCCGTGGCCAGCACCATGGCCTTTGCCACCCTGTGCCTGAGCCGCCTGTTCCACGGCTTCAACTGCAAGTCCGGCCGTCCGGTGCTCTTCACCCGGGCCTTCTGGAACAACAAGTTCCTGCTGGGCGCCTTCGCCGTCGGCGCGCTGCTGCTGGTGGCGGTGCTGCTGATCCCACCGCTGGAGCCTCTGTTCCAGGTGGCGGAGCTGTCTGTCGGACTGGTGGGCTGCATTGTGGGGCTGGCCTTCGGCTCCATGGTGGTCATTCAGGTCTTAAAAGCCATCCGCAGCATGGGCAAGAAGTAAATCCACTCCAAATCAAAGCGGCAGGGCCGCCCCTTATGGGGCGGCCCTGTTTCCTTACGCGCCGGTGTAGGTCCGGACGGCATCCCGCAGAAAGGCGGCGCAGCCGGGGACTTCCCGGTCATAGTAGGCGGTGAACCGGGGATCGGACACATACAGCTCTGCAAGGCCCACATGGGCCTGGGGCGTGTAGGACTCCCAGGAGTAGGACAGCCACCGCCGATGGAGCGCCGCAATCCGCTGGCCCTCCGGCCCGGCGGGGTCCGCCCCTGCTTTCACGGCTGTGACGAGAGCGGTGTGGATCTCACCCCCCAGGGACTTCCACTGGGCATACTCCTCCTGGGTCAGCGCCAGGACGCAGGCGTTGGCCCGGTCCATCTCCTCATCTCCGTATTTCTCCCGGATCTCCTGCCCGAAGGCGGTCTCATTGGCCTCTACCGTGCGGCGCTTGAAGGCTTCAAATTTCTCCTGATCGGTCATCTTCGTTCCTCCCTTGATGTCGTTAATCGTTCGCTGGACAGTCAGGATCAGATCGTCCAGTCGGGCCCGACGGGCCTCCAGCTCTGCCAGGTGGCTCTGCAGCGCCGCCTGGCGGTCAAAGGCCGGGTCGTCCAGAATGGTCCGGATCGAGGCCAGGTCCAGTCCCAGCTCCCGGTAGAACAGGATGTCCTGCAGGCGATCCAGTTGCGCTGGGCCGTAGAGGCGGTATCCGGCCTCCGTGGTCCGCAGAGGTTTCAGCAGTCCAATCCGATCATACCAGCGCAGAGTCCTGGGCGTGACGCCGGCCAGATCGGCCAGCGCCTTGACGGTGTATTCCATAGGGATCCCTCCTGTCGATTGGGAGTATAACAGTTGACGCTGCGGCAAGGTCAAGGGGGTTCACGAAAAAAACCAGGCTTTCTTTTTCCATGGCAATGAACTATAATAGGATAACACCATTTCAAGGATCACGGAAGGGGGGATGGCAGATGATCAATTCCACCCTCTGCTATCTGGAGCGGGGCGACGCTTACCTGATGCTCCACCGGGTGAAAAAGAAGGGCGATCTGAACCATGACAAATGGATCGGCGTGGGCGGCAAATTCGAAGATGGGGAGAGCCCCGAGGACTGCATCCTCCGGGAGACCTGGGAGGAGACGGGCCTGACGCTGACGGACTACCGCTACCGGGGCCTGGTGACCTTTGTGTCCGATGAGGCACCCACCGAGTATATGCACCTCTTCACCGCCACTGGCTGGACCGGCACGCCCCACCCCTGCGATGAGGGAGAGCTGGCCTGGATTAAAAAAGCGGAGCTGCGGGGCCTTCCCATGTGGGAGGGGGACAAAATTTTCCTCCGCCTGCTGGAGGAGAACGTCCCCTTCTTCTCCCTGAAGCTCCAATACCAGGGAGACCGGCTGGACCGGGCGGTGCTGAATGGGAGGCGGATTGTATGATACCCGCTCTGACACTGGAGCCGCTGTCCTGGGACGATCTCCCAGAGGCGGCGGTTCTGTGGGCCGACCCGGCGGTGATCCGATGGACCAATATTGCTGCCCCCTGCACGGAGGCGGGGGCGGCAGACCGGCTGGAACACCTGCTGGACTGCCAGCGGGGGTTGCCGTTCTCCACGGTCTTTGCCCTCCGGGAGGGGACGGCATTCCGGGGACTGGCCGGCTGCCCGCCGGTGGATACGGCCGCCGGGATCTATGGGCTGTTCTACCAGCTGCTTCCCGCCTGCTGGGGCCGGGGCTTGGGACTTGCGGCTGCGGCGGAGGCACTGCGGCGCCTGGAACGGCTGGCACCGGCCCTGGTGCTGGCAGACACGGTGGCAGAGAATACCGCCAGCGTCCGAATTCTGGAGCGGCTGGGCTTTGTCCGCACCGCCGTCCACCACAGGGCTTTCTGCCGGGAGGGGCGGATGCTGGATATCTGGGACTACGCCCGCCGCTGGGCTGGTCCGGCGGAGACCGTCTGACCGGGACGGCCCCGTGCAACATGAAGAAATGAGGAATGTTCATGAGCAGAAAACTGCTGCTGTTCGGCTTTGAGGAGCTGCCCACCATTCTGGCTGCCGCGGCCGCCGCCGGGCCCTTCGGGGCGGAGGTGGTGCCGGTGGCCCGGCAGGACTACAACAAGCCCCTGGCGGTGCTGGCGGGGCTGGATGATGACCCCGGCACGGTACTGCCGTTCAACGGCGGCCCTCTGGGTGGGCGGATGGTGGTGCTGTGCGGCCTGGAGGACCAGGTGGACTGCCTTCTGCCGGCGCTGCGTCAGGCGGGGATCGGGCGGGACTGCCTGAAGGCGGTGCTGACGCCCCACAACCGGACCTGGACCGCTGTGAAGCTCTATCAGGAGCTGCTGCGGGAGCACCAGGCCATGAACGGGCGGTGAGAAGATGCGGATCCTAATCTCTGCCTGTCTGCTGGGGGCCCGCTGTCGGTACGACGGGGTCTCCAAGCTCCAGCCCTGGATCTCTGATCTGGCGGAGCGGCACATCCTGGTCCCCGTCTGTCCGGAGCAGCTGGGGGGTCTGCCCACACCCCGTCCGCCGGCGGAGCGGCGGGGAGACCGGGTGATGACCCGGGACGGTGGCGATGTCACCGCCCAATACCGCCGGGGCGCGGAAGAGGCCTTGCGTCTCTGCCGCCTGCTGGGATGCGAGGCGGCGCTGCTGAAAGAGCGGAGTCCCTCCTGCGGCAGCGGGATGGTCTACGACGGCACCTTTACCGGCGTGCTGACGGCGGGAGAGGGTGTCACGGCGGAGCTGCTGCGTGCCCAGGGCATTCCGGTGTACGGAGAGTCCCGGGTGGCGGAGTTGGCGGACCCCATCTAAACAGGCCAGACAGCCACGGACGGCGCAGCGCCCGGAGAACGGGGCGGCGCCGTTCTTTTCCTCCCCGGCACGGTTTACAACCAGGGGAAAACGTGGTAGACTCGAAGCCATGAATATGGGAGAGGAGAGAGAAACATGAGCCGACAGGATGTCCTGGCCCTGCTGCGGGAACAGGAGGGGGCGTTCGTCTCCGGCGAGGAGATCAGCCACCGGCTGGGACTGAGCCGCGCGGCCATCTGGAAGGCGGTGGATGCGCTGCGGAGGGAGGGCTACACTGTGGAGGCCCGCACCGGCCGGGGCTACCGTCTGCTGGATGCGCCGGACGTGCTGACGGAGCCGGAGATCCGCCGCTTTCTGGGGGAGACGGCCCGGGTGGGCCGGACCTTGGTGTGTCTGGCAGAGGTGGACTCCACCAATCTCCGGGCCAGACAGCTGGCAGCGGAGGGCGCAGCGGACGGCACTGTGGTGGTGGCGGACCGCCAGACGGCTGGCCGGGGCCGACTGGGCCGGAGCTTTCAGTCCCCCGGCGGCCAGGGGATCTACCTGACGGCTCTGCTGCGGCCGGATCTGCCGCCGGAGCGGCTGTCGCCGGTGACGGCCATGGCTGGAGTAGCGGTGTGTCGGGCCGTAGAGCGGCTGTGCGGCGTCAGCCCCGGCCTGAAATGGCCCAACGATCCGGTGCTGGATGGGAAAAAGCTCTGCGGTATTTTGACCGAGCTCTCCCTGGAGGGGGAGACGGCCCGCGTGCAGGAGCTGGTGCTGGGCATCGGAATCAATGTCTCCCAGCGGCCGGAGGATTTCACGCCCGAGGTGCGGGAGATCGCCACCTCCCTGGTCCAGGCCCTGGGCCACGCTGTGTCCAGGCCCGCCTTGGCGGCGGAGATCATCCGGGAGGTGGACCGCCTCTGCGCAGCCCTGGCGGCAGGGGAGACTGGTCCTTATCTGGCCGAGTACCGGCGGCGGTGCGTGAATCTGGGCCGGACCGTGCGGCTGCTGCGCCCGGACGGAGGCGGCGAGACGGCGGAGGCATTGGACATCGATGAGGAATTCGGCCTGGTGGTGCGGAGGCCGGACGGCGCGGTGAAGACCGTGCGGTCCGGCGAGGTGTCCGTCCGGGGCCTGTACGGATATACAGAGTGAGAGACAGGGGGAGATAGGGTTGAAAGAGCTTTGGACATTGTTTTGGACCTTCGCGAAGATGGGGGTCATGACCTTCGGCGGCGGCATGGCGATGCTGCCGATTCTCCAGCGGGAAGTGGTGGAGAACAAGCACTGGGCCACAGAGGAGGAACTGACGGACTACTATGCCATCGGGCAGTGCACGCCGGGGATCATCGCTGTCAACACGGCCACGTTCATCGGCCAGAAATACAAGGGCATCGCCGGGGGCATTGTGGCCACCCTGGGGGTGGTGTTCCCGTCTCTGGTCATTATCTCCATCCTGGCGGGGCTCATCAACAACTTCGCGGACCTGGCCTGGGTCCAGAACGCCTTTGCGGGTATTCAGGTGTGCGTGTGCGTCCTGATTTTCAACGCCACGGTGAAGCTGCTGAAGAAGTCCGTGGTGGATAAGCCCACGGCAGCGATTTTCCTGGCAGTGCTGGTGGGCAGCGCGGTGATGGATGTGTCCCCGGTGTGGTTCATCCTCGCGGCCGCAGTGCTGGGTATCCTGCTGAAGAACTGGGAGGTGAAGGGGGCATGATCTATCTGCGCCTGTTCTGGGAGTTTTTCAAGACCGGACTCTTTGCCATCGGCGGCGGTATGGCCACGCTGCCCTTTCTTCACGACATCGGGGAGGCCACCGGCTGGTTCACCCAGGCCCAGCTCATGAACATGCTGGCGGTGTCCGAGTCCACCCCCGGCCCCATCGGCATCAACATGGCCACCTATGTGGGCTTCACCGTTGCCGGTGTCCCCGGCGCGGTGATCGCCACATTGGGAGAGGTGACGCCCTCCATCATCGTGATCCTGATTATTGCCGCCCTGCTGCGGAACTTCCGGGAGAACCGATATGTGGACCGGGCCTTCTACGGACTGCGGCCTGCCTCTACGGGCCTGATCGGCGCGGCCTGCGTGTCCGTGGTACTTGAGGTGCTCACCAACATCGTGGTGGCGTCGCCGGAGACGGGGCTGTTCAACCAGTTCCAGCTGGGGGACGGCGGCCTGGCGGGCCTCATCAGCTGGCCGGGCCTGATCCTGGCGGCGGTGCTGCTGGCACTGACCAATTGGGTGAAACCCACGAAGAATCTCCATCCCATCGTGTTCATCGCCGCCTCTGCCGTGGTGGGCGTGGTGTTCCGCTTCGCGGGGGTATGAGGATAGACCGCCAGGACCTGTATGCCCTGTTGCGGGCGCGGAATATCCCCTATGAGGAGACGGCGCACCCGGCGGTATGGAGCATGGAGGAGCTCCACGCACTCTGTCTGCCGGGGGAGGAGCGGATCTTGAAAAACCTCTTCCTGCAGGACGACAAGAAGCGGCGGTACTATCTGGTGGCCATAGACGGCGGCCGGACGGCAGACCTGAAGGCCCTGCGCCGGACACTGGACAGCCGTCCTCTGAGATTTGCGGACGCCGCAGACCTGGAGCGGCTTCTGGGCCTACTGCCGGGACAGGTGACGCCGCTGGGGGCCCTCCGGGCGCCTGCCGGCACGGTCACCGTGGTGTTGGATGCGTCTTTGCGGGGCCGGACCGTGGGCGTCCATCCGCTGGAGAACACCGCTACCACGTTTTTGAATCTGGACGATCTGGCCGCGCTGCTGGAGGACCATGGTGTGCCGGTGATCTGGTGTCCGCTGTAATACGCACAAGCCGCCCGCCGGAGAATCCCGGCGGGCGGCTTGTGCCCATCTGGCGGCGGGCCGTCACTTCCCATCGATGTGGTGCTGGATCCGCTGCATGATCATGTCCAGGGCCACCAGGTTGTGGCCGCCCTCCAGCACCACGATGTCCGCGTACTTCCGGGAGGGCTCCACATACTGCTCATGCATGGGCTTCACAGTGGTGAGATACTGGGAGACCACGGACTGGAGCGTCCGGCCCCGCTCCTCCACATCCCGCAGGGCCCGGCGGAGGATCCGCTCGTCCGCGTCCGTCTCCACAAAGATCTTGATGTCGAACATATCCCGCAGAGTGGGGTTCTGGAAGATCAGAATGCCCTCCACAATGATGACCTTGGCGGGCTGGATCTCCACGGTTTGGTCGGTGCGGTTGTGCTCCACAAAGGAGTAGACGGGGCACTGGATGGAGCGTCCGGCCTTCAGCTCCTGCAGGTGGCGGATCAGCAGGTCCGTGTCAAAGGCGTTGGGGTGGTCATAGTTCACCTTGGCCCGCTCCTCATAGGTCCTGCCCACCTGGCGCTTGTAATAGCTGTCATGGCCGATGACGGTCACGTCTTTGCCGAAGTGTTCCTTCAAATGCCGGGTCAGAGTGGTCTTTCCGGAGCCGGTGCCTCCCGCAATCCCGATCAGGATGGTGTTCATGTTCCCGATTCCCCCTAAAATCTCCCAGTTCTGTGAAACAAAACCGCGTTCTTTTGCGTCCATTATAGAAGAGGCGCTCCCCAAAAGCAAGCGGAACCGCGGAAAAAGCGTAAATTTCCCAGGGAATCGACGCTTCCGGTCTTGACGGCACTGGGAAAAGCCGATATTATGTAAATTATGAAAAGCTGTTACGCGGGAGGATGACCCATGGCCATGAAACGCTGCCCCATCTGCGGGGAAAAGTATTCCGATACATACAAGAGCTGCCCCTTCTGCGAGGAGGAAGAGGCGCTGCAGAGCGGTGCACAGATCCGCAGGACCGCCCCCGGACGGGGCGGCAAACGGACGGCCGCCCGCGGCCGCCAGCCCAATCTGCTGAGTCCCATTCTGATTGTGCTGATCGTCATTATGGCGGCGCTGCTGGTCTACCTGCTCTTCGGCGACCGGATCGCCCAGCGCCTCTCCGGCGGAGAGGAGACCCAGGACGCTTCCACAGAGGATGTGACGCCCCAGCCGCCGGACCCTGATACGGCGGACCCGGAGGGGGGAGACGGCGTGACCATGCCGGAGAGCGGCGGCACCGGCGAGATGGAAGACCCGAATGACGGCGGCACCACCACGCCCGCCCAGACGGATCCCTCCACCCTGCCGGAGACACTGACCATCGCCTACCTGGGTTCCCCCCGGACGGAGTTCACCATGTCCGTGGGAGATGAGCCCATTCCCCTGACTGTCTCCGGCGGCAGCGGCACTTATACCTGGAGCAGCAGCGATGACGGCATTGCCTCCGTGGATTCCACCGGCCGGGTGACGGCCATCTCCTCCGGACAGGCCACCCTGACGGTGACGGACGGCTCCGGCAAGGGCACCTGCCTGGTGCGGGTCCGGGGCGGCAGCACCGGCACATCTACGTCTGCCAGCGGCGGCAGCACCGCGTCCGGCAGCACGCTGACAGCGGGGACCGCGGTGGTGGTCAACGCCGGGAACGGCGTGCGGGTCCGCGCGCAGGCCAACACCAGCAGTGAGATTCTGGCGACCCTCTCCAACGGCGACTCCGTCCGGGTGGTGCAGAGCGCCGGGAACGGCTGGTATCAGATCAGCTTTGTGGCCTCCGGCGGCGTAACCACCACCGGCTATATGATGGGCGAGTATTTGTCCAATTCCTGAAAAAAACGACATGGCGATATCCCCGGATGTTGGATGACATTCGGGGATATTTCATTGCGCGCGGGGGAAAAGTGTGCTATCATTTTTTAGATATGAATTGATAAAGAAAAAGGAGAGTACCATGACGACCCGACAGTTTCAGGAGAGCTCCGCCCTGCGGAGCTTCCTGTCCTACTTCAAGCCCCACCGGAAGCTGTTTTTCCTGGATATGTGCTGCGCCCTGATGATCGCCGTGATCGATCTGGCGTTTCCCTACGTCTCCCGGTGGTGCATGTACCAGCTGCTGCCTGAGAGCGCCTACCGGACCTTCTTCGCCGTGATGGCGGTGGTGTTCTGCGCATACATCCTGCGGTCCGTGTTCACCTATATCATCTGCTATTACGGCCACACCTTCGGCATCCTGGTGGAGGCGGACATCCGCCGGGACCTGTTCCGCCACATGCAGGAGCTGAGCTTCGACTACTATGACCGCAACCGCACCGGCCAGCTGATGAGCCGCCTGACGGCGGACCTGTTCGACATCACGGAGCTGGCCCACCACGGACCGGAGGACATCTTCATCTCCGGCGTTACCATTGTGGGAGCACTGGCCATCATGTTCACCATCCAGTGGCAGCTGGCTCTGGTGATCGCCTGCATCATCCCGGTGTTCTTCCTGGTGGTGTGGAAGTGCCGCAAGTCCATGCAGGACGCCTCGATCAAGGTGAAGCAGCGGACGGCCACCATCAACGCCGACATCGAGTCGGGCCTCTCGGGCATCAAGACCGCCAAGGCCTTTGCCAATGAGGAGGCGGAGCTGGAGAAGTTCGACGTGTCCAACGACAGCTTCAAGACCTCCAAGCGGGCGTTCCACCGGGCCATGGGCCGGTTCAACGCGGTGATGGAGTTCTTCCTGTGCATCCTCTCCGTGGCAGTGATCTCCGTGGGCGGCTTCCTCATCATGCAGGGCCGGATGGACACGGTGGATCTCATCACCTTCAGCCTGTATATCACGACCTTCGTGAACCCGGTGCGCAAGCTCTCCACCTTTGCGGAGCTGTTTGCCAACGGCACCGCCGGCTTTGCCCGGTTTGTGGAGCTGATGCGGGAGGAGCCTGCCATGCAGGATGCCCCCGATGCCACCACTCTTTCCCGGGTGGAGGGGCGCATCGACGTGGACCATGTGTCCTTCGCCTATCAGGATGACATGGCGGTGCTCCACGACGTGGACCTCCACATTCGCCCCGGCGAGACCATCGCCGTGGTGGGGCCCTCCGGCGGTGGTAAATCTACTCTGTGCCAGCTGATCCCCCGGTTCTACGATGTGACGGACGGCGCGGTCCGCATCGACGGCCACGACGTCCGGCAGGTGACCCAGGAGTCCCTGCGGCAGAATGTGGGCGTGGTGCAGCAGGACGTATTCCTCTTCGCCGCCAGCATTCTGGAGAACATCCGCTACGGCAAGCCCGGCGCCTCGGAGGAGGAGGTGGCCCGGGCGGCGAAGCTGGCGGAGATCTATGACGACATCGTGGCCCTGCCGGAGGGGTTCAACACCTATGTGGGGGAACGGGGCACCCTGCTCTCCGGCGGACAGAAGCAGCGCATCTCCATCGCCCGGATCTTCCTGAAGGACCCGCCGGTGCTGATTCTGGACGAGGCCACCTCCGCCCTGGACAGCGTGACGGAGGCCAAGCTCCAGGAGACCTTTGAGAAGCTGGCCCACGGCCGCACCACCATCATCATTGCCCACCGGCTTTCCACCGTCCGCAATGCGGACCGGATCGCCGTCATTGAGGACGGCCGCATCACGGAGCTGGGCAGCCACGACCAGCTGATGGCGAAAAATGGCGCTTATGCGGAGCTGGTGCGGACGCAGGAGCTGATCGGCCATGGAAAAGAGTAAGTTGCTGGACCGCTGCGGGGCCGAGGGGGAGGACCGGCTGCTGCTGGCCAAGGTCCTGGACCGGGCTGCCCAGGCGGAGGAGCGCAATATTCCCGCCTGTACGGACTTTCTCTCCCCACAGCAGCAGATGATGGCCGGGGACCTGCTGCGTCTTGCGGGCATCCCGGAGACTGCCTGGCTCCGTCAGGGAGGCTACCAGGGGGCGGAGCGGAACATCCTGCTCTTTCTGCCGGACTGGATGGAGCCGGAGACGGCGGAGCCTCCGCTCCGGTGTCTGCGGGCGGCCTTTCGGACGGAGGACCGGCTGAGCCACCGGGACATTCTGGGCAGCCTCATGGGAATGGGCATCGTTCGGGAGAAGGTGGGGGACATTCTGGTGTCTCCTGAGAGCGCGGACCTGATCGTGCTGGACACGGTGGCGGATTTCCTACTCTCCAGCTGGAACAGCGCCGGCCGGGCGAGGCTGACGGTGACGGAGATCCCCGCCGCCCACCTCCACATCCCGGAGGTGCGGTGCGAGGAGGTGCGGGACACGGTCAGCTCCCTGCGGCTGGACGCGGTGTGTTCCACCGGTTTTCGGATGGCGAGAGGGAAGGCGGCAGATTTGATCTCCTCCGGCCATGTCCAGGTGAACTGGCGGCCCTGTACGAAGGCGGACAAGCTGCTTACAGAGGGGGACACGGTCTCCGCCCGGGGATTTGGAAAATTTCAGTTGGCGGCGGTGGGCGGCGTCACGAAAAAGGGCCGCACGGCCATTGTGGTGAAGCGATATATTTGAGAGAGGAGGGTGCAGCGTGCTGGAATACGAGTTTGAAGAGGTGTCCTGCGGCGAGGTCTACGGGTTTTACTTGCGGGAGACCGCTGCTCATCGGGAGGTCATCCTCCGCCGGGCGGCGGATGGCTGGCGGTATGTGGGATGCATCCCCAAAAGCCAGCGCCGGCCTTACGGCTTTATCGAGAGCATCGACCTGGTATTCGAGCGCCAGCGGCCTGAGACCTGACAGGAGGAGCGAAACATGGAGCAAAAGCAGATCGACCGCATCAACGAGCTGGCCCGGAAGGCCAAGACACCGGAGGGCCTGACGGAGTGGGAGCGGATGGAGCAGGCGGCATTGCGGCGGGAGTACATCGACTCCGTGCTGGGGAACCTGAAGAGCCAGCTGGACCACACCTATGTGGTGGATGACCAGGGCAACAAGCGGAAACTGAAGCAGAAGGAGGACTGAGTGCCGTGGCCGGAAAGAAACAGAAGCAGGAAGGCGTTGGCGCTTGGATAGCCATCGTAATCCTCTTCGCCGTCGGCCTGTGGCCCATCGCCCTGGTGATGCTGCTGGTCAAACTCTTCGGAAACGACGGGCAGAAGCGGAGGCAGGCCCCGCCCCCGCTGCAGACGGCGGCGCCGGAGCCGGCGGCCGCCGCATCCGCCGGGACTGCCGGCAGGACCAAAAAGGCCGTGCGCAGCGCCATGAAGTCCCCGGCGGTGAAGAAGTCTAACGCCAAGTGGCTGAAGATCATTGGCGCGGTGCTGGCGGTCTGCGGCCTGGCGGCCTGCTGGTCCACCATCGAGATGATGATTTGGCTGGGCGGCGTGGAGCCTTGGTATATCGAAGAGCTGCTGTGGGCCTTAGCCATTGCTGCTGCCGGTGGGGCTATGTTCTGCAGCGGGGTCTCCATCGGCCGCAGTCTGAAGCGGTACAACAAGTATCTGGCCGTGGTTGGGAATTACGAGGCTATGGCAGTGGAACAGCTGTGCCGCACCCTGGGCTATTCCAGGGACCGGGTGGAGAAGGACCTGCAGAAGATGATCGATAAAGGCTACTTTGGGGATGAGGCGTATCTGAACATGGAGCTGGGGTATCTCTTCCGCAGCGGTCAGGCGGACGCGGACCTGAAACAGAAGCGCCGGCAGGAGGAGGCGGCCGCGGCGCCGCCCCCCAAGGAGACGGAGGAGGGCTGCTCCGGAATCCTGCGGAGGATCCGCCGGGCTAACGACGCCATCGCGGACCCGGGACTCTCTGCCAAGATCGACCGGCTGGAGACCATCACCGCCAAGATCTTCCGGGCGGTGGAGGAGGACCCGAAGAAGCGAGACCGGATCGATACCTTCCTGAACTACTACCTGCCTACTACCCAGAAGCTGTTGGACTCCTACGCGGAGTTTGAGGCTGCCGGGGTGGAGGGGGAGAACCTCCGCCAGGCCAAAGCCCGGATCGAGTCCACCATGGACCTGATTATCAAGGGCTTTGAGCACCAGCTGGACGAGCTGTACAAGGCCGACGCCATGGATGTGGACAGCGACATCCGGGTAATGGAGACCATGCTGGAGCGGGATACTGCCAGTGTGGAAAAGGACTTTGGCCTGGGAGAGTTCGCAGCGGAACAGAAGCCGGAAGAGACGGAATAAAAAGGGACCCGGCGCGGATTTCCGCGCCGGGTTTCTTTGCGTCGGGGACTTACTTGCCCCAAACGTCCGCTACCAGATTTTTGTACATCTCTACATAGAACAGGGAGTCCATGCCCATGGTAACGCTGTCAAAGCCCTCGGCAAACCGCTGGCGGCTGGCTGCCGCACTGCCGGTAAAGATGATGGAGAGCTTGCCGCTGCGCTTGCAGGCCGCCTGGACCCGCAGGATGGCGTCATGGACCACCGGTGCGTTGAACTCGCCGGGGTGGCCCAGGGCAATGGACAGGTCAAAGGGCCCCACAAAGATGCCGTCTACACCGTCCATAGCGGTGATCTCCTCAATGTGCTCCAGGCAGCCCACAGTTTCGCACTGGGGCAGCAGCAGCGTCTCCCGGTTGCTGGTCTCCATATAGCCGGAAATGGAGACCGCATGGGCGGCGTGGCCCCAGCCGCCGTCCCGGGTGGGGCAGAAGCCCCGGTTCCCCAGAGGCGCGAACTTGGCATACCGGACCAGCTCCCGGACTTCCTCCACGGTCTCCACGCAGGGGACCACCACACCCTGGGCACCCACGTCCAGCAGCCGCAGCACTGCCGTGCGGGAGATCTCATTGACCCGGGCCAGAGCCGTCAGGCCTGCGCCCTGGGCGGCGGCGATCTGGGCCGCAGCAGATTCGATCCCGGCGGGGGAGTGCTCCGTGTCCACGATCACATAGTCCAGTCCGGTATAACGCAGGCTCTCCACCGCCAGGGGGCTGCCGATGGCGGAGAAGGTTCCCAGGCTCTGGCGGCCCTGGTGAAATTTTTCTAAAACAGTATTTTCCATAGCATCCGATCCTCCTGAAAATCATTGATTCTATTATACCCCCCGGAGGATGCCTGTCAATTCCGGAGCAGCGGGCAAAACCCTCCAAAAATCATGCCAAAAACAGCAAAAGGGTTGGCCCAAAGGCCAACCCTTCGTACTGATATGGAGAGTGCGGAAGGACTGCTTACAGCTCGCAGAGCTTGAGGAGCTCCTCCCAGTTTTTGTCCACTTCCTTCTGGACCTCTTCGATCATCCACTCGTTGCCGGGCTTAAACATGTGGGCAAAGCGGCCCTGCATCTTCAGGTACTCCTCCACCGGCAGCTTGTTCTTGGGCTTGTAGCTGAGGATGTACTTGCCCTCAACCACCTCGTACAGCGGCCACACGCAGGTTTCCACCGCCATCTTGGTGACCTCCATCAGCTTCTCGCTGGGATACCGCCAACCGCGGGGGCAGGGCGCCATCACGTTCAGGAACGCCGCACCGGGGGTGTAGATGGCCTTGTGGGCCTTCTCCGTGATGTCCTTGAAGTTTCCGATGAACGTGGTCTGGGCCACATAGGGGATGCCGTGGGCCACCATGATCTTCGTCAGGTTCTTCTTCTGCTGCATCTTGCCGGGGATCACCGTGCCCTGAGGCGTGGTGGTGGTGTCGGCAAAGTGGGGGGTGGAGGAGGAACGCTGGATGCCGGTGTTCATGTACGCCTCGTTGTCGTAGCAGACATACACCATGTCGTGGCCGCGCTCCATGGCGCCGGACAGGCTCTGGAAGCCGATGTCGTAGGTGCCGCCGTCGCCACCGAAGGCGATGAACTTGTACGTATCATCCAGCTTGCCCCGCTTCTTCATCGCCCGGTATGCCGTCTCCACGCCGGAGATCGTGGCCGCCGCATTTTCAAAGGCGTTGTGGATGAAGCTGTCCTTCCACGCCGTGTAGGGGTACATGAAGGTGGAGACCTCCAGGCAGCTGGTGGCGGAGCACACCACCGCCTTGTCCTCCGGGTTCAGGGCACGCAGCACCGTCCGCACCGCGATGGGAGAGCCGCAGCCCGCGCACATTCTGTGGCCGCCGGACAGGCGGTCCTCTTTCATCAGGTTTTCTTTCAGACTATATGCCATGACTGTTTTCCCTCCTTATTCCCGGACGTCCAGGTAGCGATAGGTCTCGCCCACCTCGCCGGTGGCCGCGATCTTCTCCAGCTCCGCGAACACGTGCTGGATGCTCTCCACCCGCACGTCGCGGCCGCCCAGGCCGTAGATGTAGTTGATGCCCTTGGGGCCGCTGATGCCCGCCGCGTACAGGCTGGCCGTGACCTCCGCGAACATGGGGCCGCAGTGGGCGTTGAAGCTGTCGTCCTTGTCCATCACGGCGAAGGCCTTCACGTTCTTCAGGGCTTCGCAGATATCCTCACTGGGGAAAGGACGGAAGGAGCGGACCTTGATCTGGCCCACCTTCTTGCCCTGGGCCCGCAGCTCGTTGATGGCCTCCTTGGCGGTGCCGGCGGAGGAGCCGATGATGACGATGGCCTCCTCAGCGTCGTCCATCATATAGGTCTCGATCAGGCCGTAGGTCCGGCCGGTCATCTCGCCGAATTCCTTGCCCACCTTGCGGATCACGTCCTTGGCGTCCATCATGGCCTGGGCCTGCTGCCGCTTGGCCTCCATGTAGTACACGGGCGTGGCGTAGGCGCCCACGGCCATGGGCTCGCCGGGCTTCAGCAGCGCGTGGGCGGGCTTGTACTCACCCACGAACTCCTTGACCTTCTCTGTCTCCACCAGCTCGATGTTCTCGATGGCGTGGGAGGTGATGAAGCCGTCCTGGCACACCATGATGGGCAGGCTCACCGCCTCCGCGATCCGCATGGCCTGCAGGTAGTTGTCGTAGGCCTCCTGGTTCGTCTCCGCAAACAGCATCAGCCAGCCGGCATCCCGCACGCCCATGGCGTCGGAGTGGTCGTTGTTGATGTTGATGGGGCCGGACAGGGCGCGGCAGGAGACGGCCAGCGTGATGGGCAGCCGGTCGGAGGCCGCCACGTACAGCATCTCCGTCATGTAGCACAGGCCGCAGGAGGAGGTGGCGGAAATGGCACGGCAGCCGGCAGCCTCCGCGCCGATGCAGGTAGACATGGCGCTGTGCTCGCTCTCCACCGCGATGAACAGCGTGTCCACTTCCCCGTTGTCCACGTATGTAGAGAAGTACTGGGGGATCTCCGTGGACGGCGTGATGGGATACGCGCCCATCACATCCGGGTTGATCTGCTTCATGGCATAGGCGACCGCCTCATTGCCGGAAAGTCTTTCTCTGATTCCCATTGTTCCTTCCCCTCCTTATTTCTCGTCCTTGACCATAGTGATGGCCCCGAAGGGGCAGGTGTTGGCGCAGATGCCGCAGCCCTTGCAGAAGAAGTAGTCGAAGTCCTCCCGCTTGCCCTCGCCGTTCACCGGGATGGACATATCCGGGCACACCGGTGCGCACAGCAGGCACTGCCGGCACTTGTCCCAGTCGATCACGGGCTTCATGGTCCGCCAGTCGCCGGTCTCCACCACGCTGGACGTGCCGCCCTCATAAATGTTGCAGCCCGGGGTGATGTCCTTCCAGGTCACGTCCGGGGTCATATCCTTCGCCAGATGGCTCATCCTACCTGCACCTCCTCCAGAGATCTCTTCAGCGCCCGCATGTTGCCCTCAATCACCTGGGGCTTGCTGGCGAACTTGTGCTTGAAGGAGCCCTCCATATCCTTGATGAACTCCTCCTCCCCGATGACGCCGGACACCCTCACGATGGCGGCCAGCATGGGGGTGTTGGGGAAGTTCTTGCCCAGCTCCTCCTCGCTGATCTTACCGGCGTCGATGGTGCAGACCCGGCCCTCATAACCCTTCAGCAGGGGCCGCAGCTCTGCGGGGGACTTGCTGGAGTTGATGACGATGGCGCCTTCCTTCTTCAATCCGGCGGTCACGTCCACGGCGGACAGCAGGGTCTCATCCACGACCACCACATAGTCCGGGAAGTAGATGTTGGAATGGACGGTGCTCCGCTCGGAGCTGATCCGGTTGTAGGCGGTGATGGGCGCGCCCATGCGCTCGGGACCGTACTCCGGGAAGCCCTGGACATACTTGCCCGTGTTGAACGCCGCGTCCGCCAGCAGCAGCGACGCCGTTTTGGCGCCCTGGCCGCCCCGGCCGTGCCATCGGATCTCTACAATGTCTTTCATGCTTGATCCTCCTCGTTCGGTTTGGCCCCCAAGCGGGGGCCGTCTCGAAATTTGCCGTTTTGAGTGCTTGTCAGCATGTATAGTATAGTCCCTTTCTGCGAGGAATGTCAATTCTATAACAAATTAGACAGTATAGAAATCTGTGAATGCCAGCGGCTTCTTTTTGTTATAAGTGCGCAAATAGCTGGGGACTCTGTTCTGTATTCCTGCCTTTTTGCATAAAAAAGAGTCCTTTTTTTCGGCGCTTTGCTCGCTGGAAGTAGCATACTCCAGTATGGCTGACAGGCTGGGCAGCCGCAGCACAGGTGAAAAGCGGCTCCCGGCACCATCGTGGGCGCCGGGAGCCGCGGGATGTATTTGAAAGCCGCTTACCGGGCCGCCTGGAGCAGCTTTTCTGCAATGACCTCCACATCTTCACCGGAGGCCACAAAGTCCATGACATTGGGCAGGGAGAGGGAGCGGCGCAGCAGCGCCGTGTAGTAGCGCATCGCCCATTCCCGGCCGGTGACAGAGCAGTGCTGGATGATTTCCACAAGCTCTACCAGTTCCTCCCGGGACAGGTCGGGGATACAGGGCGGTTCCGGCGCCAGTGTGAGCCGTGCCAATGTGTCCAGGTCCGTCCAGCTCCAGTATTCCGCAAATTCCACATCAGTGTGGACTTTGCCCGTGAGAGCGGCCAGGTCCTCCAGCTCCGCGCCGGCGGTACCGGGTTCTTTGTCTGCAATGGCTGCAATCAGGGCCTCCACCGCGTCCAGCTTGCCTTCGTCGATTCGGGGAAACTCCAGTGCCTTTCTCATGGTGCGCCTCCTCTGAAATCTTAGCGTTTTCTTAACTTTACCAGAGTTTTGTAAGTTTGCCAAGACTAATCCGCTCCATGGGACTCGCAAACCGGACCTTGCATTTGAGGACGAGATGTGCTATACTGCATAATCTGAAAACAATTCTCATTTTTAAAGGAGATCAGACTGTGGAAAAGCGTATTCGGTTGTGTGCCGCGCTGGCGATGGTGCTTCTGTTGACCGCCTGCGGACAGGCTCCGGCGGAGCATGAGAGGGAAGAGCGGCTGACAGTGGTGGCTACGGTATTCCCCGCCTATGATTTCGCCCGGGCCGCCGGGGGAGAGCTGGCAGAGGTGCAGCTTCTGCTGCCGCCGGGAGCAGAGAGCCATTCCTACGAGCCCACCCCGGCGGACATTCTGGCAGTGCAGGAGTGCGATCTGTTCCTCTATCTGGGCGGCGAATCCGACGCTTGGGTGGAGACGATTCTGGAGTCCGTGGACATGCAGGGCGAGGCCCTGCGGATGGTGGACTGTGTGGACCTGCTGGAGGAGGAGACAGTGGAGGGCATGGAAGACCACGAGGGCCATGACCACGACCATGCGGAGGGGCCCGGCCTGGGAGAAGTGGTGGGCTACGATGAGCACGTGTGGACATCCCCGAAAAATGCCGCCGCCATCACCCGGGCGGTGGGGGACAGGCTGGCGGAGCTGGACCCGGCCAATGCCGGGACTTACGCCGCCAACACGGAGGGCTACGCCACCCGGATCGAGGCCCTGGACCGGGAATTCGCGGACTTCTTCGCCGGAGTGGAGGACCGGACCATGGTGTTCGGGGACCGATTTCCCCTGCGGTACTTCGCGGAGGAATTCGACATCGACTACTACGCTGCCTTCCCCGGGTGCAGCACCCAGACAGAGCCCTCGGCAGCCACCATCGCCTTCCTGACGGACAAGGTGCGGGAAGAGGGGATCCCCACGGTCTGGTACATTGAGTTCTCCAATCATCTGGTGGCGGACAGCATTGCGGAGGCCGCGGGCGTCAAGACGGCCCTGTTCCACACCTGCCACAATGTATCCACGGACGAACTGGAGGCGGGGGCCACTTACGTGTCCCTGATGGAGCAGAATCTGGAGACGCTGCGGGAGAATCTGTGATCTGAAGAGAAGAGCGCCGGGGCTGCAGCGGATGTCGCAGCCCCGGCTTTTTTATGGGAAACGGCGGAGAAGCCTTTGACAGGGGCGCGCTTCCGCCGTATCATAGGAGTCAGAGAGGAGAGATGGTATGCTGGCTTATACCTATTTGGAAAAAGGAACCTTCCGGCTGACGGACAAGCCGAAGCCTGTGCTGCGGGAACCTGGAGACGCGCTGGTCCGGGTGACGCTGGCCAGCATCTGTACCAGCGACCTGCACATCAAGCACGGTTCGGTGCCCCGGGCGGTGCCGGGCATCACGGTGGGACACGAGATGGTAGGTGTGGTGGAATCGGTGGGTCCCGGCGTCCGGACGGTCCGCCCCGGCGACCGGGTGACGGTGAATGTGGAGACGTTCTGCGGCGAGTGCTTTTTCTGCCGGCACGGCTATGTGAACAACTGCACCGATCCCGACGGCGGTTGGGCGCTGGGCTGCCGGATCGACGGCGGGCAGGCGGAATATGTCCGGGTGCCCTACGCGGACCAGGGTCTGACGAAAATCCCGGAGAGCGTTACGGACCGGCAGGCACTGTTTGCCGGCGACATCCTGGCCACCGGCTTCTGGGCGGCCCGCATCACGGAGATCGGGCCGGAGGACACGGTGCTGATCCTGGGAGCGGGCCCCACCGGCATCTGCACTCTGTTGTGCGTGCTGCTGAAAGCGCCTAAGCAGGTCATCGTCTGCGAAAAGGACCCGGCGCGTCTCCGGTTTGTCCGGGAGCACTATCCCCAGGTGCTGACGGTGGGGCCGGAGGAGGTGCTGGCCTTCACACAGGCCCACAGCGACCACGGCGGCGCGGACCGGGTGCTGGAGGTAGCCGGGGCGGAGGAGACCTTCCGCCTGGCCTGGCAGTGCGCCCGCCCCAATGCGGTGGTGACGGTGGTGGCGCTTTACGATAGGCCCCAGCTCCTGCCCCTGCCGGAGATGTACGGGAAGAATCTCACCTTCAAAACCGGCGGCGTGGACGGCTGTGACAGCCAGGAGATTCTGGACCTGATCGCGGCGGGAAAGCTGGACACCACGCCCCTCATTACCCACACTGTCCCTCTGCGGGATATCGCGGCGGCCTATGACCTGTTCGAGCACCGGCGGGACGGTGTCATCAAGGTGGCGGTGGACTGCAGCATGGCGTGAGGACAGCAGGACAACAGCTCCGAAGAGACAGAGAGGAGAGAGGCAGATGGATGATGGGATGCAGTGGCTGGCGGGAACGATCCTGTCGGCGGTGATCTCCAGCGTGATCACCGTGGGCTTCCTGTCCGCGCTTGTGACACGGCTGCAGATCCGGATCGACCACCGGAATAACGGGATCAAGCGGGTCTATGCCCCGGGAGAGCACAGCCGAGCACTGAAAAAGCAGCTGGCAGAGGCACGGGCGATCCAGCTTCTGGCATTGTCCGGCTATGGGTTCACCCATGCATACAGACGCATCCTGACCGACTGCGTGGCCAGGGGCGGGACAGTGGAATACCTGCTGGCGCAGCCCGGAACCGCCTATATGAAAGATGCGGCTGAGATCGAGGGCAGAGGGGCGGACTCCATCTCCGAGGAGGTCGGGGAGACCCTGAAGCTGCTGGAGGCCATCCGGCGGGACGCCGCGGAAAAGGCAGGGAAGCAGAAAGCGGAGCCGGGCAGAGTTCTCGTCAGGTATTTTCACACGGAGATGCGCGAACAGCTGATTCTCTGTACGGATCAGAGCGGGCGGCGTACGGCCTGGCTGTCGCTGCTGATCCCGCCGCTTCCGGCGCTGGAGTGCAACATGATCGAGTACAGGGACGCGGAGGACTGTGTGGATTATTATGAGGCCGTGAAGAGGCGCAGTGAGCCTTGCCCAGTCGCCGTCCCCGGCAGGATGCACGGAAAGGACTGAGACACCGGGCGCAGGCCGGTCCTCACCAGGCTATGCGGCGGTACTCGATGGCCCTGCACTGGCGGACCACTTGGGCACAGAGAGCGTTGTAAAATTGGAGATACTGTTTCTTGGCCTGGCGCTGGGCGCGCTGCTTCTCCTGAAACAGCCGCCACTGAGGGCAGGTCTTGTGGCAGCCCTCCCGGTAGGACGGACAGCCGGTTTGGCAGGGCAGCATGGGACATTCCTCCGATCTCGGATATTCTCCGCCCGGACACGGCCGGGGCAGGACTCTGCTGTCAGTGTAGTCTTTTTCCCAACGGCCTGCCACCTTGAAATGGTAAAGCGGGGGTAAAACCTCTGCGCAGGCGGAAAAACGGGGCTTGACAACCCCCGCGGTGGCATGGTAAAGTATTGGCTGTTCATCGGAGGGCTTGTGGCCGCAGTCACAAAGCCGGATAAGATGCTGGGGGGCGCCCGGTTTCTTGTCCGGCTTTTTTTTCGCGCCTTTCCGGAGTTGAGGAGGGACATCATGGAAACAGAACAGACCTTTACACGGGGGCCGATCCTGTCGACCCTGCTGAAATTCGCCCTGCCGGTGCTGCTGGCTTTGCTGCTGCAGGCCATGTACGGCGCAGTGGACCTGCAGGTGGTGGGCAAATTCGGCACTGCGGCGGACATCTCGGCCGTCTCCACCGGCAGCCAGATCATGCAGACCGTGACCATCGTCATCACAGGTCTGGCTATGGGCATCACGGTCCTGCTGGGACAGAAGATCGGTGAGGACAGGCCGGAGGAGGCGGGGGCGGCTGTGGGCAGCGGCATCTGCCTGTTTCTGGTGGTGGCAGTGGCTGCCACAGTGGCGCTGGAGCTGGCGGCACCTCAGCTGGCAATGCTCATGCACGCCCCGGCGGATGCCTTTGACGGCACGGTGGAATATGTGCGGATCTGCTCCGGCGGCGCGGTGTTCATTGTGGCCTACAACCTTTTGGGCAGTATCTTCCGGGGGATCGGAGACTCCCGGGTACCGCTGATCACTGTGCTGATTGCCTGTATTCTGAATATCGGCGGCGACCTGCTGTTGGTGGGGGGCTTCGGCCTGAATGTGGCTGGCGCAGCCATCGCCACAGTCTTTGCCCAGGCAATGAGCGTGGCGCTGTCCCTGCTGCTGATCCGTGGAAAGCACTTGGCCTTCATACTCCGGCGGCAGGACATCCGGTTCGACGGTGCCATCATTGGACGGATTCTGAAATTGGGCAGCCCGGTGGCGCTTCAGGACCTGCTGGTGAATATCACCTTCCTGGTGATCATCGCCATCGCCAATTCTATGGGCACCATTCCCTCCGCCGGGGTGGGCGTGGCGGAGAAGCTGTGCGCCTTCGTCATGCTGGTGCCCTCTGCCTATATGCAGTCCATGTCCGCCTTCGTGGCGCAGAACATCGGCGCCGGGCTGGAGACCAGGGCCCGGCGGGCGCTGCTGTACGGCGTGCTGTCCTCCCTGATGGCGGGCCTCCTCATGGGCTGGGCGGCATTCTTTCACGGAGATGTGCTGGCGGGTATTTTCGCGGACGACCCGGCGGTGATCGCCGCCGCCTGGGAGTATCTCAAGGCCTACGCCATTGACTGCCTGCTTACCAGCTTCCTGTTCTGCTTTGTGGGCTTTTTCAACGGCTGCGGGCAGACGCTGTTCGTCATGGCGCAAGGAATGGTCGGGGCCCTGGGGGTCCGGCTGCCGGTGGCGCTGCTGGTGAGCCGGGCGGCGGACAGCTCTCTGTTCCATCTGGGGCTGGCCACCCCTGCCTCCACGGTGGTGCAGATTTTCCTGTGCGGAATCTGGTACCTGCGGCGCTCCCACCGGCTGAACCGGCTGGGGCTGATACGGAAATAAAAGATGCCCCGGCACCTTCGTGCCGGGGCTTTCCAGCGTGCCTGTCCGCAGGCAGCGGGACGGAATCATTGGAGTGCAGGACAGAAGACCTGCACTTGTCCCTTTGCTGGACAGGCTCAGTAGTTCCGCTCCATCTCCTGGATCTGCTGGTACAGCCAGTCGTTGACAGGGACGGAAATGCCGTGTTTGGCGGCCAGCCGGCGAATGGTGCCTGCAAACAGCTCCACTTCGCTCTTCCGGTGGTTTTTGCCGTCCTGCCGCATAGAGGTCTCACCGTTGGAGGGCAGGTGGTCAATGATGTCCACCCATGCGGCCACGTCCTTCTCAGAGAGCGGGACACCCTCTGCATTGGCCACGGCGGCCACCTCCCGCATGGCGCCGATCATGGTGTCCCGGGGCTTTCCGGGCACCTGCAGCGGGCCGTAATCGCACTGGAACACCAGGGCGGCCTGGTTGCAGCCGGTGTTGCACAGCAGCTTGCTCCACATGTGGGTGCGGATGTCCGCCGGTACGACATAGGGGAAGCCGATGCTGTCAAAAAACGCGGTGAGCCGCTGGAGGCGGCTGGTGTCCTCCCCGGCGGGGACGCCTACTGCCAGTTCCCCAATGGGGTCGCAGACGACGCGGTTGCCCTCCTTCTTGGCGGCCATCCGCTCCGCCACGCACCAGACCACATGCTCCGGACCAAAGGCATCTCCCAGGATCTCCTCGCTGGAGATGCCATTGAGGACCGAGATCAGGAGCGTGTCCGGTCCCACCAGGTGGCGGCAGGTCTCGATGGCGTTCTGCAGACCGCCGAACTTGACGGCGAACAGCAGTAGGTCCACCGGCTCTGTGCGAGCGGCGGCATCGGTGTAATTGAAGTCGCAGGGTGCGTCGTTGTACCAAAAGCCCTGCTTCCGGTAGCGGGCGATCCGTGCGCCGTCTGCCAGAACGGGGACCTGCTCCTTGCCGAGCGCCCGTGTGAAGAGCGTGGCGTACAGGACGCCAAGGGAACCCAGGCCGATGACGCCGGCTGTTTGAATGGGTTTCATCAATCATTCCTCCTGTTCATCAAAACAGGGCGGCGGAATGCTCCGCCGCCCCTGTTGCTTACGCGATCCGAGCCAGCCACCGCAGATCGTAGGGCTCAAACACGACCTTTTCATAGGCGTCCACATCCAGGGGCGTGCCGTCCCAGTCGGAGTGGATGTCGCCGTTCTGCTTGATGAGGATGTCGTAGAGGATGTCGTAGGTGACGCCGCTCACCGGGTCCGTCTCCACGATGGTGGAGTAAGGCAGCGTCTTGTGGTATGTCAGCTCCATTCCCTTGTAGTCGAAATGGAAGCCGCAGCGCATCCGGCAGCCGTCCAGTCCCGTGTACCGGGCCACCTTCTTCAGATCCTGGAGGATTTTGTCCCCCTCCTCCTCATAGAGGTTCTCCGGTGTGGTGGCGGTGTAGTCGAACCGGAACTGAATGGAGGCGCCCGGGAGCTTGCGGAACCGCTCCATATAGGGCACCAGCTGCTCGGCGGGATAGTTCTTGTACAGCACGCAGTTCACCCGGAAGGGCACCGGCAGCTTGGAAAGCAGGCCGTCGTTGGATTCCACCACATAGTGCTGCATGTGGCGGGAGACGTTGATGCAGGTGATCTTGTGTCTGTTCCGCTCCGCAAATGCCAGAATGTCCGCCTCGGACTGGTGCTCGGAGACGGGAAGGGTGGTGTTGATATATACCTTGTGGGTAGTGGGGATTTTGTCCAGCATCACCTGGAGGGACTCCAGGTTGGCGAAGGGCTCACCCCCGGTGAAGACGAAGTCGCAGTCGGGCGTGATGGCGTCCATCCGCTCGATGCTCCGGCAGATCTTCTCCAGGGAAAAACCTGTCATATCCGCATACTCGCCTTTATTGATGCAGAAGGGGCAGTGGTTCTTGCAGTCGTAAGGGACAAAGATCGTCACCGTGGCGCCGCCCTCCCGCGTCTTATAGGGATGTTTCATATCGATCGGCCTTTCAGAGTAAAATGGAAAATCCGTGAAAAAATGGTCTCCAAAAACCGCGTTGAAGGTCTTGCAGACAATGTTATATTTTAAAGGATTTTTCAACAGAGGTCAAGAGTAAAAGGGAAATTCCCCGTGAGAAACTCCGAAAAAACGCTGACACTTCTGGAAAACCTGCACAAATCCCGCCTGCAGCGCCGCCCCAGTGGAAAGATGCCGGTGAAGGCAGGGCTGTACATTTCCCGGAGAAAATGCTATAATAACAAACTATGCAATTGTGTTTCAAGAGAGGAGGCGGACCCATGGAGATTCTGCAGGGGCTGCTGGACAACCTGACGGCCCTGCTGGCGGCACATCCGCTGGCGGGGGAGTGGTATATGGCCTTTGTGCGCTTTCTGTTTCCGGCTCTGGCCGTGCTGATCCTGTACCGGGCGGTCCGCTCTCTGCTGCGGATTCCCCACACGCCGGAGAACTGGGGCCAGCTGAGCCTGCCAAACGGCACGTCCCTGCCCCTGACCCACTGGGAGAACATCCTGGGCCGGAGCAAGACGGCGGACATCTATCTGAACTATCCCAGCATCTCCCGGCAGCATGCCGCCCTCTGCCGGGGCGAAGATGAGAACTGGACGCTGTACGACCTGGGGTCCAAGGGCGGCACGGCGGTGAATGGGGAGAAGGTGGCGTCCTCCGTTCCCGTGAAGCTGGGGGATACCATCACTTTAGGGGGCGTGCCGTTGATCTTCCTGCCTCAGACCGTGGCGGAGCGGGAGGAGCAGGAGGCGAAGCGCCGGGCGGAGCGCCCCGCCGCCATCTGGCCGTCTTTCCTGTGGCTGACGGTGTTTCAGGTGCTGGCCTGTCTGCAGCTGCTCGTGGCCGCCGGGACTGAGGCCACCATCGCCATCCCCCTGGCCTTCCTGGGGCTGACGGTGCTGATGTGGCTCTATTACGCGGCCCTGCGGGCCACTCGCTGCGTGGGCTTTGAGATGGAGACCATCGCCTTCTTCCTCTCCACGCTGTCACTGTCCATCACTGCCTCCAGTGCCCAGAGCAGTCTGTTCAAGCAGTTCCTGGCTATTTTGCTGGGGCTGGCGCTGTTTTTAGTGCTGGGACTGTTCCTGCGGGACCTCAGCCGGGTGCAGAAGAACCGCTGGCTCATGGCGGCCGCCGCCATCGGCCTGCTGGGCATCACCCTGGTGATCGGCAACTCCAAATACGGCGCCGTCAACTGGATCTCCATCGGCGGCATGTCCTTCCAGCCGTCGGAGATCGCCAAGATCTGCTATATCTTCGCTGGCGCCGCCACACTGGAGCGGCTGTTCCACAAGCGGAACCTGACCCTCTTCATCGTGTTGACAGGCGTGTGTATCGGCCTGCTGGGCCTGATGAGCGACTTCGGCACCGCGGCCATCTTCTTCGTCACCTTCCTGGTGATCGCCTATATGCGGTCCGGGGATTTCGCCACACTGTCTTTGATCTGCGGCGGCGCTGTGTTCGGAGCGGGCATCATTTTGAAGTTCAAGCCCTATATCCTCAGCCGCTTCGCCTCCTGGGGCCACGCTTGGGAGGCCGCCTCCACCACCGGCTACCAGCAGACCCGCACCATGTCCGCCGCCGCCTCCGGGGGCCTTTTGGGTATGGGGGCCGGCAACGGCTGGCTCCATAACGTGGCGGCGGCGGACACAGATCTGGTGTTCGGTATGCTGTGCGAGGAGTGGGGGCTGCTGATCGCCGTGCTGGCAGTGAGCGCCATCATCACGTTGGCGTTTTTCGCCGCACGGGCCTGCCGGGTGGGGAGGTCCAGCTTTTACACCATCGCAGCCTGCGCGGCATCGTCCCTGCTGGTGTTTCAGACCTGCCTGAACGTGTTCGGTTCCGTGGACCTGCTGCCCCTCACCGGCGTCACGTTCCCCTTTGTCTCCAACGGCGGCTCCGCTATGATGTCCGCGTGGGGGCTCCTAGCCTATCTGAAGGCCACAGATACCCGGGAGAACGCCAGCTTTGCCATCGCCCGCAAGCACCAGCGGCGCCTGACCCAGGCGGCCCGCCGGCGGGCGGAGCCGATAGGGGACCCCTTCGGCACGGAAAAGGAGGAACGCCATGAAGAAAATTGAGCGGCGGGCCTTTGTCTGTCTGGCGCTGGCGCTGCTGCTGGCGGCGGGCCTGGGATTCTTCCTGGTGAAATACTTCCTGGACGGCGGCAGCTGGGCGTCCTCCGCCTTCAACCGCCACCTGTACAACAGCAGCGGCCAGCTTGCCAGCGGCACGGTGCTGGACCGGGACGGGGACGTGCTCTCCGAGGTGGTGGACGGACAGCGCACCTATTACGACAATGCCACCGTCCGCAAGGCCACTCTCCATGCGGTGGGGGACCTGCAGGGTAATATCGGCACCGGGGCCCTGAATGCCTTTGCCGACAAGCTGACCGGGTACAGCCTGCTGAACGGCGCCTTCGGCGCCCAGCGGGGGAACGACCTGTATCTGACCATTGACGCCCGGTATAACTATACCGCCTATGAGGCGCTTGGCGGCAAGTCCGGCACCGTGGCGGTCTACAACTACGAAACCGGAGAGATTCTGTGTATGGTCTCAGCCCCCAGCTACGACCCCCTGAACGTGCCGGAGGACATCACCACCAACGACCGGTACAAGGGCGCCTATCTGAACCGCTTCCTGTCCTCTACTTTCACGCCGGGATCTGTGTACAAGACCGTGACCCTGGCGGCGGCTCTGGAGGAGATCCCAGAACTGGCGGATCGGACCTGGACCTGCTCCGGCAGCGTCCAGATGGGGGACGAGACCATCATCTGCTCCGGCACCCACGGGGAGCAGGACATCGCCTCCGCCTTCGCCAACAGCTGCAACGTGGCCTTCGCCCAGATCGCCCAGGAGCTGGGGCCGGGCACTCTGGAGAAGTACACGGAGCAGGCGGGCCTGACCGGCAGCTATTCCATCAGCGGTCTGCCTACGGCAAAGGGCTCCTTTGACTTTGACAACATCACCGACGGTCAGCTGGGCTGGGCCGGCGTGGGACAGTACCACGACCAGGTGAACCCGGCGGCGCTGATGATCTACATGGGCGCCATCGCAAACGGCGGCAAGGCGGCGGAGCCGTATCTGATCCTCCGGACCGAGAGCGCCCTGGGTCTGCCGTCCCTGCCCCACTTCACCACCAGGACCGGCACGCTGATTTCTGCCGATACGGCGGCTGCGCTGGCGGACCTGATGGCCAACAACGTGACCCAGACTTACGGCGCCAGCCGCTTTCCCAATATGGATATCTGCGCCAAGTCCGGCACCGCTGAGGTGGGGGAGGGCCAGACGCCCCACGCTTGGTTCGCCGGCTTCCTCCGGGGGGAGGAGACGCCTTACGCCTTTGTGGTGCTGGTGGAGAACGGCGGCGGCGGGTCCTCTGTGGCGGGCGGCGTGGCCGCCAAGGTTCTGGATGTCATCGTCAACGGATATTGATACGAAAGCGGGAGCAAGATGAACGACAAGAGAAAGGGTCTGCTGTTTCAGACCAAGAAACAGATGAACAACGGAGCTATCGCCACGGGGTTGGGATTCGTGCTGTACCTGGCCCTGCTGGCGATGGGGCTGGAGCTGCCGGCGGACTTGGTGGCCGTTGCCTTCGGCGTGGTGGGAATTTTCAACTCCTTCTCCGTGCTGGAGGGGCGGCGCAAGGACAAGGAGAATATCTCCTACAATCTGCTGTGGGGACAGCTGGCGCTGACCATCTTCCTGGTGGCCTGCGCGGTGCTGGCCGTCAAGCAACGGCTAGGGCTGTAAAAGGAAAAGCGGCGGGAATCCATCGGATTCCCGCCGCTTTTTTCTTATTCGGAAACGGTCTCCTCTTCCAAAGTGGGGGGGACTTCCACCGGCGCGGGCGCGCCCTCCGGCAGCAGCTGGCGCTTGACCTTTTTCATGGCCCACAGGAAACAGATCACGTGGACGCCGAAGGTAATAGCCCAGCTGATGGGATAGGACCAGTAGATCGTCTGGATGGTGTGGAACTGGGGCAGCTGAAAAATGGTGGCGATCCACAGCAGCCGCAGGCCGCAGGCGCCCACCAGGGACACCAGCATGGGCATGATGGAGTAGCCGATGCCGCGCAGGCCGCCCACCATCACGTCCATCATGCCGCAGAGGGCATAGGTGGTGCAGACGATGCCCATCCGCACCAATCCGGCCTCAATGACCGGGGGACTGGTGGTGTAGATGGACAGCAGTACCCGACCTGCCAGCGTGGCGGCGTTGCCCAGCACCAGCCCCACCACCAGCACGCAGCCCTGGGCGCGGATCATGATCTTGCGGATGCGGTGGTAGTTACCGGCGCCGTAGTTCTGGCTGGTGAAGGAAATGGTGGCCTGATACATGGCGTTCATAGACACGTATACGAACTGCTCAATGTTGGCCGCAGCGGAGTTGCCGGCCATGATGACCTCACCGAAGGTATTGACGGAGGACTGGATCACCACGTTGGACAGGGAGAAGAGAATCCCCTGGAATCCGGCGGGCAGGCCGATGCGGAGGATCTGCCGCATGGCCTGGGGGTGGAGCCGCATCTTCTTGAGATCCAGGTGCAGCGGGCCGGTATCCTTCACCATGCAGCGGAGCACCAGGGAGGCGGAGATGCACTGGGAGATCACGGTGGCGATGGCCACACCTGCCACGTCCAGCTTGCAGACGATGACGAAGAAGAGATTCAGCACGATGTTGACGACTCCCGCCAGGGAGAGGAAGTACAGCGGCCGCTGGGTATCGCCCTCCGCCCGCAGCAGGGCGGCGCCGAAGTTGTAGACCATGGTGGCCGTCATGCCCAGGAAGTAGATCCGCAGATACAGCGTGGCCAGATCCAACACGTTCTCCGGGGTCTGCATCCAGATCAGAATGGTCCGGGCACCGAAGACGCCCACCACTGTCAACACCAGGCCGCTGATGATGCTCAGTAGGATGGAGGTGTGGACTACCCGGTGGAGCGCGTCTCTGTCTCGGGCGCCGTAGTATTTGGCCGCCAGGGTATTGGCACCCACGGCCAGACCTACAAACAGGTTGGTCAGCAGGCCGATCAGCGCGGTGTTGGACCCCACTGCCGCCAGGGAGTTGTCCCCGGCCCAGCGGCCCACCACCACGATATCCGCCGCGTTGAACAGTAGCTGCAGTACGCTGGAGCACATTAGCGGGATGGAGAACCGCAGCATCTTGGAGAGAATAGGGCCGTTGCACATATCGATCTCATAATGAGTCTGCTGCTTGCCTGCCATGTCAGAAAACCTCGTATATGTCCCAGAATTTGCGCTGTATGACGCAAGCCATATTCTAGCACGGAGCGTCTGGAAATGCTACTGGTTTCCACGAAAAATTTTACACGATTTTAACATTGGAAATTCTCAAAAAGCTGTGCCGGAGAGACAAAGCCTCTCCGGCACAGCTGAATTGAAAGGAAATGATCTTAGAAGGCAGGTACCACGGCGCCGTCGAAGGTCTCGGTGATGTAGTCCCGGATGGTGTCGGAGTGGAGAGCATCCACCAGGGCCTGAATAGCCTCGTTGTTCTCATTGCCCTCCTTCACCACCAGTACGTTGACATAGGGGGAGTCGCTGGACTCGATGGCCAGAGCGTCTGTGGTGGGGTTCAGGCCGGCGCCCAGGGCGTAGTTGGAGTTGATGACGGCCAGATCCACGTCCGCAAGCACGCTGGGGATGGTGGCGGCCTCCAGCTCCTGGAACTCCAGATTCTTGGGATTGTCCACAATGTTGTTGGGAGTGGCGGTCAGGTTGGAGCTGTCGTCCAGGGTAATCAGGCCCTGGGCCTCCAGCAGCAGGAGGGCGCGGCCCTCATTGGTGGCATCGTTGGGAACGGCAATGACGGCGCCGTCGGGCAGATCCTCCAGGGAGGAGACCCGGCCCGCATAGATGCCCATGGGCTCGATGTGGACGCCGGCCACGCTCACCAGATGGGTGCCGCGGGTCTCGTTGAACTCCTCCAGATAGGGCAGGTGCTGGAAGTAGTTGGCGTCCTCGTCGCCGTCCTCCACGGCGGTGTTGGGCACCACGTAGTCGCTGTACTCGTTGACCACCAGCTCGATGCCCTGCTCCGCCAGGATGGGCACGCACTGGTTCAGAATCTCGGCGTGGGGGGTGGGAGAGGCGGCCACCGTCAGGGTGACGGTCTCAGCGGCATCGCTGCCGCAGGCGGCCAGGGACAGGCACAGGGTCAGGCCCAGCAGCAGGGCCAGCAGCTTCTTTTTCATGTTTCGTTCCTCCAATAAAATATCGTTTATGATGTATTTCAAACGCTTGCCGGATTTTCAAGAGACAAACGATGAAAACGCCGGGGGTCACTTGGTATGGGCAAAGCGGGCCAGGAGATCGAGGGGGCCGGATTTTTTGGCGCCGGACGGCTGGTCCAGCCGCTTATCGATGCGCCGGGACAGCCAGTTGAAAATCAGCTGGACCACCTGCACCAGGATAATCAGGAACACCACCGTCACCCACATAACGGAGGTGATGCCCCGCTGATGGCCGTACCGGACGGCGATGTCGCCCAGGCCGCCGGCGCCCACGGTGCCAGCGATGGCGGTATAGGCCAGAATCGTCACCAGGGAGATGGCGCCCCCCAGGATCAAAGAGGGCTTCGCCTCCGGCAGGTACACCTTCCAGACGATCTGGAGGGTGGAGGCGCCCATGGACTGGGCGGCCTCGACCACACCGGCGTCTACCTCGTTCAGGGAGGTCTCCACCATCCGGGCGATGAAGGGGGCGGCGGACACCACCAGAGGTACGATGGCGCCTTTGACGCCGATGGTGGTGCCCACCACCATCCGGGTGAAGGGCATAATGGCCACCATCAGAATGATGAAGGGGACGGACCGGCCGATGTTGACGATCCAGTCCAGCACCCGGTAGACGCCCCGGTGGGGCCGGATGCCGTGGGGCTGGGTCAGGATCAGGGCCACCCCCAGAGGGAGGCCGATCAGATAGGCGAATGCGGTGGAGATCACCACCATTACCAGGGTATCCCAGACACCATCTGTCAACACATTACCGTATTCGGCCCAGAAGGCTGCAATAGACTCAAACATGGTATTCCACCTCCTCCGCAGAGACATTGGGCTGCGCCCGGATATAGCTGAGGGCTTTGGCGGCCTCATTGGGGTCGTCCGGCAGCCCAAGCAGCATGGTGCCGAAGGCTCTGCCCTCGATGTTGCGGGTGTCGGCACCCAGAATATTGACCTTCACCCCCAGGTCGATGGCGAGAGACGCGATCAGGGGCTGATACGCCGTACCGCCGTTGAAGGCCACGCGGACGGCGTGAGTACCTGCCGGATACTGTTCCAGGCTGACGCCACCGGGGTACACCAGCCGCCGGGCCGCATCCGTATGGGGATTGGAGAAGATGTCCTCCACCTTGCCCTGTTCAGCCACCACGCCGCCGTCCAGGATCGCCACCCGGGAGCAGATCTCCTCGATGACGCTCATCTGGTGGGTGATGACCACCACGGTGACCCCAAGCTTCTCGTTCAGGTCCTTCAGCAAGGCCAGGATGGAGGCGGTGGTGGTGGGATCCAAGGCGGAGGTGGCTTCGTCACACAGCAGGACCTTGGGGTCCGTGGCCAGGGCCCTGGCGATGGCCACCCGCTGCTTCTGTCCGCCGGAGAGCTGGGAGGGATAGGCATCCGCTTTCTCCCGCAGGCCCACCAGGTCCAGCAGCTCCAGGGCCCGCTTTCTGGCCTGGGCAGCGGGGGTACCGCTGAGCTCCATGGGGAAGCAGACGTTTTTCAGCACCGTCCGCTGCATTAGCAGGTTGAAGCTTTGGAAGATCATAGTGACGTTCCGACGGGCCAGCCGCAGCTCTTTTTCGCTAAGGGCCGTCATATCCTTCCCGTCCACGATCACGGTGCCGGAGGTGGGACGCTCCAGCAGGTTCATGCACCGCACCAGGGTGCTCTTGCCGGCGCCGGAGAGACCGATAATTCCGAAGATCTCCCCCCTTCTGGATGTCCAGGCTGATGTCCTCCAGGGCATGGACGGCGTTTTCACCCGTTCCAAAGGTCTTGTACAGGTGCTGAATTTGAATGATAGACACGGGATAACGCTCCTTTCCGGTGAATTCTGGCAATAAAAAGTCCTTGAGACAAAAGTCTCAAGGACGACGGAATTCGCCGTGGTACCACCTTGATTCGCACGCTTCCTCACGAAAGCGGCCTTGGGGAGTGCAAACACACTCCTGCGCTGTGACGTGCGCCCACGTCGTGACCTATGCCGGGACGGCGGTCGGCCACGCAACTCCGAGACCATGTTCTCCAAGCCCTTCCAGACCTCTTCTCACCACACGAGGCTCTCTGCGCTGTATCTGCCTGGGTACTCTTCTCTTCATCGTCTTTTGCTATCAGGTTATTCAATAACTGTCTCATAGTTTATCTGATAACACCGGAAAAGTCAACAGGGAAACCTGCATAGAAATCCAGGCAAAAGACATGTGGTTCTGTGAGTTTCCACAAAGCGGCGTCGGGCGCTGTCGAAACCGGGAATTTTTTCAAGAGAAGAGGCAGTATCGGATTGCAACTGCTGGGCAAAACTGCTATCATAAAATCCACAAGACCCAGGAGGATGGAGGAACGGCGTTGAGGCGGAAGCGGGATCGGAATTTTGGCATACGCTGGCTGCGGGACCTGCTGTGCGGCGTCCTGATCGGGGCCGGCGCCATCCTGCCGGGGGTTTCCGGCGGGGTGCTGGCGGTGGTGTTCGACATCTACCGTCCCTTTATGGAGGTGCTGACCCATCCCCGGGAGGCCATCCCCAAATACTGGCGGTGGTTTCTGCCCATCGGGCTGGGGTGCGCCATCGGCTTTCTGGGCTTTGCCAAGGGCATCGCCGCGGCCATCGACGTGTCCAGCACCGTCACTACCTGGCTGTTCATCGGCCTGATCGTGGGCACGGTCCCATCTCTCTTCCGGGAGGCGGGGAAGGAGGGACGCAGCATCGGCTCTTGGGTCAGCATGGCGGTGTGCGCCGGCGCCATCTTCTTCAGTCTGTTTTACGTAGGAAAAGTGATTTGCGTCACCGTGGAACCCAATTTCTGGTGGTATAACTTCTGCGGCGCCCTTTGGGGCATGAGTCTGGTGATTCCAGGGCTGACCTCCTCCTCGGTAATGATGGCCCTGGGGCTGTACCAGCCCATGCTGGAAGGGCTGGCCCGGCTGGACTTCCTGGTGCTCTCCGCCTGCCTGCCGGGGATGGTGCTGACAATCCTGCTGCTGGCAAGGCTGGTGAGCTGGTTCTTCCGGAAGCACTACTCCATCGCTTTCCACGGGATCTTCGGCATCGTGCTGGCCTCCACATTGGTTATCATCCCCACCAGTTATGTGGGCGCGTGGGAGATTGTGCTGTCGGCGGTCTGCTGCATCGGCGGCTTTTTGCTGGCCTACTTCATGGCCCGGCTGGACCGGCGGATCCAGGAGAACGGCAGGGCCTGAAACATGAAAAAAGTCCCCTCTGTGTTCCGGCACAGGGGGGACTTTTTCATTACAGATCGAACACGCCCATGATGGCAATGCCCGCCACGATCAGCGCGATCATGGCGTAGTGCTTCCAGGAGAGCTTCTCCTTCAGGAAGATCCGGCTCCACAGCACGGAGGCCGCGCAGTAGGAGGCGATGATGGGCGCGGACATGGCCAGATGCTCCGTGTCCGCGATGGCGTAGATGTAGGCGAACTGTCCAGCGGTCTCGCAGACGGCGCCCAGATACTTGGGGGCCTCCATCTTCGGCACCAGCCGGTCCCGCTTGATGAGCACCACATAGACGAAGCACACCACGGCGGCCAGCAGGAACGTCAGCTCATAGGCCACGTTGGCGCTGGCCTCGTAGTCCTCCACGGTGCGGCTGATGATCTCCAGCACCCGGCTGTCGGCAAAGGTGCCGGCAGCGTCCAGCACGCAGTAAGCCGCAGGCATGGCCAGGGCCATGAAGCTCTTGGTGTACTTGTAGTTGCTTGCCTTCTGCCGCTCGATGCGCAGTTCGTCATCCTCCCGGGCCTCCACCACACCCAGGCCCACGGCGCCCACACACACCAGCGCCACGGCGAACAGGGCCAGGGGGGAGTATCCGGCGATGCCGTCAAAGAGGATAGCCAGCACAGCTACCAGGGCGCCGGAGGAGTTGCAGATAGGGGAGGAGATGGACAGCTCAATGTACCGCAGGCCCACATAGCCCATGGCCATAGAGAGAATGTACAGGATCGAGACGGGCAGGTATGTCAGGATGATGTCCAGATTGATGACCGTACCGCCCACAAAGACCTCGTAGGCCGCGTGAAGGCCCATGACAACGCCCACGGCCATCACCATTTTCAGGTGGCTGTACTTGTCCCGGGCATCGCGGCAGCCGATTTTGGAAAAGAGGTCGGAGCCGCTCCAGCAGAGCAGCGCGATCAGAGAGAGCCAAAACCACATATTACGTTTTTCTCCTAAATCACTGTATTCAAAGCGTTATTTACTTTCCGGCAGAGTTACCAGACCCGCCTCCACCAGCTTCTGGAGGGACATGAGGATTCCCAACTTGGCGTGGTACCAAGTGAGGCCGCCCTGGAAGTAGACGGCGTAAGGGGGGCGGATGGGCCCGTCGGCGGAGAGCTCGATGGAACTGCCCTGGACAAAAGCGCCGGCGGCCATGATGACGTCGGAGTCATAGCCCGGCATGGCCCAGGGCTCCGGGGTCACGTAGCTGTCTACCGGGGCGGCGGCCTGGATCCCCTTGCAGAAGGCCACCATGGCCTCGGCACTGCCCAGGGTCACCGCCTGGATGATGTCATGGCGGCTCTCCGTGGCGTTGGGGACGCAGGCGAAGCCCAGCTTCTCATAGATGTTGGCGGCAAAGACAGCGCCCTTCAAAGCGCCGGACACCACCGTGGGGGACAGGAACAGCCCCTGGTAGAGGGCGGGCATCAGACCCAGGTTGGCACCCACCTCTTGACCCAGTCCCGGGGCGGAGAGCCGGTAGGCACACCGGTCCACGCACTCCTTGGTGCCGCAGATGTAGCCGCCGATGGGGGCAAGTCCTCCGCCGGGGTTCTTGATGAGGCTGCCTACCACCATGTCGGCCCCCAGGTCCGAGGGCTCGATGGTCTCCACGAACTCGCCGTAGCAGTTGTCCACCATGATTTTCACGTCCGGCTTGATCCCCTTGCAGAAGGCGATCAGTTCCCCGATCTGCCGGACCGAGAAGGAGGGGCGGGTGGCGTACCCCTTAGACCGCTGGATGGTGATGAGCTTGGTGCGGCCGTTGATCTTCTCCCGGATGGCGTCGTAGTCGAAGGTTCCGTCGGGCTTCAGGTCCGCCTGGGCATAGGTGACGCCATACTCCTTCAGGGAGCATTTGCTCTCCCGGATGCCGATGACCTCCTCCAGGGTGTCATAGGGGGCTCCCACCGGGGACAGCAACTCGTCCCCCGGCAGCAGGTTGGCGGAGAGGGCCACTGCCAGGGCATGGGTGCCGCAGGTGATCTGGGGACGGACCAGAGCCGCCTCCGTGTGGAACACATCGGCGTACACTCGCTCCAGGTTGTCCCGGCCGTCATCGTTGTAGCCGTAGCCGGTGGTGGCGGCAAAGTGGGTGGCGTTTACCCGGTTTTTCTGCATGGCGGCCAGGACCTTGCCTTGGTTGTACTCTGCCGTCTGATCAATGACGTCGAACCGGGGCCGCAAGTCCCGGAGCACCGCCTCGCCGTATTCATAGACCGCCCGGCTGACGCCGAGCTGTTCATACATGGTCACAATTTCCATGGTCTTCCTCCGTTGTTCCCAAAATTTCATCTGCCAGGTCGCTGAGGACCTGGGGCTTTGTCACCACCAGGCCGCTGACCTCATTGCCCAAAATCAGCAGGGTGTCTCCGGGAGAGATGCCAAAGAACCGGCGGGCCTCCTGCGGGATGACGATCTGTCCCCGGTCGCCCACTTTGGCAGTGCCAAAGACCCGGTTTTTGGACATGCCCAGCATGTGTTTGCCTCCAGGCATGGAGCTACCTCCTTGAAATCATACTTTTCACACAAGTGTGAATCATAGCACAACCGGAAGAACTTGGCAAGAGGAAATTTTTCAAAACGGAAAATGGTGCAAAATGCTTTGGAGTGTGTTATCATACCTCCAAAGATCAAAATGAGGAGGAGCACCTATGAATTGGCGGACGGTGGACATGTCCCGGGAGTCCCGGCGGGACCAATTTGCGTATTTTCAGACCCTGTCCAACCCCTATGTGGGGGTGACGGTGCAGGTGGATGTGACGGAGCTGGCAGTCTGGTGCCGGGAGAGTGGAACGAGCTTCTTTCTGGCGGTGCTGTACGCTGCGGTCCGAGCGGCCAACGGCGTGCCGGAGCTGCGGCGGCGCATCCGGGGCGATCAGGTGGTGGAGTACGACCGCTGCCCCTCCTCCCATACGGTGGCTCTGCCGGACGGGACCTACTGCTACTGCAGCCTGGAGGTGGACCGGCCCTTCCGGGAGTTCCTGCCCTACGCGGCGGCGGAGCAGGAGCGGGTGAAGGCGGCGCCCACCCTGGAGGACGGAGAGGACGGGGAGAGCCTGTTCTTTGTCTCCTGTGTCCCGTGGCTGTCCTACACGGCCCTGACCCAGCCAACCCCAACGCCGGCGGACAGCAATCCCCGCATCACCTGGGGCCGCTGGCACCGACAGGAGGGCCGGACTCTGTTGCCTATGACGCTGCTGGCCAACCATGCTTTGGTGGACGGCATCCACATCGCCCGGTTCTATGAGAATCTGGACCGGGAGCTGGCCGCCCTCTGCGGCGGGGAGAAAACAGAGTACTGAATCAGGAAAGGAGAGAGCGGCAGGTGAGGCGCTGCATTGTGGTGGCCGGGATCGCATGAATCAAATTTGAAAGGAGAATTTCCTCATGCAGATTCCGGCGAATACCATCTATCCCCGCACAGGCGACCGGGAGACCGTCTATCTGAATGCAGTGGTGTCAGACCCCAATATTTCTGTGGGGGATTACACGATCTACAACGATTTCCTCCGGGACCCCACGGAATTCGTGCGCAACAATGTGCTCTATCACTACCCCATCAACGGCGACCGGCTGGTGATCGGAAAATTCTGCTCCATCGCCTGCGGCGCGAAATTCCTGTTCACCAGCGCCAACCACACGCTGAAGTCCCTGTCCACCTATCCCTTTCCCATCTTCTACGAGGCGTGGGACACGTCCGTCTCGGAGATCACGGAGGCCTGGGACAACCGGGGGGACATTGTCATCGGCAGCGATGTCTGGATCGGCTATGAGGCCGTCATCCTCTCCGGCGTGCGGATCGGTGACGGCGCCATCGTGGCCGCCCGGGCGGTGGTGGCTGGGGACGTGGAGCCCTACACCATCGTAGGCGGCGTACCGGCGAAGCCCATCCGGAAGCGGTTCACACCGGAGACCATCCACCGTCTGGAGCGGCTCCGGTGGTGGGACTGGCCACGGGAGAAGCTCCAGCTGCTGCTGCCCCTGCTCCGCCGGGGTGACCTCACGGCACTGGAGCGGGCCGCGGAGAAATTCTAATCCACACAAAAACCGGGCGGCACACAACTGTGCCGCCCGGTTGGATATTTACTCTTAAAACTTACACGTGGATACCGCCCACAAAATAGGTATTGTAGTACCCGCTGGTCAGGCTGCTGACGATGACGCCGCCGCTGCGGGAAGAGGAGGAGTGGATGAACTGCCCATCTCCCGTGTAGATACCGGCATGGGAACATGCCTTGCCGGCGTTGCGGCTGGGATCGTTGAAGAACACCAGATCGCCGGGCTGCAGCTCGGAGATAGAGTATACCCGGGTGCCCAGGCCACTCTGCCACTGGCTGGTGGCGGAGTGGGGCAGGGAGTAGCCGTGCTGGCTGTACACGTACATGGTGAAGCCGGAGCAGTCAAAGCCGCGGGGAGAGGCGCCGCCGTACACATAACCCGTGCCCAGGTACTGCTTGGCGGTGGCCGCGATGTCGCTGTTGGAGGAGGAAGACTCCGTCAGGTCCAGGAAGTCGCTGCGGATGTAACCCTCGGTGCCGTACTCACAGGTGACGTCGTACCAGCCGTCCACCAAGCCGTTGACCGTGACGATGGCGTCCTCCTCAATGGTGGCCAGCACAGAGCTGTCGGTAGAGGCGTCGGAGCGGACGTTCACGCCGTCGGAATTGACGCGGCCGTATGTAGTGAAGATATTGTCCTGATCTACGTTCAGGTAGTCAGCAGACACATAGCCGGTGCTGCCGTTGTAGGCGATCTTGTACCAGCCGTCCACGGAGTCATCCAAGATCGCCACCGCCACACTCTTGTCCAGCGTGGTGACCACGGAGGCGGAGGTAGAGGGCTCGGCCCGCAGCCGCAGGGAAGAACCTGTGGTGCAGCCGGCGCCGGTGGCGATGTCCGCTGCCAGGGCGGTGGCCGCCAGCAGCATTGCGGTGAGAACGGAGAGGAACAGGACCTTGCCTGCTCTGCCTGCGAAGTGCGTCATAGGTGTACGTTCCTTTCGTCAGTCTTTTGTAGCGCGGGGAAAAGGTCCTGTTTCTTACAGCTTGCCAGCAAGAGCACGATCCAGCCAGACGGTGGCGATGTCCATCGCCGCGTAGAGGCTGTCCTTCTCACTCTTCTTGACCACACGGTCCCGGGACTTCAGCTCCGGGTCCGTCAGCTGCAGCTGGATGGAGACCTTGGTGGCCACCTCCATGTCCTGCTCCTTCTTGGTGTTGAGGATCTGCATCATGATGATATATTTCTCAGCCATCGTGCCGTAGTAGATCAGATTGTCCACCCGGCGAAGGGGATGGCCCTTGTATGTCAAACCTTCTGCCTTCTTGGACTTGCTCTCTGCCATGGAAACACTCCTTCAAAAGTTGTAACCGAATTGTAACAGATTTTATCCGCTTTGTCAACGTTTGGTCACAAGAAATTACAGCCAATTCCTGGGAAGAGACCTGCCTTCGGCCCCTGGACGCAAAAAAATCCCGCAGGGAAGGTCGCCGCGCCATTCGCACGGATGCCCTCTCTGCGGGGGAATGCAGAAGGAAAACGGTTACTGCCCCAAATATCTGCGGACCAGCACCTGCAGCAGCTCGTCCCGGTCGATCTTGCGGATCAGGGTCCGGGCATTGTTGTGATTGGTGATGTAGGTGGGGTCCTCGGAGAGAATATAACCCACGATCTGGTTGATGGGGTTATAGCCCTTTTCCTCCAATGCCCGATAGACGGTCGAGAGAATCTGATGGATCTCTGCGTCCTTCTCCGTGGCAATATTGAATTTCCTGGTAAAATCGTCCATACAGACACCACCTTTCCCGAAGGGAGCACCACTTCATAATACAAAACTAGTATACTCGTTTTTTGAAAAACTGTAAAGCGTTTTCCGCATGAAATTTGAAAAAATACGCCCCGTAATCGCTGGGAGGGCGCTGGACCGAAAGAACAGGGGGGTCCAGTGCAGCAGAACGGCCTTCGGCCCGCCTCACAGCGCCTCCGGGAGCGGCGTCTGCATCGGCGCTGCTGGGGGATTGGATTTGAGCCGGGCGGAACGCATCCGCCCGGCTCAAGGTTTCTGTCTGCGCAATAGCACCTGGACGCGACGGCACACAAGCCCGCTGTGCAGTCCGCAGGCGGCCGCATATTACCGCAGGACGGCGTTCAGCTCTGCCTTCAGCGTCTCCAGGATGCTCTTCACATCCTCATCGGCCTCCTGAGCGGTGAGGCTGCGGTCGTCGGAGCGGAGCGTCAGGTTGAAGGCCACGCTCTTCTTGCCCTCCGGGATGCCGGAGCCGGTGTAGATGTCGAACAGGGACACATCCTTCAGCAGCCCCTTGGCGCCCCGGCGGATGCAGTCCTCCAGCGCTCCCACGGTGACGGCCCTGTCGCACACCACGGCGATGTCCCGGGTGACGGCGGGGAACTTGGGCAGGGGGACATATTCCGGGTCGGCCCCCTTGGCATTCTCCAGCTCGTCCATGGCCAGCTCTGCGCAGTAGAATTCCGCGTCTACGCCATAGTTCTTGGCCACCAGGGGATGGATCTGGCCGAACCAGCCCAGGCAGTCACTGCCGCTCCACACCTCGGCGAAGCGGCCGGGGTGGTAGGAGAGCTCCTCCGGCAGGCCGCTGCCGATGCGGAAGGTCACATCCTTCACCCGCAGTTCCTGGAGGATCGCCTCGATGGCGCCCTTCATAGCGTAGAAGTCCATGTCGCCGCCGTAGGCGCCCAGGGTCAGTGTTTTGGACTCGATGGCCAAGCCGTCCTCGCCGCCGGGCAGGTACGTCCGGCCCACCTCATAGAGCTTCACGTCCTGATTGCGGTAGTTGTAGTTCCGGGTCAGGATCTCCAACATGGAGGGCAGGGTGGTGGTCCGCATGATGGAGGTATCCTCCCCCAGGGGGTTCAGGATCTTGAAGGAGTTCCGCCGCTGGTAATCTTCCGGCCAGCGGATCTTGTCGTACTGGGTCGGGGAGATGAAGGAGTATGTGATGATCTCATCGTACCCGAAGGCCCGGCACACGCTGGACACCCGGCGCTCCAGGATCTCGGCGGCGCCATAGCCGCCCAGGGTGGTCTGGCCCCGCATCAGGGTGGTGGGGATGTTGTTGTAGCCGTAGAACCGGGCCACTTCCTCCGCCAGATCGGCGATGCCCTCCACGTCGCCCCGCCAGGAGGGGATGGTCACGTCGGCAGGGCCGCCGGGGCAGCTGTCGTCCGCTGTGCGGATGTCCACCCGGGCCAGATACCGGTACTGCTCCGCTGCGGGGATGTCGGTGCCCAGCAGCGCGTTCACCCGCTCCGGGTCCATGCGGATAGTGTGGGGCTGGGGCACGTAGTTGAGGATGTCGATGACGCCGTCCACTACCTCTCCGGCGCCCAGCAGCTCCACCAGCTCGCAGGCCCGCTGGACGGCGGGCAGGGTATTCAGGGGATCCAGACCCTTCTCGAACTTGGCGGAGGCCTCGGTCCGCATCCCCAGGGACAGAGCGCCCTTGCGGATGCAGGTGCCGTCGAAGCAGGCGGACTCGAACACCACGTCGGTGGTGTCCGCCACGATCTCGGAGTTCAATCCGCCCATGATGCCCGCCAGGCCCACGGCCCGGTGCTCGTCGGCGATGACCAGGTGGTTGGCGGTGAGCTTGCGCACGTTGCCGTCCAGGGTGGTCAGTTCCTCGCCCTCCTCGGCCCGGCGGACGATGATGTGGCCGCCCTTCACATAGCGGTAGTCAAAGGCGTGCATGGGCTGGCCGTACTCCAGCATCACATAGTTGGTGATGTCCACGATGTTGTTGATGGGACGGACGCCCATGCTCCGCAGCCGCTCCCGCATCCACTTGGGGGAGGGGGCGATCTTCACGTTCCGCACCATCCGGGCGGTGTACCGGGGCACCAGATCCGCGGCAGGGGTCTCGATGTCCAGCAGGTCCGTCAGCACGCCGTCGGCGCCGCCCTGTACCTCCGGTTCGTGGAGAGTCAGGGGCTGCTGGTAGGTGGCGGCCACCTCCCGGGCCAGACCGATGACGCTGAGGCAGTCGGGGCGGTTGGGGGTGATCTCGAACTCCACCACATGGTCATCCGCGCCGATAATGGGCTTGATGTCATCGCCGTTCTGGATCCCTTCCTCGTGGAGGACGAAGATGCCGTCGGGGATGCAGTGGGGGAACTCCTTCTGGTCGGCGTGGAGATCCTCCAGGGTGCAGATGGCGCCTGTCTTGGTGTTGTAGGCCACCAGGTCCCCCTCGTGGAGGTTGGGGCAGATGGTGTCCGGCACAGCGGTGGAGCCGCCCAGGTCCAGACAGGTGTGGAAGGTGTAGTCCGGCTGGCTGGCGCACTCCAGGATCTTGGCGCACACCACCGGCCCGAACACCTTGTCACCGGGCTGGATGTCGGCGGGGATGGAGGGCTTGTCCTTGTCCAGGGGGTGGTAGTCGTTCAGGATGGCGGCGGGGACGATAGCGGCGTAGGGGAAGTCCCGCTCATCCAGACCCAGCTCATAGAGGCCGCACATCATGCCGTTGGACTCCACGCCCCGCAGCTTGCCCTTCTCGATCTTCTTGCCGCCGGGGAGGGTGGAGTGGTCCAGGGCCACGGGCACCATATCGCCGGGGTGGATGTTCCAGGCGCCGGTGACAATCTGGATGGGCGCGCTCTGGCCCACATCCAGCTGGCAGATCCACATGTGGTCGGAATCCGGGTGGCGCTCCATGGTGAGGATGGTGCCCACCACGATATTGGAGATCTCGGCTCCCCGGTCCTCGGTGGTCTCCACCTTGGAGCCGGAGAGGGTCATGGCCTCGGCAAAGTCTTTATCGTTGGCGTCGACGTGCACAAACTCGTCCAGCCACTTTCTGCTCAGTAACATATCTTCTATAACTCCTTTATATCGGAATGCGGGAGTGCCCCGCAAAAGCCTCGCAGAGTTTCACGCCGCCGGCGTGAAAAAATATCCAGTCATTTTCGGAAGGACACGTGCCTGCCGAAAATTCCCTGACTCAGCCGCCTTGGGCGGCGTTCACCAGTGACCGATGTCACTGGTGAGGGGGAATCTAAAGGGGGGACGGGATCCCCTCTTTAAGAACTAGAACTGTTCCAGGAATCGCACGTCGTTCTCAAAGATCAGCCGCAGGTCGGCGATCTTGAACCGCCGCATGGCGGTGCGCTCCAGGCCGATGCCGAAGGCCCAGCCGGAGTATACCTCCGGGTCGATGCCGGACATCTTCAGCACCTTGGGGTGGATCATGCCGGCGCCCAGCAGCTCGATCCAGCCCTCGCCCTTGCAGGTGGGGCAGCCCACGCCGCCGCACTTGTGGCACTGGACATCCATCTCGCAGGAGGGTTCCGTGAAGGGGAAGTGATGGGGGCGGAACCGGGTTTTGGTGCCCTTGCCGTACAGCATCTCCACCACCGTGTTCAGGGTGCCCTTCAGATCCGCCATGGTGACGCCCTTGTCGATGACCATGCCCTCCACCTGATGGAACATGGGGGAGTGGGTGGCGTCCACCTCATCTTTCCGGTACACCCGGCCGGGGGCGATGATGCGGATGGGCAGCTCCATGGTCTCCATGGCCCGGACCTGCATGGGGCTGGTCTGGGAGCGGAGCATCACCCGGCTGTCCTCGTCAAAGTAGAAGGTGTCGCTCCAGTCCCGGGAGGGGTGGCCCTCGCCGGCGTTCAGCTTGTCGAAGTTATAGGTGGCCAGCTCCACCTCCGGGCCGTCCAGGACCGTGAAGCCCATGGAGATGAAGATCTCCTTGATCTCATCCAGCGCGGTGTACATGGGGTGCTTGTGGCCCAGCTTGTGGGCCTTGCCGGGGACGGTGATGTCCAGCGCCTCGGCCTCCAGCCGCTCCTCCAGGGCCTTTTCCGCCAGGACGGCGGACTGCTGCTCGATGGCGGACTCCACATCTGCCCGGACGGCGTTGGCCAGCTGGCCCATGACGGGCCGCTCCTCGGCGGAGAGCTTGCCCATCTGCTTCAGAACGGCGGTCAGTTCTCCCTTTTTGCCCAGGTACTGGACCCGGAGGGCCTCCAGCTCTCCGGTGTTCCCGGCGGCGCCGATGGCTGCCAGCGCGCCGGCGCGAATGGCTTCCAGTTGTTCCTTCATTGTCCATGCTCCTTATATTATAATGTTGCATACGCAGTGCTCTTGGGATGGAAGGCATCAAAAAAACGCCTCTCATCCCATCCCTGGGACGAAAGGCGAATCCTTCCGCGGTACCACCCGGATTCACGCCGCCTGCGGCGCGCACTCGTGGCCCTGATAACGGAGGGCGAACCGGCCGTGTCTCCACGGCGGCTCCCGGGCGAACCAAATCGGGCGTCCGCAGGTCGGTTTGCAGCCGGTGACCGACCCTCTCTCGGCGGCGTCTCCAATTATTTTCCCGTTCATCGCTGATAACAATTAACACTTATAGCACAGAAAAACCGAAAATGCAAGCCCCAATCCGCCGGAATTCGGGGGATTGGGGCCTGTGGGAATTGGCGAATTGTCCGGAGAACAGGGAAGAAGCTGTCAGCCCAACAGACGGCCATCCATCAGATCCTCCACCTGGATGGCGGTAACCACGCCGTCCGTGATATAAAAGGCGATGTGCTTGCAATACGCCAGACCGCCGGGCTCATAGACATAGCAGGCATCATAGGTGTCAGACTGAAAGCCCGCCAGCTCTACTACGTGAGAGTATATCTCTTCCAGATGGGCGAGGCTGTATCCGCAGTAAAGGCCCCGGGGCGTGCAGAGCGTTCCACCGGACTGGTCATAGTGGGTGGAGGTGGAGAGGCGGAACAGGTATTCTGTGCTATCGTCAGGACTGACGGAGTAGGCCAGCCGCAGATTGCCGCAGTCCACCTCATATACCGTACCGTAGGTGTCGCCGGGACCGGTATAGGTCACGGTGCCCTCCAGTTCGTATCCCCAGGGAAAGGTGCCCTCCTGGACACCCAGGGTCAGCAGCCGCTTCTCACCGGGGACGATCAGGGCAAACTCCGTCTCAATGGGACTCTCCTCTGTAACAGAGGACTCGTAGGCAGCCCGGATTTTGTCCAGCACCGCCTGTTCCGCCTCCGTCTCCGGGTGCAGAGCGTCCAGGAGTGCCTCAAAGTCCGCCCGGTCCTCCCGGTAGAACCTCCCAGCGGCAGTGTATCCTGGACCGGCCACAATGACGTCGATATTCGGGTGGGGCGGTCCCTGTTTCTCCCGGTAGGGGGAGCTGTCCAACAAAGCCAGGACATGCAGGATGTCCTCCGGCCGCTCCAGAAAGCGGCGGGCCAACAGATCGAAGGGAGCCTCTGCATAGGCGCCGTCGGCGTAGATCAAATAGCACGCCAGCTTCCAGTCCGAGTAGTCCTGATAGGCGCTGGTGACCTCAAAGTCCTGATAGTAATTGATGGTATAGACTGTATCTGCCTCCAGGTCTAGGCCGTCCGAGGGACAAAAACCGGTGAATTTCCAGCCGTCCGGTGTATGCGCATAGTCCAGTACGGTGGTGGAGTACCCGGTGGTAGCCACCGTGTGGAAATACCCGTCTCCCTGTAGTTCCCGGCCCTCGAAATCCGCCCAAAAGGTCACCGTCACGGTCCAGTGGTCTTCATCCACCTGCTCCGCCGCCACGGTCTTGTCCAGCAGGTACAGGTTGCTCCCTCGGCCCCCGTCGGTGGCGTAGAGAACGCCGTCGAAGTCCCTGTAGTGATCCGGGGACAGGGCGAAGAGGTTGTCCACAATCTCCGGGGAGAAGTAGGACTCCGCCGTCTCCCGCAGGTCTGCCAGGGACGTGATCGTGACCGGCTGCGGCTGCCAGGGAAGCGTACTGTCCGTGGGCTCTGCCACGGTAGAAACGGGCAGGGAGAGATTCTCCGCATCCACCCGGTAGTAGGTCAGGTCTCCCTCTGTGCGGCTGTCCGCCCTGTCCAGGGGCAGCGTGGTCAGGTCAAACCAGTCGTAGACCGTTGAAGCGGCGGTATACATATTTCTAACGTCTTGTTCCGTCAAAGCGGTCTCCGGGGCCTCATCGGGCGAAACCGGAGATTCCCGCCCGCCGCAGCCGGCGAGCAGCGCGATGGTCAGGAGAAGAAGCGCCCCAAAACGCCTCATGGGCAGCGCCTCCTTTCGTTCCTTTTTGAAGCATCATATCACATTCCACCGGAGAATCCATGACGATCTGGTTACAAATGATTGCAATCCGGAGCGGGAATTTCTATAATAGGCACCAGAAAACCATGAGGAATACAGGAGGTTACGGCCATGAAGCTGACGACGGCGGCGCAGATGAAGGAGATGGACCGGCAGGCCATTGAAGAGCGGGGCATTCCCTCCATCGACCTGATGGAGCGGGCGGCGGCAGGCGTGGCAGAGGCGGCGCTGGCGCTGCTGCCCAAGCGGCCGGGGAAATGTCGGGGGGCGGCCTTGTGCGGCGCGGGCAACAACGGCGGCGATGGAATCGCCGCAGCCCGGCTGCTGTTTTTGAAGGGGCTGAAGGTCCGGGCGTTCCTGGTAGGGGACTATGAGAAGCTGACGCCGGACGCCCTGGAGGAGACCCGCTGTCTCAGCGAGTGCGGTGTGGAGCTGGAGCGGTTCGACCCGGCGGACGAAAGCCAGCGGGCCTGGGTGTTGGGGTGCGACGTGGTGATCGACGCCCTCTTCGGCGTGGGCCTCTCCCGGCCCATCGGGGCAGGCACGCCCTTTGCCGCGGCGGTGGACTGGATGAATGAGAGCAGGGCCGCCGTGGTGGCGGCGGACATTGCCAGCGGCGTGTCGGCGGACACCGGCGCCGTGCTGGGCCGTGCGGTTCGGGCGGATCGCACTGTTACCTTCACACTGCCCAAGATCGGTCAGGCAGTGGGGGAGGGGGCCGCCCTCTCCGGGAACGTGGAGGTCCGGGACATCGGCATCCCGGCGGATCTGGTCCGGGGCCTTGTCTGCCGGGCCCAGACGGTGGAGCGGGACTTTGCCCGTGCGGCCCTGCCGCCCCGGAGGGCGGACGGCCACAAGGGAACCTTCGGCAAGGTGCTGATCGTCGGCGGCGCAGTGGGCTATACCGGTGCGCCTTATCTCACTGCCGCGGCGGCGGTGCGGACCGGGTGCGGGCTGGTGTCCCTGGGGGTGCCGGAGACCATCTGGCCGGTGGAGGCGGCCAAGTGCGTCTCCGCCATGCCATTCCCTCTGCCGGACAAACATGGGAGGCTCTCTCCCAAGGCGAAAGAGGAAATCCTGGAGCGGGCTGCCGGCTGTGACGCAGTGGCTCTGGGCCCTGGACTGGGCCGGGGAGATGGCGTCACGGAGCTGGTGCTGGATCTGCTGCAGAAAATCCAGCAGCCGATGGTGCTGGACGCCGACGGCATAAACGCCCTGGGGGGACATATAGATGTACTGGACGCCCGGCGAGACCGGATCACGGTGCTGACGCCCCACGACGGGGAGTTCGCCCGCATCGGCGGCGACCTCACCGGCAGCAACCGGCTGGGGGCCGCCCGGGCCTTTGGAGCGGCCCATGGCTGTGTCCTGGTGCTGAAGGGCCACCGGACCCTCACCGCCGCCCCGGCGGGGAACGTGCTGGTGAACACCACCGGAAATTCCGGCCTGGCCAAGGGCGGCAGCGGCGACGTGCTGACGGGGATCGTCGCCGCCCTGCTGGCCCAGGGGGCGACTGCCGTCCGGGCGGCGGCGGTCGGCGTGTGGCTCCACGGCCGGGCCGGGGACTTGGCGGCGGAGCGCCTGACGCCCTATGGTATGACGCCGGAGGACGTGGTGTCGTCACTGCCGGCGGCCATCGGGGAGATCCTATAAAAGACGGAGGTTTTTGCGGTGCGCAGATGGGCTTGCGTACCAATGATGACCCTGTGCCTGCTGCTGACGGCCTGCGGCGGCACAGGCGGAGAGGCGGGGGATGCGGCGGATGCCCGGATGCCCTATCGGAACATGGCGGGCTGCGTCATGGAGGCGGAGGTCTCCTGCACGCAGGACGGCGCGGTCTGGGAGGCCACGCTCCAGTGCGACTACGTGCCGGAGGGGGAGACCACTGTGGAGGTCCTGGCACCGGAGACCATCGCGGGCGTGAAGGCAGTGCTCTCCGATGGGGAAGTGGAACTGGTGTACGAGGACCAGTGCCTGAACGCCGGGAACCTCAGCAGCCAGGAGGTGAGCCCCATGGCCTGCCTGCCCCAGCTGATGAGCGCCCTGCGGGACGGGTGGCTGCTGGAGGAGAGCGAGGAGGACTGGCAGGAGACGTCCTGCTTCCGTCTGACGGTGGACCAGACCGGAGAGCAGAATGGGAAGATCCTCTCCACCCTCTGGCTGCGGCAGGAGGACGGTACGCCCCTCCGAGGGGAGATCGCCGTGGATGGGGAAATCATTTTGACGGCAGACTTTACGAGCTTTTCCTTTTATGATACAATAGAAAACCAGGAATGACTTCGGCGGGAGGGTTCCTCCCGCCGCTTCCATAGACTGACGGAGAAGGTGACCGACACATGGAGGAACCGATTCTGAGACGGACCTGGGCGGAGATCGACCTGGACGCCCTGGCCCACAACTATCAGCAGGCCCGCAGAAAGATCGGGCCCAACGTGAAGTATTTGGGTGTGGTGAAGGCGGACGCCTACGGCCACGGGGCCATTCAGGTGTCCCGCAAGCTGGAGCAGCTGGGGGCGGACTATCTGGCGGTGTCCAGCCTGGACGAGGCGAAAGAACTCCGCCGGGCCGGCATTCAGGCGCCCATTCTGATCCTGGGCCACACGCCCCCGGCCATGGTGTCCCAGCTGATCCAGTACCGCATCACCCAGGCGGTGTCCGCCCTGGCCAAGGCGGAGGCGTACAGCGCCGCAGCCGTGGAGAGCGGCGGCACACTGAAGGTCCACATCAAGGTGGACACCGGCATGTCCCGGCTGGGTTTCCTGGTGCGGGAGGGGCACTTTGACACAGGCGTGGAATCCATCGCCGCCGCCTGCGCCCTGCCGGGACTGGAGGCGGAAGGCATCTTCACCCACTTCGCCGTCTCCGACGAGGACGACAGAGACAGTGAGGCTTATACGAGAGCGCAGTTCGACGTGTTCACCCGTGTGCTGGATGCATTGGCTGCAGGGGGCAGAACCTTTGCCATCCGCCACTGCGCCAACAGCGGCGCTCTGGCCCGCTATCCGGAGATGTATCTCGACATGGTGCGGCCGGGCATCGCCCTGTACGGTGTGGGCGCCGACGCGCAGCGGCTGGACCTGCGGCCGGTGATGAGCCTGAAGTCCAGCGTCTCCACCATCAAGACCTTTGATCCGGGCACGGACGTCAGCTACGGTCGGACGTTCCGCACCCAGGGAAGGACCCGGATCGGGGTGCTGCCCATCGGCTATGCGGACGGTTTCTTCCGGGGCCTCTCCAACCGGATGTCGGTGGTGACAGCCCAGGGCCCAGCTCCTCAGCGGGGCCGGATCTGTATGGACATGTCCATGATCGATCTGACAGACCTGCCCGACGTCAAGGTCGGGGACGAGGTGGAGATCTTCGGCCGCCGCCAGCGGGTGGATGACCTGGCGGCCATTCTGAACACCATCCCCTATGAGCTGACCTGCGCGGTGAGCAAGCGGGTGCCGCGGGTGTATATCGAAGGCGGCAAAATCGTGGAGCGGAGCCTGCGGCTGCTGTGAGCGCAGGGAAGCGCGGACACAAATCCATACACACACGCCTTGTTCCGGGCATAGGATAGTGCGGGGCGAGGACGCCGGAATTTTGCGGCATTGGCAAAGTATAAATTCCGTACCTGCGTGGGAGAATGAAAGTGGCCTCACCGAAGGGCCTTCGGTGATGGGTACTTCTTTCGGCGGAGTGTGAACTTTGTGGATACGAGTGTCAAGCGCGGCGATATTTACTATGCCGATCTCTCCCCGGTGGTGGGCAGTGAGCAGGGTGGTGTCCGGCCGGTTCTGATCATTCAGAACGACACCGGCAACCGGTACAGTCCCACTGTGATCGCGGCGGCCATCACTTCCCAGACCGGGAAGGCCAAGCTGCCGACACATATCGACCTTCCCGTGGACCACAGCTGCGGCCTGAGCCGGGATTCGGTGGTCCTGCTGGAGCAGGTGCGCACCCTGGACAAAAAGCGCCTGCGGGAAAAGATGGGCCATGTGGAGGAGAATGTGATGGAGAAGGTCGATCTGGCCATCGCGGTCAGCTTCGGACTGCCCCACGACCAGATGGTTTGAGAGATCCGTTTCTTCGGCAATACACAGGCCGGGCGCTGCGGCGGAAGCCGTCTCCTGGCCGCCCGGAAATGCGTGGTTTGATCGAAGGGTCCTCCTGAAAAGGGCGTTCCGCCCTTTTCAGGGGTACCGATTTTTCAGATCCGACAATCAATACGGAGGTACATAAGCGCATGAAAAAGAACAGATGGTATCTGCGGCTGCTGGCATTGCTGGTGCTCTGCGGCGCCTTGAACGTGACGATTACCGCGGCGGCGGAGGCCGGCTCCTCCGACGACCCGCTGGTGACCCTGAGCTACTTGAACGAGACGTTCATGGACTCCATCATGGAGCGGGTGGACCAGAAGATCGCCGCCCGGAATGCCCAGTTGGGCATTTCGGCAGGCAGCGGAGCCAGTGCCGCGTCCAATTTCACTGTGGTGACCCTCACCAGCGGACAAGTCCTCACTGGGGACATCGGCTGTGAGGTAATGCTACGAGTGGGAACGGCTGTGTGCGTTTCTCCCTCCAGCCCCGGTCTCATTGACGAGACCGCAGCCACAGCGCTGAACAACGGCAGTGCGCTGGTCCAGAACCACCTGTACATGATGACCATTGAGGGCCGGGGCGTCCGCGCCACGGCCGGCACCACCAAGCTGCTGGTCCGGGGCAGCTACACCGTCGCCTGATCTCCGCATAAACGGCCCCGCCTGGGCATAGGTTGTGCCAGGCGGGGCCGTTTGGAGAGGGGGCAGAGCAATGGACAAGTTTCCACTGATGCAGGGCGGTGTCTCTGTGGGGGAGCTCATCACGGAGCAGGAGGCGCTGTACACCTGGTTTGAGGCCCGGTGCCGCCTGCCGGGAGAGGGCCTCTGGTGCGCCTGGGCGGTGGGCGACCGGGGAGAGCTGCGGCTGGGCGTTCTGGAGCCCTGTGGGGACCGGGCCACAATCCGGCGGCGGTTTTCCGCCCGGCTGACAGCCCCTCTGGGAAAGCTGCGGCAGGGGGAGATCCGCCCTGCCCATCCGCCGGAGCCGGAGGATTGGACGCCGCTGGAGCGCTCGGCAGTGCGTCTCCGTTCCCCATGGCTTCGGGAGCAGCTACACCTTGTGCCGGGCGTCCTTGTCCGGGAGGAGCAGGGGCGGCGAGAGCTGGCGGTGCCCTATGACGTGGGCCGCCCCTTTCCGCTGACCGCCTTGTTCTGCTTTGCCCATATCCGCCGTATCCATGGCCGGAGCTACGCCATCTTTGCCTTCAACGGGGAGGAGCGGCCGGTGTTCTGAGCCGTCCGGCGGACAGAGACATTTTCAGAAAATTCCAAATGATGTGTTCCACATTTCCCGGGGGTATGATATAATAACCCCAAGACGGCCGTGGCGGAGGGGCTCTCCGCCCGGCCTCAGACACGGGAAGACCTGCCGGCCGGGCGCCGGCGGAGCGTTTGGAGGTCCAGTATGAAGTGTCCCTATTGCGGTTACAGTGAGAGCAAGGTCATTGATTCCCGGCCCGCGGACGAAAACAGCAGCATCCGCCGCCGGCGGGAGTGCCTTTCCTGCGGCAAGCGATTTACCACCTATGAGACGGTGGAGAGCCTGCCCATGGTGGTCATCAAGAAGGACGGCAGCCGCCAGAGCTTTGACCGGCGGAAGGTGCTGGGCGGCATGATCCGCGCCTGCGAAAAGCGGCCGGTGCCCTTGGCGGAGCTGGAAAAGATCGCCGAGGAGATCGAGCAGGATCTACAGAACTCCATGGAGCGGGAGATCAGCACAGAGGCCATCGGCGAAAAAGTGATGGAACGGCTGCGAAACGTGGACCAGGTGGCCTATGTCCGGTTTGCTTCCGTCTACCGCCAATTCAAGGATATCGACACCTTTATGACAGAGCTGAACAAGCTCCTGGCCGACAACCGGTGAAGGCCGTCAGAGGACGTTCTTGATATCCAGCCGCTCCGTCTCCGCCAGGAGCCGGAGCTGATCCCGCAGGTCCGAGATCTCCGCCCGGAACTCCGTCAGCTCCCGGGTGGCGGCGAAGGCCAGGGCCCGGCGGTACATGGCCTCCGCGTCGTCCACCGTATCATGCCGCGCCACGATGTGGAGGTAGGTCTGGCTTTCCGACCAGTCGTCATAGCTGCCTGCCAGCGTATCCACGGCCTCGGTCCAGGCCTCTGACTGGGCTTGGGCGTCCGCCTGCTGCAGCTGCTCCCGCCAGCGGACGGTGCTGGCGGTCATGTAGGAGCTGTTCCACAGGGAAAAGACCAGGATGGCTGCCAGGATACCGACGGATATTCCATACGCCCTCATGACTCTCGCTCCTTTCGGACGCAGAATACCTGCCCCTGTTCGTCCAGGGTCAGGAGGAAGATCTCGCGGGGAGAGGAGGCTTTTTCCCGGGACAGCTGCTTGCGCAGCCAGTTCTCGTCCCGGCCGCAGGCGGTCAGATTGCGGTGGATGACCCGCCCGTCGTTGATGATGACCATGGGCAGTGTCACATCATCCTCCAGCCCCAGTCCCAGTTGTTCCGCCGTGGGCGGCTGCTGGGCTGTCCAGGGAAAGACGGTCAGCTGGCCGGAGTTTTCCAGCACGGCGTACTTCACGTCCTCGATGCGGGTGACGCCCTGCTCCCGCAGTTCCTCCATCAGCTCATCGATGGTAAAGCGGTTCTTCCGCATGGCGTCCTGCTGCAGCTTGCCGCCCCGGATCAGGACCGTGGGCGTCCCGCAGATCAGCGCCCGCAGCCGCAGGCTGCGGAGAGACAGCTGACTCAGCAGCAGTGACAGGGCCAGCAGCGTCAGGATCGGCAGCAGGCCAGAGAGCAGCGGAATGCCGAAGTCCTGCATGGGCACGGCGGCTAGGTCGGAGATCATCATGGTCAGCACCAGCTCGCTGGGCTCCAACTCGCCGATCTGGCGCTTGCCCATCAGGCGCATCCCGACCACAATAAGGAAATAGAGAATGATCGTTCGGACAAAGGCGGTTATCATGGCGAAAATCCCTCCGTTCCGCTAGTATCTGCCGGAACGGGATTTTTATCCGGGATAAGGCTCCCCCAGGAGGGGGAGATTCTTGTAAAGCATGGAAAGAAAATATAGAGTTATACAGCAACAGTTTTGAGAATTAATAAGAAAAAATAATGATGGATTCAAGTGTTCACAAACAATTACATTTCAAATCGGTAAACGCCGAAAACCGCAGGGAAGTTGAGGGCTTGACTGTCTTTTCTGAGCAGACTGGTTTTATTGAGAGTGTAAGCGAGTGCTTGCGGGAGGCAGATGAATTGGAGCTGTGGCGGCCTGTTGGTATTTATGACAGCGACACGCTGATTGGTTTTGCTATGTACGGCTATTTTCCAGAGCCGGCTCCGGGACAGCTATGGCTGGATCGGCTGCTCATTGATAAAAGATATCAGGGAAAAGGATATGGAAAACAGGCGGTGCTTTCGCTTCTTGACAGATTGCATACAGAGTATCAGAGCGGCATGGTATATCTTAGCGTGTATGAGAATAATCCCCATGCAATCAAGCTCTATCAACAGATTGGTTTCCGGTTTAACGGGAAATACGATAGCAAGGGGGAACATATCATGGAGTATCATTTTTGAGAGATGTAGAGCCAGTCAACGGTCAATATGTGCTGAATCGTCTTAACAGACCTATTTAAGATGGGCTTATCAGGCGCATATTATAGTGACCGCATCAAAATCAAAAAAAGAAAAATCGCAGATGTGAAAGGAGTTTATGGGCCACGGCCCATCACAGCGCCAGCGCCCGCCGCCAGCGGCGGGACGACGAGGGGAAGGGAGTATCGAAGGATTCGGCGGATGCCCTTCCGTGCCCACGGGCGCGTACACAGCCGGCAAATATGCGGGCAACCGCAAAACAAGGGGGCTGTGACCGTGAAGAAAGTGACAAATGACTGCGTGTTTGTCCTTTTGACCATTCATTACAGAATCTTCAGGAGGATTATCGAATATGTGCGGAATCATCGGATTTGTAGGAAACGAGCCCGCGGCCCCTATTCTGCTGGACGGCCTGGAGCGGATGGAGTACCGGGGGTATGACTCCGCCGGCGTGGCGGTGCGGTCCGAGACGGCGGGACTCCAGGTGCGCAAGACCAAGGGGCGGCTTCAGGTCTTATCCGACCTGATCCACGGCGGCGCGGACCTGGAGGGGAACCTGGGCATCGGGCATACCCGCTGGGCCACCCACGGGGAGCCCAATGACATCAACGCCCATCCCCACGTCAGCGAGAACGGGCGGATCGCCCTCGTCCACAACGGCATCATCGAAAACTATCTGGAAATCAAGGAGCACCTCATGCGCCAGGGCGTCCACTTCACCTCCGACACGGACACGGAGGTGGTGGCACAGCTGCTGGAGTTCCACTACAACGAATGCCACAACATGCTGGAGGCTGTGGGCCGCTGCCTGCGGCGGATCGAGGGGTCCTACGCCTTCGGCATCATCTGTGCGGATTACCCCAACGCCCTCATTGCCGCCCGGAAGGACAGCCCCCTCATCATCGGCTACGGTCAGAACGGCAACTTCATCGCCTCCGACGTGACGGCTGTCATCAAGTACACCCGGGACGTGGTGTACATGGACGATGGGGAGATCGCTGTCCTCACCGCCGACAGCGTGGACGTGTTTGACGACGAGCTGCTGCCGGTGGAGAAGACCCACAGTCTGGTGGACTGGGATGTGTCCGCAGCGGAGAAGGGCGGCTACGCCCACTTCATGGCCAAGGAGATCATGGAGCAGCCGGAGGCGGTCCGCAAGACCATCTCCCCCCGCATCCGGGACGGCCGTGTGGTGCTGGACAATCTGCATCTGACGGCGGAGTACGTCCGCGACCTCTCCCGGATTTACGTCATCGCCTGCGGCTCCAGCTACCATGTGGGCGTGGTGAGCAAGTACAGCTGGGAAAAGCTGCTGCGCCGCCCGGTGGAGGTGGTGCTGGCCTCCGAGTTCCGGTACTGTGATCCTCTGGTGGACGAAAAGACTCTGGTCATCGTCATCAGCCAGTCTGGAGAAACCCTGGACACTATGGCCGCCATGCGGGAGGCCAAGCGCCGGGGCGGCCGGACCCTGGCCATCGTCAATGTGGTGGGCAGCTCCATCGCCCGGGAGGCGGATGACGTGCTGTACACTTGGGCCGGGCCGGAGATCGCCGTGGCCACCACCAAGGCATACACCACCCAGCTGGTGCTGATGGATCTGGTGGGCCTCTATCTGGCGGACCTGCTGGGTATGGTGGAACAGAGCGAGTATGACACCATTCTCTCCGAGATGCAGCTGCTGCCGGAGAAGATGCGCCAGTTCCTCTCCCACACGGAGGACATCCAGTATTACGCCTCCCGGTACTTCAACCACGACTCCATCTTCTTCATCGGCCGGAACCTGGACTACGCCATGGGCCTGGAGGGTTCCCTGAAGCTGAAAGAGATCAGCTATATCCACTCGGAGGCCTACGCCTCCGGCGAGCTGAAACACGGCACCATCTCCCTGATCGAGCCGGGGACCCTGGTGGTGGCCCTGGGAACCTACGCGCCTCTCTTTGACAAAGCCATGAGCAACGTGGTGGAGGTGAAGGCCCGGGGGGCCGAGGTGCTGGCCCTGACCACCGAGGACTTCCGGGAAAAGATGGAGAAGACTGCCGACGCCACTGTCTCTGTGCCGGTGACCCATCCCATGCTCCAGCCCTCTCTGGGCGTGGTGCCCCTGCAGCTGTTCGCCTACTATGTGGCGCTCCAGCGGGGCTGTGACATCGACAAGCCCCGGAACCTCGCCAAGAGCGTGACTGTGGAATAACGAATTGCCGCCCGGACCATCTGGTCCGGGCGGTTTTTTTTACTTGACTTATATAGGGAATCGATATATAATGGCGCTGTCAAAATATATAGAATATCTATATAAGGAGGAAGTCTATGGAGGCCGATAAGAGTCTGGTCAGCGGCAGCATGGCCCTGTTGGTCCTGAAGCTGCTGGAGGACGGGGACAAGTACGGCTACCAGATGACCAGCGAGCTGCGGCAGCGGTCGGAGGACGTGTTCCACCTGAAAGCGGGGACCCTGTACCCCCTCCTCCACAGCCTGGAGGAAAAGGGGCTGGTCACCGCCTACGAGCGGGAGGCCGCTGCCGGTAAGCCCCGGCGGTACTACCATCTGACAAAGGCGGGGGAGGCCGCCCTGCGGGAGAAGGAGACGGCGTGGCACACCTATGCCGATGCCGTGGGCCGTGTGCTGGGGGGAGGTGCCTGCTGTGCCGGGACCTGAGAGCGTCCGGGGCTATCTGGACGCGGTGGAGGCACAAATCCGCTGGAAGCGGGCCCGGACTGTGGCGGCCCGGGAGCTGGAAACTCATCTGGAGGACCAGCAGGAGGAATTTCTGGCCGAAGGCCATCCGCCGGAAGAGGCGGAGCGCTTGGCAGTGGAGGATATGGGGGACCCGGTGGCCGTGGGCGCGGACCTGGACCGCCTCCACCGGCCCAGGCCCCAGTGGGGGATGCTGGGCCTGACCCTGGCGCTGCTGCTGGTGGGCGGCTGGTTGCGGTACGCCCTCACCCGAGCGGGAGCACCCTGGGATGAGGATCTGGATCCGCTGCGCTGTGCTCTGTCAGTGGTGACCGGGGCTGCTGTGCTGGTCGGAGCCTACTTCCTGGACGTCTCCCGGCTGCTGCGCTGGGCCAAGTGGGTGTACATCGGTGCGGTGATGGCGGGGGTATTGTCCCTACATCTCTCACCCAATGTCAACAACGCCTCTTATTTCACCCGGTATGTGGTGCTGTTCTATCCGGCAGTCTACGCACTGTGGCTGTATGCCTGCCGGGGAAAGGGCTGGCGGGGCCTGCTGGCTGCCGTGGCGGGCGGCATCCCTTTGACGGTGGTCTGTATGTGTGCGCCCTTTATTCAGGGGATGATTCAGCTGATGGTTATTGGCTGCTTTCTGCTGTTGCTCGCTATCCAGATGGACTGGTTCACCGTGCCCCGGCGGCAGGGACTGGCGGCGGTGGGCGGACTGGCTGCTGTGATGGCTGGAGCGGTGCTGTGGATGCTGTTGGTGGCGGGCTATAATGCAGCGCGGATTCAGATTCTCCTGCACCCGGAGATAGACCCACAGGGGGCGGGGTATCAGGCTGTAATGGCTCGCCGGATACTTGGGGCATCCCGCCTGATGGGGAAGGGAGGAGACCTCTCAATCCAGCCGCAAACGGTCTGGGGCAGGGAACTGCTCCCGGAGATGATGCTGCCGGAGTGGAACCACGATTTTCTGCCCACCACCATGGTCTACAAACTGGGGTGGTTGCCCTATCTGCTCCTGCTGGCAGTTTTGGCTGTCCTGCTGCTGTGGATGCTGCGGCGATGTGCCTGCCAGCAAAGCCAGAGCGGAAAGCTGCTGGCACTGGCCGTTGTCCTGACGCTGGCGGTGCAGTCGGCCTTTGCGGCGGCGCTGAATCTGGGCTTTGTGCTGTTCAGCGCCCAGCTCCCTCTGGTGACGGGAAATCTCCACAGCATGGTGGACTGCGCCCTGATCGGGTTGGCGCTGTCGGCCTTCCGCTCAGAGTCCATTTTGCGGGACGCGGTGGTTCCGGTCCCGCGGCCCCCGCAAACACAAACAGCTTGACCAGAAAAGACAAGGGCGGAGAGGGAGCCCCTCTCCGCCCTTGCTGTATACAATTCGTCAGTTGGCCTCCTGAATCAGGAAGGTCTGGTTCCCCACCCCGTCCGCGGATTTCTCCACTTCCAGGTCCTCATGCGCCTCCTGCACCGCCAGCTGCGCATCCGTCATAGGCTCCCATGGGATACCGGTACTCTCCACAAAGGCCCGGGCAGCGTCCGGATCGGCTGTATGTGTGTCCAGCGGCAGGGTGAACATGCAGCCCGTCACATTGTCCCGCAGATCCACTGTGCCGTCTTCTGCCAGGGAGAAACGCTCATAGGAGGGGGCGGCGAATCCCTCATACAGCGCGAGATATACCGTGTGATCCGAAAATATCTCCAGGCTCTGCGTGTCCAGTACATAATAGGCCCGGCCGTCCCGCAGAAAGGAGGAGCAGGCACCGTTCAGGGTGAACACGTTGACGGCCCGGGGATCATAGCCGGACACCAGGGGCGTAACAGTGAAGGCCCCGCAGGGGACCACGTCATAGTTCTCCTCTGTCAGGGGTGTGCCGTCCGTCCGGACCACGGACACCACGGCATAGGTGCGGCTTTCCTGGACATCGGCGCACCACTGGGAGATGTTGGCGCCGCTGACCATCCCCATCAGGGTGACGGTGTAGTCCCCAACGGTCTGGGTCTCATTGAGGATCACGGCGGCTTCGCTTTGGAAGGCCTCCGCCAACATTGGATCGTTCAGTTCCTCCGCAACCTGGGCGGGGGTCAGCCACAGCACGGCGGCGGACACAGTCACGGCCAGGAGGGCCACGGCCGCCGCAGCCAGCAGGGTAATTTTTTTCGTGCGATTCATGGACATCTTGTTCTGCTCCTTTTCAGATGCGTGCCGCATGGCTGCCAGCTTTTGAAGAGTCCGCTCCTCGAAGTCCGGGGAGAAGTCCACGGCGTCAAATGCGGCGCGGTAGTTCTGGCGATTCATTCCACATCCTCCTTTAAAAGTTGGCGCAGCCGCTCCCGCCCCCGGGAGAGTCGGGTCCCCACGGTAGGGAGGGGGATTTGCAGCAGCTTGGAAATCTCCTTGATGGAATAGCCCTCATAATAATAGAGGTGGATGACAGCGCTGTACTTCGCCGGCAGGGCCTGCACGGCGGAAAGGATGGGGGAGGGCTCCGGCATCTCTCCGCCTGGAAGGACCTCCGCGGTCTCCAGGGGGAGATTCCGCCGCTCCGCCGCCCGGGCCACGTCGCAGGCCCGGTGGAGCGTGGTGCGGATCAGCCACGCCTTTTCGTGCTCCAGGTCCCGGAAGTGCGGCCGGGTGGTCAGCAGCTTCAAAAAGACCTCCTGCACCACGTCTTCCGCGTCGGCGGGGGAGGACAGGCGGGTCATGGCGATCCGCAGCAGCATGGGGCTGTACGCAGCCACCGTGCGGCGGATGGATTCGTCGGTACCAAACGAAGTCAGGGTCCTCAGCTCCTTTCACCCATAACACGGACCAGCTTGCCCTGATTATTCACCTTCCGGAAAAATTTGCAAAGCCCGTTTTCTGCCTGCGGGAGATTGACAGGGAGAAGCGGCTGTGATAATATGTAAACCAATTATAGCGTCCCTCCGCACTGCGGTGGGACTTTTTTGGGACACGGTATGTCGAAAAAACAGGAAAGGAAGCGGATCATGGGAAAAAAACGGGTGTTTGCGGCGCTGCTGGCGCTGGCAGTGACAGTGGGGTCTCTGGTACTGCCGGCCCGGGCGGCCTTTACCGATACGACGGGCCACTGGGCGGAGACCGCCATCACGAAATGGAGTGAGGAGTACAGCATCATCAACGGCTATGAGGACGGCACATTCCGGCCGGACAACTCCATCACCCGGGGCGCCTTTGCGGGCATTCTGGACCGCTTCCTGAAATTCCAAAGCACCTCGCCCGCCGGGACGTTCTCTGATCTGAGCGGGAACTACTGGGAGGATGCCATCCTGAAGCTCCACGCCTCCGGCGTTTACCTGGGCAACAACGGGCAGGCCCTGGCCGGGGACACCATCACCCGCCAGCAGGCGGTGACCATGATCGCACGGGCCTTCAACATCTCGGGGGAGAGCGCAACGGTCTATTACCTGGATGCGGACCAGGTGGCGGATTACGCGAAGCCATATCTGGCGGAGATGTCCGCCCTGGGCTACATCACGGATTCCTCCGACGGGTACTTCCGTCCCACGGACGCCATCACCCGGGCGGAGATCGTGACGATCCTGGACAACATGATCGAGGTGCTGATCCAGACCAGCACCACCTACACCCAGGACGTGGAGGGCACGGTGATGGTCAACGCGGCGGAGGGGGCCTGCCTCCAGGACATGACCATCACGGGGGATCTGATTCTGGCCCCCGGCGTCACCGGGACGGTGACCCTGGAGAACGTGACCATCCGGGGCGCGGTACGGAACTTCGGCAGCGCCATGGTCACGGACCTCTCCCAGCGGCCGGAGGAGCCGGAGCAGCCGCCGGCCATCCAGCCCGGCGACGTGTACACGCCCTCGGAGACCACAGGGGAGTATCTGACATACAGCAACCAACAGATCCCCATCTACGCCGGGGTGGAGCGGAACCGCTTCTCCCAGGGAGATTTCATGTGGGACCCGGACCGTCCGGACCGCCTGATCTATACCGGTGACGACTACCGGACCCGCTTCGGCATCGACGTGTCCGCCTATCAGAACCGGGCCAGCGCCAACAACACCATCGACTGGGAGGCCGCCAAGGCCGACGGCGTGGAGTTCGCCATGGTGCGGATCGGCCTGCGGGGCTACGGCTCCGGCAGCATCATGGAGGATGCTTTCTACGCCCAGAATATTGACGGGGCCATGGCGGCGGGCATCGAGACCGGCGTCTACTTCTTCGCCCAGGCCATCACCGTGGAGGAGGCCATCGAGGAGGCGGACTTTGTCATCAGCCTGCTGGAGGGCCACGAGATCGACGGCCCCGTGGCCTACGACTGGGAGATGCACGACAGCACCTACCGGGTCTACGGCACCACGCCGGAGATGGCCACCGCCTGCGCAGTGGCGTTCTGCGAGCGCATCGAAGAGGCCGGCTATGACGCCATGGTCTACGCCGGACAGTATGTCAGCTACATCAAATATGACCAGGGCGCTCTGGAGCCGTATCTCTCCTGGTACCCCGAGTACAAGAGCGAGAGCTCCGAGCTTCTGTACCCCACCCTGTACTATCACATGGACTACTGGCAGTATTCCAGCAAGTGCTCTGTGGCCGGTATCGGCGGCAACGTGGATGTGAACCTCCAGTTCATCCGGCGGTAAGCCCTTCTCTCCAAAAGAAATACGGCGGGGCGTCTGCCCCGCCGTATGGCGATTCCAGGGGAGTTACTTGCGGTTTTCCTTCTGGGCCTTGTTCTGGTTCTGCTGGCTGTTCTCACGGTTCTCCTTCTGCTGAGTCTGGCCGGCATCGCGCTTGTTCTGGTTGTCGCGGTTGCTCATCAGGACACCTCCTTTCGCCTGCTTGAGTACATGGCATAGTCTCACCGCCAGCTGCGGAAATTATACGCGGAGGCTGGAAAAAACCTTGTCACCGGAGGAAAAAATGGATTGACAAAAGGACAAAAGGGTGCTATACTAATCCAGCAAAACAAAGAAGGCTGACTGCATCCGCCTCACCTCCAGCGATTTGGCAAAGAGGTTTACACTGCTGTAATCAGACCACCGGGCGGTGGTTTGTTGTTGCGCGGATGCCTGCATGGTATCCGCGTTTTGTGATTCTGAGATGGAGGTGCTTCGACCATTAGTAAAGTAGTGCATGAACTGAACGAGGAGATCAGAGACAAGGAGATTCGCCTGATCGGTTCCGAGGGCGAGCAGCTCGGCATCATGCCCCCTGCGGAAGCTTTGAAGATCGCCGACGAGCAGGGCCTGGACCTGGTCAAGATCTCGCCGCAGGCCGTTCCCCCCGTGTGCAAGCTGATGAACTACGGCAAGTTCCGGTTCGAGCAGAGCAAGCGGGAAAAAGAGGCCAGAAAAAACCAGCACGTGGTGGAGATCAAAGAGATTCGGATGTCTCCGGGCATCGACATCGGGGATTTCAATACGAAGCTCAAAAACGCGCAGAAGTTCATCGCCGACGGCAACCGCGTCAAGGTCTCGGTCCGATTCCGCGGCCGGGAGATGGCCCATACCGACATCGGCAGGGACCTGCTGGACCGGTTTGCCGCACAATGCGCCGAAACCGCCAATCTGGATAAGCCCGCCAAGCTGGAGGGCCGGATGATGTCCATCTTCCTCTCCCCCAAATCCGGCAAGTAATCTGATTTCAACGATACGGAAGGAGCAACCATTATGCCGAAGCTGAAGACCCACAGTGGTGCAAAGAAGAGATTTAATCTGACCAAGACCGGAAAGGTCAAGCGCGCCAAGGCCTACAAGAGCCATATCCTGACCAAGAAGGATACCAAGCGCACTCGTCGTCTGCGTGCCGGCGGCTATGCGGATACCACCAATGTGGATGCCATCCGCAAGATGATCCCCTACAAGTAAGACACGAGACGTTCAAATAGGAGGTTTTTGAAATGGCTAGAGTCAAGGGCGCGATGATGACGCGCAAGAGAAGAAATAAGATCCTGAAGATGGCGAAGGGCTACTGGGGCTCCAAGTCTAAGCACTTCCGTGTGGCCAACCAGGCCGTGATGAAGTCCCTGAGCTATGCCTACACCGGCCGCCGGCTGAAGAAGCGTGATTTCCGCTCCCTGTGGATCACCCGCATCTCCGCCGCCTGCAAGATGAACGGCATGAACTACTCCACCTTCATGCACGGCCTGAAGGTCGCTGGCATTGAGATCAACCGGAAGATGCTGGCGGAGATGGCTGTCAACGACGCCGCCGCCTTCACCCAGCTGACCGAGATCGCCAAGAAGGCGTAAGATCCCTTTCCAGACTATGTGAGCAGCGCCCTCCCAAATGGGAGAGCGCTGCTTTTTGTATATCCAGGGGCGGAGGGGAGGCAATCCCCGTTGTGCCCCTTCGGTCAGGCTTTCCGGCAGAAGTACGGCCCGCGGTCCGCCTCATGGGGCTGCGCAAACGTCCAGGTGAAATCCTTGTCTACCACGTACCAGTCCGCTCCGGGAATGGCGCGTGCATCTGCGGGCAGGGTAACCAGCTCCTCCGCCGTCACCGGCCGCACCAGAGGCTCACCCTCCGGCGGCTCTTCATAATAAAAGAGGTATTTCTCACCGGATGCCTCCGACAGAGCCTGCCGGGCCGCGTCGCCGGACAGGCAGGGCACCAGGTTCCAGGAGAAGAGATGCCACAGGCAATTCCCATCCGACAGCACATGCCTCCCCAACTCCGCGTCGGACACGCCGTCGGCAAAAACGTCCAGCCAGCGGTTCTTCACCCGCCGAATGTCGGTGGGGAAGGGTTCCTCCCAGGGAACCATGGTGGCCACACACCGGCAGATGGGCAGCCCCTGCTCATGGAACTTGGCCTCGTAGTCCGTCATGACGCCCACCGGGCCATTCGCATGGAGGTCCCGGGTGACCTCGGACAGCTCAAAGCCGAACAGAGGCAGCTCCTCCACGGAGAAGGTGAAGAGGTCCTGATTGTCCGTCTTGAAGTGGATCTGCCCGCCCATCTTCAGCACCTGGCGGTACAGCCGCAGGAAGTTGCCGTGGGTCAGGCGGCGCTTGGCGTGGCGGTTGCTGGGCCAGGGATCGCAGAAATTGATATAGATCCGGTCCGCCTCTCCCGGGGCAAAGAACAGGGGCAGCTGGTCAGCATTGGCGTCGATGAAGAACACGTTGGTGAGCCCCTGGGCCGCACACCGCTCCATGGCCATGACCATGGCATCCGGCACCCGCTCCACAGCGATGAACAGCACGTCCGGCTCCGCCGCCGCTGTGCCGGCGGTGAAGCGGCCTTTGCCGCAGCCCAGCTCCAGCCGCAGCTCCCGGGCCTGGGGCATCAGCTCCCGCCACTTGCCCGGCATGGAGTAGGGCTCCCGGATCAGGCGGTCGCCGCAGCGCTCCATCCGGGGGATCAGATTCTTTTTCTTTCGCATCCGCATGTGTCAACATCCTCCTGGGTCGGTTCCCGATCCGATTTCAGGAAGACCCCGCCGGGGAGTCCTCCGTACATTCAGAATGCTATTGTACCATACAGACCCGGCGCTGTAAATGGCGGCGTGGATTTCCTGCTTGCGCGGAAAGCAAAGAGATGATATGATAGCCCAAATGGGAGGGGGGAGCGATGTGCCCAAGGTGCCCTACTGCGGCAGAAGCATGTTTTATCAGGAGGCGGGCGAGGGCCCGGTCCTGATCTTTCTCCATGGCAATACCGCCTCATCCCGGCTGTTTGAGCCGTTGCTTCCACTCTATACGCCTCATTTCCGGTGTGTGCTGCTGGACTTTCTGGGAAACGGGCGCTCCGACCGGGTGGAGTCGTTTCCGGCGGACCTGTGGCAGGAAGAGGCTCGGCAGGCCCTGGCCCTGATCCGGGCGGCGGGCTATGAGAGGCCCTGTCTGCTGGGAACCAGCGGCGGCGCCTGGGCCGCCATGAACGCGGCCCTGCTGGCACCCGGCGCAGTAGGCGCCGTAGTGGCGGACAGCTTTGACGGGCGGAGCCTTCACCCGGGGTTTGCGCGGGATTTGACAGCAGAGCGGGACCGCGCCAAAAGAGACAAGGCAGCCCGGGAATTTTATGCATGGTGCCAGGGACCGGACTGGGAGGCGGTGGTGGACCGGGACACGGATGCCCTGTTGCGATGCGCCGCCTCCGGACGGCCGCTGTTCTGCGGCCCGCTGGAGCAGATGCGGCCGCCAGTGCTCCTGATGGGGAGCCGGGAGGACCCCATGTGCAGACAGGATTTGGAAGAGGAATACAAGGCGATGGCGGCGCAGATGCCCCATGCCGCCGTGCGCTTGTTTGCATCTGGTGGGCACCCTGCCATTCTTTCCCGGGCGGAGGCGGCTAAGGAGGAGATCCTGGCATTTTGGCTCCGGTGCGAGGCGGCCGAGAGGCTGTGAGATTTCCGGCAGATACAACTGGAACGAAGGGCCTTGTGAATGCATTAACAAAATTGTATAAAGTTTAACGAACAATTTGTATGAAGTGTAAAAAACGTGAAATTTTTCGCAAACTGCACAAATTATACTTGATAAATGCCGCCAGTCACCCTATAATAAAGTTTGTGAGTAAATTGGCAATATCGGAATGACTCTGTGTTCTCCCGGAGGGGCGGCACAGCCCGGCCCCCTGGAGTGCCGAAAGGCATGAAACAAGGAAACCAAACAATTTATTCAAAAATAACAGGAGGAAAAATCATGAAGGTTGCAGTTTTTGGCGCAGGTACCATGGGCAGCGGCATTGCGCAGGTTTTCGCGGCAAAGGGCCACACCGCCCTGATGTATGCCAGCTCCGTCGCTTCCGCGCAGAAGCACAAGGATAAGCTGGCTGCTTCCCTGCAGAAGCGGGTGGAGAAGGGCAAGATGACCCAGGAGGCTGTGGACGCCCTGCTGGCCAACGTGCTGGTGGAGGAGAAGTCCGCCTGCGCCGACGCGGATCTCATCATCGAGTGCGTCAAGGAAGACATGGCTACCAAGAAGGAGCTGCTGAATGAGCTGGACGGCCTGTGCAAGCCCGAGGCCATCTTCGCCTCCAACACCTCTTCTCTGTCTATCACCGAGATGGGCAACGGTCTGAAGCATCCCGTCATCGGTATGCACTTCTTCAATCCCGTGCCCAGCATGAAGCTGGTGGAGATCATCCGCGGCGCCAACACCACCCAGGAGACCTTCGATTTCGTCTATAAGCTGTCCCAGGAGATCGGCAAGGAGCCCGTCGAAGTGGCTGAGGCCCCCGGTTTCGTGGTCAACAAGATCCTGATCCCCATGATAAATGAGGCCATCGGCCTGGTAGAGACTGGCGTCGCCTCCGTGGCCGACATCGACAAGGCCATGCAGCTGGGCGCCAACCATCCCATGGGCCCCCTGGCTCTGGGCGACTTCATCGGCCTGGACGTGTGCTTGGCCATTATGGAGACCCTGTACAATGAGACCGGCGACTCCAAGTACCGTCCCGCGCTGCTGCTGCGCAAGATGGTCCGCGGCGGCCTGCTGGGCAAGAAGACCGGCAAGGGCTTCTATGATTATTCCAAGTAATTGAAGTCAGCACCAACAAGAAAAGGAGTTAATGGTATATGGATTTTCATCTGACAAACGAGCAGCAGATGCTCCGGAAGATGTACCGTGAATTCGCCGAGAACGAAGTGAAGCCTCTGGCTGAGGAGATCGACGAAGAGGAGCGGTTCCCCATGGAGACCGTCGAAAAGATGGCCAAGCTGGGGATGATGGGTATTTACTTCCCCAAGGAGTACGGCGGCGCCGGCGGCGACGTTCTGTCCTACGCCATGTGCGTGGAGGAGCTGTCCAAGGTCTGCGGCACCACTGCTGTTATCGTTTCCGCCCACACCTCCCTGTGCTGCGCCCCCATCTTTGAGCACGGCACCGAGGAGCAGAAGATGAAGTATCTGCCCGACCTGCTCTCCGGCAAGAAGATCGGTGCCTTCGGCCTGACCGAGCCCAACGCCGGCACAGACGCCTCCGGCCAGCAGACCCTGGCGGTGCTGGAGGGCGACCACTACGTCCTCAACGGCTCCAAGTGCTTCATCACCAACGGCAACGTGGCCGATACCTTCGTGGTGTTCGCCATGACCGACAAGTCCAAGGGCAACCACGGCATCTCTGCCTTCATCGTGGAGAAGGACTTCCCCGGCTTCTCCACCGGCAAGCACGAGAAGAAGATGGGCATCCGCGGCTCCTCCACCTGCGACCTGATCTTTGAGGACTGCATCGTTCCCAAGGAGAACCTGCTGGGCAAGGAGGGCAAGGGCTTCAAGATTGCCATGCAGACCCTGGACGGCGGCCGTATCGGCATCGCCGCGCAGGCCCTGGGCCTGGGCGAGGGCGCCATTGACGAGGCTGTCAAGTACACCCAGGAGCGCGTCCAGTTCGGCAAGCGCCTGAGCCAGTTCCAGAACACCCAGTTCCAGCTGGCCGACATGCACACCCGGATGCAGGCTGCTCAGTACCTGGTGTACGCTGCTGCCATGAAGAAGCAGAATCACGAGGACTATTCCATGGACGCCTCCATGGCGAAGCTGTTCGCCGCTGAGGCTGCCTCCGATGTCACGCGCCGCGCCGTCCAGCTGTTCGGCGGCTACGGCTACACCCGCGAGTATCCCGTGGAGCGCATGATGCGCGACGCCAAGATCACCGAGATCTACGAGGGTACCAGCGAGGTCCAGCGGATGGTTATTTCCAGCCGCCTGGGCGTGAAGTAAGATAGGAGGTAAAGGTTAACATGAAAATCATTGTTTCCATCAAGCAGGTTCCCGACACCTCCGGTAAGGTGGCGGTGAATCCGGACGGCACCCTGAACCGTGCGTCCATGCAGACCATCACCAACCCCGACGATATGAACGCCCTGGAGGCGGCCCTGAAGATCAAGGACGCCACCGGCTGCAAGGTTGTTGTGGTGACCATGGGTCCGCCTCCCGCTGCCGGTATGCTCCGCGAGGCGCTGGCTATGGGCGCTGACGAGGCCGTGCTGGTATCCGCCCGCGAGTTCGGCGGTTCCGATACATACGCCACTTCTCAGATCCTGGCTGCCGCCATCAACAAGATCGGCGTAGAGGCTGACGACATCGTCATGTGCGGCCGGCAGGCCATCGATGGCGACACTGCCCAGGTGGGTCCCCAGATTGCCGAGAAGCTGCATCTGCCCCAGGTGACCTACGCCGCCGACATCCAGAAGGACGGCGACACCATCACCGTCAAGCGGATGCTGGAGGACGGCTACATGACCATCAAGGTCAAGACTCCCTGCCTGATCACCTGCATCAAGGAGCTGAACGATCCCCGCTACATGAGCGTGGGCGGTGTGTTCGAGGCTTACGGCAAGCCCATGACCACCTACGACTATGAGGCGCTGAAGGACGATCCCCTGATCGACGCCACCACCATCGGCCTGAAGGGCTCTCCCACCAACATCTTCAAGAGCTTCACCCCGCCCCAGAAGGGTGCCGGCATGATGCTGGAGGGCGCCGACAAGGCGACCTGCGAGAAGCTGGCCGACATTCTGGCGAAGAAGCACATCATCTGAGAAAGGGGATAAACGAATATGTCTAATTTCAACAGCGCCGATATCGCTGCTTTCAAGGATGTGTGGGTCTTCTGCGAGCAGCGCGAGGGCAAACTGATGCCCACCGACTTTGAGCTGATCTCCAAGGGCCGCGACCTGGCCGACGAGCTGGGCGTGAACCTGTGCGGCCTGCTGCTGGGCGGTGAGGGCATCGAGTCCGCCGCCAAGGAGCTGGGCGGCTACGGCGCCGACAAGGTGCTGGTGTGCGAGAGCCCCCTGCTGGCCGTCTACAACACCGACGCCTATGCCAAGGTCATCTGCGACGTGATCGAGGATCTGAAGCCCGAGGCGTTCCTGATCGGCGCCACCAACATCGGCCGTGACCTGGGGCCCCGCTGCGCGGCCCGTCTGCACACTGGCCTGTGCGCTGACTGCACCCACCTGGATGTGGATGTGGCGAACTACATCCAGTTCCTGCGTGAGTCCAGCACCCTGGACGTGGACAGCCAGAAGTGGGATATGGAGGACCGGAACCTGAAGATGACCCGTCCGGCTTTCGGCGGCCACCTGATGGCCACCATCATCTGCCCGCGGTTCCGTCCCTGCATGGCGACGGTGCGCCCCGGCGTGATGAAGAAGAACGTCTTCGACCAGGCCAAGGCGGATGCGTGCGAGATCGTGAAGCCCAGCTTCCAGCTGAGCGAGAGCGACCTGAACACCGAGGTTGTGGAGGTCGTGAAGGCCGCCAAGAAGCTGGTGGACCTGATCGGCGCGGACTACATCGTGTCTGTGGGCCGCGGCATCAGCAAGGATGTCGAGGGCGGCATCAAGCTGGCTGAGGAGCTGGCGGACGTCCTGGGCGGCGTCGTGGGCGGCTCCCGTGCCACCATCGACTCCGGCTGGCTGTCTGCCGACCATCAGGTGGGCCAGACCGGCAAGACGGTGCATCCGAAGGTGTACATCGCCCTGGGCATCTCCGGCGCCATCCAGCACAAGGCCGGTATGCAGGACTCCGAGTGCATCATCGCGGTGAACAAGAACGACACTGCGCCCATCTTCGAGATTGCCGACTACGGCATCTGCGGCGACCTGTTCAAGGTCACCCCCATGCTGATCGAGGCCATCAAGGCCGCCAAGGCTGCGAAGTAAGCGAATAAAAGCCAAGAGCCGCACGGGTTTTGCCCGTGCGGCTCTGTTCTGTTTGAACGCCTATGGGGGATACCGGCAGTTCAGGACTCCGCGCGCTCGGCGGCACAATCCGGATGCTCTGCGACAAACTCCGCCTCAGCCTCCGCCAGGATCTTTTTGTCTGCCTTGGTGGTGAGTTGGGATTTATCGAATTTGGCGAACAGGTCCGGCCGCCGTTCCATAGTGCGCTTGTAGCTCTGCTTTTTCCGCCAGGCAGCCACCTTACCGTGGTCACCGGAGAGCAGGATCTCCGGCACTGCTCGACCGTGCCATTCAGCCGGGCGGGAGTATTGGGGATATTCCAGCAGCCCGTTCCAGTGGGATTCCTCCTCAAAGCACTCCGCATCCGGCAGAACGCCGGGCACCATGCGGCACACCGCGTCCGCCACCGCCATGGCGGGGATCTCTCCCCCGGTGAGGACGAAGTCCCCCATGCTGATCTCCTCGTCCACACACTCGTCCAGGAACCGCTGGTCCACACCCTCATAGTGGCCGCAGACCAGGATCAAGTGGTCATATCGCGCTTTCAGCTCCTTGGCAACTTCCTGGGTGAAGGTGCGGCCGCAGGGGGAGAGGAAGATCGTCCGTCCGGGGCCGTAGGTCTCCACGATGTGGCTCCAGCAGCGGTACAGGGGATCTGCCTGCATGATAGCGCCCCGGCCGCCGCCGTAGGGATAGTCGTCCACCTGCATCTGCCTGTTGGTGGTGTATTGGCGGATCTGGTGGCTCTGGATGGAGATATAGCCCCGCTGCTGGGCCCGGCCCAGGATGCTCACGTTCAGCATGGCGTCCACTGAGTCTGGGAACAGCGTCATGATGTCAATTCTCATCCGTGGCCATCCCTTCCCAAACCTGGACCTCCATCCGGTTGGCGTCCAGGTCCACCGATTTGATAAACACATCCGGCACGGCGGGGATCAGATACTCCCGCGCTCCCCTGACCGTGTAGACCTTGTGAGCGGGATAGGAGTCCACCCGGGTGATCTCGCCCAGCGTCTCGCCGGTGGCGGCGTCACAGACGGTCATGCCCAGCAGCTCCGCATCAAAGCAGGCGCCCTCCGGCAGCTTGGCGTCTGCCCGGCGGATATACAGGTTCTTACCCTTCAGGGCCAGGGCCGCGTTCATATCATCCACGCCGGGGAACTTCATCAGCACCAGGGACTTGTGGACGTGGTTGGCAGTGGGGGTGACGGGGGCCCCGTCCAAATAGAACGTCTGGAACTGGGTCAGGAAGGCAGGGTCCTGGCCGTCCGGCTGTACCCGCACCTCGCCCCGGATGCCGTGGGCGTTGACGATGCGGCCGATTTTGATGGTTTCCAATCTCATAGGAGCGCTCCTTTGGGAAGTGATGGCACGCCGGGCCGTCTCCGACCCGGACAGGAGGCAGGCGGGCCCCGTACCCTCCTGCCTGACAACGTTTATCGGCTTGTTTCTGTGTCCGCCCTTCCCAGGGCGGAGGCGGGGAACAGAGAGATGGTCCCGTTGTCGTTGAGATACCGCAGCAGGGACAGCAGGATGGGCAGGCCGAACAGGCCCACGATGCCAAACAGGTGGTTGCCCACAAACATGCTCATCAGTGTCAGCACAGGATGCAGGCCGATCTGTGCCCCCACGATCCGGGGCTCGATGATGTTGCGGATGACGGTGATGATGACGTACAGAACCAGCAGTGCGAAGGCGTGGGGAAGATCTCCGCCCAGCGCGGAGAGAATGACCCAGGGGATCATGATACCTCCGGTGCCCAGAACGGGGAGAATGTCGAAAATAGCGATCAGCAGCGCCACCAGAATCGCACGGTTCACGCCGATGAGGGTCAGACCAACGGATAGTTCCACAAAGGTGATGGACATGATGAGGGCGTAGGAGCGGATGCAGACGAACAGCGTTCCCACCACATACGCCTTGACCTGGAGTACCAGATTCCGGGTGCTCCCCTGGAGGCAGCCCAGGCAAAACCGCACGATCTTCTGGTAGTCGACGGCGATGAAGAATGTGGAAATCACCATCAGCAGCAGCCGGATCAGGAAGCCGGGCAGGGAGGTGGCGAAAGAGGTGGCCATGGACACACCGCCCACCAATACGACGGAGAGACTGGAGACCAACTGCCACAGCATATTGAGCAGCTGGGACTGCAGCTCCTGCAACGCGGACATGAGGGAGGGGTCCAGCTTGGCCAGCAGCTCCTCCAGCCAGGCGAAAAAGTCAGTGAGCTCCGGGAGAATATAGGCGGAATAGAGCGAGGGAATCTGCTGCACCACAGATGTGATAGTGGCCGTGATCCGGATTCCCGCCAGCGCCAGCAGCAGGCCGATGGTGCCGTATGTGAGGACCACCAGCAGTACCGCCACCAACCCCTTGGGCGCGTGGAGCACCCGGGAGAGGAAGCGGATGGGGCGGCGCAGAACATAGGCGATCAGAAACGCCAAGACGAACGGCAGCAGTAGCGGCAGCGCATACTGCAGCAACAGATAACTCAGCACCAGAATCAGCGCTAGATAGGTCACATCAATGATGAATTTTTTCTTTTTTTCTGTGGACACCAAAAGCCTCCAATCCCACAGGCAGCGTCACCTGACGCTTGCGGTGTAGTACAAGTAAGCAGTGGAACGGGCTGGCCGAAGCGGCGGGGCCGCAGCCCGGACAGCGGCAGCGAAATGATCGAAAAAGGAGGAGGCCTGGCCTCCTCCTTTCGGATCTGGCGGAAGCGGCCCGCCGGATGATCGGTTCAATCTACAATATCTACGGAAACCTTCTGGCCGGTGCGCTGGGCATAGGACCGGATGACAGTCCGGATCTCCTTGGCGATGCGGCCCTGCCGGCCGATGACCTTTCCCATGTCGTCGGGGGCGACGCGCAGCTCCAGCGTCAGCTCCTGGGGACCCTCCACCTCAGTGACAGAGACGGCCTCCGGATCATCCACAAGGTTTCTGGCGATGTAGAGCAGCAACTCTTTCATGCCCGATCCTCCGGATCAGAGGACTTCTACTTTTTTCAGCAGAGCTCTGACGGTGTCGGTGGGCTGGGCGCCGGACTTGATCCAGGCCTGGGCGCGCTCCGTGTCGATCTTGATCTCAGCAGGGGAGACGCAGGGGTTGTAAGTGCCGATCTCCTCGATGAAGCGGCCGTCCCGGGGGAAACGGGAGTCCGCTACCACAACGCGGTAGAAAGGAGCCTTCTTGGCGCCAAGGCGGCGCAGTCTGATTTTCACCATAATTTGTTACCTCCAACAGTAAACTCGAAATTTTTTATCTATAAATGCATAGCACTTATATCCACTTTATTTCAGCCGCTTCTTGCGACCAAAGCCGTGCATCCGGCTGCCCAGGCCGCCGCCTCCCATTTTGGAAAGCCGTCCCCGGGTCATCTGCTTGGTCAGCTGCTGCATCATATCGAACTGCTTCAGCAGCCGGTTCACATCCACCACCTCCAGGCCGCAGCCGGCAGCGATGCGCTTTTTCCGGCTGGCGTTCAGGATCTGGGGATTCTCCCGCTCCAGCGGGGTCATGGAGAGGATGATGGCCTCCGTGTGGGCCAGGGCCTTGTCATCGATGGTGGCACCGGCCATCTGGCGGCCCAGAGCACCGGGCATCATGCTGGCGATCTGGCTCAGGTCACCCATATTCCGCAGCTGCTGGAGTTGTTCGTAGTAATCCTGCAGCGTCAGGCGGTTTTTCCGGAGCTTTTCCTCCAGCTTGGCGGCCTGATTTTCGTCGTAGGTCTGCTGGGCCTTTTCGATGAAGGACAGCATATCGCCCATACCCAAAATGCGGGATGCCATCCGGTCCGGATGGAAGGGCTCGATCATATCCAGCTTCTCGCCGGTGCCCACGAACTTGATGGGCTTGCCGGTGGAGGCCCGAATAGAGAGGGCAGCGCCGCCGCGGGCGTCGCCGTCCAGTTTGGTGAGCACCACGCCGTCGATGCCCAGCGCCTCGTCAAAGGCAGTGGCGGCGTTCACCGCATCCTGGCCGGTCATGGCATCCACCACCAGCAGGATCTCATTGGGATGGACGGCAGCCTTCATCCGCTTCAGCTCATCCATCAGGGACTCATCCACATGGAGCCGGCCGGCGGTGTCCAGGAAGACCATATCACTGCCGTGGTCCCGGGCATGGCGGATTGCATTCTCTGCAATCTGCACCGGGTCACCTTGACCCTGCTCGAATACCGGCAGGTCCAGCTGGCCACCCACCACCTTCAATTGCTCGATGGCGGCGGGACGGTACACGTCGCAGGCGGCCAGCAGGGGCCGCTTGCCAAGCTGGCGGCGCATCAGCCCCGCCAGCTTGGCGGTGGTGGTGGTCTTGCCGGCGCCCTGCAGGCCCACCATCATCACAACGGTGGGACCGCTGTTGGCCATGGAGAGCCGGGCGGTGCCGCCGCCCATGAGCTTTGTCAGCTCTTCGTTGACGATCTTGATGACCTGCTGGGCGGGCGTGAGGCTGTCCAACACGTCGGACCCCACAGCCCGCTCTGTCACGGTAGCCACGAAGTCCTTGACCACCTTATAGCCTACGTCGGCCTCCAGCAGGGCCAGACGGACTTCCCGCATGGCCTCCCGGACGTCGTTCTCTGTCAGGCGGCCCTTGCCCCGCAGCTTCTTGAATGTTGCGTTCAGTTTTTCGGTGAGCCCTTCAAATGCCATGCGATCATTCCTTCAAAGCGGTGGCTTCCGCGTGAATCAATTCCGCCAGCTCAGTCAGACGGGGGTCCTCATACTGGCGGTAGTTGATGGTCTTCAGCTCGGCGGCTGCATCCTCGATGGCCTGCAAATGGCCCCGCATCTGCTCGAAGCGCCGGATCAGGCCGGTCTTGTCCTCCACCTCCTGCATGACGCCCTCCGCCCGGACGATCACGTCCCGGACGCCCTGGCGGGAGATGCCGGCGTTTTCCGCGATCTCAGCCAGAGACAGGTCCTCATTGTAATAGAGGTCAAAGAATTCCTTCTGCCGCTCGGTGAGGAGTTCGCCGTAAAAATCGAAGAGCATGGTCATGCGGTATGTCTGATTTTTCATGAACTCCCTCATTTCTGTAAAGCTGTATTCCTTTACAACGAGAAATAGTTTACAGGATTTTGCCGGAAAAGTCAAGGGGAAAAACGAAAGAAATCCGGAAAAAATTCCCCTCCGGCAGACCGGAACGGCTTGCCAAATCCGCGTTTGCGGCATAGACTGAGAGGGACTGAACAGAACGGAGGGAGTTTATGGTATTCGACGCGCATTCGGATCTGCTGTACGATGTGACCCGGCGGCGCCTGCTGGGGGAGCGGCGGGTGCTGGAGCACCACCATCTGGACCGGCTGCGGCGGGGCGGCGTGGAGGGGCTGGTGCTGGCCGTCTGGGCCAGCGGGCCCCAGGAGACGTTCTGGAAGGACACCGCCTGGAAGGATCCTGCATCCAATTTGGGCCGCACCCATCAGATATTTGCCTGTGCCCGGGCAGACCTGGCGGAATGTCCGCAAATCCGCCCGGTCCACACCGCAGCGGAGGCAGAGGCTGCCCGGGCAGCGGGCCAAATCTACGCCTTCCTGGCGGTGGAGGGCATGGCGGCCATCGGCGGGAACCCCGCCGGCGTGGACTGGTACTACGGCCAGGGTGCCCGGCTGGGGATGCTCACCTGGAACGAGACCAATGCCCTGGCCGCCGGAGCCGGAGGCGATCCTCAGGCGGGTCTGACGGAGGCGGGACGCCGGGCGGTGCGCCGGATGGGAGAACTGGGGATGGTGGTGGACGTGTCCCATCTGAACGACGGCGGCTTCTGGGACGTGATGGACCTGGCCGCCGGGCCGGTGATCGCATCCCACTCCAACTGCCGTGCCCTGTGCGATGTGCGCCGGAACCTGTCCGACGACCAGCTGCGCCGCATCCGGGACACCGGCGGCGTGGTGGGGCTGAACGCCTTCCACGGCTTTGTCCACGCCGAGCCCCGGCAGCAGACCGCCAGGACCCTGGCCCTCCATGCCGTCCACATGGCGGAGGTCATGGGGGTGGAGCATGTGGGCTGCGGCTTCGACTTCTGCGAGTTTATGGGCCCTGGAAACGAGGGGGCAGAGGGCCTGGAAAGCGCCGCCCACATCCGGAACCTCTTCTACTGGCTGGAAAAGCTGGGGATGAACCGGCAGGAGCTGGAAATGATCGCCCGGGGCAATTTCCTGCGGGTTCTGGCGGGGCCGGACCTGCCGCCGCAATGAGAAAGACAGCTGCTCCCCATCGGAGCAGCTGTCTGATTTTCTGCATCACGGCTGTGTGAAGCCCAGATAGCGGGTGCCCTGAAAGGTCAGGCGGCCCGTGTCCCCTTCCACCAGGAGACCATACTCCCGGCCACTGACGGAGAACTCCATCCGGTCACCGCTCTCCACCTGAAAGGTGACATAGTACTGGGTGGAGGTGGTCATGTGATGGGTCTCGCCTCCGTGGTGATGGTGGGAGACATCGATCCGCTTGGCCACCACAGTGGCCTCCACCGTCAACCGGGGGGAGTTGTTGTTCCGGTGCCACTGGCTGACACCCCGGACGATCATCACAATGAAGAGACAGAGCACCAGGGCGAAGATCAGAAAGAACAGAATTTCGAATCCGCCGCCGAACATAAAGGAGTCCAAAAGCCCCATGCCGCCAAAGCCGGGCGTGATCATGAAGATCCCACCTTTTCCTCTTGTTGAGACTGATTTTACCAGATACCGCATAAGTCGGCAAGAAAGAATTTGAATTATGGGAAGAGATATACTATAATAATCTCATGTTGTATTCCACAGAAGAGGAGTTGAGACCTTGGAAAGAACCAGAATCCAACTGGCCGACGGGGTGTATCTCACCTATCTGCCGGCCAGAAAGTTCAAGACCAGCCTGCTCTCCGCCCAGTTCGTCACCCCGCTGCAGCAGGAGACTGCCTCCGCTTATGCGCTGCTGCCGGCCATCCTGCGCCGGGGCACGGTGCGCTATCCCGACCTGGGGGCGTTGTCCGCCCGGCTGGACCGGCTGTACGGTGCCTCTGTGGACTACACCGTCCGCAAGCAGGGCGAGAATCAGTGCGTAGGCTTCGTGGCCAGCTTTATCGACGACAGCTACATCCCCGGAGGGGAACAGCTGCTGGAGCCGGTGGCGGAGCTGTTGGGAGAGCTGCTGTGCGATCCCGTGACCGAGCGGGGCCGCTTTGTGACCGCTTATTTTGAGGGGGAGAAGACCAACCTGATCGACGCCATCCGCAGCCAGGTGAATGACAAGCGGGAGTATGCCTACGCCCGATTGCTGCGGGAGATGTGCGACGGGGAGCCCTACGGCATCAGCCGCCTGGGCGACGAGGCGGGTGCGGAGAAGCTGCAGATGCCAAAGCTCCACGCCCTGTACGGAGAGCTGCTTGCCACCGCCAGGCTGGAGCTGTTCTACTGCGGCAGCGCATCCCTGGAGCGGGTACGGGAGGCGTTGGCCGCAGCTTTCGCCACGCTGCCCAGGGATGGGATCCGGGACATCGCTCCGTCCACGCCCCATCCGGCCCGGACCGAGGTGAAGCGGGTGGAGGAGGCCATGGACGTGACTCAGGGCAAGCTGGGTATGGGCTTTGCCTGCGGCAGCGACGACTACGCCGCCGCGCTGATGGGCAATACCCTGTTTGGCGGCAGCAGCAACTCCAAGCTGTTTTTGAACGTGCGGGAGAAGCTGTCCCTGTGCTACTACGCCTCGTCCGCCTACCACCGGCAGAAGCGGCTCATCACCGTCTCCTCCGGCATTGAGTTCCAGAACTACCAGAAGGCCTATGACGAGATCATGGCCCAGCTGGCCGCCGTGCAGGCTGGCCGCCTGGAGGACTGGGAGCTGGAGGGCGCCCGCAGTACGCTGCTGAATGCCTACGCCTCCATGGGAGATTCCCAGGGGAAGCTGGAGAACTTCTACCTGGGCCAGGCGGCCACCGGACAGGAGGACACGCCGGAGCTGCTGGCGGAGCAGGTGCGGCACGTGACGGCGGAACGCATCTTTGACGCCATGCAGACCGTCTCTCTGGATACGGTGTACTTCCTGAAGGGAAAGGAGACTGCGGAATGAAGCAGACGTTTTACGAGCGGATCGGCGAGTCCGTCTACCGGGAGGTGCTGCCCAACGGATTGCAGGTCTGCGTGGTCCCCAAGCCGGAGCACGCCAAGAAGTACGCCTTCTTTGCCACCCGGTACGGCGGGATGGACACCCGCTTCTGTCTGGACGGTAAGTGGCTGGACACACCGGCGGGCATTGCCCACTACCTGGAGCACAAGATGTTCGACACCAAGGAGGGTAACGCCCTCCAGGAGCTGGCGAAAAACGGCGCGGAGCCCAATGCCTTCACCTCCAACGCCATGACCGGCTACTACTTCGACTCCACGGAGCACTTTGAGGAGAATCTGGAGATCCTGCTGTCCTTCGTCTCTATCCCCTATTTCACGGAGGAGAGCGTGGCCAAGGAGCAGGGCATCATCGGCCAGGAGATCCGCATGATCGAGGACAACCCCGACTGGCAGCTCTACACCCGGATGATGCAGGCCCTGTACCAGAAGAGCACTGCCCGGACCTCTATCGCCGGGACGGTGGAGAGTATCTCCCACATCACAGCGGAGACGCTGTACGACTGCCACAAGGCATTCTACACCCCCTCCAACATGATTTTGACAGTGGTGGGCAACGTGGATCCGGTCCATGTGGCGGACCTGGCCCGGCGGATCCTACCCCGGGAGGGCGGGCCTGCGATCCCCCGGGACTACGGCCAGGAACCCGCCCAGGTGGCGGCAAAGGAGACCCGCATGGCCATGGAGGTCTCTGCCCCTCAGTTCCTGACGGCCTACAAGTGCGCCCCGGCGGCGGACGGGGAGGACTACCTCCGTACCGCCGTTCTGGGAGACATGGCCTGCGACATCCTGCTGGGGGATTCCAGCCACCTGTACCAGCGGCTCTATGAGGAGGGGGTCATCAACACCAGCTTCGGCGGCGCCTTTGAGATGATGCCGGGCGTGGCATACCTCTATGCCGGCGGCGACAGCAAGGACGCCCGCCGGGCCGCCGCTGAGATCCAGAGGGAGGCGGAGCGCCTGGCAGCGGAGGGCATCGACGAGGACTATTACCAGCGGGTGCGCCGGGCGTCCTTCGGCTCCAACCTCCGGGGGCTGAATTCCTTTGAGAACATCGCCGTGACCCTGACGGAGGGGTATTTCCACGGCTATGATCCCTTCCGCTTCCCCCAGGTGTTCGACTCCATCACCAAAGAGGACGTGGCCGCCTTCCTGCGCCGCAATCTGACCGCGGAGCGGGCTGTGCTCAGCGAGATCGTGCCCAGGGAGAACTGAATCCAAGACAGAGAAAGAGGGGGAACCCCATTTGAGAGCATTACAGGATATGCCCATCAGCTTTCCCGGCCTGTTCGGGGACTGGTCCTTCAATCCCGACCCTATCGCCGTCCATATCGGCCATGGGATCTACTGGTACGGCATCATTTTGGCCATCGGCCTGCTGGCGGGCCTGGTGCTGTGCATGAAGCAGGCCAAGCGCTACGGCCTGACAGAGGACAATGTGCTGGATATGGTGCTGTGGGCGGTGCCCAGCTGCATCATCGGCGCCCGCCTTTACTATGTGATCTTCTATCTGGACCTCTACCGCAACGCCGATGGCAGCTTAAACTGGGGCGAGATGGTGGCGGTCTGGGACGGCGGCCTAGCCATCTACGGCGCGGTGATTGCCGGGGCCATCGTGGCATTTTTCTACACCCGGCACAAGAAGATCAAGATGGGCGCCATGACGGACCTAGCGGTGATGGGCCTGCTGCTGGGCCAGTGCATCGGCCGCTGGGCCAACTTCATCAATCGGGAGGCCTTCGGCGCCGAGACTACGCTGCCCTGGCGGATGCGCCTATGGACCAGCGCCACGGAGTATATCGAGGTCCATCCCACGTTTTTCTATGAGAGCCTGTGGAATCTGATCGGGCTTCTGCTGATCCTGCTCGTGGTCTCCAAAGCCCGCCGGTTCGATGGGGAGAACACTTGGTTCTACTTCCTGTGGTACGGCCTGGGCCGGTTCTGGATCGAGGGGCTGCGGACGGACAGCCTGTATCTCTTTAACTGGACGTTCCTGGGGCAGCCCATCCGGGTGTCTCAGGCGCTGAGTCTGCTTCTGGCAGTCACCGCCGCGGTGATGCTGTTCTACAACATCAAGATCAAAAAGCACTCGCGGGATGAGTTGCTGGTGAATCAGGTGGCGGCGGAAGCCGCCGAGGGGACGGCAGAGGCGGATATTTCCACGGCGGAAGCGGGAGAGAGTGTCCCTGCCGGACAGGAGGAGCCGGAGTTCCCCCAGCCGCCGGAGACCCAAAACGGGGAAGGGGGGAGAGACTGATGGCAACACGCATTGACGGCAAGGCGCTGGCGGCCAAGGTCAAGGCGCAGACGGCAGAGGCAGCGAAGTCCCTGTACCGGCGGCCGGGCCTTGCGGTGATCCTGGTGGGGAATGACCCCGCCTCCCGGGTCTATGTGACCGGGAAGGAAAAGGACTGCGCCGAGTGCGGTTTTTTGAGCTTTGAGCACGCCCTGCCGGAGGACACCACACAGGAGACGCTGCTGGACCTGATCCAGGAGCTCAACCGCGACCCGCAGGTGGACGGCATCCTGTGCCAGCTTCCTTTGCCCGGGCATCTGGACGAGGAGGCGGTGCTGAACGCCATCGCCCGGGACAAGGACGTGGATTGCTTCCACCCCTATAACGTGGGCCGCCTGATGATCGGTGATCCGGTGTTTCTGCCATGCACCCCTGCCGGCGTCATGGAGATGCTGCGGGAATACGGCATCCCCGTCCGGGGCAGGCGGTGCGTGGTGCTGGGCCGCAGCAATATCGTGGGCAAGCCCATGGCCATGCTGCTGCTCCAGCAGGACGGCACCGTGACGGTCTGCCACTCCAAGACGCCGGGACTGGCGGCCATCACCCGGGAGGCGGACATCCTGGTGTCCGCTGTGGGCCGGGTGGGTCTTGTCACACCGGATATGGTGAAGGAAGGGGCCGTGGTCATCGACGTGGCCATGAACCGGAACAGCGAGGGCAGGCTCTGCGGCGATGTAGACTTCGCCGCGGTAGAACCCAAGGCATCCTACATCACTCCGGTGCCCGGCGGCGTGGGGCCCATGACCCGGGCCATGCTGATGCGCAATATCCTCACCGCAGCCCGGAACCACCAGGCGGAGAAGTGAACAGACGAAAAGAGCGCCGCGGCCAAAAGCCGCGGCGCTCTTGATTTGTATGGGGAGAAGCTACCGTTCCTCCCGGAAATACGCCAGACCCAGGCTGGCGGGGGGCTGATTCTCCTTCTTGTTCCGCAGGGAGACAAAAATCAGCACCGCGATGGTCACGAGATACGGCAGCATGTTGAAGAGGTACGTGTCCCGCCGGCCCAGGCCGGGGATGATGAGGTACACCCAGAACAGCAGGCCGAACAGGTAGGAGCCCCAGATAGCGTTGACTGTCCGCCAGGTGGCGAAGATCACCAGCGCCACGGCCAGCCAGCCCAGGGACTCGATGGTGCCGTCGTTGGCCCAGGTGCCCTTGATGTAGTCCATGGTGTAGTACAGGCCGCCGAGACCGGAGATACCGGCGCCCACGCAGGTGGCCAGGTACTTGTTGCGGGAGACGTTGATGCCCGCCGCATCGGCCGTGGCAGGATTCTCACCCACGGACCGCAGGTTCAGGCCCGGCCGGGTGCGGTTGAGGAACAGCTGCAGCACCACGGCCAGCACAATGGCCAGATATACCATGAAGCCATAGCTGAACAGCAGCCGCCCAGGAAGCCCCAGGTCCGACAGGCCGGGGATGGTGGCCCGGTACACGGCGCTGGTGGCGGCTACGGAGATCTGGCCCACGCCGCCGGCCATGGAGTTCAGGGTGCCGCCGAAGAAGTTGGCCACACCGCCGCCGAAGATGGTCAGCGTCAGACCGGTGACGTTCTGGTTGGCCCGGAGGGTGATGGTCAGGAAACTGTACAGCAGACCGCCCAGGGCGGAGGCGGCGAACGCCGCCAGCAGAGAGATCACCAGACACACGAAACCGGAGGGATCGGGATTGTTGAACTCATAGAAGAAGGAGGCCGCCAGTCCCGCAATACCGCCCAGATACATGATCCCGGGGACGCCCAGGTTCAGGTTGCCGGATTTCTCTGTCAGGATCTCGCCCATGGCGCCGAACAGAATGACGGTGCCGAACTGGATAGCAGACTGAATCAGCTGAACAATTTGGTCGACGCTCATTTGGCCCCCTCCTTTCCGCCCCGCAGGATGATGCGGTAGTTGATGAAAAATTCGCTGCCCAGAATGAAGAACAGGATGATGCCCGTAATGATATTGGAGGCGTAGTCATTCAGGTTGAACTGGGAGGCGATCTGAATGGCGCCCTTCTGCAGAAACACCAGCAGGAAGGAGATCAGGATCATCACAAAGGTGTTGAACTGAGCCAGCCAAGCCACGATGATGGCGGTGAAGCCACGTCCGCCGGCGGTGGAGGTGGAGATGGTGTGGCTGGCGCCGGCCACGGCGATGAAGCCTGCCAGACCGCAGATGGCGCCGGAGATAGCCATGGTGCGGATGGTGACCTTCTTCACGTTGATGCCGGCGTACCGGGCGGTGTTCTCGCTGTCGCCCACCACGGAGATCTCATATCCCTGCTTGGAATATTTCAGGTACAGGAACATCCCCACCGTCAGCAGCAGCACCAGGACAACGTTCAGGCCGTATTCCTGGCCGAACAGCTCCGGGAACCAGCCGTCCTTGGTTCGCTGGTTGATAACGCCCACGGTATTGGAGCCCACGGGATTTTCCCACAGGGCCACAAAGTAACTGGTGAGCTGGATGGCCACGTAGTTCATCATCAGGGTGAACAGCGTTTCATTGGTGTTCCACACAGCCTTGAAGGTGGCGGGCACCATGCCCCACGCCGCACCAGCCAGCAGGCTGACCACCGCCATGATGACCAGCAGCAGGGGGGTGGAGATATCGCCGCCGAAGGCCCGCATAAACCCGGCGGTGACGATGCCGCCGATGAGGATCTGTCCCTCGGCGCCGATGTTCCAGAAGCGCATCTTGAAGGCGGGGGCCAGCCCCACGCCGATGCACAGCAGCATCATGGCATCCCGGACAGTAACCCAGCTGCGCCGGGGGGTGCCGAAGGCGCCGTCAAAGATGCCCTCGTACACCTGGAAGGGGTTCAGCTTGGTGACGGCGAAGATGAAGATGCCGCTCACGACCAGGGACAGCAGCACCGCGATGATCCGGATGGCCCATGCCTTGGGGCGGGCGATGCCGTCCCGCTTGGCGATGCGGAGCAGAGGCTCCCTGTGGGTCTTACCCTGTGTCATGCCTCCTTCGCCTCCTTTACAAAGCGGGTCATCAGCAGGCCCACTTCCTCTTTGGTGGTGGTGCGGCCGTCCACAATACCGCTGACCTGGCCGCCGCAGAGCACCAGGATCCGGTCGCACAGCTCCAGCAGCACGTCCAGGTCCTCGCCCACATAGATGACGGCCACGCCTTTCAGCTTCTGCGCCGTCAGCAGGTTGTAGATGGTGTAGGAGGTGTTGATGTCCAGGCCCCGCACCGCGTAGGCGGTCATCAACACCGAGGGATTCTGGGCGATCTCACGTCCCACCAGGACCTTCTGCACGTTGCCGCCGGAGAGCCGGCGGACCGGCGTGTTGATGCTGGGGGTCAGCACATCCAGTTCCTCCTTCACCCGCTCCGCCAGCTGGCGGGGCGGCTTGCGGTCCAGCAGGGGGCCCCGGCCGGAACGGTAGGTCTTGAGCATCATGTTGTCCGCCATGCCCATAGAACCCACCAGTCCCATGCCTAGCCGGTCCTCCGGCACAAAGGCCATGGACACGCCGATGTCGTGGATCTGCCGGGGATTCTTGCCCAGCAGCTCCTCACCGCCCTTGTCCACCGGCACATGCTGACCGGCGATGGGTTCGTCGGGGGCGGGGGGGATGATAGATGACGTGGGACCCGGGCTGGGTAACCCGCAGGCCGGCGATGGCCTCCAGCAGTTCCTTCTGGCCGCTGCCGGAGATGCCGGCAATGCCCAGAATCTCCCCGCCGTAGGCGTCGAAGGAGACATGGTCCAGAGCCTTGATGCCGTCGGGAGTCAGGACCGTCAGATCCTTCACCTCCAGCCGCAGGTTGCGGTCCTCCACCAGGGGACGGTCGATGTTCAGCGTTACTGCATGGCCCACCATCATGTCCGTCAGCTTCTGGGGAGAAGTGTCGCAGGTGGCCACGTCCCCGATATAGCGGCCCTTGCGGAGCACCGCCACCCGGTCGGACACGTCCATGACCTCGTGGAGCTTGTGGGTGATGATGACCAGGGCCTTGCCGTCTGCCTTCATATTCCGCATGACATCGAAGAGCCGGTCCGTCTCCTGGGGGGTCAGCACGGCGGTGGGCTCATCCAGGATCAGGATGTCTGCGCCCCGGTAGAGGACCTTGATGATCTCCACCGTCTGCTTCTCCGACACGGACATGTCGTAGATCTTCTTGTTGGGATCAATGGAAAAACCATATTTCTCACTGATCTCCAGGATTTTGGCGGAGGCGGCCTTCAGATCCAGCTTGCGCTCTCCGTCCAGCCCCAGGACGATGTTTTCCGCTGCGGAGAACACGTCCACCAGCTTGAAGTGCTGGTGGATCATGCCGATGCCGCAGGCAAAGGCGTCCTTGGGGGAGGCAATGGTGGTGGGCTCGCCGTTCACCAGGATCTTCCCTTCGTCCGGGAAGTAGATGCCGGCCAGCATATTCATCAGCGTGGTCTTGCCGCTGCCGTTCTCCCCCAGCAGGGAGAGGATTTCGCCCCGCCTGATCTCCAGGGAGATATCGTCGTTGGCAACCACCTTGCCGAACCGCTTTGTGATGTGCCGCAGTTCAATGGCAGTGGTATGTTCCAAACAGATCATCCTTTCTTTTAGTGTCGGTTCCGCGCCATGGCCGCAGGCACATGCCTGCGGCGCGGGCCTCCGGAGGGAAAAGAAAAGGGAAAAAAGACCCCGGCGGCCGATGCCGCGGAGGGGATGGAGCGATTTGAGAGAAAGGGGCTGCCAAAGGGCAGCCCCTTTCGTTGGATATTTAGTTGTTGTTCAGCTCAGTGATGCCGTCGATCCGCAGGGAGAAGTACGGAGCGGAGCGCAGCACGGACTCCTGGAAGGCGCCGTCCACGATGGCCTCGCCGGTGTCGTTGACAAAGTCGCCGTCGCTGTCCAGACCGAACGCAGATGTCACATGACCGTCGGCGTCCACCTGATAGGACCCGTCGGCAGCGGGCTGGCAGGTGAACTTGGAGGTGTCGAACACCTTCAGGCTGCCGTCCTTGATGCTGGACCAAGCGGCGTCCACGGCCTCCTGGGTGCCCTCGGCGCACTCAGGCCCCAGCTTGGAGATCATCACAGCGTCCTCACTGATGCCCACGGCATAGTCCACGGGCACTTCCTCGCCGGCGATGAACTTCTCCAGGGTGTCCCGGTACAGGACGGACCAGTTGTTCTGGGAAGAGGTCAGAGCGGCGGTGGGCGCCACTTCCAGCATATCAATGTTGTAGCCCACAGAGTAGACCACAGAGCCGGCATCCTTCTGCGCCTGGACGGCGGAGGGGGCACCGGTGGAGTCGGCGTGCTGGCCGATGATGACGCAGCCGCGGGCCATCAAGGCATTGGCGGCCTCGCCCTCAGCCACGGGATCATACCAGGAGTTGGTGTACTGGACCTCCATGTAGGCCTCGGGAACCTGGGTCTGGATGCCCAGCAGGAAAGCGGTGTAGCCACAAACCACCTCGGCATAGGGATAGGCACCCACATAGCCCACCTTGGGATCGGTGACGGTGCCGGCGTCCATCAGCTCTTTGAGCTTCATGCCGGCCACCACGCCGGAGACGTAGCGGGACTCATATGTATAGGGGAACAGGTTCTTGTAGTTGTCCAGACCGGAGGTGGCGGCCATGTCGCCGGTGCAGGAGACGAAGGTAACGTCGGGATAATCCTCGGCGGCATCCAGCATGTAGCTCTGGTGGCCATAGGAGTCAGAGAAGATGATATTGCAGCCCTCTTCCGCCAGATCCACGGCGGCGTCATAGCAGTTTTCATCCTCCGCGATGTTGTAGCGGAAAATAACCTGAGAATTGGCATCAATACCTAACTCTTCACAGGCGGCAGTCAGGCCCTCGATATGGGCCGCGTCATAACCGGAGTTGATGTCGTGGACGCAGATCAAACCGATCTTGACATCCGCGGCGCTGCCGCTGGATTCCTCATTGGCGGCGGGGTCTTCGGCGGGGCTGTCGGTGCTCTCCTCGTCGGAGCCGCCGCAGGCCGCCAGGCTGAGCGCCATGACCAGCGTCAGCAGCAGTGCAAGGAACTTCTTCATTCTACTTTCCTCCTTAAAATAAAATTGGGTGGATCACTGCAAGGGACAAAGCGGGGTGTTTCCCCTCTCTATTGCCATCATACAGGGTCAAACGGAAAAATTCAACCGGATTTTTACTTTTTTTAGGCGGATAAACCAAAAAAATACCGATCTAAATAGGTCGACCTTTGGCAGTGTGCACAATAATAAGACGAAAAAGACAAACAAGGAGAGCGTTTTTTTCGCTCTCCTTGTAGAAAATTGACAGATTGACCTTTTTTGGATCTTACATGGAGACGGCGGTGCCGGTTTTTCCGGCGATGCCGTCCTTGGCCTTCTCCAGCAGGGTGATGAGGGCCGTGCGGCCGGGCTTGGACGCGGCGAACTTCACGGCAGCCTGGACCTTGGGCAGCATGGAGCCGGGGGCGAACTGGCCTTCCGCCTCGTACTGCCGGGCCTCCTCCGGCGTCAGGTGATCCAGCCACTTCTGATCCGGCTTGCCGAAGTTGATGGCCACCTTCTCCACGGCGGTGAGGATGATGAGGGCGTCCGCGTCCAGGCTCTCCGCCAGCAGCTCGGAGGCGAAATCCTTGTCGATGACGGCGCCTGCGCCCTTCAGGTGGTTGCCCTCCGTCCGGTAGACGGGGATACCGCCTCCGCCGCAGCCAATGACTACCTGGCCCGCCTCCATCAGCGTACGGATGGTCTCGATCTCCACAATGGCTTTGGGTTTGGGAGAGGCCACGCAGCGGCGCCAGCCCCGGCCTGCGTCCTCCATGACGCAGTTGCCCCGGCGGCGCATCTCCTCCGCCTCCTCCTCAGTCATAAAGGTACCGATGGGCTTGGAGGGATTCTGGAAAGCCGGATCCGCCGGGTCTACCTCCACCTGGGTGAGGACGGTGGCCACGGGCTTTTGGATGCCGCGGTTCAGCAGTTCCTCCCGCAGGGAGTTCTGCAGGTCATAGCCGATATACCCCTGGCTCATGGCAGTGCAGACGGACATGGGGGCGATGGGATGGCTGTGATCCTCCCGGGAGAGGGTGGTCATGGCGATGTTGATCATGCCTACCTGGGGGCCGTTGCCGTGGGCCACCACCACCTGATGGCCCTCCTGAATCAGGTCCACGATGGCCTTGGCGGTGTGCTTCACAGCGACCATCTGCTCCGGCAGGTTGTTGCCCAGGGCGTTGCCGCCCAAGGCGATAACGATACGTTTGCCCATAGTTGGTGTATCCCTTCTTCACAAATGATAGTGGTCGAACCTATCAGATAGTTTTGGCGGGAACGCCCGCGCTATTCCCGCCAAAACTTGAAATTTTTAGAACGATCAGAACAGCTTCCGCTTGCTGCCCTGGTCCAGGGCCATCAGCGCGGAGACCGGGTCCTTCACTTTGCTCATCAGGATCATGGCCGCGATGATGTAGGGCTTGTAGCTGGCCTCCTTGTACAGGGGCACCAGGTACCGGTCGAACACGGAGTTGTCCACCTCGCCCTCCGGGCAGCTGAGGCCGGTGATATCGGCGGGCAGGCAGTGCAGGTACAGGGCCTTGCCGTTCTTCGTCCGCTTCATCATCTCTTCGGAGCAGGTCCAGTCCTTGTGCTGGGCGTTCTGGGCCAGCAGCTGCTTCTCCAGAGCGTCGATACCCGCCTGGTCACCGGCCTGATACAGCTTGGTCCGCTGCTCCATGGCGGCAAAGGGCGCCCAGCTCTTGGGATAGACGATGTCGGCGCCGTCGAAGGCCTCCTCCATGGTGGAGACCTTCTTGTAGGAGCCGCCGGTGGCCGCCGCGTTCTTCTTGGCGATCTCCTCCACCTCGGGCATCACCTCATAGCCCTCGGGATGGGCCAGCACCACGTCCATGCCGAAGCGGGTCATCAGGCCGATGACGCCCTGGGGCACGGAGAGGGGCTTGCCGTAGGAGGGCGAGTAGGCCCAGGTCATGGCGATCTTCTTGCCCTTCAGGTTCTCCACGCCGCCGAAGTGGTGGATGATGTGCAGCATGTCAGCCATGCACTGGGTGGGGTGGTCGATGTCGCACTGGAGGTTCACCAGGGTGGGCTGCTGTTCCAGAATGCCGTCCCGGTAGCCCTCCTTCACGGCATCCATGAAGGTCTTCTGGTACTTGTGGCCCTCGCCGATGAACATGTCATCCCGGATACCGATGACGTCGGCCATGAAGGAGACCATGTTGGCGGTCTCGCGGACGGTCTCGCCGTGGGCGATCTGGCTCTTCTTCTCGTCCAGGTCCTGGACGGTCAGACCCAGCAGGTTGCAGGCGGAGGCGAAGGAGAACCGGGTGCGGGTGGAGTTGTCCCGGAAGATGGAGATGCCCAGGCCGGAGTCAAAGATCCGGGTGGACTTGTTCCGCTCCCGCAGGTCCCGCAGGGCGTCGGCCACGGTGAAGATGGCCTCCAGCTCCTCGTCGGTCTTGTCCCAGGTCCAGTAGAAGTCGGACTTGTACATGTTGTTGATGTGCAGCTTTTCCAGATGCTTGGCCAGCTCGATGGTCTTGGACATATTCAGCACTCCTTGTAATATGTGAAATTGTAGATGTATGGCGGCTCCGCCGCAGCGAAAGGAAAAACCAGGAAAAGGGTCTAGGGAAAAACCCAGGTTTTTCCCAGTTGATTTGCCTCCGGCAAATCAAGCAAATCGAATCATTTTCGCCGCGGCGTGTACGTGGCGAAAATGCCTTGACCCAGCCCCCCTTCGAAGCTCACCGGATATCGTTATCCGTGAGGCTCTGCCGGAACTCGGTGACGTCAGCGGTCTTGTTCTCGGGCTTGTACAGGCCGGGTACTGCGGCGTACAGGGCGGCACAGGTCACCAGATCCTGCTTCCAGGTGATCTCATTGGGGGCATGAGCCTGGGACTCGGCGCCGGGGCCAAAGCCCACGCAGGGGATGCCATATCGGCCCTGGATGGACACGCAGTTGGTGGAGAAGGTCCACTTGTCGGTGAGGGGGCGGCCCTCCCGCAGGTGCATGGCGTCCCGCTTCTGGTCCGCGTCGGCATGGCCGATGCGCTTGTCGCCCCACAGGGCATGGTGAGCGTCCACCAGCGCCTGGACATGGGCGGCGCTCTCCTTGTTGATCCAGGTGGGGAAGAAGCACTCCGTCTCATAGACCTCGCCGGTCCAGGCGGGCCGGTCATACATGTACATGCTGACCTTCACATCGTCTCCGTACTTCTGGACGGCGGGCAGCTGCCGGATCTCCTCCAGGCAGGAGTCCCAGGTCTCGCCGGCGGTCATGCGCCGGTCGATGGAGATGGCGCAGCTGTCCGCCACAGCGCAGCGGGAGGGAGAGGTGTAGAAGATCTGGCTGACGGTGCAGGTGCCCCGGCCCAGGAACTGGGCGTCCTCGTAGTGCTCCGGATTGAATTCCGGATTCAGCATCTTCACCAGGCCCTTCACCCGGTTGGAGGGGCCGTCGCCGCTCTCGTTCAGGGCCCGGACATCCTGGAGGATGTCGGCCATCTTGTAGATGGCGTTGTCGCCCCGCTCCGGCGCGCTGCCGTGGCAGCTGACACCCTTGACGTCCACCCGGATCTCCATGCGGCCCCGGTGGCCCCGGTAGATGCCGCCGTCGGTGGGTTCGGTAGACACCACGAACTCGATCTTGCTGCGGGCGTCCTCCTGGCCCTGGAAGTCCTTGTTGACGATGTACTGCCAGCACATGCCGTCGCAGTCCTCTTCCTGGACGGAACCCACCACCATGATCTTGTAGCCGGCGGGGATCAGGCCCAGATCCTTCATGATCTTGGCGCCGTACACGGCGGAGGCCATGCCGCCCTCCTGATCGCTGCCGCCCCGGCCGAAGATGACGGCGTCGTCCTCATAGCCCTGATAGGGGTCGGCCTCCCAGTTGTTGATGTTGCCGATGCCCACGGTGTCGATGTGGGAGTCGAAGGCGATGATCTTGTCGCCGTCGCCCATCCAGCCGATGACGTTGCCCAGGCCGTCGATCTCCACCTTGTCATAGCCCAGCTTCTCCATCTCCGCCTTGATGCAGTGGACAACCTCCTTCTCCTCACAGCTCTCGCTGGGGTGAGAGATCATCTCTCGCAGGAACCGGGTCATGTCGGCCTGATAGCCTTGGGCCGCCGCTTTGATCGCTTCAAAATCCATATCGCTGACCTCCATATCAATGTTTGGAATCCCGTCATTTCCACATCACGGATTGGCTTACCTATCCCTATCATAGCATAAGAAAACAGGATGTCAAACAAAAAATGAGAAAACCTAAAAATTTTTTTGAATCTCCGGTGCGGAATGCGCCGTCCGGCCGAAATGATTGCAAAACCAAAGGGCTTGTGATATATAATGGTAGAGTAAAAAGAACAGCAGATTTGGGATGGGGAGAGCTTATGCCGATACCGGAAAACGTGGAAAACCTGCGGAGAGTTTCCGCAAAGAGCAGCATTTATCAAGTGGTATGCAGCTGGATCATCACGGGTGTGCTGAAGCCGGGAGAAAAGATCGTTGATTCCGAGCTTGCGAAGCGATTCAATGTCAGCCGGACCCCGGTGCGGGAGGCCATTCAGATCCTGGAGGGACAGAAGCTCGTCTATGTGGTGCCGGGCCGGGCTACGGTGGTGGCGGATATTGACCCTGCGGATATTGAAAAATGCTACCGAACGCTGGCGGAGCTGCAGGGTCTGGCGGCAGAGCTGGCCTGCGGCAGCCTCACGGACCGGGAACTGGAGCAGCTGGAGCGGATTCACGCCGCCTTTGTGGATGCCTGCGGCCGTAATGACGGCACCGATGCGATCACGCAGGACAGCCTCTTCCATGACGCGATTGTCCGCGGGGCACACAACGAGTATGTGGAGGAATTTTCCCACACCATGATCCTCCATATCCAGCGGATCAAATACCATTATTTCCACTGTGACCGGCTGCGAAAGATTTCCGTTTCCCAGCATGGGGAAATCCTTCAGACCATCCAGGCCCGGGACAGCGCCCGCGCGAAGGAGCTGATGCGGAGTCACTGGCTCTGCTCCATGGAAAACAGCCTGCGGGATGTTGCGGGCATGATCCATGGAGTCGGCGGGGAATCCGGACAGGATGTTCTGACAAAGTAAAGATGGGAAGGGAGAGCAAGAGAGAGGACGCGGAGAGAATCCGGGTCCTCTCGATGTTTTCTGGGCGAATTCCATAAAATTGTATCCGGCCTCTGGTACGTTCCGTAGAAATCCTTTGGAGAGGCCGGGCTTTCGTTGACTTCCACAAGAGTGCGGTTCATAATGAATATGCGATATATTACATATTGCATATAAAGTATGACAGAGGTTGAGAAAGGAGCAGAGACATGGACAGAGACCAGCGGCTGATTGCGTTTTGCCAACAGGCTGTTCGAATCCCCAGTCCCTCCGGGCAGGAACGGGAAGTGGCCCAGCTGATGAAGCGCAAGATGGAAGAGTATGGTTTCGACGAGGTGCTCATCGACAGGTATGGCAGCGTACTGGGCCGGATGCGGGGCCGCCGGCCGGGAAAGACCATCCTTCTGGATGGGCACATTGACAATGTGGATGTGATCGACGCCGACGAGTGGACCCATGACCCCTTTGGCGGCGAAATCGACCAGGGGCGGATTTACGGCCGGGGCACATCGGATATGAAGGGCAGCGTGACGGCCATGATCTCTGCGGTTGCCCACTTTGCCGAGGACAGCGGCCGCGACTTTGCCGGAGAGATTTGCGTGTCCTGCACCGTTCATGAGGAGTGTTTTGAGGGGGTCTCCTCCCGGGAGATTACCCGGCTGGCGAAGCCGGACTTTGTCATCATTGGCGAAGCGACGTCCACCACTGTCAAGATCGGCCAGAGAGGGCGCGCGGAGGTGGTTGTGGAAACAGAGGGGGTGAGCTGCCATTCCTCGAATCCGGACAAGGGCGTTAATGCGGTCTACCACATGATGGCTGTGATCGAGGAGATCCGCCGGATCATCCCCAACGAGCACCCCATTCTGGGAAAAGGGATTCTGGAGCTGACAGACATCATCTCGTCCCCATATCCGGGCGCCTCGGTGGTCCCGGCCCTCTGCCGGGCCACCTTCGACCGGCGGACCCTGACAGGGGAGAACGAGGCCGTGATTCTCGGCCAGGTGGAGGAGGCAATCGCCCGCGCCAGGGAAAAGATCCCCGGCTTGAAGGCGCGGACCTATCTGGCAGAGGGGAAGGAGGTCTGCTGGACCGGGGAGGCCATCGCCGCGAAGCGGTATTTCCCGGCGTGGCTCATTGATGAGGACAATGAATATGTGCAGAAGGCGCTGGCCGGTCTGAAGAAAGCGGGAATCGAGGCGCCGATCTCTCACTTCTCTTTCTGCACAAACGGCAGCCACTTCTGTGGCGAGGCGGGGATTCCCTGCATCGGCTACGGCCCCTCTTTGGAGAGCCTGGCCCATGTGCGGGATGAATACATTGAAATTGAGCAGCTGACAAAGGCATGCAGAGGCTTCGCCAGCATCCTCCGGGAGCTGACACAGTAGAGCGCGGACTAGAAATCACGAATTTAAAAGGAATGGTTATAGCATTGGAGTAAATCTGATTATTATTGATAAGGAGAATGGACCGTATGGAACAGATTTTGAAATCAATCTCCAGCTTTCTGTGGGGTGCTCCAGTCCTGATCCTCCTGGCCGCCGTTGGGCTGCTGTTTGGATGTAAGACAAAATTTTTCCAGTTTCGCAAGTTCGGCTATATTTTAAAGAATACTGCCGGCGAGATGTTTAAAAAAGGCGGCGGCGCAAAAGGGAAGGAAGGAACGCTGACGCCGCTGCAGGCGGTGAGCTCCGCGCTGGCCGGCTGCGTAGGAACGGCGAACATCGCAGGCGTGGCCACCGCCATGGTGGTGGGCGGCCCTGGCGCCGTGTTCTGGATGTGGGTCGTCGCCCTGCTGGGAATGCTGACGAAATGCGTTGAGGTTACGCTGGGCCAGTACTACCGTGTCAAGGGAGAGGACGGCGTTTATTATGGCGGCCCCATGTACTACATTGAGCGGGGAATGGGCAGAAAGTGGAAACCCCTGGCCGTCATTTTCTCTGTCACTATCATTTTGGGCGGCCTGGGAACCGCTGCGTTCGCCCAGCCCTATACCATGTCCACCGCTGTGCAGAACAGCCTGGGAATTCCCGCATGGATTACCACCGTGGCGGCGGCCGTCATCTGCGGCGTGGTTCTGCTGGGCGGCGTCAAGTCCATCGGCGGCTTCTGCGAGAAGCTGACCCCCGCCATGTGCCTCATCTATGTGGTGGGAGTGCTGGGCGTGATCATCATAAATCTGGAACATGTGCCCGCCGCCTTTGCGGCGATTTTCCGCTATGCGTTTGCACCCATGCCCGCTGTGGGCGGTTTGGCGGGCTCCACAGTTGCGCTGGCGCTGCGGCAGGGCGCCGCCCGCGGGACCTTCTCCAACGAAGCGGGCTGCGGCTCTTCTCCCATCACCCATGCGACCGCCATCACCGATCACCCCTTTAAGGAGGGGATGTACGGCTGCTTTGAGGTATTTGTGGATACGCTGGTGGTATGCACGATGACAGCCCTCGGAATTCTCTGCGCGGGCCCTGAAATCTGGCAGTCCGGCCTGGAGGCGGAGGCGCTGACCATGGCCGCCTTTTCCACAGCGTACGGCAGCACGGTCGGCAAGCTCCTGGTCACCATTCCTCTGGCGTTGTTCGCATTCTCCACTATGGTGGGGTGGGAGATCAATTATGAATCCGCGTTCTTCTATTTGTTTCCCAAGGGAAAGCAGTCCAAGGTGTTCAAGTACGCCATCCGCATCCTGTGGCTGGTTCCCGGTTTCCTGGCTCTGGGGAAGACGCCCCAGGTGATTTGGACCATTGTGGATATTGTCTCGGGCTTCTGGTGCATCCCCAACGCCATCGCACTGCTGGCCCTGTCCGGTGTGTTCATGAGGATTTACCGGGATTATGAGAGCAAATATATCAGCAAGACCAAGCCGGTCTCCCAGCCCCTTGAGTATGTCGGGAAGGATTGACTGTCGGGCGGCGCTTGGGCGTTGACAGGCCGCTTCCAAGCGCAGAAAGCTGTGGACAGAGCATCAGGCGGCATCCGCAAACGACGTGGATGCCGCCTGATTTTTGGGACCGGCGGAGATCAAACACTTTTTTCGCAGACCTAAAAAAATATTTGCTAAAACATTGCAATCTCGGCTGGATGCTGGTATGATGCAGATATGAATATCGCTCTGGAAAGTGAGAAGGTGATCCCCTTGGAGAGCAACCGGCTGGAGATGCTCAAGCAGATTGCAGATGCCTTGGCGGCCCAGTTCGGGCCAAACTGTGAGGTTGTGATTCACGATTTGTCCGCGCAGAATGCGGAACACCCCATTGTCTATATTGTCAACGGCCATGTCACAGGCCGCAAGGTGGGGGACGGGGCCTCCTATGTCGTGGTGGAGCAGCTGACCACCAATGACCCGGCGCCTCGGGACCATTTGGCCTACCTGACCCGGACGCCGGACGGCAAGATCCTCAAATCCTCCACAGTCTATATCCGTAACAGCAAGGGCAAGGTCTCCGCCATTCTGGCCATCAACTACGACATCTCCAAGCTGCTGATGGTGGAGAGCGCGGTCCACGATCTGATCTCCACCGGCGAACCCCAGCAGGAGGAACCGGAGAAAATCGTCAACGTCAATGATCTGCTGGAGGAGCTGATCCAGCAGTCGGTGTCCCTGGTGGGCAAGCCCGTGGCCCTGATGAACAAGGAGGACAAGGTGCGGGCCATCCGCTTCCTGAATCAGAACGGCGCGTTTTTGGTGACCAAGTCCGGCGACAAGATCGCCAAGTATTTCGGCATCTCCAAGTACACTTTGTATTCCTATATCGACACAAAACAACAGGAGGGCAAGTAAGTATGATTGATCTGACCATCAACAAGACGGGCCTGGAGCACAATCTCCGCAAGGCGAAGGAAAATCGCATCATCATCCCCACCATCGCCCAGATGCAGCACCCGGAGACCATCCCGGAGAAGATCCGGGAGCGGCTGAAGACCGTGGGCCTCTGGGATGTGGATCCCCTGAACCTGTTCCGCATCACCTGGAAGAATGAGGCCAAGGAGAGCGGCGGACTGTTCCAGGCGGTGCCCAACTACATCGAGCTGCCCCCGGCGCTCACCGGCGTCCCCTGCCGGATCGTGGCCATGGTGGGCAAGTGGTTCCCCACCGGCTGCCACAAGGTGGGCGCCTCCTTCGGCTGCCTGGCCCCCCGTCTGGTGACCGGCCAGTTCGACGTGAACAGGCACAAGGCCGTGTGGCCCTCCACCGGCAACTACTGCCGCGGCGGCGCCTTCAACTCCCGGCTGCTGGGCGCCCAGGGCGTGGCCATCCTGCCGGCGGAGATGAGCCAGGAGCGGTTTGACTGGCTCCATGAGATCGGCGCCGAGGTCATCGCCACCCCCGGTTGCGAGTCCAATGTGAAGGAGATCTTCGACAAGACCAACGAGCTGAAGCAGGATCCCCAGTACATGATCTTCAACCAGTTCGAGGAGATGGGCAACCCCCTGTGGCACTACAATGTCACCGGCAACGCCCTGGCGGATGTGTACGAGGCCATCAAGCGCCCCGGTGACCGGTTCGCCGGCGCGGCTTTCACCTCCGGCTCCGCCGGTACCATGAGCGCCGGTGATCTGCTGAAGGAAAAGTATCCCCATCTGAAGCTGGCGGTGGGCGAGGCCCTCCAGTGCCCTACCATTCTGGAAAACGGCTTCGGCGGCCACCGGATCGAGGGCATCGGCGATAAGCACATCCCCTGGATCCACAACGTGAAGAACACCGACATGGTCATCGACATCGACGATGAGGACAGCCAGCGGCTGCTGCGCCTGTTCAACACCCCTGAGGGCCAGGCGTATTTGAAGAACGAGCTGCACCTGGACGACGAGCTGATCGAGAAGCTCACCTGGCTGGGCATCTCCGGCATCGCCAACGTGCTGTGCTGCATCAAGATGGCGAAATACTATGAGTTCACCGAGCGGGATGTGGTGGGCACCGTCCTCACCGACTCCGCCGTCATGTACGGCAGCCGCATCCAGGAGCTGAACGACCAGTATGGCGCCTACAATGCCCATGAGGCGGCCATGGACCATGCACTCCACATGCTGGGGCTGAAGCTGGACAACATGCAGGAGCTGACCTATGCGGACCGCAAGCGGGTCCACAACCTGAAGTATTACACCTGGGTGGAGCAGCAGGGCAAGACCGTGGAGGAGCTGAACGCTCTGTGGTACGACACGGAGGGCACCTGGGACACCGTCCACGCGCAGGCCAAGGACCTGGACGACCTGATCAACGCTTTCAACGAGGCCACCGGGCTGCTGAAAGACCTGTAAAACGCCGCAGGGCGGGGCAACCGCCCCGCCCTGCTTATTTATGTCTCCTCCGCGCGGATATAGGCATCCTCAGCCTCCTGCTGAATGCGGACCAGAATATCCCAGGCCCGGCTGGTCTCCTGCTGGTCCAGGGCCTTCAGAGCGTCGGCGATGCCGTTGAACAAAATCGTATAATATTGGGGGAAATTTTCGCGTTCCATATCCGCCACCTCCATAATATGTATTATATTGCACTATAAATTGTAATGCAATATGCAATATTATAAACGTGCGCATAACGCAATACGATTCGTCATATAAAAATATGGCGAGGTGTGCTATGCGGAAATTCAAAATTCCCTAAACCAGAATCAACAACGAACAAAACGATTCGTTTCCCCAACAGCGTTATTGACGCGGTAGAGGAGGCGATTCGTGGAACAGAATGTACGTTTTCCGCCTTTGTGATCGAAGCTACCCGGGTGGCTCTTGAGAATCTTCTGGAGGAGGAAACGTCAAAAGAGGAGTAACGCTATGAAACACGTTCTGTACGGCAAATGCGTCAAGTGCGGCAAGACCTACGACGCTGTGCCGGATCTGACCAACTGCGAATGCGGCGGCATTCTGGACATCGTCTACGATTATGACTACATCAGGACCCGGCTGACGAAGGAAAAGCTGGCGGCCCGACAGGACCATACCATGTGGCGCTACCGGGAGCTGCTGCCTGTGGAGGAGGACACGCCCAACACCCCCCTGCGGGTGGGCTGGAGTCCCCTGTACGAGGAGCCCCGCCTGGCGGAGCAGCTGGGCCTGAAGCGCCTGTGGGTAAAGGACGACGGCCAGAACCCCACCGCCAGTCTGAAGGACCGGGCCAGCGCCATGGCGGTGGCCAAGGCCCGGGAGGCGGGGGCGAAGGTGATCGCCTGCTCCTCCACCGGCAATGCCGCCAGCTCTCTCGCGGGCAACGCCGCGGCGGCAGGCCTCAAGACCTACATCTTCGTCCCCTCCCGGGCTCCCAAGGGCAAGGTGGCCCAGCTGATGACCTTTGGCGCCACCGTCATCTCCGTCCAGGGCAGCTATGAGGAGACCTTTGAACTGTCCAAGCAAGCCATTGACCGCTGGGGCTGGTACAACCGCAACGCCGCCATCAACCCCTACCTCTCCGAGGGCAAGAAGACCGTGGCCCTGGAGATCATGGAGCAGCTCTCCTGGCAGGTGCCGGACTATATCGCCATCAGCGTCGGCGACGGCTGCACCATCGCCGGCCTCTGGAAGGGCCTGAAAGACCTGTATGCCATTGGCTTCATTGACCGCCTGCCCCGGCTGATCTCCGCCCAGGCGGAGGGCTGCTGCCCCATCAACCGGGCCATTGCGGAGAACAAGCCCTGGGAGCCCATGGAGGAGAACACCCTGGCGGACTCCATCGCCGTGGGCGTGCCCCGGAATGCGGACAAGGCCCTGACGGCGATCCGGGAGTCGGACGGCATCGTGGTGAATGTCTCCGACCAGGAGATCATGGCCGCCCAGCAGCTGCTGGGCCGGACCTGCGGCGTGTTCGGAGAGCCCGCCGGCGTCACTGGCGCCGCCGGCGTGAAGAAGCTCTGCGAGCAGGGCGTCATCGGCAAGGATGACACGGTGGTCAGTGTGGTCACCGGCAACGGCCTCAAGGACGTGGCCAACGCCATTAAGGCCGCGGGAGAACCCATCTCCATCCCTTCCGACATGGACCGCCTGCTGGCGGCCTTTGCAGAAAAAGGCATCACTGTGGAATAAGCGGCAAGGGGCCGGCGGGAGACCGCCGGCCCTTTTTCTCGAAAAATTTTCTGATCCGCGCAACGATTCTCTCCCGTTTTCCGATGATATAGGTGAAAGCAGCTTTCATAAAGAGAGGGACTACCGTAGCGGATACGGAGAGGAAGCGGGGCGTTCCTCCGGGAAGGGCCTGCTGGGCCCGGTCAGCAGGCGGCACAGAGCCTTCTTGACTTTTCCCGCGCAGATTATATAATAATGTACGGTGCCTCCCGGGCACCATCCACCTGAGGGAATGAGAAAGAGGAGGCACCTGATATGACGTATCCCATGACCGTGGCGGGCCTGCGCCGGGACCTGCCCATCTGCAAAGTGACGGATGACCTGTACATCGGCGCGTTTATCGTGTTCGGCGATGCGGAGCTGACTGTGGCCTGCGCCCGGGAGCTTTTGAAGCTGGTCCGGGCGGAGGACTATGACTACATGCTGACGGCGGAGGCCAAGAGCATCCCCCTGATTCATGAGATGGCCCGCCAGTCCGGTGCGAAGAAGTATTTCATCGCACGAAAGGGTCCCAAGGCATATATGCCGGATCCTATCCACGTGGAAGACACCTCCATCACCACCGCGGGAACCCAGCGGCTGTATCTGGGCCGGGACGATGCGGAGCTGATCCGGGGCAAGCGGATCCTGCTGATGGACGATGTGATCTCCACCGGCGGTTCCCTTCACGCCATGGAACAGCTGGTGGCCCTGGCGGGCGGCACCGTCACCGGCCGAGTGGCCGTCCTGGCGGAGGGTGAGGCCGCAGAGCGCAGTGACATCAAGTTTCTGGAAAAGCTGCCGGTGTTCCATGCAGACGGTACTGTAAAAGACTGAAGTGAAGAGAGACCGGGCGCGCCGCTGACTCGTGGCGCGCCTTTTTCCGCATACGCTTGCAAAATCCTGGAAGAATGGTAGAATAAAGGCACAATGAAAACGAAGCATGTGGTCTATTGACTTCCGCACGTCAACGCGCCGGCGGCAGTGCTCTGCACCGCCGCCGTCACCGGCCGGGTGCCCTCCAGGTGCCGCTGTGGTTTCTGTTCAGCCTGCCTATGCTGTACCACATCGTGGTGGAGGACCGGCAGAAAGTGGGCTGGCCTGTCCATGACTGGCTGCCGGAGGCCAGCGCCTTGTGCTGTATGGAGGTACTGCCGTACTGTTCGCTGGCTATGCGGCGCCGGTATCCGGCGGAGGGGGGGAGTGCGTCCGCCGCTTTGGGGACCGGGACGACGGCCACCTGCTTCGGAGCCTGTCCTGCATCTTCGCTGTGTCGCCCTATCTGATGAAGACCCGGAACATCGCCCAGAACTATATCCGGGACGCAGTGGAGATCGCCCGAGCAGAACAGGATATCACACAGAAGCGGGCGGCGGGGATGGAGCACTTCGGCCTGCTGCACGTGCGGCTGGCGGTCTATGTGCGAACGGACCTGTGCCCGGGACCGGGAGATCGAGGTCAACATGACCGTCAAAAAGGAGATGTCCCCGGACACGGTCATCAAGCTCCGGTTCGACCCATCGGACACGGCGGACGTGGTCTATCAGCGGTTCAATGCCAAAGTCCAGGAGGTAAAGAACGTCTTGGAGGACACCTCCTTCGGCGCGCTGGCCGGCGCGTTCCATCTGGTGCCGGGTCTGCTGCTGAAATTCTTGGTGTGGGCCCTGCAGGTCAGCGACTACTTCGGCTGCCTGCCCAGCTCCATCACCCATCTCTCGCACTTCCACGGGTCGCTGTACATTACCTCCATGGCCTCACTGGGGATTCCGCCCATCTTCCATCACCTGTACGATTTCGGCAATGTGCCGGTATTCTGGTCTTTCGGCCGGAAGCGGCAGGCGTTTGAGTACCAGTGGGACGGCACGGTGGCCCGGCGGAGGTAGGTGGACGGCTGCTTCGTCACGGACGAGTGGATTGTGGACGGATTCTATTTCGCGGTCGCCATGCACAGTTTTCAGAATCTGATCCACGGTCCCTGGCAGCTGGACGAGCCGCCGGAGGAGGCCGTGCAGGATCAGCCCTGATATAGAGAGGAGGTCGTTTATGACGGACCACACCGTACCGCCCATCGGAATGCGGATGGTCAAAACCGCGGCGGCAGTGCTGATCTGCCTGCTGGTGTCCATGGCCGTGGACCGGGAGGATATGCGCATCTATTCCTCCATCGCGGCGCTGCTGTGCGTTCAGCCCTATGCGGAAGATACGAAGCGCATGGCCATCCAGCGGATTGTGGGCACAGCCATCGGCTCTGTGTTCGGCATCGCCACGCTGCTGCTGGAGATGGCCCTGGATATCCAGGGGACTTTGGTGGGCTACATCGTCATCGCTGCGGTGACCGTGCCCAACCTGTGGATCGCCGTGGTGCTGAAGTCCTCCAATGCGGCGGCCCTCTCAGGCATCGTGTTCCTCAGCATCACCGTCACCCATGTGACGGATGCCAGCCCCTGGATCTTCGCCTGGTACCGGGCGTCGGAGACGCTGGTGGGCATCGCGGTGGGCATCGCCGTCAACGCCTTCCAGCTGCCCCGCCGGAAGCGGCGGGATATGCTGTTCGTCTCCGGCCTGGACGGCTTGTTGCTGACGGAGCAGGGGACGCTGACACCGTACAGCCGGGTGAGCCTGAACCGGATGCTGGACGACGGGATGCAGTTCACCCTGTCCACCATGCGCACACCCGCCTCTGTGCGGGAGGCCACCCGGGACCTGCGGCTCCGCCTGCCCGTCATCGTCATGGACGGCGCGGCGCTGTACGACATGGAGAAGAAGCGGTATCTCCATGCCTGCGTCCTGCCCAGGGAGCTGGCCCTGCGGTGCGAGGCGGTGTTCCGGGCCCAGGGCATCCACTGCTTTCTCAACGGTGTACTGGATGATAACCTGATGATCTACTACGGGGAATTCCACCACGAGACGGAGCGGGCGATCTTTGAGAAGCTGCGGACATCCCCCTACCGGAATTATGTGAGCAGAAGCTACTACAAGGATTGCCCCATTGTGTACCTCATGGGCATTGATCTGACGGAGCGGATGCAGGCGCTGTATGACGCACTGGGGGAGGCGAGCCTGTTGGAACAGGTGAAGGTGCGGTTCTACCCTGCGGCGGAGTATCCCGGATACAGCTACCTGAAGATCTATGAGCGATCCGCCTCACGTGAGGCCATGCTGGAGCGGCTGAAGCAGGATCTGGGCATGGAGCGGAGCGTGGTGCTGACGACGCAGGAGGGCTGCGGAGACGTGGTGATCCGCGGCGGCGCCAACCAGGCGGTGAAGCGGCTGGGGCGGCTGTTTGAGCCCTATCTCTGGGAGCAGAAATAACACGGACGGAGCTGCGGCTCCGTCCGTGTTTTGCATTCGGAAAGAAAACCGGAGCAGGGACTTGACAAGTGTGGAAGCCTGTGTATAATATGAAGTATCCTTCATGTAAAAGACGCTTCACGAGAAGGGACCTTCACAATTATAGAAAGGGGAGAGGGACCATGAAAAACCGTGTACGGGAGCTCCGGACCGAGGCAGGCATGACCCAGCAGCAGCTGGCGGATCTGGTCCACGTGTCCTCCCGCACCATCATCTCCCTGGAGAAGGGGCAGTACAACCCGTCCCTGCTGCTGGCGTACCGGCTGGCGCTGGTGTTCCGCACCACGGTGGAGGACCTGTACTGCCTGGCGGAGAACAAGGAACAGGAGGACCGGGAAAATGAGGAATGGACATAAGGGCCGTATGGCCTGCGGAATTCTGGAACTGATGCTGGGCGTGGGGCTGATCTTGTACATCTGTCTGGCGGACCGGCAGCGGATCGGTCTGGCTGCGGTGGCCGCGGTGGTGGTGACGGCGGGACTTGGGACCTTCTGTACCGGTGCAACGGCGGTTCCGGCGAAGCGTAAGGAGGAAACTGTGCAATGAGAATTTATTACAAAAAGAAATTTTGGGCCGGCGTGGGAGCTCTGCTGCTGGGCCTGGCCCTGCCGGGCACCTGTTTGTTCGTGGGCTGGGAGCGGTTCGACCTGAAGGACGCCGTGCTGACGATGTTCATGGTCCTCAGCGGAATCAGCGGCATTCTCCGGAGCCTGGACCGGGAGAAGGCCCGGCAGGACCGGGACGAGGACCGGGACGAGCGCACCCGGTACAACACGTACCGCAGCCGGGCCCTCACGTTTCGGGTGCTGTTTTGCCTGAACTTCGTCATACTGGCCGGGTGCTTCATCGGTTGGTGGCAGTCAGGTGAACAGGAAGTCTACATCCAGACGGCTGTTCCCTGCATGGTGCTGTTTATCGTGGGCTGGATCACCCGGATCGCCAGCGATTTCTACTATGAGTTCAAGGGGTGAAAATGAGATGCGCATTTATAATAAGCGGAATTTTGCTGCCGGGATCCTCAGTCTGGCTCTGGCGGTGGCTTGCGGCGTGGTCCTGGCGGTGACGGGATTCCAGACGAAATGGCTGATCGCCCTGGTGCTCCTGCTGGCCGCTGGCGGCTTCGATCTGTGGTGGTCTCTGTCCCGGGAGTCCAGGCTCCCGCGGGTGGATGAGCGGGACCAGGCCGTCAGCCGGAAAAGCGCCTGGCTGGCCTACCGGATTGTGGCTAACGGCTGCTGGATCGTGAGTCTTGCGGCCCTGGTGGTCTATGGAATCAGACGGATCCCGGCAGCTCTGGCGGTGACCATCACGCTGGACGCTGTGACCATCGGGGCTTTTGCCGCCCTGCTGGGGGCTGAGGTCTACTATGAAAAACGGATGTGAGGCCGCCGGCCCTCTGGAAAAGGAGAACGTATGGATCGAAGCGAAGATTTGAAACAGGTGCGGGACCTGCATCTGGTCCGGGATGAGCGGGACAGGGAGGTGGAGGCGGCCGCCGGACTCCGGGCGGGAAACGCGGTGGTGCTGGTGAGCCAGCTGCTCTCCGCCGTCTGCCTGCTCCAGGATGATCCGGCCTGGATGGCGCTGCTGTCCCTGACGCTCGTCTGGGGGGGCGTGAAGGGCTTTTGGCGATTCAGACAGGACCGGGAGAGGCTCTATTTGGTGTGGGGCCTGCTGACCTGCGCCGGAGCGGCGGCGCTGCTGGGACTCTATTTCCACCGGGCCTGGTCTGCCGGGATGTCGTTCACCAGACTGCTGGGCTACGCAGTGCTGTGCCAGGTGCTGACGGTGGCCGCCGGACTGTTATTTGTGGCGCTGCTGCTGGGTATCTTCTGGCTGGCCCACAAGCTGGGGCATATAGAGGGAGAGCGTTGGGAGCAGTATTTCCAGTCCGTCTCCACCGCCGGACTTCTGCTGCGGGTGGGCGCTGTGATGGCGGTGGCCCTGGCAGCGGTGGCGGCCCTCAGCGTTCCCCTGTTCGCCCGGTTGGGCTTTCAGGAGCCGGGACTTCTGGCCGCGCTGTTTTTTGTGGCAAGGGGCGCGTACCTGCTTAACAAATTCAGCCGCCGGCGGGACGAACTGATCCAGAAACTCCTGAAGCTGAAACGCTGAGCTGCTTCAGCCGGGTGAAGCGGCACGGGGGCAGACTTGTACAACCTGCCGGAATCTCCCGGTGTTTGCAGGGAGAATTTTCTCCAGAGGTGCCTATTATGCGGACTGCCGTGAGATGCTATCATAAAATGGAAATCCCATCGTGGAAAAACAAATACTGAGATAGAAATAAGTCCGCTGGGCGTAGTCTATGGAGCGATAGGCTGCGCCCTCTTTTTCTGCTCAGGACAAGGAGTGTTTCGATCATCATGCCAAAAACAACTGTACAGAAAGTGATCTTCGGTCTGCTGATGTCCTTTTTCATGGTGCTGGCCATGGAGATGTACAACACAGGCCTGCGGAACGGCGGTCTTACAAACGCCGGGATCCTGAACGCCCTGCGGGAGCTGCCGCTGATGTTTGCGCTGTGCTTCCTGACCAGCACAGTTGTCGGAGAACCCCTGGCCGCCCGCCTGGCGGCACGGCTGGCAGTGCCCCGGGAGTGGCCCTTTGCCGCCGTTCTGGCCCGGTCCGCCATGACGGTGTGCGTCATGTGTCCGGCCATGAGCCTATGGGCTACGGTGATCTTCCAGCAGCCGGGGATCGAGTTGGTGCCCTCCTGGCTCCAGACGGTGGTCTGCAATTTTCCCATGGCGTTTTTCTGGCAGATCTTTTTCTGCGGTCCGCTGGTGCGGCGGCTGTTCCGGCTGCTGGTGCCCTCCGCGGCGCTTGTACCCGCCTGTGCGGAAGAGGCGGCGGAATGAGGGACATGTGCAAGCGGTCCCGGACGCTGGTACGTCCGGGACCGCTTGCCATTATCCCTCCGGGTGCGTTTTTAAATAGGTGAGGTAGCCCTCTAGAATCAGCGATGCCGCCACAGCGTCCACTACCTTTTTCCGCTTCTTGGCGTTCTTGCCGCTGCTCATCAGGATCTGGTGAGCGTCGATGGTGGTGCGCCGCTCGTCCCACAGGACCACCGGCAGGCCGGTGGTCTCCTCCAGCAGCTGCCGCATGGCCTGGGCCTTTTCCGAGCGGGGCCCGCGGGTGCCGTCCATGTTGATGGGATGCCCCAGCACCAGCCGTTCCACCCCATGCTCCTTTGCCAGAAGTGCGATCTGTTCCGTCACCCGGTCTGGGCGGTAGGCGTTGATGACGGTGGTGAAGCCGGCCAGCAGGCCGGTGGGGTCGGAGATGGCGATGCCGGTGTGGGCGTCGCCGTAATCGATGGCCATGATGCGCATGGTGGTCTCCTTTCCAGGGAAGAATAAACGCCGGTATGGCGCGTTTTGCCTGCCCACAGGATACCACATCGGGGCAGGCCGCGCAAGGCGGAAAAAACCTGACATTTTTTTCAAAAAGAGGTTGACCGGCGCCTTGACCTGTGTTACAATCATTCTTACCTGTGAAAAAGGGTTTTCTTTTCATGCGCTTTTTTCGCTTTTCAGCCATGGAGGTCTGCCCGCCAAGCTGCAGGGAGGCAATCGGGACTCTCCCGGTCCGCCGGAGAGAGAGCCCCAATAATAAGGAGGTGCCGTTAGATGCGCGTGAAGGTCACTTTGAGATGCAACGAGTGCAAGCAGAGAAACTACAACACGATGAAGAACAAGAAGAACACTCCGGACAAGCTGGAACTCAACAAGTACTGCCCCTTCTGCAGAAGCACACGCTCCATACCGAGACTAAGTAAACGGTCACGAATGATGAGAAAGGGCGTGTAAACGTTATGGCAGAAGAAGTCAAGAAGAAAAGAAGCCGCGGTCAGTGGTTCCGCGAAATGAAAAGCGAACTGAAGAAGGTCGTCTGGCCTGACCGGAAGACCGTGATGAAAAACACCGGCACCGTGCTGCTGTGCTCCTTGGCCATCGGCGTGTGCATCTGGATCTTTGACTTTGTTATGGTCACCGCTGTCCAGATGATCCTCAGCCTGTTCGCCTGATTGAGGTAGAAACATGTCAGAGAGCGCGAAGTGGTATGTGGTGCATACCTATTCCGGCTACGAGAACGCCGTTAAGACCAGCATTGAAAAGTTCGTCACAGGCCGCGGAATGGAGGACATGATCCTGCGGATCGAGGTCCCCATGGAGACGGTGACAGAGGTCACGGACTCCGGTGCCACCAAAGAGGTGGAACGGAAGGTATTCCCCGGCTACGTGCTGATCAAGATGGTCATGACTGACGATACCTGGCATCTGGTGCGGAACGTCCGCGGCGTCACCGGCTTCGTGGGCTCCGCCAACAAAGCCATCCCCCTCACGGAGGAGGAGGTTCTGGCCATGGGCATGGAAAAGCATGAGATCGTGGTCAGATACAATGTGGGCGACCATGTGAAGATCGTGGACGGCCCACTGGCCAGCTTTACCGGCGTGGTGGAGGAGATCGAGCCCGAGAAGAATCGGGTCAGCGTGATGGTCTCCATGTTCGGCCGCGAGACTCCGGTGGAGCTGGAGCTGGACCAGGTCGAGGTCCAGGACTGATCGAATATCTGCCGGGCGCCCCAGGGCGCCGGCCCGCCGGACATTCCGGCGGAAAAGTGGGAGGGGCTGAACTGCCCCGCCAAAGACGGCCCCGTGCCGCCACCACATTCATAGATTTAGGAGGTGCTACTCCGTGGCACAGAGATTACTGGTTATGTGAAACTGCAGATCCCCGCAGGCAAGGCAACTCCCGCGCCCCCCGTTGGTCCCGCTCTGGGCCAGCACGGCGTGAACATCGCCGCCTTCACCAAGGAGTTCAACGAGCGTACCAAGAACGACATGGGCATGATTATCCCCGTGGTCATCACTGTGTATGCTGACCGCTCCTTCTCCTTCATCACCAAGACGCCCCCCGCGGCCGTCCTGATCAAGAAGGAGTGCAACATCGAGTCCGGCTCCGGCGTGCCCAACAAGACCAAGGTGGCCACCATCTCCAAGGCCTCCATCCAGAAGATTGCTGAGATCAAGATGAAGGACCTGAATGCGGCCAGCCTGGAGTCCGCCATGAGCATGATCGCCGGCACCTGCCGGTCCATGGGCGTCGTCGTCGGCGACTGAGCCCGGCTTTCACAGACCGTTTCAAACAGCGAGCGGCCCGTGGGGCCGCACCATACAGTGGGAGGATTCATTTCCGAAGAACCACTATGAGGAGGAAGTAACATTGTTTAGAGGCAAGAAATATAAGGAAAGTGCCAAGCAGATCGACAAGACCATGCTGTACGACGCTGCTGACGGCATGGCGCTGATCTGCAAGACTGCCAGCGCCAAGTTTGACGAGACCGTTGAGCTCCATGTGAAGCTGGGCGTGGACTCCCGTCACGCTGACCAGCAGGTCCGCGGCGCCATCGTGCTGCCCCACGGCACTGGCAAGACCGTCCGGGTCCTGGTGTTCGCCAAGGGCGACAAGGCCGACGCTGCCCGGGAGGCCGGCGCGGATTACGTGGGCGAGATGGATATGGTGGAGAAGATCCAGAAGGAAAACTGGTTCGACTTCGACGTGGTTGTTGCCAGCCCCGACATGATGGGCCTGGTGGGCCGCCTCGGTAAGGTCCTGGGCCCCAAGGGCCTGATGCCCTCCCCCAAGGCCGGCACCGTCACCCCCGACGTGGCCAAGGCCGTGCAGGAGGTCAAGGCCGGTAAGATCGAGTACCGCCTGGACAAGACCAACATCATCCACTGCCCCATCGGCAAGGTGTCCTTCGGCCCCGAGAAGCTGACTGAGAACTATAACGCGCTGATGGGCGCCATCGTGAAGGCGAAGCCTGCCTCCGCCAAGGGCCAGTATATTCGCAGCTGTGTAGCCGCGTCCACCATGGGCCCCGGCGTGAAGATGAACACGGCGAAGATGATCTGAGGCTGTTCGGAGGGGAGCTGGCTCTCCTCCGAACACCCCATCGCCGCGTCAAAACAAATTGCGCTTCATCCGTTTCTGCCTGTGGTGAAACCGGATACCGCTCCGTTTGTTTTTCCTTTTCCGACAAAAGCTGGGCTTTTGTTGGGGCCCGACGTGGTCACTGGCGTGCGCACCCCGGTGCGCGGGACGATGAATTTTCGCCGCACACATGTTGCGGCAAAATGATTCGGTTTTCGTCTTCCGCTGCAGGCGGAAGAACCGGAAAAAACCGGAGGTTTTTCCGGGCATTTTTCCCGGTCCTGTGGGATCTGGGGAAATCTGTTATTTAGTTCTTGACAAATCGTCGAGAATTAAATATAATACCAGATGCGTTCCAAAGACAGCAGGTGGCATGAGCCATAAATCCTGCCGAGGGCGGCAAACTTGATTTGCTATCCGTCCCTGTGTCTTTGCGCACAGGGACGGTTCCTTTTTTTGAACGCACCGACAATTTTCCTGGAGGTGAACACTAGAATGCCTAACGCAAAGGTCTTATCTGAAAAGCAGGCCATCGTGGCCGAGCTGACTGAGAAGATCCAGAAAGCTTCCGCCGGCGTGCTCGTGGATTACAAGGGCATCACCGTTGAGGAGGACACCGCGCTGCGCAGAGAGTGCCGGGAGAACGGCGTCGATTACGCCGTTGTCAAGAACACCCTGCTCCGCTTTGCCTTCAACAACACCGGCCTGAACGAGCTGGACGATCTGCTCAACGGCACCACGTCTCTGGCTCTGTGTGAAGAGGATGTAGTCGCTCCCGCCCGCGTCATGAGCGACTATGCCAAGAAGCTGAACGACAAGTTCGAGATCAAGGGCGGCTTTATGGACGGCAAGCCCGTCTCTCTGGAGACCATCCAGTCTCTGGCTTCCATCCCCGCTCTGCCCGTTCTGCGCGCCCAGTTCCTGGGTACTATGCTGGCTCCCATTACCGGTCTGGCTGTGGTCCTGAAGCAGATCGCCGAAAAGGGCGGCGAGCCCGTGGCTGTCGCTGCCGAGGAAGCTGCCCCCGCCGCCGAGTAATTGAGGCGGCAAGTTCTTACTTTTAAATTTTACAATTAGGAGGCTATTACAATGTCTGAGAAAGTTACCGCTATGATCGAAGAGATCAAGGGCCTGACCGTTCTGGAGCTGTCCGAGCTGGTTCACGCTCTGGAGGAGGAGTTCGGCGTTTCCGCCGCCGCTATGGCTGCTCCCGCCGCCGGCGCTGCCGCTCCCGTGGAGGAGAAGACCGAGTTTGACGTGGTCCTGGCCGGCTTCGACGCCGCTGCCAAGATCAAGGTCATCAAGGCTGTCCGTGAGATCACCGGCCTGGGCCTGGCTGAGGCCAAGGCTATGGTCGAGGGCGCTCCCAAGACCCTGAAGGAGGGTGTCAGCAAGGAGGACGCCGAGGCTCTGAAGGCTCAGCTGGAAGAGGCTGGCGCCAAGGTCGAGCTGAAGTAATCGAACTTCCATACTTGGGCTTCTGCCTTTTATCCTAGGCAGATTCTCCCTGGAATATTGACTCGATGATGAAATTGGGCCTGAGGTAATTTACGTTACCTTGGGCCCTTTTTTGTGCCCTGAAACAGAAGATATGGGTACTCAAGCCGTTTTCCGAAACAAATCAAAATAAAATCTCTTCACACCATCCTGTCAAAATTTGAGGGAGAATGCGGCAAGAATTGAAGGGAGAGACACAATACTGGAGAGAAATTCCCTGTCCAATGGACGTGGAATTTAACCCAAAAGCTCCCCATGCCCTTGGAAGGCATGGGGAGCTTTTGGGTTAAATTCATGCAGAACTCTGCGATAATCCTATAACTTTTATATACATTTGTAGATTCCACATTGTCGGTTTTGCATTTTCCACTCCCCCTAGAGAGCATTGCCCACTAACATTTATGACTTTGAGGCTGTATTCATTTAATAATATCTGTTGAATGTCTTGAACAGAAATCTCGCCGTCCGCGATCTCTTCATTCATAGCCGCCCGTTGAAGCACAATTCGGAGTTCCTCCGAAGAAAGAATTCTTTTCCGAATCATTGGCTCTGCGATGGTTGCAAATGCCGCAGAGACAGCAATTGTGGTTATCGTGCGGATAAAATGCGTCAAATCTCCCTCGGTATGAATCACAGAGGAGGGTCACTGGAGCGATAAAGAGACACCAGTCAGCTCCCGGATCTTAACAAGCTCCTGCTCCCTGATTTTCTCCAGATCATAATTCTTAGGACTGATTGGAATCCGATTGGGGTTAATCTTCTTTCGCTTTATGGCAAACGCTCCGCTATTTCTTTGGAGTATTTTTGACTATTTCTGTGACGGCCTTAATTTAACAATATATAGAAATGGAAAGAATGCTTGACGCGGCAGCCGTCAAAGGTATACATACAGCATCTGACTGATTTAAAACGGCACTTATTTCAGGAAGCAGACAAATCTGTCCAATCGCATTTCGGCCAGCAGTTCCGTTATCATAGATATAGAGGCCTTGCTCTCCGGTAAAACATCCATGCAGACCTTTTCTGCTTGAGTCTCGTCCCTCTTGCACAGTTCCATCCAAATCACACCCTTCCTCAAAATTTTTTCATGATACCACATTTGAGGAATGAGCGCAAGGGCTCGCCCATCTCAGCGGGAAAAGACAGCATTCAGGAATAAAGTGCAACACATTAAAGCGTGCGGCGAACTGGTTTGCATAGCCGATGAAGAATGAGTCCTTTTGAAGAAGAAGCACAGGACTATATGGATACGGCAAAAGGGTTAGCAGAGAGTATAAAGGAATAATCTGCTGACTGCTATTTAACAACTATTTGTAAAAAGGCCCGGAGGCATTGCATCGCAATGCCTCCGAGTCTTGCCTGCAAATACTGCAAAAATTGTGCAATCCCACTGAAACACTTGTGTCCCAATAGGTTTTCCTTTTCTGGAGTTGGCTCCCGGAGAATGCAGCTAATGAGGCAGCGACATTTTGGCCTATCTCATCAAAAAATATAAACTTGGGAAAACTTCTAGGACGCAGAGGGTTACCTACCCTAAGATTTTCTTCCAAAGACTCCGTTATTTTGATGCAAATGAAGGCATCAATCCGATAATGGTAGACTTTATCTATAAAAATTTCATGATATCTTTACACAATTTGCATGTTCCCAAAATGAAGTTGCGAAGCAGAGTTTTTCGTGATATACTGAAAAATACAAAAATTGCTAATATAACAGACACCTTGATGATAAACACCAACCTCAACAGCATATTCTTGGGGAGCTTTATCGGTTCTAAACGAGTGTGTTCCGAGAGAGGAAGGAAAGAGAGGTGTTCTTAGTGAAGAAAACAGAAAGGATACCTTTCAAAATGAGCAAACCTCAGCAGTTGTCGGAGAAATATACGAAGGAGATTTTCCAAGAGATCAAGTCCGGCATATATTCTCGGGCAGACCGTCTTCCCTCGGAACCAGATATCGCAAAGCACTTTGGCATCAGCCGGACCATGGTGAGGGACTGCCTTTCTACACTGGAACGGGAGGGATTTATCAGCCGTAAGCATGGGATTGGTACTATTATCAATCAGCATGTGTTGGATGTGAAGGTGCGGTTGGATCTGGAAGAGGAATTTCTGGATATGATTCGCTCCGCTGGCTATATACCTGGTGTGGCATTTGTCCGTAATGCGATGGGGAAAGCAGATGTTCGTACAGCGCAGAAGCTTGGAATTAAAGCGGGGGAGGATGTAGTAATCAGTGTCCGCCTAATTACAGCTGATGGTGCGCCAGCAATCTATTGCGTAGACCACATTGCGCGTCGGAGTATCGTCGCAAAAGAATATGACCTTTCGCTTTTGGACAGTCCTGTATTTGAGTTTGTGGAACAATATTGCGGCACAGAGATTTATATGGACCTATCTGAAATTAGTGCTGTGGCTGCGGATGCAGAGCGGGCCGATGTGTTTCAGATCCCACAGGGCTCTCCGCTTTTGTACATCGATGAACTGGGATACAATTTTGTGGGTCAACCCATTTTGTATTCTCAGGAGTATTACGCAAACGGCATCTTCAAGCACACAATTCTGCGAAAAAAAATATAAATACCCCAGAGTTTTGTGAGAGTTCGAGAAAATCGGCTCTCTTTTTTTTCGCAAAAGTGCATTGATTTGGTGGTGCCGCTTTGATACTATAAATGTATATCTATTTGTATTACAAATAGATACTACAAAAATGGGGGTGCTAAAATGGCAAAAGAAACACAGCTTGTAAACAGCGGTTCTTTTCTGGAAAAGAGATTCCATCTCAAGGAAAACCACACCAATGTGAGAACTGAGATCATTGCTGGATTGACTACGTTCTTGACCTGTACCTATATTTTGGCGGTAAATCCGGCGATTCTGTCCTCAACAGGAATGGATTCCAAGGCGGTACTATGGGCGACGGCTATCTCGGCAGCTATCGCCTGCATCGCAATGGGCCTTTTGACTAATTTTCCTTTTGCCTTAGCGCCTGCCATGGGACTCAACGCATATTTTGCCTACACAGTCTGCGGTACGCTGGGGCTGTCATGGCAAAATGCCCTGGCCTGTGTGTTTGTGGAAGGTGTTACCTTCAGTATCCTCAGCGTTGCAGGTGTACAGGAGCGCATTGTTAACGGCATTCCAGAGTGCGTTAAGCAGGCTATTTCTGCGGCTATCGGCTTTTTCATTGCATTCTCGGGGCTGCATAATTCTGGTATCATAGCCTATGACCCTGATAATTTGCTGTGCCTGGGCAATTTGCAGGATCCCGGTGTCATTCTGGCTCTATTGGGGATTCTCCTGACAGCGGGACTGGTTATTATGAGGGTCAAAGGCGCCATCCTCATAGGGATACTGGCTATTACCTTTGCAGGTATGCTTTTTGAAAACCCGGCTACAGGTGCTACCTATACCCAATGGCAGGGTCTGGTCTCTTTGGAAAACCCCATTGAGGCGCTAGCACCTACCTTTGGACAACTGACATTTGATGGCCTGTTTGGGGGCGGTGTGGCGGCTATCATTGGTGTTCTCTTTGCCATTTTTAGTTTTTTGTTTGTGGATATGTTCGACAGTATCGGCGTGCTGGTAGGTGTGGGAATCAAGGCTGGTTTTGTCAACGAAAAGGGTGAACTGCCCGGCGCGGGCAAAGCTCTGTTTGTGTCTGCAGCAGGGGCTGCAGTAGGAGCTGTGTTCGGCACCCAGACCGTCACGGTGTTTGGTGCAGAGAGTACCACAGGTATTGCTGAGGGCGGAAGAACAGGTCTTACTGCCATTACCACAGGGGTGTTCTTTCTGCTGTCGCTGCTCTTCACCCCGCTGTTTTTGATGATCCCCAGTATTGCCACCGCCCCGGCACTGGTTATGGTGGGTATCTTTATGATTGAGCCGCTGATGCATGTGGACTTGAGTGATACCAAGACTGCTTTCCCGGTATTCATCTGCGTGGCTTTTATGGCGTTTACCTTCAATATCGCCTATGGTATCCTCTTCGGACTGCTGGCTTACACTGGCGGACAGGTCTTTGCTGGCAATGCTAGAAAGCTCCCGATTTCCACTTGGATACTGACAGGCGTGTTCCTACTGTATCTGCTTTTGGAAATCTTTTTTAACTGAGGCCCGGCAGGACGATTCATCGGGAGTACATTTCAATCAAGTTTCCGAAAAACGGGCAGGGGCTTCCAATCCGATTGTGGGAGGGAGTCCTTTGCCCTAGAATTGGAGAAAAGCACATGGGGATCAAAAATAGCATTCCGCGTCTAGACGCTGTGGATAAGGTGACCGGCGCGGCAAAGTATACAGAGGATCTTATTCCTATTAATGCACTGGTGGGAAAGACTCTTCACAGCACCATTGCAAATGGAACAGTACGCGCTATTGATGTGGACGAGGCGTGGAAGATCCCGGGCGTAGTGGATATTTTAACTTGTTTTGATGTGCCGGACTGGGAGTATGCGACCTGTGGACATCCGCTTTCCTTGGATCCCGCACATACCGATGTGGCCAACAAGCGAATACTGACCAAACGAGTGCGCTACTATGGAGATGAGATTGCCGCAGTGGTAGCAGAGAGCGATCTGGCGGCTCAGAAGGCACTGGAGGCTATCCGGGTAGAGTACGAAGAACTGCCGCCGCTGCTGACACCGGAGGCTGCTGTGATCAGTGGGATTCCTCTGCATGAAAAATCCCCGGATAATCAGGGGGGCGCATGGATTTTATCATTGATGAGAGCCAAAATGTCCGGTTTTATCAGGGAACGTTCTCCATGGATCCATGTATCGGCGGCCATGTCGATTTACGAGGAACAAAATTTCATGTACCGGCCCAGCAACATTGCCATATTGAAAACATCTGTTGCTTTGCCTATATGAGCGGGCGGAAAATTGTAGTGGTGTCGCCCAATCAGGCACCCCACACCCTACGCAAACATATTTCCGATGCTCTGGGTATCCCCACAGGCCGGATTCGTGTGGTCAAGCCCTATGTGGGCGGAGCATTCGGCAATAAGCAGGATATGTTCTATGAGCCGCTGGCGGCTTTATTCACCTTACGGCTGGGAGGACGGTGCGTGGCCTTTGTGATGAGCCGGGAGGAGACATTTGTCAATAGCCGGACTCGTCATGCCATGGACATCTGGGCGGCGGCCTGTGTGGATGATACGGGACGAATCACGCAGAAGGGCATTCGCCTGAATGCATACAGCGGCGCGTACGGTTCTAACGGCCACGCTGTGGCCGCCTATGCGGTGACTAACTATTTCCAGCTTTATCCTGCTTTGGGCAAGCAGGTGGGAGAGTCCGCTACGGTCTATACCAATATGCCCTCGGCGGGAGCTATGCGGGGCTATGGGATTCCACAGGTGGCCTTTGCGATGGAGTGCCAGATGGATGATCTGGCACTGAGGTATCATTTGGATCCTGTGGAATTTCGAAAAAAGAATATGATGGGCCTGCATTTCTTGGATCCCTTTGACCGGTTTCTCTGTGCCAGCAACGGTCTGGAACGGTGCATCGACCGTGGGTGTGAGTTGGTGGACTGGCAAGCGAAGCGTCAGGCGTATGATGCGTTCAACCATACATCGTCCAATCTCAAGAAAGGATTGGGCATGGCAGTGTTTGCCTATAAGACTGGGGTCTATCCCATACAATTGGAGACAGCTTCCTGTCGGATGCTGCTCAATGATGACGGCAGCCTACAGATACAGGTCTGTGCTACGGAGCTGGGACAGGGCTCCGATACTGTATTTGCCCAAATCGCCTCGGAGATTACCACAATTCCGGAAGAGAACGTGTATGTAGTCTCCTGCCAGGATACGGATGTTTCTCCCCATGATGCGGGGGCATACGCTTCTCGCCAGACTTATGTCTCCGGCAGTGCGGTGAAGCAGACAGCAGAGATACTTCGGAAGAAAATCCTGAACAGGGCTGCCTGTTTGTACGAAGCAGATTCCAAAGATCTTGCCCTTGATGGCGGACGGATTACAGGCCGTGATGGCGCAGTCCTGGGGACGGTGAGGGATGTGGCAGTCCGAATGCAGTACACCAACAGCACAAAGATAAACAGCGAACATCTGACGGCGGAATCCACCTACACCATGCGTCATAACGCATTTGCCTTCGGTGCAAGCTTTGTTGATTTAGAGGTGGATGTTCCTATCGGCAAGATTAAAATCAACCGCGTGATAGCGATTCACGACAGCGGCCAGATTCTCAATCCGGCGCTTGCTAGAGCTCAGGTTCACGGTGGTGTGGCTATGGGGATTGGATATGCTTTGACAGAGCAGATGCTTTTTGACCCTGAGACTGGTAAGATGCGAAACGACAACCTGTTGGACTATAAAATCCCGACAGCCATGGACATCCCACAGATTGATGTGGAGTTTGTGGAGACCTATGAGCCCTCCGCCCCCTTTGGGAACAAAGCATTGGGAGAGCCGCCCATGATCCCACAGGCACCGGCTATCCGGAACGCTGTGCTCCATGCCACGGGCGTGGCCGTCTATGAGCTGCCCCTGACACCGGAGCGGCTGATCCACGCCTTTATACAAGCTGGACTGATACAACCACTGTCGTGCGAGCATATAGCGGAGACATAAGCGGGAGGTATACGCTATGTATGATATTCGACAAGTTTATCAGCCAAAGGACCTGGGAGAGGCACTCTCACTTCTGGCAGAACATCCGGATGCCATTGTTATCTCCGGCGGAACGGATGTTTTAATCAAGGTTCGGGAGCGGAAGTGGAAAGACTGCTCTCTGCTGAGTATTCACCGCCTGCCGCAGCTTCAGGGTGTGCGCCGGGAGAAGGAAGAACTGGTGGTAGGGCCGGGTACCTGCTTTGACCAACTCCATGAAACTGGAGTGATTCGGGAGCACGCCTTTTGCTTGTGGCAGGCGGCTGACCAGGTGGGGAGCCCCCAGATTCGCACTGTGGCTACGCTGGGAGGGAATATCTGTAATGGCGCAGTCAGTGCTGACAGTGCGCCGCCGCTGCTGGTACTCAATGCTAGGCTGGAACTCACCGATATCAGCCAAACCAAGCGGCAACTGGATATCGGTGCGTTTTATACTGGTCCCGGACGCACGGCCTTGGACCGAAAAAGGGAACTGCTGACGGCGGTGCGGATTCCTATAATCCGGCCGGGATGCGGCAGCTATTACATCAAGTATGGAAAGCGCAATGCCCTGGAGATTTCCACTTTGGGTTGCGCGGCGTATGTGGAGCTAGATGCGGGGAAAAAGACCTTTCGGGAAGTGCGGATCGCTTTTGGTGTGGCGGCGCCAGTTCCCATGCGCTGTCCGGCAGTGGAAGCTCTGGTGAAAGGACTGCCTGTGGACCGACATACACTGCGCCTGCTTGGAGATGCAGTAGGGCGGGAATTGTTCCCAAGAGATAGCTGGAGGGCCTCTCGAGAGCTACGGATGCAGTTGATTCGGGAATTGAGCCAGAGAGCTGTGGAAGGGGCGGTCAAACAAGCAGGAGGAATTTTGAATGAAAGTGATCCACATGATAGTCAACGGAACACCAGTGGAGCTGGCTGTCCGTGAGGATGAGTGCCTGACGGACACATTACGCCAGCGCCTTGGACTCACCAGTGTCAAAAAAGGTTGTGGGGTTGGGGAGTGCGGCGCATGCATGCACGGTTCTTCTGGACGGAAAGGCAACTAATAGCTGCATCTATTTGACCTTGTGGGCAGATGGACGAGAAATTATCACAGTAGAGGGGCTGCGGGCAAAAAACGGTTGCTTGCACCCTGTACAGCAGGCGTTCGTGGACGAAGCTGCAGTACAGTGTGGTTTTTGTACTCCGGGATTCATTCTTACCGCAGTGGAAATCGTCAATTCCGGAAAGAAGTATACCCGGGACGAATTGCGTAAGTTAATCTCCGGTCATCTGTGCCGCTGCACCGGTTATGAAAATATTCTTAACGCCGTTGAGCGGGTAGTCGGTGTCAATGCAAAGTAAAATGGTGGGAATAATTCCTAATTATATCTCTGTCTACCTGTGTAAAATAGTGAACAGGTTGTGGCAACTAGTGACACGCCATTGGGGAGACATCTTGGCAGAGTAAGAAAACATCGAAATCACAGAAACACTTTTTGCGGGCCATGCGGAGCGCATACTGGCAGCGCATGTGCCGCACCAGTGATTGGGATTCCTTCTGGACCTGTACACTGTATTCCACTGTAGCCTGAGCACCATGAGTATTATCTGCTGGGAAAACATTAGCATCACTATTTATGGGATCAAGGAGGCTCTGCTGTCACCCATAACTGGCCTTATCCCCAAGAATTCACTTCTTTCTTCCCTTGCTGAAAGACGCTAGGCAGATGCTATAAAATATCTAGGGACCAAGTCTCTTCCCGGAGTTATCACGAAAGATTATGATGAGCTATCGGGGAGGCTGGGGCTAACGCAATGAAAATCCAACGAAAGGAAAAAAAGCCATGCGCACTTTTGAAGAAATTAAAGATACCATTGAGACGGGGCTTGGGAAGCACCCTTGTGATTTGAAATTACAGAATGTTCGACTGGTGAATGTATATTCATCGGAGATTTATAACACAGATATCTATATCAAAAACGGCCGGATTATCTCCATTTCACCAGAAGCAAATCTGGAGGCCCAGGAAGTAGTGGAGTGTTGCGGACAGTTCGCGGTGCCGGGGCTCATCGATACTCACATGCATTTCGAGTCAACTATGCTTTCACCAGAAGCTCTGGCTTCAGTGGTGGTGCCTCAAGGGACTACTACACTGTGCGCGGATCTTATGGAGATTGCAAACGTTGCAGGAGCGGATGGATTGAAGGCTATGCTGGATTCTATTTCCCGCCTGCCATACCGGATGCTTATTGAAGTTTCCTCACGAGTACCTACAGCGCCGGGCCTAGAGACTAACGGAGCCTATATGGGGGCCGAAGAGGTACGCGCTATTATGGACTGGCAGGAATCCATCAGTCTGGGCGAGCTGGATCCCTCTAAAATCCTGCTGGTGAAAGACGAATACATCGAAAAGATTGCGGATACCTTGGCGCGGAGAAAAATCGTAAACGGTCATGCCATCGGTCGCCTGGGGCAGGAACTCAATGTATATGCTTCTGCTGGGATCTCTGATGACCACGAGTGCGTTACCGAGGAGGAACTTCTCCAACGCCTACGGGTGGGTATGAGTGTGTTGGTTCGGGAGGGCAGCACCGAACGCAATTTGGATGCCCTCATCGGCGGTGTACTGAGAGAGAAGCTGCCTCTGGACAATCTGATGTTCTGTACAGATGATAAGCATGCTGGAGAGATCCAACGGGAGGGCCACATTAACTATAATGTTGCCCGGGCCATGGAATTGGGTGTGGGAGAAATAGACGCAGTGAAGCTGGCTACGCTCAACGCCGCCCGGCATTTCCGGCTGGAAGATGAGATCGGATCTATTACGCCGGGCCGCCTAGCGGATATTCTTTTGGTGGAGGATCTGCGGGAAATGAAGCCTAGCCAGGTGTATTTTGAGGGGCGCCTGGTAGCGAAAGATTGCAAGCTGATCCAGACATGTGAAGTTGGGGAATATCCTGAATGGTTGAAAAATACAGTAAAGCTGAAACAGCTGATTACGGAAAAGAGCTTTCGGGTCCCCGCTCGAACGGATCGTCCCCAGACGCAAGTTACAGTTATAGATCTGATTGACCGGCAGATTATCAATAAACGGCTAATCGCAACGTTGCCCTGCGTTAATGGGGAAATACTGGCAGATCCGGTACATGATATTTTAAAGCTGGCCATTGTAGAGCGCTACGGAAAAACTGGCGGTGTGGGAGTGGGATTTGTACGGGGCTTTGGCCTCCGGGAGGGGGCTATGGCCTACTCCATGTCCCACGATCACCATAACATCGTGGTAGTAGGTGTCAATGAGCTGGATATGGCACAGAGTGTTAAGGTGATTCAGGAAATGCCGGGCGGACTCTGTGTGGTCCGTAACGGCGAGGTGATGGCAAAAATGCGCTTACCCATCGGCGGATTGATGAGTGAGCAGGATGCTGGCACGGTTATGAGGGAATTGGACGGGCTAAATGCTGCGGCCCGAAGTCTGGGATGCCGCGGGAGTGCCCCTTTCATGACTTTGAGCTTTATCTCGCTTCCCACAGTGCCGGAACTTGGATTGACGGATATGGGGTTGGTGGATGTACTGGAACATCGACTGATCCCGGTGGAAATACCAGAAAAATAATTGGGGATTTCTGGCGGCGAGTTGAAGCAACACATGGTTCCGGAGGGGCTCTCTTGGCTGCGGGCCCCTCCATCTGACATCTAAAATATTCCTTGATAACTCGGATCATAGGCTCCATATTTCCTGTGCTTTGAAGCCTAAAACAAAGAAGGAGAATGGCGTTACTATTCTCCTTCTTCTAATTTTTGTGATGTATGGCGCGAACTCTTTTTTGGCGTAAAATTCTCTTACTTCCACAGTAAGGTCCAGACTTCTTGTGAGATACTCAGCATTGTCTGCTTTAAAATATACCGGATTACTTTCGATACTTTCTCAGGTATTTATTTTGATGGCTCTGGTAGCACGCTGGCCTGCAGGGACTGCAAAAGGATTTGTGACTATATGCTCAAAAACAGTTTAGGATTCCTTGTATTCAGCAATATCATCCAAATTGCAATGAAGAGCAGAACACAACTTATCCAAAGTTTTTGTTTCAATATTTTCATTTGCTCTAAGTCTGCGGATCGTTTTGCTGTCAATCCCGCATTTTTCTCTAAGCTGATACATAGAAATACCGCGGCTTTCCATAGTAGCCCACAGGCGATGAAAGATAATCATTTGCTTCACCTCTGTATTTATACAGTGTGGGGATTATAAACTTGCTTTTTAAGGGGATATAACCCTCATATTCTGCTTTAGAAATTAAGAAGTACGGCCCTATACACGAAATGAACGTAGTGGGAACTTTGATTGCCCGAGCTGTGAAATGGGGGGGCGGGAAGACCACATCCGAAAAATTCTGGGAATCAATATCACATGTAGGAAACCCTGTATGTTCGATCAGGATCTCATATAGCGGTCTTTTAATATTTTTACCAGAGGGACCTGTTCGGAAGGCGTAAAGATACGACTCACCACCCGCCCGATTGGATATTACCCCGCCTCCAGTGCGTATCGTGACTTGAAGGACTCATTCAGGTATCTGGCGGGGAGTATTTCATCAATGGTATCCTGGCGGATTTAGAAAAAGAACCAGGGGAAGCGGACGTGCAGGAGCGCAGAAGGAGCCAAAACCATGCCTTATCTCAAAACCGGTTCCGGGGAAAATTTGATAAGGAGTGAACCATAGGAAATGCGCTGTCAGAAATTATTTGAAAAGGGATGTATCGGTGGAGTAGAGATCCGCAACCGTGTCGCAATGACGGCTATGGGAAACGGATTGGCGTCCTGGGACGGCGAGGTATCGCTGGAACTGATCCGATTCTATGAGGATCGAGCAAGAGGCGGTTGCGGCCTGATTTTCACGGAATTTACTCGGATGGATGAAACCAGCGGCGCCTGCAATCCAAATCAGCTCTGTACCGCCACCCGTAAACATATACGTAGTACGGAGCGGGTCCACTGTCACGGCGCTAGGATATTTGTTCAGCTCCACCACGGTGGCCGAGAGGCCCCGTCTGCGCTGAATGACGGGAAACAGCCTATGGCTCCTAGCGCCATCCTCAACTCGGCATGGCGCAGTTGAGGGGCAATGATATCTGCGTCATCGACAGCGGCAACGGCAGGGAGACGGGGCGGAAGGCGCGCCGGATCTTGGACACCAACAGATGGCGCCTGTCCAACTACCGGAGGACTTTGAGGTGATCGCCCTCTCAGTTTCCTTAAAGGTGCAAGATTCTATCCCAATTGACTATGGCAGTGGACTGACAGAGCGTTGAGGGCACATTGTAGTCACCAGGTCGCGTCGAAAGACGCGGTCCGGTGACTTGTAGCATATACAGAAGGCTACCCCTCCAATGTAATGCCTTTATTGGGGTCAAGCTTTGCAATTTTGAAACCTGCTAAAATGCAAATCAGCGTAAAGATAGGAGTCATCCAGTTCTGGAATGCATACGAATTTGTGATTATATCAACTACGAGGACGATCTTTGGGTATGTTGTTCTTCATTCTGTACTGAAGACTTTCGGTGTGGGAGTAGATATAAAATTATTTTATCAGAGTATTCTGGATAAGGACATAACTAGTACGCAGGAGACTTATTACGACGGGGCACAGGCATTGTATGACCTGCGGGTCCTTTTGATCTGCGCGGTCCACGGATATTGTCTGGGCGGCTTGTGCTATCCTGCCGGGGCAGATATTTCTATCGCAGTGAAAGGTGGAGAAGTTATCAATAGCTCTGCCAATAGAAGGCGCCGGATGATCAAAGGAGCTTAGGCCCGGCTGATTTCGGCGGCTTTCTTTTTCTCGGAGTTCCCGTCATTTTGCGGTGTCAACCTGGCTCAAGAATAAAGGTGCTTCGAGACGGAAACACGGACATATCCGCTCTGATTTCAAAGATAATGCGGAGTGGAGCAAAGGATTGAAGACTTGGGGCCGTCATAACAAGGTAGCGCCTACAGTTCAAGGCTGTCCGGATGGGAATGGATCATCTGCCATGAGGAGTGAGCACATGAATTGAGAGATCATGAAAAATCAAATGCTTATATTAAACAAAAATTCAAGGGGAAAATTGTTGATATTGCGATCTTCCTTGACGGCAAAAAAACACGTAAACTATTGGTGTTGGAGTTCCCAACAAAATTGAAAAGCCTGCATATGCTCTCCATCTCTCAGCTGTGCGGGTGCCAAAAGGAGGAAATACATACCGGTACGGCTCACGGTGCGGCAGTGTGGAGACCTGTTGTAAAGCGCGGCGCCCATCGCGGTACCGCGTGAGAACGCATCCGCGGAGGCGGAGCGGTCAGAGCCGGGAAAGATGGCAGGACTGTCTTTGGTAAATGTGAAGAAGATCTATCCCGCAACGAACGATCACAAGAAGTCCAAAAAGAAGCACGAGAGCGGCGAGGAGAAAAAGGCCCAGCTCCAGGTGACCAATGAGGGGTTGTGGCTGTTCAGGAATTTAACTTGGATGTGGCGGACAAGGAGTTCATCGTGTTGGTCGGCCCCTCTGGTTGCGGCAAGTCGACCACTCTGCGAATGGTGGCGGGGCTGGAGGAGATCTCCAGCGGAGAACTGTACATTGATGGGAAGTTGATGAACGATGTAGCCCCTAAAGACCGGGACATCGCTATGGTGTTCCAGAACTACGCGCTCTATCCCCATATGACAGTGTATGAAAATATGGCGTTCCCACTGAAGCTGCGCAAGCGCCCTAAGAGCGAGATTGACAAAGCTGTGCGTGAGGCGGCGGAGATCCTAGACATTACGCAGTACCTGGACCGCAAGCCAAAAGCTTTATCCGGTGGGCAGCGGCAGCGTGTGGCGATTGGCCGCGCTATCGTACGGGAACCCAAGATCCTGCTGATGGACGAGCCTCTCAGCAACTTGGACGCCAAGCTGCGTAATCAGATGCGCGCAGAGATTATCAAACTGCGCCAGAAGATCAATACTACCTTCCTCTATGTCACCCATGATCAAACAGAGGCTATGACTCTGGGGGACCGGATCGTTATCATGAAGGATGGCTTCATCCAACAGATCGGTACGCCTCAGGAGGTTTTTGACCATCCTGCCAATCTGTTCGTGGCTGGCTTCATCGGTACGCCGCAGATGAATTTCTTTGATGCGGAGTTGGTTGGAAGGGACGGCCATTATGCTGTCGTTTTGGATGGCATGACTGTAGAGCTGTCCGAGAACAAGCAACAACGTTTGGCTGCTAAGGGCGTGGCGGGGCAGCATGTCACACTAGGCGTTCGTCCGCAGCATATCTCCCTGCAGTGTGAGTCCGGCTCTGTCAAGGCCCGGATGGATGTATTTGAGATGATGGGCAGTGAGATCCACCTGCACGCCAATGTGAACGGTCGAGATATGGTCATCATTGTCCCTACCACAGATATTAACGGCAACTATTCCGATGCTTTCACCATTGGTAAGGAGATTGACTTCTCATTCAGCGGCAGTACGTGTCACCTGTTCGGCAACGACGGCAAGAACTTGGAATTCTGAGTCTTTCTCAATCTAAAGAATCTGAAGCCGGGCTCTCACGAAAGGGAGAACCCGGCTTTCTCTTTTGGGAAGAGTTGTATTCCATACGCCTCTGGTCTCGCCGCCTCCAAAGCAGTGGCGGAAAAATGGAGACAGTACAGGCTGGAGTGGTGTGTCTGTGCCGTGAGAGTGTCCGGCCTTTCACTGGACCGGTGGTCAGATAGGTGTTGACCTGCTCTTGGAACACATAGCGAACACCTTGTGAGGATAGCGGTCATAATGGCTACAATGAGTCTGCTTGCAAAGAACATCGGGATTGGGGCAATCACTAGGGTTCGAAGATAACAAGCAGAGCTGAAGCTGGTGGACAGGGACAGACAATTTGGAGAAATACCTTGCTGCTTATCTGAAAAGAAACCCAGTGTGGATTTCTTTGCTCGGGGCTTTCTGCGCCCAAGCTTGCTGCGGGCATTTGGAGAGGGCGTCTTTGTCGGCAATGACCGTAACATCCTGATGGAGCTGGAGAATGGAGGCTGGTATTCCGGGAGTCACCGGTCCAAAACAGCTGGCGTAAATGGCGTCGGCCTTATCGGCACCGCTGGCGATCAGAAGGATCTTTCTGGCTTGGGTAATGGCTTGCATCCCCATGGAGATGGCTTGCCGGGGAACGTCCTCCTCCCGCTCGAAGAAGCGGGTGTTCGCGGCGATGGTGCTTTCCGTCAGGTCAACCTGGTGAGTGTATTTGGAGAAGTGATCGTCCGGTTCGTTGAAACCGATATGGGCATTACGGCCAATCCCCAGAAGCTGCAGGTCGATACCGCCCAAATCCGCAATCAGACGGTCGTACCGGCGGCACTCCGCATCCGGATCCGCAGCCATGCCATCGGGAATATGGATATGGTCGGGAGCAATATTGATGTAGTCGAAGAAGTTCTTATGCATGAAGTAGTGATAGCTCTGCGTATTGTTTGCCGACAGCCCCCGGTACTCGTCCAGATTCACCGAGGTTGCCTCCGCAAAGTCCAGATCTCCTTTTTCGTACCAGAGAATCAACTGGCGGTAGACCCCCAGCGGTGAGGAACCCGTAGCCAGGCCCAGCACACTCTCCGGCTTCAGAATAACTTGGGCGGAGATGATGTTGGCGGCCTTGCGACTCAAGTCACTGTAGTCTTTCGCACAAATAATCTTCAATGAAATCCCTCCTGTCGTATGTCACAGACTATTTCCGGCAGCTGCTATGTTGCCGATGCAGCTATGCCGATGTGCTCCTCCAATGCGAAGTATCCCCGATTCACTAGAATCAGCACCCTAGCACCGGATTGTACCTGAGATGAACTGGGATACGCCCGTTCTACACGGGATCGGAAATGCTTGAGAATGACAGCCTCCGCTCGAAACAGGCCGTCAGAATAAGACTCGATGTTGGATCTTCGTATACAGGGGGATTCTGTTACATTCTTCCTTCGGCAGTGTCCAAATAGTATCAGCCAGCAGTTCCGAAGTGACACTCTCCCTGGCCGCATAAAAGATACGTCATCTATTTCCTTGTGAAGATAGCGGCTGCCAAGGGTGCAACAGCGATTCTCTTCCTGCATGGTAAAGAGGTGGGAATGTCACCTTGCTCAAAAAACGAATGAATAGAAATAGGGGTGCGGCCTACGCCATTTTGGCATAGACTTGCGGGCTTCAGCGTTTTGGAGAAGGTCAACCGTCGGCCTTTATTGATCAATTGACCAGAGGCCCGAATAGCCGAACCGTAAGTCGGGCCCACAGGTAGCCCGCTGCTGCTGGCCACAAGAAAGACCACACGAAAATCAGCAGCCAGAACCACCGGGGAGAGAAGAACAGCACTACAGCAGGGATGACCAGCACTGCCAAAATTGCCAGAGACCGGGGCAGCCGCCCAATGCCTTGGACTAGGGCCGCCTTCCACAGCTGCAGGAAGCGAAGGGAGGGATTGGCGTTGATTACCGGCGGCAGGAAGGCCGAGGCCATCAGCAGGCAGAACACCAGAAACAACACGCCTCCCCAGAAGAAGAGCTGGACAGAAGGGGGCAGACTGCCGATGGCCTGGAAGTCCAGATAGAACAGATACGCCAAAGCCAGGATGGCCACCCAACATTTCGTGGCGGGCTTGAAGAGCTGCCGGAAGTGGGAAAAGTACCCCCGGATATGCATCGGGGCACCGGCCACCATGTCTACCATGGAGCTATATAGCGCGCACCAGGAGGCCCCGGCGGTGACCACTGGCAGGGAGCAGAGCAGAGTGAGGATGCTGAGGACGAAGAAGTCCAGCAGGGTGGACAGGGCGGACATCACAGGGGAGTCCAGATCAAACAGGTGGCGCACAGGCGTTTTCTCCTTTCTGTAGGGCTTCCAGCTGGCGCTTGTAGATCAGCAGGAAAACGATATGGATGACCAAGGTTAGCGTCCAGGAGACGGGATAGGACCAGTACAGGCTCTCGATGGTCCCCACAGCTTTGAAGATGGTATACAGCCAGATGACCCGCAGTCCACAGGCACCGATCAGTGTGGTGACGGTGGGGTTGATGGTTTTGCCCAAGCCGCGGATGGAGCCGCAGGCGGTTTCCATCATGCCGCCTATCCACTGGAACTGACTGATAGCCAGGACCCGGGTCACACCGGCGGCCATCACGGCCTCATAGGCGTCATCCGCGGGCTTGACGTAGATGCCCAGCAGCTGGGTCTGGAAGAGCCGCAGCAGCACGCACATCACCAGGCCCAGGCCCACCGTCAGTCCCATGCAGATCCAAAAGACCTGGAGCGCCTGCCGAGGCCGTTTGGCCCCCAGGCTCTGGCTGGTGAAGGTGATAGTAGCCTGATAGAAGGTGTTCTGGGCGGTGTGGATAAAGTTCTCCAGCCCGGAGGCGGCGGAGTTCCCTGCGATGACGGCGGAGCCGAAAGAGTTTACGGCAGACTGGATCATCACGTTGGCGATGGAGAAGATGATGCCCTGGATGCCGGCGGAGAGGCCGATCTTCAACATGAGCGCGGCTTTGTCGGGGTAGAGGCGGATCTTCCGCAGGTCCAGACGGCATATGGAATTGATCGTGCACAGCCGGATGATCACCAGAACGGCGGAGAGCAGCTGAGAGACGGAGGTGGCGATAGCCACACCTGCCACACCCAGATGAAAGACAATAACGAATAGCAGGTTCAGTCCCACGTTCATCGCACCGGAAACGATCATGAAGATTAGGGGATACAATGTGTCCCCCACTGCCCGCAGGATGGCACTGCCGAAGTTATAGGCTACCAGGGCGGGGATGCCAAGAAAGTAGATCTTCAAATAAAGAGAGGAGAGCGGCAGCACATCCATTGGAGCCCCGGCCAGCTCCAGCAGCGGTGTGGAGAAAAGAATCCCCACGACACCGGCCATCAGCCCCAGGATCACGCTGAGGACGGCGGAGCAGTGGACCGTCTGGGAGATGGCCTCCTGATCCCCGGCACCGTAGTACCGGGCGGTGAGATAGTTGGTGCCGATGGATACGCCGTTGAACAGCGTCACCAGCAAAAAGATAATAGAGGTAGTGGCCCCTACTGCTGCCAGAGAAGTGCTGCCGGCATAGCGGCCTACCACTACGGAATCCACCGTGTTATAGGCCAGCTGCAAGAGGCCGGTGAGCATCAGGGGGATTGAAAAGCGTAAGATGGGGCGGAAAAGCGGTGACTGATCCGGCTGACTGTATGTGATTTGTTTCAAAATGTTTCCTCCCTTTGGGAGAAGTCCCCTCAGAATTGATTTATCATCTGCAAGTATTGCAGAAAGAAAAATAAATGTCAAGAGAGAGGCTGATCTCGAAAAAAAGCACGGAAAACTGCACAGATAAAATTTGCGTAAAATTTTCGATAACAGTGGACTGCTTTTTTGAGGAAATCGGTTGAACATGGAATAAATCAAAAATGTTTCAGAAATATATTTCGGAAACGGAGATAAAAAACTGGGAGATTCGTAATATTGACAGGCTTTTGAGGAAAAGTTATAATCTTTTTACAGGAAAAAAACAGATAAAAAACAAAACCAATCACAGGATAGTACTAGCAAAAAAATTTGTTTCAGAAATAAAATGTGAGGAAGGGCTCTATGAAGATCACCGTCCGGAAAATCGCGGAGGAAGCCGGTGTGTCACCGGCCTCCGTCTCTCGCTATATTAACGGATCTGAGGACGTCAGCTCTGAGATTGCCAGCAAGGTGGAGAGCGCCCTGTTCTCCTTGGGCGGAAGTCCGGTGGTCCGGCGGCCCCGCAAGCAGATCATCCTGATCCTGCTAACCCATCTGCGGTTTGACTTCTACGGGCGCACCTTGGCGGAGCTGCTGGAGCAGGAGCCGCAGAGCGAATACACCTTCATGCTGCTGCGCTATAACCCCCAGTCGCCGGAGACAGTGCGGAACTTCGTGAGCCGGATGCATCCCGTTGGCGTGATCTACTTTGAGGAGGAGATCGACAGCGGCATCCTGCAGTATCTCCAAAGCTGCGGCCTGCGGACGGTGATGTGCGGCGGCGTGGCTCTGGACCACCAGTCCGACCGAGTCCATGTAAATGACATCGCCGCCGCCTATGAGGGTACCAACTACCTGCTGGATCTGGGGCACCGGGAGATTCTCTTCCTCTCGGACGACGAGCAGAAGATCGGCGCTGGGTTCCAGCGGATCACCGGCAGCCGCAAGGCGATGGAGGAGCGGGGACTGGAATTCCCGGAGTCCCTGGTACTCCGGGGCGGCGTCACCTTCGAGGCCGGCTACCAAGCCATGGCCACAGCCCTGCGGGAGAAAAAGCAATTCACCGCAGTATTCGCCTTCAGCGACGAGCTGGCGGTGGGCGTCATGGCGGCCCTGTACGACGCGGGGCTGCGGGTGCCTGAGGATATATCGGTCCTGGGCTATGACGACCTGACCATCGCAACCCGGATCCGTCCGGCGCTGACCACCATCCATCAACCCATCGATGTGTTCATCGAGAAATCTCTAGAGTTGTTCCGCCAGCCGCCGAAGTCGATCCACTCGGAGATTCTGCTGCCTCACTCCATTGTGGAGCGGCAGAGCTGCCGCCGGATCAGCGATCCGGTGCCCAAATCTGTTTGATCCCTCGGAATGGGGTGTTCAAGGAAACGAATCAACAAAAGGAGAATCGGTATGAAAAAGAAGATTACAGCATTGCTCCTGGCACTGACGCTGCTCCTTTCCGCAACAGCTCTCACCGGTTGCGGCGGCGACAGCGGCGAAAGCTCCGACGGTCCCGTCAGCCTGACCCTGTCCCTGTGGGATGAGGCCCAGCTGCCGGTGATCCAGGAAAATGTGGACGCTTTTAACGCTGCTCACGAGGGAGAGATCAAAGTCAACATCGAGCAGATCCCCTGGGACACCTACTGGACCAAGCTGGATGCCTCTCTGGAGACCAATGAGGCCCCGGATGTGTTCTGGATGAACACTTACGTCCAGAAATATGTGGACGCCGGGGTTCTGGAGCCTCTGGACAGCTACATTGAGGGCGAGAGCTTTGATATGAGCGTCTATGCCGAAGGGCGTGTGAACGCCTACAATGTGAACGGCCAGCAGTACGCCCTGCCCAAGGGGCTGGACGCTGTGGCGGTGGCCCTGAACACCGAGCTGTTTGACCGCTACGGTGTGGAGCTGCCCCAGGAGGGCTGGACCTGGGACGACATGCGGGACATCGCCACCCAGCTGCGGGACGCCATCGCGGCCGCCGGAGGCAGCGAGTACCCCATCGTCATGGAGCTGGACGCCCAGCCGTCCTGGATGAACTTCCTGTATCAGAACGGCGGCAACTACCTCAGCGATGACGGCAAGACATGCGGCATCGCCCTGCCGGAGTCCAAGGACGCCATCCAACAGGTAGTGGACCTGATGAACGATGAGCAGATGGCTCCCTACTCCGTGCTGACGGAGACCAAGGGCACCGACCTCTTCATCTCCGGCCAGGCGGCCATCGTCTTCATCGGCTCCTGGAAGTCCGGCGTGCTGGAGGACAGCTCTCTGGCGGCAGACGGCAATGTCCAGCTGATCCAGATGCCCTCCATGGCTGTGGACAACAAGACCAACATGGGCGGTCTGGGCTATGTTATGTCTGCCAACTGCGAGAACAAGGAAGCCGCCTGGGAGTTGATGAAGTACATCACCGGCGAAGAGGCCATGAGCCACGAGGCGGAAGAGGGCATCGACATCCCGGCGTACCTGTCCGCACAGGAGGGGTATGTGGCCAACTTTAAAAATATCAACGCGCAGGTATTTATGGACGCATCCGCCAACGGCTTTGCCTATCCCTCCAACGGCAATTTTGACTGGACCACCATCGTGGATGACGCCATGCAGGAGGCATTCGGTCAGGTGAAGACTGTGGACGAGGCTATGGATGAGGGGGCTGCGGAGGCACAGGCCATTCTGGACGAGGTCTTTGGCTGAGCCCGGCAGAGACAGAGACGACCCGGCGAAAACGTGACCTTCCGTCTTGCGGCGGCCCCCTCCGGGGCCGCCGCGGACAGGGGGAGTCCGTGGGCCCAAAAGCGCGCTCCGATTCGGAACGCGGTTTTGCGCCCAGGGCCTCCCGAGAGGCGATACGGGGAAACAGGAGGAACGCCCATGAAAAATCAGGCACGGCATTTCGGCAGGCTCAGACGCGCGGAGATGTGCACTGCGTACATCTTCATCCTGCCCATGTTTGCGGGACTGCTGCTGTTCAGTATCATTCCCTTCATTCAGAATATCCTCTACAGCTTTCGGAAGATGGGGACCTTCGGGGAGGGGACCTTCATCGGCCTGAAGAACTATCAGGACCTGCTGAAGGATGACACCTTCTGGCTGGCGCTGCAGAACACGGTGTTCTATGCCGTGGTGGGCGTGCCGCTGGTCATCATCTTCTCCATCTTTCTGGCCCATCAGATCAACAAGAAGATCCGGGGCCGCACGATCTACCGGACTCTGCTGTTTATCCCGGCAATTACCATCCCGGCAGCGATCGGTATCTTGTGGCGGTGGATTCTCAACTATCAGTACGGCATCTTCAACTGGATCTTGGAGAAGCTGGGCTTTTCCCGGATCTCCTGGCTGGGTGATGTAAAATATGTTCGATGGGCAATCATCCTGGTGGTGGTCTGGTCCATGGTCAGCTACTATGTTATCATCATGCTGGCAGCTATGCAGGGCATTGACAGCTCCTATTATGAGGCTGCCCGTCTGGACGGCGCCAGCAGCCGTCAGGTGTTTTTTAAGATCACTCTGCCCATGCTGACCCCCATGATCTTTTTCTCCGTCATCATGGTGACGATCGGCATTCTGCAGATCTTCGATTTCATCTACCTGATGGTGGACCGGCAGACGCTGTCGTACACCTACAGCATGAGTCTGGTGACGTACTTCTACGAGTGCGCCTTCAATAAGAGCAGCATGCGGGGATACGGGGCGGCCATCTCCGTGGTGCTGGCTGCCATCATCATGGTGATCACCATGATCCAGATGGTCGGCAAGAAGTACTGGGTCAGATCTGGCGAGTGAGCGGGGGAGGCAGCCATATGAAACAGAAAAGAGACCGCCTGAACGACGAGAGCAGGCTTTCGCGCTTCACCACTCATGTGGTGCTGATCTTTGCGTCGTTCCTGGCCTTTGGCCCCTTCGTCTGGATGTTTCTCACATCCATCAAGACGTACGAGGAGACCATTCAGATCCCCATGAAGTTCCTGCCGGAGATTCCCCAATGGGTGAATTTCAGCATCGTCTCCGATAAGCTGAATTTTCCCCAGCTGTATCTGAACACCATTCTGGTGACGATCATGATGATCGTGGGCCAGATCCTGATCGTCACGATCTGCGCCTATGCCTTTGACCGGCTGAATTTCCCGGGCAAGAACGTCCTCTTTATGGGGATGCTGGCACTGATGATGGTGCCCGGTCAGATCTTCATCATCCCCCGCTTCAAGCTGATGGTGAATCTGGGCCTGACCAACACCCTGGTGGGCCTGGTGCTGCCGGGACTGTTCAATATCTTCGGCGTGTTCCTGATGCGGCAGTTTTTCTCCACTTTGCCGCGGGAGCTGGACGAGGCGGCCCGCATCGACGGGTGCAGCTACTTCCGGACCTACTGGAATGTGCTGCTGCCCCTAGTGAAGCCGGGGCTGACCACGCTGGCCATCCTGGGCATGCTGAACACCTGGAAGGACCTGATGTGGCCCCTGATCAACAACTCCCAGGCGGACAAGATGACGCTGGCAGCGGGCCTTGCCATGCTGATCGGCGAACATACGACGTATTATGAGCAGGTCATGGCCGGCGGCGTCATCGCTGTGCTGCCTCTGATCGTACTGTTTGTGATTTTCCAGCGGCAGTTTGTACAGGGCATTGCCCACAGCGGCATCAAAGGCTGAGACAAACTGCGAAAAAAGAAAGGGAAGTGAGCGTATGTTTTACCGGTACCCGATCAATGATGTCCACATCCACCTGTTCGACCCCAAGGACATCGACGAGTGCATCGCCATGGTGGATGAGTGCGGATATACCAACTGGACGTTCCTGGCCTGTACGGTCATCGACAGTCCCTTCGCTCTGGCCCAGAATCTGCTGTGCGCCCTGATGAAGCTGAAGGAGGGCGGCCGCTGCCAGGCGTTCGGTTCCTTCCACTACAATGGGGATGTGGTGCCGGACGCGGATGACCTGCTGCGGCAGATCCAGTGGTTCGACCAGGCGGGCTTCGACGGCATCAAGATGCTGGATGGCAAGCCCGGCGTGCGCCGTCGGCAAAATCTGCGGCTGGACGCCCCCAACTACGACAAAATGTTCGACTACGCCCAGCGGACCCAATTCCCTATCCTGTATCACATCAACGACCCCATCGAGTTCTGGTATCGGGACCGGCTGCCCCAGTGGGCGGTGGAGAAGGACTTCTTCTACGGCGACGGAACTTTCCCCCACAAGTTCGAGATCGATGAGGAGACTTTCGGCTTCCTGCGCAAGCATCCGAATCTGAACCTGTGCATCCCGCACTTCTTCTTCATCTCCGACCAGCCGGGCCTGTGCTGCGAGATGCTGGACCGCTATCCCAACCTGTTCTTTGACATCACTCCGGGATGGGAGATGTTTGAGAACTTTGCCAAGGACCGGGAGTACTGGCGCAGCTTCTTCTCGGAGTACTCCCACAAGATCCTCTTCGGCACGGACACCTTCTCCGACCATTGGAGGGAGACCGTCACCTGCCTGCGCCGGGTGATGGAGACTGACGAGCCCTTCGTTGCCTTTGAGGAGAACTGCGTGGGCCTGGACCTGCCGGAGAAGACCCTGCGGGACATCTATTTCAACAACTACCACAAGTTCATCCGTCGGATGGACAAGAAGATCAACGTGGACATGGTGCTGGAATATGCCGACACCCTGTATGACCGCATCCCCGTGGGAGAGAACCGCCAGATGATCTCCGACACCATCGACTATCTGAAGGCGGAGATCGGCAAATTCCGGTAACGGCAGAAGAGAGGACTATTCGTGAAACTGTGTGTGATCGGCGGGGCCGGTGCCCGCTCCGCGTTTTTGACCAAATCTCTCGTGAAGAGCGCCCGGGACATCCGGGTGGACCACATTGTCCTGCTTGACAACGACCAGCAGAAGCTGAAGACTTACGGGGAGATCTCCCGGGAGCTGGCTCGTCGGCTGGACCCGGACCTGACCTTTGAGGTCACCTCCGACGCCCGGGCCGCCCTGACGGGAGTGGACTACATCATCACCACCATCCGGGCCGGCGAGGACGCCGGGCGGCTGTTTGATGAGCAGACCTGCCTGGCCCACGGCGTACTGGGACAGGAGACCACGGGTGCCGGAGGCTTCGCCATGGCCATCCGGTCCGTGCCCACCCTGGTGTACTACTGCACCCTGGCCCGGGAGGTGGCCAACCCCGGCCATCTGATTTTCAACTTTACCAATCCCAGCGGGATCATCACCCAAGCCCTGCGGTCCAAAGGGTTCGACAACGTGTACGGAATCTGCGACGCCCCCAGCGGCTTCATCAAGCAGCTGGAGGAGATTCTGGAGATCCCCTACGGCACGCTGGATATCGAGTGCTACGGCCTGAACCACCTGTCCTGGTTCCGCAATGCCAAAGTCAACGGCCGGGACGTGCAGCGGGAGCTGCTGGACAATCCCCGGACCTATGAGCATTCGGAGATGCGGCTCTTTACCCGGGAGATGGCCCGGATCAGCGGAGACTGCATGCTCAACGAGTATCTGTACTTCTACTACCGGCGGGTGAAGTCTCTGTCCATGATCCAGAAGGCGGATCATCCCCGGGGAGAGATGATCTACCTCATCAACCGCGAGCTGGAGGAACAGCTGGCCCGACTGGAGCTGCCCCGGGATTTCGAGCAGGCGTTCAGCCTGTATATGACCGCCTACGGCAAGCGGGAAAACGCCTATTTCTCTGTGGAGAGCGGAGCCTGCCGGGAAAAGGTGTGGAATCCGCCCACGGTGGAGGAGTTCCTCACCGCCCCGGATGAGGGCGGCTACGCAGCGGTGGCCTTGCGGTTCATCCGGGCCATCACCGATGGGGAGAACTGCCGGATGGTGCTGTCCGTTCCAAACAACGGGGCCATCGACGGTCTGCGGGATGACGATGTGGTGGAGATCACCTGCGATATCCGCTCCGACGGCGCCCATCCCGTCCGCATTGGTGCCATCGACGAGTTTCAGCTTCAGCAGATCAAGCGGCTGAAGTACTTTGAGCGGTGCACCATCCAGGCCATCTTGGAAGATGACCGGGATGCGGCCGTCAAAGGCCTGGCCCTGCATCCGCTGGTGAACGACTTCGAGCTGGCGGAGACGTTGACGGATATCTTCTTTGACAAATACGCGGAATTTATCCACATGAACGAGACGCCTTAAAGACGGATCGGAGAGAGTGTATGTACGATTTCAAGACCTTTGCACAAATGAATCTGGACTTGATCTTCCAAGGCTTTGACCGGATGCCCCAGCCCGGGGAGGAGGTCTTTGCAAAGCGATTCACCATGCAGTTGGGGGGAGGCCCCATCGTCTGCCCCATCGTGCTGGAGCAACTGGGCTTCCGGGTCCGGCTGGGGACGTTTCTGGGGCAGGACGATGTGAGCAACCTGTGCCGCCGCCTGCTGGACCAGCGGGGCTTCTCCAGCTACGACGAGTTCGCCCAGGACAACCCGGACCCGGTGGTAGTGACCAGCGTGTTCTCTTGGGAACACGACCGGGGATTTCTGGCCCACAATGAGGGCGTCTATGAGAGCATTTTGGATCCGGAGACCGTCTATGGCTTCCTGCGGGACGCCAAGGTGGTGTTTGCCCCGGTGGGGCAGCCGGAGGTGACCCGCCGCCTTCATGAGGAGGGAGTGAAGGTAGTCTACGACAGCGGCTGGAGCGATGACCTGTCCATTGACGGCATCAAGGCGTTCCTGCCCTATATCGATGTCTACACACCCAATGACAAGGAGGCACGGAAGCTGGCCGGCACAGATGACCTGGAGGAAGCTGTCCGCTTTCTGGCGGGCTACACGCCTCACCCGGTGGTGACGCTGGGCAAGGGTGGCTGCGCATACTGGCACGACGGTTCCATCCGCTATGTATCGGCCATCGATGAATTCCGGGCGGTGGATACTACCGGCGCCGGAGACAACTTCCTCACCGGCATCATTTACGGCTTGCTGACGGAGGAGCCCCTGGACCGCTGTGTGCGGCTGGGGAACATCTTCGCGGGTAAGTCCACCACGGCGGTGGGCTGCTTTGGCGCGGCGGTGACGCCGGCACTAATCCGAAAATATCTGTGAGGGCGGGGGAGGATACGGCTGTGCGCATTCAGCCGGACCGCCTGGAGGAGACCTTTGCGACCCAGGTGGACGACGACAGCCCCTCCTACGGGGAACGGCAGATGGCTGACCAGCCGCCTCTGCGCCCTGGGCCTGATGGTGGAAGAGGACGACGCGGCGGAGATTTTGGGCCGGGCCTCCTATGCGGGCTTTTCACCGGAGGCGGGCGTCAGCGCCATTGCAGCCACCAATATCGTCCTGGACCGGGGCCAGATCCGAGAGGAGATTCGCAGCGGCTGCCACCAGCGGTACTTCCGGGCCTGCCGGGCCAGGGGGTATGAGACCTGGACGGTCACCACCTTCGGCGGTAGCGATAACAGATTGCCGGTAGCCAATGGTATCACGGGCATCGTGATGCCCTCCGCCATGCACTGTCGCCGCTCCTGTCAGGGGATACACTTCTGTTCAGGAGATGGTCGCAGTGACAGAAATCACGGCGGATCTGGTATTGAACCGGGACTGAAGCAAACCGGCTTTCCGCAATTTTGAGAGGAGGGAGAGACATGGCACTGAAGCTGATTATCGTTTCTGATTTCGTCTGTCCCTACTGTTACTGGCTGGAGACACTTCTGGACCGGCTGGGGGAACAGCTGGAGATTATCCATGTGCCCTACCAATTGACAGAACCGCCAGCGCCCCGGATAGACGTATGGAACGATCCCGTCCGACGAGTACGATACGCTGAGACCCTGGGGCCCGTCTGTCAGGCTCAGGGGGTAGAGATGTGTCTGCCGCCCCGGGTGATTCCCCGGCCATACACGGACCTGGCTTTCCAGGGCTGGTGCTTTGCTGGGGAACGGGACAGAGGAGAGTCCTTCTATAAAGCGGTGTTTCAAGCCTATTTTGTAGATGAGCGGGATATTGGAGATTTGTCTGTGCTGACGGAACTGGCAGAGAACTGCGGTCTGTCAGGGCAGGACTTCCGCGCAGCCTTGGTGGCAGGGACTTATACAGAGACCGTCCGCCGGCAATCCCGCCTGTCCCGGGATTTGCTGGGTATTCACATGGTGCCGACCATATTATCAGGAAAAAAACGACTGGAAGGCTTTGTTCCGAACTTGATAGAGCTGAAGGCATGGTTGGATGCGGTGCGTTGAGATGCCTGAACGTAAGCATCAAATACAAAAAACAGGTAGACAGGTATGAGAAAATAGTGGAGGAAAAGTCACAGGCGAAGGGGAGGGGGACAAGAAGGTAAAGTGAGGATCTATCTTCTATGTTTCAATATCCACTGTAAATTATTAAAAGCCGGCGTTCCATTCGATGGAACGCCGGCCCATCATTCTCTTCCCTAAACACCTGAATCAGTTATGAACAAACACCCGTATAAACTCGTTGAGCGTAGTCCGTTGTTCCTCTTCATACGGTTTAGTGCGGGATCCTGTAAATTGTCTTCATAACGATATACAGTTTCTTTGCTCACGTCGAGCCGTTTTGCCAAAGATGCACGCGACATCCCGCGATCTTTCCGAAGACGACGTAACCTTAATCCAAAATCAAAAACTCCATCTGCCGACATGCGGTCACCCTGTATGCATTGTAATCCTCCAGCATAGTTGTTATATGATGTGAAGATATGTAAATATTAGTCAAATTAGGTTGACATTTACCAGATATTATAATACAATGCTAACAAAAATATATGAACGCCAGCACCTGTACAGACTGCTCACTTAATCACTATGCGTATCTTCAAATGAAAATTCTTCCAGTTCTGGATAGTCAAAAAATTCAGATAACGTAAGACTGAATGCAGATGCGATCTTGTGAAGCGTCTTTATTTTTGGATTGAATGTCTTGTGGTTTATGAGATTATCAAGTGTTGAGTAGCTGATACCACTCATGGCAGACAACTGATATATAGTGAAGTCACGTTGCCTACATAGCTCCAAAATCCGTTTGACAATAATTTGTGAATATTCGTCCTTCATCTCTCTACCTGCTATCAATGAGTAATACCTTAAATGGTGTTTTCTCTATGATAGCAATAAAAATAGCGCGCTATTCCCGTGCACGGGAATAGCGCGTGATGGAATGAACGGTATGAATTATGTTGCTTGAATAGAAAATAGAATGTGTTGCATCACTCAAGAGACCAAGGATTATAATAGATTTGAGATTGAAAAGAGTGGGGGAAACAGCTATGAAAGAAATTCGCATACTCATTGGCGGAATGGGAAATGCTGCCAGGCCGATGGTCGATCTTCTGACTAGCGAACGGGAGAGGATGGAGAATGTATACGGGCTCCATTTTCGAATTGTTGGCGCAGTGGACAGTAGAGGTGGAGTGATTGCACCGAATGGAATTTCCAGTGTGACGTTATCGGAAGCCAAAAACAGGGGAACTTTGGCAGATATCCCCGGCTTGGGTATTCAGGGCCTTACGGCATTGGAGATGATCGAGCAGTGCAGCGCGGATGTCTATTTAGATGGATTGCCGCCATATCTGCCCACTGGGGAGCCGGGGACTTCCAACATCCGAAGGGCTTTGGAACGGGGAATGCATGTGGTGACCGCAAATAAAGCGCCTCTTGCCCTTCATTGGAAAGAACTGTTTTCCTTGGCGGCACAACAGGGGCTCCAAATTCGCTATGGAACAGCGGCCAGCGCAGGACTGCCTACTCTGGAGATGGGTAAACTGTTGGGACGTTGTGGAGAGCTGCTGGAGTTCGGCGGGATTTTCAACGCGTCTTGTATGTACGTTTTTGATGCGATGGGGCAGGGACAGTCCTTTGATATGGCTGTGCAGGGGGCGAAGGCAGGCGGATTTTTGGAGCCAGATCCCTCCATGGATCTCGATGGATGGGATACGGCCATGAAAACAGTTATCCAGGCCAATACCTATTGGGACCAGGCATATACGCTTGCGGATGTGGCGATCCAAGGTATCTGCGGCCTGACACAGGCAGATATGATAGACGCGAAGTCCAGGGGCGAGGTTTGGTGCATGGTTGGCCGGGCTGTCCAGAATCCGGATGGCAGCCTGAAACTGACTGCCGGACCGGAACGGCTTCCGGCAGATCATCCGCTGGCCAGGGCACACTGGAGCGATAAGGTGCTTTGGATGCAGACCAGAACGCAGGGAGGGCAGGTGCACCACTGCATCGGTGCGTCGGCTTCCAGCACACCCGGAAATATGTATTTAGACTTGGTGACTATTGCCAGGGAACTTTGATGAATACCTTTTCAGAAATGCAGAAATAGGTGGGGGGTCTTTGTTCCTGTTTAGAATCGGCGCTGCCGTTCTTGAATTTTTTTGGGGAGGAAAAGAAGTATGAAGAGAGTCTTTGCGCTGGTCCTGACATTGGCTACAGCTTTAGGGTTGGCCGCCTGCAACAGTGGAGGAGGTGAATCCGGGGAAAATGTGGTGAGGATTGGAATTTTTGAGCCGGCCACTGGCGACAATGGCGCCGGCGGCAAGCAGGAGATGCTGGGCATGCAGTATGCCAATAAGGAGACCCCCACTGTGGATATCGGCGGCACCACCTATACCGTGGAGCTGGTTTATGCGGACAACGGCTCCGACCCCGCCAAGGCGCCCACTGCCGCTGCGGAGTTGGTGAGCAAGGATGTATCTGTGGTATTGGGTTCCTACGGCTCCACCGTGTCTCTGGCTGGCGGCCCCGTCTTTGGCGAGGCGGGTGTCCCCGCCATTGGCGTCGGATGCACCAATCCCCAGATTACGGCAGGGAACGGGTATTACTTCCGGATCTGCTTCCTGGATCCGTTCCAGGGAACGGTGTTGGCAAATTTCGCACAGGAGAAATTCTCTGCGAAAAAAGCTTACTGCCTGGGTGAGCTGGGCAACGAGTACGACCAGGGCCTGATTAATTATTTTGAGCAGGCATTTGACGGCACCGTGGAAAAGGATTCCTTCCCGACCAATACATCCGACTTCACCACATATCTTAATAAGGCCGTAAATGAGGACGCAGATGTGATTTTCTGCCCGGTTTCCATTACATATTCTACTCAGATCGTGAAGTTGGCTGCTTCTCTGGGAATTGAAATCCCCATCCTCGGTGGCGATACCCTGGACAGCAATATGGTGCTGGAAGCGGCCGCAGGCAGCGACGTGCAGCTGTACGTGTCCACCTTCTACCAGGAGGGCGGCTCTCCAGAGTTTGACGAGGGCTTTAAGGCCTGGCTGAGCGAGGATTCCACCGCCATGACCAACAACGGCGGCAACGACACCATCGCCGCTGTCACCGCCATGGGCTATGATGCCTACTATGTGGCGCTGGAGGCCCTGAAGGCCGCCGGCTCCGCCGATTCCGGCGATGTGATGATGGCGCTGCCTGACGTGAGTTATGACGGCGTCTCCGGCCATATTGAGTTTGATGACTTGGGTGATGCCATCCGGGATACCGCCTATATCAAGGTTGCAGATCCAGCCAACAATGTCTGGAGACTGGAGACAGTTCAGACTGTGAGCTGAAAAACGGAAAGAGATCCGAATCCTGAGGAAATATCTGGGGCCAAGGGAATCCTTGGTCCCAGAGTAATAAAAGGGGGTATCCCTGTGCAATACGGAATTTCCATCCTGCTCTCCGGCATCTCGCTGGGCGGGCAGTACGCCCTGATCGCCATCGGATACACCATGGTTTACGGCATCCTGCGCCTGATCAACTTCGCCCACGGCGACGTGTTCATGGCGGCGGGATTAATCATGGTCTATCTCAGCGCAAGCCTGCCCATCGGCGTGGCGCTGCCGCTGATGATCCTGCTGACGGTGCTGCTGGGCTTTGTCATCGAACGGGCAGCCTACAAGCCGCTGCGCAGCGCGCCCCGGATGAGCGTCATGATCTCCGCCATCGGCGTCAGCTATCTGCTGCAGAATTTGGCCATCTATATCACCGGCGGACTGCCGCAGATGTACCCCAGCCTGCCCGGCCTGTCCAGTCAGATCACCATTGCCGGCACCTCCACCAAAATGGTGACGGTGATTACGCCATTCCTGGTGGTGGCGCTGGTAGTGGTGCTGACCCAGCTCATCAACCACACCAAGATCGGCATGGCCATGCGGGCCGCCTCCCGGGATTTTGAGACCGCGCAGCTGATGGGCATCAAGATCAATAACATCATCAGCTTCACCTTTGTCATCGGTTCCTTCCTGGCGGCGGTGGGGTCTGCGCTGTACTTCACCAACTATCCTCCATCGTGCCGCTGTCCGGCTCCCTGCCGGGCCTCAGGGCCTTCGTGGCGGCGGTGTTCGGCGGCATCGGCTCCATTCCCGGGGCCGTGGTGGGGGCATTCCTCATCGGTCTCAGCGAGACGGTGATCAAGAGCTCCAACTGGAGTGTGTTTTCCGACGCGTTCACTTTCGCGCTGCTCATCATCATCCTGGTGGTGAAGCCCACCGGCCTGTTCGGTGAGAAGTCCACCGACAAAGTGTAAAGGGGGCGTCACGATGCTGCAAGAAAAAAAGAGCAAACGGGGCGCGTGGATCGCCCTGGGCTGCGTGGCGGCCCTGCTGGTCCTGGTGATTGTGCTGGAGAACACCATGCAGCCCACCAGTATGCTGTTCACCGTGCTGAAGAAGGGGGCTGTGTACGCGCTGGTGGCGGCCTCCCTGAACCTGCTGAACGGCTTTACGGGCCTGTTCTCCCTGGGGCAGGCGGGCTTCATGCTGCTGGGCGCCTACACCTACGCCATTCTGACCATTCCCTCTGCCGACCGGGAGAGCGTCTACTACCTCTACGGCGGCTCGGCGGTGAATTTCTCCCTGCCGGAGCTGTTCGGCGGCGGCGCCCTGGGTCTGATCCTGGGTGTGCTGGCGGCGCTGATCCTGGCGGGCTGTGTGGCGGCGGTGATCGCCTGGCTTATCGGCCTGCCGGTGCTGCGGCTGAAGAGCGACTACCTGGCCATCGCCACCCTGGGCTTTGCGGAGATCATCCGGGCCATCTTCCAGTGGGACCGGCTGGGCCCCGTCACCAACGGCGCCAACGCGCTGAAGAGCTTTCCCACCTTCTCCAGCTTCAACATCGAGAACGCCAATGGGGAGGTGGTGCTGCGCCTTTCCACCTTTGTGCCCTTCCTGCTGGTGGCAGTGTGCATCGGGATCATGGTGCTGCTGATCAACTCCACCTATGGCCGGGCCTTCAAGGCCATCCGGGAGGATGAGGTGGCCGCCGAGGCCATGGGCATCAACCTGGCCAAGCACAAGCGGATGGCCTTCTGCATCAGCTCCTTCTTCGCCGGCGTGGGCGGCGGCCTGTTCGCCATGTTCGCCAACCAGGCCCAAGCCAAGACCTTCACCACCTCCATGACCTACGAGATCCTGCTGATCGTGGTGATCGGCGGCATCGGGTCCATCTCCGGCAGCTGCATCGCCTCGTTCCTGTACGTGGCGGCCAGCGAGTGGTGGCTGCGGTTCCTGGACACGGAGACGTATATCGGCGCCTTCAAGGTGCCCTTCCTGCGGACCGGCTTCCGGATGGTGGTCTTCTCCGTGGTCATTATGATCGTGGTGCTGTTCTTCCGCCGGGGCATCATGGGGACCGGGAGCTCTCTGATGTGGCCCGGAGCCTGCGGGCCCGCCTCTCCGGAAAATCGAAAAAAGACCGAAGGAGGCGGCGAAATGAGTGAGAAGATCCTTCGTTTGAGAATATCACCATGCAGTTCGGCGGCGTCATCGCCGTGAACAACATGAATCTGGAGGTAGGCGAGGGGAGATCGTCTCCTGATCGGTCCCAACGGCGCGGGCAAGACCACGGCGTTCAACGTGGTCACCGGCGTGTACCAGCCCACCAACGGCGCGGTGTGGTACCGGGGGGAGAAGATCGTGGAAAACTACCCCCAGGGCAAGATGCGCAAGCTCTACAAGGGCGAGCACGCCGGGGAGTACACCCACGCCCTGGCCCCCACCCCGGACAAGATCACCCGGATGGGCATGGCCCGGACTTTCCAGAATATCCGTCTGTGGAAGGACCAGACGGTGTTCGACAACGTGCTGACGGCCATGCACTGCCGTGCGACGTGCAACCTCCTCACCGCGACCTTCCATCTGAACCGGCAGGAGGAGGCGCGGCAGCGCCAGCGGGTGGAAGAGCTGCTGGCGGAGGTGAACCTCAGCGACGTTTCCGGGGAGAAGGCGAACTCCCTGCCCTACGGCAAGCAGCGGCGGCTGGAGATCGCCCGGGCCCTGGCCACGGATCCGCAGCTGCTGCTGCTGGACGAACCGGCTGCGGGCATGAACCCCCAGGAGACCGACGAGCTGACGGCCTTCATCGGGGAGATCCGCACGAAGTTCGGCCTGACGGTATTTCTGATCGAGCACCACATGGACCTGGTCATGGACATCTCCGACCGGATCTATGTGCTGGACTTCGGCAAGCTGATTGCCGACGGTACACCGGCGGAGATCCAGAACAATCAGCGCGTCATCGACGCGTACCTGGGGGTGGCGGAAGATGCTTAAAATCCAACAGCTGCGGGTGTCCTACGGCGGCATCCAGGCTCTCCGGGGCATCGACCTGGAGGTGCCGGACGGCAAGATCGTCACCCTGATCGGCGCCAACGGCGCAGGCAAGTCCACTACCCTGCGCACCATCTCCGGCCTGGTGAAGGCGGAGTCCGGCTCCATCCAGTGGAACGGGGAGGAGCTGCTGGGCAAGCCCATCGACAAGATCATCTCCGCGGGCATCGCCATGAGCCCGGAGGGGCGGCGGGTGTTTGCGGACCTGACGGTGCTGGAGAACCTGAAGCTGGGAGCCTACCTCCGCAAGGACAAAGCGGAGATCGAAAAGGACCTGAAATGGGTCTATGAGCTGTTCCCCCGGCTGGAGGAACGGAACTGGCAGTCCGCCGGCACCCTCTCCGGCGGCGAACAGCAGATGCTGGCGGTGGGCCGGGCCCTGATGTCACGGCCGAAGCTGATGATGCTGGATGAGCCGTCCCTGGGCCTGGCGCCGCTGGTGGTGCAGGACATCTTCTCCATCATCCGGGAGATCAACCGCCAGGGCGTGACGGTACTGCTGATCGAACAGAACGCCAACATGGCCTTGAAGATCGCGGACCTGGCCTATGTGCTGGAGACGGGGAACATCACCATGTCCGGCACCGGCGCGGAGCTGCTGGCCAATGAGAAGATCAAAGAGGCGTATCTCGGCAAGCACAGATAAGGGGATAGTTGTCAGATGGCAACGGGTGCCAGCGGATGTGATGTGTATGCAATTTTTCTGAATTGGACAAGTAAATCCGGACAGCAAAGAGCCGAGGCGGAGAGTTTTCTTCGCCTTGGCTCTTTACTGCAAGGTGCCATCAGTCCTGTGGCTATCCGTTAGTAGGACATACAAAAGGTCTTTGGGCTTGCAGGCTGCAAGCCCATCCGATTCAGGATGAGGGATTTGAAGCAGTGACGCTGCGAAAGATCGCCGATGTGACAGCATCCTTTTGTTTCTTATGTGGGTGGCCGTAAAGTATGGAGACTTACATTTCTATTTGATGCTACTAAAATATAATTGCCGGGTAAAGCACGCCAGCCAGGCGTGCTTTATTCGTTCTCAGGCCTATGTTGAAGGTATCTCTCAATAAGAGGAAGGATCTTCAAGAATTTAGATGATATCAGCAGCACCGACTTTGCTTGCATCGCATTGAAAGCCACTCTTCCCGGTCTGGTGCGCGCCTCTGTATTTGCACAAGAAAGACAGTAAGCGTCACAGCAATGAGAACCCAGGGGACCATTGGCATATAGAGGGAACCATGCTCTGCCTGTTTCGCATACTGACTAAATATTTATAGAGTCAATATCGCAGGTTCTGCATTTTTCACTTATTTCAGAAAGCAGAAGAATCTGTCCGATTGCGTGAGCTAGAAGCCCACCCAATGCAGGCCAATATTATAGAACCGGCAAGAGATATGGATTTACGCCTGCGTACCATCAATAGTATACACAACAGGATTCCTATCAGGCGCTTCACACCCAGCTGGGGGCCCGCTCTTTCTAATGAATACACCGAACCGCTCTCCGGTCTTGCCTTGCTCCCGATACAGCAGAAGCGCTCGTTCTATCATCTCAAAGACCTGCTCCTTGGTGTAGATTTCATCAATCACGGTGCCAAGGCGCTGACGCTTACCCCAAATACCACCGACCATAATTTTATATCCTGCTTTTGCTTCTGTCACACAATCAAAATTACAGGCATCCACACACTTACCGCAGTTGTTGCAGGTATCCCAATCGATTTGCATGATGCCATCCTCGTCCAGATGGGCATTTTTCATGGGGCAGACCTCTACGACGGAGCACTTCTTGCAGCCATTGCAGTCATCGGGATTATAGGCAGGTACCCGCTGGCCCATAATGCCGAAATCATTCAAACCTGGCTTAATACAGTTGTTTGGGCAGCCGCCGATGCCGATTTTGAACTTGTGGGGAAGTTTGACATCATACCAGCCCTTGTAGAATGTTTCGTGCAGTTCACGCGCTAGTTCTTGAGTGTCGATCAGGCCATGGATACACACAGTGCCTTTGCAGGCCACGATGGGACGGACGCGGGAACCCGTGCCGCCAGTATAAAGACCGGCTTGGGCGATGAATGTATTGAATGGTTCGATGTTGTCGTAGGTCAGACCTTGAACTTCCAGAGTCAGACGAGTCGTGAGGGCAATTTTCCCATTACCGAATTTTTGAGCAGCTTCCTTTTTCCGGTAGAACACACCAACAGAAGCTTCTCAATGCCCAGGGAGCTGTTAATGGATCAAATGCGTACAGCGGGACTCGGGGAACGGCTTCGTCTTTTGAATAGAATCTTTGCAACCAAGGAATATGAGGCTTTTGCCGCTGTGGCAGAAGCAATGGGTTGCCCTAGCCATTCGCATGAAGCGGCTTCATCTGCTGGACAGAGATGACCTGAAGGACCCGTATGCGCTCGTTCGTGTCGATTGTGATGAAGAATGAATATTTGAGCAAGGAGGATATTGGAAGATGCCGCGATACAATATCCGGGAGGATAATCCCGTCAAATACACTCAGGTAAAGGCGGAGCAGGAAAGACTTCGGGCAGGCGTTTCCCGATGATAACCAGCTGCGTCATTGGCTGGTACGGGTGACGGTGAATGCCTGCAAGGATGCCCTGCGGTCGCCCTGGAGACGGCGGATGGTGCCTCTGGACGACTGCCGGGAGCCGGTGTTCAATACGCCGGAGCACCAGAATCTCTATGCAGAGGTCATGGCCCTGCCGGTCAAGTACCGCTTGCCGCTGTATCTCTATTATTATGAAGGGTACACAGCGGCGGAGGTGGGGGAGCTGCTGGGCCTGAGGCCCTCCACCGTTCGGACCCGGCTTGCCCGGGCCAGAGAGAAACTGAAAGCACAGCTGAGGGAGGAGTGAGCCATGCAGAACATCTATCGGGAGACATTTGAGCAGATCCATGCCTCCGAGCAGCTGCGAAAGGAGGTAGCCAATGTGCCGAAACAGGAGAAGGCAGCGTTTAGACACCGTATTTCCAAGGCAGGGCTGATTGCCGCAGCGTTGGCGCTGGCGCTGGCGGGCACGGTCCTGGCAGTGGCCAGTCCCACCCTCTGGTGGTTTGAGCAGAAGTGGGAGGAGGAGACCGGCAGCTCGATGACGGAATCCCAATCCCTGGTGATCGACGGCCTGACCCGAAAAGTGGGGGAGAGCGTTACCAGCGGGGACGTGACCGTCACTGTAGACAGTATCACCGTGGGCAGCAGTCAGATCTGGGCATTGCTGGACGTGACGGGCTGGGACTTTGACCGAGATGCCCAGTATTCCTTTGACAGGATGCGTGCGGAGATCGTCCCTGACCCCAGTGGGGGCCAGCATGGTGGGGCTGGGTACGGCCTGGACAGTATCGGGATCACCCGGGAGGGCGCAGCCCGGATGCTGCTGGAGTTCTCCGCCACCATCTCCACTGGTAACCAGCTGAACAGAGGAGATTACGCGCTGGAGATCGATCTGAACGACCTGATCCGCCGCCGTACCGGCGGGGCAGAGGATGAGGTTTTGTGTGAAGGAGAGTGGTCTTTCTCGATTCCTTTGGCGGCAGAGAGCCTGTCTCCTACCATCACCATCGACAGAGTTCAAGTGCTGTCGAATCACATGGTCTGGGATCAGGCTACCGGCAAAGATGGCGGCGCCTTAGAGGGTACAGGGGGAAAATCTCACCCGGCTGTTGCAACGCTAACGAACCTCCAAATTACCGCAACAGGTGCCTCCTTCTACTGCGACGGACTGATGGACCGGCTCCACGCAACCGTGATCCTGGCCGACGGGACCGAAGTAGAGAACCGTGGCGGCGGTGGAAGCAGAATGGAGGACGGCGGATGGTATGTCAGCTTTGACTGGCCGGTGCCGCTGGATGTGACGGATATCGTTGCTATCCGCTTTGGCGATGCAGAAATTCCATTGAATTAAGTGAGACTTGCAAAGAACGCCCCGCCAAAAGCAGGCGGGGCGTTTTTGTCACTTTCACGTTTCTATCCAGTCCCTCTGCCGCCAGACGGCAAACTCCCGCCGGACCAGCAGCAAGCTCAGGAGGAAGGTCAGCACGTCGGAAATGGGGGCGGCCAGCAGGGCACCATCCAGGCCGAACCGGCCGGACAGCAGAATAGCCAGGGGAATCAGAAACACGCCCTGCCGGGCCAGGGGAATGGCAAGGGAGGGTACCGGCCGGCCGATCCCTTGAAAGAAAGAGGCGGTGGCCAGATGCAGGCCGTACAGGAAGAAGGCGGCCATATACAGCCGGAAGCAGTGCTGGGCACAGTCCAGGTAGAGGGGGCTGTCAGAGACGAACAGCATCCCGATCTGCCGGGGAAACAGCTGGAACACCAGGAACCACACCCCCGAAATTACCAGGGCGATGGCGGCGGCCGTGCGGAAGGTCTGCCGCACCCGAAGAAAATGCTTCGCCCCGAAGTTGTAACCGTTGATAGGCTGTACGGCGGAGGAGACGCCCACAAACATGGAGTGGGCAATCTGATAGACCTTCATCATCATTCCGTAGACAGAGAGGGCGATGTCGCTGCCGTACACGCTGGCCGCTCCGTGAACCCGCAGCAGGTTGTTCAGGGTGATCTGTACCAGGGCAGTGAGGATCTGGGTCAGCAGGCTGGGAACCCCCAGGGCCAGAATCCGCCCGGTGAGCCTAATGGTGGGGCGCAGCGCCTGGCGCCGGAGCCGGACTGTGTGCAGCCGGGGCAGGTAGGCCAGAAACAGCACCCCGGCCGCCACCTGGCCGATGACTGTGGCAATGCCGGCCCCCACCACGCCCATGCCCAGAGGGAAGATGAAGACGGGGTCTAGAATCAGGTTGAGGACGGCACCGGTAATCATGCAGCCCATGCTGTACCGGGGGTGGCCGTCCGCCCGAATGATGGCGGTGAAGGCCGGGCAGATCAGCTGGAAGGGCAGGCCCCAGGCAATGGTCCGGAGATAGGCTGCAGCCTCCGGCCAGGCAGTGTCCGTAGCGCCGAAGAGCCGGGCAATCTGGGGGGCGAAGCACCAGCTGACGATGGCCGCACAGAGACCGCTGGCGGCAATCAGGGTGGCGGCGTGACCGATGGTGTCATCCGCCTCTTGCTGCTGGCGGCGGCCGAGGCACAGGCTGATGTTGGCGGCGCTGCCGTCTCCCAGCAGCAGGGCCACGGCATTCACCAGAATGACCACCGGGAACGCCACGTTGATGGCCGCCATGGCGGTGATCCCCACGCCCTGGCCCACAAAGATCTGGTCCACGATGTTGTAGAGGCAGTTGACCATCAGCGTCAGGGCCGTGGGGATGGCGTAGCGGACGATCAGCTTTTGAACCGGCTCGGTTTCCAGCGGGCTGCGGGACTCCTGATCGGCCGTCATACGGATCCCTCCTCCGGCGGGCGCACCGCCCGCCGTGATAAAAAGTCCCAGCGGCAGAGCACCGCCCTGCCCACTGGGTAAGCATCATTTTTTTCAGCATAACATGGGCGGCGGTAAAAGTCAACGCACTGGACAGCGGTCTGTTCACAGAATGTTTTCAAAGAAGCCGCCGGATGCCGGCAACCTTTTGGCGGCCGGACCTATCTATATGGATGTACAGGCGGTGCGGACAGGTGCGCCTGTCCGCAGTGGCTCCGCTGTACAAAATCACAAGGAAAAGGATGGAACATACATGAGACGATTGCTCACAGGAATCCTGGCGGCGCTGATATTGCTGACGCTGGCGGCCTGCGGCTCTGAAAAGACGGACGCCGGCAACGACGGGAAGGAAGAGGACAGCGCAACGGTCAATGGTGTGGTGAACCGTATGGGGGATTTCCTGGTTCTGCTTACTGACGATGGGACTTATCAGGTTTTCGACTTTGGCGAGGATGTGGATCAGGGGCGTCTTGAAGAGGGGGACAGCGTCACAGTTACCTATACCGGAGAGCTTGGGAGCGAGGATCCGGTGCCTGTGGCGGTTTCTGTGGAGAAGACAGATGCGGTATAAGGAACGCTTTCCATAAAACAGCGGCCCGCAAACTGCGGGCCGCTGCTTTTTAACAGGGCAGAGAGACCTGGGCAATCAGGTCCCGCACAACAGCGCTGCCTAGCAGCAGACCGGCTGTGGCGGGAACCCAGGGATTGCTGGCGGGCACACTGCGGCGGCCGGGGGGCGGCGTCTCCGGCTGGGCGGGAGAGACGGGCTTCTCCGGGCTGAACACCACCTTCAGATGGTGAATGCCTCTGGTCCGGAGTTCCTTGCGCATCACCCGGGCCAGGGGGCAGCCATAGGTCTTGGAGATGTCCGTTACCTGGAGGAGGGTGGCATCCAGCTTGTTGCCTGTGCCCAGGGCCGCGATCAGGGGGATGTTCAGCTTCAGGGCAGTCTCTGCCAGATCCAGCTTGCAGGACACCAGATCGATGGCGTCCACGATGTAATCGTACCGGCAGCCCTCCGGGAAGAAGCGGTCCCGATGAGCGGCGTCATAGAGACCGTGGACAGGATGGAGCTCTGCATCCGGATTGATGTCCCGCAGACGGGCGGCCACCGCCTCCGCCTTGGGCTGACCCAGGGTGGAGTGGAGGGCCTCCAGCTGGCGGTTCAGGTTGGTGAGGGCAATGGTGTCGCTGTCCACCAGGGTCAGCTCGCCGACTCCGGACCGGGCCAAGCATTCGGCGGCGTAGCTGCCCACGCCGCCCAGCCCCAGCAGCAGCACGTGGGCCCGAGCAAGCCGGGCCTGGGCCTCCGGGCCCCACAGCATCTCGTTGCGGAGAAAGGGATGTTCCATAACGGACCTCCTTGTTGCAAACAGGTGGAAAACGTCCGGCTTTGAAATTTCAAAGCCGGACGTCTTGTGTTGTGAATGGGAATCAACCCACAAAGCTCATGCCGAAGGAGGACTGCTCCGCAGTATAGCCCTCGGTCTTCTCCTCGTAGAACGTATCCACGGCGTCATTGACCAGATCTGCGGACACCTGGATCTCCCAGTAGGGCTGGTCATAGCCTACGAAGTACATGACGTGGTAGCCGGTGCTCTCGTTGTGAATGATGCCGGTGTCGCCGATCTGGCGGGCGGGATCGAAGCACCAGTCGTTGAACTCCGTCACCATCTGGCCCTGATAGACCTGCTCATACAGGCCGCCGGTGGTGTTGGACCCGGGATCCTGGGAGTACTCATTGGCCAGCGCGGCAAAGGAGTCCTCGGTGGCGTCGCCGGCCTTCCACTCGTCCAGGATGTCCTGGGCCTTCTGCGCGGCCTCGGCGTCCTTGGCGGCCACATCGTCCTCATAGCCCTCGTCATCCTCGGAGAGCTCGGAGGCCTCCGGCTGGATCAGGATGTGGCGCACGTTCACCGTGTTGTATTCGTTGCGGGAGCGGCCATTGAAGACCACCACATAGTAGTTGCTGCTGTCGCTGTCCTCCAGCACGGCGGAGTCACCGGCCTGCCGGGCATCGTCATACAGCCATTCACCCAGAACAGAGGAGCTGTACGAGAAGCTGTCAGAAGAGGCATAGGTGGCGGTGGACTCATATTCTGCAGCTGCATCCTCCAGAGAGGTGCCCGCCTTGTAGGCGGCGTAGATGGCATCTGCGGTGGTCTTGGCAGCGGCCATGGCCTCCGCCTTCATCTCGTCGGTGACCTCGATGGAGTTGCCCTCTTCATCTGTATCAGCTGCGGCGCCGTTGACGCGGACATACGCACAGTCCACCAGATCGTAGGCGGTCCGGTCCTCCTGATAGGCGGCCTCCAGCTCGTCGGTGGAGTAGGTCAGACTGTCCTGATAGGACTGGAGATAGGCGGTGGCCAGCAGGCTGCGCCGGGTCTGCTCCTCATAGATGCTGCGGGTCATGGTGCTGCCGTAGATGAGACCCAGATACTGCTTTTCCGTATAGCCGTACGTGCTGGCAGCGGAGGCAAGGGACTCCATGGTGTCGTCCAGGTCGGCCTGCATCTCGTCGTTCCAGGTGAAGCCCTCGGCCTCTGCAGCGGCATTCATGGCCTGGACGCCGGCCAACTGCTCCAGGGCCTTGTCCGCGAAGTAGTCGTACCAAGTCTCGCCCTCGGTGGCGTCGGTGACGAACATGACGGCGCTGGAGGAGATGGTCTGGTCCTTCAAGGACGTGCCGGTGTCCAGCCCGATCATGCTCAGAATGCTGTAATTGCCGTTGACAAAGTTCTGATAGTAGTTCTCAAAATAGAAGTTGACCTCAGCGGCGGTGTACTTCTCACCGTTGACGGTGGCCGCCGTGGCCGTCTTGGGAATGATGTTGGACTTCCAGATGACGGCGGCAATGGCGATTACCAGGAATACCACTCCGATGGTGCCATACAGAAGGTTGGTGCTATGCTCCTTCTGGCGTTGCTTGGCCTCCCGGGCGGTCTTGGGATCGTTCCAGCCGGAGCCGGACAGGTCCTGGCGGGTCTTTTTTTCTCTTGATGCGCTCATGTGTGTTTCAGTCCTCTCAAGTATTCAGGTGCAAGGTTTGCAAGAAACCGGAAATTACGCACTTTGATATTATACTGGATATGGCCGGATTCTGCAAGAGAAATTTGCGGAATCCCCGCCGCGATCCGGCAGGATCGGCAAAAACAGGGGATTTTTTGGCTGATCCGCAAAAAAAAGCGGAGCGGCCAGACCGCCCCTTCAGAAAACGTGCCCCGCGAGAGCCGTGTAGGCCCGTTATAACCTGCACCTTCACGGCCAGGTGGGTTGTCTCCAACGTGCTTCACCACTTCCAACTTCCAGCCGCAGACGGCAGCTGGGAGGCCTGCGAACCACGCGCTGATCCGGCATCCCGTATAACGAAATGTGAGGTTAAAAAAAGACCTATCACAAACCCCGCAGGGCACATATTCACCGTATCACATCCCGGCCCGGGATGCAAGAGGAAACCAGCGGACCCGGAGAGAAATTTTTGTATGGAGTGTCAGGACTCTCCGTCCTCGTCGAACAGGGACTCCATGAACAGGTCATAGACCGCGTCCAGTTCCTCGTCGGAATCCAGCGTGGACAGCAGATCCTCCCCGTCCTCGTGGAGGACCTTCAGGATCACCAGTCCATTGTCCGGATCCTCATCCTCTCCCTCTGTCTCCGCAGGGAAGAAAGCCTGGTACTGCTGGCCGTTGTATTCTAGCGCGTCCACAAACTCCAGCACGATCTCGCGGCCGTCCTCGTCTGTGACTGTGATGAAAGTGGGGCCGTACTCATCCGCCATGGGGCGTCCTCCTTCTGTCTGTACTCTAGGGGTATTGTAACTGACTTTCCAGAAGATTGCAAGGGGGTGAACTTTTGGAAATGTGGGAAACTGGGGCGCTGGGGATGGATTTATCCTGCCCAAAAGCAGAAAAACCATGCGGATAAGAAACTTTTTTTCGGTAAAATACGACATTTTCGATATTGACATGGGATGGTACAATAGAACATATTATGGAGGACTCTGAGCCTCTGCGGCCGCAGACAGGCGGCGCGGCAGACTGCTTTTGCAGAAAATTCAAATTCAAAAGAAGGAGGTGCTCTGCATTGGAACGCAGAAGACGGGAGGGATCCCATGAGATGATCCCCCGCCGGGAACCCAGACAGCAGAAAAGCACCAAACGAACGGGACACAAGGTCGTCTTCATCCTGGGGACGGTCCTGCTGGTGGGCATCTGCACAGTGGCGATGCTTGCCGGGCTTTTTATGATGTACGTCCGGACCACACTGGCCCCTACGCTGGAGGTCAACGCCGACGACTACACCATGAATCTCAGCTCCATCATCTATTACCAGGACAGGGACACCGGAGATTGGGTGGAATACCAGACTGTCTACGGCACGGAAAACCGCATCTGGGTGGACTATGAACAGATCCCGGACGCGCTGTGGCAGGCGGCCGTGGCCATTGAGGACCACCGATTCTTTGAGCACAACGGCGTGGACTGGACCCGAACCGCCTCCGCCACGCTGAACTTCTTCACCGGCAGCCGGGCCACCTTCGGCGGCTCCACCCTGACGCAGCAGGTGCTGAAGAACATGACCGGCGACGACGGCAACACCATCAACCGCAAGGTGCGGGAGATTTTCCGGGCCCTGGAGTTCGAGAAGAACTACACCAAGCAGGAGATCCTGGAGATGTACCTGAACACCATCTACCTGGGACAGGGCTGCTACGGCGTCCAGACCGCGTCGGAATTCTACTTCGGCAAGGATGTGTCGGAGCTGGATCCGGCGGAATGCGCCTGCCTCATCGCCATCACCAACAACCCCTCCTTGTATGGTCCCATGTCCACCATCACCATCACCCGGGAGGACGGCAGCACCGTCACGCCCCGGGAGGCGAACAAGGAGCGCCAGGAGATGATCCTGACCCGGATGGCCGGCGGCAATGACGATGTGGGCGTCACCGGGCTCACCTATCTGACAGAGGAGGAGGCCGAGGCCGCCAAGGCGGAGGAGCTGCATTTCACGGACGGCACCACTTCCGCTCAGGACATTGTCACGGAGGCTACCGGCGGCGCCAATGTCAACTCCTGGTTCGTGGACCAGGTGCTGCGGGATGTCTCCGCGGATCTGGCGGACCTGTACGGCATCACCGAAAAAGAGGCCCTGAACCGGATCTACAACAGCGGCTACAACATCTACACCACGCTGGACCCGAAGATTCAGGAGATTGCGGAGTCTGTCTACGAGGACCGGGGGAGTCTGAACAACCTCACCTCCGCCAGCGGACAGCTGATCCACTCCGGCATTACCATTATCGAGCCCTCCACCGGCAACATCGTGGCCATGGTGGGCGATATGGGACCCAAGTCCGGAAACCTGCTGTGGAACTATGCAACGGATATCCAGCAGCCGGGTTCCTCCATCAAGCCGCTGACGGCTTACGCCCCGGCGCTGGATGCGGGGGCAGTCTCCCCGGCAACCACCTTTGACAACTACCCGGTCCGCCTGCTGAATGGGAATCCATGGCCCAAGAACTCGCCCAACACCTACACGGGCTGGACATCCGTGCGCAACGGTGTCAAGGCATCCATCAACACCATCGCGGTGCAGACACTGGAAAAGGTTGGGGTCACGGCGGCCTACCAATTCGCCACCGAAAATCTGGGGCTGAGTCTGGCACCGGAGGATATGAACGTCAGCCCGCTGGGGCTGGGCGGCCTGACTTACGGCCTCAGCACGGTGGAGATGGCGGCGGCCTACGCTGCTTTCGCCAACAGCGGTGTGTACAATGAGCCCAAGACCTACGTAAAGGTTCTGGCCAACGACAACTCCACCGTGGTGCTGGAAAAGGAGACGGAGCAGCGGGTGGCCATGAAGGAGACCACCGCCTATCTGATGACGGACATGCTGCGCCGGGCGGTGAATGAGTCCGGCGGCACCGGCGGCGGCGCTCGATTCAGCGGGATGCACATTGCAGGAAAAACCGGCACCACCAACGACAACTATGACCGTTATTTTACAGGCTACACGCCGTATTACTGCGCGGCGGTCTGGGTGGGCTACAAGAACAACGAGCGGATCAGCTACTCCGTGAACCCGGCGGCCTCCCTGTGGCGGCAGGTGATGGAGAAGGTCCATGCGGATCTGCCGGACAAGTCCTTCAACCGTCCCAGCAGCGGCCTGACAACGGTCAGTGTCTGCGCGGACAGCGGTATGCTGGCGACGGATGCCTGCCGCGCCGATTCCAGAGGGGACCGGACGGTATCCTATGAGGTGGCTGTGGGCACGGAGCCCACGACGAAGTGCACGCTCCACAAGATGGTGGACATCTGCACCGAGGGTAACTGCTTGGCCGGTGAGTTCTGCCCGGCGGAGTCCATCGTGCAGAAGGGCTATCTGGACTATGTGCGGGAGGATTACGGCGAGAGCATCACTGCCTCCGACGACGCCTATCTCATCAGCACCCTGGAAAAGGCGGTGGCCCCCACGGAGACCAGCCCCGGCGGATGTCCCGTCCACACGTCGGCTGCAGTTACGGACCCCGATGACCCGAATGGGGGGCTGGATCCCAGCGATCCCAACTGGCAGCCGCCTGATCCCAACGACCCTGATGTGCCCATAGATCCGGATACGCCGACAGAGGACCCCTCCGGCGGCGATTCCGGCGGCGGAGACCAGCCTACGGAGCCGGATCCCAACGATCCCAGCGGCGGCTTTGGAGACGCCGGCGGCGATTGGTGGAGCGGTTTCTGGGGAGACAACACAGGAACATGAGAAAGCGGCCCGGCGATTGCCGGGCCGCTTCACTGTGTCCAGTGGGAAGTTACAGGTTCTTCTCGTAGGACTCGATCATCTTCTTGACCATCTGGCCGCCGACGGAGCCGGCCTCACGAGAGGACAGGTCGCCGTTGTAGCCTTCCTTCAGGTTGACGCCCACCTCGGCGGCAGCCTCCATCTTGAACTTATCCATAGCCGCACGGGCCTCGGGAACGTTGATCTTATTGCTATTCTTGCTAGACATAATTGAATCTCCTTTTCATCATACATTTGTTGCGTGTGGGTTACTGGGTATCGCGAGCATAGTTTGACTCCGGGACGGGAGAATATGCGGTTTTTCTGGCGGAAAAATTTGTTGGCAGGGACGTCTTGGAGAAAAATGTCATAGATTTGTTACCCATCGGAAGGGCGGATTATGATATAATCTCAAAAAAACAAAGGGAGGCACTGGCGATGGAGGGCATCTGCGGGCGAATGTGCGACGCATGTACCTGGAAAGAGCAGCTGGACTGTCCCGGCTGTCAGGATGGGCCGGGGCGCCGGTTTTCCGGCGGCTGTCCCATTGCGGACTGCTGCCGGGAGAAGGGGCATACGGCATGTGTGACCTGCACCTTTTCTACCGGCTGTGCCCTGCGGCGAAGAGATATGCCCCAGAACCGGCTGTGGGCCGTTGAGGCAGAGCGGGAGCGCCGGGCGCGGCTGGACCGGAATGCCCCTGTGCTGGCCAAGTGGCTGTGGCTGCTGTTCTGGCTGGTGATTCCCAGTGTTTTCAGCAACATTCTGACCATGGATACTGTGGCGGGAGCGTTTCCAACTGCCGGAGTCGTTGGAAATGTGCTGGCATTTCTGATTTCCCTGGCCTATGGTGTCCTTTTGTGGCAGCTGCGGGAGGCGGCAGGCCGGTACCGCACGGCGGCCCTGTGCTATTTGGCTGGCGGCATCATCAGCGGTGTGCTGCTGCTTCCGGCAATTCCGGAGGGGAACTGGCTGTGGTGGCTGCTCTCCCTGCCGGTCATGGTGCTGGAGCTCTGTGCCGCATATCAGGAGTTTTATGCCCATGCAGAGGTTTTGGAAGAGCTTGACCCGGAGCTGGCGGGGAAGTGGCGGCTGCTTTGGAAATGGTGGATCGGCCTGCTGCTGGGGTTGTTTGGATGCATCTTCCTGGCATTGATTTCGGCAATTCTGGGTCTTCTGGCGATACTGGCGGACGCCATCGGCCTGTTGGTGGTGGGGATCGTGAAGCTGGTCTATCTCTACCGGACAGCAAAGCGGTTCCGGGAATATCAGCCGGCGGCACTGCAGAAGGAGGTTCTATGAGATTATTGTTCAGACAGCGGCTGTTCTCCTGGTTTGACAGCTATGACATCTACGACGAGGCGGGGAACACCGTCTACACTGTGGAGGGAAAGCTGGCCTGGGGACACTGCCTCCACATTTTGAATGCGGCGGGAGACCACATCGGCACTGTGCGGGAGCAGGTGCTGACCTTTCTGCCCAAATTTGAATTGTACGTCCAGGATCAGTATGTGGGCTGCATCCAAAAGGAATTCACATTTTTCACGCCGAAATTTGACATCGACTGCAACGGCTGGCGTGTGGAGGGCGACTTCCTGGAGTGGGATTACCGGGTGACGGAGGCCTGCGGGGCGCAGGTGGCGTCCATCCACAAGGAGCTGCTCCACTGGACGGACACTTACGTGATCGACGTGGCGGACCCGGGCAGCGCGCTGTGCGTACTGATGCTGGTGCTAGCCATCGACGCGGAGAAGTGCTCCCGGAACTGAGCGCCGCCCAAAGAATGAATGTAGCACGCCGCCCGAAAGGGCGGCGTGCTTTACAGACTGCGGATTTGGTTTTGGATGAGGGAACCCACCGTGTCGGCGAACTGGTCCAGGGAACGGATGCGGGCGAAGTTCCGGCCATAGACGGTGTGGGCGGCGTGCAGGTCGTCGTCATTCCCGGTGAAAACGCACATGACGTTGATGCCCTTGTAGGTCAGGGACCGGATCTCCATGGCGGTGTTCTGGATGCCGTTGTCCGCGGCGTATTCCACAAAGCTTCCGCTGTGGTTCATCTGGATCACGTCGTTGGGTTTCACGTCGGAGAGGAGGATTACCAGCTTGTGTTCGCTGGGGGAGTCCTCCAGTCCCTTGGCCAAGGCCCGGATGGCCAGGCCGTCCCGGTTGCAGCCGGTGGTGAAGTAATTGAAGATGCGGTCGTTTTTGCCCGTCTCATAGTAGTCCCGATAGCGGGTCACCACGGTGTATCCGCTGAGGGAGCAGAAGGAGGATACTCGCACCGGAATGTGGCAGCGGGTAAGGCTTTCGGCAATCATATAGCCTTGGGCGGCCACCACCGCCTGCCGGTCGATCTGGGAGCTGGAGGCATCCAGAAGAATGTCCACCGACAGGTCGCCGGGATCCGACTGGAGAATACGGGTGAACACCTTGTTGTCGTCCAAGTACACGCCCCGCCAGATGCGGCCGGCATCCAGCGCGCCGGAGGCGGCACGGACAGGGGTGGGCTGGAGATAAGCCAGCATGGCGTTGCGGATGCGGGCGGTGAGGCGGCGGATGCTGGTGCGGTGGCGGGTGGCGTCGGCTTCGTAGGCGGCCCGGTTCAGCTCCATCTGTCGCAGGGCGTTGCGCCGCTGGGCGGCCACATAGCCCTTGAGCTTTTCATGAGTGTCGTCTCCGGTGGCGTAGTACAGGTGGCAGCCCTGGTGCTCGTCCACGCAGAGCTCCCGCTCCAGGCTCTCCAGCTGCGACTGGTCGTATAGGGGGGCGCCGAAGTAGCCCCGCATGTATTTTCGCAGGGCGGCCTCCGTCTGGGCCAGGTTGTAGTCCGTCAGGCGGCGCTGGACCGGCTCTGCGTTGGCTCCGCCGCCCTGGCCCTTCACCAGATGCTCCCCGAACCCGTGGCCAAAGGCCCGCACGGCGGGCAGCAGGTCCGCCTCGGACCGGCGGCGGAAGGCGAAGAGGGGGCGGCGCCGTTTCCGCTCCTCCGACTCCTGGGCCTGGGTCTCGCCGGGGGTGAAATGGAAATAGGTGTGGAGGAATGCCAGGGCCCGCTCCGCAATGGCAGGGCCGTCCAGGTCTCCGGGGAACTCCAGGGCATCCAGCATTTCCCGGTCCCTGGGCAGCAGGGGCGGTTCGCTCTGCCCCAGGGCCCGGCAGAAGTGGGCGTTTTCCAGCGTGGCCAGCAGGTCGCCGGGATCTGCCCGCTGGTCCAGAGCCACGGCCCGGCGGGCATAGCTCCGCCGCAGGGAGGGCAGCGCCGGCCGGCGGGGAGCCTCCCGCTGGTAGACGGCGTTTTCCAGCCCCAGCCACAGCAGCTGCTCAAAGAGCTGTTCCTTGGAGCAGCCGTGGAGGGATTCAAACAGCCCTTCTATGGTCTCTGCTCCGTAATTCTTCCGCACGGCGCCGATGATGCTGTTCCAATACAGGTCTGCACGGCCATCCTCGTCGTATGCCTTGAAGTCTGGCTCAAAGGAGTAATCCGCAGCGGCGTTCCAGATCAGGTTCCGGGCCCGCCGCTTCTCACTGTCCAGGATCTCCATCAGTCAAACACATCCTCACGGCGGAGCGTCTCCGGCAGGCGGGTGCGGATCACGTCCCGCACCAGCTGCCGCTCAAAGTCATCAAAGGACTTGTTGACAAGGCCCAGATCCAGCGCCCGGTTGCCCTCCAGCCCGGTGCGCATCAGTCGCACGGCGGCCAGCAGGCCCCGCAGGTCCAGAGGCTTGGTAGAAAGCTCTCCGCCGTCGCATTTCTTCTGAATGTCCTGGAACAATCCGGCGAACTGCTCGGCATACACGCCTTTCAGAGAGGGGAACTCCCGCTTCAGGAGCTTGATGAGCCCCTCGGTGGTGATGGCGGGCATGTCGATCACCACGAACCGGGAGGCCAGAGCCTCATTCAGCTCCCGGGTGCCGGCGTAGCCGTAGTTCATGGTGGCGATGAAGCGGGTGGCGTCGTGAAGGGGAATGCGTTCATAGCCAGGCATGTCGATGGAGCGGCGGAAGTCCAGCGTGGCGTGGAGCACCGCCAAAGACTCGTTCTTGGCCATGTTGATCTCATCCAACACGCCGAAGCCGCCGGTCTCCGCACACTGGTAGATGGGGCCCTTCCGCAGCTGTACGGCGCCGTTTTCAAAGGTGTCCGTGCCCAGCAGGGTGGCGGCGTCTGTGTTGATGTAGAAGGACACGTTCCAGCTGGGGCGGCCGAACACGGTGGCCAGGTTTTCCGCCAGCACATTCTTGCCAGTGGCCTTGGGGCCTACCAGCAACAGGTTCTCTCCGCAGAGGATGGCGGTGATGGCCTCCTCCCAGATGTCCTTTCCATAATAGAGATACCGGGGATCGGGGACCCGGCGCCGCAGGGTCTCGTCCTCCTCCGGATAGGCGTCCCGAAATTTTTCGATCTCCGCAGTGATGTCGGCGCTGACGCCTTCATCCCGCAGAAATTCCAGCATATCCAACATAGTGTGAACCTCCCGTGTTTTCTGACTCTATCATAGCATGATTCCTGAAAATGGCAAGAGAAAAAGGCGCGCCCGACATTCACCGGGCGCGCTGAAAGGCTCAATCTGTATTCTCCAAGGGAAAAGTCACTTGCCAGAGGCCCTCCGTCAGGGTGGCGGCGGTATAGAAGTTGCCGTGGAGGGTGCATCCTGCCAGCTCCTCCGGCGGGACGGCAAAGAGAAAGTCCATATAATCCGTCCGGCCGCCAGCCGTCTCACCTGTAAAATAAGAGATACCGGTACAATGGAATTCCCTGCCGTCGGCATCTTCCATCCACAAAAACGCGTGGTTGTCCGTCCTGGAGGCGTCTCCCCGGCACAGCTGGATGTGGAAGAGGCCGTCTGCGTAACCGGCGGCTGTGATGGGCAGGCCCTCCGCGGGCTCCGCCAGGACTTCACCGGGTTGCAGTATTACGGAAGCCAGATCGCCGCTTCCACCGGTGGCAGAGTAATAGGTCACCTCCGGCTCCCTCACCCCTGCGGCAGGGAGATCAGCCCCCCAGGTGAGGGCGGTCTCCGCCTCTTGGGCATAGTTCGTCAGCTTCAGGTCCACCGTCGCGCCCTCCATCGCCTTCTTGCCCGTCAGCAGCTGCCGGACGGAGAAGGTCATCTTGCCGCCGGTGGGAATGGGGGAGCCGTCCATGGTTTTCACAGTGCAGAGAAAAGTGACTGTCCCGGTGGCCTCGTCCCAGGCCACCCGCTCACAGCGGCCGGTCTGGTCAAAGGGCAGGTGGAAGGACCAACTGTCAAACAGGTCTGTGGTGGCGTCCACAGGACCGCCGGAGAGGACGATGTACGCCTGGGCAGTGTCTCCCTCCACCCGGACGGCCGCTACCTCCATGGTGATGCCGCTGTCCGTGCAGGCTTCCTGCACCGGCTGGAAGAACTGGGCTACGGCGGGGGCAATCCGGTATAAAACCGCATATCCCGTCTCCGACCAGACCGCCAGGGCTGGGGTGGCCAGCAGCACTGCCGCCACGGCAGCGGCCGCCGCCAGCCGGCGCAGGGGGAGGCGGTGTCGGTCAGGGTGGGAGAGAGTCTTGCGGATCAGGTCCGGCGACGGGCCGACAGGCTCGTTCATCCGGCGGTAGGTTTTGGAAAAGTTCATATATCCTCCTTCAGCAATGTCCGCAGCTTCTGCCGGGCCCGGGTCAGCTGTGCCCGGACGGTGGAGGGAGACCGGCCCAGAATCCGGGCGATCTCCTCCGTCTGATAGCCCTCATAGTAGAACAGGTGGATGACGGCCCGGTATTTGCCGGGGAGATGGGCCAGAGCCTCGTCCACAGCGGATTCCACGGAGTCTTGGTAGGAATAGACATCCTCCAGCGGGAGGGTCCGCATCCGCCAGGGGGAGGCCAGCAGGCTCCTTGCGCAGTTGGCCGTCACCCGCAGGAGCCACGCACGTCGGTGTTCCTCATTCGCAAAATCCGGAGCGGACCGGTGGAGCCGGAGAAAAACCTCCTGAAACACGTCGTCGGCGTCGCTGCGGGAGCGGGTCATGGCGTAGGCCAGCCGGTAGACTGCGGAGCCGTATTGCGCCACGGCTTCGGCGGTATCGGGCATGTGATCACATCCTTCTGTAAGGAATACCCGGCAGAGGGCGGAATTGCTGCAAAGAGAAAAAACATTACATTTGTTTTGGCGGGAATGTTGCGTTTGGTTGCGGCGGTGTCAGGTGGCTGTGGTGGACTTTCCCGGCGGCGCTTGGTATGATGGGACCAGCGAAAGAGACTGGAGGAGGAAGACTCATGACCTTTGGAGAGAAGCTGACCGGGCTGCGGAAACGGGAGGGGCTGAGCCAGGAGGCCCTGGCGGAACAGCTGGGCGTCTCCCGTCAGGCGGTGAGCCGCTGGGAACAGGGGGCGGCCCTGCCGGACGCGGCGAAACTGCTGCCCTGCGCCCGGCTGTTCAGCGTGGACGTGGAATGGCTGCTGGATGAGGAACAGGATGGGGAGGATCGGCTTTCGGCGGCGGAGTTCCTGCAGGGAACGGAAAGGCCCTCTGTTCACAGAGACTGGCCCTGGTATATCGCCGGCGGCATCGTCACCGGCGCGGGTTCTTTGGGTATGGTGACCATGGGGATTCTGAGCGCCGTCTTTCCTGTCGTGGTTTCCGAGGCTCCGGCGGGGGTGGAGTGGGTCCGCATCTACACCGGCCTGGCTGGTTTTCTGAAAGCTCACGGCGTAGAGTGGCTCTTTGCCCTTTGGGCGGCGGTGGCCCTGGCGGGGCTCTGGCTGCTGGCCCAGCCGCCTATCCGGCGACGGGAGCAGACGGCCTCCCAGTTTTCCCCCTGGTACGCCGCGGGCGTGGCGGTAGGGCTGTACGGCGTCGGTCAGACCGCCTGGTATGTCCAGCTGGGCAAGCTGAGAGACCTGCCTCTGCTGGCCCTTTTCCTGGCGGCGGCGGTCTGGTGCACGGTGCGGCAGTTTTGGCGGCTGGGCGGGGAGCCGGACGAGACCCGCAGGCGGCAGGAACGGATCATTGCCCTGCTATACACCGTCGCACAGGGAGTCCTTCTCCTGCTGACGGCGGAGGCGGGCTTTGGCCTGGTGGCGCTGGTGCTCCATATTGGGGTGTATTTCATCTGCGCTGCAGCCATAACCTGGAGGCGGTCCGGCAGGGGAAAGCACTAAACACAAAAACAGGAGGCCGGTCTCCCGGCCTCCTGCCTTTGTGTCTGTTCGGTTATCCCATCAGATAGGCGTACTTGGTCAGCACCGTCCAGATGAACACCTCGATGTCGGCGGGCAGGTCGTTCTTGGCGTCCAGATCTGCCTCGAACACCTTGCTGTCCAGGCGCACCAGCACCTTCTTCCCGCCCAGAGGCAGGAAGCCCTGATTGTTTACACTCTCGTCAAAGCCCTCCCGGGTCAGGAACAGGGTGAACTTCTCCCGGTAGGGGGCGGAGTCGTAGGGGCAGAACACGGCGCAGTTGCCGCACTCGTTGCACATCCGGTCCACGTGGAGGATCTGCTGGCGGCCGTCCGGCAGCTCGATGACCACATTGGCCCGGTTGGGGCACACGTCGGCGCAGACCTGGCACACCACGTTGCAGGTCAGGCACCGGTCGCCCTCGCACTTGGCGCTCTCGCAGAGGACGCCCTTCTTGGCGACGGCCTCCTCCCGGGTGGCTACGGCCTTGGCGGGGATGGCAAACTTGTGGGCCTCGCCGATGACGGCATTGGCGAAATACTGGGCGTCGGCAATGCCCTCCACCACGGTGGCGGGCCCGCGCATGGCGTCGCCGCCGGCGTAGACGCCCTCGAGATTGGTCTTGAAGGCGGGGATGCCCTTCTCGTCCACGGTGATGCCGTTCCGGGTGAAAACCTCGCTCTCAACCTTCTCGCCCACGGCGGAGACCACGGTGTCGCAGGGGATCTCCACCATTTCGCCGGTGGGGACGGGCTGGCGGCGGCCCTTGTCGTCCGGGTCGCCCAGCTTCATCTTCTCACAAATCAGCTTGCCGTCCTTCTGCTCCACAGGGGCTACCAGCTCCAGGAACTCCACGCCGTCGGCAATGGCCATCTCCAGCTCCTCCGCATCGGCGGGCATATACTTCTTCGTCCGGCGGTACACCAGGGTAGAGGATTTGGCCCCGGCCCGCAGAGCGGCCCGGGCGGCGTCCATGGCGGTGTTGCCGCCGCCCACCACGGCCACATGGCCCAGGGAGACGTCCTTACCCGCCTTCATGTCGCGCAGCCAGCCGATGACCGGCACCACGTTGCCGGGGATGTCCAGCCGTCCGGCCTTCCAGGCGCCTACGGCGAAGAAGATGTGGGTATAGCCCTGTGCCTTCAGCTCTGCCACAGAGGGGGCCTCGGTGTTCAGCTTTACCTCCACGCCCATCTTCTCCATCAGAGCCACGTCCTTGTCGATGGCCTCGTCGCTGATGCGGAAGGCAGGGATCACCTGCCGGACGATGCCGCCCAGGCGGTCCGCTTTTTCAAACAGCGTCACGGGGATGCCCGCCCGGCCCACGAAGTACGCCGCGGACATGCCGGTGGGGCCGCCGCCGATGACGGCCACCTTCCGGCCGTCCGTCACCGGCGCGGGAGGCGTGATCTTGGACATGTAGGCGTCATAGCCCTTTTCGGCCGCCACCAGCTTGGTGGCCCGGATGTTCACGGGCTCGTCGTAATAATTCCGCATACACTTGGTCATGCAGTTGTGGGCGCAGATGGTGCCCGTGATGAAAGGCAGGGGGTTCTTCTCGGTGATGAGCCGCAGGGCGGAGGCGTACGCGCCCTTCCGGCACAGCTCGATATACTCCGGGATGTCCTGGTGGATGGGGCAGCCGCCCTTGCAGGGAGCGGTGAAGCAGTCCAGCAGGGGAACCTTTTCATAGAGTTTGCGGCGGGGCAGGGGCTTGATGGCCTTCACGTGATACTTGTCGGACCGGGCCGCCAGAGAGAGGGCCTCGATGCCGACCACGTCCACGCCGGTGAAGGGCTTAAAGTCCAGAGCGTCCAGCTTGTCTCCGATCTGGGTGAACCGCTGGTAGCCGCCGGGCTTCAGCTCGGTGGTGGCCATGGTGATGGGCCAGATACCGCAGGCGAACAGCTTGTCGATGTTGAAGGCGTCGGCACCGCCGGCATAAGAGAGGCGCAGCTTCCCGCCAAACTCCTTGGCCATCATGGCGGCCATGGTGGTGGTCAGGGGGAAGAGGGACTTGCCCGCCATGTACATCTCCTCGCTGGGCAGTTCCCCGGCCTTCACGTCCACAGGGAAGGTGTTGGAGAGCTTCAGGCCAAATTCCAGACCCTCCCGGTCCGCCAGGGCCTGGAGGCGGTGGAACATGGGCACCGCGTCGGAATACTGCAGGTCCTCCTTGAAGTGGTGATCGTCGAAGGCGATATAGTCATAGCCCATGGAGTCCAGAATGGACCGGGCGGTCTCGTACCCCAGGATGGTGGGATTGCACTTGACGAAGGTGTGCAGGTGCTTCTTCTCCAGCAGGTAGCTGGCGATCCGCTCGATCTCGTCCGGCGGGCAGCCGTGGAGGGTGGACACCGTCACGGATCCGGACACATGGGGAGTGATCGTGTCGATATAATCGCTTTCTCCCGGGAAGAACTCCTTCAAAACAGCGATGCACTCCTGGAAGATGGGCGTCTTGGAGGCGTCCACCATGCCGTTCAGGAAGGTGTCGATCTTCTCACCCTGGATGCCTGCCAGGTCATAGCCCACGGACATGTTGAACACGAATCCGTTGGGATCGCCCAGACCATAGACCTTTGCCATGATCTTCAGGGCGCACCAGGCCTTCACATACTCCTCAAAGGCCTGCTGGACATACAGCTCCGTGGACCACTCGCAGTTGTAGCACTCATCCTCCGCCAGGATGCAGGGGCGGTTGATGCAGGCGGCCAGATCCGCGCCGTCCATCTTCTGGACGGTCTTCAGCTCGAAGAACCGGGCGCCGGCGAAATAGCCGGCAATGATGTTCTGGGCCAGCTGGGTGTTGGGGCCGGCGGCGGGGCCGAACGGAGTCTCGATGGTCTCCCCGAAGATGGGGAGCTTCTTCACGCCGGCCTTGTAGGGCTTGTGGACGCCGAACACGGCGCCGTCCCGGCGGTATTCGGTGGTGATCCAGGTCATCAATTCCCGAAAGGGAATGGGGGTCATTAACTCAGACATAGTTTTTCCTCCTCAGAATAACTCCTGAAATACGAATGCGCACTGCTTCCGCAGGGGCACATCGGCCGGTCATCAATACTCCTTGTGGTTCAGCCGGCCCCACAGACGCTTGCTGCTCTCCAGAATGTGGGCATTCACGGCCTCCTCGTCGATCTCCGTCAGGACCCGGTCCTTCATCAGGATTCTGCCGTTAATCATGGTGGTCTGGCACTGCCGCCCCGTCATGCCGAAGAGCATGTGCCCGTCGATGTTGGCATCAGAGAACGGTGTGAAGGGCTTGTAGTCCATGACGATCACGTCCGCCGCCGCGCCGGGCTTCAGCACGCCCAGAGTGGGGAAGCCGGTGCGCTCCGCCATCTTGGCGTTGTTGCGGAACAGCATGTCCGTCACCTCGCACCAGCCCACGTTGGGCATACAGGCGTTGTGCCGCTGGGAGCACAGGGCCACCTTGATGGACTCCAGCATGTCGTTGGTGTAGGCGTCGGTACCCAGACCGATCAGAATGCCCTTCTTGTAGAGCTGCAGCACCGGAGAGATACCCACGGCGTTGCCCATGTTGCTCTCCGGGTTGTTGACGCACATGGTGTCCGTGGCCTTGATGATATCCATTTCCGCCGTGTTCACATGGATGCAGTGGCCCAGGATGGTCTTGGGTCCCAGGATGCCGTGGTCCTGGAGCCGCTGGACGGGCCGGCGGCCGTAGTTCTGGAGGGAGTCGTACACGTCGTTCATGCCCTCGGACACGTGGATGTGATAGCCCACCCGGCCGCTGTTGGCCGCCGCCATCCGGTCAAAGGTCTTGTCGGAGATGGTGAACAGGGCATGTCCGCCGAACATGGCCTTCAGCATATCGGAGGGGTTCTGCTCGCAGTAGTCGATGAAGTCCTTGTTCTCCTGCACGGACTGAAGGGATTTCTCCTCCCCGTCCCGGTCGCTGACCTCATAGCACAGGCACGCCCGCATCCCGAATTCCCTCGTCACCTCGGCGATCCGCATCAGGGAGCCGGGGACCTCACAGAAGCTGGCGTGATGGTCGAAAATGGTGGTGACGCCCTGCTTGATGGAGTCGATCACCAGGGCCTGGGCGCTGGCCTTGGTGGCCTCCAGGTCCAGATTCCGGTCAATGTACCACCACTGGCCGTCCAGCACCTCATAGAAGCTGGTGGGGGTGTACCCATCGATGGAGAGGCCCCGGGCCAGGGCGGAGTAGATGTGGGTGTGGGCATTGATAAGGCCCGGCATGATGACGCCGCCACGAGCGTCCACAAATTCCGCCTGGGGGTACTTGGCCTTCAGATCCGCGGTGGTGCCGACCTCCACGATCTTGCCGCCATCGGTGACCACGCCGCCGTCCGGCAGGTAGCCGATGCCCTCCGGATCCCGGGTGATGACCTTGCCGTTTGCCAGTAAAATCATAAAAATGACCTCCTTTTGTCCGTCTTTTGCATATCTGATAAAAAGAAAAGGCGCTTCAAACCGCTGTCGGTTTGAAACACCTACCAAAAGACCGGAATGATAGGTGTCAGCCCGTGCGCGCAGCACTTCGTTGCAGCTATCATTCTTCCCTTGTACTTGTATTTTACCGGACAGCAGCCTAAAATGCAAGCAGGGAAGCTCAAAAATTTTCAGATGGATTTTGTGTAGTTTGCCGGAAAGCGGCGGAACTTATTCCCAACCGGGTCCGTCTACATGAAATAAAATAAAGAAAGCGATGGAATCAGAGAAAGAGGAGGCGTCAGAATGAAACGGCTTTGGATTTGCCTGCTGGCTTTTGCGCTGCTGACGGGATGCGGCGATTCCGGCGACATTGCGGTGACAACGGTATACGAAACAGATGACCCGCCCCGGACCGCCCTGACCACGGAGTGGGAGACCTACGACCCGTCGGTGGAGACGGTGTGGTGCATCCTGTCCTATGAGGGGGAAGGGGAATCTCTGGAGTATGGGGCGCCCTATTGGCTGGATGTGCGGGAGGCGGACGGCAGCTGGACCCAGGTGCCCCTGGCTGAGAACGCCGGATGGGATGCCATGCTGTATACCCTGCCGTCCGGTGAAAAGCAGGCGTTTCCGTGCATCCTGTCCCTGTTTGACTACGACTTCTCCGGCGGCGGTACGTTCCGCGTCATCAAAGAGATCGGAGAATATACGGCCGCGGCGGAGTTCACCCTGACAAAGGGGGCGGTCATCTCCGCAGAGACGCCTTACGGCTTCGGCCCCATGGAGGAGGTACCGGAGTACGGTGACCCGGCGGAGCTCTCCGCCAGCGGTGCCGTGGTGTTCACCGAGGCGGGAACGGAGAACGCGGATGCGGCGGAGATATTTTTGGAGAAGGTCTCCCTGGGCATCCCCTGCCAGCTGCGGACCCTTCAGAACTACTATGAGAGCTGGCCCATGCTGATCGACGTCATCTATGACGGCCGCGGCTTTCTCTGGCGGATGCGGACCGGCGGAGAGATCACGGAGAAACGATTTTCCTACATCGTGACGGACGGCACGGACGTATACCTCTCCAACGGCGCAGACTGGGAGAGCACAGAACAGTACGACAGTGAGAAGGCGTTTCTGCTGCCCTCCGGCTCCGGATCCTTCCTGGTACCCGCGGCGGAAGCGATGACAGATGACCGGCTGGCGGAAAATACCGCCCGCTATCGGATCTGGTTAGGCGACGGGATGCGGGCTGCTTCCCTGACGGAGGACCCTGCAGAATTCAGCGTCATACGCTGTGACCCGGAGAGCGGAACATGGAGCAGGTCCTGGACCATCCGGGAGCTGGATGACCGGGCCACGGCAGTGAGGGACCTTTCCTGGCTGGAATCCGGAGCACTCCTGCACATCACTTATGAAACGGAGAAGGACGGCACGCTGACGGTTGACTTTGTGCCGGACGCTGAACTGACTGATCCCGGCGATCTCTGCGGCTATCCGGCGGAATAGAGACTGCGGGGCCGGCGGTTTGCCGGTTTTTCCGTAGAATACTGCAAAATCTTGGGATTTTCCATTGACAAGGGCACAAAAGCTCTGATATTCTATTCGGGCTGATTGAAACGATTTCCCGACCATTCCCCAACATTAAAAAGGAGAGAGATGCACACATGCTGGGAGAGATCATTGCGGATTTGAGCAACTGGATGTATACCTACCTGCTGGTGATTCTGCTGGTGGCCGCCGGACTGTTTTTCACCATTCGGAACCGGTTCCCGCAGCTGCGGCTGCTGCGGGAGGCCATCCGCGTGGTGGTGGAGCGGCCGGAGAAGGAGGGAAGCGTGTCCTCCTTCCAGGCGCTGATGGTGTCCACCGCCTCCCGGGTAGGTACGGGCAACATTATCGGCGTGTCCGTGGCCATCTGCATGGGCGGCTACGGCGCCGTGTTCTGGATGTGGCTCATCGCCCTGCTGGGCGGCGCCACGGCCTTTACCGAATCCACGCTGGCGCAGATTTACAAGCGCCGGAACCCGGAGACCGGCGAGAGTTACGGCGGCCCTGCCTATTATATTGAGGCGGCCCTCCACAGCCGTCCCCTGGCGGTGCTGTTTGCCCTGAGCCTCATCGCCACCTACGCCGGCGGCTTCAACATGCTCTGCTCCTACAACCTCCAGTCCACCTTCTCCGGATACAGCTTTTATTCCCCGGAGTGGACGCCCTGGATCATCGGCGGCATCGTGGCGCTGCTGACCGGGTACTGCGTCATGGGCGGCGGCAAGCGGATCATCGCCTTCGCCTCCACTCTGGTGCCCATCATGGGCGGACTGTACGTGCTGGTGGCCCTGGTGGTCATCGTCATGAACGTGGGGCTGATTCCCCAGGTGTTCGGACGGATCTTCTCCGAGGCGTTCGATTTCCAAGCCATCTTCGCCGGCTTCACCGGCTCTGCCGTGATGCAGGGCGTGAAGCGGGGCCTCTTTTCCAACGAGGCCGGCGTGGGCTCCGCCCCCAACGCTGCCGCCTCTGCCAATGTCAGCCATCCGGTGAAGCAGGGGCTGGTCCAGATGCTGTCTGTCTTCCTGGACACGCTGGTGATCTGCTCCGCCACCGCCTTCATGCTGCTGTGCTCCGGTGTGGAGCCCGCAGTGGAGCTGCAGGGCGCCCCCTATGTGCAGTCGGCCCTGGCCGCCTCCTTCGGCACCCTGGGTCCCGTTTTCATCACCGTGGCCATGGTGCTCTTTGCCTTCACAACTCTGATCGGAAACCTCTACTATGTGGACAATGCCCTGGCGTATCTGCTGGGGCACGTGCCCTCCAAGCGGTTCATGGTGGTGTTCCGCCTGATTGCCATGGGACTGATTTTCCTGGGCGCCGGCCTCACGCTGGATCTGGTGTGGAACCTGTCTGACGTGCTGATGGGCGTCATGGTGCTCATCAACATTCCGGTGATCGCGGTCCTCTCCCGTCCGGCGGCGGCAGCCCTGCGGAACTATACCGAGCAGCGCAGGGCCGGCAAGAACCCCGTGTTCCGGGCCGCGGACATCGACCTGAAGGAAAAGACCGAATACTGGAACTGAAATAAAAACGGCAGGGCTTTGAAAGCGGACGCTTCGGCGTCCGCTTTTTTTGCATAGAATGGAATAGAAACAGAAAATTTACAAAAACTACTTGAAATAAAAAATGAAATCGCTTAATATAATATCGAAAACTATATTATATGATGCGGACGGCATGATGCCGGATTTCAAGAAGGAGAGACCATTCCATGCGCAAACTGTTTGCAAAGGCCCAGGACCCCATCAGCTGTGAAACCCATGCGCTCGGCGCGGTGGCCGCACTGGGGGGCGGTCTGCTGTATCTGCTTCGGGGCGTCTGGACGGATGCGGCCATACCGGCGGTGGCGGCGGCCCTGTGCTTCTGTCTGTCTATGGCGGCACTGTATGCCGCCAGCGCCATCTATCACTACTATCCCGGCACTGCCGCCAGCGGCGGAGTGAAGCGGGTGCTACGGAAAATGGACCACAGTATGATCTATGTGCTGATTGCCGGCAGCTACACGCCCTTCTGCGTGGTGCTGCTGCCCCAGCCCAGGGGAACACAATTCTGCCTGATCCTCTGGGGCGTGGCCCTGGCGGGGGTGCTGGCGAAGATGCTGTGGATCAACGCACCGCGGATGCTGTCCACGGCAGTATATCTCATCATGGGATGGTCCGTGGTGTTTGTGGCAAAGGACTTCACCGCTCTGGGCCAGCCCTGCCTGACGCTGGTGGCCCTGGGCGGGATCTGCTACTCGGTGGGAGCGGTGTTCTACGCCGTCAAGAAGCCAAACATCTCTGCAGAGTGGACCTTCCACGAACTGTTCCACCTGTTGATTCTGGCGGGGTCTTTCTTCCACTATCTGGCGGTATATCTGTATGTGCTGTGACGCAGTGGCGAAAAATCTGACTGAAAACGAAAGCAGCCCGGCGGAATATCCGCCGGGCTGCTTTTGGAATCTGTGCAATTGGAACACTGGCGCGGTTTATTGCGGGCTTTCATCCGGTATCGGAAGGCCGTGCGACTCCATCAAGCCGTACGACTCCAGCAGAGCTTTTGCCTCGTCCAGAGATGCTGCCGGAGCGACATAGACGGAGGAGCCGGCTACGTAGGTTGACGTTCCGTCGTCCTCGCCGGGGACCCGCTCAAAGGGGAACAGGAAGAACTGCGTATATTCCCGGTCTGTGTACAGTTCCCCGAAAAACGTGTGGGCGGGGAACTTTCCGTATTCGAGCAGGCCCCGGTTGAGGCCGCCGCCCTCATGGGCCATGGTCAGCCAGACCTTGCTGGCTTCCTCAGAGGTGAAGGGCTGTTCCTCCAGTTCCAGATAGCCGCTGAAGCTGTCATCCTGCCCCCACTGCTTCACCATCTCCCCGTGGAAATGCAGAGTGGTGTTCACGGCCGTGGCCTCGCCATCCTCCCACAGGACCGCCGGGAGTGTCACGTCCACCTGTGACCGGAATTTCACCATGCGGGCAATGACCAGTGCGGCAGCGAGAATCAGTACCAGACAGATCACCGTCGTGGCCCGGTTGGGGCCGTGCCGTTTGGCGTTCGTCTGCTCTGGGGCCATGGTATGCTCCTTTCCGCCGGACGGGACCGGCCTGCCGTGCATCACACACGTAAAGGGAGAGCGCCTTATTTTGTCCCGAAGATCCGGTCACCGGCATCGCCCAGACCGGGGACAATATAGCCGTGCTCGTTCAGATGGTCATCCACGGCGCCGCAGTAGATGTCCACGTCCGGGTGGGCCTTCTGGATGCGCTCCACACCCTCCGGCGCGGCCAGCAGAACCATCAGCTTGATGTTTTTGCAGCCCCGCTTCTTCATCTCGGTGATGGCGGCCTCGGCGCTGCCGCCGGTGGCCAGCATGGGATCCACGATCATGATGTCCCGCTCCGCAATGTCCTTGGGCATCTTGCAGAAGTAGACATGGGGCTCCAGCGTCTCCTCATCCCGGAACATGCCGATGTGGCCCACACGGGCGGAGGGCACCATCCGCAGCACACCGTCCACCAGCCCCAGGCCCGCCCGGAGGATGGGCACCACAGCGAACTTCTTGCCTTTCAGGGTGGGGGCGATGGTCCTGCAGATGGGGGTCTCCACCTCCTTGGTGGTCAGGGGCAGATCCCGGGTGGCCTCATAGGTGATCAGCATCCCGATCTCGGAGACGATCTCCCGGAAATCCTTGACGCTGGTGTCCTTGTCCCGCAGGATGGTCAGCTTGTGGGCCACCAGGGGGTGGTCCATCACATGCACTTTGCCGCTCATACTTATAAACTCCTTTTCTCTGATATCCTTGATGTAAACCGTTCCCTACGATCTAAACCGTTCCCTCAGATCTGGGGCGGCTGCCGCAGACGCTGGGCCTGGGGAGGGCGGAGATAGACCGGAAGCAATTCCTGGGCGGAGACCAGCTTTCCCGCCCGGGCCAGGTCCTCGGCGCACAGGGCCACGGACATGGCGTTCTGCATCACCAGTTGGGGCGGTGCCAGGCGGCAGGGCAGTCCCGACTCTGTCAGCGCCTTCTCACAGAGGACGGCGCCGTCCCCCACGATCACCAGGGGCAGCGGCTCGCTCCGCAGCTCCTCCGCCAGCTCCGCAAGGCCGATGGCGCGATCCGGCGTCCGGCGGGTCAGGCGGCCATGTTCGGAGGTGAAGAGGGCGTTGTAGATCTGGCTGCGCCGGGCGTCCATGGCGCAGACCACCAGGGCGTCCATGTGGGCCACGTTCCGGGCCATGGCCTCCAGGGTGGAGACGGCCGCGCAGGGCTTGTCCGCGGCAAAGGCCAGTCCCTTGGCAGCCGAGACGCCGATGCGGATGCCGGTGAAGGACCCCGGGCCTGCCGCCACAGCGACGGCGTCGCAGTCCTGGACGGTCAGGCCGGTGTTTTTCAGCATGGCCTCCACAATGGGCATCAGGGTGCGGCTGTGGGTGAGGCCGGTGTCCTGATAGCCGGAGCAGAGGACTTTCCCATCCTCCGTGACGGCAGCGGAGACTGCTTTGGCGGAGGTTTCCAGTGCCAAGATCCTCATCGGGCGGCACCTCCTTCCACGGTGATGCTCCGCCAGCCGTCGTGCTCCGGATGGCGGGTGAGGGTCACATAGACCGTGCCCTCCGGCAGGGCGTCCGCCACCTGCTCGCTCCACTCCACGGCGCAGACGCCGCCCCGGGAGAGATAGTCCTCCCAGCCGATGTCGAACAGGTCCTCAGACCCGCTCAGCCGGTACATATCGAAGTGGAACAGAGGGGTAGGGCCCTCATACTCGTTGACGATGGTGAAGGTGGGGCTGGTGACCCGGCCCCGGCATCCCAGGCCACGGGCAAGGCCACGGGTAAAGGCGGTCTTGCCCATGCCCAGACCGCCCCGGTAGGCCACCACGGCGCCGGGAGAGAGAGCGGCGGCCAACCGTTCACCAAAGGCCTCCGTCTCCGCCTCGCTGTGGGAAATATACTCCACGAAGCAGTGCTCCTTTCCAGTGACATTTCCAAATCCGATTCAGTATACCATATTTTGAACAGTCTGTAAAAACAAATTTGCGGCGTTTACACATCTTTTCATTTGTGGTATACTGCATTCGTCAAATTCTGCGCCGGAGGAAATGGAAACGCCCATGTGGAACCGACTGAAAGCCATTCTGGCAGACTTCATCCAGCAGGCCGACCTGGTGCTGCTGGGGCTCTGCTGCGCCGCCACCCTGTACGGCATGGCGCTGATCGCCAGCGCCACCAGATACCTGGGCACCGGGGGCATCCTGCGATATGTGGGCGTCCAGGGGGCGGCCATGGTGCTGGGCATCTGCGCCTATATCTTCATGTCCATGTTGGACCTGGAGCGGCTGATGCGGCGGTGGAAGTGGCTTGTGGCCTTCAACGTCGTGTTCATCGCCCTGCTGCTGACACCCTTTGGCGTCTCGGACAACACGGGCAACACCGCATGGCTGAAATTTCCCTTTCTCCCCTTCAGCATCGGCCCGGCGGAGGTGGTGAAGATCACCTTCACCCTGCTGCTGGCCAAGCAGCTGGAGTGGCTGCGGGAGGTGAAGCGGGATCTGAAATCCTTCCCCTCCGCCCTGATGGTGGCGGGACACACCATCGCCCTGATGGGGTGGTACGTGGGGATTTCCGGGGATATGGGCAACGGCCTGACATTTTTCTTCATCTTTCTGTGCATGGCCTTTGTGGCAGGCTTCGCTCTGCGGTGGTTCGTCCTGCTGTTCGCCGGCAGCGGGGCAGCCATTGCCGCCTCGGTGGCTCTGGGCCTGATGCCGGACTATATGATCAACCGTTTCCGGGTCCTGTTTGACCACTCCTATGATACCCTGGGAGCAGGCTGGCAGCAGACCCGGGGCCTGCTGGCCCTGGGCTCCGGCGGCCTCTTCGGCCAGGGATACATGCAGGGCACCCAGACTCAGGCGGGGGAGGGGTCCCTGCCGGCCCGGCACACGGACTTCATCTTCTGTGTCTGCGGGGAGGAGCTGGGGATGATCGGCTGTCTTGTTGTGATCGCCCTGCTGGCGGCCATCATCATCCGGGTGCTGCTGGTAGCCCGCCGGGCTGAGACGCCCTTCCACTGCTATGTCTGTGTGGGTGTGGCGGCCATGCTGATCTTCCAGACTGTGGTGAACATCGGTATGTGCCTGTTTGTGATGCCCGTGATCGGTCTGACCCTGCCGTTCTTCAGCTACGGCGGGTCCTCGCTGTTGACGCTGTATGCCGCCATGGGCGTGGTGTCCGGCATCAAAAAGCGATCCCCTGTGGTCCGCCGTCCGGGCAGGCCCCTGGGGTGAGCGGAAGGAGCTCCCAAACACGGCCGGAGTGCGCTCCGGCCGTGTTTTTCTGCATATTTCCGGCGGGCGGGAAGAAACTAGCGGTGCACCCAATTCAATACAGGAGGTATGATCGCCTTGAAGACCCAACTGATGAAACGCGCCGCCGCCCTGTGCCTGGCGGTAGTCCTGACCCTGTCCGTCAACGCCGCCGCCCTGTTCGGCGGCAAGGAGAAGGCCCAGCCGGCAGAGGGGAGCCCCACGGCCCAGGCGCTGGAGATCCGCACCTACCGGGGCATTCCCTATCACGCCCAGTTTCTGGCCGCGGGCGGCGAGGGAGAGGACCTGACCTTCACCGTGGAGAAAGAGCCCAAAAAGGGCACCGTCCAGATTGACGGCGCCAGCTTCACCTATACCCCGGAGGGGGATTCCACCGGGAGCGACAGCTTCACCTATACCGTCACTGACAGCGCCGGACGCGTGTCTCAGCCTGCCACGGTGAGCGTCACCATTGAGAAGGCCAAGTCCGGCGTCACCTATGCGGACACGGCGGACAGCACCGCCGCGGTGGCCGCGCAGGACCTGGCGGAGGCGGGGATTTTCACCGGAGCCAAGATCGGAGACCAGTACTACTTTGAGCCGGATAAGCCCGTCTCCCGCAGCGAGTTTCTGGCCATGGTGATGGAGACTGCCGGGGACGAGCCCACCGCCGTCACCATGACCGGCTTCTGCGACGACGCGGCCATCCCCACCTGGGCCAAGGCCTACGCCGCGGCCGGTGTGGCGGACGGCATCATTCAGGGCGTCTCCACAGCGGAGGGCGTGGCCTTCCAGGGAGACGAACCCATCACCTTCAATGAGGCGGCTACCGTGCTCAACCGCGTCCTGGCGGTGGAGGATGTGGATCTGGCCGGCTGGTACGCAGACCGGGAGGCAGTGCCCTCCTGGGCGGCCCAGGCCGTGGGGAACATGGAGGCGGTCAGCGTCCTCGCCGCGGGCAGCTTCGGCAGCGCCGCCATGGGAGAAAACGTCACCCGGGCGGACGCGGCCCAGATGCTTTCCGCCGCCGGCACCCTGCTGGAGGGAGAACCGGCCGGCCTCTTCGACTGGCTCCTCTGAGCCGGGAATTTCCAGCAGAACAAACAGCCCTCCGAAAAAGCGCCCGTGCTTTTTCGGAGGGCCTGCGGCGTTTTAACAGTTGTATTTGGGGGCGGTTTGTGCTAAACTATGGAACATTAAAATAGGATGATTATGACTACCCATCGGAGAGCAGTCAAGATAGAAGGGACTGGAAACGAGCATGAAGATCGTTGTATTGGCGGGGGGAATCTCCACAGAGCGGGCGGTCTCCCTGGTGACGGGCACCGGCGTGTGCCGCGCCCTGCGGGAAAACGGCCATCGGGCCATCCTGGTGGATCTGTTCCTGGGGCTGGAGGAGGTCCCGGCGGACCTGGAGACCCTGTTTGACGCGCCCGACGGCCTGTGCCCCGACGCGAAGATCGAGGTGGAGGCGCCGGACCTGGAGACGGTGAAGCGCGGCCGGAAGGATCAGGGCCCCAGCCACATCGGCCCCCACGTGCTGGACATCTGCCAGAAGGCGGACCTGGTGTTCCTGGGCCTCCACGGTATGGACGGGGAGGACGGCCGCATCCAGGCCGCCCTGGATTTACTGGGCGTGCCCTACACCGGCGCGGGTCATCTGGCCTCCGCTGTCGCCATGGACAAGGCGGTTTCCAAGCAGATTCTGGACGCGTGCGGCATCCCCACCCCCAAGTGGCGGCTGCTGTCCTATGGACTGGATGAGGCGGAGCCCCTGGCCCAGACGCTGCCTATGCCCTGCGTCATCAAGACCATCGGGGGCGGTTCGTCCCTGGGGGTGTACTTACCGGAGGACCGGACGGAGCTGAAGCGGGCCCTGGAGGAGGTGCTGCGCTACGGCGCCAAGGTCCTGGCGGAGGAGCGGATCTACGGCCGGGAGCTGACAGTGGCGGTCCTGGGGGACCGCTGGCTGCCGGCGGTGGAGACCGTGCCCGCCGGAAAGGAATTTGACTACGTGGCCAAGTACCAGGCCGGCGCGGCGGTGGAGACCTGTCCGGCCGATGTGCCGCCCGCGGTGATGCAGGCCGCCGGTGAGCTGGCCCTGCGGACCCACCGGGCGTTGGGATTGGAGGTCTACTCCCGCACGGACATGATTCTGGACAAAGACGGAAATCTGTGGGTGCTGGAGGCCAACTCCCTGCCGGGCATGACCCCCAACAGCTTTGTCCCCAAGGAGGCCGCCGCCGTGGGCATGAGCTACAACCAGCTCTGCGAGGAGATCGTGCGGCTCTCCTGCGACGTGAAGAGAAGAGGGTGAACTGCATGCAGCCAATGACCATTCCTGAGATCATATCCGCTGTGGACGGCACCTGGCTGAATCCCCGGAAGGGGGCGGCCCCCGTCACCGCTGTGTGCACCGACAGCCGGAAGATTGCCCCCGGCTGCCTGTTCCTGCCCTGGGTGGGGGAGCGGTTCGACGGCCATGACTTCATCGACAGGGCCCTGGACGCGGGAGCCGCCGGGTGCTTGTGCGCCCGGAGGCCGGAGCTGCTGCGGCCAGACAAGTTCTATATCCAGGTGGCGGACACCCGGCTGGCCCTGCGGGCCCTGGCGTCCGCCTACCGGGACCGGTTCGCCATCCCCTTTGTCCAGGTCACCGGCAGCGTGGGCAAGACCACCACAAAGGAGATGCTGGCGGCGGTGCTGGGGGCGAAGCTCCGGGTGCTGAAGACACCGGAGAACTTCAACAACGACATCGGCACGCCCCTGACCCTGCTGGGCCTGGGGCCGGAGCATCAGGCGGCGGTGATCGAGACCGGCATGAACCACTTCGGGGAGATCCGCTATTTGGGGGAGATGGTGCGGCCGGACATCGCCGTCATCTCCAACATCGGTGACGCCCACATCGAGCATCTGGGCAGCCGGGAGGGGATCCTCAAGGCCAAGAGCGAGATTTTTGAGAACCTGAAGCCGGAGGGACTGGCGGTCCTTAACGGGGATGACGCCCTGCTGAACACCCTGGACCTGCCCTTCCGGACCGTCCGCTGCGGCCGATCGGAGCACTGCGCCGTCCGGGTGATGGACATGGCCGACCACGGCGTAGCGGGAATTACCTGCACCGTCGTGTCCCCCCGGGACACCTATCACCTGACCATCCCTGCGCCGGGAGAGCACATGGCCTACTCTGCCGCCATCGCCGTGGCGGTGGGAGAGGAGCTGGGCCTTTCCACGGAGGAGATCACCCGGGGCGCGGCTTCGTATGAACCCGCCGGATCCCGGATGCGGGTGCTTCGTCTGCGGGACGGGCGGCTGGTGCTGGATGACTGCTACAACGCCAATCCCCAGTCCGTCACTGCGGCCCTGGAGATCCTGGCCAAGACTGAGTGCGGCCGGAAGGTGGCCGTGCTGGGGGACATGGGGGAACTGGGGGACCTGACGGACCAGGCCCACTACAACATGGGCGCCCTGGCCGCCATGCTGGGCATCGACGAGGTGGTGGCCATCGGCGCCAAGGCGGAGAAGATCGCCGACGGCGCCGCCCAGAGCGGCGGCTCCGTCACCCATTTTGCCACCAAGGAGGAGGCCGTCCACGAATTGACTGACCAGCTGGGCACCGACACCGCCATGCTGGTGAAGGCGTCCCACGCCATGCACTTTGGCTGGATCGTGGAGCAGTTGAAACAAGCGTATGATTGAGATTCAAGTGAACAACCTGGTGAAGTCCTTTGAGGTGGGGAAGAACGTCCTGGACGGCCTCACCTTTCAGGTGGACCAGGGGGAGCGGGTGGGGCTGCTGGGCCGCAACGGCGCGGGCAAGACCACCCTGTTCAAGATACTGACCGGCGAGCTGGACTACGACGAGGGCACCGTCGTGGTGGGCCAGGGCCGGCGGGTGGGCCTGATCTCCCAGATCCCCGTCTACCCCGCCGGCTTCACAGTAGAGGACGTGCTGCGCTCCGCCTTCGCCCGGCTGGAGAGCCTGGCGGAGGAGATGCGGGCCCTGGAGGCCCGGATGGCCGCCGGGGAGAGCGACCCTGCCATTTTGAAGCGGTACGGCACATTAAGCGAGCGGTTTGAGGCATTTGGCGGCTATGACACGGATGTGGCGGTGAATAAGATCGCCAACGGCCTGTCCATTCCGGACAGCCAGCGGTCCCAGCTGTTCGACAGCCTCTCCGGCGGGGAAAAGACCCGGGTGAACCTGGGCCGCCTCATCCTGGAGGACACGGACATCCTGCTGCTGGACGAGCCCACCAACCACTTGGACCTCCACGCTACCGAGTGGCTGGAGGAGTACATTCGCTCTTTCCACGGCACGGTGGTCACCATCTCCCACGACCGGTATTTCCTGGACCGCACCGTCACCCGGGTCATCGAGATCCAGGACGGGAAAGCGGAGTTTTACAGCGGGAATTACAGCTTCTATGCCGTGGAGAAGGAACGCCGCTACCAGGAGCGGATGAAGCAGTACGAAAAAGAGCAGGCCAAGATCGCACAGTTGGAGAAGGCGGCGGAGCAATTGCGGGTCTGGGCTTTCATGGGCATGGACAAGACCTACCGCCGGGCCATCTCCATGGAAAGGCGCATCGAGCGGATGCGGACCACCTCCAAACCCACCAAGGCGCGGAAGATGGACGCCCGGTTCTCCTCCGCGGAGTTCCACGGGGACGAGGTGCTGGGCATCCGGAACGTGTCCAAGTCCTACGGGGACAAGCACCTCTTTGAGGGCATCAGCCTGAAGGTGGAGGGGGGCGAGCGCATCGCCCTCATCGGCGACAACGGCACCGGAAAGTCCACCCTTATCAAGATGATCGTGGGGGAGCTGTATCCGGACGACGGCCGCATCAAAACCGGCCCCCAGGTGAAGGAGGCATACCTGCCCCAGATCATCCGCTTCGACCACCCGGACTGGAACCTGGTGGAGAATATGATGGCGGCGAAAAAGGGCCTCTCGGCCCAGTCGGCCCGAAACCGTCTGGCGGCATACGACTTCCGGGGCGAGGACGTGTTCAAGCCGGTGTCGGTGCTCTCCGGCGGGGAGCAGAGCCGCCTACGGCTGTGCATGCTGATGGATGACGAGATCAACTTCCTGATCCTGGACGAGCCCACCAACCATCTGGACATCGACTCCCGGGAGTGGATCGAGGAGGCGGTGGAGGCCTACGACGGGACGCTCCTGTTTGTCAGCCATGACCGGTACTTCATCAACCGCTTCGCCACCCGGATCTGGGAGCTGGCGGATGGCACCATCACGGATTATCCCTGCGGCTTTGCCCAATACCGGCAGATGAAGGCTCAGGAGGAGGCGGAGAAGGCCGCCGCTCCCAAGCCGGAGAAGGAGCGGGAAAAGCCCGCTGCGGAGCGGCCCCAGCGGGGCAACAAGGCCCAGCAGGCGGCCAGGCGGCAGCTGACCATCTGTGAGCGGGACATCGCCAGGGCGGAGGAGCGCATCGCCGCTCTGGAGGCGGATATGGAGGCCGCGGCCTGTGACTATGAGAAGCTGAACGAGCTGGTGGGGCAGAAGGACGCCGCCCAGGCGGAGCTGGACGCCCTGTACGAAAGGTGGGAGCAGCTCAGTGAAGAGGCAGAGGGCTAAACAGCGGCCCCTGTACCGGTACGATGTCTACCGGGGCCGCAGAAGAGGACAGGCCCGGCTGATCGGGGCGGCGGGCTGCGCCGTTTTCGGCCTGCTTCTGGTGCTCATCCGGAGCCTGGGCATCCGGTTTTCCGGCTTTCTGCTGCTGGGGCTGGCGGCGCTCCTGGTGCTTTCCTGGCTGCTGGATCGCCTGGCCGCCGGAAATCACCGCTGGCGGCTGATCCACCGGGGCTTTTATGGCTGCCTTACGGTGGGACTGGCTGCGCTGCTGGGGCTGGAGGTCTTTATCATTAACCGGGGGCGCAGCGACATGACGCCCCTGCCGGCAGACGCGGTCATCGTCCTGGGGGCGGGGGTCAACGGCACTGAGCCGTCCCTGTCCCTGCGGACCCGGCTGGACAAGGCCGTGGACTATCTGGAGCGGTGGCCGGACATCCCGGCAGTGCTCACCGGCGGCACCGGCTATGGCGAGGAGATCAGCGAGGCGGCGTGCATGTACGACTACCTCACGGCCCATGGCGTGGAGCCGGGGCGGCTGATTCTGGAGGATCAGGCATCCAACACGGCGGAGAACTTCGCCCTCTCCAAGCCCCTGCTGTATGAGGCGGGGGTGGACCCAGCGGAGGGACGGGTGGCTGTTGTCACCAACGACTTTCACATCGCCCGGGCGGAGCTGATCGCTGCCCGGGAGGGCTACGGAGACGTGGCCGGGATCCCAGCGCCGCTGCCCTGGGTTCATTTGGAGATCAATTACACCCTGCGGGAGGCCTTTGCCATGGTAAAGACCTTTCTGTTTGACTGAGCGGATACGGAGGAACCAAATGAGCGACATCTTATGTATCTATTACTCCCGGACGGGGAACACCAAGAAGGCCATGGAGGAGATTGCCGCCGCCCTGGACGCGGAGCTGGCGGAGCTGCGGGACAACGCGGACCGGAGTGGCTGGCGGGGCTGGCTGCGCTGTGGGCTGGACGCCATGCGCAAAGACACCCGCCCCGTGGCCCCGTTGGAGACAGCCCGTCCCCTGGGGGACTACCGCTTGGTGATCCTGGGCACGCCGGTGTGGGCCGGGCGATCCAGCGCCGTCATGCGGTCCTTTCTGAAAGACCGGGGCGGGGAGATCCGCAACGCGGCCTATGTGCTGACCCGCAGCAGCGGCTCCCAGTACCAGGAGGTTTATCGCCAGATGGATCTCTGTGTGCCCGCCGGTCATCTGGCGGCGGTGTCTCTGCGGAGCGGGGACGTGGGCTGGGCATTCTGGCAGGAGGAGTTTCTCCGCCAAGTCCGGGCCTTTCTGGAGGGGCAGTAGCGGCAGACCCTTTTCTGAAATCAACGGGAGAGGAGATGCCCCATGCTGGAAAAACTGAAGGAGCTGGCCCTGCGGTATGAGGACCTGCAGGCCCAGCTGGCAGACCCGTCTGTCTATGGCGACGCGGAGCGGCTGAAGACTGTGAATCGGGAGCTGAAGGACCTGACTCCGGTGGCAGAGGCGTACCAGGCATACCGGCAGGCGGAGGCGGACCGAGCCGCGGCGGAGGAGCTGCTCTCTGACCCGGAGATGCGGGAGTTGGCCCAGGAGGAGCTGACCGCCGCACGGGAAGAGATGGAGCGGCTGCGGCAGGAGCTGAAGCTCCTGCTGCTGCCCAAGGATCCCAATGACCGGAAGAACGTGATCCTGGAGATCCGGGCGGGTACCGGCGGCGAGGAGGCGGCGCTGTTCGCCGCGTCGCTGCTGCGGATGTACACCATGTACGCTGCCGCCCGGGGCTGGAGGACCGACACCGTGGAGCTGAACGAGACGGAGCTGGGGGGCGTGAAGGAGTGCAGCGTCCTCATTGAAGGCGAGGGCGCCTGGTCCCGGCTGAAATTCGAGAGCGGCGTCCACCGGGTCCAGCGGGTGCCGGTGACGGAGTCCAATGGCCGCATCCAGACCTCCGCCGCCACGGTGGCCGTGCTGCCGGAGGCGGAAGGGGTGGACGTGAAGCTGGACCCTGCGGACATCGAGATGCAGGTCTACCGGGCCAGCGGCGCGGGTGGCCAGCATGTGAACAAGACGTCCTCCGCCGTGCGGCTGATCCACCGGCCCACCGGCCTGGTAGTGGAATGCCAGCAGGAGCGCAGCCAGTTCCAGAACCGGGACAAGGCCATGCGCCTTTTGGCGTCAAGATTGTATGAGATCGAGCGGGAAAAGCAGGATGCCGACATCGCCAGAGAGCGGAAGAGTCAGGTGGGCAGCGGCGACCGCAGCGAGAAGATCCGCACCTACAACTTCCCCCAGGGCCGGGTGACGGATCACCGGATCGGCCTGACGCTGTACCGGATCGACGCAGTCCTGGACGGGGAACTGGATGAGCTCATCGACGCCCTGGTGACCGCCGACCAGGCGGAGAAGCTGAAGAACGGCGGCGGGGAACCATAAAACAGAGCTGTACGGCGGCCCGGATAGAGCGGCGCCGTGGAGGGGCTGCACTTCCGGCAGCCTGCCGGGACGCCGCGGAGCCCTTTGGAGACGCAGAAAGAGTAAGCAATAAGGCCGGGGAGATCTCCGGCGAAGAGAGATAGAGGCGAAGAGATATGCAGACACGATATTTTGACCTGCGGGACACCAAGGGTCAGCAGAAGGAGATCGAGGACAAGATCGGCGCAGCGGCCAAGATCCTGCGGGACGGCGGCCTGGTGGGCATCCCCACGGAGACGGTGTACGGCTTGGGGGCCAACGCTCTGGACGGCACCGCGGTGAAGCGGATCTTTGAGGCCAAGGGCCGGCCCCAGGACAATCCCCTCATCATCCATGTGACCGGCGCCCAGTGGCTGCCCCGCTACTGCGCCGACGTGCCGCCCCTGGCCTATGTGCTGGCCCGGAAATTCTGGCCCGGCCCCCTGACTATGATCCTGAAGCGGCGGCCCATCATCCCGGACGAGACCACCGCCGGGCTGGACACGGTGGCGGTGCGCTGCCCCAACCACCCGGTGACGCTGGCGATCATCCGGGAGGCGGGCATCCCCATCGCGGCCCCCAGCGCCAACCTCTCCGGCCGGCCCAGCTGCACGACTGCCCAGGACGTGCTGGAGGATATGGACGGCCGGATCAGCGGCGTGGTGGACGGCGGTCCCTGTGCGGTGGGTGTGGAGTCCACGATTCTGGACCTGACCTGCGACCCGCCCAGGCTGCTGCGTCCCGGCGGACTGCCCCTGGAGGACCTGGAGCGGCTCATCGGCAAGATCGACGTGGATAAGGCCGTCAACGGCGCCCTGGCGGAGGGCGAGAAGCCCAAAGCCCCCGGCATGAAGTACCGCCACTACGCCCCCAAGGCGCCGGTCACCGTCATCACCGGCGCGCCGGAGAAGTCCGCCCAGGAGATCCTGCGGCGGGTGGGGCCCACCTCCGGCGTCATTTGCTTCGAGGAGTTTGCGGACCTGTTCCGGGAGCAGGAGGTCCACACCCTGGGGCCTGTAGGCGACAAGCTGGTCCAGGCCCAGCGGGTGTTCGACGCCCTGCGGACCTTTGACACCAGCGATGTGACGGAGATCTTCGCCCAGTGCCCGGACAACCGGGGATTGGGTCTGGCCATCGGCAACCGGCTGAAAAAGGCCGCCGGCTTCCATGTGGTGGAGGCGGACAGTGAGCGGGTGGTGCTGGGCCTCACCGGCGGCACCGGCGCGGGCAAGTCCAGCGCCCTGCGGGCCATCCGCTCCCTGGGGGGCGAGGTCATCGACTGCGACGCCCTGTACCATGAGATGCTGGAGACCTGCGCTCCCCTGCGGGATGAGATCGGTGTCTCCTTCCCCGGCGCGTTTGACGCAGCCGGCCAACTGGACCGGCGCAAGCTGGGACAGGAGGTCTTCTCCCACAAGGACCGGCTGGAGCAGCTCAACGGCATTGTGGCCCGCCATCTGGTGCCGGAGGTGCGGCGGCGCTTGGCAGCGTCGGAGAGCAAGATCTTCGCCATCGATGCCATCAACCTGCTGGAGGGCGGGCTGGACCAGCTGTGCGACCGGACGATAGCCGTCACCGCGCCTTTGGAACTGCGGGTCCGGCGGATCATGGCCCGGGACAACATCACAGAGCAGTACGCCCGCCTGCGGATCTCCGCCCAGCAGCCGGACGAGTACTACCGGGGCAAGTGCGACTGTGAGCTGAATAACGCCGCCGATACCGCCGCGGCCTTTGAAATGGAGGCCCGGGAGTTTTTCCAGCGGCTGATCGACACCATCAAGGAGGAAAAAGCACATGGAAAGCAAGGAATTTAAGGCGCTGAAGGAGCAGCTGCTCTCCTGCCGCCGCAACGGCTTCGACCGGATGGACGCGGCGGAGCGGAGCGCCATGGAATCGTACTGCACGGACTACAAGGCATTTCTGGACACTAGCAAGACCGAGCGGCTCTGCGCAGGAGAGGTTGTCCGCCTGGCAGAGCAGGCCGGCTACCGGCCCTATGTCCGGGGCGCGGCGGTGAAGCCGGGAGACAAGGTCTATCTCTGCAACCGGGGCAAGAGCGTGCTGCTGGCCCACATCGGGGAGAAGCCGTTGGCGGAGGGTGTTCAGATCGCTGCCGCCCACATAGACTCCCCCCGGCTGGACCTGAAGCCCAACCCCCTGTATGAGGACGGGGAACTGGCCTATTTCAAGACCCACTATTACGGCGGTATCCGCAAGTACCAGTGGGTTACCATTCCCCTGGAGCTCCACGGTGTGGTGGCCCTGCGGGACGGCGCCAGCGTACAGGTGAACATCGGCGGGGGCGCGGACGATCCCCGGCTGGTGATCACGGACCTGCTGCCCCACCTGGGCGCGGAGCAGAACAAGAAGCCGCTGGCGGAGGCCATCCCCGCTGAGACCCTGAACCTGCTGCTGGGCAGCGAGCCGATCGGGGACGCGGAGGAGTCCGGCCGTGTGAAGCTGGCGGTGATGAAGCTGCTGAACGAAAAGTACGGCATCACAGAGGATGACTTCACCTCCGCGGAGCTGGAGGCGGTGCCGGCGGTAAAGGCAACGGACATCGGCCTGGATCGCAGCATGATCGGCGCCTACGGCCATGATGACCGGGTGTGTGCCTACGCCGCCCTGCGGGCCCTGCTGGATTTGGAGGGGACCCCTGCCAAGACGGCGGTGTGCGTTCTGGCGGATAAGGAGGAGATCGGCTCCGACGGTGTGACGGGCATGCAGTCCGCCGCTTTCGACACATTTATGGAGGACCTGTGCGAGAGCCAGGGCGCGGCTGTGCGGGTGTGTTTCGAGAAGTCCTTCTGCCTCAGCGCCGACGTGACGGCGGCCTACGACCCTAACTTCTCCGACGTGTATGAGAAGCGCAACGCCGCCTATCTGAACTACGGCATCGGCCTGTGCAAGTACACCGGCGCCCGGGGCAAGTCTGGTGCCTCCGACGCGGACGCGGAGACGGTGGCCTATATCCGCAACCTCTTTGACGAGGCGGGGGTCATCTGGCAGATCGCAGAGCTGGGCAAGGTGGACGCCGGCGGCGGCGGCACTGTGGCCATGTATATGGCCAACCGGAACATCACCACGCTGGACGCGGGCGTGCCGGTCCTGTCCATGCACGCGCCCTTTGAGACGGTGTCCAAGCTGGACTGCTACGAGACCTATAAGGGCATGAAGGCCGTATTCCAGGCGGAGAAGTGAATCGGCTGAGATCAGGAAACAGGCGCCCCGGTGAAAACCGGGGCGCCTGTTTCTATCCGGCATTCTGCTCAGGTGAGGGGGAGAAAACCGGGGGAACTTTTCCTGTTTTCGTCAAAAGAATTTCGGCGAATTTGGTTGCATTGCCTACGGAAATATGGTAAGATGCTTTGCGTGTAAAGACAAATGGCCATAGGAGGCGGACGAGATGGCGAGAGAGATCAAGTATTACATTGTGGCCGCGAACGCCCTGCCGGAGATCTTCGTGAAGGTGGCGGAGGCCAAGCGGATGATGCAGACCGGCGAGGCGGACACCGTGGGCGCTGCCACGAAGCAGGTGGGGATCAGCCGCAGCGCGTTCTACAAGTACAAGGATGCGGTGCAGCCGTTCAACGATATGAAGGCGGAGCACATCATCACCTTTTACTGCATGCTCAAGGACAACACCGGCGTGCTCTCCAGCGTGCTGTCCGTGTTTGCCACTTCTGGGGCCAACATCCTCACCATCAACCAGAGCATTCCCACCAACGGCTGCGCGGCGGTGACGATTTCCGCAGAGACCAGCGGACTGGCGGAGACCCTGGAGAAGCTGATGGCAGACGTGGCCGCCGTGGACGGCGTGGTGCGGGTGGAAGTCCTGGCAGGATAAAGAGAGAGGAAACGGACGCATGATACAGATTGCGATTATGGGCCTTGGCACGGTGGGCACCGGCGTGGCCAAGGTAGTGGCGGAAAACGCCCGGCAGATCGAGCGAAAGCTGGGCGAGCCCCTGCAGGTGAAGACCATTCTGGTGCGGCATTTCAAGGACGGGCCCTACCGTCAGCTGATGACGGATGACTTCACGAAGATCGAGGAGGACCATGCTATCCGGGTGGTGGTGGAGACCATCGGCGGCGTGGAGGCGGCCTACGAGTACACGAAGCGGGCCCTGAACGCCGGCAAGCACGTGGTCACCGCCAACAAGCAGCTGGTGGCGGAGAAGGGCGCAGAGCTGCTGGCCCTGGCCAAAAAGCGGGGCGTGAACTATTTGTTCGAGGCCAGCGTGGGCGGCGGTATCCCAGTGCTGCATCCCCTGACCCAGTGCATGGCTGCCAACCGGATCGACGAGGTGTACGGCATCCTAAACGGCACCACCAATTATATCCTCACCCGGATGGTCCGGGCCGGCACCACCTTTGCAGACGCCCTGAAAGAGGCGCAGGAGAAGGGTTACGCGGAGGCAGACCCCACCGCAGACGTGGAGGGCGTCGACGCCGGGCGGAAAATCTGTATCCTGGCGGATCTGGCCTTCGGCTGTCAGGTGGACCCGGCGGATGTGCCCATGGAGGGGATCAGCCGGCTGTCTCTCCGGGACGTGAAGATCGCCCAGCGGGCGGGCTACCGCGTCAAGCTGCTGGGCCGGGCGGTGCGCCTGCCCGGCGGCCGTACTGCCTATGTGGCACCCCATCTGATCCCGGAGGAGCAGCCCCTGGCCAGCGTGGACGATGTGTTCAACGCGGTGGTGGTCCGGGGAAACGCCACCGGCGAAGTGATGTTCTACGGCCAGGGGGCCGGGGAGCTGCCCACGGCCTCCGCCTGCGTGGCGGACGTGATGGAGGCGCTTCAGTCCAGCCCCCGCCGGGAGGAGATCGGCTGGGAGGCGGACCCGGCGGGCTTTGAGGACCCGCAGGCCCTTCGGAGCCGGTACTACTTCCGCATCGGCGGCAGCCTCAGCGCCGCTGCCGCGGCCTTCGGCCAGGTGGAGATCCTCAGCGAGGACGGCGGTGAGACCGCCTTCCTCACCGACTGCATCAGCGGAGCCGAGGCAGGGAAGCAGGCCGAAGGCCTGCGCGTCCTGGCCTGTCTGCGGGTGCTGGGATAAGCCCCAAACCGCCGGAAGATGTGTATACTGGAACAGGCGGGAACCGGGATTTGAGACTTGATTCTGATTTAAAGAAGGAAATGCCATGAGCTTGATCGTACAGAAATTCGGCGGCACCAGCGTGAGAGATGCCAAGCGCATCCGCAACGTAGCCGGCATCATCGCAGAGACCTATCTGGCGGGGAACGACGTGATTGTGGTCCTCTCCGCCCAGGGAGACACTACAGACGATCTCATTGCCAAGGCGGAGGAGATCAACCCCCACGCCTCCAAGCGGGAGATGGATATGCTGCTCTCCACGGGAGAGCAAATCTCTGTGGCCCTGTGCGCCATGGCCCTGGAGGCCATGGGCCTGCCCTGCATATCCCTGGCTGCTTGGCAGGTGGGGATACAGTCTACCTCCGTCCACTCCGACGCCCGGATCAAGAAGATCGACACCGAGCGTATCCAGTCCGAGCTGGACCAGCACCGGATCGTGATCGTCACCGGCTTCCAGGGCGTGGACCGCAACGGGGACGTGACCACCCTGGGCCGGGGCGGGTCCGACACCAGCGCCGTGGCGCTGGCGGCGGCCTTCCGTGCAGATCTGTGCCAGATCTACACGGATGTGGACGGTGTGTATACCACGGACCCCCGCATCGTCCCCAGTGCCCGCAAACTGGATGAGATCACCTACGACGAGATGCTGGAACTGGCGTCGCAGGGGGCCCAGGTGCTCCACAACCGCAGCGTGGAGCTGGCCAAGAAGTTCAGAGTGAATTTGGAAGTCGTGTCCAGCCTGGAGCGCAAGCCCGGCACGAAAGTCAAGGAGGTCACCAAAGTGGAGAAAACCAATATCGCCGGTGTCGCCAAGGACACCAGCATCGCCCGCGTCGCCCTGATCGGTCTGCAGCACAACCCAGGCGTTGCCTTCCAGGTCTTTGACCTGCTGAGCAAGCACAACATCAACGTGGATGTCATCCTGCAGTCCATTGGCCGGGAGGACACCAAGGACATCACCTTCACGGTCCACAAGAAGGACCTGGAGGAATCCAAGCAGATTCTGGAGGAACATAAAGAGACCCTGAGGTTCGACCACATTGAGACGGATGAGAGCATCGGCAAGGTCTCCATCGTGGGCGCGGGCCTCATGAGCAACTGCGGCGTGGCCGCCCGGATGTTCGAGGCTCTCTATGAGGCGGGCATCAACATCCAGATGATCAATACTTCTGAGATCCGAGTCTCCGTCCTGCTGGATGAGGAGGACGTGAACCGGGCGGTCCGGGCCATCCACGACAAGTTCTTCGGCGAGATCTGATTCCGCCTGGAGCATCAGCCCAGCAGGGCGCGCCCACCGGCGCGCCCTGTGCTGTTTTCCGGTCTGCTCCGCCGCCGCGCTGCATACAGTGGAGCGAGGTGAGGCGAAGCATGAGAGATCCCTTCAATCGTTTTGCCCTGCGGTATCTGGCGGCTGTGGTGTGCGGCCTGGCACTGCTGCTGCTCCACAGCACGGCACAAAGCGGACTGCCTGCCGCGTTCGTGCCCCAGTGTCCCAGCCCCTGGGAGTTGAGCAAGCTGGCCTTCTGGCCGCTGCTTGCCGCCTGGGTGCTGACCGGCCGGCTGGGCAGGGAGCGCCGCACGCTGCTGCAAGATCTGCCGGCAGCGGTGCTGACGCCCCTGGCTATGACAGCGGCGTGCTGGGGCTTGGCGGCCGCCGGGGGAAACGGCGCGGCGAGCCTGGCGGTCTGGGCGGTGCTGCTGGCGGCAGGCACGGCCTTCTGCCCGGACGGAAGAAAGCACCCGGGGCTGTGGGCAGCCCTGGCTCTGCTTCTGGCGGGGCTGTACATGCTGCTGACCTTCACGCCTCCGGGCTGGGGACCATTCGTCAACCCGCTGGGATGAGAGAGGATTTACTTTCCCGCCCATCTGTGGTACAATACGGACGCTGTATACAAGAGAATGCCGTCTCACCGGGCTTGCCGGCGGGCGGCCATGAGGAGGAACTTCGCTATGAACGCCATCGTCACCGTCGTGGGGCAGGATAAGGTAGGCATCATCGCCGCCGTCTGCGCCCTGCTGGCTGAGCACAATGTCAATATCCTGGACATCTCCCAGACGATCCTCCAGGGCTCCTTCACCATGGTCATGGCCGTGGACGTGGGAGCGGCCAAGGTCTCCGTGGGCGAGCTGCGGGACCTGCTGGAGCAGTTGGGGCAGAAGATGGAGATCTCTATCCGCATCCAGCGGGAGGAGATATTTGATGCCATGCATCGCATCTGACTTCAAGAGGGAGCTGCGCCCACCCTTTAGATTCCCCCACCCCAGTGAGACGTTGGTCACTGGGGACGCCGCCCCCGGCGGCTGGGTCAAGGAATTTTCGGCAGGTACACGCCCTGCCGAAAATGATTTGATATTCTTCTTTTGCCGGAGGTAAAAGAACTGGGGAAAACCGGAGGTTTTCCCCTAGCCTCTTTTACCCGTTTCCGGAGTCCCTTTGAGAGAGAATTTGTACGTTGGGAGATACGTTATGCTGAACCAGAAGGAAATTTTATCTACCATTGAGATGATCGACCAGCAGCACCTGGACATCCGCACCATCACCATGGGCATCTCCCTGCTGAGCTGCTGTGACCCGGACCCGAAGCGGGCCTGTGAGAAGATCTACGACAAGATCACCCGGTATGCGGAGAAGCTGGTCAAGACCGGCGAGGACATCGAGCGGGAGTTCGGCATCCCCATCGTGAACAAGCGCATTTCCGTCACTCCCATGGCCCTGGTGGCCGGGGCCAGCGAGACGGAGGACTGCGTGCCCTTTGCCCTGGCCCTGGACCGGGCGGCCCAGACCTGCGGCGTCAACTTTATCGGCGGCTACTCCGCCTTGGTGCAGAAGGGCATGACAGAGGCGGACGAGAAGCTGATCCGCTCCATTCCGGAGGCTCTGGCCCGGACAGAACTGGTCTGTTCCTCCGTCAACGTGGGGTCCACCCGGGCGGGCATCAATATGGACGCGGTGGCCCTGATGGGCCGCATCGTCAAGGATACCGCTGCCGCCACGGCGGACCGGGATGGCCTGGGCTGCGCCAAGCTGGTGGTGTTCTGCAATGCCGTGGAGGACAACCCCTTTATGGCCGGCGCCTTCCACGGCGTGGGAGAGGCGGAGAGGGTTATCAACGTGGGCGTCTCCGGCCCCGGCGTGGTGTGTACTGCTTTGAAAGCGGTGAAGGGCCAGCCCTTTGACGTGGTGGCGGAGACAGTGAAGAAGACCGCTTTCCGGGTGACTCGCATGGGCCAGCTGGTGGCCCAGGAGGCCAGCCGCCGGCTGGACACCCCCTTCGGCATTGTGGACCTCTCCCTGGCGCCTACCCCGGCCATCGGAGACAGCGTGGCCCGCATTCTGGAGGAGATGGGCCTGGAGGTCTGCGGTACCCACGGCACTACGGCGGCGCTGGCCCTGTTGAACGACGCGGTGAAGAAGGGCGGCGTCATGGCGTCCTCCTCTGTGGGCGGCCTCTCCGGCGCCTTCATCCCCGTCAGCGAGGACGAGGGCATGATCGCCGCCGCAGAGGCAGGGACCCTCTGCCTGGACAAGCTGGAGGCCATGACCTGCGTCTGCTCCGTGGGCCTGGACATGATCGCCGTCCCCGGCGACACCCCGGCAGAGACCATCTCCGCCATCATTGCAGACGAGGCGGCCATCGGCATGGTGAACAACAAGACCACCGCCGTCCGGCTGCTGCCCGCCCCCGGCAAGACCGTGGGGGACCGGATCGAGATGGGCGGCCTCCTGGGCAGCGCCCCGGTGATGCCGGTGCACCCGGAGTCCAGCGCGGACTTTATCGCCCGGGGCGGCCGCATCCCGGCGCCCCTCCACAGCCTGAAGAACTGAGCCAGCGGGCCGTCCGGAAGGGCGGCCTGTTTTGCCATACAGATGCGGGGAAGGCGTTCAGATATGCCGCAGCTTCATGTGCAGCAGGGCTCACGCCTTTTCGCGGCATACTGTCCTATACATGGAGTTTCACGCCGGGGTATGGGACGCGCCCTGCCGCGGTAAACTGGGAGAAAAGGAGGAATCGCATGGACATTCTCTTTGAAAACGGCACCATCCGCACTCTGGAGCGGAACAGCCCTGATGCCCAGGCCCTGTTGGTGCGCAACGGCCGGATCGCCGCCGTGGGGGGCAGGACGGCGGTGGAGGACCAGACGGGAATCGACGTCCGCCGGGTGGATCTGGCAGGCAGGACGCTGCTGCCGGCGTTTCTGGACGCCCACAGCCACTTTACGGCGGTGGCCAACCAGTTTCTGCAGGTGTCTTTGGAGGGCTGCACCTCCTGGGCGGACATGCAGGACCGGATCCGGGACTACATCCGGCGGGAGCGCATCCCTGCCGGGCAGTGGGTAACGGCACAGGGGTACGACCACAACCTGCTCTCGGAGCGGCGCCACCCGGATCGGCTCTGCCTGGATGCGGCGGCGCCGGACAACCCGGTGGTGATCTGCCACCAGTCCGGCCACATGGGCGTGTTCAACACCGCGGCGCTGGAGCGGCTGGGTGTCACTGCGCAGACGCCTGCCCCCGCCGGAGGCGTCATCGGGCGGGAGAACGGCACCCTCACCGGCTACATGGAGGAAAACGCCTTTCTGGAGTTCCAGAAGCGGGTGCCCATGAGGCCGCTGGAGTCGTTTCTGGCGGCCTACCGGAAGGCCCAGGACCTGTACGCCTCCTACGGAATCACCACCGTGCAGGAAGGGCTGCTGCGCCGGGAGCTGGTACCCCTGTATCAGGCCCTGCTGGCGGACGGGTCCCTGAAGCTGGATGTGGTTGCCTACGGAGATCCGGAGGGAGCGGAGGCGGCCCGGCAGGCATTTCCCGAGAGTGTCCGGCAATATCACCGGCGCTTCAAGCTGGGCGGGTACAAGATGTTTCTGGACGGATCTCCCCAGGGACGTACCGCTTGGCTGCGGCGGCCCTATCAGGGGGAGCAGGAATACCGGGGCTACGGCACCCTGACGGACGCAGAGGTGCTGGACATGGTCCGCCGAGCCGGGACAGATGGAATGCAGCTGCTGGCCCACTGCAACGGGGATGCCGCCTGCGCCCAGTATCTGGCGGCGCTGGATGCGGCGGCGCGGGAAGGCGTGGATCTGGCGGCACTGCGGCCGGTGATGATCCACGCCCAGCTGCTGGGCAGGGACCAACTGCCGGAGGTGAGGCGGCTGGGGGTGATCCCCTCTTTCTTCGTGGCCCACGTGTACCACTGGGGGGATGTCCATCTGGAAAATCTGGGACCCGGCCGGGCGGAGGCCATCAGTCCCGCAGGCTCGGCGGCGGAGCAGGGGATCCCCTTCACATTCCATCAGGATGCGCCGGTGATCCGGCCCGATATGCTGGAGACGGTGTGGTGTGCCGTGAACCGGGTGACCCGGCAGGGCCGCGTCCTGGGCCGGGAAGAGCGGGTGGACGTCCGGACGGCCCTGGAGGCGGTGACGGTCCACGCTGCATACCAGTATTTTGAGGAGACGGACAAGGGCACCCTGGCGCCGGGGAAGCAGGCGGATCTGGTGATTCTGGACCGGGACCCCCTGGCGGTGCCGCAGGAGGAGCTCCGGGATATTCGGGTACTGGAGACCTGGAAGGATGGCGTTCCCATCTTCTGCCGGGAGGCATGAGTCTGCCGCCGGGTGGAAAAGAACGCTTGCAATTTTTCGCACGAGAGGTAAAATAAGGAGGAACGACGTGCCCAACGCGTTGGAACATGGGAGGTGAGCAATATGGAGAAAAAGAGCAAGCTGGTGCTGGCCGTTTTACAGGGAAGTGATTCCGACAACACCATCCGCAACCTGAATGAGCGCGGCTTCATGGTGACGGTGCTGAGCTCCACCGGCGGCTTTTTGAAGAAAAAGAGCACCACGGTGATGATCGGCGTGGAGGAGGATCGGCTGGAAGAGGCCCTGGACGTCCTGCAGAAGTATGCGGGACACCGGAAGGAGACCGTGTACCAGAGCGTGACCATGCCCCACGGGGAGATGTCCGCGGTGCCGCCGGTACCCATGGAGGTCATGGCCGGCGGTGCGGCGGTGTTCATCGTGTCGCTGGACGATATTCGCAAATTCTGAATCCCTGCGTCTCAAATGGCAAAAAAGACCTGCGCGGCAGCTGCCGTGCAGGTCTTTTTTGCGCATCGAAGGGAAGCTCGTCAGCCCTGTCGGGCCGCCTCCTCCGCGTCAAATTTTGCCCGGTCCCGGTCGATCTGCTTCTGATAGCGGTCCGCCTCGGAAAAGACGCAGCCGCAGTACTTCTGCATATAGAACCCCAGCTCCCGGGCCCGCTGGTTGCCGGCCCGGAAGTTTGACCGGAAGTCCCGGTAGAGAAATTCCACACCGTACTGCCGGGCATACATCTCCGCTGCGGCGGCGATGGCCTCGTGATTCTGATAGGTGCTGGCCAGCAGGGTGGAGGTGAAGGCGGTAAAGCCGTGCTCTGCCGCATACTTCGCCGTGCCCTCCAGCCGGTGTTCGTAGCAGTAGGCGCAGCGGTGGTCGATGTCTCCCGCCACATGGCGGACAAAGTCCTTCAGACCGTAGTCCTCCTGTACCCGGACCTCCATACCGATGGTGGGGGCATACGCCAGCAGGCAGTCCCGCCGGGCCTGATACTCCTTCCAGGGGTGGATGTTGGGGTTGTACCAAAACGCCACCGGCTCGATGCCCTCGCTCCGCAGAGGGTCGATGCAGCTGAGGGAACAAGGGGCGCAGCAGGTGTGCAGCAAAACGCGTTCCATGTCGAAAATGCCTCTCTTTGGTTCTGAGATGGAACCAGTATAGCATAGAAGAGAGAAAAGGCCAAGCCCCTTTCCCAACCAAGTTTCTTAACGAAAAATTAACAGTCTTTCAGAATATTGCCGATTGAACATCCCATGGAAAAAGTGTATGATGTCAACTAATGTGGTATCATGCGGTTAGCTGTTGAAAACTCTGACGCAACCGTTTTCCCAGAAGGAGGAAGCAGAGTTGAAAGTTGGACTTGACGTAGGATCCACCACCATCAAATGCGTGGTGCTGGACGATGCGGATAATCTGGTATACAGTACATACGAGCGGCATTACAGCCATATTCTGGAAAAGTCGGAGGAGCTGCTGCGCCGGGTGGCGGATCAGCACGGCGCAAAAGCGGATCTGGCCATCTCCGGCTCTGCCGGCATGGGCATGGCGGAGAGCGTGCAGGTCCCATTCGTGCAGGAGGTGTTTGCCACCCGCGTGGCGGCCAACAAGCTGGCCCCGGGGACGGACTGCATCATCGAGCTGGGCGGTGAGGACGCCAAAATCCTGTTCCTCACCGGCGGCATGGAGGTGCGGATGAACGGCTCCTGCGCCGGCGGCACCGGCGCCTTCATCGACCAGATGGCGACGCTGCTGAAAATGAGCGCCGACGAGATGGACGCCGCCGCCCAGCGGGCGGAGAAGACGTACACCATCGCCTCCCGCTGCGGTGTGTTCGCCAAGAGCGATGTGCAGCCCCTCATCAACCAGGGCGCCAAGGCGGAGGATATTTCCGCCAGCATCTATCAGGCGGTGGTGAACCAGACCATTGCCGGGCTGGCCCAGGGCCGGCCCATCAAGGGCAACGTCCTGTACCTGGGCGGGCCCCTGACCTTCTCCCGAGTCCTGCGGGAGAGCTTTGACCACACCCTGGGGGTCCAGGGCACCTGTCCGGAGAACAGCCTGCTGTACGTGGCCCTGGGCGCAGCCTTCTATTCCGACCAGGAATTCGACCTGAACCAGGTGGCGGACGACCTGCAGAAGCACGGCTCGGCGGAGACCTACCGCTCCCTGCCGCCCCTGTTCAGCAGCCGTGAGGAGTATGAGGCGTTCCGGGCCCGGCACGCCAAGGCCACGGTGCCCCAGGTGCCCTTCGGCGCGGACTACGCCGCCCCGGTGCACATCGGCGTCGACTCCGGCTCCACTACCGTGAAGCTGGTGGTCATCGACCAGGACGCCCGCATCCTCTTCTCCGACTACCGGCCCAACCTGGGCAACCCGGTGCCCCTCATCCGGCAGGTGCTGCAGGAGCTCTATGACGAGCATCCGGCCCTCCATGTGGCGTCCGTCACCACCACCGGCTACGGAGAGGATCTGGCGAAAAACGCCTTCCACGCGGACTACGGCGTGGTGGAGACGGTGGCCCACTTCACCGCCGCCCGCCACTTCCTGCCCAATGTGGACTTCATCATCGACATCGGCGGCCAGGACATGAAATGCTTCAAGATCGAGGACGGCGCCATCAGCAACATCTTCCTGAACGAGGCATGCTCCTCCGGCTGCGGCAGCTTCCTGCAGACCTTCGCCCAGGCGCTGGGGTACGACGTGAAAGAGTTTGCCCAGCTGGGCCTGTTTGCCGAGCGGCCTGTGGACCTGGGCAGCCGCTGCACTGTGTTCATGAACTCCAGCGTGAAGCAGGCCCAGAAGGACGGCGCCACCATTGAGAACATCTCTGCCGGCCTCTCCATGTCCGTGGTGCGCAACGCCATCTACAAGGTCATCCGGGCCTCCTCTCCCGAGGAGCTGGGCCGGAACATCGTGGTCCAGGGCGGCACCTTCTACAACGAGGCGGTGCTGCGGGCTTTTGAGAAGGAGATGGGCGTAGAGGTTATCCGGCCCAATATCGCTGGCCTCATGGGCGCCTACGGCGCCGCCCTGTTCGGCCGGGGAAAGGCCCGGGCGGATCAGACCAGTACGCTTTTGAACCGTCAGGAGCTGGCGGACTTCCGCCAGGAGACGGAGAGCCGGGTGTGCGGCCTGTGCGGCAACAACTGCCAGCTGACCATCAACACCTTCGCCGACGGGGCCACCTTCATCAGCGGCAACCGCTGCGACCGGCCCGTCACCGGCAAGGCGGACACCGGGGAGCGGAACCTCTACGAATACAAGCGCAAGCTGATCCTGGGCTACAAGCCCGTCCCCGGCAGGCGGGGCAAGATCGGGCTGCCCCTGTGCCTGAATATGTGGGAGCTGCTGCCCTTCTGGCACACCTTCTTCACCAAGCTGGGCTTCGCGGTGTACCACAGCCCCTTCTCCAGCCGGGACCTGTATCTGAAGGGGCAGGGCACCATCCCCAGCGACACCGCCTGCTTCCCCGCCAAGTTGGCCCACGGTCATATTCAGTTCCTCGCAAAGCTTGGCCTGGACGCGATCTTCTACCCCTGCATGACCTACAATCTGGATGAGGGGCTGGGGGACAACCACTACAACTGCCCTGTGGTGGCCTACTATCCGGAGGTCATCGCCGGCAACTGCCCGGAGGTTCAGCAGACCAAGTTCATCTATGACTATGTGGGCCTCCACCGGCCCAAGGACTTCACCAAAAAGATCTTCACCATCCTGCGCAGCTACTTCCCGGACATCACCAAGGGCGAGGTGAAGGAGGCCACCGACGCCGCCTACGCCGAGTACGCCCACCACATGTCCCTCATCCGCAAGGAGGGAGAGCGGATCATCGACCAGGCCCGGGCAGAGGGCCGCCGGATCATCGTGTTGGCAGGCCGGCCCTATCACGTGGACCCGGAGGTCAACCACGGCATCGACACTCTGATTACCCGCGCCGGCGCCGCGGTCATCACGGAGGACTCCATCTCCAACCGGGTGGAGAAATTCCCCACCACGGTGCTGAACCAGTGGACCTACCACGCCCGTCTCTACGCGGCGGCCCGCTACTGCTGCACCCAGCGGGATATGGACCTGGTGCAGCTGGTCTCCTTCGGCTGCGGCGTGGACGCCATCACCTCCGACGAGACACGGGAGATCCTGCAGGCGGGCGGCAAGCTGTACACCCAGCTGAAGATCGACGAGATCACCAACCTGGGCGCTGTCCGCATCCGGCTGCGGAGCCTGTTCGCTGCCCTGGATGAGCAGGACGAGGCCCGGGAAACTGCCAGAAAGGAGGCGTGAGACATGGAGCTGGAATTCCAGAATTACCCCAAGTTCACCCCTGAAATGAAAAAGACCCATAAGATCCTGATTCCCAACATGGCCCCGGTGCAGTTCCGCATCCTGGCGGCCGTCATGCGGCAGGCCGGCTACACCTGCGAGCTGCTGGAGAACTGCGGCAGCCAGGTCAGCGAGCTGGGATTGAAATACGTCCACAACGACACCTGCTATCCCGCCCTGCTGGTCATCGGCCAGTTCCTGGACGCCCTGGGCTCCGGGAAGTACGATCTGGACCACACCGCCCTGATTATCACCCAGACTGGCGGCGGCTGCCGGGCCTCCAACTACATCCACCTGCTGCGCAAGGCCCTGGTGAAGGCAGGCTATGGCCAGGTTCCGGTGGTGAGCCTGAACTTCTCCGGATTGGAGAAGGACTCCGGCTTCCCCATGACCCTGCCCCTGATGCGCAAGCTTCTGGCCTGCATCTACTACGGCGACCTGCTGGTGGCCCTGAAGGCCCAGACGGAGCCCTATGAGACCCACAAGGGGGACGCGGCCGCTTTGCAGGAGAAGTGGCTGGACACCATCTGCGGCTGGGTCATGGAGGACAAGGGCTGGTCCGGCCGGGAGATCAAGGCCGCCATGCCCAAGATCGCCGCAGAGTTCGCCGCCATTCCCGTTCACCGGGTACCCAAGGTGAAGGTGGGCGTGGTAGGGGAGATCTACGTGAAATACTCCCCCCTGGGCAACAATGACCTGGAGAAGTTCCTGGCCTCCCAGGACTGCGAGGTGAACCTGCCGGGCCTGATGGGCTTTGTGCAGTACTGCGCCTACAACCCCTCCGAAACCGCCCGGCTGTATGGCGGCACCTTCCTGGAAAAGCATGTGTCAAGCGTAATCCTGGACTACATCGAGGGCATGGAGAAGGTGATGATCCGGGTCCTGAAGGACAACGGCTTCCACGCGCCCCTGCCCTTCCGGGAGCTGGTGAAGCTGACGGACGGCGTCATCTCCACCGGCAACAAAATGGGTGAGGGCTGGCTCCTCACCGCCGAGATGATCGAGCTGGTGCGGGCCGGGTACGAGAACATCGTCTGTGCCCAGCCCTTCGGCTGCCTGCCCAACCACATCTGCGGCAAGGGGATGATCAACAAGATCCGGGAGCTGTACCCCCAGGCCAACATCACCCCCATCGACTACGATCCCAGCGCCACCCGGGTGAATCAGGAGAACCGCATCAAGCTGATGCTGGCGGTGGCCCGGGAGCGGCTGGCGGAGAAGACTGCCGACCAGAGTGCCCGGGAGACTCCGGCGCCCGCAGAGACCCCGCAGAGCGGGGCGGAGCCTCAGACAGTCTCCGTATAAACAAAGCCATAACTGGAAGTGCCGGCGCGGCAGACCCGAGAGGGTCTGCCGCGCTGCTGTTTTCTGGCCGTGCTCCCAGCATTTGTGCCTTGAGGCCCGCAGCCCGTTCCGGTAAAATAGGGCGTGACGACACACGCATTTTGGTGACGATTATCTGAAAAAGGAGCGTTTTCCCTTGCGAAATTTCATCAGACGAACCGCCGCCGCGCTGGCCGTCCTGTGTATGGCGGCCCTGCTGTTGGGTACCCCCACGGAGGCGGAAGAGCGTACATATTCCGCCGGAGGAGAGGCGGTGGGCTACTACGCCGGATGGGCGGCCTACCAGGGCTTCACCCCTGACCAAATCCCGGCGGAGCATCTGACTCAGATCAACTACGCCTTTGCCCAGATCGACCCAGATACCCTCACCATTGCTCTGGAGAATCCAGCCCATGACCAAAAGAACCTGGCCGCCCTGCGGAAGCTGCGCCAGCAGAACCAGCATCTCAAGCTGCTGATCTCCGTGGGCGGGTGGTCGGACTCCCAGTACTTCTCCGACGCGGTCGCCACGGCGGCCCGGCGGGAGAGCTTCGCTGCCAGCTGTGTGGACTTTGTGGTGGAGCAGGGCCTGGACGGGGTGGACCTGGACTGGGAGTACCCGGTATCCGGCGGCGCGGCGGGGACCATCCACCGCCCGGCGGACAAGCAGAACTTCACTCTGCTGCTTCAGGAGCTGCGGGAGCAGCTGGATCGGCAGGGCCGCCGGGACGGGAAGGACTACGCCCTCACTATCGCCGGCGCCGCCGGGAGCTGGTACTTAAACCAGATCGAGGCCGTGAAGGTGGCCGCCATTGTGGACCACATCTTCGTGATGGGCTATGACCTCCACGGCACCTGGGATACCTACGCGGACTTCAACGCACCCCTGTATGCGCCCTCCGGCACCTCGCCCCAGAGCAGAAGCAGCATCTCCGATTGCGTACAGGCCTATCTGAAAAAGGGTATCCCGGCGGAAAAGATCGTCCTGGGGATGCCTTTGTACGGCTATGCCTACCAGGGGGTCAAGGCCCAGAACAACGGCCTGTACAGCACTTACACATCAGCCAAATCCGTCAGCTACAAGATGCTGAAGAAGAGCTATCTGGACAACACGGACTACCGCCAGTTCCGCCATGAAGAGGCGCAGGTGCCCTGGCTCTACGGAAACCGCACCTTCGTCTCCTACGACGATGCCGTGTCCCTCGCTGCCAAGGCACAGCTGGCCCGGTCTCTGGGTCTGGGCGGCGTGGGGTTCTGGGAGATCTCCCAGGACGATGGGGGAGAGCTGATCGCTGCCGCCAGCGGGGCCTTCCGCAGCACCTGGGACAATCCCTTCCGGGACGTACCCCCCGGCGCGTGGTATGAAGAGGCGGTCCAATATGTGTATGAGGCGGGGCTGATGCAGGGGACCACCGGCAGCACCTTTTCCCCTGACCGGGCATCCAACCGGGGCATGATCGCCGCCATCCTCTACCGACTGGAGGGCAGACCCAGGGCGGGGACGCCTCCCTTCACCGATGTGGCGGCGGACAGCTACTGCGCCGATGCGGTGGCCTGGGCGGAACAGCAGGGAATCGTCCGGGGCTTTGACGACGGAACCTTCCGCCCGGAGGGGCGGATCACCCGCCAGCAACTGGCGGCCATCCTGTTCCGGTACACGGAATACAGAGGAGCGGATACCGCGGGCCGGACGGACCTGAGCCGCTTCTCCGACAGCGCCGCTGTGGCGGACTATGCCCGGGATGCCCTGGCCTGGGCGGTGTCTGCTGGACTGCTCCAGGGCCGGTCCGACGGCACGCTGGATCCGTCCGGCTCCGCCACCCGGGCCCAGACGGCAGTGATCCTCCAGCGGCTGGAAACACTGCTGGAAAAGAACTGAACAGAGTGCCGCAGGGCCGGGACACACTGTCCCGGCCCTGCATGTGTCCTCTCCTTGACGGACCGTCCCGTTCCAGGTATGATGGAACCAACAAGATTGGCCGGCAGAGAAGGGGAGCGATTCGATGAAGGTGTGCATTCTGATGGGCAGCCCCAGAAAACAGGGCAATACCAACGCCCTGCTGGGCCCCTTCCGGCAGGAGCTGGAAGGGCTGGGGGCGGAGACGGAAACTGTATGGCTCCATGCTCTGGAGATCAGGCCCTGCACGGCCTGCCGGGCCTGCCAGCGGGACTGGACGGCATTTGGTTGCGCTCAGCGGGACGACGTGCCCATGATCTTTGACAAGGTGCTGGCGTGCGACCTGATCGTGTTGGCCACGCCCATCTATTCCTGGTACTGCACGCCGCCCATGAAGGCATTGCTGGACCGGCTGGTGTACGGCATGGACAAGTATTACGGGGCGGAAAAAGGTCCCGCCCTGTGGGCGGGGAAAGCCCTGGCTCTGCTGCTGACCTGCGGCTACCGCCCGGAGCGGGGCTGCGACCTGTTCGAGGAGGGGATGCGCCGGTACTGCAAGCACGCCCAGCTCCGTTTTCTGGGCAGCCACGCGGAGCGGCACCTGGGGTATGACGTCCCCTTCATGGACGCGGAGAAAGAGGCCCGCACCCGGGCCTTTGCCCGGGAGCTGTGGGATGCCGTGCATTGAAGCACAGCCCCTGTGAGACCGCCGCCCGGCGGTCTCTTTTTCTGCGCATGGGCGGGATAAAACCGCCCCAAACGGTTGACGGACACGGTCCCAAGGCGGTATAATAACATGATTTACAATGGATAAGAGTTTGTCTGGAGGAATTTTGGTATGTGGATCGCGGAGCAATGGCAGGACTATGAGCTGCTGGACTGCGGCGGGGGAGAGAAGCTGGAGCGCTGGGGAGAGCAGTACCTAGTGCGGCCGGACCCCCAGGCCATCTGGGACAGCCCCCGGAAGAACCCCGCCTGGAAGCGGGCCAACGCCCGGTATCTCCGCAGCCAGTCCGGCGGCGGCCACTGGGAGAAGAAGACCCTGCCGGAGAGCTGGAAGATCCGCTACCGGGACCTGACCTTCCAGGTGAAGCCCATGAACTTCAAGCACACGGGCCTGTTTCCGGAACAGGCGGTGAACTGGGATTTCGCCATGGAGAAGATCCGGAACGCCGGGCGGCCCATCCGGGTGCTGAACCTGTTCGCCTACACCGGCGGGGCCACGGTGGCCTGCGCCAAGGCGGGGGCCAGCGTCTGCCACGTGGACGCGGCCAAGGGCATGGTGGCGTGGGCCAGGGAAAACGCCAGACTCTCCGGCCTGGAAGACGCCCCCATCCGCTGGATCGTGGACGACTGCGCCAAATTCGTGGAGCGGGAGATCCGCCGGGGCAAGAGCTACGACGCCATCATCATGGACCCCCCCAGCTACGGCCGGGGCCCCGCCGGCGAGGTGTGGAAGCTGGAGGACAACCTCTACGACTTCGTGAAGCTCTGCGCCGGCGTGCTGTCGGAGCGGCCCCTGTTCGTGCTCATCAACTCCTACACCACGGGCCTGGCCCCGTCGGTGCTGGGGTATCTGCTGCATCTGTTGGTGGGGGCCAAATACGGCGGCAAGTGCACCTGGGACGAGCTGGGCCTGCCGGTGACGGAGACGGGCCTGGCTCTGCCCTGCGGTGCCACAGGCCGCTGGTGCAGCGAGTGAGGCCGTGGGACGGACTGCGGCATACCTGCTGACGCTGGCAGCGGGGGCGGTGCCTGCCCTGGCGCTCTTTGGGTGCCTGAGCCCCCGGCGCCGGCGGCACCTCGCCGCCGCGGGCCTTGCCAGTCCGGTGGTCCGGGAGGCGGGGATGGCCCTCTTCTGGATGTTCTGCGGCGGCATGGCCCTGGTGACCCTGACGCCCCGATGGGTCGTCCAGGCCCTGGCGGGCCTGCTTCAGGGCTGCGGCTGGAACGGGGAGGGGAATCCCTTCTTCGCTCCGGGGACTGTCAATCTGGTTCCCTTCCGGACCCTGGGCGACGGTTACATCCTGGCGGGGAATCTGATCATGTTCCTGCCCTTTGGCTTTTTCCCCGCCCTGCTGTGGCGGGGGTGCACGTGGAAACGCGCGCTCGCCGCGGGCCTGTGTGTCACGGGGTTCATTGAGTGCTGGCAGCTGCTGGTGGGCCGGGCCTTTGACATCGACGACCTGTGGCTCAACACCCTGGGGGCCTTTTGCGGCTTCTGGAGCTGGTGCCTGCTGGACCGGGCAGCCCCCGGCTGGACCCGGCGGTTCAGGGTCCGGCAAATACAAGACTGACGAAATGAGGACAGCTATGGCGGAGATCATCCGAACGGAGAATTTACAGTACGCCTACCCGGCGGACGAGGGAGCGGAGCCGGTTCTGGCCCTGAAGGGCGTGGACCTGACCATTGAGCAGGGCTCCTTCGTGGTGGTGCTGGGCCACAACGGATCCGGCAAGTCCACCCTGGCCAAGACGCTCAACGGTGTTCTGCTGCCCTGCGGGGGCCATGTGTACGTGGAGGGAATGGACACCCTGGACGAACATCTGCTGCTGGCCATCCGCCGGACGGTGGGCATGGTGTTCCAGAACCCGGACAACCAGATCGTGGCCAACGTGGTGGAGGAGGACGTGGCCTTCGCCCCGGAGAACCTGGGGGTTTCCAGCAGGGAGATCCGGCAGCGGGTGGACGACGCCCTGGCGGCGGTGGGCATGGGCGAGTTCGCCCGCCACGCGCCCCATCTGCTCTCCGGCGGCCAGAAGCAGCGGATCGCCATTGCCGGCGTGCTGGCTATGGAGCCGGAATGCATCGTGCTGGATGAGGCCACCGCTATGCTGGACCCGGTGGGCCGGCGGGAGGTGCTCTCCGCCGTTCACAGGCTGAACCGGGAGAAGGGCATCACTGTGGTGCTCATCACCCACCACATGAACGAGGCGGAGGACGCCGACCGGGTTGTGGTCATGGACGACGGAAAAGTCATTATGGACGGCGCGCCCCGGCAGGTCTTCACACAGGTGGAGCGGCTGCGGTCCATGGGACTGACGGTGCCGGACACGGTGGACCTGCTGGACCGGCTGCGCAAAGACGGGCTGGACGTGCCCCTCACCGCCCTGACGGTGGAGGAGTGCGCAGATGCCATCCTGGCCGCCGTTTCCAAGTAATCGGAAGGGAAGAGAACATTGGAACCGATACTGCAAGTACAACATCTGACCCACACGTACAGCGTGGGCACGCCCTTCCAGCGCAGCGCGGTGGAGGACATGAGCTTTGACGTGTACGATGGGGAGTTCTTAGGGATCATCGGCCACACCGGCTCCGGCAAATCCACCCTGATTCAGCATCTGAACGGCCTGTTGCGGCCTACGTCGGGGCAGATCCTGCTCCATGGGAAGGACATCTGGGCGGAGCCGAAGAAGATCCGGGACGTCCGCTTCCAGGTGGGGCTGGTGTTCCAGTACCCGGAGTACCAGCTGTTTGAGGAGACGGTGTACAAGGACATCGCCTTCGGCCCCATCAACCAGGGCAAGACCGGGGAGGAGCTGGACCGCTGTGTCCGGGAGGCCGCCCGCCTGGTGGGCATCCGGGACGATCAGCTGGACAAGTCCCCCTTTGAGCTCTCCGGCGGCCAGAAGCGCCGGGTGGCCCTGGCGGGGGTCATGGCTATGGACCCCCAGGTGCTGGTGCTGGACGAGCCCACCGCCGGACTGGATCCGGCGGGCCGGGAGAACCTGATGGCCAACATCCGGGACTACCACCGCAATAAAAAGCGCACCATCATCCTGGTGAGCCACAGCATGGACGAGATCGCCCGGAATGTAGACCGAATCCTGGTGCTGAAGTCCGCTCACGTGCTGATGAGCGGGACTCCGGCGGAGGTGTTCGCCCGGGCGGAGGAGCTGCTCTCTGCCGGGCTGGACGTGCCACAGGTGACCCGTATTGCCATGCGCCTGCGGGAGCAGGGCCTCGCCATCGACCCTGCGGTCTACACCGTGGAGGCCCTGGAGCGGGAGCTGCTGGCGCTGAGAAGGGGGGAGACGGGATGCTGAAGGACATCACCCTGGGCCAGTTTTTCCCCGGCGACACCGTGGCCCACCGCCTGGACCCCCGGACGAAGATCCTGCTGGTGGTCCTTTACATCGTGGCGCTGTTCTGCGCCAAGAGCCTGCTGGCCTACGGCATTCTGGCGGCGGTGCTGGCAGTGTGTGTCCGCATCTCCCGAGTAGGGATCAAATCCCTGGTGCGGGGGCTGAAGCCGGTGGTGTTCATCATCGTGTTCACCGGCATTTTGAACCTGTTCTTCACGCCGGGAGAGCACATCCTGGCAGAGCTGGGCTTCCTGCGGATCTCCGCGGAGGGTTTGCAGAACGCCGTGTTCATGGTGCTGCGGATCATGCTGTTGATCATGGGCACGTTCCTGATGACCTACACCACCAGCCCCATCAGCCTCACCGACGGGCTGGAGCGCCTGCTGGGCGGATTGAAAAAAATCCATGTGCCGGTTCATGAGCTGGCCATGATTATGTCCATCGCCCTGCGGTTCATCCCAACCCTGATCGAGGAGACAGACAAGATCATGTCCGCTCAGAAGGCCCGGGGCGCGGACTTTGAGAGCGGGAATATCATCCAGAAGGCCAAGGCCCTGATCCCCATTCTGGTGCCGCTGTTCATCAGCGCCTTCCGCCGGGCGGACGAGCTGGCGGTGGCCATGGAGTGCCGCTGCTACCACGGCGGCGAGGGACGCACCAAGCTCCATGTGCTGCAGTACGAGGGGCGGGACTATCTGGCCCTGGTGCTGGGGCTGGCCGTCACCGCGGGGATCATCGTCCTGCGGCAATTTACGTAACGATTTGCCGGTCCGCGGACTGGCTGCCCAGGGTGAGGCCCAGCCGCAGGCCGATGGCGAAGGCAGCCGTGCCCCAGCGGAGATAGCGGCTGGAGAGGAGATCACAGACCTGGATCTGCATGTCCTGCGGCATGGACATCCGGTCCAGCGCCGCCTGGATTTCCGCCTCATTATAGGGCGCCTGCTCCTGCATCAGATGGTCGCCGTAGGTATCGAACAGAAGCTCAAAAACGGATGGCATAGGAGACACTCCTTTGCGAATACAGCTTTTTATGGTATCATTTCGGAATGATGAAACCAGTATAATACAGAAATTTCTGTAAGTCAACAGAACGATCAGAAAAAACTGTATTTTAAGAAAGGGAATGGTCCTTTGGATGTTTTGACTACCTCAGCCAGAATTAAGGCCCGCTGCAAAGCGCAGAAAATTTCAGTCAAAAATTTGCTGGAGCAGACACAGATCAACCGGAATTTTATCTATGACCTGGAAAAAGGCGGACAGATTCCGTCAGCGGAAAAGCTGGAACGCATCGCTGACTATCTGGACTGCTCTGTGGACTATCTGCTGGGGCGGACAGACAACCCGGCGGTCAACCGCTGACCGGCCTCACCGGAAGAGGATTTTCTCCGGGGGGAATGTAGGGGAGACAGTCTGCCGTCCGGCTGCCCCGCATTTTCAATCGCCCGGAGCTGGTAATCATCGAGATCCGTCCGGACGCATGACTGGAAATCATGGATAGTGGACATGGCCTGATTCGGAGCGGCTGTGTTTTGGCAGAGAGGGGAGAGTCCTATGAAGAAGCAGAACATCTGGCTTTGGGCCCTGACTGCGGCTGTGGTTTTGCTGGCAGCAGCCCTGGCGGAGACGCAAGGACAGCTGGGGGGAACTTCAGACGGCGTATTCCGCGCTCCAACAGGAGGTGGGAGAACTCCGCCTGGACTTGAAAAGCACGCAAAACCGCCTCCAGGAGCAAGAGGAGGCGCTGGAACGAGCGGCCGCCCAAACCGCCCCGCAGCCGGAGGAGTCGCTGCTGGAGCGCTATGAGCTGACGCCCCTTCGGCTGGACGCCGCGGCCCATCAGGTGGAGCTTGGGGTGTCCCTGACCCTGACTACGCCGGACCAGTCGGCGGAAGCCACCCTGAATGTCTATCAGGGCGGCGCGGAGCGCAAGCGTCTGGCCCAGGTGGAGCTGACCCGGTCCGGGGATGGAATCTTCTCCGGTCAGGCGGCAGTGCCTGCGGACAGCACCTCACTCCAGATTCTGGTGACGGTCCGGACCGGCGGCGATACGGCCACAGAGCGGCTCTATGAGGGCCGTGCCACCGGATTGTTGCCGATGGCGCTGTCCAGCCGCAGCGGAGAGGCGGCCCTGCAGGAAGGAGAAGCCCGGATTACCGCCGCCGTCCGGCTGCGTGAAAAGGCGGCCGCAGCCTCCGAGCAGACATTCCGCCTGTACCGGAATGGTCAGCTGGAGGAGACCATCCCGGCCGCCTCCGGCCAGGAATCCGGCACCTGGGAGGGCACCGGGACGGTATCCTGCGCCGCCGGGGACCAGCTGGAGGTGCGGTTCTTCTGCGTGGACGGCCTGGGCCTGGGATATGAGTTCCCTGTCCGGACCTGGACGGTAAAGGAGGACCGGCTGGCGCCGGGCTGGCCCGTCACCAACACCCCGGTGCTGGTCTGGCCGTAAACGGGACGGGGCGCTGGCGGAAGAGGCGCAGGACGGCAGGAGATTCCGGCCGCCCCGGAAGGCTTATCCCCGGATACATGAACTGCGGCGCCGCACAGGGGAGTCCGTCAGATCCGTAGACGGCGACCGGAGCAATCCTGCATCAGCGAGAGGCCCAGCCCCAGGCCGATGGCGAAGGCAGCTGTGCCCCAGCGGAGATAGCAGCTGGAGAGGAGATCACAGACCTGGATCTGCATGTCCTGCGGCATGGACATCCGGTCCAGCGCCGCCAGGATTTCCGCCTCATCATAGGGCGCATACTCTTGCATCAGGCTGTCGCCGTAGGTGTCGAACAGAGTTTCCGAAATGCTTGTCATGGGGATTCCTCCTTAATATGTGTTGTTCCGATATCCTTTTTATGGTATGGTATTTCTTATTTATACGCTAAATGGATTTTATCATGTAATAGCGTGATTATCAAGATGTTTTTCACGCTTTTTCGTGATTTTAGAGCTTTACAAAAGGCGGGGCAAATTTTATGTATGTTACACAAGACATTGCAGACCGCATTAAATGGCGCCTCAAAGAAAAAGGCATCCGCACAAAAGACATGCTGTCTGATTTGAACATGGGAATTAACGCGATATCAGAATTTGCAAAAGGCAAGCAAATGTCCTGTATTGCCCTTGCTCGCATCGCCGACTATCTGGACTGCTCTGTGGATTATCTGCTGGGGCGGACAGACAACCCGGCGGTCAACCGCTGAGTTGCCCTGCCGGATAAAAAGAGCGTTCCCGCCGGGAACCCCGGGCGGCGGAACTGCCAAAGGAGAGCTTATGCGCAACATTGCCCTGAAACTCATGTACAACGGCACCGCCTACCACGGGTGGCAGGTGCAGAAGAACGCGGTCACCGTCTGCGGGACCCTGGAGAAGGCCATTGCTGACATCTGCGGCGGCCCGGTACACCTCACCGGCTGCGGACGCACCGACGCCGGTGTCCACGCGGAACACTACATCGCCAACTTCCGCACGGAGAGCCGCATTCCCGTGGACCGGCTCCCCTTCGCCGTCAACACCCACACGCCGGAGGACATCGCGGTGAAGGAGGCCTTCGAGGTGGCGGAGGACTTCAACGCCATCGGCTCCTGCATCAAGAAGGAGTACACCTACCGCATCTACAACTCCCGGTTCAAGAACCCATTTTACGTCAACCGGGCCTACTTCTATCCCAAGCACCTGGACGAGGAATTCCTGAACCGGGCAGCGGGGATGTTCGTGGGCACCCACGACTTCGCGGCGGTGCGTTCCGTGGGCACGGAGACGAAGTCCACTGTCCGCACCATCTATTACTGTGACGTGACCCGGAACGGAGATCTGTTGGAACTGAAGGTCTGCGCCAACGGCTTTTTGTATAACATGGTACGGGCCATCACCGGCACCGTGCTGTACGCGGCGGAGGGCAAGTTCACCCCGGAGGACATCCCCGGCATTCTGGAGCGGGGGGACCGCACCGCCGCCGGTCCCACGGTGCCGCCGGGGGGACTGTACCTGACAAGACTTTGGTATGAGGATGAACGGCTCAATGGCTGATACGACGAACGACATCTGGAACGACAACGACGGGGAAGAGGACGAGGCTCCCCGGAAGGGCGGACGGCTGCGCCGCTTTGGGATCTTCTTTCTGGTGCTGGCGGCGGTGCTGGGCGTGGTGCTCGTGGCCGCGTACCGGGACGGCACCGGCTTTGACGCCCTGCGGCGGCTGTTTTCCTACGGCAGCGGAGAGGAGAGCACTGCTGAGGCCCAGTACGACTACGACGCCTCCGACAGCAACCGCTTTGCCGTCCTGGGGGATTCCCTGGTGGTGCTCTCCGACACAAAGCTGCAGGTCCTGGCGCGGGGCGGAGAGGAGATCTGGTCCACATCCGTGCGGATGAGCGCCCCTGCCCTGGAGACGGGCGGCGGCCGGGCTGTGGCTTACGACGTGGGGGGCACAGAGCTGTATGTGGTGGACGAGGGGGGCGAGATCCTCACGCTCACCGCACCGGAGGACGCCCCCTATTTCTCCGCCCGGCTGAATGAAGACGGTTGGCTGGCTGTGACCACAGAACTGCCGGGCTACAAGGGCGGCGTCACCGCTTATAACAGCCAGGGGACGGAGGTGTTTTCACTCACCGCGTCGGACCGGTTTGTCATCGACGCCCGGGTGACAGATGACGATAACACTCTGGCGGTGGTGACCTTAGGCCAGGAGAACAGCGTGTTCGTCAGCAACATGGTACTTTACAGCCTGGAGACGGCAGGAAATGTAGACCCGGCGGCCGACTACGATGTGACCGACGGTCTGGTGGCTGCCGTCGGAGAGCAGGACGGCCAGTTGGTGACGGTATCCGACACCTGCCTGACCTACGCGTCCCCGGCCGGGGAGGTGCGCGCTACCTACTCCTATGCCGGCAGCTATCTGCGGGAATACGACTTGCACGGGGACGGCTTCACCGCCCTGCTGCTGAACCGGTACAAGTCCGGCGGTGTGGGCCGGTTGGTGACGGTGGACACGGACGGGCAGGAGATCGCCGCCCTGGACGTGAACGAGGAGATCCTCAGCATCTCCGCTGCCGGACGGTATCTGGCGGTGCTGTATATGGACAGCGTGGTGATCTACACAGAGGAGCTGGAGATCTATGCTCAGCTGGAGGGGACGGACTACGCCCGGTCGGTTCTGATGCGCCAGGATGGCTCCGCCCTGCTGCTGGCGGCAGAGAGCGCCCACCTGTTCCTGCCTTGAGTGGGAAACATTGATCTTGGAATTCACAAAACGTTTACGAGCAAAAAGGTAGGCAAGCATGACAACACCTGTTATAATAGACGTGATTATGGCTGTGGTTTTGATCGCTGCGGTCATCTACGGTGCCCACAGGGGCCTTTTCCGGGCCCTGGCGGGATTGGCGGTGGTGATCGTGGCCCTGGTGGGGGCGGCCATCATCGCAAATACCCTGGCCGCCCCGGCGGCCCGTCTGGTGACGCCCCTGATCCGGGAGCAAATCGAGACGAAGGTGGACGAGGCTATGGCCCGGCAGGCCCAGGAGGTCCAGATGCCGGAGGAGGACGTGGACGAGGGCTTCGCCATCGAGGACCTGCTGGCCCTGATGGGACTGGACGAGGACGTGCGGAACTCCCTGGCCAGCCAGACGCAGGAGAAGATCCAGGACACCGGCGTCTCCTTGGTCATGGCCGTGGTGGAGAGTCTGGCCCAGTCCATTCTCTATGCGGCGCTGTTCCTGGTCTCCTTCGTGGGACTGACGATCCTGCTGAAGCTGCTGATCCGGGCTATGGACCTGGTGCTGCAGCTGCCGGGGCTGCACCTGGTCAACGCCCTGGGCGGCGCCGTGATCGGCCTGATCGAGGGGGCCTTGGTGCTGTTTCTGGCCATCTGGGTTCTGCGGCGCTTCGGCGTCTCTTTTGAGACAGACACCGTCTCAGCCACCCATATTTTACGATTTTTTGCGACACACACGCCCCTGAGCGCGCTGTCGCTTCTGCAATGACGAACGGGGCCGTTGCCCCGCCGGCGTCACGATTTCTGGAGGGATTTACACGATGCAGCCGACACTTTGTTCAAGATGCAAGAAGAACGTGGCCGTTGTCTTCATCTCCAAAATGGAGGGGGACAAGACCACCAACGAGGGCCTGTGCCTGAAATGCGCCAAGGAGCTGGGCCTGCCCCAGGTGGACGATATGATGAAGCGCATGGGCATTTCCGACGAGGATCTGGACACGCTCAACAATGAGATGCTCCAGGCCATGAGCGGCGTGGAGAATATCGAGGACCTGCCCGGCGGCGAGGACGCCGGGGAAGAGGAGGAAGAGGGCAAGACCGCCACCTTCCCCTTCCTGAACCGCCTGTTCTCCGGCGAGGCCGCCAAGGGCGGCGAGAGCGGCGGCCAGGAGGAAAGCGGTGCCAGGAGCCGGGAAAAGGAGCGCAAGGACCCTAAGAACGGCAAGCGCAAATATCTGGAGAACTACTGCATCTCCCTGACGCAGCGGGCCCAGGAGGGCAAGCTGGACCCGGTGATCGGCCGGGAGCAGGAGATCGAGCGGGTGGTGCAGATCCTGAACCGCCGCCAGAAGAACAACCCCTGCCTGATCGGTGAGCCCGGTGTGGGTAAGACCGCCATCGCGGAGGGGCTGGCCCAGCGGATCTCCAAGGGCGACGTGCCCTTCAAGCTGCGGAACAAGGAGGTCTATCTGCTGGATCTGACAGCTCTGGTGGCCGGCACCCAGTTCCGGGGCCAGTTCGAGAGCCGGATGAAGGGCCTTATCGACGAGGTGAAGCGCCTGGGGAACATTATTTTGATGATCGACGAGGTTCACAACATTGTGGGCGCCGGCGACGCCGAGGGCAGCATGAACGCCGCCAACATCCTGAAACCCGCCCTCTCCCGGGGCGAGATCCAGGTGATTGGCGCCACCACCTTCAACGAGTACCGCAAGTCCATCGAGAAGGACACCGCTCTGGAGCGGCGGTTCCAGCCGGTGACGGTGAACGAGCCCTCCATTGAGGACTCTGTGCAGATTCTCCAGGGCCTGGCCCCCAAGTATGAGCAGTACCACGGGGTGAAGATCTCTGAGGGGATCCTGCGTCAGGCGGTGCTGCTCAGTGAGCGGTACATCACCGACCGGTTCCTGCCGGACAAGGCCATCGACCTGATCGACGAGGCATGTTCCGACCTGAATCTGAAAGACCCGGATATCTCCCGCCGCATGGAGATTCAGCGGGAGCTGGACGACTATGAGAAAGAGCGCACCATGCTGGAGGAGCAGGAGGAGAAGGCCGAGGGCGACTACGCCCGCATGGCGGAGCTGAAGAGCAAGGAACTCCAGCTGAACACAGAGCTGAACAGTCTGCTGGAAAAGGGCGATCCACAGCTCTCCATGGAGAATCTGGCCCATGTTATCGAGCTGTGGACCAAAATCCCGGCGGCCAAGATCCGGGAGCAGGAGTTCCAGCGCCTGAGCCAGCTGGAAGTGCGGCTCAAGAGCCATATCATCGGCCAGGACGAGGCCGTGTCCGCCGTAGCCGCCGCGGTGCGGCGGAACCGGGTGGGCATCTCCCCCAAGCACAAGCCTGTCAGCTTCATCTTTGTGGGGCCCACCGGCGTGGGCAAGACAGAGCTGGTGAAGCAGCTGGCAACAGACCTCTTCAACACGCCGGATGCCTTGATCCGGCTGGATATGTCGGAGTTCATGGAGAAGCACTCCGTCTCCCGTCTGGTGGGCTCCCCTCCGGGCTACGTGGGGTATGACGAGGCGGGCCAGCTGACAGAGAAGATCCGCCGCAAGCCCTACTCCGTGGTCCTCTTTGACGAGATCGAGAAGGCCCACCCCGATGTGCTCAATATCCTCCTCCAGATCCTGGACGACGGCCATATCACCGACGCCCATGGACGGAAGGTGAACTTTGAAAATACCGTCATCGTGATGACCTCCAACGCCGGCAGCGCCACCAAGGAGGGCACCGTGGGCTTCGACCGCTCCGTGAACGAGCAGGACGCCGACCGGGCCATGAAGGCGCTCCAGCAGTTCCTGCGGCCGGAGTTCATCAACCGGGTGGACGCGGTCATTACCTTCAACCGCCTCAGCGAGGAGAACTTCCACGGCATCGCACGTATCATGCTGAACGAACTGGTGGGTTCCCTGAAGGAGAAAGGCATCACCTTCACCTACGACGACGCACTGGTGGAGCTTTTGACGAAGAAGTCCTACTCCCTGACCTACGGCGCCCGGAACCTGCGGCGCACCATCCAGAAGGAGCTGGAGGACCCCATGGCCACAAAGATCATCGACAGCTACGAGCATCCCATCACCCAGGTGAAGGCCACGGTGGAGGACGGTGCCATTCGGCTGTACACCCTGTGACCGGAGGAAGAGGAGAGGGAGGACCATGCTGTTTCGGAAGGATATGGATCCCCGCTGTGCCTACTGCCAGCGGGGCCAGCAGATCAACGAGCGGGAGGTGGCCTGCGTCAAGCGGGGCATCGTGGCGGTGGAGCACCACTGCCGGGCATTCAAATACGACCCCTTGAAGCGGGTGCCGCCCCGGCCGGCAGCGCTGGAGACTGAACGGCTGAAAGAGGAAGATTTTTCGCTGTAAGCAGCGTTCAGCACCCGCCTGGAGAAAATCCCCGGGCGGGCGCTGTCACAAATGGGAAGGAGAGGAGACATCATGGAAGTCAAGCGGATCTGCGCGGCGTACTGGAGCGCCACAGGCAACACAGACAAGACGGTGAACACCATCGCGGAGACCCTGGCGGAGAAGCTGGGCGTCCCTCTGGAGCGGAGGAACTTCACACGCCCGTCAGACCGGGCGGAGGATCTGTCTTTTACGGGGAGAGACCTGGTGGTGTTCGGTATGCCCACCTATGCGGGAAAGCTGCCCAACAAGATGCTGCCCTATGTCCAGCAGCAGATCCACGGGAACGGCGCCCTGGCGGTGGGGGTGGTCACCTTCGGCAACCGGTCCTACGACAACTCCCTGGCGGAGCTGTGTGCCGCGCTGGAGGCGGACGGCTTCCACACCGTGGCCGGGGGCGCCTTTGCGTGCCGCCACGCCTTTACGGACGCGCTGGCGGACGGCCGCCCGGACTGGGATGACAAGCGGCAGATGGGGGAGTTCGCGGCCCGCATTGCGGACAAGGTAAAAGACCTGACGGACATCCCTGCTCCGGTGGCCGTGCCGGGCGATGCGGCGGCGCCCTACTACGTGCCCAAGGGCACGGACGGCCAGCCCGTCAAGTTCCTGAAGGCCAAGCCCCAGACGGATTTGGGCAAGTGTACCGACTGCGGCGCCTGCGCCCGCCTGTGTCCCATGGGGGCCATCAATCCCTCCAACGTGGCGGAGGTGCCCGGCACCTGCATCAAGTGCCAGCGGTGTGTCCGCAAGTGCACGAAGCACGCCAAGTACTTTGACGACCCGGCCTTTTTGTCCCACGTGGCCATGCTGGAGCAGAACTTCACAGAGCCCAAGGAGAATGAGGTGTATCTGTGAGGCGGTGGGTTCTTGCCTTTCTGATGGCGGTCACAGCCAACTGGGTTTCTCTGATCTATGCGTTTGGCCCGGTGAGCTGGCTCTTGACGACGATACTGCTTCTGGGGGAGTTCCTCTATTTTAATCTGCGGCCCATTGAGAAGAGCGGTGCGCCTACAAAGCGGATCTGGTATTTGAAAAGCGGCTGCGAATTGCTGCGCCTGTTTTTGATTACAGCTACGGTCACAGTCTTTGTGCAGATGGTATGGCTGTGGTGCCAGATTTCCATGATAACGCCGGAGAACAGCCTTGCCGCTGGAACAGCTGTTGCAGGTGCGGCTTTTGGCGTTCTCTGGGCTGTCTTGCTGGAGGCCATCGTCTTCTGGAACGGCATGATCCGGGTGTATCTCACCTCCGTCCAGCTGGGGCTGAAGCACCGGGTGCTGGCGGCCCTGTGCGGGTGGATCCCAATTCTCAACATCTGGTATCTGCGGAAGATTATCCGCATCACCGCCGACGAGGCGGAGTTCGAGACGGAGAAGTGGGAGCTGGACACCGCCCGGGCGGAGAGCGAGATCTGTAAGACGAAATACCCGATCCTTCTGGTCCACGGGGTGTTCTTCCGGGACTTCCGCTATGTCAACTACTGGGGCCGCATTCCCAAGGAGCTCCAGCGCAACGGCGCAACAGTGTACTACGGACAGCAGCAGTCCGCCGCCGCGGTGGAGGACAGCGGGCGGGAGCTGGCGGACCGTATCCGGCAGATCCTGGCGGAGACCGGCTGTGAGAAGGTGAACATCATTGCCCACTCCAAGGGGGGACTGGACAGCCGGGCCGCCATCGCCCACGCTGGATGTGCCCCCTGTGTGGCCAGCCTCACCACCATCAACACGCCCCACCGGGGCTGCATCTTTGCCGAATATCTGCTGAAGAAGATCCCTGCAGCGGCTCGGCAGAAGATCGCAGATACCTACAACGCCGCCCTGAAGCGGCTGGGGGATGAGGCCCCGGACTTCCTGGCGGCGGTGACAGATCTGACCGCCTCTGCCTGCGAGGCCAGGAACGCGGCTACCCCGGACGCCCCCGGCGTCTTTTACCAGAGCGTCATGTCCTATTGCAGAAAGGCCCAGCACGGCAAGTTCCCTCTGAACATGACCTATCCCATCGTCAAGCACTTTGATGGATTGAACGACGGGCTGGTGGCGGTGGACTCCGCCAAATGGGGCGATCAGTTCACCCTGCTGGAGCCAAGGGGGCACCGGGGCATCTCACACGGGGATGTGGTGGATCTGAATCGGGAGAACATTCCCGGCTTCGACGTCCGGGAGTTCTATGTCTCCCTGGTAGCGGATCTGAAAAACAGAGGCTTTTGAGCGGAAAAAAGCGGAGCGTCACAGGGACGCTCCGCTTTCGTGTTCCGTGGTGTCTTTTATGGTGGGGGCCACCGGTTCCACAAGGGGATCCGCCGCCCCGCCATCCTCTGTGGTGTCATCTGCGGGGGAACAATAGGTTTTGTACAGCGCCACATGGTCATAGATGGCCCGCCAGGAGCTGTAAGCGTCTGCCGTCACACAGATATAGCGTCTGCCGTCCGCTGTTTCGCCGCAGCTGGCGGCGCAGTTGCCGGACTCCACCACATAGCCGGTCTTGGCGCCGGTGACCTCAATGCCGCCGGTATCCTTGTCCTCGATCCGCCGCAGGAACCAATTGGAGAGGATCTGCCCCTCCGGGTGGTCCGCAGTGGGGAGAGTCTCATAGGTCCGGGCACCCAGCACCTCCCGGCACAGGTCGTTGTCCATGGCCGCCTCCAGGATCACCGCCATGTCGGAGACCGTGCACTTGTGGGCCTCGTCATACAGTCCCACGCAGTTGGTGAAGTGGGCGGTGTCCGCGATGCCAAGCTCCTCCAGCTTTTCGTTCATCAGCGCCACGAACGCCTCCTGGGAGCCCGCCACATAAGTGGCCAGCCCCAGTGCCGCGTCCGCACCGGAGGAGAGGATGGTGCCGTAGAACAACTCACGCACCGGGACCGTTTCGTCAACCATCAGCCCCACCACGCTGCACCCGTTGACATAGCAGTAGTCGGTGATGTCGATGGTCATGGTGAAGGTGTCGTCCAGCTCCGCTTCTGTGATGTGCTCAGCGGCCACCAGAACCGTCAGGACCTTCGTCATGGAGGCGGGAGAGATCACAGTATCCGCGTTTTTCTCCGCCAGGACCGTCCGGGTGTCCAGGTCAACCAGGACCGCGCAGCGGCTGGGAAAGTCCTCTCCCAGCTGGATCGTGTCCGGGCCGGACACGGCCCTAGCATAGGGCTCCGGCGCAGGGGCGCTGGCGACGGATGTCACCTGAAAGGGCCGTTCGGCCTTAACCATCTCCGGCGCAGGCTTTTCAATCAGCTGGGCTCCCACGGTCACCAGGCCTACACACAGAACGGCCAGCAGCCCGCAGGGCACCAGACGGCGAAGCAGCCGCCGCCGCTTTTCCCGCTGCTTCTTTCGGCGGGCCTCCGCCCGCTGGGCCCGCCGGGTGGCCCGCTCCTCGTCCGTGATAATGGGCTTGTACTCCTCGTCCATATCGGCGCTCCTATCTGAAAGGCGGGCCTGTCCGGCACCGCCGCAGTCTCGTACTCTTCATTATAACAGATGATGGAAGAAAATGCATCTCCTATTTTCCGGTTTGGCAGAGGGAATTTTATCCATCCGGCTTTTGACCCGTGAAAAACCGCTGTCAGGCCAAGTCGTTTTTGCATAGCCTGAGTGTAAGAACAACACTTGGAGGGGAGCGTATGGCTCAAGTTACCCATTTTTTCGCAGGCGCTAACAGCGGTGACGGCTTCCAGAACCTGTTTTCGGAGATCGTGGACCTGGAAGACACCTATGACCTGATGGTTTTGAAAGGCGGCCCCGGCGTGGGCAAGGCCACCTTCATGCGGGAGGTCGGCCGAAGCATGGAGGAGGCCGGCACACCGGTGGAGTACTTATGGTGTTCCGGCGACCCGGATTCCCTGGACGGCGTGGTGCTGCCGGAGCTCCGCTGCGCCGTGGTGGATGGTACGTCGCCTCATGTGGTGGAGCCCCGGTACCCTGCGGCGGTGGACCGGTATGTGGACCTGGGGCGGTTTTACGACCTCACCGCCGCCAAGGCCGCGGCGGAGGAGGTGAAGGCTCATACCCGGGCCTACAAGGCGGCATACATCCGGGCCTATCACCATCTGAAGGCTGCCCGGCAGGTGGAGCTGGATGCAGTGGCGGCGGTGCGGAAGACCTTCGACCGGGAGAAGGCGGACCGCCGGACGGCGGGCATTCTCTCACGGGAGCTGCGCCGCCGGGGCGGTGAGGCGGGGAAGACCACCCGCCGCTTCCTGGGCAGTATTACCCACAAGGGGTACATCTGGCGGTTTGACAGTGTGGACGCCCTGTGCCCCAAGGTCTATGAGCTGGCGGACAGCTGGGAGCTGGCAGGGGAGATGCTTGCCCGGCTGCATCGGGCGGCGGCGGATAACGGCTGGGACACCATCGTCTGCTGCGCGCCGGAGGAGCCGGGGCGGATCGAGCACCTGCTGATCCCCGGACTGGGGCTGGCCTTCGTCACCTCCCGGCCCGGCATGGAGTACGGGCAGAAGCCCTTCCGCCGGGTGCGGCTGGACGCCATGACGGAACCTCAGGGCAAGGCCCGGCTGCGGTTCCAGACCCGGATGGCGGCACTCCTGCGGGAGGAAGGGGCCGCGGCGCTGAAAGACGCCAAAGCCAACCACGATAAGCTGGAGGCAGTCTACAACCCCTACGTGGATTTCGACGGTGTCCGAACCCTGGCGGCGCTGGAGGCGGGGCGGCTTCTCAGCTGGCTGGGTTGAATCAGATCAGGATGCGGGCCCCGGCGGTATACCGCCGGGGCCTTGCCTTATGCGAACAGATGTGCTACAATGCTGGAAGCGAAAACAGGGGCAAGACAGCCCCGGAGGGAACGGGATCATGACCAAGGAAGAAGCACTGAAAACCTATTACGGCTACGACGTCTTCCGGGGCGGCCAGGAGGCGGTCATCGACGCGCTGCTCTCTGGGCGGGATGCGCTGGCCATCATGCCCACCGGGGCGGGGAAGTCCGTCTGCTACCAAATCCCGGCCTTGCTGCTGTCGGGGATCACCCTGGTGGTCTCGCCTCTGGTGTCCCTGATGCGGGACCAGGTGACGCAGCTGGTGCAGATGGGCATCCCGGCGGCGTTTCTCAACAGCTCCCTAACCTTCCGCCAGTATCTGCTGGCCCTGGACCGGGCCAGGGCGGGGCGGTACAAGATCATCTACGTGGCCCCGGAGCGGCTGGAGACCGAGGGCTTCCAGGCCTTTGTGCGGGAGGCAGACATCTCCCTGGTGGCGGTGGACGAGGCCCACTGCATCTCCCAGTGGGGCCAGGATTTCCGGCCCTCCTACCTGAACATCCCCGCCTTTGTGGAGAGCCTGCCCCACCGGCCCCCGGTGGGAGCCTTCACCGCCACCGCCACGCCGGACGTGAAGGCGGACATCCGCCGCTTGCTGGACCTGCGGGACCCGCTGGAGCTGACCACCGGCTTTGACCGGGAGAACCTGTATTTTGAGGTCCAGCAGCCTGCGGACAAGCGGGCGGCGCTGCTGGAGCTGGTGAAGGGCCGCCCCGGCAAGTGCGGCATCGTCTACTGTGCCACCCGGAAGAATGTGGAGGAGGTGTGCGACTTCCTCCGCCAACGGGGGGTAGCCGCTGCCCGGTATCACGCTGGCCTGGCCCCAGAGGAGCGGCAGAGGAACCAGGAGGACTTCCTCTACGACCGGGTGCAGGTGATGGTGGCCACCAACGCCTTCGGCATGGGCATCGACAAGTCCGATGTCCGGTATGTCATCCACTACAATATGCCCAAGGACATGGAGAGCTACTACCAGGAGGCGGGCCGGGCGGGCCGGGACGGGGCGCCCTCCAGCTGCATCCTGTTGTACAGTGGCCAGGATGTGCGGACTAATGAGTTTCTCATCACCCACAGCGAGCCCCGGGAGGACCTGGATCCCCGGACGGCCGAGCAGCTGCGGGAGCGGGACCTGCAGCGGCTGCGGCAGATGACCGGCTACTGCCGGACACGCCGGTGTTTGCGGCAGTATATCCTGCACTACTTCGGCGAGCACGCGCCGGACACTTGCAGCGCCTGCTACAACTGCCTCCATAACTTCGAAGAGGTGGATGTCAGCCGGGACGCCAAGGCCATCGTGGCCTGCATTGCCAAAACCGGACAGCACTTCGGCGTGGGTGTCATCGCGGAGACCCTCTGCGGTGCGGACACGGAGCGGGTGCGGAAGTACCACATGGACCGGGAGGATACCTACGGCGCTTTGGGTCAGCTGACCCAGAAGGAGGTCCAGGAGCGCATCCGCTTCCTGCTGGACCAGGGCGTGCTGGAGCTGAGTCCGGGGCAGTATCCGGTGCTGCGGCTGACGGAGCGGGCGGAGGACGTGATGTACGGCGAATCGACGCTCCAGATGAAGACGCTGCGGGAGGACCGGTCCGCCCCGGCCCGCCGGGCGGCGGCCGGGGAGCTGGAGGGGGATGCGGCGGAGCTGTTCGGCCGCCTCCGGGCCCTGCGGGCCCAGTTGGCCCGGCGGCAGGGAGTCCCCGCCTACGTGGTGTTCTCGGACAAGACCCTGCGGGAGATGGCGATTTCCCGCCCCCGGACCACGACGGAGCTGCGTGCGGTCAGCGGCGTGGGCTCCGCCAAGGCGGAGCGGTACGGCCGGGACTTTCTGACGGTGATCCAGGACTTTCCGTCGTGACGGAGATCAGGAGAGACAACAGGCGCTGCCCCATGCGGGACAGCGCCTGTCTGTGTTTTTTCAGTTCAGAAAATCCTTCAGCTTTTTGCTGCGGCTGGGGTGGCGCAGTTTCCGCAGGGCCTTGGCCTCGATCTGGCGGATGCGCTCCCGGGTAACGTTGAATTCCTTGCCCACTTCCTCCAGGGTGCGGGTGCGGCCGTCCTCGATGCCGAAGCGGAGCTTTAGAACCTTTTCCTCCCGGGGAGTGAGAGTGGAGAGAACATCCATCAGCTGCTCCTTCAGCAGGGTGAAGCTGGCGGCTTCGCTGGGCTCGCTGGCCCCCTCGTCGGGGATGAAGTCGCCCAGGTGGGAGTCCTCCTCCTCACCGATGGGGGTCTCCAGGGAGACGGGCTCCTGGGCAATTTTCAGGATCTCCCGGACCTTCTCCACCGGCATTCCCATCTCCGCGCTGATCTCATTGGGAGACGGATCATGGCCCAGCTCCTGCAGGAGCTGGCGGCTGACCCGAATCACCTTGTTGATGGTCTCCACCATGTGGACAGGGATGCGGATGGTGCGGGCCTGGTCGGCGATGGCCCGGGTGATGGCCTGCCGGATCCACCAGGTAGCGTAGGTGGAGAACTTGTAGCCCTTGGTGTAGTCGAACTTCTCCACCGCCTTGATCAGGCCCAGATTGCCCTCCTGGATCAGATCCAGGAACAGCATGCCCCTGCCCACGTACCGCTTGGCGATGGACACCACCAGGCGGAGGTTGGCCTCCGCCAGCTTCTGCTTGGCGGTCTCACCCTTGGCGTGGGCGGACTTCCAGGCGGCGATCTCCTCCTGGGAGTAGGGGATCTCCTGCCCCTCCTTCCGGAGCCGGTCGATCTCCGCCAGCTTCCGGTCGGCCTCGTTGCCCGCGCCCATGGCCTGGGCCAGGTCGATCTCCTCATCCGGGGACAACAGGGGCACCTTGCCGATCTCTTTCAGATACATACGGACAGGATCGTCGATGGAGAAGCTGTTCACCAGAGTGTTGGGATCCACCAGCTCCTCTTCCTCCACATCGGCGATCTCCTCTGCGGCGGGCTCGTCATCCGGCAGGTCCGCCAACAGGGCATCGTCGGCGCTGATGTCGATGTTCAGCGCCTCCAGGGAGTCGTAGAGCTGATCCATCTGATCGCTCTCCAGATTCAGGTCATCCACCGCGTCCATCAGATCTGCGGAGTCCAACTTGCCCTTCTTCTTACCGCGGGCCAGCAGTTCCCGCAGTTTTTCGTTGTTCATCAGCCAGGAGGCTGCGGGCAGCGCAGCCACCTGCTTGTCGTCCAGCCGGAGGATGCCGGCCTTCCGGGCCTCCTCGTCCGTCATGACGGCGGGGGCCTCCTGGGCCGTCTCCTCCCCCTTTTTCCGGGTGGACTTTTTGGCAGACTTTGCAGCCGGCTCCCTCTCCGCGGCCTTCTCCGCCGCATCTGCGGCCGCCAGGAGCGCGTCTGCCTGTCTCTTCAGCTCCTTGGGGCTCAACTCAAACTCATTTGCCATGCTGCTTTCCTCCAGTACCCTTTTTGTCTTTGTATTTTTCTGTGGCCGCCAGCAGCGGGTCGGCAGTCCCGCCCCCCAGCCGCTTCTCGGCCTCCGTCTGTACGATGCGTATGTAGTCCGCCAGCGCCTGTTGTCCGTTTCGCAGAGACTCCGGCTGCTGGCAGACGCCGGTGAGATGGTTCATCTCCTCCTGGGAGAAGAACTCCGCCTGGGCCGCCAGGGAGGGGACGCGTCCTGCCGCCTTGGCCTGCCACAGCGTGGTAAAGGCACGGCCCAGCAGTGGGGAGGAGAACTGCTCCTCCCGCAGGGGCGGCTCCTCCGGGAACAGGCTCTCGTCCCGGATCAGCAGCCGCAGGATGCCCTCCTCCGCCCGGGCGGAGCGGATGTTGTCGTATCGCAGCTCCCGCTCCTTGGGCTGGAGCTGGACCGCCGGGTTCAGGTCCCGCCGCAGCTCCTGCCGCTTCTCCCGGGAGAGGCGGCGTTTGAAGGCCCGCTGGACCTCCAGCCTCATGACCTCCGGCGTGATCTTGGCGGTCTCTGCGGCCCGGGTGGTGTAGATCTCCCGCTCTACCGGATTGGCAAGTGCGGCCAGCAGGGCGCTGACCTCCTCACAGTAGGCCACACGGGCCTCGTCACTGGAGAGGTCGTACTTACCCGCCACCTGGGCCATGCGGAACTCGATGCCGTTCTCACTGCCGGTCAGCAGCGCCTCGAAGGCGTCTTTTCCCTGGAGCTTGATGAAGTCGTCGGCGTCCTGCTTTACCAGTTCGCCATCCTCCGTCCGCCGCCGGGGCAGCTGAAGGACCTTGACCGAAAACTCCGAGTTGTTCAGGATCTCCAGCGCCCGCTCCGTGGCGATCTTGCCGGCGTTGTCATTGTCGTAGCACAGCACCAGCTCCTTCGTGAACCGGCTGAGGAGCCGTGTCTGCTCCACTGTCAAAGCCGTCCCCATGGAGGCCACTGCGTTGTCGAATCCCGCTTGGTGGAGCGTTACCACGTCGATGTTGCCCTCGCAGAGGATGATGTTGGACCGCTTGGATTTCTTGGCCAGATTCAGTCCGTACAGAACCCGCCGTTTGGAGTACACCGGTGTCTCCTGGGAGTTCATGTACTTGGGCTCAGACTTGTCCAGGACCCGGCCGCCGAAGGCCACCACGTCTCCCCGCACATCGATGACAGGAAAGATGAGCCGGTTGCGGAACTTGTCGTACAGGCCGCCGTTCCGGTTCTGCACCGCCAGGCCTGCCTCCAGCAGCTCCGACTTCGTGTAGCCCTTCTTCGTCATGGCCAGGATCAGCGCGTCCCAGGCATCCAGAGAGGCTCCCAGACCGAAGTTCACTGCCGTGGCCCTGCGAATTTTCCGCCGGTCCAGATATTCCTGCACCGCCCGCCCCTCCGGCTGTTGGAGCATCTGATAGTAGAACCGGGCCGCGTCCCGGTTCAGGTCCAGCAGACGCTGGCGCCTGCGGCCCGCCTCCCGGTCGCCGTCCTCCTCCGGCACCTCCATCCCCGCCCGTTTGGCCAGAAAGCGCACCGCATCCGGGAAGGAGAGATTCTCCTCCTCCATGATGAAGTTGATAACGCCGCCGCCCCGCTTGCAGCCGAAGCAGTAGTAGATCTGTTTGTCCGGAGAGACGGAGAAGGAGCCGGTCTTCTCACTGTGGAAGGGACACAGACCAAAGAGATTCGCGCCCTTTCGGGTCAGCTGCACATAGCTGCCCACCACGTCCACGATGTCACTCCGGGCCATCAGCTCGTCCAGAAAGCTCTGGGGAAAGGGCATGTCAAGGTCTCCTCCTTTCGGTGAGTGTTGCCAGATTTCCCGAGGGTCATACCCGAAAGCGAGGGCGTACCCAAAACGAGACATTTTAGATATACCCCGTTCTTTTGGGATTTCCTCTTTTTTTGCTGGATTTTTTCAAAAAGTTTTTGCCTAGTGGGTTTACAGACTGCCGCGGCCTGCGTAAAATGGTAGAAAAGCGTCGAAGCGGCGGAGAGGAGGCGTGAGATGTCCATCGAGCTTTGGGCGGCCCGGTTGGAGCGCCCGCTGACGGAGCGGGAGACGGAGGCCATGCTGCCCCTGCTGCCCCCGGAGCGGCAGGAGCGGCTGCTGCGGATCAAGCAGTCGGAAAAGCGGCGGGAGCCCCTGTGCGCCTATCTCATTCTACGCCATGCCTTGTGGGAGCAGTACCGCTGGCGGGAGCTTCCGCCTATCCGGCTCACCTCTCTGGGCAAGCCCTACTTCCCGGATTTCCCAGAGGTCCACTTCAATCTGAGCCACACCACCGGCGCGGTGCTGGTGGCCCTGTCCGGGGAGCCGGTGGGGGTGGATATCGAGCACATCCGGCCGGTGAGCGAGCGGGCCATGCGGCGTCTGGCGGATGTGACCACGGAACGGGCCTTCTTCCAGAGCTGGGTCCGGCGGGAGGCCCGGGCCAAGCGCAGCGGCGCCGGCGTGGGGACCATGCTGGCGTCGGAGACCCCGCTCCAGCCTGGGGAGCGATTCTATTTTCTGGACACCTTTCCGGGCTATGTGGCGGGAGTGGCCACCCGGGACGGGGGCCCGCCAGGCCAGGTGCGCAAATACTCCCTGGATGATATGATGGGATAAAAGCGGGGGAGAAAAAAGGCGGCGGGGCAGTGCCCCGCCGTCTCCCGGTCGGTTTATACGATCTTCCGCAAAGGCAGCGGCTCCGCCGCATCCTTCTGCTCCGCAAAGTAGCGGATGATGTCTTTTCGGGTGACGATCCCGGTGAAGTTCCCCAGGTCGTCCACCACAGGGATGAAGTTCTGGTTCATGGCGCTGTGGAGGAGCTCTTCCATGGTGACGGTGATCCGGACGGGAGGATAGCTGTTGCCCCGCAGAATGTCCCGGACCTGCAGCCGCTCCATGTCCTTCATGGAGTAGGCAGTCAAGGTCTCGCAGTCCTTGGACAGGAGCTGCCAGAGGAAATCCCCCTCACTGACTGTACCGACATATTTCCCATCCCGGCTGATGACGGGGATGGCGGTATAGCCGTGGTGCCGCATCTTTTCCAGTCCCTGACGGAAGGTGCAGTCATCGTACAGATAGGCGACGCTGTGCTTCGGGAGCAGAAAATAAGCTATGTTCACTTTGCTGCCTCATTTCTAAGGGCGGGGGCCCGCCCGTATTCGGCCTTTCCGGCCTTCTAAAAAAAGTATACAGGAAATGCCTGGGGAATTGGTGAATAATCTATGAAATCTGCCGGAGAACGGTCTTTACTTTTTCGACAGAGGCTGTTATTATAAAATGTGATATATGCAACAGAAGGGAGCGGCCGCGATGTTGACCCCACAGGAACTGAAAAAGAGCCCCTTGTTTCAGGACATCGGGTACGAGAATTACCAGCAGATGCTGGACTGCTTTCAGGCGGTGCAGCGGAGCTATCGGGTGGACGAGGTGATCTACGACTTCTCCGGCCCGGCTGGCAACGCCGTAGGCGTGGTGGAGCGGGGGGAGGCATCCCTGATCCGCATCGACGAGGAGGGAGTCGCCACTGTGCTGGAGGAGCTGGGCCCCGGCGGTGTGTTCGGCAAGAGCCTGGCGTTTTCCACCTCCGGCCGGGACAGCTTGGAAGTGGTCTGCCGCACGGCCTGCGACGTGGTGTTCATCGACTATCCCCATATTCTGAAGCGGTGTGAGCGGGCCTGCACCCATCATAGCCTGCTGGTGCAGAATATGCTGCGGCTGATCTCAGACAAGGCCCAGGCCCTGTCCGAGCGGGTGGACGTTCTCTCCCGCCGGTCCATCCGGGAAAAGCTCCTGTGCTACTTCAACCAGCTGGCGGAGAAGGAGGGGAGCCGGACCTTCCAGCTGCCCTTCTCCCTGAGTATGCTGGCGGATTACATCGCCACGGACCGCAGCGCCATGATGCGGGAGCTGAAGCGATTGAAGGAGGAGGGCGTCCTCCGGTCCGAGGGGCGGCGCATCACCCTTTGTACAGGATGATTGACCGGCCAGAAGGGGCGCTGGAAAGTTTGTTATTTTTTTCGCAGAATCCCCGCAAAAACGGATTGACTGCTTTCGGGGGTTGTGTTAAAGTATAGACAATGTGTCGTGCCGAAGGATACATCGCCGCAAATACCAAAATTCGATCATTCGGGAAAGAAGGAACACTATGTATCGTATCGTGAGAAAAGAGGCCCTCCGTCCCACCGTCACCCTGTATGAGATCGAGGCACCCCTGGTCGCCAAGAAGGCCCAGCCGGGTCAGTTCATCATCCTGCGCGTGGATGAGAACGGCGAGCGAATCCCCATAACGATCAACGACTATAACCCGGAGAAGGGCACCGTCACCATCATCGTCCAAACCGTGGGCGCCACCACGGAAAAGCTGAGCCGCATGAAAGAGGGCGACAGCCTCCAGGACTTTGTGGGCCCCCTGGGCAAGGCCACCGAGACCGAGGGCAAGAAGAAGGTCTGCGTGGTGGGCGGCGGTGTCGGCTGCGCCATCGCGTATCCCGTGCTGAAGAAGTTCCACGACTGCGGGGCCGAGGTCCACGCCGTCATCGGCTTCAAGAACAAGGATCTGGTGATCCTGGAGGATGAGTTCCGGGCCGCAAGCAGCGTACTGAAGGTCTGCACCGACGACGGCTCCTATGGCCAGAAGGGCGTTGTCACCGAGGCGCTGAAGGAGCTGATTGACGCTGGCAACCAGTATGATGAGGTGTTCGCCATCGGTCCCATGGTGATGATGAAATTTGTTTCCAAGACCACGGAGCCCTACGGCATCCCCACCACCGTGTCCATGAGCCCCATCATGATTGACGGCACCGGCATGTGCGGCGGCTGCCGCCTGAGCGTGGGCGGCGAGATGAAGTTCGCCTGCGTGGACGGCCCGGATTTCGACGGCCACAAGGTGGACTGGGATCTGGCGGTCAAGCGGAACCAGATGTATCGGGACTTTGAGGCCCACAAATATGAGGAGACCTGCAACCTGTTCAAGAAGGAGGCCGAATAATCATGGCCAATATGTCTTTGAAGAAGAATCCCATGCCCTCTCAGGAACCCGATGTCCGCAACAAGAACTTCGACGAGGTGGCCCTGGGCTATACTGAGGAAATGGCTATCGACGAGGCCAAGCGCTGCCTGAACTGCAAGAACCCCAAGTGCGTGAACGGCTGCCCCGTGAACGTACATATTCCCGAGTTCATCGCCAAGGTGGCGGAAGGCAAGTTTGACGAGGCCTTCGGCGTCATCACCTCCACCAACAGCCTGCCCGCCATCTGCGGCCGTGTCTGCCCCCAGGAGAACCAGTGCGAGGGCCAGTGCATCCGGGGCATCAAGGGTGAGCCCGTGGGCATCGGCCGTCTGGAGCGGTTTGTGGCGGACTATCACAATGCCCACGGCCATCAGGGCGGCGCTCCCGCCGTGCCGGAGAGCAACGGCCACAAGGTAGCTGTGGTAGGCTCCGGCCCTGCGGGCCTGACCTGTGCCGGCGATCTGGCCCGGAAGGGGTATGACGTCACCGTGTTCGAGGCGCTGCACCAGGTTGGCGGCGTGCTGGTGTACGGCATCCCGGAGTTCCGTCTGCCCAAGGCCATTGTGGCCAAGGAGGTGGCCCGGCTGGAACACTTCGGCGTGAAGATCATGACCGACACCGTGGTGGGCCGCACCATCACCGTGGACGAGCTGATGGATGAGATGGGTTTTGAGGCCGTGTTCATCGGCTCCGGCGCCGGCCTGCCTATGTTCATGAACATCCCCGGCGTCAACTACAAGGGCGTGCTGTCCGCCAACGAGTTCCTGACCCGCATCAACCTGATGAAGGCATACCTGCCCGATTCCGACACGCCCCTCATCCATCCCAAGAAGGTGGCCGTCGTAGGCGGCGGCAACGTGGCCATGGACGCCGCCCGGTGCGCCAAGCGCCTGGGTGCAGAGGTCTATGTTGTGTACCGCCGCGGCATGGAGGAGCTGCCCGCCCGCCGTGAAGAGGTGGAGCACGCCGAGGAGGAAGGCATCATCTTCAAGACTCTCTGCAACCCGGTGGAGGTGCTGGCGGACGAGAACGACGATGTGAAGGGAATCCGCTGCATCCGGATGGAACTGGGCGAGCCCGATGCCTCCGGCCGCCGCCGTCCCATCGAGGTCCCCGGCAGTGAGTTCGACGTGGACGTGGACTGCGTTATTATGGCCCTGGGCACCAGCCCCAACCCCCTGATCAAGTCCACCACCAAGGGCCTGGAAATCAACAAGAAGGGCGGCATCGTGGTGAACGAGGACGGTCTCACCTCCCGCGAGAACGTCTATGCCGGCGGCGACGCCGTCACCGGTGCTGCCACCGTCATCCTGGCCATGGGCGCCGGCAAGACCGCGGCTAAGGCCATCGACGAGGCATTGAGCAAGAAGTAAGATCTCCCGGACTTTTTACAAGGCGGGCAGCGAAAGCTGCCTGCCTTGTCCCCTTTGGTTGGAATCTGTCGGATTAGCCTTGACAGCAGGTGCGGGGACCGATACAATCAAGGTGCTTGGTTCCCTCAGGTGGAGGGCGCCACGCGGCTTTGGGACAGCGCGGAGGCGAACGCGGCAAACTGTGTCTTGGAGGGAAAAACGATGGCTTATTGCAGAAAATGTGGTGCATTGATCGATGACTATGCGGCGGTCTGCCCGAAATGCGGCACACCTCAGAACGGAGGACCGAATAATCCTCCACCGGCAGCGGACAACGGCGGCTTCCTGTGGGGGCTTCTGGGCTGCTGTATTCCCATTGCAGGATTGATCTTGTTCCTGGTATGGAAGGATACCAAGCCCCGGACTGCCAAGGCGGCGGGCATCGGCGCCCTGGTGTGCGTGATCGCCTATGTACTGATGTACGTTGCGGCGGCGGTTCTGGGCATCAGCGCAGCGGTGTATGCCTATTAAGCTGCGGTGCTGGCTTTGGCGGTGGCTTCCGATTCTCTTCGGATGCCACTGCCGGCCGGATCGCTCTTTCCATTTTCGGGACGGAACGCCCTTTCCCATCTGCGCCCGGTGCACCGGGGAGCTGGTGGGCATCTTGGCGGGGCTGGCAACCTGGTGGGCGGTCCATCCCCCGGCGGGAGTGGCGGCTGTGCTGCTGGTTCCGTTGATTGCGGACGGACTTCTCCAGCTCTGTACGCCCTATGAGAGCGGTAATCTCCGGCGGCTGGCGACGGGGCTCCTCTTCGGCTACGGGCTGACGGTGCTTCTGCTCACGTCCTTGGGCTGGGCCTATCAATGGGGCTTTGGCTTTGGGAAAACATTGCTGGATCCCTGAGTAGATCAGTAGCCGTGACATCCAGGAGGCAAGACCATGCTGGAACTGTGTTTTGATATGTCAACCCGCGGTGCCCTGCGGGTGGCCCAGCGCTGCGGCGGGAGCGGACGGAAAGGCCTCGGATTCGTTCTCAGCCGCACAGAGGACGGCGGAAATGTGACATCTACTACGGTCATCGGCTTCGATGACGGAAAAGCGCCCGCGGGAGAGGAGATCCACCAGATCCAGCGGGCCCAGCGGCGGCAGGCGGCCCTGGAACGGGAGGCCATCCCCCTGGGCGGCAGTCCGAGTGATGTACTGGTCTTGTCCCTGGGACTGGATATGGGGGATATCCGAGAACCGCTGGGTGCGGACCGGTGGGACCTGCTGCGCCGGTGGTGTGATGGTGATGATGAGACCACGGACCGGGACTGGCAGCGGAATTTGGAGGCAGCGGAGCGATTGAGGTCCTGCGGCTCTAGGGACGCCGTCCGTATTTGGGTGGACCATACGCCATACGGCGCCTGCGGTCTGCTCCACGCTGCCAGCCTGCTGAAAGACACAAAGGCCGACGTCCGCGTGGTGTTCCTGCCGCCCTGGCGGGAGCGGCCGGACGGCGTCGTGGAGACCTACCTGGGTTGGGGCGAGGTGGAGCCGGAGCTGTTCGGACGCTTCCTGTCCCGGGAGGAGCCGCTGCCGCCGGTGATGCTGGGCGCTATGGCCCATCGGTGGGAGGTGCTCCGGCAGGAGAACGCCCCGCTCCGGGCGGTGGTGAACGGCCGGGTCCGCAGCGTGGGGGAGGACTTCTACGACGAAATGATCCGACGCCATCTGCCCGAGGGCCAGACGAAGATCGCCAACATCATTGGAGAGGTTCTGGGCCGGGAGAAGCCGGGCATCGGCGACGTCTGGCTGGCGGAGCGCATCCGGCAGATGCTCTCCACCGGGGAGCTGCGGATGCTCCGGGAGGACCGGGAGCGGTTTTACCGCTCTGTGGTAGAAAGGACTTGACATTTCCCGGGAAATCTGTAAAATAAAACATCAATATAGGTCCGCCGCCGGGCGGACAAAGGCGTTTGCCCCTGCATCCGTAGGCCATTGGAGATGCGGGGCGCGGGCGCCTTTTATTTTTTGCTGTCAGAGGAGGAGTGATTTGCATGGCATGGGTATTTCTGGCATGCGCGGGACTTCTGGAGGTGTTCTGGTCCTCGTTCCTGAAACTGTCCGATGGCTTCACGAAGCTGGGCTGGTCCGTGATGACCATTGCGGGGATGCTGGCCAGCTTCTATTTGCTGAGCCAGGCCATGAAGACGCTTCCCCTGGGCACTGCCTACGCCGTCTGGACCGGCATCGGGGCCGTAGGCTCCGTGGCGGTGGGCATCCTGATCTTCAAGGAGCCGGTGACCGCCGCCCGGATGTTTTTCACCGTGTTGCTGCTGACGGGCATTGTCGGCATCAAGCTGACCTCTTCCCACTGAGGGAAAACAGAAAACGAGGACCGGTCCGGTCCTCGTTTTTCCATAGATGCCGTTACAGGTCCACCACCGTCACATCGTGGCCCGTGTGGGGGAGAAAGACATGCAGCAGGTCCTCCGTCCGCAGGCGGAGGCTGGCGTCGTTCTTGCAGGGGTGGCAGCCGAACCAGGCCGCGTCATGGACTGCCCGGTCCATCACCAGCCGGACCCGGCGCTCCGTGTCATAGGCCAGGCCCAGCACGCTGGCAGAGCCGGGGGTGCAGCGGAGCATGGACTCCATAAGCTCCGGCGGGGCGAAGGAGAGGCGGGTGGTGCCCAGTTGGGCGCTGAGGACCTTGGTCTGGAAGGGCTTGCCGCCGGGCATGGTCAGCAGGTAGAACGCCGTCTTCTGCCGGTTGCAGAGAAACAGGTTCTTGCAGATGGAGATGCCCAGCACCTCGCTGACCACATCGCAGTCGGCGATGGTGTCGGCGGTCTCGTGGGCCACCCAAGCATAGGGGATGTGCAGCCGGTCCAGCAGGGCAAAGGTCTCCAGCTCCACGGCGGCGCGGCCCTCTGCCGGGGCGGCGGTGCGGATCTCTGAGATCTCCACGGCTCACACCCCCGCCAGCAGCTTTTCCCCGGCCCGGTAGATGTCACCGGCGCCTACGGTGAGGATCAAGTCGCCGGGCCGGGCCGCCTGCCGCAGAGCCGCCGCCGCCTTGTCCAGGGTGGAACAGTACACAGCGCCGGGGATATTGCGGCACAGGTCCGCCGAGGAGATGCCCAAGGTGTTCTGCTCCCGGGCGGCGAAGATCTCCGCCAGGATGGCCACGTCCGGGATTTTCAGCTCTTCCACGAACCGCTCGAACAGCTTGGCGGTGCGAGAGTAGGTGTGGGGCTGGAAGGCCACCACCAGCCGTTCATACCCCATTTCCTTGGCGGTGGTGAACAGGGCGTGGAGCTCGTCGGGGTGATGGGCGTAGTCATCGTAGACCTCCGCCCCATGATAGGTACCCTTGTGCTCGAATCGGCGGCCGGCGCCGGTGAAGGAGGCCAGGCCCGTCTCCACCGCATGGCCCGGCAGGCCCAGTGCCCAGGCCGCAGAGGCTGCCGCCAGGGCGTTGAGAACATTGTGGTGGCCGTAGACGTGGAGCTCTACGCGGGCGTATTTCTCGCCGCGGATCATCACGTCGAATACCGGCCTGCCGTCCACCTCCGTCAGATTGGCGGCGGTGCAGTCGGCGGCATGGTCCAGGCCGAAGGTGAAGATGGGATGCTCCAGCCCGGCCACCGCCTCCATGGCGCTGGCGTTGTCCGCGTTGACGATGACGGACCCCGCCGGGGGCACCAGCTCCGCAAACCGGCGGAAGGAGTGCTGGATGTCGGCCAGATCCTTGAAGAAGTCCAGGTGGTCCTCCTCCACGTTCAAAATCACTGCCACGGTGGGGAAGAAGCTGAGGAAGCTGTTGCAGTACTCACAGGACTCCAGGATGATGGTGTCCCCCTGGCCCACCCGGTAGCCGGCGTGGAGCAGGGGCAGGGTGCCGCCGATCATCACCGTGGGATCCGCCTCCGCGGCCATGAAGATGTGGGTGCACATGGAGGTGGTGGTGGTTTTGCCGTGGGTACCGGCCACGCACAGCGCGTTGGGATACCGCTGCATGATGGCACCCCAGGCCTGGGCCCGCTCGTACACGGGGATACCCCGGGCCACGGCACCGGCGATCTCCGGGTTGCTGTCGTGGACGGCAGCGGTGCGGACCACCAGATCGCAGTCCCCCAGGTTTTCGGCGTTGTGGCCGATGGCCACGGGGATGCCCAAGGACCGGAGGTGGCGGACCGTGTCGCTCTCCGTCATGTCGGAGCCCTGGACATGGAGGCCCATGCCCCGCAGCACCTCCGCCAGGGGGCACATGGACACGCCGCCGATGCCCACCAGATGGGCCCGCTTGCCGGGGACGATATAGTCGCGGATGGGATGGAGATTGTTCATCATGAAAAGACTCCTTATCTGAAGCGCACTGCCAGCGCGCCGCTGATGATTCTGTGGGAATACCATGAGGTTGCCCAAAAACCTGCAATTCCTTACCAAATATTTCATTATAGTATGAGAAGACGGAAAATGCAACCAGAGAAATCCAGGGCCCCGTTTCAAGATCAGCGGTGGCGGCCCCAATTCCGTCGGCTTCACCAAACTGAGCGCAGCCGTAAGAGGAAGGTAATTTGCCGCATACCTGTGGCAGCTTTGCGTAATTTGCCGGTTTGGATACGTGCCGCAGGAATCAACAAATCTTGCCTGCCGCAAAAGAAAGAAGCCAAAAGCCGCCTGCACAGTCTGAACGCAAATGTTAATATACGTTGCTTGCGAAAACAGGCTGTTTCTCGTACAATGGCGTTAACCAGAAAGGAGTTCATTCCCTATGTTATGTGAAAACATCAAAGCCATCAGAAAATCAAAAGGGCTATCGCAGGAGGAACTTGCGATCAAGCTGAATGTGGTGCGGCAGACCATCTCCAAATGGGAGCAGGGATTGTCTGTTCCGGATGCTGATATGCTGATCTCCCTGTCAGAGGCGTTTGAAACACCTGTGAGCACGCTGCTCGGAGAACCTGTCACAGCGGCGAAGGCTGATGACCTGAAAGCGGTTTCCGAAAAGCTGGAGATCATAAATTTGCAGCTGGCACAGGGGAAGGAGCTGCGGCGAAAAACAGCTCGCTGCCTGCTTATTGGATTGTGTACGGCCATCGTAATTATTTCCGCAGTTTTCATTTACTGCGGGAGTCCTTATCTGGGGTGGAATTATCACGATCCGGAAACCGCCGTTGTTGGAGTCGCTTTTCACGCATTTGAATGGCTGTTTGTCAGGTTTGCGCCGATGCTCTTGATAGGAGCAATCCTTGGGATTTTCCTGACACGGAAGAAGGCATAGAGCGGGCCTGTTTTGGGGTGCAATTCAGTTCCCGAAATTCCAGCCTGAGGGGCGGAAGGCATTGCTTCCACGCCTGGACAACATGGGCAGCTGTGTTCCGCGGGGAAAACAGCTGCCCACGTCTTTTGCCCACGGGTGGAAACATGACCGGCTGTGAAGGAGCGGAGATCCAGGCATAGTTTCACCCAAATGACAGAAGATTTCCTTGTTCCGTGAAATCACGATCATACTTCAAAAGGCAGAATCCGGTGGCCCCTGCCTTGCGGCGGGTCGCTTGGTGTGGTATCATCAGAGCAGCGCGAGGTACAGGAGGAATGGAGGAGGCCCATGATCCGAAGAATGGGGAAGGGCGACCTGGATGCTGTGGCGGCCATCTGGTTGGACGCCAACCGGGAAGCCCACGATTTCATCCCAGCAGCCTATTGGCTGGGACATTTTGCAGAGGTCAGGACTGCGCTGGCCCGGGCGGAGGTCTGGGTCTTTGAGACGGAGGCGCGGGCCGAAATTTCAGGCTTCATCGGACTTCTGGGAGACTACATCGCCGGCATCTTCGTCCGGAGGGAGGCCCGGTCCGGCGGCGTGGGTCGGCAGCTGTTGGACCACGTGAAGACCAGCCGCGGGCAGCTGCGCCTGCAGGTCTACCGGAAAAACCTCCGGGCGGCAGCCTTCTACCGGCGGGAGGGGTTCCGTGTCCTGGAGGAGGGCGTGGATCCCGAGACTGGGGAAGCGGAACTTCTTATGGAGTGGCGATGGGACGGCCCGCAGAGCTGATCCGCGATACGCAAGGAGAATGGACATAAGGGAGGTGGACACATGACAACGGTAACGATCCCCGCTCCGGTAGGGGAGATCCTGAAAACACTGGAGGCGGCGGGGTATGGTGCATGGTGCGTGGGCGGCTGCGTCCGGGATGCCCTGCTGGACCGGATGCCGGGGGACTGGGATGTGACCACTTCCGCCCGGCCGGAGGAGACTATGGCCCTGTTTGCCGGCCGGGCTGTCCCAACTGGTCTGCGCCACGGCACCGTCACCGTAAAGACGGAGCAGGGTGGCGTGGAGATCACTACACTCCGGCGGGATGGTGCCTATCGGGACCACCGGAGGCCGGAGACCGTGACGTTCACCGACTCTCTGGAGGAGGATCTGCGGCGCCGGGACTTCACCATCAACGCGATGGCAGCGGACCTGCAGGGGACCCTGTACGACCCTCTGGGCGGCCGGGCAGACCTGACGGCGAAGGTCCTGCGGTGTGTGGGAGAGCCGGACCGCCGGTTCGGCGAGGATGCCCTCCGCATCCTGCGGGGACTGCGGTTCGCGGCGGAGCTGGGGGTCACTGTCCATCCGGATACAGCGGTGGCCATCCACCGGAACCGGGAATTGCTGAGAGCCATTGCTCCGGAGCGGATCTGGGCGGAGCTGAAAAAGCTGGTGTCCGGAAAATGGGCCGCAGAGGTCCTGCGGGCCTATCCGGATGTGGCTGGCGTCTTCTGGCCGGAGATTCTGCCCATGGTGGGGTTTGACCAGCGGAACGGTCACCATTGTTACGATGTGTGGGAGCACACCCTCCATGCCATGGAGAAAGTGAAACCGGAGCCGGAGCTGCGGCTGACCATGCTGCTTCACGATATTGGAAAGCCAAATTGCTTTACAGTGGACGGGCTGGGCTGCGGACACTTTTACGGCCATCCGGCGGAGAGCGCCCGCATGGCGGAGGCCATGCTGGGTCGCCTCCGGGCCGAGACGGTTCTCCGGGAGACGGTGGTGCAGCTGGTGGCTTGGCATGACCGCAACATCCCACGCACCCGCCCGGGCGTGGCTCGGGCACTGGGGGCACTGGGGGAGCGGGACCTGCGGCGTCTGCTGGATGTGAAGCGAGCGGACAATCTGGCTCAGGCCCCGGCGTACCGCTTCCTGCAGGGGGAGATCGACAGGGCGGAATGCATCCTGGACCAGCTGCTGGTGGAGGGCGCCTGCATATCCCTGCGGCAGCTGGCGGTGAACGGGCGGGACCTGCTGGCCATGGGACTCTCCGGCCCCGCGGTGGGACAGACTTTGCGGGAACTGCTGAACGCTGTGCTGGATGACTCCCTGCCCAACGAGCGTCACGCGCTGTTGGCTGCTGTCAGGGATCGGGCACACCGAAGCTGAAGGCAACGGAAAAGAGAGAAGCCCCGGACACACACGTGTGCCCGGGGCTTTTGGTATGAACTGGGAGAAGGGGAAGCGATCAGAACAGGCGCAGCTGTTCCGCCTCCCGGCGGCGGCCGGTGGTCTCCCGGACCACCGTCTCCGGCAGTTCCCGCAGGAAGGGAGAGAACTCCGGCGCGGCGGTGAGGATCAGTTCCTCCCGGGCCCGGGTGAGGCCCACAAAGAAGAGCCGCCGCTCCTCTTCTACATCCGCCGGGCGGCCGGGGGACTTCAGGGGCATCGCTCCGGCGGAGAGACCCGCCAGGAACACCGCAGGGAATTCCAAACCCTTGGCACCGTGGAGCGTCATCAGGCGCACTGCGCCGGAGGCCCAGTGTTTGCCGGATGCCCGCCGGAGGTCTGCCTCCTGGCCCAGGACCAGAGCATCCCAGAGGCTGTCGAAGTCCTCGTGGAATACCGCCGTGTTCCGCAGGCGTTCCAGGGCCGGAGAGGTGCCGTACTGTTCCTCCCACTGTTCCACCAGCTTCCGGGGTGTTTCCGTCCGGACCAGAGGGAGCCAGACCTCTGCCCGGCCCAGCCAGTTTTCCAGAATGCCGTGGCCCCGGACCGCCTCCTGCAGGGCCGCCGAGTCCAGCGTGCCCATCTTTTGGCAGAGCGTCTGGGCCTTCTGGATGAGATCTGCCGGGCAGTTCCACAGCAGCCGGAGGGCGGACTCCAGCGCCGCGTTGTCTGCTGGCACCACCAGGGAACGGAGGAAGCCCAGCGCCCCCCGAACCGCCGGGTCATCCAGGAAGTCCTCCCGCCCGGTGACAAGACAGGGAATATCGTCGTGGCGGAGGCATTTCTCCACCAGCTCCAGCTGCCGGTGGGTGCGGCAGAGCACCGCAATATCGGAAAAGGCCCGCACCGTCCGCTCGTGGCCCAGGGCCTGGGCCTCCAGCATGTCCACGCCGCCGGTCATACGGCCGATCTCCTTGGCGATGAATACGGCCTCGGAGAAGCTGTCCGCCGCCTGGACCAGCCGCACGGCAGGACCGGCGGGGCAGTGGGGAGTCAGTATTCGGCCCCCGCCGGGATTATGACCGATTACTGCCAAGGCCGTATCCAGAATGGCCGGAGCAGAGCGGTAATTTTCTGTTAGGTGAATTTCCTTTACACCAGGATGCTCCTCTTGAAGCCGCTGGAAGCACCGGCAGTCGGCGCCCCGGAAGCCGTAGATGGACTGGTCCGGGTCGCCGATGACGAACAGCTCCCCGCTCCGGCTCCAGGACCGGACCAGCCGGTATTGGATATCGTTGATATCCTGAAACTCGTCCACCAGCACATGACGGAAGCACCGCAGGCCGGTGACATCCCGCTTCAGTCCTTCGGTCAGCAGGTCGTCGAAGTCCAGGGCGCCCAGGTCTCGCAGCCGGGCCTGAAAGGCGTCGTACAGCTCCGCGTCCAGATCGGCATCCTCTGGAGAAACACCATTTTTCACCCGGGAGACGGCCTGGAGCAGCGATTTTCCGCCGCCCTTTCGGCCGGACTCCCGCAGCACCTGCTCCGCGATGGTCAGGGCCTCGCCGGGGCTGATGAGCCGCACGTCGCCAAGCAGTTTCAGACAGATGGCGTGGAAGGTGCCGATGGTCATGGCCGCCACCGCCCGCTTGCCGCCCAGACGCTGTTCCAGCCGGGCGCGCATTTCTGCCGCTGCTTGATTGGTGAAAGTGACGGCGGTAATCTCCCCGGGGCGGACGCCCCGCTCCTCCACCAGCCAGGCGATCCGGGCCACCAGGGTGCGGGTCTTGCCGGTGCCGGGGCCCGCCGTCACAGCGGTTACCGGCGCGGTGGAGGTGACGGCCTCCAGCTGCGGGGGATTCAGCGCCTCCGGCTGGGGAGCAGCCGGGGCCGCTTCCGGCGCCAAAACGCGCTGCAGCTCCCGGCGGGGCTTGGATTTGCGCACAGGCAGGTCCAGGCCAAACAGAGAGATCTGCCCGCTGAACCGGGCGATCTCACCGGGGGTCAGCAGGGAGATGACGCCGTACTCCCCGTCAAAGCCCGCCCGGCGCTCCACCTGCCCGGCCCGCAGGCGGCGGATGCCCTCCGCCACGCAGGGGCCGGCCGTGTGGGCGATATCCTCCACAGGCACCTCCCGCAGGATGGAGAACTCCGGCCCCAGGGCATGGAGCATCTGCTCGTACAGCGCCTGGGTATTCTTCCCGGCGGCGGAGACTCCGGTGGAGGCGGCGATCACCTCCGGCAGGGGCGCCAAACTCTCAAAGGGTTTGGCACCCACGGGACGAAACCCTGCAGGACGGTCCGCCAGGGCCTCCACCCGGTGCTCCACGCCGATGGTCAGTTTCTTCCCGCAAACGGGGCAGACGCCGCCCAGCGCCGCCGTCTCCGCCGGGGTCAGGCAGACGCCGCAGTTCCGGTGGCCATCCAGGTGGTACTTGCCCTCCTCGGGGAAGAACTCCACCGTGCCCTGGAATCCCTCTCCGGTGCGGATGGCCCGGACCAGCTCCGGGTAGGTGAGGCCGGTGTCCAGAAGATCCGCCTCCCGGCCCAGCTTGGAGGGGGAATGGGCGTCGGAGTGGGAGACCAGGGTGAGTCCGTCCAGGGCAGAGACCCGCCAGTTCATGGGCGGATCAGAGGAGAGGCCCGTCTCCACCGCGTGGATGTGGCCGGTCAGATCCCCGAAGCACTCCTCCATGGTATCGAAGCCGGAGAAGGCGCCAAACAGGGCGAAGTGGGGCGTCCAGATGTGAGCGGGGATGAATTCCGCGTCCGGGCAGGTGTCCAGGGTCAGCTCCAGCAGGTCCCGACTGTCCAGCCCCAGAATGGGCCGTCCGTCGGAGTGGATGTTGCCGATGGCCTCCAGCCGGGCGGAGAGCTCGTCCGCCGCCTCCAGAGAGGGCAGCAGGATCAGGTTGTGGACTTTCCGGGTTCTGCCGTGGCGCTTGTAGATGCAGCTGATCTCCCCGGTGATAACGAACCGGGGCGCCTCGCCCGGGGCGACATCCGGCAGGCGCAAATCCTGGCGCAGGGTATAGACGCCCTCTCCGGCGGGCACCAGCTGCTCCCGCAGCTCGGCGCGCCAAGCGGGGTGGGTGAAGTCCCCGGTGCCCACCATTCGGATGCCCTTTCGCCGGGCCCACCAGTCCAGGTGGGGGAGATCTCCGTCCTTACTGGTGGCCCGGGAAAAGCGGGAGTGGATGTGGAGGTCGGCAATGTACATGGAAGTCCTCCTCTGTCGAATCAAGTCGATTCCATTATAATCTCTTCTGTCCGGCGGTGCAAGGCGGAGAAAAGCAGTCCGGCGTGTTCCGCCGGGCTGCTGAAAAAATCATTTATGGGTTCTGCCTGCCGGAGGGCATGCGCTTCGGGACGCGAGCCAGGCGCGGGAACACTGCCCGGAACAGGGAGGAGGCCAGGATGACCCCAACCGCCAGGGCGGCCGCCATGCCCAGAGTGCCCAGCAGGGCGCTGAGGAATTGCTCTGTGTCGCCCTCCAGACAGTAGCCCATGGCGTAGTAGATGCCGCCGCCGGGCACCAGGGGCAGCAGGGCCACCAGCTGATAGCCGGTGACGGGGCAGCGGCGGATACGTGCCATGACTTCCGAGAACAGACTGATGGCCATGGCGGCGAAAAAGCCTGCCAGGATGGTCTTGCCGGCCAGTAGATACACCAGCCATCCCAGAGCGCCGCCACAGCCGGCAATCAGCTTGCCGGGGCCATGGATATTGAACACCAGAGTGAATCCGATACAGCCGGCGAAAGCACACAGGCAGGGCAGAACATATTGAGACCAGATATCCATAAAAGTAGATCCCCTTTACAGAATATACCCGATGCCCAGGCCCACAGCGGCCCCCAGAGCGATACCCGTGGCGATCAGAATAGCCTCCGCCGTCCGGCTGAGTCCAGAGTAGGTGTCGCCGGCCACGATCTCCCGCATGGCGTTGGTCAGGGCCACGCCCGGCACCAGCAGCATCAGGACGCCGATGGTCACCAGGTCCACATTATTCCCCAGGCCCGCCCGCACCAGCAGAAGAGACAGCAGGGAGGCGATGCCGCTGCATACCAGCGTCCGCAGAAAGCTGTTGCTGCCCAGCCATCTGCCGCCGAAGAGCAGGCAGGTGCCCACCACCAGACCGCAGAAGAAGGCGCTCAAGCTGTCCCAAAACCCGCCGCCGAACAGGGGACAGAAGAAAGCGGGGGCGATACCGTAGCCCAGCAGCACCGTGGCGGGGCGGTGGCGGCGGCAGGAGGCAGGGAGGCGGTCCACCATGGCCCGGGCCTCGTCCAGGGGCGGTACGGTACGGCAGAGCTGGCGGCATAAAGCGTTGCAGCTCTCCAGCAGCTCCAGATCCGTGCCGTGGGCACTGATCCGGCGCATCCGGGTCACCGGACGGCCATCCTCCGCCATCAAACTGACAATCAAACAGCTGGGGATGGCAAACACCTGGGCGTCCTTGCCTTGGTAGGCCTGCAGCAGCCGGTAGACGGACTCCTCCACACGGGAGATTTCCGCGCCGCTCTCTGCCAGCAGGCAGCCCAGCGATGTGGCTAGATTCAACAGCTTGTCCGAATCCATAAAACGCCTCCTCTCGCCTTTTTAAGATATGCGATTTTTGGAAAAAACACAAGGGATATTTTGACGAAACGCGCCGCGCAGGGGAGCCCTTGACAAAAAGGAGCGGTTTCTGTATAATCGAATAGTCCGAAATCGGACAAAATAAGACGGGAGGGATTCGATGGGACAGGAAGTTCTGGATGCTTTCTGGAAATCCAATGACCGAATCTACAATGAGAATACCCTGCTGTACCACCGTCTGGCCCGGGCCTGCGGCCTGCCGGACTGCGCCTTCTGGCTGCTGTACACCCTGCGGTCGGAGGAGGCGCCCCTGACCCAGACCCAGTTGAGCGAGCAGCTGTCCCTACCCAAGCAGACGGTGAATTCCGCCCTGAAAAAGCTGGTGGAGGAGGGAGTCCTCCGCTTGGAGGCGGCGGACGGCAATCTGAAAAACAAGCGGGTCTGTCTGACAGAGGCGGGCGAGGCATTCCTCCGCCGCACTGTGGACCGCGTGTTCGGCGTAGAGAGCGCCGCGGCCGCCCGCCTGACCGAGGAGGAGCGGTCGGCGCTTGTGGCATTGAGCCAGAAGCTGCTGGATGCCTTTCGGGCGGAGACGGAAGCTTTTTTACAGACCGCTGCGATAGGAGACTGATGTATGCAGATCAAACTTTCTGACCATTTCACCTACGGACGGCTGCTGCGTTACACACTGCCGACCATCGTTATGATTATCTTCACCTCTCTGTACAGCGTGGTAGACGGACTGTTCGTATCCAACCTGGTGGGGGACCTGGCCCTGTCGGCGGTGAATATCGCCTTCCCCATCACTATGATCATCGGCGCCTTCGGCTTCATGCTGGGCACCGGCGGCAGCGCCATCGTGGCCCGCACGCTGGGGGAGGGGAAGCCGGAGCTGGCCTCCCGGTATTTCACGCTCTTCATCTGGTGCGTGGCGGGGCTGGGCGTGGTGCTCTCCATTGTGACCATCGCCTTCATCGAACCCATCATGCGTTTTGCCGGGGCTAGCGACCTGCTGCTGGAAGACTGCATCGCCTACGGCCGGATCCTGCTGGCCGGCAGTGCCGTGTTCATGCTCCAGAGCGCCTTTCAGAGTTTCTTTTCCGTGGCGGAGAAACCCAAGCTGGGGTTACTGCTCTCCCTGGCTGCCGGAGCCACCAACATCACCTTTGACTACGTGTTCATCGCCCTGCTGGGCATGGGTGTCACCGGTGCCGCATGGGCCACAGTGCTGGGCTACTGCGTGGGCGGTGTCATCCCGGTGGTGTACTTCCTGCTTCCCAGAAGAGAGGGCCTGCGGCTGGTGCGGACGAACTTTTACGGCCGGGAACTGCTTCACGCCTGTATCAACGGCTCCTCGGAGCTGATGAGCAACATCTCCGCCTCCGTGGTGGGCATCCTCTACAACATCCGGCTGATGGACCTTCTGGGAGAGCCGGGCGTGGCGGCCCACTCGGTGATGATGTACGTGGATTTCGTGTTTGTGGCTGCCTTTCTGGGGTTCTCCATGGGCAGCGCCCCCATCGTCAGCTATCACTACGGGGCGGAGAACTATGATGAGCTGAAGAACATCTTCCGCCGCAGTGGCGTCATCATCGCCGCTACCTCCGTGGCGATGGTGGCGGCGTCGGAGCTCTTAAGCCGGCCCCTGTCTGCTGCCTTCGTGGGGTACTCTCCGGACTTGCTGGAGCTGACCACCCACGGCTTCCGGATCTTTGCCCTGTGCTACCTTTTCTGCGGGCTGAATATCTACGCATCCGCCTTCTTCACGGCCCTGTGCAACGGCGCCCTGTCGGCCCTGATCGCCTTCACCCGCACGCTGCTGCTGCGGGGTGGACTGGTGCTGGTGATGCCGGTGTTCTTCGGCGTGGATGGCGTCTGGTGGTCCGTGGCGGCGGCGGAACTGCTGGGGGTGGTGCTCTCGGTGGTGCTGCTGGTGCTGATGCGGCGGCGTTACCATTACGCCTGACGGGGGAAAACGCGGATATGTTACAAGACGGCGGCTCCGCTCAGGTGGTATGCTGGCTGGTGCCGACAGGAGGGAAGAACCATGAGACAAGCGGCGCGGACCGCCCGATATGACCAGGCTCTGGGGCTGGAGGCGTACAGCCTCCGGGCGGTGGACAGGCCCTTTCCCAGCCACTTTCACGACCATTATGTGATCGGCGTGGTGGAGCGGGGGACCCGGACCCTCACCTGCGGCCGCCAACGGCAGGTCATCGGCCCGGGAGACGTGCTGCTGTTCAACCCGGGAGACAGCCATGCCTGCATCCAGGCGGACGGGTCTCTGGACTACCGGGGACTGAATATCCCACGCAGCACCATGCTGGCCCTGGCGGAGGAGATCATGGGCAGCCGGGCAATGCCCGGCTTTTCCGTGGCCGTGGTTCGGGACGGAGAACTGGCAGGCCGCCTCCGGGCCCTGCACCGGGCGGTGCTGGGGGAGGAGCCGGAGCTCCGGAGGGAGGAGGCGCTGCTGCTGGCCTGGGGCCTCCTGCTGCCGGGTTACGCCGGGATGGTGGAAACGGTTTCTGCCTGCCGGGTGGAGGTGGAGCGGACCTGTGCGTTCATCCGGAGCCACTATGCCCGGCATATCACGCTGGAGGAGCTCAGCCTTCAGGCGGGACTGAGCAAATCCGCCCTGGTCCGGGCCTTTGCCAAGGCCAAGGGCGTCACGCCCTACCGCTATCTGATGGCGGTGCGGATCAGCGAGGCACGGCGCCTGTTGGAACGGGGTGTCTCCTCTGCAGAGGCCGCCGTGGAGACAGGCTTTTCCGATCAGAGCCATTTCACCAACTATTTCACTGCCTTCACCGGCCTGACGCCGGGGGCCTGCCGGGAGCTGTTCCGGCAGGAATGGGAGAGAGGATGACACAGCCGTGGAGACGAATCCTGCACGGGGCCACCTGGCGGCCCTGCTGACCATTGTGATCTGGGGGACCACCTTCATCTCCACCAAGGTGCTGCTGGTGGATTTCCAGCCGGTGGAGATCTTGTTTATCCGGTTCATGATGGGCTTTCTGGCGCTGCTGGCAGTCTGTCCTCGCCGCCTGCAGGGCGTCACACGGCGGCAGGAGGGATTGTTTGCCCTGGCGGGGCTGTGCGGCGTGTGCCTGTACTACCTGCTGGAGAACATCGCCCTGACGTACACCATGGCCTCCAACGTGGGGGTCATCATCTCCGTGTCTCCCTGCTTCACCGCCCTGCTGACCCATTTTCTGATGCGGGGCGAGGAGCGGCTGCGGCCCACATTTTTCGCAGGCTTTGCGGTGGCCATGGCGGGGATCTGCCTTATCAGCTTCAACGGCTCTGCCCTGGAGCTGGACCTCCGGGGGGATTTGCTGGCGCTGCTGGCTGCCTTCGTGTGGGCCTGTTACGCCCTCTTGTCCCGGAAGATCAGCGCCCTGGGCCATCCCACTGTCCTGACCACGCGGCGAACCTTTTTCTACGGGCTGGCATTCATGCTGCCGGCGCTGATGGTCTCTGGCGTCCGGCTGGAGCTCACGCGACTCACAGCCCCGGTGAACCTGGGGAATCTGCTGTTTCTGGGGCTGGGGGCCTCGGCCCTGTGCTTCGTCACCTGGAACTTCGCGGTGAAGGCACTGGGGGCGGTGAAAACCAGCGTGTACATCTATCTGGTGCCGGTGATCACAGTGGCGGCCTCCGTGCTGATCCTGCGGGAACCCTTCACCTGGATGACCGGAGCCGGTACGGTACTGACCCTGATCGGGCTGCTTCTCTCTGAAGGCAAACTCCATTGGAAAGAGGGAACACACCATGAAACAGGAACTGGACAAATGCGTCCTGGTGATTGATGAGGCCATGCCCCGGGGCCTCGCTGCCAACACAGCGGCCATCCTGGGCATCACATGGGGCCGGCTGCGGCCGGAACTGGTAGGGGAGGACGTGACCGACGCTGCCGGAGCCATCCACCCCGGGATCATCCGCACGCCGGTGCCGGTGCTCTCCGGCAGGCCGGAGACTTTTCAGACCCTGCGGCGGCAGCTGGCCGAGCTGGAATTTGCAGATGTGGCGGCTGTGGACTTTACAGATCTGGCCCAGAGCTGCCGTACCTACGGCGAGTTCATCGAAAAAATGGCCCGCACCGGGCCGGGGGAGCTGCGATACCTGGGCATGGCCCTTTTGGGCCCCCGGCATCAGGTGGACCGGCTGACCGGAAGCCTGCCGCTGCTGCGGTAGGGAAAAAACGCAAGAATGGGGCCGCGCCCGGTTGCGGCCCCATTCTCGTATCATTTCCCGGAGGACTTATGGCCCCTGCTGGATCAACAGATCCACCTCAGCATCACCGCCATTGGTGTACAAATAGCTGCAGGCAAAGCCGTTCGCTTCCCAGATGGCATACGACATACTATCGTATTGGTAGTATGCGACGCTGACGCCCGCAATCTCTCTGCTCTCCTCCAGTGTGCCGCCGTAGATTCCGCTGATGTCTCCACTCCCATACTGGATACGAAACTGGGAGCCGTCCGCATAGTCCACCTGTCCCATGGTGGGGTACCCATCTGAGATGAACACGGAGTACGCCTCCACCTCTTTCTCCAGCACAGGGACCTTGAAGTCCAGATATGCTTCCATCTCTGCGGCGGACGCGACTGTGAGGATGGGATTCGGGATTTGAACCTGCTGAGGATCCGGGGCAGCGCGCCCTCTGCCCTGAATCAGCAGTGCCCCGCCGGCGGCCAGCAGGCACAGGCAGGCCGCCGCGGCGCCCCACCGGACCCAAAAGGACTGCCCGTGTTTTCGCCTGTACCGGGCGGCCTCTTCCACATACCTGCCGTCGAGTGCACTCAGAGCATCGGAAAACTTCTTTGCATTCATAAAAACGCCTCTCTTTCTGCCAGATATTGTTTCAGCTTCCTTCGGATCCGGGCCAGCCGGACGGAGATATTTTTTTCGCTCAGCCCGACAAGCCCGGCGATGTCCCGGCAGCTGTCAGAAAACCAGTAGCGCCGCATGAAGATTACGCGGTTCTCTGCGGACAGCGTATCCAAAAAGCACGCAATGACGCGGGCGAGCTCCCTTGCCTCCACCTCTTCCTCGGCGCTCTTTCGGTCTGGAAGACACTCCTCGACTTCCTGCAAAGCGAGGGTGTAAGGACTGTTTCGCTTGGCAGCGCCCTTTTTCCAATAGCACTTCAGGGAAATGTTGCGGACGATCCGCGCCATATAGGGCAGCAGAGAGTCCGGCTTTGCCGGGGGAATGGCATTCCATGCCCCCAGGTACGCATCATTGACGCACTCATCTGCGTCCTGCCTGTCATTCACGATGTGATAGGAGAGACTGTGGAATAGTTTTCCATATTTCGCGTCCAATGCCTCGATAGCCTGTTCGGAACGTGCAAAGAACAGTGTGATGATCTGTTCCTCATCCATGGTTGCTCCACCTCCTTTCCGGTTTCACTTTGTACACTACGTTTTTTTCGGCAAATCCTACAACAGATTCCAGTATTTTTTCAATATACGATCATGCGGCCATACGGCCGGAAGAGAAGCGGAGAAGGCCGCAGTTCCAGCTGCGTCTGCGGAAAAGACAACATTGCATCCCAGGTGACAAACCGGGGGAAGTGTGGTAAGATATTCCGGTATGAAAATTTCTGTTCCCCAAGGAGTCCTTTATGGAAAACTATTTTGAACCGAATCTCACCGACGACCAACTGCGCGCTATCAGTTCCATCGGCCTGGCCCACATGGGGGACGCCGTGTTCGAGGTGCTGGTGCGCACCTGGCTCTGTGCCCACGGCAAGGCCACGGGAAGGGGGCTGCACCAGGCCACCATTGCCCTGGTGCGGGCGGAGAGCCAGGCGGAGAAGGCGGAGCGGATCCTGCCCCTTTTGACGGAAGAGGAAGCCGCTGTGTTCCGCCGCGGGCGGAACGCTCACGTGAAGTCGGTACCCGGCCATGCCACCCGGGCCCAGTACGGCGAGGCCACGGCCCTGGAGGCCCTGTTGGGCTGGCTGTATCTGAAGGGCCGGCGGGACCGGATCAATGCGCTTTTCCGCGCGATGATGGAGGAGTAAGACCATGCCATTGGATGGAATCTGTATGCAGGCGGTGGCGGAGGAGCTGCGACCGGAGCTGCTGGGCCTGCGGATCGATAAGGTCCAGCAGCCCGCCCGGGACCAGGTGATCCTGCTGCTGCGGGGGAATAAGCGGCTGCTGCTGAACGCCGGGGCCAACACTCCCCGCATCCAGCTGACCGCCCTGACAAGGGACAACCCGGCGGAGCCCCCCATGTTCTGTATGCTGCTGCGCAAGCATCTGGTTGGGGGACGGGTGGCTGCGGTCACCCAGCCGCCCCTGGAGCGGCTGGTACGGCTGGAGCTGGACGTTACTGACGACTTCGGTCAGCCGGGGCGGCGGACCCTGGTGCTGGAGGCCATGGGCCGCCGGTCCAACCTGATCCTACTGGATGGGGAGGGCCGGATCATCGACTGCCTCCGTCGGGTGGACGCGGACATGTCTGCTGCCCGGCAGGTGCTGCCGGGGCTGTATTATGAGCCGCCTGCCTCCGTAGGCCGCCTGCCGGTAACGGAGGAGACGGAGAACGGCTTCCGAGAGAAGATCTCCGCCGCAAACCCGGAGCGGAGTGTGGACGCCTTTCTGCTGGACCACTACTTCGGCATCTCCCCCCTGATCGCCCGGGAACTGGCCTTCCGCTCCGCAGGGGAGACGGATGCCCATCTCTTTGACCTGGGAGCGGTGGGAGAGGACTGCCTCTGGAAGGAATTGTCCGGGCTCATCAGAGATATACAGGAAAATCACTTTACACCAATCTGCCTGAAAAAAGATGGGAAGATGGCAGATTTCACCTACTGCCCCATCGCCCAGTACGGCCCTGTTATGGAGACCGTCCGGTATGACACGTTCTCCACCCTGATGGATGACTTCTACGCCCTGCGGGAGCAGCAGGAGCGGGTGCGTCAGCGGGGGGCGGACCTGCTGCGGACTGCCACCACGGCACGGGACCGCATCCGGCGGAAACTGGCCATGCAGGAGAAGGACTACGCCGCCACACAGAACCGGGACCAGCTGCGGATCTACGGCGACCTGATCACCGCCAACCTCTACCGCATGGAGCGGGGGGCGGCCAGATTGGAGACGGAGAATTTCTATGACCCGGAGTGCCGCTCTGTCGCCATTCCCCTGGACCCGCTGCTGACGCCCCAGCAAAACGCCGCCAAATACTACAAGCGCTACACCAAGGCCAAGACGGCGGAGAAGTATCTGGCGGAGCAGATGGCCCTTGCCCGCCGGGACCTGGACTATCTGGAGAGTGTGCTGGAGGAGTTGAGCCGGGCAGAGACGGAACAGGACTTTTTGGACATCCGCGGCGAGCTGCGGGACGCGGGCTTCCTCCGCCGACAGGGAAAAAAGGAACAGAACCGGCCTGCAAAGCCTCTGGAGTTCCGCACCACCTCCGGCTTCCGGGTGCTGGTGGGGCGGAACAACCGCCAGAACGACAAGCTGACCCGCAGCGCGGACCACCGGGACATCTGGCTCCATACCCAGAAGATCCACGGTTCCCACGTGATCCTCTGCACAGGCGGCCGTGAGGTGGACGATGACACCATCGTGGAGGCGGCCAAGCTGGCGGCCTGGTTCTCCCAGGCCCGGGAGGGTGCCAACGTCCCCGTGGACTACACACCGGTGAAGAACGTGAAGAAGCCCGCCGGTGCCCGGCCCGGCATGGTGATCTACTCCACCTGCCGCACCGTGAACGTGGCGCCGGAGGAGGGGCTTGTGAAGAAACTGCAATTGTCATAAAAAAGTTGTTAAAAAGAAGCTGCTTGTTGGTCAAGCAGCTTCTTTTTCTTTCAAAATATCCAAAAACAGGAATCTTTTTTGTGCAGAATGGCTCTTGCAAAACGGGAGCAAAGGTTTACAATAAAGCTCTCCTGAAAACGGGAGGCAATCAGTATTCAGACCTCAGAAAGCGAGTGAGAGGCAATGACGTATCATTATCTCATGGACCTGGCGCTGATCCTGTTGAGCACCAAGGTGCTGGGCATCCTGACGAAACGCATCCAGATGCCCCAGGTGGTGGGCGCACTGGTGGCCGGACTGATTCTAGGCCCGGCTATGCTGAACGTACTATCAGAAACGGAGTTCCTCACCCAGCTCAGCGAGTTGGGCGTGATCGTACTGATGTTCTCCGCCGGCATGGGCACCGATATCCAGGAGCTGAAGCACAGTGGCAAGGCAGGCTTCCTGGTGGCCCTGCTGGGCGTGATCGTTCCACTGGTCCTGGGTACGGGGCTGGCGATGTTCGCTGACCGGACCGGCATGATTGAGACCAGCGGATTTTTGGAGGATGTGTTCATCGGCACCATCCTTACTGCAACTTCCGTCAGCATCACAGTGGAGACACTGAAGGAGATCGGCAAGCTGGATACCAAGGTGGGCAACACCATTCTGGCGGCGGCTCTGATCGACGACGTGCTGGGCCTGATTGCCCTGACCATCGTCAGCAGCCTGTCCGGCGGACAGGACAGCATCGCCCTGGTGCTGCTGAAGATCGTGCTGTTCTTCGTGTTCTCCGCTGTGGTCTCCTTCCTCGCCCACAAGTTCTTCTGCTGGCTGATGGCCCTGTGGCCCGGCCGGGAGCGGCGCCGCTATCCGGTGCTGGCCTTTGTGCTGTGCCTTCTGATGGCTTACTGCGCGGAGGAGTTCTTCGGCGTGGCGGACATCACCGGCGCCTATGTGGCGGGCCTGGTGATCTCCTGTACCCCCAAGTCCTCCTATATCCAATCCAAGTTCGAGCCGTTGAGCTTCCTGCTGCTGACGCCGGTGTTCTTCGCCAGCGTGGGCATCAAGGCGAAGGTGGACGGCATGACCGGTAGCCTGGTGCTGTTCTCCATTCTCCTGCTGCTGATCTCTGTGGCCACCAAGATCGTCGGCTGCGGCCTGGGCGCAAAGCTCTGTCATTTCACTGGCAAGGAGAGCCTGCAGGTGGGCGTGGGCATGGTCTGCCGCGGCGAGGTGGCGCTGATCGTAGCCAACCGGGGTCTGGAGCTGGGAGTGCTGTCCGGGACCCTGATGGCACCGGTCATCATCACCGTGGTGGGCGGCACGATCCTCACACCCATCCTGCTGAAGCTGGTATTCCGGCACGACGGACAGCCGGCCAGCGCGGCGGACAGCAATCTGGCAGACCACTATGAGAAGATGGAGCAGCTGGATATCGTCTCCGCAGAGCTTCTGGCCAGGGACCAGAAATACCTGAAAGAAGGGGAGCACGGCGGAGACAAGGACCGCGGCTGATCTGCTCCGGTGACTGAGAACCGCAAATACGGGGAGCCGGCCTTTTGGTCGGCTCCCCGTATTTTGAAAAGCGCGCTGTATCCGCCGTCAGGCGGTGTGGCGGGCGTGACCCGTCTCCTCGTCGGAGGAGCGGAACAACAGCGTGATGCACCACAGGCCCGCCAGGCCCACCAGGGCGTAGATGATGCGGGAGAGAATGGCCATCTGGCCGCCGCAGAGGAAAGCCACCGTATCAAAGCCGAACAGGCCGATCCCGCCCCAGTTCAGGGCGCCGATGATAGCCAGTGCCAATGCGATCTTATCAATCACCATGCGAAAAACCTCCTTTATGCCTTCCAGCAGGGATTTGGCGTTAGTGTATCCAACGGGGCGGGAACTATGCGGATGGGGAAAATTTCCAGCCTGGACAAAATTTGCAAATCGCATTGCAAAGGAAAGATAGGGATTGTATAATCGAAACAGCGGGATCCGATCTCGCCCGCGGCGAAGCCGCGCAGACCGATTGATAAGGGGAGACAGTATGAATATTGTATGCTTGGATATGGAGGGCGTCCTGGTGCCGGAGATCTGGATCGCATTTTCAGAGGCCAGCGGCATTCCGGAGCTGCGGCGCACCACCCGGGATGAGCCGGATTACGACAAGCTGATGACCTGGCGGCTGGGCATCTTGAAGGAGCACGGCCTGGGGCTCAAGGAGATCCAGGACACCATCGCCAAGATTGATCCGCTGCCCGGCGCTAAGGCGTTTTTGGACGAGCTGCGGGCCACCACCCAGGTGATTATTCTGAGCGACACCTTTGAGCAGTTCGCCAAGCCCCTGATGGAGAAGCTGGGCTGGCCCACCATCTTCTGCAATACCCTGGAGGTGGCGGACAGCGGCGAGATCACCGGCTTCCGGATGCGCTGTCCCCAGTCCAAGCTGACCACGGTGCGGGGCCTTCAGTCCATCGGCTATGACACCATCGCCGCCGGGGACAGCTTCAACGACCTGGGTATGATCCAGGCCAGCAAGGCGGGCTTCCTCTTCAAGAGCACGGAGCAGATCAAAGCCGACCACCCGGAGATTCCGGCCTTTGAGGAGTTTGACGACCTGCTGGCGGCCATTAAGGCGGCGCTGTAAGAGTTTTCCGGAAAGAAAGGGGACGCGACATGAACGAGAAATTCCAGAAGCTGGGCTTTTACCCGGCGGATATCCTGCTGCCCAAGGATGCGGACATGACCAAGTGGGCCGTGGTGGCCTGCGACCAGTTCACCTCCCAGCCGGAGTATTGGCAGGCGGTGGAGGAGACTGTGGGGGACGCGCCTTCCACCCTCCGGCTGATCCTGCCGGAGGCCAAGCTGAACGACCCGGATGTGGACACCCATATCGCGGACATCAACGGCGCTATGAACCGCTATCTGGCGGAGGGCGTCTTTCAGACCCTGCCGGGGTCCCTGTTCTATATTGAGCGCACGCAGTCCGATGGCAAGGTGCGCCACGGCCTCATTGGCATGGTGGATTTGGACCAGTATGACTTCACCCCCGGCTCCGGCGCCCTGATCCGGGCCACGGAGGGGACGGTGCTCTCCCGCATCCCACCCCGGGTACGGGTACGGCAGGACGCCCCCGTTGAGCTGCCCCACGTGATGCTGCTGATCGACGACCCGGACCGCACGGTTATTGAGCCCCTGACCGCCGCCAGCGGGGAGATGGAGCAGCTGTATGACTTTGACCTGCAGCAGGGCGGCGGGCACCTGAAGGGCTGGAAGCTGACGGACGCCCAGATGGACGCCGTGGCGGACGCCCTGGCGGCTATGTGCACGCCGGAGGCCATGGAGAAAAAGTACGGCCTGAAGGACGCGGCACCTCTGCTGTTCGCGGTGGGCGACGGCAACCACTCTCTGGCAACAGCCAAGCAGTGCTATGAGAACCTGAAGAAGGTCACGCCGGAGGACCAGTGGGCCGGTTTGCCCGCCCGCTATGCTCTGGTGGAAGTGGTGAATAATCACGACGACGCCCTCCAGTTCGAGCCGATCCACCGTGTCCTCTTCGGCGTGGAGCCCGAACAGGTGCTGGAGGCGATGAAGGCCGCCTATCCCGGCGCCCACGAAGGGGAGGGCGAGGGCCACACCATCGCCTACACCTATGCAGGGCATACCGGTACCATCACGGTGCCCAATCCCAGGATGCAGCTGGCGGTGGGCACGCTCCAGACCTTCCTGGACGCCTATCTCAAGGAGCACGGCGGCGAAGTGGACTACATCCATGGCGACGAAGTGACGGACGAGTTGGGCAGCAAGTCCGGCAACATCGGCTTCAAGCTCCCGGCTATGGGCAAGGAGCAGCTGTTCAAGACCGTCATGGCCGACGGCGTCCTGCCCCGCAAGACCTTCTCCATGGGCCACGCCCAGGATAAGCGGTACTATGTGGAGGCTCGGAAGATCAAGTAAGAAGTCGTTTCCACAGATACAGACAGCGCCGCAGGCTTTTGCCTGCGGCGCTGTTTCTTCTGAAACCTGGCAAAAGCCGCGGGACCGCCGCGGCTTTTGGGGAGAGCGTCTTTTTAGAACAGGCTCCTCCGCCTCCGGAACTTCTGGGTAGCTTCATACGCGAAACAGGGCAGGGCGAGGGACAGAATTGTGATGGCCGACAGGAGCAGGACTGCGTACAGCAATGAGCTTCTGCTCAAAAACAGGATGTCCAGCATACGATGCTCCTTTCTGGTGCTGTTGGGGGGATTGCCCAAACAATTCATTCCACCCCCTCTGTGCTGCGTATAAATGCACCGCATTCTGTTAAAAAAGAAAGAAGATTTGTGAAATTTTACATGACGCCGGGCATTCGTTCAAAAGGCAGAATCCCGGTCGATCACGTTCCACTGAGAGACGGAGATTGTTTGACCATCCCCGCACTCCAGCTGCACTTCCAAATGAGAATAAAGGCTGGCGGGGATCTGCCAGCGGAACAGGGCGAAGGTCCGGCCGTCCCGGATCCGCCGGACGCCGATCTGCTGCCGCTCCTCGGCCACTCCGGTGCCGGTGGGATACAGAAACAAAACTACCTGATCCACCGTGTGCTCCCGGCCGTCCTGAAAGGTGACCGCCACGTTCACGGTGCTGTCTGGCGGAAACAGATACCAGCCGAAGTCGCTTTTGGCGATCTCCCGCCCGGCCGCATCATAGAAATAGACGCCTGTAATCTACGGATCCTCCGGCGGCGGCCAGCCGTCCTGATGCGCGCTGTAAAGGATCCAGCCCAGCGCCGCCAGCAGCGCCAGGCAGAGGAGCCCTGCCGCCAGCGTCAGCCGCTTCCACCGCCGCAGAGGGACGGGCGGCGCTGTTTCTCTTTCCACTTGAAGGCCTGTCCCCAAAATCTCCGAGAGCGCCCGCCGATTTTCCGGAGAGGGAACAGAGGTTCCCATCTCCCACTTGGATACCGCCTGCCGGCTCACGCCCAGCCGCTCCGCCAGAGCCTCCTGGCTCATGCCCAAGCGATCCCGGCCTTCCCGAATCGCCTTGCTCATGTCCATGACGCACCGCCTCCCGCTCCGCTGCTCTCAGCATAGCAGGTTTTTCCGGTTGCGTCCACCAACTTTCCGCAACCGTCCGGTTGCGGGCGATTCGTTGTTTCTACTTGGGGAGGGATGTGCTATACTGGACCCAGACAGCGGGCGGAGGCCCGCGGGAGGTGGTGCGATGAAGACTTTGACGCTGGAGGCCCCGGCCAAGATCAACCTGACTCTGGATATTCTGGGGCGGCGTACAGACGGCTATCACGACATGCGGATGGTGATGCAGGCCGTGTCCCTGGGGGACACCGTGACGGTGGCAGAGGCGGCGGGCGGCTTTTCCCTGCTGACAGAGGGCATCTCCCTTCCGGCGGGGAAGGTCACTTTGGAGCAGCGGGCGGCGGATGCCTTTTTCCACAGGCTGGGCCGCCCGGTGCCGGGGCTGGAGGTACGCCTTGCCAAGCGGGTCCCGGCTTATGCGGGGCTTGGGGGCGGCAGTGCGGATGTGGCGGCGGTGCTGCGGTGCCTGCGGACCCTGTACGCCCCGGATTTGCCGCGGCAGGCGCTGGAGGAGATCGGGCTGGCAGTGGGCAGCGATGTGCCCTTCTGCGTCCGGGGCGGCACATGTCTTGCAGAGGGACGGGGTGAGATCTTGACGGACCTGCCGCCTCTGCCGGACTGTGCCATCGTACTGTGCAAGCCGGACTTCGGCCTGCCCACACCGGAGCTGTTTGCCCGGCTGGACGGGGCGGACCTGGGCCCCCGGCCGGATACGGCGGCCATGGCAGCGGCGTTGGCCCGGGGCGATCTGGCCGCCGCGGCCGCCTGCCTTGGAAATGTTTTTGAGCGGGTGCTGACGGAGGAGGAAGGGGAGGAGATCCGCTCCATCAAGGAAGCCCTGCTGCGACACAGTGCTCTGGGCGCGGCCATGAGCGGTTCCGGCCCCACGGTGTTCGGCCTGTTTGATGACCGGCAGAAGGCGGTCCGGGCAAAGGAGGCGCTGGAGGGACGTTACCGGCAGACGTATCTGGCCGCGCCGGTAAAAATATTGGAAAAGATGGAATAAAATCCGGAATTTCCGTCCATGATGGGGGAAACGGGCCCCATGGGGCTACATAGCAAAGGACGGAAAACGGATATGAAAACAGCTGCAAAGCGTGAGCGAAAGACTCTGCGGATCGTGGAACTGGCCCTGCTGCTGGGTGCGGCGGCGTTTCTGATGACCGGCGTCTGGGCGCTGAACACCCAGCGGGACCTGGCGGACAAGGTGGTGCGGCTCCATGTGCTGGCCAACTCTGATACGGAGGAGGACCAGGCACTGAAGCTCCTGGTCCGGGATGCGGTGCTGGAGCGAGCCACGGAGATTCTGGAGCAGTCGGCGGACCGGGCGGAGGCAGAGATTCGCCTGCGGGAGAGCCTGCCGGAACTGGAGGCCATCGCCGAGGAGACGGTACGGGCCAACGGCTATGACTACGCCGTGACGGCGGAGCTGGAGGACACGGCCTTTCCCACCAAGGAATATGACGGCTTCTCTCTTCCAGCCGGGGAGTATCTGGCCCTGCGGATTCTGATTGGGGAGGGCGTCGGACAGAACTGGTGGTGTGTGGTGTTTCCGCCCCTGTGCACCGCTGCCTCCGCGGACGTGCCGGAGACGGCCCTGGCCGCTGGCCTGACGGAAGACCAGGTCAGCCTGATGACGGAGGAGGATGGCGGCTACCAGCTGAAATTCAAGGCCGTGGAGCTGTGGGAGCGCCTGAAGGCGGCGCTGGAGTGAGCGGGAGCCGCCCTTGACACGGCCCGCTGGGAACGGTATCATAAGGGCCGGGACCGGACTTTCCTGCGGCCCCACGGCGGGGAGCGGCGGATGGCCGGATGCTCCGCACTTTCCAGCGGGGAGGAGACGGCGGCATGAGAGAGGCGGAACTGAATCGGCAGCGGGTGGTGTTCACACCGCAGGAGGCGGCGCGCCTGCCTCAGGACCGGCCCTATGCGGCGTACATCTGCCACTATGACTGGGCGGAGGGAGAGCACGCCACACTGATGCACTGCCACGAGCGCCTGGCGGAGGTGCTGCTGATCCTGAAGGGCAGCGGCCGGTACACCGTCGATCTCCGCCGGTACGAGGTGGCAGCCGGAGATGTGGTGCTGTGCAGCGGCGGCGCCCTCCACGACGAATTCCCCCAGGCAGACCAGCCGTATCAGACCCTGTGCGTGGCCATCGGGAACTTGGCGCTGGCGGACCTGCCGCCATACAGCCTGCTTTCCCCGGACCGCTGCCCCCTGTTTCACCAGCCGGAGCAGTTTGCGGACCTGAAGGAGCTCTTCTGCCTGATGGACCGGTATGCAGCGGAGCGGGAGCCGGGCTTCCAGGAGCTGTGCCAGCACCTGATGCTGGCGTCGCTGGAGCTGGTCCGGCGGATGGCGGCGGGGCGGAAGGAGGATCTCGTCACCCGGGAGGACTCCACCTTCGGCCGTGTGGCCAGATACATCGACCGCCATTATGCGGAGGACCTCTCCATCGAGCAGCTGGCCCGCCAGTTTTATCTGAGTCCCTATCATCTGTCCCATATCTTCCGGCAGAAGACGGGATACAGCCTCAAGCAGTATGTCCTGCGCCGCCGGATCGGGGAGGCTCAGATGCGGCTGGTGAACGCGCAGGACAGCGTCCAGACCATCTCCGAGGCGGTGGGATTCGCGGACGCCAGCTACTTCTCACGCATCTTTTCAAAATACGTCGGCCTCACGCCCACGGAGTACCGGAAATTCCGGATCGGGCCGTGAGACCGCAGAAAAGTCCGGAAAAAAGACCTGCGGAGGGAACCGTGCCGTTCCCCCCGCAGGTTTGTCTATTTCATTCCGTCAGGTATATTTGTATACTTTGTCCAGCATCCTAAGCAGAAGACGGATGAATAGGGAGGAGATCCAGATGAAACGGACATGGAGGAAGAAGATCGGCGCAGTTGTGGCCCTGCTGGCCGCCGTGGCAGTGCTGGGTACCGGCTGCGGCGCGGACGCCGCCGGGGCTGTGGAGTCCCGGACCAGGGAGACGAGGGCTCTGGGCCTGCTGCTGTCTAGGGAGGATACGTTTTTGTTGGAGCTGAAGGCGGACATCGAAGCGGAGGCCGCCGCCCAGGGCTACGCGGTGCGGTATTACAACGCGGGCAACGACCCGGAGACCCAGCTGCGCCAGGTCCACGAGGCCCTGGCAGAAGGCGTGGAGACCCTGCTGGTGAACCTTGCAGACGGGGAGGACTCCGAAAAGGTGGCAGACATCGTGGGCGACGCAGGGGTCGTGCTGCTGAACCGGGCGCCGGGGACGGCGATCCTGAACGAGCGGATGGTGTTTGTGGGCATGGACGAGGCCGGGAGCGGCGCCCTCCAGGGGCACGCCCTGGCGGAGTATTTCTGGGAGACGGACCACGGGACGGATATCCGCTATCTGCTGTTCCAGGGGATGCCCGGCCAGGAGAATACAGATGCCCGCTCCGGCACCGCCGTGCAGAGCCTGCTGGACGACGGCTTCTGCCCCATCGCCGCGGCAGATTACCAGGTCTGCGGCTTCAGCCGGGAGCGGGCCCGCCAAGCCATGGCGGCCCTGCTGGAGCAGGGCGTGGACTTTGACTGCGTCATCTGCGACAACGATGAAATGGCCCTGGGAGTCATCGAGGCGCTGGAGGCCGCCGGCTGGGATCCGGGCGCGGCGCCCATCGTCAGCGTGGACCACACGGCGGAGGGGGCCGCCGCCCTGGAGAGCGGCAAGCTCTATATGACGGTGGACCAGAATCCGGAGGACCAGGCCCGGGCGGCGGTGGCGGCAGCCGTCAATCTGGCCCGGGGTCGGGCCTATGACGACGGGCTCCGGGAGCTGCTGGGGAACGACTGCACGGACCCGGAGCAGCCCTTTGTACTCCGGGTTCCTGTGGAGGCGGTGACCGCTTGACGTACTGCCTTGCTTTGCCGGAGTGCAGAAAAGCCTGTGTTCAGAAGGAACACAGGCTTTTTCAGCCCAGAAGGTACTGCGGGACGGGCGCCCCGGCATGGGATCAGACAGGGAACGGATGCGGAACGCGGGCTGCACAGCATGGATTCCGCACTTGAACGGGCATATCCCGAATCGGCATGCGCGATGAAAGGCGGGTGCGCAAAACCAGCTGCAAACTCCCACTCTGCTCCGCGTGCGGATACCATCCGAAAAAATTTCAGATTTTTTCACGCTTGCTCTTGACTTTGAGTGTACTCCAGGTGCTATCCTATAAACGTGTCGGATGACCGATGCGCAATACCACGGCTGCCGGGGGGCTGAAGAGATGCATGAGGAATTTCAAACGGTCCTGCGGGAGCACCTGGCCCGCTATCCGCTGATGGAGCCCCAGGACTGCGCCAAGCTGGCCTATCAGAGTACGTTCGGTCCAGCCCATGCAGCGGGGGAACGGGGAGATGTCCTCCGGCAGCTGCTGGGGGAGTGCAGCGCCCTTCCCGCAGACCGGGAGGCCCGGCCGCCGGAGCGGATCGGGAACGGTTTGTGCCGCGTTCATTTGGCGGGGACGGGGGATTGGACGCTGGCTGCGCCGCTCCTGGCGGATCTGCTGCTTCTGACGGCGGCGGAGCACCACGGGACGGCGGCGGACCTGGAGGAATGCCTGACCGCGGCGGAGGCGCTGCCCCTGCCCGGTATGGCGGACTGGCTGGCGGTGTACCGCCGTCAGGGCTGTCCGCCCGTCCACCACTCGCCGGTCTACCGGGAGGCGTATGACCCCCACTACCGGGTCCTGCGGACAGCATACGGCGGGTACTTCCCGGCACTGCTGGCGGCGGCCCGGCTGGCGCGGAGCGGCAGACCAGCCGTCGTGGCCATTGACGGCCGCTGCGGCAGCGGCAAGAGCGGCCTGGGAGACCTGATGGGGCGGCTCCTTCCCTGCAACGTGGTCCACATGGACGACTATTATCTCCCACCGGACCGCCGGGCAGAGAACTGGGAGCAGATCCCGGCTGGAAATATGGACCTGGCCCGCTTCCTGCAGGAGGTTCTGGAACCGGCAGGGGCCGGAGCGCAGATCCGCTGCCGCCCGTATGACTGCCGGAGCGGCACGCTGAGGGAGGGGACAACGCTTCCGGCCCGGCCCCTCACTGTGGTGGAGGGAAGCTACTCCCAGCACCCGCTGCTGTCGGCCCGCTATGATCTGCGGATGTTTCTCACCTGTGCGCCGGAGGAGCAGCGCCGCCACCTGGAGCGGCGGGAGGGCGCCCACTTCGCCGCCTATGAGAGCCGGTGGATGCCCCTGGAGGAGCGGTATATACGCCAATGCGGCCCGGAGAAGGGCTGCCAGCTGGTGATCGACACCACCGAATTTTTCCCCTGATGAGGGGAAAGCCCTGAAAAGCGCCCGGCCAGAAGGCCGGTATTCACAAACCCTGCAGACTCCGTAAAAAAAGCCAGAAGGCTGGTGCGGCGCCAGAAGGCGGCGCGAAAAGACTTTTTGAGAAGGAGTTTAACCCCATGAAACACAGCAATTTCAAAACAAATGTCCATAACCTGGTCCTGGCGGCCATGTTCCTGGCCCTGGCGCTGGTACTGCCCTTCCTCACCGGACAGATCCCCCAGATCGGCGGGATGCTGCTGCCCATGCACCTGCCCGTGTTCCTCTGCGGCCTGATCTGCGGCTGGCAGTATGGCGCGGTGGTGGGATTCGTGGCCCCGCTGATGCGGATGGCGCTCTTCGGAATGCCGCCGCTGGTGGCCGCTGTGGCCATGGCCTTTGAGCTGGCGGCTTACGGTGGCATCGCGGGCTTTTTGTACAATCGGTCCCGCTGGCAGTGTGTGGTGGCCCTGTACCGTGCTCTGCTGGCTGCTATGGTGGGCGGCCGGATCGTCTGGGCTGCGGTGCGGGTGGTGATGACCGGCGTGGCCAGCGTGCCCTTCACCTGGCAGATCTTCCTGACCGAGGCGCTGGTGAACGCCATTCCCGGCATCATCCTCCAGCTGGTGTTCATTCCCGTCCTGATGGTGGCTCTGGACCGCACCGGCATGGTCCGCTTCCGCCGGGAGCAGGCCGGTGCCCAGGCCGCCGGAAACTGACTGATCGGCGGCTTCTTTCGCAGGCAGAGCAGGCCCCCGGCGGACCGGACACGTTCCGGTCCGCTGGGGGCTTTCACATGCCTTGCCGCCCGCCGGCTCACCGGAGTCCTCCAAGCTGGGGAGCCGGCTCTGCGCTGCCGGGAATGTCTGGCGCGGCGCCCGGATCGTTCCAGCATATTTTGCCGGATGCACTGCGGCCCAATAGATGCGGCTGATGTGCCAGGCATTTCCAGTCATCTGGAAAATCCGGAAAGCCCTTGCGTGGCTCTGCCCCGCTGTGTTAGGATGTGAACCGTGCTTTTGAGGCCGGATTTTCCGTTGCCTGCTTGGCTTTTTGACAGAATCCGCAATGATTTGGCAGAATTTCTACATCTGGGAAGGCCCCTTTTCGGACCGGACGGAGAGTGCCCGCTTCAAAGCGCCGATACCTACAAACCAATCGGGAGGAATCTACACACATGAAGCGAGAACTTGTTACCGGACTGCTGACTCTGAGCCTGCTGGCCTCCATGCTGCCGGCCAATGCCCAGGCGGCGGAGGGGATGTTTGGTGCGTCTGCCGCCGGGCAGGTCCAGACCATGACGGAGGGGGCCGGGGAGGACGGCGTCCAAACGGAAAACGCCGCGGATATCGACGGCACCCAGTATGCCACCCTGGCGGAGGCGGTGGCCCAGGCGGAAGAGGGCGCCACCATCCGGCTGCTCCGGGACGTGGAGCTGGACGCCTCCGGCCTGGTCAACGGCCAGGGAGCGCTGACGCTGTCCAAGGACTTGACTCTGGACGGCAGCGGCCATACCATCCGGGCGAAGGCGGGCACATTTTCTGTCTCCGGCGACAATGGCACCGGCCCCAGCCTCCTCAATCTTCAGGATGGCGCCGAGGTGACGCTGCGGGATGTGACCTTTGACGGCGGCAGTGCCGCCAAGCACGGCCTGAACATCTACCACGCCGGAATGGTGACCCTGGAGAACGTGGAGATCTCCAACTGCCGCTGGTACGCCCTGGTGGTCAATGGCACGGAGCTGTCCGTGGACGGCCTGACCACCTCCGGAAACCGGTGGGGCGTCAACATCGACCGGGGCAGCCGCGTCACCTTTGCGAACGCTGCTATTGCCGAGGGGGATTCCATTGTCTTTGAGGGTCAGGATGCCTCCGGCAGCCTGACCGTGGAGAGCGGCAGCTATCAGAACATCAAGACGCAGGGCGGCTCCACTGGCGGAACCATCGCCATCAACGGCGGCACCGTGGGCAGCGTAGTCAACGACACCGCGGCGGAGATCACCATCTCCGGCGGCACTGTGACCGGTCAGGTGGCCAACAGCGGCTCCGGCAGCATTTCTGTCACCGGCGGCAGCTTTGCCACTGCAGAGCTGGAGGATTTCATTGACCCGGACCGGACGATCATCCTGACCCTGGAGCTCGGCGAGGGCGCCGCCGGCGCGGCCGCCATGGCAGCCACCAGCGGCGCAGCCGTGGGGACGCTTCCCACGCCGGAGCGGAGCGGCTACGCCTTCGCGGGCTGGTACACCGCCGCCGACGGCGGCACTGCAGTTACTGCCGATACCGTCTTCGACGCAAACACAACCCTGTACGCCCGGTGGACTGAGAAGTCCGAGGACGGCGAGCATCTCATTACTGTGGACCGGGTCACCGGCGGCTCCCTGGAGGTGAGTGCCGGTCGGGCCGACGAGGGCGAGACGGTGACCATCACCGCGGCGCCGGATGACGGATACGAGCTGAAGAAGCTGACTGTCACCGACAGCCAGGACGGCGCAGTCCCGGTCCAGAACGCGGGGGAGGGGCGCTATACCTTCGTCATGCCCGGCGGCGGGGTGACCGTGTCCGCGTCCTTCGTCCGTTCCGGGGAGCAGACGGAACTGCCCTTCACGGATGTGGACAGCGGCGCGTACTATTACGATGCGGTCCGGTGGGCTGTGGAGCAGGGGATCGCCTCCGGTGTCACCGGAACGGCCTTCGCCCCGGGCCGCGGATGCACACGGGCCCAGCTTGTGACCTTCCTGTGGCGGGCAAACGGCTCTCCTGAGCCGTCCGAAAAGGAGAATCCCTTCACGGATGTGAGCCCCGACAGCTACTATTATAAGGCAGTTCTGTGGGCTGTGGAGCAGGGCATCACCTCCGGCGTCACCAAGACTGCCTTTGCCCCGGACCGGGTTTGCACCCGCGCTCAGGCGGCGGTGCTGCTGTGGCGGGCCGAGGGCTCTCCCGCAGCATCCGGGACGCATGACTTCCGGGACGTGGCGGAAGGTACGTACTATGCGGACGCGGTGGCCTGGGCCGTGGAGAGCGGTGTGACCCAGGGCACCACTTCCACTACCTTTGAGCCCGGCACGACCTGCACTCGGGCGCAGATCATGACCTTCCTCCACCGCGCCATGGCGTGACAGAGAGGGCCCCAGGACAGATGCAGGCAGGTCCGGCTGAATCGCCCGGCCAGGACGCAGCCCATGTCAAACGGCGGGCCGCGCGGAGATTCTCCGTGCGGCCCGCCGCTCTGCCTTTCAAGGAACTTAAAAAAATAAGGAGAATCCGCAGCATCTCTGGAATTTTTCCGTCTGTTGGGATAGAATGGAATCACCATTCCGGAAACTGCCGACAATGGAGGGACGAATGATGAAGAAGCTGTTTTCTTTGACGCTGGCTATGGTGACGGCTCTGGGGCTGATGCTGCCGGCGTCCGCCGCAGAGGAGACCACAGACGAGGCCCTGGCCAGGGTGACCCAGGCCGTAAAGGCGGCCCTGGATCTGGACACGGATGCCTATGACGAATTTCAGGGCAGCTGGTATGAGGACGGTCTGACCGGTGCCTGGGATCTGTACTGGTCGACCGAGTTGGAGGAGGAACTGTCCATTTCCGCTCTGGATGACGGGACCGTAATCAGCTACGATCTGGGTCTGCCGTACACCGCCTCCAACAGCGGGGATTTCCCGGTCTTTCCCCAGGGGGATGAGGCCGCGGCCGCCCGGGCCGCCGGGGACTTTTTGGACAAGGTCCTGCGGGAGGGGGAGAGCGTGAAGCTGGAAGAGCCCCGCGGCATGGATATTCTGGGCGGGGACAGCTGCCGCTACTCCGGAGTGATCCTGCTGAACGGCCTGCCCTCGCCGCTGACCTATTCCATCACTGTGGATGCGGCGGACAACCGGGTCCGGTCTTTCCACCGGACCACGGCGGAGGACACCTTCCTGGGAGACGTCCCCTCTGCCGCCGCTGCGGTGCGCCGCGACCGGGCTGCCAAACTCCTGACGGACACCCTGGAGCTGAAGCTGGAATACGTGCGGGAGGCGGGCGGCACGTCGGCCGTGCTCCGGTATCTGCCGGTGGATACGGACACCTTTTATGTAGACGCCGCCACAGGAGCGCTTTTGAATCTGACGGAGCTGGAGGACCAGATGGGCGGCTGGGGCGCCGGAGGCAGTGCCGACAACACCGCGGCTGCGGAGAGCGGGGGCAGCGGCCTCAGCCCGGCGGAGCAGGCGGGCATCGCCCAGATGGAGGGCGTCCGGTCCTCCGCGTTCCTGGACCAGAGCCTGCGGGCAGAGCCGGTCTACGGCCTGACGGAGTACGCCCTGTCTTCCGCCGCCTACCGTCTGGCGGAACAGGAGGGGAAGGAGGATCAGGTCCTCTGCGTCCTGTCCTATGTGCGGCCCGGAGAGGAGGACAGCTGTTCCCGCACCATCACAGTGGATGCCCGCACCGGCGCGGTCCAGGAGGTGTTCTCCTACGCACCCGGAATGGAGGAGGGGGAGACACCGGCCCTGACCCAGGCGGAGGCGCAGGTCAAAGCGGAGACATTCCTGTCCGCCCTCTGCGGCGGGCGGTGGAGTGCCCTGACACTCTATGACGGCCGGGACAACACGGAGGACCGGCGTCCGTACTACACCTTCACATACGTCCAGCAGGTAGGCGGCATTCCCTTCCCGGAGAACCGCTATACTGTGGCCATCGACAGCAGAGACGGGTCCGTGTACCGACTGGATTATCAGTACGATGAGGATGTGACGTTCGCCAGCTCCGCCGGTATCGTGGGTGAGACGGCGGCCCTGGCCGCCTGGGCGGGGACCTATGACACGGTCCTGGCCTACCGTCTGGTGCCCCGCCCTCTGGAGAGCGGCGACGAGACGGAAGCCCGGCTGATGGAGCTGGGGCTTACCCACTTCTACGAGCTGCGGCTGACCTACGCTCTGGAGCGGGAGGAGCGGTATCTGGGCATTGACGCCGCCACCGGCAAACCGGCGGCGCCGGAGTCCGGGGATACCGCCATCACCTATACGGACCTGTCGGGCTCCGGGGTGAAAGCCGATGTGGAGAAGCTGGCCCGCTATGGCGTGGGCTATGACGGGGGCCGCTTCCGGCCGGACAAACAGCTGACCCAGTGGGATCTGGTGGCCCTGTTGGCCAGCCTGGAGGGATACTGTATCGACCCGGAGACAGCGGATGAGAGCACGCGGGACACCGTCTATTCCGTGGCCTACCGGATGGGTATTCTGCCCCGGGGAACCCGGGATGAAGGCAGGGCCGTCACCCGCGGGCAGGCAGTGAAATGTCTGCTGGACTGCGCAGGTTATGGTCCAGCCGCCCGGCTTCAGGGCATCTACACCTGCACATACAGCGACGCTGCCGCCATCCCGGAGGCAGACCTGGGCTATGCGGCCATCGCCCAGGCGCTGGGCATGGTCCGGGGAAGCTATCAGGGGGACCGGACAGCCACCCGGGGAGAGCTGGCCGCCATGCTCTGCCGCCTGCTGGAGCGGCAGGGAGCAAACGCGGGCGCCTGAACGGGCCCGCCGGATGATGGAATTTGGGAGGAATTACACATGAAAAACGTATTCGGCTATCCGGAGTTTGACGCGGAGGGCGAGGAAATCCTCTGTACCTACGACAACGCATACAGCGATATGCTGATGGACATCCGGGTCTACCGGATGGAACCCGGCCGGAAGAGAGGCTTTTGCCGACGGGGCGAGGAGACCGCGGTGCTGCTTCTGTCCGGAACCGTGACCTTCGGCTGGGAGGGCCGGACGGAGACGGTCAGCCGCAGAGACGTGTTCACTGACGGCCCCTATGCCCTCCATGCCTGCGCCGGGGAGGAGATCACCGTGGAGGCGCAGACAGACGCGGAGATCCTGGTCCAGTGCACGAAGAATGACACAGCGTTCTCCGGCAGGCTGTACCGGCCGGAGGACGCCCCCTGGGTCTACTCCTGCGTGGGCAAGTTCGGCAATGTGGCCAAGCGCCGGGTAAACACCATCTTTGACAAGGATATCGCCCCCTGGTCCAATATGGTGCTGGGCGAGGTGCTGAACGACCGGGGGAACTGGTCCGGCTATCTGCCCCACCGGCACCCCCAGCCGGAGTGCTATTACTTCAAGTTCGACCGGCCGGAGGGCTTCGGCGCCAGTTTTGTGGGGGACCAGGTATTCAAGAGCGTGGACAACAGCTTCTCCGCCATCCCCGGCGGGTGCCTGCATCCCCAGGCAGTGGCGCCGGGCTTCCAGATGTATACCTGCTGGATGATCCGCCATCTGGACGGCAACCCCTGGCTGCAGACCACCCGCAACGAGGACGAGCGATATCTCTGGCTTCACGATGCGCAGGAGTGACCTGCCCACAGAGAGTTGAACAGCGGAAAAAGGCTCCGGGTTTCTCTGGGAACCCGGAGCCTTTTTATTTGGAAACAGGTCCGGCACAGTGGTCCGGTTCCAGAAGAGGCGCCGTCCCGGGACCTGCCTGGGACAGCCGGAGCCCGGCGCCACGCACATGGTCCCGCAGCACTTGGTCTACAAAGCGGATCAGCTCCTCCGGCGTGCCCTGGATCTCGCCCAGGAGCCAGTCCTCCACAATACTTACCAGCGCGCCCACATAGAACTGAGTCAGCATGGTGAGCTCCTGCTCCCCGGCCTCATACCCCAGCTCCGCGGCAATCAGACGGATCGTGCTCCGGATGATGGCGCGGATATCCGTCTGGAAGAACCGCTTCAGGTGGTCCCGGCCCATGGAGCGAAGGGCGCAGAGGCAGAACACACGGTTCTCCTGCAGGTATTGGAAAAGCTGGAGCAGGCCGTCCTGCCACAGCATGACGCCCTCGTGTTCCCGGAGCAGCGCCACCGCCTCCTCCTCAAAGATCCAGCGCACCGCGTCGTAGACATCGTCAAAATGGTAGTAAAAATGCTGGCGCGCCATGCCGCAGCCCCGCATGATCTCCGCCACGGTGATCCTGTTCAGGGGTTTCTGGGTCATCAGCTCCTTGAGTACAGTGCAGATCTGCCGCTTGGCCGCATTGCTGGCCTCGTATGTCCGTTTTTTCATATCGACCTCCATGGACCGGCAGACTCCAGTCCATTGCAGTCCAGTATAACACATTTTCCAGAGGAGTGCATCTATGCAGAATGGGGGCAAGTGTCAGATTTCTGACATCTGCCCAAGGTCTGCACCTTGCATCTCCGGGCCTGTTTCCAGTATGCTGGAGGAAATGCGGAAAGGAGCGGAGGAAGATGCGGGAAGAGTATCACGTCACGCTGTACAGCCAGATGGGCCCCAGGGAGGGTCGCCTGGACCTCCAATACGAGGGTTCTGCCGTCACAGGATCCCTGGAACTGATGGGACGCCGCAACCCCGTCCATGGCGTACGGTCGGAGGATGGGCATCTGTGCCTCTCTCATGCTATCCGGACGGCGGTCAGCACCCTTTTCTGCGAGACGGCGCTGGAGCTCCATGGGGAACGCCTTACTGGAGTGACCACGGCGGACGTCTGCCGGATGCGATGGGAGGGGAGCCGGATCTCCCCTGAGCCGTGATGGGACCGGGATTGCCGGAAGGAGCTGAAACTGTGCGCAAAGACACTGAAAAACCATCCTTTTTTGTGCGGCTGGCCACGGTGATCGTGGATAAGCGGAAGCTGATCTTTTTCCTGTACGCGTGTGCGCTGCTGTTCTGCCTGTTCTCCCGGAACTGGGTCAGCGTCTGCAACGACATCACGGAGTACCTGCCGGACTCCACAGAGACCCGCCAGGGGCTGACCCTGATGGAGGAGGAATTCACCACCTTCGGTACCGCCCGGGTGATGGTGTCCCACGTGACGCGGGGCATCGCGGAGGATCTGGCGGAACAGATCGGGGAGATCGAGGGCGTCTCCTCCGCGTCCCTGGGAGACAGCATCGGCGCAGAGGAGGACGGGGAGGCCGAGACGCCGGAGGACATCGCATCGTATTTCAAGGGCGCGGACGCGCTGATCTCCGTGACCTTTGCGGGGGAGGAGGATGACGAATCCGCCCTGGCCGCCATGGAGGCCATCCGGGAGCTGCTGGCCCCCTATGACTTTTATATAGACAGCTCTGTGGGGGATTCCCAGGCGGACTCCCTGGCCGATGAGATGGGGATCATCCTGGCGGTAGCGGCGGTTATCATCGTGCTGGTGCTGCTGCTGACTTCCCGCTCCTATGCGGAGATTCCGGTGCTGCTACTGACCTTTATCGCGGCGGCCCTGCTGAATCTGGGCACGAACTTCATCTTCGGAGAGATCTCCTTTGTCTCCAACTCTGTGACGGTGGTGCTCCAGCTGGCTCTGGCCATCGACTATGCCATCATCATGCTGCACCGCTTCCTGGAGGAGCGGGAGCACGCCGGAGACCGGGAGGCGTGCATTGCGGCGGTCAGCGCCGCCATTCCCTCCATCTCCGCCAGCAGCCTCACCACCATCTCCGGCCTGGCGGCCATGATGTTCATGCAGTTTCAGATCGGCTTCGACATGGGCATCGTGCTGATCAAGTCCATTCTGTTCAGTATGCTGTCGGTGTTCACCCTGATGCCGGGGCTGCTGATGCTCTTTTCCAAGGCGATGGAGAGGACCCGCCACCGCAGCTTCATCCCCAGGATCGACCGCTGGGGCGGATTTGTCCTGAAGCTGCGCCATGTGGGGGTGCCGCTGTTCATTGTGGCCCTGGTGGGGGGCTTTTTCCTCTCCAACCGGTGCCCCTATGTGTACGGCTATACCCAGATCGAGACTGCGCGGCAGAACGAGTCCCAGGTGGCGGAGCAGCGGGTCAGCGACACCTTCGGCACCCAGAACGTGATCGCTCTGCTGGTGCCCCGGGGAGACTATGACAGTGAGAAAGCCCTGCTGGAACGGCTGGAGGCCTGCGATCAGGTGGACTACGCCATGGGCCTCTCCAATATCGAGGTGATGGACGGACACACCCTCACCGACGCCCTGACGCCCCGGCAGTTTTCCGAAATGACAGACCTGGACTACGAGCTCGTCTGCCTGCTGTACACTGCCTACGCGGCGGAGGAGGAGGCCTACGGCCGGATCGTGGGCGGTCTAGACGACTATGCGGTCCCTCTGATGGATATGTTTTTTTTCGCCTACGACAAGGCGGAGGAGGGCTATGTGGATCTGGACGAGGGGCAGCAGGCGGACCTGGACGATCTCTATGAACAGCTCGACAACGCCCGGGTCCAGATGCTGGGGGAAAACTACACCCGTATGCTCATCAATCTGAACCTGCCGGAGGAGGGGGCGGAGACCTTTGCTTTCCTCCAGACCATCCACCGGGAGGCGGAGCGGTACTACGACGCGGACAGCGTCTATCTGGTGGGGGATTCCACCAGCGACTATGACCTGTCCGTCTCCTTTGCCCGGGATAACATCATGATCAGTGTCCTGTCGGTGGTGTTTGTCATCATCGTGCTGCTGTTCACCTTCCAGTCTGTGGGACTGCCGATCCTGCTGATTTTGGTGATCCAGGGCAGCATCTGGATCAATTTTTCCTTCCCCGGCATGGCCCAGAGGCCCATTTTCTTCCTGAGCTATCTGATCGTGACAGCCATCCAGATGGGCGCCAATATCGACTACGCCATCGTGATCTCCTCCTGGTACAATGAGCTGAAGGCGGAGATGTCCCGACGGGAGGCCATCGTCCAGGCGCTGAATCTGTCCTTCCCCACGGTACTGACCTCGGGGAGTATCCTGTCCTCTGCCGGATTCCTCATCGCCCAAATCACCACAGAGCCTGCCATCGTGGGCATCGGCGAGTGCCTGTGTCGGGGGACGCTGATCTCCATGTTCCTGGTCATGTTCATCCTGCCCCAGATCCTGTTCCTGGGCGACGGGATCGTGGAGCGGACCCGGTTCGATCTCAAGGTGCCGGAGGTTGCCAGGAGTGCCCATGGCACCGTCTATGTCAACGGCCGGGTTCGGGGCCGTATTTCCGGCGTAGTGGATGCCCAGATCCAGGGCGTGATTTACGGGGACGTCTCCGGAATGCTGGAGACGGGAGCTTATCAGAAAGAGGAGGAGCCCGCCCATGAGACGGAAGATTCATAAATGCCTGAGCTTCCTTCTGGCGGCGGTGCTGCTGGCGTCCCTGGCGGCGCCTGCTGCCCTGGCCGCCGAAGGCGGGGACACGGTTTTCGTCCGCACGGCGGAGGACCTGGTCCAACTGGCAGAGAACTGCACCCTGGACAGCTGGTCCCAGGGGAGAATTGTCCGCCTGGAGGCGGATATCGACCTGTCCGGCACGGACTTCACCCCCATCCCCACCTTTGGGGGGACCTTTGAGGGGCAGGGCCACACCATTTCCGGTCTGTCCATCACGGGCAGCGGCAATGTCCGGGGACTGTTCCGGTACATACAGCCCTCCGGCGTAGTGCGGGATCTGTCGGTGGAGGGACGGGTCGATCCCTCTGACCGGAAGAATACCCTGGGCGGCATTGCCGGCAGCAACCGGGGCCTTCTTGCCGGCTGCACCTTCCACGGGACGGTGCGGGGAGCGGACAGCATAGGCGGTCTTGTGGGGATCAACGAGAGCTCGGGACAGATCGTCAACTGCACTTTCTCCGGAGCCGTCACGGGAGAGCATTATGCCGGGGGCATCGCCGGGCAGAACTACGGCGCCGTTATCCAGTGCCGGAACAGCGGCAGCATCAACACCACGGAGGTGGATGCGGAGCTGGATCTGGACGCCATCAACCGGGAACAGCTGAACGCGGCGGAAAACGTGCCGGTATGCACCGATATCGGCGGCGTCGCCGGGTATTCCTCTGGTATCATCCAGAGCTGCACCAATTCCGGCAGCGTGGGCTATGACCACGTGGGCTACAACATCGGCGGCATCGTGGGGCGGCAGTCCGGATATCTGGACGGCTGTGCCAACTCCGGCGACATTCTGGGCCGGAAGGACGTGGGCGGCGTCGCCGGTCAGCTGGAGCCGGAAGTGCGGCTGCTCTATGACCAGGGGCAGATGGGGGAGCTGCTGGATGCCCTGGACGGTCTGGGGGATCTGCTGGACCAGACGCAGCAGGATCTGCGGGGCACTTCCGACGCTCTGTCAGACCGGATGGACGCCATCTCCGCCCGGACGGACGAGGCCCGGGAGGCAGTGGGCGATCTGGCGGACTCCGCCGCGGACTGGACCAATGAGAATATCGAGGAGCTCAACAGCCTCACGGCCCGGATCTCCTGGCTCATCGACCAGCTGGCGCCGATCCTGGATGACGCCGTCGATGTGATGGACCTGGTGGAGGACCTGGCCGACGAGCTTGGGAATGCGCTGGATGAAGTCGGCGCGGCATCGGGGCTGGGAGATCAGGCGGAACAGGAGCTGCGGGCGGCAGTCCAGTCCCTCCGCCGGGCGGCCTCCAGTGGAAAAGAGGCCGTTGCCCGCCTGCTGTCGGCGCTGGAGCATCTGGGCGCGGCCCTGGGCAGCGCCCTCCAGAGCCAGGAGGCCATGGAAGAGGTTCGGGCTGCCGCCGGGGACCTGGCAGCCGCCCTCGGGGACATGTCCGACACGCTGGCAGAGATCGCCCGCATTCTGTGGAACGGCGGCGACGAAGCGGCGCTGGGAGAGGCGGCTCAAGCCCTGGCGGATACACTGGCCAGGGCGGGGGATGCGCTGGAACAGGCGGCGAACGCCGTCGCGGCCCACATGGACAGCGGCGAGCTGGAAGAGGCCGGGAAGGACGCGGCGGCCGCATGGCAGGCACTGGGAGAGGCGGCTCAGGCCCTGCGGGCCGCCGCCGGACACGCCACCGACGCGGCAGCGCTGCTGGCAAAGCTTCTGGCACAGGGCGGAGACCTGGCGGAAGCGTTTCGGGACCTGGGCAGGACGTTGGAGAAAGTGGCTTCCCGGGCATCCCGCCTCGGCGAGGACCTGGCCGACGTCTTTTGGGAGCTGGCCGAGGAGCCCACCATCACCATCCGTCCCATTGACAGTGCCATTCGGGAGCAGGGGGACGCCCTGGGGGACGTCTTTGCCGGTCTGCTGGAGGACGGCGACGCCCTGCGGGAGACCATGTCCGCGGCCACGGATACACTATTGGACGATCTGGAAGCCATCGGAGACCAGTTCCGGGTTATCACGGATCTGCTGCGGGATCTGCTGGAGCAAACTGGAGAGGAATTGTCGGACCGTTTCGAGGACATCTCGGACCAGGAGACCAGTGGACCGGATACCGGATGTGTCGCCAATTCCCGGAACACGGGAACCGTGGAGGGAGACATCAACGTGGCCGGCATCGTAGGGTCCATGGCCATTGAATACGACTTCGACCCCGAGGATGACCTGATCGAAGAGGGAGACCGCTCCCTGGACTTCCGCTATCAGACGAAGGCCGTGGTCCGCGCCTGCATGAACCGGGGCGGCGTCACCGGAAAACGGGACTATGCCGGCGGCGTGGTGGGTCTCATGGACCTGGGGCGGGTGAGCGGCTGCGAGAACTATGGGGACATCGCCAGCACGGACGGCGGTTATGTAGGTGGTATCGCCGGCGCCTCCTGGGGGACCATCCGGGACAGCTGGGTCAAGTGTCATCTCTCCGGCGGCGATTATATCGGCGGCGTGGCCGGACTGGGAGCCACGCTGGAAAACTGCCATACGCTGGTGGAAATCGAAGAGGGCTCCGCCTATCTGGGCGCCGTGGCGGGAGATGTGGACGCCGATGCCGCCGTATCCGATAACACCTTTACCAGTGAACGACTGGGGGCTCTGGATGGGATCAGCTACGCCGGCCATGCTGAACCGGTGGATTTTGACACCCTGTGCACCACGCCCGGCGTACCGGAATCCTTCTCCCGGCTGGAGCTGACCTTTGTGGCGGACGGCGTGGTGGTAGAGGTCGTCCCCTTCCAGTACGGAGAGGGGATTGACGCCCTGCCGGAGATTCCGGCGAAAAAGGGCTGCTCTGCCTCCTGGCCGGATCTGGACTACACCTGCCTCACCGCCAGCCAGACCCTGGAGGCGGAGTATACCCCCTACACCTCCGCCCTGACAGATGGCGGGGAGCTGCCGGAGATCCTGGTGGACGGCAGCTTCAGCAGCCGGGCACAGGTCTCCCACACCACGGAAGAGGTGGCTTGGACAGACGGCGGCGCGGAGTATGCGGGCACCGCCTATACCGTGACGGTGGAGGACCCGGACCTGGAACAGGCGGCCTACACGGTCCACTGCCGCCTGCCGGACCCCGGCAAGCGGTACGACCTCTGGGTGCTGAGTGAGGATGGCTGGACCAAGACGGATGCCCGGTTGGACGGCCAGTATCTGCTGCTGGAGAGCCAGACCGGGACGGTCACCTTCTGCCTGACGGAGCGGGCCGGTCCTCTGGCGGTCGTTATTCTGGCCGTCGGCTTTGCCGGGCTGTTGATCGGCTTTTGCTGGCTCATCCGCTGGCGGCGGAAAGGCACTGCGGCAGGACGCAAACACTGACCTGCGGCCGTGTGCGGAGGAGACAAAGCACGATATGGCACGCTCTCTGCCGGAGAATGGAGATGCGGTCCGTATGCCGCTTTTGGGGTTCCCCGGACCCGGTGCCGGAAAAGGCATGGCAAGCTGCCATGCCTTTTCTGGCGTTCATGCGGCGATTCGCGTTTCGCGGATGGCTGTGCGCCACGCCGCATGGACGGACAACGGCCGGGGATTCTCCTGGCAATCTCTGTCCTGGCGGACTTCCGCCGGAGGAGTTCCGGCAGAATGATGACAGGCGGAACCGGGCTGCCGGAGCGTGCGTTGGCACCGGAGGGAAGCAGGCGGCCCCGTCAGCAGAATCCTCGCCTGGGAATGGCGCGGCATCGCATCCCGGACCGGACAGCCGGGGCGGGACGGCCGCAAGCTGCTTGTGTGCATGATTGAGGCGGTTGAAATCCTGAAAGTTAAGCGGTTATGCCGGACATATTGTTGAGAATGGCCCTGTCTTATGGTATGATTTGGTTGATCGCCCACGGACAGGGAGATGCCACGCTTCCGTGGCCTGTCCGGCAGAACGCCTGGGGAACATCCCGGCAGGCCGGGGCAAGAGAAACAAGTATCTATGGTCAATCGGGGAAGGGCCGATCATCCCTGGCCGCCGGGCAGGCTCTGGCCGCTGCAAAACGGCGCTGCCCCGGTCTACCCATCATTTTCAAACACGCGGGAAATTCTGCCCGGGTTGAAAAGAGAGGGTAAAAGCCGCGCCTGTCCGTTTCGGTCCGCAATGAGAAGGGAGTCCTTTGATCCATGTCTGCATTCAGCGAATTTTTCCTCATGAAGCCGGATGACGTCAAGCACTATGCGGCAGAGGTTCTTCACCGGTTCGACCCGGATGAGGAGACCACCTGTACGGAGATCGGCGACGGCAACATCAACTACGTCTTCCGGGTCCGCTCTCTGCGGGATGGCCGCTCGGTCATCGTCAAGCAGGCGGACAAGCTGCTGCGCTCCTCCGGGCGGCCGCTGGACATCTATCGGAGCAGGATCGAGGCGCAGGCCCTGCAGCTGGAGTCCCGGCTGGCGCCGGATTACATCCCGGAGGTCTACCACTATGACGAGACCATGGCGGCTCTGTCCATGGAGGATATCTCCGCCTATCGGAACCTCCGCAAGGAGCTGCTGGCGGGCAGGATATACGGCCATCTGGCGGAGAACATCTCCACCTTCCTGGCCCAGTCCCTGCTGCCCACCACGGATCTGGTGCTGGACCGCCGGGAGAAAAAGCGCCGGGTGCAGTTCTTCACCAATCCGGAGCTGTGCGACATCACGGAGGATCTGGTCCTGACGGAACCCTACTGGAACTACAAGGGCCGCAACATCGTTACCCCCGGGAACGAGGACTTTGTCAGGACCTTTCTCTATGAAAATGATGCCCTTCACAGGGAGGTGGGCAGGCTCCGAAACGGCTTCATGAACAACGCCCAGGCGCTGCTCCACGGGGATCTCCACACCGGCTCCATCTTTGCCAACGAACAGGGCGTAAAGGTCATTGATCCGGAATTCGCCTTTTACGGTCCCATGGGATATGATATCGGCAACGTCATCGGGAACCTGTTCTTCTCCTGGGCCAACCGCTGTTTTACCGCGCCGCAGGACACGGCGGCTGCCCGGGCGCTGGAGGATACCATCCGCGGCGTGTGCGACCTGACGGCGGAGAAGCTGACCGCCAGGTACGACGAGCTGGTGACCTTCCCCCTGTACCGGGCGGAGGGGTTCTGCCGCGCGTATCTGGACGGCGTCATGGCCGACTCCTACGGCTATGCGGGCACGGAGATCATCCGACGGGTGGTGGGCGACTCCAAGGTCATGGAGGTCACCTCCGTCACAGACCCGGACATCCGGATTCCCATGGAGCGGGCCCTGATCAAAATGGGTATCTTCCTGATCCGGGAGCGGGAGAGCGGCCTGAACGGCTCCGCCGTGACCAGAGCTTTCCGCGGGATACTGGCGTAAAGGAGGCGGCAAGATGGAACGTATGGACCGGGATATGCCGTTCCTGCTGCAATATGAGCATGTGGCGTGGTTTGAGAAGGGAAAAGTCCGCATTCTGGACCGCCGGGTCTATCCCACAGAGGTCCGGTTCGTGGTGTGCACGGACTACCACGAGGTGGTACAGGCCATCGCGGACATGGTGACCCAGAGCGCGGGCCCCTATACCGCCGTGGGCATGGGCATGGCCCTGGCTGCCTGGCAGGTCCGGGACAAGGGCGCACGGGAGCAGGAGGAGTTCCTGCGGCAGGCGGCCTATGACCTGGCACACGCCCGGCCCACCACCGCCAACCGGTACGGCCAGATCACCTGCCGCTGTGCCGATGTGGCGAAGGAGACCCTGGCTGCGGGCCGGGATCCGGTGGAGGCCATCGTGGCATCCACTGTGGAGTCCCTGAACCGCCGGTACAGCACCATGCAGGTGGTAGGGGATTATCTGGCGAATCTGATCCCCAATGGCGGCGCCATCCTGACCCAGTGCTTCGGCGAAACCATCATCGGCACAGTGATCCGGGCCGCCAGGCGGCAGAACAAGACCTTCCGGGCCTACTGCGCGGAGACACGGCCTTATTTACAGGGGGCCCGGCTCACGTCCAGCTGCTTTGCCCAGATGGGCATCGATACCACGGTCCTGACAGACAATATGATCGCCTACGCCATGGAGCGGGAGGGCATCGACCTCTTCACCTCAGCGGCGGACTCCATCGCCTGGGACGGCCATATCGCCAACAAGATCGGCACTTTCCAGATCGCCATCCTGGCCAAGTATTTCGGGGTGCCCTACTATGTCACCGGCATCCCGGACCGGGAGAAGCGGACGAAGGACGACATCGTCATCGAGATGCGGGACCCCGCCCAAGTCCTCTCTTATCGGGGGATCCCCAACACGCTCCCCGGGGTGAAGGCCATCTACCCCTCCTTCGACGTAGTGCCGCCGCATCTGATCTCCGGCGTGGTGACGGACAAGGGCGTGTATGTGCCGTATCTGCTGGGAAACTATTTTGACTCTGACGTCAAGCCGTTCTATTGACGGCAAAGGGCCGCCGGGCGGAAGAACTGGAAAACGCAGGGGGACGGTATGCCGGTTGCGGCGCTGGGCCGGATGCCGAAGAGCACCCCCGGCAGGCCGATCCGGCTGTGTGGAAGGAATCTGGGTAGGTCCTTTCCGCCGGGAGAAATGTGCTCTGCTGCATATCAGGCAAGGGACGGAAGCCCCGCCCGCCTTTTCCGGCGTGTCCGCAAAACCGGAATCATACGGGCAGCTATATCAGAAATTAAAAATGAAAATGAAAACAGGAGGCAGCAAATTATGCTGATGCAGGAGGAAAGAGAGCTGGTTGTTGAATACGGCAGGAAAATGAGCACCGACCGTCTGAGCACGGGAACCAGCGGCAATATCAGCGTCTGCAACGCGGAAAAGGGACTGATGGCCATCAGCCCCTCCGGCATGGACTATTTCTCCACCACGCCGGAGGACGTGGTCATCACGGACCTGGAGGCCAACATTGTGGACGGCGTCCGCAAGCCCTCCAGTGAGTGGGCGCTGCACACCGCGTTCTATCGCCACAAGCCCCACGCCAGGGCCGTGGTGCACACCCACTCCATGTACTGCACCACCTTTGCCGTGCTGGGCCAGCCCCTTCGGGCTGTCCACTATGCAATCGGCGACACCGGAGCAGCTACCGTCCCCTGCGCGCCGTACCGCCTCTTTGGCACAGCGGAGCTGGCAGAGGCCGCCATAGAGGCCTGCGGCGGCAGCGACGCCGTTCTGCTGGGCAACCACGGCCTGGTGGCCTGCGGCAGGGACCTCAAAAGTGCTTACGGCCTGGCCTGTAATCTGGAGTACGTCGCGGAGCTGCAGTACCGGACCATGTGCATCGGCACGCCCAATATCCTGACGGATGAGCAGATGGCGGAGGTCATGGAGCGATTCAGGTCCTACGGCCAGCCCGGCAGCGGCAAGGCCGGATATTGAGCGGGGCGGAGGTCCCGCGGAGATCTTCACCAGCCTCCGGATGGCATTGAACACACCGGCATCAAATGCGATCTTGCAGGAGAGCCAGCCCCGCGCTCAGCAGGCGCGGGGCTGGCTTTTTGCCTGCGGCGGGGAAAGCCTCCTGAAGCGCCAAGGCAGACGCCCCTGTGAAGCCGTATCCTGGGAAAAATTTTCCCGGTCTCAAAATGCCGCGATACCTTGCAGCTGCCCAATCGTTACCTGTTGGTGCCTATGCCACAAGATTGTGCGTACTTTACGAAAGCCGCCTGCCGCGCTACCATGGGGGCACAGATCAGAAAACGAAAGGGTGTTCTCCATGAACGAAAAAGCAAAAAAATACGTGGACCTGTTCCGCCGGGTGAAGATCGCAGCCGCCGCCACGGTGGATGCGGAGGGCCATCCCCAGGCCCGGATCATCAACGTGATGCTGGCAGAGGACGATGGGATGTATATTGTCACCTCCAGAGGCAAGCCCTTCTACAAGCAGCTGGTGGAGACGGGAGAGATCGCCCTGGCAGCCATGTGTCCAGACTGCCAGTCCCTGAAATTCACCGGGAAGCTGCGGGTCGTGGACAAAAGCTGGGTGGACAAGGTCTTTGCGCAGAATCCCGGTATGAACGAGGTCTACCCCGGTGAGAGCCGTTATATCCTGGACGCCTTCCACATCTACGCGGGCCATGGCGAGTGGTTCGACCTGCTCCACTATCCCATCAGCCGGGAGACATTTGCCTACGGCGGGGACACGGAGGAGTACAACGGCTTTGTGATCCAGGATGCATGCATCGGCTGCGGCGCCTGTGCCTCAGCCTGTCCCCAGAAGTGCATCACTCCCGGAACGCCCTATGTCATCAACTGGGCGCACTGCCTCCAGTGCGGCCGCTGCGCGGAGGCCTGTCCGGCAGACGCAGTGCGCCGCCTGCACCCGTAAGCGGCTCATGAAACTGCTGCAAGGGATTTTGGGCCTGTACGCCCAGCGGGCAGACTGGTTCGCGGGATTGCTGCTGGCCCACATCGGCCTGGCTCTGACCGCCATCGCCATGTCCGGCATGATCGGTCTTTTGACAGGCATCTGGATCGCGGAGCATCCCCGTATCGCGCCGCCGGTGATGGGCGTCTGCAACGTGCTGTACACCATTCCCGCCATCTCCCTGCTGGGCATCCTGATCCCCTTCAGCGGGATCGGCAACAAGACTGCCGTTATTGCCCTGACGGTTTACGGCATCATGCCCATGGTGCACAACACCTACGTGGGACTCACCACACTGGACCCGGATATTCTGGAGGCAGCCAGGGGCATGGGCAGTACGGGGACACAGGCGCTGTTTCGGGTGAAGCTGCCCATGGCCGCCGGAGTCATCCTGGCGGGCGTGCGGAACATGGTGGTCATGACCATCTCCGTGGCTGGCATTGCCTCCTTTGTGGGGGCCGGTGGCCTGGGCGTGGCCGTCTACCGGGGAATCACCATTTACGATCCGGCCATGACGGCGGCGGGCAGCATCCTGATCGCCCTGCTGGCCATTGTCTGCGATCTGGCGCTGGGCGCGCTGGAGCGCTATTTCAAAAAGAGAGGAAGCTGAACTTATGAACATCCTGAATCGACTGCAGGCGGCCGTCCTAGCCATCCTGATGCTGGGCACCCTGACCGGCTGCGGCGGAGGCGCCGCCTCCGGAGGGGAGACCGGCTCTGGCGACCCTGTCCGGATCGCCACCAAGCCCATGACGGAACAGTACATCCTGGGAGAGATGCTGGGCCTTCTCATTGAGCAGGCCGGCTATGACGTGGAGATCACTAAGGGCGTGGGCGGCGGCACCAGCAACATCCAGCCCGCCATGGAGAGCGGAGAGTTCGACCTCTATCCGGAGTATACCTCCAGCGGTTGGGTACTGGTGCTGGACCACCAGGCCGAGGGTGTGGATGATGCAGAGATGTTCACCCGGCTTCAGCAGGAGTACGAGGAGAAGTTCCACATGACCTGGGTGGGGAAGTACGGCTTCAACAACACCTTCACCGTCGCCGTCCGGGGCGATGTGGCGGAGCAGTACGGCCTGGAGACCACCAGCGACCTGGCCGGGGCGGCCGGTGAGCTGACCTTCGGCGGAAACCCGGACTATCTGGAGCGGGAGGACGGCTTTCCAACCCTGTGCAAGACTTACGGCCTGGACTTCCGGAATGTGGTGGACATCGACATCGGCCTGAAATACCAGGCCCTGGCCGGCGGAGATATCGACGTGACCAACGCCTTCACCACCGACGCCCAACTGGCGAATCCGGACACAGACCTAGTGACGCTGGAGGATGACAAGCATCTGCAGGTGAACTACTTTTGCTCCACGGTGGTCCGCCGGGACGCATTGGAAAAATTCCCCGGTCTGGAGGAGGTGCTGATGCAGATGGACGGTATTCTCTCAGACGGGGAGATGGCCGCGCTCAACTACCAGGTGGAGGTGGAGGGCCGGAACGAGCGGGATGCGGCCAGGGACTTCCTGCTCCAGAAGGGCCTGCTGGAGGCGTGATATGACCCAGCCGATCATTCGCTTTCAAGGCGTCTCCAAGGCCTTCGGCACCCAGACCGTTCTGCGGGACTTCTCTTTGGATGTGGAGCCGGGCGCATTTGTGTCGATCATCGGCCGGTCCGGCTGCGGAAAGACCACCGTGCTGAAGCTGGTAAACGGCCTGCTGTCGCCGGACACGGGCCGAGTCCTGATCCAGGGACAGGATGTGGCCCGAATCGACCCGGTGGCCCTGCGCCGCCGCATCGGCTACGCCATCCAGAACGTGGGCCTGTTTCCCCACATGACCGTGGAGAAGAACATTGCCTATGTGCCCGCCATCTCCGGCCTGGAGGAATGGAAGGGGAAGCAGTGCAGAGAAAAAGTCGCTGCCCTGCTGAAGCAGGTGGGGCTGGACCCGGCGCTGGCGGGGCGGTATCCCCGCGCCCTCTCCGGCGGGCAGCGCCAGCGGGTGGGTATCGCCAGGGCGCTGGCCGCCGGTCCGGAGCTTCTGCTGATGGACGAGCCTTTCGGCGCGGTGGACGAGATCACCCGGGGCCAGCTGCAGGATGAGTTCCTGCGCATCCACCGGGAGAGCGGCATCACCGTCCTGTTTGTGACCCACGACATCGCGGAAGCCCTGAAACTGGGGACCCGCACACTGGTGATGGACGCCGGGCAGATCCAGCAGTATGACGCGCCCAGCCGCCTCCTAGCGCACCCGGCCACGTCCTTTGTGGAGCGGCTGGTCCGCCGCAGCCGGGTGTTTCAGACCCGGGCGTAACGTCTCCGGCAGACCGGCCGTCCGCTGGAAATGGACAAAAGAGAAAAGAGGTCCGAAGGACGTACGTCCTTCGGACCTCTTCGCTTATGGGGATCAGCTTGCCAGCATGCTGGGCAGCCAAGTGACCAGCGGCGGGAACACCGCGCAGAGCGCGGTCACGATACAGATGATGATAATGAACGGTATAACGCCCCTGTAGACCTCCTGGATTTTGATGCTCGGAGGCAGGATGCCCTTCACATAGAACAGGGCGAAGCCGAAGGGCGGCGTCATGAAGCAGGTCTGCAGCAACGTGGCGCTGACGGCCACCAGCCACAGCCGGTCGAAGCCGAAGGTATCCATGATCGGCAGGAAGATGGGGAACACGATCATGACGATGCCCAGCCAGTCGATGAACATGCCCAGAAGGAACATGATGACCATCATGATGGCGAAGGCGCCCCACTTGCCGATACCCATGCTCAGGACCCAGTCCGCGATGATCTGGTCACCATCCAGAGACATGAACACGCCGGTAAAGGCAGCTGCGCCGAAGAGGATGATGAACACCATGGCGGTGGTTTTGGCGGTGTCGATCAGAGACTCATAGAGCATCTTCCAGCTGAACTGCTTGTAGAAGATCGCCAGGATCAGGGAGAACAGGGCGCCGATGCCCGCGGCCTCCGTGGGGGTGGCGATGCCGCCGAAGATGGAGCCCAGCACGCCGAAGATCAGAATCAGCGGCGGGATCAGGTTGATCAGGGAGCCGGTGATGCGCTTCTTCAGGGGCATCTCCGCCAGCTCCTCGGGACTCATGGCCGGGCCCCAGTCGGGATGGATGTGGCAGACCACCATCAGGTAGATGATGTATCCCAGGGACAGGCTCAGGCCGGGGACGATGGCGGCGAAGAAGATCTTGCCGACGGAGACCTCTGCGTAAGAGCCCATGGAGACCAGCATGATGGAGGGCGGGATCAGAATGCCCAGGGAGCCGCCGGCGCACACCATGCCGCAGGCCAGGGAGGGTTTGTAGCCGCTGCGCAGCAGCACGGGAAGAGACAGCATGCCCATGGTGACAACGGAGGCGCCCACGATGCCGGTGGTGGCGGCGAATACAGTGGAAACCAGGATCACGGCCAGACCCAGTCCGCCCTTCAGGGGCCCCAGCAGGTAACGGATGGACTCAAACAGGCCGTCCGCCACCTTGGAGTGGGTCAGGAAGTTGGCCATCAGCACGAACATGGGGATGGCCACCATGGAGTAGCTTTGCATCTGGTCGTAGATCTTTGTCATGGCGATGGTGACGCCGGGGGTACCCCAGGCCAGCCAGCCGACGATGACGCCGGCGCCGCCCAGCACGAAGGCCAGCTCCTGGCCCAGGACAAGGCCCACGACCATCAGGCCGAACAGGCCGAGGATCAGCGCCACGCCAAGCGTGCCGGCGGGGATCTCAGCGGCTGCGACCAGCCCCTGCAGTTGTTCCAAAATCGCAGTCATCCCTGCGCCTCCTTTCCGTTCGCGGAAGCCGTGACGAGTCCCTCCACATGCTTGAGGATCTCAGAGACGGCCTGGATGGCGAGCAGCACCAGCCCCACGAACAGGCAGAGCTTCACCGGCCAGGTGGGCGCGGCCCACACGGAGTAGGTCTGCTCACCGGTGGTATACGCGTTCAGGAAGAAGGTCCAGCTGGCGGGAACGAGACCCATCAGGAAGGGGACCAGGAAGATCGCGTATGTGACGATATGCAGGATGTGCTGGACCCGGACAGGGAACATGGCGTAGACCACGTCCACCGCCACGAAGGCCTTTTTCTGAAGGCCGTATGCGCTGATCAGAATGATATAGCAGGCGAACAGCATCACGATCAGGTCCTGAGTCCAGATCTGCGGTCGGTTGAAAATACGGCGCAGGATGACCTCGCACATGATGACGGCAAGGATTGCCAGCGACAGGACGGAGAAGATCCGGCCCAGGAAGTCGTTGAACTTGTCGATGCCATTGTAGATTGCTTTGATGGCTTTCATCAGAAATTCACACCTCTTTCATAAACTCTCTCATCAGTTGTTGAAGAGGCGTTCATTCGCCGCGGTTGAAGCCGAAGCCGTAGTCGCCGGTCCAGTCGCGGTAGTTGTTGGCAGTCTCACGGTAGGCCTGCATGGACTCATAGACCATCTTGAAGTTGGGGTTGATCTCGCACTCCTCCTTATAGGTCTCGATGCAGGTTTCGCGGATAAGCTGCATGTCCTCGTCGGACAGGCTGGTGACCGTGACGCCCTGATCCTCGATCATCTGATTGGTGACGGTCATATCATTGTAGATGTAACGGGAGAGCTGCTCACCGCAGCAGAGGCGGGCGGCGCTCTCAAAGGCCACCTGATAGGCCTCAGGCAGGCTTTCCCAGGCCTGTTTGTTCACCATGACGCCGTTGACACCGGCGGACTGATACCAGGCGGGGGCGCACCAGTAGGGGGCGACCTCCTGCAGCTTCAGGGAGTCGTCGGCCTTGGGGCCGGAGAACTCGCCGCCGTCGATCACGCCGCGCTGCAGGGACTCATACAGCTCGGAGGCGGCCACGGTGGTGATGTTGATACCCAGCTTCTGCGCTGCCTTGCCGGCCATGACGCCGCCCAGGCGGATCTTCATGTGCTGCATATCCTCGATGGAGGTGATGGGGGACACGGAGCGGATGCCGGACTCGGAGGGGTTGGTAACCAGCGGGAAGTACTCCATGTTGTACTGGCCGTACATCTCCTTATAGCAGTCCATGCCGCCGGCCTCATAGATCCAGGTGTAGTAGTCCAGGGCGGTAAAGTCGTCCATGATAGTGGACAGCAGCTCAAAGGCCGTGTCCTTGCCGGACCAGTAGCCGCCCCAGTCGCCGCCGCACTCCACGGTGCCCTGGCTGACAAAGTCGAACAGCTGGCTGGCGGAGCACAGTTCGCCCTCGGAGTAATTGGTAATGATGAACCGGCCGTCGGTCAGCTGGCTCACCAGCTCCGCGAAGCGCTGGTCCACGGTGAAGTGGACGTTACCAGCGCCCCAAACGGAACCCATCTTCCAGGTCACGACAGGCAGGCTGCTGTCGCCGCCGGCAGCGGTGGCGTTCAGATTCGCGGTGTCCATGATGCCGCTGTCGGCAGATGCGCAGCCGGACAGCAGCACGGCGGGCAGCAGCAGCGCCATGGTCAGGAACAGTGCAAAAAATCTCTTTTTCATTTCGCTTTCTCCTTGGTCTTTCCTAATTTCACACAGGTGCAGGGGGAAGTCACTCAGTTCCGGGGATCGCCTTCTTTCCGTTGGCCGCAGGGCCGTATTCAAGAAGCTCCCGCTGTTCCGCCGGGGAGCGCGGGAGAACATCTTCCACAAGCTGGGCCGCCCATATTCTGGCGGCGGACATCAAAAGAGCCCGCTCTTTTCTGAGAGTCGGCTCTGCTTGACCGGAGGCTCCTCGCCGCGCTTGCGCAGCTGCCCGCGCAGGCGGCTCAGAGACACTGGGGACATACATAAAAAGGATGCGATGTGCTTGATGCTGACCACGTCCGCCAGCTCGGGATAGCGGCGGAGAAACCACTGGTACCGCTCCATGGCGGAGCTGATGCCGAGAAGAAGCTTCAGCTCCCGTTCCAGCTTCAGTTTCTCCAGCAGGTAAGAACTATACAGCTGCTGCAGCTCTGCGGACTGCTGGAACTGCTCCGCAAGGAGCTGGGTGGGGATGGACAAGAGCACACAGTCCGTCACCGCCTCAAAGTTGATCGGGAAGGAAGCTGTCAAGATGCTGAGACTCAGCACGGCCTCTCCAGGCCGGTAGAGGAAGCAATCCGTGATATCCCGCCCTTTTTCATCCGTCAGGTAACCCCGAATGACTCCGCTGACCAGAAACGGGATCCAGTCAGAGCAGGCGTCCGGCTTGGCGACAAGCTGCCTCTTTTTGCAGGAAAAAAGCCTTGAGGCATCTGCGAGACTGGCGGCCAGATCTGTATCCTCAAGGTGGAGGATCTCCTCCAAACAATCCTGAATATGCATCGCATCTTCCTTTCTTTCGCCGCAATTATACAAAATTACAGGGAAGATTGCATTAACACAGGTTAATTTTTCTGTCCTCAAACAGAAAAAAGTTAACATTTTGTTAAAAATTTTTTAAATGCAAGAAACGGACGACACACAAAAGGCTATCCTGGGAATCACCTGGGTGGAGAGCAGAATTTCTGTTGAAAATCTATTGACATCGTGTCAGAATACGGCTATAATGCAGATACTGACACTATGTCAATAAGGAGACCTGCAATATGAGAGCGAATGTCTATTTCACAAGGGAGATCACGCCTGAAAAAGTAGTGGAGCTGTATCGTGCCCTGGGCGTGGAGCTGCCCGGCAAGGTGGCCGTGAAGGTCCACTCCGGGGAGAAGGGCAACCAGAATTTCCTGCGTCCGGAATTCTGGTGTCCCATGGTAGAGGAGGTCCACGGCACCATCGTGGAGTGCAATACCGCCTATGGTGATGCGGCTGGCGGTGTCCGGGATCATACGGAGTCCCACCGGAAGCTGCTGCAGGAGCATGGCTGGACCAAGTACTTCGACGTGGACCTGATGGACGCCGAGGGCCCCGACGTGGTGTGGCCCATCCCCAATGGCAAGGTCCTGAAGGAGAACCACGTGGGCAAACACATCCTGCATTATGACTCCATGCTGGTGCTGGCCCACTTCAAGGGCCACCCCATGGGCGGCTACGGCGGCGCCCTGAAGCAACTGGCCATCGGCTGCGCCTCCCGGGCGGGGAAGGCGCTGATCCACTCCGCCGGGAAAACCGATGACCGCTTCAAGACCTGGGAGCAGCACGCCAGCTCCGTGGTCTTTCCAGAGGCCATGGCGGATGCTGCCTCCAGCGTGATAGAGCACTTTCGGGGCAAGATTGCCTTCATCAATGTGATGAAGAACCTGTCCGTGGACTGCGACTGCTGCGCCGTGGCCGAGGATCCCTGCATGAAGGACATCGGCATCCTGGCCTCTCTGGACCCAGTGGCCATCGACCAGGCCTGTATCGACCTGGTAATGAAATCCAATGATCCGGGCAGGGAACACTTCATGGAGCGGGTGAACAGCCGCAACGGCATCCACACCATCGAGGCCGCAGCGGAATTGGGCTTCGGCTCCCGGACGTATGATCTGACCGAACTGTAAGCATTGAAAGGAGCAACCTGCAATGAGCAAGATATTGATCGCCTATTTTTCCGCCAGCGGCGTCACGGCCCGCACGGCGAAGGAGATGGCAAAGGCCGCTGGAGCGGATCTGTATGAGATTTGTCCGGCAGAGCCCTATACCGCTGCGGACCTGAACTGGATGGACCAGAAGAGCCGCAGCACGCTGGAGATGAACGATCCAGCCTGCCGCCCCGCCATCGCGGCACCGGCGGCGGATCTGGACCAGTACGACACCGTGTTCGTCGGCTTCCCCATCTGGTGGTATGTGGAGCCCCGTATCGTGGACACGTTCCTGGAGAGATATGATTTTTCCGGCAAGACGGTGATTCCCTTCGCCACCTCCGGCGGCAGCGGGATCGAGAAGGCGGAGCGGAGCCTGAAGTCCCACTGTCCCCAGGCCAACTGGAAGAAGGGCAAGCTGCTCAACCACATGGATGCGGCCGCCTGGACCAAAAGCGTGCTGGATTCGGGGTGCTGAAGCGCCGGGGCCGCAGGACACCGGCCTTGAGCAGGCGTTCCCAATACCCGGCCCATCCGGCTGGGTGAGAGCTGTGGACGGACGCCCCGTGTTCTATTTGACACAGCGATGGGAAACCGGTATCATGTGTTTGAACAGCACTGGGACCATAGGCGCGGAATGCGTGCCGGAAACCCATGGAAACAAGAGAGGGAACTGCCATGCCGAGAGGATCAGAAGAGCTGACGAACGCGCGGAAAGCGGAGATTGTCAATGCCTGTGCCGTACTCTATGAGACCAGGAGCTTCAAGGAGATCACGCTGAAGGAGATCGGGGAGAAGACCTCTTTCACCAGAACGTCGATCTATAACTATTTCCAGACAAAAGAGGAGATCTTTCTGGCTCTGTTCCAGCGGGAGTACGAGGCATGGATCGAGGATCTGGACGCCCTGCGCTGCGGACACCGGAAGCTGTCCGTGGATGCTTTCTCCGACGAGCTGGCCCGCACACTGGAGCGGCGGGAGCGGCTGCTGAAGCTGATGGCCGTGAATCACTATGATATGGAGGCCAACAGCCGGATCGAAAATCTGGTGGCGTTCAAGAAGGCGTATGGCGGCTCCCTGCTGGCCGTGACCCACTGCCTGGAGAAGTTTTTCCCCCGGATGACGGATGAGGACGTGCAGGGATTCCTCTATGCTTTTTTCCCGTTCATGTTCGGTATTTACCCCTATACCGCAGTAACGGAGCAACAGCGTACGGCTATGGAGCTGGCGGGCGTCGGCTATGTCCGGATTTCTGTCCGGGAGCTGACGCGGTCGTTTACCGCCAAGCTGCTGCAGGGATTTCAAATGTGAGGGAGGAGGTCCGCCGGACCCGGCGTTCCGTTTCCTGTCTGAATGACAGCCCTGCGCCGGACCGGCGCGGGGCTGCTTTTCTTGGGTGGAAGCGGCGGAAGACTGTGGGGATGCCGCCTTCCCGACAGGAGCTGCCGGGAAGGGAGCTGAAATCCTGGAGGGCCGGTTGGAAGCACCCGGACGCTGCGGCCCGCTGGCCCATGCGCCCGCCTCCAATCAAGCATAGAAGGCCGCCCTTGTAGGTGCCCGGGACCGTTTCTCAAACCGGAAGGGTGCCATGATCCACCCCGGTATGTTACCGAAAAAGACTGCGGCTCCGCATTTTGGGGTTTCCATTTTGGGAAAATTGGGCTATGATGAAACAAAATGGGCCCCGATACCAGCACAGGGCAGAAAGGCGTTCCTATGGATATCAAACAGTTGTATTATTTTACGGCGGTGGCACAGGCGGGCAGCTACTCCAAGGCAGCAGAGAGTCTGGCGGTGTCGCAGCCCACGCTGTCCGTCACGGTCAAAAAACTGGAGGAGGAGCTGGGTGTTCAGCTCTTTTACGCCTTCAACCGGGAGCAGCACCTGACCGACGAGGGTCTGCGCCTGTGGACCAAGGCCAAGCAGATCCTGGACCTGTATCAGGAGACGCTGGACGATATGAAGACCACCAACAAAAACAGCTCCGGCAAATTCACCCTGGGCCTCTCTCCGCTGTTCGGCGCCTGCTTTTTCGGCGACTTGATCCCCAATTTCTCCATGGAGTATCCCAATATTGAGATCAAGATGATTGAGGACGGCGCCTACCGCATCGACCAGCGGATCGAGCGCGGCGAGGTGGATATCGCCGTCACGCTCAATTCCAAACGCCTGTCCTCCTTTGCTTACTGTCATTTTTCCACCCAGAGGAACGTGGCGCTGCTTCACAAGAGCCACCCGCTGGCGAAGGAGCCCTCCGTCACGGTCTCCCAGCTCCGGGATGACTCTTTCGCCATCTTCAATCAGGACTTCATTCTCCACGAACAGATCGTGGACGCCTGCCATGCGGCCGGTTTCCGGCCGAAATTCGCCCTGCTCAGCTCCCAGTGGGATTTCATGGTGGAGCTGGTGTCAAAAAACCATGCGGTTTCCATCCTGCCCAAGCCGGTGCTGGACAAGCATCCGGATCCCAACGTGTGCTGCGTGCCCATGAGCGACAGCATGAAATACTGGGACATCGTGCTGGCCTGGAACAAGGACAAGTATATGCCGAAAGCCTGCGCGCTGTTTCTGGATTACTGCAAGCACCATCTCCCGCCGGATGACCTTTAAGACGGGTATTGAAGCGAGCTATTATTTTTTATAATAATATTTTTTGAATAATATTATAGAATTGGAATTTTACAATAAAAATTCTATATAATTTTTGATAAATTAAATTATTGAAATTTATATATTCTTCCGCTATGATAAACATTGGAAGCACTGCCGGCCGGCGGCTTTTCTGTGTGAACCCCGGATCCGTCCAGAGTTGTAGCCTAGACCAGATCTACATTCTGATAGCGGGAGGAAGAAAGCCTTTATGTTAAGTTTGGTTGGCATTATTGTCGGCCTTGCGCTGCTGATCTTTTTGGCATTCCGTGGAAAATCCCTGCTTTGGGCCGCTCCTGTCTGCGCGCTGCTGGTGGCCTTCACCGGCGGGCTGGACATGTTTACCGCCTATACGCAGAACTACATGGAGGGTATGGTCGGCTTCGTCAAGGAGTGGTTCCCGGCGTTTATGCTGGGCGCGATTTTTGGCCAGATCATGCAGGATTCCGGCGGCGCGGTCTCTTTGACGAAAGCCGTTGTAAAGCTGGTCGGGCGGGACAAAGCGATCTTTGCCTCCGTCCTGTGCGGCGGTGTGCTGGCTTATGGCGGGATCTCAGGCTTCGTCATCATTTTCTCCATGTATCCCATTGTGCTGGGGCTGTTCAAGGAGGCTGACATTACCCGGCGCCTGATTCCGGCCACGATTATGACCGGCGCTTTTACCTTTGCCATGAGCGCGATGCCCGGCACGCCGACGATCCAGAACCTGATTCCCACAGAGTATTTCGGAACCACCGCCACGGCGGCGCCTGTGATCGGGATTGTGTGCACCATCATCATGTTCGTGGGGCCTGTCCTGTGGCTGAGCTGGCGGGCCAAGAAGTTCCGTGCCGCGGGCGAGGGGTATGACGAACCGGATGAGATGCCGGAGGAGGTGCCGGACGATAAGCTGCCCCCGGCCTGGTGCTGCTTTATCCCCTTTGTGGTCATTGTGATCCTGCTGAATGTGTTCAAGATGAACATCGTGGTGTGCCTGCTGGCGGGGATCCTGCTCTCCCTGGTGTTCCTGTTCCTGATGGGAAAGGTGCGGGGCAGTGTGTATCTGACCAATGTAGGTGAGACCTGCAACAAGGGCTGCCAGAGCGCAGTGTCCGCCATTATGAACACCGCGGCAGCGGTAGGCTTCGGCTCCGTTGTGAAGATTACCCCGGGTTTTGCGTTCCTGTCCGAGCTGGTTTTGGGAATCGGCGGCAGTCCCCTGATCGCAGAATCCATTGCCATCAATGTCCTGGCTGGTGCCACAGGCTCCGCCTCCGGCGGTCTCCAGATCGCCCTGGACGCTCTGGCGGATAACTTTATTCAGATGTCCCAGACCTCCGGCATTCCTCTGGCGGTGTTCCACCGGGTTGGCTCCATCGCCTGCGGCGGACTGAACACCATGCCCCATGACGGCGCGGTGGTCACCTATCTGTCCTACTGCAAGATTTCCCACAAGCGCGGATACTTCGATATGTTCATAGTGGCCGGCGCAATTCCCATCCTGGCCAATATCGTTGCCATCATTCTGGGTACCATCGGCATCGTCTGACGCTTCGGACGAGATCAAGATACAAGATAAATGATTGAGGAGGAAATCATGATGACTATGAAATCCGCATTGATTACCGGTGCTGCGTCCGGTATCGGCAAGGCCTGCGCCGAGCGCATGGCGCAGGAGGGGTACGGCGTCGTGGTGGCGGATGTGAATCTGCCCGCTGCGGAGGAACTGGCTGCCAAACTGGCAGCAGAGGGCCTCTCCGCCATCGCCGTCCACATGGATGTGGCCGATGAGCAGGAGGTGGAGGCTGGTTTTGACAAGATGATGGAGACCTACGGCTCCTGCGATCTGGTCATGTCCAATGCCGGTGTGCAGATCGTCCACCCCTTTGAGGAGTATCCCTTCGCGGACTGGCGGAAGATGATGGCCATTCACGCCGACGGCGCCTTCCTGGTGTCCCGGGCGGCTTACCGCCGGATGAAGGCCTCCGGCAAGGGCGGCCGGATCGTGTTCACCGGCTCCGTACAGTCCTTCGTGGGCTCCAAGCTGAAAGAGCCCTACAACTTCGCCAAGCACGGCGTGGCCGGACTGGCAAAAGCCATCGCCCGGGAGGGCGCCGAGTACGGCATCTACACCTATACCATCTGCCCCAGCTTCATCAAGACGCCGCTGGTGGAAAAGCAGATCCCCGAGCAGGCGGCTTCCCTGGGCATTACGGAGGAGGAAGTGGTGAAGAACATCATGCTGCGGGATACCGTGGACGGGGTGTTCACCACGGTGGAGGATGTAGCCAACACGCTGGTATTCCTGTCCAAGGATCAGGGCGCTCTGACGGGCCAGTCCCTGCGGCTGACCCACGGCTGGGCCATGATGTAATAGAATCATAGGAATCATAAAAGGAGGCAGCTATGGAACGAATTGCGGTTTATGGAGCGGGCACCATCGGTTCCTGCCAGGCCACGCTCATCATCGGCAACGGCCTGCCCTGCACGGTCATCGGACACTCGGAGCGGGGGCTGGAGCGGTGCCGGAAGTCCATCGAGCAGAACTGGGATGACCTGATCGCCGAGGGCCTGGCTACGGAGGGCAACAAGCAGGCCGCCATGGCCCTGGTCACCATCACCAACGACCCTGCCGCTCTGCAGGAGCACACCTTCGTCTTCGAGGCAGTGGCGGAGGGCACTGAGGAAAAGCGGGCCGTCTATGAGACCATCGAGCAGAACGCTGCGCCCAACGTGGTGATCGCCTCCTGCACGTCCTCCATCGACGCAGAGATCCTGGCGGGGCTGGTTTCCCACCCGGAGCGCCTTCTGATCGCGCATCCGTTCCAGCCGGTGCACATGCTGCCCCTGGTGGAGGTGGTGCGCCACGAAAAGACGGCGGAGGACACAGTGACCCGTACGCTGGCGCTGCTGGAGACACTGCACCGGCAGGTAGTGGTGCTGAACCGCAGTGTGCCTGGATTCCTGGTGAACCGTTTTGCCCAGGCGCTGTTCCGGGAGTCCATCTACCTCATTGAGCAGGGAGTCACCACCGCGGCGGACATTGACCGGGCGGTGAAGTACGCCGTGGGAATGCGCTATGCATCCATCGGCCTGCTGGAGTATTTCGACGCCGTGGGATACGAACTGGAGAGCGCCATTGCAAAGAACGTCTATCCGGACCTGTGCGGCACCCGGGAGCTCCAGCAGCTGGTGCTGGACGGCCTGGCCACCGGCAAGACCGGGCAGGCGGCGGGGCAGGGCCTGTACGACTGGTCTCAGAAGGACGCGGACGACTTCCGCCGCCGTAAGCAGAGCCCGTACTTTGCGGGCGTTAAAGAGTGGGCCATGCCCGATGTGAAGTGACCGCTCGCAGCTGATTCAAAAGCAGAAGGACAGGCATCCGGAATCTCCGGATGCCTGTCTTTTTGGAAAGAGGGGAGCACACTGCGGCGTGCCGGGCTCTTTGCACACATGCCGTCCTGCCTGGAACGGTTTTCCACTTTCCGGATACGGAGCCGCCTGATCCCACAGGCCGGATTCGGAGAGGAGGACAATTGTTTCCATCAAAACGAAAATATTACTGTGCTTTAATTGGTGAAAAGTAAAATTACATTACAGGAAATTCGCCCTTCTCCCATGCGGCGCGGACGGAGGCGGCCTGTTCAGTGCTGCCGCTGGCCCTCGGGCCGAACCGCCAGCAGGACCACGCCGCTCGCCAGCAGGACGAACTGGACGAAAAGAACGGCCGCCGGCAGCGTAAACGCCGGGTCCAGTGTCCCCAGGGTCAGGGGATACTGGGCGAAGAGGCGCCCGTTCCACAGCCCCAGCGATTCCGGCAGGGGGAGCGCCAGACAGACGGGAGAAACCAGCATCCAGACATAGAGCAGCCAGGGCCGGAGCATTCCCAACAGCCAGCCGCTGCCCAGTGCGAACACCAGCGGAGGGACCAGTGTGACCAGCGTGGGAAATACCAGGCCGCTCCAGCCATACCAGCCGAAATAGATCCCATAGAAGCAGGCGGCTTCTGAGATGCAGGCCAGCGCCAGCAGGGCGGTGCCGGTCAGAGCGGCGGCGCACCGGGCCAGGGCGTACCGGCGGGGCGGAAGGGGAGCCGCGTCTGTGAGCACTGCTGCCCGTCGGGCTTTTTCCGAGGTGAAGAAGGTCAGGAAAAACAGCGCCCCGATCCAGAGCAGCGGGAGCATCCGGCTCAGAAAGTCCCCGAAGCTCCAGGGGGAAAAGGGGGCGGTGTGGGACACCCCGAGGATGGTCACGCGCCGCAGCACCTGCCAGCCGTAGAACAGGAGCACCAGCACAAGCCCGGCGAAAAATTTGTTCCACAGCAGGCGCTTGCACTCATAGAGAAAAATTTTACGCAAGGTTCAGGTCCTCCTCCGTCAGCCCGCAGGCGTTTAAAAAGTCTTGGTAGGTCAGATAGGGATACATGGGATCCAGCTCCCGGTTGAACAGGCCGCGGAGGATCCGGTCCATGGCCTCCTCGCCGCCGACCAGTTGCTCCGCTTTCAAAATCTTCAGGGGCATTTCGCAGTACTGCCGCACATAGCGGAGGCTGTTGGAGATCTCCAGCCGCTCCTCTTCGGGCAGCGCCTCCAAATAGTCCGGATTGCGGACATAGAAGTTCAGGTAATAGTTGTCCACCGCCTGCTGCCACTGGTCCACATAGTGCTCCTGTGCGTAGGATGGGCCGTATCGCTCCTTGACAATACGGTAGGTGGTGTAGACCGTCAGGCCCTCTGCCGACCAGAGGCTGCTTTCATCCGACGCATCAAACATGTTTCCAAGGCCCCACCACTGATGGACCAGTTCGTGGATCATGACTTCTCCGGCTCCGCCGCCCTTGCCGGTATCGCTCAGATTGTCGGCGGTGAAGTCTGCCTCGTCCAGCAGACTGGCGCCGTTTGCGGCGTAGCCGCCGCCGGTCACCCGGCTCTGAATGAGCTTCAGGGTATCGCCGGTGCCGAAGGACAACATGCCGTAGTGCGCTGTACAGTAGTCCACCACCGACTTCACGGCCTCCGCCGCCCCGGCGGCCTCCATGACGGCCTGATGCTTGCGGCCGTAGTAGAATTCGATGTCCATGCCGCCGGCCTGGATATCCTGGCGGATGTAGTCCCCGGCATAGAGAATGCCGCCGGCGCTGTTGGAGTCATAGCGCCAGGTTTTTGTGCCGTCTGTCTGTTCTGCGACGACCTCCGCCTTGCTGGCCCCGAAGGGGATGACCGACATGGACGCGGGAAGCGTGATCTCGATGGTGGTGGGATAACCGTTTTCCCCCGGCAGTACGTTCATCAGGCGGGGAGACAATCCGGCATTTTCCAGGCATAGGTATTCAGAGCTGATCTCCGTGCCGCCCTGCATGATGGACACATTCCGGTTTTCCCGGGGAAAGCCACCGTAGTCCATAGTCAGTTCGATCTCCCGGTCCGACGGGAGGGCCACCTCCAGCATGGCCTCGTTGTACTCCTGATAGTCGCTCACAGAGAAGGGCACTTCGGCGCCGTTGACCCGCACGTTGGAGATGGTATAGCCCGGATTGACGCCGAAGGCCGCTGTCCACGCCTGCCCGGAGGTGTTCCGGAACCGGTAGGCCGCCGTGCCGGAGACCGTCCCAGCGGTGGTGTCCGGGAATACCTGGGCGCTGCGGCTGGTGCAGACCACATTCTCCGCATAGGGAACCTGGTAGAAGTCCATAACCGTCTGGTCGGGGTTGCTGTGGTCCACCAGGGGCTGGGCGGCATAGGCAAAGCCGGAACAGGCCAGAAGCGACAGGGCGATGATAGGCCGGTGGGCCCGCCGCACGCTCCGGGCCAGGGAGCCGGGCAGCCCCTTCCCGTACTGCCGGATGCAGAGATACGACACCGTCCAGATCCCCGCCAGGGCCGCCAGCCAGGTGAGCCGCATCCAGGCTACGGACCGAAAGATGCGGAAATTGGAGAAATCGTCCGACAGCGCCCACACGCAGGGGTTCAGCCAGCAGAGCTGCCAGTTGTCCGCCCAGACAGTCAGGCTCAACGCCGCAAAGGCGGCAAAGAGCACCAGGGACAGGTCCGCCCGCCGGGTATATTGATAGGCGGCAGAGGCAGCCAGAATAGACAGCGGGAGCGCCAGTCCCATGAACAGCAGGTACGCCAGGACATAGTCGCCCCCGTCAAAGATGGAGCCGATCAGCCCACAGCTGATGGGAAGCCACACCAGCATGGTGAGGACCAGCGCCAGTCCGGCTGCCGCCAGCAGGGCCGGCAGGCGTACCAGCGCCGCAGCTAGAGGAGAAACAACCGCATTGGTGAGCACCTCCACACGGCTGCGGCCGGCCCGGTCCAGCTCATATACTGTGAGCAGGCCGAAGAGAATACCGCCCGCCGCCCCTCCGGCCAGGGCCGGATTGGCCAGGTACATGGAGAGCATGGTGCTGGCAATGGCCGGCTTGTAGAGGACGAGTCCTACTGCGGGGGAGATGACGGTCAGAAGAACGATGAGCCAGGTCATGCGGCTGTGCAGAAGCCGTCCCAGCTCCAGGGGGAACAGACGCAGGAGCTTCATTGTACCGCCTCCCGTGAGATGAGATAGAGGTAGGCGTCCTCCAGAGACGGTTCCGACCGCTGGACATAGGCGGGCAGCGCGTCCGCCACTGCGCGGCATCGGACGCCCTGGCTGGTGTTGACCCGGGCGGTGATGTGCAGGCCCTGCTCCTGACCGGCTTCCCGTTCCCAGAACACGCCCACATGGCCCTCTGCCGCCTGAATCAACTGCTCCGGCGTGCCGGTGAACAGGATTTGCCCGTGGTCGATGACCACCAGCCGGTCACACACCGACTGCACGTCCTCGATAATGTGGGTGGACAGCAGTACCAGCCGGTCCTGGGCCGTGCGGGAGAACAGGTTGCGGAAGTGGATGCGCTCCTCCGGGTCCAGCCCCACCGTCGGCTCATCGAGGATCAGGAGGGGAGGGGCGCCCAGCAGGGCCTGGGCGATGCCCACCCGCTGGCGCTGTCCGCCGGACAGGCTGCGGATGCGGGCGCGGGCCTGCCCCTCCAGATTGACCGTCCGGATCACCTCGCGGACGGCTGTTCCGGAGTCCCGCAGCCCCTTCAGGGCGGCCATATAGTCCAGGAACTGGGCCACGGTGAGCTCGTTGAACAACCCGAAATCTTGGGGAAGATAGCCCAGCTGGGCCTTCAGCTGCCGCTCCGTCTTGAGAAGGGGCTGTCCGTCCACCAGAATGGAGCCGGATGTGGGGAGCAGGGCGGCCACCAGCAGCTTCATCAGAGTGGACTTGCCCGCGCCGTTTGGCCCCAGCAGGCCGATGAGGCTGGGAGACCGGAGCTCCAGACTCAGGTTCTGCAGGGCCTGTTTTCCGCTGGGGTAGGTCATGCTGACGTTTTGAATGTTGATTTCCATGTGATCGGGATCCTTTCTGCTTGGGATACGGAAAGGATACCATGGCTGTGTGGAGGGGAGTTGGAGATTATGTGTGGTTTGTGTGGAGAAGCGGACACCGGGAAATATCCTGCCAAAAAGGTTCGCCGCAGAACATTTCTGTTTTGCGGCGGACTCGTTTTCTTCCATATACATTGGCGGAGCAGTCAGGGATGCAGGGAATAGAATTTGTTCAGGCGCTCGGCCAGCGCCTTTGGGTTTTCTTCATTCACAACATGGCCGGTATGTTCGATAAGCTGTAATTCCGCGCCAGGGATGTTCTGCGACAGGTATTGGGCGGAGCGGATATTCGAACGGTCCTTTTCCCCGCAGATGATGAGGACGGGACACCGCATACCGCGCACTCTGCCGCTGAAATCCAGCTTCTTCATGGAATTGCCCAAGACAAACGTGCTCTCTTTATCAAAGGCCATGGTGTCAAAAACGGATCTGGGCAGAAAGCGGAAAATCAGGTTTTGGATACCGAACGCCGCCTTGGGAATTTTATGAGGCGTCCCGATCAGGACCAGCGTTTTTACCTTTTCGGGGAAGTCCAGCGCATAGTTCAGCGCCAGGATACCGCCCAGTGAAAGACCGCACAGATGGACCGCCCTGCCGACGTGATCACAGTATTCTGCAAACGCCCCATAGAGGCTCGGATAGCTTGCTGTTTTCCCGGCAAGCAGGGCACACAGGTCCGGACACAGCAGATCCTCTTTGCCGTCCATGCAGGAGACCGTTTCCTTCCAGCTTGCCGCCTTGTGTCCAGAACCATGAACCAGGATTTTTTTCGCCATACGCAACCTCCTCGGCCTGATCTATGCAGCTTCTCCGCTTGTACGATGTCTCAGCGTATACTTGAAACGGTCACATCTGCGGAAGAAAGTCCGGAATGGGCAGAAAACTAAAACCTTACAGTCGCTTTTACCCCTTCCTCCGTATTCTCAATGGTACACACCGCGCCGTGCCGGTCCAGGATCATTTTCACCAGATAGAGCCCCAGTCCGCTGCCGCCGGTGCTCCGGTTCCGGGAACCCTCCTCCCGGTAAAAGGCTTCAAACAGGTGGGGCAGGGCATCTCCGCTGACCCGCGCTCCGGTGTTCTCCACACTCAGGGCGGGGCGGCCCTCCAACCGGCCGCACCAAACCCGGATTTCCGCCCCCTCCGGCGAGTAGCGGGAGGCGTTGGAGAGCAGGTTGCCCACGGCCTTCCCCAGCAGGGAGGCGTCTGCGGGCACGGTAATCCCCGGGGTCAGTGCGGACACCAGCTGCTGGCCCCGCTGCTCCAGCAGCTCCCGGTCCAGAGCCAGTTGCTGCGCCATCAGGGCGGACAGGTCCACGGGCTCCTGCCGGACGGCGGCAGATCCGGACTCCATGCGGGAGATGGACAGCATCTCGCCGATCAGGCGCTCCATCCGGCCGGTTGTCTGGAGAGAGCGGAGCAGGTACTTGTCCCGGTCCTGATATACGCCGACGCCCTCCAGCATCCCGGCCAGCTGTCCCTTCAAAATGGTGACGGGCGTCTTCAGCTCGTGGGAGGCGGCGGAGAAAAAGGCCATCCGCTGTCGGTCCAGCTCCCGCTCCCGGGCCACCTCCCCCCGCAGGGCCTGGTTGGCGGTTTCCAGGTCGGTGAGGGCGGCAGACAGCCGCCGGGCCATTTTGTCCAGACTGCGGCCCAACTGGCCGATCTCGTCCCGGCGCCGCTCCCCGCACACCCACTGGAGGTCCAGCTCCGCCATCCTGCCAGCGATGCCGTTCAGCCGCACGATGGGCCGGGTGATATACCGGGAGTACCCGAACGCACACAGCAGGGAGAAGGCCAGCAGCGCCAGAGCCAGCCAGGGGGCCACCCGCCCCAGGGCCTCCACCGCCTGGTTGGCCAAGCGGAGCTGAGGGGAGACCAGCAGCTGGTAGGTCCCCTCCTGGTCGGCAAAGGTGATCTGGGTGGTGAGGATCCCCGTCTGAGTGGCGGTCACCACACCGTCGGCCCGGTCAATCTGCACCTGATAGGTGTCGGCCTCATAGGTCTGGACCGAGTTGTCCGCCCCGGACATGGTGACGGCTACCTGCCAGTCCTCCTCCGGCAGGACCAACAGGGAGCCGGTGTCCGCCTCCGCCCCGCCGGGGGCCGTCAGGGCTACCTCCGCCCCGCTCTCCCGGACAAAGGCGTCCAAGATGGGCCCCGCGTCGGCCAGATTGGTCTGTGCCAGCTGCTGGGTGAGGTCGGCTACCTGGGCCTGGAGCCGGTCGCTGATCACAGCGGTGTAGGTGATGGGGGTGGCCCAGGCAATCAGGGCGAAGGTAAGTCCCCCTGCCCCCAGCAGCAGCAGGAAGGTAAGCAGAAAAATACGCACCGTCAGGCTTTCAGCGAGTTTCCTTCGCAGCACGGTAGCCCACCCCTCTCACGGTTTCAATATAGTCCCGCCCCAGCTTGTGGCGGAGGTTTTTGATGTGGCTGTCCACCACCCGTTCATCCCCGAAGAAGTCGTAGCCCCACAGCCTGGAGAGCAGCATCTCCCGGGTGAAGACCCGCCCCGGCGCGGCCAGAAAGGTGCGCAGCAGCTCGAATTCCCGGGCCGTCAGATCCAGGGGACGGCCGTCCAGTGCAGCCTCCCTGGTGTCCAGGTCCACCACCAGATCCCGGTAATGCAGGCGGCTTTCCGCCGCTTCGCCGCTCCGGCGAAGGATCACCCGGATTTTCTCCAGCAGGACCGGCATGGAGAAGGGCTTGGTCACGTAGTCGTCGATATTCAGGCCGAAGCCCCGGAGCTGCTGCGTCTCTCCGTCCAGAGCCGTGAGCATCAGAATGGGCACCTGGGACTGGCGTCGGATCTGCGCGCAGACCCCGAAACCGTCGATTTTCGGCAGCATGATGTCCAGCAGGACCAGGTCAAAAGACTGGGCGCGGAACAGGTCCAGGGCCGCTGCGCCGTCTCCGGCCACAGCGGCCGCATAGCCCGCGTCCTGCAGATAGGCGCACAGCAGCTCCTGCAGCTCCGGCTCATCCTCCACGATCAGAATTCGTTTCATCAACAATCACCGGGAAAAAGTATAGCACAGGATTGTGAATTTATCATGGAGAATTTCATTTCCCCCTGTGTGGGGAACAGACCTCCGTTTCCAGCAGCGGCCGCCTGCTGCGTGACTGGTCCCATTGACCAGTGGGCACCGGAGCTGTGACAGGACGATTCCCAGATCCGGTTCGTGGGCTTTGACTTCTTCAGCATCCAGGTGTTCAACCCGCGTGAAAACTCCAAGGACATGATGACCATTGACAACCGACAGAAATGTGAACTCCCGGCTGAAGGCCCTCCCCGTGGACTGGAACTACACCATCCCCTTCGGCCCGCTCCACGCCCACGGGTCCGCAGTTACTGTCAAACGGTTCCTGAGCGCGGCGAGGGCGGTATTTTCCCTTTGATCCCGCTTCACGGGCTGTAACAGAAAGGTATATGCCCATAGCTTTTGAGGCTTCTCCGGAAGTCTCAATTTTTTATAATAGCCCCAGAACGGCTGCTATGCGGGAAGAGAACGATACATAATTTGATTTTTGAAAATGGGACGCGGTTCATTTCCGGGGCCAGGTGTCTGAAGAAATATCTGGCCAGCTTTTTGAGAAAAACGGATCGAATATGCTGCCGGTCGCAGACAGCAGCGGTGGGGAGCGGGACGCGGAGCACGGGACGAAGTGCCCGCCAGGTCCACCTGCCCTGCCCCAGCAGCGAGGCGGCAGGCGGCCTGCCTGTGCCGAAAGCCCGCCTCGGGGGAGTCCACCGGCTGACCCGAAAGAAAAAGAGGGCGGCATATCCGTAGGGATATGCCGCTCTCCTCTGCGCGAAGGCGCACCGGGGGAGACCGTTTCCGCCCGGTGCGCGTTTCTTATGGGATTTCCTCCGGTGCACGGAGCTATCCGGCTGCTCGGGGCGTCAGTTCTCCAGGTCCTCCTGCAGGGATTCCACCAGGGCGTCCGCCAGCTGATCCAGCTCTGCGGCCTTGTCCGCCTGAAGGGAGGAGGCCAGGGACAGCCGCTCGTTGAGCACCGTCATGTTCTTGAGTTCCTCGTCGATGAAGGCCTGCATCAGGTCTCCGGACTTGCAGGCCCAGGAGCCGTTCTCGATGATGGCGAAGGTGCGGTTCTGGAGGTTCAGGGCCTTCATGTCCTCCAGATAGCTCTTCATCACCGGGTAGATGCCCAGGTTGTAGGTAACGGAGGCCAGGACGATGTGGCTGTACTTGAAGCTCTCGGCAATCAGGTAGGACACATGGGTGTTGGACACATCGTACAGGGCCACGTCGGTGATGCCCCGTTCGCAGAGCTTGGCGGCCAGCGCCTGGGCGGCTGCCTCGGTGTTGCCGTACATGGAGGCGTAGACGATGAGCACGCCCTTGGCCTCCGGCTCATAGCGGCTCCAGGTGTCGTACTTTTCGATGAACCAGCCCAGATCCTTGCGCCACACGGGACCATGAAGGGGACAGATATACCGGATCTGGTCCAGGATGCCGCCGGCCTTGCCCAGCAGGAGCTGGATGTGGGGGCCGTACTTGCCCACGATGTTGGTGAGGTAGCGGCGGGCGTCGTCCAGCCAGTCCCGCTCGAAGTCCACCTCGTCGGCGAACAGCTTGCCGTCCAGCGCGCCGAAGGTGCCGAAGGCGTCGGCGGAAAAGAGGACGCCGTCGGTGACGTCGAGGGTCACCATGGCCTCCGGCCAGTGAACCATAGGCGCGCCCACAAAGGTGACGGTGTGCTTGCCGAAGGAGAAGGTGTCACCCTCCTTGACCTGGATGCACTCGTGACCGTCCACATGGAAGCCGAACTGGCGCATCAGCATGAAGGCCTTCTCCGTGGAGATGATCCGGACCTTGGGATAGCGCAGCAGGATCTCCTCGATGGAGGCGCCGTGGTCCGGCTCCATGTGGTTGATGACCAGATAGTCCAGAGGCGTTCCGTTCAGCAGGTATTCGAGGTTCTCCAGCAGCTGGCGGCAGGCGGACCAGTCCACCGTGTCAAACAGGACGCTCTTTTCGTCCAGCAGCAGATAGGCGTTGTAGCTGACCCCCTTGGGGATGGGGTGGATGTTCTCAAACAGAGCCAGACGGTGGTCATTGGCGCCGACCCAATAGAGATTTTCGGTAACAGTTCTCACACAATGCATGAAGAAATCCTCCTTTACTCACAGATGACAGGCCGTTACGCCTCAATGAACTGGTCCTTGGGCTCCGCGCACTCCGGGCAGACCCAGTCCTCCGGCAGCTTTTCAAACAACGTGCCGGGGGCGATGTCACCGTCCGGGTCGCCCAGCTCGGGGATGTACTCATAGCCGCAGCCGCCGCAGACGTATCGCTTGCCGATGGGCTCCGGCTTGGGGAGACGGGGCCGCTTCATCTTCACCATGGGCGGCGCGGGCTGCTTTTCGCCGGTGTCCAGAGCAGCGGTCAGCAGGGGCAGAATCTCGTTCACATCCCCAACGATGCCATAGTCGCAGTTTTTGAAGATGGGGGCGCCGGCGTTGGTGTTGATAGCCACGATGGTGGAGGCGTCCTTGATGCCCTTAAGGTGCTGCGACGCGCCGGAGATGCCGCAGGCGATGTACAGATTGCCGGTGAACTTCTGACCGGACATACCCACATAGCGGTTCAGCGGCAGATATTTGAGGGTCTCCGCCACAGGGCGGGAAGAGCCGATGGCCGCGCCGGCGGCCTTGGCCAGATCCTCAATGAGCTTCATGTTCTTCTTGCCGCCGATGCCCTTGCCGGCAGAGACCACCCGCTCCGCCTGGGCGATGGGGGTGTCCAGGGGGATGCCCACAGTGAAGTCGTGGCCGTCCTTCTTCAAATGCTCCACCAGGGCGGCCACCTGCTCGGCGGGGGAGCCGTCCCGCAGGATGACCTTCTTCCGCACACCGGTGACGGGCGCGGGCTTCTTGGGCTGGCTGGAGGAACCGCCGGAACTCTTGGGGGCCTTGCCCAGGATATGGGAGGCGATGACCACCCGCTGGATCTCGTTGGTGCCCTCGTAGATGGTGGTGATCTTGGCGTCCCGGTAGGCCCGCTCCACCTCCATACCTTTCATGAACCCGGCGCCGCCGTGGATCTGCAGGGCGTCGTTGGTGACCTCCAGGGCGATGTCGGAGGCGTACATCTTGGCCATGGCGGATTCCATGCCGTAGGGGGCGTGCTCCTCCTTCAGCTCGGCGGCGGAGTACACCAGGAACCGGGCGCAGCGGAGCTTGGTGGCCATGTCGGCGATCTTAAAGGAGATGGCCTGCTGGAAGCCGATGGGCTTGCCGAACTGGATGCGCTCCTTGGAGTAGGCCACGGCGGCGTCATAGGCCCCCTGGGCGATGCCCAGCGCCTGGGCCGCGATACCGATGCGGCCGCCGTCCAGGGTGGACATGGCGATCTTGAAGCCGTCGCCCTCCTTGCCCAGCAGGTTCTCCCTGGGCACTTCCACATTGTCAAAGATCAGCTCGGCAGTGGAGGAGGAGCGGATGCCCATTTTGTCGTAGTGGTCGCCGAAGTAGAAGCCCTTCCAGCCCTTCTCCACGATGAAGGCGCTGATGCCCCGGGTGCCGATATCCGGTGTGGTGACGGCAAAGACCACATAGGTGTCCGCCTTAGGGGCGTTGGTAATGAAGATCTTGCCGCCGTTGAGGAGGTAGTAGTCCCCCTTATCAGGACGGCGGTGGTCTCAGTGCCGCCGGCGTCGGATCCGGCGTTGGGCTCCGTCAGGCCGAAGGCGCCGATCTTCTCGCCCTTGGCCAAGGGCACCAGGTACTTGCGCTTCTGCTCCTCGGTGCCGTAGGCGAAGATGGGCCAGGAGCCTAAGGAGACATGGGCGGACAGGATGACGCCCGCGCCGCCGTCCACCCGGGCCAGCTCCTCCACGGCGATGGCGTAGCTCAGGGCATCCAGCCCGGCGCCGCCGTACTCCGCGGGGAAGGGGATGCCCATGAGGCCCATCTCGCCCAGCTTCCGGATGGCCTCGTCCGGGAACTCGTTCTGCTGGTCCAGCATGAACGCGATGGGTTTGATCTCCTCCTCCGCAAACGCACGGACTTTGGCGCGGAGTTCCTCGTGTGCCTGTGTGGTCTGAAACAGCATAGTCGTACCTCCTCTTTAATCTTGATAAAATTTATCAACTTTCAAGCAAAGAAAAACTGTCAAATCAGGGGTCCGTCAAAATCTCCTGCAGGCTGTGGGCCCGCAGCTCCTCGTCCAGCTTGTTCTGAATCTCAGCCAGCTTGCAGTGCACGGTGCAGCCGCCGTGGCAGCTGCGCCAGGGGCATTGATACGCCGGATCCATGCAGGAGCTCAGATTCCCGCGTTCTCCCATGGCCTTCATCAGGTCATAGAGGCTGGTGCCGGTCAAATCCGCCGACAGCCGGCAGCCGCCCGCCGTTCCGCGGACCACCTCCACCAGTCCGGCCTTCTCCAGCTTTTTCAGGATTTTATAGGCAAAGGCCTGGGGGAGGAGTTCATCCTGTGCGATCTGTCCCGCGGTATGCAGTTTTCCATCCAACAGTGCCCGCAGGATGCGCAGGGCGTAATCTGTCTCCCGGGTAATGACCAATGCCGCGTTCTCCTTTTATGTGTCGTATTGTTAATTGGAGAATACCAATTTGGATATTTTTTGTCAAGTATCGGATGCAACCCTATAAAAAGTTTGGCAGTGTTCCATAAAAAACCAGTCGTGATTTTGATAAAATGCCGGGGCGGACGCCCGGGGACTCACGGTGGGCCCACCCGCCGGGGGACAGCCGGATATCGGTGTCGTTGCCGGGGAACACACTGTTCTGAAAGTCCGGCGCGGGGTCTGAGGGAACCGATTTCAGCAGGACGGCGATGCCGTTGTATTCAAACGTATTTTCGTTGTATAGGGAGTGGCCGGGAGTGCCATCGGTGCAGTTGAAACGGAACCGATTGCCCGTAAAGGTGCAGCCGGATGTGTGCTCCAGGCGGAGATCGAAAAGGCGGTGTCCCAGCCGGTGAAGGTGCAGCTGCTGACCGGCTCTACGACGGCGAGGTCTTCCGCTGTGAGCTGTGGCTGCTGTCCGCCTCTTGACAGCGGCGGGCGATCTGCTATAATTCTGATAAAGTTCGCACCATGCCTGCTGACAGGGGTGATAGCTGCAGCCCCTTTCGGGCGCCGGCCGCGAGTCGCGGCCGGTTGGCTGGATTCTGGCGTATGCGCTTCGCGCAGGCGAGCCCGCTTGCGGTATTGGAGCACACCTGCGATGTGCTGGAAGATACCGCCGCGCGGTTCCCCATACAAATTTGTATCGCTCCGCAGGCATGAGAAGGGAGGAGAGCACTTGATTGTCTATCGGGAGCTCTCCTCCCTTGTGCGGGATCTGGGGATCCCCGCCGGGACGCTGTATGCCGTCAGCAATACACTGGACCGCCATTACATCCGCAGGCAGCTCCCCAAGTCCTCCGGCGGTGTGCGGGAGCTGTCGGTCCCGGACCCGCTGCTGAAGCACATCCAGCGCCAGATCCTGCGGGTGCTGCTGGTCCACATGCCTGTGTCCCCCTACGCCACGGCCTATCGATACGGCGGCAGCACCCTGTGCAATGCTGCGCCCCATGTGGGAAAGCCCTGTGTTTTGAAGCTGGACATCCGTCATTTTTTTGACAGTATCCTGTATTCCGCTGTGAAGGAAACTGCCTTTCCAGCTGAGGTTTATGCAGAGAACTTACGTATTCTGCTGGCTATGCTGTGCTACGGGTGGGATCGGCTGCCCCAGGGGGCGCCCACATCCCCCTGCATCACCAATATCCTTATGCGGGACTTTGACAACGAGGTGGGGGCCTGGTGCCGGGAGAGGCAGATCGCTTACACCCGGTACTGCGACGACATGACGTTCTCCGGCGATTTCGCCCGGGATGAGGTGCTCCGGTGCGTGGAGCCCCGGCTGCGGGCGCTGGGGTTCTATCTCAATCCCGGAAAGACAAAATGGCTCCCGGCAGACCGCCGGCAGCTTGTGACAGGTATTGTGGTCAACAAAAAGTGCAATGTCCCGTCCGAAGAGCGCCGTGCACTGCGCCAGGAGCTGCATTTCTGCCAAAAATTTGGCATCTCCGGCCACATGGCGCGAGCCGGGATCGACGGACCGGAGGACCGCTACCTGGCTCAGCTCCTGGGCCGGGTCAACTACCAGCTGCAGATCACGCCGGGAAGGCGGGAGCTGCAGGAAGCCCGGGACTGGCTGATCAAAGCACAGCCGCAATACGGCGGAGGGCGGGAGACATCTCCGGCAGAAAAACAGATATTGTGACATGGAAAAAGCGGGAACATCACGTAGATGTTCCCGCTTTTTCGGCTTTTTCCGAAGAGCTCGGGAGAATATCCCCGGCACATAAACCGCCGTCTGTAAGGTAAAATAAGGAGGATCTTTTGTTGAGGAGGTCTGCAAATGTCTGAACTTACGATTTCCAGTGAACGACTCACAGCCTTTGCTGCGCACCTGCGTGCCGAGGAGCGCAGCCCCGGTACCATCGAGAATTACCTGCGCCACATCCGGGCATTCGCCGTCTGGCTGGACGGCTCTCCGGTGACAAAGGAGACGGCGGCAGCCTGGAAAGAGCATCTGCTTACGCAGGACTATGCGCCGGCAACGGTCAATGCCATGCTGGCGGCGCTCAACGGCCTGTTTCACTTTCTGGGCTGGGACGGGTGCCGGGTAAAATTTCTGAGAGTCCAGCGCCGGCTGTTCCGGGACGCGGGCCGGGAGCTGACACGTCCGGAGTACGAACGTCTGATGGAGACGGCCCGTTCCAGAGGGCAGGAGCGGCTGGCACTGCTTATGGAGACGATCTGCGCTACCGGCATCCGTGTCTCCGAAGTGCAGTATATCACCATGGAGGCAGCAAAACGGGGCCGGACGGATATCTTTTTAAAAGGGAAAATCCGAACCATCCTCCTGCCGGAAAAACTTTGCCGGAAGCTGCTGAAATACGCGCAAAAACACAAAACCGCTTCTGGTGAGATCTTTCTCACCAGAAGCGGAAGAAGCTTGAGCCGCCGTCAGATCTGGGCGGAGATGAAACAGCTGTGCAGATACGCAGGAGTGGAGCCGGGAAAAGTATTCCCGCACAATTTTCGGCATCTCTTTGCCACGATCTTCTACCGGGCCTGTAAGGATATTGTTCGATTGGCCGATGTGCTGGGCCACAGCTCCATCGAAACCACACGCATTTATCTGACGACCTCCGGTGCGGAGCACGCACAGCAACTAAACAGGCTGGGATTGATTTTATAGGACATAATTTATATTTTGACCATATAAAAGCGAAAATAAATATCTTTACTTACTGTATAGATAGTAATATTATACCATCTGGCATTTTGAAACACAAGACCCATCCCGTCTTTTGACACACAAAAAAGAGCCGCAAAAATGAGAAAGATTGCGGCTTTTCTTTTCATACCCATCAGTGCCTGGAAGGCGCTGATGGCGTGGCACTTTTTCTTTCTCACAGTGCAAACTGTGCAGAGCCAGATATTTTATATAGTCAAAATATAAATTTTGACATAAAAATATTCTAAAGAGAAAAGGATCGAACAGACGCTGACCCGTGACACCCGGACAGCGCGCCAGACAGATACGGTGTCCAAGAAAACTCAGTAATCCACAGCGGACGAATCTGCGGGCTGCTTTCGTCTGCTGCTGGAGCATTTCCAGGAGCGGTCGCTAAATGAACCGCTTATCGTCAGTTGGGAGGAGGTGATGGGACATGCTCTGTGATTTTCCTGTTCGCAGTGTTTACAGGCGGTCTCCGGAGCGGGAGCCGCCTGTAAAGCGGCTGTGTCATTGTGCGTTCTGAACCTGAAGCGCAGGGGTTATAAAGAAGTTATAAAAGGAGGAAACGAGAAAATGAAGAGAAAGTTGCTGTCTGTTCTGATGGCGCTCTGTCTAATACTGACGTTGCTTCCTACGGCAGTGTTTGCAGAGGAACTCACACCTCCGGAAGAATCCGGAGAACAGCAGGAAGAGCAGATCAAGGAGCCTTCGACTCCTGAAAAGGAGCCAGACGATCCGGAGAAAGAGCAGGAGGGAGAAGAGGACCTTCAGCCCAGTGACGGGGATCCGGAACTGCCCGCCGGTGACGGAGAGGATGAAAGGGATCCGCAGACGCCGGAAGACGGTGTACAGGACCCCACCGGGGAGGAAATCCCTGAAAATGGCAGCACCTCTGTGCCGAATGAGGTGCCGCTTCAGGAGATCATTCTTCTGGAGGAGTCCGCCGTTACCATGGAACAGAACGGCGGGACGACGGAATATGACTCCGTCAGTGCGGCCATCGACGCTACGCAAGCGTATAACAAAGACACCAACAAAGGGCTGTACACCATTACACTGAATGAGAACTTGGCTGAAGACGTGGTGATCCCGGAAGGCCGGTATATCAAAATCGACCTGAACGGCCACACCCTGACCAATAAGGAAAGTCATACGATCTTCAACAAAAGCACCCGGATTACCATTGTGGATACCTCCGCGGAGAAGACCGGCGTGGTGGATAACATCAGCCATGGCAGGGGTGCGGTGTACAACAACATCAATGCGGCCATCACCCTGCAGGGCGGCTCTTATACCCGCTCTCAGGAGGCCAGTACCGGCAGCGACGCAAGCGGCAGCAACAGCTGGTATGTGTTGAAGAACTTCGGCACCATGACCATCAAAGACGGCGTCACGGTGAAGTTTTCTGATAGCAACTCCGGCCTCTATTCCAGCCTGATCGGCAATGGCTGGCAGAACAGCTCCGCAGCGGAGGCTGGATCCAATGGTGAGCCCCAGCCCAGCGCGGGCGGGAAGCAAGCCAAGCTGACCATCAATGGCGGCACCTTTACCGGCGGCCAGATCACAGTAAAGAATGACGATTACGGAGAGCTGACCATCACCGGCGGCAACTTCAAGCAGCCCGGCGAGAGTCGCTATGCCGTATATAATGCCAACACGGCAACGATCTCCGGCGGCACATTTACCGCCGAGAGCACGGTTGTGGGCTCTGACTACTTTGCAGGCGGGGCCAACACCGGCAAGCTGACCATTTCGAAAGGAACATTCACCAGTGAGAGCAGCGGAACCGCCATTTCCATGGGTGCCGGCGCGGATCTCACGCTCACCGGCGGTACCTTCCAGACGCAGGGCGACGGCTCTTCGTACGTAATCAGTCTGGCAGAAACAGCCACAGCAGAAATTTCCGGCGGCAGCTTCCCCGGCGCCGAGGCGGCGCGGGTTGTCAACAGTTCCGACGCCTTCAGGGATGGCTACGGCGTGGTGAAAAATCCCGACGGTTCCCTCTCTGTTGGAGTGAAAGACGAGTCCGCCGAGGCGGTCGTGATTGCCCGGGATGGGAGCAGAACCAACTACCTGACGTTGAGTGCGGCTGCGAAAGCAGCGCCTGCCGGCAGCACCGTCCAGCTGCAGAAAAGTCTCGTGCTCACCTCCGGCATCAGTACTGTAAATTATGGTGTGACCATTGATCTCAATGGCTATGATATTGACGGCACGGCAGTTACCAGCAGTGACGGCGCAGTGGCATTGAAGACGAATTACAGCAGTAAGCCGGTTGACGGCGTGGACTCCACTATGCGGCTCATCAACTCGGTTTCCGGGCAGGGCGGCACCATTCAGGCGAAGCTGCCTGTCAGCGTGAAATCCGGGAACAGTACGATTCCGCTGCCCGCCGAAATCGGCGCCGGCGTGACACTTGAGGTTCTGGAGGGCGGCACGGATGCTGTCAAGCTGGACAGCAGCGCGTATCTCCTATACAGCGAAACTGCGGCGGACTATATTGCCAACGGCGGCTTCCGGGTGAGCGTCGGCGGTGTCGACCGCATTTATGGCAGCTATGCCAATGCGGTGAGCGCTGCCGGGGACAATGCCGTCGTGACGCTGCTGCACGATTATACCGGAAGTGACAAGATCTATTCCGGCAGCCGCAGCGGCACGCTGAATCTTGCCGGCAGAACGTATACTTACACAGGCTCAGACTCGATTGTAGATGTCAATTATGAGAATGTCGGCCTCACCATCCAGAACGGCACCCTGATGGGGACAAGCCCTGAGGCAGATGGAGCTCAAGTGCTGTACAGCAACAGTTCCCTCACCCTGGAAGGCGTTACCGTCGACGTTAAGGGAGAAGATATCTACGGCATCGTCACCAACGGCACCCATGTAAAGAACGCCATCGCCCTGAAGAACAGCACCCTCAACGTGCCCAATGGGAACGGCATCTACTTCCCCAGCACCGGGACAGTGACCATCGAAAACTCCATCATCAACGCCAAGTATGTGGGTGTGCAGATGTGCGCCGGCAGTCTGGCAGTACGGGGAGCGCAGACGGCCATCATAGTAACAGGGCGGCATGAAAACAAAACTGGAGATGACGGCGTCATCGGCGACGGCGCTGCCATCTCGATTGTGGAGCGGGAGGGCTATCAGGACCTGGGCACCGTCACCATTGAGGACGGAACCTTCCAATCTGCAGAAAGTGTTGATGCGGTCAAGGCCTACGCCTTCAATAATACAAATAAGACGGAAGAAGCATGGCCCACTGCCGGCGAGGTAGTTTCTGTCTCCGGCGGCACGTTCTCCGCCGAAGTGCCGGAGGCCTTGTGCCAGGACGGCTATGTGGCGGTCAAGGGCGAGAACGGCAGCTTTGTGGTGGAGAAAGACCCCGCCAAGACCTTTGTGGCACAGATAGGCGACAGGGAGTTCACCACGATCCAGGGAGCCATTGATGCGGCCGGCTCCGGTGACACGGTTCGGATCAAACCCGGGACCTATGCCGACGATCTCACAATCAGCAAGAAGATCACGCTGCTTGGCAGCGGCGCGGACGAAGCCGGCACGATCCTGACGGGAACGGTCAGTGTTGCCGCGGATGGCGTCACACTGGATGGCATCTGGTTCCAGCAGACCTATTCTGAGCAGGACTCTAAGGACCAGGGGGCCTGCAAATTAAAAACCACGGAAACGGGAACAAATCTTACCATCCAAAACTGCATTGTTCAGCGGATGACCGGCACTGCAATTCCCTATGGCGCCATTGTTCATTACGGCGCCGCCGAAGGAACCCTGACTCTGAAAAACACGGAATTGATCGCCCCTGTTGCCGGGACCGCAGACGAAATCAACAGTGCGTCTCCTTCTGTGATCGGCGTTGCTGCTTGGGCGCAAACCGGCGAGAATATCGACGAAGCGTGGAAGCTGGTTGTAACAGACTGTACCATCCGTACCAACGGATTTGCGGTGTTTGACCGTTGGAACAACGCCACCTATACCAATACGACCTTCACCGGACTGGAAGGCGTGGAGGGACTCGATGACATCGAGGTCAAAACGTGCTATATGGCGCTCAATAATCCCCATGCAAATGATGTGACATACGATCATTGTACCTTCCGGAACATGCGCAGCTGGGGAATGCTGGTTGCAGGCGAAGAGCTCACGGTGACAGACTGCACCTTTGATGGAACAAACCAGTCCCGTGCGATCTCTGTGGCCTATGGTACAATCGACAAGTGCACGATTACGGGGAACACCTTTGATCTGAGCGGCAGCGGCAGCGGAATTATGTTCAGCGGCGCGGTGACCGAAACCTCCACAATCACAGTTGCGGACAACACATTCAAAAACTGCAGCCAGGAGGGCGGATACTGCGTCAATAATACCGGCGCTGTGGAAGGAGAGCAGGTTGCTCCGATCACGGTCACAGGATCCACCTTTATCGACTGTGCGAACAAGTATCTGAACCAGGTAAATGTGGAGGAAGCCGCAGCCTCTGATACCGCTTACGTGGTGTCCGGAAACACGGAGACGTACTACGAGACGCTGGCAGAGGCGATCTCCTCCGCGCCCGTGGGTTCGGCCGTGTATCTGCTGAAGGACATCAGTGAAACGGTCTCCGTCTCCAAGAACATCTCTATTTACACAAACGGCCATGCTTTCAGTGCGGCGAATATCCAATGTGCCGCAAACTACTATGTGCGGCAGATCTCGGGAGGGTATGAGGTTTATTATTCTGCCCCATCTACCGGCTCCGGCGGCTCTGACAGCGATCCCAGTTACGCCCCCATCCTGGATGTCGGCAGCGGCGGCAGCGTGAAGGTGAATCCCCGGACTCCCGAGGAGGGCGACAAGGTGACCATCACCCCGGATCCCGACAGCGGCTATGAGGTGGACGAGGTCATCGTCACCGACCGGAATGGCCGGGAGATCGACGTCACCGCCAATCGGGACGGCACTTACACCTTTGAGCAGCCCCGCGGCCGGGTGACCATCGAAGTCACCTTCACCCGCACCGGAGAGAGCGCCTTCTTTACCGATGTGCCGGAGACCTTCTGGGCCTACGATGAGATTGTCTGGGCCTATGACAACGGCTACGTCAACGGCACCACGGCCACGACGTTCAGCCCCAACGGCAGTATCACCCGCCAGCAGGTGTGGATGATCCTGGCGCGGCTCAGCGAAAAGTCTCCCGCCAACATGGCAGAGGCACGCACCTGGGCCATGGACAACGGCATCTCCGACGGTACCAACCCCGGTGCGGCGGTGACCCGGCAGCAGCTGGTGGCCCTGCTGTACCGCTTTGCGGAACTGCGGAATTATGCCAACGGCCAGCGGGCCGATCTGAGCGCCTATCCGGATGCCGGCAGCGTGGCGGGGTACGCAGTGGAACCCCTGCAGTGGTCCGTGGCCAACGGCATCGTGGGCGGCACCAGCGCAGGGACGCTGAACCCCGCTGGAACAGCCACCCGCGCCCAGTTCGCGGTGATCCTTTATCGCTTCTGGAATCAGGTGGCCTGAGACAAAGCAGAATAAGACAGCAGGGCGGAGAAATCCGCCCTGCTGCTTTTTTGAAAAAGAGAACCACCGGCAAAACCGATGGTTCCAAAAAGCTTTATCCATGCCGAAAAAATGTCCTCCTTTGGTAGAACAATGGAGGTCTGCCAACTGCTACAAGAACCAAAGGAGGAAATTGTGTGAATACAAGGGGACAGAAATTATAGAGGAGAGGCGTACAAAGATCATGTTCACATATTGGCAGGTATCCCGCCCAAGTACAGCGTTTCACAGATTATGGGGTGTTGAAAGGGGAAAAATAGTCTGATGATCTATGAAAGCATGCGAACATGAGATAAATATGGAAACCGGCATTTCTGGCGTAGGGGATATGACGGCGCGAAGGCGGACCACATCTTCAACGGAACAGGGGATCAAGAATCGTACTGATGGAGAAGGGGCGCACCTATATATCGGATACCGGATATAGATTGCTGTTCAAAAGGGAGCAATGCGGATACTATCTCCCTATATACAGATGGTTCCAAAACCAGCCGGAACTGCTGCCCATATTCCGCCGGAGAGGGATGAGAGGCAGGGCCTGAACCATGCGGCAAGACCGGATCGGCCGATTGCCTTTTCCGGAAGGACTCTGTGCATCTTCTGCGGCCGGGGCAACAGACTAGGGATTGGGGGAAAGATCATGCTTGTTATGCAAACTCCATCTGCGTCTCAGACAGGAAACACAGATGGAGCTGTTTCATTCGGCGGCACTACTTTTTCAGATTCCCCGTTGCCGGGTTGTCGATCAACCTGCCCTCCTCTGTAAAACGGGAGCCGTGGCAGGGGCAATCCCACGTGTGCTCCTGCGGGTTCCATTTCAACGCGCAGCCGAGATGGGGACAACGCTTGGCGGAAGGGGTCAGGAGGTTGACCACGGCCTCGAAGCCATTGACCACCAATTGGGGGCGAAGAATCGTTCTGGAGGGGGAAAACACCTCGGCATAGGGGCTCTGCTTCCCTTGGACAAGATCGCACAGGACCATGGCCGACACCATGGCGGAGGTCATTCCCCACTTGTTGAAACCGGTGGCCACATACAGGTCGGATGCGCTGGCGGAATAGGGGCCGATATAGGGAACGCCGTCCAGAGACATGCAGTCCTGGGTAGCCCAGTGGGATGTCTCTGCGGCCTTGGGATAGTGCCGCTGGGCGAAATCCCGCAGTTCCTGCCAGGCCCCGCCCTGTTTTCCGGTGCGGTGGTCTCCGCCGCCTACCAGCAGCAAATTCTTGTAGTTGCGAAAGGACATGCCCGTCTGGGCCTCGTCCACATACATGCCGTCTACATTCGGGGCGTTTTCCAGGGCAATCACATAGGAGCGGTGCTGATACAGTTTGGCAAAGAAGCTGCCGTGCTTATTCAAAAAGGGAAAGTGGGTGGCTACAATTATTTTGTTTGCCGTGACTTTTCCATAACCCGTAATTGCAGTTGTTCCGACCAGCTCCCGCACCGGCGTGTGCTCGCAGATGTGCAGGCTCTTTGAAATCGCGGCGATCCATTTCAGCGGATGAAACTGGGCCTGGTTTGGATATCGAACTGCTCCGGCCACAGGGAAGGGGAGGGGGAGGCGGTCTGTAAATTCCCCAGGAACCCCCAGTTTTTCCAGGGCATCCAGCTCCCGTTCGATTTTCCGGCGGTCATTCAGAGAGTACACATAGGCGGTCTTTTCTTCAAAGTCGCAGTCCATGCCGCGGCACAGCTCCCGGTACTTCTGAAGGGCCGCTTCATTGGCATCAAGGTACTGTTTGGCCTGGCCAGCTCCAAATTTACGGATCAGCTTGTCATAGATCAGGCCGTGCTGGGAGGTGATTTTGGCGGTGGTGTTTTTGGTGATCCCGCCGCCAATTGTCTCAGCTTCCAAGAGCAGATAGAGGACTCCGGCCTGGTGCAGCAGATATGCACATAAAACCCCCGCTATCCCCCCGCCGATAATCAATACATCGGTCTTTGCATCCTGCTCCAGATGACCAAAACCTGTATGTCCGGACGTCTGTTCCCACAATGACTCCATATACGATCCTCCAAATGCGTAATTTAGAAATAGTGTTCTCCAAATCACGGGAACAATATGTGGAGGTTCGACACGATGGCTCTGGATGGAAGGGCGAGCCAACGGCTCCGATGTACACGCTCCCCCTGTACCGACGGAAAGACCCCGCAGATTGAAAGCCGTCATTTGCGCTTCCGCCATCCGGAAATTCCAGATGCAAGGAACAGCACTCAGCCCCAGGCAGACACAGATCTGGACGGCGCATGGGAGATGCTTTTGAAAAATCCGGCCAAAACGCAGCGCAGCGGCGCAAAGGCGGCGTTGTCCTGGAGCCTCATAAAAATTCCTTCCCGAAAAATAGTCTTGTGTTTGTGCTGCCGGTCAGCTTTGCCGTGCTTCCTGCTGCTTGCGGATATGAAAGCGGAGGCAGTCCAGACGCTCCAGCTGCGGCCTGATATACTGAATCGAAAGATGGAAAGCTGTCCCGACACAATCCGCCTCCGCAGCTGTCAATTCTTTGATAACTCTGGCCGGAAGCCCGGGCAATTCCTCTCTGGAGATACAGTGGCTCTATAAAGAGCTGCTGGAAAAGGAGGGCGTTCAAAGCAAAGAGAACCGCTGTAAAGCAAAAAGACTTGTATGCAAAACAGTGCGGAATCTTCGCCAAATGCCGTCCCCCGCCATGGAAGTAGAGGCGGAACAGTGGCTCATCCGAACAACCCCGGCCAAGAGCTGCGCACACTGCGAAAGGTGGAGCGCGGGAGGTGAAGGTCCTGACACCGGATCAGTTGACAGCGTTTTTTCAGAAGGCCGGGAAAAGCGGCGTGTATGAACGCTGCTACATGGACCTGGACAACCGGCCTGCGGCGGGGAGAGCTGTTGGGATTAAAATGGACAGGCATTGACTTCCAGAGAAAAACGCTCCGTATCCAGCGGCGTATCGCCCGGCAGAACGGGGGAAACGTGAAAACAGTCTCCGGAATGATGGGCCATTACAGCGCCGGATTCACGCTGGACACCTACGCCCACGTCACCAAAGACACCCAGATGCAGGCGGTAAACACGGTCAGCGGCATCCTGACAGCAGCGAGGAACTGATAGTAATGGTAGAAGTAGCCTGAAATTTCACCGGCCTGTGGCGTGATATGGGCAGAGACGAAGCGGGGGAAGGACCGGAGAAAAACAGAGAAGCCTGTGTTCTTAGAGAACACAGGCTTCTTGCTGGTACGCCCTGAGGGATTCGAACCCCCGGCCTTCTGGTCCGTAGCCAGACGCTCTATCCAGCTGAGCTAAGGGCGCACATCCTGTCCTGCCGGACAGCTTTATTATAATAGCATGTCTGATTTCAAAATGCAAGAGTTTTTTTGGATTTTTTATGTTAATTTTCAAACCCTTGTAAACGCCGGGGTTCTGTGCTAAAGTGGAGTTAAAGTTTTCATTCGGGAAAGAGAGAAGCGGACCATGGAGAACTACGCATTCAAAAGCGTCGCGTTCGGCGGATTCGACAAGCAGGATGTGATCCACTATATTGAGCAGACTGCCAAGGAGGCCGCCGCCGTCCAGGAGAGGCTGCAGAAGGAGAACGAGGACCTGCAGACAGAGGCGGACAGCCTGCGGACCCAGGTCCGGGAGCTGCAGACGCGGCTGGAGACGGAGACCGCCCTCCGGGAGCAGGCCCAGTCCGAGCTGGAGCAGGAGCGCACAGCCCGGCAGGGGCTGGAGGCATTCAAGCCGGAGGCTGAACGGCTGGCCGCTGAGCTGGAGCGGCTCCGGCCGGAGGCGGAGGCCTACGCCCAGTTCCGGGACCGGGTGGGGGACATCGAGTGCGACGCCCACAAACGGGCCGCTGAGCTGGAGGCGTCCACCACCGCCAGGCTGCGCCGCACGGTGGAGCTGTTCCGGGCCCAGTATGTGACGCTGATGTCCTCCTTCGAGTCCACCGCCTCCCATGTGACGGCGGAGCTGCGGAAAGTTGAGGTCAACCTGTCTCAGCTGCCCCGGGCGATGGACCAGGCGGGGACAGAACTGAACGAGCTGGCCGCCCTGCTGGACCGGAGCACCAAGAAAGAGGAAAAAGAGCCGCGGGGTTGAGCCCCGCCGGATCTGAACGTTCGAATGGTGAGCCGTTCGAAAAACATGCATTGGTCAAAGCCGGATTGAGCCCGCAGATCGACCGCAAAGACTTGGGCGCACTCCGCGGATAATTGCCCCCGAAGCTGCCTAAGATAAGATGAACGGGGAGACTGCCCTGGAAAGGAACGACGCGCTATAGACGACCATCCGGGTATTCCTGCCGCCGGCAAGCGGCGGCAGGGAGGCCCTGAAGCCATCCATTTCGCATAGAGAAGCCCCATGACAGGAAAGAGGTGAAGAAGATGCCACTGGAAGTCATCGAGAACATCACACGCGTGGAGGCGGATAACCGGGAGCGCAAGGCCTCCGCAGAAGCAAAGGCGAAACAGATCGTCGCCGATGCACAGCGGGACGGTCTTGCGCTCTTGCAGCAGACGCGGGCTGCCGCTGCGGACCGGGGGCGGGAGCTGCTCCGTCAGGCGGAGGCAAGAGCTGCGGCCAGAGGAGACGAGATCGGGCAAGAAGCCCAGGCGGAGGCGGAGCGCCTGCGCCGTGAGGCGGAGAAGCGGCTGGACATGGCTGCCGATCTCATTGTCGGAAGGGTTGTGAAAGACTGACATGGCCATTGTAAAGATGAAGAGGCTCCGGGTGATCGCCATGGCAGCCTGCCGGGAAGAGCTGCTGGGGCAGCTCCAGCGGCTGGGCTGTGTGGAGATCCGGGAGCCGGAGACCGCCGGGGAGGACTGGTCCGGCCTGCTGGAGCGGGAGAGCTCCCGCCTGGCGGAGGCCAAAGGCGCCCTGGCGGAGGTGAACACCGCCCTGGCCGCCATGCGGCGGTACGGACAGGTGAAGGACGGGCTGTTTGTCAAGCGCAGGCTCGTCACAGAGAAGGAGTTTCTGGGCGGTGAACTGGAGGCGCAGGCCAAAACCGTCACCCAAGACGTGGGGGAGCGGCTGCGGACCCTTTCCGGGATCCAGACCGAGATGTCCCGCCTTCAGGCTCGCCGGGCAGGGCTGCTGCCCTGGCAGGATCTGGACCTGCCGCTGGAGGCGGAGGGAACGGAGCACGTGCTCTCCCGCCTGGGGACCTGCCCCGCGGGAACGGACGTGGGCGCCCTGCGGCTGGAGTTGGAGGCGCTGCCTGCGGAGTTGCTGGAGATCAGCGCCGACAAGCAGCAGCGATACCTGCTGCTCCTCTGCCACCGGGCGGCGGAGGAGCCGGTAATGGAGGTCCTGCGGGCCCACGGCTTCAGCGCGGCTGCTTTTCCGGGGGTCACCGGCACGGCGGCAGCGGATCTGAAGCAGACCGACCGGCAGCTGGAGGAGCTCCAGCGCAGGCGGGAGGAGGCCGAGGCGGCCATTGCGGAGAGCGCCCGGGAGCGGGACACCCTGCGGACCTACGCGGACCGGCTGACAGCGGAGACCGCTCGGGAGAGCGCGGCGGAGCGGCTGCTTACCGACGGGACCATTGTCTTCTTCGAGGGATGGGCCCCGGCGGAGCGTATGGCGGACGTGAGCGCCCTGCTGGAGCGCCTGGGCTGTGCCTGGGAGGCGGCGGATCCCGCGCCGGAGGAGTATCCGGAGGTGCCGGTGAAGCTGAAGAACAACTGTCTGACCCGGCCGCTGAACATGGTGACGGAGATGTACTCCCTGCCTGCCTATGACAATGTGGACCCCAACCCCCTCATGGCGCCGTTTTTCATCCTCTTCTACGGTGTGATGATGGCGGATATGGGATACGGACTGCTGATGATGCTGGCCTCCGTCTTTGTCCTGCGGACATACCGCCCGAAGGGAACGATGCAGCACTTCTTCGGCCTGCTGGGCCTGTGCGGCATCAGCACCTTTGTGATGGGCGCCCTGACAGGCGGTTTCTTCGGCGATTTCCTCACCCAGCTGGCCCAGCTGATCCACCCGGAGAGCACGTTCGCCCTGCCAGCCCTGTTCACGCCGCTGGACGACACGCTGATGATTCTGGTGGGCGCCATGTGCCTGGGCTTTGTCCAGATCCTCACCGGCATGGTGATCAGCGTGGTAGGGAAACTGAAGCGCGGACAGTTCCTGGACGCGTTCTGGGAGGAGATCACCTGGTGGGTGGTCTTCGCCGGAATCGCGCTGGCAGTGCTGGGGGTGACGAACCTGGTGCTGTATGCGGGCATCGTGCTGGTGGTGGCCGGGCCTGTCATCAACGGAAAGGGATTCGGGAAGATCACCGGGATCTTCGGCTCCCTGTACAACCACGTGACCGGCTATTTCGGGGACATCCTGTCCTACTCCCGGCTGATGGCCCTGATGCTGTCCGGCAGCGTCATCGCTCAGGTGTTCAACACCTTGGGCGCCATCCCCGGCAACGTGGTGGTGTTCTTCATCGTCTCCATGGCGGGAAACGCCCTGAACTTCGCGCTGAATCTGCTGGGCTGCTACGTCCATGACCTGCGGCTCCAGTGCCTGGAGTTCTTTAAAAACTTCTATCAGGACGGCGGAAAGCCCTTCCGCCCCCTGGCGGTGGATACAAAATACGTGGATATTCAAAAAGACTGAGGAGGAATCGAGATATGGAGTTCTTTGAGGCATTCGGCGGTTTGGCATTGGGTCTGCTGGGCGCTGGTCTGGCAGCGGTCCTCTCGGGCATCGGGTCGGCCAAAGGCACCGGCATCGCAGGCGAGGCGGGCACGGGGCTTCTGTGCCAGGATCCCAGCAAGTTCGGCAAGGTGATGATCCTCCAGGTGATCCCCGGCACCCAGGGTCTGTACGGCCTGGTGGTGTGGTTTTTCGCGGTGTTCCGCATGGGGCTGCTGGACGGCACCGCCTTTGATATGACCGTGCAGGAGGGGCTGCGGTATTTCGTGGCCTGCCTGCCCATGGCGTTGGGCGGCCTGTTCTCTGCCATCGCCCAGGGCCGCGTGGCCGCCGGGTCCATCAACCTGCTGGCCAAGAAGCCCGACGACTGGTCCAAGGGCATGGTGCTGTGCATCACGGTGGAGTTCTACGCGATCCTGTCCCTGCTGGCCTCCATGCTCATGATTATCAACATCAGCGGCTGACCCTGGAGAAAGGGGACAGAGTATGAACGGTATCGACAAGATCACACAGCGGATCGGCGCGGACACCCAGGCGGAGATCGACCGCATCCTGGCGGACGCCGCCGCCCAGGCGGAGGCCGCGGCCGACAAGTTCCGCACCCAGGCGGAGGCCGAGGACCGGGACCTGCTGGCAAAGAGCGAGAGGACCGCGGCGGAGCGGGAGGAGCGCCTTGTCAGCGCCGCCCAGATGGAGGCCCGGAAGACGCTTCTGACCGCCAAGCAGGAGATGGTGGAACGGGCTTACCAGCGGGCGCTGGAAAAGCTCCGTTCCCTGCCGCAGGAACAGTATGTGGAGCTGCTGGCGGCGCTGCTGGTGCGGGCGTCCTCCACCGGACGGGAGGAGGTTGTCTTCTCCACGGAGGATCGGGAGGGCGCCGGCAAGGCGGCTGTGGCCCGGGCCAACGAGCTGCTGGCCAAGGAGGCCGCGCCGGAGCTGCCCCTCGGGGACGGCGTGGTAGCCAATCTTCTGAACAAGGTGGCCGCCGGCGTCAGCGCCTTCGCGCAGGGCACGGCCATGCTGGCCGTGTCGGAGGAGACCCGCGACATCTCGGGCGGCTTCATCCTGAAGGATGGGCGCATCGAGGTCAACTGCACCTTTGACGCCCTGGTGCGCGCGGAGCGGGAGCAGACCGCCGGCGAGGTGGCGAAGCTGCTGTTCCCGGAGGCGTGAGGAAGGAGGCGTCGGTTTGGCAAAGACCATCAAGGACACCGATTACCTGGTGATCTCCGCCCGGGTGAAGGCCCTGGAGACAGGGCTTCTGACGGCGGAGCGGATGGAGCAGATCCTGGATGCCAAAAGCGGCGAGGACGCGGGGAAGCTCTTGCAGGAGTGGGGGTATCCCCAGCTGGATCCCCGGCGGCCGGAGGCCATGGACGCGGCATTGTCCGCCGTGCGGGAGGCCACCTTGGCCGACTTGGCGGAGGGAACGCCGGACGCCCGGTATATCGATCTCTTCAAAGTGAAATACGACTATCATAATGTGAAGGCCCTGCTGAAGGCGGAGGCTGTGGGCACCGCCCCGGACCGTATGCTGATGGACATGGGCCGGGTAAGCACCGCCGAACTGGCAGAGGCGGTCCGATCCCGGGAGCTGGATGGCTTGCCGGAGACGCTGGCCGCGGCCGTGGTGGAGGCCCGGGAGGTGCTGGACACCACCCGAGATCCCCAGCTCAGCGACATCGTGCTGGACCGGTGGTGCTACCGGGATATGGCGGCCCTGGCAGAGGAGACCGGCAGCGCGTTCCTCCGGGGCTATGTGGCGGTGCAGGTTGACGCAGTGAACCTGCGGACGGCGGTGCGGACGCTGCGCATGGGAAAGGGGGCGGACTTCCTCCTGGGCGCGCTGCTGGAGGGGGGAGACCTCGCTCCGGATGCGGTGGCAAAGGCCGCCTCCAGCGGGGCCGCGGGCCTGCGGGAGCTCTACGGCGCCACCCGCTTCCGCGACGCCGCGGAGGCAGGGGCAGAGGCCCTGAAGGGCGGCCCCCTGACGGCGTTTGAAAAGCTCTGTGACGACGCGGTGGGGGACTATCTGGCGGGCGCTCAGTCCGTGCCTTTCGGCGAGGCCCCTCTGGTAAGCTATCTGGCCGCACGGGAGACGGAGTACACGAACCTGCGGATCCTGCTGATGGGCCGCGCCGCCGGCATCGACCCGGCGGTGATCCGCACCCGCCTGCGGGCAAGCTATGTGTAAGGAGGCGGCGCCATGGCCACAACGTATCGGATCGCCGTGATCGGCAGCTGGGAGTCCGTCATGGGCTTTCGGGCCCTGGGACTGGAGACGTATCCCGTCACCGCCCCCGAGGAGGCCCGGGAGACCATCCGGGAGCTGGCAAAGAGCGGCGACTGCGGCATCATCTATCTGACGGAGCAGCTGGCAAAGGACCTGCCGGACGTGCTGGACCGGTATAAGGACGAGCTGCGGCCCGCCATCATCCTGATCCCCGGCCGGGAGGGCTCTCTCGGCATCGGTATGAACAACATCCAGCAGTCCATTCAGAGAGCGGTGGGCGCGGATATCCTCTGAGGAGAACAGGCTGACGCCGCGGTGGCATTGCGATTTTCGACCCTGTTTGGGCCGCAATCGCGCCTCGTGTGCACACCGTCGGGTCAAGCCGGTCAGCAGGTGTTGCCGCACCTGCCGACCGGGGTCCTTCCTCGAAACAGCCTCGCTTTTTCCGCCTCTGGCGGCGTTTCGGCTGTTTTCCCTGAGACGTGCCGGCGGGCGAACCCGCCTGCGCTGAATTCCCGCGCCGGTCTGCACCCAAGGGGATTTCCGCGCCGCTTCCAGCGGCTTGGGCGCGGACTGGTGGACGCCGCCCCAGGTGGCTGAGTCGGGGATTGTTCACCGCATACACGCTGCGGCGGACATGATGAATATTTTTCTTTTGCCTTACGGTGGGAGAACTGGAAAAACCGCGGGTTTTTCCGGGCACTATTTCTTGGCTCCGGCGGTTCGCGCCGGAGGTCCTTCCGGCGAAACTGGTGTGAAAGAAGGTTGAGCGAGTTTGAGCGGTAAGATTGTGAAGGTATCCGGACCGCTGGTGGTGGCCACGGGCCTGGCGGACGCCAATATGTCCGACGTGGTCCGCGTCGGCCCCCAGCGGCTGATCGGCGAGATTTTGACGATGAAGGGGGACTCCGCCTCCATCCAGGTGTACGAGGAGACCTCCGGCCTGGGACCGGGGGCGGAGGTGGTCACCACCGGCGCTCCCATGAGCGTGGAGCTGGGCCCCGGCATGATCGAAGGCATCTATGACGGTATCCAGCGGCCACTGGAGAAGATCGTGGAGAAGGTGGGTGCCAACATCACCCGGGGCGTGGAGGTCCCCGCCCTGGACCGGGAGAAGAAGTGGGACTTCACCGCCGTGGTCACCCCCGGCACAAAGGTGGAGGGCGGCGACGTGATTGGCACCGTGCCGGAGACGCCGGTGGTGCTCCACAAGATCATGGTGCCCCCCAACATGAGCGGCACCATTACGGACATCAGGAGCGGCTCCTTCACCGTGGAGGAGACTGTGGCCACCCTGCGCACCGACAAGGGGGAGGACGTGCCCCTGACCATGGTGCAGAAGTGGCCGGTCCGGATCGGGCGGCCCTACAAGCACAAATATCCCCCCCAAGCGGCCGCTGTGCTCCGGCCAGCGGGTCATTGACACCCTGTTCCCCATTGCCAAGGGCGGCACCGCCGCCGTGCCCGGGCCCTTCGGCTCCGGCAAGACGGTGGTGCAGCACCAGCTGGCCAAGTGGGCGGATGTGGACATCGTGGTCTACATCGGCTGCGGCGAGCGGGGCAACGAGATGACCGACGTGCTCCGGGAGTTCCCCGAGCTGAAGGACCCCCGCACCGGCGAGTCCCTGATGAAGCGGACGGTGCTGATCGCCAACACCTCCGACATGCCCGTGGCCGCCCGTGAGGCGTCGGTCTACACGGGCATCACCATCGCGGAGTACTTCCGGGACATGGGCTACGACGTGGCGGTCATCGCTGACTCCACCTCCCGCTGGGCGGAGGCCCTGCGCGAGATGTCCGGCCGGCTGGAGGAGATGCCCGGCGAGGAGGGCTACCCCGCGTACCTTGCCTCCCGCCTGGCCCAGTTCTACGAGCGGGCCGGCAGCGTGGCCTGCATCGGCTCCGATGACCGCCGGGGCAGCCTCACCGCCGTGGGCGCCGTGTCGCCGCCCGGCGGCGACCTGTCCGAGCCCGTGGCGCAGGCCACCATGCGGATTGTCAAGGTCTTCTGGGCCCTGGATTCGTCCCTGGCCTACAAGCGCCATTTCCCGGCCATCAACTGGCTGAACTCCTACTCCCTGTATCTGGACTCCCTGAAGCCCTGGTTCGACGAGAACCTGGGACCGGAGTTCCTGGAGGACCGGGCCAGCGCCATGAGCATCCTCCAGAGTGAGGCCAGCCTGAACGAGATCGTCCAGTTGGTGGGCAAGGACGCCCTGTCCCCGGCGGACCAGCTGACGCTGGAGGTGGCGCGGATGGTGCGGGAGGACTTCCTGCAGCAGAACGCCTTTGCGGATGTGGACAGCTTCTCCAGCTACGACCGGCAGGAAAAGCTGCTGGCCATGGTCCTGCGGTACGACCGGCTGTGCCGGGAGGCCATCTCCAAGGGCGCGCCGGTGGCGAAGCTCTTCGCCGTTCCGTCCCGTGAGAAGATCGGCCGGGCCAAGAGCGTGCCGGCTGAGGAGTACCAGCAGGTCTACCAGCAGATCTCCGCGGAGATGGAGCAGGAGATCACCGCCATTGCGGAGGAAGGAGGAGAGGACGCATGATCCGGGAATACAGAACGGTAGAGGAGATCGCCAGTCCTCTGATGATCGTCCGCATGGTGGACGGCGTCACCTATGACGAGCTGGTGGAGGTGGAGCTCCACGACGGCTCCGTCCGCCGGGGCCAGGTGCTGGAGGTCAACGGCGACACCGCGGTGGTGCAGCTGTTCGAGTCCGCCGCCGGCATCAACCTGGCGGACGCCAAGGTCCGCTTCCTGGGCCATCCGCTGCAGCTGGGCGTGTCCGCCGATATGCTGGGCCGGGTGTTCAACGGCATGGGCAAGCCCATCGACGGCGGCCCGGAGATTCTGGCCGAGGAGTACCGGGACATCAACGGCCTGCCCATGAACCCCGCCGCCCGGGACTACCCCAACGAGTTCATCCAGACCGGCGTCAGCACCATCGACGGCCTGAACACCCTGGTGCGCGGCCAGAAGCTGCCCATCTTCTCCGGCTCCGGTCTGCCCCACGCCAATCTGGCGGCCCAGATCGCCCGGCAGGCCAAGGTGATCGGAGATGACACCTCCAAGTTTGCCGTGGTGTTCGCCGCCATCGGCATCACCTTTGAGGAGTCGGAGTTCTTCGTCAGCGAGTTCAAGCGCACCGGCGCCATCGACCGGACGGTCATGTTTTCGAACCTGGCCAACGACCCGGCGGTGGAGCGCATCGCCACCCCCCGGATGGCCCTGACCGCCGCGGAGTATCTGGCCTTTGAGAAGGATATGCACGTGCTGGTCATCATGACTGACATCACCAACTACGCCGAAGCATTGCGGGAGGTCTCCGCCGCCAAGAAGGAGGTCCCCGGCCGCCGCGGCTTCCCCGGGTATCTGTACACGAACCTGGCCACCATCTACGAGCGGGCTGGCCGCCAGCTGGGGAAGAAGGGCTCCATCACGCTGATCCCCATTCTGACCATGCCGGAGGATGACAAGACCCACCCGATCCCCGACCTGACGGGCTATATCACCGAGGGGCAGATCATCCTCAGCCGGGAGCTGTACCGCAAGGGCATCCACCCGCCGGTGGACGTGCTGCCGTCTCTGAGCCGTCTGAAGGACAAGGGCATCGGCGAGGGCAAGACCCGGGAAGACCACTCCGGCACCATGAACCAGCTGTTCGCGGCCTACTCCACCGGCAAGGACAACAAGGAATTGATGTCCATTCTGGGCGAGGCGGCTCTGACGCCCACGGACCTGCTGTACGCCAAATTTGCCGACGAGTTTGAGAAGCGGTATGTGAACCAGGGCTATGAGGAGAACCGTTCCATCCAGGAGACGCTGGACCTGGGCTGGGAGCTGCTGAGTATCCTGCCCAAGAGCGAGCTGAAGCGGATCAAGCCGGAGTATATCGAAAAGTACTGGCCCAAGAAGGAGCTGTGAGCCCCTTCCGGGGACCCCGGGATTTTGGCGGCCGCCCTCTCTTGGCTGCGGCCCATGATGAGGATTTGCCACGCGTCTGCTGCGGCGCGGAGGCGCCGGGCCGCTAACCGCGGGCTCCCAGGCCAGGATGGAAAGAAGGCGATTGACAGATGCCCAATATCACGGTCAACCCCACCCGGATGGAGCTCACCCGCCTGAAGGGCAAGCTCCGCACTGCCCAGCGGGGCCACAAGCTGCTGAAAGACAAGCGCGACGAGCTGATGAAGCAGTTTCTGGACACGGTGCGGGAGGTCCGCGCTCTGCGGCAGGAGGTGGAGGAGGAGCTGATGACAGTCCACGGCGCCTTCACCGTGGCCTCCGCGCTCATGAGTTCCCAGGCGCTGGAACAGGCGCTGCTGGACCCCAAGCAGAGTGTGAAGCTGACGCAGACCACCAAAAATATCATGTCGGTCAACGTGCCGGTGTATGATTTCCAGACGCAGACCCGGTCTGACGCGGACATCTACCCTTACGGGTTCGCGGCCACCTCCGGCGAGCTGGACACGGCCGTGGACGCCCTGGGAAAGGTGTTCCGGAAGATGCTGAAGCTGGCGGAAGTGGAGAAATCCGCCCAGTTGATGGCGGAGGAGATCGAAAAGACCCGCCGCCGGGTGAACGCTCTGGAGTACGTGGTGATCCCCAACACCCAGGACGCCATCCGGTATATCACCATGAAGCTGGACGAGAACGACCGGGCCACCACCACCCGTTTGATGAAGGTGAAGGATATGCTGCTGCAGCAGTCCATCGAGGAACAGCGGCAGCGGGACGCGGAAGTGCTGGAGCGGTTCCGGGAGGCTTGACGAAATACGCAAAGCGGTGTAGGATAATAACGCTACACCGCTTTGCTGCGTTTAACGCGTTAGAAAGGAAGAAAAGCAACTATGCATTGCGTGACAAACATCCACGAGGACCTGTACTGGCTGGGAGGCTCTGACCGGCAGCTGGCGAAGTTTGAGAATGTGTTTCCCATTCCCCGGGGCGTCAGCTATAACGCCTATCTGGTGCTGGATGAGAAGACCGTCCTGCTGGACACGGTGGACAAGGCCGTGGGGGAGCGGTTCTTCGAGAACCTGGAGTTTGCCCTGGCCGGCCGGCCCCTGGACTATGTGGTGGTGAATCACATGGAGCCGGACCACTGCGCCACCCTGGGCGAGCTGCTGCGCCGCTGGCCGGGCGCCCAGGTGGTGGCCAACGCCAAGACTGTCCCCATGGTCAGCCAGTTTTTTGACTGTGATATCTCCAACCGGGCTGTGGTGGTGAAGGAGGGGGATACCCTCTGCACCGGCCGCCACACCTTCACCTTCCTGATGGCCCCCATGGTCCACTGGCCGGAGGTGATGGTGACCTATGACGCCGCCGACAAGGTGCTGTTCTCCGCCGACGCCTTCGGCACCTTCGGCGCCCTGAACGGCAACATCTTTGCCGATCAGGTGGACTTTGAGCGGGACTGGCTGGACGATGCCCGCCGCTACTACACCAACATCGTGGGCAAGTACGGTGCCCAGGTCCAGTCCCTGCTGAAGCGGGCCGCCGGGATGGAGATCCAGATGATCTGTCCCCCTCCACGGTCCCATCTGGCGGGAGAATCTGGAGTGGTTCCTGGAGAAATACCAGCGCTGGAGCACCTACACCCCCGAAGATCGGGGCGTGGCCATCTTCTGCGGCTCCATCTACGGCCACACGGAGAACGCCGCGGAGATCCTGGCCGCCCGCTTGGCAGAGAGGGGCGTAAAGAACATCTCCCTGTACGACGTGTCCCATACGGACGTGTCCTACCTTGTCAGCGAGGCCTTCCGGTGCAGCCATCTGGTGCTGGCTTCCGCTACATATAACGGGGAGATCTACACCCCTATGGAGAACTTCCTGCGGGATCTGGCCTGCCACGGTCTCCGGGGCCGTTCCGTGGCCCTGATCGAGAACGGCACCTGGGCCGCCCGCTCCGGGATGCTGATGACCAAGCTCCTGGAGGAGATGAAAGAGATGCGGGTGATGGAGGGGACCGTGACGCTGAAGTCCTCTGTCAAGGAGGCCCAGCGCCGGGGGCTGGAGTCCTTGGCGGACGCCATTGCCGACGAGCTGCTCCATTGAGAGGATGAGAAAATACCCCTGCCGGAGTTCCGGTGGGGGCATTTTCCGTTTCAAAGGCCCGAAAGGAGCGGAAAAAACCGCCCGCCGTGATCTGCGGCGGGCGGCTTTTCTGTATGGTAAATTTACTTTACAACAGTGTGATACCAGCATCTTCACATGTTTTCATGGTGTCAGCATCCCACAGGCTCACCTGAACCTCGCCAATATGGCAGGTGCCGATCAGCAACATGCACAGCCGGGACTGGCCAATGCCGCCGCCGATGGACTGGGGCAGCTGACCGTTCAGCAGCATCTTGTGGAAGGGCAGCTCCCGGCGCTGGTTGCAGTTCGCAGCAGTCAGCTGGCGGTCCAGAGCCGCGGCGTCCACCCGGATGCCCATGGAGGACAGCTCGAAGCTCCGCTCCAGAATGGGGTTCCACATGAGGATATCGCCGTTCAGCTCCCAATCGTCGTAGTCGGGAGCGCGGCCGTCATGGCGCTTGCCGGAGGCTAGGGTCTTGCCGATCTGCATCAGAAACACGGTGTGATGCTTGCGGCAGATCTCCACCTCCCGCTCGTTGGGCGTCAGGTCGGGATAGCGGTCCTCCAGCTCCTGGGTGGTGATGAAGTACACGTCCCGGTCCGGCTTGAAGGTCAGGGCAGGGAAGGCGTTGCGCAGGGCAGCGGAGGTGTCGCAGATGGCGCCCACGATGTCGCGCACCGTCTCCTTCAGGTACAGCACGTTCCGGTCTTTGGGAGAGATATGCTTCTCCCAGTCCCACTGGTCCACATAGATGGAGTGGAGGTTGTCCACCTCCTCGTCCCGCCGGATGGCGTTCATGTTGGTGTAGAGGCCCGTTCCCTCGGGGAACTCGTACCGCTTCAGGGCCAGGCGCTTCCATTTGGCCAGGGAGTGGACCACCTGGCCGTCGGTGCCCACATCGGGGATGTCAAAGGAGACAGGGCGCTCCACGCCGTTCAGGTCATCGTTCAGGCCGGTGCGGCCGTCCACGAACAGGGGGGCGGAGACCCGGTGCAGGTTCAGGCGCACACAAAGGCTGTGCTGAAACTCCTGGTGGATCAGCTCGATGGCCCGCTGGAGCTCGTTGTTGCTGAGGGGCATCCGGTAGCCGGAGGGGATGGTGGTTTTACTCATAGTCGGAAATGCATCCTTTCTGTGGATTGTGATTCAGAGGAACAGCCCCGCGGCGAGGGGCGTCACGTAGGCCTCCGTCAGCGCCGCCAGGATCAGCAGCGGCAGCAGAAGGAAGACCAGCAGCCGGGCCGCCAGCCCCAGGCACGCGCCCAGAGGAAGGGCGGCCGGATCGCGGCGGCAGCGGCGGGTCAGGTGCCCGCAGATGTACAGCCCCATGGAAAAGGCCAGGATCAAGGCGGGCAGCTCGAAAATCCCGTGGGGCAGCAGGCTGGCGGCATACAGCAGCATGGTGGTGTCCGTGGCGGCATAGCAGGCGGCGAGGCCGCCCAGCAGCACCGCGTTCACGCCCAGCGCCAGGGCCGGGAGACGCACAAAGGGGATCAGCCCATAGAGCATGGTGACGGCACAGGCCCGCAGATTGTTGGCCAGCAGCAGAAGCGGGGAGAGGTTCCCGGCCCCGTCCGTCAGGTCCATGCCCTGGAACAGGTGCTGGAGATAGGCGGAAAAGCCGAGCCGCAGCTCCGGCACCGCCAGACACACGCCGAAGGCCAGGAAGACCAGCAGGAAAAAGGCGATGGCGGCGCGCCGGACCTCGGCCTCATATCCGTTCCGCCAGGCCCGGAGCACCGGGGCGAACTGGGCCGCCAGAAACCGCCTCATGCCCGGAGCTTGTCCAGGCCCAGCCGCAGGCGGCGCAGGGTCTCATCCTTACCAAGGATGTGGCAGATTTCCACGGCGCCGCCGGGGGTCACCAGCTTGCCGGCCGCGGCGATCCGCACCGGCCACATGAGGGTGGCGTTCTTCACGCCCAGGTGTTCCGCCAGGGCGATCAGGGTGTCGTGGACTGCGTCCGCCGTCCAGTCGCCGATACCCTCCAGGGCGGGGATGGCGGCCTCCAGCATGGCCTGGGAGACCTCGGGATTCGTCTTGGATTTCTTGTTGGTGAAGCACTCCACGCCGTAGTCCGGCAGCTGGTCGAAGAAATCCACCTTCTCCGGGATCTCGGTCAGCTTCTCACAGCGGGCCTGGAGCAGGGCGGCCACGGCGGACACATCAATGGCGGGGTTCTTCACGGCCTCACGGATATAGGGCTCCGCCGCTTTGGCGAAGTCCTCCGGCGCCATGGCGCGGAGATACGTGGCGTTGAAGTACGTGAGCTTGTCGATGTCAAAAATGGCGGGGGACTTGGAGATACCGGCGATATCGAAGGCCTCCACCAGCTCGCTGAGGGAGAAGATCTCCTGCTCGCTGCGCTCGCCCTTGGGGGCCCAGCCCAGCAGAGCCACATAGTTCAAAATGGCCTCCGTCAGATAGCCCTGGGCCTTCAGGTCCTCGTAGGAGGGGTCCCCGTGGCGCTTGGACATCTTGTTGTGCTGGTCCCGCATAACGGGGGAGCAGTGGACGTAGGTGGGGATGTCCCAGCCGAAGGCCTCGTACAGCAGATTGTACTTGGGGGCGGAGCTGAGGTACTCGCTTCCCCGTACCACGTGGGTGATGCCCATCAGGTGGTCGTCCACCACATTGGCGAAGTTGTAGGTGGGCAGGCCGTCCCGCTTCAGCAGCACCTGGTCGTCCAGGGTCTTGTTCTCCACGGTGATGTCGCCGAAGGACACGTCGTGGAAGGTGGTGGTGCCCTCGTGGGGGATCCGCTGGCGGATCACATAGGGCTCGCCGGCCTCCACACGCTGTCGGGCCTCCTCCGGGGACAGATCCCGGCAGGGATCGTCGGCGCGGTCAAAGTCACCGGCGTCCTCCTCGGATGCGGCCTTCTCGCAGAAGCAGTAGTAGGCGGCGCCCTTTTCCACCAGCAGGTGGGCGTAGGGCTGATACAGGTCCCGGCGCTCCGACTGGATATAGGGGCCCACGGGGCCGCCTACGTCGGGGCCCTCGTCATGGGTCAGGCCGCACTCCGCCATGGTGCGGTAAATTACGTCCGTGGCGCCCTCCACCAGGCGGCCCTGGTCGGTGTCCTCGATCCGCAGGATGAACGTGCCGCCGGCGTGCCGGGCGATGAGCCAGGTGTACAGGGCCGTCCGCAGATTGCCCACGTGCATATAGCCGGTGGGAGAGGGGGGCGAACCGGGTACGGACCTTCCCCTTGGGGATGCGGGCCTCCATCTCCTGGAAAAAGCTCTGATCCAATGCCATGCAAATACCTCCATATCGGGTAAATTACAAAAAATAACAACGTACATTATCCCCTGAAACCCTTGGAATGTCAAGGGCTGATTGTGTCCGGCGGCACACGGGCGCCGGACGCGGGGGGCAGGGTGGGGGCGGTATACATCCGCTCCGGGAGATGGTCGTCCCCGGTGACCATGGTCAGAAACGTCCAGCCGTACCGCTCGTAAAAGGCGGTGTGGTCCGTCACCAGGTAGAGCCGGGGGATCCCCATGGCGCCCAGGTCCCGCCGGATGAAGTCCAGCAGGCGCCCGGCGGTCCCGCGGCCCCGCCAGGGGGGCTCCACAAACAGGGCGCAGAGATTGGGCGTCAGGTCCTTCCGGTCGTGGAAGTCGTTTGCGATGACGCCGGCCCCGGCCAGCAGGCGCCCGCCGTCCCGGACCACGTACCACTGGGGAACCGGCGCCTTCCGGCGGAGGCACTGCTCCATGCTCTCCCGGTAGGACTCCGCCGGGATTCCCCAGCGGCGGCTGAACCAGACGGCGGCCGCGTCCGCCAGGACGGGCGCGTCCCGCAGGGGGAGAATGGGCTGTTCCATACGGCTCCTTTCTGAGACTGCGAATATACAGCAAAAAATCCCGAACCGGGTGGTTCGGGATTTCGTTTGTCCATGTCAGACCGCTCTGGTGACCTTGCCGGAACGCATACACCGGGTACAAACATACACATGGCGGGGAGAGCCGTCGACAATTGCCTTCACACGCTTCACATTGGGCTTCCACATCCGATTGGAACGCCGATGAGAGTGAGAGACCTTGATGCCGAACGTAACGCCCTTATCGCAGAACTCGCACTTAGCCATCCGTTGCACCTCCTTGCTGTTGCGTACTTCCATGCCATCTGCAGGCACAACTGGTATCATAACAGAAAAGTTTTGAAAATGCAAGTAAAATTTTCAAAAAAACACAAGCTTTTTTCAACTGTACGCCAAGGGGGCGTCAGCGCACCGCCGCTTCCCCGGCAAATACCGCCGCAACGCCGAGGATCAGGCTTGCCGCCGCATAGAGCAGGGCCGCCGCCGTGCGCCCGCTTTGCAGAAGATCTCCGGTTTCCAGGGCAAAAGAGGAGAAGGTGGTGAAGCCCCCGCACACCCCTGCCTTCAGGAAGAGCACCAGCCTGGGGTCGGGGGCGGCCCGCTTCAGGGCCAGCGCCGTGACGGCGCCGATGAGAAAGGAGCCGATCAGGTTGATGGCAAGCGTCCGGACGGGAAAGCCCCAGTCCCTTCCCAGTGGAATCTGCCCAGCCAGATAACGGCACACGGACCCCAGGAATCCCCCAAGCCCCACGGCAATACAGTTCAGCATGGACGCCACGCTCCTTTTCATGTCATCTGTGGAAATACCACCGGCCGCACCTATGGTAACACAACCGGCGGCCGGAGGCAAGAGCCCGCCCCGCTCCGACAGACCGGCCGGATTCGGCCGCGGGCACAGGGCCCGACCGGGAAACCGGCGGCTGGGTGTTGCGCAAGCGGTGAGATTCATATATAATAGAGTTACTTCCGCACACCGGAGCGCGGGTGCGGCGATCCATCCACCGCGCCGGGCGTGGGCCCGGCCTGGGAGAAAACCGGCGTCCCAGTCCCGGGCGCCGCAAGAAAAGGGGAGGACACGATGCAAGAACATGGCCTGAAGATCTCGGAGCTGGTCACCCTCTTCAATCTGGAGGTGCTGAACAGGGGCAGCGACTATGACACGGCGCTGCTCACTATCACGGACGTGAACCGTCCCGGCCTCCAGTTTCATAGCTTCTACGACTACTTTGACCCCCGCCGCCTCCAGGTGCTGGGCAAGGCGGAGATCACCTATCTCAAGGGGTTGACGACGGAGCAGCGGCGCAAGTGCTTCGACGACCTGTTTCTTTACGACATCCCGGCCCTGGTGATCTCCCGGGGGCTGGACTGCTTCCCGGAGTGCCTGGAGAGCGCCCGGGTCCACGAGCGGACGCTACTGCGGACCGAGGAGACCACCGTGGAGTTCACCAGCCACACCATCGAGTATCTGAACCGGGTGCTGGCGCCCTGCGTCACCCGCCACGGCGTACTGCTGGACATCTCCGGCGAGGGCGTGATGATTACCGGCGACTCCGGCATCGGCAAGAGCGAGTCCGCCATTGAGCTCATCATGCGGGGCCACCGGCTGGTGGCGGATGACGCGGTGGAGATCCGCCGCATCTCCAACCAGCTGATCGGCACCGCGCCGGAGGTGATCCGCCATTATATCGAGCTGCGGGGTATCGGCGTCATCGACGTGCGCCAGCTCTTCGGTATGAGCGCCATCATGGAGGAATCCCGGATCGACCTGGTGGTCCAGTTCGAGCAGTGGGACGAGACGAAGTTTTATGACCGGCTGGGCATTGAGGATCACCACATCGACATCATGGGCGTGGAGATCCCCTGCGTCACCATCCCGGTGCGGCCGGGCCGGAACCTGGCCAGCATCGTGGAGGTGGCGGCCATGAACAACCGCCACCGGCGTTACGGCTTCAACGCCGCCCAGGAGCTGGCCCAGCGGGTGGACCTGCGGGCGGAGCAGGGCAGCCGGAAACAGAAATGAGCGGATTCTTCATCGGTATCGACGTGGGCGGCACCAACCTGAAGGCGGGCCTGACGGACGAGACGGGCCGCCTTCTGGCGGCGGCGCGCCGCCCCCTGGACTTCCGGGGGGCGGAGACCTTTGCGGCGGACCTGGCGGATCTGGCGGCGGAGGTGCTCTCCACCGCCGGAGCGGTGCCCGGGGACGCGGAGGGCGTGGGCATCGGCCTGCCGGGGGCCGTCTCCGGCGGAGAGGTGCTGTACACCACCAACATCCCCCTGGAGCGGACGGATCTGGCGGCCCTGTTCCGCCGGCGGCTGGACCTGCCGGTGCTGCTGGGCAACGACGCGGACTGTGCTGCCGTAGGGGAGTATTTCCAGGGCGCGGGCCGGGGTCTGCGGGACTTCGTGGTGCTGACCCTGGGCACCGGCCTGGGGGCCGGAATCATTCTGGACGGCCGCCTGCGGGGCGGCGAATCCTCCAGCGAGGCGGGGCACATGGTGCTCCATGCCGGAGGAGAGCCCTGCCCCTGCGGGCGCAGGGGCTGCTGGGAACAGTACGCCTCCGCCACGGCGCTGATTCGCCGGACGGAGGCGGCCATGGCCGCCCATCCGGAGAGCGCCCTCTGCCGTCTGGCAGAAGAGGCCGGCGGCGTGGACGGCCGGACGCCCTTTCTGGCGGCAGAGGCGGGGGACGAGACGGCCCTTGCCGTCTGCCGCGCCTATGTGGAGGAGCTGGCGGAGGGCACGGCCAGTCTCATCAACATCCTCCGGCCGGAGGCGGTGGCCTTCGGCGGAGGTGTGGCCGGGGCGCCGGAGCATCTGCTGCTGGAGCCCCTGCGCCGCCGGATTGGGGCGCTGTGCTTCTCCCGCCACGGCGGGCGGGCCACCCGCATCCTCCGGGCGGAGCTGGGCAACGACGCCGGCGTCATCGGTGCGGCCCTGCTGGGCCGGGTAATCTGAAGTATGAGGAGGTCCAGAAATGGACTGGTGGATCACATTTGACCAGCAGGCGGCGGATTATCTGCCGGACCTGCGGATCGAGAAGGAGGAGCCCATGGACCGGCACACCTCCTTCCGCATCGGGGGGCCGGCCCGGCGCATGGCTTTTCCGGAGCGGGGAGAGCAGCTGGTGCTGCTGCTGGACATGGCCGCCCGCTGCGGCGCCCGTCCCCTGGTGATGGGCAACGGAACCAACCTGCTGGCCCCGGACGAGGGGCTGGACCGGCTGGTGATCGACACCTCCGCCGGCCTGAGCCGAGTGGAGGCCGGCGGGACACCGGGGACCATTCTGGCGGAGGCGGGGGCCTCCCTGGCCCGGGTGGCGGATTTCGCCTGCCGGCAGGGGCTGGCGGGCCTGGAATTCGCCCACGGCATCCCGGGCACGGTGGGCGGCGCGGTGTGCATGAATGCCGGCGCCTACGGCGGGGAGATGGCCCAGGTGGTGCGGGAGGCAACCCTGCTGCTGCCGGAGGAGGGCATCCGGACCCTCACCGGGGCGGAGATGGCCTTCGGCTACCGCCGCAGCTTTCTGACGGATCACCCGGATGCGGTGGTGCTGCGGGCGGAGTTCTGCCTGACGCCCGGCGACCCGGCGGCAATCCGGGGCCGGATGAAGGAGCTGCTGGAAAAGCGCAGGGCCAGCCAGCCGCTGGAGTTCCCCAGCGCGGGCAGCACCTTCAAGCGGCCGGAGGGCTATTACGCCGGGACGCTGATCGACCAATGCGGCCTGAAGGGGCTGACGGTGGGCGGCGCCCAGGTCAGCGAGAAGCATGCGGGCTTTGTCATCAACCGGGGCGGCGCCACCTGCGCCGACGTGAAGGAGCTGATCCGCCAGATCCAGGAGCGGGTCTTTGCGCAGGCCGGCGTCCGGCTGGAGCCGGAGGTCCGGATCATCGACTGAGAAAGGGGCGGTGCGGACATGGAAATCCTCATCATCTCCGGCCTCTCCGGGGCCGGGAAGAGCAAGGCGGCCTCCTTTTTGGAGGACATGGGCTTTTATATCGTGGACAATATGCCCGCCGCCATGATCCTGAAATTTGCGGAGTTCTGCGCCGGGGGCAACGGCCGCTACGACCGGGTGGCCCTGGTGTACGACGTGCGGACGGCCAGCTCCTTCACGGAGCTGTTCGACGTGCTGGATAAGCTGAAGGACATGGAGGCCCAGTGCCGGATGCTGTTTCTGGAGGCCGCGCCGGAGGTCATCATCAAGCGGTACAAGGAGACCCGCCGCCGCCATCCCCTGGCGGCAGACACCGACTCCCTGGAGGAGGCGGTGAAGAAGGAGAGGGCCATGATGGCCCCCGTCAAGGAGCGGGCGGACTTTGTCATCGACACCTCCCGCACCTCCACCGCCCAACTGCGGGGAGAGCTGCTGCGCCTCTTCGGCCAGGAGGGGGAGAAGGGGGGGATGACAGTGAGCGTCACCTCCTTCGGCTTCAAGTACGGCCTGCCTCTGGAGGCGGATCTGGTGTTTGACGTGCGGTTCATGCCGAATCCCTTCTATATGGAGGACCTGCGTCCCCGGACGGGGCTGGACCAGGCGGTGGCGGACTATGTGTTCCACTTCCCACAGACCCAGGACTACATGCGCCGTTTGGAGGACCTGCTGGCCTTCTCCCTGCCCCTGTACGCGGAGGAGGGAAAGACCTCCCTCACCATCGCCGTGGGCTGCACGGGGGGTCACCACCGCTCCGTGGCGGTGACCCATGCCCTGGCGGGCTTCATCCACGGCCTGGGCTATCAGGTGCTGGAGAACCACCGGGACATGCCCCGGGGAGGCTGAGCCGTGAGGGAGCAGGAATACCGTGTCCCCCGGGCCCATGGACCCAAGGTGGCCGTCATTGGCGGCGGCCACGGCCTGTCCAACATGCTGCGGGGACTGAAGCAATATACGGAGAACATCTCCGCCATCGTCACGGTGGCGGATGATGGCGGCGGCTCCGGCATGCTGCGCCAGGACCTGGGGATGCCTCCGCCGGGGGACATCCGCAGCTGTATGGAGGCCCTGGCAAACACGGAGCCGGTGATGCGGGAGCTGCTCCACTACCGCTTCACCGAGGGGAGCCTGGCGGGGCAGAGCTTCGGCAACCTGTTTCTGGCGGCGCTGAACGGCATCTCCCCGTCCTTTGACGCGGCGGTGCGCCGCATGAGCCAGGTCCTGGCCATCACCGGACGGGTGCTGCCGGTGACCACGGCGGACGTCCAACTGGAGGCGGAATTTGAGAACGGCGCCACGGTGGTGGGGGAGTCCAAGATCTTTTACTGCAAAAAGCAGGAGGACTGCCGCATCCGCCAGGTGCGTCTGATCCCCTCCCGGCCCAAGGCCCTGCCGGAGGCGGTCTCCGCCATCGCCGACGCGGATATGATCGTCCTGGGGCCCGGCAGCCTGTACACCAGCATCATCCCCAATCTGCTGGTGGATGGCATCGTGAAGGCGATCCGGGAGTCCGACGCCCTGAAGGTCTATGTCTGCAACGTCATGACCCAGGAGGGTGAGACGGAGGGCTACACCGTATCCGACCACATCGCCGCCATCTTCGCCCATTCGGCGCAGGGCCTGTTCCGCCTGTGCCTCACCAACTCCTCGCCCATCCCCAAGGCGGTGGCCGCCCGGTACGCGGAGGAGGGGGCCGAGCGCATCCGCTGCGACAAGTCCGCCTGCGCGGCCCTGGGCGTGGAGGTCGTGGAGCGGCCGGTGGCCACGGTGGAGAGCGGCTTTGTCCGCCACAGCTCCGCGGCCCTGGCCCGGGAGCTGATCCTGCTCCATGCGGAGCGGAGCGTCCGGATCGCCGGTGCCCGATTCCGCCCCCGGGAGGACGCCTACCAGATGGAGGAGCGGAAATGAGCCCCACAATTACCCAGAGTTGGAGGAGACCCACCCATGTCCTTTTCCTTTGAAGCCAAAAACGAGCTGTGCCGCCTGCCGGTGCAGAAGCTGTGCTGCGCCCGGGCGGAGGCCTACGGCATCCTGCTGTACTGCAACACCTTCAGCGCAAGCGAGGTGCGGATCATCACCGGGAACCCCGCTCTGGCTGCCCGGCTTCCCAAGCTGTTTCACCGGGCCTTCGGCCTGCGGTTCGACCGGTTGCCGGAGGAGGGGGAGAGCGGCAAGCTGGTGTTCCAGATCACAGACGGCGGCAAGCTCCGCCGGATCGTGGACCTGCTGGGCTTCAGCCCGGAGCAGAACCTGGCCCTGCACATCAACTTCGGATTGCTGGAGGAGGAGTGCTGCCGGGCGTCCTTCCTGCGGGGGGTGTTCTTCGCCGGGGGCAGCGTCACGGACCCGGCCAAGCGGTACCACCTGGAGCTGGCGACCTCCCACCTGCAGGTGAGCCGGGAGCTGGAGGTGCTGCTGCGGGAGTGCGGCTATCCCCCCAAGAGCGTGGCCCGCAACGGCAGCTTCATCACCTATTTCAAGCAGAGCGACCAGATCGAGGACTTCCTGACGCTGATCGGTGCGCCCGTGGCCGCCATGAGCGTCATGTCCGCCAAGCTGGAAAAGGACCTGCGCAACAGCGTTAACCGCCGCCTCAACTGCGACAGCGCCAATCTGGACAAGGCGGTGGAGGCGGCCCAGGAACAGCTGGAATCGATCCGGAAGCTCCAGCGGGCGGGCCTCCTGGACCAGCTGCCGGACAAGCTCCAGCTGACGGCGGCCCTGCGGCTGGAGAATCCGGAGCTGACCCTCAGTGAGCTGGCGGAGGAGTTTGACCCGCCGGTGACCAAGTCCTGCCTGAACCACCGGCTGCGGAAGATCACCCAGCTGGCAAAAGGACTATAAAGTAAATGCGCTTTACAATTTATCAAAGAAAAATTGGAGGAATATACAATGGATCGCTGTGCGGCAGCCTATGCATATCACAAACAGGGGTATAACTGTGCCCAGTCTGTGGCCGGGGCCTTTGCGGACCTGACGGGCACGGCGCCGGAGCAGCTGATGGCCGCCATGGGCGGCTTCGGCGGCGGCGTGGGCGGCAGCCATGAGGAGCTGTGCGGCGCCGTCAGCGGCGGCGTGCTGGTGCTGAGTCTGCTGCACCCCCATACGGACGGAGAGGACAGGGCCGGAAAGGTGCGCCTCTACGCCCAGGCCAAGGAGTTCCGCCGCCGGTTCCAGGAGGTGTTTGGCCTGACCCGGTGCGGAGACCTGCTGCGGGCCCGGCCCGGCGTCACAGAGAGGAACCCGGCCTCCCAGCGGCTGGGAGTCACCGCCCACTGCGACAACATGATCGTCACGGCTGTGGAGATCCTGGAGCAGATGCTGCAGGAGGAGCCCGCATGACCTGGGCAGAGCTGTATTCAGAGGCTGCGCGGCCCACGCTGGAGGAAATCGACGCCTATGCGCATACGCCCCTTTGGCCGCAGCTGCGCGCGTATCTGGCGGCGGCCTATGGAGCGGGACCGCGGCTGGAGTACAGCCGGTGCGGTCTGGAGCCGGGATGGAATGTGAAGTTCCGCAGGGGCAGCAAGTCTCTCTGCACGGTCTACCTGCGGCCTGGGTTTGTGACGGCCATGGTTTCTGTCGCGCCCAAGGATGAGGAGGCCGCCCAGATGGTCCTGCTCACCTGCACGGCAGAGACACAGGCGGTCTACCATCGGTCCGCTGCATCCAAAATGGGCCGCTGGCTCATGCTGGACATCACGTCACCGGAGATGCTGGAGGATGTGAAAGCTCTGCTGGCCGTGCGGGTCAAGCCCGCAGAGTGAGCACCCCGCCCTTTGCAAGGACGGCGCGTGCGATTTTGGAAAGGAACATGCTATGTCTTTTGTCCATCTCCACGTTCATACGGAATTCAGCTTATTGGACGGCGCCTGCCGCATCCGGGACCTGCCCGGCATCGTGAAGGCCATGGGCCAGACCGCCTGCGCTGTCACGGACCACGGCGTCATGTACGGTGCCGTGGACTTTTACCGCGCCTGCAAGGCGGAGGGGGTCAAGCCTATCATCGGCTGCGAGGTGTACGTCACCCCCCAGGGCCGGACCCGGTTCGACAAGGTCCACGAGCTGGACGCGGAGAGCCGCCATCTGGTGCTGCTCTGCGAGAACGAGGAGGGCTACCGGAACCTGTCCTACCTGGTGTCCATGGGGTGGACAGAGGGCTTCTATATCAAGCCCCGGATCGACCTGGAGCTGCTGCGGCAGTACAGCGGGGGACTGATCGCCCTGTCGGCCTGCCTCGCCGGGGAGATCCCCCGGCGGCTGCGGAACGGGGAGTACGAGAACGCCAAGGCCTATGCCCTAGAGCTCTCCCACATCTTCGGCCCGGACCGCTTCTATCTGGAGCTCCAGGACCACGGCATCCGGGACCAGGCCATCGTGAACCAGGGCATCCTCCGCATCCACCGGGAGACGGGGCTGCCTATGGTGTGCACCAACGACGCGCACTACCTCCGGAAGGAGGACGCGGAGGCCCACGATGTACTGCTGTGCATCCAGACCGGCAAGACCATCGACGACGAGAACCGGATGCGCTATGAGCCCCGGAACTTCTACCTCCGCAGCGAGGAGGAGATGGCGGCCCTGTTCGCGGGCTACGAGGGCGCGCTGGAGAACACGTCGAAGATCGCCGACATGTGCAATCTGGACTTTTCCTTCGGCAAGTACCACCTGCCGGAATTCCGGCTGCCGGAGGGGTACGACAGCTTCTCCTATCTGAAAAAGCTCTGCGACGAGGGCTATCGGGAGCGGTATGGAACGGACGACCAGTACCGGGACCAGCTCCGGTACGAGCAGGACATGATCGAGAAGATGGGCTTCACCGACTACTTCCTGATCGTCTCCGACTTCGTCCGCTATGCCAGAAGCGCAGGCATCCCCGTGGGTCCCGGTCGGGGCAGCGCCGCGGGCAGCATGGTCAGCTACTGCCTCCACATCACGGACATCGACCCCATGAAGTACAACCTGTACTTCGAGCGGTTCCTGAACCCGGAGCGGGTCAGCATGCCGGATATCGACATGGACTTCGGCGACACCCGCCGGGGCGAGGTGGTGGACTACGTCCGCCGGAAGTACGGGGATGACCACGTGGCCCAGATCGTCACCTTCGGCACCATGGCCGCCCGGGGCGTGATCCGGGACGTGGGCCGGGTGATGAACATGCCCTATGCCGACGTGGACGTGATCGCCAAGCAGGTGCCCGCCGGGCCCGGCGCCCTCCACATCACCCTGGACGACGCCCTGCGCCTGTCCAAGCCCCTGCGGGAGCAGTACGAGACCGATGAGCAGGTGAAAAAGCTCATCGACACCGCCAAGGCCCTGGAGGGGATGCCCCGCCACGCCTCCACCCACGCCGCCGGCGTGGTCATCACCAAGCGGCCGGTGTACGAGTACGTGCCCCTGGCGAAGAACGACGACGCCGTGGTGTGCCAGTACGTCATGACCACCCTGGAGGAGCTGGGCCTCCTGAAGATGGACTTCCTGGGGCTGCGGAACCTGACGGTGCTGGATGACGCGGTGAAGATGGTCCAGGAGCGCCTGCCGGACTTCAAGCTCTCGGACATCCCGGAGGACGACCCGGAGACCTTTGAGATGATCTCTGCCGGCAAGACCTCCGGCGTGTTCCAGATGGAGTCCGCGGGCATGACCGGCGTGTGCGTGGGCCTGCGGCCCCAGAACATCGAGGACATCACCGCCATCATCGCGCTCTACCGCCCCGGCCCCATGGACTCCATCCCCCCGGTTCATCGCCTGCAAGCATGACTCCAGCAAGATCAAGTACCTCCACCCGTCCCTGGAGCCGATCCTCTCCGTCACCTACGGGTGCATCGTCTACCAGGAGCAGGTGATCCAGATCTTCCAGCAGCTGGCGGGATACTCTCTGGGGCAGGCGGACATGGTGCGCCGGGCCATCTCCAAGAAAAAGGCCGCCCAGATCGAGAAGGAGCGGGAGGCATTCCTCCACGGCGATCCGGAGCGGAACATTGCGGGCTGCGTGGCAAACGGCATCCCGGAGGAGACGGCCCAGGCCATCTATCAGGATATCTACGACTTTGCCAACTACGCGTTCAACAAGGCCCACGCCGTCTCCTACGCGGTGGTGGCCTATCAGACCGCCTGGTTCAAGTGCCACTACACCCGGGAGTACATGGCGGCGCTGCTGACCAGCGTGCTGGACAACTCCGATAAGGTGGCGGGCTACATCAGCGAGTGCCGGGACTGCGGCATCGCCCTGCTGCCGCCGGACATCAACCGCTCCGCCGACCGGTTCACCGTGGAGGAGGGGGGCATCCGCTTCGGGCTGGTGGCCATCAAGAACATCGGCCGGGGCTTTATCCAGGCGGTGATGCGGGAGCGGGAGCAGGCGCCCTTCACGTCCCTCTACGACTTCTGCGACCGAATGGCGGGCAGCGACATCAACAAGCGGGCGGTGGAGAACCTGATCCGCTCCGGCGCCTTCGATGCCCTGGGGGCCAGGCGGTCCCAGCTGATCCAGGTGTACGAGTCCGTCATGGACGCGGTGGCGGACAGCCGCCGCCAGAACTTGGAGGGGCAGATGGATTTCTTCTCCCTGGCGGACGGCAGCAGCGGCGGGAGAAAGAATGTGAAGGAAATCCCCTTGCCGGACATCGACGAGTACACCCCCGAGGAACGGATGCTGATGGAGAAGGAGACCACGGGCCTCTATCTCTCCGGCCACCCCATGGACCAGTACCGGGAGGCGGTGCGGCGGCTGGGGGCGCCCACTATCGGCTCCATTCTGGGAGACTTCGCCCAAGAGGGCGGCCCCACACGGTTCGCCGACGACCAGCGGATCACCATCTGCGGCATCGTCACCTCCAGCAAGACGAAGACCACCCGCAACAACTCCCTGATGGCCTATGTGACGGTGGAGGACGACACCGCCTCCATCGAGCTGCTGTGCTTCGCCCGGGTGCTGGAGTCCTGCGGGCCGTACCTGAAGGAGAACCAGGCAGTGGTGGTGAAGGGGCGGCTCTCCGTCCGGGACGAGAAAGCGCCCCAGATCCTCTGCGACAGCGCGTATCCGCTCTCTGCCGCAGGCGCTCCGGCGGCGGAAGGGCAGGCCGCGAAAGCGCCGGATCAGGTGCTGTACCTGAAGTTCCCTAGCCTGGACCACCCCAGCGTGCGCCACATGAAGCTGGTGTTCCAGATGTTTCCCGGCAACGCCGCTGTGAAGATGGTGATGGCGGACACCCGCAAGGTCTACGGCACCCATGCAAGCCTCCACGAGGCCCTGCTGCAGGAGGCCCGGGAGACGTTGGGAGAGGCCAATGTGGTGGTGAAATAGAACGGAACGCCCGTGTCCAAAAGGACACGGGCGTTTTTCATTCACAAGCGCCGTTTCAGCTTCAAGACCAGCTCCACAACCCCGGCGCCCAGGGTCAGGCAGGCGGCCTGGATGGTCCAGAGCATTGGCCCTTCACTGCCGGGGATGGGGATTGTGCTGGCCCAGAGGAAAAGGATCAGGGCCAAAGCTGCCGCCCCCGCTGTCAGCAGCCAGCCGCGCCGCCAGCGGCGCAGCAGCCAGCGGAACAGCAGACCGGCCAGAAGGGGGAAGACCGCGACGAGCATCCAGTTCCATACGATCTGAAGCAAGAGAATCCCTCCTTATCTCCCAAAACGGGCCGACAGGCCGTGGAGCGGGGACCCGGCGGCCAGGAGAAGGAGCCCCCTCGCCGCCCCTCCTTACGGGGCCTCGTCCTCGGGCTCGGAGGACATCAGGGCCCGCATGATCTCGCCATACAGCCGCTCCGGGGATTTCTGGAACCGCTCCGTCAGCATGGCGGCCATGTCCTCCCGGGGGATGGCCAGCCGCAGGTCCATCACGCTGCCCATGTCGTCCGACAGCTCCAGCCGCACCGTGTAGGTGCCGTTGGGCCGCTTCTCCGTGGAGGCCTTCACCTGGCTCTTGCGCCGCAGGTGGCGGTTGCAGGCCGCCAGGTTCTTGTCGCACCGCAGCCGCACGGAGTAGGGGAGGCTGGACTCGCAGATCCGGCTGTTCCGCAGGCCCTTGTCGGTGATGGCGTACAGCCCGTCCGCAGACAGCGTCAGATGCTCAGTCCGCACCAGATCGGAGAGGCACTCGGCAAAGTCGAAATAGTCCACGCCCTCGTCGCACATGGCCAGATCCCACACGGTATCAAAGGGAATCGGCTCGATCACCCGGGCGGTGATATACAGAATCAGAAACTTGATCTCCAGCTTGTCATGGATAAAGCCGGGCATCCGCGTCACCTCCTTGGAATGGGATTGGATACAATTGTATTATACCGCAGGACCGCCGGGTTTGTATAGTCCGAATTTCCCCGCCGCCGCACCAATGGGAGCCGGGCGCATACACTGGATTGAAAGAGCTTCTCTTTCATCCAGCTACTTATTAGGAGGTATTGCAATGCCCGAGAAAGTTATGCCCGGTCCCGTGGAGGACTCCTGCGGCATCCGGGAGGCGGTTTGCATCCATACCAGGAAGATTTTTGATTCCTGCCGCGATAAGGACTGCATCGAGGACCTGCGGTTTTACCCCAAGCTGCAGTGTGTGGACATCATCAACCGCGCCCTGTCCGTGAAGGGCGGCAGCGCCAAGCTGCTGTACGTCTATGTGGATGTGGAGCCCGTCAGCTTCAACCGGGGCTTCTACACCGTGGATATGCGCTTCTTCTACCATGTGACGCTCCAGGCCTATCTCAGCTGCCCGGTGCCGGTGACGGTGGAGGGCCTGTGCGTCTTTGACAAGCGGGCCATCCTGTTCGGCAGCGAGGGGAACGCCAAGATCTTCTCCTCCGAGATGCGGGCCGGAGAGCCGGATCCCCAGATGATGCAGCGGTCCAACACGCCCATCGCCGTGGTGGAGGCCGTGGACCCCATCGTGCTGGACGCCCGCATCATGGACTGCTGCTGCAAGCGGGACTGCGACTGCGACCTGTGTGAAATCCCCACCTTCGTGGGCGACTGCTTCGGCGGGGAGCTGTCCAGCGGGGACGACAGCCGACGGATCTATGTGACCCTGGGCCAGTTCTCCATCGTCCGGCTGGAGCGGGACACCCAGCTGCTGGTGCCCGTCTACGACTACTGTATGCCCGACAAGGAGTGCGCCTGCGGCGACGGCTGCGAGGACCCCTGCGCTCTGTTCCGGAACATCTCCTTCCCGGTGGGCGAGTTCTTCCCGCCCAACACCGTCAAGCGGCCGGAGAGCTGCGACGACATCAAGAGCTGCTGCAAGTGAGCGGCAGACCAACAGGACCCCGGCTGCTTGCCGGGGTCCTGTTTTGCTACATCCTGTGCCGGTACCAGAGGGTGAGGCCCCATTCCAGAAGCCCCCAGGCGAGGCAGAACCCAACCAGCCCCCAGGTGATCCACATGGGCAGCTCCAGAAAGCGGGCATAGGCCGCGCCGAAATACAGGACCGCGCCCTGCATGACCCGGGCGGCCCGGGCCGCCGCCTTTTCGCAGATCATGGTGTTCCGCTCGTCGTGCTGTTCTTTGTAAGCCTGAACGAGTACCGGGTCGCGAATCCGAATGACCCGACACAGCAGGGAGCCGAGGGAACCGCCCACCAGTACGGACCCACCCGCAGCCAGCAGAGCAAAGACGGGCTTGGGGAGATGCTGGGGGGATTGGAGCGGGACCGCGCACAGCAGAAGCCCCGCCGCGATCAACAGCAGATACCAGCGCTTTTTCATCCCGGCGCACCCCTTACATCTCCCGCTCGTAGCGGATCATGAGATACAGCTCCAGCACGGATTTGGCTACGAAGACACCGGTGGCAGCCAGGGGGACCCACAGGGGCGCATCCAGGCCGATGGAGAGCCATGCCGCCGCCAGAACGCTCCACTGGAGGACCTCGCCGGACACGGCCTTGGCCCGGTTCCGGATAGCCACATTCCGCTCGTCTTTTTGTTCGATGTCGTGCTGCCGGGCCATCTCCGGGTGCTTCGCCTCGTGGCGGAGGTTCAGCAGAGTGGACCCCGCCATGGCCAGCAGGCCGGAGCCTATGCCGCAGAGCATCCCGCCCAGGGAATCGGGCACCCGGCCGTCCAGCAGCAGGGACAGGACCAGCAGGACGATGCCCATGGCCAGAAGTCCCTGGAACAGGCGCTTTTTTTGTGTGCGGTTCATACAGAGTCCCTCCTTCAATACTGACGGCGGTACCAGACGGTGAACATCCAGTCCAGAAGCAGTTTTACGCAGGCCAGGCCCAGCAGGGTGATGTTGACCCACTTAGGCACGTCGAAGAAGTACAGGTAGGCAGCGCCGAACAGCAGCAGCCACAGCAGCACGTCCCCGGCCCGGGCCCTGGCCATGGCCCGGATCATGGCGCCCCGCTCGTCGTGGTCCTCCCGGTCCCGCTCCCGCCGGGCGGGGTCCAGGTCTCGGGTGGACAGCAGCTCCGCCATGGCGCAGAAGAACAGGAGGCCGCCTGCAAGGCCAAAAAAACCCGGCACAGCGGCGGAAGCGGCAAGAAACGTCCGCGCCGCCCAGAGGGCGGCCCCCGCCAGCAGCGCCCCCGCCGCGGCGGCCGAGAGATACCAGCGTGTGTTCCGCTTCATGACAGCGCCTCCTCACATCTTCCGCTGGAGCCATTTGTAAAGCCCCAGGAACGCCAAAGTGTAAAACAGATAGATGCCGATGAACACCCAGCCCACCCAGTCGGGAATGCCGAACCGTTCAAAGCTCTGGAAAATCAGGCCGGAGACCACCACCAGTCCGACGGTCCAAAATCCGGCGATGCAGCCGGCCCGGTCCCGGATGGCCTGGTTCCGCTCGTCGCATTGGGCCTTCTGCCTCTGCCGGTAGTCCGGGTCCCGGGAGAGCCGTTTCAGCTGGAGCAACGTCCCGGCGCAGGTGCCGAACAGCACCGCCCCGGCCATACCCAGCAGGGAGGCCGCGCCGCCGGAGAGACCGGGCGCACCCGGCGCATTCAGGACGAACATCGGGATGCAGCAGAGCAGCCCCGCGATTGCCAGGGACATCAATATGACCTGCTTCTTCATGTGCCATCCTCCTCATAGATGAAAATGTCCTCAATGGTGGTGCCGAAGTACCGGGCCAGCTTGAAGGCCAGCAGGATGGAGGGGTTGTACCGCCCGTTTTCCAACGACCCGATGGTCTGGCGGGACACCTCCAGCGCCTCCGCCAGCTCCTCCTGCTTGATCCCCCTGGCCTTGCGCAGCGCCTCCAGGCGGTTTTTCAAGGGCGATTCCCCCTTTCATACGCCCCATCCGCTTCCGACAGATGGAAAGTTTGCTTTCCATCTTCAACTTAGCACACTTCCGGTACCATGTCAAGTACGCTTTCCATTTTTCCGGGCTTGTCCCATTTTTCCGCTGAGGGAGTCATATCCGGGGACAACCCCTCATAGAGTATAGCGTGTTACGAAAGGGGGCGCGGCCCGTGAAGGAGGAAGAACGCCGCTATGAGGAGGCGGCCCGGGTGCTGCCGGGCCGCCTGCGGGAACAGGCTCTGGCCCAGCCGCCGGAGGTCCGGCAGCTGGCGGAGGAGTTCCGCCTCCGGGCGGGGCAGCCGCTGGTGGTGCTGCTACCGGAGGGGGAGCGGTCCCTGGGGGCCGCCGTGACGCCGGAGGATCTGGAGACTCTCTGCGACCTTGCCACCGACTACTCCCGCTATGCGGCGGAGGAGACCCTGCGGGAGGGGTATCTCTCCGTGCGGGGCGGCTTCCGGGTGGGGCTGTGCGGCACGGCGGTGATGAAGGACGGGGAGAGCACCGCCCTGCGGGACCTGTCCTCCGCCGCTGTCCGCATCGCCCGGGAGCAGAGGGGGATCGGGGAGGCGGTGGCGCCCCGGCTGTTCCGGGACGGGCGGTATCAGAACACCCTGCTGCTGTCGCCCCCCGGTGGCGGCAAGACCACGCTGCTGCGGGATCTGGTGCGGTGCCTCTCCTCCGGCGGCACCGGCAGGCCGGGTCTGCGGGTCTCCCTTATCGATGAGCGGGGGGAGGTGGCAGTGATGGTCCGGGGGAGGCCCCAGATGGATGTGGGGCCCCGGACGGACGTGCTGGACGCCTGCCCCAAGGCCCTGGGCATCCCCATGGCCCTGCGGGCCATGAACCCCCAGGTCATCGCCGTGGACGAGATCACGGCGGAGGCGGACCTCCGGGCCGCCATGCAGGCCGCCGGGTGCGGCGTGGGGCTGCTGGCCACCATCCACGCCGCCGATGCCGCAGAGCTGACCCAGCGGCCGCTGTACCGGCAGCTGCTGGCGGAGAAGGTGTTCCGGCTGGCGGTGCGCATCCGCCGGGATGAGGCCGGAAGGACATACGAAGTGGAGGAACTGCCATGGTGAAGCTGGTGGGCGCGGTGTGTATCCTGGGGGCCGGGACCTGGGCCTGGCGGCGGTCGGCGGCGGAGCGCAGGCGGGAGTTGGACACGCTGGCGGACCTGACCGCCCTGCTGGACCGCATGGGGGAGGAGATCCGGCTCCGCCGGACCAGCCTGCCCCGGCTGCTGGGGTCCCTTGGCCGGGACCGGACGGGACCTGTCCGGGACTTTTGTACATCGGTGGCGGCGTCGCTGGCGCGGGGCGCGCCCCTGGGGCAGAGCTGGCGGTCCGCCGCGGAGGCGCTGCCCCTCGGTCCAGAGAGCCGGACCGCCCTGACCGCCCTGGGAGATTCCCTCCAGGGGGATGAGGAGAGCGTATGTAAAGCATTGACCCTTGCCGGAAAGATCCTGGAAAAAAACCTGGCGGCGGCCCGGGACCACAGGCAGGAGACGGAGAAGCGGTCCGCGGCGCTGTGGCTTTCCAGCGCGGCGCTGCTGGTGATTTTACTGATTTGAGGATAGACGCATGGAAGTGGATTTGATTTTCAAGATCGCCGCCATCGGCATCCTGGTGGCGGTGCTGAACCAGCTGCTGATCCGCTCGGGCCGGGAGGAGCAGGGGCTGATGGTGGTGCTGGCAGGGCTGGTGTGCGTGCTGATGCTGATGGTCCGGGAGATCAGCGACCTGTTCGACCTCATCAAGTCCCTGTTCGATTTCTGACATGGAGCAGGTCATCCAGGTGACGGGGCTGTGCGTGGTGGGGGCGCTGCTGGCCCTGGTGGTGAAGCGGGGCAGTCCGGAGACGGCGCTGCTGCTGGCGGTGGGGGCCGCCGTGGTGGTGGCCCTGGCCCTGGCGGGCGTGGTGAAGGAGCTGCTGGCCTTCCTGGGGGAGCTGGGGTCGGCCAGCGGCGTGTCCGCGGACCTGTTTATGCCCCTGTACAAGACCATCGGCATCGCCCTGGTGGTGCAGGTGGGAGGCAACCTCTGCCGGGACGCGGGGGAGAGCGCCCTGGCCTCCGTGGTGGAGACGGCGGGGACCCTCTGCGCCCTGCTGGCGGCCCTGCCGCTGCTGCGGGCGGTGCTGGACATGCTGTTGGAGCTGATGGGATGAAATGGTGGATCTGTTTGACGGCGCTGGTGCTGGCGCTGACCACCTCCGCCGCGGCGGCGGACCTGCCGGCGGAGCTGGAGCGGGCCGCCCCGGAGGCGGCGGAGGATCTCACGGGCGGGGACCTCTCCGGCGGGACAGGCTTTGCCCAGGGGGTGGGGAACATTTTAGACCGGCTGGCGGACCAGGTGGGGGACGTGGTCCGGGAGCGGACCCGGGGCGCGGCGGCGGTGCTGCTGGTGGTGGTGCTGTGCGGCGTGGTGGAGGGCTTCGCCCAGGGGACCGGGGGGAAGGGGGCGGCGTTCCTGCCCATGGCGGGGGCGCTGTCCATCACCCTGGCCTCCGCCGGGAGCCTGGACTCCCTGATGGGGCTGGGCAGCCGGACCATCGGGGAGCTGGCGGACTTCTCCCAGGCGCTGCTGCCCACCCTGGCGGCGGCCACGGCGGCCAGCGGGGCCGTCACCACCGCCACGGTGCAGCAGGTGTCCACGGTGTTCTTCGTGGATCTGCTGCTGCGGCTGATCCGGCAGCTGCTGCTGCCGCTGGTGTACCTGTACATCGGATTGCTGACGGCGGCGGCCTGCCTGCCGGAAAACCGGCTGGGGGCCATTGCCGAGGCGCTGAAAAAGCTGGTGACCTGGATCCTCACCACGGCGCTGCTGGTGTTCACCATCTACCTCTCCATCGTGCGGATCATCTCCGGCTCCGCCGACAGCGCCACGGTGAAGGTGGCAAAGGCCGCCATCTCCGGCGTGGTGCCGGTGGTGGGGGGCATCATCGCCGACGCGTCGGAGACGGTGCTGGCCGGGGCCGGGATGCTGAAGAACACCATCGGCGTCTTCGGGATGCTGGCCATCCTGGCGGCCTGCGCCTATCCTTTCCTGCAGTTGGGGGTCCAGTACCTGCTGTACAAGCTGACGGCGTATCTGGCCTCCGTGGTGGGGGCGCCGGGGCTGTGCAAGCTCATCGACGGGCTGGGAGGCGCCTTCGGCCTGATTCTGGGCATGACCGGCGGCTGCGCGCTGCTGCTGCTCATCTCCGTGCTGGCCTCCGTGGGGGCGGTGATGCCATGATGGAGGCGGTGCGGGCGTGGCTGACCTCTGTGGTACTGGTGTCGGTGCTGCTGTCGGCGGCCCAGAGCCTGATCCCGCCGGGCACCGTGCGGAAGGCGGCGGGCTTCACCGGCGGGCTCATCCTGCTGCTGGTGCTGCTGCGGCCGGTGCTGGGGGCAGACCTGGAGCATCTGGAGCTTGATTTCGATCACTACCAGGCGGCGGTGGAGGAACGGCAGGAGGAGCTGGCCGACACACAGACCGAGGCCATGGCTTCTATCATAGCGGAGCAGACAGAAGCATATATATTGGACAAAGCGGGCGAGCTGGGGCTGGAGGTGACCGTCCGGGTGGAGACGCGGACGGAGGGAAACGGCATCCCGGTGCCCTGGTCCGCGGAGCTGACGGGCAGCTGGTCGCAGGCGCTGGCGTCGGCGCTGGAGACGGAACTGGGCATCCCGGCGGAGAGGCAGGTTTGGCATGAGCGGGAAGCAGAAAACTGAAGGAGTGCGAAGGATATGGGACAAGTACAAATTCGTGGCGCTGGTGGCGCTGGCGGGAGCCGTGCTGCTGCTGTGGCCCGGCGGGGACGGGAAGACGGCGGAGCGCGCCTCGCCCCAGGCGGCCGCCCTGGTGGAGGCGGAGCTCCAGCAGGAGATGGAGGACATTCTGGGCCGCATCCAGGGCGTGGGGGAGGTGCAGGTGCTGCTGACCGTGGAATCGGACGGCGAGCGGCAGCTGGCACAGGACTCGGAGCTCTCTTACAGCGGCTCCACCGCGGCGCCGGAGGACTACTCCCGTTCCTCCCAGACCGTGCTGGTGGACGACGGGAGCGCCGAGGCGCCGGTGGTGACCCGGACGGTGTATCCCACCTATCGGGGGGCCCTGGTGGTGTGCCAGGGCGGGGACCGGGCGGACGTGAAGCTGGCGGTGACGGAGGCGGTGGCGGCCCTGACCGGCCTTTCCGCAGACCGCATCACCGTGGCAAAATCGCAGTGATGATTTGGAGGAGGAGACAGCCCATGAGCGCGAGATGGAAGCGGAATACCGTGGTGGCCACGATGGTGCTGCTGGTGTGCGCAGCAGTGGCCCTGAACTGGAAGTACACCGGCGAGCAGGCGGCGGACGCCGTGGAGGAGACCGGCACCAAGATCCTGGGGGAAGCCACGCTGGTCAGCGGTGAGGAGGACGGCGGCGAGGCCGGGACGGATGAGGAGGCGGTCTACACCGGCGGGGACTACTTCGCCTCCGCCCGGCTGACCCGCCAGCAGGCCAGGGACAACGCCATCTCCCTGCTGCAGGAGGCGGCGGACCAGTCCGGGGCCGACGCGGCGGTGGCCAACGAGGCGTCGGAGGGCATCCAGGTGCTGGCGGGCTACACCATGAAGGAGGCCCAGATCGAAAACCTGGTGACCGCCAAGGGCTATACTGACTGCGTGGCCTTCATGGGGGAGGACAGCATCAGCGTGGTGGTGGACACCGGCACCGGCGAGCTGACGGCCGAGGACGTGGCCAAGATCACCGACATCGCCATGACGGAGACCGGATACCCCGCCAGCGGCATCAAGATCATGGCCTCAAATTAGCTGTTGTATTTTCCCGGGAAACATGGTAAAATAACACCCTGGAACCATTCTTCTGGGACGCGGCGGGCGACCCCCGCCTCTACCAAGGATCAAACAGTGAGGAGAGGCTTACGATGGGCGAGAGCAAAGAGTATATGACGCTGCCGGAGGAGAACGGGAGCATCAACATTTCCGAGGAAGTGATTGCCGCCATCGCCGTGGGCGCCGTCCGGGATGTGGAGGGCGTGTCCGGCATGGTGACTGCCATGGGCGGCAGCGTCACGGACCTGGTCCACAACAAGAAGAACGCCCAGAAGGGCGCCAAGGGTGTGAAGATCGACATGACCGGCGCCGCCCTGGTGCTGGACATCTATCTGACGGTGGAGTACGGCCACCCCATCCCCACGGTGGCGGAAAATGCCCAAAAGGCCGTCATCGGCGCGGTGGAGGCCATGACCGGCTGCTCTGTGGAGGCGGTCAACATCCACGTGGGCGGCGTGACGCTGGCCTGAGTCCCGGATGGGAATGAGAGAGAAAAGGACGTAGTTGAGGTTATGGTACGGAACACCGCGCGAGAGATCGCCATTCATCTGTCCTACGAGCTGAGCTTCACCGACAAGCCGGTGGAGGAGCTGCTGGACGAGCGCCTGACACCGGAGTCCTTCGCCGCCCTGGCGGAGGAGGACCCGCTGTATCAGGAGACGCCCAACGCCAAGCAGGCGGACTACATCCGCCGCCTGGTGCGGGGCGTGGCCGACCACGCTCCGGAGCTGGACGGGTATATCGCCAAATACGCCAAGGGGTGGAATTTTGCCCGGATCCCCCTGGTGGCCTCCGCCATCATGCGGGTGGCCATGTATGAGATTTTGTACATGCCGGACATCCCCCACGGCGCCTCCATCAACGAGGCGGTGGAGATCGCCAAGAAGTATGAGACGCCGGAGACGGTGAAGTTCATCAACGGCATCCTGGGCACCTTCGTGCGCCGGGAGACAGCGGAATAAGGGCAGTCCTGCGGAGCGGGACGGGGGCGTGACGCCGCCGTCCGGCTCCTCGTTTTCTGCCCGCAGGGACCAAGGAGCAAACGCGTATGGAACCACATATCTATGGTGTCACAGAGGTGAATCAGCTGGTGAAGGGCCTGCTGGACAGTGCCCCGGCTTTACAGGGCGTCGCCGTCCGGGGAGAGTTGTCCAACTACAAGATCTACCCCTCCGGCCACCACTATTTCACCCTGAAAGATCAGGAGGGGGCCCTCCGGTGCGTCATGTTCCGGGGACAGGCCTCCCGCCTCCGGTTCCGTCCGGAGAACGGCATGAAGGCCGTGGCCTCCGGCCGCATCACCGTGTTCCCACCGGGACGGGGCCTATCAGCTCTACTGCGACTCCCTGATCCCGGAGGGGGTGGGGGACCTGGCGGTGGCCTTCCAGCAGTTAAAAGAAAAGCTGTGGAAGGAGGGCCTCTTTGACCCTGCCCACAAAAAGCCCCTGCCGCCCTATCCGGAGAAAATCGCCATCGTCACCTCCGGCGCCGGGGCGGCGGTCCACGACATGATCCGCATCCTCCGCCGCCGGTATCCCATCGCCAGGGTGATCCTGCTGCCGGTGCGGGTCCAGGGGGCCGAGGCCCCGCCGGAGATCGTGGGGGCCATCCGGTACGCGGACAGGTGGAAGATCGGGGACGTCATCATCACCGGCCGGGGCGGCGGGTCCATGGAGGACCTGTGGGCCTTCAACGACGAGCGGGTGGCCCGGGCCATCTACGACTGTGAGACGCCCATCATCTCCGCCGTGGGCCACGAGCCGGACGTGACCATCGCCGACTTTGTGGCGGATGCGCGGGCGTCCACCCCCCTCCAACGCGGCGGAGATCGCCGTGCCGGACCAGGTGGAGCTGCTGCGGTGGCTCCGGGGCGCAGGGGAGCGGATGGCGAGAAGCGAGACGGCGCGGCTGGAGACCGCCCGGCAGCGGCTCACCGCCCTGGCGGCCAAGCGGGTGATGACGGACGGAATGGCCTACGTCCAGGACAAGCGGCTGGACCTGGACCACTTACAGCAGCGGCTGGGGGACGTGACCGGCGCGGTGCTGGGGCGGCACCGGCAGAAATTCGCGGCCCTGGCGGCGTCGCTGGACGCCATGAGCCCCCTGGCGGTGCTGGGCCGGGGCTACGCCGTGGCCCGGGATGAGCAAGGGAAGATCTTGAAAAGCTGGCGGGAGACGGCGCCGGGCAGCCGGGTGTCCGTCACGTTGGGAGAGGGCGGCTTCACCGCCGTGGTGGACAAGCCCTATACGAAGGAGGAACAGCCATGAGCGCGAAGAAACAGACGTTCGAGCAGGAGATCGCCCGGCTGGAGGAGATTGTGGCGGCACTGGAGAAGGGGGATGCCCCCCTGGCGGACTCTCTGGCGTTGTTTGAGGAGGGGACGAAGCTGATCGCCGCCTGCTCCCAGGAGCTGGACGCGGCGGAGCAGAAGGTGGTCAAGCTGATGAAGGGACCTGACGGCGCGCCGGTGGAGCTGCCCTTCGGAGAGGAGGAGCAGGGATGAGCGAACAGGTGTTTCAGACCCGGTATGAGACCTACCGCACGGCGGTGGAGTCGTATCTGGAGACCCTCTTTGCCGGGAGGCCGGACTGGCGGGACCTGTATGAGTCCATGCGGTACAGCCTGCTAGGCGGGGGGCAAGCGCATCCGGCCGGTGCTGACCCTGGAGTTTGCCCGGCTGGCGGGCCTTGCGGACTGGAAGACGGCCCTGCCCATGGCCTGCGCCCTGGAGCTGGTCCACACCTACTCCCTCATTCACGACGACCTGCCCTGTATGGATGACGACGATCTGCGGCGGGGAAAGCCTACCTGCCATAAGGCCTACGGCGAGACGCTGGCGGTGCTGGCGGGGGACGCCCTCCAGCCGGAGGCCTACCGCCTGATCCTGACGGCGCCGGGGCTGGACGAGAGCCACCGGGCCGCCTGCGGCCGCATCCTGGCGGAGGTCTCCGGCGCGGACGGCATGGTGGCGGGCCAGGTGCTGGACACCCTCCACGCCCCGAAGACCGAGGCGGAGGTGACGGAGGTCCACCGGCTCAAGACCGGGGCCATGATCGCCGGGGCCTGCCGTCTGGGCGTGGCCGCGGCGGGCGGAAGCGGCGGGCTGATGGCCGCCGCCGAAACGTACGCCCAGGAGCTGGGGCTGGCCTTCCAGATCCGGGACGACATGCTGGACGTGTGCGGCGACGCGGCGGAGTTCGGCAAGCCCATCGGCTCCGACAAAGAGGAGGGGAAGGTCACCTTCATGGACCTGCTGGGGCTGGAGGGCTGCGGCCGGGCGGTCCGCGCCCATACGGAGGCGGCCAAGGCCGCGGTGGCGGACTGGGACACGGACGGCTTCCTGGCCGCCCTGGCGGACTCCCTGGCGGAGCGGAACAACAAGTGAAGAGCGGGGCCGCCGTCCGGCGGCCCCTTTTCTGTCCGGCGCCGGGGACTGTCCGCATCGGGAGGACAGCCCGGCCGGTCACAAAAAATTTACGGACGCATATACGGAATATGTTGTATATTTATTAGATTTGTGATATACTGTATGGCGCTAAGCGGCGGCGCAGTATTCTAGTCAGATCATCCGTCTCCGAAGGAGGGGCTAAAAATCCTCTGAAGGGCACACCGATGAAACCTCTGGTGCCTGCTTGATACGCCCAGTTTCGGGTGGGTGCTGGGGGGAAGCCTGGCTTTGCCTGCGCTTGCGGACTCAGGGCGCTTTCCAATGGCATGGTGATGACGACCCTGTTTCCGTGGAGACCTGTTCTTGTGCGCGGACGTACTCCCAGTGTGGTATTCCGGGCCGCGTACGAAGCAGCTGATGAACCTGCAGCGCGGTGCATCGGCCCTGCGGGGCCGTAACGCTGTGTGCAGACGTAGCCTGCCTTGCGTGAGGCGGGTGGATGGGGGAACAACAGGCGGGGCCCTCTGGCCAGAGGGCCCGTTTGATCGCCCCCTGAAACCCGGTTTGCAAAAGAGGCTAAAGGGACGGATCGACTGGGGTGGAAATCACCTAGGCTGTCCTGACCGGGCTGAAAAGGGATTGCAGTGCGGACTAAGTGGCGATCGGGTGGCATGGCTGGCGACACTGTGCCGCGGCACCGAAGGGGGAACCGCCTCCATCGGCAACGAGAGGTGTGCCGCGGGGAAATCCAACCCGTACCTAAGCCGTAAGATTTACCTTTTCCGCCGCCGCCGACTTAGCCAACTGGAATTCATTCCCAAGTGGAGGGACTTTTTTTGAGCGATACCCCAAAGCGAAAGCGCGGACGGGAGCGGGAGAGGCCGGGCCCCTACCGGTGGGCCGTGCAGGTCTTTTTTCTTGCCATCGTCCTGTCTGCGGCATTGAGCCTTGCGTCGGAAACCAGTCTCAGCGGCGCGGGTGCGGCGGCTGCCGCGCTGGTGCTGGCGGTGTTCATCGGCCTGGGCATCCTGTTCGACATCATCGGCGTGGCGGTCACGGCGGCGGACCCCAGGCCCTTTCACTCCATGGCCGCCCACAAGGAGCCCGGCGCCAAGGAGGCGCTGGTCCTGCTGCGGAACGCCGGGCGGGTGTCCAGCGTCTGCAACGACGTGGTGGGGGACATCTGCGGCATCGTCAGCGGGACCACCACCGCCGTGATCGTGGTGCGGCTCCAGACGGCCTTTGCCCTGCCGGAGAGCGTGCTGCTGAGCGTGGCGGTGACGGCCCTGGTGTCCGGCCTCACCATCGGCGGCAAGGCCCTGGGCAAGACGGTGGCCCTGAACAAAAGCACCAGCGTGGTCTACTGGGTGGGAAGGTTTCTGCACCTGTTCCACCGCTGAGAGGAGGCTGGGTCATTTGATCTTAGAGAATATCCATACCCCGGCGGACGTGAAGGCCCTGGACCGGGAACAGCTGGAGCCCCTGTGCCGGGAGCTGCGGCAGTTCCTGGTGGAGCATGTGTCCAAAACCGGCGGCCATCTGGCCTCCAACCTGGGAGCGGTGGAGCTGACGGTGGCCATCCACCGGGTCTTCGACACATCGAAGGACCGGCTGGTGTTCGACGTGGGGCACCAGTGCTACGTCCACAAGGCCCTCACCGGCCGGCAGGCGCTGTTTGACACCCTGCGGCAGTTCGGCGGCCTCTCCGGCTTCCCCAAGCCCCGGGAGAGCGAACACGACGCCTTCATCGCCGGACATGCCTCCAACTCCGTCTCCGTGGCCCTTGGGATGGCAAGAGCAAGAACTTTACAGCACTTGGATTACAGTGTTCTGGCGCTGATCGGGGACGGCGCCCTGACCGGGGGACTGGCCTATGAGGGCCTCAACAACGCCGGTGCCTCCGGCGAGCCCCTGATCGTCCTTCTCAACGACAACGGCATGTCCATCAACCCCAACGTGGGGGCGGTGGACAGCCATCTGAGCCAGATCCGCTCCAAGCCCGCCTACTACCATTTCAAGAAGTGGTACCGGGGCCTGTTCGGACAGCACCCCATGGAGAACCCGCTGTACCGGTTCAACCACAAGGTCAAGACGTCCCTGAAAAAGGCCCTGTGGCCCGGCAGCACCCTGTTTGAGGACATGGGCTTCACCTACCTGGGGCCCATCGACGGCCACGACCTGGACCGGCTGGTCCACGTGCTGGCCTGGGCCCGGGAGCTCCAGTGCCCGGTGGTGGTCCACGTGAAGACCGTGAAGGGCAGGGGCTACTCCTTCGCGGAGCAGAACCCGGACAAGTTCCACGGCGTGGGGCCATTCGATCCGGAGACGGGCCTTGTGAAGAAGAGCGGGGGAGACGACTTCTCTGCTGTGTTCGGCAGGACGCTGGCCGCCTGCGCCGCGGAGGACGGGCGCGTCTGCGCCATCACCGCCGCCATGGCGGACGGCACCGGCCTGGCCCCCTTTGCCAAAGAGTTCCCGGACCGGTTCTTCGATGTGGCCATCGCTGAGGGGCATGGCGTCGCCATGGCCGCGGGCCTGGCCAAGCAGGGGATGCTCCCGGTGTTTGCCGTGTACTCCTCGTTCCTCCAGCGGGGCTACGACATGCTGATCCATGACGTGGCCCTCCAGCGGCTCCATGTGGTGCTGGGGGTGGACCGGGCGGGTCTGGTGGGGGCCGACGGCGAGACTCACCACGGCTGCTTCGACGCGCTGTTCCTATCGGAGATCCCCGGGTTTACGGTGCTGTGCCCCGCCAGCTTTGCGGAACTGCGGCGGATGCTGCGGCAGGCATTGTTTGAGATCGACGGGCCTGTGGCGGTCCGGTATCCCCGGGGCGGCGAGGGCGATTACCGGGAGGACCGGTCCGGTGCGCCGGTGGTCCGGCTCCGGGAGGGGGAGGACGTCACGCTCCTCACCTACGGCGTGCTGGTGAATCAGGCCCTGGCGGCGGCGGACCTGCTGGAACGGCAGGGCGTCAGGACCGAGGTGCTGAAGCTGAATCAGATCTCCCCCCTGGAGTATGAGACGCTGGCGCCCTGGCTGGCGGGGAAGAAGCTGCTGGCAGTGGCGGAGGATGCCTTCGGCGCCGGGTGCGTGGGCCAGCGGACGGCGGCCATCCTGGCCCAGCACGGCCAGGCGCCGGAGAAGCTGGTGCTCATCAACCTGGGCAAGACCTTCCTGCCGGAGGGGACCGTGCCCCAGCTGGAGCATCAGGCAGGCATCGACGCCGCGGGCATCGCCCGGGCGGTACAGGAGGCGCGTACATGAGTGAAAAAAAACGGCTGGACGTCCTGCTGACGGAGCGGGGCCTTCAGGAGAGCCGCCAGCGGGCCCAGGCGGTCATCATGAGCGGCGAGGTCTTTGTGAACGGCCAGCGGGTGGACAAGCCCGGCACCGCCGTGGCGGAGGATGCCCGGATCGAGGTCCGGGGCGGCACGCTGGCATACGTCAGCCGGGGCGGGCTGAAGCTGGAGAAGGCCATGGCGGCCTTCCCCATCGACCTGAACGGCGCCGTCTGCGCCGACATCGGCGCCTCCACCGGCGGCTTCACCGACTGTATGCTGCAAAACGGCGCGGAGAAGGTCTACGCCGTGGACGTGGGCTACGGCCAGCTGGCCTGGAAGCTCCGCAGCGACCCCAGGGTGGTGTGCCTGGAGCGGACCAACGCCCGGTATCTCACCCACGAGCAGGTGCCGGACGCGCTGGACTTTGCCTCCGTGGATGTGAGCTTCATCTCCCTGAAGCTGATCCTGCCGCCCCTGAACGGCCTGCTGAAGGACGGCGGCCACGCCGCCTGCCTGGTGAAGCCCCAGTTCGAGGCCGGGCGCGAGAAGGTGGGGAAGAAGGGCGTGGTCCGGGACCCGGCGGTCCACCTGGAGGTGCTGGAGCACTTTCTGGACCACGCCGGGGACGCGGGCTTCACAGTGCTGGGACTGACCTATTCCCCCATCCGGGGCCCGGAGGGGAACATCGAGTACCTGGGATATCTGGAAAAGGGTCCCCGGCAGGAGCGCACATTTGACTTGAAGGCCCTGGTGGACGAGTCTCACCAGACCCTGAAGGAGCACGGAGAGGGAGGCAACCCATGAAAAAGATCATCCTCTGCCCCAACCCCAACCGAGACCGGGGCATGGAGACCACCCGCAGGGCAGACGCCATTCTGCGGCAGATGGGCTTCCAGACGGTGGTGTGTCCCCCTTTCAAGGACCAGAAGGACGGGGCCTATGGGGACTACAAGACCCGGCCCCTGACGGCGGAGCTGAAAAGCGCCGACCTACTGATTACCTTCGGCGGGGACGGCACCATCCTGCATCTCGCCAAGCTGGTGGCCTTGAACAAGATTCCGGTGCTGGGCATCAACATGGGGGGCCTGGGCTTCATCGCGGAGCTGGAGGCCGGGGAGCTGGAGGCCCTGCGGAAGCTGAAGGACTGGGACTTCCAGACGGAACAGCGGATGATGCTGGACGTGACCGTCCAGCGGGAGGGCCGCCAGATCTACACGAATCTGGGCCTGAACGACGCGGTGATCCGGGAGGGTCCCATCTCCCATGTGATCCATCTGAAGATCTCCTCCGACGGGCGGCACCTGGCGGATATCGCCGGAGACGGCGTCATCGTGGCCACGCCCACCGGGTCCACGGCCTACTCCCTGTCCGCCGGGGGGCCGGTGGTGGAGCCGGTGGCCCAGACCATGGTGGTCTGTCCCATCTGCACCCACAACATGCGCTTTTCGTCCTATGTCCTCTCGCCGGAGCACACGCTGACCATCGAGCTGGAGCGCAACGGCCGCAAGCCGGTGTATCTGTTCGTGGACGAGAGCCGGGCCTTCTCCCTGAAGGCCGACGACAAGATCCAGGTCCGCCGGTCCAAGCACACCGTGCGGCTGGTGCGGCTGTCGGAGCGGAGCTTCTGTGAGATCTTTGCACAAAAAATGCTGCCAGGAGGATTTGAAGATGAAAAATGACCGGCAGAGCATGATCCTGGAGATCATCAGCCAGGAGAATATCGAGACCCAGGAGCAGCTGCTCGTCCGTCTCCAGGAGCGGGGGATCACCAGCACCCAGGCCACCATCTCCCGGGACATCAAGCAGATGCACCTCATCAAGGAGCCGGTGGGCCATGGAGTGTACAAGTACGCCGTGTCCGGCAACCGGACCCGGCTGAACTTCGCGGAGAAGCTGCGGACCATCTTCCGGGAGAGCATCACCAGCATCGACAGCGCACAGAACATCGTGGTCATCAAGACCATGCCGGGCCTGGCCAGCGCCGCCTGCGCCGCGCTGGACGACATGGGCGTCGCCTACATGGTGGGGTCCCTGGCGGGAGACGACACGGCCTTTCTGGTGATGCGGGACACGGAGTCCGCGGCCAGCTTCTGCGAGGAGATCAAGGAGATGCTGTGAGGCATCCCCGGCGGGAGCCGGTTCCTCCCGTCCAACGGGATGCGCCCTACAAAATATGGAACAGATTCGATATTAAGGAGATCACTGGATGTTCAAAGTGCTGAAAACCGAGGGCCGCGCCCGGCGCGGCGAATTCTCCTGCGCCCACGGCGGCGTGGTCCAGACGCCGGTGTTCATGAACGTAGGCACACAGGGGGCCATCAAGGGCGGCGTCTCCGCCCATGATCTGAAGGAGGTGGGCTGCCAGATCGAGCTCAGCAACACCTACCACCTGCACCTGCGGCCGGGCGACCATATCGTCCGGCAGATGGGGGGGGCTCCACAAGTTCATGGACTGGGACGGCCCCATCCTGACGGACTCCGGCGGGTTCCAGGTGTTCTCCCTGGCCTCTTTGCGGAAGATCCGGGAGGAGGGGGTCACCTTCGCCTCCCACATCGACGGGCACAGGATCTTCATGGGGCCGGAGGAGTCCATGCAGATCCAGTCCAACCTGGGCAGCGACATCGCCATGGCCTTTGACGAGTGCGTGGAGAACCCCGCGACCTACGAATACGCCAAGGCCAGCTGTGAGCGCACCGCCCGCTGGCTGGAGCGGTGCAAGGCCGAGCACGACCGCCTCAACGCCCTGCCGGACACGGTGAACCCGGGGCAGATGCTCTTCGGCATCAACCAGGGCGCCACGTTTGCGGACCTGCGGGTGTGGCACATGGAGCAGATCGCCAAGATCGACTGCGACGGCTACGCCATCGGGGGTCTCGCGGTGGGGGAGCCCGCGGAGGTGATGTACGAGATCATCGACGCGGTGGAGCCCCACATGCCCAAGGACAAGCCCCGGTACCTCATGGGCGTGGGCACTCCCAGCAACATCATCGAGGGCGTGGCCCGGGGCGTGGACTTCTTCGACTGCGTGATGCCCTCCCGCAACGGCCGCCATGGCAAGCTCTTCACCTGGGAGGGCACGGTGAACATCCTCAACGAGAAGTACGCCACCGACCCCCGGCCCATCAGCGAGAGCTGCGGCTGCCCCGCCTGCCGCCGCTTCTCCCGGGCGTACATCCGGCACCTGTTCAAGGCGGATGAGGTGCTGGCCCTGCGGCTGGCGGTGCTGCACAACCTGTACTTCTACAATGAGCTGGCTGCCCGCATCCGCCGGGCCCTGGACGAAGGGACGTTCGCGGATTTTCGGGCCCGTTACAGCGGAAATTTGGAAAAACGCGCATGACCCCCTTGCAAAAGCTGGTATATCTGCTATAATATTGTCATTCTGACTTTGGAACGAAAAGGAGTTTTGTTGTTATGGAAGGCGCTTCCTCCTCTATCATCATGCTGGTTGTTCTCATTGCGGTGTTCTACTTCATGCTGATCCGCCCGGAGAACAAGCGGAAGAAAAAGGCCCAGGAGATGCGGGACAGCCTGAAGAAGGGCGACACCATCACCACCATCGGCGGCATCGTGGGCAAGATCGTCATGGTCAAGCCGGACACCATCGTCATCGAGACCAGCGACGACCGGGTTCGTATGGAGCTGACCAAGTGGGCCGTCTCCACCACCGGCGTTCAGTCCTCCGGCGAGGAGAAGAAAGAGGACGAGGTCAAGAAGACCGAGGAGATCCCCGAGGCTCCCGCCGAGGAGACCGATGCATCCTCTGAAGAGGAAAAGAAGGACTAACCCATCATAAAACCACCCTCCCTTGTCATAAGCTCGGATAGAGCGATGACAGGGGAGGAATTTTTATGGGTAACGGGCGGAAACAGACAGCCCTGTGGCTGGTGTTCGTAGAGGGCGCGGCGCTGTCTCTGGGGATCTATCTGCTGCTGACGGTGCTGCTGTCCGCGCTGGTGGTGAAGGCGGTGCTGCCGGAGGAGGGGAGCTTTCCCGCTGTGGCGGCGTCGTGCTGTCTGGCGTCCTTCGCCGGGGCCATGCTCAGCGTCCGCCGCTCCTCCTGGGGCAGCCTGGCCAGCGCCATGGTGAGCGCCGCGGGCTTTCTGCTGGCGGTGGTGGCTGTGGCGCTGCTGTGCTGGCAGCAGATCACCTGGCTGGGCCGCGGGGGCGTGCTGCTGCTGTGCGGCGCAGGCGGGGGACTTCTGGCGGGCCTGCTGGGCGGGCGCCGGAGGAAGCGGAAGCGCCGTCCGGTCCGCAGGGGCCGCAAGGCCTGAAAAGCCGCTTGTGAATTTCACCAAAAATACAGATCTGAGCCCTGCCGCGGAGACTGCGGCCACAGTCGGGAGGTCTCCCGCGGCAGGGGAGACGGCGGCGGCAAATGTGGGGCGCCGCCGCTTTTATGTCTACAAGATATTGTCGTTTTTCGGGGCGGGGGAGGTGATCTCTCACGGCGATTTTGCAAAGTTAACATAATATTGTTTACATAATATTTTGCCATAACTCACAAAAAACGGAAAATTCCCGTAAATTCCTTGCAAAATCCGGCGAATTCAACTATATTAGAACAAGCAAGGTCTTACGTCAACCGCTACATAAATCCGCCTGCCCCCGCATAGGATGCGGTGAGGTGAGGCGGATTGAACACGAGAACATTGACGAAGCGGCCCACGGTCCAGCTGCCCACGCTGCCCCGCCTGCTTCTGCTGGCGCTGTTCTTCCTGGCCGGCGTCCTTTTGGGACAGGTCCTGTCGGGCCGGGTGCCGGACACCACGGGGGACGAGCTGCGGCGGTATCTGGAGGACTACGTCCGCCTGGGGGGCGAGGGAGCGCCCACTGTCCAGACGGCTCTGTCGGCCCTGGTGATCTATTTCCGCTATCCGCTGTTTGCATTTCTGCTGGGGTTCGCCTCCATCGGGGTGGTGCTGCTGCCCTGTGTGACGGCGGCTTACGGCTTTTTTCTGTCCTTTTCCGTGTGCTGCTTCACGGCGGCCTTCGGCGTGGACGGCGTGCTGCTGGCCCTGGCGGTGTTCGGCCTGCGGTGTATGGTGACCCTGCCCTGCTATTTCCTGCTGGCGGCGGCCTCCTGGGGGACGTCCGCGGGACTGGCGGCCGTGTCCTTTGGGAGAGGACGGCGGACTGCCCCTGTGGTCTACGGCCGGGCCTGCTGGGTCCGGTTCGGCGCCTGCTGTCTGGCGCTGCTGGCGGGTGTGTGTGCGGAGCTGTTTTTGTCCCCGGTGCTGCTGCGGCTGATGCTGGAGCGCATCCTGGGGTAGAGAGAAAGAGAGAGGGAGGAGAGCACCCTTGGCAAGAGACGACATTGCGGACTTTGGGACTTATCTGGCGGAGGAGCGTCACGCCTCCCAGAACACCATCTGCTCCTATCTGCGGGACGTGACCCAGTTCTCCGCGTATTTGCGGGAGCACCAGAGCTGCACGCTGCGGCAGGCCGGCGGAGAGATGATTCAGGACTACATGAGCTGGATGCGGGGGCGGGGGAAGTCCGCCGCCTCGGTGACCCGGTTCCTGGCCTCCGTCAAGTCGTTTTACAACTTTCTGCTCTCCGCCGGCGCCGTAAAGGCCAACCCCGCCAAGAGCATCAGCGCGGACCGGGCAGAGCGGAAGTATCCGGAGATCCTCACCAGCAAAGAGGTGGAGCTGTTTCTGGAGCAGCCCCGGTGCGTGGACGCCAAGGGATACCGGGACCATGCCATGCTGGAGCTGCTGTACGCCACCGGCATCCGGGTCAGCGAGCTGATCTCCCTGGACCTGAAGGACCTGAATCTCTCCGCGGGCTTCATCCGGTGTGCCAGCCGGGGCAAGGAGCGGATCATCCCCCTGTACCACACGGCCGTGAAGGCGCTGCAGGACTATGTGCGGGATATCCGGCCCCAGCTGATCGCCGACGGCGGCGAGCAGGCCCTGTTCGTGAACATGAACGGCGAGCGCATGAGCCGCCAGGGGTTCTGGAAGATCATCAAGTACTATCAGGAGAAGGCGGGGATCGAAAAGGACATCACCCCCCACACCCTGCGCCACTCCTTTGCCGTCCACCTGCTGGAAAACGGCGCGGACCTGCGGTCCATCCAGGAGATGCTGGGCCATGCGGACATCTCCTCCACCCAGATCTACACCCATGTGGTGAAGCACCAGCTGAAGGATGTGTATCAGAAAGCCCATCCCCGGGCGTAATTCCAAGGGGAGCACCGGCGCCTCCCGCCGACGCTCCGGCGGGCAGAGCCCGCCTCTGCCGATCCCCTCGCCTTTGCACGGCAAAGACGGCCCCCGGCCGACTGCGGCCAGGGGCAGAGGCGTCCCGTCCAGGCACATGCCCTGGCCGGGACTTTTTTCTGCGCAAACGCACGGCAGACCACGGAAATGCGCAGCGGCGTTCTGCCTGCCTGTGAAAAAATTTTCCGCCGCCGCAAACAAAACCGGCTGCCTGGGACTCAAATAGGTGAAGAGAAGAGAAAGGAGGACCGCCATGGATCACGACGAATTCGCCCGCCGGGCGGAGGCTCTCCGGGCCCGGCTGTACCGGACGGCGTACCTGTACCTGGGCAGCGAGGCCGACGCCCTGGAGGCGGTGGACGAGGGCGTATACCAGGCCCTGCGGGCTTTGCGGCAGCTGCGTCAGCCGGACTTTTTCGAGACCTGGCTCACCCGGATCGTGCTGAATGCGTGCCACCGGGAGTTGCGGCGCCGGCGGCGCCTGGCCGGGGAGGAGGCTCTGCCGGAGAGCGCCGGTCCGGATGCCTATGACGCCCTGCCCCTGAAGGAGGCCGTCCGCCGCCTGCCGGAGGAATTGCGGGCGGTGGTGATCCTGCGGTACTTCGCAGGATACACCCAGGCGGAGACCGCCCGGGCATTGAACATTCCCCAGGGCACCGCGGCCACCCGCCAGCGGCGGGCATTGCAGCTGCTGCGCCTGGAACTGGGAGAGGAGGGAGACGCATGACCCGAAACGAGGAATATCAGGCCCTGCTCCAGGAGCTGGAGACCACACCGGCGGCCCTGGACGGCGCTGTGGAGCGGGCGCTGCGCCGCCGGAAACGGGACCGCCGCCTGCGGCTCTTCGGCGTCCCGGCGGGGAGCCTGGCGGCCTGCTTCGCCGCCTTTGTGCTGCTGGTGAACCTGTTCCCGCCCTTCGCGCGGGCCTGCGGCTCAGTGCCGGTGCTGCGGGAGCTGGCCCAGGCGGTGGCCTGGTCGCCCAGCCTCTCCGCCGCGGTGGAGAACGACTACGTCCAGCCCATCGGCCAGTCCCAGACGGTGAACGGCGTCACCGCCACGGTGGAGTATGTGATCGTGGACCGCAAACAGCTGAACATCTTCTACACCCTGGACTATGCCCCGGACCTGGGGCCCATGTGGGCGGACTGCCGGATCACCCCCGGCGACGGCAGCGCGGGAGACGCCGGCGGCCGGACGGAGAAGCCGGGGGAGCTGGTGGAGATCAAGCGGGACTTTGTGGACCGGGACGTGCCCGGAATCCTGGATCTGACCCTGTCGGTCTACCCGGCAGAGCAGGACGGGGGCGGGCCGCCTGCGGAGAACACCGGCGACGGCTACTTTGACCAGCCGGTCGATGACCAGCCGGCGTATCTGGCGGAGATGACGTTCCACCTGGAATTCGACCCCTATTTCACCGCCCAGGGGACGCTGCTGGAGCTGAACCGGACCTTTGCCCTGGACGGCCAGACCTTCACGCTGCAAGAGGCGGAAATCTACCCCACCCATCTGCGGCTGACCCTGACGGCGGACCCGGACAACACCGCCTGGCTGGCGGGCCTGGACCTGTACCTGGAGAACGAGCACGGCGAGCGGTTTGAAAAGAGCCTGGGCGGCATCACCGCATCCGGGGACCCGGAGGGGGAGGGCATGGGCACCTTCTGGCTGGACAGCCCCTTCTTCAGCCAGGGGGAGCACCTGACCCTCCACATCACCGGCGTCCGGTGGAAGGACAAGGACGCGCCGCCGGTGAAGCTGAATCTGGCGGAGGGCACCGCCGAAAACCTGCCGGAGGGCACCTGGTTCCAGGGCGCAGAGCGCCTGCCGGAGGGATGGATCGTGTACCTGGTGTCCCCGCTGATGGAGAACCGGACCATGGGGAGCGTGTTCTCCAGAGGGGCCTGGGACGAGGACGGGAACTATTATGAGATCTGGCAGTTCGGCTCCTCCTACGGCTACTGGGACGAGACGGCGCAGGAGCGCGTAGGGGAGGACCGGTGGTATACCGAGGACTTCCCCCTGGCGGGACTGGCGGGCGACACGGCCTATCTGGACCCCTGCTACAACCGGATGGCCGCCGTTGATGCGGCGGTTCCCATCCAATAGGCGAGGGGGAGTCAAATCCCCCGCCTTCCATGCGAACGAGAGAGCGCCCGCCGCAAGGCGGGTGCTTTTTTGCCCGCCGAACGGCGGCTGGGGTGATCCTGCCGGGGAGAAGCCCGCGCGTTTTCCCTGTTGCGCTTCCCTGGAAAATTTGTTATACTGTTACAGTATGTATACTGGAGGGAAAGCGCCATGCGGATCCTGGGCATCGACCCCGGCTACGCCACCATCGGCTTCGGCCTCATCACGGCGGAGCGGGCACAAGTGAACATGCTTACCTACGGCGCCATCACCACCCCGGCGGGGCTGCCGCTCTCCCGGCGGCTGTACCAGATCGGCACCGATATGGAGGACCTGATCGGCCAGCTGAAGCCGGATGTCATCTCCATCGAGGAGCTGTTCTTCAACACGAACCTGACCACCGGCATCGCCGTGGCCCACGCCCGCGGCGTGCTGCTGTACACGGCGGAAAAGTGCGGGATCCCGCTCCACGAGTACACCCCCTCCCAGGTGAAGATGGCGGTGGTGGGCTACGGCAAGGCAGAAAAGCGCCAGGTGATGGACATGACCCGCCGCCTGCTGCACCTGAAAGCCGTCCCCCGGCCCGACGACGCCGCGGACGCCCTGGCCCTGGCCCTGTGCCATGCCCGGAGTGCCACGTCCCGCCTGCCCCTGCAGGACAGCAGGGTCAAGGAGACCATCTGAACAGTCAGGAACCGGACCGCTCCGCCGGACGCCGGAATTCCGAACTCCCAAGAAAGTGTGATTATCCATGTTTTACTATCTGGACGGCACCGTGGCAGAGATTCTGCCCTATCTGGCGGTCATCGACTGCGGCGGCGTGGGCTACGCCTGCAAGACCACCAACACCACCCTGGCCCAGCTGAAAAAGGGCCAGCGGGGGAAGCTCTACACCTATCTGGACGTGGGGGAGAACGCCTTCGGCCTGTACGGCTTCGCCACGGCCAACGAGCTGAACAGCTTCAAGCTGCTGATCGGCGTCAGCGGCGTGGGGCCCAAGGCGGCGCTGGCCATCCTCTCCGCCGCCACGCCGGAGTCCCTGGCCATGGCCATCGTCACCGGGGACGAGAAGAGCCTGACGGCGGCGCCGGGCGTGGGCAAGAAGATCGCCCAGCGGATCATCCTGGAGCTGAAGGACAAGATGGCCCGGGAGAGCGCCGCCACGGGGCTGGACTTCTCCGGCGGAGCCGCTGTGAGCGTCCCGGCCTTTACAAATAAGGCCACAGAGGCGGCCCAAGCCCTGGCGGTGTTGGGCTACACCAGCGCCGAGGTGGCCCAGGCGCTGAAGGGCGTGGACGTGGAAACTCTGTCTCTGGAGGAGATCATCCGCCAGTGCCTGAAAAAGATGGTGAAGTGAGTATGAAGATCCTGTCCGTGATTCTGCTCCTGGCCGCGCTGGCCATGGCCTTTCTGGCCATGATATTCGGAACCCGCTTTGCGGCCCTGCTCAATAAGGGCCAGCAGCGCCACGGCCTGCCGGAAAAAGAGCGGCGGCAGCGCAACCGCAGCGGCGCGGTGTTCGCCCTGTGCCTGTGCGCGGTGTTCGGCCTGGCCTGGCTGGCGGTGCATCTGTTCCAGGCGGGCTGACCGCCCCGGCCGGAATTTTGGAGCACATTCAGAGCACATGAGGAAGTGAACCCATGAGCATCGACTTTGGAAACGACATCTATGAAGAGCCCATCGTGGCCAAGACCTTCCTGCAGGAGGACGCCCAGGAGGGGTCCCTCCGGCCCAAGACCCTGCGGGAGTATATCGGCCAGGAGAAGGCGAAGGACAACCTGGCCGTGTTCATCCAGGCCGCCCAGAAGCGGGGAGAGGCCCTGGACCACGTGCTGCTCCACGGCCCGCCCGGCCTGGGCAAGACCACGCTGGCCGGGATCATCGCCCAGGAGATGGGGGCGGGCATCCGCATCACCTCGGGCCCGGCCATCGAGAAGCCCGGGGATCTGGCGGCGCTGCTGACGAACCTCAACGAGGGGGACATCCTCTTTGTGGACGAGATCCACCGGCTGAACCGGTCCGTGGAGGAGATCCTGTACCCGGCCATGGAGGACTACGCCCTGGACATCATCGTGGGCAAGGGCCCCAGCGCCAACTCCATCCGGCTGGACCTGCCCAGGTTCACCCTGATCGGCGCCACCACCCGGGCGGGGCAGCTGTCCGCGCCCCTGCGGGACCGGTTCGGCGTGACGCTGCGGCTGGAGCTGTACACGCCGGAGGAGCTCTCTCAGATCATCACCCGGTCCGCCGCCATTTTGAACGTGGACATCGTGCCGGAGGGCGCCTATGAGATCGCCCGCCGCAGCCGGGGCACGCCCCGGATCGCCAACCGGATGCTGCGCCGGGTCCGGGACTTCGCCCAGGTGAAGGCCGACGGCGTCATCACCAAGGACGTGGCGGACCAGGCCCTGTGCGCGCTGGAGATCGACCACCTGGGGCTGGACCCCATCGACCGGCGGATGCTGGGGGCCGTCATCGAGAACTACGGCGGCGGTCCTGTGGGCCTGGAGACCCTGGCCGCCACCATCGGCGAGGAGGCCGTGACCCTGGAGGACGTGTACGAGCCATACCTGATGCAGCTGGGCTTCCTGACCCGGACGCCCCGGGGCCGGTGCGTGACGGCGAAGGCATACCAGCACCTGCATAAGCCCATCCCCGGCGGCGTGACGGCGGATCCGCCGGACATGGACCAGCTGACGCTGTGAGGAGGCGGTTTTCATGAAGCGGACCCTGGCGGAGCACGTCGCATTTCTGATGCTGTCGGCGGCGCTGGCCGTCGGAGCCTGGGCCGTCACAGGCCGGGCTGCCTGCTCCGTGACGGCGCCCTATCAGTTTCCCGTCCAGCCCGGCACGCCGGAGTGGGTGGAGCTGTCCGCCAACGCCCGCCGTGCCGCCTGCCGCCTGCCGGCGGGGCTGGCGGAGCAGATGACCTCCGAGGCCCTGCTGGAGACGGCGCTGGACTATCCGTTCAACGCCTCCATGTATGTGTCCAGCGACCTGGAGGGGATGTTCGGAAAGCGGGCGGCCCTGGCGGGCAACGACGCCCTGGCGGAGCTGGTGACCCGGCCGGACGCGGAGGAAGTGATCGCCCGCGCGCTGGCGGCGCCTGCGGAGGCAGGGGAGGACCCCCTGCGGGGCGTGTATCTGGAGACCTTCTGCGCCTGGCTGCCGGAGCTGTCCAGGATGGCGGGCGTCTGAGGCGTCACAGGGGCAGGCCCCGGCCGGTGCGCAGGCCCAGCAGAAAGGCATGGATGGCGGTGAATTCCCGGGCCTTTTCGTAATCCGCCGCCATCTCAGAGGTGAGCTCTCCCTCCAGAAGGGAGAGGGGCATCTCGTAGTCATCCGGTGGGGCAGCGTCCAGCTGGGGGCGGATGTAGTGGGCGTACAGCCATTTCATGAAGTCGGACATTGCGAATGCTCCTTTCAAAATACAATGGATGCGTTGTGCTTAGCTGCAGTATAATACAACGGATACATCGTGTCAAGAGGTGACGATATGACATTGCAAGAGCGAATGCGGGAACTCCGCAAAGAGCGGAAGGAGACCCAGAGACAGGTGGCCGACGCCATCGGTGTGACGGACCGGCAGTACCAGCGGTTTGAGACCGGGGTCAATCTGCCTGGATTTGAAAATCTCGTGGGCATTGCGGACCACTTCGGCGTATCGCTGGATTATCTGGCCGGCCGGTCGGACCGGAGGGAGATGTAGAGGCGGTTTCCCGCCGTTCAGAGGAACCCGCTCCTGCAGGGGGCGTACAGCCTTTTCACAAAGCCGGACATTGCGAATGCTCCTTTCTGCAAACAACTTTTAAGCTGTTTGCAGAAAGGATATATCACGACTTTTAGGTTGTGCCAAGGAGATCCTAATATGGAGTTTTATGAGCGAATGCGGGAACTCCGCAAAGAGCACGGCGAGACCCAAGCGCAGGCGGCCGCAGCCGCCGGAATGACAGACCGGCAGTATCAGCGGTTTGAAACGGGCAAACAAAAGCCGGGGTTTGACAGTCTGCTTGCCCTGGCGGACCACTTCGGCGTGTCGCTGGATTATCTGGCCGGGCGGTCGGACCGGAGGGAGATGTAAAGGGCCGCCGTCCGGCGGCCTCGGGAATCTTTGCTCCCGCAAGGGGCTTGTCCAGCGGGATGCACCCCCCATTTTCTTTTCGGTCTTGCCCGAAAAGAAAACGGGCCGTGCACGGTTCAAAAGAAAAGAACGCTTTTGGCCGCAACTCTGCACGGGCGTGCAAAGTTGCTGTACGGGGGTTGGCGTGAGATGATGCCTGCGTGTTTGCGAGGACTGGCCAACGGGCGCGGCGGGGTGCGGTACAGGCTTGAACGCTGATTCCCGCGGCGTGGATGCGGAGGTCAACGGGGTGCAAGGACGCATTTGACCAGCTCCTCTTTCCGCGCGTTCCGCTTCGCTACGCGCTGCCCTGGCGGTCGTAGGGGCCGATGCCTTTATCGGCAGCTCCCGCGCGGGACAGCTAGCGGCAGCGAAAAGAGAAGCAGCTCCATGCGATGACCACCCCGACGACCTCCGCACGATCCGCCACGGGACGGCAGTTGGAGAAATCGCAGAAGAGTATAGCGTGCCCGAAGGCCGGGCCAAATCGGCGCTTGCACCGATCCGCCGCCCCCCGTCGCGCGGAGGGCCACTGCACCGGAGCGCGCCAACGCTTTTCTCTTTGGACCGTGCACGGCCCGTTTCTCTTTTGGCACGACAAAAGAGAAACGGGGGGTGCATTGCCCAGCCATCAGCATGGCTGAATCCCCGTCCCATCGGGACGGTCACATCATAAGAAACAAACGAGGTAATATCAATGGGCAAACTATTTGGAACCGACGGCATCCGCGGCGTGGTGGGGGAGAACCTCACTGCCGACATGGCCTTCCGCGTGGGGCAGGCCGTGGGCACTGTTCTGATGGAGGACAAGGGCAGCCGCCCCACCGTGGTGATCGGCAAGGACACCCGCATCTCCTCCGACATGCTGGAGTCCGCGCTGATGGCGGGGCTCTGCTCCGTGGGCAGCGACGTGAAGCCGGTGGGCACCATCCCCACCCCGGCGGTGGCCTATCTCACCGTGCAGGAAAAGGCGGACGCGGGCATCGTGATCTCCGCCAGTCACAACCCCTATGAGCACAACGGCATCAAGGTCTTCAGCGGACAGGGCTACAAGCTCTCCGACAGCGTGGAGGCCCGGATCGAGGAGAAGATCCTCTCCCAGGAGCCCATGAAGCTCCGAACCCGGGGGGAGATCGGCCGCCGCCACCACGGTATGCGCCAGCTGAAGCGGGACTATATCGACTTCGTGGCCTCCACCATCGAGTCCGATCTGGCGGGGCTGAAAATCCTGGCGGACTGCGCCAACGGCGCTGCCAGCGCCACCGCGCCGGAGCTGTTCGGCCGCTTCAAGGCCCGGACGGACTTCATCCACCGGGACCCGGACGGGGTGAACATCAACAGCCACTGCGGCTCCACCCACCTGGAGGACCTGGCCGCCGCCGTGGTGCGGGGCGGCTATGACATCGGCGTGGCCTTTGACGGGGACGCGGACCGCTGCCTGCTGGTGGACGAGACCGGCGGCGTCATCGACGGCGACAAGGTCCTGGCGGTGTGCGCCCTGGACATGAAGCGCCGGGGAAAGCTCAACGGCAACGCCCTGGTGGCCACGGTGATGAGCAACCTGGGCCTCCACGAGTTCTGCCGGAACAACGGCATCGACCTGCTCTGCACGGATGTGGGCGACCGGAACGTGCTGGAGAAGATGCTGGAGCGGGACTACCGCATCGGCGGGGAGCAGTCCGGCCACACCATCTTCACCGATGTGGAGACCACCGGCGATGGTGAGGTGACGGCCCTCCAGTTCCTGCAGGTGCTGGCCCGGTCCGGGGAGAAAGCAAGTTCCCTTGTCAGCTGCTGCGCCGTCTACCCCCAGGTGCTGGTGAACGTGGAGGTGCCCCACAGCGGCGGCGTGAAGGAGGCCATTATGGCGTCCCCCGCGCTGGCGGAGGCCGTGAAGCGGGAGGAGGAGGCCCTCGCCGGCGCTGGCCGGGTGCTGGTGCGCCCCTCCGGCACGGAGGCCCTGATCCGGGTGATGGTGGAGGCCAAAACCACGCAGATCGCCCAGGCGGTGGCGGACCGGCTGGCAGATTTCATCAAATCGCAAAAAAAATAAAAATCTGTTTCTCGGATTTTTTTACAAATTGCTTGACATTTCACTGGATAGACAGGTATAATACGATATGTACAAATTTAGCGAGAAGACACCCCAGCCCCTGGACCAGTGCAGCGATGAAACGCTGTGCCAACTGGTTGCCGGCGGCAGCCGCGAAGCGGAGGAAGCTCTTGTGACGCGGTACAACCGGCTGGTCCGGACCTGCGCCCGCCCCTTCTTTCTGGTGGGCGGCGACAGCGAGGATCTGACCCAGGAGGGCATGGTGGGCCTCCTCAAAGCCGTTCGGGAGTATGACGCCTCCAAGGAGGCATCCTTCCGGACCTTCGCAGAAATCTGCATTCGTAACCGGCTGTATTCCGTCCTCCGCGCCGCGGCGCGGGATAAGCACATGGCTCTCAATCAGTCGGTCCCCTTGGATACACCCTTCTTTGACGCCAATTCCTACACCTCTGGTACCAGCGATCTGACTCAGCGCGATCCCGAAGCGTATCTCATCGACAGGGAACATACCGCTGCCCTCTTATCCGGTGTCCGGAAACAGTTGTCCGAGTTTGAAGCAAAGATTTTGGGGTACTATTTAGACGGTCTTTCATGCAGGGAAATTGCCGAGACGGTAGGCAAGCCCCCAAAGTCCGTGGACAACGCCGTGCAGCGCATTCGGCGCAAGGTGGCACGGCAGCTTCTTTCCGGCGATCTCAGCGGAAGCTGAACGCAATATATTTTTCTTTTCAAAGAGAGGGTAACATCATGTACGAAGACAAGACCTTAGTTTGCAAGGAGTGCGGCCAGGAGTTCGTGTTCACCGCCGGCGAGCAGGAGTTCTATGCCGAGCGCGGCTTCCAGAACGAGCCCCAGCGGTGCAAGGCCTGCCGTGACGCCCGCAAGAACGCGGCCCGCGGTCCCCGGGAGTATTTCACCGCTGTCTGCGCCGCCTGCGGCGGCGAAGCCCGCGTGCCCTTCGAGCCGAAGTCTGACCGTCCCGTGTACTGCAGCGAGTGCTTCGCCAAGATGCGGGACCAGCAGAGATAAACGAATCAATCCGTTTTGGTCTCTTGCAGAGGCGGCGCCCGGTGGGCGCCGCTTCTTCTTTTGCCGTGGGAGCCGGCCGCCGCGCCCCGCGCCGGGGAAACGGGAGGCATTCCGGAAAAATGTGCCGGTGCGGACGCCGAATCTCCACATTTCCAGGCTTTTCAAAGATTTTCTCTTGAAAAACATCGAAAACTAGAGTATAATACCCCTGCTGAATTTCAGATTAGAATTGGAGGAACCTCTGATGATCGAGATCAAGAAGGACACCATCATCGGTGACATTCTGGACGTGGCGCCTCAGACCGCGCCCATCTTCCTGTCCATCGGCATGCACTGCCTGGGCTGCCCCTCTTCCCGGGGCGAGACTGTGGAGGAGGCCTGCATGGTCCACGGCGTGGACTGCGACAAGCTGCTGGCCCTGGTGAACGAGGAAGCCAACAAGAAAGCGGAATGACCGGAACGGGACGCATACGGGAGACCGTATGCGTCCTCCTCCGACAGCCGGAACAGGAGGGCGCCATGGGAAAACATCTGGAACTGACGCCGCGCCTGCGGCAGATCGCCGCCTGGGTCCGCCAGGGTGCGCACCTCGCTGATGTTGGCACGGATCACGCCTATCTGCCCGTGTGGCTGACGCTGCAGGGCCGCGTGGCCTCTGCCATTGCCAGCGATCTGCGGCGCGGTCCCCTGGACCGGGCGCGGGAGACCGGGCGGCGCTACGGCGTGGGGGACCGGATCACCTTCCGCCTGGGTAACGGTCTGGCCGCCGTGGCGCCGGAGGAGTGCGACACCATCGTCATCGCCGGCATGGGGGGCGAGAACATCGCCCAGATTCTGGCCGGGGCACCCTGGACCGCCGACGGCCGCCACACCCTGCTGCTCCAGCCCCAGAGCCGGGCGGAGGCGCTGCGCCGCTTCCTGGCGGAGCACGGCTACGCCATAGCGCGGGAGGCGCTGGTGCGGGACCGGGGCTTTCTCTATCCCGTGATCGAGGCCGGGGCAGGGGAGATGCATCTCACGCTGGGCCGGCAGTGGGCCGGGGCGGACCTGCTCTACGACCCTCTGGGGGACCGCTACATCATCGAGAAGATCATCCAGCTCCAGGCGGCGGCGGCCGGGTCCAACCGGGCGTCGGCGCCAGAGGCCCGGGAACGGGGCGATTACGCCAGGGCCGTCATCACGGAGCTTCTGCAAATGAGGGAGGAGTGGCGCCATGCCAACTGTCCGGGAAATTGAACAGGCCCTGTTCCGACTGGCCCCGAAGGAGGGCGCCATGGACTGGGACAACGTGGGCCAGCTGCTGGGGGACCCGGAGGCGGAGGTCCGGCGGGTCCTGGTGGCCCTGGACATCACGGAGGCCGTGGCGGACGAGGCCATCGCGGAAAACTGCCAGCTGATTGTCAGCCACCATCCGGTGATGAACTGCAAATGGCTGCCGGTGCAGACCGTCCGGCAGGACACGCCCCAGGGGCACCTGCTGCTGAAAATCCTGAGGAGCGGCCTGTCCGCCATCTGTATGCACACGAACCTGGATGTGGCCCCCGGCGGCGTCAACGACGCGCTGGCCGCCGCGCTGGGGCTGGAGGACCCTGGGCCGCTGGGGGACCCGGAGGGGCTGTGCCGGATGGGAACACTGGCAAGTCCTATGCCTTTACAGGAATTTGCAAAGCACGTCTGCCGGGCGCTCCAGGCCAACGGCGTCCGCTACGCCGGGGACAGCGGCCCGGTGCGGAAGGTCGCGGTGGGCGGCGGCGCCTGCGGCGACTATGAGGATGCGGCCATCGCCGCAGGGTGCGACGTGTTCGTGACCTCGGACCTCAGCTACCACCAGTTTTTAGACGCGGCAGGGAAGGGCATCCGCCTGATCGACGCGGGCCACTTCCCCACAGAGAATCCGGTGTGCACCGTGCTGGCAGAGTACCTGCGCGGCCGGTTCCCGGGCCTCACCGTCACCAAATCCGCCTCCCACCGGGAGGTCATCCAGTATTACGTAGAAGGAGAGTAATGTACCATGTCCGGACATTCCAAATGGCATAATATCCAAAAGACCAAGGGCGCGGCCGACGCCAAGCGCTCCGCCGCCTTCACCAAGATCGCCAAGGAGATCATCGTGGCCGTGAAAGAGGGCGGCGGCTCCGGCGACCCCAACAACAACTCCCGTCTGGCCACGGTCATCGCCAAGGCCAAGGCCGTCAACATGCCCAACGACAACATCAAGCGCACCATCGACCGGGCCCTGGGCTCCGGCAGCACCGACAACTACGAGGCCGTCACCTACGAGGGCTACGGCCCCGGCGGCGTGGCCGTCATTGTGGAGGCCCTGACCGACAACCGCCAGCGCACCGCGCCGGAGGTCCGCCACGCGTTCGACAAGTGCAACGGCAACCTGGGCGCCCAGGGCTGCGTCAGCTGGTCCTTTGACAAGAAGGGCGTCATCGTCATTGACAACGAGGAGGGCGAGCTGGACGAGGACACCGTCATGATGGACGCTCTGGAGGCCGGTGCCGCCGACTTTGAGGCCGACGGTCCCGCCCTGGAGATCACCTGCGACCCCGACGCTTTCAACGACGTGGTGAAAGCCCTGGAGGGGAAGGGCTACGCCTTCGCCAGCGCGGAGATCGAGATGGTGCCCCAGAACTACATCACCCTCACCGGCGAGGGAGACGTGAAGAACATGGAGAAGCTCATCGACATGCTGGAGGACAACGACGACGTGCAGAACGTCTGGCACAACTGGGACAACGACTGAGCATCGCTGGATAGAGAGAGGACGGGGAAGCCCGTCCTCTTTTCATCTCCGCAGAAATAAAACAAAACTTTTCTTTTGTGCAAAAACGCCGGAGAGGCGGGCCTGACCGGTCCCCCTTACCATTACCATAACAATGACCATAACCATCACCATAACCCTAACTCTAGCTATTACCATAACGGGAGAATTTTACAAAATCCTCCCGGAGATTGCATAGAGCCGTGCATCAGATGGGGAGGGGACGCCTTTTCTTGAGAGGAGTGGTTTTTCGTTGGCAGAGGAACACAAGAAGAGTTTTATGCTGTATTTCGATAATTTTCCCTGTGTGGCGGCCCTGGACGCGGAGCAGCGGGGGGAACTGCTGCTTCTGCTGTACCGCTATGCCATGGCGGCGGACAAGGCTCCCACGGATCCGGAGGAGGTTTTGCGGCAGCACCCGGGCTTGAGGGAGGAGACCCGCATGGCCTACCGGTTTCTGGCGGAGACCATTCGGCGGGATACAGAGAAGTGGAAGGAAAAGCAGCGGCGCTACCAAGAGGCGGCGGCGCGGCGGCAGGGGGATGGGGCGATCTCCCGGCAGGCCCTGGAACAGGCCGCGCCCAAGGATTACAGCGACATCCGGAAGTACCTGCGGGACGTCTCTACCGCTGGTCGGTTGCCAAAATCGGACCCATAGGGTAGACTGAGGGCGAGGTGATACACGTGAACAAGGAGCGGCTGGGCGATTTCATCGGCAGCGAGCGGAAAAATCTGGGCCTGACCCAGCGGGATCTGGCGGCGCGGCTGCATGTGACGGACAAGGCCGTCAGCAAGTGGGAGCGGGGACTGAGCTACCCGGATGTGACGCTGCTGGAGCCCCTGGCGGCAGCCCTGGACCTGACGGTGGAGGAGCTGATGGCCTGCCGGAGGCAGGCGGCGAAAGGAGCGGAGGAGACCATGCAGAGCTTGTTGGATATCTCCCGTGACAGCGTGCGGCAGGAGCGGCGGCGCTCCTGGCAGCGGCTGGCGGCGGTGCTGGTGCTGCTGGCAGTGACCGCCGCCGTGGTGGCGTATACGCAGATCGTGGTGACGGAGGAGCGGGAGGACTATTTCGTCCTGAAAGAGACGGTGGACGGGGCGAATTATCTCTATGTGGAGCTGCCGTGGGAGGGCCGTCTTCTGCGGCTGCGGTGTGTGGGAGACGTGGACTTCGACGGCATTACCTTGGAAGACGAGTTCGGCTGTGAGGTGGTCTACGATCTGGACTGCCGCTGGAACCGCCTGACCTATACGGGAACCGTCTCCCGCTGCGCCCCCTCGGGGAGCGTTGTAGTCGGCCATATGGAGGGCAGCTCTTCCGGGACCTCGTCAGTGGAGGTGTTCGGCATGAGGGACGTGCTGTACGCGGAGGTGGACTACCACCAGAATCCCCACGGGGAGGGCTTTCTCTGCGATGCGGCGTACTGGCTCCCAGACGGCCCCGTCGACCCGGGCCTTCTGGATGTCATCGTCGACGGCCATCCCGGCTATCCGGTAGACTACGGTGCGGCTCTGCTGGTGGTGGAGAACTGTGTCTCCTCCACACCCTGGGACGCGGACGGCGACGGGGCGAACGAGATCGTGGTCCGCACCCGCTGGCCGGAGAAGCCGTACACCGTCTATGACATGCTGGACGGGGAAGTGCAGGCGGTTTCTTGGCCGGACGCGGTGCCGGAGGAGGTCCGGGAAAATCTGATGTGCATTTGGGAGCAGTGAGAGGAGGCGGTCCATGGAGATCAAAACATCCCCCTCTGAGAGCTGCGGGTGGACCCGGCGCGGCGGGTGGGGTCTCCTTCCACCCGGAGGCGGGGAGCCAGCATCTGGCCTTTCACAGCCGGGAGCGGGTCCTCCGCCGCATCGACCAGTACACCGCGCGGCAGTACCGGCATCAATCGGGACAAAAAGAGGCCCTGGCTTTCGCCAGGACCTCTTCTTGTACGAGCAAGACTGTAAGCCGGGTTCTGTATCAAACAGTCATCTATCTCGACGTACCGTCGCCGGTACGCTCCAGCCACCCCGGGAGCGGCCGGGCCAGCCTTGAGGGTCGGACCCCCTGCTCCCATACCGGTGTTGCTCCGGATAGAGTTTACAGCATCGGACAGTCTCCAGCCGATGGGTGAGCTCTTACCTCGCCTTTCCACCCTTACCGACAGAGCTACTCTCTGTCGGTAAGGGTGGCTTGCCGCTCCCCCGCGGGAGCGGCCGCTGCGGCGGGCTGATTGCAATTAGGAAGAGGGACCCTTCGTCCCTCTTCACACAACACCCCTGCGCCGTTCCGCGCGGAAGCGATTGCGCTGTTCGGGGAAGTTTCCCTCGCCCCGCTCCGCGGGGCATCGCGTTCAGCCGTCGCTGGTTCCCTGACCGATACAGAGTAACTCTGTCGGCGGTATATCTCTGTTGCACTTTTCCTGAAGTCGCCTTCGGCGGGCGTTACCCGTTATCCTTGCCCTGTGGAGCCCGGACTTTCCTCACGACCGGCCTTTCGGCCTGGCCGCGCGACTGTCTGTCTTACTCGCCTGTCTATTTTAGCGGAATCCGACGGGATTGTCAACGCCTGGCCGCAATGCGGCCTCCACATCGGCGGAAGTCGCCAGGGCCTTCCGCTGAAAATACCGGATGGCCCGCAGAGCGCAGTTAGGTCCCGGCTTCATGGCCCCGCAGCCCTGGGAGAAAAAGTCTGGGAAGGGGAGGGGCGTGGTTGTATTTTTTTCCGATCTGCGGTATAATTTCCTTGTCTGTCAATCTCTGCCGCCCAGCGCGGCGTTAGGAGCGTACCCATGAAGTTTGAGGAATATCTGGACTCTCTGCGGAACAAGTCCGTGGCCGTCATCGGCATCGGCGTCAGCAACCGGCCCCTGATCCGGCTGCTGCTGGAGCGGGGCATTCGCGTCACCGCCTGCGACAAAAAATCCCGGGAGGCCCTGGGGCCCCTGGGGGACGAGCTGGAGCAGCACGGCTGCCGCCTGCAGCTGGGGGAGGACTACCTGAAGGGCCTGACGGAGGACGTGATCTTCCGGACCCCCGGCCTGCGGCCCGACGTGCCGGAGCTGGCGGCGGCGGTGGCGCGGGGCAGCCTGCTGACTTCCGAGATGGAGGTCTTTTTTGAGGTCTGCCCCTGTCCCGAGATCGCCGTCACCGGGTCCGACGGCAAGACCACGACCACCACGATCATCGCAAAGCTCCTGGAGGCCGCCGGGCGCACCGTCCACCTGGGGGGCAACATCGGCCGCCCGCTGCTGTGCGACACGCCGGACATCGCGCCAACGGATCTGGCGGTGCTGGAGCTCAGCTCCTTCCAGCTGATGACCATGGACCGGAGCCCCCACATCGCCGTTATGACCAACCTGTCTCCCAACCACCTGGACGTCCACAAGAGCTACGGAGAGTATATCGCTGCCAAGGAAAATATCTTTACACACCAGACAGTCCGGGATATTGCCGTCTTTAATGCCGACAACGAGGCCACGGTCCGCTGCGCTGAAAAGGCCCCGGGCCGGGTGCGGTGGTTCTCCCGCCGGAAGGAGGTGGCGGACGGCGTGTTCCTCCGGGGTACCTCTATCGTCTGCCGGGGGCCGCAGGGCGAGCGGGTAGTGCTGGACACCGCCGACATCAAGCTCCCCGGCGTCCACAACATCGAGAACTACATGGCCGCCGTCGCCGCCGTGGACGGGATGGTCCCAGACGAGGCCATCCGGGCCTTCGCCCGCACCTTCGGCGGCGTGGAGCACCGGATCGAGCTGGTCCGGGAGCTGGACGGGGTGCGCTGGTACAACGACTCCATCGCCTCCAGCCCCAGCCGCACCATCGCCGGGCTCCGGTCCTTCCCGGAGAAGGTCATCCTCATCGCCGGGGGCAAGGACAAGGGCATCTCCTATGACGCCATCGGCCCGGAGATCAACGAGCATGTGAAAGCCCTGATCCTCTGCGGCGCAACCGCCGGGGTGATCCGGGCCGCCGTGGAGAAGGCCGCCAACTTCACCGGCCTGCCCATCACGGAGGTGGACAGCTACCAGTCCGCCGTGGCGCTGGCCCGTGAGACGGCGCGGCCGGGGGATGTGGTGCTGCTGTCCCCGGCCAGCACCTCCTTTGACCGGTTCGCCAACTTCATGGAGCGGGGCCGGGTCTTCAAGGATCTGGTGAACGCTCTGAAATAAGGCCAGGCCGCCCCCGCATACAATGGCGGGAAGGGGGCGTGATGGCCATGATCTGGCGCGGATTTTACTTCTACCGCCGGCGGATGGACCGCCGGCGGGTGCTGCGGGCCCTGGCGTTTCTGCTGATGGCTCTGGCGCTGACGGTGCTCTTCATCGCCGCCACCCAGATGCGGCCTCTGCTGGAGAGCATGGCCACCACCCGGGTGTCCAACACCGTTACCCGCATCGTCAGCGAGGCCGTGTATGAGGCCATCGAGAAGGGCGAGCTGCAGTACGACGGCCTGGTGTCCTTCGAGAAGGACACGGAGGGCCACATCACCGCTGTGCAGAGCAACATGGCGGCCTTCAACCACCTGCAGGCGGAGATTCTGGACACGGTCCTGACCCGCATCAGCCAGGTGCCCACCGGGGACCTGTCCATCCCCATCGGCAGCCTGACGGGTTCGACGCTGCTGGCGGGACGGGGGCCCCGCATCACCGTGCGGATGGAGTCCGTGGGGTCGTCGGAGGCGAACTTCCGCAACGCCTTCACCTCCGCCGGCATCAACCAGACCAAGCATCAGATCATCCTGACGGTGGATGTCTCCGTCAGCGTTCTGCTGCCGGGGTTCCGCACCGCCACCAAGGTGTCCAATTCCTTCATCGTGGCGGAGACGGTGATCGTGGGCACGGTGCCGGACACCTACACCTATTTCTCCACAGATCCGGATACGTACGAGGAGGATCTGAAAGACTACATTCTGAACAACAGCTGAGAAGGGAGCACACCCTATGGACTACCGCGAGGAAATGAAGCAGCTGCGGGACTTTTTGAACCAGCAGAGCTATCTGTACTATGTTCTGGACGCGCCGGTGATCCCGGACTACGAGTACGACCGGCTGAACCGGCGCCTGGAGGAGCTGGAGGCGGAGCACCCGGAGGAGATCACCCCGGACTCCCCCACCCAGCGGGTGGGCGACAAGATCCTGGAGGGCTTCGAGACCTACGAGCACCCGGTACCCCTGGAGAGCCTCCAGGACGTGTTCAACGCAGAGGAGGTCTCGGAGTTCCTGGATCGGATGCGGGAGGCCCTGGGGGACGGCGCCGCCTACTCCGTGGAGCCCAAGGTGGACGGCCTGTCCGTGGCCCTGGAGTATCGGGACGGCGTGTTCGTCCGGGGCGCCACCCGGGGCGACGGCCGGGTGGGGGAGGACGTGACGGAGAACCTCAAGACCATCCGCGCCATCCCCATGCAGCTGCCGGAGAAGCTGCCCCGGCTCATCGTCCGGGGCGAGGTCTATATGTCCCGGGCGGTGTTCGCGGAGATCAATGCCCGCCGGGAGCTGGAGGGCAAGCCCCTCATGGCCAATCCCCGGAACGCCGCCGCCGGGTCCCTGCGGCAGCTGGACCCCAAGATCTGCGCGGAGCGGAAGTTGGATATCCAGGTGTTCAACCTCCAGCTGGCGGAGGGCAAGACCTTCCAGAACCACTCGGAGACCCTGGACTACATGGCCTCCCAGCACTTCAAGGTGATCCCCCACAAGACCCTCTCCGACCCGGCGGAGATTCAGGCGGAGATCGACCGGATCAACGAGGAGCGGATGGACTACCCCTTCGACATCGACGGGGCGGTCATCAAGAGCGACCACCTGGCGGACCGGGAGCGGCTGGGCTCCACCGCCAAGTTCCCCAAGTGGGCGGTGGCCTTCAAGTACCCGCCGGAGAAGAAGTTCTCCGTGGTCCAGGACATCGTGGTGCAGGTGGGCCGCACCGGCGTGCTGACGCCCAAGGCGGTGCTGTCCCCGGTGCGGCTGGCGGGCACCACCGTCACCAACGCCACCCTCCACAACCAGGACTTCATTACCGAGAAGGACATCCGCATCGGGGACACTGTGCTGGTGCAGAAGGCGGGGGAGATCATCCCGGAGATTTTGAGCGTGGACTTCGACAAACGCCCGGAGGGCACGGTGCCCTACACGCTGCCGGACGCCTGCCCGGTGTGCGGCGCCCCAGTGGTCCGGGACGAGGACGGCGCGGCCCTGCGCTGCACCGGCGCGGAGTGCCCGGCCCAGCTGCTGCGGAACCTCACCCACTTCGCCAGCCGGGACGCCATGGACATCGACGGCTGCGGTCCGGCGGTGATCCAGCAGCTGATCGACTCCGGGCTGATCTCCAACGCCGCGGACCTGTACAGCCTCCACGCCGCGGACGTGGCCAAGCTGGACCGGATGGGGGAGAAGTCCGCGGAGAACCTGATCCGGGCCATTGAGAACTCCAAGGCCAACGACCTGAGCCGCCTGCTGTACGGCCTGGGCATCCGGCAGGTGGGGGAGAAGGCCGCCAAGACCCTCGCCGCCCACTTCGGCTCCATGGACGCGCTGATGGCCGCCACAGAGGAGGCGCTGACGGAGATTCCCGACGTGGGCGGCATCACCGCCCGGTGCATCGCGGACTACTTCCGGGGCGACCAGGCGAAGGACCTGATCCGCCGCCTGAAAGAGGCGGGGGTGAACATGGAGAGCACCGCCCAGCCCACCGGGGACCTGCTGGCGGGATTGACCTTCGTCCTGACCGGCGAGCTGGAGTCCGCCTCCCGCAAGGAGGCCGGGGAGAAGCTGGAGGCTTTGGGGGCCAAGGTGTCCGGGTCCGTGTCCAAAAAGACCGGCGCCGTGGTGGCCGGAGAGGCCGCGGGCAGCAAACTCCGGAAGGCCCAGGAGCTGGGGGTGCCGGTTCTCAGCGAGGAGCAGTACCGGGTGCTGGTGGACGAGGTCCCCGGCGACAAGGCGGAAATCCTGGCCCTGCTGGGCCGGGACGAGGCGGCAAAAGAAGCGGAATAAACAGGGAAGCGGGGGCTCACGCCCCCGCTCTTTCGGCTTGTGTGCAGGCTGCGCTGCGATGCGTGCCCGGCGGGCGTACCGTCAGCAGGGGTCATCGATCTGGATCATGAATTTTGTGACGTATTCCTCCGGGCTGGAGATCGCAAATTCGTTCAATCCAAGCTCGTAGGCAAAGCCCGTCAGTGTCAGATGCTGCCGGCGGGCATAGTCGATCATTTTTTGGTACATGGCGGGCGCCTTGTCCCAAGGTCCCTTCTGATAGCCGCAAAGATACCGCCCCGCCGGCCTGACGAACGTATGCGGACCGGATGCGCTGCCGGACGAATAGGTAAACAGCCCGTCGTATGTTTCAAAGGACCCGGCGGTGACTTTGTCCAGGGAGAGGAAGCTCCCGATTCCCATGCGTATCTGCTCAATGCCCCATTGACTTTTCAAATCGGTAAAAAGCCGGGATAAATCGTCTCCGGAAAAATCATACGGCAAAACAGAAATTTTGACCGCGCCGCACTCCTCGACCCTGATTTCCTCATCCGGCAGGCCCTCGCAAAGACGCACCTGCGCTTTTTTGGTCTTCAGTATGTTCCGCGCGCGCTTCAGCCTTCGTATCTCCAGATCGATTTCCGCCTCTTTCCGATCTGCGATCTGCAAAAACTTTTCCGGAGCAGGATGCTTACAGTAGTCCGCAATTTCCGCGATGCTCATATTCAACTCTTTCAGCATACGGATATACTCAAAAACAATGCTCTGTGATGCGTCGTAATAGCGGTAACCGTTTTCCCCCTTTTGGCAGGGGGAAAACAGGCCGATGTCGTCATAATAATGCAGCGTTCTCCGATTGACACCGTGCAGTTCCGCAAACTGGGCGGTGGTCATTTTTACAGTGTTTTGCCTCATCACAAAATAGCTCCTTTTCCGGTATTGACATTACAGCTGCTGTAAGGACTATTATACGGGGTATCCGAGACCAATACCAGGGGGAATATCATGGAGATGCAAATCAGAGAATATCAGAAACAGGACTTTCAGCCCTTAAAGGAAATCATCCGAAGCACGTGGCACTATGATGAGTTCAGCAGTCCCGAAACGGCTTCCAGGCTGGCGGAGGTTTTTCTGCGCAGCTGCCTGACAAATTACACCTTTTCACAGGTGGCCGTACTTGACGGAACTGCGGCAGGGATCATTTTGGTAAAGAACATCAAGGATCACAGATGCGCCCTCTCTGCCAGATTTCAGCAAATCCTGTCCATTGTGAAGCTGTATGCGTCCAAAGAGGGAAGGGCAGTCTCTCAAATCTTCCAAAACGTCAATGAGATCGATGAGCAATTGCTGCGCGGCTGCAAAAAGACCTATCCGGCGGAATTGGCTCTGTTTGCTGTCCGTTCATCCTGTCAGGGAAAGGGCATCGGCAAAAAGCTGTTTCATTCCGCGCTTGCCTATTTGAAGCAGCAGGGATTGGATGAATTCTACCTGTTTACAGATACCAGCTGCAACTACGGCTTTTATGAACACCAGGGCATGTGCCGCCGCGGCCAGAGAGAGCATCTTTTCCAGATAAACGGGCAGACCGTAAGCATGAATTTCTTTCTTTATGACCGCGCAACGGTATTTCATGACGCTGCGGGCTGCAATTTTTGAAATTGTATTAACTGCATAAAAAGTAATTGTTTTTTTGTGCAGTTCATCAATATTCTGGAGCGAGTCACTCCGAAACATTATCCAGTTCGGCCATAGACACCGGCGGCTCCGCGTGGTATCTTTGTTAAGCACCAGCCGGGAAGGCTGGGAGTCTGATACAGAAAGGATGTGTTTCCCATGCGACTGCGTTCCGAAGCGGACGTGCAGGAGTTCCTGGACGCCGTCAGCCAGTGCGGCGGCGACGTGTACCTGAAGAGCCCGGAGGGAGACATTTTTAATTTGAAATCCTCCATGTCCCGGTATATCGCCATCGGCCGCCTCATCGAGGAGCAGGGCGATACCCTGGAGCTCTTTGCCGACCGGAAGGAAGACCAGGCCCGGCTCATGCCCCTGGTGGAAGACCTGATGAAGAACGGGGACTGAGTCCCCGCAAAAAGCGCCCGCCCCGGGAGATCGGGGCGGGCGCTTTCCATTCAGTGGGTCACTTGTCAAAGGACGGGTTCACAAAGTAGAGATTCTTCTCGTTCATCTTGTCCTTGGCCAGCCGCAGTCCCTCGCCGAAGCGCTGGAAGTGGACGATCTCCCGGGCCCGGAGGAACTTGATGACGTCGTTGACGTCCGGATCGTCGGAGAGGCGCAGGATGTTGTCGTAGGTGACACGGGCCTTCTGCTCGGCGGCCAGATCCTCCGTCAGGTCGGCGATCAGGTCGCCCTTCACCGCCATGCTGGCGGCGCTGTAAGGGAAGCCGGAGGCGGCGGTGGGGTACACGCCGGCGGTCCGGTCCACAAAATACGTGTCAAAGCCCGCGGTCCGGATCTGCTCCTCGGTGAGGTCCCTGGTCAGCTGGTGGACGATGGCGCCGATCATCTCCAAATGGCCCAGCTCCTCAGTGCCGATGTCGGTCAGCAGGCCCTTCAGCTCCGCATAGGGCATGGAGTATCGCTGACTCAGGTAGCGCAGGGACGCGCCCAGCTCACCGTCGGGCCCGCCGTACTGGGAGATGATGACGGAGGCCAGCTTGGGATTGGTGTTCTTGATCTTCACCGGGTACTGGAGCTTCTTCTCATAAATGAACATCAGTCATTGCCTCCTTCCTCCCAGGGCCACGGGTCCTTCAGCCAGGCGAAGCCGTCCTCCGGCGTCAGGTCCGTCTGCAGCAGGGGGCCGTACATCTTCTGGTACTTCTCACGGCCCTCTTTCGCCAGCTTGATATAGGACCAGTACAGCTGCAGCGCCTCCTGATCCTGGGCGTGGGTGGTGAGATACAGGCCCAGCTCGTCAATGGCAAAGTCCAGGGCCATCAGCTCCACCAGGGCGGTGTTGGCCATTTTCGTCTTGGCCTGGATGGCCGCCTTGAAAGGCAGGTCAAGCCCCGGGAACAGGGTGCCGGTTTGCAGGGCCTCCATCCGGCTGTACCGGACAGGGTTCTCCTCCTGCATGGCTACAAAGGGAAACACCATGGGTGCACAGGTGCCGGGCAGAGTGCCCTGGTTCGGCTGGCAGGAGCCGGACGGCGGCATGGAAGGCACGGACGGCGTGGGCGGCGTATTGGTGTTGGGTTTCTCCATCTGCATGGATGCCTCCTTCTGGGGTAGGGTGCGCATGGGAACCATGCGCCCATGCCATCCTATGCGGAGATGGTCCGGGAGGAGCCTGCCCTTGATTTCCGCCGTCCGAGCCGCTATAATCGGGAATATGGGATAAGCAGGCGGGAATAGGCTTTCCCCAGGGGGTGCCGCCTGTGATTATTCTGATCCGAAAGCGCCATGTGGCATATGTTGTGCTGCTGTGTTGTTTTGTCGCCGGGCTCTCCGCCGTGCTGTGGCATGGGAACGCCGCCTTCACGGCGGCGTTCGCCCCGGGGGAGGAGGGCGCGTCTCCCGTTGTGGTGGTGGACGCCGGCCACGGCGGGGAGGACGGCGGCGCTGTGGCCGCCGACGGCACGGTGGAGAGCGGCCTGAACCTCGCCATCGCCCGGCGGGTCCGGGACCTGCTGACCTTTGCGGGGGTGCCCACCACCGTCACCCGGGAGGGGGACGCCGCCATTTACGACCCCGGCAGCGCCACTCTGCGGGAGAAGAAGGTCTCCGACCTCCACAACCGGGTGGCTCTGGTGGATGAGCTGCCCGGCGCGGTGCTGTTGAGCATCCACCAGAACAGCCTGCCGTCGTCGCCCTCCACCCGGGGGGCCCAGGTGTTCTGGAACCGCCAGGAGGGGGCGGAGGAACTGGCGTCGTCCATTCAGGAGTCCCTGAACGGCGCCGTCAACGCCGGACATGAGAAGAAGGCCGCCCAGGTGCCGTCCTCGGTGTACCTGATGAAGGAGATCACCGCCCCCGGCGTGCTGGTGGAGTGCGGATTTCTCTCCAACGCCGCGGAGACGGAACAGCTGAAGGACCCGGCCTACCAGACAAAGCTGGCGGCGGCCATCGCGGCGGGCGTGCTGAATTCAGATAAGCGTTGAAAGAGAAAAGATCAGACAGTTTGTTCCTTTCTCTTTCCATGGGAGGTTGCAATGAAGCCAAAGACTCTGTTCTACTGCACGGAGTGCGGCAATGAGACGCCCAAGTGGGCGGGGAAGTGCCCGGCCTGCGGGGCGTGGAATACCATCGTGGAGCAGCCCCAGGCCGCCCGGGCGGCAGGGAAGGGGGCCTCCCGCCCGGCAGGAGGGGGGGCCGTCCGCAGGGCCCGGCCGGTGACGGAGCTGGAGGCGGATGCGGAAATCCGGTTCTCCACTGGCATGGGAGAGCTGGACCGGGTCCTGGGCGGCGGTGCCGTCAAGGGCTCGCTGGTGCTGGTGGGCGGCGCGCCGGGAATCGGCAAGTCCACGCTGATGCTTCAGATCTGCGAGAGCCTCTGCCGGGAGAATAAGGTCCTGTATGTATCCGGCGAGGAGTCGGAGCACCAGCTGAAGCTCCGGGCCAAGCGGCTGGACGTGCAGAGCGAACGGCTGTTCGTGATCTCCGAGACCAGCCTGGGGGACCTGCTGGAGTCCGTGGCGGCGGAGGCGCCGGACGTGCTGATCGTGGACTCCATCCAGACCCTGTACAATGACGCGCTGGAGTCCCCGGCGGGCAGTGTCAGCCAGGTGAAGGACTGCACCATGGCCCTGATGCAGCTGGCCAAAGGGCAGGGGATCACGGTGTTCGTCATCGGCCATGTGAACAAGGAGGGGTCCATCGCCGGCCCCAAGGTTCTGGAGCACATGGTGGACTGCGTGCTGTACTTTGAGGGGGACCAGCACACCGCCTACCGCATCCTGCGGGCGGCCAAGAACCGCTTCGGCGCCACCAATGAGATCGGCGTCTTCGAGATGCGGGACAGCGGCCTCGTGGAGGTGGAGAACCCGTCGGAGATGCTGCTGTCCGGTCGGCCGGAGGACGCCCCCGGGACCTGCGTCACCTGTGTGATGGAGGGGGCAAGGCCGGTGCTGGCGGAGATTCAGGCGCTGGCGGTGTCGTCTCCGGCGGGCAACCCCCGCCGCACCAGCAACGGCTTTGACTACAACCGCTTCGCCATGCTGCTGGCGGTGCTGGAGAAGCGGGGCGGCCTGAAGGTCTCCGCCTGCGACGCGTACCTGAACATCATCGGCGGCTTGAGCCTGGACGAGCCCGCCGCGGATCTGGCGGCGGTGATCGCCCTGGCCTCCAGCTATCTGGACCGGCCGGTGCCGGCGGATTTGGTGGCCATCGGGGAGGTGGGCCTCACCGGAGAGCTGCGGTCCGTCAGCCAGCTGGGCCAGCGGGTCAGCGAGGTCCGGCGGCTGGGCTTTACCCAGTGCCTGATTCCGTCCCGCCGGACCGGGGAGCTGGCCGCGCCTGCGGGGCTTCGTCTGATCCCGGTGCGGAATATCGGTGAGGCGATCCGAGCCGCCCTTCGTCCGTCGGAATGAAGTGGACGCAGGCGCCGCCCAGGGCGGGGAGGCCCGCCGCGGCGGCGCTGTCCAGCGTGCAGACGCCGTCCTGCTGATACACACATTGGCTGGTACAGGGAATCAAACTCATACACATCATCCCATCTCCATGGATTTGGGACTAGCTTTGCCGAAAGCGGCGGTTTTTATGTCCGGTCCGGAGATGCGCCGCGCGTTCCGGCGTGTGCCGCCGGCGCTGCGGCTGCGGTCCGGCCGGGAAATTTTCAAAAGACCTGTCAGGGAAGGAGGTTTTGCGGGGAGATAGAAAATTGAACAAAATAAAAATTTTGTTCAATTTGGGGGAGAGCCAAACCGCTCCGGGGCCCGTTTCAGGCCCCCGGCACGACCTACCCCCCCCAGCAGCCGCTCCGGCGGCTGCGCGGAGTATCTGCCCGCAAGTTGACACCGTTATGGCTGATTACCGCACCGAAGCGCCGCAGATTCTGCGGGACTTTCTCTCGTACCACGAGACCATCAAAGCCCACTCCAAGCGGACCGTGGACGAATACTTTCTGGACCTGCGGAATTTCTTCCGCTATCTCAAGCAGACCCGGGACCCGTCCCTGTGTGACCGGTCTCTGGATGAGATCGACATTATGGACGTGGATCTGGACTTCGTGGCCTCCGTGACCCTGACGGACATTTACGGCTACATGACGTACCTCAGCCGGGACCGGGTCCAGCACCAGAACAGCCGGAATTCCGGCTACGGCCTGAACGCCGCGTCCCGGGCCCGGAAGATCGCCACGATCCGGTCGTTTTACAACTACCTCACCAATAAGATGCACTTACTTCGTGAAAATCCTGTCAAAGATATGGATTCTCCGAAATTGAAGAAAACCCTGCCCAAATACCTGACCTTGGACGAGAGCATCCAGCTCTTGGACTCCGTGGACGGCAAAAATCAGGAGCGGGATTACTGTATCCTGACGTTGTTCCTCAACTGCGGGCTGCGGATCAGCGAACTGGTGGGTCTGAACCTCTCCGACATCCAGGAGGATGCCCTGCGGGTTCTTGGCAAGGGCAACAAGGTCCGGATCATCTACCTGAACGACGCCTGCCAGGACGCCATCGCCAAATATCTGGCAGTGCGGCGGCCCATCACCGGCCGGGACGCAAACGCCCTCTTCCTCTCCTCCCAGAACGAGCGGATCAGCCGCTCCACGGTCCACGCCATGGTGAAAAAGCGGCTGGGTCAGGCGGGCATCGACCCGGCGGAGTACAGCTCCCACAAGCTGCGGCACACCGCCGCCACGCTGATGCTGCAGAACGGCGTGGACGTCCGGGCCGTCCAGGAGGTGCTGGGCCACGACCATTTGAACACCACGGAAATCTACACCCACATCGACAACGAATCCCTGCGGATAGCTGCAAAGGCAAATCCCTTGTCACACGTGAAAAAATCAAGGAAAAAGCAAAAGGAAACCGGCTGAGAGGCGCTCCCTCCCAGCCGGTTTTCCCTGTTCATTTTGCGCAAACGATTGCCTAAGGCCGGATGGTGCCCAGTACGTGCAGAAACCGGATGTCCTGGAACGTGTAGGTGGACAGGGGCCGGTTGTCGGCGTCGTAGCTGTGGGCGGCGATCAGTACCGTCTCCAGGGTGATGGGCGCCGTCACCCGCACCACCACCGGCGTATGCTGGAACTCCTGGCCGTTGAAGCTCAGCTGCACCAGGTCCCCGGGCTGCAGGTCCTCCAGGGCGCAGGGCTGGGCCACCGGCCCCACGGAGGGCGCCTGCCTGGTCATGAAATTCCAGAAATAGGGCACCCCGGTCCAGGAGGGGGACTTCTGGTTGGCGTCGATGTAGTACCAGCCGAAATCCGGGGTGAAGTTCATCACACCGCTGCCGGCGAACACACACTGAGACGCGAAGTTGGTGCAGTCTCCCCCCCACGTTCTCGTAGTCGTAAAAGGCCGGGTTCCGGCCATAGGCCCACTGGTGGGCATACAGCACGGCGGCACTGCGGTCGTAGTCTGCAAAAGCGCATGGGCTCCCCTCCTCTTCCCGCCATTGTATGCGAAAGAGGGACGTTTGGTCAGTTGGGAGTTCGGAATTCATGTGTTCTGCTGCAGGCGGAACAATTGGAATGGGTCCGGCAAAGCCGGACCCAGAAATTGCTCATTCCGCATGATTCCTCATTCCTAATTCGCTCCGATAGCGCTCCGCCTGGTCCAGCAGCTCTCCGGCGCTTGCCAGCAGGGCCTCTGTCACGCGGCTGCCGCCGGTGATCCGGGCCAGCTCCGCCTTCCGCTGCTCCCAGTCCAGCAGCACCACACGGGTATAGGTGCGGCCGTCTCGCTCCCCCTTCTCCACGGAGAAGTGGGTGTCCGCCATGGCGGCCAGCTGCGGGAGGTGGGTCACGCACAGCACCTGCTTGCGGCGGCTGACCTGGGCCAGCTTCTCCGCCACCTTCTGGGCCGCACGGCCGGAGACGCCGGTGTCCACCTCGTCGAACACCAGCGTGCCGATGGACTCCTGCTCCGCCAGCACATTTTTCAGAGCCAGCATGATCCGGGCCAGCTCACCGCCGGAGGCGATCCGGGCGATGGGCTTCAAGTCCTCCCCGGCGTTGGCAGACATCAGAAACCGGACGGCGTCACAGCCGTCGGGGCCCGGCTCCTTCTCCCCGAAGTCGATGGCGAACCGGACCTTGTGCATGTCCAGGTCCCGGAGCTCGGACTGGATGCGCTGCTCCAGAACGGCGGCGGCCTCTTTCCGGGCGGCGGTCAGCTCCGCCCCCGCTGCCAGGACGGCCTTCCGGGCCTTCTCCAGCTGCTGTTCCAGCCGGGCCAGGGTGTCGTCCGCCGTCTCCATATCATCCAGCTCCCGGCGGCACTTGTCCAGGTAGGCCAGCATCTCATCCACCGTGGCGCCGTACTTCTTTTTCAGCCGGTACAGCAGGTCGGACCGGCTCTCCACCGCGTCCAGCTCCGCCGGGGAGAAGTCGAACGCCTCCCGCTTGTCCCGAATGATCTCGGCAAGGTCATAGGCTTCACACCGCAGCTGTTCCAGGCGCTGGTACAGCTCCCCCATGTCTCCGGAGAGCGTGCGGACACCGGCGAGGGCCTCTTCCGCGTCCCGGAGGGCGGAGACGGCGCCGCCTCCCTCCTCCCCGCCGTTCAGGCAGTAGTCCGCCCCCGACAGGGCGGAGAGGTACTTCTCCCCGTTCCGCAGCAGGTCCCGCCGCTCTGTGAGGCTCTCCTCCTCGCCGGGCACCAGCTGGGCCCGCTCCAGCTCGTCGATCTGAAAGCGGAGGCTGTCCATCCGCCGGGCCTTCTCCGCCTCGTCCATCTGGAGGGCCCGAATCTTCGCCTGTAAGTCGGCCATGGCTTCATAGGTCGTCTGATACCGCCCCAGGGGTGCCTCCGTCCGGCCAAAGCGGTCCAGATAGCTCAGGTGCTGCTCCTCGTCCAGCAGCTGCTGGCCGTCGTGCTGGCCGTGGATGTTCAGCAGCTCTTCTCCGATCCTGCGCAGCTGGGCCACGGTGACAGGGCGGCCGTTGACCCGGCAGAGGTTCTTGCCGTCCCCCGTCAGCTCCCGCTGGAGCAGCAGGTGGCCGTCCTCGTCCGGGGCAGCTCCGGTCTCCGCCAACCCGGCCAGATCACCGGGCACCTGGGAAAATTCGGCGCTGACAAAGGCCCGGTCCGCGCCGGTGCGGACCAGGTCCCGGGAGGTGCGCCCGCCCAGTACCGCGCCCATGGCGTCGATGACGATGGACTTGCCGGCGCCGGTCTCGCCGGTGAGGGCGTTGAAGCCGGGGCGGAACTGGATGTCCGCCTCCTGGATGACCGCGATATTCTCAATGTGCAGAAGCTCCAGCATGGGACTCCTCCTCTGAAAAAGCGCCCGGCAGGTCCGCCGGGCGCGGCAATGTCAGCTGATGAACATGGCGTCGCCAAAGGAGAAGAAGCGGTATTTCTCCCGCACCGCCTCCTCATAGGCGGCCAGCACGTGCTCCCGCCCGGCGAAGGCGGACACCAGCATGATGAGGGTGCTCTCCGGCAGGTGGAAGTTGGTCACCAGGCCGTCCATCACCTTGAATCGGTAGCCGGGGTAGATATAGATGTCCGTCCAGCCGGACTTGGCCTCCATGTGTCCGTCCTCGGCGGCCCAGGATTCCAATGTCCGACAGGAGGTGGTGCCCACACAGATGCACCGGCCCCCGCCCTTCCGGGTCTCGTTGATGAGGTCCGCCGTCTCCTGGGGGATGGTGCAGTACTCGCTGTGCATGGGGTGGTCCTCAATGGTGTCCTCCTTCACGGGCCGGAAGGTGCCCAGGCCCACATGGAGCGTCACATACCCGATCTTTACGCCCTTGGCCCGGATCTTCTCCAGCAGCTCCGGGGTGAAGTGGAGCCCCGCCGTGGGGGCGGCGGCGCTGCCCAGGACCTTGGAGTACACGGTCTGATACCGCTCCTGGTCCTGGAGCTCCTCCTTGATGTAGGGGGGCAGAGGCATCTTGCCCAGCCGCTCCAGCGTCTCCAGAAAGATGCCCTCGTAGTCGAAGCGGATCAGGCGGCCGCCCTCCTCCAGCTGCTCCACGATCTCGGCGGTCAGCTCCCCGTTGCCGAAGGACAGTCTGGTGCCCTTGCGGAGCTTCCGGCCCGGGCGGACCAGACACTCCCACACCTTGTCTCCCCTGTCGTTCAGCAGCAGCACCTCGCAGATGCCGCCGCCGGGCAGCCGCTGTCCCACCAGACGGGCGGGCAGCACCCGGGAGTTGTTCAAAATCAGGCAGTCGCCGGGGTTCAGGTAGTCCGGCAGGTCGTAGAAATGGTGGTGTCCCGTGGCGCCGCTCACCCGATCCAGGGTCATCAGGCGGGAGGTGTCCCGCTTCTCAATGGGGGTCTGGGCGATCAGCTCCTGGGGCAGGTCGTAGTAAAAATCACTGGTCTTCATGTTGCTTCCTTCTCGTTACCGGACACGGATGCCGGTGAAATAAAATTCCAAAATGTCGATGTAGTCGTGGCCCTGCTCCGCCATGGCCCTGGCGCCGTACTGGCTCATGCCCACGTTATGGCCGTTTCCGGTGCCGGTGATGGTGATGCCGCCCCGGGAGGCGGAGCCCCGCCCGCCGGAGCTGCCGCCGGTGAGGTCCGCCGTTCCGGAGGCGGAGATGGCGGCGTGGTCCTCCCCCTCTAGGCGGCTGACGGTGCCGCTGCCGGAGATGACGGACGCACCGTCCAGAGCCGACAGGGTGCCGGAGGCGCTGTTCACCGCGTAGCTGCTGCCGCCCCCGGTGCCGCCGGTGATGGTGAACCGCAGGCTGGGGACGTTCTTGCCCAGGGTGGTGCTGTAAAAGGCCATCCGGGCATCGTCCCCCGTGCGGACCAGGGTCTTTCCCCGGCTGTCCACAAAGGTCACGGAATACACGTTGCCCAGATCGGTGACTTCCGATACATAGGCGTCCACCACGTCCCCGATGTCGTAGCCGCTGTTCTGCAGCACCCAGGTCAGCTCCTCCCAGGTATAGGTGACCGTCCACCTGTAATCAGGAATGGAGATCTGCGCCTCGTAGGGGTCTTCCTTTCCCCGGAGATAGGGCACGTCGGTGCCCCAGACGTTCTCCGCGTCCTCGGTGGCGCCGCCGTCGGAGGAGTGGTAGTAGGCCTGGGCCAGCTCGCCGTCATAATAGAGGCACTCCCCCTCCGTCTCCTCCACCGCCCGGTCCGTGGCGGAGGTGGCCTCACCGATGCCGCTGTACGCCTGGCAGTCTGTGGAGCTGCAAACGTCGAATCCGTAGGCGGACAGGTGCTTGGTGGTGAGGCAGGCAAAGGTCCGGGCGCACACGGCCTGGGCCTTCAAGGCCTCCAGCTCCCAGTTCCCCGGCATTTCAGAGGGCAGAACGCCCTTCACATAGTCCTCCAGGTCCACCACGTTCACCACCTGCAGCCCGCCGCCGCTGACGGTGTACTCGAACCCGCCCCGGTAGCGGTTCCCCCGGAACCAGGTGACGGGGTCCCGGCCCTGGGGCATCACGGCCAGGGTGTCCTCCCTGCTCTCATAGAGGACCCGGTCTGTGCCGGTGATGGTCACCTGGATGCCGTCCCGGCCTGCCGGCTCCATGGTGATGGCGGTCTCGTCCGTCTCACCCAGGGACACGAAGGTCCGGTCGTCCTCGAAGTACCCGAACTCGTAACCGCTGCCCTCATCGTTTTCCAGGTTGGCGGAGGACATGACGGAGGAGCCGTACCGCAGCCCCACCTTCACCGTATCATTGGTGACGGCGGAGGCGCTGACAGTACCCAGGGCGTAAAATGTCACAATCAGCGACAGCAGGAACAAGCCTTTTTTCATGGAACCTCCCCAAGCCATGCACCTTGACGGAATCGCAGAAGTATGCTAATATATGTACAAATGTCCGTGCTGGAAGTACAGGCTTTCTACATCAATATGGATCATTATAGTACATTCCGGCGCCATATTCAACCAAAATCGACGGAAGGCATCGCGTTTTTCCGCCGCAACATGGGAGCAGGAGGCACATACTATGAAACAGTACAAAGTCGGAATCATCGGCGGCACCGGCATGGTGGGCCAGCGTTTCATCACGCTGATGGAGCATCACCCCTGGTTTCAGCTGACGGCCATCGCCGCCAGCGCACGCAGCGCCGGCAAACCTTACGCCGAGGCGGTGGCGGGCCGCTGGGCCCTGGACGTCCCCATGCCGGAGGAGGCCAAAAATCTGGTGGTCCTGGACGCGGAGCAGGACGCGGAGCGGCTGGCCTCCATGGTGGATTTCTGCTTCTGCGCCGTGGACATGAAGAAAGAGGAGATCCGGGCCCTGGAGGAGAAATACGCGAGACTGGAGTGCCCCATCGTCTCCAACAACTCCGCCCACCGGTGGACCGACGATGTACCCATGGTAGTCCCGGAGATCAACGCGGACCATCTGGCGGTGATCGAGGCCCAGCGCAAGCGCCTGGGCACCCGCCGGGGCTTCATCGCCGTGAAGAGCAACTGTTCGCTCCAGAGCTACGTCCCGGCCCTGCACCCCCTGAAGAAGTACGGCCTGGACAAAATCCTGGTCTGCACCTATCAGGCCATCTCCGGCGCCGGCAAGACCTTCCAGCGCTGGCCGGAGATGGTGGATAACTGCATCCCCTACATCGGCGGCGAGGAGGAGAAGAGCGAGCAGGAGCCGTTGAAGCTGTGGGGCCGCGTGGAGGACGGGAAGATCGTCAGGGCCGACGGCCCCTCCATCACCGCCCAGTGCTTCCGGGTGGCCTGCCAGGACGGTCACATGGCCGCGGTGTTTATGAAATTCGCGGACGGCAAGGCCCCCTCCATGGAGCAGATCAAGGCCGACTGGGCCGCCTTCCGGGGCGTACCCCAGGAGCTGGAGCTCCCCTCCGCCCCCAAGCAGTTCCTCCACTACTTTGAGGAGCCTGACCGGCCCCAGACCCGGCTGGACCGGAACCTGGAGCACGGCATGGCCGTGTCCGTGGGCCGCCTGCGGCCGGACACCCAGTACGACTACAAGTTCGTGTGCCTCTCCCACAACACCCTGCGGGGCGCTGCGGGCGGCGCGGTGCTCCTGGCAGAGCTGCTGTGCGCCAAGGGATACATGGACTGATTCCATCTCATACATCCACAAAAGAGACGGCTTGCCGGAGTTGGCAGGCCGCCTCTTTTATCCTCAGACCTGCATCAAATTTAGGAATTGGAAATTTGAAATGGAGGTGTTCCGCCGCAGGCGGAACGATTTTGAATTTCCAAGCTCCACCGGGCACCAAAATTTCTAATTCCCCATTTCCAGCTGAAAAGGAGCGTGTGTACATTGAAAAAGCCTCTCTTCACCGGGTCCGGTGTGGCCATTGTCACGCCCTTTACCAAAGAGACCGTGGATCTCCCCACCCTGGGGAAGCTGCTGGACTTTCAAATGAAAAACGGCACCGACGCCATCATCGTCTGCGGCACCACCGGCGAGGCCAGCACCATGAGCTACCGGGAGCGGATGCGGACCATCGAGTTCTGTGTGGACCACGTGGACGGGCGGCTGCCGGTGATCGCCGGCACCGGCTCCAACTCCACAGAGAACGCCCTGGCCCTGTCCCGGGACGCGGAGCGGGCCGGGGCCGACGGATTGCTGCTGGTGACGCCCTACTACAACAAGGCCAGCCAAGCCGGGCTCATCCGCCACTTCCAGGTGATCGCCGACGGCGTGGATGTGCCGCTGATCCTGTACGACGTACCCTCCCGCACCGGCGTCACCATCGCGCCGGAGACGTATGCGGAGCTTGCCAAGCACCCCAACATCAACGGCGTCAAGGAGGCGGGGGGCAATTTCTCCAACATTCAGAAGACCCGGAACCTGTGCCCCGAGGACTTCTCCATCTGGTCCGGCAACGATGACGAGACAGCGGCCATCTGTATGCTGGGCGGCAAGGGCGTCATCTCCGTAGTGGCCAACGTCCTGCCGGCGGAGATGCACCGGCTGACGGAGCTGTGCCTGCGGAACGACTTCGCCGCCGCCGGAAAGCTGCAGCTGGAGCTGAAGGACTTCTGCGACGCCATGTTCTGCGACGTGAACCCCATCCCCGTCAAAACGGCGCTGAACCTGCTGGGCTGGGACGTGGGCCCCCTGCGCCTGCCGTTGTGCGACCCCACCGAGGCCGGGCTGGAGAAAATCAGGGCGGCCCTGGAAAAGCACGGGCTGACCTCCAGAGTATAAGCCACAGCCGCCCGGCGAAAGCCGGGCGGCTGCTGTTCGGTTCATTTCCGGGTACTGCCGCCGTACTGCTCCGAGGACAGGCGCACCTGGGCCTCTCCATCACCGATGCCGGTGATTTCCACCGTCAGCTTGTTCCGCAGGTCGGCGCTCTCCCCTTCCTGGACCTGGAAAGCCCGGACCAGCGTCTCCCCGGCGGGGATGCGAACCATGGAGAACAGCTCCTGGTTGATATGGCCCACGGTCCAGGGGCGGAAGACACGCACCAGGATGTCCTGGTCCCCCTGGTTCTCGATCACCAGGGCGGCATAGGGCAGCTCCGGCATGAAGTGGAAGGTGTACGTCAGATCCGCCCCCTGGAGGGCCACGCCGTCCACGAACCGCCCCAGATAGGCGGCGGGATCCAGCACCGCCGGGTCCACCTCGGTTAACACCCCGCAGCTGACGCCATACTCCGGCACGGTGGGCGTCTCCATCTGCCGCTGGATGAGTTCCTCCCGGATGGGCGAGTCCTCTTCCAGCCCGTGTCCGACGATGACGGAGGTGCCGTCCCCCACCTGAATCTCCGCCTTCTGGTCGCCGATGGCGACGATGCGCTCCGTGCCGTCTTCGTTCTGCGTGGTCCTTCTGGAGAAGAACTCAGCCCCCGTCCAGTAGATGGGCTGGCCGTTCCCGTCTAGACGGGGATTGCCCTCCGCATCTACTGCCGCCTCAGTGCCGAAATCAATGCAGTTCAGGTCCTCCCGGTACACCGCGCCGTAGACCATGTCCAGCACCTCCGCCGCGGTCTCGGCGCTGATGAAGTAGTGGTCCTCCCCGTTTTCATCAGTGTAGGTCAGCACAGTGGGGATCTGCGCTCCGTCCTCCGTAGTCCAGGCAGCGCCGGCAGGTACCTGTTCCTTGCCGAACAGAGCCACACCCGCCTCGCCGTAGGCCACCTGTCCGTTCAGCGTCCCGCTCTGAGGGACAGCGGGCGGCCTGGTCTCCCCCGCCAGGGAGGCCCCCACCAGCCCTACCAACAGCAGCATGGTGCTCATGCCCGCGATAAAGGGAATGTAATTGCGTTTCATCAGATTCCTTCCTTTCCTGTCACCAGGTCACATTCCTGGCAATCTCCAGCAGCTCTTCGGCGGACAGGCCCTTCCCATGGAGGGCGAAGATGTAGGGCCCGTCCGTCCACAGCAGGTCTTTTTCTGTGCTGTCCGTCTCCTCTTCCACCAGCAGGCCCAGGCGGCCGTTGACCTCCACCTCAGAGCCCTGGCAGGCGGTCCCCTTGGAACCCACCAGGTCCTCTCCCTGGGTCTGCATCAGTGTGAAGGAGGCATCCTCCCCCCTTCGGTACGCCAGACTTCGCTCCCCGCGGATCTCACTGGTGCTGCCGCGGACCAGGATGAAGCCCTCCGGCACACAGCGCAGTTGGGCGTCCTGGAAAGGCCGGGTGGTGGTGTGCTCCAGGCGGATAACGTACCGCAGTTCCCCGTCTGTCTGGGACCAGTAGATCTGGCAGTCCGTCCGGTCCCCCGCCCCCACGGAGAGTCCCGCCGCCAAGGCGCCCAGCACGGCGGCCGCCGCCAGCAGAGCCCGCCAGTGCCGCCGTCTCCGCTGACGGCGGAGCAGCGTCGCCATCCGGGCCTCGAAGTCCGGGGAGAAGTCATGGACGCAGTCCTCCCGGTCCGGCAGAGCGGAGAGGAATTTCTCCGCCGCCTCCGGCGCCGCCGCGTACAGGGCCTCCTCTGAGATCATCATGGCGTCTCCCCCCTCTCATCCAGAATTTCCGCCAGCTTCTTCCGGGCCCGGTGCAAGGTCTGGGTCACGGCATCAGGGGTGGCGGAGAGAAATCCCGCGATCTCCCGGGCGGAATAGCCGTTGTAGTATTTTAGCAGAAGCACCTCCCGGTACCGGGGCGGCAGGGATGCCATGGCATCGGCCAGACCGCCGCCCTCCGGCGGTGCGGACCAGACGGTCTGTTCATCCAGCTCCGTCTCCGGATGGCGCTGGCGGGAGCGATATAGGTCGATGGCCTTCCGCTCCGCCACCGTCACCACCAGATTCCGCGTCCGGGGACAGGGGCCGTCGGGGATAGTCGCCATGTGCTCCGCCAGCTTCACGAAGGACTGGTGCACCGCGTCCTCTGCGTCTTGTGGATTTTTCAGGATGTGATAGGCCACATGGTACATGAGGCCCCGGTAGGCCAGGTACAGCGATTCAAACCTGGTCCGATCATCCGCTGTCTCCATGGTTGCCAGATATTCCAGCATGGCGTTCCCTCCTGTCCCTCTGCTCTCTATGACGCTGGAGCGGGCGCAAATCTGACGGCCGGATTTGAAAATTCATGAAAACAGGCGGGAGTACTCCCGCCTGTTCTGCTATGCAGCGCCCAGCTCCGCCTCCTGCTGCCGGACCGAGGCCTCCATGGCCTCCAGGCTGTCCAGGGACAGCAGATCGCTGAATATATAATTCTGCAGCTCCAGCCCCGGAATACCAGTCTGGAACTCCCCGTTTTCCGTGCTGGCCAAAAGGATGCTGTCCTGGAGGAGACCTCGCAGCTCCCAGAAAAACCCGGCGATGGCCTCCGGGTCAAACTGGTGTTCCTCCCGGCCAAAGTTGATGTCGAAGGTTACCGACCTGTTGTCCGATGTGTATGCCTGCCCGTTCCCATCAAAGGCCCACAATTCATAGGCGTATTCCGCCCAGCCCTGGTACATCTCCGGCTCGTATTGCAGCAGGTAGTCCTCGCCATCGATCTTGCAGGCAAATACGCTGGTCCAGCCGGCATGGGACGGATGGGCTCCGGCGGACCACAACTCCACGCCGTCCTGCCGGATGACCTGCAGGATATACCAAGCGGGATAGTAATCTGTCTCCGGGGTGAGCACCGTCACCAGCTCCGTGGTCTCCGGCATGCCGTCGTGGTCGAAGTCGTAGTCCTCCGACAGTACCTCTGTGGTCTGTTCCAAAGCGGAGCCAGACAGCGTTCCGTCCTGGTTCATACGCACGGTGCAGCGGTAGGTGTGGGGCTCCCCTGCGTCCCCACCCCGGCCGACCGTCAGCAACAGGGTGTCCATGTCCGGCCATGTGCCCCAGTCCTCCGGGAGAAATTCGTACTCCGGGATGGGGCTGCCGTCCGGCAGGGTGAAGTCCCAGCTGATCCAGCAGGCGGTGGAGATGACCTTCACCTGGGTCCAGGTCCGGCCGCCATAGGCGATAGCCACCAGATTATTTGCCGGAGACCACCGCGCCGACTGCCAGAGCGCCCCTTGGTCCTGCCAGAGAAGTTCACCGGTCTCCGTGTCCACGATCTGCAGGAATTCCGGCACCACGTATCCGCTGACATACATCTCACTCTTTCCCGCTGTCCGGACCTGGAACCGCCCGTTGGGGGACAGGGTCTCTCCCTCCACCTGGGCTACCGGTGCGGCCTCCAGAGGCGCTTGGTACTCCGCCGTCTCCTGCCGCTGTGCCGCCATTTGGGGGGACGCCACCCCCGCTGTGACCGCCGTGATAACTGCCAGTGCCAACACGCCAAAAATCCGCCGTTTGTCCATGAAAAACCACCCCGCAAGCTGTTTTGCAAACAGTTTACAGGGTGGTTTTGCCTGATGTCAACTACAATCCAGTAACAGCTCAGCCGTTCAGCCGGGCAAGCATCTCCTCCCGGGCCCCGGCGATATACGCATCGTAGGTGCACATCTTGTCGATGAGCTTCCCGTCCACGAACTCCATGACCCGGTTGGCGATGGTCTGGACAAACTCATGGTCGTGGCTGGCGAAGAGGACCACGCCCTTGAAGTCGATCAGGCCGTTGTTGACGGCGGTGATGGACTCCAGGTCCAGGTGGTTGGTGGGCTGGTCCAGCACCAGGGCATTGGAACCGAACAGCATCATCCGGGACAACATGCACCGGACCTTCTCGCCGCCGGAGAGGACCTTGACGGGCTTGTACACGTCGTCGCCAGAGAACAGCATCCGCCCCAGAAAGGACCGCTTGAAGGACTCGGTGCCCTCCTCCGCGTTGTCGGCGGTGTACTGGCCCAGCCAGTCCACCAGATTCAGGTCGCAGTCGTTGAAGAAGGCGGAGTTGTCCAGGGGGAAGTAGCTGGTGGTAATGGTGGTGCCCCACTTGAAGGTGCCCGCATCCGGCTCCAGCTCCTCCATCAAGATCTTGAACAGCGTGGTGGTGGCGATCTCGTCCTCCCCCACGAAGGCGATCTTGTCGCCCTTGTTCACCCGGAAGCTGACGTTGTCCAGCACCTTCCGGCCGTCCACGGTCTTGGTAAGGCCCTCCACCGCCAGAATCTCCTTGCCCGGCTCCCGGTCCATCTTGAAGCCCACGAAGGGATAGCGCCGGGAGGAGGCGGGCATCTCCTCCACCGTCAGCTTGTCCAGCAGCTTCCGGCGGGCGGTGGCCTGCTTGCTCTTGGACTTGTTGGCAGAGAAGCGGGAGACGAACTCCTGGAGCTCCTTGATCTTCTCTTCCTTCTTCTTGTTCTGGTCCCGGATCAGCCGCTGCATCATCTGGCTGGATTCGTACCAGAACTCGTAGTTGCCCACATACATCTTGATCCCGCCGTAGTCCACGTCCACGATATTGGTGCACACGGTATTCAGGAAGTGGCGGTCGTGGCTCACCACGATAATAAGGCTCTCGCACTCCAGAATGAAGTCCTCCAGCCACTCCACGGCGTGGATGTCCAGGTGGTTGGTGGGCTCGTCCAGCAGGATGATGTCCGGCTTGCCGAAGAGGGCCTGGGCCAGCAGCACCTTCACCTTCTCCTTGGCGGTCAGCGTGCTCATCTCGCTGTACAGAATGTCCTCGGACAATCCCAGGCCCTGGATCAGGCGGCTCACGTCGCTCTCAGCCTCCCAGCCGTCCATGTCGGCAAACTCCGCCTCCAGTTCGCTGGCCTTCACACCGTCGGCGTCGGTGAAGTCCTCCTTGGCGTAGAGGGCGTCCTTCTCCTTCATGATATCGTAGAGCCGCTGGTTGCCCATGATGACCGTGTCCAGCACCGTGTACTGGTCGTACTGGAAGTGGTCCTGCTTCAAAACGCTCATCCGCTGATCCTTGGAGATCACCACCTCGCCGGTGGTAGGCTCCAGATCCCCGGAGAGGATCCGCAGGAAGGTGGTCTTTCCGGCGCCGTTGGCGCCGATGATGCCGTAGCAGTTGCCGGGGGTGAACTTCAGGTCCACGTGCTTGAACAGGGTCTGTCCGCTGAAATTGAGACTGACGTCATTGACTGTGATCATAGCTTGTATCCTTTTTCATATCTGCGTATTTCATCGCGGCAGTAGGCGCGTTTTCCGCTCCTGCTGCCGCTCTGTGATCCGATTAGCCCTCTTCCGCGATCTTGCGGCCCATGAGGGTGCCCATGACAGAGGCCATCATCAATCCCCGGGTCCAGCCGGAGCTGTCGCCCAGGCAGTGGAGGCCCTGGAGGCTGGTGTTGAAGTCGGTGTCCATCTTCACCCGGTTGGAATAGAACTTCAGTTCCGGGGAGTACAGCAGCGTCTCATAGGCGGCGAAGCCCGGCACCACGTAGTCCATGGCTTGGATGAAGTTGATGATGTTGGTCATGGCCCGGTAGGGCATGGCGGCGGTGATGTCACCGGCCACGGCGTCCGGCAGGGTGGGCCGGATGTTGGACTGGGCCAGCTCCTTCTGCCAGGTGCGCTTGCCATCCAGAATGTCCCCGAACCGCTGGACCAGGATCTGGCCGTTGGCCAGCATGTTGGTCAGCTCGCCCACCTTCTGGGCATAGGCGATGGGCTGGTTGAAGGGGATGGAGAAATTGTGGGAGCACAGGATGGAGAGGTTGGTGTTGTCGCTCTTCAGGTCCTTGTAGGAGTGGCCGTTCACCACTGCCAGGTTGTTGTCGTAGTTCTCCTGGCTGACGAAGCCGCCGGGGTTCTGGCAGAAGGTGCGGACCTTGTTCTTGAAGGGCTTGGGATAGCCCACCAGCTTGGACTCGTACAGCACCCGGTTCACCATCTCCATGACCTCGTTGCGGACCTCCACCCGGACGCCGATGTCCACAGTGCCGGGGGCGTGGGCGATGTTGTGCTCGGCGCAGAGCTTCTCCAGCCAGTCGGCGCCCCGGCGGCCGGTGGCCACCACGGTATGCTTGGCGTAGATCTCCAGGTCCGTCTTGCCGTCGGAGATGGCCACGCCCTTGCAGACCTCGTTCTCCAGGATCAGGTTGCTGCACTCATAGCCGAAGTACATCTCCACCCCGTTCTCCTGTAAGTACCGCTCGATGGCGAGGTAAATGCCCTGGGCCTTCTCGGTGCCCATGTGGCGGATGGGGCAGTCCACCAGCTTCAGCCCCGCCTGGATGGCCCGGCGGCGGATCTCCTTCCGCTCCTCCTCGTGGCCCAGGCCCTCGATGTGCTCATCCGCGCCGAACTCCAGGTAGATCTGGTCGGCGTAGTCGATGGTCTCCTGGGCCAGGTCCGCCCCGATCAGGGTGGGCAGGTCGCCGCCCACCTCATAGCTGAGGGAGAGCTTGCCGTCGGAGAAGGCGCCGGCGCCGGAGAAGCCGGTGGTGATGTGGCAGTAGGGCTTGCAGTTCACGCACTTCTTGGTCTTGTCCTTGGGGCAGTGGCGCTTTTCCACCGGCTGTCCCTTTTCCACCATGACGATCTTCTGGCGGCTGCCCTTCTTAATCATCTCCAAAGCGGTGAAGATACCGGCGGGGCCGGCGCCAACAATGACAACATCTGCGTTCATAGTCTTCTCTCCTCGTTTTTCCTCATTTGGCTGACAGGTCCACCCCGCGGCGCACCAGGGAATACGGCGGCACCGCCTTGGGAAGGTCCATATAGAATTTCATCTGTGGGGTGCGGGGTTCCACCAGGGACGCCCCCGCCTCGTCCCGCATCTCCGGCACGGTTATGGAGAAGGGCCGCAGATCCGGGCCCACGATCTCCACCGTGTCCCCGGCGCGGAACTTGTTCCGCAGGGACAGCACGGCGTGCCCAGCGCTGTCGCAGTCCGTCACCACCGCCGCCACCTGCCATTCCCGGACATAGCGGGAGGTGGCGTAATACTGGCCCGGCGGGCCGTAGTAAAAGCCGGTGGAGTAGGGCCGGTGGCTCACGTGCTCCACCTCGTCCCGCCACACGGGATCGACGGACTCCCCTGCCGCCGCGGCGTCCAAACAGTGGCGGTAGGCCCCGGTGACGATGGCCGCGTAGTAGGCGGACTTGGCCCGGCCCTCGATCTTCAAACTGGAGAGGCCCGCGCCGCACAGGTCCCCCAGGTGGTCGATCATGCACATGTCCCGGGAGTTCAGGATATAGGTGCCCTGCTCGTCCTCAAACACCGGGAAATACTCTCCCGGACGCTTCTCCTCCACCAGGGCGTACTGGTACCGGCAGGGCTGGGCACAGGCGCCCCGGCTGGAGTCCCGGCCGGTCATATAGTTGGAGAGCAGGCACCGCCCCGAGTAGCTGACGCACATGGCGCCGTGGACGAAGGCCTCGATCTCCAGGTCCGCCGGGGTCTTGTCCCGGATGGTGCGGATTTCCTCCAGACTCAGCTCCCGGGCCAGGATCACCCGGCTGGCCCCCAGGTCGTGCCAGGCCCGGGCGGTCTCGTAGTTGCAGATGCTGGCCTGGGTGGAGATGTGCCGCTCACACCGGGGGGCGTACTTCCCCGCCATGGTAAAGGCCCCCAGGTCCGCCACGATCAGGGCGTCCACCCCGGCGTCCGCCAGCCGTTCCAGGTGCTCCGGCAGGCGGGCCGCCTCGTCGTTCCGGGGCATGGTATTGATGGTGCAGTGGACCCGGACGCCGTGGCTGTGGGCAAAGGCCACCGCCTGGGGCAGCGCCTCATCGGAGAAGTTCCCCGCAAAGGCCCGCATCCCAAAGCTGGTGCCCGCCAGATACACTGCGTCCGCGCCATAGAGCACGGCCATTTTCAGCCGCTCCATGTCCCCCGCCGGGGCCAGCAGCTCCGGCTTGTCCCGCTTAACCGCCATAGGAGCTGCTGTTGACGAACGCGTTGTGTTCCGCCAGCGTGGTGGAGAAGTGGTGCTTGCCGTCCGTGCCCAGGGCGTAGTAATAGTAGTCCGTGCTGTTGGGGTTCAGCGCCGCGTCGATGGAGGCCAGGCCCGGGTTGGAGATGGGCGTGGGGGGCAGGCCCGCGTTCTGGTACAGGTTGTAGGGGGAGTCGGTCTGCATGTCCGCGCTGGTGATGGGGCCGGTGTGGTCCGGCAGCGCATAGAGCAGAGAGGCGTCGATCTGCAGCAGGCCGTAGGTCCCCTGCTTGTTGCCGGAGCCCTCCAGCCGGTTGTAAATGACAGAGGCGATGTTGGCCTGATCCGTGCCGTCGGTCTCCTCCTCGATCAGGGAGGCGATGGTGATGATCTCCTGCAGGGAGTAGCTGGACTCCTCCACCTGGGTCATCCGCTCCTCGTCCATGCGGCTGACAAAGTTGCGGATCAGCCGGTCCAGGGCGTCCTCGGCGTTATGGCCCACATAGAACTCATAGGTGTCCGGGAAGAGGAAGCCCTCCAGTCGGCTCAGGTCCTCGGATTCGTTGTCGATGAAGTCGTAGTCAAAATCGCCGGTCTGGGCGGCCTCGGTCAGGGCCTCCTCCGTGTTGACGCCCTTTTCCGCCAGCAGGGCGATGGTCTGGCGGACGGTGTAGCCCTCCGGAATGGTGACGGTCACCGTCTCCGCGCTCAGGTTGCCGGAGGAGCTGCGCATCCCCGCGATCAGGGCGTGGTAGTCCATGTCGGTGTTCAGCTCATAGGTGCCGATGCCCACCTCTTCGCTGGCGCCGGTGACGGCCGCGAACAGGCGGAAGAACCACTTGTAGCGGATCAGTCCGGCGTCCTGCAGCTTTTCCGCGATGCTGCCCATGTCGTCATCCGCGGTGATCTCAATGGTGATCTTGGTGGTGGAGGGGATGTCCCGGCTGAAAGCACACAGGTCGCTGGCCAGCAGCCAGCCCACGCCAGCCAGGATGGCCGAGGCCACCAGCACGCACAGGATATACAGGACCGGGTTGATCCGGCGGCGCTTGCGCCGCCGCCGCTGCGGCTGCTGGGACGGATTGCCCTGGCTCCTCCCCGTATGGCCCGCCTGGCTGCGGCGCACCTGGGACGCGTCCCAGCTGGCGGTATCGCCGTTTTTGTAATCAGACATAGGAACCTCCATTTTCTCGCCCCGGCGGCGCGCCGCCGGAAACGTCCCGGGATGGGGAAGAAATCTTCCCCTCCCTGCAATTTTTTTCAGCGGCCAGGCTCCCTTTGGAAGCCGGGCGCATAGAATGTCTCAAAGCGAGGTGACAATCATGTGCTTCAACAACGGAAACAACAATTGTTCCTGCCTGTGGCTCATCATCATCGTCGTGCTGATCTGCTGCTGCTGTGGCAGCGGGAACGCCCTCGGCGGCAATAGCTGCGGCTGTGGCTGCGGCTGCGGGTGCGGCAACGACGGCTGCAACAACGGCTGCTGCTGACGGCTGCGGAGAAAATGGGGCGTGTTCGTCCCATTTTCTTTGCTCCCGTCGGGGACAGCCCCTAGTTCAGCAGCGGCTCCACCCGAGAGAGCACCTCCCGGCGGATGTCCTCCACTGTCCGGGGCGCGTCCCCGGCGGCGCAGTCGATCACCGACCAGCCCAGATCCCGGGCAATCTCGCGGGCGCCCTCCCGGCAGCGGCGGAGATAAGCCCCGTCCTGCTCGTGAATGTCCGCAGCGGTGGCGGTCGCCTGCTCCCGATGCCGGAGCATCTTCTCAGACACCTCTGTGGGCAGATCCAGGTACAGCACCAGGTCCGGCGCGGGCAGGCCCATGCGGCCGTATTCCAGGTCGAAGAGCCAGTCCAGAAATGCCTGCCGCTCCCCTTCCGGGAGCTTGGACGCCTGGTGGACGGCGTTGGAGGTGGTGTACCGGTTGGCCACCACGATGCCGCCTTCCTCATAGAACCCGCCCCAGTCCTCCTTGTAGGAGGCGAAGCGGTCCACGGCGTACAGCACCGACGCGGCGTAGGCGTTCACGTCCCCGGGCCTGTTGCCCAGGGCTCCGTGGAGGTAGAGGTTCGCCGGTTCGGCAAAGGGGTTGCCATACCGGGGAAAGTCGATCTCCCGATATGCGATGCCCCGCTGGGCCAGGGTCTCGCACAGGAGCTTTGCCTGGGTGGCCTTGCCGGAGCCGTCCGTGCCCTCGAATACAATCAGTTTTCCGCTCATCTGTGTCTCTTCTCCTGCTTGACATGGATTAAAAACAGCGGCAGCTTCATCATCCGGCCGATGCGGCGGGGCTCCTTGCACAGGCGGTAGAACCACTCCAGCCCGTGGTCGGTCCAGAATTTTGGGGCCCGCTCCACCACGCCGGCGAATACGTCCAGACTGCCCCCCAGGCCGCACAACAGCCGGGCGCCTGTGGCGGCGCCGTTCTTCGCCATCCACTTCTCCTGCTTGGGGGCGCCCAGGCAGACGAACACCACGTCCGCGCCGCTTTGGCGGATGGCCGCTACCACCGGGCCGTCCTCCTTGAAATAGCCGTCGTGGGTGCCGGCGATCCGCAGCCCCGGATGGGCCGCGGCCAGCTTCGCTCCCGCCTGCTCCGCAACACCGGGCTTGGCGCCCAGGAGGTAGAGGGACTTCCCTTCCTCCGCCAGTTTATCCATCAAATGGGTCGCGAATTCAACGCCCGGCGTCCTTTCCTTCAGAGGCGTCCCCAGCATGGCCGCGCCCTTGATGACGCCGATGCCGTCCGGCAGCACCAGATCCGCGCCGTTCACCGCGGCCCTGGCCCCGCTGTCCTCCCGGCAGACCTCCACGATCTCCGGATTGGGGGTCACAACATAGTGGGGGCCCGGACTGCGGACCAGCTCCATCCCCCGCTCCACGGCCTCTGCCATGGTCAGGTTGTCAAAGCCGACGCCCAGCACGTCGATGCGCATGAAATCACCTCGCTACATACTCATACAGGATAGCAGTATACCACAAGCCGCCGCGTTTGTCCAACCAAAAATCAACAGGGACGCCAAAAACCGGCGTCCCTGCTGAACGATTCAGTTTTCCGGCGCCGGTACCGCCTGCTTTTTCCGGAAGTCCGGCAGCTGGGCCAGCACCACCGCCGCCAGCATCAGCACGCAGCCCAGGTACTCCTTCCCACTCATCCGGTCCCCCAGGATCAGCGCCCCGGCGACGGTGGCGAACACGGACTCCAGACTCAGCAGCAGGGACACCACCGTGGGGTTGGAGTCCTTCTGCGCCAGGATCTGGAGGGTGTATCCCACGCCGCTGGAGAAGATGCCCACATACAGGACGGGCCCGATACAGGCCAGCAGCCCCGCCCAGTCAGGCGTCTCCATCACCAGCATCAGCCCGGCAGAGAGCACCGCCATCACCAGGAACTGTACGCAGGACAGGGCCACCCCGTCCACCTTCCGGGTAAAGTGGTCGATCAGCAGGATGTGTCCGGCGAAGCAGAAGGAGCACAGCAGCACGTACCAGTCCCCCTCCGTGATGGAAAAGGACTCCTGCACGCACAGCAGATACAATCCCACCACCGCCAGCGCCACACTGAGCCAGATCGCCCGGGGCGCCTTTTGCCGGAGGAAAATCCCCGCAATGGGCACGATGACAATATAGAGGGCCGTGATGAACCCCGCCTTGCCGGAGGTGGTGGTCTCCAGCCCCATCTGCTGGAGGTTGGTGCCCATTGTCAGGACCACGCCGCAGCAGATACCGCCGATGGCCAGATCCCGCCAGGAACCGGGCCGGGCCTGGGCCTCCTCCTGAAAATCCCGCCGCCGCAGGCAGCGGAACACCAGACACAGCACCAGCAGAAACACAAAGGCCACCGCGCTTCTGGCGGCGGTGAAGGTGAAGGGACCCACATGGTCGGCGGCCACGCTCTGGGCCACGAAGGCGGTGCCCCAGATCAGAGCCGCCAGCACGGGGAATACATTTTGACGGATGTGGTTGACTTTCATCAGACTTGCTCCTCACCAGGATCTATGCTATACTTTTGCAAACTCCCGCAGATTTGATGTCCGGGACCAAAAGCCGCGAACAAATAAAAATTTTAACACAACGGGGCGGAAATGGCAAGACCCGGTTCCTCCCCGAGAAAAGGAGGCGGCCCATGCTGCTGTTTGACATGGACGGGACGCTGATCGACTCCAACGGCGTCTGGAAAAACGTGGACCGGGAATTTCTGGCCCGGCGGGGCATTGCGTACACCCACGCCTATTACGAGGGCGTAGCCCATACCATCCTTCCCCTGGCCGCCAAGTTCACCAAGGAGTACTGCCGCCTCACGGAGTCCTGCGAGGAGATCATTGCCGAGTGGATGGAGATGGCCAGGGACGCCTATGCCCATGTCACGGTGAAGCCCGGCGTCCGGGCGTATTTAAAGCAGTGCCGGGCAGAGGGCCGCCGGATGGCGGTGGTGACCTCCAGCGTGCCGGAGCACTGCCGCACCGCCCTGACCCACCTGGACCTGATGAAGTACTTTGAGGGCGTCACTCTGGCCCACGACCTGGGGTTGGAGAAAAAGGACCCGGCCCTGTGGCGTGCCGCCGCAGAGCACTACGGCGTGGCACCGGAGGACTGCACGGTGTTCGATGACAGCCTCTCCGCCTGCAAGGGCGCCAGGGCTGCAAAGATGCGGGTGGTGGGCGTTTACGACGGTTTCTTCGCCCAGGACGAGGCGGCCATGCGGGGATTTTGCGACGTGTATATCCGGAGCTTTGAGGAGCTGCTGCTCCCGCCCCGGCAGGCACTCCGCCCATGAGCGGCCTGCCTGAGGCCCTGGAGACGGCGCGGGAGGCCGGAGAGGTGCTCTCCGCCGCGGTCCTTTCCCAGGAAAACGCCGAGGGGCTGGACGGCTCCGGCCTGGACTTCCGGGACTGCCGGTTCCAGTCCTGCCGCCTGCGGAACTGCGATTTCACCGGCGCAGCCTTTTACGGCTGCACCTTCACCGGATGTCTCCTGGAGAACTGCCGCCTCTCCGCCACCTATTGGAAGGACTGCCGCCTCTCCGGCTGCAAATGGGACGGCGCGGACCTGCGCCGCTCCCGGTGGAAGGACAGCGTTCTGGAGGAGACTCTGCTTCGTTATGTCAACTTTTCCGGCGGCGTCTGGGAGCGTATTTCCGTGAAGGGATGTGACTTCACAGAGTCTACGCTCTCAGAGATGCGGCTGAAAAAAGCTGCCATGGAGAAGACGGACCTGACCGGGGCGGAGCTGTTTCGCACCAGCCTTGCCGGCATGGACCTGACGGCCTGCACCCTGGACCGGATCGTGCTGTCGGAGACCTGCCGGGAGCTGAAGGGCGCCGTCATCAACGCCGCCCAGGCCGCGGTGGTGGCCCGGATTCTGGGCATCCGGGTGGAGCCGTAGGGGGGTGCATCTGTCCAGCCGCAGGCATGGCTGATCCCCGTGCAATGGACCGGATCTCCCACCCCCGATCACACACAAAACACCAGGGCCCGCCGAAAACGGCGGGCCCTCTGCTGTTCAGATTGCTTTCTGCTGGCCAATCACGTCCCGGCACCAGGCAAACAGCCGGTCCGTGAGGGCTGTCAGGTCCTCCCGGCACTCCCCTGCTTTCAGGGCCTGGGCAGTTTGCAGAATCTCCAGGTCCTGCCCGGTCAGGTGCTGTTCCAGGTCTGATCTCCGGCGGCAGTAGAGCCCCTGCTCTGCATACAGCTTGGCCTGCAGCAGGAACACGGCGGCCTTGCAGGCCTCCGCCACCGCCTCCCGGCTTCTGCCGTGGAGAAAGTTGTGGCAGCACAGGTGATACAGTCCGCAGGCCCCCTGATGGAGGGCCCGGCGGGCGTCCCCTGGCTCCTCCGGCGGCAGCAGGTCCGCAAGGTGTCCGCACCAGTCGGTGGTGTCCCGGCGGAACTGGAACAGCTCCCCCCGGTCCCAGGCCGCCAGCTCCGCCGTACCGGAGACGAAGCCGCACAGCTTGTCCCGGTCCGGCAGGTCCTTCACGGCTGCCCGGTAGGTCTCCAGGTCTTGCAGAGAGCAGCTGTCCAGAATGCACACCACGTCGATGTCGCTGTCCGGTCCGGCTTCTCCCCTGCCCCGGCTGCCCTGGAGGCCGATGTACCGCACCCGGTCCCCAAAGGCGGCCCGGACGGCCCCGCAGTATTGCTTCATCCAGTTTTCGATCTCCATCATCACAGTTTCCTCATGTGGGCTCCCGCGGATTTCAGCATCAGCTTCTTTTTGCCCACGGTGTCAAAGGCCACTTCCGCCAGGGCGTCGCCGCCCATGGGCCGGACAGAGAGCACCATGCCCTTCCCGAAGGCGGTATGCTCCACCATGTCCCCCTGCTGTAATTGCAGCAGAGGCGCCGCCGGGGCGGCGTTCTTCCGGGTGGAGGACGCCTGCTGGACAGAGGCCAGGGGCCGCTGGGGCGCCTGGGCCGGGGCCCGGTAGCTGTGGACGCCGCCGCTGCTCCAGGAGCCGCCGGCGCGGGCGGGGGAGCTGCCCCAGCCGTCCTCGTACCGGTCGCCGCCGAAGGTGCCGTCGTGCTCCATACCGCCGAAACGGGGCTCCGGCTTGCTCTCCCAGCGCATGTTCTCCTCCGGGATCTCTTCCAGGAACCGGGAGGCCCGGTTGGCGCTGGTACGGCCGTACAGCATCCGCTGCCGGCAGTTGGTGAGGGTCAGCTTCTCCTTGGCCCGGGTCATGGCCACGTAGCAGAGCCGCCGCTCCTCCTCCAGCTCCTCCTGGTCGTACTGGGCGGAGGCGCCGGGGAAGATCCCCTCCTCCATCCCCACCACGTACACCACCGGGAACTCCAGCCCCTTGGCGGAGTGAATGGTCATCATGGTGACGCAGTCGTCGCTGGCCTCCACGCTGTCCAGATCTGTGTACAGGGCAATCTCGTTCAGGAAGCCGGAGAGGGTGGCGTCCTCCGGCTGCTGCTCCAGGAAGCCCAGGATGTTGGATTTCAGCTCCTGAACGTTCTCGATGCGGCCCCGGCTCTCCATGTCGTTCTTCTCCTCCAGGGCCTTTACATAGCCGGTCTGGTCGCAGACGGCGTCATAGAACTCCGGCAAGGCCAGCTCCGTGCCCGCCCGCCGCAGGCCGTCGATCAGGTCCGCGAACTTCAGCAGCTTGGCGGAAGACGCTTTCAGCTCCGGGAACAGGTCCGCGTTGCGGATGATCTCATACAGCGACGCCCCCTGGCTCTCCGCCAAGGCGCCCACCTTGTCCAATGTAGTGGCGCCGATGCCCCGGGGCGGGTTGTTGATGATCCGCCGCAGCCGCAGGTCGTCCAGGGGGTTGTTCAGCACGCACAGATAGGCCAGCATGTCCTTGACCTCCGCCCGGTCGAAGAACTTCATGCCCCCCACTACTTTATAGGGGATGCCGTTGCGCTTCATGGCGTATTCCAGGGCGTTGGACTGGGCGTTCATCCGGTAGAGGACCGCCGTGTCCCGGAAGTTCCTGCCCCGGTTCACCCCCATCAGGATGTCCCCGGCCACGTAGTTGGCCTCGTCGCTCTCGTTGAAGGTGGTCTTGACCGTCACCACATCGCCCCCGCCGTTGTCGGTCCAGAGGGTCTTGCCCTTGCGGCCCTGGTTGTTCTGGATGACGGCGTTGGCCGCATCCAGAATGTTCTGGGTAGAGCGGTAGTTCTGCTCCAGGCGAATGGTCCGGGCGGTGGGGTACTGCTCCTCGAAGTTCAGGATGTTTTCGATGTTGGCCCCCCGGAAGCGGTAGATGGACTGGTCGTCATCGCCCACCACACAGAGGTTTTTGTACCCCCCGCCAGGAGGCTTGTCAGCAGATACTGTAAGTGGTTGGTGTCCTGGTACTCGTCCACCAGCACGTAGCGGAACTTGCGCTGGTAGTAGTCCAGCACCGACCGCTCCTGCTGCAGTAGTGTTACCGTGTGAAAGATGATGTCGTCAAAGTCCAGGGCGTTGGCGGTGCGGAGCTTCTTCGCATAGGCGGCATAGATCTTGGCGATGCGGGTCATCTTCCAGTCCCCCGCCGCCTCGTACCGCTTGGCAAAGTCCTCCGGCGTCTCATACTGGTCCTTGGAGTGGCTGATGGCGGCCAGGACGCTCCGGGGCGGGAAGGTCTTCTCCTCCAGGTTCAGCTCCTTCAGAATGTCCTTGATGACCCGCTTGGAGTCGTCGGTGTCGTAGATGGTGAAGTCCTTGTCGAACCCCAGCCGGTCGATGTCCCGCCGCAGGATGCGCACACAGGCGGAGTGGAAGGTGGAGGCCCAGATGTCGTTGGCCTCCGGCCCCAGCCGGGCGGCCAGCCGGTCCTTCAGCTCCCCTGCCGCCTTGTTGGTGAAGGTGATGGCGATGATCTCCCAGGGCTTGGGCGCGTCCAGGGCGCAGAGCCGCCGGGCCCGGCGGACGTCCTCCTCCGTGGGCCGGGCGGGGAAGCTCTCCAGAAATTGAAGATCCTCTTCCGTGGCCCAGGCCGGCACCTCTTCCGAATCGCTTCCCCGGCCGTAGGTCAGCAGGTTGTACACCCGCTGGATCAGCACCGTGGTCTTGCCGCTGCCGGCGCCCGCCAGCAGCAGCAGCGGACCCTCCGTGGTCATGGCAGCCTGGCGCTGCATGGGGTTCAGCCTGGATAAGTCCTGGGCGATGACCGCCCGGCGGGCGGCAATGTAGCGTTGTTTGAAGTCTTCCATAAGTCCACCGTTCTCCATCCGTCTCAAAAGTCTCGGCCCCTATTTTACGGCAAAATCCCCTTCCGGTCAAGGCGGGAAACGGCTGTTGCCGGTTTGCCGCTTTTGTTACCAATTTGAGGTTGACAAATGTCTACCTATTTGATATGGTCCAATCAGAAGACCAGGTAGACACTCGTATACCATGGAGGTGAGACTATGCAGGTGAACCTGTCCGACAGCGAGTGGAAGCTGATGAACCGGCTGTGGGAGCAGTCCCCCCGGACCATCATGGAGCTGACGGCCTCCCTGAAGGAGGACACAGGCTGGAGCAAGAACACGGTGATCACCATGCTCGCCCGGCTGGAAGCCAAGGGGGCCGTCCGGCACGAGGAGGGCGGCCGGGCCAAGCGGTACTTCCCCGCGGTGGACCGCGAGGACGCCGCGGCGGCGGAGACGGAGAGCTTCCTCTCCCGGGTCTACGGCGGCAGCCTGGGCCTGATGATGAGCGCCATGGTGGAGAGCCGCCAGCTGACGGAGGCGGACATCGCGGAGCTGTCCGCTATTTTGGAACGAGCGGGAGGCGAGGAACATGCGTGAGATCCTGTTGACATCTTCCGTGCTGATCCTGGCGGTCCTGCTGTTGCGGCGGGCCTTCCGGGACCGGATTTCCCGCCGGGCCCAGTATGTCCTGTGGGCGCTGGTGCTGGTGCGGCTGCTGGTGCCGGTGAGCCTGCCGGGAGCGGACTTCTCCGTCCTGTCGGCGGCGGAGCCGGTGGGCCGGACAGTGACGGAACGGCTGGAACAGCGGGAAATTTACAGAGTGCCGCTGGCCCCCTCTCCCATGGGGACAGCGCCCCAGGTCACATCCCCCGCACCTCAGATAGAGGGAGGCGGCTCCCCCTCCGGGGAGGCGGCCGCGCCCTCCGGCGGGGAGGAAGCCTTTTCTTACCCGGTCATCCGGGAGCGGGTGGTGACGGCGGCGGACCTGCTGACGGTCCTCTGGCTGATCGGCATCGCCGCCATGGCGGTGTGGTTTCTGGTGACCAACCTGCGCTTCTGGCAAAAGCTCCGGAGGACGAGGGCGCCCTATGCCGCGGAGAACTGCAGGTATCCCGTCTATCTGGTGGAGGCGGGTCTCCCCTCCCCCTGTCTGTTCGGACCTGTCCGGCCCGCCATTTATCTTACCCCCGCCGTTGTCGCCTCTCCGGAGCGGCTGCGGCATGTGCTGGCCCATGAGACCGCCCACGCCCGCCATCTGGACCCGTTGTGGTCGCTGCTGCGGAGCGTGTGCCTCGCGGTGTACTGGTTCGACCCTCTGGTGTGGATCGCCGCCGCCGTCTCCAAGGCCGACGGGGAGCTGGCCTGCGACGAGGCCGCCATCCAGGCCCTGGGAGAGGGCGAACGCATCCCCTACGGCAAAACGCTGCTGTCCCTGATTCCGGTGCGGACGGGTCCCGGCTCTCCCCTGCTGTCCGCCACCACCATGACGGCAGATAAGCGGCAGCTGAAGGACCGGATCACCCGCATCGCCCAGGGACAACAGACCCGGGCAGCGGCTTTGTTTCTGGTTCTGGCGCTGGCAGCGGGCGTCTGCGCCGTCACCTTCACCGGGGCCAAGGCGGATGGGGAAACCGGCGGTGTCCGCTCCCTCACCGGCGACGAGCTGGCGTATTTTAATGAGGAGTTCTTCAATCAGGAGGGTACTTACAGCATCCGCAACCAATTTTTGAACTCCCTGTACGAGAAGCCGGAGGACATCGACCTCTTTGAGCTGCTCTATTGCGGCACGGGGATCGACGCGCCTATGACCGATGAGGAGCTGCGGCAGGTGGGCAGCTTTGACACCGCAGGGGAGCTGATCTGCCCTGTGGACAAGATGCCCGTGGAGGCCATCAACCAGGTGCTGCTGGAGAACACCGGCCTCACGCTGGAGGAGACGGGGCGGATCGGGATGGACTACTTCCAGTACCTCCCGGAGTATGATGCCTACTATCACAGCCACGGGGACACCAACTACTTCTCGGGCGTCAACATCACTGCCGGGGAGCGGGTGGGCGATACCATCCGGCTCTACTACGACGACACGTTCCATGTTGACGGCTGGAAGTGCGTGACACTGGAAGAACAGGCCGACGGCTCCTACTGGTTTGTCTCCAACCAGCCCAGTGAGCGGCCCGCCATCCCTACCGTGTACCCGGAGGGGGAGCCGGTGCTGACCATTCCGCTGACAGACCTCACACCCTATGAGCCGGAGACCATGGAGGTCATTCGGCACCGGAATGACTGCGCCGAGCGTGGCCCCGGCTATATCATGCACACCGAGGACGGCGATGAACTCTCTGTCCGCACCTATCTATCCACCGACGGCAATCTCTACGCCGCCGTGATTTATGACGAGGCGGCGGGCCGGGACGGGATGCGCACATGGGATGTGGGCTGCTTCTTCACCTTCCCGGAGCATAACACGCTGAGTTACAGCGATTCCGGCGGCTACGCCGTCTCCATGGACTCCTTCTCCGATCTGTTCGGCCATGATGGGCTGGTCATCCGTTACTCCGGCGAGCTGGACGAACATACAGGCGCCACCTTCCACGACTATTACTATTTCGACACCGAGGGAAATCCCGTCCTCCTGGCCCGGGTCTACGGTGACACCGCCCAGTTCGACCTGGATGGCAACGGCGCAGACGAGTTGTGTGCCTCTTCGGCAAACACCGCACAGATCTTTTTCCAGCGGGACGGGCGGATCTATGAGGCGGACATCGACGAGGATTTGAAACAGGCTTGGCCGGACGCGGAGTACTTGAGCTTCAACCGTTGGGACGTGAGCCGCCGGAATCTGGCCCTGTGGGCATTCGTCCCCATTCCCGACAGTCCCCAGGACGGCACCGCCGACCGGTGGCTGTACTTTGATGGAGAAAACCTGCTGGTGTACCGGGACGGCCGTGCCACGGCGGACCACTTGATGGAGGGCGCGGAAGCGCCGGAGGACGTAATGGCGGTCCTGCGGGACTACGTGCAGGAGCAGTACACCGGCGACCATGAGGGGTTGCTGTTCGTGGAGGGCGGCGACTTTGTCCCCGCCCCGCTGGAATATGACGACTGGCGGATTGAGTCCATCGAGGGCCCCTCCTATGTATCCGTGGGCGGCCTGGATTTTGCCATCTGGAGCATGAACTATGAACTGCACACCACCACGCCGGAGAGCGTCATTTTGGCCGGCGGAACGTACATGACCGAGGACTGCTGGGTCAGCCCCGGTTACCCCGGGTGTGACTACTTCTACTTCCAACTGGACGAGGGCGGAACCCGCACCTATCTGTATCACCGCATGGAGAACGACTGCGTCCCCGGAACAGAGCTGTTTTTCTCAGACATGGCCTACCAGCTCCGGGAGATGGGGCTGCTGTCCTTCTATGACCTGACGGGGCGGGAGCTGCTGGATATCAGCTGCAGTCAGCCAGTCCACTTCTTCAACACGCTGTCGGAGACGAACCTCTCGGAGCAGTCCCAGGCCCTTGCCGCCATGGCGGCCTGTGTCGCCGCCGGAGACGATCCCGGCACTCAGGAGATCTATGACAGCATTGCCCATTATATGGAAATCTTCTCCGATGATCTGACAGACGGCGGTCGGGCCGCGTGGCAGGCGCTCCAGTCTGCCCTGTCCAGCTGGACAGCGGCGGGAGATGGCACGGTCTATGAGAGCGGCGGCCTCTCCCTGTGGGTACCGGAGGGCTGGGCGGATATGGCGGTGGTCACCGCTGAGGACGGGCATTGGCCCGTGAATTCGGATCAAAAAAGAGAGCGGCCGAAACTCCGGCCGCTCTTTTCTGCGCTCACTGGGCCAGGAACACCAGGTTCCGGTCCGTGATGAAGTTGGGGATACTGTACACGACGCAGATGGCGTCGATGCCGTTTTCCGCCGCGTACTGGGCGGGGGGCATCCGGTAATACCGCGGGTCCAGCAGGTGGACCTCGGCAAAGCTCTGGGCCAGGAAGGGCGCCAGGGCGTCAGAGTAGGAATCCCGGATCAGCAGGAGCTTGCTGCCGTCTCGGGCGTTCTCATTCCGGATGACGCACAGGGGTTGGTTGCCGCCCAGGAAGGAGGCGTATTTGTCCTTCTCGGTCAGATAGCTCCGGTCGTACAGTATGCTGGGTTCCGGAGAGCCGGTGCGCCAGGAGGTGACCGTGAGGCCGTCCTCCTTTACCCAGAATTCCATGGTGTCCGGCGTCAGCCAGTGGATGCCGGACTTGGAGTACAGCGTGCCATTGAAGCTGGTACTGGCAATCTCTGGTGTAAAGCTTTCCTGCTTTAATGATTCTCTTCCCAGGACTTCCAGCAGAGCATTGGCCCCATAGAAGGCCCCGAGGGACGTCCAGTGGTGGTCTGTGCGGTAGAAGATGGGCTCGTCGGCGTGAGCGGTCAGGGCGGCGGAGAAGTCGATCATGGGCAGCCCCAGGCCCGCCGCCTGGGCAAGGTAAGCGTTCTGGTCCCAGGACTCCGCGCCCTCCGGCAGTTTGTCCCGCCACACCTCCGCCGCGGAGGGGATCAGCCCCAGATACATGGGGATGTCCGACTTCTCCGCCAGCTGGGAGACGTAATTCAGGTTCGCCTTCTCCAGGCCGTCCGCAGGGGCGTCCACCTTGGAGATCAATGTTTCGCCTTCACAGAGATAGATGTTGTTGAACAGCCGTTTGCCGATCAGCTGCTCCGTCCGGGCCTTCAGGCCCGTCCACTGGTCCCGCAGGGGAAACTGGTCCTGGACGTAGGCCTCCACGTCCTCCATATAGCTGCCGTCCAGCACGCTGGACAGAGTCAGTGCCGGCCGCTGCTGGAGGGTGCGGTTCTCCACGTCGGACCGCTCCCGGTCCGGCAGGAGCATCTGCCACACCATCAGCCCCTCCAGAAAGAGGCAGAACACCGCTGTGAGAAATCTTGCGTATCGTTTGGACAAGGTCTCTGCCTCCTCTCAGAACCGGAAATACAGGAAGGGGTTGTAGCTGCCGTCCACCAGATAGGCCGTGCAGACCACCAGGGAAAGGCCCATGAGCACCGGGGTGGCCAGCTGTTCTGCCTGCCGGGGCAGCTTCGCCCACAGCCGCTGGCCCAGAGCGGTGGAAGCCAGCACCAGTACCGCCAGTGTCACGGCGTAGCTCCGCAGCCGGAACAGGTCCGCCCCGCTCCAGAGCGGCGCATCGCCGAAACAGGCGGCAAGGTAGTCCCCGCACACGCCCAGGTCCACCATGGCAAAGAGGCCCCAGCCCACGAACACCACGATGAGGGTGTAGAGGTGCTTGAGGATCGCCGGGGTCTTCTCCAGTACGCCCCGAAGGACGTACCGCTCCAAGATCAGCCAGGCGGCGAAGTACAGTCCCCACAGGATGAAATTCCAGCTGGCCCCGTGCCAGAAGCCCGTGCAGAACCAGACGATCAGGAGGTTCCGGATGGTCCTGGCGGTGCCGCCCCGGTTGCCTCCCAGGGGGATATACAAATAGTCCCGGAACCAGGAGGTCAGGGACATGTGCCACCGCCGCCAGAAGGTGCCCACGGAGTCGGCGCAGTAGGGGTGGTCAAAGTTCTCGTTGAACCGGAAGCCGAAGATTCGCCCCAGGCCGATGGCCATGTCGGAGTAGCCGGAGAAATCGAAGTAGATCTGGAAGCCATAGGCGGCGAGGCCCAGCCAGCCCCCCAGCACCGTCAGCGTCCCGGCCCCCTGAGCGGCGAGGCAGTCCTCCCACAGGGCGCCGATGGAGTTGGCCAGCAGCACCTTCTTGGCAAGTCCCACGCAGAACCGCCGGGCCCCCAGAGCGAAGTTCTCCGACGTGTGGAGCCGGTGCCGCAGGTCCGCTGCCACCGTTTTGTACTGGACGATGGGTCCGGCGATCAGCTGGGGGAACATGGTGACGAAGGCGCCGAAGTCCACCATGTTGCGCTGGACCGGTGCGTCCTTCCGGTACACGTCGATGGTATAGCTCATGGTCTGGAAGGTATAGAAAGAGATGCCGATGGGCAGCGGGATGCCCAGCTGGGGCAGATCAATGCCCGGGATCAGGGACAGATTGGCTGCGATGAAGTCCCAGTACTTGAAAAAGCCCAGCAGAGCCAGGTTGAAGATCACCGACTGGGCCACGAACCACCGGGCCTTTTTGTCGTCGCTGCGGAACTTCTCCACCAGCAGACCGTGGGTGTAGTCGATGATGATGGAGAGGAACATGATGACAATGTACACCGGTTCTCCCCAGCCGTAGAAGAGCAGGCTCACCACCAGCAGCACGAAGTTCCGCCACCTCAGCGGCGAGAGAAAGTACACCAGCAGCGTCAGCGGCAGGTAGAGAAATAAAAATGTCAGGCTGCTGAAGACCACCGGCGCCCCTCCCCTCTTCTCCGTTTCACACAGCCAGCCGCGGCGGTGCCGCGGCTGGCTGCCTCCTTACGCAAAGAGCGCATTGAACTGCTCCGCGATCTCCTCCTGATGGTCTGCCGTGGCAATCATGGCCACATAGGTTCCATTCTGGACTACCTGTGCGTTGGACCAGGTCTCCATGGACTCCGGATACCAGGCGCCGCCCTCTGCCTGGGCGTCCACCCGGTCCTGCAGGATGGAGGCGGCGGTGGCAGCGTCCTCCTCCGTCCCGCACTCCGCCAGCACGATCTCATTCACCACGGCGCTGATCATGGGGGCTTTGGCGATCAGCTGCTTGGTGGCCACATCGGCCAGGCCGGGATAGGAGCCCTCCAGCATGTCGCCCTCCAAGTTCATCATCATGATGTCCTCTTCGCCGCTGGAGGCGGCGTCCTCCGCCCAGCCGTACTCCTCCGCCAGGGTGTTGTAAAAGGCCGTCAGATCCACAGTCTTGTCCGTAGTCTTGCCGCCGCAGGCGGTCAGCAGGCCCATCGTCAGCAGCGCCGACAGCGCCAGGGTCAAAAATTTCTTCATGGTGTATTGATTTCCTTTCTGAATGTTCTCGGGGAATACAGACGGACCTCTCCGCTGAAAAGTTCCCTCTCACCGCCAGTATTTCCAATTTTTTTTCTTTTACCATCCCATCCGCCCTGCCCTTGCAATTCTCCGCCGGAGGCGGTATCATGGCTCTATCACAAGGAAAAAGGCGGGAGATCACAATGTACAGTTTCCGAAACGATTACAGCGAGGGCGCCCATCCCAAGGTCCTCCAGGCCCTGGCGGACACCAACCTCCGGCAGACCGTGGGCTACGGCATGGATCCCTGCTGCCAAGCCGCGGCGGATACCATCCGCCGCCTCTGCGCCGCGCCGGATGCGGCGGTTCACTTCCTGGTGGGCGGGACGCAGGTGAACCTCGTCACCATCGACGCGTTTCTGCAGTCCTATGAGGCGGTGGTCGCCGCCCAGACCGGCCACGTCAGCACCCATGAGACCGGCGCCATCGAGGCCACCGGACACAAGGTCTGCACCGTGGAGAGCCCTGACGGCAAGCTGACCCCGGCCCTGGTCGAGTCCGTTCTGGCGGGCCACAACGGCACGGAGCACATGGTGCTGCCCCGAATGGTGTACATCTCCGACACCACGGAGATCGGCACGGTCTACACCCGGGCGGAGCTGGCCGCCCTGCGGCAGTGCTGCGATGTTCACGGCCTGTTCCTCTATCTGGACGGCGCCCGGCTGGGCTCCGCCCTCACCTCCCCCGACAACGACCTGACATTGCCGGAGCTGGCCGCCCTCACCCACGCCTTCACCATCGGCGGCACGAAAAACGGCGCCCTCTTCGGGGAGGCGCTGGTGCTCACCCGTCCCATGCCTCACTTCCGCTGGCACATGAAGCAGCGGGGCGCCGTGCTGGCCAAGGGCCGGCTGCTGGGACTCCAGTTCCAGGCCCTGCTGGAGGACGGGCTCTACTTCGACCTGGCCCGCCGCGCCAACGAGCTGGCCTTCCGGCTCCGGGACGGTGTCGCGGCCCTGGGATATCCCTTCCCGGTGGCCTCCCCCTCCAATCAGCAGTTCCCGGTACTGCCCAATGAGACGGTGGCAAAGCTCCAGGAGATGGGCTATGAATTTGAGACCGACCACCCGGTGGATGCGAACCACACCTGCATCCGTCTGGTGACCAGCTGGGCCACGCCGGAGACGGCGGTGGAGGACTTCCTCAGGGACCTGGCCGGGTGCTGAACATCCAAGGGACCGCCAAACAGGCGGTCCCTTTTTGTGTGGTGCTTCCCGCTCTGCTGGCCCATGGGAGCTGTCAAACTCTCTCGTACTTTTGTTCGATTTCTGCTTGACAGAAACGTTTGTTCGAGTTACAATGCAATTAGAACAAAAGTTCGATCAAGGAGGTTTTTTTCCATGAGCGGCTGGACTTTCTTTTTTATTCTGGTAGGCGTGGTCTTTCTGACCTCTCAGCTCTTCCGGGTCATCGACGCCATCGAGCGTCCCAACCGGCGGCATAACCGGCGGCGGACAGCCCTGCGGTGAGATGGACGTTCTGGAAAAGCTCACCATCCTGACGGACGCGGCCAAATACGATGCGGCCTGCACCTCCAGCGGTGGGAACCGGAGGGCCAAGGCGGGGTATATCGGCAATACCACCTCCTCTATCGCCGGGTGCTGCCACTCCTTCTCCGCCGACGGGCGATGCGTGACCCTTTTGAAGGTGCTGATGACCAACCGGTGCGTGTATGACTGCAAATACTGCGTCAACCGCCGCAGCAATGAGGCGAAGCGGGCCATGTTCACCCCGGAGGAGCTGGCGGACCTCACCATCCAGTTCTACCGCCGGAACTACATCGAGGGGCTGTTCCTCTCCTCCGGCGTGTACCGCTCCCCGGACTATACCACGGAACTGATGATCCGGGCGCTGCGGATCTTGCGGGAAGAGTACCGCTTCAACGGCTACATCCACGCCAAGGCCATCCCCGGCACGGCGCCGGAGCTGGTGGAACAGATGGGGTTCCTGGCGGACCGGCTCAGCGTCAATATCGAGCTGCCGTCAGAGGCGGGACTTCGGACCCTGGCCCCGGACAAGACGAAGCAGGCCATCCTGGCTCCCATGGGGCAGATTCGGGTGCGGGGACAGCAGAGCCGGGAGGAGCTGGTGAAGTACCGCCACGCCCCCAGGTTCGCCCCTGCCGGGCAGAGCACCCAGTTGATCGTGGGGGCCACGGCGGACACGGACTTCCACATCCTGCGGCTGACCCAGGGGCTGTATGACCGCTACCAACTCAAACGGGTGTTCTACTCCGCCTACGTGCCGGTGGTGGAGCACGCCCTGTTGCCCGCCAAGGACACGAAGCCGCCCCTGCTGCGGGAGCACCGGCTGTATCAGGCGGACTGGCTGCTGCGGTTTTACGGCTTCCGGGCGGAGGAGCTGCTGGATGCAAGCCATCCGGACTTCAACCCCCAGGTGGATCCCAAGTGCAGTTGGGCCCTCCGGCACCTGGACTTCTTCCCGGTGGAGGTGAACCGGGCGGACTACGAGGCCCTGCTGCGGATCCCCGGCGTGGGCGTGGTCTCCGCCAAGCGCATTCTGGTGTCCCGCCGGGCCCGGAAGCTGCGGATCGAGGATCTGCCCAAGCTGGGGGTGGTGATGAAGCGGGCCCAGTATTTTCTCACCGCCTCCGGCCGCATGGCAGACGGCCTGCGGTTCACGCCGGACAGCCTGCTGCGGAATCTGATCGCGGCGGAGCGGCCCTCCCTGCCCCAACCGGAGCTGGAGCAGATGTCCCTGTTTGCCCCTGTGTGAGGGAGGTTCCCCATGACCGAGATGATTTATGAATACGACGGCAGCTTCGAGGGATTCCTCACCTGCATCTTTGAGAGCTACGCCCAAAAAGAAGTCCTCACCGCCATCAGCTGCGGTGAGGACATTCCATTCACGTTGTTCCCTGTGCGGACCGTCCTGACGGACCGGGACCACGCCGCACGGGTATATCGGAAGGTGGTCAAGCTGTCGCCGGAGGCGGCGGACCTGCTGCGCCGCGGCTTTCTCACCTGCCTGCCGGACCGGGAAATGCACCTGTACCGTCTGGTGGTGAAGCTGCTGGAGGAGGGGCCCCGGTTCCTCCGGGACCTGTCCGATGAGACGCTGTATCCCATTCTGCGGGCGGTGCGCCACCTGAACGGTGAGGTCCACCAGTACAAGGGCTTCGTCCGCTTCTCCGACCTGGGGGGCGTACTGGGGGGCGAAATCGAGCCGAAAAACCGGGTCCTGCCCCTGCTGCGCCGTCACTTCTGCGACCGCTACCGGAACGAGAGGTTCTTCCTCTACGACCGTACCCACCAGGAGGCCCTGTTCTACGCCGAGGGCCGCTCTGCCGTCCGGCCCCTGGGGCACTTCCAGATGGCCCCGCCAGACGAGGCGGAGGCCCGCTACCGCCTGCTGTGGAAGCGATTCTACGACACCATCGCCATCCGGGAGCGGGAAAACCCCTGCTGCCGCATGACCCACATGCCCAAGCGGTACTGGGGCACCATGACGGAATTCCAGGGGGAAGCGCATTTCAGAGCGAGAGGAACTCCCGCAGCCGTTTCAGGCCCCGGCGCTCCAGCCGGGATACCTGCACCTGAGACACCCCCAGGATCCGGGCAGTCTGTTCCTGGGTCAGTCCCTTGAAGTAGCGGAGAAGAATGGTCATCCGCTCCTTCTCCGGCAGCTGATCGATGGACTCCCGCAGGGCGATCCGCTCCACCATGCCCTCCTCCGGGGCGTCCGTGCCCAGCATCCCCTCCAGGGTGAGGCCGTCTGCGGTCTCCCGCTGGAGGGACTCCGGCGTGTCCGTGGCGATCTCCACCTGGGCGATCTCCTCCGGCGTCAGGCCGGAGGCCTCGGAGAGCTCGCTGAGCACCGGCTCCCGGCCCAGCTCCTGCCGCAGCCGCTCCCGAATGGTGTAAAGTGTTTGAGCTTGCTCCCGCATGGTGCGCCCCACTTTTACCGCGCCGTCGTCCCGGAGAAAGCGACGAATCTCCCCGGCGATTTTGGGCACGGCGTAGGTGGAGAAGCAGGTGCCGTAGTCAAAGTCGAATCCCTGCACCGCCTTCAGAAACCCCAGGCACCCCAGCTGGTACAGGTCCTCCGGGTCCACGCCCCGGCCGTAATACCGCCGCACCACGCTCCAGATCAGGCCGTTGTTCTCAATCACCGCCTGCTCGCAGGCATCCCGGTCCCCCTCCTGGGCCGCCCGCAGCAGCTCCAGCGTGGCGCTCATTTTGTGCCCTGCATCCGGGGTGCCAGCCGCTTGCGCATCACCACGGTGGTGCCCCGGCCCGGCGTGGAGCGGACCACCAGCCTGTCCATAAAGCTCTCCATAATGGTGAAGCCCATACCGCTGCGCTCCTCCCCGCCGGTGGTGAACATGGGCTGGCGGGCCTTCTCGATGTCCGGGATGCCCCGGCCGTGGTCCCGCACCGTCACCTCCAGCACCTGGTCCGGGCAGATGCGGACTTTCACCACCACCTGGCCGATGGAATCCGGATAGGCGTGGACGATGGCGTTGGTCACCGCCTCGCTGACGGCGGTCTTGATGTCCTCCAGCTCGTTGAGGGTGGGATCCATCTGGGCGGCGAAACAGGACACGGCTGCCCGGGCGAACCCCTCGTTGCTGCTGCGGCTGGGAAATGCCAGCGTGACTTCGTTGTTGGCCTTGGTCTTCATGGTATGTACTCCCCCTTTTATCGTATCGTCACCAGCCGGCCGATGCCGGCGGCATCCAGGACCCGCCGTGCCTGCTGAGGCACGTTCCGCACCAGCAGGCTCCCGTCCAGCAGCTGCATCCGCTGCTGGGCCCGCAGGATCAGCGCGATGCCGGAGCTGTCCATGAACGTCACGCCCGCCAGGTCCAGCACCAGTTTTTTCGGCAGCGCCGCGTCGATGGACAGCTCCAGCTCCCGGAGGGCGTTCCGGGCCCCGTGGTGGTCCAGCTCCCCCTTCATCTCCAGCAGCAGATTCCGGTCCGCGCTTGTGGCTTCGACCTCCATAAAGTTCCCTTCTTCCTTGTCGTTTGTGTACCAAGATACAGGGTACCCCGTTTTTCCTCCCATTATAAGGAAACGGCCCATTCTTTTTTGTCGGAATCACACCCCGCCGCAAAATCTTCCCATTTCTCCGCTTGCATCGGCACCTGCGGCGGGGTATCATGAAGGTATCTCAAGGGAAAGGCAGGCATATACATGAAAATTTTGCTGATTAATGGCAGCTCCCGGCCCAACGGCTGCACCTACACAGCCCTGCGGGAGATCGCTGATACGCTGGAATCCGGCGGCGCGGAGACGGAAATCCTCTTTCTGGGCAGCGGCCCCGTCCGGGACTGCACCGCCTGCCGGACCTGTCAGAAGACGCCGGGCCGCTGCGTGTTCGATGACGATATGGTGAACCCAATCATTGAGAAGGCCCGGCAGGCGGACGGCTTCGTGTTCGGCACGCCGGTCTATTACGCCCACCCCTCCGGCCGCATCCTCTCCGTGCTGGACCGGGTGTTCTACGCCGGAAAAGACGCCTTCGCCCACAAGCCCGGCGCGGCTGTTGCCTCCGCCCGCAGGGCGGGCACTACGGCCTCTGTAGATGTGCTGGACAAATATTTCACCATCGCCCAGATGCCGGTAGTTTCCTCTACCTACTGGAACATGGTCCACGGCAACACGCCGGAGGAGGTGCGCCAGGACGCGGAGGGAATGCAGACCATGCAGAATTTGGCCCGAAACCTGCTCTGGATGGTCCAGTGCATCCAGGCGGGAAAGGCCGCTGGACTCCAGCCGCCCCAGGCGGAGAGCGGAGCCCGGACCAACTTCATCCGCTGAAGCGCGAAAGCCCCCGGAGGGGATTTCCCTCCGGGGGCTTTGCTGTATTTAGGGCTCTTTCATGTTTGCTCCCACACCATGGGCGTGTATCGGATGCCGTCCGGGGACAGCTGTTCCTCTGCCGTGGGAGAAAAGCCCAGATGGCGGTAGACCTCCACTGCATAGGGGGAGCTGTGAACCGTGATCCGCCCGCGGTCGCCCTCCGCCAGATATGCCTGGAACAGGAGGCGGCCGATGCCCTGGCGGTGAAACGCCGGGTCTACGAAAAACAGGGCGATGTGGCTCCCCTCCGCCGCCAGGACTCCCAGGAGCTCCTGCCCCTCCCAAGCGCCAAATAGTGTCAAGTGATTTACCTGTTCAATATCTGAAAGATAAGCACGAAATGCCTCCACGCCCTCCGGCGGATACTCCGGCGCCTCAAATTCAAGGAACACCCGCCGGCACAGGTCCATGGCCGCCGGAAGCTCGCCACCCTGTATGCGTCGAATCTCCATCGCACACCTCATTCCCCCAGAAGGGGCCGTACCCGGTCCAGCGCCTCCGGCGCCGACGGCTTGATGCCGATCACAGGTACGGTCAGCCCTGCCGACTCCAGTGCCGCCCGGAGAGATGCGATAAACACGCCCCGGCCGGGCAGTTCCCGGTCCTGGTCCGAGGTGGTGTTCACCCCGCAGCAGGGGGAGCGGTCCACACCTACGATGCCCAGCACGGCAAATCCGTGCTTCTGGTACTCCCGAATCTGCCAAACAACCTGATCCGTCAGCTCCCGCAGCCGGGCAGATGCCTCCGGCTGGCCCATGGCCCGGCGGATGCGGGTGTTCTCCGCCACCACCGGCCGCTCCCCGCCTTTGGGGTCTCCACGATCCAGCCCCAGGCAGCACAGCTCCGGGCACGGCAGCTGCACCACGCCTACCCGGGCATCCAGGACTGTCCGTAGAATCTCCCGGTGGGCGGCAGGCACCTCCGCCGTGCCGTCGGAAATGGCGTTCTGATTCAGCAGGCAGTGGGCCAGAAACACCACACGCCTGCTCCTTCCGTCGGTAAACATCCCGTCTCTCCTTTCATCGGCGGGGACTTCCCCTTTCTCAGCCTCTCAGACATCTCAGCGCAGACAGCCGGTGACGAACTTCAAGGGCACCTCCATCCGCGCGGCGATCTGCTCCGGCGTCATGCCCTGGTCCCGGAACCGACGGCAGACGGACTTCATATTCTCACCCACCTCAATGATGTGGCGGTCCGGGTCATAGAGCCGCACCACCCGCTGCCCCCAGCGATGCTCCAGGGGCGGGCGGACGTACACCACATCCGCGCACCCAACCAGGTGCGCCAGGAAGCCGTCGAAGTCGTCCTCCTCAAAGTAGACCTCGCTGTCATTTGCACCAAAGCGGATCTCCTCCGCCTCTTTTCCAAGGAAATCCGTCCAGGTATCCAGTGTTTGGAGGCACAGGCCGCCGGTGAGGGTCACGTTGGCACCGAAATCCATCACCACATGAAGCCCCAGGACCTCCCGGTAAAAGGTCTTGGACCGCTCCATGTCCCGGACTGCCAGCAGGGGATTTTTCAGCTTCACAAGATCAGCCCTTTCTTGAAACGGATTGTGCTGCCGGGCCTGACGGCCGTCTGGACAGCACCCTTGCTCTATGATAAAATTGAAAAAACCATACAGGGAGGATTCTGCGATGGCAATCACTGTCAATATCTATTACACGGGCAACCGCGGAGCTGCCCGGAAATTCGCAGAGGAGATGACCGTCAGCGGCGTCGTGGATGCGATCCGGGCAGAGGCAGGGAACCTGCGGTATGCCTATTTCTTCCCCATGGAGGACCCGGAGACTGTGCTGCTGATCGACAGCTGGCGAGATCAGCAGGCTTTGGACACCCACCACGCCTCCCCCATGATGGCGCAGATCGCCCGGCTTCGGGAGCAGTACGACCTGCACATGCGGGTGGAGCGATATCTGTCCGATGAGACGCCAACAACCTCTCAGGATGAGGCGTTTATCCGCAGATAACTGCAACCCCCGACTGCAAGAAAGGGGCGGCGGTCAGAGCCGGGCCTTTGGTCCGGGCTCTGCCCGCCGCCCCTGCATTCTGTTTTGGAACGTGGGGGGTACGTTCTCCTTCAGCCGGGACTTACGCCTGCATGGCCTTGGCGGATTCCTCCAGCTTGGCGATCAGCTCTTTGTACTTGGCGGCCTTCTCCCGCTCGGCGTTCACCACCGCCTCCGGGGCCCGGGAGACGAACTTCTCGTTGGAGAGCTTCTGCTCGACGCCCCGCAGGCCGTTCTGGGCTTTCTCGATCTCCTTGCGGATCCGCTCCAGTTCCGCGGCGATGTCCACCAGCTCACTGAGGGGCAGATAAGCCGTGGCATTGTGGGTGACGGCAGTCACCATGCCGGACACATCCGCCGGGGCGGCGTCCGCGAACTTCACCTCACTGGCATAGGCCAGCCGCTGGATGAAGTGCCTGCCCTGGGCGTAGACGTCCGGGGTGGCGGTGACGATCAGCACCTCCGCCTTCCGGGAAGGGGGCACGTTCATCTCCGCCCGGCGGGCCCGGATGGCCTTGATGGTGTCCATGACGGCCTCCATTGCGGCTTCTTCCTCCGGGAAGGCCAGGTCCGCCCGGTACTCAGGCCACCGGGAGGTCATGATGAATTGTTCCTCGTGGGGCAGGGCCTGATAGATCTCCTCCGTGATGAAAGGCATGAAGGGGTGCAGCAGCTTCAAAAGCTCCGTTAGCACAAAGCAGAGCACATTCTGGGCCGCCAGCTTGGCCCCCTCGTCCTCTCCCTGGAGGCGGGTCTTGGTCAGCTCGATATACCAGTCGCAGTAGGTATCCCACAGGAAGTCGTAGACCTTGGCGGAGGCCACGCCGATCTCGTAGGCGTCCAGGTTCTCCGTGACCTCCTTCACCAGGGTGTTCAGCTTGGAGAGGACCCACTTGTCCTCCGGCGCCAGGGCGTCCGCCGCAGGGAGTTCACACTTGTCGATGGTCAGGTTCATCATCAGGAAGCGGCTGGCGTTCCAGATCTTGTTGGCAAAGTTGCGCATGGCCTCGCACTTCTCGGTGTAGAACCGGGTGTCGTTGCCCGGGGAGTTGCCGGTGATGAGGTTGAAGCGCAGGGCGTCGGCACCGTACTGGTCGGCCATCTCCAGGGGGTCGATGCCGTTGCCCAGGGACTTGGACATCTTGCGGCCCTTGTCGTCCCGCACCAGGCCGTGGATCAGCACGGTGTGGAAGGGGATCTGGTGCATCTGCTCACAGCCGGAGAAGATCATCCGGGCCACCCAGAAGAAGATGATGTCATAGCCGGTGACCATGACGCTGGTGGGATAGTAGAAGTCCAGATCAGCGGTCTTTTCCGGCCAGCCCAGGGTGGAGAAGGGCCACAGGGCGCTGGAGAACCAGGTGTCCAGCACGTCCGGGTCCCGGGTCAGATGGGTGGAGCCGCACTTTTCGCACTTGGTGGGGTCCTCCCGGGAGACGTTGATGTGGCCGCAGTCGTCGCAGGTCCAGGCGGGGATCTGGTGGCCCCACCACAGCTGGCGGGAGATGCACCAGTCGTGGACGTTCTCCATCCAGTTGGTGTAGGTCTTGGAGAAGCGGTCGGGGACGAACTTGACCTCCCCGTCGTTGACCACCCGCAGGGCCTCCTTGGCCAGGGGCTCCATCTTCACGAACCACTGGGCGGAGATCAGGGGCTCCACGTCATTGTGACAGCGGTAGCAGGTGCCCACATTGTGGTTGTAGGGCTCGGTCTTGACGAGATAGCCCTGCTCCTCCAGGTCCTTGACGATCTGCTTGCGGCACTCGTACCGGTCCATCCCATTGTAGGGGCCGCCGTTCTCGTTGATCCTGCCGTCGTCGCCGATGCAGCGGATGACCTCCAGGTTATGGCGCAGGCCCACCTCGAAGTCGTTGGGGTCATGGGCGGGAGTCATCTTCACGGCGCCGGTGCCGAAGCCCAGCTCCACATACTCGTCGGCCACAATGGGGATCTCACGGTTCATAATGGGCAGGATGCAGGTCTTGCCCACCAGATCACGGAACCGCTCGTCCTCCGGGTTCACCGCCACGCCGGTGTCGCCCATCATGGTCTCGGGCCGGGTGGTGGCCACCACCAGATCGCCGGAGCCATCGGTCAGAGGATAGCGGATATACCACAGGTGGCCGGGCTTGTCCTGATACTCCACCTCCGCGTCGGAGAGGGCAGTGACACAGTGGGGGCACCAGTTGATAATCCGGCTGCCCTTGTAGATAAGGCCCTTCTCATACAGCTCGCAGAAGGTCTCCCGCACGGCCTTGGAGCAGCCCTCATCCATGGTGAACCGGGCCCGGCTCCAGTCGCAGGAGGCGCCCAGCTTCTTCTGCTGCTCCACGATGCGGTTGCCATACTCCTCCTTCCACTTCCACACCCGCTGGAGGAACTTCTCCCGGCCCAGGTCATAGCGGGTCAGGCCCTCCTTGACGCGCAGCTCCTCCTCCACCTTGATCTGGGTGGCGATGCCGGCGTGGTCGGTGCCGGGGACCCACAGGGCGGCATAGCCCTGCATCCGCTTGAAGCGGGTCAGGATGTCCTGCAATGTGCAGTCCAGGGCGTGGCCCATGTGGAGCTGGCCCGTGACGTTGGGGGGCGGCATGACGATGGAGAAGGGCTTCTTCTTGGGATCCGGGATCCCCGTTAAAGCAGTCGTTGTCCTCCCACATCTGGTAGATACGGGACTCCACCTGTTGGGGTTCATACACCTTGGGCAGTTCTTTCATCATACGTTCGATCTCTCCTATTCTCTGAACTTTCGTCCTTTTTGTCATGACTGGGGCGCCGGTCCGCACCGCCCTGCCGTTCGCCAGATCGCAGCTCAGCTCCAGCAGAATGCTTTATGCGCGCTTACACAGCAAAAACGCCCTGGGCCTTTCGGCTCAGGGCGAACAAATGTCCGTGGTACCACCTGGATTCGGAAAACCCGCACTCTGCGGCGCATTTGCGCCTGCCCTGTCAACGGTGGGCCTCCGCCGGGGCTTACTGATGCTTCGGCTCCGGTGCTCCGGGACGACTTCTCCGGCGGCTTTGGGAGAACTCACACCAACCGTTCTCTCTCTTGGCCGCTGCCCACCGGATACTGCTTCCCTTCCTCGCAGTTTGCCATATTTTATTTTAGTATAGTATACCCCGGTTCGATTGTCAAGCGTCAGCTCAGCCGCAGGATCTCCTTCTTCAGCCGGGAGATGATGCGCTTTTCCAGCCGGGAGATGTAGCTCTGCGAGATGCCCAGCTGGTCCGCCACCTCTTTCTGGGTCTGCTCTTTTCCGCCCCCCAGGCCGAACCGCAGCGTGATGATCTGCTTTTCCCGGGGCGAGAGAACGTTGATGGCCGCCGCCAGCAGGTCTCGCTCCACATCCTCTTCGATGGGGCGCATCACCACGTCCGCCTCAGTCCCCAGCACGTCGGAGAGCAGCAGCTCATTGCCGTCCCAGTCGGTGTTCAGCGGCTCGTCGAAGGACACCTCCCCCTTCCGCCCGGCATTTTTGCGCAGGTACATCAAAATCTCGTTCTCGATGCACCGGGAGGCATAGGTGGCCAGCTTGATGTTCTTGTCCGTCCGGTAGGTGCCCACCGCCTTGATGAGCCCGATGGTGCCGATGGAAATCAGGTCCTCGATCCCCACTCCCGTGTTTTCGAACCGCCGGGCAATGTACACCACCAGCCGCAGATTATGTTCGATCAGCTCCTTGCGGGCGTCCTCCTCCCCGATGCGCTCCAGCAGCTCCGCCTCCCGCTCCCGGCTCAGGGGCGGTGGCAGGGTGTCGCTGCCCCCGATGTAGTGCAGCTCCGCCGGCGGCAGCAGCCCCACCCGCACCAGCAGCCGCCGCCATTGTTTCATCCAGTCCTTCATGGTTTCTTCTCCTTCCAGCCGCGCCGCCCCACAGGGCGCTGTATCCCGTCCCCAGCTCTGTGGGGGAAAAGGCAACCGGCAGTCCGGCATACCGCTCCCCCGCCACCTCCGTCCAGTCGCTGCGCACCGCCAGCAGCAGTCCGCCCGCCACTCCCACCGCGTGGTAGGGGATCAGACGGAACCGCAGCTCCGGCGCCGCCCGCATCATGGGCTCCAGCAGCTCTGCGGGACGCTCCAGCGCCCCGCGGTCCAGCAGAGAGCGGACCTCTCTTGGAAGCGCGCCGTCCAGCCGTCCCGGAGCCACCACCAGCACCGGCGCTCCGGAGACCGGATCCCGCAGGGCGTTTCCCGTGTCGCAGAAAGCGGTAAACGCCGTGGTCCGCCCGGCCAGACACACCTGTGCCCGCACCAGCTCGCCCCGGACGCCCTTTCCCGCTGCCGCACGAAACACCACTGTCAGAACCAGATAGGCCGCGGCCGCAGCGGTCAGCAGCACCTTTGCATCCACGTCCGTGTAGAACACGCCGTTCACCATCGGCACGCCGCCCCCCGCCACTAGGCCCAGGGCCAGCACGCACCCGGCCATGGCACAGGAGACGGCGAACAGCAGCAGCGTCAGCCGCAGCAGCTTTGCCTCTCCTCCATAGGCCGCCAGCGCCAGCAGTATGCCTGCCGCCAGCTTCACCGGCGTTGCGGAGAGAAAGCCCAGCCCCGGCAGAAATACCGCCACGGCATAGGCGCCCCCCAGCAGGCCCGCCAGAAGGTAGCGTCTCCGCCGGAGGGGAATGCCCGCCAGACGCGCGGCGCAGAGCACCAGCAGATAGTCCATCAGCGCGTTCAGCACAAACACGCTGTCCACATACACCACGGTCAAGCGCTCCGCCTCCCTTCCGTTCCGTGGGACTATTATAGGGCAGACCGCAGAGAAATACGGTCGCAAAAGGGGGACGCGCCCTGTAAAAAGGTGCGTCCCCCCGGCAGCCGATTGGGGCCGCAGCATTTGTGCTGCGGCTCCGGCGGCATGGAAATACTGTGATGGGAAATAACTTTACAGCAATGATAAATACGGAACAATCAGCGATGCCAGCATGGAAATCACCAGAATGACCACCAGGATCGCGGCAAACAGTCTGTGCTTGTTGCTCACTTGTTTCCCTCCTCCGTCAGGATCTTGCGGATGCTCTTTTCCGCCTTGCTGCGGGGCAGCATCAGCTCATGCCCGCAGCCCAGGCACTTGAGCTTGATGTCCATGCCCACCCGCAGAATCTCCCACTGGGTGCTGCCGCAGGGATGGGCTTTCTTCAGCTCCACTTTGTCATGCAGATGCAGGTCCATATTGGCCTCCTTGTCAAAGCAGCCTCCCGGGCTGCATATAGTAACGGTATGGAACAACACGCCGCCGTTGCGGCAGATAGGATGCGATTACAAATATGCCGGAAAACAAGCTGTATCCGCCGGAGGGCCTGCGCCCTCCCTCTTCTTTCACGCTCCAGAGCCTGCGGGAGGCCATGGAGCAGAACACGGTGCTGGAGGATCGGGTCCTCCGGTGTGATGCCGGACACAACCTGCTTCTCTCCCTGGGAGGCATCCAGGCCCGCATTCCCCGGGAGGAGGTCCTCTCCCCCTGGATCAGCGGGGCCCAGCGGGACATCGCCGTCCTCTCCCGGGTGGGAAAGCCCGCCTGTTTTCTCGTGACGGCCCTCCGGGCCGATGAAAAGGGCGCGCCCACGGCACTGCTCTCCCGCCGGGCCGTTCAGGAGCGGGCCATGGACTTCTTCCTGGAGCACCTGCGCCCAGGCTCCGTGGTCACTGCGGTGGTGACGCATCTGGAGTCCTTCGGCGCTTTTTTGGATATCGGCTGCGGCATCGTGGCTATGCTGCCCATCGAGCACATCTCCGTCTCCCGCATTTCCCATCCGAAGGAGCGGTTCCGGCCCGGGCAGAAGATTCTGGCAGCCGTCCGGTCCATAGACCGGGAGAAGCGCCGGATCACCATGACTCACAAGGAGCTGCTGGGCACCTGGATGGAGAATGCCAGCTGGTTTCATCCCGGCGAGACAGTCCGGGGCGAGGTCCGCAGCGTGAAGGAGTACGGCAGCTTCATCGAGCTGGCCCCCAACCTCTCCGGCCTGGCAGACGCCCGGGAGGACCTGCGCCCGGGGGACGGCGTCTCTGTCTACATCAAGTCCATCCGTCCGGAGCGGATGAAGATCAAGCTCCAGGTGATCGAAAAGCTGCCGCCCTTGGCAGAGCCGGAGCCGCTGCGCTATCAGATCACCGACGGGGTACTGGACCGGTGGGTCTACTCCCCTGCCGGGTATGAGAAGCCGGCCGTGGAGACGGTGTTCACGGCTGAGGACCCTTGATCTCGTCCCAGTAGTGCTTGGCGGCCTGCTCCGTCTTGTTATCGCCGTATTCGTAGTAATGGACACCCTTCAGGGCATCGGGCAGATACTGCTGCTGTACCCAGTGGCGGGGAAAGTCGTGGGGGTAGAGGTAGCCCTGCTCCCGCTCCATACCGGCGGAGTCCGCGTGAACGTTTTGCAGTTCCCGGGGCACGTCCCCGGTGCGGCCTGCCCTCACGTCTGCCCAGGCCCTGCCGATACCGGCTGTCACGCTGTTGGACTTGGGCCAGGTGGCCAGCAGGATAGCCGCCTGGGCCAGGGGCAGCTGGGCCTCCGGCAGCCCCAGCTGCATGGCAGTATCCACACATGCCTTCACGATGGGCACCGCCTGGGGATAGGCCAGCCCCACATCCTCGCTGGCCGAGCACAGCAGCCGCCGGATGGCGGTGACCATGTCCCCCGCCTCCAGCAGCCGGGCCAGATAGTGGACCGCCGCGTCCGGGTCGGAGCCCCGGAGGGACTTCATCAGGGCGGAGGCGGCGTCGTACATGGCGTCGCCGCCTCTGTCGTACCGCATGGCGCTGCGCTGGGCCACCTGCTCCACGTCGTCCAGGGTCAGCATCAGCTTCCCCTCTCTGGGCATGGCTGCCTGGCACAGAAGTTCCACCGCATTGATGGCCTTGCGGACGTCGCCGCCGCAAGCGGTGGCGATCTGCCGGGGCACATCCTGCTCCCAGTCCAGGGGCAGGGGCGAACGGTCCTGCTCGATCTTCAGTGCCCGCAGGACAGCGGGTTCCACCTCCTCCGGCGACACGGCCTTGAACTCAAACACCGTGCTGCGGGACAGCAGGGCTCCGTACACATAAAAGTACGGGTTCTCCGTGGTGGAGGCGATGAGGGTCAAAGAGCCGTTCTCCATGAATTCCAGCAGGCTCTGCTGCTGCTTCTTATTGAAGTACTGAATCTCGTCCAGGTACAGCAGAATGCCCCCTGGGGCCAGCAGCGTCCCCACGTCGGCAATGATGTCCTTCACGTCCTGCAAGGATGCGGTGGTGGCGTTGAGCCGGTGGAGGGTCTTATTGGTCTGCCGGGCGATGATGTTGGCGATGGTGGTCTTTCCGGTGCCGGAGGGGCCGTAGAACACCATATTCGCCTCCGTGCCGCTGTCGATCAGCCGCCGGAGCACGGCGCCGGGGGAGAGCAGATGCCGCTGGCCCACCACCTCGTCCAATGTTTTGGGGCGGATCTCATCCGCAAGAGGCCGCTGCATGGCGGCACCCCCCTTCCCTGTTGATCTCGGAACATTCATTATAGCATGGCCCATTGGAAATTTCCACCGGGAAAACGCCAAAAAGCCGGGAAGACAGTCCGTCCTCCCGGCTTTCGGCCTGTAAACTCAGCCAACGGTCTTCCAGTGCTTGTCCACGTGGTTCAAAATCTCGCAGCCGTCCTCCGTCACCAGCACTAGGTCCTCCACCCGGACACCGAATTCGCCGGGCAGATACACGCCGGGCTCAATGGAGAAGATCATACCCGGCTTGGCCAGGGTGGTGTTGGTGGCGCTGACGTCGCCCTTCTCATGCTCCGTCTGGCCGATGAAGTGGCCCAGCCGGTGGGTGAAGTATTCTCCGTATCCGGCGGCGGAGATGTGGTCCCGTGCGGCCTTGTCCAGGTCGCACAGGGGTACGCCGGGCCGCAGCATGGACTCCGCCAGCTCGTTGGCCTCCCGCACCAGGTCGTGGATGGCGGCGTACTTGGGATCCGCCGCCCTGCAGAAGAAGGTCCGGGTCATGTCGGAGCAGTAGCGGTTCTTCCGGCAGCCCATGTCAATGACGATGCAGTCCCCAGCCTTCAGGCGGGTCTGGTCCGCCTCGTGGTGGGGGTCCGCGGCGTGGGCGCCGTAGGAGACGATGGGCAGGAACGCAGTGGAGTCACAGCCCTCGGCGGCGTACTGGGCCACGATGTAGTCGGCCACCTCCCGCTCGGTCATGCCCTCTTTCATGTAGGCGGCAGCCCGCTCCATCACCACGTCGTTGATGCGGGAGGCCTCCCGCATCAGGTCCCGCTCCACCGCGTCCTTGCAGGCCCGGGCGTCGTCCACGCAGTCGGAGGCCAGCACATACTTGCAGCTGGGATTGTGGGCCATCAGGGGCAGCAGAAACCGGGCGGGCCAGTCCTTGTCCACGCCCATGTCCTTTTCCCCGTCCACGGCATTTGCCAGAATGGCGAGATAGTCGTCCGTGTCGGAGAACCACACCTGCTCATAGGGTGCCTCCGGCACCGGGAACAGTTTGTTCAGAAATAACTTGTGCTGTCCGTCCTTCCGCAGGTAAAAGGCGTACAGCCGTTCAAACGGGAACACATCGTACCCTGTCAGATACCAGATGCTGTCCGGATCGGACACGAGCATCTGCTCCAGGCCCATCCGTTCCATGGCGGCCAGTACGCGGCTGATTCGCTCCTGATACATGATGTCACCCCTCTTTTTTTCCGATAATGGTCTCCACCAGCTCCGGAGAGACCAGAGCCTTTACGGTCTTGACGCCGGTTTTCAGGGACTCTACCGGCGCATACTCGTACCGGCCGTGGGCGTTGTGGCCCGCGCTGGGCAGGTTGGGGCACAGCAGGCCCTTGTAGGTCAGCACACTGCCGTCAGTGCCGCCCCGGATGGGAGAATGGGTGGGGTGCTCAATGCCGGCGGCCTTCATGGCGGACTCTGCCAGCTCCAGAATCTCCATGTGGTCCTTCAGCACCTCGTACATATTGTAGTACTGGTCGTGGGTGTCCACCACCGCGGTGCCGTCGCCCCAGCGGCGGTTGATCTGCTCCGCGGCCTTGTCCATCATGGCCTTGCGCTCCTGAAACCGCTTCATGTCGTGGTCCCGGACGATATACTCCATCGTGGCCTTCTCCGCCTTGCCGTGCATCTCCTGCAGATGGAAGAAGCCCTCGTACCCCTCCGTGTGGGCGGGGGTCTCCAGCGCCGGCAGCAGGGCGTTGTACTCCATGGCGATCAGCAGGGCGTTGCGCATCTTGTCCTTGGAGGTGCCCGGGTGGATGCTGAAGCCGTTGATGGTCACCACGGTCTTGGCGGCGTTGAAGGTCTCGTACTCATAGTCGGTGATATCGCCGCCGTCCAGGGTATAGGCAAAGTCCGCGCCGAAGCCGGATACATCGAAGAAGCTGGCGCCCATGCCGATCTCCTCGTCCGGGGTGAAGCCCAGGCAGATTTTGCCGTGGGGAGCCTTCTCTGCCAGCAGCTCCTCCACCGCCTGGAGGATGATGGCGATGCCCGCCTTGTCATCCGCCCCCAGCAGGGTGGTGCCATCGGTGCAGACCAGCTCCTGGCCCACGAATTTCTGCAGCTCCGGGAACTGGGCGGCCTCCATGACGATGTTCTGCTCCCGGTTCAGCACCACGTCCCCGCCGGTGTAGTGGATGATCTGGGGTTTCACGTCCTTGCCGGTCATGTCCGGGGTGGTGTCCATGTGGGCGATCAGGCCGATGGCGGGCAGCTGTTCGCACCCCGGCGTGGCATCCAGTGTGGCGTAGACGTAGCACTTGTCATCGTACCGGGCGTTTTCGATGCCAAGGCCGTGGAGCTCCTCTACCAGCAGCTTGGCCATGTCGAACTGGCGGTCCGTGCTGGGGGTGACAGTGCGGCCGGCGTGGTAGTCACTCTCGCTGTACACCTTGGCGTAGCGGATCAGGCGGTCAACAACGGTATCCATGTTCTAGATTCCTCCTTATTCTTCCTTGGAGAGCAGATTCTCCGGATTCAGGCATTTCAATTCGTCCAGCACGAAGAGGCCGTCCTTGCGGATCAGCACGTCATCGAACCAGATCTCGCCCCCGCCGTACTCCGGCGTCTGGATCTGGATCAGGTCCCAATGGACGGCGGAATGGTTGCCGTTGGAGGCATTGTCGTAGCTGTTGCCGGGGGTCAGGTGGAAGCTGCCGGCGATCTTCTCGTCGAACAGAATGTCCCCGATGGGGTGGTTGATCTCCGGGTTCACACCGAAGGCGAACTCGCCGATGTACCGGGCGCCCTCGTCGATGTCCAGGATCTCGTTCATATAGTCCGTGTTGTTGCTGGTGGCCTTGACGATCTTGCCGTCCTTGAACTCCAGATACACGTCCCGGAACAAAAAGCCGTCATAGGGGGACGGCACGTTGTAGGTGATGTGCCCGTTGACGGAGTTCTTCACGGGCGAGGTGTAGATCTCGCCGTCGGGGATGTTCCGGTTGCCGTGCATCCCGAAGCTGGGGATGCCCTTGATGGAGAAGGAGATGTCCGTGCCGGGAGCGACGATGCGAACCTTGTCAGTCCTGGCCATCAGGTCCTGGAGGGGCTGCATGGCCCGGCCCATCTTGTCGTAGTCCACCAGGCAGGCCCGGAAATAGAAGTCCTCATACTCTTCCGTGGAAACGCCCGCCAGCTGGGCCATGGCATCGTTGGGGTACCGGAGCACGGACCACTTGGTATGGTTGCACCGCTCCGCCAGATGGATGGGGCCCCAGTAATACTGGCGGTAGCGCTTCTGGGCCTCGTCGCTGACGTTGTGCCACATGCTGATATTGGTGGTGGCCCGAATGTCGATATAGGCGTCCATGTCCCGCATCCGCTCCAGCTCGTAGGAGGCGATCTCCTCCATGTGCTCCGCGTCGGCTCCCTGGACCAGGGCACCCTCCACGGCGTAGTCGAAGATGTGGACAAAGGGCTTGCCGCCCACAGCATAGGCTTCCTGGACCAGGGACTTCATCAATCCGGTCTCACTGCCGTGGAGCTCAATCAGGATCTTCTCGCCCTTCTCCAGGCCCACAGCGCTGCGGATCAGGAACTGGGCGAATTTGCGGATACGGGGATCTTCCATGGTGGTTCCTCTCTTTCCTTTCAGTCCTTGCGCGTCACCGCACAGAAAAAACGGGGCAGAAGAGCATCTCTTCTGCCCCGCCTGGAATCAGTTGTCCTGGTACAGGGCTTCCAGAGACCGCTTGGGATCGTTGCAGCGGGTCACGGCGCTGACGATCAGTATGGCAATCACCGAGGCAGGCACCGCCACAATGGCGCACTGGATGCCGTAGGGCGTGCCCATCAGCGTCCAGATGATCGTGACCAGACCGCCCACCAGGATACCGGCCATGCCGCCGGCGGGCGTCACCTTCTTGGAGAAGAGGGCGAACAGGATCGCCGGGGTGATGGCGGCGCCGTACATGGTGTAGGCCGTCATCTGCAGGGACAGCACAGTGGGGAAATACAGCGTCAGCGCCACAGCGATGAAGCTGAACACAATGATGGTACCCCGGAGGACCAGCATCTTCTGCTTGTCGGTGGCATCCTTGCGGATGTACTTTACATAGATGTCGTTGGTCAGGTTGGTGGCAGAGGAGAGCAGATAGCTGTCCGCCGTGGTGACGATGAAGGCCATGCAGGCGCACATCACCAGCGCACCGAAGGCCAGAGGCAGGTAGTCCACCGCTACCTGGAAGATCACATTGGAGGGAACGTCCAGGGTGGGATACAGCTTGGCTGCCTGGGTGACTACCAGGACAATGCTGATGATGACCAGGATCTCGCCGATGAACATGCCGATGTTGGACTTCTTGGCCTCGTCGCTGTTTTTGGCAGAGGCGAACCGCTGCAGCATGTTCTGGTCGCCCAGCATCAGGGCCAGGGAGGGCAGGAAGTAGCCCAGCAGCTCCCAGCCGGACATACCGCCGGTAATGGTCATCTTCTCCGGAGGCAGAGTGGCGCCCTGAGAGTTGGCCACGCCGATCAGGAAGGGAATCGCCAGGAAGAAGCCGCCGATCATCAGCAGGGCGCTGATGGCGTCGGAATAGGCCACAGACACCAGACCGCCGCCCACGGTGATGATGGCGATCAGGGCTGTGCAGATGGTCAGGGCCAAGCCGTGGGAGATCTCAATCCCGCTGGAAGCGCACAGCAGCACGATGATGTCCGCCGCAGCCTTCAGCTGGGTGGCCAGCACGCCCACATAGGCCAGCATGACGCACAGGGCGGCGATGATGCTGGCGGCCTTGCCGTAACGGGCGCCCATGATCTCCGGCACCGTGACCTTGTTGGACTTGCGGACCTTGCCGGCGATGAAATACAGCAGGATGATGCCGATGGGCGGCGCCGCAAAGGTGATGAGACCCACCCAGGGGCCGCCGGTGTACACCACGCTGGCGGAGCCGGTGATTCCGCCGCCGCCGCACCAAGTAGCAAGCAGTGTGCCCACCAGGATGATGAAGGGGATCCGGTGGCCGCCGGTCACCATGTCATCCGAGGTCTTGACTTTCTTCCGGGCCACGATCAGCCCGAAGATCGTGAGCAGCACCAGATAGGCGCTGATCGCAACAATGTAAGTCATATATTCTCCTTCTCCTCACACAATAGAATAATAAAGAGATTTTACTCTTTCAGGGGAATAATGTCAAGTTGTATCCCGTCCGGCGTATGCGCCGGCATCCGGACGCGGCAATTTTTCTCTGGCTTTTTGTCGAAATCTGTGGTATCCTGTCCCCGAGGTGAGCGACATGACATCCAAGGCTGCGGTGAACCGCATCATTGAGACACTGAAGGGCATTTACCCGGACGGGCTGTGCTCCTTACAATATAAAAAGGACTACGAGTTGCTGTTTGCGGTGCGCCTGTCCGCCCAGTGCACAGACGAGCGGGTGAACAAGGTGACCCCGGCGCTGTACGCCCGCTTCCCTACCCTGGAAAGTTTTGCCGAGGCGGATCCGGCGGAGGTGGGAGAATACATCCACTCCTGCGGCTTTTACAACGGCAAGGCCCGGGACATCGTGGCCTGTGCCCAGAAGCTGGTGAATGAATACGGCGGCAGAGTCCCCGGCACCATGGAGGAACTGACCGGCCTTCCCGGCGTGGGGCGCAAGACCGCCAATCTGATTCTGGGGGACGTGTTCGGCCAGCCCGCCTATGTCTGCGACACCCACTGCATCCGCATCACGGGACGGCTGGGGATCACCGACGGCTCCAAAGATCCCCTTCAGGTGGAGCGGCAGCTGCGGGAGCGGATCCCTCCCAAGGAGTCCAACAACTTCTGCCACCGGATGGTGCTCTTCGGCCGGGATACCTGCACCGCCCGCTCCCCCAAGTGCGAGGGCTGCCCCCTAGCAAAGGACTGCGACACCGCCAAAGCCGCCAGACGGGGCTGACAGCATTGGAATCACTCTGGAACTTCACGTGTCTGCGCAATGCGCAGGCACGTTTTTTTGTCTTCCCTCATATACTGAGATGAAATCCATCCGACAGACGGCACAAGGAGGCACTATGGACGAACAGACGGCCCGTATGATCCAACAGCTGAAAAGCAACCCCGCCATGCTCCAGGCGCTGATGCAGTCCCGGGACGGGCAGGCGCTGATGCAGATGCTCTCCGGGGGAGACCGTGGAGCATCTCTCCAGCGGGCGGCCCAGTCCGCCGCCAAGGGCAACCCGGCGGAGATGGTCCGCATGGTGAACCAGCTGATGCAGAGCCCGGACGGCGCAGCTTTGATCGACCGCATCAACAAGACCATGAACGGCCGGTAACGGCAAGTACAGAAAGGGGGCGGACCGGCGGTGGCGGAATTCGACGATAAACTGAACAGCATTCTCTCCAACCCGGACGCCATGGCACAGATCATGCAACTGGCCCAGTCTCTCTCCGGTGGGACCGGAGGAAACAACGCCGCCAATGCGCCGCCCCCTCCCCCGTCCCAGCCGGGCGGTTCTTCTCCCGGCTGGGGCCAGCAGCCGCAGACTCCGCCGCCATCCGGCGGCGATCCTCTCTCCGCCCTGGCCGGTGGGCTGGATCCGCAGCTGCTCCTGCGGTTCCTGCCCCTGATCCAGGAGCTGGGAGGAGCACGGGACTCCAACGCCCGGCAGCTGCTGTACGCACTGCGGCCCTATCTCAAGCCGGAGCGGCAGGAGAAGGTGGAACGGGCTCTCCAGCTGGCGCGCCTGTTCCACCTGGGCCGGAAATTTCTGGCTGGATGGGAGGGGTGAGCCATGTATAACCGCTACATCCGCAACGACCAGGGCACCTACACCCGTATCCCGGAGGAGGAGCCCCGGCATACACAGGGCGGCACCTCCCCTTCCGGTCAGCCGGAACACCCGCCATCCGGCGGCGGGCAGCAGCCTCCCCATTGGGACAGCGCCCCCCCGCCCCGCCCTGATCCTCCCCCCTCCGGCGAGAATGGGCCGGACAGCCTCAGCAGCCTGCTCCGGCATCTGCTGGACCAGTTTCACCTGAGCAGTGTGGATTCCGGGGACCTGCTGCTGTTGGCCATCCTCTTCTTCCTCTTCCGGGAGGGCGCGGATGAAGAGCTGCTGGTGGCCCTGGGCCTGCTGCTGATCTTGTAAATGACAGAAAAAACACGCCGCAAGCATTCTGTGCTTGCGGCGTGTGGCGCAGAAGGAGGGATTTGAACCCTCGCGGCGTTTTTTAGACACCCTACTCCCTTAGCAGGGGAGCCCCTTCGGCCTCTTGGGTACTTCTGCAGATACGATATTCACTGATTAAAGATGTGGCGGAGAGAGTGGGATTCGAACCCACGGACGCTTGCGCGTCGCCGGTTTTCAAGACCGGTTCCTTCAACCGCTCGGACATCTCTCCATCATGGAAAGGCGCCATCCGTCGGACGCCTGATTATTATACTATATCGATTGGCGATTTGTCAACAATCTCCTCTCAATTTTATTTTTTTAATTTTTTTCATTTTAGGGGTTGCATTTCCAGAAACAGTATGCTATTATAACTGAGCTGACTTCGAGCAGCACATTTCCGGGTGTGGCGCAGTTGGTAGCGCGCTTGACTGGGGGTCAAGAGGCCGTGAGTTCAAGTCTCGCCACTCGGACCAATCGAAGCATCCAAATTGGATGCTTCGATTTTTTTACTTTCACCGACATCTCCCCTGGCTTGTTTGTGACTGGCCGCACACATTGCCCGCTCGGCAATGTGTGCGGCCTTATTGTTCAGAATATACCGGCGGAAACAAACACAGCATCCATGTTGTACAGATTGCGGCGGGCGTCTTCTGATTCGCAGTCCCCCCCTGCTCTTCCGCTGCCGACCTAGCTGTCCGGAGATTGCATGCCATGACCGGCCATCTAAAGATTTCCCCATTTTGAAACTTTTTTCGACAAACCGGCGTCTATTAGGTAGAGCAGAACCAAAAGCAACAGATCACATAGGCGCCCGAGGAGGACTCCCATGGTTTATACAAATGATAGAGCCGCAGACGTACATAGCTCAAAAGGGCGGCGTAGAAAGCGCTCCCGCAGACTGCGCTGGCCTTTGAAGCTTTTCTGCATGTGTCTGGTATTGTCTGCCGTGGTTTTGACTATACGCACAGTGAGATCCTTTTCCGCCCCCATGTCTGCGTTGGAGCCTGCGGAACAACTGACGGAGCAGCACCCGGAGTCTTCGCTGCAGGAACCCGATGCCCTGCCGCCGGTCGAGCTGAATCCGGCCCCCCAGTCCGGCGCCGTTACTCCGGATGACTGGCAGATCCTGCTGGTGAACCGCTGGAACCCTTTGCCCGATGGATACACGTTTGAACGGACAAAGCTGAAGTATGGCCACTCGGTGGATTCCAGAGCATACCCGGATCTGCAGGAGATGATGGACGACTGCCGGGCAGCGGGATTGGACCCGGTGATCTGCTCGTCCTACCGGACACAGGCCAAGCAGCAGGAGCTGTACGAAAACAAGCTCCAGCGTTTGATAGAAGAGGGATATTCATACGAAAACGCCGTCACGGAGGCTGGAACTGTGGTAGCCGTGCCGGGCACCAGTGAGCACCAGACGGGCCTGGCCCTGGACATTGTAGACGCCTCCTATCAGATTTTGGACCAGGGGCAGGAGGACACCCTGGTCCAGCAGTGGCTGATCGAGCACAGCTGGGAATACGGTTTTGTCCTGCGCTATCCCAACGCCAAAAGCGAGATCACAGGCATTATCTATGAGCCCTGGCACTACCGCTATGTGGGCCGGGAAGCCGCCCGGGAGATGACGGAGCTTGACCTGTGCCTGGAGGAATACGTAGACTGGCTCTCCGCCCAGTGAGCCATCGTATATATGCAAACGACGCCTTGGACAGATACGATGTCCAAGGCGCTGTTTTGTCATGGTTCGTCGTGCTCACTGCCGTCTGGCCGTGCGGTAATCGTCGCCGGGCCGGTAGAAGGGACAGTCCCGTGTGCCGCCACGGAGAAACCGCTCCATTTCGTCCTCGTCCAGGTCCGCTTCGCAGACGTAAGCCGCCAGTTCCTCGTCGTAGTCGTAGTAGACACACTCCTCGCAATTTGCCGACATGCTCTCTCCTCCTCACAGCAGGACGGCGTACAGGCCGTCCACGTCCAGTCTTTCCCGGATCACCAGGGCCTCCAGATCCGCCCGGGCCGACGGCGGCGCAGACCAGCACATCCCGCAGCCGGCGGTGATGCTCCGGGGCACCGGGATCAGCCGCCCCGGCAGCCCCGCCGCCTGGCAGGCCCGCTCCATGGCCATGGCCCCGGTGGTGGTGGCGAAAGTTACCACGAACCGCTCTTCTTTTTTCCGCATGGTCAGACTGCCTCCGCCGCCAGGATACAGACCGCCTCTGCAGCCGCGTCGGTCTCTGCCTCTGTATTGAAATAGGACCAGGAGAACCGCACCGCGCCCTGGTCCTCGGTCCCCAGCGCCCGGTGGAGCCGGGGGGCGCAGTGGGCGCCGGGCCGGGTGGCGATCTCAAACCGCTCCGCCAGCTCGTCCGCCACCTCCGAGGAGTCCAGATTGGCGATATTCAGGGACACGATAGGCGCCCGGAGCTGTACAGCAAAATTCCCATACACTTTTACGCCAGGAATGGTTCTAACGGTTTCATAGAACCGCCGGGCCAGGACGGACTCGTGCGTGCGGACTGCGTCCCAACCGGTACGCTTCAGAAACGCCAGAGATGCTCCCAGGCCGGCAATACCATGGCTGTTGAGGGTCCCCGCCTCCAGCCGGGTGGGATAGGCCTCCGGCTGGGTCTCAGAGTAGCTCTGGACGCCGGTGCCGCCCACGGCAAAGGGGCGAATCTCCACCCCCGCTCCCACACAGAGCCCGCCGGTGCCCTGGGGGCCCATCAGGCTTTTGTGGCCGGTGAAGCACACCACGCTGATGTGCTGCCGTTCCATGTCAATGGGAAATACCCCTGCGGTCTGGGAGGCATCCAGAATGAACAGAAGCCTGTGCTTCTGGCAGAAGTTCCCCACCCGCTGGATGTCCATCAGATCCCCCGTCAGGTTGGAGCCGTGGGTGCACACCACTGCCTTTGTATTCGGCCGCAGGAGCCGCTCAAAGTCCTCATAGTCGATCCGCCCCTGCCGGTCTGCCGGGACGAAGTCCACCGCCCCTCCCTGCGCCCGCAGTCTGTACAGCGGACGCAGAACCGAGTTATGCTCCAGATCTGTGGAGATCACATGGTCCCCCGCCCCCAGCAGGCCGGAGATGGCGATGTTCAGCGCCATGGTGGAATTGGGCGTGAAGGCCACACGGTCCGCCCGGGAACAGCCGAAGAGAGCCGCCAGCGCCTGACGGACGCCGTAGATGCTCCGGGCCGCCTCCAGGGCCTCCGGATGGGTGCCCCGGCCGCTGTTGCCGTAGTCATTCATGGCCGCGGCCACCGCCTCTGCCACACTGGGAGGCTTGGGCCGGGTGGTGGCGGCGTTGTCCAGGTAGATCATGGCTTGATGACCTTCCCGGCATTGGCCAGGGCCTCCACAATGGCGTACATATTCGTGACGCCGCCCACAGCCAGCTTCTCCGCCAGACCGTAAAAGTTCAGGCAGGTGCCGCAGGTGAGGATCTCCACTCCCTGGGCCTCCATATTCCGCAGGTCCTCCAGGGATTCGGAACCCTCCACCGTCAGCTTGGCACCACCGTTATAGAACAGGACGGTCCTGGGCAGCCGGGGCAACTGGCTCACGGCAAAAAGGAAGCTCTTCATCAGCAGCTTCCCCAGTTCGTCGCTGCCCCGTCCCATGGTCTCTGAATCCACGGCCACCACCAAGTCGCCCCGGGCGTCCGGAACACAGGTCAGGGCAGGTTCCTCCGCCGGGGCATCTCCCACCGGCTCCGCCACTTCCATGGTCACCACAAACAGGTGCTCTCCCTTCTTCTCCGCCTGGACCGGCAGGTGGTTCCCCGCCGCCATGCGGGTCAGGTTCTGCACCGCGATCTCATTGTCCACCCGGACCTCCAGCGTTCCCGGCTCTCCCAGCTCCCGCAGGGCTTTCGTGGCCTTCACCACCGGAACGGGGCACGGCTCCCCCACAGCGTCCACGATCACAGTTTTCATCTTGTTCTCCTCTCCCCGCCCCTCGGCGGCTGTGTGTTTCATCCGTTCGCCTGCAGCAGGACGGAGGATTTAGAGCCCGTCCCCAGGCGATCTTTCCGTCTGCATACCGCTCGACCACCAGACTAACGCTGCCCGCGCGCACAGAACCATCGTCCGGACCGGCAGGGACAGTTCCGCTGCGGAGCGGTTGCCGCTCCTTCTAGGCGGGACGGCACTCTACGGCCATTGTATCGTCTCTTTCCTGGAAAAGCAAGGGATGTTTTTTGAAAAGAACATCGCTCTGCCTGTCTGTTTGGGAAAATCAAGGACTGTTTTTCCGTTTTTTGGGCAAATTTCTTGACAGAGACATGGATGTGCTCGTAAAATAGGACACATCTATGGCACCGCAAAATTCGACGCGGTAGAGTTTATGAAGATTTGAGGCTGTTGATATGAAGACCCCCTTTGTCACAAAGGACCAGCTGGAGGCCATCGCCGCCCAGTACCCCACCCCGTTCCACATCTATGATGAGCAGGGCATCCGGGAGAATGCCCGCCGCCTGCGGAAGGCATTTGCCTGGAATCCCGGCTACCGGGAGTATTTCGCCGTGAAGGCCGCTCCCACCCCTGCCTTGCTGAAGCTGCTGCACGAGGAGGGCTGCGGCTGCGACTGTTCCTCCATGACGGAGCTGATGATCTCGGAGCGGTGCGGCATCACCGGTGAGAACATCATGTTCTCCTCCAACGATACCCCGGCGGAGGAATTCCAGATGGCGGACCGGCTGGGCGCCATCATCAACCTGGACGATCTGACGCTGGTGGACTATCTGGAGCGGTCCATCGGCCATGTGCCGGAGAAAATCTGCTGCCGCTACAATCCCGGCGGCGTGTTCACCCTGGGCGAGACCCGGGAGGGCTTCCAGGTGATGGACAATCCCGGCGACGCCAAGTACGGCATGACCCGCGCCCAGATCGCGGAGGCATTTACCCGCCTTTCCGCCATGGGCGCCAAGGAGTTCGGCATCCACGCCTTCCTGGCCTCCAACACCCTGTCTAACGACTACTACCCCGCCCTCGCCCGCATTCTCTTCCAGCTGGCAGCGGAGCTGAAGGCGGAGACCGGCGTCCATATCACCTTCATCAACCTCTCCGGCGGCGTGGGGATCCCCTACCGTCCGGAGCAGCCTGCCAATGATATCGCCGTCATCGGCGAGGGAGTCCGCCGGGCCTATGAGGAGGTGCTGGTGCCCGCCGGGATGGGTGACGTGGCCCTGTATACCGAGCTGGGCCGCTTCATGACCGGTCCGTACGGACATCTGGTCACCCGGGCCATCCACGAAAAGCACATCTATAAGGAGTACATCGGTGTGGATGCCTGTGCCTGCAACCTGATGCGTCCGGCCATGTACGGGTCCTACCACCATATCACCGTGATGGGCAAAGAGGACCAGCCCTGCGACCATAAGTATGACATCGCCGGCAGCCTCTGCGAGAACAATGACAAATTCGCCGTGGACCGGATGCTGCCCAAGATCGACATGGGGGACCTGTTGGTGATCCACGACACCGGCGCCCACGGCTTCTCCATGGGCTACAACTACAATGGCAAGCTCCGCTCCGCCGAGCTGCTGCTGAAGGAGGACGGCTCCGTGGAGCTGATCCGCCGGGCGGAGACGCCGGAGGACTATTTCCGCACATTGGTCTGGTGAGGAAACCGCCCAGTCCCGCAGCAACGGATCAAAATCAAAAGCGCCACCGCTCCTGCGGTGGCGCTTTTTCTGTTTTTGTCAGGCGGAGGCACCTGTCTGGTCTTCAGCAGTGAAGTAGACGAAGAAAGTCTCGCCAGTGCTCTCCTCCCCGGAGTCATCCACAAACTGCTCCAGATAAGCGATGGAGAAGTCCGTAAAACCGGAGGGTACCTCATAGACCAGTTCGCCGCTGCGCTCCTCGTCCACGGCCATGGGATATGTACCGGGCAGCTGGTTCTCCCCCACCGGCTCCACTTCCGTATAGGTCTCCATGTCTGTGGTGATGGGATAGGCATAGGCGTCATCGCCGTCGTCCCACTGGACCTGGAAATCAGTGTCATACATCTCAATGCTCTGCTCGAAGGTGTTCTTTACGGTGATGTCCGCCACCAGCAGTACGTTCCCCTCCCCAGGGGTACGGCCCGCGTAGTCGCTGGTAAGGTATGCGCTGTTGACTGTGAAATCAAAGAAGTAGGTCTCCATGGTGTCGCCGGTGCGGCCCTCGCTGGAGCCGCTTCCGCCGCAGGCGGTCAGCCCCAGTGCCATCACCACAGCCGCCGCCAATGCAAACAGTCTCTGTTTCATTTCACTCTCTCCCTTGCCAAAAAATAGATCCGGGCCTCCGCCGCCCCCGGCAGAACGCCCCACGACCAATCTCAGTGTACCATGGCGCCCAGCCGGGCGCAACTGCCGTTCAAAAAAATTTTTCTCAGCGCGGGGGCTTCCCTTTGTGCACCTTTATCGGGTGGGGATGATCTCGATCCAGTATCCGTCGGGATCTGTCACAAAATAGATCCCCATGGCAGGATTCTCAAAGCAGATGCAGCCCATGGCTGCATGCTTGGCGTGGGCCGCCTCATAGTCCTCTGCCCGGAGGGCCAGATGGAATTCGCACTCCCCAAGGTCATACTTCTGGGGATGGTCCCGCAGCCATGTCAGTTCTAGGCGGAAGTCCGTTTTTCCATCCCCCAGGTAGACGATGATGAAGCTGCCGTCGGCCGCCGCCTTCCGCTCCCCCACCGGCTCCAGGCCCAGGGCCTCCTTGTAGAAAGCAAGAGATTTGTCCAAATCCGCTACATTGAAATTGAAGTGATTGAATGTCAGCATAAGCTCCTCCTGATCGCCGGGGGCCCTCTGCCTCCGGCTTGGTTTGGGTTCAGTATAGCATTTCTGCCCCCTCCGGGGCAAGGCCCTTTCCAAACCCTGCCCGCCGCTTCTTCTTTTTATCCATGTTATACAATTTCCAGAGAAAAATTTGTCGGCTTTTGGCTTGTTTTATAGTTGCCTCCTAAAGTGCACGATGATAAACTTCTAATTGTTAGACAATGCTAACTTTTGAGGAGGAACGTTCCGATGACACTGGACAAGCTGCCCCTGGGGCAGGAGGCCGTCATCACGGCTGTGGGCGGCGAGGGCGCCCTGCGCTGCCGCCTGCTGGATATGGGGCTGATCCCGAAGACCCGCGTGCGGGTGGAGAAGGTCGCACCCCTGGGCGACCCGTTGGAGCTGCGGGTGCGGGGGTACTCCCTGTCCCTGCGGAAGGAGGACGCCGGGAAAATCGAAGTGGAGGTGGCCGGGACATGATCTTCGCACTGGCCGGCAACCAAAACTGCGGCAAGACCACGCTGTTCAACCAGCTCACCGGCTCCAACCAGCACGTGGGCAATTTCCCCGGCGTGACGGTGGATCAGAAGTCTGGCGCCATCCGGGGGGGGAAAAGGACTGCACGGTGGTCGACCTGCCGGGCATCTACTCCATCCGGCCCTATACGCCGGAGGAGATTGTCACCCGGGATTTCATCCTGAACCAAGCCCGACGGCCTCATTAATATCGTGGACGCCACCAATATCGAGCGGAACCTGTACCTGACGCTCCAGCTGATGGAGATGCGTATTCCCATGGTGCTGGCCCTGAACATGATGGATGAGGTCACCGCCGGCGGCGGCACCATCGACGTGAAGGGAATGTCCCAGGCATTGGGCATCCCGGTGGTGCCCATCTCCGCTGTGAAAAACCAGGGCGTGGACGAGCTTGTCAAGGTTGCCGTCCAGACTGCCCGGACCAAGACGCTGCCTACGGTGTACGACTTCTGCTCCCCCGGACCGGTCCACCGGTGCATCCACGCGGTGGTCCACCAGATCGAGGATCACGCGGAGGCTGCGGGCCTTCCCGTCCGGTTCGCCGCCACCAAGCTCATTGAGGGAGACGAGGACATCGTGACCCGCCTGGCCCTGGACCAGAACGAGCTGGAGCTCATTGAGCACAGCGTCAAGGAGATGGAGGACGAGTGCGGCATGGACCGCAATGCCGCACTGGCGGATATGCGCTACACCTTCATCGAAACCATCTGCTCCGGCACGGTGGTGAAGTGCCGGGAGTCCCGGGAGCGGGCCCGCAGCGAGGCCATCGATCGGGTGGTGACCAACAAATACCTGGCCCTGCCGCTGTTCTTCGCCATCATGCTGGGCATCTTCTTCCTGACCTTTGAAGTCATCGGCGCCTTCCTGTCGGATCTGCTGGCCGCGGGGATCGATGCCCTCACCGCGGCGGTGGACAGCGGCCTCGCCGCCTATGGATTGAACCCCGTGGTCCACAGTCTGGTGATCGACGGCGTGTTCGCGGGAGTGGGCAGTGTACTGAGCTTTCTGCCCATCATCGTGGTGCTGTTCTTCTTCCTCTCCATTTTGGAGGACACGGGCTACATGGCCCGTGTGGCCTTCGTCATGGACCAGCTGCTGCGGAAAATCGGTCTCTCCGGCCGGAGCATTGTCCCCATGCTGGTGGGCTTCGGCTGCTCAGTGCCCGCCATCATGTCCACCCGGACACTGGCCTCGGAGCGGGACCGACGGATGACCATCCTGCTGACGCCCTTCATGAGCTGCTCTGCCAAGATCCCCATCTACGGCGTGTTTTCCGCCGCCTTTTTCCCGAATCATGCCGCCCTGGTGATGATCGGGCTGTACATCCTGGGTATCCTGGTGGGCATCGTGGCGGCCAAGGTGCTGGGCACCACAGTCTACAAGGGCAACCCCGTGCCCTTCGTCATGGAGCTGCCCAACTACCGCTTCCCCTCCGCCAAAAGCGTGTGGCAGCTGTGCTGGGACAAGGCCAAGGATTTTCTGACCCGAGCCTTCACCATCATCTTCGTGGCCACCATCATCGTCTGGTTCCTCCAGACCTTTGACACCCGGCTGAACCTGGTGGATGACAGCGCCGACAGTCTGCTGGCCACCGTGGGTGCCTGGATCGCCCCGCTCTTCGCTCCTCTGGGCTTTGCCGATTGGCGGGTCTCCACTGCCCTCATCACCGGGTTCATCGCAAAGGAGTCCGTCATCTCCACCCTTGGAATCCTTACCGGGTCCGGCGCGGATGTCAGCACCGCCGCCCTGGGGACGCTGTTCACCCCTGTCACTGCCGCCGGGTTCCTTGCCTTCACCCTGCTGTACACCCCCTGCGTGGCCGCCATCTCCGCAGTGAAGCGGGAGCTGGGCTCCGGCTGGAAGGCCGCCGGTGTGGCGTTGAGCCAGTGCGTGATTGCCTGGATGGTGGCCTTCCTGGTCTACCACATCGCGGCGCTGCTGCTGGGATAGAGGAGGCTGCCATGCTGGAAGTTTTGATCCTGGCGGCCCTGGGCGTCTGGCTGGCGCTTGCCCTCCGTTCCTGCCTCCGCCGCAGAGGAAAGGGCTGCGGCGGCTGTGATGGCTGCTGTGACCGCTGCGGCGGTGCCTGCCGCAGCGCCCGCCGCTGACATACCCCATATTGTCGGTAAAACGGCCCCGGCGGAATGTTCCGCCGGGGCCTTGTTGAAAAGAACCCCCGCCGGCTGTCTCCGGTGGGGGTTCGCCTCATGTGTCCAGCAGCACCGTGCCGTCCGGCAGGATAAACCGGTCTGTGGAGGGGGTGCTCAGATCTGCCGTCAGGGATGCCATGCGGTAGATGGTCTCCCCCTCCAGCAGCCGTTCCGACGCTACCAGTAAGCCTGTCTCCACGCTGACCCAGTACCGTTGGGTGTAACCCTCCGGATCCTGGACCGTCTCCACGTAAATGCAGTTCACATCGGAGACGCTGCGGTAATCCGCGGCGGCGATATCCTCCACCGGCAGGTCCAGGATGGTCTCATAGGTGGGGATGGCTTGCTCGTCATCCGGGGTGATGTCCCCCGCAGGGGCGCTGTAAACGCTGCTCTCACTGCCATACCAGATATAAGTGATCTCCCCGTCGGTGATGGTGTGGCGAACCTGTCCGTCCGACAGGGAGCGATCTGTCCGTGTCCAGCGGCCGCTGACCGTGACGGTGGTCTCAAAGGAACCGCTGCCGCCGTCCCACAGCTGCTCCACCCGGATCACCCGGCTGTACTGCCGCGGGCGGGTCAGCGTCTCAATGGCGGTCTGCACCGTCTCCGGCGTCACCGCGATCACTGTCAGGGCGTCACCGCCGGAGGCATTGGTATCATCCTCTGTCTGTCCGGGGGAGCTCCCCTCCTCCGGCAGCGTGATATGGGAGGAGCGGCGCAGACTGTTGCTGAACATCAGGATCAGAACCATCACCACCAGGACAATAAAGCCCGCGGTGATCCGGTTCAGCTTCCGTTTCTCCATCTCCGCCCTCCTCTCTCAGGGTGCCGTCCGCGGCAGGTCAGACGCCGAATTCTGCCGGCCGATCCCGCCGCAGGCCGAACTTCCACTCGATGGCATCGGCAATCCGGCGGCAGGCATGGCCGTCACCGTAAGGATTCACCGCGTGGGCCATGGCGTCGTAGGCGCTCTTGTCCCGGATCAGCCGCTCCGCCATGGTGACGATGTCATCCTGTACCACGCCGCAGAGCTTCACGGTCCCGGCCTCTACCGCCTCCGGCCGCTCCGTCTCCCGGCGCATCACCAGCACCGGCTTGCCCAGGGCGGGGGCCTCCTCCTGAAGGCCACCGGAGTCGGTCATCACCAGATAAGACCGGGCCATCAGGTTGTGCATCTCGTCCGCCGGCAGCGGGTCGATGAGATGGACCCGGGGCGCGCCCCGAAGATAGGTGTCCACTGCTTCCCGCACCACCGGGCTCAGGTGCACCGGGTACACCAGCTCCACGTCCCGGTTCTCCTCGGCGATCTGCCGCAGGGCCAGCATGATGTTCTTCATCGGCTCGCCATAATTCTCCCGCCGGTGGCAGGTAACAAGAACGATCTTCTTCTCCCCATAGGGCAGCTGATTCAGCTCCTCTGTGGAAAAGCGGTAGTCCGGCCGGACTGTGGTCTTCAAAGCGTCGATGACCGTGTTGCCGGTGACGAACAGCCCCTTGGTAATACCCTCCCGCTCCAGGTTGGCCCGATTGTTGGCGGTGGGACAGAAATACAGGTCCGCAATGGCGGACACCAGCTTCCGGTTCATCTCCTCTGGAAAGGGAGAATACTTGTCATAGGTTCGCAATCCTGCCTCCACGTGCCCAACGGACACCTGATGGTAAAAGGCTGACAGGGCACCGGCAAAGGTGGTGGAGGTGTCCCCGTGAACCAGGATCATATCCGGCTTCAGGGCGTCGATGGCCTCGTCCATGCCGGTGAGGCACTTGGAGGTGATGGTGGACAGGGTCTGGCGGGGCGTCCATGATGTCCAGATCCCAGTCCGGCTTCACCTGAAAGACCTCCAGCACGCTGTCCAGCATCTGCCGGTGCTGGGCGGTGACGCAGCAGAGGCTCTCGATCCCCTCCCGATTCGCCAGCTCCTGCACCAGGGGGCACATCTTGATGGCCTCCGGCCGGGTGCCGAAGACGCTCATGATCCGCAGCTTTTCCATTTACTTCTCCTCCGTCTTTCCATCATCCTCCGGCTTGTCCGCTGGATGATGGCCGTGGTGGCCGTGCTCCTTCAGCTCCTCCAACTCTTCGTGCAGCTCCTCTTTGACCTCCTTGGGGAACACCACCCGGGCGGCCACCACTGCCACGATGCACAGCACCAGGAACAGCAGCATGGCCCGGCCCTCCCCGCTGGTAGTCAGCACCACGGCGCTCAAGCCCAGGATGGCAGAGATCACGTACAGAGTAGCCACCGCCTGCTTCTGGCTGAAGCCCATGTCGATGAGACGGTGGTGGATATGGCCCCGGTCGGGGGCCATGGGGCTCTGGCCGTGGGCGATGCGGCGGATGAAGGCAAAGCAGGTGTCAAAGATGGGCAGGCCCAGCATCAGGAAGGGCACCGCAAAGGAGATGATGGCATAGAACTTGAACAGGCCCTGGATGGACATGGTGGCCAAAATGTAGCCCAGGAAGGTGGAGCCGGTGTCGCCCATAAACATCTTGGCGGGGTTCATGTTGTAGGGCATGAAGCCCACGCAGGCCCCCACCAGGGCCGCCATCACCACAGCCACCTGAAACTGCCCGCCAATGAGGGCGATCACCAGCACTGTGGTGGCGGAGATGGCGGAGACGCCGTTGGCCAGGCCGTCCAGGCCGTCGATCAGGTTCACCGCGTTGGTGATGGCAACAATCCAAAGCACCGTCAGGGGCACGGAGAGATTTCCCAGCACCCAATAGGGATTGTCCGAAAAGACGTTGGGGTTGGAAAACGCCTGGATCACCACGCCGTGGGTGGCGGGGATCAGGGCGGCCACGATCTGCACCACAAATTTCAGCAGCGCCGGCAGGGCCATGATGTCGTCCACCACGCCCAGCACCACGATGATGACGGCTCCCAGCAGGATGCTGCGCATCTCGGCCGTGATCTCCACAAACAGCAGGATGCTGACCATGAAGCCGATAAAGATGGCCAGTCCCCCCAGCCGGGGGATGGGAGTCTTGTGCATCCGGCGGGCGTCCTTGGGTACGTCGATGGCCCCCACCTTGTAAGCAAAAGTCTTGACGATGGGCGTCATCAGAAAGCTGACGACCAGCGCCACCAGCAGCGCCAGCAGCGTATAGGCGATCAGCCGGTTTTCGATCAACATGATGTCTCCTCCATCACCGGGGCAGGAAGCCCACCTTTTTATAGACCTTGTTCAGGGTCCGGTTGGCTACATAGGCCGCCTTCTCCGCACCGGCGCGGTAGACGCTCTCCAGATAGGCCTTGTCCGCCAGCAGGCGCTCCGTCTCCTCCCGGATGGGCCGCAGCAGCTCCACCACGGACTCACCCACCGCCTGCTTGAAGTCGCCGTAGCCATGGCCGGCGAACTCCTGCTCGATGGTCTCAAAGCTCTTGCCGGTGGCCACGGCGTAGATCTGCATCAGGTTGGACACACCGGGCTTGTCGGCCGGGTCAAAGCGGACGCAGGCCTCGGAGTCCGTCACGGCCTTCTTGAACTTGCGCAGGATGTCCTCCGGCTTTTCCAGCATGTAGACGCAGCCGTTGGGGTCCTTGTCGGATTTGCTCATCTTCTTTTCCGGGCTGGTGAGGCTCATGACCCTGGCGCCCACCTGTGGGATATAGGGATCCGGCAACTTAAAGGTATCACCGTAGATCCCGTTGAACCGGGTGGCGATGTCCCTGCAGATCTCCACGTGCTGCTTCTGGTCGCCGCCCACCGGCACCAGGTCTGCCTGGTACAGCAGGATGTCGGCGGCCATCAGGGCCGGATAGGTGAACAGGCCGGCGTTGATGTTGTCGGCGTTCTTGGCGGACTTGTCCTTGAACTGGGTCATGCGGCTGAGTTCGCCGAACATGGTATAACAGTTCAGCACCCAGCCCAGCTCCGCGTGGGCGGGGACGTGGGACTGGATGAACAGCACGTTTTTCTCCGGGTCCAGGCCGCTGGCAATGTAGGCCGCCACCTGGGTCAGGGTATGCCGCCGCAGCTCAGCGGGCACCTGCCGCACTGTGATGGTGTGCATGTCTGCCAGCATGTAGTAGCAGTCATATTCGTCAGCCAGAGCCGCCCAGTTCTTGATGGCCCCCAGATAGGAACCCAGGGTCAAGTCGCCGGAGGGCTGGATGCCGCTCAGGATTCGTTTTTTCTGTACTTCGTTTTCCATTTTGTATCCACCTCAAATACTCAAGCTGCCAAGCATCCCTGCCGGATGGCGGCCGGTTTTCCTTATATCGAGATAACTATTATATTATACCATACAACATTATTCTGTGCAATCTTTGATTGCGCTCCCAGACGTTGCGTGTTACAATACCCCCATAACCGCAGCTGCTCTGCAAAGAGGAGGGATGGGACGTGCTCCCCAAAATCGGAATCCTGTGCGCCGGAGATGACGAGCTCGCGCCGTTCCTGCCTCTTCTGGACAGGCGCTCCGTCCGCCGGCAGGCCATGCTCACGATCCACGAGGGATGGATCTCCAGCGTTCCTGCCGCCGCTCTGTACAGTGGTGTCTGCAAGGTCAATGCGGCCATCGCTGCCCAGGTCCTCATTGACAGCTGCCGGGTGGAAGCCATCATCAATGCGGGCACAGCAGGAGGCATCGACCCATCCATCTCCATCTTTGATACCGTCATCAGCACAGAGACCGCCTATCACGATGTAGCTGAGGATATTCTCACGGAGTTCCATCCCTGGATGGACTCCATCTGGTTCCCGGGGGACCCCTTCCTGCTCTCCTTGGCCACCCAGGCGGCCCAGGACTCCGGCCGCCCCGTCCGCTTCGGGCGGATGGTGACCGGAGAAGCCTTTCTCTCTGGCCCTGGGACAGAGGCCGTGCGGTCCGCATTTCACCCCCTTTGCGCGGATATGGAATCCGCGGCCGTTGCCCATGTCTGCCATGCAAACGGCATCCCATTCCTCTCCATTCGCACCATCACCGATTCGGCCGACCGATCCGCCGCCGCCTGCTTTGAGGAAAACTGCCGCCGGGCTTCTGAAATCGCAGCCCAGGTGACCCACGCCCTGTTCAAACGCCTGGCCGCCGGCGGGCCCTGCTTGATTGCAAAAGGAGAACTGCCATGACGCATTTCTGCACCTGCCAAAACACCGCCTGCCGCTGCCATCCCTCCAACCATAGCCAGGGGTGCGATCTGTGCATTCAGAAAGAGCTGCGCAAAGGCGAGATCCCCAGCTGCTTTTTCAATCTGGTGATCCGGCCCGGGAAGACAGTGGAGGATTGTACCATGGCGGCCTTCGCCCGACGGGTGCTGGAGCGGGAGGCGGAGATGGCCGCCTCTGATAAACAGTAGCTGACCCCGGACAGAAAAACGGAGGGAGCGCATCGCGCTCCCTCCGCCTTCTTTTCAAAAACAGGGTCCGGGGCAGGCTCAGGCCTTGTGGTCGCAGCCCAGCACGTCCACGATCTTGTGGGACACCAACTCCTTGATGGCGGCGCGGGCGGGCTTCAGGTACTCGCGGGGATCGAACTTGTCGGGGTGCTCCGCCATGAACTTGCGAATGGTGCCGGTCATGGCCAGACGCAGGTCGGAGTCAATATTGATCTTGCACACGGCGCTACGGGCAGCCTTGCGCAGCTGCTCCTCGGGAATGCCCACGGCATCAGGCATCTTACCGCCGAATTCGTTGACCATACGGACGAACTCCTGGGGCACGGAAGAGGAGCCATGAAGCACAATGGGGAATCCGGGCAGGCGCTTCACGACCTCGTCCAGGATATCAAAGCGCAGGGGAGGCGGAACCAGCTCACCCTTCTCGTTGCGGGTGCACTGGGCGGCAGTGAACTTGTAAGCGCCGTGGCTGGTGCCGATGGCGATAGCCAGGGAGTCGCAGCCGGTCTTCTCCACGAACTCCTGGACCTCCTCGGGATGAGTGTAGTGGGACTCCTCGGCAGAGACCTTCACGTCGTCCTCGATGCCGGCCAGAGCGCCCAGCTCGGCCTCCACAACCACGCCGTGGTCGTGGGCGTACTCAACCACCTTCTTGGTGATTTCAATGTTCTCAGCAAAGGGCTTGCTGGAGGCGTCGATCATGACGGAGGTAAAGCCGCCGTCGATGCAGCTCTTGCAGGTCTCAAAGTCAGGGCCGTGGTCCAGATGCAGGGCGATGGGGATGTTGGGGCACTCGATGACGGCCGCCTCCACCAGCTTCACCAGATAGGTGTGGTTGGCGTAGGCCCGGGCGCCCTTGGACACCTGGAGAATCAGGGGAGCCTCCAGATCCCGGGCGGCCTCGGTGATGCCCTGGACGATCTCCATATTGTTGACGTTGAACGCGCCGATGGCATAGCCGCCGTCGTAGGCTTTTTTGAACATTTCGGTCGTGGTAACCAGTGCCATAAGATCAACTCCTGTTCATTTATTTGTCCCGCTCTCCCACATCGGCCGACAGGTCCGATCCCGGTTGTCAAAAAACGCCGATTCAAAAGAACGAAAACGATTTTCCCTTATGATAATATCACAAGATTTTTAAAATGCAAGTATTTACAATTCTTTTTTTGAATGATATGATGAAAGAAAGCATCCCGAAACCAAATCTGAGGAGGATTTTTCCATGAGTGAACTGAAAGGCGCCTGCATTTTCGGCCAGTCCGGCGGCCCTACTTCCGTCATCAACGCCAGTGCCTACGGCGTCATCGCCACGGCATTGAAGAACCCCAGCATCACCCGCGTCCTGGGCGCGGAGCACGGCATCAAGGGCGTTTTGAACGACCGGCTGTTTGATATGGGCCAGGAGGACCCGGCAGAGCTGGAGCTGCTGAAATACACCCCCTCCTCTGCCCTGGGCTCCTGCCGGTACAAGATGGCGGACCCGGATGTGGATGACACCGACTACAAGCGGATTCTGGAGATCTTCAAGAAGTATGACGTCCGCTACTTCTTCTACAACGGCGGCAACGACTCTATGGACACCTGCAACAAGATCAGCAAGTACATGCAGAAGGTCGGCTATGAGTGCCGCGTGATGGGCGTGCCCAAGACCATCGACAACGACCTGTTCGGAACCGACCACTGCCCCGGCTTCGCCTCCGCCGCCAAGTATATTGCCACCAGCTGCATGGAGGTCTATCAGGATGCCCGGGTGTATGACACCGGCATGGTCTGCATCATTGAGATCATGGGCCGCCACGCCGGCTGGCTGGCTGGCGCCGCCGCCCTGGCCACCGCCTACGGCGCCGGCCCTGATCTGGTGTACCTGCCCGAGGTGGACTTCGACATGGATCAGTTCCTGGCCGACGTGGAGCGCATCTACAAGGAAAAGGGCAACTGTATGGTGGCCGTCTCCGAGGGCATCCACTACGCCGACGGCTCCTTCGTCTCTGAGGCCAAGACCTCTGCCACCGACGGCTTCGGCCATGCTCAGCTGGGCGGCCTGGCCTCCCTGCTGGCCCAGGTGGTCAAGGAGAAGACCGGCGCCAAGGTCCGGGGCATCGAGCTCTCCCTCCTCCAGCGGTGCGGTGCCCACCTAGCGTCCGAGACCGATATCGAGGAGGCCGTCATGAGCGGCAAGGCCGCTGTGGAGAACGCCGTCAATGGCATCACCGACAAGATGGTGGGCTTCGAGCGCAGCTATGAGGACGGCCAGTACGTCTGCAAGACCAAGCTGCTGCCCCTGACCGATGTGGCCAACACCGAGAAGAAGGTGCCCATCGAGTGGATCAACGCTGCCCACAACGGCGTGGAGAAGCCCTTCATCGACTATGTGCTGCCCCTGATCCAGGGCGAGCCCAAGCTGCCCAAGGAGGACTCCCTGCCCCGCTTCGCCAAGCTGAAGAAAGTCCTGATAAAGTAAGCGGCAGCGAAACCGCAGAACAGGAAAGAGATCACCCGCTTTGGGTGATCTCTTTTTCTTCAGCACCGTGTCTCTCGGTAGACAGAGTACAAGAAATGAAGCATTTCTCCGCTGTAATATCGGGTGAGAAACGTATCTTCCTTGCGCATGCCGATGCTCTCCGCCACCCTGATTGACGCAAGGTTATCCGATTTGATGATGGACGATACCCGGTCCCGCTTCAGTTGTTCAAACGCATATCGTTTACAGCCTTCAGCTGCCTCTCTTGCATACCCGCAGTGCCAGAACTCCTTCTTGAGCAGATATCCGATTTCAAGCACGTCTTTATTTCGATATGGCTGCATAGTAAGGCCTGCCTGCCCAACCATGACACCACTGGTTTTCGATATGACCGCCCACAGGCCAAATCCATAGTCCCGATATCGTCCGATCTGCCGGTCAAGCCATTGTTGGACATCCGAGTTGGAAAAATCATGTTCATAGGCATACATCACCTTCGGATTTTGCAGCATCTCCGCCAAATCAAGAAAATCATCCTGATTCATTTCTCTGAAAGCCAGACGTTCTGTCTCGAAAACCACAGGACTGCTTGCCCCCAATGTCATTGTTCTCACTTGTTCTTCTGATAGATCGCCCACAGCCCGTCCATCAGCAGGTACTTGTCGTAGACGATCTTGTTCCGGCAGTATTTCACGATCACCGGGGCATTACCGCCGGTGGCCACCACGCTGAGGGTCCGTCCTGAGAACTGTTCCCGGATGCGGTCGATGACCCCGTCCAGCATCCCGGCGGTGCCGTAGACGATGCCGGAGCGCATACAGTCCTCCGTTGTCTTGCCGATCAGCACCTTGGGGTGCTGGAGGGAGATGGCGGGCAGCTGGGCCGCCCGGCGGCTCAGGGCCTCCAGGGACACGTTGACCCCCGGCAGCAGCATACCGCCCTCGTAATTCCGGCCCTCGGAGATGACGCCGATGGTGGTGGCGGTGCCCATGTCGATGGTGACGATAGGAGGCTCGAATTTCTCCAGCGCCGCCACCGCGTCGGCCACGATGTCCGCCCCTACCTGGGACTGGACCGCCAGCCGGATGTTCAGCCCCGTCCGCACACCGGGCCCCACCACCATGGGCGGCTTGCCCAGCAGCCGGGCCAGAGCCTTCTCCATCATGAAGTTCAGGGGGGGGACCACGCTGCACAGGATCGCCCCCGTCACATCCTCAAACCGGAAGTGATACAGGGCGAACAGGTTCATCAGGTCGATGCTGATCTGGTCTGCGGTCTTGCGGCTGTCCGTGTCCAGGGATGCCAGAAACCGCAGCTGCTTGTCCCTGTCAAACAGCCCCACAGAGGTGTTGGAGTTTCCTACATCAATGGCCAGCAGCATAAGCCTCTCTCCTTTTTTCTTCTGATCTTGATCGTGTTCTATGGTATCACGCCTTGCCGCCGGATGCAAGGCCGGGACAGAGGGAAAATTTTTCGATGAAACGTCCGAAAACGGGAAGAAATCTGCCGCCGGATCTGCTATACTTTTGTTGAACACACGCGAAAGGAGGAGGCGCCATGGATTTTCCCTATGGTGAAACGGAGATTGCCTATCTGCGTGCCAGAGACCTGAAACTGGGCGCGGCCATGGACCGGATCAGCCCCATCCATCGGGAGGTGGACCCGGACCTCTTCTCCTCCGTAATCCATCACATCATCGGCCAGCAGGTATCCATGGCTGCCCAGCGGACAGTGTGGCAGCGGCTCCAGGCAGCGGCCGGGACGCTTGTGCCGGAGACGGTCGCGGCCATGCCGGCCGAGGCGCTCCAGGCCCTGGGCATGACCCGCCGCCGGGCGCTGTACATCCTGGAATTTGCCCGGAAAGCGGCCTCCGGGGATTTTGATCTAGACGCCCTGGCGGAAATGGAGGACCGTGAGGTGCTGGCCCGCCTCACCTCCCTGCGGGGTGTGGGGCCTTGGACAGCGGAGATGCTGCTGATCTTCGGCCTCCGGCGGCCGGATGTGGTCAGCTGGGGCGACTTGGCCATCCTCCGGGGGATGCGGATGCTGTACCGAAAGCGGTCCATCGACCAGAGGACCTTCCAGCGCCTGCAGAAGCGGTACAGCCCCTACGGCACCACTGCCAGCCTGTACCTCTGGGCCATCGCCTGCGGCGCCCTGCCGGAGCTGACGGACCCTGGCGCCGGACGGAAACCGGACAAAAAACGGGGGCGGCACACATGACAGACCGGCAGCGCTGGCAGGCGGTCCTGGACAACGACCGCCGGTATGATGGCACATTTTTCTACGGCGTAGCCTCCACAGGCATCTTCTGCCGTCCCTCCTGCCCCTCCCGACCGCCGCGGCGGGACCGGGTGCGGTTCTTCCCCACGGCGGACGCTGCACTGGCGGCGGGGTTCCGCCCCTGCAAGCGCTGCCGCCCGGACCTGACCGATTTTTCCCCGGGCCAAGACGTTGCTGCGGAGGCCATGGCGCTGCTGCATCGCCACTTCCGGGATCAGGCGGACTTGTCAGCCGCGCTGAACGGCCTGGGACTCTCCCGCCGGAGGTTGGCCGATCTGTTCCATGCAGCCTACGGCACCACCCTCCACGGCTGCCTGGGAACGCTTCGGGTAACCGAAGCCTGCCGCCTGCTGCGGGAGACGGACCAGCCCGTTGCCCAAATAGCCGGGGAGGCCGGATTTGACAGTCTCTCCGCCTTTTACCGGGCCTTCCGGTCCGGCACAGGACAGTCCCCGCTGGCGTACCGCCGGAGCGCCCATTCCGCGCCGGACAAATCAAGCGGTCCCTGTTGAACGACTTACATTCGTTTGCAATCGCTCCATCACTCTGATCCTGATTTGAGGTGTAATTGTATGTGGATGATCTTTCATAAGCCCTCCCCGGTGGGAATGCTGACCCTCTCCTCGGACGGCACAGCCCTCACAGGGCTGTGGCTGGATGGGCAGAAATACTTTGGTGCTGGACTCCCAAATGCTGTAAAGGAAAATGACCTGCCGGTATTTGAGCAGGTCTCCGCCTGGCTGGACGCCTATTTTGCCAAGGCTCCCCTTCCGGCTCTGCCGCCTCTGGCCCCCCAGGGCAGCCCCTTCCGCCAGGCGGTGTGGCGCCTGCTGCTGGAGATCCCCTACGGCACGGTCACCACATACGGCGCCCTGGCCCGGACGCTCCGGGGCCAGGGGATTTCTGCCGCGGCCCAGGCAGTGGGCGGCGCCGTGGGCCACAACCCCATCTCCATTCTGATCCCCTGTCACCGGGTTGTGGGCAGCGACGGAAGTCTGACAGGCTACGCCGGAGGCGTGGCCAACAAGCAGTTCTTGCTGGAGCTGGAGGGCGTGGACATGACCGGGCTGTATGTCCCCACTCGTGGCACGGCGCTGTGAGACGCAGGTGGTCTCCATGGCGCACACACGAAAAAAGATGTTTTACGCGCCGAAGGCGTTCAACGGCTATGGGCCGCCGGAGCCTCCGATTCCGGCAGCTCAGGATCGGCCCGGGCGCTATCCCTGTCCCTGCTGTGGGCAGATCACCCTCCCGGTCCCGCCGGAGGAGGCGGTGGCTTACATCTGCCCGGTATGCTGGTGGGAGAACGACGTGTTCATTTCCTCCGACAACGAGCCCAGCGACGAAAATCATGGGCTGACCCTGTCCCAGGGGCGGGAAAATGTCCGGCGGTTCGGCACCTGCGATCCCCGGATGAAGCGGTGAGGGCATCGGAGGAAATTTCTTCTTCAGGGATGCCTTTGGGACATCTGAACAGGAATCCCCCAATCCTTGCGCTGTTCGGCGTCTTTTGGTTCCCTTTGTGGTGGTCGGTCTCACGTATACCGGGCGAGTCGGCCTTTTCCCAGCTCCCTCCGGGACAGGCTGGAATAGTAAGAAAGGGCGCCGGATTCCTCCGGCGCCCTTTCTATGATGTCTGCGTCACAGAATGATGCAGATGAGTCCCCCGCTGCCCTCATTAATGATGCGGGTCAGGGTCTCCTGGAGCTTCCGCCGGGCGTCCTCCGGCATCCGCTTGAGCTTTGCCTGCAGATCCTCGTTCACCAGCTCGTGGAAGCTGCGTCCGAAGATGTTGGACTGCCAGATCTTGCTGGTATCCCCTTCAAACTCCTGCAGCAGGTAGTTCACCATGTCCTCGGACTGCTTCTCGTTGCCCACGATGGGGCTGACGGCAGTCTCGATGTCCGCCCGGATCATGTGGATGCTGGGGGCGCTGGCCTTCAGCCGCACGCCGTACCGGCCGCCCTGCTTCATGATCTCCGGCTCCTCCAGCTTCAGCTCGTCGATGCCGGGGACCACGATGCCGTAGCCCGTCTCTCGGACGTCGTGGAGGGCGCCGGCTACCTTGTCGTACTCCGCCTTCACCGCCGCCAGCTTCGTCAGCAGGCTCATCAGATCCCCATCATCCCCCACCTCAAAGCCGGACTGCTCCGACAGGGTCTTGTAGAACAGCTCCCGGGGCAAGGCCAGCCGTGCGGCGGCCACGCCGGTGCCCAGGTCGATGGCTGAGATTCTGGCCTCACTGATGTGCTCGCTCTCCCCCAGGGCGGCGATGACGCCCTCCACCTCCCGGATGTGGCGGAGCTGGGCGGTGTTCTGACGGATGGCGTCATACAGGCCCGCTTTGATAGGATGGTCCGCCGGCAAGGCATCCACCCAGGGGGGCAGGAACAGGTCCAGCTCCTGCATGGGGAACTCGTAGAGCACCGCCTTCAGGATGGCGGCCACGGCGTCCTCGTCCAGCTCCAGGCAGTTGACGGCCATGCAGTTCACCTCATACCGGGAGGAGATGTCCTTGGCGATGGCTTGGGCCCGGTCGCCCCGGGGGTCTGCGGAGTTCAGCAGGACGATGAAGGGCTTCCCCAGCTCCTGCAGCTCCCGGATCACCCGCTCCTCCGCTTCCAGGTAGTCCTCCCGGGGGATGTCGGTGATGGTGCCGTCGGTGGTGATGACGATGCCGATGGTGGCGTGCTCGGCGATCACCTTCCGGGTGCCGATCTCCGCCGCCTCGGACATGGGGATCTCCCGGTCGAACCAGGGGGTGGTGACCATCCGGGGGGGTGTCGTCCTCCATCTGGCCGATGGCGCCCTTCACCATGTATCCCACACAGTCGATCAGCCGCACGGAAAAGCTCGCCCCGTCCGGCAGCTGGATCTGGGCAGCCTCCTCCGGGACGAACTTGGGCTCGGCGGTCATAATGGTGCGGCCCGAGCCGCTCTGGGGCAGCTCATCCCGGGCCCGCTCCCGGCGGTAGACATTTTCGATGTTGGGGATGACCAGAGTTTCCATGAACCGCTTGATGAAGGTGGACTTCCCGGTGCGCACGGGGCCCACCACGCCGATGTAGATATCCCCAGCGGTGCGGGTGGCGATATTCTGATAGATACTGGTATTCATAGCATCCCGTCCTTTTTCCGCTCCATAGTCTTGTTCCACTCTATGTCCGGCTGCTGCGAAGTATGACAGCCCGTCTTGTTTTGGAGAAGATGCACAAATTCAGGAGCCGGCCTTCTCCGTTCTTGGCTGATTTTGCGGCTTTACACGGATAATTTAGTGTGGTAAACTGCTAATGTAATGAAACGGACGGTATCCCCGTCCAGAGATTTGGAGGATTGACGATGAAAAACATGAAGAAGCTGTGGGCAGCGCTGCTGGCCCTGGCCATGACCTTCTCTCTGGCCGCCTGCGGCGGAACCTCTGACGAGGACGCCGCCACTGATGACCAGCCCACAGGGGAAGAAGTCTCCGGTGACACCGCTCCCGAGAGCGACGTGGCCTATGTCCAGGATAAGGGCACCCTGGTGGTGGGCATTACCTACTTTGCCCCCATGGACTACAAGGAAGAGGGCAGCGATGAGTGGATCGGCTTTGACGCCGACCTGGCCAAGCTGTTTGCCGAGAGCCTGGGCGTCTCCGTGGAGTTCCAGGAGATCACCTGGGACTACAAGGTGGAAGAGCTGGACTCCCGGGCCATCGACTGCGTGTGGAATGGTATGACTCTCACCGACGACGTTCTGGCTGCTATGGGTACGTCCAATCCATACTGCACCAACTACCAGACTCTGGTCTATCCCGCCGACCGGGCCGCTGAGTTCGAGGGCCTGACCTCTCTGGAGGGCCTGAACATCGCTGTGGAGTCCGGCTCCGCCGGTGAGGATGCCGCCGTGGCCTTGGGCGCCACCACCGTGCCGGTCCAGGCCCAGTCCAACGCCCTGATGGAGGTTGCCGCCGGCACGTCCGACGCCGCCGTCATCGACGTGCTGATGGCCGCTGAGATGACCGGCGAGGGCACCAGCTACGCCGATCTGATCTACAGCCTGAACCTGAATGAGGCCCAGGACCTGCCCTCCGAGGAATACGGCGTGGGCTTCCGGCAGGGGTCCGACTTGGTGGACGCCTTCAACACCTTCCTGGCGGAGAAGACGGCTGACGGCACCGTGCTGGAGGTGGCTACCACCTACGGCCTGCAGGACGCCGTGATCCTGGAGTGAGCTTCTTCCCCTGCGGATCTTCCAAAAGCAGAGTGCGCAGTGCGCGCTCTGCTTTTCGGCGGCTTTCCCCCTCTACCACACTGACCTTGAGAGGACGATACCATGATTGAATTTTTTACCTCCAGCACATTCCGGACCGTGCTGTCGGCCCTGAACAGCGGATTTCTCAAGACTCTTCAGCTGTTTTTCATCACCCTGATCGGGGCACTGCCCCTGGGCTTGGTTATCAGCTTCGGTTCCATGAGCCGCTTTCCTCCCCTGCGGTGGCTGACCCGCCTGGTGGTCTGGGTCATCCGGGGCACGCCTCTGGTGCTGCAAATCATTGCACTGTTCTATGTGCCCGGCATCCAGAAGTGGTTCAACTGGCCCAGCGGTGAGTCCGGGCGGATGATGGCCGTGTGTGTGGCCTTCATCATCAATTACGCCTGCTACTTCTCCGAGATCTACCGGGGCGGCATCCAGGGAGTGCCGAAGGGCCAGCAGGAGGCAGGCCAGGTCCTGGGCATGACCAAAGCCCAGATCTTCCGCCACATCACCCTGCTGCAGATGATCAAGCGAATCGTCCCCCCCCATCTCCAACGAGATCATCACGTTGGTGAAGGACACCTCCCTGGCCCGGGTCATCGCATTGCAGGAGGTCATCTGGATGGGCGAGTCCTTTATGAAGGGCAACTCCGGCATTGCGGGCCTGGTGTGGCCCCTGTTCTTCACCGCTGTCTACTATCTGATCTTCAGCGGCATCGTCACGGTGCTGCTGGGCAAGCTTGAAAAAAAGCTGGACTTCTTTCAGTAAGGAGGGAACCGATTTATGGCAATTCTGGAAGTACATCACATTGAAAAGCATTTCGGCGCCACCCGGGTGCTGGAGGACATCAGCTTTGATCTGGAGCAGGGCCAGGCCCTGGCCATCATCGGCTCCTCCGGCTCCGGCAAAACCACCCTGCTGCGGTGCCTGAATTTCCTGGAGAAGCCGGAGCAGGGTACCATCTCTGTGGCGGGTAATCTGATTTTTGACGCCGCTGATCCCGCCACCCAGCGGGAGAGCGAGGTGCGCAAAAAGCGTCTCCACTTTGGCATGGTGTTCCAGTCCTTCAACCTGTTCCCCCAGTACACGGCGCTGAAGAACGTCACCCTGGCCCGGGAGCTGCTGGCCCAGGAGCAGCCGGACTTCAAGCAGAACAAAAAGCAAATCCTGGAGGAGATCCAAGCGGACGGCCGGGAGCTGCTGGCGAAGATGGGCCTCAGTGAGCGGGCAAATCACTACCCCAGCCAGCTCTCCGGCGGACAGCAGCAGCGGGTGGCCATCGCCCGGGCCCTGGCCTTGCACCCGGACATCCTCTGCTTTGACGAGCCTACCTCCGCCCTGGACCCGGAACTCACCGGCGAGGTGCTTCGGGTCATTCGGGAGCTGGCGGAACAGCGGACCACCATGATTATCGTCACCCATGAGATGGCCTTTGCCCGGGATGTGGCGGACCAGGTGATCTTCATGGACGGCGGCGTCATCGTGGAGCAGGGTGACGCCCACCAAGTCATTGAGCACCCCAGGGAGGAACGGACCCGTCAGTTCCTCGCCCGATATTCCGAGGGATAAAACGGGACAGAAAAAGAGCGGAGCTGATGCTCCGCTCTTTTGTTATCTTGTGCCGTCTTGTTAAGACGGGGCAATGGGAAACTCCGTCAATCAGGCAGGTTTGGATCTCCGGCGGCCCAGCAATCGCCCGATGAGAAGGCCCAGGGCAGAGATGGCCGCCCCGATGAAAAACAGGTCCCACTGAGGCAGGTTGATCTTGTCAAAGGCCAAACATATTGGCGAGCCGGAAGGTGAGAAAGTCCGCCAGCATATACAAAAGTCCCAAGGCCAGAGGCAGCAGCCACATGCGCCCATCCCTGCGGACCAGTTCCCCAATCCGCAGGGAGATCACAAAGGCGGCGATGGGCAGGAGCAGCCAGTGGAATAAAAGGGCGTACCCCATGGCGTCCGTGGGGTCCATCAACAAGAACACCACCAGGGCAAAAACCCAGAGTCCCAGGTAAACCGCTACCAGCCGCCTCGGGGACCGCCAGCTCCTCCCCTTGGCTCCCCGAACACGCACCGCAAAGTCCGGCATAGGCACCTCCACTTCCCAGAGGGCAGACGAAACAGACCGAATACCCGTTTTTTCCAGTCTACCATGGGCTGCCGGACCCGTCAAGGGTGACTCAGGTCCGCTTCCGGGGGATCAGCAGCAGCTGGTCCCGGGAGATATCTCCTTCCGTCTCCAGTTGATTGGCTGCCAGGATCACGCCGATGGTGGTGTTGTACCGTTTCGCCAGATCCCAGGCGGTCTCCTGCTTCCCCAGGCAACGCAGCACCAGGGACGGCGCGCCGGTGGTCTCCTTAGGCGCGTCTGTATTGATCTTTCCTGCGGACACGCACACCCGTTTCACACGCTGGGCCGCCTCCGCCCGGAAGTCCACCGGGAACCGGACCTCGATGCCCCGGTCCGTCAGGCTGCCCTGGACCTCTTCCGGGCAGACGGCCCGGGCAGCGACCCGGCAGTCCTCCGGCAGCTCCAGCTGGCAGCTGACGTCGATGCTCCGCTCCGCCACCAGAGGCACGCCCCCCTCGTCCAGATACAGTGCCCGGACAGACGCCCCGGTCCGCAGGACCACGCCTGCCCCCTCCCGGCTGACGGAAACAGCTCCGCAGGTGACGGAGAGGGCCAGGATGGAATCCGCCACCACACCGATCTCCAGCACCTCCCGCACCGTCTGACGGCGGGTGAACTGTTCCCGAAAGCTGGTGAGTTCCAGAGGCGCGGCGTCATAAGTCAGATCATAAGCAGTGGAGTAGAGGTCACTGAGGAGCGTCAGTTCCTGGGTCTGGCGCAGCAGAGCTGTGGCGTGGAGGTACAGCGTCACCGCGATCTCCCGGCCCTCGGCGTCGGCGCCGTCGACCTGCAGATCCGCGCCGGTGAACTGGAGGCGCACCGATGGCTCTGCGCCCTCCGGGGCGCCTTCCACCTCCAGGATCTGAGAGAACGGCAGCTCTCCGGACGCGGCGCAGCAGCGGCCGTCCGCCGTCCGGTACAGGAGGCTGACGGTGAAGATACCCTTGAACAGCAGCTTGCTGCCCACAATCTTCGTCTCCGTCACAGTGCTGTTCACCCGGCTGGTGAGGATCTCCGCCGCTCCCTCTCTGCCCGGGGACAGGTCCATCTGTTCGGAGAAGGTGAAGTCCTTCTCCGCAATGTGGGTCAGGACGATGGCGTGCTGCTGCTCCTGCTTTTTTTCGATGCACAGTTCCGGCCCCGCCTCTGCATCCGTGCAGAAGCATAAGGGCCTGCGCTGATAGCCCGTCAGCCGCGTCACCAGCTTGCAGTGGGTGAAGACCTTGCGGGGGTTCAGCATCCGGGTCTCCAGAAGCTCCGGCTCCGTGTCCGCCAGCAGCGCCGCGCAGTCCGGCAGACTGCGTCCGTCGGTCTCCACCGTGAAGGGCATGGCAAATTCCAGGGTCCGGATGCCCCCCTCCCCCTCCGGCGTGTACAGCACCGTCACCCGGACGGTGCCGGAGATCTCTGCCCTGCCGTCCCGCATCTCCCGGCTGTGCAGGAACACCTTGCCCGTGGTCTCGATGATCCGCGCAATGTCCGGACAGTAGTCCGGCACGATGGTCTCCGCTGTCTCCTCCTGAGTCAATGTCAGCTCTCCCGCCGCCTCATAGGCGTCGAAGCAGGCCTTTTTCAATTCCAGTTCCATGGTTCGCCCTTCCTTTCCGGCCGTTGGTCCTCCGATGGACGGCGCAGCCGTTTCCCGCCGCCTGGAAAACGGTACGGGGCGGGAGGGGCCGCCAGCGGCCGCTCTCCCGCCCCTGTGCGCCGCCATGTTGTCCACGGAGTCTCGCTCTGCTGACACTGTATGCCCGGCCGGGACTGCTTATTCCGAAATCTTGAACAGCTTCCGCAGAATGCCGCTGAGGGCTTTGGGGGACTTCCACACTACAATTCGCATGATATTTGCTCCTTTCTAACGCCTGCAGCAGGCGCAGCCGCACGCAATCAGCAGGACCGCCACCAAAAACATCAGCGCCCCTACCGGAAAGATCGCCGCAATCAGGATCCCGGCCCCCAGCGCCACCGCACAGACGCCCAGTATCCAGCATCCGCCGCCTCTCCGAAACATACGCCCCACGCCCCTTTCTCACTCCCATTATATACGCCGCTGCCTGTCCTGGTACAAAAGGCAGGGCACACAAAAAGAGGCGGGCATCTGCCCGCCTCTTCCGCGCGATTCACTTCTTCCGCTCCTGCCAGTCCTGGAGGGGCTTCAGCTCCTCATACAGGCGCACATAGCTGGCGTGGCGGCTCCGTTGGATCTTGCCAGCGCGCACCGCCTCCAGCACGGCGCAGCCCTTCTCCTTGGTGTGGCTGCACCCCACGAAGCGGCACTGGTCCAGATAAGGCCGGAACTCCACAAAGGTCTCCGGCAGGCGGTGCTTCAGCTCCAGATTCAGCTCATCGGTCTCAAAGGAGGAGAAGCCCGGGGAGTCCACAACGTCCGCCCCGCAGCTCAGGTGGAACAGCTCCACGTGCCGGGTGGTGTGGCGTCCCCGGCCCAGCGCCTGGCTCACATCCCCCACCTGGAGCTGAAACGCCGGATCCAGGGCATTCAGGATGCTGGACTTTCCCACACCGGAATTCCCTGTAAAGGCAGACAGCTTCCCGGCGATCAGGGGCTTCAATTCCTCGATCCCCTCCCCGGTCTCCGCGCTGACCCGCAGAGTTGGAAATCCGGCGGCTGCGTAAATGGCGTACAGCGCATCGGCGCAGTCCAGATCGCATTTGTTCAGCAGCACCATCACGCCGCAGTCTTTCAGCGCCGCGATGGCCGCCACCCGGTCAATGAGGAACGGGTCTGTTTTGGGGATGGCACCGGAGGCGATGACCACCAGCTGGTCGATGTTGGCCACCGCCGGCCGGGAAAATGCGTTCTTCCGGGGCAGGATGGCCTCCACAAAGCCCTCGCCGTTCCCCAGCTCCCGGACCTCCACCCGGTCCCCCACCAGAGGGGAGATGCCCTCCTTCCGAAACTTGCCCCGGGCCCGGCAGGTGAGCACCTCGCTGCCGGTGTCCACATAGTAGAAGCCGCTGAGGGCCTTTCGGATCCGTCCCTCACTCACCGAAGGTCACCTCACGGGTATTGTTCACATCCATCACGCCGTCCACGTACACCTCCACGGAGACCGTTCCGGTGCCGTACAGCTCATAGACATAGTTGCCATCTCGGCAGGGGACCGACTCGTTGACCTTGATCACTCCGTCCACCACGATCTGAACTTCTGCTGTCTCCCGGTCTGTGGGCAGGGCGATAATCAGCGGTTCCATTTGCAGGTCTTCATTGCCGCCGCTCTCCGGGCCGGTGCTGACCCACAGCTCCACTGTGCTGCCGGCAGGCACCTGCGTGGTAGCCGTCGGGTTCTGGCGGATGACCAGACCCGCTTCCACAGTGTCGCTGGCCTCCTCATGGACCTCGACCTCCAGGCCCAGCACGTTCTTCAGCTGGTCCTCCGCCCAGGCACGTTCCCTATTCGTGAAATCGATCAGCGGCACGGTCTGGGGTCCCCGGCTGAGGACAAAGGTGATGGTGTCCCCCTTGTGGAGTTCTGCATTCGCCGCTGGGGTGGTGGACTTGATGACGTCAACGGCCAGCTCGTCATCGTACTCCTTCTGGGTCTCCTCATAGGGCTGGACGTTCAGTTCATATTCCGCCACCAGATCCTGCAGGATGGTCATGGCCTGGTCATAGGTCATGGGCTTGGTGGTCAGGTCCGGCATGGTGCCCACGTCCTCACCGGCGCTGACCCAGACGTTGATGGTGATGGGCAGCTCACCCTTCTTCTCCGTGTCCGGCTCCGGGTCCTGGCGGATGATTTCACCCACGGCGGCGTCGCTGGCCTCGGTGCCCGCCACCACCACCTGGAAGGTGCCGTCCGCCACACTGGCCTGCTCGTTGGCCTGCTCCTCCGTCATGCCCACCAGCTTGGGTACGGTGTAGGTGTCCGGCGCCGCCGGGACAAAGGAGGCGAAGATGGCCCGGAACAGGAAGAACAGGACCACCACGACCACTACGGCACCGCCGCCGATCAACGCGATCTTCTTGCCGCCGCTGAGGCGGGAGGGCTGTTCGTCCTCGTAGCGATCCTCCTCCCACCGGCGTCCCCGCTCATAGGAGGGCTCCCGGCCCTGCCGGTGGAGCTGGGGCGGCACAGCGGAGCGGAGCTTCTGAGTGGGCTCGTCGGTCTCCTCCGGCCGCAGGTCGGACAGCTCGAAGTCCAGATTCACGCCGGGGTTCTTCCGAAAGGCCTCCAGATCTGCGATCATCGCGTCTGCGGAGGGGTAGCGCTTCTCCAGATCCGGTGCCATGGCCTTCATGCAGATCAGCTCCAGCTGCTCGGGGATGTCCGGATTCACCTCCCGGGGAGCCAGGGGCACGGAGCTCAGGTGCTGGATGGCCACGGATACGGCGCTGTCCCCCTCAAAGGGCAGGCGGCCGGTGAGCATCTCATACAGCACCACGCCGGCGGAATAGATGTCGCTGCGGGCGTCGGTGCGGTCCCCGCGGGCCTGCTCCGGAGAGATGTAGTGGACGGAGCCCAGAGCCTCCTGGGTCAGGGTCTGGGCGGCGTTCTCCAGGCAGGCGATGCCGAAGTCGGCTACCTTCACGCTGCCGTCCCGCAGCACCATCACGTTCTGGGGCTTGATATCCCGGTGGACGATGCCCCGGCTGTGGGCGTGGCTGAGGCCCCGCATGATCTGTGTAATGAAGTGCAGCGACTCCCGCCAGTTCAGCTGCCCCCGCTTCTCCATGTACTGCTTCAGCGTGATGCCGTCGATCAGCTCCATGACGATATACTCGATATCGCCGCCCTTGGACACGTCGTACACCGATACGATGTTGGGGTGAGACAGTTGGGCGACTGCCTGGGATTCTGCGTTGAACCGGCGGCGGAAGTCCTCGTCCTGGGCCAGGTCGCTCTTGAGAATCTTGACGGCCACCAGGCGGTTCAGCCGGTGGCACTTGGCCTTGTACACAATCGCCATGCCCCCGGTGCCGATACGCTCCAGAATCTCATAGCGGTTGTCCAGCATTTTTCCAATATACGGGTCCTTGTGTTCCATGTGTCTCCCCCCTTTACTGTTTTTGCATCAGGACGGCCGTGACATTGTCCGGCGCGCCTTGGCGCTTGGCGATGGCCAGCAGCCGGTCCAGGCAGGTGTCCGGCCCGTCCCCGTGGATGACCTCGAAGAGCATCTCCTGATCGGTGACGGTGTTCACCAGTCCGTCGGAACACAGCAGCAGGTACTCCCCGGCGTTCATCGGGCATATGTACCCGTCACAGTCGGCGGAGATGTCCGGTCCCAGGGCCCGGGTGATGAGATTGCGGCTGGGGTGGCGGCGGGCCTCCTCAGCGGTGATATCTCCCCGGTCTACCATGCTCTCCACCAGGGAGTGGTCCTTGGTGATGCGGGTGATGCCGTCCTCCGTGATGTGATAAGCCCGGCTGTCCCCCACGTTGGTGACCACCACGCCGCCGTCATAGGAGATGGCGGACACCAGGGTAGTGCCCATGTTCCGGCATTCCTCCCGGCGCTCTGCCTCCGCCTGAATGGCCTGATTGGCCAGGGCTGCCGCCTGGGCGGATGCCTCCAGCAGCTGCTGAGGGGTCTGATCCGCCGTCAGGAGCTTCTCCAGCTCCTCCAGATAGACGGAGACGGCGATCTGGCTGGCCACACGGCCCCCGGCGGGGCCGCCCATGCCGTCGCACACCACGCCCACCGTGCGGCCGGAGGCCGTGTGCTGCGCCGTGACGTAGGCGTCCTGGTTCTCCTTCCGGACAAGGCCGATGTCGGTCATGCCCCAGACGTTCATTTGGTTCATTGGGAACACTCCCCTTTCTGCGCTTCTTCCATGGCCTTCCGGCGGAGCTGTCCGCAGGAGGCGTCGATATCTCCACCCAGGCTCCGCCGCACGGTGGCGGTGATGCCGTGGGATTCCAGCCGTTTTTGAAAGGCCCCGATCCGGCGGGAGGGCTTGTAGGGGCTCTCCACCACGTCGTTCAGGGGAATCAGATTCACGTGGCCCGGCATCCCCCGGAGCTTCCTGGCGATCAGGTCCGCCTGCCAGTCGTGGTCGTTGACCCCGTCGATCATGGCGTACTCAAAGGAGATGCGGCGGCCGGTCTTGTCGAAGTAGTCGTGGCAGGCCCGGAACAGCTCCTCCACGTCATAGGCCCGGTTGATGGGCATGATCTTGGATCGGGTCTCGCTGTCCGGCGCATGGAGGGACACAGAGAGAGTCAGCTGAAGTTCAAGCTCCGCCAGCCGCCGGATGCCCGGCACGATGCCGCAGGTGGAGAGGGAGATATGCCGCATCCCGATGTTCATGCCGTCGGGATGGTTCACCAGCTCCAGGAATTTCAGCACCGTGTCCAGGTTGTCCAGCGGCTCGCCGATACCCATCAGCACGATGTTGGAGACGGGCAGGCCGGAGTCTTTTTGGGTGAACAGCACCTGGTCCAGCATCTCCGCCGGGGTCAGGTCCCGGACCTTGCCGGCGATGGTGGAGGCACAGAAGGCGCACCCCATCCGGCACCCCACCTGGGAGGAGATGCACACGGTGTTGCCGTGATGGTACTGCATGAGCACCGTCTCGATGCAGTTGCCATCGGACAGCTCCCAGAGGTATTTGATGGTCCCGTCCAACCGGGACACCTGCTTGCGGGCCACCTGGGGGGCGGTGATGAAACAGGTCTCCTTCAGCTTTTTCCGCAGGGACTTGGAGAGATTGGTCATCCCATCGAAGTCCGTCACCCCCCGGTGGAGCCAGGTGAACACCTGCCTGCCCCGGAAGGCCGGCTCCCCCAGGGACTGGAGGAAGGCCGTCATCTCCGGCAGGGTCAGTGATTTCAAATCGGTCATGGATCGTTCCTCAATTCCGCGTCATGCGGCAGATGTAAAAGCCGTCGGTGCCGTGGCGGTGGGGCCACAGAGTCACCTGGCCCTCGGTCTCCCCCACCGGTCCGGACAGGGAGAAGGGCGTGCGGCAAAAGTCCGGGTGCTCTGCCAGGAAGCTGTCGGATACACCCTCGTTCTCCTCCGGCAGGATCGTGCAGGTGGAGTACACCAGCGTGCCGCCGGGCCTCACGTACCGGGCGGCGTTGTCCAGGATCGCCCGCTGGATCACCGGCAGGGCGAACAGGTCGTCAGGCTTTTTGTACCGGACATCCGGCTTCTTCCGGATGATGCCGAAACCCGAGCAGGGGGCGTCCACCAGCACCACATCGAAGGCCGCCTCCCACTCCGGCCGGAACACCCGGCCGTCTGCGGCGGTAGTCTGGATGCACGCAAGGCCCAGTCGCTCCGCCCCCTCCCGGATGCGCTTCAGCTTGTTCTCGTGGAGGTCGCAGGCCCAAATCTCCCCCTGGTCCTCCATCGCGAAGGCGGCGGAGAAAGACTTGCCTCCCGGTGCGGCGCACACGTCCAGCACCCGCATTCCCGGCCCCACCCCGGCGATTTGGGATACCAACCGAGCCGCCGGGTCCTGGACCAGGAATTTTCCCATTCGGAAGGGCTCCAGCGCCGTCAGATCCCCGACGTGGTCCAGCTCCAGGCATCCGGACACCCAAGGATGGGGCCGGACAATCACGCCGGATGCCTCCAGCTCCGCCGTCAGCTCCTCCGCAGCAGCTTTCAGCGGATTCACCTGAATCGTCAGCGGCGCCGGAGCGTTGTCGGCCGCAAGGCAGGCTTCCGTCTCCGGCCCCAGAATGGCCTGGAGGCGTTTCACCAGCCACTTGGGATGGCTGTACCGGATGGAGAGGCTGTGCAGTGCATCCTGGTCCGGGATCCTCGGCAGGTGCACCTTGTTCCGGGAGAGCTGCCGCAGCACCGCGTTCACCAGCCCGGCTGCCTTGGCCCGGCCGTTGTCCTTGGCCTGCTCCACCGCCTGATTGACAGCGGCGCTGTGGGGAATTTTATCCAGAAACAGAATTTGATAAGCCCCAATCCGCAGAATTTCCAGCAGCGGCGGCTGCAAGTGGTCGACCTTTTGGGAGCAGTAGGCACCCAGGTAGAAGTCCAGCAGCAGCCGGTTCTGCATCACGCCGTAGACGATGCGGCTGCACAGCGCCGCCTCTGGTCCGGACAGGCCGTCCCGGCGGAGCTGGGCCCTCAGGGCCGCATCCGCCCAGGCCCCGGCCGTGCGGCAGCTCACCAGGACGCGCAGGGCGGTGTCCCGGGCATTAGGGGCCCTCATTGGCTGCCTCCCTGATCGCGGCCGCCGCGGCCGATAAAGATCAGCACAAACCGCATCAGCTGCAGCAGGCTCATCAGCAGCGCCGCCACATAGGTCAACGCCGCGGCCCGCAGCACCTTTTTGGCGCCGGGCAGCTCATCCTCATCCAGCAGGCCCGCCCCGTCGATGGTGGCGATGGCCCGGGCGGAGGCGTTGAACTCCACCGGCAGCGTCACCAGCTGGAACAGCGTGGTGAAGGAAAACAGCACGATGCCGATGAAGAACAGAGACTGGTTGTACAGCACCAGCCCCACCAGCAACAGGATGAAGGACAGGCTGGAACCGATCCGCGTGGCGGGGATGATGGCCGTGCGCAGCCGCACAGGCCCGTAGTTTTCCGCGTACTGGACAGCGTGGCCCGCCTCGTGGGCCGCCACGCCCACCGCCGCGATGGTGGGGGCGTTGTAGACTGTCTCAGACAGGTAGATGGTATTGTCCCGGGGGTCGTAGTGGTCTGTCAGATTTCCCCGGCAGGGCCGGACAGGCACACCGAATACCCCGTGAGCCCGCAGCACCGCTTCCGCCGCCTGGGCACCGGTGATGCGGCGCCGGTTGTTCACGGCATTGTACCGCCGGAAGCTGCCGGACACCTGGAACTGGGCCCACAGGGACAGCAGCAGCACTGGGATCAGCAGCAGGACGTACAGATTATTTGCAAGAAAGTCGCCATAACCGTAATAGATATGACCGTAATAGGGCATAAAAACCTCCCGAATTGTGAAACTGGCGGAGCTCAGACCTCCAACGGGTGGCCCAGCAGATAGGACGCCGCAGCCATGCGCTTGCCGCCCTCCGCCTGGATCTCCGTGAGATACAGGCTCTCTCCCCTGCCGCAGGCCACCTGGATGCCCTGCTTCCCGGCGGAGAGCACTGTACCGGGCGCCGCGCCGGTCTGTTCGCCGGGGGCGGTGCGGTAGACCTTGAACCGCTGCCCTGCCAGCTCGCAGGCCGCGCAGGGCCAGGGAATCAGTCCCCGGACCTGACAGTCGATCTCCCGGGCGGAGCGGGTCCAGTCGATGGGGGACATCTCTTTTGTCAGCATGGAGGCGTAGGTCTGACGGCTCTCATCCTGGGGGGTCCGGGCGGCTGTGCCGTTTCCGATGGCCGCCACCGCCTCGCTGAGGGCCTCTGCCCCCAGGTCCGCCAGGCGCACCGTCAGGGCCTGGGCGTCCTCGTCCGGGCCGATGGGAGTCTCCTTCTGCAGGATCACGTCCCCTGCGTCCAGCTCCTTCGCCATATACATGATGGAGACGCCGGTAGTCTCATCCCCGTTCAGGATGGCCCAGTTGATGGGGGCCGCCCCCCGATACTTGGGCAGCAGAGACGAGTGGACGTTGATAGAGCCGTATCTGGGCGCCTCCAGAATGTCCTCCGGCAGGATGCGGCCGTAGGCCGCCACCACCGTCAGCTCCGGTGCCAGGGACTGCACCAGCTCCAGTGCCGTGCCGTCCCGCATCTTCAAAGGCTGATAGACGGGAATATTTTCTGTCAAAGCAAATCCCTTTACAGGCGTTGGCACCAGCTTATGTCCCCGGTTTTTGGGCTTGTCCGGCTGCGTGAACACGCCGCAGACCTCATGGCCGTCGGCCACCAGCCGCCGCAAGGACGCCACGGCGAAGTCCGGCGTGCCCATGAACAGGATCCGCATGGGCTCACTCCCCTTCCTGAGCTTCTGCGGCCTCACGGGCCTGCCGCTCCTCCTGCTCCAGATAGTCCCGGAGCTCCTCATCAGAGAGGAAGTGGTCGATGTGCTCCACAAACAGATGGCCGTCCAGATGCTCGATCTCGTGGCAGAAAGCTCGGGCCGTCAGGCCCTCGCCCTCCACCTCGAACCAGTCGCCATACCGGTCCTGGGCCCGGACCCGGACCACGTCCGGCCGGGTGACGATGCCCCATTTGCCGGGCACGCTGAGGCAGCCCTCCAGCCCGGTCTGCTCGCCGCTCTGAGCCACGATCTCCGGGTTCACCAGTTCGATATACTCCTCAGAGTCCTCGTCCAGCACCACGCACACCCGGCGCAGCACTCCCACCTGGGGAGCAGCCAGCCCAGCGCCATTGGCATCCTCCAGTGTTTCCAGCATATCGTCCAGCAACTGGTGCAGGTGAGGGTTGAACTCCGTCACAGGGCGGCACACCTTTGTCAGGCACTCCTCTCCCTGCACCACGATCTTCCGTAAAGCCATAAGTCCTTGACCTCCTTCAAAACGCTGCTCACTCCATGGAGTTGCAGTCCACAAATAGATTCATCCCGCGGTTGGCGCGGTCGTTTGCAAATGCCTTCAGCAGCCAGCTCACCGCCTCTCGGGTGGGCCTGTCGTTCTTTCCCACCAGCAGGCAGCGGTAGCGGTAGCGGTTATTCAGCTTCATCACCGGCGCAGGGGCGGGACCCAGCACCTCCGGTTCTCCGGCCGCCAGCTCCGGCAGGGCGCAGAGGCGGCGCAGCTCTTCCCGCACTGCGACGGCGGCCCGGAGGACGGCGCCCTCCTCGGTACCGGAGACGGTGAAGGTGAAGAGGTCTGCAAATGGCGGAAACCGCCGCAATCGCCGCATCCGGATCTCCCGCTCATAAAACCCCTGGTAATCCTGCCGAGCCGCGCACTGGATCACATCGTTTTCCGGGGTGTAGGTCTGGATCACCGCCCGGCCGGCACTGCCGCCCCGGCCCGCCCGGCCCACCACCTGGGTCAGCAGGCTGAAGGTCCGCTCGGCGGCCCGGTAGTTGTCTACATACAGGGACAGATCCGCAGCCAGAACCCCCACCAGTGTCACCTGGGGAAAGTCCAGCCCCTTGGCCACCATCTGGGTGCCCAGGAGGATGGGAATCCGCTCCCGCTCAAACTTGTCCAGCAGCTGCTCATGACGGCCCTCGGCGGTGTCTGCGTCCATCCGCAGCACCTCCGTACCTGGGAACAGATCGTGGAGCTCCCCCTCCACCTTCTGAGTGCCGGTGCCCACGTGCTTCATGATGCCGCCGCAGACGGGGCAGGTGTCGCTGGATCGCTCCGAGTGGCCGCAGTAGTGGCACATCAGCCGCCCATTGGCGGAGTGATACGTCAGCGCCACGCTGCAGCGGGGACACTCCGGCACATGGCCGCACTCCCCGCACAGCAGATACCTGCTGCTGCCCCGGCGGTTCAGCAGCAGGATGCTCTGCTCTCCCCGCCGCAAGTTTTCCTCCAGCTCAGTGCGGAGGACCTGCCCCACCATCCCGGCGTTGCCCGCCCGGATTTCCTGTTTCAGGTCCGCCACCAGCACCTCCGGCAATGCCTGCCGGTTATATCGCCGGCGCAGCAGCGCCTTGTGATAGATCCCATGCTCCGCGTTCCAGGCGGTCTCCACCGCCGGAGTGGCAGACCCCAGGACCAAGGTGGACTTGTCCCGGGCGCAGAGGTATTTGGCCACGTCCCGGGTGTGATACCGGGGCGGGTTTTCCGACTGATAGCTGCTCTCCTGCTCCTCGTCCAGGACGATCAGGCCCACGTTTTTCAGCGGGGCGAAGATGGCGGACCGGGTGCCCAGCACCACCTGGACCTCGCCCCGGCGGATACGCTTCCACTGGTCGTAGCGCTCCGTCATCCGCAGGGAGCTGTGGAGCATGGCCACCTGGTCCCCAAAGCAGGCGGAGAACCGCCGCATCATCTGGGGCGTCAGCACGATCTCCGGCACCAGGACCATGGCCCGCCTCCCCCGGCTCAGTATTTCCTGAACCAGACGGAGATAGACCTGGGTCTTGCCGCTGCCGGTGACGCCCTGGAGCAGCACCGCCTCCGGCTTCCCGGTCTTCGTCAGGGTCCGGATAGACTGAAAGGCCGCCTCCTGTTCCTCATTGAGGACGATAGGACCGCTGGGTTCCACCGCCGTCAGGTCCGGCAGCCGCAGCTCCTCTTCCGCTGAAAAAGCCACGATCCCCGCCTTCTCCATCCCCCGGAGGGCGGCCATGGAGACGCCTGTGAAGTAGCATACCTCCGCCGCGCTCATCCGCCCCTCTGCCGCCAGGAGACGCACCGCCTCCCGCCGCTGGGGGGAGGATCGCTTTTCCGTCAGAGATGCGGCCTCCTCGGCGCTGACGGCCAGTTCCACCATCCGACGGGACTTGTCGCCGATCCTCCGGCGGGCCGCAGTCTCGCAGACCGTGACCCCGGCCTTCTGCAGTGCCCGCAGCACAGTGCCAGCCTCCCTGCCGCAGGCATCCTCCAGCACTGACAGCTCTGCGGAGCCTCCGGCGGCAAACAAGGCGTCCAGCACCGGGGCGGCCCGTCGGATGCCGGTGGCCGCGCCGTCGGCCGCGCAGCGGTCCATGCCCTCTGTCACGTGCCAGACCTCCCGGATCTGGTACCAGAGTCCGGCGGGCAGGATGGCCTTCACCGCCTCAAACAGCGTGCAGAAGTACCGCTGCCGCAGCCACAATGCCAGGGCGATGCCATCGCCGTCCAGTACCGGCCCTCGGTCCAGGACCGACAGCAGGGGCTTGAGCCCCTGCATCTTTTCACCTGGCGTCCGGGCCAGAATAATGCCCTCACTGGTGCGGTTGCCCCGGCCGAAGGGCACGGTGACCCGGACGCCGGGTACCGCCGTTTCCAGCAGCTCCGGGGGAACCAAGTAGTCATAGGGCTTGTCAATGGAATAGGGCGCGGCGCTCACCGCGATTTTCACGATCTCAGCGGTTTCCATGCCTCGCCCCTCCTGTTGTTACTGTGCCTCTTCCTCCGCCGGCTGTAGATCCTCCGGTTCCTCAATGGTCAGGTCCATGTTTCTGGCGTCCAGCTTGCCGTCCGCCACTTCCTGGATGGCCAGGGTGACGGGCTTCTCCGTCAGATGCTCGCCAGTCTCCTCCGCCTCGTCGGCGATCTGCCGGGCCCGGCGGGCCACCACGTCCACCAGCATATAGCGGTTGGGGATATAGCCGGTCAGCTTGTTCATTGCGGGATACAGCATCATAATGGATCAACTTCCTATCTGCCTTGCAGGCGTAAATTTATTTATGGACAAAGCGGGCGTCTCAGCGTCCGCTGATGATCTCCATGCGCTCCTGGGGCTTGCAGTGCTCCGCCGTGATAATGGCGTTCAGCTCCCCCACCGCATTCTCCACGGTGTCGTTGATGACAAAGTAATCATAGGTGTGGGCCGTCTGAAACTCCACTTTGGCCCGCAGCAGCCGCTTCTGGATCTTCTCGGGGCTGTCGGTGCCCCGCTCTGTCAGGCGGCGCTCCAGCTCCGCCCAGCTGGGAGGGGCGATGAAGATGCGCACCGTGTCCGGCCGCTTGCTGCACACCTGGATGGCGCCCTGGATCTCAATATCCAGGATCACGTCCTTCCCGGCCTCCATGGCATCGTCCACAAACTTCTTGGGTGTGCCGTAGAAGTTCCCCACATACTCCGCGTACTCCAGGAATTGGTCCATGGCGATCCACTTCCGGAAGGACTCCACGTCCATGAAGTGGTAGTGGATACCGTCCAGCTCTCCGGGACGCGGGTCCCGCGTGGTGGCCGACACAGAAAAATACAGATTCTTCCGGGACTCCAGCAGGGCCTTGAGCACCGTGCTCTTCCCCACGCCGGAGGGGCCGGAGACCACAAAGGTCCTCCCCTTTCTCATATACACACGCTCCTATTCTTCGTTCTCTCTCTCTTCCTTCGGTGCGAACCGCTCCGGCGGCAGGGCCGACAGTACCACGTGGTCGCTGTCCATGATAAAAATGGACGCGGTCTTGCGGCCGTAGGTGGCGTCGATCAGCATTCCCCGCTCCCGGGACTCCTGCACCATGCGCTTGATGGGGGCCGAGTCCGGCCCCACCACAGCCACCAGCCGGTCGGCGGAGACCAGATTGCCGAATCCGATGTTGATGAGCTTCATCTTCCATCACTCCACATTCTGGACCTGCTCCCGCATCTTCTCCACTTCCGCCTTCAGCCCCACCACTACATTGGCAATGGCCACATCGTTGCACTTGGAGCCGATGGTGTTGGACTCCCGGTTGACCTCCTGGATCAGGAAGTCCATCTTCCGGCCCATGGGCTCGTCGCTTGCCAGCATGGTACGCAGCTGGGCCACGTGGCTCCGCAGGCGGACGGTCTCCTCGTCCACAGCCACCTTATCCGCGTAGATGGCGGCCTCCATCAGGATCCGCTGCTCGTCGACGGTGGTGCTCTGCAGCACCTCCTCCATCCGGGCGGTGAGCTTGGCGCGGTACTCCGCCACCGTCTCCGGCGACCGCATCTCCACCTGTCCGGTGTAGCGCTCAATGGCGTCCAGCCGGTTGGAGATGTCCTCCGCCAGCTTCTGCCCCTCTACGGCCCGCATGTCATTGTACGCGGCCAGCGCCTCGTCCAAGACCGCGCAGAGGTCGGCGCTGACGGTCTCCAGGTCCTCATCCGCCTTCGTGACGGTGAGGACGTCCGGGAACCGGGCCAGCGTCTCCGGCGCGGGCCGATAGTCCGCTGTGCCGCAGACGTCCGACAGCTCCCCCAGGGCGGCGGCATACTGGGCCGCCAGCTCCCGGTTCACCGCAACCTTGACCACATCCGCGGCAGTGGCGTCCACGGTGATGAACACGTCCACCTTTCCCCGGGACACCGCCTGCTGGACGTGCTTTTTCACTGCGTCCTCCGCAAAGGCATACATCCGGGGCATCTTCACGGTGCAGTCCAGATACCGGTTGTTGACGGAGCGGACCTCCACCGTGATGTCCCGCTTGTGCAGCTCCTGTCTTGCCCGGCCGTAGCCGGTCATGCTCTTAATCATGTGATCCCTACTTCCTCTCTTGTGGTCTCTCAGCAGCAGAACCAATAGCCGCCGCCATTGCAGAGCGCCCAGAGACAGCACAGGCTCATACAGGGATTTCCGCCGCACAAGGTGCCGAAACTCCCGCCGCCGGGGCGGTATGCCGTGTCGTCCGTGCCCTCCATATACTCCAGCGCCTGCCGGTACTCGGCGTTGGTGGGGTCCATCTGGCAGGCGGTCCGGTAGTACCGCAGCGCCTCGTCCAGCCAGCCCCGGCGGTAGCAGACCGCCCCCTTCAGGAAGTTCCACTCCGCATTGTGGTCGCTGTAATTGGCCAGCAGCGCCTCCGCCCGGCTGATGTTGCCGGTGTTGATGGCGATGCGGGCCTGCTGGAGCACGGAGCTCTGACCGCTGTAACTCTGGGAGCCCCCATATCCGCCGTAGCCCTGATAGCCGCCGTACCCGCCGTAGCCGGAAGCGCCGTAAGAGGCCCCGCCGGAGCCGCTCCCCCGCTTGCCGGAGGCCCGCTCCTTGGTGATCTGCTCGTAGGCGGCGTTGATCTCTTTCATCTTCTCCTGCGCCAGATCCGCCAGCGGATTGTCGTGGTAGTTATCCGGGTGGTACTTCCGGGCCAGGTCCCGATATGCTTTTTTGATCTCCTCGTCGGAGGCGTTCTCCGACACACCCAGTATCTGATAGGGATCGTTCATGTGGTCTCCTCAGCCTTCTTGTGTTTCTTTCTCTGTTCTCTGGGGGGCATTTTGTGGAAGGTGCCCTCCAGCACGGCCCGGCCCACGGCAAAAAGCCCGGTGTACACCGTACTCTCCAGCAGGGGGCGCCAGACGCCGAAGTCCCACAGCTCAAAGGCCGTGGCGATCATGTGGATGGAGTGGTCCAGCGTTCTGGCAAAGGCCCGGCGGCTCTCCTCGTCCCATTTGCCGTCCCGCAGGCCATAGCGCAGGGCCACGGGATTATAATTCCCGGAGACGGCGTCTTTTTGCAGGTCGTCCGCCGCGTCGATCAGATACACCCACCGGCCCAGGTGGTAGAGCATCTGCTCCAGCACCCGCCGCCGCACCGGGTCCTCCACCCCGGCAGCCGCTGCCGCCAGCAGCTGGGCAAAGGTATCTGCCGCCTGATCCATGGAGGGACAACACTCCCCCTCCAAGCGGCTCAGAGCCGCCAGCTGTTCCCGCACCCGGCCGTCAAACTCCGGCCGGGCCGCGGCAGCCTTTCGATAGCCGCCCCGCAGTGCGGCGGCGGAGACCCGGTAGCCCAACCCCTTCCAGAGGCCGTGGTCCTCCACGCCGTCCCGCAGCTGCCAGTAGGCCAGAATCACGCTCTCATCCGCCGCCAGCTCCAGGGCCGCGGTTGCGGGCTGGTACGCCCGGAGCCGGACGGGGCTGGACACGCACCGCCTCCGGCAGGGTGCAGCTTCTTCCGGATCCGACAGCAGGATGGCCAGATAGGTGAAGTCGTAGTTCAGGATCATCCGGGCCGCCGGGCCGTACCGCTCCCCCAGGGTGTGGCACAGCCCGCAGTATGCCCGCCGGAACCGGTCTGCCTCCTCCTGAGGCAGGATCTCCAGCGGGGGGCGTACATAGCCGAACACCGCCTCAGAACACCCGGACGATGTTGAAGGTCAGGCCGCCCCTGGCCCGCAGCCTGCGGTCATAGAAGATGGCAAAGACGATGCCCGCCGCGAATCCGGCCGCAGCCACCGCGTACTGCGCCGCTACGCTGTCCGTCAACAGGGACATGATGACATACCCCGCCAGGAACAGCACCACCGGGATCAGGTACACCAGTACCACGATCCGCAGCATATTCTTGGTGCTGCTCTCCACAACCACCTTCTGTCCGGGCCGGGCGCCGATGGGGTTGCTGGCCCGGGCGTGGACCGCCGCGCCGGTGACGCCGCAGCCGGCGCACTCCTCGCAGTCGTGTCCGCAGGCGGATTTCCGGGGTACGGAAATCTCCGCGTGGTCCGCATCTAAAATTCGTTCAACTGTTGCGATCTGCGTCATGTTGTCTCGTCTCCTGTATCTGGGATCTCCCCGGCGGGCGTATCAGGCTCCGCCGGCTGATCGGATGTCTGTTCAGAAATGGTGACACGCACCTGATACGTCCCGCCGGAGACGCCCACGTCGTGCCCCACCACCGTCACCTCCGCGGGGACAGTGTAGGTGCCCACGGCGGAGCCGAAGTCCGCCAGGTCCACCGTCACCAGAATGTTGTCCGAGGTAATGGCCCCCACATCCCCGCTGGTGCCGAAGATGGACACGGCCAGCTGCTCTGTCAGCAGGTCTACGGTCCGGTCCTCCGGCGCGTTCTCCAGAATGAAGTTGGTGGCCGTCACCGTGGTGCGCTGCATATCCTTGAAGGAGATGCGCAGCGTGGCGCGTGTGACGCCGCTGAGATTCTCGCATCCCTCCGGGATGGGAATGGCATAGCTGTAATTGGTGGTGCTGCCCAGCTCCGCCAGATTGAAATCGTCCAGAACGATGCTGTCCATGCTGTTCAGCACATCTGCCGGGCCGGACACCAAGATGGTGGACGGCTCGATCCCCCAGTCCACGTTGTACATGCGGGCGCCGGCGGACTCCACGAAGTTCATGGTCAGCTGCAGCTCCCGGGTGACATATACCGGCAGCGTCACCTGAATGGTCTCCTCTGTGGTCTGGAGGCTGGTGTTCTCCAGCAGCTGGTCGTTTGCGTCATAGAACTGGATGGGCAGCTCTCCCGTGACCGTGGAGGTGGCGTCCTCTCCCAGATCCAGGGTCACCTTGGCATAGCTGACGGCATCCACATCCTCCTGATCGCCCCGGACCTCGATCTCCGTGGGGCTGACCTGCAGCTCTCCGGCGGAGTAACCCTCTGCCACATTGCCGGAGATCTCGCACCGGACATCCACCGTCTTGTGGTACAGCTCCGCCACGTTGATGGTGATGACGGAGGGCGTCCGGTCGCTCACCGTAATATTCTGCCGGAAATACTCTTCCGTATAGCCGTAAATCACCGAGGTCACCGTCTGCACCCCTGTCCGGCTCACGTTGGAGAGATCCACTGTCACCCGGATATAGTCTTTGTCCAGCAGAGCCAGGTCAAACGCAGTCCCTTCCATCTCCAAATCCACGGTGCTGACGGTATCCTCGTCCAGCAGCATGAAGCCCCGCTCTGTAAGGACCGTCTCCCCAGTGTAGGTGATGGGCACATCCCGGAACCACTTGGTATGCATCACCGCACCGCCGTTGTTTCCGAAGTTGTCCACGAAGATCCACACCACGATGGCCGCCAGGATGCACAGGGCGAGATACACCGCCTTCTGCTTGGGATTACTTTTCATGGTTGTCGCCTCCCGTGCTTCCGGCCCGCAGCAGATTCATCAGGCTGAACTTGGGCTTGTCCTCCCCGGCCTCCTGCGGAAGCAACTCGTTCCGCAGGATATTGGCCAGCGTCTCCGGCTTGAGGTGCCGCTTGAGCATTCCCCCGATGGCCACGGAGATGGACCCGGTTTCCTCGGAGACGATGACCACCACGGCGTCGGCGTTCTCGCTCATGCCGATACCGGCCCGGTGGCGCATCCCCAGCTCCCGGGAGAGGTTCACGTTCTTGCTGAGAGGCAGCATGCATCCGGCGCCAAGCACCCGCCCGTTCCGGACGATGACGGCGCCGTCATGCATGGGGGCCTTTACAAAGAAGATGTTTTTCAGTAATTCGCTGGAGACCGCCGCGTCCAGCACCGTGCCGCTGCGGACCATGTCGTCCAGCAGGTTTTCCCGCTCGAACACGATCAGGGCGCCGGTGCGGGACTGGGACATCTCGGTGCAGGCCAGCACCGTCTGGTCGATGGCCTGTTCCACGGCGGTGCCGGCCTCCGCCCGGGAGAAGAAGGCGATGAAGCGGCGGCTGCCCACCTCCTCCAGGATGCGTCGGATCTCGGGCTGGAAGAGGACGATCAGCGCCACCACGCCCCACCTCACCAGTTGGTTCATGATAAAGTTGATGCTGTTCATATTCAGGACCATGGACAGCATCAGCGCCGCCAGAAACACCAGCACGCCCTTGAGCAGGCTGGCGGCCCGGGTGCTCTGAATCAGCGTCAGAGCCTTGTAAAACACAAACACCATAATCGCTATATCCAAAATGTCCGTGACCTTCAGCATCATCAGATACCGGCCGATGATCCCGGGCAGTGTGGAGAGCGTGACAAATTCCATTGGACGTCATCATCCCTTTCAGGCCATGAATATCTAGATTATATAAAATCTGCCTGTAGAATGCAAGGCAAACCAAGCTAAAATTCACGGTCTGTTCAGAAAGTCACCTCAGGATCTCCCCCATAGCCACTAGGAAACGGGATACTTCCTCCCGCGTGTTCCAGTGGGAAAAACTCAGCCGGACGGTGCCGGTGTCCAGCGTCCCGGCGGTGCGGTGGGCCAGGGGCGCGCAGTGAAGGCCCGCCCGCACGGCGATGCCCCGGTCTGCCAGGGCCGCGCCCAATGCCTCTGCGTCCATGTGCTCCGGGACAATGGAAAGCACCCCCGCCTGGGCCGCCAGGTCTGGCAGGGCAAACACCTGCAGTCCAGGGAGCCGCCTCAGGCCCTCCGCCGCCTGGAAGGTCAGTTGCCGCTCTCCGGCGCAGATGGCCTCCGGCCCCAGCTGGCGGACGAATCGGACCCCCGCCAGCAGCCCTGCGATGCCGGGCATATTGTGGGTGCCCGCCTCCAGCCGATCCGGCAGGAAGTCCGGCATCTCCTGCTGGATAGAGATGCTGCCGGTGCCGCCCTCCAGCAGTGTGCGGACGGGGACGTCCTTCCCGCACAGCAGTACGCCGGTCCCCTGGGGGCCGTACAGGCCCTTGTGGCCCGGCATGGCGATGAAGGCCGCCCCCAGGGCCGTCATGTCCAGGGTCAGCATCCCGGCGGACTGGGACGCGTCGATGATGAAGGGTACCTCCCGCTCCCGGCAGATAGCGGCGATAGCCTCCACCGGCTGGACGAAGCCGAATACGTTGGACACGTGGTTGCAGATCACCGCGTCCGTGCCGGGCACGATCAGGCGGTCAAAGGCCGCCGTCACCGCTGCAGGCTGAAACAGGGGCGCCGCCGCCACGGACACCTGGGCTCCCAGGGCCGCCAGGGGCCGGGTGACAGCGTTGTGCTCATATCCGGAGATCACGGCTTTCCCGCCGGGAGGCACCAGGCTCTTGATGGCAATGTTCAGGCCGTGGGTGGCGTTCATGGTGAAGGCCACCTGCTCCGGGTTCTCCAGATGGTACAGCTCCGCCAGCTCTGTCCGGCAGTCGAAGGCAGCCTCCGCCGCACGCATGGCGGCGGGGTATCCGCCGCGGCCGGGAGAGCTCATGGTGGCCATGGCGTTCCGCATGGCGTCCGCCACAGTCCGGGGCTTCTGGAAGGTGGTGGCCGCGCTGTCAAAATAGATCACGGTCTCACCTCCCGGAACGTCCCCCGCTGGGTCAAGAATATCTGAACAGGGTCCAAAGATTCCCTGTGAAGGGCCGTCAGGGCAGCCGTCAGGTCGGAGTCCGCGATCTGCACGGCGTAGGCGCAGCCCCGGTCCGTCAGGTCCCGGGGGGCCCGGAAGATCCGGCTTCGGATCCCCGACCGGGCCAGCGCCCGCTGCATCCGCTGGGCATAGGTCACCGAGCGGGCGATAATCAAATAGTGCTCCACAGACACTCCTCCTCTCTACCCATTCTATGGTCGGGAGGCGCGGACGTGCGAAAAGGACGCGCCCGAGGCACGTCCTTTTTTCAGGGGAGCCGTTCCAGCAGCGCCACCGCATGGGCCGCCATACCGGAGCCGTCCCCGGTAAAGCCCAGATGCTCCTCTGTGGTGGCCTTCACATTCACCCGGTCCGCATCCGTCCCAAGAGCTGCGGAGAGGTTCGCCTCCATCTCCGGGCGGTAGGGGCCCACCTTGGGGGCCTGGGCGATGAGGGTGGCGTCGATGTTCACCACGGCCCATCCTCTCTCCTGCAGCAGCGCTGCCACCTGCCGCAGCAGCTCCAGGCTGGAAATACCGGCGTAGCGGGGATCGCTGTCCGGGAACAGCTTGCCGATGTCCCCCAGCTTGGCGGCGCCGCAGAGGGCGTCCATTACCGCGTGGGTCAGCACGTCCGCGTCGGAGTGGCCCAGCAGCCCACGGTCCCAGGGGATCTCCACGCCCCCCAGCACCAGCCGCCGCCTCTCCGTCAGCCGGTGGACGTCATATCCATGTCCGATCCGCAGATTCGTCATATCCGATCCTCCCTGGCCTGCAGAATAGCCTCCGCCAAAATCAGGTCTACCGGAGTGGTGATCTTCAGGTTTTCCTCGTCCCCCTCCACCAGATAGACCCGCTTGCCCAGCCGCTCCACGGCGGAGCAGTCATCCGTTATGGGAATGCCCCCCTCAACAGCCGCCTGAAGCGCGGCTTTCAGCAGCGCACTCTCGAAGATCTGGGGTGTCTGCACAGCCCGCAGGGCCGCCCGGTCCAGCGTCTCCGCCACCGTGCCGTCGTCCCGGACGGCTTTGATGGTGTCCTTCACCGCCACCGCCGGGGCCGCCGCCCCGCAACGGGCGGCCTGCTCCGCCACATCGTCGATGAGCTCCGGCGTCACCAGGGGGCGGGCGCCGTCCTGCACCGCCAGCAGCTCCATGCCCTCCCCGGCCTCCAGTGCTGCCAGAAGCACCGAGTGGGCCCGGCTCTCCCCGCCCCGAATCACCTTGGTGCATTTGGTGATGCCGTAGGTCCTGCACAGCTGGGAGATCTCCAGAAAGTCCTCCTCCCGGGCGGCTACCACGATCTCGTCGATCCGCCGGGCCATCTGCAGGGCCGTCAGTGTCCGGGCCAGTACAGGAATGCCGTCCAGGGGCTGCAGCAGCTTGTTCACCCCGCCCATGCGGGAAGAACTGCCTGCCGCCGCCACCAGCGCGGCGCAGCAAGGACGCTGGGCATCCCGGAATTTTTTGAAAAATGCCATGATCCGACCTCCCTGGAAATTTCTCCTGAAACAGCAGAATGTTCGCGGACATGGTCCGCGAACACGTTATCTCTGGATCTCCGGTGTCTGGAGCATGGCCTGCTCCACACGCCGCTCCACCTCTTCATAGCCGCTGTCCTCTGCCAGCACCAGCTCCGACAGCAGGATCTGGCGGGCCGTATGAAGCATCTTCCGCTCCCCATTGGAGAGGCCCCGCTTCCGTTCCCGGAACATCAGCCCCTTAATCACACGTGCCACCTCGTACAGATCCCCGCTCTTCATCCGCAGCAGATTTTCCCGGTACCGCTTGTTCCAGTTGCTGCTCTCCTCCACCGCCAAAGACGGGATAGCGGCAATCAGGGCTTCCGCCTCCGGCCGCTGGATGACCGAGCGGACTCCAATCGTCTGGCTGTTGGCGGTGGGGATCTTCAACAGCAGTCCACCCACCGGCATTTTGAACACATAGTAGTCCTGTGTACTCCCCGCGACCTTTTCCTGAACGATGGCGTCGATCACGCCGGCCCCATGCATTGGATGAACGACCAGATCCCCAACGCTGAACATGGTAAACTCCTTCCCATTTCCGCCGGGCGGTGACTGGAACCCGCTCTCTCTATTTCCACTTTTCTGTTTTCATAAATTTCATTATACCGGCTTTTCAGCAGCTTTACAAGCTTATTTTGAAATTTTTTTACTATCTTTTCCAGTGCCTTACACTTTCCGCAGAGAATCATCCACCCGCGGCAAGGGCATCAGCTCCTCCAGACACAGGTCCCCCCTGTACAAAAGAGCCGGACGGCAGATATGCCGCCCGGCTCCGGAGGATTTTGTTATCTCTTGTTGGAACGGCGCCAGATGTGCATCTTCTCCGCCTCGGCGATCAGCTCCTCGCGGAACTGAGGATGGGCGATGGCAATCAGGCCCTCGGCCCGCTCCCAAGTGGACTTGCCCTTGGCGTTGAACTTGCCGTACTCCGTCACTACATAGTGGAGGTTGGTGCGGGTGGCGGTGACCACGGACCCCTCCAGCAGCGTGGGCCGGATACGGGACTTCAGCTGGCCGCTTTTTTTGTCCATGTAGGAGGAGGAGCAGCAGATGAAGCTCTTGCCGCCCTTGGACAGGTACGCGCCCATGACGAAGTCCTGCTGGCCGCCGGCACCGGAGATATGGTGAATTCCAGAGGACTCAGAGGACACCTGGCCGTACAGGTCGATATCCACGGCGCCGTTGATGGAGATGAAGTTGTCGATCTGAGACACCCGGGCAATGTCGTTCACATAGCTGACGGGAGCAGCCATGCACTCAGGGTTGTTGTCGATGAAGTCATACAGCTTCTGTGTGCCCGCCGCGAAGGCATAGGTCTGCCGGCCCCGGTCAAAGGGCTTGCGCAGGCCCGTGATGCGACCGGCTATGGACATGTCCACGAAGGCGTCCACGTACATCTCGGTGTGCACGCCCAAATCCTTCAAGTCGCTCTCGGCGATCATCTTGCCGATGGCGTTGGGCATAGAGCCGATGCCCAACTGCAGGCAGGCACCGTCACAGATCTCCGGCACCACCAGTTTGGCCACCGCCATGTCCACCTCACTGGCGGCTCCGCCGCCGCCCAGCTCATCCAAAGCAGGGTTCTCTCCCTCCACGATCATGTCCACGTCGTCGATGTGGATGCAGTTCTCAAACCCGCCCAAGCACACGGGCATGTTCTTGTTGACCTCCACGATGACGGTCTTTGCGCACTCGCACACAGCCTTCAGGTGGGAGCCGCCGGGACCGAAATTGAACCAGCCGTGCTCGTCCATGGGGGCCACCTGGAACATGGCCACGTCCAAGCTCTTGATGCAGTTGCGGTAATACCCCGGCAGCTCAGAATACCGCAGGGGGATGTAATAGGAGAAGCCCTCGCTCACGGCCTTGCGCTCGATGCCGCCCATGTGCCAGGAGTTCCAGCAGAAATGCTCCGCCGCATTGGGCACATCGAAAATGGCGGGCTTGTGGGTCAGGATACCGCCCCGGATCTTCACGTCGGTCAGCTCGCCCATCCGCCGGGCCAGCGCCTTATCCAAGGCATCCGCCGAGCAGACGCTCCAGCCGTAATCCACCCAGTCGCCGGACTTGACGGCCTTGACCGCCTCGTCGGCCGTTGTCAGCTTCTGTTTGTACACTTCCTGGTAGCTCATGTTGATCTTCCTCCTGTAATTCCCGTTTGTTGTATGATGTCATCGGTGTTGTCTTACATTGATTGTCAAGAGTATAACATACCAGTCCTTGAAAAGCAATCCATACCGTGAAAAAAATCACAAAATTTTCAAAAAAAGGCAGGCCCCTCACCGGAGCCTGTCTTTTTTAGGTCTGGAAATCCGTGCGGATTACTCCTCCACAGGAGCTTCTTCCTCCTCAGCCTCATCAGCCGCGGGAGTCAGCAGGGCGCGGATGGACAGGGAGATCTTCTGCTTCTCCTCGTCGATGGCCGTGATCTTGGCGTCCACAATCTGGCCCTCGGAGAGGACATCCTCAGGCTTGTCGATGCGCCGGTCAGCAATCTGGGAGATATGGATCAGGCCGTCCACGCCGGGCACGACCTCGGCAAAGGCGCCGAAGGTCATCAGCTTGACGATGCGGACAGAGGCCACGTCGCCCACCTGGTACTTGTCCATGAACACCTGCCAGGGATCGATGCTGTGATCCTTCACGCCCAGGGAGATCTTCTTCTTCTCGGGATCGAAGGAGATGACGTACACGTCCATGGTATCGCCCACCTTGCAGACCTCGGCGGGGGTCTTGATCCGGCTCCAGCTGAGCTCGGAGATATGTACCATGCCGTCCACGCCGCCGATGTCCACGAACACGCCGTAGCTGGTCATGGACTTGACGGTGCCGGTGTAGTGCTTGCCCACTTCGATGTTGGCCCACACCTCCGCCTGGGCGGCCTTCCGGGCCTCCTCAGTGACGGAGCGGATGGAGCCCACCACGCGCCGGCGGGCGCGGTTGACCTCGGTGATTCGCAGCTGGACCTTCTGCTTCACCATGGCAGACAGATCGGCGCCGCGGGGCTGACCGCTCTGAGAGGCGGGGACGAATACCCGCACACCCTTGACGGACACCACGATGCCGCCCTTGTTCTCCTCGGTGACAGTGCCCTCCAGAACGGTCTTCTCCTCCACGGCCTGCTCGATGTTCTCCCAGACCTTGGCAGCGTCCAGACGCTTCTTGGACAGCTCTGCGTAGCCCTCCACGTCGTTGACGCGGACCACATAGGTCTCGATCTGGTCGCCCACGTGGATGATGTCCTCCGCCTTGACATTGGGGTCGTCGCTCAGCTCGCTGAGCTTGATGTAGGCCGCCTGCTTGGCGCCCACGTCCACCTGCACTTCGGTGGGGGTGATGGCGGTAACGATGCCGGTGACCCGGTCACCGTTATTTAAAGTTTTAAAAGACTGATTCAGTAATTCCTCGAAGGACTCCTCTTTGCCCTCGGCCGCCTTGATTTCTTCGCTCATCGTTGCATATACCTCCTTAATGATGCCCGCAGGCGTGGAGGCACCAGCCGTAAGGCCCGCAACAGTACAACCATTGAAAAAATCCGGCGAGAGCTCGTCCGCGCGTTCAATCTGGACCACGCGGGGGCATCTCCTCAGGCAAATTTCCGTCAGATGTTTGGTGTTGGCGCTTTTACGGTCTCCCACCACGACCATCACGTCTGCTTTGCCGGCGATTTCTGCCGCCTCAGACTGACGTTCATGCGTAGCATTACATATTGTATCAAAGATTTTTACGTTTGTACACTGTTTTTTTATGATTTTCCAAGAAGTTTCAAAAAGTTTTCGGATGCAGGTGGTCTGCGCTACTACGGTAACAGGGATTTCCCGACTTTTCTCATCCCCGTCCAGCCAGGCCTCCACGGCCTCCGGCCCGTCGAACACCAGGGGCTGGCGGCACCAGCTGGCCACCCCCATCACCTCCGGGTGCAGGGGTTCGCCGATGATCACCGGACGACGGCCCTCCGCCTCCGCCTGGGCCACTAGGCGCTGGATGCGGATCACATTGGGACAGGTGGCATTGACGCACCGGACGCCCCGGGCCTCCAGATCGTCCAGCACGGATTTCAATTCTCCATGGGATCGGATCACCACCGTGTCCCCCGCCGCCAGGCCAGCCGGGTCCTCGGTCTTCCGGACACCCCGGCGGGCCAGATCCTCCACCACGTGGGAGTTGTGGATCAGGTCTCCCAGCATCCAGCATCCGCCGGTCTCCTCCCCGGTCTTTGCCGCCAACTCCACCGCCCGCTTCACGCCGTAGCAGAATCCGGCGCTCTTGGCCAAAAGGACCTTCATCGCGCCTCCTTCCCCAGGGCGTAGGAGCGGCGGAGCACCTCGTCGGCGATGGCCTGGACCTCCTCCGGTGAAGGCCGACGGCTGGTGGCCTCCGGCCGGTATGCCTGGCCGAAGATGATGCGGGTCCGGCGAAAGAGGCGTTTGTTCCCCTCCACGTACACCGGCACGAACTGCGCCCCGGAACGGATGCCGATGACGGCCACACCACCCTTGGCGGGCAGAGCCCCCTCGTGTTCCACCCGGGTTCCCTCCGGGAATATCAGCAGGTTGTCCCCGCTCTTGATAGCCTTCAGGGCGGTTTTCACCGCCTCGATGTCCCCCTCGCCCCGGTCAACAGGGAAGGCGCCCAGCTTCCGCAGTACCCAGTCAAAGACCTTGTTGCAGAACAGCTCCTTCTTGGCCATGATGTGGAGCCGGTAGTTCACCGGAACCTTCAGCGCCACCAGCACCGGGTCCCAGTTGCTGTTGTGGTTGGGACACAGCAGGGCGCCGTGCTCCGGCAGGTTCTCCCGCCCGATGATGGTGACCGGGTGAAGAATCCCCGCCACCAAGTTTACCAGATAGTAGATGCATACGAAAAATCCATTCAACGGCCTCTTTTCGCTCATAGTCCCGTCCTCTCCCGGATAATGTGCAGCAGCGCGTCCTCGCTCTGGACAAAATCCAGAGCCGTGGTGTCCAGCAGCACCGCGTCCTCCGCCTGACGCAGGGGTGCGGCGTCACGGTGGGTATCGTTCCAGTCCCGTTCCTGAATGGCACGGAGGATAGCCGCATAAGGCTCCGGCGTCCCCCGCTCCTCCAGCTCCAGCATCCGGCGGCGGGCCCGCTCCTCTGCGGAAGCGGTGAGAAACACCTTCACCTCCGCATCCGGCAGCACCACCGTGCCGATATCCCGGCCGTCCATCACCACGCTGTTCTCCCGGGCCAGCTGGCGCTGCATCTCCAGCAGGTACGCCCGAACCTCCGGATAGGCGGATACCAGAGATGCGTAGCGGGACACCTCCGGCAGGCGGATCTCCGCCGTCACATCCATTCCATTCAGCTCCATGTGCTGCAGGCCGTCCGTCCCATAGGTCAGGCAAATCTCCAGGTCCGGCAGCACCGCCACCACGGCGGAGCGGTCCCGGGGATCGATCCCCTTCCGCCACACGGCATAGCCGATGGTGCGGTAGATGGCACCTGTGTCCACGTATAAAAAGTTCAGTCTGGCGGCCACGCTCCTGGCCAGGGTGCTCTTCCCCGCGCCGGAGGGCCCGTCGATGGCCACGCGAATGTTCTCACTCATGCGTTCTCTTCCCCTTGTCTCAGCGCCTCCGCCGCAGCCTGTCCCGCCGCCCGGCCTGTGGCCCAGGCGATCTGCAGGTTGAATCCGCCGGTATAGGCGTCCACATCCATGATTTCTCCCGAAAAGTATAATCCCTTTACAAGTTTTGATTCCATTGTCTTTGGGTCAATTTCACTGATCTTTATGCCACCGGAAGTAACGATGGCGTCCGTCACCGGGCAGGGGCCGGCAATCTCCACAGAAAAATGCTTGAGGCTCTGGACCAGTTCCCGCCGCTGCTCTCGCGTCAGGTCATGGACCTTTTGATGGGGCGGGATGCCCGACCGCTCCACTGCCACCGGAATCAGCTTCTGGGGCAGCAGATCGTCCAGCGCGTTGCAGAAGTCGTGGTTGGCGTACTTCTCAAAGTCCCGCAGCAGCCGCTTGTCCAGGGCCTGCTCATCCAGAGCAGGCTTCAAGTCAATCTCCAGCCGATAGGTCTTTTTGCCGAAGTGCCGCATGTGGGCGGAGGCCGATAGCACCAGGGGCCCGCTGACACCGAAGTGGGTGAACAGCATCTCCCCGAAGTCCGTGTAGATCTTCTTCCGGTCCTCGAACACCGCCAGCCCCACATTCCGCAGGCTCAGGCCCTGGAGCTCCCGGCCCAGGCCGTAATCCCGCAGCGGCACCAAAGAGCCCTGAAGGTCCGTCACCGTATGCCCCGCTTCCCGGGCCATTCGGTGCCCCTCTCCTGTGGAGCCGGTGGCGGGGTAACTGACGCCGCCGGTGGCAAGGACTACCGCCCCGGCAGGGTATGTCCCCCGCTCTCCCCGGACACCTGTGACGGCGCCGGAGGTGATCTCCAGCTCCGTCGCCCGGTCCCGGACCAGAGAGACCTTCAGCGCCTTCAGCCGCCGCTCCAAAGCGGCGCTGACGTCAAAGGCCCGGTCACTGACGGGAAACACCCGATTCCCCCGCTCGGTCTTCAGCGGCACGCCGATGGACGCAAAGAACGCCATGGTGTCCCGGCCGTCGAACCGGGAAAAGGCGCTGTACAAAAACTTGCCGTTCCGGGGCACGTTGGCCAGCAAGGTCTGTACATCGGCGTTGTTGGTGACGTTGCACCGGCCCTTGCCGGTGATGTTCAGCTTCTTTCCCAGCCGCTCATTGGGCTCCAGCAGCGTCACCTGTGCGCCCCGCTCCGCCGCGGAGACAGCGGCCATCATCCCGGCGGCTCCCCCGCCGATCACTACCAGCCCCTTACTCATCGTCCATCTTCCCGAACACGCCGTAGGCGTTCCAGATGTCCTCCAGCTCCGCAAAGGTGCGGGACACGTCCGACCGCATCCGGGAGCCCACGGCGATCAGCAGCGCGTTGATGAGGGACAGAGGCGCCACCATGGAGTCTACAAAGGAGATCATCTCACTGGGAGCCAGCAGAGCAGCCTCCGCCATCTGGTAGACGGGGGACAGCTCATTGTCTGTAATAGCCACGATGGTAGCCCCCCGGTCCTGGGCAAACTTCACTGTGTTCATAGTGACCTTGGAGTACCGAGGGAAGCTGATGGCGATCATCACATCCCCGGGGCCGATCCGCAGCAGCTGCTCGAAGATCTCCCCTGCGGCGTTGGACTGCACCAGCGTCACGTTCTCGGACAGCAGGTGCAGGTAGAAGTTCAGATACCCCGCCACAAAGGAGGAGGTCCGCACCCCCAGGATGTACAGGTGCCCGGCGCCCAGGATCAGGTCCACCACCTTGTTGAACTCGGTCCTGTCCGCCTCTTCCGCCACCATCCGCAGCTTGTCCATATCGGACTGGATCACGGCGGACAGCACATCCTGTCCGCCGAACAGATTGTCCGCCGCCTGGATGCGCTGGGTGGAAGTGAGGCGGCTGCGGATCATCTCCTGCAGTGCCCGCTGCATACTGGGATAGCCGTCGTACCCCAGCTCCGATGCGAAGCGTACCACTGTGGACTCGCTGACGCCGGAGAGCTTCCCCAGCTTGCTGGCAGTCATGAAGGCGGCCTTGTCGTAATTCTGCAGGATGTAGTCGGCAATCCGCTTCTGTCCCTTGGAAAAGGTGGGCATATTGCGCTCGATGGTATGTAGGATGCTCTTAGCCACTGCTGTTTCCTCCGTCGGCCGCCTGCAGGGGGCCGTTCTTGATCTTGCCCGGCAGCTCCGCTGGCCCGCCGGACGTTCTGCGGTCTATTGTAGCACAGTTTTTTCAAAATTCAAACCGCTATGCGGGATTTTTCCGTCTCGCCGCCGGAATGGAAAAGACGCCGCCCCATTCAGGGCGGCGCCTTCCGCTTTTCAGTCAGGGGGTGACTCCCAGCGCCCCTGCCTCGTCCTGTGTCAAATACCGCCACTTTCCCGGCGGCAGATCGCCCAGCTCCAGAGCTCCCTCCCGGACCCGGCGCAGCCGCTTCACCGTCAGGCCGCACTGGGCACACATCCGGCGGACCTGCCGGTTCTTCCCCTCATGAATGGTCACTGCCAGCACCGCGGTTCCGGGAGTTTCCCGCAGCACCTCCACCCGGGCGGGGCGGATGGGCTCCCCCTCCAGGTCGGTGACGGCTGCCAGCCGGGCCGCCGCGCCGGCCACCGGTCCGAATACGGAGACGTGATACGTCTTTTCCACCTCGTGCTTTGGATGCAGCAGGTGCTGGGCCCAGGCACCGTCGTTGGTCAGCAGCAGCAGGCCCTCGGAATCCAGGTCCAGCCGTCCCACGGGATAAACCCGGCTCCCGCAGTCCGCTACCAGCTCCGCCACTGTCCGCCGCCCCCGCTCGTCCGAGAGGGTAGAGACATAGCCCCGCGGCTTGTTCAGCAGGATGTACACGGCCTCCGCCCGGGGCGCCAGGGGATGGCCGTCCACCAGGATCTCGTCCCGATCCGGGTCTGCACGCTGGCCCAGATGGGCGGTCTGGCCGTTCACCGTCACCCTTCCGGCGATCAAATATGTCTCTGCCGTCCGCCGGGAGCAAACCCCCGCGGCGGACAGCAGCTTCTGCAGTCGTTCTTCCATGTTGTCCTCTCTCTATCCCGGCAACCCCTGCTTCAGAATGCTCAGGGCGCTCTCCATCCGGGGCGCCACGTCGGCGCCATACAGCAGCGCCACCCGGCCCACCTCTTTTCCATTGACCGAGAAAACCGCCTCCCCGGCCCGCCGGCCGGCCCGGATGGGGGCCCGCAGAGATCCGGCCAGCTCCACGTCCAGCTCCAGGGACTCCCCCTCCGCCAGCGGCCAGGCGAAGCTGTCCGCCGCCACCAGGGGCACCGTGGCGCTCATGCCGTTTTCCACCTGGACCCGCTGGATTGTCTGGCCCAGAGAGGCCCCCAGCTTGGCGGGATAGGTGGAAAAACCGTAGTCATACAGCGCCGCGTGGTCCGCCCAGTCGTTGCCGTCCTGGAGAGTCACCGCCACCAGCCGCTGGCCGTTTCGCTCCACACAGCTCACCAGCGTCCGGCCTGCCGCCATGGTATAGCCGGTCTTCAGGCCGATACACCCCTCTATCTGGTTCAACAGCTTGTTGTGGTTGGTCATGGTCCGCCCGCCAATGGTGACGCTGCGGGTGGAGGCCATCCGTACCAGAGTCTCATTTTCCACCGCCGCGCAGGCAAGACGCGCCATGTCCCGGGCCGTGGAGTAATGGTCCTCATGGTCCAGCCCGTTGGGGTTGGCGAAGGAGGAGTGCTCCATGCCGATCTCCCGGGCCGTTGCATTCATGAGCTTTGCAAAGTCCTCCTGGCTGCCGCTGATGTGCTCGGCAATGGCCACGGCCGCATCGTTGCCGGAGCAGAGCAGCAGTCCATACAGCAGTGTCTCCAGTGTCAGCTTCTCCCCCACCTTCAGATACATGGAGGAGCCCTCTGTATACGCCGCCTCCCGGGAGACCGTGACCACATCGTTCAGGTCTCCCTCCCGGATAGCCACCAGGGCCGTCAGAATCTTGGTAGTGCTGGCGATCAGCATTTTCGCGTCGGCGTTCTGCTCATACAACACCCGGCCGCTGTCCACGTCCATCAAAATGGCGGAGGAGGCAGACGTACTGACCGCGTGCGTCTGACAAGGAAAAAGACTGAACAGGGCCGCCAGAGCGATCCCCAAAGCGGCAAGCCGCCGGAGCAGGGTTTGCAAATGCCATCACCTCATTTGTTTGGTGATGGTAGTATACCCCGTTCAGACGGGTTCTTTTTCTTCCTTCTTGTCGAAATATTTTTCCACTTTGTCCACCAGATCCGGCATCATCTCCACCACCCGGTCCAGCGTGGTCATGGGCGGCATCGCCACCGGCAGCACCCGGGTCGTTCCCTCCCGGATCACCAGGAACGCCACAGGCTCGATCTTCACGCCTGCGCCGCTGCCGCCGCCGAAGTCCTTGGGCTGGGTCTTGCCGTAGTCGGCGCCGCCGCAGCCGAAGCCCATACTGACCCGGGAAATGGGGATCAGAGTCACGCCGTCAGGCGTGGTGATGGGCTGCCCCACGATGGTGTTGGTGTCCGCCATCTCCCGGATCTTGTCCATCGTGGAACGCATCAAATCGCTGAGGGGTCTCTTCTTGTCCATTGTCTCGTCCATGGATGCCATCCTTTCTCGTCACGCGGCGGGGTGTTCTGCCGCCTTGTTGTCTGCTGCTTTGGATGCGGGCGGCATCCGCCGCCGCTTCATGAACCGCCGGAGCCAGCCGATGGCCGGGACCGCCAGCTGCGTTCCTACGGCGATCAGCGTCCCCAGCCGGATGGAGATGCCAAGCTCTCCTTCCGCCCGGGTCTCCTGCGCGTCAAAATCAATTCCGAGATGAATCCCGGGATCCCGGATCACCACCAGCTTCTCCAGAGCCGGCATCCCGGTCCAGACCAGGGCGTGGAGTCCACCGTACAACTCTGCGGCTGCCGCCGGGTCCTCCGCCCCGCCCAGGGTGGCGGACAGGCGCAGCGGGTCTACGCGGATACCCCGCCGGGTGCGGCGCAGAGCCTTTTTGGCGGCGGGCCACAGCGTCCTTGCGGCGTCCTGAAGATCTTCCAGTTTGGGCTTCGGGATTTTTTTTGCCGCCTCTGCCAGGTCCTTCGGCTCCTTTTTAGGCTTTCCCGTTTTTTTGGTTTCCTGCGGCGTTTTTTTTGCCTCTTTGGACGGTACCAGCCGGACCCGGAAGGGACCAATCGTCAAATCCGCCGCGGCCTGCCCCCTGCCGAAGACCACATACAGTCCCAGCCGCAGCCGCCACAGAAAAATCGCAAGTGCCAGCAGCACCGCCAACGTGATCCAAAGTCCCAGCAACGTCCATCACCCCCCTGACCGCTCTGGCGGAGCGGATTCTCAAGGCGCCTCTTCCTCCATGGCGCCGGCCGTCTCCGGCGTGTCGGCTCCGGTGATCTCTGCCGTGTCCGCCGGGTCCATGATCTGTCCGTCCTCGCCGATCCGCATCTGTCCCTCGCCGCCAAGGTCCGGCAGCTCCGGCAGGTCATCCAGGCTGGTCAGATGGAAGGCCCGGAGAAACTGTTTGGTGGTCCGGTACAGGCGGGGCCTTCCGGGTACCTGCAGGCGGCCGCACTCCTCGATGAGCTTCCGGTCCAGCAGCAGGCCGATGGTATAGGCGCTGTCCACACCCCGGATCTGATCCACATAGGCCCGGGTGGTGGGCTGGTAGTAGGCGATGATGGTCAGCACCTCCAGCGCCGGCTGGCTGAGCTTGGCGGGCTTGCGGATCTCAAAGGCTTTTCGGATCACATCCGCGTAGTCCGGCGCGGAACACAGCTGCCAGGTATCCTCCATGCGCAGCAGCCGGATGCCCCGGCGCTCGTAGGCATAGTAGTCCATCAGCTTCTGGAGCACCTGCTCCACCGTGGGGCGGTCCATCTCCAGGGCCACGCAGATCCGGTCGGTCTGCACCGGCTCCCCAGAGGCAAACAGGATACCCTCCACTGCCGATTCGATCTCTTTCATCTCCATCTTGGAACGGTCCTCTCTCACAGTTTCAGATCCTGGGGCAACTCCCGCTCCTGCCGGACAGTGCAGTCCGTCTCACTCCCTGCCAGATGCAGGATGCGGGCCCGGCACAGCTCCAGCACCGCCAGAAAGGTGGCCACCACCTCGCTGCGGCTGCGGCTGCCCCGAAACAGCAGCAGAAACCGAGTGACGCCGTGAGTCCTTAGCCGGCTCAGAATCTCCCGGGCCTTGCTCTCCACGGGATAGGGCTCGTGCTGGACGATGCTCTGGAAAGCGGAGCGGGGCGGCGGCAGGGACCGCTCCGCCCGGCCCTGGATCTCGGCCATGGCCAAGACCAGGTCCGCCGGTGTCTGGTCGTACTCGTAGATCTTTCCCCGCTTCACCGGCTCCGGCGGACGGGTGAGGATATTCCGTCCGAATTCTCCCATGGGCTCCAGCCGGGCGGCCATGGACTTCACCTTGGCGTAGTTCTCGTTGCGCTTCCGTTCCTCCAGAGAGGCGATCAGGGCATCCATCTCGCTCTGGGCCTCCTCATCTTCAATGGAGAGAAGCATCCGGGTCTTGATGTACACCAGTTGGGAGGCCATGGTGACGAACTCGCTGGCCACCTCCAGATCCATCTCCTGCCGCCGGGCCAGCCACGCCATGTACTGGTCGCAGATCAGGGAGATGGAGATGTCCTGGATCTCCATTTTGTTCTTGCCCAGCAGATATAGAATCAGGTCCAGAGGGCCCTCAAAGTCCTGCATCTCTTCCTCGGATTTGCTGCGGACCACCTTTTCCAGCTTGAATACGGGGTTTTGCAAACCGTTCACCTCAACCAAAAATCAGGGACAACAGGGCACTGTAAATGCCCAGGATGCCCCGGGAGATCAAACTGCTGCCGATGCCCACAAAGGACAACACCAACAGCACGACAATGCCGTACCGCTCATACCGCATCAGCGTGATGTACTGCCGGTCCGGCAGAAACGCCGCCAGCACCTTGGACCCATCCAGCGGCGGGATGGGAATCAAATTGAACAACCCCAGACCGATGGACAGAGGCGCCAGCGTGTACAGGCAGAAGCTGAACACCACGTCCATCGCCGCAGAATAAGGGGCGTAAAGGTAAATCGCCTTACTGATAAGCATTGCCAAAACCGCCAGCACAAAGTTGGAGACGGGTCCCGCCAGGGCGGTCAATGCCATGCCCTGCTTGGGCTTTCGGAAGTACCGGGGGTCCACCGGCACCGGCTTGGCCCAGCCGAATCCTGCCACGAACATCATCAGCAGGCCGATCCAGTCGATGTGCCGCAGGGGATTCAGACTCAGGCGGTGCATGGACTTGGCCGTGGGGTCCCCAAGAGCCAGGGCCGCCAGACCGTGGCAAGTCTCGTGGACTGTCAGGCAGAGAAAAATCGCGGCCACCCGCAACACCGCGTCCAGCAGTGAAGTCAGGTCCAGCGCGGAAAGCAATCCCTGTAAATAGTGCAGCATATTCGTCTCCCTGTGATGATAACCCAAAAGATAGGAGTATTATACCAGTTTTCCCCCCGCAATACAAGGAAAATCACCGGAATTCAAAGGGCTTTCAGGCGGAAACAAGCGGAGCGGGTGCTTTCGCACCCGCTCCTGATTCAGCTGGCTTAATAATCAGCCCTTCACCATGGAGGCGATCTCCTCAGCGAAGTTCTCCTGCTTCTTCTCGATGCCCTCGCCCTTCTCAAAGCGGATGGCGTCCTTAAAGGTCACCTTTCCGCCTGCGGCCTTGGCGGCGGAGGCGATATACTGCTCCACGCTCATGGAGTTGTCCTTCACGAACTCCTGCTGCAGCAGGCAGTTCTCGGAGTAGAACTTGTTCAGCTTGCCCATGACGATCTTCTCCCGCACGGCCTCGGGCTTGGAGGCCATCTTGGGATCATTCTCCATCTGGACCATCATGATCTTCTTCTCCTCGTCCAGGACATCCTGGCCCACCTGAGACTTGTCCCAGAAGCGGGGGTTCAGAGCGGCGATCTGCATGGCCACGTCCTTGCCGATCTCCTCCACCTTCTCAGCGGGCAGGTCGGACTCCAGGTTCACCAGCACACCGATCTTGCCGCCGGCGTGCACATAGGGCACGGAGACGTTCTCGGCGAAGCGGGCGAAGCGGCGGACCTTGATGTTCTCGCCGATCACCAGCACCATCTCCTGCTGCTGCTGGGTGACGGTCAGGTCGGTGCCGACGTACTTGCACTCCATCAGCGCGTCCAGGTCGGCGGGAGCCTCCTTGGCCACAGTGGCGGCCACGCCCTTGACGAAGTCCACGAACTTCTCGTTCTTGCCCACGAAGTCGGTCTCGGCATTGACCTCGACCACCACGCCCACGCCGTCGATGACGGCGGCATAGGCCATACCCTCGGCGGCAATGCGGCCGGCCTTCTTGGCGGAGGCAGCCATGCCCTTCTCGCGCAGCCACTCCACGGCCTTGTCCATATCGCCGTCGGAGGCGGTCAGCGCCTTCTTGCAATCCATCATGCCCACGCCGGTCATCTCGCGCAGGTTCTTTACATCAGCTGCGGTAAAAGCCATTTTGAATTCCTCCAAACAGTTTTGGTATATACGCGCAAATGCGGGCGCAGATTACTCAGCGTCGGCAGCAGCCTCTTCAGAGGCGGCCTCAGCGGTCTGCTCACCCTGCTTGCCCTCCAGCACGGCGTTGGCCATGATGGAGGAGATCAGCTTGATGGCGCGGATGGCGTCGTCGTTGCCGGGGATCACATAATCGATCTCATCGGGGTCGCAGTTGGTATCGGCGATGGCCACCACGGGGATGCCCAGCTTGTGGGCCTCGGCGATGGCGTTGCGCTCCTTGCGGGTGTCCACGATGAACAGGGCGCCGGGCAGCTTCTTCATTTCCTTCACGCCGCCCAGGTACTTCTCCAGCTTGGCGATCTCGCCCAGGTGCTTCATGACTTCCTTCTTGGGCAGCATGTCGAAGGTGCCGTCCTCCTGCATGGTCTTCAGCTGGTTCAGCCGATCCACACGGGTGCGCATGGTCTTGAAGTTGGTCATCATGCCGCCCAGCCACCGGGCATTCACATAGAACTGGCCGCAACGGGTGGCCTCCTCGCGGATGGCCTCCTGTGCCTGCTTCTTGGTGCCCACGAACAGCAGGGACTGGCCGCTCTCAGACAGCTGACGGACGAAGCTGTATGCCTCCTCCAGCTTGCGGACGGTCTTCTGCAGGTCCACGATATAGATGCCGTTGCGCTCCGTGTAGATATAGGGAGCCATCTTGGGGTTCCAACGGCGGGTCTGGTGACCGAAGTGGACGCCCGCCTCCAGCAGGGCCTTCATGGATACGACGCTAGAATTTGCCATAGTTGTGTGTTCCTCCAATTTCAATTTAGTTGGTCCTCCGGCGGTTTCATCCCCCCTGCCAACCCGGCCGTTTTGGGCCCCGGGCACAGACAGAAAGTCGACGCACCGTGCGGAATGCTGAAATATAGTATCACAATCCAGTGTGCAATGCAAGTATTTTTTCCCAAAAGCCGTATAAAATTCCCGGTTTTGTCCGAATTTGTCCGAGTTCCCCAGCAGCCCCCCATTTGTTGTTGCGCCGCGCCTGTCTGTCTGCTATAATGACCAAAATCCCATTTTCAGTTTATATAAAAACGCGGCAGATCAGAAAGGAGCACATGGATGGACACTGAAAAGCAGAAATCATCTCCGGGTGGAACGGTTCCCGGCGAAAAGGTTCCGCCGGTCCTGACGGCGGAGGATATGGCGGCATTGGAGGAACTGTGCGGAGACGTCTCCGGCTACTTTTACAAAATGCTGGACTACCTAGACCAGCGGGTCCGGGACGGTGTGCGTCAGGGAGAGTTCACGGAGGAGCAGGCCCGGGGCGATCTGGATCTTGCCCTGTGGTACGCCTATGCCTGCAACAACATCGACGACTATGACTACTATTATAAAGCTGCCCAGTGGATGCCCGCCTCGGAACCAGCGGCGGAGGCGGCCGGGAGCGGGATCTGGTACTATCGCTACGCCTGCGCCCTGATGTACTGCGGCCGGCTGGAGAAGGCCCGGCAGTATGCAGAGACCGGCGTGGCCCTGGACCCGGACTACCCCTGGGGCTGGCTGGAGACCGGCAAGCTCCGTGCCCACTTCGGAGACCGGGACGGCGCCCTGGAGGCGGTGCGCCGGGGCCTGGAGCTGGTGCCCGGGGACTATGAGTTCACCACTCTCCGCCGGGAGATCCAGGAGGGCCGGACTCTGGAGGAGATGGAGTTCCACTGGATCGACCCGGAGTGCGACGCGGTTCTGCAGGCCGGCGGAGACGAAAACGAGGCGGAAAAGCGGCTGTCCATCGCCGGGATCTGCTGCGATCCGGAGAACCTCGCCGCCATCAAGGCCGCCCTCTCCCCCACGGAGTGGGAGGCGGACACCCCCTACTGCACTTTCCGGCTGCCCTATCAGAACGGCAGCCTGCTGGGGCGTTTCTTCATGAACGAGGCGGCGCTGTCCAAGTTTCCCCTCTCCTGGGTCCGTGAGTTTGTGCGCCGGCTGCCGGAGCTGGACCGCCGGGGCCGAACCTTCCTGGCCGCCCAGGCGGGGCTGGGAACGGAGGGACTATCCCTGGAATGGTTCGCGGTCCATCCGGACCGGACGATGCGCCTGTGTTACATCCGGGGGCAGGACCAGCAGATGGTCCTGTTCGACAGGGATTTCTCCCTTTGCAGCGAGGACTGGCAGCCCGCCCTGACCCGGCCGGAGGGCGGCGCCTTCCTGGCCTTTGTCCTACTGGAAGCGCCTGCCTGGGACCCGGACCAGTTCCGCCGGGATCTGCGGGATCTGTACGGCATCCCCTGCCTCACAGAGGCGGAGGAATCTGAAGACGGCGGCAGCACCCTGACCTTTGAGGTCAGTGGAATGCTGGCGGCGGTCTGCCTATACCCATTCCCTGTGCCCCACGGCGAGGCGGAGGAAAACGCCGCCCACAACTACCTGTGGCCGGAGGCAGCGGAATCTGCTGCCCGCCACCGGGGCCAGCTGTTGGTGACCGTCCTGCCCCGGGAGGAATCCGTCCGAGAGGCGGCCATACTCCAGGTGAAGCTGGTGTGCGCCGCCTGCCGCCAGCGCGGAACGCTGGGTGTCTACGCCAACGGCACCGTGTACCAGCCGGAGTTCTATCTCAACGCGGCACAGCCCATGGAGGACGGGGAACTGCCCCTGCTGGATCTGGTGTGGATGGGCCTCTATCGCCGGGAAGAGGGCCTGTGCGGCTACACTGACGGCCTTGCGGCCTTCGGCAAGGAGGAGATAGAGGTTCTGGACACCCAGGCTGCCCCGGGTGACCTGCACAGCTTCCTGTTGGATCTGGCCAGCTATGTATTGGAGGAGGATGTCACCTTCCACGACGGGGAGACCATCGGCTTTACCGAGGGGCAGTATCTGTCCATCTCCCGCAGCGCCGGTGTCTGGCACGACGGCATGACGCTGAAGATCCCCTATCCGGAGGAGCCGTGACCGCTCCGCCGGCATACGCAAATGCCCCCGCGGTGAAAGCCGCGGGGGCATTTGTCAGCAACGCTTGCGCCGCTTCCGCTCCAGGCGGGGATCCCGCCGCTGAAAGGGCTTGTCGATGAGGATGATGTCGTCTCCGATCCGCTGGATGCACTCCCAGGGGATGTAGAACTCCTCCCCCCTGCCGAACAGGCCGAAAAAGCGGCCCGGGCCGTAGACGATGATGGCTACCACCTGCCCCTCCGGCACCCGCACGTCCAGGTCCGACACGTAGCCCAGGCGGCAGCCGTCGCAGACGTTGATGACCTCCTTGCACCGGAAATCCCGGATCCTGCACTGCACCGCGCTCACCCCCTGCCTTGAGACTATGCAGTGGACGGAATGTCCCAACACTGTTTTGTGCAGACGGGCAGAAAGCGACAAAAGCTTCCAGTATAGGAAAAAAGCCCTCCGGCCATACTGAACTCATGAAGTTTCAGGGTTTGAGGGGGCACAGCCATGCAGGGCAAGGTGGAGATCGCGGGCGTCAACACGGCAAAGCTGAAGGTGTTGAAAAACGAGGAGACCATGGAACTCCTGCGCCGTACCAAGGCCGGGGACCAGGAGGCCCGCCGGGAACTGATCGAGGGAAATCTGCGGCTGGTGCTCTCCGTCATCCAGCGCTTCGCCGGCCGGGGCGAGAACGCCGACGACCTGTTTCAGGTGGGCTGCGTGGGGCTCATCAAGGCCATCGATAACTTTGATATCAATCAGCCAGTGCGGTTTTCCACTTACGGCGTGCCCATGATCATCGGCGAGATCCGCCGATATCTCCGGGACAACAGCGCCATCCGGGTGTCCCGCTCCATGCGGGACACGGCCTATAAAGTCCTGCAGGTCCGGGACAAGTACCTGGCGGAAAACCAGCGGGAGCCCACGGTGGAACAGATCGCCCAGGAGCTGGGCATCCCCCGGGAGGAAGTGGTCTTCGCCATGGACGCCATCGTGGATCCCGTGTCGCTGTACGAGCCGGTATACTCCGACGGCGGCGACGCCATCTGCGTCATGGACCAGGTCAGCGACACCCGGAACACCGACGAGGCCTGGACGGACCGCATCGCCCTGAAAGAGGCCATGAAGCGGCTGGATGACCGGGAGCGGCGCATCCTCTCCCTGCGGTTCTACGAGGGAAAGACCCAGATGGAGGTCAGCGCGGAGGTCGGCATCTCCCAGGCTCAGGTGAGCCGGCTGGAGAAGGGCGCCATCAACACCATCAAAAAAAATATATGAGCAGGCGGGGCCGGGAAACCGGCCCCGCTGTCTTTACGTCTCAGAGGCTTCTGTTGTCTCCGTCGGTGAGAGCCCGTTAAAGAAGCTCCCGCCATCCGACAAAGTGAATGTCTTGGACAGGCCCGCGGCGCTCTGGCCGCCCTCTCCGCCGCCGGGGCCGCGGCCGCCTGCGGGAGATTCCCTACCGTCAGGCTCCATTTCCCCATCCGGGCGCTCAGGGGGATCGTCCGGAACTTCACTGCCAGCGTTCTCCGGCACCTCGCCCTCCGGCGCCTGCCAGGGATCCAAGTCCGCGGGAGGCGCCTCACCGCCCATGTGCCGACCGCCGCCAGGGCTGCCCACGCCGTCGGACATGGTGCCGGCCAGTTGGGTGTCTCCCTGCCACAGGGTGTAGTCCCCTGCCGTCAGGTCCGGGGAGGACACCACCAGACAGGTGAAGTCGTTTGCCGGCGTCCAGGTGCCCACAGTCTCCCCGTCGGCGTTTTGCAGGGTATAGGTCTGGCCGCCGTTCTGCCGGGATGCAAAGGAGAACACCACATAGTTCTGGGCCCCGCCGTCGATTTGGTCATACATATTGCCGGAGGCCGCTACTGTGCCGCCGTTGATGGTGATGCCCATGGTGGCGTCGATACCCGCGTCCCCGCTGTCGGAGCAGGCCGCGGCGGTGACAGCGCCGCCGTTGATTACCAGCCAGCCGTTGGAGTCGATGCCGTCGCCTTCGCCGGTCTCGCCGGTGACCTGAATGTTCACGGAACCGCCGTTGACAGTGGTGACGGATACATTGTCCTCATTGGTGTTGATGCCGTCATTGCCGGAGGTGATGTTGATGGTGCCGCCGTTGATGGTGAGGTGCAGCTCCGTGTCCAGCCCCTCATTGTCGGCGGTGATGTTCAGCACACCAGTGCCGGCCTCACCCCCGTCCACATTCATGGACATCTTGGAGTAAAATGCGCCGTCGTATTTGTGGAGCTTCTCGCTGTCCTCCACGGTCATTCCGTCCTCGCTGAGCACCACGCTGTCCGGGTCGTAGATCCGGGCCACATAGGAGCCGGTGACGTTGTTGATAGTACCGTCAGCAATCAGCACGTTGGCACCGGCGGCGGAGGTGTCCACGGTCTCCGAGGCGGTGTCCTCGTCTGTGCTGCCGCACTCATAGACGTTATAGAAAATCACCGCCGGGGCCACAGTGCAGGTGATGTCCACGCCGTTCAGGATCAGCGTCACCACTGCCGCCGGGTCGTCCTCCGCGTCCTCCCCCAGGTCCACAGCGATCTGTCCTGCGGACAGGGTGCCGCTGAGGGCGTAGGTGCCGGGTTGTGTGATGTGGACCACCGTGTGGGCCTCCGCCTCTTCGGCGGTGTGTTCGTCGGCCTCCGTGCCCTCGCCGTAGGTGAAGTCGCGGCCGGATTCATAGCAGACAATGTCATGGGCCGTGTGGACGGCGGCTGACTCGTCTGTGGAGACCGCCTTCCCGTCCACAATAATGCCGTCATCCGAGAGGACGATGGAAACAGCGTCCGGAAATTCCTGCGCGGCCGTCTCGCGGCCCTGCGCGCCGCAGCCAGAAAGCGCGGCCGCAGCCATCGCCAGCCCCAGCAAGAGAGAAGCAATTCGTTTCATTGCAGCAAATCCTTTCCGTCAAGATGGAGGCAGTCTATCATGGATTTCTGAATTTCCACTGAAAAAAGGAGGAAAAAAATTGACCTTTTCACAAGTTCGGAGTAAGCTGAAAGCAAGTCATCAAAAACGAGGAGACCGCACACATGGACTACAAAAAGCTCAGAGACACCCGGAACAGCTCCAACCCCTTCGCCCAGCGGCTGGGGATCTTTGTGGAGGAGATCGGCCCCGGCTACGCCCGGGCGGTAAAGGACATCACGGCGGAGGACGCCAACCCTGTGGGGGTTGCCCACGGGGGCTGCTACTTCTCCCTGGCAGACACGGCCTGCGGCTCCGCCATGGCCTCCCACGGATATTATGCCGTGACGGTGAACGCCTCCTACAACTTTCTCCGCAGCGCCAAGCTGGGGGACCATCTGGTGGCAGAGGCCCGGGAGACCAAGCCCGGCCGAACTCTCTGCTTTTACGAGGTGGAGATCCGGGATCAGGCGGGGACGCTGCTGGGGAACGGGTCCTTCACCTTCTACAAGCTGGACCGGGAGATCCCGCTGTGAGAAGCGCATACAAAAAGACCGCCCTTCGGCGGTCTTTTTGCATGCTTATTTCTTGAAGCTGTCCTTCAAGCTCACAGATCGGTTGAACACCAGATGGCCGGGCTTGGAGTCCTTGCTGTCCAGGCAGAAGTAGCCCAGGCGCATGAACTGGAAGCTGGCGGGAGCTGCGGCATCCGCCAGGGAAGGCTCCACCTTGCAGCCGGTGAGGACCTCCAGGGAGTTGGGGTTCAGGCACTCCAGGAAGTTCTTGTCGGCGGCGTCCGGGTCCGCGTCGGTGAACAGGTTGTCGTACAGCCGCACCTCCGCGTCGATGGCGGTGGCGGCATCCACCCAATGGATGGTGGCACCCCTCACCTTCCGGCCGTCAGCGGGGTCGCCGCCCCGGCTCTCCGGGTCGTACTCCGCCAGCACCTCGGTGACGCTGCCGTTCTCGTCCTTCACGCAGCCGGTGCAGCGGATGAGATAAGCCCCTTTCAGGCGGCACTCCGGTCCATTGGGGTAGAGCCGCTTGTACTTGGGCACCGGGGTCTCCAGGAAATCGTCGGACTCGATCCAGAGGTTGCGGGAGAAGGCGATCTCCCGGGTGCCGGCGGCGGGGTCCAGGGGGTTGTTCTCCACGGTAACGGTCTCGCTTTTCCCCTCCGGATAGTTGGTGATGGTCAGCCTGATGGGCCGGATCACCGCCATGGTCCGCTGGGCGGTCTCGTTCAGGTCCTCCCGCAGGCAGTGCTCCAGGAAGCCGTATTCCACCACGTTGGCAGACTTTGCCACACCGATGCGCTCACAGAAGTTCCGGATAGACCGGGGCGTATAGCCCCGGCGGCGCAGGCCGCAGAGCGTGGGCATCCGGGGATCGTCCCAGCCGGAGACCCTCCCCTCCTCCACCAGCTTGCGGAGCTTGCGCTTGCTCAGCACCGTGTGGTCGATGCCCAGGCGGGCGAACTCGATCTGCCGGGGATGGCTGGGCAGGTCACAGTGCTCTACCACCCAGTTGTACAGGGGGCGGTGGTTTTCAAACTCCAGGGAGCAGAGGGAGTGGGTGATGCCCTCCAGCGCGTCCTGGATGGGGTGGGCGAAGTCGTACATGGGATAGATGCACCACTTGTTCCCCTGGCGGTGATGGGGCAGGTAGTTGATCCGGTAGAGCACCGGGTCCCGCATATTGAAGTTGCCGCTGGCCAGGTCGATCTTGGCCCGCAGGGTGTACTTGCCCTCCGGGAACTCGCCGTTCTTCATCCGCTCGAACAGGTCCAGGCTCTCCTCGATGGGCCGGTCCCGCCAGGGGGAGCGGGCCGGAGGTGGTCACATCTCCCCGGTACTCCTTGAACTGCTCCGGCGTCAGCTCGCACACATAGGCCAGGCCCTTTTTGATGAGGCCCACCGCCTGACGATAATCCTCGTCAAAGTAATCCGAGCCGTAGAAGAACCGGTCGCCCCAGTCAAAGCCCAGCCAGTGGATGTCCTGCTGGATGGCGTCGACATACTCGGCGTCCTCCTTGGTCGGGTTCGTGTCGTCCATACGCAGATTGCACAGACCGCCGAACTTTTCCGCCGTGCCGAAATCGATGGTCAGCGCCTTGCAGTGACCGATGTGCAGATAGCCGTTGGGCTCCGGCGGGAACCGGGTGTGGACGGTCATCCCCTCGAACTGGCCGCCGGGGCCGATGTCCCCCTCGATGAAAGCGTGGATAAAGTTCCGGCTCTCCGGCGCCTCGTCCTGCGTCAGCTTGATCTCCTCTGCCATGCGCTGTCATTCCTCCCTCTCGCGCAGTGTATCGTTGGTATGCGTACACGTTAGGATATTTATTATACAAAATCTGACGGGGAAATGCAATACGTTGTTTTAGACGGCCATTGGCGGCATGGGGACAGCAAAAACTTATCATTAAGATAAACCTGCCGCTGGCAGCGCCTTTGGCGAACCGGCAGGACAGTTGCGTTCTTCCGCCGGATCTGGTACGATACGAAAAAAAGGCCGGCGTCTCCGGCGGAAAGAGAGCGTCTGTATGGAACCGGGATTCATCGATCTGACGGCGGAAAACATCGCCGATCAGCACCTGTGCTGCATCATCCGCAGCAAAAAGCCCCACCCCGGCGTGGAGGCTAAACGCCGGTGGCTGGTGGACCGCCTGCCGGAGGGGCACGTCTTCCGGAAACTGGATGTCAAGGAAAAGGTCTTTATCGAGCACGCCCCTTTGGAGACCGCCTGGGTCCCTGTAGAGGGGGACAACTATCTGTACCTCTACTGCCTCTGGGTGGCCGGTGCATACAAGGGCAAGGGGTACGGCCGGGCGCTGATGGAGCACTGCCTGGCGGACGCCCGGGACCGGGGAAAATCCGGCATCTGCATGCTGGGGGCGGAAAAACAGAAGGCCTGGCTCTCCGACCAGTCCTTCGCCCGGAAGTACGGCTTTGAGACGGTGGATGAAACGGGCTATGGCTACACCCTGCTGGCCCGATCCTTCGACGGTACCCTCCCCCGCTTTACGGACCAAGCCAGGGCGGGGACCATCGAGGAAAAGGCGCTGACGATTTATTACAGTGACCAGTGTCCCTATGCGGTCAACAGCCTGGAGATCATCCGGCAGGTGTGTGGAGAGGCCGGGGCTCCGTATTCTCTGGTGCCTGTGGACACATTGGAGAAGGCCAAGGCTCTTCCCTGCGTGTTCAACAACTACGCCGTGTTTTACGGCGGTGCCTTCCAGACGGTGAACCTGCTGGACGCCGCTTCTCTACGGCGGCTGCTGAAGCGGTAAAGCTGCCCTTTTCCGCCGCCGCAACCGATTGTTGCCGGATAGTTGGTGGTCAAAGGAGTTGAATTCTGGTAGCATAAAGTCTGAAAGGAGGTGTGTCCATGACCACGCTGGGTCAGCGGATCAGGGAACACCGCCGACGGGCAGGCTTGTCCCAGGAGGCTCTGGCCCGCCGGATGGATGTCAGCCGCCAGGCGGTTACCAAATGGGAGTCCAGCCAGAGCGCCCCCAGCACGGAGAACCTCTTCCGCCTGGCGGAGCTCTTCGGCACCACGGTGGACCTGCTGCTCCCATCAGAGGAGGCGGACGCTCCGGCGGCAGAGGCACCTCCACCCCTGTGGTCCCGGAGCCGCCGGCGTCCCCGGGTCCTGGCGGCTCTGGCGGTAACTGCGGGGTATCTTGTCTTTTACCTGCTGGGCCGCATCCTCTGGTGCCCCCTGGAGGACAGCTCCCTGCTGGGCTGGCTGCTGTGGGAGCGGCCCAGCGGCGGGGAGAGCTATCTCTACGGCTGGCTCCTCAGCAGCGGTCTCTTCTGGTGGGCCATGGCCCTCTCCGCCCTGACGGCGCTGCTGGGGCGGTACCGGCTCTCCTGCACCACCTGCGCCTATTTTCTCATCGGATTTTTGATGGGGCTGGTTCTGGGGCCCCACCCGCCGGGAGCGGCCATGGGACACGGGCACTACGGCTGGGCCTTCTGGGGATGCATCTATCTGCTGTCCCTCCCCATGGGGCTGCTGGCGGAACGGGCGGGACGGAAGGGCGTGACGTTCGCTTCCCGCCGGGGACGGCTGCTGGCGGCGGGACTGGTCCTGTGCCCGCTCCTGTCCGCCGTTCTGGCGGCGTTGGCAAAAGCGCCCTGAAATTTGTAAAAAGAGTCCGGAGAGAATGCACACCCTGCATCCTCTCCGGACTCCTTTTTACGGCCGGACTGCACGCTATTCCAGCAGCCAGTCCTCCACCACATCCCGCGCCGCGACGGGCGTCACGCTCCCCCGCATCAGCTTGGACAGCAGCGACAGGATCCCAGACTGCGAGGCGGTGATCCCTGGGATCTCCGTCCGCTCCCCGCCGCTCTCCACGCGGATGCCGTAGCACTCCCAGAGGGCGTCCCACTCCTCCACCAGCAGAAAGTAGTCCACCGGTACGCCGCGGCACGGCCTTCTTCCTACCAGGAAGGCCCGCACCTCGATTTCCTCCTTCTGTCTGTTGTCACACACGAACAAAAAAATTGTAGCACTGCCGTTTGGGGGAATGCTGTCGAACCCTGTCGATGGCCCGGCTTCCTCCCGCTTTTTACTGAGTTTTCACCATTCGGGAAAGGAACTCCTCCCGGCTGTATAACAGGTTCAACGCCTCTAACATGCCGTTGGGCGTCAGGTGCTCCGGCAGGTCCAGCTGCTTCAGCAGCGCCCGGCGCTTCGCGGCGCTGTCGGTTCCGCCGGTGAGGCCCAGGGCGAACAGATCCGCCTTGGTGATAGGGTCTCCCGGACACTCCGTCGCCCCCTCGTCGGCGAAGGTGGCGCCCGCCCGGCGCAGGGCCTCCAGCAGCACGGCGGGCCTCATACCCTCCACGCCCAGCTTGCCCTCTTTGCCGGGGGTCCGCTTGCGGCGCTCCTTGCCTGGGATGTCCGGGATATATGCCTGCTTCACCCGATCCTGTGGGAGGGCACCCTTCAGATAGTTCCGGATGACGAACCCTGCCCCATCGCTGTCCGTCAGCACGATGAGCCCCCTCTGCTCCGCCAGGCGGCGGAGAAAGGCCAGCTTCTCCCGGTCGTTGAACACGGCGAAGCCGCCCAGTGTGATGATGGTAGCGTCCACCACCTGACTGAGGGCGTTTTTGTCGTAGCGGCCCTCTACCACAATGACCTCTCGGATCGCTTTCTTCATCGCCGCTGCGCCCCCAGACGCACCAGCAGCAGCTTCAGCTCGCCCACGGCGTCCACGCCCTTCTCGCTCTTCATCCGCCGGTCCAGCACCTGGCACATCTGCACCGCGTCGGCGCACCAGGCGGCCGTGGTCTTTTTGGCGGCGGAGAGCAGGAGTTTGGCCGGATAGTCGCTCTTCATCTCCCACAGCTCCATGAGCCAGTACTTGTCCTTGCCGCTGTCAATGGCCATCCGGGCGGTATAGATGCGCCGGAGCTGGCTGCCCAAAGCCGCCAGGATCATGATGGGCTCTGTCTGCATTTTCAGCAGATCCCCCAGGATGCGGGCCGCCCCGTCGTAATTCCCCTGGAGCACCGCGTCGGACAGGCGGAACACCTCCGCCGACAGCACCGGATCCGCCACAGCGTCGATGTCCTTCTGGGTGATGGCCCTGCCTTTGGCATAGGCGCCGATCTTTGCGATCTCCGGCACCAGCCCCGTCATCAGACCGCCGCAGGTGAAGATCAGGTACTCCGCCGTCTGACGGTCGATCTCCTTCCCCAGGGCCTTGAACCGCCGGGCGATCCACACCACCAGGTCGCTGTTGTCCGCCGGACGGAACTCCACCGCTTCCACGTGGTCGGTGACGGCCTTGTACAGCTTCTTCATGGTGCGGTTGGGCTTGTATTCCACCGTGTCGTAGAGGAACACCACGCAGCAGTAGGGCGGCACATCCTCCAAAAAGGCGATCAGCTTTTCCCGCTGCTCCTCGTTCAGCTTGAACAGGTCGAAGTCCGACACCACGATCAGCGTTCGCTCCGCCATCATGGGCATGGCCTCCGCCGTCTCTGCCAGGGTCTGGACCGTCAGGTCCTTCCCCTCCAGGGTGTGGTAGTTGAACTCCTCAAACCCGGCGGGGACCAGCTTCTTCCGCAGCTCTTTGAGATAGTACTCCCGGAGATACGTCTCCTCCCCGTAGAAGATGTAGGCGTTCCCCCGCCGTTCCCGCGGCCAGGTCGTTTTTCAGTTTCTGAAAGGCCTCGTTGGCCTTGGATGTCTTTCGCGTATGCCATGGTGTCTCCTCAATTCACAGATAGATGGACGGTACCCTGCTTGTCCGTCCGGTAGATCTCCACGTCTGCCAGCACCAGGCGGCGGAGGGCGTCCTCCGTGGGGTGGCCGTAGCTGTTGTCCCCCACGCTGATGATGCCCGTCTCCGGCGTCAGGGCCTCCAGCAACTCCTTCGAGGTGGAGGATTTGGAGCCGTGGTGGCCTACTACCAGGGCCTCGATGTCGGGCAGATCATGGTCGGCGATCAGCTGCCGCTCCGCCGCCATGTTCCGGTCCCCGGTAATCAGCAGGTCGTAGTCGCCATAGGTGCACAGGACGGCCAGCCCCTGTTCGTTGTCGCCCTCCACGTCCCCCGGCGGGTAGATGGTGAGGCTGCTCTCCCCCAGGGTGTAAACCGTCTCCGCCTCCACGTATTGAATGTCCACGCCGTGGTTCCGGGCGGCCAGCTCCACCCGGAACCGCGCCCCTGCATCGTCGGACACGTCCGGCAGGAGCAGAGTGTCCACCCGCGCTCTTGCCAGCAGCTCCGCCACGCCGGAGATGTGATCGTAGTCATAGTGGGTCAGAATCAGATAGTCCAGCGTCCCACAGCCCATGGTGGCCAGGTGATCCGCCGCGATGCCGCCGGCGTCGTACCAGCTGTTGCGGCTGCCGCAGTCCACCAGGGCAAATTTCCCGCCGGAGGTCAGCAGCACGCTCTCCCCCTGCCCCACGTCCAGCACATAGGCGTCCAGGCCGCCCCGGGTGTAGTGGGGCGCGCCCAGCCGCACCGTCACCGCCAGGGATACCGCCGCCAGCACACCGGCCACGGCATACTTCCGCCGGGCCTTGGGCCGCAGGAAAAAGGCCGCGGCGAAGAGGACATACAGAAATACCAGCCAGTATTTCAGATACGGGTTGGTGAAGTACAGGGCGTGGTGGGGGACAGACGCCAGAACCCCGGATATCCAGAGGATATACCGGGTCAGCAAAGCCGGCACGAAGCCGATCACCGTCCCCAGAGGCACCCAGAGGAAGCTCGCCAGGACTGCCCCAAGCCCCAGCGTGAACACAAGGCTGGAGGCTGTCAGGCACAGCAGGTTGCTTACCGGAGAGATCAGTACCAGCGACCCGAAGTAGACAGCGCACAAGGGCACCGTGAATGCCATGGCCCCCACGGTGGCCGACAGGCTGGAAACCAGCAGCCGGCAGACCTTCCCACTCGGTCTCTCCCCCAACAGCAGGTCCTGGAGCTTCGGCGTCAGCCAGAGAAGCCCCGCCATGGCTCCGAAGGACAGCTGCAGGCTGATGGAGGCCGCCGCAAAGGGGTTCGCCAGCAGGATCAAAAACAGGGCGGCGGACAGCGTGGTGGGCGGGTCGCTGTCCCGCTGAAACAGGGGTGCCGCCAGCACGAACACCACCATGATGCAGGCCCGGACCACCGAGGGACTGGCCCCGGTCAACAGCGTATAGAACATCAGGACGGGCAGCGCCAGCGCCGCCGCCAGACGGTGCCGGTGCCGTCCTGTGAGCAGCAGAATCAGCGTCATCAGAAAGCCGCAGTGCAACCCGGACACCGCCAGGATGTGGCTGAGTCCCGCCTCCGACAGGTCGGACCGGGCTTCTTCCGACAATCCGGACGTGTCCCCGGTGAGGATGGCGCTGAGGAACGCGGCCTCATCTCCGTCAAACAGCGCCGTCACCCGGTTCTGCATGGCCCGGGCCGCATGGGCGGGCCACCACCGTGGCGAGCCGGCGGATCCCTCACCGTAGACGGCCTCGTCTCCCCGCTGGTAGGCCAGCAGGAACACTCCCTGAGCGGTGAAGTTGGTAATGGTATCCTCCCGAAGCCGGGCGGAATCCTGAAATTTCACCTGTGCCGCCACCGTCTGGCCCGGCTCCAGGTCCAGCAGGTCCGCCCCGCCGTAGCAGACCACCTTGCCCAGGGGAACCCCCTCCAGCTTCACTGTCACCTTGGCGCCGTAGTCCGTGGGGACGGCGTACTCCAAAAGAGTCATGGAAGCGGTGCCCTCGCTGCCGGACAGGGCCGCAAGAGGCGCCCGTACAGCATAGCTGTACAGCCAGTTCCACCCCAGGGCCAGGGCCAGCCCCGTGCCCACCAGCAACACCCGCTTCCGCCAAAGTCCCGGCAGCAGCAGGGCGAGGCAGGCCGCGGCAAAGAAAACTGCCGCCACGGGCAGAAGAAGCCTCTCCGGCAGCAGATACTGGGCCAGACAGATCCCCAGAGCGAAGGACACGGTGAACGCGGCCAGCTTGCGCATGGTCTCTCCTCTTTTCCATCCTGCCAAACAGCTCGTCCAGCGGCTGCCCAGAACAGCGGGCAGGCTGCAAAAGAGCCGCAATTTTGCTCTCTCCGCCGGATCCATGCATAGGCCGCCGGGATTCACGGCACCTGCGCCGTTGCCCCGTGTCAGCCCTTTGGCCGGACGCGCTTTCTCCCAATGATTCTGCTTTCCCGCCTCGCCCCAGCCGATCACAGCTGTTTGGAAAAATGGGGAAAGAGAAACCATTTGGGTACATTATACCGGGAACCGGCGGGAAATACCAGCCCTTTTTCCATAAATCATGTTCCCTGCTCTTGACGGCTCTCTCCGCCCGGCGTAAGATAGCAGTAATCAGTGGAAATTCTTCCACCAAAAAAGAGAGGAGCGTTGATCATGAAACGCATTCTGACCATACTGGCCGCGACCTTGCTGCTGACTGCGGCAATGGCCGGGACCGCCTCCGCCTCTTCCTACGACTCCGTTGCGGAGGAATTGTCCGCCATCGGCGTGTTCCGGGGCACCGCCGGCGGCTTTGAGCTGGACCGCGCCCCTACCCGTTCCGAGGCCGCCATCATGCTGGTGCGGCTCTACGGCGCCGAGGACGAGGCCAAAGCCGCCTATGAGGCGGGAGAGATCTCCATGCCCTTCACCGACGTGAGCGAAACCGCGGCCCCCTCCGTCGCCTGGCTGTACAGCCAAGGCATCACCAACGGCACCTCCGCCACCACTTTCGGCGCATCCAGTCCGTGCAGCGCAAAAATGTATTGCGCCTTCCTGCTGCGGGCACTAGGCTATGAGGACGGCGTGGACTTCCTGTACGCAGACACGCTGGACTTCGCCATGCTCCACGGCCTGTTCAACCTCTCCATGCTGGACGCCGCCCCCTTCCTGCGGGACGATCTGGCTGCCGTCACCTACCAGGCCCTGGGCGCTGATCTCAAGGACGGCAGCACCTATCTGCTGGCCAGCCTGGTGGAGAGCGGCGCCATTGACGCCGAGGCCGCCCGGCCCATTACCGAGAAAATCGAGGCCTACCGGGCCCTGACCGCCGCCAGCCAGGCCTCCTCCACCGGCATCGACGCGGACTATACCATGAATATGGGGATGGACATTGCCGTTGACGGCTCCGATGGGACCGAGACCATCCACGAAACCATGTCCGTGGCCGTCTCCGGAAACGGCCGCATCCAGATGATTCTGAAAGACCCGCTCCAGCTGGCCATTTCCATGAACATGAACATGGAATCCAACACGGCAGGCGCCGGCCCCGATGTGACCATGCAGGATCAAGTCTCTGTTCAGGAGTGGATGCAGGACGGCTGGGTCTATATCCAGGAGGAGATGGACGGAACCACAGACCGGTACAAATATCCGGTGGGCAACATGGACGGGTTCGCGGAGTTTTACCAGGAGATGCTGCAGATCAGCGGCCAGATGAACAGCATGATGCTGCCCATGATCGACTCCATCGACGTCTCCCGCACGGGCTCCCGCACCGTATACACCATGAAGATGGATGACAGCCTGAACAGCCTTCTGGAGGATCTGCTGACGGCCTTGCAGGAAGAGCTTGCCGCCATGGAGAGCCCGGTGGACCTCACCGCAGATCTGCAGAGCTGCACATACGTCTACACCGTCGGTTCCGACGGAGAGCTGGAGTCCTGCACCGCGGACTTCGACCTGGATCTGGTGCTGGGCCTGCCTGTCACGGAGACCGAAAATGCGCAGATTACTGCCAAGCTCCAGATGGATATGCAGATGGATGTCAACGCCACCGGCGATGATGTGCGCATCTCTTATCCCAGCTTCTCCAACTTTGAGGACCTGACCCCGGCCCTCTCCGGCGGTGAGCTGTAACCCCCCCTTCTAATTCAGTAAGAGAGCGCCGCGAGCTTTGCTCGCGGCGCTCTCTTATGCTCCAACGGACGGCAAATCAGGAAATTGAAATCATTTTGCCTCAGCGGTACAGTTGCCCCTCTCGAAGGCCGCATCAGCCCGGAGGCCACGTCATATCTCTGCCGCTCAGTACATGGAAGTGCAGATGAAACACGCTCTGCCCCGCCTGCTCGCCGATGTTGGAGACCACCCGGTAGCTGTCCAGCCCCTTTTCCTTTGTCAGCTTGGCAATGACCTCGAAGATATGAGCCACCACTGTGCTGTTGTCTGCGGTGATCTCAGACACAGAGCCGATGTGGGCCTTGGGTACCACCAGGAAGTGGGTGGGTGCCTGGGGATCAATGTCATTGAAGGCGTAGCACACGTCGTCCTCGTAGACCTTGCTGCTGGGGATCTCCCCGGCAACGATCTTGCAGAATAGGCAATCGGACATTTTCAAACCTCCTTTGATGTGATCGGTATAAACTGATGATAAACGGGATCGTAGCGATAGTCAACCCCCGCCAGCGTCTCCCGCAGGGACTGCTCGTCCGCATCCAGGGACGCGCACAGATCCTCCAAGTCCGCATACTGGTCCCGGAGGCGGGCGTTGAGGAAGCTCAGAAGAATGTAGGGGTCCTTGGGCAGCAGCATGGCAGCCCCCTTTCTCTGTAAAGGGAAATTACTTGCGATATTCTGAAAGTAAATAATTTTACCGCACGGGTGTGTAGTTGACGGATGCTTCCTCCTCTGTGGTCTCCAGCTTGAAGATCACGGGGCGGAGCCCATCGTTGCAGGAGCAGATGGCCACGCCGGGCCTGCGGATCCAGTCGCCGTAATAGAACAGACCCTCTCCCGCCCCGTGGGCCAGGGCGAACACATACTGATAGATAGCCTTCCAGGCCTCGTCACAGAGGCCATCCGGCTTGGCGTAGTCGGCGTAGAACACCTGGCCTTCCCGCAGCATGGGGCAGGGGCCCAGCCCTTCAGCGCCGTATTCCGCCGCCAGCTCTTCATCCAGGGTGGTTTTCAAGACGGTGATCTTGACTTTTTTCATGGATCGTCCTCCTGGTAAAGATCAAATGTGATAGGTGGAAATTCAAACAGGGGCTTTTCCTTCCTCTGCATCCCCCGCTTGGGCTTCTCCAACCCCAGTGTGTCATAATACGCGTCGGAGAAATTCAGGACCGACGGGTCAAAGCCCGTCTGGAGCTCCTTCACCCGCTGGAATGGGTCCCGGGACCGGATGTGGAATGTCTCCGCCAACAGGTCCAGGGACGCGTCCCGGCTCTTGAAGTCCTCCTCGCAGCCCGGCCAGGTGTTGGCATCGTTGTCCTCCAGAAGCTTCCGGAACCGGGTCGCGTCCAGCATGAAGATTTGCGCCAGAGGACTGGTACATTTGCAGTAGAGCAGATGGGACACAAACTCCCGGAAGTCCGCCCCCACCGGCAGCACAAAGGTGCCCTCTTCTGCCAGCTCCGGCTCCACGCAGTACACCGCCTCATCCCCCGGCAGGAGGACGAAGTGCGTCCCGCAACTGCCCCAGCCAATGATCTCGGCATTTTCCGGGGTACAGAAATACCGTACCGGGTCGGCGCCTGTCTCCGGTTCCAGCTCCAGCATGGAGAAGTCCAGAGGCAGGCCGAAAAACGTCTTGACGTCCTCTCGAGTTGACATAAAGTTCTCCCACTCCACTCTGCTCCCGCCAGGCCTTTGCCCGGCGAGGCCCCGGGGAAGGTGTCATCTACAGCTTACTTCAGCTTTTCCGCCACAAAATCATCCACGGTGGCCAGTGCATCATCCAGCTTCAGCAGGTCACTGCCGCCGCCCATGGCGCTGTCAGGCTTGCCGCCGCCCTTGCCGCCGCAGATGGCGCAGACACTCTTCACCAAGTCGCCGGCCTTGATGCCGCGCTTCACCGCCTCGGGACCGCAGACTGCCAGGAAGGTGATCTTCTCCCCATTGGCAGAAGCCAGCACTGCCACAACATCCGGGGCCTTGTCCCGCAGGAAATCGCCCATCTGCCGCAGGGCGTTCGCATCCATGCCGTTACGGATAGCGGTCAGGACCTTCAGGCCGCCCACGTTCTTGGCGGCGGTCAGGAATTGCCGGGCCTCGCCCAGGGACGCCTCGGACTTGAACTTCTCCAGCTCATGGCGCAGCTCCTTCATCTCCGCTGCCTGCTGCTCCGCCTTGGCGGCCAGCTCACCAGGTGTTGTCTTCAGCACTTGAGCGGCGTGGAACAGCAGCTCCTGATTCTTGTTCATGGTGTCCAGGCTCAGTCGGCCCACCGTGGCCTCGATCCGGCGGACGCCCGAGGCGACGGAGCCCTCGGACTTGATGCGGAAGGGACCGGCCTTGGCGGTGTTGTCCAGATGGGTGCCGCCGCAGAACTCCATGGAGAAGTCGCCCATCTCCACCACGCGGACGATATCGCCGTACTTCTCACCGAACATGGCCACGGCGCCCTTCTTTTTGGCCTCCTCGATGGGCAGCACCTCCGTCGCCACGGGGTAGCCCTCCAGGATGGCGTCGTTCACCAGCTTGTCGATCTGAGCCAGCTGCTCCGGGGTGATAGCCTCAAAGTGCGTAAAGTCAAAGCGGAGCCGGTCGGGCTCCACCAGGGAGCCGGCCTGGTGGACATGGTCGCCCAGGACCTTGCGCAGGGCGGCGTCCAGCAGGTGGGTGGCGGAGTGGGCCCGCATGATGGCCTTCCGGCGCTCCATGTCGATGGATGCGGTGACGGTCTCGCCCACGCTGAGGGTGCCGGAGACCACCTTGCCGGAGTGCATATACTTGCCGCCCTTGTTCTTCTGCACGTCAGTGACCTGGAAGGTGCCGTTGGGTCCCTGAATGGTGCCGTGGTCTCCCACCTGGCCGCCCATCTCGGCATAGAAGGGGGTCTGGTCCAGCACCACGATGCCCTCCACGCCCTGAGCCAGCTCGTCCCGCAGTTCCCCGTCGGCCACCAGGGCCAGGACTCTGCCCTGCTCGCTGGAGCGATCATAGCCTACGAACTCCGTGGCGGGCATGTCCTTGCCGAACTCGATGCCGGCCCAGCCCAGGTCGCCCAGGGCCTCCCGGGCCTTGCGGGCGCGGACCTTCTGCTCTTCCATCAGAGCCTTGAAGCCCTCCTGGTCCACGGTCATGCCGGCCTCCTCCACCATCTCCAGGGTCAGGTCCATGGGGAAGCCGTAAGTGTCGTACAGCTTGAAGGCGTCCGCACCGGAGAACACGGTCTCCCCCTGGGCCTTGTGGGCGGAGAGCATATCGTCATAGATCTTCATGCCGGCGTCCAGGGTCTTGGCGAAGTTCTCCTCCTCCACCCGGATGACCTTGGTGATATAGTCCTGGCGCTCCCGCAGCTCGGGGTAGTGGCCCTCGTTCTCGTGGATGACGGTGTCGCACACCTCGTAGAGGAAGGGCTCGTTGACGCCCAGCAGCTTGCCATGGCGGGCGGCCCGGCGGAGCAGGCGGCGCAGCACGTAGCCCCGGCCCTCGTTGGTGGGCAGAACACCGTCGCAGATCATAAAGGTGGCGGAGCGGATGTGGTCGGTGATGACCCGGAGGGAGACGTCGATCTTGTCGCTCTGCTCGTACTTGGCGCCGGTGATCTCGCTGACCTTGTTGGTGATGTTCATGACGGTGTCCACGTCGAACAGACTGGCCACGTTCTGGCTGACGCAGGCCAAACGCTCCAGGCCCATGCCGGTGTCGATGTTTTTCTGCTTCAGCTCAGTGTAGTGGTTTTCCCCGTCGTTGTCGAACTGGGAGAACACCACGTTCCAGACCTCCATATAGCGGTCGCAGTCGCAGCCCACGGTGCAGCCGGGCTTGCCGCAGCCATACTGGGGACCGCGGTCATAGTAGATCTCGGAGCAGGGGCCGCAGGGGCCGGAGCCGTGCTCCCAGAAGTTGTCCTCCTTGCCGAACTTGAAGATCCGCTCCTCGGGGATGCCGATATCATCGCGCCAGATGGCGAAGGCCTCGTCATCGGCGGGGGTGGTCTCGTTGCCGGCGAAGACGGAGGGGTAGAGCCGGTCCGGGTCCAGGCCCACCCATTCGGGAGAGGTCAGGAACTCCCAGGCCCAGTGGATGGCGTCCCTTTTGAAGTAGTCGCCGAAGGAGAAGTTGCCCAGCATCTCAAAATAAGTGCCGTGGCGGGCGGTCTTGCCGATGTTTTCGATGTCGCCGGTGCGGATGCACTTCTGGCAGGTGCAGACCCGGTGGCGGGGGGGCTCCTTCTCCCCGGTGAACCAGGGCTTCATGGGGGCCATGCCGGAGTTGATCAGCAGCAGGCTGGCGTCGTTCTGGGGAATCAGGGAAAAGCTGGGCAGCCGCAGGTGTTCTTTTGTCTCAAAGAATTTGAGAAACATCTCCCGCAGCTCGTTCAGTCCGTATGTGGGATGTGCCATAAATGTTCTTCCTCCTAAAAATATCTTTTTATTCTCAATAATATATGATAAATAAAAGCAATACCGCCTGTTATTTTCCAGTCGCCGGCATGGTGGGATCCGTCAGCTCCGCCGCGGCCAGCAGCTGCCGGGCCGCCATGCCGATCTTCCGGGGCAGATCCGGCAGTTCCCTGTCCAGCCGTACCTGCAGCTCCACCTGTCCCTTGACCACGCCCCAGATGTTGTTCTCCAGATGCCGGGGCCAGTAAGCCAAGGAGATGTCTCCCGGGTTCGGATGTCCGAACGCCGCGACAATCAACCGGTGCGCCCGAAAGAAAGCCCGATAAGACCGGGCGGTTCCCTTCCAGAAGGGAACCGCCGTCAGCGGCGGGGACAGGGTCTCTACCGCTGCGAGAATGTGCGAAGGCCCGCTCCGGCTGCGGATCACCGGAAACAAAAGGAATCTCCCCTCTGAATCGGAAAAAATCTGGATGCCACCCAGGCGGGACGGGTGCGGAGATTGGGCTCGCTGAAAGAACACCAGTATATCCCCTCTTTTCTAAAGCAGAAAAACCGCCCCTGACGCACGTCAGGGGCGGAAGAACTTCCACGGTACCACCCTGATCTGTCCCATGGGGACATCTCATGTCATCCGCTAACGGGGATGAGCCGTCCCGCTCGCCGCAGGCCGCTCCAAAGTGGCTGCTCCGCGGCGTGGGCAAGGGGCTCGCACCGTCTCCCCTCTCGCTTGGCCGGTCTCGCGAAGCTGGCTTTGTCATAGCTTTTTGCTGTTTTCAGACACAATTATTATAAACGTTTCTGCCCGGTTGTCAACGGGAAAATCACAGGTTTTTTCCCTTGCCTCCGGAAATCCCCGGGACCTTCTTTCCTGTCAGAATGCAGACGCCGTCCGCCACGCACTTGCCACAGCCGATGCAGCTGGTAGGTCCGCTCTTCCGGCTGTACGCCGCCCAACAGTAAAACGCAGTGCCCGCCAGAATGATCCCCGTCGCCAGAATCTCATGCCACGCCATGTTGCAGCCCCCCCTTTTTGTTTTTAGCCTACCACACAAAGGGGGCACTTGTCTGTGGCAGCTGCAACAGCCGCAGGCCCAGCAGCGGCAGCAGCTCCGCCGCAGGAGCCGGAAGTTCCGGCAGGGGAAATTCCTGGGGCTCCACCACGCCGCCGCCCGGCCGGGGCAGTTGCCGCTGGACGCAGAGGACCGGTTCCGCCAGGCTGGACAGGGTGAGACTGTCCCTGGAGGACAGGCCATAGGTGACCACCGTCTCCGCCGTGATGCGCTCCAGCGGCGCGGTACAATCCCCCGGCACCAGCAGCACCCGGCACAGGGCGGCCGTATCCCCCAGCTCCCCGCACCCCCGGCGGGTCAGGACCAGCAGTGGCCAATACTGTTCCGCCAGCGCCTCCGCCCGCTCCGCCCCCAGAACGCCGGGCGGCAGCAGCTTTCTCCACGCCGGGGGACAGCAGAAGATAACTCCCTCCATCAAAACACCTCCCGGCTAGTGTCTGCTGGAGGTTGGATTCCATGCAAAAAATTTGCTCGTCATTTTGCCCCTGCCGTGCTATACTGGAACGTAAGATACTGGAAACGGGGTGATCTCCTTGCATTTCTGGGCCCATCTGCGGACCATAAACCGCCACCGGGCACTGGTGCGGAAGTACTGCTTCCGCCTGGGGCTGTACTGGCAGGGCCTGACCCATGACCTGTCCAAGTACGCCCCTGTGGAGTTCTTTGCCGGGGCGAAATACTTCCAGGGGGATCACAGCCCAAACGACGCCCAGCGGAAGGAACATGGATACAGCGCCTCCTGGCTCCACCACAAGGGCCGCAACCGCCACCACTTTGAGTATTGGACGGATTACAGCCCCACCGGCGAAGGGATCGTAGGTGTGGAGATGCCGAGAAAATATGTGGCGGAGATGTTCTGCGACCGTCTGGCCGCCAGCAAGGTCTACCGGGGAAAGGATTTCAATCCCGGTGACCCTTACCAGTTCTATCTCCGGGGCAAGGACCGGCGGCTGCTGATCCACCCGGCCACCGCGGCGCTTTTGGAGACCATGCTTTTAAAGCTCCGGGATGAGGGCGAGGACGCGGCCTTTGCATATATCCGGCAGGAGATCCTGGGAAAGTCCCAGGATGCCCCACCGCCGGACCCCCGGCGCTTTTGACAGGTGCACAGATTGTCCCCCTCCACTGATGCCGAGAAGAGCCGTATGCCGGCGAGCAAACATTGACCATGTTTGCTCGCCGGCATGAGACTGGGCAGCGATTTACTTGATATGGGCGCCGATCTCCGTCAGCAGCCGCAGCAGGGGCCGCCACAGGTCCGGGTGGTGCTCCAGCAGAAAGGTCTGGACCTCCGGGGCCGTCAGGCCGTCTCCCCACAGCAGCACATGGCTGCCGGAGGCGAACTCCCCCACGGCGGTGGGCGCCACGGCGGAAACCGCCACGGCGATCTTGGCGGCAATGGCCGCCACGCCGCCGGCATAGACCCCCACGGCGCTGACCCCCAGGGCCAGATACCCCAGGGCCGCCACGCCAAAAGCCACCAATCCCCCCGCCACGATGCCCAGGGACAGCATTCCCATGGCCAGCACGCCGAAGGTGAACAGGCCCACCCCCACGATGCCGATGGCCACCACGCCGATGGCGCAGTTGCCGATGGCGATGATGCCCTTGGCCGTGTTATCCATGGACAGTTTCCCGTTCCGGACGAAGCCGAACCGGATAGACACCAGGGGCAGGCCGAAGATCCGGGTCTTGCTGTCGTAGCGGTAGACCCTGCCCTTCACATAATTGGTCAGCTCGTCCACCTTTTTCTCCAGCCGGTCTGCCTGCTTGGAAGAGATTTCCCCGCTTCCGCCGCATGGATTGTCCGGCTCCTCCATCCAGTCCTTCACCAGATAGTCCACGGACACGCCGAACAGCTCTGACAAGGAGATCAACTTCACAAGTTCCGGCATGGCAGTGCCGCCCTCCCACTTGCTGACAGACTGCCGGGTGACCCCCAGGCGGTCTGCCAGCTGCTCCTGGCTCATGCCGGACTTCCGCCGCAGCCCCGTCAATTTCTCGGAAAATGTCATCGGAGAACACTCGCTTTCTCATTTGGATGCCCTTATGATAAGCCACCCGCCGCGCACCTGGCAAGAACGCGGCGGGTGGAACTTTGTCAACCCCAGGTTGCAGCCCTTGAGGCCCAGGGGATTCCAGATTTTTGCCAGGCTCCGGGTGCTATGGCGGGAGTTCCTGCTGCGATGGACGATGAGGCAGGGTGTTTTACCAGATCCCCAGCAGGTGCTGGACCAGCAGGCTGACGCCGGCAATGGCCACCCAGCAGCAGAAGCCCATGAAGATAGGCTTGCCGCCGGTCTTCACCAGCTTCACGATGTCGGTGTTCAGACCGATGGCTGCCATGGCCATGACGATGAAAAACTTGCTGGCGTTTTTCAGGAAGCTCACCGCAGCCGCAGGGATGGGCAGAACCGTGGTGATGATCGAAGCCAGCAGAAACAGCAGCACAAACCAGGGGAAGATCTTTTTGATGTCCACCTGTGTACCGTCCTGCTTCCCCTCCCGGCGGGTCCGCAGCAGGGCCAGCACCAACGTGATGGGGATAATGGCCAGGGTCCGGGTCATCTTCACGATGGCGGCAGTGTCCAGGGTATTGGCGCCGGGGTGCATTCCGTCCCAGGCGGCGGCCGCCGCGGTGACGGAGGAGGTATCGTTCACCGCGGTGCCGGCAAAGAGGCCGAAGCCCTCGTTGGAGAGGCCCAGCACACCTCCCAGAGTGGGGAAGATCAGAGCCGCGATGACGTTGAACAGGAAGATCACAGAGATGGCCTGGGCGATCTCCTCGTCATCCGCGCCGATGACCGGGGCAGTGGCGGCGATGGCGCTGCCGCCGCAGATGGAGGAGCCTACGCCGATGAGAGTGGAGATGTTGCTGTCCATGTGCAGGGCCTTATAGAGGGCGAAGGCCACGATCAGGCTGGTGGCGATGGTGGAGACGATGATGGGCAGTGACTGTCCCCCCACCTGTAACACGCTGGAGAGATTCATGCCGAAGCCCAGCAGCACCACTGCCAGCTGCAAAATCTTCTTGGAGGTGTAGGTGATGCCGCTTTTGGCACTTTTCTGATCCTTCCAGAACAGGGCGATCACCATGCCGATGAGGATGGCGAACACCGGGCCGCCCACCACCTCGAACCGCTGGCCCAGCAGCCAGGCAGGCACGGCGATTACCAGACAGATCAGGATGCCCAGCGCGTTTTTTTTGACAAATTCCATAATTCGTTTCCTTTCTCTCTTGACAATCGGAGTTGTATCATATCATGCCGTTCAGGATTTGTCAAAAAAATCCGGGGCGGCCTCTGGCCGCCCCGATGATGCAATGCCAGGCTCAGTGGAGGGGGATCTCCGTCTCTCCCCACAGCAGATAGTCCGCTTGAGACAGATCCACAGGCCGGGCGAAGAAGCCGCTCTGCTCCATCCAGCCGCTGCCGCCCTTGCTGAAGCTGCTGGCAACCTCCACCTGCGTCCCATCTTTCAAAACCAGCAGCAGTTCTGTGTCGGGGATTGCTATATCTGAGAATTCCACTACCTCTCCGCTGTCAGCCGTCACAAGCGCCACGGCGTCTCTGCCGTTTTCTGCCGCCGCGGCCTGGACGGCGTTCTCATCGTAGTGATAGCTCCACTGGAGCCCCAGAGGAGAGACCTTCAGACGCTCCATGGTCAAGGTGCCGCAGGGCGCCTGTGCCGTGACACCAGCGACATCCACCGCCAGCAGGCTATCTTCCGCCAGACCACCGGAGAGCACGAAGTCAAAATCGCCGGAGAAGATCTCCGTATAGGCCTTCCCATCCGTCTGCTTCCACAGCCCCGGTATGTGGAGGACCTTTCCCTCCAGGTCTCCGTCCGCCAGAATGGAGAGTACCACTGTCAGCGTGTTGTCCGCAGGATCCGGGTCCTCCAGCCAAGTGAACTCCGTGGAATAAGAGATCGCCGGGTCCCCGCCGTCCGGCTCCCGCAGCTCAAGCCACTCGCCGTTCAAAATATCATCGCCGAAGAGCTGGTAGGTTTCATTTTCACCGTCCAAGGGTGGCAGGACCGTGCCCTCTGGGGCCTGAATCTCCAGCATCAGGTAGAATGCCCCATCCATGCCGAAGGCCGCCATAGGTGTCATCATGGCTCCGCCTGCGGAGACCGCACCCGGCAGGCCGCCGCTGAGGGTGTCCACCACCGCCTGCTCCCCCGGGTCCAGTCTGCCGAAAAAGCTGTCCCATAGCGACGCAGTAACAGCCGCCGCCGTGCCCACCAACAGCACTGCTGCCAGTACCGCTGCCATCCCCCGTTTCATCCACGAGCTCCAGTGCTGGACCGGCGGTCCGGCCTGCTCCGCCATCAGGGCGTCCGTCAGGGCGGACCTCCCCGCTTCCGTGAACTGTACCTGGTCCAACTCACTCTGATAAGCATTCCTGTCCATAAGCGCCTCCCAGCATGTTCCGCAATTTTGCCTTGCCCCGGTAGAGATACGTGCTGACCTGACTGGCCGTGCAGCCCATCAACGTCCCGATCTCCGCCGGCTCGTATCCCTCGTAATACCGCAGGTACACCGCCTGGCGGTATCGCTCCGGCAGGGCCTGCACCGCCGCCAGCACAGGACTCTCCCCCGGCTCCGGCAGATGGACCGCCGCGTGGGCCGCCGCCTCCAACGGCAGGCGCCGCCGGACCCAGGCGGATTTCTTCCAGTCCTTGCAGCAGTTGACGGCCACCCGGACCACCCAGGCCCGCTCCAGCCCCTCCTCCGCAAAGCGGCGGGGACTGGTCAGCAGCTTCAAAAGCACCGTCTGACAGATGTCCTGGGCGTCGTGGACGCTGCCCGTCCAGGTCCAGGCGATCCGCAGCACGGTGTCCGACCACCGCTCTACCAGTTCCTCCGCTTCCGGGCGGGTATATGTGATTTGTTCCGTACGATCAACTCCTTTGCCGGCGCCGTTCTGCTGATAAAACGAATGATGAGGCTGCCATCTGACAGGGACATACAAAAAAGCCCGCCGGGAATATCCCGGCGGGCTGACCGAATGTCCGCTTACTGCTCTTCCAGCACGGCCTTGTGATAGACCTTCTTGCCCTTTTTGATGACCGCGCCCTCGCCGCAGCAGTCCTTGCAGCTGAACCTGGCCTCAATGTCGGCCACCTTCTGGCCGCAGACCGTGACGCCGCCCTGCTGCACCAGCCGCCGGGCCTCGCCCTTGGAGGCAGCCAGGCCGCACTTTACCAGCAGGGTCAGAATGTCGATCTCTCCCTCGGCGGTGAAATCCTCCCGGCAGAGCTTGGTGCCGGGCATGTTGGCGCTGTCCCCGCCGCCTCCGAACAGGGCGCGGGCGGCCTCCTGGGCCTTGGCGGCCTCTTCCTCGCCGTGAACCAGCTTGGTCAGCTCGAAGGCCAGGATCTCCTTAGCGGTGTTCAGCTGACTGCCCTGCCAGGTATCCATCTCGTCGATCTGCTCCAGCGGCAGGAAGGTCAGCATCCGGATGCACTTCAGCACATCGGCATCTCCCACGTTCCGCCAGTACTGGTAGAAGTCGTAGGGAGAGGTCTTGTTGGGGTCCAGCCACACGGCGCCGCTGGCGGTCTTGCCCATCTTCTTGCCCTCGGAGTTCATCAGCAGCGTGATGGTCATGGCATAGGCGTCCTTGCCCAGCTTGCGCCGGATCAGCTCCGTGCCGCCCAGCATATTGCTCCACTGGTCGTCGCCGCCGAACTGCATGTTGCAGCCCACCGTCTGGAACATGTGGTAGAAATCATAGGACTGCATAATCATATAGTTAAATTCCAGGAAGCTCAGGCCCTTTTCCATCCGCTGTTTGTAGCACTCGGCCCGCAGCATGTTGTTGACGGAGAAGCAGGCGCCCACCTCCCGCAGCAGCTCGATATAGTTCAGCTTCAGCAGCCAGTCGGCGTTGTTCAGCATCAGGGCCTTGCCCTCGCCGAACTCGATAAACCGCTCCATCTGCTTCTTGAAGCAGTCGCAGTTGTGCTGGATGGTCTCCGGCGTCATCATGGAACGCATGTCCGTCCGGCCGGAGGGGTCGCCGATATAGCCGGTGCCGCCGCCGATCAGGGCGATAGGGCGGTTGCCCGCCATCTGCAGCCGCTTCATCAGGCACAGGGCCATGAAGTGGCCCACGTGCAGGCTGTCCGCCGTGGGGTCAAAGCCGATATAGAACGTGGCCTTGCCGTTGTTCACCAGCTCCCGGATCTCCTCCTCGTCCGTCACCTGGGCGATGAGCCCCCGGGCCTTCAGTTCCTCGTAGATCTGCATGATTTGTCTCTCCTTTTGTCCGTTTGTGAAATCTGGGACAGGTATCAAAAACGCCCTCTGTCCCCCAGGGGACAGAGGGCGAGAAGTTCTCGCGGTACCACCTCTGTTCGCGCCGCCCTCGCGGGCAGACGCCTCAGGCCGTGCGAACACACGGCGGCGCTGTAACGGGCGCTCCCGGAGCACGCCTACTGGGCCGAAGGCCGTTTGGGTGCCAGCTCCGCGGTGTATTCGCCGGGCCCTGCCCGCCTCTTTCCACCAGACCAGAGGCTCTCTTGGGGGCGGTCTTCCCGGGTACTGCTCCGCTTCATCACTGTAAGAGGTATTCTAGCCGATTTTTTACAGCTTGTCAACGGGTGGACGGCCTTTCTTTTTGCGGAAGAAATCGTATACACCCTTCTGGCAGTCGTCCTCATCCGCCTGTTCCAGCATCTGGCGGAGACGGCTCTCCGCCTCCTGAAGCGGGGCGCAGGCGCAGGGTGTCCGCCGCAGGATCTCCAGGACTTCATACATCTCGCCGCCGAGCCGCAGATAGAGGTACCTGTACCGGATGTTCTCCTCCGCTTTCTCCTTATAGAACTCCGCTTCCCGCCTGTATGCCTCCGCCGTCTCCAGATCGTCCATTCTGACACCTCCCTAAATTTTGTGTCTATATTCTAGTACGCTTTTTACATAGTAACTCGTTTTGTACTTAAAATCAACTTATATTCTACTGAAATGGAGTTTACTATGAAAAAGCCACGGGACAGTCATCTTGGATTTCGCATGGATAAGGAGACACATGACAAGCTGTTTTATATCGCGGAATACGAAGGACGAACAGGCAGCGGGCAGATTCTGTACCTGATCCGCCGCTGTATCACGGAGTTCGAGCAGGTCCACGGCAAAATCAATCTGGAGGAAGACCTCCGGGACTGAAGGAGCCCCCTCCCGGTCCGGCGCGGTTTTCTGCGCCGGGCTTGATTTTCGCGCCCGCGGCCGCTATGATAGGATACAGATATTTTTCAGAAGTGAGGTGCCCTATGCCCCAGGATCCCAGACAGCGGGACGGCTGCCGATTCACCGCACAGAACATCACAGCGGCCCAGGAGAAGAATCCCTTTGCCAAGATCTCCGACATCGTCTATGAACTGCTGGAGAAGGCCATCTTCTCCTCCGCCATCCCGCCGGGGAGCAAGCTGAACATCTCCAAGCTGGCGGAGCAGATGGGGGTCAGCACCTCCCCGGTGACCCGGGCGGTGGAGCGGCTGGAGGAAAACGGCCTGGTGACCGCCGTCCGCAGCAGCGACAGCAAATACCGCAGCTACTTCGTCTTTGACCTCAGCAGCGAGTCCCTGGAGGACCTGTTCGTGGCCCGGCGGGCCATCGAAGGAGAGGCGGCCTTCCTCTGCGCACAGAAGCGGACCCTGATTGACCTGCCCAGGCTCCAGAAGCTGGCAGACCAGTTCCAGTCCGCCTGGCAGGACTTTGCGAAGGATCTGGATACCGCCCCCACCGCCTCCGAGCGGGCCAAGATCGACCTGGAGTTCCACCACCAGCTGGTGCTGACCACAGAGAACGAGTATCTCATCGACATGTTCGAGACCCTCCAGGGCACCCTTCACTACCTGTCTATCCGCTCCTGCGAGTTCGTTGCCACGGAACAGAAAAAGGACAATCTGATCGTCATGGGCTCCCAGCACGTGGCTATCTGCTCCGCCATCGGCCTGGGGCTGCCGGAGCTGGCTCGCTCCGCCATGGAGCGGCACATCGATTTCTGCTGCAGCCGCTGCCTCATCAACCGCACCTTTCACGCCGCCGGATCCCGCTGACGGCGGAACGAAAGCGCCCCAGGGCTTTGCCCTGGGGCGCTTTCGTTTATAGGAGTGTCGATTTCAGCAAAGTTATTTCTGGGCCGCCAGCTTCTCGTACTGGGCGTACCGGGCGGCGCACTGCTCCTCCGCCTCGGCGAAGAGCTGCTCGGCGATCTGAGGGAATGTGCGGGTCAGGCCGGAGAACCGGACCTCGCCCATCATGAACTCCCGCAGCTTGCCGTTGGGGGCCTTGCTGTCCAGCTGGAAGGGGTTCTTCCCCTCCGCCGCCAGCTCAGGGCTGTACCGGAACAGGGGCCAGTAGCCGCACTCCACCGCCAGCTTCTGCTCCGCCTGGCTCACCTTCATGCTCTTGGCGATGCCGTGGTTGATGCAGGGGGCGTAAGCGATGACGAGGGACGGGCCCTTGTGGGCCTCGGCCTCCTTCAGGGCCTTCACCACGTGGGCGGGGTTGGCGCCCATGGACACCTGGGCCACATAGACATGGCCGTAGTTCATGGCAATCATGCCCAGGTCCTTCTTGGGGGTCTTTTTGCCGCTGGCGGCGAACTGAGCCACCGCACCGATGGGCGTGGCCTTGGAGGCTTGGCCGCCGGTATTGGCGTACAGCTCGTTGTCCACCACCAGGATGTTCACGTCGATGCCAGAGGCCAGCACGTGGTCCAAGCCGCCGTAGCCGATGTCATAGGCCCAGCCGTCGCCGCCGTACATCCACATGGTCTTTTTCACCAGCTGGTCGGCGTTGTCCCGCAGGAACCGCACGTCGGCGCCGGAGTCGGCGGTCTGGTTCAGAGCGGCGATCAGGGCGTCGGACACGGCCCGGGTCTTGTCGCCGTCGTCGCCGTCTTGCAGCCAGCTCTCCAGGGCGGCCTTCAGGGCAGCGTCGGAGGTGGTGTCCAGGGCAGCCTTGGCGTGGGTCTTGACCTGGTTGCGCTGCTGGTCCACGGACAGGCACATGCCCAGGGAGTATTCGGCGTTGTTCTCGAAGAGGGAGTTGGACAGGGCCGGGCCGTGACCGGCGGAGTCCTTCACCATGGGAATGGAGGGCACGGACAGGAACATGGCCTGGGCGCAGCCGGTGGCGTTGGCGATGTACATCCGCTCGCCGAACAGTTGGGTCATCAACTTCATGTAGGGGGTCTCGCCGCAGCCGGCGCAGGCACCGGAAAACTCCATCAGCGGCCGCTGGAACTGGCTGCCCCGGACGGTGAACTTGTCCAGAGGATTGGCCTTCTCGGAGAGGGACAGGCAGTGATTCCAGTTGTCCTGCTCCGGCATCTGGGACTCCAGCGGCTTCATCACCAGGGCCTTCTCCCTGGCGGGGCACACGTCGGCGCAGCTGCCGCAGCCCTGGCAGTCCAGGGGATCCACCTGGATGCGGAAGGTGTAATTCTCCATCCCCCTGCCGTTGGCCTTGTGGGTGATGCAGCCGGCCGGGGCCTGCTCCGCCTCCTCCTTGGTAAACAGGAAGGGCCGGATGGCGGCGTGGGGGCACACCAGAGAGCACTGGTTGCAGCCGATGCAGTTGTCCGGCAGCCACTGGGGAACATCCACGGCGATGCCGCGCTTTTCGTACTTGGAGGTCTCCACCTCCGTCACGCCGTCGGCAAAGCTGAGGAACTTGCTGACAGGGATCTTGTCGCCGGCCTGGGCGTTAACGGGGATCAGCACGTCCCGGACGTAGTCCGGCACACCTGCGGTCTCAGTCTGCTCCAGGGGCTCGTCGGGCAGGTCCTTCCAGCTGTCGGGCACTCGGATCTCCTCCACGGACTGGAGGCCCCGGTCCACAGCGGCGTAGTTCATGTTCAGGACCTTGTCGCCCTTCTTGAAGTAGCTGTGGGTGATGGCGTCCTTCATGTACTGGACGGCCTCATCCACCGGCAGCACGCCGGAGAGCTTGAAGAACGCCGCCTGGAGGACCGTGTTGGTCCGGTTGCCCAGACCCAGCTCCTGGGCGATGGACACGGCGTCGATGGTATAGAACTTCACATGGTTCCGGGCCAGTGTCCGCTTCACGTGGTTGGGCAGATTCCGCTTCAGCTCCTCCCCCTTCCACAGGGTGTTCAGCAGGAAGGTGCCGCCGGGCTTCACCTCGTGGACGATGTCATAGGAGTGGATGTAACTCTGCTTGTGGCAGGCCACGAAGTCCGCCTGGGTGACGTAGTAGGCAGAGCGGATGGACTCCTTACCGAAGCGCAGGTGGCTTTTGGTGACGCCGCCGGACTTCTTGGAGTCATATTCAAAATACGCCTGGACGTACTGGGGCGTGTTGTCGCCGATGATCTTGATGGAGTTCTTGTTGGCGCCCACGGTGCCGTCGGAGCCCAGGCCCCAGAACTTGCACTCGATGGTGGAGCCGCCGGCGGTGCTGATGTGTTCCCCCACGTCCAGAGAGCGGTGGGTCACATCGTCCACGATGCCCACGGTGAAGTGGTTTTTCTGCTCGCCGGCCATGTTGTCGTACACAGCCTTCATCTGGGCGGGGGTGGTGTCCTTGGAGCTGAGGCCGTACCGGCCGGCCAGCACCTTGATCCCGCTGCGCCCGGCTTCCGCCAGGGCGGTGCACACATCCTCATACAGGGGCTCGCCGATGGCGCCGGGCTCCTTGGTCCGGTCCAGGACGGAGATGGTCTGGACGGTATCCGGCAGCTTGGCCAGGAAGTGGGACACGGAGAAGGGGCGGTACAGATGGACCTGGATCATGCCCACCTTTTCGCCCTGGGCGTTCAGGTAGTCGATAACCTCCCCCAGGGTGCCGCAGACGCTGCCCATGGCGATGACCACCCGGTCTGCGTCCGGCGCGCCGTAGTAGTTGAACAGCTGGTAGTCCCGCCCCGTCAGGTCGCTGACGGCCTTCATGTATTCCTCCACGATGGCGGGCAGGCGGTCATAGGCGCCGTTGCAGGCCTCCCGGTGCTGGAAGAAGGTGTCCGGGTTCTGGACGGTGTTGCGGACCGTGGGATGCTCGCTGTTCAGGGCCCGGGCCTTGAAGCGGCGGACGGCGTCCCAGTCCACCAGGCGGCTCATGTCGTCGTAGTCCAGCACCTCGATCTTCTGGATCTCATGGGAGGTTCGGAAGCCCTCGAAGAAGTGCTGGAAGGGGATGCTGCCCTTGATGGCGGCGAGATGGGCCACGGCGCCCAGGTCCATGCACTCCTGCACGCTGGATGAGGCCAGCTGGGCGAAGCCCGTCTGGCGGCAGCCCATGACGTCAGAGTGGTCGCCGAAGATGGACAGGCCGTGGGTGGACACCGTCCGGGCGGAGACGTGCATGACACCGGGCAGCATGGAGCCCGCGATCCGGTACATGGGCGGGATCATCAGCAGCAGGCCCTGGGAGGCGGTGTAGGTGGTGGCCAGGGATCCGGTCTCCAGCGCGCCGTGCATGGCGCCGCAGGCGCCGGACTCGGCCTGAAGCTCCATCAGCTTCACAGGCTGGCCGAAGATATTCTTCATGCCGGCGGCGGCCCACTCATCCACGTGGTCTGCCATGGGGCTGGAGGGCGTGATGGGGTAGATCGTCGCCACTTCCGTGAACGCGTAGGAGATATAGGCGGCTGCCTCGTTGCCGTCCATGGTCTTGAATTTCTTGAGGCTCATGCGGTCTCGCTCCTTTTTTCCATCCTCTCGGGGAGGACAGCGTGATTTCCTTTCCTACTTTACCGCAGGGGGACGCCTCCTGTCCAAATCCATGGAATTTATGAAAAATCCCGCGGATTTTCCACGGATGCGGACGGCAATCTCCCCAGTTTTCCCAGGAGTTTTTGTGCCCGGCCGCGCTTTTGCGTCCAGGCTGGGCATGTGCCTGCCGCTGTTTTCCGGCTTTTTCCGGCATGGTTCGGCCCGGCGCGGGACAAGCTAGGGCAGAGGTGATCTAAATGCATGATGACAGCCGCAAGGTAGAGCTCCCCCGGCGGAGAAAGCCGGAGAAGCCCATCCCCAGCGTCTATCCGGTGCTGGACACCGATCTGGCCCGGGACAACGTGGAAAACGACATTCCGGCGGCAGACCTGGAGGACCTGTGAGGACTCCGGACTTCTTCCCCACAGCTGGGAGGTGAAGCGAATGGCAAGCATTTCCGTCTCCCTGGACCGGAACGCGGACCGGCATGACGTGAAGCTGCTGAAGCGGGAGCTGGACACCCTGCCGGGCGTCACCTCCGTCAGTGTCAGCAGCGGCGGACAGCTGGCGGTGGACTACGACGCCACAGGCGTCCGGCAGGCGGACATTCTGGAAAAGATCCAGGCGCTGGGCTACCACGTCCGGCAGGAACACGCATAACAAAACCGGGAACCGGCCAAAAAGCCGGCTCCCGGTTTGTTTATGTTCCGTTGGCGGACTCCCGGGGGCCTGGAAGAAACTCCTCCCCCGCCGCCTCCATAGCCAGACTCCCCGCGGAGAGCTCCGTGAGGCGGGGAACGAACTGTTCCGCCCCGCCCGCCGGGAACGCCGCCCGCAGGCGGATGTCCGCGCCGTACGCCGTGTCCCGCACCACGCCGCCGCAGGCGGTGATCTCCAGCTTCACCCGCTCGAAGAGGGGATATGTGCAGGGCACGTCCCACAGCGTCCACAGGCTCATGGTGCTGATGCCCACGGCGTCCAGGGCTTCCTTGGCTCCCTTGGTATAGGCCCGGGTCAGTCCCCCGGCCCCCAGCAGCACGCCGCCGAAGTACCTCGTCACCACGCAGCATACGTTGGTGACGCTCTCCCGCTGGAACACGTTCAGCATGGGCTGGCCCGCCGTGCCCTGGGGCTCCCCGTCGTCGGAGTAGCGGACCACGCCGCCCTCCTGCAGCAGATAGCACCAGCAGTTGTGGCGGGCGTCGTAGTAGCGCTTCTTCATCTCCTCGATGCGCTCCCGGGCCTCTGCCTCGGTCTCCACCCGCCAGATGTGGCTGATGAAGCGGGATCGCTTCTCCGTGAACGCGCTCTCCCCGTTTTCAAAGGGCACCCGATAGGTGGTCATGGCCGTCCTCCCTGTCTGCTCCGCGCTCATTTCCACACGTCCCGCCGGTCCGTCCGGCCCGCCAGATAGTCCATGGACACGCCGAAGTGGTCCGCCAGGGCGCACAGATTATGGAAACTAGGCAAATTATTTCCAGACTCAAATTTCTGGTAATGCCGTTCTCCAATTCCAATGGCCGTGGCAACCTGGGCCTGGGTTTCTCCGCGCTCTTTTCGGAGCGATCGCAATTTTTCCTGAAATTCCATGCGTCCCCCTTGACACGCCAAATTTTAGGTATTATACTAAACTTAGAAACACGCCATTTTTTATGTTATTCGAGGTGATTTTTAGGATGACAGATTTTATGAAATGGCTCTATCCCCGGTATATCCGCCCTTATGTGGAGGCGGCGCCCCAGGAAGAATATGAGATGTGGCTGTCCCTGATGGAGAGCGACTTGGAATATCAATTCCGGGAGGAATTCGACAAGACCCTGGAATTCACCGCCATCCACGCCTTCCTGCTGGGCCTGCGCACCGGGGCGGGCCTGGGGGCGCTCATTCCACAAGGAACGGCGCCATCTGCCCCAGGACCTTCGGCGTGCACACCGCCGTGACCGCGATGGTCTCCCCGTACTCCACGTTCTCCACCTTGGCCTCCCGGTACAGCTGGTCCAGCAGGCCGCCCTTGTCGTAGGGGATGTGCAGCACACAGCGGCGGCTGCCGCTGTCCAGGCGTTCCCCGATCATCTCCAACAGCTTGTCCACACCCTCGCCGGTCTTGGCGGAGAGGGAGCAGATATCCTGACCGTGGGGCATGATCTCTCCGGCGGGCAGCCGGTCGGACTTGTTGAACACGTCGATCCGGGGCAGCTCTCCGGCCCCCAGCTCCCGGATCAGGTTCTCCACCACCGCCGCCTGCTGCTGCCACTCCGGGTTGGACACGTCGATGACGTGGAGCAGCAGATCTGCGTACTCCAACTCCTCCAGCGTGGCCTTGAATGCCTCCACCAGCTGGTGGGGCAGCTTGCGGATGAACCCCACCGTGTCGGAGATCACCACGTCCAGCGTGTCGCTGACCGTGAGAAGGCGGCTGGTGGTGTCCAGCGTGTCGAACAGCCGGTTGTTGGCGGGGATGCCCGCTCCGGTCAGGTGGTTCAGCAGCGTGGACTTGCCCGCGTTGGTATAGCCCACAATGGCCACCACCGGGATTTCGTTCTTCTGCCGCCGCTGCCGCTGGGTGGAGCGCACCCGGCGGACCTCCTCCAGGTCCTCCCGGAGCTTGTCGATCTTCCGGCGGATGTGGCGGCGGTCCGTCTCCAGCTGGGTTTCGCCGGGGCCCTTGGAGCCGATGGGCCCCTTGCCGCTGGTGCCCGCCTGCCGCTCCAGATGGGTCCACATGCCGGTCAGCCGGGGCAGCAGATACTGGTACTGGGCCAGCTCCACCTGGAGCCGCCCTTCCTTGGTCTTGGCCCGCTGGGCGAAGATGTCCAGGATCAATCCGCACCGGTCCAGCACCTGAACGCCCAGCAGCTCCGTCAGCACCCGCATCTGGGAGGGGGACAGATCGTTGTCGAAGATCACCATGGTGGCGCCGGTGTTCTCGCAGTAGAGCTGCACCTCCGCCACCTTGCCCTCCCCGATGAAGGTCCGGGGGTCCGGGGACGGCCGGTTCTGCAGCACAATCCCCACGGTCTCGCCTCCGGCGGTCTCCACCAGGGCGGAGAGCTCCTCCATGGTATCCTCGTCGGCGTTTTCCTCTTTTTTCAGCACCGGGGAGTTCAACCCCACCAGCACCACTTTGTCTCGTACTTCCTGTGTCTCTGCCATGCAAACTCCTTATTTTTGATAGGCCTCCACGACTTGGCCCACATAGATCCGGTGCCAGCCGCCCTGCCCCGGCGTGTAGAAGGGCAGGATCTCCCCCTCCCCCAGCACGCAGGCAGGGTCCATGTCCTGGGCGTACAGCTTCCGGCACACCAGGACCCACTCCGCCTCGTCAAAGAAGGGCGCGTCCCCGGCCCCCCAGCGGACCGTCAGGCCGCACGCTTTCACCTTGTCCACGTCCCGGCCGCTCTTGCCACCGCAGAGGGCGGTCACTTTTTTTGCCTCCTCCGGCAGGATGGAGACGGTGAAATAATCGTGGGACTCCATAAATTGATAGGTATATCGCTCGGGCCGCACGTAGACTGTGCAGACCGGCAGGTTCCACAGCCGGCCCAACTGGCACCAGCCGATGGTCATGGTGTTCAGGCCGGTCTTGTCTCCGGCAGTCAGCAGCGGGGGCTGCCGTCCGAAAACATGCAGGATCTCCGGCGTCAAACGCTCCAACTCCACAGGATGCAGCTTCATGCAAACGCTCCTTCCGCTTCATTGATACCATACAGTATATGCGCTTTTGCCGGAAAAGTAAATGAAAAAAGGGCCTGCCCAACCGGCAGACCCTTTTTGTGACGTGTCAGACTTACTTGTCCAGACCGAACTTCTTGTTGAACTTGGCCACGCGTCCGCCGGTATCCACCAGCTTCTGCTTGCCCGTGAAGAAGGGGTGACACTTCGAGCAGACTTCCACCTTGATATCCTTCTTGGTAGAACCTGTCTCAATCACATTACCGCAGGCGCAAGTAATCGTAGTCTGCTGATAATTGGGATGGATTCCTTCCTTCATTGCTCTCGTTCACCTCTTTCTGATCCAGACTACCTCGCCGGAGCTTTCACCCCATAAAGGCGTTTATCAGTGTATCACACGGACGTCAAGATTGCAAGACCTTTTTTCATTTTTCCGGAGATTTTTTCAGGAGGGGCGAAACTGCTCCACCCACTCCGGCGTACAGTCCGCAAACCAGTCCTGATGGTCCGGGTCCTCCGGGTCGTAGAGCCGTTCCGTCAGGGCCTGGAAGGCCCCCCACTGCTCCTCGGTCAAAACATGGACGGAGATGCCGTCCTCTTCCTGCCACCGCTCCAGGATCTCCGCCTCCTGCTCCCGGTTCCAGAGCCGCTGGTCCGCCATGGCCTCCCGGCCGCAGCGGTCCACCGCCTCCCGCAGGTCCGGGGAGAGGGAGTCGTACAGATCACTGTTCATGGTGAGGATGGCGGGCTCGTAAAAGGCCGGGAAGATGGTCACGTCCGTCTGGACCGTCTGGTAGCCCGCCGCGGCCGCCTCCGCCAGGGTGCTCTCCTGGCCGTCATAGTATCCCGCAGACAAAGGCGTCATCACATCTAAAAAACTGGAGGGGTAGAGTTCCGCTCCCCAGCAGTCCACATACGCCACGGACACTTCCAGCATTCCCGCCGTGCGGATCTTGAGCCCTTCCAGATCTTCCGGGGCAGTCACCGCACGGCCTTCAGAAGTCGTCGGATACCGGAAGCCCAGCTCCCCGTATGCCAAGCCCCGGAGCCCCAGCTCCGCCAGGACGCCGTTCAGTGCCTCTCCGCCGGTGCTGTCCAGGACCTCCGCCGCCGTTTCGGCGTCCGGGAACAGAAAGGGCATGGTCACGGAGAAAAACGGTCTGCCCAACTCTTCTTCGTCGCCGTAGGAGCCATATACGAAACTGCTGTCCAGATAGAGGTCCACGATCCCGGCCGCAGCCTGCTCCAGGGAGGTAACCCTATCGAGGGGCATCGGCTGAACCTCCACCGCCACGGCGCCTTCCGTGGCGTCGGACAGTGCCTCGGCAAAAGATTCCGCCGCGTCCCAGCAGGTGGAGCCCTCCGGCTGGCCCACCACCAGGGTCCAGGTTGTCTCAACATTCTTCGGAACCGGCGGCTCCTCTGAAACCTCCTCCTGTGCCCCGCCGGTGCAGCCGGTGAGGGCCAGGACCGCCAGACCGGCAGCGGTCAGCTTGGTAAGACGGCGCTTCATTTCAGGTCCCTCCTTCTTGTTCCAGCGCCCGCCCCAGGTCCGCCAGATACCGAGCCTGCTGGCGGCGGAGGTAGCCCTTGGCAAAAAAGCGCATCCAGGGCTTTTTTACGGTGATGGTCTCGGTGAAGGTGACCTGGGTGCCGCCGCCCTCCGGCCGGAATTCCCCGGCCCACCGGCCCGCCAGGTTGGCATTGTCCAGGTCAAAGGCCCAGCGGGACAGGGGGCGGCGCTCCGTGACGGTGAAGCGGGTGGGAAAGCCGCTTCTGTCGTACTCCGTAAAGGCGTCCTCACCGACGTGGTCCAGGCGGCTCAGATCGCTGCGCCACTGCCAGCAGTCCAGATCCGTCACCACCGCCCACACCCGCTCCGGCGGATACGGCACCAGGGCCGTGGCTATACTGACGATTTCCCTTCCCATTGGCCTTCCTCCTCAAATCTCCATGGTCTCGCCTGCAGCCAGGAAATACAGGGCCCGGCGGACCACCTTCTTTTCCAGCACCCGCTCCAGGGCCCGGCTGTATGCCTCCAGCTGGGGGCGGTAGTGCTCCGCCCGCTGCCGGACCTCCAATGCCGAGAACACACGGTCCGTTTTGAAGTCCACCACGGTCAGGCCGTCTGCCGTCTCGAAGCAGCAGTCCACCACGCCCTGGAGGAGGATTTCCTCCCCCGCCGCCGCGGCGGGATCGTAGTCCCGGGCATCCATCAGCAGGGTGAAGCGATACTCCCGCAGGACGCTTCGGCTTTTGCGGATCTCCTCCGCCAGGGGGGAGCGGAGAAACCGCTCCAAAGGCGCGGTCTCCACGGCCGCGGCCTGCTGGTCCGTCAGCAGGCTCCGCTGCCGCAGGGCCTCGATCTGGCCCGCCACGTCAACGTTTGAGAAGTCCAGGTATTGCAGCACCAGGTGGGTGGCAGTGCCCCGCTCTGCCGGGGTCAGGCCCTGCCGCTCCCGCCGGAAATTCGGCTGGCTCAGGGGCCGGAGGTACGGGGTATGGGCGGCATACTCCGCGATCTCCTGGTCCGCAGGGCGGCCCTTCAGCTGGGTGGCCGTCACCTTGGCGGGCAGGGCCGTCTCCCGCTGGTAGGGGTAGATGAAAGACAGCAGCTCCGGGTCAAAGAGGGCGGTCTCCCCTGTCTCCTCCGCCGTCGCCTGGGGCCGGGCGGGCCGTTCCCGGTAGTCCTCACTGTCATGCAAAAACACTTGCCAGGGGCTGTCCTCTCCAATATATAGCTGGTCAATCTCTGTCTCTGCCATAGCCCGCAGGGGCGCGGCCTCCGGCCGGCACAGCAGGGGCAGCAGGACCCAGTCCCCCAGGGTGCGGCCCTCTGCCACCGTCTCCGGCAGCACGGGACAGGCAGCCACAGCGGCCAGCTTCTGGAGCCGCCCGGGGGCGTTGTACAGGGCGTCCACCAGGATCAGCTTCTCCTTGGGCCGGGTCATGGCCACGTAGAGGATGCGCTGCTCCTCCGCCAGGTTCTCCCGCCGCAGCTTTTCCTGAATGGCCAGCCGGGCCAGGGTGGGATACTGGATTTTCCGCTCCAGGTCGATGCGCTTGGGCCCCAGGCCCATGTCCGGATGCACCAGCACCGGCGTGTCGAAGTCCTGCCGGGAGAACGCGTGGTCCAGGTCCGCCAGGATGACAATGGGGAACTCCAGGCCCTTGGACTTGTGGATGCTCATGAGCCGCACGCCGGCAGCCTCCGCCGGGCCCCGGGTGGCGGGAGCCTGGTCCTGCTCCAGCAGCCGCCGCAGCTGCGTGACGAAGGCGAAGAGGCCCCGGTATCCATTGCTCTCAAACTTCTCCGCGTGCTGGCTCAGGGCGATGAGATTCTCCCGCCGGGCCGCACCATCATCCATGGCGCCGAAGACCCCCAGCACATTCAGTCGGTTGTAGATGTGCCAGACCAGGCGGTGGACACTCATGTCCCGGCCCGCCTGCCGCAGATCCGAGAGGATTGCCAGGAAGTCTTTGCAGTCCTCTCCCCCATCGGCGGTCACAGCGTCGTAGTAGTCCCCGGTGGGGGCGGCGGAGCGAACCTCCGCCAGCCGGTCCGCCGTGAAGCCGAACAGGGGTGACCGGAGGACGGAGATCAGAGGCACGTCCTGCCGGGGGTTGTCCACGATCTCCAGCAGGGACAGCATGACGGAGATCTCCATGGTGTGGAAGAAGTCCCCGCTCTCCTGGAAAGAACAGGGGATGTCCCGCTCTGCCAGGGCGGCGGCGAAGGCGGCAGACCGGCTGCCGGGGGAACGCATCAGGATCACGATATCCTCCGGCCGGCAGGGGCGCAGGGTGCCGTCGCTCTCCGTGACGGGATAGCCCTCATCCAGCAGCTTCCGGATGCGCGCCGCCACGAACCGGGCCTCGGCGGTGACCTTCTTTACCGGCTTGTCATTCTCCCCCGCCTTCTGGTGGGCAGAGATGAGATGGAACTCTGTCTGGCAATCCATCCGCTCCGGGTAATACGCCGCCCCGAAGTGGAGGGCCTCGTCCTCGCCGTAGTCCATCTCCCCCATCTCCACAGACAAAATGTTGGAGAAGATGAAGTTGGTGCTCTCCAAAATCTCCCGCCGGGAGCGGAAGTTGCGGGACAGCAGGATCTTCCGCTCCTCTCCGTCAGCCGCCTCCTGCCAGGACTTGAACCGGTTGTATTTTCCCAGGAAAATGGTGGGGTCCGCCAGGCGGAAGCGGTAGATGCTCTGCTTCACGTCCCCCACAGTGAAGATGTTCTGCCCGTTTTTGGACACCGCCCGGAAGATGGCGTTTTGGATCTCGTTGGTGTCCTGGTACTCGTCCACCAGGATCTCCCGGTATCGGGCCGCCACCTGCTCCCCCAGCTCTGTGGGGGCACCGCCGGAACCCACCAGCAGGCCCAGGGCCAAGTGCTCCTGGTCGGAGAAGTCGGCAGCGTTCAGCCGCAGCTTCTCCTGCCGGTACCGCTCCGCAAAGTCCTCCGTCAGCTCCAGCAGGGCCACCATGGCCGGGGCCACGGCAGTCAGGTCCTCCATAGCCTCCTCCTCAGAGACAGACAACAGGCCCGCCAGCTTCTTCTCCTCCGCCTTGCACCGCTCCCACACCTGTTTCAGCGCGGCAATACCCGGCTCGTCCTTCCGCCCCCTGGGGGTGGAAAGCCGGGGGAAGGCGACGGCCGCTTCCGTCTGCCGGGCCGCCTCCCAGGTCTGGACCTGGGCCAGGGCGTCAAAGGCCACAGACACCTGGAGAAACTTCTCCCCGTACCCCCGGTACAGCGCCTCGTCCCCCTCGGTCCGGGCGGAGGCGGACCGGAGCAGGGCCCCCCAGTGGGCCCCCTTCCGGCGGATGGAGGCCAGCAGCTCAGCGGCGTAGGGGGTGTCATCAAAGCCGCCCTCCCAGCCGCTCCAAACGGTCCGGTTCTCCGCCAGCCACCCGGCCGGGTCCGCGTGGCTCTGGACCTTGTCGTACAGCTCCAGCACCAGGGCGGCCAGACGGCTGTCGTCCCGTCCGGCCCCCAGCGTGTCCGCCAGCAGGCCACGGCCCTCGTCCAGCTGGTCATAGAAGTCCTCCAGCGTCCGGGAGAGCACCCGCTGGCGGATCAGCTGGGCCTCGTTATCGTCCAGCACCCGGAAGTCTGGGGTCAGGGCCCGGCTGTCCCCCTCCCGGGCCAGGAGGTGGGTGTTCTCCCGCAGCAGCGACGTGCAGAAGGCGTCCACGGTCTTGATGTCCGCCTGATACACCCGCAGCAGCTGCCGCCGGAGCTGCTGGTCCCCCGGCGTCTGGCCCAGCCGCTTGGACAGCTCGGAGGCGATCTTGCTCCGCAGCTCCGCCGCGGCGGCCTTGGTGTAGGTGATGATGAGGAAATCATCGATATTGCAGCGTTCCTCCGTCACATAGCGGAAAAGCCGGTCCACCAGTACCTTTGTCTTGCCGGAGCCGGCGGCGGCGGACACCAGCAGGCTGCCGCCCCGGTTTTCCACCACCGCCTGCTGCTGGGGGGTCAGGGTCAATTTTGCCATGTTACTGTCCACCTCCTCTCTCTATCTCCTCTTCCACCTGGCGCCAGAACTCCTCCGGTTTTACCGGCAGGATGTAGTGCAGGTGGTCGCCGTCCCGCCCATCCTGGAAGTGGCAGGCGTCGGCCCAGTCGCAGTATTTGCAGAAGCTGTCGTCCTCATTGTGGCAGCAGGGGTCCGCGTCGATGTTGCCGTCCCGGACCTCCCGGGCGATCTGGTGGAGCAGCCGCTCCACATACTGCCCCAGCCGCCCAAGCTGATCGGCGGAGGCCAGGGCGCCGGACACGTCCCCCTCCCGGTTTACCCGCACCGGCAGGAACCGGGGACTTTGCAGAGCCTCGTGCTCCATGGCCTGGAGCACCTCCGGTTCAGAGAGCAGCAGGCCCGTTCGGCGCAGCTCCTTCTCCCGCTGGCTCTGGAGCTGCTCCGGCGTGATATTTCGCTCGGCGGAGAGAATCTCATCCCGGGCAGGGAGATACAACACCCCGGCGGGCTCAATGTCCATGCCAAACCGCTGCTTGCCCTCCTTTTTCAGGGCGAACAGGTACAGCAGCATCTGGATATCCAGGCCCATCCGGACGGCGGCCAGGTCAAAGGCTTTCTTGCCGGACTTGTAGTCCACTACCCGGAGATACAGTCTGTTGTCCTTCACCCAGCCGTCCACCCGGTCCACCTTGCCGCCGATTCGCAGCTCCGCGTCCGGCTCGCTGACCGTCACCGCCGGCAGTTCTCCGCGCTCGCCGAAGGACAGCTCGAAGGCCAGGGGCACGAAGTCGGAGCAGCGCATCTCCTCGGCGATCTGGTCCACCACCGCGTAAGCGGTGTTCCGCAGCCGGGCGAAGAGGTACCGGAACCGGGCGTTCCGGCCCTCCAGATTTTGGAGCACCTCCGCCGCATACTGCTCAATATAGCGCCGCACCAAGGCGTGGAGGTCCTCCTCTCCCACTGCGGCAAAGCCGCCCCGGTCCAGCACGTCCTTTGTGACGTGCTCCAGCAGGTAGTGGAGGAAGGTTCCGATCTGGGGGGCGTCAAAGGCCGCCGCCCGGCGGGCCTTGGCCTTCAGGCCGTACTCCATAAAGTAGGCGAAGTGGCAGCTCCGCAGCCGCTCCACCCGGGAGGCGGACATGGAGATCCGCTCCCCGTACAGCGCCTGTACCGCCCTCCTGGAGAGGCTCCCCCGCTTCAGCGCAGCCGCCCGCTCCATGGCCGCCATGGGGGGCGCCAGGACCTCATCATCTGCGAAATACCGCCATAGGATCCCCCCTGGGGCGGTCCCTGCGGTCTCCAAGGCAGGGATCTTTGCTGTAAGGCGATAAGCCTTGTCAGTCCCTTCGTGCTCGATACGCAGCTCCGGAAACAGCGTTAGCAGGCGGTCCACTACAAAGGCAGGCCGTAGCTCTGCACCGGACACGTCCGCCGTGGGGTAGCTGACCACCAGCCCCTCCCGGGGCTGAACCAGAGCGGCGTAGAGGTTCTGGAGCTCAATGCCCATCTGTTCCATGCCGCTGGGCGCCAGGCGGATGCCCCGCTGGGCCAATTCCTCCCGGTCATCGTCGTTGAGAATGCCGCCGCTCTGTCCCACAGCGGGCAGCACATGGTCATTGGCCCCCAGCAGAAACAGGTAGGCATCCGTGTGACGGTCATTTCGGGTGATTTCCGTGACGGACACCTGGTCCAGAGACACGGGGATAGTGCCCACGCTGTACTGGGAGGCCACCTGCCGCAACAGGCGGCTGAATTCATCGGTCCCCATAGGCTCGTCCCCCAGGATCTCCACGAACTGGTCCAGGATGGCGCAGAGGATCTCCCACAGCTGGGCGGTCTCCTCCGCGTCCTGGAGGCGCCCTGCCTCCGCCTGGGCCCGCATCTGTTCCTCCAGCGCGTTCTGGAGATTCAGATGCTCCAGGAAACTATAAAGGGAATTTACTTTCTCCCCAGCTGTAACGCCGGCTTTCAGCCCTTCATACAGCTCCGCAAGAGGTGCGCGTACCCGGCGGCGCAGCTCGTTCACCCGGTCCAGGCGGGCCTGGCGGCGCTTATCCCAAGGTGCGCCATAACCGTCCGGATTGTCGGTCCAGTCCACATCCCGGAGCCACATCTTCCCGTGGATCTCCCAGGTGAGAACGTAGTTTTCCAGCTCATCGCACTCCTCCGGCATCAGGCCCGCCAGGCCGGTCTTCAGCCAACGGAACATGTCCTCGTACTCCAAGCCGTTTTCCAGAGCGGAGAGGACGCCGGTGATAAGGCTCCACACGGGCTTTTCCAACATACTGCTCCGGCGGCTCAGATAGGCGGGGATGCTGTACCGCTCGAATACCGTCTCAATGGTGCCCTCGTAGTCGGTCATGTTCCGGGCGGCCACGGTGATATCCCGGTAGCGGCACTTCCCCGCCGCTACCAGGCGGCGGATGTCCGCTGCCGTCTGCTCCACCTCGGAAAAAGCGGTGTCCGCCTCCCGGACCCGGATGGCGGAGCTGTCTCCTTGGTAGGGCTCCCCCTCTCCGAAGAAGTGATGCTCCAAATATCCCAGGGCGGAGTCGTCGGCGCTGGTGAGCGTCCGGACCTCCCATGGGCAGCCCGCCTGGTCCGCCAGCCGCGTCAGCTGGTCCCGGGTGCGGAGAGAGACCTGAAACATCTCCTCCGCGCTGTCCGGCTCCCCCAGCAGCGTGACAGTGACAGACCGAGCCTGCCGCAGGATGCTCTCCAGCACCTGCCGCTCCTGGGCGTTGAAGTACGTGAAGCCGTCCACAAACACGTCCTTGCCGAAAGCGTAGCGGGAGGACTCCAGCGCCTCGCAGAGCTTGGTCATCCGGTCCCGGGCATCAAGGCCGGGGCGGTACAGCCGGGACTCATAGGCGCCGTACAGCAGGCTCAGGTCCAGCAGCTTGTCCCGGGTGGCGCCCTGGATTTCCCGTGCCTGGCTCTCCAGCAGCTCTGGGGACACGTCGTAGCAGCGCAGCTCGTCGAAGAGGTCCAGCAGCTGCTGTAAAAACGACGCCTTCTGAGAGGGACGGCGATACACCTTCAGCAAGGGGGCCACCTCTCCCAGGGCCTTCTGCAGGGTCAACAGCTTGCCGCCGGCATCCAATGTCACCTGAGCGGCGCCGCCGGTGATGGTCAGCACCCGGTCGCACAGGCGGCGGAAGCTGAGGACCTCCGCATGGCGGCTGGCAGTGTCTCCGCAGGCACGGCACAGATCCACCTCCGCCTGGTGGGAGGCGTGCTCCGGCACCAGCAGGATCTGCCGGCTGGAATCCCCCAGTTCTCCGATCCGGCGGAGCACCTGTTCCGATTTTCCCGTTTTGGCCCGGCCCATCAGGATCGTCAGCATGGCGGGACCTCCTTTGCGCAATTTCAAAATTCATTGTAGCATATCCCGCCGATTCGTGCTATCCTGTTTCTTGAAGATTTTCCGAGGAGGACTGACCCATGCACATTCCCCAAGGCCCCACAGCCGCCCTGGCGCTGGAGCTCTTCGACGACGCCCTGGCCGCTGCCCTCCGGCCGTCGCCGGACTATGATGTGAGCCGGTGGCTGTACGTCCCCAACCACTATTCGGAATACCGCTACATTCTGGGCACCCGGGGCCGGAAGCCCCTGATCTGCATGGGTATCAACCCCTCCACCGCCGCGCCGGACGCTCTGGACCCCACCCTCCAGTCCGCCCAGCGGATCGCGCTTTCCAACGGGTACGACAGCTTTTTGATGTTCAACGTCTACGCCCAGCGGGCCACCCGGCCCGACGATATGGAGCGGTCCTGCAACCCGGTGCTCCATGCGGAGAACCGAAGGGCCTTCTGGTATCTCCTCTCTCTGTCCCCGGCCCCCGCCCTGTGGGCCGCCTGGGGGAACATCATCGAGAAGCGAGGGTATCTGATGGATTGTATGCGGGACTTTGCCGCCGACGCCAGCGCCGCCGGGGCCGGGTGGTTCACCGCCGGCCCCCTGCTGAAATCCGGCCACCCCCACCACCCCCTGTATCTCAAGGGGGACACGAAGCTGCTGGCCTTCGACATCGACAGATATCTGCGGGACCGGGCAACCTGAACCGCTGCGAGGCACAAAGCAGGCCGCCCCCCAATGGGGACGGCCTGCTGTTTTTCTGTGTCACAGCCACTTTTTCTTCTTGAAGTAGATCACCAGCGCCGCCACGATCCCCACGCTCACCAGAATCACCGCCGGGTATCCGTACTTCCAGTGGAGCTCCGGCATCCCCACAAAGTTCATCCCATACCAGCCTACCAGCAGGGTCAGGGGCAGGAACACCGCCGTCACCACGGTGAAGATCTTCATCAGGTCGTTCTGCTGGATGGACAGCTGGGACTGATAGGCCTCCCGCAGTTGGGCCACGGACTCCCGCAGGGACTGGACCGCGTTCAGATACCGCTCCATCCGATTGCCCAAGTTTGCAAAACGGCGGGTGTTCTGCTTGCCCAGCAGGCTGTTGTCGTTCTCCGCCAGCTCGTCAAAGATGGAATCCAGCTGCTCGTAGTACCGCTTCAGCCGCAGCAGCTCCTGCCGCCAAGCGATGATCCGGTCCAGATACGCCTCATGGGCACCGGTGAGCACCTCTGTCTCCCCATCGCTGATGTCCGCCTCCAGCCGGTCCAGATGGGCCATATCCCCCCTCAGCAGCCGGACGAAGAAGCGGTGGAGCACCTGCTCGTTGGACAGTGCCTCTTCCTCCGGCACCAGCAGGGCCGCCTGGGCGGCGTCCTCCGCTGCGTCGTCCTCACAGAAGACGAACAGGTCCTCCCGGTCCAGATACAGCAGCATCTGGGATGCTGCCGTCCGCTCGCTGCGCACGTCGTACCAGTCAAAGGCGATCAGATCGAAGTCCTCAAAGCCCTCAAACGCTTCGATCTGCCCCTCGTGGATGTAGTCCAGCACCTTGGCGTCCATATAGGGCTCCATCTCCCGGATGCGGGACATGGGCAGTACCTTTCGCATGGCGGTCTCTCTCCTCTCGGTCTCTCACAGGTTTTCCAGGCCGGCGTCCTTGGGCGGCAGGCCGTCATAGAGCCCGGCGCACTTCCACAGTGCCGCGAGAAACCAGATGATGCCCACCAGCAGGGCAATCAGGGCCATCAGTGCCAAAGCGTCCAGCAGCAGGCCGCCCAGCGTTCCGGCAATCTGTGCCGCCAACAGGACAAACCAGGCGGTCCGTGCCGAAGTGCCGTTCAGATCTGTCCCATAATGGGTCTCCATCTCCAAAATGGCCTGGATCACGCTCCAGGAAATATACAGGGCGACCGCCAGAGCAGCCAGCTCCAGGAGCGTACTCAGCCAGTTTGCGCCGGTCACGCCCAGCAAGTCTCCCACCCACAGGATACCTGTGTATATGGCCACAGCCACAGCAAAGGGGCGGAGTTTCCCGAATCGACCGCTCTCTCCCAACAATTCCCCTGCTGCCCGATAGAGTAAGATATAACCCGCAAAGGTCGGCAGCAGATTCAGTGTATGTCCGTTGATTGTCACATAAAAATTGATAAAGATCAAGAAGAACCCCCAAAAGATTCCCTTCACTGCATTTCCTCCTCCCGCTTCTTTTGTACATGCCTTTTTCCGAAATACAGCACCAGCACCCCCGCCGCGATCTTCACGGCGGCGTACAGGGCCGGGAACAGCAGCACACCTGCCGGGAACACGTCAAGCAGATTCACTCCGCCCATCTCCGCCATATCCCAGCCGATCAGACCCGTGAATCCGCCCAGCATCCCCCGGTACGCCAGATAAAACAGCGCCAGCTGCACCAGATCCAATACGCCCCAGGCGATCAGCACCCATCCCAGCAGGTACCACTTCCGCTTGCTAAAGGCCAAAAAACGCTCCACCCAGTCCTTCCGTTCCTGGGGCGGCGGCTGCTTCTCCTCCGGCTTCGTCTGCTCCAGCTGGAGGCGGAGCAGATAGTCTGTTGTCACACCGAAAATATCCGCCAGGGCCACCACTTTGTCCGTCTCCGGCATGGTCTCGTCCCGTTCCCAGCGGCTGACGGCCTGCCGGCTCACCTGCAGGCGCTCGGCCAGCGCGTCCTGGCTCATGCCGGCTCTCTGCCGGAGGGATTGCAGCTTCTCTCCGAATGTCATAGGCATTCTCCCTTCTCTTGGATGCCTTCAGCTTATCAGGCCGCCCGGTTGCATACCAGCAACCAAGCATGGAAGTTCCGCAATCTCAGATTGCCTTCCTCTCCAACATACCACAACAGGGCTCCCCGCGCAACGGCTCCGGCCCATATTGCAAGAAAAAACCAAGGCACCGGACGTCTCCGCATCCAAGCGCCCCGGCCTATCGGGCGGGCTCCAGCACAATGGGCAGGTCCACGATCTCCAGCCCCCGGCGCATGGCGTACTCCACCGTGTACCGGGTTCCGCCGGGAGACCCGTCAAAGGCGGCGATCAGCAGCGCGGCGTGGTCCACCATATACCGGTCCCGCCGCTGCATACAGGCGGGGGTGTAGCAGGCGGACACCAGGGTCTCAAAGTCACAGGCAGCCACCAGCCGCTCATACCGCCGCCGCTGGTCCGGCGGCCAGGCATCCGCCTGGGAGGGACATGGGACGGCCGCCTCCACCGTCACGTCCGGGTGCGTCTGGCGCAGGCGGAGGACGCACTCGCAGAAATACAGGTCACAGCCCAGGGCCATGCCGCAGAGAAAGTGACGGAATCCCTCCTGATAGGCCGCCTCCACCGCGTCTGCGATGCGGGCCTTGAGCGACACGCAGCGCAGGTCCTCCTCGTTATACCGCCATGGCAGCTTACCGGGCCGGTGCCCGGTAAAGCAGCAGGCCGCCTGCCGCCCCCGCATGGTCTCCGCCTCCCTCCTTCTGGTCTTTGATTCAGTATAGAACATCCGTTCTTGTTTGTAAAGACCCACGGGGAAATTTGCCGTTTTTTCATTTAGGGACTTGCAATTTCTTCCGCGCTGTCATATACTATGGCCAGAAAGCAACTGAATACTTTGTCTTCAGGGCGGGGTGAAATTCCCCACTGGCGGTACAGTCCGCGACCGCCTGCGCGTATGCACAGGCGCTGACTCGGTGAAACTCCGGGACCAACAGTTACAGTCTGGATGGAAGAAGATGAGTGCGGCGTGGCCGCGCGTTTGTTCGCGCTCCTGCGTTGCGTGGATCACCTTGGAGAAGCCAAAGCGTCCAGGGTGTTTTCAAGCAACGAAAAGGAGTGTATTTTTATGTCCGAACCCAATGCCAACGCCATCAAGAACCCCTCCCGGCCCGCAACAAACGTCCGAACCATCACCTCTGGCCATGCTGGCGGCCATCGCCTATGTGGTGATGCTCCTCAGCAAGATGCTGCCACAGGTGTCCGGCTTCCTGCAGATGGACCTGAAGGACACGGTCATCTGCATCGGCGCCTTCCTCTTCGGACCTCTGTCCGCCGCCGTCATCTCCATCGTGGTGGCCGTGGTGGAGATGTTCACCGTCAGCGACACCGGCCCCATCGGCTGCATCATGAATGTGCTGGCTACCTGCGCCTTCTGCTGCACCGCCGCCTTCGTCTACAAGAAGTTCCACACCCGCAAGGGCGCCGTCATCGGTCTGGCCCTGGGCACTGTTTGCCTCACCGTGGTGATGCTGCTGTGGAACTATCTCATCACGCCCATCTACATGGGAATGGATCGCGAGGAAATCGTGGTCCCCATGCTGATCCCGGTGTTCCTGCCCTTCAACCTGGTGAAGGGCGGCCTGAACATGGCGCTGATCCTGCTGCTCTACAAGCCGGTGGTCACCGCCCTGCGGAAGGCCCGGCTGGTACCGGAGTCCCATGCGCCTGTCGAGGGCAAGGGCAAGCTGAGCGCCGGGTTCCTCCTGTTCTCCCTGGCCCTGCTGGCAACCTTTGTGGTGCTGGCCCTGGTGCTGATGGGGATTCTGTAAATTTGAACACCACAGGCGCGGGGGCGGATACCGTCCCCGCGCCTTTTACTGCGGCCCATATCCGTCCCTCCGCCTCCCCGCGCCGGTATGTCAAAACCTTCCCATCCCTTCTCCCTTTTCAGGAACGAACAGATGTGCTATAATAGAAGTGAGAAAGGAGGCGGGGCCATGGACCGCATCATCCTGCACTGCGATCTGAACAGCTTTTACGCCTCCGTGGAGCTGCGGAGCCGACCAGACCTGCAGAACGTGCCCGTGGCGGTCTGCGGAGATCCCACCTCCCGCCACGGCATCATCCTGGCCAAGAATGAACCGGCGAAAAAATTCGGCGTCCAGACGGCGGAGACCATCTGGCAGGCCAAGAAGAAGTGTCCCGGCCTGGTGCTGCTGCCGCCCCACCACAAACTGTACCGGCAGGTCTCCAAAGAGGTCAACACCATCTACGAGCAGTACACGGACCTGGTGGAGCCCTTCGGCATCGATGAGAGCTGGCTGGACGTCACCCATACCCTCCACCTCTTCGGCGGTGATGCCAAGGCCCTGGCAGACCATCTGCGGCAACGGATGAAGCAGGAGATGGGACTGACCCTCTCAGTGGGGGTCTCCTTCAATAAGGTGTTTGCCAAGCTGGGCAGCGACTACCGGAAACCCGACGCCACCACTGTCGTCTCCCGGGAGAACTGGCAGAGGCTGGTCTGGCCTCTGCCGGTGGGGGCGCTGCTGTACGTGGGGGGCGCCGCCCGGAAGATTTTGGCCCAGTTCGGCGTAAAGACCATCGGAGAGTTGGCGGCCTGCAAGCGGGATGCCCTGGAGACCCTGATGGGCAAAATGGGCGTCCAGCTCCACGACTATGCCAACGGGCTGGACACCGATCCAGTCCGCTCCCGGTACGAGCCGGAGATGGTGAAGTCCGTAGGCAACGGCACTACCTTCCCGAAAAACCTCACCACCGCAGAGCAGGTGTGGGGCGGCGTCGCCGTGCTGGCGGACTCCGTGGCCACCCGACTGCGGCACAGCGGGCTGTATGCCGGTGGCGTCCAGGTGACGGTGCGGGATCCCCAGTTCCATGACCGCTCCCGTCAGATGCAGCTCTCCGCCCCCACCCACCTGATCCGGGAGCTGACGGCGGCGGCCATGGACCTGACCGGCCAGCTGTGGAAACCCCCGGCTCCCGTGCGGGCCCTGACTGTTACCGCCATCCATCTGGTTCGGTCGGAGGACGCCTATGAACAGGTAGACCTGTTCACAGCCGGGGCGGCGCCCAAAAAGGAAAAACAGGAAAAACTGGAGGCGGCTATGGACCGCCTCCGTGGAAAGTTCGGGACCGACGTCATCTCCTACGGCGCGGCCCGTCCAGAGAAAGAGGAGGATCCCCTGCCATGACAATAGACGAGGAAAAACAGCAGCTCCGGGCTACGATCCGGCGCCTCAGCGCCCAGCTCCCCTTCCGGTACCGGGAAGCGGCAGACCGGGCCATCGCCCGCCATCTCCTGGCTCTTCCGGAGTATCGCAGTGCCGGAGCGGTGTTCTGCTTCGTCTCCGCCGGGCGGGAGATCGACACCCGTCCCATCCTGGAGCAGACTCTGGCAGACGGCAAGATGCTGTGTATCCCTCTGTGTGTGGCGGATGGCATCATGGAGCTGCGGGCCATCCGCGACCTGAAGGAGCTCTTCCCCGGCGCCTACGGCATTCTGGAGCCTCCGGCAGACAGCCCTGCCCTCTCCCCGGACCAGATCGACCTGGCGGTGATCCCCTGTGTCACCTGCAGCCGGGAGGGCCGCCGTCTGGGGCGGGGCGGCGGCTATTACGACCGCTTCCTGGCCCACTACCGGGGCGCGGCGGTTCTGCTGTGCCGGGAGCGGCTGCTGCGCCAGGAGATCCCCTTCGGCGTCCACGACTATCCCATCCCCTGGGTGCTGACAGAAGCCGGACTTTTTGAGGACGGCACGCCATCCCGGCTGGAATGACTGGGAAAAGGTCCGCCTCCCACAAAATCGTCAAAATATTCCCACTATCTCTACAACATTTTGTGGGGGTATTACCTCTTGTTCCCTTGACAGGTCCCTGGAACTCTGATAAGCTGGAAAAGGCTTATATTTTCCGGAAGACCGGATCACACGAAGGAGGACCCCTGCAATGATCCAGGACATCATGGACTTTCTCTCCCAGGCCGACCCCGAGGTGGGGGCATCTATTCAGAAGGAATTCGACCGGGAGCAGCACAACATTGAGCTGATCGCCTCCGAGAACATCGTCAGCAAGGCCGTCCTGCTGGCCATGGGCACTTGTCTCACCAATAAGTATGCGGAGGGCTATCCTGGAAAGCGGTATTACGGAGGCTGCTATGCCGTGGACGTGACGGAGGAGCTGGCGCGGCAGAGGGCCTGTCAGCTGTTCGACTGTGCGCACGCCAATGTCCAGCCCCACTCCGGCGCCAACGCCAATCTGGCGGCGTTCTTTGCCCTGCTGCAGCCCGGTGACACAGTGCTCAGTATGAATCTGGCCCATGGCGGCCATCTGAGCCACGGCAGCCCGGTGAACATCTCCGGCAAATATTTCCGCATCGTTCCCTATGGCGTGTCTGACGACACAGAGACCATCGACTACGAGCAGGTGATGGCCATCGCCAAGGAGTGCCGCCCCAAGCTGATCCTGGCAGGGGCCAGCGCCTATCCCCGCACCCTGGACTTTGCCAAGTTCCGGGAGATCGCCGACGCAGTGGGCGCCCGGCTGATGGTGGACATGGCCCACATTGCGGGTCTGGTGGCCGCCGGTGTTCATCCCTCCCCCATCCCCTACGCCGATGTGGTGACCACCACCACCCACAAGACATTGCGGGGTCCCCGGGGCGGCATGATCCTGTGCAATGACGACGACCTGTACAAAAAGATCAACTCCGCCGTGTTCCCCGGCACACAGGGCGGTCCGCTGGAGCATATCATCGCCGCCAAGGCCGTGTGCTTGGGCGAGGCGCTGAAGCCGGAGTTCCGGGCCTATGGGCGGCAGGTGGCTGCCAACGCCGGGGTTCTGGCGGAAAAGCTGATCGAGCAGGGCTTCCGGCTGGTCTCCGGCGGCACGGACAACCATCTGATTCTGGTGGACACCCGGCACTTTGGCCTCACCGGCAAGGAGTATGAGCACCGGCTGGATGAGGTAGGCATCACGGTGAACAAGAACACCATCCCCAACGACCCGGAGAAGCCCTTCGTCACCAGCGGTATCCGGGTGGGCACTCCCGCCGTCACTACCCGGGGCTTCCGGGAGCCGGAGATGGCGGAGATCGCCCGGTGGATGGGCCTCATGGCAAAAGAGGACTATGCGGACCATGCGGAGCAGGTCCGTGCGGAAGTGGCGGAGCTGTGCAAGCGGTTCCCGCTCTATCAGGACTAAAACAACCCCCGCGGAGGCAATGCCTCCGCGGGTTTTTCCTTTCCTCAGAAGAGGGCCAGGAGCTCTTCCAGGGCAGCTTTCGCGTCCGCTCCGCTGTCCCTGCCCGGAGATACGGCATCGAGGGTATAAAGCCCGTTCTTCAAAACAAAATAGGCGTCTGCACTAGAAAAGTCATTGTAGTAATCGCTTTCCGGGGTCTCGGATACCACCAATGTATAAGGAATACCCTCACCAGTCACACCGGAGGTAATTTCAAATTCCGCTTCCCCGTTCCAGCTGCCCCCTGTCCCGGGCTCCATGCCGCTTCCCTCCGGATAAAGCGAAACTGTCATTTGAATGCGGATCGGCCCCATGAGATAGCCGGTATCTATTGTCACGTGCTGCAGCTCGCCTTTAATATTTCCTTGCAAAGCAACCGCGCAATGGCGTTGGCTCTCTTCATTCAGGGTCTCCGCATCCTGCGCGATGGCGAAGTAGTTGGCTGTCTCCAGCAGGCTGGACTTCTCCAAGGGATTGTTCAGAGGGAACCCGATAAACTCCTCACAGTCTGCCCAGCGGTCAAAGGTGCGAAGCCAATATCCTGGACTGGAATTCAAATAGAGATCCTGCTCTTCCATTTTCTGTGAAACATCCTCCATAGCAGACGCGACCTCATCCGAAAAGCTCTCCAAAGGGATCACGGGAATCTCTCCGTTTACCCGATAGCTGGAACTTTCCTGTCCCACCAGAACATCTTCCACCCGGACATTCCAAAAATCCATGGACACCGCCGTCGCTGCCAGCAGCACCGCTACGATGGCCGCTAGGATCAGCACCCGCTTCCCCAGCCGCCGTTTTCCGGGCCGGTCCAGGGTGCCCCCCTGGCGGATCTGTTCCTCCAGCCCGTCCATAGCCGACTCATAGGCCGCGGGCAGGGCCCAGTCCTCCCGCTTTGCCATTGCCCGCAGGCGGGCGTCCAGCTCATCCATAGTCTCCCTCCTTCAAGATGCTCCGCAGCTTCTCACGTGCCCGGCTCAGCCGGACCCGCACCGCCCCCGGGGACGTCCCCACGATCCGGGCGATCTCCTCTGTGGGCAGGTCCTCATAGTAGAACAGCACCACCGCCTCCCGCTGGTCTCGTGGCAAGGTCTGCACCGCCTGCCAAAGGGTATCGTCCCCCGTCTCCCGGCCCGGTATTGCCGGTTCCGTGGGCAGATCATCCCAAGAGACTGTCCGGCCTCGCCGTTGGCAGAGACGCCGGGCCTCATTGGCGGTGATCTTCAGCAGCCACCGGGGCAGCTTCTCCTTTTCCCGCAGCTGAGGATACCGCTCATAGGCCCGGCAGACTGCCTCTGCCACCGCCTCCTGGGCATCGCTGCTGTTCCGGGTGATACTGAAAGCCAGACGGTACAGGCTGGTCCGGCTGTGATGCAGCACTTGGCAGAACCGCTCCCGCTCTTGCTCCGGCAGCGTCATGTCCTTCCCCCCCTTCTCCTGTTCTGCCTGTATGACCCAGCAGCGTGGCAAAATGTTACGGTGTACTCGCAAAAAAGCCGCCTCGCAATGAGGCGGCTCATATTCGCTTCACAGCGGGACGCCGAGGCCCAGCCACAGGACGTTCCGGACCACGCAGTTGGCCAGGAACAGCCCCACTAGGACCATCGGCCAGCGGCGGTCATAGCGCAGGACCCAGCCCCGCTTTCCCCGCAGCCGCCACGCGGTTTGAGAAAACAGATAGATCGCTGCCAGGGCCAGTGTGATCACCACCGGCGTGTGGTACCAGAGAGCCGCGCCTACCCGTCCCTGGGCTAGGGCCATCAGCGCCCGTGTCCCTCCGCAGCCCGGGCAGTAGACATGCCAGTGCTCCCAGACCCAGCAGCGGCTGACAGTGGGTGCCCCCAGCGCAAAGCGCCATAGCAGATATAGCAACACCAGAACCGCTAGGGTGATCCAGGCGGTCGGATAGGCCTCCCGGTCTGTCATAGAACCTCTCTGCATAAAATTTCCTCCCTGTAAACAGCAAAAAGGCCGCGCAGCGCGCGGCCCTTTCTCCTTTACTTCAGCAACCGGATCTGTCCCAGCAGAGGAACTGCCTTCTCCTCTCCATTGACAGCGGAGATGAAGCCCATCACCGCGCAGATGAAGCAAAAAATGCCCCACAGCCAGCCGATACATGGAATGAAGCTCAGCAGCCCCGCCAGCCAGATCACCAGCGCTTGATTCAGATGGAATTTCGCGCCCTCCCGGTCGCCCAGTACAAAGGCAATCACCAGACCGATCCAGGTAATATAAGCGACAATACCCGTCGTTTTTGCATCCATAAAAACACCTCTCTTTGGTTCAGTAGGGTTGTTCATAGTGTACCACGGTTTTGGAAAGAATACAAGCCCGCGTCAGGACTCCTCCGGCAGAAGCGGGCTGTACATCATGATGGCGTCATTTGCAAAGAGGAATTCCTCTTCCAGCAGGCCCCCCTCCAGGTCATAGATGCGGCGGTACAGCTCGTTATGCCGCACATATCCGCCCCAGGATGCCTGGTCCATCCGGTGGTTCCTCTCTACGATCTCATAGCGGCAGACCGGAGGTGCCGGGGCCCGCCACTCTCCCTTCAGAACCTGCTTTCCCACCTGGACACAGAGCTGGAAGGGCTGTTCCGTGTCGTTGCGGATCATCAGATCCCGGTGGGGATAGGCGCAGGTGGCGCCGCTGCCGAAGGGCTGGGTCCGGTTGGTATCCGGAAAGACATCGTGAGAGTGACGGTACCGCTCCACTACCGTCAGCGGCGTGTGGAGAGTCATCCAGAAAATCAGATTGGAGAGCTGGCACAGCCCGCCTCCCACATCGCTGCCGATCCGGCCTAGAAACAGCACCATCCCGTCTCGATAGCCCTTCCGGCGGGTGGGCTTTCCGATCAGCCGCCAATAGCTGAAGGTCTCGCCGGGATACAGGACAATCCCATCCAGCCGGGCCACTGCAAGCCGGAGATTAGCCACCTTGTTTTCCTGGAGTTCCTGATCCTCCCCCCGCAGATGGCGGTACAAGGGTGTGGCGTGTGAAATCAGCATATACGGCAGGCGCTCCGTCTGACGCTGTTTGGCCCAGTGAAACCGGGGCGACATCCACAGAAGACGGCGCCGTCCGCCGTAATAGAGTTTTCCCAGACGCAAACGCAGCCAGCTGCGGTGAATGGGCGGCCGGAGCTGTCGATTATTGGGATCTACCATGGGGCCTCCTCCCTATTGCCCAGACCATTCGTAAATAAAGACGAAATTAGAACCTAAAACGATTTTAAAGTGTTCGGTCCAATAAATCCTCACAAAACTGTTACAAACAATAACAAAAAAGAGACAGTCAATTGACTGTCTCTCAGTGTTGGCGCTACCTATCTTCCCGGGCCGTCGCCAGCCAAGTATTGTCAGCAGGAACGAGCTTAACTGCCGTGTTCGGAATGGGAACGGGTGGACCCTCGCCCTAATCAGCACCAACTCTATGTCATCCGGTCTTGCCGGAGAACAAACTGTATTATATTGTATTTCGCTTCCCTTGTCAAGAACTTTCGCCCTTGAAAAGTCTGGTGACCCGTACCGGATTCGAACCGATGTTAACGGCGTGAGAGGCCGCTGTCTTAACCACTTGACCAACGGGCCATGGTGCACCTTCACGGACTCGAACCGGGGACCCACTGATTAAGAGTCAGTTGCTCTACCAACTGAGCTAAAGGTGCAAATCCCTTGAGCATGCTTCCCTGCACCCTCAAAACCGAACAATGTGACGCTGCTTTCAGGCTCGCCTGCTTTCTCGTAGGTCAAGCCCTCGGGCTATTAGTACCGGTCAGCTCCATACATTACTGCACTTCCACCTCCGGCCTATCTACCAGGTAGTCTTCCTGGGCCCTTACCCTCTTTCGAGGTGAGAGATCTCATCTTAGGGGAGTTTCACGCTTAGATGCTTTCAGCGTTTATCTCGTCCGTACTTAGCTACCCAGCTATGCCCTTGGCAGGACAACTGGTGCACCAGAGGTACGTCCATCCCGGTCCTCTCGTACTAAGGACAGCTCCTTCAAATCTCTTCCGCCCGCAACAGATAGGGACCGAACTGTCTCACGACGTTCTGAACCCAGCTCGCGTGCCACTTTAATCGGCGAACAGCCGAACCCTTGGGACCGAATTCAGCCCCAGGATGTGACGAGCCGACATCGAGGTGCCAAACCTCCCCGTCGCTGTGGACGCTTGGGGAGATCAGCCTGTTATCCCCAGGGTAGCTTTTATCCGTTGAGCGATGGCATTTCCACTCACATACCACCGGATCACTAACTCCAACTTTCGTTACTGCTCGACCCGTCGGTCTCGCAGTTAGGCTGGCTTCTACGTTTACACTCACTGCACGATTTCCGTCCGTGCTGAGCCAACCTTTGAGCGCCTCCGTTACTCTTTAGGAGGCGACCGCCCCAGTCAAACTGCCCGCCTAACAGTGTCCCCCGACCGGATTCACGGCCGCAGGTTAGAAATTCAGCAATCCAAGAGTGGTATCCCACCGGCGGCTCCACAAGAGCTGACGCCCCTGCTTCCAAGCCTCCCACCTATCCTGTACATGGGTTACCGAATTCCAGTATTAAGCTGCAGTAAAGCTCCATGGGGTCTTTCCGTCTAGTTGCGGGTAACTGGTATCTTCACCAGTACTACAATTTCGCCGGGCGGGCTGTTGAGACAGTGCCCAAATCATTACGCCTATCGTGCGGGTCAGAACTTACCTGACAAGGAATTTCGCTACCTTAGGACCGTTATAGTTACGGCCGCCGTTTACCGGGGCTTCAATTCAATGCTTCGCTTGCGCTGACATCTCCTCTTAACCTTCCGGCACCGGGCAGGCGTCAGCCCATATACGTCATCTTTCGATTTAGCATAGACCTGTGTTTTTGGTAAACAGTTGCTTGGGCCTTTTCACTGCGGCCTCTTTCGAGGCTCCCCTTATTCCGAAGTTACGGGGTCAACTTGCCGAGTTCCTTAACAACCCTTCTCCCGTTGGCCTTAGGATTCTCTCCTCATCTACCTGTGTCGGTTTGCGGTACGGGCACCTTAGTATCCATCAGAGCTTTTCTCGCCTCTCAGCATCGCGGACTTCGCTACTATATTTTCGCTCCCTTTCGCCCGGGTCAACCAACGCCCGGGTTCCGCTATCCAAAAGTGTCCCTCTGACTTAAAGTTCGGTGGCTACGGAATTTCTACCGTATGTGCATCGACTACGCCTTTCGGCCTCGCCTTAGCTCCCGGCTTACCTTGGGCGGACGAACCTTCCCCAAGAAACCTTAGATTTTCGGCCATTATGATTCCCACATAATTCTCGCTACTCATTCCGGCATTCTCACTTCCATGCAGTCCACCGCTGCTTCCGCTGCGACTTCACCCCACATGGAACGCTCCCCTACCACTGTCTTACGACAATCCTAAGCTTCGGTTAGATGCTTAGCCCCGTTACATTTTCCGCGCAGAGTCACTCGACCAGTGAGCTATTACGCACTCTTTTTAATGAGTGGCTGCTTCTAAGCCAACATCCTGGTTGTTTTCGCAACTCCACATCGTTTTCCACTCAGCATCTATTCGGGACCTTAGCTGTAGGTCTGGGCTGTTTCCCTTTGACAATGAAACTTATCTCACACTGTCTGACTGCTATGCATCAATTAGCCGGCATTCTTAGTTTGATAGGCGTTGGTAACCTTATCGGCCCCGCTACCATTCAGTGCTTTACCTCCGGTAATCTAACATAACGCTAGCCCTAAAGCTATTTCGGGGAGAACCAGCTATCTCCGAGTTCGATTGGAATTTCACCGCTACCCACAAGTCATCCGCCACCATTGCAACGGGGGTCGGTTCGGTCCTCCATGGGGTTTCACCCCCACTTCAACCTGCTCATGGGTAGGTCACCCGGTTTCGGGTCTATGGCAACGAACTTTACGCCCTATTCAGACTCGCTCTCGCTTCGCCTCCGGCACTGAATGCCTTAAGCTCGCTCGTTACTATAACTCGCCGGACCGTTCTACAAAAAGTACGCCATCACACGTTAACGTGCTTTGACAGCTTGTAAGCACAAGGTTTCAGGTTCTCTTTCACTCCCCCCCGGGGTCCTTTTCACCTTTCCCTCACGGTACTGCTCCTCTATCGGTCATCAGGTAGTATTTAGGCTTGGAGGGTGGTCCCCCCTGTTTCCCACGGGGTTTCACGTGTCCCGCGGTACTCTGGATTCAGTCGCACGGCCTTCTCTTTCGGATACGGGGCTCTCACCCTCTGTGGCGGGCCTTCCCAGACCCTTCTCCTAGATAACTTCCGCTAAATGACTGTCCGCAACCCCGAGGAATAAATCCCTCGGTTTGGCCTCTTCCGCGTTCGCTCGCCACTACTTGCGGAATCTCGGTTGATGTCTCTTCCTCGCCCTACTTAGATGTTTCAGTTCAGGCGGTTCCCTTCCTACGCCTATTTTGTTCAACGCAGGATGACTGGATATTGTCCAGCCGGGTTGCCCCATTCGGATATCCCCGGATCAATGGATATTTGCTCCTCCCCGAGGCTTTTCGCAGCTTGTCACGTCCTTCTTCGGCTCCTGATGCCAAGGCATTCCCCTTGCGCTCTTTCCAGCTTGACCTATCGCCGTTCTCACAGCGACTTGTCAGAGAATTCTTGGTTCTCTTTGAGAATTATGCAGGCTTTACAAAGATCGAAATTGTATGTCACCCTGCATCCTTTCGGATGCTGTTCCACAATCAATTTGTTTCCTCTGTGTCTCCACAGAGAAACCTCTCTGTTGCCTTACTTGCTTTTGTCACATTGTTCAGTTTTCAAGGTACAGATCGCCGTCCGCAAGCTTCCGCTTGTCTCCGGCACAGCTTCCAACCGCTTTTGCAGTCAGATTTGAAGATCCGATCTTTCGATCAGGTCTTCAAATCCAAAGGCAAATCGCCTGGTGGGCCCGAGTGGGCTCGAACCACCGACCTTACGATTATCAGTCGTACGCTCTAGCCAGCTGAGCTACGGGCCCTCGTCTTGGACGAGGTGACGCTTTATTCTCTTGGTGGAGATAGTCGGGTTCGAACCGGCGACCTCCTGCTTGCAAGGCAGGCGCTCTCCCAGCTGAGCTATATCCCCTTCTATCTCCCGGCGTACGCCCTCTAAATTAAACAACGTAACTCTTTTTCCGCTCCAGCTGACCAGGAATTCCAGGCAGAGCTTGCTCTGCCCAGGTCTCCTTAGAAAGGAGGTGATCCAGCCGCACCTTCCGATACGGCTACCTTGTTACGACTTCACCCCAATTATCGAACCCACCTTCGGCCGCGCCCTCCTTGCGGTTAGGCTACGGACTTCGGGTGTTCCCGACTCTCATGGTGTGACGGGCGGTGTGTACAAGGCCCGGGAACGTATTCACCGCGGCATGCTGATCCGCGATTACTAGCGATTCCGACTTCACGCAGGCGGGTTGCAGCCTGCGATCCGAACTGGGACGGCTTTTGGGGTTTGCGCTGCCTCGCGGCTTTTCCTCCCTCTGTAGACCGCCATTGTATTACGTGTGTAGCCCAGGACATAAGGGGCATGATGATTTGACGTCGTCCCCACCTTCCTCCGTTTTGACAACGGCAGTCTCGCTAGAGTGCTCTTGCGTAGCAACTAACAATAGGGGTTGCGCTCGTTGCGGGACTTAACCCAACATCTCACGACACGAGCTGACGACAACCATGCACCACCTGTCTCTACTTTCCCCCCGAAGGGCACCTGATGTATCTCTACTTCGTTAGTAGGATGTCAAGCCCTGGTAAGGTTCTTCGCGTTGCTTCGAATTAAACCACATAATCCACCGCTTGTGCGGGCCCCCGTCAATTCCTTTGAGTTTCAACCTTGCGATCGTACTCCCCAGGTGGGATACTTATTGTGTTAACTGCGGCACGCAGGGGTCAGTCCCCGCACACCTAGTATCCATCGTTTACAGCGTGGACTACCAGGGTATCTAATCCTGTTTGCTCCCCACGCTTTCGCGCCTCACCGTCAGTTGCCGTCCAGTTATCCGCCTTCGCCACTGGTGTTCTTCCTTATATCTACGCATTTCACCGCTACACAAGGAATTCCGATAACCTCTCCGGTACTCAAGACCTACAGTTTCAAATGCAGTTTGGAGGTTAAGCCTCCAGATTTCACATCTGACTTGCCGGCCCGGCTGCACGCCCTTTACACCCAGTAAATCCGGACAACGCTTGCCACCTACGTATTACCGCGGCTGCTGGCACGTAGTTAGCCGTGGCTTATTCGTCAGGTACCGTCTTCTACTCTTCCCTGACAAAAGAAGTTTACAACCCGAAAGCCTTCTTCCTTCACGCGGCGTTGCTGGGTCAGACTTGCGTCCATTGCCCAATATTCCCCACTGCTGCCTCCCGTAGGAGTCTGGGCCGTATCTCAGTCCCAATGTGGCCGGTCAACCTCTCAGTCCGGCTACTGATCGTCGCCATGGTGGGCCGTTACCCCACCATCTAGCTAATCAGACGCGAGGCCATCTTCCAGCGATAAAATCTTTGACATGCCCGGGATGCCCCGGTCATGCGTCATGCGGTATTAGCAGTCGTTTCCAACTGTTGTCCCCCTCTGGAAGGCAGGTTCCTCACGCGTTACTCACCAGTCCGCCACTAAGCATTCCTATCATTTGGCCGAAACCTCAGTCAAGGGTGCTCCGTTCGACTTGCATGTGTTAAGCACGCCGCCAGCGTTCGTCCTGAGCCAGGATCAAACTCTCTATAAAATGGTATCTAAACGAACCGTAGTCCGTTCAAACCTTCATAGAGCTATTTGTCATAGCTTCATTTCTCCATCCCACCGGTAATTGACTCAACCCAGTGAGACGGCTTTGTCCTTTGGCAAACTCATCTAAATGAGCTCGCCTTCTGGTGCTTCCTTTTCGTTACGTTGTTTAATTTACAAGGTGCACGCCGTTCCCGGCGGTGAGATTTACTTTACCACAAAGTTCTTACTTTGTCAACACATTTTTTCAAGTTTTTTCTTGAAGCTCTGCGTTTTGGTGTTTCACTCTCACGCCCGACAGCTTAGTTAGAATACCAGAGCTTGCCAGAAAAGTCAACCCTCTTCTTCTGCTTTTGTTCATTTTTTTCTCTTGTTTTCCGGATTCACCTTCTTTTTCGTGCTTAATAAGTACTCAAACTGATGAGACTCCTTCTATCATAAGTTATACTTATTGTTAATATTGATTTAACACGCTTCTTTTGTCGATTTTATCCAGTTTAAATAAAGCTGCGAAAAAGAGACGCGGGTTTGATTCCCGCGTCTCTTCCCTCATCGCAGCAGCAGCGGCTGTATCTGTTCGCCTCGCAGAGCGGCTTCCACCGTCTCCGGGATTTTGGAGAAGTCCGCCACCAGGGAACTGGGTTTCGCCCGGGCGTTGTCCTGCCCGAAGGGAACGAAATAGTAGTTCTTCCGCACCAGCAGTTCCCCGATATTCCGGGCGCCAGCCGCCAGGCCGTCGTTGCTGGCCATGGCAATCACCACCGGCCTCCCGTTCCGCAGATGGGCCTTGGCCGCCATCGTAACCGCCGTATCCGTGATGCCCGCCGCCAGCTTGGCTATGGTATTCCCCGTAGCCGGGGCGATCACCAGAACATCCAGCAGCCCCTTGGGACCGATGGGCTCCACAGACGGGATGTCACAAAGCACCTCATGCCCTGTCAAATCCTCCAACCGCTCCATCAGGTCATCAGAGGTCCCGAAGCGGGTATCCGTGAAGGCGGAGATCTCCGACGCGATAGGGATGACTGTCTCATACAGCTGCACCAGCTTCTCCAGCTCCGCCAGCACCTTTTCATGGGTGCAGAAGGAGCCGCACATCGCAAATCCGACCCGTTCTTTTCTCACACAGGGTCACCTCGTTCTTTTAAAATGTAGTCGACTGCGTCCCGGATAGCCACCGCCGCTGCGGCAGGCACCATCCGCCCCGGCAGGGAGCGGGCCCATACGTGGGGCAGTCCCAGCTCCTCTGCAGCAGCTAGGTCGATGCCCTGGACGGAGGCCAGCTCCACACACAGGCAGCCCTTCGGCAGCTGCGCCAGCAGCAGGTGGCCCAGGACGGGCGAGGGGACCGTGTTGAACACGGCGCCGAAGTCACACAGCGCACCATCGAGGCGTCCGGTCTCCAGCGCCTGCCAGCCATAGGCACGGATCCAAGCCAGGTCCGACGGTTTTCTGGCAGTGACTGTAACATGGGCGCCCAGCCCATGAAGCCGATAGGCCAGCAGCTTTCCGATCCGCCCGAAGCCCAGCACCAAACACTCCATCCCCAGGAGCGTCCGGTCCAGATGCTCCATAGCGATCTGGAGGGCCGACTCCGCCGTGGCCGCCGCGTTGGCAACGGTCAGCTCTTCCCGCTGGAAGTAGTCCACCAGCGTCAGCCCGCAGTTCTCAGCCTCTATCTGCTGGGCGGGACGAACCTGCCCTGCCAGCAACAGCTGGCCGGGACTGAAACGGCGGAACAGCGCACTGGTGGGCAGATCCTCCGTCTCACTGTTTAGTATCCCGTCCTCCCGGCAGAGCGGCAGCGGAAGGATCACCACGTCCGCGGCCGCTGCCTGCGCAGGCAGATCCGGGCATCCGGCCACTCCGCTGGTCCAGACCGTGCGCCCTTCCTCCGCCAGCAGCCGTGCAAGCTCTGCCTGCCGCCGATCTCCGCCGATCACGCCAAAGGTCTTGTTCATCCGGCATTCCCCCTCAAGCCATGGTATGCACGGCGGGGGCGGCGGTGATTGCCTTTCCTGTTTGGATGTGATACGATACATGTGGTCAAACTCTCCCGAAAGGAGTTCTCACCATGAAATTTCCCTATCTGCTCTTTGACGCGGATGACACCCTGTTCGACTTTCCAAAAGCCGCGGCCCGTGCCTTTTCTGCCATGTGCCGGAGCAACGGCGTTCCGGATACGCTGGATATCCGCGCCCTCTACCACCGGATCAACCAGGAGCTGTGGGCAGCCTTTGACCGGGGAGAGGTCTCCAAGGACTATGTGACGTTGGAGCGTTTTGTGCGCTTTTTTCAGGCGTTGAAGCTGCCGCGGGACCCAGACAAGTGCAACCGGGATTACCTCACTGCCCTGGGTGCCGGGGTCTATCCCCTGCCTCACGCGGAGGCGGTCTGCCGGGAACTGGTCCGCCGGGGGCACAAGCTGTACATTGTCACCAACGCTGTGGCCTCCGTCCAGCGCAGCCGCCTGCAGGGCAGTGTGTTCGCAGCTCTCATCACGGACGCCTTTATTTCCGAGGACGCCGGAGCCTCCAAGCCGGACCCGGCTTATTATGCCTATGTCCGCTCCCGCATACCCGGCCTGACGCCGGAGAACGGTCTCGTGATCGGAGACTCCCTCTCCACAGACATCCAGGGCGCCAACAATGCCGGACTTCCCTGCTGCTGGTACAATCCTGCTGGAAAGGCCCGGCCAGAGGACCTGCGGATCGACTATGAGATCCGGGACCTGCGGGAGCTGCTGGATATTGTCTGAGAGTACGCTTTCCTGTTTGAATCTGAAAAATCCCGGTGAGTGCCCTCCAAGATGCCTCACCGGGATCATTTCATCTTCAAAACTGAGAGTCGCGATCAGAAACAATAAGAGACCGGATCCCTCCGGTCTCTTACCCTTTCTCTCTGCGCAGGAACGCGCATGGCCGGGTGCCCCCCTCACAGCCACGCCGTCTCCAGCAGTTCATCCTTCTTGGCCCGGGTCATCAGCTCCGCTACCACGCCCCGGATCTGCTTGCCCTGATAGAGGACTTCGTAGGCACAGCGGCTGATGGGCATTTCCACGCCTACCCGCTCACTGAGCTGGTGAATGCTCTCCGCGGCGAAGTATCCCTCCACCACGGCGCCTACTTCCTCCATGGCCTCCCGGGGCGTTTTGCCTTGGCCAATGAGGATGCCCGCCCGGCGGTTCCGGGAGTGCATGGAGGTACAGGTGACGATCAGATCCCCCATACCCGCCAGGCCGCCGAAGGTCTGCCGGGAGCCCCCCAGCTTCTCCCCCAAGCGGGTAATCTCCGCCATAGCCCGGGTCATCAGCAGGGCCTTGGTGTTGTCCTGATAGCCCAGACCGTCGCACACACCGCAGCTGAGGGCAATGACGTTCTTCAGCGCCGCCGCCAGCTCCACGCCCACGACGTCGCCGCTGGTGTACACCCGGAAGTAGTCGTTCATGAAGGCGTCCTGCACAAAACGCGCCGCATCCACATCCAAGCAGGCGGCCACGCAGCCGGTAGGCAGGCGGATCCCCACCTCCTCTGCATGGGAAGGGCCAGAAAGAACTGCTACTTTACAGATATTCTCCGTCTCCTCCTGGATCACTTGGCTGAGACGCAGATTTGTGTCCCGCTCAATCCCCTTGGAAACGGACACCACCACAGTCTTCTCCGTGAGATACGGGGCCATTTTTTTTGCTGTCTCCCGCACGGCGAAGGAGGGCGGTGCGCTGACCACCAGGTCGGCGCCCCTCAAGCAGTCCAAATCCCCGGTGATGTGGAGGGATTCCGGCAGATGGACGCCCTGCAAAAGCGGGTTCTCCCGGGTCCGGGCCATCTCCGCCGCCTTGGCGGGGCTGTGGGACCAGAGATAGGTCTCGTGTCCGTTGTCGCACAGGATCTGGCTGAGGGCCGTGCCCCAGCCGCCGGAGCCCAATACAACTGTTTTCATCTGTATTCCTCCCCCTCAAATTAGGAATCCGGAGTTAGAAATCGAGCTGTTTCGCCTATGGCGAAACAATTCCATTTTGTCCGGCTCTGCCGGACCGCACCATGCCGCATTCCTAATTTTTTTTGCGGTGTACGCTGAATTTATTCTCGTTGCCATGGATAAGGCGGACGATGTTGCTCCGGTGCTTCCACAAAATCAAGGCTCCCAGGAGAAACGCCAGGAGCACGATGACCGGATCCGGATAGAAATACCAAGTGGCAAAAGGGAAGCTGGCCCCAGCCCAGACAGATCCCAGAGATACATACTTCGTCAGCAGGAATAAGAGCAGAAATCCCACCCAGACCACCAGGCCGATCCGCCAGTCGATCATCCAGACGATGGTGCCGCCGGAGAGGATGCCCTTGCCGCCCTTGAAGTGGAACATGCAGGGAAACATGTGACCCAGCAGACAGAACAGGGCAGCCCAGTATTTGAACAAGACCACATAATAGACCGTCATCTCCGTACTCAGCGGCATATCCGGCATCATCCTGGGATCAAACCCGCCGCCGATGTGAGCCGCGATCAGAACCGCTATTACGGCTTTGAGGACATCACATAAGATTACCACAAAAGTCAGCGGTCCACCAAAGGTACGGTAAAAATTGGTTAATCCTGCATTGCCGCTGCCATGCCTGCGAACATCGTCTCGCAGGATGTATTTAGAAATAATGACCGCCCCATTGAAACAGCCGCAGAAGTAGGCGATCGCAGCCACCAGCCACAGTTCCATCCGGGAAATGAGAAACCATACCACTGCGCCCATTCTCACCCCTCCTTCTCGCCCCGCTGGCGGATGGAGAGGGTGATAGGCGTGCCCTCCAGGCCAAAGGTGTTCCGCAGGCAGTTCTCCAGATACCGCTGGTAGGAGAAGTGGAACAGGCGGCTGTCGTTGCAGAACACCACAAAGTGGGGTGGCCGGATGCCCACCTGGGTCATGTAGTAGATCTTCAACCGGCGGCCCTTGTCGGAGGGGGGCTGAACCCGTGTCTGGGCATCCGCCAGGACGCTGTTCAGCATACCGGTGGTGATCCGGGTGCTGGCCTGGTTGGAGACATAGTCGATCAGCCCGAACAGCCGGTCCACCCGCTGGCCGGTCTTGGCTGAGATGAACAGGATGGGGGCGTAGGTCATGAAGGCCAGGCCGTTGCGGACCTCTTCCCGCATCTTGTCCATGGTCTTGCCGTCCTTTTCGATCAGATCCCACTTGTTGACCACGATGATGCTGGCCTTCCCGGCTTCGTGGGCCAAGCCCGCCACCTTGGTGTCCTGCTCGGTGACGCCTTCGGTGGCGTCGATCAGGATCAGGCACACGTCGCTGCGCTCAATGGCCAGGGTGGCCCGGAGAACGGAGTACTTCTCGATGTCCTCCTCCACCTTGGACTTGCGGCGGATGCCGGCGGTGTCAATGAAGACGAACCTGCCCTGATCGTTTTCAAAGTAGGAGTCGATGGCGTCTCGGGTGGTGCCGGCCACGTTGGAGACGATGACCCGCTCCTCCCCCAGGATCTTGTTCACCAGGGAGGACTTGCCGGCGTTGGGCTTGCCGATAACAGCCACCTTGATGGCGTCGTCCTCCTCCTCTTCTTCCTCCTCTGGGGGGAAGTACTGGAGACAGGCGTCCAGCAGGTCGCCGGTGCCGTGGCCATGGACAGCCGAGACAGCGATGGGATCCCCCCAGTCCCAGGTTGTAGAACTCATAAAAGTCCGGGTCCGGGACACCGGTGGAGTCCATTTTGTTCACTGCCAGCACGATGGGCTTGCCGCTGCGCAGCAGCATGTTGGCCACCTCCTGGTCAGAGGCGGTGAGGCCCGTGCGGACATCCGTCAGAAAGATGATGACAGTGGCGTTCTCGATGGCGATCTGGGCCTGATCCCGCATGAAGGACAGGATCTGGTCGTCGGTCCGGGGCTCGATACCGCCGGTGTCGATAAGGGTGAAGGACCGGCCGTTCCAGTCCGTCTCCCCATAGATGCGGTCCCGGGTGACGCCCGGGGTGTCCTCCACAATGGAGAGGCGCTTTCCAATGAGTTTGTTGAACAGCATGGACTTGCCCACATTGGGCCGGCCCACGATGGCGACGATGGGTTTCACCGGCGCTCACTTCCCTTCTTTATCAAGCAGACATACATGGTCATATTATACCCAGTGACCGGCGAAATGGCAAGACGTCCTCCGATTTTTACACAGTATGGACGCAGAAAAAGGAGGGAAGATGTTGCTCTTCCCTCCCGATCCACAGGGCACGTCTTATTTCGCCACCACGGACTTGACAACCTTGACCTCGCGGCCGTTGTAAGTACCGCACTCCTGGCACATTCTGTGAGGCAGGTGCAGCGCACCGCATTTCGGGCATTTGACGAGGCCGGGAGCCGCCAGCTTCCAGTGGGAGCTGCGGCGCTTGTCGCGTCTAGCTTTGGATACTTTTCCCTTAGGTACTGCCATTGTGACACCTCCTTGATCTTTCAAAGGCAACGGAGTCGCCCCCGGCCTTATTCATTCGTTCTCTCTGTTCTCTAAAAGCTTTGCCAGGACCGCCAGACGGGGATCCGTCTCCTTCCCACAGGAGCAGGGGCCGAGGTTCAGGTCGGCACCGCACCGGGGGCACAGTCCTTTGCAATCTTCCGAACACAATGTCTTGGTGTCCATTCCAAGGATGAACGCCGTGCGGGCCAGATCGCCCACATCCACTTCCCCATCCTCCAGCAGGACGATCTCGTCGTTGTCCTCGTTCTGGAGCTCTTCCGCCAATAGGCAGCGAAAGGGAACGGTCTTGTCCTGAAGAAACGCCTTGCCGCACCGGTCGCAGACCGCGTCCAGCGTGGTCCGGGCCGTCAGCTCCAGCTCCAGGAGATCCGCGGTGTTGCTCACCGCGCCCTCCACCTCCACAGGGCGGCTGATGGGATGCCGTCCGGCAAATTCCACGTCGGACAAGTCCAGAGAAAACTGGAACGTCAGGCGCTTGCCAAGGGCATGCAGTATGGGTCTTACATCAAAACGCATAAGCTACCTCGTAATGACACGAATAGTATTATAAGGGATGTGTGCCCGGTTGTCAAACAATTTTTTCATGTTTTTGCCGTTTCCGGGCAAATTTTTTCGTTTCCGGGCAGGCGCTCTGTTCAGCTCTCCTCTTCCCGACGCTTCTGCCAGCCGGTGATGTCGATGCCCAGGATCACATTGCGGAAGCCCTCCTGCAGCCGGGCATAGGTGGTGATGTTGTAGATGTCCTTGGGCCGGCGGGTGTTCCAGCCGTCCCGCAGCCGCTCCGCCAGCTCTTGGCACAGGGGCTCCTCCAGTCCCAGCAGCATGGGGGAAAGATACGTCACCAGCATCTGCTTTTCCCGGGCCTGGACCATGGTCCGGTTCCAGGGGCGCTGGCGTTTCCACCCTGCCTCCAGCAGGTCCAGCAGCTGCTCCGCCAGTACCCGGCGGCCGTCAGGGTCCTCCGCCGTCTCCCGGACGGCCTCCATGTACAGTGGTCCGAATCGCTCCGTGTAGGTCCGGAAGGCGCTGGTGTACTCCCGGCGGGTGAACCGCTCGTTGTAATAGCGCGCCTCCTGCACGGCGGCGCAGAGCTCTTCCAGCTTCATTCCTCGTCCCGTCCCTTCTGGTCCGCTTCGGGTCCGACCTGTTCTGCAGGTGTCGCCGGACGCTTCTGCTCCGGCAGGGCGTCGTCCTGGCTCCAGCTATCCGGGTCGTCCTTGTGAGCCTTGGCGTACTGGTACGCCTTCCACTCCCGCCAAAGCACCATCGCCCCTGCCACGGCGAACACTGCGCCCGCCGCCGCGTTCAGGGCCACGGTTTCGGCGGTCCCGTCCCAGATGCCCTTCATCAGCTGGTAGGTCAGATACAGCAGGTAGCCCCCTGCCAAGACCCGGAAATAGTTCACCCAGCCCCGCTGTTTGTTTCCGTCATGCTGCGCCATACGTCCAGTTTCTCCTAACCGATTCAAAAAATTCTCTCTCCGCTTTACAAGCGCCCGGCAAACAGGTATGATGGTAGCATCAAATACTTGCCCACCGGAGGATGCCATGCGGGAACTCACCATTGGAAAAAACGACGCCGGACAGCGGCTGGACCGCTTTGTGGCCAAAAGCCTGCCCCTGCTGCCCCCCACCCTGCTGCAGAAATACATCCGCCTCAAGCGGATCAAAGTCAACGGCAGGGGTGCCAAGCGGAACACACGGCTGGAGTCCGGCGATATTTTACAATTATATATCAACGACGAGTTCTTTGACAAGCCCTCTGAGGAAAACATCTTTCTCACCGTGTTCCGTCCCCAGCTGGACATCGTGTACGAAGACGAGAATCTGCTGCTGGTGAACAAGCGGCCGGGTCTGGTGGTCCACGCCGATGAGACGGAGAAGGTCAACACCCTCATCAACCACATTCAGGCCTACCTGTACCAGAAAAAAGAGTGGAATCCCAAATGGGAGAACGCCTTTGCGCCCGCCCTGTGCAACCGGATCGACCGGAACACCGGCGGCATTGTCATTGCCGCCAAGAACGCGGAGACCCTGCGGATCATAAATGAGAAGATCAAAAACCATGAGGTGGAGAAGTCTTATCTCTGCATCACCGTAGGCCGCCCCAAGCCAGTGGAGGGGAAGATTGCGGGCTTTCTTTTAAAAGATGAGGCGAAAAGCAGGTGGCTTTCTACCGCCGTCCCATTCCCGGCGGAAAGACTGCCGTGACCCTGTACCGGACTCTGGAGACCCGGGGCCCGCTGTCTTTGGTAGAGTGTCGGCTGCTCACCGGCCGGACCCACCAGATCCGGGTGTCCATGGCGGAGATCGGCTGTCCCCTGCTGGGGGACGGCAAGTACGGCCGGGGGGATGTGAACCGCCGCTACGGCGAGACCCGACAGGCCCTGTATTCCTACCAGCTGGCCTTCCCTTTCCCCACGGACGCCGGGGCGCTGAATTACCTGCGGGGCAGGGTCTTCACCGTGGCGGATGTGCCCTTCCGGGACAAGTATTTTCCCGCGCCGGAAACTCCTAAAAAAATTCCCGTAAAACCCCGGCGAAATCTTTGATTTTGCTTGACTTTTCGCCACACATCGGATATAGTTTGTTATTGCTGAATTTCGACGAGAAAGGTTCCCCCTCAACAGAGAAAAGAGGCGTTTCATTGTAATCAAAATTATTATGAAATGGGGGAGGATACATGTCCAAAGAGTTGATTCGTCTGCGGAACATCCGTATGGCGTTTGACGACGAAGTGGTTCTCAACGATTTAAACCTCTATATCAACGACAAAGAATTCCTCACACTGCTTGGACCCAGCGGCTGCGGCAAGACCACAACGCTGCGTATTATTGGCGGCTTCACGACCCCTGTGTCGGGAGACGTCCTGTTCGACGGTGTGAGGATTAATGACGTTCCGCCCTATCGGCGGCAGATCAACACGGTGTTCCAGAAATACGCCCTGTTTCCCCACATGAATGTGTTTGAGAACGTGGCCTTCGGCCTGCGGATGCAGAAGCGGCCGGACCCGAAGGATCCCTCCGGCAAGCGCCGGGTAAAGATCCCGGAGACGGAGATCCGTCAGCGTGTGCTGGAAATGCTGGAGGTTGTCAGCCTGAAGGGCTTTGAAAACCGCAAGCCGGACGCCCTGTCCGGCGGCCAGCAGCAGCGGGTGGCCATCGCCCGGGCCCTGGTGAACCGGCCCAAGGTGCTGCTGCTGGACGAGCCCCTGGGCGCTCTGGATCTAAAGCTCCGCAAGGACATGCAGCTGGAGCTGAAGAAAATCCAGCAGCAGGTGGGCATCACCTTCATCTACGTCACCCACGACCAGGAGGAGGCCCTGACCATGTCCGACACCATCGTAGTGATGGACAAGGGCTGCATCCAGCAGATCGGCACCCCGGAGGATATCTATAACGAGCCCAAGAACGCCTTTGTGGCGGACTTCATCGGCGAGTCCAACATCATCGACGGCGTCATGGTCCGGGACAAGCTGGTGAAGATGTACGGCCGGGAGTTTCCCTGCCTGGACGGCGGCTTTGCTGAGAACGAGCCGGTGGACGTGGTCATCCGGCCCGAGGACATCGACATCGTCCCCATGGAGCAGGGACAACTGGTGGGGACTGTCACCTCCGTCACCTTCAAGGGGATGCAGTACGACATCATCGTGGATTTCCGGGGCTTCAAATGGCTTATCCAAACCACAGACCATTCCCCCGTGGGCGCCCGGATCGGCATCAAGATCGATCCCGACGGCATCCACATTATGAAAAAGAGTCAGTATTCCGGGATGTTCGGCGATTACTCCTCCTTCTCGGAAGAATATGAGGAGATGAGCGACGCCAACTGGGAGGCGGATGAGGAGGAGAGCGAGGATGAAAAATAAGCTCTCATTGTTCGCCGTTCCCTATGTGGGATGGATGTCCATCTTCGTGGTGGCGCCCATCATCATTATGGTGGTCTATGCCTTCAGCACCGCCGCCGGGGACTTCACGCTGGAGAACTTCGCCCGCATGGGTACCTATACAGCGGTGTTCACCCGCTCGTTTAAGCTGGCCATCATCGCCACACTGATCGCTCTGCTGATCGGATACCCGGTATCCTATATGCTCTCCAAGGAGGGGCCGCAGGTGCAGCGCATCGCTATGGTGCTCATCATGCTGCCCATGTGGATGAATTTTCTGCTACGGACCTATTCCTGGATGTCCATTCTGGAGAACAACGGACTTTTGAACCAGCTGTTTCAGCAGATCGGCCTGATCGACCTTTACAACCAGATCGCTATGCACTTTGCATCTGATCCCGCCGCGTATGTCCCCATCGATCACTTCCAGATGATCGGTACCCAGGGCGCCGTAGTGCTGGGTATGGTGTACAACTACCTGCCCTTCATGATCCTGCCCATCTACTCCGTGCTGGTAAAGCTGGACCATTCCCTCATTGAAGCGGCCCGGGACCTGGGCGCCAGCAGCGTGCAGGTGTTCCGCAAGGTCATCCTGCCCCTGTCTTTGCCGGGGGTGCTCTCCGGCATCACCATGGTGTTCGTGCCCTCCGTGTCCACCTTCGCCATCTCCCGTCTGCTGGGCGGCGGCACCCAGATGATGCTGGGCGACCTGATCGAACAGCAGTTCCTGGGCGGGGCCTATAATCCCCAGCTCGGGGCGGCTATCGCGCTTGTGATGATGGCCATTGTGGTGGTGTGTATGCTGGTGATGAACCGTTTCGGCGACGGTGAGGAACAGGCGGTGATGCTGTGAAACGGAAGCATCTGCTGGGAAACCGCATCTTCATGGCGTTGGTATTCGTATTCCTGTATGCGCCGATTTTCATTCTCATCATCTTCTCCTTCAATGCCGGCAACAGCAGCGCGGTGTGGAAGGGCTTCTCCCTGCACTGGTATGCGGAGCTGTTCCAGAACCGCCTCATTATGCAGAGTGTCTATACCACGCTGCTGGTATCCGTGCTTTCCACGCTGATTGCCACTGTGGCGGGCACCTTTGCAGCCATTGGCCTGGCCAGTATGCGGCGGCGGTGGCGCACGCCCCTGATGACGGTGAACAACATTCCCGTCATGAATGCGGAGATCGTCACCGGCGTCTCCATGTGTCTGTTGTTCGTGGCCTTTTTCGGCCTGTGGAAGGCCTTTGCCGTCTGGTTCAACCAGGCGCAGGATACCTTCTGGATGGAGGAGAACATCTATCTTGGCTTCGGTACACTGCTGCTGGCCCATGTGACCTTCAACATCCCCCACGTTATCCTGACAGTGATGCCCAAGCTGCGCCAGATGGACAAAAACCTAGTGGACGCGGCCCAAGACCTGGGCTGCACCTGGATGCAGGCCTTCTGGAAGGTCATTATCCCGGAGATCAAGCCCGGCATCATCTCCGGCGCACTGATCGCCTTCACCATGAGCATCGACGATTTCATCATCAGTTACTTCACCGCCGGTTCCGGCGTGTCCACTTTGGCCATGACCATCTATTCCATGACGAAAAAGCGGGTCAGCCCGGAGATCAATGCCATTTCCACGCTGCTCTTCGGCGCTGTGCTGCTGCTGCTCATCATCATCAATGTCCGGGAATCCCGGCAGGAGCGCCTGCGGGAGCGAGCCCGCGCATGACTATCGGTCCCACGGCCTGCGGGTCTTGAGATACGCATTCAAATCAACACTGGAGGAATGATCAATTGAAAAAAATGGTAGCCTTGACTCTCGCCTTACTGATGGCGGCGAGCCTGTTCCTGTCCGGATGCTCCGTGCGCAAGGACACCTCTGACTCGGAAAATTCCGGCAGCAGTAACGGCAGCGGCAGCGGGGACCGTGTGGTCAATGTGTGCAGCTGGGGCGAATATATCGACGAGAGCCTGATCGACCAATTTGAAGAAGCGACCGGCATCAAAGTCAACTATCAGACCGCAGAGAGCAACGAGGTTCTCTATTCCCAGCTGAGCATGGGCGGCGTGGACTATGACGTCATCGTCCCCTCTGACTACATGATCTCCCAGCTGATCGAAGAGGATATGCTGGCCGAGCTCAATTATGATAACATCCCCAATTTTGAGAAGATCGACGACCGCTTCAAGAATCTGTCCTACGATCCGGAGAACAAGTACACCGTGCCCTACACCTGGGGCACGCTGGGCATCATCTACAACACCGCCAAGGTGCAGGAACCCATTACCAGCTGGAGCGCCATGTTCGATCCCCAGTACGCCGGGAACGTGCTGCTTATCAACAACTCCCGGGATGCTCTGGGCATCGCCCTGTTGTACCTGGGGTACTCTGTGAATACCACTGACGAAGCGGAGATTCAGGAGGCTTACCAGCTCATCGCCGACGCCGTAAAGAACGGGGTGTATCAGGGAAAGGTCATGGACGAGGTGTTTCAGAAGATGGAGGGCGGCAACGCCGCCATTGCCACCTACTATGCCGGTGACTATCTGAGCATGCTGGAAAACAACGAAGATCTCGCCTATGTAGTGCCCGAGGAGGGCAGCAACTGGTTCGTGGACGCTATGTGCGTTCTCAAGACCTCCCAGCACAAGGAGGAGGCGGAGGCCTGGATCAACTTTATGGCCTCCACTGAGGCAAACCTGCGGAATATGGACTATATCTGGTACGCCTCTCCCAACGCTGAGGCGCTGGAGACCTATCCTGCCTACTATGAGGAGACCTACGGAGAGCCCCTGGATCCCGCTCTCTATGAGATCATGGCCCCCTCCCAGGAGGTGCTGGACCGGTGTGAGGCCTACTTGGTCCTCCCTGCTGAGACGCGCACCCTCTATAACGACCTCTGGACGCAACTCGGTATCTGAGCTGTAAAATGCGGCACCGGAACACTCCCCGGTGCCGCTTCTTTTTCCCTTGCGCATTCCACTGCTTTCCTGTACACTGGAAAGGCGGAAGATATTTTACCAAGGAGGAATCCTCTCATGATTTTGATTGGAACAAAATGCCGCCTGGAGCAAACTGTTACGGACGCCCTTACCGCCGCTAACGTGGGTTCCGGTGCCCTGCCGGTGTTCGGCACGCCCTATATGTCCGCCCTGATGGAAAATGCCGCCATGACCTGTCTGCAGAGCTTTCTGGAGGAGGGCCAGGGCAGTGTGGGCACCCATCTGGACATCTCCCACGACGCTCCCACCCCCATCGGCATGAAGGTGTGGGCGGAGGCAGAGATCACCGCCGTTTCGGAAAACGGCAAAATGGTGGACTTCGCTGTGAAAGCCTGGGATGAGAGCGGCCCCATCGGCAGCGGCACCCACACCCGGGCCATCGTCAAGAACGAAAAATTTCTGGCAAAATGCAATGCCAAGCTGGAGAAGAAGTAATTCTTTCCACATGGACAAAACAAGGGAGGACCCGGAATGGGTCCTCCCTTTTCTTCTGCTATCGCGGTGCCGTGGGGAAATCGCTCCCACGGGGATCAAAACAGCGTCAGCTGGCTGGTCTCCGCCATCCCGGCGAAGGCTCCCAGCGCCTTCAGCTGCTCAATATGGGTCTTGGACAGCTTGTTGCAGCACATGGCGAACTCCTCAACGGAGACGAACTCCTTCCCATTCCGCTTCTCCACCGTGTCGATGGCCGCCGCCTCTCCCAGGCCGTGGACCGTTGTGAAGGGCGGCAGCAGACCGTTCTCCGTCACTTTGAACTTGGTGGCATCGGACTCATAAATGTTGATGGTGTCGAAGTGGAAGCCCCGCAGGTAGAACTCATAGCACACCTCCAGGGTGGTCAGCAGGTTCTGCTCCACCGCCGTGGCGTCCTTGTTGTTCTCGATCTCCCGGATCTTCCGCTTCACCGCATCCTTTCCGGCACAGCAGTACTCCGCATCAAAGGCCTTGGCCCGGACGGAGAAAAAGGTTGCATAGAATGCCAGGGGCTCATGGACCTTGAACCAGGCGATGCGGAAGGCCATCATCACGTAGGCCACCGCGTGGGCCTTGGGGAACAGGTAGCCGATCTTGGCCAGGGAGTCGATGTACCACTCCGGCACGTCGTGGTCCCGCATGGCCTCCACCCAGCCCTCGTCAAAGCCGCCCTTCTTCACCTTGCCCTTGCGGACCTTCTCCATGATCTTGAAGCTCATCTTGGGGTCCAGGCCCTTGGAGATCAGGTACAGCATGATATCGTCCCGGCAGCCCACCGTCTCCAGAACGGAGGCGGTGCCGCTGACGATCAGCTCCCGGGCGTTGCCCAGCCACACGTCTGTCCCGTGGGAGAAGCCGGAGAGCCGTACCAACGTGTTGAAGTCCTTGGGCTGGGTGTCCACCAGCATCTGCCGGGTGAATCGGGTGTTGAACTCCGGGATCGCCACGGCGCCGGTGGGGCCCAGAATCTCGTCGTTCTCGTATCCCAGCACTTTGCTGGAGGTGAAGATGGACATGGTGTCCGGGTCATCCAGGGGAATCTGGCGGGCGTTGACGCCGGTCAGATCCTCCATCATGCGGACCATGGTGGGATCATCGTGTCCCAGCATATCCAGCTTCAGGAGGTTTGCCTCCATAGAGTGGTATTCAAAATGAGTGGTGATGGTGTCGGAGTCGTCGGCGTCCGCCGGGTGCTGGACCGGGCAGAAGTCCTCCATGTCCATATCGTCGGGAACGACCACCAGGCCGCCGGGGTGCTGACCGGTGGTCCGGCGGGTGCCCACGCAGCCCAGGGTCAGGCGATTCTCCTCTGCCCGGCCCACAGTCATGCCGTTCTCCTCCAGGTATTTTTTCACGAAGCCGTAAGCGGTCTTCTCCGCCAGTGTACCGATGGTACCGGCCCGGAACACCTGGGTCTCTCCGAACATCTCGATGGCGTGGCGGTGGGCCCTGGCCTGATACTCACCGGAGAAGTTCAGGTCGATATCCGGCACCTTGCCGCCGCCGAAGCCCAGGAAGGTTTCAAAGGGGATGTCGAAGCCGTCTTTGATGTATTCTGTGCCGCACACCGGGCAGATCTTGTCCGGCATGTCCGCGCCGCAGCCGTAGGAGCCGTCCTGAATGAACTCCGCATGCTTGCAATTCGGGCAGCGGTAGTGGGGCGGAAGGCTGTTCACCTCTGTGATCCCGGACATATAGGCCACCAGGGACGAGCCTACGGAGCCTCGGGAGCCCACCAGGTAGCCGTTTTCCAGGGACCGCTGCACCAGCTTCTGGGCGGACATGTACACCACGTCGTACTTACCCAGAATTCCGCCCAGCTCCACGTTCAGCCGGTCCACAATCAGCTTGGGCGGGTCCTCGCCGTACAGCTCATGGACCTTGTTCCACACCAGGGAATTCAGCTCCTCCTCGGAGTTCTCCAGCCGGGGCGGGAACAGCTCCTCCGGCAGCAAGGGGAAAGTCTCCACCTGGTCGGCGATGGCCTGGGTATTGGTCACCACCACCTCATAGGCCTTCTCCTTCCCCAGGTAAGCGAACTCCTCCAGCATCTCATCGGTGGTCTTGAAGTAGATGGGCAGCGGGGCGTTGGCGTCCGGGAACTTCTTGGAGGCCAGCAGGATGTGGCGGTACACCTCGTCCTCCGGCTCCCGGAAGTGGACGTCGCCGGTGGCGCAGACAGGCTTGCCCAACTCCTCTCCCAGCCGGACGATGGTGCGGTTAAACTCCCGCAGCTCCTCCTCCGACTGGACGTCGCCGTTTCGCAACATGAAGGCGTTGTTGCACAGGGGCTGGATCTCCAGATAGTCGTAGAAAGAGGCGATGCGTTTCAGCTCTTCCCAGTCCTTGTGGTCCGCCACGGCCCGGAACAGCTCGCCCGCCTCACAGGCGGAGCCCACAATGATGCCCTCCCGGTGCTCCAGCAGCAGACTCTTGGGGATGGTGGGCACCCGCTTGAAATACTTCAGATTGGAGGCGGAGATCATCTGGTACAGGTTTTTCAGCCCCACCTTGTTCCGGGCGATCAGAATGATGTGCTTGGGGAAGCGGTTGGTCTTGCTGCCCAGGGGCCGCAGCTTCTCCATCTCGCGGTTTACCGCCTGGAGGGTGTGGATGCCCCGCTCGTGGAGCATCTTCCAGAAGGGGATCAGCATATAGCCCACGGTGGCGGCGTCGTCGCTGGCCCGGTGGTGGTTGAAGTTGGGCAGCTCCAGCCGGTCCGCCACGATGTCCAGCTTGTACTTTCCCAGATCCGGCAGCAGGTTCTGTGCCAGGATCAGGGAGTCCACATAGGTGGGCTGGAAGTCCAGCCCCACCTTCCGGCAGCCCGCCCGGATGAAGCCGATGTCAAACTCTGCGTTGTGGGCCGCCAGGGGGGCGGCCGTCCACGAACTTCAAATTCCGCCAGGGCCTCCTTCAGTTGAGGGGCGTCCTTCAGCATGTCGTCGGTGATTCCCGTAAGGCCGATGATCTCCGGCGTCAGCCGCCGGTTGGGGTTGACGAAGGTCTGGAACCGATCCGTAATCTCACCGTTTTTCAGCACCACGGCGCCGATCTCCGTAATGGCCTCCCGGTCCACCTTGAGGCCCGTGGTCTCGATGTCGAAGCACACGAACTCCCCGTCCAGGGAGCAGTCCTGAGGGCCGTGGACCACCACCCGGTCATCGATGTTGTTGACAAAGTAGCCCTCCACGCCATAGAGGATCTTGATCTTGTCCCCAGCGGCGTGCCAAGCGTCCGGGAAGGACTGGGCCACGCCGTGGTCCGTGATGGCGATGGCGGGATGTCCCCACCGGATGGCCTGTTGGACCACCTCTTTCGTGTCCGTCAGGGCATCCATATTGCTCATCTTCGTGTGGAGGTGCAGCTCCACACGCTTCTCCGGGGCGGTATCCTGCCGCTCAGTGTGCTCCGCCAGCTGGATGTGGTAGGGGTTCAGCTGGATGTCCTTCCCGTCCCAGGTGGGCTCCATCTTGCCCTGGACGCACAGCCACATGCCGGGCTTGATGGCGCTCTCCAGTCCCTGAGCCTCCTTCTCCGTCAGGTTCTTCTGAACGGTGACGGAGTTGGTATAGTCCGTCATGTCGAAGCTCAGCCGCCACATACCGGGCCGCCGGGTCTCCCGGCACTCGAAGGCGAACACCTTCCCCGCCACGGTGGCATTCCCCATCTTCAGGTCCAGGATCTTCATGGGCACCGGCTGGATGCGAATGGGCTTGCCCATCAGGACCTTGCCTGCGGCCTGCTTCTCGCCCTTACTGCCGGAGGGGGCCGCCGGGACCGAAGCAGCCGGGCGGCTCCCTGCGGCTGCGGCCTGGGAAGAAGGAGCCTTGCAGGTGACTTCCGTCGTCACCTGTCGGAAGCCGTATACGCCCATCAGCAGATGCTTCAGCTCCTCCAGCTCCGCATCTCCCAGCTCCGCCCTGGTGGTGAGGCGCAGCGCCAGCGACATGCCGGCCTGGTCGATGCAAGCGCCGTTCACCACTGCGCCGGCCAAACGAAGCCGCAGCTCTCCGGAGAGCTGCAGCTCAGTAAACATTTCAAAAAAGGGTATATCTCTTGACATAGACGCCACCTTGTTAAACAGGAATCAAATGCTGAGAAATCAGAAATTAGGAATGAGGAATTCCGGCGTCCGGCAACGCCGGACGTATGAGCATCGTCCCACCGGAGGCGGAACACAACAATTCCGAATTCCTAACTTCTCATTCCTCATGGGAGTTTTTCAATTTCCTCCATCAGCTTGTCCACCAGCTGCTCCTGCGGTACTTTGTAAAGGATTTCTCCTTTGCGGAAAATCAGTCCCTCACCCTTGCCGCCAGCGATGCCGATATCTGCCGCCGCTGCCTCGCCGGGGCCGTTGACGGCACAGCCCATCACCGCTACGGTGATATTCTTCGTGCAGTTCATGAGGCGCCGCTCCACCTCTTCCGCCATGGGGATCAGGTCGATGCGGGTGCGACCACAGGTGGGGCAGGCGATCAGATTCACGCCCTCCTTACGGAGTCCGGTGGCCTTCAGAATCTTCTTGGCAGCGAAAATCTCCTCGATCGGGTCGGCGGTCAGCGTCACCCGGATGGTATCTCCGATCCCCAGGCACAGCAGGCCCCCAATTCCCATGGCGGATTTCACAAGCCCCATGGAAGGGGTGCCCGCCTCTGTCACGCCCAGATGCAAAGGGTAGTCTGTCCGCTCGCTGAGCAGCCGGTAGGCCGCCATGGTCAGGGGCACATCGGAACACTTGACGGAGATGCAGATGTCATCAAAATCGAACTTGTTCAAAAGGGCCACGTGGCCCATGGCGCTCTCCACCAATGCCTCTGCCGTGACGCCGCCGTATTTGGCCCGCAGGTCCTTTTCCAGAGATCCGCCGTTGACCCCAATGCGGATGGGGATGGATTTTTGGCGGCAGATGTCCGCCACCGCCTTCACCTTCTCCTCCCCGCCAATGTTGCCGGGATTGATGCGGATGGCGTCGATGCCCCGCTCTGCGCACGCCAAGGCATACTTGTAGTTGAAGTGGATATCCGCGATCAGGGGGATGGAAATCTGTTCCTTGATCCGGTCCACCGCCTCTGCCGCGGCCTGATCCGGAATGGCAATGCGGATGATCTCGCATCCGGCGGCCTCCAGCGCGTGGATCTGCTCCACAGTGGCGCGGACATCGTCGGTCTTGGTATTGCACATGGATTGAATAGACACTGGGGCGCCGCCGCCCACGGCCACATCCCCCACCATCAAACGCTTTGTCATGGCGCTTCCTCCCTCACCAGGGCGTAAATGCAGGAATCCAGCATCTCCCCGTTTTTGTACACGCTCCGCCGCAGAGTGCCCTCCAGGGCGAACCCCGCCTTCTCCAACACCCGGCGGGAGGCCGCATTCCTGGCAAATGCCTCAGCGTGGATGCGGACGATGTCCCAGGCTGCAAAGCCCTCCCGGCACATGGTTTCCACAGCGGCGGTCATGATCCCGCGGCCCCAGAAGGGCTCTCCCAGCCAGTAGCCCAGCTCTGCGCTCCTCCGGTATACATCGCTGCCCAGGAACAGGCCGATGCTGCCCGCAGCTTCGCCGTCCACCTCAATGGCCCGGCACATCTGACCCCGGCCCTCCTGCCGGATGCAGCTCTCCACAAACGTGGCCGCATCCTGTGGGGCATAGGGGCAGGGAAACACGTCCCGCAGGTTGGCGGCGATCTTTGCATTGTCCGCGTACCGGGCGATGGAGGCAGCATCTGCCTCCCGCCAGGGCCGCAGGGTAAAGTCCGTCATGACTCGCTCCTATCCGAACAGTTTGAACACATCATTGAATGTCACCACCAGCATGAAGCCCATCAGGGCCACAAAGCCCACGGTGTTCACCGCCATCTCATACTTCTCCGGGATCTTCTTTCGGAACAGCTTCATGGCGATCTCATCAATGATGAGGAAGAAGATCTTGCCGCCGTCCAGAGCCGGGATGGGCAGCATGTTCATCACTGCCAGGTTCACCGCCAGCATGGCGCCGAAGTAGAGGATGTTCTCCACCGCGGCGGCAATGGTCTCCGACGCGGTGCCCACCTGGGTGATAGTGGAGACGATGCCCACCGGGCCGCTGAGATCGTCCATGCCCGCCTGACCGGTCACCAGCATCTGCAGGCTCAGCCGCACGATCCGCACAAAGTCGATGGTGTTCAGCCAGCTGGTCTTCAGGATCGTCCAGAGATTGGCCTCCTCAATCTGGTCTCTTGCGATATAGACGCCGTAGCCCTGATAGGTCTCCCCCTCCGTGCCGGTGTAGGTGCCCCATGTGACGTCGTTCAGCTCCACCTTCTCGCCGTCCCGCAGGACCACCAAATCCATGGGCTGGCCCTGGTGCAGGCTCATCAGCAGGGACACGTCACTGTACAGGTACACCCGCTCCCCATTGACGGAATAAAAAATATCTCCGGCCTGGATAGTCTGGCCGTTCCGCTCCTCAAACTCCGGCGCGGTCCCGGCGGCCGCCGGGATCAGAAATCCCTGGGCACCGCTATACACCGCCAGAATGATGAGGAACCCCGCCAGGAAATTCATAAAGGAGCCGGCGGCAAAAATCACCACCTTTTTCCAGAAGCCCTGACGGCCCAGAGACCGCTCGTCACCGGAGTCCTCATCCTCCCCCTCCATAGCGCAGAAGCCGCCGATGGGCAGCAGCCGGAGGGAATACTGGGTCTCCTCCGTCTCCTTGTGCCAGATCAGAGGCCCCATGCCGATGGAAAACTCGTTGACCCGCACGCCGCAGAGCTTGGCGGCCAGGAAGTGGCCCAGCTCGTGGACGGCGATCAGTACGCCGAAAATCAGAATGGCCGCCAGGATATACACAATGGTCATGCAAAAACTCCCGTCAAAAAACTTGCTTCAGGCCCGGTCCAGCACCGCCTGCCGCGCCGCCTGGTCCGCCGCCAGAATGTCCTCCAGCGCCGGTTCCTGCTCCGCCGGCACAGCTGCCCGGGCCTCCGCCACTAGGCGGGGAATGTCGTGGAAGCCGATCCTGCCCGCCAGGAACAGGCCCACCGCCTCCTCATTGGCGCCGTTCAAAACAGCGCAGGCGGTGCCGCCCTGAGCCGCCGCCGCCTCTGCCAGCTGCAGACATGGAAATGCATCCCGGTCCGGCTGGGCGAAGGTCAGGGGCGGGCAGGACAGCAGGTCCAGCGGCTCCGCCGGACTTTCCACCCGTTCGGGGTATGTCATGGCATATCGAATGGGCAGGCGCATATCCGGTGTGCCCAGCTGGGCCAGGACCGCCCCGTCCCGGTACTCCACCAGGGAGTGGACGATGCTCTGCCGGTGGATCACCACCGACACCTGGTCCAGCGGCAGACGGTAGAGGCGCATGGCCTCGATGACCTCCAGCCCCTTGTTCATCAGCGTGGCGCAGTCTACGGTGATCTTGGGTCCCATGGTCCAGTTGGGGTGGCGGAGGGCATCCGCTTTGGTCATTTTGCCCACTTCTTCATAGGTCATGCCGTAAAAAGGCCCGCCGGAACAGGTCAGGATCAGCCGCCGGATCTCCCGGCGGTCGGCGCAGCCCTGAAGGCACTGGAAGATGGCCGAGTGCTCCGAGTCCACAGGCACGATCTCGGCGCCGTGCGTATCCGCCGCATCCATCACCAACTGACCGGCGCAAACCAGGGTCTCCTTGTTGGCCAGGGCGATGCGCTTTTTCTCCCGGATGGCGGCCAGGGTGGGGCGCAGGCCCACCATACCCACCACAGCTGTGACCACTGTGTCCGCCTCCGGGCAGACAGCGGCCTCCAACAGGGCCTCCGGGCCTCCCAAAACCTTGGTGTCCATGTCGGCCAGGCGTACCGCCAGGTCACGGGCCGCCGCCTCATCGGTGAGGACCGCCAGCCGGGGCCGGAATTTTCGGACCTGCGCCTCCAGCCGCTCCACATCCATGTGGGCGGTAAGGGCGGCCACACGCAGTCCCAGCTGCTCCGCCACGTCCAATGTCTGGCGGCCGATAGAGCCGGTGGCACCTAAAATTGAAATCGTCTTGCTCATAGCATTATCCTATTCTAAACAGCTGAAAACAATCCTAAATCTTCCCAAATCACCCGTTCAGAGCAGCTGTAAGGCCAGCCACACGAAGGGCGCCACGAAGGTAACAGAGTCAAACCGGTCCAGGATGCCGCCATGGCCCGGCAGCAGGTTGCCATAATCCTTGACGCCGAACTCCCGCTTGATGACGGAGAAACTCAGGTCGCCGATCTGGCTGATGGTGCTGCCGATAATACCCAGTGCAAAGACTGCCCCCCAGGAGATCTGCGGACCAGCTGCCATCTCGATTGGCGGATAAACAGTCAGGGTGTGTGCCATGCTGTCCGCGACTAGCTTAAAAACCGTCATGCCGATGACACCACCCAGCAGGCCGCCTATGGCTCCCTCCACAGTCTTTTTGGGGCTGACCTTGGGGGCCAGCTTGTGCTTGCCGCACAGCATTCCGGCAAAGAGCGCGAAGGTGTCGCTGCCAAAGGAGATGGCCAAGGGCAGAAACACCTGCAGCATCCCGATAGCGGGCATCATCCGAAGCCGCAGCAGACAGGAGAACATCAAGGGGAACGCCAGCCCGGCGAAGATAGCGCAGGTGACAGCGGCAAAGGGGATGCCCTGCTCCTCGTCATACCGGTGGATAGCCAGGGCAAAGATCGCAAAGATGAACACCGCGCCCAACAGGGCAGCGAAGGGTAGCACCGGCAGGGCAGTCAGCTCCGTGTTCTCAATGGACATTTCCCCGTACACGCACACCGGCACCGCCGCCGCGGCGATCACTGTCAGGGGGGTCAGGGGCTTGCCCCTCTCTCCCGCCGCCGCGCGCATCAGCTCCCAGGCGCCGATGGCGCACATGGCCGCCAGCAATAGCATGGTGGCCCAGGACGGGGCCCAGCCCAGGATCAGTATCAGGAGCGGCAGGCCCACTACGGCCACCATCACACGCTTGAACATAGGATCAGCCCTTTTCTCATTTTCTGTAAAGGTTTATTTCTTTACGCCGCCGAACCGGCGGTCTCTCTGTTGGTAGGCTGCAATGGCCCGGTCCAGCTCCGCTTCGTCGAAGTCCGGCCACAGGGTATCCGTGTAATAGAACTCCGAATAGGCACACTGCCACAGCAGGAAGTTGCTCAACCGCTGCTCTCCGCTGGGCCGGATGATGAGCTCCGGGTCCGGGATCCCCGCAGAGTCCAGATAGCTGGAGAACAGGGCATCATCCAACTCCTCCGGCCGCTTCTTCCCGGCGGCGCAGTCGGTGGCAAAACGCCGGGCTGCTCGCAGAATCTCGTCGCGCCCGCCGTAATTCAGGCACACGTTGGCCTGGAAGTCATCCTTGGACAGGTGCTCTGTGATCTCGTCCGTCTCCCGGGCCAGGGCCCGCAGATCCGGGGCGATAGGGGTCATGTCCCCAAAGAAGTGGAGCCGGATGTGGTCCTTCTCCATGGTGTCCACTGCCTCCAGCAGATACCGCTTCAGCAGGGCCATGATGGCAGAGACCTCCATCTCTGACCGCTTCCAGTTTTCCGTGGAAAAGGCGTACACCGTCAGGTACTTTACGCCGATGTTCTTGCAGTAGGTAGCGATGCGGCGGAACGTCTCCGCTCCTGCCTTGTGGCCAGCGGTGCGGGGCAGGCCCCGCTTCGTGGCCCAGCGGCCGTTGCCGTCCATGATGATCGCAATGTGGCGGGGCGGGACCAAGGGCTGGTCCACCGCACCGTTGATACTCTCTGGCATGATAAATTCTCTCATTTCAAAATGGATTGTTGGGGGGATCTGTCCCATTGGACGGGAAATGCAGCCATGATGATGGCTGGCCCATTCTCTCCCCCCATTGTCGTCATCGCAAAGTCCGCTAAACACAGTTTCCGCCTGCGGTAAAACTGCGCCCCTCCTCTCCCCACTGTGCAAAATACGGCGGGGCCGGTGTGAGACGATGCCTGTGTATTTACGGGAGACCGATGAAAATCGGGGGTGCAAAACCGCATTTGACCAACTGCTCTTTCCGCCCGTTCCGCTTTACCCGCAAGCGGTACGCCGCGTCTGTAAGGCGGCAGAGCCGCCAAAAACCGCGCAGCTGCTGCGCACTGGCCGAGCGTTGTGGCAAGAAACGCAGGTATTTACTGGATAGCCAGAACCGCACACCGGGATGATTAATGTCTTGGTACAGCCAAGCGGGAGAGCATCACTGCCACGCAGAGGGCGCTGACAGCCCAGCAGAGGCCGAAAAGGCCTATATTCACAGAGTTGGAAATGGAGGCAATACCCAGAGAGAGCCCCAGCCAGTTGGCAAACAGACTGCGAATCAAGAAGAAAAATCCCAGCAGCATGGCAACCACGTGCCCGGCAAACAGCCCCCGGAGATCCTTCCGATGCCGCAGACTCCGCCAGCCCAGGAAAAACTCTATCGCGCTGACCGCGATCACACCTCCGATGAACAGGGGAATCACTTCTGCTTCAAACGACATTTGTACCTCCTCCTTTTTGTATCGGGAGAAATGTGTCGGCTGCTTAGTTCCCCTTTTCCCACCAGCGGTCGAACTTCCAAGGAAAGTGGAAGCCGCAGGCGCTGCAGTATTGGGTCTCCTCCATAGAAAACCAGGGCAGGATGAAGCGCCCACAGTTGGGACAGCGGAGATGGCGCAGTTCAATCCCCCTAAAGGCGGTCGCCGCAGCAACTCCCATGGCCAGGAATACCAACCCCAGTCCGCCCCGGATCCCGCCCGCCAGACACAAAAGCAAAACCGCTGCAAACAGTGTTCCCCTGGCTGCCGAATACCATTTCTGTTCCAGTTTCATAGTCCCCTCTCCTTCAGTCAATAACCCCCAGATTCCACTTCCGCAGCTGCCGGTCCAACAGCAGTGAACAGAGGAGGACGCCAATACGACGACCACCCCGATGAGATCTGCACCATCCGCCACAGGACGGCAGTCGGGGAATCGCAGAAAGCCATGGTGTGCCCAAAAGCAGCCCAAATCGGCGCTTGCACTGATACACCGGCGCCTGTCAGCGCGGAGAGCCGCTGCACCGGAACGGTTCTGAAGCGTTTTTTCTCTTTTACCGGCCCCCCGTGGAAGCGGCTCCGGCGGGAGCAGAATCCCCCCGGCCGCCGGGCGGCGGCCCCGAGTGACCGCAGGTCACCTCACAGGCCCTGAAAGGGTGACAGCACCTTACAAAATGTGCAATGCCCCCGGCGGGCAGCCGTGCTCCCGCCGGAGGCCCCGGCGGCTTTTACACCGCCATCAGTTCCTTTTCCTTTTTGGCCAGCAGCGCATCCAGCTCCTTGCAGCTGTCGTCCGTCAGCTTCTGGAGATCCTTCTCCGCCTGCTTCAGATCGTCCTCCGTGATCTCGGAGGCTTTCTCCTTCTTCTTGAACGCCTCCATGGCGTCCCGGCGGATGTTGCGGATGGCCACCTTGCCGTTCTCCGCGTACTTGTGAATCTGCTTCACCAGTTCCTTGCGGCGCTCCTCCGTCAGCTGGGGGAAGCTCAGCCGGATGCTGGCGCCGTCGTTCTGGGGGTTGATACCCAGATCGGAGTTCTGGATGGCCTTTTCAATGCTCTTCACCGCCGTCTTGTCCCAGGGGGAAATCAGCAGTGTCCGGGCGTCGGGGGAAGAGATGGCCGCAATCTGCTGGATGGGGGTGGGGCTGCCGTAGTAGTCCACCATGATCCGGTCCAGCACGGAGGCATTGGCCCGGCCCGCCCGCACGGAGGCAAAGTCCGCGGCCACGGAGTCGATGCTCTTCTTCATCTTGCCCTCATAAATCTTGTAATCTTCCTTCAGCATAAATAGGTCCTTCCTTTCACAGTTGAGTGTATGGGGAGGCGCTGTCGCGCATGCGTGCTCTCATTCCTTGACAATGGTGCCCACGTTCTCACCGCACAGGGCCCGGATGATGTTCCGCGGGTCCTTCAGGGCAAACAGCAGCACCGGAATGTGGTTGTCCATGGACAGGGACGTGGCGGTGGAGTCCATCACCGCCAGGTGCTGGGCCAGCACATCGTCATAAGTGATGACGTCGTACTTCACCGCAGTGGGGTCCTTTACCGGGTCGGCCGTGTAGACGCCGTCCACGTTCTTGGCCAGCAAAATCACGTCGGCGTCGATCTCCGCCGCCCGCAGCACCGCCGCAGTGTCCGTGGAGAAGTAGGGATTGCCGGTGCCTGCGCCGAAGATCACCACCCGGCCCTTCTCCAGGTGCCGGATGGCCCGGGAACGGATGTAGGGCTCCGCCACAGCCCGCATCTCAATGGCGGTCTGCACCCGGACGGGAATCCCCTTCTGCTCACACACGTCCGCCACAGCCAGGCAGTTCATCACCGTGGCCAGCATTCCCATGTGGTCGGCCCGGGTGCGCTCCATGGCGCCGCCGCTGTTTTTCGCACCGCGCCAGAAGTTGCCGCCGCCCACCACCAGACCTACCTGGACGCCCATGTCCAGACACTCCTTGATGACATCGCAGACCTGACCAATCACCTCAAAATCCAGGCCGGTATGCTTGTCACCGGCCAGGGCCTCGCCGCTGATCTTCAGCAGGACCCGTTTATACACAGGCTTCGCCATGATGAAAACCTCCGTCTGTTCTGCTCACAAAATATCATTGATATTTTAGCGTATTTTTCCGCTTTTGCATAGGGGGTAGACAAAGTTTTTCCAAAAAAGCAGGTCCTGCGGACAGGAAGAAGAGAGGACCGTGGTCCTCTCTTTCCGCATTATCCCCCGCAGGTCTGGACCAGCAGGCGGATCAGGTCCTCTTTCCCCATTCCCTTCTCCGCGGAAAAGGGGAGCAGAATATCCGCCTCCGTCAGCTCCAGCGTCTCCCGGACCAGTTGAAGGGCCGGCTCCACCTGGCTCTTTTTCAGCTTATCCAGCTTGTTGGCCACCACGATCTCCGGACAGCCCGTCTGGCGGAACCAGTCGTGCATCACAAGATCGTTGGCCGTGGGCTTGTGGCGGATGTCCACGATCAGCACGCCGGTGGTGATCCGGTCCGCCTCCTCCTGGAAGTAGCTCTCCATCAGCTTCGCCCACCGCTCCTTCTCTGCCTGGGAGACCTTGGCATAGCCGTACCCCGGCAGATCCACCAGATAGGCCCGGCGGTCAATGAGGAAGTAGTTCACCTGAGTGGTCTTGCCGGGGGAGGCGCCCACATAGGCAAGGTTCTTCCGTCCCACCAGCCGGTTGATGACAGAACTCTTTCCCACATTGGACCGGCCTGCAAATGCGAACTGGGGCAGACCGTCCCGGATGAAATCCTCCCGCCGTCCGGCAGAGCGGACAAACTCCGCCTTGGCAAAATTCAAAGCCATGCAAACACTCCTTTACTGCCGCACGGCGGCGTCACGGCCGCTCTCACGCCCCGCCGGGGCAAAGGCCGCCACATGGTCCGCCACCTCTTCCCGGATGGGATCCCGCTCTGGGCACAGAGCGGCGGCGAACACCTGGTCCACCGTTTCCACCGGCACGAACCGCAGGGCAGCCCGGACGGTCTGGTCGATCTCCTCCAGATCCCGGACGTTGTCCTTGGGAATCAGCACCGTGGTGATGCCGCTGCGGAGGGCGGCCATGGTCTTCTCCTTCAATCCGCCGATGGGCAGCACCCGGCCCCGCAGCGTGACTTCGCCGGTCATGGCAATGCCCGCCTTGATCTTCCGGTCCGTCAGGGCGGAGAGCATGGCAGTGGTGACGGCGATGCCGGCGGAGGGGCCGTCCTTGGGCACTGCGCCCTCTGGGAAGTGGACGTGGATGTCCTTCGTCTTGTAAAAGTCCGCCGGAATCCCCAGCACCGCCGCCCGGCTCCGCAGGCAGCTGAGAGCCGCTTGAGCAGACTCCTTCATCACGTCTCCCAGGTTGCCGGTGAGCTCCAGCTTGCCGGAGCCGTCCATGACGTTGACCTCCACCTCCAGGATCTCGCCGCCCGCCTCGGTCCAGGCCAGGCCGTTCACCACGCCGATCTCCTCCCGGTCCGTGTGGAGATCAGGGGGATAGGGCTGGCAGTCCAGGAACTTGGGGAGCTCCTCCTCTGTCACGGTAATCCGATTGACAGTGCCCTCCAGCAGGCGCATATCCGCCTTCCGGCAGATGGCAGCCAGCCGCCGCTCCAGCAGGCGCACACCGGATTCCCGGGTGTAGTCCCGGATGACGGCCCGGTACACGTCGTCGCTGATGCGGACAGCGCTCTTCTTCAGTCCGTGCTCTGCCAGCTGCTTGGGGAACAAGTGGCGCTTGGCGATCTGCAGCTTCTCCTCATCCGTGTAGCTGGAGAGCTGGATCACCTCCATCCGGTCCAGCAGGGGCCGGGGAATGGTGTCTGTGGTGTTGGCGGTGGTGATGAACATGATCTTGGACAGGTCCACCGGGATCTCCAGGAAATGGTCCCGGAAGGTGCTGTTCTGCTCGCTGTCCAACACCTCCAACAGTGCGGAGGCCGGGTCGCCCCGGTAGTCGTTGCCCAACTTGTCGATCTCGTCCAGCAGCAGAAGGGGATTCATAGACCCGCTGCGGCTGATGGCCTCGATGATCCGGCCGGGCATGGAGCCTATGTAGGTCTTCCGATGTCCCCGGATGTCCGCCTCGTCCCGAACGCCGCCCAGGCTCAGGCGGGCCAGCTTCCGGTTCAGCGCCTTGGCCACGCTGATGGCAATGGAGGTCTTGCCCACGCCGGGCGGGCCCACCAGGCAGAGGATCTGCCCCTTGACGTCCGGATTCATCTGCCGGACGGCGATGGTCTCCAGAATCCGCTCCTTCACCTTTTCCAGGCCGAAGTGGTCCTTTTCCAGCACCCTGCGGGCGGCGTCCACACTGACCCGCTCCTTTGTGGTGGTGTTCCACGGCATCTCCAGACACACGTCCAGATAGTTGCGGATCACCGCACCCTCGGCGGAGCCGAAGGGCTGCTTGGCCAGCTTGTTCACTTCCTTCAGCAGGTGCTGCTCCGTCTCCTCCGGCAGCTCCAGGGCCAGGATCTCCTGGCGGTAGGATTCAATCTCGTCCTCGTCGCCGTCATCGGTCTCCCCCAGCTCGTTCTGGAGGACCCGGATCTGGGTGCGGAGGATCTGGTCCCGCTGGGTGCGGACCAGCTGGTCCCGGACCTTGCTCTCCATTTCGTGCTCAAAGCCCAGCACGTTGTTCTCCCGCACCAGGAAACCGTTGAGCTTCCGCAGCCGGGCGAAGGGGGAGAATTCCTCCAGGATCTCCTGCTTGTCGGTGTAGCGCAGGGCGATGTTCTGGGCAATATAGTCCGCCAGGAAGCCGGGGTCCCGGCTGTCCATCACCGTGGCCACCACCTCCTCCGGCACACCGCTGGCCTGCTCGGCATACTCGCCGAACAGGGCGTAGGTCTGGCGGAGCAGGGCCTCCGTCCGGGGGCTCTTCCGCATGGCCTCAGAGGACGGCTCCTCCGGGATGGCCTCCACATTGGCCTGGAGGAAGGGCTCCGTCTGCCACAGGCGGCGCAGGTGGGCCCGCTGCCGCCCCTCCACCATCACCCGGACAGAGGACTGGCCCAGCCGCAGGATCTGCGTGATGTGGGAGACCGTGCCAATGGTGTACAGGTCCTTTTCCTCCGGCGCGTTCACCCCGATCTCCCGCTGGGTCACCAGGAAGATGTCCTGATCGGCCTCCATGGCCCGCTCCAGGGCCGCGATGGAGATCGGCCGCTCCACGTCAAAGGTCAGTGTCATGTGTGGAAACACCGTCAGGCCCCGGAGGGCCAGAACGGGCAGATTCCAAGTGGTCAGTTCCATGTGCTTGTTCCTTTCTGAGGGGATGGTAAAACAGGAGAGAGGGGCGCGGCAGCGTCCCTCCCTCTCTTCATTAAGACGCCGACGCGGGGGTCGAGGAGCCGGAAGCCGGCCTGCCCTCTCCCTTGCCGGTGTTCAATTTCACAGAATAGTTGATCTTCTTGGGGTCGTGGGTCAGCTCGGGACCGCTCCTGCCCTCCACACAGTCCTTTGTGATGACTGCTTTCACCACAGTGGGGTCGGAAGGGATGTCGTACATCATGGGAGTCAGGATACCCTCCATGACGGCCCGCAGGCCCCGGGCGCCGATGTTCCGCTCGATGGCCTTGTCGGCGATGGCCTCCAGGGCCTCCGGCTGGAACTCCAGCTCCACCTCGTCGTACTCCATCAGCTTCTTGTACTGCTTCACCAGGGCGTTCTTGGGCTCCGTCAGGATGCGGACCAGATCCTCCCGCTTCAACGCATTCAAAGACGCGATCACCGGCAGGCGACCCACCAACTCCGGGATGATGCCGAATTTCAGCAGGTCGTGGGGCTGGACCTCGTGCAGGATCTTGCTGATGTCCTTGTCCTTCTTTCCCTGGACGTTGGCGCCGAAGCCGATGGACTTCTGGTCCAGCCGCCGCTCGATAATCTTCTCCAGCCCGTCGAAGGCACCGCCGCAGATGAAGAGGATATTCTTCGTGTTCACCTGGATGAACTCCTGGTGGGGATGCTTCCGGCCTCCTTGGGGCGGCACGTTGGCAACGGTCCCCTCCACGATCTTCAGCAGAGCCTGTTGGACACCCTCGCCGGATACGTCCCGGGTGATGGAGGTGTTCTCGCTCTTCCGGGCGATCTTGTCGATCTCATCCACATAGATGATGCCGTGCTCCGCCCGCTCCACGTCGAAGTCCGCGGCCTGGAGCAGCCGCAACAGGATGTTCTCCACATCGTCGCCCACATAGCCGGCCTCCGTCAAGGTGGTGGCGTCCGCAATGGCGAAGGGCACCTTCAGAATCCGGGCCAGTGTCTGGGCGAACAGCGTCTTGCCGGAACCGGTGGGCCCCAGCAGCAGGATGTTGCTCTTCTGCAGCTCCACATCCTCGTCCCCGCCGAAGTAGATCCGTTTGTAGTGGTTGTACACCGCCACGGACAGGGCCACCTTGGCCTCGTCCTGGCCGATGACGTACTGGTCCAGCACGTCCTTGATCTCGCGGGGCGTGGGCAGCTGATCAGGCAGGTCCTCCAGTGCGCTGGAAGAGGTGTCCTCAAACCCATCGTTCAAAATGCTCATGCACAGCTGGACGCACTCATCACAGATGCGCACACCGGGTCCCTGGATCATCCGGTGGACCTGGCTCTCATGCTTGCCGCAGAAGGAGCACCGCAGGCCCTTCTTGCTCTCGTCACTCATGGTATTACCTCAGTTTTGGAATTTGGTGCTTATTTCTTGCTGGTGATGATCTTGTCGATGAGGCCGAAGTCCAAAGCCTCCTGGGCTGTCATCCAGTGGTCCCGCTCCGAGGCCGCCTTGATCTCCTCTGCCGTCTTGCCGGTGTTGTTCGCCAGGATCTCATTCAAGTTCTTCTTGATCCGCAGGAAGTGCTCCACGTCGATCTCCATGTCTGTCACCTTGCCCTTGGTACCGGCGGAGGGCTGATGGATCATGATCTCCGCGTTGGGCAGAGCAATGCGCTTGCCCTTGGCGCCGGAGGACAGCAGAAACGCGCCCATGCTGGCGGCCATGCCGATGCAGATGGTGGATACGTCGCACTTCACGTACTGCATGGTGTCGTAGATGGCCATGCCGTCAGTGACGGAGCCGCCGGGGCTGTTGATATACAGCTGGATGTCCTTGTCGGGGTCTTGGGCCTCCAGATACAGCAGCTGGGCAACCACAAGGCTGGCGGTGGTGGCGTTGACCTCTTCCCCCAGAAAGACGATCCGGTCGTTCAGCAGACGGGAGAAGATATCATAGGACCGTTCGCCGCGATTGGTCTGCTCGACTACATAAGGGACTAAGCTCATTGGTAAAACCTCCTTGATTTCCGCACCGGGGACCGGCACAGATGACAGATCTGTTCCTCCCAAACCCGATGCGTCTTCCCCGCCCCGGTGGGGCAGGTAAGGCAAAAGCGCCCGGCCCGCCTGCGGGCCGCCGCGCCTCTGCCAACGCACACGCCTATCTTAATATAGACGCCATGCGGGAATCTGTCAAATCGATGTAGAGCGCCTTCCGCCGGCGGAAAAACACACTGCTCCGCCGGGGCCGTCAATTCCTAGTATACCCGGAATTATTTGGATTCAGCAGGCGTCTCCTCTTCTTTTTTTGCCGCAGCCTTCTTGGTGGCCTTCTTGGCAGGCTTCTTCTCTTCGCCGTCCTCGTCCGCCTTCTTACGGGTGGTCTTCTTGGCAGGCTTTTCCTCAGCGGCCTCCTCACCCTCGGCGTCCTCTGCCCTCTTGGCAGTCTTCTTGGCGGGCTTCTTCTCCGCCTTCACGGCGGTGGCGCTGTCCACCACCACGGCGATGGCCTTCTGGCTCTTCAGCTGGTCCTTTACCTGCTCAGCCTGGAGATACTTCTTCACGGTCTCCAGATCCATGCCGTACTGGTCGGCCATCCGCTGGAACTCGGCCTCCACCTCTTCATCGGTGGCGTCGATGTTCTCCTCCTTGATGATGGCGGCCATGGCCAGATCCATGCGGACCTGCTTGAGAGCGGGCTCCTTGGCGTCGGCCAGCAGCTGGGCCTCATCCATGCCGGTGGCCTTCATGTACTGGTCGTACTGGAGACCCTGCTGGGCCAGCTGCATCTTGAAGTTGTCCAGGAACTGGCGGGACTGGGCCTCCACCATGGCGTCGGGCACATCGGCGGTGATGTTCTCAGCCACCTGCTCCATCAGGGCGTCCTCAAAGGCGCGCTTCACGGTCTCCTCCCGCTCGGCGGCGATCTTCTTCTTCAGATCAGCCTTCAGGTCCTTCAGGGTGTCGAACTCGCTGACGTCCTTGGCGAACTCATCGTCCAGGGCGGGGATCTCCTTCTCCTTCACCTCATGGACCTTCACCTTGAACACCACTGCCTTGCCGGCCAGGTCCTTGTGATAGTCCTCCGGGAAGGTGATGTCCAGATCCTTCTCATCGCCGGCCTTCACGCCGACAAGCTGCTCCTCAAAGCCGGGCACAAAGGTGTGGGAACCCAGCTCCAGGCTGAAATTCTCGCCCTTGCCGCCCTCAAAAGGCTTGCCCTCCAGGAAGCCCTCGAAGTCGATGACGACCGTGTCGCCCTCCTTGGCCTCCCGGTCCACGCTCACCAGACGGGTGTTGCGGTCGGTCAGAGCCTTCAGGCGCTCGTCCACATCCGCAGCGGAGACCTTGACCTCCTCCTTGGGGGCGGACAGTCCCTTGTACTGGCCCAGGGTCACTTCGGGATACACAGGGGCGGTGGCCTTGAAGGTGAAGCCGTCGCGGGTCACCTGGCCCTCGATCTCCACAGAGGGATAGCCCACCACCTGGAGCTCCTGCTCCTTCACGGCAGCCTCATAGGCCTCGGGGAACGCGATATTGATTGCCTCTTCGAAAAACACCTCTGCGCCGTACATCCCCTCGATGATCTTCCGGGGGGCCTTGCCAGGGCGGAAGCCCGGCACGTTGATCTTCTTGCGCATCTTCTGATATGCCTTTTCGATGGCAGCTTCAAACTCCGGTGCACCGACCTCGATGGTCAGAACGACCTGGCTCTTTTCGATCTTTTCGCAGCTTTTCACACTCATCTTGTTTATTCCTCCGTTCATCGCCGGTCATAAGCCGGTGCGAAATGGTATTTTACCATACAAAACCTGAAAATGCTATACTTTTTTCCGTTATTCACAAATTTTTTTTGGAACAAATCCCAGATAGTCGGCGGAGATCAGGGAGAAGTCCGTCCCATTCCACCCGCCCTCCAGCCGCCGTTTGATGGCGTAGCCGTGGAGGTGGCCGTAGCAGCACCGCTCCACGGGGTAGGCCGAGAGCAGCCGCAGGATCTCCGGGCACTCGTAGCCCTGATACAGCGGCGGATAGTGAAGGAAGCAGAAGATGGACCGTCCCTCCGCCGCCTTCAGGGAAGTCTCCAGTCTTCCCACCTCCCGGTTGAGGACCTTGGCGTTGTGGGGCTTCTGGTCCTCCTCAAAGAACCATCCCCGGGTCCCGCACAGGGCGTAGTCTCCATACAGGGCGCAGTTGTTATGGAGAAAGTCCAGGGTGGTAAGGCCCTTCTCCGTGAAGAAGTTCTTCATTTTGGACACCGTGGACCACCAGTAGTCGTGGTTCCCCTTCACCAGATACTTTTTGCAGGGGAACTGGTCCAGAAAGCGGAAGTCCGCCTCCGCCTCATTCAGGTCGATGCCCCAGGAGGTGTCCCCCGCCAGGACCAGCACATCGCCGGCGGTCAGCCGGCTCAAAGCATCGCCGATGCGCTCCGTGTAATTCTCCCAGGCGGGGCCGAACACCTCCATAGGCTTGTCCGCTGTCAGGGAGAGGTGCAGGTCCCCGATGGCGTAGAGGGCCATGCGGCACCCCTCCTTTCTCTGTGTCCCGTGAGGCGGAGTCAGCCGTCCTCTTCGGCGGCTCCAACTCTCCGGAACTCTGTTGATCTATCTTGATCTGTGTCCATCTCGATTTTCACGCTGCTGACCTTTCCCCAAACGCGTCCGCCCACCTTCCGGACGCCTGTCTTGGTCAGCAGAATGCCGGGCAGCTTGCTGCCCTCCGGGAGCCAGTGGGCCCCTTTGTAGCCTTCACCCCGGATCCGCCCGGCGCCAATTCGCCGCCGCAATAGGGACAGCGCCGCTCCTGTGCTATGGTGCTCTACTCCCCTTTGCGTTTTTCGGTTGGGTCCTCCGGGTCATCAAAGACAATTTCCCTGCCGCACCTGTCACAGAAGTGCTTTTCCCCCTTCCGCCACCATGGCATGGCATACCCACGGCCGCAGTATGGGCAGCGGAGGTTTCGGACCCACTGGATGCCTCCGTTGACCAGCAGCACGATTCCTGTGATCCGCAGGGTGTTTTTGATCCAATAGGCCGTGTCCATCACCCGGTACCGGTCTCCCAGGGTCCGGTAGGGAATCAGCTCGTTGACAGCCAGGAAGAAAATTCCCAAAGCAAAGAACAGCAGCACCAATCGGGCAAATGCCCGGCTCAAAGGCTTCACGCAATAGCCTCCCTGCCCTCTTTCGGGTTTCCAAAATCCAAAGGCAACAGATTTACAGTCTGCCGCATTAAGCCGTTTCCCGCGTTGCTTTGTTGCAGCGCGATTTACTTCAAAAACTCCAGCACCACGCTGTCCATACCGGGCTTCTCACAGGTGAGGTCGAACCGCCGGGCCTTGCCCTTCAGGGCCGCCAGGCGCCGGGGAATCGCCGTGCCGGTGGTTTCATGCAGCTGGTCCAGCAGCTCCACGCCGTCGCCCGCCGGGGTCTCCCCGATGGCCCGCAGCACGTGGTCGCAGAACTTGTAGGGGGAGGCGGTGGAGACGAACACCGTCACCGTTTTGTCGCCGGTGGCCTTGCGGTACTGTTCCATGACGTTGGCGGCCACGGCGGTGTGGGTATCGATCAGATACCCGTTCTCCTTGTAATACTTGGCGATGGCAGCGGAGGTGCCCGCCTCGCCGCAGAAGCCGCCCCAGAACTGGTCCGCCAGAGCCGCCTTGATGGCGTCGGACACTTCGTACTTGCCGGTCTTGGCGAGGGCATCCATGTAGCCCTTCACCTCCGCATCGTTTTCGCCGGAGAGGTCGAACAGCAGCCGCTCCAGGTTACTGGACACCAGAATGTCCATAGAGGGACTCATGGTGGTATGGAACGGACGGTTCTTGTCGTAAACGCCGGTGCGGAGGAAGTCCGTCAGCACATCGTTGCAGTTGGAGGCGCAGATCAGCTTCCCAACCGGCAGTCCCATGCGCTTTGCGTAGTAGGCCGCCAAGATGTCGCCAAAGTTTCCGGTGGGCACACAGAAGTTCACCTTGTCGCCCATGCTGAGCTTCCCGTCCCGGACCAGGTCGCAGTAGGCGGAAATATAGTAGACCACCTGGGGCAGGATGCGGCCCCAGTTGATGGAATTGGCGGAGGACAGGAAGTAACCCCGGTCCGCCAGGGTGGCCCGGATGGCCTCATCAGAGAAAATGCGCTTTACACCGGCCTGGGCGTCGTCGAAGTTACCCTCCACGGCGCAGACGCCCACATTGGCGCCGTCCTGAGTGACCATCTGAGTCTCCTGGACCTTGGACACGCCGTCCTTGGGGTAGAATACCAGGATCTTCGTCTGCGGCACGTCGGCAAAGCCCTCCATCGCAGCCTTGCCGGTGTCGCCGGAAGTAGCCACCAGGATGCATACCGTCTTGGACTCTCCGGTCTTGCGGAGGGCGGCGGAGAGCAGCTGGGGCAGCATCTGCAGGGCCATGTCCTTGAAGGCGCTGGTGGGGCCGTGCCACAGCTCCAGGCAGTGGGTGGTCTCGTCCACCGTGCGGACAGGGGCCACGGCGTCGCAGTCGAACTTCTCAGGGCCGTAGGCGTTCTCCGCAAATCCGGACAGCTCCTCATAGGTGTAGTCGGTCAGGTACAGGCCCATGACCTTGGCAGCCCGCTCCTGGTACCGGACATTCACCAGGCTCTCCAAAAAAGCCCGGTCGATCTGCGGAATCTCGCAGGGGGTCAGCAGGCCGCCGTCCCGGCTCAGGCCCATCTTGATGGCCTCCGCTGCGTCCATGCGGACGGCGGCGTCCCGTGTGCTGTAATACTTCATGTCGCTCTCTCCTTCTGACTGTTTTTCAAAACGCATTTTCCAAATATTCCAGCCGGAGGGGGCGGTGAACCCCATCCGTATAAACCTCCGCCACATCGAACCGGGCGGGAGCGTCCAGGTCGTGCTGACTGAGATAGCAGGCCGCTGCGGCCCGGAGCCGTTCCTGCTTCCGCCGGTCCACCGCCTCCCGCGGCAGGCCCGCGAAGCTGCCGCTGCGGAGCTTTACTTCCACAAAGCAGATGGTGCCGTCTCTGTCCCGGGCCACCAGATCCAGCTCTCCGTACCGGCAGCGCCATTGGCTTGCCAGCAACTGGCAGCCCCTCTTCCGCAGGTACTGTGCCGCTGCGGCCTCGCCCCGGTCCCCCAGGGCCTTGGTGGTATTCATGTGCGCCGGGCCTCCCACTTCTTCAGAAAAGTCCGCCGGTGGGCAGGGCAGGGGCCGTACCGATCCAGCATTTCATAGTGGAGCTTTGTCCCATAGCCCTTGTGTTTGGCAAACTGGTACCGGGGATACTCCCGGTCCAGCACGCCGGTCACATACCGGTCCCGGCTGACCTTGGCCAGGATGGAGGCCGCCGCAATGGAGGCACTCTTCCCGTCCCCGCCTACCAGGCACATGTGGGGCGCCGTGATGGAGACGCTGCTGCCATGGTCCCGGTTGCCGTCAATGAGGCACAGGTCCGGCCGAATGGATAACCCCTCAATGGCCCGGTTCATAGCCAGCATCCGGGCGTTGAGGATATCCAAACTGTCGATCTCCTCCGCCGTCACAAAGGCGATGCTGTACGCCTCTGCCGTGGCGGTGATCTGGTCGAACAGGACATCCCGCTTCTTCGCCGTCAGCTTTTTGGAGTCGTTGAGGCCAGGAAAACCGATCTCCCGGGGCAGAATGACGGCAGCGGCGTACACCGGCCCCGCCAGGGGCCCGGCTCCTGCCTCGTCCACTCCGCAGAGGGCCGTGAAACCACTATTCCATTGTTCACGCTCATAGGTCCAGAGGTCCATTTCCATCCTACCAATACTCCATGACGATCTTCTTACAGCCACGGCAGACCCAGGCGGGAAGCCATGTCCGGTTGTAGCGGAACGTCATCGGTCCGTCCAGCACAATGCCGCCATCTGCCTCGATGTTCCGCCTCGTATAAAACGTGCGGAGGTCTTTCTCTCCCGGCATGAAAAAAAGACCGATGCTGTTCTTGGTGATGACATGGCCCTTTTCCATCTCTTTTCCGCAGACAGGGCAGTTCATGGATATGCCTCCCTCCTCGCAGGGCAGGTTCCTTCGCTTTCCGCGATTCCCGCCAAGTGATGTCAATACTCCAGAAGGATCTTTTTGCAGGCGCGGCAGACATAGCCATGTACAGTTGCGCGGTCGCTCCCCCGTATATGATGCGGGCCATCCAAAACAATCCCGCCGTGCTGTTCCACACTGCGCTTCGTATCCCAGAATCCCACTTTTCCGCCGGGCGGCAGGAAGAAAAGGCCCCGCCCCAGCTCCGTATAAAGGCTCCCCCGCTCCAGCTCTTTTCCGCAAGACGGGCAATTCATAGGCGCGCTTCCCTCATTCTGACGCTGCAGGCTGTTCCGTCTCCTCCGGCATTTCCAGTGTGAAGCGTCCCAGCTTGCCAGCTCTGTACTCGTCCAACAGGATCTTGGCCATCCGCTCCGTGTCCACCTCGCCGCCGGAGATCAGAAAGCCCCGCTTTTTCCCGGCGGCCTCCAGCAGGCGGTAGCCCCAGGCCACGTCCTCCCCGCCGTCCTGACGCTCCGGCAGGGATGGGAGCTTGTAGCCGGTCCTCAGGGCCTCCGGGTAGTTGGTGCCCAGGTACGCCATCAGGTGGCAGCCCAGGGTCTCCATGTCCAGGATCTCGTCCTTCACCGCGCCGGTGTAGGCCAGGTTCAGCCCCACGCTCTGGTCCTCAAACTTGGGCCACAGAATGCCGGGGGTATCCAGCAGTTCCAGCCCGCGGTCGATGGGCACCCACTGCTTGGCCCGGGTGACACCGGGCCGGTCCTCGGTTTTGGCAGTCTTGCGGCCGGCGATCCTGTTGATAAAGGTGGACTTGCCCACGTTGGGCACGCCCAAAATCATCACCCGGACCACCCGGTTCTGCCCCTTTTCCGCATAGGCGCGCAGCTTGTCCGCAAGAAGCGTCTTGACAGCAGCGGCAAACTGCTTTGTCCCGGCGCCGCTCTTGGCGTCGGACTCCATCACCGCGTACCCCTTTGCCCGGAACCAGGCCGCCCACCGCTTCGTGGCGTCTGGGTCCGCCTGGTCCACCCGGTTCAGCACCACCAGCCGGGGCTTCCCCGCCGTCAGTTCGTCCACATCCGGGTTCCGGCTGGACACAGGGATTCGGGCGTCCACGATTTCGCACACTGCATCCACATGTTTGATCTGCTCGGCGATCATCCGCCGGGTTTTGGTCATGTGACCGGGATACCATTGAATATTCATAGTCCTACCTCACGCCGCCCCGGCGGGCGGCGCCCAATCAATTCTTCTCAGGAAGCTGTCCCCGTGGCTCAGTCGATCCCCGCAATGGGGCCGATGCGGCCGAAGTCCCGCTGCCCGGTGGCCTCGTCCGCGCCGGGAAACAGCAGGAACACCGCCTTGCCGATGACATACCGGGTGTCCACCGTGCCAAGGTCGCTGCTGCGGCTGTCGCTGGAGTGGTTTCGGTTGTCGCCCATGACGAAAATGGAGCCCTCCGGCACCGTCAGGGGAAATTCCGTCCCCTCCTCCACATAGGTGGGCTCGTTGATATAGTCCTCCTCCAGCAGCTCCCCGTCCACATAGACGGCGCCGGAGACGAAGTCGATGTCCACCGTCTGGCCCTCCGTGGCGATCACCCGCTTCACGATGGGCTCCTCCAGAAAGGTGTCCTTCCGCAGCACCACGATGTCGCCGTACTCATAGTCGTTGTCCAGCATGGCGTTCAGCACCAGCAGCCGGTCTCCGTCCTGCAGGGTGGGCACCATGGAGTGCCCATCCACGCCGATGAGCCGGATGACGAAGGTAAACAGCAGCACCACCGCCAGCACGGAGCACACCAGCGCCTGGGCCCACTCATACAGGTCCCGGCCCTCCTCCTTTTCCGGAGACACCTCCTGCGTCTCCTGCTTCTTCTCTTTCTTCCACATGTCTGCAAAACCTCCGCGGGCGCTTTCGCCCCTGTTGATGGAAAGCCCCCCGCCGGAGGTCTCCTTGCTCTTATGTCAGCGGGCCGATCCTGCCGAAGTCCCGCTTGTCGGTGTCTGCCGTCACGCCTGGGAACAACAGGAACACCGCCCGGCCCAAAATCTGCCGGGTATCCACCGGCCCCAGCTCCGGATCCCGGCTGTCATCGCTGTCGTTGCGGTTGTCGCCCATAACAAAGACGCAGCCCTCCGGCACGGTGACAGGGAACTCCAGCCCCTCCTCCAGATAGGTGGGCTGGCGGATGTAGTCCTCCTCCAGCAGCTGCCCATCCACATAGACGGCACCGGCGGTAAAGTCGATGTCCACCGTCTGGCCCTCTGTGGCGATCACCCGCTTCACGATGGGCTCCCCGTCCTTGAAGCTCTCCTTCCGGATGATGACGATGTCCCCGGCCTCAAATCCACCGCACAGGTGGGCGTTCATCACCAGCAGGCAGTCCTGATGCTGGAGCGTCTCCCGCATGGAGGGGCCGGACACCAGCACCACCCGCGCCGCAAAGGTGAACAGCAGCACCGTTGCTGTCACGGCGCACACCAGCACCTGCACCCACTCGTACAGCCCGCGGAGGGAAAGCGCGTCCCTGTTGAGCCGTTTTCCTCCCCGCACGTGACCGCCTCCTCCAGCACCGCAGTTTTTCACAATAACGTATGCTAGTATATCAAAGAACCGTCAAAATCACAAGATGCCGGGGAAATTTTGTGTGACAAGAAAAAAGAGAGGCTTTCGCCTCTCTTTCGTCTTGGATCACAGCTTTTCCTTGACCTTGGCGCCCTTGCCCACGCGGCCGCGCAGATAGTACAGCTTGGCACGCCGCACAGCACCATTGCGGACCACCTCGATCTTGTCGATGGAGGGAGAGTGCACGGGGAAGACCTTCTCCACACCGACACCGTAGGAGATGCGGCGCACGGTGATGGTCTCGGTGATGCCGCCGTGCTTCTTGGCGATGACGGTGCCCTCGAAGACCTGGATACGCTCACGGGAGCCTTCCTTGACCTTCACGTGCACCCGGACCGTGTCGCCCACCTTGACGGGGGTCACTTCCGCTTCCAGACGCTCTTTGTTCAGTTCCTTAATCAGATCCATGGATGTTCCTCCTAAATAATAGGTGTTCATGCCGCTTCTCTCAAAGGCACATCAACGCACTCCGGCGTGTGCACGGCAGAGGACCACCCTTTGTAGCCGTAATAGGATACCACGGCCAGGAGGAAAATGCAAGTATTTTTTACAAAAAATCCGCCTTTCTGCCGTGCAGTTCCCGAAGAGCCGCCGCCAGCAGGCCGAATGCAGCCGGCAGCAGCCACAGGCTCCCGCCGGTCCGCCCGATCAGCCACAGTACCAGGCCGCCCAGAGCCAGCGCCGTCGTGCCCCCCGCCCAGCAGGCGATGCGCTCCGCGGCGGAGGGACCCGCCAGCCATGCGGCCGCGAGATACAGCGCCCGGCCGCCGTCCAGGGGCCGCACCGGCAGCAGGTTGAAGAGGCACAGTGACAGATGGGCTCCCGCCGCCACCCAGGCGTGGGCGCCCCCCAGAACCAGCGCGCACAGCAGATTCACTGCTGGCCCCGCCAGCACCGCCGCGATCTCCCCCGGATAGGACAGGCGGGCGGCGGAAGTCATCAGCTCCGCCCCAAAGACGCTGACCCGCAGCTCCCGCACCCGGGCCCCCAGCAGCCGCACCACCAGCAGGTGTCCCAGCTCGTGGAGCGCCGCGGCGGAGAGGATCACCGCCAGCAGCTGCCAGCCGTTCACCAGTGTGAACCAGGCCGCCAGCAGCCAGAAGCCGCCGGAAATCCGAATCCGGTCACGCCAGCGAGACATAGTAGATGGGATTTAGGTACTGGCTGCCCTCGTGGAGCTCGAAGTGCAGATGAGGCCCGGTGGCCACGCCGGTCTCCCCCACCTCTGCGATCACGTCCCCCTCCTTCACAGAGGCGCCTGAGGAGGCGATAATCCGGCTGCAATGGGCATACAGGGTGGAGTAGCCCCCCTCGTGGGCAACGGTGATGTACTTGCCGTAGCTACTGCTCTCCCCCACGGCGGTGACGGTACCGTCGGCAAAGCAGCCGATCTCCGTCCCGGCGGCGGCGCCGATGTCAATACCATAGTGGAACCGCTCCTCTCCCTCCACCGGGTGCTCCCGGTAGCCGAAATCAGAGGTGAGGGTGCCCATCACCGGGGTGCAGTAATCAAAGCCCAGCAGGGCCTGTTCCAGGCACACGTTGTCCGGCAGGTTCTGGTCGGAGTAGAGGACGTAGGCCAGGGTAGACGCCTCCGCCGCGCCCTGGGATGCGGTTTCCGCAGTCTCCGCTGTCTGATCGGCCTCTGCTGTCTGCGTGGTCTCTGCCGTCTGGGATGCTGCTGCGGGCAGATCCAGCCAGCCGTCGCTGCTGCCGGTCCCGGTCCGGAAGGCCCGCAGGGGCGCGATGGCCGCAGGAAGCTGGAGAGACACCGCCTCTCCCCCTGCCGGGGCTGACACCTCCACGGCGGAATCCTCCTGAGGGTCGAACACCGCCTGATACATATCCTGAAGGGCTACGTCCACATCCGCTTCGCCGCTCACGGCCCGCCCCACAGCGGAGAACACGGCCTGCACGTCGATGTTCTGTTCCAGCATTCCGGTGAGTTTGGCATTCACCTGGGCCATGCGTCCCGGCAGCAGGAGCTTCACCGCCACCAGCAGCACAAAGATGCTGCCGCAGGCCACCAGCTGGATCAGATGCCGCCGCTCTCCCGGAGTCAGAGTTTCCCGTTTTCCCCGCTGGACCCTGTGCGGCGCAGCCGGGGTACTCCGCCGCCGCCTTTCCGCCGCCCGATGCTGGGACGAGACGGTGCCGATCCGCCGCCCAACGTGCCGTGCCGCCATGACGCTCCCTCCCCTGTCGGAATCTATTCCAAACTCTATGCGCCGACCGGGCGGGATATGCGTCTTTGGGAATCGTCTGCCCCCGCCGAAAAAGAGACCGGGAAGGGGCTCCCTTCCCAGTCTCTTGCACTTGCCCGCTTTGCGGGGCGTTATCCCAGCAGGCCCAGCATCGCCGCACACAGGGCCGTCCTGTCCCGGATGGAGGGGATGCGCACCCGCTCTTCCGTGGTGTGGATCTGTTCTGCGATGGCGGAGAGGGCGTCCACCGTGGGGACGCCGTAAGTGGAGAGATAGGCCCCGTCGGTGGCGGCGGGGTCCGCGATCTCCTCCGGCTCCCAACCCAGCAGCTCCGCCGCCTCTGCCGCCCGGAGATAGGCGCTGTGATTGGCGGCGTTCCGCTCCATGGCGGGGAACAGCGTCCGGTAGGTGACCTGCACCCGGCAGCCCTCCACCGTCACTTGGTCCGCCATGCTGTCCAGCCTGGCCTGGATCACCGGGAAGTCCGCGTTTTCCGGAATCCCGGCCACGCAGAACTCCCCCCGGGCCTCTCCGGCCACCACGCCGTTGGGCCGTCCGCCGGAGATGGGCGCCACATTGTAGTAGATGCCCTTCTCATAGTCGTTGAAGCTGTATAGCCGGATGATCTGGTGAGCCAGCTCCAGCACGGCGCTGCGGCCCTCCAGATACGCCTTGCCCGCATGGGCCTCCCGCCCCGCCACGTCGACGGTTCCCAGAATCACCCCCCGGCGGGATGTGACGAACCGGGGACGTCCGTCCCGCTCCCGGCCGCCCTCGAACACCAGGGCCAGAGCCGCGTCCTGCGCCTCCCGGGCGTAGACCTTGCGGCCGGACCGGGAGCCGGTCTCCTCGTCACAGGTGAAAAGGTACGTCAGCTCCCAGGGGGGCAGCAGGCCCGCCTTTTTCAAAATCAGCGCCCCGAACAGGGAGATAAGGACGCCGCTCTTGCAGTCCCCGGCCCCCAGGCCGTGGGCCCACTCCCCTTCAATATGAAAGTGGTGCTTTTCCGCAAAGCCGGGGCCGAACACCGTGTCCAGGTGGGCGGCCAGCAGCACCTTTCCCCGGGGCTGTTCCGGCCGCACCCGGGCCACCAGATGGGTCCCCAGACCAGGCTCCGTCACCCGCTCTGTCCGGGCCCCCAGCTCGGAGAGCACCGGCTCCAGCAGCCCGGTCACGGCGGCGTTGCCCGCCTCATTGCCGGTGCCGCTGTCGATGGCGCAGATCTGTTCCAGCAGCGCCAGCTGGCGGGGCAGCATCTCCTCCGCCCCGGCCCGGACGATCCGGGCCAGTGTCTGTCTCTTGGCATCCTCCATCGGCCGTGCCTCACTCCGCCAGCAGGTCCACCATGACCTCCGCCGGATCGAAGGCGGCGTCGATCATGCCCACCTTCTGGAGCCAGTCGATGTTCTCCTGCCACACGGACACGTCCTGGGACAGGAAGGGCGCGTCGGCCGTCTCCATGATGGGCAGCAGCACATCAAAGCTTCGCCGTTCCACGGACTCCGTCAAGGGGAAGTTCTCCTCGTCCTGGTTGGCCAACAGGAGCCCCAACGCCTCCTCCGGGTCCGCCTGCATATCGGCAAAGCCCTTCTGACAGGCCCGCAGGAACCGAGTGTACTTGTCCCGGTTGGCCTCCAGCTGGTCCTCGCCGGTCACCAGCATCAGCGCGTAGTAGTTGGGTACGCCGTAGTCCATGACCTCCATGTAGTCCACGGCGAAGCCCTCCTCCTCCAGCGCAGGAACCTCGTGGTTGATGAAGCAGCCGAAGGTGGCGTCCACATTTCCGGTGGTCATGGCGCTCATCAGGTCAAAGCCCACGTCGATCAACTCCACGTCATCCAGCGTGGCGCCCACAGTCTCCAACATCTGGCCCACCGCCACCTCGCCGAAGCGGGTGCCGGAGTAGCCGATGGTCTTGCCGATCAGGTCCTCCGGGGTCTTGATGTTTTTCTCCGCCAGGGCACAGACGATGCTGATGGGCTGCTGGACCACAGCTCCCAGCACCTTCACCGGCACGTCCTCATTGGCCTTGGCGATGATGGTGTCCTCCTGATAGTAGAAGCCGATATCCGCCCGGCCCGCCGCCGTCATGGTCAGGGGATCGCTGGCGTTAGAGGGGAACAAGATATTCACCTGCAGGCCCTCCTCCGCAAAGTAGCCCTTCTCCTCCGCCTCGTAGAGGAAAGCATGGACGGCGTTGGGATACCAGTCCAGCACCACGTCGATGGTCTCCAGCTCTCCATCGTCCTGCCCGTCCGCCGTGTCCCCGCTTCCGCCGGAGGAGCAGCCGGTGAGCAGCAGAAGCGCCGTCAGCAACAGCGCAAGTTTCTGTTTCATCATCAATCTTCCTTTCTTTATAAACTGGATCCAGGTGATTCCTGCGGGGCCCGCCCCGCAGGTTTCAGGACTCTCCCCTCCAGCGGACGAACCGCTTTTCCAGCAGGTTCACAACGGCCACCGCCAGGATGGCCGCCGCGGACAGCAGCACAATAGGGGCGAACACCCCGGCGCCGTCCAACTGGGTCATCATGCGGCGGGAGAAGTAGCCCAGGCCGCTCTTGGCCCCCAACCACTCGCCGATGGCCGCGCCGATGATGCTCATGGGCACCGCCATCTTGACGGCGGAGAAGAAGTATGGCAGGGCGCAGGGCACCTTGATCTTCAAAAAGATGTCCTTCTTCGTGGCACCGTAAGTCTCCAGCAGCTCCGCCATCTCCGTCTTGGCGGAGCGGAGCCCGTCGTACACTGTGATGGTGATGGGGAAAAAGGTGATGAGCACTGTCACCAGCACCTTGCTCCAGATGCCGTAGCCGAACCACAGCACAAAGAGCGGTGCGATGGCGGTGGTGGGAATGGTCTGGGACACCACCACGATGGGATAGATCATCTTGCGGACCAGGTCGCTCTCGTCCATCACCACCGCCAGGGCCAGGCCCAGCACCAGAGAGATCCCCAGGCCGATGGCCGTCACCAGCATGGTGGCGGGCAGATGAACAGTGAAGAGGACATCCCGCAGCTCCCACAGCTTCGCCAGGATCTGGGTGGGAGACGGCAGGATATAGGCCGCGTCTAATCCCATGGCCCCCGCCTGCCAGAGAATCAACAGGGCGAAGAGAAAAATCATGGCAGGTAGATTTGCTTTACAGGTCTTTTTCATGGGGTCACCTGCTTTCGCAGAAGGTCGATGAGATGCTCCTTCAGCTCCACCATCTCCGGCAGTTTGAGGCAGGAGCGGTCCCGCGGGAAGGACGCGGGGACCGGAATCTCCGCCAGCTCCCGGATGGGGGTGCGCTCCACCACCAGCACGCTGGAGGAGAGGAACAGCGCCTCCTCCACGTCGTGGGTGATGAAGAGGATGGTCCTCTTGTGCCGCTGCCACTGGTCCAGCAGCCACTCCTGCATGGAGATCCGGGTGAGGAAGTCCAGGGCGGAGAAGGGCTCGTCCAGCAGCAGCAGGTCGCAGCCCGTCAGCATGGTGCGGGCAAAGGCCGCCCGCTGCCGCATCCCGCCAGAGAGCTCGTCCGGCATCTTGCTGCCGCAGCCGGCAAGTCCCACGTCGGCCAGCGCCGCCTCCGCCCGGTCCCGGCGCTCCGCACGGGTCAGCTCCCCCTGGATCTCCAAGGGCAGCGCCACATTTTCTCCCACGGTTCGCCAGGGGAACAGCAGGTCCTTCTGGGGCATATAGCCGCAGTAGTGCTTGCGTCCCACAATGGACTTCCCCTCCACCAGAATGGTCCCCGCCTTGGGCTTTAGCAGTCCGTTGGTCATGCGGAAGATGGTGCTCTTTCCGCAGCCGCTGATGCCGATGATGCAGTGGAAGGAGCCGGGTTCCACGGCAAAGCTCAGGTGGTCGATGATATCGAAGTCCTCGCTGGGGTACTGATAGGAGACGTTCTGAAATTCCAGCATGGTCATCGCTCCAGCGTCCAGGCCATCTCCCAGAAGCCCAGCTCATACCGGCTGCAGTTGACGAAGATCTCCTCCAGCCGCTGGTATTCCGCCTCCGTGCAGCTCTCCGCCAGGGTGTCCATCAGCTCCACCAGTGCGTCGTTGGTTTTCTGGTAGTCCTCCCCCGCGTAGCTGCGGATCCACTCGCCGTAGAAGGGGTGGTCCGCCGCGCCGGGGATGGCCGCCAAGCGCGTGCCGATCTCCGCATAGCTCCAGGAGCAGGAGAGGATGGCGGCGATGATCTCCGCCGGCCCGCCCGCGGCGGCACAGGAGAGCATGTAGTGGGTATAGGACAAATTGGAGAGGGCCGGCTGGACAGAAAACACCTGCTCCTCCGTGATGCCCAACCGAGCCATGTAGGCCCGGTGGACCTTCATCTCCCCGCCCAGAATCGCGTCCACATTGGCGGAGAAGGTCCGCATCAGGCCGGGGTCCCGGGCCTTCACTACACCGTAGGCGAACACCCGGGCGTAGTCGAACAGGTACAGATAGTCCTGCAGCAGGAACCACCGGAACTTCTCCAGGTCCAGGCTGCCGTCTCCAATCCCCCGGACAAAGGGATGGTCATGGCACTGCTCCCAGATGGGATGGGCGGCCTCGTACAGCCGCTGTGTCGTTCTCATTCGTATTCCTCCTATCCAATGGCCGGTCCGCCCCATGCAAAAAGGCGGGGTCCCCTTTGGGACACCCCGCCTTCGCTCCAATCCTATCTCTTCCGTGCGGAAGAGACTCCGCACGAATAGCTTGTGCTGCGTCCCTACGTTGGCATTACCCACATCAGGTCAGGTCGAGGGACCGGCCCCTCATCTCAGCCTCCTCGCGGAAGCTCCCTTGCACGTTTTATTGTAAAAGCCCGTCTTCTTTTTGTCAATAAATTTTTCCCGGTTTTCGGTAAAAATCCCGCATTTACACCAGATGCCGCTCGATCTCCTGCCGGGTGGGCAGGGAGGGGATCGCCCCTCTGCCCTGAACACAGAGCCATCCGCTGACGTTGCCGTACTCCAGCGCCTCCTGCACCAGCGGCTCCGTCAGCTGCTCCGCCTGGGTGACACCCCGGAATCGCATCTGAGACAGCATTCCGCCCCAGAAGGCGTCTCCGGCGCCGGTTGCATCCGCGCAGTGGGCCCGCCGACCCGGGACAGCGAGGCGCCGCCCCCGGAAATATCCTCTGGCACCCTGACCGCCCAGGGTCAGCACCACCAGCGTCAATCCGTACCGCTCCATAAGGGCGGGCAGCTCCGCCTCGCCCCCCAGCATATCGGCCTCCTCCTCTGAGATCTTCAGCAGATCCACGTCCGGCAGGATCTCCCGCACCTTTGCGGCGCAGGCCTCCTGACTGCCGTTCCACATCATGTCCCGGTAATTCACATCAAAGCTCACCAGCCTGCCCATCTCCCGACCCAGGTGCAGGGCCTTGGCTGTGGCCTCTGCCGCCGGGGAGGCGGAGAGAGAACACGACCCGGCGTGGACGATCACCGTGTCCCGGATGTCCGCCTCCCGTACGTCCTCCTCCCGAAGGAACATATCCGCCCCAGGCTTGCGGACAAAGGTGAAGCTCCGCTCCCCTTCCTCCGTCAGAGAGACAAACGCCATGGTGGTGACCGCCTCCCGGCAGGGCTCCCGCCGGATACAGCGCACCCTGTTTTCCCGGAGGGTACCCAGCAGGTACCGCCCGAAGTCGTCATCCCCCACAGAGCAGCACATGGCCGCCTCCAACCCGTTCCGGGCGGCGGCGATGGCCACATTTGCAGGGGCGCCCCCGGCGTTTCGAATATAGCTTCCGGGCTCACTGCCCGGCAAAAAGTCAACTAGCATCTCGCCAACGCTGTAAAGGTCCACCAGTGGTCCTCCTTGTCTGAGGTGGTTTTGCAATCATTCGCATCGATTATTAAACCATTTCCAGCGTTCAATGTCAATCGTTTAGCTGATGTTTTTATAGGAGAAAAATGTACTTTTTGTGGGATTTCCGATATTGCGGCAAGCCGCCCCGGGAAATCACCCGTTTTGAAGAGGTAGCTCCCCCGAGAAGATCCGGGCGATCCCGCCGCAGGCCGCCCCCAGAAGCACTCCCTCCCCCAGGAAGCGCGGCTTTCTCACCAGGACTCTGCCGCCCCCATCCGCTGGGCGCAGGCGGGCAATGGCGGATTCCAGATCCGCTACGTGCCGGTCGGTCCAGCAGAGTCCGTCGCCGCCCAGCAACACCAGTTCGCTGTTCAGCAGATTCAGGGCGCTGGCGATCCCCGCAGCCAGAAAGTCCACGGTCTCCCGGAACACCCGGTCTACTTCCCCGCTGCCGGTTATCCGGCAGAAATCGGCGTAGGAAGCCTCCAGTCCCGTTCGATGATACAGTTTTTTCAGCACCTCCGGCGAACGAACGTACAGCTCCAGGCAGCCACGGCCGCCGCACCGGCAGGGACGGCCACCGGCGCAGATGGTGACATGGCCCAGCCCCAGGGGCCGTCCTCCCCGGCCCCTGCACAGTTGCCCGCCGCTGAGGACCGCGCTGCCCACCCGGTCCCCCAGGCTGACAAACAGCACGTCCCGGCAGTTCCGGACCCTGCCGAACAGGCTCTCCACCAGCAGAGCGCTCTGGCAGGTGTCCTCCAGGAATACCGGGAGGCCGTACCGCTCCCGGACTGCCGGACGCACGGATTCCGAGGGACACATCTGCTCCCCGCCGGGCCGCTGGAGCAGATCCGCCGCCAAGCCGATGGCCCGTACACCAGCCGTCCCGGACAGCATCTTGTCCAACAGCCTGAGAGCGGTCTCCCGCCGCACCGCCTCCGGAGCGTCCTTCGGCAGGTCCGTGCCAGCCCGCCGGAATACCCGGAGGTCCAGCCCGCACAGAACACTCTCACAACGGCCCGGGAGGAACGCCACGCCCGCTGCCTTCGGCGCTTCGGGTGAGAGCCGGAGGCGCACGGGGTTCCGCCCCGGCTCCTCGCTGCACACCACCTCGCTCTCTCGCAGGACATCCCCGTCGATCATCTCACCCACGATATTGGAGATGGTCATTTTGCTCAAGCCCGTTCTCACCACCAGATCCCGCCGGGTCCGGCATGCGCCGGTGGCAACCATGCGCAGGACCAACCCGCGGTTGTCCCGCCGGTTGTCTCCGCTGTTTTTTCCCGCTTTCTCCAGCATGACCTGTCCTTTCCCGCGATGCCTGTCAAACCTCCCGTGCCGGAGTTGGCCTCCGGCATTCTTCATTTGTTTACTATATGACGCTCCCAGAGGCCCGTCAAGAAAAACCGCTCCCCCACCCGGAGGAGCGGTATAGGACATCATCTAAATTCTGTCCCATATCACCGTCCCAGCAGGGCAGCCCCGCCCAGCAGCACCCCATAGACTATCGGCTGGTGGAGCATATATACCGGCAGGGACTGCCTGCCCAAGGCACACAGGGGCGGACACCGGAGCGCGTCCGGATCCAGCCGCTCCATCGGCCCGGCCAGCAGGCGGCGGAGAAAATGCCCCGCCAGGAACAGGAACAGCCAGGGCAGCAGGGAGAAATAATCCGTGGAGAAAAAGTCCGGCGGCGGAAATCCTATGTACGCCGTCAGCAGATTACGGTAAAGTCCCTCCGGCACCGTTCCCAGCGTCCAGTCCTCAAATCCCAGCGTCCCCTGGTTCACGTTCCGCAGCAGGGTGAACAGGGCCGCGCTGGCGGCGAGGCCCACCCCCACAGGTACGTGCCGCAGCAGTTTTTCCAGTGGGACCATCAGCAGCATGCAGGAGCCGATCAGCGTCAGCACGCCGAACCAGATCTGCTCCTCCGGCATGAAGAGCACCGTCACCAGCGTCACCACCCAGCCGCAGCCGAACACCGTCAGTCCCCTCCGGAGGGGCCGCCGCCCCAGGCTGAAGCAAAATCCGGAGAGGAGGATAAAGGTCCAGCAGATGCTCTGCTGCCAGATGTACGCGCCGGTGCCCCGGTACCAATCCCAGTCCGCGTGGAACAGATACACCAGGTCCCAGCAGGCGTGATAGGCGATCATGCTCACCAGCGTCAGGCCCCGCAGGGCATCCAGGGAGGCGATCCGCCTTCTGGGCCGGACCAGTGTCCGAGTCCCGCTGTCTGCTGCCATCTTCCGCTCCTCCTCTCCGGCAACCGGCGGAACCGGTCGTCTATCTCACTCCGGGGTCAGCCCCGGTGCTCCCGCCGGTACTCCGTGGGGAGCTGTCCCGTCACATCCTTGAATGCCCGGGTGAATTTCCCCTGGCTCTCGTAGCCCACGGCGGCCGCGATGGCGGCGATGCTCCCGCCGCTCTCCCGCAGCAGCTCCATGGCCCTGCGCACCCGGTACTCCTTCATATAGGTGGCGATGGGCAGGCCGTACACCGCCTTGAACACCTCCTTCAAGGTGGAGGTGTTCAGCAGATACCTGTGGGAGAGCTCCTCAATGGTGTACCGCCGGTCCAGGTGCTCGGTCAGCAATGCGTGGATCTCCTGGATACGCGCCGTCTGCTGGGAGCCGTACCGGGTCAGCTCCCGCCCGCCGGACTCCAGCCCCTCCAAATACAGCAGCAGCTCCTGGAGCTTCAGCCGGAGATAGGGTAGCCGCCGCATCTCCGGCTGCCGGTACAGGGGCCGGAAGATCTCCTCCAGCTCCGGTCCCGCCGGAAGGGCGAAGGTCCCGCCTCCACAGAATTTTTCCGCCAGCCTCTCGGCCTGGAAGTCCGCCTCCGCCAAGATGGGGGGCGGCGACTCCGCCAGATGGGTCAAATCCACGCAGATCATCAGCCCCGCGTACATCTCCGCCGGGAAGTGCATCACAGAATCCGCGCAGCAGTCCGCACTGTGGAGGGACAGATCGCCCTCCCCCAGATAGACCGACATGCCGTCCCGCAGGTCCCAGCCCACCCGGCCCAGGCGGCAGTGGTTGATCTCCAGCGTGGACCGGGCCGCCTCGTGCCGGAAGGCGGCATAGGTGCCCAAGACCGTGTTGAAGGACGCCTCCACCCCCGGAAAGACCGGGTAGACCTCCATCCGTCCCCGTCCATCCGTCTCTCCCTGAAATGTCCCGGTGAACAAAACCCCAGGTTCGGCCGCAGGGCGCCCCACGATCTCCATAGTCCCCTGCGGCAGCTCCGCCAGAGCCATCCGCAGGCAATCCGCTTGCTTCATTCCGCCGCTCCTTCCCACCTCACGCCGAGGGGCAGGCAATCTCCACCATCGCCTCAATCATGTGGTGCAGCAGCTGGGCCCGCTCCGTCTCGGCAGCCTTATAGTAGACCTCTTTCCCGTCCCGCCGGCTGACGATCAGGCCGCCGGCCTTCAGCTGCTTCAGGTGGTGGGACACCGCCGGGGAGCTCATCTCCACCATGGAGGAGAGGTTGATGACGCACTCTTCACAGTGGCACAGCAGCCAAAAAATCCGGATGCGGCTGCCGTCCCCCAGCTGTTTGAAGATGTCAGCCACTGTCTGGAAATCGTCCACGCTGGGCATCTGTTCCAGCTCCCGCTCCATGGACTGTCCATGGTCGTGGGGCAGCTTCTTTTCTTCCATCGGTCGTCCCTCCTTCTGGTTTTGTATTCTACCACACCCCGCGCCATTCTGGAAGAGCGAAAATATGCCGCCCCGCATTGGCCCAATCGGAAGGAGTTTTTGCCCAATCGGAAGATTCTCTCCCTCCCCCGTTGACTTGGGGGGCCGCCCCGTGTATGATAAGACCATAGATTAAATAATTGCTTAATCGTTTTGCTCAATTGCTGAAGGGAGACGTTCATATGAAAAAAACCTATAAGATCGATGTGGACTGCGCCAATTGCGCCAACAAGATGGAGGAGGCCGCCCGGAAGACCGAAGGCGTCCAGAGCGCCACCGTGAACTTCATGGCGCTGAAGATGATCGTGGAATTCGCGGAGGGGCAGGACCCCAAGGCCGTGATGGAGCAGGTCCGCAGAAATTGCAAAAAGGTGGAGGACGACTGCGAAATCTACCTGTAAGCGCGTTTTTCAGGAAAGCACCCCCTCCGGAGGCGGGGTGTTTTCTTTCCCAAAACAATTAAACGTTTATTGAATTATTAGCCGCACGGAGCGGCTCAGATCGGAAGTGAACCTCATGAATAAAAAGCAGAAAATCATGCTGATCCGCATTCTGACAGCGGCGGCCCTGCTGGCTGTCCTGCATGTTCTCCCCGTCACAGGCTGGATGCGGTTTGGGCTGTACCTGATCCCCTATCTGATCGCAGGTTACGACATCCTGCGAAAGGCCCTGAAGGGCATCCAAAACCGCCAGGTGTTCGACGAGAACTTCCTGATGGCCGTGGCCACTGTGGGCGCCATTGCCCTGGCCCTGTACGAGCGGAGCGGGGATTACACCGAGGCCATCGCCGTCATGCTGTTCTATCAGATCGGCGAGTGGTTCCAGAGCTATGCAGTAGGCCGGAGCCGCCGGAACATCAGTGAGCTGATGGACATCCGCCCGGACTACGCCAATGTGGAGCAGGACGGGAAGCTGGAGCAGGTAGACCCGGACGAGGTGTCCATCGGCACCGTTATTGTGGTCCAGCCCGGCGAGAAGGTTCCTATCGACGGCACTGTGGTGGAGGGCGCCTCCACCCTGAATACCGCCGCCCTCACCGGCGAGTCCCTGCCCCGGGAGGTCCGGGAGGGGGACGAGATCATCAGCGGCTGCGTCAACATGACTGGGCTGCTGAAAATCCGTACCACCCGGGAATTCGGCGAGTCCACGGTGTCCAAGATCCTGGACCTGGTGGAGAACGCCTCCTCCCGCAAGTCTCGGTCGGAGGACTTCATCTCCCGGTTCGCCCGGGTGTATACCCCCGCTGTGTGTTTCGCCGCCCTGGCCCTGGCCATCCTGGTCCCTCTGGCCCGGACGCTCCTTCTGGGCCTGCCCACCGGCTGGAGCGTCTGGGTCTACCGGGCCCTCACCTTCCTGGTGGCCAGCTGTCCCTGCGCTCTGGTCATCAGCATCCCTCTCAGCTTCTTTGCCGGCATCGGCGGGGCCAGCAACGCCGGCGTACTGGTAAAGGGCTCTAACTATCTGGAGACTCTGTCCCAAACCAAAACGGTGGTCTTTGACAAGACCGGCACCTTGACCCAGGGCGTGTTTGAGGTCAACGGCATCCACCATCATGAGATGGAGAACGAGAAGCTGGTGGAGTACGCCGCTCTGGCGGAGAGCGCTTCCAGCCACCCCATCAGCAAAAGCCTGCAGCGGGCCTATGGCCGGGAGATCGACCGCAGCCGGGTGACGGATGTTCAGGAGATCAGCGGCAGCGGCGTCATCGCCAAAGTGGACGGCGTGGAGGTAGCCGCCGGCAACGACAAGCTGATGGACCGGCTGGGCGTGCCGTACATCCCCTGTCACAGCGTAGGCACCATCATCCACATGGCCGTCGGCGGGAAGTATGCCGGACATATCGTCATCTCCGACGTGGTGAAACCCCACGCCCGGGAGGCTGTCCAGGCCCTGCGGGCCGCCGGTGTCCACAGGACCGTCATGCTCACCGGCGACGCCAAGCCGGTGGCAGACCAGGTGGCCCAGTCCCTGGGCATCGATCAGGTTTACGCCGAGTTGCTCCCCGCCGGAAAGGTGGAAAAGGTGGAAGAACTGCTGCTGGACAACTCTGAGCGGGGAAAGCTGGCCTTCGTGGGGGACGGCATCAACGACGCCCCGGTCCTCAGCCGGGCGGATATCGGTATTGCCATGGGCGCCATGGGCTCCGATGCCGCCATCGAGGCCGCCGACGTGGTCCTGATGGATGACGATCCCGCCAAAATCGCAAAGGCCATCCGGATCTCCCGCAAGTGCCTGCGGATCGTCTATGAAAACATCGTCTTTGCCATCGGCATCAAGCTGGCGTGTCTGGTGCTTGTGGCCCTGGGGTTCGCCAATATGTGGCTGGCCATCTTCGCCGATGTGGGTGTGATGATCCTGGCAGTGCTCAACGCCATCCGTGCGCTGTTCGTCAAAAAGCTGTGAACGCGGAAAGCGCCCCGTCCAAGGCTGCACGGGCATGTCCCGGAGTCCGGCGGCAGAGCCCCAGGCAAAGGCAGCCCTCCGGTCAAGCGTGAAGGGACCAAATCCGCACAAAAACCCGGCGCCGGGAATTCCCGGCGCCGGGTTCTGTATGTACAGACCAGGTCAAAATGCAAAGAGTAAATGTCATTTCAGTAAAATTGAACACGGCCATGACGTTCCCTGCTTATTGGTGAATAGCCTGGAATTCCGTAGGGAACTGCAGCTTATGTGAGCACAAGATTTTCAAATCATGTGTTCTTTTCTTTCCTGGTGTTTTCAAACACCCAGAATATAGCGCCCAGAATCACAATCCCGCCAATTATGGAGCTTTTGCTCAGGGTCTCTCCCAAAAAGGCATAGCTGAACACGGCAGTGAACACAACACCGGAATACTGATAGATGCTGACCTCAGAGGCCGGGGCCTGCTGATAAGCGTATGTCAGGAAGAACTGTCCCCCTGCCGCAAAGACGCCGATCAGCAAAAGCATCACGAATACCTTTGGAGACGGAATCACCAGATTCGGCAGCATCATCAGTCCTGCGCAGACCGTACTCAGTGCGGAAAAGTGGAAAATGATCGCAGATGGGTGCGTGAAATTTTTACAGTAGGACAACATGGTGTAAGCCATGCCGGATACCACCGCTGCCAGCAAAGCCGCCAGAAGCGGGAACGGGTTGGAGTCGAAGGACGGCTGCATGGCGATATATGCGCCCACAAGACACAGGATCGTTGAGGCGATCTTGACGGGAGTGATCTTCTCCTTCAGGAAAATACCGGCGAGCAGTGTGACAAATACCGGAGATGCCCGGTTCAGCATAGCTACATCCGCTTGGCGGGCGTGACCGGCCGCATAGAAGAAGAGCACGATCCCCAGAAAGCCGAAGAACGACCTTCCCCAAAGCGCCCAGCCCCCTCGTTTGATCTCCTGAAAAACCTGCAGGTTTTCCCGTCGGACCATAACAGCTGCAATAATCAGGCTGACAAGATTGCGGAAGAAGGTCTGCTCAAATGTCCCCACCTCTTCAGAGCTCAATTTGACAAATACCTGCATGATGGAAAAGGACAGCGATGAGACCAGCATCAAATATATAGCTTTGGTTTTTTTGTTTTTCGTAATCAGTCTCTCCTTTTATATGGCAACATACAGCGTGGCCGTCTGCACGGGAAATCAGCGCAGACGACCGGAATACACTTCCGGTCGTCTGTTCCGATCCCACCCGGGGCCTGCGCAGCAGAAATCAATAGTCGCCGTTGTAACTGGTTCCGTGGGGCGTTGTCCAGCTATAATCTCCCAGCTTTTCCGCCTTTGTCTCCTCGCCGTTGGCCACACGCAGAAGCAGCTCGTAAAGCTCGCGGCCGCTTTCTTGCAGGCTCAGTTCCCCATACAGCATGGGAGCTGCGGAGTAGTCGATCATGTCCTCCAGCGCCGTCGCAGTCTGGGGGTTGCCTGTGATCTTGATGGTCGTCATACATGCGTTGCCGATGGGGTTGCCCCGCCCAGTGGTGAAGAGGCAGATATGGCATCCGCTCATGGCCAGCGTGGTGGACGCATAGGCATCATTGGCGCCCTGTGCCTGGTTGATGCCCCAGGCTCCCGCGCCGGGGACCGGATCACCGCAGTCCAGGATCCCCAGGATCCGGCGATGTCCCTGGGTTTTGAAGCTGCCTAGGTTCTTCTCGGTCATAGTGGTCAGTCCGCCCGCCTTATTGCCGGGAGTGGGATTGACCTGGGAGAGGCCCTTACCGCCTCTGCGGGTGCAGTCCTCATTGAAGAAATCTCCGATATCCATCAGGCGCATGCCGATCTCATAAGAAGCCGCTGTGGTGGGATAGCCGCCGCGGCCACAAACCTCCACCGCTCTTCCGCCGGCGGACAGGTGCATATCGATTGCCTCACCCACCACCGGATTGGCGGACAGGCCGCTGGTCCAGTCAGATCCGCCGTTATAGCCGCCGATAATCAGTCCGCTGAGGGGGCAGGGTTCGCGCTTCTGGGCCTCTGCCTGCCGCTTCAGATCCTCCACAGCTGCAATCCCGTCCTGGATGGCCTTGGTGACACCGCCGTCCGCCTGGATGCTGATATTCACCACCGGCCGGCCAGTCTTACGGATCTCCTCCGCCACATCTTCAGGATCTGTCTGCTGGCACCCCAGGGACAGCAGTACCACGCCAAAAGTGTTCGGGTGCGTGCCGGTTGTGATGAATCCTCTGCGGGTCCGCTCAAAGCGATCCGGAAACTCACCGCAAGCCGCATCGACAAACGTGGCAGGGACATTACAGGCAGCAGAGATCCGCTGCGCCGCATTGTTGGAGCACTGAACCAGAGAGATCACCACCACCTGGTTCCGGATCCCAAAGGAACCGTCTGCCCGCTTATAGCCCATGATCGTCTCCGGCAGGCCCAACTCTTCCTTTTTGTATTTATGGTGGATCGTGTAATCCATGGCATCCGGTGCCATGGAGCGATAGTAAGCACGCTGTTCCCGGTTGATTTCCTCAAAGTCATCGTAAACATTGTGCTCATGTACCCAGTCTCCCTTTTTGATGAACTGGGTGGCCACGCCGATATGTACACCATACTTGATGATCTCGGCTCCTTTTTCGATATCAGTGCGGGCGATTTTGTGCCCCTCTTTGATATATTCGTTGGCCGTGATCTCCTCACCAGCCACTAGTGTGCACTCACCCGCCTGGATAGGCTCTACGGCAACTGCGACGTTGTCGCTCTCCTCAATCAGCATGCTTTTTTTGTAAATTTTCATTCCTGTTTACTCCTCCAGTAATTTAGGATTGGTGTTCTCTTACCGTAATACTGCGGCGATGCGATCCATGATCTCCTCGATCAGATTTCGGGGTGCAGCCAGGTTCAATCGTTCAAATCCATTTCCCTCTGGGCCGAACATACTGCCTTCGTCCATCGCCACATGGGCCTGATACAGCATCTTTTGGCGCAGTTTTTCGGCATCCGGCTCCAGTCTCCGGAAGTCAATCCATTGGAGATAGGTCCCCTCCAGAGGGGAGATCTTGACGTCTCCATTCCAAGTATCTTCCGCAAACTCCCGAACGAACTGGTCATTTTTCTGAATATAAGCCAGGCATGAATCCAGCCAGGCTTCCCCGTGGTCCCAGGCAGCCTTTGCAGCAACGGGGGCAAAAAAGTTCGGATGGGCACGACAATACCGTGCGAACATCTGGTCAAATCGTTTCCGGCGTTCCTCATTGGGGATCATAATGCAAGAAAAAGAAAGCCCCGCCAGATTGAATGTTTTGGATGGAGCATGGCAAACGGCACAGTTTTCCGCATAGTTCTGGCCCAGCGAGGCAAACACGATATGCTGGTGGCCCGGGAAGATCAGATCGCTGTGGATCTCATCTGCGATTACAAACACATGATGCCTGCGGCAGATCTCGCCCACTCTGCGGAGCTCCTCCTCCGTATAAACACGGCCCACCGGATTGTGCGGGTTGCTTAAAACGAAGGCCCTGCATCTGGGGGATGCCGCTTTCCTCTCAAAATCTGCAAAGTCGATCTCATAGCGCCCATCCCTGAGCTGTAACGGACTGTTTACAACAACCCGTTTCTGCTGCTGTATCGAATCAGCGAAGGGATAATACACCGGTCTCTGGATCAGGACCTCATCGCCTTCCTCCGTCTCTGACAGCAGCAGGAGATTGATGGCTGTCACGACACCGGGGGTAAAACGGAACCAGTCCGCCGCCGCATTCCAGCCATTTCTCCGTTGCTGCCAGCGCAGATAGGACACAATAACCTCATCAGTGACTTTGGTATATCCATACATGCCGTTCTTAGCTGCCTCAATGATGGCTTCCTGAACCTCCGGAAGCGTCTTCAGATCCATATCTGCAATCCAGGCGGGCAGAACGTCTTGGGTTCCAAAAGTCTTTTCCAGTTCAGCTGGCTCCCACTTAACCTGCCCCCACGGCAGGCGGCTTTCAAAGTGGTCAAAGTCAAACGTTTTTTCCATCCTTACCTCTTTCTGATCCTAAATCGGGATTTATCACAGGCCATTAATCTCCCTCACAAAATGGCATTTGACAAAATGATCCTTTTCGATCTCTTCCAGCTGGGGCTCATTTTCAAAACATTCCGGCTTCGCATATACACATCTGGGGGCGAAGCGGCAGGACTTTGTCACGTTGATAGGCGAAGTGATCTCACCCTTCAAAATGATCTGATTATCCGGCGCATTGTACTTGGGCAGCGGGATCGCAGAAATCAATGCCTTTGTATAGGGATGATATTGGTGGGCAAAGATCTCTGCGGATCCAGCCTTCTCTACCATCTGTCCCAGATACATCACCGTGATATCATCGGAGATATGCTTGACCACGGACAGGTTGTGGGTGATAAACAGATATGTGAGATTCCGCTCCTTCTGGAGCTCCATCATCAGGTTCAGAATCTGTGCCTGAATGGACACGTCCAAAGCAGAGACTGGCTCATCGCAGACCACCAGCTTGGGATCCAGAATCAGCGCCCGGGCGATACCTACCCGCTGGCGGCGTCCACCATCTAGTTCATGCGGATACAGGCCATAGGTTCTCTCTGCCAGCCCCACCACATCCATGATCTCACGGACTTTTTTCTGCTGCTCCTCTTTGGAATTGCAGAGCTTATAGATCTTCAAAGGCTCTGCGATGATATCTCCGATGGACATTCTGGGGTTCAGAGATGCGTAGGGATCCTGGAAAATGATCTGCATATCCTTGCGAAGCTCCTTCAGCTGCGCCTTGGTCACGTCCGAGATATCCTTTCCCTGAAAGATAATCCGGCCGCCTGTTCTCTGATGCAGGTGCAGGATCACCCGGCCCAGTGTAGACTTTCCGCAGCCGGATTCTCCCACGATCCCCAGCGTCTGTCCCTCCCGCAGACCGAAGGTGACGCCATCCACTGCATGGAGTGTCCCCTTTTTGGTGGCAAAATACTTTGTCAGGTCTTCTACTCTTAAAATCTCAGCCATACTCAAACCTCCGTGTCAGAAAAACGGTTGCAGCGGACCATGTGAGAGTCCGAAAGCTTCACCGGCTTGATTTTTCCGGTCTGGCAGGCTTCTGTCGCATAGGGACATCTGGGGTGGAACTTGCATCCATCCGGAAGGTTTGCGGGGTCCGGTACCATGCCCTGAATCACTTTCAGCGTAGATGCGTCGTTCTCAATATCCGGCAGAGAGTCAAACAGACCGATGGTATACGGATGCCGCTTATCTGTATAAATTTCCTTGAGGGTTCCGGATTCCACGATCTCCCCGGCGTACACCACCGCGACCTTGTCGCAGATCTTCGCCACAACGCCCAGATCATGAGTGATGAGGATCAGGGAGGTCTGATACTCCTGCTTCAATTTTTTCATCAGCTCCAGCACCTGCGCCTGGATCGTCACGTCCAAGGCTGTGGTAGGCTCGTCCGCGATCAGCAGCTCTGGGCTGCAGGCCAGGGCGATAGCGATCATCACCCGCTGCTTCATGCCGCCGGAAAACTGGTGGGGGTAGTCGTCGCAACGGGCGCCGGGGATACCCACCTGCTCCAGCATCTCCATAGCACGCTTCCGGGCCTCGGCCTTCGAGATCTTGTTGTGTAGCAGGATCACTTCTGCAATCTGATCTCCTACCCGTGTCACCGGGTTCAGGGAAGTCATGGGATCCTGGAAGATCATGGAGATCTTTCCGCCGCGGATCCGGCGCATCTGCTTTTCTGAAAGTTTCAGCAGATCCTCTCCCTCAAACAGGATTGATCCCTTTACGATCTCTCCTGGCGGATCCGGCACCAGCCCCATGATTCCAAGGGCCGTGGTGGTCTTTCCGGCGCCGGTCTCCCCCACCAGGCCGATGCTTTCGCCCCTCTCCAGAGAAAAGGTGATGTCATTCACCGCCTGCACAGTTTCCTCGTCTGTCACATAACGGATTTCAAGGTCGTGCACTTCCAATATATTTTCAGCCATACCGTACTCCTTTCACCGCTCACTTCTTCAATCTGGGGTCCAGGCAGTCCCGCAGGCCATCTCCTACAACGTTGAGTGCATAGACCACCACCATGATGGCAAGGCCGGGAATGACCGTGAGGTAAGGTTCTGTCCGGATGTACCGCCGGCCGGTGGACAGCATTGCGCCCCACTCCGGCAGCGGAGCCTGAATGCCAAATCCCAGGAAACTCAGAGCAGAAGCGGAAATGATGGCGCCCGCCATGGCCAGCGTGGCCTGCACGATCAGAGAGGAAATAGAATTGGGAAGAATGTGGTGGACAATGATACGCCAGTTATTGGCGCCGATGGCTCGGGCCGCCTCGACAAACTCCTGTTCCCGTGTTGACATAACTGCTGCCCGCACCACGCGCGCGAATTTTGGCGTAGAAGACAGGCCCACCGCCAGCATCAGGTTGAACAAGCTGGAACCCAGTGCCGTGACAATGCACATGGCCAGCAGCATCTGGGGAATGGCCATGAACAGATCCATACAGCGCATAATGATATTGTCCAGCTTGGGATAGTAGGCTGCCAGGACACCCAAAATTCCGCCTGTAATGACAGAAATTCCAACCGCCAGGAAGCCGATGGCCAGAGAATAGCGGCTGCCATAGATCAGGCGGCTCAACTGGTCCCGGCCAAGGTTGTCTGTGCCGAAAATATGCTCTGCGCAGGGCGCGATCATGGCACGGCTGGCATCCTGATCATCATATCCGTATGGTGCGATCTGATCGGCGAAAATTGCGATGAGAACGAAAAGGATCAAAACGATCAGTCCCACCAGCGCCTGCTTGTTCTTTTTAAAACGTCTCCAGATTTCGGAGAGCATACTGTGATTTTTCATGCCGCCTTCTTCTCTCCTCTCTTCTTGAAACGGAAGAACCCGCTCTTGGAGCTCTCATACATGGTCTTCATGCGGGGGTCAATAAACGTGTAGATGATATCTACAATCAGGTTCAAAATGGCCGAGACAAACGCGATCAACAGCACACATCCCTGCACGGCAGCATAGTCCCGGGCATTCATGGAATCCACCAGGTACTTTCCCACGCCATTGATGGAGAAAATCACCTCTGTGACAATGGAGCCGGCCAGCAGAACACCTAGCTGCAGCCCGATTACGGTGACAATGGGGATCATAGCATTTTTCAATGCATGGCTCAGGATTACCATCCAATAAGTCTGGCCCTTTGCCTTGGCCGTGCGGATATAGTCCTGCCGCATAACCTCCAGCATGGAGCTGCGGGTTGTCCGCATGATAGTGGCAGAGGAATTCACGCCCAGCGCAACCACCGGCATGATCATCTGCGTCCAGCTATTCCCGTAGCCCGAAGCCGGAAGCCAGCCCAGTCCAACGGAGAAAATCAGAATCAGCATCAGGCCCTGCCAGAACATCGGCATGGAAATTCCAAATAAAGCGCACCCTGTGCACAGAGAGTCCAGAATGGTGTTCTGTTTCAGAGCAGCTACGATTCCGAAGAATATTCCAAGTATAATGCCCAGAACAATGCTCCATGCGGAGATATTGAATGTTACAGAGAAGCGCACGAGAAGTTCGTTCAAAACCGGAGTTCTGGAGCGGTAGGAGATTCCAAGGTCCCCCTGAAACAGGCCCAGCAGTGTCCTTCCCAGCCGCTCCCAGTAGGTCCCGTTGATCCCCATCTCAATGCGGTATGCCTCAACAGCTTCCGGCGTGGCGTTATCTCCCAAGGCCAGATAAGCAGGATCACCAGGAGAAAAATAGAGAATTGTAAAAACAACAATGGTTACACCGATCAATATGGGAATGATCCATAAGATTCGCTTGATAATGTATTTCAGCATGGTTCGTTTTCCTCACTCAACCAGCGCGGCGCCCCGGAGGCCACCGCTTTTTTGTACTGTCATGTAAAAAAATAGGATGGGTGAATAATTGTTGTATTATCCACCCATCCCTTGGATCAAATCAAACCCTTAATCCGGAGAATCATTTTACGCGAAGTAGCAATACTTCAGCAGCGGAGCCTGGAATGCGCCATTGCGGAAGCCCTGCAGATCGCTGGTGTAGCAGTGGATATCCTCCTGCTGATAGATGGGAACGATGACACATTCATCCAGCACCTTCTGCTGGATTTCTGCATTCAGTTCGCTGCGCTTTGCAGAGTCCGCCTCCATAGCAGCAGCATCAATCAGGGCATCCATCTCAGGATCGCTGTATCCGAAGATGTTGTTGGCGTTATCGGTGTAGAAGAATCGGTTCGCATAGTCAATATCGCCGTTGGTGGCAGAGATGCCCCAGGTATAAATATCGAAGTTGTGCTCCACCTTCAAAGCCTGAGAGTTTGTGGCAGCGTCCAAAGCAACGATCTCCACATCAATACCGATCTGCCCCAGTGCATTGGCAAAGAACTCACCATAGGCCTGACGCACAGCCATGTGGCCCACGTGATATCTGCAGGAGAACCCGTCGGGGTAACCGGCCTCTGCCAGCAGTTCTTTGGCCTTCTCAAGATTATATTCATAGACCGGATAATCCACATGATAGGGAGAGTCCACATCCGCGATGGAATCAGGAATATTGCTGGGCAGCAGGCCTTCCGCGGGCTGACCGACACCGTCCATGCAGACCTCCCATGCACCGTCAATATCCAGTGCATAAGCGATAGCCTGGCGGACACGGACATCGTCAAAGGGAGAATTCCGCAGATTGAAGCTCAGATAGCAGTTGTCCGTCGTATACTCACGGAATACCACAACATCAGAATTGGCCTCGGCAGCCTCGATATCCACGCCGGAAAGATTGTAGCACATATCTGCGCCGCCGGTCTCCACCTCGATGTAGCGGTTGCCATCTTCGGAAATCACTCTGAATTCCACATTCTTGATGGCAGGCTGGCCCTCCACATAGTAGTCGTCGAAGCCCACCAGACTCACGCTGCTGCCGATAGACCATTCGCCCCAGGTATAAGGACCGGTACCGATGTCCATATTGGCCCAATCCCCGTTTCCTTCCTCATATCCCTTCTGGCTGAACATCACGCAGGTAGGGAATGAGAGGTTGGCGATTACAGGCATATAGGGTTCGTCCATCACGATGACAAAAGTCCTCTCATCCACCGCATAGCTGTTTTCCAGATCCATATGGTCGGTAACAGAGGTGTTGGAGCTCTCCCGCAGGCAGCGCAGAGAGAAGAGGCAATCCTCGGCCGTCAAAGGCTCGCCGTTATGGCACATGACGCCTTCCCGAAGAGTCATTGTCAGCTCAGTGGCATCATCGTTGAATTCCCAGGATTCGGCCAGAAGCGGCTTGTACTCTCCTTCCGGCACTGTGCGCTCGATCAGGGTCTCGTAGACATTTGCCTTGATCTTCAAAGTATCATTGGTGCTGCTTCCGTTGATAGGGTCCTTGTCTGCCATATCTGCCTGAACGGCAATAGTCAGAGTATCTTTCGCCTCTCCCCCATCATCGCCGTTTCCGGCATCTTCTGTGCCGCCGCCACATGCAGTTGTCAACATGCAGAGACACAGCACGGAGGAAAAAATCCGCAGCAACTTTTTTTTCATAACATCTCTTCTCCTTTTTCATATTTTACAATCACCGGTTTTCACCGGAAACTGCCATTTTTGTTGCCCCCTTTAAAACCGGTCATAGCTGACGATTTCTTCCATATTCTTTTTTGTCTTCCGGGGGCTGTTGTCCGCACCATATCCGAGCGCTACCATAGATACGACCCGCGCAGATGCCGGAACATGCAGCAAATCTTTGACCGCATCTTCTCTAAATGCACAGATGATACACGTATCTAACCCCTGTTCTGCCGCTTCCAGCAGAGCAAATCCTGTGGCCAGAGACATGTCCACTACATAGCCATATTGCCCGCAGGGCATTACAAAATCTGTGCGGTCCGTAGCGCAGAACACCAAAAGTACATCTGCTTCCTCCACCATGGGCTGTGTCTCAGCCTGCTGGCGGATCTGCTGCTTCAAGGCACTGTCCCGTACCACGATCACCCGGATATTCTGATCGTTATGTCGGGAAGGCGTCAGGCGGACAGCCTCCAGAACTGCATTGAGTTTTTCCTGTTCCACCTTGCGGGGCAGATAGCTCCGCACACTTCTTCTAGCCTTCATGGCCCCTATGACATCCATGCCTTTTCCTCCCAAAGCCGCTGGTCAGCGGACCATCTCCTGAATCTCCTCCAGCGTCTTGCCGGCCATCCCCAGCTTTTCTGCGGTGCGTCCCTCTTTCCAGAAGTCCCGACCGCAGACAGCACTGGCGATATTGACAAAGGCGTCCATCATCGGGGTGGGGATGCCCAATGCATGGCCCACGGAAGCCAGAGGTACCAAGCCGGACATGGTATCCTCCACGATGAACCGGTGCTTGGTATTGGTCGGGTTGCGCAGAGCGCGATAGGATTCGATGCTCTGAATCAGATCATACAGGCTGTCCTTCGGCTCCAGCTTGTAGGTCTTGACCAGCATATCCCCCAGCGCCAGCGCATCCACGCCCAGCGCCCTGCATACAGCGACACGCTCCTTGTCGCAAGCGGAGATGATATCGGCAATATGTGGGGTGATTCCCTCCATGTAATAGTCGTAGCTCTGCCCCAGATCCATCTTGTTGATGTTCATGAGGCTGGGGATGGGGTGCAGCATGGCGCCGGCGCCCTCAAAGCCGGTCTCCAGCACATTGGCCGCAGGCTGCAGGCAGGGGAAGATGGGTCCCAGCACTTTCATCAGGCGGTCGATATCACTGGCGGGCAGTGTCGCCACCGGCACGTGGACCTTCAGGCCCGTGTGAAGGATATTGCCGACCTCATAACTGCGGCAGCCATACATCAGGTCCCCCGCCTCCGCAATGATAAGATCCTTGCCGCAGCCATCCTCGCCGCGCAGGATATTGGCGATCTCCAGAGCACCTCCGCAGTGGCCGGGATTCAGCATGACGATCTGCCCATCCTTCAGATAGGGCTTGCAGGCATAGGCGATGCTTCTATGGGCATCCGTAGTAGAGACGACCATGATCACGTCCACGTCATCCATGACTTCATCGATCCGGTCCGTAATAACCGCCGGTGCGGCCTCGCAGGCAATGACGCCGGTGACCTTGATTGTTTTGAGTTCCTGCAGACGATGGATTTTTTCCTTGTCGATGTCATACAGCTTGGCGATATAGCCCTTGCTGGTGAGAATGGCGGCCATGCTCTGTCCGCCTGCGCCCGCTCCGATAATCGCAAATTTCAACATCTTGATTCCCTCCACATTTCATTTTCCTATGGAATTTGAACAAACGTATTTTGCTTTGAAAAAATACCCAAGGGCGTTTCTCCTTAGGTGTTGTTTCCATTTCCAAAATTACCGCGGCTTCTATGCCTGATTGAAGGTGATCTCGTCAGCTCTTTTCCTGTCCGTACTGCTCCTCTCTGCAAACATTGTGTTTTTTGTCTGATCCTGTCCTGTTTTGCTTGTCTTAATTTTATCACATTGACAGGAAATCCGTTTATATGGTATTGTTAGTACTAAATATATGAATTTCATATCTTTACGGGCACACTTCAGGGAGACTGTCTCTCCCGGGCGCACGCCGGATCTCCTGTCCGACTTCCGCGTTTTTCCGGACTGTGACAGGACATTGGAGAGCAATCCCAAAGGCCCCTCAGCAAACTGGGCGGAAAATGCCGAGGCTGTCTAGGGGGGCATTATTATGTACGGAGGGAGGATCCAACATGACGTTCCAACAGCTCAGCTTCGTGGTAGAGGTCGCCAACTGCGAATCCATCAACAAAGCCGCCGAGCGGCTCTATACGTCCCAGAGCAATGTCAGCAACAGTATCAAGGCCTTGGAGGAAGAATTGGGAATCCAGATCTTCCTTCGAACCAAAAAGGGCGTTTCCGTCACGGAAGAGGGGCGGGAGTTCTTGAGCTACGCAAACGAGATCATAGACAAAAAAATTTTTGTAGAAGATCTGTATGCAAAGAGCCACTTCCGCAAGCAGTATTTCAGTGTCTCTTCCATGCGATCCTTCTTTCTCAGCACGCCCATCACAAGGCTTTGGCCGCAGATTTCAGACGGCCACGGCGGCTCTATCTATATCAGGCTGAAAAAACAGTCTTTTTACGATGTTCTGGATGATGTGCAGCACTGCCGCTCCGACCTGGGGATCGTCTTCCTGATGAAATCCCACAGTAATCGGATCACGCGGCTTTGCAGCGTAAAGGACTTGGATTACCATCTGTTGGGGGAGAGCCATATCAGCATCGTCACGAGAGCGGACCACCCCATTCTGCAGGCTCAGGAGACCGTTCCGGTGGAAGACCGTATGACGGACTATCCCTATGTGATTGCAGAAAACCACGAGAATTTCGGCAGATTTTATGATGATGATTCCGAGTCCATCTCTCAACTGTTTCAGTCTCCCCCAAAATGCATCATCTCTATTAACGACAGTGCTGCCAGCCAGGATATTGTGGCTCAATCCGATGCTTTTTTCATCAGTTCTACCCGCTGGCAGCATCCGCAGCACTACCATTTTTCCTCGGTCCCGCTTAAGGGAGAAGATAGTATCCTGGCCCATTATTATGTCACCAAGAAGGGGCAGACGCCTCACCCTTTGACCGCTCCCTATGTGGAAGAACTGAAAAAAATGTTCCATGGTCTTTAACGAGGATATTCCAACATACTGAGCAAACAGCGACATGGAGCAGCCTCCTTCCATCCTCAAATCTCCCCTTCCGAAACACTTCTCTGCCCAGTCTCATCTCGGCCTCGCATCCTGTGCCTTTTATTACATAAAACCAGCTTGCTCCAGGCGGAGATTCAGAAACTGCTGATCCAGAGTATAACTTGGACCATCCTTGCCCATCCATACCCGGGATTTTTCTCAGATTTTCTTCTATAAAAGAATGATGAATGAGATTTTTTCTGGCGTGGAGGGTATTCCGGACAGCTACTTTTCCCTGTGGATGACCGTTGGCCGCATCTAAGCGGGAACTCTGCTGGGCTATGGTATCTATGCGGCGATAGCCCCCCAGAATAAGGATGTCCTTCCGAGTCTCGTAAATACGGACAGCATCGTCCCCCCTGCCCTGTTCCGTAAAGAGTGGTCTATCCTTCAGCCCGTCTGGAGTTCCTGGCAGGCGCAGGATATGGATTTTACGGGGGCAATACACAGCAAGTAATTGGCTGGACATAGGAATATTTACACAGGTATTGAATAAGATCGGACGCCGCACCAATGGACTTTTGGTGCGGCGTCCCAATATATTCTTCAAAATGACAGCCCCGAGATAGATTTCTAATGTTTCTGAGCCAATTGTTTATGAATGTGTTTTGTCTGGGGACACCGGAAATTTTATATTTCCGCTTCTAACGCTTCTGCAACCGTTTCCAGCAGATCACGGGCGGAAGCCTCTGCGGGCAATTTTCTCCCGCAGGCCACAGCGGATGCAGTCGGATGCCTTTCTGTAAGTCTGGGGCAGAGCCGCATAATACGCCTCCTGGTTGGCAGTGTAGCCCGTGTTGTTCCCCAATCGCTCCGGATTTCTCATGCCGCTTAAAACAGTCAAAGCCCCGTCCAGCCCCGCAATGAGCCGAATGGACCAGGAGGAGGCCGGTCCGGCGGTCGCATCAGCTTGGTACAGCAGCACAGCGGCCTCCTCCGGTAAGTTCATCAGAGCGCCTCCCTTCACCGGCTCCACGACCGCAATCTCTTTCCCGTATCTCCGGGCCACCTCATCGCACTTCCGGCACTGGGGATTGGGAGCCCTCCCAGTCCGGACAGTTGCGCTGAAGCTGCACCAGCTCAACTATCTGGATGGTCTTGGGGGATCTTCTCCAGGGCCTCCGCAGCTCTTCGGAAAGAACAACTGATATGCTGCGCCAACTCCTTGTCTCGCATTTCACGGGGAAACCGGAAGCTGCCAGCCGCTCTGCCATGGGATACCGGGATGCTCCCATGTTGTGGAGCAGATAGTTGTCAAAGCAGTCCTTGACGCAGATCTCTATCTGCCGCCGCAGGACTAGCTCCCGATTTTCCTGCCTGTGGATACAATTTCTGTTACAAGCTGCCAACTGGATCTGGTCCGGGAGCCGGATCGAACCATGACTGTGTGGTAAAAGGGATCGTCATGTAACCCTTGTCATGCTTGCCCTCAGAGCACTTTTTCTCCATGAATTGATGCGCAGCCTCGTTTACAGGGGCATTGGGGAGATATCCACCCATCAGCAGGAAAAGTTCTGTAACGAAGCGGAATTGCGGATGTAAATATCTATTTGACCAGACTGGTAAGGCGATGCATCAATACCGGCAAAAGCCACCGACGCCGTCTTGGAGTGGAAACGGCGGACATCGCCAATCTCCGCCATAAGTTGTGAGCCGAGCGATGGACCAACACCAAATATCCTCATCACCACGGGATATTCCGGGCGTGAAGATGCCCAAGATCGCATTTGCAGTTTTGCAGTTTCAGGGCGGCCAATGCTGCACAGGCCGTCCGGAGTTGAGAGACAGCCCGTTCTGCCAGAAGTCTGGCAGTATCAGTTTTCGGCATAACATCAAAGTGACTACGGGCAGAAGCATAAATATCCAATGCCCTATCTTCGCTGAAGTTGTAGCTATATTTCTTACACCACCTTTGGTATTTGGAAATAAATGCTTTTTCACATAAAACGCAAACGCACTCACAGTTCCAAAATGTCGCTGCGAAGTCCACCATTTCTCGCTGCCATCGGTACGCGGAGGGCTTGAAAACAGGCGGTTTGCGCCCGGAAAAGCCGTGTCTAACAGAGAGATCAGGTTGTTCTTCAACTTTTGAATACGGCTGGTATTGCCTGGCAGCAGTTTCTGTGCATCAATCGGGTATCTATACCTCGCCAAGGTAAGCCAGTGGCCAAGACCGTCGTTTGCCGGTTTAATGGCATCCTTCTTGTCGGTCTTGGCACGGCGCAAATTGGCACCAGCGCTGCACTGACTGCCGAAGCATAGAATCCGGAGGCATTCAGCAGTCAGGCTTCCGGTAAATGATAATTACCCGTAGACTCCATTACAGCACGGGGCTTGCCGGGCAGCCCGCGAAGCAGTGATCGTTCGCTGTCTGTATGTTGCCCCATTGTGGCTGAATCTTGGGAACGAATGAAGCACGTCTGACGGGTGTGCTTCACCCGTTGTAGTAGCGTCCAAATAGGAGAAAACTGGTAGGAGCCATTCCGATGGAATCGCTCCTGTAGAAAAGGCTAAAAACTTCAAGATATAACCGTTTTCTAAGAGATAAAATCAGAAACAACATCCACGAGATGCGGGGGAGAAAGCTGGCGGGCAGAACAGGATTCAGCTAGTTGATGGGCGGTTCCGTAATCGTTGGAAAAAGGGGCAGTAACTGCTACTGTAATCCAACTTCGGCCTATTTTTTCTTTAGCAAGAATGCCGTAAGATCTGGAAGATAAAGAATGTATCTTAAATACCTCATACTTGTACATGACCAGTCACCTCAGTATCCCCGGATTCTTTTGCTGCATCGGTATGAACAAGAGACTCCTGACGTTTAGATGCAGTTATTGGAGTGCCAGAGGCTTCTATCAGATCTTTCAGAAAGCTATTCATATCAATTTCGAGAAAGACTGCAAGTTTGATTGCGAGAAAAAAGCCAGGCATCTTCTTACCAGATTCAATTTTCTGAATCCATCCATGGGAGGTCCCAACCGCCTCTGCAAGTTGAGCCTGTGTCAGTCGAAATTGCGTACGTTTGAGAAGGACGTGCTTTGAAAAGATTCGTCGTAAAGTTATTTTTGTCATAGGAAAATCCCTCCTTATATAGAGGCTTTTAACCATAAACTATAAAAATTTGGACGGACCTATAGTTCTTGTTGGATAGAGCAACAGAAAAACATCGGATTTTGTCGCAAAACACATAAAAGCAAGCCCGCTTCTAGCGAGCTTGCTTGCAGAGATAGATCACGCGTTAAACTGCTCTGCGAAATAGCAGTTTCGTCACCCAATGTCATCCAATTTTCACGTATTCTTGCCTGAGCTTCCATGCAAGATGTCTCTATCTACTCCCCCTGTTTCATGGATGCTGCCGGAATCAGATATCCCCCTTGCAATACAACCAAGAAAATCATATAATAAATCTATAAATTGTGCATTTTATATAATTTCAGGATGTGGTTGCAGGATGGATACTTACGCCTATCTGGCCCATCTCACAGAAGACGGCCGGACCCAGACAATTCTGGAACATCTCAAAGGCACCGCGTCTCTGTGTTCCGCTTTCGCAGCTGCTTTTGACGCAGAGGCGCAGGGACAGCTGGCCGGTATGGCTCATGATATTGGAAAATACTCCGCTGCCTTTCAGCGGCGGCTTCATGGCGGGCCGAAAGTGGATCACGCCTCTGCCGGGGCTTTCGAGTGTCTGAAAGCTCAACAGCTGGCGGCTGCTTTTGCGATCTCCGGACACCACGGCGGCCTCCCCGACGGCGGCGGCCGGGGAGACGCCGCTGGCACCGGCACCTTTTGGGGGCGCATCAATCGGGCGAGTCAGAGGAATCTGGAGGACTATCATGCCTGGCAGAGTGAATTCTCCCTGCCTCATGCAAATACCCCCGCATTTGCGGGAACAAGGCTGGAGGGGATGTTTTTCACGCGGATGCTCTTTTCCTGCCTGGTAGATGCAGACTACACAGATACGGGCGCGTTTATGGACAACAGCCCGTATCTGCCAGCATCGTCCTCCTCTATGGAGGAATTGTGGCGCCGCCTGGAAACCTATGTCTCCGGCTGGTTTCCCCCCAAAAGGCGCTCTGAACATGCAGCGATGTGTGATTTTGGAACAGTGCATGTCGGCGGGGGCACAGTATGGACCGGGCCTCTTCACGCTGACAGTGCCCACCGGCGGCGGAAAAACGGTGGCCTCCCTGTCCTTTGCGCTGGCGCAGGCCAAAGCCCGCAGGATGAAGCGAATCGTTTATGTGATCCCCTACACATCGATTATCGAGCAGACTGCCCAGATCTTTCGGGAGATTTTGGGTGATGAAAACGTTCTGGAATTCCACTCCGGCGTGCAGTTCGACCAGCAGGAGGACGATGCGTCCAGTCCGGAGACTGCTCCGCTGACCCGGTCTGTGGAGACGTGGGATGTTCCTGTAATCGTCACCACAGCAGTCCAATTCTTTGAATCCCTTTATGCCTGCCGGCCTTCCAAATGCCGGAAGCTCCACAACCTGGCCCAGAGCGTCCTGATCTTTGACGAGGCCCAGATGCTCCCCCTCCCCTATCTGCGACCCTGTGTCTGGGCGATTGCCCAGCTGGTCCGGCACTACGGCGCTTCCGCTGTTTTGTGTACCGCCACTCAGCCCGCTTTGGACCCCATTTTTCAGGAATTCGCTCCGGAGATCCCCATCCGGGAGATTTGCCCCATGGCCGAAGCGCACTGGGAGTCCTTCCGCCGGGTTTCCTTCCAGCAGGCAGGAACGCTGTCCTGGATGGACCTGGCCGCCCGCCTGCAGCAGCAGGAGCAGGTTCTGTGCGTCGTCAACACCCGCCGGGCCGCGCGGGAGGTCTTCCACCAACTGTCCGGTCCAGGCAATTTCCATCTCTCCACCCTGATGTACCCCGCGCACCGCAGGAGAATTCTGGATGAGATCCGCCGGCGCCTGCGGGATGGGCTGCCCTGCCGGGTGGTCTCCACCTCTCTCATCGAGGCCGGTGTCGATGTGGATTTCCCAGCCGTCTATCGGGAGCTGTCCGGTCTGGACTCCATCCTCCAGGCCGCTGGGCGGTGCAACCGGGAGGGCAAGCGCCCTCCGGAGGACAGCATCGTCACCATCTTTCAGGGAGAAGATCCACCTCCCCGTCTGTTTGAGACCTCCATCGGCGCCGGGAAGATCGTCCTGGATCACTGCCAGGACGTCAGTTCCCGAGCGGCCATACACACCTATTTCTCCACGTTGCTGGATTTGAAAGGCGCGGAAGCTCAGGATGCTCACCACATCCTGCCGCTGATGGAATCGGAGTTCTTCCCCTTCCGCACTGTGGCGGAGCGATTCCACCTGATTGAAAGCCCCACCACAACCGTGTACCTTCCTCTGGAGGAGGGCGCCGGACTTGTGGAATTGCTGCGGAGCGGTCAATACAGCCGCACACTGTACCGCCGCCTGGGGCAATACGGCGTGTCGGTCTATCCGCAGCATTTAGCGGCATTGGAGCAGGCAGGGGCGCTGGAGCATCTGGAGGACGGCTCCGTGGTCCTGCGGGATATTGGGCTGTATACACAGACTACCGGGCTGACTCTGGAGCCCAGCGGTGGAAATGCCCTGTTCATCGGATAGGCCGGAGAATCCATTGAAATACCTATACCAAAATCTGTCTATGGAGCGGTACGCTGCTCCACCCTTCCACAAACGAAAGAAAGGAGTGCATGCTGATGCCCATCTCTTTGGAGGTCTGGGGGGACTACGCCCTCTTCACCAGACCGGAGATGAAGGTGGAACGGGTCAGCTATGATGTCATGACCCCTTCGGCAGCCCGGGGGCTGATCGAGGCAATTTACTGGCATCCGGGGCTGCGGTGGGTGATCGACTGCATCCACGTGTGCGCGCCGATCCGGTTGACCAATCTGCGGCGCAATGAGGTGAAGTCCACTCTCTCCGCCCGGTCTGTCCGCACCGTCATGGAACGCGGGACCGGAGAGCTGTATCTCTGTACTGCCAACGACATCCAGCAGCGGGCGGCGCTGCTGCTGCGGGATGTGCACTATGTCATTGAGGCCCATTTTGATGTGACGGACAAAGCCGCTCCCGGGGATAACCCGGGCAAGTTCCAGGACATTGTCAAGCGCCGCATCCAGCGGGGGCAGTTCTATCATCAGCCCTGCTTCGGCTGCCGGGAATTTCCCGCCCAGTTCCGTTGGTGCGAGGAGCCGCCGCCCTGTCCGGAGGAGCTGAAAGGGCCAAGGGATCTGGGCTGGATGCTGTATGACATGGATTACACGAACCCGGAGGATATCCGCCCCCTGTTCTTCCGGGCGTCCCTGGAAGACGGCGTCCTGCGGGTCCCTGGTCGGAACAGCAGGGAGGTGCGGGGATGATCTTACAGGCGCTGACCGACTACTACCGGGTACTGGAACAGGCCGGGAAGATCGACGCCCCCGGCTGGGCGCCGGTGAAGGTGTCCTATGCGCTGCTGCTCTCGGAAAACGGCACGCTGGAGCAGGTGATTGACATTCAGACGGAACAGCCGCGGGGAAAGAAGATGGTTTCCGCGCCGCAGATCCTCTCCCTCCCCGCGCCTGTGAAACGAACGGTGGGAGTGGCCGCCAACTTCCTCTGCGACAACGCCGGTTATCTGCTGGGGATCGACAGCAAGGGCAAGCCCCAGCGAACGCGGGAGTGCTTTGAAGCCAGCAGATCTCTACACGAGCGGCTGCTGGCGGGTGTAGACTCCCCCGCCGCCCGGGCGGTCACCGCTTTCTTCCGCTCTTGGGACCCCGAGACAGCCCGGGAACACCCCGCTCTGGCGGAGCATCTGGAGGACATCCTCTCCGGCGGCAACCTGATCTTCCGCACCCTGGACGGCTATGTCCACAGGGACCCCTCCGTCCGGAGGGCCTGGGACGCGTTTTATCAGGCCGAGGGGGATGGTCCTCAGGGGATCTGCTTGGTCACCGGGCAGCCGGGGCCGGTGGAAAGCGTCCACCCCGCCATCAAAAACGTGGCGGGCGCCCAGTCCAGCGGAGCGGCCCTGGTGTCCTTCAACGCCCCGGCCTTCTGCTCCTACGGAAAGGAGCAGAACCTCAACGCTCCCACCGGCAAGTATGCGGCATTTGCATATACCTCTGCATTGAACGCGCTCCTGGCCGACCGGGAACACGTCTTTCGCGTGGGCGATGCTACCGTCGTCTGCTGGGCCAGAAGCGGAGAGCGGGGATATCAGGACGTCTTTCAGATGTTTTTCTCCGATTTCTATGACGAAACGGACCTGAAAGGGTTGGTTGGCGCCTTGTGCCAGGGCAATCCGGTGGTCTACGATGAGACAAAACTGGACCCCAGCATGGACTTTTACATCCTGGGCCTGTCTCCCAATTCCGCCCGCCTGTCGGTGCGGTTTTTCCTCCACAATACGTTCGGCGGGTTTCTGCGGAATGTCCAGGCCCATTATGACCGGCTGGAGATCGTCCGCCCGGCCTACGACAAATTTGAGACGCTGCCCCTCTGGAAGCTGCTCAGTGAGACCGTCAACCAAAATGCCAGGGACAAATCCCCTGCTCCCGACCTGGCCGGTGAAGTGCTGCGGGCAGTCCTGACCAATACCCGGTATCCCGCCACGCTGCTGAATGGCGTGGCCCTCCGGATCCGGGCGGAGCGGGAGGTCACTCGGGGGCCGGGCAGCCATCGTAAAAGCCTACTACCAAGCTTGCAGAAACTACCAAACAGGAAAATCCAGACATACCAGAGGAGGTCTTGCAAGTGTCCCTGAATCCGGATGCATCGAACGTGCCCTATACGCTGGGCCGGCTCTTTTCCGTGTTAGAAGCCATTCAGGCCTCTGCAAATCCCGGCATCAACGCCACCATCAAGGACAAGTATTTCAACTCCGCTGCTGCCACGCCGGCCGTGATCTTCCCCATTCTCCTCAACCTGGCGCAGAAGCATCTGAAAAAGCTGCGCAGCTCCAACGCAGGGCTGGTGGTCTTCTATGAAAAACAGCTGACAGAGCTTTGCAGCCGTATTGGGAAAGCGTATCCCGCCCACATGAATCTGCCCCAGCAGGGCTCGTTCCAGCTGGGCTACTACTGCCAGACCCAGGCCCGCTATCAGAAAAAGGAGGAAGCGAAAGATGTCTGAACCCATCAAGAACCGCTATGAATTTGTCATTCTCTTTGACGTGGAAAATGGCAACCCCAATGGAGACCCGGATGCGGGGAATATGCCCCGGGTAGATCCCGAAACCGGCCTGGGCCTTGTCACGGACGTGTGCCTGAAGAGAAAAATCCGCAATTATGTGGAGACGGTCAAGGAAGACGCCGCCGGCTACCGCATCTATGTGAAGGACGGGGTCCCTCTCAACCGCAGCGATGCCGAGGCCTACAAGGCGCTGGATGTCGATGAAAAAACCGCCAAGGAGAAGAAAAAAGCCGATCCGGAACTGGACCGAAAAATCCGGGACTGGATGTGCGCCAACTTCTACGACATCCGCGCCTTCGGCGCGGTGATGACCACGTTTATGAAGGCCGCCCTGAACTGCGGGCAGGTCCGCGGCCCGGTGCAGCTGGGCTTTGCCCGCAGCGTGGAGCCCGTTATCCCCCAGGAGATCACCATTACACGGGTGGCCATCACTACCGAGGCGGACGCGGAGAAAAAGGGGACGGAGATGGGCCGCAAGTACATCGTCCCCTATGGGCTCTATCGGTGCGAGGGCTATATCTCCGCCAATCTGGCCCGCAAGACCACCGGCTTCTCCGAGGAGGACCTGTCCCTGCTGTGGGAGGCCATCCTCAATATGTTCGAGAACGATCACTCCGCCGCCCGCGGCAAGATGGCAGTCCGGGAGCTGATCGTCTTTAAGCACGACAGCGAGCTGGGCTGCGCCCCCGCCTGGAAGCTGTTCGACACGGTAAAGATCGCCCGAAAGGACCCGGCGGACGCCTCCCCCGCCCGCTCCTTTGGAGACTACACTGTCTCAGTGGACGAGTCCGCGCTGCCCGCCGGCATCACCTGTACCCGCATGGGGTGATTGATTTTTCTGAGGACCTCCTCCCCCTCTCCGGTCTGCAGCACTTCGCGTTCTGCCGGCGGCAGTGGGCACTGATCCATCTGGAGCAGCAATGGCAGGAGAACCTGCGGACTGTGGAGGGCGGCCTTCTCCACCGCAGAGCCCACGACGAGGCGGCCCGGGAGCGGCGGAGCGATACGCTGATCCTCCGGGGATTGCAGGTGGTCTCCCATCAACTGGGGCTTTCCGGCCAGTGCGACGTGGTGGAATTCCACGCCACCCCCAAAGGCGTACCGCTTCAGGGGGAGGAGGGGCTTTGGCAGCCGTATCCCGTGGAGTATAAGCGGGGAAAGCCCAAATCCCATCAGGCGGATGAACTGCAGCTGTGCGCCCAGGCCATGTGCCTGGAGGAGATGCTCTGCTGCTCTATTCCAGAAGGCGCTCTGTTCTATGGGGAGCCACGCCGCCGCACGGTGGTGCTCTTCACCCCGGAGCTACGGGAGACGGTGCGCAGGGACTCCGACGAAATGCACCAGCTGTACCATCGGGGCCATACGCCCAAGGCCAAGCCCTCCAAATCCTGCAACGCCTGCTCTCTCAAGGAGCTGTGCCTGCCCCAGCTGGTCCGGCGGGAGAGCGTCCAGACGTATCTGCGCCGCGCCATGGAGGAATCGCCATGAGACATCTTCTGAATACGCTGTTTGTCAACAGTGAGGACATCTACCTGTCTCTGGACGGGGAGAATGTGGTGGCCAGCCGCGGCAAGCAGGAGATGGCTCGCTATCCCCTCCACATTCTCTCCGGTATTGTCTCCTTCTCCTACGCCGGCGCCTCTCCGGCGCTGATGGGGGCCTGTGTCCAGAGGGGTGTGTCTCTGGCGTTCTGCACGCCCCGGGGACGGTTTCTCGCCCGGGTATCCGGGGAATCCTCCGGGAATGTGCTGCTGCGGCGGACACAGTACCGGACAGCAGATGATCCCGGCCCCTGCTGCCGGATCGCCCACAACATGATCTTTGGAAAGGTGTACAACACCCGGTGGAGCGTTGAGCGTACCCGGCGGGACCACGGCCTCCGGATAGATGAAAGCGCGTTTTCCAACGCCTCCGCCCAGCTGCGGGCGCTGCTGCCCCAGATCGCCGCCGAAACCTCCCTGGAGCAGCTGCGGGGCCTGGAGGGCGCCGGGGCCACGATCTACTTCAGCGTGTTTGACCAGATGATCTTAGGGGAGAAACCGCTGTTTGCCTTTTCGAACCGAAACCGCCGGCCGCCGCTGGACCCGGTCAACGCCCTGCTGTCCTTCGCATACAGCCTGCTGACGCACGACTGTGCCTCCGCTCTGGAGAGCGTGGGGCTGGACGCCTATGTGGGATTTCTCCACCGGGACCGCCCCGGGCGAACCTCTTTTGCCCTGGACTTGATGGAGGAACTGCGTCCCTGCCTTGCGGACCGCTTCGTCCTGACTCTAATCAACAATCGTGTCGTGCACAGGGACGACTTCCAGTTCCGGGAAAATGGAGCGGTCTATCTGACGGACTCCGGGCGCAAGGTCTTTTTGACCCACTGGCAGGAGCGGAAAAAAGCTGAACTGACGCACCCCTATCTGGGAGAGAAGATCCCCTGGGGCCTGGTCCCCTATGTACAGGCGCTGCTGTTGGCCCGGACTCTGCGGGACGACCTGGAGGAATACCCGCCCTTTTTGTGGAAGTGAGGCGTCCGAATGCTGGTACTGATTACCTATGATGTGAACACGGAGGACCCCGCCGGCCGCAAACGCCTGCGGCAGATCGCCAGGCAGTGCGTCAACTACGGCCAGCGGGTCCAGAACTCCGTCTTTGAGTGTATGCTGGACACTGCCCAGTGCAAGGTGCTGCAGGCCAAACTGCTCTCCATCATGGACCCGGAAAGAGATAGTCTGCGGTTTTACTATCTGGGAAAACGCTATGAAAACAAGATCGAGCACTTCGGCAGTCAGCGCAGCTACCAACCGGAGGCCCCTCTGATCCTCTGAGTGCGAAGGGGAAGCGAACATCGTTTTCCCGGCAGGTTCGCATCCCGGGGAGCGCGGATTGAAATACAAGGGAGGCCCTGGGCCGCCCCTCGGCATGAGGTCGCTCCCTTCACGGGGAGCGTGAATTGAAATTCATGTGTCCGAATCGGACACCGGCTCCGTGGCCGTCGCTCCCCTTACGGGGAGCGTGGATTGAAATATCATCCGCCATCCGCACAGCCCCGCGTCCGCACTGTCGCTCCCCTTACGGGAAGCGTGGATTGAAATCGGGACATCACGGCCCCCATGGACATCCGGACGGCGTCGCTCCCCTCACGGGGAGCGTGGATTGAAATACGTGCCCGCCTCGCTCTCTCCCTGGACCGGGCCGTCGCTCCCCTTACGGGGAGCGTGGATTGAAATCGGGAGCGGAATGCAGTCGATGACCTCCCGGCGCAGTCGCTCCCCTTACGGGGAGCGTGGATTGAAATGTGTAGTCGAGGTCGGGGTGCGCCTCTACCACCTGGTCGCTCCCCTTACGGGGAGCGTGGATTGAAATCCGTTCCCGTCCACGTGGCATCGGACATTCCCAAGTCGCTCCCCTTACGGGGAGCGTGGATTGAAATTCGTTGCTGCCGCGCTCGTAGGCAGAGTACGGGTGTCGCTCCCCTTACGGGGAGCGTGGATTGAAATCCCAGCCGATGGAGGTGCGGTCCGGGTCATTGCCCGTCGCTCCCCTTACGGGGAGCGTGGATTGAAATTGCGATCTCGGGCTTGAACCGCCCTGGGTGAAGAGTCGCTCCCCTCACGGGGAGCGACGATTGAAATTCAATGTCCGCAGACAGAATCTGCTTGGCGCTGAGAAAATCCGCATGATTCTCATGCAGAGGGAGCACAAGGTCAGCACAAGATTTGTGGCTGATATCTATGCGTGAGATGGGGTTGATCTGTGTCCGAAGTACTTCAAAATCGGAGGGACTATGCTTCTGAATCAGAGTTCAAGAACAGGATCGACTCATATATTGAATTCCGCAATACAACATGGCCTTATCGCACATTAAAAAATTGGACTCCATGCCAGATGGAGGAAGACTACCAAACGTAGTGGTGCCAATCCCAAGAGGTTGGCATATAGGGGTTCAGATTTCGGAAATCTTCTGTTTTGTAAATCGATTTCAAGTTTTTTGTGTTTTCATGTCCCATTTCTATTACAGATATGAAAATGGCTGAAAACCTTGCTGTGTCAAGGTTTTCAGCCATAAAACACCCCCACCTAATCCGTCAGTCTCATACAAACTATTCAGATTAGGCGGGGGGCGTTCAAATCATTGAAGTGTAGTAGCCCACAAAATCTATATCCCATCTATTTGTTTTCATCTGCACTAGCTTTTCTTATCTTAACTAGATCGCTTAATCAACAGCTGCCTAGCTGAAAGGATGCTATATAATGTCTTCTCGTAGCAAAAATCCGAGAGGAGACCCTCTGTTTACAAGAAAGTCCAAGACATTTAAAACCTTGTGCTTACGCAGGGCATCCGATTTGAAGAGGTACAGCCGCTTTTGAACATAACGGTACATATACTCTTCCATATAGTAGATAGTGTTTGTGGGAAGAGCGGTTTGACGCAGCTGGGGGTTGTTGGATATAATGTCGCTGAGCCATTCCACGCCGTCTTCAAAGAACACTTGGGAACCGATGCTGTTCAATACCCGACCGACAGAGTACAAAATTGCCGGATGTGCTCCCGTCCTATTTACTGCCGTTTTATAAAAGACCGCACAGTCCTCCCGGAGGGAGTGCCAGGTTGTGATGCCTTCTCTCCATTCAGGTCCTGCCAAAAGATACTCCGTCAGGACATTTCCTATTCCAAAACTGATGGCCCGATCCTCATCCATCTGTTGCTCGAATTCGGGGGCCCGTTCGAAGGCAGAGAAGATGTAGTTTTTCAGCAAATCCCAAAATCCCCAAAAGGCGCTATACCTAGGTTTAATATCTTCGGCCTGGATAACATCCCGCAAAAAGCGGGTGAATTCCTTGCCGTATTTCACGTGCTTCACCAAATGGTCCAGAAAGATGCTCTGCTGCTCCGCAGATAGGCCCAGAACATAGTCGCCGAGCCACTGTGTATATGCGTACTCTCCTTCGTAGTCCTGATAGCCGTCTCTGTCCGTGTCCTCAGGTCCGAGCAATGTACCCCAGACCCGGTCCCCGATTTTTAATACGAAAACGAAGGAGCCTTCTACATTACCGGACGGAATCATCCGCTGCAGGGCAATCAGTTGGTGAACCTCAAGGCCGCTCAAAGGGATGTCTTCTAAATCGGAGACCTCCTCTTGAAACAGCGCCTGGATTTCTTGACTGTGCTGCTCAAAAAAGGTCCTTGTAGAAATGCCGTTGTAGCAAAGGACTTGGGAGAAATATCGGGGTGCGAGCACCGCATAGGTATGCATTAGCTTTCGGGCCACATTGGGGGCGGAGGGCCAAAGGATGGAGGCCACACTGTTCAGCGCTTCATTCTGTTTGCCGTTATACATCACAAGGGCCAGCAGCATGAAAAGTGGAGAAGACCAATCGGCGATGAAGTCGTCACTGGAAACCAGACTTGCCACTGCGGAGATAACTCCATTCAACTCATAGGGACCTAGATGGCAATCTCGATTCAAAAAGTTCAGACAGGTCGCCAGAAGTACCTCGGTGCAAAAGGCAAGCGTTGTCTCATTTATAGCCGTCCGTCGCTCCCGTAAAAGGACTGCACAGGCATTTACGGCACTGGAAATGTCGTGGGAGTCCGCTTCCCCCTCCTCCAGAATCTGATAGATCTCATTTACCACTGGCTCGATACCGCCCTCAAACTGTGGGTACTGTTGGGCAGCTTCCTGATTGCCTCGAAGTTTTGCATCTGCCCAAAGCATTAGCGGTACATGCCGCATAAAGTCCTCATAATTGCGTTGGGCCTGTTCGCTGAGGGCTGTGAGATTTTCCGGCATATCTGGCACCACAGAGATCATCACTCTGTCCTGGGACACCTTCTGGCTACTAATCTGACGCCTTCGAAGGTCGCTCCGATAGTACGCAAACTGATATACCTCCTCCCAGGAATCGATGCTCTGGGTTGCCTCGTCAAATGCGGCATACAGCTGTGTCTTTCTCTCTTCCAGCTCATTCTCAGACAGAATGCCTTTTTCAATCTGGTAGTCCACCAAAACTTGTTCAAATTGCTTTTTTCGGAAGGGTAGTGCATTGGTCTCCATCCGCTCATGGTCGAACCAGCGATGAGATGCCAGCGTTCCTTTCAGAAAATCGGCACTGTGCTCCGCCTGCAGTCGGGCGATGTCGAAGACAAAGGCCTCCTTGGTCTTCAACAGAATACAGCTGATGGGAAAGAGCTTATCTGGATAGGCAATCACCACACTCAGTACCACGGCAGTAATGGCTGCGCTTGCGGATTTCCTCAGCAGATACTCACAGAACTGGCATATGGTTTTCTCCTCGGTAAACTCGGCCAAATCCAGTAGCCATTTTTCCAGTGCCATCAACACGCTCTCCAACAACTTGGGGGCTACATGAGTACCTCGGTACATCTTCCACAGTCTGTCGCTGCACACCTGTCGCTGTACCGTGCCGTCAGTGAAATGGATTTCAATCTGAGAACATTCAGAATACTCTGTTGCCAATTTGGAAGAACTGTAGCAGTTTGTGGCGTAGTTCATGATCCGCAGGATCGTGTTCAACGCCCGGATTGGTGCCTCCTGTAATAGGAAAAACAGCGGAGTTTGAAGGGCGCTTTCCGCCTTGTATTAAACTGTACCCTGCAGAATGGACACTCATAGTTTAGGGGCGCCCTGATCTTCGGACAGGAAGATTAGGGGACGCCCTTAACGGTGGACACTTTTGCGGGAAAGATTTGTGTGGTAAGATGTATCCATGAAGAGGACAGAAAGGCATGGATACAGATGAGCAAGAAGACGCACACGAACCCACTGTCCAAGCAAGAGATTGAGAAGCTTAGGAAGAATCCGTACGTTGCTTCAGTGACCGCCAACACGGTGCGCTTTACTGAGGCCTTCAAGGAACTGGCTTATGAGAAGAAAAGTCAGGGGATTCCTGTGATGGAAACGATGCGCCAGTACGGGATCGATCCAGAGATTCTCGGAGCCAGCCGCGTGGAAGGCTTCTCCTACACACTTAACAAGAAAGCCAAGCAGGAAAGCGGCTTCTCGGATAGGCGCAGCGAGAATTACCGACGCCCTCCGAAGACTGGAGAAGAAACGGTAGAGCAGCGGATCCGGCAGCTTGAGAATGAACTTGCTTACACAAGGCAGGAGGTCGAATTCTTAAAAAACTACAGGCGGCAAATATGGAGGCTCAGAAACAATGGGAATCAAGCACCGGCAGAAGTAAAGTACGGTCTCATCCTCGAGGCTGTACGGCAAGACGGCAATCTGTTGAATATCAGTGCTCTGTGTCGGATCGCAGACGTATCCCGATCCGGATATTACGCCTGGCTGGATGCCGCGCCGTTGAGGCAAAGCCGTGAGGAAACGGACAGCACAGATTTTGCCCTGGTAAAGCAGGCTTATGAATTTCGGGGATACAAGAAGGGAGCACGGAGCATCTACATGCGCCTGCTGCATCTTGATCCGCCTGTCGTCATGAACATCAAGAAGATTCGCCGTCTGATGCGAAAATATGGACTCCGCTGTCCCATCCGTCAGGCAAATCCCTATCGGCAAATGGCCAAGGCGATGAAGACGAGCCATGTGGCAAAGAACGAGATTAACCGTCAGTTCCGAAGCTACGCACCACGGAAAGCCTTACTGACAGACATTACCTACATCTTTTACCAGGGCGGCGTCTGTTATCTCTCCCCGATCCTTGACGTCTGTACGCATGAAGTGCTGGCTTACCGGCTTAGTGACAACCTCAGAGTCGACTTCGTTCTTGACATGGTTGACGCCATGTGCAGCAAGTATGGAGCCGAGCTGGACAACTCGACCATTGTCCATAGCGATCAAGGCTGCCACTATACCAGCAACGCCTTTATCCAGAAGCTCAAGGATGCTTCCTTCGTGCAGTCTATGTCACGGAAGGGCAACTGCTGGGATAACGCGCCGCAGGAGAGCTTCTTCGGTCACATGAAGGATGAGATTGCTGCTCTGATTGCCGGGTGTGACACCTATGAGCAGGTTCAAGCTGTTGTCGCCGATTGGATGGACTACTACAACAAAGATCGCTACCAGTGGGATCTGGAAAAGCTCTCCCCGCGGGAGTATTACTGTTACCGTCAGACTGGCGTATATCCGCTGAAACCGGGCATCTCGAAAAAACGTAACTCCCAGGGCTCTGCCCCGGACCCCGAGGTTTAGCGCTTTGGTTTCCAGGAGGCAGTGATAAAAAAGGCAGCATGCTCATGCACACTGCCTCCCGCGAACTCGCCCGGGCGCTCGGGTCGCTCCTCAGCGTTGCCCTATCCTCCCTGGCGGTAAAGCAGCTACATGTTATCATATCTGGGGTCATTTTTAACCCCTAAAATTCAAAATTGTCCTTGACATGGGGTACACTTCATATTTCATATCCAAGCTGTGGGACAGGCCGAAATAGTACTCCATGCTGTCATGAGAATAGTCATTATGTTCTCGTTGAGAAGAGTCGCACCAATAACGCTCCGCAAGACTGAGTACCTGCTCCGGAATTGCCTGGCAAACTCTTCCGCATTCATAAACATTGGACAGGCTCTTTTGCAGGAGTAAATAGTTTTCCTTGTAACTATCATCCGTCTGTGTATCTGTAAAGGATTGGAAGATGTCGGTCAGTTCCTGCTTCAGTTCCATTGCGGCAGCCAAAATCACATCGGTAAGGGTGATAAATCGCGAGTCTCGCCGAAGGGTATAGGGATACCGCTCCCTTTTCCATATCTCACTTTTCAAATAGAGGGCAATCCTCCCCGCCAGTCCCGTTGTCTCTCCTGTTTCATATTTCGCTGTCCATGTTTTCAATGTATTAGTGACGATGTCCAGATTTTGGGCTGTCCAAGGAATCAGGCCACGGTTATTATAAATATATTGAAAGACCGTAAACCAAGCCCGTCCTACAGGGCAGGTGAAGCGATACTTGTTCCCTGTTGGCGTGGACAGTTTCTTTAACAGTTCCCGGTCGATGTCACGGCAGGCGGTGTTCAGTAGAAAGACCATGCGGGTGAACAAAGAGTATCGTTCCTGACTCAGAATGGGGTCGATTGCCCGGAAACAGTCCACCTGATCAGACTGCATCAGTGCGATCAGCGTCTCATCCTTCCAAGCCTGATCCAGTCCGCTTTGGAGCATAGAGATCAAAAAATCTGCATAGCGACCCCCACCGCTAGCAAAAACGGATTCCAGCCAGATGCGATACAGCTTCCTGGCTCGTAGAGATAGGCCGAACCCCTCTAGAACCTTCTCGGCCTCTATTCCCTCCTGGTACCGCTGGGTCAAAATGTGTTTTATAATCAGTTCCTCATACACATCGTGACTCATCATCCACCGACGTGGAGAGTTGTCGTAAACGGCGATAATTCCGCTATCCTCCAGCGCGGTCAGCGCCATATAGTCATCGTTGGCACTGCTTATGTAAATGGTGGCTTACCGTTGCAGCATAGAGAACACGATGTGCGTTACCATCTCCTCTCGTCGGACGGGGAGGTTTTCTGCGCGACGGTGGCTGTCACAGATGACCTCCTTCCAGACCTGCTGCAGAAACAGCTCCTCAGAGGATACCAAATCCAAGCCAGCCGGATCTAGCTTTAAGTACAGCTTTAAATAGAAGAGATCCCTCAGGAGGCTTCGAAGATTCTGGTTTTGGGGAAGTGGGAAGTGATACTGCTCTGAGAGCGCTTCTAGCACCTCATCAGCTATGCTCTCCACCCGAAACTCGTCATAAGCGATGTCTTTGAGGAGAATATTGCAAAAGCTGTCCTTGTATACGGTACGGATGGTGAAGATCATCTTCCAGCCGTGGTCAATGAATTTATGGACAAGGGCAGCAAATACCTGTGGGCTATTAAGTGCGGAGAACTTCTCAGCGGATTCAATTACACAGACCTTTCGCTTCTCTTGACTGTAGAGGGTAAATAAGTCTTCCAGTTGGTAGTTTCCATACTTGCGTAAAAACAGACTTTCTTCCTCCACATCCAAGTCGGTGGAAGAGAACAAGAAGCAGGCAAACTCATCGCCCTGCTCCTGCCGCCGGGAAATGAGATCCTTCACTACGCCAGATTTACCCGTCCCTGCGTCACCATATATGATACAGACAGCTTTTTCCGACTCCCATAGTACATCGAGCTTCTGCATATCATAATAGATTTTGATCCGCTCACCCTGGCACGGAATCTCCGACTGAATATTGGAACGGATGGAGTCACTCCGGTTTTGGATCTGCTCAACCCACTGGGAAAGACCCGGCATAGGGTTAAAATATAAATCTCTTACTGTGGGTAGTGCCAAAAGTATCTGCTCGATATGGCTTGGCCCCCGCCATTCAACAGTGATGCCAAGGCTTTCGCCGTGTGTTTCGATATTCTCTTGATATATGGGCTTCTGGGTATGAGGGCGCTTGCTGACAGACATTTCCTTATTAATATAAAAAATAATCCGGCTGATTCCTGCATATTTCTGCTTTGCATCCGCAATAGCATTTTTGAAATCCGCTTCTTTGGATGAAATCCGAGTGGAAGCATCATAGTATTTCGCTTGAAATCCGGTCAAAAGGCCATCCGGAGCCATCACGGGCTGTGTTTCGATATATGGTTGATTGAAGTACCGGAAAATACCGTGCGAAAGCCCCATCTCGTGGCAGAACAGCGTGGTGACAAGGCCCTCAAAGGCAGCCCTGGGATTCTGAGAAAACTTGGACTCAAAAACCTTCCAGTCAACGGGGATATTCGTCATGTATAGCCCTCCCTGCGGTGCCGAATATAACGTTATTACAATTTCATTATGGCATAATTGTGGTAGATTTACAATGCTACTCTCATAGAGACATGAATCAGATTTCTGTTAATGGTATATGCGGTGTAGTACAATTCATAATCCAAAATAGGGTAGTTCCTTTCATGTGATATGCTAATTCATATCACATGAAAGGAGCAAACACCATGACCTACACAGATCAAGAGAAAACCGCTATCATCACACAGTACAGACAGGGCAGGCCAATCCAGCAATTATGTACAGAATGCGGCGTCTGCGCACGGACGATCTACCGCTGGGCAAGGACATACTGCCCAGTGGTTCCGGACGAAAAACGCACCTGCACCGTCAAAGAGTTTGATGCACTTCTGCGCAGAGTTGCCAAATTGGAAAACATGGTCGCTGTTTTGCAAACCGTCGGCTGCACAGTCCATGCTCCATTAAAGGAGCGGCTAGGAGAACTGGAGTTGTTATACGGCCAATACGACGTACACACTCTTTGTGAAGCTATGAATGTCTCCCGCGGAACCTTCTATAACCATATTCTCCGAAATAAGCGGAGCAATGCTTGGTTCCAAAAACGCAGAGAGGAATATTGCGGATTGATCCGTGAAGTATTTGATGAGTATCGTCAGGTGCTAGGTGCTGAAAAGATCCGCACTATTCTTGTTCAACGAGGTCATCAGGTTAGCCCAGAATATGTGGCAAAGTTGATGAAGGAGATGGGGCTGACCAGCATCCGCAGTACTGCGAAGCAGGATTACATGAAACTTCATGAGCCAGAAAAGAAACGGAATGTCCTGCGTCAACAGTTCCAGGCGGACAGGCTCAATCAAATCTGGGTCAGTGATGTTACCTGCTTTAAACTGGGAGAACTTTATCTCTATACCTGCGTAATTCTAGACCTGTTTTCACGCAGGGTTGTTGCCTATAAAGTGTCCAGGAAGAATAGCACCCAGTTGATTACCTCCACATTTAAGGACGCATGGGAGCAGAGAGCTCCCGATGCCGGCCTCATTTTCCACAGTGACCGAGGGGCCCAATACACCTCACATCGGTTCCGACAACTACTTCATGAGCGCGCAGTGGTGCAATCTTTCTCCAATTCGAGGAAACCTCATGGCAACGCTGTTGCGGAGTCTTTCTTCGCCACCCTAAAGAAGGAAGATCTGTATCGGAAGGATTACACCTCAGAGGCGGCTTTCAAGCGTGGCCTTGCCTCCTATATCGAGTTTTACAACACCCAGCGCCCACATCGTACCTTGAAAAATCTGACGCCATGCCAGGTTGAAGATGCGTTCATGAGTGACAAATCATGAATCCGTATCCCAGTGACACAGCTGGGGTTCAGATTCCACCGATTGCGCGTTTTGCGTTTTGATTTTGCCCTGTTTGTATTTATTGGGTGACATAGGGCCTCTATAATAAGAGAGCCAGAAACCATTGTGCCACAATGGTTTCTGGCATAAAATGACCCTACCTATTCTGAACATTGACATCTTTTTGTTCAGATCAGGTAGGGTCATTCAATTTTATATGGTTTGAAAAGGAGGATAATCGCAAGGCGCTCCGTGCCTCAATCAGCACGGACGGCAAGCTTCGTCTGGGAAAGACACTGTGCAATGTGCTTCCCCCGTATATCCGGGTCGGGTTTGATTCGAAGTTCAAGATTTTGGCTATTGCCGACGGCCATGGAACCGGCATTGGCCGGCCACACTGCGGAATTATGCCGGCGCAAGCCCTCTCTGCTCAAATTGCCTCTACCGGCCTGCGCTTCCCCCTCTCTTTTCGCCTGAGCCACGACGAGCGTACCGGCTATTTCCTGGGAAGGATCATTCCAAGATGACGTCTGGATAAGAATTCTGCGCAGCCACAGTACGATCCAGAGCAGCTTCTCATTCTCTACCAGCACCTTGTGGATTAGATGGTAAGTCAGCTGGCCAAGAGCACACCGCTTTCGGAACGCCGGGCCTGTGCCACAGAGGCGTTTTATACCGCCGTGCAGAGATATTATCCGGCTTGTAGAGATTTAGAGACATATCTGCAAGAGCAGATTCAGCGAACGCTCTTGCGGGAAAACAAGCAACATGTCGCTGCCTATTCCCACCTGTCGCTGGATCAGCCGCTTACCAGCGACGGAGAGGATGGTTTCTGCCTCTATGATGCTCTTGCGGATGCCTCCTCTGATGGGTTTGCGGCGGTGGAGGCTCGGATTATGGCGGAGCAATTTCTGGACAGCCTTTCCCGCCAGGAAAGAAGGCTGGTTCATATGCTTCAGGAGGGATGCCTACTGTCAAGTATTACTGAGGAGCTGGACCTGACAGAGGACGAGATCACTGCAATGGGAAACGAAATCGGCCGGAAGCGAAAAGCATTTTACGACGTAAACTAAGAATTAAACATCCATTCGATTCAGAACTGTGAGGCCTCGGCATTCTGCCTGGCAGCGATTTTGTGCCTTAAAAAAGCTGGCCGCATGCAAAATATCGCTTGCGGCCAGCTGGAACATCGCAACACGATTGTCTTTTCCCAATCGATGGCCACATGGCCATTTGACGCGAGATATAATATCCGTATGGGATGCCCCTGACGAAGACGCTCCTCTCTGAATCTTAAATGTTACTTATATGGAAGTTTTCTCTAAGGCAGCATGGAGAAGCCAAGGATATGTGGATTATAAACTTGTAAAAGGGCAATGGAGACTGTTATAATCCTCTGTTTTTACTGTTTCTAGAAAAATATCGTCCCTGAAACAGAAAGAAACCTGCTTTTGACCTAAATCAAAAACAGGTTTCTTTTCTGGAAGGGACGGTTAAAATCGATATTTTCATTAGTGCTGTTTGGTGTGTCTAAATTTCTTCATTATTCTGTAACCAATATATATTCTCCACTATCTGTTTGCTTAACTAAGCTATATAAGCAGTATTTTCCTATGATAACGAAAAAATAAGGGAATTTGTACGAAATAGTCGGTAAAAGTCAAAAGAAAAGTTGCGGTGATGTATGGCGGCGGGAGAAAAAAGTCAAAAGGTGTCATGAGAGAAGGCAGCATTGTTTTCTTGAGAAAAATCAAACTATTTAGTATGCTTACCCGCGAGGGAAGTACCTGAACTTAAAAACCTTGTAAAAGACAGCGGCATATTGTCGAAGAACTACACCGGGGCGCACCGCAAGGGGCGCCCCATTTTTATATCCATAAGGAGGGACCTGAAATGACTAACAGTTGGAATTTTGAGTATTATTACGGCGATGAAAGCGAACAGTTCTCATTCCTCCGTATTCCCCGTCAACTCATTACAGGGGCAGCGTATAAAAAAGTTTCCATAGATGCCAAACTGCTGTACGGCCTCATGCTGGACCGGATGGGCCTGTCCGCCCGGAACGGCTGGTATGACGAACAGGGGCGGGTCTATATCTACTTTACCGCCGCGGAGATCCGGGAAACCCTGTGTTGTGGAAATGACAAGGCATTGAAACTATTGGCGGAGTTAGACACGAAAAAGGGGGTTGGGCTGATCGAGCGTGTCAAGCAGGGGCAGGGCAAGCCCACGAAGATATATGTCAAGCGTTTCACCTCCGGCAAGGTCCCGGAAGCGTCCGAAGCGCCAACGGGCCGAGGTGCGGATCAACGCTTCCCCGAGGGCCAGACAACGGAAAATCCCCAGTCAGGAAGCCGGAAAAGCAGAGGTGCAGACCTCGAAAAATCCGATGCAAGTTATACTGATAAGAATTATACTGATTTTATCTATACCAATCCATCTATCTATCCATCACAAGACACCGGGGCAGAGGTCAGGCAGGAACCCCGGAGCAGATGCAGGGAGGCCGTAAAACATAACATAGGCTATCCCACCCTTTGCCGACAGTACGGGCAGAAGGGAGTGGATGGAGTGGCTGAACTTATTACCGATATCCTGTGCAGCACCCGCCCGGCTATCCATATCAGCGGCAGGGATATCCCCACGGAGGAGGTATGCCGCCGCTTTGCGGCATTGAGGTACAGACATCTGGAATATGTGCTCATGTGTCTGCGGAGGAACGAGGACCCTATTCGCAACATTCGATCCTGGCTCCTGACTGCCCTGTACAATGCTGCTGACTGCCAGACCGCCCCAGGATAAAATGTGCCTCAAACAGCGGCACACAGCGCCGCTGTCCGCGCCAGCATGGAATTTTGACAGCAAAATTCCGCTGTTCAGGGGCCACGCCCCTGAAACCCCACCGCAAGGGTGTTTTCCCCCATTAGGGGGATGAGCCGCCGCCCGCCCCCAGTCAAGGCCGCACGATTGCGGGCGCAATCATGCGCGGGCCGGCCAGTCTGCGGACTGGCTGGGCCTTGACAGGGTTCGTTCCCCGGCTCATGCGGTTATCAAGGGGAAAACACCCTCAAAGCCGCCAAAGGCGGCTTTGGCTATACTGGGAGCGCGGTAGTCTCACCGGAAGCATCCACGTTCTCCCGAGCATTTAAACACAAATTGACGGCCTGGAAATGCCTGAAAAACTTACCTCAAATTGAGGTAAGTTTCGACAAGGTTCGCGCTTCCGTTGCCGGGCGGTATCTTCCGGGCACTATTTGTCGAAATCTGCCTCAATTTGAGGCAGATTATTTTCCTTGCCTGGGCAGGACCGCATACATCCCCGCGGAACAGGTACAATAGCGGTATCTGAATAATAAGGAGATACCGCCATGAAACCAGAACGCCACGGCTTCACCGCCGTCCACATCCGCCGCTATGTCCTGTACCTGCGGGAGCAAGAGCGCGCCCCGGCCACCATCCAGAAGTATGTCCACGACCTCACCGCCCTGTTGGACTATCTGGACGGAGCGCCCGTCACCAAAGCCGCCCTCATTGGCTGGAAAGAGGCGTTGGCCGCTGACCACGCCCCGGCCTCTATCAACTCCATGCTGGCCGCCGTCAACGGCTTTCTCGCCTGGATGGGCTGGGGCACTCTGGCTGTGAAACTCTTGAAACTACAAAAGGCCCTGTTCTTAGACGAACACAAAGAACTGACCCGGAGCGAGTACACCCGCCTGGTCCATGCCGCCCAACGGGAGGGCAATCAACGTCTCTCCCTGGTCCTGCAAACCATCTGCGCCACCGGCATACGGGTTTCGGGAACTCCGCTTCATCACCGCCGAGGCCGTGCAGTCGGGCCGGGCGGAGATCACCAACAAGGGCAAGCGCCGCACCGTATTTCTCCCGGATAAACTGCGGCGGCTTCTGCGGGACTATCTGAAAGCACAAAAAAGACCGCCGGGGCGGTGTTCACCACCCGGACGGGTAGGCCCCTGGATCGGAGCAACATTTGGCGGGATATGAAAGCCCTCTGCGAGAGCGCGGGTGTGGAGCCGGGCAAGGTCTTTCCCCATAATCTCCGCCATTTATTCGCCAGGACTTTTTACTCCATGGAAAAGGATCTGTCCCGGCTGGCCGACATTTTAGGCCATTCCAGCGTCAACACCACCCGTATCTACACCGCCGAGAGCGGCTTGGTACACGCCCGGCAGGTGGAACGCATGGGTCTGGTTCTCACAACATAGTTTCTGTTCTGTTGTAGCCACGCAGAATGAAGTGTACCCCATGTCAAGGACAATTTTGAATTTTAGGGGTTAAAAATGACCCCAGATATGATAACATGTAGCTGCTTTACCGCCAGGGAGGATAGGGCAACGCTGAGGAGCGACCCGAGCGCCCGGGCGAGTTTGCGGGAGGCAGTGTGCATGAGCATGCTGCCTTTTTATCACTGCCTCCTGGAAACCAAAGCGCTAAACCTCGGGGTCCGGGGCAGAGCCCTGGGAGTTACGTTTTTCGAGATGCCCGGTTTCAGCGGATATACGCCAGTCTGACGGTAACAGTAATACTCCCGCGGGGAGAGCTTTTCCAGATCCCACTGGTAGCGATCTTTGTTGTAGTAGTCCATCCAATCGGCGACAACAGCTTGAACCTGCTCATAGGTGTCACACCCGGCAATCAGAGCAGCAATCTCATCCTTCATGTGACCGAAGAAGCTCTCCTGCGGCGCGTTATCCCAGCAGTTGCCCTTCCGTGACATAGACTGCACGAAGGAAGCATCCTTGAGCTTCTGGATAAAGGCGTTGCTGGTATAGTGGCAGCCTTGATCGCTATGGACAATGGTCGAGTTGTCCAGCTCGGCTCCATACTTGCTGCACATGGCGTCAACCATGTCAAGAACGAAGTCGACTCTGAGGTTGTCACTAAGCCGGTAAGCCAGCACTTCATGCGTACAGACGTCAAGGATCGGGGAGAGATAACAGACGCCGCCCTGGTAAAAGATGTAGGTAATGTCTGTCAGTAAGGCTTTCCGTGGTGCGTAGCTTCGGAACTGACGGTTAATCTCGTTCTTTGCCACATGGCTCGTCTTCATCGCCTTGGCCATTTGCCGATAGGGATTTGCCTGACGGATGGGACAGCGGAGTCCATATTTTCGCATCAGACGGCGAATCTTCTTGATGTTCATGACGACAGGCGGATCAAGATGCAGCAGGCGCATGTAGATGCTCCGTGCTCCCTTCTTGTATCCCCGAAATTCATAAGCCTGCTTTACCAGGGCAAAATCTGTGCTGTCCGTTTCCTCACGGCTTTGCCTCAACGGCGCGGCATCCAGCCAGGCGTAATATCCGGATCGGGATACGTCTGCGATCCGACACAGAGCACTGATATTCAACAGATTGCCGTCTTGCCGTACAGCCTCGAGGATGAGACCGTACTTTACTTCTGCCGGTGCTTGATTTCCCATTGTTTCTGAGCCTCCATATTTGCCGCCTGTAGTTTTTTAAGAATTCGACCTCCTGCCTTGTGTACGCAAGTTCATTCTCAAGCTGCCGGATCCGCTGCTCTACCGTTTCTTCTCCAGTCTTCGGAGGGCGTCGGTAATTCTCGCTGCGCCTATCCGAGAAGCCGCTTTCCTGCTTGGCTTTCTTGTTAAGTGTGTAGGAGAAGCCTTCCACGCGGCTGGCTCCGAGAATCTCTGGATCGATCCCGTACTGGCGCATCGTTTCCATCACAGGAATCCCCTGACTTTTCTTCTCATAAGCCAGTTCCTTGAAGGCCTCAGTAAAGCGCACCGTGTTGGCGGTCACTGAAGCAACGTACGGATTCTTCCTAAGCTTCTCAATCTCTTGCTTGGACAGTGGGTTCGTGTGCGTCTTCTTGCTCATCTGTATCCATGCCTTTCTGTCCTCTTCATGGATACATCTTACCACACAAATCTTTCCCGCAAAAGTGTCCACCGTTAAGGGCGTCCCCCTAATCTTCCTGTCCGAAGATCAGGGCACCCCTAAACTATGAGTGTCCATTCTGCAGGGTACAGTTTAGAAAAATTCGCCCATATTAAGGTAATTATACATAAAACGCCTCAGTTTTGCAAGCGGATTTTTAGACAGAGGGCAGGAAAAATGGACAGGGTAAATAGACTTTTTCTACCCTGTCTGATTTGCTGTGTCTGATTAGGAAAATCTCGTAAAAACAGGTCGAACTTAATATGATAGGCTTTTACATTAACACTCACCATCCGGTATCGGCTACAACAGAACAGAAACCATGTTGTAAGAACCAACAGGCCACGCTCTATTTCCAATCCCTCCTGGAAACCAATGCAGATAATATTAAGAAAACAAGTGAATCTACTAGAGAAAGGAAATGGGGATAAGGGTGCAAAAGAGAGTATATGTAATAGCGTTAATAGCACTATTTATAGTCTTAGTTCTGAGTGGATGTTCAGACCGGGCAAAGAGCGAGTCAGAAATTATAGAGGATATTGAAGCCTGTGATTCGTTTAAGATACTCAATGCGGAAATTGAAAACCTTGAAGTAGTTAAGAGGCAAACGGATAAAGATAACAGATCTGACCTTGTATATGTCACTGTAGAGGCAAGAAATGACAACATGGAGTGTACTTTGAGTTTCATTTTGCAATATGAATTATATAATGAGGGCTGGTTTCTTGAGGGCGGAATAGTTCGCGATAGTAGTGGGCCTTGGGAGATATCTGGGCCTGATGAAGAAAGACTTATTAGTGATTTCAAGGAGAATAGTAGTACCTGCCAAGAGTGGGATTTTGATTATATTGATTTAGAGGTACTTGACTCAAGTTACAATTCTAGTGCTCTTACATATTATGAAAAAACAGTAAATGTTGATGTTGTTTGCTACTATGGAGTGCTTACTGGCTTTGAATATAGAGCTAATGCATCAATAATATATGAGTATGAAAATGGTGATTGGGTATTGTCGCGTGTTGAAACTAAAGATATGGATATGGTGCCCCATTATTCTCCTACAGTAAGTGCTTCTGATGAAATAATGGATACATTTGAAGCTTACTTTGGCCCCACTGTTGGCTATGATACTTTTGATAGTTATGAATATCTGCGCTCAGAAGAAGATTGGGAAGATGGTCTTGAGACCCGCTATTATAGAGCAACCAGAATAGATGAAGCGGACGTTGAAACTTATCTAGTAACAATACCTTTGACGTTCTATGTTGAAGAAGATGGTGACTATGGTTGGAGATATAGCCAGTATGATATTACATATGAGTTAGAATAATATGTGTTTAGTAGAAGGGCAAAATGAAAAAAAGTAGTGTACTTATTTCCTCAAGTACATTCTAACAAATTACAACTGGTTGCGGTAGAGGCTCCAGGTTTCACCCCTTTGGTGCCTTGCAACGCGGCGGAAAGGAATGGTTAGAAACATGAACAAAATGATTTCCTTGGTGGCTCTGGAAATGTGTGGACTTATGCTTTTAGTGGCTTGTGCGAGTACAACCGACCAGTTTGAGACCCAGGTCATAAATGGCGACTACAGCAAAGCCATTGAAACCTACACCACGGAAATCCAGGGAAATACGTCAGAGGAACTAGCGGCGGACGAGTTTCTCAATACATACCTGGAGGAGCGGTGGGATAGTTACCTTGCTGGTGAGTTGGAAAACAGTGAGTTCGACGTGACTATGGCTACCTATCAAAAACTCAGTGAATCCATTCCTCTTTTGGATTTCACTACTATCCAGCAGGAATACGCTACGGTGGAGCAAGCTAGAGAGAACTACGCAGACGGCTTGGAGGCACTAGAGAACAAGGACTATGCGGGTGCAGTAGAGGTTTTTATCAAAATTCCAGAAACGGCAGATAGCACCTATGAAGAAGCTCAGGAACAGTTGGAGAAGGCCACAGTTTCCTACTGTGAGGAAATATTGAAGATTGCTAGCGCAAGTGTGGAGGAGCAGGATTTCGATACCGCTATTACTTTGGTGCAGGAAGCGGTGAATCTGGTTGGTACGACTGAGCAGTTGACAGATTTTCTAAAAGAAACAACTACAGCCAAGTATGAAATAGAGATTGCGCAGGCAGCAAAATCGTCCGATTTTGCTAGGGTATTGAGCCTATATAAAGCGGCCGCAAGCAATAGCAATGTGACCATTTCCTCCACAATGACCGCTACCTACGCCACCAGCGTGGAGCAGTATCGCCAATCTATCATCACTCGCTCCATCGACACCTATAAAAAAAGCGGTGCTACTGACGCAAGACGAATTGTTGATGAAGGACTAGAACAGTTGCCGCAGGATGATAAACTAACTACGCTAGCTGAGTTATATCAATCGTGTTCCTGTGAATTTTAAGGATGTTATCGAAATCAGCACTTATAATATGTATGATTCCGACTCTCAAGCTACTGATACGTTTGGCAATACAATAGATGCCAGTTATTACACAAGAAGTATGTGGACGGGAACAAAAAGTGTAACCTTGTATTTAAATAACCGATTCACATACCTTGATATATCCTTTATCGCGGAGCATCATGCCAACACGTTTGAGGCAGTAATATATGGAGATGACGTGGCTCTTGCACGTACAGGTACAGTCAGCGGTGAGGACGGTATAACGACACTTAGTGATATCAATGTCAGTGGAGTTGAACAACTAAAAGTGTCAATTACTTCTATTGATGGATATTCATCAATATATATGGGCGACGAACAACTATATAGAGTCCTCACCGACAAGGATTTTGCGGAATTTTTGTAAATCAAGAATTATCTATGGTGACGAATAAAAATATAGCAAGACAGGGCTAGAGAAATAGGAAATCACATTGGACATCTCCGACGAGTATGATTAAAAATCATCCGTAGTGTAAGGGAAGGTTGGGAAGGCGTGAGCCGATCCGGCCTTCCCTTCTGTTTGCGGATTTTGTCGAGATACCGGACTTTGATCCCCCCAGCAGCTACGAAAGAAAGAGGGGATGCGGGTGACATTCCGACCCTTTTGCCCCCCCGCCGGGCCGCTGGAGGCCCAGCCTGACATACATAACTTTTTTCAAACCGCAGATGGCCAACCGGCTATCTGCGGCTCTTTTTTCTCTCGACAGCGTTTCCCAGTATTCCCCTGCAAACGCAAGAGAATATTGGGAAACGCCGTCGGGATATGGCGGCAGATTCCAGAGCCTTTTGGCCCACGGCGCAAAAGACTGGGAAAATAAAGAAAAATTTTTGCTTTTTGGCGGGAAACGGTATTCCTGCCGGCCTCCGCCCGATTTTCGTTGTTTCCCCGCGCAACAACGAAAATCAAAGGAGGAGCGAAAATGTTTGACCGCAGGAGCGACTACGCGCTGAACAAGCAAGACCCGGAGGCCATTGTCTGCAAGAGCGTTACCGACATACATATCCGCCTGACCCGCTATGACTTTTCCAGCCCGGAGGAGTTTGAAGCCTGGAAAAAGTGGTCCGATGAGGACTACCACGAAATTGAGCGGCAGGATCATATCTACCATAACCACACCCTTACTTTAGACGATTTGACTGAGATTGTTCTTGCCACCCTCTCCCCGGAGGAGGAAGTGATAGACGGACAGGACCGGATGAAACGGGAGCAGTTGTACCGGGCACTCCGCGATGCTCTGGAAAATCAACTGACTTCTGCCCAGCGTCATCGGCTATGGCTTTATGCCGTGGATGGGCTGACAGAGGACGAGATTGCCAGCAGGGAACAAATCCGGCAGCAGAGCGTGTCCAGGCGGATCAACGCGGCCAAAAAAATTCTCAAAAAATTTTTGAAAAGGTGGGTGTGAAACCGCCATAAAATCGGCGATAGGTAAAGGTGGCTAAAATATTCTTGACTCAGCGGAGGACCAGCCAGCCTCCTCAAAACTTGCCTCAAATTGAGGCAGATTTCGACACCATTCGCCAAGCGGCATAGGCGCGCCTGCGGTGCGTCTGTGCGGACTGGCGAACAGCCAGCCAGATTGCACCTTGACAATCCCATGACCGTCCAAAGAGGATATGCCCCGGAGAAGCACCGCGTCCGCGTGCCAAGGGGACGATACGCCGCCGACAAAGCAGGGGCAGGAACGGCTTTGGAGAGAACGGCACACCCTATCAGGGCCGCGCCTCGGCCTGCTTGAACCCAGACTGTGACCGGCTGGCAGATGGCTGCCTCAAAAGAGTTGATTCCATTACATTTTTTGTACTTTTCCCTGGAATTTGATATAATAATAGTGTAGAAATGGCACTTTGAAAACCGAATATCCCCAGCCGCCATATATACACCGTACCGAAGAAAAGGGGAGTATATATGGCTGAAAAAATCATTCAAAACATCGTAACGACCATTGAGAAAACGGCAAGTGCTGTTCAGAAACGCGTGGTCTGCCTGTACCGCGTATCTACGCTGGGACAGGTGGATAAAGACGATATCCCCATGCAGAAACAATGCTGCCGGGAGTTTTGCCGCAGGCAGTCCGGCTGGACCATCGTAAGGGAGTTTGCAGAAAAGGGCGTGTCCGGTTTCAAGGTTTCCGCCAAGGATCGGGACGCTATCCAGGATATCCAGAAGATGGCCTTAAACGGCGAGTTTGATATCCTGCTGGTATTCATGTTTGACCGCCTGGGACGCCGCGACGACGAAACGCCCTTTGTGGTGGAGTGGTTTGTCAAACAGAATATTGAAGTGTGGAGCGCCATGGAGGGCCAGCAGCGGTTCGACAGCCATGTGGACAAACTGCTGAACTATATCCGCTACTGGCAAGCATCCGGGGAAAGCATCAAGACTTCCCTGCGCGTCAAGACACGGCTGGAACAGCTCACCGAGGACGGCTTCTTTACCGGAGGCCGCGCCCCCTTTGGATATCAGGCGGTGAAGAAAGGCCGCATGAACAAGAAAAACCAGGAAGTGCGCGACCTTGCGATAGAACCAAGTGAAGCGGAGGTCGTCACGCTGATTTTTCAGAAGTATGTGTACGAGGGCTATGGGGCGCTCCGTATCTGCCGCTATCTGGCGGACAGGGGCATCCCAGGCAGGAACGGCAAGAATGTCACCGTGGCCGTGGTCAACCGTGTTCTCAGAAACCCGATTTACACAGGCGTTTTACAGCACGGGGAGAGCCAGTCCAAGGTGGTCCTGCCGGAACTGCGGCTGATCGACGCGGACCTGTTTATGCGGGCGCAGGAGATTTTGCGGGAGCGTTCCGCACACCGCAAGGCGCAGACGGAACACAACAGCGAAGTCCCTTTTACCACCAGAGGTCAGTCCCTTTTGGTGGGGAATGTGTACTGCGGCCACTGTGGGGCGAAACTCACACTGGCTACCGCCGGGCGGAGTTACAGGAAGAAAGACGGCACGTTGGTAAAAAAGACCTACCCCTGCTACAAGTGCTACAATAAGGCCATGTCCCCCGGCAAATGTGACGGCCAGACCACCTACGGCACCACCGTACTGGACAATCTTGTGGACCAGATCATCCGCATACAACTTGAGCGCATCCAGCACGCCCCGCCCCAGGCCCTGCTTCAAAAACAACATGACCGGGAAGTAAGCGTTGCCAAAGCCAAAGTGAAACTTCTGAACGACCAGTACCAGCAAAAGCAGAGGGACTACCAGGATTTAAGAGCCGAAACCCTGAAAGTGATCCAGGGGACCAGCCGCCTCAATGTAGACCTATTGAACAGCCTAGTAGATGAAACAACGGCCCAGTTGAAAGAACTGGAGGGTCAGGTACAGACAGCGGAAACGGAACTGCGGGAGATCGTATCAGGGGCCGAGCAGGTCCGGCAGGAATACGCCCAGGTGATGAACTGGGCGGAACTGTACGACAACTGCACGTTTGAGGCCAAGAAGATGATCGCGGCGCAGTTTGTGAAAGCGGTCCGTGTCAAGCGCGGCTACGAGGTGGACGTGGAGTTTAATGTGTCGTTTGAGGAATTTCAAAAACTCTATTTGGAGCCTGAAACAGAGGAAGAAAAAAAGACAAGAGCCGATATGTTCTTGTCTTTCGTGGAGAAGCCCCGGCAAGTCGGATAAGTCCGTCCCCGCCGGTATCTTTTCGACATTCCTTTTTATAGTTAGTATGATTACCCGCAAACGTACTACATAATAAATTCCTTTTTGCTAGAACTGTATGCTTTGGTTATCTGAAGAAATTATAATCATCGGGCGTGACGTAGTTGGAATTTCCACTTTACTATACGCAATATCAATGCTGTACTGCTTGTTGATTTTTCTAAGTTTATTGTTATGAATATGTTCGACCTGCCCAGTGAGAATGGTATACCCATCCTTTTGAAGTTGTTGCTTGATGGCTTGGACTTCTTGCTCAGAATAGTGTCCGTGCTTCATTAGATTTTCGAATGTTGCTTGAGAAATCGTATGGGTGTTTCTGATTGTTTCCATATAGTTCTCCATTTTAGGAATATCATCATGAGGATACACTTTGGCACCACGGCCCATCTCCTCAAATATCCACCTACAAAAGTCCTCATCATGTTCGATACGGAATTTGTCGAAGAGCGGATCTTCCAATAAATCATATGTTTCATCCTTAACATAAAGCATGTAGCCATGTTGAGCGCTACAACGCATAAATGGCTGATAGCCAATTGGAACAATCAGATCCGTTACGGTTTCGTCATTTGACAACGCCAACTGCATATCTGTAATTTCTGTAGGGGCCCGATATAGTACTCCGTATCTTGAATCTTTTTCTCTGGTACCATCCTGTGTATACACAAAGTCCCTTTTCTCCATCGGCCTCCATTGATGACCTTCATATTTGCAGCAGGCAAAGAACAGTGCAGTTTTTAAGTCGCTTGTAATATCCATTAAAGGGGTCTTTATACCATAATGTTGTGCTAACGCGTGATAATTCACACAGGAAGGACTCCACTTCTGAACGGCATCAAATTGATCTAAAAAGAAACAAGCTTCGTCTAAAATAAGCAGGTCAACCAGTTTCTGCATTGAAGAGATTCGGTTATCTGAACGAAACATTCCAGGCTTCGATGAACCATAAAAGGAATTTTCACCTCGATAAAAATACCTACGTTTTTGTTGAGTCATCACTGTTCCAACGTAAGGAAAGGTTAACTGTATTCCTGGCACAAATAATGTAGAGAGGAGGTCAATAATCAAAGCGAACAGTCTGATATTTCCAGAGATCTTGTTTCTAATCTCTTGCTTTTCTTTATCTGACAATCCTTCACGCTGGATCAGCCAGCTAAACAATCCGGGTATCTCTTGATCCGGCAAAATTCCAAGCATTGCCGCTGCACGGTATATGTCGTTTGCATTTGCATATGCACCTGAATCTTTGATAATTTGATTTAGTTGCAGGAAATTTTCAATATTAGTTTGATAGTCTTCATTTTCCTGAATCATTTTATAAAGTTGTTCTGCCGTAATAATCGGTATATCTTCATATTGCTTTGCATTATGGCAGAAGTCTCGATACACTGGGCTACGGAAATACATATCCACACATTGGGACCAATCAGCTCTATGTCCATAGAATGTTTGTAAATGCTCCTGAATAATTCGCAAATAATCTTGATATCCAAATGTGACATGGGCGGTTGATTTAAGATCTGATGGTAGCATATCATGATATGACTTCTCTTGAAATGTTTCTTGATGCATATTTGACCCTTTCTTTTTTAACATATCACATTACAATTCGGATAATGGTTCAACTATCGCCGTTCTCCCAATTATACGTCATAGCTAAGTTGAATTTTCTTCTCTACAATGGTATTTTACACCATTTTACAGGAGGAATCAAACCATGCGCATCAGCATAGAGGAAAAGCAAACTCTGGTTGCCCGCTACCGGGCCGGCGAGTCCGTCGCCGATATCTGCGCCGACACCGGCGTGCCCAGGAGTACGTTCTATACATGGATCAAGCCGTACACTGTGACCATGACAGACTCCGGCCATGTTGTCAGCCAGCAGGCGTTTATAAAAATGAAACAGAAACTTCAAAAATTGGAGCAGATGATTGAGATTTTACAAAAGGTCAACTGCACAGTTTCAGCGCCGCTTCAGGAAAAGCTGCAAGAGCTTGCCAAACTGCATGGTCAGTACAGTGTCCATGCCTTATGCGAGGCGCTTTGTGTATCCCGCGGTACCTTCTACAACCATATCTTCCGGCGGAAAGAAGTAACAGCCTATGATAAACGCAGAGCCGAGATGAAAGAGCATATCCAAACAGCTTTCGATGAGAGTCAGCAAAGGTTTGGCGCAAACAAAATCGCTGCTGTGTTGGCAGATCGAGGCGTTCGGACTTCGCCCAAGTATGTGGCTGAACTGATGAGAGAAATGGGATTACAAAGTGTATCTATCTACTCCAAACGCGATTATCAGAAAAGTGAGCGGCTGGTAAAAAAGCAGAACATGTTACAGCGTCAGTTCAAAGTGGATGAACCGAACTGTGTTTGGGTCAGCGACATCACTTGCTTTAAAGTCAATGGCAAGTATCTCTATATCTGCGTAATCCTCGACCTTTTCTCACGTAAAGTAGTAGCCCACAGAGTATCACCAAAGAATAGTACCTACTTGGTTACCTCTACCTTTCGTCAGGCATATCGGAACAGAAACGAGCCCCAGCAGCTGATGTTTCACAGCGACCAGGGCCCGCAATATACATCCAACACATTCCGGAAACTACTTCGCATGAACAAGGTTGTCCAGTCTTTCTCGAAGTCCGGCCGTCCTCATGACAATGCTGTAGCCGAGTCCTTCTTTGCCTCCATGAAACGGGAGGAGGTTTATCGGACACAATATTGCTCTGAGCGCCAGTTCATGAGAAGCGTTGATACTTACATAGAATTTTACAACACCAAGCGCCCCCACAGCACGCTCAACTATAAGACACCGGATGGGTTCGAATTGCTCCATGCGCAAAGGAGAGAGCGTACAGGCTGATCTGGGCAAAGGGTTCAAAACTGGGTATTTTTCGTTTTTCAACCATCAAGCTTGCGACTTTCATCTTTGCGATAAAATGGGCAGGCCACACATGAGAAGAGAGAACGCCTGAAATATCAAGACTTTCTCCCATAAAATGAGGGTAGGAGTATTGGACAGTCTAAGAAAACTGTTCAATACTCCTACCCTTGTCCATCTGGTCCGAGTGGGGAGACTCGAACTCCCGGCATCTTGCTCCCAAATAGGTACAGGAAGATTTTTTGAACTATTTTCGCTCTTTTTTAGGCAGTTCCGCCCCGCTTCATTTGCTTTATAACACTCTTAGTTCGTACCGTTTCCATGTACTCCACGCGGCTCTGTGGCTGACACTGTGGTCAAAATTGTTCCCTTAGAAACGCTTTTCTTGGAGCGGTTTTCAATGGAATATAAAAATATGTGTCAAAATCTGCATAGCAGTAAACAAAAATTGAATTTTATTTTCGAGCGCCTATCTTCCGAAATTCCCCTGGAAGTAACCCTGTGCTCTTTCGGAACAGCTCCGCAAAGCGGCTGGAGGTAGAATAACCAACAGTCTGCGCAATCTGTCCAATGGACAAATCAGTATTAGCGAGAAGGTACTCGGCTTGGCTCATGCGGCGCTGCTGAATGTACTCGGTGATGGTGCAGTCGTAGATCTTCTTGAAACTGCTCTTGAGTTTTGTTGTCCCCATGCAGGCAATCTGGGTCAGACGCTCCATAGGAATTTCCGCAGCGTAATGGTCGCTCAGGTAGGTAGCGACCGTCTGAATATTCTCAATATCCTGGGCTGCCAGCCGCCCAGTGGCCGCCGGACGCTTTTTCTGATACTCCACCACCAGCGACAACGCTTCGGCTACCTTGCCCTCATAAAACAGTTTGGCGGCGATCCCATCTCCGCGGTAATTTTGAAGCTCTGTAAGGAGCCTGGACATTTCCGGGAAGTCTGTTGTCTGGTCGATCTTTCGGAATGCCTCCACCGGGTTGTGGTATTCGTCCGGATACTGCTTTTTGAGATAATCCTCATAGTAGGCGGGCATGATCTCAACGCCGATGGAGCGAATAGGAATATTTTTGTGGATCAGCACCCGGTAGGGTGAATAGCCGCCAATATAGGTTTTGATACACCCGGCGGACAGCCGGCGGTACGGAGCCAATTCCTCGCCGGAGATGGAATCATAGCGGGTGATGCTCAAACACTCTGGCAGGGAGAATTCCAGCAGAGAGTCCTCGTGAAAGGAAAAGTTATGGATCTTGATGTCGTACAGATCCTTTTGCCCATAGGTCCAGTAGGACCCCTCTCCGATTTCGGGCGATAACTTCCACGAGATGCCTAAAGAACCATACTGCTGATTATCCGGGTCGGGAATAAAACCGTGCCCTTTCAACAGCGGCGCATAGTATTGCTCAATGATTTCGGGCATGACAAAAGACTCGCCTCCTCTTTACAACGATTGGACGAACTTTTGAAACGAAAAGACGAACCTCGTTTCAAATCATTGAAAGCCGCCCCAATCGAGTGTATGTTATAGGTGACGGTTAGCGAACTCTAACCAAAGAGTAGCATATCACAAAGAAAAAGTCAACATGACGCAAAAACAGGAGGAGCAAAATGAGCAATCAAGTCAATTCACTGAAGAAGGGCCTTACGGTCAAGGATCTTGTGACAACGGGTATTTTCAGTGCCATCTTTTTTGTGTTTACCCTGGTCGGCGGACTTCCGTTCGCCCCGAATCCAGTCCTGACCTTCTATATGCCGATGGGGGCGGCGCTGCTGTGCGGCCCTATTTATCTGCTGATGGTGGCTAAGGTGCAGAAGCGGTGGAGCGTCACAATCCTCGGCATCATCATGGGGATCATCTGGTTTGCCACCGGAATGCACTGGGCGTTTTCCCTGGGCTATATCGGGATGGGACTCATTGCGGACTTGGTAGCCGGCGCCGGTCACTACCGCAACAAGGCCATCAATCTGCTGTCCTATATGCTGATTTCTCTGGGAGGCATCTATACTTATGTGGTGTTCTTTCTTGACCCGGACGGCTGGGCCAGCACCATGCTGAAAAATGGCACGGAACAGTCCTACATCGACACCATGAACGCCTCCGCCCCCTCCTGGCTCCTCGTGGTCATCATCGCCGGCACATTGACGGTGGCGGCTCTCAGCGGCTGGGTCGGCGGCAAGATGCTGAAAAAGCAGTTTGAAAAGGCTGGGATCACCGCATGATGGGCGGAGCGTCGTCCTGGCGCGGGCTGTGGCTGGACCCCAGGACGAAGATATTGCTGCTGCTGTTCTGCATCCTTTCCGCTATGATGGCCCCGTCCCTATTCTACGAACTGGGCCTTGTGGTGCTGATCGGACTGCTCGGCGTCTGCTTCGGGAAGTGGAAATATGCCTGGAAGGGGGTGCTGTTCTATGCGCTGATTGTCCTGCTCACCCTCTGGATCATGGACACCATGACAGGCACCTGGCGCACCATGTTTATCGCCTTTTTGGGGCTGTTCCATAAGGTCTATCCCTGCGGGATGCTGTCCGGCATTGTCCTCTCTACCACGAAGGTCAGCGAATTTTTAGCCGCCATGAGCCGCATCCACGCACCGAAAAAGCTGGTGATCCCGCTGGCCGTCATGCTCCGCTATGTCCCCACCATCCAGGAGGACTGGCGGTTTATCAAGGATGCCATGCGGATGCGGGATGTGTCGCCGTCTCCCAAGGGACTGCTGACGCACCCGGCCATGACGGTAGAGTGCATTTATGTCCCGCTGATGATGGCGGCATCCAAGGCGGCGGATGAACTGTCCATCGCCTCCATTACCCGCGGGATCGAAAACCCGAAGCCCCGGACCTGCCTGGTGCAGATTCACATAGGACCCGCGGATCTTCTGGCGGGCGTCTGCTTCGCGGCGTACCTCGCTGTGGGGCTGTACTGGAAGGGGGTGTTCGGATGATTGAACTGAAGCATGTGTCGTTTGCCTACCAGGGGCAGGAGCATGACGGCCTGCACGACATCAATCTGACGATTGCGGACGGAGAGTGCGTCCTGTTCTGTGGCCGGAGCGGATGCGGCAAGACCACCATCACAAGGCTGGTCAACGGCCTGATCCCACAATTCTATGCGGGAGAATTGACGGGCAGCGTACTGGTGGATGGACAGGAAATCAGCAAGCTGCCCATGTACCAGATCGCCGCTAAAGTCGGCTCTGTGTTCCAAAACCCCAGGACGCAGTTTTTCAATGTGGACACGGACAGCGAAATCGCCTTTGGGATTGAAAACGAGGCCCGGCCGCCCGTGGAGCTGGCGGAGCGGGTGGAGCAGGCCACCGACGACCTGCATATCCGCCCGCTCCGAAACCGCAATATCTTTGAATTGTCCGGGGGCGAAAAGCAGAAGATCGCCTTCGCCTCGGTCTATGCCATGAATCCGGAGATTTACCTGCTGGATGAGCCGTCCTCCAATCTGGATATGACATCTATCCAGGAGTTAAAAGGCCATTTGCGGCTGCTTCAAAAGCAGGGCAAGACCATTCTGATCGCGGAGCACCGGCTCTATTATCTGATGGGTCTGGCGGACCGGATCGTGTACTTGGAGCAGGGCCGGATTGAGAAGATTTTTACGCCGGAAGAGTTCCGCGGATTACCAAGGGAGACCCGGGAACGCATGGGATTGCGGGCGGCGGACTTGGCGGAGGTGCGGCCTCCGCAAGTCCACCCGCCGGTATCTTCCCCTGTCCTGGAACTTCGGGATGTCACACTCCGGTATAAAAAGCGGACGGTCCTGCACCGCATCAGCCTTGCCGCCGCAAAGGGTGAGGTAATCGGCGTGGTGGGCCACAACGGGGCTGGGAAAACGACCTTTTCCCGCGCCCTGTGCGGACTCCACAAGGACTGCGAGGGGCAGTTTCTGTGGGATGGACAGGCGATGGAGCGGAAGAACAGGCTGAAACGCTCCTACATGGTGATGCAGGATGTGAACTACGAATTATTTGCCGAGAGCGTGGAGGCGGAGTGCTCTTTCGGCATCCGCAATCCGGACTTGACCCTGGCCGCCTCAACTCTGGAGGAATTGGGGTTGGCCCCCTATCGGGAGCGCCACCCCAACACGCTGTCCGGCGGGCAGAAGCAGCGGGTGGCCGTAGCGGTCAGCATGATCTGCGGAAAAGACCTGCTGGTGTTTGACGAGCCCACCAACGGCCTGGACTTTGACAGTATGACGCAGGTGGCGGGACTGATCCGGCGGCTGTCTGAACTGGGAAAGGTCATTTTCATTGTCACCCATGATTTTGAATTTGTCTGCCGTACCTGCTCCCGTGTCCTGCATTTTGACGAGGGCGAGATGCCCGATGATATACCCGTTGTGATGGACGCCCTCCCGAAACTGAGAGAGCTGTTCTCTGTTTCAGATGGAAAGGAGAGGTAGTCTATGAAACAGAAAAAAACCAATCGTGTGGCCTTGCTGCTCCACTGGGCCGGGGAGCAAAAGGTATGGCTGTTCCTGGCCGTGCTTCTGGCGATGGCCGGGGGCCTGTGCATTGTAGTTCCCTATATTGAAATTTACCGGCTGATGGACGCCGCCTTTGGCGGGACCTGTACCGAAGAACTGGTGGTGCGGGTCGTGGCTGCTGTGGCCGCGGCGGTGGTGCTCCGCTTTGTGCTGTTCGGGGCGTCTGGAGTGGTATCCCACAAGGGAGCCTACGGCGCGCTGTTCAAGGTCCGCTGCATGGTAGCGGAACACATGGCTAAGGTGCCGCTGGGGGCGCTGAACGAGCGGCGGACCGGAGACATCAAAACCGTGCTGAATGAGGACATTGAGAAGCTGGAGCTGTTTCTGGCCCACAACCTGCCGGATCTGGTGTGCTATCTGGTGGGGCCGGTGGTGGTTTTTGCCTACCTGATGACCGTCAATATCCCGCTGGCTCTGATTTCCCTGGTGCCGCTGGTGCTTGCGGCCGTGGTGATGGCGGTCATGTTCCGCAACACGGACGACCTGATGGACCGGGCCAACCGTTCCATCACCGCGCTGAACTCGGTCATGATCGAGTATATCAGCGGCATGAAGCTCATCAAGGCATATAACATGGGGAGCAAATCCTTCCAGAAATTTTCTTCCTCCATCCATGAGGAAAACGCCATGTGGAACGAGACCTCCCGCCGCATGGGGCCTCCCTACGCGGCCTTCGTGGTCATCATTGAGTGCGGAATGCTGCTCATGGTGCCGCTGGGCGGGATGTTTTTCCTGAAAGGCTCCCTGACAGCCAGCGCGTTCCTGCTGTTCATCTATGTGGGGTCCATGTACCTGACGGAGATCCGTCCGCTGCAGGAGCTGGGGACCAATTTCGCCAATGTACTGAACGCGGTCACCAAAGCGAAGGAGATTCTGGATGTCCCCATCTATGAGGGCGGCACGGATTTCCCCCAATGCCATGATATTGAACTGCGGAATGTACGGTTTTCCTATGATGGTAAAACCGATGTGCTGCAAAGCGTCAATCTCAAAATCAGGGACGGAGAGAGGCTGGCCCTGGTGGGGCAGTCCGGCGCCGGCAAGAGTACCATAATCGAACTGATCTCCCGCTTCTATGATGTGCAGGAGGGCGAGGTGCTGATCGGCGGGAAAAATGTCAAGGGGCTGGACTACGACACCATCTTGAGCAATGTGGCTATTGTATTTCAAAAGACTTTCCTCACCCGCGACAGTGTACTGGAGAACATCCGCATGGGGAGCAGCGCCAGTCTGGAACAAGTGAGGGTCGCCGCAAAGGAAGCCCAGATCGACGACTTCATCATGTCTCTGCCGGATGGCTACGATACCAAGGTAGGGAGCTTCGGCTCCCGGTTTTCAGGCGGAGAGAAGCAGCGGATCGCCATTGCCCGCGCCATTTTGAAAAATGCCCCGATCCTGATTTTAGATGAGGCCACCAGCGCCTCTGACCCGGAAAACCAGATGGAGATTGACAGGGCCATCCAAAATCTTTGTAAAGGCAAGACCGTCATTGTGGTTGCCCACCGCCTGAGCGCCCTGAAGATGTGTGAGCGGGTCGCAGTGGTGGAGGACCACACCATCACCTGCGTCGGCACCCATGAGGAAGTCCGCAGGGATAACGCTTACTACCGGAAAGCCTGGGAGGACTACGAAAAGGCCCGGAACATCACCTATCAGTTGGAAGGGGGCGAGTAGAATGAGAGAACACGATGTCTTGAAAAAGAACAAAAATTTTTATATTGGCGTTGGGGGAACTGTTTTGGAGGGCCTGCTCTCCGGCAGCCTGTTCCTGCTGCTTTACTCGGTCATGCAGTTTTTGTGGGCGGGGCAGTTTGACCTGAACCGGGTGCTGATGCTGACCGGGGCGATTGCCGGCATCTTCCTGCTCCGTATCCTGATTTACAGCTATGGCTACACCAAAGCCCAGATCGGCGGCGCGGAAGTCAGCCAAAATATCCGGCTGTTTATGGGGGATCATCTCAAGCGTATCCCCCTGTCCCGGTTTACCCAGGGGCAGACCGGCGACTACATCAATACCATCACCAGCGATGTCAATAACTATGAAAAGATCCTGACCCACAAAATCGGGGACCTGGCGAAAAACTTTGCCTTGTCTATCATGCTGATTGTGTTTGTCATGACGATCTATGTCCCCGCCGGGCTGATCCTGCTGGCGGCGGATCTGCTGCTGATTCCCGGATTGTGGCTTTCTTTCCGTATGGTGAAGAAGTACGGCAAGGAAAAGAATGACATCTGTGCGGAGAATGTCAGCAGCATCGTGGAGTATGTATCCGGCATCCAGACCTTCCGGGCTTATGGCGTGGGCGGCTTGAAAAACAAGACGGTCATCAGCGCCATGCGGGACTTCTGCCGCATCAGCTTTGTATATGAGGCCAAGGTGCTCCCTGTGGGAGCCGGGCTGGGCATCCTGATCTGGCTGTCCTGCCCGCTGGTCATCTGGATCGCCTACACACCTTGGACAGCCGGGGCCATCGACACGGTTTCCTATCTGCTGGTCTGCATGTTGCCGCTGTTCTGTTCCAAACTTGCCAACGCCATTTTTGTGGACCTCACCAGTTACAAAAACCTGATGATCTCCAAAGGGAAGATCTTGGGCGTGATGGATGAGCCGGAGGAAAGCGGCAGTATGGAGGCGCTGCAGACCGCTACCCATGAGATCATCTTTGACCATGTGGACTTTGCCTATGTTCCCGGAGAGCCGGTGCTGAAGCAGGCGTCCTTTACGGTGCCGGATCAGAAGCTGACCGCCATTGTGGGCGATTCCGGCTCCGGCAAATCCACCATCCTGAATTTGATTGCAAAATATTATGAGCCAGCCAGTGGCTTCATCTCCATCGGAGGGAAGCCCATCAATCATGTGGCAGCGGAGCGCGTGCTGGAGCAGGTTTCCATGGTAGATCAGGATGTGTTCCTCTTTGACGACACCATCCGGGACAACATCCGCCACGCCCGCCCCGGCGCATCAGACGCGGAGATTGAGGCAGCCTGCCGGGAGGCCAACTGTGACGGATTTATCCGCAGGATGGAAAAGGGCTACGATACACCTACCGGCGAGAACGGTAATCTGCTCTCCGGCGGAGAGCGGCAGCGGCTTTCTATCGCCCGGGCCATTCTGAAGGACAGCCCGATTCTGCTGTTGGACGAGGCCACGGCCTCCCTGGACATCGAGAACGAACTGGCGGTCAAGCAGGCCATCGCCAATCTGCTCAAGGCGAAAAAGACCGTGGTAATGATCGCCCATACCCTGTCCATCGTCAAGAATGCGGATCAGATCCTGGTAGTGGCAGACGGAACAATCAAGGAGTCCGGCACCCACGAGGAGCTGCTGGCCGAGAATGGAAAATATGCGGCCATGTGGAACGCAGAACAGAAAATCACTGTATAAATGAGAGGTCGCGTCTATGAAAAAACTCCATGCGTCGGGCGAGGACTATCTGGAGGCCGTGTTGGTACTCCAAAAGGAAAGAGGGATGGTGCGCTCCGTGGATGTGGCCCGGTATATGGGGGTGTCCAAGCCCAGCGTGTGCCATGCGGTAGCAACCTTGAAAAAGGGCGGATTTCTCACCATGGACGGGGACTTTTTCCTCCGCCTGACTGATATAGGCCGTGAGGTGGCCGAGCAGACCTATGAGAAGCACTGTTTCTTCACACGCCTACTGGTAGAGGCCGGTGTAGAGCCCAAAACCGCCGAACAGGACGCCTGTCGCATGGAGCATGTGATCAGCCCGGCCAGTTTTCAGAAGCTGGCTGAGCTATATCAGAAGGCCCACCCAAATACAGAGCCAACCGGGGACGGGAGGCGGTTTCATGCGGAAACAGATCCTGCTGATTGATGATGACCTGCCCCTTTGCCGGCAGATCCGGGACGCCCTGCAGGACGATACCACAGAGGTCCGGTATTTCATTGACACAGCGGAGGCCCTGGACAGTTTTATGCGGCACCGGTATTGTCTGGTCATTATGGATCCAGTGCTGGAGGATATGGATGGACGGGAGCTGCTTCGGACCATGCGCCAGGCAAAGGCGGTCCCGATTCTGGTGCTCACTGATGCACTATCACTGGAAGACGAAGTTGCCATTCTTTCATTGGGAGCCACTGTCTGTACCCCAAAGCCGATTGATCTGCGCCGCTGTACCGCCCAAGCCAATGCGCTCATCCGCCTCTATATGGAGTCGGAGCATCCAGAGAAGCAATATTATACTCTGACCTTCGGAACTGACCTGATCATCGACCCCCTCCATCGCCAAGTACTCTTGAAAGGCTCCCTGCTGAAACTGACCCGGAAGGAATTCAATATGCTGCACTTTCTGGCCAGCCACCCCGGACAGGTTTTTACACGGGAACAGCTCTATACTCGTATCTGGGGATGTGACAGCGATTTCAATGTGGATGAGTCGGTGCGCTCTCACATCAAGTTTCTGCGGAGAAAACTGGCTTCCTCCGGCAAGGAATATATCCAGACCGTCTGGGGAATCGGCTACCGTTTCGCACCGCAGGAGCGGGACACAGCATCAAAAATTGCCCTGCGGTAAACAAAAAAGGGAGGATGATTCATTGGCGGGCAGACGGATCTGTGCGGGATACTACCGGCGCTATGACGGTAAGGTCATCTATGTCGTTTCTCTGGCCACGGACTCCGATAACGGAGAGGAAGTGGTCATCTGGACCACCTACCCTTTTGCGGATGTTCCCCAATACTACACCTCCAGCAAAAAGTCCTTTTGCGCTTTTGTGGAGGTGAGCGGAGAGCGGCGGGCCAAGTACAAGCGGCTGACCAACATGAAGATTTCAGAGGCCGCCATCGAAAGGCTGGAAGATGAGGGCTTCCGGGGGCCGGTGCGCAAAAGCCGGCCCCGGCAGATGGAGGAAGAATACGACGCCCGGGCGTATCAGCAGGCCGCCACCTACCACGCATACGCCAAGGAGCTCTGTGAGAACTACAACTTCGATTTGCGCAAGTATCGCTTCTGTGTAAATCAAAAGCGGTATGCTGCCATTACCAAAAGCGATTTCGGTAAACTGAAGGAGGATTTGTGTTTTCTGGACAACGCGCTGAAGACCGTTCTGGCGGACTACCGGGATTACTTTCGGGAACGGTTTGTGGACGGCCTCTCCATTCGTAAGTATGCCTCTGCCCATCTGCTCAACCGGGGCAGGGTGGATTACCTGCAGAAGAAGTTCCTCTCCGCCCTCGCCCGGCTGCTGAAGGAGCGGGACGAAGCGGAGGGCAAATGCCGTCTGAGACAAACAGTGAAAAACTGAATCGACACGGCTTCAAGAGGCGCGCCTGCTTTGTCAGCAGGCGCGCCTCCTTTCTGTCAAGAATATGTCAAAAGGATACGTTTTTCCCAATACGTAGTGAAGGGGAAAATTAGACGGCAACTGAAGGTATGTCAAACCTATGTTGCACAGCAAGTCTCCTCGGAATAGAAACAAGCAGTAACTGTCGGCAAAACCGCCAAATCAGAACATCTTGGGTTGAGCATACATCCGAATTTTATTTCCTGTGGTTATCAAACGATTCCGTCTTCTGCAATGATAAATTGAGAGGAATTTTTTGAAGGAGGAGGTCAGCATGAAAGAATCTGCCTACAAAAACTACGACGACCTGCCGTTGTTCCTCAACTCGGCAACGGTGGCAAAGGTGTTGGGCGTATCACCATCGTCAGGCTACGAGCTGATGCACGAACCAGGTTTCCCTGTACTGCGCATCGGCAACAGGATGGTAGTACCCAAAGTACAGTTCATCCAATGGGTGAATGAACACACAGGAGGCAGCGCATGAAATACAAAAGCCACGGAAATTTTTTCGCTTTGCCCAATGAGATTTTTCTCTGGGGGCTGACCACCGGCGAGTTGGCCGTGTACAGTTTCCTGCGGCGGTGTGAGGATCGCAAAACACGCCAGTGCTGGCCCAGCATCAAAACCATCGGGAAGGCAGTAAATATGAGTGAGAACACGGTACGCAAATACATCCGGCAACTGGAGGAGCGTGGTATCATTACCGCCGAGCCGACTGAGGGCATTACCAAGGCAGGCGGAAAACGCAACGGGAATCTACGCTTTACTCTCCGCCCCATCCAGGAGGTGATGGATGAGTACTATGCCCGCCAGATGGAGGATTTAGAATTGGTGGCGGAGCGGCAGCGGGTGGCGAAACTCCTGACAGAGCAGGAAAGCCACGCTTGACCGCCTGTGAGCCGCTGTGCGGGCTTTTAACTGGCGGTGGAGCATCCGTGCCCACAGCGGGCTTTCAACGCCGTGTTGGGGCTGTGTGGCGGGATATTGAAAGAGCGAAGGAGTAAGAGGTTTTCACCCCACCAAAGGGTGGACCGAGGGGTCGAAAATAGTGCAGGATAAAGGCTGGGGGTCGCAAGCGCCCCCAGCCGGGCCACACCGCCCCGCAACGCGGGGCGGTACAGCGGTTTGCGGGGAGTTGCCTGCGGGGGTCATAGGTGGTCGGTTTGGCTCACTTTGGGGATCACAGGTGGTCGTAATCAAAGAATTGCGCCCTCAAACCCGCATGAAATCAGGGTTGTAAGGGTGAACCTGCGGGGTTCACCTCGGGGATATCGGTCGGTTTTAGCGTGGTACAAATACGGGCCGCACTCACCTCAAAAATTGCGCCGCCTAAACAAAGATAAAAGCCTCCCGCTGCTACGGGAGGCCAGGTACTTACAGCATGTGAAATTCGACTCCTTGATGTTTCGGCATATCATTTGGGGAGAGTTTCATGACGCGCGCCCAAGTCTTGACCGTCTGCGCTTCCAAGAAACGGACCAAAGCATCCAGAGACTCCTGTTCATCATACTGCTGGAGCGCGTCATAGTATGCCTTTTTATCTTCCTCATAAATGATCATGGGGGGATAGTTGTTGATCATCAGCCAGTAGTTCAATAATGTCCGCCCAACGCGGCCGTTCCCGTCGGCGAAGGGGTGAATATTCTCAAAACGCGCATGGAGATACGCTCCGGCTTTCAGCGGGTCTTTCGGACCTACAGAGTTGACTTCACCGATCAGTTCTGCCAAGTCACCTTCCACTTCTTCCGGGTAGGAGCCGACCTCATGGATGCCAGTCACATAGTCATGTTTTTTGAATGTCCCGGGCCGCTCTCCATTGACCAGATAACGGCGCGCATCGTAAGTCCCCTCCGTCAGCGCGCGATGGATCTCCAGGATCAGTGGGATGGAAAGCGGCTCCTTGACAGGAATCTTCTCCCGGAGGAAGTCATAGCAGACCTTCTGATTCTGAAGTTCAAACAGCGTGCGGGGATCGCCGGTATAGCCAACCACCCGGCCGTTCTCAAAAATCTCCCGGGTGTCGTGGTAAGAAATCGCTGCGTTTTCGATCTTCCCGGAGTTGTACGCGAAGAGAATACGGAAGTTGTCCAAGCGCAGGTCGCTGGACCGCTGGCTCGTTACAAAGGAGGTGTATCATCATGGCAAAGCGCAGGCCATCCGGCGACGGCATGGTTCGGAAGAAGGAAGACGGCCGTTGGGAGGGCCGCATCGTGGTAAAAGGCCAACGGTATCTTCCGGCTATATCCGCACGCATTACTGACAAACTCAAACCGAAACCTATTGGGACAGATGAAACAATGGCTGGACCGCTGGCTGGATGAATACAAAGCGGGGACGATCCGCCACAGCACCATGGACATCCAGCGGATGTACCGCCGCCATCCAGAAACGGGGAGGGTCGCATTCATGAGCATCCGGAATACGGGTATCAACTCTCAGACGCCATGCTCTCCCGTATCCACGCCATGCTCCACCACGCTATGAAAGACGCGGTGGGCGCACACCTGATCGCCAAGAATCCCACCGAGGGGACGACTGCCCCAAGCCCAACTACAAGTCCAAAGCGCATCCTGAACGGCGAACAGTTGGACGCCTTCCGCGCGATGGTGGAGCAGGATGAAGTGTGGCGGGACTTCTTCTTCACCGAACTGACCACTGGCTTGCGCCGGGGCGAGATCTGCGGCCTTCGATGGGAGGACTTCGACGAGGGACGCCGGTACCCTGAAAGTGTGCCGTACCCTCCACAGCCAGCGGAAGGGCGAGGCACCATCGGTGGAGACCAAAACCAACAAGGGCCATGCGTACCATCATCCTGCCGAAGACGGTGGCGGACATCCTGCGGCGGCGCAAACCGGATACCATCAGCCAATGGATATTCCCCGACCCGGTGAATCCGGAGGATCCTGTCAACCCCGGCTCGGCCTACCTCCACATGAAAACGCTGCCCGGCGGGCGGGGGCCTGCCAAGTATCCGGTTTCACGACCTGCGCCACACCTTCGCCACCCATGCCCTCACCAGCGGCGTGGATGCCAAGACACTTGTCCGGCATCCTGGGGCACACCAATGCCTCCTTCACGCTGGACACCTACACCCATGTCACAACCGATATGCAGAAGACAGCCTGCGGCATCGTGGGCGGCTTCATGGAGGACATCTTCGGAAAGGAGTTGAAACCGTGGCAAGAAAGCGAAAAGCCGGCGACGGAACAGTAAGACAACGAAAGGACGGGCGGTGGGAAGGTCGCATCGTCATCGGCTACGATGACAACGGCTATCCCAAGACGAAAAATATCCTTGCTAAAACCAAGAAGGAGTGCGTCGAGAAGCTTCAAAAGCTCAAGGAGGAGTGCGGCGGACTAAAGCCGGAGAAGGTGCGGCCAGAGATGATCTTCGGAGACTGGCTGACATACTGGTATGAGAATCATTCAAAACCGAAAATCCGCCCCACCACGCAAGAGACCTACGAGAGCCGCATCCGCCTGCACATCATCCCGGAGATCGGGGACATTCCGCTGAACAAGCTGACGCAGAATGACCTGCAGCAGTTCTACGGTCGGCTCAAAAAAGCGGCCGGAAGCGGTTCACCGACAAGTACGGCGAAGGACTGTCCGACCGAATGGTGCGTATGTGTCACGCCACCTGCCGCTCCGCATTGGAGAAGGCGGTGCAGGATGGGCTGATCCGTGTGAACCCGGCCATCGGCTGCAAGCTGCCGCCGAAAAAGGCACGGGAGATGCAGGTACTGACGAGGGAGGAACTGCAGCGGTTTCTCGTTCAGGCGAAGTTCGAGGGCTATTACGAGGTCTTCCTTCTGGACTTGGCCACCGGCCTGCGCCGGGGTGAGCTGATGGCGCTGCAATGGGACGACCTGAACTTCAAAACCGGTGTGCTGAATGTGAACAAGCAGGTCTACGATGTGCGGGGCCAACTTCAAATCAGCACGCCAAAAACAAAGAACTCTGTCCGCAAGATCGTCCTGCCGCCCGCCGTGGTGGCGGTGCTGCAGGAGTATAAGAAAACAGTGGACTCCCGCTGGATGTTCCCATCCCCGGTAAAAGAGGACTGCCCCATCACACCTGGCGTGGTGCGCCGCAGACTGCAGCTCATCTTGGAGCACGCAGGATGCAAGCATGTACGCTTTCACGATCTGCGCCACACCTTCGCAACGCTGGCACTGGAAAACGGCATGGATGTGAAAACGCTTTCCGCCATGCTGGGGCATGTGTCGGCGGCCACCACGCTGGACATCTATACCCACATCACCGACGACATGCGGCTCACGGCCGCCGCCAACATCGACCGAAGTATCGGCAAGGCAGCGCCGCAGGAAGACACTTTAGAGCCGGGGCAGGAAACTGCCCCAGCCCAGGCGGAAAAGCCGAGTATGACCGATTTCAAGCCCTATGTGGGCCGCAAGCGCAAGTCCGGCACCGGCTGCGTCACCGAAATCAACGACCATCTCTTCGAGGGGCGCTATTCTCCCAAATGGCCCGACGGCAAAAAGCACGCCCGCAATGTCTACGCTCACACCCGCGAGGAGTGTGAGGAGAAACTGAAGGTACTAATCGTAGAGATGAAGGCAGAGATTGCGGAAGCGAAGAGGCTGATAAATCTGGAGGCAAGGTGATGGTAGCACCAGAAGGGCAATGGGAAGGAAAGAGCGGGTAATAAAAAAGCACGGCCATGGGTACAGGGTCATTGGTACCCATGGTTGTGCTTTTCTACGAGAATATTTAGCCCTGAAAGTGTGTGAACTTAGTATATTCTTCTACGTGTCCAAACTACCGTATAATTCTATCGAGCGTTTGTTTTTGTACTGTTTAAATAGCGTCCTCTGATATGTTCGGAAAGTCAACTGCTTACTCGTATTAAAATGGTAATATCCCCAGCAGAAAAACAGATTCGACTTATTCTGCAACAAAAATTCTGCGATTATCTTCTTTTATCTTATTTGCCAGATTAGTTTCCGCAGCAGTTGCCATTGGACGAACTATGTTTTCCAATGCCGTTTTGACTGAAGATGAGATGTATGGGCAATTAATAAATGTAAGCACATACCAAAATTCTTTTTGTAATAAAGGATCTTTACTGCCAATTTGGTTTACCTTGTACTGCAACACTTCTTCAACCCAAGTCAATATTTCTTGGTGGTAATCAGAATGGTATCTGCTATAGATAAGATAGTTTGCCCACAAAATGGGGTTGTCCTCTTCGCGGAGCTTTCTTTTCAAAGATAGTCTCTGTACTGCGCAGTAAAGGTACACTATAGTCATGGAAAAACACAAACCAATTGCAAAGATCATTCATGTTTCCTTTTTCAAAAACAAACGAATATCTTCTGATAAGATTAATTAGTTTTTTGTGATTTAATTCATCCTTCGAGAAGTGAAGTTCATCATCCATGTAGACGATCATAGAAATTAATTTTTGAGTGTGTTCAAAGCAAGGGCAGAACGAATATATGTACATTGCTAAATCCAACAGCACAAACGCGCGGGCACATTTATCTGGCTCAAATAGTGCATATCCATCCTTTTTATTGCTTATATTATTCAGAAGCGTGCTCAGCATAAAAGAAACGATGTATCTTTGTTCCTTTGGGAACTCATTCACAAGATAAATAAAGTCATCTTTGATTCTATCTACGGAAATATACCCACTTTTTAGAAGAGGCTTCTTTTCTGCCATGTCGTGTAGCTCTTGTTTGCGATAAAAGAGAGTCGAAATCCTATCTGACAATGCGCGTGCCTTACCAAGCCAAGAACTTAAAACAACCGGCGTATATGCTTTTAAGTATTTAAACTCATTAAATTTAAGCAAATACTTCTGAGCAGCCCTTTCAATCGTCTTGATAATCAAGTCTGTATGTGCTTGTGTATGGGAAAAAATATATATATCATCTACATATCTAAATACCCTATAATCAGTTCCAGCGTTTAATCCTTGTGCTGCTAAGTTATGCTTTACTTCAACATCGATTTCTTTGCAGTAGAACTTCAGCAATCATTCTGGAGAACTCAGGTCCTACAATAAGACCGTTAGACGATCTACAGTTTATATTCTGTAGCACTCGATCTATAACAATATGCAGGTTAGCGTTAGAAGCTTCTTTTGAATCAACAGTATCTTTTTCGATACACCATTTATAAGCGTGGGTGTAAATGCTGTCAAAACAGGATTTGTAGTCAATTTTGGCAAAGTTATGATATTTGAAATTGCACTGCTGCCATAATCGTGAATTCGTAAAGGACGATACCGAATTAAACTTATGAATCTTGAAATAGGCTCCTGTTTGTTGCAGAATGGCTCGATCCACTTTTTGCGATGTTTTTTCAAAATAATCTACAATTTTCTTGGATTTTCGTCTATAAAATAAGTCGCTGTTTTTCCGGTGATACCGTAGCGAAAAACAAGAATTGTTGGATAGTATATCAAGCAATTCTTTCTGATAGCATTCTACAAAGAAATAAATATTCATTGCAGAAAGAGGTTGAACCAAATTCAGCCCTCTAATGGAGTCGGTTCCCTTCAATATGTTGAACTTCAAAGGCGATGTTGCCCAATTTCCCCATTTCCCTCCAGCAAACGGTGTTTCTGAATTTTCAGCTTTCATTGCACGCATTTTGGAGACAATATCATCCAGAGTCGATTGTTTGGAGAGAAGATATTCATAAAATTTGCTGTATGAAAAGAGTTCCGACACCTCAACAGGCATAATATCAGTTAATATATAATCCAACTTATTCCTTTCAATGTTATTTTTCGATCTTTTCATTGATTTTCCTCCAAACAATGCGTATAATAGACTTGTAGAGAAGGTACAACTCTGCAGCAATCTGAAAAGATTGCACACATCAGCGCTGCAATTATTTTAAGGTTCGTCCAATGGTTGCATGAAGAGGCTATATACATTTTTAGACTCGGTTTAGGAGGCCAACGGGTAACCGGCGGCCTCTTAAATTTTTGTTTAATGACCTACCTTCACTTTGATTAAGTAGTCTCTAACAAGTCCATCGTAACCTTTGTCGCCGCTAACATCTATCCCGATTTGTCTGCACATCTTTTTCAGCGTGCCATGATTTATGCCAATTAACTCTACGAACAACAGAGTACGATAATTTTGCATATTATTATATAAACTATAAATGGACTCATCTCTATTTCCTTTGAGAAAATATGGAATAGGTACACCCTGATTTGCAAATGCTTTTATAACAGCGTTTTTCAAAAAATCCTCAGTAGCATTTGTCAGAAAATTCATTCTGAATCTTAACTCACAGTAATTGGCAATGAAACCTTTGTTTTTCCATACAATACTTTTATACCGGCTTATTTGATACACAGATCTATGTGTAAATGCCTTTATCCGATGTCGTAAAAGTTCGATATCTTTCTGCGGAGATAAGACATACTCCTTAACGATATCTTCAATTTTTTGAGTGTACTTATCAATTTTTGCTTGCGTAATACCATAACGAAACTCAGTTTTTTGTTTTTGTTGCCTTGTCAATATTTTTGTTCAATTCAAATTCATATCCCAAGAAATCGAATGTTTCGGAAGGTCCACCAACCTCGAGACATCTCCCTGCAATATATCTTACTTTTGATAAATTCAGCGCTGTTTTGCACGGGGACAATTTGGAATCCTTCGGAGATAAAAACACTTCCTTTATTACATCGTTGACTATCTCCAAACAATCGTTTTGCTCAACATAACGGTTCAACATCATGATTCCATCATCAATATATCTTTTATACAATATGATTCCTTGCTTTGAAAACCGTTGAACTAATCGCTGATCAAAATCTCGAGCAATAATTTCACACAGTATGTTCGATGTGTTTAATCCCGCAAAAGTATATTTTGTAGCATTCACAAAATCGGCCATCAACTTGTCTTGGTATCGTTCAAGTGAAGCACTCTGGATATAATTGTGATAAACATACTCACTGGAGACACTATTAAAAAAATCAGAGAAGTCAAACTTGAATATCGTATAATCTGACATGTCTTTAATTGCTGCGGCCGTGTCGAATAGAGTACGAATATACTCATTCCTGTTCGGATAAGATATATGAAATTTTCTATCCAGCACTCGTTTCAGAAAAATGCATAATAGCGCTTCAGGAGAAAAAGGCTTATACATAATAACATCCAAATGTAAAAATGATTTGAAATTAAATGTTCGATTTTCCGTTTTGGTTCAAATCCAAATGCAAAAACGATTTGAAGTCAAATGTTCCATTTTTTAATGATTCAATTGCGTCGTTTACAATAATTTCAATAGCGTCTGCGGTCCTTTTTTGATGGCGAGGAAGTATCGAATTTTGATATTCAGCAATATGCTTCAATTCTTTGTTTATCTGGGACAGATGCAGCACATCCCAGGACTACAGCATCGGGAAAGGTGCTCTTACAGAACTGGCAGAGACCTATATGGAAGGACTGGGCACGATCCTGCCGCTTGATGAAGAGGATTCCCCGGGCGAATCAGCCACGGATGCCAGGAGCCAAGGATTGCTGTTTGTGCGCCGTTTACGGGACGCAGGGTGGGTGGAAGATCTGGAGGGCGGATATGAGGAGGAAAACCGTACGGCCCTGTCTGCCCTGGCTGTCCGTCTGCTGCAACTTTTTGATGAACTGCTCCATCCCAAGACTGTCACATACAGCGGAAAGCTTTTAAAGGCTTATCGATTGCTCCAGGACATGGAGCACGAAAAAAGCCCTTATGAAAATGTGCTCAAAGAGGTCTCCGCTGACATGGCGGACCTGAACACCTCTCTGCGGCAGCTCAATGCATCTATCGGGAGCTACATCGACCAGCTGACTCGGAATCGGACCCCTCAGGAAGTCTTGGACCTATTTCAGCAATATGAGGACGAAGTCGTGGTGGCGGCCTACCACCGTTTTAAAACCAGTGACAATCTGTTCCAATATAGGACAGAGATCCTAGAGGGCTTGGATGCCTGCAACGGGCAGTATGCTGAGGCATTGGCTGCGGATTACTGCAGAGTGGAGCGGGTCAGCGAGTCGGAAGCCGCCATTGCAGTACGAAGGCTGGTTCAGAAAGTGCGGGATGATCTGGAGATTATGCGGGATCTGCTCTCGGAGATCGATCGCAACCATGTGACCTACCGGAAGCGGGCTGTGCAGCGGGCACAGTTCATGCTGCTCTCCGACGGCTCCGCTCAAGGAAAAATCAGCGATCTGCTGCGGTATTACGCCCAAACCATTCAGCGCCCGGAAGAGCTGTTCGAGCCAGACGAGAGCCCCTTGAGCCGCCATTGGAAATTCTATCCCACAGAGATCCTAGGCAGGAACTTTCTCAAGCCAGCCGTTAACAGCCGAAAACCCACTCCTATCGAGCAGGCACCTCCGGAACCGCCCATATCCGAGGAGGAACTCCAGCGCCAGCAGGAACTGCTGCTGGAATATGTCCGCCAGGCGGTCACTCTGGAAAATGTAAATCGTTTTGCCGGCCAAGTGCTGAACCACCGAGAGACGGTTTCCGCTCTGGAACTGGCTTCCACGCAAAGTCAGGAATTTATCAAAATCATCGGACTTCACACATACTCACAATCCCCCGACCGCAATTATGAGATCTCCGAACAGGAGGAATGGGTCTCCTGCGGTGGGTTCCGATTCCAGCAGTTCTGGATACGCAGGCGAAGCTGAAAGAGAGGTTTCTATGGACGTAAGAGAGGTCGCCAACTATTTGCTCAACCACTGCTTTCTTCCGTCGCAGGCGGAAGACCTGCTGGAAAAGCATTACTATGCGGTCAATCACTTGGAGGAGCTGCGCCGGATCTTCAAGCCCCTTGGCTATACGGTTGTCTACCATTCCGCGCCTCTGAAGGTGATCGCACTGGTCAGCGAGTATGAGGGCAACCAAGCGAAGCTGAATAAATATGAGAGCATCCTGCTGTTAATTTTCCGGCTACTGTATTTGCAAAAGCGGGAGAAGCTCTCTCTGGATGGAGCGCATGTCGTCGCCACAGTGGGAGAGATCCAGGAGGAGTATCAAAAGCTGGGTCTTCCCCGCAAGCTGGACCGGATCACGCTGGAAGCCATCCTGCGGACCCTCAAGACCTACAATCTGGCAAAGCCGCTGGACCGTCTCACCGAGGAAGAAGCCAAAGTCGAGATCTATCCCACTGTTATTCTGGCGTTGCCAGACAATGTCCTGAAGGCATCCAGGGATGAGACGGCAGCGGCACTGGACAAATACCGCAAAGCCGGTGAGGAGGATGATGTATGATTGCACTGTGCCGCCTGCGGCTGATCAACTGGCATAATTTTGTCAACGACCTTCTGAATATCCAGCAGATCACCTATCTGATCGGCGTCAACGGTGTGGGCAAGACCACGATCCTGGACGCCCTGCGGTATTGCCTCACCACGAGCAAAAGCTTCAACGCCTTGGGCAACCGCAAGAGCAAGCGAACACTGCTGGGCTCGGTACACGGCAAACAGCGGGATCAGGACGGAGACCGTCCCCGGTACAGCCGCAAGGGGCATACTGTATCCTATGTCGGCGCCGAATTTCGGGATGATACCGCAGCCCCTGGGAAGGACACCTTTGTCATTACGGTCCGGGTGGAATCTGAGAAACCTGACGAGGACATGCGTCACGTACAGCAGCGCTGGTACATCTCTCCCCGGGGCGTCATGCTGGAGGACCTCCCCTTCCTGGGCCCCGACTATATTCCCACAAAGCGGGAACAGTTCTGCCCGAAAAATGGGAAAATGCGGGATACCGACAATCAAAAGCTGGCAAAAGACCTGATCTGCCGCGCGCTGGGGATTGGAGCAGCAGACTCCCCGTTGGGGAAGAAATTCTGTGCGGTATTTCCCATGGGTACCGGGATGGACGACATTGAGGACTTCCGGGAATTCATCTATCACTACATCCTCCCCCAGCCGGAAATTGACCCCCAAGCACTGCAGCAGGAGCAGATCGAATTGGATCATCTGAACGACGTGCTGCTCCAGGCAAAGGAGCGGGCGCAGCTGCTGACGGAGATCGGTACCCTGGGTGAAACTGCCCGTTCCAAGCAGCGGGACTGCAGAGTGAACCAGGGGTTTGTTCTATATGCCAGCCAACAGGCGGCAGAGGGGGCAGAGGAGCAGATCCTCTCTGCCATCTGCGACGGAAACCGGGAGATCGACCGTCTGCAAGAAGAGCTGCAGTATCAGAAGGAGCGGACGGAGCAGGCCCACCAGCGGTGGATGGATGCCCTGCGGGAAAACCAGAACAGCCCGGAACGCCAGCAGCTGCAGGTCTTCGAGGATCTGGTAAAAGACCGTGAAAAAGACTACACGGAGGCCCGAAAAGCCCTCTCCTCTCTACAAAACGCCAAACAGGAGCTGGAAGCCCTCAATCGAAAGCTGTCCGACTGCGGACGAGCACTTCCGGCCGAACAGATGCCGGATGCCATTGAGCAGCTGCCGGAGCAGCGGCAGACGGAGCAGCTCACCGCCATGGAACAATTGCTTCGGGAGCGGGAAGATTCCCTGGATCAGGAGGAATTTCAGGTCCGAAGCGATCTCCAACAGCTGAAGGAGCGGCAAAAAGCCCTTCAGGCGAAAATTGAAACGCTGGAAAAGGGCCAGTTGGTCTATCCGGATCAGGACCGGGCAAAACGGGTCTGCCAGGCCATCAACCGGGAGTTGGCCCAACAGGGTATGGAGGCCGATGCCCGCATTCTCTGCGAGATCCTGACGGTACAAGAGCCCGACTGGCAGGCGTGTATCGAAGCCTGTCTGGGAAACCGCCGCTTCGACATTTTCGTCTCCCCCCGGCATTACCGTACCGCCAAACGGGTATTTGAGCATCTGAAAGCCGAGGTCGGACAGGTCAGCCTTCTGGACAGTCCTGCTCTGGAGCGGGATGGCGGAAAAGACGCCGCCTCCCCGCAACTCAGTACTCTCGCCGCCAAAGTCACCAGTGAAAACTGGCTGGCCAAATACTATGTGCAGAACCTGCTGGGGCAAATCGTCTGCTGCGATACGTCGGAGGCGCTGGAAGCGTATCCCCAGAGCGCCACAAAAGATCTTCTGCGGCACTATCCTTATCGGTTGGCACGTCTGCGAACGCCCGTACTGTATATCGGTATGGAAGCCCGCAAGCAGCAGCTGAAAGCTGCCCGGGAGGAGTTTTCAGCTTTGCGCGGACAGCTGACCGAGTGCACCGCCCAGGCACAGTCCCTGCGGGATATTCTGGAGCAATGCCGCCGCGTTCTGCACAGCAGCGTTCTGGAGGATCTGCGCAAAAACTGGGGCAGCGTCCAGCGGCACCAAGCCAGTTGGCAGGCGCTGGAGCAGGCACGGCAGGAATACGAGATGTGGAAGGAAAATCCCATTCTCCAGGCAAAGATCACCGCCGAACATCTCTGCCAGGAAGAATGGACGCGGCAGGATCAAAAGCGGGTGGAAATCGAAGCCACCCTCCGCTCCCAAACGAATAAAGTCCAGGAAAAACAGGGGATGCAGGAGCAGGCCAGCCGGGAGGCGGAAGACGCCAGAGCAGGCTGGCTGGCGTTTTGCCAGCAGGAACCCTTGCTGCAGACAGAGGTAGAGAAAAAATATCAGGACGCAGCCCGCAGCCGTCCCCCGGACAAGATCGTCCAATACCAAACGAATTATCAAAATCAGGTGGATAAAGCATTGGACGAATGGCTGCGGGATCAGCTGATCCCCAGGCAGCGGGAGTATAACACCATCTACACCTGTGATTATCCTCTGGGGCTGGATGGCATCGAGACCTTCCGGGAACAGCAGGAACGGCTGGTTTATGTAGATCTGGAACGGTACTCTACCAGTCTGCACCAGGCACAAGAACGGTGCCGCCAGCGCTTCCGTGAAGACATTCTTTATCGGATGAAGGACGATATCTATAACGCCAAGCGGCAATTCCGGGAACTCAACCACACAATGGAAAACCTGCAGTACGGTGAGGAGGTCTATCAGTTCGTTGTCCAGGCCAGCGCCGATCCCGAACGCCGGGCATTTTATGATGTAATCATGCAGGACAGCAACCGGCGGATCCAGGGGGACGGCAGTATCGAAGATTTTCTGGCCCGCAATGACCCGGCCTACGAAACGCAGGTGGACGAATTGATGGAGCGGATCCTAGCAGAGCTGAAAGCCAATGCCCAGCGCCGCCAAGAGGGAAAGCATCTGGCCACAGAGCTGTCTCGCTATGTGGACTACCGGTACTACCTGGAATATGACATTGAGTGCCGCAACCAGATCACCGGCGGCGTGACCCGCCTCTCCGCGGTCAGTCAGGACAGCAGCGGCGGAGAGAATCAGGCGCCGTTCTATATTGCAATCTGTGCATCCCTGCTGCAGATCTACGACAAATGCGAGAACAGCATTCGCCTGGCACTGCTGGACGAGGCGTTCAGCCGCATGACCAGCGACCGCATCCGCCCCATGATGCAGATGCTGCGCAAAATGCAGCTACAGACGGTACTAATCACCACAGTGGAAAAGGCCTCGGCCATCCAGCCCTACTGTGACACCACCTGTTCCATTATCAAAAGCGGTACGCGCAATGCTGTCCGCCCATTTTATCAGGATGTGAGGGAATGATGGACTACACCCACGAAATTCTCACGGCGATGGTGGATCGCTATGAACGCAGGAAAGGAACTTCTGCCCAGAACGGTAAGCCCCAGCGGGCGGTAACCTTTGATCTCGCAAAGTATTATCCCATATACCGGGACCACCTGAGCGAGGAGGAGCAGGCCATTGACGATGCGGTGACGCGCCTTTCCAGTTGGCAGATGGTTGCCGCCCCCCGCAGTGCCCAGGGATACTACACCAAGATTACTCTGCGGCTGGACCACATTCAGGAAATCTATGAATTTTTAGGGCGGAAACCAGCCCAGGAAACCCGGCAGGAGCAACTGCAGCTTCTATTGGATGCCCAGAGACAAAACCCGGATACTCTCTCCAGCCGCTTCGCTGGAGAGCTGATGGCCGCACTGCAGGCAGGACGTTCACCGGGATACGGCCTTCAGGGGAATGTTGAGAAACTACGGGATGTTCTGCTGGCTCTGGAAAAAATCGGGCAGTTAAACAAAGAGACCTATGTGCGCAACTTTTCCGAGGCCGTATTCCATGACTCCAAGCACTTTCACTCTATTTCCGGGATTATCCGCAGTATTCTCTCCGATTTGACAGACCAGCCGGTAGAAAAGAAGCAGATCCTGGAATATTACAATCTTTTGGAAAATCCAACCTACCTCTATTTGAAAGGAGGCTGGATATTGGAGTTTCCGGACTCATGTATCCGTGTTACTGATCTTCCAGGTGGTATCGGTTTGACCTCTGACGGTTTGAGTGCCATACGGTCTGTCCTTTTGGAGCCCCGGACAGTCATTACCGTAGAAAACCTCACTACCTATCACGACATTCCCTCAGACGATCGAGCCGTTTTATATCTGGGTGGTTTCCCAAATTCCGCACGGGCAAGTTTTCTTCGTATGGTTTACGCTTCCAAACCGGATGCTGTTTATCTGCATTATGGAGATCTGGATCCATACGGTCTTTTGATACTGGAAAACCTGAAACAAAAAACCGGAATTCCATTTGCCGCTTCAGGAATGGATCTTGCTACCCTGCAAGCTTGTTTCCAGGCAGGACATTACCGTCCGCTGACCGCAGAAGATCGGAAAGTCATGCAGTCACCTATGCTCTGTGCCTACCGGGAAATATTTGCCTTCATGCAGGCACATAACTGTAAAGCGGAGCAGGAATCTCTCTCTGCAATGAAATTATAACTGCCGCCCTGGTATCCATAGGTCGGAGGCAACTTGCAAGGCAGACCGTTCTCTCTTGTTGTACGGTTTATTCTGATACTATTATTTTTTCTAATCGCTTTTAATGAGTTCTAGTCCCAAAGAGGTTTCCGGAATTTTTTATAGGCGTTTATATTGCTTTATAGTCATTTCCGCTTCAAATCAGTTACTTTCCATTGCTCTTGTTTCCGCTGTTTCCGTGTATTCCAGCTCTGTCTGTGGTCTTACATGTGGTCAGCGGAAAAGTTTCGGCCAGAATCCATGACCCACGGTGATACTCTAGGCGGTACAGTTTACCTCAAAGTTTGAAAAAATGGTACCTCTATCTCGAAAAACATACAAGAGATCTGGACGCACATAAAGTGCCACCCGAAGAGACAAATTACAGCGTCATTGCCAAGGGGGCCAAGGTGACCCGGCATACGGTATCCAAACACTATGAGATGATTCAAAAGATGCCGGGAATCCAGGAAACCGCTTTCCCTTACTTTGCTGAATTGCCAGGCAGAACCGCGTATGATATGATGGCAACAGAAAGCGAGGAGGTGCTGTCATGCCCGTATGGATGTCACTCAAATGCCCTTTGCAAAGCTCTATCCTCTGCTGGTGGCAAAAGCGGAGCGGAAAGGCCGCACGCGAGAAGAGGTGGACCAGGTCACAACCTGGCTCACCGGCTACACCTCCGGAGACATCGCCCGTCTGGAACAGTCCACGGTCAGTTACGGTGACTTCTTTCTGAACGCTCCGGTTCTAAAACCCAATCGCACAATTCAACATCCGGTCAATGGTGGAGGTGCTCCTCTCCGTTTTTCCGGTGACCGTCTTGATGCCGTGAGATTCCAGATACTTTTTATCTTCCGGACGCCGTTTCCCTGGATGTAGAGGTCAAAAATCTTTCGGATGATCTCGGCCTCCTCCAGTACGATCTGCAGCACTCCATTCGGCCCCTTAGTATAACTCAGAAACTGTATGTAATTCAAAATGGTTTTCCCGCTCCGCATGCGATTCTGAATGCCAAACTTAATGTTCTCGCTGCGAGTTTGGCTCTCCACTTGTGCAGAGGCAGCATACAGATCGATCACGCTGTCTGGCGGCTTCATGGTAAAGATACCTCCTAACTCAATGTAAATTCCTACGTTCATTTATTTCAGCTTTCTGATTGTGCTAATAGCTTCCCGGGCATCTCTTCCAAAGCGGCTGAGCGATTTGACAAGGATCAAATGGTTCTTCCCTCTCCGGCAGCCTCTCAGGATCTTCCGATAGCCTGAGCGGTTTTTCGTGTGCAATCTCGACGCTTGGTCCGCGCAAACAGCCACGAATCGCCACAAGGGATTACTCTGAATGAAAGCTGTATAATACGCGATCTGGTTTTCCAGGCTTGAATTTTGTTCCTCCTGATTCGTGCTGGTACGGCAATAGGTTGCCCCCGCAACTGCTGATTCCAAATAGGGTGGTCCTCCTGCGTCTGCGGGATCTCAATCACATGTTGAAACATAAGAACCCCTCCATGATACATACTGTCGATCAGTTTATCATGGAGGGGTAGAAAAAATGAAAAAGCTACATTTCAGTTCAAGGAACTAAAATATAGCTTTTAACATGTATTGTGCGACTATTATAGATGTCGCTTGAGAGCCTTTATTCATTAGATCTAAAAAGTATAATGGTAGCATTAGTTATTATTTATTTCATAGAGTTCTATCTCTTGTTCCTTTACATATACCCCAATATACTGAAGCCAGCTGGATGGGCTACCTCCGATGACCAACAAAATTGGTTCTGAACATCCTAGGTCTTCGTCTTTAGATAAATTGACCATTGTTTTCAAATCTAGTGCAGATGGCTTAGGAGAAGCATTGGGATGATAATGCCACTCCCCTAAATAATATTGCTGCTTTTGCCACGCTCTTTTTAGCTTCGTAATAATGCCCCGCGTACTCCGTACGAATGAACACAAAGTTTGCTTGGATTCTGCTGGAGCTCCTGTTATAGTGGTTATTTCTGCCCATTTCAAATCATCAGAGTATCTGCCGATGAGGATTCCGCCTGTCTCATAAGGATATGAATTCATACATAAACTATGAATATACTCTAGCTCCTGATCCGGCAACTTAACACCATAGCTTCCATTAAAGCTCTCGTAATATTTAAAGGTCTCAATTTTCTCGATATTCATATTGTTTCTCAATCAATCGCAGGCCATTAAAAAGTCCATCTTCAGTCTGTGTTTCATAGATTAATGAGATCCCTTTTTCTGTTGAATTTTGTACAAAAGCTTCTAATGCCTTGACTGTGGTACAAGCGGCAAACCACATATCATCTGCCCTGGCAGGAAATAATGGATGCCAGCAGCCAATGCCATCCCGAGGAAGCGCATCTAGATTAAAATCATTGGAATCTTTTTTGAAAATATGGTTCGACTAAATTAAGAAAATTTTCAAAGTGAGGCAGTTTTGTCCTTTGAATATTAATATACAGTCGTTTTGCACCAAGTCCAACAGAACTTGAGCAGAATACAATTTTTCGCTTCCACTCTGTTGCAGATAATAACGCCAATACTTGATCCTCGCCAGTGGAATCAATGATAATATCAAAACTGCTCAAGTCTGGTACTAATGCCCCAGTTTCATCTATATCTAAATACCTTTCTGCATAAGTAGTGTGAATGTTAGGGTCAATATTCGTTAACCTTTTAGCTACAAGTTTACTTTTGGACTGATAAAGATCTGTCATACATAAAGTATGACGGCAAAGATTTCCCATTTCTAAAGCATTTCCATCGATACAGGTGAGTTGTGTTGCCCCAGCACGAGTCAACAGTTCTGCAATAGAAGCGCCCAAGCTACCGAGCCCAATCATAACTATACGCTGATTCGCAAGCCTATTTGCAAGCTTTCCACGCCCCTTAATCGTGCGTGCGCTCCAGTTTTCGCTGCGAATCCATGATAGTTCCATACTATCCAGGAATATCTTTGCTTTGTCATTCATCCACCAGCCCGCTTCACTCGGGCGGTAGCCTTTTCTTGCTCCGTAAGTCTGAGGAATGCTAAGTCGCTTGCCAGAATGAAAAACTCTATTTGTATATTTTCCGCAGGATAGAGCAGGAAGCTCTATAGCCTGCCAAGTCATCTCGTGGGAATCTTCACCGATATGTGCTGGGATTGGAAAACCAACCAAAAGCAGATGCCGCCTCCCATCTCTGGCTTTGGGGGCAAATGATTTCAAAATGGCCAGCAAATCAATGCCCTGATTAGTGCATATCTGCTTCAACTGACATAGGTTAGTGGGAACTTGCCAGTTATTAATAACTGGTACTTCTTTTAATCTGATCCAAAGTGCATTTTCATAGTTTTTTTCCCTTATTGCCGTTCCCCAAACCGGTTGATAGATTACCTTCTGAGAATCAATGGAGCGAAAGCTCCGAATCATTGCTATGGATTGCTCTGATGAAAGTTGCCTACGAACGATTCTTGCAATTCCACAACGCTCATCCGTACTTTCCCAGATCATCATGGAAACACAATCCTCTTGAAAAGCAAAGACTGTCTGTATATGAGAGACTGGAAAATCTGGTAACTCAAAGGCATCCCCATTTTTTATTAATCTCTCTTCTGCAGCCGCACGGAGCCACAAAACAGCTCTTTGCATATTCCAAAAAGAGCCGTTCATCAACTGTGAACGGCTCTTTTTCAGGAACGCGGATGCCAAGAGTCTGATCAATAAGATCAACACAGAGTTTTCCTTTACGCCACAAATGGTTTTCTTCCTCAAAAGCATTGATCGATTGATGTGGAAATGTATTTGTTATACTATTTTTTTGCAGCTCGGATATATAGCAATAGTTCCAAAGGGATAAACAGTTTCCGCAGTAACAAACCATTCTGTTACTCTGGGAATATCTTTGCCATCATGGTCCAAACAAACCCTAATGTGAAGATAAAAACGTTTTGTAACTACATCCCAAGTCCAATCTTTCAGCAAAATTATTTCTGGTATTTCTTCAATCCGGCGCCGCCCGCGTCGCAAATTCTCAGTTGATTCTGACTCATCCAAACCTCCCAACAGGAACGCCCTTACTTTCCTGTACTCTCGAGTAAATCCTCCGTTTTTTCCATAATAGGATGGAAATTCATCGCAATCTTTGAAGAAAGATTTCCAAAGGTTAACACTCTCTTCTATATCAGAGCTATCATAAGCTGCTCTAGCAAGTCTTGCACCGCCGCAAACCGCCTTATAGAAAGTGTCATAATCCTCATCTGAGAGCATCTCAAATACGTCATGCTCAGGAACCCCCGGTCTGGGAGGAATGGCTTTTTAGGATAACATTCCGCAATGCACTCCAAGGTTCCGACGATGCCCTCTGCAACACTTGTGATTCCATCTGGACAACACTCTCCCACAAAATGTTCCAACGGATAGCTTTTCGGATGCTTGAGGCTAGGTAGTTCCAATCGTCGCCACCATTTGATCGCTTTAACTACATTTACATAATTACCTTTGCAAATTTGATTTTTTCTCTTGGTCCAACGGATCTGCTCTAAAGGATGCGTTCGATACCATTGATTTTCGACATTATCTGAATCAGTAAAGGCTCCGCCCTCCATTGTTGGCCAGTAGAATCACTTTCGAAAAATCTTTCCAGTGAATCTAAGCGGTAATTTTCCAAAAGTGACTGCTGATAGCCCGAGAGATCATCGACTGTGAATGCGGATGAAAGGCCAGCACATTCAATGGCCCTTTTCACCTCTTCGCTGGGAGCTGCGGTAATTACTAGATCCATATCTACTTCGGGCAAAGAAATACCGATCGAACGCTTTTGCTGTTCGTAGTTCTGATAGTACTTCTTTACAAAGGGTGTAATTATGGCAAATGCTTCTTGGGCAGAAACGGTATCATGATCAATATTAGTAACTACAATTACATCTACATCCACCTTTTTTCCTGGTGCTGGTTTAATACAAGTTGACCTAGCATAGCTACCCTGTAAAAAACTTTCAACGAGTAAATCTTTTGTAAGGTCATCAGATTTGAGTTGTTCTCGAAGCTCGGTGTGTGCGGAGATCAACGCTTTTTTCAAATTGTCAGGTAGCCGAATATTAGTCAAGAAATCCTGAAAATAAGTTTGTATTGCGCTCATTCAAGTCCTCCTTTCCCGTCAAACTGAATGGACGGTATGTAAGAGCAGTTGCCTCGTTGTTCAAAATCATATTCGTACAGAATACACTTTCCAAATGGACGGGATACTTGCCCAAGATGAAACATAAACGCATTAGGCGCGGCAGCAAAAATATGGAGATATGCTCGCCTTTCAACGGTGCTTCGTCCTGCCAATGCGGCATAAACTTCCATTGCCAGTTTTGAGGAGTGGGTGCCATTTTGAATAGAAAAGCCAGTGCTACCTGTGTCCTCTGGTGAGAAATTAATAATCCGTCCAACGTGAACCCCCTGTTCTTTCAGGTATCGCTCCACATCAGAGCAAATATTGTGCCTCACGTTGAGGATAAGCGCGGTGTCAAATGTATCTTCATCTCTTGCTATATGTTCTACCTTCCAATTCTGATATTGGGTTCGATCGCATTTGTCAAATTCCCATATTTCTGGTCCCAAAATTGTTTTTTGAACAGGACAAATATCCACACCGGATTTAGTATCAAAAACACGACCTGCAGCAAAAGCGATGGAACCATGGGCTTCCAGCATAATTTGGTAAGCTTGCTGCACCTCTGTATTTTCTCTCAAAAAATCCTGAACAGGCTTACCGATATCAACCGTCCAGTCAAAATCCGGTTTCAAAAATCTACCTTCAAATTTGTCTTGTAAATCTAACAGAATTGACGTCTCTTGGGTAAGTCTTTCAGAACCTCTTGAAAAACACAAAATTCCAATTGCCTTTCGTACCTTGGTGTACTTCTTGATAATTAATTCGATTCGCTTGTTCAACTCCAGGCTGAAAATTGTTCGATCGGTATAGCCATCTTTTGTTGATTGAAGAAGTTCCTCCTCAACCATTGCGTCCACAAGTAAAGATACTTGGGGATGCTCCAAGGAATGTCCACTATCATATGCATATTTCCAAAGAGCCTCTCGAACAAGGCTCTTCAAACTATCTGGATCGAATGGCAACACTTTAAAATCCACATTAATATCTTTTAGTAATTGAGTTTCAAATTTTTCTAACTGTTTTTTACCTGTTGCATCCAACTTACCCGTTTGAAACTTGGTAATAGCGTTCATAAAATCCACAGCTGATACCGCACAATTTCCGATTAAAACCAAGCAATACCGCTGGCAGGGATAATCAGTGATGATATCTTTTAACCACTTAGAAATATCGCCCTTTGAAAAAGAGTTGACCGTCGATTTAACTTGGATCGCATCTGTAATTGTATCTGCGCTCTTTAAAGCAATATCTACCTTGTCACCTTCTGTTGGAAATTCAATGTAAATCCTATCCCAATCATTTCGCCTTAATGCTTCTAGAACAGCAACAATCCCTTGATATAGATAACCTCTGCCGCCTTCTTTTCCGCCCATAATACGCCCTTCTATTTATTGAAAGAGTACAACCAACTGATTACAATATATTGTACGAAGAGGTGGTAATAAAGTCAACATATCAAGGAATTATTTACCAATTATTAATAGTTTAAATAGAATGTTCTATACAACACATCATTCAATTATCAACTGCATGACTTTTACTTAATGTAAAAAATTACATTAGCCCGGGCGGTTTTGGGTGTGCTGTCCCGATGCCTGGCCGGCGTAAACAGCCGCAAACCGCCACTTGGGATTACTCTGAATGAAAGTTGTATAATACGCAATCTGGTTTTCCAGGCTTGAATTTTGTTTCTCCTGATTCGTGCTGGTACGGCAATAGGCTGCAACCCGCAGCTGCTGGTCTCAAATAGGATGGTCCTTCTGCGTATACGGGATCTTGATCACATGTTGAAACATAAGAAGCCCTCCATGATACATACTGTCGACCAGTTTGTCATGAAGGGCGGGAAAATGAAAAAAAAGCTGCATTTCGGTTCAAAGAACCAAAATGCAGCTTTTAACATAGTCTGAATGTCATTAAAGGATCTGTGGAAATCCAGTAATATCAATGGTTTGTAAGCAGTCGGCAAAAGGCTTCATCTTAAATTGTACGCTCCCACACTTTCACTTGGGTGATTACATCACGCAGACGATCACCACCAACCATATACTCCAGAATTTCGTCGGCGGTATCACACCATTTCTCAGTACGAGTGTTTACTTCCACAGAGCCAGCCTGACAAATCACCATTTTAGGCGCTGCATCTGCCGCAGGAGAAATACAGCCAAAGCAACAGTACAGCACGCCATTCCACTCGAACTGGACTTCGCCGCCGCGCCGCATACACTGTTTGAAATCACTGATTGTTTTAAACCTATTATCTTCAAGGCTGTTTGTGCCGACCCATGTTGCCATGTTCGTGTTCCTCCCGTACAAAAAGCTCTTGGTAGTCTGTTCTTTGCCGAAGTGAAAGCCTGACTGATCCCATATGATGCTATGTTGGTGTGGAACTTCATGATACTTGGGGAAACCATGGTTTGTATGGTGAATTTCCAAATATGCTTTTCCGTCAGGACCAATCAGCGTTTCAATAAGCTCTCCTTTTGCCGTATAGGTATATTTTGTTTCGCCCGGCTCACCCCAGAATCGCTCATCCTCTGGTTTTGACGGTTTGATTTCTCCGCCGTAGGTGCTTCCTCCGCCTTTTCCAATTAGGTACGGCTCTATTGTATCACGATTATTACTGGATGTGCCGCCAATTTTAAAGGCATCCAAATCTTCACGATGGAAACTTCGTTCATAATTCATATACCGCCAAGAACTGCGTTCGTAGTCCACATAAATAATATTGCCCTGCATTTCGGGAAACGGTGTATTATAGCAGATGATTTTTTCCGGCTCAATATGCCGCAGCATTTCGTTGTAGCCTGCCATGAACCATTCTTTCTGGTCGCAGCGGTTGTCGTGCTCTGAGGCCATATAAGTGGAGACAGCAACAACGCTTCCTTTTTCAATCCCTTCAAAGCAGAAATCAAACGTGGATTCATCTCCCCAGTTGACAGTCGGAATGACCCGGAGCCCTTTGGATGCCCAGTAAGCGCCGCACCAGCGATTACGGAATACGTTATAAAGCTGCATCACCGGAGCCATTTCCAGGTACATACTGAAATCCGGCGACAGCACCGCACGGTAGCGGGATAGTTTTTCAATGTCGTTGTCCGGGTTCTTCCAGACCCGCTCAAAGCGATAGTCATATAGGAAGAAGTGTACCATGCGGTCGAGGTGATTCTGGTCCTCCAGGTGGGTTTTGTCAAAACCGATCAACAAAAGATCATCAAAGTCTCCGGGCCTTTCTTGGAACTTAGGAATGATGGGGATTTTTAACTTTCCTTTGCCGGGAAACTGGTTGCGAAGCAGTTTCTGACTGGTTCGGTAGTTGTAATTTTCTTCGGTCATAGATAGCCCTCCTGTATGTAGTAAGGAACAAGTCCTTCTGCATACAGGTTCCCAAACAACAAAAATTGCATTCCTGTGCAACGACATGAGAAAATTTACAAATTGGCAATAAAAAATCGGAGTACCCCAAAGGATACTCCGATGGTCCGAGTGGCGGGATTTGAACCCACGGCCTCTTGGTCCCGAACTACGTCGGGTTTGTATAATCGTTCCAAATGTGTTCGATAAGTGTGATTTTGCGCTGATTTGTGAACTATTTTCTCCAATAAGTCCACCCCAGTCCAACGGGATATGGGTCAATTCGGTGCAGAAAGATGGGTCACAATCCAGGGTAATTCAAAGCACCGCCGTGACCGTATGCAGTATGGTGATTCTCTATATCATGGGACAGAGACCAGGAAAGGATGGAAAAATGAAGCAGAGGCTTTTTGAACAAAAAAAATGAGATTACGATTCCGGCAGCAGATCTGGAGCAGGCGAACCTGATGGGGTTTGACCGTTTGGAACTCCATCTGTTGGATCAGGCGGCGGTAGTGATCCCCGGAGAGATGACCGCCAGGGAACTGATTGAAGTCGGTGAGTCTCTCCTAAAGTTGACTTTTTCTTTGGTGGATGTACTACTGGAGTCGTGCTCCGACTGTGACAACTGCGGCCAACAGAAACCTTGTGCATTTATGACCGACAGATGGCCCGGAGCTGATTCTAAGAGTTCTTTCAAAAAGGGGCTTGAGGACTGGATGGAATTTTCGCGGCTCTCTCCAGATATGCAGAAACTGCTTCGGGAACGGAGGATGTGCTTGCTCAATTTGGAAGAAAAATTGTTAAATGAAGACTGGGTGTACTTCAATGGATGCGGAGATGGCGAATATGCGGAGTAGATGGTGATAATCCCTTTCTGCATCCATACGTTTCTATTATTTCGCGGGAAATAAGGAGGGCATCCCTATAGGCCCCCTTTAAAGTATTTGGATTACAAAGAATTTTATACTGCTACCCTGCCATCCCACATAGTACTTTAGCCTGGTCAACCAGTATTTTACTTCGCTCATTTAGAAATGTGTCATAATCCAGGCAAAATGTTTGACTTGGACACAATGCACTTTGAAGGATATCATTTATTTTATCTGAGTTCATCATCTTACAATATTCCGCTGGGGCTTTATCTTTAATTCTTTGATTATCTGCATTATTGAGAAAACAAAAATTAGCCAAACAAAAAATTCTGTTACGCGCCAAGCCTAATCGCTGCAAGTATTTCGCCGGGAAAATATGATGGAACTCTTTCGAATTAGCCAATTTCATTGGTTCTGATAAATTTACATTCGCGCCTGAAATAAATGATTTGGGAGATGTGGACGCTAATAGGGCGACAAATGTCTTTGTATTAACAGTATTGAGGTTAAAAACGTTATCCGTAAAAAATGTGGGAGAGACTTCGCATTTGAAGGAACAAATATCATATTGTTCGTCAAAAACTAAACGTTCCATTGCTTGTAAATCTGTTTCATGTGCACTATTCACGCCGCTGGAGTAGCGTCTAGAAAAACAACTCCGCCAAAACCATTTGATAAGGCTCTGTCGTTGTAGATCAGTAAATGCCGCGCCCCCTTTTTTGTAGTGCCAAAAAATTTAACCAAAGAAACCAGCATTGCAGGATATGGTAAGTATTTCAAACTGTTGAGTTTTAACTCGCCGCGGATAAAATCGACCGAAGACTTTATTCCATTTTTTATTTCATCAAAATTTGCCCGAATATGCTCTCCATCTAGCTGTGTGATTGCTCCTGGTGACGTACTACCAAGAATATATCCAGTGAAGCATTTTAACAACAGATCTTGATCGCTTGTTAGTCCGTCATAGCCATAATCTGCTAGATCGGATGATAGGTCGTCCAATTGTTCCTGCAAATCAAAATCAGTACTCCAACTCCACGCTTTTAATAACTGGAAAGAGTCCAACGGAACTCCGGTACGATTAATTCGCTCAAACACAATCGCAACATGAGCACGATCGTCTGTCTCCATTAGTTGGAACGGGATTTGAATCTCTTTAAATGTTTCCTGCAATTTATCAACTTCAATTTTGGTTTGATCATCTAAATGTTCTGTAGCTTTCCTATATTTTACGGAATCAAAAAGGCAATTTAATGGGAAATGTTTTTTGCGTCAACATTGTTAGCATCTAGAGGGACAAACTGACTTTGCTGGCTCTCAACTGAACTTCCCAAAATATAATAAATATCCATCCAACTTGATACGGTTGAAACAGCAGTAAGTTCTGTCTGAAAGACAGAAAAGATAGAAGTAATTCTTTGCTGACCATCCAAAACATAATCTAAAGGATATCCTTTTGTCGGTTCTGGTAAAGAATAATTACCTAATTGCCTTTCGTTTTCTAATCGTATGTTCGTTCTCCAAAACAATAGTGAGCCGATAGGATAGCCTTTATATAAGCTGTCAATGAAAAAGGCGACCTTTTCCGGTTCCCATACAAATCCACGTTGAAATGAGGGGATTCTAATTTCGCCGGATAATGTTTTTTCAATAATTTTACGAATAGATAGTTCGGGCATAAAATGACTCCTTACATGAAACTTGATATCTATGTTTTAAAATACTACGATTTTCCTTAATTAACAAGAGCAATCATACATCACAATACCAGGACACTTTGGAATAACTACAACGGACAATTGGACGTAAATTACATAGGATAGAGGCTTACAAAGGGGCCCCTCCCGTATGATATCTATTGGAGCATGTAAAGCGCATTATTGCCTGAGACTCTCCAAAAATACGATGGCTTCCTGTACCGTCGTAAAAGTTTTTCCGCACTGACACAGCCAGCGGTTGCGTTCATCCGTATCATCCAAGCTCGGGAGCCCATCATCCAGCAGCGCGGCCAATACCCGACCGCCGCGCTCAACAGCCTTAGGATATTCCGCAGCGATTTTACGGATCGCCGTTTCATCTCCCTTTTGGTAATTCGGAACGATTTCTATCAACTGATGGCGCATGCGTTCTTTGTCCTCCACAGTTGTCAAGGACGTCGGTATCATCATCTTGTAATGGAGCATCAGCCAGTATTCGATACAGGCCGTGGTCATTAGCAGCCGGACATGCACATTGGGCTTTTCACGAAGTCCACGCAGCGTCTCGATGATTTTCCATCGCTCATCCCACTTTCCGCAATCATCTGCCTCTACGTCAAAGAAAAACCAGATTTCGTCTGTGACCTCGGCATAATTGCGGTATTTTGGTTCCTTGTCAAAATCGTTTTTGGCTTTAGAAAAAGTCCTGTTTTTGAGGGAATTTTGAGCACGGCGACATCTGCAAAATGTTCTTTCAGGAATTTTGCATAGGCTTGCTCGCTCTCTCCCCTCACAGAAGACGTAGATCAGAGGCTTTTCTGGCTGAAACTTGCGCCCCCCTCGTTTCACCTGACGGCGTGGCATTTACTCCACCTCCTCGATCTCAAGCTCTGGAGTGGCGCCGTATTTTCCCATGAGATAGCCTTTCCGAACATTCTCGCTGGTGGGTGTGGCCAGTTCGCTGATGCTATAAAGGGAGGAAGTGCCATCCTTGCGGCTTTTATCCACAAAGTATAGCTGATCCTTCCGCAGCAGCTCCATATTCAGAAGTTCCGTATTATGGTTCGTAAAAATAAGCTGTGCATGATTGGGATTAGACTCAGGACTTTGGAATTTTGCGACGATATACTCCACGAGCATGGGGTGCATCTCTTTTTCCAATTCATCTACCAACAGCACACCGCCGCGGCTCAGGACCTGTTCCATATCTGGAGCAAGGGACATCAACCGGCGTGTACCGTCCGACTCATCGGCCAGCTCCAGCGAATAGAGACTTTCTTTACCAGCTCGATTGATTCCCTGGTGATAAGACGCAGCCCGGATCTCTCCCATCCGCAGTTTCTGCTCTGAATCCGGAGACGCGTCGGAAAGGGCCTGCATGAACTGCGCCAGGGCAGCCTTGATCCCCTCCGGCACGTTTTCAGGGAGGTCCTGCGGGCTGGGAAACTCCTGGTTTTTGATATCAAACTGCATATCCCGGATGCCCACATCGGCCGCCTTGGCATAGTCAGAGATGGCCTGGAGCATATTGGAATCTTCTGAATACTCCAACAGGTGCTTCGGAAAGTCAGCATACCCCCGGGAAAATCGGACGCATTCCCGGAACCAGCGCATGGCGCCGACACAGGCCTGCTCATTCATCGTGCAGGCCACCGCAAAGATAGAGCTGGTTGGCTGCCACCGCCTCCCCGATCAGTTCCCGTCTTCTTTTCAGGTTGTTTGTAGGGAAGTGGAACTCCTGGCCGGTGCGGGAGAACACCAGAGAACGTTGGCCTTTCGGCGCATGATAAAGGTATTCCTCCTCCACGCGCTCTTTGGTTGCGGCAAAACCGTAAATATACTTGATTCCTTGATCCACATAGGTAAATTCAAATCGCGTCGGTTCTGCGGCAGAGGTATCATCCAGCAAAAAGGGCCGTACAGGGATGGGGGCTTTTTCATGCTGCGTCCGCTGGGCATTCCGAATAAATTGAACCGCCAACCAGAATGCCCGAATCACATTGCTCTTGCCGCCGCCGTTCTTTCCATAGATCGCGGCAGCGGGAAGAAGATGGATTGGATGGTTTGTGGACTTTCCAGCAGGTCTATACTCGATCAGACTCTTTCGAAATGTCCCCAGGCCAGTTGCTTCCATAGAAAGGACCGCCTCGTCTCGGAACGACCGGTAGTTTGAAAACTTAAACTCTATCAGCATATACCCTTCCTCCTTGACTGTAGTATAACCACAGATAACAAGAAATACAAGCAAAAAAACGAAAATATTTAATTAATTTATTTTGATTTTATATATATGCTGGAAATCCGTCCGCTGTTGCATGTCTGTGTACATGACGAGAAAAAAATTACCACTTTTAATGGGTGAGAGAGTTTCATAAAAGTAAAAAATTGCCGGAGCAGCAATGCTCCGGCTTTTTCTATTTAAATTAAGGAGAGAATCTATGAGCCTGCATTACCTGAAGAAACCACCCTATGCCCCGGCCTTTCCTTGGGACTCGCCGGAGCAAGTCATCTGCTCCCGGTACCAGCGCTGCCGGGGTTGTCCGTACCCCAGCCACGGGTTCCTCTGCTGGGGAGGGACCGCCGGATGGACCGTAAAGGAAATCCCCCTCCAGCGAGACCCGGCACCGGATGGGAATCCGCGCCCTATCCTCCAGCACCAGAACACCAGCAGACTCGTCCAGCTTCCGCGGTTTCCCGGTCGCCGTCACATAGGCGCCGCCCTCTTTAGCAGAACATGGCGAACTCTCCTGTTTCCGAATCTCAGACAAAGTTTTCTCTGAGCCTACATCACCTGGAGTAAAACTCGATGCCCTGGCTCACACGACAGCAGTCCGGCAGGGGACAGTAATTCTACAAGAGGCGGCGGCAGGCGATCTTGTCGGGTTCAGCAATGCAGACACCGTCTACATCCGACTTCACGTGCTTGGCCACGATGCCCATATCGATCAAGGATGAAGGGCAACGGTTGAGGGCCGCTTACGATAACGATCTAATTTCTGGTTATAGCAGCTCTCTTGTTTTTCTGACCAGGTACAGCGGAATATTGGTAATGGCTCCGTCCTTGCGGTACCCTCTCTTCGAAAAGCGGATGGCATATTTGGGGTGACGCTCAGCGATGTACCGCTTAAAGGACGGGGCGGATTTTTCCTCGCCGCCCTTTGCCTCGACAGGAATGATGTCCATCCCATGCTGCAGAAGGAAGTCGATCTCTCCGTTTTTGTCAGAATAGTATCGTGGTTCCACTGCAAATTGTCCTCGGAACTGCTGCAGGACGTAGTTCTCCGTGAGCGGCCCCTTGAATTGGTAATCAGCCTTCAGAAGAATTGCGCTGTTGTCAATGCCCGCCATGTGCTTGAGCAGGCCGGTATCAAACAAGAAGAGCTTGAATTGATCCAGCTTGTCAAAGGCGGAGAGGGGATGCTCCATTTTGGAGACGTTATAGATTCGGTTCAAGATTCCCGCCGAGACCAGCCACTCAATCGCCTTTTCAAAATCACGAGCTCTGCCGCCTTGCCGTACAGCACCGTATATGAACTTCTCATTGGACTTGGCAAGCTGGGAGACGATGCTGCGGAATACCATCAAGATCCGCCCGCTATTGACCTTGCCATTGTGCTTAGAGAAGTCGTTTTCATAGATTTCGATCAATTCTCTTTGAATTTGGGAAATTTTGGCCGGATCTTTTTCCTTCACCCAGGAGGCAACGCACTCCGGCATCCCGCCAATGATCAGGTAGTTGTTGTAGGCTTCCAGCAGGCGGTTGTGAAAAATTTCCTCGATCTGCTGATCCTTATGGATGCTCTCGTAATAGGCATAGAGTGCCTCGTCTGTGGCTTCCAGAAACTCATCAAAGGTCAGTGGATAGAGGTCCAGCAAGTTGACCATGCCCACCGGATAGGACTTCGGTTGAGCAAGCAGGCTTCCTGCTGCAATGACATGGTATTCATTGGCTTTCTCTTTGAAGTATTTAAGCGAATTCAACGCCTCCGGGCATTCCTGGATCTCGTCAAAAATGATCAGCGTCTCCCCGGGGAGAATTTTTTCTCCGGCAATGAGGGAAAGCAATTCAACAATGCGCTGCGGGTTCTTGTTGGTCTCAAAAATAGACTTCAATTCGTCTTCTTCATCAAAGTTGAAATAGACAAAGCCACTGTAGCAGCTCTGCCCAAACTCCCGCATCAGCCAGGTCTTGCCCACTTGGCGTGCACCGCGCATGACCAGCGGCTTGCGGTCCGCACTGTTTTTCCAGTTGATTAAATCAGAAATCGCATTACGCTTCATTGAAATCACCGCCACTGTAATTTACAAAAATTGTAACACGTTTTTCTGATGAATTCAACCAAGTATTATCACATTTTCTCAGAAAAAAGCAAGTGAAAAAGCACACTATTTCGAGTTTCTCCTAAACAAAGGGGAAATAGAACATAATCAGAGAGTCCTTCGACACCTAAAATATAAATCAAAAGAGGATAAGGCCGTGATCCCGAAAGAGGGAGCGGCCTTTTTGGCGCCCCTTTTCGGAAACTGGGCCGGAAAGGACGACATGACAAAGTATTTTTTCAAGGATACCCCTCTGGCAGGATTGGAACAGCAGATGATGACACCGCCGAATTTCACGCCTCGCGGTGGCGGCCAGATGATCCTCTGCCGGTTCCGATACCGTCCAGAGGATGTGGACTGCAAAAACTGTACGGAATATCGTAAAAAACGTGACACCCTGCGGGTATGTCCCTGGCTGGAAGAACGGGCGGAAGCTGGCGTGGTCACATACGTTGTTCTGGCATCCGAATTCTATAAGCACTGGATGGACGGGCTGCTCGGAAATCGGATTCGAAAGGTGCTCTCAGGAAAAAAGGCGGTCACCTATTACAATGAGGGTCACGCTGCCCGCCTACAGGTCTATTCCACATACTTGGCCAGCCATTGGAAACGTGATGACGGAAATCGTCGTTTGGCTGCTATGTATCTGATGACTGCCACCGAGCCGCTCCGGCAGTGGGGCGCTCCAAATCTCTTTGACCTATGGCCAACGGCTTTACATGAATGGCGTGTGCTGCATGGACTCAGCGGACAGGAATATGCACTGTATCAGGCCGCACGGGGAATCAGCCAGAGACGGTGGACCATCACGATCCCCGAGTTATGCGATGAGGACCTTGTGGATAATCTCACATTGGCGTTGATTCTGGACGCCCTACTAATTGACCACTACGGATCTGTGGTCCTGCGACTGGGAGGAACTGGAGGTAAAACAAAATGCAAGCCATACTGAGCAACGCGCAGCACCCTGAGTATGGAGAGGTGACCATCCCATTCCCTATTGGAGAAAATGAATACGGCCGCTGCCTGGAACTGCTGGGGAAAATGGAGATTGGAAACCCAATCGAGCGGGACTGCTTTATCCGGGAAATCCAGCACGGCCCCTCCATCCTGCAGCAGTTGGTTGGATGTAACATGACAGTGGATGAATTGGACTATCTGGCCAAGCGGCTGGACAGCTTCGATGATCGGGAGACGGCAAAATTTCAGGGGGCGGCAGTCAGCTGCGGCTGCCATGGGATCGTAGAGCTCATCAACCTGACCTTTTCCTGTCAGCAGGTTACCATCATCACGGATTTTTCCGATTTGGAGGAAATCGGCCAGAATCACTATATGGATCTGAACGGCGGCACCGCCAGAGCGGAGGAACTGGAAAATCTGGATGGATATGAAACAGCGTTGCTTTTGATCGAGGGTGGAGGTGGAACAATCACGCCCTATGGCGTTGTGTATGACAATGGCATGAAGCTCTCACAGCTTTATGATGGCCGCCACTTTCCGGAGTATTTCTACGAGAGCTGCCTGGCCTCTGTGATACTCTCGCTCCCAGACCATCCTATGGAGCAAGAAACGCTGTATTTCCCATGCGCGGAGAGCAAAATCGCTCGGACCCTGCGGAGATTGGGTGCCGAACGGCCTGAACAGTGTGTGGCGATGCTGGACACTTCCGAAATCAGCGAGGCGGTCCGTGGTGTCTTCGAGGATGAGTATCCCTTGAATAAACACCTGGAAACACTGAACGCACTGACCCGATGCCTGCAAAAGTTCGATGGACAGGCGCTTGAGGACTTCCATACAGTCTTTGATACTGTTTGGCCGGAGACACCGGAGGAAATCCTGTATCTGGCAGAAGAACTTCGTGATTTTACTGTGGTGCCGGACATCAGCTCGGCGGAAGAGTATGGCTGGTTCCTGATTAAGGAGTCCAAGAATTTAGACGTTGATCCCAAATTGGAAGCGTACATCGACTATCAGAAATATGGCCAGTACCGCATCCAGGAGGAAGGCGGCCATTTTGGGGACCGGGGCTATGTAGCATATCTGGGGTCAAAGTCGGAAATCCGTTCGATCATGGACCGAAATCTGTCGGAGAGGCAAATGAATCAGAGTTTCTGGCAAAAGAGAAATCCCAGTATGAAGATGGGCGGCGAGTGATATTGAAAAGAAGATTGAAGATCTATGGCGAATGACGTACAATAGGAAGCAGAAATCATGAGCCGTTTTGGTGTTGGCAAGATGCCTGACTCTGCTGCAAACGAAGATCATCTTTTCGGAATACCTGTTTTGTTACTGTCAGAAGGATTTTGATATGGATGCACGGAACAATCTAAAGATCATACACACCGTGGACGGCGCAATCTTGCAGAACCGGTATGGCAAGGCTGTTATCAGAAGCCACGACATCGGCCTTATCAGTCTTCCGACAGGTGAGATCGTGATGGCAGATCCAACGCTGCGGTTTGAAATCGCCGATTTCAAGCGGAAGGCATTTCAGCAAAAGGTCTCTCCCGGCATATATCCTGTATTCGCATATTCCGCTCATGCAGGAGAGGACCGCACACTTGCGTTTGCAGAGATCCGTTTCACAGATCAGCCACCCGTTACCTTCACGGCAGCCAAGACCATATGTGACGCCGAGCAGTCCAGCCGCAGGAACTGTGGCTATGTCGTAAATGAGTCAACGACGGGATTGATGGACGGCCGGTTTTTCAGAGAGTCCTGTATGCGCTCTAATTCCTTTGAGTTGGATTACGAGACTGCCCTTGATGAACTTCTGGAGGAGAATCTGGAACGATGGGGCATCAACTGCGCAGCAGGGATCGCTCCGAATGGTGATTATTCAGCTGCCCTTTTTACGGTTCCGAGTGGCGTCTATTACTGGTACTGGGGAAAGGGCCAAAAAGGCGAGATCTGCTGCTTAACAGCGGACTTCTTTACGTACCTATAAGCTGTGCAAGTTCCCCCGCCGAAAAGAGTATATTGACAAAAGAGACCGCGGCTGTCGAAAGGCGCAGAGCGGTCTCTTTTCCTTGGACCATGTGACGAGTCCACGGATATTTCAGTAGACTTTTGAGGGGAGATGTGGTATTGCTTGTGTTCACAGAATGTGAGGTGAAAGAGATGAAGGATCGTAATAATCCGGCGGTAGAATATTCTGTTGCATTGAAACCCGCTTCCCAAGAGGAGGCGGGTTTGTTCTATTCAGACGAGAAACAGGACGAGGTCCTGGGGACAGTAGGACATCTTCGGATAGATTTCGGCTCAGGCGGCAAGAGCTTCTGGTCCACATGGTGGCCTCACAATTCAGACCAGTTTAATACCCCAGAGTTTAAGAGAGAACTCCAGCAAATCGTGGATACACTGCGGCGGAATGGACCGCTCCAGAGCCTGTCTGCGATGAGTTCCTACTGCTGGACGCACGGTGGAGAGATCTCGACGAATGACCGTGTCTACGGCTATATCGCGGAGACTGAGCACTACCGCTTCTGCCTGCGCTGTACCCCACGGCCTGGAGACTACCAAGGATATCTGTACTGTTATGACCTGAGAGAACAGCAGATGCGGCAGCGGGAGCGGCTGGTGGGCCGGGTGACCTATGCCAACGGTGAGCAACAAGAGTTCACAGATCCGCAGGAATATCTTCGAACCATTCAAGAAGAACTGCCTTACCGGAACACCACCGGCTTCCGGCATGAGACCCTGACGGATGACCCATCAGTGCGGGAGGCCGTGGATGATATTCTCTGGGACTTCGTCGGTGAAGAAAATCCGCGGCGCACCAATCGAGAAATAACATTCGGAGGTCTTGGTAAATGAATACAGAAATGAAATTCAAACGCCCGGAGCTGTGGAGCTGGCTTGATCAAGGAGGATGTGAAGTATGAAAATTGCAAAAGAGTGGCTGGACTTTCTACGGGAGCAATACCCTGCGGGCAGCCGCATTCAGCTCAGAGAGATAGGCAGCGACCCAGCCCCTATCCCACCTGGCTCCATGGGGACCCTGGATTACATTGACGATGCGGGACAGTTCCAGATTTCCTGGGACAAAGGCCGTAGTTTGGCGCTGGTCATTGGAGCGGACCGTTTCACGGTCCTGCCCCCGGAACCAGCCCTGTTGAAGCTCTATATGCCTTTAACTGCCGACTTCTACCCTCGGGACGAGTGGGGGGATTCCTCCGAAGAGGGAGAGCGGTGGGATGATCGGACACTCACGGAATACGAGGATCAGATTCTCGGTGCCCTCGTCAAAAACCGGATGCCGGAGGAACGGGAACGTGGCCTCATGCACTGGTACGGGGAGCAGGACAGTCTGAACGCCAAAGTCCGCTCCGCAGAATTCACGGTGGAAGTTCGGGATGGCTGTCTCTGGGGTGTAGCGGAATGTCAGGTAGTGGGTGAACTCACTTCTGGAGAGCTGACCAGGCTCAAGGACTTTATCAGCGGCCAGGCATCAGATGGCTGGGGCGAGGGCTTTGAACAGCGGGAGATCAAAGTGGATGGTGGAGAGCTGTATGTCCATCTCTGGAATTCAGATGACTGGAGCATCCAGACCGAACAGGAACAGTTTGTCCCCCAAATCGCCAAAGGGCTGCCGGAGCTGTGCTTCTCCACTTTGCAGACCACTGGCCAGCTCATCTGCATCAGGCGGGGCGAGTCCGGCTACTATCCCTCCGAATGGGAAACCGGCGATAAAGAGCGGAATGTAGAAGAGGCGGACAGGCTCAACGAGAGGATGGGGTCACCCCGCCCAGCGGATGGCCATGGAGATCGGTTCCATGGCGGGCTGGGATGTCCCGGGCGCTGATCCCAAGAACTATGAAATTCAGCGAAAAGAGCAGATAGGAGGGATGACTCTTGACTGAAAGAATCTTCGAAGTGGAGATCAGCAACAAGACCTCAAAGGGGTACGAGACAGCCACTGCGCTGGAGATGCCGGCTACCTGGGCAGAGTTTCACGACGCCCTGGAGAAAGCCCGGATCAAGGATGCCAGAGACTGTCATAATGAGCTGACCAAAATTGAATATCCCGGCATCCAGCGTGGGATGATCGGCGACAACGTCAACCTGTATGAATTGAACCTCCTGGCCCAGCGGCTGGCCATGCTGAGTGAGGACGACCGTATGGGCCTGGACGGCCTGCTCCAAATCGAGGGCGGACGGCACATCGGCCCCATCCCTCTGCCCCGCCTGATCAACCTGACCTACAATGCGGATATCTGCCTCTTGGCGCCCCATGTTTTCAACAATCAGCAACTTGGGGCGCTTTTGTACGAGAGCGGGATGCTGACGCAGGAGGCCATGACACTGTTGGATACCACCGAGGACGGCAGCGCATATCGAAAGGATCTGCTGGAGGTATTCGGGAAGCAGTATCAGGAAGATCACGGCGGGGTGTATACTCGCCGGGGCTATGTGGAGCCAGGTGGGGACTTCAAAGAAGTTTACAACCGCAAGGAGATCATGCCGTACTTTAACCGCACCGGTGCCCCTGTTGTGTTGGAAGTGCGGAAGGGATTCTTTAATGACCCTGCTTACGACAATGATCTGACTGCAACCCTGGATCTCCCCGCGGTGGATGACGCGATCTGGAATGCGGTAGAGACTGTGGATGCGGCGTCGATGAAAGAATGTGCTTTCCACTGCGTGGACTGTCGGATCCCATCCCTGCGAGGGTCCATCAATGATGCGATAGAGGATGAGGGAGGAATTGAACAGGTCAATGTATTTGCCCAGATGCTGTCTCAAAGGCAGCGTGTTTGGGATACCGCATCCTTTACTAAGTACAAAGCACTGTTGGATGCCAGTGGTAACCCGAACTTGGAGCAGGCAATCGAATTGGCAAAAGAATTGGACCAGTATGAACTCCGCCCTGAGATCGCAGAGCCTTGGGATTACACGGAAGTGATTTTGCGGGAGAAGTACCCGGACTTGCCGGAGGATCTGTTCCAGACGCCCCAGGCGGCCTGGATCGGGCAGAAATGGCTGGAGCAGGGTGACGCAGCCATTACGGACTATGGCCTGATCCGCCGGAAGGACGGTGGTCCTCTCCCCTGCTTCCGGCAGGAGCAGGCGCAGCAGACGCAGTTTCAGCGTGGCGGTATGGAGATGAGGTGATCGACATGGACAAAATCGAGGGAAAACCGTTTGGACAGCCCGCAAATGACATTGAGAAGCAGTGGCTTCTGGATCGGTTGAAGACCCTCTCTGCCCGGGAGGCATATCAGCTGGCCGCAATGATGCTGACGACCGGACGGCTGAGAGAAGTCTCTGGAAAAGAGGGAGATGAACTGCTGCTGGCAGTGCTGAAGCTGGATCGGAAAGAGACCACAGAGACCATCAACTGCCTGCTCTCCCTCTCAGACTATCAGGTACTCTGCCCCGCGGGAGGCTACGAAAAGCTGGGGGAATACTACCTGCGCTATGAAGCGGAGATGCCGGAGGCGGTGCTCCCCTATGCGAACCTGCAGCAGATCGGCTTCCGGTATGAAGAGCTGCACCCAGGCGTCTTCATCGGCGACTGCTTTGTGGTGCTCCCCGGCCGGGAACCGAAGCAGACCTACGATGGCACGAATCTGGACAAAGTGCAGGAGACGGACTGGAGCCTGCGGCTTCGTCTGGCGGCTCCCGCCGTGCCCAAGGGAGCCTGGGCCTGCCTGCCAGACCATGCCTTCGCAGAGCCAGATAGCCGACTGGGCGAGATCGCCTTAGCCTTACGGGAGCTGAAGGCAGAGACCATCCAAGAATGTGATTTGCTGGAGGTGCGCTGCTCTCTTCCGGGAATCACCATTCTTCAGGATGAGTACGACGACTTAAATGACCTCATCCGAGATGGCAACGATCTGGGCTTCCTGCTGGAAGAGCAAGGGCAAGGAATGCCGGACTTTATGGAAAAATTCACGGCTGCACTGGAGTATGAGAACTGCCACCGGCTCCAGGAGGCACTGGACATCGCTCAGAATCTGCATTGCTATGATTTCATGCGAGCGGACGATGTGGGAGCTTTCGGAAAGCGGGAGCTGGAGAAGCGAGGAGGGTTCAAGAACCCCCTCCTGCGGGACTGTATGGATACAGTTGGACTCGGAGAAGCCCTTCTGGAACAGCAGGGATACCGGCTCAATGTATCAGAGACCGCCTACATCCGGCGAAATGACCGGGAGTTCCAGCATCTGCGGATGCCCGCGCCGCCCAGGCATGATTGGGATATGACCATGTAAAATCAAATACGAAATATGGGCCGTTTTCCTGAAAGGGACAGCGGCCCCTTCTTTTTTTGCGCCCATTTTCGGGAAAGCGGATCCCGGAAGGGAGCGATCATGCGAAAAGAAGAACAACTGTTGGCATACCTGAAAGGTGCGTGTCCCGGCAGGCAGCATGCAGCACCAGGCAGGAGACTCAGAGACATCCTGGGCGTCAGCGAATCCAGGCTGCACGAGATGGTAAACCATCTGCGGCAGGAGGGGTATCCCATCGGCAGCGGCCGGGACGGATATTTCTATATCAGGACCTTCGGGGAGGCCCGGGAAACCGAAGAGCACCTGGCCCGGATGATCCGCGGCCTGGAAGCCGCCCGGCAGGGCCTGCTGCGCGGCATGGAGGAAAAGCTGCTTTCGGATGTGGGAGGTGGCTGCCATCGCTAGACCGTTTTTCCCGTGGCCAGGCAACAAGGTGAAGTTGGTCCCATTCATCGCCCCTATGATACCACCCCATGTGGAGACGTTTCTGGAGGTCTTCGGCGGCAGCGCCGCCCTGAGTCTGGCGCTGAAGCCGAAGAAGGGGCGGCTGGATATCTACAACGACGTGGACAACGATCTGTTCAATGTGTTCTGCTGTATCAAGGAAAATCAGCACGCCCTAGCGCGGGAGCTGAGATTCCTCCCAGTCCATGGCCGGGAACCCTTTCAGTTATACCGGAATATTGCGGCACATGAGGCGGACTACTTCAAACACATCGAGGAGGAAAAGCTGGTCCTTCAGGACCGCGCCTGCTTCACGCAGGAACAGGCGGAAGAGCTGTTGAAGGTGCTGAATGATCGGGCAAAGCTGTTTGATGTGGTTCGGGCGGCGGCGTTCCTGCTGCGTCAGTACGGTAGCTATAGCGGAACCGGGAATTCCGTGGCGGTCAAGACACTGCGTGTGGAGCCCATCATCAAGCGATTCCCTGAAGTCAGCCGACGGATTGAGAGCATCTTCCTGGAGAATCGGGACGCTCTGGAGCTGATCGGCGAGAGGGAAAATCCCAATGAGGTGGTCTATGCGGACCCGCCCTATGTGAAAGCGGAGCGAACATACCCTGCCGAATTTCCCAAGCAGAACCACACCCTGTTACGGGACCTCCTCTTGAAGTATCCGGGATATGCCATCATCTCTTACAATAACTGCCCCTTGGCCTGGGAGTTGTATCGGAAGGACTTTTTCATCTTCTCCCTGGTCCGGGAAAATCCGCTGAAAAAGGAACGTGGGGCAATTTACAAAGAACTGATCATCACCAACTACGATCCCAGGCCTCTCATGGACCAGCAGCTGGACCTGTTTGAACGTGAGATGGATGAGAAATGGGTCCTGGTCCCAGTTAACATCCCAACTCACACGCTGAAAACTCTTTAGGAGGAAGATAACCATGAAATTTACACTGCACCGTAAGCCCGACAGCAAAGCCCAGAAGATCCCCTTCCCTGCTATGCAGATCGCCGGTCTCGCAGACGCGGAGGCGTTGGTGCTCCGTGCGGAAGAGGGCTGCATTCTTCTGGCACGTGATTCGCTCTCTACTAGGGAAATTGTCAAGGTGATTGCTTTCCTGGATGAGATCGTCACGTCCATGGCGGAACAACTGGCGAAAAAAAGCGACGAGATGGCCAGCCTGCAAGAGGAAGATGATCCTCTGAATGCATTCGACGAGGATGAGATCGACACGCTGGAGGACTTTTGTATCAACTTGGAGGGCCTCCGGAGCCTCCTTGCTATGGAGGATGGCAGAGATGAATGAAGCATATCTCTACCCATATTCCGCAGAGTATGCCCGCCAACGGGGAGAAGAGTCTCTATGGCGGGCCAGTTACCTGAGCAACATGGACTGCAAGGATGCCATTCGGAAAGCCGTCTGGCAGCATTACGACGGTGCCCATCTGGACGGAGACTGTCTGGCCAAAGTTATCCAGGAGTTCGGCTATAAACGAACAGCTTGGGTGCTGGCTAACACGATACAGCAGTTGGAATGGGGTGGCCAGTACAGTTCTGAGAATAAAGAGTGGGCCAGTCGAATCTATATCCCACCAGACAAATCCCACAATCTCAACTTTGTGGTGCCAATCCGTTCCGCTGTGCTGAATGGTGTGGTAGATCAGTACCGTGCCGCGTATCAGGCTTTGGGGCTCTTCAGCCCTAATCAATGTGAGCCAGACTCTTTCGAGAAACTGGACTACGAGGGAAAGGTGCTGGTGCTTTCTCCGGATACTCTGAAAGAGTCCTGCTGGAAGCCTGAAAATCAGCTCTGGTACGCCCATGACGGCTTTGGGTGCAGCCCCACCGCCATTGGAAGATCTATCCGCTGCACCTGCCTGAATGATGAAGAAATGGCCCGCTGGAACCGGACCGACTTCACTGGTGTGCTGAAGGAAGAGTTTCTGCCAGACTGGGCAAGGGAAAAACTTCAGGAACTGAAACTGAACAAATTACAGCAGATGAGTCGCTCCGAAAAGGAGCAAGCCCTTGCCATGCGGATCAACCTTGCATGGGACAGATATGAGATGTCGCTCCAAACGCTTTCCGTCTCTGAAGTCATCGACCAGATAGCGGATGTGTCCGCAGTGTGGATGTGTCGGGATGCTCTGCTCAAGGATATGGAGCTGTATTCAGATGAACAGTTGATATTTCTACTCTCCCTGTTTGACCCGCTGGACCAGATGCGGGACCATCTGGCCCAGGAGCAGGAGGCGGATCAAATGGAACAGGTGAACGATGCGATCCGATGCCTTCAAAAAGAGCTGCAGGAGAGTCAGAAAATCAAGACGCCTGGCCAAGGCGGAATGTCCATGAAGTAACAGGAGATTGCGATGCAGTATTACATCATTGATGACCTGCGCCTCCCGCCCAAGCGTACTTTTCACAAAGGGTGGACCATGGAGCGGTTTCCATCGCTGCAGGAGGCGCTGGCCAGGTACCGTGCGCTCCCCTCCCGCCAGGCAAAGAGCCTAGGGATGACAGATGGTATCCATGTTCTGGAGCTGGCACGGCACGTCCTGATATACCCCGCGGAGACAGCATGGGAGGACGTTCAGGCGGCCAGACCGGAACTGCTGCCGCTATGGGCGGAGATACCAGAGGCGACGGCTGCGGCAGAAGACTGTATCTCCGCTTTGAACCTTCGCTATCAGCTCTCCGGGAGCGTGGTGACACCCGTCCCATCCAGAGATAGACTGCGGCGGGACCTGCGGGACAAGTATCTGTGGTTGAGCGGCGAGAGCGGACAGGAAACCGCGCTCCGCTGGGTGTATATCGTTGGCGCCGGCTGGAAACAGCCGGCCTTTTTACGCCAGTGGAAGAGGACTGGACATCCCCTGGTGCTTCGCTGTCAGGCAGATGGACTCACGGAACAGGGCGCTTATATCCTACTGGAGACACTGCCCTGGGAATACGACGTATTGATGCGCCGCACATTGGAACAGCGAGAAAGAGAGGCAGAACGTATAGAATACAGTCATGAACAGAGTTCTATGCAGCTCAATACCAGGACCTACCTGCCCAAAGCGGAGCAGCAAGTACAATCCGGCCCCAAAATAGGCGGGCTGGGAGAAATGAAATAATGGAGAGGAGAATGAAGATGAGACGAGCAATGATGCTATGCGCCGCTGTGTTGTGCCTGACGATGACACTGGCCCCCACAGCCCTGGCCGCAGGAACGAACGAGGTGGAGATCTGCTACCCTACTGCTATCACCCAGAGTGAGGATGGCACCGAGCTGCGAAAGCTCTATGACCTGGGACCGGAGGACGATCCCACGGGCATCCCCCGGTCTGACTTTGAGCAGGATGGTTTCCACTATACTCTGACAGATCTGCTGCGGCAGGAACTGCCGGAACACGACGAGCGACAGCACACGGAAACGGTCAGCCTCCAGAGCGCCAATAAGGACATGGCCTCCATCCTGGCACTGCTGCCTCAGGAGAAGGAGTTCATCACGGAGGACGGACATGTCCGGCACCCTGTCTCTCCAGCTGGACACAGTCCAGGTGGAAGTCTCCGGCTACGGCAGCAGCACCCGGGAGATCTCCGCCACCAGGTCCTATCCCAACCTGGCCAATCAGGACACTTCCAACATCCCCAAGACCATCCAGGACAATGGACGGACCCTGACCCTCCAGACCATCAACTGGCAGACGGACAACACAGCAACCCTGGACGGCTACGCCCTGGGTGACCGCTTTACTGCCGTGGCCACCTACACCGGCAGTGCTACCAGCAGCTATGTGAAGGGTTACACCGTCACCGCCGACTATACCGGCACTGTTGGCAAAATCAATCTGGACCGTGTCCGCTATGTGGCCATCTTCGAGGGCACACCCCTCCAGCCGGTGGAGGAAGTGCCCGCAGCGGCGGCCTTCAGCTGGGCTGTGCTGCTGGTGCCCATCGGCATGGTGGCCCTGGTGGGTGCCGTGGCCGGGGCGGCGCTGTTCATCCGGCACCGCCGGGAACACGAGCCGGTGGAGGAGAATGAAGTGTGAGAAGAAAGCATGGGAAATATGCGAGGAGGAGTTTTCATGAAACGAGTCATTACAAGCCTTGTGAGCCTTTGTCTGGCCGCCTGTCTGGCATTCCCCGCAGGAGCCCTGGACTATACCATCGCCGCGCCGGGCGATCCGGAGTACGGAGATCCCACTTCCATCGAACCTGTCATCATGGCAGACGGCGGCGCGGCAAAAAATGAGGACCGCAGCAAGAACGCCGCCCGGATCCCACCGGCCTTTGGCAGTCCCAGCGCATACGCGCTGAACACTGGCACATACCTCACCCCCAACCTGGCACCGGGAGGACAGGCAGTCACCGGGGCGGTCATCAACGGCGGTTCTGCCGCGGTGGTGACACCGGGGACCTCCGCCTCCAGCAGCGGGTCCACGGTATCTTCGTCCACCGGCTTCACGGAAGTGACAAGTGATCTCTACTACAGCGGCGGATATCTGGCGACCCTCAAGATCCCAGCTGTCGACCTGAACGTCAAGGTGTACCAGGGCACGGGCAGCAAAACTCTGGCCCGCGGGGTGGGGCACTTTGAGGAAACCAGCATCTGGAACGGCAACATAGCCCTGGCGGCCCACAATAGGGGTACCAACGACTACTTCGGTGAGATCCATACCCTGGATATCGGAGACCGAATTACACTGGCCACCAAACTGGGGACCCGGACCTACAAGGTGGTCTCCGTGGAGAAGATCAGCGAGACGGATCGGAGCGAGCTATCCCCCTCCGCGGAGAACCGCCTGACCCTGTACACCTGCGTCCGGGATCAGCGTACCTACCGCTGGTGCGTCCAGGCGGTGGAGGCGTGATGGACAAACTGCTGTATGATCGAGCGATTCCTTCTGCGTTTTGGTCAATAGCTTTCCACATTTTCTTGGCGTATCATGGTGCCACAGGCAAGAGGGACTCCCCATGACCGTGGAAGAGTTCCTCGAAATCCATCCGGATGAGGATGTGGACCTGCAGGTGCCGGAGGGCCGTGTCCTGCTGGATCACGGACAGGTCCAGCGCCTGCTGGGAGGCCGACCGGTGATCGTCTGCAAGACCGGCGTACAGGACGCCCAATATATGCAGGCGGAGGATCTGCTGAACCAGGTGGTCTATCTGACCCATCAGACCTGCAGTCTGTGGCGGGTATCCGCGGCCCATGATCCGAAGTTGCAAAAACCGGTACGCTATTGGCCAAAGCTGAAGAGGGGGATATCGCTATGAACAACAGAGGAAAGAAGATGGGACTGCTGCTCACCGGCATGGCATTGGGTGCGACGTTCTGCGGCGGCGCTGCGGCAGCGGGTATCGTTGCGGTGCCCACCAGGCAGCCCATCTATGTGGATGGACAGCAGGTGAAGATGGAGGCATACAACATCAATGGGTCCAACTATGTGAAGCTGCGGGACGCCGGCAGGCAGGTGGGATTCAACGTCTATTGGGACAACGGCGTCCAGGTGGACACGGGCGCCCCCTACACCGGCGTGGCGCCGACACGCGATGAGCAATCGGTACCTGCCTCGGATATCTCATCCATGCGGCAGGAAATCGTTGATAGAACCAACCAGCTCCGTCAGGAGGCTGGCCTAGCGGACTTGGAAACCGACGTCATGCTGACACAGGCGGCCCAGGTCCGAGCTGATGAAATGGCTGCCACCGGCACCTACTCCCACATCCGGCCTGATGGCTCTGACCGGTCAACCGTCAGCAACTGTCCCTATACCGCAGAGAACATTCACAGGATCGCGGACCGCCGGCTGGCGGAGTTGGGCAAAGGACTGGCGGAAGTGGTTGTGGATGACTGGGCGGCATCCAGCGGACATCTGAAGAACATTCTCAATGATGGGCTGTCCGAGATTGGCGTGGGCCTTGCCCGAGGTATGAATGCCGCTGGAGAAGATTGCTGGTACTGCGTTCAGATATTCGCTTATGAAGGGTATCACGTCACTTGGGTGGACAACCCTGTAGAATAAAACAGAAAGCAGGCAGCCGCCTGCTTTTTGTTCGATCAATCTTTGCAGAACCTCCTGGCACCGCAGTTGTAGAGGATCGCCATACGGGGCTCCAGGACCGGCAATTCTGTTTCGCCGTTCTCTTCCTGCAGATACCACTTCTCTCCGTCCGTGGAGAGGACCTTGGTGAGGTCCTTGAGCGAATAGGCATTCATTTGGATACTGCCTCGATCCCACTGGGAGAGAATGTACGGAACATCCACATCAGAAGGTGAGTCGATGATGGCCAGCTTCAGCTCCTGGATGTACGCCCCGCCAAAGACCTGGTCGATCTGCGCATTCTCAAAGCCGCTGTCGGAGAAAGCCTTTACGGCATCCACAAGATCCGTGTTGTTCCAGATTGGAGCCACCACATAGCTCTTCGTCAAATCTACCCGCACGGTCCCCTTGGAGGGGATCTCAGACAGTGGGATCAAATCGTCCAAGGAAAACGGAGCTGTTCTGGTCTTTGGCAGGAAGATCCTGGCGGCGCTGTCCGCGGCCATGCTGGAGGCCAGAGCACGGATGGCCCAGTCCAGATAGACATTGAAATCCCGCCCGGTCTCGTGGCAGCAGTGCAAAGCCTGATTTAAGAATTTGGAAAATGCCTCATAGTCCGTCAGGGCCATAGGTGGCAGCGGGCTTTCATACAGTTCCTTCATGGGGTTGAGCGAAAACATGGCAGTTCCTTTCTTTCCTCTCTCATCGCAAAAATCGACATTATTCTAGCATATCACAGCTCAAAATACAACGACCAGTCTGTGCTGCTTGCATAGGCAATGGCAGGCCGTCCTATATGGACGGCCTGCTTTTTTGTGCCCTTTTACACTCGAAATCCAAATAAAAGGCCGTGAAAGGAGGACACCGAAGCGGCCTTTCGAGTGGGCTATCCCACCTTTCACGGTCAGAAAGGGTTTTATGAAAAAGAGAATCGTCACATTGCTTCTGACTCTGCTGACAGTGCTCTCGCTCCTGCCAACGGTGGCGATGGCGGCAGAATCCACTGGCGTGGGGATTACGCCGGTGACGGACCCCAACCTCTGGACCACCCGGCTCAACTCCCAGGGGCAGACCTATTCCTACCGCCCGCCCACGGCGGCGGGGCGGCAGCTCTACTGCATGGACCTGGGCTACTCTTACCGTTCTGGCACGGAGTCGTTTCTCCAGTCCTACATGTACCGCTCCGCCACCGGAGCGGATGCGGACGCCCTGTGGAATGACGCTGTTGCCGAGACCGGCCTGGGCGAGATGGACGCCATCACCAAAGAGAACGTCAAATGGATGATGAGCTACATTGCGGACTACACCGGTGAAATCCCCGGCAGCCTGTTCATGGCACTTCAGACCTACATCTGGGACAATCAGAGCGATAAGAGTGCGGGCGGCGATCCCAGCGGCGACATCGACGCTGGCGGCTTCGCCAACGCTGATACCTACGACCAATATGTAGAGTATTACAACTGGCTGCTGGGCCAGAAGGCCAATGAGGATGCCGAATTCCAGCGGCAGATCGAGGAATACGCCGCCCAGGGCATCCACGCCTCCATCGTGGAGGACGAGAGTTCCAAGTGGGCGGTGCTGGCCACCTCCAGTGTCTCCGGGCGGCAGTCCTTCTTCGCCTACCACAGCGGCCGTAAGGTTATCGCAGATGATGAACCGCAGGATGACGATGATCCTCCTCCCGCTGGCGATGGCGACATCACCTTCCAGAAGGTCATCGCCGGTACCGACAAGGGCCTGGACGGGGCCGTCTATAACATCTACCTGGACGGCCAAATCGTTGGCAGCGATGTGACCTCCGGAGGGGGATACATCGAGGTCCACGATGTCACCGAGGGCCTGTGGTCCTTTGTAGAGCAGGAGGCCCCGGCGGGCTATGCCTTGGACCCGACGCCCCACAGCGTCTACGTCAGCGTTACCGACGGCGATAAGCAGTACACCGTCACCGTTGGAGACGAGGAGTTGCCCGGCATCAAGGTCATCAAGACCTCGGCTGTCGATGGCTCTCCCGTGGAAAACGCCGTCTATTCTATCGAGGGCGTCACTTGCGCCTTCAGCACCTCCGTCTCCACCGGACCGGATGGGAGCGCCCTGGTGGAGGACCTCCCCGCCGGCGTTTATATCGTCCGTGAGGAGTCCGTTCCGGAGCCGTTCGTGCGGACTGCCAGCGAGCAGACCATCGCCCTCCGGCCCGGCAAAATCAGCGAGGCACGGTTTGAGGATTACACCCGGCCCGGATTGGAGATCGTCAAGCGGAATATTGCCGACAGATCTCCCATTGAGGGAGTCACCTACCAGGTCCGGCAGATCGACGGGGATTTCCTGGACACCGTAGAGACCGATTCCAGCGGCAAAGCATTTCTCGAAGTGGACCCCGGCAGCTACGAAATTTCGGAGGTCAACGTACCGTCCAACGTCATTATCAGCGAGATTCCCCAGACCATTTTCCTGGAGCCGGGCGTCACCCGGACGGTGCGCTTCTTTAACGCAGTCAAACCATCGCTCACAGTTATCAAACGCAATTCCATCACAAAAGATCCACTTGAGAACGCCAAGTTCCATATCTATTATGCCAGCGACAACACGGAAACCGGCGAGATCAATGACCTGGGGACGTACTACACGGACTCCTCGGGGCGCATCGTGCTCACCAATGTCAACAGGGGCTGGTACAAGGTCGTCGAGGAGGAGAGTCCGACAGGATTCTCCATCCAGGATGACGGCGTCTATGAGTTCTACCTGGAGGCCGGCGTCAGCCGTGAGTTGGTCGTGGACAACACGCCTCTCAGTGCGCTTGTTGTCTACAAATACGATAGTGCGACGAAGCTGCCGCTGGAGGGCGCACGATTCGAGCTGCGTTACCTCAGCGGCGAGACCTCCGGCACAGAGGGGACGGTCATTGGCGAATATGTGACCTCGAAAAATGGGTCCTTCACGGTCACGGGGCTAAAAGAGGGCACCTATATCTGTCAGGAACTGGAAAGCCCGGACGGCCACCTCATCGACTCGGAACCCCAGACTGTCTATATCTCTGGCAAAGAGCAGGATGTGGTCACCCTGCGGTTCGGCAACGCGCCGTTGGGGTCTTTGCTTATTACGAAGGTCTCGGATGATGAGAAACGGGAGCCGCTCTCTGACGTCGAGTTCCTGCTGACGGACAGCAGCGGAAACTTCATCGGCACCAACAACGGCCGGTATGTGACCAACAGCGCGGGCGAGATTCTGGTGGAGGGCCTCATCCCTGGAACCACAGTGGTTGCGCGGGAGGTACGGGCCAAGCCTGGCTATCTGCTGGACGACAGCCCCCAGTACGCCCTAATCCGCAGCGGCGAAACCGTTGGCCTCGAATTTAGAAATGCTCCCGCAGGCAATCTGGTCATCGTCAAGCGGAGCAGCTCCGGCACCCATGAGCCGCTGGAGGGGGTGGAGTTCAAGATCACCTATGCGGATGGGTCCTATGTCCCGGATGAAAACGGCCAGCTCTCCTCCAACGGCCTCTACTATACGGACCGGGAGGGAAAAATCACCCTTTCAGGGGTAGTTGGGACTATCGTAGCAACGGAAACGGCCTCGATTCCAGGGTACACCATCGACGAGGCCACCCGGACCCAGACGGTGGTGGTCCACCCAAACGACACCCAGACGTTGTATGTGTACAATGAGCCAGAGACGACCCTCGTCCTGGAAAAGTTCATCAAAGGCACAGACCGGGAGCCGTTGGCCGGCGTGGAGTTCCTGGTCACAGACGGCGCCGGGACGGTCATTGGTCCCAACAACGGCGTCTACACCACCGGGGAGGATGGCCGTGCGGTCATCACCGGCCTCACCCCCGGAACTACCATCACCGCCAGGGAGACCCAAACAGCGGAGGGCTTTGTGCTGGATGGCAGCCCCCAGAGCATCCTCATCAAAGAGGGCGAGGTCCAGACGTTGACCTTCTGGAATGCCAGAGAGGGTGGCGTGGAGCTGGTCAAGGTCAACGCCGCGGACAAGACGGAGCGGCTTTCTGACGCTGTTTTTGAGATCCGCAAGGCATCGGATGACGCCCTAGTGGACACCGTCACCACGGGAGACACCGGCACTGTGTTTGCTCCGCTTGCCGAGGGCGATTATTATGCTCTGGAACTGGAAAGCCCCTCCGGATTCAAGCTGGACTCTACCCGGCACTATTTCACCGTCAAGGATGGCGAGGTCACCCAGGAGGTCATTGAAAATGAGGCCGTCTCCGGCATTCTGCTCCATAAGGTGGACAGCGCCACTGGGGATGGAATTTATGGCGTCACCTTCCTGCTCTACGATGATACCAACACCCCCATTGGCCAGTACACCTCGGATGACCGAGGCTATGTTTACATTGAGGGGTTGGAGAGTGGCCGCTTTTATTTGCGTGAATTGGAAAACGAAGGTTATATCGTAGACACGGAGAAAAAGACCGTCTATGTAAAGTCTGGGGAGACCACGGAGATCACCTGGAAGAATACCCCCATCACCGGTCAGATTCAGATCACGAAAACCTCGGCAGACTATAACAGTATGAATGGCTGGCCCGCCGGGACGCCCATCCCCAACACGGAGTTCGAGATTTATAACGCCCGGACCGGCAAGCTGGTAGATACCATCCGCACGGACAAAAATGGTGTCGCCGTCTCCAAGCCCTTGCCTTTGGCGCGCTACGAAGTGATCGAATCCAAAGCCGCGGATTTCTATGGCCTGGACAAGACCCCCATCGAGGTGGAGATCGAGTACGCCGGCCAGATCGTGAAAGCCGCCATGACCAACAAGAGCCTCTACACCAACGTCTCCATCAAGAAGACCGGCTATGTGGAGGTCATGCCCGGCCAGACCCTACGCTACGACTTCACCGACATCGCCAACAACTCCACCACATCCCTCGAGTCTTTCTACTGGAGGGAGCGCCTGCCTGCTTTCGCGCACTTGCAGAAAATCGTCACCGGCACCTGGAACGTCCCCGGCAGCTACAAGATCGTCTATAAGACCACGCTCAGCGGAGATACCTACCGGGTCCTGGCGGACAATCTCAGCACCCAGCAGAACTATGTGCTGGATGCCTCGCCAGCGGCCCTGGGCCTCGCCTCCGGGGAGAAGGCAACGGAGTTCATGGTGGTGTTCGGGATCGTGCCGGCCAACTTCCGGCAGGTGGAGGCGCCCGTGGTGTACTGCACCGCCAGCCAGTGGCTCACCGGCGGCAGCCAGATCGTCAACCAGACAGATGTGGGCGGCATCCACGATGGGCAGTGGATCATGGCCACCTCCCGGTGGGCGACCAAGGTCTATAAGCCTGCTGAACCCCTGCCCAGAACCGGATATTGAGAAGCATCAGAAACTGGAGAGCCGCCCCGATTTGGGTCGGCTCTCCCATTTTCGATAGGAGGAACAACGATGAACCGTAAGAGATTCCTGCCTATGCTGACAGCATTCTACCTGCTGGCGGCTCTGTTCTGCACCCCAGCCCTGGCGGTCGGCAGTGTGGCGGATGCGGTGGAACAGACTTGGGGCGACGCCTCAGAGCAGATCAAGGCTGTAGTGGACAGCGTAGTGTTTCCGGCGTTGAGCATGGTGCTGGCCATTGCGTTTTTTGTGAAGCTGGCGCTGACGTATTTTGAGTATCGGAAGCACGGACAATTTGAGTGGACGGGCCCGGCCATCCTGTTCGTCTGCCTGATCTTCGTCCTGCTGGCCCCCAACTACATCTGGGGCATCATCGGAGGATAAGGAGAATGGTAATGCAGAGAGAGGAATTTTCGGAGAGGGCCCAGACACAGAAGATGGATACGAACCAGGGAGAGCGGGCACGCCTGGAAAATAGGAGGCGGTTTTCAGGGGAACTGGCGGAGGGGGCCCTTCAGTTTTTCGCCCTGGAACAAACCCTTGGTGGCCAGGCGGGAGGCTTTGGAGCGTGGCTGCAAGCCACATACGAGTTGAATGAAGATTTTGAAGAGCCCTATTCAAAAGTAGTGGATGACATCTGTCAGGCATTTCGGGAGGTGGAGCGCCGCCATGGGACAGCAATCGCCCAACATTTATATGACGTCCACTCTGTCATCCTTCCGACGGAGATTCAGAACGCTGCCGATTACCTGGCTCTTGGCGGGCAGCCGGAGGATCTCCCAGCGTTGGCAAGGAGCGGCATTTTTCTGGAGCATCTGGACCCAGATGCCATCACCAGGGCTATCGACTACATGGAGTCTGCCGGAGAGGCATCCGGCGCCTATCAGGCCGCAAAAGTTGAGACACAGGATAAGACCTGGGATTCCGGACAGAAGTTCCAGCAGACCATGGGGAGGTAACTTGGGTTACCGGAATGCCGCGGCTCGGGAATCATGAAAATCAGATTGCTTAATGTCCTACCGCAGGGTATAATAAATTCAGCGAGGAGGTGCTGAGGATGACGGTTAAAGTGAAAGAGGAATTGTCCCATATCTGCCAAATCATTGCGGAAACAGTGGATGCTGAAAAAATATACCTGTTTGGCTCCTATGCCTACGGCACCCCGAGTCGGGATAGTGACTATGATCTGTGTGTTCTCGTCTCTGATATGGCATTGCGTCCTGCAGACGCGGTCAAACGAATTCGCCGCGCCCTGTTCATGGTCCAGGACACGCCGCTGGATGTGATCGTGTATCATACCGGAGTCTTTCGGCAGAGGCAAGCACAGCCCTCCCTGGAACGAAAAATTGCGAGAGAGGGGGTGGTCCTGTATGAACGGCCAAGAGACATGGAGCAGCGAATGGCTTGACTTGGCGGAAATGGACCTTGGCGCTGCGGAATACTTGCTTGGGATGCGTCCAGTACCTGTGGAGATCATCTGCTATCACTGCGAACAGGCAGCTGAGAAAATGCTGAAAGGAACACTGGCGCAATTTGGCATGGAACCGCCCAAGACACATGATTTGATTCAGCTCTGCAAGCTCTGTATGGAGCGGGACCCGCAGTTTGAGCAGTTGGCAGACGCCTGCGTGGAACTGACCCCCTATGGTGTACAGGTGCGGTATCCGTCCCATATGGAGCTGGATGAGTCTGACATGAACTGCGCACTGCGGGAATGCAGGAAGATCCGCGAATTCGTTTTACAGAGACTGGATCCACATATCTCACAAGACATTAAAGCGGTAACAGAAGCAAAACGGAAGTTTGAGCAACACATGGGATAATACAAAGGCAGCAATTCCTGATGGGTTTCAGAAGCGGACACAGAAACTGTGTCCGCTTTTGTTTTTTCAACCCCAATTCTAGATGCGCCGCTTGTGCTGTGCTTCACTTTTGGTGCAGATTATTTGTATATAGAACGGAGGAATTTTTTTCATTGTTTATCTGGGACTTTGTAGCGTCTACGGTCATGGATGATCTCATCGACTGGTTCTATGGCCAACTGGTGGGCTTTTTGGGGAATTTCTTTGCCCAAATGGGTAATATGGGCGTGGAACTGTTTGACCTGGAATGGGTGCAGGCTGTGATTTTGTTTTTCTCCAAACTAGCTTGGGCTCTGTTCGCTGTGAGCCTAGTGGTACGAGCATTCGAGTGCGGCATTGAGTACGCCAGCGGCCGGGCCAATCTACAGCAAACAGCTCTGGACATGATCAAGGGCTTCTTTGCCGTGTCCCTGTTCACCACGGTTCCCGTCCGGCTGTACGCCCTGTCAGTATCCCTCCAAGGAACTCTTTCTGTAGGACTGACCGGTTCGGACACCACCATCGGAGAGGTAGGGCAGCAGATCATTACGGACCTCAGTGAAATCGACTCCCTGGCGGACATGATCGACAACAGCTACTTCGGCCTTGGTGTCATCACCAGCCCCCTCATGATCCTGTTCTGCGTCATCCTTATGGCTTACGCGGTGATTAAGGTGTTCTTCGCCAACCTGAAGCGGGGCGGTATCCTGTTGATTCAGATCGCCGTGGGAAGTCTCTATATGTTCTCTATTCCGCGAGGATACATCGACGGCTTCGTCCAGTGGATGAAGCAGGTCATCGGCCTGTGCCTCACCGCCTTCCTCCAGGCCACCATCCTGGTGGCGGGGCTCATGGTGTTCAAGGACCATGCCCTGCTGGGACTGGGGCTTATGCTCTCCGCAGGAGAGGTCCCCAGGATCGCCGGAACCTTTGGGCTGGACACCACCACCCGGGCGAATATCATGAGCGCGGTCTACACCGCCCAGGCGGCAATCAACACCACCAGGACGATTGCTGGGACAGTGCTAAAATAGGAATAGGCGGTTATAACTGATTGAAAACGAGCGTAGACAGATGTATCTCATCGAGAAGGAATTTTTTATGGACTATGGAATATAGGTTGAATTTATCCTACTTTTTAGATATACTAAAAAGCAGGAGGTGAATACCATGCTGATCAACACGGAGCAGATGATTTCCATGAGTGAAGCAAATCAGAATTTTTCCAAGGTTGCCCGAATGGTAGATCAGGAGGGGCAAGCGATCATCCTTAAAAATAACGTTCCCCGTTATTTGGTGATTGAATTTTCACAGGCAGAACAGGAGCAGACTGCATCCGATGAAGACGTCCGCGAGATATCCCGGCGGCTGATTGCAAGAAATCATGCGGCCTATGAGGAGTTAGCTAAATGATTCGGCTGAATATGCAGCAGGTATTGCTGCTCCACGAAGAGCTAATCCAAGAGACTGGAGGCATCCATGGGTTTCGAGATGAGAACCTGCTTGAGACTGCCCTTACAGCTCCCTTCCAGACCTTCAACGATCAGCCGCTGTATCCGTCGCTCCAACAGAAAGCAGTACGGCTTTGCTATGGCATTGTGATGAATCATCCCTTCCTAGACGGTAATAAGCGAATAGGTGCTCATGTCATGTTAAAATAATTTAAAAAGGGGCATTCCTGATGGAAAATATGCTTGATAAAGCTCTTAAAGTCGCAAGATCTGATACTGTAAAGGCCTCTGGAAAGACCTTGTTTAAAGATATAATTGGAATATTGATGTATGACCCTAATGCAGCATGGTCTATGCTAGAAGATGTAAAAAAGCTGTCATCCACGATTAGAGACGGAATTTTTTTTGAATGCCTTGAAACATATATTTTATATTCCTATAGGTATAATGAAGAAACAAATCAATTTGAATCGGAAAATTTGCAGTCACTTGCAGAGGCTTTAGCTGATGCAAGTCCTAATACAGAGGCCAATTACGAAGGCCGACCAGATAAGTTGAACGAGTATGCTAAGCGACTTATTAAATTGATTGATGATTGCGGTACCAAACAAAAAGCACGCTACATAGCTTCCTTAACGAGGGCTTTACTTTCTAAGCAAATCGATACTCAAAAATTTTTTTCAACTGAGTCGATGTATACGAAATCTAACAGAAGAAGACCTATTATTCTTAAGCGAAAATATCGACCAGCGTAATGTTTCCGGAGAAAACGATTATGTAGCCGATTACAGAGCATTAGGGCTGCTTTACGAAACTAACAATGTTTTTCGTATTCAAAACGGGCATTTGAACTCAAGAAGTATGCGCTGTGTTATGAAAAACAAATTGCTATTCCAGAGAGCTTTCCAAAGAAACACACACCGTTAGGGGGAGTTGCAGGTGAGTTATAATACATGAGGGATTCTAATTAGTCGGAAATATAGATCAAATTAACACAGGAAAAAGAATATAGCATAGCGTTCTTTTAACGAGGTTCCATTGATGGGACCTCGTTATTGTTTTGGGGATTGACCAATTCCCCGGATGACAGAAGCAAGCCAGCTCGTGGTCGTTGACCACGCCCGTTGCCTGGAGAAACGAATAGATAATGGTCGTGCCCACGAAATTCATGCCCCGGCGCTTCAGGTCCTTGGAGATGCGGTCGGACAGCTCTGTGTGCGTGTGCGGAGTATCATCTGTATTCAAAATGACCTGGCCTCCGGTAAAGCCCCAGAGATAGCTGTCAAAAAAGCCGAACTCCTCTTGAATGGAGAGAAAGACCTTGGCATTCTGGATCGCGGCTAGAATTTTGCGCCGGTTGCGGACGATCCCCGTGTCCTCCATCAGTGCCTCGACTTTTTCTGGGCCGTACTGGGCGACCACGACAGGTTCAAAGTAGTCAAAGGCAGTGCGGAATGCCTCCCGCTTATTCAAAATCGTCAGCCAGGAGAGTCCCGCCTGAAACCCTTCCAAAATCAGCATCTCGAAGAGTTTTCGGTCATCGTGTTCCGGCTGCCCCCACTCGTGGTCGTGGTAGGCGACGTAGAGATCGGAACGCGGGTCAGCCCAACGGCATCTCATCATATTGATGGCCTCCATACTTTAAGATAGGTCCATTATACATGAACGCAGGAGTGCGGACCACTGTAAATTTTGTGTGCTGACCTGCAGACTCATGCTGCCGGGTTATTTTTCTTAGGCTTTGTGCTTGGCTTTCAAGGTTTTCTTTAGTGGCTTTGGATATGGCTTTATGACCTTCATTGGAGTATGTTTGCTTTACTAACTAGAGAGGAGGACACAGATGTGGCAGACACAAAAAATCTGTGTGCGCAAATCCCGATAGACCTGCACCGACAGGTCCGGGAACATCAGGAAGAGTCCGGGAAGAGCCTGGGCGAATACATGACTTGGCTGATCACAACATTTTATCAGACAGAGGTGGAAAAACAGATGAGCAGTACAGAATCCAGAACCGTTGCATTCCAGGTGCCGGCAGACCTGTTCGAGCAATTCAAGGTTTATCTGGATCGACATCATGTCAAGCAGAAAGCATTCTTCCTGGACTGCATCCAGCGGGCGCTGGCGGATGAAGCAGAGAGACCGCATGAGGTATCCACGGATGTAGATGAGGAAGAAGAGAATCATACAAGCGAAGAGTTGTAAAAACGACAGACGGCGCCGTCGGGGATATACCCGGCGGCGCCGCATTTTGATTTCTAATGAAAGGGGCTTGTAATCATGTACATCTATCCCGAAAACCTGAAAGCCAAGCCCATGCTGTGGCTGTGGCTTCTGCGGGACATTGCCATCATCGGTGTGGCTGCTCTGATCTCCGTACTGTCTCTGGTGCAGGGAGTCGGAATGGCGCCGCTGGTGGTAACCGTTCTATATGCCTTTCTCTCCATTCAGGTGGATGGGGCCAGTATTCTGGATTTTCTCCGTCGGGCGGCCTGCTTCCTGATTTTCCAGCAGCAGAGATACGAATGGAGGCTGGACCCTTGAAGTGGCTTCAGAAATGGAAAGAGCGCAAACGGCTGAAGCAGCGTCAATCCACGCGGCAGTTGATGGGTATTCGCAAACTCCTGCCCCACGGCGTGGCAATACCAGGCGGCAGCCTGGTGTTCTTCCTGATCCACCCGGATAATCTCTCGGTTCTCTCCGCAGAGGGTATCCGGCAGAGGGTAACGGCTCTGAGCAACCTGTTTCGAGCGGAGGAACAGGTAGAGGTTCTGGGATTGGATTCCAGAGAGTCGTTTCAGCAGAACCAGGTGTACTATCAGACCCGGCTGGAAGAGGAAACGACTCCTAAGATCCGGGAGCTGCTCCAAAAGGATATCTCATATTTGGACGAGATCCAGACTACTTCCGCCTCGTCCCGGGAATTTGTCCTGGTGCTTCGTATGGAGGAGCAGGCCGCGCTGGATGAGGGCGGCCTGCGGCAGAAAGAGAAGTCCCTGTGCGACCACGGCATCTCTGTACGCCTGGCGGAAGAGCAAGACGTGAAGCGGCTGCTGGTATCCTACTACCTCCATGATGCAGACCCGGAGTCATTGGAAGACGTGGATGGAGAGAGGGTGGTGTTCCATGGCTAAGAAGAAAAAGAAGCGGGCGGCGCCGAAACCGCCAACAATCCAGCGGCCAAAAGAGTTCCTGGACCTGATCGCACCGGGCGCCATCCAGTTCAATACGGACAATTTCGTTTTCGGAAATACTTATCGCACTGTGATGATGCTGCGTGGATATCCTCCCACGACGGAAGAACAGGCTTTGCTGCGGCAGCTTGGAGAACTGGAGGGTGTGACCGTGCATCTGGCCGTCCGAAAGGTGTCCGCTGCGGAAGAGGAGGCCATCCTTCATGCCGCCACCAACAAGAGCCTCATGGAGCGGAGCAACGTCAGCAATGTGAAGCAAAGCGTTACCGCGGAGGCAAAGCTCCAGGACACCGCCTCCCTGATCCTGGGTATGCGGCGGGACCGTGAGCCGCTGCTGCATACCTCCGTATTCCTGGAGCTGACCGCGAGGACTATGGAGGAACTGCAGCGCCTGCGGGACAGCATCAGCGCCATCCTCCTGCGCGGCAAGCTGTCCAAAGATCCTCTGCTCCTGCGGCAGCGGGACGGCTTTTTATCATCCAACCCAGCTGGCCGAAACACTCTGGGGACATTTGCGGAGCGGGTCCTGCCCGCCTCCAGCGCGGCAAATCTCTTTTTTCTGAGCTACTCCGGCAAGACGGACCCCCACGGTTTTTTCATTGGCCGGGACAAGTACGGCTCTAATGTCATTGTGGACTTGGACCGGCGGGCGCCGGACAAGACCAACGGCAGTTCCCTGATCCTGGGCAATACCGGACAGGGCAAGAGCTATCTGCTCAAGCTCCTGCTGTGCAATGTGCGGGAGGTTGGGAAAAACGTGATTGCCCTGGACTCAGAGCATGAGCTGGAGGACCTCTGCGGGCACCTTGGTGGCTGTTTCCTGGATCTTCTCAGCGGCCAGTATCGGATCAACCTGTTAGAACCCCGGCGCTGGGATGACGGCAGCGAGCCGGAGGATCCGGACGCGCCGCCGGCATTCCGCGGTACGCTTCTGGCCCAGCACATCTCCTTCCTCCGGGACATCTTCCGGGTCTATAAGGGATTCGATACACCGCACATTGATACATTGGAACTGATGATTGAACGGCTCTACCAGCAATGGGGCATCTCAGACGAGACGGACCTCTCACAATTTGGAGCTATGAACTATCCGGTGATGACGGATCTCTATGATCTGATCGAGCGGACGTATCAGCACTATGATCAGGAGTCTCTCCCCTGTACCCACCGGAGATGCTGCGGGATCTGCTGCTGGGCCTGCACTCCATGTGCAAAGGCGCCGATTTCCGATTTTTCAATGGTCACACCAATATCTCATCCGACCGCTTCCTGGTGTTCTGTGTCAAGGGCCTGGATGACGTGGCGGAGAATCTTCGGAATACGCTGCTGTTCAATGTACTCTCCTATATGTCAGACCGGCTTCTGACAGCGGGCAACACGGTGGCCACGATTGATGAGCTGTACCTGTGGCTGTCCAATCCGGTGGCCATCACCTATATCCGAAACGCGCTGAAACGGGTCAGAAAGCGGGGATCTTCCATGGTCCTTGCCTCACAGAATCTGGAGGACTTCGATCAGCCCGGTGTCCGGGAGCTGACCCGGCCCCTGTTCGCCATCCCCACCCACCAGTTCCTGTTCAACGCAGGCACCATTGATAAACGGTTCTACATGGACCTCCTTCAGCTGGAACCGGAAGAGTATGAGCTGATTCGCCAGTCCCAGCGGGGGATCTGCCTCTACAAGTGCGGCAACGAGCGGTATCTGCTTGAGGTCCACGCCCCGTCTTATAAGGAAAAGCTGTTCGGAGCGGCGGGCGGACGGTAACAGGTAGTAGACGCAAGTTATAAGAAAAAGGCCGATGCCCTGTGTGGCATCGGCCCTATCTATCCTGATGTGGGATCACATCTCAAGCCCCAGCTTCTCCGCGATCTGTTCCGCGGTGAGGCCGGCTGCTTTTGCTTTTTCCATGACGGATCGCATGGTGACAGGATGGAGGAGCTTCTGCTTCTGCGCTTCCAAAACCTTGATCTCCTCCTTCTTTTTTGCGATCTTTGCGTCGATCAACGCGATGCGTTCTTCGGCAGTACGAGCAGCCATTCAGGGCACATCCTTTCAAAAATATGATGTAACTATGATAAATGACAGACTATGGCTTGTCAATCAGCTTTTGTCGAATTGTTGTCCGCACACTTCTGCGGCTGCACAGCGGTTTCAGGAGCGCGGATGGATACAGGAACCGAAAGGAGTATGAAATGAAACCAATCGAATTAGAACGCTGGGAACCCGCCCCGGACGATCCTCGGAGGAAGGTGTATGCCGGCCAGCGCACCGCGCAGGAGGTTTTTGAAGAGCTGAAGTACCGGCTGGAGGGCATGGGTTACCTGCCGGATGAATATTTGTTTATGGATCGCGAGTGGGCAAACGGCCGGGAGATCCCCCGCGGCGCGGAGATCTTCTGTATCACCGATTACGGCGGCAGCGAGGGGATCTATACCGACATCTCCCTGAGATGGTATCAGGACGGCAAGTCCATAATCGAGAGCTTTGCCACCGGGAAGACCTTGGGGGAAAGCGGTTCCGACCTGGACCGGATGTACCTTATTGCCTCCGCCATCATTAAGGCATTCCAAGGGGACAGGGGGACCTACGCCCGGTACCTTCGCTTGGGTGAACAGCCGGAGCCGGAAAACATGATCCTGCACTTAAATCCCGCCGAACAGCGGACCTTTATCAACGCGCTGGTGGAACAACGGGAGCGGCAGGAGCAGGCCATGTCCCAGACAGAACAGCTCCTGCGCCGTATGACCGGCAGCATCACCGCCTATATGGACGAGGTTGGCCAACGGCCCCTCCGCCTCAGCGACTATGACAGAGCGGTGCTGGCGATCCGAGACGGGGAATTTGATGCGTTCTGTTCGCTCTATCCCAAGGTACCGGATCAGGCGGACGATCTGCTGATCGAGGCGGCGGGGCGCCCCGGAAGAACAGGAGGAAACATGGTCCGGGCGCTTCTGTCGGCAGTGGGGCGGTTTTCCCCGGAGGCGTACCTGACCGCCTGCAAGCGGGCGGTGGAGACCGGGGACAGCCAGCGGGTGCGGACGATGGTGGAGGAGGCGGAAAGCCACCTCTCTGAGCCATACCCGTCCCTCGCCGGCGAGGTCATATTGCACGCCTATGCCAACGACCGAAAGGGCATCGTCAAAGACCTGATCGGCAAATGTTCTCCCGAGCAGATCGCCGCCGCACCCCCAATCCTACTCCGTCAGGCCGCTGCCAGCCTGGACTTTCAAACTGCGGTAACATTGGTGGACAAGGGCATCCAGCCGGGCGATTATGCGGTGGATGTTCTCCATACCCTCACGGGACAGCACCAGGAGTGGATGGCGGAACAACTGCTGGCGCACGGGATGCCAGTGGGGCCAGACAACTATGCCGCCCTGTATGTCTGCATCAACAACGGGATGCCCGGTGTTGCCAAACTGGTGCTGGACCAGGGGATCGATTTTGACAAATACCGAGCTTGGGCAGACAATAAGCCCAAAAGCGCAGAGTATGAAGCAGCGATGGAGGCGTTGTATGGATACGTGACGGAACAGAAGAATACCGTACAGCGCGACGGACCAACCATGGGGGGGAATGTGTCGATGAGTCCTCATGCGGATGATCGTTCCACCCTAAAAAACGCACAGTTCGGAACGGAAGGTAGAATATGAACATCGTTGGATATGGCGGGGGCACAGACAGCACCGCCATGCTGGTGGGGCTGTGGCAGCATCATGTTCCGGTGGACCTGATTCTATTCGCTGACCCGGGAGCGGAGCAGCCTCACACCTATCACTACTTGCGGATCATGGATCAGTGGCTGCGAGAACACGGAATGCCTGGGATCACAAGAGTGTGGTACACAGACCGTCAGGGACAGAGGCTGACACTGGAACAGGAGTGCCTGCGTTCCGCTTCCCTTCCGTCTATCGCGTATGGCTGGAAGAAGTGTTCTCTCAAACACAAAGTGGCTCCTCAGGAGAAATTCTGTGCCCACTACCCACCATGTCAGAATGCCTGGGCCAGAGGAGAGAATGTTGTGAAGCTGATTGGGTATGACGCAGGAGAAGAAAAAAGACGGCTGGGAGCCCTACCCCATGATCTGGCGGATCGGAAATATCAGAAAGCGTATCCTCTGATGGAGTGGGGCTGGGACAGGAATCGGTGCATCCAGGAGATACAAAACGCGGGGCTTCCCTTACCAGGGAAGTCCTCTTGCTTTTTCTGCCCCTCGATGAAGCGAAGGGAGATCCGGACCCTCTATCACCGATACCCGGATCTGCTGGCAAGAGCGTTGGCGATAGAGGATCGAGCGCGGCCCAATCTCCTTACTGTGAGGGGATTGGGCCGAAATTATGCCTGGCGGGATTTCATTGAGGCAGATCAGGCACAGCTGGCAATTCCCGGTGTATTCTCCTCTGAAGACCTTCCCTGCTCCTGTGTCGAAGAAACAGAAGAAGTGACCAGAAAGGACGTGGCACAAGATGGCAATAACTGCCGCGGCAGTTAAGGCTGCACTGGCAGCCCTGACAGATGAACAAGCCAGAAAAACCGTGGGATGGATCGCGGCAGCGGTCCTTGCCCCGATCATCCTCATCGCCGCCCTGCTGCTGTCGTTGCTCTCTGGCACCACTCAACACAACAACGCCGCCGTGGACCTGGTGTTCAACGGCGGCGTTGTTCCGTCTTCCATGTCCGCGGAATACGCTGCCCAGGTACGTGTCATGCAGACCTGTTTGGAGGAACTGGACAGTGCGGTGGCGGAGGTCAACGATCAAATGGAGAGCGGAAGCCTGGACGGGAACTGGGTCAAGGCGGTGTTCTTCTCCCTGTGCTTCTGGGACGAGCACCTGAAGCTCACCCCGTCCGAGGCGCGGGACTTTGCGGACTGCTTCGTCCGATACGAGGAGCGGACTCGCACGGTGGCCTCCGGTACGGACCCGGACACCGGCGAGACCATCTACACGGAAGAGACCTACACAGTGGCGGTGCCGGTCGATCAAGAGATCGCCTTTAACAACCTTGACGCAGCAGGGTATCCCATCACCGAGGACCTGGTGGTCAATGCCCAGGCGGTCTACGACCGGATCGCCTACGGAGCGGCAGATGGCTACACCGGAGAAATCCAGTATGGCAGCAGCAGGATCACGGAGCTGGATACTTCGGATTTCACTGCTCCGACTACCAAGAACGCGGAGGATCTGGTGGCATACGTCACCCATGCCTGGGAGTCCGGCTGGGGATATGTCTGGGGCACCTTCGGTCAGACCTTGACGGAGTCTCTGATGGAGTCCAAAATCCGTCAGTATCCGGATGGTGTGGGCAGCTATGCGGACGTCATCCGCTCCAAGTGGTTGGGCGGTCGGACGGCGGACTGTGTGGGGCTCATCAAGGGGTACGGCTGGCTGGACACGGACTCCATGACGATCCGGTACGGCACCAACGGGATGCCGGACATCGGCGCCGACACCATGTACCGCAATGCCGCAGTCAAGGGGCCCATAAGTACGATCCCGGAGACGCCTGGCCTGGCCGTCTGGAAGAGCGGACACATCGGCGTGTACATTGGAGGCGGAGAGGTAATTGAGGCTATGGGTACCCACTACGGCGTGGTCAAGACCCAGCTGACGGACCGAAACTGGACCGCCTGGCTGGAGATCCCGTACATTCAGTACGACTGAAGATCCCAGAGATATGAGATAAGGATGAGGTGCGCCATGGAAAAGATTGAGATCACGCTGGCCTTTGACGGCGAGAAGCTCGACGCGCTAGAATACGCGCTCCGAAAGGAGCGGACCACCGTTCAGAAGCAGATGGACGAGGCCCTCCGGCAGCTCTACGAGGCAAAGGTGCCGGAGGCGGTCCGAGACTACCTGGACAACAAGAACAAGCCCACACCGCCGAAACGGCCGCCCCGGCATACCAAAGCTGCCGATTCTGTTGAGAAGAAACGGGATTTGGAGGTACAGGAGGATGGGGACAATCGAGACGGACCGGTTCGAGAGCGTCAATAGTCCCCCCTGGATCAGCGGCATGGTTGCTTTTGCTAAAAGAGGGATTCTGTTTCTCATTGCTTTTGGTGAAGGGATTTTCCAAGGCACACGTGGCATTGTGTGCTTATCCCAAGTGGAACGAAATAAAAGGAGGATCACAAAATGGATATCACGAGAGGCAGAGAATTACAGGAGCGGATCGGTCTGGACGCGCTGACGCAGTGGACACTGTTTGGAACAGCTACGGACACAGGGATGCAGGAGAGATGCATCCGCATCGTTGGAAAGACATGGGACATCCCGGAAGAGGAAACGCAGGCATGGCTGGATGCCATCGCAAGAGAACGCAGCTATGCCGAGAGCGGCTCCTCTGAGCACGTGCGGCCGGATGATGAACTGCCCGTCAATCTCAGCGGTCTGGAGACGCTGAATATGACCTGGGACCTGTTCGAAACCGCCGCCCAGATGGATGATCTGTCAGACCGGCAGGAAATGCTCAACTTCGCAAAATGGATGGAGGAATCCCAGAACCTCCTGGATTGGATCAAATTGACCCAGGCTGAACGGGAGGCTTGGAAAGAAGGTTCTGCCTCCGCATAACTCCCCCGAGACCCGCACCGCCTCGACCACGAGGCGGTGCGCCTTTCTGCCCTCTGTAAGATTGCTTGAGATGATGATTTGAGAGGGGCCTGCATAAATACGAAAAATGAACCGGAGTTTGATGAACAGAACGTGCCTGAATTGTGCGGTAGTCGGCGGCTACTCCTGGAAGAGGTTACTCTCGAGGGTGAGATTGAAGAGGTAGATGGCGTCCTCAATTTCTACCTAGCGTGTTGGTTTGATGTGGACCAGGTCTTCGGTACCCATGTGGAAACGACCGAGAATGGCGATTGGATCAACGTCTACGCCAACTACGATATGCGGACGCGGCATGTGTGCGGCGTTCTGGATGTGGTACTCCATCGGGAAGATGGGAGCGACGAGTTCTATATCTACAAATTGGATGAGGAAGAGCGCATGGTTGTTCTGAGCAAGATGGAGGATTACTGTGTGCAGAGAACGGGCCAGACCTTGGGAGAACTTTGCGAAATGTATCTGGAACCTCCAGATCATCCAGTGATGGAGATGCGGATGCGGTAGCACAGGAACCGCATAGGCCATGATGGTTTGCCGGAAACGATGGCTGACCGAAAAAAGTACGAGGATAAAGGACCGCCGTGGTGTGCCCCGGCGGTCCAGCCACAAAGCCCCGCAGTGCGGGGCTTTTCGGAGGGTTTCATACCGCCGTCGGTTTTGCAGCTTTGAAAAAATTCCGCCGTGGTTCTGCTGCAAGAGACTACTGCCGCAGGGGATTCCGGCTGCTTTTACCGCCGTATATGGCCTTTTGAGAGATTTGGAGGAAATATGGAACAAGAGAACAGATTGAAGATCACTGTCTGGCTGAAGCCGGACGTCGTACAGCGTATGGATGGCTGGCTCAGAGCGGACAACTGCAAAAAGCCGTGGAGAGTTCACAGAGAAGGCCCTCCGGTTCTACATGGGATACCTAGCAGCAGAGGACACATCTGTGTTTCTCTCCCGCACGTTGGTGGACACCCTCCAGGGGATCGTAGCGGACAGCCACAACCGCCTGCGCTCCATGATCTTCAAGTGGTGTGTGGAGGTGAACATGATGGGCCACACCGTGGCCGCCCACTTCCGCGCTGACCCGGTGAACCGCCGGGAGCTGCGGGCCTTTGCAGTGGACGAGGTGCTGCGCACCAACGGTCAGATCAGCTTCGACAGGGCACTGGATCAGCAGCGCCGGTTCCCGGAGGATGTCTTTGACGATGACGTATGAGTGACCTTCGATTCATGTCACCATATCTCAAAGGCGGAGGAGACAGCGCCCGGAGAGCAAATCGCATCCGCTACTTTGCCACTCGCCCCGGTGTGGAGGTGCTCTCCGATGGGGAAGTCAACCCGCCACCAAAAAGCAGAAAGCCTATATCCAGCGGTTGCTCCGGGCCTTCCCTGACGCCAGGGAGCTATTGGAGTATGAGGACTATCTGAAAAACCAGACGCAGGAGTCCGCGTCGGAGTTCATCCGACAGGCTCGAGAGGACTTCGCGGAGCCCATGAGCCGGATGGAGAATTACCTGGACTACGTGTCCCACCGCCCCGGCGTGGAATTGCGGGGAGAGCATGGACTCTGGACCAGCGGCGGCAAGGTGGAGAATCTGTCCGAGGCGGTGCGGGAGGTGGCGGAGCACACCGGCAGCGTGTGGACGCCGGTGGTGGCCATCCGCCGGGAGGACGCGGAGCGGCTGGGCTACAACGACGCGGAGAGCTGGCGCGCCCTGGTAAACGCCAGCCTTTGCGACATCGCCAAAGGCTACAAGATCCATCCGGATCACCTGCGGTGGTACGCCGCCTTCCATGAAAAAGAGAAGAGCGTCCATATCCACATGGTGGTGTTCTCCTCCGATCCCAAGGAGGGCTACCTCACCAGGCAGGGTATCCAGCAGGTGAAGTCCGCCTTCGGCCGGCGGATCTTCCAACAGGACCTGATGCATATCTATGAGCAGAAGACAGCGTACCGCAACCAGCTGCAGCAGAATGCCGCGGAGGCCATGCAGGAGCTGATCCGGCAGATGCGGGATGGGACCCTGGAGAACCCGCAGCTGGAAGATCAGATAGAGGCCTTGGCGCGGCGCCTGCGGACGGTCCGAGGGAAAAAGGTCTACGGCTACCTGCCGCCGGAGGTGAAGCTGATGGTGGACGGGATCGTGGATGTGCTGGCCGCTGATGAGCATGTGGCAAAAGCCTATGACCTCTGGAATGAAATGCGGGAGTCTATCTGCCGGACCTACTCGGAGCACTTGCCAGAGCGGCTGCCGCTCTCCAAACAGAAGGAGTTCAAGCCTGTGCGGAACATGGTAATCCGAGAGGCGTTACTACTGGTACAACAGGAAGAAGGGATTGCGGAAGAGCCGCAGCGGGAAGCTGACCTACGCCACGTCCAACACGCTGCGGAGAGCGGCGATCCGGCGGCCATGTGTGATCTAAGCGACCTCCTGATGAAGCAGAGAAGAAGCAGTGAGGCGCTGTACTGGCTGGAGCAGTCCGCCCGAAATGGCGATCCTCGCGGGCAATATGTGCTTGGAACGTGGTATCTGAAACGAGGAAATGTCCAAAACGCGCTTCGATGGCTGACTGCGGCTGCTGACCTGGGCAGCAGCACCGCCCAGTATCGTCTGGGCGTGCTGTACCTGAAGGGCGAACAGGTGGAGAAGAATTTGGAGCTGGCAGTCCGATATCTGACTGCTTCTGCGGAGTGCGGAAACCAGTATGCTCAGTACACACTGGGAAGTCTGTATCGTTCCGGAAATGGGGGCTCCAGAGACGAGGCCCTGGGACGGGAGTGGCTATCCCGTTCTGCGGCCCAGGGAAACCCATACGCCCGACATCTGCTGGATCACCCGGACCAGAACTGGACAACTGTGGTCCAGTCTGTGATCCGGCTCCTGTACCACATGAGCCGGATCTTCGAAGACAACTGCAAGACAGACGCTATGCACCGGGGGCTACAAATCGACCGCAAGCGCCGCCGACAGTTCCGGGAGCGGAGACTCGCTCTGGGGCACAAGCCGGATGACCATGAGAATGAGGAGATCAGGCTCCAGTAAAGCATAATTTTCAATCTAAAGAGCAATGGTCGAGTTTCTGCTGGACAGAAAAACGTGTATTGAGTATACTATAGTCAACTGAGAAGGTTCGCCTGATCGATTAGGAGGAGATTTCATGGACGGAGCCATGGAAAACCTGTATCGAAAAATAGCTGCCATCGGACGAAGGTTCCGGGCAGAGCGTGTCGTGCTGTTCGGCTCCAGAGCCAGGGGGGACAACCGCTCCCGCAGTGACATTGACATCGCGGTTTTCGGAGTGTCCCCAGATGACTTGCCTGCATTTCGTGAGCAGCTGGACGAATTGCCGACCCTCCTGGAATTTGATCTGGTTTTTGTGACAGAGCAAACCAATCCAAAATTGGTGGCCAATATTGAACGGGATGGTGTGATTTTAATGGACAAAATGCAGGAGAAGTATGAAAAGCTGGTCCAAGCCGTTCACCGATTGGATGAGGCCATCGTTGATTACGATCAGATGGGCCTGGATTCCATCCGCGATGGTGTCATCCAGAGATTTGAGTTCTGTGTGGAGCTGGCCTGGAAGACACTGCGAGAGTATTTGCTGGACCAGGGGTATACAGAGATCAACAGCCCGAAGTCTGTGATGAAGCAGGCGTTTGCGGACGGTATTCTGGATCACGAAGAAGGCTGGCTCCATCTCCTGGATGCCCGCAATGAAACCTCGCATATCTACGATGAAGCAACAGCCACAACTGTATTCGGAGATATCCGGACTGTGTACGATCCGCTCTTGAAAAACCTGATTCAAAAACTAGGGACAAAATAAATCCCAGCTTAATTTACGTTCGATTTGGAAGCGCCCGTTCTCCATCTGGAGAGTGGGTGCTTTTTCTTTTAGGGGTGAGATGATCATAAAAGAATATATCCTATTCAGTGACGAGCAAAAGCACCAGGCCAACACGGTGGATCTGGAGGATTACCTGCTCCGCCGGGGCGAGAAACTACTCCCCTCGGGCCGGGATAAGCGTCTGGCCACAAATCACAGTGTGACTATACGAGGCAGCGAGTGGTTCGACCATGATACGCAGCAGGGCGGTCACGCCATCGACTTCGTACGGATGCACGACGGATGCTCCTTTCAGGAGGCAGTTGCAAAACTGCTGGGCGGAGAGCAGGGACAGACTTTTCGGTCTGCGTCGGAAAGAAACGCGGAACCACAGAAGCTCTTTGCGCTGCCACTCCCCCACCACAATATGCGCCGGGTGTATGCCTACCTTATGAAGCAGCGGCACATCGACCGGGATATCATCACCCACTTCGCGCGGGCGGGAACGCTCTATGAGGATGCGAAATATCACAACGCCGTGTTCGTCGGAACAGACGAACACGGCGTTTCCCGTCACGCGCAGAAGCGCAGCACCAACAGTCAGGGCAAGTCCTTCAAACTCAACGTGGCGGGCAGTGACGCGCGATACAGCTTTCACCATCTGGGAGATGATGGGGACCTGTATGTATTTGAGGCCCCTATCGACCTTCTCTCCTATATCACCCTGCATCCGGAGAACTGGCAGCAGCACAGCTATGTGGCCTGCTGCGGTACCAGCTATGAACCGGTACGGTGGATTCTGACGCGGATGGAAGCTCCGCAGATGGTGTCTCTCTGTCTGGACCACGACAATGCGGGAGATCAGGGCTGCGAACGGATGGCGAAACAGATCTCCTCGGAGTTCGGCTTTCCCACTCGTCGACTGGTCCCGGAGCAAAAGGATTGGAATGAGGACCTCTGCGCCCTGCGGGAAGCCCCAAGGCGTCAGAGAATGGAGATGGAAATGAGGTGAAAATCTCACGTGAATCAGAATATCTGGTCACTGATTGGCTTTGCCGCGGTGGCTTTGATCGTGGTGGGCGGGCTGGCATTTCTCTCCCAGCACTACACCCTGGACAATATCAAGAGCAAAACTGTGGGTGACGGCCAGCACGGCACCGCCCGCTGGGCGACGAAGCGGGAGATTCAAAAAACATATCGCCATGTACCCTTCCAGCCAGAACTCTGGCGGAAGGGAGAACATCTGCCGAGACAGCAGGGCCTGGTGCTGGGCAGTCTTGGCCGGAAAAATCATGTTACAGCACTGGTGGATTGCGACGATATCCACTGCCTGATGATCGGCGCAAGCGGTGTTGGCAAAACCGCCTTCTTTCTGTATCCAAATTTGGAATATGCCTGCGCCAGCGGCATGAGCTATCTGGCACTGGATACCAAGGGAGACCTGGCCCGGAACTACGGCGCCGTGGCCAGCAAATACTATGGCTACCAGGTCTCCGTGATCGACCTGCGGAATCCCACACGATCCGATGGGAACAACCTGCTGACTCTCATCAATCGCTACATGGATCTGGCCCGAGGGCACCCGGACAACCTGACCTACAAGGCCCGAGCAGAGAAATACACCAAAAGCCTGGCTAAGAGTATTATCAACCCGGAAGGTGAGAGTTCCCGGGGCGAGAACGCCTACTTCTACGAGTCCGCGGAGAGTCTCCTGGCCGCGGTGATCCTATTGTTGTCGGAATATCTTCCGCCGACGGAAGGGGAGCCGGAGATGCGGCACATCGTGTCGGTGTTCAAGCTGGTGCAGGACCTCCTGGCCGTAGACCCCAGGAGCAGGGACCAGCGGAACGGCTTCCAGATCCTCATGGACCGGCTGCCGGAGAACCACAGAGCCTATATGCTGGCCGGCGCCGCGCTGACCGCCTCCGATCAAGCTATGGCCTCCGTCATGTCCACCGTGCTTTCCCGGCTGAATTCCTTTCTGGACACAGAGCTGGAGCAGGTGCTCTGCTTCGACAGCGCCATTGACGCGGAGACCTTCGCCTCCCAAAAATGCGCCATGTTCCTGATCCTCCCGGAAGAGGACGCCACTAAGAACTTCATGGCGGGACTCATCATCCAGAATCTGGCGAGAGAGCTGTTTTTCCTGGCGGATGAAAACGACGGAAAGCTGAAGAACCGTGTGGTGTTTTTCTGTGACGAGCTAGGTACCATGCCCGCCTTCGACATCCTGCCCCTATTCTCCGCTGGCCGCTCCCGGCGGCTGACCCTGGTGCCCATCATCCAAAGCCTGGCCCAGTTGGAGAAGAACTATGGCAAGGAGGGGGCGGAGATCCTGACGGATAACTGCCAGGACACCATCTTCGGCGGCTTCGCCCCTAACAGCCAGACCGCCGAGGTGCTGTCCAAGGCCCTGGGCAGCCGCACCGTCCTCTCCGGCTCCATCTCCCGGGGGAAAAACGATCCCAGCCAATCCCTGCAGATGATGGAGCGGGCACTCATGACGCCGGATGAGTTGAAATCCATTCCAAAGAGAGAGTTTGTGGTGATGAAGACCGGCACCCATCCCATGAGGACTCGGCTGCGGCTGTTCCTGGAGTGGGGGATTACCTTCGGAGAACCTTACCAGATGCCGGAGCAGGCTGCCAGAAAGGTGGTATACGCCAGGAAACGGCAACTGACGCAGGCTATCATAAGGAAAAAGCGTGGGACTACTCCGCCCGCGAATCAGGACAGGGGCCAGAGCGACTATAACACGGCCCTGGAGGTGTGAATGGATGAGTTTTTTTAATGATGTCTATGGGGACAGGGATCTGTCTGCCCGGACAAAAACGGTATGTCTATACCTTCATGACCGGGCCAATAGTGAGGGTGAGAGCTGGTATGCTATCGGCACCATCGCGGCGGACCTGGGTCTCTCCCGCTCCACAGTCAAACGCGCTCTTAACGACTTGGTCCGGCTGGGCAGAGTGGAAAAGCAGCCCCGTTACCGGGAGAACGGCGGCCAGACCTCCAACCTGTACAGATTACGGAAATGAGAGCAGACGGAAAAACAGCCTCCCCACCAAGGGGAGGCTGCGCCAATTGACTGGACCTGGGGCCGGGTCATTGCGGCCCACCCAGAAGGTCCCAGAAGAAGGATTATTATCTTCAGAGAACAGAAATACATTCCTCTCCTGATCTCTCCTGTGCCAGTTGTCATCCAACGCCATTTCCCTGATATGGTAATAGGATGCCATGCCGGAGAGTAGCTGCATAAAAGGCAAGGTGCCAAAAGAGCCAGACCTTACACAACTTGCTTTGCTACGACAACAAATCGCTCATCTGAGGTGTTGTAACTGCAGGTCGAAAGTGTCAGTAACTGCTCACCGAACTCTGCCGTGACGCCAGTGCTATAGAGCGCCCTGTCCCCTACCTGAGCGAGATACTCTTGGAAGATGGCTTCGTCGCGTAGACCCGTGTATTCGTAGAAGGGAAATGCGACGCCATCTTCTGAAAGTGACACGTCTATGTAGAATGCCGCAAGCACCTGATACGTTCCAGTCTCCTCCAGGGTATCAAAACGGATCGTAGGATGCTCTTCCCAGAATGTATCATCTGCGTAGTTCAGAAGGGCTGCGAACATGCTGCCGTCTTTCATATTATGCCCATATATGATATAGTTTCCGCATCCTGTAAAGCAGCCCGCTGCGAGGAATGGAGTCCCGCTGACAGAATTGCTTCGGTCAAAAGCCCGTCGAAGATAATACTCCTCGTCCTGTGCGGTATGCATCACGGGGTAGTCGATTGCCGTTCCTTCAATGGAAAGCCATCCGGCCAAATCCTGATTTTTCTCCCACAGCGCCTGATACTGTGGAAGAACGCCGTCCTCTGTAGGCAGAGCGCCGCCCCCCGCCTCCGCGATCTGTTTCTCCATCTGATGCACTTGTTCGGCAAGCGCATCATAAGCCGCCTGTTCCTGCTGGGAACGGTACAAATTTCGCAGCAGTAAACCGCCGGAAACCAGGAATGCCGTCAAAAAAATCAGGAATAAGAAAAACTTCCAGTGGGATTTCCGTTGGAACTCCCTTCGACCCCCAAATGAGGCCATTTTGTTGTCCATTATGGACTCCTTTCCGTATTTCCTCAAATTGTTGTGGTAAGCGTCAAACGGCAAAAAATAGAGGAGGGAACATGGCTAGGCCATGTTCCCTCCTGGTGTTAAAGATCAAGGTAAAGCGTCTAACACAACATCAAGTAAATGCATAGGACTGAGTTGTCCTCTGGCACATCGTTGGGCAAGAGTATCAACGAAATCTTTGTTACAGGAAATATCCGGAATATAGGCTGTATATGTACATGTGCCGTTCTCTTCCGTACTGGCCATAATTCCGTAGGACATTCGGCGGAAGGTTGGACTGTATAGTTGAGTCACTTTGAATTGGTACAAAAGGATTCCCCCGCTTATGTAGTTTCGTCTCCAACAAGCTCATCAATCCGGCAGTGGTAGACTTTAGCCATAATTCGCGCGTCCTCCAAAACCGGAGAAGAATCACCCGCTTCATAGGCTTGCAAAGTGCGCAGTTCAAACGGAAAGAACTCCACCGCCTCCACCTGCGTAAGTCCGGCTTTCACACGCGCCCGCTGAATTGGGTTTTCTGGATGCCCGCCTTTTTTTTTGAAATGTCTTACTCATCTTAGTATCCTCCTCTATTAGAATAATTATTGGTTGGAAGCCCAGCATCCGGCTGGGCTTCTTTCCGTCTCATGCCTAAGCTACAATAAGGGGAGCAACTGGCTGACCATCACCTCCTTGGGCTTAGATGTCCGTTGATAAGACTGTCAGCCATCCCTCTTATTGCAGTGTTCGATTTGAGCAGGTTGAGCCATAGAGTTCGCGTCACCCAATAGATTGAATCGGCAACGAGAAAAAAGATGGATTCCGGTTGCAAATTCGTATGGGAGGCAGATACATGAACTCTGTAGGTATTGACATCTCCAAAGGCAGGAGCACGATTGCCGTCATGCGTCCCTTTGGAGAGGTTGTCATCTCACCCTTTGAAGTGCGTCACACCGACAGTGAACTGAGCGAGCTGGCAAGGCGGCTCAAAAGCCTGAACGGTGAGACGCGTGTGGTCATGGAGGCCACAGGAAACTACCATGCGCCGGTGGCAAAGCAGCTTCACGACGCAGGGTTATATGTTTCCGTTGTCAATGCAAAGCTGGTGCATGGCTACGGGAACAATGATTTGAGGCGTGTCAAGACTGACCGGAAGGATGCTATAAAGCTGGCGAACTATGGTCTTGACCGCTGGCTTACCTTGCCGAGATATATCCCGGAGGAAAATACCCGGCTGTTGCTGAAGAACTGCTATCGCCAGTACCGACAGTATTCCAAGGTGCAGACTGTGTTGAAGAACAATCTGATTTCTTTGCTGGATATGACCTTTCCAAATGCAAATCGCCTGTTTAACAGCCCTGCCCGTGCAGATGGAAGTGAGAAGTGGGTGGATTTCGTAGCGGAGTTTTGGCATTGTGAATGCGTCTCTGAACGCCCCCTAAAGTCATTCGTGAACAAGTACTGGCGGTGGTGCCGAAAGCATGGGTACAACTTCAGTGAAGAAAAAGCACACGCCATTTACGATGAAGCCAGCGGACACATTGGTGTCATGCCGAAATCTGAAACCACAAAGCTACTTGTGGAGCAGGCTGTATCTCAGCTTAGCGCTACTTCCGCTGCGCTTGCTGTGCTCAAACAGGAGATGCAATCTCTGTCCTCTCAGCTGCCGGAATATCCTGTTGTCATGGACATGTTTGGCGTTGGCCCGACTCTTGGGCCGCAGCTCATAGCTGAAATTGGGGATGTTCGCCGTTTTTACTCCAAGAAAGCACTCGTTGCCTATGCTGGTATTGATGCCCCACCGAATGACTCTGGTGATGTGATCGGTAGGCACAAGAGCATGAGCAAGGTAGGCGCATCGTCGCTACGCCGGACGCTATTCCTTGTCATGAGCGTCTATTTGCAAAACTCGCCGCCGAATGAACCAATTTACCAGTTCATGAACAGAAAACGAGCCGAAGGCAAACCCTACCGCGTCTACATGATGGCATCCGCGAATAAATTCCTGCGGATCTACTACGCCACAGTGAAAGCCTATCTGGAAATATTAGAACAGATCTGACCTTATTGCGTTGCATAGCGTTGGCTGGCCGCCGTTTCATTTTGAAATGCAAAGCGGCTTGAATAGGTGCACCGATTTTCAGCTACTTACAATGTTTGCTTTTTCTTCTTGACAAAACTTAGCAGGTCTTGTCATATTTTAGGGAAAAATATTCCTGTACCAAGTGTATCTGAAATTTTGTGATTTGTCCCCGCAGACAAATGCGGGTTGCATCTTTTCAATCAGAGGCATTCGGGAGGATAAAAAAGGGCTGGAATTCTCCAGCCCCTCAGGCAGTATTTAATTTTGGAGTGCCAGACAAGCCTTGGAAACATTTTCCGGGAGTAATCCCACAGCCCAGTCCGGCTCATGGGCGGCCGCCAGAACCGGAGCTTTGGTCAATATATAAACCAGGTAGCGGTACGGATCCAGGCCATTGGCCTTGGCGGTTTCAATCATACTGAATATCACCGCGCTGCTCTGTGCCCCGCGGGGCGTGTTAGCAAACAGGAAGTTTTTCCGCCCAATCACAAAGGGCTTTATGGAACGCTCCGCAAGATTGTTGCTCAACTCCAGCCGTCCGTCTTCCAGGGCACGGATCAAGTAGGGCCATTGTTCTTCAAGATAGTACAGCGCCTTTCCCAATGCGGATTTTGGAGCGGCTCTGTTTGTAGATGCCCATGCCAACAAAGCGTCCATCACGGGTTTAGACCGTTGCAGACGCTGTTCATATCGTTCTTTTGGCGGCAGGTCCCGCATTTCCTGTTCTATGAAGAACAGCTTGCTGCAATATGCCTGCCCTTGCAGTGCCGCAGAGCCTGGCTGGTCTTTCTGCGGCAAAGACTTCACCGCCTCGTCAAACTTGCGCCGCAGGTGCACCCAGCAGCCCACCACTCGGATGTGCTCCGGCAGGCTGTGGTAACCTGGGTAGCCGTCCGCATGGAGCCAGCCAGAGAACCCTTTCAAGAATCGCTCCGCGTTGCCGGCTTTCCGGTCCGGTCGGTACTCGTAGAGCACCATCGGATAGCTGGTATGGGCGCCCGCCCGGTAAAGCCACATATAGCTCTTGGACTGGGCGGATTTCCCAGGCTCCTTCAATACCTGGAGCGTTGTCTCATCCGCGTGAAGCACATCTTCCCGCACCAGCCTGCGGTGCATTTCCTCGTAGACCGGCATCAGCCAATCGTCTGAGGCACGCAGGATCCAGTTGCTCATCGTCTGCCGTGAGAGCTGGATACCGGAACGGTTCAGCTCCTGCTCCTGCCTGTATAGCGGAGAGGCCATCACAAACTTCTGCACCATAATATGTGCAATCGCCTCCGGAGAGGCAAAGCTGCCTGGGATCACACTGGGAACCCGGCCGGTCTTTCGGACCGGCGTTTCCGCCGCGTCTGTTTTGCATTCGGGGCAGGCGTAGGTGTAATAGACATCCTCACGGATCGTGGCGGTGGCAGGACGCAGAACCAGCGTTCGCACAGTCTCTTTGCCAATTCGCTCCATCACAGTACCACAGGCATCACAGACCCGCTCTCCTTCCGGGATACCATGCTCCACAACTTCTACCGAAATGTTCTCTGGCAGAACGCCATCCAGATTGCTGGAGCGCTTCTTCCGGGTGTGGGCAGACACTGTGGTGCTTTTGGTGGGTTGCTCCTCTTTTGGCGTCCACGCTTCGGCTTCGTTAAAGAGGAGGCTGAGCTGTCCCACAAGCTGTTCTGTAGCCTGCTCGGAGGACACGCCAAAGGTCTTTTGCTTCAACAGGCGCAGTTGTCCCATGAGGTAATCCAGCTTCTTGTTCAGCTCGGCATTCTCCGCAAGCAGCGCATCATATTCCTCGCGGGAGATGAAACTCCGTTCATCCTTTCCCACGGTTTTTGTGAAAATTGTTCGGTTTGGAGAGTTAAACCATACTCAGACCTGTCACCGTTTTGTGGGCTTTCGGCTGCTCGATTTTCAGCCCCTCCATTAACCATCTTTACTGCTGTGGCGTCAGCAGCTTCACCTCTGCCTCGCTCCTCGGCCACTGGTACGCCCCCTGCTCCAATCGCTTGTAGAGAAGAATGATGACCCATCCCGTTCCCAGTACAACCCTTTGATTCGGTCCCGCTTTCGCCCGCAGAACAGAAACAGTGTGTTGGTAAAAGGGTCCAGCTCAAATTGCTGCTGTACCATTGTGGCTAAGCCGTCAATTCCTTTCCGCAGGTCTGTGTACCCGCAGGCGAGGTACACCTTATCCGCTCCGCCGAAATCATTCAGCATGACTTCAGCGCCAGCAGGAGAGCCTGCACCATCTTCGAGTCAGCTCCGGAATAAATATTTACAGATGTCTGACCTACCTGGATGTTAGCCACGAGTTCGCTGGCAGCCTGCCGCAGTTGCTGTGGTGGCGGTAGTTCCACGAAGCAGCTTTCTTGATCTTCCGCCTCCAGTTGGAGTTTCTGCTGCTCCACCATAAAGGAAAATACTTTCTTCTGCCAGCTGTAATAGGTCTTAGGGGTCACTCCATTTTCCTCGCACCACCGCTTTACGGACATTCCACTCTGTCTGCAGTCGGCCACCCGCTGACTCCACTCAAACAGCCGCTGCCGCTGGCCCATGCTCTGAATGCTTACTTCTCGGCTCATTGTGTACCTCCCTCGCTGCATCCTCTCACCCCCACTGACGGTGACTTAGGGTGATTATTACCTTCTAGGCCGAAAACTCACCGGGACTCTCCGTGAGTCCCGGTGAGTTCCATAGACATTCTGGCACATCCAGAGCCGTGATTCAATCCACCCTAAAATTTGACGCTTACGAAAGACAGACCAGAGATTGACAGTGGTACACAGAAAATAGACAATAAGTTTGGCAAAAGAGCAAACGCTGTAGACACTGCCTTGACAGAGGTCAAGATCATCGTGCAAAATAGGTCAGAGGCTATGGGTGGAAAATGGCTGTTAAATTTGTTCCCAAGCGGTATTCACTTGGAGAAATAGAGGCCCTGAAAAAGAATCCAAATGTGCTGGAGGTACAGGAAAACCGTTTGCTACTGACAATAGAGTTCAGACAGCAGGTCTATGAAGCGTGGATACGGAGGCCAGAGCGGTCAACTGTCAGAAGGATGCTGGAGGCAAACGGATTTGATACCCAGCGCCTTGGCCTAAACTTCACAAAATCGGTGGAATCTCCACCACGCGTCGAACGAACACGATCCATGTATTTCAGTATCTCATGGTAGTCTGGCTTCACATTCACGACAGCAAATGTATCGTCCGCATCTACGGTATAGCAGCAAAGTGTGTAATTTGTGATGTGGACATCCATCCCGATGTAGATTATACTTGTCATGATGACCCCTCCTTGTATGTGGCAAGTCTGGTTACTTTGGGTTCGCACTTAAAGTATGACAGGCAAATCCACGCTTTACAAGTGTTGAGGTCATTTCATATTGTCTTACGTTGTTAACGTCGGTCTGACTTGTCCCTCCCCAAGTAGCCAGCCCATTCTGTCAAGTAGACAGGTCGTTTTTTTTCTCAGTAACCGAGTTGATTTTTATATGATTTCTTATATAACTGAATTGCAAATTGGGGGGGGGGGGAATTTGCACAATCAAGCAACAACACGCAAAAACAGTACCTTCTCGTGTTACAGGTTAAGTTCAAAGAAACGCCGTGAGGATGTCCCTTCCCGTTGGATGAGTTCTTTGGGTCAATTCTCATTTAGCGCTGAGTCAGAACTGTTATTCAACATCTCCCCCGGCCAATCCTGGGGAGTTTCACATATATTTTGTCGTTCCCAACTCCCAAATTCAATCCGCTAATCCTTGGATATTTTTCTTGTGACAGTGACATTCACGATGTCACTGCTATTGCCTACAAACCGGATCGCATTGTACCATTTTATTCGATATAATATTTCTCCAAAATCTGAGCAGCTTCCGTAGAGGTTCCGATAACCAGCACGGCTCTGTTTTCCGGGGCGTTCTTTTCATTGAGGCTTCCATCTGCGTTCAGGTCTTCAACATGAAATTCATGGTCATATCCCAAGCCAATCACATGTTTGATCTGAGTCTCTGAGGTGCCCATATCAATCATCAGCTGACGGACAGCCTCCGCACGCCTCAAGCTAAGCTCTTTACATTGTTCATTTGTCCCCGCTGTCGCTGTCGTCCCCGCTAAAATCACCGTGTAGTCGGGATGCTCTAGGAGGTAGTCCACAATAGGGGACAGCTCCGAGACCGCATCATCCCTGTCCACAAAGGTCGCTTCATCACCATTGAACAGGGGCTTGACCTGATTGACTTGCAAAGGGTCAAAATCGTTAGAATCGTGGACAATAGGGATTGGAGTTACTTCCGGTAGTTCTCTATCCGTACTCCCCTCCTCTGTAAGCGGGAGATTTTTGAATGTGACCTCCGCACCTGATGTAGTCAGCACAGCCTCCCACAGCTCTTTCAGTGTATTCTTGTTGCGAGAAGTCAAATCTTCCTGCTTATCCGCTGCATCGCCGAGGCCGATCCATACGACTTGTACACCAGTCAAATCCGGTAAGGCATGATCTTTTTGTAATTTATCGACTATCGGCTGGACATCAATTAGGCGGTGCAGATTTTCGCTTAGTACATTCAGTTCACCTTCAGTCGATAGTCCGCTGTCCAAAATATACAGGCATTTATCCCCGGCTTCGCCGGTCAGGCCTCTCGCCGCTTGCTTGATTGCCTCAAAGGTGTCTACCTCTGGGTCATTGGCTTTTGAACTGGCCAAAGCGTTGTTCGTGCTATCTATCACTTCGGAAATTTGTTGTTCCAGGCGGGCTTCCGATAAACCCGAAACAGCACTTTCGTCTATTTCAAAGTCTACCACAGCTGCAGGGTCTCCATCGTTCACCACAATGGTCACAGAACCGTTATTTCGGGTACTGTATTCAAATGCTTTCAGGATTTCGGAATTATTTATTGGGGGTGTGACTGCATTTTGATGGTAGCCAGATACAATGGCAATATCTGTGGCTTCGATTTCAGGAGGGCCAGCGGGAACATCAGAAGATCCGCACCCAACCAAAGAAATCATAATCGCGGCAGCCACTCCCGCAGCAATCTCTGTCCTCATCTTCATCTCAAAATCCTCCTTCCAACTATGTATCGGTCAATTCGGAAATACTCTCAGCATCCCCCAATTTTTTCGCCAGCGCGAGCCTTGCCCATTTCTTGATTCGATCCGAATCTGCCTGAATGGTACCCTTTGCGGCTTTCAGCCTCTCCGTTTCCGTTTCAGGCAGGGCATTTTCCCAATTTCGATTCAGCTCACACTCAGCAGCGTATAGACGGTTGACCTGTTCTTTCAGGAGCGCACTCTGGTATCTGAGCGTATCCAGCCGGCGCTTGATCGGATCGCTAATCACATAGCCCAGTGCCAGATTCACAGCGGAAGTCACCAGAGGGATGATACCCATGACCAAAGTAAATGCAGTTTCAGCTTCCGGATTGGCCTCTGTTTCCGGGAGGATTGATCCTTTCGCGAAAACGTTCGCAGCTCCATCCATACCACGCGTTTCCCATCTCAAATAGAACGTGGCAAAGAACAGCAGTAAAAATACATGACTAGTCCTACAATCATCCACAACTTGACTCCGTTCATGCCATACCGGTGGTAGTGAATATATCTGCCCACTACGAGAGGAATAAAATTTAAAACAACGGCGATGCCAACGGTCAGCAGGTAGAGCGCCTCTTTTTCCGCTGATTCAGTCATTTTAAAGAAAACCTCATACAAGGTCACGCCGTCCATGCAGGAAAGTCCAATAATCAGTGGATAAATTATAACCCCCCGCATCCACAGTTCTTGGTCCGCGCGATTGATTTTCCTGATCCGTTTAGACAGGGTATACAGTTCTCTCTGTCTCACCTGACATCCCTCCCATACCAAAAACCAATAGGCCTATCTGTTCATTCTGTCGTAAATCGCCTGCAGCAAATCGATTTCCGCATCGACTTTTCGAATGAGGTCCTCGGCCTGCTTGATCTCCGCACGCAGGCGGATCAATTCGCTCTCGTGTTTTAGAACTATGGAGCTGTTGACGCCTTCGTGCCAGGTTTTCTGCTCTTCCAACAAAGATATCAGGAGTTTCCCCTCTTGTTCTGTGTAGGCATCAAAAAAGCTGCCGCTGAATCGATCCGGCGAAGTTTCTTTCAAAAACTTGTCGATCTGCAACTCCGCTCTGCGGAGCCGTTTCTCAGGGGATATAGGTTCTATATAGTCGACAGCCGTCAAGCCAACATCCGGTGCATAATGGGGCACATCCTTCAAGCCCATACGCCGCATTCGCCATTTCCGAATCCAACCCACCTACAATACCTCCATTCTTCCGGAACACTAACTTTCTTCTTCCGTCTCTGATGCCGTAGTTCGATCATTTGGTGGTTCCGCCCCTGCCGCCGTAGTTTGGCCATTTTGCGGCCCTGTCTCTGATGCCGTAGTTTGATTATTTGATGAATCCATATTTTTCTCCAGTACTGCTTTCAACAAGGATTTCCGGACATTATCGTTCCATAGATGGTTTTCCCGATAACTTTCCTCATTGCTAAGCAGAACGGGTACCGTGTATTCAACCGGGAAATTCACGGCCCTGGCCGCAAGAGTTGCTCCGTGCAAATAGGCGTGGATTCGCCGTTCTGTCAGCGCGGCAGCTTCCCGCTGAATTGCTCCTGCCTCAACGATGTTTTGGATCAGATCCTCTTCAATTCCGGCCATATTCAATTTTATGGTCCGCTTCCTGTCGCGGAGCGTCGGTTCGATTGTAGCTGCGCGGGCTTTTTGGCGAGCTTGAGAAGAATTTGTCCCCCCACTTGGAATCGGATCTGGCTTTGTCAGCTGTTCCAGGATGTTGTGATACTCTACCGCCAGACTTACGCTCTCCTTGTGAAGCTGAGATGTTTTTTCTTCCAGCTCCCGGTATGTACGATGGACAAATGAATGAAAGATAGCCTCTTTCTTTTGAAGATAGTGGCCCTCCCATTTCCCGTCCTTGAAGGCCACGACGTTTCGTTTGCCATCCAACCTGCCGTGAAAACGCACAATAAACAGCGGCATCCCTGTGATACCTCGTATTTTCAGTCGTTTCATTATGTACCTCCAATTCAACTCTGCGGCCATATCTCAATCTATTTGACAGGCGGATTTAACGGTTCCACAGCCGGATCCCCTGTCCCCTAGGAATTCCGCTTTTCTTCAAATAGTCAAAGGTTCCTGTCATCGTCCGCTTCATGACGAACTCCACCATTTTGTCTTGAATGAAGTTGAAGCACTCGTTGATTTTCCAGACTACCTTGCCCAAGGCGGCACCGATCCAGATCGCTTCCATCATCTTGTGAACCCCTCGTAAAACGAACCAGTCACAATTACCGCGATTGCCGCAAAAACGAGACGTACAATAACCGCCGCTATAATCGTCCACAGCTCGATAAATCTCAAGATCAACACATAACAGAAAATCGAGAGAAGGAGAGTCTTTCGGCTCAGAACCAGATTGGGGATGTATGCTTCATCGGGGACATCCCGGTATAAGTTCTCATCATAATCGTGGATCAAGTAATCTTCCAGAGCCAGGGAAAGAACCACCCGCTTCCGGCTGATAGGGATAAAGTAGGGAATCCGGCTTTCTGCATAATAAAACCTGCATTTTGGCTTTAAATAGCCTTTTCCTGATATAGCCTCCCGAAGATACCGTCGTAGCGCCGGCATGATCAGTGCCTCCTCCGGCACAGCTTTTGCATAGAATACGAACAGGATTGAGAGCCAATCCCCGACTGGATTCCATGCGGTCAGTCCTAACAGCAAAACCGCGAACCCGCAGTATACGCCATAGAGGACCAAGTCCCAGCCTACCAGGAACGGCAGGCCTGCGACTGCCACATTCAAAGCAGCCAGCATATAGTTCTTCCACATCTCAATCCCCCTCGCGTTTTTCTTGTCTCCAGCTGTTAAAACTGATCTTCTTCTCAAAGTCTTCCGAATCATCAGAAGGCTTTGAGAAGAAGGGGGGCGAAGCCCCCCTTCTTCTATGTGTGCCATTTCGGAAGCTCTGTCCAGTCTTCTGCGCCGTTTGCCTTTCTACGGTCGTGGGCATCGGCGGCTTCCACGATGTCATCCACATGGCCCGTTTTTCAGTCCGATATTTTTTGTTTGTACTTTGAAACTTCATTCGAAATAGGGTAAAATGCCTTTTCTACTCGGCTTGCTCCGATACTACCGTACGTGTTGTTCTCCAGTCAGAGGTATCAATGGGGGAGTCACCTTCGAAAAGGTCGTAATAATCTTCGTCCCGCAGTTTGGGTCGGCGATGCACCCAGACAGCTGTAATGATAGGATAAAGCACAATGGCAACTAGTCCGCCCGAAAAGCCGTTATTGTATAGATTTACACCAGCTACAGGACTAGAAATCTGTAATACCAGAGCAGAGTGGATAAAGCCGGCCAAAACGCCGAAGGGCCAACCGAAATGACCGGAAATGGGAGCTAATGTTGTTCCAAAAAGCCCGGCTAACTGGAGTGAAGGGTAATCCAGTGTTTGGTGTATTCCATATGCCCCCAATGCCACGCCGATCATAACAGGGACTATATTAAACGCATGCTTTCCCATAGCGGAAAAACCGATGATCGTAAAAATACCGCCCAGCGTAGGACCATTCAAATCACCGCAGTTCAGGAAAATATACAGCATCCCCAGGAGTCCATTGACTCCCATATTCACAAGAACTGGGCCTGCTCCGAACATACGCAGATAATCGCTAGGAGCACGCCCTGTGGTGGATAACAACCTCCGATAGCCTGCCCACACTGCCCATGCTGGTTCGCCTGTGCAAAAAAAACCGGCAAGAATAAAAATCAAACACAGAATAATTAAAACGACAGCAAAGGCCGTATTGAAGCCTGTCGCCCAATACAACACAGATTCTGGCTTATCATCTAGGGCTGTCAAGATGGGGACGATTGTCATGGCTAATAAGCCGCAGGCAAACCCCATGTTGTAAAGATTCATTCCGTTTTGTATTTTGTATGTGTAGGATGACAGGGAGGGTAGCACAAATCCGATTACGACCCCGGACAGCAGCCCCAATGGCACACTTGCGTATTTGCTTCCAAAGGTCATATAGCTGACCAGCGGTGCGAGGGAAGTTGACAGCAATGCCACGGAGGCATATCTGGAAAAGGGCCTTTTACGATATTTGGCATAGAGCCAACTGCCCAGAATGATCGGCCAGATATTGAAGAAATTCTTCCCAAATAGCGAAAAACCCGACATCAATCCCATCTTTACAATGGTATCACCATTAAAAGACGCTCCTGAAAATTTGAGAATACATATGGAAATACCAGTGACAATGCCAGAATTTATCAATGCGGCACCCGGTCCAGCGATATATACGTAATCGGTAATCAGTATATTCTCTGACACAACAATACGATATAAGCCAGTAATAATATTGCCCGGCTCATCGAGTAAAAAGCCGATCCATATAAGTCCCGCAGAGAAAAGAACTGCTGTCGGAAAAATCTGGCGGTACCGTTCTCTCAATATAGTTCTCCTTATTTATTTTTAATGGAGCGGATCTTAAGATTTGAAATTTATAAATTGTAATTAGTATCAAACGAATTGGTGCAGGATTACATCTTAATAGTTGTAGAAGCCCTTGCCGGTCTTCTTGCCCAGCAGACCGCCGCGGACCATCTTGCGCAGCAGCAGTGCGGGACGGTACTTGGAATCGCCGGTCTCGATGTACAGGGTCTCCATGATGGCCAGGCACACGTCCAAGCCAATGAAGTCGCCCAGAGCCAGGGGACCCATGGGATGGTTGGCACCCAGCATCATGGCCTTGTCGATGTCGGACACGGAAGCAACGCCGGTCTCCACCAAGTCAATGGCTTCATTGACCATGGGGATCAGGATCTTGTTAACCACGAAGCCAGGAGCCTCGGCCACCTCGACGGGATCCTTGCCGATCTCCTTGGTCAGGTTATAGATGAAGTCGAAGGTCTCCTGGGTGGTGTTGGCACCCCGGATGATTTCCACCAGCTTCATGCTTGGCACGGGGTTGAAGAAATGCATGCCGATAACGGGATGGTTCAAGCCCAGACCCATCTCGGTGATGGACAGAGAAGAGGTGTTGGAGGCGAAGATGGCCTCGGGCTTGCACAGGCCGTCCAGCTCATTCAGCAGCTCTTTCTTGGTGGCCATGTCTTCCTTGACGCACTCGATGATGAGATCGGCGCCGGCGCAGGCGGACTTCTCCTCCACCAGAACATTGGCCAGCAGAGCGTCCACGGCCTCCTGGGTCATCTTGCCCTTAGCCACCCGCTTGGCCAGAGAAGCTACTAGCTTATCCTTGTGCTTCTGGGCGGAAGCCACGCTACTGGCATACATCAACGCCGTGTGGCCCTTTGCCGCGAAAACCTGCGCGATGCCGCTACCCATGGTACCTGCGCCGAATACTGCTACTTTCATATTCAGTTCTCCTTAATCATTGAAAATTTACCGACTGTCAACTGTTTGAAAGACTCTCACTACGATTTTCTTATGCAGAAGGAATGAAACGTCGCGCAAACTCATCCTGAAGCTCCGCACGGAAATCCGGATGCGCAATGGCGATTAGACTCTTTGCGCGCTCCCGCAGAGAATGTCCTTTCAGATGCGCGACACCGTATTCGGTAACAATATAGTCAACATCCATGCGAGAAGTGGTGACAGGTGCGCCATAATCCAGATTTGCAACGATTCGGGAAACGGTTCCCTTTGCCGCGGTAGAAGGGAACGCAAGAATAGAGCGTCCTCCTTTGGAGAAAGAGGCACCGCGAATGAAGTCCACCTGACCGCCAACACCAGAAATCTGCTTGGGGCCGATACTCTCGGAAGAGACCTGGCCCATCAGATCTACCTGCACACAAGAATTGATGGAAACCAAATTTTCATTTTGACCAATGACGATGGGATGATTCACATAGTCAACGGGTAGCATCAACACATCAGGATTGTGGTCCACGAAATCATACAGCTTCTTGGTTCCCATCAGGAAATTGGCCACCAGCTTGCCAGGATGCAGGGTCTTTTTCTTATTGGTGATAACGCCGGCTTCCACAAGATCAACAACACCGTCTGAGAACATTTCGGAGTGGATGCCAAGATCCTTTTTATCCTTCAGGAACTTCAGCACTGCATCGGGGATTGCGCCAATTCCCAGTTGTAAAGTGTCACCATCGTGTATCAGAGAGGAGCAATACTTTCCGATAGCTTCCTCTATAGGACCGATCTTGGGTGGAGCCAATTCTATGATAGGCGCAGAATAATCTACAAAATAGGTGAACTTATCAACAGGGATCAGTTTGCCATAGGTAAACGGCATCTGATCATTGACCTGAGCGATGACAATCTTTGCGGTCATAACCGCCTCATAATCATAGTCAACAGAGACGCCCAGAGAAACCATGCCGTTTTCATCGGGAGGTGTTACGGATACCAGCGCTACATCCAGCGGCATAGTGGTATGGAAAGTTTCAGGGACCTGATAAAAGAAGCAAGGCGTGAAATCTCCGCAACCGCTGTTGATAGCATCACGGGTGCGTGCTCCAACAAAATATGCATTGTGATGAAAATGCTTTTCCATACCCGGCTGGCAGTATTCACATTTGCCCATCGCGACCATGTGGACAATCTCGACGTTTTCATAGTCTTCTTTATGACCAATCATGGTATCCAACAGAAAGCTGGGTTCACCGCAGGCATGACCGACCAGCACACGGTTACCGGACTTGATATGTTTCACCGCTTCATCGGCAGTCAAATGTCGCTCCTGATAATAAGTTTTCCAATCCATAATTATTGCTCCTTGCTCAGCTTTTCTAAAAATTCGGCGGCGCGTTCGATATCCTCCTGAGCCGCCATGACCAGTCGGGGGATATCCACAGGCAGATCCGCCTGCCCAGCACATCTTGCCGAACAGCCGCAAACAATCAGAACCGCTCTATATACATCAGTCGGTTCAAAATTTAACAGTTGCAGATGTGGGAACCTTTTTTGCAACCCGCGGACACTGGCTCCGCGTTGATAGCTGGGATTGCAGCCACCGCAATAGCGTACTGCGATCTTAGTGATTTTCATATTTACCCTGCATGACCGCCCGCGCTTCTTCCCACAGCTCATCGCTGACATCCTGAACAACTATGACTTGCCGGATCTCCGGAATTGCCACCGTTAACTCACCAAAAATCAACTGCTCGATCGTTAAGTGTGCTGAAGGACACCCAGCACATTGCCCCAAAAGGCGGATGCGAACCACTCCGTCCTCAATGTCCAGAACATCCAGATCGCCGTTATGTAACTCCAACTGCGGACGCACCTTTTCGTTCAATACTTTCTCTACTTTTTCTCTCATGGCACATATGCTCCTATCTGATTTCCCGTAGAGTAAAATGATAAGACGCGGTCCGTCAGAAAGCTGCCGTACCGCGTCTTTTTATGGGGAGCAATGGCTCCTCAGTTAAGCACGACTCCAGCAAAGGGCCACATTGTTCAAGGAATATATTTTACTTGATACCTGCGATTTCCTTGGCAAGCTGCTTCTTGCCCTGGATGTTGCCCTGGCGGGCGATCATGATGCGCTGGGCCTGGGGAGAGCCCGCGCCATGCATGGACTCGGTGCGGTAGCCTACGGCCGCCGCGCCCAGGCACAGGTTCTCGATAAAGCGCATGATCCGCTGCCGGTCCTCCGTCTTGACGCCCTCACGGCCCACGAAGAACTTGTGGCAGATCTCCCCGATGGTCTCGCCGTTGCGGCCCACCACCGTGTCGGAGTTAAAGTCCGTCTGAGAGGGCATGGTGACCATCAGGCCGCCGGCGATGTCCTCGGCCAGACGGACGATCTCATAGGGGAAGCGGGTCACGTTCTGCTTGCAGACGTTGGCCAGCAGCAGGTCGATCTGGTAGTTGCCCGCCTTGGTCTTGAAACCCTGGGCGGAGCAGGCGATGCCGCAGCAGTACAGGGTCTCGTTCAGGTGGGTCATCTCGATCAGCTTATCCTTCACCGCGCTGGCCTTCTCCACGCCGTTGTACTCGGCAACCAGGGCAGCGGCACCGATCAGGGTGTCGCCTACGCCGACCTTGCAGCCGCCGTAGCTCTGCCGGTGATAGCCAGCGAATCGCTCTACGATCATACCGGCGAACTCATACTCACCGTTGAGGAAGATGTACTCGTTGGGGATGAACACGTGGTCCAGCACCACCAGAGCCTCCTGGCCGCCAAACTTGGCGTTGCCTACGTCGATAGAGGCGTTCTCCTCCATCTTCCGGGTGTCGCAGGACTGACGGCCGTAGATCATGTACATGCCCTCGGCGTCGGTGGGGCAGGCAAAGCTCACAGCCCAATCCTTGTCGGCCTCACCCATAGAGATGGTGGGCATGAAGATGTGCCAGTGAGAGTTGATGGAGCCGGTCTGGTGGCACTTAGCGCCGCAGACCACGATGCCGTCCGGGCGGCGCTCCACCACGTGGACATACATATCGGGATCAGCCTGCTGGCTGGGAGCCTTGGACCGGTCGCCCTTGGGGTCGGTCATGGCGCCGTCCACAGTCAGGTCGTTGTCCTGGACGAACTTCAGGAAGTTGACAAAGTTCTCATGATACTTAGTGTTATACTTCTCATCGATCTCATAGGTGGTGGAGAAGACGGCGTTGAAAGCGTCCATGCCTACGCAGCGCTGGAAGCAGGAAGCGGTCTTCTGACCCAGCAGACGCTGCATCTTCACCTTGTTCATCAAGTCCTCGGTGGACTGATGCAGATGGGTAAAACGGTTTACTTTTTTACCGGTCAGATTGGAGGTAACAGTCATCAGATCTGCGTATTCGGGATTCTGAGCCAGCTCATAAGTCATGGCCACGCAGTTGATAGAGGGGCGGATCATGGGGTGATCCACCCAGTTTTCAATCTTCTCGCCAAACATGTACACGCGGGTGTTCAGTTTCCGTAGGGACTCAATGTACTCCTGTGCAGTCATAAGTGCCATTTCCTTTTTCCTCCTCTTTAAGTTTAATACAGGCTCTGATAAATGCTTTCGACCAGCTCAGTGGTCATGGGGACGAAGCTGTTCTTCAAAAGACGTTGCTGATTCTCCATTACGGATTCCGCAAAAAGGCGGATTTCTTCCGGCTTCACGCCGTATTCGTGCAACGATTTCTTCGGCAGGAGCTGGTTCAGCAGTTCCTCCAGTTTTTCGTAAACATCAGTGGTCTGGCAGTCGAGCAGATTAGCCAGATATTTGTTCATCACGGCAATCTCACCATCGGATTTAATGCTCATATACTTTTTCATGACACCAGTAAAGATGGCGTAATTGCTTTCACCGTGCGCTACATGATACTGTCCGCCTAAGGGGTATGCCATTGCGTGAACAGTACCGCAGCCTGCCGTACCGAATGCAATACCGGCATAGTTGGAAGCGACCAGGAAATCGTCCAACAGCGCAAGTCGTGCGCCGCGGCCATTGGTCACGATCTTCTTGTAACCAGATACGATCATCTCTATAGCCTTGTAGCCGAAGAGTTTGGTGTAGGATGTGGCATTGGGAGACAGGCAGGACTCAACAGCGTGAACCAGTGCATCGATAGAACTTGTGGCAAAAACACCAAAAGGCAAACCGGACAGCAATTCGGGAATCAGAACTGCCTTATCGGCATACATAGCCTCACCTACTAGGCCCATTTTGGTACCCATACGGGTACGGTTGAACACCGCAATATTTGTTACCTCGCTACCGGTACCGCAAGTGGTAGGAATGATCACCAACTCATATTTACGGGTTAGGGCTGGCATCACACTGTACAGGCTGTCCATAGAAGCATCTTCTGTAGCAACTGCCAGAGCCTTGGCGATGTCGATAACCGTACCACCGCCGATAGCAATGATCCGCTTGCAGCCGGTCTTGGCCGCATCCTGCATGATGCTTTCACACATCACATCAGTGGGTTCCCCCATACCATACTCTTCCTGGAAGATGGTATGGACTTTTAGGCCCAAGGGGCCAAAGTAAGGCTCGAAGATAAATTTGTTGGTCAAAACCAAATCTTCAGCACCCAGCGCAAATCCTTCAGCAAATTCCTTGCAGGTCGCATACTTAAAAATCTCGGGTTTCATAATTACCTGGACCATGGAATATCACTCCTATCGTTAAAATCTCATGAGACTTTCGGCTCTCTGTTTTGTTTTAGCTACGGAATACTTCAGTTGGCCATCATTCTACTTTTGCCACAGCAAGTTCCTTGCGATGCAGGTGGATCATCACCGCCGCCACCACCAGAGGCAACAGACCAGACCAGATTGCGTAAGAACTAAACGCCTTCAAAATCAAGTAGACATACACAACCCCAAAATGGTAAAACAGGAGTGTGCATCCAAAGAATTTCATCTTAGGACGGAAAGAAGGGTCCTTATTCAGATATACTTCTGCAAACGAAGAAGAAAATTGGCGGTAATTGTTACTGTTGAAGATCGTAGCACAGTTGAAGCCCTGCGCACCACAAAATATGGACCACTGAAACGCTGTTGCGAACACACAAGGATACAGACGTGTATATACAGGCCAATTTTGTGGAAAGAAATAGACTGCAGCCAACGATACCGCCTCAACAATGATAACCGCATAACGCAGATCGCTCTTGCTGTGTTTGCTCCAATATGCTGAAAGTGCAAATGCCAAAAAGTACAGGAAAGCACTTCCCACACATAGAGCAAACTCCAGCCAATCGCCGTCTATAAGACGCAGTACAATCTTGATCAGATTTGTTGTGTGTGCATTCCCCAGGTTCGTCCATTGAACTACAGAGTACGCTCCCCAAAGGCCTCCCATAAATGCCATGGTCATATGGATATAGGTCGGCATACGATCGAGTCGCTTCATCCCATTCCTCCCTCGTATAATTAGGTTTCATGGAAAAGGCATTTACATTTTACAAATCGCTTACTTCCACAACTCGTCGGGAGTGGGCACGTGATTGTTCGGCATGAAGCGGGCAATGCGGGAAACGTTCATCAGATGCTTATAGTCAAGGTTTTCGGAAATGCTATTGTGCCCCCAAGAGCCGCAGCCTAATGTATTGGTGGGGGCCAGACCGTTGAAATAGCTGCCACCGGCGGAGCTGGCAGAAACCTGATTAATTACGAATCTGGACACACAGAGACTGCTTCCGACATACTCGATATTGGTCTCAGAATCGGAGTGGAAAGAGACGCTGTGACCCTTGCCATCTTTCTCCAGATTCTGGCGGGCAATATCCACGCCTTCCTCCAGCGTGGAATAGCCATAGGCCGCAATCACAGGACACATTTTTTCGCCGCCCAGAGGATCAACGAGACCTGTGCCGACAGGCTGGACCACGATGGCCCTGGTGCCCTTCGGCACACTGAATCCAGCCATTTCAGCAATCGTTTCAGCAGACTGACCGACGGAATTACTGATGGGCTTACCCTTATCATCAAAAATAGCTGCACGCAAGGCATCCCGCTCCTTATCGTCTCTGACGACATAGCAGTTATTTGCTTCACACTCCTTCAGAACAGCATCATAGTCCTTTTTGTGGCAAATGATGGACTGCTCACCAGAGCAGATGATACCGTAGTCATAAGAACGACCGGTGATGATCTTGGGAACAGCCACTTTGTAATCATAGCCCTCGTCAATGATGCACTGGACATTGCCCGCGCCAACGCCCAGGGCGGGACGGCCCGAGCTGTATGCGGCAGTGACCATGCCGGCACCACCGGTGGCAATGACCACATCAGCGGAGGAAATGAGATTTCTGGTATGCTCTCTGGAGTGCTGATCCAGTATCTGAATTAGATGCTCGGGATAACCCAGCTTCCGCAATTCATCATTGATCATCTCAATGGTCTTACCGCTACAGGCCACAGCTCTGTGGTGAGCGGTAATAATGATGGCGTTGCCGCACTTGAGGGCGAACATGGCGTTGCTCATGGGAGTCACGATGGGGTTGGTGCAGGGGGTAATGGCGGCTACGACACCAACAGGCTTTGCAACCCTGGTGATACCAGTTTTTTCATCGGTATCAAGAATGCCACGGGACTTTTTGCCTCTCAGGTTGTTCCAAACAATACCAGCCTTTTGTTTGTTCTTAGCGATCTTATCTTCAACATTGCCCATGCGGGTCTCTTCCACAGCCAGCTTTGCCAGATACTCCGCATTTTCGTAAACGACCTTACCAATGGTTTTTACGGCCAGATCGACCTGCTCCTGGGTCATCTTCTCAAATTCCGCCTGAGCTGCGCGGGCTCTCGCAATATATTCGTTGATATACTGCACGCTCTGTTCGTGTTCGGTCATTCTTTTTTCCTCCATTATTTTTTTGTGGGATCTATCAAACGCTCATGCTACCAGTCTTCTGGAAACGGATATGCCATGAGAGCGCTTCGTTAAGAATGTGGGGAGTATGTGAGGGATTCCCTTCGCAGGCTCGCTCAAAGTAATCCATCAGCGCATCTTTAAAATCGGGATGCGCACAATTCTGAATAATCTTCACAGCGCGCTCCTTGGGACTGAGGCCGCGCAGATCGGCAAATCCCTGCTCCGTCACCAGAACCATGACTTCATGCTCCGTATGGTCCACATGGGAAACCATGGGAACAACAGAAGAAATCTTGCCGCCCTTTGCGGTAGATGGGGCACTGAAAATGGTGATCGCTGCATTGCGAGAGAAGTCGCCGGAGCCGCCGATGCCGTTCATCATGGAGGACCCCATGATATGAGTGGAGTTGACGTTGCCGTAAATATCCATTTCGATGGCGGTGTTCATGGCGATGACACCGAGCCGTCTGGCAACCTCGGGGCTGTTGCTGATCTCCTGGGGACGCAAAAGAATTTTATCCTTGAAGAAGTCCACCTCGCCCAGAAATTTTTCCAGCGCCTCGGGAGAGGGACTGAGTGCCGTAGTTGAGGCGAAATCGACCTTTCCGCTCCGAATGAGGTCCAGCATGGAGTCTTGAACGACCTCGGTATAGCAGGTCAAATGCTCAAAACGGGAGTTTTGCAGACCGGAAAGCACAGCATTCGCCACATTGCCCACACCCGATTGCAGAGGCAACAGGGAGTTGGTCAGTCTGCCGGCGGCCACCTCCTGCTCAAAGAAAGCGATAATATTCTCGGAGATCTTGCGCGAGACATCATCCGGCGGACTGAATGGCCGGGTCTTGTCGGGCAGGTCTGTCACAACGATGGCGGCGATCTTATCAAAACCGCACTTCATGTATGTAGTGCCAACGCGGTCAGATACCTTGCAGATATTGATAGGCGTTCTGTTGGGAGGATTTGGAACCGTGATGATATCTGCCATGCCCTCCAGTTCCAGTGGCTTCCGCGTGTTCAGCTCCACGATAACTTTCTTTGCCTGAAGCAGATAGGTGGGGGTATTGCCGACAGCGGTCGTGGGAATGATGTCGCCGTCTTCGGTGATGGCCAACGCTTCAACAATGGCGATATCCACAGGTTTCAGAGCACCAGAGCTGATAAGCTGGGCACACTGCGAAAGGTGCATATCCGCATACGCGACCTTCCCACCGTTGATATCCTTGCGGAGTGAGGCGTTCGTCTGATAAGGGAAACGCCTGCGGATGATACCTGCCTCCGTCCATGCGCTGTCAATCTCGGGACCAACAGATGCGCCGGTATAGAGATCGACCTTGAACTTATCGCCTTTCTTGGCTCGTTCAGCCAGTGCAAGGGGTACCGCTTTGGGATAGCCAGACGGAGTAAAGCCGCTGACGCCGATGGTCATGCCGTCTTTGACCAACTGAGCCGCAGCATCCGCCGTCATGAGGAGAGAAAACGCCCGCTCGTTGCGAAGTCTTGCTGCTAAAGTACTTTCATTTTTGTTGTTCATTTCTCCACCTGCCTAACTTGCCCAAATTTTCTTTCTGCACAATACACGCAGAAATTTTGTCCTTTTTTTAACGAAAACTTTTAGGCTTATTTGAAAAATAGCACAACTAAACGCAGAATAAAAATAGGAAAAACTGAGACAGTCATAGAAAAAATCAATGCGCTTAATATAAAAAAGCGCGGTTGTGTTGCTTGTTTTTTATGTAAATCTCACATATACTTGTCATCAAAGAAAGCGTGGTTGTTGGATTAGGACTACGTCCGGAAAGGACACTTATGAATCTGAACCATTTACAATATTTTCTAGAAACGTGTAGATATGGCAGTATAACCAAAGCATCCGAAGTGTGCCATATTTCACAGCCGTCGATAACCGCTGCAATCAATAATCTCGAAAAAGAGCTTGGAGCAAAGCTGTTTGATCGTGTGAATAACCGACTACGGCTGACGGTCGTGGGAGAAGGATTCAAGGATCTGACGGAGGAGTTCCTGAAAACCTTCGACGATTACTGCCAAAGTGCGTACGATATTGCCAGCAGCAGATACACAAAAATACGGGTTGGTATTCCGCCGTTCCTCAGCACGATCATCACCAAAAAGCTTTTTCCGGAATTTTCGGTGCAGCATCCAAATATCCGGTTAGAAATCGTAGAGGTCGGATTGATCGACGGGCTTAACAAACTGAACAGCTCTCAGTTAGATTGTCTGATTGGCGTATGCCGTTCCAAGACCTTTACGTGCAATTCGCGTTGCCTTTTTACGGCCAAACTGACTCTGGCTGTCAATCGAGGCAGTGAACTTGTACATAGGCACAAAGCGATATCAATTGCTCAGATGGAGAGCATTCCTCTGGTCACGCCCGTTAAGGGTTCCTATCTGTATAGCTTGATCAACGAGATACTTGCGTCGGAAAAGCCGAACATCGTTATGCAGTCCAATCAGCTTACAACGCTCAAATATATGCTCCGTGTGGACTGTGCCGCGGCAATCATCTATGACGGTCTGTTCAATGACGATGAAGATATCGTCCATATCCCGTTTGAAGAGGATATTTTTTTGGAGACCCATGTTTTCTGGCAGGCGGGACGATATGTCTCGTCTTCTCTGAAATCGTTTATGTCTTATATCTCAAAAGTGGATTTCGGTTCCGATACGGGACTCACAGTCATACAACGAGAATGCCACGCATAAATATACATTTTGCAGATGTACTTATGCAAAGGCGAGATATGTCAGAGGCACCGTCTCGCAAGATCAGTGTACAGCGAAATGCGGTATTTTTCTGCAATTATTTGCCCGTTCATTTGTAAATGGTATCAAAAAAAAATGATGCCAACGTAAAATTTTCTGAGAATGAAAGTAGAAACTAACGATTGACTTTTTATAGCGTCTCTTGCATACTATAAGTAGCAGTTCGCATAAAAAAGCAAAGTAGAATGATGCAAAGAAGGATAAAAAAGTAATATGGAAATGGTTTTCACAGGAGGCAATCAGTACGTTGCGTCGGCGGAGCTGATGATGACCGTCAACATCGCCGTAGCGTTGCAAAAGCCGTTGCTTATCAAGGGTGAACCTGGCACCGGCAAGACCATGCTGGCCCAGGCCGTGGCGGACGCGCTGGGTAAAAGGCTCATCATTTGGAACGTGAAGTCTACCACCAAGGCCCAGGACGGTCTCTATGTCTACGATGTGGTGCAGCGCTTGTACGACAGTCAATTCGGCGGTCAGGGCGTGGACGATATCGCCAAATATATCAAGCTAGGCAAATTGGGCGAAGCGTTTTCTTCCGACGAGCAGGTGGTCCTGCTCATTGACGAGATCGACAAGGCCGATCTGGAATTCCCCAACGATCTGCTCTGGGAGTTGGACAAAATGGAATTCTACATTCCTGAGACTAAAGAGACCATCAAGGCCAAGCAGCGGCCCATCGTTGTAATCACCTCTAACGCAGAAAAAGAACTGCCCGACGCATTTTTGCGCCGCTGCGTGTTCCACTACATAGAGTTCCCGGATCAGGCTCAGATGGAAGCTATTTTGCGGGTGCACTTCGACAATCTGGAGGAAAAACTAATAAAGCAATCCCTTGCGGCGTTCTATCGGCTTCGCGAGCTGCGGGGTATTGAGAAAAAGCCTTCCACATCCGAACTGGTGGACTGGATCCGGGCATTGGTGGCAGGGGACGTGGACCCGAAGCTCATTGAGGACAATATGCCGTTTGCAGGTGTGCTGCTGAAGAAAGATAAGGATTTGCAAACGCTGCGGAAGCAAAAACGGTAAATCACATGTTTCTTAGTTTTTTTTATTTGTTAAGGCAAAGAGGATTGGATATATCTCCTAATGAGTGGATGACTCTTTTGGATGGAATAGAGAAGGGCTTACATTGTTCCTCTTTAATAGGGTTCTATCAACTTTGTCGTGCGGTTCTTTTGAAAAGTGAGATTGAGTTTGACCGATTTGATCAAGCATTCACGGAGTTTTTCAAGGATGTTCCCTTCAATGGTGAACTGCCCAAGGAATTTTTGAGTTGGTTGAATACTCCTGCTGATGATTTGAGGCGTTCCATTGAAGAACTGCGGGCAGAAGGCGGTTTTACAGATAAACACATGGAAGACCTTCTGCGCGGTCTTGAAAGACGATTGAAGGAACAGGATGATGAACATAACGGAGGCAGACGATGGATTGGAACTCAAGGCTTCACCCCATGGGGTAACAGTGGCTGGAATCCGAATGGTATCCGTATTGGGGGAGAATCCATGCACCGTACCGCAATGAGTGTTGCAGGCGAGCGAAAGTTCAGAGATTTCCGCAGGGACAACAAACTGGATACTCGGCAATTTCAGATGGCTTTTCGAACTTTACGCCAGTTGTCTGTTCAGATTGATAGTTCCGAGCGGGAATTGGACATCGATGCCACGATCCACGACACCTGCGAAAACGGCGGTCTTTTGAAGATGCAGACTCGTCCTCCGCGCAAAAACAATGTCAAGGTTTTACTACTGATGGATTCCGGCGGTTCCATGGAATATTACTCAAATCTTTGTAGCATGTTATTCCAAGCTGCTACCAAGTCTAACTATTTCAAGGAATTGCATACTTATTATTTTCATAACAGTATTGGATCTAATCTCTATACAGAGCCACGTCTTTGGTATGTAGATGCGGTTTCTACCGAATGGATTCTGGAGAATTTTGACAGCAGTTATAAAGTCATAATAGTAAGTGACGCAGCAATGAACCCAAATGAACTCCATGAAAAACAGTTTGTTTGGGGAACAGGAACATATATGCGCTCCAGTTACGAATGGCTATTATTGTTTCGCAAACAGTACCCCTATTTAATTTGGCTGAATCCAGAAACGATTCCTGAGAAGGCAAGCTATTGGACGCAAACGCAGGTTGAACTGGCTGATATTTTTCAGATGTTTCATCTTTCTGCAAATGGGTTGGAAGCAGGGATGAAGTGCCTTCTAGTTAGACAGTAAAATGACGATTTATATATGTGGAGTGGAGCGAATATATGGATTATTACAACTGTTTGCGGAACCAGCTCAACTGTGAGTATGCTTTTTGCAATCAAGGGATTTGTATCAAAAAAAATGCAGGAAGGCTACGCACAAGTCGAAAAAACTGTTAAAAAAGAAGACTTGGATATCGACAGAACGCCTAATAACAGTCTCTATTTTCATTTGGCGAATGCAGCCTGTACTGCAGCAGCTGCTTCACATGGATACAATGCAGAGACTGTCAGCTTTAGCTTTACACTTTTGAATAATGCACACGTTGATGATCGACTAACCGCAAATGCGAGAGAGATGTTACAACTGCAGTCCATTCGTGTTTTTGACTTTAAAATTACCGACCAAAAAGGTACTTTGATCTGTAACGGCACTTTTACCATGAATCAAACTTGCGTGGCAATTTGATACATTTAAATTAGTTGGAGGGATTAATGGAATGAGAGATCTTTATGTTGTGAATTGCTGCAGAACCGCGATTGGTTCCTTTGGCGGCGCGCTGAAGAACACCCCTGCCGTCGATCTGGGTGCCATCGTCATCAAAGAGGCTCTGAACCGTGCCGGCGTGAAGCCCGAGCAGGTGGATGAGGTCATGTTTGGCTGCATCCTGACCGCCGCCCAGGGCCAGAACGTGGCCCGCCAGGCCTCCATCAAGGCCGGCATCCCCTATTCCGTCCCCGCTTACACCGTGGGCATGGTCTGCGGCTCCGGCATGAAGTCCGTGATCGAGGGCGCCCGCTCCATCCTGGCCGGCGACGCCGACGTGGTTGTCTGCGGCGGCACTGAGAACATGAGCGCCGCTCCCTACGCCGTTCCCACCGGCCGCTACGGCGCCCGGATGGGTCACACCCAGATGATCGACACCATGATCAAGGACGGCCTGTGGGACGCCTACAACAACTATCACATGGGCACCACCGCTGAGAACATCGCGGACATCTGGGGCATCACCCGCAAGGAGATGGACGAGTTCGCCGCCTCCTCCCAGCAGAAGACCGAGGCCGCCCAGAAGGCTGGCAAGTTCGAGGCTGAGATCGTCCCCGTGCCCGTGAAGGTCAAGAAGGACATCGTGGAGTTCAAGGTGGACGAGTTCCCCCGTGCCGGCGTGACCGCCGAGGGCATCTCCAAGCTGAAGGGCGCCTTCCCCGTGGGTCCCGAGTCCCCAATCCCCAGGTGGTCCACACCTTTGAGCCCACCGGCATCCAGGAGACCGACGACAAGGGTCAGCAGCGCGTGACTGCCGCCAACGCCTCCGGCATCAACGACGGCGCCGCCGCACTGGTGCTGGCCTCCGGTGAGGCTGTGGAGAAGTACGGCCTGAAGCCCATGGCCAAGCTGATCGGCTGGGGCCAAGGCGGCGTGGATCCCAAGATCATGGGCGTCGGCCCCGTGCCCGCCTCCCGTCAGGCCATGACCAAGGCCGGCGTGACCATCGACGATATCGACCTGGTGGAGGCCAACGAGGCGTTCGCCGCCCAGTCCATCGCCGTGGCCCGTGAGCTGGGCTTTGACATGAGCAAGGTCAACGTCAACGGCGGCGCCATCTCCCTGGGCCACCCCGTCGGCGCGTCCGGTGCCCGGATCATCGTGACCCTGCTGCACGAGATGCAGAAGCGGCCCGAGGCCAAGAAGGGCCTGGCTACCCTGTGCATCGGCGGCGGCATGGGAACCGCTGTCGTGCTAGAAAAATGCAGAATGTAATTACAAAAAAGGAGGACAAGAAGAATGTCTACCCCGCTGACGATCAACTCGGTTGAAACACTGGAACAGGCGCTCCCCATTATCCGTAAAGCACAAGAGCTCTACAGCACATTTAGCCAGGAACAGGTAGATGCCATCTGTGAAAAATCCGCCATGGCCGTGTCCAAAATGCGCATTCCTCTGGCCAAGATGGCTTGTGAGGAGACCGGTTACGGTATCATGGTGGATAAGGTTACTAAGAATCAGTACGCCTCCGAGCATGTATGGAATTATATGCGCAATAAGAAGACCTGCGGCGTGATCGAGGAAAACAAGGCCTTCGGCACCATGCGCATTGCTTCTCCAAAAGGCGTCATCGCCGCCATCACCCCCACCACCAACCCCACTTCCACCACCATTTATAAGATGTTGCTGGCACTGAAGACCCGCAACGCCATCATTCTCTCTCCGCACCCCCACGCTGTAAACTGCTCCATCGCTGCTGCAAAGATCATTCGCGATGCCGCTATTGAAGCAGGGCTTCCCGAACACGTCATCAGCTGGGTCTCAGTCCCCTCTCTGGAAATTTCCGATTACCTGATGAAGAACGTGGATCTCATCATGGCCACCGGTGGTTCCGGCATGGTGAAGGCCGCTTACTCTTCCGGTACCCCCGCTATCGGCGTCGGCCCCGGTAACTGTAACGTGGTCATTGATGAGTCGGCGGATCTGCGCATGGCCGTGGAATCCATCATCCACTCCAAAACCTTTGATAACGGTATGATCTGCGCTTCTGAGCAACACATCACTGTTTTGGCTAGTGTGTACGATGAGGTCAAACGGTTACTGAAGGAAGCCCGTTGCTACTTCCTGAAAGATGACGAGGCCGCCAAGGTTGCCGAAGTTTTCTTTAACTCCAAGACCCACGGCGTTAAGCCGGGCGCGGTTGGCCAGACTGCCAACCGCCTCGCAGAAATGGCTGGTATCGACGTTCCTTATGACACCAAGGTCCTGATCTATGAGACCGACGACACCTCTCACGACTGCGCATGGGCCAACGAGAAGCTGACTACCCTGCTGGGCATGTACAAGGCTGAGACGCTGGACGAGGCCTATGACATTTGCTACAAGCTGGTGCTGGAAGGCGGTGCCGGTCACTCTGCTGCCCTGTACATCGATCCCGCCGAGGAAGAGAAGATTACCAAGTTTGGTCTGCGTATGAAAGCTGGCCGCGTCATCATCAACCAGCCCACTTCCTTTGCCGGCATCGGTGACCTGTACAACTTCGACATTGCTCCCTCTCTGACTTTGGGACCTGGCGCCGTCGGTCACTCTGCTTACATGGGCAACACCAACTACGAACAACTGCTGGATATCAAGGTCCTGACCATGCGCAAAGAAAATATGCTCTGGCTTCAGTTACCCAAGAAGGTCTATTTCAAAACCGGCTGCACCCCCGTGGCTCTGAGGGAGATGAAGGAAGTTTATGACTTCAAACGCGCTTTCATTATCACCGACTCCACTCTGTATCAGCTGGGTGCCTGCGACGCCATTATTAACCAACTGCGTGACTCTGGCATTGAGACTGCCGAGTTCTTCGATATCCGTGTCGATCCCCAAATCCAGGACGCTATGAAGGGTTTGCCCAAGATGCATGAGTTCCAGCCCGATGTCATCATTGCCGTGGGCGGTGGCTCCGCCATCGACACTGCGAAGATCATGTGGATCATGTACGAGCATCCCGAAGAAGCCTTCCTGGACATGGCCACCATCTTCCTGGATATCCGTAAGAGAATCCGTTTCTTCCCGCAAATGGGCAAGAAAGCCAAGCTGGTCTGCATCCCCACCACCGCTGGTACCGGATCCGAATGTACACCCTTCACCATCATTTCCGATGCCAACACTGGAATGAAGTGGCCTCTGATTGGCTATGAGATGATGCCCGAAATGGCAATCATCGACGCTGATAATATGATGAAGTTGCCTCCCAGAGCCACTCAGGCCTCCGGCTATGACGTGTTGACCCACGCTGTGGAAGCGTATGTCTCCACCTTCGCTACCGAATACACCAACGGTATGTGCCGCGACGCCACGAAAATGGTCTTTGATTACCTGCCCCGTGCCTATCGCTCCGCATTTCACGATGCGAAGCCCGATCCTGTGGCTCGTGAGAAAATGGCCAATGCCTCTGCTATCGCCGGTATCGCGTTCGCCAATGCATTCCTGGGCATTAACCATTCTCTGTCCCACAAGTTGGGCGGCTGGTTCCACATCCCCCACGGCACCGCCAACGCTCTGCTGTTCCCCTTCGTCTGCCGCTTCAATGCACAGCGTCATCCCTATAAGATGGGCACTTTTTCGCAGTATAAGTATCCCCAGGCCTTTGAGCGCTATGTGGAGTTGGGCGAGTTAATCGGTGTCAAGGGTAAGACCGATGAGCAGACCTTTGAAAACTGGATCAAGGCCTGCGAGCAGCTGAAGAAGGATATCGACATCCCCGAGACCATCCTAGCTTGGTTGCTGGAAGCCCATCCCGAAAAGAGTGCCGAGGAGTGGGAAGCCGAGTTCCTAGCCGCTGTGGACCAGATGGCGGAGTGGGCATTCCACGATGCCTGCACCGGTTGCAACCCCGTATACCCCACCATTGGCGAGCTGAAAGGCTGCTACCTGAAGGCTTTCTATGGCGAGAAGAAGTACGCCGAGAAGTACGGTAATATCTGGGAAGTGGAAGTCAGCCTGCCCACTGAAACCCACGCCGCCTATCCCATGGGCCTCAGCGCCGATTTGGGCGTAGACAAAACTGGTGGCTTCAACTAACCGCTACCTGCTTAACACGCTTTGCACTTCTTTCACCATTCAGGGGGTCGGTGCTACGGCACCGGCCCCGCCCACAAATCTTGTGAGGCGTATATTCATTTCAGAGTGCCTGATATCCACGGAACGGGAGCTTTGATAGGAAAAATAAAGATGGATAATCCTTTGATGTTATCGCTGGATTTTCCTCCACTCTAAACCGAACGTGAATCCTTTCGATTCGTCCAGCTTGCCATCAAGGTATTAGATTGCGTCATACTTCAAACATCTCTCAACATTTGCAAGACTTCTGAGTTTATCAAGTTTTCTTATCTGTTGAGAATCAAGGTTTAGCTTTTTGAGATATTTCCTGATTACTTCGGGATTTTTTGCATGAATAATGTAGGAACTAGAGGTGAATTATGAAGCAAGCGCTGAACCTGCCGAAAAAGATCTATTTTAAAACTGGATCTGCTCCTGTGGCGTTGCGGGAGTTGAGCGATATCTATCATTGTAATCGTGCGCTGTTGATAACAGACCCCAAACTGTATCTGGCCGGAGTAGCAGCTCCGGTGGTAGACCAGCTGCGTCATCAGGGAATTCGGGTGGCAGAGTACTTCACCATTGGTGAGACGGTCTCTTATGAAGACCTCCGGGGTGCACTGCCTAAGTTGAACGAATTCCAGCCTGATGTCATTTTGGGTGTGGGCGGTGAAAATGCTCTGAGCGCAGCTAAGGCATTGTTGGCACTGTATGTCGACTCCGAATTGGATCTGACGGCCGCTGCCGACGATTCCCACCTGATTCCTGCTTGTGACAAAGCGAAGTTGGTTCTGATAGCCGCAGATTGTACGAGCGGTGCGCAGACCTCTCCCTTCGCCGTGCTAAAGGACGATGAGGGCGAGATTCGTGTGCTTAAAAGCATCTATTTGCTGCCTGAACTATCCATTACAGACGCTGATTTTACTCAGTGGTTGACAGCAGAAGGAATTAAGAACGGTGCCCTGAAGGTCCTCTCCTTCGCGGTCCGTACTTATCTGGACCCCAACTGCACAGAATTTACCAACGGTTTGCTGGTGGATGCCATTTCTCTGCTGCTGAAAGACACGAAAGCCGCCATGCACGGCAATCCCGCCGCCAGGGAACATCTACACAATGCGGCGGCACTGGTCGGCGCGGCCTGTGGCAGTGTGTTGGACACTGTGACAACGGATCTGCCCAATTTTCCCACCAATGAGGAACGGCCTACCGGTGATAACGATATCCGCTGCGCCAATCTTGCCGAGCAACTGGGCTTCCATGATTGCCGCGCTTTTTTGGCCAACTGTGACGCTTTGGCTATGTTGTGATTGTCAAGAGAAATCCTCTTTTTACTCCCAACAGGACGCCGGCTGCCGTAATGCGGCAGCCGGCGTTCCCAAATCCATAGAAAGAAGGCTTTCAAGATGAATCATCCCTATAAGACGCGAGAGCGCGGCGCTACGGTGACTGTCTTTGTCCCCTATGACTGCAAAAACCACTGTCCTTTCTGCATCAACAAAGAAGAGTATGCAGACATGACGGGCTTCTCACTAGAGAAAATCTGTGAGAGTATCGGTCGAATGGACAATATATCTCCTCGCTGTGATTTCGTTTTTACAGGGGGAGAGCCCTTTGCGAATTTGGAAGCATTTCAGATAATGATGGACGCGGTACCACCGACCCACAAAATATACATCAACACTACACTTCCGGTTTCCACAGATCAGCCGGAGGAGACAGTGTTGGACTTTATTGAACGGAACATGAGAAAAATTGCCTGCATCAATGTTTCTCGCCATCTTCAGCACTATGTGGTGGAGTCCAACGACTCCCTGCTGGCCAAGCTTCCGGTGCCCTTCCGGGTGAACTGCGTGCTCTATGAAAACTATCCGGTGGATCAGTTGGTGCCCTATCTGGAGCGGTTTCGGAAGATCCCCGGAGCCTCCATTCAGTTTCGCTTCGACTACACCGCCACCACTCAGGAGAACCTGTATGATGAGGAGAACGACAAGATCCTCCGCGATCTCAAGCGGGTGGCCAAGTACACGGGGCTTGACGGCTGCCGGATGCGTTGCGGCTTCCACTTCGACTATAAGGGCATGGAATTGATGTATCACAAGACACTACCCTACTCCACCATCGTGGAGACAGATCCCAAGGACGGTGTCACCTACGACATCCTCTATGACATCCTCATTAAGCAGACAGGTGACATCCACTCCGACTGGGACGGCACGCCCCTGGATGTGGATGCCTATGGAAAGGCCGTGTTTGAGCCCTATGATTTAAAGTGGCTGACGAGATCGACTTAGCAGTTGCAATCGAAAATTTTGCGGATTTTATCAACAGGAGTGATCTTGCATGAGCCGATTGGATATTAAAACCCCCAGCAAGGCCCAGATGGTGGTGGAACATCTGTACCGCAGCATGGAGCACCGGATCGAGGCCAGCCCGCCGGGCCTGTGCCCTATTGATATGGCGCTGAACTTTCTGAACCTCTGCCATGCCCAGACCTGCGGGAAATGCGTGCCCTGCCGGGTGGGCCTGGGACAGCTGTCGGACCTGCTCCACGAGGTCCTGGACGGACGGCCGTCCCTGGACATCCTCCAGCTGATCGAGGACACGGCGGAGGTAATCGTGGCCTCCGCGGACTGCGCCATCGGCGTCAACGCCGCCCAGCTGGTGCTGACGGGCCTCCACGGCTTCCGGGACGACTATGAGGAACACATCCTCCGCCACCGCTGCCTGGGCAGTTTGAAGAATCCCCGTCCCCTGTGTGGCCCTGTGCCCCGCCGGGGTGGATATCCCCGGCTATATCTCCCTGGTGCGGGAGGGGCGCTATGCCGACGCAGTCCGCCTCATTCGGAAGGACAATCCCTTCCCCACAGCCTGCGCCTACATCTGCGAGCACCCCTGCGAGGCCCGTTGCCGCCGGCAGATGGTGGACGACGCCATCAACATCCGGGGCCTGAAGCGGTTCGCCGTGGACCACGCCGGGAAGGTGCCAAATCCGCCCAAGGCGAAACCCACCGGAAAGACGGTCACCGTCATCGGCGGCGGCCCCGGCGGCCTTTCCGCCGCCTACTACCTGGCCCTGATGGGCCACCAGGTCACCATCTATGAGCAGCGGAAGCAGCTGGGCGGGATGCTCCGCTACGGCATCCCCAGCTACCGCTTCCCCCGGGAGTTGCTGGACGCGGAGATCGCATCCATCCTCTCCCTGGGGATCAAGGTCCACACCGAGGTGGAGGTGGGGAATGATATCTCTTTCCAAGAGCTGAAGAAACAGTACGACTGTCTGTACATCTCCATCGGCGCCCACACGGACAAGCGGACGGGCATCCCCGGGGAGGACAGCCAGGGCGTCATCTCCGCCGTGGAGCTGCTGCGGCAGATCGGCGACGGGGACCTGCCGGACTTCCACGGAAAACAGGTGGTGGTCATCGGCGGCGGGAACGTGGCCATGGACGTGACCCGCAGCTCGATCCGCCTAGGTGCAGATAAGGTGACCTGCGTCTACCGCCGCCGGCAGGAGGACATGACCGCCTTGCCGGAGGAAGTGGAGGGCGCCGTGGCGGAGGGTGCGGAGCTGCTGACCCTCCAGGCTCCGGTGCGGATGGAGAGCGGGCCGGACGGCCATGTGACCGCCCTCTGGACTCAGCCCCAAATTATTGGGCAGGCGGACAAAAACGGCCGCCCCAGTCCCAACGGCGCGGATCAGCCAGAGCTCCGGGTCCCGGCGGATATCATCATCGTGGCCATCGGCCAGGGCATTGAGACCCACGGCTTCGAGCAGTCCGGTATTAAGATCCAGCGGGGCGGTACGATCCTGGCGGACAGCGGCACCCATCTGCCGGACATGGAGGGAGTGTTCGCGGGCGGTGACTGCGTCACCGGCCCCGCCACCGTCATCCGGGCCATTGCGGCAGGCAAGGTGGCTGCCGCCAACATCGACGAATATCTGGGCTACTGCCACACCATCGAGGCGGAAGTGGAGATCCCCGCGCCGCACCTGTCGGACTTTACGCCCCGGGGCCGAGTGAGCACCACAGAGCGGGAGGCCGGAGCGCGGAAGATGGACTTCCAGTGCATCGAGTGCGGCATGACCCTGGAGGAGGCCCAGCGGGAGTCCGCCCGCTGCCTGCGGTGCGACCACTTTGGCTACGGTGTGTTCAAAGGAGGACGTGAGGAGAAATGGTGACACTGACAATCAACGGACAGACGGTCCAGGTCCCGGCGGGGACCACGATCCTGGAGGCGGCGGAGAAAGCCGGGATCAAAATTCCGACCCTCTGCTATCTGAAAGACATCAACAAGATCGCCGCCTGCCGGATGTGCGTGGTGGAGGTGGAGGGCAGCGACCGGCTGGCCGCCGCCTGCGATACCCCGGTGGAGGAGGGGCTGGTGGTCCACACCAATACCCCCAAGGTCCGCAAGGCCCGGCGGGTCAATATGGAGCTGCTGCTGAGCCAGCACGCCAGCTATTGCTCCACCTGTATCCGCAGCGGCAACTGCCCGCTGCAGAAGCTGGCCAACGACCTGAATATCCACGAGATGCCCTACCATGTCCATGTGGCCAGGGGCTATACGGACACCTCCACGCCGCTGGTCCGGCAGGCCAGCAAGTGCATCAAGTGTATGCGCTGCGTCCAGATCTGCGAGAAGGTCCAGACCATGGGGATCTGGGACCTGGCGGGCACCGGCTCCCGGACCACGGTGGACGTCTCCGGCAACCGCACCCTGAAGACCTCGGACTGCACCTTCTGCGGCCAGTGCGTCACCCACTGTCCCACCGGCGCCCTGACGGCCCGGGACGACACGGTGAAGGTACTGGACGCCCTGGCGGACCCGGAAATCACCACGGTAGTGCAGATCGCGCCGGCGGTGCGGGTGGCCTGGGCGGAGTCCTTCGGCCTGACCGGAAAGAAAGCGGCCACGGGGAAGATGGTGGCGGCTTTGCGGCGGCTGGGCTTCGACTATGTCTTTGACACCAACTTCTCTGCGGACCTGACCATCATGGAGGAGGGCAGTGAGTTCCTGGAGCGGTTCACCCATCGGGACCGCTATCACTGGCCCATGTTCACTTCCTGCTGCCCCGGCTGGGTGCGTTTCATTAAATCCCAGTTCCCCCCACTACGTGGACTGCCTGTCCACGGCGAAATCGCCCCAGCAGATGTTCGGCGCGGTGGCAAAGACGTACTTTGCGGAGAAGATCGGCGTCGATCCCCACCGGATGTTCGTGGTGTCCATCATGCCCTGCATGGCGAAGAAGAGCGAGTGCGCTCTGCCCACCATGCGCGACGCCTGCGGTGATCCGGACGTGGACGCGGTGCTGACCACCCGGGAGATGGACCGGCTGTTCCGCAGCGACAACATCCAGCCGGGGGACCTGCCGGAAGAGGCGTTCGACAGCCCCCTGGGCACCGGCACCGGGGCGGCAGTGATCTTCGGCGCCACCGGCGGCGTCATGGACGCGGCCCTACGCTCGGCCTACTATCTCGTCACCGGGGAGAACCCAGATCCGGACGCGTTCACGGCTGTCCGGGGAAACAAACCGTGGAAAGAAGCTGTCTTTTCCATTCCAGGTGCCGGGGAGATCCGGGTGGCGGTGGTCTCAGGGCTGGGGAATACCCGGAAGTTGATGAAGGCATTGGAGAGCGGGCAGGGCCGCTACGACTTCGTGGAGGTGATGGCCTGCCCCGGCGGCTGCGCAGGAGGCGGCGGCCAGCCCATCCACGACGGAGAGGAGTTGGCCGGGAAGCGGGAAGATGCCCTGTGGAAGCTGGATCAGAAGGCCACCATCCGGTTTTCCCACGAGAATCCGGAGATTCAGTCTCTCTACCAAGAGTTCCTGGAGCGTCCGCTGGGAAAGAAGTCCCACCACCTGCTCCATACAGATCATACAACATGGGAGGTTGTGGAAAAAGGTATATGGTTGGACTCTAATTAGATAGTAATTTTGCATATAAAATTGAATTATAAATTGGATAAAACATAGAAAACCGACTGATTTCTCAAATATTTTTAAGACCCGGCAATTACCTTGCCGGGTCTTGCTTTATCCTCAGAACCACAGAGCGAGGTGAGGAGGTGAGGTAATTGGGGCCGTCTGAACGGAGACAGGCGATATGGGAATATCTGTGCAACGCACGGTTCAGCACAACGAGACAACTGGCGGACCGTTTTGGCGTTTGCGAACGTACGATCCGAAGCGATTTGATCGCGCTTGCATGTACATATCCCATCGAAACTTCATTTGGCCCTTATGGAGGCATTCGCGTTTCCAATTGGTACCATCCAGAACAAAAGCGTCTGTCAGCCAGGCAGACATCTCTATTGGTGCGAGTCCGATTGACCCTGGAAGGCGAGGACCTGAAGGTAATGAACTCCATCCTCATCCAATTCGCTCTGCCGGGAAGCTATTAGAAAGATGGACTTTCTGTGGCTTTCGTGTACCTCGAAAAGTGAATATCCGGCAGCGGATTCCCATCAGCTGGCAGTCCCCCGGAAGGGGAAAAGCGATGCGGCGGATGCGCGAAGACCACCTGTGCAGGCGGAAGTCTGCATCAACGACGGCAAGAAAGGTGCGGAGCGGGTCCATCTAGCCCAAAGCAGCTCTGGCAGGCTGTTTCGCCACGACCCTGTCAGCCTATAATGGTACACCTGCCCCGCGTATGCGGGGCCAGCTCGGAGAGATCCTCGGAGGGGTGAGAGTCCCGTGGGCGTTGCCAAACGCCGATCCGTATGTCGCCCATCAGCTCGGGAAGTAGTGTCGAATAGAGCTGAATAACAAGAAATAGATTTTATAAGTGTCCGCCTCAGAGTATGGTTTCACAAGAGAAGCAGAAGAATTCAGAGGTCGGGACACGATTTGCGGGCCGGAGATTGCAAATAATCTCCGGCCCGTGATATATCCCATCTATAAAGCAAAATCGCTTTACAGCAAGTTCCCAGCTTGATTTCAGAAGCTACAGAGATCACAGAAAGAGCTTTTAAAGCAGACGTGGTGGCTGTATTTGTGGAATCAAGACGGTAGCAAACTATAAAAGAGAGGAGCAGACAATATGGCGAACCAAATCTATAAGTCCTTTGAGGAACTGCCTGTAATGCTGACAATCCCACAAGTGGCAAGTGTACTCAGTATATCGCGGGCTGGAGCCTATGAACTGGCCCACAGGAAAAACTTCCCGGCCATGCTCGTCGGAAGCCGGATTGTTGTTCCAAAGGATCGGCTGCTGGCCTGGGTAGACCGGAAAGTGTCTGAACAGATTTAAAACAGGAGATGAAAAAATGTCCAATCGGAAAAACCGTGGAGATGGCAGCATTCGAAAGCGTTCAGACGGTCGCTGGGAAGGCCGTTATACGGCAGGCCGGAACGAGGAAACCGGGAAACTCATTTACAAAAGTGTTCTGGCAAGGACACAAGCCGAGTGTAAGCGGCAGCTTCGGGAAGCGGTCTGGAATCGGGAACATAAAGCAACGCCGCTGACCGGTTTGGCTCAGGAAACGCAAGGAACTTCTGCACCACAAATGAATTGTCAAGAGTACACAGTCGCGCAGTGGCTCCAGACCTGGTACGATCTCTATGCGAAACAAAATATTCGAGAAAGCACCCAAATACAATACAGCTACTTTATGAATCAACTGGTAATCCCGCAAATCGGTGAAGTTCCGTTAAGTCAACTGACCGGATTGCGTCTCCAGATTCTTTATCAAGATCTTCGCATCAATGGAAGGGTACATTCCCAGAAACGGGCGAGTTCCGGTCTGAGTCCTAAAACGGTCCGCAGTGTTCATATGTTTCTGCACGCCGCATTGGAACAGGCAGTTCGTGCCGGTATCATCGCTAAAAATCCGACGATGGAGTGCAAACCTCCAAAACTGGATCGGAAGGAAATGAAGGTCATCCAGCCGGAGCAGATCGGGGACTATCTACAGGCGGCAGCAGAGCGGAACGTGCTGCCATTGTTTTTTCTAGAGCTGACTACCGGCCTGCGTCGGGGCGAGCTACTGGCTCTGCTCTGGAGCGATCTGGACCCACAGAACAGAAGCGTCTCTGTGACGAAGTCTGTCAGCCGGCTGAATGGAAAACTGGTGGTGAGTCAGCCCAAGACCCAGCATTCCATCCGTACCCTGATCGTTCCCCAGCAGGCAGTGGATCTACTGATCCAGGAACACAGTCTGCATCCGAATAATCCATATCTGTTCCCTTCCCCAACAACTGGAACCATGTACAGCCCTGAGACCGTGGCACGAATCCACAAGAGAATCCTTCGGGACGCTGGACTGGAGGACTGCCGTTTTCATGATCTGCGGCATACTTTTGCCACCGTGGCCCTCCAGAACGGTGTCGACATTAAGACGCTCTCCGGGATGCTGGGCCACTACTCCTCCGGATTCACACTGGATACCTATACCCATGTGACGCGGAAAATGCAGGAGGAAGCGGCAGAGAAAATGGGGCAGTTCATGGAGATGAAGCTGTGATGAAAGCACCTGAAATCGTCCATTTTGTCCAGCTCCGTCTAATTAAAGTGCTCCCCAAGTCAAGGACAAAATCATTTGACCCATTGCGGCAGCATTCCGGCGGGGTGCTCACCTGTGGAGATGTACTCGTAAAATTCGTTTGGGGACAGCTTCGCCAAGTCCCACTGGCAGCGGTCCTGGTTGTAATAATCCATCCAGCGGTCAATGGATGCCTTCGCATCCGCAAAGGATGTCCAACCGGGGATCTCACCGGCCAGCTCGTCTTTCATGTGCCCGAAAAAGCTCTCCTGGGGTGCGTTGTCCCAGCAGTTGCCCCTGCGGGACATGGAGCGCCGCAGCTCCCGGCTCTCCACCAGTTGAATGAATTTCAAGCTGGTGTAGTGGGTGCCCTGGTCACTGTGGATCACAGTCTCTTTGTTCAGCGAGGTGCCGTAGTTCTGCACCAGCCGCTCCACCATCTCCAGAACGAAATCCACTTCCAGAGATTCGCTCACGGCATAGGATAAGACCTGTTTCGTGCAGGCGTCCAGGATCGTGGACAGATAGCAGAACTTCCCATTCAAAGGGATATAGGTAATATCCGTCAGGAGGATGGCCCTGGGACCGCGTGATTCAAATTCCCGGTTCACCAGATTCTCCGCGGTGCTGCCCATCCGGATAGACCTCTGTAATCTGCGGTAGGGATTCGGCTTCCGAATGGGGCAGGTGAGACGGTACTTCCGCATGAGCCGGCGGATTTTCTTCACATTCATCCGCACGCCCATGTGCAGCAGCCGCATGTGGATGCCCCGGGCGCCCTTTGCGTAGCTGCGGAACCGGTACGCCTCTAAAATCCACTCAAAATCTGCCCGGTCCCTCTGCTCCCTCGTTTCCCTGGCTCGTTCGGAACGCACCCAGTTGTAATAGCCGGAGCGGGACACACCGGCCAATTCGCACAGCTCTTTCACGGTGAGGATGTTCTTCCGGTCCGCCAACGCCTCCTGGATGGCCGCGAACCGTTCTCCGGCACTGTCCATGACTACTGTTCCGGCTTGTCGTGCAGCCGCATGACTTTTTTTAAAACGCCATCTGCTGCTGGAGGCACAGGATCTCCCGCCGCATCCGTCTGGCAGCTTCGACAGACGGGGAGTCCGCCGATGTTGTCTCCTTCTGCAGGCGCACGCCGCCCCGGGTGCCCTCACGAAGCCCTTCCAGAGACTTGGCTTCCCGCCGAATGCGCTTGGTGGTGTTGTGGACCCGCTCGAAGCCCAGGACTTCCGTGTTATAGCCCAGCTTGCGGAAGGCGGCCGGTCCGGTGTACCCTTGCAGGCTCAAGGCCCAGAACGCCTCCTTGAAGGCGAGGGTGTAGGAGATCGTGTCCGCTGTCACGCACCGTGTGTACGGGTTTGCCCGTAGATGCCGGATCTCCTCCGGCGTGAATTGTTTTTTTGTGCTCATGCAGCACCTCCATCTGGTGATCTTATTTTATCACAGATGAGGTGCCTCTGACCCTATGGGTCAAATGCGTGTCCACTAAACGGGGCCGTGGGTCAAATCCATCGTGTCCATTTTCTTGGGTACAGTTTAGGTACAGTTTAGGCAAAAAATGGGTCAGAAAATGGGTCAGCAAAAATGAAGTCCTCAAAAAAGTACAAAAAACCCGCTGATTTCTAGTGAAATCAGCGGATTTTTGGTCCGAGTGGCGGGATTTGAACCCACGGCCTCTTGGTCCCGAACCAAGCGCGCTACCAACTGCGCTACACCCGGATAGCTGCCTCTCTTCCAGGGCACCAAGGCCCCGCAAAGCAACGTAATTTATTATACGGAATTTTTTGGCCGTTGTCAAGTGTGGAAGTTGTTTCGATCCCTATCTCTCAGGACTGCGGCCCCAAGGCCGGGGGCACGGTATACGTGCCCCCGGTTTGATTGCCTCATTGGTTCAATGCTTTTTCAGTCTCTCTTCCTGCCCTTCCGGCCCAGAATCACGATGGCTGCTGCGCCAGCCAGAGAGGCCGCCAGCAGTGCCAGATACAGCGCCAGCTGGGCAGTGTCTCCCGTGGGAACAGAGTCATCCGGTTCATCAGGGTGCCCCGGTTCGTCCGGCATATCAGGATCCGGGCTTTCGTCCGGGTCAGGGGTCGGATGCGGATCTGGATCCGGCATGGGATCGGGACCCGGGTCTGGATCCGGCTTGGGGTTTGGATCTGGAGCCGGGTCCGGCGGCGGGGTCGTGTCGTCATAATTGATGATTAGCACTTCCGCCGTGTCTCCGAACGGGACCGTCCCGGGGTTGTGCCCCTCGATGCGGGTCCCATAGCCGTCCACACGCGCCTCTGCCACTGTGTAGCCGACGCCGGAGGGCAGGCCCTTGGCTGTCTTGCTCTCCCCGTCTTTCAGGGTAAATGCTGCCACGCCGTCCTGGAACGTCATATCCCCGCAGATGCCGTTGATGGACTTGTCGTCAAGCGTGACGGTGAAGGAGAAGTCCCTCTGCCGGTCACCGCTGTACACTTGCTTTTTGACGGTCAGGTTCCCCTTTCCGTTGATGACGTTCCATCCGTCCACCTGGGTGCCGTAGCCATCCACCGGCTCCTCCTGCACAGTGTAGGTGTACGCCCGGCCACTGTCGTCGTAGGCGGGCCAGCTGCCGAAATCATAGGTCCAGCTGCCGTCGGCGTTCGGGGTGACTTCCCGCTCGGCAACTTTGGTGCCGTTCTGCAGGAGGCTCAGCGTGATGGAGTTCGGACGGTCGTCCGCTCCATCACCCACCCAGGTCTTCCGCCCCTGGATGGCAATTTCCGTCTCCTTGCCGCCCAGTGTGTTGGTCAGAGCCAGCGTACCGCTCCCTGTCACAGTGTACGACTCCAGGTGTTCTTCCTCCACCCAGTAGGTATAGGGATTACCGCTGCCGTCCGTATCCGGCAGATGCTCAAAGGTGTATGTCCAGACATCGGCGTTTCCGTCCTGGGCATTTTTCGCGGACAGCGTCACTTCGCCTGCCACTTCGCCCTGGGCTGCCGGATCCGTTCTGCGGTAGAGGGTCAGCTTCAGCGTCTCCGGGCGAAGGCCCTGCGCGTCACTGTCATCCCGCCAGGTTTTGGAGACCGGGATGTCCGTATAGCCCCTGTTGGTGATGGCAGTGGTGAACGCCACCGTAGTTTCCGTCGGTTCTCCATGATCGTAGATCACTTCCATGTCCTCGTCCGGGGTTCCCTGTTCAATAGCGTAATAATAGTATTTCTGGTTCTGGCTGTTTACTTTGTCCAGCTCTCCGAAAATATGGCGCCAGTTATTGGCCGCAGACAGCTTTGCGGTCATGCCGGCAACCTGCTCCACTCCATCCACGCCGGTCTTCCCGATCAGGTTCTTGTCCGTGGTCCGCCAGAGTTCCATTGTGATCGGATGTTTCTTGGCATCCGCGGTGTGCCATTTCTTTTCCACTGTCAGGGATGTCACAGCTTTATTGGTAAATTGGAATTCAGGGTAGGTCCCATCCACATCGGTCTTGTTTTCCTTTTTCGTATCTCCCACCTGGACGTAGCTGTCGCTGACCGCTTCGGTCACGCGGTATTCTGTCTCGGAGTCGGGGTCCGGCAGATAGCTGCCCGGCATTCGGGCTGGGAGGTTCTCCCAGACGGCTTTCCACTCTGTGTACTCGTAATAGGGTTTGTCCAGATCAGGATCCATAGTTCCATCCAGCGTGACGGATACAGCCATCAGGGTCTTCCACGTATACGCCGGGCCCTCTGCCGGATTCTCCAGCGGAACCGCATATTGCAGGTGCAGGGTGACCTGGGCGCCCTCCTCGCCGGCAGGCATCCACGTCTTGCCGGCAAAGACCTTGGTGGTCTGCATGTCGTTGGCCGCTGTGGTGAGGAAGCCGTCATCAGACTGCCCGCCATAGGTGTAGGCCGCCGTGTACGCCTCGTTGTAGGAATCTCTGAGCAGGACATAGCTGCTCAAATCGACTGCTCCGTTCGTCATTTGATATCCTGGCTCAAGCTCCACGGCGCGATAGGTGTACTCCCTTTCCGCATTCTGTTTCGGCAGGCCGGAAATCGTCATCCCTACCGGCGATTCAACCGTGCCCTCTGTATCCGTTCCGGTGAGGGTCACTACCAGATCCTGCTTTTGACCGTTTTCGCCGGTCACCTGGACGGCTTCCCATGCTGCCGCTTCCCAGCCGACAGATAGATCCGTGGTCCGCTGAATCAGGAAGCTGGTCTCCCAGGTCTTGCCGGCTTCGTCTGTATCCGGACGGGTGCCATAGACGTTGTTCCGGTCGTTCGTCCAAATCTTCTGCACCTGCAGCGAGGTCGTCGCCAGCTTGTTGGTGATGGTGGTCAAATTTCCGGATTCCGTGTAGGTGTCTTCAATTCCCGTGAAAAGGCCGCCGCTGTCTGCAACAGTGTATGCGAACTCTTCACCGCTGGTATCGACTGTAATCGTCACGGTTCCGCCTTGATAAGCGATTTCCGTCTCCACCACGCGATAGGACAGCTCCGAAATCCCGCTGTCTTTTTTTACTACACGCGGCAGGTTCTCACAAGCTCCACTCCAGGAATCATAGATATGCCGGTTTTCCAATGTGATCGAAAAACCATTGAGTATTCCGGCATCCTTCAGTTTCTCGTACGCGTCTTCTCCCAGGTTCTCCTGCGTGAAATAGTCCGCTGCCCTCTGCCAACCTCCGCTCTTTCCCTCCTTGACATACAGCTCAAAGGTGACGGACATCTCGCCAAGGTCCATGTAATCGGCAGTGATGGGCTCGCCATCGCTGCCCACCCACCGCTTGGTGAAGGGGGCTCTGGTCTCCAGAGAGTTTTTCAGCTCCTTCATGTGGATGGTGTCGCCGTCTGCGGAGTCCTCACCCGCTGTCCCATTGCCGGTGAAGTAATATTGGTACTGCTCATACAACGCTTCCTTCAGATCGGAGTTCAGCTCTTCCTTCACGGTGTACACCCACCGGGCGCCGTTGGGGGCCCACTTTTCCAGCTCCGTCTGGGGCTGCGCGGCGGGAGGCGTCTCTTCGGAGGGATCCTGGGAATCGGGGTCTCCGATCTGGTCCGGATCTTCCGCAGGTTCTGTCGGTGTGACCGGGACGCTGCCGGCGCCGCCATGTTCCCCATCCGCCGGATCGCTGTGCAGGCTGGCGGCACTGAGGGTCTCCTCCTGCGGGGCGGACTGGCCGTCCCCGTCTCCCGCCTGGGAGTCCGGGTTCTGGTCATCTTCCCCATCTGCCGGAGGTTCCGGACTCTGTGTATCCCCTTCGTCCGTGGGAGGATCGGCGGGCTGGTTTTCCTCCTCCGGGGGCATTTCTGTGGGCGGCGTTGTCTCCTCTCCCTGGCCGGGGCCCGGTTCGGCGGGCTCTTCCGCGGAGATGCCGGGCTCTTCCGCATCCGGATCGTCCGCACCCCAGATCTGATAAGTCCACTTTCCGGTTTCTGCATCCTGGGTCCACTTGACGGTGTAGTCCCCGCCCTCTGTCAGCTTCTCCTCGATGTGCGGGTCGCCCTGCCCCTCCTGGGCAGCGGCGCGGCGGGTCACAGTGAGCCGGATGACGGGGACCAATGTACCATCTTTCCCCTCTTCATAGGGGGCATCCGGACGCAGACCGAAGGCGTCGTGAAAGTCCTCCCAGGCTTTTTGGCCCGTGAGGGTGATGAACTCTGTCTGCACAGCCTTCCGGCTGTTCAGGAACGTGGCGTCGGCCTCTTCCCGCTCTTCATGGGGCAGCAGGCCGCCGACAGTATATCCGCCCCCTGTGACGTCTTGGGCCTCCAGGTCGCCCGGGCCGCACCAGGTATCGTAGCCGCCCAGGAAGCTCTTGTCCTCCTCCACATGATAGAGGTACAGCGAGCCGTTGGGCGCATACTGCTCCAGGTCTGTAAAGGAAAGAACCGTTTCAACAGTTGTGCTGTCTCCTCGCTGCCAGTAAGCCGCCTCGACCTCCTCCGAGGACCAAGTGGCCGTCCGCACCAGCTCCTGCGCGGAGGGCTGGCCGTTGTTCTGGATGTAGACCCGGTACAGATGGAAGCGCACGGCGGGGTAGGCGATGGGCAAGTCATCTCCGCCCAAAGGCAGTTTCAGGATTTTTTTCACCGACAGACTGCCAGTCGGGCTGTGGAACACGTTCTCCACCTGGAAGGTGTTGGAGATCTCCTGTATATCAAACAGATCCAGCGATTCCCGGGGTCCCTCGCCGGTACCGTCCAGGGGCAGCCCGTTGGCGCCGGTGATGCCTTCCTCCCGGAGAACATATTCGTACAGCTTGCCTTCCTCCGTGTATTTGGGCAGCCTTGGCTGGTCTTCAGATTCCGGCCGGACGGTTCCGGCTCCGTCATCGATGATATTTTTCCCCTCATAAAGGAGCCGGAACGTATAGTTCTTCAGGCCGGACCAGTCCTGAACAGTCAGGGTCGCGATGGGGGCTCCGCCAAAGTCAAACGCCTCCCCGCTGCCCTGCACCCGCCGGTACAGTGCGAAGGTGACGTTGGGCAGGTCCACCGCCGGATAGCCAGCGGGCAGGTTGGTCCACAGCTTCCGTCCCTCAATGGCGACCGGCTTATTCAGGCGGTTGACGAAGGTACCATTTGCGTTCAGGGCATATTTGGCGTAAGAACTGCTGGCATCCTGAGACACTGGTGGGTTGACGCCGTCCAGGTTCGTGGTCTGCGCTTCGTAAGCCGCCTCCATCCCCGGGTCAGCTTCGTCACGCGTGCCCAGACAAGTTTCACCCGTCCAGTACTCCGCAATGGCGTAGTCAAAGTCGGAGGCGTTTACACTGGTGCGCTCCACCGCGGAGTAAGTGATCTTGTAACCCCAGTCGTCATACTTGGGCAAGTTCTCCAGCTCGGCCCGCCAGAAATACTGCCGGTCCGCAGATCCGTTATCCCCGGAGGCGGTGCCGGGCTCCTCACCCGCGGGATCGCCTGCTCCCTCGGACGGCACCTCTGTCTCCGGCGGGAGCAGGCCCTCGTTTGTCCAGCGGTAGCTGGGATAGATCAGTTCGGTTTCGATCCCGTCCTCAGCAGCAGAGGTATGCACAGTCCGGTAAATGTCCAGATAGATGTCCGGACGACTGCCGGAGCCATACATATAGATGTCGTACCACTGCTTGTACCAGACAGCATCCGTTACGCCGGTGCGTTTGTTGGTGAGGGTGATCTTCTGCTCGTCATTCTTGTTTTCACCGTCATTTACCGTATAGGATTTTTCCTTTACAGAGCTTGTGTATGTAGTCCACAGGGCATAGACCTCCGGAGAAATGGTCCGCAGCTGATCCAGCGTGATCTCATTGCCGCCGTCCAGCCAGACCTCCTCTACGGTATAGCGCACCACTGTGCCGTTGGTGTCGTACTTGGGAAGGTTCCAGAAGTCAAGGGAGTTGGACTTCGTATCTGCCGTGAGAATCGGCTGAATAGAGGAAACCCGTCTTTCTCTTCTGTCTTGAATCTGTACATCCCCGCCGCCCAGGTTCACATAGCCAAATCCATCTTTCTGATAGATTTTAAATTGTCCTTCCGTATCATCGCTGGCGGCGATCTTCAGCTTCACGGCCAGAGTGAGGCCGGGGGTGTTCTCCAGGGCTGCCTGGAGTTCCCCCACGCCGTCTCCGCCGCCGTCCCGCCAGTCCTTGGTGACGGTCAGGTCCACATTGCCCAGCCGGCGGTTGGTGACGGTGCAGACCGTCTCACCCGCGATCTTCTCGCGGTCGTATGTAGCTTCATAGGCATGGTTTCTGCCGGGGACAGTGTCGCGGGTGATTCCGGGAGCGTTGATCTCTCCCTCGGTCGGGGCGCCTTCGGTTCCAAGAACCGCAATCGCTCCGATTTTGGTCTCCCGGATGTAGACCTGGTCCGGCGTAAGTTCTCCAATGCCGGCCCATGCGTACCAGATGGGATCTCCGTCCTCCTGGGATTCGCCCAGCGTGACGGAGACAATTACCTCGTCTCCATTTCTGCTATACACCGTCACTTCCACTGGCTCCCGGTGGGCGGCGTCGCTGTCGTCCACCCAGTTCTTCTGGACCAGGATCCGATGGCTTCCTCCCGGGCCGTTGGTGACGATGGTCGTATAGTCTCCGGTGCTGCTGTCGATGGAGGTTTCATAGGTGGGGTTCCCGTTCTCCTCCAGGATCAGGTATTCATACCGGCGCCCCTCTTCGTCATACTCCGGGAGGTTCTGGAGCAGGGCTTTCCAGGCCTCAGAAAACTGAATGGAAATTTCACCGTCGATCGCATCTATGAATGCGTTTTCCTTCGTGAAATCAACATTGACGGTCCCACCTGCATCCATTGTAAAGGTAAGAACCTTGCATGTTTCTGTCAGAGACTGTTCGCCGATGGTACGGTACAGGGCGAAGGTCACCGGCCCCTCCTGGGCGCCGCTTTTCCACTTCTTTTCCACCGTATAATCTATCTGGTTGCTGACGGCATTGGTGATCTCGGTGGTGTTGCCGTTCTCCACATCGGTCACACGGTACTTTGCATCTCCCCGGCTGCCGCCGCCGGACAGGGTAAACGAGTTGTTGTCCAGAAGATTTGTTTTATTCTCGCCCTGGTAAACCACCGACTCCACCCAGCGGTACTCCAGCTCCCGGCCCTGGTTGTCGTATTTGGGCGCGCTGGCGCTGACGGACAGGCCGCCCAGGTTCTCCGCCGTAAATTTTCCCGTTTCCTCCGTCCCCAGCGTCTCGGTGATCTCCGTGTCTTCCCAGGGGTCCTCACTGCCCACCGGCCGGGCCTGGAGCGTCAGCTCCACCCGGACATCCTCCAGCGCCGACTGGAAAGCCGCCGCTTTCCAGATCTTGGTCGCATTAACCGTCACCGTGCCGGAGAGCTTGTTGGAAAGGGTTCCCCCGTTGTAGAGGTATGTATTGTTCGTCTCCCGTGCAAAGTCTGCATCCTCGCTGGTCAGTTTTTTCAGCGTACCGGAATCCTCGTCCAGCGCCCAGATGATGTCCGTCACGCCGCCGTCTTCCCCCACCGCGCCGAATACCTGGGTGTAGTCCCCCGCATGCTCACCAGTGAGATACTCTCGGACCACATAGATATACTCGTAGCCCTCCGAGTCGTACTTGGGCAGCTCTGCAAACTGAATGTCCTGTTTCTCCTGCCCGTTGAGCGGGACCGTCAGAATGCTGCCCCCATCATCCCGGACGGGCGCGGCCGTTGTGTAGCTCTGCCCGGCTCGGTAACGCCACAGCTGGAGTTCACCTGCCGGGCGGTGATCCGGATCCGCCGCGTCCTCCCAGACTTTGGATGCCTGATAATCCTTCACGCCCGTGAGCGTCAGGTACAGGCTGCCGCCGTCATAGAGCTTCCCCACCTCTGTGCCCACGTTGGGCGTGCTGGAGTTGTCGTAGGAGATCTGGAAGTAGTCGCCCTCGGGCAGGGCACCCGCCGCGATGCCGTCGGCGGCGTCCAGCCGGCCGTCGCCTTTTCCGTCTCCCTCCCTGGTCTCCTCTACCGAGTAGTTGATCCGGCTGCCGTCCAGGTTGTACTTCCACAGACCGCTGACGGTGACGGTGCCGCTGGTGGGGTTGTCCGGGTCTCCATCAGGGTCCTCTTCTATCTTCATCTGATCCTTCATCTCTGCCAGCAGCCGGCGGAGGGAGCTTGCCGTATAGTTGGTGTCCACCACGAAGTCAAAGCTGTTGTAAATGGCTTCTGCGATGCCTTCCGCGCCGCCCAGATTACCCCAGCGGAGCTGAACGCGGAAGTTGAATTCGTCCTCCAGCACATAGTACCAGCCGTAGTTGTCCCCGGCGGAGGGATATTCCGACACATTGCCGTTGTTGACCTCTACCGGGCTGTAGCCGTCAACCCCTTCGGACGGTCCCATGATCCACTCTACACGGGATTCTGTTGAGGTCTCCCCGCCGTAGCCATCGGATGTTGTGGTTTCGATCGCTTCCGGCAACACGCCGGTCGGGACGGAGACCGTATAGGTGTTGTTCCCGTTGTCGGCCACCGTCATTTTCGGCATAGCGGACAGGCCCACCCCGGAGAGCGTCGAGTCCTCCCCGCCTTTCAGCTCAATCCATTCCCCGTTGTCGATCCGGAACCACAGCGACGGCTGATACGTATTCGCCCCGGGACGCACTCCGTCCTCATTGTTGTTATCCACCCAGTAGAGCGTGTTCTCTTCAAATGCCCCGGCGGCATACCAGCTTGTCACCGTCACCACCGTATCTGCGTAAATCACAGGCACCAGGGTCAGACACAGTACCAGTGCCAGCAGCCCGCTGACCAGCCGCCGGCCTCCCTTCTTCGGAAACTTTCCCTTTGGGAGCCGCCCCCGCTCCCGGACTCTCTTGCCTCGATACAGCATAACCCCTCACCTCATTGAAAAATTGTTCACACACATATCCAGTGCGTCCCTATCGTCCACGCCCCTGCTGCGTCGGCTGGGCAGGACTCAGCTGCCCTGCTCCCAGCCCACAGTCAGCTGCTCCTCTTCCAGCATCCGCTCGTGGGCCTGCTCGGCCAGTATCTGTACACTGTCCCGAATGCGTTCCTGCGTGACCTGATACAGCCTGCGCAGACAGCGGGGGTTGCTCTTGTCCCCATCCACCCGGGCATCCCTGCACAGAGTCCGGATCTCTCCGCTCACCTGGGTCCTCCGCATGGGGCGGCCGCTTCGGGTGACGAATACCGGCCCCGCAGTGATCCCCACCCGCCGGAGATAGACTGCCAACTCCTTCTGCAGACAGGCAGGAATCAGGACGTACTGCGCTCTGCCGTCACAGGCGGTCAGAACACGTCCCTCCTCCACCGCCCGGACCATCACCCGGTTCAGCTCACTTACGCGGATCCCTGTCAGGGCAAAGACCTTCACCATCAGATACGTACGCTCCCGGCCCAGATTCCGGGCTGTGGCCAGCAGGCGCAGATACTCAGTCCGGCTCAACTCCGGCTGGATCTCCTCTTCGGTGTCCAGCTGGCCGATCAGCTGCAGATCCCGCCGCCCCAGATAGGCCAGCAGCCCATTGGCGGCGGACACATGGGTGTTGGCTGTACCGGGCGAGTAGCCTTCCCGCAGCAAGGCGGCGCGCCAGAGCTCCAGTGTGTCTGCAGCCACCCGCTTGTCCTCCGGAAGAAAGTGGTAAAACGCCTCCAGCTTGGGGCGGTAGACCTGGATCGTCTCCCGCCGGCGGCCCCGGGCCACCAAGCTGTCCAGATACCGGCAGACTTCTTCCCAGGTAACTGTCAGCTCCGCCGGCGCCGCGGCCCTGTCCTGTAGTGCCGTTTCCATCGCCTCACGCATTGGGCATTCTCTCCTCTCCAAAGCCGCTTTCACTGTCTGAATGCTTTCCAAATATCTCCTCCGTATCCATCTCTTTCCGATTTACAACAGAACAATGATTCTGTTGTAAACCTGTCATCGGCTGGAAATACGGTGCCAGAGCACGAAGAGTCGGTTTTGGCCGAAACGGCTCCTTTCCCTTTTGGGCCGCAAAATTGGAATCCTCAAAAAATCCAAACCGCAAAAAAGGACATTGCTTTTGTGGTTTTTTTGTTTTATACTAACTATATTCCAATGTATGTAGTGGAGAGAGCTTTGTCGATTTACAACAGAATCATTGTTTTGTTGTTAAACGATCAGCCGCATTTTTTCCAGAATCTGTTCATGGGCCCTGGCGCTCACTGCCACATAAATCCGGGTTGTCTCAATGGAGGAATGGCCCAGAAGGTCCGCCAGATGCGCCAGATCCTTCTCCTGTTCATAAAAGCACTTGGCGAACAGGTGCCGCAGATTGTGCGGGAATACCTTTTCCGGCATCACGCCGGCCTCCCGGCAGAGGGTTTTCATTTCATGCCAGATGTTGCTGCGGTCCAGGGGCCGCCCGGTGCGGGTGCGGAACAGGGGCCCCTCCTGGATATCCTGCGCCCTGGCATACCGCCGCAGGCGTTCCGCCAGTTCCTGCGGCAGCAGGACGGTCCGGCACTTTCCCTTCAGCCGGATCTCCGTCCGGCCAGCACGCAGGGCCTCCGTCGTGATGAAGCGCAGTTCGCTCACCCGGATACCGGTGGCGCAGATCGTCAGCATCACGTGGTACAGCCGCTGGTTCTTGCGCCCCTTGGCAATGGAGAGCAACCGGCGGTACTCCGACTCCGTCAGGTCCCGCTGCTCCTCCCGAAACGCCCGCCGCTGAACCTTCAGCAACTTCACCTCGCAGCGCTCCGCTCCACAGAACCGCAGATACGCGTTCACAGCAGAGAGCTTGTTGTTGACCGTCAGAGCCCTGTACTGCTGCTGCAGGCGCTCCCGGTATGCCAGAACACCCGCCTTGGTCACCGGGGCGCCGCACAGAGCCAGTCGCAGCTGTTCCGCCTCCTGCACGTATTTTTCCACTGTGGCACGGGCCTTCTCGTTTTCCACCAGAAATTCCCGGAACGCGGAGATAGACTGTCCTGTGAGCGTGATTTCTTCCATCTTGACTCCTCCCAAATCCGCCCGCACAGACGCGGGTATTTTTTGTAAGCATACCCAAAATGGCGTCGGATATGTTCCGCCTATGGAGATGCTTTCCAAAAAAGTTCCGAATTGCGCAAAAAGGCAGCCCGCGGAGAGATTCTCCGCGGGCTGCCTTACAGTATGCTGTTGTTTTTTATCGGCCTCCCCAGACCCGGTAGAGCTCGCTTCCCCGTTCCCGCAGGCGCTCGTTCAGCCAGGAGCGCAGGGATGCCATGCCCTCCTCTGTCCAGGGGAAGGTCTCCGTCTCAATGTGCTGGGCCTTTTCAAAGCAGATGTTCTCATAGACCCAGGCCTGGACGGTGCCATCGTTCACCTTTCCCGTCCGCTGGAAGCGGTAGCGGAAGGTGCCGAGGGAGCCGGGAAAAATCTCCGACTTCTTCAGAAAGTTCAGGGTCAAAAATGCGAATGGATCTTCCATCGGGCAGTTTCTCTCCTCCATCAGGCCGCCTCCGTCTCCCGGCGGCAGACCTTGATCCCCGCGATGGTCAGCGCGAACACGAACCAGAAAATGCACATCACCCGGGGATAGTTCCACAGGTAATCCGCCAGACCGCACACCATGGCGCCGCACAGAGCCGCCGCTCCGGCACAGGTGATGGTGCGGGCGGCAGAGGGGGCGCAGTGCCGGACCGTGCGGGCCGCCTTTTTGATGTTCCACAGCATGGAGCCCACAAAGCCCAGAAACCCCAGCAGTCCCGCCTCGATCCATACCTGCAGGTAGAAGTTGTGGGCGTGAACGAAGGGCGCTTCTGCGTGGTAGAGGTTGAAGTCGCTGATGTAGTCCTGCACGGCGGCGGTGCCCAGACCCGCGCCGGAGACGGGAGACGTCCGGATGACCTCCAGTGCCGCCTGATACAAGGGGATGCGGCTGGCAGTGGAGGTATCCGCCGGATTGAAGATCGTCAGGACCCGGTGCCAGATGGTGTCCGGCAGGAAGGGGACCATCACCACGCACAGCACCGCGAAGGCGGGGATCAGCTTGGGCTTCCACAAAAACACCAGCACCACCATGGCACAGGCCATGCCAACCCAGCTGGCCCGGGAGTAGGTCATGCCCAGAGCCAGCACACCCACGGCAAACACGCCGCAGGCCGTCACGCGGGAGATGCCCCGCTTGGAGCAGAGGATCAGCGCCAGTACCAGGGGCAGCAGGAGGATCAGCACCTCTGCAAAGGTGTTGGGGTTGTCGAAATAGGACTCCACCCGGCCGGGCATACCGGCGTTGACCTCCAGGTCCACATAGGACTCGTTGACCTCCACGCCCTGGATCCGTTGGTACACACCGTACAGCGAGGACACCAGCACACAGACCCCACCGCCGGCGGCCAGCCGCTTCAAATCCTCTGTGCCCCGGACAGCGCTGACCGTCACCAGCACACACATCGCTGCGGAGATATGGTAGAGCAGGAAGCGGAAGGAGGCGGAGGGCTCATAGGAGAACAGCACCGCCAGGAACATGGCTCCGAACAGCACCACCGGATAGAACCCGATGTGCCTCACGTCCAGCCGGAAGTCCCGCCGGGACATGGCCCCGGCATAGAACAGCACCAGCAGGGCGGCAAAGCCCAGCATACTATATGCGTTGTTCCAATGAGAGAAGGGAATCACCCACAATAGCATGATGAGCCAGGATTGGGCGACGGCGGTCTCATGTCCCATCTCAAAGGCCAGACGGGAGAAAACGCTGTCATCAAACGTAGCCCGCAGGGCAAGGTACAGCTTGTGGAGCAGCCAGGCAGGCAGGTTGATGAGGCCCGTCAGCAGTCGGCAGAGGATGCTCTCCTCCCAGGCCCGGGCCGCGACGCCCTCCCGACACAGGACCCGGAGAACACGGCTCTCGTCGATCTGGCGGTTACACCAGGCGCCCATGCGCACCAGGCAGCGGTGGACGGCGCTGTCATAGTAGACGGTGCACAGCACCGCCCAGAGGTGATACAGATAGCTTTCGCGGAGAATGCTCATGCAGGGAAACCTCGTTTCTTCAGATGCGGTTTTTGATCCGGTACAGCTGGGAGAGCAGCCAGAAGCGGCCCCCCCGCACCAGCTTTGCTGCCAGCTGCTTGTTGCGGCTCATGCCGGCGGGCGACAGCGTCCGGATGGCGTGGGCCATATCCGGCCGCGCGCACAAGGCCTGGATGGTCTCCTGCCGCTGCCGGAGGGCCTTGGGATTGCCCGGGGCGTACTCGTTGCCGATGGCGATCAACAGCCCGGCCCAGTTGGAGTTCTCCCGCCACTGGGGGCGGCCGGGCGTCAGGCCATACCGGGCGGCCAAGTCCTCCTTCCGCTCCATGAAGCGGCCGAAGACCTGCTGGAAGTCCTTCATATACTTGTGGGTGGCGGAGGCCGGATTCTGGAGATAGCGGTACAGGGGCGTCTCCGTCACCGCCAGGCGCCGGGCGTTGCAGAAATACTCCATCAGGAACAGCTCGTCTTCTAGATAGGCGCCCTCATAGCGGAGATGGAGTCTGTCAAAAATCTCTGCGGAGAACAGATAGCGCCAGATGAATCCATTGAACACCGGCTGGGCCAGCCGGTCCCCCAGCAGGGGATTGACGATTTTCTCCCGGATAGCGTCGGCGTCGTAGATCCCGGCGGGCAGCACCGGCTCCGGCGTCTCGCTGCCATCAGGCCACAGGTTCAGGTGCGCACAGGCGGCGGTATCCGCCCCGGCCCGCTCCCGCAGGTTCCACAGCGTCTCCAGGCACTGGGGCTCGTACTGATCGTCGGAGTCCAGAAAGGCGATATAGGTCCCCCGGACATGGTCAAGGCCCACATTCCGGGTCTCGCTGACGCCGCTGTTGCGCTCCTTGTGGAACACCCGGATGCGGTCATCCTCCCGGGCCAGCTCATCGCAGAGAGCCGGGGAGCCGTCGGTGCAGCCGTCATCCACCAGCAGCAGCTCCCAGTCGGAAAAGGTCTGCCGCCGTACGCTCTCCACACAGTCTCTGAGAAATTTCTCCGCCTGATAGACAGGCACAATGACGGAAATGCTGGGCATAGACAGCCTCCTTGCGCCCTCCGGCGCCTCTCTTCAGTCTGCGGCGCGGAAACTCCGGCGCCCTCCCCCCAGAATCTGGGGCTCTTACACGGAGCTATTGTACCCGATTTCCCCGGGAAGGTCAACGTCTTTTCCCGGAAAAGCCGGGCATACTAGGAGCGAGGTGATCCAATATGAACGATATCGAGCTGCTCCAATACGTCCATGAGACGGCGGAGATGGGCATTGAGGGGCTAAACAGCCTGGACGGGCAGGTCCGGGATGACAGCCTGCGGCGGGTTCTGAGCCAGCAGGGCGCCGAGTACCGCCAGATCGCGGATCAGGCGGAGCGCCTGCTCCGGTCTCTGGGAGAGGAGCCCAGGGACCCAGGCCTTCTGGCCAAGGTGTCCGCAGAGGTCATGTCCACTTTCAAAACGCTGGCAGACCCCTCTGCATCCAACATCGCGGAGATGGTCATTCAGGGAAACACCATGGGGGCCACCAAAAGTACCCGGCATCTGGGGGACTACGCCGGTGGAAACCGTGAGATCCGAAATCTCGCGGAGCGGCTGCTGCACACCGAGGAAGCCAACGCCGCCCAGATGAAGCAGTTCCTGTAACACACCCGGCGCAAAGCAGAGGAGGAGCCTCCTACGGGAGGCTCCTCCTCTGTTCAAAGGACCGGCAGCAGATCTTCCCCATTCAGAAAACGCTCCTCCGCCTCCTGGATAGGGATCTGCCGCTGATTCAGTCTGCGCACCAGCTGCTCTACCTCTGCCTGTTCCCTTCCCGGCAGCAGGACCACCAGATGTCGCTCCGGTTCCCAGGATTCGCCGCTGAATCCGAATCGCCGGGGGTGCCGGGTCTCCAGAACCTGATAGCGCACCTGCGGCCGCACCGCCTTGCGCCGGCGCCAGATCGACAAGGCCAGCACCCGGACCAGATCCTTCGGCGTGGGCTTTTCCCGCAGCACGCGTTGAAAGAGCTTCTGCAGCTCCGCCCGGTCTCCGCAGTCCCAGATGTCCTCCGCCGCCCGGGAGAGGGCCTTTGCCAGGGTGTCCTTTTCCTTTTCACTGTATCTCTGCGCCTCCGGATACAGCGTCTCCATGGAGAAGGTGCCCGGCATACGGGGGATGGCAGCCTTGACCAGGCAGCACAGGTCGTAATAGCAGTCCCGGCTCAGTTTCCCACTGATTTTTTCCACTGTCCGCAGGATATCTTCATCCATCCGAAACCGTCTCCTCTCCTCTTCAATTCATACATAGCATATCAAAAATCGCAGGTTTTTGAAATAGATTCGACACATTCGGACTCTTTTAGACAAATTACGGCACCCCGGACTTGACAATCCGGAGGAAATGTGCTCTTCTACCCGTATCAGAGACAGGGAGGCGCAGGCATGGATATTCGCAGAATCGAGTCGGGCAAGCGGGACTTTCTCCCCCTCCTGCTGCTGGGAGACGAACAGGAGGACATGATCGACCGCTATCTGGACCGCGGAACGCTGTTGGCGCTGTACGATGGCGGACTTCGCGCCGTATGCGTGGTGACCAAGGAGGCGCCGGGCGTGTTCGAGATCAAAAATCTGGCCGTGGAGCCGGCCTTTCAGCGCCAGGGCTACGGCCGGGCCATGGTTCGGCATGTGGCCGGCGCCTGCCGGACCGCCGGAGGGACATGCCTCCTGGTGGGCACCGGGGACAGTGCCCTCACCCTCCCCTTCTACCGGGCCTGCGGGTTCCGGGAAAGCCACCGGGTCCCCAATTTCTTCCTTCAATTTTACGACCACCCCATATACGAAGGGGGGCGGCTTTTGTCGGACATGGTATATTTGTCCATGGAGCTTTGAGCGGAAAAGGCGGCGCTGCTGAAAATCAGCGGCGCCGCCTGTATCATACCGTTTGATTCAGTTTTGGAAAAGGCTTCACGCCTCTGCGGCGGCCTTCAGAGCCTCCGTGCGGTCAGTTTTCTCCCAGGTCACGCCCAGGTCCTCCCGGCCCATGTGGCCGTAGGCCGCCAGCTTGCGGTAGATGGGCTTGCGCAGGTCCAGGTCCCGGATGATGGCCGTGGGCCGCAGGTCAAACACCTTGCGGACGGCAGTCTCCAGCCTGTCGTCTCCCACCGTACCGGTGCCGAAAGTGTCCACCAGCACACTCACCGGCTGGGCCACGCCGATGGCGTAGGCCAACTGCACCTGGCAGCGGCGGGCAAGGCCCGCGGCCACGATGTTCTTGGCCACGTACCGGGCGGCGTAGGCCGCGGAGCGGTCCACCTTGGTGGGATCCTTGCCGGAAAAGCAGCCGCCGCCGTGGGGGGCGCTGCCGCCGTAGGTATCCACGATGATCTTCCGGCCGGTGAGGCCGGAATCCGCCGCCGGGCCGCCCTTGACGAAACGGCCGGTGGGGTTCACGTAATACTTTGTGTTCTCGTCCAGCATGTCCGCGGGGATCACGGCCTTGGCCACCTGCTCGATCATGTCCTTCCGGATCTGCTCCAGGGAGACATCGGGGTCGTGCTGGGTGGAGATGACCACTGTATCCACCCGGACAGGGCGGTTGTGCTCGTCATACTCCACGGTGACCTGACTCTTGCCGTCGGGCCGCATATAGGGCACCTGGCCGCTCTTGCGGACCTCCGCCATGCGCTTGCACAGCTTCTGTGCCAGGGACAGGGGCAGGGGCATCAGTTCCGGCGTCTCGTCGCAGGCGTAGCCGAACATCATGCCCTGGTCACCGGCGCCGTTGCTCAGCTCGCTGTCGGTGCCCTCCTTGTTCTCCAAGGATTTGTCCACGCCCATGGCGATGTCGGCGGACTGCTCGTCGATAGAGGTAACCACGGCACAGGTGTCGCAGTCAAAGCCGTACTTGCCCCGGTCATAGCCAATGTCCCGGACCACCTCCCGGGCGATGTGGGCGATGTCCACATAGCAGCTGGTGGTGATCTCGCCCATCACGTGGATCAATCCGGTGCAGGCCGTGGTCTCGCAGGCCACGCGGCCGTTGGGGTCCTGCTCCAGAATGGCGTCCAGGACGGCGTCGGAGATCTGGTCGCAGACCTTGTCGGGGTGGCCCTCCGTGACGGATTCGGAGGTGAAGAGATAGTGTCTTGCCATAGTACAGGTTCCTTTCTGAGCACTGACCTCATCAAGGGGCGAAAAAAATGTGCGTTTCGACGGCGAAACGCACAAACGGATTGGTTGCTTGCTCCTCATCTGTCGATCACCGCCGGATTTGGCACCTTGTCATAAGCAGGTTGCCGTGGGTTCATCGGGCCGTTCCCTCCGCCACTCTTGATAAGGGTAATAAAATTGTCCCTATTATCTTATCAGGTTTTTCCCGTTTGTCAATACGGTTTTTCCGGTTTTGCGGAGAAATCCGTCGCCCCGTCGGAAAACTGCGCAGATGTTCCGCCTGTTCAAAAATTATACATGACTTTTTTCCTCTGATCGGGTATAATGGATATCACTTGTATATTTGAAATGTTCTGGAGGGCTTCACCGTGAGAAAACTCTGCGACAGCGTGGACCGCTTTTGCCTGCAGCATCCCCGCTTCGGCATTCCGAACCTGATGAAGTTTCTGGTGGGGATCATGGCCGTGGTATTTGTGCTGGACCTGTTCTCCAATGGCTATGCCAGCTATATGCTGTCCTTCAACGCAGAGCTCGTTCTGCAGGGAGAGCTGTGGCGGCTGGTCACCTGGATGTTCCTGCCCACCAACGGCTCTCTGTTCTGGATCTTCATCAGCCTGTCCTTCTACTACTTCATCGGCACCTCCATTGAGGAGTACTGGGGCACCGCCAAGTTCACCCTGTTCTATCTGGCCTGCGCCGTGCTGATGGTGGTATTCGGCATGATCAGCATACTGTGGTCCCCGCTTCCCGTTGTCAGCAGCGGCAATCTCAACCAGATCCTGTTCCTGGCCTTTGCTACCCTGTACCCTGACGCGCTGATCCGCGTCTATCTGATCCTGCCAGTCAAGGCCAAGTGGCTGGCGGCGTTGTATGTGCTGCTGACCCTGTATGACCTGCTCCGTTCCGGCATGTGGGCGGCGCTGTTCACACTGCCCCAGCTGCTGGCCGTCTGGCTGGTGTATCTGGTGTTCTTCTGGGACAGGATCGGGGACCTTCTGCGGGAGTTCGGCTTTGCCGTCCGCCATCAGAACTCCCACCAGACCATCCAGTTCAAGTCCGCAGTGAAGCAGCAGCGGAAGAAGGCCCAGCAGCAGGGCTACCGCCACAAGTGCGAGGTCTGCGGCCGCACAGATACGGACTTTCCGGACCTGCAGTTCCGCTATTGCTCCAAGTGCGCGGGCTACCACTGCTTCTGTGAGGACCACATCTTCAACCACACACATTTTACGCAGTGAGCGTTTCCGCGGTCTCCGCCCATCGGGGCGGGGACCGCTTTTTTGACACGGCCCCTGAGATTTCTCTTCCTTCCGGCCCACAAATGCGATATACTGAAAAAAACGACACCAGAGGAAAAGGGAGACGATACCCATGGAACGACAACTGGGAAAGCCCCTGCATATTCAGGCGGCGGAGGCCTTTGAATCGCCCGCGTTTCTTCAGAAGCTGGGAATGGCCCGCGCCGACGCGGAGCGTATCTTCGGCGGCGCCGACTGGCACCAGCTGCTCCGGGATCTGGCGCCCATCCGGGGCCGGATCTCCTGCGCCGACGCCCTGGCGGCCTTCCGCCCCCTGCTGGACCAGGTGGCGCCGGATCCCGCTGAGGGATGGCTGTCCTACGCCTACCAGGTGGCCCGGGCGCTGCTGTATCCGGTGTCGGACCCCGGACATACCTCCGCCCAGTGGGATGGAGCGCTGTGCTTTCTGCAGCTGCTCCAGGTCCTGTTTGACGCGGAGCGGACCTGCCTGCCCTTTGACTTCTGGCTGGACTTTGAATTCTGCACGGAGGAGGAACTCTCCCACAGCGGTGTGGCGGAGGAGTACCGCCGCTTCTGCTACCGGTTCCGGGAGGAATACATCTATGAGATGCTCCGCCTGAGCCGGGAGGTCACATCCTTCCGCACCCTGGAGCACATCGCCGGCGTCCACTATGTGTCCATGCGGGTGGCCCGGGCCTTCTGCGCCTCCGGCGGACTCATCGACCTGGGGCTGATCTCCGGAGCCGCCCTGGGCCACGACCTGGGCAAATTCGGCTGCAAGCCCGGGGAACGGGTGCCCTACCTGCACTATTACTACACCGACCAGTGGTTCACCCGCCGGGGACTAACGGCCCTGGGCCACATCGCGGCCAACCACTCCGTCTGGGATTTGGAGATCGAGAACCTGTCCTCGGAGTCCCTGACGCTGGTGTACGCGGACTTCCGGGTGAAGCAGACCTATGGGGAGGACCGCCGGGAGATCCCCTGCCTCTACTCCCTGCAGGAGGCCTTTGACGTCATCCTCAGCAAGCTGGACAATGTGGACGATGCCAAGCGCCTGCGCTACCGCTATGTCTACGCCAAGCTGCGGGACTTTGAGGACTATCTCATCTCCTTTGGGGTGGACACCACCCTCCGCACCGCCGGCGGCCCCGCCCGCCCGGCCAAAAATGCTGCCCTGCTGAACACGGACGAGGTGGTGACCGCTCTGCGGCGTACCGCCGTGGACCACAATATCCGCCTGATGCACCGGCTGGGCCATGAGCAGCTCTTCGGCAACACTCTGGAGGCCGCCCGGGGCGAAAAGAACCCCGCCCGGCTCCAGGCATACGTCTCCATTTTTGAGGAGTATTTCACCTACTGGAACGCCTCCCAGAAGCAGCAGACCCTGGACTTTCTGTACGAGCTGCTGCTGATCCCGGACGGAGACATCCGCCGCCGGGCCGCCGCCCTCATCGGACGCATCCTGGCCGCCTTCCGCCTGGGCTATCAGAAGGAGCCCCCGGCCGACGCCCCGCCGGACCCGGAGGAAGACCTGCCCTTCCAGCTGTGGGCGGAGTACCTGGAAAAGCTCATCGACCCGGACCGGCGGCTGACGCCCCGGCAGATCAGCATGATCCGCTATCAGGCCAAGACTGCGGCGGACGCGCTGCTGATGAACTGCTCCGACGCCGACGCCCCCCGCTTTGCCGGGGAGCTGTTCCGCCACTACCGCCGCCCGGAACTGGTGGACGCCGATGCGGCCTTTGCCCTGCTGGACACGGTGCTGAGCCTGCCGCTGGACCGGGTATCCGCCGAGGATCTGCACGTGCTGACCGGCTTTTCCGTCTGGTGGCTGGAACGGGGCGGCCTGCCCCAGAAGGCCGCCGCCCTGCGGCTGTTCCACCACCTGCTGACGGCCCTGGACCCCAATGGCCGGGACGCCGCGGCCATCACTGCCGCCGTGGAGGCAGCGGATTGCCGGGGAAGCACGCCGCTGCTGTTTCTCCAGGCCCGCCTGGGAGAGCGGCTGGGCCTGGATGTCTCCATCCAGCGGTCTCTGTTGGACCGGCAGGACGTTGTGAGCAATGTGTTTCTGGACAACCTGAAGACTGCGACCCACTGGGTTCTGAAGGCCGTGGGCGTGGAGTACCTGCTGGGTCAGGTGGAACAGGGAGACCGCGCCAACGTGCTCCACATCGCCACCCACTTCTCCAACCTGATGAAGGTCAGTGAGAATATCGTGGTCCGCCGGCTGGCGGGCACTTCCCTGCTGGCCATTGCTCCGGCCCTGACGCCGGACCGCCGGAACGAGGTGGCCGTGGAGCTTTCCAAGGTGCTGGAGACCGGGCAGACGGAGATCTCCCAGTACATCCCCCAGTACCTGGGCCAGTTTGCCCTGTGGCTGACGCCCAGGGAGCTGGACGAGATCGTGGATCAGATGCAGATCCTCCTCTCCTCCGCCAACACCGTGGTGGTGGCCGCCGCCCTGGCCACTGTGGGCGCCATGCTGGAGCATTATGCCGTATACGCCCAGCGGTTCCACGAGTCCCGGGAGGTACTGGAACGCCGCTGGCGGCGGCTGGCAGGCCTGCTGTTGAAGGGCCTGGCCTCTTATCGTCAGAGCGTGCGGCAGGAGGCGCTGCAGATCCTGGGCGAGCGGATCTTCGCCTCACAGACCCTCTCCTACGAGGGGAAGGCTGCCCTCTTCACCCTGATGGCCAAGAAGATCCTCTTCCTGCTGGGAGAGCAGCCGGAACAGGAGCTGAGCTTCTTCTACACCGCCGCCGCCCTCTCCCACATCTACCGCTTCATCGTCTCCTACCAGATTGAAAGCGGAGACTTCCCATTCTACATGCCGGCAAGGGCCGCCTTCTTTCCCGGCACCTTCGACCCCTTCTCCCTGAGCCACAAGGGCATCGTCCAGGAGATCCGGGACCTGGGGATGGAGGTGTATCTGGCCATCGACGAGTTCTCCTGGTCCAAGAAGGCGCAGCCCTCCCTGGTGCGGAGGCAGATCGTCAGCATGTCCGTGGCGGACGAGTTCGACGTGTACCTCTTCCCCCACGACATCCCAGTGAACCTGGCCACGCCGGAGGACCTGGACCGGCTGCGGGAGGTCTTTTCCGGCCGGGAGCTGTACCTGGCGGTGGGCTCGGACGTGGTAGCCAACGCATCCTCCTACAAGGCGGCACCGGTGCCGGGGTCCGTCCACTCCATGAACCACATCGTCTTCCGCCGCTCCAGCGACGCGGAGGGACGGGAGATCGACGCAGATCTGGGCTGCATCTCCGGCCGCATCATCCAGCTGCAGCTGCCCACCCATCTGGAAGACATCAGCTCCACCCGCATCCGGGAGAACATCGACCTGGGACGGGACATCTCCACCCTCATTGACCCGGTGGTACAGGACTTCATCTACCGCAACAGCCTCTATCTCCGGGAGCCCCAGTACAAGCGGATCCTCCGGGCGGGGGATCTGGAGTTCTCCCACATCTCCCAGCCGGACCGGCACCTGTGGGAGGAGTTGACGGAGGTACCGCTTCAGGGGCGGGAGCAGCCGCCGGAGATCGACCCCAGGGACGGCCTCTGCATCCTGCGGGACGCGGGATCCCGCCCCCGGGTGCTGGGTTTTCTGACCCTGCGGACCGTGAACTCCGGCGGGCTGTATGAGGCCCTGGGGGACACGGAGCTGGCGGACTATGTCCGCAAGCACACGGCGGGGCGGGTTCAGCTGCTCACCGGACTTTACACCGCCCGCGGCTCCAGCGGCAGCTATGATGTGGGCCAGCTGCTGATGACAGAGGCCCTCTCCCGCTCCCTGGGAGCGGACTGCAGCTATGCCGTGTGGCACGCCACTGCGTCGGAGGAGACGCTGGACCTGCTGGAGAGGCAAGGCTTTGTCCCGGCGGAGCTGCCCAGCGCGAAGCCCCTGCTGCTGGTGGATATGCGCTCTCCCTCCGTACTGCTGCAGAACATCCCCACCACGCTGAAGGAGCCTTTCTCCTCCGACCGTACCGTGCTGGCGGCGGTCCGCGCCGCCCACTGCCGGATGCAGCGGGCTCTCACCGGCCTGTATCCGGGTTCTCTGATCCTGTCCCTGAACGCGGAGGTCATTTACCACCGTCTGGTGCGGAAGATCGTGGACCTGAACGGCGTCCCGGCGGAGCCCACAGTGCCCCGGGTACTGGGTCCCAAGATGTGTGTACCCTTCGGCAAGATCCTGCGGGGCAATGCCATCCCCAACACCGTCACCAAGACCATCCACACCGACAAGGTCTTTGCCAGGGACCTCACCTCCTTCGACATTGAGAACTTCCCCGGCTACGCGCCGTTGGAGAGCCAGATCCGTACCATCCACTCCTTCCGCCGGCCGGTGATCCTGGTGGACGACCTGCTCCACTCCGGCAACCGGATCCGGGCGCTGGATCCCCTCTTCCGGCAGGAGGGTGTGGTCATCGACCGGGTGCTGGTGGGCCTGCTGTCCGGCCGTGGACGGGATCTGATGGCCGCCAAGGGCCGCAGTGTGGACAGCGTCTATTTCATTCCGAATATGCGTTCTTGGTTCGTGGAGTCCACCATGTACCCCTTCATCGGCGGCGACACTGTGGGGCATGGGGAGCCCTCCGTCCCCGGCCTGACCCCAGCGGTGAACCTGATCCTGCCCTACGCCTTCCCCCGCTTCTACCGGGAGTGCGGACGGGAGGCGGTGTTCCGTTTCTCCTGTGCCTGCCTGGAGAACGCCCGGGACATCCTGCTGGCCCTGGAGACCACCTTCCGGGAGCGGTACGCCCGCAACCTCACCCTCTCCCGCCTCAGTGAGGCGGTGATCCTGCCCCTCTCCCCGGACAAGGGCAGCTGTATGCACTATGACCCCAGTCTTCCTGCCTCCGTATTTCTGCAGAACGACCTGGAGATGCTGTTGCGGATGCGGAACGTCCTCCAATCCTGACCGCGGGCCTGGCGCGCCATCCAGGCGAAAGGAGCCCTTATGTATTACTACCGCCACGGGGAGGTCATCTTCGCCTCTCTGCTGCCGGACCTCCCCCTGGAGCCGGCGAAGCGTCCCTCCGCAGGGACGCCCAGCCTCTTCCTCATCGACCGGGACCCGATTCGCAGCCGGTCCTCCTTCTGCGTCTCAGACCCCCGGCAGCTCACTGCGGAGACGGAGGATGTGACCTGGCTGGACCCCTCCCGGATGGGCGTTCCGGTCCCCTCCCTGCCCAAACGCCTCCAGCACACCATCGACGCCCGGCTGCTGCGGGCGGTTAACATCCGCCACCCCCGCTGGGCTGACTTTACCAAGGCGCCCGCCATGCATCTGCCAAGCCGCCTGCGGGTGAATCTGCTGGCGGTAGGAGATGTGGGCAGCACCCTTTTGACGGCGCTGAAGCTCCTGGGAGGCGACTGTATTGAGAGCATCGGTATCTGCGACCTGAATCAGAAGACTGTGGCCCGCTGGGTCACGGAGATGGAGCAGGTATCCTGGCCCTGGGACTACGACGCCCTTCCGGCAGTGGAGCCGGTAGCGGCCGGGGACTTGTTCCGCTGTGATGTGTTCCTCTTCGCCGCCACTCGCGGCGTTCCTCCAGTGGGAGGCGGTGTCCGGGACGTGCGGATGGCCCAGTTCGGCGCCAACCGGCCGCTGGTGGAGGACTACGCCCGGCAGGCCCGGCAGGCGGGATTCCGGGGACTCTTTATTGTACTATCCGACCCGGTGGATCCCCTGTGCAAGGCGGCGTATCTGGCCTCCAACCAGGGGCCCGACGGCCAGTGGGACGGGCAGGGGCTTCGGGCGGAACAGATCCAGGGCTTCGGACTGGGGGTCATGAACGCCCGGGCGGCCTATTTTGCCAAACAGGATCCCCGGTTCCGCAGCTTCCTGCTGGATGGCCGCAGCTATGGTCCTCACGGTCAGGGGCTGGTGATCGCCAACTCCCTCTCCCATTATGATGACGGCCTCTCCCGGGAGCTGACGGAGCTGGTGGCCACCGCCAATCTGCGGATCCGGGAGCTGGGCTTCAAGCCCTATGTGGCTCCTGCCATTTCCTCCGGCGCCATGCAGCTGCTGCTGACGCTCCGCCGGAGCTGGCATTGCAGCTCGGCGGCTCTGGGGGGGATCTGGTTCGGCGTCCGCAACCGTTTAACCGCCGCCGGTCTGGAAATCGAGACTGCCTCTTTGCCCACACCGCTGTTCGAGCGGCTGCGGGAAACCCAGACGCTTCTGCGGGAGATCATTTAGCGGGCGGCTGCCGCCGCGTTTCATCATACCGGCCGCTGCATGCCGCTTTGCCCCGCGCACCGGGCGGGGGCTCGGCCGGAATGCAGCCGGACGCAGGAAGGAGATGATCGGCATATCTGAAGAACTGACGGTGATCCGCCCCGGCGGGGCGCTCTCCCCCCGGTGCGCCGGAGTGCTGGAGGCGGCCCTGGCGGGGCGGCAGGCAGAGGTGCTGTCCCGCCTGGAGGGTCCGCTGACGGGACGGCGGCTCCTGTTTGTCATCTCCCTGGATGAGGGCGGCGTGAACTGCGGGTTCTATGACCTGCTGGCCCATCTCCGCACCCATCCAAACTGCCTGGACCGCTGCGTGGGGAGCGTGCTGGTGGACGCCCCCGGCGATCTGTACACCAAGGCAGCGGGCCGGGACCTGGTGCTGGCCGCCAACCTTGCGGGCTGCGCCTTTGTGGGCCGCCCTCTGGTGGAAGGCACTGGCGATCTGCGGAACTTCACGGTCCAGGCCCGAAACGCTGGCTGTTCTTTGGAAGCGGCCTACCATCTGGCGGCGGCGGATCTGGTGGAGCGGGTGCTGGCCTTCTCCCTCCCCCGGCTGGAGCGGCCGAAGCTACTGGCCCTCCACGCCTCCAGCCGGGCCACCTCCAACACCCTGGCCCTGTGGGGGCTGGTGCGGACCCGGCTGGAGGAACGCTGTGACATCACGGAGATCTGCCTGCGGAACGGCACGCTGGAGGACTGTGCCGGCTGCCCCTACACCACCTGCCTCCACTTCGGAGAACAGGGCGGGTGCTTCTATGGCGGCGTCATGGTCCAGGAGGTCTACCCCGCCATCCGGGAGGCGGACGCGCTGGTGCTGCTGTGCCCCAATTACAACGACGCTCTGTCCGCCAACCTGACGGCAGCCATCAACCGGCTGACGGCCCTGTACCGCACCACCTCCTTTGCGGACAAGGCGGTGTTCGCCATCGTGGTGTCCGGCTACTCCGGCGGGGACATCGTGGCCTGTCAGGCGGCGGGAGCCATGAACATGAACAAGGGCTTCTGGCTGCCGGCGAACTTCTGCCTGCTGGAGACCGCCAACGACAAGGGCGAGGCCCTGGCCCTGCCGGGGATTCAGGACCGGGCGGATCGGTTCGCGGAGAATATGTTATGTCAGCTTGCATACTAGAAGAAGGCACGCCGAAAGGCGTGCCGCTTTTCTTGCTATGTGTTTGGGGTAGTATCGAACTCTATCACCACGTTTCCTTTGGCGTCATAGGCAAGAATAATCGGATATCCGTACGCCCGTTCCGGATTTCTTTTCCGCGGCAGGACCTCCATAATCCAAAAAAACGTGTGGTCTCCCTGCTTGATAAACGCCTCCCGTTCCACAGACAGGCAGTAAAACTCTGGGGCCGCCTGGTCAAAAGGCTCCGCCCTAATTTGCAGTTCTACGAGTTCAATTGTCGGATCGTCGATTCGGCCGAAATAGCAGTTTACCATCCTGTCATCATAGACAGCATCGTATTGGCCCACATACAACGGTGCATCGCCGGTACAGTCTACTGCGGAACCCCGTTCCGTCTCCCATCCCAATAGTCCTAAGTGCGTATCTGTCATTAAGAGCGCATTTTCATTTTCCATCAGATATAGGAGGCCAGTCGCTCTCAACTCCGGTTCCCAGCGCCGTTCCACAAGGTGGGTCCGACCTATGCCCTGCAAGTCCGCCGACCTATGAGCGGTCTGGATCGGCAGCAGCAAGCATATCCCCAGCAGGTGGTTCACCATCAAAAGAAATGCTAGTGCCAGGAGTGCCCAGCGCAGGGCCAGACACTTCCGCGTGTACATTCTGCTCTTTTTCATGGTGCCATCCCCTCCGGCAGGGGAATCTGGATACTGCCGGATTCCCCATATATGTCATACCGCAGGGTCACATAGGTGTCCTCTGGTTCTATGGCTACGCATCCGTTCCCTGCGTTCCACCAGTCAAATGGCCCTGCAATCAAAGCCTCACCTTTCTCGCCGCTCTGGCTCTCCAAAACCATCTCCTTGCGGCCAACCACGCCCATAAACCGCCGGTCGTAGGAATCAAAATTGACAAAGGCCATGAGATGTCCCCATGGGATGCTGCGGTAGGTGCATACTCGTACTATCCGCACCACATCATCTCCAACTGTGAACTCCATCTTGGGATAGACAGCAGCAATGATCCCGCCAGATGGGCCAGCATGGTGGCTGAGATTTGGGACCCTGCGCTCTGTAATACCTGTCCAAACCCCAAGTGTCCCCTCCCCAGAAAAAAACAGTACTGAGGCCAAGATCCAGACGGCCAGCAAAATGGCCCCCCATTTCGCCACCAGCCAGCGGAAGGGGTATTGTTTGTTCAGCTCCCGTCCCACCTCATCTGGCTCTCCCATGGCGGCGATGGCCCGCTCTTCTGCCAGCTCCTCGTCATACCCCAGCTCCCGCAGGGCCTCCATGTGGTCCTCGATGTGGCCGTCCAGCTCCGACCGAATGGCCTCCCGCTCCTTCTCCGTCACACGGCGCAGGGACGAAAGCACCCGGTCCGTATAATCCCGCCTGTCCATATCATGCCGGGTCCAGCCCCGGACAGGCCCGGAGCACCGCATTCACCGCGCCGGAGTAGGTCTGCCAGGCGGCAGCCTCCTCCCGCAGCACCGCCGCCCCCCGGTGGGTAAGGCGGTAGTATTTCCGCATCCGGCCGGTGGGGGCCTCCTGCTGATACGCCTCCACCGCCCCGTCCCGCTCCAGGCCGTGGAGCACCGGGTACAGCGTCCCCTCCTTCATCTCAAAGGTGTGGTCGGATCTGCGGGCCAGCTCCACGATCATCTGGTAGCCGTACATATCCTCCCCCGCCAGCAGGGACAGCACCAGCAGCTGGGCGTGGTCCATGGTCTGCTTTTTTGCCATCGGGCACCTCCTGTCCAGGCAACATACCTAGAATTACTATGCCTTTAGTATACATAGTAATTCTAGGTATGTCAATTACAAAAAACGCGCGCCTGCGGCGCGCGCTTTTTTTCCTCAATTCTTCCCGATCCCCAGCAGATCCCGGCCATGGCTGTTCAAATGCGGTGCCAGCTGCTCGTAGGACAGCCGGAACTCCTGCGGCCCCATGGCGTAACAGGCAATCTCATAGGGGGAGAAGGCCACCGTCATCCCCTCCTCATTGAAGGAGACCGCGTAGCTGCTCCAGTTTGCGGCAATGTCTTGATAGTCCTCCCAGTAGCCGGCCTCCACGGCGGCTTCCGGCGTCATGTCGATCTGGCGGATGATCTCGTCCCGGACCGCGTCCAGAAATATCTGCCCGTCCGCTGCCAGAATCTCAGGCGCGAAGAACTGGCCCGTCATCAGGTCGAAGTTCCAGGCCAGCAGTACCGTGTTGGGGTGGGCCCCGCCGGTATAGCTGTAATACTCCGCCTGGATGCACACCATCTGCTCCGTCTGATAGACAGAACAGTCCAGCTCCAGCGTGTAGGGTGTCCAATTCCCACCGGACTCCGTCCGAAAGGCCAGCTCCTCCTCTGCCCAGGCCGTCACCTCGTCAAAGCCATCCGCCCCGGCCCAGTCGCGGAACCGGCTGTTGAAGGCCTCCGCCCTCTCCAGGGCCGCCGTCTCCGCCGGGGAGGCCGCCTCCGTCAGCACAGTGCCGTCCGGCAGGGTCACGGTCATCTCCGGAAGCTCATAGGAGCGCACAGCCAAAGTCGTGCCGTCCGCCGCCGCGGCGCTGTCCTCCAGCGTCTTCAGAACCACCGTGTAGGTCAAGGGCCCGGATGCAGCCTGAGTGAAGGTGGCCGCGCCCGTCATCGTGCCGCTGTCCGGCTGCTTCTGTTCCGGGACGGCAATCTCCTGCGATGCAGCCGTGGGCTCCTCCGTCTCCGGAACGGGGGCTACGCAGGCTGTCAGCATACACAGCAGCAAAAGCAGGGCGATCATCCGTTTCATAGGGGTTGCTCCTTTCCTCAGCAGGGCGCAGGCCCTCCTAAGATCACGGGACCTTCCCTCCACTCCGTGCCGCCGGCGGCGGAGAGGCGGGGATACGCCAGGGTATACAGGTCCGTGGCGCGGACCTCCAGTTCAAACAGGCGCCGGGCCTCCGGGCCCAACCGCCGGACCTGCGCCGGCCTGGTCAGCACCGGCACGGCTGCCGCCTCCCGCATCCGGGAGAGCAGTCGGCAACCGGTCCCATTGGCCGCCAGCACCCGCAGATAGGGCACCCGCTCCGGCATATCGCCGGGCGTCAGTCCCAGGTAGGCCCACAGCACCATCCGCCGCAGGCGGGCCATGGCGTAACGCTTCGTCTTGGCTGCGGCCAGCAGTTCGGGCAGCGAGGCGGCAGCGCGGGAGGCGTCGTACAGTCGATTCCAAATGCCCTCCCGCCCCTGGTCCAGGGCGGCAAAGTCCGCCGCCGTCATGGACCGCAGCCGGGCCAGAATGGCCCGGTGACTGTTCTCCCAGAACACCGGGGCCCGGCCGGCGGCCTCTTCCAGCTCATAAGCGCGGGCCACGGCCGGAGGCAGCAGGGACAGGGCCTCCTCCCGTTTCCCCTGCCGCAGCAGCGCCCGGAGGCCGGAGGCCGAGGGGTGGGTGTCCGGCGCCAGGGTGCCGTCGTGGGCGCTGCCCTCCCTCCGGATGGTCACCGGCCGGAGGGGGGCGTTCTGCCCCAGCAGGGCCTTGCAGTACTCGATGCCCAAAATGTTGTTGGGAGACTCCAGCAGGGCGGCGTCCTCCTCCGGCAGCAGGCCGGTCAGCGCCCGCTGCCGGGCAGCGGCAAAGCTCACCGCTCCAGGCAGCACCTCTCGGAGCCGGTCTCGGAAGGACGGCGCCAGCAGCGCGGCGGCCACCCGCTCCAGGGCGGAGACATCGCCGCACTCACTGCCGAACAGCAGGTGCTCCACAACCCCGGTGGCCGCCAGCGCCTGGACGCCTCCGGCGGCAAATCCTTCCGCCGAGGACACCGCCCAGGGCAGGGGCAGCTCCAGCACCAGGTCCGCGCCGCTCTCCACGGCGGCCCTGGCCCGGGCGTGTTTGCGCAGCAGGGCGAAGTCCCCCCGCTGCACGAAGTTCCCGCTCATCACGCAGACCATGGCCGTGTCCGGTCCCAGCGCCGCCCGGCCTGCCTCCAGAAGCCGCAGGTGCCCGCTGTGGAGCGGATTGTATTCTACGATTATACCTGCGGCCCCCATGGATTTCTCCCCTTCCAAATGACAAAAAAGTTACAGTCCGGTGTCAGTCTCGTCAATTTTTTATCAATGCCGCCCGCATGGGGCTTTTTTTCGATCATACCATACTTTCCGGAAAACGTCCAGCCGGACCGATTCCGGGCTGCTCTGCGGCGAGCAGACGCCGCTGCGCCGGAACTTCCCCGGCAAAAAAGCGCCGGTTCGTTCAAAATTCCGGTTGTAACCGGGGAAATCTCTGGTATAATGAGAAGTGCGCCGGGACCCGCCCCGCCGGGGTACGGGTTCCCTTTCAGCCAGGCATCTGCCTGCAATTCATACGATGTGGGGATGTCCACGGGCATTTCCAAAAAAGAGGAGACGGTAAACATGAACATTCTGGTTATCAACGCTGGCAGCTCTTCCTTGAAGTATCAGCTGCTGAATCCCGAGACCGGCGCCCTGCTGGCCAAGGGCCTGTGCGAACGGATCGGCATCGACGGCAAGTTCACCTACAAGCCCCAGGTGGAGGGCAAGCAGGTGCTGGACGCCGTCGATGTGGCCATGCCCACCCATTCCGAGGCCATCCAGGCCGTGCTGAACGCTCTGGTGGACAAGGACAACGGCGTCATCGGCTCCATGCAGGAGATCGATGCGGTGGGCCACCGGGTGGTCCATGGCGGCGAGGCCTTTGCCGGCTCTGTGCTCATCACCGATGAGGTCATGAAGGCCCTGGAGGAGTGCATCCCCCTGGCCCCCCTCCACAACCCCGCCAACATCACCGGCATCAACGCCTGCACCGCCGTCATGGGCAAGGACGTGCCCCAGGTGGCCGTGTTCGACACCGCCTTCCACCAGACGATGCCCGCCAAGGCCTATATGTACGCCCTGCCCTATGAATACTATGAGAAGGACAAGGTTCGCCGCTACGGCTTCCACGGCACCTCCCACAAGTATGTCTCCGGCCGGGCCGCCGCCATGCTGGGCAAGAAGCCCGAGGAGCTGAAGCTGATCTCCTGCCACCTGGGCAACGGCTCCTCCATCGCCGCTGTGGACGGCGGCAAGAGCGTGGATACCTCCATGGGCTTCACCCCCCTGGCCGGTCTGCCCATGGGCACCCGCTGCGGCGACATCGACGCCGGTATCCTGGAATATCTGATGAACAAGCACGGCATGAACATCGACGAGATGCTGAACATCCTCAACAAGAAGTCCGGCGTAGAGGGTCTGTCCGGCGTCAGCTCCGACTTCCGTGACCTGGAGAAGGCCGCTGAAGAGGGCAACGCACGGGCCCAGCTGGCGGAGGAGAAGTTCGCCTACGAGGTGAAGAAGTACGTGGGCGCTTACGCCGCCGCCATGGGCGGGGTGGACGCCATTATCTTCACCGCCGGCGTGGGCGAGAACGACAAGGGCATCCGCGCCATGGTGTGCGACGGCCTGGAGTATATGGGCGTGAAGCTGGATCCCGCCGCCAACGACGTCCGCGGCAAGGAAACCGTCATCTCCGCCGCCGACTCCAAGGTGAAGGTCCTGCTGATCCCCACCAATGAAGAGCTGATGATCGCCACCGACACGGCCGCCATCGTCAAGGGCAACTAAATTCCGCATCTCCGCATATTCAGAGAGGGCAGGCCGCCGGCCTGCCCTCCGTTCTTTTGCAAACATCCCGTTTCGGAAGCAGGGATCCTGGGAAAGCGCGAGGGGAGCAGCGTCCGCCCCGAATGGGCGCAAATGCCCCGCAAAGCCTTGCCCCCGGCACAGCGGTATGCTATACTCAAAACACACCCAGCGGAAATCTTCGAAACGAGGTGATCGTGTATGCGGGATCTGCGGGAGTCCTGCCGGATCGCGGTGGTCCAGGCCGCCCCAGTGATGTTTGACAAAGCCGCCTGCACCGTGAAGGCGGTGGAGCTGATCCGGGCCGCGGCTGCGGAGCAGGCGGAGCTGATCGTGTTCCCGGAGCTGTTCATCCCCGGCTATCCCTACGGCATGACTTTCGGCTTCACCGTGGGCAGCCGGACCGCCCCGGGCCGGAAGGACTGGGGGCTGTACTACGACAACTCCATCCTGGTGCCTGGGCCGGAGACAGAGATCCTGGGCCGGGCCGCCCGGGAGGCTCGGGCCTACGTGAGTATCGGCGTGTCCGAGCGGGACGCCGTCAACGCCACGCTGTACAATACCAACCTGATCTTTTCCCCGGCGGGCGAACTGCTCACCGTCCACCGGAAGCTGAAGCCCACCGGCGCAGAGCGGGTGGTGTGGGGCGACGCGGACCGGCATTACTTCCCGGTGGCGCAGACGCCCTGGGGTCCCATGGCCAGCCTGATCTGCTGGGAGAGCTATATGCCCCTGGCCCGGGTCGCCCTGTACGAGAAGGGGATCACCCTGTACCTCTCTCCCAACACCAACGACAACGAGGAGTGGCAGGCCACCATCCGTCACATTGCCATCGAGGGGCACTGCTTTTTCGTCAACTGCGACATGGTCTTCACTCGGGACATGTACCCCGCCGGGCTCCACTGCCCGGAGGAGATCGGCCGCCTGCCGGATATCGTCTGCCGGGGCGGCAGCTGCGTGGTGGATCCCTACGGCCACTATGTGACCCAGCCCGTCTGGGACCGGGAGGCCATCATCTGTGCGGATCTGGACCTGACCCAGGTGCCCCGGAGCCGGATGGAATTCGACGGCTGCGGCCACTACGCCCGGCCGGACGTGCTGAAGCTGACCGTGGACGACCGGTGACAGAAATGCCGAAGGAGGAAGCCCCGCTGTGAAACACATCAAGCCCGGCCGGGGGCCGTCAGCCATGGGAGCCCTCGGCTCCGTCATCGCTGTGGTCTTCGGCATCTTCTGGACCGTATCCGTCGCCTCCATGGGGGCGCCCATCTCCTTCTCCATCTTCGGCGTGCTGTTCGTTATCGTGGGCATCGTCCAGGCCGTCTACAATTTCAAGAACGCCGCGGGCAAAAAACGGTACTCCGCCTTCGACATCGTGGACGGCGAGGATGAGCCGGACCCGCTGAATCAGCGCTTCGGCGGCCAGCCCCCGGAGGCCGGGGACACGTCCGGACCGGAGGGGCCCCTGCGCTACTGCCCCTACTGCGGCGCCAAGCTGGGGGATTCCTATACATTCTGCGGCCACTGCGGCAAGCGGCTGCCTGACGTCCAAGAGGAGGATCATCCATGAAAATCGCCCTGCAATTCGCCATGCCGTCGGAGCTCCATGCCCTGCCGGGCGCCCGGGAGCTGGCGCCGCTGGAGACCGTCTCCGGCGTTCCCATATTTGAGATTGCCCCGGACATTCTGGCCTGTGCCGGCGGCGTCAGCAAGGTGAACGCTGCCATGGCCGCGGAGCTGCTGTGCCTGCGGTACGGCGTGGATCTGATTCTCAACGCCGGCGTGGCCGGGTGCTTCACGGATCTGCCCACCGGCACGCTGGTGGTAGCGTCGGAATTCGTCCAGCACGATGTGGACACCACCGCTGTGGGGGACCCCATCGGCCTGGTCTCCACGGTGAATCAGGTGGCCTTCCCCACCTGGCAGCCGGAGTGCTGTGCGGAGCTGCTTGCTTCCCTGGGCCATCCCGCCGTCACCGGCCGGGTATCCACCGGGGATTGGTTTGCTGTGAAGGGGCAACGGGCGGAGTGGATCCGGGACACCTTCTCCCCCCTGTTGACGGAGATGGAGGGCGGTGCCATCGCCCAGGTATGCCTGCGGAACGGTGTCCGGTTCGTGTCGGTGAAGTCCGTCTCAGACCACCTGTTCTCCGACAGCCAGGCGGATGAGTACTTCGACTTCGGCCAGGCCCTGGAGGCCCTGGGCCGGGCGGTACTGCCCCTGGCCAAGGCACTTCAAAAAGCTGGCAGATAGAAAATGGAGCGCCCGGCGGGGATGATCCCCGCCGGGCGCTCGTATCCCGTCAGCTATGTTCCGCTGGGCCGTCCGGCTCTACGGTAAATACTTCTTCAATGGGCACCCCGAACACCTTGGCGATGTTCCAGGCCAGCACCAGAGAGGGGTTGTACCGCCCCTTTTCCAGGTTTCCGATGGTCTCCCGCCGGACCCCCACCAGCTTTGCCAGCTCCTCCTGCTTCAGGCCCAGACGGGCCCGGTGCTCCTTCATCCGGTTGCGGATCACGGCTCCAGCCCCCAGCTCTCCCGGAAGCCGTACCAGGCGGCGGTCAGGGCGTAGACCACCACAGAGGCAGCCCAGCCAACCGTGCAGCCGGTAAGGAGTGCCCGCTGGGGGGTAAAACCGCCCAGCGTCAGGGTCCCCAGCACAGCGGCCGCCATCATCAGCATCCCGACCACAAACGCCCGGGAGGCGGACCGGGCCAGCTGCGCTTCCAGCATCTCGTCAGACTTCAAAAAGAAGTACTGGAAGTCCACCGCAAAGGCGAAGAAGCCCAGGAATCCCCGCGCTTCCGTAAACACGCCTGCGAACCCCAGCAGGGAGAGAAAACCCAGCATTCCATACAATATCTGCTTTTTCATAAGTGGCCTCCCTAATCAGCGTTCCAAAAAAGCGGTATATTTCGCTCTTTATGAGGTGAATATATCATATACCACTTACGCTGTCAAGTATGAAGCTGGCATGAGCAGTCTCCGCGCGTCAAGCGTCAAATCCCCCTGAGCTTGCTTTCCCGCAAGGGCACGCAAAACTCACAGATATGCGCTGAGACCTTCGGATGCGCATATCGTTCTAGGATGGGTCTCGTGCCGTCCACAGGCAGCCGTGCTGCGCGTTGGGGAAGGTCTCTCCAGAAATCTGACACGCCCTCTTCTGTATGGGGGACTTCAAATACTGCCCAGCGGCCGCCGGCAACGGTGCGGACCGGCAGGCCGCAGGGGTCTTCTCGGCCGGTGAGGATCATGCCCACGTCATACCTCTGCCGGTCCTCCGGGATCTGCGCCGGATCGTCCAGGGCGATGCCCAGGATCGTTGTATCCTCCTGAAGCAGCGCATGTTCTCTCAGGTATCGTTTGAACTGCTCCATCAGCTGCCGGTTGCCCTCGCCATACCCGCCGGTCCGGCGCATATAGGCGATCTGCATGTCTCCCAGTTTCTCAATGGTCAAGCGACCACCTCCTATATGTTGATTCGTGTCCGGCCGGACAGCGAAATACTACATAGAATTCAAATATTTTGCAAGAACTTTTTTAAAATGATTGACTTTTCAGATTTTGGCTGATATACTAATTGAGCCGCTTTGAATGGGTTAAAAAGTGTCCCACCGGGACCGCCCCCGACAGCGAGCCCGTAATGAAGGAGTTGAAACAACGACATGAACGCAATTATCGTGACCGGCGGCAAGCAGTACAAGGTAGCCGAGGGCGACGTGGTCTACATCGAGAAGCTGGACCAGGAAGCCGGCGACACCGTGAAGTTTGACCAGGTCCTGGCCATCCTGGACGGCGACAAAGCCACCTTCGGCACTCCCGTGGTGGAGGGCGCTTCTGTGGAGGGCAAGATCGTCAAGAACGGCAAGGGCAAGAAGATCCGCATCTTCAAGTACAACCCCAAGAAGGGTTACCGCAAGCGTCAGGGCCATCGTCAGCCCTACACCAAGGTCGAGATCGGCAAGATCTCCGTCTGAGTATGACCACTGTCGTATTCCGTATGGAGGGCGACCGGATCACCGGCTTTGAGGCCCGCGGCCACAGCGGCTACGCCGAGGCGGGCGCCGACATCGTCTGCGCCGCCGTCACCAGCGCCATCCGTCTGGTGGAAGCCACCGTCAATGACGTGCTGGGCCTAGCCGCATCGGTTAAGGTTCGGGAGCAGGACGCGTCCATTTCGCTCCATCTGCCCGGAGGGCTGTCCTCCACGGCGGAGAGCACCTGTCAGTCTCTGCTGGCAGGCTTGATGGTTTACTTCTCCGCACTCCACGACGAGTATCCCGACAACATCGAAGTTCTGGAGGATGATTGATCCTCCCCATCTAAAAATCTTCAGAAAGGATGGTCCGTATCATGATTCGTATTGGTCTTCAGTTCTTCGCCCACAAGAAGGGCGGCGGCTCCACCAAGAACGGCCGTGATTCCAAGGCCAAGCGCCTTGGCGCCAAGCGTGCCGACGGTCAGTTCGTCCAGGCCGGCAACATCCTGGTGCGTCAGCGCGGCACCCACATCCACCCCGGTGTGAACGTGGGCAAGGGCACTGACGACACCCTGTTCGCCACTGTCAGCGGCACAGTCCGCTTCGAGCGGCTGGGCAAGGATCGTAAGCAGGTCTCTGTCTACGAGGCTGAATAAGGAAGCCAAACCGCCCCGGTCAAATGACCGGGGCGGTTTTTTGCCGTTATGCGGTTTCTTGAAATGGTCCGTTTCAGAAACAGAGCGACCTTCTGGCCGGCATCAGTCAAAGCCAGTTGAGGGGATTCAGGATCTCCAGGAAAAACATCCAGAATGTGTCTTTAAAACAGGATTTTCGGCTCCTTTTCCCAGGAAACAGTGCCCGTATAAAGGCAATCAGCAGACATAGCAGGAGATACAGGACAGACACCAGTATGACCAGCAGGATCACGTCCTCCATCGTACAGCCCCCCTTTTCGCAGAACATTTTATAGCGAAACCAGTATAACACAGCCTGCCCCACGGCGCCACAGACTCTTCCGCCTTTTGATTCTTGTACACAGGAAGCTTCAGCAGAACGCCTCCGCTCTTGACGTGTGGCAGGTTTTCGGATAAAATAGGCAGGATTAGGAATTCTTTGAATAGATCACAATATGAGGTGCAACCATGGCAACTTCTTTCATCGATAAGGCCCGAATCTCTGTCCGGGCAGGGAACGGCGGCAACGGTTCCGTGTCCTTTCACCGGGAAAAATATGTGGCTGCCGGCGGGCCGGACGGCGGCGACGGCGGCCGGGGCGGCTCCATCATTTTGCAGGTGGATGACAATATGTCCACCCTGATGGACTTCCGCTACAAGCGCAAGTACGTGGCTGGCAACGGCGCCGACGGCCAGGGGGCCCGGAAGACCGGCAAGGACGGCACAGATCTGGTCATCAAGGTTCCACGGGGCACGCTGGTGCGGGACGCAGAGACCGGCGAGATCATGCAGGACATGTCTGGCAGCGAGCCCTATGTCCTCTGCAAAGGCGGTCGGGGCGGCTGGGGCAACAGCCACTTCGCCACTCCCACCCGGCAGGTGCCCCGCTTTGCCAAGGCGGGACTCCCCGGCGAGGCCCATGATGTCATCCTGGAACTGAAGCTGCTGGCGGACGTGGGGCTGGTGGGCTTCCCCAACGTGGGCAAGTCCACGCTGCTCTCCGTGGTATCCAAGGCCCAGCCCAAGATCGCCAACTACCACTTCACCACCCTGTTCCCCAATCTGGGCGTGGTGTGGGTAGAGGACGGCGTCAGCTTCGTCATGGCGGACATTCCCGGCATCATTGAGGGCGCCAGCGAGGGCGCCGGCCTGGGCCACGACTTCCTGCGGCACGTGGACCGCTGCCGCCTGCTGGTCCATGTGGTTGACGTGTCCGGCAGCGAGGGCCGGGACCCGGTGGAGGACTTTGACGCCATCAACGCGGAGCTGAAGCAGTACAGCCCGGACCTGGCGGAGCGGCCCCAGATCGTGGCCGCCAACAAGGTGGACATCCTCCCCCCCGGACTCCGACAACCTGGAGCGGCTCCGGTCTCATGTGGAGGCTCTGGGCTACACGCTCCTGGAGATTTCCGCAGCCGCTCACCAGGGCACCCGGGAACTGGTGAAGAAGACGGCGGAGATGCTCTCCGTCCTGCCCCCTGTCACTGTGTATGAGCCGGAGTATGTGCCGAAGGCCCCGGTGATCGATGCCTCCGCCCCGCTGGACATCCACCGGGAGGACGACGGTACCTGGATCGTGGAGGGTCCCTGGCTGCGGCAGGTGATGGGCAACGTGAACTTCGCCGACTATGAGAGCCGGATGTGGTTCGACAAGGTGCTGCGGGACAATGGCTTCTTCCAGAAGCTGGAAGAGATGGGCATCCAGGACGGTGACATTGTTTCCCTATACGATTTTGAATTTGAATACCAGCGGTAAAATCCAGGGGCGGGCCATTTGGCCCGCCCCTGTTCTTCCAAAATTCAAAATGAAAATTAGAGAAATTTTTTACACTTTTTTGTGATAAACTCACAAAGTTTTTTTCAGAGCTTGACAGGCGGGCCCAGCGTGTTGTACACTCAGCCCAAGTTCAAAAGCACAAACCAATGACGCGGACGAGTACACGGACGTCGCTTCTCCAAGAGAGCTGCCGGTGGTGGGATGGCAGCAGAAGGGGCCCCGCCGAATGGACCGCAGAGGGCGGGCTGAACGGGATCTCTCCCCAGTAAGCGCCGACGGGCTTTTCCCCCGTTACCAGGGAAAGACGTGTGTTGGCACGTCGCCGAGTGGGCGAGTAATCGCCAAGTTGGGTGGCACCGCAGAAGTCGCAGACTTTTGTCCCAAGGGAACCATAGGAATGGGTCCTTGTGGGATGAAGGTCTTTTTCTTTTTCTCCAAAGGGCCGCAGATCAGAAAGGAGCACAACCATGACATTCGAGAAAATCCCCTACAAAATCTACCTGACCGAAGACGAGATGCCCATGAATTGGTACAATGTCCGGGCAGATATGAAGACCAAGCCCGCCCCTCTGCTGAACCCCGCCACCGGCACGCCCATGGGCTTCGATGACCTGCGTCCGGTGTTCTGCGACGAACTGATCCGGCAGGAACTGGACAATGACACCCGGGAGATCCCCATCCCCCAGGAGATCCGGGACTTCTATAAAATGTACCGGCCCTCTCCCCTGGTGCGGGCCTACTGCCTGGAGGAAAAGCTCCAGACCCCCGCCAAGATCTACTACAAGTTCGAGGGCAACAACACCTCCGGCTCCCACAAGCTGAACAGCGCCATCGCCCAGGCTTACTACGCCAAGAACCAGGGCCTCAAGGGCGTCACCACTGAGACCGGCGCCGGCCAGTGGGGTACTGCCCTCTCCATGGCCTGTTCCTACCTGGGGCTGGACTGCCAGGTCTACATGGTGAAGGTCAGCTACGAGCAGAAGCCTTTCCGGCGGGAGGTCATGCGGACCTACGGCGCCGCCGTCACCCCCTCCCCCTCCGATACCACCAGCGTAGGCCGGGCCATTTTGAAGGAGCACCCGGGTACCACCGGCTCCCTGGGCTGTGCCATTTCCGAGGCAGTGGAAGCCGCCGCCAGCCAGCCCGGCTACCGCTATGTGCTGGGCAGCGTCCTTAACCAGGTGCTGCTGCACCAGTCCATCATCGGTCTGGAGGCCAAGGCGGCTCTAGACAAGTACAACATCGTGCCCGATATCATCATCGGCTGCGCCGGCGGCGGCAGCAACCTGGGCGGTCTGATCTCCCCCCTTCATGGGTGAAAAGCTGCGGGGCGAGCGGGATTACCAGTTCATCGCCGTGGAGCCCGCCTCCTGCCCCAGCTTCACCCGCGGCAAATTCGCATACGACTTCTGTGACACCGGCAAGGTCTGCCCCCTGGCCAAAATGTACACTCTGGGCAGCAACTTCATTCCCTCCGCCAACCACGCCGGAGGTCTGCGGTACCACGGCATGAGCCCCGTGCTCTCCGAGCTGTACCATGAGGGGCTGATGGAGGCCCGTGCGGTAGAGCAGACAAAGGTCTTTGAGGCGGCGGAGCAGTTCGCCCGGGTGGAGGGCATCCTTCCGGCGCCGGAGTCCAGTCACGCCATCCGGGTAGCCATCGACGAGGCTATGAAGTGCAAGGAGACCGGCGAAGAGAAGACCATTGTCTTTGGCCTCACCGGCACCGGCTACTTCGATATGGTGGCCTATGAGAAGTTCCACAACGGCCAGATGACCGACTATATCCCCACTGACGCAGAACTGGAGGCCAGCTTCGCCCAGCTGCCCAAGGTGCCGGGACAAGATTGACCCTAGTCACGAAGACAGCGGAGGACATGTTGTCCTCCGCTATTTTCTCTGTTCCGGTGGTTTTTCTGCATAAATGTCGCCGGTCTGCGCAAACTGGATCCGAATCCATTTGCCCAGACTGGAGGAATGTCTTGTGTCCAATCCCAACCGCCGCGGCGCCATGGCGCTGGTGTCCGCCTCCCTGTGCCTGACGCTCGCCGCGCTGTTTTATTTCACTGCCCCGGCACCGGCCCTCACCGCCTCCGCCCCCATCGCGGTCCCTGCGGCTGCGGACTGGGGGCTATCCTTCCCCACAGAGGGGGAATCCCCAGTGGGCAATGCCTCTGCGGAGGACCTGGCCCAATACGGCGCCTACTACCTGGGGGATACCAGCCAAAAGGTCCTCTACCTCACCTTTGACTGCGGATATGAGAACGGCTGCACAGAGGCCATACTGGACGCCCTGAAAAAGCACAATGCCCCCGCCGCCTTCTTTGTGGTGGGGCATATGATCGAATCTGCTCCCGACATCGTCCGCCGCATGGCGGCAGAGGGCCACATTGTGGGCAACCACACGTACCACCACCCGGATATGTCCAGCATCTCGGACATGGCCGCATTCCAGAAGGAGCTGACGGACCTGGAGACCCTGTACCAGGAGACCACAGGACAGCCTCTCTCCAAGTTCTACCGCCCGCCTCAGGGAAAATACAGTGTGGAGAATCTGAAGCAGGCCCAACAGCTGGGATACACCACCGTGTTCTGGAGTCTGGCCTATGTGGACTGGAACACGGACGATCAACCTTCTGCGGAGGAGGCCTATGCCAAACTGCTGCCCCGCATCCACGACGGAGCCATCGTGCTGCTCCACTCTACCTCCGCCACCAACGCCGCGATCCTGGATGACCTGCTGACCAAGTGGGAGGAGATGGGCTACACCTTCGCCTCCCTGGACCAGCTGCCCGGGCTGGCCTGACCACGCACCGGACCGGACGCAGCGCCCGGCTTCATTCTCCCCTTGCTTCCTGCCGCCTGACATGATAGGATGGTGGAGACGAAAGGGGGCGGCGTCCCATGCGTTCTCTCTCCAAATCCAAGTGGATGGAAGCTGTTCAGTCCTACGTGCTCTATTTCTTTTTCTACTCCGTGCTGGGGTGGCTGTATGAGGTGTTTCTGGAAGTGGTGGTCTACCGCTGGGGATTCACCAACCGGGGTGTGCTGCTGGGGCCCTACTGCCCGGTGTACGGCGTCGGCGCCCTAGTGTTCCTGCTGGCCTTCTCCCGCCTGATGGCTAAGCGGGAGCCAGCGTGGTTCCGCTGGGTGAAGCCGGTGCTGGTGTTCCTGGGCTGCATGATCGCCGCCACCGCCATCGAGCTGGCCACCAGCTATCTGCTGGAGGCCCTGACCGGTGCCTGGCCCTGGCAGACCTACCGAGACTACGCCATCAACTTTGAGGGCCGTATCGCTCTCTCCCCCTCCATCCGCTTCGGACTGGGCGGACTGCTGTTCCTGTACGTGCTCCAGCCCCTGTTCCACCGGCTGGTCCACAGCCTGTCGCCCCGGGTGCGCCGCGGGGCTTGCATCGCCGTTCTGGTGCTGCTGGCTGTGGACTGCTCCGTGCTGCTGTTCCGGTGATGCCGCCTGCCGCATTAATCAAAAGAGGACTGACTTGGTCAGTCCTCTTTCTGTTCTTCCATCATCTTTTCCAGATACTGCTGGATGCAGCGGAACGTCTCCTCGCTGAGGTCGTGTTCCACCTTGCAGGCATCCTCCGAGGCCACCTCCGGCGTTACTCCCAGAAGGACAAAGAGCTTGGAGAGGGTCTTGTGCCGACCGTAGACACGGCTGGCCACTTCCAACCCGCTTTCATTCAGAGTGATGAATCCGTCCGCATCCATCGAGATATAACCGTTTTCCCGCAGCTTCTTCATGGCGATGCTGACGCTGGGCTTGGAGTATCCCAGCTCGTTGACGATGTCAATGGACCGCACCTGCCCCCGCCGCTGCTGCAAAACCAGGATGGACTCCAGATAGTCCTCTGCGGACTCGTGGATTACCATGGCGCTCAACCTTTCTCTTTGGAGAATAAATCACTTGCCGGAAAACGTGAGCCGCCTATCGGCCGTGATCTATTTCGAGCGGGAAAGGTCATGCGGATAGTGGAAAAAAGAGAGACATGCTTTAACATGTCTCTCTTTTTTGGTGGAGATAAGCGGGATCGAACCGCTGACCTCTTGACTGCCAGTCAAGCGCTCTCCCGATTGGTAGGTTTGCATACCTCTCACCCAAAAAAGGACATATCTTGTAAAAATATTTTACCTTTTGCCCCGTGTGCTTTCACGCTCGGAATAGAACTATTGTATTTATTTTACGCTGAAATGTCAAGGCCAAGGATAAACTGCTCCACACTGATGGTAAATTTGATTTTCAGGCGATAGTCGCGGAAAACGTCTACCCGCTCAATGATTTGTGACACGATCATCTTCTTGGTCTCTATGGTCGCGGTATCGTAAATATCGGACCACTCCACGAACCGATCATATCTCGTGGATAGCTTTTCCAAATATGCCTCGCTATCGTCCAAAGCCCTTTTCGCCAACTCATAGTCCTGCTCAAAGGCAGCGCACTTTTCTTCTGTACGAGCAATGGCCTCTTTCAACATATCCGGGGTAAATGCGCTGTTTCCAGTCAGAGCGTTCACGATCTCGGCATTAAGCACCTGTAAATCATTCCTCGCCTTTTCATACTCTCTCTGCGCTTTGTTGACGATGGCTTTTTGCTCACCCATTTGCGCCTGGTATCCTGCTGCAAGGATTTCCGCCTTGGATACGCTCTTCGCATACCGCAAAACCTGATGGATAATATCGTCTATCATTCCGTCCAAAATGGTAAGCGTGTACCCTGTTTGTCCATCGCAAGGCTCATGCTTGCGGGATTTTGTTTGGCAGGTGTACCGGACTCTCACTGTGTCTGTCCCATCGGCTCGGGGCCGCCCTTTCCCATTCGTTGTCAAGCACAGGCGGGCTCCACAATGTCCACAGAACACATTGCCGGCCAGCAGGGATTGCCCTCGGGTATTCCTGGGGATACGGCGCTGCTTCTCGTAGGCATTGGACCGCTGGTATATGATCTCCTGGACTTCCATGAACAGCTCCGGCGTGATGATTTGCAATTCAGGGATAATATCGGAATGATATGCACCGCTCCGCAGGATACCAACATACATGATATTTCTGAGGATGTTGCGGACACTGGAGGGATGCCAATTCTTTCCGGCGCGGTTTTTGATTCCCATTTGGTTCAGAAGGTTTGCAATGCTCTGCGCTCCCCTCCCTTCTGCCGCGCATTTCTTGTAGATGAAGACGACAACAGCTGCTTCCTCTTCATTGATTGCCAAGTCGAAGAGTTCGTGGCCTTTCTTGTTGACTCGTCCAAGCCGGACCAACTTGTAACCATAGGGACAAATCCCGCCCGTAAAGTGTCCGTCTTCCGTGATCTGCCCCAAACGGGTCGAGGTTCGGATCGAGGTCTTTTCGCTTTCACCATCGGCCGCCCAAAAGCGGATATAATTCATCAAGCGGTCATTGTGGGTGTCAAACCTCTGTTCGCCCTCTTTCACGCTCCAAACGTGGACGCCATGTCTGGCAAACCACTCCACTACAAAAGGCGTCTCGTCGGAAATCCGCCCGATCCGGTCAAACATGAACACCAACAGGATATCGAATTCATCGTTCAGTGCTCGCGCTTTAATGACCTGAACAACATCCCGCTTGGCAGCTCGGACTTTATGCCCAGAAACACCGTCCTCCTGTTCTTCAAAGACGATGGTCCACCCCTTTTGCTCACAGAATCTATGGCAGGCAATTCGCTGCATGGGAATGTCCGGTTCATCGTTGTTGTCATGGTCTACCTGCTTTTCTGTCGATACACGATACAAGCAACAGACACGAGTGCCGGTTCGGGCCTCTGCAAATGTTGAATGCTTCACGCTGGGAGTGAAGCGTTCTTTCAGATATTCTTTAAAATCAGGAAAGCTGATATTCTCCATATCAATCTGCCTTTCTTATGTAGATAAACTGGCAGATTGACATATCTCAGTATGAACTTTTCAAGGTACAAGAGCCTTTCCTTTGTTCACACTAATATTATATCATTTTCGTATAAATCCGCCAAATTTTTGCAAAATCCTGCTTCTTTAAAAACATTTAGATTGTATTTCCCAATCATTTTTCGTCAAGCCGGAAAGTCCGGTATTCAGCAGCGTATTTTTGATTTTGGGCAGCACTTTTGTATTTCGTTCGCTCGTAAAGACCGCTTCTACACTGTGTCCACGAACGGACAGTCGGAGAACGGCCCCAGTTGCGTTGCATTGTTCCACTCCCACGATATAAACTTTTTCCGTAGAGGAACTATTTTTGCTCATAGCATAACGCCTCCATGATTTGCTCCAAAAGCAAGAGTGCGTCAGGTCAGACGCTCTCTTGAATGTTGAACGAAATAGTTCATGCAGAGACACGCCCTCATGCAGGTATATCTCTGATAAGGGTGTGCCGTTCTATCCAAATCCGTTCCTGCCCCTGCTTTGTCAGCGGCGTATCGCTCTCCTTGGCACGCAGATGCAGTGCTTCCCCGGAAAGCATATCCTCTTTGGACGGTCATGGGGTTTTTCAAGGTGCAGCCGGGCCGACATTTCGCCAGTCCGCACAGACGCACCAAATGATGCGCCCGTGCCGGTTGGCGAACGACGTCGAAATCTGCCTCAATTTGATGCAGGTTTCAAACCCGTGTTTTAATCTCTTTGTTTTTGATTATGGCAAAGATCAGGCACGAAACAGGCAGAATTCACGCGAAAAAATAGAGGATGCTGTCGTAAAGCATCGGCCGCATTCGTAAATAACTCTACGCAATCGACAGCAAAAAGCGAGGAACGGAAATCCGTTCCTCGCCTTTCGTATTTACTTCCGTAGAAATATAGACAGCATATTTTTTCTCATAAAAAATAGTAATATTTCTGGTAAATAATTGATTGTCAAGACGCAGAGAGCAATTCCAGATTATTCGTACTGTCCCGCTCACTCCATTTTATAACTTTCGCATCGTAGTTTAGGAAAGCATCTTCAACTCCTTTTGCAATATTGTTCTGATCATTTAAGATAACAATAAGTTGGCTCCCATTTTTTCTGGCAGGTTTTGTGTCATTCCACGCAAACAAGATGTTTCCCATGCTGGATTTATTGGGATTATTAACTGCTTGGCACAATCTCTCCGGTTTTGTTCGACTCCTTTGAAGTAAAAAGTCATAATTGTGTGCAAATCCTGATATTCCTGTAAATTGAACATTATCTGAATAGTAGATTTCTTTCTCATCAAAGAACTCTTGAATATCATCCAGAAAAAAAGATGCCACTTTCGACTTAGAAATCATGAACATATCATCAATACGCAACATTGCTTGAATAAATAGATGCTTTTTCTGCGCAAAACTGTTGGCGGGTGCTTTAGCGATCAATTCATCACCATTCAATTTTACGCCATATTGATTCAGTATCCTCTGTAAATGCTTTTTTCGTGCAGCAGTAAGCTGAAATCCGCTCATCTTCAAATTGTTAATTGTCGCGCTATCATCGGTAAAATAGAGTTCATCGCCATCTTGTCTTACATAAATCTGTAGATAATCATTTGCGCTGTCCAAGTAAGGAGTAGTAATCTCGTAATATTCTCCGACTTTTTCAAAAGTAATTTCTTTCCTTAGCCATGTCGCATACTCATCAATTAGTTTTTGAATATCCAAGATTTCTCCCTCCTTTTTTATAGTATTTCATTTTGATATAAAATGTTTGGTTGTTCAATTACATTGAAGCGAGTTAAAAATGCGATTGTATTTTCAACAAATGCATCATCTTTGAAGTCATCTGCAGGGAAAGCGTAGTCTCTCCCAAATTCCTCACGATAAACGTGCCAGTGGCTACCACATATTTTTTCGCCATTGGGATTGCGGTGAACAGAAGTCGCATTGATATGTAGCTCTAAAAGCATTATTCCATTTTTCTTAATTCGAGCTCCGATATTATATTTTAGAGGTTGAATTTTGCCCCTATAAATATTTACTGAGAAAGTATCCTTTTTAGTATCTCCTCTAACACCAAACTCAACCGATTTGCCGCTGGTAGGGAATTCAATTTCAGTAATCAGAGAGCGCTTAATCATCTCTAATAATCTCTGAGCCTCTGCTTGTGTCAATTTCGCCACGCTCATCTAATCACCTCCATGTATTGATTAGTGTATCATTAACATCACAATTTTTCAAGATTAGATACGAATAAAAGCTCAGGGAGCTTAGCAATGTCTATAAACACCGTCCAATGGGACTACGGGCGACGTTTTCATATTTGGACGGTTATGGTATTTTCAAGGTGTAGCTGGGCCGGTATTTCACCAGTCCGCACAGACGCACCGAACGATGCTCCTGTGCCGGTTGGCGAACAGCGTCGAAACTTACCTCAAATTGATGCAGGTTTCAAACCCGTGTTTTAATCTCTTTGTCTTTGATTATGGCAAAAACTGGACACGAAAAAGGCAGAATCCACATGAAATAATAGGGAATGCTATTATAAGGCATCGGCCACATTCGTAAATATCCCTACATAATCGACAGCAAAAAGTGAGGAACGGAAATCCGTTCCTCGCTTTTTATATTAACTTAATATTCTTTTTCTTGATACGCTTTTAAGCAATGTAGATAATATTGCATATACGCTGAATGATTATCTATATCCTCTTGTGTAACTCCTAGTGTTAAGACTAACTCTAAATACAGTCTATTGCTATTTGACAAAATATATCCTGTTTTTCTTTCAATTATTACATAAATAAATTCTTCGTGTGTAACTTCAAGTACGTATTCATATTTTCTATCTTCAACTTTAAAGCATACAAACTCCAAATCTTCTTTGTTGGCCATACTTTTCTGATTTGTAATGGCGTTTACCGCATTATTGAAAAGACTTATAAGAAATGGCTTTGAAAAACTTGAAAGATCTATCTCAGTTACAATAGTATTTTTTCTTAGCCACACTATAAGATCATCAATTTTCTTAGGAGGAGATATAATCTGCTTAAAATCTTCCATCAAAAGCTCTCTTTCAGTCTTTAATGCGAACATTAACAGGCAAATCAAAAACAGAAAACCACTCTTTGTCATTCAAGTGGTAAGACTGCATATCGACAACATCTGCTCTTACTGTGTCAACACTTGTAGGAATATTTACTTGTCCAACCATCACGTTCCCAACAGTAGTTGCAGTTGCATAATATGTCACGTAATCACCGCCATATTCAAAAGTTCCATAGGTTTTTGAGGAAGTCGCACTTGTACTTTTTACAGTCAGTTTCTTAAAGCGAATCGCAGAAATTAATTCTTTACCACTCCAATTCACATACACTTGGCAGGTTTTATCAGAGGCTCCATTTTTTCTTACAATACTGTATGCATATACTGTATCAATAATGCCTCGTGACTCTGCCTCGCTACCAAAACTAGCTAGGTAGTTTTGGTAGTCTTCCTCTGTATCAAATACTTGTATTGTGAGATTGGCATCTTCTGATGTGTCGATTGCCAATACGGGTAGCGTGAACAATGCAAGGCACATAACAACACACAAGAAACCCGAAATAAACCGCTTCATTTTTTCCTCACTTTCTGACCGTTTATTGCAATAGTTTTTATTAGTTCGCTCATAATTATTATCAGAGCTGTTTCTTACTGTAGATGTGTATTTCTTTAAGAACTATTCTGATTATCTGGCTTATTTTACTATTGTTGCAATCTCACAATCAATTTTGTCCGTGCCTCCGCAGCTCTATCTCTGTTACCCAACTCCAATATCAATTGTAGCAACCGGTGTAGAAGCACAGCTAAAAATCGCAAAACATTGGTTCCACCTCCTATCGGTAATATATTTCCCCAATTTTATTTTCCAGATTTTATTTTTTGGATGTATTCCTACTTCACATGAAGCGAGAATACACACAAGAATCTGGAAACTGTCTTACTTATATATTCCCAAAGATTTTCAATTCTGACAAATTATAATAAGATTTTTTTGTTATTATATGTACGTAAATTTAAAAAGCGAGGAACGGATTTCCGTTCCTCGCTTTTTAAATTTACTTCCGCAAAAATGCAGCCAGCATATCGATGAACTCGCTGTTGGTCGGTGGTTTGGAAAGTGCTCGTCCCGCAACATGTTCCAGGAAGCTCCGATCCGGCTGCTCCCAGCAGCTCCGGATAAGCGTTCTCAGATCCCGCTCAACAGAGGACGGAGAAATGCGAAATTTCCGGGCTGTTTCCCGATAGAGCCGTTTGGTAATGAGCCGGATGCGCTCTGGGTCCTCTCTGACCTGTTCCACCATATAGGCAGCACAGGGAAATCCCGCCAGCTTTCCGCTGGCTCCCAGGCAGCGCAGCAGGCGCTCTGCATCCATCGGCTTCTGCATCGGTTCGGTGTCCTGTTCTGGTATGTAATAGACAAAGGGCATTGATACCATCCTTTCTGAATTGAAATGAAGGTATCAAGTGCGGGGGAGATCGTATCCGTACATACACTCACAAGCGTGCATACGGCTCATGCCGCCGGGCCGCCTCACAGGGTTCCCTCCCAATCTGCCAGCACATCCGCAAGAGCCGTTGGAGTGACCGTGCAATCGGCCAATCGGCGGATAAGCTGGAATACCTGCGCAGCCGATGTGCTGAGGTTCGGTGCAAGCGCCTTCTCGCCGCCGCTTCGCTCCTGGATCATCACGCCAAATTTTTCCTTTTGAAAAGGTGTTCTCTCCTTCAGCAAAAAATATTGCAGGGTAAGAAGGTTACCATTCTCCGCCAGGATCTGTCGTGTCGCCACAATCCGTTGTTCCATGATGAATCCCCTTTCGTGTTTCGGTAAGATTATCATAACGGACAGTAGCGTTGTTTTGTGTTTGAACCGCTCTACATCCAACGACAGGAATTTCCTAGTAGGCACTGATTTATGTCGATAGAAAATATTAAGGAAGTGGAGCGTGCGAACTCGTACCCTCCACTTCCTCACGACTTCATCAGTTTTATCAGATAAATTTAATGACTATCGAAAGAACTAGCTCGATAGAGCACGTATTTTTATATTTGTTCAATCAATATCCAAAACGTCCTGCTCCATGAGGCCACCACCCAGAAATCTGCACATTTCCGTTATAGATTTCTTGAGCCTCACTTTTCAACTCAGAATTGTTTATACGTAGTGCTTCACAAGTACCCACATGCTCCCAGCTAGGAGAATGGTATCCGCTAGATGAATTATAGTCCCAAGTCATAGCAACTAGTCCTTGTGACCAGTATTCTGTTACTTCAACAAAAGTATTATGGTATGTCGGATCATAAATTCCGGCTTCTTTTCCCCCCATAAATGTATAAGAACAATCCATAACTGCTTTACATGACTCTTCTAGCTTATTTAGTGCTGAGATACCAATTCCTGCCAGCGTTATCCAACTGATAGCCTTAGCTGTAGCTACATCCCAAAAAGCTGCAACTATGCTTACAGCGTCTCCCTCATTAAATGTTTTTCCACTAGCATCCTCCTTTTCAAAATAATCCATAGTTTCATAAATACGGTAATTTTGTGTAGGAGAATAACCCAAATCTCTCAATGCAGGCAAAGATACTGTACCGGTAGCAACAATTTTTGCGTTGTATGGTGCTGTATCAGGAAACTCTGTATACATAACAGGAATAACCTCTTTTGCGCTTCTTGCAGCTATGTCATTATTATTTTCTTCTGCGGCTTGATCGGCAAATGAATGCTCAGCCAAATCAACAGTTTCTATTAAGCCATTTGAACTTGAAACCTGCTGTATAACATCATCACCAGCTTTTCGAGCAGTTTTTTCAATAGTTCCGTTCCAAAGGTATGTGACAATATACCGGACATCGCCCAAACGATAATCAACTACCAAATTATTATTAATACAGTCAACGGACAGAATTCTGGCTCCGTCTGGAACATAAATATCTTTACTGCTGTCCATGATTGTTTTATTCTGAGCCTGTTGCTGATTCAACCAAGCAATTTCATTCTCCAAAGACATATCTGCGCTATTAGACAAATCATACGTGGCAAATACTGGATTATATAATGACATGCACATTCCAAGAGCTAGCAGCATACAAACAATACGTTTCATACAGGCCTCCTTTAAGAGAAAATGCTATTAAAGTTAGTAATAAGCAACCTATAACTTTCTCGTTTTAAACTATCCAGGCTCTTTTGCAATATTTACATTGCCGGTTATAACATATTGTCACATCGATACTACCTTCTTTCTAAACATGATAGCCACTCTTTTCCTGGGACAATTATATATTCCCGCTAGCACTAATATCTGACATTTTTTTTGAAATTATTTAAACACCCACAAAGTAGGAAAATAAAATAGGCCCAGCAGTGCTTTTACTTCTTCAAATTTGGGAAATATAATTTTCCCAAACAGCCGGAAGGGGCACCTTATATGGATAAAGAACTGCTCAGGGTCATTGGTGAAAATGTAAAGAAATACCGTGAAAAAGCCAACTTGACCCAAGCGGAGCTGGCAGAAAAGATTGGGATTGGAACTGCGTCAGTCTCCCGGATAGAACGTGGGGAAAAGCGAATGAAACTGGAGACTCTGCGTGCGTTTGCGGATGCTCTTGACATTTCAGTGGGGCTTCTTTTCTATCAGGAAAACAAGAACGAGTTGATCCTGACCCTGGCAAAAATGCTGGATGGGCAGTCATCAGAGTTCATCGAGAGTATTATGGCTCTAGTGCGTGTTTGCATGGAAAACTTTGAAAAAAAGAAGACAGATTCGGATGATTTGTGATATAATCTGAACACAAAATATTGGAAGGAGGGGGACGAACAATGCTGCCGGAGCAAGACGCATTCATAGAAAAGCTCTATCATGAATTCTTTACCCAGCTTTGGATCTATGCGAAGGCGGCATTGGGTGACCCGGAACAGACACAAGAAGTTGTCCAGGATACATTCCATGAAGCTGTCAGACATATTGATATTCTCATGGCTCACGATAATCCAAAAGGCTGGCTCATGGATGCTCTCAAGAAGAAAATCATGCACGCTCGTCGTTCCATGAATCGCTACATCCTCCGCTTCATTTCTTTAGACTCCGATCTGGAATTTACCGATCCAGTATTGTCCGTTGAAGACCCTGCTCCAAATAATGTTCAAGATACTCTGAGGGAAATCCGGCGGGTTTTGTCAGAGGAAGAGTGGGATCTGCTCCGAAAAATCACTCTGGAAAAACAGCCATATAAAAATGTAGCGGAAGAACTGGGGATAACAGTCTGGACCTGTCAGAAGCGTATAGAGCGGATGCGCAAAAAATTGAAGCAATATTTTGCGGAAAATTCTTGAAGTGGTGTCAGCTTTTCACCTTTGCGGGAATATAGATTAGAGGGGGTTCAGTTTATGGCTGAAAGCAATCAGACAAATAAATACGCCTATCTGAGCCGCTTGAGCACGAAAGAACTGGAAGCAATTCTGCGTGCTGATGCTGAATCGCCAAAGGCGGGTAATGACGAGGCGATTTCTTATATCCTGGAGGTGATTGAACAACGAGAGCGTGAACACCCCTCTGGCTCTTTTCCCGCATATAGACAGCAGTTGGAAAGAATTCCAGACCATCTACAACACACCTGAAGGTGCAGATCAGTCTCTTTATCCAAGCGAGGAAGAAGATGTCCTCCATACTAAGCCTATGCAGGCAGAAGCAAGGCAAAGGCGGATACTACGGCGGCCACTATTAGTCGCAGCTATAATCGTCTTATTGATTGCTTCATTGACAATTCCAGTTGCCGGCTATGGAAATCTACTGGAGATGATTGGAAGTTGGACTGCGGATCAATTTACTTTCATCACTACTGGATATAGAAAGGACTCAAGCTCTGACGAGGCAGATGTAAATAAGGAAGTGTCTTCTGATTCCCAAATCGGAGCGGAACTTCGGCAGGTTCTTCAAGAATATGGAATTACCGAATCTGTTGTGCCAAGTTGGTTGCCTGATGGTTTTAAGTTGGTTGGTGACGTTTCTGTTCAAGAGTATCCTAATTTTGATAGGCTTGAATTCTTCGCTTATTATGAAAGTGGAGATGATACTTGTACCTTGAGTTTTACAAAAGTTGCCGATTCTCTTGAGGGTCTTATATATGAAAAAACTCTCAATTCTCCAGAAATTTATGCGGTAGGTAACGTGAATCATTATATTCTTCAGAACACGGACTCTATTATTGCTGCATGGTATGTAGATGATTTGGAATGCTCAATCAATACCACAATGTCTGAATCGGACCTGAAGAGAGTCATTGATTCTATTTACCAAGGAGTAGTTAATCAATGAAAAAGGCTAAAGGTTTTATGAGCTTTTTGCTCGTATGTGCTCTCTTCGCAGCAACTTCTGTCCCTGCGCTTGCACGTGCAAGTTCGCAAATCGATGCTTATTACATGGATGTAACTCCAACCGGAAACGGTGAAATAGCCATCATGTTTTCTGTTACCGGAAATGGTATGATGGATCGACTCGGTGCAGAGAGTATCCGTATTTTTGAGCGTGGAACTTATGGTTGGGAATTGGCAGATACCATTGATGAAGATGAGCCTAATATGGTGAAAACCAACTCCCCCAAATATGGAAACACAGTTTATTTTCAGGGAGTATCCGGTGAGCAATACCAAATTATTGTTACTATTTTTGCCGAAGATGAGAACGGTGATTCCGATTCCCGCTCCAAGACTTTTACTGTGACTGCACGATAACACAGTTATACATACCTCAAATAGACAAGCTCCGTATCTTTGTACGGAGCTTGTCTATTTCCGTACCACACAATTATTTTCTGCAAAGCAAGAACCAGGGCCATATTTATCTTGCCTCGATTTGAGGCAGGTTTCGACGAAATTTTATGGCATCTCAGAAGCCGCTCCAAACAGTTCTATCATAATAAAGGAATGTCTGTGCATCTTGGCAATCCTCCGTAGTCAGATCCCGGAGCCGTTTCAAGGACTTGGAGAGAAACAGCTTGCTTTTCAGTGGAGGCTTGGCCTGCCGGCTCTCCACCAGTTCGTCGATCCTGCGGGCACAAGCATAGCAAGACGGCTCGTGGACTTCGATATGTTGATAGAAATAGTCGGTATGGAAGGGGCAAAACAAGCAGCAGGAAGCCCTGGTCTGAATCCCCAGCACCTCCCGGTTGTAAGCGTAGCACATGGGACGCGTCCATCCCATTTCCACCAAAGGATAGCGGTTCACAAAGAGTTTCAGCTTACTGGGCTTTGCCCGGTGGCGCTCTTCAAACATAATCCCCATGTGCATCTGATGTGCATGGATATCCAGGCTCAGGGTACGCTCGTATGGCCGGTAGCCCAAAAGATTTCGCCGAACAAACCGCTCAATCATTTTGATCTTATATTCATAGGTGCACTGACGGGGCATACGTCCCTTTTTCCCATCCTCTCCTATCGTCCAAAAAGGAACACTGGCAATTCGGCTCGTTCCAAATCTGGAGATAAAATCTCCATACAGGTCCATATCCAGCGTGTAAAAAGGGATTCCCGCTCGTTCACACAGCCGATGTGCAAAATCGGCCTGCTCATAGACCCAGGTTGGTTCCGCGTGCAGGTCGCAAAAGATCACCGCATCGTAGACGGGGACATGAGGCCAGACCGGATAACCCTGCATGGCATTCTCGCAGGCCATCCCCACCAGGGATGTACTGGGCATTCCAGCCCCGTAACTCAGAATATTCAAAGGCTCCCATAAGAGCATCTATATCACCTCAAGAAAAATGCTATCATGTCCGGTGTAAATACGCAAAAAATCCCCCCTGCCGTTCCTGAGAACAGCAAGGGGGATTATCTTACCTCAAATTGAGGCAGGTTTCGACAAACTCTACTCGTTGTAAAAGAATGGACGCGCAACGCTGGTAAAGCCAGACGTGCCTGTAATGACTACGTTATTCGCCCCGCTGGAGCAGTGGATCACCAGCAGCCCGTTGCTTTCATCGGCACCACAGACAATCCCAACGTGTTCATCTTCAGGGTAAAATACCAGATCCCCCGGCTGCGCCTCATCCCAGGAGATCCGGTCGCAGTAGGTATGCTGGGCGTGGGCGCCTCCGCCGTGGCCGATAATGTACTCTCCGCCCGTCACATTGTAGAATACCCAATCCACCATTCCTGAACAGTCCAGGCCATAGGGGCGGTAGGTTCCGGTGGTTGGGCTGCCGGCCGCTGTGACTTTGGTGAGCTGCCCCCACCGATTGTCCCAACCCAATACCAGAGATTTTCCGCCCCAAAAATAGGTCACTTTCCCGTAGAGGGTCAGGGCAGTTTCCACGACGGCCCGGCGCTCCGGAGCCAGATCTTCCGGCAGAGCATCCAGTACCGCGCGGGCCTCCGCATTGGTGATTGACAGACTCCCGGCCAGACTGGAGAGCGCCGCCCGGTCCGCCAGCAGCTCGTCCAGAGCGGAATTCTGATAATCCGTAAAAGTATAGACAGTTCGCATATCATCGGAAGTCTTGGCTGTAATGACAATATGGAGAATGTACTCAGTCCATCCTCCGCTATCTCCACTGCCCGGATGCTCTATCGTCTCTACCCAGGATGATATCTCTGTCATGTCCCAGAATACAGCCGTCAGCTTCTCCACCCGGTCGGCATCCAGGGTAGCCACATCCACGCCGTCATCCGCTCCGGCAAAGCGGACAGCGAATACGGCCAGCACATCCGGCCAGTCCGCCGCATGACCCTGAATCACAATATCATCATATTCTCCGGCTTGCAGATTCTCCAATCGGGAGTTGTAATCTATGTTGACCTCATTCACAGCCTCAGAAACAGAGAGAGTTCCAGGGGCATTTCGCTCCTGGGCGAAAAACAGGCCAAACGGAGAGCTTGCCACTGCGCCGATTACAATGATAATGATAACGGCTACTAACAGGACGCTGCCTCCAACAAGGCTTATCAGGGAGCTGACCAAAGCAGACACCGCGCGAACGACGGCGGCAGAGAGTTTCTTTGTCAGGGCAAAGACGCCCTTGCCTGCTTTTCGGATAGTTTGGATGTTTTGCCGTCTAAGATACTGTTTGGCGGGATCTGCTGCCATCCGAGGGACAGACGGCGCTGGAGGAACAGCTGTCCGCATCAGTGTGCCCGACCTGGCCCCGCCCAGGAAGCCGGGGCTGGTCCTAAATTTGTGGTGGGTGTGCTTGCCGGGAGCGCCGCCCTGTTTGGGCGCGGTCCCCTTTCGTGCGTCCTGACGGGTTGCTTTGCCAGAGGCCGGCCGCTCAGCAGCCTCCCGGCCTCCGTTGTTCCCTGCCTGGTGTGACGCAGCAGCCCCAGTCCGACGGTTATGCAAGGGGAACTGGTCAGGCAGTAATCCATCCCTGCCGGAATAGCTGGGAATCGATGGCGTACCGGCAGTCTGCCGTTGCCCCGGTCTCGGCCCCACAGGTGTATCCGGCCTGCTGGGGCTGGGGTGTTCCCTGGGGACGGGTTCCCGTCTGAGCCTTGAGACAGCGTTGTTATCGGTCTGCATGTCCGCCTGGCCCGCTGAAGGTTCCTCTTGAGTGTGGGGTCCTGGCTTCCGGGGCTGCTTGGTCGGAGCAGCCGTCCTGGCCAGTTCCTTCACAGCCCAGTGCCCAGCTTCCTCTACCTGTTCCTCGGCATAGCCGCTCCTGCCTTCTGTTTCCTCCACAGTCTGTTTCCGTTCCCGGATGGCTTTCTCTTTCATCTGACGCACCGCCTGCCTGGGGAGCGCGGTGCTGGGAGACCGGGCCTTTGCGCATCTGCCCGGTCCCGTTTTTTCCTTAAATTCCGGCATGATGCCTCACCTCCAGAAGTAACCTCAAATTGAGGCAGATTTCGACAATTTCCTCATTTGTCCCCCGGCGTGGTACTCCACAGGCGGTACAGTTCGCCGCTGCGTGGGAACTCATTGGCAAAGGGGACAATGGAGCGCCCCACGCGCAGGAGGCCGTGGCCAGCCTCCGCCCCGGTGACATGGCCCATCTGTGTGCTGGAGATATTCAGGAGTTTGGCAAGTTCGGCCCGGTCCGTGGCCGCCTGGTTGAGGAGGATCAAAAACTCGCTGTTGGCGAACATGAGCCGAGCGGTATCGGAGCGCAGGCACTCCTCCACATTCTGAGTGGCCCCGGTCATGGCGGCGGCATACTTGCGGAACCGCTTCCAGCACTTGTAGAGGAATTGCGCGGAGTAGAAATACTTGAAAAACAGGTAGATCTCATCGATAAAGACCCAGGTGTACTTTCCCGCCAGACGATTTGAGGCTACACGGTTCTGTATGGTTTCCATGGTCACATTGAGGGCGGTGGGCTTGAGCTGCTCGCCCATCTCATAGAGGTCGAAGCAGATGATACGGTTGTCAATGTCAACATTCGTTTCGTGAGCAAACATATTGAGAGAACCCTCCACGAACAGTTCAGAGGCTAGGGCCAGTTCCTTGGCCTCATGCTCATTCTGGCGCTTGACCTCGTTGCGCCAGTCCAGAAGAGTGGGCTGCCGGGTCTTGCCTCCGCTCCTGATAAATTCCTCATAGATGTTCCCGGTACAGCGGTCAATGATGGAGTGGTGGAACGGAGTGATCCGCCCCGCGCCCATCTGCTGTTCACAGAGGCTCATCATCAGCTCGGATTTCATGGCCACGGGCCGCTCCCCGGAAGCGCCGTAGCCCCGGCCGATATCCAAGGGGTTGATGTGGTGTGAGCTGTTGGGGGACACCTCCAGGACCGTCCCCTGGAGGGCGCGGGTCAGGTCCCCATATTCCCGTTCCGCGTCAATGATGATGATATCATCGTTGGTGGACAGGGCGATAAAGGTAATGGCCTGCTTCATGCTGAAGGACTTGCCGGAGCCAGACACACCCAAAATAAAACCGTGGGGATTCAGAAGCTGCTTCCGGTTGCAAATCAAGAGATTCCGCGATACGGCGTTGACGCCGCAGTAAATTCCCCCCGCATCCTGAATCTCTTGGACCCGAAACGGCATCAGGACGGCGGCGCTCTCAGTGGTGAGGGTGCGAGTGGTGGTAATGCGGCGCAGGCCGTAGGGCAGGGCCGTATTGAGCCCGTCCTCCTGCTGATACCGCAGGATGGAGAACTGGCAGGCCCGTTCCTGTCCGATGGATTGCAGGGCCTCGGTGTCCGCGTTCAGCTGGTCCAGGGTGTCCGCAATATGGACCAGCGTGATATTGCCGTGGATCATGCGCTGGTCACGGGAGCTGAGATCATCTAAAAACTCCCGGTTCTCCGCCCGGAGCTGTTCCAGCTCATAGGGGATAGCAGCAGTGAAGTTGTTGCGGTTGTTCTGCCGCTGCTGCCAGCGGGTGATGTCACTCTCCACCCCCATGATGCGCTGCTGCATATCCCGGACGGCCTCAGTGGTAGGAATGGGCAGGATGTCAATGGAGAGCATCAGGTTGCGGGGGAAGTCAGACAGCTCGGAGATCAGGGTGTCCTTGATGTAGCTGGGATAGTCCCGCAGGAACAGAACTCGTCCGAACCTGCCGCCCATCTCGAAGTGGTCTGCCCGAAAACGCATTCCATCCGGACAGATATAGTCCCGGAAGTCGTGTCCCAGGCGCATGGCGCTCCCCAGATCAAAGCTGTAATACTGTTCCTCTCCCGGGCGGAAAAAGCTGTGGAGGATGCGCAGGCGCTCATGGGTATCCAGGACCCGCACCCCGCTGTCCAGCTGACCCAGATTTTTCGCCAGATCCGCATCCACCCGATGGAAAAAGGTCCTGGCTTCCTCCAGGTTTTTCCGGGCCGCGCAGATTGTGATATACTTATCTTGCACCAGGTTATTGCTGCCAGCGGCCTTATCCATAAGGACGCTATTGTACTCCCGGCGATAACAGTCAAGACCGTCCCCCTGCTCCCGCATGAGGACGGTCTTTCGGAAATCGACACTGTTGAGGCGCCGGTTATTGATGGTGATTTTTGTGGTGGCGTCGGTTGGCAGGCTGTTGAGGACGGCGCAGTAGGCTGTAAACATCTCTTTCTGGTCCTCATAGGACGCCAAGGTGTAGTTGATATCCGCGAAGCGCCACGTCTGGCTGAACTTGCCATTGACCTGCCAGATCCCGTCCCGATAGATACGTTGGATAGGAATGGTCTGCTGGACGCTGCGGGGGATCTTGAATGCGGTGCGTTCGCTTCGATTGGCGGCGGCAAGGGTTTTAAGCATGGGGAACCACCCCCCTTTTCCGTGTGCGCCGCAGTGGGCAAACGCCTCAGCACAGCTGTGAGAGCCAGGGAGCGGAAATACTTTTTCATGGATGCCTCCTATTGCAAAAGCGCGGAAAGAGGCCATGAATCCCGGCGCTCAAATCCGCCGCATATCACCCCCTTTCCGTTAAAATCAATGAATGTTGTAGATAAATGCGGTGAACATGAGAAAAAGCCGAAATTTGCCTCAAATCGAGGCAAGTTCCGGCGCTCAATAGCTGCAAATCATAAGATCAGCGGTCTTCCGTATCATAGGGCTTCCCCTTTCGGGACAGGGCAGCACAATAAAGGTTCTCTGCCCGGAACACTCTGGGCCCGGCGTACAGGACCTGGGATTTTAGGACAGCCCATAGGAACTGCCCAAACGTCAGGCCATTGTATTGAAAAAATCCTGCCACGGCAAAAGGCGCCGCAGCCAGAATACAGACCCAGCTGGCCGTTTCCTTTCCCAGAATGGGTCCCAGGGCAAGATAAACCACCACGGCCGTACCCACAGCCAAGCCGGAACATAGAAGCTGCCGTAGGGTCAGGCCGAATAAAACAGTTTCCTTGTGCAGCCGCACTTCTTTTGGAATTTTGATCTCCATGGTGTGATTCCCCCAGATATTCAAATATTACCGTTCATAGCCGTGCCGGGACTTGGTCTTTTTTCCTGGACTCTTGTGGCGCGGGTGTTCTTCCTGATACCGGGCCTTCATATCCTGCATTTCCTCCAGGCCAGAGATCAGTCCGTCAAAATCCTCACTGGGTCCCAGGAGGTCGGCCAAGAGGCGCACGTCGGACTTCTCCAAGCCATAGTCCTCCGCCATGGCATCCAAGTATTCCCCACGGCTGGCATAGCCATTTTCCTCGTAGATATTCATACAAATCGCTCCCATTGTGTTTTTCCCTTCATGCCGAAACCCAATTTTTTGACAAGATTTTTGAGGTATAGGATAATAGAAGTAGCAAAATATAGGAGGTTATTGACATGAAAATTGTGATTCAGATTGGCGTGCTTCTCCTGGTGTTGTCTCTGCTTCTGCTGGCATTCAAGCTGCTGGTCAAGTCCCGGCTCCTGCCGCTTCTGATTTGGTGTGGGCTGGGCTGGAAGCTGTACCCCCAATGGTCCAACGCGCACCCGTTTATCTTCTATGGAGTGTTGGCATTTCTCGCTCTGGTCATTGTATTTTCCTGGCTTGGTCCCTATCTGGAACGCAGGCGGGAAGAAAAACGGTTTGAAAACCATGTACGGTCAGAAGCGATCCGCGCCCGGGCGGAGGGACGCACCATCAGCGGCTTCAAGGTAGAAAATGGGGTCCCGGTCACGATCTGGCGGGACTGAACAGGCGGCGGGCTTCGGCCCGCCGCTTTCTTTTACCGCTCTAAACCTCTGCTGTGCCGTTTCCACGGTGCGCATCTGGTCCCTCTGGTCCTAGTGGCCTCCTGAATTTCCCGCGCAAAGCGGCGCTCCAACTCAAAGACACCTTTGGGGGTGCCATTCTGATACCACCCCTTCATGGGCCTGCTCATGTGGGCTTGCAGCCCTTTCAGCCGCTCCCAGTATTGCGGTAAATACAAATAAATGTGTTTCAACTCTTTCAAATTTTTGTTGCCGCAGCACCAGCAGCTTACCCGATCTAAAATATCATAGAGCGGAACAGGACCATTCTCTGTTTCCTCCAGCCATTGGAAACCCAGCTGTTGACAATATTCCAGGCAGTCCGGCTCTGTAAGTCCCCACTCAACTAAGGGAAGTCTGCGGTTGGGATAGCCGCACTTTTCAAATCGCTGGGGCTCGTCAGCAGCAAGACCGACGTAGATCACAGCATCAGCACAGTAGTCCCGTATTACCCGGAGTTTTTCAGCTGTTGCCCACCGGCAAGGTCCACCGCACCATTGGTAGCCGTAGTGGTAACCCGGCCTATCCCGGTACTTGATGGGGCGCTTCAACATATCGTAGAGGAACGGGCTGCGGGGATATAGCTCTGTGTACGGGATGCCCAGGGCTTCCAGGTCCGGCAGCACCCGGTCCCTCGTGTCATAGATGGCTTGGAACTCCATACCGTTATTGAAAAAAACTATCTCATCCACAGGCCAGCCTCGGGCGATCAGCAGATAGAGCATCGCCAGACTGTCCTTGCCGAAGCTGACGCTGGCAATGTGGCGGGGTTCCATATCACAGACCGAACATCTCCCGCACAATGCGCTCCGCGCCTTTAACCAGGCCCACCAGCACCAGCATATTGAAAATGGTCTCCCCCACATACTGCCAGGACATGGTGACGGCAGACAGAGAAGTATCCAACACCGGGCCGCTGGTGGAGGCAAACGCGGAGAAGATCATGCAGGCCAGGACAATGACAACGCCCTCCATGCACACGCCGACGTAGGACTTGAGAAAGGCTTTGCCGGCAAAACTGGTCCCCTCTCCCGCAAAAGAAGCCAGGGGCAGCGGGGCCAAGGCGGTATAGAAATACAGGCGAAAAAAGCGGCCGTACACGGTCATAATGAGGATGAAAGACAAGATTGTAATAAACAAGCTGCCGATGAATGTGACCAGCCACAGGGGGATGCTCTGGAGAAAGCCCACAGCTTCAATGGTGTCCACCATCTCCTGGGGGACCGTCACGCTGGCGGAGGCCATGCCGCCAATACCACTCATCACAGATTGGACGATCCCTCCGCAGATAGCGAAGATCACCGTCATAATCTCCATAGCGGAGCCCACCGCCACCTTCGCCGCCACAAAACGGATCAGATGCCGCAGGGCAAATTCCGGGCGCTGGAAGTCCCGGAAACCGGCGGCAGACTGAAACACACTCATTGCGAAGAACAGAACCAGCAGGCCATAACCCACGGCTTTCAGTCCGTCGTTAATGCCGACGATGACCGTCCAGATGTCTCCGCCCCGGAATTCCTGGGGAGTGGTGGTGATAAGGCTCCAAATCTCCGCCAGCTTGTCATTCCAGGTATTGAATGCCGATTGCAGATTTCCGACGATCCAGTTGTCACTCAAAAGAACACCTCCATTTCTCATGCAAATCAAACTGAGCGAGGGGCCGCCCGGAAATCTGCCTCAAATCGAGGCAGATTTCGACAGGGTTCCCTTCAACTGTTTGTTTTTCCGCTACGCCACACCAATGGCGGACAAAATCTCCTTAGCAAAGGCGATGATGAGCCCGCCGAACACACAGAGGATTCCCTGGGTGCGCTGGCTGGCGTCATGGGACTGAACGGACATTCCCAGCTGAACGATGCCCCAGCCCAAAACCATTACGCCGATGGCCTTGATGCAGCTGAAGATAAAGTCGCTGAGATTGTTGACGATGGCGAGGGGGTCTTCATCCGCGGCGAAGGCCGGCACCGACAGGACCATACAGGCCACCATCGTCAGGGCCGCAGCGAAATAAAGCCGCCGGACCTGTCTGGTCCGGCGTTCCATCAGGGTCTCATGCGTGTGGATGTTCCGTTTCATAAAAGCATCGTCCTCTCTATTCAAAGATTTCAAAGTCATCCAAACTCTTGAATTCCGGCAAATCGTCCAGCGCATAGGAGCGGCCGGGGTGGTGGACGTAGGGCGGCGTGCCCCCGTCCTCTGTTTCCTTGATATTGGGGTGTTTCATCAGATCATACTTATCGTCGATGACCGGGGACTCGCCCCGGATCAGGACGATGGCCTTGCCGTTATCCAGCATCCGCACCTCATCCGGAGTCATCAGCTCCCGACCCATAAGCTGGGTGCTGGTTGACATACTGCCATTCCGTCCCCTGCCCATGCTGGTTGTCTGATAGGTCAGAGACTGCTTTCCCAGCAGGTCGGATACATACTTGTGGCTCTCTTTCTCATTGCCGCCTAAATACAGAAAACAGTCCGCGTTTCCGATGATCCCCTCCCAGCTGTCCTTAAACAGGGCCTTGAGCTGACTGATATTCTGAAGGATGATGGTGGACATGATATTCCGGGAGCGCATGGTGCTTTGCAGCCGCTCGTAGCCATCAGGGATCGAAACGTTCGCAAACTCGTCAAAGAGGAAGCGAACAGGCACTTTCAAGGCGCCCTTCTGTACCTTATCCGCCTGATAGTACAGCTCTTGAAACGCCTGTGTGTAGAGCATTCCGACCAGAAAATTGAGGGAGTTGTCGTTGCTGTCCGGGATAATGCAGAAAATCGCCTGCTTCCGGTCTCCCAGCTTCTCCAGCTCCAAATCATCCTGGCTGGTAAGCCGCTGGATTTCAGGGAGGGTAAATACGGACAGGCGGACAGCCGCGCTCACCAAGATGCTTTTTGCAGTTTTGCCGGCGGCTTGTTTGAAAATGTGGTATTCCCGAACCGCAATGTGATCCGGTTCTTCCTCTTCAAGCGCCTCAAACAGCAGATCCAGCGGAGACTGGTACTCTTCGTCCTCTTCTTTTGCGCCCCCAAACTCAATCATCGTCAGAAGCATCTCCATATTCTGTTCCTCTGGCGGCGCCTCGTGGAGCAAATAGAGCATGAGGGCGGAAAACAAGGCCGTCTCGGATTTTTCCCAAAACGGGTCAGACTGGTGGGCATTCTTGGGCGTGGTATTCTTGATGAAGTTGTCAATGAGGCGGAACACATCGGCGTCTTTTCGGATGTAATGAAAGGGATTGTAGCAATCAGAGTGCTCCGGGTCTACCAGGTCAAAGATACGGATCGCATAGCCCTTTTGTAGAAGCAGCGGGACCGAAGCTCGGGCCACCTCTCCCTTTGGGTCTGTACAGAGATATGATGTATTGGCCAGATAGATATTGGGCTTGATGACAAAGCGGGTCTTGCCAGCGCCGGAGCCGCCGATGACAATTTGTAGAAGATTGCGGCGGTGTTTTCTCCCGTCCAATCCCATTTGCAAGTGCTGGGTCAGGATCACATTGTTCTCCGGGTCCTTATCCCGGTATTTCCTGTTCAACTGCCGGACATTCCCCCATCGGGCGGAACCGTGTTCCTCGCCTGGACGCCGGTTTTCGCTGGCAGAGAAGTAGAGCGTGGCGGCACAGCCATACGCGGCCAGCCCGATCAGCAGAAATTTCAGGGTGTGGGGTGTCCAGCGGATGGCGAAGGGCTTCTCCATCAGGGTTGGGAAAACCGCCATCAGGTCAAACAGTGTCATGCCATCCTTATAGCCGGAGGCCAGCAGGGCGGCCAGCCATAGAACAGGGATAACCAGCAGAACCCAGGGCAAAACCATTTGCTGCCGTTTCATGTCCGCACCTACCGTTCCTGGCTTGGATGCCGTTCCGTCTCCTTTGGCTCCGGGATACGCAGGGCCCGGAAGATGGCGGCGCGGTTGGCTTGTATTTCCGCATCAGTCCCCCCGCTCATGGTAAATAAAGCGGTTTCCACAGCCTCTACCTTACTATTGGGAAGGTGTGTAATTCGGGCATAGGCGCAGCCGTCCAGAACGGCGCCGTTGAAATTCAACCGTCCAACGGTGCAGTCAATGGTATTGCAATGTTTCAATCGGCTGCGGAGAAATGCAGCGGAATGGATGATGCAATCCCGGAAATGGATATCTGATAAAACGGCATCTGAAAACAGAGTGAACTTGATCTGGCAGGAATGAAATAAGCAGTCATATAGACGAGCATCCCAAAACCTCATGCCATAAAGCCGGCATACCGCAAACGTGCAATGATCGAAATGGGAGAAATTGCAGTTGGCGTTATCTGGCAAGCAGTAGAAAATCACATGGTCGAAATAGCTCTCTTGAAAGAATTTGGGCGGGAATCCTTTTTTCACCGCCATATCATAAATCTTTTGGTCAACGATCTTGAGGGGGCAGTTCGGGTCCTTGTCCATCATTTGATATTTGTACTGCTGCCCGCTGGTCTTGGTGTATGGCGAGTCCAATAGGGCCTTTTGTTCTTGAAAGCCTTGGATTCTCTGGCGGAGGGTTTGGACACGGGCGGCGTATTCGCCGCCTTTAGACGCAGCGGCCCATTCCATCAGTTCTTCCAGCGGCATATCATTCCGGCCTTGGAGACAGTCGTTGATATTCCGTATCATCCGAGGCCGATTCCGCCCGTTGTACTGGATGGGGTCAATATCTTCCAGGCAGTCAAAAATCCATCTGCTGATCTCCAGACTACTTTGAACAGCTTTGTAATCACTCATAGATATGCTCCTTATATAATAAGGTAAGGTGTCGAAACCTGCCTCAAATTGAGGCAGGTTTCGACACCCTTTGCGGATAGATCAGTAGCCAGTACGGGGCAAAGGCTCTGTCTTGCCGTACACGGTGGTGACCCAGCGGCTGATAGCCTGGACCCACTGGTCGTTATACACGCCGCCCACATCCGCGATGTTCACGAAGGAGCTGCCCGCAGTCAGACCGTTGATGGCGGTACATTTCAGCGCGGGCTGCTCCACTTGGGCGAAGCCTGCCGGCGCCTGGCCGAACACGAACATGATCTCCGTTACCCGCTCATTGGCAGCGAGGCCCAGCGCCGTGGGGGATGCGGCCAACGTGTAATTCTGCGCCGTGGACAGGTTGTCCGCCAACGTCCGGTATTCTCCGCCGTTTACCCGGTAGGTGATCTTATAGGTGCCGGGGAAGTTGTAGGTGCCGGTCACCACGGTGTTCAAACGCACCTGTGCAGGCAGGGTATCGCGCCAATAAAAACTGTCTAACCGCACATTGGAGGTATTGGCGATCCCGGAAAAGGTGTAGTTGACCGGCTGGCCGCTGACCACCTCTTTGGGGCCAGTCTTGGTAATGGAAACACCAGTGGATAGGCTCTTATCTGTCACCTCAAAGCGGAGGATTTGGCCCTCGTACTCCAGATAGGCAGTCAGGACCTCCTCGTTGATGCCATAATTGGCAGGGGCCTTGACCTCCCGGACGGTGTAGCGCGACAAGGGGAGCTGTTTGGAAACCGCAAGCCCCCGGCTATTGCTCTTGATGGTGTCCACCAGATTGCCGGCCTTGTCATAAATCTCAAAGACCGCCCCCTCCAGGAGCGTCCCAGCGGGCAGGCCGTTGGTGGGATTGTAGTCCGCGGACCGCTTGACAATCTGAATTTGGCCAGTGATGGGCGTATTCTCCCACTCCACCAGGGTGGTCTCACCCGCCTTGACATAGACCGTGCGCAGTTGGGTGTCCGGGATGTAGCCCTCATTTTCAAGTTCACGCAGGTAAAAACGGCTATCTCCCTCCAGGACCTCGAACCAGGCATAGCCCCGGTCATCAGTGGTCTGCTGGTCGATGGGGTTATGGCTGCTGTCATAGAGAATGAACGGGACGCCCGGAATGCCCTTGCCGTCCGCTGTGGAGATTTTGTGTACCAGGATGCCGGAGATGGCCTCGTTTTCAATGACCTCCTGAGTGACCTCGCCATCCTTGACAGAGAAGTAATGCCGGGTGGAATCCAGTTTGAATCCAGAGGGGCTTTCCTGCTCCACGGCATAATAATCGCCCTCGGCAAGCGGAGCAAACACAGTGCCGGTGTCTCCCGTGGTAACGGTGTCTACCAGGGCATCATCTGACGCCTTGCGAATCTCAAAAACAGCGTCAGGGAGCCGCTCCGTCTTGTCCGCGGCGTTGACCTTGACCAGCTCCACGCCACCCTCTCTGGCATTCCAGAAAGTTAAGGTTTGGACCTGGCCCTCTTTGATGAGGATGCTCTGGGGGCTGCCGTCCAGAACGAATCCGTCCACCGTCCGGGTCTCCCTGGCGGTGATGGTAGTTCCGGGGGTGAGGCCGGTGATGACCGCACGGCCATCCTCCCCGGTGGTATAGACGCCGTTGTTGGGACCAATGACCGTCCCGGCGCCGTCTGTGACCAGGAACTCCACGCCGGCCAACGGCTCCCGGTCTGTGCCTTTGATGAACTTTTCCAGGACGAGGGTCGTCTCTGGCTCATTGTACACATACAACGTCTGGGTGTCGTTGGGGTGGACCACCACCGTCTGGGTCCGGGTGGCCTCGTCGATGGTGTACCCTGGAATCGAGGCGGTTTCCGTTGCTACGATAGTGCCAACCACCCCTGAAAGGGTGATTTTTCCCTCCCGGTCTGTATAGTAGAGGCCGTTAGAAGAAAGCTGGCCGTTTTCATCCGGGACATAGGACCCATCCGCATAGGTGATCTTGAACTCCACCCCCTCCAGCGGCTCATGGGTGCCGGCGCTGCTCCGCTTGACAATGACCAAATTGCCCGCAGGGGCGTTGCGGAACTCCAGGCCCACCGTCTCGCCGCTGCGGATCAGGGCGTACTGGGGGCTGTCATCCAGCAGGTAGCCGGGCTTGGCCCGTACCTCCCGCGCAACCACTGTGGTTCCAGGAGTGAGGCCCTCCACCAGAATCTCGCCCGCGCTGTTGGTCACATACCGGCCATTGTTGGTGCCGATAAAGTTGCCGGAGCTGTCCGTCAGCAGGAACTCTACATCAGAGAGCGGTGTGTGCTTCTCATCATCCGAGACCTTCGTAATAAGCAGAGACCCCAGCGGGGCGTTGCCGAACCGCAGGGTGACCACATCCTGCTCCTTGCCGGAGATATAGACGGTCTGCGGCTCGGAGTCGATCAGGTGGCCGTCCGGGCTTTCCAATTCCTGGCAGATATAAGCGCCTTCGCGGAGGCCCGTCACGGTGAAAGAGCCGTTGGACGAGGTCACATACTGGCCAATGACCGTGCCGCCGGTGCCGGAGGTCTCGCCGCTGAGGTAACGCAGCTCGAATCGTGCGCCCTCCAGCGGCAGCTTCGTGGCACTATCGTATTTGTAAACGACAAGCGCACTGAGAGGTGTGTTATCCACGACCAGCTCACGGCTGGCTCCGCCCTCCAAGTAGAACTCATAGACGCCATCATCCTGGATGGAGAATCCCGTCGGACTTTCTTCTTCAACGACCTTGTACCAGCCCCTATTGACATCGGTGAGAACGATGCGGCCCGAATCGTCCGTGTAGTACGTCCCCAGGTCATTGATTTCGCCAGTGGTGGTGTTGTCGCTGGCATAATAGATATGAAACTTGGCGTTTTCAAGCGGATCTTTTGTAATGGAATTCCGCTTCTGGATGGTCAGGGAGGGCTTGACCGCATTGAAGAAACGAACCGTCCGGGTGACGCCCGGTTCCAGGGAGATTGTTTGTGGGATTTCACTGATGATGACATTGGACGGCACATGGACTTCAGAAACTTCGTAGCTGCCGGGGGCCACCTCCAGGAAGGCCCGGCCATCGGTGTTGGTCTCGACAGTATCCAGGAAATCCCCGTCGATCTGTCGAACCTGGTAGGTAACTCCCTCGATGGGAGAGCCGTCGGCAATATTCCGCTTGACGATCTCCAATCCGGGCCGGGTGTAGTCCTCAAACCGTGCCTCGCTGATCTTGCCGGGCCGCAGGGCAATGGTCTGCTCACTGGCAGTCCGCACGAACGGCTCTGGAACGAACTCCTCCTTGACGATGAACACGCCGGCAGGCAGGTCCTCCACCAGGGCGGTCCCGTCCGGCCCGGTGGAGACGGAGGTGCTGAAGGAGCAGGTGACGCCCTTAATGGAGTAAACGGCATTTTCGATGGGAGTACCATCCGTGGCCGAGGTCTTGATGACCTTGATGCCGGGCAGTTCCTCATCCTCGGCGGTGACGGTGTACTGGCGGTCCCCGTCGGTGACGCTGACATAGACGCTGTGGGGCGTGGGGTCCAGAGCATAGCCCTCCGGGGCCTCCTGCTCCACAAAGGACCAAAGCCCTTCGGTGACATCGTTGACCTCGATGTACCCCCCGCCGGAGGTCACATCGCTGCCGGCGATCTGGCCGTCCAGATAGATGTTATAGACAGCACCGTCCAGGCCATGGTCCGTACCGGCGATGACCTTCTGGAAGGTGATATCGGCATCCCCGGCAGGGAGAGCCGGTTCCTCGCCCGGCTCTCCAGACGTCACGACTTTGCGGTCAGAATGATAGGCAAAAAACGTCTGCCGCCCGGACACGCTGGAGGTGGCCAGCACCGCCCACTTGGAGATCTCATCCTCCACGATGGAGGCGTGGATGCCCTGGGCGGCGTATTCCTCCACCTGGGCTTGCAGTTCCGCGTCCTCGTTAGCTTTCTGGCCCAGCAGCCAGTTGTAATACTCAACATACTGGTCGTAGGTGTCCGCGTTGGCGAAGCCTCCGGCGTCGATGTCGCCGCTGGGATCGCCGCCTGCGCTCTTATCGCTCTGGTTGTCCCAGATGTAGGTCTGGAGCGCCATGAACAGGCTGCCGGGGATCTCGCCGGTGTAGTCAGCGATATAGCTCATCATCCACTTGACATTCTCCTGGGTGATGGCGTCCATCTCGCCCAGGCCGGTCTCGGCCACCGCATCATTCCACAGGGCGTCCGCGTCGGCTCCGGTGGCGGAGCGGTAGGTGTAGGACTGCAAAAAGCTCTCCGTGCCATAGCAGTAGGAGTAACCCAGGTCCATGCACCAGAGCTGCCGTCCCGCTGCCGTGGGAGGGCGGTAGGAGTAGGACTGCCCCTGGGAGTTGAGCCGGGTGGTCCAGAGGTCGGGGTTGGTCACCGGGGTAATGCCTACGCCGGTGGACTCTGCCGCAAAAGCTGCCGTACACAACAGCGACACCGCTACTGACAAGGCCAGTAACAGAGAAATCAATCGCTTTTTTCATACTGCCTCCTCAAAACAGGCACGAGGAGGTGTCTTCGCTCCGTCATTTAACTGAGCTGCGTATCACCCCCCTCGCCGCATTTAAATGATTGAATATTTGTCAAAAAATGGAAGCCATGAACAAAAGAAAGAAAGGGCCGAAATCTGCCTCAAATTGAGGCAGGTTTCGGCCTGGTAAACCAGATAAGAGGAATTATCGCTCTATGGCTCGTACCATCCATCGGTAGTCCCGCTGGTCGCGCACACAAGTGTAAAGGGTCAAACGATTATCGCTGGTAGCGGCTGTTCCGCTGGTGTCTGTTTCCCAAACCTTGGTCACGGAAATAACTTCATAAGTTCTGGTCCCCAGCTTGGTGGTCCATGTAATGGTATCGCCCGGTTCCAGCGTGTGCAGGTCCTTGAAGTCATCCCGTGTGCCCCGGTTGTGTGCCGCAAGGCAGCAGTTTCCATCCCAGAGACTTGTATTTTTGAAATGCCCCACGCCTTTGCGGAGCGCGGCGCTGTCCGTTCCCTGATACACCTTGCTAGATAGGCCAATCGCTGGAATCTTCAATGTTCCCAGGTGCCCGGCGCTGTAATAGAGGTCCGATGTAACTTGAGTGAAAGCAGTCCCGGCGGTATAATTTCCGCCTTCCACATCAGGATAGGAAACACTTCCGGCAGAATTCACCAATCCCCCACCTGACAGGGCGCCGGGGATCAGGTTGTGCGTCAGAGGCGTCCCGGAGCCGGGGAGATAGCTGGTGGGGCTCCCAAAGGCAGGTGGGATCAGGGCCACATTTTTGCTCCGGTCTACATTGGGGTCCTCCCATTCATAGATGGTGTCATCGCTTGTGGGCCTGCCGAACAGGTAATCATCCGGCGCCTCCATGGTGTATTCCAGGGCATGGGCTGGGGTTGCGGTCAGGACTGCCAGGAGGGCGGCGGAGAGGATCGTATTTTTCCAGTGCTTCATTTCGTGTATTCCTCCCAGTTCTTTTTCGATTTGTGCTTTTTCAGCAGGAATTTTCCGCCAAAAAACAAGCCTGCCGCTGCCGCGCCAGCGGGCAGAACCAACAGCCACCTCCAATTCATCCCGCTTTTTGCGGCTGTCTGCATCTGGGTTGGGTTGGCACTGAACAGGGCTGCATAAGTCACGGTGTCATTGGTTGTTTTGGACACCTCACCGGAATATTCGGCGGTGACGGTATAGCCGGTAGCATATTTGCTGGACGCGGTGCCGGTATAGGTGGCGTTGGCGGTGTAAAACTCTCCAGCCTCCTGCCACTGTACATTTGCCAGCTCCAGGGTCCGGCCTCCGTCCTCGATACTTTTGGGGATCAGGGACACATCCGCGTCGGATAGATTGGGGTAGGTTCGTGCGGCAGTGACGGCTCGTGTTGAAGTGGAATAGCCCGCCGCCTCCACCTGGATGCTGGCAGTGTCCAGCGTGAGGACGCCAGTATAGCCCTCTTCCGTGTCCACCTCCAGGGTGGCGGTGAGCTGAGGCAGAATGGCGTCCATGTCCTTGGTCTTGCTCTCCAGCGTGACCGTCTCTGTGTAGTCACGGGTATCGGTTTCCACCTGGTCCTGCCGTGTTATATCCAGCAGGGTGTAGGTCTGGCCCTCCCGGTCAAAATCCTCCGTTGGAATGAGGGAGGGGTCATCCGCCGGGGTCAGCACATAAATCTTTTTCAGACGGGAACTGTCCCCTTCCATGTACTCGGTAACTTCCACCGGATAGAGGATATCTGCGGCCATAGCTGGAATGGCCAGGGAGCAGGCCAGGAGCGCCGCCAGGCATAGGGCTGCTGTGCGTTTCATGTCATACCTCCATAATTCTAAAGTCGAAACCTGCATCAATTTGAGGTAGATTTCTCTGCCGGCCTCCTGCCGGCGGAGCGCGGTAGGAGGCCGGCAGATGAGCAGGGGCTTCCACCAGAAGCACCCGCTCCCAGTATGAGAAAAGCCGCCCTTGGCGGCTTTATGGGAGTTTTCCCCTTGGTTGCCGCATGAGTTGTGGGACGGCCCCGGTCAAGGTCCGGCCAGTCCGCAGACTGGCCGGCTCGCGCGTGATTGCTCCAGCAATCATGCGGCCTTGACAGGGGCTGGAACACGGCTCATATTCCCCGCAGGGGAAAACTCCTCGGCAGAAGGGCTCACCGCACCGGGCGCCGCACGGCGGTGCGTGTCTTTCGCTTCTCGGCCTCGATATTCATGTCAATGGAGCGTCCGATCTGCTTGCTCATATTCTGGATCTTGTCCAATACGGTTTTACTCTCTTCCGGGTCCATCCCGGAGAACCGTTCTGCCAGCCGCTCCATGTTCGGCTCCTTCGGTTCAATCCCGAACCTGCGGCAGAGGATGTAGGAGACACTTTGGGCGTCCAGTTCGTATCTCGCCCAGCTGTAATCTCGATTGTACCCTTTATCGTGATAACGGGTCAGGGCGACCTCGGCGGCAATGGAGGCAAATGCTTCTTCATCCGGGAATTCAGAATTGATGACCAGCTCCCGGCTCCCCTCATCGAAAAAGGCCGGAACAGTCATATCCTTATCAACGCTCAACTTTGCCTTTGAGTAATTCAGAAGCGTGGACAGGGCGCTTGCCATTTCCTCTGTGTCTTCCCGCAGCGGCCGCCGCTTGATCTCCCGGCCCTGGGTCTGGCTGATATCATAGGCATCGGTCAGAGCGTATGCTTTGGTCCTGGGGTCCCGGGCAAAGATTTTTACCCCCAGCTCCTGCTGATCCTCCAGCACGGTCCGGCCCAAGGACTGCCACCGTTCCCGTGTGCCGAACACCGTGGCACCGGAGAGGCCAGCAAGTACGATAGCCACATTTCCGGCGCTGTAGCCAGGGTTGTCTCCCTGTATGGTCAGGTAGCGAAGATACTGGGTGGGATCGGTGGTAATCATTTCGATGCCGCAGTTCTGCATCTCCGTGACGTTTTCCCGCTCCGCCTGCTGCTGGTGCTGCCATTGGGTGTCACTGGCATTCTTGTTGGCAATGATTTGTTCGAGATTTGCCATCATGCTTACCTCCATATTTTCAAGATCGGGTCTTGGCTTTTGTTGGCCTGGCACGCTGGGGTGCAGTCCGGGCGGCTCTCTGTTCCGCCTCCGCCTGACAGGCAGTCAGCTTTTCCCGGACGCTAGGCTTTTCTAGCCGTTCCTCAGTAGTCCTCGTCGTCTGCTTCGTCGGCCTCGTCCGGGAGGCTGTCAAGCCACTCCCGCGCTGTGGTGAGGAGTACCCTTGCGGAGCGCGGGGGCCGTCTTTTTTTGGCGGTGCCGCCTCCTGTTCCGGGACCGGATAGCCCTTGCGCTCCATAAACAGGTTGACCTGGGCAGCGTAGTCCACATTGGTGATGAGGTCCACGGTGCCGTCCTTGGCCCCCCTTGTATTTGAGGACCGCGAACAGCACATTCTTTTTGGCAAAGGCGCGAAACTCTTTCAGGTCGCTCTCTTTGATCCGAAACAGCGCGGTAGGCCGCCCGGACCGATACAACTGGGCCATGCTGGTCAGTCCGGCTACTTTCTTCCCGTCCTTGGCCAGGGCCCAGAGGAACGCCGCCAGGTTTTTGCTCCCTGCCGCCAGCAGTTTGATGCCGGCTTCTGTGACCTGGATGCTCTCCTTTACCATCAGGTCAGCCACTTCGCCGCTGGTGTCCATATTCATTTCACCTCCCCGGTTTTCAGATATTCGATCACTTCCCGGATGCTGCAATGCCTCGCGTTCCGGGTGTACCGCCTGACCGTCAGGCGGATATGCCGCTCCCGTTGGGGCGGGGACAGTTCGGAGAATGCCCCCACGTTCTGGGCCGCCGTGGGATAGTCCAGTAGGGTCACGCTCCCCCAGGGCAGGCCCTCCACCGTCTTGTCGATATGGAGGAACAGGGCGATGACCGGCCCGCCGGGGACGCCCTGGTAGGCCAGGGCGCAGAGGTTGGCGTAGGTGCCGCTGTCATACACGGCGGAAAGATCAAACAGCCAGCACCAGGGCGTCCGGGCCAGGAAAAGGAAATCTGTGTATTCCTGCCGGCACAGCCGGCCGATGCTCAACTCTAACCTATCTGCCGCCAGGAAGCGGTACTCCCCGGCCAGGCGCAGGATGGCGGCCAGGTCTGCCTTTATCAGTCTTTTCATGGTCAATGCTCCTTTGCGTTTCAGACGCTGCCACCGCCTCCCTGATCCGGGGGATATCGCCCTCAATGCGGGCGCACAGTTTCAGGTCGCGGCGCAGTGCCCGCAGTTGGGCCGTAATGTGGCCGATCTCCTCCGACACTTCCTCATGGCCGGACCGCCGCAGGCGGTACAGGTCCCCGCGCCGGTCCGTGAGGGCGTCGATCTCCGCTTGCAGGGCGTCATACTGCATGGACAACTGTTCCGCCGTTTCAATGCGGTTTTGGTGGAGAAATCGAAACTGCCGTTGATAGCGGTCCAGTTTGATAAGTTCCTGGCGCGCGGAAAAGGCCGTCCGTGTCTGCGGACGGCCCTTCTGGAAGGAGCGGAGGAGATACAGGTATTTGAAGCACAGGGCTTGAAACCCATGCAGTTTACGGGGAACGCGGTGCGGGAAGCGGCCCCGGACATGGTATTTCCGGCCGGGGGACCGCCACGGGGACGTCGGGGGCGTCGGTCCGGGCAGCGGATGGCCGGTGCGGATGGCCTCCAGCCGGGCTTTCAGGTCCGCCTCGTTATAGCCGTCCCCCAGGCTGTCCAGCCGGATATTGCCGCCCCCGCCCGGTGGTCGGATGGAAATATGCTTGTGGTTCCCGGCCTGGACCTGATACCCCATGCGCCGAAGTTCTTGTAAAAGGGATTGCAGCGTATAGGCCCGGCCCAGGGCGGCGTCAATGTCACGGCGCACCGTGTCCCGGATGGCGGTCTTGCCCTCCCACTCCGGGCGGCTCCTGCGCCGGTCCGGGTTTTCCGGGTCCGGTTCAATGACGGATAATCCGTGCTCCTGACAGATAGCGTCTGAGGTGCCCCGGATGCCCGCGCCATCCCCGCCGTAGTATTCCTGAAAGGTGTCCCGGTACATCGTGCCGTCCAGCATGGACACAGAATTGACCACCACATGGTTGTGCAGATGGGCTTTATTCAGGTGGGTGGTCACGATGGCCTCATACCGTTCCCCGAACAGCCGTCGGGCGAACTCCACGCCTGCCGCGTGGGCTTCTTCCGGCGTCACCTCACCGGGGGCAAAGGACTGGATGATGTGGTAGCCCTGCCGTTTCCGCTGTGCCTTGCCCCAGCGCCGCTTGGTTGACAGCATATCCCGCCAGGCGGCCTCCACATCACAGTTGATTCCCGTTTCAAAACAGGCTTGCTCCGTCTTGTCCCGGTTCAATGCGTAGTCGATGGCCTCCGCCAGGGAGAGGGATGTTTTCTCCTTGTCCTGGGCGTAGTCCAGGCATTTGTCCAGCCGGTTGTGGATGACCAGGATTTTTGTATATGCCATTAGAAGCTGTCCTTGACCAGCCGCCATGCCTGTCGGACCAGCATGGCCGCCTCTGTGATCTCCTGCCGGGTAGCTTCGCCCCGGGCGTTGGCTTGGTGGGCCAGCTGGTTCACATTATTGCCGATAGCCGACAATTCCCGAAGCAGGGCGGCGTATTCATCAGGAGGACGGGGGCGAAGATTCACCCCCAGGATCAACTGCCGGAGCAACGGCTCCATTTTCAATCCTGTGGCCTCCGCCTGTTTTCGCAGGTGAGCATACTCACCGGCGTTCAGGCGCAGGGTGATCGTTTTAAAGGGCTTCATCGGCTGATTCCTCTTTTCCACTATTTTTTTGTCGTAATCTTCCAAAATGAATTGATGGGGGAATTTCCTGCTCGAAACTTACCTCAAATTGAGGGAACATTTGAGGACCGGGGTATTAGGGGCGGAGCCCCTGAACAGAGGAATTTTGCTGTCAAAATTCCATGCTGGCGCGGACAGCGGCGCTACCGGCGCCGCTGTCTACCGGGTGGGTGCGCATTTCCGCTTGTGGAGCTTGCTGTGTGTGGGTCTCTTGGCAGGTGCCTCCTTACGGCCCTCCTGAACTGGTGCCCTCGTGGATGTATCCTGTGCCAATGCCGCAAGATCATCGTCCTCTGCCAACGCCAATAGGTCTGACACGGCTTGGTCCATGGTAATTTCCACGGTATAGCCAGGCAGCAGCACCCCATTTACGCAGAAACGGCGCTTTTCCTCCGCTGGAATGGGTGGGGAAATCTCTGTGAACAGATGGGCGTAGGCTTTGATACGGCCTTGCAGATATCTTTCCATCTCGGACTTCTCGGCGAAATGCTTGCGTTCCTGCCCGGCAATCTGACGCCCCGGACCAGTATAGTCTGGTTCTCTAGGCGTGTTGTAGGTGAGATACCAGGACAAGTCATAAGAATGGATAATGGATTTTTGTTCCGCACGGCTCCAGCTGGAATTCTCGTAGACGTGCCAGGTAAACTTGTAGACCATGTTGCTGATCTCATGCCAATCATACTCCCCCTTCACCCATTTGTTTGAGGTGTGCAGGGTAGGGGGTACTTTCAGGTATTGCTGTGCTTTCCGAAATGCTAAGGTTTGAATCGCCTGCTGTACCCACTCTTTTTCGATCTCCAGCATTTTGGCGTAGATGGCTTTTTCCTGTTCTACGCTTGCCTCTTCCCGCTTACGCAGTTCTGCTGGGGGTAATTGGACCAGTTCAGAGAGATCCATCTGGTTTGAATAAAGGTGCCCGCAAATCTCCAGTTCCCGGCCCGGGTCCAGATGGGAATAAGACATATCCCGTCCCCCCCTACCTAACCATGGCCGCCCGCTTCTTATGAAGCGTGCTCTGCTTACGGCCTGACCAGATTGCCTTGGGCGGGGATGGTTCCGATGCCGCAGTCTGCGGACCTGCCGGGATAACGGACGGCTTTGGTGAAGTCTCAAAAAGTGTTGGTTTCTCCAGGCCGGGCTCTTCCGGAACGCTGGATTTCGGTTCCTCTGTCTGCGGGGCTTTTGGGGCAGCAGAGGGGAGCTGTTCTTGGGCAGCATCCCCGTCACGGTCTGTTTCCACCTGCTCTTGAGGTGCCTCTGCCGGGAAACTGGCATCCAGCTGGGCCATCAGATCCTCCAGCGTGATACTCTCCTTTTTTACCTGACGCATGACCGCATAGCCCTGTAAAAGTTGCCCGTTGACAGAGAAAAAGGGGTTGGCCTCCTTGGGAATGCGTGGGGAGAGGGTTTCAAAATGGTCTGCGTACTGGTCAAATTTACTCTGGATGTACTTTTGCGCCCCCTCCAGTGTCTTGTACTTCTTGCTTCCCTCATACTCGATCCGCTGCCTGGGGGACCGGGTGTACCCCCAATACCCTACAGACAGTCCAGGGGCGGTGTACGACAGCTCCCAGGTCAGCTTCCATTCATCCCCGAACTTTACGATACTGAAAGTCATCTTGTAAACCAGGTTGCTGATCTCCCAGGAGCCGTCCTCCTGCTGTTTCCATTCATTGGCAGTGTGCTTGACCTCCGGGACTTTGAGATATTCGATGGCCTTTTCCAGGAGAAGGGTCTGGGCCCCGTGCTTATCCCAGGCTTCAGCGGCCTCCTTCAACTGGTCGTAAATCTTCTGTTCCTCCACCTTGCTTGCCTTCAGCTGTTTCTCCAGCTCCTTGAGGGGAACATTCAGAAATGGGGTAAAATCCGCACGCTCTCCCCGGTAAACCAAGCTCCGCTGTATATCGAGATAGGACCCCTCCCGCAGCATTGTGCCGCCGGCAGAAATCTCATAAAAGTTCTTTTCCATACGCCTCTCCTATCTGCCGCCCCGCTGGGGCGGTCTGTGCTGCCTGGGCTTCATTGGGCGGGCCGTAACGGTAGGAAAATCCAAAGCGAGTTCAAACTGCCGGGCCAGCTGTTCTATTGTGGTCTGCGGGAGGGGGACAAACGCCTGCATATTCGGTTCCCAACTGGTCAGGCGTTTTTCTTCCGGAATATGGTTCCGTTTTTCCCACGCGCCCACGGCCTGGGCCTGGACGCCCATGCGCTCTCGGATATCCAGGTTATCCCGCGAAGGCCGCAGTTCATAGCCAGACACCTGTTCAGGCGTGAGTGGCGCATCATAGATCAGTTCGCCCCATGCCAAGGCGGTGCCGTTTTCCACCGGCTTCCTCTGGTCGTAAAAGACCAGCTCCACCTCCGGGGCCTCTGGCGGCTTTGGATAGGTCCCAATATCAATGGGGCGCTGTGTGGAATAATATTTGTATTTCATGGTCATCACCTCAACGTTCTGGGCTTTTTCGTAGTTTGGACTGTCGGGATCTATGCTCTGAGACAGAACGCTTTCTCGCCTCCTGCGCCCTTATCCATGAGTGGTATTTGCTCTTAACTGGTCTACCCGGTTCATGTTGTGGGAGAGGTGACGCCTTATCCTCGCTCTTTTGGAGCTGTTGCAGACGAACTTTGGCAGATTCCCGGAATTGGCGCGGCGCTTTTGCCAGGAGAGCCGTTCGATCTGCCTCCTGCTGGGCCGTCCGCTCTCGATATAGAGCGGGTGGTTCTGGGATGGTCCCCAAATTGATTGACTGGCGCAGGCCATCCAAGGCTTCCTGTACACCGGACCGGAACGACGCCCGTTCATTCTCTGGCAGCATATCCGCCTGTTCCTCCAGCTGTCTTCCCAGTTCTCCTACGCCGCAATGCCACTGGAAGTAGGGCAACAACTCTTTGGAAAGGCCGTCAAGACTGTTGTGGAGAAATGGAGTGAGTTCCTTCTGTAGAACCTTACGGTATTCATCCGGCACGCTGTGGAACAACTGGCTGATTTTTTCCTGATTCGCTTGATAACTGCTGATGTGCTCCCGCATCTGGGACAGCAGAGAACCACCCGCACCGATTTGGAGAGGGAGAAAATAGCGGTCTGTCTGCCCGTTCTTCATGTAGTCGATTTTTACCTTCACGGGCTGGGGCTCCTGGTTATGAGCCCGGTACAGCTCGCTGATCTGGAGAACGCGCCGCTCGGCCTGGGACAGCGGCATTTGCAGCTTCTCCGGGAAATGTTCATCCGTGCTTTCCACAACGGTAACCATGGGTTCGTCTTTGGAGTTCAGCTGCGGGGCTGGGGCCTCTGGGCCGCCCTCCGCAAAGGGCGGCTTCATCAGCTCGTCCACGGTGCCTGAAATATCATGGGCAAAGGCTTTCCATTTGTCGGCCACAGCCCGGACCGTACAGACTCCTCGCTTAAAAAAGCCGGTGAACAGGCTGGCACTCTCGCCCAGCAGATCCTTAACATCCTGCCTTAGATTGCCGGTTATCTCTTTCATTCTGCTTTCAGCTGCTATGGAAATCACAACCTTTCCGAAATGATGTAGGGACTATTCCTCGGATAAAGTCGAAACCTGCCTCGAATTGAGGCAGGTTTCAGCGGGCGAGGGCTGCGCGATGGGAACCGTGCATACGGCGGTGCGCCTTGGGCGGGACAAAAGGCTTTCCTGCAAATGTCACTTCCCGAATCAGGGGATATCGGGAGAGGACTCCCTCCCGCAGGCTGGCAAACTCGATGTAATCTGCTTTGGTGAAGCACTTCTCCCGGCACATCTCCCGCTGGGACATTGGCAGGTCCCGGCTGTATAGGAAATGGAACATCTTGATGTTGTCGGAAATCAGCTGCAAGGAGTGATCCGAATTGTCGTAATAGGCCGGGGCATCTCCCTCGGGGCTGAGATAGCAGTTCTCGGGCTTTCCCAGGTAGACACGGTGATCCGCACCCACCATGGCAATCATGCCTTGGTAGTTGCTTTCAATCGCTGACGTAATAGCAAGATCTGTCATGGTATTCACCTCTCAAGAGATAAAGGCTTCTTCTTGGCGTCCTTTTCTGCTTTCGCTTTGGCCGCCTGCCGTTCGATCATCTTATTCCGCAGGGTCAACCCCTCAAAGATGGCCTTTTTCGCGTCCGGCACGGTAGTCCGCTTGTCCGGGAAGTAGGGCCGTAGGTCCTCTTCATTCAATGTCAGCTTGAGAGGCGGAGTCTCCTCCCGCTTTGTGGGTGCCACTGCTGCCTGGATCTTTTCAGGGGTCAGGGTTCCGGCACGGCTGGCCTCTTTCAGCTCCTTGGCGGCGGTCCCGGAGGGGACCTTGGCCTCTTTCTCGATGGCATCCGCCAGGGCGTTTTGTTCCTCCGGCTTCATCTGCGCAATGTCTGCGGCGGTGTTGACAGGGAGCTCTCCCTTATCCACCATCTGCTGCATGGGCGGTGTCAGCTTTGTCAAGGTTTTGAACCGCTGGACTGTGGCAACGCTCTCTCCTGTCTGAGCTGCCAGCTCCTGGTCTGCCGTCATGGGCTTCTTCCCCTCTGCCTCCAGGGCCGCAAGCTCTTCTTTGGAGCGCCGCCCCATTTTGCGCCGCAGCGCCTCCGTTTTCATGGTGTAGGCTCTGGCCTTTTCCATGGGAGTCAGCTTTTCCCGCTTCAGGTTGGAATCCACCATGTAAATGGTGGCCTCGTCGTGGTCCATGTCCCGTACAATGACAGGGATATGGGTCAATCCGGCCAGCTTGGCGGCGTGCTTGCGCCGGTGGCCGGCCACCATCTCAAACCTGCCGATCTTCCGCTCGTTGCGGATAACCGTGGCGGGCTCCAGAAGTCCTACCTGCTTGATGCTGGCCACCAGCTCTTTCATATCGGCGTCATCCCGCACCTCAAAAGGGTGGCCCTCAAAGTCATCGATCAGATCAATCGGCATCATCGCCACAGTCCCTAGCTTATCATTGGGAACAATCGTGAGGGAAAAATCCGGCGGGATCTCATCTTGCGAAGCGGCCGCTTTCCGTGTTGTGCCGGAGACGATCTCCACCTTGGGGGTGGGTGTCCTGATTGATTTCTCCGACTTCCCCTTTGAGTCTGTGGTTTCAGGCGGCTCTTCTGGCTTCTTCCCCTCGGTGGGTCCGGCAGGAGCAACACCCTCCGCCTTGCCCTTGGGGTCTGTGGCTTTAGGCTGCTCTTTCGACTGCTTCGCTTCGGTAGGGTCGGCGGTAGCAGCGCCTTCCGCCTTGCCCTTGAGGTCTGCGGCTTTAGGTAGCTCTTCCGGCTTCTTCACCTTGGTAGGTTTGGCGGAGTCAGATAACTGCGGGCTTTTATCGCCGCCTTCACCAGGGGCCTCCAATATTAGGCGAGGTGCCAGATTGCTATGAAACTGCCCCTTTCTCAAAAGTCTGTCCGGGAGATTCATAATGGTGGCATTTATTGTCTTCATGCCTAACTTCTTCGCCGCGGCAAGGCGCCGGTTTCCATCAATGACTTCATACTTGCCGTCCGCGGTTCGGTTGACATTGATGGGGACTTTCATCCCATTTTTGCGAATGTCCTCCACTAACTCTTTGAAAGATGGGTCTTTTTCATCAATCTTGAAAAGGCTCTTCGCTATGATTTCATCCACAGGGACTTGCGATACAATGTCGATGCTCTTACCCTTGGATTTATCTCCGTCCTGATCGGAGGGTTCCTTTTCTTCAGCGGGAGTTTTGGAAGCCTCTGCGCCTTTCTTCTCATCAATGGACTTTGCAACCTCGCCGGTGGACGGCTTCTCCGGATCTGACGGCTCCTGGGATTTCTTTACATCGCCAGGAGTGGTGTGGGCAGTGGCATCCGCCTTGACTTTGGGAACTGCATCCTTTGGCGGTTCCGCTGCTTTGGGGGGCGTGTTCTGAACCGGGGGTGCTGTTTTCGGCTCCCCCTCTGTTGAGGTAACAGGGGTAGAGCCGGGGGCTGGAGTTCGGAATGCCCCGATCAAGGGGTTTTTCTTTGGGTCTGCCATGTTTGATTACCTCCTGGTATTATTTGTCGAAATCTGCCTCAATTTGAGGCAAGATGCTCAACCAAAATCGTGTTGGACCTCTGCCTGATAGTAGGGCCCCATCGTTACGGGTGCGTTATACAAGGCCGTCAGCAGATAAGCCCGGATGTTGCGGACCTCTGTGGTGTTCCGCCGCAAACACTCAAACACATACTCCAAATGGCTGCGGCCAAGCATCAAAAAACGATGGCGGACTTGGGCGGTGGGAATATCCTCCCTGCCAATACGGACCGCGGTGCGTGTGCTGCACAGCACGTCGGTCATCAGTTCCACCACGCTTTCCACGTCCTCCCGCCCAAACTGCCGGCAGAGGGCCTGGTACTCGATGTTTTCCTCCACTTCTCTGCGCTGTTCGTTTCGATCTATCCATCTGCTGGCCGATAGGGCGGAGAGTGGATTGATGGATGGATCAGGATAAATAAAATCCGTTTGATTGGATTCAATATAACTTGGGTCGGCTTTTCCGAGGTCAAGGCATCGGATTCGTCGAGGTCCAGACATCGGTTTTTCCGAGGTCTGGAAATCGGAAAAACCGATGTCTGCACCTCTGACCTCCGACAAAGTAGGCGGCTCCGGGACTGTTCTGGTGGTAAACCGCTTGACGTATATCTTGGTCGGCTTCCCCTGGCCCTGCTTGATCCGCTCAATCAGGCCATAGCCCTTTTTCATGTCCAGCTCCGCCAGCAGTTTCAATGCCTTATCGTTGCCGCAGCACAAGTCTTCACGGATTTCCTCGGCGGTGTAGTAGATATAGACCCGCCCTTTATCATCGTACCAACCGTTCTTTGCGGAAAGGCCCATTCGGTCCAACATGAGGCCATACAACAACTTCGCTTCCGTGGACAGCCCTTTGAACCGCTTGTCACGGATCAGGGGGCGTGGGATGCGGTAAAAGCTGAATTGACTGCTTTCATCGCCGTAGTAGTAATCGAAAACCTGTACATCGCCCATTTGCAGCTGTCCTCCTATTGCTGAAAATAAAAAAGAGGGTGTTCCTTTCGGGACACCCTCTGCGTAGGCTTCTTGACCACATGATAATTGGTTGCGGCATGATTTTATAGTCAATCTCCTGATATCTGAGCATAAAAAACGGGCGTTCCAGACGGAACGCCCGTTAGAGGAAAGCACAAAAACTGGCAGTCTGAGATATGTCAATCTGCCGAATAGCAGGAAAAGGAAAAAGCTCGTTTTGACTTTCATCAAAACGAGCTTTCCCGGTTTCCCGATGGTGGAGATAAGCGGGATCGAACCGCTGACCTCTTGACTGCCAGTCAAGCGCTCTCCCAGCTGAGCTATACCCCCGTGTCTTTGCCTAGAGAAAATTGAGGAAACCTTTGTTCTTTTGTCGTGTACAGTCGGATTGTGCTACTCAAGTGGGGGTCGGCATACATACCAACCGTGCTCCCAGCTGAGCTATACCCCCGAACCGCTTGTCCTATGCGGCTTTCGCGCTCGGAACATTGATAAGTATAACAAGATCATCGCCAAATGTCAACACTTATTTTTCGATTTTTCAAATTTTTTCAATAGGGGGTTTTCATTCCTCTTCAGGCCGCAGGACACCGTGGAGGACGAAGCGTGCATTCTCAAATTCATAGCTGCAGGTGGAGAGCGTCACCACCCGGTCCTCTGCCCTGGGTGACACCTTGCTGGAAAAGGCGGACTTCTCCCCCACCTCCTCCAGCCAGGCCAGGTACGCCTGCTCATCGGAGAAATCCAGCATCCAGGCACTCTCCGCCGTGTCCGCCACGTAGCCGGAAAACAGCTCCACCACATACCGCCCCTCCGGTGTCACCAGCAGAAAAACCGGGTGGGCGTCATAGTAGACCTGCTCCTGATAATTCCCCAGGGCGGCAAACATAGTGCCGTTTTTCATCCGATGGCCGTAGATCACCGTGTTGCGGCCAGAAAAATCCGGCCGGCATGATGTGTCCACAAAAAGGCACCCGGCGCTGTTGGCCGTGCCGTCCAAGAGATGGTCCAGGTAATAGTCATTGTCCGTCCCCTGGACCACCGGGTAGGAGATGCCGGTGTCCGGGCCGTAGAGCCAGGCAGTCACATCCGGATTCACCGCCGCCAGGGCCGTGAATTCCACCTCCGGCCAGGCCAGCTCTGCCGGCGTCTCCTCCGTCTCCTCCGACGCAGGGGGCAGGGACGCAAACTGCTCCAGTTTGAAATAGGCGTCTGCTCCCACCCGGTACTCGTGCAGGATCCGCAGGACCTGATATCCGCTGAAGCAGGCAATGCCCAGAAACAGGCAGAGAAAGAGCCCGCAGCTCCGGCCCTTCATACCCCCTCCTCCTTTGCGCAGTCCTTCCAGCGCAGGCTGCGAAGCTCGTCCTTCTGCTCCGGCGTGATCCGATAGCTCTCCACAGCCTTCTGAATGGTCTTGTTGTGGGTCCAGCGGTCCAGGCGACGCTGCCGCAGATAGGGCAGCGCCGCGTCGTACTGCTTGGCCAGGGCGGTGGCAAAATACCAAGCCGCCATCATCTTCACGTAATACTCCTCCCGCCGGACACCGGCAGCCAGATCCAAGTCCTCCATCTGAAACCCCTCATCCAGATAAAAGCTCATCAGCATCCCCAGGCCGAAGCGGACAGTATAGGTGTGCGCATCCTCCACCCAGCGGCGGATCTGTTTCCGCAGCTCCGGCGGATGCTTCCGGAATGCCTTCGGGCTCAACAGGTCGCAGGTGGCCCAGTTGTCCACATAGGGCAGGAATGTCTCCAGCGCCGCCACGGCACCGTCATAGTCCGGGATCGCCGAGATCAGTAAGCCGTGGAGGTTATTCTCCTCATAATAGCGGTGGGGCAGCTCCTGGAGGAAGTCCTCTGCCACCGGCGTTCCGGCGATTTCCCGGGCCAGCTTCCGCAAAGCCGGCATCCGGACGCCGATCACCGTCTGCGGGTCTATGGTGGGTATCAGCTTGCTCTGAAAAGCCTGATAGGCCGGGTCCCGCAGGGCAAAGAGCGCAGTTTGGATGTCCGTCATATCCCCGCCTCCCATCCGCGCAGCTCGTCCTTCAAATTGCCGTCCAGATCCAGCCACTGGACGGCGTCCTCCGTCATCCGCATACAGCCGTGCCAGCTGTTCTCCTTGGGGATAGAAACAGAGCCGGGGTTCCAATACCACACCCCGTCCTCCAGACGCCTCATGGGCACGTGGAAGTGGCCGTAGACCACATACCCCGCCCCGTCCAGCAGGGTCCGGGAGGGCCGCTGATCCACATTGAAATGGTGGCCGTGGGTCAGGAACAGCCGCCTGCCGCACAGCTCCTCCACCCGGAAGTCCGCCTCGATGGGAAAGTGCAGCACCATCTGGTCCACCTCCGCATCACAGTTGCCGTGGACACAGAGGATCCGGTCCTTCACGCTGTTCAGCATGGCAAAGACCGCCTTGGGATCGTATCCCTCCGGCAGGTCGTTCCGGGGGCCATGGTACAGCAGGTCCCCCAGCAGCACCAGGCGGTCCGCCCCCCGCTTCTCCATCAGGTCCAGCAGCTTCCGGCAGTACAGGGCACTGCCGTGAATGTCCGATGCGATCCATACGTTCATCGTTCTTCTCTCCTGTCGTTTCGTGTCTCTTCCGGGTATGCGGGCCCAATCTCCAACTCCTCATAACCGGTCTCGCTGTCCGGCCGGCGGGTGAACACGCAGCTCCCGATTTCCGCCAGTACGATCTCGGCCGTGGTGTTCACCGTGCACCCCGGCAGCAGGTGGCCGCCGAAGGCGGAGAGGTCCTCCCGGCTGAAGCTGGCGTGAAGGTGGCAGCCGTACTCCGATACGGTGCCCATCAGGGAGACGATCTCCACATCCTCCTCTCCGCTGCGCACCCGGACACCGGTCGCGTCCCGCAGCCGCCAGCGGGAGACGCAGCCCACACCGGAAACCACTGCCCCGGCGGCGATATGATGCGCCTTCACATAGGCCTCGATCTCCTCGTACAAATCCTGCCCCCGGCGGAGGCGGAAACAATGATACATGATGTTCCCTCCCTGATTGCCCCCGTCTCCGGCGGCTTTGCGGCTATTGTACCACGGAACGGCGCCGCGTACAACGGATTTCCGGCGACAATGTGCAGGGGCGCGGCTTCCGCCGCGCCCCTGCGCCTCATTTGGACCGCTTCAGCACTTCCAGCACAAACCGCCACACCCGCTGGACGGAGGCGATCTCCATCCGCTCCCGCGGGGTGTGGATGTCCAGCAGATTCGGGCCAATGGACACACAGTCCAGCCCCGGCAGCTTGCCGCTCAGAATACCGCACTCCACGCCCGCATGGATGGCCTCGATCTTTGGCTTCCGGCCGTACTGCTCCTGAAAGACCTCCGTCATCAGGTCCCGCAGGGAGGAGTCCTGCCGGTACTCCCAGGCGGGATAATCCCCGGAGATGGAGACAGTGCCCCCCAGCTGCGCCATCAGGGTCCGGAGGCGACGGTGGAGCATCTCCTTCTGGCTGCCCAGGGAGCTGCGGACGCAGAAGGTGGCCGTCAGGGCCGTCTGGTCCGCAGCCAGGATGCCCAGGTTCAGCGAGGTCTGCACCAGACCGTGGATCTCCATGCTCATGGCCTGGACGCCGTTGGGCAGGCAGGTGAGCATGCAGACTGCCCGCTCTGTGGACGCCCAGTCCATAGGCGTCTCCCGCACGGTGCAGGGCGCCGCCTCCACGCGGAGGCCCGGGTCCGCTGCGGCATATTCCCGGGAGAGATCCGCGGCCAATGCCTCCGCCGCCTGCCGGGCGACGGCATCGTCAGATACCACCACCTGGGCGGACGCCTCCACGGCGATGGCGTTGTCCTTTCCGCCGCCCGCCGCCGTCACCAGGCGCAGCTCCGTCCGTTCCGCCATGGCCTGGAGCAATCGGCCCAGCAGCACACAGGCATTGGCCCGGCCCTTGTGGATCTCTGTGCCGGAGTGCCCCCCGGCAAGCCCCCGGACCGTCACCTCCAGCGCCGCGCCGTCATAGGGCGCCCGGGTCACGGGCAGAGTGCACTGGGCCATGCTTCCGCCTGCGCAGCTGACGGTGAAGATCCCCTCCTCTTCGGAGTCCACGTTGATGAGCTTCCGCCCCCGGAGAGGCGCGGCGTCCAGGGCCTCCGCTCCCAGCATTCCGATCTCCTCGTCCGTGGTGAGGACCACCTCCAGCCGGGGGTGGGGGATCGCCTGATCGTCCAGGATCGCCAGGGCCATGGCCACCGCAATGCCGTCATCGCCGCCCAGGGTGGTGCCCTTCGCCCGGACGCAGCCGTCCTCCACCAGCAGGTCCAGGCCCTCTCCGGCCATGTCCTTGGTGCAGCCGGGCTCTTTTTCACACACCATATCCAGGTGGCCTTGAAGAATGACGGGTGCCGCCGCCTCATACCCGGGCGTGGCCTCCTGGATGATAATGACGTTCCCCGCCTGGTCCTGATGGCACTCCAGCCCCCGCTCCCTGGCAAAGGCTGCGCACCAGTCGCTGACCGCCTGGCAGTTCCGGGAGCCGTGGGGGATGGCACACAGCTCCTCAAAGAAGCGGAACACCCCCTGGGGCTCCAACTGTTCCAACACGCGCATAAACGCTCCTTTCCCGGCGGGCCATTCTCCCGGCGCCGCCGTCTGTTTCCGCCTTGTAGTATATCCCATTCCCAGGGGCGGCGCAAGCCGATTGGGAAAAACAGAAGAGGCGCCGGCCATTTTGCCGGTGCCTCTTCCCCGTGCGCTGTCTCTCACGAAAGCTCAGAGAACCGTAGGACCACCTTGAACAGGTCTCCGTCCACAGTCAGCTCCAGGGTGCCCTTCTGGAGCTCTGTCAGGCTCCGGGCGATGGAAAGGCCCAGGCCGTTTCCCTCGCCGCCTCGGGCGGCGTCTCCCCGGACGAACCGTTCCAGCAGTTCCTCCGCCGGGATATCTAACGGCGCCCGGGAGGTGTTTTTGAAGGAGATCACCGCCTGGCCGTCTCGCTCCTCCAGCGTCAGGTACACCCGGGTGCCCCGCTGGGCGTACTTACAGATGTTGTTCATCAGGTTGTCGAACACCCGCCACAGCCGTCGGCCGTCCGCCAGGATGGTCACCGCTGTCTCCGGTTGCCGGGTTACCAGGTCCAGGCCCGCGTCCTTCAGCTTCTGTTCGTACTCCCCTGCCGCCTGGGTCAGCAGCACGCCAGGCTGGCAGGGGGCCAGATTCACCTCCAGATTCCCTGTGGAGGCCTTGGACGCCTCCACCAGATCCTCGATCAGCCGCTTCAGCCGCTCGGACTGGCGGGTGAGGACAGCCGCGTACTCCGGGATCTTCTCACTGTTCGGGGGCTCCTTTCCGATGAGGTCCGCGTAATTGATGATGGAGGTCAGGGGCGTCTTGATGTCGTGGGACACGTTGGTGATGAGCTCCGTTTTCATCCGCTCGCTGCGCATCCGCTGGTCCACCGCCGCCGCCATGCCCTGGGCGATGTGGTTCAGGTCCTCGCCGTGGGATTTGAAGTCCAGCACCATCCGGCTGGTGTCCACCTGATAGCTCAGGTCCCCGGCGGCCAGAGCCCGGCCGCCCAGCAGCAGCTTCCGGCACATGAGGGCCAAAGCCAGCACCGCCAGGAGCAGCAGGAGCTTCTCAAAGATCCACAGGAGCGCCAGCAGGCCCCAGCTCCAGGCGAACATGCTGAACAGGATCCCAAGGCCCTCCAGGACACAGAGGCCCAGGAACACCAGCACGGTCTTGCCCACCAGGGGGACGTTGTGAAGCAGTCCCGCCAGCCCATGCGCTGCGGCCCGGAGGCCGCTGCCCAGGGTCCGAAGGACCGCCCCGCCGCCACGGCGGAGCAAGCGGAGGGCCACATAGACCACCGTATTTCTCCACCAGCCACCCAGTTTGAGCCGCAGGGCCAGGGACATGCACCAGCCGGTAAAGACGCCCGCCAGGGCGGCAGGACCCAGTACCACAGCCAGCACCACGCCAATGCCTCCAAAGTTGGCCTCCACCACCAGTTGGATGCCCAAGAACAGCCCCAGTGCCACCGCCGCCGTCAGAAGGTCCAGTGGGATCCGTGTCCCCCAGCCGGGACGGACGCCGTCCACGTAAGGATGGTGCCCGGCGGCACACAGCAGGAAGATGAAGCAGACTGTCACCAGCAGCGCCGCAGCAGCGATGATGGCGTAGATCCAGTAGCGGAGGGCGTAGGCCAGTTCCGCCAGCCGGTTGGCCAGGGCGTAGTCGTCGTCATAAACAAACACAGAGGACAGCGGCACTGTAATCCGCACGGTATAAGCGTTCTCAACAACGCCGGCGCTGGGCCGTTCCGGATTTGCCCAGTCATAGGAAAATCTGAACTGCCACGGACTATCATATTCTGCAAGCCCCGTGTACCAGAGCTCCCTGCCGGTCTTATCCTGTACCATGACGTAAGAGATGTTCCGCTCCGCACAGTAGCTGTCTGCTGCTTCCGTATTCATCTGGTATACCTGCTCTTCACTGTTCCAGATCAGGAAATTGAGAAGCGTCTGCCCGTCTCCCCAGGCGATATTGGAAAACAGCTCCTGCTTGAAAGCCGTCTCGCTGGTGACATAGACGTCGGTGCTGTACAAAAACACCGCGCCCAGCACACCGCCGGCGGTAACGGCGGTCATCACCAGCATCAGCAGAAAGGCTATGACCTTGGCCGCCGTACTCTCCGTGAGCCTCTTTTTCCGTTTCGGTGCCGGAGGCTGCATGGGCTGCTCCTCCATCACCGCCTGGGCGATCTCCTTTTCGATGTTCTGTTCGATGGCCTTCATGTCCGCATCCCCTTTTCCAGTTTGTACCCCTGGCCCCAGACCACCTTTAAGTACCTGGGCTCCGCCGGGTCGATCTCGATCTTCTCCCGCAGGTGGCGGATGTGGACCGCCACTGTGTTCTCACTGCCGAAGGGAGCGTCCTTCCATACCTTCCGGTAGATCTCCCTGGGGGAGAACACCTGCCCCGGGTGCTCCAGCAGCAGCTTCAGAATATCGTACTCCGTGGGCGTCAGAGCTACCGGATCCCCATCCACGGCGACGGTCTTCTCCCGGTCGTCCATCTGGATAGTGCCCAGGGTCAGCACCTCCGGCCGGAGTGCACCGCCCCCCAGCTGGAAGTACCGCCGCAGCTGGCTGCGGACCCGGGCAGCCACCTCCACCGGGTTGAAGGGCTTGGTGATGTAGTCGTCTGCCCCCACGTTGAGGCCCAGGATCTTATCCGTGTCTTCGCTCTTGGCAGTCAGCAGGATCACCGGCACGTTACTCACCTGCCGGAGCTTTGCCAAAGCGGTAATCCCGTCCATCTCCGGCATCATGATGTCCAGCAGCACCAGATGGATGTCCTTCCGCTCCAGGGCATCCAGAGCCTCCTGACCGGTGTGGGCCTCCAGCAAATGGTAGTCCGGATTGGCCAGGTAGATTTTCAGCGCGTTGACGATGTCCTGTTCATCGTCGCAGATCAGGATGTTATACATGGGGCTCCCTCCTTGGCTTCCATGATACCGGATGGCGGTTTAATAAAAAACCGGGAAACTTCTTAAGATTTTATGAAGACCGCTTTCGGTGCCGCCTTCCGCCGGGCGGCACAGCCGGACAAACGGGAATCTCCGAACGCACGGAGCGGCCCCCGCCCATACGGGCGGGGGCCGCCTGCCCCGGATCCGCCCCAGCACGCTGCCGCAGCGGTCTGTCTGGACCTCGTCGAAGCCGGATTCCTCCATCTTCCCACTGTACCAGTTCTGCCACCCCCTGCTCCCGGCCGGAAGGGCCGGGGATGCGGACGGTCTCCTGGCAGAAGGGATCAGCAGTTCCTCCCGGCTGTCCTGTTCACTCCATTTCCCGCAGCGCACCGCGCTGCTTAAGATACTCCTATGGTAGGGGATTTCGCCGGAAAAATCAACCCCGGAAAAAAGCCGCCCGGCGGGAGTTTCCCGCCGGGCGGCTTTGAAGGACGCAGGCGCATACATTTAGGCGTCCTTCTTCATCATGATGTCCAAGATGGTCTTGTCGGTCTCCACCATGCCGGGGGTGCTGACCAGGCCCATGTTGCGGATGGCCTGCTCCGGCGTCTTGCCGCAGATGCCGTCCGTGGACTGGAGCACCACATCGCTCATGGCCAGCTGGGCACACATGATGGCGGCGTTGGTGGCAGTAGCCAGCTTCAGGGCGCAGCCGATCTTGCCGCCGTCGCAGATCATACCGGTGAGGTTGCCGCTCATGTTGATGATGGCCTTTCCGATCTGCTCATCGCTGCCGCCCATCAGCCACACCATGGACGCGGCGGAGGCGGTGGCGGCAGAGACGCCGCAGCCGCAGGTGGCAGACAGCTTGCCGGTGAAGATCTTGATATACACGTTCAGGGTGTGGGAAAAGGCCAGTGCCTTTTCCAGCTGCTCCTTGGAGGAGCCCAGGTGCTTGGCCAGCTCCACCACAGGGATGATGGCAGTGATGCCGTGGTTGCCGCTGCCGGCGCTGCTCATAACGGCGTAGGGGCAGCCGCTCATGCGGCCCTCGGCGCTGCTGGCCACCCGCAGCATGGTGTTGGCCGCGAAGCTGTCGCCCAGCAGGTCTGCCTTCTTCAGGGCCGTGGCGATGCCAACGCCCAGGGTGTGCTCCAGGCCGAAGTCGGCCAGCTTCTCATTCATATCCATGCCATCCAGCATGAAGGCCAGCTCCTCCTCGCTGCACTGGTCCACCAGGGCGCGGATCTCCGCCACAGTCATGGGAGCCAGCCGCTCATGGAGCTCATCCTGTCCACCGGCCGCATACTCCTTCTTCACCAGCACGTCGTTGTTCCGCACGGTGAGGACGATGTTGGAGTGGGTACCCCGGATCTCGCTGATGCCAATGCCGGCGGTGGTGATTACCTCTGCCCGGGCATACAACTGTGTCTCCTCCTGCTTGATCATCACCACCACATGGCGACCCTCCACCAGCCGGATGGCCTCGTCGCTGACGGCGGGGGTGATGTCCTCCAGCAGCTGGAGGCTCTTCTCCGGGTTGTGCAAGCAGGCGCCCAGGGCGGCGGCGTACTTCAGCCCCACCCGGGAGAAGCCGGGGATGCCCACGCTCATGCCGTTCTTATAGATGCCGGGGTTGACTTCCACCTTGATGGAGACGATGTCTCCGCCGATGGCATGGCTGGCGTCAGCGGTGGCCAGGGCCACGCACACCGGCTCCGTGCATCCCAGAGCGGGGACGACCTCCTGCCGCAGCAGGGTCAGCAGTTCTTCTTTCGTAATCATGAGGGAAGCTCCTTTCTGTATCCAGGCGAATCTCCAATGGCCCGCAACATATTCAACCTGATAAGATAAGCAAATCTCGTGCCAACTGCTTCCCCCGTGAATTTCCTGAAAAAACAGCCTCTCCCCCTTGTAAAGGAGAGCGAATTATGGGAAAATGGTCAAAGTAAATGGTTAATTGGGAGGTGAGCTGCGTGGAAAAAAAGGCAATCTCCATCATCGCGCTGGACCCCAGAGCTGCCCGCTCCTATGGGCGGGATGTGGAGGGCCTGTTCGGAGAGGTGGCGGATGTCTCGGTGTTTTCCGTCATGGACGGGAGCGCCATGGGCATGCTGCCCCATGCGGATCTGTTCGCCGCCTCCACGGACGCCTTTGGGTCGCCGGAAGAGCTGGCCCGCCACGTGCCTATCGACAGTCAGACCATGGCGGTGCAGGCCTCCTTCCGCTGGCAGGAGCTGCGGCGGCTGAAGGAACTGCCCGCCGGCAGCCGGGTGCTGTTTGTCAACATGACGGAGACCATGGCCCGGGAGGCCATCGCCCAGCTGGAGCAGTTCGGCATCACCCACGTCCATTGGATTCCCTTCTATCCCGGGGCAGAGCTGCCGGGGGATGTGCACATCGCAGTGACACCGGACGAGATGCGCTATGTGCCGGAGGAGATCGAGACCAAAATCGACGTGGGACAGCGGGCCTGCACCTCCGGCATGATGATCGAGATCGCCCTGCGGCTGGGGCTGGAGCATCTGCTGGAGACAGAAAAGTTCCAGACCTATTTCCAATCGATTGCAACCAGCAATTACAGCTTTGACCAGATGTTCGCCCGCTCCATCCGGCTGGAGAGCCAATTCCATATTTTAATGGAGACGCTGGAGGACGGCGTGGTGGGCGTCAACGAACGGGGCGAGGTCTTCGCCTGCAACCGCCATGCGGAGGAAATCACCCGTACCAGCGCCGATTTGGTGATGGGCAAGCCGGCCTCTCAGGTCTTCCCCTATCTCCCCTTCTCGAAATGTTTACAGGAGCGGGAGCGGCTGCCTGCCAAAATCATCCGCCTCAACGGCATCAACGTCAGCGCGGAGGTGGTGCCGGTGATGCGGCAGCGGGCCTGCATCGGCGCGTTTGCCATCCTGCAGCGGTTCAACGACGTGGAGGCTCGGCAGAGCCAGCTGCGCAACCAGCTGCTTCACAAGGGCTACCGCGCCAAGTACGGCTTTGAGGATGTGATCGGGGAGTCGGATGCCATCCAGAAGGCCAAGGAGGTGCTGCGGCGGATGGCTGTCAGCGAGAGCCCCATCCTGCTGATCGGCGAGACCGGCACCGGCAAGGAGCTGTTCGCCCACGCGGTCCACCGGGCCTCCCGGCGGCGGAACGGGCCCTTCGTGGCCATCAACGTGGCGGCCTTCCCGGAAAACCTGCTGGAGAGCGAGCTCTTCGGCTATGAGGAGGGAGCCTTCACCGGCGCCAAAAAGGGCGGCCGCCTGGGCCTGCTTGAGATCTCCCACCAGGGCACGCTGTTTCTGGACGAGGTGGAGGGCATGAGTCCGGCTCTTCAGGTCAAGCTGCTCCGGGTCCTGCAGGAACGGGAGATCATGCGGGTGGGCGGCACCTCCATCATTCCCATCGACGTGCGGATCGTGGCCGCCACCAACGAGTCTCTGGAGCGGAAGGTGGCGGAGGGCACCTTCCGCCGGGATCTGTATTACCGTCTCAGCACCCTGCCCATCGTCATCCCGCCCCTGTCGGAGCGGGGGGACGATCTGTTCCTGATCCTGGAGCAGTTCCAAAAGGAGCTGGGCGGCAGCTTCCGCCTGACGCCTCAGGTGCGGGGCTTTCTGAAATCCTACTCCTGGCCGGGCAACATCCGGGAGCTGCGGAACGTAGTGGAGTACTTTCTCTACACCGGCCACGATCCCATCACCATGGAGGACCTGCCCCCCACCGTGTTCCACAGAGCCCCGCAGGCGCCGATCCGGCAGTTGCCGGAGACGCCGCAGCAGCCTTCTTCTGATGTGTTCCGTTTTGTGCTGGAACAGCTGTATCAGGCCTCAGAGGCCCGACAGCCCATCGGCCGGGAGCGGCTGCTGCAGCTGGCGCGGGATGCTTTTGTCCCCACTTCCCAGCAGGAAATCCGAAGCATTCTGGCCCAGATGGCAGACCAGGGACTGGTCCGGGTCAGCAGGGGGCGGGGCGGCAGCCAGCTGACGCCGGAGGGCCGGCAGCTATACGAAACTGGTCGAATTTGATATTTAGATCAACCAATAAAACCATTTGAAAGCAAATTTGAGAAAACCGGTACCAAAATACGGCTCCGGGCGGGTTTGGCTTATCTGCCAAACCCGCCCGGAGATTTTTGGTTAGAATTTCCGATTGTCTCCTCTGTTTTAAATTCTTTTTCCGTTTCCTCGGTAATTCCCGCTTTTTTGGCATATATTTTGCTACATAACAAAGCATCAGCGCACAAGAACGCCGCAGAAAGGATGGATACCAATGACCTACCAGTTTGACGCGGTGGTGGACCGCTCCGGGAACCACTCCGCCAAGTATGACGAGCGGAAGAAGAAATTCGGCACAGAGAACGTGATCCCCCTGTGGATCGCGGACATGGACTTCAAGACCGCCCAGCCCATCATCGACGCCCTGAAGGCCCGGGCCGAGGAGGGCATCTGGGGCTATACCGCCCGGCCGGACAGCTATTTTGAGGCCATTCGGGGCTGGCAGAAGCGCCGCAACGGCTGGGACATCGACCAGTCCCTCATGAGCTTCAGCCTGGGCGTGGTGCAGACCCTGTCCGCCTGCGTGAAGCTGTTCACCCCGGAGGGTGGCAGCGTCCTGATTCAGACGCCGGTGTACTCCGAGTTCTATGATATGACCGAGGCATGGAACCGCAAGGTTCTGGAGAATCAGTTCGTGGAGAAGGACGGCAAGTGGACCGTTGACTGGGCAGACTTTGAGGAGAAACTGAAGCAGGCGGACCTGTTCCTGCTGTGCTCCCCCCACAACCCCCTGGGCCATGTCTGGACGGAAGAGGAGCTGCGCCGGATGATGGAACTGTGCCTGAAGCATCACGTGCTGGTGGTCTCCGACGAGATCCACTCCGACCTGATCTTCCACGGCAAAAAGCACATCCCCACTGCCACCCTGTCCCCCCGAGATCGCCGCCAACGTCATCACCGGCATCTCTGGCACCAAGACCTTCAACCTGGCCGGCCTGCAGGCCTCCACGGTGGTGTTCCCCAACGCGCACAAAAAGGAGGTCTTTGACAAGTTCTGGATGAACATGGACATCCACCGCAACAACGCCTTCTCCCTCACCGCCATGGAGGCCGCCTTCAACCACGGCGAGGAGTGGCTGGAGCAGCTGCTTCCCTATCTCTCCGCCAACTTTGACTATGTGGTGGACTACTGTGAAAAGCGCATCCCCAAGATCAAGACCTACGCCCCCGACGCCACCTATCTGATGTGGCTGGACTGCCGGGAGCTGGGCATGAGCAATGAGGCGCTCCACGACTTCATGATCCGGAAGGCCAAGCTGGGCCTCAACGACGGCTGCTCCTTCGGCCGGAGCCTCAATGGCTTCATGCGCCTGAACGCCGCCTGCCCCCGCGCCACTTTGGAACAGGCCATGCGCCAGCTGGAGGCCGCTGTCAACAGCCTGTAATCCCCAGCAAGAGCGCGCAGAGAAATAAGGGAAAAGGAGAAAGAACATGGCAACCATTCAAAAGAAGAGCTTCTGGCAGCAGTACGGAGGCCTGATTCTGATTCTGGGCGGCATCGCCATCGGCGCCCTGATCGGCGCTTTCGCGCCCTCTGTGGGTACCACCATCAAGCCCATCGGCGATATCTTCCTGAATCTGCTGTTCACCATTGTGGTTCCTCTGGTGTTTGTGTCCATCGCCTCCGCAGTGGGCAGCATGGCCAACATGAAGCGCCTGGGCCGGATCCTGGGTTCCACCGTCGGCACCTTCATCTTCACCGGCCTGATCGCAGCGGCCTGCGTGCTGACCTGGGTCAACCTGTTCAGCCCCTCCGCAGGCGCCTCCATCCAGCTGACCACCGGCGAGGTAGGCGAGGCCCAGAGCGCAGGCGAGCTGCTGGTCAGTTCCCTGACTGTGTCCGATTTCTCCGACCTGTGGGATAAGTCCAACATGCTGCCCCTCATCATCTTCGCCATCATCTTCGGCTTCTGCGTCTCCGCCTGCGGCGGCGACGAGAGCCCTATGGGCAAGCTGCTGAACAACCTGAATGACATCATCATGAAGTTCGTGGGCGTCATCATGTTCATCGCTCCCATCGGTTTGGGCGCCTACTTTGCCAATTTGGTTGCCACCTATGGTCCAGAGATCGTGGGTGACTACGGCCGGTCCATGCTGGTCTACTATCCCCTGTGCCTGCTCTATGCGGTGATCTTCTTCCCGCTATATGCCTTCCTGGCCGGCGGCAAGCTGGGCGTCCGGATGATGATCCAGAACATCTTCCCGCCTGCCATCACAAGCTTTGCCACCCAGTCCTCCGCCGCCACCATTCCGGTCAACAAGGAGGCCTGTGACAACATCGGCGTGCCCAAGGACGTCAGCGACCTGGTGCTGCCCATGGGCTGCACCATGCACATGGACGGCTCCGTCCTCAGTTCCATCGTGAAGATCGCCTTCCTGTACGGCGTCTTCGGCAAGGACTTCGTCGGTGCGGAGACCTATGCCATGGCCATCGTTGTGGCCATTCTCTCCGCCTTTGTGCTCTCCGGCGCCCCCGGCGGCGGCCTGGTGGGCGAGATGCTGATTGTCAGCATGTTCAACTTCCCCGCCGAGGCATTCCCCATCATCGCCACCCTGGGCTTCATCTTCGACCCTGCCGCCACCTGCCTGAACTCCTCCGGCGACACCATCGCCTCCATGCTCGTCACCCGTCTGGTGGAGGGCAAGGAGTGGCTCGTGAAGGCTGTGGCCGCCAAGAAGGAGACCGCCTGATTCCATCGCTTTCCAGATTGATTTTATCAGCTATCCAATTTTAGAAAAGGAGTTTTTCACATGAACGTCATTGAAACCAAGAATGCCCCCGGCGCCATCGGCCCCTATTCCCAGGGCTACGCCTTTGGAGATCTGGTCATCACCTCCGGTCAGATCCCGGTGGACCCCGCCACGGGCACTACCCCCGAAGGTATCTCCGCCCAGGCGGAGCAGAGCTGCAAAAACGTGGGCGCCATCTTGGAGGCTGCCGGTTCCGGCTTTGACAAAGTTGTCAAGACCACCTGCTTTCTGGCGGATATGGGCGACTTCGCCGCCTTCAACGAGGTGTACGCCAGGTATTTCACCTCCAAGCCCGCCCGCAGCTGCGTGGCCGTGCGGGAGCTGCCCAAGGGCGTGCTCTGCGAGATCGAAGCCATCGCGCTGAAGTAACGGAGGTATCAGATGAAAGTCACTGTCATTGGAAGCCACCTGTGCCCCGACACCCTGTACGCCCTGAACCGCCTGTCCGAGGTCAAAGCGGAGATCGAGTTCAAGAATCTCTCCGCCAGCCTGCCGGACCTGAAGGCCTATCTGGCCCTGCGGGACAGCGATCCCCACTATGAGGCCGTCAAGAAAAACGGCGGCATCGGCATCCCCGCCTTTGTCCTGGAGGACGGCACCGTCACGCTGGATCTCGGGGACGTGCTGAAATAAAGCGATCACAAAGCCCGGCGGGGGACCTGAAATGTCCCCCGCCGGGTTTCTGCTGTTCTTCAAACCTCCGTGACGGCTCCTGTACCGCCCTCCTCCATCTGCCGCAGGGCCGCCAGGGTGCCCAGAGTGGTGCCCAGCTGGGTCAGCAGGATCGCCGTGCGGGACAGCTCCTCCGTGGTCATGCATTTTGCCATGGCCACCGCTGTGGCGTAGACTCCTGTGCTCCAATCATAGGCATCCATCCCTCGGCCCCCTCCCTGGTGAACAGTGTATGAGGCGGCGAGGGATTTCTTGACGGGGGCGGCGTGTCATTTCTCCAGCAAAGAGGCCAGATACGCCGTCTCTGTCCGCAGGTCCGCAGAGCCGGTGTACCAAAGGGTAAGAACCTGTTTTCCCTGCCGGAGCACGGCGAATTGTTCAGGGCTTCCGATTCCGTCCGCCTCCTCTGCCCACCAGAAGCCGTCCAGAGCCGGGGCCTCCATTGGGTCCAGCGGCAGCTCCGGCCGGCTGTCCAGAAAGCCGGCCCGGTTCTCCGTCAGCTCTGCCGTCAAGGTCTGGGCCAATCCGGCTGTCAGCATACGGTAATACGCGGTCTGGAGAAAAGCCTGCTCCCCGTCGGGCAGCACCGCAGACTGGCGGGCAGCGTACATCTCCGGCGCGATGGGAAGGGATTTTTCCTGCACCTCTGTCCGCAAAGGCTCCAGGCCGTCCAGGGCTGTCAGGTCCGCCAGAACCATCTGCACCGGCGGACGTTCCCCCGCTTCATAAACCGTCCGCGCCGCATGGTCCCAACCAGAGGGATTGCCGTCCAGATTCTGAATGCTGACCACCAGATTCAGCACAGATATGACCAGTGCAGCGCCCCACGCCAGCTGTCCCAGCCGCAGCTGACGGCGGTATGGCTTGGGCCTCTCCAGCGGGACGCCCGCCGTCAGAGTCTTCCACAGCCGCCAGGTGTTCCGGGCATCCAGCCAGAGCTGCATCCCCAAGATGGTCAGCAGCGCCGCAGCCACCAGCGGCGCGGCTACAAAGCCCAGCCAGCTGGCGTTTCTCAGGATGTTCTCCAGAGAAGCAACCGAAAGCGCCACCGCCAGGATGAAATACGCCGTCATTGCCAGCCAGATCAGCCCGCCCCCCACTGTGCGGAAGATCATCCGCCGCTTTAAGTATCGGTATCCCTCTCCCTGGACCACCGGGTCCGTGTCCAGCTCCGGGGCATTCGGGTCATCGCACCGCCAGACCCAGAAGGGCCCCAGCTGCCCCACCAGCCGCCAGCCCATGCTCCGGTATGCCTCCACCCGCTCCGGGTCCAAAGCCTCTTTCCACCTTTGGAGGGGCTGGAGCCGGAAGCGGCACTCCCACGGTTCGTCCAGCAACAGGTCCACCCGGCTGCCCGTGAAGCAGACGGGGTTCTCCCCCTTGCGGGCCAGGTCCTCCAGCCAGGTCTCCACCGCCGCCACGTCGTAGATGCTGATGGGGCAGCTCTTCCGATAGGAGCTCTGCCCATGTCTGTTTTCAGCGCCCATTCTCCTCTCCCCCTCTCCGCTGATCTACTGAAATTTCATCAGGACGGCAGCGTACCGCTCCGCCAGATCTATCGTTGGCTCCGTGGTGCCTGTGGAGATGCTCCACACCTGATCCCCCAGCCGGACCACTAGGAACCAATACCCGTAGTCGTCGCGAGTGGACACCCAGGTCTCGTCCAGTCCGGGGATCTGCCAGGCCATGATGGGCCAGCCTTTCTCCTGGTAGTCCGCCAAGATGCCGTCTACCAGATCGTCCGCCAGCCAGGGGAAACGGAGGCGGTAGTAGCGGTTCTCCGTCTCCCAGTCGCCCATGCCCTCAAAGGTCCACCACTGGTCTGTGGTAAGCCAGTTGTCCCAGTGGATGGCCTGGACCTCCTGCAATCCCTTTTCCGTGATATATGGGACCGGCCCGTCAAAGGTCTCCGCCGGTTCAAAGGGCCGCGATCTGGGGTCCGCCATATCGGCGCAGAGTGATGCGATGTAAATTCCCCACAGCAGCATGATCGCCAGGGACAATCCGCAGGCCAGCCGGTAAGGCCGCCTGTGGCACACGGGTACTCCCGCCCGCAGAGGCCGCAGATACCGTCGTAGAGACCACCACTGCCGGAACGCCGCCAATGCGAGTGCCAGCAGAAAGCCCCAATAGGCGGCCTCCCGCCACAGTGGCTTCCACTCCTGCACACTCCATACGAGAAGGGTTCTCTCTGTCAGAAGCGTCTGTACCGCCAGCACCGCCAGAAGCGCCGTGACCGCGGCCCAGAACTGCGTCACCTTTTGCTGGCGGCGGAACAGCCGGTCATATGCCTGGGCCTCTGTCTCCGGGTCCGTGTGGAGTTCCGGCGCATCGGGATCATCGCATCGCCACAGGTGCACGGACTTGCCGGAGGTGTCCACATACTCCCAGCCCATAGACCGGTAGGCCGCCAGGCGCTCTGGGTCCGGGCAGCTCTCCTTTACTGGGGCAGGTTCCAGTCGGTAGCGAACAGCCTTTGGCTCCCCCTTCTCAAAGACCGCCAGGAAGAAAATACCGGGAACCGAGACGGCAAACCACCCCCGGGCGGCCTGGTCCTCCATCCGGGCCTGCTGGGCGGCTACGTCGTAAATGTTCATGGGCATCAGCTTCAGCATGGCGTTTCCCCTCTTTTTCTATTGAAACTCCGCCAGGACGGCGACGAAGTCGTCCAGGTGGTCCATCAGGTCCCGGTCTGTCCGCACCCGCTCCATCAGCACCGCCCGCCCCATCCGGCCGATGAAGCATCGGTTTTTATCCGTGTCGATCACCACCGCTTGGTCAAAGCGGCTGTCCGCCACCTCCCGGACCTCTACCACGGACCAGGTGTCCAAGAAATTCGCTAAGCGTTCCCGATACAGGGCCTCCGCCAGGAAGGTGAACCGCACCCGGTCGAAACCGGCCCACAGGGACGCTTTAAAATCCCAGCGGAACTGGCTGACCTCCCGGTGATCCGTCAGCAGACTCCGTCTCTCCCGGTAAACAGATGAATCCAAGGGCAGGGCGGCGGCCTCCGGGGCCACTGCCTCCATGGAGACATAGGGCAAGGGCTCCGGCGCGTCGGACAAGGGCATCTCCTGCTGGCTGCCGAATACAGATACGGCAAGTGCAGCCACCAGTCCGCAAATCCCCCAGGAGACGAGATTCTGCCGCCTCCGCCGCCGTAACGACGCATCCAGGTCCTCAGTATCCGGCGCCATCCCCGCCTCCAGCTGGCGGCGCATCCGCTGAACGCCCCGCAGCGCCCGCAGATTGCCGCAGAGCCACTCCAGGGCACAGACCACCGCAAGCAGCCACACAGCCCACATCCCTTTCAGGAACACATCCACCGGCTGGCCGCTCTCCCAGAGGCTGCGAAACTGCAAGATCGTCCAGACAACAATCAGCACCATGGAGATCAGCCTATGTCGCCGGAACAGCCGCAGCTGCCTCTCCCAGGTCAGACACAGGGCAGAGGGATCTGTAAACAGCTCCGGCGCCTGTGGGTCCGCGCAGGCATAGACCCGATAGTCCCCCAGGACGCCGGCAGGCTCCCACCCCATTTCCCGGTAAGTCTCCTCCCGCTCACATTGGGCGTCATAGGTCTCTGTCCGCAGGGGCTCCAGCCGATACCGGAGCTTCCTGGGCTCCGCCGGCTCAAACTTTCCGCTGCCATAGCGAGAAAACGACACCGGCCGCCAGCCCTGGACAGCTTTTTCCTCCAGCCACCGCTCCAGAAGGGCGGTATCCCAATAGGCCTCCGGCATGAGAAAACGCTTTTTCACGGTGCCTCCTCTCTCATCCCCGGCAGCAGCCGCTCCGACGCCAGCTCCTCCCGCTCGCCATCGGCCACGCAGAGGCGCAGGCGGGAGAGCTCCTGCCGGAACAGGGCCCGGCCCCGTTCCGTGATGGCGTAGGTCCGCTTCCGCCCCTCCACCGCCGCCTCCCGGATCAAGCCCTCCTCCTGAAATTTTGCCAGAATCGTGTACAGCGTCCCTGGCCCCAGGGGTACCCGACCGGCGGTGGCGTCATCCACATACCGGACAATCTCCGTGCCGCACCGCTCCTGCCGCAGCAGGCTCAACAGCACATAGAACATGCTCTCCGTCAGGACTTTCAGCGGCTCCCTGGCCATGGTATCCCCCCTAATATCGAAACACGATACTTTCTGGGTTCACTATAATATCGTTGCACGATATTGTCAAGCTGTCTGTTCGCTTCCAGCTCTGGAATGTTTTGAGGGTTGCAGCCCGCCCCCTCCCTCCTGTATGCTCTTGTACAGCAGCGACAAACCAGAAAGGACGAATTTTCCCCATGAAACGAAAACTTCTCTGCGGCCTGCTGGCCGCCCTTACCCTGACCTGCGCCACCGTCAAGGCGGCCCCCAGCCGGGTGGTACCCGTCCAGGTGGACGGCACCGTTCTGAGTCAGGGCGTCAACTACCTGCAGAGCGGCGTGACCTATGTTCCCCTCCGGGGACTGCTGGATGCCTTCGGCGGCTGGAGCGTCTGGTGGGACAGCAGCCGAAAGGTGGCTGCCGCCGCCTCCGGCAGCCAGTCCGTCACCGCAAACCCGTCCCGAAATACCGTGACGGTCAACGGCCGTACATACAGCGGCAAGGTCTTTGTGGAGCGTGGCCGGACCTACATCCCCCTGCGGACTCTGGCCACCGCCCTGGGCGGCAGCGTGGCCTGGGATCCCCAGCTGGGCGGCGCGGCGGTGACCTCTCCCGGCGCGGATCACAACGCCATGGACCTTTACTGGCTCAGCCGCATCATCAGCGCCGAGAGTCGGGGCGAGAACATGACCGGCCAGATCGCCGTGGGCAATGTGGTGCTGAACCGGGTTGCGGCGAAGGAGTTCCCCAACACCATTCCCGCCGTGATCTTTGACCGCAAGCACGACGTCCAGTTCACGCCCGTCTCCAACGGCACAGTGTACCTGCCCCCCACGGCCAAATCCGTGGAGGCGGCCAAGCGGGTCCTGAACGGCGAGAACACCGCCGGCAAGGCTCTTTACTTCTACGCGCCCGCCCTGTCCCAGGGCACCTGGATCAACGCCAACCGGGCGTATCTCAAGACCATCGGCTGCCACCGGTTCTACCTGTAATTGACATTTCTCAGCCAGGGGGCTAAAATAGGGCCATCAAGAAGCAAAGGAGCAAGCCACATGCTGTTTTCCGATCATCCCCGGACCCACTACCGCAACGCCCCGGCCCATGAGGTCATCTGCCAGTTGCGGTTCCCGTCTATTCTCACCATCAACAGCGTGGAGCCCGCCGATTTTCAGGAGGCCATCCGCGCGGAGTTCCCCCAGTATGCCCGGCGCCAGGACGCCGCGCCGCCCCGCATCACCGGGCTGGGCAGCCCCAATCCCAAGGTGGAGCAGCAGCCTCCGGTGACCAATCACAACTTCGTCTCCGAGGACAACCAGTGGAAGCTGAATCTCACCAAGGACTTCATCGCTCTGTCCACCCTCCACTATCCCGGGTGGGAGGAGTTTGCCCGCCAGCTGGACAAGCCGCTGGCCGCCTTTATCCGGCTGTACAAGCCCGCCTATTTCCAGCGGGTGGGCCTGCGGTATGTGAACATCTTCTCCCGTGCCCGGCTGGGGCTGGAGGGTGCCCGCTGGGCGGAGCTGTTCTCTCCTGCCTACACCGCTCCCATGCAGGAGGCGGAGCTCCCGGAGGACCGCTTTCTCAACTGCGCCTGTGATCTGACGCTGAAGCTGGATTCCAGCTGTCAGGCCAAGGTCCACGCGGGCCCCGGTGTGGTGAAGCGGAACGCCCCCGGCGTTCCCCAGGACCCGGAGGTGAAGTTTATCTTCGACATGGATCTGTCCATGACCGGAAACACACCCTGCACCCTGGCCGCCGGCGCGCTGGAGACGCTCCACGGCCACTCCACCCGCCTGTTTGAAGGTGCTGTCACCGACAGGCTCCGGGACGCCATGGAGGCCGGATAATCTGCGAAAAAGCCCGGGAGACGTGTACGGACGTCTCCCGGGCTTTTTGTACATGTTGTCACTTCTGGAACATGGGGGTGGAGAGATACCGCTCGCCGCTGTCCGGCAGCAGGGCCACGATGGTCTTGCCGGCGTTCTCCGGCTGCCGGGCCAGCTGGGCCGCTGCCCACACGGCGGCGCCGGAGGTGATGCCCACCAGAATGCCCTCAGTCCGGGCCAGCTCCCGGCCCGTAGCGTAGGCATCCGCATCCGTGACCGTGAGGACTTCATCCAGGACGCTGCGGTCCAGATTCTCCGGCACAAAGTTGGCGCCGATGCCCTGAAGGCCGTGGGGGCCCGCATGGCCCTCCGTCAGCAGGGGCGAGGAAGCGGGCTCAAAGGCCACCACGCGCACAGCGGGGTTCTGTGCCTTCAGATACCGGCCCACGCCGCTGACAGTGCCGCCGGTGCCGACCCCGGCCACAAAGATGTCCACCTTCCCCTCCGTGTCCGCCCAGATCTCAGGGCCGGTGGTCTTCTCGTGTGCCGCTGGATTGGCGGGGTTTTCAAACTGTCCTGCGATGATGCTGCCGGGAATGGACTGATGCAGTTCTTCCGCCTTGGCCACAGCACCCGCCATGCCCGCCGCTCCCGGCGTCAGGATAATCTCCGCGCCGTAGGCGGCGATCAGAGCCCGGCGCTCCACGCTCATGGTGTCCGGCATGGTGAGAATCACACGGTAGCCCTTTGCCGCAGCCGCGGCAGCCAGACCGATACCGGTGTTGCCGGAGGTAGGTTCGATGATGGTGCCGCCGGGAGCCAGACGGCCCTCCGTCTCCGCCCGGGCGATCATGTTGGCAGCCACCCGGTCCTTGGCGCTGCCCGCGGGATTCATGCACTCCAGCTTGGCCAACAGCACGGCCTTCAGGTCGTGGTTCCGCTCGTAATTGCACAGCTCCAGCAAGGGCGTGCGGCCGATCAGCTCAGTGACGCTGTGATAAATAGGCATCGGAAATCCCTCCGTTCTGAATGAATAGCCTCATGATACACCTGCCGCACCGGGTTTGCAACGGACCATTTGCCGAAAATCCGCCTTTAATTCATAGCATTTTTATAGGATATGGAAGAAAAAAAGCGGACCGCCGACAGGCGGGCCGCTTTGAGATGGTATACTCAGGCCACCACGGGGATTTCCACAATCCCGGCGGCACCGGCGGCGATGCTGTACTCGGGGAACACCAGCGTCACAGAGCCGTCCTCATTCAGATAGAAGGAGGTGGCGTCATCCACAGTGGTGAAGCCGCCCTGCTCCGGGGTGAAGAAGAGGCCGCTCTCATCCGCCGCGATCTTCGCATTTACGGCGTCATTGCAGATGCCGACCCAGTCCTCGCCCAGCACGTCGGCCAGGGTGATGTCCTTGTCGTTGGCCAGGTCCAGGTTGTAGCAGTACCGCTGCTGCATGGCAGCGACCCAGCCCTCAGCGAAATCCACCACAAAGGAGACCGTAGTGTCGGTCTGGCTCTTGATCTCGTAGTCGATAAGCACGTTCATCTCCCGGTCGGCCCACTCTTCCTCGGTGCCGCCGGTAGCCAGGAATGCATCCTTGTAATCATCCCAGTCCGCCTGAGCCTGGGCCAGATGGGCGTCCACCCGCTCCTGGATCTCCGCGTTGACCTTCTCGGCCAGGTCGCCCTCAGACTCCACACCGGGGACGGTCACCTTGTAGTCGATGCCGTTCTCCACGGTCTCATAGTCCCGGATCGTCAGGACCTGGAACAGCCCGCCCAGCACCGGTACATCCGCAGCCGCAGCCGCGAAGGTCGGGGAGACATTCAGGCCCGCCATCAGCACAGCCAGACAGGCGGCCACGCTGCCCGCAGTCCGCCGGACCACCTTATAACCGCGGCTACGGCTGCTGGTCCTGCCCTGCCGGATGCCTGCGCGGACCCGGGCGTCCAGCTCCTCCGGAATGGGGGTGGACTCATATTCTTCTCGTGCACGCTTGAATTCGTTCATAATTGATCTCCTTCCATTGATATCCGTAATTTCTTCAAGCCGGTGTACAGTCTGGTTTTCACGGTGTTCAGATTCCAGCCGGTGACGGTGCTGATCTCCTTGAGAGACAGGTCCTCATAGAACCGCAGCTTGATGATGGTCCCCACCTCTGGCGGCAGAGCGTCCACCCGTTGGGCCAGCGTGCCGTCCGAAGGCAGAGGGTCCTCATAGCTGCCGGCGTCCAGTGCCTCCGGCGGGATCAGCGTCACCCGCTTTCGGCTGCGAAGCACGTCCATGCACACGTGAACCAGAATGTGATAAAACCACGCACGGAGGGCCTCCGGCTCCTTCAGCTCCCCCTGTTTCTCCAGTGCCCTGCAGACGGCGGTCTGCACCGCGTCCAGAGCCTCTTCCCTGTTTTTCAGGTAGCTGTACGCCAGTCGGTAAAACCGCGCCTGATCCGTTACGAGATAGTCGGTCAGTTGCTTTTCCAGGATATGTGACACGTTTCTCATGGTCCTTTCCGTTCGTTCTGCTGTATAGACGCGCCGGGAGCGGAAAAAGTTTGGAGGGAGAACAATTTTCCTAAAAATTTTCTGCGCAAAAAAGAGACCGGTCTCCCGGTCTCTTTTCATCGGCTGGAATCAATCGTAACGCAGGGCGTCGATGGGGTTCAGCTTGGCCGCCTTGTTGGCGGGGAGATAGCCGAACAGGATGCCCACCGCCACGGAGACGCCGAAGGCCACACCGATGCCGCCAGCCGTGGGCATAGCCACGAAGCCATCGTTGCCGGTGCCCAGCACCAGAGCGATGACATTGGTCAGCACGTTGGCCATGAGGATGCCCAGTATGATGCCGATGGCACCGCCGATGGCGGAGGTAGTGCCGGCCTCAATGATGAACTGGCTGCGGATGTCCCGGCATTTGGCACCCAGGGATTTTCGGATGCCGATCTCCCGGGTCCGCTCCGTGACGGACACCAGCATGATATTCATGATACCGATGCCGCCCACCAGCAGGCTGATGGCCGCGATGAGGATCAGGATCATCATCAGGGTGTTCAGCATGGAGTCCATGGCGTCCATCATCTCTGCGGAGGTCATGACCATGTAGTAGTCCGAGGACTGGTAGGTCTTGAACAGCCGGTTTTCAATGATGCCCTTGGCAGCAGACGCCGTATCCCGGTCCGTACTGGTCATCAGATACATGTCCCCATATCCGCCCCCCAGCCGCTGGGCATTGGCATAGGGGATGTAGATCACATCATCGACGCTGCCCTCGGTGCTGTCGCCGCTCTCCGCCAGTACGCCCACTACCATGTAGGGCACGCCGCTGACGGAAATCGTCTGACCCAGCGGATCCGTCCGGAAAGCGTTTTCCGCCAGATAGGAACCGATGACACACACATTCTGATGGCGCTCCACGTCAATGTAGCGGAGGAAGCGGCCATTCTCCAGGCTGGAGCCCTGCATGGTCTTCTGGGTGTCGGCGCGGTAAAATGCCTCGCTGACGCCGTAAATGCTGGTGCGGTCGAAGTCCTCCGTTCCCTGCCGCACCTTGGCTGTGGCGGACACATAGGGCGTGACGCCGGAGAGGTACTGGGGGTACTTCTCCACAAGCGCGTACATATCTTCCGTGCTCACGTCCCGGGTGCCGCCCTCGCCGCGGCCGTAGACCATCACCTGGATCAGGTTGGAGCCCAGCTGCTCGAACTGGGCGTTCATGTAATTCTGCATGCCGTTGCCCAGGCTGGTGATGATGATGACCGCCGCCACGCCGATGATGATGCCCAGCATGGTCAGCAGCGCCCGCATCTTGCTGAGCAGCAGGGATTTGATGGCCAGCTTGAAGGATTGGGTGAAATTCATGCCGGCTCCCCCTCTCCCGCGTCCTCCTGGGGCTGGACCACGGCTTGGGGATCACTGGCGTCCCCGTCGTAGATGATCCGGCCGTCCTGCAGACGGACGATGCGCTTGGCCTTAACAGCGATGGAGTTGTCGTGAGTGATGAGGACCACGGTGTCCCCCTCCTGGTTTAGCTTCTGCAGGAACCGCAGCACCTCCCGACCCGTGCGGGAGTCCAGGGCGCCCGTAGGCTCGTCGGCCAGGATCACCGACGGATTCCCCGCCAGGGCCCGGGCGATGGAGACCCGCTGCTGCTGGCCGCCAGAGAGCTGGCTGGGCAGGTTCTTCCGCTTGTCAGCCAGACCTACCCGCTCCAGAGACTGGATGGCCCGTTCGCGGCGCTCCTCTGCGGAGACGCCGGCGTACAGCAGCGGCAGCTCCACATTCTCCTGCACCGTCAGCTTGGGGATCAGGTTATACTGCTGGAAGATAAAGCCCAGCATTTTGTTGCGGATCTCCGCCTGCTGGTCGTCCTCCATGGTGGACACATCAATGCCCCCCAAGTGGTAGGTTCCCGACGTGGGAACGTCCAGGCAGCCGATAATGTTCATGGCCGTGGACTTGCCGGAACCGGAGGAGCCTACGATGGCCACGAACTCCCCCCTGATCCACCGTCAGGTTGATGCCGTCCAGGGCGTGGACGGTCTCCTCTCATGTGGTAGATCTTGTAGATGTCTTTCAGTTCAATGAGATGGCTCACGGGATCAGCCTCCCATCATCATGTCCATCAAACTGGAAGCCTGGTTGCTGATGAGGACCACATCGCCCTCCTCCAGGCCGTCGGTAACCTCGATATACTCGTCATCGTTCCGACCCAGGGTGACCTCCTTGGTCTCCAGCTTGGTGACGTCCACCACGCTCAAACCGTCCTCACTGAGGGCGCCGGGGCCGGGAACAGTCACCGTGTTGCCCCGTTCCACCGCATCCACGGGGATGCACAGGGCGTTGGGGACCACTTCGCCGATGATCTGAGCGGAGACATTCATGCCCGGCCGCAGATCGCCGTAGTCCTCAATGATGATGGTGACGGGATAGCTGGTGGCACCGTTGGCGGTAGTGCCGTTGATGCTGACCTTATCCACCACGCCGGAGAACGTCTGGCCCTCCAGAGCGTCGGCGGTGATCCGCACCTCCTGCCCCACTTCTACCTTGCCGATGTCCAGTTCATCCACTGCCATCTCCAGCTCCAGATAGCTCAGGTCGTAAATCACCGCCAGCGTGCCGGAGGAAGCGCCGTCCACCTTGTCGCCGGCCTTGAAGTTCTTCTCAATCACGGTGCCGGCAATGGGAGATTTGATGTTGTAGTCATCCACCGCGCCGGAGGCAGTGCTGGCAGAGAGCTGGGCGGACTGGAGGTTCAGCCGTGCGCTCTCGATCTGGTCCCGGATGGTCTCGGACTCCACAGTGCACAGCACCTCGCCCTTGGTCACCGTGCTGCCGGCCAGCTTGGAGAAATCGTTCACCGTGCCGGAACCGGAGGCATACACCACAGAAGAGGCGGGCATGGACACCGGAGCCTGGCCGTAGCTGGAATAGCTGCCGATGATGGCGGAGGCAGTGACGGCGTCGGACACTGTACCGGGATTGTTCAGCCGCACCCGGACGGAGACGGCCTCCTTGCCGTTGCTGGTGATGGTGGTAGAGTTGGAGACATAGGTCACCGTGCCCATCTGAGAACCGGCGTAGCCGTCCACAAACACGGTGGCGGCCTGCCCCACATAGAAGTCACTGGGGGAGGCAAAGGGGAACAGGAAGTCGATGGACAGCTCCGTGCTGGCCACGATCTTCGCCAGCTGCGTCCCAGCGGTGACGCTCTCGCCGTTGTGGACGTAGATCTCACTCACCGTGCCGGAGATGGGCGCCGTGGGGTGCAGGGCCTCCTGGGCCTGCTGATAGGACATCTGGGCCTGCTGCACGGAGATCTGGGCCCGGTCCATGGAATCCTGGGCGTCGCTGCTGTCCATGGTGTAGAGCAGGGTGTCCTTGGTCACAAGGTCGCCCTCTTCAAAGGGAGCGCTGACGATATCGCCGGAGAGCAGGGTGGTGACGTTGTAAGAGTCCGCCGGCTGCAACGTGGCGGTGCCGGAGACGCTGACCGTCAGATCCTGCCGGGTGACGGTGGACACCAGATAGCTGCTGCTGAGTTGGGTGTTGACGTTTTTGGTCAGTCTGGACACGCAGCCCGCCACAATGGCGATCACCACTACCAAAATAATCAGAATTTTCAGCCAGCGCTTCTTTTTCTTGCCGCCAAAGCCCTTCAGGGAGAATTTCTTTTTCTCCGTCTTTTCCGGCGCGGGCACGCTGGGCGCCTCGGCGGAGGTCTCGTTCATCCATTCAGTTTCCATGTTATGTAATCTCCTTGTTCTCGATTTCCGCGGTGGGGCGCTTCCCCATACCGCGCTTGAAGATGTTCAGAATGTTTTCCAGGCGATCCCGGGTCCCGGGATCGCCACCGGCCTGCAGGCCGGTGTAAATCATGGGAGCCGCCACAACCAGCAGTGTGCCCAGGATGTCGCCCAAGTCCCGGTCCTGCCGCAGGTCCAGCAGGTCCGGATTCACCGCGCCGCCCAGGCGCTGGAGAAGCGTTTCCGCATCCAGCATTTCCAGCAGCCCATTCTTCTGCATCCCGCTGTTGCAGCGGATGATTCCGGTCATGGCGCCGATCTCTCCCAGGTGCTGATTGTCGATTTTTGCCTGCACGTAATCATACAGATCCAACAGCGCCTGAAAAATGTCGCCGCCGTTTCGGAGCAGAAACTCCTCCAGCAGCATGAACAACTGATCCACATATCCCTTCAGCAGATAGCGGAACAGGTCCTCCTTATCCTGAAAGTACATGTAAAAGCTGCCCCGGGGGATGCCTGCCTCCTTGATGATCTGGTTGATGGACGCCTCGTTGAAAGGCCGGTGGGAAAACTCCCGGGTGGCCGCCTCCAACAACTTCTCCTGCTTTTCCGCCGGCAGATTCAAAAAAGTGCTGCTCGGCACGCTGTTTCATCCTCTCTTATACGAAATAGAAGGTCCGTTTTCTTCAGCGCCGCCCCTGATTTTATACCTTCCTCCCGGGGGAAGGTCAAGGGGTTTCCGGCGAATGGAAAAAAGAAACATGACAACCTGTCGCTTATCATAGCTGACAAGTTGTCATATTGCAAGAGGGAATTGCGAAAATTCACAAATATTTCACAGTGTTTCCGTCACTTCATACAGAGGCCGGACCCGCTGATAGGGCTGAGGCCGGTACTCCACCGAAGCGATCCGCCGTCCGGAGACACCGTACTTGGGGGAGTAGCCGAATAGATCCACATACCGGTCCAAATCGTCCCGCTCCGCCGCCATGGCCTCCAGCAGCACCGCTGCGGCCCGGGCGTCATCCACCGCCCGGTGGCTGTTCACCGCCTGATCCTCCAATCCGTAGGCTGTGATGGCATCGTTGAGCTTGTGAGGGTAATCCCGCCGGTCCCGGTACACCGTGAGGACATCCAGAAACCGGGGTGCCCGCAGGACATCCGCCCGCCCGAAGGGCCGCAGGAAATGATAGAGGAAGTTCAGATCGAACTGGGCGTTGTAGGCCGCCAGCAGCGTCCGCTCTCCCCCGCCCAACAGGTTGCAGAACGCCTCACAGGCGTCGGCCTTCTCCACGCCCTCCTGTTCCAGCTGCTCTTCCGTGATGCCAGTGAGCTGGGTGATAAAGGGCGGCAGCGTCCGCCCCGGGGAGAGGCGGAGCAGCAGGTCCATGCAGTCCGTCTCTCCCTCCGCGGAAAAGGCGGCGGCCCCCAGCTCGATGATCTCGTCCCGCCCGAACTCGATGCCGGTGGTCTCCGTGTCGAATACCACGATCCGGTCAAATTGCTTCCAAAGGCCTGTCTCCATGGCAGTCCCTCCTGTCGAATGTTGTCTTTTCAGAATAGGGCGGCCAGCCGGAATTGTCAAGGGGGTGCCGCCGTTGACTTTCTCCCCCGGGCCGGATAAAATGAAGGCAGAATCTCGGAGAGGAGGGTACTCTGTGAAGCGCGGACTTGACACCGCCTCCTAAAATCAACCAATTATTTTAGGAGGCTTATATGAACGACAATTTCTGCCCGTCCCACACTGTGGTGGAACCGGATACCTGGGAGCGAGGCCCTGTATTCCGTCATTTTATCGACGACCTGCGCTGTGTCATGAGCCTGACGGTGGATCTGGAGATCTCCCGATTCCTGAAGCGGCTCTCGGCCAGTGGCTTCCGCTTCTACCCCGCCATGATCTGGGCGGTGTCCAACGTGCTCAACGCCCACGCGGAGTTCCGGTACGGCTGGGACGATCAGGGGCGGCTGGTCCTCTGGGACCGGATCGAGCCCTACTACGCCCACTTCCACCCGGACAGGGAGACCTTTGCGAAGCTGGTGACGCCCTTCTCTTCGGACCTGGAGACCTTCCACCGCCGCTTTCTGGAGGATCGGACACGGTACGCCGCCCTGGACCACTTCGACCTGACGGACGTGCCGCCCAACACCTTTGATGTGTCGTGCCTGCCCTGGGTCCGGTACCGCAGCTTCGACATGCACATCTTCGACAGCGGCACCTATCTGGCCCCGGTGGTCACCTGGGGAAAATATGAACGGGAGGGAGACCGGACGATCCTGCCCGTCTCCCTGAATATCCACCACGCCGTGGCGGACGGATTCCATCTGTCCCGGTTTTTCCTGGAGTTACAGGAGCTGCTGGACGCACCTGAAATAAGCTAAAACAGACACCGGGCGGCCCGCTTTCGGGCCGCCCGGTGTAATAATTTTTCAATTACTTCCAGATACTCTTCCGGATGACTCGGTACAGGAGAATCATAGCTGCCAAAATTCCGAGCCAAATTGCTCCGTTAACGGCGAGTGCAAACTCCAGCGGCCAACCAGTCCGGGAATTGGCAGTAATGGTATAAATGACATCTTTTACCGCCAGATAGAGCCAAAGTAGTCCACCGCAGGCCCAGAGAAGATCAAAGACGTGCTTTTTCAAACTCTTCATCCGCTCCCAGGCCGTTTAATCGTTGAACTTGTCGATTTGGACGCTGTCGCAGTACTGGGCTTTCAGCTCCTGAAGACGGCCGAAGATCTCCGTCTGGCAGTGGGCCTGCTGGAGCTCCGGCGTGGTCCAGCTCTCCACCAGCAGCAGGTCGTCCGGTGCCTCCGCCGCCAGGAAGTAGTCGTACTTCAGGTTCCCCTCCTCTTTCAGGGAGTTGGCCCGGATGCCCAAATCACAGAGGGCCTGATAAAAGGCCTCCCGTTGGCCGGACTTGCAGTGATAGGTGACGTTCCAAGTTAACATAAGATATCCCCTTCCATTTTATGGTCAAATTTCTTCACTTGCGCACTCTGTTTCCGTCAAAAGCTCCGGCGCCAGCCGGGCCATGTCCGCCGGGATGGGCGCCGTCAGGGACAGATGCTCTCCCGTCACCGGATGGTCCAGATCCAGAGCGTAGGCGTGGAGGGCCGGCCGGGGGATCAGGTCCGGGTCCTCTTCCCCGTACAGCCAGTCCCCTGCCAGGGGGCAGCCGATGGAGGCCATGTGCACCCGGAGCTGATGGGTCCGCCCTGTCTCCGGCCGCAGCCGCAGGAGGGACAGGCCGTTCGACCTCCCCAGCACCTCATAATGGGTGACGGCCCGGGCACCGTCAGGCCGGACGCACCGGCCCACCACAGAATTCGGGTCCCGGCCGATGGGGGCGTCGATGGTGCCGGATTTCGGATCCGGACAGCCGATGCACACCGCCCGGTACTCCCGGCAAAACCTCTCCGTGTGGAGCGCGTACCGGAGCCGGTCGTGGATGTAGCCGCTCTTGGCTACCACCATCAGTCCGGTGGTGCCCTTGTCCAGCCGGTTCACCGGGTGGAACACGAAGTCCGCGCCCCGCTGCCAGGCCAGGGCTCCGGCCACGGTGGGCGTGTCCGGCAGGAAATTGGAGGCGTGGGCCGTCATACCGGCAGGCTTGTTCACCACCAGCAGATGGCCATCCTCCCAGACGATGGGCAGGGGCCAGGGCCCCGGCGTGGGGCGCACCCGGGGCGGACGGTGGTCGCTGGTCTCCACCTCCAGCACGTCGCCGGTGTGAAGGATATCCACTGTACGGGCATGGATGCCGTTGACCCGGATGCCGTTCTCCGTCCGGGTCAGCCGGGATATGGCGTGGGAGGAGACATGGAGCGCAGCCTTCAGGATATGCCGGACCGTGGCGCCGTCCTGTTCCGGCGGCAGGGTATATGAAATCGTCTCCATCGGACACCTCTCCTTCGGCGCAGCAGAAAAATCCCAAGCGGCAGACAGGCGGCGTCCAAGGCGGCGAACACACCCCACAGACCGCTCCAGTACCAGGCCGCCGTGTCGAACATGGCCACCAGCAGCCGATGCCAGAAAAGCAGCTCCGCCGCGATGGCGAGGAGGTCGAACAGCACATATCCACCGCCCAGCAGGTAGGCCCACCGCCCCCGGTGCAGGCAGAACAGAAAGAACGACAGGGCTCAAAAGGCCGGAACTCCTGCATGGCAAAACCTCATTTCTCTGTTATTGTACTCTGACGCCACTCTGTTTGCAAGGGTTTTGGCTCTGGTAAAACGCCATCCTTCATGGTACAATAGGAGCAGTTTTTTTCAGGAGGAACTCCCATGCTCTTATCCGCAGAACATCTCTCCATCAACTTCGGCAGCCGCCAGCTGCTGGATGATGTGAATTTCTATCTCAACGAGGGGGACAAGGTGGGCGTTATCGGCATCAACGGCACCGGCAAGTCCACCTTTTTGAAGGTTCTCTCCGGCGTCACGGAGCCGGACGGCGGCACCATCTCCCGGAACCCCAACGTCCAGGTCAGTCTGCTGCCTCAGAACCCGGCAATGGAGGAATCCGCCACGGTGCTGGAGCAGGTCTTCCTCCACTTCCCCGCCGAGTTCCGGGAGCTGAATGAGTATGAGGCCAAGGCCATGCTGAACCGGCTGGGGATCACAGACTTTGCCCAGAAGGTGGGGACGCTCTCCGGCGGCCAGCGGAAGCGGGTGGCCCTGGCGGCGGCCCTGATCCACCCGGCGGACGTGCTGATTCTGGACGAGCCCACCAACCACCTGGACAGCGAGATGGTAGCCTGGCTGGAGGACTGGCTCCGCCGGTTCAAGGGCGGCCTGGTCATGGTGACCCATGACCGGTACTTCCTGGAGCGGGTGGTGAACCACATCACGGAGCTCTCCCGGGGGAAGCTGTACCACTATGAGGCCAACTACTCCAAGTACCTGGAGCTGCGGGAGCAGCGGGCAGAGATGGCGGAGGCCAGTGAGCGCAAGCGCCAGTCCATCCTCCGGGTGGAGCGGGAGTGGATCATGCGGGGCTGCAAGGCCCGGACCACCAAGTCCAAGGAGCGGATCCAGCGGTACGAGGCCCTGCTGAACCAGGAGGCACCGGAAACGGACGAGGCCGTGCAGATGGCGGCGGCCTCCAGCCGCCTGGGGAAGAAGATCATCGAGCTGCGGGATGTGTCCAAGGCCTTTGACGGCCGTCCCATCGTCAGCCGCTTCTCCTACAACCTGCTGCGCGGTGACCGCATCGGCATCGTGGGCCGCAACGGCGCCGGGAAGTCCACCCTGCTCCACCTGATGGCAGGCGAACTGGCACCGGACAGCGGCACGGTGGAGGTGGGCGCCACCGTGAAGATCGGCCACTTCTCCCAGGAGGGGCGGGAGCTGGACCTGAACCAGCGGGTCTACGACTTTATCCACGACATCGCCGATGAGGTCAGGACCGATGAGGGCACCTTCTCCGCCAACCAGATGATGGAGCGATTCCTCTTCCCCGGTGATCTTCAGTCTGTGCCCATCGGGCGGCTCTCCGGTGGGGAGCGGCGGCGGCTGTATCTGCTGTCCGTGCTGATGGAAGCCCCCAACGTGCTGCTGTTGGACGAGCCCACCAACGACCTGGACGTGACTACCCTCTCCATTTTGGAGGATTATCTCCTGGGTTTCCCCGGCCCCATTCTGGCGGTATCCCATGACCGGTTCTTCCTGGACAAGCTGGCGGAGTCCATCTTCGAGGTCCGGGGAGACGGGGAGATCCACCGGTTCACCGGCAACTGGACGGACTGGCAGGCCAAGCGCCGGGCGGAAGAGGCCCTCTCTCCCAAGGCGGAAAAGCCCAAGCCCGCGGCAGAGCGTCCCCGGGAACGGAAACTGAAATTTACCTTCAAGGAGCAGCGGGAATTTGAGACCATCGACGCGGACCTGGCGGAGCTGGAGGCTCAGATCACCGCCTGCCAGACGGAGCAGGAGAGCTGCGGCAGCGACTATGTGAAGCTCCAGGAGCTCCAGGCCCGTCAGGCGGAGCTGGAGGCCGCTCTGGAGGAAAAGACGGAGCGGTGGGTATATCTGAATGAGCTGAAAGAACAGATCGACGCGCAGAATGGGTGAGGGGCCTTTCATCAGGAATCGGCGTTCTGCACCGTACGTACAAGTATTCTGTCAAGGGGCGGTATCTCGGCGGAATAGCACTTTACGCCTTGTGTTATAAATATCAAAATCGCGGAGGCCCTTCCAGGCGTTGGACCCGGAAAAAGAGGGGCATTGCCTGTGGGCAAGATGATGTCCATACTCTCTGCGAAGCATTGGAGATACCACGCGGCACACTCTGCAATCACATTCTTCGCAACAAACGAGCGAATGCCCAGTTTGAGAAACGCAGGGAGGAATACCGCCTTCTGATCTGTGAGGTCTTTGCTGAATATCGGCAGGTACTTGGCGCTGAAAAGATTTGGATGATTCTCGCACGGCGCGGGCATCAGGTCGGCGCCAAATTTGGCGCTGACCTGATGCGGGAGATGGGGGTATCCAGAGTTTGAAACTGCGAGAACCGGAGAAGAAGAAAATACCCTCCGTCAGCAATTTTCAGCAGACAAGCAATCAAATCCGGGCCAGTGATGTGGCCTGTTTTAAGTATAGAGAATCGATATCTTTATATCTGCGTGATCTTGGAGCTATTTTCCCGTAAAGTGATCGCCCACAAAGTTTCCCGAAAAACAGCACGCAGCTCATTATGGCTACATTCAAAATGGCGTATGAGTTGCGTAAGCCAGAGACAGGATTCATTTTTCACAGTGACCGCGGATTTTGTTTGACTTTGCAAAAGGCCGATGGATTTCCGTAAGGAGCTGATGGCCGTCAGACACAGAGGTTCAGACTTAGAAAATCAGACTGCTTGCAGCCAGAATTTGAACTGTTCCCATTTTTATGTCACATTTTACTTTCGAATACCTTTCCTCAAAAAAGCTTGTGCTGCAAGGATTTCGCACATAAAACAGCCCTACCTAATCTGATAAGTCCTACAAACTTGTTCAGATTGGGTAGGGTCGTTTCTCTTATTCTATCAATCGAACTTAGGTGCGGAGACCTCGTTTCCAGCAAAGGTATTGGGGCCGGGATTGGAGAGGGAGAAATACATTTTCGCCGCCTTGGTCGTACCAAAATCCCGGTTGGAGCCACTGTCCTGCACCTCGTTGAAGGCATCCCGGAACATCTGGTTGTGAGCCTCCTCCCGGTTGAGCAGGAAGTCGATGGTTTCACGGACCTTCTTGTCGTCGATCTGGCGGTACAGGTATTCATAGACCACCTTGGCCCGCTGTTCAGAAGCGATGTTGCTGAGCAGGTCCGCACACAGATCGCCGGTCACGGTCACATAATCGCCGGTCCAGGAATAGCCGGAGGCATTGATTAAGCCGGGGTTCAGGCCCAAGATCACATGGCTCTGGATCTCGCCCGCCTTGACCTGATCTGCATCTACATCGTGGCCGTTGAGCAGGTGGATGGTCTGGGCCACCATTTCCATGTGTCCCAGTTCCTCTGCTGCGATATCCAGAAACAGGTCCTTGATCTTCTGGTCCTTGATGCGGAAGCTCTGGGACAGATACTGCATGGCCGCTTTCAGCTCACCGTTGCCGCCTCCCAGTTGCTCCTGCAGCAATGCTGCATACTGGGGATTCGGCCGCTCCACGGCCACCGGATGGAATAACTGCTTTTCATGCTTAAACATATCTACCGCTCCTTTTTCGTGGTAATTCTTAGTTTGCTTGATATGCTCCGAAATATACCGGCAGAAAGCGGCTCAGGAGATGCTAGGCCGAATCAAGGAATAGGGCCATCAGTCGCGGAACTGCAGCTAGAGCAAACAATTTTACCGCGTACATTTACAAAGCAATCGATAAAACCGAGCGGTGAATCATTTTATCGCCGCTCAAAATGGGAAGCAATGATTAATAATCGGCAGCAGAAATCGGTGATAAACACAAAGATGAAAAAATGATTCTCTACCTCAGGGACCATGCTAGAACCGGAGCTTCCGCCATTGTTGAGATATCGGTCAAAAACCTTTCCTGAGCGACGGAAAAGGTAAGATCTGTCGGATCATTCGCTGTGCCTATGCTTGTCCACAGTTCAGCAAACTGCTTCAGGAATACGAAGCAGGCAGCAAAGATGCTGTGGATGATAAAATCATCCACACGCTTCGCAAAAGATTCCCCACAGCTAAAATCATGCCCGACCTCCTTGTAGAAGCCCAACACAGTACGGTCCGGATCTTTGAAGTTATGAAGGCAATCACGGAAAAGAAGGATAAGCCGTGAATGCAATCGCAGAATTTCTAAGAGAGGAAAGAGTAACCTTTTCCGCAATACCACAGCCAGATGCCTTTGCGTGAAGGTGTTGATATGGGCAAACGGGAATGTGAAATGCTGCGCAGCGCGCTGGCCTCTACCCGTATGGAGAGCTTTCATTACTGAGCAGACGGAAAATGACGGCATCCATATCATACGCAGCGAAGTTTCGGTGGCTGATCGGTAAAGAAGTTCCTTGCCCACCCTGCAAAGGCGGTGTGATATGGAGGCAGACCTGCTGTATCCAACTGCTCAGTGCGCAACCGAGCCTCTCGAACAAATTTTTACTGAAAGCGTCCCGCTGTAAAAATCACAACTCTATATTGAAACCACCGGTCATTCACATAAGAAAATGACCGGTGGTTTTTTGTGGAAAATACTTCCTGTCCATTTTCCATATTAGAAAGTCTGCATCTTCCAGCTCATGCTTGTTATGAATACCCCCGCCCAAACTGAACAGATATCTGTCACCGTTCAGTTTGGGTGGGGGTATTCAAGGTGCGCCGGGTATGGGCGGCCGCCTTTGTCCGCTTATCTCTCCGCTTGGACAGCCATGCCTCTGTTTCATCAAACATGCGTCTCAACCGGCCCATCAGTTCCTCTCCCAGCCGCTCCGAGAACGCCCCACAGAGTTTCTTCCTGCTCAGATGTGCCTGTTCCAGAAGCCAGTCCAGTTTCTGGTTCAACTCGTCTCTTTCCGCTTTCAGACACTCATATTCCGCCCGTGAAATGGTTACCATCTCCAGGGGTGCTTGTCCCGTGATTTCTTCCGTTTTTCATGGGTGAATTATGCTATATTGGGGCCAAAGCGTTCAAAACCTCCAGTGCTTTCAGCCGTTTCCTACCCCAATTATATGTAGGCCACTCCCCGGGCGGCGAACCTTTGACCGCTCCATTTTCAACCCCTCCATCAGCCAGCGGTATCGCTGCGGCGTCAACCGCCGTACCTCCTTTTCGTTTTGCGGCCGTTGGTATGCGCCTGTTCCAGCCGCTTATAGCTTATACAGCAGGATGCATCCATCCCGGTCCCTGCAGAACTCCCTGATGCAGTCCAGCCGTCTGCCGCAGAGCAGAAACAGCGTATTGGTGAACGGGTCCGGTTTAAACCGTTGCTGCACCATGGCCGCCACCCCATCGATTCCTTTCCGCAGATCCGTATAGCTGCAGGCGAGATATATACCTTGTCTGCTCTGGTGAAGTTACGCAGCATGATTTCAGTACCTGGCAAATCGTCCACACTGCAGCCGTGTCCGCACCTGAATAGATGCCTGCTTTCCCTTTTCCGTTCCGGATGCTTGCAACCACTCCACCCCCTCTCTCCCGCTCAGGCAGCAATGGGAGTTCTACTTCGCCTTATCCGTCCCTACCTTTGACAGTTACATCACCTATACCGTGATGTACGATGCGGAGGGAAATGATCTGTCCACCATGGCAGGTATCTGGACGTCGGCATCATTGATACGAGGGCTCTGCGGCCCGAACCAACACGCGGCAATACCCAGTCCATGCCCAAAAAGGGGAACGGGCCAACCTTGCGGATGGCCCGTTCCCCTTTTTCAGGAAATTTGGAGGAAAGGAAGTATATCTATATGAATTTTATTGCGGATGTACTGTGAATACATCTCCGTCAAATGTAATATGTACAACATCCGCATTTTTCAGAGCGACCGCTTTCTCAGAGGAACCGAGGGCTTCCGCAAGCAGTTGGACGGCCAATTCCGAAGACACTACCAGAACATTGCCGCCGCCGTGGCTGTAAGTTTCCTCACAGATTGTCTGGAGGGCGCCCGTAAGACGCTGGCGGGCGCTTTCATAGTTTTCTGTCATACCGGTCTTGTCTGCGGCTGCATATGCGGCGAGACGGGCATGGGCAGTGGGCTCTTCCCCTGCCAAAGCATCCGCAACCGCACGCAATTCTCCGTCAAAATAGCCGCAGCCCACCCCACGCAGATCCATGTTCTGATTGACCATGAGATCGGGATTTACCGCGCTGTTTTCCACGATGATCCGTGCGGTATGGATATCCTTGAATTGATCGCTGGCATACACGGCCGCAAACTCCAGATTCCCCAGTGCCTTTCCAAGTTCCGCAGCCTGTGCCTGACCGTTCTCTGTCAGTGCAGTATCCAGCTGCCCATTCAAACGCATAGCGGCATCTGCCGCGGTTTCGGCATGAACAGTTAGATAAATCTCCACCGGATCAGGAGATTCCATTTTTTCCTGGGCTTTCTGTGCATAGCTCAGATCATTAAAATCCAAAACGGTGTATGTATGGTCTTTGTACTCAATCAGGACAATACTGGAGTTGTCCAGCGGCTCCAGTTCCTGCTCCTGCATAATCTCTGCTGCGATCATGCTGTTGATTCCACCGTGGGCCACCATCAAGATATTTCCGCCGCCGTTTTGGGCCCTTTCCTCACAGATCCTCTGGAAACTTTCAAAGGCCCGGCCTTTCATCTGCTCATAACTCTCGGCCAGTCCCTCCGGATCCTTTTCATGGAACTGGTTTGTGAATTCCTCAGTTGTCACACCGCTGAACTGCATACCCTCGTCCGTCATCAGTTCGGCATAACTCATCGGCTCATAGGAGCCGCCATCGACCTCTTTCAAGTCTTCGACAGGTATGATCTCCAGATCTCTGGATGTCTGACTCTGGGAGAGGATGATGCGCGCAGTTTCCTGGGTGCGGCCCAGCGTACTGGCATAGGCGGCTTCAAACTTGACGCCGGAGAGCCCCAGGCCCACGGCATATGCTACCTTGCGACCTTCCTCTGTAAGCGGCGTGTTGCCGCGGCCGCTGACAAAGCGGCCGGTCTGATTCGTCAAAGTCTGCCCGTGACGGGTGAGATAGACGTATACCGGCGCCTCTTCCACAGCCCCATCCTGAACGGGCTCCTGCACAGGAGCTGTGTCGGGGGGCTGCTGGGAACAGGCGGACAGCAGCACACAGGCCAGACAGAATATACTAAATGTCTTAAACAGACGTTTCATGGCAACAAGCCTCCTTACTTGCCCTGATAGCCCAGATCGTTTACCTTTTTAGGGATGGAAAAGGATTCAGAGATGTCGTGCAACGGAGCCCACACTTGGTTGAAGAAGGGGCTGCGGGCGGCGACGGCTCCATAATTCCAAGCATTGCGCTCGCACTCCGGGCACCAGTGCCCTCCCTTTAATATCAGGTTCGGACTGGCCTCAAATTCGTGTCCGAACGCGCAACGCCAGCGCACGGGCCTGTAGAAATCACCGGCGGTATAATCGAGGCAGGCACCGCCACGGAACTCCGCGGCTTCCTTCATGTCGTTCAGCCCCAGCTGCTCCAGTGGCTTGCTCTCATCATAGCCGTGGTTCAGATAGACCGGTGTGCGGCTGGGCTCGGGGAATTCCACCTCATCCCAGCTTTTTGGCTGTGCCAAGGCTGCCGCCCGGCTTCCAAAAAAGGCGCGCACCCAGTCATCGTGTCCCTCTTCCAGCATCCACAGCGTTCCCATCTCTTGATGGGCAATCTGCTCGTGCATGGCCTTCATCCGCTCCTTTGTAGGCAGGGCCGCAGCATCCCCGTTTGCAATCATCGTCTCCATGGCCTGCCACGCGCCAGCGATATACTGCTGATAGGTCATCACACGGAACCTCAGGATATCATTGAGTGCGTCTGAGTCCGTATACCACTGGCCATGGAAATTGAATCGGGCAAACCATCGGGGCTCAAATACATCCTTGAATCCAAAGCCAAAGGGTTTCAGCATATCATCAAAGTATTGTATATAGTTCAGCCGAAGGCTCTCGCCGCCGCCAATGTTGTAAATGCCCCGCCAGAACTTCTCCGGGACCCAATCCTCACATACGTTTGCCAGGAGGAGCCCAGACTCGATGGAAGTCACCCATTCCAAAAGATTCTGCGGCGGCTGATGGAAAATGATCGGTTCCCGGGCTGCCGACTCCTTGGAGGGCATAATTCCTGTTTGACGCAGACTCACCCAATGCTTGAGCCCGGACTCAATGACCGCTCTCTCGGCGGCGATTTTAGAGACTGCGTAATAGTCAAATGCAGATCCCTTGATGGGATCTCCGCAACGCCCCCAGTGGATAGGGGGCAGACGGCAGCCGGTCTCTGCCACTGTTCCGATATAGACCAGTTTGATCGCATCCGGATCTGGTTGTGCCTTGATCGCCCGGATGATATTCATAGTCGATCCAAGGTTGACCTCAAGACTGCGCTGCGGCAGTTTATCGGCTTCGGGAGAAACGAACGCCCCCACATGCAACACATAATCCGCGCCTGTCACACAGCGCAGGATATCGTCGTAGCAGCAGAGGTCCCCCCAGACAATCTCCAACGCAGCGTCATGTTCATAGCGGGACATAAATGCTTTGTTCTTAGCGGAAGGCCGGACCAAAACGCGAAGGTTGAAGCGGTCGGACCGGGATAGGATCTGCTTGAGGCCCTCCTCTCCCATGGTGCCAGTGGCACCAGTAAGAAATATGATTTTTTTACTTAACATGCTTGTTCAGCCTCCTTACCTTACTTACTGCCCTTTTTTGACAATATCCTCCTTTCAAGAATTGAAAGGAGGATATTGTCATGTTTACTCTGCGCGATAACACACATGGTACCGGGCAATTTTGCCATCTTTTTCTTCCAGCAGCTCGCCGCGGCAGGGTATCTCAATACCGGGGTAGCAGATGATGTAATCCAGAACATTGCCGTTGAGCGAGACCGGCTTGGCACTCATGGGCATTGAGTGGAAATACATATTGAAAATCATGTCCACGCCCTCTTTTCCTCTGACAAACATAGGGTCCATGCCTGCACAGGTAGGAGCGGTGTCATAGAAGATACAATCGTCAGCGAACAGTTCAGCAAACAGTTTGGAGTCGTTTTTATTGAAGACTTCCGCATAATTGGTCAGTGGATTCATAGTTGGATTCCTCCTTCAATTTTTATCACAATCCCTCGGTGCGCAGGAAGCCGTCCGTTCCGCCGTCGGCAAAAATGATAGCACCGCATATCGCCACAGACTCTGGACTCAGCAGAAACAGAGCAACCTTGGCAATATCATCAGCAGGCAGGAACTTGCCGGTGTTATACAGCATGGGGATAGGGTAGTTAATCATGTTGGCAGAGAAATCCGGGTCAGCCACACCCTGATCCATCAGCTCAGTCTGCGTAGCGCCGGGAGCGATGGTGTTCATGCGGACGCCGCGAGCTGCCCAAGAACCGGACCAGCGGCGTACCCAGCGGGCGATAGCATTCTTGGATGCCTGATACGCCTGATATTTGGCAGGTCCCTCCAGTGTTTTACCATAGGCAACCGCTGCGTCCTCATCGTTTTGGTTCAACATGATGTCCACCAGTTCGGTGTTCAGCTGGGGCAGCGTGGCGGAGTTTGAGGACACCACCAAGATGACGCCCTTCTTTTTCTCCACCAGCGGATAGGCGCCTTCTGTCATTTCTCTGGCAGCAAAATAGTTAATGCTGACGATGACATCCGCAGGCTGGGTGGGGCCAACGCCGGAGCAGGACACGAAGCCATCCAGTCCATCCGGCGCCGCAGCATACAGCGCCTCCAGTGCCCGTCCCCGCTCTGCTTTCATCGCCAGATCTGCGGAGATGTTGACGTCCGCAGCGTCTTCAGCAGCGGCCCTTCTGGAAATGTTGATGACATAGTGTCCCTGAGCCTTCAGCTGTCTGCCGATTGCCGCGCCGATGCCGGATGATGCTCCGGTGATTGCGTAAATTCCCATATTGATGAGACCTCCTTCATTTTTATCACTTCGCACCTTCAGAATGCGAAGGGGAAAACAAATCAAATAGAGAGGGCGGCCCGATAGGCTTCATGGATAGCGTTTAGAGCCAGCCGCGGCGCCGCCAGTGCGTCGCCCACCACATAGCAGGGAATCCCTGCTTCAGCGCAGGTATCCTGTAGATCCTGAGAGGGAACCGGTTTGGACCCAATCGCCATGACCACAAGATCTGCCGCAAGCATCCGTTCCTTCCCATCCTGCTCCACGATAACTTCGTCCGCCCGGATTTCTTTGCAGGTGGTATTTACCAGGACCTGGATATCTTCCTGCGCCATTGCCATATGTGTGCCGATTTTCCGCAATTGTCCCAGCTCACCCAAAACTGAGTCTTTCATCTCTACGACCGTCACGCTGGAACCCTTCCCAGCCAGAAATTCAGCCACTTCCATGCCAACCAGTCCGCCGCCGATCACCACGGCCTTGCCCGCGGACACATCTTTCTGGGCCAGAAGTTTATGAGACTCCACGACACAACCGCTGTCAGCACCCGGGATATTGGGGATAATCGGCTTGGAGCCGATGGCAATGATGACGGCGTCCGGTTTTTCTGCCGCAATGAGTGCGGGTGTCACCGGCGTGTTGGTTCGGATCTCCACGCCCAAGTCACGGATGTTTTCTGCCGCCATGTACGCCGCCCGTTGGAAATCGCCTTTCCGGGGCGCGGCACCGGCCAGCACAAATTGTCCGCCCAGAGTGTCTCCGGCTTCGCAGAGGATTGGATGATGTCCGCGCTTGTATAGGGCATCTGCAGCCTCAATCCCCGCGATGCCGCCTCCGGCGATTAGGACTTTCTTGGCCTGAGGGGCCGGACGCAGAGCCATGGTCTCTTCCTCCAGAACAGCGGGATTGCGCAGGCAGGTAATGTGTTCCAGCGAGGGATCTTCCAGGCAGCGGCAGAAATAGTCATAGCAGCCCTGGTCGCAGCCGATGCAGTATTTGATAGAGTTCAGCTTTCCGGCCTTAGCCTTGTTGCAGAATTCGGGATCCGCCAACTGGGCGCGGGCCATGACCACAAGGTCCGCTTTGTCCTGCATCAGGATATCCTCGGCCATCTCCGGCGTGTTAATCCTCCCGCAGGGCATCGTCAGCAGACCGGTCTCCCGGCGGATACGTGCGGCAGGCTCCACGTTGAAGCCGTGGGGAATGTCCACAGGTGCAACTTCATATACGGTAGCTGCAGTCAGAATGTTGCCCCGGGAGATATTCAGCACATCCACACCAGCGTCTCCGGCGCACTTGCAGAAATCAATGACCTCTTCAATAGTCAGGCCGCCTTCCAGCATATCATCCTGGCAGTCTATCCGCATGAACAGGGGCATCCCCTCCGGCATATTGGCCCGAATCGCCTGAATACAGGCCAAAGGAAACTTTTTGCGGTTTTCAAAGCTGCCACCCCATCCGTCTGTGCGCCGGTTGATCCCGCCAGAAAGGAAAGAATGCGGCAGATAGTTGTGTGCACAATGGAACTCAATGACGTCGATCCCGGCTTCTACGACGCGGCGGGCCGCTTGGCCGAACGCTTCAATAACGGATTGAATGCGCTCCTCTGTAATGCCGGGAACTGTATATTCCGGAGAGAGCGGCATATCTGAGGGAAGCAAAATCTGCGCCTGTGGGTCGCTTGCTACGGCGAGGCCGCCTTGCCACAGCTGAACAGCGACACGACCGCCAGCAGCGTGAACTGCGCTGCACAGCTTTTTCATTCCGGGAATATATCGATCATCGGCGATGGAGAGGAAGCCAGTAGGGGCGCTTGCGGCATCCACAGAGCAAACCTCAATGGTATTCAGCCCACAGCCGCCCTTGGCTCGGGCCACATGGTAGGCAATCAGTTTGTCTGTCACCATGCGCCCGTCTTCGCTGGCCGCACTCTCATGGGTGCCCATGGCGGACATCACCACCCGGTTGCGCAGCTCCAACTCCCGGATCTTGATGGGAGAAAATAGTTTCTCGAATGACATTTTTCTGCCTCCTCAACAGCTGTTCCTGACAATTGCGCATACTAGATCCGCTCTGTCTATCGTCTCTGCTCTGTGGGAGACAAAGGGATATATTCTGTGCAATTATCATAAGTGAACTCAAATTTTATCTTGTCTGTATATTTATTATAACAGCAAAAGAGGCTGCAAAGATTTGAAAGAAATCACAAGTTACTTGCAGCGATCCTTTTAAAAAAACAGATTCCTCACAGGAGAATCGGAACGGTTCTTGTAGATTTGCTCTGTTCTTCCTGGCGTATTTCCAAAATATACTTCAAGGTCTGTGTGCAAAAAAATCCGAAATGCTCCCGCTTTTTTACAAAAAGAATATATGTATTGAGCTCGGAGTAGGTAAGCTGTATAATCTTCTCAAAAAGGAAGAACGGAGGATGCCGATGGAACAGATCGTGAGAATGCTGGAGAAGCCGCAGCGGTATTTTACAGCCCACGCCTCTTGGTACGGTGTGGTTCAGACCTATACCGTCTCAGAAATAACACCGTTCTTTTGGGAAGACGAGTGTGTGATGTTCTACGTTCGCTCTGGTTCAGGCTTTCTACGAGTGAACCAGACCTTATACCCATTAAGCCAAGGCTGTTTTTGCAGTATGCACCAATTTCATGTGTTCCGGTTTGAAGCGTCTTCAGAGGAGCCTCTGTGCATGGAAGTGCTCATCTATCCCTACCCGGAGATGGCCTACTTTGTCACAAGCTTTGCCGAAGATGATTTGGCTTTTGGGGAATCTACAGTGGTTCTGCCTGCCTGTCAGGTGGATCGTGAGCTGGTCGAGCAACTTTTAAGCCTCTATCGAGAGGAAGCCCAGTGCGCAGACGAGGACAGTCGGCTGATCCGGCTATGCATCTCAGATCAGCTGCGGCTTCTGTATGGAACTGCTGTCTCCGTGGCTCCGCTTTTCCCAATGCCCCTGTGTGGTCAGATTTTCCTTTATATAGGGCAGCACAGCCTGAAGGCACTGACGCCTGCCTCTGTGGCAGAGTCTTTTCACATTTCCACACTCCAGCTGAACCAAGAATTGCGCCGGGTTTGTCTGGAGGGATTTAACGCTGTGCTGCGTCATGCACAGGTATGCAATGCATGCGCTTGCCTGCTGCGCAGCAATGTTACTGGAACCATGATGGCAAAATTTGCAGGGTTCAAGAGTGAAAGTGCACTATATCGGGACTTTTTGAGGTTGCGGGGAGCAACTCCGCAGCAGTACCGTGAAAAAATGCTGCTGAATAGAACCCAGGCCCAGGGGCTGATCAATGACCAGCTCTCAGAGATCCAAGTCTATGTGATGGAGAATTTTCGATCTTCGGTCACATGTGATGCCTGTGCGCAGAAATTATTCCTGACCAAGAGTATCATCAACCGCCTATTGAGCGAAAAATATGGCCCGGATATTACATTCCATAAATATGTCAACCGTATTCGTCTGCAGTTTGCAACGGGGCTACTAGCTTCCAGTGACTTGCCGATATGTGATGTTGCTATGGAATCCGGATTCAACTCTGTGCATACATTCATTCGCTTATTTAAGTTGGAGTGTGGTGAGACTCCTGCGCAATATCGGGAGAGAAAGAAGAGGGATTACGCATGATTCTGGAAGGCGGGAATATATACAATCACAGTGGCTTGAGCCGGAATTGGCTGCATCAGGACATGCTTCCCGGCAATGTTCAAATGCGCCGCCAGGTTGTATACAATGCCACTGGCTATCATTATCAGGAAGGCTGTCAGTTTATTTTGGTAGACCATGGAGGCGGGTGCCTCATAGTCAATGGGGATGCCTATTCCCTGGAGGCCGGGAGTTGCTGCCTTTTGTTTGTTCACCACTTTTACAGTATTAAACCCTCGCAGTCCGTTCCGCTCACACTTCTTTCTTGCCTATTTTCCTACAGCACATATACCTTTTTAACTACCATTTCACAATTTGATTTTCTTTCTATTGATGTTCCGTCGCCACCGAACTTTGCGAATTTTTCTCCGCAGGAGATGGTACATATCCAGCGGATCGTTGCCGCACTTTCCAAGCCTGGAATTGGTGCCAACGGAAAAAGCATTCCCTTCCTGCTGGAATGGTTGACCAGGCTTCATCGGCAGATTGGTCTTAATAAATATCATTCAACTTAAATACCACGAAGGCTGGGAATTACTAAAACCAAAAGCTTATGATGCCATACCCCACGGCCCGGTCAGAATCCGGGCTAGCCGGGAGGCGTTCGAGCGCTCCAATGAAGAGGAATGAATGTGGAACGGAGGAGGACCTGCTGCCCTATTATGCTCTGTTCGGCCTGCCCCGCAAGCTCCGGACGCTGGAAAAGACGCTTGAGAATATCCCCAAAGCTGGTCGCAGGATACCAGGATGGGCTACTTTTGTGATGCCTGGCTCCTGCTCGCCCAAGTCGCCGGGGCACAGGAAACGGTCTGACTTGTCCTATCCGAGCGGTTCCCGCTCTACCGGTCGGATGGGGCGTACGACCCCACAGAGCTGGCGGACTGGTTCCACCAGCAGGCACCGGACATCGCATACCGCTTTGACCAGCGCAACGGCTATCCTGCTCATCAAAAGAAGATAGAGACAGCTTGGGCCGGGACACAGGAGATGGCGAACCAGAGCAATTAGATGAACCTGGCCGGTTGTCAAATTCAGAACACCTACCTAAGAGACAAGCAAGATGGCCTCCTTAAACCGGAGGCCATCTTGCTTGTCTCTTTTCAAAAAAACCTGCACTCAGTCAAACCATTTTTGTTCCAGAAGAAAAGTGAATTGGTGTTTAAGAAAGATTCGGGAATTGTAAAGATACCTCCGCGGCAATCAGGTAAACTGAACACACTATCTGAATGGAGGGATTTTAATATGAATATCCGAATTTTGAGTACAGAACAGATCACCGCTTATGACACTTATCTGCGCATAGAAGAGCGGGCCGCTGGCACACGGGAGAAGTATCTGCGGGATGTGCAGGCTTTTGTCTGCTGGCTGAATGGAGCCGCCGTGACCAAAGAGGCTGTGACTAGCTGGAAGGAGCGGCTGCTGGCCGAGCACCGGGCGCCTTCCACAGTAAACGCGGCCTTGTCCGCCCTCAACGGCCTGTTCCGTTTTCTTGGCTGGGAGGACTGCCGGACGCGGTTTGTCAGGGTGCAGCGGCGGCTGTTTCGGGACCCGGCCCGTGAGCTGACCCGCCCGGACTATGACCGGCTGATCGCCGCAGCGCGGGAATTGGGCAGGGACCGGCTGGCGCTGGTGATGGAAGCCATTTGCTCCACCGGCGTCCGGGTAAGCGAGATCCGCTATCTCACCGTGGAAGCCGTTCAGCGGGGCCGGGCGGAAATTTCTCTGAAAGGGAAAGTCCGTACCATTCTTATTCCCACCAAGCTGGCCCGGAAACTCTTGAAGTACGCCAAGAAAAATAAAACCGTTTCCGGCGAGATCTTTCTCACAGGAAACGGCAAAAGCCTTTCAAGGCGGCAGATATGGGCAGAAATGAAGCGGCTGTGCGTCCATGCGGGCGTGGAACCCTCCAAGGTGTTCCCTCACAACCTGCGCCATTGTTTTGCCACGGCCTACTACCGGGCCTACCGGGATATCGCAAAACTGGCGGACGTACTGGGGCATAGTTCCATCGAAACAACCCGCATCTATCTCCTGACCTCCGGGGAAGAGCACCAGCGGCAGCTCGACCGTCTGGGGCTGGTGTCATAGGCGGAGTTAACATTCCGCCCCAAACAAAACGGTTTTTCTACCTGCGGGACTATATACATAAAGAAATTATACCATTTCTATTCTCGAAAAGCAAGGAACTTCCTAACTTCCGGGCATGGAAAAGCAAGCCGCAAAAGGAGATTTTTTGCGGCTTGGTTTTGTGCGCCTCCTGCTCTCCTTTTATTGGGAGCAGGGGGCCTTATTTTTTGTGCTTGGTCTTTCTGCTGGGCACTTGTGCGCTAAAACTGTGGGCGGAATGTTAATTCAGTTTTCGCCGGGTATATCCCGGCGTTTGTGCTATCTGTGCGGAATGTTAATTCTGACGCTGCGAGGTGATAGATATGCCATTGGAAAAGAGCCAGGAAAGGCCGAGCCTTTCCGAGAATACGGAACGCCTCAGCAGGCCGGGACTGCGCCTGACAGACGAGCTGGAACTGCGTTTTCTGGAAAACCTGCGGGAGCATGGGCGGACAAAGGGGACAATCAGCACCTACCGCCGCAACCTCTCCAAGCTGCGGAAATACCTGCCGGAGGACAGTAATCTGGACCCCGCCTTTCTCTCCAGCTGGCAGTCGGAACTGTTGGAGCAGGGCTATTCCCCCGGCACCGTAAATAGCTGCACGGCCACAGTCAACGGTCTTTTGGAGTTTGCCGGACGGCGGGATCTCCAGGCGGGTCAGATCCCTATAAACGGGGAAGCGTCTTCGCCGGAGCTGACCCGGAATGAATATCTCCGGCTGCTCCAGGCGGCGAAACTCCTGAAGAAACGCCAGACTTATCTGCTGGTGCTGCTGTTTGGCACAATGGACCTGCCGCTTCGCTCCCTGTCCCGTGTGACTGTGGAGGCCGTACAGGAAGGATGGGTGTTTGCTCCACGGCGGTTGCGTGTCCCGCCCTGCCTGCGCGCGGAGCTGCTGGCCTATGCCGGGGAGCGGGGGATCGGGAGCGGCCCGGTGTTCTGCACCCGGTACGGTAAGCTGATGGACCGTGGAAATATTAACGTCCGCATCCAATCGCTGGCCCGCGACGCGCGGGTATCGGCGGAAAAATGTAACCCCCGGTGCCTGCGAAAATTATGTACTGCCACGCAAGAGAGCATCCGGGCCAATCTGGAGCTGCTGGCCGAGCAGACGTATGACCGCCTGCTGGAAAAGGAGTCTTTGACTGCAGGTTGGAGCGACTGCTACAAGGGAGGTGAGGAGTTATGAACGGTGGAATTCCTTTGGCGGGGGCGTTTCAATGCCTGGCCAGGCAGCCGCCGGAGGCCGGATAGAGGCATTATGGAGGGAATTGAAGCTCCATAGGAAAAACACCGATTTTTGCAGACCGCGGCTGTGTGCCAAATCCAGGTCTGTGCAAGGAGGAAGATACCATGAAAAGGCGACTGTTGGCAATGGTCCTTTCGCTGGCTATGCTGATGGGGCTGCTCCCCACGGCTGCGCTGGCGGCGGGCAGCGGGGGGCCTTCTGGCGGTGCCCCGTATCAGGATCTGGGCCAGAGAGAGGAAGGGGCGGTGTCTGCGGCCAAGTTTACCATCTACAAGGATGGCGTGAAAGGCGACTCCCCTAAAGAAAATGTGTCGGCCGGTCAGTTGAGCGAAACCGCGCCCGATCTGACCGGGGAAAACCTTTACTTCGATCACGCCGAGGTGAACGGGAAGCGCGTGTATGAAGCGGGCACCCTGACGGAGCAGGGTATCACCTACTACGGCTCCATCAGCGGGGCACTGTCCATTCTGGGCGAGAGCGAAACCATTGACCTTTACTATGTCTCCAAGTATCCGGTAACGTACAATGTGACCGGCGCGGAGAAGACCGCCGGGGACGATCTGGTGAAGAAGGGCGACTCCCTGACCTTTCGGGCAATGCCGTCGGCCAAGGGACAACGACTGGTCGTAAAGGCAGGAGATACTGACATTTCCAACACCGGTACAGTCTTTGGCCAGGACACCGGTGAAATGCTCTTTACGGTGGATAACGTACAGAACGAACTGACTATTACGATCACCGAGACAGCTGCAACATCATATACCTTTTCATATAATACAACTGACGGCGCATTCCGCAATGGCCGCATTACCAGCGGTAACAATAATCAGAGCATAACGCCGGGCGGAACGATCACTTTTAGAATTGAGTCAACAGCGGGCAGCCTGTTAAATCGGTACACATTGAATATGCTGGTCATCAACGGCCACGAGGTTCAGACTCCTGGCACAGAGACCGGCGAGGGTGCTTATGTAGAGTCTACCCTTCCAAGCGGCGAAACAGTACGGATAACTCTGGTGCAGGAGGACACTACAGCAGCTCCAATTCATTATCAGAATGATTATGAGGTTACGATATCCAATGTGTACACTGACCTCTATATCAGCGAAGGCAATTTTAAGCGCACAGACAGAAACGAGGTCATCATCAAGGAACTGTCCGGCATAGGAAATATTGTGGGCTGGGACGATGGCGCTGAGGAATATGTTCCGGGAAGCGTAAACCATGTGTATCTCCAGACGGGCAGAACCGGCAACGAGTTCTACTTCAATCTCAAGCCAGGCTATGAAAAACCGCAGCTTACCGTCAAGGTCAACGGTCAGGTAAGCAAAGCGGAGATGAATTTTGAAAAGAATATCGGAAATCTGCACGACGGGAGAGAACCGAGCTATACGCAGGAGCAATATCAGTACCGCTTTGATCTTCCCAATGGCTTGGGAGACAACATAGAGCTTTTCCTGACCGCGACTCCCATCACCTATTCGGTGGAATACCGGAATGATAGGAATAACAACGACCTGATTGGCGAACCAGAGACGGGCTTCACAGTGGTGGAGGGCAACAAGGATACCATCACCATCACCAGCCGGACACCTTATGAGACGGTAAAGGGGTATTCGCCGGATGGCTACGTTGTAAGAGGAACCAGTGCCCCAGTGTATCACGCCGGCGATATTGTAGATGTAAAAGATGTAGCCGCCGATGCCGCTGGGACCACCATCATCTTTGTACCACACTGGGTTCCTGTGGATGAAGTGAACGAGCGGAATATCACCATCAACCTGTACATCGAAGACCCGACCGACATCAACGGCAGTGACATTCCGGCGGCGAACTACCTGCGCACGGTGGCGGAGGGCGACGCCCTGTTCAGACCGAACGAGGAACGTGGCCGGGAGCATATCCGAGAGTATATTAGCAGCTCTGATGAGCCGTGGAAAGGCACTTATAACGATGAGGATTTTGTGCTGCGAGAGGGTGGAGAGATCCAGGTCGTTAAGGAATCGGTTAGCTCCTTAGATTTCCACTTTGATGTGAAAAAGGGCAACCTGACGGTGAAATTCCAGTGGGGTGCGGGTGAGCAGCCCGATACCGCGGTGCCTGCTCTGCCAGAGAATATCACAGAGCAAATTGCCATCAAGCAGGCATTTTCTGTGGATGTGAGTGAGTCCATACCGGAGGGCTATACTGCTTCTACGACAACCGTTGCGGGGACGATGATCGAAGCGGGTGTGGAGAAAACCGTTTACCTGTACAAGGATGCGGACAGTGACAATAAGCCGGACAACCACACCATCACCCTGACGTTTGATGCCGGTGAAAACGGAATCATTGATCCTAATAATCTGACATCCGGCGGAGCACTGTCAGAGGATCAAAAGACCCTGACCTACAAGCTGGTAAAACCAGTGGAAGGCGAACTGGAGGGCGACAAGTATCCGCAGATCCCGCAGGTCAACGCAACGGCGGACAGTATGGTCTGGACGGGCTGGTTCAACAATGAAAATGAATCCAGCCGCTACGCCGACTATGCGAACCAACCCGTCGGTGCGGACGCGGCAGATCTCACCTTTGATGCGCATTACGACGCTGCCGAAGGCCATAAAGAAGTTGCCATCCGCTATTACACCGAGCAGGAGAGCGGAGAGTTTGACCTCGCCCGTACCCTTACCAGTTACCGGAAACCCGGCGAAACTGTTACATTCGGCCGCCCTGCCCGTAACGGCTATGTGACTCCCAATGAGGGGACACCCGGCAGCATTACCGTGACCGAGGATGGACCAAATACCGCCGATGTCCATTATTATCTTGACACGGACAACAACGACAAGCCGGATACCTACACGGTGACGCTGACCTTCCGGGGCACCGGCTATGGCAGTTGGGATACTAAGGATGATTTCTGGACGCAGATGAAGGAAGGAAAGGATTACATCTATGACACAGACTCCCGTGCTCTGAAAGTATTCCTTGTAAAAGCAAACGAAGCAGGCTTTGAGGCGGAGACCTATCCCGCAGCCCCCAAGGTGAATCCGGAGGACGGGTGGCTGTTTGACTCCTGGCAGGATGACAGCAAGCACGCCTATGGCTCCGGCACGGAGGGCGACGGCATCACCGTTGGAAGTTCCGTGGGAGCGGAAGACGCCAACAAGAGCTACACGTCGGTCTACAACGAGGATAAGAACAACGACGAAAAGCCCGACGACGAGCAGTACATTACGATCACCTTCCGGGCTGGGGAGCACGGGACGTTTGCCGATAGCGAAAATACAGTGACTTATGATGAGCTGCTGCCGGGCTACAGCTCTTATCCGGAGGCCCCTGCCGTGACAGCAAGCACGGGCTGGCAGTTTGCGGGCTGGAGTCCGGAATACGATAAGAACGGAACAATAGAAGCGACTGTACAGGAAAGCCAAATGTACACGGCGACTTATCGCGGGCAAGGCACGCTGACCTATGACGGCAACGCACAGAGCAGCGGAGAGGTTTTCGGCCTGCCGGATGAGCAGACCGTTTGGGAAGGAACCACCGTGGTGCTAAGCGGCCAAACGCCAACCCACACCTCCGTCAACGAAACATCCGTTGTATTCATCGGTTGGTCCAGAACGAAAACCGACCAAATCTATGGCGAGGAGGATCAGGAAGCGTTTGAGAAGATCGCGTTGTTGCCTGGCAGGGTTTACATCGACAGCACGGCTTTGACGATTTACGCCGTATGGGGCTATGATACTGATGGCGACCAGAAGCCGGATGTGACGGAACCCACGGAAAAGCCCAACCTGACCAATGTCGTACCGCCTGCGGCAATCACCGTGGAAAACGGCACCGCCATTGAGGATATGGGGCTTCCAACGCAGGTGACGATTCAGACCACGAAGGGCGATATGCAGGCTAATGTTACGTGGGATACTCAAAACACAAGCTATGATCCCAGCAAGGCAGAGGCGCAGACCTTCACCCTGAACGGCACGGTCACGCTGCCGGAGGGCGTCACGAACACGAACAGCATTCCCTTGATGACCACCATCAGCATCACCGTGAATGCCAAGGATGTGGAACCCGGCCCCGATCCTTCTGAGTCCTACACCCTGACCTACGATGCCAACGGCGGTTTCGGCGGGCCGGGGCAGGAGAAAGTAAGCGCGGATGAAGCGAAAAACTATCAACTGAACACCACCGACAAACCGACTCACAAGACGGCTGAAGATGGCACCATGATCATCTTCATCGGCTGGAGCGCTGAGCAGGACACTAAAATCTACGGCGCTTCCGATAAGGACGGCCCGAATACCATTGACAAGCTCACCCTGACTGCCAACGATGAAGTTTATGCCGTCTGGGGCTATGACGCCAACGAGAACGGCACGCCCGACGTGGAGGAAGACGGCAAGTACACCCTGGCCTATGACGGCAATGCCATCAACGACGGTGATCAAGTCGCTGGCGTCCCCGACGGCGGAGAAATCAAGTATGTTTCCGGGCAGGTCGCAGTTCTGGACACCGAAGAACCCACCTACACCTTGGCGCCAGCCACGGATGACTCCGCTGTGATTCCCGGCCCCACAGACGAGCCGGAGACAGAGACGCCCCCCAGCGGCGGAGAGGAGTCCCTCCCCAGTGGAGAGTCTGCAGGTGAGGAAGAGCCCACAGAGAGCGAACCTGCCGAAACCGATCCTGTTGAGGAATCCATCTCTACCGAGGAGAGCGACCCCCCCGTAGAAACCACTCCCGCGCATGTGCCCGAGTTAGCCTCCATCGGCATGACGCGCCTCTCCTACCGCAGTGCGGGCGATGGCAGCGGCGACAGCGTGGTGTTCATCGGTTGGTCCCTCAACCAGCACAGACAGATTTTCAAGGGAACCGATACCGAAGCTTTCAAGCATGTACAAATCGTTCCCGCCGTGACCTTCGACGAAGAAGACATCACCGTGTACGCTGTCTGGGGCTATGATTCCGACAACGATGGCACAGCCGACGTGCTGGGCGAGAATTATGTGATTCGCTCCTATGCCGGTCCCAACGGCAGCATCGATCCGAGCGGAGACACCACCGTTGCAGAGGGCGGCGACCAAGGCTTTACCTTTATTCCCGACTCCGGCTATGCGGTGGATAAGATCGTCATTGACGGTGACACGTATCTGAACGACGGCAACCTCAATCTGGCCGGCTATGATGCGGACAGCAAGACCTACACCTTCACCAATGTGCAGGCCGACCGCAGCATCGTCGTGACCTTCTCCGCCGATGCGGACGGCGACGGCGTTCCCGACAAGTACGATCCCGCGCCGAGCGAGAGATACACTGTCACCGCCAGAGTAAACGACGGTAACGGCACCATTACTCCCGTCAGCAAGACCGTTGACGCGGGCGATGATGTTGTATTCACTATTACCGCCAATGGAGGTTACGCACTGGACTACATCACTGTGGACGGCAAGGTGGTCTACTCCAACAATGATGCAGAAAATCCATTTAAGGATACCTGGACGCTCAAGAACGTGCAGGCAAACAGCGAAGTCGTGGCCTACTTTGGCGAGGATCAGAACGGCGACGACGTTCCCGATGCGCCGACCTACCTGACCGTCACGGCGCGGGCCGGTGAAAACGGCTCCATCAGCCCCAGCGGCACCTTGCTGGTGAAGCGAGGCGAGAGTCAGAGCTTCAGCATCACTGCAAGCTCCGACTACCATATCTCCGATGTGGCAGTAAACGGCGTAAGCGTGGGCGCGGTCAGCAGCTATGAGATGATAAGCATCTCCGAGAACATGACCATCACGGCCAGCTTCGCCCGCGACAGCAGCGGCGGCGGAAGTCACACCACCCGCTACACCATCACGGCCAGCGCCGGTAAGGGCGGAGAGATCAGCCCTGACGGAAGCGTTCGCGTGGTCCGTGGCAGCAGCAAAACCTTTACCATTACCCCGGATGCGGGCTATGTGATCGAGGATGTGCTGGTGGACGGCGAGAGCGTCGGCGCTGTGGATAAGTACACCTTTGAGAATGTGCGTGAAAAGCACACCATCAAGGCGGTCTTTGCCGAGCAGAACGGCGGTGTGGCAGACCCGGACGACACCGGCGTATCTGGCTGGCTGAACACCAAGGACCACAGTGCCTATCTCGGCGGTTATGGCGGCGGGTGGTTTGGGCCTGACGATAACATGACCCGCGCCCAGGTGGCGCAGATGTTCTATAACCTCCTGCTCAATAAGAATGTGCCCATCACGGTCAGCTTCTCCGACGTGGCCCCGGACGCATGGTATGCCGAGGCGGTCAATACCTTGGGCAGTCTGGGCATCGTCGCCGGTATCGGCAACGGGCAATTTGCCCCCGACCGGGCGATCACCCGTGCGGAGTTCACCGTGATCGCTATGCGCTTTGCAGAACTGGACACCAGTGGGGAGAACATCTTTACGGATGTATCCGAGAACGACTGGTTCTATGACTATGTGGTAGGCGCGATCAAGTATGGCTGGATCACCGGCTACTCCGATGGCCGCTTCGGTCCTTACGACACCATCACCCGCGCCCAGGTGACCACCATCGTCAACCGGATGCTGGACCGCAGTGCGGATGAAGCCTATGTGGACCGCCACGCAGATGAACTGGAACAGTTCACCGATGTGCCGGACACTCACTGGGCTTACTACGAGGTCGCAGAGGCCACCAATGCCCACGACTACGACCGCACCAGCGGCAGCGAAGACTGGACACAGCTCTGGTAAGCATACTGAACAGTACGGAGGAAAGGGACTTCGTTCCCTTTCCTCCGTATGCATAAATAGAATATGGAGTTCTCTAAGCCGTAATATACTTAATTGCCGCATTGCCGCCTTTGCAGAAATGGAAGAAGGCGGCAATGCATCCCACTTCAATACCGCCCTGTTAAAACACAGCATCCCTCTGCCGGATGGGCCTGCTGAATCATTGGAGAAGCACATGACAAATCCGGAAACCTTTTGCGGTGTGCCGTAATACCCCATTTTTCTTGTAACTACTCATTCGTTTTATCCATTGCCGAGAAGTGCACTGCCGGACAATTGGCATTGGAACATCTTTTTAGATTCCGTTTATAATTTGCTGTCTTAACTTTTGACTTTAGGCCCATGAAACACACGGGTTCTATTTTGTATCCCCTTTTCTTTCACGCAGGAGAGGATGCCTGTTGACATCCCCTCTTTTTTACTTCCCTCTTCCTCCTGTCTCCTTGGCAGGACGCAGTTCTGCACTGGAGGAAGAAAACTCAAGTACGAGACCTACCTCAAGCTTATCATCGCCACCGGGATGCGGCAGGGCAACTACTGCGCGATCTGCAAGGGGGTGACATCAACTGGCAGGAGCACATCTCATCAGTTCAGACAGCTGTTTCATGCGCACACTGTAGTACAATCCTTCTCCAATTCATGGCGTCCCCATGACAACGCTGTCGCTAAGTCATTCTCCGCCACACTAAAACAGGAAGAGCTTTACCGGAAGGATTATACCTCCGAGGCAGACTTCAAACAATGTCTTGCCTCCTGCATCGAGTACATCGAGCTTTACAGCACACAGCGGCCGCATCGCACGTTGAAAAACCGCATACCCTGTCGGGTGGAAGAGGCATTCATGAACAGCAAGTGAGGGGGAGCGGTTTGCTGACATATCAGGGGTTCGAATCCGGCCGATTACATGTTTTGTATTTTGATTTTGTCCTGTCTTTATTTTGCAGATGACTCAAGGCAAGAACTATAGGAAATTCTGACCTCCTTGCAGTGCAAAAAGTTCAGGCATAAATTGACCCTACCCAATCCAAACAATGACATGCATTTGTTCAGATCGGATAGGGTCATTCACAATTTTTCTTGAGAAGCATCCAACCGGCCTTCTGGCCGGCGGCGCCTTTGCGCCGTACAAGCGTTTTGCCACAGGCAAAACCTTGGCGCAGGGCGAATTCACTTCGCCCGAGCATTTCAATCACCGAAAGGTGGAGCGACCAACGGGAGCGAAACCCAAAAGAAAATGCGACTTGTATCGACAAGTCGCATTTTCTTTTGGTGGAGGTGAGGGGAGTTGAACCCCTGTCCGAAAGCACTTTAACGGGACTTTCTCCGGGCGCAGACGGTTATTGCGGGAGTCTTTCTCCCTGTTCCCCTTCCGGACGGCAAGCCGTCACGCCGTCCGGTCAGGTGAGAGTCATCATGCGTGGGCGGGGCAACTCTTACCCGCCGCACGGACGCCACATCAACGACGCCTTCCCCGGCCTGTGGCCACTCCGGTTCAGACGGCCGCCTTTAATTAGGCAGCAATAGCAACTTGTCTGTTGTTATTTGATTTATAAATTGCCCGTTTTATGGCGGTCAGGCGCCGCCGCCCGCTGGTCCCGCCTCCATACCCCCGTCGAAACCGGTACACCCCCCTGTCGTCGGGACAGACTGTGCTCTACCCGCTCCCGGCTGCGCCGAGAGCTCGCAATGCTCCGTTGTCCCTCCACTTCCCATCACAAACGCTTCGCTGGTTTGTGATGGGAGCCTGCGATTCGCATCTCCATGCCGGGGGCCTTTCTGGGATATCTGGCAGGATACCAATGGAGATTGTAACACATCCCGCTGTCGGAATGTGTTACAATTCCATGACATTTCAGGTTTTGGTAAATTTTACCATCAGCTTCACCGGCGTGACCTTGGCCAGCAGCCGGTAGAATTTGTAGAACAGCCGCGGCGTGTACATAGTCCTGCCCGCCTTGGCGGCCCGCAGCGCGCCCGCCGCTACCCGCACCTGGTCGCAGTAAGGCAGGTACTCAAAGGCCGGGGAACGGCCAGTGATGCTGCCCACGTCCAGGAACTCCGTTTTCATGGGGCCGGGGCACACCGCCGTAACGGTAATGTCCCTTCGCTTCAGCTCTTCACTGAGGCCCACAGTGAAGGAGGACACATACGCCTTGCTGGCGCCGTACACCGTCATCCGGGGCGTGGGGCAGAAGGATGCGATGGAAGACGTGTTGAGGATGCGTCCCCCCGCCGGCATATAGGGAATGACCAGGTTCGTCATCGCCGTCATGGCCCGGACGTTCAGATCTACCATCCGGGTCTGGACAGCGGTCTCCGTCTCCCCCATCCGGCCCAGGTAACCGCAGCCGGCGTTGTTGATGAGGATCGCCACCTCCGGTTTCTCCGCCGCCAGTTTTTCCTGCAGGGTGGTAAAGGACATGGAATCGCACAGGTCCAAGGGAAGGCAGACCGTCTCCACCCCCACCATCTCCCGGGCGATCTCCTCCAGCCGGTCCTCCCGGCGGGCAATGAGCCAGCAGCACTCAATCTCCGGGAATATGTCCGTCAGCTGGCGGGCAAACTCCCGTCCCAGACCGGAGGACGCGCCGGTGATGATGGCCGTCTTCATTGGGCTCTCCCCCTCTCAGCGCTTTTCAGGCTCCGGATAGTCCACGCCCTGGGTGTCCACCCGAATGCTCTGAATGACCACCGGTGTCTTGGGCTTGTCGTTCCAGTCGGTGGGGACCTCCGAGATGCGGATGGCCTCCTCCACGTTTCCGGTCACCTGGCCGAAGGCGGCGTACTGCCCGTCCAGATGGGGCGCCGGGGCCACCATGATGAAGAACTGGCTGCCGGCGGAGTCCGGATGCATGGCCCGGGGCCATGGACAGCACGCCGGTGGTGTGCTTCAGGTCGTTCTGGGCAAAGCCGTTGCCGGAGAACTCGCCCCGGATGTCATAGCCGGGGCCGCCCATGCCGTTGCCGTCGGGGCAGCCGCCCTGGATCATGAAGCCGGGGATGACCCGGTGGAAGACCAGGCCGTCATAAAAGCCCTTGTTTGCCAGGGAGATGAAGTTGGCCACCGTGTTGGGAGCCTTGGCGGGGTATAGCTCGCCGGTCATCACAGCGCCGTTTTCCATGGTGATGGTGACAATAGGGTTCGTCATGTCAGACATATCATCGATTCCTTTCTTTTAGGGTGCGGTCAATCTCCCGCTTGGCGTCCCGCTGGGAGGCAGCCGCCCGCTTGTCATAGTTCTTCTTGCCCCGGCACAGGCCGATCTCCAGCTTCACCCGGGAATCCTTAAAATAGACGGACAGGGGCACCAGGGCATAGCCGTCCTGCTTCACCAGGGCATGGAGCTTGCGGATCTCTCGTTTGTGCATCAGCAACCGCCGGGAGCGCACCGGGTCCCGGTTGAAGATGTTGCCCTTCTCATAGGGGGAGATGTGCATCCCATGGACGAACAGCTCCCCATCCTTTACCGTACAGTAGGCGTCCTTCAAATTCAGCGTTCCGGCCCGGATGGACTTGACCTCCGTGCCCGCAAGCTCGATGCCCGCCTCGTACCGGTCCTCCACGAAGTAGTCGTGGAAGGCCTTGCGGTTCTGGGCCGCGATCTTGATTCCCTTCTTCTCCGTGGGGCTCACCTCTTTCCTGGAAGGTTTTATTATAATACCATATTTTCCCCGCATCTTCAAGAGAAAGTCACAGTTGGCTTTTCTGGAGGATATGCTATAATAAAGTGATTGAGTATGTCCTGAATATACAAAAAATAGACACAAGGTGGAATGCTATATGAATCAGACTGCGGATCTGACGGAGAAGACCCTCAGCCGGGAGGAAAAGTACCAGGGAAGCTTCCTGAGCCTGCACGTGGACCAGGTGCAGCTGCCGAACGGCAGGACCTCTTTCCGCGAGGTAGTAGAGCATGTGGACGGCGTGGCCATTCTGGCCCTGGACGACCGGAACAATGTGCTCACCGTCACCCAGTACCGCTATGTGATCGGAAAGACGCTGCTGGAGATCCCCGCCGGAAAGCTGGAGCCGGGCGAGGACCCGGTGGCCGGTGCCCTGCGGGAGCTGAAGGAGGAGACCGGTGCCGTGCCGGACACCTTCCTGCCCATGGGCGTGACCCTGCCCTCCCCCGGCTGTCTCAGTGAGCGGCTGTACCTCTTCCTGGCAAAGGGCCTGCACATGGAGTCCCAGCAGCTGGACGAGGATGAATTCTTGAATGTGGAGCGCATTCCCTTCAATGAGATGGTCCACCGCGTCATGGACGGGGAGATCGAGGACAGCAAGACCATCGCCGCCGTGCTGAAGGCAAAAGTGCTTCTGAATCTTTGAGAGGAGACTCTGCCATGAGCGATCCGAAAACCGTCCTGATCGTGGAGGACGAGAAGAATATCGTGGACATCCTGCGGTTCAATCTCCAGCGGGCGGGCTATCAGACGCTGGAGGCCTATGACGGAGAGGACGGCCTGGCTCAGGCGGTATCCGCCAATCCGGACCTGATCCTGCTGGATGTAATGCTGCCCAAGAAAAACGGCTTTGACGTGTGCCGCGCCCTGCGGGACCAGGGCAGCAGCGTTCCCGTCATCATCCTCACCGCCCGGGAGGAGGAGGCGGACAAGGTCCTGGGGTTGGAGATCGGTGCCGACGACTATATCACCAAGCCCTTCTCTATGCGGGAGCTGGTGGCCCGGGTGGGAGCCAACATCCGGCGGACCACCATGACGCCGCCGGCTGCCGCCTCTGCCGCGGCCTCCGCCATGCCCGTGTCCGGGGATTTGTCTATCAATACCGACAGCCACCAGGTCTTCCGGGCCGGTAAGGCCATCGACCTGACCCAGCGGGAGTATGAGCTGCTGACCTTTCTGGCCAGCCATCCCAACAAGGTCTACTCCCGCATCGACCTGATGGAGCAGGTGTGGAACTACGGCTATGTGGGCGACGACGTGCGGACCGTGGACGTGACGGTCCGGCGCCTGCGGGAGAAGATCGAGGCCGACCCCGCCAATCCTGTCTTCATCCTCACCCGCCGGGGCGCCGGCTACTACTTCTCCGTGAAATGACTCCGCCCTCCATTCTCTAAGGAAAGAAGGTGTTCGCCGTGTTCCGCAGCCTCCACATGAAGCTGATGCTGATTCTGCTGCTGCTCATCACCTCGCTGATGGCGGTGGTAGGTGCGTTCCTGACCACCAGCGTCTCCAGCTTCTATATCGACACCTTTTACGAGCAGATCAGCGCCGTGTTCAGCGACGACAGCGACGGCTATGTCTCCACCCTCCGGGCCCGGGCGGCCGAACCGGACGGCGCCGCCGGCATCAAGGAGATGCTGGAGGGCCGGGCCGGCTCCCTGGGCATCGACTACCGCACCCGGAACTACTTCATCCTGGATGGGCAGAGCGGCACCTACCTGGACGGGTCTGCAGAGGCGTCAGAGCTCCCCCGGGAGCAGACCGCCAACCTGCTGACCGCCCGGAATGCCGTGGCTCAGGGCGACAGCACCCTGGTGGGAGACCGCAGCGACATCACCGCCGACTATATGGACGCAGCCATCCCCATCATGGGGGGCGGAAACGCCTACATCATTTACATCCTGGACAACAAGGACACAGTGACGGACCTGAACTCCCAGCTCTTCCTCATCATCATGCAGGCGCTGGTGATCGGCCTGCTGATCTCTGTCCTGTTGAGCTTCCTGCTGTCCAAGACCATGGTGGGCCCCATCGAAAAGCTCACCGCCGGGGCAGAGCGGGTGGCCGCGGGAGACTTTGACAGCCAGCTCCCCGTGGAGTCCACTGACGAGATCGGCATCCTCACGGGCACCTTCAACGAGATGGCCGATGTCCTTCAAGCCACGCTGGCCGCCGTGGAGAACGAGCGGAACAAGCTGGACACCCTGTTCCTCCACATGACCGACGGCGTGGTGGCCTTTGACCACGACAGCCTCCTTATCCACTGCAATCCCGCCGCCACCAACATGCTCCACCGCAGTGTGCCGGAGGGCACTACCTACGATACCCTCTTCGGTCAGGTCTATCCCTTCCAGGAGACCCTGGCCCTCCAAAGACCCAACTACGCCGAGGCGGAGATGGAGGTGGGGGACCGGACGCTGGAGCTGTTTCTGGCGCCGTTTTCCGACCAGGCCAGCGGCGGCGTGCTGGTGGTGCTTCATGACGTGACGGAGCAGCACCGCAACGAGGAGCGGCGCAAGGAGTTCGTGGCCAATGTCTCCCACGAGCTGCGCACCCCCGCCTCACCAACGTCCGCAGCTATGCCGAGACCCTGCGGGACGCGGAGGGGGACATCCCTGTGGAGACCTCCAACAGCTTTCTGGACATCATCATCACGGAGACGGACCGCATGACCCACATTGTTCAGGATCTGCTGACCCTCAGCCGTCTGGATGCGGGCAATGCGGAGCTGGTGCTCTCCCGCTTTCCTTTCGGGGACGCCATTGAGAGCGTCACCCGTGCCAATGCCCTGGCCGCCAAGCAGCACGGGCACACGCTGACCTATACTCCGCCGGAGAGCCTGCCCTTGATCGTGGGGGACCGGAGCCGGCTGGAGCAGGTGATGATGAACGTCATCGGCAATGCCGTCAAGTACACGCCCGACGGCGGGCACATCACCATCACCGCCGGCTCCACAGAGGCGGAGGTCTGGATGGAGGTCTGCGACGACGGCATCGGCATCCCAGAGAAGGATCGGGACCGGATCTTCGACCGCTTTTATCGGGTGGACAAGGCCCGTTCCCGGGAGTCCGGCGGCACGGGCCTGGGTCTCTCCATCGCCAGGGAGATCGTCCAGCGCCACCACGGCACCATCGCCCTGGCGCCCCACGAGGGCCCCGGCACCACCATCCGGCTGACGCTGCCCATCGGCGGGCCCTCCAACCCCATCTGAGAAAGTCACATCCGCAAAACCGCTGAAAGGAGGCCGCCCATGGATCAAACGGCCCGGCGCAGGCGCCGCAACCTCATCCAGAACATCGCCATCGCGCTTCTGTCCGTCTCGGCGGTGCTCCTGTTCGCCCAGCTGCAGCTGTACAATCTGGGCACGTCGGAGGACCCGCTCTATCTGGAGCGGCTGACCGGCGAGGGCTCACCCTCCCGGCTGCGGGAGTTTCCCGCTCCGGTACGGGTGGTCCTCACGGACTCCTACGGCCGGTATGGCAGCCTGGGCTTCACTACCAACAGTGACGGCTTCTCCGCCCTGGGCCTGCGGGAGGCTCTGGGCTCCGTCCAGCACCTTGCTCCTTCTGCAACGGATGCCTTTCGGGGTGCCCTCTCGGGCCCTTCCATCTATTTTGATTTTTTGAATCCCCTGCCCCTCCAGGTGCTTGCCGAGCTCACCGGTGCAGAGGGCACCGCGTTGGAGGGAAATGCCCGCTGTCTGCTGCTGGCCGCAGGGGCGGACGGCTCCGTCCATCTCTATGTATGGGACGGTGCTGATACCGTCCTCACCGGCACCGTCGCCTCCACCGCCCTCTCCATAGATTCTCTTACAGAGGCAGTGAGCCAGTCCGGCATGGGAAGCGTCTCCTTCGCCTTTGAGGTTGTGGAGATGGAGCCGCTATACGGCAAGCTGTTTCCCCTCTCCATCCTGCCGACGGAGTTACCGCAGCTGCCGGTCCTCTCTGCCGCTTCATCCATCTCCGGCACGGACTGGCTGCTGGCGGCTTTCGGCTTCAACATCAACACGCGGGAGCGCTATGCGGAGGCCGACGGCACGGAGGTCATCACCGAGGTCGAAGCCGATCGCTCCCTTCACATCCGTCCCTCCGGGGAGATCACCTACCGCAGCGGAACAGATGCTACGCTGGAGATCTCCGCACAGGAGGAGGTCCCCACTGCGGCGGAAGCCGTGCTGGGTGCCAGTATCCTGCTGGAACAGCTGACAGAGGACCGCTCCGGCGAGGCAAGGCTGTATCTGGAGTCCGTCAGTCAGGGCGGAGACACCACCCAGCTTCTGTTCGGATATCAGATCGATGGTGTCCCCATTCGCTTCTCCGACGGCGGACACGCCGCCGAGATCACGCTCTCCGGCACCAGCGTCACCCGCCTCACCCTGCGGTTCCGGCAGTACAGCACCGCCGGGGAGACGTCGCTCCTGCTGCCGCTGCGGCAGACGCTGGCCATTGCAGCGGAGCATCCCGGCACAGAGCTGTCTGTGGGCTATGCCGACGGCGGCGGAGACTCGGTATCCGCCAGCTGGCTGGCGGACTGAGTGCAGCGGATACAAGCCGCTCCGGCGGTGGAAAGGAGGTCCGACGGATGGAGAGCTTCCGTCTGAAAAACATCATCATTCTGATCCTGGCTCTGATGAATCTCTGCCTCCTGGGCCTGCTGGGAGTACGGCTGACCACCGGCTATTCCGCCCAGGCAGAGGCCCGTCAGCAGATGGTGCAGCTGTTCGCGGCGGAGGGTGTCTCTCTGGATGACGGCATTATCCCCGGCGCCACACCGCCCGCCGGCCTGACCTTGTCCAGGGACCCGGACGAGGATGAGAAGCTGGCCGGCTTTCTCCTGGGAGATGAGCTGGTCATGTCTGATGGTGGCGGCGGCGTCACCACCTATCAAAGCGAAAACGGCAGCGCCGTCTTCCGGTCCGACGGCACCTTTGACGTGGTGATCGAACAGAGCGGCGAGACAGCGGACGCCCTGTGCCGGGCCTTCTGCCGTGCGTTCCACTACGAAGCCCTCGCCTTCTCCCTGGATGGGGAGGACGGCAGCGCCTCCGCGGTCCAGACCTACGACGGGGCCCCGGTGGTCAACTGCACCGTCTCCTTCTCCATCTCCGGCGGGCGGGTGGCCTCCGTCAGCGGTACCCACCTGCCCCAGGCGGGACAGACCGCCAATGGGAACGGTGCCCTGTCCGCTCTGGATGCCCTCAATGCCTTCCTCGGCACCGTTCAGAGCGGCGCGGTGGTCACTGCCGTGACGGACCTGTACCTCTGTTATGAGCTGCAGAGCACCACAGCCACTCCTATGGCCCTGGTGCCCGCCTGGTGCGTTTCTACGGATACGGCTGATTATTATGTCAACTGCTACACCGGTGCCGTCTCCTCCGGCTGAGTAACTGGAGCCCTGCCGGGCAGATAATTTGTTTCCAAATTTCTCCGCCTGTGCGCCGCGATTCGGCCTGAAGCGGCTGTTTTCAGCCGTCGGCGGCTTTGGAATTTTGACGAATTTTGACGCGGAACCCGTCCGGCTCGCAGGAAGGGTTTGCATTTTGCGCGGGGATATGGTATAGTTTGGGTGTGTGAGCTTCCCCATCCGGAAAATTTCTCCGGTTTCGCAGGTCTTTAGCGGGTATGAAGCGGCACGGGCCGGGCACACTGTTTCATAGAAATTACAGGTGCCGCCACAAAAGAAAGCGCCTTTTGAAGAGAGGGTATCGACTTTGACAAAGTATATTGTACAGGGTGGTCATCCCCTGTTTGGTGAAGTAGAGATCAGCGGCGCCAAAAACGCCGCCGTTGCCATCATTCCCGCCGCTCTGCTGGTGGACGGGGTCTGCCGGATCGAAAATATCCCCCAGATCTCCGATGTGACGCTGTCCCTGAAGATTCTGGAGCATTTGGGTGCCGGCATCCGCGTCATCAACCGCCATACAGTGGAGATCGACGCCAGCCGCATCCGCTCCACCCGAACCTCCTATGAGTTGGCCCGGAAGATGCGGGCCTCCTATTATCTGATTGGTTCTCTCCTGGGCCGCTTCGGCCAGGCGGAGGTCGCCATGCCCGGCGGCTGCAACTTCGGGGTGCGCCCCATCGACCAGCACGTGAAGGGCTTTACCGCGCTTGGCGCCAAGGTCATGGTGGAGGGCGGCTTCATCAACGCTTCCACGGAGACCGGCCGCCTCAAGGGCGCCAACATCTATTTGGATGTGGTCTCCGTGGGCGCTACCATGAATATCATGATGGCCGCCGTCCGGGCGGAAGGCAACACCGTCATCGAGAACGCTGCCAAGGAGCCCCATATCGTGGACCTGGCCAACTTCCTCAACTCGATGGGCGCCAACATCCGGGGTGCCGGCACGGACACCATTAAAATTCAGGGCGTGGACCGCCTGCGGGGCGGCAGCTACGCCATCATTCCCGACCAGATTGAGGCAGGCACCTATATGGCCGCCGTGGCTGCCACCGGCGGCCAGATCCTGGTGAAGAATATCATCCCCAAGCACATGGATTGCATCACCGCCAAGCTGGTGGAGATGGGCGTGGAGGTAGAGGAGCGGGAGGACACCCTTCTGGTCCGCCGCAGCGGCCCCTTGCAGAAGGCCAATGTGAAAACCATGCCCTATCCGGGCTTTCCCACAGATATGCAGCCCCAGATCACCACCGTCCTCTGCCTGGCGGAGGGCACTTCCCTGGTGACGGAGAGCGTCTGGAACAACCGCTACCGCTATGTGGATGAGCTCAAGCGCATGGGCGCCAGCATCCAGGTAGACGACAAGACCGCTGTGGTGGAGGGCGTGGACCATCTCACCGGTGCGCCCATCCAGGCCTGCGATCTGCGGGCCGGCGCGGCATTGGTGATCGCTGCCTTGGCTGCCAAGGGCGAGAGCGAGATCAGCTGCGTACAGTATATCGAGCGGGGCTATGAGGATATCGTCACCAAGCTCCAGGGCCTTGGCGCTTCCATCCGTACCGTGGAGGTCCCCGGTGAGTCCGAGGAGCTGGAGGCCCACATTGGCTGAAACGGGGTACAGGCTTCTCTAGGTTTCCCCCGCTGCCGCGGGGTTATACAATCAAGACATTTCCATAGATCGAGCGATTTTACGTCCGCGATGGAGGATGGCGACTTTCGTCGACGGCCTCCCTTGTGGACGTCTTACTTTTCACCGGAAGAGGTATGTTTTTTGACCACCGTACATACGCTGGCAAGCGGTTCCTCCGGGAACGCGCTGCTGCTCTCCTGCGGGGAGAGCTATATTCTGCTGGATGCGGGCATTTCCTGCCGCCGCATCACTGCCGCTTTGCGGGAGCTGGGCCTGGAGCTCGGAAGCCTCACGGCCATTCTCATCACGCACACCCACGCGGACCACATCTCCGGCCTGCAGACGCTGCTCAAGCGCTGCGCCGCCCCGGTTTTTACCACCGAGCGGGCCGCCCGGGAGCTGTCCTGGCGGCTGCCCGGCGCAGAGACACGGCTGGACGCGCTGGACTTCGGCATCCCCCAGTCTATCGGAGAGTTTGCCGTGACGGCATTTCCCACATCCCATGACGCTCCCGGTTCCTGTGGTTTCCGGCTGGACGCCGCCGGCGGCGCCGTCGGTGTCCTGACGGATACCGGCTACGTCACCGACGAGACTGCCGACATTCTGGAGGGCGTGGATCTGGCGGTGCTGGAGGCCAACCACGACATCGAGACCCTCCGCAGCGGGCCCTACCCCTACTATTTGAAACAGCGGATTCTGGGCGCACAAGGCCATCTCAGCAATGAGGATGCCGCCCGTTTTGCCGCCGTTCTGGCGCAGAGCGGCACATCAGAGATCATCCTGGCCCATCTGAGCCGGGAGAATAATACGCCCGCCATGGCGCAAACTGCCGTAGAACGGGCTCTCTCCGCCGCAGGTGTCTCGCCTCTGCTGTCTGTGGCTCCCAGGGACTGCCTGGGCCCAGCCCACACCGTGAGCAGGAGGTCCGTATGCAGAAGGTGACGATCCTGTGCGTCGGGAAGCTGAAGGAGAAATTTTATATGGACGCCGCGGCGGAGTACGTCAAGCGGCTGTCCCGCTTCTGTAAGCTGGAGCTGGTGGAACTGCCGGAGGAGCGGCTGCCGGAGGCCCCCTCCCCCGCCCAGATCGAGGCGGCCCTTTTGAAGGAGGCTGCTGCCATCCGGGCCAAGCTCCCATCCGGCGCCGCCCTGATCGCTCTGTGCGTGGAGGGAGAGCCGCGGTCCAGCGAGGCGCTGGCCCGGCAGATGGCTGCCTGGGCCAGCCAGGGCGTGGGACATCTGGTGTTTCTCATCGGCGGGTCCTTTGGCCTGCACCCCTCCATCAAAGCAGAGGCCAGGCTGCGGCTCTCCATGTCTCCCATGACCTTCCCCCACCATCTGGCCCGGGTGATGGTGCTGGAACAGATCTACCGGGCGTATCAGATCAACGCAGGCACCAAATATCACAAGTAAAGGACGTGGAACTATGACAGAACCGGCAAAGGACTTCTGGGCCCGGGCGGACCGGGACCTGCTGGACCGCTGGCCGAAAGACGAGGCAGGCGCACCGGAACCCGCCGCCAAGCTGGACATCCAGTGGGAGCTAGACAGCCAGGCGGACATCACTGTGTCGTTTTTGGAAAGCTGCGGCATCCCCGCCTTCCAGAATGGGTCCCTGGGCAAGGTGCTGGGAGGCTTCGCCTCCCAGGGAGTAGAGATTTGGGTCCCCGCCTCCCAACTGGAGGAGGCCCAGGCGCTGCTGAACACCCCCGCGGAAATCCCGGAGCAGGACTAATGTCCCGCCTCCGTTCTCAATTTACACAACAGGAGGTATCTCTCGCATGGATTTTATGAAGGAATATGAAAAGTGGCTGGCGAGTCCTGTCCTGTCCGACGCGGAGCGTGCGGAGCTGGAGAGCATCCGAAATGACCCCAAGGAGATTGAGAGCCGGTTCTACGGCCCGCTGGAGTTCGGCACCGCCGGCCTGCGGGGCATCATGGCCGTGGGCCTGCACAACATGAACATCCATGTGATCCGCTGGGCCACCCAGGGCTTTGCCCAGGTCATCTGCGCCGAGGGCGAGGAGGGCAAGCGCCGGGGCGTGGCCATCTGTATGGACTGCCGGAACCACTCCATGGAGTTCGCCCGGGCGGCGGCGGAGGTCTGCGCCGCCAACGGTATCCATGTGCGGATCTTCGAGTCCCTCCGCCCCACGCCGGAGCTGAGCTTCGCCGTGCGGGAGTACCGCTGCCAGGCGGGCATCAATGTCACCGCCAGCCACAATCCGAAGGAGTACAATGGCTACAAGGTCTACTGGGAGGACGGCGCCCAGCTGCCCCCTCACCACGCCGACGCCATCGCCGCTGCTCTGGAACAGATCGACGTCTTCAATGGCATCCGGCGCATGGACTTCGACGAGGCGGTGAAGGCCGGCCTCATTGAGACTATGGGGGAGGAGACGGACCGGAAGTTTATGGCCAACGTCACTGCCATGATTAACGACAAGGAAACCGTGGCCAAGGTGGCGGACACCTTCAAGCTGGTGTACACTCCCTTCCACGGCTGCGGCTACAAGCTGGTGCCGGAGGCATTGCGGACCCTGGGCATCAAGCACCTGATCTGTGAGCCCAAGCAGATGGTGATCGACGGCGACTTCCCCACCGTGGTCTCCCCCAACCCGGAGAACCCGGAGGGCTTCTATCTGGCCATCGACCTGGCCCGGGAGAATGACGTGGACTTCATCCTGGGCACTGACCCGGACAGCGACCGGGTGGGCATCATGATCCGGGACCACAGCGGCGAGTACCGCCCCGTCACCGGAAATCAGACCGGCGTGTTGCTGCTGGACTACCTCATCGGCGCCATGCGCCGCTCCGGCAAAATGCCGGAGGAGCCCGTGGCCCTCAAGACCATCGTCACCACGGAGATGGCCCGGAAGGTGGCTGAGTCCAACGGCGTCACCTGCTACGACACCTTCACTGGCTTCAAGTTCATGGCGGAGAAGAAGAACGCCCTGGAGGCCGCCGGCGAAGGAAAGGTCATCTTCTCCTATGAGGAGAGCTACGGCTACATGCTGGGCGACTACGTCCGGGACAAGGACGCCGTCACCGCCTCCATGCTGCTGACGGAGATGGCCGCCTGGTACGCCGCCCAGGGCATGACGCTGTTCGACGCCCTGGAGAAGCTATACGAGAAGTACGGTCACTACGCCGAAAAGACCTACAACCTGGTGATGCCCGGCCTGGACGGTCTGAAGGATATGGCGCAGCTGATGAAGAATCTCCGGGAGAATCCCCCGGCGGAGATCTCCGGCGTGAAAGTCGTCACCCGGAAGGACTACACCGACGGGTCCGTGGTGGACTGCGCCACCGGTGCGAAGAGCGCCATGGAGCTCTCCGGCTCCAACGTGCTGCGGTTCGAGCTGGCGGACGGCACCACCATTCTGGTGCGGCCCTCCGGTACGGAGCCCAAGATCAAGGTGTATATTCTGACCCAGGGCGCGGATTCTGCCGCCTGTGACGCCAATCTGGAGAAGTACGGCCAGTGGGTCAAGACGCTGCAAAAATAAGACGTCCCTTCTTAGTATCCAAACAACGGCGCCCGTTCCTTTCGGAACGGGCGCCGCTTTTTGGGTTTTCAGAACCAGGCCGCCTGCTGGTCCCGGAACCGGGGCTCCGGGCCGTGGGCGTAGGGGTCGTAACGGCCCAGGTTGCAGCCGAACTCCTGGAGACGGGCGATCTGCCCCGTTGCCGTCCAGCGGACCAGGGTCATACCCTCGAACACCTCCCGGCGGCCGTCGTCCATCCGGTTGGCGAAGGTCCACTCCACCACCGTCTGGTCCCCCTTGTGGAAGAACTGGCGGATATCCCACCGCTCCACCGTGCCCCGGCGATTCCACTCGGTGAACCACCAGGCGATCTTGTCCGCGCCGTGGTACTCCGGGCCCCAGCTCTCGATGTACACCGCGTCCGGGGCGAAAAGGTCCCGGATGCCGGTGTCCCGCTTGGTGAGCCACATGTCGAACCATTGGCAGATGGCCGCTTCCCGCTGTTCCATCTGATTGCTCCTTTCCGCTGTATCTGCTCTTATCTATAAACAAAATGAATTAGGATGCGAGGATGTTCTGAACCTCCGCCAGCAGAGCTTCCCCGTCGTGAATCGGATAGTCGTCCGCCGCGAATCGCCCCTGGCTGCCCACCAGGATGACGGATTCCCCATTGGCACCCAGGAGCGTGACAGTATCCGCTTCCAGAGGATATACCCCAATGGGATTCTTCCAGCGGAACCTGGAGGCCCCCCGCATTGTAGCCTCCAGGTCCGCCAGCTGCTCCGGCCGGAGCGACGCCGTCAAATCCCGTCCGTCCTGCCGGACCTCCAGCAGCTGGAAGCCCTCTCCCACTGCCGGGGCGGGTAGCAGGAAGAAATAGCCAGTCAGGGCTGCCACGGCGGCAGCGCACAACAGCAGGAATCTCCACTTTCTTTTCACAGGCGCATCCCTCCCCTGTCACGGCTCCGGCAGCAGGGCCCAGACCTGTTTCAGCAGCCCTTCGCCGTCAATAATGGGGTAGCCGCCCCTTTGTCCGTCGCAGAGTACGCAAGCTTCGCCGTCCAGCTCAAAGAACCAGGGTCCATTGCTGTCGACGCCTATGATCTGCACCGTGTCCTCCCGCAGCTGCCTGGGAAAGACATTTCTGCGGTACCCCCTTCTCTCTGCTTGCCGAAGCAGGTCATTGAGGGCGTTACAGGTATTCTGGTCTATCTGACCGGTAATATTCTCCAGCGTCTCTCCCACATTGATATACTGGACTTCGTAGTCCTCCCCTACCGCGGGGCGGGGAAGGAGATACCACGCCGCAGCACATGCTACTGTCACTATCACAACACACGCCAGCAGGATTTTCCACTTCTTTTTCAAGAGAACCGCCCCCTCTCCGGCTCCATCATAAGGGGACCGCCCTGGACCTGTCAAGGCGGAACGCAGATTTTCCCAAAGTTATTCTTGACATATGTTCAAAACTGTATATAATGGACATATGTTCAAAACAAGGGAGGGACATCCATGCCGCGCAGTGCCAAATGCCGCCGGGTCTGCCAGATGCCGACCCACTGCCGCTTTTCCCCGGAACGGCCTGCCCACAGAGAGGCCGTGGAGCTGACGGTGGAGGAGTATGAGGCGCTGCGGCTGATGGACTACCTGGGCCTGAACCAGGAGGAGGCCGCCGCCCAGATGGGGGTGGCCCGGACTACCGTTCAGCGGATCTATGCCCAGGCCCGACAGAAGCTGGCGGTCTTTCTGGTGGAAGGCCGTCCGCTGCAGATCGGCGGCGGCAGCTACGCCCTCTGTCCCCAGGAAAGTTGCCGGGGCTTCAGCAGGCCCTGCGGCCGGTGTGCCTCCCAAGACGGAAAGGAAGCGTCCTCATGAAAATCGCAGTCACCTATGAAAACGGCCAGGTGTTCCAGCACTTTGGCCACACGGCACAGTTCAAGCTCTATGATGTGGAGAACGGCACCGTAGCCTCCTCCCAGGTGGTGGATACCAATGGCAGCGGACACGGGGCCCTGGCTGGCTTTTTGAAGGACCATCAGGTGGATGCCCTGATCTGCGGCGGCATCGGCGGTGGGGCCCAGATGGCGTTGGCGGAGGCAGGTATCCGGCTGTACGCCGGCTGCCAGGGCGACGCGGACACCCGGGTGGCAGAACTGCTGGCAGGCACGCTGGTCAGCGCCGATGCAGCCACCTGCGACCATCACCACGGTGAGGAGCACACCTGCGGCGACCACGGCTGCGGCCACCACGAGAGCGGCCATACCTGCGGCCACTGCTGAGACCGGACCGGGAGGGCGAAACGCCCTCCCGGTTTTTGTGCAGCACCTTTTGGAAATATGGGATTCCCTTTCTGCATAGGATGGGAACAGCGGACTTTGACACTTCGCCGGAAAGGATGATCCCCTTGGAGCAATACATGGAACAGCATTATCCCTTCACCCTGCCGCCCCTGCCCTACGGCTATGACGCGCTGGCGCCGGAGCTGATCGAAAAAGTGCTGTATTTCCATCACGACAAGCACTTCGCCGCCTATGTGGACGCTCTGAACCAGCTGCTGGAGCGGACGCCCGCCTATCAGTCCTGGCCGCTTTGGAAGCTGTGCCTAAACTGGGAGGAACTGCCGGATGGCCTGCGACAGGGCGTTCGGAACAACGCCGGAGGCGTCTTTAATCATGACCTGTATTTCCGCACCCTCCACCCCCTGCCGGTCTCCGCCCCGGACACGGCGCTGGAGGGCGCTGTGGTACGGGACTTCGGCGGCATGGCAGGTTTGAAGGAGGCCATGCGCAAGGCGGCCCTGGGGCAATTCGGCTCCGGCTGGGCCTGGCTATCCGCAGACGGCGAGGGGCACCTGGCTGTCCAAAAGACCGCAAACCAGGACACACCGCTGCCCCTGATCCCCTTGCTGTGTTGCGACGTATGGGAGCACGCCTACTATCTCCAATACCAGAATCGCCGGGCGGACTACTTCGAAGCCTGGTGGCGACTGGTGGACTGGCCTGAGGTCTCCCGGCTCTATACCGGCTGCCTGGCCTGCCGTCCGCCCCGGCCCTGATGGAAGATTCCAGAGGCGGCGGCAATCGCCGCCGCTTTTGGAAAACTCCAGAAAATAGGCGTTGACAACTGCTTCCTTTTCCGTTATGATAATATGTCGAATGAAGACGCAGAGGAAGGAGCGTACCCATGAATTTCTTGCTGACCGGCGGGGCTGTTTTCCGGGATGGAACTTTCCAGAATGTGGATGTTGCCATTTCCAAAGGCCGTATTGTTTCCGTTTCTCCCTCCCTTTCCCAGGAAGGTTTTTCCGTAATTGAATGTCAGGATCAAGTCATTGTTCCAGGTTTCGTTGATGTACATGTTCATCTTCGGGAGCCTGGATTTTCTTATAAGGAAACCATCGCCTCCGGCACGGCGGCGGCCGCCGCAGGAGGCTACACGGCGGTGTGCGCCATGCCCAACCTGAATCCGGTGCCGGACTCCCTGGAGCACCTGTGGCCGGAGCTGGACGCCATCGCCCGGGACGGCCGGGTGCGGGTGTATCCCTATGGGGCCATCACCCGGGGCGAAAAAGGCGCGGAGCTGGCGGACATGCCGTCTATGGAGCCCTTTGTCTGCAGCTTCTCCGACGACGGGAAAGGCGTCCAGTCCGCCGACCAGATGCGCGATGCCATGGAACTCGCAAAACAGCTGGACAAGCCCATCACTGCCCACTGTGAGGACGAGTCCCTGCTGACTCCCGGCTGGTGCATCCACGACGGGGAGTGGGCGAAGCGGAACGGCTTCCCCGGCAATGCCCCTGAGAGCGAGTGGAAACAGGTGGAGCGGGATCTGGAGCTGGTGCGGGAGACCGGCTGCCGATACCACGTGTGCCATGTCTCCACCAAGGAGAGCGTGGCCCTCATCCGCAAGGCCAAGGCGGAGGGGCTGCCGGTATCCTGCGAGACCGGGCCCCACTACCTGATCCTCTGCGACGAGGACCTGATGGATGACGGCCGGTTCAAGATGAATCCCCCCATCCGCTCCGCCGCGGACCGGGATGCTTTGATCGAAGGGCTGCTGGACGGCACCATCGACTGCATCGCCACGGACCACGCCCCCCACAGCGCGGAGGAGAAGTCTAGGGGACTCCGCAGCCTCAACGGCATCGTGGGGTTGGAGTGTGCCTTCCCGGTGCTGTATACGGAGCTGGTGGAGCCGGGCATCGTCCCCTTCGCCACGCTGCTGAACGCCCTGTGCGTCAATCCCCGGCGGCTGTTCCGCCTGCCCGGCGGAAAGATCGAGGCGGGAGAGATCGCGGATCTGACCGTGCTGGATCTGAACTGGCCCCATGCCATCGACAGCACCCTTTTCTTCTCCCAGGGCCGTTCCACGCCCTTTGACGGCTGGACCGTCACCGCCGGAGTGGACAAGACCATCTGCAACGGGAATCTGGTGTACACCGCCAGCTCTCGCAACATCAATAAGACCCCCATCCCCCCCCTGTCAGGAGGACTACCTATGAAACAATCCCTCTTTACCATGGAACACGCCCGGCAGCTGACCGCCGACACCTATGAGCTGGTGCTGTCCGGCGACACCTCCGCCATCACGGCGCCGGGGCAGTTCGTGAACATCCAGCTGCCCGGCAAATTCCTCCGGCGGCCTATCTCCATCTGCAACTGGACGAAGGACGCCCTGCTGCTCCTGGTCCGGGTGGTGGGCGAAGGCACCCATGACTTAGTGCGGTGCGTCCCCGGCACAGAGCTGGATGTGCTGTCGGGTCTCGGCAACGGCTTTGATCTGGCAAAGGGCGGGGCCCACCCCATCCTGCTGGGCGGCGGCATCGGCATCGCGCCCCTGTACGGCCTGGCCCAGCGGATGCTGGAGGCGGGCATCGCCCCCACAGTGGGACTGGGATTCCGCTCCGGCGGAGACGCCTTTTACCTGGAGGAATTCGGCAAGCTGGGCTGCCGCCTGATGGTGGCCACGGAGGACGGCAGCTTGGGCACAAAGGGATTTGTTACGGATCTGGCCCGTCACGTGCCGGAGTGCGGCTACGCCTTCGTCTGCGGCCCCACCCCCATGCTGAAGGCCGTCCACGGCCTGCCCCAGCTCACCGGCGGGCAGTTCAGCTTCGAGGCCCGGATGGGCTGCGGCTTCGGCGCCTGCATGGGCTGCTCCGTGCCCACGGGAAACGGCTACAAGCGGGTGTGCAAGGACGGTCCCATTCTGTACAAGGAGGAAATCGTATGGTAAGCCTGTCTGTCCGCCTTGCAGGGGTGGAGCTGAAAAATCCCGTAATCCCCGCCTCCGGCACCTTCGGCTATGGCCGGGAGTACGCAGAGCTGTACGACCTGGACCTTCTGGGCAGCTTCTCCTGGAAGGGCACTACCGCACAGAGCCGTCCGGGCAACCCTCAGCCCCGGATCGCGGAGACCGCCTCCGGGATGCTGAACGCCGTGGGCCTCCAGAACCCCGGCATCGACGCGGTGATCGCGGAGGAGGTGCCCAACATTGCAAAAATCTTTCATGGGCCGGTGATTGCCAACGTGGGGGGCTTCTCTCTTCAGGAGTACGCTGAGAACTGCGCCAAGCTCAACGACGTGGAGCAGGTGTCCATTCTGGAAGTGAACATCTCCTGTCCCAATGTCCACGCTGGAGGGAAAAACTTCGGCTCCGACCCCAGGGCCGCCGCGGAAGTCACCCGGACAGTGAAGGCGGTGACGAAAAAGCCGGTCTTCATGAAGCTCTCCCCCAACGTCACGGACATCGCGGAGATCGCAAGGGCCTGCGCTGACGCGGGAGCCGACGGCATCTGCCTCATCAACACCCTGTTGGGGATGCGGATCGACCTGAAAACGAAAAAGCCCCTCATCGCCAACCGCACCGGCGGACTGTCCGGCCCCGCGGTGTTCCCGGTGGCGGTGCGGATGGTGTGGGACGTGTACGAGGCGGTGCAGCTGCCCATCATCGGCTGCGGCGGTGTCTCCTCTGCGGAGGACGTGTGTGAGATGATGCTGGCGGGGGCCAGCGCCGTGGAGATCGGCGCCGCCAACCTGCGGGACCCCTATGCCTGCAAGAAGATCATCGAAGCCCTGCCGGGCGTGTGCGAAAGGCTGGGCGTGGAGCGTATCGCGGACCTGACCGGCGCGGCGCACGGCTGAACGCTGTCACCGAGAAATTTACAGAAAGGACTGTTTGAATATGAGCGCAAAAGACGTCATCATCGCCCTGGACTTCCCCACCCGTGAGGAGACCCTCTCCTTCCTGGACCAGTTCCCCGCCGGGGAGAAGCCCTTTGTGAAGATCGGCATGGAGCTGTTCTATGCCGAGGGCCCCCAGGTGGTCCGGGACATCAAGGCCCGGGGCCACAAGATCTTCCTGGACCTGAAGCTCCACGACATCCCCAACACCGTGAAGCGGGCCATGGCGGTCCTCTCCCGACTGGATGTGGATATGGTGAACCTCCACGCCGCCGGGACCTCTGAGATGATGCGGGCCGCCCTGGAGGGCCTGACTCGTCCCGACGGCACCCGCCCCCTGCTGATTGCCGTCACCCAGCTGACCTCCACCGACGCCGCCGCCCTGAAAAACGAGCTGCTGATCGACACCCCCATGGCAAAGACGGTGCTCTCCTACGCCAAGAACGCCGCCGCCAGCGGCCTAGACGGCGTGGTCTGCTCTCCTTTGGAGGCGGCTCTGGTGAAGGAGCGGTGCGGCGCGGACTTCCTGACCGTCACCCCCGGCATCCGGTTCGCGGACAGTGCCGCCGGCGACCAGAAGCGGATCATGACCCCGGAGAAGGCGGGCAAGTCCGGCTGCGACTACATCGTGGTGGGCCGTCCCATCACCCAGGCGGAGGACCCGGTGTCCGCTTATCGGAGAGCGGTCAAGGACTTTTGGGGCTGAGCGGAACGGGGGCACGTCTGCATGAAATTTGATTTGATGGAACTTGCCCTTGTCATTGCTGTCTTTTTCATGGTACTGGCATTCGGAGTAATCTGGATCAAAGCCCTGCCATTCGGTTATACCGAGTCGGCGCTATTGTACCTTGCAGCCATTGTGGCCGCAAGTGCTTTCTGGGTCGGCCGAAAGCACTGACCATCTTCGCACATTTGGATAAGGAGGATTTTTCCATGAACTTAGAACGTGAAATCGCCCACGATCTGCTGAGCATCGGCGCGGTGTTCCTGCGGCCGGACGAGCCCTTCACCTGGGCCAGCGGCATCAAGAGCCCCATCTACTGCGACAACCGCCTGACCCTCACCGCTCCCGCCGTCCGCACGGCCGTGGAGAAGGGCTTGGTGGAGCTGATCCGCACCCATTACCCGGACGCGGAGGTGCTGATGGGCACGTCCACCGCCGGCATCGCTCACGCGGCCATCGTGGGCCACCTGATGGACCTGCCCATGGGCTACGTCCGCTCCGGCAACAAGGACCACGGCCGCCAGAACCGCATCGAGGGCAGGCTGGAGAAGGGCCAGAAGGTCGTTGTGGTGGAGGACCTGATCTCCACCGCCGGCAGCTGCATTGAAGTTGTGGAGGCGCTGCGGGAGGCGGGTGCCGAGGTTCTCGGCGTCGCATCCATCTTCACTTACGGGCTCCAAAAGGGCCTGGACCGGCTGGCCGCCGCGAATGTCGTCAACCACTCCCTCTCCAACTTCGATGCCGTCTGCGAGGCGGCCGCTGAGGAGGGGAAGATCAAGCCGGAGGACATTGAGCGGCTGAAGAGGTTCCGGGCCAACCCATCCGACGAATCCTGGATCACGTCGAAATAAATTCCGCTTATTCCGCTTCCGGCGGATGCGAAAGCTCCATCCGCTCCATTCATTTCTCTTTTTCCCACCGAACCCGCTCCGCTGGGCTTCGGCGGGGGCCCGGTTGACCAATTCCGCTCCGCTTCCGGCTTTGCCGGGAGCTATTCCCTGCCGCCCGAGGAGCGGCTCCCTCCCACCACACCCCTGAAAGGAGTTCATCATGCCCAGAAATCTTATCGACATCACCGACCTCTCCGTGGAGGAGATCAATCAGCTGATCGCCACCGCGGAGGACATTATCGCCAACCCGGTCAAGTACCAGGACGCCTGTGCCCATAAGCAGCTGGCAACGCTCTTCTTCGAGCCCTCCACCCGGACCCGGCTCTCCTTTGAGTCCGCCATGCTGGCCCTGGGCGGCAGCACCCTGGGCTTTTCTGAGGCCAGCTCCAGCTCCACCGCCAAGGGCGAGACCGTGGGCGACACCATCCACACTGTCAGCTGCTACGCCGACATCATCGCCATGCGCCATCCCAAGGAGGGTGCTCCCTACGCCGCCTCCCAGTTCAGTGAGGTACCTATCATCAATGCCGGCGACGGCGGCCACAACCATCCCACCCAGACGCTCACCGACCTGCTGACCATCCACCGGGAGAAGGGGCGGCTGAACAACTTCACCATCGGCTTCTGCGGCGACCTGAAATTCGGCCGCACCGTCCACTCCCTGGTGAACGCCCTGAGCCGGTACGATCACATCAACTTCGTGCTGATCTCCCCCACCGAGCTGAAGCTGCCCCGGTATGTGAAGGAGGAGGCTCTGAAGAAGAAGGGCATCCCCTACACCCAGACCACGGATCTGGAGTCCGTCATCCCCCAGCTGGACATTCTCTACATGACCCGTGTCCAGAAGGAGCGGTTCTTCAATGAGGAGGACTACCTGCGCTTGAAGGACAGCTACATCCTGACACCGGAGAAGCTGGAGAACGCCAAGGCGGACCTGTCCATCCTCCACCCCCTGCCCCGTGTCAACGAGATCACTGTGGCGGTGGACAAGGATCCCCGGGCCGCCTACTGGAGACAGGTGAAGAACGGCAAGTACATCCGCATGGCACTGATCCTGAAGCTGCTGGGCATTCAGGTGTGAGAAGGAGGCATTGACGCTATGAACATCGACAGCATCCAAAACGGCGTGGTCCTGGACCACATCCAGGCTGGCAAGAGCATGGACATCTACCGCTACCTCCATCTGGACCAGCTGGACTGCTCCGTGGCCATCATCAAGAATGTCCGCAGCGGCCGGATGGGTAAGAAGGACATCATCAAGATCGACTCCCCCATGGAGGTAGATCTGGATGTGCTGGGCTATATCGACCCCAACATCACCGTCAACATCATCCGCAACGGCGTGCGGGTGGAAAAGAAGCATCTGGAGCTTCCGAAAAAGCTGGTGAATGTCATCCACTGCAAAAACCCCCGCTGCATCACCGTAGCAGAGCCCCAGCTGGACGCCATATTCCTGCTGAGCGATCCCGCCACTCACACCTATCGCTGCGCCTACTGTGAGACCGCAAAGGACAAGAAGTTCTGATTCCCCGTGACAGCACTGCCCGTTCAGACTGCGTGGACATCCAGTTTTTTCCCCTCCGGCAGGGCCGTATATACGGATTCTGCATTGCAGGAAAGTTTTCCTGCAATGCAGATTTTTTTTTGCAATTTCTGTTGCGTTTTGGAGGAAAATGGCGTATACTGCGGCCCGGATTTCAGAAAACGGAGGCACTCCTATGAAGCATCATCCCTCTTGGACCGCTCTGCGCAGCTACGTGATCACAGCCGGTCTGGCCTGTCTGATGGGCGTCAGCTATGAGCTGTTTGTCTTTCCCAACGCCTTCGCCCCGGCGGGCATCAACGGCCTGGCCACCATGCTGCAATACCTGCTGCACGTCAATATCGGCTACCTCTCCCTGCTCATCAACCTGCCGCTGGTCCTGCTGGCCTGGAAAAAAGTCGACCGGGACTTCGCCCGCAAAACACTGGTGTTCGTGCTGGTGTTCTCCGCCGTCACGCTGGTGCTGGGCCAGATGGACCTAAGCGCCATCGCCTATGACTCCGGCTCCTCCGCCATCCTGGGGCCTGTGGCGGCCGGTGTGGTCAGCGGCGCTGTGTACGGCTGGGTGATCCGGCAGAACGGCTCCACCGGCGGAACGGACATCATAGCCGCCTGGGTGCGGAAAAGCACCCGGAGGCCAGCTTGGTCTGGCTGATCTTCAGCCTCAATGCCGCGGTGGCGGTGTTGTCCTTCTTCGTCTACGGCTGCCAGTTCGAGCCGGTGATCCTGTGCCTGATCTACTGCTATCTCAGCTCCAGCATCAGCGACACCATTTTGAAGGGCGGCAAATCCGCCATGAAATTCGAGGTGGTCACCCGGCAGCCGGAGGAGCTCTCCCGGCAGCTCATGCAGCAGCTGCGCCACGGTGTCACTGTGCTCCAGGCGGAGGGAATGTACTCGGAGACTCCCCGTTCCCTGCTGATCTGCGTGGTGAACCGCCATCAGGTGGTTCGGTTCCAGGAGATTCTGGCCCGCTTCCCGGATACCTTCGCCTGCGTCTCCAGTGTCAATGAGACCTGGGGGAATTTCAAACACGTGGCATAGAAAAACCGGCGGAGGCCGTACAGCCTCCGCCGATTTTTCAGGTTTTTACTCCGCCGCCCGCTCCAGCCGGTCCAAGGGGAACGGCGGTGCGGCCAGAGGCTTCACCGCCAAGCTCATCAGCAGCATGGGGTTATCATCCGCCGCCACCCGGTTGGAATGGAGCACGCCGCAGATCTTGCAGCGGTGGATGATGGCCCACTCGCCGCCCTTGCGGACCCAGACGGCCACCGGCTCCATGGTGCCGCCGCAGTCGGCGGCCCGGTCCCCCGGCTCGTCATCCAGGTGGACGCTGGCAAGGCAGTTGGGGCAGTGGTTGCGGTGCTGGGTTCCGGCAGCCTGAGGCCCTACCGGCCAGCCGCAGACCCGGCAGGTGAATACATCCCGGCAGGGATCCTGCCGGTAGTCCAGGCGGCGCCGTTTCGGTTTTTGCGGGATTCGCTGGGACATTGGAAATTCCTCCTTGGTGTTGTCTTACTGCCCTCAGCATACCCTGCCGCAGGCCGGTCCCGCAACCGTCAACTCGGTTCAGAAATAAGAAAGCGCCATGCGGGAGTCCGCATGGCGCTTGTGTTCTTATTCATTTCTCAGGCGGGCGATGATCTTCCAAATGCTCTTCGGCGCCAGAAAGTAGGCTTCCGCCAGCTGGTCCACAGAGGTCCCCTCCCGATAGCGCCGATAGATCTCCTGATTTCGGGCCAGGGTCTCCGCCTTGCGGCCATTGGCCGCGCCCCAGGGTTTGCGGCTGGTCTCCCGCCGGGGGATGTACAGATACTCCCCGTCGATATACGCCTGGACCTGGGCCAGCAGGTCCGGCGGCAGCACGTCGGCTGCTTTCATATAGCGCATGATGCTCCTCCAAAGCTCTTGTGATTTGGAATGAGCAGAGGCTATATGCCAAATCTCTTTGTTTGACGCGATAGCCTCTGCTATGCGTCAAACGCCGAAACAAAGTTATTCAATCGCAAATATGTCCCTCATTTCCCCGGCCTCTCCAGCCAGCTCTTTTTCAGCGGCAGCAAATTCTTTCCTGCCGCTGTCACTATACCATAGTTCTCCGGGGCAGTCAACATAAATCCGTTATTACGGGATATAATGAACTCCTCAAGCAGAGCTAAAAATGAACGGCCGCTAAAAAAGCGGCCGTTCATTTTTGGTTGCTTATTTGTGCCCTCAGTTTTTACTCAAACTTATCCGTAATATTCCATTGCGCTCACTTTGAGATCCGACATTCCAGATTCACTTCCACCATCTATGCTAAATTCAAGCACGGACGTCAATACTCCGGCATCTTCATTTACTCGGAAAGCTCTCACCGCTGTTTTTCCAGAAGCAATCTTTATAGATTGAAATATTTCCTTCTCCCCATCGCTTACTGTAACTGGGCGATAGACATTGAAAAACTGGTCAGTCTCTCCATTATTCGTCACCGTTATTAAGACAATCCCTCCGGCTGCACAATTGAGTCTCTGTGTGATTCCAGTATCCGACTGAATACAAGCATCATTCAGCCAAATCGTCATGCCCTTATTGGAATTAATCTTATCTGGCTTTATCTCTGTAAAAGGGCCTGCCGTAGCCCCAAATTCTGGTGTCTCTCCTATGGTCACATTTTCAGCACTTCCAACACTTACAGATGCGCCTTTGTTCTCACTTCCAATAACAATGCAATCGTTGCTACTGTCCCAAGATATTGTAGCATCAAATAACTCTGCAATTTTCCTGATAGAAAGGTAATTTGTCATCCCACCAGCTTCATCTGTGTAAGTGATAACCCCAGGAATTTCCTGGCCATTTGGTGCTGCAATTGTTTCCCCAGCTTCTAATTCCGTCTTTCCGAACATACGAATTCCTGCGTTTCCAGTAGAAAACTGTTCAGAGACAGCAAAAACCGTTGTTCCAAGTAAGCATATGACCGCTAAAGTGCATATGCCAACATCAATCTTTGTTCTCTTCATATCTCGATTGCTTACTTGCTCTTTTAGGGATTGACCTGGTACTGCCACGCTTTAATCTGAACATTCATATTTGCGCCATTTGTTGTTGTAATATTAATGCTAACGTCACAAGTCAATCCCCCAGACTGATCAGTACTTCTAATTTCTGCGGAATCTGTTTCTCCAGCAGGAATTTTCCAAGCCGGGACAGCTGTTCCATCAACGTCCAAATTTACAATAACATCATTATTTCCGCTATTAACTACTGTTAGCTCCAAGTTATTCCCGTTTCCAGGATAACAAGTAAAGCTGTTATTATAATTATTTTTTCCGTTACATTCATCCCAAAATGCCCAAACGCCGCGGGGCATGACCGTGGTTTCCTCTACTCCAAAGTCAATCGAGACATCACCAACAACAACTGTTTTGGTCTCTGCAGCTGCAGCAGACGTCACCAGCGAAAAGCTCATAATCAAAGTAAGCAGCATTGCAAAATATCTACGCATCGTTTTCATAGTTCTTCCTCCTTTAATTTTTTCAAAAGTCGTGAAATCAATAATTCACAAAGCCGGAAACGGAGACAGTATAGTTAGAATTATTCCTTACCGCAAATGTATAGGTCCCTCTGAGATCGATCCTGATCGTCTGGTTAATGCTCCCGTTGCTTCCTCGTACAGGGTAAAATAGCCCGTCGGAGTCGATCAGTCCAAAGTCGACACTCGCTGACGCCGGAGAATAGGATGCCGTAATGGTAACGGTTTCCCCATATTCCATCGGAAAGCTGGTGCTTGCTTTTCTCATGCTCTTCGCAGAAATCTCAAAATCAAACTCGCCTGTGGCTCTTGGTTCCGCGATCTCTGCTGCCTGTTCTCCAATATCAGCTGCAGCGGCCTGAGCGGGAATACAGCTAAAAATTGCAATACAGGCGAACAACAAACAAAAGCCTCTTTTCATCCCCATTGGTCTCACCTCCTTCCTGTTACTCCCAATTCAAGTTAAAATCCGGCTCTTCCAACAACGTACTTTCTTCCCCCTGAATTGAATGTAAATCCAAGCCATTTTCCTTCTGCCCTCTTCCATACCAGAAAAGGAAGCATACCAGCAGGGCCAAAACAACGGCGCCGATCACCAGCCGCCTGATCCACTGCTTTTCTTTTTTCTGTACCTTCTGCTCCGGCACCCTCTCTGCAGCCGGGGCCGCCGGAGCCGGGGCAGGAAGTTCGTCCCCGCTTTCATCCAGCAGATACTCCAGCGGGACGTTATAGAGCCTGCTCAGAGATTGCAGATTTTCTATTGATGGCCTGGACGTCCCTGTTTCCCATTTTGTTACGGCCTGCCGGGACACATCCAGCTCTTCCGATACCTCTGCTTGGGACAGCCCTTCTCTTTTTCGCAAGCGAGCCAATTTTTTATCTAAGGTCATTGTTTACATCTCCAAATCTATCCCAGCAAGAAATGAAAGTAAACCGCGCGCGGCTTACTTTCCGGCAACCAACGGTTGCCAACTGGGTTTTTTATCCTTTTTTTGAGGTTTCCATGCCCCGGAATGTCCGCTCACGCTGCGCCGCTGCACATATCACGTTGGACTTTCAAGGGGGGCCGGGCAACACCAAACAGGGGGATGCCGCCTCCTTTTCAGCCCGGTAGTTGGTCTTGCGCACAGAACCGACATCCCACCCCGCTTGGAAATCGGCCCTATGGTATCATCTCCGGCAGGGGCTGTCAAGCCTGCGGTCCCGGGCAAAAAAGCAGCCGCAGAGCGTTGCTCTGCGGCTGTTTCATTTGGTTTTACAGGCCCCGCCACTCCTCCGGCCGGAGGCGGCTCAGGTCGTGCTCCGCCGCGTCGATGGTGCGGAGCATGGCCTCCTTGTCCCGGTTCAGCGTGCCCTTCAGCACCAGGTAGTTGCTGGCGTGATTCATCCGGAACACGCTGCCGGGGCTGTCCAGATGCTCCATCAGCAGCCGGGTTTCCTCCAGCACCTGGGGCTGGGTCAGCAGTTGGAAGCTGCCGTCCCGCACCCAGTCGTAAAGGGGCGTCTCCGGCTCCACCATCAGCGTCAGCATCCCGATATACTCCGGGTTCATGGCGTTGAAGGCCTCCGCCGTCTCGATGGCGTGGCGCTCCAGCAGCTCTGGGCCGCCCAGGCCCGTGATGGCGGTGACGGACAGCGCCATGCCGCACCGGCGGACCTTCCGGCCCATCTCCACGATCTCGGCGGACATGTGGCCTTTGCGCATCCGCTTCAAAACGTCGTCGCACCCGGACTCCAGTCCCATGTAGACCATGGTCAGGCCCTTGTCCCGCAGCGTCCGCAGCTCCTCCTCCGTCCGGATACGGATGGAGGCAGGGGACGCGTAGCTGGTGACCCGCTCACACTCTGGGAACAGCTCCCGAATGGTGTCCAGGATGGTGTAAAGCTCATTCGCTTTCCGGACCAATGCATCGCCATCTGCCAGAAACACCCGGTCCACCCGGCGGTACACGCCCCGGGCGATGCGGAAGTCCTCCAGCACCTCCTCCAGGGGACGAATGGCGAAGTGCTTCTCCTTATACATGCTGCAGAAGGCGCAGGTGTTGTGGCTGCACCCGTAGGTCACCTGGACGATGAGGCTGTACGCCTCAGAGGGCGGACGGTAAACGCTTCCCTTGTATCTCATACGCCCAGCTTCTCCAGGGCCGCCATCTTCAGGCAGACGCACAGCACGGCGATGGCCTGCTCCAGCTCCTCAACAGGGGGCAGGGAAGGCGCGATGCGGATATTGCTGTCCTGGGGATCCTTGCCATAGGGGAAGGTGGCACCTGCGCCGGTCATGGTGACGCCCGCCTCCTTGCACAGGGCCAGCGTCCGCTTGGCGGTGCCGGGCATGGCGTTCAGAGAGACGAAGTAGCCGCCCTTGGGCCGCCGCCAGGAGGCGATCTCCAGCGGCGCGATCTCCCGGTCCAGCGCGTCCACCACACAGCGGAACTTGGGGCCCATGATGGCGGCGTGCTTCTTCATCAGCTCCAGGGTGTGGGCCTTGTCCTTGAGATAGAGCACATGGCGCTGCTGGTTCACCTTGTCGAAGCTGATGACCTGGACAGTGAGGAGCTTTTCCATGTAAGCCATGTTGGCCTCGGAGCAGGCAAAGCAGGAGATGCCGGCGCCGGGCAGGGTCACCTTGGAGGTGGAGGCGAACTCGAACACCATGTCGGCGTTGCCGTATTTTTCACACTCCGCCAGGATGTCCGGGAACTCCACATAGTCCCCCTCGAACTCATGGATACAGTAGGCATTGTCCCACATCAGCAGGAAGTCCGGGGCGGCGGGCTTCATAGAGGCGATGCGCCGGATGGTCTCGGCGGAGTAGATGATGCCGTCGGGGTTGGAGTACTTGGGCACGTTCCACATGCCCTTGACCGCCGGGTCCTGGATGGCCTTCTCCACCGCGTCCATGTCCGGTCCCTCGTCCGTCATGGGGATGGTGACGAGCTCAAAGCCAAAGGACTCCGTCACCTTGAAATGCCGGTCATAGCCGGGGGCGGGGCACAGGAACTTCACCACGGGCTCCCTGCACCAGGGGCGCTCGCTGTGGAGCAGACCATGGGTATAGGCCTTGGAGATGGTATCGTACATCAGCTGCAGGCTGGCGTTGCCGCCCACGAACACCTGCTCCGGCCGGCAGCCCAGGATCTCCGCGAACAGCCGCTTGGCGGCGGGCAGGCCACTGAGTTCGCCGTAGTTACGCACGTCGACGCCGTCGGACACGTAGTCTTCCGTCTTCTGCATCAGGCTGAAAATATCGCTGACCAGATCCAGCTGCGCCTTACCGGGCTTGCCCCGGGCCATGTTCAGATTCAGTCCCCGGGCCTTCAGCTCCTCGTACTCCCGGGTCACCTCGGCGTATTCCGCCTTCCACTCCTCGGCGGTCATCTTGGGATAAGCAGTCATTACAGCGCTTCCTTTCTGTTGAAAAATCTTTACAAATCCAATTCAGTATATCGTTTTTTCAACAAACTTGCAACCCCATTTCTCCTAGGCGCAAACACGAAAAGGGCCCCGCCGAAATGGGCGGGGACCCTGTTCCGCTTTCCTCAGCAGCCGCCGCAGCCGATGCAGCTCTCTGCGCAGGTGATGGTGGGGTCGCAGGTAGAAATGGTCGTGCCGTAGCGGACCGGGATGGAGACACAGACCTTCTGGGTCATAGTCACGGTGCACATGGTTCCGTCTGCATTGGTGGCGCAGGTGATGGTGGGATTGCCCTGACAGGTGACGGTGGGGCTGCCCATGACTGCGGTGGGGGACAGGATCACGGAGGCGGTCACATCCACACACTGGGTACTGACCTTGTTGCAGCCGTTCAGGGGGCAGGATTCTTCGGACTGATATGGTAAAATGGGCTCATGCTCATAGGCTTCATTGATACGCAAAGGAATTCCCTCGTTTCATGGAAATTATATCCGGCGTTTCCGCCCTGGATACAACCCATCTTATGCGCGGCAACGCCTGACTGCGCCTGTCAGCTCTGCTGAAATTCTGCAAGGGCCCGCCGCAGGAAGTTCTTGGTCTCCGGTCCGCAGAAGGCGGCGTCCACCGCCGCCTCCTGGCAGGCCAGCAGTTCCTCACGGCTCATATAGGCGAATTCTGCGGCCCGGCGCAGCTCCTCCGTCAGGGTCAGCCCGCCCAGGAAGGTAGGATCGTCCCGGCTCAGGGTCACCACCGCCCCTGCATCCAGCAGACGCCGCAGGGGATGATCCTCCCGCCGCCGGTACAGCAGTGTCAGGTTGGAGGTCAGGCAGATGTTCAGCGGCACCCGCTCCCGCACCAGCCGGGCCGTCAAATCCGCGTCCTCTGCCGCCCGGACGCCGTGGTCCAGCCGGTCCGCCTCCAGGAGATCCAGGGCGTCCCGCACGCCATCCGGCCCGCTGCTCTCCCCGGCGTGGGCGGTGCGGCCGAAGCCCGCCGCACCCGCCGCCAGGAACGCCGGACGGAACCGCTCCCCCGTTCGGCCCGCCAGGGCCTCGTTCCCGTCAATGGAGAGGCCCGCCAGCCGGTGGGTCCGGTGGGCTTTCATATCCTCCACCAGGGCCATGGCCTCCGCCCCCGTCTGGGTGCGGGAGAGAGACAGCGTGAATCGGCAGTCTGCGCCGCCCTGTACCGCAGCCCGGTCAAACCCAGCGGTCACCGCGGCGATGATCTCCGGTACCGAGAACTGGGGCCAGTGGGTGGGGTTCAGGATCATCTCGCTGTACAGGATATGCTCCCGTCCACTCTCCAACGCAGCGTGCTCCGCCGCCTCCGCCAGCTCCTCCGGCGTGCCCACAAAGGAGCAGATGTTGTCCAGAAAGGCGAGGAAGTCGCTCAGGTCCTCAGCAGAGCAGTCGTACAGCCGCTCCGCCGGGCGGGGCAGCTCCCGCCCCTGCCGGGCCGCGAACCGCGCCAGCATCTCCCCCGGCATGGTGGACTCCAGATGGACATGGAGCTCCACCTTGGGCATGCGCGTCAAAAAGGCAGTCAGATGTTCCATTGCGTTTGCTCCTCTGGTTGTTTTTTCTATAATGAATGTAGGGCACCGGAGAGAACCACCGGACCCACTGTTTTCCATTATACCATACCGGCGCCGATGTGCCAATCCCCGGAAAATACCCTTCCCTTTTGTCAGAGCCGTGCTATAATTCTGTTAGGATCATGTAAATATTTCAGGAGGAGGGCTCTCCATGGGTGAAGAACAGGAACAGAAATTCCACCAGCTCACAGAAGAACCGGTGAGCCGGGTGATCTCCCATCTGGCCGTTCCCTGCATCATCAGTATGCTGGTGACCGCTTTTTACAACATGGCGGACACCTTTTTTGTGGGGATGCTGCGCAGCAACGCTGCCACTGGCGCTGTGGGCGTGGTGTTTTCCATGATGGCGGTGATCCAGGCTGTGGGCTTTTTCTTCGGCCACGGCAGCGGCAACTTCATCTCCCGGGAGCTGGGGCGGCGCAATACGGATTCGGCCTCCAACATGGCGGCCACCGGCTTTTTCTCCGCCCTGTTCACCGGACTCCTCATCTGCGTTTTCGGCGAGATCTTCCTGACGCCCCTGGCCGCGTTCCTGGGCTCCTCCCCCACCATTCTGCCCTATGCCAAGGACTACCTGCGCGTGATCCTCATCGGCGCGCCGTGGATGACCGCCTCCCTGGTACTGAACAACCAGCTGCGCTTCCAGGGCAACGCCATCTACGGCACCATCGGCATCGCCAGCGGCGCCGTGCTGAACATCGGGCTGGATCCCCTGCTGATCTTCGTCTTTGACCTGGGAGTGGCGGGCGCCGCCTGGGCCACCATCATCAGCCAGTTCGCCGGGTTCTGTCTGCTGCTGGCGGGCTGCACCCGGGGCGCCACCCTTCACATCCACATCTCCCGCGTCCAGCTGAAATGGTCCTACTTCAAGCTCATCATCCAGGGCGGGCTGCCTTCCCTGGCCCGGCAGAGCTTGGCCAGCGTGGCCACCATCTGCCTCAACCACGCCGCCATGCCTTACGGAGACGCGGCCATCGCCGCCATGGGCGTGGTCCAGCGGATCACCACCTTCGGCGCCTCCGCCATGATCGGATTCGGCCAGGGCTTCCAGCCGGTGTGCGGCTTCAACTACGGTGCCCGGCTGTATCACCGGGTGAAGGAGGGCTTCTGGTTCTGCGTGAAGGTGGCCGCCGTCTTTCTGCTGGTGATCGGGGCACTGGGGTTCGCCTTTGCACCGCAGCTCATCGCCCTGTTCCGGGATGACCCGGAGGTCATCGCCATCGGCACGGTAGCCCTGCGGTTCCAGTGCGTGACTTTCTTCTTCCAGGCGTGGATCACCATGAGCAACATGATGCTCCAGACCATTGGGCGGACCGTTCCCGCCACCTTTGTCGCCATGGCCCGGCAGGGCATTTTCTTCATTCCCCTGGTGTGGCTTCTCTCCCTGTCCCCGTTGGGACTTCTGGGCGTCCAGATGGCCCAGTCCGTCTCCGATCTTCTCACTCTGGCGGCGGCTGTCCCCATTCAACTGTATGTACTGCGCCAGATGTCACAGATGCAGCCCGCCAAGGTTTGAACCCGAAACAGGAAAAAGCACCCTGCGGCCGACGGCCGCGGGGTGCTTTCAGGTTGTCTTACGGTCCTCTCATGCGGGCAGCAGCGCCTCCACCGCGGCGGCCAGCGCCTCACCCTCCCGAATGGCATAACTCCAATCCGGATCCTGATAAACGGCGAAGAGCCCGTCCTCCATGGAGAGTACCACGTGCAGGGCCTCCTCTCCGCCGATGACGTTCACCTCCACCATATCCCGGAAGGAATGCGCCGGGAGTCCGCCCCGGGAAATCAGACCGCGGGAGGCGCCCTCCAGCAGATCCAGCACCTCGTCCCCGTCCACCTGGGACGAGATCTCCTGTCCCCGGTAATAGAGCGAGGTGAGCCGGTACTCCACCTCCTCGTCCAACACGGGAGCCGACAGGGACAGCACCACCGCTCCGGCCGCCACTGCCAGCACCGCAACGATCAGCACCACAATGCTCTTTCGCATCCCATCACCTCCTGTTTTTTCCATTATATCCGGCTCCGCTCCCCGCTGTCAAGCAAGAAAGCGCCGCCAAAGGCAGCGCTTTTCTGTTCGGCTCCGCGGCGCGGACAAGCTGTTATTCCGCAGGTTCTGCCCGGCGCAGAGCCTCATCCGCCGCCGCCAGCTCCGGAAAGACGGGCGACCAGAGGCGGAAGCACCGCCCTTCGATCATGCGCCGGTAGGCAAAGGAATCCCGCACCCGCTCCGGCAGGAGGACGCCAGCCCGGCACTCGTCACCATCCTCGTGGGTGTCAGACCCTGCCAGGCGCAGATACTCCGGGTGGCGCTTCGCCAGCTCCAGGGCCCGGTCGTTATGGTTTTCATGGCGGGGATGGGCGTTGAGGATCTCCGTGCCGTGGACAGCATCTTCAAATACCGTGGTATTGCCGTCGCGGTAAGGGTGGGCGTGGACGATCAGTACTTGGTCGTGGAATTTCCGGTAGAACTCCCGGGCGCTCATGCAGCACAGATATGGGTTCGCCCGCAGCCACGTCTCGTCAATGCCATAGACCAGATAGTCGTTGTCGTTCTCCGGGAAGCGCAGCTCCGCCCCCAGGATCACATCCAGCCCCAGTTCGTCTCCCCGGGCCTTGGAGGCCCGGTAGCCGGCAAGATAGTGGTCGATCACATGGTCCCAGTTGTGGTCCGTGTCAATCCGGGACAAGTACTCCGGGTGGAGGTGATCTGTCACCACCAGGCCGGAAAATCCGTGCCCGGCATAGCGATCCACCACCTCCGCCGCCGGCAGATGGCCGCATTTGCTGGTCTCCGCCGTGTGGGTGTGGGGGTCGTAGAGATACTCTTTCATAGCTGATCGCCTCTTCTTATCCGTCAAGCAGTGCGCCGCGCCGCAGAACGGCAGACGTCTCTCATGTCAACGCCCTGCAGGAGCTGCGCTTCACCAGACTGGGCATCAGGATCTGATGGACGTAGCCCTGGGTGCCCCGCTCGATCTTATCCAACAGAATCTCCACCGCCTGAAGGGCCATCTCCCGCTTGGATTGCTCCACCGTAGTCAGGTCGATCCGCGGCATGGCGGCAGATGCGATGTTGTCAAATCCCATCAGACTCAGCTGCTCCGGCACCCTGATCCCAAGCTCGTCCGCCGCCCGCAGAATCCCCAGGGCGTTGGAGTCCGTGGAGGCCAGGATGGCCGTATAGTCCAGGGGCTTGGTAAACAGCTCCCGGGCCAGCTCATAGCCGCCGGCCACTGAGGAGCGGGGAAAGCTGCTGTCCACAATCCGCGGTGTCAGCCCCATGTCCCGGCAGGCCCGCAGGTAGCCCTCTGCCCGCAGCTGGTGGGTGACGGTGTGCCTGCGGCCGAAGTACAGGATCTCCCGGTGCCCCAGGCTCCGCAGGTATTCCATGGCCAGGTAGGTGGCCCCGGTATTGTCCGTGGTCACACAGCTGAGGGGTTCGTCCCGCAGATCCTCGCTGAGGAAGACCGTGGGCACCTGCTCCGTGTAGACCCGGAGCTCCTCACAGCTCCGGTGCTCCTGGGGGACGATCAGCATCCCGTCCACCTGGCGGCCCACCAGCAGCTTTACCACCGCCTTCTCCTGCCGCAGATCCGGCCCGGAGTTGCACAGCATGAGATTGTAGCCCCGCGCCCGGGCGCTCATCTCCGCGTGGTACGCCAGCTCTGCCATGAACTGATTGTCAATAGAAGGCACTACCAGACCGATCAGCTCCGTCCTCCGCATGACCATGGAGCGGGCCACATAGTTTTTGGTGTAGCCCATCTCGTCGCACAGGCGCAGGATCCGCTCCCGGGTCTCCCGCCCGATCTGTGGGCTGCCTGACAGGGAGCGAGAAACTGTGGAATAAGAGACGCCCGCCGCTCGGGCCACGTCCTTCAGCGTGACGTTCTTCATCTGACTCTGCCTTTCCCGCCGCCGGTGCGGCGCATTCTGCGCAAACGCTTTCCCCACCCGCCAAAGCCGGCCGGAGGCGTATGCCGTCCCATATAGAATAGCGAATTTGCCGGGGCTTGTCAATTACAGAACGATGCAGGGCCTTCCGCCGCAAGCCTTGCCGCCCGTAGGTGTTTCTGGAAAATTGAGGAAAACCTTGAAGTGCTGCTTCCCATGGTTTTCCTTTCTCTAGGTAGTCACTCCCCCCTGCGCCTGTGTACCTTCCTATCTGCGGAAGTTATTCTTGTGAAAATTCAAACTCATATTGACTCCGTATAGGAGGATGGGGTAAAATATAGAAAATGTCAGGGTTGATTTTTGGTCAAAACCACCATATTTTTGTGCAGACATTGGGAAATCCGCCGATACACGCTTCTTCAGGTTCGCCCCACGGCACCACCGGCGGGACGAATTTTCAAAAACCTTTGATAACCCCCTTTTCATGTTTTGGAATTTGTGGTATTCTGAAAGCGAAGTAATCGTTTTGCTTTTTCTGTTGGCGCACACACATTGCATTCTCACTTCTCAGCGACCTGTCCCCCTGTCGAACCTATGCGGCGCAGGTTTCCGCGCGGCGTGCAATTTAAGTGAAGGAAAGGAAGAAACACCCCATGAACGAAAAAAAGTGCAAAGTTCTGGCGGCTGAGATCCGGCTGGAAACGCTGAAGGTCATCCACTCCCGGGGCTTCGGCCACGTGGGCGGCTCCATGGACCTGGCGGACCTGATGGCCGTCCTGTACGGAGAGGTTATGAAGTTTGACCCGAAGAACCCCCGGTGGGAGGATCGGGATTGGCTGGTCCTGTCCAAGGGCCACGCGGGCCCCGTGGCTTACGCCACTTTTGGCCTGATGGGCTACTATCCCATGGAGGAAGCTTATACCCTCAACCATCCTCACACCAAGTTCCCCAGCCACACCGACCGGAAGCTGACCCCCGGCGTGGATCTGACCACCGGCTCTCTGGGCCAGGGCGCCTCCACCGCCACCGGCGCCGCTCTGGGCAACAAGATCGATGGCCATGACAGCCATGTGTTCTGCGTCATCGGCGACGGCGAGGCCGACGAGGGCCAAGTCTGGGAGGCGTTCCACTTCGCATACGCCCACAAGCTGGACAACATCATCTACTTCATCGACAACAACGGCTATCAGCTGGACGGCCCCACCGCCGACATCCTGGACCACGGCAACATTGCCAAGAAGGCGGAATCCTTCGGCCTGTATACCCAGGAGATCGACGGCCATGATGTGAAGGCCATCTACGACGCCATCCAGAACGCTTACACCAAGAAGGGCGTGCCCAGCTGCATCGTGCTGGACACCTGCAAGGGCAAGGGCGCCACTTTCGCTGAGCCCAAGCACGACCACTCCTCCCAGCCCAATGAGGAGCAGTGGGCCGAGGCGCTGGCCGCCGCGGAAAAGGCTCTGGAAGACGCCAAGAACGCTTGAGGAGGGTGAGAGCAATGAACGTGAAACTGATCGGTAAGCATGAAAAGGACTCCCGGGCCTGCCGGGACGGTCTCGCCCTGACCCTGGACGAGATGATGGCGCAGGACAAGTCCATCTGCTATGTGGACTGCGACCTGATGGGCTGCATCAACACCAAGCGGCTGCGGGAGCACTATCCCGACCGGGCCTTTGAGGCCGGCATCGCCGAGGGCAACGCCGCCGGTGTGTCTGCGGGTCTCGCCGCCACCGGCAAGAAGGTTTTCTTCCACTCCTTCGGTACCTTCTCCTCCCGCCGGTGCTATGACCAGATCTATATGTCAGCTGCCTATGCCGGGCTGACGGTCCATGTTCTGGGTTCCGACGCCGGCGTCACCGCCGCGTTCAACGGCGGCACCCACATGCCGCTGGAGGATGCAGCCATGTACCTCTCCATCCCCGAAACCACAGTGCTGGACCCCGCCGACTATGACCAGCTTGCCAGTATCACCCGCCAACTGGTGAACATCGACAAGGGCGTCACCTACACCCGGTTCGTCCGCAAGGGCATCATCCAGGTGTACGGCGAGGGAAGCGAGTTCGAGATCGGCAAGGGTGTGGTGCTGCATGAGTCCGACAAGGATCAGGCCACCATCATCACCTCCGGCATCATGGTGGACGAGTCCCTGAAGGCCTATGAGGCTCTGCAGGCAGAGGGCATCTCTGTCCGGGTCATCGACATGTTCACCTGGAAGCCCCTGGACGAGGAGCTGGTGGTCAAGGCCGCCAAGGAGACCGGTGCCATCGTCACCGCCGAGAACCACAACGTCACCTGCGGCCTGGGTTCTGTTGTGGCCAACTGCCTGTCCAGGAACGCCCCCACCGTACAGGAATTTGTGGGCGTGCAGGACCAGTTCGGTCAGGTGGGTCCCCAGGACTTCCTGATGGACGAGTACGGCCTCCGCGCCGCCAACATCGTGGCCGCCGTCAAGAAGGCCATCGCCCGCAAATAAGTTCAGATACCCGGCGGGGTCCCTCAGGGGCCCTGCCTGTATCGCCATATATCATTTTGAAAAGGAGACAAGAATCATGGATGCTTTTTCCGCTTCCCTGATGGCTGACAAGCGGGAGATTATTTTCGCTCCCACAGTGTACAAGTTCCAGACCTTCGCCCAGATGGCGGAGGAGTTCAAGCTGAACGAGCGGGACGTGGTGCTGACCAACGAGTTCATCTACACCCCCTTCATGAAGGATCTGGGCCTCAAGTGCCATTATGTGTTCCAGGAGAAGTTCGGCGCTGGCGAACCCAGCGAGGAAATGATCCAGGTCATGTACGACGCCATCCCCTACGACAGCTACGACCGCGTCATCGCCGTGGGCGGCGGCGCCATTATGGACCTGTGCAAGCTGCTGGGCTGCAAGCGCCCCGATACCGTCCACAACCTGTACTTCAAGCGATTCCCCGTGGTGCACGAGAAGGACGTCATCGCCATCCCCACCACCTGCGGCACCGGCTCTGAGTGCACCAACATCTCTGTGGCTATCGTCAAGGACGAGAAGGACGGTGTGCTCACCGGCGGTGAGACCAAGCTGGGCCTGGTGTCCGACGACATCATCCCCAACAAGGTGTGCCTGATCCCGGAGCTCCTCAAGACCCTGCCCTACAAGCCCTTCGCCTGCTCCGCCATCGACGCCCTGGTCCACGCCACCGAGTCCTTCCTGAGCCCCCACCGCAAGACCATGACCTCCGAGCTCTTCAGCGAGAAGGCCATGGACATGATCCTCAAGGGCTTCAAGCTGATCGACGAGAAGGGCCAGGACGCCCGGTTCGAGTATATGGACCAGTTCGTCACCGCCTCCTTCTACGCCGGCATCGCCTTCCTGAAGGCCGGCTGCGGCCCGGTCCACGGCATGAGCTTCCCCCTGGGCGGCACCTATCATGTCCCCCATGGTGAGAGCAACTATATGCTCTTCGGCGCCATCATGGACTACTATGACGAGCACAAGCCCGACGGCGAGATCATGAAGTTCAAGGAGCTAGTGTCCAGCATCCTGGGCTGCGAGGTCAAGGACGCCATCCCCGAGATGAACGCCCTGCTGCAGCGCATCCTGCCCCTGCGGCCCCTGCGGGACTGCGGCTTCACTGAGGCGGACTTCAAGGCCTTCCCCCTGTCCGTCGAGGCCAACCAGCAGCGCCTCATGACCAACGCCTACTACCCCTTCGACCTGGAGTCCGAAGAGGCCATCTACCGCAAGTGCTATTAAAATTTTTCCAGACAACGAAGGGAGAGACGGCGGCTGCCGTCTCTCCTTTTTTCCTTTCGCCACGCGGTTTCTTTCCTCTATACACCGCACCTTTCTTTACATTTTTGTGCAGTACACACAAAAATATAATGAAATCAAAAATATTTTATAGGCGTTCTTTTTTGGATTGAGGATTGACTTTCCGAAAGAGAGCCGCTACAATTGGAAACAACATCAACGGGTTGTCTGTTTTGAAAGGAGTGGAACACCATGGCATTTTACACGACGTCTTCCCAGTCCATGATGATGAATGGTGCGTCCGCTCGCCAGGCGGCGTCTGCTTCCTGCGCCTATTCCACGGAGATGTCCCGTGCTTCCATGATGAATATTGCTCTGATTCTGGACGCCATTCTGCTGGCGTCCATTATTATTTGCGCCCTGATTCCCCTTGCCATTCTGGTATCCGTACTGGCAGTGGCCCTGTTTGTTCTGGTACTGGTATTGTTGGCAGCAGAGTATCATCATACGCCGAGATCGCGACGAGGTGCATAACTGTTTGATACAGTAAAGCGGCTCCGCATCTGGCGGGGCCGCTTTTTTGTATAATCTGAACCAAGAAAAGGAGATTGCAAGATGAAAAAGAAGTTCTTTGCCCTCATGATGGCCATGGTTATGGTCCTCAGCCTAGCCGCCTGCAGCGGCTCGGATGAAGCCGACTCCAACTCCGGCGATTCTGCCGGCGGGGAGAGCTCCGGCAGCAGCGCCTTCAAAGTCGGCGTCATTGGCCCCCTGACCGGCGGCGCCGCCATCTATGGCACCTGCGTGGCCAATTCCGCCCAGATCGCGGTGGACGAAATCAATGCCCTGGGCGGCGACATCCAGTTTGAGCTGATGACTGAGGACGACGTCAACGACGCTGAGACCTCCGTCAACGCCTACAACGCCCTGATGGACGACGGCATGCAGATCCTGGTGGGCACCGTCACCACCCAGCCGGCCCTTTCCGTGGTCCCGCTGTCCTATGAGGACCGGGTGTTCACCCTGACCCCCTCCGCCTCCGGCGACGATGTCATTTCCATCAACGACAATGACAACGTGTTCCAGATCTGCTTCACCGACTCCAACCAGGGCTCCCGTTCCGCCCAGTACATCGATGAGAACTTCGACAGTCCGAAGATCGCCATCATCTACAAAAACGATGACCAATACTCCATCGGTATCCGGGACAACTTCAAGGCAGAGGCCGATTCCCGCGGTATGGACATCGTCTATGAGGGCACCTTCACCGAGGCCAGCCAGACCGACTTCAACGTCCAGCTGGCTGGTGCCCAGTCCGCCGGCGCCGATCTGCTGTTCCTGCCCATCTACTATACCCCCGCCTCTGTCATTCTGACCCAGGCCAACGCCATGGGCTACGCCCCCACCTTCTTCGGCGTGGACGGCATGGACGGCATCCTGACCGCCGAGAACTTCGATGCCTCTCTGGCTGAAGGCGTCTACCTGCTGACTCCCTTCTCCGCCGACTCTGAGGACGAGATGACCCAGAACTTCGTGGCGGAGTATCAGGACCGGTTCGGCGAGATCCCCAATCAGTTCGGTGCCGATGCGTATGACGCCATCTACACCCTGTATCAAGCCATCCAGGCCGCCGGCGCCACCGCCGACATGTCCAATGAGGAGATCTGCGATGCTCTGATCGAGGTCATGCCCACCCTGGCCGTCACCGGCCTGACCAGCGCCGGCTCCGAGATGACCTGGGACGAAAACGGTGCTGTGTCCAAGGACCCCACCGCAGTCATTATCGAAAACGGTACCTATGTCACTCCCTGACAGCGGAACACACACTCCACTGTAATAGAGGACAGGGATCGGCTGCCGGAACTCCGGCAGCCCTCCCTGGACTTCTATGGTGGAAACCGACGCGGGGAGCTGTCACCGCCCCGGTTTCTGCCATAGAAGGGGAAAGAGAGGAAAATACTTATGGAATTTCTATCCTACCTGATCACGGGCATCAGTCTGGGAAGCATCTACGCCATCATCGCCCTGGGCTACACCATGGTATACGGCATTGCCAAGATGCTGAATTTCGCCCACGGCGACGTTATCATGGTTGGCGCCTATGTGTCCTTTTACGTGACCATGTTTGCAGGCAGCAACCTGCTGGGAGAGGATCCCTCCGCACTGACCACCGGCGCTGTGGCTCTGGTGTCCGTACTGCTGGCTATGGTGGTCTGCACGGTTCTGGGCGTGGTCATCGAGGGGCTGGCTTACCGCCCCCTGCGCCAGGCCGGCAGCCTAGCGGTGTTGATCACCGCCATCGGCGTCAGCTACTTCCTGCAGAACGCAGCGCAGCTGCTGTTCGGCGCGAATCCCAAGAACTTCACCCCCGTGGTCAGCGGCCAGCTGACGCTGTTTGACGGACAGCTTCGGATCTCCTATGTGGCGCTGCTGACCATCACGGCCTGCGTGGTCATCATGCTGGGGCTGACCGCTTTCACTGGAAAGAGCAAGATGGGCAAGGCCATGCGGGCCTGCTCGGAGGACCGGGGCGCAGCCCAGCTGATGGGCATCAACGTCAACGCCACCATCTCTATGACCTTTGCCATCGGTTCCGCCCTGGCGGCCATCGCCGGGGTATTGCTGTGCTCTTACTCTCCGGTGCTCCAGCCCACCACCGGCTCCATGCCCGGCATCAAAGCCTTCACCGCTGCGGTGTTCGGCGGTATCGGCTCCATCCCCGGCGCCTTCCTGGGCGGACTGCTGCTGGGCGTCATTGAGGCCATGGCGCAGGCCTATATCTCCACGCAGTTGTCCAACACGATCCTGTTCGCCGTGCTGATCGTGGTACTGCTGGTCAAACCGTCCGGCCTGCTGGGCAAGTATGTGCCTGAGAAAGTGTGAGGTGGCGGTATGAAAGGCTATTTCAAAAACATGAAAACCATCACCAAGGTGGACTTTGCTACGTATCTGGGCGTGATCCTTGCTTTTATTGTGGTATCGATCTGCCAGGCCCAGGGACTGGTGAACCGTTCTCTGGGCGGTATGCTGGTTCCCATCTGCTGCTACGTGTGCATGTCCATCTCCCTGAACCTGACCGTCGGCATTCTGGGGGAGCTGTCTCTGGGCCATGCCGGCTTCATGAGCGTGGGCGCCTTCTCCGGCATCATTGCCGCCATGAGCCTGCAATCTGCTGTCCCAAATGATCTGGTGCGGATGATCGTTGCCCTGGTGGTGGGCGCCTTCTTTGCCGCCATCGTGGGCTTCATCGTCGGGATTCCGGTGCTGCGGCTCCGGGGGGACTACCTGGCCATTGTCACCCTGGCCTTCGGCGAGATCATCAAGGATCTGATCAACTGCCTTCTGGTGGGCTGGGATGAGAACGGCCTGCACATCGCCCTGAACGTGGACGGCACCAAGAGCATGTCCTCTCTCGGCCTCAGCGAAAACGGCATCGAAATCATCAAGGGCGCCCAGGGCGCCACGGGCAACGCCCGCATCGCCACCTTTGCTATGGGCTTTGCACTGGTGATGATTACCCTGGTGGTGGTGCTGAATCTGGTCCGCAGCCGGACCGGCCGGGCTATCATGGCCATCCGGGACAACCGGATCGCCGCCGAGAGCGTAGGCATCAACGTCACCAAGTACAAGCTGATTGCCTTCGTCACCTCCGCCTCCCTGGCAGGTGCCGCCGGTGCCCTGTTCGGCCTGAACTACTCCAATGTCACTGCCGTACAGTTCGACTTTAACACCTCCATTCTGGTGCTGGTGTATGTGGTGCTGGGCGGTCTGGGCAACATCTGGGGCTCCATCGTGGCAACAGTTGTCCTGTATGTGCTGCCGGAGGCCCTGCGGCAGTTCTCTGACTACCGGATGCTGGTGTACGCCATCGTGCTGATCCTGGTGATGCTGGCCACCAACAACCCGCAGGTGCGGACGCTGATTAGCCGGATCATTCCCAGAAGAAAGGGGGCAGCCCTCGATGAGTAAGAAATTTGAAAAGGGCAAGATGGTCCCTGTTCCCAGCCATGCCATCATTCCGGAGCGGGACATCGATAAAAGCCCCATTCTGGAGTGCCGCCACCTGGGCATCGACTTCGGCGGCCTGGCGGCGGTAAAGGACTTCAACATGGCCATCGGCCGCACCGAGATCGCCGGCCTCATCGGCCCCAACGGCGCGGGCAAGACCACGGTGTTCAACCTGCTGACCAAGGTGTATCAGCCCACCCGGGGCACCATCCTGCTGGATGGACTGGATACCTCCGGCAAGACCACAGCTCAGATCAACCGCATGGGCATTGCCCGGACCTTCCAGAACATCCGCCTGTTCAACAACCTCTCCGTGGAGGACAATGTGAAGATCGGTCTCCACAATCAGGAGCGCTACTCCGCCATCACCGGCGTTCTGCGCCTGCCCTGGTACTGGAGCCGGGAAAAGGCCGCTCATGAGCGGGCACTGGAACTGCTGTCCCTCTTCGGGATGGCGGACTTGGCGGACCATCAGGCCGGTTCCCTTCCCTACGGCGCCCAGCGCCGGCTGGAGATTGTCCGGGCCCTGGCCACCAATCCCTCTCTTCTATTGCTGGATGAGCCCGCCGCGGGCATGAATCCCTCTGAGACGGCGGAGCTGATGGAGAATATCGTCAAGATCCGGGACACGTTCCAGATCGCCGTCATGCTGATCGAGCACGACATGAAGTTGGTCATGAGCATCTGCGAGGGCATCTGCGTCCTGAACTTTGGGCAGGTCATCGCCAAGGGCACCGCCGAAGAGATTCAATCCAACCCCGCCGTCATTGAGGCATATCTCGGTAAACAGAAGGAGGCGTGACCGTGGAACCGATTCTGAAAGTCAGCGACATCAACGTCTACTACGGCGCCATACACGCCATCAAGGGCGTCTCTTTCGAGGTAAATCCCGGAGAGGTCGTCACCCCTGATCGGCGCCAACGGCGCCGGCAAATCCACCACACTGCAGACCGTCTCCGGCCTGCTCCACTCCCGCACCGGCTCCATCGAATTTCTGGGGGAGAACCTGATGGGCGTCCCGGCCCACAAGGTCGTGGCCAAGGGACTCGCCCAGGTGCCGGAGGGGCGGCGGGTCTTCCTGCAGATGACCGTAGAGGAGAATCTGGAAATGGGCGCCTATACCCGGTCCGGCGGCGACATCGACGCGGATCTGGAAAAGGTCTACGCCTATTTCCCCCGGCTGATGGAGCGGCGGCGGCAGATCGCCGGCACCCTCTCCGGCGGCGAACAGCAGATGCTGGCCATGGGCCGGGCGCTGATGAGCCGTCCCAAGCTGCTGATGCTGGATGAGCCCTCCATGGGCCTGGCACCCATTCTGGTTGAGCAGATCTTCAAGATCATCCAAACCCTCCATGAGGCGGGCACCACCATTCTGCTGGTGGAGCAGAATGCCCAGGCAGCCCTGAGTATCGCCGACCGTGGCTATGTGCTGGAGACCGGAAAAATCGTCACCTCCGGCACCGGAACGGAGCTGTTGGCCTCCCCGGAAATCAAAAAAGCCTATCTGGGCGGCTGAAGTCTCAGAAAAAGGAGAGCGTGTGCTCTCCTTTTTTCTTGCAATCTGCCAGGCATGTGGTATACTGCTGTCATGACGGAAAGGAGGGATCCCATGCGCGCGGAAGAACGGCGGCAGGCCATTCGGGAGCTTCTGCAGCGGGCAAAGCAGCCTGTCAGCGCAACGGCCCTGGCGGCTCAATTCTCCGTCAGCCGACAGATCATCGTGGGGGATATTGCCCTGCTGCGGGCGGCTGGAGCAGACATCTCCGCTACGCCCCGGGGCTACGTGATCCTGCGAGAGACGGGAGGTCTGGTGCGGCAGGTGGCCGTCCAGCACGATGCCGCTGGGATGGGAGAGGAGCTGAACGCTATGGTGGACCAGGGCTGCACGGTACTGGATGTCATTGTGGACCACCCCATTTACGGGCAGCTGACCGGCCCTCTGCAGCTCTCCAACCGCTATGATGTGGGGCAGTTCCTCGCCCGCTGTGCGCAGTCCGACGCCCGCCCGCTGTCGGAACTGACGGAGGGGATCCATCTCCACACTCTCTCCTGTCCGGATGAGGCGGCATTCGGCCGGGTGTGCCGGGAGCTGCGGCGGCTGGGCGTCTTGCTGGAAGGTTGAACATGTAAAAAAGCAGTTGACAGGAACCGGGATTTTGTGTATGATACGGTTTACAGGTGTCAAGACACCTGTAAACCGTATTTTTTGATTCTACATAAAGCAGGTGTCTCCCATGGAACAGGTCAAAGGCTTTCTGAAGCGCAAAAACATTGTGATCTCCGCCAAGCGGTACGGCATTGACGCCCTGGGCGCCATGGCTCAGGGACTCTTCTGTTCCCTGCTGATCGGCACGATCCTCAACACCATCGGCACCCAGTTCCACATTGGCTTTCTCACCGCCCAGGTCATCACCATCAATGGCGTGGGGTATACCATCGGTGGACTGGCGTCGTTCATGAGCGGGTCCGCTATGGCGGTGGCCATCGGCTACGCTCTTCAGGCGCCGCCTATGGTGCTGTTCTCCCTGGTGACGGTGGGCTATGCCTGCAACGCCCTGGGCGGGGCGGGCGGACCGCTGGCCGTGCTGTTCGTGGCTATCATCGCCGCTGAGGTGGGCAAGGCCGTCAGCAAGGAGACGAAGGTGGACATCCTGGTGACGCCCATCGTCACCATCCTTGTGGGCGTGGGAGCGGCCTGGATCATTGCGCCCCCCATCGGCGGAGCAGCCAGCGCCTTTGGCCAGCTGATTATGCGGACCACGGAGCTGCAGCCCTTCTTCATGGGCGTTCTGGTGTCCGTGCTGGTGGGCATCGCCCTGACGCTGCCCATCTCCTCCGCCGCCATCTGCTCCGTGCTGGGACTGACCGGACTGGCAGGCGGTGCCGCCGTAGCGGGCTGCTGCGCCAACATGGTGGGGTTCGCCGTCCTCTCCTTCCGGGAAAACCGCTGGGGCGGACTGGTGAGCCAGGGCATCGGCACCTCCATGCTGCAGATGCCCAACATCGTGAAGAACCCCCGCATCTGGCTCCCTGCCATCCTCACCTCCGCTGTCACCGGACCCCTGGCCACCTGCTTTTTCAAGCTGGAGATGAACGGAGACCCCATCAACTCCGGCATGGGCACCTGCGGCCTGTGCGGCCAGCTGGGGGTCTGGACCGGCTGGGTCAATCCCAGTGACGCGGCTCTAGCCAATGGGGCCGCCGCCATGGCCCCCACCGCCTTTGACTGGGTAGGACTGATCCTGATCTCCTTCGTCCTCCCCGCTGTCCTCACCTGGGCCTTCGGGCTGTTCTTCCGGAAGATCGGCTGGATCAAGCCGGGGGATCTGACCCTGCCGCAGTAGGTAAAATGCCCGGACCGCGATGCGGTCCGGGCGGATTTTTTGCTTTCTATTTGTTCAGGCTCAGGAACAGGAGACAGCCGGAGAGGAACAACGTGCCGTTTCGCGCGAAAGGCAGGTTCAACAGCCAGTAAAACCAGTCCCGCAGGATCGGATACCAAGTGTTCCCCAGCAAAAGCACCGATGCCCACAGCACATAGTGGCTCAGGAACAGCAGGCCCAGGACCGCCATCGTCCGCCGCAGCCGATTGGATCGCAGTCGAATGTCTCCCCACAATGAGATAACAGCGGGCAGGAACACTCCCACCGCAGAATATGCAAAGAGCGACACCGTAACCCCATAAACAAAGATGGGCCAAACGATGTACCCTTTTCCCAGCAGCTCTGCCAGGTACGGTTCCAGCGTCAGTTCCATCACAATCCATGCCAGAAACACCAGCACACAGACGGCCGTGCAGATAATGTACCGCCGCTGAAACCGGGCATAGGGCCGCTCGATCCGCCCCGGGCCGTAGATCAGCTCCCGGACGTCGGCGTTCAGCGCCTCCGCCAAGGTGGTCAGGGTCTCGATATCCGGCTGGGTCTTTCCGGTATCACATAGTTAAAGATATTGGTGTCATTTAATCAATTTTGCCGATAAAGCGGTAGAAGATTTCTACCTCCTGTTCCCGGCTTCCGTCCTCACCTTTGACCGCTTCATGGACAACGATTTTTTCAATCAGCGTATTCAAAAGTTCGGCGGTCAGTTCTGTTGGATTGACGCACTCTTTCATCAAGGCAATCCATTTTTCTGCGTCTGCGGCGTTCTGGCTTTCAGTGGCGATAGCGGATTGAAGCTGTTCAATCTTTGTGTCCAGTTCAGCCTGTTCGCTCTGGTACTTCCCGGACAGCATAGAGAAGTTGTATTCTGTGATACGCCCCGCCGCCCAGTCCTCATACATCCGGGCAAACAGGGTATCGACTTCGGCTTTCCGCTTCTCCGCTTTGTTCAACTCTGCGGCTTGCTTCTTTCTTGCGGCGGCCTGTCCCTTGTCATTGGCATTTAACAGCCGCTTCAAAAGCCGTTCTTCATCATGCTGTACCAGCCTCGACCAGTATTGCAGACGGGAGAGGACATAGGCGTAAAGCACATCATAGCGGATATAATGCATGGAGCATTGGCGTGTGCCCTGTCCGTACTTGCTACAATGATAATGGCCGTAAGGCTTGCTGTTCTGCCTGTTCTCCCCATAGGACAGCGACCAGCCGCAATCCGCACATTTTACCAATCCGGAAAAAATCTGCGTCGTACCATCCTTGCACTTTCTGCGGCGGTTTGCTATCTGCTCCTGTACCTGCCGGAAAACCTGTTCGCTGATAATCGGCTCCTGCGTGTTCTCTACCCGCACCCATTCACTTTGGGGCTTGCGTATCCTCCGCTTGTTCTTAAAGGAAATGTTTGTTTCCCGGTAGTGGATGGTATGGCCGATATAGGTTTCGTCTTTCATAATGCTCTTGACCTGGGCTATCGTCCATGCGTAGCTTTTTTCCTCTGGCGCACCCGCATAGATGTTTGCAAAAGTCCCGTCACGCTGGAAATTGATAAATCCCGGTGTGGGAACCTTTTCCATAATCAGTATTCTTGTGATACTGGCCGCCCCTCTGCCATGAATGGCAAGGTCAAAAATCTTCTCCACTATCCAGCGGGTTTCCTCGTCGATTATCAGCTTGTTTTTGATTTCCGGGTGTTTCCTGTACCCGATGGGAGCATAGGCACCGATACGCTGTCCTGTGGCAAACTTCGCTTTGAAAGCGGCCTTTACCTTGCGGCTCGTATCTTTCGCAAACCATTCATTAAACAGGTTTTTGAACGGGACAAAATCGGAAAGCCCTTTCTCTGTGTCCTCATTCTCCGCAACGGCGATGTAGCGCACCCGTTTTTCCGGGAACAGAAATTCCAGATAGTAGTCCATCATCACATGTTCCCGCCCGAAACGGGAAAGGTCTTTCGTGACAATGCAGTTTACTTTTCCGGCTTCCACATCGTCCATCATGCGCTGAAAATCCGGGCGTTCAAAGTTCGTCCCCGACCAGCCATCGTCCACATACTCACCGACTACATGAAGTCCCTGTTCCTTTGCGTACTGTTGCAGGATTGTCCGCTGTGTTTCAATGCTTACGCTGTCACCATAGTTTTCATCGTCCCGGCTTAATCTCATATAAAGCGCCGTGTTGTAAATCGTAGTATTGTAAGGTTGTTTCACCGTTAAAAATCCTCCTTCTTAAAGAAACAACCCACGCTTACAATACTTTTGCTCTATGGCAATTATATCATAAGCGTGGGCGTGTTATCAATGATGGGCTATCAGGTTGAAGCGGCTTTTTCTGCGGTATGCCGCACCACATCTACAATCAGATCACCGAGGGGCTTCCCGCCTGCGGCGAAGTGTTCGGAGATTTTTATACGGTTGTTCCCACATACAAAATACTGCGTGCCGTTCTCTGTTTGTATGACCTGCCCTGTCCGGGGCGTAAAAATATCGCTTTCGCTTTTTGCCATCCAGTGTCCTCCATATTCAGTTTTCAAGGTACAATGCCGCACAGAGGCGGCGAAAATTTCTGCTTATATCTATCACCTTTCCTTTACCGTGTGCCGCTGCTGCCGTTTCAGTTCCGCCAGTATATCCGGCGGGATACGGTCAACCAGCCGCTGTAAATTGTCCAGTTCGCTTTTCAGCTTTGCCCGTTCCATCGTATCTTTCATCTTGCCTTTTTCGCTGGCCTTTGCCCTTGCTTCCAGCTTCTCATTTTCCGCCAGCAGGTCATTGATTGTGACCTTGTACTTTTTCAACTGCCCGGAGAAATTCTCCATCTGCGGGAACCACTTTTTCAGCATGGAGAGGGCTTCCTCTTTTTTCTTTCCGGCGTTCAGCGGGTTAATGCCGTCCAGTGTGGCTTCAATGGCTCTTGCCTGCCGGGAGAGGGAAACCGCCTGTTTGAAAAGCCGGGTGGGGATATGCTTCCGGCCTGTCTTGCTGGCGCTTTCCCCACGCTCCAAGTCAGGATATTTCTCCACCATATAGGCGTGAAAATCGTCCTGCCACTTCGTCAGGTTTGCCCGGTTGCCGATAATCTCCTTTGCACACAGGCGGTTGTCCTTTGTCAGCGGAACAAAGGTCAAATGCAGGTGGGGCGTTTTCTCGTCCATGTGTACCACCGCCGACACGATATTTTCCCGGCCTACCCGGCCAATGAGGAAGTCTGCCGCCCGCTGGAAAAACGCCTGTATCTCCTTTGGGGATTTCCCCTTGAAAAACTCCGGGCTGGCGGTTATCAGCGTATCGACAAACCGTGTGCTGTCTTTCCTCGTCCGGCATCCGGCCTGCTCGATACGGCTCTGAATGAAGTGGTAATAGCGTCCCTCCGGCTTGACGATATGGAAGTTGTATTTGCTCCGGCTTGTGTCAATGTCGGGGTTGCTGGCGTATTGTTCTTTCTGTCTTTCGTGATGGGCTTCCAGCGGCCTTGCCGGGTTGCCCTTGTGCTTCTCAAACCGCAAAATTGCGTGTTGTGCCATTCTGCTCCTTTCCCCATTCCTTTCCTATCCGGGGTTTTCCACAGGGAAAATCCCGCCGGAATTATCTCTGATACGATAGGAATGGAATGGATATAAATAAATCATTTTAATCTTTGTATTTCTATATACCGTCCGGTTTTCGTACTTCTCAAGATTGATTTCCGTACTTCAAGGGTACGGTTTTCAGTCCTCCGGCGTACCAGAACCGGATTTCTTGAAGTCGGTGTTTGGAACCGCTTCATAGGATTTTGGGAAAATGCGGTTGGGTTTTCCACAGCCCTGCTTCTGGATCTCCACCAGTCCGGCGTATTGCAGTTCCCGCAGGGTGTTCACCGCTTTCTGCCGCCCACAGTGGAGCAGGTCAACCACCTCACAGATAGGGTAATACAGGAAAATCCGTCCGCAGTCATCCGCCCACCCATTCTTGCGGGATAACTCTGTCCGGCGCAGGATAAAGGCGTACAGAACCTTTGCCTCGTTGGACAGGGGCCTGAATGTGGGGGCTTCAAAGAGGAAATTCGGGAGCCGGGTGAAGCTGAACGCCTTTTCCGGCTGATGAATATAAATGGTATTTGTCATATCGTGCGTTTTGTGGACGGTTAGAAGCCCGTTTTCCGGGGCGGGCGATACTTTATACCACCTGCCCCGGTTTGGGGCTTGCGGAGCCTGATAAATCAAGGCTTTTTCCGCTCCTAACTGTCCACAGCAGACCTCCTTTTCCGTTCACTTTCTGTTTTCTGCCGCCTGTGAACTCTGGCGGCACAGCCGGGGCAGTATTTTGCCCGGTTGGATTTTGGGACGAACACGCCGCCGCAGACCTCACAGCGTTTCAAGTCCTTATCCCGGAAAATCCCCGCTTCCAGCGTCCCGTCCAGCGGCAAGACCGCCCAGCGGAACCACTTACAACAGACCGAGAAAGAAACCGTCTGCGGGCAGGTGCAGGTGTCCCCATCATCAAGGGCAATGCAGTTGCCGTCCTCACAACAACAGCACTCCCGGCGTATCAGGCTGGCCGCCTGTTTCCTCTGCGCCGGTGTCATGCGGTAAAGAGAACCGTCCGGCCTGCGTTCCAGTGGCGGCAAGTCTTTATAGGGGGTTATCTCTCATGCGTTCCCTCCATTTTGCTTTCCGTTGCCGTTCCTCCGAAAAGGTTTCCTGCCCCATTCCTGCGGCGTGTTCCGGCGTTGGCACGCTCCCCGCAACTTCGGGACAACTTGTCCCGAAGTGACCTCTGGACAAAGTGTCCAGAAGCTGGCTCCTTGCAGTGCTTCCCCAGCCGGGGTATTCCTTTTCGGACGGTCATTCTGTTTTCAAGGTGCCGTTCATCGATGAACTAAAATAAGTCTACACCTAAATGACCGTCCGTCCCGTATATCCATAAAGTCGGAGATCCGCCCGGAAAACTGCCTATTTCCACGCTCTCGGAATTGTGGTAAAATAAACATAAAAATTGGCTTTCAAGCCATAGGAGGACAATAATCTATGAAAATCGGAATTTTATGTGCGGGTGACGAAGAACTCGCCCCATTTTTGCCCTTGATAAGCAACTGTAAGATAACGGAAAAAGCTATGCTGAAATTCCATGCTGGACAGATTGATAGTGTAGAAGTTGTCGCCCTGTTTTCCGGCGTGTGCAAAGTAAATGCCGCCATAGCCGCTCAGCTTTTGATAGATGTATTTTGCGTGGATATAATTATCAATTCAGGGACAGCGGGCGGTATGGAGCCAGAACTTGAAATATTCGATACAGTTATCTCCACAGAAGTTTGTTACCACGATGTAGCGCCAGACATTTTAACGGAATTTCATCCGTGGATGAATTCTGTGTTTTTTGTGGCAGACCCAAAGCTGATAGATATGTCAAAGTCTGCTGTTGACAAGCTTTCAACTTCTGGAAAGGTAGTTTGGGGCCGTATGGTAACGGGAGAATCGTTTATAACCGATGAGAGCCGGCAAAAAATAAACGATGAATTTGCTCCCTTGACGGTTGACATGGAAACTGCCAGTATCGCTCATGTCTGCTATGCAAATGACATACCGTTTATCGCCATTCGGTGTGTGACCGATACTGAAAAACACAGCGGAGTTGATAATTTTGACAAAAACTGTGCAAAAGCATCAAGTATTGCCAAAGATATTACGGTTGCTTTATTAAGAGAAATCAAAAAGTCGTGGTAAGATTGGATGATATTTTAGAACAGAGGACAGAGGGGGGAGAGTATGGCCCTAACTATTCAAGAACGACTAAAAGACCTGCGTGTGGAGCGTGGCTTGACGCTGGAACAGCTTGCGGAGCAGACGCACCTCTCCAAATCTGCTTTAGGCAGTTATGAGGGGGACAATCTCAAGGACATCAGCCACTATGCCCTTATTGAGTTAGCAAAGTTTTACGAAGTGACTGTTGATTATCTGCTGGGCCGTTCCCAAACAAAAAATCACCCAAACGCCGATCTTGCAGACCTGCGTTTGAGTGATGATATGATTGAACTATTGAAAAGCGGGCGGGTGGACAATTCTCTTTTGTGTGAACTGGCGACACACCCGGATTTTCCCCGGCTCATGGCCGACCTTGAAATCTATGTGAACGGCGTAGCGGGAAAGCAGGTACAGAGCGCAAACGCCATTGTGGACGCTGTGAGTGCAACGATTATGAAACAACACAATCCCGGCTTGACTGACCCGCAGTTAAGGCAGCTTATCGCCGCCCATATTGACGACGACAGCTTTTGCCGCTATGTGATACAGCAGGACATAAACAAGATAGCCCTCGACCTGCGGGAAGCCCACAAGGACGATTTTTTCAGCGTCCCGGAGGACAATCCACTGGAAGATTTTTTGCAGACCGCCGAGGAAACCGCTAAAGAGGACAGCGACCCGGAGCAGGCGGCTATGATGTTTATCTGCAAGCGGCTCAAACTGAATTACAAGAAGCTGTCCGAGGAAGAAAGGAAGTGGCTGAAAAAGATTGCACAGAAGTCGGACTTGCTGAAAAATCCAAAGCCACAGCGAGGACGGAAGTAAGAGAATAATAAATCAGATTATATGGAGGTATTGGTTATGAAAAAATGGTTACTGATAATTTCAGCGACTGTTATTTGCGTTGCTGCCGCTTTTTTATATTTCTTTAGTTTAACTCCCAAAGGAGATACCATTACCAGCAGAGAAAGCATACTGAACACCGCAATTTCAAAGGGGAATGAATGGACTATCGCAAAAGAACTGGAACTTGGCGGTTATATCGTGAGTGGAGCATACAGTACAGATAATAAATCTACACTTGCTATCTTTGAACCAACAGGAAATGGAGACTACAAATTTAGTACATCAACAAACCGAAATAGTGATGAGATTATTGTCGGTGGCGTTGCAATAAACGGAGAATGGTATGATTTAATTTGGTTTAATGGTGCTAAAACAGAGTATGCTGAAATCACTTATACAATAAATGGACAAGTGCAAGATACATTGAGATACAACACAGATGATATGGATATTATCTCAATTAAAAACCCAGAAAAAGAGTATTCCATTCATGTGGTTTACTATGACAATGATGGAAATAAGTACGAATAAATTGTTTTTCATCGAGAAAATAGCAAAGCCAGCCGAGCCAGTCAACGGTCAAGATGAACGGCGCATTTCATGCGCCGCCGTTGACAGTCCCGCCCGTCTTTGCTAAAGGGTAATCAAGGCGGGAAAGCCCTAAAATGGTTTCACACCTATTTCAATAATTGGAGGAGATAAAAATGAGATCAGAAAAGGAAGTTTATGATATTGTTTTGAATTTTGCAAAAACAGACAAACGCATTCGCATGGTTACTTTGGAAGGATCTAGAACAAATACAAATATTCCGCCTGATGATTTTCAGGATTTTGATATTACTTTTTTTGTTACGGATATGGACAGCTTCACAAGTGATGATAAATGGCTAGATATATTTGGTGAAAGGTTGATTCTGCAAAAGCCGGAAGATATGGAATTATTTCCAGCTGTAGAAAAGGGATTTTCATATTTAATGCTGTTTACTGATGATGTTAAGATAGATTTAACTTTGCTGCCGCTGGAACTGATAGACGAGTATTTTACATGGGATAAACTGGTAAAGTTACTGTTGGATAAAGACAACCGTATCGTAAAGCCGCCAATACCAACGGATATAGACTACCACTTGCAGAAGCCTACTCAAAGAATGTTTGACGATTGCTGTAATGAATTTTGGAATACTACAACATATGTAGTAAAGGGCTTATGCCGCAAAGAAATTCTTTTTGCTATTGACCATATGAATGATATAGTACGAAAAGAATTGCTTCGCATGATTTCCTGGCTGATTGGTATCAAACAGGGATTTCATTTCAGTTTGGGAAAAAACTATAAATTTATGAAGCAATATGCCCCAGAGGAATTGTGGGAACGACTTATGTCCACTTATAATATGGATTCCTATCCCCATATGTGGGAATCCTTTGAACAATGTATGGCATTGTTCCGGGAGGTTTCGTCAGAAGTGGCATGCCAGTTGGATTACCAGTATCCACTATATGATGAAAAAATCAGTAATTATGTGATTCGGCAAAAGAAAAAATATGGCATTGAAGATGATAACAAATAAAATTTTTTCAATCGAAAAAATTTATTTTGATTATTCAATTTTGAAAAACTGAATACCTCAAAATCAGAAAGAGCGCGGACAAGCACTTTGAGGGATTGGCCGCCTTGTCCACCCATTCAGTGGGACGGCGGGCGGCGGTCAAGGCCGGGTGTAAACCCGTTCATTTCAGCCTTGACGGTTACCCGCTGTCCTGTTACTTTTCCGGGAGTGTAGCCACAACTTCGGGACACTTTGTCCACAAGTCGGAGCGTAGGACGAGGGACGGGGGCTTTCATATACGCCCTGTCTGCTGTTGAAACCAGACCTGCGCTTACGGCTCCACGCCACACAAGCACAGCCCTGTTTTCCTGCCGCTTCAAATGCCCTTGCCCTCCCCGGCGGCAACGGCATTTTCACGGCAACGCCGACAGAGCGTATAACACACTACACTTTGCTTCGCAAAGTCGTGTGCCAAATGGGGGCGTTGCCCCCTTTGGAAACCCCCACAAGAAAAGGCGGTACGCTACCCCTCCACGGGGCGCATACCGCCTTTTCTTGTTATCCAGCCCTCCGGCTGTATCGGTTGAGCAAAAGTCAGCGTGGGAATGGTGTGGTATCTTTATCTAAGTGAAACCCCGGTCTCCCAGGAGGACACCGCCTGCCGGGTCACATGGAGCCTCTCCGCCAGGGCATCCTGGGTCAGCTTCTCTCGCTGGCGCAGCTGTTTCAGATTTTTTCCCACCGCGTTCATGGCCTCGCCTCCCGTGTCCAGCGTACCACAGTCCCGGCCCTTTGTCACGCAACAAAGCATTGCGCACTGCCGCAAGGGCTTGCGGTCCGCTCCAGGATGTGATATCGTTAGGATATCTGAGATCAAAACAGGAGGAACCGCCATGGAATACCGCAAATTCGGAGACACCTACATCGTCCGCATGGACCGGGACGAGGAGATCCTGGCCCAGCTGAAGATCTTCGCAGAGAAGGAACAGGTCAAACTGGCCTCCGTCACCGCTCTGGGTGCTGTGAAGGACTTCACCATCGGCGTCTTTGACACCTCTGCCAAGGCCTATCACTCCAACCGCTTTCAGGGAGTCTATGAAATCGTCTCCCTGGTGGGCACCATCAACACCAAGGACGGGGATTTTTACTGCCACCTCCACATGTGCGCCGGTGACCAGGAGGGCCACGCTTTCGGCGGGCATCTGAACGAGGCGGTCATCAGCGCCACCTGTGAGCTGGTAGTCTCCTGCCTGCCCGGAGAGACGAACCGGGTATTCAGCGACGAGGTGGGACTGAATCTGATCTCCTTCTGAAATCCGCGGAAAAGAGGCTGAGGAGTATTCCTCAGCCTCTTTTCCGCTTTTGGGGGACGCTGTCCTCACCTGAAGGCCCCTGCCGCGTGGTCCCGCAGAGGCAGCTCCTGGAAAATGGATGCCTCCACCGCCTCGTACTCCCCCGGCGTCCGAAGGCGGCGCATTTTCTTGTCATGGCGTTCGCCGCCCTCGAACAGGTGGATCAGGAAGAACCAGACCTCCTTCATCCGCTGGGCCGCCGGGCCCACCTGGCCATAGAAGTCCTGGTAGGACTGGTACAGCGTCCGGGTGAAGGTCTGGAGCTCCTGCCGGGTGGCGGGGACGCCGCCCCGGAGCTTCCGCAGCAAGGCCGGGTCCGCGATGGCCCCTCGGCCGATCATCACCGCGTCGATGGCAGGAAAGTCCACCGCAAAGACTGTGCAGTCCTCCACAGTCACCAGATCCCCGTTGTAGCACAGGGGATTCCGGCTGCGCTCCGCCGCCCAGGCGAACCAGTCCCGGTGCACGGTCCCCTTGTAGAACTGCTTCTGCACCCGGGGGTGGATGGTGAGGCAGGCGATGGGATAACGGTTGTAAATGTCCAGCAGCCGCTCGAACTCCTCCGGCTCCTTCACCCCCAGCCGGGTCTTGACGGACACCGGCAGCTTCACGGCGGCGAATACCTCGTCAAAGAACCGCTCCAGCTCCTCCGGCTTTGCCAGAAAGCCCGCACCCTTGCCCTTGGCGGTGACGGTGCCGGAGGGACAGCCCAGGTTCAGATTCACCTCCGTATAGCCCATGTCTGCCACGATCTCCGCCGCCCACAGAAAGTCCGGTGCCCGGCGGGTCATCACCTGGGGCACCACAGGAAGCCCTGCGTTGGCCGCCGGGTCCAGCTCCCGTTGATCCCGCTTGGTCAGGATATGCTGATCCGTAGGGGAGAAAAACGGGATGAAATACCGGTCTGCGCCGCCGAACATCCGGTGGTACACCTGCCGGAACACCACCTTGGTGATACCATCCAGCGGGGCGAAGTCGTACCGCTGGATCATCCCAGTGCCGTCTCCCACTCCGCCTGGCGGAAGCCGGTGCGGACGAAGTCCTCCCCCACCAGAATGGGCCGCTTTACCAGCATCCCGTCGGTGGCCAGCAGGGCCAGCTGCTCCTCCTCGCTCATCTCCGGCAGCTTGTCCTTCAGGCCCAGAGCCTTGTACTGGAGGCCGCTGGTGTTGAAGAACTTCTTCAGGGGCATTCCGCTCTTCTCCCACCAGCCCCGCAGCTCCTCCGCCGTAGGATTTTCCAGCTTAATATCCCGGGCCTCGTAAGAGACGCCCCGCTCGTCCAGAAAGGCTTTCGCCTTCTGGCAGGTGGTGCACTTGGGGTACCACAAAAACAACATGATGCTCTCTCCTTCTTTTGATCTGTCTGCTCAGTAGCTGCTGATCTCCAGGCTCTCGTCGTCCCGGCCCTTCTCGATGGCCCGGATCTCCACCCAGTATTTCACCTCCGGACTCACCTCCACCTGGATCCGGTCTCCCACCTGACGGCCCAGCAGAGCCTTTCCCACAGGGGACTCCTTGCTGATGAGGCCCTTTAAGGCATCTTGCCGCAAGGTGGTGACGATCTGCAGCGTCATCTCCTGCTTCGCCAGCTCGTTGTAGATCGTGACCTTGTCGAACAATCCCGCCCGGTCACCCTGGTCCTTCACCTCGATGACCTTGGCAGTGCGGATCATCCGCTCCAGGTAGCGGATGCGGCTGTCGTTGCGGTTCTTGGCCTGCTTGGCGCACTTGTACTCGTAGTTCTCGCTGAGGTCGCCGAAGGCCCGGGCCGTCTGCACCTCCTCGATCAGCTGAGGACGCAGGACCCGGGTCCGGTAGTTGATCTCCTCCTGCATCTTTTTGATGTCCACTTCCGTCAGTTCGTCGTACATGACACAGCTCCTTTTCAGGCTGGGGTCGCGGTCCGGGTCCGTTTGCTTTGCAGGCCTCTCACAGGTGTGGGGAACCCGGCGCAGGTGAAATGCGAAATCGCCGCTCTGCGGCTATTCTACCACGTCCGGCAGGAAAGCACAACCCCGGCGGCTCCCTGCCCCGGCACCCTTTCCTCCGCCGGGAATAGAATGAAGTGTATCACGAGTCGAGGAGGCAATTGAAATGGAAAGCACTTCCAGCGCAGTCACCATGTGCGCCACCGTCCTGCGGGTCTGCCCCTGCGAACTGTGCGTCTGCGACCACGAGAACTGCCAGCAGGTCCTGGTCCATACAGACAACGCCTGCTGCTTCCGGGTGGGCCAGCAGGTCTGCATCGAGTTCAGCGGCGCCATGACCCGGAGCTGTCCGCCCCAGATCACCGCCGACTGTGTCCGGCCGGTGAACTGCTGCTGTTGAACATTTGAAAAAGCCGCCCGGGGGCGAATCCCCGGGCGGCTTCGGCTTATGGGTTGCATTGGCCACAGGGCGTATAGCCCTGGGCGATCAGATCCTCCCGGCTGCCGGTATACTCCTGCCGGTTGGCGGTGCTCATGCCGGACACGCTGGAACAGTCCGGGTCGTGAAATTTGTGGCTGTTGGTATTGAGGATGTACGTGGTCTCGCCGCTTTGCGGCTCCGCTCCCTCCTGCCAGCTCTCGCCGGTGGCGTAGTCGATGGTGATGCCGGGCTGGACGTTGTACACATAGACATTGAAGCAGACGCCTTCCCCCTCGTCCTCCACAGACCAAGCCTCCATCTGGACACCGCTGGCTACCAGGTTCTGACCCTCGAACACCGGGGTCACCCGGTAGAGGACGTGGTTGTCCGTCTCCTTTACATAGTCCGCCACCAGATTTTCAAAGGGCAGCATCCCGTCCACATTCATATAGCGGGTGCCGGTGATGAGATTTTCCTCGTTGGCGTTCTCTCCGGTGAGCTGAAAGCCGATCAGGTGACAGCGGTTGTACAGGTACTCCCCGTCGTACTCCCGGTTGATCCAGCCGGAGGGTGTGACGGAACTGATGCTCTCCCGGTCCTCTGTGGGCATCAGATCCTGTCCCACGTTGGCATAGGCTACGCCGCAGCGGCCCAGAGTGTCCAACTCACTGTACGTCTCAAAGGACACAGAGGTCATGTCCTCCTCCGGAAAATCCGGCTGGTTGCCATCGACGGCCACGTAGGGCTCCCCGGACCAGGCGGGAATATCCTCCAGAGAAAAGGAGGTGACGGTGCCCTCCGCCGGGGGCATCATGCAGCCGGAGAGGAGCAGGCACAAGGACAGCAGCGCCGCCGTCAGGGAAATGCGGGTTCGATTCATGGGATATAGACTTCCTTTGTAATGATCTCGTGGGAGAAGCCGGGGAACTCCTCCCGCCGGGCCAGAGTCCAGCCCTCCAGGGACAGGTCCCAGTAAAGGTCCGCCGGATAGGCCCGGTCCCAGCGGTACAGCACCACCCGCTCCACACGCCCGGCAAAGGGCGCCACAGAGCGGTCCTCCACAAAGCAGGGCTCCCCCGGCCCCGCCTTTTCCAAAAACGACTCGTCCACACAAAGGCGGCTCTGCTCCTCCGCCGGGAACTGGCGGGCCGTGGCCCCACTCACCCAGAGGCGGGCCTCCCCGACCTCTGCCAGCAGGTCCGCCCGCACCGCCCGGTCCCGGCTCTGCCGGCGGCAGTTGAAGGCCATGCCGTTCCGGCCGTCCACACAGGCCATCAGGATCATGCTGCATCCTCCCTTCGCGCTCTTTCTCTACGATACCCAAATTCCGCTCGAAACGCAAGGAAAATTTTTCGGCTTCCGCCGGGGGAAGCCGCCGTACCGGGCGGAAGCCCCTCCCGCCTGGGAGGGGCTTCCCTTTGGAAGATATCCTTACGCCTTGTCCGGACGCTTGTACTCCACATGGAGCAGCTGATGGGTGCGGCCCTTCAGCGCTCCCTCCAGGAGCTTTGTAACGATGGGGTTCCGCTCAGACCGCTTGATGAGGGCGGTGCGGTCCGCCTCATAGAGGCCCTCTGCCCGCTGCTGCTTCACTGGGATCAGCCCGTAGGGCTGGCCAGCGCCGCCTACGCAGCCGGTCTTGCAGGTCATGACTTCCACCAGGTCGAAGTACTCCTGACCGCTCTCGATATCGTCCAGCAGCTTCTGTGCGTTCACCAGGCCGTGGACCACCGCGATCCGCAGCGCCCGGTCCCCCACCGGCAGCGTCACCGCCCGGATGGTCTCGCTGCCCCGGATGCCGGAGAACTGGATGGCCTGCAGGGTGTTCTTGGACTTGTCCTCCACTACCCGCCGGGCCACGGCCTCCGCCACGCCGCCGGTGGTGCCGAAGATGGTGGCCGCCCCGGTGCCCATGCCGAAGGGCAGGTCCGGGGACTCCCCCTCCAGCTCTGCGAAACGGATGCCGGACTCCTTGATCATCATGATGATCTCCTGCGTAGTCAGCACCAGATCCACATCCGGTTTTCCGTCATGCTGGAACTCCGGCCGCTTGGCCTCCATTTTCTTGGCGGTGCAGGGCATGATGGCGATGTGGTAGGTGGTGCGGCCGTCCTCTTCGTCCTTCCTGGCGTACTGATCCTTCAGCACCGCCGCGAACATCTCCATGGGAGACTTGCAGGTGGAGATGTTCTTCAGGAAGTGGGGCCGCTCCTCCTCCACATACTTCACCCATGCCGGGCAGCAGCTGGTGAACATGGGGAAGGGGCCGCCTTTTTTCAGCCGCTCCAGGAACTCGTCCGCCTCCTCCATGACGGTCAGGTCTGCGCCAAAGGTGGTGTCGTACACCTCGTCGGCGCCCATCATCTTCAGGGCGGACACCAGCTTGTTGATGGCATTGACGCCGGGCTCCAGGCCGAAGGCCTCGCCCACCGCCACCCGGACCGCCGGGGCGATCTGGAACACCACCCGCTTCTTCGGGTCGTGGAGGGCCCGCCACCCCCGGCCGATCTCGTTAAAGATGGTGATGGCGCCGGTGGGGCAAGCGGCTGCGCACTGGCCGCAGCTGATGCAGTTGGTCTCTCCAAGCTTGCGGTCAAAGGCCGGGCACACCACCAGGTCGCTGCCCCGGTGGGCGAAGTTCAGGATACCCATGCCCTGCATCTCCTCGCACACCCGGATGCAGTCACCGCAGAGGATGCACTTGTTGGGATCCCGGACGATGGCCGGAGAGGAGGTGTCGATCTCATAGTGGGGCCGGGTGTCCTTGAAGCGGACGTGCCGCACGCCGAAGCGCAGGGCCAGCTCCTGCAGGCGGCAGCTGCCATTCTTTTCGCAGGTGGTGCAGTCCCGGCAGTGAGAGGACAGCATCAGCTCCAGGATCATCCGCCGGTGCTTTAAGAGCCGGGCGGTATTGGTGCGGATCACCATGCCATCCCGGGGCTCCATGGAGCAGGAGGCGTCGATCTTGCCCCGCTCGTCCTCCACCACGCACATCCGGCAGGCACCGTAAACAGACAGTTCCGAATAATAGCAGAAGGTGGGCATATCGATGCCGGCCTTCCGGATCACAGCCAGGACGTTTTTCTCCCCGTCGAAGGGCACCCGCTGGCCGTCAATGTACATAATTCCCTTTGCCATGGTACTCCCCTCCTCACTTACTGGCCGCGATGGCGCCGAAGGGACAATTGGTCACACAGGCGCCGCAGTTGATGCACTTCTCCGGATCGATGACGTGGACCTGCTTGGCCGCGCCGGTGATGGCCTCCATGGGGCAGTTCTTCCGGCACTTGCCGCAGCCCTTGCATTTCTCCGGGTCGATGGTGGGGTGGGGTTTTTCCTTGTTGCAGATGGGACAGTGGTGGTCCACTACATGGGCCAGATATTCATCCCGGAAATACTTCAGCGTGCTTTGGACGGGCTTGCAGGCGCTCTGCCCCAGGCCGCACAGGGCTGTCTTGCTGATGGTGTCCGCCAGCTCCTCCAGCAGGTCCAGATCCTCCAGTGTGCCCTTGTTGTCGATGATCCGGTCCAGGATCTCCAGCATCCGCTTGGTGCCCTCCCGGCAGGGGACGCACTTGCCGCAGGACTCCTTCTGTGTAAACTCCATGAAGAACCGGGCCGTCTCCACCATGCAGGTGTCCTCGTCCATGACCACCAAGCCGCCGGAGCCGATCATGGCGCCGATGCTCTTCAGACTGTCGAAGTCCAGGGGCAGGTCCAGGTGCTCGCGGCTGGCGGTGGTGGCGCCGCCGGAGGGGCCGCCGATCTGAACGGCCTTGAACTTCTTGCCGCCCCGGATGCCGCCGCCGATGTCAAACACCACCTCCCGGATAGTGGTTCCCATGGGTACCTCAATGAGGCCGGTATTCACCACGTTGCCTGTCAGCGCGAAGGCCTTGGTGCCGGGGCTGGTCTTGGTGCCGATGGAGCGGTACCAGTCCACGCCCTTGCGGATGATGAGGGGCACGTTGGCAAAAGTCTCCACATTGTTCAGCACCGTGGGCTCGGCCCAGAGACCGTGCTCGATGGTCCGGGGCGGCTTGACCCGAGGCATGCCCCGGTTGCCCTCGATGGAAGCTGTCAGGGCACTGCCCTCGCCGCAGACGAAGGCGCCGGCGCCCATGTTTACATGGATCCGGAAGGAGAAGTCTGTGCCCATGACGTGATCGCCCAGAAGACCGTACTCCTCCGCCTTGGCAATGGCCGCTTTCAGCCGGCTCACGGCCAGCGGATACTCCGCCCGGACATAAATATACCCCTCGTTGCTGCCCACGGCGCGGCCGGCGATCATCATGCCCTCCAGCACGCTGTGGGGGTTACCCTCCATAATGGAGCGGTCCATGAACGCACCGGGATCGCCCTCGTCGCCGTTGCAGACGATGTATTTTTTCTCTGACTTCTGTTTCCGGGCACCGTCCCACTTCTGGCCCGCGGGGAAGCCTCCACCTCCGCGGCCCCGGAGGCCGGAGTCGATGATGGACCGGCAGATCTCCTCATCCGTCATCTCAAAGAGGGCCTTTTCAAAACCGGCGTAACCGCCCTTGGCGATGTACTCCTCAATGTCCTCGGCATCGCTGCTGCCGCAGTTCTCCAGCACCACCCGATGCTGCTTCTTGTAGAAGGGGATGTCCTCCTGCCGGGGGTAGGCTACGCCGTCCAGGTGATACACCAGCCGGTCGATGATCTCGCCGCCCAGCACGGTCTTCTCCAGAATCTCATGGCAGTCCTCCGGCTTCACATGGATGTACATGACGCCCATAGGCTCGATGTGGACCAGAGGCCCCATCTCGCAGAAGCCGTGGCAGCCGCTCATCTTTACATGGAGGCTCTTCTCCGCGTCCGTGTCGTGTTTGAGGCCCACGTAGACCGGCAGACCCCGTTTTTCACACTCCGTCTTCAAATTGTCATAGATCTTCATGGCGCCGCCGGCGATGCAGCCGGTGCCGGCGCAGATCAGGATAGAGGGCACCTGCTCGCTCTGCTTCAGGGCGTTGCGGGCGTTAGCCTGGAACACGTGGAAGCTGTCCCGCGTCATCTTTACCTGTCTCATGCGGTGGCCGCCTCCTTTCTGCGGATATCCTCTACCAGCGCCAGCGCATCTTCCGGCGTCATCTTGGCGTGGACCTCTCCGTCAATGGTCATGACCGGTGCCAGTCCGCAAGCGCCCAAGCAGGCCACGGTCTCCAGGGTAAACAGGCCGTCCGCGGAGGTCTTCCGCTTTCCGGTCAGACCCAAAGCGTCCCGCAGGCTGTCATAAATGGGTCCGGATTTGCGCACGTGGCAGGCCGTGCCGGTGCATACCTTGATGATGTGCCGGCCCTTGGCCTCCAACGAGAAATTCTCATAGAAAGTGGCCACGCTGTACACCTTTGCCGTGCTGATGCCCAGCTTTTCCGCGATCAGGGTCAGCGCTCCCTCGCTCAGGTACTTATACTCCCCTTGGATCTCCTGCATGATCGCGATCAGGTTCGACTGATCGCAGCCGTAGGCGTCGATGATCGCCTCCGCCCGGTCCAGATTCTGCTCCATAAATTCTCCCCTCATTGATTCGGATGATAAAAAACACGCGGGATCCGCACTTGCCGGCGGATCCCGCGCTTGTGTGCTCTGTTTCCGATATGTGCTTATGCGTCTGTATCAGAATACGCCCTGCTCCATCATGGCCTCAGCCACCCGCTTGAAGCCGGCGATGTTGGCGCCTGCCACCAGGTTGTAGCCCAAGCCGTACTCCGCGGCCGCGTCCACGCTCATCTGGTAGATGGTGTTCATGATCCGGTGCAGCTGCGCGTCCACCTCTTCCGCCGTCCACACCAGCCGCTCGCTGTTCTGCGCCATCTCCAGTGCGCTGGTGGCCACGCCGCCTGCGTTCACCGCCTTGCTGGGCGCCACGATCATCCCGGGCTGCTCCATCAAGAACCGCAGCGCGTCGTTGGTGGTGGGCATGTTCGCCACCTCAATGTAGTACTTCACGCCGTTGGCCGCGATCTGCTTCGCCTGCTCCATGTGCACGTCGTTCTGCATGGCCGAGGGCATCACCACATCCGCCTTCACGCCCCAGGGCTTCTCACCGGGGAAGAATTCCACGCCGAACTTCTCCGCATAGTCCTGTACCCGGTTGCGGCCGCTGGAGCGCATCTCCACCAGATACGCGATCTTCTCCTCCGTGGCTACGCCGTCCGGATCATAGATATATCCGTCCGGGCCGGACAATGTCACCACCTTGGCCCCCAGCTGCGTTGCCTTCTTACAGATGCCCCAGGTCACGTTGCCGAAGCCCGCGCAGGCGATGGTCTTGCCCGCGATCCGCTCTCCCTCGTGCTCCAGCACGTTCTGGAGATAGTATACCGCGCCGTAGCCCGTGGCCTCCGGCCGGATCAGGCTGCCGCCGTAAGAGAACCCCTTGCCCGTCAGCACACCGTTCTCCCAGGCCCCCTTCAGCCGCCGGTACTCGCCGAAGAGATACCCGATCTCCCGGCCGCCCACGCCCATGTCCCCGGCGGGCACGTCCACATCCGGCCCGATGTACCGGTACAGCGCCTGCATGTACGCCTGGCAGAACCGCATGATCTCCGCGTCCGACTTCCCCGCCGGGTCGAAGTCCGCGCCGCCCTTGCCGCCGCCGATGGGCAGGCCCGTCAGGGAGTTCTTGAAGATCTGCTCAAAGCCCAGGAATTTGATGATGCCGGGATACACGTTGGCCTGGAACCGCAGGCCGCCCTTGTAGGGCCCCAGCGCGCCGTTGAACTGGCACCGGTAGCCGATGTTCGTGTGCCACTGGCCCCGGTCATCCTCCCAGGACACCCGGAAGGTGAACATCCGCTCCGGCTCCACCATCCGGTTCAGCAGGTCCACCTTCTCATACTCCGGGTGCTTCTCAATCACCGGCTCCAGAGAGGAGAACACCTCCTCCACCGTCTGCACGAATTCCGGCTCGTTGCCGTGCTTCTTCTTCACGTTCTCGATCACGCTGGTGAGATATGCGTTCATGGCTTTTTCCTCCAATCAAAATTTTGAAAGCCGTGGGCACACAGGCCCGTTCATATCACCAGACAGGAACGGAAATGCCTCTCCGCTCCCGCGTCTGTCCTCATACCACCTCTAACAGCCGTTCACGTTCCGCTGCGTTTTTTTCTCCCCCTCTCCGCCGGCCCTCTGCCGGCCTCCGCAGCAATCTCGCTTTCGCTGTATCCGGCGGACGGCATCTTTCGATGGCCGTTCCGCCCCATGCGATCTTTCCAGTTTGATTGTAGCAAAAAAACATATTCTTGGGAAGCCCTATTGTGTAAAAAGTACATTTTTCTTTATTCACTCATTAGTATTTTACAATATTTTCCATAAACGTTTCCTGTATAAACCAGAACTATCTGTAGCCAGCCGTGGCGGAAAATACCACATCTCTCTTCCCGGGTGCCCGAGGCAGCGGCAACGAAGCGGAAAACCAAAAAGCCTGTGGTACAATAACTTCCAGATCTTTACCTGTAAAAGGGCTGTAATTCAGTCCTCCGCGGTTGAAAGCCTTGTGCCGTCATATTCATCGCAGTATCAGCCGCCTGGGGCGATCCGCTTCAGGTTGCGGCTATGCACTGCCGCCCAGGTGAGCGGCGGTCAGAGAGCTCAGGGCGTCACAGCGAACTCACAGCATCGCTAATCAGTGTCAATATTGTGGGTAATAAAGCGGGCCCTGAAATTGCGCTGGTTGCACATCGCCCCCACCATGCTGCCGAGCGGCTGTCAGGGCCAGCGTAATCTTCAGGGAACCGCCGCAGCCGATGTGATCCATATTGGCCACCTTTGTAGGACGATCTTCTTCTGGAGGAACGTCCCCTCGGCATTCTATATGTCGGGAGCCCGTTCCATGACATTCCTTCCGGGAGCGTAGGCTAATCGACCTGATAAAAGGAAATGCCGCATACCAGCCTCAACAGGCCGATATGCAGCACAAAATCGGACGAAACACCTGGTTCGCTATCTCCGGATGCTGAAAACACAGCGGAGTAAGGCTGACCTTCCGCAGGAGCGGCTTTATGTGCGGCAGCGTGGGTACAGTTTCCCTGTTCTTTCATTGCGCACAGCGCGAAAGGCATTCATAGGCGCCCAAAACAGATGTCTTAAAATTCAGCAAACACGCTGAGAGAGCAAAGAAAACCTCGGAACCATTGCAGTTCCGAGGCTTTCTCAACTGGCAGCGGGTGAAGGATTCGAACCCTCACATACAGAGTCAGAGTCTGCTGTGCTACCCTTACACAAACCCGCTATGAAGTTGTGTTCACTCCGCAGCGAACAGATATTATTATACAGAAAAGCGTGATTTTGTCAACCCCCTTTTTTATTTTTTTCCACATGTTTTTTCAAGCGGGCGCGGAATCCCGATCCCGCGCCCGCCACTATGTAAGACCGTTCACTGGCCCCGCAGGCCGTCCAGAAAGCCCCGGAGGAATCCGCCGCCCCGTCGCCTGCTCCCATCTTTCTCCATACGGTCCGCTGCCTCCTGGGCGCCCGCATACCCTTGCTTCGCTGCGGCCTGATAGAGTTCTCTCGCCTGCCTCAGATCCCGGGGCACGCCTTTGCCGTGCTCATAGCACCAGGCCAGATTATACTGGGCACGGGGCTCGGACTCCTCCACTGCCTGGCGGTACCACTTCACCGCATCTGCCCAGCTCTGGGCCACGCCGACACCGGTCTCGTACAGATATCCCAGGTTGCAGGCTGCCACCCGGTCGCCGCCCTCTGCAGCCTGCCGGTACAAATCGGCTGCCTTGGCCGGGTCCTTCGCCACGCCGTGGCCGAACTCCCAGCAGACGCCCAGGTTGCACTGGGCACGGGGATAGCCCTGCTCCGCCGCCGCCTGATACCAGCGGACAGCCTCTTGCCAGTTCTGTTCTACACCCTCTCCGGTCTCATACAGATATCCCAGGTTGCACTGGGCGGCCGCGTCCTCCCGCTCCGCCGCCTGTCGGTACAGCCGGGCTGCCTCCGCGGCGTCCCGCTCCACGCCTTCGCCCCGCTCGTAGCACACGCCCAGGTTGCACATGGCCGCCGCGGAACCGGCATCCACCGCCCTGCGATACCAGTGGACCGCCTCTTCCCAGTTCTGTTCCACGCCGCGGCCGTATTTGCAGCAGATGCCCATGCAGAACATCCCCCGGGGGTCCTCCTGGTCCGCCGCCTGTCGGTACCAGTGGACAGCCCGCTTCCAGTTCTGCTCCACGCCCTTGCCGTACTCATAGCACCAGGCCAGGTTGCACTGGGCACGGGGCATCCCCTGCTCCGCAGCAGCGCGGTACCACCGCACCGCCTCCTCCCAGCTCTGCTCCACGCCCTCGCCGCTCTCATACAGGAATCCCAGATTGCACTGCCCGGCGGCATTGCCCGCCTCGGCCGCCTGGCGATACAGGCTCACAGCCCTGCTCAGGTCCCGCTCCACGCCCTCACCGCGTTCATAGCACACGCCCAGGTCGCACATGGCCGCCGCGGAACCCGCGTCCGCCGCTTTTTGATACCAGGCCACTGCCTCCGTGCTGTTCTGCGTCACACCGCGGCCATAGTCAAAGCAGCGGGCCACGCAGAAAAGGCCTCTGGCATCCCCCTGCTCGGCCGCTTTCCGGTACAGACGGTAGCTCTCTTCCAAATCCTGGGGGACGCCCTTGCCGTATTCATAGCACCATGCCAGATTGCACTGGGCACGGGGCAGGCCCTGTTCCGCGGCGGCACGGTACCACCGCACCGCCTCCTCCCAGCTCTGCTCCACCCCCTGGCCGCTCTCGTACAGAAACCCCAGGCAGCACTGGGCGTCCTCGTCCTCCTGCTCGGCCGCCTTCCGGTACCAATCCGCGGCAGCCGACGGATCCAGCGGGACACCCCGGCCCCGCTCACAGCAGAAGCCCATACACAGCTGTCCCCGAGGATAGTCCTGCTCCGCAGCGCGGAGATACAGCCGGGCCGCCTCCGGGTAGTCCTGCTCCACGCCCTTGCTATGCTCATAGCACCAAGCCAAGTTGCACAAGGCCCGGGGATAGTCCTGCTCCGCAGCAGCGCGGTACCACCGCACCGCCTCCTCCCAGTTCTGCTCCACGCCCTGGCCGCTCTCATACAGGAACCCCAGGCAGCATTGGCCCGGCGCGTTACCGTTCTCCGCCGCAGCGCGGTACCATTTCACCGCCTGCTCGATACTCTGGGGCAGGCCGGTGCCGAACTCCAGGCAACGCCCCAGTTCGGTCTGCGCCGCGGGATAACCCAGCCACGCGGCGGACTGATACCAGCGGGCGGCCTCCTCGTCGCTCTGCTCCACTCCCAGGCCGCGGGAATATGCCTCCCCCAGCAGGAACTGGGCCCTGGGAAAGCCGTTTTCCGCCCCCTTTCGGAAGCACTCCACCGCTTTGGAATCATCCCGCGCCACACCGATGCCATGGGCATAGCAGTACCCCAGGTTCGTCAGGGCGGGCATATAGTCCCGGGCGGCGGCCTGGGCATACAGCACCACCGCCTGCCGGGGGTCTGCAGGCACGCCGATCCCCGCCTCCAGGCACCACCCCAGGTTCGTCACACCCAGCATATCATCCAGGGCCGCCGCCTGTTGGTAGCAGGCCAGCGCGTCCGTCGGCCGCTCCTCATCCACGGCCCGGTTGCCCAGCTGCACCCAGTCGGGCCCCGTCAGCTCCTCTTCGTCCACAGAGAGGAAAAAGGTGCCCCCGCACTGGGGGCAGACATCCGGTTCCTCCTCTGCCAGAAACCCGCAGTCCGGGTTCTCACAGCGATAGTAATTCATCTGCGCACCTCCTCTGTATCAAAGCGCCGCTTCATCCTCCGCAGAGGAGGCGCCCCGCAGGTTGTAGGCCTCCGGAAACGCGAACGCCCTGCCCCGGAATTTGAAGCCCGGAAATGTGTCCAGCTGGACGCCGTGGATGGCCCGGAACATGCTCTTCTCAATGTTTGGATTGGTCTTTTTCAGCTCCCGCAGCAGGAGCTTCATCTCCTGCCGCTTGCTCTCGCCCACACCGTTGGCCGCACCGTCCCGCTCCTCTGTGAAGCGGCAGGCGCACTGGAGAAACCGCAACCCATTGTAGTTCTTCCAGGCAATGATGGCGTCCTCATGGACACAATACAGCGGACGGATCAATTCCATGCCTGGGAAATTTCTGCTGCGGAGCTTGGGGGGCATGGTCTGGAGCTGGGCACCGTAAAACAGGCCCAGCAGCGTGGTCTCCAGCACGTCGGAGAGATGGTGCCCCAGAGCGATCTTGTTGCAGCCCAGCTCCTGAGCCTTGCTGTACAGAAAGCCCCGGCGCATCCGGGCGCATAAGTAGCAGGGGTTCTTCTCCACCTGATAGGCAACGTCGAAAATATCGCTCCGGAACACGGTGATGGGGATGCCCAGGCGGGCAGCGTTCTCCTCGATCAGCGCCCGGTTGGCCGGGGCGTAGCCCGGATCCATCACCAGAAAAACCAGCTCAAAGGGCTGTTCTGTGTGGCGCTGGAGCTCCTGCATCAGCTTGGCCAGCACCATGGAGTCCTTTCCCCCGGAGATACAGACGGCGATCCGGTCTCCGGGAGCGATCAGCTCATACCGCTTGACGGCGGCAATGAAGGGGTTCCAGAGCTCCTTGCGGTATTTTTTGATGAGGCTGCGCTCCGCAGCCTCCTGTGGTGTCAATTCGCGGGACATGGGGACCTCCTAAAGCAAAATGAGAGCGGCCGCGTCAGAACCAGATGGCCACCAGCCGCAGCAGAGAGGCGCACATTTTGCGCAGCCAAGACCGCTGATTCCACTCCGCCAGCGTATAGGGCGCGCTCTGGGCCACCATCCGGTCCATATCCTCCAGCAGGTCTTCCACCGCGGGCATGTGATAGAGGAGCACGGCACATTCGTAGTGCAGCTGGAACGTCCGGTAGTCCATGTTGGTGCTGCCCACCAGGGCCACCTCCCGGTCTACCATGACGCTCTTGGCGTGGACGAAGCCGGGGGTATAGCGGTAAATCTTGACGCCGTGGGCCAGCAGCTCACCCCAGTAGGTCTCCGCCACCATATAGACATATTTCTTGTCCGGGATGGCGGGTACCACCAGCCGCACGTCCACCCCTGCGTCGGCGGCGATGCACAGGGCCTTCTGCATGGACTCCTCCACCGCGTAATAGGGCGTGGTGATATACAGCATCTTCTGGGCGGAGGCGATCAGCTGGAGGTAGGTGTCCTCGATGGGATTGTCCGGATTGTTCAGCGGACCGTCCGTGAAGGGCTGGCACCAGCCGGTGCCCTCGATCTCCACCCGGGGACGGTAGTAGTCGTCCTCATTGGGCAGGGAGCGGCCGATCATCTTCCACATCTGAATGAACTGGGAGGCAAAGCCCCAGGCCCCGGCACCGTCGATCCGGACGCCGGTATCCTTCCAGTGGCCGAACCGGACAAAGAGGTTGGCGTATTCATCGGCAATATTGATGCCTCCGGTGTAGGCGTGCACCCCGTCAATGACGGCGATCTTCCGGTGGTCCCGGTAGTTGAAGTAAATCCGATTCACGTAGCGGTGGACTGGATTGAAGACCTCCACCTCCACGCCGGCGTCCTGCAAGGCCTGTAGGGAGGCGTCGGAAAAGCGGGTGAGGTTGCCGAAGTCGTCGAAGATGATCCGCACCTCCACACCGGCGGCGGCCCGCTCCCGCAGCACATGGAAGATCCGGTCCCAGATCTGGCCCTCCGCCAGGATGTAATACTCCAGGAAAATGTAGATCTCCGCTCTCTGGAGGTGGAGCACCAGGTCATCGAAGAAATCGGCTCCCTCCGCGAAATACCGGGCCTGTGAGCCGCCGTACAGCAGGAAGTCCCGCGACTGCAAATAGGAGGCCAGCCGTCCCCAGGCCGGGGAGCGGCGGCTCAGGTGGGCCACATTGGCGGCGCTGGCCTGACGGGCGCCCTCCCGCTCCACCGGAGGGGCGACCTTCCGCAGACTCAGGCTTTTGGCCTGATGGCTCCCGCCCCACAGAAGGAAAAGAATCATACCGGCCACCGGCAGGGCCAGCAGCAGGCACATCCACACCAGCTTATAGGAGGGGCTGCCGGGGCGCAGATACACCCAGATCGCCACCACGGCGCCAGCCAGCTCCAGAATGAAATAGACGTAGCTGATCTTTTCCGCCAGCAACTGGGTCAGCGCCAGCGTCAGCACGATCTGGGCAATCACCGTCAGTGCGCAGATGGACAGGCTGGTGGCGGCGGAGATCCGCCGTTCCGTCCGCTCTTCCGGCTGGGGCAGACTTCTTTTTCGCATGGTGCGGTCCACCTCCTTCTCTCTCAGCTTCGACCGCTTATCTTATTATTATACCGAAATACCCAGCACTCCGCAACCAATATTCTGTGAACAAACAGCCCCGCCGGAGGGCGGGGCTGTTGGGTCATCTGCTCCGGCAGAGCAGATCCTGCTTGATGTCGAACAGCTTCTGACTCAGATCCACATAGTAGGTGTGAGGGTTCTCGAACCGCTTCACCGTGTCCCACAGGGTATCCACCTGGGCACGGCAGTAGGCCTGGATCTCCGGCAGGGCGGGCAGCTGATAGACCAGCTCTCCTCCCTGAAAGACCGGGACCTGAAGGGGCTTTGCGGTAAAGTTCGTATAGGTCTTGCGCTTCCAGGTAGCCCTGGGATCGAAGAGCTCCAGTGGGGCGCTCTCGTCCACCGTCTCGTCCCAGACGGTGATGTAGTCCGCCTCCGCCTTGCCGGTGGCGTTGTCAAAGATCCGATAGGTCTTCTTGAAGTGGGGAATGGTGATCTTGTCCAGGTTTTCGCTGACCTTGATCTTGGGGATGATCTTCCCGTCTCCATCTTCCACAGCCGCCAGCTTGTACACACCGCCGAACACCGGCTCGCTGCGGGCAGTGATCATCCGCTCACCCACACCGAACACATCGATCTTGGCGCCCTGCAGCAGCAGGTCCTGAATAATATACTCGTCCAGGGAGTTGGAGGCGGAGATCTGGCACTCGGTCCAGCCGGCGGCGTCCAGCTTGCGGCGGGCCTCCTGGGTCAGATAGGCCATGTCGCCGGAGTCCAGACGGATGCCGCACTTGCGGATGCCCAGGGGCTTCAGCACCTCATCAAAGGCCCGGATGGCATCCGGCACGCCGGACTTGAGCACATTGTAGGTATCCACCAACAGCGTGGCGTTGTGGGGATAGATCTGGCAGTAGGTCTTGAATGCCTCATACTGGCTGTCGAACATCTGGACCCAGGAATGGGCCATGGTGCCGCCTGCAGGTACGCCGTACAGCTGGTCGGAGATCGTGCAGGCGGTGCCTGCACAGCCGCCGATATAAGCCGCCCGGGCTCCGGAGATGGCGCCGTCCGTGCCCTGGGCCCGGCGGGAGCCGAACTCCAGCACCGTTCGCCCCTGGGCCGCCCGGACGATCCGGTTGGCCTTGGTGGCGATCAGGCTCTGGTGGTTGATGGTCAGCAGGGTGAAGGTCTCGATCAGCTGGGCCTGGATGGCCGGCGCCCGGACCGTCACCACCGGCTCCCGGGGGAAGATAGGCGTCCCCTCCGGCACCGCCCAGATGTCGCCTGTGAAACGGAAGTCCCGCAGGTAGCTCAAGAAATCCTCGGAGAACAGGTGCTTGTCCCGCAGGAAGGCGATGTCCTCCTCGTCGAAGTGCAGGTTCTGAATATACTGGACCAACTGTTCCAGACCCGCGCAGACCGCGAACCCGCCGTTGTCCGGCACGTTGCGGAAAAACACATCGAAATAGGTGATCCGATCCTGGAGCCCTGCCCGGAAATAGCCGTTGCCCATAGTCAGCTCATAAAAATCGCAGAGCATCGTCAGATTGAGTTTCTCTTCCGTTTTCATAACCGTTTCCCCTGTGCCGCCGGCACAGATCCTTCCATGAAGTTTCAGGCCCCCACACCGCTGGAGGCGGTCTGTCCGGGGTTGTTATTCCCTTGAATTATAAGCGGTTCCCCCAGGAAAAGCAATGCTTTTTCCGAATTTGTTGTCAATCTTTTATCAATCGTCTTGACAACAACTCCGCCCTCCCCTATGATGGGGAAAGATTGAACCGCACATTTTCCGGTACACAGCGGACTGGAGGGTTTTCTCGTGAAAAAGTGTGCTCTCTTCTTCTCCGCGGCGGCCGTTCTGTGCATCCTGGCCGGCCTCACTGCATACCACCGCTCATTTCCTCTGGATGCGGGCCTCAATGGGCTGGAACCGGCTGCGCTCCAATGGTTCAACCGGGGCAAGTCCGTTCCCTGCGAGGCGGACCAGTTGGAGCTGTACCAGCCTGTGACCGTGGGGCATCTCACCTATTATCCTCTGGTTCTGGATGGACGGTTGGGATACCTGTGTCTCTCGAGAGGATTCACCGGGCGGTATAAATTCGACCACTCCGGTCGCGGGACCGGCTCTTTCCGCAACGGAGTGGTGGAGTCCGACGGGGAGCAGATGCTGCTCTTCGAGGGGCGGAACGGCGACGGCCGCATCGCCCGGGCGGTCTTTTCACTGGAGGGCGGCGGGCCTTATGCGCTGGACATTCCGGCCTCTCCCGTCTTTCTGGTGAGCACCTCAGTGGATGATACCGTCTCCACAGGTCCTATCAGCATAGAGGAGATTGTCTTTTATGACAGCCAGGGGCGGGATATCACCAAGTCGTTTGACCTCAGCGGAGGCGCCATCCAGTAAGCGCCCCCACCGAAAACCAAGCGGCCGTCTGCCGCTGAAAGGAAGTCATCACAATGGATGTGATCTTAGGCATTGACATCGGCGGCTCCACCACCAAAATCGTGGGTCTGCGGACGGACGGCAGTGTGATCTCCATGCTGCGGGTCCGGGCGGAGGATCAGGTGACCAGCCTGTATGGCGCCCTTGGCAACTATCTCACCAGCAACCGGCTCTCTCTGCGGGATGTGCGGCGGGTTGTGCTCACCGGCGTGGGCGCCTCTTATGTGGAGGGCGACATCTACGGTCTGCCCACCTGTAAAGTGGGCGAGTTCTCCGCCAGCGGCACCGGAGCCCTGGCCCTGTCGGGCCAGTCCTCCGCCGTGGTGGTCAGCATGGGCACCGGCACCGCTTTCCTCTGGGCGTCCCCCGACGGCATCCGCCACCTGTGCGGCAGCGGCATCGGCGGCGGCACTCTGGGCGGGCTCTGCCACAAGCTGGTGGGAATGGAGCGCTTCGGCCAGATCAAAAAGCTGGCAGAGAGCGGCAACCTGGACCACGTGGACCTGACCATGAAGGACATCACGGTCCACGCCGCTCCCACTCTGGACCCGGATATGACTGCCGCCAACTTCGGCGATCTGGCGGAGGACGCCACTCCCGCGGACCTGGCGGCCGGCGTGGTCAATCTGGTGCTCCAGGCCATCGGCACCATGACGGTGCTGGCCTGCCAGTGCTGTGACTCCAAGACTGTGGTGCTGACCGGGTCCATGACCACCCTGCCCCAGGCGGTCACGAATTTCCAGCTGTTTGAAAAGCTGTACGGCATCCACTATATCATTCCCGAAAACGCCACGTTTGCCACCGCCATCGGCGCGGGACTGTACAGCCTGCAGAAAAAGCCGGAGGCCTGATTGTGCCATGACGGAAAATTGGTCCCTGTATCATCCGGAGATCCCGGAATTTCTCTGCCGTCTGGCAGAGACGCCGCCCATGGCCCGGCTGCGGCAGGTGGGCATGAACTGCGGGTGCGAGTACACGTCCTTCCCCCACTTTGCCGGGTGGGCCCCCTACTCCCGGTTTGACCACAGCGTGGGCGTGGGGCTGATCGTGTGGCACTTCACCGGCGATCTCCGCCAAAGCGCGGCGGGACTGCTCCACGATGCGGCCACCCCCGCCTTTGCCCATGTGGTGGATTTTCTCCACGGGGACCACCTGCATCAGGAGTCCACCGAGGCACGGACGGCGGAACTCATCGAGACCTCGCCGGAGCTTCGGGCGCTGCTGAGAGAATACGGCCTCACCACGGAAGACGTGGCGGATTACCACCGCTATCCCATCGCGGACAATGACTCCCCCTCAGCTCTCCGCCGACCGTCTGGAGTACACGCTGGGGGACCTGCGGTGCTACGGCTTCGCCGGGGCGGACGCCCTCCGTGTATTCTACGAAGATCTCACCGTCTGGCGGGACGAGTCCGGCCGGCCGGAGCTGGCCTTCCGCACGCGGGAGACCGCCTGCGCCTTCACAGAGGCATCGCTCCAGACCGCCCGGGTCTATGTGGCGGACGAGGACCGCTTCGCCATGCAGGCCCTGGCGGACCTGCTGCGCGATGCCGTGAACCGGCAGGTCTTGACAGAGGATGACCTGTATCGGACGGAGTCTTTTGTCATCCAAAAGCTGGAGTCAGATCCGGCCAGCGCCCGCCGGTGGCGCCGGTTCCGGCGCTTCTGCCGGGTGGAGCGGAGCGCGGAAAGGCCGGAGAACGGACTCTGGTTCCGGATTCCCGCCAAGCTGCGGTACATTGATCCGCTGGTGGCAGGCCTTGGCCGCGTCTCTCGCTTGGACGCCGGGGTGCGGCAGGCCCAGGAGGCCTTCCTGGCCACGGACTTTGCCTGCTGGATCGGTGTTCCGGAGGAAACCGCCGGAGAGAATGATTGAAAGATTGGGAGAAAGAGACATGGATTACAGAGAAAAAGCCGTCCGGTGTGTGCGGGAGACCGTCCTGCCTGTCCAGGCGGCGCAGTTCCGGGCGTGCGGCTGCGACCTGGACGCCCAGTACCGGAAATACGGGGACACGGAGAGCTTTTTTGCCAAGGTTCTCCAGCCCGGGCGCCTCTATGAGGTGGGTTATCCCAAATGCGTCTGCCCTGAGGTGCTGCGGGGAGAGACGGCCGACGCCGCCCACTGCGAATGTTCCCGGCAGAGTGTGCTGTATATTCTGGAACAGTTGCTGCCCGAAAGACACATCACGGTCCGGACCGTGGAGACGGTGCTGGGCGGCGGGACCTGCTGCCGGTTCGCCGTTACAGTGGAGTAGCAGCGGAAAATGCAAACAGGAGCCCGGTGCACAGCACCGGGCTCCTGCGCTCACATATAGGGATTATTCCTCTTCCTGGGGCTTGTCCTCGTCCTCCAGGCCGTTCAGATCGAACTCCAGCTTCTCGCCGCAGTTGGGGCAGATGACCTCGCCGTCCTCCAGGACGGACTCGTCGAAGTAGATGGTCTCCTCGCAGGTGGGGCAGGTGGTGGCGTAGCAGTCCTCGTCCTCCTCCGGCTCCTCATACTCGTATACATCCTCTTCGTCCTCGTCATCCTCGCCGAAGACGGCGTCCTCCACATCCTCCAGGTCATCGCTGACAGCGTCCAGGCCGTCGTACAGCTCCTCCTGGTCCGCCTTCATATCCGCGATCTCCAGGGCGATGTCGTCCAGCACGTCGATGATGGCGGCAAGCAGCTTGCCCTCCTTCTTCTCGGTGTCCAGTTCCATGCCTTCAGCCAAGCCCTTCAGATACGCGACCTTCTCCGTAATCTCCATAACAGCAGCTCCTTTCCTTTACAAACAGCGTTGCAGTCATTCTCAGGAACAAAAGGGGGGAATACGCTTCCCCCCCTTTGCCTCACTTACTCCTTGCTGCGGCCGATATACTCGCCAGTGCGGGTGTCGATCTGGATCTTGTCGCCCGTGTTGATGAACAGAGGCACCTTCACCTCAGCACCGGTCTCCAGCGTCGCGGGCTTGGTCACGTTGGTGGCGGTGTCGCCCCGCAGGCCGGGCTCGGTCTCCGTGACCTCCAGGTCCATGAAGTTGGGCACTTCCACGGTGAACACGCTGCCCTTGTAGCTCACCAGCTTGCAGACGGTGTTCTCCTTCACGAAGCGGAAGGCGTCGCCCAGCACGTCCCGGTTCAGCGGGACCATGTCGTAGGTCTCGGGATCCATAAAGTAGTACAGGTCGCCGTCGTTGTAGCTATACTCGGCATCCTTGCGCTCCACAGTGGCCTGCTCGAACTTGGCGGTGGGGTTGAAGGACTCCTCGCGGATGGCGCCGGTCATCACGTTCTTGTACTTGGTGCGCACGAAAGCCGCACCCTTGCCGGGCTTCACGTGCTGGAACTCCACCACGGTGCAAACGCTCCCGTCCTTCTCAAAAGTGACACCATTGCGGAAATCGCCGGCAGTAATCGTTGGCATAAATGATCCTCCTCTGAAATCTCAAGAAAAGCTGACCAGCCGGCCGCCTCTCTATCTCTACAAAAATTCCTCTGCTATTTTATCCTATGTTGTCCGGTAATGCAAGTATTTTTCAGGACTTTTTTTCCATTTTGCGGCGGCAGACAGCCTTAAACGGGGCCTGGAGAGCGTGGAGCACCTTCTGCCATGCCGTCACGGCGCCGCCCACTGGCTCCACCATCAGAGGCAGGACTCCGGCCCGGTTGGCGGCCAGCATATCCGTCAGCAGCTTGTCCCCCAGCATGGCGGTGCAGACCCGGTCCGCCCCAGCCCGTGCCATGGCGGCCTCCAGGCCCCTGGGACTGGGCTTTCCTGCACGGCCCTGATAAGGCACCCCCAGGTCCGCGCAGAACTCCGTCACCCGGCTGCCGGAGCGGTTGTTGGAGACGATCATGAAACCGATCCCCGCATTGCGGAGGGCGGCGATCCAGTCCCGCAGGGACTGATCCGGCCGACGGGTCTTCTTGGCGGCCAATGTAAAGTCCAGGTCGCTGAGCAGCAGGGTGATCCCCTGCTGCCGCAGCCAGTCCGGCGTGATCTCGCTGTAATGCTGGAACACCCAGCGGGGCGTCAGGGAAAACGGCATAAGCGGCTCCTTCTCTGCATAGTCTCCTTTTAGTATACCAGTCCCAACGGGATTCCACAAGGGGGAGTTCATTTTGCAGATCTATCTGGCCGTGACGCCGGCCGAGGCCCAGGAGGCCTCCCGCTTCCGCTGTTCCCTGGCCCATGTGGCCTACTGTATCGGGCCGGACTCCACGCTCCTGCGGCAGAACCTGCTGCTCCAGACCCGGGGCGGGCTATTGTCCGTCACAGACCGGGGCGCGCCCTTTATCGCCAGCCCGGAGCGGCTGTCGGCCGCCGCGCTGCGGGAGTGCGGGCGGCGGAGCTACGGCGGCGTACTGCTGGATTTCGAGCAGCCTCCTGCGCCGGACCGGCTGGCCTTTGCGGAGACGCTGGCCCGGCGCCTGTCGCCCCGCCCCGTTTATGTGCCGGAGTCCTACGCCGCGGCGTCAGGCGCCATTCCCCTGATCTGCACCGCCATCTCCGGCGGGAACTTTGTCCAGCGCCTGCAGGAGGCCGCTGCCGGACGGGACAGGGCAGGTGGTCTGGCCCTGGATGTCCAGCGGCTGCGGATGGACTTCACCCTCCCGGCTCAAAGCGGTGAAGGCCGCCCTCTCAGCGGCCGGGAACTCCAGGACCTGCTGGACCGGGAGTCCCCCTCCGTTTTCTTCTCCCAGGACCTGTGCGCCCGGTATTTCACCTATGCCCGGGACGGCGAGACGCACTTCGTCCTCTTCGACGACGCGGACACCCTTTCCCAGAAGCTGCGGACCGGCGGGAACATGGGCTTCGCCGCCGCCTTCCTGATGTATCCGGAGGTGCAGGATCTGCTGCCCAAGCTGTTTCCCGGGCGGCGGACATAAAAAGTGCTGTACCTTTCGGCACAGCACTTTTCCTTGACAGATCAATAATAGCGCTTCTTGTTCTTGCGAGCGGCCTCAGACTTCTTGCGGCGCTTGACGCTGGGGCTCTCATAATGCTCTCTCTTCCGCACTTCCGCGATGACGCCGGCCTTGGCGCAGCTGCGCTTGAAACGCTTCAGCGCGCTGTCGATGGACTCGCCGTCCTTCACATGGATCTCAGACATCTATATTTCCCTCCCTCCGAGGTATCCGGCTTAATCCAGGATACTTTAAGGGCCATAATCTATGGCTTTAACATAAGCATTATACAAACCTTCCGGGCCGTTGTCAAGAGATTTTCCGGAAAATCAGCATTTCTCCCGGGAGATCAGTCCGCCGCTCTCCGGTACACGATGGGCACATCGTACCCGAACGTCCGCTTTCCGTTCACCTCCATGGTCTCCGCCACCTCCAGGGACTCCTGAGAGAATCGCTCATACAGGGTGAACTTCAGCACCGGGGAGAACATGCTGACGCTGCCCCCCTCCCACACGCCGTCGTGCAGCGTATAGAGGGCAGGCGTGAATTTCTCGGAGATCTCCAGATCCTCCCATTTCAGGGGCGGCAGCGTCTCATAGGTGGCCGCGCCGCCGTCCGCCGCCTTGGGCAGCTGATAGGATGTCAGCTTCACCGCCTCCCCCTCCTCCGTAAAGAGGAACAGATGGGGTGAGGCGTGGGTCTTTCCCTCCGTGGTGTAGTAGCTCTCCTCCAGCACAAATGCTCCCGCAAAATCCGCGGGGAGGCCGTCAATCTTGTCGTTGCACACGGTGTTGACATGCTCTGCCAGCGGCAGGGCGGGGCTGCCGCTCCGCCGCAGCTCCTCCAGCTGCCGGGTATTGTCAAACCTGCCGCACAGCAGGCGCAGGAATTCATCCAGACGGCTCATAGGTTCTCCTTTCTCAGGCAGGGCCTGAAGCGCAGGCCGGACGGGATTTCCCGTCCGGCCTTTTGGTGTGATTGGGATGAACTGGGATGCTCCCACCAGATGCATCGGCCGGTTCCCGGTCCAGCGGGGCTCCCGCATCGGAATGCAGCCGGACAGGCACAGGCCGTCCGCCCCAAGGTTGTTGCCTCCGGCAAAAACGCTTGTACGCACCGCTGGGCGCAGTCTTATTTCGCGGGCTTGACGATCAGGTTCACCAGCCGGTTCTTTACCAGGATGGTCTTGATGATCTGCATCCCTTCGGTGGCCTTCCGGACCTTCTCCACCGCCAGGGCGGCATCCACCACGGCCTTCTCCTCACTGTCGGTTGGCATGGAGATGGTGCCCTTCAGCTTGCCGTTTACCTGGACGGCCAGCTCCACTGTGGAGGCCACGGTCTTGCTCTCATCCGCCACGGGCCACTCCGCCTGGCAGCACATCTTGCCCGTCTGGGCGGCGAAGCCCAGGTTCTCCCACAGCTCCTCGGTGATGTGGGGGGCGAAGGGGTTCAGCAGCAGGAGCAGATACTTCAGGTCGCCCCGGGTGCAGCCGTTGGCGTTCAGCTCGTTCACCATGGTCATCATGGCGGCGATGGCGGTGTTCATCTTCAGACTGTCCACATCCTCTGTGACCTTCTTGATGGTCTTGTGGATGACGGCCTCGTTGGCGGGGGTCACATCATAGCTGTCGGAGGCGCTCTCCGCCAGATTCCACACCCGGTCCAGGAACCGCTTGGAGCCCTTCACCGCGTCGTTGGACCAGGTTGCGGCCTTCTCAAAGTCGCCGATGAACATGATATAGAGGCGCATGGTGTCGGCGCCGTACTGGTCCACGATGTCGTTGGGGTTCACCACGTTGCCCCGGGACTTGGACATCTTCTCGCCGCCCTCGCCCAGGATCATGCCGTGGCTGGTGCGCTTGGCATAGGGCTCCTTGGTGGGCACGACGCCGATGTCATACAGGAACTTGTGCCAGAACCGGGAGTACAGCAGATGCAGGGTGGTGTGCTCCATGCCGCCGTTGTACCAGTCCACGGGAGACCAGTAGTCCAGGGCCTCCTTGGAGGCGAATGCCTTGTCGTTGTGGGGATCCATATACCGCAGGAAGTACCAGCTGGAGCCAGCCCACTGGGGCATGGTGTCGGTCTCCCGCTGGGCGGGGCCGCCGCACTTGGGGCAGGTGGTGTTCACCCAGTCAGTCATCTTGCTGAGGGGGCTCTCGCCGGTGTCGGTGACCTCATAGGAGTCCACCTCCGGCAGCAGCAGGGGCAGCTGCTCCTCCGGCAGGGGGACCCAGCCGCACTTGGGGCAGTTCACCAGGGGGATGGGCTCGCCCCAATAACGCTGGCGGCTGAACACCCAGTCCCGGAGCTTGAAGTTGGTCTTGGGACGGCCGATGCCCTGCTCCGTCACCCACTTCTTCATGGTGGGAATTGCCTCTTTCACGGTGAGGCCGTCCAGGAAGCCGGAGTTCACCATGATGCCGGTGTCGTCCTTCAGGGTGAAGGCCTCCTTGGTGATGTCTCCGCCCTGGACCACCTCCACGATAGGCAGGCCGAACTTGGTGGCGAACTCCCAGTCACGCTGGTCGTGGCCCGGCACGCCCATGACGATGCCGGTGCCATAGCCCATCAGCACGTAGTCGGAGACGAACAGTGGCACGTGCTTGCCGCTGGCGGGGTTGACGGCCTCGATGCCCTCCAGCCGGACGCCGGTCTTCTCCTTGTTCAGCTCGCCCCGCTCAAAGTCGGACTTGCGGGCGGCCTCCTCGATATAGGCGGCCACAGCATCCCAGTTCTGGATCTGGTCCTTCCACTGCTGGAGATAGGGATGCTCCGGGGAGATGACCATATAGGTCACGCCGAACAGCGTGTCGCACCGGGTAGTGTAGACCGTCAGCTTGTCGCCGTTGGTGGCGGTGAAGTCCACCTCCGTGCCCTCGGACCGGCCGATCCAATTCTTCTGCTGGATCTTCACCCGCTCGATGAAGTCCAGGTCGTCCAGGTCGTCGATGAGCCGGTCGGCGTACTTGGTGATGGCCAGCATCCACTGGCTCTTCTCCTTGCGGATGACCTCGCCGCCGCAGCGTTCGCACACGCCGTCCACGACCTCCTCATTGGCCAGGACGATCTTGCAGCTGGTGCACCAGTTGACGGGCATGGAGGCCTTGTAGGCCAGCCCCTTCTTGAACATCTGCAGGAAGATCCACTGGGTCCACTTGTAGTAGCTGGGGTCGGTGGTGTTCACCTCCCGGTCCCAGTCGAAAGAGTAGCCCAGCATGTGGAGCTGCTTGCGGAAGTTCTCGATGTTGTCGTGGGTCACCTTGGCGGGGTGGATGTGGTGCTGAACGGCGTAGTTCTCTGTGGGCAGGCCGAAGGCGTCATAGCCGATGGGGAACAGGACGTTGTAGCCCTGCATCCGCTTCTTCCGGCAGATGATGTCCATGGCGGTGAAGGGCCGTGCGTGGCCCACGTGGAGCCCCTGGCCGGAGGGATAGGGGAACTCGATCAGGCCGAAGAACTTCTCCCGAGTCTTGTCCCCGGTGACGGCGGTGAAGGGCTTCTCCTCCAGCCACTTCTGCTGCCACTTTTTCTCAATGCTGGCAAAATCGTATTTCATATCCTTCTCCTCATTCCTGTGAATGGATTTCTCTGTTCGATTTATTTTTGCCGCGGCGCGCCCCCGGGCGTCCTCTCTTGCTTCTACGGGGCAATTCACCTTCTGTACGTGGCAAAAATACTTTGACCCAACCGCCTTGGGTGGCGTCGCCAGTGACTGATGCCGCTGGTGAAGGCACTCTGCTGCGCAGCCGTTGGCGGCTCTGCCGCCTGACGGATGCGGTGTGCCCCCTGCGGGCAAGGAGATGTCAATCCCCTCTTCAAGCCGTAAAAGCGCCCCCGACCTTACGGTCAGGGGCGTAAAAGCTACGCGGTACCACCCTGGTTTCGCCAGCCGTTGCCGGATGGCGCTCAACGGCCCGGAGGGCCTCGGCCAGTAACGGGGCCTGCCGTCCCACCCTACTATGTCCGTTCAGGCGGGAGACTCCGGGAACAGTCATCCGCGAAGGTCCCCCACCGGCTCGCAGCAGCCGCCGGCTCTCTGAAGGCGGGACATTTCGCCTTTCTTCCCATCAATGTCGTTAACGGATTTATTCTATGTGGATTTTCCCATTTTGTCAAGGAAAAAAGCGCACAAACTTCCCAACGATCCAGAAATCTCACAAATATTCGCTCAGCCTACATATTTTCCGGGATCACAGCGCCGTCCGAGGCGTACCAAGTGACGTCGTTCGTCATGTTCTCTTCATACCACGTGTTGAAGTCCGCCTCACTGACCTCCATTCCGTTCAACTGGCAGCGGTCCACCACCTTTTCGCCCAGCGCCTCCCCCCAAAACCGGCCGTCATGGAAGGACAGCTGATAGTAGTAGCTGACGTCCGCCCCGCCGGAGCCCATATAGATGCCGCTTTTCTGGAGATCCATCAGCCAGCGGACGGAAAAGGATGTGCCGCAGACCTCTCCGCTCTCTCGGTGGAACACCAGATAATTATAGCCCCTGTCCTGGAGCAGCAGCACCAGCTCCGGCTCCTCGCCGCCTACGATGTCCGCCACCGCCAGCCGATCCAGCGTCAGTGTCTCCGGCGGGTTCTCCGCCTCGGAATCGCTCCAGTATCGGTCATGGACCGCCGCCATATCGGCGTCAAAGGGCTCCCAGTCTCCATCCGGATAGCCGTCGTATGGCCCCGCCACCCAGCGAAAGCTCTCCTCCCCGGTCAGCACCGGTAGATACGCCCGGAAAGCCGCAAAGTCCGTCTCCGGCATGGTCTCCTCCAGCCCGGAGACATCCAGGTCCGGCAGCAGATTCGGGGACTCCGGCGCAGGATCCGCTCTCTCTTGGAAGTCAGTCGCCTCCGCATCGGCGGCAGGCACCTGGCCCTCCGCTTTCTCCGCCGGGGCAGTGCAGGCTGTCAACAGCAGCAGCGATGCCACAAGGGCGGTCATACTTCTCTTTCTCATAGCGCACCTCTCATTCTGTTTTTATCTGTGTTTTACAGGATAGGCCCGGTGCCGGGAAATTTCCCCCTCAATTCCATGACAGCTCTATTACAAATGGTAACAGAGTTCATGGGGGCGCTCACGCCCCTGCTCCGCCGGCGGCGGTCTCCCGCAGCAGCTCCTCCGCTGGCACACCGAAGAGCTTCGCCAGGGCCAGCAGGTTGGAGGTGCTGGGGTCCGCCGTGCCGGTCTCCCATTTGCTGACCGCCTGCCGGCTGACCCCCAGGGCCTCCGCCACGAACTCCTGGGTCATCTGGCAGCGCATCCGGTGGGCCTTGAGGACCTCTCCCAAGGTGCGGCGGGTCTCCGCTTTTTCCCTGCGGGCCTCCCCGCCCCGCAGGTACTTCCGCAAAGCCCGGATCAGCAGGATCAGCAGATAAATGAGCCCTGCCCAGATGGCCAGAAACAGGAGCAGCAGCGGGAGCATGATAATGGAACTGAATGCCATTGCAGTTGCCTCCTTTTGTTTTGCTGGTCTCAGCATACCCGGGGCGGGCGGTTGCGTCCACCAGCTATCGCGCAACTCTGGGTTGATAAGCAGAAAAAAGCTCCGGCGGTCAGCGCCGTCGGAGCTGATGTTTCCCCTTTTCACCGGACACGGCGCCCCACAAAATCTTCGTTTTGCGTGGCACCACATTGGACTCAAATGGGCAGGCAGAGCCTGCCCATTTCATATTTTTGCCTGCGGCAAAACGCTTGGACACGCCACTTGGCGCGAAGGGCGATCAATTCTCCGTCAGCACACCGGAGAGATCCACCGGCTTGCCGTCGTGCCAAAGCCGCTCCAGCGAATAGAACTCCCGGGCCTCGGCGGAGAACACGTGGACCACCACACAGCCGTAGTCCAGCAGGACCCAGGTGCCGTCCCGGTAGCCCTCCCGGCGGAGAGGATCCTCCCCCGCCTGCTCCTTCATGGCCTTCTCCACTGCGCCGCACAGGGCGTTGATCTGGGTGTTGGAATTGCCGGTGGCAATGACGAAATAGTCCGCCAGGGTGGTCTGCTCCGTGATCTCGATGGCGGCGATGTCGCCGCCCTTTTTCTCGTCCAGGGCTTTGGCCGCAGTCAGGGCCATCTCTTTGGGTGTCATGGACTCATCCTTTCTGATCGTTTGAATCTGCGGCACACCTGCCGCTCAGGTTACAATAATAAACCCGTCATCCGGGGCCGCGGTTCCGCCGTCGGACGTACCTGGGTCTACAGGAGGCGCCGTCTCACCATCAGACGGCTGGGAATCCGGCGACTCTGGGGCGGTTCCGCCGCTCTCACCTGCTGCCGGGTCTCCGCTGCCGCCCGGGAGCTGGCCGATCACCTGTCCTGTACCGGGGTCCAGGATCTGCCCGGTGCCGGGATCGATGATACCGCCGGTCTCCGGGTCGATCAGGTCTCCCGTGTCCGGATCGATGCTCCCCGTACCGGGCTCCGTGGCTCCGCCGGGATCCGTGGTCTCTCCGTCGCCGGGCGTCCCGGTCGCCCCGCCGGTCTCCGGTGCTCCGGCATCAGGGCCGGTCCCTGTGCCGCTTTCCCCCTCCGGAGTCGTCTCCTCCTCCGGCTCCTGGGGCGTCCACTGGGCCTGCCAGTAGGACCGGGGATGGGTGGCGTTGCTGTCTTCCACATGACCGGTGGAGGAGCTGACGGAGCCGTCGCTGTTCACGGTCATCATATCCAGATCGCTGCGGGTAAATACCTCGGCGTAGGGGCTCAATTTGGTGTTCACCAGCTCCAGCAGCTGGCCGGTGTTGGGCGTTACATAGGACTGTTCGGAATACCGGCCGTTGAGCTTGCTGGTGGTGGAGCTGTATGCGTAGGCGGGCGTGTTCGGCATGGTGACGAACTCCACGTTCTCCGGCTTCAGGCCGCCGGTGAAGGCCGCTTTGGCAAACCACAAAATATTCTGGAGGGTCAGATCCGTCTCCACGTTCTCCCGAAACACCTCGGCAAATGCGTTGATCTTGGCGATGTTCTCGATCTTCAGCAGCTGCTCCACCATGGCGGTCAAAAATGCCTGCTGCGTCTTGATGCGGCCCAGATCGCCGTCCTTGTAGCCGTTGGCTCCGTCCCGGAACCGCAGTACCTGCATGGCGTCGTCCCCCGTGAGCAGGCGGTAGCCCGCTTTCTGGTTGATATAGAGGTTTTGCAGGGGGTCACTGTAATACATGTCCCGGGGCACATCGAACCAGACGCCGCCCATAGCGTCCACGATCTGGCCCACGGCCTCCCACTCCACAATCACCTGATAGTCCGGCTCAAAGCCCACCAGTTGGGCAATCTCCTTGTAGAGATACTGGATGCCCCGGTCTCCGCCGCCGTACCAGTTGTAAACAGAGTTGATCTTCTTGATATCCCAGGAGACATTCACCATAGTGTCCCGGGGAATGGACATCACCGTGGCCTTCTGGTTGGTCACGTCGTAGCTGGCCAGCAGCATCGTGTCCGTATTGCCGCCGCCCCCCGTGTCCCGGCCCAGGATCAGAACTGTGTAGTAGTCCTGACTCTTCCGCTCCCCGTCGCTGCGGGGGCGGGTCCCCTCGCCCCAGTCGATCTCCTCCACCGGATCGGTGGGTTCTTCCGTCTCCTGGGGCTCTGTCTTGCCGGTGTTGAGGTCCGGCCGGACGAACAGGCTCTGCCAGGCCAGGACCCCCGCCAGGGCCACAGCCAGAACTGCGGCTGCGGCGATCAGCCCCTTCTGCCCCCTGGTCAGTCCGGACCGTCTCTTTGGGGGACGTCCTTTTCCATCCATCTGGTCCGCCATGGTGCCACCCCTTTTCCGTCGTTCAGCTCACGATGATAAAGCCGTCATCCGGAGCCTCTTCTGCGGCAGCATCGCCGCCTCCATCTCCGGTGCCGGAGGCCTGGCTGTCTCCAGTGCCCGAATCGGTCGTTCCTCCGCCTGCGTCAGGCGTGCCGCCGTCCGGAGTCCCGCTTGTGCCCGTACCCGGATCGGTGGTCCCGTCGGTGCCGGTGCCGGTGGTTCCTTCTCCGGTGTCAGGTCCTGTGGTCCCGCCGCCGGTGCCGGGATCTGTCCCGCCGTCGGGCGTTGTCCCTGTTCCGGGATCCGTCGTGCCAGAGCCCGGGTCTGTGGTCCCGCCCGTCCCCGGGTCCGTGGTTCCGCCATCCGGCGTCACCGGCAGGCCGGTGTCCGGATCGATGGGATTACCGTTCTCATCCACCGTGGGCGTCTCCTCCTCCGGCTTGCTGGGCGTGGTAGGCTTCACCGGCGGCCGGGCCGCCCGGCTGTCTTCCACATGGCCGGTGGACGAGCTGATGCTGCCGTCAGAGTTGACGGACATAATGTCCAAGTCGCTGAGGGTGAATACCTCCGTATAAGGACTCAGCTTGGTGTTCACCAGCTCCAGCAGCTCATCCGCGCTGGGCACCACGTAGGATTGATAGTTGTGATAGGTGCGGCTCCAGCAGGATGCGGTCCGGTTGGGCATGGTGACAAACTCCACGTTCTCCATGCTCAGCCCACCCAGAATCGCCTGCTGGGCAAACCATAGGATATTCTGGAAGCTCAGGTCTGTCTCCACATTGTTCTGGAACACCTGGATGAACTGGTTGATCTTTGTGACGTTCTTGATCTGCAGCAGCTGGTCCACCATGGCGGTCAGAAACGCCTGCTGGGTCTTGATGCGGCCCAGATCGCCGTCCGGATAGCCGTAGCGCATGTCGTTGTCGTGGCGGTAGCGGAGCACCTGCATGGCGTCGTCCCCCGTGAGCAGGCGGTAGCCCTTCTCCTGGTGGATGTGAAGGTCCTGATAAGGATCGTCGTAGTTCATGTTCCGTGGCACGTCGAACCAGACGCCGCCCATGGCGTCCACGATCTGGCCCACGGCGTCCCACTCCACAACCACCTGATAGTCCGGCTCAAAGCCTACCAGCTGGGCGATTTCCTTGTAGAGATACTGGATCCCCCGGTCTCCGCCGCCATAGTAGTTATACACGGAGTTGATGCGCTTGATATCCCAGGAGACATTCACCATGGTATCCCGGGGAATGGACATCACCGTGGCCTTCTGGTTGGTCACGTCGTAGCTGGCCAGCAGCATCGTGTCCGTGTTGCCGCCGCCCCCCGTGTCCCGGCCCAGGATCAGGACCGTGTAATAGTCCTGACTCTTCCGTTCCCCGTCGCTGCGGGGTCGGGTCCCTTCGCCCCAGTCGATCTCCTCTTCCTGGGTCTCGCTGTCCGCATCCGCGTTCTTGTCCGGCAGATCCGGGCGAACGAACAGGCTCTGGCAGGCCACCACCGCGATCAGCACGATGGCCAGTACCACGGCTACCGCGATCAGCAGCTTCTGCTGCCGCGTCAGGCGGCTCGGTTTCTTCGGCTTCTTGGGTCTGCTCTTTTTCGGCGTCCCGCCCGCCGGATGCTTTCCGTTTTCTCTATCCACTATCTCTCTATCCTTTCAATGCGTCCCGCGCCTCAATGGTGGCGTGGTGCACAGGGTTTCCCATTTCGGTCATCTCTTCGATGGTCATCTCCAGGCCCATCAGCAGGCCCTCGTCCAGGTCTTTATAACACACAGCGCGGAGTTTGTCTACCCCCGGAAAATTCCGGGAGGGCTCGATATAATCCGCCAGATAGATCACTTTTTCCAGCAGGGTCATGTGGGCATGGCCCGTGGTGTGCCACCAGATGGCGTTGTAGATTTCATCGTCCACACCGAACACGTCCCGGGCGATGGCCGCGCCGGTCTTGGCGTGGAGAAGCTTCAGGGCCTTCTGCTCCAGCTCGTCCAGCTGGATGCCGTACCGGCCGCACAGTTCCAGCTGCTCCTCCATGTTCAGCTTTTTTGTGCAGTCGTGCAGCAGTGCCGCTACCCGGGCCTTCTCCACATCGGCGCCGTACCGCTCCGCCAGACGGATGGCCTCCTGCTCCGTGCCCAGCACGTGGGGGATGCGCTTGTTTTTCAAATAACTCAGAGCTATCGGCCGCAGCTCCCGCAGGGGCAGGCGCTTCAAATCCGCCCGGGTGCCGTACAGTCCCTCCCGCAGGATATAGCCGTACACCGCCGGAGGCAGGAGATTCACGCCCTCTCCCTTCGCCAGCATGGTTCGCAGGTCTGTGGAGGACACATCCACCACGCCGGGGATGGTGAGGGTGAAGATCCGGGCCTGGGGATATGTCCGGTACAGATAGTCCCGCTGAACGGAGAACAGCTCCTCCGTGTCCGCCTCCGTTCGGCCGAAGGTGGCGATCCCCGCCAGGGACAGAATCTTCTCCGCTTCGTGCCAGGTCTGGATGGTGAGGAACATGTCCGTGCCCATCAGCAGCCACAGCTCGTCCTCCGGGTACCGCTCCTTCAGCTGGGCCAGGGTGTCGGAGGTATAGCTCCGCCCCGTCCGCTTCAGCTCCAGATCCAGTACCTGGACCCGGTCCCCCCAGGCCCAGCTGCTCCCCCGCCAGGCGGGTCATCTCAAGCCGCTGTTCCGGAGTGGGGCTGCCCGCTGGCAGCGCCTTGTGGGGTGGCTCCCGGTCCGGGACCAGCAGCAGCAGGTCCAGCTTCAGCAGCTCGAATACCGCCCGGGCCGCGGTCACATGGCCCAGGTGGGGCGGGTTGAACGTCCCGCCGTAAACGCCGATCTTCATACGCGATTCCTCTTTATGGTTCAGATTTTTCCGCCGGAAGCTCCAACTCCATCTCGTCATCCGTGGCGGTGAAGCCATACCGCTGATACAGCGGGCGGCCCATGGCGGTGGTGTGGAGAGAAACCGTCAAACAGCCCCGCTCACAGGCCGCTGCCGTGAGGAGATCCAGCATCCGCCATGCGATCCCCCGGCCTCGGAAGGCAGGATCCGTCCAGATGTTCATGATATGGCCGGACAGACCCGCGGGATTGTGATAGGAGGGCATCTCCCGGCGGAGGTCCAGGCCGCCGGTGGCGGCCAGCCGCTCTCCCGCCAGCGCCAGAAGCGCAATGTGGCTGCCGGACGCCAGGGCCTGGCGGTAGTAATCCCGGACCGCATCCGGCAGGCCATGCGGCAGCGCCGCCGTCTCCGAAAGGTGCCGGTAGGTCCGGATGGCCCGGAGGCGGCTCTCCGTCAAGAGCTCCAGATCCCCGATCCCGGCAGTGCGGAACGTCAGTTCCATCGGGCGCCTTCCCGGGTCACTGGGGGCGCTTCTTTGCCGGCTTCACCAGCTGGATGCGCTTCTCCCTGGGCTTGGAGTGGCTCTCCCGGTACAGCACGAACTTCGTGCCGATGACCTGCACCACCTCGCTGCGGGTGGCCTTGGCCAGCTCCTCCGCGGCGGTGCGGGCGTCGTAGTCGATATTGTTGTCCAGCACCCGGCCCTTGATAAGCTCCCGAGCCTCCAGTGCGTCATCCGCCTGCTTGATGAGGTTTGCCCCGATACCGTCCTTGCCCACCTGCAGGATCGTGTCGATGCTGTTTGCCAGGCCCCGCAGCTGGGCCCGCTGTTTGCTTGTCAGTTCCATGTATACTCCTTTATTCCGGGAAATGGCCCCGGTCTTTTTTATTTTTCGTCATGCCAGGTAGACTGCCGCAGCTTCTCCATAGACTCCTGGGCAATCCACTCTTCTGTATAGCCGCAGCTGCGGCAGACATACCTCTGAATTTTTGCATTTACAAAAAACCGATGGGAAAAGAATTGTACAGCCCCGGCTCCACTGCCAGCAGGTCCGCGCTGCCGCATTTGGGGCAGCGTCCGGTCGTTTTCACCGCAGTTCCCTCCTCATCAAAGGTAGACGGTTATTTTTTCAAATAAGTTGCCAGTTTCTCCGAAAATGCCCGCAGAGCTTTTCCTCTATGGGAGATGGCGCCCTTCTCCTCTGCCGTCAGCTGGCCGAAGGTCCTGCCCTTCTCCGGCACCAGGAACACCGGGTCGTAGCCAAATCCCGCCGTCCCCATGGGGGCAAAGGCGATGGCACCGTCGCACCGGCCCTCCGCCGTCAGCTCGTCCCCGCCGGGAAAGGCGCAGGCGATGGCGCAGGCGAAGTGGGCCGCCCGGGTAGTCTGTCCCCGCATGTTCTGCAGCAGCAGGGTATACCGCCCCCGGTCGTCCAGCTCCTCCCCGCCGTAACGGGCGGAATACACGCCGGGTCCTCCGTTCAGGGCGTCCACACAGAGACCGGAGTCGTCCGCGATGGCGGGCAGCCCGCTGGCCGCGCAGATGGCCTTGGCCTTCAGCATGGCGTTTTCCGCAAAGGTGGTGCCGGTCTCCTCCACGTCTACGGAGATTCCCACGTCTGCGGGGCTCACCACTTCCACCCCCAGTCCGGAGAGGATATCCGCCATCTCCTTCAGCTTACCGGGGTTATGGGTTGCCAACACGAATTTCATACCGTCTCCTCCTTTTCCGCCGCACGGTCCAGACGCTTGTTCCGGATGGTCAGCACCAGGTCGATGGTGACCATGGTGATATCCAGAATGTAAAAAGCCGCCACATAGGTGACATTTCCACTGATGAACTTCCCCGCCAAGCCGCAGAGATAGCCCACGATGATGCACACCTCAAACCATAGGCTCTTGCCCTTTGCAGTACGGGAGCGCACGGACTTTGTGATGTTGAAGGGCCAGGACAGGCCGAAGCAGATCAGCATAATCATCTCGAATACCTGCGCCACGGAAACCATCTTCTTCTTTCAATTTGTGGTTTTATCGCTTCAAAATCTCCCGCTGGAGCTTCAGCAGCTCCCGGTTGCCCTTGGCGCACAAGCGCACCAGCTCCTGTTGCTCCTGGGGTGTGAAGGCCCGGCCCTCGCCGGTGCCCTGGAGCTCGATGATCTCCCCCAGCTCATTCATCACACAGTTCAGGTCCACCTGGGCACGGCTGTCCTCGCTGTACTGCAAATCCAGCATAAGGGTCTCCCCGACGATTCCCGCAGACACCCCGGTGACGAAATGCCGGATGGGATTGGAGGCCAGCACGCCCTCCTCCACCAGCTTCCGGCAGGCCAGAGCCAGCGCCACAAAGCCGCCGGTGACGGAGGCGGTGCGGGTTCCGCCGTCGCCCTGGAGCACGTCGCAGTCGATGGTGATGGTATGCTCCCCCAGCTTCGCCAGGTCCACGGCGGCCCGGAGGGAACGGCCCACCAGCCGCTGGATCTCTGCGCTGCGGGGCGAGAGCTTCAGCTTGGCGATGTCCCGCTTGCTGCGCTCCCGGTTGGCCCGGGGCAGCATGGAGTACTCCGCCGTCACCCAGCCGGTGCCCTCCGGCACATGGGGCGGCACCCGGTCCTCCACGCTGGCGCAGCAGAGAACCATGGTGTCGCCGCACTGGATGAGACAGCTGCCCTCCGCGAATTTTACGAAATCAGGGGTGATTTTGATCGGGCGCAGCTCGTCAAATGCCCGTCCGTCTTGTCTGGTCATGGTATGCGCTCCTTTTCATTTTCCCCGCAGAGAGGACTGGATCGCCGCGAACGCACGGTCATAGTCATCTCTGTGAACATAGATGGTGTAGGTCAGGACGCTGTCCTGTACAGCAGTCGGAGCGGCCCCCTGCTGCGGCGGGCAGCCGCGGCGTATAGGCCCCGGGTCCTGGTGCCGCTGGAGAGCCCGGCATCTGAAAGCGCCCCGCGGATCCGAAAGTACATCTGCTGCGACGACACAGAGATCAGTTTTCTCCGATTCCAAATGGTGATCCTTGTCTCTCTGCTGCCGCTCAAATAATGGCCTCCACATATTCCTTCGCGTCGAAGGCCTTCAGGTCGTCCACCCCCTCGCCCACACCGGCCAGCTTCACCGGTACGCCCAGCTCCTTGGCGATGGCGATGACGATGCCGCCCTTGGCCGTGCCATCCAGCTTCGTCAGCACGATGCCGGTGAGTCCTGCGGCCTCCTTGAACTGGCGGGCCTGGATCAGGCCGTTTTGTCCGGTGGTGGCATCCAGCACCAGCAGCGTCTCCCGTGCGGCGCCGGGGCATTCCCGGTCGATGATCTTGGAGAGCTTGGCGAGCTCCGCCATCAGGTTAGCCTTGTTGTGGAGGCGGCCGGCAGTGTCGCACAGCACCACATCCACCCCTCTTGCCTTGGCAGCCTGCAGGGCGTCGAACAGCACCGCGCCGGGGTCAGCCCCCTCGTGCTGGCGCACAAGTTCGCAGCCGGCCCGCTCCGCCCAGATCTGCAGTTGGTCCGCCGCTGCGGCCCGGAAGGTGTCCGCCGCGCAGAAGAGGACCCGCTTGCCCTCGCTTTTCAGCTGATAGCCCAGTTTGCCGATGGACGTGGTCTTGCCTACGCCGTTGACGCCGATGAACAGCACCACAGCAGGCCGGGTCGAGAGATCCAGCTCCGTGCCGCCCACGTCCATCTCCTCCGCCAAAATGTCCCGGAGGGCGGCCTTGACCGCCTCCTGGTCCTGGAGCTTCTCCTTCCGGACCCTCGTGCGGAGTTTTTCCACGGCGTCCAGCGCCGTGTCCATGCCCAGGTCCGCCAGGATCAGCGTCTCCTCCAACTCCTCGAAAAAGGCCTCGTCCGCCTCGGAGAAGCCGGAGAAGAGATTTGTGGTGATCTTTTTCAGCTTGTCAAAAAAGCCCATGGTATCCTCCCAAATCGGAAATCAGCGCCGGAGAGGCTTATCCCAGTCCAACCTGTTTCCGCAGTATTTGCAGTATTCGCCGGGAAAAAGCGGCAGATGTGCCCCGCACTCCGGGCAGCGGATCACGAACAACTGGATCGCAAGGCCCGCCGCCAGCAGCAGTCCCCCGATCACGCCCGCCTCCGGTACAAATACGGTCCTGCTGAGGAACTGCAGAACAAATCCCGGGACTAGCAGGATAACGCTCAGGATCGTCCATCTGCGCAGTGTCATGAGATCGTCCTCCCAATCGCTTCAAATCCTCTTGCGCCGGGTCGCCGTTCACTCCACTTTCTTGCCGCAGTATGGGCAGGTCTTATCCGGTCGGAGCTCCCGAACGGACTTTCCGCAGTGGGGGCAGCGCAGCAGCCACCACACCAGCCCCAGATCCAAAAGGAAAATCAGCAGCCCTGCATAGGTCATCCATCCGCCCCGGAAGATAAGGAGGCCTGCCAGCAGGCCCACCCAGATGATCAGTATCTGTTTATGCTTGCGCTTCATGGATTCCGCTCCTTATTTGATCTTCAGCTCTTTCGCCATGTCATTCAGATTGATGGTCAGGATCTTGCTCACGCCCTGCTCCTGCATGGTGACGCCATAGAGGACGTCGGCCTCCTCCATGGTTCCCCGGCGGTGGGTGATGACGATGAACTGGGTCCGGCCTGCCAGCGTCCGCATATAGCGGGCGTAGCGGGTGACGTTGGCGTCATCCAGGGCCGCCTCGATCTCGTCCATCACGCAGAAGGGCGTTGGATGGACTTTCAGAATGGAGAAATACAGCGCGATGGCCACAAAGGCCTTCTCGCCGCCGGACAGCAGGGAGATGGTCTTGAGGGTCTTTCCCGGCGGCTGGGCCTTGATCTCGATGCCGCAGCCCAGGATGTCCTCCTCGTCCTCCAGTTCCAATCTGGCCGTCCCTCCCCCGAAGAGCTCCTGGAAGGTGGTCTGGAAGCTCTCGGACAGCAGCTTGAACTGCTCGGCGAAAATCTTGGTCATCTCCTCAGTGATCTCGCCGATGATGTTCTGCAGCTCGCCCTTGGCCTTCTCCACATCGTTGCGCTGGTCCGTCAGGTAGGTGTAGCGGGTGTTCACCCGCTGGAACTCGTCGATGGCCCCGATGTTTGGGGTGCCCAGGGCGGTGATGTCCCGCTTCAGCTCCCCGATCCGCCGGTTGGCCTTGGGCACGCTCTCCAGCTCGATCCGCTGTGCCTGGGCGTCGGAGTGGGAGAGTTCGTAGTGTTCCCACAGCCGGTCCAGGATCTGCTTTTCCTCCATGGCGGAGGTGGCCCGCTTCTGGTCCAGTTTGGCCACCGCCCGCTCCAGGTTCAGCAGGTTCTCGTTCATCTCCTGGCCCGCCCGGTTCTTGGCAGTCCGCTCCGCCTCCAGGGCGTTCTTCTCCTCTGTGATGGCGGCCAGCCGCTGCCGGAAGGCCGCGCCCCGGCCCGCCAGCTCCTCCAGCGCCGTCTGCAATCCGGCGATCTCTTCCTCCGCGGCGGCGATGTTTCGGCGGTAGGTCTCCGCCATCTGTTCCTTCTGCTCCCGGTCACCAGAGAGATCCGCGCACAGCGCCCGCAGGTCCGCGGCGCTGCGGACTGTGGCCTCCCGCTCGGCCGCCAGGGCAGCCAGATCGCTCTTTCTGCCGCTGATCTCCTCGGCCAGGGCACCGGATTTCTCCAGCAGCTCCGATTGGCCGGAAAGAGCCGCCTCCGCCTGGGCCCGCGCGTCCGCGGCGGCGGATTCCTGTCGGTTGATCTCCACCTGGGCGGCGGCAGACCGGGCGTCGTTGTCCGTCAGCCGTCCGGCCAAGCTCTCCAGCTCGCCGGCGAGGTTCTCCACGCTCTCCTCCAGGGAGCGCAGCAGGAGATCATATTGTCCCCTGATGCCCTCCAGCCGCAGGACCTCGTCCTCTGCATGGCGGCGCTGGGCCTCCGCGGTCTCCAGCTCGTATTGGGCGGCGGCCAGTTCCCGGGCGGTATCCTCCTCCGCCTGCTTTGCCTCCGCCAGCTTTGCCTGCATGGCAGCGGTCCGGGCGGTGAGCTGCTCCAACTCCGCGGACCGGCTCAGTACACCGGCGGACCGGCTGGTGCTGCCGCCGGTCATGGAGCCGCCCCGGTTAATGATCTGGCCGTCCAGCGTCACGATCCGGAAGGCGTTGCGGTACTTCCGGGCCATGGCGATGCCGCAGTCCAGGTCCTCCACCACCACAGTGCGGCCCAGCAGGTTGTAAACAATATTCCGGTACGCCGGGTCGAATGTCACCAGCCGGGACCCCAGGCCCACAAACCCAAATTCCTTCTCCACGCCTTTTTCATGGAGTTCGTCACCCCGGATGGCGGTGAGGGGCAGGAATGTGGCCCGTCCGGCGTCCCGCTGCTTCAGGTAGCTGATGGCGGCCTTGGCATCCTCCTCCCGGTCCACCACAATATTCTGCAGTCCCGCCCCCAGGGCGATCTCGATGGCCAAGGAGTACCTGCCATCGGTCTTCACCAGATTGGCCACCGGGCCATGGATGCCCTGCAGGCCGCTCTGTGCGCGGCACACGAACTTGACTGCCTTGGAGAAGCCCTCGTACTCCTTCTCCATCTCTGTCAGCAGGCGGCGGCGGTTTTCCAGCGCCCCCGTGTCCATGGTCAGCTGGACCCGCCGCTCCGCGGCGGCAGCGGCCTTCTTCTTCCGTTCCTCCATCCGCAGGCTGTGGCCGGCGATGATGTTGGCGGCGGCCTCCGCCTCGTCCCTGGCATCCTCCAGGGCGCGGCGGTTCTCCCGCGCCTCCTGCCGGGCGGACTGAAGCTGCTCCTCCGCGGCGGCCCTGTCTCGCTCTGCGGCCTCCCGCCGCTCCTGGATCTGCTTCTTCTCCGCGGCGGCGGCGGCCAGTTCCGCCCGCGCGTCCGCGGCGGCGGCCATGGCGAGGGCCTCCTGTGCCCGCAGGCGCTCCGCCTCGTTCTGGGCGCCGCCGGCCTGTTCCGCCATGGTCTGGGCGGTCTCCAGCAGGGCGGCCAGCGCACCGTTCAGCTCCCCGATCCGGCGGTCGATCTCCGCCACCCGGGCTTCCTGCTCCTCCGCCTGCTTCGCAAGGCCGCCGGAACGGCTCTCCGCCTCTGCCAGCTCCGCCTCCGCCCGCTGGATGTTCTCCCGGTTGTGGGTGACGGTGCTCTCCAGCACGGCGGCGGCGGACTCCTTCTCCTTGATCTGCTCCTCCAGAACGGCGGACTCTGTCCGGACACGCTCAGCCTCCATGTCCTTCTCCCGCATCCGCTCGCTGTACCGCTCCCCCTCGGCATAGAGGGCGTCCAGAGCGGCGCGGGCCTCGTCCCGCTGGGACTCTGCGGCGTGAAAGTCCGCCTCCAGCTTCCGGGCGCCCGCCTTCAGGGTGTCCAGGTTCTCCAGCCAGACGGAGATCTCCAGAAGGCGCAGCTCATCCCGGAGCACCAGATACTTCCTGGCCTTCTCCGCCTGCTCCCGCAGGGGCTCCACCTGAAGCTCCAGCTCGGCGATCTTGTCATTGATGCGGACCAGATTCTCCTCCGTCCGCTCCAGCTTCCGCTCCGCCTCCTCCTTCCGGTGGCGGAATTTGGAAATGCCGGCGGCCTCCTCGAAGATCTCCCGCCGCTCCCCGCTCTTGGCGGAGAGGATCTCATCAATCTTGCCCTGGCCGATGATGGAGTAGCCCTCCCGGCCCATGCCGGTGTCCAGGAACAGCTCCGTCAAGTCCTTCAGCCGGACAGACTGGCGGTTGATGTAGTATTCGCTTTCGCCGCTGCGGTAATAGCGGCGGGTGACGGACACTTCGCTCTCCTCCATGGTGGGGAAGATGTGCTCCGTGTTGTCCAGCACCAGCGTCACCTGGGCAAAGCCCACCTGGCTGCGCTTCTCCGTGCCGCCGAAAATCACGTCCTCCATCTTGGCGCCACGGAGGCCCTTGACGCTCTGTTCCCCCATCACCCACCGGATAGCGTCGGAGATGTTGGACTTGCCGGAGCCGTTGGGACCCACGATGGCGGTGATGTCCTCGCCGAAATTCAGGACCGTCTTGTCTGGAAAGGACTTAAACCCCTGGATTTCCAATGCGCGCAGATACAAACTCTCACCTCATTCGGCCTCTCAGCCAGATCACATACTATAACTAGTATAGTATAGCAAAGCCACTCCTCTATTTCAAGGAAAAATCTCCAGGTTCGGCGGCTCCAGCCGGAGCTGGGCCGTTATCCTCGAAACAGATCTCGCTTTTTCCATTTTTTCATGTTATTCTTTTGAAAAAATAACGAGTAGAGGAGGGAGTCCGTGCGAGAAAAAAGCCCCCGGCTGATCGTGACGTTTCACACCACTGCCGGGGCCATCGCCACAGAGCAGCTCTGCCGCCGCCTGGGGCTGGAGGGCAAACTGATCTCCGTTCCCCGGTGCATCACATCCGACTGCGGCATGGCCTGGTCCGCGCCGCCGGAGCTGCGGGAGCACCTGGAGACCCGGCTGCAGGAGGCCGGGATCGAGACAGCCGGTTTCTATGAGCTGCCCCTGTGACGATTTTCGTCCCAGCGCCGAAGAGAGTGAGGAGTGTATTTATGAGAGAAAAGAGTTGGTTTCGGGAATACGGATTGATCTTGGCGGCGGGCGTGGCCGTGGGCATTGCCGCCCTGATCCTTACCGCCTCCGGCAACCCCAAGAACATGGGCTTCTGCATCGCCTGCTTCCTGCGGGACATCGCCGGCGCCCTGGGGCTCCACAGCGCCGCCAATGTGCAGTACATCCGGTCGGAGATCATCGGCATCGTGGTGGGGGCCGCGGCGGCAGCTCTGGCTGCCAGGGAGTTCCGGGCAAAGGCCGGGGCCTCTCCCGCCTGCCGGTTTGTGCTGGGGATGTTCGTGATGATCGGTGCTCTGGTGTTTCTGGGCTGCCCCCTGCGGATGGTCATCCGGCTGGGCGGCGGCGACCTGACTGCCGTTGCCGGGCTGGTGGGCTTCATCGCCGGGATCCTGGTGGGCGTGGTATGTTTAAAGAAGGGCTTCTCCCTAGGCCGGGCCTATCCCGTCCGCATGGGCGAGGGGTTCGTCCTGTCTGGGATCCTGATGGCGCTGTTGGGGCTGCTGCTGTTGGTGCCCACCCTGCTGAAGTTCTCTGAGGCGGGCCCCGGCTCCATGCGGGCCTTCTGGGGGATCTCCCTGGCGGCCGGTCTGGTTGTGGGCGTGCTGGCCCAGCGGAGCCGGCTGTGCATGGCCGGCGGCATACGGGACGCTGTGATGCTGCGGGACTTCAAGCTCCTCTCCGGCTTCCTGGCCATCTGGGGCACGGTCACCATTGGCAATCTGGTCCTGGGATCCTACAGCCTGTCCGCACTGTCCCAGCCCATCGCCCACAGCCAGTACCTCTGGTCCGCCCTGGGCATGGCCCTGGCGGGCTGGGGTTCCATCCTGCTGGGAGGCTGCCCCCTGCGACAGTTGATTCTGGCCGGTGAGGGCAACGGCGACTCCGCCGTGACCGTCCTGGGCATGATCGTGGGCGCCGCCGTCTCCCACAACTTCGGTCTGGCCGGCGCGGCGGATTCCGTGGCGGAGGACGGCACCTATGTGGTCGGCGGCATCGGCACTGCCGGCATGGCGGCGGTGGCCATCGGATTCGCGGTACTGCTGGCCATCACGGTGACCCATTTGCCGAAAACGGAGGCTGTATCGCGTGATTGAGCACACAATGTATGAAAATCGTCTATCGCCCTGTCCTGCCAGGCAACCGGCGATGGCGGAAAATTTTCCCATTTTGCACAGGGAAAATCCTTGAATCTGTGCCGCATATCGCGGCGAAAGGGGAATTTGATATGGTAGATACCCGCGGATACATCTGCCCCACCCCGGTGCTGATGGTGCAGAAGGCCTTGAAGGATCGGCCCGCCACGGTGGAAGTCCTGGCGGAGGCCGGCGCGGCGGTGGAGAACATCACCCGCTTCGCCCACTCCCAGGGCTATCAGGTCAGCAAGACGGCGGACGGACCGGACTGGAAACTGACCCTGACGAAATAAAAGACAGGCGGGGAGCCCGTAGGCTCCCCGCCTGCCGTTTTTCCTGTCCCGCGGTTTGAGGTCAGGATGTCTCCCGCTTTCCTTTGGCCTCCTCGATCTGGCGGTAGAGGCACTGGAGTCCGTCAGAGAGGCCGCCCACCTGGTCGATGATGCCCAGGGACACTGCCTCCTCTCCATAGACCACGCTGCCAACGTCGGCGGCCATATCGTCCTTTTTCAGCATCAGGGCCTGGAACTTCTGAGCCGTGATCTGGCTGTGGCTGGAGACGAAGGCCACGATCCGATCCTGAAGCCGCTGGAAGTAGTTGTAGGTCTGGGGGGCGGCGATGACCGTGCCGCTCATGCGGACCGGGTGGATGGTCATGGCGGCGCTGGGGACGGCAAAGCTCCGTCGGGCAGCCACTGCCAAAGGCACGCCGATGGAATGGCTTCCTCCCAGGACGATGGAGACCGTAGGCTTTGTCATGCCGGCGATCAGCTCCGCGATGGCAAGGCCCGCCTCCACGTCGCCGCCCACGGTATTCAGCAGGAAGAGGACGCCGTTCACCTCGTCGCTCTCCTCCAGCTTGGCCAGCAGGGGCAGCACATGCTCGTACTTGGTGGTCTTGGCACCGCTGGCGGCGGTGTTGTGGCCCTCGATCTGGCCGATGATGGTCATGCAGTACACGGAGCCGTGGGGTGTTTTGGTCAGGGCGGAGCCGAAGTCCACGATCTGCTGGGCGCCGTCCTTTCCGCTCTCGTCATTTTCCTCTGTGGTGTCCGCAGGTTTGGTGCGTTCTGTCATGGTAAACCCTCCTTTTCCCCGGTATTCTCTGCAATTTTATGAAAAGTACGCGCTGGACTTTCTTTTTGCCGGTTCCTGTGATATGATAAAACATCTAAAGTATCTAATCTCCTACTCTGGCCCTTCTCAATAAGGAGATTCCTATGAAACAGCATTTTCAAATCCCCTGGGCTCAGATCCTGATTGTTTGCGCCGCTCTAGTTATGGCTTTGGGAATGGGGGGGCTCTGTTCAGGTGGAGCAAGAAGCGGTGGGGCAACGGGAAGCCTTCCGACGGAGCCTGCAAATGCTGGACCAGTACCTTTGTGCCCTATCTGAGGATCTGGGTGATCCGGATATTCTTGCCCTGGAGGCTCCCTTGGAGGATGATCGCATTCAGGAAAACCTAGTCCGGGTGCGGCGGACCTCTGTTGCCCTCAAACAGGACTATGTCTCCAACGCCGGGAGAGAGACTTCCCCGCATCCCCACGTGTATCTCTATCTCTTGGCACTAGGGGAAACGCTATTGGAGAGCAATTATCTGGATCTGGAGGCACTTTCTCAGATACTGACTATCTGCCGTCCCCTGTGGGATATTGAAACTGGACTTTCCTACAAGGAGATCATGGCCCAGCTGGAGGAAAACGTCACCTCCGGGGACTACCAGGACGCCTTGGAACTGCTGGGGATCAGCGATATGATACCAATTACCACCCAAGGAGGAACATAACTTTGGAACAGAACAAACAGCGCATTGTGGTGAAGGTGGGCACCTCCACCCTCACCCATAACTCCGGCGCGTTGGACCTTTGGAGCATGGAACATCTGGTGCGGACCCTGGCGGATCTCCAGGGCATGGGGCATGAGGTGATCCTGGTGTCCTCCGGTGCCATCGCTGTGGGCACCGCCAAGCTGGGGCTGTCCGAGCGGCCGAAGGAGCTGCGGATGAAGCAGGCAGCCGCTGCGGTGGGCCAGTGCCGGATGATGCACATTTACGACAAATTCTTCTCCGAGTACAACCGCTCCATGGCCCAGATCCTGCTGACAGGAGATGATGTGGAGGACCCGGAGCGGGCGGAGCACCTGTCCAACACCTTCTCCGCCCTGCTGGAGATGGGGGTCATCCCTGTGGTGAACGAGAATGACTCCGTCTCCTCCGCCGAGATCGAGACCGGACGCCATAAGGTCCTGGGCGATAACGACACCCTCTCTGCCATCGTGGCGGAGCTGTGCCGGGCGGATCTGCTGGTACTGCTCAGCGACATCGATGGGCTGTACGACGCGGACCCCAAGACTCACCCGGAGGCAAAGCTCCTCCACCAGGTGACGGAGCTGACGCCGGAGATCCTGGAGATGGCCGGCGGCGCCGGCAGCTGGCGGGGCACCGGCGGCATGGCCACCAAGCTCTCCGCTGCCCGCATTGCCATGGAGGCCGGGTGCGATATGGTCATCACCAACGGCAGCCGGATGGAAGACCTGTACGGCATCGCGGAGGGGAAGGACATTGGAACGCGATTTGTATCGGGGAAAACTAGGAATTGATGGATTGCACCCCCAGCGGAATGATTTGAAATTCGTCCGGATCCGCCGGACCTCTAAATTTCCAACTCCTAATTCCTCTTTCAAGAAAGGTGTGACGATATGACAGCATTACAGCAGCAGGGACAGGCGGCAAAGGCCGCCACCTACGTTCTGGCCACCGCCGGGACGGCCAGGAAAAACGCGGCGCTGAATGCCATTGCGGACGTTTTGACAGAGCGGCAGACAGAGTGGCTCTCCGCCAACGCAGAAGATGTGGCCGCCGCGAAGGAGGCGGGGATGCGCCCCGCCATGCTGGACCGGCTGACCCTGACGCCGGAACGGGTGGCAGGCATCGTGGACGGCGTGCGGCAGGTGGCTGCCCTTCCGGATCCCATCGGCAGAGTGGACAAGATGGAAACCCGGCCCAACGGCCTTATCATCGGCCGGCGGCGGGTGCCCCTGGGGGTCATCGCCATCATCTTTGAGGCCCGGCCCAACGTCACCGTAGACGCTGCGGCGCTGTGCCTGAAGTCCGGCAATGTGTGTATCCTCCGAGGCGGCAAGGAGGCCATCCGCTCCAACCGCTGTGTGGCGGAGCTGATGCGTCAGGCCCTGCGGTCCGTAGGTCTGCCGGAGGACTGCATCTCCCTGGTACAGGACACCAGCCACGAGACCGCCAATGAGCTGATGCACCTGGACGGCTATGTGGACGTGCTGATCCCCCGGGGTGGCGCCGGGCTGATCCGGGCCGTGGCCAAGGAGGCCAGCGTACCAGTGATCCGCACCGGCGAGGGCGTGTGCCACATCTATATCGACGATGAGGCAGACCTGGACATGGGTGCCAGCATCCTCTTCAATGCCAAGTGCTCCCGTCCCTCTGTGTGCAACGCCGTGGAGTGCGTGCTGGTCCACCGGGACGTGGCGGCGGACTTCTGGAAAAAGGCCCTTCCCCTTCTGGATGAGAAGGGCGTGGAGCTGCGGGCGGACCCGGAGGCCCTGGAGATCCTGGGCACCCGGGCGGTACCGGCAGAAGACAGCGACTGGGACGCCGAGTACGATGACTACATCCTGGCTGTCAAGACGGCAGGCGGCATGGATGAGGCCATCGATTTCATCAATGCCCACGGCACCCAGCACTCCGAGGCCATCATCACGAAGAACTACTTCAAGGCCCAGCACTTCCTGGACCACGTGGATGCGGCGGCGGTGTACGTCAACGCCTCCACCCGGTTCACAGACGGCGGCGAGTTCGGTCTGGGGGCGGAGATCGGCATTTCCACCCAGAAGATGCACGCCCGGGGCCCCATGGGACTGGAGGAGCTGACCAGCTGCAAGTACGTCATTTACGGTGAGGGACAGGTGCGGTAAGCGCCTGCCGGAAGTTAAAACACCAAGAGGGGATGGTCTCTATGGCGGCGATCATTCTCTCCCTGCTGGCTGCAGCGCTTCTGTCGACCGTGCTGCTCATCCCCGCCGGACACCTGAAGCAGGCGCTGGGCATCCCGTCGGCGGTCTGTTCCGCTGCGGCGATGGGGCTGTACCTGCAGATGCGCACTGTCTCCGGCGGGCCTGGTACCGGAATAGCACTGGTGCAGCTGTACCTTCCCTGCGCTGTTTACGGACTGGTGATCCTGGGCGGCGCGGCCCTGGGTCCGACAGGATGGTGCTGCGGAAAAAAGCGAAGCTGAACATCTGATTCTGATTTGAAAAAAGAGGTTGATGCACAATGGCGACATTTGGTTTTATCGGCACCGGAAATATGGGCGGCGCCCTGGCCCGGGCGGCCCGCAAGCGGCTGTCCGGCGGAGAGATCCTGTTGGCGAACCGCTCCGCCGCCAAAGCGGAGGCCCTGGCCCAGGAGCTGGACTGCCGGGCTGTGGACAATGCGGCGGTGGCCGCTGAGGCAGATTACATCTTCCTGGGCGTGAAGCCCTATATGGTGGCAGGGCTGATGGAGAAGATCGGCCCCGTGCTGGCGGCGCGGAAGGACCGGTTCGTGCTGGTGTCCATGGCGGCGGCCCTCACCATCCCCGACCTGCGGGAGCGGGGCTGCGGGGACTGGCCCCTGATCCGCATCATGCCCAATACCCCCTCTGCCATCGGGGAGGGCGTGATCTTCTACACCTGCGACGGCGTCACGGCGGAGGAGGAAGCGGCGTTCCTGGAGAACATGGCAGGCGCCGGGCGGCTGCTGCCCCTGGACGACCATCTGATGGACGCCGGCAGCGCCGTGGCCGGCTGCGGACCGGCCTTTGTGGACCTCTTCATCGAGGCCATGGCGGACGGCGGCGTGGCCTGCGGCCTCACCCGTCCCATGGCGATGGAGTGCGCCGCCCAGACGCTGATCGGCGCCGCACGGCTGATGCTGGAGACGGGCCGCCATCCCGGTGCACTGAAGGATGCGGTCTGTTCCCCCGGCGGCGCCACCATCCAGGGCGTCCGGGCGCTGGAGGCCGGCAGGTTCCGCAGCGCGGTGATGGAGGCGGTCATCGCCGCCTATGAGAAGAGTGCGGAGATGAAGTGAACGGTCCGTGGCCGGAGGCAGCTGCCTCCGGCCACGGCATTTTTTGTCCGCCTGCGGGACTTGCCAGCAGACGGCGAGATGTGGTATGATCGTTCTCCCATCTTTTTGACAGGAGGACATGTATGGCACGGGACATCATCTTGAATCTGGCAATCAGCCTGGATGGCTTCATTTGCGATGAGGACGGCGGCTTCGCATGGATCAGCGGCCAGGGAGATGTCCGGGCCGACACGGCGGACCACTTCGACTTCGACGGCTTCCTGGCATCCTGCGACACCATCGTTATGGGTCGAAAGGCTTATGAGGACTGCCTTAGTTCTCTGCCCGAAGCGGCGGAAAAGCGATTCCTGGTGGCCTCCCGGACACCTCGGGCGCCGGAGGGCAGGGTTGTCTTTCTCTCCGCCGATGTGGTGGCGGAAGTTCTGGCGCTGAAGGACCGGCCCGGCAAGCACATCTGGCTGTTCGGCGGTGGAGAGCTGGCCTCCGACTTCATTCGCGCCGACGCCGTAGACCGGTATATCGTCGGCATCCTGCCGGTGATCCGGGGCAAGGGCCGGCGGCTGTTTCAGGAGGGGATTCCGCCGGTGGAACTCCACCTGGACCGCTGCACGGTCTCAGACGGCATCCCTATTCTGGAGTACAGCCGGCGGGGCCGGTAAGGCAGATAGACAACAGCCGCAGGGAGCGTTCCCTGCGGCTGTTGTTTTGTGATTTGAGAAGATCTGACTTCTGTCGCTCAGGCAGCGGCGTTGGCGGCCCGGTACAGGAAGGTCACAATCTGGCCCCGCTGGCAGACGGTGTCGGGAGAGAACGTGCTGCCGTCACCGGTGCCGAGGGTGACGCCCTGGGCCACGGCCCAGTTCACCGCGGCGGCGTAGTCCGCGTCAGCGGCGACGTCGGTGAAGGAAGCGGCAGCAGCCTCGGGGCTGTCGGCGGCAACCCACATGAAGTACACCGCCATGGCGCGGGTGCAGCCCGCATAGGGATCAAAGGTCTCGCCTTCCACCAGGCCCTGCTCGCTGGCCCACTGGACGGCCTTGAAGAAGTACAGGCTGGTGTCCGTCACATCGGTATAGGCGGGTTCCGTGCTAGCAGGCTCCGGAGAACCGGCGGCGCGCCACAGATAGGTGATGATCTGGGCACGGGTGCAGTTCTGGTAGGGAGAGAAGGTGGTGGCGGTGGTGCCGTTGGTGATGCCCTCGTCCACGGCCCACTCAATGCCGTCATAGTAGGGGGAGGTCGCCGCCACGTCGGTGAAGGCCAGGCCCTGGTCAACAGTGATGCGGCCAGCGGGCTGACCGTAGGCCTCTTCGGTGACGGTGCCCTTCAGCTCGTCGGTGATATAGTCCATGACCACCTCATCCATGGAGAGGCCCAGGTCATAGTTGACGGAGGCAGCCGCGAACGCATAGTAGGTGTCGCCGCCGGCGGCCATGAAGTCGTTGGTGGCGATGGTATAGGTGGCGTTGGCATCAAAGGGCTCGCCGCCCACGGTCTCGATGGTGACGCGCTGGATGCTCTTGGGGCCGTAGTAGGTGGAGCCGGGATACTGCTCGCCCTGGTCATAGGCCTTGGTGGTGTCCACGGTGAACTCGATGCCGCTCACCTGGGGGAAGCCGCCGATAGAGGTGGGCGTGCAGTAGGTGGAAGCCTCCAGAGCCTCCAGCAGCTCGGCGCCGGTGACTTTCACGATGGAGAGGGTGTTGCCGAAGGGCAGCACAGTGTTGATATCCTTCTTGGTGATGTCGCCGGCGGCGATGGAGGCGCGGATGCCGCCGCCGTTGGTGACAGCCGCGTCCACCTCAGTGCCCTCACGCTCGGCGCCCCAGACCAGAGCGTCGCAGATCAGGTCGCCCAGGTTGGTCTCCTCGGTACGGTTACCGGGCTCCTTCTCGCCGTTCAGGGCCACTTCGGTCTTTGCAAACACCGTGCCGTATTCCTTGTCGATCTCCGCCTGGATCTTGGCGGCGCGGGCAGCCACATCAGCATCCGTGGCGGTCAGGTCGGCAACGGGGGTAGTGGCGGTGGTGATGGTGCCGTCGGCATCGATGGTGACCACGCCCACGCTCTCCAGCTTGGTGCCGGTAGAGGTCACCAGAGTGTCGCCCACCTTCCCGGTACCGCCAGCGGCGGCCTTCACGTCCTCAAGGGTGGAGTGAGAGTGGCCGTCGATGAACACGTCGATGCCGTCCACCTTCTCCAGCAGGTCGATGGAGCGGTTGCCGGTGGACTCGGCATCGATGCCCAGGTGGCCCAGGCAGATGATGTACTCGCAGCCCTCTGCCTCCAGTGCGTCCACCTGATCCTGCGCGCAGTCGAACATCTTATCGCCGGCCAGGAAGGTCACGCCCTGGATCTTGGCGGGGTGGGCCTTGGTTGCAGTCTCCGGGGTGTCCAGGCCGAACACGCCGATCTTGGTGCCGTCGGGCGCGGTGAAGACCACGTTGTCCTCAAACGCCACCTGACCGTTGTACAGGACATTGGCGTCCACGATGGTGAAGTCGGCGTCCGCCTCCAGATCCTTGAGGTTCTGGTAGCCGTAGTCGAACTCATGGTTGCCCATGCTGGCCACGTCGTAGCCGGCCAGGTTCATCAGCTCCACGGCGGTGGCGCCCTCAGACGTGCTGACGGTGGGATCGCCCTGGATGAAGTCACCGGCGTCCATCAGCAGGACGTAGGCGCCGCGGGCCTCGTAGGCGTCCTTCAGCGCGGCCACTTTGGCATAGCCGCTGATGGCGCCATGCACATCATTGGTGTGCAGGATGACGATGTCGCCGTCCAGATCCTGTGCCGTCTCTTCCGCCGCATTGGCGGTGACGGCCAGGGAGAACGTCATGACCACCGCCAGCAGCAGGGACAAGACTTTCTTTTTCATTCTGTTACCTCCTCTGAAAGCGCGGGAGATGACCTCCCGTGGTATGGATATAGTATAGCACATCTGGAAAAAATGGACAGAGGGGACTTCGCGGATTTTTCCAAAAAAACTACCAGAAATATCCCACATTTTTTGTAGAAGAAGCGCAATTTTTTTCTACCCGCACTTCTGGCATTCCCTTGCGGCGGGTGTTATACTGAAAAAAAGCGTCTGCTGGAGCTTCCCGGCAGCCTGCCGCCGGGCGGCCGCATCGTGCCGCAGACACACAAGGAGGTATATTTATGACCACATTGCTCAGGGGCGGGACCATCATCACCGGTGCCGGACAGCGGCGGGCCGACCTGCTGCTGGACGGGGAGAAGATCGCCTGGGTGGGCCGGGGACCTCAAGCCGCAGACCGGGAGGTGGATGTCTCCGGCTGTTTCCTCTTCCCCGGCTTTATCGACGCCCACACCCACTTTGACCTGGATGTGGCGAACACCACCACGGCGGATGATTTCTGCACCGGCTCCCGGGCGGCCCTGCGGGGCGGCACTACTACGGTCATCGACTTCGCCTGCCCCAACAAGGGCGAGTCCCTGCACCACGGCCTGGACCTGTGGCATCAGAAGGCGGACGGCAGGACTTTCTGCGACTACGGCTTCCACATGACCATCGACGACTGGAACGAGTCCATCCGGGCAGAGCTGCCGGACATGTTCGCCCAGGGCATCTCTTCTTTCAAGATGTATCTCACCTATCCCGCCATGATGATCGGCGACCGGGACATCTACTGGGCACTGAAGGAGCTGAAGCGGCTGGGGGGCATCGCCGGCTTCCACTGCGAGAACGCCGGTGTCATTGACGGCATGATCGCCGAGCGGAAGGCCGCCGGAGAGCTCTCCCCCGTCTCCCATCCCCGCACCCGACCGCCCTATCTGGAGGCTGAGGCGGTGAGCCGCCTGCTGCGGATCGCCCAGGCAGCGGACGCGCCGGTGGTCATCGTCCACCTCACCAACCGGGAGGCCCTGCTGGAGGTGGACCACGCCCGGAAGCGGGGCCAGACCGTGTATGTGGAGACCTGTCCCCAGTACCTGCTGCTGGACGAGAGCGTGTATTTCAACGAGGACTACTCCGCCGCTGCCCGGTATGTGTGCGCGCCGCCCCTGCGGGACAAGGCCGAGCAGGAGCACCTGTGGAAGGGCCTGCGGCGGGGCGCTATCCAGACCGTGTCCACAGACCACTGCTCCTTCACCCTGGCCCAGAAGGACATGGGCCGGGAGGACTTCACCAAAATCCCAGGCGGCCTGCCCGGCGTGGAGACCCGGGGCGAGCTGCTGTACTCCTACGGCGTGGCCAAGCGGAAGATCAGCGCCGCCCAGATGTGCCGGGTGCTCAGCGAGAATCCCGCCCGGCTGTATGGTCTCTATCCCCGGAAGGGCGTGCTGCGGCCCGGCAGCGACGCGGACATCGTGGTCTACGACCCCGGCGCCAGCCATGTGATCCGAGCGGAGGACTGCGTGGCCAATGTGGACTACAACCCCTATGAAGGCTTCGTCACCGCCGGCGGCATCCGGCAGGTGTGGCTGCGGGGGCAGCTCTCCGTGGAAAACGGAAAGGTCCTGGTGGAGGCGCCGGCGGGCAAGTATATGGCCCGGGGCAAGAACTCCCTGTGAGCACTCGTCCATGAATCTCGTCATCATCGGGCGCTTCCCTGCGGCCACAGACACGCAGATCAGGGCATTCCTTCCCGCTGACCGGGAGGTTTTTATCACCGAATCGGATCTGTCCGGCCCCTTTTTGCAGAGTGCGGATGCGCTCATCCCGGAACACATCCCGATTCCCTCTTTTGGGGACAAGGCTCTGAAGCTGCGGATGATTCAAACCGGGGCCGGGTATGGCGAAGATAGAGCCGTCTGCTTTTCTGGTCAATATGGCCAAGAGGGATCGTTCACGAAGAGGTCCTGATCGAGGCTTTAAGCGACCATCAGATCGCCGGCGCTTGCCCGGATGTCTTCGAGGAAGAGCCGCTTCCCCCAGCCAGCCAGCTGAGGGAGCTCCCCAACGTGATCCTCGCGCCGTACACAGCAGGGGATCCTGGCGGCGTGAAACTGCACGAAAAACAGGATTCCTTTTTCCCCGCAGCATCCGGCAGGCACGGAGCGGTGAAATGCCCGCCAACATGCTGAACCGGGACGCCTGGAAGGCGTGGAGATAAGCCCCTTCTGCAGGTGGACAGCCCATAGACGTAAAAGAGCTGTGCGTTCAACTGAAAAACAGGCGTCTGCCTCATTTGGAATGAGGCGGACGCCTGTTCTGCTTTTCATGCGTTTCTGTTACTCTTCTGCCAGTCCCTCCCACTGGACATCCACGATGGTGCCGCCGGAGAACTCAATATACTCACTCTTCAAAATATAATCCGTCTTGCCGATCCGGACCTCCTGGTCTCCCACCTTGGTGGTCATGACCTCGCCGGCAGGCGTCTCCGTGGTGGCGGTGAAGAGCAGCGTCACATGCTCCGGATCCTCGATCCACTGCCCATCGGGGCCCAGCACGTAGTAGGGCTCCATCTCCACGCGCTCAATCTGGCCGCCCACCAGAGCGCCGGAGGCCATCAGCGGAGAGGGCAGATGGGCCTGGCAGGTCTCGTACAGCTCCGTGGGCACACCCTCGCACTTAACCACATAGGTCACCTTCACCATGCCGCCGTCCTCGGCGGCGGTGCCGCCGCTGCTGCCCAGCAGCTTCCAGGCTCCAAAAGCCACCACCGCCACGATCAAAATCACGGCGATGATGTCGATGATGTTGAACTTTCCAACGCGTTTTGCTTTCTGTTCCATGGTCTCCTCCGTAAAAGGCGCGGACGCGCCTGTATTTGGCGTTTGTCGTCTGGACAATATCTGGTTCGTATTGTATAATATTTCTCGCGATTTCACAACCCCTATTTGCGGAAAGCGGAAAGAAAGGCATTCCATGAAGGTCATTCATCTCATCAGCGGCGGAGACTCCGGCGGCGCAAAAACCCATGTGCTGAGCCTGCTGCAACATCTGAATCAAACCATCACCGCCCAGCTGGTGTGCTTCCGGGACGGCCCCTTTGCCGAGGAGGCCCGCCAGATGGGCATTCCCACCATGATCTGCGGGGGCAACAACGTCTTCCGCACCCGGCGGAAGCTGGCGGCCTATATCCGGGAGGGCGGCTACGAGATCATCCACTGCCATGGCTCCCGGGCCAACATGATCGGCGCCATGCTCCGCAAGGTCACGGGACTGCCGGTGGTGACCACCGTCCACAGCGACTACCGCCTGGACTACATGGGCCGCCCCCTCAGCCATCTGACCTTCGGCACCATCAACGCCCTGGCCCTGCGGCGGCTGGATTACCGGATCGGCGTGTCCGACGCCATGGTGGACCTGCTGATCTCCCGTGGCTTCCCGGCGGACCGGTTCTACACCATCTATAACGGCATCGACTTCACGCCCCCGCCCACCCAGGGGGACCGGCTGGAGTACCTGAGGAACCTGGGCGCAGATGTGGACGAGAACTCTGTGGTGGTAGGCATCGCCGCCCGGATGAATCCGGTGAAGGACATGGCCACTCTGGTGCGGGGCTTCGCCGCGGGCCACGCCAAGTGCCCCCGACTGCGGCTGCTGATCGCCGGCGATGGGCCGGAGAAGGACAAGCTCACCGCCTTGGCGGCAGAGCTGGGCGTGGAGCGGCAGGTGTGCTTCGCCGGATGGATCTCCGGCGGCATGGACCGGTTTTACAGCGCCCTGGACATCAACGCCCTCACCAGCCTGTCCGAGACCTTCCCCTATGCCCTGACGGAGGGGGCCCGGTTCCATCTGGCTACCGTCTCCACCGCCGTGGGAGGCATCCCCTATCTCATCGACCAGGACGTGAACGGCTATCTCTTCCAGCCCGGCGACTGGCAAGCCCTGGGCAACGATCTGGCCGCCCTGGGCAATGACGATGAATTGCGCCGCCGCTTGGGGGAAAAGCTCTATGAAAAGGCGTCCACCCAGTTCTCTATTCAGAAGACCGTGTCCACCCAGCTGCAGATATACGCCTCCATCCTCCGCCGCCACCGGCGGCGCTCCTCCGCCCGGGACGGCGTGGTGATCTGCGGCGCCTACGGCCGGGGCAACGCAGGTGATGACGCCATTCTGGAGGCCATCCTCCAGGAGATGCGCTCCATCGACCCGGACATGCCCATCACCGTGCTCAGCAAGGACCCCAGGAGCACCCGGCTCACCTACCGGGTGCGGGCGGTGCACCGTTCCAACTTCCTGGCCTGGCACGCCGCCATGTGGAACAGCCGCCTGTACATCAACGGCGGCGGCAGCCTGATCCAGGACGTGACCTCCCGCCGCTCCCTGTGGTTCTATCTGGCCAATATCCGGGCGGCAAAGCGGGCCGGCAACCGGGTACAGATGTACGGCTGCGGCATCGGCCCCGTCACCCGGGAGAGCCACCGGAGTCTGGCCGCGAAGATCATCAACAAATATGTGGATGTCATCACCCTGCGGGAGCCGGACTCTTTGGAAGAACTGCGGGCCATGGGGGTGACGGAGCCGGAGGTCCTGTTGACTGCGGACCCGGCGCTGATCCTGCAGAAGGCCCCGGACGACGAGACCGACAGCGTGCTGCTGCGCGCCGGTATCCCGCCCCACGGCAATTACCTCTGCTTTGCCCTGCGGCGGTGGAAGGGGTTTGAAGAGAAGGCCCCCCTCTTCGGCGCGGCGGCGGAATACGCCTACCGCACCTATGGTCTGACGCCGGTGTTCGTGGCGGTGGAAAAGCATCTGGACCCCGGTGCGGGCCAGCTGGCCGCCCGCGGGCTGACGATCCCCCACTATTTCCTGGACGATGCCGGCGGCGCCGGGACCATCATCGGCGCCCTCAGCCGGATGCAGGCAGTGGTGTCCATGCGGCTCCACGCGCTGATCTTCGCCGCCGGGCAGGGGATCCCCCTGGCGGGTGTTGTCTACGACCCCAAGGTCTCCGCCTTCCTGCGGTATATCGGACAGGAGCAGTTCGTGGATCTGGCAGAGCTGACCGGGCAGAATCTCTGCGCCATGATCGACCAGTGCGTGGCCCAGGCGGCCCACCCGGAGGCCCAGGCCGCCGCCGTGCGGAACCTGCAGGCCATGGAGCAGAAGAATGTGGAGGTGGCCCGCCGCCTGCTGAAGGGTTGACGGGGCCACCTGTTGGAGGAATCTATGAAAATTATGGTCTATGAGGCCCGCCCGGACGAACGGGCGGACCTGGAGAAGCAGGCGGCGCTCCACGGAGTGGAGCTGTCTGTCACAGACGCGGTGCCCACACTGGAGAACGCCTCTCTGGCCGCCGGCTGCATCGGCGTGTCCATCCTGGGCCAGGCGTGCATCGACGCGGCCCTGCTGGATGCCTATCACGCCCTCGGCATCCGGTATCTCTCCACCCGCACCATCGGATATGACCACATTGACCTGGACCACGCCCGATCCATCGGCCTGCGGGTGTGCAGCGCCAGCTATGCCCCCAACGGCGTGGCCGACTTCACCGTCATGATGATCCTCATGTGCCTGCGGCATTACAAGCAGGCTCTGTGGCGGGGGCAGGTCAACGACTTCTCTCTCACCGGCCTCCAGGGCCGCGAGATGAAGGATCTGACCATCGGCATCATCGGCACCGGCCGGATCGGCGCCCAGGTTGCCCGAAATCTCTCCGGCTTCGGCTGCCGGATTCTGGCCTATGACCTGCGGCGCAATCCGGCAGTGGAACCCCAGGTCACCTATGTGGACTTCGACACCCTGCTGGCCCAGTCGGATGTCATCACCCTCCACATGCCTCTGCTGGACTCCAACCGCCACATCATCAACCGGGAGTCCATCGCCAAAATGCGGGACGGCGTGGTAATCGTCAACTGCTCCCGCGGCGAGCTGGCGGATATCGAGGCCCTGATTGAGGGGATCGAGACGGGAAAAATCGGCGCCCTGGGTATGGACACCGTGGAGGGGGACGAGGGCATCATCCACGCCGACCACCGGGTCGACATTCTGCCCAATCGGAACTGGTTCTATCTCCACCAGTTCCGCAATGTCATCATGACCCAGCACATGGCCTTTTACACCGATGCCGCCGTGTCCAGCATGGTGGACTGCGGCATCGGTGGCATCTGTCAGATGGCCGCAGGCGAGTCCTGTCCCACTGAGCTGACAGGCCCGGTACAGTAAGCCGCTATCTCCCGCCGCGGGTCCGGCGGCGCTGGACGGAGATCGTCTCCAGCGTCTCTCCCAGCTGAACCAGCAGCGCCGCTGTCAGCTCCAGGTCCTCGTCGTTCAGCCGGGCAGCCAGAGAGACCGCCAGGGTGTTGACAGCGGTGGTCAGGGCCAGCGGATCACAGGAAAGTTCCATCATCGCATCACCGCTCTCATTCTATGCCTGAGCGGAGCCATTCATCCTGCTCCGCCGGTGTGAACACATTTTAGAAAGGGACGGCCGCCCTGTGAGCGGCCGTCCCTTTTTCCAAAATGCACGTGCTCAATCCCTCTCCGTCTCTTCCCCGCCTCCCTGCTGGAAGGGGGGCACCGGCTCACCGGCGTGATAGGCGTTGGTGCGGACATTGATATACTGGGCCTTCAGCTTGGAGTAGACGATGGTCTGGCTGGAGTACAGCCCATTGTAGCCGGAGAGCATGTAGCTGATGCCGCAGATCAGGGCAAAATACAGCAGCCCACCATCCCCGAACAGCTCCACGGACAGGAAGATGGAGGCCAGCGGGCAGTTGGTGGCCCCGCAGAACACAGCGGCCAGCCCCAGCGCCGCGGCGAAGCCAGCCGGAATCCCCAGCAGCGGTCCCGCCACACAGCCGAAGGTGGCCCCCACGAAGAAGGAGGGCACCACCTCACCGCCCTTGAACCCTGCGGAGAGCGTCACCGCGGTGAACAGAATCTTCAGCAGAAACGCCTCCGGCCGGGCAGTGCCCTGCTCCACGGCGGCGGTAATGAGATCCATGCCCGCGCCGTTGTAATCCCGGGTCCCGCAGAGGTATGTCAGGGCAATGACCGCACCGCCACCGACAAGGACGCGGAGCCAGGCATTGGGCAGGCGCTTCTTCATCTGATGCTCCGCGAAGTGCAGGGTCCGGCACAGCAGAACGGACACCAGGGCGCAGCCTACGCCCAGCACCGCCACCCGCAGCAGCATCAGCTTCTCCAGCTCCGGCGCCGCCACAGAAAAGCGGGTGGGCGCCACCCCCAACTCCACAGAAATCCAGTAGGCCACCAGGGAGGCGGTCAGACATGGAATGAACGCCACGTGGTACACCACGCCGATGCTGATGACCACGATGGCGAACACCGTGGCGGTAAGGGGTGTGCCGAACAAGGCGGAGAAAAACGCCGCCATGCCTGCCATGGTGGCGGTGCGCAGGTCCCGGTCATCCAGATTGAAAAGGTTCCCCGCATGGCGGCCGATGGTGCCGCCCATCTGGAGAGCCGCGCCCTCCCGTCCGGCGCTGCCGCCGCACAGGTGGGTGAGAATTGTCCCCAGGAAGATGGCGGGCAGCAGCCAGATGGACAGGGGCTTTCCGTGGTGTACCGCGTCGATGATGTCGTTGGTGCCCTGGCCCTCCGTCTTTGTCAGCTTGTAGAAGGCCACGATCACCAGTCCCGCCGCCGGCAGACACCACAACAGCCAGGGATGTTGCTCCCGCAGCTCTGTGGCCCGCTCCACACCGATGTGGAACAGGGAGCCCACCACGCCGCAGCAGACGCCGGTGACCAGCGCCACCGCCAGCCACTTGGCCATGGCCTGGACGTAAAGGCCCACGTGGGTGTGGCCATGCTCCTTTTCCAATCCGTTCACTTCCCTTCCCCGCCGCCGAAGGGCGGGCCGTGCTTGCAATGGAAATATTATACGGCAGGCGGCCGTTCTTTGCAACAGGCATGGTGCGCCGCGCGAAAAGGGCCGGCCCGAAAATCGGGCCGGCCCGTATTGTCAGGCAGACTCAATCACTTTGCAGCAGCCTTTTTCCTGCCCCACATCTTGTTGCCGTCCTTGTCCCATATACCAAAGCCGGAGAAGGCACAGAGGATGGAGAAGATGGGTACAATGAAGATGAACCAGCAATACGGGATATACTCCGTGCCGCAGCCCAGTACCTCCATCACATACAGCGTGGCAACGCCCCAGGGGACGATGGGTGCACTCAGGGTCCCCGCATCCTCCAGCGTCCGGGAGAGGACCCTGCGGTGGATGCCCATGCGGTCGAAGGCGTCCTCGAAGGTCTGCTCGGTGACGATGATGGCCACGGTCTGGCCGCCGGCCGTGAGGAAGTTGACGATGTAGCAGTAGATCAGAGTGACGGTCACCAGGACGCCGCGGCTCTTGATGAACTTCAGCAGCACGTCCTTGGCCAGCACGTCCAGGATGCCGGTGGCGGTGATGATGCCGCCCATGACGCTGGCCACCATGAAGGTGATCAGCAGACCGGTCATGCTGGTAATGCCGCCGCGGTTGAGCATCGGGTCCACAATGTCCACGCCGGTAGACAGTGTGAAGCCGTTGGCCGCATAGTTCATCAGCTCCACAAAGTTCACTCCCTGAAATACCATGGCGAACACGATGCTGACCACCACAGTGAGGCCCATACCCAGCAGGGCCGGCAGCTTGAACACCGACACCAGCAGCACCAGGATGGCGGGCAGGATCAGGATGGGATTGAGGTTGAAGTGCTCCGCCAGGGTGTCGCAGATCAGGTTGGCGCGAGTCGTATCCATCTCGCCGCCGCTATGCATCAGGCCGGCGGCGGTAAACAGCACCAGCGCCACCAGTGCAGCGGGAATGGTGGTGTACATCATGGACCCGATGTGGTCATACAGGGGAACCCTGCTGACACCGGAGGCCAGGTTCGTGGTGTCGGACAGAGGGGACATCTTGTCGCCGAACCAGGCACCGCAGACCACCGCAGCAATGACCAGCGGTACCGGGATGGAAGTAGTGGAGGCCACGCCCACCAGGGCAATGCCCATGGTCGCCACGCTGCCGAAGGAGGTTCCGGTGAACTCCGCCGTCAGCCCGCTGAGGACGAAGGCCAGGGGCACCAGGATTTTCGGGGAGATCAGCTTCATGCCGTAGTACATCAGGGCCGGGACCGTGCCGCCGGCCATCCAGATGCCCACCAGCATACCTACCATGATGACGATCAAAAATGTCGGGATGCAGTCGGACACCACTCGCAACAGCGTCCTTTCCACATCCGCCCAAGGGATATCCAGCAGGAGCGCGATTACCACGGCGATCAGGGCCGCGATGAACACGGACATAGTGGTGTCCACGCCCAGGTTGATGAGCGCCACCAGCACGGCCACGATCACCAGGAAGGAGATCACGGCGAAAGCCGGAGTTGGGGTCTTCCGCGTCTTGACTGTCTTTGTCTTATCCATTCTCGTTTCTCCCTTCTAGATTGTACGGCGGCGCGGGACCGCGCCCTGATATGCTCCCTTTAAAGTAGACAGCGGAAAAAACAAAACTGTCGAAACGGAGGGAGCAATTATCATGAGCATAAAAGGCAAACTACCACCGGAGCTAAAGATTCAGGCTGTGGAGGATTACCTAGCGATCCGTAAGGGTTCCACTGAGATAATCAAGGAATCAGGGATTCGCAGAAGCACCTTTCAATCCTGGGTGCGGAAATATCAGATGGAGGGTCGCAGCGGGCTGTATCCGAAAAAGCATGTTGCAAGTTATCCATCCTCACTGAAGCTGGCGGCAGTAGAAGACTACCTGGGCGGAGGAGGCTCGCTGGATGCCATGTGCCGCAAATACGGGATTTCCTCCCATGCGGTTTTACAACAATGGATTACGTTGTATAATCAAGGCCATAGAGAGTTCAAGACACGCAGAGCGCGGGAGGAAACAGATATGGCCGAGAAAGAAAAAAATTATCGCAGGGGCAAAAGCTGCAGGCAGTACTATACTGCTTAGAACATCAACTGGACTACCGGCAGACCAGCGAACAGTACAAGATCACCTATCAGCAGATCTATAGCTGGGTCAAAAATATCAAGAGAAGGAGAAGCCGGGTTGCTTGACCGCCGGGGAAACGCCGCCCTCCTTCCGAATACAGCGAGGAGGAAAAAAAAGCCGCGGCAAAGCTGCGGCAGCTGGAGGCGGAAAACAGAAGGCTTCAAATGGAGAACGATTTCTTAAAAAAATTGAACGAACTGGAGGGGAGGCGGTAAGCAGGCTCACACGCCGCAGGAAGGTCTATGAGGCGATCCATACGCTTCATCAGGAAAAAGGATATGAAATTGCATCGTTATGCGCGTTATCCGGGATTCCCCGCTGTTCTTACTACAAATGGCTTCACCGGGAAGAAAGTGCCTCAGAAAAAGAAAATACCCTCTTGCTGGAAGAAATCATCCGTTTGTACAGCGAAGTAAAAGGCATCTACGGTTATCGCCGTATGACGCTGAATGTGAACAGCCGGCTCAAAAGGAACTACAACCACAAACGGATTTACCGCCTGATGAAAAGTGTACATATGCAGGCCGTGATACGCCGAAAGAAGAAGCACTATGTCATGTCGGAACCGCGCATTACCGCTGAAAACGTATTGAACAGAGCATTTACGGCAAACAGACCCAATGAAAAATGGCTGACAGATGTCACAGAATTCAAACTTATCAATGGGAAGAAAGCATACCTGAGTGCGATCCTTGATCTCCATGACAAAAGCATCGTTGCGTATGCACTGGGCCAATCCAATAACAATCAGCTTGTTTTTGACACCTTTGACAGAGCGGTGAGAGCCAACCCCGGCGCCCATCCTCTGTTTCACAGCGACAGAGGCTACCAGTACACCAACCGGCAGTTCAAAGCAAAGCTGGACGGTATCCATGCAACGCAGAGTATGTCCCGGCCCGGCCGCTGCATCGACAACGGCCCTATGGAGGGCTTCTGGGGGATTCTCAAATCTGAAATGTACTACCTCCAGCAATTTCATACCTTTGAGGAATTGAAGAAAGGCATCGACGAATACATGGACTTTTACAATACAAGGCGGCTTCAAGCTAAGTTAAAGGGCCTGGCTCCCCTTGCTTACAGGAACCAGACCCTCGTGGCGTAATTTTTCTTTTTTTACCTGTCTACTTGACAGGGGGCAGTTCACCCGCGGCGCCGCAGGAGTCCTCCGTTCAGCCCAGCAGCTCCCGGGTCAGGAATGCCAGAGCCGAGTCCATCCGGGCGGCCCGAAACGCACAGGATTTGAATCGGTGCTCCGCGCCATGGACCACCAGGAATTCCGCCCGGTCTCCATAGATCTCCTTGTACCGCTCCGAACAGTGGATGGAGGCCGTCACGTCCTCATCCCCGTGTACCAGATTCACGCGCTTGGTGAATTTGGCCGCCACGGCGTAAGGATCCAGCTCCAAGGCATCCTGATAGAAGCCCAGGCCCACCCGCAGGCCCTCGTAGTCTGCGTAGCCCTTCTCCTCGATGTCAGACACATCCACGCCGCAGAGCATCTTGTGCTTCATGTTGTAGACCACGTCCGGCGCCGGGCACCACAGGCTCAGGGCGCACACGTCCGCATCCCGCAGGCCCGCCACCATGGAGGCCACACATCCCCCCATGCTCAGGCCGTGGATCGCGATCCGGCTCTGGTCCACAAAGTCCAGACTCTTGACATAGTCCAAGATGGCAAGGCCGTCTTCCACCTCACTGGAGACAGTCATGTCCTCGAACCGCCCGTCGCTGTCGCCGCTGCCGGCAAAGTCGAACCGGACACTGGCGATCCCCCGCTCACACAGCCTGCGGGAGAGCTCCGTGTGGACGAAGTTGATCTCGTTCCGGTCGTCGCAGAAGCCGTGGAACAGGATCACAAAGGGTACTTTCCCCGGCCGCTGGTCCGGCACATGCAGCATCCCCCGCAGGGTCAGGCCGCGGCTCTCGCACTCCACATACCGTTCCATCTCTCTTCCTCCTTTCTCCGCAGGCACCGTTCCGCTGGCCGGCCCCCGCTTGGTTTCTGATCTATGCAAAGCCGCTCCGCGGCCTCACATCTCACTCAGGCCTCCTGCCGGAAGCAGCGCCCCTCCACCCGGGCGCCCAGGCGGCTGAACAGCTCGTTGGTAATGGTGCCGGCGTTCTCCGCCAGCTCCTCTGCGTAGATGACACAGTCCCCCTGGCGGCCGATGAACACCGCCTCGTCCCCCACCCGGACATCTTCAATGCCGGTGACGTCCAGCATCAGCTGGTCCATACAGATCCGGCCGATGCCCTGGGCGTACTGTCCCCGGACGATGGCCCGCAGCTTTCCGCCGCTGAGGCAGCGGGGGATGCCGTCGGCGTAGCCGATGGAGACGGAGGCCACCTTGGTGGGCCGCTCCGCCCGGAAGATCCGGCCGTAGCTCACCGTCTCCCCGGGTCCGATCTCCCGCACAGAGGTGATCCGGGCCTTCAGGGTCATGACCGGCATGGGCTGCAGGTCCTCCCGCAGGTAGTCCGCCGGGCTGCTCTTGACGCCAAACATCAAAATGCCCAGGCGGGCGTAGTCATAGGCGTACTCCGGGTAGTTCACCGCCGCATAGCTGCTCAGAAGGTGAACCGTCCCCAGCTCCACGCCCCGGGCCTGGAGGGACTCCACCACGCTTTTGAAGGTCTCCGCCTGCCGGCGGGAAAAGTCCACATGTTCCTCCTCGTCCGTGTCCGCCACGCAGAGGTGGGAGTAGATGCCGGTGACCTGCAGGACGCCGTTCTCATACACCCGCCGGATGGCGTCCAGGTCCTCCGGCAGGAATCCGATGCGGTGCATACCCGTGTCCACTGCGATATGTACCTTGAGGCGCACGCCGTTCTCCCGGCAGTAGGTCTCCAGCTGGGCGGCGTGGTCCGGGCAGGTGGCGGTCTGGGTCAGCCCGTGCTCTGCCAGCAGGTGGAAATACGCAGGGGCGCTGTATCCCAGGATCAGGATCTCCCCCTGGATGCCGGCCTCCCGCAGCTGGACCGCCTCGTCCAGCGTGGCAGTGGCAAAGTGGCGGATGCCCAGCTCCCACAGCTGGGCGGCCACCGCCCGCGCCCCGTGTCCGTAAGCGTCCGCCTTCACCACGCCCATGATCCGGCAGCCCGCTGGCAGAAGGTTCTGGTAGCGCCGGATGTTGTGGGCCAGGGCCTCCCTGTCCAATTCAATCCAAGTCCGATTCATCTATCTCCCTGCCGCCGCAGTGCGGCGGCGCTCCCTTCCCAAAATTCTTGATCCCGTCAAGAGGTCATACCAATGGCAATTTTTTTCAGAATACCCGAAGTCTGCCAAAAAAGCAAGTTTTCTGCAAGTTTTTTTGTGCCCCTAAAACTTTTTACGGGCTGTCCGCCGTCCTCTCTCACAGGCGGACTCATCCCGCTTTTCCGGTTGATTCTTTCCAATTCTGTGCTATACTGGAAGAGGAAACAGACAGATGTCTGCGCGCCGATGCGAAACCCCAGAACAAAAAAGTTTGGAGGAAATGAGTATGAAATACGGACGTACCTATAATTTCTCCGCCGGACCCGCCATGATGCCGGAGGAGGTCTTGGAGGAGATCGCCGCCGAGATGATGAACTACCGCGGCAGCGGTATGTGCGTCATGGAGATGAGCCACCGCTCCAAGGTGTTCCAGCAGATCGCTGACGAGGCCGAGGCCGACCTGCGCAAGCTGATGCACATCCCCGACAACTACAAGGTCCTGTTCATTCAGGGCGGCGGCACCGTGCAGTTCGCCATGGTGGCCATGAACCTCATGAAGAACGGCAAGGCCTGCTATGTGGAAACCGGCAACTGGTCAAAGAAGGCCATCAAGGAGGCCCAGAAGTACGGTGAGGTGAAGATCGTCGCCTCCTCCAAGGATAAGAACTTCTCCTACATCCCTGATTGCAGCGATCTGGACATCCCCGACGACTGCGATTATGTCTACATCTGCGAAAACGAGACCATCAACGGCACCACCTATTACCAGCTGCCCAACACCAAGGGCAAGTGGTGTCCGACCAGTCCTCCATGTTCCTCTCCCGCCCCTGCAACGTCTCCGACTACGGCCTGATCTGGGCCGGTGTGCAGAAGAACGTGGGCCCCGCCGGCATGGCCGTGGTCATCATCCGTGAGGACCTGTTGCGGGAGGACCTGCCCCAGTTCGTGCCCACTTACATGAGTTACAAGACCCATGCGGACAATGACTCCCTGTACAACACTCCCCAACTGCTGGGCCATCTACTGCTGCGGCAAGGTCTTCAAGTACCTGCTGGCAAACGGCGGACTGGAGGCCATGAACAAGCGCAACGAGGAAAAGGCCGCGGTGCTGTACGATTTCCTGGACCAGAGCAAGTTCTTCACCGGTGCTGTCCGCAAGGAGGACCGTTCCCTGATGAACGTCCCCTTCGTCACCGGCACAAGGATCTGGATGCCGCCGTGGTGGCCGCCTCCAAGGAGGCCGGCTTCGACAACCTGAAGGGCCATAAGTCTGTGGGCGGTCTCCGGGCCTCCATCTATAACGCCATGCCCAAGGAGGGCGTGGAGGCTCTGGTGGAGTTCCTGAAGAAGTACGAGGCAGAGCACGCGTAACGGCTTTCCATGGGGGACCTGCTCCCCCATGGAGGCCCCCCGTCAGTCTGCAGACTGGTGAACGCCGCCCAAGGCGTCTGAGTCGGGGAATTTTCGGCAGGTACACGCCCTGCGGAAAAGGATTAAAAATTCTTCTTTTGCCTCCGGCAAAAGAACTGGGGAAACCGGCGAAGCGCCGCCAGCGGTCTCGAAAGCGAGCCGATTTCGAGACCGCGGCGCGATTGGCGGCCCAAAAGGGCCGGGAATCGCAATGCCGCAACGGTGTAGCCCCCACGATTTCTACCAGCCCCCTTCCTTTTGTGCGGGTGGGAGAGCGAGTGGAACACGCCAGGCGTATCTCCACTCTTCACGCTCCACATCTTCACTCCGGTGAAGCCAGAGAGGCTTCGCCTTCCCCCTTCCTGCGATGGAGTCCGGAGCGTCAGGCAGACTGCCGTACGCGCAGCTCCTATCTCTGAACTCCACTCTCACGGAGGCGCCTGTCCCCCAATGGGCGTTTGGGTTTTCCGACATTGGCACCCCTGGGGTGTGCCGGAAATGTATGAAAAGGGGTATTATATATGGCATTAAGAGTTTTGGTTACCGATGGGATGGATGCTGGCGCAATGGAACAGCTGCGCAAGGATGGATATGAAGTCATCGAGCAGTTCTATGAGCCCGATCAGCTGGGCGCAGCCCTGCGGGACTTCGACGTGGTTATCATCCGCAGCGCCACCAAGATCAAGGAGCCGCAGATCGACGCCGCCGCAGGCAGCCGCCTGAAGCTCATCATCCGGGCCGGCGTCGGTGTAGACAACATCGCAGTCAAATACGCAGAGGAACACGGCATCCAGGTGAAGAACACGCCCCGCGCCTCCTCCAACGCGGTGGCGGAGCTGGCTCTGGCCCTGCTGTTCTCCTGTGCCCGGAACATCTCCATCGCGGGCCACACCATGCGGGAGAACAAGTGGGAGAAGAAAGCCTACTCCAAGGGCTTTGAGCTCTCCGGCAAGACTATGGGCGTCATCGGCTATGGCCGGATCGGCCAGCTGGTGGGCGCCAAGGGTCAAGCCCTGGGCATGAATGTGCTGTCCGTGGTCCACCGCAACAAGCCGGAGGGCTGCGAGTGCGAGACCATGCACTTTGTCACTATGGACGAGCTGCTCTCCCAGTCCGACATCGTCGTCCTCTGTGCCCCCAGTGGCGACAAGCCCCTGGTGGATGCGGAGTCCCTTGCGAAGATGAAGGATGGCGTGGTGATCATCAACGTCTCCCGGGGTGCCAACGTGAACGAGGCCGCCCTGCTGGACGCTCTGAACTCCGGCAAGGTCAAGGCCGCCGGTCTGGACGTGTGGCTGAGCGAGAAGGATCCCAACTGGGCCCTGGCCTCCCACCCGGCTGTCTCCTGCACGCCCCACATCGGCGCAGGCACCAAAGAAGCTCAGAAACGCATCGGCGCGGAATTGGTGGACATTGTAGAGAACTTCGGCTGATCAGTATTCCCGGTCAAACGGCCCCTCCCGTGAAAACGGGAGGGGCGTTTTTCTGTGCCGTCTTTCCGATTTTTTCTTTTTCCGTAAATTGTTCCTATATTTTTATAATTTTTTAACTGCCATCTCTATTTACTTTTCAAAGTTGGCAGTGTATAATAGGGACCATACAATCGCAGAACAGAAGGTGATGGCTTGAGGCAGGCAGTTGTCCCGTCCCAGTATCTGCAGATCGCTTTGGATCTGGCTACCCGCATCGCCCAAGGTGAGTTGACGGAGGGCAGCCGGATTTACGGTCGGTCGGTGCTGGCGTCGGAGTACGGGGTATCCCCGGAGACGATCCGCAAGGCCCTGCGGCTGCTGGCGGACATGAAGGTGGTGGATGTGAAGCCCCAGAGCGGGGCTGTAGTCCTCTCCGCCGACAGCGCCCGCCGGTACATCGAAAACTTCTCCGAGGATGCGGACATCCATTCCCTGCGCCTCCAGTTGAAGGCGCTGCTGGCGGAGTCCGCCGAGGTGAACCGGCGCATGGCGGACACCGTGTCGGCCCTGGTAAAAGGGCAGGACACATTTGCTGCGGCCGGTCAGCCCCTCCCCAACTATGAGGTCCCTGTCCCCAAGGACTCTCCTCTCATCGGCAAGAGCATCGGGGAGCTGAAATTCTGGCAGTCCACCGGCGGCACCATCGTGGCCATCCGGCGGGGCCAGACGGTGATCCTCTCCCCCGGTCCCTATGCCGAACTGTACAGCGGCGACGTCATCATCCTGGTGGGAAGCCCCAGCGCCGCAGAGGCCGCCCACCGGCTAGTAACGACAAAGGAGTGAAGGCAGCGATATGATCCAGTTTGAACACGTCTCCAAGAGCTATGGCAAGACCCCGGTCCTCAAGGACCTGAATTTCACCATTCCAGACGGACAGTTTGTGGTCCTGATCGGCCCTTCCGGCTGCGGCAAGACCACCACCATGAAGATGATCAACCGCCTGCTGGAGCCCGATTCCGGCACCATCCGCATCGACGGGCAGGATATCCACTCCCAGGACAAGGTGGAACTGCGGCGGCATATCGGCTATGTGATCCAGCAGATCGGCCTGTTCCCCAACATGACCGTGGCCCAAAACATCTGCGTGGTCCCCAAGCTGCTGAAGTACGACAAGGCCCGGTGCGATGAGATCGTCCAGGAGATGCTGCAGCTGGTCCACATGGAGCAGTCTGCCAACAAGTATCCTTCTGAGCTCTCCGGCGGCCAGCAGCAGCGCATCGGCGTGCTGCGGGCCCTGGCGGCTTCTCCTCCCCATCGTGCTGATGGATGAGCCCTTCTCCGCTCTCGATCCCTTGACTCGCGAGTCCCTGCAGGACGAGGTGAAGAACCTGCAGCAGAAGCTGAACAAGACCATCGTCTTCGTCAGCCACGACATGAGCGAGGCGCTGAAGCTGGCGGACATCATCATCTTCATGGCCGCCGGAGAAATCGTCCAGATGGCCTCCCCCGAGGAGATGCTGGAGCACCCCGCCAACGATCTGGTCCGCACCTTTATGGGCAAACACACGCCGGACACCGCCCCCTCCAAAGTGGAGAGCTTCATGCGCACCAATGTGTTCAGCGTCCGGAAGGACCGCGGCGTGCTGGAGTGCGCCGAGCGCATGGCCCGAGGCAGCGTGGACACCCTGCTGGTCACAGACGAGCAGAACCGGTACTTAGGCACCATCTCCATCGGCGACATCCGCCACTGGGGCCGGGAACTCACCAGCATCGAGCCTCTGATCCGACAGACCGCCCGGACCGTCCGGGTGGGGGACGAGGCCAAGGAGAGCTTCGACTACCTGCTGGACTCCGGTGCCAACTACGTGGTGGTGCTGAATGCGGACGACACCATCGCCGGTATCGTCACCAAGACCAGCGTGGCCCGCAGCGTGGCGGAGAATCTGTGGGGTGATTCCAAATGATGACGCTGATCCAGGACTACGGCGCCGACCTGCTGCGGGCCATCGGACTGCACACGATATATGTGCTGATCTCCGTGGTCATCGGCTTTGCGGCGGGACTGGTGTTCGGCATCCTCCTCTCCCGAATCCCGCGGTGGCTGTCGGGCATCATCATCCCCATTCTCTCCATCTTCCAGACCATTCCCGGCCTGGTGTTCATCGGCGTGCTGTTCATCTGGTGGGGGAATATCTATCCCACGGTGATCGTGGCCCTCAGTGTGTACGCCATGTTCCCAGTGCTGAAAAACACCTACACCGGCATTCTGGAGGTAGAGCCGAAATACATCGAGGCCGCCAAGGGCTGCGGCATGTCCTCCTTCCAGACGCTGGTGCGGGTGGAGCTGCCCCTGGCCATGCCGGTCATCATCTCGGGGCTGCGGATGGCCGCCATCTACACCGTCTCCTGGGCGGTGCTGGCCTCCATGATCGGCCTGGGCGGCCTGGGCGACTTTGTGTACCGGGGCACCAGCTCCAACAACAACACGCTGATTCTCCTGGGGGCCATCCCGGCGGCCATACTGGCCGTTCTCTTCGGACTGGTCATTGACCTGCTGCAGAAAAGGGTCACGCCCCGCGGCCTGCGAAAGGAGGCGGGCAAATGAGCTGGGACCTGATTTTTCAACATCTCTTCATCGTTCTGGCGGCCAGCCTGCTGTCCATCGCCGTGGGACTGCCCTTGGGCATCTGGGCATACGTCTCCAAGACCGCCCGGCCCGTCATCCTGCGGATTGTGGACCTGCTGCAGACCATTCCCTCCCTGGCCCTTCTGGGCATCATCATGGTGGTGCTGGACCCCGGCAAGCTGACGGTCATCACCGGCATCACGCTGTACTCCCTGCTGCCCATCGTGCGGAACACCTGCTTGGGACTCCAGGAGGTGGACCCGGGTGTGAAGGAAGCCGCCCGGGGCATGGGCATGAGCAAGCCCTACCGGGTGCTGATGGTGGAGTTCCCCCTGGCCTTCCCCACGGTGTTCACCGGCATCCGCATCGCGGTGGTAAACGCCATCGGCACTGCGGTATTCGCAGCTTTCGTGGGCGGCGGCGGTCTGGGCGGCGTCATCACCCAGGCCATCCGGATCTCCGATATGTCCCTGATTCTGGCGGCCACCGGCGTCCTTATGGTCATCGCCGTGGTGCTGGATCTCATCATGAGCTGGTTCGAGGGGCAGATGCGCAAGAGCCGGGGCGGCTCCAAGAAAATGTGGATCCCGGTGGCGGCCATCGTACTGGCGTTCATCCTGCTGCTGCCCTATGGCCGCGGCGGCACCGGCGACATTCTTCTCTATGACGGCGACTACTCCGAAACCCAGCTGATGCACCACATGGTAAAGATGCTGGTGGAGGACCAGACGGACCTGACCGTCACCATTCAGGATCAGATGTCCCAGGTGAACAACTGGAACTCCCTGAAGGATGACAGCCACACCTGCGACCTGATGATCTCCTACGACGGCACGATCCTCACCACCTTCCTGGGCCAGGACACGGTGGACGTTCCGGAGGGCATGACGATCTACGACTACGTCCAGGGCGAGCTGGACAGCTACGGCCTCACCCAGCTGGAGCAGCTGGGCTTTGAAAACACCTACGCCATCGGCGTGCCCCAGGCCCTGGCGGACGAGTACGGCCTGGAGACCATCAGCGACCTCATCCCCATTGCGGACCAGCTGACCTTCGGCGCGGAGCAGGAGTTCTTCACCCTGGAGGGCAGCATGAAGTATGACCCCTTTGTGAAGTTCTACGGTCTGAATTTCCAGGACGCGGTCTCTGTGGATATGGGCCTGAAGTACTCCGCCATTGAAAACGGCAGCTTCGATGTGGCGGTGGTCTACTCCACCGACGGCCTGAACAAAAAGGTCGGGCTGAAGGTCCTGGAGGACGACCAGAGCTTCTTCCCCGACTACAACGGCGTCTTTCTGGTGCGGGACGATCTGCTGGAGAAGTACCCGGAGGTGGCGGACATTCTGAACCAACTGGCGGGCAAGATCCCCACCGAGCAGATGGCGGAGCTGACCTACCAGGTGGACGTGGAGGGCCGCACTGTGGATGAGGTGGCCCGGGAGTTCCTGGTGAGCCTGGGGCTGCTGGAGGCCTGATCCCCGCTCTCTTTCAAAACCGCTCTGGAGCGTCCGCGCTCCAGAGCGGTTTCCTTTGGAAAATTTCCACTTCTTTGCAACCGGCATCACGTTTTCTCGTCTATGTTGGTGAGAGAACCTCCGGCCGCGGGCTGGAGACAGGAGGAGGATCCCATGAATCTGCAAAAGCGGTACTTATTGATGGGCGGAGCCGTGCTGGCCATCCTGCTGACGCTGGCGGCAGGACTGCTGTTCTGGGGCCGGAGGCCCTTCCGGGGTCTGGAGGCGGCGGACATCGCCGCAGCCACCGTCCTGGTGGGCCCCCCGGATGTGACGCTGGAGCTGGATGCCGGGGAGATCGAGACCCTGGCGGATCTGCTGGCAGATGTCCGCATCACGCGGCCGGACCAGTCCTATTCGGAGTATGCCGGACAGACCGTCCTGTTCACGGTGACCATGGCTGACGGCACAGCTGCGAACGTCACGGCCTACAACCCGTTTCTGATTATCGACGGCACCGGCTGGCGCACCGCCTATGCGCCCTGCGAGGCGCTGAACCGCTTTGCCAACGAGCTGCTGCGGGAGAGAGGAGGATAACATGGAGGACGCGGAGATCATCGACCTGTACTGGCAGCGGGATCAGCGGGCTATTGACGAGACCCACGGCAAATACGGCGGCTTCCTGGCGGGGATTGCCTGGAACATCCTCCGCAGTCACAGCGACGCGGAGGAGTGCGTCAACGACACGTATCTGCGCACCTGGAACGCCATTCCTCCGGCCCGCCCCTCCGCCTTCCGGGCCTGGCTGGGGCGCATCGTCCGCAACCTCTCTCTGGACCGCTGGAAGCAGAGCCGCACCGCCAAACGGGGCGGGGACGGCATGGAGGTGCTGTTGGGGGAGCTGGATGACTGTGTGCCGGAGCCCCACGGAACCGAGAAGACGATGGAGGACCAGGAAATCGCGTCGCTCATCAGCGCGTTTCTGCGGCGGCAGAGTCCGGAGAGCCGCATCATCTTCCTGCGGCGGTACTGGTACGGGCAGAGCGTGGCGGATATTGCCGCCGGAATGAACTGCGGAGAGGGGAAGGTCAAGTCCTCTCTCTTCCGCACCCGGAAGGCCCTGCGGACCTATCTGGAACAGGAGGAGGTGTTTTTGTGAAAGCGGAGCGGTTGTTTCAAATCCTGGGTCTGGTGGACGAAAGCCTCATAGAGGAGGCGGACACCGCCTCCTCCCCCGCCGCTGTACAGCGGCGGCCCTCATGGGTTCGGCTTTTGGCCGCGGCCGCATGTCTCGCGGTGATCTGCGCCGGGGCGTGGGGACTGTGGCAATCGAATCCGGGAGCGGGCACCGGCAGCCCCGGAGATGCCGCGCTGGCCGGTGGAGAATCCGGCGGTGACGGCCACAGCCCGGGCACTACCTTCCTGTCCTACGCCGGGCCGGTCTTTCCGCTGACCACGGCGGAAACGAACACCCGCCTGACCGCAGGGCGGACCGTCACCTGGGATTTTGCCCCCGGCTCCTATGAGGATGGATCCCCCCGACAGTGGGGGGCCCAGGTGACAGACAGCTACACGCTGACCAATCCTGCTGACGGCAGTGTGACGGTCAACGCCCTCTACCCCGTCTCCACCAGCTGGCTGGACTTTCCCGAGCTGAACGCTGCTGTCACCGTGGATAGCGGGGGGACCGGTTTCTCTGTGCTCTCCGGCGGCTACGCCGGAGGCTTTCAGGACGCCGGGGAGCCGGACGGCTCCACCTGGAACCTGGCCCCGCCGGACGAATGGGCCGATTATCAGGCACTTCTGGCAGACGGAGAATACCTGTCCCGGGCGATGGAGGAAACTGCTGCCCCGGAGGTCCCGGTGACTGTATATCAGTTCACGGATTTCGCCGCGCCCCATGAGGAATACAACGCCGCTACCCAGGCGGTGACCTTCACTACCGACCCAGAGGCCACCACAGTCCTCTCCTACGGCTTCAACGGCATGAGTCGGGATGCGGACCGGGGCTGGTGCCAGTACAGCTATTTCGTTCCCGACGGTGTCCGGAGAGAGACGGAAACAAAAATTCTGATCGTCCTGGGTGATGACATCGGCGATTATGTCCTCCAGGGGTATGCCGACGGCGGCTGTGACCAGGAGATCGATGGGGTGTCCTGCACCGTCACCCGCCGGGAGACCACCTTGGCCGATGTGCTGGACCTGCTGTGCCGGGCTTATCAGGCGGAATTTGAGCAGTTCAGCCTGGGCCGCGGGCAGGAAAGCCCCTTCCGGTATCTCTCTCAGGCGCAGTACCAGGGATTGGTGTGGCAGCTGCTGGAGCAGTACGGCCTCTTCTCCGGCACCCCCAAGGACCGGTACAGCGACGGCCGACTGGATGAGATCCTGATGGAAGCCCTGTCCCAGGAGCGGGTGCTGTACCTGTCCTTCCCCGTCACCGTCCCGGCAGGCGGCAGTGTTACTGTGGCGGCTTCTTTTTGGAAGGCACCCAGCTATGACTACGGCTGCTCTGGTTCGGAGAACGTGGGCCTCCAGGGCTATGATCTGGTGACGGCCCTGGGATCCACGCTGGAGTTCACCGGCCAGACCGCCGCCCTGGTGAACACGGACACCATTGAGATCGTCCGGCAGAACCTGGGCTTTGATCTGGAAAACGGTGTTACCCAGGTATCGCTGGATCTGGCGGAGCCTCACTACTATCTGGAAATCCGTCCTCTGGAGGGATAATCACAAAGACGCGCCTATGGAAGTTCCACAGGCGCGTCTTTGGCATCGTTCACTTCTTCCGGCCCCGTATCCAGGCCGCCAGAAGCAGCCCTGGGAGGGAGGCCGCGAGGACTCCCAGCTCCAGGATCTCCTGACCCCCTGTGCGTTCAGCAGGGGACTCTTCCTGAACGGACAGCGAATCTGGTCCCATCTCCGCATCAGCCGCATCGGCCTGCCGTGCCTCCCAAGCTTCAAGGGAGGCCGATTTCAACACAGCAGGCGCCGCTGGACGGGATCTCTCCTCTGGCAGTCAGTTCAATTGGTGGCAATGGGCTGGCTGATTGACTCCAGCGCCGCCGCTGTACCGGCCAGCAGCATGGCCGAAAGAAGCCCGCAGGCAAGTATTTTCATATCCGCCGCCTCCTTTTTCCCACTGTACCATACAGCCTATCCAAAAAGCAAACCCCGCACCGTCCCGGCGCGGGGCTTGTCCTTTATTTCTCGATCTTCACAAATTTCTCCGCCGGGGCGTGACACAAGGGGCAGCGGAAATCCGGCGGCAGGGATTCTCCCTCATAGACATAACCGCAGACAGTGCAGCGGTAGCCGTTGATCTCTACCGTGCGGTACACGGTGGCAGTGGGCGGCGTGGCCTTGCCCCGGTCCGTATAGGCCTGGAGGGTCAGCACCCTCCCGTCTCCCAACACCTCCGCCTCTGTGGCCTGGCCCACGAAAAGGAGGAAGCTGCCGATCTCCATCTGGTCCACCACCTTGCATGCGATGCGGGAGACCATGTGCTCCTTCAGGTATGGATTGCCGTTGCTGTCGGTCTCCGCCGCCCGGCCGGCGAACTTGTCCGTCACCCGGCCGGACTTGTAGCCGAACAGGTCGATGATCTCCCCCGGCGCGTCCGCACCCAACAGGGTAACGGAGAAGCTCCCCGCCGCCTGAATGGCCTTGCAGGTCTCGTGGTCCTTGTTCACCGCCACGGTGAACTTGGGCGGGAAGGAAGAGGTCACCTGGTGGAAGGAGTTGACGATGCAGCCGTGGCGCTTGCCGTCCGCTGCCGCAGAGAGCAGACAAAGGGCGTAGTCCATCTTCTGATATGCCTTGTTGTCCATATTGATTTCCTTTCTGGCGGATCCGCCGCCGGACATCCCGCATGTTTCTCTTGATGGAATAAGTTTACCAGAAGCCGCCATTTTATGCAGTTGCATCCGCGACTGCTGCCGCGCAAAAATTTTCTTCCGTTTTCTGTGGACAAATACCGGATTTGGGCGTATACTCTCCTTAACCAGATGCCATTATCCTGATTTATATTTTCTATAAGTCTGGATAATGGCTTAAAATCTAAATAAAAGGAGTGGTTCTATGTCTGAGAGCTACGCTGGCAAGATCAACCGGAAGCTGCTGAAAAAGCGCCGCATCATCAACGCCGCCGCCGGGCGGGAGCCGTCGGACCTGGTGCTGAAGAACGCCACCTATGTCAACGTCTTCTCCAACGAGCTCTGTCATGCGGACATCGCCGTGGCAGAGGGGCTGATCGTGGGCATGGGCCAATACTCCGGCACGGTAGAGGAGGACTGCACGGGTAAAATCGTCCTGCCCGGCTTTCTGGATGCCCACATCCATCTGGAGAGCTCCCTGGTCTCTCCCAAGGAGTTCGTGAAGGCCGTGCTGCCCCACGGCACCACCACCGTCATCACCGACCCCCATGAGATCGCAAACGTCATGGGTACCGACGGCATCGAGTACATGCTCCAGGCCACGGAGGGCCTGCCGGTGGACGTGCGGTTTATGCTGCCCTCCTGTGTACCGGCCACGCCCCTGGACGAGTCCGGCGCGTCCCTGGACTACCGGGCCATCGACTCCTTCTATGACCACCCCCGGGTCCAGGGACTGGCGGAGATGATGAATTTCGTAGGCATCATCGCCGGGGACGACCAGCCGGTGGAGAAGATCGTGGCCGCCCAGGCCCACCACAAGAAGATCGACGGCCACGCGCCGGATCTGGTGGGCAACGACCTGAACGCCTACATCGCCGCCGGCGTCTATTCCGACCACGAGTGCCACGACCTGAACGACGCCATCGCCAAGCTGGAGCGGGGGCAATTTATCATGATCCGGGAGGGCACTGCCGCCCGGAACCTGGACGCCCTTGCCCCCCTGCTGTGCGACAAATACTCCGAGCGATGCATGTTCTGCACCGACGACAAGCACCCCAACGACCTGCTGGAGAAGGGCCATATCGACTACATCGTCAAGCGGGCCATCGGCCTGGGGGTGGATCCCATCACCGCCGTGAAGGTGGCCTGCCACAACGCCGCCCGGTACTTCCTGCTGAACAACCGGGGCGCCATCGCCCCGGGCTACCTGGGGGGACTTCGTCATCATCGACAGCTTCCAGGACTTCAACATCGAGAGAGTCTTCAAGAAGGGCGAGCTGATGGTGGACCACGGCGTGATGAAGGACTTCCCCGCCCCGGCCATCGACCCCTATCTCACCGAACGGGCCCACAGCACCTTCCATGTGGAGCACCTGACGGCGGAGGACTTTACGGATGCCCGGCCCCGGGGCATCATCGGCATGGTGAACGGGGAGATCACCACGGTGGACGCCGGCTACTCCGACCGGATCGACGTGGAGTATGACGTGCTGAAGATTGCCGTGGTGGAGCGCCACAAGAACACCCATCATATCGGCATCGGCTTTCTCCAGGGCTACGGTCTGAAATCCGGCGCTGTGGCTACATCCGTCTCCCACGACTCCCACAACATTATCGTGGTGGGCACCAGCGAGGACGACTGCGCCGCCGCAGCCAACCGGGTGGTGGAGCTGAACGGCGGCATCGTAGTCTGGGACCAGGGCAAGCCGGTGGCAGAAGTCCCTCTGGCCATCGCAGGCATCATGAGCGATGAGTCCCTGACATCTGTCAACGAAAAGCTGGAATTCGCCAAGGCAAAGGCCCACGAGCTGGGCGTCAATCCGGGCATTGACCCCTTCATGACCCTGAGCTTCATGGCCCTGCCGGTAATCCCCTCCCTGCGGATCACCACCCGCGGCGTGTTCGATGTCACCACGCAGAGCTACGTGTAAGGAGAGCCCATTCCGATGATTTACTTGCCCATTATCTTCTTTGAAATTTGTTCAATTCTTTGCCTCTTCGCACCTTTCACCTTTGTGTTCTGCTTGATCTCCGCCATTAAAAAGGCATCCTCCGATACGGGGAATGAACTCCTGAATGGCTTCTTTGCTGGACTGAGCCTGCTGGTGATGCTGAGTGGAGTTGTCTATCTGGTTTAAAAGCGCAAAATTAGCACTCTCGATACCAGAGTGCTATAATTCACAGATCGTTCAAACAAATGACACACAATATCCGATTTTCCATCCTATCATAATACTTGAAAAGAAGAACAGAAGGTCTTTGAAAGGCACCTGTTCCGCCCGGCGGCATCACCCTCCATGATCCATCTGCCGTCGGTCCCAACTACGGATCATCAGGATTTGATAGGAGGAATTGATTATGTTTGAAATGAGACCTTACCGCAGAAATTCTATGAGCGCCTGGAATCCCTTCTCCGAGATGGAGGAGATGGAGCGTCGCCTTTTCAACAACGACTTCTTCTCCGGCCGCGGTCTGGCGGAGTTCAAAACCGACATCACCGATGAAGGCGACTACTACGAGCTGAAGGCCGACCTGCCCGGCTTCAAGAAGGAGGACATCCAGCTGCAGCTGGACGGCGACACCCTCACCATCCAGGCCCAACGTCACTCCGAACATGAAGAGCAGGAGAAAAAGGGGAAGTACGTGTGCTGTGAGCGTTCCTACGGCGCGTACAGCCGGAGCTTCGACGTCTCCGGCATCCGGGCGGAGGGTATTACCGCCTCCTACGACAGCGGTGTGCTGACACTGAAGCTGCCCAAGAAGACAGTGGAGGTTTCCTCCAGCCGGCAGATCAGCATTGACTAAAATCAAAGCAGGAAAAGACCCGCGGTGTACACCGCGGGTCCTCTTTTTATGTCTCTCCTTCCGGCGGCAGAAACGTCCGGAAGAGATACCGGCCAGTCTCCGTTTTTCCAGAGTCAGTTCCGCACCGCTGCCGGTGATAGAAGGCGTCGTACTCTGGCAGATATATCAGGTCCGCGGTACTGTCCGGGATGGTTGTCAGGTCTGATGTGATGATACCGGCGTGCTCCTGCAAAATGGCATCCACTCCGCTATAGTGGTCGACGTGAAAGGGCCAGCCCTCCCCCGCTTTCAGTGGCTCAAACTCCGGGCCGTCCTCTGCCGAGCCGCATCTCCTCACAAAACAGTCTCAAATACCGTCAAGTTTGTTACAAAGAAAAGGGGCCCCGGCGTTTCCGTCGGCCCCCTTGCTCATGCCTCATGTTCCACGGTGATCTGGCAGCTCTTCATGGCCGCAAGCGCGGTCCGATGGCTCTCCGGGGTGACACCTGCGCAGCAGGCGGCATCCACCGCTACCTCTGCCTCCGGCAGGAACGCCTTCACCAGCAAGGCGTTGGAAATCACGCAGATGTCGGTGCAGAGGCCGATCAGCGTCACCTTTTCAATGAGTTCCTTTTCATTCTCCTCCGCCAGCAGACGCCCCAGCTCCGCGCTGCCGAAGGAGGGCTTGTCCAGAATGGCCTGTCCTGCGCTGGCAGGCCGGAGCTGCTCGACGATCTCCCAGCCCTCGGTCCCCCGGATGCAGTGGGGTACAGGCAGGTTCCGCCCCTCCCGGGTATGGAGATAGTCCGCCCCATGGGTGTCCCGGGTGAAGAAAATCCGCTCCCCCCGGCGAATGCCCGTGGCCACCCGCTCCGCCACAGCAGGCACGATCCGACGCGCCTCCGGTGTCCCCAGGGCCCCGGACACAAAGTCGTTCTGCATATCCACAACGATCAGGATGTTCATTATGATCTCCTCCTTTTTATCATCATAGCAGACACCGCGCCGGGCCGCAAGACCTTCCCCTGGGGGGAAAAGAATGTTGACTTCTCTTTTCATCCGGTTTAAGATATGGAATGTCTGTCCGCCGAATTTTTCGGCGAATGTGAAAAAGAGAAGGAGAGAGAAGTTTGAGTCGCGAAAATTTCCGATCCCGGCTGGGATTCATTCTGGTAAGCGCCGGCTGCGCCATCGGCATCGGCAATGTGTGGAAATTCCCCTACGTCACCGGTGTCAACGGCGGCGGCGTATTCGTGTTGTTCTACATTATCTCCCTGGTCATCATGGGGGTTCCCATTCTGACCATGGAGCTGGCGGTGGGCCGTGCCAGCCGCAAGAGCGCCGTGCTGGGCTACAAGGCCCTGGAGCCCAAGGGCAGCCGCTGGCACATCCACGGCTGGCTGTGCGTAATCGGGTGCTGCCTGCTGATGATGTACTACACCACGGTCTCCGGCTGGATGCTGGGCTACTGCTTCAAGTTCGCCTCCGGCACCTTCAGCGGCATGCAGCCCTCTGATGTAGACACAGTCTGGACCGATATGCTGGCCAATCCCGGCGAGATGACGCTCTATATGGTAATCATCGTGCTGGCGGGCTTCATCGTGTGCAGCTTCGGCCTGCAGAAGGGGCTGGAGCGGATCAGCAAGTGGATGATGATCTGCCTGCTGGCACTGATCGTCATTCTGGCCATCAACAGCCTGACCCTGGACGGCGCTATGGAGGGCGTGAAATTCTATCTGGTGCCGGACTTTGAGCGGGCCGCGGAGGTCGGCATCGGCAATGTGATCGTGGCCGCCATGAACCAGTCCTTCTTTACCCTGAGCCTGGGCATCGCCGCCATGGAAATCTTCGGCAGCTATATGTCCGACGCCAACCGCCTGCCCGGCGAGGCCGTGCGGATCTGCTGCCTGGACACCTTTGTGGCCTTGATGTCCGGCATGATCATCTTCCCCGCCTGCTTCAGCTTTGGTCTGGAACCCGGCCAGGGACCATCCCTGATTTTTATGACCCTGCCACGGGTGTTCGTCAGCATGACCGGCGGCCGGCTGTGGGGCGCCCTGTTCTTCCTGTTCCTGACCTTCGCCAGCTTTACCACGGTGCTGGCGGTGTTCGAGAACATTATGGCCAGCTGCATGGACAACTTCGGCTGGTCCCGGAAAAAAGCCACCATCGTCTGCGGAATCTTCATCCTCTTGGCCAGCATGCCCTGTGTGCTGGGTTACAATCTCTGGTATTTCGAGGCGTCCCTGCCCAGCGGCGCCACCGGCCAGATCCTGGATATCGAGGACTTCCTGGTGAGCAATCTGCTGCTGCCCATCGGCTCCCTGATCTATCTGCTGTTCTGCGTCAGCAAGTGGGGCTGGGGCTTTGACAAGTATCTGGCGGAAGCCAACAAGGGCACCGGCCTGGGGATGTCCCCCAGGTTCAAGATCTACTTCCAGTTCATCCTGCCCATGCTGATTCTGGTGATCCTGCTGGTGGGTCTGGGCAGCTGGGGCTGGCGTGCCCTTATCTGCGCCGCTGTGGCCGTGTTCGTGTGGTTCATGGCCCGCCGCAGCTCCTCCAAATCCACCATTTGAGCGAACTGACCTGTCAAAAGAGAGGACCGTCAAAGACGGTCCTCTCTTTTGCATCTCACGGCAGCTTCGCCTGGAACAGCCCGTGGCGGGAGCAGCAAAGGTACAGCTTCGCCCCGCCCCGCAGCTGGGGGATGCGGAACTCGCTGCCCTGTTCCGGATACAGCCGCGCCAGCAGCAGCCGGTCCGGTGTCACACAGGCGGCAAAGCGGATATAGTGCCCCTTGTCCATGGGGTGGCGGAAGGTGACATACCAGTCCTCCTCCACCTCCTGGACCGTTACGGCGTGATCCGGATCTGCGGACCGGACCTCCAGGGGCTCCAGCCGCCGGCCGCAGCAGGCAAGCTGCCCTCCCGCCGCAGCTGTCAGAATGTTGCCGCAGTCCGGGCACACGTAAAACTGTATTTTTTTCATATTTCCTCCATCCGGCGCCGCCGGAAGCAGGTCTCCGTCCAGAATTCCCTCCACGCTGACGCCAAAAATCTTCGCAAGGCGCGGCAGCATCCCCACGTCCGGGCAGCCCTGGCCCCGCTCCCACTTGCTGACGGCCTGAGCGCTGACGCCCAGCAGTTCCGCCGCCTGCCGCTGGGTCCACCCCCGCTCCAGGCGCAGGCGCCGGAGCAGCGTCCCGGTGTCTTGGTCATGCATCTCTTCTCACCTCTCCCACAGGATACCCGAAATTCCGCTGGAACGCAAGCAACGCTCCGTTGAGTCCATGAGCTCTGCAAAATGTCCCCGCACCGCTTCTCCCGGGGGCGTTTTCTTGGCGACTCCTCCGAATTTGCAGGAAGCGGGGCTTTTTCCTGCAAAATGACTTTTCATCCGGACGGTGATATGGTATATTGGGTGGGAGAAACACGGCTCCCCCGTGACACACAGGAGGTCTCTTGATATGATCACACTTCATAACAACGGCGTGTTCCTGGCGGGCGGCGTCCCCGCTGCTGCCGGCCCGGTCTCTCCGGAGGAGGGGCGGAAACGGACCATGGCCTGGTCCATTCTCCAGGCCCACAACATCTCCGGCGATCCGGAGCACCTGCAGATCCGCTTTGACGCCATGGTGTCCCACGACATCACCTATGTGGGCATTATCCAGCAGGCCCGGGCCTCCGGCATGAAGGAGTTTCCCATCCCCTATGCGCTTACCAACTGCCACAACAGCCTGTGTGCCGTGGGCGGCACTATCAATGAGGATGACCATGTCTTCGGCCTCTCTGCCGCGAAAAAGTACGGCGGTATCTACGTGCCTGCCAACCAGTCCGTCATCCACTCCTATGCAAGAGAGCAGATGGCGAAGGGCGGCACCATGATCCTGGGCTCCGATTCCCATACCCGGTACGGGGCTCTCGGCACCATGGCCGTGGGCGAGGGCGGCCCGGAGCTGGCCAAGCAACTGCTGAAGAACACCTGGGACATCAACTATCCCAAGGTGGTGCTGGTGTACCTCACCGGCGCGCCCCGCCGGGGCGTGGGGCCCCACGACGTGGCCATTGCCCTGGTGAAGGCCACCTTTGCAAGCGGCTTCGTCAATAACTGCGTTTTGGAGTTCTGCGGCCCCGGTATTGCAGCTCTCCCCATCGACTACCGCAATGGCATCGACGTGATGACCACCGAGACCACCTGCCTCTCCTCCATTTGGGAGACGGACGGCGTGACGGAGGGCTTCTACCGCGCCCACCAGCGGCCGGAGGATTACCGGGAGCTGCACCCGGCGGACGGAGCCTACTACGACAAGTACATCGAGATCGACCTCTCCAAGGTCGAGCCCATGATCGCCCTGCCCTTCCACCCATCCAATGCCTGGACCATCCATGAGTTTCTGGAGAACGCCGCCGACATCCTGGCGGCTGTGGAGGCGGACGCCCAGAAGCGGTATCCTAAGGCCCATGTGAAGCTCACGGACAAAATCCGTGACGGCGGCGTCTGGGCGGATCAGGGTGTCATCGCCGGATGCGCTGGCGGCCTCTTCGACAACATTACCGAGGCGGCGGACATCCTCCGGGGCGGCTCCACCGGCAACGGTGCCTTCACTCTGGACATATACCCCACCAGTGTCCCCGTCAGTCTGGAGCTGACGAAGATCGGTGCCACGGCGGACCTGCTGGAGACCGGCGCCGTCATCAAGCCCAGTTTCTGCGGCCCCTGCTTCGGCGCGGGAGACGTGCCTGCCAACAACGGCTTGAGCCTGCGGCACACCACCCGGAACTTCCCCAACCGGGAGGGATCCAAGCCCGCGGAGGGCCAGTTCGCCGGCGTGTGCCTGATGGACGCCCGCTCCATTGCCGCCACGGCGGCCAACGGCGGCCGGATCACCGCCGCCACAGACATCGATTACACCTCCGTCCACCACGACTACCACTTCGACAAGGGCGTCTATGACCGGCGGCTGTACTACGGCTTCGGCAAGGCGGATCCCAGCGTGGAGCTGGTGATGGGCCCCAACATCACGGACTGGCCGAAGATGCAGCCCCTGGCGGAAAATCTGCTGGTGGAGCTGGCGGCGGTGCTCCACGATCCCGTCACTACCACCGACGAGCTGATCCCCTCCGGCGAGACCTCCTCCTACCGGTCCAACCCCCTGCGGCTGGCGGAGTTCACCCTGTCCCGCCGGGAGCCTGCCTACGTGGGCCGGGCCAAGGCCGTGGCGGAGATTGAGGCGGAACGGCTGGAGGGGGACGCCCCGGAGAAGCTCACCGCCATTCTGGACAAGGTGGGCGACGGCTCCGCGCTGGTGAAAACCACTCAGTTCGGCTCCTGTGTCTTTGCCAACAAGCCCGGCGACGGCTCCGCCCGGGAACAGGCGGCCTCTTGCCAGAAGGTGCTGGGGGGGCTTTGCCAACATCTGCTATGAGTTCGCCACCAAGCGGTATCGCTCCAACTGCATCAACTGGGGAATCCTGCCCTTCACGCTGGACGCGGACACGTCCTTTGACTACGCCCCCGGCGACTGTGTGTTCGTCCCCGGCATCCGCCAGGCCATTGAGAACGGCATTGAGGATATCCCGGCTAGGGTCATCAGGACGGACGGCGCCGTAGAGGACCTGATGCTCCATGTGAAAGGCCTGACGGACGATGAGAAGGAAATCATTCTCGACGGATGCCTGATGAACTATTACGCCAAGCGTAATTAAAGAGGGGGACTTCCTCCCCTCTTCAGATCCCCCATTTGCCTCTGCCGTTGCAGCATTATGATTCCCGGCCCTGTCTGGGCCGTCAATCGTGCCGCTGTCTCGAAACAGCCTCACTTTTCCGCCACAGGCGGCGTTTTGGCTGTTTCCCAGTGACATCGGTCACTGGAGGCACCGCCCAGGGCGGCTAGGTCAAAGCATTTTCGGCAGGCACAGAAGGGGAATTGCCCCGGAGGGGCGAGAGATGCCCCTCTGGAGGGTGCCCTGGCGAAAATGATTCAAAGTGGTCCGGCTGCGCCGGGCTCCGAAATTTCTAATGATTGGCGAGGTTGAGACCATGGATAAAATCAAGATGACCACCCCCCTGGTGGAGATGGACGGCGATGAGATGACCCGGGTTCTGTGGGCTTGGATCAAGGAAAAGCTGATCCTGCCCTTCGTGGACCTGAAAACGGAGTACTATGACCTGGGCCTGCTCCATCGGAACGAGACGCGGGACCAGGTGACCATCGACGCCGCCAACGCCACCAAGCGCCTGGGCGTGGCGGTGAAGTGCGCCACCATCACCCCCAACCGCCAGCGGATGGAGGAGTACCCCCAGCTGACGGAGATGTGGAAGAGCCCCAACGGCACCATCCGGGCGATTTTGGACGGCACCGCCTTCCGGGCGCCCATTGTCCTGCCCATGATCCACCCGGTTGTGAAGAACTGGGAGGCGCCCATCACCATCGCCCGCCACGCCTACGGCGATATGTACAAGGCTGTGGACATGGTGACCGAGGAGCCGGGCACCGCCACCCTCACCTTCAAGGGCGAGAGCGGCGCGGAGAAGACCCTCACCGTTCAGACGGTCAGCGGTCCCGCCGTGTGGCAGGGCCAGCACAACACGGAGAAGAGCATCCGTGCCTTTGCCCGCAGCTGCTTCCAGTACGCCATCAATCAGCGGCAGGACTTGTGGTTCTCCACCAAGGACACCATCTCCAAGGTCTACGACGGAGAGTTCAAACGGATCTTCGAGGAGGAGTATGAGACCACCTACAAGGTGGAGTTTGAAAGGCTGGGCCTCACCTACTTCTACACGCTCATCGATGACGCGGTGGCGCGGGTGATCCGCTCTAGGGGCGACTTCATCTGGGCGCTGAAAAACTACGACGGCGACGTGATGAGCGACATGGTGGCCACCGCCTTCGGCAGTCTTGCCATGATGACCTCCGTGCTGGTATCTCCGGATGGCACCATGGAGTTCGAGGCGTCCCACGGCACCGTCACCCGGCACTACTACAAGTACCTGAAGGGGGAGAAGACCTCCACCAACCCCATCGCCACCATCTTCGCCTGGTCCGGCGGTTTGAAGCGGCGGGGCGAGCTGGACGGTCTGCCGGAGCTGGTGCAGTTCGGCCAAGTGCTGGAGGATGCCTCCCTGGAGACGCTGAAAGACGGCGTGATGACAAAAGATCTGCTGGGGCTGGTAGAGCCCGGCTTCCAGGCCCGCGGTGTGGACAGTGAGGAATTTTTGGACGAGATCGCCAAGCGGTTGGCCGATAAATTGGCGTAAAAGGGGACTGCTAAAAGCCCGGACGTCTGTTCAGCGTCCGGGCTTTTTTTGCTCTTTTGCAAAATCATCGGCTGTGCGGCCGTTTCAGAATTGATTGGAGAAAATCGGGCGGATGGAATAGTAGTAGCCGGACATCAACAGCGGCACATAGGCCTCATCCGTGGTAATGATGGTCCCATCCTCCAGCCGAAGGCCAAAGGACTGCATATTCTCTGTGATGTAGAGCATCCGCTCCACCCCCAGCGTGCAGAATTCCCCCGCCCGGTAGAACAGGATGTCCTGGGCGCCTGTCCACATGGCATCCCACCGGATGTTCGCATGGACACCCTCCCGGTAGGTAGTTTCCACTTCGTGGATAGCAAACTGCCCCTCAAAAGAGCGGTCTCCCAGAATTTTCACCGAACCATCTATGGCAACTGTCGTCTCCCCGGCCGACACCCCTTCCGCACTATATACGGTGGCCGGCACTTCCAAAGAGATCTCCTGAAGGAACACCCCGGCCCGGTCCAGAATTGCAAAGAGGACAAAGCCCGCCATCAGCAAAGCACAGGTGCCGCCCAGCACCTGACTCCACTTTCTCCGGGTCCGCTCCTTTGCCTGCCGGGCCAGAAAGGCCAGGGCCTGCCGGATCGTCGGCTCCGGCTCCGGCACTGTCCCCCGCTCCCCCCGCAGCAGATCCAGCACGCCCAGCCCCAAAGCATCCGCCAGGGGCTCCAGCAGGGAGATGTCCGGGAACCCGGCTCCCCGCTCCCATTTGGAGACCGCCCGGTCCGACACATGCAAGGCCGCGGCCAGCTCCTTCTGGGTCATGTTCTGTTCTTTCCGGGCTGCTGCGATCAGCGCCCCGGTCTTTGTCCGATCCATACTTCATCACCTGGGGCCAGTATATCAAATCCGGCCCGCTCCCACAACAAACGCTGCGTGGAACCGCCCAGATTCCGCCGAGGCGCCGTGTCTTTCGGCAGGGTCTTTCCACCTCACGGCTGCTCTCCGCCCAGGTGTTCCCGCAGCACTCGGATCACCCGCTTCATGCCGTCCGTCAGATACTTGCTGCGGTGGCGCACCAGGAAATAGCTCCTGTGAAACCCGCCGTCCTCCACAGCCAGCTCCCGAAGGTCCCCCCGCTCCAGGTCCGTCACCACCAGAGACCGGGGCAGCAGCGTGATCCCAAGCCCCGCCCGGGCGCAGGCCAGCAGGGCAGCGGTGCTGACGCTCTCCACTACCGGCTGCGCCGTGGCGCCCGCTCCCTGCAGGCCGGCATCCACACTGTTCCGGGTGCCGCTGCCCCGCTCCCGCAACAGCAGCCGCTCTTCCGCCAGCTCCGCCAGAGTCAGGGAGTTCTTTCCCTCCAGATAGCCGGGGGCGCACACTGCCGCCAGCTCCTCACCGCACAGGGGCTCCACCAGGTAGTGGGGCGAGACGGTGACATTGTCCACTACGGCAAAATCCAGTTCGTTCTGCAGGATCATCCGCTCTGTCTCCCTGGAGTTGTGAATACTGGCCCGGACCGTGATCTCAGGCAGCGCCTCTGCCAGATGCGCCAGGATACCCGCAAGGCGGGTCTCGCCCAGCGTCACGTGGACGCCGAAGCGGCAGGCCCCCTGGGTGCCGCTCTCCCGCAGGACCTCCACCGATTCCTGAAACTGGGACAGCACGGTGTCCGCATACTGCCGCAGCGTACGCCCTGCCTCTGTCAGATAGACCCGGCGGTTCATCCGCTCGAACAGCCGCACGTTGTAAAACACCTCCAGCTCCCGGATGGCCAGGCTCACCGCCGGCTGTGCCATATTCAGCTGCTCCGCCGCCCTGGTGAAGCTCTCCTGGGCGCAGACGGCGGAAAAGATCTCGAGATGCCGCAGCGTCACGGCACTCCCCCCTATTCATAATTATTTTATTATGCTTTTTATCTTATCATATAGATTGATGAATGTCACGAAAAAGCGTACGCTGGGGGAGAAATCCAAGAGCGCGAAAGGAGCGGTTTCCATGCCCACAGATCTGACCAAAGCCCGTCAGCTGTTCGGGACTTTTTCCAAAATCGGCGCCTTCACCTTTGGCGGAGGCTATGCCATGATCCCCCTGATCCAGCGCGAGGTGACGGAACGCCGCCGCTGGCTGGAGGACCGGGACATTCTGGACATTGTCGCCATTGCCGAGTCCACACCGGGCCCCATTGCCATCAACACCGCCACCTTCGTAGGATATCAGGTATGCGGCACCCTCGGCGCCTTCTGCGCCACGCTGGGCGTGGTGCTGCCCTCCTTCCTGGTGATCTACGTTGTCTCCTTTGTGCTGCGGCAGTTCTCGGACCTGGCGGTGGTCCAATACGCCTTCAACGGCATCCGGGCCGGCGTATTGGCCCTGCTTTTGAAGGCACTGCTGTCCATGTACCGGCAGAGCCCCAAGGGCGCTGTTTCCTATGCCGTCATGGCGGGTGCCTTTGTGCTGACGGCCTTCTGCGGCGTGGATGCGGTGCTGGTGATCCTGGCCAGCGCGACGGTGGGGCTGCTCTCCGCCCGCATGGCGAAAAGGAGGGCTGTGTGATGCTGTATCTGGAGCTGTTTTTGACCTTCTTCAAGATCGGCCTGTTCACCATCGGCGGCGGTTATGCCATGCTGCCGCTCATCCAGGCGGATGTCCAGGCCAAGGGCTGGATGACGGCGAAAGAATTGGTGAACTTCATCGCCGTCAGCGAGAGTACGCCGGGCCCCTTTGCGGTGAACGTCTCCACCTATGTGGGGGCGGAGCTGGCGGGCCTGCCCGGCGCCTTCTGCGCCACGCTGGGGGTGGTGCTGCCCTCCTTCCTCATCATCCTGCTGGTGGCCCGGTTCTACGCCGCCTTCCGCTCCAGCGCCATCGTCAGCGGCGCCATGGGCGGACTGCGTCCGGCTGTGATCGGCATGATCGGCGCCGCGGTGGTCTCGGTGGGGCAGACGGTGTTCCTGCCGGAGGGATTGGCAGCGGTGACGGCGTATCCCCTGGTCTGCTCTCTGGCCATCTTCGCCCTGATGGCGGTCCTGACCCACAAGAAGCTCCATCCCATCGTCATCATCCTGCTGTCCGCCCTGCTAGGCATCGTCACCGGCTACCTGCAGCCGGTGTGACTCCGGCCCGTCGCCCCGGAACAGGGCGGCGGGCCTTTTTCTTCGGCCGGACAAAAGACTTTCTAAAAGCAGGATTTCCCCTCTTGACTTGGAGTGCGCTCCAAGTGCTATCCTTTTCATAGAGGGATTCCGCCCAAGGGCGGGCCGGGGACTTCCCCACTGTGGAGGCACCTCGTCTCCCGGAGAAGGCAGTATCCCCTTCCTAAATCTGAAAAGGAGAAATCGTGATGATTTACAAGGACTTTCAGGACCTGAAGCTGTCCGCTCTGGGCATGGGCTGTATGCGCCTGCCTGTGGTGGGCGGCAACGACGCCGTGGTGGACGAGGCCGCCGCGGAGGAGATGGTGGATTGCGCCATGGCCAACGGCGTCAACTACTACGACACCGCCTGGGGGTATCACAACGGCAACTCAGAGATTGCCCTGGGTAAGGCCCTGGCCAAACATCCCCGGGAAAAATTTTACATTGCCGACAAGTTCCCCGGTTACGACCTATCCAACATGCCCAAGGTGCAGGAGATTTTTGAGGAGCAGCTGAAAAAGTGCCGGGTGGACTATTTTGATTTCTATCTCTTCCACAACGTCTGTGAGATGAACATCGACGCCTATCTGGACCCGCAGTACGGCATCCACGACTATCTGATGGAGCAGAAGCGGCGCGGCCGTATCCGCCACCTGGGCTTCTCCTGCCACGGGAACCTGCCTGTGCTGAAGCGGTTTCTGGACGCCTACGGCAAGGATATGGAGTTCTGTCAGCTGCAGCTGAACTACATCGACTGGACCTTCCAGAACGGCCGCGAAAAGGTGGAGCTACTGGATAGCTGGCACATTCCCGTCTGGGTCATGGAGCCCCTGCGGGGCGGCCGCCTGGCCCGCCTTTCCGACGAGGAGGCCGCCCCCCTGAGGGCCATGCGCCCCGAGGAACCCATCCCGGCCTGGGCCTTCCGGTTTCTGCAGTCCATTCCCAGCGTCACCATGATTCTCTCCGGCATGTCCGACCTGGAGCAGGTGAAGGCCAACATCGCCACTTTCCAGATGGGGGTTCCCCTCAGCAGCAGGGAGATGGACCGCCTGCTGGCCCAGGCCCAGCGCATGGTCAGCAAGACCGCCCTTCCCTGCACCGCCTGCCACTACTGCGTCAGCCACTGTCCTCAGGGGCTGGATATCCCCTCCCTGCTGGCGCTGTACAACGAGCATGCCTTCACCGGCGGCGGCTTCTTGGCCCCCATGGCCCTCTCTGCTCTGCCGCAGGACAAGTGGCCCAGCGCCTGCATCGGCTGCCGCAGCTGCGAGGCGGTCTGTCCTCAGCAACTGAAGATCTCCGAGGCCATGGCCGACTTTGCGTCCCGGCTGTAAAATCTGAGACAGAAGCGCCCCCGCCGGGAACTCTCCGGCGGGGGTGCTCGCTCTCACGGAGTCTTGACGGTGTCCGGGAATGCGGCCCGGATGGCCTCCGGCAGACGGGCGGGGTCCAACTGTTCCCGGCCGCACCACTCCGCAAAGCGGTGGACCGCCTCTTTGTCCGGCGACAGCCCGGGGATGACGGTCAGCGCCACCGTCCGTTCCCCCTCCAGCTTCCGGACCAGAATGCCATACACACAAGAACAGTCTGGTCGGAAGCTGCGGACGCGCACCGGCGCATACCGGTAGCCGGTCATGCCGCCTGCCCTCCGGGAGCAGAGAAACGCATAGAGGTCACAGCCGTAAATCTCTGCCATGCGGACAACCATGTCGAACCTGGGCTGCGCTTTTCCCCGCTCATACTTTTGCAGTGTCCGTGTGGAAATTCCCAGGCGTTCCGCAGCCTTTTCCTGGGAAAGTCCCGCCAGTCTCCGCTCTCTCCAAAAGGGGCTCTTTTCCTGGATGTGTCTTTTTTTTTTGATATTTTTGCATAGCAAACCCTCCTTCTACGGAGGATTTTACATTATCTTCCAAATTTTTAACACGAATAAAAATTCACTTTTGGAAAAAAATTGCCGAACAATGTCGAATTTCGTCGATTTACCCAAAGAAAATACAGGCCCCGCATATTCATACGGGGCCTGTGCTCAGACAAATCCTTCCAGCTTGGCGATCCGGTACTCCAGTACGGCGAACTGTCGGCGGGTCAGCGGCTGGTCCAACATCAGGTCTCCCTCCGCATTTCCCTGCATGATGCCGTTTTCCGTCAGCCAGTCCACGGCGGCCCTGGCTTCTGCCTGGTAGTCCGTCTCTTCTTCGGTCTCCACCCAGGGGATGCCCAAATACTCCAGAATTCCCTTGGCCTCTGCCACCGCCAGCTTCTGGCGGTAGTCGGCCTGCCCCAGCAGGGCAGCCTCCTCCCGGTTGGTGTGGAAGCCGTTTTCCAGCAGGACGGCCGGGGCCTTTGTGTGCTTCAGCACATAGAGCTCCGGATCGTACACAATCGGCGTGGATCGCACGGCGATGCCCGCCGCCCGCACCTGCTCCAGGATGTCCTGAGCCGCCCGCTCCCGGTTGCCGCCGGGGCCGTAGAGATAGACGCTCCACCCTTTGGCGGAGGACCAGCCGCCCCCGGCGGCGGCGGCATTGCTGTGAAGGCTGACGAACAGGTCCAGGTCCGGGATGCTGTTGGCGATCTCACACCGTCTGGCTAGGCTTACTGCCCCGCCGCCAGTACGGGTCATGGTCACGGAGACGCCCCGGTCTGTGAGCAGCTTCTCCAGCCGCTTCCCCAGGTCCAGGGTGAATGCATGCTCATAATAGGTCCCATCCGGACTCTTGTTGGCCAGATTGCCCGCGTCATGCCCCGGATCCAGGCAGACGCGCTTTTCTCGTTCGCTCAAATGCGTTTTCCCCCCTCTGTACAGGCTCAGGGAGCACAGGGCTCCCCTTCCAGTTTAGTGGGAGGGCGCCCGTCCTGTTCCCCCGCCGGGGTCTTTTCGGAGCGGGGCGCATATCATGGAGCAAAATCATCCGAAACAGGGAGGGGTCCCCATGCCTGCCGCTCTGATTAAACGTCTGAGCAATCTTCTCTGCGTCAAAAGTATTGTGACGCTGATCCTCACCGTTGTATTTGCCGACCTGGCCGTCACCGGCCGTATCTCCAGCCACGATTTCCTGACCATCTTCTCCGTCGTCATCGCCTTCTATTTCGGCACGCAGAGCGAACGCCTCAGCGGACAGCTGGAGAAGGACACCGGACAGAAATCGTCCTGACCGTCATCCCAGGGCCACGTCCAGCACCATCATCACGCTGAAGCCCGCAGCAAAGGCCAGCACACCGATGTGGGAGTGGCGTCCCTGGGACATCTCCGGAATCATCTCCTCCACCACCACATAAAGCATGGCCCCTGCGGCAAAGCCCAGCAGATACGGCAGGGCGGGCACCAGCAGCTCCGCCGCCAGGATCGTCACCAGGGCGCCGATGGGCTCCACAACGCCGGATAGCACGCCTCCGGCGAAGGCCCGGAGCTTCCCCTCGCCCTCCGCCCGCAGGGGCATGGAGACGATGGCTCCCTCCGGGAAATTCTGGACAGCGATGCCCAGGGAAAGCGCCAGCACGCCCATAGCAGTGATCTCCGTGTCCCCTGCCAGATATCCGGCGCAGACCACGCCCACCGCCATCCCCTCCGGAATGTTGTGGAGCGTTACCGCCAGCACCATCATGGTGGTCCGGCGCAGCCGGCTGGAGGGGCCCTCCGGCTGCGCGCTGCCCCAATGCAGATGGGGAATGATGTGGTCCAGCGCCAGCAGGAACAGAAAGCCGAGCCAGAGACCTGCGGCGGCCGGTGCAAAGGACCACTTTCCCAGCTCCTCCGACCGCTCAATAGCCGGGATCAGCAGGCTCCAAACCGACGCCGCCGTCATCACCCCTGCCGCGAAGCCCGTCAGCCCCTTCTGCAGGCCGTCCGACATCGCCTTTTTCATAAAGAACACGCTCGCCGCGCCCAGGGAGGTGCCCAGGAACGGGAGCAGGAGTCCGTATAATGCTTCCATAATCCATCCTTTCTCATCTTGTGTCCGGAATCAGTATCCATGCGTTCAGAATACCGGATTCCCGCACCGGTGTCAAATTCATTTTCCCACCGGATGGCCTTTCACAAATCCGGAAAATTGCTGCCGCTCTGGACAGCAGGGAGCAAGTCTGCTATGCTTGACACAGGGGACAGGCTGCCGGATGGCTCCGTTTCCCCTCATTTCAGGCTCATTTTAGCTTGTGGGTGTACCATGGTCCCATCATCAGAGAACCATCCCGGAATAGGAGGAACGCCATGAGGGTCTCTCACCATGTAAAACGGTCGGTGTGCCTGCTGCACTCCCTGCTTCTGCTGGCGCAGGGCATGACCCTGGGCGCAGCTGCTGTGGGCACTGATTCCGTCCCGGCGGGGACATCCGTTCTGGAGCCCGCCGCATACCCCGACAGTGAGGTTCTGGTCCTGTATGAGGACGGCAGGACCGAGGTGGTCGTCTACGAGGACGCCGCCTCCCTGGAGGAGGGGCTGCCGCAGCTGGCCCGGCAGGAGGGTGTGGCGCTGGTCCAGCCCAACTACACATACACAAGCACCGCTCTCTCCACCACAGACCCGCTGCTGGCGGAGCAGTGGGCCCTGTATAACGACGGCAGCTTCCAACTGGAGGAGCAGGAGAACCCCTATCCGGTCTTCAATGATCCCTTTGCACTCCCCTCCGCCCCGTGGCAGTGGATTGCCCCCTGGTGGATGCAGTCCGATGCATCCGCCGGGAGCACCGGAACCGTGCAGGCCGCGGCCGGCGTGGACATCGGCGCGGAGGATGCCTGGGCCCTGTACGACGGCGGAAGCCGGGATGTGGTGGTGGCCCTGGTGGACACCGGCATCGACTACACCCACGCCGATCTGGAGGGCCGCATCTGGGTGAACGAAGACGAGATCCCCGGCAACGGGGTAGACGACGACGGAAACGGCTATATCGACGATGTCTACGGCTGGAATTTCTACTCCGGCAGCAATCAGGTCTATACGGGCAGTGAGGACAGCCACGGCACCCACGGCGCGGGCACCATCGCCGCCCATGCAGACAACGACATCGGGATCGCCGGCATCGTCCGGAGCGACCACGTCAAAGTCATGGCAGTCAAGGCTCTGGGCGGGTGGGACGGCAGCGGCTCCACGGCGTCCATCATCCGGGCCATTCAGTACGCGGAGGCCAACGGAGCCCGGATCTGCAACCTGAGCCTGGGCTCTTCCAGAAACGACCCCGCGCTGTACCGCACCATCGCGGCGTCGGATATGCTGTTCGTAGTTGCAGCCGGCAACGACGGCGCCGACCTGGAGCTTGCCCCCAGCTACCCGGCCAGCTACCACTTGGATAACCTCATTACCGTGGCGAACCTCCGATACGACGGTAACCTGGATCCTACCTCCAGCTACGGTGCCTCCTCTGTGGACCTGGCCGCCCCCGGCACCCATATTTTAAGCACCACCCCCGGGAATTCATACAGTTACATGACAGGAACCTCCATGGCGGCGCCTATGGTCAGTGCTGCGGCGGCCATGCTCTGCTCCCAGTTTCCGGATGCCACGCTGGCCGACGTGAAGGACATCCTGCTATCCTCCGTCCAAAAGCTGGGCAGCCTCACCGGCCTGACGGCTACCGGCGGGATGCTGGACCTGGGTGCCGCCATGGCATCCGGGGCCGCGGCCCAGAAGGGGCGGACCTGGACGGAGCCGGACCTGGCGGCCTATACCGACAGTCCGCCCATTCTCTCCCTGTCTCTCTTCCAGTGGAGGGGGCAGCAGTATCTGACCGTTCAAGTCCAGGATCCGGACGGCGACTTCCGCTCCGCCGCTTATGCCGCCGGGACATACACGGCAGCGAATTTCCAGGGCGGCGCCGCGGGGACGCCCCTCCCCTTGAATGCGTGGGGAGCCGCCACCTTGCTGGTGCGCAATGGCGGACCTTATACCTTTTACGCGGTGGACCTGGCCGGCAATGAGACGGTCCGCACAGTGGATCTGCCCCAGAGCCCCTGAGGGCGGCCCGCCGCCAACTCCATCCCCGGTCAAAAGGACTCCGCAGGCTGTGCCTGCGGAGTCCTTTTTCCTGCTCCGGAAAAGCGGCCCCTCCATCAGTCCTTCAGAATGTCCTCCAGTTCCCTGTCCATCGTCACGGTCATGCGTGGCAGCTCATGCAGTCCCTTCCCCAAGTCGGCTGTGCCGTGTCTGGTGACCGCAGTGACCGGGAACAGCTCATGCACAAATGCCTCCGCGTCCGGCTCGGTGATGCCGAAGGGATAGGCAAAGAAGGTGACGGGCTGGCCCACCTCCTGGGCAATGCGGTCATGGCTCTTCTGAATATCCCCCAGCACCCTGGCCTCAAAGGCACTGTCCGACTCCTCCGGATCCCTTTGGATGCCGTTGATGCCGCCCGGGTCAAAGTTTCCGCCCAGATCTCCCAGATTGTGGAGCGAATAGGCATGGGACCCGATCTCTACCAGGCCGGAGTCTGCCATCTCCCGGCACATATCCCAGCTGAGGAAGTTGTCAGCGGACACGTCCTGCATATACACCATAATAGAGACCACGGCTTTCATCTGGTATGCCTGAAGCAGCGGGAAGAGCAGCTCGTAGTTGCTCCGGTATCCGTCGTCAAAGGTGATGAGAAGGGGTTTTTCCGGCAGCGGCTCTCCCCCTGCCAACTCCCGCGGCAGCACAGTGTGGTAGCCATGTTCCGTCAGCCAGCGCAGGTCCTGTTCCATACGGCTCACGGTGATGGTCATATCGTTGCACGGCTCACCGTCCTCCACGATATGGTGGTACATCAGCACCGGGAGGGCCCGGTCCGCCGGAATGGGCATCTGCCACACTCCCCTGGCATAGAGATAGACGGCTCCCGCCGTGAAGCAGAGCGCCGCTGCGGCGGCCACTCCCAGGATTCCCACCCGAATTTTTTTCATCTGTCTGTCATCTCCCATGTGTTGGCGCTGCGGCGTATACCCTTAGAAAATTCGCAAATATTATTTTATCAGATTAAGTTAAAATGTCAATTCATTAAATGAAAAGATTATCTTTGCTAGGATGTTTTAGGGTGATTACATGCCTTTGGATTATGCTGCGATTGGTGGCCGGCTGCAGGCGCGGCGAAAGGAACTGGGGATCACACAGGAGGACGCGGCGGAACGGGTCGGCATCACTGTGGTCTACCTGTCCAAAATTGAAAACGGACGGGTGCATCCGACGCTGGACCTGCTGGACAGGCTCTGCTGTGTTCTGGAATACGACCTTGCCCGAGCCTTCACCGGCGTCCAGACGACCTCTCCCGACTACGGTCAGGAGCAGGTGCTGCGGCTTTTCAACGCCTGTGCGCCGCGCGTCAAGCCTGTTGTTCTGCATCTGCTGGAGCAGCTGGCAACCTTAACGTGAGCAGAAGCGGGAAAAGTATGCACCATGTCTGTCCCGCAAAAAAGCGGCGCCCCGGCGGAATATTCCGCCGGGGCGCCGCTCTGATTTTTTCCAAGTCTGTGCCGGATACCCTCCATTCCCTGCGGGGTGGCGGCAAGGGACCAGCCTCCGCACACTGGCGGAGGCCGGTGTTGAAGCCGTTATGTTTCCTCGTACAGCTCAATGATGGCGTCATCCAGGGTGATGAACGCCAGTCGGACCGTATCGCTGAGGGTCTCCGGCCCGAAAATCACCTGCTGGGCCTCCTTCAGATAGGGGTCCATGTTATCCACCTTGTAGGCCACGTGGGGCTGTTTGGAAAGGATCTCCGGGAACCGGGTTCCCTCCTCAAATTTCAGGTATTCAATCTTGTAGTCGTAGGCATCCACGCTCTCATTGACCCAGAAGCCGCCCCACTCGTTGTAGACCATGTTGGGCTTTTTGTTCAGCACGGGGATCCCGATATGCATATACTCCGCTGCCATGGAAAACCTCCTGTCAGTTATCCTGGGCGGCCAACTCCTGATAGAACTGGAAGGCCTCCCGGTCAGTAAATTTCTCGTGCACGATCTTGGCCACCGCCCGGCACATGGCGGCGGGATGCTCACTCTGGAAGATGTTGCGGCCCATGTCCACGCCCCGGGCGCCGTCGGAGATGGCCCGGTAGGCCATGGTCAGGGCCTCGTCCTCCGGCAGCTTCTTGCCGCCGGCGATGACGATGGGCACGGGACAGGCGGCCACTACCTTCTCAAAGTCATCGCAGTAGTAGGTCTTGACGAAGGACGCCCCCAGCTCTGCCAGCATCCGGGTGGCCAGCAGGAAATACTGGGTGGTGCGGGCCATCTCCTTGCCCACGGCGGTGACGCCCAGAACAGGGATGCCGTACCGTTCCCCGGCGTCCACGGCGCGGCACAGGGTCTCCAGGGACCGGGCCTCGCCCGCCCCGCCGATGAAGCACTGGATGGCCACGGCGGAGGCATTCATGCGGATGGCGGCCTCCATATCGGCACCCACGCCGTTGCCGGTGCTCATGTCGTCGATGAGCACACTGGCGTCATGGGTGGCCCGGAGGCAGATGGCATTGTGGACCGTGGGGGGGATGCAGGAGCGGATGGCCCCCCGGGTGGCCATGAGCACGTCCGCGTACCGGCACAGAGGGGCGATGGTCACGTCCATGCGCTCCAGGCCCGCAGTGGCCCCCATGATATAGCCGTGGTCAAAGGCCAGCATCACCGTGTTGCCGCTCTTGGGATTGAACAGGTGGGAGAGCCGATTCTTGGCTCCCCAGTCCCCGTGGCCCAGGCCCTTGGCGAAGAAGCCCTGCTCCGGGGCAGGCACGTCCAGATGGTAGTCGTGGGCGGTCTTGTTTCCGATTGCGTCTGGCATAGCGCTTACTCCTTACTGAACGCCGGGGTGTGGCAGGGGGTGTTCCACAGACGGAGCATCTCCTCGTCCCACTTGGCGATGTTCATCTGAAAGCCTGCGGCCTCCTGGACGGTGAGGATCTCACCCACCATGCTGGCCACGACCTCGATGCCCTTGGCCTTCAGGAACTCCACAGTGTCCTTGAACAGCACCAGCATCTCCATCATGGTGGTGGCGCCGCAGCCGTTAATCATCACAAAGGTCTTGTCCCCGGGCTTCAGGTCCAGGGCCTTGCACAGGGCCTCGGCCACGGTGGCCACGGTATCCTTGGAGGACATCATGGGCACCCGGACGCCACCGCCCTCGCCGTGTTGGCCGGCGCCGATCTCCATCAGGTCGGTCTCTCCCAGGTCGCCGAAGGACATGCCGTTCTGGGGATGGGTGGCATCGGTGGACTTGACGGTGATGGAGGCCATGTTGTCCGCGTAATGTTGAGCGATCTCCGCTACCTCCTCCAGAGTCTTGCCCTCCCGTGCGGCGGCCGCGGCGATGTGGTACAGCGCCACCGCGCCGGCCAGCCCCCGCTTGTTGTCCTCGCCGTTGGGGTCGTACCGGATCTCCTCGCCGGTGACCACCTGACGCACATTGAGGCCGGCCTTCCTGGCCAGCTTCATGGCCTGCTTGCCCGCCAACTGGTCGCCGGCGTAGTTCAGGGTCAGCAGCAGCACGCCGTGGCCCTTGTCCGCCATCTTCATGGCATCAAACACCAGCTGGCCGTTGGGGGCGGCGAAAATATCACCCACCGCCTGGATGTCCAGCATACCCTTGCCCACAAAACCGGCCTGGGCGGGCTCATGGCCGGAGCCGCCGTAGGTGACGATGGTCACCCGGTCGGCATTGGCCAGATCCTTACTGATGACCAGGTGGCCGTCCACATTCAGAATGTCCGGATAGGCCAGACCCAGGCCCACCAGCTCTTCGTCGGTGACCGTCTCCGGCGCGTTCATGAACTTCTTCATTTTCATACAGCATTCCTCCAGTGATATTTAAGTGGTGCATTGCCAATCCCGCTCCTGCGGGTGGAACAACAGGTTATTCCCGGGCCAGCCCCTGGAAGAACCAGGACATGGACACGGCGCCCGCGTCCGGGGTGCCGATGGTCTTGGTCCCGTAACTCTTGGCCCGGCCGAATTTGGAGACATACTGCTTCGTAGCCTCCGCCCCCTGGGCGGCGGCCTGGGCCGCGGCATCGAACAGCTCGTCCGCGCTGTCTCCTGTATAGGCCGCGACGGCTTCGCTGGCGGGGATCAGGGCATCCATCATAGTCTTGTCCCCCACCTTGGCGCCGGACATATCTTCCAGCTCCTCCAGGGCCTTGGCGAAGATGGCCTTGAGGCCCGCCACGTCGATCTCCTCCCCCTCTGGGGCCTCCTCCTGCAAGCCGTCCAGCCAGGTGTTCCACAGGGGGACGGCGCTGCCGCCGTTCAGGGTCATAACGGCCATGGCCGCGTCATCCAGCATGGACTGGATCCCCCCCTCGGCGGCGTCCACTGCTTCGGAGATAGCCCCGGCAATCTTCGCCATGGTCAGGCCGTGATCCGCGTCCCCAAATTTGGAATCGATCTCCGTCAGCTCCGCCTCAGCGGCGGTCACAGCGGCGCAGGCGTTTTTCAGGCGCGCCGCAAATTCAGCTCTTGTCATGTGATATCGGCCCCCTCTTTTGACAAAATAAACAAATTTTGGAAGACATCTTTATTCTAACATAGTCATTTCGCTTTTTCAAGGCGCATCGCCCCTCTTTTCTCCCGGCCAGCAGGGACTCTCCGACGGCCTTTCCACCCCGCCCTTCATTGACGGACAGGATTCCCTATTTTGTGTGTTTTGTATATGGATTTCCCATGGCGATTCTTGTAAAATACAATTGTTGAAAAACGCAACGATAGGAGAATGGTATGCCGAATCGGATCGAGATGTTTCGCCGCCTGGAGCGACAGTATTTTCGGGACAGGCTTGGCACCCTGGGCCTGCAGCAGCTGGACGGCATGATCCTGCACCTGCTGGGGCGGGAGGGCCACATGCGGCAGGAGGACCTGGCCGTCCAGCTGGCGGTGGACAAGGGGGCTGTGGCCCGGAGCCTGGCCCGTCTGGAAAAGCGCGGCCTGGTGGAGCGGCAGGTGAGCGCCCGGTGCCGCCGGGAGAAGCATGTCTCTCTGACTCCCGCGGGGGAGGGCGCATATCAGGGCGTCCAGAGGATTCTGGAGGAGTGGGGGCATGTCAAATACCAGGGCTTCACCCCTGAGGAGCGCGCCCTGAACGAGGCGTTTCTGACCCGCATTGCGGAGAATGTGATCGAATTTTGTCGAGGAGAGGGAAGTGAACATGGTTAAGAATCTGACGGAGGGCAGACCGCTGAATCTGCTGTTTTTCTTTGCCCTGCCCATGGTGGCGGGCAATCTGTTCCAGCAGCTCTACAATATGGTGGACACCGCGGTGGTGGGAAAATTTGTGGGCGAAGACGCAGTGGCGGCCGTGGGCTCCTCCTTCCCCATCGTGTTTTTGTCGGTGGCCGTGGCCTCCGGACTGTCCATGGGCTGTACGGTGGTGGTGTCCCAGCTGTTCGGTGCCGGGCGCATCCATGAGATGAAGACCACCATCTCCACCGCCATCATCTCTCTGGGCGTCCTGGGGCTCCTCATCATGGGCCTGGGAACGCTGCTGGCCGGTCCCCTGCTGCAGCTGCTGGGCACGGACCCGGATATCATGGCCGACTCCCGGACGTATCTGCAGATCTATTTCGGCGGCGCGGTCTTCCTGTTCCTCTACAACACTCTCAACGGCATCTATAACGCCCAGGGGGACAGCAAGACGCCCCTGATCTTCCTGATGATCTCCAGCCTGACAAACATCGTGCTGGACCTGCTGTTCGTCATCCGCTTCGGCATGGGCGTGGCTGGCGTGGCGTGGGCCACGCTGATCGCCCAGGGCCTCTGCGCCGTGGCCTCCCTGCTGGTGTTGCTCCGCCGGATGCGGCGGATGCCCTGCGAGCCGGAAAAACAGGGCGTGAAGCTGCCCCTCTTCCACATGGTGGCGGTGAAGCGCATCGCCCAGATCGGCCTGCCCTCCATGCTCCAGCAGTCTCTGGTGTCCCTCTCCATGATGATGATGCAGGGTCTGGTCAACTCCTTCGGCAAAGTGCTGGTGGCCGGATACACTGCTGCCACGAAGATCGACTCCCTGGCCATGTTGCCCAACATGAACATCTCCAACGCCATGTCCAGCTTCACGGCCCAAAACATCGGCGCAGGCAAGTACGAGCGGGTCAAGGAGGGCCTGAAGGCCTGTCTGCTGATGGTGGCGGTATTCTCTCTGCTGATCACCGTCATCATCTTCCTCTTCGGAAACCAGCTGCTGTCCCTGTTCCTGGACCCGGGGGACGCCTCGGGCGCCATGGGCTACGGTCTGGCCTATATGCACACAGTCTCCCTCTTCTATATCCTGATGGGCCTGCTGTTCGTCCCCAACGGGATGCTGCGGGGCGCGGGTGACATGGCAGCCTTCACCTTCAGCTCCATGGCCAACCTGTTCTCCCGGGTGGGCATCGCCTACGCACTGGTGTATCTCACCCCGCTGGGGGCCAACGCCATCTGGTGGTCCATCCCCGCCGGCTGGCTGATCGGCGCGGCGGTCTCCCTGCTCCGGGTCAAGAGTGGAAAGTGGATGCGCAAGGCTGTGGCCGACCGCTGACCCTCGCAGGCGGTCTATTTCAGGAATCGCAGGTGCTGTGGATATGAACAGGAAACAGAATCTGGAGGTCTTTGCGAAGACACCCGTCCGAAAGGCCGTGCTGCTGCAGATAGTCCCGGCCGTGGCCAGTCAGATGGTCACGCTGGTCTACAATCTGGCGGACACCTACTTTGTGGGGATGCTGAACGCCCCCCATGAAACCGCGGCCGTCACTGTGGCCTATCCCTCCTTTCTGATGCTGACCGCCATTTCCAACCTCTTCGGCATGGGCGGGGCCAGCGCCATCGCCCGGGCCCTGGGCCGTCAGGACGAGGAGGGCGCCCGGCGGATCGCCGCTGTCTCTCTGGCCGGCGGCCTGCTGTCCGCCCTGCTCTTCTCCGCGGCGTTCCGACTGCTGGCCGATCCCGTGCTGCACCTGTGCGGCGCCACCGAGGCTACCTATGCTGCTGCCTACGGATACGCCAAATGGGTCGTCATACTGGGCGGCCCCTTCACCATTCTCAACACCCTCCTGGCGAATCTGGTCCGGGCGGAGGGCAGCGCCGGAGCCGCCGCCTTCGGGGTCTCCTTCGGCGGCGTCCTGAATATCCTGCTGGACCCGCTGTTCGTCCTGCCCCAGTTCCTGGGCCTGGGCGCGGTGGGCGCGGGCATGGCCACGGCCCTCTCCAACGGGGCGGCGGTGGCCTGTTTTGCCGTCTATCTGGTCCGCCGCCGGGGCGCCACCTATTTGAACCTGCTGCCGGCGAATCTGCGGTATGCCGCCCAGTACCTGCGCCCCATTCTGGCCATCGGCTTCCCCTCCGCCCTGCAGTATGCGCTGACAGTGGTGGCCACCGCTGCCCAGGCCGACTTTGTATCCCAATACCCCACAGAGGCGGTGGCGGCCCTGGGCACCGTAAAAAAACTGGACCAGCTGCCCCTGTATTTCTCCATCGGTGTCTCCAACGGACTTCTGCCGCTGCTGGCCTATAACCACGCTGCCGGGAATCACCATCGGCGTGCGCAGGCCTTCCGGATAGGGAGCCTGATGTCCTTTGGCTTCGCCGTGCTGTGTCTGGTCTGCTATGAGGCGTTTGCCACCCCCCTGGTCTCCCTGTTCATTGCCGATGCTGCGACAGTCCGCTATGGGGCCGTGTTCCTGCGGTGCATGGTGACGGCAATGCCCATGATGGCCCTGTGCTATCCCATTATTATCCAGTTCCAGGCCATGGGCAGGGCCAGGGAGTCCCTGGTCTGCTCGATCCTGCGCAAGGGTGTACTGGACATTCCGCTGCTCTATCTCATGGACGCGCTCTTTCCCCTGTACGGCTGTATGTGGGTGCAGCCCATCGTGGACGCCATCTCGCTGGCCGCAGCCCTGTGGTTTTACCGGGCCATCCAAAGGGGGAGCGCGGCGGGCGGAACGGCCCCAGCCGGGGCCTGAAACCGGCGTGAGCAAAACGGAACTGTAAGGAGGAGAACGAATCCGTGGCAAGCAAGGAGCACGATTTTTCCGTCGGCAGCATTCCCCGCAACATCATTTCGCTGGCGCTGCCCATGACGGCTGCCCAGCTCATCAACGTGCTGTACAGCGTGGTGGACCGCATCTACCTGGGGCGGCTCCCCGGGCATCTGGCTCTGACGGGCCTGGGGCTGACGCTGCCCATCATCTCCATCGTGATGGGCTTTGCCAACCTGTGCGGCACGGGGGGCGCCGCCCCCTGTGCTCCATCTACCGGGGTAAGGGCGAGGAGGAAGAGGCCGAGCGGATCATGGGCAACGCCTTCACCCTTCTGCTGATTTTCGGCGCCGCTGTCACAGGGGTGTTCCTGCTGTTCCGGCATCCCCTGCTCTACCTGTTCGGCGCCAGCGACGCCACCTATCCCTATGCCGACGCGTATATGACCATCTATCTTCTGGGGACCGTCTTTGTCATGATCGGCCTGGGGATGAATCCCTTCATCACGTCTCAGGGCTTCGGCCGCACCGGGATGATGACCGTGGGCCTGGGGGCGATGGTCAACATCGTGCTGGATCCGGTCTTCATCTTCGCCCTGGACATGGGGGTGCGGGGCGCGGCGCTGGCCACCGTGATCGCTCAGGGCTGCTCCGCCGTGTGGGTACTGAAATTCCTCACCGGGCGGAAGGCCATCCTGCGGCTCCGCCTGCGGAATCTGGCGCTGGGCGCCGGGCGGGTGAAATCCATCGTGGCCCTGGGCCTGTCCGGCTTCTTCATGAACCTGACCAACAGCCTGGTGCAGGTGGTGTGCAACGCCACGCTCCAGGCATACGGCGGCGACCTGTACGTAGGCGTGATGACCATCATCAACTCCCTGCGGGAGGTGTTCTTCATGCCGGTGCAGGGGCTCACCAACGGCGCCCAGCCGGTCACCGGGTACAACTACGGCGCCGGCCGATACAGCCGCGTCCGGAGCTCCATCCGCTTCAGCGTGGCGGTGACGGTTGGTTACGCCGCTGTCTTCTGGGCCGCCGCCATGTTGTTCCCCGGGCTTTTGATCCGGGTCTTCAACAGTGAGCCGGAGGTGGTGGCGGCCGGCATCCCCGCCCTGCGCATTTACTTCTGCCTGTTCATCCCCATGTCCCTCCAAATGGCGGGGCAGGGTGTGTTCGTGAGCCTGGGGCGCTCCAAGCAGGCGGTTTTCTTCTCTCTGCTGCGCAAAGCCATCATCAATGCGCCGCTGACGGTCGTCCTGCCTATCTGGATGGGCACCACCGGCGTATTCACAGCCGAGGCCATCTCCCAGCTGGTAGGCGGCCTGGCCTGCAGCCTCACCATGTATTTCACCGTGTACCGTCCCCTGGGCCGCCTGCCGGACCGCCCGCCGGAGAACATCTGAGACCCGGTTGCCGCGCCGTTGTTCCCTCTCTTACTCCCACAGACTCGCAAGAAAAAGAGGAGGCGCTTTTGGAGGTTTTTCCAAAAGCGCCTCCTCTGCCTGTTCCGGCCCCCTGCGCGTCTTGACAAACAGTTCCGGCCCGGCTATAATCTTGCCCGCAAGTCCCGGCCGCCCCTCTGCGGGAGGTTGGAAGATCCCGAACCTGTTAGGAGCACCGCCACACCATGAGAGCATCCTCTGCATACAGCCTCTTTGATACAGAGAGCGTCTGGGCCATCCTGATGCGGATCGCGCCTCCGGTCATGCTGGCCCAGCTGATCCAGGCCATGTACAACATCGTGGACAGCTATTTTGTGGGCCAGTTCTCCAGTGACGGCCTCACCGCCCTCTCCATCGTCTACCCTGTCCAACTGATCGTCACCGCCATCGCTGTCGGCACCGGCGTGGGCGTCAATACCCTGATGTCCCGGTACGACGGCCAGGGGAACCACCACCTAGCCGACCGGACCGCCGGAACAGGGACGGTCCTGGCGCTGATCAGTTGGCTGATCTTCGCCGTATTGAGCGGCCTGCTGATGCGCCCCTTTGCCGCGATCTCCACGGAGTCCTCCTCCGTGGCGGACCTTGCCGTGACATACGGTACCATCGTCTGCGTGGGCAGTCCGGGTGTGTTTCTGGAGAGTACCTGGAGCAAGGTCCACCAAGCCCGCGGCAACATGCGCCTGCCCATGTTGGCCCAGATCGCCGGCGCCGCGGCCAATATCGTGCTGGACCCGATTCTGATCTTCGGCCTTGGCCCGGCACCGGCGCTGGGAGTGGCCGGTGCCGCCTTTGCTACGGTGTCAGGCCAGGTGCTGGCGGCGCTCATTGTTGTCTCCGGATTCCGGAAGCCGCCCCCCATCCGGGTGTTCCGCTCCTATGCGGCCAAGATCTACCGGTTGGGATTTCCCTCCATCTTCATGCAGCTTCTGTTCACGGTCTATATCATGGCCCTGAACATGATCCTGGCCGGCTTTTCCGATGACGCCGTGACGGTCCTGGGCCTGTATTACAAGGTGCAGTCCTTCTTCTTCATCCCCCTCTCCGGACTCCAGACCTGCATCGTCCCCCTGCTGAGCTATACATACGCCAAGGGTGCCTACGGCCGCTGCCGCCGGGTGGTGAAGAACTCCGTCCTGCTGGCCATGTCCTTCATGCTGGTGGGGATCGCCTGCTTCGAGCTGATCCCGGAACAGCTGCTGCGCATTTTCACCGCGGAGCCCGCGGTCCTGGAGATCGGCGTCCAAGCCTTCCACATCATCGGCATCAGCTTTCTGCCCGCCGTGCCCTCCCTGATCCTGCCGGTCTTTTTCCAGGCCATCGGGGCGGCGCTGCCCAGCGTCCTGCTCTCCCTGACCAGGCAGATCTTCTGCCTGATTCCCGTATTCTGGCTCTTCTCCAGGATCGATCTGGCCTACACGTGGCTGGCCTTTCCCATTGCGGAAGTCGTGACCGGAACGCTGGGCCTGTGCTTCTATCTCCACCGCATCCACATCTGGGACCGCTGCAAGGACGCGGCCCTGAAACCCGAACGCAAAGGAGCGACTGCCATGAAACTCATCACCGCCATCGTCAACAGACGGGACACCAGCGAGGTCTGCGCCGCCCTGACAGACGCCGGCTTTTACTTCACCCGCATGGCCTCCACCGGTGGTTTTCTCACCGGCGGCAACTCCACGCTGCTGATCGGCACAGAGGAGGACCGGGTGCCCCAGGCCATCGCCATCATCCGCCAGAACTGCTCCCGCCGGACGGAGAAGATCTCCTCCAACGTGCAGCTGGCCACGCCCTCTGCGGCCTATCCCACGGAGGTGACCGTAGGCGGTGCCACGCTGTTCGTCTCCGATGTGACGCAGTTTGAAAAGATCTGAGCCGCCCGCCATATCCGGCGGCCGGGCACAAGCAGGACGAAGCGATCCCCCTCAGTGTGTGCACTGAGGGGGATCGCTTTTTGCATCAAGATCGATCAGGCAGGGGCGAACGCCGCGCCCGGAGACGCGGCCACAGTCCCATCCTCCCGTACGGCCACATATTCGATCATCTCGCCGCTGTCCCTGCGCAGCCGGTCCACCAGAACGCCGCCCTCCTCTTCCCCCAGGATGAAAAAGGCAGTGGAGAGCAGGTCTGTGTAAACGGGCCGCGAGGACAGGATGGAGACGCTCTTCAGTGTCAGCGGCATGGGGTATCCGGTCCGCGGGTCCAGCAGATGGTGGTACACGGTCCCATTCTTCTGGAAGCTGTGCTCATACCAGGAGGATGTGGCGATGCCCGCGTCCTGGAGCTGCACCGTCCCAAACACCGAGCCGGTGTTGTCCGGGTCCCGGATCGCCACCTTCCACGGCCGGGTCCCGCCCTGCGCGTCCTGGTGCGCACCGATCACAAACAGGTTCCCGCCGTAGTCCAGCACGGCCTGCCGGACGCCGCCCTGCCGCAGGCGGTCCACGGTCAGGCCCAGGGCGAAGCCTTTCCCGGCCGCGCCTGGATCCAAACCGATTCCAGAAAGATCAAACGTCACGGTCCGCGTATTCCGGTCCAGGCGGACGTGCTGATAGCCCACCCGGTCCAGCACCGCCCGGATGCGCTCCGCAGAGGGGATCCGGGGCGTCTGGGACAGAAAATCCCACAGCTTTACCACCGGCCCCACCGTGGGGTCGAATGCTCCGCCGGACAGGCGGCAGATCTCCAGGTTCTGCTCCAGGAAGGTGTACAGGGTCTCAGAGACCGGCACAGCCTCGCCGGGCCGGATGTCCCGGCAGAGCCTGGAAAGCTCTGAGTCGGGATCGAACATGCTGAGGGTGCGCTCCAGCCCGTGGGCCTCCTCCTCGCACTGCTCCAGCAGCTGCTCCCCGTCCTCCGGGATTTCCGCCGCGATGCGGCAGAGGGTGTCGTACGCCAAAAATGCGCGGGTATGCTCCATAACGGTTTTCCTTTCCGGTTCTTGTCTTTACTGGAAAACGCCGTCCTTGCGCATCTCCTCCAGGACAACCTTGGCCATCCGCAGGTAGTTGATGAACGCAGGATACATCGGCCGGTTCTTGGGATCCATATCCAGATGCGCATGGTCTGGGTTGGGATTGTCCCAGATCATGCCCATATCCCGTCCGGCGGCGTGGGGCAGGCCGGTCAGATCCAGCATGTTCTGGGTGGCGCAGACCTTCAGATTCAGGTTGTCCATCTGGGTGCGGAAGCCCACCAGGAAGGCGTGGCGGTCCCAGCCGGAGGGGAACGGATCCTCATAGGTGGGGCAGTCGTATTTGGACTGGCGGTAGTACTTTTTCAGCTCGGGGTGGACGATGTCCTCCTCGTTGTCTGCGAAGATCTCGTCAAAGCGGCAGGAGCGGATCCTGCCGTTCTCCACCACCACCTTCAGCCAGCCGGTGAGGCCGTAGCCATAGTCCTCGGAATAGCTGTACAGCTTCTTGGAGGAGGGCTCGTCCAGCTCCTTGTCCAGCTTGGCCGCGAAGGTCAGCAGCTTCTTCACGCTGCCGGAGGCGCTGGCCACCAGATCGAAGTCTCCGCTCAGGCTCTGTTTCTCCAGCATCTGCTGCTCCACGTACTGCATGCCCATGGTCAGCACGGAGCCGGCCTTCTGCATCCGGGGCTTCGTGTACTGCCAGAAGCTGTAGCTGGAGCGGCGCTTGGAGATGCCCTGGTACAGGTGGTTGTAATAGGAGGGGGCCGTGATCTCATTGAGCTCCACAAAGATCAGCTTGCCGTCGGCCTTCACCGCCTCCACAATGCCCAGGTGACCCGGATCGGCGGGAAACTCCCCCTCTACGCCGGGATAGTAGGGCGGGAACCGTTCCTCGATCCGATAGTAGTCACCCTTCAGCATCCCCTTGGGGGGCTGAACGGACCAGACGGGCTTCTTTCCTGTGTTATCCATGTTCGTTCCTCCTTACTTCACGGCGCCGTCCTTGACCATCTCGTCGTGGACGATCTTGGCCAGGCGCAGATAGTTGTTCCACACGGGAGAGCGGGGCCGGGTGACGGAGCGGGCTGTGGCGTCGCTGTTGGAGACGAGCGCCACATCGTCCTTGTGTGGCTTGTCCCACACCACGCCCATGTCCGGGCCCTCCACGCAGGGCAGTCCGGTGATATCGAACATATCCTGTGTTTCGCAGACCTTCTTGTTGATGGCATCGGACTGGTCCTTGAAGCACACCAGCCAGGCGTGGCGGTCCCAGCCGGAGGGGAACGGGTCCTCATAGGTAGTGGAGAAATACTTGGACTGACGGTAGAACTGCTTCAGGTCGTCGTAGACGATGTCCTTGGTGTGATCGGCGAAGATCTCATCGTAGAAGCACCTGACGATCTTGCCGTCCTCCACCACCACCTGGAGCCAGCCGGTGATGCCGTAGCCGTAATCCTCGGTGTAGCCGTAGTACCGCTGCTTCTTGTGGTTGGAGTCCTTCCGCTGAGCGGACACGTCGTTCTTCAGGCCGATCATGTTCTTCATGGAGAAGGAGGCACCGGTCAGTAGGTCATAGTCAGCGTCCAGGTCCTGCTTTTCCAGGATCTGGTCCTCCACATATTTGAAGCCGTTGGCCAGCACCCGCCCATAGGCCACGCTGCGGCGCTTGTCATGGAAGTCCTGGAAGAACTGGAACTCCGTGCGGCGCTTGCTGACATTCTGGAAGTGGCGGACATAGTAGTTGCCCATGGTAGTCTCGTTGAACTCGGCGAAGGCGATCTTGCCGTCGTCGTCAAACACCACGTCCAGCTCGCCCTTGTGGCCGGGGTCGCCCCAGCGGCCGCTGTACCGCAGCTCGGCGTGATAGTAATCGCCCTTGACCAGGCCCTTGTACTGGGGCTGCGCCGTCCAGTCGATCAGCTCGCTCTCGTTGTCCTCATGCCAGGGGCCCAGCCCCAGCCATCTCGTCTTGTCAGTCATGTCAAATCCTCCTTATGATTCTGTCCGTCACTTGGACGGGGTTTGCTCTTCCAGGGCGCCGGCCCGGCAGCAGGCGCAGAAGTGGCCGCTGCCGAAGTCCCGCAGCGCCAGGTCCCGGCCGGTGCAGCCCTCCCGGGCGTACAGGCAACGTTTGGCAAAGCGGCAGCCCGGCTCCGGGTCAATGGGGCTTTGAAGCTCGCCGATGAGCTTCACCCGCTGCATTTTCTGCCGGCTGCTGGGGATGGGAATGGCAGACAGCAGAGCCTGGGAATAGGGATGCAGTGGCTGGCGGAACAGCTCCGCGGAATCCGCTGTCTCCACCAACTGGCCCAGGTACATCACCGCGATCTTATCGGAGAAGAACTTCACCACCGACAAGTCATGGGTGATAAAGAGATAGGTCAGGTGGAACTCCGCCTGCAGATCCTTCAGCAGGTTCAGGACCTGGGCCTGGATGGACACGTCCAGCGAGGACACCGGCTCGTCGCAGACGATGAACTGGGGCTGCAGGGACAGCGCCCGGGCGATGCCCACCCGCTGGCGGCGGCCGCCGTCCAGCTCGTGGGGATAGGCGTTGAACAGCCGGGCGGAGAGGCCCACCACGTCCATCAGCCGGGAAACCTCCTTATCCAGCTCCGCACGGCTTTGGGCCTTTGCGTGAATCCGCAGCGGTTCCCCGATGATCTCCCCAATGGACATCCGGGGGTTCAGGGAGGAGAACGGGTCCTGGAAGATGATCTGCAGATCCTTGCGCAGGTCGTGAAGCTGCTTCTTATTCATCTTGCAGATGTCCTGTCCGTTGAACAGGATCTCGCCGCTGGTGGACTGGTGCAGGCCTAGGATCAGCCGTCCGATGGTGGACTTGCCGCAGCCGGACTCCCCCACCAGGCCCAGCGTCTCGCCTCTCCGAATGGAAAAGTTGACGCCGTCCACCGCATGAAGGGTGCCGGTGGGGCTTTTGAAATACTTCTTCAGGTCCCGGACTTCCAGGATGATATCCTTATCTGCCATGTCGCACCTCCTCCATCAGTTCGGGGGATTCGAAAACGCCCTGGTGGGCTAGGCAGCGCACCATCTGGGTGCCGCCGACGCCGGTCATCTCCGGCTTGCGGGTACGGCAGGCCCCCGTTGCGTAGGGGCACCGGGGTGCAAAGGCGCAGCCCTCCGGCAGCTCCGTGGGGTCCGGCATCTGGCCCTGGATGGGCTTGAGCTTCTCCGCCGTCTCATCCAGAGACGGGATGGAGCCGAAGAGGCCGATGGTGTAGGGATGATGGGGGTGGTCAAACACCTCCGCGATGGTGCCGCTCTCTACGATCTCACCGGCATACATGATAGCCACCCGGTCGCAGACCTGGGCCACGACGCCCAGGTCGTGGGTAATCAGCAGCAGGGAGGTACGGAGCTTTTCCTTCAGCTCGTTCATCAGTTCCAGCACCTGGGCCTGGATGGTCACGTCCAGGGCGGTGGTGGGCTCGTCCGCCAGAATCAGCTCCGGCGAGCAGGCGATGCTCATGGCGATGACCACCCGCTGCTTCATGCCGCCGGAAAACTGGTGGGGATACTCGTCATAGCGGGCCCGGGGGATGCCCACCATCTCCAGCATATCGCCGGCCTTTCTCCGGCCCTCCTCCTTGCTGCACTTTTCATGCTGGTGGATGACCTCCGCGATCTGATCGCCCACGGAGTAGACCGGGTTCAGGCTGGTCATAGGGTCCTGGAAAATCACCGAGATCTTGCTGCCGCGGATCTCCCGCAGACGGGCGGGCTTGGCCTGGAGCATATCCTCGCCCTCGAACCAGATCTCGCCGCCCATGATCTTTCCCGGCGGGTCCGCGATGAGCCGCAGGACCGACAGGGCCGTGGTGGTCTTGCCGGCGCCGGTCTCGCCCACCAGACCCAGGCTCTCGCCCTTTCCGATGGTCAGGTCCAGGCCGTTGACGGCGTAGACCACGTCCTCGTCGGTGTGGTACTCCACCCGCAGGCCGCGGATATCCAGCAGGGCCTCCGGGGCCTGCGCGGAGGGAATGGGCTCCGTCTCTGGCAAAGCGGTCTTGTGCTGCTTGTTCTCTTCCATGTGGCGTCCTCCCTCCTCAGTTCTTCAGCTTGGGGTCCAGGGCATCCCGCAGGCCGTCTCCCAGCAGGTTCAGGGAGAGGATGGTCAACATGATGGCAAAGCCCGGGAACGCGCACACCCACCAGGCCGCCCGGAAATACTGCCGGCCGGTGCTGACCATAGAACCCCACTCCGGCGTGGGCGGGCTGATGCCCAGGCCGATGAAGCTGAGGCTGGCGATAGCCAGGATGGACCCGGCGATAGACAGCGTGGCCTGCACAATGATGGGGGCCATGCAGTTGGGCAGGATGTGCTTGAGGATGATGCGCTTGTCGCTGGCGCCGATGGCGCGGGCCGCCTCGATGTACTCCTCGTTCTTGATGGTCAGAACGGCGGAGCGGACGATCCGGGCAAAGGGCGGGATGTTGGAGATGCTGATGGCCAGCATCATATTCGTGACGCTGGTGCCCATGGCGGACACCAAGGCGATGGACAGCAGGATGCTGGGGATCGCCAGGAAGATGTCCATGACACGCATGATGACATCGTCTACCCGGCGGCTGCCGTAACCGGCGATGGCCCCCAGCAGACCGCCCACCACTGTGGCAATGGCGATGGTGGCAAAGGCCACCGGCAGGGAGATCCGGGCGCCGTGGACGATCCGGGCCAGGATGTCGCGGCCCACCTCGTCGGTGCCCAGCCAGTGCTCGACGGAGGGGGGCTGGAGCTTCAGGGATGCGTTCTGCTGAATCACCAGCGTCTCGTAGTCAAAAAAACACATCGGCAAAGACGGCGAAGAAGATGATGACGGCCAGAATGATGAGTCCCAGAACGGCCATCTTGTTTTTCTTCAGGCGGCGCCATACTGCGGCGGCCTGGGACTTTTTCTTGTTCTTGTTTTTCACTTTCCCAGTCATCCGCATCACCTCTTTGCCGTTTTGTACTGGGCCCGGATTCTGGGGTCCAGGAATGCGTACAGGATATCAATGCACAGATTGATGATGGTGAACATCGTGGCCAGCACCAATACGCAGGCCACCACCACGGGCGTGTCCTTCAGGCCGATGCAGTCCACCAGCAGCCGGCCGATGCCGGGCCAGGAGAACACCGTCTCCACCAGCACTGCGCCGCCCAGAGAGAAGCCGAATTGCAGTCCCACTGTGGTGACAATGGGTATCATGGCGTTGCGCAGAGCGTGGCGGATGGTGATGACGCTCTCTTTCAGGCCCTTTGCCCGTGCGGTGCGGATGTAGTCCTGCCGGATCGTCTCCAGCATGGAGGAGCGGGTCATGCGGGTGATCATCGCCAGGGAGTTGGCGCTGAGGGTGACGGCCGGCAGCACCAGAGCGCCCCAAGTCTCAAAGTTGGAGGATGGGAACCACCCCAGCCCCGCTGCGAAGATCACGATCAGCATCAGCCCCAGCCAGAAGTTCGGCATGGAGACGCCGAACAGAGCGCCCACCATGGAGATGTTGTCCACCGCCGAATACTGATGGGTGGCGGAGATCACGCCCAGGGGAATTCCGATCAGAATGGCAAAAAGCATGGCGCAGGCCGACAGCAGGATGGTATTGGGCAGCCGGGCGGCGATCTCCGCCGCCACCGGGTTTCCGGTGCTGTATGAGGTACCGAAGTCACCGTGGACCGCGTTGATGATAAACCGGCCGTACTGGACCAGGAAGGGATCATCCAGGCCCAGCTCCTCCTGCATGGCGGCGTAGGATTCCTCGGAGTAGTTGTCGCCCAGCATCATCTGCACCGGGTCGCCGGGGGTGAAGCTCAGGATCGTATAGACGATGAAGCTGACACCCAGCAGCACCGGAATCAGCATGAGCAGCCGTTTGAGAATAAAACGGTACATCTGTCACTCTCCTTTTCCATAACGCAAATTCGCGCAAGCGGACGGCGGCTTTTGCCGCCGCCCGCTCACTGGAATGCCTGAATGCGCTTATTCAAAATAGGTGCCGTTGATGTAGTGGGACTTGCCCGGATACAGGCCGAATCCCTTCACATTGGACTGCATACCGGCGTTCAGGTGCTCCACCGCCATGGGGACCAGGGGCGCGGCCTCCGCCACTTTGCTCTGGATCTCCGCATACAGCTCCATGGCGTGCTCGGTGTCGGTGGTGGTGCTGGCCTCATCGATCAAGGCGTCCACCTCAGGCGTGGTCCAGAAGCAGCGGTTGCCGGAGGGCCCCAGAGCCTCCGTGTGGTACATGGACCGCAGCATGGAGTCGGGGTCAATGGAGGTCTTGGACATGATGAACATATCATGGGCGCCGTTGCCGGTCTCAGACTGGAACTGTCCGCTCTCCAGGGTCTTGACCTCGGCGTTGATCCCCACCTGGCGCAGCTGCTCCTGAATGACCACGGCGGAGTCCCGCATCACCTGGGTATCGGAGCACCAGAGAGTGGTGGAGAAGCCGTCAGGATAGCCGGCCTCGGCCAGCAGCTCCTTGGCCTTCTCCACGTTGCAGGAGTAGTCGGAGCAGTCGGAGACGTAGCCGTCCACACTGGGGGGCAGCATGGTGTAGTTGGCGGGTGTGGCCTCGCCGCTGAACACCAGGTCGATGTAGCCCTGGGGGTCCAGCGCGTAGGCGACGGCCTGCCGGACCTTCTCGTTGTCAAAGGGCGCCTTCTGCACGTTCATGCCCACATACCACACGGTGGTGCTGGGGGAGGTGAGGGTGGTGACGGACTCATTGCCCGCCAGGCTCTCCAGGTCGGTGATGCCCAGGTCATAGGCCAGGTCCACCTCGCCGGTCTCCAGGCCAATGGTGCGGTTCAGCGCCTCGGGAATCGTGCGGAAGATGACGCGCTTGACGGCCGGAGCGCCGCCCCAGTAGTCCTCAAAGGCCTCCAGGACCACGTCGCCGCCCAGCTCCCAGGAGACGAACTTGAAGGGGCCGGTGCCCACGGGGTTCTTGTTGAACTCCTCCGCGCTGGTGTCCGCGCTCTTGCAGATGATGGAGGCCGCGTCCAGGCTCAGGCGGTACAGCAGCGCGTTGAAGGGCGCGGAGGTCTTGATGGTGACGGTGTAGTCGTCGTCACAGGTGATGCTCTCGATGATGAGGTAGTTGTAATTCACGCCGGGGTTTGCGATGCAGCGCTCCAGGCTGTACTTGACATCCTCGGAGGTCATCTCCTCCCCGTTGTGGAACTTGACGCCCTGGCGCAGATGGAACACGGTGGTGGTATCGTCGATAACCTCCCAGCTCTCCGCCAGGCCCGGCACCAGGTTCATGTCGTTGTCCATCATCACCAGACGGTCAAACATCTGGGTGGTGACACGATAGGTCCCGATGGAGGCCTGCACCATGGGGTCCATGTAGGTGGGGGACTCTGGGATAGCAACGATCAGGGTATCCTTGGCGCCATCGTCGGAACCGTCCGTGGTCGTCGAGCTGGAACCGGTGGGGCCACAGCCGGCCAGCATCCCGCAGAGCAGGAACATTGCGGTGAACAGTGCGAAAACTCTCTTCTTCATCGTACTCCTCCTGACGTGGTGGTGATATATTTCTGAAACCGCCCCCGGCGGTCACATTCCTGATTGTGTGCTCAGCGCAGGCCGTCGGCCGCCAGAGCATCCTCCATCCGCCTCGCCAGCTCCAGATAGTTGTCCCATTCCTTCGCTCGCTTGGGCTCCTCCGTGAAGGGGAGCCCGGTCAGGTCGGTGAGGCTCTGGGTCTCCAGCACCCGGGCGCTGAGCAGGTCGAAGATGCTGTTGAACCCGGCCCCGATGGTGGAGATGTAGTCCGGGCAGTGATATTTGGACTGCCGGTAATAGGGCTTGAGCTCCGGGTCCTCAATCTCCTCCTGCCGGTCGGCAAAGATCTCGTCGTAGGCGCAGGAGATGATCTTTCCCGCCTCCAGCACGATCTGCAAGCGCCCGGTGACGCCGGGCTCCACCGCCTGGGACAGGCCGTAATACACCTGGCCGGAGGGCTTGTCCAGCCGCCCCGCGATCTCCTCTGCCAGTGGGAGCATAGACCGCTTGATGCTGTTGGAGGCGCCGGTGAGCAGGTCAAACTCGCCTGTGAGGCGGTTCTCCGCCACCATCTGCTCTTCCAGATGGGTCAGGCCGTTTACCAGCACCACGCCGGACTTGGCGGTCCGCTCCTTGGTGGCCTGCAGAAAGCCGTAGTCGGACAGCCGCTTGGAAACGCCCTGGTACCGTCTGATGTAATAGGTGGGGTTGTTAATCTCGTTGAACTCCACCATCTGCAGGGTTCCGTCCCGCCGGACCACTTCCAGAATGCCGTGATACCCCTTGTCCCCCGGGAAATGCGGGGCAAACCAATTCTCAGCCCGGTAATAGTCTCCCTTTACCAGCCCCATAGGTGGCTGCACCGTCCAGAACAGCCGGTCCAGCACGTCAACGGACTTTTCGCGCTTCTTCTCTGCCATGCCTCTCTTCCTTTCCCTCATTTTGATCCGCATTCCACCGCCGGGTGCGGATCTTGTATTCTTTGAAAATTGGCGCTATAATGATTGATAAAATCTGAACGCCCCTCTGACCGGGCGCCTTTGTTTTGCCTGTTACGATTATAACATGCTCCCCTGGCTGTCGGATTATAGGGGATTTTGTTAAGCCTTCGCTATTTGGGATTAGGTCCCTCCGCCGTTTTGAGAAAGAGAGCGCGACATGAACACAGAACACCTCGTCTATATCCTGGAGGCGTACAAGTGCGGCTCCGTCAACAAAGCCGCCCGAAACTGCTATATCTCCCAGTCCCATCTCAGCACCATCATCAAGAACGTGGAACAGGAGATCGGCTATCCCCTGTTTCACAGGACGGCCAACGGCATCACCGCTACGCCGGAGGGACTGATTTTCATGAGCCACGCTGAGAAGATCGTCACCGAGCGCAATAATATCCAGAAGATCCCGCAATCCATGTCCGAGAGCGACAGCCTCTCCATCATTTGCGCCCGCTCCGCCTTTGTGCTCCAGTGTTTCTTTGATTACAAAAACTGCTTCCCCAACCTGAACAGGACCCACGACAAATTTCTGGAGGCCGGCCTCCGGGAAAATCTGAAAAACGTCGTGGCCCAGAACTGCAGGCTGGGCATCCTGGTGCTGTTCGAGCAGGTCATCCCCAAGTACATGGATCTGGCGGACCAGTACAATCTGGAGATGACGGTCCTCCAGCGCTCCATTCCCGTCACCGCGCTGATGTCCAAGTCCCATCCACTGGCCAACTCTTCCCGTGTCTCGCTCAAGGATCTCACAGGGTATCCGTTCATCGCCGACGCGCACATCGATCCGGACGATACGCTGGACGTGCTGGGACTCCAGAGCCACACAGACCTGCTGTACATCTGCGACCGCGGCACGATCTTCGACGCGGTCCGCAAAGGCAATTACATCGCCATCGGCATCAGCATTCCGGAGGAGGATGCCCGGCGGATGAACTGCGTCTGCTGTCCCATCGCGGACGGCGCTCCCATGGCCGTGGCCCTGCTGCATTCCCGGACATTTACGCTCCGCCCCAGAGAGAAGCACTTCATTCGCTATCTGACTGACCGCCTGCACAAGCGCTATTCCGGATAAACGGCGTGCCGCCTCCCACAGGGCAGTTTGTCCGCATCGGCGTGTGTCCCTGTTGGTGCGATGGCTCCAAACATTGCCGACAGCGTGTGCAGGAACGCCTTTTGCACGCATCTTGCCGCAAAGATTTAAAACCCCCAGGAACTGCTGCGCAGCGGTCCCTGGGGGTTTTAAATAGCGGCTGACTTCATTCTCGTTATATCCAATGCCGTGGGCTCAATTGGGTAATTTCCCGTATGTTTTTTCAATCAGAGTCCTGCAAGGGGAATAAAAGGCGTCTGCCAGGAGACAGCCGCCGCAATCTGCCGTCGCTGACCGCTGTTCCGCCTGTTTCAAGGGCTTCTGCGGCTGCTGGCACCGCTGCTGTGAGCGGTTCTCCGCAGACTCACGGCTTCTTTGTGCGCGGGAGCAGAGCGCCTCCCTGCCGGTCAAGGGCCCGGGAGCCGTGCCCGCGACAGACAGCTGCTCCCGGCCTCAGCCTCTCCGGCTCGTTTTCAAAAAATTCATGAACCGTTCACGAGGCAAACATAGATGAGGCCATCCGGGAGTAGTATACTTCCAAAAGTATAGACGAGATCGTCTGTAAAATCCTCAGGCAGTAGCCGCCGCGGGTTGCAAACCTGACGGCGTGTGTCCGGTCCCATACCGGCGCGGAATTGGTCGGACGTCAAAATGGCCTGTCCGTCCGGACGTTTTCCCGCTGCCCGCCCGGGTGTCTCCCTGGTTCCGGGTTTTGGCAGGGCCGGGGGTTTTGGATCAGGCAGAAGGAGGATATGCAGCATGACGCAGAAAGAGCGCCAGGAACGCAGCAGAAAAGAGATTTATCAGGCCGCCCTAGAGGAGTTCGGGACCTACGGCTACGACAAGGTCAACATGGAGCGGATCTGTGGGAACCACGGGATCTCCAAGGGCATGATGTACCACTACTACTCCAATAAGGACGAGTTGTTTTTACTGTGCGTCGAACGCACTTTCCAGGAGCTCAGGGCCCATGTGGAACGGGATATGGCCCATCTGTCAGGGGAGGATACGGCAGCCGCAGTCAAAGATTTCTTCATGATCCGGGAGCGCTTTTTCCAGCTTCATCCCCAGCAAAAGCTCGTTTTTGAAAGCGCCATGCTCCGTCCGCCCAAACATCTGGCCGCGCAAATTCAGGCCCTGCGCGCACCGATGCGGCGCTTGAATCAGGAATTTATCGAGGGGCTCATAGACAAAATGCCGCTGCGGCCGGATTTGAAGCCTGAAATGGTGACCCGCTATTTGGAAACCATCGAGTCTCTTTTCCAGAATATGATTGTGAGTTATCAGGGCGGACATCCCGCGCAGGATTTCCATGCCATGCTGGAAACCGCAGGCGAACTGCTGAATATGGTCCTATTTGGGATTCTTCGCCACGCAGATCCGGCATGATCTCCGGTTCGGTGGATAACGTGATCTCTGCCGCGGCACTCCCCTATCTCTTTGGAATGCGGCTGCTGTACCCGGGCTTCAGCAAACTTGTCAGCTCCTTTAATCTGAAGCGGCCGGGGGGGACCAGGCCGGGGCCGGTGCACCGCCTTGGTTCTTCTATTGGCAGCGGGCGGATTTTTCCCGGTCTGCGCCCCTCTCCGGGCTGTCCGCACCTCAGCATCCTCAGCGGGAGCCTGCTGATCTTTCAGGATGCGGCCTCGATCCTGTGCGCCTGCTTCTCCGGCCGGTTCTGGCGGCAAAACAGCAATTGATGATACCACAAGGAGGATTTATATGCTGAAATTACTTCGTAACCTACGGCGGCAGGAGTGGGCCATGGCCGCCGTGTGCGCAGTGCTCATCCTGGGGCAGATTAATTTCGATCTGGCGCTGCCCGACTACATGAGCAGCCTGACCGTTCTGATTAAAACGCCGGGGAGCACCCTGTCGGACATCCTGCATACCGGCCTGGAAATGCTGGGCTGCACCCTGGCCAGCGCGGTGCTGTGCGTCATCTGCGGCTATCTGACCGCCAAGGTGGCTGCCGGGTTCAGCTTTTCCATCCGGGAGGCGGTGTTTCATAAGATCGCAGACTTCGGCCAACAGGAGATGATGACCTTCTCCGTCCCCAGCCTCATCAACCGCACCACCAACGACATCACCCAGGTGCAGATGCTGACGGCCATGGGCCTGCAGATCCTAATCAAGTCCCCCGTCATGGCAGTGTGGGCCATCATCAAAATCGTGGGCAAGAGTTGGACCCTCTCCGCTATCACCGCCGGATTTGTGGCCGCCCTGCTGGTGATGATGGCGGTCATCATCGGCGTGGTGGTGCCCCGGTTCCGCCGGGTGCAAAAGCTCACCGACCATATCAACCTGGTGGCCCGGGAGAACTTGAACGGTATCAATGTTGTCCACGCCTACAACGCTGAGGACTACCAGAACGCCAAGTTCTGGAAGGGCAACGAGGAACTGATGCGCACGCAGTTGTTCAACCAGCGGGCCTTTGCCTTCCTGATGCCCGGCGTCACCCTGGCCATGAACGCATTGTCTCTGGTGATCTACTGGGTGGGTGCCTCCATCGTGAACGCCGTCCCTGCCGCGGACACCGCCGCACGGCTGGCCGCCTTCAGCGACATCGTGGTGTTCGGCACCTACGCCACCTACGTCATCATGTCCATTATGATGATGGTCATGATTATCATGATGCTCCCGGCGGCCCAGGTGTCCGCCCAGCGGATCAATGAGGTGTTGGAGACCCGGAACAGCCTGACTCAGGGCGCCCGCATCGATGCCCTGGAAACCGGTACTGTGGAGTTCCGGGACGTCTCCTTCCACTATCCCTCCTCGGACAAGAATGTCCTGGAGCACATCACCTTCCAGGCCAAGCGGGGGGAGACCGTGGCCTTTATCGGCGCCACCGGCAGCGGCAAGACCACTCTGGTCAGCCTGGCCGCCCGGTTCTATGATGCCACGGAGGGCACTGTGCTGGTGGACGGGGTGGACGTTCGGGACTACACCTTCGACGCCCTGTATGACCGCATCGGCTATGTAACTCAGAAGGCCATCCTGTTCTCCGGAGACGTCCGCGGCAACGTGCTGTTCGGCGCCAGCCGGGGCAAGGATTCCGATGCGGACGTTCAAAAGGCTCTGGAGCTGGCCCAGGCCAGCGAGTTTGTGGACAGGATGCCCGGAGGCATCCATGCCCCCATCGCCGAGGGAGGCACCAACGTATCCGGCGGCCAGAAGCAGCGGCTCTCCATCGCACGGGCCCTGGCGAGGCGCCCGGAGATCCTGGTGTTCGACGACTCCTTCTCCGCCCTGGACTACCGGACGGATACCAGGCTCCGTGCCGGCCTGGACCGGGAGCTGAAGGATACCACTCGACTGATCGTGGCTCAACGGATCGGCACCATCCGGAACGCGGACAAGATCATCGTTCTGGACGAGGGGAGGATGGTGGGGATGGGTACCCACGAGGAACTGATGCAAACCTGCCCGATCTACCAGGAGATCGCCCGGTCCCAGCTCTCCCAGGAAGAGCTGGGGGCTTAAGGAGGAAACCAAGATGCCAAAGATGATGCAGAACAGAATGTGCGCGCCGGGAAAGAGCAGGCGCGGCATCGGCGGTGTGCTCAGAGAACTGTTCACCTATTCCAACAAATTGAAAGCGCCCTCTGTTGCGGCCTTTTGCTTCGCCGTGGCCGGCGCAGTGCTGACCATCATCGGCCCCAGCCTGCTCAGTCGGATCACGGACCTCATCTCCGACGCCCTGGACGGGGAGATCGATCTGGCCGCCATCGGCCGCACCGGCGTAATCCTGCTGGTGATCTACGGCTTCAGTGCCGTCTTTACCTATGTGGAGCACTTCATCATGGCTACGGTCACCCTGGAGCTGTCCCGGGATATGCGGCAGGACCTGTCCCGAAAAATCAACCGGGTGCCCATGAGCTACTTCAGCAAGGTGTCTTATGGTGACATCCTCAGCCGCATCACCAACGACGTAAGTACTCTGCAGCAGGCCCTGGCCAACAGCCTGCCCTCCATGATCAGCGCAGCGGCCCAATTCCTCGGCTGTCTGGTGATGATGTTTGTCACTGAGTGGCGTATGGCGCTGGCAGCCATTGCCGTCACGGCACTGGGCTTCCTCATCATGGCTGCGGTGATGCTCCGGTCCCAGAAGTACTTCACCGCCCGGCAGGAGAACCTGAGCACCCTGAACGGCTATATTGAGGAGATGTACTCCGGCCACGACGTGGTGCGCCTCTCCCGGGCCAACGAGCAGGTAAAAGAGACCTTCGGCGGGATGAATGCCGTTCTGTACGACGCAGAGTGGCGCAGCCAGTTCCTCTCCGGCATCATGCAGCCCCTGATGACTATCATCGGCAACCTGGGCTATGTGGCGGTCTGCGTCCTGGGTTCCGCCCTGGCCATGAGCGGAGAGATCTCCTTCGGCGTCATTGTTGCGTTCATCCTCTATGTGCGGCTGTTCACCTCTCCCCTGAGCACCCTGGCCCAGGGCATGACCCAGATGCAGACGGCGGCAGCCGCCGGTGACCACGTCTTCGACTTTCTCCACGAGAAAGAGCTGCCCGATGAGACCGGCAAGCGCCCCGAACTCTCTCCTGTGCAGGGCGAAGTCGAATTTGAACACGTCCGATTCAGCTATCCGAATCATCCGGATAAGATCATCATCAAGGACTTCTCTGCCCATATTCAGCCGGGGCAGAAGGTGGCTATTGTGGGTCCCACCGGAGCGGGCAAGACCACGATGGTCAATCTGCTGATGCGCTTCTTTGAGATCAACAGCGGAAACATCAAAATCGACGGCGTGCCCACTTCTGAAATGACCCGGGAGGGCGTCCACGACCTGTTCAGCATGGTACTCCAGGAGACCTGGCTGTTTGAGGGTACTGTCTGGGAAAATCTGGTCTACAACAAGACCGGGGTCACGGACCAGCAGCTGGAGGAGGCTTGCCGGGCCTGCGGCATCTATCACTTCATCGAAACCCTGCCCCACGGCTTTGATACCGTGCTGGATGACAGCATTGCCATTTCCTCCGGGCAGAAGCAGCTGCTCACCATCGCCCGGGCCATGATTCAGGGCAATCCCATGCTGATTCTGGACGAGGCCACCTCCTCGGTGGATACCCGCACAGAGCTCATCACCCAGCAGGCCATGGACCGGCTGACGGAGCACCGCACCAGCTTTGTCATCGCCCACCGGCTGTCCACCATTAAAAACGCCGACCTGATTCTGGTGCTGAAGGACGGCGATATCATCGAGCAAGGCACGCACAAGGAACTCCTGGCCAAAGGCGGCTTCTACGCTGACCTGTACAACAGCCAGTTTGAAAAGGCCTCGTGATCCCAGGAAGAGGGGGGCGGCTGCGATTTGGACAGTATGGAAAATCAGACTCCGCCGTGCTGAAGCGAAAAGAACAGCTCCCGCTTTTCAAGCCATTCCTTTGAAAAGCGGGAGCTGTTTCCCCTTTCCGGAGAGCCTGGTTTGCTTTGGAGGCAGTGCTCCTTCCACCCGGGCCCGCCAATGATCGGCATTGCGGCAGGAGCCCCCGTCCATCCCTCCCAGGATTTGTCAAATCCGTTCCAGCTTCGCCCGGAAGGATATCTTTCGGGGCGTCTCCATCTCATCGAACTGTACCACATGAGCACCCTTGTCCATGTCCACATCCAGCACCGTACCGGAGCCGAACAGAATATGCTTCACCCGCTGCCCCACGGAGAATGCCATGTTCCCGTCGGTCTCCGGCAGATAGGTCTGGCTGTGGCCGATATAGTCCCGGGCCGCCCGGATCAAGCCCTCCTCCGGCGGCCGGGTGAAAGCCAGGAGATTGCGGTCGATGTCCAGAAGAAAGCGGGAGGGATACCGGGGGGTGCCGTCGAAGTTCCGTCCGTCTGCCTCGGAGAGGTACAGTCCCTTCTCCGCCCGTGTCAGCGCCACAAACGCCAGCCGCCGCTCCTCCTCCATGGCCTGCTGCGTCCGCACCTTCCGGGAGGGGAAGATCCCCTCATTCATGCCGCAGAGGAACACATAGGGAAATTCCAGGCCCTTGGCGGCGTGAACGGTCATCAGCCTCACCTTGTCTCCCTGCTCCGCCGTATCGGCATTGGTGAACAGAGCCACATGGGCCAGATAGTGCTCCAGGGTGACCTCCTCCCCGCAGGTGGTCTCGTACTCATATACCGACTGCTTCAGCTCCGCCAGATTGTCCAGCCGTTCCTGGCTGCCCTCGGTGCGGAGCATCTTCTCGTAGCCGCTCTCATTGAGGAGGGCCGAAAGCACCCCGGACACCGGTCTCCCCCCATATCCGGCGGCAAAGGACTCTATCAGGCCGACAAACCTTCCGGCGCCTGTTCCTTTGAAAAGGGGGTCCTCCAGATTGTCCTGCAGCGCCTGATACAGGGAGCGGCCCTGCCTTTCTGCGTACTCCTGCAAAAATGCCATCCGCCGCTTCCCAAGATTCCGCTTGGGGACGTTGACGATCCGCCGGAAGGAAAGGTCGTCTTTGTAGGCAATCATCCGCAAGTACGAGAGGGCGTCCTTGATTTCCATGCGGTCAAAGAACTGGACGCCGCTGTAAATCGTATAGGGGATCTTCTCTCCCAGCAGGGCTTCCTCCACCGCCCGGGTCACATAGTGGGCCCGGTAGAGCACCGTCATGTCCCGGTATGGCGTGCCCGCCTCGTGAAGCTCCTTCATCTCCCCCGCTATCCATTCGGCCTCCGCCTCCTGGGTCTGCGCGAAGTGGCAGATGACCGGACTGCCGGAGGGCAGCGTGGGCTGCAATTCCTTTTTGATACGAGTCCGGTTCTTGTCGATCAGGGAATTCGCGGCAGAGAGAATCTCCGGCGCAGAGCGGTAGTTCTCCATCATTAGAATCGTTTTTGTCCCCGGAAACTTCTTGTCAAAGTCCAGCAGGTACTTCACGTCGGCGCCCCGCCAGGTGTAGATGGTCTGGTCCGGGTCTCCCACGATGAAGAGGTTCTTGTGGTAACCGCACAGAACCTCCATCAGCTCGTACTGAAGCTGGTCGATATCCTGGAACTCGTCGATCATGATGTACTCCAGCCGCTGCTGCCACTTGAGCCGAATGTCAGGATGCTGCTGGAAAATATACAGGGAGAACTTGATCAGGTCGTTATAATCCAGTCCGAAACACTTCTTCTCCTGATACAGATAGCCGTAGAAAATGATGTCTGCCGGGGTGTCCGCCTGGTCATACTTCTCCTTCAGCGTGTCCAGAGGCATGGCGATCATATCCAGATAGTAGTCCGGACGCTTGAACAGCTTCTGCATCTCGACCATGTCCCGGGCTGCGGAGAAGGTCATATCCCGCAGCGTCAATCCCCGCTCCTCGTAGATGATTTGGAGCATAGCGTCGATGTCCGCGTTGTCCAGCACCAGAAAGCTTTTGGGATACTGGACGGCGTAGCTGTCCTCCTGGAGCACGGAGACGCAGAAACCGTGGAAGGTGTTGATATAGCCCGTGTCATTGTCGCCGGTGAGGATGTGGATGCGCTGGCGCATCTCATTTGCGGATTTGTTGGTGAAGGTAACGCAGAGGATATTTCCCGGCAGGATGCCCAGCTCGTTCACCAGAAAGGCAAAACGATGGGAGAGCGCCCTTGTCTTGCCGGAGCCGGCTCCGGCAATGACACGGACAAATCCTTCGGTTTCGGTCACAGCCTGGCGCTGGGCAGCGTTGAGGCCGGAGAGCAAATCGGTCATCGTGGCGTCCTCCCTGTCGAACATCTGTTTCTTCCATTATATCAGAACCCGCAGATGTTCTCAACCTCTTCTGAAAAATCCATCAGATCTCCTATGGCTGAGGGTTGGCATACGAAGAACAGGGAAGAAGGATGCAGACATTCAAATTAACCGCAGGTATAGGGAATCCTTGTGCCGCAAATCACACTTATTTCAGGCCAAGTTCACAAATCATATCTTCTGCCTTAGAAAATTCTTTTTTGGACCATATTTCAGTGGCATAACAGGGATTTGACCTCTATCATTTCAATGTTTTGTACTTTGCCGGCAGCATAAGTGCTTAATACAAGAAAGTATGAACCCCTTGCAATGCAAGGGGTTCATACTTAAAATAACCCTGCCTGACCCAAAATAACGCCAAGCATTCGCCCAAATCAGGCAGGGTCATTCATTTTGGCGCAGCGGGAGGGATTCGAACCCTCGTGCGATTGCTCGCAAACTGATTTCGAGTCAGCCCCGTTATGACCACTTCGATACCGCTGCATATCTAGTTGTGAGAACGCAAATCAGGATAACTGTGAGCATTTTGTTAGCGTTTTTCCGAAGCGCCGCTCACACCCGCGCCCGGAAGCCCTTGGGAGACATAGCCTTTTGGCTGTTAGCACGTCCCGCCGACGTAGCGATTTCAAGTCAAGCTCGTTGTGACCACTTCGATGCCACTCTGTACAGTTCCGTCCTGCGAGACGGGAAGCGGTTTTATTATGGCATATTTTCGGGAAAGTTTCAAGGAAAACCTTTTAACTTTTCGTTCGTTTCTCTCCGCCCCGCTTTTAACCACCGGGCGGAACTCTGGACGTGCTGCCCGGATAGAATGGGCCTGAGATATTTGACAGGAGGGATCGCCTTGCGTCCAACAGTGTTTCTCTGGGGCCTGCCGGGCCAGTACATCAATTACGAGCGTGCGCTGGAGATAGCAGGTGGACGGCCCCTGGCCTCTCCGGATCTGCGGGATGCGGTGCGGTGTGCCGCCCTGTTGTTGCCCGGCGGCGGCGATATGGAGCCCCGGCGCTACGGCCAGGCAAACACCGCCAGCCGGGGGCTGGAGCCAGAGCGGGACGCGGGAGAGCTGTTCCTGCTGGAGCAGTTCATTATGGAGAAAAAGCCTGTTCTGGGAATTTGCCGGGGACTGCAGGTGCTGAACGTGTTTTTCGGAGGCACACTGATCCAAGACCTGCCCGGCCACAGCCAGGCGGCGGGTCGGGACCGGCTCCACCGGGTACGGACAGCCCCCTCTCCCCTGCAGGACCTTTTCGGAGAGACCTTGGTGGTGAACAGCGCCCATCATCAGGCGGCAGACCGGCTGGGGCAGGGACTGCGGGCGGTCCAATGGGCCATAGACGGCACGGTGGAGGCGGTCATCCACCAGTCCCTGCCGGTGTGGGGTGTCCAGTGGCACCCGGAGCGGCTGGCCGGCCCCTTATCCCTGTCCGGAGCCGCAGATGGAGGGTGCCTTTTCACCGCCTGGCTGGCGCTGGCTGGTGGCACAGGACAATCTTAGAAAAAAATTGCGGGTTTCCGCTTGACAGATGGGCTTGTCCATGGTAATATATCTAAGCTGACGATTTCCACGGAGGGCAGACGCAGGTGTAGCACAATGGTCAGGGCACCAGCCTTCCAAGCTGGGGATGCGGGTTCGATTCTCGTCACCTGCTCCAATCAATTTATTCGCGCCAGTAGCTCAGCTGGATAGAGCAACTGCCTTCTAAGCAGTAGGCCAGGGGTTCGAGTCCCTTCTGGCGTACCAACTCCTTCCGGGGCGGTCGGTCAGCACGCATCCTGTTTAGGATCTCGATATGTGGTGGGTGTAGCTCAGTTGGTTAGAGCACCGGATTGTGGTTCCGGGTGTCGTGGGTTCGAGTCCCATCTCCCACCCCACAAAAGAGGGGATCGGGGTCACCCCGGTCCCCTGTTTTCCTTTCCATTGGGGCGTCGCCAAGTGGTAAGGCAAGGGACTTTGACTCCCTCATCCGCTGGTTCGAGTCCAGCCGTCCCAGCCAAGACTTTCCAGCCCGCCCGCATTGGACGGCCGAAATAGAATACCATGTGATCCGTTAGCTCAGCAGGCAGAGCAACTGCCTTTTAAGCAGTGGGTCCGGGGTTCGAATCCCCGACGGGTCACCAAAAAGAAAGACACGACTTTCGTCGTGTCTTTCTTTTTTGGGTTTCGCAGGCCAATGGCCCGCGAAACCCTTCGGCGATTCAAATGCTCGGCGGAAATGAATTCTGCCTCCGCCAAGGTTCCGCCTGCGGCAAAACGCTTGTACTGCGCAAACGCACCGTCCTGCTGTGCGGAGCTCCAATGTCCGCATCTCTTCTGTCAACACAAGCTGTAAAAACCTCCTGAAGGGCTAATGCTTCAGGAGGTTTTTACAGCCGGAAAATACCAGGGATTGTTCGTAACGGGTTACCAGCAAGGGATATATCAAATTTCGCTTCGATTGCCCTGTAGGATTTGGAGTCGCTGTGAAGTCTCCGCCAGCAATTTCAATGCCGATGCTTCCAGCACCGCCTGACTGGCCGCCTGCATGATCGGGCAGATCTGTCCCCCCAAAGAACTCTCTGTTGGCTTCGCACGGAAGCGATTCATTCGCCCGTGCCGGGGCAGCCGCTGTGGTGCTCCGCCCGCTCCCGTCCCAGGCTGCTTACAGGGTCATCTCCTCCCCCGGCTGAAGGACTTTGGCGGCAAATCCCGCCTCTTTGCAGGCGGCGGCGAATGCCTCCGGATCCTGGGTGATGGCCTGGAAGGTGTTGTAGTGCATGGGGACCGTCAGTCGGGGCCGGATCAGCTTCACTGCCCGGAGGGCATCCGCCGGGCCCATGGTGTAGAAATCTCCGATGGGCAGCAGCGCCACGTCGATGTCCTCGTCTGCCAGCAGGGTCATATCGGTCATCAGGGCCGTGTCTCCGGCGTGATAGATCTTCCTGCCCCCCATCTCAAAAGGAAGCCGCAGGCAGGACAGCCCGCCGCACCGCCGCCGTGGAGGGCCTGGAAAAACTTGGCGCAGCCAAAGGACAGGCGGACCGTGCCGCCCAGATTTCCGGCGACGCATGCCACCCCCGCAGGGACAAACACCGCATCCGCCAGATCCGCTGTGCAGCAGACCGGCGCACCGGTACGTCTGGCGATGGCGGCTGCATCCCCTACGTGGTCCCCATGGCCGTGGGTGACAAAAATCACGTCCGGGTCCACCTTCTCTGCCCATTCAGGACGGCCAGCCCCGGTGAGGAAGGGGTCCGTCAGGACTTTGTGGACGCCGTCATCCAGCAGAAAGCAGGCATGGCCCAGAAATTGCAGCTTCATATATGCAGCACTCCTTTTTCCAAGATGGGACGGACAGCTGTCAGAGCCTCCGTCGGTTGGTTCTCTTGATGGGATGATATCATATCCGGTGGGCAAAGTAAATTCCAGCCTCCACGAAAAAAGCGGCGCCGGGCTTTTTCGGGCCCGACGCCGTCCGCATATTCCATCTTTCTTACAGCCGGGCCAGGATGGCATCGCCCATGGCAGCGCAGCCCACCTTCTCACATCCGGGCCGCCAGATGTCGGCGGTGCGGATGCCGTCGTTCAGCACTTGATTCACCGCAGCTTCGATGCAGTCTGCCTCCGCCGCCATATCGAAGCTGTACCGCAGCATCATGGCCGCGGACAGGATGCAGGCGATGGGGTTGATGATATCCTGTCCGGCGATGTCCGGGGCAGAGCCGTGGATGGGCTCGTACAGCCCCCGGGTGCCGTCCCCCCAGGCTGGAGGAGGGCACCATGCCGATGCTGCCGGTGATCTCGCTGGCCTCGTCGGACAGGATGTCGCCGAACATGTTCTCCGTGACAATCACGTCGAACTGGGCGGGATCCTTGCAGATCTGCATGGCGCAGTTGTCCACGAACATCTCCCGGTATTCCACGTCCGGGTACTCCGCCGCCAGGCGGTGCATCACCTCCCGCCACAGGCGGCTGGTGTCCAGCACATTGGCCTTGTCCACGCAGGTGAGCTTTTTCCGGCGCTTGCGGGCGGTCTCAAAGCCGATGCGGCCGATCCGCTCGATCTCGTGCTCGGAATAGGGCATGGTGTCCACGGCGACCTTCTCGCCGTTTTCCTCGTAGGTCCTGTGCTCCCCGAAGTAGACGCCGCCGATCAGCTCGCGCACCACAATAAAGTCAATGCCTTTTTCCACGATGGCGGGCTTCAGGGGCGAGGCGTCCGCCAACTGGGGCCAGATTTTGGCAGGGCGGTTGTTGGAGTAAAGCCCCATGCCGGCCCGGAGCCGCAGGAGGCCCTTTTCCGCCCGCTTGTCACCGGGCAGGCCCTCCCACTTGGGGCCGCCGATGGCTCCCAGCAGCACGCTGTCGCTTTGCAGGCACTTGTCCAGTTCCGACTGGGGCAGGGGGTCCCCGTAGGCGTCGATGGCCTCGCCGCCCATCAGGACTTTTGTATAGGTAAAGGTGTGGCCGAATTTCTCAGCCACCGCGTCCAGCACCCGCAGGGCCTGGGTGACGATCTCCGGGCTGGCGCAGTCGCCGTAGATCACCGCGATATTCTTCTCCATACTGCCGCCTCCTTACCGCGCCTGGATGCTGGCCATCAGGCCGCCGGAGCGAATGATCTTCTGGATGAAGGGCGGGAAGGGCTCCGCCTGGAAGGTCTCGCCTGTGGTCTCGTCGGTGATGACGCCGGTGTCAAAGTTCACAGACACCGTGTCCCCCTCCCGGATGGCAGTGCTGGCTGACGGGCACTCCAGGATGGGCAGACCGATGTTGATGGCATTGCGGTAGAAAATCCGGGCAAAGCTGGCGGCGATGACGCAGGCGATGCCGGCGGTCTTGATGGCCAGGGGCGCGTGCTCCCGGCTGGAGCCGCAGCCGAAGTTCTCGCCCCCCACCATGATGTCGCCCGCCTGCACCCGGGTGATGAAGGTCTTGTCAATGTCCTCCATGCAGTGGTCCGCCAGCTCCCGGGCATTCTGGGTGTTCAGGTAGCGGGCGGGGATGATGACGTCGGTGTCGATGTTGTCACCGTATTTGAATACAGAACCTCTTGCTTCCATGGTGTTCAAACCTCCCTGGGATCGGTGATGTGGCCCGTCAGGGCGCTGGCCGCCGCCGTGGCGGGGCTGGCCAGATAAATCTCGCTGTTCACGTGGCCCATGCGGCCCACAAAGTTGCGGTTGGTGGTGGAGACGCACCGCTCCCCTTCCGCCAGAATGCCCATGTAGCCGCCGAGACACGGCCCGCAGGTGGGGGTGGAGACAATGCACCCGGCGTCGACAAAGGCGGTGGTGTAGCCCCGCTCGATGCAGGTCCTGTACACCTCCATGGTGGCGGGAATGATGATGCCCCGGACGCCGTCGGCGATGTGGCGGCCCTTCAAAATGTTGTAAGCGGCCTCCATGTCCTCGATCCGGCCGTTGGTGCAGGAGCCGATGACCACCTGATCGATTTTGATGTCCCCGCCCTCGGCGGCCGGGTGGGTGTTCTCCGGCAGGTGGGGCCAGCTGACGGTGGGCACCAGGGTGTCCAGGTCAATGGTGATGGTCCGCTCGTACTCTGCGTCCGGATCTGCCTCGTATTTCTTCCATTCCCGCCGGCTGCGGCCCTTCAGGTACGCCTCGCAGGTCTCGTCCACCGGGAAGATGCCGTTCTTGGCACCGGCCTCGATAGCCATGTTGCAGATGCACAGCCGGTCCTCCATAGTCAGGCTCTGCACGCCGGGGCCGATGAACTCCAGGCTCTTGTAGAGGGCGCCGGAGACGCCGATGAGTCCGATCAGGTGCAAGATCACGTCCTTGCCGGACACAGGCCGCCGCAGACTGCCGGTCAGCTCCACGCGGATGGCGGCGGGCACCTTGAACCACGCCTTGCCGGTGGCCATGCCGGCGGCCATATCCGTGGAGCCCACGCCGGTGGAGAAGGCCCCCACCGCGCCGTAGGTGCAGGTGTGGCTGTCGGCGCCGATGATGCAGTCTCCGGCGGTGACGATGCCCTGCTCCGGCAGGAGGGCGTGCTCCACGCCCATCTTGCCCACGTCGAAGAAGTTGACGATGCCGTGTCTGCAGGCGAACTCCCGGCACTGCTTGGACTGCTGGGCGCTCTTGATGTCCTTGTTGGGGACGAAGTGATCCAGAACGATGTTCACCCGGGTCTTGTCGAAAACATGGCAAAAGCCCGCCTTTTCAAACTCGTTGATGGCCACCGGAGTGGTGATGTCGTTGCCCAGGACAATATCAAGGTTCGCCTCGATCAGCTGTCCCGCCTTGACGTGCTCCTGGCCGCAGTGGGCAGCCAGGATTTTCTGTGTCATAGTCATTCCCATGGGTATTGTGCCTCCGTTCTCTGTGATGAAGTCCAGGGGTCTCCCCCGCTGTTTACCGGTTATTGATGGCACTGACCAGCGCCCGGACGCCTGCCACGATGATGTCCGTGTGGGTGTGCCGCAGCCCCAGGTCTCTCTGCCATCTGGCCACTTCAGCCCTACGTAGCTGCAGGCCCGGCTGTCGGTGTCAGGGTCCAGTGCGTGCTCGCTGTAATGGATCAGTGTGAAGTCCATGCCCGCTGCCTGCTCGATGGCATTGGCCACCGCGTCCAGGCGGCCGTTTCCGGCGGCGCCGCACTGGATCATCCGGCTGCCGCGGCGCAGAGTCAGGTTGGCGGAGATGGACCCGTCCTGGTTCTGTGTGTAGTGGGCGGCAGTGACATTCAGCGGGGCCGCGTTGTTGACGTAGTTGTCCTCAAACACCTCCAGCACCTCCTGGACGGAGAGTTCCCGGTGGTCGTGGTCGCTGACCTCCTTGACCCGGTAGCCCAGCTGCTCCCGCATGTGGGGCGGCGGGTTATAGCCGTAGTTCTGCTGCAGCAGGAAGCCGATGCCGCCCTTGCCGCTCTGGCTGTTGATGCGGATGACGTCCGCGTCGTAGGTGCGGCTGATGTCGTGGGGGTCGATGGGGATATAGGGGCAGTCCCACCGGTGCTGGTGGTGCTCCTTCCGGTAGGTCATGCCCTTGGCGATGGCGTCCTGGTGGCTGCCGGAGAAGGCGGCGAACACCAGGCTGCCGGCGTAGGGGCTGCGCTCATAGACGTGCATCCGTGTCACCCGCTCGTATACCTCGCAGATAGCGGGCATATCGGAGAAGTCCAGCTTCGGGTCCACTCCGTGGCTGTACATGTTCATGGCCAGGGTGATGGCGTCCACGTTGCCCGTACGCTCCCCGTTGCCGAAGAGGCAGCACTCCACCCGCTGGGCACCGGCCAGTACCGCCAGCTCCGCGTCCGCCACGCCGCAGCCCCGGTCGTTGTGGGGATGGGTGGAGAGAACCACGGCATCCCGGTACTTCAGATGCTTGGAGCACCATTCGATCTGGTTGGCGTAGATGTGGGGCATGCTCATCTCCACCGTCACCGGCAGGTTGATAATCATGGGACGGTCCGGCGTGGGCTGCATCACGTCCAGCACTGCGTTGCAGACTTCCACGGCGTACTCCGGCTCTGTGCCGGTGAAGCTCTCCGGGCTGTACTCAAAGAGGAAATTGCCCTCGTACTCCCGGCTCAATTCCTTGATGAGCTTGGCACCGTCCACGGCGATTTGCTTGATCTCCTCCCTGGACTTGTGGAACACCTCCCGCCGCTGGGCCTCGCTGGTGGAGTTGTAGAAGTGAATGATGGCCCGGGGGGCGCCCTTCACCGCCTCAAAGGTCCGGCGGATGATGTGGTCCCGGCACTGGGTCAGCACCTGGATCGTCACGTCCTGGGGGATGCGGTCCTCGTCGATCAGCTTGCGGAGGAACTCATACTCCGTCTCCGACGCCGCCGGGAAGCCCACCTCGATCTCCTTGAAGCCGATCTTCAGCAGCATCTCGTAGAACTCCAGCTTCTCCTCCAGGCTCATAGGCACCACCAGACTCTGGTTGCCGTCCCGCAGGTCCACGCTGCACCAGGCGGGGGCAGTCTCGATATGGTCCTTCTGCATCCACTCGTACACGTGCCCCGGCTCCACCGGCGGGGGATAGTAGCCAATCTGATATTTCGTCGCGTCCATCATGTCAAAGTCCTCCTTCCAAGGTCTTGTCTTTGGAAGGAGGACAACAAAAAATCCCATCTCTCCAAAGACCATCAGTCTTTGAGAGACGGGAGCAAAAAAATGCTGTACCCGCGGTACCACTCTCATTGCCGGGAGACCCGGCCACTCTGTACGATCGGCTCCTCCTGAGGGGGCGAATCGCGTCTGCATGATAACGGACAGCGGCCGTCCGCACCTAAAGGCGATGCCTCTCAGCGCGGCTGCTCAAGGGCCAGTGACGCGGTCCCCTCCGTACCGCCTTGCACCGACCGGCGGCTCTCTGAAACGGGGCGTGGGATCGCCTTTTCCCCTTCATCGCATTTTGGAAGATGGGAAGAGTATAACAGCTCCGCCGAAGGACGTCAAGTGAGGAAATCTGTCCTCACAGCGGATTTGGTACGGTTTGACAGACATCTCTTGGCAAAGCGCGCCGTCTCTTGTGAAAACCGCAAGAAAAAATCAGGACGGCTGCCGCCGTCCTGAAGCGGCGGCCTCCCTCCGGAAGACCCCGCTGCGGAAGCGGACCACTCCCCAGGAGCCGGGAGGGCGGGCCGGTTGTATCCTGCATCCTGAAAAATGCCCAGCACCTCACAGCGCCGCACCTGTCCGCCAGATCTGCGTCTCCGTGGCCACTATGCGCACCCGGCGGTCATGGAGGCCCACCGGTACGCGGGGCTGCAGCAGGCGGTCGGGGCATACCAGAATGGCGGGCCCCTGATAGTACTCCAGGTAGCGGTCGTAATACCCGCCGCCGGGGGAGCAGGTCACGCCAAGGTACGAGAGGCGCAGATGCGCACCCGGGTGGAGGGGTCAGGTCAACTATGCGGACCTGCAGACCGGGCGCGGGTCCTATCACGATGGAGCCCCAGTTCCCCGTGATCCCGGGGCTGGACATCGTGGAAATCGCGGAGGCTGTCGGAAACTGCGCTACCGTGCTATATAATGAGGACAACTATGCCAAGCTGCCCGAGGACCTTCAGACGGTTCTGCGGGAGTGCATGGACCAGATCCGGGAAAAGAACAACGAGATCACGCGTGATGAGGATGCCTATTATATCGAGAAGATGAAAGCCGAAGTTCCCGGGCTAACCGTGACGGAGCCCGATTATAGGTCTTTGCTGCTGTGGGCCGTGCGGTCCATGAGGAGCTGGTCGCCAGCGTCTCTGATGAAGCGCTCTGCGATGCAATCCAAGCCCTGGCCTGAGCAAGGAAGGTTCCCTCCCTGCAAGGGTCTCGTTTGGGAGACAAATGGGACCCTTGCAGAAAACACCGGGGCGCCCACTGAGGTAAAACTTATAAAAAAGTATATGCGCCATTTTCCTTGGCCATTGTGCACGCTCCTCTCTGCCGGTCTTATGAGAGATATCATACAGCCGGGAGGGAAATGCGACAATGCCCCGCCGGGCCGGGCGATTTTCAGCTTGTCTCTTTGCCGGTTGTGCGGTAAACTGGACATATCGCGGCGCCGGACGGGGTGCAGCCATGGATACCGGAGCGCGCCGGGGCGCCTCCGGCATCTGCATCCGGTGGAAGCGCCCGCATCTGCATGAAACGGGAGGAAGCAGACATGGACCATCTGGACTTGGAAGCCCCCGGCCTGACGGCGGGGAATGTGGAAAAAATCGCCGCGCTGTTTCCCGCCGCCGTCACGGAGACGCGAGGCGCGGACGGGAAGGTGAAAAAGGCCGTCAACTTCGAGGTCCTCAAGCAGCTGCTGGCCCCCGACGTGGCGGAGGGGGAGGATCGCTACGAATTCACCTGGGTCGGCAAACGGGCCGCCATGGCCGAGGCCGCCCGCCCCACCTCCAGAACCCTCCGCCCCGTGAAGGCGGACAGCCGGGATTGGGACACCACCCGGAACCTCTACATCGAGGGAGACAATCTGGAAGTGCTGAAAATCCTCCAGGAGAGTTATCTGGGCGCGGTGAAGGTGATCTACCTGGACCCGCCCTACAACACCGGCAGCGATTTCATCTATCCGGATTCCTTTGTGATGGACCGCGGCGTATATCACGGTGCCAGCGGATACCGGGACGCGGAGGGGAAGATCAACTTTCAGCGGAAAAACACGTTTTCGGACGGCAGGTATCACTCCGACTGGTGCTCCATGCTCTTTTCCAGACTGCTGCTGGCCCGCAGCCTGCTCTCCCCGGACGGCGTCATCCTGATCTCCATCGACGACCATGAGTCAGCGAACCTGAAGAAGATCTGCGACGAGGTGTTCGGCGAAAGCAACTACCTGAACCAATTTGCGTGGGTCTCCAATATCACGGGCCGCCAGATATCCGGCAGAGGCGCGGCCAAAACCTGGGAGTCCGTCCTGGCCTACGCCAGGGACATCGACGCGTGCGGCAGCCTGTCTATTGACATCCGCTTCGCCAGGGAGAAGATGCCCGATGCGTACAAGGGCTTTCGCAGGGACGTTCGGACGGACCGGCTGGGCCCCTTTGCGGTCGGCGATCCCCTCTACAATCATAATCGCAAGTTCAACGAAGAGACCCGGCCGAACCTCGTGTTCTCCATCTTCTATCAGCCCCAGACCCAGGAGATCTCCACAGGCGCCATCGGGGAGAGGCGGCCCGGGTGGTTCGAGCTGCCGCCCCATGCAAATGGGGACGGCGTGCACAAGTACCATGCCTGGCGGTGGTCCCGGCAGAAGATTGCGGACGAGCCATATAATCTGATCGTGCTCCCCACAGCGTCCGGTGGGTATGAGATCCACACCAAGATCAGGGACTTCGGCAGGACGCTGCTCAAGGACGTCATTCCCGACATCCCCAACGGAGACGCGGAGCTGCGGAAGCTGTTCGGCGGCCGGAAATTGTTTGACTACCCAAAGTCCGTGGACCTGTTGAGGACCCTGATCGGCTCTGTTCCGGGGAAGGATTTCGTATGCCTGGACCTCTTCTCCGGCTCCGCCACCACCGCCCACGCGGTGATGCGCCTCAACGCGGAGGACGGCGGCCGCCGCAGCTTCATTATGGTGCAGCTGCCCGAGCCCTGCGGTGAGAAGAGCGAGGCCGCCCAGGCGGGCTTCCAGACCATCTGTGAGATCGGCAAAGCCCGCATCCGCCGTGCCGGGGATCAGATCCGGACCGAATTCCCCGGTGCCTGTCCGGACATCGGCTTCCGGGTCTTCCGGGTGGACGAGGGCTGCCGGAAGGAGGTCCTCTATCCCCCGGAGGAGATATCCCAGCCGCTGATCGGGCAGACGGTGTCCAATATCCGGGAGGACCGCACCGACCTGGATCTGCTCTATGCCTGCCTGCTGGACCAGGGCCTGGGCATCCACCTGCCCCACACCAGCCGGGTGGTCGGCGGCTGCACCGTCCACCGGGTGGACGGCGGCGTCCTGGCGGCCTGTTTTGACGCTGGCGTTCCGGACACGGTCATCCGGGACATAGCTGCTTCCCGCCCCCAGTGGGCTGTCTTCCGGGACAGCGCCTTCGCCTCGGACGCCGCCAAGATCAACGTGACGGAGATCTTCAAAAGCCTGTCCCCCGGCACCCGCGTCCAGGTACTCTGAGTGCAGACCGTCCGCCTGGTTCCATTCCGCAGAAACTTTCCCCGTCTTGCCCGGATGTGTCCCCAGCGCACCGGACATAAGGAGGTGACCTCATGAAGCTCCAATTCAAGCACCAGCCCTTTCAGGCGGAGGCGGCCGCAGCGGTCTGCGATGTGTTCCGCGGTCAGTCACTGTGCGCCCAGGCACACCGGCAGGGCCTGGGCGCCGCGGCCGACAGGCCGCTGTCCCTGGCAGGGACCGGCACCGGCCTGTGCAACCAACCCCTGGCTCCGGAGCTGACCGACGCCCGGATCCTGAAAAATCTGCACGCGGTCCAGTGGCGCGCCGGATTGCCTCTGTCCAAGGCCCTGGCCGGGCCGGGGATCAACCTGTCCGTGGAGATGGAGACCGGCACCGGCAAGACCTATACCTATGTGAAAACCATCTACGAGCTAAACGCCCGCTACGGCTGGAGCCGGTTCATCATCGTGGTTCCGTCGGTGGCCGTCCGGGAGGGCGTCTACCGTTCCCTGCAGACGACCCAGGAGCACTTCGCCGGGGAGTACGGCAGGCGGCTGCGGTTTTTCATCTACAACTCCGACCGCCTCGCCCAGGTGGACCGCTTCGCCTCCGACAGCGCCATTCAGGTCATGATTATCAACATGCAGGCGTTCAACTCGGGCAGGAACCAGCGGATCATCGACCAGCGGCCGGACAGCTTCCGGGGCCGCCGCCCCATCGACGTCATCGCGGCCACCCGGCCTATTCTCATCATTGACGAGCCCCAGAGCGTGGAGGGCCGCCAGACTCGGGAGAGCCTGCGCAAGTTCAACGCCCTGTTCACCCTGCGCTACTCCGCCACCCACCGGGAGGCGTACAACATGGTGTACCGTCTGGACGCCCTGGACGCCTATAACCGGCATCTGGTGAAACGGATCGCCGCCCTGGGGGTGACCTTCACATCCTCCCCCGCCGCTGGCGGCTTTGTCTATCTGGAGGGCGTGGACCTGAGCCGGGACAGGGCCCCCGCCGCCCGGATCGGTTTTGAGGTCAAAGGGGCGTCCGGCATTCGGACGGTGGTGAAACAGCTGCGCCGGAAGGCGGATCTGTTCGCGGCGTCCAACGGCCTGGCCGAATACGCCGACCGCTATGTGGTGGCAGAGATCGACGGTCGGGACAGCTCGGTGACCTTTCTCAACGGCCTGAAGCTATATGCCGGTCAGTTCAGCGGCGGCGAGGAGCGGACAGCTCTCCAGCGCCGGGTGCAGATTCGGGAGACCATCCGCACCCACCTCCGCCGGGAACGGGAGCTGTATTCCAGGGGAGTGAAAGTGCTGTCCCTCTTCTTCATCGACGAGGTGTCCAAATACCGCCTGTACGACGGGGACAGCGGCAGCGGCCGCAGCGGCGAGTACGCCAAAATGTTTGAGGAGGAGTACGTCGCCGTGGCGGAGGCGTTCCGGCGAGAGATCGACGACCTGGCGTACCGGGCCTATCTGGACGGCATCGATGCCCGCGAGACCCACCAGGGCTACTTCTCCGTAGACCGGCGGAAGGGCCGCCAGGCCCGCTTTGTGGAGGGAAAGATCGACCACAAGAGCCGAACCTCCTCCGACGCGGACGCCTATGACCTGATCATGCGGGACAAGGAGCGGCTGCTCAGCCTGGATGAACCTGTGCGGTTCCTCTTCTCTCACTCCGCCCTCCGGGAGGGGTGGGACAACCCCAATGTGTTCCAGATCTGTATGCTGAAGCCCCAGACGGAGTCGGAGATCCGCAGCCGCCAGGAGATCGGCCGCGGTCTGCGCCTGTGTGTCAATCAGGAGGGCGAACGCATGGACGAAAGTGTCCTGGGCGGGGCGGTGCAGGAGCTGAACAAGCTGACGCTCATCACCGATATGGAGTTCGGCAGATTCGCGGAGGCCCTGCAGCAGGGGCTGGCGGCGTCCCTTGCCGGCCGCCCCCGGACGGTGGAGCCGGGCCTGTTTGCCGGCAGGCTCCTCACTGGCACCACCGGGGCACGGGTCCGGGTGACGCGGGAGCTGGCGGAGGAGATCTGCGCCGCCCTCCGGAAACAGGGCTATGTGAAGGACCGCGTCCTCACCGGCAGCTTCTTTGCGGACCGGGACCGAGGTACCGTCCGGCTGGGCGGAAGCCTTCAGGACCTCAGCGCCGCCGTGGCGCAAGTCCTCTCCGGCGTCTATACCCCCCGGGCCATCCCCGCGGAGAACGCCCACGGCGGCAACGTCACCGCCCGGGCGGACCCGGAGAAGCTGCAGACCGAGGCGTTCCGCTCCCTTTGGGCGCGGGTCGGCCCCAAGTCCTTCTACACCGTCTCCTTTGACACCCGGGAGCTGATCGGGAACGTCATCCAGGCTCTGGACGCGCATCTACAGGTGACCCCCGTCTCTGTCCGGACGGTGTATGGCGAGCAGGCGACGCAGCTGCAGTCCCGGGAACAGCTGCTTCAGGGCCGGGCCTTCCGCCGCAGGGAAAGCCGTGTGCAGGCCGCCGGTCCCCCGGCGCCGGGCGGTGTACGGTATGACCTAGTGGGCAGGCTGGTGGAGGAAACCGGCCTGACCCGTACCACTGCGGCAGCCATTCTCCAGGGCATAGCCCCTGAGACATTTGCCATGTTCCGCCTGAATCCGGAGGATTTCCTCCTCCAGGCCTCCAGGCTCATCAACCGGGAGAAGGCGGCCGCCGTCGTCCGGCACATCACATACCACCGGCTGGACGCGTCGTATGACGCCGCCCTCTTCACCAATGCCGTCCGCCGGGGCAGGCTGGGGTGCACCGCCGTGCCCGCCGCCCATTCGATCTCAGACTATGTGATCTGTGACACCGACAGGGAACGGGCCTTTGCCGAGGCGCTGGAGGCCAGCGAGGCGGTCAGATTATATGTCCGACTTCCCAAGTCCTTCTTCATTCCCACTCCGGTGGGGCGGTACACGCCCGACTGGGCCATCGCCCTCCGGGACCGCGCAGGGGATCCCGTCTATTTCGTGGCAGAGACCAGCGGCAAGGCCCCACAGCCCCAGGGCGTGGAGGCGGCGAAACTCCAGTGCGCCCGCGCACACTTCGCCGCGGTCAGCGGCGGAGAGGTGATGTGCGGCGCCGTCCGTGACTTGGATGAGCTCCTGCGCATCGTGGGCTGAAGCCCCGGGGCCGCACAGTATGCACGGCGGCGTATGGAAGGCCCCCCGCTATGGACAGAGAAGCGCGGCCTGAAATCAAGTGATTTCAGGCCGCGCCGGCTTGTGTGCAGCTGTGAGGTCTGCAAGAATTCGAATACACTGCCGGTTCCCCGGCTTTCAGCAAGCGGGCCGCCGCAGCGGCACGCTCCGGAACTCCGGCCCGGCGGAGTCTGTTTGAGCCGCCGCATCCCCGGTGCGCCGCCAAAGCCGGCCCCCATCTCAGGGCAGAACTGCCTGTGCCAGGCGGTTGTCAATGCCCTGTCCCCTCCCCCGCCCGGGGTGCGCCGCCCCGCCTCCGCAGACGGCGGAACCGCCGGTGAGAAGCAGTCTTCCCGCCGTTCTCACGCCGTCCCGTGGGGGATGATGACCTTCTCCACCCGGATCTTCCCATCCTCCGCCTCCGCCGTCATCATGGTGATCTCCTGATGGAACCGCCGAGGGCCGCAGGAGCCCGGGTTGAGCCAGAGGACGCCGCCTTTCTCCTCCTGCACGTACTTGTGGGAGTGGCCGAACACCACCGCGTCCACACCGGCCAGGTCCGCCGGGACCTCCTTTCTGTTGTGGACCATGAAAAAGGTCACGCCGCCCAGGGTAACGGTGAGATCGTGCGGGATGGCCTCCGCCCAGTCCTTGTCGTTGTTGCCCCGGACGATGTACAGCGGCGCATACTGCCGCAGCTCATCCACGATGCTCTGCCTGTTGATATCTCCGCCATGGAGGATGGCGTCGGCGGTCTTTAGATGCTCCGTGACCTCCGGCCGCAGCAGGCCGTGGGTGTCGGAGAGAATGGCAAGTTTCATAGGTTTCCCCTCCCCCTCAGATGATGATGCCCTCGCAGTGGTCGATCTCGTGCTGGATAATCTGGGCCGTCCAGCCGGTGAAGGTCTTGATCCGCTCCTGGAATTTTTCGTTCTGCCAGCGGACCTTGATGGACTCCCACCGCCGGGCTCTGCGGGTGCCGGAGAGGGACAGGCACCCCTCCTCCGCCTCATAGGGGCCGGCCCTTTTCACGATCTCCGGATTGAACATGACCATATAGCCGCCCTGGTTGTCGAAGGCGATGATGCACTTGTTCACGCCGATCATGTTGGCCGCCATACCTACGCAGCCGCCCCTGTGGAATTCCAGCGTCTCCAGCAGGTCCGCCGCCACCGGCAGATCCTCCGGAGCGGCGGGCTCGGCCTTTTTGGGCCAGGAAGGCCTGGTCTTTGCAGATGTCCCGAATCATGATGGGTCCTCCTTGTGTCGTTGAATCGCCGCCGCTATGGTCTCCGCCGCAATGCGGGCCCCCTGCCCGCTGGGGTGGACGCCATCGGCGGCGTAGAGGTCCTGCGTGCCGGGCAGCTGGTAAAACCGCCGCCCCACGTCGGCAAGCAGGGCGCGGTTTTCCTCCGCCGCCCTGCGGTACGCCGCGGACAGGTTCCGGGCCATCCCGCCATAGTCCCATCCCTTGGCCGACAGCCGGGCCCCACCCTTCTGATAGGCCCAGGTGGCATAGAGCACCGGGATGGCCCCGTTCTCCCGGATCTGCCGGCAGAGCCGCTCCACGCTGGCGAAAAAGCTCCCGGGAGCGGTGATGGGGCCGTGGCTCATTTCCTGCAGCACCACATAGTCCCACTGCTCCTTTGCAAGCGCCGCCTGCGTTCGGGCGCCCAGCCGGGTGTTCGGGTTCAGATGCTCGGACAGCCGGGCCCCGCCCCGGGTATGGCAGACCACTTCCGCCCCGGTCAGTTCCGCCAGAATGTCCGGCATATCTTGGGCAGAGGTGAGGCTGTTGCCCAGCATCAGAATCCGCATGGTGCTCCTCCTTGTCTCGTTTCCGTGCGCGTCTGCGCGAAAGGCTCCCGCCGTCAATGCTCGGGGCAGCGCTCCATAAGCCCCCTGCCGGATTTGCTGATATCCCCATATCCCGCCGGAGCCGCAGCGGCCCGCTCTGGCGGCACCGGTTCTCCCATTGATGGTTCCCTCCAGCAGGCGCACGGTGCCGGGGAATGATGCGTTTCATGGGGCGAAATCCCGGTGGCAAGGGCCCTGTGCCCCTGCTCCGCGAAGTGGCACACCGTCATAGGCCGGGGAGACGTTCCACCGCCCGGCAAGGGTCCGGCAGCACCCGGCGAAGGTCCGGGAAGCGGCAATGAGCATTTGGCCCGGCACCCATTCCCCCGGGGACCGGGACGGCAACGCGAACAGAGGGATCTTCCCTCGTGCCAGCTCCAGGCTGGTCAGGAATCGCTCCATCCGCTCCGCCGTGGCCTTGGGCCTGCGGCCCTGCAAAAGGTCATTGGTGCCCAGCATCACGATCAGCAGGTCGGTGTCCGCCGGAATGTCAGGTGCCGCGTCGGGGAGCTCCCGGCCGTTGGCGCCCCAGTTGCCCAACACCCATCCGGTTTCGGCCGCCAGGATGTCCACCCATCAGCTGCCCGGGGCACAGCGCCCGCCCAGCCGGGACCGGGGATCGTAGCCCCAGGTGCTGGAATCGGCGAAACAGATGACCTTCCTCACAGCTGTCCCTCCAAGGCACAAGCCCCGGACGTGCCCTCACCTTCCCCGCATCCCGTTTAGGCCGGTGCGTGCGGTGCTATTCGGCCTGCGGCATTTGTGATTTCATCACGGTGCGATTCATAGATTTGCGGTATGATGAACCCACTCAATTTAGGGAGGCATGCTATGAATTCCGTGAAAAAGCGGCGCAGAGCCGTGGTGGACCCGTCAGCCTGTGTGGCCTGCGGCTGCTGTGTGAAGGTCTGTCCCCTGCAGGCCATTGAGATCGTGCGGGGCGTTATGGCCCAGGTCCGGCAGGACAAATGCGTGGGCTGCGGCAAGTGCGCCAGGGAGTGTCCGGCCAGCGTCATCAAAATCCGGGAGGTAGAGGCATGAAGAAGCACTGGTACGACTATCTGTGGATCGCTTCGCTCCTGTACCTCCTGCTGGGATTTTTCAACATTCTGTTTGCCTGGCTGGGCCTGCTGTGCTTCTTCATCCCCCTCATCATCTCCGTGGTCAGCGGGACCAAGAGCTACTGCAACCGCTACTGCGGCCGGGGCCAGCTGTTTGGGCTGCTGGGCGGGCGCTTCGGGCTGTCCCGCAGGAAAGACATCCCCAAATGGATGAAAAGCAAGGCGTTCCGATACGGATTTCTCGCCTTTTTCTTCGCCATGTTCTTTCTGATGCTGTGGAACACCTATTTGGTGTTCGCCGGTGTGCGGGATCTGGGGCAGGCGGTCACCCTGCTGTGGACCTTCAAGCTGCCCTGGAACTGGGCCTACCACGGCACCCTTTTCCATCCCGGCGTGGCGCAGTTCGCCTTCGGCTTCTACGGCGTCATGCTCACATCCACAGTCTTGGGGCTAATCACCATGGTACTGTTCAAGCCCCGCAGCTGGTGTGTCTACTGCCCCATGGGCACCATGACACAGCTGATCTGCAAAGCAAGGAACAGCCGCACATGACCGTGCCGTATCACGCGGCTCAATCCTGCAACTGCCGCAGCCTGTCCTCATCAAGGAGCCGGACCATGCCCCGGGAGAGCCGCACCATGCCCTCGCTCTGAAAATAGCGCAGCATCCTGGTAATCACCTCCCGGTGGGTGCCCAGGTGATTGGCAATGGCCTCATGGGTGATCTTCAGCACGCTGCTCCCCTCGATGGAAGCCTCCTCCAGCAGAAAGGCCGCCACCCGCTTGTCCAGGCTCTTCCACATGACCTGCTCCATCAGCCACATGACCTCGGAGAACCGGCTGGCCATCAGCTCGTTGGTGTAGTTGGCCACAGGCGCCGACGTCTCCATGATGTCCTGGTAGACCTCCGCGGGAATGACCCAGAGGTCCGTGTCCTTCTCCGCCTGGATGGTGACCTCAAACTGGATGGAGCGCATGATGCAGGACGCAGAGAACAGGCACAGATCCCGGTCGAACAGGCGGTAAATGGTGATCTCCCGCCCCTCGTCAGAGAGGATATAGGCCCGGAGCTGCCCCGCCTTCACCAGGAGGAGTCCGGTGCAGTCCATGTCCCCGTTGTGCAGGATCGTCCCCTTCTTCACGGTTCGGAAATTCAGATTGCTGCGGATCCGGTCCTGCTGGTCTGTTTGGAGCTTGTTCCAGATGGGAAAATAGTCCTGAAAGGTCATTCCGTGTCCCTCCTCATCGTGTTCTCAGTATAGTTGACAGGAGCTTTGCTGTCAACCGGCCCGCTTTTCGGAAAATCCCGTGTTTTGGGTGATGTCGTCACAGAAAAATCGCGGGCTTTCGGTTATACTAGGACCAAACCAAGGAAAGGAGCTGACCAGCATGGCGGCTATCAATCTAAACAAGGAACAATTCCAGCAGATGGCAGAGGGCGGCAAGCCCATCCTGGTGGATTTCTGGGCTCCCTGGTGCGGCTACTGCCGCCGGATCGGGCCCGCGTATGAGAAGATCGCGGACGAATACGGCGACCGTCTCACCGTGGCGAAGGTAAACATCGACGAGGAGGCCGCGCTGGCCGAGGCGGCGCAGATCGAGGTCATTCCTACGCTGGTCCTGTATCGGGACGGGAAAGCCGTGGACTCTATCGTCAACCCCGGGTCCAAAGCGGCCATCGACCAGTTCATCCAGGAGGCTATGGCGAAGTAAGGAGGCGGAATCCATGGGCGAAACTCGTGTCCACGACATGATCGTGGTGGGCGGCGGGCCGGGCGGCTATACGGCGGCGCTCTATGCAGCCAGGGCCGGGCTGGATACACTGGTGCTGGAGAAACTGTCCGCCGGCGGGCAGATGGCCCTGACCGAGCAGATCGACAACTATCCCGGCTTTGAGGACGGGATCGACGGCTTCTCTCTGGCGGAGAAGATGCAGCGGCAGGCAGAGCGGTTCGGTGCGCAGACAGCGTACGCACAGGTGGAGCGCATGGAGCTGACCGCTGCCCCCAAGGCGCTGGAGACCAGCGAGGGGACCTTTTATGCCAAGACGGTAGTCCTTGCCACCGGAGCCAATCCCAGGGAGCTGGGCCTTGCAGGCGAGGAGGCCCTGGTGGGCCGGGGTGTGGCCTACTGTGCCGCCTGCGACGGGATGCGCTACAAGGGCAAAACGGTCGCCGTGGTGGGCGGCGGGAATTCCGCCGCCGGCGACGCCCTGCTTTTGAGCCGTATCGCCGAAAGGGTGGTCCTGGTGCACCGCAGGGACCAGCTGCGGGCCACGAAGATCTACCACGAGCCACTGATACAGGCAGAGAATGTGGAATTCCGCTGGAACAGCACTGTTACGGAGCTGCTGCACGAAGAGAAGCTGACCGGCATCCGGCTGCGGGATGTGCAGACCGGGGCGGAATCCGTCCTTCCCTGCGACGGGCTCTTCATCAGCGTCGGCAGAAAGCCGGCCACGGAGCTGGTGAAAGGCCAGCTGGAGCTGGATGCCGGCGGCTATGTGACGGCGGACGAAACCACAAGGACCAATCTCCCCGGCGTCTATGCCGTGGGCGATGTACGGACGAAGCCGCTGCGCCAGGTAGTGACGGCCGTGGCCGATGGGGCCATGGCGGTCCACATGGCGGAAGAATATCTGGCAGGCGGCGCCTGATCGAAGAAATGTGGCAGAGAACGGCTGAAGTCCTCCCGCATATATGCCCATCCCGTTCAAAATGCAGGCATCCGGGATGCAGGCGGCCTGAAAAGAACACAGCTGCCCGGAGTATCTGATGGAACAGATTCCTCCGGGCAGTTTTTGTATCCTTGTTTTGCAGAGCGGCAGGCCACGGAAAAGGAACCTGTCATGCGGCAAACCGCGCGGTCCGGCGGAGCCCTTTGGGCAGGATCCTCAGTTCTGTTCCAGCAGCCGTCTGACTTCTGAAATACTGTCCACCGGCCGGGCACAGGCGCCGTTCCGGCATAGATAGTACCGGACGCCTGTCTCCGGAATCGGATAGGCCTCCGTGAAGGGGGCAAGCTCCTCCAGCGGCTTTGCCGTCTCCGGCGTTTTCACCAGCACCGTCAGTTCGGGCCTGGAGGCCTCCCGCAGAAAAGCCGCCAACTCCTCCGGCATGGTCCGGGCCGCGCAGACCAGCTCCGCCGAGGGCCACAGCTCCTCCAGAAACACCAGCATGGCAAAACCGTGTCCGGCGGGATAGGTCCGGGTGGCCCCAGCCAGATAGCCCAGCTGCAGATCGGCGGCGGTCCGCCAGCGGGCCTCCCCAGTGAGGCGGGCCAGGCGGGAGAGAACCAGCGCCGCTGCCGCATTGCCCGACGGCATGGCCCCGTCATAGGTCTCCTTTGTCCGGGTGATGAGCTGTTCCCCATCCGCCGCGTAGGGGTAAAACCCGCCGTTTTTCCCGTCAAAAAACTGCTCCAGCAGCCGTGCCGTCAGGTCCCTGGCCTCCGCCAGATAGGCGGTCCGGAAGGTCACGCCGTAGAGTTCCAGCAAGCCCCAGGCGCAGAAGGCGTAATCATCCAGCTTTCCGGGGTGGGCCGCCTGCCCCGCCCGCCATCTGGCCAGCAGACGACCGTTTTCCTCTGTGAGGCTCCGCTTCAAAAATGCCGCGGCTCCCACGGCGGCGTCCCGATAGCGGGGCTCATCCAGGGCCAGTCCCGCCCGGGCCAGGGCCGCAATCATCAGTCCATTCCATGCGGCAAGCACCTTGTCGTCCCTGTGGAGGCAGGTCCGTTCCAAGCGGTAGGCATACACCCTCTCCCGCAGGGGCCTGATGCGCACCGGCTCCCGCTGGACCTGTTCCCGGCCGATTAGGTTGAGGATATTTTTCCCCGCAAAGTTCCCCGTCTCGGTGACGCCGTACCAGCCGCAGAACGCCTCTGCGTCCTCCGGTCCCAGCAGGTCTCTCAGCTCGCCTGCGGTGAATACATAGTATTTCCCCTCCTCGCCCTCGCTGTCCGCGTCCTGTCCGCAGTAGAATCCGCCCTGAAAATCACGCAGCTCCCGCAGGACGTAATCCAGCGTGCGGCGGACGATCTCCCCATAGAGCGGGCGCCGGGCCTGCTGATAGGCCTCCGTATAGGCCAGTGCCAGCAGGGCGTTGTCATAGAGCATCTTTTCAAAGTGGGGCACCAGCCACATTTCATCGGTAGAGTACCGGGCAAAGCCGCCGCCCACATGGTCGAACAGGCCGCCTCGGTACATGCTCTCCAGCGTCTGCTCCGCCATGGCCCCGGCCTGGGCCTCCCCTGTGCGCCGGGCGTACCGGAGCAGGAAGATCAGATTATGAGGCGTGGGGAATTTTGGCGCGTGCCCGAAGCCGCCCCAGCGGGTGTCAAAACTCCGGGCGTAAAGGCCCGCCGCCATGCCTGCCAGTGCCCGGTCTGGAAAGCCGGTGCCTGCGCCCTCCGCTTCCCTGAGCCGGTCGGTCAGCGCCTCTCCGGCGGTCAGCAGACTGCCCCTATCTTCCCGCCACAGGCGCGCCGCCTGCTGCAGCAGGGACAGCAGCGCCTGTCTGGGGAGGTACGTCCCCGCCCAGAAGGGCTTCTGCTCCGGCGTGAGCAGCACCGTCAGCGGCCATCCGCCGGAGCCTGTCATAGCCACGCAGGCGGCCATATAGACCGCGTCCACATCCGGGCGCTCCTCCCGGTCGACTTTGATCGGGATAAAATCCCGGTTGATCGCCTCCGCCACCGTCTCGTCCTCAAAGGACTCATGGGCCATGACGTGGCACCAGTGGCAGGTGGAGTAGCCGATGCTGAGGAACACCGGCTTGTCCTCCTCCCGTGCGGTCTGGAATGCCTCGCTCCCCCAGGGCCGCCAGTCCACGGGATTTTCCCGGTGCTGGAGCAGATACGGGGATTGTTCAAATTGCAGCCGGTTGGGCATGGGTCGTCCTCCTTTGACCGGGCGGCGCACTGCCGCCCGCATGGTTCCGCAGGTTTTCCGTCCAGTGCCGCGCTTGCCCCCTGCTTATACAAGGCGTTTTCCCCATCCGGCACGGGCCGGGGGCCGCAGTTTGTTCCGCGGACTTCCGCCTCAGCGGGCCAGATCCGGCGGGAGCGGCCGGGCAAAGCGCGCCCCTGGTGTCGGACCGGGCAGGTAGATTCCGGCAAGTAGCGCCCTGGCCCGCCAAGGTATCCAGGTCGTCATGCCTTCCCCCGCCAAAAAGTCTTGCAGTGGGCCTTTTCGGTGCGGTTGAAGGCGATCATCCGGCGCAGCAGCGTGTAATCCACGTCCCTCTCCCACGGGATGCGGAACAGCATTTTGCCCCGGCATAGCCGCCCCGGGCGATTTCCCGGGAAAATCCCCTCCAAGCCCGCCCCGGAGAAACGGCCAGATGCCCGGCGGAGACGCTGATCCCGATAATGAACGTCCCATGATCTGTGAACACGGGCTGGTTCCATGCAACCCTGGGCTCCAGGCCGGAAAACGTCCGTTCCGCCCACTCCACAGCACCTCCGCCATACGGACGCGGCGCTGCGGCGCTTTCGCCTGCGCCAGATAATCTGCTAAGGTCTCCAATCCACCCGCCCCTTCACATCCAAAGAGCAGAAATAGTCTGTGCATTTCAGGAGGGATTATCACCCCTCGCCTCAAGCAGCGGCGCCCCGGGCGGCCGCTCTTCCGTCAGGACCTGCAGCCTGTTCCGGAAACGAGGGCCCCCTTCAGGTTCATTTCCTGCCCTCCTTGCCCAGGCTGATCTTGTATCCATCATAAGTGAAAAAGGGCCGCACCGGCGGAGGTGGACCAGGTGACTGCCTGTCTCACCGGGTACACGCTGGCGGACCTCGCCCGGCTGGAGCGGTCCAGCGTCACCTGCGCTCACTTTTTTCAACGTGCCCCCGCCATGAATCCTGACCGTGCCCTCATCACCGACAAGGTCTGCGGTGTCCGGGTATGGGACCTGCTGATACGGGATATCCGGTATCTGGGCAAGCTGGTGGACGAGCTGCCCAAGGGACCCCTATGGAGCAGATTCTCCGGAAAAACAAGTATGTCCCGGAGCTTCTGGCCTTTCAGAAACTCGGGGCTGTTTTCGCCTCGAGAGCCCTTTGCTTTGCCGCCGAGAAGGGGCAGCGTTTTCCGATGCACTGGCTGTTTCGGGCACTGTAAGAGCAGACGGGCACGCTGTGCTGCATCTCCACCCCCAGGTGCTCCCGGACAAAGTCCACGGCGGCCAGAATGGCCAGCCAGGAATCCCGCTTGCAGCACCGGGGGCCGCCCACCCTGCCGATGCTGTCCAGGGCCCGGGCGGTCATCTGATTGCTCAATCCCCAGGGCTCCCGGGCCAGGGGCGTGGATGCCGTGGCGATGGCCAGAAACTGCCCTGCGCTGATCCCCGCCCCGCAGGCCCCCCAGAAGCCGCAGGCCCCGCCGGGGACAGCTTTGCCCCGGCTGTACATCTCCCGGAGAGCGCTCTCCAGGTCCAACTTGCCCCCGGCATTTTTATAGGCGGTGAGCAGCGCCGCCCCCACCATCACATGGTGCTCCGGGCCGTGGGTGTGGCAGAAGGGCAGTTCCATCATCCGGCGGACGATGGCCACCGGGTCGGCGGAAGTTTCAGCGAGACACAGCCCGAAGATGCTGTCCATCCCTTGGGTATGGCAGTCACTGCAAACATAATGGCCGTTGACGCACCGGGTCTTGCTGGATTCCTTTTTATGGCAGATGGCGCACTCCATGTCCTCGTCCCGGACCAGATATTCCAGCGGCGCCTTGCAGATCAGGCATTCTTCTGGATGCAAATCGATCACTCCTCCCTTGTCCGCAGCGCAGGAAGTCACGCGGCTGCGCAGTCCCGACGTCCCCCACAATATGCTGTGGGGAAATGTTCTTTCTCATAAATCGGCTCCCCCCGATGCGTTCATCCACACATCAGCTGTGTACTCTCTCCTGTTATTTTCTATCATACAATAGCCAAGATAACCCGCTGAATGTAAAATCCGCTTAAGGGGAGCAAACATTTTCTCCGGCTGTACATGCAGTCATTCTATCCGTTCAGCGTTTTCCGGAAGCATAGTTGCCCATATGGATGTCCACCACTCCCCTGGGCGGCTGGATCAGGGCATCCTCGTACTGGCACTTCCACTGAATCTCCCGGCTCATCCGGCCATTCTCTATGCCGTCAATCGTTTCCCCATCCCCAATGGGGTTATCATGCTCCAGTATGTACGACGCCGCATTATAGGCGTGGTTCACTACCCAGTTGGGATCCATGCTATGGAAGTGGTACTGGAGGTCCGGCAGGAACAGGGTGTTCATGCCCACTGTGTCGATGAGCATATCCTCGGTGCCCTCAATGTTGAAGAAGCGGACATTGACACCAAATCGGATGAAGCGGTCCGAGCCCTCGATCTGGTGGGAACGCACATCTTCCGCCAGCAAGAGCTTGCCGCAGTTCTGGAAATAGAACGCCTCACAGGTGGGGTACAGCTCTGCCAGGGCCTCCACGAAGTCGGCGTCCAGGTTGGCCCTCTCCAGGGCCGGAAGCGCCGCCGCCAGCATATCAGTGGCCACGACCTGATACCGGCACTCCCGAAAGATTCGCTCTCGGTTCTCCCGGCAGTCCCACATCTGGCTCATAAGGAACGCATCGAAGCCCTTGCCCTTGAATTTGTCACATCCCATCACCATCAGCTGCACCGGGCATTTGCCGTCCTGAAATTCCGCGATATGATCCAGGGCAGCAAAGCCTGCCATCTTTTTATCACGGCAGAAACACTCTACCGCGCCGATGTGCTTTTTCATCACAGCGGTCATCTCATCCTTGTCCGGCATGTCTACCGGCTCTTTGAACAGCATTTGAATGAGATAGGGGCCGCCGGGCTGGGGCCCTTTTTTGTCATCCAGGTTTTGCCGGAACACTTGATTACTCATTTTTGTCCTCCTTATAGCAGCAGACCATGTAACAACGGGCGATCGCTACTTTGTATGCGGGGTTACTCCAAAAATCAAAAAAAGAGCCACACTAAATAGAACCAATCCGATGAAGTTGCGCTCTATCAGCAGTTTTATGGCCAAGAGAAGCAGCAGACCACAAACCAGAATAATAATACCATTCATTTCTTTTTATCCATTTTGTCAGGGAACAGCTTGAACCGAAACGCCAGTTCCTGATTAACGATTTCCTTGGGCAGCTTTCGGGGATTGGCGATTAGATACCAAGCCCGATAAGTCCGCTTTTCCATGTCCTGCTCCTGAAGGTAGATCTGATAGCCCGCTTCGTCCTCCTCCGTCCAAGTGTCATACTGCTTCTTGGCCTGGACATGGTTTCCCACGACCACGTCCAATTCCTCCACGGAGCGGCTGGCGGCCCAAGCATGGTCCACATCGCCAGCATGGGAGAAATAGAAGATTTGCATCCCCATCCACCGGCGCACCTTGCTTTCCGGCGTTCCACGCAATTCCGCCTGACGGCGGTACTCCGCCAGCTGCTCTGGTGTTCCGTATCTTTCCACCGCCTGCTCCTCCACATGAATACGCCAACTGTAATCCTCCGGCTGGGTAAAGGGGGCGCAGACCGGCTGTAACGCCTCTGCCGGGTCCTCCTCAAAGCGGTCGATAAAGTCAAGGTAGCGGGCTTTGATTAAGGGCAGAAAAGTGTCCAGCAACCCGGTATCCAACCGCAGGTCCTCTGTCAGCATCCGGAAGAACGAACCGCCTGTTATCGGTTCTATTTTGAAAGAGTAGAGAAAGTCATCCCCCTGCTTAATGATGCAGCTGAATCCCACCTCCACATTTCCATGGCCGATTTCGTAGTCTATGTAGTTGTAGCGGCTCCGCTCAAACCAGATCAGGTAGGTCAGGCCGTTTTTCGTTCTCTTTTTGAAGTTGCCCTTTTTCAGACGCTTCCAGCCCTTTTCCTCCAGCCCCAGCCCGTTCCACAGGTAGTCCAGAAGCTCCTGAAATATATCTGCCGGGCGTTTTTGTTCCATAAAATCCTCCCAACCGCTTATGCTTGTTCCTCACTTTTTCCAATCACATCCGCTAATTGAGTACTGACAGTATCTATGTAGAGATGCACCCCATCCCGATCACAGTGGTACAGGTTTGAGTAGCTTGTACTCTCATTAGGGCGGATAGGGTTAGGCTCCACCACCTCGGTAGCTTCCAGCAGACCGACACCCAGTTCCGCCGCGGCAGTGAGAGCCTTTTTCAGCACGGCAAGCTGTCCGTTACTCCAAAGTCCCTCCAAATCCTCCAGCACCTTTGGGTCCTGCTCCAGATCCCGGAGAAGCTGTGTAACCTGCTTTGGAGACAGGTACACGCCGGAACAGTAGTTTTCAATGATCTGATTTTCTGCCGGATTTGGAAAAGCTGTTGGTGTCACCTGTGCCCATGGGGTGAAATACCGGGCATATTCCGGCTTTTCTTCCACCAGGAAAGAAAAGGCACTGCCTCTGGTGTAATAGTAATCCCGGAAAAAGCCCTGGATCACCGCAATATAAAAGCCGTGGCTCTTATCAAACAATTCATCCGGCTCTGTCCCCGCACCGACCCGCAGAGTATCCAGATATTTTTCCGCATAGAAGTCCTCCATTCCGTGCTGTGCGGCAAGGGCCAGCACCTTTTCCTCCTGCCCCTGCTGTACCCAGGAAAGCGGGGTAAAATACCATTCCCGCATTTCTTCCGGCGAAATCGGGTGAAAACTGACATCGTATCCCATAAAGCTCCTCCTTAATAATCCAGTAAAATGGGCACCTGCTGTTCCTCGGCAAACCGCATGGCCCGCCAGAACATGGAGAAGGCGAACTTGGCAAGGGACTGGGTATCATACTGGGTATGCTCCGAGATGTCCGCCTTGCTGTACTGTCCATCCGGGCCTACGGTTCCGTCTGCCGGGTATCCCTCCGTGTCTGCCCAATCAAGGATGGTATCCTCATCGGCCTGCCACGCCAGCTGGTTCAGCTTCTCCAGCTCCTTCCGCAGTCCGCCCACCGTGCCGATGGCGGCGGTGTCGTCGGTAGGCAGAGGTGCTTGGAAGAAGAAGGCGTCCGGCAGAGGCAGCCACCAGGTAGCCCCACGGAACAGGGACCATACCCGCTCCTGGTCCGCCGCAAGGCGGGCGACCAGGGGATGCTCCCCGAAGTTCCAGTCCTTCTCCACAGTGGGAGGCACCGGTTCCTCGTATGTATGGCAGGCGGCCGCCAGCAGCATGGCGCCGAAGGCATCCCAATCCGGCTTGTCGGTGTAGTAGGGGCTCTCGTTATTCTCCGGCCAGGGAGCGTAGGGGGGCTGGCCCGGCTGAGAAATGGCGTTCAGAATCTGATCCCGCCAGTTCTCCACCGCCGCCTGGACCTCGGCCGGGGACAGTTCCTCCTCGTTGTCAGCGGGTTCCCCGTCCGGGGTGATGCGGTTGAAGGCGTATCCGTTTTCCTCCGCCCACTGCTGAACAACGGTTTTCCAGTTGTGAGAATAGTACCGGGTCAATGTTCCGGCGTAGATATCAAGTCCCATTATGATGCCTCCTTTTTTGTCTGTACGGTCATTCTTTTGCCGGAGCGAACAGTCGGTCAATCTTCTCCAGATTGTATTCCAAGATCCAGTCATTGAATTGATGATAGAGCGGCAGTAGCAGCTCCCGTGAGCCGCCCAGTATATCCAACCCACGGTCATCGTACAGATGGTAGAGGAATGGCCCCGGCCCGGTCAGATAGACGCTGGACACAAAGCCGTTCCAGCCGCCGATGTCCCCCAGAATGATCTCCTGGAGAAGCCGCTCCGGTTGAAAGCTGATTTTGCTGAGATCCCAGTAAAACTGTACTTGTGCATATGTATCCCCGTCCTCGTCCATCATGGTCGCTGTGACCTGCTCATGCGGGGCAGGAAGTGCGGCCCTCTGCTGGATGGCCGTCAGCAGGGACTCGACAGGTTTTTCTTCGGGATACCCGTCAATCCGCAGAATACCCGGCGGCGCTGGAAGGTTCCGGTAGATCATAATCGCCCGCTCCAGTGCGCCTTGAACATAGGCGGGGTTTGGAGTTAGTTTCTCGGTGTTCTCGTCCGAATAGGTGCATTCCAGATAGACTGGTTCATCTCCGCCGATTTCAAACCGGATGGCGACCGGGGCATGATGGAACAGCGGATGTTCCAGCCACGCCATACCAAGATTATGTAAGATGGTGTCAAAATCCTCCGCCAGCATTGCACACCTCCACTATTTCCACTCAAAGGGCTCCTTTAAGTGGCATTTCTCCATAATTTTCTTTTCCAAAGCTTCATAGGCATCCATATCCTCTGGCTGCGCTGGAATACCCTTTTCCCACCAATAACCGTTCCCATAGTAGAAAAACATGGCCCAGTAATAAGGCCGGTCATGGCTGAATATCGCCACTCCCACGGCATCGGCCACTGGCTCTGCCAGCGGTGAGCGTTCCACTGTCTGAGAGGCTTCCTCATAGGAGATCCCCACCAGCTCCACCAGCAGGTGCTTCACCAGTTCGCAGAAGCTATACTGGTTGAAGATGACCTGACCATTCTCATCTTTGAACACAAGTCCATCTCTCACCATAGTATTTCTCTCCGTTTCTTAACCTGCATCCTTGGCATGGGCATAGTCCCGTCAAGTCATCTCATACAGCAGGGCAGCGTCGCTCTGCACCAGCTCCAGATGGGAGCGCAGCGTTTCAAGTCCGCTTTGCACCGCCTCGGTGGGCAGCTCCCAGTCTGCGGCAATTTCGGCGGCCAGCTCCGGGAGGCTCTGCTCCCGCAGAGTTGCCAGCAGTTCAGACGCAAGCTCTCCCTCCAGCAGAGCGCAGTCCAGAGTGTTCTCCGTCTGGGGAGCGGGAAATCGGACATCCAGATCCAGCTCGCTCTCACACCAGTCCCAGATGGCCATGTAGACCGCGCCGGAGCAGTCGCCGTCGGACAGTTCCTGCCGCTGGCCGTCTTTGAGCAGATAAAAGGATGCGATCTGTGACATGGCAGTTCCTCCTGAATGTTATTCTTTCTCCATCAGCCCTTCGGCCTGCATCCGGATCACATAGAAAGCCCGCACCCAGTCCAGTTCCTGCTCCATGGATTCCTCCAAAGCCAGCAGGCGGCGCTTCCCCAGCCTGCGGTCCAGAAGGGCGAGGATGCGGACAAGGGGATTCTTGCTGACAAGGCTTTTCTCAATGCTCTGGTTGTCAAAGATACCAAACACCTCATAGAACGCCTTTTGGTCAAAGGTGCCCTGCTCCAGTGCATAGGCATGAGACCGGTCGATGGCCTCTTTTGCGGAGTCGCAATCTTTCAGCGTTGTAGACCGCAAATGATGAAATTTCGTCCACACATTCTCAAAATAGGTGTAGTAGTTGCTCCGCAGCACTTCCACGCCGTCCATACGAATGGCTGCCCGGCCCTCATGGTCGGCGCTTTTGCTGTAACTGGTGGCAAAATACTGGATGTGGCCCCGGAGCGCCGGACACAGATAGTCATTCTCTAATTTGTTTCGGATTCCACTCCAGGTTGACATAGCGACCGCCTCCTTTCTGATGCCGCTGAGGGCATTCCCCTTCCGTAGGATTTGCCTTTTGTGTTTGAAGTGTTATCCGTTTAATCCGCCGACTTCAATTTATCTGCGGCAGGGTTGAGGAAGTTTTTTTCAATCATGGTTTTGATTGTTCCTCCTTTCGGATCAGGATGCTTTTTCCCTCGGCGTTGATGCCATACAGGTCATCCAAATGGATGTGAAATCCATCCTCACGAAGGGTTTCCGCCATACCCAGCGCGGCTTTCGCCAATAGGAGCAGCCCCGCCCGGTTTCCTGTTAACTCCAATTCATTTCCGTCGGCATGAGTGGTAAAGGAGAGGTGGGCTTCCGGTTCCACTGGGAGGATGGGCAGTTGTTCATCATTCAGTTGAATGGTCAGCGTTTTAGTTTTCATTGCTTGTATCCTACCTTTTGAAAACTCCTCAATCAAAATCCATCCAGACCAGGTGCTTTCCGCAGTGGAGGCACTGGAACAGATAACATTGCAGATGCCCGCCATTGACAGATTCCCGGATCATTTCCTTCTGCCCCTTGTCCCACATGGGATCGTCCAGCACATCCTCCAGCGCACCCAGGGCCCGCAGTTCTCTGGCGCCCACATAGCCCAAAAAGGCGCAGTAGTCGCCGCAGTGGGCCCGCCAGTATTCCTGCTGCCAGCCGTGGTAACCGGGAGTGCGGTAGATGAGCTCTTCCAGCCGGGCCGGGTCCTCCACGCCCCCGTCCACGGAGCAATCGTCCTGGAAACTGCCGTGATACTTCCGGGCCGCCTCGCCGCTGGCGATACACTCCGGGCACAGGCACTCAATATTCTCCACAGCGAAAAAGGGGGCTGTATAGAAAACGTGGGTTGTCTGGCCGCAACAGTCGCAGGTGACGCCATCTACGGACTCCTCAAAAGCGCCGGTTTCCAGAGGGTTCGGGTGATACCGGAAGGTGGGCAGGCCCAGCTGGACCCGCCGCTCCCCCTCTTTCTGGGTTTCCTCCAGTGTTTTGGGCCTGGGGATGGCATAGTGGTTGCCCCAGTTTTCCGCATAGTCTTTCAGCGTGCCCAGCCGCTTGAGGGTCTTTTTATCGGAGCGATTTCCAATTTGGCAGAGCAGTTCGTAGGCATCCTTCTTGAAGTCCAACAGATCATCCACATCCACCAGCACTTCCTTGGCCTGTTTGTCTTCCGACTGCTCCAGTTCCTCCTTGAAAGCGTAGAGAGCACGGACACTGTCTGGGCCTCCGTCAGTTGCGGAAAACCGCTTTTTCAGTTCGATGTAGGTTTTCTGATATTCTGTCATCGGACACACTTCCCGTCAATCCCACCAGAAGTACCAGACAGTGGACTGCCGCAGGACATCCGCCAGATTGCCCACAGTGGGATCATCCTGCTCCTGATCCACGATGTCCGGGCAGAAGCCATATTGCTCCACAGCCAGCTCCACAGCTCTTTCCTTGGGGACAGGAACCGGAAGTTCAAACTCCAGCTCATCGTGGCTCATGGCGGCAGGGATGGCGCCGTACTGCTCAAACCAGTATTTTGCCACTGCCATCAGTTCCGGCGTGTTGGGGCACTCATTCCAGTTGCCGAAGGGCAGGTAGGCGAAGATCTCCCAGGGTTTTTTCACCGGGATCCTGGCCAAAACGAGGGGGTGGGTCATGTGGCTGTCCGAATCCCAGTAGCAGGAGAAACGGTCATTGTCATAGCCGCCAGCCATCTCGCCCAGAATCTCCTCCTCCCAGTCCATATCGTCATCTTCGGCCTCTGCTTTGCGCTGGCCGATCAGTTCCTCCAGAACCGCCTTGCTGTCCTTGATGGGGGCGGAGAGCATCTTCTTCCGGTACTCCGTTACCGCTTTGAGGTCAAATCCGTAGCAGTCCGCGTCATGCTCCGGGTCAGCGTTCATCACCAGACACTCCAGCAGTGTTTCGTCATCCGCCTTGATGAGCACCGGTACAAATCCCTCTTTGACACTTTCCCGTTTGGCATAGCTGTACGCCGACATGATGGGGTCATCATCTGCCATGGATGGGAAATAGGTGCACTCGCAGTCCAGATACTCCATCAAAGCATCCGCCACCTCGGAGGGCTCCAGCGTGTCTTCGTCAAAGTCCTGTCCCTGCCAGTTTTCAAAGCGTTCCCCGATCACCTTTGCCATAGCCTGATAATAATCCTCGTCAAAGGGAATGAACAGGTAGGCTTCGTCCCGGAACTCCTCGGAGTGATACCGCTCCGGGCCGAAGAAACGGAGTGCGTTGTCGTCAACATCGGCAGGATAGTAGGGGCTGTCGCCCTCTCCGTAGTAATAGCCTGCAAAGGCACGGCCTTGCTGATTGAACAGCACAGAGAACAGACAGCCGTCCAGCTCATCCCGGATAAACTCCCGCAGATCCACACTGGCAGGATCAACTTTGACCTGTTTGGCCACTTCGCTGTATTCTTTTAAGAAGTCCTCGCCCATCAGGTCGTGTTCTATGCACCAGCGCAGGTAGATGGCCATGTGGTTATAGGCATTGATGGGGTCAATAGGCAGTTCCTTTTCCTCAATGCTCTCAAGGTGATCGGAAGCGTCATCCATCTCACCGTCAAAATCATCATTGGAAAGGGTGCCACGAGTGATAGCATCCTGACGGGTGGGATTTACGACAAAACTGATCCCCCTCATCCTGTTCAGCAGAGCGTCAGCGTCATGTTCCAGTTTATAGTCCAATTCATCCGCATAAAGAGGAATGACCTGATAGAAGTTGACCTCCTCGCCGCCCGGCAGAGTGCAGACCTCACTGCCGTCCTCCGTACCCTGGGGATCGATCAGGGTCGCAGTGCACAGTTTCGTGTTTTCCGCAAAGGGTTCCCGGTTCTCCACTGTATGACCATGACCCAACCAGCTGTCACAGTTGATGGGCAGACGGGCCAGGGACTTCAGCAGGCGGATGGGCCAGTACCACCGCTCATCTTTCATGGACTCCTGATCCAGCTTCCAATCCGCAGGCAGTGCAATGGCCAGCTCCGCCCGCTCCAGCTTGTATTCCGCCAGTTCCTCCGGCACATTCATCCGGTGGGCGCCCATGCCCATAGTGACCAGCGTGTAGTAGTCCCGCTCCCGGGAGGGGCGGTACCACGCAGATGTCCACATGGATGTCCGGGGAGACCAGCTCATGGAACACATTCTCGAACGGGCCGAAATACTGCTGGATGTGCCCCTCGACGGCTTCCATCTCCTCCTCGGTGTAGACCTCCGGTTCACTGGATTTCTCGTCTTGAAAGCATTCCTCGTCCGGGCAGTCATCCCCGCCGCCATTCGGGTCTTCACCGCCTCCGTCCGGTCCATCCCCGCCGGATTCCCAGGAGATTTTCAGCGTCATCTGCTCCTCCGGCAGAGAGACACCGGGACTACGGATGATGGCATGCTTATCGTCCGCAGAAAAGCCGATAGTCTCCCCATCCTTCAGCGTAACATCACACGCCAGCACATAGGAGGCAAGGCTTGCCAAAAAGTCCCGCAGCTTCTCCGGCTCGGCGTCAGCGTTCAGCACCTCCATCTCCTCCTTGCCGAACACATCCATGCCGTAGGTATAGCCGTTCAAGCCGCCCTCGCTCCGGTACAGGCCGAACCAGATCCAGTTGAAGATGGGCAGTTCGTCCTCTTTCATCATATCAGCAAAGCCCTCGTAGAACCGGGGCTCAAACACCACGCCGCTGGTGTAGATGCCGGTGGCATAGCTCTGGCGGCAGCAGGCGGCCACCAGCTTGGTGAAGAGCTTGCCCTTCTCCAGAACCTTTTCCTCCTTGCCCAGCACCGCCACCATGATATGGGCGCGGTGCTCCCGTGCGACTTGGACGGCATCCTCCCACATGTAGTTGTTCTCTGCGTTTATTTCCGCTTCGCCGTTGGGGATGGGATAGGTCGCCAGACTGACAGCAGCGAGCATATCATCCACCTCGAACACCAGCGCATTGTCATCCTTCTCCTCACTGGTGTCGTACTCCTCCACAGAGATGTCCCATTTTTCCTTCATATCCCGGATGAACTGGTCCTTGTCCCATTCTCCCTTGGACAGGAGAACAAAGCCGGTGAAGACGCCTGTGCGGTCGGTTTCCTCCCCGTCAGCATCATCCTCCTCAAAATCGCCCCCATTTTCATCCGGATCGTAGAGGGCTTCATGCTCCAGTCCACGGACAAATTCCTCAAAGCTGTCTGCCAGATGGGTGATCTTGTAGTCGTTTTCCTGATCCACATGGACTACCGCAGGCTCTCCCTGGGGGCCGCAAGCCCGGTAGTCCAGAAAGATCATATCATGTCCGGCGCTGGGACAGTCACAGATGGCCACGCCGATGGCAGGATACGCCCACTCATCGATCATAAACTGGCTGCCCAATTCCCCGCAGAGGGAGCAGCTCTTTTCTCGCCCGATGCCGAAAATTCCGGTGATGGCCACATGGTCCTCTGCCCAGCAGGTAGGCTCATCGCAGGGATAGCAGGTATTCGCCGGAATGCCGCCGTTGTGCTGCTTCATCAGCCAGATGTAGGAGGCGGGAAGTTTGTAGCCCAGTTCCTCCTCCACGCTGGCGATCAGCTCATCGGAAGGCGGATCACTGACGTACTCTTTCAGCGCATACATACTGTCGTCCCAGAAATTGGTGAGGTCGAAGCCCTCAAAGGGGGTATCACCCGGCACGAATTTGTCCTTCTTGTTCCGGCTGCTCCGGCGTTTCCGGATCTCCGCCTTGCACTCCCGGATCACCACCGGAGCGTCCTCGTCCTCCGGGTCCAGCTCCGCCCACCGCCGGGCATAGGGGATGGCCTCTTCCTCCTGACCGTGGAGATACTGATATCCGTAGGCCATCCGCATATTCCACTCCGCCTTGTCCCGGCCTTCCTCCCGGACGGACTCCAGCACCTCGATGGCTCGAAGCAGAGCCTTGTCCCCCTTGTAGCTGGGGGTTCCCTCATTGTGGTCGCCCAGAATTGCGTAGTTCTCCAGCGCCCGGGCCAGGGCGTAGGCGGTGCGGTAGTTCCGCCAGTCCTCCGGGATGGCATTCAGTGCCTGGATACAGCGGGTGTACTCGTCCTCGTCGTTCCACTGCTCGAGCTGTGCGAAGAATGCCTCTGCATTCTGCGGGGTATAAGGGATATAGTCCATGCCCGTCAGCGTCTCGTCCAACTCGGCGGCCTGCGCCTCACCGTCCGGCTCCTCATCGGGCGGATTTTTCAGACTCACAGTGCCCGCTTCACGGCGGAAGGTATGGAAGCTGGCCCAGGGGATGTCGCTGTCCTTGAAGAATTCCTTTGCCATCTGGAGTGCCGCCCGGATATCCCAGGCGATGAAGTCCACATAGCCGCAGTAGAGTCCGGTGGCTCCGCCGGTGAGGGTGAGAACCTCCGGGCCGTCGCCGGTGGTGAACACTTCTTCCAGCTTGTCCCGGAAGTCGAAAATCTTATCCGTTCCTTCCTCCTCCCGCAGAGTATCCAGAGGATAGCAGAAGAAGCCCGCCGCTGCGCCGTCGGCATGGAGAGCGTCCATGAAGTCATTGTCGGCATTCAGATAGCCGTTGATGAGCGGCACGCAGTTGGTGGAGCCGACCATCACATCCAGCCGCCAATCGGCATCCGGGTCCTTGTTGGGTTCCATTTTGTAGCCGAGGTAGCTGTTCAGATAGGCTTCCGGATCGGTGGAAAGTTCCAAGCCCCGCTCCTTCAACGCGTCAGGAAGCTGGGACATAAGAATGGACGGCTCTGCCTTGGGCTCCTCCAGTACATCGAAGCTGTCTATGTATCTCATATGGGGAATCTCGCCCAGCACTTGGTCGGTGAGGGTGGTGAGCATCCACCAGACCCGGCCCTCAGCCTCCCGGAGCATGGGCAGCAGCTTTTCGCAGTAGGCGGAGATGGCGAAGCTGTTTTCGCCCTGTTCCTCCAGCCAGATCTGCACATCTTCCCCGGAGATATCCCAGCCGTCGTCGGTCCGCAGGCCGATGTTTTGGCTGGGCTGGCGGCCCACCAGGATGTTCCAGTGCTCCAGCACCTCCTTGGGGGCGTGCTTCCGGAAGTAGACCAGCTCAAACAGCTTGACCTTGTCGCCCTCCGGGGTGAGGATCAACTCATGCTTTTCGCCGTTGAAGCCCATCTCGAAAGAGATCTCATCAAAGACCAGGTTCAAAGCTCCTTGCATTTGGGCCACGATCTCCGCGCCGCGGGTGTGATCCTTGTCGTCGTCCATCATCTGGCGCAGCTGGGCTTCCATTTCGGCAAAGGTTTCCCACCAGTCCTCTGTCCGCTCCCGGAAGCACTGTGAAAACTGAGGCAGGGAAATGCCCTTCCTGCACCAGTCGATCAGTTCCATGGTGTCCTCGTCACCAGGGCGGGCCTCCAATGCCTTTTCAAAGTATCGCAGAGCCCGGCCCTCCTGATCCAGATAAAAGTAAGAGTAACCCATGCGGAAGTTCCAGCAGTGGTCTCCCTCGAAGTATTCCCCATGGGGTTTCAAGACAGCGATGGCCTTTTTGAGCAGCGCACGGTTGGAAGGTGCCCCCAGATTGTTGTAGGCCCGGGCCAGCTCGCTGTCCATCTCCGGGGTGCGCTCCTGGGCTGGAATGGTCTCCAGCGCGTCAATGATCTTCTGGTACTCGCTCTTTTCATTCCACTTCTGGCACTGCCTTAAAATGTCCATATCTGGGTCCTCCTCGTCCTCATCCGGTTTCCAGTCTTTGATCTGCTGGAACACGCCATTCTCATCCCGCTCAAAGGCGCAGGGGGCGGGCGTATGTAGCAGGGGAATAATGTCGGGATCGTCGTTGCAGATGGAGTTGAGGCCGTAGATCCCGGCGTTGTTGGGGTCGTCCATGTACTCGTCGCTCTCATCACCGGCGGTAAAGCGCCAGCCGCTGTCCCAGTCGCCGTCCGGCTCCTCCCGGTAGCAGTAGCCAACCTTGCAGCCCTCCACCGTAATGCGGCTCGTGGCGATGCAGCCATTGGCTTCCTCCCAGTCTGGGAGCAGATTCTGCATGTCCTCTGCCTTTACATAGTAGTCCCGGTTGCGACCGGCGGCCTCATACAGCTCCTTCCGCAGCGCCTCTATATCCCGAGCCATCTCCCGGATCTCCTCGTCATCCATCATTTCGTGGAGATCATAGGACAGAGGATTTTGGGCAAAATCCGCCAGGGCCTTGTTCATTGCGTCATGCTCCTCTGGCGTGGCGGTGATGCGGATACGGCGGTGGGGGGTGTTATACTCGTCCAGGTCGTGGAGGTCCACGCCGCCGCTGACGCTGCACTCCAGCAGGATGGCGGCCAGATCGGTGACCACATCAATGGCGAAGTGGAAGTCCATCTCCACGCCATTGGAGTGGGTGAATTCCAGATACCCCACAGTCTGGCGGAAGTTCCAGTTCTGCTTGTCCAGCCCGATCTTAGCGAAGATCTCGCTGAGGGGCATCTCCTCTTTCTTCTGGTCTTCTAAAAAGGCCACAAGGTTCAGGCTGTCATCGGAACCTCCGATAAAGTTGCCCCAGTATTTTTTGATATACATGCGTCGCGCCTCCTTTTATTCCGGCCACTCATCGCCGTCACACCGGCTGATGAAGTCATAGTGCAGGCTCTCAAAGTAATCGTTGGGAATGGATTCCCCGTCCTGACGAAGCTCCAGCCCATCCAGATCCATCATCTCATTGATATATGCCAGGGTATCGTGGATACCCGCGATATGCTCGTCCTGGAGCATATCGGCCAGCACACCTTTCTGCTCCGGGGTCAGTGTGGCGAGAAGCTCGTTTTTCGCCTTGTTGTCCTCTGTCTTGGGAAAACCATCGCCCTTGACCCAAAGGGCGGTCATGCTGTCTTTCCGCTCCACAAGGCCGTCAATAAATGCTTGATACAGTTCAAGTTCCTTACTCATAGCAGATCCTCCATTCTCAAGCAAAAAATTGGCTCTCCCAGATGGCCTCAAATTCCGCTTTCTCTATGGCGCAGGCGCGGAACTCCTCGCCCCAGATATGGGCGTTCAATTCCTCCACGGTTGGGATCGGCGTGATCTCGATAGCGCCTTCATAAAGGTCAGGGATATTGCGGGTGCGTCCATCTGCAAAGATGTCGATGGAGCGGAGGACCAGCCGCTCATTTTCGGTATCCACTTCATAGAGGATGACCGGTGGTTCTCCCTCTGGTGCGCTCTCCCAAAAGAGCTTGATGTACTCGATCATTCCATTATCCTCATTTGAACCAATGCCACCCCGTCATGGTGCCGGTTACCTCATCTATCTGTATTGCAATATCATCATTGCCGCGACAGCCCAGCAAGGCCGCGAGATGATCGTTTTCCAGAATCAAATCATAAAACTCAACCGCTATACCTTGGAATTCCTTTGGAATCTTCAGCGCAGAAAAGGAATCCGCTGACTGAGCATTTTGGAAAAATTCAATGGCCGTTTTCCTGCATTTTACTATGATTCCTGTTTGAGTGGTCAACTCTTTCATGTTTTCTCTGCCTCGCTCATGTTCAGATACATCCCCATCGTTTTTTCATCGGCACAGGCCGCCCGGATCATTTTGGCCAGCATCATCAAATCGTCGATGTATTGGGAGTACACGCAGAACACATCCTCGTCGGAGTCGAAGTGAAACAGATCCCTGCCGCTGTTGTTTTTCTCGAACTCCCGGATCACGCCCCGGACCAGCCGCTCCCAGTCTTTGCTGCTGCCAGTCCGTCCCAGCCGGCAGAATTCCTCCACCTGGAACCCGTCGCTGATCTTCAGCAGGAGGGAGATCGCATAAGGGTGGTGGGGAATGAGAAAAAAGGGCGCGATCTGATCCGGTTTGACCCAGATCTTGAAGGGCGGGCGCGGGTCGGGGATCCAGGGCAGGATCTCCCATTCCTCCTCCCGCCGATTTCCGTATTGAAAAAGGTCCTTCACGGCTTCACCTCCTGTTCCAGCTTTTTTCTGCATTTCTCAATGTGGGCCCGCTTGGCGGCCAGAATCTCCCGCACCGTCTCCGCCTCCATCCGCAGCAGTAGGGCAATTTTCTCCGGGGGCATCCCGTCCGCCGCCAGCATACAGAGAATCTCCTTCTGCGCGGAGGCTTTGCCGGCCGCGAAGCCGGTATCATAGTCGTAAGACAGCAGGGCAAGGAATTGCTCCGGCGTCAGAGTGGAAATTAGTCCCTGCTCTCCGTGGCAGATCCTGCTACGAAGTGATTGTACTTCTTCCTGGGATAGTTTAGACATGGACTCCCCCCCCCTTTCCAGCATATCAGGAACCAATCTGTCCCGCATTTACCGGGCGGAAGATCCTGCGGCCCGCCAGCAGCTCCTCCAGCTTTTTGGCCAACGCCTCCACAATGGCGTGGCAGGGATTCTCACCCCCCACGATCTCCAGCTTTTGCAGCTCGACACAGTGGAGCGTTCCATAGATGCCCAGCGTGAAGTCTGTCAAGTCAGCAATCATTTGGTAGCCCTCCATGTTGCTCACATCGGTCTGGCCCTCTTTGGCGGTCATCAGCCCAATGATCCCCACCGCCACAGTGAAAGCACCGCAGCAGGACTGCTCGGTCTGCATGCCCAAGCCCATGACAGAGAACATCTTCCGGGTCTCCTCGGACAAATTCAGATGGTAATACTCATTGCAGGCCATGAACACGGCCTCGGCGCAGGTCAGTTCCGTGCCGATGTGGTAGTGGTTGACCAGTTCATAGAGTTTCATTGTTGCCATACCATACTCCAATCGCAAAGCATTTCATTCTGTGTCACTCTGCGCAGCTCGTCCCGCACCTCCATCAGCGCAAAGCCCAGCAGGTTTTGTCCGCGCCACTTCATCGGGTCCTGGGCCTCCGGCGAACTGGCCGCGAGGCGGATGCCCCAGATGGCATCGTAGGGGCTGGCCTCCACCAGCACGCTGTCCCCGGTGGAAAGGAGAAACTCCCGCAGTTCGCGGTTCTGGCTGAATTTGTGCCAGTTGCCAAGTAGCACAATGGCGTACTTGAACTTGTCCCATACCTTCTGCTCAAAGCCCCGCACCTTGCGGCCCAGGGCCTTGATCTGCTTTTGGTCGCTGCATTTCAAAATCTGGTCCCGGATCTCTTTGTCGCCGAACAGCTCGGCCTTGGCAGCCATCATGTATTGCTCCATGCAGAGGTAGGGGGCAGCCGTCGTATAGAAGTCCTCCATCCACCACTGGCTGAGGTAGCTTTTTGTCAGCTGGCCGTCCTGGGAAGGCTGATGGCCCCAGAACAGGCACAGTTCCCGCTTTCGCCCGGCGGCAAACTCCTGCTGGAGCCACTGGCGGGTGTACTTTGGCCGGCCTTCCGGCTGCCACGCCTCCACCAGGAAGTCACCGTGTACCAGCACTTCGCCGCTGTCCTCGTCCTCCCACCAGCCCTTCCAGGTTACCGGCTCGGGAAAGAGGGCGCGGTATTCCGTCCGCTCCTCCGGGGAGAGGGTGTCCAGCCAATCGCCAAATCGGTATATGTAATCCTCCCCATAGCCCATGCGCCAGCCAATGGAGTATCGCTCGATCTCCGGGAAGGCCATCCAAGGGGGAGGCATGATTTTCTTATCTTGTAGTGCCATAGGGTTGTCCTTTCCTGTTAGAAACTGTCGAAGTTCTTCTCTCACATCCAGCGGAGCGCCGTCCAGGGATGTGATCTGTGCCAACTCTGTTTCCGTCAGATTTTTCAGGAAAATGCAGTATTCATCTGGGGGCCCCCACAAGCTCCATTTTAGGCATCTCGATCTGCTGTGGGTCGGTGATCCACAGGCAAGGCTCTTCCGTTGCCCAAAACCGGGTCAGAGTAAAAACTTGGCCGTTGAAAATAACTTTCTGTTCCATCCTCATCCCTCCTGTAACTTCTTCAGCAGCTTCACGATCCGCTCCCGATTCTTTGCGGTTTTCATGAAGGTGGGGAGATGGTCGGCCTGAGTCTTTTTCGCTCTTCCCAGCGGCTTTTCCCGCAGGTCGGCGCTGAGATAGTCGATCAGATAGGCAAGGTGCTCCCGGTTGAGTGCCCAGACCGGTTTGCCCTGGAAGGAGGTCAAAAACCACAGTTCCAGGCCGAAATAAGGTTCTCGTCCGTCCTGAATCTCAGCAGTGTAGGAAAATGCTTCAGCTGTTTTATGAACTTCTCCCGACATGGTTGTTCCACAATAGGGACAGGCCACATGGAGAACGGAAAAGTGCTGCTTTGCCTCATCTTCAATATCCACCCGATAGTATCTGCCGCAGTTTTTGCACTGGTTATGGACATCATAGCGGTAGATCGTCCGGTCGCGGGTCTCCTGATGGCCGCAGCTCAGGCACCGGAAATAGGCGTTGTCATCATCCGCTGTCACCATACCTGCGCCGTGGCACTTGGGGCATTTCACCTGAATGCCGGAGGTCAGGGCGTTGTATGCACTGTATGTAAAGTAGGGTTCATCAACGATTCGGCTCATGCGCCCGCACATCCCTTTCTATCTAAGGCCCGGCGGACAGCGTTTTTTTCATGTCCGCCAAGTCTTTTTCATCTAACCCGTATGCCTGCTCAATCAAAGTCCCATACCGATCTGCATACTGCGAGAACTCTGCTTCACAGTGCAAATCATACAGCAACAGGCAGCCGTTGTGGAATATAACAGGGTCGGGCTCCGCTTTTCCTTCCTCCTCTGCTACCAGACGAAGCACCTCATCGGCAATGGCAAGCCGCTCTGATCTGCCTTTGAGCTTTGATAATGCCATTCGTACAAAGGCGGCAATCTCATCCTGTTCCTGTAGGGCAATCGCTGTCAGTTCTTTCTGAACCAAGAGGAGGGCTTTTTCATCCCACATCTCGGCGCTGCGTAGAAGATCCGCCACCAGCGTTCTTCTGTTGAGATCCCGATTTTCCCAGGAACCAAGCTCCAGTAGCAGGTCTCTTTGCTTTACCTGATCCGGTTCGCGGCTCCAATCAAACAGCCTTGCCCGAAAAATCTGGTAGGCTGACATCAGTTCCAACCACGCCGGGCTGTGATCCTTGCCGAACTCTATCATGCTTCTCATTCTCCTCAAAAATCCCGCAGCTGCTCAAACTTCTCAATCAGGGCATCTTTTTGGAGTGTGTTATCCGGCAGTGCGTCCAGAATCCCCCGCAGGGCCATGTAAATTTCATCCCGCTCCTCGGTTTCGATAAAGCCCATCTTGTTGAAGGTCTGGGTGTAGGCTGCCACCGCCTCCAGCGCCTGGGCCTGGGCGTCCTCGCCCGGCTCAGCGGCCAGCTTCATCAGCTGGGAACGGGTCTTGCGGTATTGATTGGCTGCCTTTTTCGCAGCAGAAGCAGGGATATGCTCCGCACCGTCCCAGCCCCGGAAGGGATTGCCCAAGTTTTGCGCCAGCCACTCCGGTTTCCGGGGCTTGGTGATCTGCAGGTCCATTCCCGCCTTGCCTTTCCAGAGCTGCTTTGCCGCTTTTGCTGCCGTCTCCGGCAGGCTGGTCATCCAGAACCAGCGAAGCTCCGGCATCTGCTCCGGGGTGGGGATGTCGTCCGCCCCGAAGCCGAACAGGTCGAAGGTGGAAAGGTGCGTCAGCTCCCGGAACTCTCGCACAGCAGAGAAGTTTTGCAGATTTCCTGGCGCGCCCCAGAGCCTCAGCTCCTTCAGGTGGGGATGGACAGCAGCCAGTCCGCTCAGATCAAAATCTTTCAGCTGGATGCCATGCAGTTCCAATAGGTTCGGCAGTTCCGTGTGCGGGCGGTATTCCCCGATAAATTGGAGGGTCAAACCGCTGCCATCTTCGGGGGCATGGATGGTACAGGCGTCCGGCCCCTTGTTCTGGAACAGGAGCTGCTCCGTTTCCTCACCCAGCCACAGTTCCTGAAGGCCGGTCATGTCCAGCATCAGCTTTCTGATGCTGGTGCCCCGCAGATCAAGTGTCCTCTGACCGTGGTCCAGCAAAGTCAGTTCATCAAGGAAGGGGTTTCCCCGCAAAAACTCCAGCAGATCCGGGTGCCACCGCTCGCAGATGAGGTCGGAGAGGCAGGGCAGCGCCTTTAGTTCCAGCGCCGAATCGAATGGTGCGTACTGGTCCATCACCCGATGGCTGCTGACCTTCACCGGGATACCGCCGATCTCTGTTTCCCCGTCGTTCTCTATGGTCTCCTTGAAGGCCCGCCGCCGTTCCTCCGGGATGGCTTGCCACCGGATCTGGAGGTACACATCATAACCGTCATTCCAGCCGCCGTAGGAGCGGCAGGGCTGGTCGGTGAAGGGCGGCAGGGTACCCACCAGCGTGTACTGGGGCGGGACCTCCACCGGCACCCGCAGCAGATGAAGGTCACGGGACCAGTACATGAAATCTATGTAGAGCGGGCGGAGATGAGGCAGTTCCTCCGCAGTCAGAGGGGCGTCACCTGCCCAGTCCAGAGAGAGGATCACTGCCCAGGACTCCCTGCTCACCGTGTCCGGCGGCGCGATATAGGCCACCTGGCAGGCGGTGTAGCATTTCAAGTATCGATTGTAGACTGTATAGACCTCTCCGGCTTGTGCTTTCATACCTGTGCCTCCCCCCTGATAGCTTATAGTCCTGTTCTCTGCCAGCCGTCCAGTCGCTCCTGCACCCCGTCGATCCTCCAGCTCTCGCCCACACGCTTCATGAGGAAGCGGCGGTCAAAGCCGGTGTTTTTCTCTCTGGTGTAGATGTAGAGCTTGTTTCGGGTGATCTGCTCCGCGTCCAGGAACTGCTCTCCCTTGTAGGTGCCCTGGGCGCTGTACGAGAGGCCCAGAGGTCGGTAGCCCATACGGGGCTTTTCGCTCACATACTTCTCCCAGATCGCCAGCAGGCGGGGCACAGCCTCAGCATCTTCAAACCCGGCCTGTTCCATGTACTGCTCCCATTCTGTCATTTCAGCAAAGAAGGCAGACAACACCCTGCGGCATTCCACCGCCGCCTGTTCGTCCAGCTGGACGGGCTTTTTGCCCTTTTCCCGCTGGATTTGAGAGAAGTGTTCCATCTGCTCCTTGGTGAACTGCACATGGGCCACCGGCTCGATGCGGTTGTTGCCGGCGATGGCCAGCAGACCCTCGTATGTAACGGCGGTATGGTCGATCTGGATGTGGGAGAGCTTGGGAATGGAGGCCGCCTGGAGCAGCCCGGCGTCGTCCAGCCCGGTGCGGTTGAGGGTTAGAAGATCCAGCTTGCAGTTTTGCAGGGCGGACAGGCCGCTGCCGTGGATGGCGGCGTTGCCGTCCAGCAGCAGATAGCGCAGCTTGGGCATGGCGGAAAAAACGGGGAAACAGGCGTCGGTGAGGGCGCCGTCTTCCACGCCGAAGTTGACCATGCTTTTGTGTTCGGCGAAGGGGGCAAGCAGTTCATCCGTCACCGGATAGCCTTTCACATGGAAGCCTACCAGGGTGTAACCGGCCAGCCGCTCCATGAGGGCCAAGGTCAGCTCCGGGATCTCAAACTTCTTCTCTCCATCCAGGGTCAGGACACCGTTTTCCCAGTCCGCTGTCCGCGCCCGTTTCGGCCATTCCATAGCTGCTTACCTCCTTACGCCTGTTCCTGGTAGCTGGCTTCAATGTCGATGAAGCGCACGTACACGGCGCAGACTTTGCCCTTTGCGTCATAGCCGAAGTAGACGGGATAGTAGCCGTCACCCCAGCCGGAAGCGAAGATAGGCAGATTGCAGTCCGTGTCCGGCACCGTCCAGTTGAGCCAGTCGCCGTGGCTCAACTGATATTTGGGACAGGCTTTGGCGTTTTCCTCCAGCAAGTCACAGAACAGGTCGTTGTACGGATCAATGTCCGGGTCTTCCTCCAGCCGCTTGGCCCAGTATGTTTTGAAGGCCGCCTGGGTCTGAATGTCCGCAACACAGCCCATACCAGCATCTACGCCAAAGCCAAAATAATCGTCCTCATCCAGTTCCTCGTCCAGATCCTCTTTGCCCGTCATCCCCAACTCATAGCGGACAGGCTTTTCCCGGTTGACCTCCACCTTGACGCAGGCGTAGCGGTCGCCGTATTTCTCACTGGGCACCACGCAGATCTTCACGGGATAAGTTCCGGCAGGGATCGTCTGTATAAAGGGCGGTGTATCCTCCAGCTCCACCAGCGGATCGCAGGCGAAGATCGTTCCGGTGGGAAAATGGACGGTGCCGATGTCCAGCACATCCACTTCCCTATTCCCAATCACTTTCTCTGTGAAATGAGCGTCCAGGTCTGTTTTGCAGGCCAGTTTGTCTTTGATGGATTCATATTTGTTCAGCCATTGTGTTGCAGGCATTTCGATTTCTCCTTTCTTTTCCAGCGGTATCCGGATGATGGGCCGGTAAAAGTCATAGTCGCCGTTCAGTTCATTGTCCTCCTGCACTTCCGGCTTGCAGTGTGGTGAACAGGGCAGAAAACCCAGGAACGGCCCCAGCCCGCCGCAGATACTGCACCCGCCGTCGCCGCCGCAGGTGGTGAACTTCTCAGCCTGTACCACTTCCCGCATATAGGGGTCGTAGGCGATGGACAGGCCGAAAAAGTTGGGCTCCTCCATATCGTAGGGCCTGTTCTCGTCCTCATCCATGTCCTCAAACCAGTGCAGGCGCATGGAGTAGTCGAGGCCATCTCCCCAGGGGAAAAGGGTCCGGCAACCACCGCCGCACAGATAGGCCCACTCATCTGCCGTGGGCAGGGAGAAGCCCTGTTTTTGCAGTAGGTTTTGAAAGTTCGGATACTCCACCTCATGATAGAGGCTGACCTGCCAGCTGTCGCCATCCCGCTCGAAACGGGCGCGGCCCGCCAGCGTCAGACTGTCCCTGCCAGTCAAAGCGAATTGGCGGAAATCCTCCAGCCAGTCCGGGCACAGCCGTGGGTCATCCAGTTCGACCGGCTCCCAGTTGATTTCCTCCAGTTCCCGGCCCACCAGCATAGGGCCGATGGCCGCCTGCCGGACGGGAGCCATGCTTTCCCCAATGAATTCTGCCGGGTCCTGCTCCAGATCCCATTCCTGGAACAGGTACTCCAATTCCTCTTGGCTATCCTGATTCAGTCCTGCGGCAAACTGTTCCCAGCCCAGTATGACGGTATCGCCGGGGGCAAAGACGAACTCCCGGCCATCTTTTTTGAAGATTCCGGTGGTGCAGCGCTGTCCCCAGCGGCCAAAGTGCTCCATCCGCACAAAATCCAGGCGATACTGTGCTGCCAGCCGCTCCATTATGGGCCGCTTTTCCTCCGGGGAGAGTCGGTCAAACTGAGGGCGAAGCAGGAGGCTTTCGGTATCGGAAATGCTGTTTGCGCCATCCTTCGGCGGCTCTGGTTCTTCGCCCGCAAGAAAGATGGGCAGATTCGGGTACACTTCTTTGTACTCTCGCCAAGGTTCCAGCTTTTTGGGCTTGTTTGCCGTCCGAAGAAAACCCCAGAAGTCGATGGGATAACGAAACACCGGCCCGACCCTATCCCGCCGGGTGACGATGACCACTGTGCCATCGGTGAGTATTCCAATGTGCTGCATTTTCTCCCCGCCGAACATTCCCGGACGGATACGCAGCACTTCACGGGTGTTCATGTTGATGAGCTGGGCAAAGTCATCGGAGAGGATTTCGCCGTTTCCCTGCACCAGCAACCAGTCCCCGGTAAACCAGCGAAGTTTCAGCTCCTCGCCCAGGCCGGGCAGAGGGGCGATGCGACACCGCCCGGTGTCCATGTCCAGTTCCAGCAGGCATTCTTCCATCCGCCACTTGCCACTGACAGAGTGTATCATATAGATACAGTTGGTGCCGGGAACGGGAACGGCCTCGGAGAGATGGTCGTATCCATCCAGAGAGAAGGTGTGTTTTGTTACCTTGCCGTTTTCCCAGCGGTAGATCTGTCCCTTGTACCACTCGTTGGAAAAGTAGACCCGGCCCAGCCCGTCTGTCACGATGCCACAATGGTATTTGGTGCTCCATCCATCTTCCGGCAGGGGCCAGTTTTTCACATCCTGACAGGTGCCCCGGTCGGTGAGTTCAATCCGTGTGGCATTGGTGGGATCGCCCACCCAGAGGGAGTTTCCCACCCACCGGAGAGAATGGGGCGCCCCCTCGTATCCGATGGGAGAAGGCTCAAAAAAATTAAGTGTACTGGGGTTTTTGCCAAGCAACACCTTTCCGATCTGCCCGCTTGCAGAGGCTCCGGAGGCGGCATACACTCCGGCTTGATCCGAATAGGCGAGGTGCCCGAACTGGTATAGGCTCTTGGAGCGAGTCACCTTCGGCGGGCGGCATCGTAGATCTGCCACACAGCCATAGTTCCATTCCTGGGAATGACTGCTTTTCCATTCTCCCGCCGCAAAGTCACCCGCCAGGGAATTGAAGAAATAATCGTACTCATCCTGGAGTATGTATTCCTCGCAGGGCATCAGCGCACCAGGGTCTTGCTCCTTGGCATGGTCGCCCCATTTTCGTCCTTGCTGTTTCATCAGGTGACAATATTGCCCCCGTTTTTTGCAGTAGCGTTCCCATCCGCTGCGTTCTTCCGCTGGAATCAGGACAAACAGATACTCGTCCTCCTCGTCCAGGTCATACAGCGCCCAGCCGAAAGTGGACAGCTCCTGTCCCAGCGCAGCCACGCCCATTTCGTGGGGTAATTTCATATACTGAATGCCGAGCGTATCAAAGCGTTCCTCCAGCAGCGCCGGGATCTGCCCGCTCCATTTCCGCCGAAGCTCCGCCAGCGTGTCCTGTACGGCTCCGTCAAATTTCAGAATGTCCAGCGCATCGGATATAATTTGTGCCCAGTCTGACATAATAGAGTCTCCTATTTCGAGCGATTCAAAGTTTTCCATCCAGTGCCTCCACAGGTTTCATGGCAGCGGAATCCAATTTGCACTGCCGCAGTTCCCGCTCAATCAGGGCAAACACATCCGGAAAGCACTCAATCTCATCCTGATATTCATATTTCGCGTACAGTTTCCCGCACTCGGAGATCCAAACCTCTGCCGGGTAGTAGTAGCCGATATGACCGATGGGCTGACATTTTTCACCGGCAGCCTGTTCGATCTCTGCCAGTTCACAGCCGGACATATCCCGAAAATAGGCTTCTTCCAAATGGTTTTTGATTCCGTTGACCAAGTAAGGAAACAAAGCGAATTGAAAATCAGCCGCCCAGTTCAGTTTTCTCTGCTCCAGGTACCACTCACAGCACAGGCCGAAATACTTCCGGTAAAACCGCTGGGTGGTCTTCATCATCGGGACGCCATGATCGGCGTAATACTTCTCCGCAATGGAGATGTCCACTTTTCGCCCTTCCTGCCATCCGGCGTACTCCATCAGCTGCCTGACCTTGCTTTTGAGGTCGCCGGAGATGGGGATGCGTTCTTTAATCATTCGAATCAATCTCCTGTCTGCTGCCAATCAAAGATCCTTTGGATATCCGATCTTATCCAAGCCCACCTTGATTTCCTCCCAGTCGCTGCGCTTGGGGTTCAGCGCGGCGGCCAGTTCCTTTGTCACCGGCGCCCCGTCCGCAAGCTGGCGCACAGCTTCCAAGGGCAGGTCGGCGGGATAAAACCACTTTCCGTACTCCACATAGGTCTGTGGATTGCCATCAATCGTGGAGAGCAGATCTTTGGATGCGTCCTCGCCGTCTATGGGGTTGCAGTGCCAGGTGGCGCCATCCTCCGTCCAGACGCAGAAGGTGCTTTTCATCTTTTTGACCTCTCGGCTGCCCATGAGTTTTTGCAAAGCAGAGGGCATCCCATCTGTCAGGTCTTCGACACGGGGAAGTTTTTCCTCCCAGTCATAGAGTTCGGAATCCACACCGTTGATTACACAGCCTTCCGGCGCAAACATGACGATCATGCTCTGGTCACTGCCATCAGTGGCAAAAAACGCCTCTTTGCCCTTTCGCCATGCGGGGTTGTAGGTATAGTGGCGGATGAAGCTCCATTCCTCCTCCAGCATGATGATGTCCAGAGCCGCCAGTCCTTTGCAGAAGTTTTTCAGACGCTCCGCATTGGGCAGGCCGGATAAATCTTTTGTGGAAATCATGTGGCTATCCTCCTGTCTTTCGTCACCACAGCCGGGCGATCCGGGTATATATCTTATTAGGTTCTCTGTCCGTAAAACTGGTCAATGAGTCGGTGGGTTCTGTAAGCGGCATCACATTCAAAATGTCCAGCACATAATACCAGATTCCTGTATCCCAGTCCCGGAACCGCCCATTGCAGACAGCTCTCCCATACTCACCGGGAGCCAAATCCAATGCCAGCTCATTGAGGGGCTGTTTTTGCCCGGTCTCATCGTAGGTATATCGCTCCGGCATTGCACCGATGTGCCAATCATTGCGGTAACGCACATGGAGTCCGGACTCCTTCTGAATCAGTTCAAAAGGATGAATTCGCATTGAGCCATTCGGCTTCCATTCGATCAGCCTGCGACAGTCCTTATCGATCTGAAATCCATTGGGCCTCTGTAAGATCGATACAAAGTGTGTAGGCAGGCCAAAGGAATAATACGAGAAGAAGTCTTTCGGCAGCCGCATGGCTCTGGGATACTGGTTCCGCTGTGCGGCCGCATTTCCGCCCCGGCAGTCTTTATACCATTGCAGGCGGAGCTGCTGAACCAGAAGTATGGGCAGATGCTCCAACTGATGCTTATTCTGTTTCATCACCATACCTTCTTCCTTGATAGATCCTTCCAATGGTCTTCCATGTTTCAGGCATTTACAACTCTGCTGCAAACTCATAAGAAACCGCAATGATGTTGTAAACATCATCGTATGTAAACAGCCGGTAGTGCCGATAGATGTCTTTATCAAAGTCCTCCCGCACCGGCAGAGACTTCAGCCAAGTGCTATCCTCAATCAAATCGAAAGAACTGCCATCCAGATGCCCCATCCCAGCCAGATTTTCATAGGTGTCCAATTCGCAGGCAAAATAGGCCAGCACCCGCCGGAAGGTGAGTGTGTAGGGAAACCAGTCTTTTTCGTCCCTGTGCTGGGAGATCAGATGGCCATTGATGTCCCCCGTAAAGGTCAGATTGTTCAGAGCATCCTGTTTCACCTGGTCCAGATAGATACAGTCCCGTCCCATCAAAACACCTAAGCAAGTGTTAACAGCAGTCGCTTTTTCCATAGGTAACTCTCTCCTCAGCTCTCGTGGGTGATACAGAAAATCTCCTGGTTCAAGTCAAAGTAGACCACCATCAGCTCGTCGGTGATCTCTGGGTTGAAGGACAGGTCCAGAATGAAAACTTGCTGATTCATCTCGCTATCCACCAGGCTGCCGAACCGCTTGAGCCGCAAAAAGTCCGCCATCTCGGCAAAGGACAGCTTGGCCGGGTCGGTTCCTGGAAAAAGTTCCGCCGCAATATCCGGGCCTACATCGTCCCGGTGGAACTCCATGAAAAATACCACGGCATCGTGGTAGGGGCTGCCCTCGTCCGCCAGCGCCGCTTTGATGGCAGCTTTGGCCTTTTCCGCCAATCTCTCCGCCTCATCCAGCATTTCTCCTACCGCATCCATGGCAGCAGAATCAGCGGTCAGTTCTCCCTCCACATCGAAGAGAAAGGGCAGCCCCGATTCCTCGGGAAAGTTGAATATCTCCTCGCCGGGTGTATATGTAAAATCAATGCGTTTACAGTTCAGCTTCACAGGGATGCCTCCTCATTGGTTTTCCAGATGGGGTAATAGAATTGGCGAATAGACTACTGTATCTCCATCATGATCCATCTTGAGAATGACAGCAAATTCCGCCACATTGCTCTCCTGTCCCTTTGGGAGAGGAAAGATCATTGGGGGGCAACGCAGGGCAGCATGGTTCGTGGTTTTATTCCAGTCCTCCATGGCCGCAGATAAAATGGCGTCAATGTGTGCCAATACCTTCTCAATAGAACCCGCTGATATGTTGTAAAAAGCGGGGTTTTTATGATACTGCTCTGTGATGAAGTTTTTATAGGTTTGGACTGGCATAAAGCAAAATTCCCAATCAAGGGGATACAACCCAAGCCAATACTCATACAGTTTCATAGGCGCCTCCTTACCCCTCAATGTTGGCAGCTTTGAGGCCCTTTTTCAAGGAGCCGTAGACCGTCACCGCATGGTCGGTGAACATCTCGTCGCAGTCAAACCAGGCGGTGAAGCTGCCGCCGGAGGTGACGGACAGGCTCGTCATGCTGATCCGCCGGGCAAGTTCTTCCTCTGTGATGGGGTCTGTTCCCGGGTCACGGGGGTTTTCCTCATCCTGGGAGAGCCAGTCGTTGGCCAGCCCGGTCAGGTTCTTTGCCGCAAGCTCCCGCATGGCCTTGTCCCAGGTCTCGCAGTCGGCCAGCAGCTTCTTGGCGGCACTGCGGGCACGGGTCCAGGAGGGCTTGCTCTCCGCATTGACCTCCAGAGAAAGGCTCACATCCTTTCCGCACCACTGGATCTCGCCCTCGAAGGTGTTATAGTCCTTGTCCAGCGTCAGCTCCCCCAGCGTCTCATCCTGGAGCACCACCGGCCTGTGGTACTCGTCCAGAACGGCCTGAAGCTCCGGGCAGTCCTCGTGGGCCTTGACCACCTGGGCGATACACCAGGGCCGCACCACCAGATCTTTTGCCCATTCTTCCTTCATCCGGCGGATCTTCAGGCGGCAGATCTGCTCGTTATGAAAGCGTTCCCAGCCCTTATCGCTGTTTCGTTCCTCGTCGGTGACTGGCCACTCCAGCCGCTCCTCTTTGGTGGTGACCTTGCCGGTGTCACAGAACACCATGCCCAGCGTCACAACGGTCATTTCCCAAAAGTTGCCCCTGTTGTTATATCCGCCCCCGATGCAGCGATTGATCAGAGCGACCACTTCCTGCTCCTCGGGCTCGTACATCTCATAGAATTCTTCAAACATCGGCGTGACCTCCTTTACAGCAGTTCCAGCACCGCGGCGGCGGGCTTGGCAAACTCTGCCGGGACTTGCTCCAATATATCCCGGTAGGCTTCCACCGACTGCCAGGAGTCATAATAGAAGCTGTAAAACTCGTCTGCGGGGAAAACCTCGTCCTCCTCGTAGCGCATCTCATCCGCTTCCTCGTCGTATTCTTCCGACCACAGATATTCTTCCCGGAGCAGATCGGAGAACTGCGGCAGCGGCTCGGCGTGCTCCATCTCATCCCCATCGCGGAAGCACTGGAGGATGCAGGCAAAGAAGTCCAGCAGCTCCCCGGCCAGGAAATGGGCCACAGGATTCCGGCCGCTCTCTTTGAGTGCTTTGCCCAGAATCCGGCTCAGGAACACCATGCCGAAAGGCGTGGCGTGCCAAAGGGTCCCCTGGTGCTCCATGTTGGTGGTGAGCTCATAGAGAGACTCTTTGACGGACGCCAAATCACGCATCTGCTCCAGCACCGCCAGGTGCGCAGGAAAATCCGTCCCCCGGCCATAGGCGGTGGTGAGCCGGTGCCACGGGACATCCGTGACCTTGAGATGGGTGATGCAGGTTCTGTTTTCCTCTGTCATGTTGCCGCCCCTCCTTACTCTGTTGTCTGGCTGCGGTATTCCTTCTCCAGCGCGGTGTACCACCGTTGCAGCATGGTTTCCAGACTGGTTTTTCCTTTCCGATCAAAAAAAGCAAGGAACTTGTCCAGCAACTTAGGAAACAAATTCTTACCGATATTTGTCAGGTCCTGATTGAGATAGACCATCCGCAGGATACGGCCCTGCCGGTCCAGAGGGTTCTTTTTCAGCAGTTCCTTTTCAAAGCAGAAGCGCAGGAATACTGCATTCTCGTCGTAGAAGTCCTCCACCACAGCCGCGCCAATGCTGGTATATGTGATGTCGTACACCAACCGGCTCCAGTCAAATTTCTCGGCATAGAGCAGTTTCAGTGCCTTTGCCCAGTGCTCCTCCGGAATCACCAGCATCCTGTGCTGGGCGGTACTGGAGTAGCCGCAGCAGACGGGTTCCGGCCGCCCCAGCAGTTCGCTCACGCTGTCGGCGTAGACCAAGCACAGCTCCTCATCAAATAGACCGCCGATAAAGCTGCCGTTGCAGTACAGCATATAATTTTGGGACTTGGCCGGAGAAAAAGAGAGGTTATATTCCTGCGAGTCCAGGCTTTTATGTACCTTGTTCAGAAAGTCTATGGATGTCATGGCCTTACTCCTCAAACTCGCCCTCGATCATCCCGTTCAGATACCGGCCGGGGTCTGCGATGAAGTCATCCCATTTGGCCAGAGGGTGGAATTCCTCATGCTCGATGTCCAGATACCATAGCTTCTTGTCCCTGGGGCTCCACAGCAGCAGGTAGTCGCTGTAATTGTCCATGGCCGCCATGAGGGAGAGCAGCTTTTTTCGTTTCCAGGTCATCTCCTGCACATCCATGAAGGAGTAGAGCTCCGCCCACTTCACCCATTTCTGCTCCGGGAACTCCAGCCGCAGGGGGCCGGTCTTCAAGTATTCCACCAGCTTGGCAGGCAGCTTGTAGGGCATGAGCTGCCGGAGCTTTTCCTGCTCGTTGTGCCATCCCTCCGGTTCCAGGGCCTTCAGATAGTCGGCCAGCTCCTGATCCTTGTTCTGCACCGCCACGGTGTAGGGCCGGTCGCCGTATTTGTCAGCAATGGTGATGTCGGCTCCTTGCTCAATGAGCCAGCGCACCATGGGAAGATTTTTGTGTCGGACAGCTTCGGTGACAGCGGTGGAGGCGTTCGGAAACACCATGTCCGGCTTGTGGTAATTGATGTCTGCCCCTTTTTCCAGAAGCAGCCGGGCAAGTTTGGTATTGCCATCGGACACAGCGGCCCGGAACGCCTCGCCGCCAAACTTGTCCACTGTGATCCCGGCTTGTTCCAACACCTGGATGTTCTCCGGGCGTTTGCCCCAGCGCACTTCCTGGAAGGCCCGCTCTTTCTGCTTCAGGCTGAGTTTTGCGGCCTGTCCAGCAAAGAGCGCCACCACCTCCGGCCCGCAGCAGCGGGCGGCGGTGAGCAGCAGGGGCTGTTCCTCTGCCAGACTGGGATCAGCTCCATGCTCCAGCAGGAAGTGGATCATAGGTACATCATTCCGAAAAACCGCGATCTCCAATGGCATCAGCTTGATGTATTCGCTGAGCTGGATGGGAACATCTAAATCCAGGCCACCTTGAAGCAGCGCCTCCAGCTTGGGAGTGTCATGGTCACAGATGGCGGCAGCCGTTTCCGGGAGAGTCTCCCAGCGGCCAATATATGCGATTTGGTACATAAGGCACCTACTTTCTCTATCCTACAATGGTGGTTTCCTTGACGGCCAGATTGTCGTGATCCATGGCGCTCAGCTTCCCGGCGGCCTCCGGCTCAGCCGATGGAGTGACTGCACATACTTACTGCTTTTTCTAGCAAAACTCTTTCCTGATAATCGTATATGCTCTTTATCCCGCCATCCGTTACTGTATTAAACAGACCATAAGGTTCGTTTTCCAGCTCCTTTTCTGCAAGGAGCTCTGCCTGGCGGAAATTCCCTTCTGCGATTTCACACAGTACGACATTCAATCTTACGGTCGGCGCAGTATCATGGAGAATCTCCGCTTTGAAGTCGGAGACTGTGCTGCAGCGGCTATGATGGTCTTGAATGGACTTGTTAAACCGACAAAACGCCTCATTCATGACCAAGGTTACTGTGTCCACCGTGGGGGCAGGTAGTTCCATTTCCTCAATGATATGAGCGGAAGGGGAATGTGCCGCTGTGATATGGAAACTAAATGGTTTCTTCCGGGCTACCTCACCCATTTCATACACATTCCAAAAGACATTGTCAATGACGCATGGCTTTGTGGAAACGACTGCTCTTATGGCAGTACCACGCCGGATAGGGGGCGCAGATAGACACACTTCATATAAGAAATCACCCAGGACCTTATAGGCGCAGTCTGAAACCACTTTGAAGCCATGCTCTCTGGCAATTACTTTTAGATTTTTGGAAATCATCTCGCTTAATTCCTTGACTGCCTTCTGCTCCTGCCGTGTCATACTATTTCCACCTCGCCCGGCTCCCAAATGGCCTGTTCTCGCTTTACGCCCTTGGGAGGCAGTTGTTCCAAAGTCATCATTCATTTTCTCCTATCCCACAATGGTGGTTTCCTTTACGGCCAGATTGTCATAATCCATAGCGATCAGCTTCCCGGCGGCCTCCGGGGTACACATGAACCAGGTGCTCACGCCCCAGGCGTCCATCCTTGTGACGGTGAAGAAATCGGTTTGGGCAGAAGCAGGTTCTCTTGCATCAATATAGCAGTCGGAGTAGAGATACACCAGCTCCACCTCCCGCTCCGGCAGCCACCTGGCCCGGCGCACGCGGGGCTTCCCATTTTTCAGCGTCCTTTCCCTTGGGTTCTCGAACCACGCCAGTTCCTTGACCTTCAGGCCGGTGAAGGTATCCATGAGTCGCTTGGCAATCTCCCGGTGGGTAAACACCCCGCAGTTCCAGGAGCCCATCAGCCATGTCTGTATAAAGTCGCCCACCTTGCTGCCGGGAGCAGGCGGCCCGTAGACGCTCGCATCCGCCCACATGACCTCCATCTTTTCGCACTGATCCGGCCGGGGACAGGATTGCTTGTTGCCATAGCGGTACATGATATTCACATAGCCGAAGTCCCGGCCGGTCCGGTCATGGCCGACGGCTTCCACTTGATAGGCAGTTATGGACATTGCAGTTCCACCTCCTGAGCCAGTACAAATCCACACAGCCCAAGGGAAGAATCAATGACAAATACCCGGATGTGCTCCCGATCCATGCGCTCCCGCAGTTCCTCGATGCTGCAACAGGCGGGAAAGCCGTAAGAGATGGTCCCGCCCAGCAGGTCTTTGTACTGTTCAAAAAAACCGTCCACGCTGATCTCGTCCATGCCAAAGAGGATGTTGTCCTGGATCACATTTTCAAACCAGTGGGCCAGCAGGCCGGTAAAGTGAACGGATACTTTCTCTCCGGCCTCGGTCTGGGTATCCATGTGCAGGGTATGGGCTTCAAAGTCAGCGCAGTAGCGCAGGACTCTGTTGTCGTGCAGATTGTCAAAGGATTGAATCACCATACTCATGCCAGCTCTGCGTCCAAAATCCGGACTTGCTTCCCTTCCTCGTTCACATAGTAAAGGGCGATATAATCAATGCCGTCCCGCCTGACCTGCTCCCAAGGCATCCGCTCACCGTTGATCAGTTCCACGGTATCCGCCCCATCCGGTTCGAAGTCCTCTTTTTCGTCCTCATAGTCAACGCTGTAACCCAGCTCCACCACCAGCTTGGAGGCAGGGATCCCATACCGCTTGAGGGGACGGTGCTCCAGCTTGGATGGATCGTGTACATCGCAGAACAGATTGTTGTAGCCATGCCGCCCACCGTCAAAGATGACGAACTCCTCGCCGCTCTCCGGATCACGGGCTGCCACCAGTCCGGGGACCTCATCCCCATCTACGATATAGGATTGGGGCTCTCCCTTCACCGTGAGCAGATCTCCGCAATACCAAACCTCCAGCAGTTCCTTGCCGGTGGAGGAGCAGAGTGTCACGGTGGGCAGACGCTTCTCCGTCCACTCTTTCACATGGCCTTCCAGCCAGGTGGGATATTTTTCAGGCATCATAGCCATTCTCCTCCTATTTCAATTTCAGCACAAATCCCCAGATACTCACCACGATCAGGAGGACACCCAACAAAAAGAAAACCACCCGCCGGTATCCCCTGCCGTGGCGGTGGGCATCCCGCGTACCGGTGGGGTCGCAGAGCCAGTTCCAGTTGCGGATCGCTCCGATCAAAATCACTGCACCGATGATTACCGAGGCAATATACCAATGCTCCTGTAAAAAAGCCGTAATCTGCCCGCTGTTCATTTACATATAACCCTCTTTCCATCATCGGGAGTTTCCCGCCGAATAATTTCCTCCCGTTCTTTCAAATCTATTTCCAAGGCTTTTTCCTCCTCCAGATATTCCTCGCAGTCCCGAACCAGCTTTTGGGCATTCGGGTCCTCCGGGGCCAGGTCCAGCCAGCGTTTTGCGTATTCATAGGCGGTGGCGGCGGAGGGGTATGCCATCAGACAGGAATAGCCCATCCTGGCGTTCCAGTAGGGGTCGTTCTCCCCCTGGGTGCGGACGGACTCCAACAGGTCAATGGCGTGCCGGATGAGAGCCCCGTCCACTGCACCGTCGGTCCCATGCGCTCTATGATCCCCCAGCACCGCCAGATTGCTGTAAGCCCGGCTCAACTTGACGGTTAGCAAATAATCTCGCTCCTGCTCCGGGATAGCCTCGATGGCCTCAATACATCGGGAGAACTCGTCCGCATCATTCCACTGTTCAAGCAGCTCCGACAGCTTTGCTGTTTCCGCCTGATTCATGACTTCACCGCCTTTCCCGTATCACCCCTGTATATCCGCACCAATGGAGCCTTTTTTCAGTGTTCCATCCACAGTGATCACATGGCCCCAGAACATATCATCGTCCTCATACCAGGCGGTAAAACGCCCGCCGGGGGAGACCGAAAACTCAGTGAGGATGATGCGCCGGGCGAACTCATCCCCGGTGATGGGATCTTTCTCCGGGTCCCGGTCGGTCTGGTCATTGTCCGCCAGCCATTCGTTGGCCTGAGCGGTGAGTTTCTGGGCAGCCATCGCTCGCAGGGACTTGTCCCACACCTCCTGATCTGCCACCAGTTTCTTCATCACATTGGTGACACGAGTCCAGGATGCTTTCTTTTCAATCTCCACATCCAACGAGATCCGGACTTCTTTTCCCATCCACTTACAGGTCCCCTCGAATATGCTCATCTCACGATCCAGCGTGAGGGTCCCCAGCACTTCATCCTCCAGAAGAATGGGCTTTGTGTATTCCGCCCAGATCTCCTCCAGTGCCGGACAGGGTACGCCTTCCTCCAGTACCTCCGTGACATACCACTGAGGTTCGCTGAGGGCATCACCTTTCCAGCCGCGTGCTTTGATCCGGTAGATCCGGCTCTTGGCAAACCGCTTGGAATAGTCGCCGGATTCCCGCTCCTTGTCCGTCAGCGGCCAGCTCAGGTAGCATCGGCCGGAGATCACCTGTCCGGTCTGGACATCCGCCATGGCGAGGGCATGGGTATGCGCCGTCCAGAAAGTATCCAGAAAGGTCTTGTCCGCGCTGGTGCCGCTCTGGATCAGCACCAGCTTTTCCCCATCTTCCTGGGCGTACAGGGCAATAAAGTCCTTGACCGTTCTCTTTTTCATGACGTTCTCCTTACGCAAATACCTGCTGGTATTTCTCTTTCAGTTCCTTTGGCACCGTCTTGATGACCTTGCTGCCGCCGTTTTCAGAGGACGGGCCCCAGATGGCCCAGAGCAGGCTCTGCCAAGCGATGGCCCGGAATTTCGGGTCCTTGTCCTCTTCCGGCAGGAGATACGCGGAAAAGCGGCGCTTGACTGTCAGCAGCGCATCCAGGCTTTCCGCGTTGGCAATCAGGCTGCGGAACTCCTTTGCAGGCTTTAGATTCTGCATGGACAATGCGCCCCGTACCAATACCCCCAGTGTCCATGGTTGAAAACCAAACTTCCGGATCAAGGCATGAAGGAATTTCTCTTGCAGGGAGGAGTGTTCGTCGTCGCAGAGATCCAGATACTCCGCCACCAGCGGTGCCCACTGTTCTCCCTCCAGCCCCAGAGCGAACACAGCAAAAGAGCCGGGCATGGCGCAAGCTTCATCCGCGAGGTTTTGGTACCACTCATACTCCCGCATGGCCAGACGAGCGTATCGCTCTATAGCCGGATGCAGATCGGGGTGCTGCACAGCGCAGGCAAAGAGATGATTGACGCCCTTCTTGGGCAAGCCGGGAATGGGCAGATAAAGTTTCTCCTTTCCTCTGAACTCCACCGAGTAACTGCGGGGGAATTCCTCCTGCTCCAGCACCGCGCACAGGTAGTCCAGGATTTCAGCATAGCACTCCTCTGTGGAGTCCTTGGCGGTGATGCGGATGGTGGCAAACGCATCATTGGCCGATGCGGTGAAATGCACCGTCTTACGTTGTTGGATGTCCTTTGGCAATTTGCCGCTGCCATTGGTTTTCAGTTCCTTTACCATGTCGGGACGGATCTGGGAAACCAGGCCGAGGATGTGCTCAGTGGTGAGGGATTCAAAACTCTGCCCGTACACCGTATGGCAGATCGCCACATAGCAGGCAAAGCGCAGCAGACCTTCATCCACATCCTCCGGGTGCAATTCCGGCAACACGGTGCAGGGCGGGAAGACGGTAAAGCCATCATCCCGCTCTCCCACAAGGAAGAACCGCTCCTGCACCTGCTTTTCTATGTACTTCTCCAATGTATAGCGGATCTCCTGCCAGCGAACCAGCCGCCGCATGGCATCGCATAGGGAAACAGCAACATCGCAGGGAAATCCCTTCAACGGCAATCCGGTCAGATACCGCTCCAGCAGCTGATCAGGAAGAAATGGTGTCCCGTTGTGATTTCGCACCACGGTCGGGTAGGCGGAGTGATTTTCACGAGCGGTTCCGTCAGCACATCCTGAATGCAGAGATCCGCCTCCGCCAGCACCTCAGGGTCAGTATCCGGCTTGTGGATCAGATAGTAGCGGTCATGTACGCCATCACGCTTTGGTAAACTCATGGCAAGGTCTCCTCTCAGGTTTGCTGATGCTGCATGGATACGATTTGGCAGTCTGGACAGAATTCCACATAGAGCGTGCCCTCCGCACAGTCAAACACCGTATCCCACTGGATCTGGGCCAAGTACTTCATGGGCTTCCCGCAGTGGGGACAGATGGTATATTCCGCGTCCTGTACCCAGTTGGCAAAGCCGCCGATGGTGTTCACATCCTGACAGGCCGCGCCGTAAAACAGGGGCACAGGCGCCTTGCCCAGCACAAAGGGATTTTCGGTGAGGGCCTTGTAGTCCTCGGGCCGGACATAGCAGTCCATCTTCTCCGCCCCGTCAAAGAGTTCGGAGGGAAAGACCTCCACGCCGCCATCCAGAGTAAAGCGGTTGAAGGCGGGGCCTTTCAGGAATCCCACGCAGCTGGGGCAGCAGGTGGCGGTCAGGATACCATCCAGCCCCAGGAACCGGAGCCGCTCATCCCTGCCATCCAATACCAGCATGTCCACCATCCGCCCGCCGCAGTGGGGACAGGTGTCCTCCCGTGCCCGGCCAATGCGGACGGGAGATTTCTCGCCAGCGGTTCCCTTGACCATAGGATAGCAGGTGTCGAAGTTGAGTTGGATTTTCTGGCCCTCCTTGTTGAAGGTCCAGCCCCCGATCTGCGCATAGCTGGATGGGTCCACATAGAGGCCCTTGCGCCAGGGCCGGGGATTTCGCTCCAGCTCCAGCAGAGTCTCCATTGCCTTGTCATCTCCCTGCATAGCAAGGCAACTCATCAGGTTGGAGGCCTCGCTGGAATATTCCGCGGACAACAGCGCATGAATCAGGCCATCCCGCACATCGGCGGGAGCGTGATAATAGATCTCACAGGGCCAGAACACCTCTGCGGCCAGTGCCGCCCGCTGGATCTCCGGGGCGATGGCATCCCGGTACCCAGAAGCTGCCAGAAGTCGGTGAACTCCGGGTCTTCCATCTCCGCCAGCCGCTGGATGTTCTGAATGAGATTTTTCTGCTTTTCGCCAATTTGTTCCGGCGTCCAGGCAAGAGCAGCTTGCCGATCCTGCTCGCACTTACATTTCCAGCACAATCCCTCATAGCCCAAAGGTGTCCCACAGCCGGGGCAGGTGTACTTCAGGCTCATATTCTTTGACTCCTTTCCAAAGATAGAAAAACGCCCTGCGACACGTTGTCACTTGGACAGGCTGACGCAGGGCGTGAAAAGGCCGCAAGAAAGAAGCCACATCTACCCCCAGATGTGGTTTCCTCCACAGGCAAAATCCATTTTTTATATAGAATCAAAGTTATCTTTAACTGATTCGTGTGCATCTCCAAAAACTTCCGCCTACATCACGCATGATTCCACGCGTACAGTGTAAGTTGCTTGTGATACTTTTATATGGTTAGTTGCTTCTCTTCAAACCACAAGGTCGGATGGTTCTTTTCCATCATACCTAATTACATGGAAATTATCAACTAAAACTTGCATCGATAAAATCCCAGAAACCGTTCTCTGTTAGGAAAACACATAGATGATGGCTCAGGCTCTGCAAAGGCTATGTCCAGCCCTGCAAACTAAGCTTTCAGGCTGTGGCGGTGTTTCCCTCCATTTTCAAAAAGCATAGGAATTAGGATTCAAAATGGATAGAGGAACTGTTTGTGGCACTCTTTCTTTATAGGGCAGCAGAAGACTTCCATGCGGAGCAGCAGGGTGTTTCCGCATAGGAAAAATGCCGAATTTAAATCCTTGAGCAGGTAAATTGAGAACACCACAATCGAATTAGAGCAATTCGATTGCGGTGCTCTTTTTTGTTAATTACAGGTTAAAAAAGAATTTTTTCTTGCGCTCTTGTCAGCAGGGCCATTGTTGATGATATAATAAAAAGCAATATACACCACACCTGTTAAAATTAAGAATTTCCGATATCTGCTTTGCTATATAGCAATAAGGATCAGTTAATAACAGATGTATGGAGAAATTCAAAGGAGCAAAGTATGCGCAACCTTTTTTGTCATTGGAAACAGATTTGATCTTGCGCACAATATAAAACGGATTCAACCATTTTAGAGACTACTTAAGTGCAAACTACTCGATACTTCACAATATGCGCCATATGTACCAGAAGCAATAACAGAGCCATTACGGAAAAGAACTGCAAGACACTACAGAGATCGTTGGCTTAATCGCATATCTTTTAGACGAGGCTGCCGCAGACACAGGAAAATGTTTTGATAATGTTGAACCTCAATACGGTAAAGAAGGAGACCGTATCTATTCTTGGGAATACGAAATGCAGAATCTATATGCGGGAATATGGCATGAACAATTCCATATATTACTGAACTTTCCATGGTAAAATTCAAACTTCCCTTTTGGTAGACAGCTTGATATTTTATTCAAAGAGGTGCATTTGCGATGGATATTTCTGTCCTTTATATTATTCCGAATGACCGGATTATTGAAACTGTCCAACGGGTTATGCAGCGTTGTGATGTTAACTATCCGGTATATTATGGAACCATGTCCGGAGCTTTGGAAATTGCGAAGCGGATGATCGCTCAGGGGAGCCGGGTGATTGTCAGCACCGGACTGACGGCTCTGTATTTACGCAAGCATCTTTCTGTGCCTGTTCTGGAACTGCTTTTTACAAATACGGAGTTTGCCAGAGCCATTCAGGAGGGACTTGCTTTTTCCGATAAGATTCTCATAGTTGCCAGTACCTATGTTAATTATTTTGTCCAGCGCAGTCTGGAGTTGTTTCAAAATCCAACCCATTCTATTCAGGCGGCTGTGCTGTCTCTCGACCGCCCCTTTGAAGAGCAGGTTCAAGAATATCTTGACCAAGGCGATTTTGACGTGGTCATTTCGTCCACGCCTGGCGTGAAGCAGGCGCGAATCAACGGGAAAATCGGGATTTTGTTTGACGTTGATGAAAAAATGGTTGAGTTTTCCATACAGACTGCGCGTTCTTTGCTGGATTTTGTAGTACACCGCGCGGAAAACGATCAGCTAATACACGCTGTTATGAATTATACGCAAGAAGGGCTTATTATTACGGACCGCGACGGTATCATTTCACAGCTCAACGCCTCTGCAGAGCGCATTATTGGCACTGTAAATGAGGAAGCCTGCGGGCAGAATGCCGACCAGCTGCTGGCGAATCGTCATATTGTAGATTCTCTTACCAACGAAAGTGGTCTGGCTGATCCGGAGGCCCATCCGGTCGTTTTGCAGCGCAACACGATCCAACTGGATGGAAAATCTGTTGGCATATTACTCTCCATTCACGACATGGCGGATATTCGGATGCTGGAACGCTCTGCCAAACGCATTCATGAGTTGAACGGCCATGTTGCCACATGGCGCCTTTCCAATATTATTGGCAAATCGGAGGCTATTTCTCAGGCCCGGCAAATGGCGCGCCGCTTTTCTCAGTACAACAGCACGGTTTTGATCCTGGGAGAGACCGGCACCGGGAAAGAGTTGTTTGCCCAAGGGATCCACAATGCGAGTCCTCGCCGCAACGAACCTTTTCTGGCGATTAACTGTGCTGCCTTACCGGAACAGTTGCTGGAAAGTGAGCTGTTCGGCTATGTAAAAGGTGCATTTACAGGCGCCCGCAGCAACGGAAAACCGGTTTATTTGAAGCAGCAAATGGAGGTACTATTTTCTTGGATGAAATCAGTGAGATCCCACCCAACATGCAGGCGCGTCTGCTTCGGGTGATCCAAGAACGTCAGGTAGTCCGGATCGGTGATGACAAAGTGATACCCGTTGATATTCGGATCCTTGCTGCCAGCAATCGGGATCTGAGGACTCTTGTGCAGCAGGGGGCATTCCGGGCAGACCTCTATTACCGGCTGAGCGTACTGGAATTAAAGGTTCCGCCTTTGTCCTGGCGCAGAGAGGATATTCCGCTACTGGCACAGTCCCTTTTACAGAACAAGAACAAGGCCCTGAATACACACGTTACGGGATTTGCTCCTGAGGCGCTGGAAGTTCTCCAAAGCCTAGAATGGCCGGGGAATATTCGTCAGCTGTCCAACTTTATTGAACGCCTGATGATTTTGTCTGATCCGCCGCTTATTACGGGGAGAACGCCCGCGCCCTTGCGCAGAATGAGGCCACAAAAGAGCTGCCTGTTTCTAGGGAGGGCCATTTCCCTACCCTGGAGGAAGCGGAATCCAATCTGATTCGAAAGGCATTGGATCAGACGGGAGGCAGCCGTACAGCTGCTGCGCAGCTGCTGGGTATTCACCCCTCAACTTTGTGGAGGAAACTACGGGATTTTGATACAGAAATTTCTCTTTGATGATTGCATAATGCACAGTCTCCATTGCATGATGCAACTGTTCCAGCCGATTTTTGCCTTTTTTCGGTAGAAATCGGCTGGATTTTCTTATATGGATATGGCATGTAAATTGCTTTATACTTGTTTAAAGCGATTGTGAATTGCTTTGAAGAAAAGGGGGAATTTTCATGGTATCCGTTGGTTGCAGAATCCACACGCATCCCGCACGTACAGATCCCGGTCTGGTGGAACGGTTTCGCAATATCCCGGTTGCGAATCTTGACGACTGCATGGGACGTACAGCAGCGCTCTCCTCCGCCATCAGGCCCTATGGCCCGCGCCGGCTGTTAGGGCAGGCATTTACCGTAAGAGTCCCGGCGGGGGACAATCTGATGTTCCATAAGGCCATGGATATGGCTCAGCCAGGAGACGTTTTTGTGATTGATGCTTTCGGCTGCGAAGAACGCTCTATATTGGGGGAGCTGATGGTAAGTTACTGTAAAATACGGGGTGCTTCCGGCATTGTGGTGGACGGCTGTATCCGGGACGCAGATGCCATTCGGGCGATGAATTTCCCCATATATGCAAGGGGAGTTACGCCCAATGGCCCCTACAAGAACGGGCCAGGTGAAATCGGTGGAGCAGTTGTTGTAGGTGGACAAGTTATTCGTCCTGGTGATATTCTTGCAGGAGACGGCGACGGAATTGTTGTAATACGTCCGGAGGATGCGGAGGAGATTTTGGAGCAGGTCGAAAAGCTCATGGCCAACGAGTCCCGCACTCTCAGTGAGATGAAGCAGCATAGTACATATATCCGCCCCTGGGTGGACGAGAAGCTGGCAGAATTGAAATGTGAATATTTATGAGGTATCCAAATGAAAATTTTTGTCAACGAACCCATACATCCGGCAGCAATGGAACTGCTGCGGTCACGGGCTGAAGTTGTCTCCGAATGGGAGGATGTCCCGGCTGTCAGCGCGGCATTGGTGCGGACAACAAAAATTGGACCTGATTTTTTAAATCGAGCGAAGCAGCTGCGCGTGATCGGAAAGCACGGGATCGGGTACGACAATATTGACATTGCATCTGCGAAGGAGAGAGGGATTGCTGTTGTCTATACTCCTTTGGCGAATGTCAACTCGGTGGCTGAACTGGCGGTATCTCTTTTCCTTGCGTTGGCCCGAAAGCTGGTTTCCGCTCAAAAATTGATACGTTCCGGAGAGTGCACCAGGATCGCGCCCCCTGAGCTGACGGGCACTGAGTTGAGCGGAAAGACAGTGGCCCTGATCGGCCTTGGACACATTGCACAGCAGGTTGCACAGATTCTAGGAGTCGGTTTTCACTGCCACCTTGTGGGATATGACCCATATGTTTCCCGGGAAAAAATGGCTACGCTGGACATTGAGAAAGCAGATTGTTTGAAAGAAGCGCTGAGGGCGGGAGATTTGATCAACATCAGCGTGCCCCTCAATGACAGCACCCGTGGTATGATCGGCTCCGCGGAACTGGGCGTCTGTCGCCCCACTGCAATTCTGGTCAATACGGCACGTGGCGGGATTGTAGATGAGGTGGCGCTCTATGAAGCGCTGTCCCGTAATGAGCTGGCTGCGGCAGCAAGTGATGTTTTTGCCGTCGAGCCTCCCGGTGTGGATATGCCGCTGATGTCTTTACCCAATTTTCTGCCCACTCCGCATATAGGCGCCAATACGGAGGAGGCGCTTTATCGTATGGGGATTACGGTAGTGGAAGATCTTTTCGCCGTTCTGAACGGTGTTTCTCCACGATTTCCTGTTCCGTAAACGGATGAGATAAAAGAAAGGAGATTCACTATGCAACCCAAAAATTCCATTCGTCGAAAGCCTGCTTTTCCGGACGGCATGTTGATCGTCCTTGAGTCATCATACTGTGTGTCATCGTGACTTGGTTTATTCCTTCGGGTCAATACGACCGTATTTTAGATGCCAGCGGACGGCAGATCGTTGATCCAAACTCTTTCCATTATATTGAAAGCGAAAAAATCAGTCTCCTGCGTATTCCACACTTTATTGTAGAGGGTACGATTGCACAAGCGGAAATGATTTTCTTCCTGCTGACGATCGGTGGCTGCTATGAAATCGTAATGCACACCGGAGTGCTTCAGGCGATCATAGCCAGAATGGCCAAATGGAAAGTGCGGGACATGGCGTTTATACTGGTCTTTACGCTGGTGTTTGCCGTGATCGCAGCTCCTGCTGGCGGTGTAGTGTCTTTCATCGGATTTGCGCCCATTTTTGTCATGATCGCCCGGGCCATGGGCTATGATGCGCTTGTGGGCGTCTCTCTGGTGCTGCTAGGAGGTGCTGTGGGTGCTGCTGCTGGACCGATCACTCCCTTTACCACAGGCGTTGCCCAGGGAATTGCAGAACTGCCGCTGTATTCCGGCCTGTCTTACCGGATAATCTGCATGCTTGTTTTGTGGATTGTTACAGCCCTCTTTATTGCTCGGTATGCTAAAAAAGTTCGGTTGGATCCCTCAAAGAGCTATGTTTACGATCTTGAGCAGGTGCAGAAGAATCAAGAAGTAGAAAAGCACTATGACACCGATCTTTCGGCTCGACAGATCGCTATTCTGGTGATTTTTATTTTAGGCTTGTGCCTGATCATCTATGGCAGCCTTCGCCTGAACTGGGGCAATCGAGTTCATATGCAGATCTATCTGTGCATGAGCGTGATTCTTGCGATTGTTGGTAAGTTCAATCCCAATGAGACAGTCCGGGTCTTTGTGCGAGGAGCCAAGGGGATGCTGGCCGCAGCTCTGGTACTGGGGCTTTCCCGCAGTATTAGCATGATTCTGGATGAGGCGCTGGTTCTGGACACCGTTATTTACGGCTGCGCTGCGATTTTGAACGGGCTTCCCACGTTGCTGCGGGGGCCGGCTATGCTGATTGCCAATACGGTTGTCAATGTTTTCATTATTTCTGGAAGCGGGCAGGCTGCCGCAGTTATGCCGGTGTTCATCCCTGTTGCGGATTTGGTGGGGCTGACTCGTCAAACCGCTGTGCTGGCCTTCAATTTCGGCGATGGCTTTTCCAACTGGATCCTTCCGCATTCTGCTCCGCTGATGGGATTTATTGGTGCTACCAGCATCTCCTACGGAAAATGGTTTAAATACTTCTGGAAGCTATTCCTGCTTTGGAATGCCTTGGCCATGGCGCTTCTTTTTATTGCACAGTTAATGAACTATGGGCCTTTCTAAATGAAAAGGAGATCACGATCTATGATGACAAAAGAAGAAATTCTGAATGCTGCAAAAAAATGGGAAGATTTTTGCATCGCTCTGCGCAGGGATTTCCATGAATCCCCTGAATTGTCCGGGCAGGAAACTCAAACAATTGCTCGTATTTGTACTGAGTTACGTGCTGTGGGACTCTCTCCCATCGAAGTGCAAGATGGTGGTGTTTTAGCGGTAATCGAGGGAGATGCTCCTGGCAAAACCGTGCTTTTGCGGGCGGACGTGGATGCACTTCCTGTTCAGGAGGATCCGTGCAATCTTTTGCGCAAGAAAGAATGTGTCAGCAAGATCCCCGGCGTGTCCCATGTGTGCGGCCATGACTGCCATGCAGCCATGCTGGTCACTGTGGGGAAGATTCTTGCAGCCCGTCGGGATTTTCCTGGGCGAATTGTGCTCATGTTTGAACGCGGTGAAGAAGGGGGCGGCAATCTCCGGTATCTCATTGATTATCTGCAAAAGAACCATTGGGACATTGATGGAGTTTGGGGCATGCACCTAAACAGTGATATTCCCGCAGGAAAATTTGCGATTCGAAGTGGACCGTTGATGGCTGGGGGACTGATGTTTGACATCACATTGGTGGGTAAGGACGGACATGGTTCAAGGCCGGATTGGGCCAATAATCCTGTGGATTGCTTTCAGACGATTCAAACAGCATTGGATAAAATTCGTATGCGCGCGGTAGATCCAAATGATGCAATTACCTTTTCGATTTGCAGGGTGTCAACGGAGTCCCAGCGGCCCAATATTATTGGACGAACTTTAAATTTTGCCGGTACAGTTCGTTACTTTGATTTGGAAAGAGCATACCGTCCTTTCAGCAAGGCAATGCGGCGAATTATTGATAATATTGCCGATGCTTTTGAATGCGAAGCAGTATATAATCAGTTTGAGTGTATTGCAGTCCCTCTTATCAATCAATCTGATTGTTATGAAATTGCAAAGCAGACATTGACGGAGATTTTTGGAGAAGATCGTGTAGTGCAGGGGCCATTGAAGTTTGGATCAGAGACACTTTCCTATGTAATGAGCTTTTGGCCGGGTATGTATTTGAATTTGGGTATTAAAGATCCCACATTGGGTACTGGATCCGGTCATCATACGGCCAAATTCGATGTAGATGAATCGCAGTTCAAAACCGGTGTCGCGGCACACATCGGATATGCCCTGGCCTTCTTGGAAAGCTCAAAGAAAATACAGGATTTCAAGCCTTATGATGGAGATATTTGGGATCTGTTAGGCGAATAGGTAAATGGATTTTAAGGAGTCACCAGAAAAACATTGATATCTATTCTGGCACCTATGATGAACTGTTTTACAGTAGCGGTTATATTTAACCTTGCCCTGTGCACAGATGGGCAGGTCGAAATGACCTCTCGGAAGAATTGGGTACTCCATTAACAAGGGGAAGCCCTTGAAAACAATGTTTTATGGAGACATTTTCTGCGAAGATTTTCTTGTTTATGGGGATACCCGACTGTTCAAGCAGGTCTTCATATTACCATCCAGTTAAAAAACACAGTACACCGGATGATGGAGGATATCTTCCCATCCGGTGTGCTGTCTTTTGGAATCCACTTTAACTGATCCCATGCAGTAGAATTTTGGCTTCATATGCAGATTATGGCGTGGAGATGCTGAAATAATCCGGAATATGCTTGGTAAACACACTGCCAGAGCCAAATTCATAAAGGATTGGAGGCGTCTCCCTTGTTTCATTTTAAATAATTGTTAGTCAGCTTCTCTATCCCTAAAAACAGAAGGTGGCTACATTATACTCAAGCAGGATCAGCCTCCCCTCATCGTCAAAGGGACCGATGCCCATGCCGTAGCGCATGGGGCTTGGCTCCCTCCGTGCCAGTGTCAAGTGCGCCCGCGTCCCCGGGCGTTTGGCCGGGTTCCAGAACCAGAGACGCCCTGGAGCGGAAAGCGGACACCGGATCTTGATTTCCTGACAGCAGAAAATGTCTGCTTTGGACTTGGCGGGGATGCGCAAAAGCTTTTGCGCTTGCAGGCGCAAAGCCGTTGACATTCCAGACCACTGTCTTCATGACTGCAGCCCCTCCCTGCCCACCGAAGTGGGCTTTGGCATGCCCCAAGCCGGCAGTATAAAATCTCTTCCAGAAAAATACAATGCCTGCCCTTGCCGAATTTGTCAAGAGCAGGCATTGTTGTTTCCTCCTTGCAGCGGTTTTTCAGGGGCGTTGCAATTATAACCAAACCAGAGCCGAATGGGGGGAAGCCTTCCGAAATTTCTCCGGATAGGACATTCCGCAGTCTGTGGGGGCTATTTTTGCCGCAAATAATTACCGGCAACTTGGCCAGAAAGAGTCACCAGAGTAATTCGTTTCTATATTCGGCTTATGCTGGTAAGAAACTATATAACACTGTTGGGTGAAGAGCAGATGATGTTGTTGATCTTGATGCCATCAGCTGCGTGGCCTCAAAATTCCAGGAGGCAGCCCGCATATCCATACCGATCTTTGTGCGGTTGACGAGCCGGGGCAGTACCACCAGCACCGCCTCCAGGAACGGCGTGATCACCTTCGCCATCCTGGTAGACGGCTTGACAACGGTGATCTGGCTGGACGGGCCGGGCAGGCATCTCTCGGCTCATTCCCCACGAAGCAGTGACCTGCCGCCCAAAATCATCCTAAGATTTGTACAAGATATTCCATTGACTTGCCTGTGTCTCTATGATACGTTTGACTCAAATTTGCAGCTTACGACAGGAGGCTTCTATGCGCTCAGAAATCGGAGTCGGCATCATCGGATGCGGCAGCGTTGCCAGATGGAAATATGTTAAAAACCTGGCAGAGATGTCAGGCGTCTCTCTTCGGGCCTTCTATGGTGGCCGGGCTGAGGAGTTCCAGCAGCAATACGGTGCTCCGGGCTCCGCAGTCTGTCGAGATCTGGCGGAATTTTTGGCCCGTGAAGACGTTGATGCCGTCTGTATCTGTACGCCGAACAACAGCCATGCAGAAATTGCCCTGGCAGCCCTGCGCGCAAGAAAGCATGTGCTGTGCGAAAAGCCCATGGCCATCTCCGCTGAGGATGCCGTTCGGATGGTCGAGACAGCGGAACAGATGGGCGTCCTGTTGACAGTGGGGCACCAGTCCCGGTTCTCTCCCGCCGCTCAGGCCCTTTACCGCCAACTGCGGGAAGGCGCCTTCGGCTCCCTCTACTTTGCCCGGGCCAGCATGGTCCGGCGGATGGGAATCCCCACTTGGGGGCACTTTTTCGACCCAGCAGTCCAGGGTGGCGGATGTCTGATCGATCTGGGCACTCACGCTCTGGATCTGGCTCTGTGGTTGCTGAACGATTTTTCCCCGGCCTATTGCTGCGCCGGCATCTTTCGAGGCCCGGGAGACTCCCCTACTCCCGCCAACCGTTGGGGCACTTGGGACCCCGCCATGCTCCGGACGGAGACCGGTGCCTTTGGACAGGTTGTGCTGCAAAGCGGCACGGTGCTGAGTCTGGATATCAGTTGGGCCCTTCACGTGCCGGAAGACCGGGAAGAGACCGTTACGCTCTGCGGCACAGCCGCCGGGGCGGAGCTCTTTCCCGGCGGCTATACAATCAGCGGCACACAGGGCGCCCGCTTGGTCACTACCCGCTATCAGATGCCGGAGGAGGAGCAGAGCGCAAATCGGGCGCAACTGGAGGATTTTTTATCTTCCATCCGGGAGCATCGGCTGCCTCTGGTAACAGCAGCGCAGTCTTTAGTCGTAATGCAGATCCTATCAGGACTTTACCGCTCCGCGCGGGAACTTCGTCCTGTGGAATTTTAAGGAGGATGCAACTATGCACGAAGAAAAAGTAGCTCTCACCAAGAACCAGATCGCGGCGCTCCGGAGAGCGGCAGAGACTCGTTCCATTCAGGACATCTTTGTAGTGGCCTGTGGCGGCTCTTTGGCCACTCTGTACCCCATTCTGTACATTCTGGATCGTGAGACGAATGCCGTCCATGTATCCTCTGTCAATGCAGCGGAATTCTTCCATAACCCGCCACACCGGTTGGGAGATCACAGCCTGGTTATCTTGAATTCTCAAAGCGGCACAACACCGGAGACCGTTTCCGCCGCCCGTTTAGCGCACGAACGCGGGGCGCTTACTGCGGCGTTTACCACAGTACCAGGCTCCGCTATCGAGACTGTGGTGGATTTTCCCATTTACTATTATGACGATCCGGTAAATCCCTATCCTCTGCTGCTCTCCATTTTTCCGGAGGTTTACCAGCTGGCCTTTTCTCTTGTGGATCTGTTGAACGGCAGTAATTGTCTCCCTGGCATGGAAACCGCTATGGAACATCTGGAGACCGTATGTCAGCGTGCGGTTTCAGACTTCGCTCCTCAGGCCCGGGAGTTTGCCCGGAAACACCGCACGGAACAGCTCATTTACACGGTCTCTGCTGGTCTTGACCGATGCATCGCCTATATTCTCACCAACTGCTCTTTTATGGAGTCTGTATGGCGTCATTCCTCTCCCCTTCACGCCGGAGAACTCTTCCATGGCGCCTGCGAAGCTATTGGAAAAGACACCCCTGTTGTGGCTTTTCTAGGGCTCGGCCGTTGCCGCCCGGTAGAAGAGCGGGCTGTGAAGTTTCTGCAGCGGGTCACCGATAAGTTAACCGTCTTAGACGCCGCCGCCTTGGATCTCACTGAAATACCAGAGGAATTACAAGAGTATATTGCGCCTCTGGTGCTTCACTCCCTGGCCTCAGATTTCTGTTTACAGTTGTCCCATCTCACCGGTCATCCCATGAGTTCCCGGCGCTATATGGGCGTAGTAAAATTTTAAACGAGGTGTCATAATGAAACTGCTGGGACTGGGTGACAACGTATTTGACGCCTATTTGTTTCGAGACGAACTCTATCCCGGTGGGAACGCCGCCAATGTGTCCGTACTGGCCCGCCGGATCGGTGCTGAATATACAGGCTACCTGGGAGTGCTGGCAGATGATCCACCAGGTTGTCATTTCCTGGCCGCCCTCAGGGAGGAATCCGTGGAAGTCAGCCGTGTCCGTATTGGTGTGGGCAAATCCGCATGTAACTATATTGTGTTGGATGACCATGGAGACCGCACGTTCTCAGGAAATAATGGCAAAGAGACCGTGCAAAATCTTTTCTCTCTACACCTGACGCCGCAAGATCTGGCATATGCCGCCGCTTTCGATGTGATCCACACCAGTATCCACAGCGGTATTTCCAACGCGGTGCTGGGCGGTCTATCCCGCCGGGCAGATCTGTCCATGGATTTCTCCAATGACGGCTTTACTCACACAAACGTGGCGGAACTTGCGCCGATCCTTCGTTTTGCCTTCTTCTCTGCCGGAGAAAGGTCTTTGGAAGAAGTCCACACTTTTGCAAAATATGCCGCCGACTGTGGGATCCCCCAAGTAATCTTTACTATGGGGACTCGCGGCGCTTGTGGAATCTCCCAGGGCCAGTTTTGGCAAGCGGATGCCTGTGTTATTCAGCCTGTGGATGCTTTAGGTGCCGGAGATGCCTTTATTGCCGCCTTTTTATATACTTTCTGGGAAAATGGCGGTAGTGCTCTTTTGGCGGCAGAACAGGCGGCGCATTTCGCCGCAGACTGCTGTCTCCACTATGGCGCCTTCGGTCATCCGCTTTCTCTGGCGGAAAGCGGCTTGCTTTCCACAGGCCCCCAAAATTAGACTGAATAAACAGGCTCCGGTGGTTTTCCACCGGAGCCTGTTTACTGTACTCTTTACGGATTTTTCATTTCCACCAACTCCCTTGGCAACAGGCCTGCAGCATCCTGGTCCAAAAGCCAGATACAATTGGGGTGCTTCTGGAGGATGGAGGCCGGCAGTTCGTTGGTAACCGGACCGGTAATGGCTTTGAAAACGATCTCCGCCTTTTGAACACCGCTGGCCAGCAAAATCACAAGCTCTGACTCCATGATCTGAGCGATGCCCTGTGTGATCCCCTCAGCAAGCGGTAACTCACGGCCACCGAAGTACTTCTTCTGTACAGCCTTCGTCACCGCGCTCAGCGGCGTTCTGTGCGAACGCAGAGAAAAGTCCACCCCGTTTTCATTAAAGCCCAAATGGCCGTTCATCCCAATGCCCAGCACCTCCACGGCAATGGGGCCATAACGGCGGATGAAGGCATCCTGCTCTTTCAGCTGGCAATCGATGGCAGCAATCCTGCTTCCGTCAAACAGAAACTTATCGGCAAACGGGCGGTGCATGGGAGTCAGCGGTTGGGTGTTCACAAAGTGGGAGCAGCTCCCCTCATCCTGAGGCCCGATACCTACCCAGTCATCCAGTTGTACAAACTTCACCCCTGTTGGATCAATCATTCCGCTGTTGACGCGGCTCACGAACTCCCTCAGCATCCCAACCGGTGTATCTCCGCCCGGAAAGCTAACCAGGCACTGCGGGTCTTTCTCTATGGCCTTCTGCACTAGGTCAGTCGCACACCGGCTCATTGCCTCATAATCCTTTTCAACAACTACTCTCATGATTTTTCCTCCTCTGCAACTGTCACAGCAATCATAGCACAAATCGTCCGGCACTGTTAGGACAATTCCATCCTGATGTCTGGATTTTTTTGTTCTCTTTTTCTGGGGACAAAAAAATCCTAGAAATCTCACGAGAATCTTCATTGTACTCGTCCTGTGATTTGGATAGAATAAAGATGCTATCGCTATACAAGTCATAGTACACAAACAGAAGGGAGCATTTTTATGGTCAAAGTTGGAATTATCGGGGTGGGCACGGTGTCTCAGATGATGCACCTTCCCATTCTCAGCGGCCTTCACGATCTTTACCAGATTACGGCGGTATCCGATGTGTCTCCCACGCAACTAAAGCATATTGCGGAGACTTATCGTGCGAAAGCCTATGCAGACCCCTATATGTTGGTGAAAGCCCCCGATGTAGATGCCGTCTTCATCTGCTCACCTGACCAGTATCACGCAGACTACGCCCTTGCTGCCATTGAGGCCGGAAAGCATGTGTTTGTGGAAAAGCCTGTGACGCTCTGTATTGAAGATCTGGAAAAGCTAATCGCCGCTGAAAAAGCTCATCCTGAGCTTGTGTGCATGGTCGGCTACATGCGCCGTTACAGCCAAGGCTTCCTGAAATGCAAGGAACTCTTGGCCAGCGATGATCGCAAGATTGAATACATGCGCTTCCGGGATATTATTCTGGAAGGCGACTTCTTTATGGATCAGACCCGTCCTCCCTATCTATGCAGCGACATCTCCGACGAGGTCAAGGCGGAAAGTTCCTCCCGCCGCCGGGATCAGATCACTCGCGCGCTTGGCAACGACTGCACGGATCAGCAGCGCACCACTTATGTGATGCTCACAGGCCTCGGTTGCCACACCCTGGCCGCTGTGCGAGAACTGGTAGGGCTGCCTGTGGAGGTGGAATCTGTCTCCGTCCAGGGAGAACATGTCATTATTGTTTTCCGATACAATGATTTCTTGGCCGTCTATGAGATTCTCAACGATCAGGATGTGGTGCAATTCGACGCCGCCATCGAGATCTATCAGCATGATCGTCGAATGAAAATCAAGTATGAGACGCCCTATCTGCGTTATCAGCCTCATACATTTGAAGTGATTGAGTCCACAAAGAAGGATACCAAGACCACCCTTTATGGTCCTGATTATCGCGACCCCTTCCAGGATGAGGTCCAGTATTTCCATGACTGCATTGCCAACGGAACCACACCTAAGTCCGATTTTGCAGATGCTATGGCTGATTTGGTACTGTTCCGGGAGATCTGCGGCAAGATCAAAAAATGATGAAGAGTACGCTGCTTCAAGAATATATTGCCCAGCAGCCCGCCCTGTGGCGGGCTCTGCTGGATTCCCGCGAGGAAATCACCGCAGAATTTTCCCGGCGTTTCGGGGGATTTCAGCCGGATCGGGTGATTCTGGTCGGTTCCGGTTCCTCTCACTATGCCGCCCTGATGGCCCGCCCGGTTCTAGAGCATGCCTGGGGAACAGAGGTCACCTGCCTTGTCCCCTCCGAGGCAGCGGATGCCCGCCTTACTGCAGCACACCCGCTGTATTTTGCCATTTCGCAAAGCGGCGTCAGCACCAATACCTATGATTTGGTCTGTCAACTGACCAACGCAGGCAGGGCTGTGATTGCCGTTACGGAACAGGCAAACTCTCCCGTAGGGCTAGCCGCCTCTCTGTCCGTTCCTCTTCGAATCGGAACAGAACGGATCGGTGCCAAAACCAAGGGCGTCACCGCCACTGTGCTGACATTAATGCTGTTAGCGTTGTCTGTCTGCCAAGACACGTCCTATGGGCAGAGAATGCTTCAGGCCTTGGATCGACTGTGCCGGAACGCTCCGGAAAACCTGTCCCGTTCCCGTGCGTGGAGCCACGCGCATCGGAACGTGTTCCTGCCGTTCCGTCACCTGTATGTGCTCGGCTGCGGCAACAGCCTCGGAGCCGCGCAGTAATGAGCGCTGAAGCTGCTGGAGACCAATTATCTTCCAGTCTCCTGCTATCCTTTGCACGAGTATATCCATGGTATCCAAAACGCCCTGGACGGCGATGCCTGCCTTTTGTGCCTGCTGCCGTCCCAAGGGCCAGATCGGGACCGGATGCTGCGCCTAGTGAATTTCTCCAAATCAGTTGGGGCCTGCTGCGGCTTGATCTCCCCCAGCGACACCGGCCAGCCGGACGCTCTTCACCTGCTGGATGCCGGAGAAGATGCCCTCCAGTCCTTAGAGTTTCTTCTTGCTTTGCAGACGCTGGCCGCGGAGCTTTCCGCTGCCAGAGGGATCGATTCCTCCCATCGGCGCTACTCGGATTTCTTCTCTATCATGGGCAGCAAGATGGAGGGAGATATATGCCAGCCAAAGCTCTAAACCGGCGCTTTTTCCTGCTCCAGGCTATTATGATGCTGATAGACTGCATTACAGTGGCTTACATATCTCCCATTCTGGTCTCCTTTGGATACTCCAAGCTACAGATTGGCCAAGTAATGACACTGGGTGCCCTAGCAGCCACGTTAGCCCGCCCCCTATGGGGGTTTCTCAATGACCGGTTCTCCTGTGCCAAGCAGGTGACATTAGGCGGGACGGCGGTCGGGATCGCCTGTTATTTTCTGCTGACCTGGGGTGGCGGTCAGATGGGGCTGACCACCATAGCGGTAATGGGGTTGTACATCACTGTCGTCTGTATGATGAACTTTGTGGACTCCTGGGCTCTCCGTCTGATCAACGGCGGTGCATCCCTGAACTATGGTGCTACCCGGGCAGGCGGGTCTCTCTCTTACGCTCTCGGTGCCGCCATCTTCGGCATGGTAGTCTCACGCTGGGGCTTTCGTCCAGGCAACGTGGCTCTGTGGGTGCTCTGGATTTTGATGTGTGTGGTTGCCCTGTCTTTACCGAATCCTCCGCCCGCCAGCCATCTTGACCAGAAGCCGGTCACTCTACTTCAAGGGTTCCGCACACTGCGATCCAATCGCGTCTATTGGGTGATGCTGGCCGCTCTGTTTCTTTGTACTCTGGCCTCCGGGTCCATGGAGAGCTTCTACTCTGTGCTGATTCTATCTGCCGGAGGAACAGAGCAGCATGTTGGGTTCGCCCTGTTTCTTCAGGCCACCAGTGAGTTGCCTGTGATGTTTGGCTACAGTCGGCTGCGCTCCAGGCTGCATTTGTCAGCAGCCCCCCTGATGGCAGTTTCTATGCTGTGCTATGCGCTGAAAGCCCTGACTCTCGCCAGCGCCGGCTCTCTGAATATTATCCTTGTTGCAGCCCTGTTTCAGGCGCTTTCCTTTGCGCTTTTCACCCCCGCCTGCGTGGACTTTATGCTGGAGACTGTGCCCGGGGAGTACCTAGCCATGGGGCACCTTCTGTTTCTGGCCATTGGTCAGGGTATCGGTGCCGTGGCAGGGAATGCCCTCAGCGGGATCCTATCAGAATATCTTGGCATGGCCTGGATGTTCCGCACGGTCGGATTCCTTGCGTTGCTGGCCAGTGTCCTGGCCTGCTGCTCCGCAAAGATGTTGAAGAGGAGGAATTTCTCGTGATCTTTTTAGGCTGTGATGGAGGCTCTACCAAAACAGAGTGGCTCCTAGTAGACCACACCGGCCAAGTGCTGGCTCATCGGATTTTTCCCGGCTGCAACTTCGCATTTTGGGGTGAGGACGGGTTCCGGGACCTGATGGTCCGCTCGGTTCAGACCTTGCTGGCAGACAGCGGCATCACTTCTCAGCAGATTACGTCCGCCATGCTGAGCCTGACTGTTTACGGAGAGGTTCCCGGTACCGAGGAGTTCTTCCCCCAAGTCATGCAATCCATCCTGCCTGACTGCCCTCTTCAGTTTTCCAATGACTCTGTGGCAGGCTGGTGTGGCAGTCTGGCCGGCCGACCCGGCATCAACATTGTAGCCGGCACCGGTTCTGTCGCCTATGGCCAAGATCCGGCCGGAAACGCCTCTCGCGTAGGAGGCTGGTCTCTGTTTTTTGCAGATGAGGGTTCCTGCAGCTGGGTAGCCCGGCAAATGATCACCGAATTTGTAAAGCAGGCAGATGGCCGGCATCCCCGATCTGCCATCTATGAAGAATTGCGGCGGGAGCTGTCCATTACTCATGATCTATATTTCTCCGGATATCTACAGACAAATGTCCGGCAGGATTCCTCGCTGTTGGCAAAGCTACAGCTGGTTGTCTTGCGGGCCGCACAGCGGGGAGACCCAGCAGCCATAGGCATCTACCACCGTGCGGCTGAGGAGCTGACGGAAATGGCCACTGCTATTCGGCGGCAGTTGACCTTCTCCGCTGGAGAGACTGTGCCCGTCTCGTACTCCGGCGGCCTGTTCCGTGCTGGAGAAGTCATCATGACTCCCTTCCGCGCCTGCATGGACCGGGAGGGCTTTGTGCTGAATGAACCTCGGTACAGTCCGGTGCTAGGAGCACTGATCCTGGCCGCTCGCGGGTTCCTCTCCCTGGAGGAAAGCGACGCCATGGCTGACCGAACGGCGGCCCAGTTGACAACCGCCCCATCCGTCCAATAAGGCTTCTGGAGGTTATCAAAATGAAAATCATCCACGCAAAAGATTATAATGACCTCAGCCGCAAAGCCGCCAACATCATATCCGCCCAGGTAATTTTGAAGCCGGAGAGTGTACTTGGCCTAGCCACCGGTTCCTCACCTCTCGGAATTTACCGGCAGCTGATTATTTGGTATGAAAAAGGAGATCTGGATTTTTCTGCTACCACTGCCGTGAATTTGGACGAGTACTGTAATCTGCCGCCGGACAATCCACAGAGCTACCACGCCTTCATGCGCCAAAATTTCTTCGACCATATCAATATCAACCCTGCCCGGGTCCATATTCCCAACGGCATGGCCTCAGACTTGGAGACAGAGTGCCGCCGCTATGACCAATTAATCCAATCCCTGGGCGGAATCGACCTGCAGTTGCTTGAATCGGCCGCAATGCTCACATTGGATTTAACGAGCCGGACAGCTGCTTTTCCAAATATACGCACAAGGTAGCATTGTCAGAGAGCACCATCGCTGCCAACACCCGTTTTTTTGACCGGGAGGAGGATGTTCCTCGTCAGGCCATTTCTATGGGGATGCAGGCCATTACTCAGGCCCGTAAGATCCTGCTGATTGCCAGCGGTCCCGATAAGGCAGACGCTCTCTGCGCCTGCTGTTTCGGTCCGGTAACGCCACAAGTCCCAGCCTCCATCCTTCAGCTTCATCAGGATGTCACCATCATCGCCGATGAAGAATCGCTGTGCAAGTGTCCCTCCAATGTTCCTGTTTCTGCCGCCAAGTGAAGGAGCAGTCGTATACGTCAATGCTGGGACGGATTAAAAAGTCAAAGAGGGTATCAGATAGTAAATCTCGAGAAGTCTAAGGGCTTCTCGAGATCTCTCATTTTGAGAGGTGCCGGGAAAGATTGGCGCGTGGGAATGGAAGCGCCAGGCAAAGCCGGAGCATTTGGAGGACGCTGCAAATATCAAATGGTGGTTTGAGGAATGCAGGGGAGGACACGGCTTTGCCGCGCTCTCCAGTTGCGAAGAATCTCAGGACAGTTCATCCATTGCCACATCGGGCAGGTGTATAGGGTCAAGCTGCCCTCTGTTGCAACGTTGAGCGAGTGAATCGGCAAAGTCCCTGTCATATGTAGGCCATCCTCCGGGCGGGCTGCTCCACCTTCAGCCCCTCCATCAGACAGCGGTACTGCTGCGGCGTCAACCGCCGTACCTCCTTTTCGTTTTGCGGCCGTTGGTATGCGCCTGCTCCAGCCGCTTATAGCTTATACAGCAGGATGCATCCATCCCGGTCCCTGCAGAACTCCCTGATGCAGTCCAGCCGTCTGCCGCAGAACAGAAACAGCGTGTTGGTGAACGGGTCCGGTTTAAACCGTTGCTGCATCATGGCAGCCACCCCCCATCGATCCCATTCCCCGACAGTTGCATAACGCCGGAGCATTGTCGCTTTTCCCATTGCAGGGGTGTAAAACACTCTTGGCATGCAAATTTGTTCATCGTGCCGTTTAATGAATATTAAGAGCGGGCAAGCAGAACTGCTTGCCCGCTCTCTTTTGTCTGTTTTGGCCGAAGCGGTCCTCAGAAATTCTCTGAAGACCGCTCTCCGTTTTCGGACTTCGCCTTATTGGATGAGGTGGATTTTTTGCAGATAGGCCAGATTCTTCTTGGCCTTTTCAAATGCCTCCTGTGTGGTGGCGTGGGGGCAATCCTGTTCGATGATCCCGACTCCCCGGAAATTCAAACGATCCAGCAAATCCCGGTAAGCCTTGTAATCAATGATCCCATCCTCCAGATCGCACATAATATCATCCATCCGGGGATCATCTGGTGCCAGAGCACCCTCCATCTCCATCTTTCTGATCTCACCAGATACATTTTTGAAGTGGAGATAGGGAATATGATCGATATGAGCCTCCAGGAAATCCAACGCGCTGCGGTCGCCCTGCTTCCAACTCCCATTGGCCGCAGCATAGTGGCCGTTATCAAAGCAAATGCATAGATCCAGATCAATCAGTCGCTCCAACTCCTCCCGGGTCTCGATCAGAGAGCGCCTCTCCGGATGCATCAGAACCTCAATACCGTAGGTGTCCCGGCAGTAACTGACCATTTCCCCGAAAAGCTTATAGGTCCTGATTTGCTGCTCCTTGAGGCCGGCCTTGGTCTTGCAGTCCATGGCGGTTCCGTCCATTGTCATCAGGTAATGCACATCGAATGCCTGCAGGCGCTTGCACAAATCATCCACATCCCCTCGGACATCGGCAAAGGAACGTGCCTTGAGAAAATCATAGCAAGCTGTTCCGCCGCAGATAGAAAGGTCCCGGCGAGCCAGTTCTTCCCTCAGTTGGCCAATATCTGTGGGCAGATACCCCACTGGTCCCAGTTCCAGGGCCTTATATCCAGCTTCTGCCGCCTGGTCCAAAAAGATATCATACGGGGTGCCAGAGGGAGTTCCATCCGGCCACCAGACTCCCCAAGAACAGGGGGCAGTTCCAATTGTTACTTGCAAGCTCATGATTTGATCTTCCTTTCCATTTCATCTGCTCCGGAGCGTTCACGGTATTCTTTCGGTTTCAGGCCTGTTGACTTTTTAAAAATTTTAGAGAAATATACCGGGTCATAGATACCTACAGCCTCCGCGATTTCATATGCTTTTTTATCTGTGGTCCGCAGCAAAAATTTAGCACGCTCAACCCTGGTATGAAGAATATAGGTACTCAAATTCTCTCCCATCTCCCGCTTAAACAGCTTGCTGAAATAACTGGGACTTAGATGCACCATCGTTGCCAGCGCATCCAATGAGAGATTGGTGCTGTAATTTTGGTCAATGTACTGTTTTACCTTGTAAATGATACTGTCGATATTCTCCTCTGTCCTCCCGATCCGGGACAGGGTCTCTGTCACATACTCCCGCACACTGTTCTCCAGAAGCTCCATGCTCCCAGTGGGCAAAGCCGTTAGCTGTTCGGCGGGCAGATTGTGGCTGAACAGAAGACTCACACAGAAGTTCTGCAATAAAAGGGCGATCTGACACACGCTGGAGAAAGGAATTTTCTGTGCTTTTATCAATTGGAAGAGATCCTCCATGTTTTTCAGAGCCGCATCACCACTGTGATTTTCCAGGGCGCTTTCCACCAAACGCAACCGCTCCCACAGAGCACTGGCTGTGTCTTCGGACAACTTTGGCAGGTCCTCACACCGCATGACGGATGGCTGGCTACTATACAACGCAAATTTCTGTGCGTCATCCGCCTCTCTGGCCGCCTTCTGCATATTCAGTGGATTTTTGTGGAGGCGGCTAATTCCGATCGTCAGCAGGAAATCCGTTTTTCCTTCTACCGCTTCTACAGCCGAAGTGCAGAGTTCAGCGGGGTCTATTCCCTCCGGCAATGAGAGAACTGCATAGCAGCAAGTATCGCTCTTCGGTACCAAAAACACTGTATGCCCCTCGCAGCAGGACAGTATGACCTCCTGCGCTTGCTGGAGCATCGCTGTGCATTCCTCCAAAGTTCCCCGGAAAACCACCTCCAGGCTCAGAACATAATAACTGGGCAGCACAATGTGCAGGTCATTGAGTTTATTGAGAATGTAAAGCAGCGAGTGTCGGCTTTGAAAAATCAGTTCTCCCAACAGAGCCTGCTGTTCCAGCAGGAGGCTCTTCTGCACACGGCTTTCCTTTTGAAGCCGTTGGCATGCCTTGTCCACTGCAGCGGAGAGCGCCTTCTCCGTGGTAGGCTTCAGAACGAAATCCGTCACCCCGCACTGGATAGCCTGTTGAGCATACTCAAAGTCCGGAAAGCCTGTAAGCAAAATCATCTGAATGCCCGGATAGTGTTCCCGGACCCAGCCGCAAAGTTGCAGTCCGTCCATCTCCGGCATGCGAATGTCTGTAATCAGAATGTCCGGTGGGGACTCCTGAATTTGATGGACAGCATCTACTCCGTCGTTTGCAATTGCTCGCACACAGCAGTTGTGAGCCTTCCAGTCAATCAAACACATCAGCCCTCGGGGAATTATCGCTTCATTGTCCACAAGCATCACAGTGTACGGCATGGTTTCTCACCCCTTTGTTTGATCAAGCGGCAAAGTCAGCAGCACGGTGGTACCCTGACCGGGTTTCGAACGGATCTGCAGATCCGCCCGGTCTCCATATAGCAGATGCAGACGGCGAAGTACATTTGTTAGTGCAATATGATTGTGCTGTCCGGCACTTTCCACCTCTCTTGCGAGATCCAGATTTTCCGGATCAAAGCCTACGCCATCATCCTCAATTCGCACACAAATATTCTGTGTCTCCTCCCACAGCCGGACTGCCACGCTTCCTAAGCCCCGCCGGGGTTCCAGCCCGTGGACGATGGCGTTTTCCACCAGAGGCTGGATCGTCAGCCGCGGAACCAGGTACCGCAAAAGGTCCTCGTCCTCGTATTCCACTGAGTAAGAGAGCTTTTCCCCAAATCGTTCTCTCTGTAAATCCAAATAATAGTGGACGTAACCGAGCTCCTGTTCAAATGTAATTTTCTGGCTGCTTCCCACACCGATATTTCCCCGAAGCAGGCACGCCAGGTCCGTAACCATACGGGAAATATTTTTCAATCCAGCATCCACGCAACGCATATTGATGGTCTCCAGCACATTAAAGATGAAGTGCGGATTGATCTGCGCAGCCAACAGGCGTGATTCGCTCTCCTGCAATCGAATGCCCTTTTGATAGGCATCCTTCCAGGATGCCTCCAGATTATCAGCCATCTGGTTAAATGTAGTTTCCAGATCAGCCAGTTCCCGATAGCCGCTGTCAGGCATACGGGCGGCATAGTCTGACTCCGCCATCCGGTGCAGCATCCCCTCCATTTTCTGCAGCGGATCCCCCAGCACCCGATGATAGGCGACCGCAGCCGCCAGAACCGTCAGCAGCACAATCGCGATACACAGGGCTGAGAAAATCCAACTCCCCTCCCAAACCAAATCGTACATGGACGGAAGTGGTATAAAAATATCCACCCGCAGCTCCTCATCGTCCACACGCTGACTGACATGGTAAAAGCGGCCCTGCCAACCCGGGGCAGTTCCTTGGAGATAGGAAGAGTTATCCTCAGTCTGCTCCAGAAGTTCTTGCAGGTCCTCCCCCTCCCCGTATAGCAGTTTTCCCTCTCCATCTGAGAGCGCCAAGCATGTGTTTGGATAGAGTTCCGTCAAGTCTCCAGCATTCAGTAAAGTATCTACATCAATCTCCATAATCAGCTTGCCCAACGGTTCCAGCGTATCGATATTCTTATAGTCCAGCAAAAAATAGGCGGTGTTCTCTGGCGTATTCTCTATGGAAAACAGCGTCTCTGCTGAAGATTGTTCGTTTGCAGCCTCATAGATACTCTGCATTCGGCGCTGCTCCTGCTCATAGGACCCCCTGGGGAGTAAAAGGTGAACGCCCCATCCCTGCGAAAAAGGTACACGCTGTTTACCGCTCCCCGTTTCCAAGTGGATTGGTAAGCCGCCACTCCCCCCACGACCCGAAGCAGGTCATCCCGTCCCTGCAAAGCCAGATACATGTCCAAATCCTGCATACTTGCACACAGGCTATCGTCTATCATGGCATTATACGCGATGTCCTGTGCCAATTCCATAGTGTTGGCAACAGATGCAGTCACTTGGCTGATGTAGAAATTTACATTTCCCTTGGCCTGTGATTCCATTCTAGCAGGGATCGTACGATAGAACACCAGAAGCATCAGTAGTGACGGTCCCAAAATCGTCACACAGACCAGTAAAAACATTCTGACCATGAGAGACCGCTTCCGCCTGACATTTCCCCGTCTATGTGCCATTTCCTTCACCGCCTCGGGCCGCCTAACTTTTCTCTTGGGTTCATTGTACAATGAGGATTTTCCTTTTTCAACACTGAAATCTGTAAATCTCCCGCCCTCTTCTCTCTCCGCCTTCGGCGGCAAAAATTGAGCGAATTTATACCAGAATCAGAGCAAAAGAGTCTTAATATTTGTAGTCTTTTCCGTGATATACTGAGAAAGCATACAGGAGGGGTGTAGCTATACCCCTGAAACGAAGGAGGAACACGATAATGAAGATGAAAAGATGGTTGTCTTGCACACTGGCTCTGGCCATGCTCCTCGGTCTGATGGGCTGCGGCGGCACCAGCGATGAGGCCCCCAATGATGGTAGCGGCTCCTCTGAAGATGAGATTGTAATCAACTATCCCACTTTCCAGATCGGGACCAACACGGCTGCCCCCGTGGTGGAGGAATTGGTCAGTCGCTTCAACGAAGAATATGCGGGCCAGTATCGCATTGAGGTTGAGGAGATCCCCGGAGATGCCAATTATGCTGATCGAATTCAAGTCCAAATCTCTTCCGGCAAACTGCCTCCCGTGGTCTACGGTGGCGGATACAGCTTGCTGGACTTAGCCCTGGAAGCTGATCTGGTTGTAGACCTGACCGACGTGGTGAACGAGGATCCCGAATGGGCTTCCATGTATGAAAACGACGCCTGGCAGGCTGCCAACTGCCGCGATGGAAAGATCTATGCTTCCTCCAATGAAGGTCAGTTGATTGGCTACTTCTACAATAAGGAGTTATTTGACCAAGCTGGTATTCAGCCCGCTACCACTTGGAATGAGTTTTTTGACAACTGCGACAAACTGCTGGCTGCAGGCATCACTCCACTGGCTATGGACACCGCTGACGGTGCTTGGGTCTCCATGCTGCTGATGGGCGCCATGGTTGCCACCAGCGGCGATGAGGGCCTGGAGTTCATGAACACCAAGTATCCCACCGACTACAACATTGAGCCGGTTGTCAACGCTGTCGCCGAGATGCAGAAGTGGTATCAGAACTACACCACGCTGGACGCTGTGGGCGGCGCCTATGAGAACGCGGCCAACAACTTCTTCTCAGGCAACGTGGCCATGATCTGCAACGGCCCCTGGATGATCGGTGATTTCTCTGACACCTCCAAGACGCCTGATGGCTTTGATCAGAACGTGGGTGTGGCTGCCTATCCCGGCAACTTCGTCTATGACGCCCCCATTGAAGGCATGTTTGTCACCAAGCAGGACGATCCTGCCCTGGAGGAGGCGGCCATCGCCATGGTGAAGTTCTTCACCAGCCCCGAGTCTCAGCAGCTGGCACTGGAGATGCAGGGCATGGTCCCCGCCGCTGCCTCTGTGGAAATCACTGATACCGCTACCACCAACTTCCCGTTGCTGGGCGAGTTTCTGAACATAGCCTCCGAATGCACGGTACGTTCCAACACCTTCACCGGCAACATGGTTCCCGGCCTACAAGATCTCTTCAGTGCCGAGTTGCCCAACCTGGCCAATGGCACCTACACACCGGAGCAGTTCTGCCAGATCCTCACAGATTTTGCTGCGGCAAACGCCGTGTCCTGATCTTTCCGCCAGAGATGGCGTAGACGAAACTCCGGAAGCCCGTGACCGCAATCTGCGCACAAAGGATCGGGTTGCCCTAGCGGCAGCCCGATCTTCCCTATCCTTGGACAAGGAGATGGAATTTGATGAAACAAAAAAATGGCGGGTGGATCGCCCTGTTTTTAGCGCCAGCATGTATCCTCTTTATCCTGATCTTCGCAATCCCGCTGGTAATGGTGTTCGTTACATCGCTGTTCGATTACCGCCTGCTGCCCCGCACCTTCACCTTTGTCGGATTTTCCAATTTTGTTCAGCTGTTTACGGAGGACAATCGCTTTTGGCCCATCTTTGGCAACACGGTCAAGTGGCTTTTTATCCATTGCATCTTCCACGTGACTCTTGGTACGCTACTAGCCTTCATCCTGTATAAAAAACCCAGAGGCTGGAAATTCGTTCGTGTGACTTACATGATTCCAAATATTATCTCCCAGTCCGCTATCGCCATGATCTTTCTGAACTTGTACAATGCCCAATACGGTGCGGTAAATTCGTTCTTGAAGTTGGTCGGGCTTGAGAGTTTACAGCACAACTGGTTGTTCGAGACGGCAACTGCGTTCCCGTCCGTCACTTTGACTTGGTTCCTGTTCGCAGGATACACCACCACGTTGGTCCTGGCTCAGTTGTTGAGCACGGATGAGAGCTTGATCGAGGCTGCGGAGATTGACGGTGCCACCAGTTTCCAGATCGACCGTCTGGTGATGTTCCCGGTGGTCAAGAAAATGATCGGTACCACGGTCATTATGGCCGCTACATACATGCTACAGCTGTTCTCCATGCTCTATATCACCACCGGCGGCGGCCCGGGTACAGTCACTACCAATCTGCCGCTGTATCTATACACCACTATGAAGGCCAACAATTACGGCTATGCCAATACAATCGGAGTTGTAATCATTCTGTTGGGCTTCATCACTATGACGCTGATCCGCAAGATCTTCGGCATGAATAAGGAAGACTAAGGAGAGAATCGGAATGTTGGCACATTATAAGAGAACGCCTACCCAGAAGGTCACCCGTGGATTTTCCTATCTGTTCATGGCACTATGTGTGTGCGTGGCGCTGCTCCCCATTATCTGGGTCATTTTGTCCTCCTTCAAGACCAACAGCGAGATCTTTTCCAATGGCCTGTCCTTGCCCTCCCACTTCGGCTTTGACGGGTATGTGCAGGCACTCGAGATCGCCCCGATCCTGAAGTTTTTCGCAAATAGCCTGATAGTTGCCACCATCACAACGATTCTGAATGTGTTCTGCCTAGCTATGGCGGGGTATGTGTTCGCCAAGAAGAGGTTTCGCTTCAAGAACACGATTTTTGCCATTCTTTCCTTGTCCATGGTGATTCCCACCACGGCGCTGATGAGTCCCGTGTACAATATCATCACAAAGCTGGGCCTCTATGATACTAAGATTGCGCTGATTCTGGTGTACACAGCGCTGAATATGCCTATTTCTCTGATGGTGCTCCGATCTGCGTTCGCCTCTATTCCCACAGAGCTGGAGGAGGCCGCCTATATTGATGGCGCCGGCTTTTTCCGTACCTTTGTCCAGGTAATGATGCCCTGCGCCAAGGGCGGCTTGGCCAGTGCGGCGGTGCTGACTTTTTTGGAGAGCTGGAACGAGTTTACCTTTGCTCTGCTACTCACCAGCTCCACAGACAACCGGACCCTGCCCCTGTCCCTGAGCTATTTCACCAGCCAGTTCAGTTTTAACTACACGGCAATGTTTGCTGCCATCACTATTGCGGTGCTGCCCAGCATCATTGTATTCGCTATCTTCCAAGAGCAGGTGAATGCCAGTTTGACTGCCGGATCGGTAAAAGGCTGAGGCCTTCTTTTTCGATTCCCTTTCAGTCCATGGAAACCCGTGTCCCACAGGTTTGCTTCCTGTTCTGAACTTCGTTGAAAATCCCCGGCCTTTTCGATAAAGGAAAAGGCCGGGGATTTTGATGCGTTTCTGGACTCTTAGTACTCCAGATTGACACTTTCTGTGTTGAAGATGTGGCAGATATTTCCGCCGAAACAGAAGTCCGGTTCCTGCCCGGGAGCAAACCGCTCCGTATAGCTCCCGCTGATATTCATAGTGGGAACGACGATGACTGCATTCTTTCCCGCAGCCATAGCATGAAGATGGATCCCATTACCCAATCATTTCGAACACATCTACCTTGGCCAAGATATAACCTCCTTCTCCCTTCCCCAACATGATGTGATTGGGCCGGGCACCCAATGTAACAGGCTGTCCAGAAATCCCTTTCTTGGTCAAGTCAGCACTCTTTTCAAGTGACAACTCCACCTTGATGCCGCCAAGTATCACAGAGTACCGGTCTCCTTCCCTTTGCAGCTCCGCATCAAAAAAATTCATCTGCGGCGTACCGATGAAGTCAGCCGCGAACAGATTGGCAGGATGGTCAAAAACCTCCTGAGGCGTACCGATCTGTTGGATGAAGCCATCCTTCATGATAACAATCCGGTCCCCCAGAGTCATAGCCTCTGTTTGATCATGGGTGACATAGAGGAAGGTAGTATTGATCTTCTGGCGCAGTTTGATAATCTCTGCGCGCATCTGATTACGCAGCTTGGCGTCCAAGTTGCTGAGAGGCTCGTCCATCAGCAGGATCTTGGGTTCCCGTACGATAGCGCGGCCAATCGCCACTCGCTGCCGCTGCCCACCGGATAAAGCTTTTGGCTTGCGGTCCAGGTACTGCGTAATGTCTAGGATCTCCGCCGCCTCACGTACAGCTTTGTCAATCTCGCTCTTAGGGCGCTTGCGCAGCTTCAGTGGGAACGCCATATTTTCATACACTGTCATATGGGGATAGAGCGCGTAGTTCTGGAACACCATAGCGATGTCCCGGTCTTTAGGGGCTACATCGTTCATCAACTTCCCATCAATGTACAGTTCTCCGCTGGAGATCCCCTCCAGCCCCGCCACCATTCGCAGAGTGGTCGACTTGCCGCAACCAGAGGGGCCGACCAATTTCCCCTTGAATTTTTGTTTAATATAAGCATTTGATTTTTCATGATCTCTCAATTCATGTGCTCACTCCTCATGGCAGATGATCCATTCCCATTCGGACAGCCCTGAACTGTGGGCGCTACCTTGTTATGACGGCCCCAAGTCTTCAATCCTTTGCTGCACTCCGCATTATCTTTGAAATCAGAGCGGATACGTCCGTGTTTCCCGCCTCGAAGCACCTTTATTCTTGAGCCAGGTTGACACCGCAAAATGACGGGAACTCCGAGAAAAAGAAAGCCGCCGAAATCAGCCGGGCCTAAGCTCCTTTGATCATCCGGCGACTTCTATTGACAGAGCTATTGATAACTTCCCCACCTTTCACTTAGACTTTTTTAGGAATAATTTTTAATTTTCTATGCTTTTAGGGACTTGGTTCTGCGTACTTCTTTGGGAAAAAGCGCCTATATTACAATGTTCCAGCCTTCTATGCCCCAACATGATGAGGTCACTCAAAGCGGGTTCTCATAAAATGAATAAACTGGCGGATCTCCCGGGTAAGGAATACGTCCCGCCGCCATACCACCGCGATGTTCAGCGGCAACGGCGGGTCCACCGGCAGGGCTATGATATTCTCCCCGGGCTCGATCACTTGGGGTAATAAAAAGGCCCCTGCCAGATTCTGCCGGACAAAACTCTTGATGGTCAGCAGTTGGTTGGAATAGAACAACACATTAGGCGTCAGTCCTGCGTCTCGGAAACGGGTCTGCAGCAGGGTCTGGTGATAATATCCGCTGGTAAATAGGATTAAAGGTGCCATTGCAATTTCCCTCAACTCCGCCTTCTCTCGCCCGGCCATGGGGGTGCCGTAGCCGGTGCAGTACATCATGGACATCCGCATCAGTGGATGAGCGGCCAGTGCAGCGGGTGGCGTTTCTCCCACGGCGATGATCGCCAGATCTAGCTGACCGGCGCGCACCATATCCCGTGCTGTATCAGATCCTGCTTCTGTCAGCCGAATGTGTACTTCCGGACAACTTCCGGTGAACTCCGCAAAAATCTTGGGGAATAGAAAAAAGGCCACCATAGGCGGCACTCCCACGGAAAGAGTGCTCCGGCGCTGGCTCCGGGCCTGAAAATCCGCTGTTAGGCCCTCCACTTCTGTCAGGATGCCATCGCAGCGGGCCAAAAACGCCTCACCATCCAGTGTGGGAACCAACGTCCGACCACCCCGACTCAGCAATAGCAGCCCCAGTTCATCTTCCAAGTTCTGAATAGCCGCGGTAATTGCCGGCTGGGAAACGTGGAGTCGCTCCGCCGCCCGGGTAACCCCACCCAAGTGGCAAACGGCGGAAAAGTAGCGCAGCTGCATCAGTTTCATCCCATGGTGCCTCCCCTTTTTAATATCGAAAAAAACGATATTTAAATAAATATTATATATTATATTTATTATAAAATACGTGCTAAAATAAAGTCAACCGCCGCTCTGCGGAATTCAAAAAAGGAGGACTGCCCTGTGATGGACAGAGAATTTTGGATGGGACCCAGTTTTCCCCAGCAGCCCCGAGAACTGTTGAACCGCTTGAAATCCTATGGTGTCTGCGTGGTGGCAGATGCCCTGAAGGGCTTTAACGCCATGAACGGCTCTATTCAGCCGGTGGTACCGGGCAAATGCATATGCGGTTGTGCGGTAACCGTGCGTCTGCACCCCGGAGACAATTTGTTGCTCCATAAGGCCATTGAGTCCGCCCAGCCCGGGGACATTCTGGTGCTGGACACCAACAGCAGCTATCGCAGGGCCGTCATCGGCGGAATCATGTCCGGGGCCGCTTTCGGCAAAGGCATCGGCGGCTTGGTGGTGGATGGCGCCGTCCGGGATGTGGAGGAGCTCCGCGCCCACGGCTGGCCGGTGTTCGCCGCCGCCGTGGTTCCCTGCGCCGCGGACAGCGATGGCCCCGGCCAGCTGAATCACCCCATCAGCTGCGGCGGTGTGCCGGTCCATCCGGGAGATATCATCCTGGCGGATGACAACGGCGTCGCCGTCATCCCCCCCACATGGGTGGAGTGGGTGCTGGAGGGCTGTGAAAAGCGGCATCAGTCCGAGGCCCGCCGCATGGCGGAGATCCGACAGGGGCAGCTGACCTCCGCCGCTGTGCTGGGCAAGCTGGAAAAGCTGGGACTGTGAGGAGGGGCAGCATGATCTCCAAACTGGAACGCCTTTTGTCCGGCGGGACCGTGACGTGGGACCGTCTCCTGGTGACGGACGGCCTGTCCCCGGAGGCAGTGGAGCAGATCACCGCTGTCTCCCCCGCCGCGCCGGACCGGGTCTGGGTGGTCATTGATCACGACACTCCCGCCGGCTCCGTGGCGGTGGCGGAAAAACAGAAAGCCCTGCTGGACTGGGCCCGGCAGACCGGCGCCGTCTTCCGCTCCGGCCGGGGCATCGGGTATGCCCTGCTGCTGGAGTCCGGGCTGCGGGAGGGCGAGATCGTCCTCTCCGGCGGAGCCCATGCCGCGGCGGTGGGAGCCGCCGGCGCGGTGGGCCTGTCCCTGCCTCCGGCGGAGCTGGCCGGCGCGCTGGAGAGCGGGCAGATCTCCCTGTCCCCGGCTCCGCCGCTGCGGCTGGCGGTGACCGGCCCGCTCTCTCCCTATCTCTCCGTCCGGGATCTGGCCTGGACCCTGATCCGGAGCGGCCAGTGCAGCGGAAAAGCCGTGGTCATCCGGGCGCCGCAGCTGACCGCCGCCCAGGCCATGGACCTGTGCGGCCTGCTGGGCGCCGCCGGAGCTGTGACCGCGCTCTGTGTGCGGGAGGACTTCCCGGCAGATGAGACGGTGGATCTGACTGCCCTTCAGCCCATGGCAGCGCCGCCCGGGGACGCCGCGCGGGTCGTTCCCGCCGGAGAAACCGACGGACTGCGGGTGAATCAGGTGTTCATCGGCGGCTGCGGCGGCGGGAGCCTGGAGGCCCTGCGGGAGACAGCGGACCTCTGGCGGGGCCGGACCGTATGCCCCTATGTGCGGGTCATGGTGGCGCCCGCCACTTCCTCTGTCTATGTCCAGGCACTAGAGGAAGGGCTTCTGGATGTTTTTCTGGATGCCGGGGCGTTGGTGATGAACCAGGGCTGTTCCGCCTGCTGGGCCCAGAGCCAGGGGCGGTGCGATCAGGCGGAGGCGTTCGTTTCCACCGGCTCCATCAACTGTGCCGGCTGGGCGGGCAGAGCCCACAGCGGCATCTGCCTGACCACGGTCCGCCGGGCAGCCCAGGCGGCGCTGTCCGGCAGTCTCTATGGTTCCTGAGAGGAGGTCCGCCATGGAACAGACGTTTTGCAGCCGCATCTGGCGGCTGGGTGACAATATCGATACTGATATCATCATCATGAGCAAGTATCTGGCCAAGCCCTCCCTCCGGGAGATGGTCCCCCATCTGTTCGAGCCCCTGCGGCCGGAGCTGGCCGCCCGGCTGCGGCCCGGGGATGCCATCGTGGCCGGGGAGAACTTCGGCTGCGGCTCCTCCCGGGAGATGGCTGCCTCCGTCCTCAAAACCGCGGGCATCCGCTGCATCATCGCCAAGAGCTTTGCCAAGATCTTTTTCCGCAATGCCATCAACAACGGCCTGCTGCTGATTGAGTGCCGGGACCTGTATGACCGCTGCCGGGAAGGCGACACCGTGGAGGTGGAAGTGGGGCGGCAGATCATCTGCAACGGCACGGCTTACCCTGTCCCCGGCATGAGCCCGGAGGTACTGGATATCCTCCGTTACGGCGGCCTGGCGTCCCGGATGCGGGCTCTGGACAAATCTGTCCCGGCCGCTCCCGCTCCACGCGACACCCTGCGGGACGTGCACCGTCCCGGCCATACCCTGGCGGAGCAGCTCCTCATCCACAACACCGGCGCACAGGATCTACGCCCCGGAGACGTGGTGACGGTCCGGGTGGACGAGGCGGTCCTCCATGATATCTACACCCCTTATATCTTCCAGCAGTTCCGGGACATGGGATTCGATCATGTGTATGACCCGGATCGGATCTCCGTCATGGTGGACCACCTGTATCCCACCTGCCTGGATGACGACCCCCGGTGCTTCCGGTATAGCCGCCGGTTTCAGGACGAGTATGGTGTGAAGCGCCTCTATGTGGCCGACGGGATCAGTCACCAGCTGGCGCTGGAGGAACATCTCGCCGCCCCCGGCAAGATCATCTTCGGCACGGACAGCCACACCACCACCTACGGTGCCGTGGGCGCCTTCGCCTCCGGCGTCGGCTATACGGAGATGGCCTCCATCATCGGCTGCGGGCGGCTGTGGGTCCGGGTCCCCTCCGCCATCAAGGTGGTGGTGAACGGGCCCTTGCCCAAAGGCGTCTTTCCCAAGGACATCATCCTGCGGGTACTGGGAGACCTGACTGCCGCCGGCGCCATATACAAGTCCCTGGAATTCACAGGCTCTACCATTCAGCAGCTCAGCATCTCCGGCCGGGCCGCCATCGCCAACATGGCAGTGGAGTGCGGGGCCAAAGCGGCCCTGTTCGCCCCGGACGAAAAGACCGCCGCCTTCTGCGGCGTGGACCTGGCGGACTGTGACTGGCTTCGCTTTGACGGGGATGCCCGGTACGAACGGGTCCTGACCTATGACGCAGGCACTTTCCGGCCTTACCTCTCCTGCCCCTACGGGGTGGACAACGTACACCCCATTGAGGATGTAGCGGGCACGCCGGTGGATCAGGTGTTCATCGGCAGCTGCACCAATGGCCGTCTGGAGGATCTGGCCGCGGCGGCGGCAGTGCTGAAAGGACACGCCATCGCCCCCTTTGTCCGGCTGATCGTGACGCCGGCCTCCAGAGCTGTCCACCGGGAGGCCGCCCGGCTGGGATACCTGAAGACGCTGGTGGAGGCAGGCGCCATGGTGACCCATCCATACTGCTCTCTGTGCCAGGGCCGCAGCGGCGGTCTGGTCAGCGGAGAGCAGGTGGTCGTCGGCACCCACAACCGCAACTTCATCGGCCGTATGGGCAGCCCTGCCGCCCGGACTTTTCTGGCCAGTCCCGCAGTGGCCGCGGCCTCCGCGCTGGTGGGACGCATCGCCGACCCCGCGCCCTATCTGTGACGGTCCCAGATCAGGCCCGCTTCCGGGGTACCCCAACACAGGCCCCCGGCTGTCTGGTGTAGCCGGGAGCCTGTGTTCTGTGAGGGTCGGGTGAGCGGGCTTTATGTCCGAGTGTAATTCTCCACAAAGTTCAGGATGGTCTTGTTGAACTGCTCCGGGTCCTCCAGGAACATCACATGTCCCAGATCCAAGAATTCGTGGAAGCAGCAATTACCATTCACCAAATCCCGATAGTACCGCCCCATTTCGATCCCCCGGGGGATGGCCGGGCTGTCCGCACAGCACAGCAGGAGGGGAATGTCGATCTTGGAGAGAGTCTCTGTATAATCCTTGAACAAAAAATCGTTATACAGAGCAAAGGCGATATATACCGGCAGCTTCTTCATTTCCGTACTGGCCCAGTCCTCGTCCTCCTGACAAGGCGGTGTATGGAAGCAGAGCCGGGTAAACGTCCGGGCGTAATCATCGTGGTGGGAGAGCGCGTTCTCCAAGGTGGCAGTCATGGCGTCCATGTTGAAGCCCGCCAAAGAATGGCTGTTCCAGGACTCCGGCGAAAAAGGGTACAAGGCAGAGTCGATGACGCCGATCTTCTTCAGATGCTCGTCGCCGAACTGCTCGTAGTACTCCATCACCACACTGCTGCCCATAGACCAGCCCAGCAGTGTCACATCCTCCAGGCCCAAATACTCAATGAGTTCATGAACATCCTTGGCACAGCGGTCCATAGTGAGATTTTGAAGCGTTTTTGACGAAGAACCGTGCCCCCGCCAGTCTATCAGCACCAGCCGGTGATCGGCGGAGAGGGCATCAATATTTTTATAGAAAAATTTGGACGAGCAGAGAAAGCCATGGAGGATCATGATCGGCTCCCCCTTGTCCTTGCCGTAGTCCTCAAAATAGATCCAGGCGCCGTCGCTGACCTGAAGGAAATTGTCCTTGCTCCTGATCATACCTCTACTTCCTTTCTTAGTCTTTCAATGTATCGATCTTGGCATACTTCTCATCATAGTCCTCACAGAAGAACACCTGGAAATATCCCAGCTTGACCCGTTCTTTCTGCGTGGCATAGCTGACAGCCACCAACAGCACCAGAGAGATCAGCCAGGCAGGCAGGAAAGCGTGGACACCCCCCAGCGCCGCAGCCCACCACTCCTTTGTGGATGGGATCACGCCGGAGATGAAATAAAGAATGACGTATGCGGCAAAACCGCCCACCGTAGAGGCGAACATTCCCTTTGCTGTGGCTTTCTTCCAGTACATGCCCACCAGAACAGGGAAGTACCAGGCCGCTGCAAGGGCTGCCAGGGCGAAGTTGATCATGTACTGGGTCAGGGTAGAGGGCTTCAGGGCGATCAACGTCGCCACCAGGGAGATGCCCAATACAAATGCGGTGTTGATGGTGCTCTGGGTCTTGGGAGGCGTGTTTGGCTTCCAGCAGTCCACCACAAAGTCCTTGGCCAGTATGGACGCACCGGCCATGGCCAGCCCCGCGAGAGAGGACTGGATAGCAGCAAAGATACCGCAGAAAATGATGCCGCCCATCCAGGAGGGCAGGAGATTGGTGGCGTTGAAGATGGTCGTATAGTCCGCAGTCTCCAGGCCGGGGTTAATGGCCCGGGTCAGGGGGCCGGTGAAGCACATGATGCCCTGGATCAGAGTAAATACACAGCAGGAAATGATGACGCCCTGCTTCAGCTTCTTATGGTTGTTGTAGGTCATCGTGACCGACAGGGCGTGGGGTACAGCGCCCAGGCCCACGCCGGCAAACAACGCAGTGCCCATAGCGTTCCAGAAGGTGAAGCCTGTGTCCGCCTGGATCGCGCCGGGGAAGGCTGTGCCCAGATACTCCATGGCGGCCTGGACACTGCCGTACTTTTCCACGTTGTCGGCAATCAGAACACCGATGATGGAGAACGTGGCAATCAGCATGATGACACCTTGAATGCTGGCCACCTTGGCCATGGACTTGATCCCTCCGGAGACGGTGTAGATCACAGTGATGACGATGGTCAGCAGGATGCCCAAGTAGTAGGAGTTGGAGCCGGTGACAGCGGCGAAGACCTTGGCGCCGGAGGTGATCTGACCCACGGCGAAAAAAGTCAGGCCGAAAGCTCCGGTGATAGCCAGCGCCCCCACGACCTTTTTAGACTGGAACCGCAGCCCCAAAAGCTGCTGGAACGTGACGGCACCGGTGCGGTCACGCAGGATCGCCACTTTGCGCCCCACGCTGCCCAGGCCATAGGCAGCAGTCAGGAAACCGGCGTAATAGACCAATGCAGCTGTGAATCCAACGGAATACCCAAGGCCGGGCGCGGCCACCATGGTGCCGCCGGCCATGGAATTTGTAGCGGCGATCATGGCGATGGCAAAGGCTCCCAGCCCGCCGCCGCCCGTCAGAAAGGAGGCCAGGCCGTCTTTACCGCCCTTTTTGGATTGATATTTGATGTAGAAGCCGAAGCCCACGATAACAACGCTGTAAACGGCAAAGATGATCAACATGACCCGAGATGTGGACGCGGTTACAGAGAATCCGCCCAGATCATAACTCATGCTTGTTCCCCTCCCTCTTTCTTGTTCATACTGTCTTTCTTAAACCTTGCGGTCAGCGGAAACTCCTCCCATTTGACCAGCCAGATCATGCCCACCACAAACATGGCCAGATAAATCACGATTGCGCCAGACACCCACATGGGCATGCCCAGAAAGTACCTCATCTCTGCGGGATCGCCGGTTCCGAAGGCGTACATCCAGATGGTGGCGATCACTGTGGCCACCACCCCCAGCACGTGAAAGAACACGGCGTCTTTTTTGCCCACCTCCAGGCGGCGGTCCAGATTGCCCACCTGGGCGGGGTCATAGTCGGTACTCTCCAGATCGACATTTGACAGTTTTTTGTTTTCCATGATTCTCACTCCTTTAAAATTCTCTTCCGGCCGGCAGATTCCGGTCCGGCTTGCTGCTCTTCTTTTTAGCAAAAGATATGCCATTCATTTATTGTCCGTTTTGCCTAAATTGTCCTTGCAATTTTGTCGTTTTCCAAGATATATTAGAAAAAATGCCCTCTGATTTTCTCTGATTCGCGAATTTGTTTTTCGCATTTCGGCGAAATGCAAATTTTTCAGAAAGGAATTGACCACAGCATGGTACAGAGACCGGAAACACATCTGGCCGGGGATCTGGCTTCAACCCCCGCAGCTCAGAAGGAATATGAGTTGTTGAAGATCTTGGCGGAGCACTACTTCGGCAGCATGCTGGTCACGGATGACCGGGGCCGTTTTCTCTATGTCAGCGACGGCACCTGTCGCCTTTTGGGTGTCGACCGTGAGACGCTGCTGCAGCTCTCGATCTATGATACCCTCAAGGGCTACTGCTTTGCCACCAGCGCTTCTTCCATCAAGACGTTGGAAACAAAGCAGGAGTGTCTCAGCAACCACACGCTGACCGCCTCCGGCCGACAGGTGCTTGCCCTGTCCCGGCCTCACTTCGGCCCGGACGGGGAGCTGCAATACGTCCCTACATACAGCTGGGATGAGGAGGAGCTGTACACCTTGCTGGAGAAGTTCGACCAGGAGCGGGACAACGTCCGCAACGTCATTCGCTTCATGCAGGGCACTGACAAAACTCCATCCATGATCATCGCGGAGAGTGATGCCATGGTGAAACTGCTGGAGTATGCCGATCATGTAGCCGCGGTGGACAGCACCGTCATTCTGTACGGCGAGTCCGGCAGCGGCAAGGAGATGTTCGCCAAATACATCCATGCCCGCAGTGACCGAGCCGATCAGGTTTTCATCCCGATCAACTGCGCCTCTCTCCCCCCCTCTTTACTGGAAGAGGAGATGTTCGGTTACGAACGGGGCACCTTTACCGGCGGTTCCAAGGACGGCAGGATCGGCCTGTTCGAGTTCGCCGACAAGGGCACTATCTTTTTGGATGAGATCGGCGAAATGTCTCTGGAACTCCAGGCCAAACTGCTGCGGATCATCGAGACCGGCGAAGTCAAGCGTCTGGGCAGCAACCGGATCCAGAAATGCGACGTACGGATCATTGCCGCCACCAATCGGAATCTGCGGGAGATGGTAGAGGAAAAGGCATTCCGGGCAGACCTGTATTACCGATTGAACGTATTGACCATCCACGTGCCGCCTCTGCGGGAACGAGTGGCGGATATCGCCCCACTGACCCGGTACTTTGTCCAGCTTTTCAACAAAAAGTATGGCTTTACAAAACATCTGATGCCCGCTCTGATTCGGGCTCTGGAACAGTGGTCCTGGCCGGGCAATGTCCGAGAGCTTCGCAACACCGTGGAGCGGATGATGGTGGAGAGCCGGGATTCCATCATCGATGCGGCGGCTTTCCGGGAAATCCCACCGGGCATATCCTCTCCAAAAACCAGCGAATGCCCAGTTCCGGACCTTCTGCCCTATCAGCAGGCCATGAATATCTATGAGCGGGAATACCTCTCCGCCATGGTGGCATCCTGCGGCGGGGACCTTCGAAAAGCCGCCGGAAAGATGGAGCTCCACCTTTCCACCCTGTACCGGAAGCTGGAGAAGCTGGGTTTGAAGCCACCCCGGACATCCGGGAACTGCCAGGGCCCCGGAGAAGAACCGCTCCACTGAAAAAGCCGGCATGAAAATTGCTTAATAATTTTGACGCGGTGTTGAACACCGCGGGAGAGAAGGAACCGATTTTGCTGGAGAATCTGCTGTTCAGCCTCAATATGAGCCTGCCCCTCTTCATCGTCATGGGGCTGGGCTGTATTCTCACCCACAAGGGGTTTTTCACAGAGAATTACATTGCCCATACCACCAATCTGGTGTACTACGTACTGCTACCCGGAAAAATGTTTCTGGACATCGCCACCAGCGATCTCAGCACCGCCTTTGACATCAGATATGTCGCGGTGGCAACGGGCGGCGTGGTGCTGCAGTTCGCGCTGGCCTGGGCAGCCGGCTGGCTGCTGTGTCCGGACCGCAGCAAGCAGAGCGCCTTTTCCCATGCCGCCTACCGGGGCAATTTCGTCTATCTGGGCACGGCTCTTTTGCGAAATATCTATGGAGTCTCCCATGTGCCCAGCGCAACGCTGATCCTGGCGCTGGTGATCCCCCTTTACAATATTCAGGGCGTTGTTCTGATGACTGTCAAGGAGCGCCAGGGCCGGTTCCGCCTGTCCACCGTGCTTCTGAACGTTCTGAAAAACCCCATGATCCTGGCTGTGCTTGCAGCCATCCCCTTCGCCTATTTCAAAATCCAGCTGCCCTTCGTGGTCTCTGAGAGCCTGGGCTATTTCCAGGCCGCCACCAATACCATGGCGCTGCTGGTGGTGGGCGGAAGCATCCGTCTCAGTGCCCTGAAGAACGATCTGCCGCTGCTCATGCGTCTCTGCGGTGTCAAGCTGTTGCTGATGCCGGCCATCTGGGCTGCCATGGGGATCGCCGCCGGCCTTCCGGCGGAGCAGCTGGTCACCCTGATCATCGTCGGCGCCATGCCGGCCGCCGTCAATGTCTACATCATCACAGACAAGATGGGCGGCGACGGAGCCCTGGCCTGCAGCGCCGTAGTAGTGACCCACTTGGTGTCTCTGTTCACCATGACAGCCATCATCTTTGCCATGCGCACAGCGCGGCTCATATAGGGCGTACGCCGTAACGTTTTGAAACATTGTCTCCGTTACATGAGACACGCCATGCAACTCTCCGGTGGTCAAGCGTATCCTCTGCGGACTATATCCGCAGGTCGAACAAATATCATGCCAATCAGCAAATATGGAAAGGAGTTTTTCACAATGGATCTACCGAAACGCATTGAGCTGATCGAAGTCTGCCCCAGAGACGGCTTTCAGAGCGTCCATGATATCATTCCCTTTGAGGGCAAGGTCGCTATCATCAAGAAGCTGGCAGAGGCCGGCTTCAAGCGGCTGGAGGTTGTCTCCTTCGTCAGCCCCAAAGCCATCCCCCAGATGGCCGACGCCAAGGAGGTTGTGGCCGCTGTGCGGGATACGCTGAAGGCGCACGGCGTCCGCACGGTAGCGCTGGTCCCCAACGCCCGGGGCGTGGAGACCGCCGTGGAGTGCGGCATCAACGAACTGACCTATGTCATCAGTGTCAGCCGCTCTCACAACATAGCCAATGTCCGCCGGACGCCGGAGGAATCCATGGAACAGTTCAAGACCCTGATTCAGGCGTACGGCCACAAGATCGACTTCCGCCTGGCTCTGGCTACCGCTCTGGGCTGTCCTTTTGGAGAGGAGATCCGCACCGAGCGGGTGGCGGAAATGGTGCAGTTCGGCCTGGATCTGGGCTGCAAGGAAATCTCCATTGCCGACACGGTAGGCATGTCCAATCCCAAGCGCACCTATGACCTGATGAATGCGCTCACCGCCCAGTTCGGAGCGGACAAGTTCGTCATGCATCTCCACGACACCCGGGGCCTGGCTCTGGCCAACACCCTGGCCGCCATGCAACTGGGCGTCCACAAGTTTGAAACCGCGGCCGGCGGCCTAGGCGGCTGTCCCTTCGCCCCCGGCGCAGCCGGTAATGTTGCCACAGAGGATACCCTGAACATGATGCATGAGATGGGCATTGAGACCGGCATCGACAACGATGCACTCCATGAGGCGGTGCTGCTGCTCCAACAGTATGTCCACGCCCCTATCGTCAGCCATCTGATGTCCCTGTACAAGCCGAAGCCCTGCGTCTAAGGGATCAGCGGCACAGAATGGCACCAGCGGCGTTTCACTCGCTGCTGACGCCGGTCCTTCCCCGGACTTGGGAGCCTTTTAGGGAAAATCACTCCCATCCCAGTGCAACGTTTTTCTGGTGCATCCCTTCGCTGGCGCGTAGTGCGGACAGATTTCAGTCGGTCCATCCGTATCTGCGTTCAAAACGTAGAGCAGAGAGGTATATATGTGGAGATATTGAATTGGAAAGACGTTCAGCATGTCAACGATATCTGTGTTATGGCCCCGACCCTACAGTTGGCGGAAAAAGCTGAGATGCTGATCAAACAGGAGAATTATCAGAACATTGATGTAGTGGTGGCCGCCAGCGGCCGCCAGGAGACGGTCAAGTGTGCACAGACACTGGCAGCTGCGGGTGCCGAAATCATTATCACCCGCAAAGGGACCCGCCGGATCGTGGAAGAAGTCACCAACCTGAAAGTCGTGAGCCTGAACAACTCCCTCTCCGACTATCTTTGGATGCTGAAGGAGCGTGGTCTGCACACACCTGGACTGATTGCTTTTTTTTCCTATGATCCCATGAGTTCTGATATTCTGCAGATGTGTGAGATGCTGGAGGTGCAGACAAAGAACTACATCTTCAAAAGCTTTGCCGACTGCCGGGGCTGCGTGGAGCGTGCCCTGAAAGACGGCGCGGTGTTTAGTGTGGGCGGTGCCTGGACCGATCCGTGGGCCAAAAGGTTGGGACTTCCCCATGTGATCGTGGAAAATTCCGTGGAGACCATTCTCAATGCACTGGAGAGTGCCACTCAGTTGCGCCGTGTCCAGGTGGAGGAAGCAGAAAAGCAGTGCCTCTTTAAGACTCAATCAGAGATGTATCAGGCAGTACTGGACTTCACGCATGACGCCATCCTGGCCATTGATGAAAACGGCCGGATTCAGGTCCTCAATCCTCCGGCAGAGCGGATCATGGGCTGCCGGGCCGCGGATTCCGTGGGACAGCCGGTGGAGGCGGTCCTGCCCAATACCCTTCTGCCGGATGTGCTGGAGAGCGGCGAGAAGCAGCTGGACCAGATCATGCAGATCCACCAGACCCTGTGCAACACCAACCGGATCCCCATCCTGGTGGACGGCCAGCGCCGGGGCGTAGTGGCCACCTTTCAGGACGTGAAGCAGCTGCAGAACAGCGAACAGAAGATCCGCCTCAAGTTGCACGAAAAGGGCTTGGTGGCCAAGTACGCCTTCAACGATATCCTGGGGGACTCCCCAGCCATCCGCAGCACCATCCAGATTGCCCGGAGCTATGCCGCCTCCCGTGCCTCCGTGCTGATTCTGGGGGAGACCGGCACCGGCAAGGAGCTGTTCGCCCAGTCCATCCACAACGCCAGTGACCGCCGGGACGGCCCCTTTGTGGCCATCAACTGCGCCGCTGTCAGCAACAGCCTGCTGGAGAGCGAGCTGTTCGGCTATGAGGCCGGGTCCTTTACCGGCGCCTCCCGGGGCGGCCGGGAGGGCGTGTTTGAACTGGCCCACGGCGGTACCCTGTTTCTGGACGAGATCGGCGAGATCCCCCGGGAGACCCAGGTGGAGCTGCTGCGGGTCCTGCAGGAAAAAGAGATCCGCCGGGTGGGCGGAAGCCGGGTGATCCCTGTGGACGTGCGCATCATCGCCGCCACCAACAAGGATCTGCTGCAGGAGACCGTGGAAGGCCGCTTCCGGGAGGACCTGTATTACCGTCTGGACGTGCTGGACCTGAAGCTCCCGCCTCTGCGGGAGCGGGGTGACGATGTGAAGATCTTAGGCCTCCATCTGTTCCGCCAGCTGCCCGGCGGCAAGGACCCCATCATGCAGAGCCAGTTCTTGTATCTGCTTGAACAGGCCGGTCCCTATCAGTGGTACGGCAATATCCGGGAGCTACAAAACTTTGTGGAGCGGGCCAATATTCTGATGAGGAACGCCGGAGCCTCCTCCGTGACGGTGTCGGATATTCTGCGCCGCCGCGCTGAGCCTGCGCCGGAACCCTGCCAGGAAACGGAATCACGTGACCGCCGCGCCATCGAGGCCGCTCTGCACAACCACCCCGGCTCTATGGCGGATGCCGCCAGAAGCCTTGGCTGCAGTCGACAAACTCTATGGCGGAAGATGAAAAAATACGGCATCCAACGGTGATCGTTTCATTTTCTGCTGCGCCTTTAACCGTTTGCAACACACGTTTAACAAATCGCGTTACACTCCCCCGGCCAAACGCCTTGTCTGCCTATTTTCATTCGCGGGCAAGGCGTTTTTTGTGCATTTTTACCCCCTTTTTGTAAATTTTCTACAGCTTTTTCAAACATTTAGTCAAATATATGAATTTTCCCCGAAGGATTGGCACATTTTTTGCTATATCTGTAATAATAGCTTTTGACGTCGTGGGCGAGCTGCGTCTGGGCAGGTCACAGGGGATCCTGTGGCAAGACTCTACTATCTTTTAGGAGGAGATTCCATGGGTAAAACAAAAGTCCAAAAGATCGGCTTCCTTGTCGGCATCGTTGCCATGCTGGTCATCGGCTTCATGCCGACGCCTGAAGGGCTGTCGCTGGTGGGGCAGCGGGTGCTGGCCGTCACCGTACTGATGGTGGTCTTTTGGATCACTGAGGCCATGCCGATCCCGTTCACAGCGCTGTTGCCGATCTTCCTGTTCCCGGTAATGCAAATCACCGGCTCCAAGGGACAGAATGACATCACGCTGTTCGCGCACTATGCCTACTCCACCTGCTACCTGCTGGTGGGCGTGGGCTTCCTGTCCGGCGCCATGGTGAAGCACGGCCTGCACAAGCGTATTGCTCTGGGCATCGTCAGCAAGGTCGGCAAGAAGCCCACCACTCTGATCCTGGGATTCATCATTGCCGTAGGCTTTGTGTCCATGTGGATGTCCAACACGACCGCCACTGTCATGATGCTGCCTGTAGCTCTGGCTATTTCCAGCACCTTGGGCGATAATGCCGCCGGTCTAAAGAAAGCCATGGTCCTGGCCATCCCCTACGCCGCCACCATCGGCGGCATGGCAACTGTCATCGGCACCACCACCAACCCCACCGGCATCGGCCTGATCCGTGAGACCATTGGCATCGACATCGACTTTCTGGACTGGATGAAGATCGGCCTGCCTTTCACCGTCATCCTGATCCCCTTCTTCTGGCTCTATATGGTGAAGTTCTTCAAGGTCGACAAGATGCCCCCTACTGACATCTCCATCGCCCGCAGGCAGTATGAGGAACTGGGGCCCATGAACAAGGGCGAGAAGTGGGTTGCCGCCATCTTCGTTCTGTGTGTCATCCTGTGGGTCACCCGTTCTCTGGTCTGGGGTGACTGGTTCCCCTATGCCACGGATGAAACTATCGCCATGTTCGGTGCAATCTTGGTTATGATTGCACCTATGGATTATAAGAAAGGTGAGTACGTCTGCGACTGGAAGACCGGCTTCAATGACATCCCCTGGAACGCCGTTATTCTGCTGGGCGGCTCCATGGTCATGGGCAACGCCTTCCGGGATGCCGGTTGCGCGGAGTGGATCGCCAATATGCTCTCCGGCTTGGCGGGCATGAACTCCATCCTGATTGTAATTCTGGTTGGTATTGTCACCGCTGTTCTCACTGAACTGACTACCAACGCCGTGGTCGTGGCCGCCTTTATCCCGGTCCTGGCCGGTGTGGGCGAGGCTATCGGAGTCAGTCCCTTTGCCATGATGATCGCCTGCATGTTGGCCTGCAACTTTGCTTTCATGCTGCCTCCCGGAACGCCCCCCAACGCCATTGCTTATGGCTCCGGCGAAATCGAGCTGAAAGATATGTTGAAATGCGGCCTTGGCCTGAAGCTCATCGCTCTGATCATCTTCCCCATCGTTCTGTATTTCATCACCATGGGCATCTTCGGTGTCGGCACGGTTTGACCGTCCCTGGTACATCTGTCACAAGGGCTCCGCACAGTATGTGCGGAGCCCTTTCCTGTCCCCCCGCTCCTCCGCTCCAGCGATCCAGCTGCTGGAGTTCACAGGCACAGCACAGGTGTGCGGACCGATCCACACCGTCTCTTCCAGCTGTCTCACAGGCGGCCTCAGGAGAATCATAGGGTACATACACCCCCGAGTACAGAGTCTGTAATCCCCAGGGCCAGCCCGTCCAAAGCCCTGTGCGTCAGCCCTTTCTCGTGCGATCCCCCTGTGTTCTTCTCTCTGTACGGGCTCTGCGTAAGCCGCCGCAGAATCCCCGCCTGCATCTTCTTCGCCCAGCCCTGCAGAAAAACCCCGCCCCCTTCCATTTGGGAAGGGGGCGGGAAGGAGTGTGTGTTAGATGACTTATCGCTCAGGCTTGCAGGGAGTTTCTTTTTCTACATGGATATGGTGGCCGCTGTATGTACCGGGGATGGCCTGCATCTGGGCCTTCGCAGCAGCCAGCAGCTTGGAGAAGGAAATGCCAGTGTCGCAGCCCATCTCATTGAGAGTCCACACCACATCCTCTGTGGACAGATTTCCAGAGGCACCGGGGGCAAAGGGGCAGCCTCCCAGACCACCCAGAGCAGCCTGCACCTTGGTAACCCCCATATCCATGGCCGCCAGGGTGTTGGCCATGCCCAGGCCGCGGGTATCATGGAAGTGGACCATCAGATCCAGACCGGGATATGCGTTCTTCACGGCGCCGATCACTGCGCGCACCTGGGCGGGATCGGCAATGCCGATAGTATCGCACAGGCAGCAGGTCTTCATACCGGCGTCCACATAGTCTTTCAGAAAATTTACCGCGGCGGAGGGATTGTCGTATTTCCCCTCAAAGGGACAGCCAAAGGTGGTGGCCAGATCCACGATGATGTCCAGGTCGGGATAGGCAGCCCGGATTTCCTTGTACGCCTCCAGAGACTGCTCGTGGGTGCGGTTGATGTTGGCCTTGTTATGGCTCTTGCTGAGAGAGACCACATAGCACACCCGCCGCAAGCCCAGCTCATAGGCGTTCTGTGCGCCCCGCAGGTTGGGGATCAGGGCGAACAGATCCATGTCCGGATATTTCTCCAGCACCACCCGGGTCACGTCAGCCGCGTCTGCCAGCTGGGGAATGGCCTTGGGGCTGACGAAGGAGGTATACTCGATGTGCTTCACTCCGGCAGCCACCAGTTGATCGATGACGGTCAGCTTCTGCTCCGTGGTGATCGGGGTGCATTTGACACTCTGGAATCCGTCCCGGGGCCCCACTTCGATGACTTCAACTTGCTTGCTCATGACAGGAAATCCTCCTCTAAAATCAGATAACGCCTTTCTCCTTCAGCTCGGTCAGTTTGGCCTCGTCGAAGTCCAGCATCTCACCGTAGATCGCGGCATTGTCCTCGCCAAGCAGGGGCGCCCCCTTTCTGGGGCAGGACTTGGTGCGGGTCAGCTTCTGGGCCATGGCCGTGATCTGCAGCTTGCCCATGCCGGGCTGGTCGATCTCCGGGAACATTCCGCGGTCGCCGGCGATCTGGGGGTCCTTCACCAGACGGTCAATAGTGTTCACCGGACAGGCCGGGCAGCCGGCGTCATTGAGCATCTTGTCGATTTCGTCAATGGTATGGTTTCTGGTCCAACTGCTGATGATCTCCCGCAGCTCCTCGTGATTTGCGATGCGCTCCTGGATGCCTGCAAACTTGGGGGCATCAGCCAGCTCGGGGCTGCCCATCACACTGCACAGGATCTTCCAAAGCTTGGCGTTTCCGGCGGCGATGACCACGTCGCCGTCACTGGCCGGGAACACATCATAGGGATAGGTGGACTCATAACGGTTGCCGATCCGCTGGGGGATACGGCCGGTAGACTGATAGATCATGGTGATATTCTCCATAGCGGAGGCCACAGAGTCCACCAGTGCCACGTCGACCTTTTCACCCAGACCTGTCCTCTGCTTGTTCACCAGGGCCGCCAGCACGCCGACGGTCAGGTTCAGCCCTCCCAGCACGTCGCCCATGGGGGTGCCGCAGCGGGTGGCAGGGCCGCCAGGCCAGCCGGTGGTGCTCATCAGTCCGCCCATGGCCTGACCTACAATATCATAACCCGCACGCTTGCTGTATGGGCCTGTGTGGCCGAAGCCGGAGCAAGCGCCATAGATGATGCCGGGGTTGATCTCCTTCAGCACATCATATCCCAGGCCCAGCTTCTCCATGGTGCCGGGACGGTAGTTCTCGATCACCACGTCGGCCTTCTTCACCATCTCCTTGAAGATCTCCTTGGCCTCGGGGGCTTTCAGGTTCAGGGTGACGCCCATCTTACTGCGGTTAAAGTTGGCAAAGTAAACGCTTTGATCATTGATAAAGGGGCCCATGCTCCGACTGTCATCACCCTTGCCAGGCTGCTCGACCTTGATAACCGTAGCGCCCATATCCGCCAGCAGCGCACCGCAGTAGGGCCCTGCCAACACGCGGGTCAGATCCAGAATAACAATGCCTTCCAGCAGGCCTTTTTCGTGCTCCATGATAAACCTTCCTTTTCCGTCAATAATATGCCTTCAGAATTGGCCTATCGCTCTGGGGGCGAGACCAGAGGAGGGCCTTATCCTATCGGGATATTAAGCAATTTTTGTGCCAACATTTTGGAGCAGCCCAGACGTCGTAATACCACAGATATCGGTCTGTTTTTTTGAACCGTCCGCTATCAAGCTGCTAATTTGTATCAGTAAGTATTAAATGTACCGTAACATATTGTTACATCCCGTAACACTTCAAGAAGACCTACTGCGGAGCCAAATTTTCCGGTCGGATGCGCCTATCGTCCGCAGCTTTCAACTCCTGAGAGCATGGCGTTCATGCGCCTGGGAAATGCCACATTCGCTCCCATCTGGTTCTATTGGCAGTCATGCCGATATCTGAGCAATGTTCCGGTCGATAGAATGCTGCTCCTTTATTTTACAGTAGATATTGAAATGAAGAAAATAGCGCCTCATCCGCCTTCTCCCCCACCAACCTGCGGCTCTTCCTTGATCATTCCTGGAATTATGTGGTGCCAGACATTGATCTCTCTGGCTGAATGAGCTATCAGTGTCGACAGGTTCTTCACACAGCTCCTCTCAATTTGCAGCCTGCTGCCGGCAACATACAACTGCATTTTTGACAAACTTTTCCCGCTGAGATGGGCGAGCCCTTGCCCTCATTTCCCAAACGGTTGAACTAAATTTTTTCTGTACATTTCCAGCTATTTCCGGCAGTTTCTGCTCGTTTCGGCGTACTCTCCGCACCTCTTAACTCCACTGTTTCCGTGTGTTCCGAAGCTGTCTGTGGTCAAACATGTGGTCAAAAAGCCCTTCTTGACCAGGTGCGGCATCAACTGCCGCCGCTTGTCCAGAAGGGCTCTTTTTCATATTCAGGTTTTGGGTATTGTACCTCTGGAGAGGGTGAATTGCAACGGTTTTCTCTCCCGCTTTCAGGGTCTCTCCAGACCTTTTTCATGCCAAAAAAAGAGTCATTTTCAGAGCCAAAACCGCCGAAAGCTTGCGTCGCTATAAACTGTACCCTGCAGAATGGACACTCATAGTTTAGGGGTGCCCTGATCTTCGGACAGGAAGATTAGGGGGACGCCCTTAACGGTGGACACTTTTGCGGGAAAGATTTGTGTGGTAAGATGTATCCATGAAGAGGACAGAAAGGCATGGATACAGATGAGCAAGAAGACGCACACGAACCCACTGTCCAAGCAAGAGATTGAGAAGCTTAGGAAGAATCCGTACGTTGCTTCAGTGACCGCCAACACGGTGCGCTTTACTGAGGCCTTCAAGGAACTGGCTTATGAGAAGAAAAGTCAGGGGATTCCTGTGATGGAAACGATGCGCCAGTACGGGATCGATCCAGAGATTCTCGGAGCCAGCCGCGTGGAAGGCTTCTCCTACACACTTAACAAGAAAGCCAAGCAGGAAAGCGGCTTCTCGGATAGGCGCAGCGAGAATTACCGACGCCCTCCGAAGACTGGAGAAGAAACGGTAGAGCAGCGGATCCGGCAGCTTGAGAATGAACTTGCTTACACAAGGCAGGAGGTCGAATTCTTAAAAAACTACAGGCGGCAAATATGGAGGCTCAGAAACAATGGGAATCAAGCACCGGCAGAAGTAAAGTACGGTCTCATCCTCGAGGCTGTACGGCAAGACGGCAATCTGTTGAATATCAGTGCTCTGTGTCGGATCGCAGACGTATCCCGATCCGGATATTACGCCTGGCTGGATGCCGCGCCGTTGAGGCAAAGCCGTGAGGAAACGGACAGCACAGATTTTGCCCTGGTAAAGCAGGCTTATGAATTTCGGGGATACAAGAAGGGAGCACGGAGCATCTACATGCGCCTGCTGCATCTTGATCCGCCTGTCGTCATGAACATCAAGAAGATTCGCCGTCTGATGCGAAAATATGGACTCCGCTGTCCCATCCGTCAGGCAAATCCCTATCGGCAAATGGCCAAGGCGATGAAGACGAGCCATGTGGCAAAGAACGAGATTAACCGTCAGTTCCGAAGCTACGCACCACGGAAAGCCTTACTGACAGACATTACCTACATCTTTTACCAGGGCGGCGTCTGTTATCTCTCCCCGATCCTTGACGTCTGTACGCATGAAGTGCTGGCTTACCGGCTTAGTGACAACCTCAGAGTCGACTTCGTTCTTGACATGGTTGACGCCATGTGCAGCAAGTATGGAGCCGAGCTGGACAACTCGACCATTGTCCATAGCGATCAAGGCTGCCACTATACCAGCAACGCCTTTATCCAGAAGCTCAAGGATGCTTCCTTCGTGCAGTCTATGTCACGGAAGGGCAACTGCTGGGATAACGCGCCGCAGGAGAGCTTCTTCGGTCACATGAAGGATGAGATTGCTGCTCTGATTGCCGGGTGTGACACCTATGAGCAGGTTCAAGCTGTTGTCGCCGATTGGATGGACTACTACAACAAAGATCGCTACCAGTGGGATCTGGAAAAGCTCTCCCCGCGGGAGTATTACTGTTACCGTCAGACTGGCGTATATCCGCTGAAACCGGGCATCTCGAAAAACGTAACTCCCAGGGCTCTGCCCCGGACCCCGAGGTTTAGCGCTTTGGTTTCCAGGAGGCAGTGATAAAAAGGCAGCATGCTCATGCACACTGCCTCCCGCAAACTCGCCCGGGCGCTCGGGTCGCTCCTCAGCGTTGCCCTATCCTCCCTGGCGGTAAAGCAGCTACATGTTATCATATCTGGGGTCATTTTTAACCCCTAAAATTCAAAATTGTCCTTGACATGGGGTACACTTCAACAAGATAAAGGGGCGTGCACCTAAAAGGTACCGTTTTGCCCAAAAACACCGGACCCGCAATGCGGGCCGGGGTACCGTTGACCGCGGCGGTTTTGGCGGTTTGGTACCAAATAGGGTGCTCTTCATTTGAACGAATCGGGAAACGGCAGAGGATTGAGGGCCGTTTCCAACGTGATCAGAACTGGTACCGGAAGGAGGACCGGAAATGTTAGAAAAACGGGTAAAATCAGGGCTGGCGGTAACGCCGCGGCACCTGAAATTGTGCGACGACAATCTGCGGCGTGCCGGCGTCGGCTCCCGCAATGACTTCGTGGAGCAAGCCATTGAGTTCTACTGCTCCCATCTGATGTCCCGGGAACTCTCCATGCTGGGCGGAAGAAACCAAGTGCCCATGGAGCGGTTCGAATCACTGTGCAAATCTCTGGGCACAGGACAGTACAAACTGTCGGTGGAAATCGCCACCATGGCGCACATCCTGGCGCGGATAGCGCAGGTGCCGGACAGCGAGATCCGCGCCATCCAGACGGACTGTGCTCAGGAAGTCAAGCGTCTGGGCCGCGCTCCCACATTCCTGCAAAGCTCCCGCCGGGAGCGGGACGGTCTCACGGCGGACGACAGCGCGCGCTTCTTCCTGGACGACGGCCCGGAAGACGACGATCTCACGTAAAAGCAAATGATAACTTTCTCTTAACTCCGCCGCGTCCCTCTGGCTATTCCGCACGCAAGTCGGTATTGTGTGTTGCAAAAGAAGGAGGCGGCACACATGAACGACTACATGAGAGCACTGCACCAGCGGTTCTTCCAAGAGCCTGACTGCACAGAGATCCGCCGGGAGTTGGAAACGCTGCGTCTCACGTTGCGAGACAAGCTGGACCGACAGGACCGGGAGACACTGCTGAAACTAACGGACCTGGCCATCGAGCTGCGGGAGGTCGTCTCCCTGGCGTCCTTCACCGCCGGGTTTCAGCTGGCCCTGGGGATTGCCGGGGAGCTGACGCCCTACTCATTCGAAGACGATGAAGAGGAACGGGCACTGCGCCGACAGGAGCAAAAAGAGCCATGAGCGTGCATCGCTATATCAAAGAAAAGGAACCCGAGGAGCAGGAGGTGAATGCGCATGAGTAAACGGAGACCATCGGGAGATGGTATGGTCCGCAAACGCGAGGACGGACGATGGGAGGGCCGCATCGTGGTGGGCCACAAGCAAAACGGCGAGCCCATCTTCCGATATGTGCTGGCCAAGACGCAAAAGGAACTGCTGGCCAAGCTCCACCGGGACATGGATCTCTATCAGGATGCGCAGCTCACTGAGGACAGCCGCATGACGCTGGGTGAGTACCTGGACCGCTGGATGGAGGAATACGGTGCTGTCACTCTGCGTCCCAACACCCTGCGCAGCTACGAGCAGTACATCCGGTGCTATGTGAAGCCCTACTTAGGTGGCAAGATCATCTCCCGCATCACCCGTCTGGATATCCAGAAGCTGTACCAGAAGCTGAAGAAAGAGGGCCGGGTCCACGACCATCCGGAGTACGGGTACGAGCTGTCGGACACCATGGTGCTCCGCATCCACGCCATGCTCCACCGGTGTCTCAAAGATGCGGAGCGGGACCACATCATCCCCTACAACCCCACGGACGGAACCAAGCTACCCAAGAACAGCTACAAGCCCAAGCAGGTCCTGGACCGGGAGCAGATGGATGCCTTCCTGGCGGCAGTGGACAAGAACGAGACCTGGCGGGACTTCTTCTACACGGAGCTGACCACCGGCCTGCGCCGGGGTGAGATCTGCGGCCTCATGTGGAAGGACTTCGATGCGAGCACCGAGACGCTGAAGATTCTCCGCTCTGTGAATGCCCCCAAGCGAGGGGAGCTGGAGATCGGCGAAACCAAAACAGAACGGGGCAGGCGCACCATCCGGCTCCCGCCCAGCACCGTCCAGCGTCTGAAGGAGCGGAAGAAACACTCTATCAGTCAGTGGATCTTCCCGGACCCACTGGCACCGGAGAAGCCGGTGCGCCCCAGCGCTGCCTACTACTGGATGAAGGTACTGCTGAAAGAGGCGGGACTGCCTCACATCCGGTTCCATGATCTGCGCCACACCTTCGCCACTCATGCTCTGGCCAGTGGTGTGGATGCCAAGACACTCTCCGGCATCCTGGGCCATACCAATGCCTCCTTCACGCTGGACACCTACACCCATGTGACACCGGACATGCAAAAAGCCGCCAGCGATGTGGTTGGCGGCTTTCTGAAAGATCTGCTGGGAGAGGAGTTGAACCCATGGCAAGGAAACGAAAAAGCGGAACCGGCACCATAAGGCAGCGCAAGGACGGCCGCTGGGAAGGCCGGGCTGTGGTGGGCTATGATGACAAGGGCCTGCCCAAGACGAAAAACGTGTTGGCCAAAAGCAAGCATGAGTGTCAGGAGAAGCTCTCCAAGCTGATGGAGGCGGTAGGTAGCACCAAGTCCGAGAAGATCCGTGCCGACATGCCTTTCGGGGAATGGGTGGACTTCTGGTATCAGACCTACGTAAAGTCCGGTCTCCGCCCCACCACGCAGCACACCTATGAGACCAACATCTATCAGCATGTCATCCCGCAGCTGGGTCAGATCCCGCTGTGCCAGCTGACCCAGAAGGATCTCCAGCAGTTCTACGCCCACCTGAAAAAAGAGGGGCGACTCATCCGTACCGATCTTTACGGGAAAGGCCTGTCTGATCGGATGGTGCGGATGTGCCACGCCAAATGCCGGGCGGCTTTGGACCAGGCGGTGCAGGAGAACCTGATCCGAACCAACCCGGCAATAGGCTGCAAGCTGCCGCCCAAGCGCGGGCGAGAGATGCAGGTGCTGTCCCGCCAGGAACTCCAGCGGTTTCTCATGCAGGCCAAGGCAGATGGATACTTTGAACTGTTCCTGCTGGACCTGTCCACTGGCCTGCGCCGGGGAGAACTGCTGGCCCTGCAATGGTCCGACCTTGACCTCGATGCCGGGACACTGTCTGTGACCAAGCAGATCTATGAAGTGAATGGAAAGATGCAGATGAGCATCCCAAAAACCAAGGCGTCTATCCGTAAGCTGGTGCTGCCGCCTGCGGTGATAGAGGTATTCCGGGAGTATCAGAAAACAACCAAATGCCGCTGGCTGTTCCCCTCGCCCATCAAGGAGGATGCGCCGCTCACACCCGGCTCGATGCTCCGGCGCCTCCATGTGACGCTGAAGCGGGCACAGTGCAAACAAATCCGCTTCCATGATCTGCGTCACACTTTCGCCACCATGGCTCTTGAAAACGGCATGGACATCAAGACTCTCTCCGCCATACTGGGCCATGTATCGGCGGCAACCACGCTGGACATCTACACCCACATCACCGGCGACATGTTCAGCGAAGCCGCCGCCAAGATCGACCGGGGCCTGGGCAATGAGGTGTCGGAGAACACTTCGGAGTCAGCGCAGAACCCCCTTGCCGACTTTCAGCCGGTCATGCGGCGCATTCGAAAGCCCGGAACCGGCTGCATCAATGAACTCAATGACCACCTCTTTGAGGGACGCTACTCCCCCACCTGGCCGGATGGCACCAAGCATTCCAAATGTGTCTACGCTCATACCCGTGAGGAGTGTGAGGCAAAACTGAAGGTACTGATCCAGCAGATGAACACGGAACGGAAGGCCATCCTGGACCGGATGCATGGGATCGTCTCGCCCGATAAGCTTACCAAGAAGCAGCGGCAGATCTGGGAGTACCTGCGGCTCCACCCGGATGAGACAAATTACAGTATCATTGCCAGGGGTGCAAAGGTGACCCGGCATACTGTGGCAAAGCACTATGGGATGGTGCGGGAGATGCTGGGATTCCAGTAGGGAAACGATCCCGGCATCCGGCAGGCAGAATGTCCCCATTGAAAAATTTCTCTGCCACCAGCAATGGCAACAGCGTATTTTCCTTGTTTATTCGTACCGAATAGAATGTAATATTTTCGAGGTGATGTGTTGTGGAGAAGCGCACTGCAAAAGTGAATATCAGTGCCGCGGGCGGAACTGCGGCAAAAGGATCCCGAACCTGCAAGGTCACGCTGCCTACTACTTGGCTGGAGGCCATGGGCATCAGCGAATCCCAGCGGGAGCTGGAACTCTCCTTCGACGGGGAGCGGATCACCCTTTCCCGCCCGGATGCCGTCTCTGATGCGGGACACGACGTCCGCACCTTCCACTTCTACGACGGCCAGCGGCTCTGCACCACTATCCGTGCGGACTTCACGGCAAGAACCGTGTCCGCGGAAAATTATGTGGCCGACCCGGTGAAAACGGCGTTCGGCAACAACCCCCATCCCACCTGGGCCGACTTCCAGGCTTTCCTGGAAGAGCGCTGCATTCCTCGTCAGCGGGCCGGTCTGCGGGAGTATCTGGAGGCCATCGGCGTGGCGGAATATGACCCTCTGCAGATTATCCAGAAAACCAAAGGCCGCATGGCTGAGGATCAGCAGTGGCTGGAGATACTGCCATAAAAACCCCTCTAGTATCGAATCAGGAAATGCAGAGAAATTATCTAAGGAAAAGCCAGAGATAAGGTGCCGTACCAACACTGACTACAATGAAAATCCAGATAACTCTTTCATGTGCTGAACTTCTATCTGCCCAGGACTACCTTGGAATCATAGCACGGCATTTAATGCAGCAGAGAACAAAGTAACGAAATGAGGAGTCAGAATTTCTTCTCGTATTTCAAATATAGCAACGCAAATACATTCAAAAATGATCTGGATCCGTCCAGACGCAAGTAAATGTATCATGGCCTGCTCTTCACCTTGGGCCCCTATACTCACGTCACTGACAATATGCGTCAATATACCATGTTTAATTCAAGCCTTAAATTTACGCAAATAGTGTTGATCTAATATTGCCCCTATATCATTAGGAGTTGTATTTGGAAATAGAGTTCTCTTTGATTTCATTTGGTCTAATACTGTATCGACCAGTTTTCCATTCCCAAAGGCTTCAATAAAATCATTATAAGGGATAGCTCCGAAATCATACTTGGCTTGTGCTATATATGCAATAATGCAGCGATTAAGCATATCTTGATCTGCTATCTGTGAAATGTAGTCAAACAATAGAGTTAAATAGCACATAACAACATCATTCCGTATAAATGGAACCATTTTGTATTCTTGTGCAATAAGAAAAATGTCAAGACACTGCATAATATTTTGACTTGTGGTCATTAAAAAGATTTTTGGTTCCGTCATTTGCGATCTAATGGTGTTGTAATCAAAAGTTTCCTGACAAAATTTTTCTATGCGTGCCCGTAAGCTCAAAGCAGTGTCTGAACCAGAAGAATAAACCAGGTATGATAAAGTGGATGGATTTAAGTGCTTTTCAATATCTTCAAATGATGCATTGTTTTCTAACAAAATATCAATAGTTTCGTATTGATAGTCGAACAGTGCTAAAATAAATTTTTCAGAAAGGTGCAACAGTTCTTTCATTTCTTCAGCCCGTTGTTGATTATCTATGTTATCTAATGGAATTACCCAAAAATCTTGGTTCCAGAAATCAAGCACATTATATAGATCTGTTGCAGCGGTATAGAGAAAATTTTTTATTTTATCATAATTAATCAGATAACTATCCTTTTGGAAAAAAGCACCCATCTTGGACAGGGGGTCATTTATAATTCTCTTTTTACCTAATAAGGAAAAATCAATATGCCCATTGTTCTGTATGTCAACATGTACTGCACCAGCAAGAAAAGAGACATTATCGGCGTATTCAAGATTATTCAGGAAAAAAAACACAATAGATTTATTCTTATACCAAAAAATTTTCACCTCCTCCAAAAGAGCCTTTAATCTAAAATCAGAAAGTGACTGTTTCATCAAATCGTCTTTATATATTGCTATAAGTTCTCGATATTCTTTTTGGATACGAATAATCGGTTTAGATTCAATCATAATTAACACCGTATGCCATATTTGTCCACATAAAAATCCGGTAGATCTATATAGGAAGAAATCGCAGAAAATACTTTTTTTAAAATCATAATACAATCGTGGTCAATATCTAACAACATTTGTTCCATTGTATAATCAGGGACACAATGGTAAAGGTGGGACGGATTATCACATAGTAGCATGGAAGACTCTCTTATTGCTCCCCAAAAAGCATGAGCATAATTGGTATCATAATCATAGTAAATTTCATATAGCTCCATTTCTCCAACTAATTCAAATTTCTTTTTAATTTTATCTTTATCAAAGTATCCGAGATTTATTGAGTAAATTCTTCGTCTTTAACTTCATTAACATATAGTTCAAGCATTCTAAAATTGATATGAGCATCAGGATCTTCTTGGTACTTTCCTTCTCGTAACTTTGCCATCACAAGCTTATATTTTCCTAAACCGTAACTTTGAAATTTTTCAAATACATCTGGCGTATGTGGCTCTTTATAAAGAAGATATTTAAGATTAATATACGCCTCTACCATTGTTCTAAAAAGAATCCTGCCAGAAACTGTATTGCGTAATTCATGATTTAAGATTTCTGAATACAGTTTAATAATATAGGTAACTATTCCCATGCTTATTGTGAATTTTGCAGATTGATACTTGTCTTTTGTATTGGCCCCAATAAATTCTAATGTTTTTAGACTATCATTCAAAAATTCTTTGCTCATAATAATATCCTTATGTACATAATTAATCGCCATCGGTTTACAAGGAGTTATTTGTGCAAGCTGATCCCAAAATTTATGTGAAAAAGAAATATCCGTAAAAGCACTTAAGCCTTGCATAGTGGCTCGAATTATCGGGCGATAATTCGACATAATAGCTTCATCATGTGAATGTTTATAGTATTCTGTAAGGGTCTCTGTAGTCATGGTACATTCTTCAGAAATGAACATCTTTTTTGCACTAATATAAAACCATATGACAGTAAAGCATATATCTGTAGACTCATGTGAATGGAAAGATAAATTTCTTTCTACTGCTTGCATTAATTTGGCAATTTTAAATTCCAGATCTAGTTCTGGCATACAATATCTATTAAAAAAGTACGGATATTCTCTTGATGAAAATATTATAGTGAGAGGGGAGAGAACCTCTTTAGGTATAAACATATCTATAATATCAAACCATTTTTTTTGATCTTGTTCTTTTAAAGATAAGACTTCAGATAATTCAGCAATACAAATTTGTTGCTTTTTAAGCTCCCTTATGATATTGCTCATTACTTTGAAAGTATCATTTCTGCCAAGCGCAGAAAAAACAAGTGCAATCCAAATAAACTGCGGTAGTTTATCACGGCTCCATGATGTTTCCTTCATATGGCTTCCTAGAAAAGCCGTAAATGGTGTATAGAGCGTGTCTCCAATTTTTTTATGTTGTGATAATTTGCTTCTGTCCATTTTAATTGTACTCCCACTCTTTGTACTCTCTAAAAATTAGCTTTTTCTATTTATGTTGGATGTGTTCTACTGCACAATGTGAGCATGTTTATACTATAATTCATCTTAAAAGCCAACTTTATTGTATCATTTTTTCAAATATTAAGCAATAAAAGTATTACTTTTGGAGATTTGTTATGCTTTAAATTCAAGGAGCTTTATTTATGACCTTTTTTATATCTAGAGACCGCTCTCACCTTGAAAGCATCTCTATTGCCATCTTAGGACTTCACTGATAAGAGTCAAAATCTAATTCATCATGTACGGAAGGATTATACTCCGTACAATCAAGATCATAATTCTCCTCACGAGGGAACCTTGTGAACCAGACAAGACCGGATGCGGGTCTGTGAGAAATTAAAAGCTAATTCGAAGATATCGAACACGACTTTATCGTAAGGTGTAAGAGTCTGCACGTTTTCTCTAAATATAAAAACCCACGGCAAGCCAAATAGCTTGCCGTGGGTTTTCTGTCATCCCTAACCGGAGGGTAACCGTTTAGAAGATGCAGATATGCTCTGCATGGTTTTTGAATTACTCAGGCATAAACGTCAAACGCATACTGAGCAGGGGCGGGAACAGAATTGACCATATCCTGGATGAGAGAAATTGCCTGACTCTCTGCATCATCCATCGTTCTCTTCATCAGGGAAGTGCTGTAAGCACTCTGAATCTGAGCGGTCTGCATTCCCATGATAGACTCTATCACAGCAATCACCCTTTCTCTTGAAATGATCGTCCCCGTTGTTTTTATCGACCGGTTCATTCTGTTTGATAAGGGACGTACAGCGTAAAATGCTGCACAGATCACATTAAGGCGCCAGGCAAGGGGTGAAGCAGGCTCTCTGGCGTTGAAGGCTGCTCCTTACGCTCTCACATCGATGGAATCCCCGCTGGTGAGGGTCAGTGTCCGGCCATCCGCGGGGACGATCTGCTGCTCCACGGACTGCCTAGTCACGCCGTCCAGGAGGCTAGGATCAAATCTCTGCCCCGGTTTCCAGTCAGGATTTGCTGCTTTCACAATGTTATAAAAGGCTCGCTCATAGCACCGCTCATACTGCTCCAGCGTCTAGGTAGCCGTCAGGCGCTCAGATTTCTCTACGCTCAGCTGATAGCGGGTAAAGACGGCGGTCCGGTCCGACTCCCCGCTGCCCATGCCGTTGAAGCGGATGTACTCCCGCAGGGTCGTGTCGAACATGTCCTGCCGGGCGGCTTCCGGGATATCGATGAGCTTTTGGATAGTGGCAGGGTCTTTGCCCGTGATGTCCATGCCGGCTACCCCGTAGCAGTTGATGCGGTCTCCGTCCTCATCCAGCTGCCCCATGAGGTTGCGGATGGCCATCTCTTCGTCTCCCTCGTAAAGCTTCAGCAGTTCGTCCACGGAGGAGGTGTCCTTTCCCAGCATACGCAGCAGCATGCGGAGTTTCTCCAGCTGGGTTTCGCTTTCGCTCTGGGCTTCGGACTTTCTCATCTTCCCTTCATCCAGCATGGCCTTCGCCGCCTGATAACGTTTGCTGCTGGTGTCGATCACGCCGGTATAGGGGTGAAAAGGAATCGCTGCCATTGCCATAGAAAATTACCTCCTCTTCCTGGCCGCTCAAACAGCTTTCTTATAAGATTCATCGACCGAAACCGCAGAATCTTTAAGGGAAAAGGATAGCAACATCTGATGGCATACAGTTTCCCAGATCAATCACGCCTTTTTCCGCGTCAGGAAAATCCCGATGCCCGCCGCGATCAGGAGCAGAGGTGCCATCCTGACAAACAACCACTCAAAGGCGTGGAGGGCCGTACCCATGACAGCGGTTTCCGGGTCGCTGAAATCCCAGCCCAGGTACGGGCTGTTGACCACGATCAATGCCGCAAATCCGGCCACGAGAAGTACACAGAATGCGATTAGGGACCAGTGGAGGAACTCTCTTCGAAAAGCTTTTCTCCGGGCGAATTGCAGATTGATGATCTCCAGCTTTTCCGAAAGGACTTTGACCGCGTCCGCCTCCGACTCCGCCACCGTCTCCCCCAGCAGCGTGCTCACGGGTGTCTCCAGGGCCTCCGACAGGGCGATCAGCAGATCGGAGTCCGGGACGGACAGTCCCTGCTCCCATTTCGAGATGGTCTGCCGCACCACATTCAGCTTGTCGGCAAGGTCCTGCTGGGAAAGCCCCTTGGATTTCCGGAGCGCTTTGATGTTTTTATTGAGCATATGAACTCACTCCCTTCGACCTCAGTGTAGGCAAAGTGGCCCGTTGCCGCAAGCAACGCAGATTAACACAGCCCAACGACCGGGCCAGCTTTTGGGGGAGCGGCGGTTTCAGCCAGTCTTTGCCCAACGAAAACAGCCTTTGCTCAGCCGGTGTAGGCGTCGTCCGCCGTATTCTTGAAATTCTGCTTTTCGAGCCATTGTTTTTCCTCTTCGGTTTCCGGGATGTCGATCCGTTCGATCTTGAAGATCACCGGCCGGGTCCCGTCGTTGCAGCAGGCGATCATCATCCGCTCGTCATTGGTCCAGTTGTGCATGATCGCCCCACCCTGCAAGGCGGTGTAGACATACCGGCTGATGGCGTCCCACGCCTCTCCACAGAATTTTCCGTTCATCAGGTGATAAAAATCATCCCGCTCGGGGGTGCGCTTGAGCAAAAAGGTATCTCCCTTCTGAAAGCAGGGACAGGGACCCGACTTGGGATCCGCCAGATATTTCTCCTGGTACTCCGGGAACACCTTTGTCTCCAGTACTGTGATTCTGCATTCGTGCTGCATATTTCATCCTCCTCATCTTCTGATTTCACGCCCTCGCTAAACTTAAGGATAGGCCGATCTTCTTGCTGCTATTGTACCGAAAAAAGATCCTTCCGGCAAGCAGGGCGGATGTTGGCTATCAGGCATATCACTTTTCATACGCTACAGACAAAGGAAAACTCCCGCCGGAAATTAAAAATTTTCGGTGGGAGTTGGCAGTGTTGGAAGGGCATATTGCGCAAACAAACCATTTCAGAAAAATGCAATCAAAACCACGTGTTCAACGGGTGGTTTGATTTGAGTGTAATCATAAATCAAAAGATTAAAGAGGTGTGGAACATTCAAAGTCATCTGCTACAATCTCAACAGCAGCATCGGCGGAGTCTTGCTCACCAGAGAAGTCTCCTTCAAAAAACCATTTATACGCTCGAGCACTAATGGCTTTGGTTTCTACTAAATCAAGGCCACCGCCAATAACAGCACCAACACCGGGAACAAGCTTTCCCAAATTGATAATACCCTTACTTCCGAATTTTGTTATAAATCTAAACCCAACTTTTTGGTTGATTTTAGTCAAAACTTTTCCCGGAATTTAAACTGTACCCTGCAGAATGGACACTCATAGTTTAGGGGCGCCCTGATCTTCGGACAGGAAGATTAGGGGGACGCCCTTAACGGTGGACACTTTTGCGGGAAAGATTTGTGTGGTAAGATGTATCCATGAAGAGGACAGAAAGGCATGGATACAGATGAGCAAGAAGACGCACACGAACCCACTGTCCAAGCAAGAGATTGAGAAGCTTAGGAAGAATCCGTACGTTGCTTCAGTGACCGCCAACACGGTGCGCTTTACTGAGGCCTTCAAGGAACTGGCTTATGAGAAGAAAAGTCAGGGGATTCCTGTGATGGAAACGATGCGCCAGTACGGGATCGATCCAGAGATTCTCGGAGCCAGCCGCGTGGAAGGCTTCTCCTACACACTTAACAAGAAAGCCAAGCAGGAAAGCGGCTTCTCGGATAGGCGCAGCGAGAATTACCGACGCCCTCCGAAGACTGGAGAAGAAACGGTAGAGCAGCGGATCCGGCAGCTTGAGAATGAACTTGCTTACACAAGGCAGGAGGTCGAATTCTTAAAAAAACTACAGGCGGCAAATATGGAGGCTCAGAAACAATGGGAATCCAAGCACCGGCAGAAGTAAAGTACGGTCTCATCCTCGAGGCTGTACGGCAAGACGGCAATCTGTTGAATATCAGTGCTCTGTGTCGGATCGCAGACGTATCCCGATCCGGATATTACGCCTGGCTGGATGCCGCGCCGTTGAGGCAAAGCCGTGAGGAAACGGACAGCACAGATTTTGCCCTGGTAAAGCAGGCTTATGAATTTCGGGGATACAAGAAGGGAGCACGGAGCATCTACATGCGCCTGCTGCATCTTGATCCGCCTGTCGTCATGAACATCAAGAAGATTCGCCGTCTGATGCGAAAATATGGACTCCGCTGTCCCATCCGTCAGGCAAATCCCTATCGGCAAATGGCCAAGGCGATGAAGACGAGCCATGTGGCAAAGAACGAGATTAACCGTCAGTTCCGAAGCTACGCACCACGGAAAGCCTTACTGACAGACATTACCTACATCTTTTACCAGGGCGGCGTCTGTTATCTCTCCCCGATCCTTGACGTCTGTACGCATGAAGTGCTGGCTTACCGGCTTAGTGACAACCTCAGAGTCGACTTCGTTCTTGACATGGTTGACGCCATGTGCAGCAAGTATGGAGCCGAGCTGGACAACTCGACCATTGTCCATAGCGATCAAGGCTGCCACTATACCAGCAACGCCTTTATCCAGAAGCTCAAGGATGCTTCCTTCGTGCAGTCTATGTCACGGAAGGGAAACTGCTGGGATAACGCGCCGCAGGAGAGCTTCTTCGGTCACATGAAGGATGAGATTGCTGCTCTGATTGCCGGGTGTGACACCTATGAGCAGGTTCAAGCTGTTGTCGCCGATTGGATGGACTACTACAACAAAGATCGCTACCAGTGGGATCTGGAAAAGCTCTCCCCGCGGGAGTATTACTGTTACCGTCAGACTGGCGTATATCCGCTGAAACCGGGCATCTCGAAAAAAAAACGTAACTCCCAGGGCTCTGCCCCGGACCCCGAGGTTTAGCGCTTTGGTTTCCAGGAGGCAGTGATAAAAAGGCAGCATGCTCATGCACACTGCCTCCCGCAAACTCGCCCGGGCGCTCGGGTCGCTCCTCAGCGTTGCCCTATCCTCCCTGGCGGTAAAGCAGCTACATGTTATCATATCTGGGGTCATTTTTAACCCCTAAAATTCAAAATTGTCCTTGACATGGGGTACACTTCAATTTTTTTGATCAATCCGTTAGCGAACTTTACTCCAAACTTAATTCCCGCCTGTTTAACCAATTTATTTACAGATACACCAGCAAGGCAGGCATATACAAATGTCTGTGTTTGATCACTATTCAGTTCAAAGCCAGCCATATACGCTGTACAGGCGATCATGCGCATTTGCACATATAAGACGCTGCCGATATTGGCTGGCACGGTAACAGGTAACGTAATGATTCCGCCGAATCCGGTAATAAACCCAGAGGTAGTGCATTTGATAATTTGATTGTTGAGCATAGCTTTGCACGCTTGCTGCTTCGTAGAATATTTACTCAAATAGTCTTTAGCTAGTTCCTCTACTGAAGGGCTTACATGAGGTACGCCGTTCAAACATTTTTCGTAGCAGGTAGCAAGAAGTGCCATAATATCTTCTTGAGAAATACCTTTCTTTTCTTTGCTCATAATACACTCACCTCAAGGTTGATTCCCTGAACTCAGAATGCGTTCGTTCAGTTTTCAAAGTTATTATATGAGGCATAAACAAAAAACTCAAGAATTCGTTGTATCTGAAATAGAAATACGACCGTCGCACCAATTAGGGATGGGGTAGGGATTTGGCAGTTCTAATTGCTATTCACACTCATATACCCTGTTACTTATCTGCCTCTTAAAGCGTCGCAGAACAGCAATCGTCAAAAGTGCAGAAAAACCGCCTAAAATGGCGGTTTTTCTGATAAATCTGGTCGGAGTGTCATTAAAGGATCTGTGGAAATCCAGTAATATCAATGGTTTGCAAGTAGCCAGCAAGGCTTTCATACCAAATATTTTCAAGATGGGATGAAGGTCCCGTTTTTCAATGCCGTTTTAGCTGTTTGAAAATCCATATTAGAGACATTTTTGCAAAATTCATCGACATCATTTGGGGGAAGCGGTGTAAATCCACTTTGAGCAAGAATTTGTCGAATATTTTTTTCTGCGGTTTTAGAATCCTTGGAGAAAATCTTATTCAATCGTATGTCTTTTTTGGTGTTCAAATAGTCTACAATAATTCTATCAGAATAAGTAACCAAATCAATGTCGTCTAATAAACATCTATCAAGTTCAGAAATTAAATTAATAGAGGCACGAACAAAAGAAGTGATTTCTTTAAATGTTGGGAAGCCGCAGTTATCAAAGGAGGTTAATGTTTCATCTATGGATAATCCACAATGATTTTCTTTGATTTTTTCTATATTTTGTTCCAAAATACGCCTGTTTGATAAACTAATATCATTTTCTGCTTGAAAATGGGTTAAGCGATTTCTCCAACATATCAACAAATCGACCAAAGCAAAATCTGTGGACTGGATTTCATAGTATTGACAGATAAGATTTATTCTTTTATAAATGCTTCGGCTATTATCTACACTGTCTATTGACTGTTTCAGTTTTTCACTGCTAATTAAGCTAGGCGATTGATTAATCAATCGTAAGTATATATCTAGACAATCGACTAGCCAAGCCATTGTAGCCTTTTTTGGCAAATAACTTGCTTCTCTCGACAGAGGCTTTTTTAGATTTGGGATTCCAGGATGTATGAAATTCATTTTGAGCTTCAACATCATATGGAATAATGCCATCTAATCCTACCATAATCGTAATCAACATATGGTTGGCTTGACCAATTTCAGCTTTAAAGCGTTTCAAGGCAATGCTATGATTGATTTTCAATTTTTCACCTCCCGCACTTAAATAAATGGTGCCACCGATGTGATTCGAACACATATCTCTCACTTTGAGGGCATCCGGATTAACGGATACAATAAAGGTGAGCGATCTACCATTGATCCACAGTGGCAAATATTTATATTTATTATACACCAGCTGGATAGTAATGTCATCTTTACGAGGAAAAATACACTAAAAATAATAAAAGACCGCTGACTTTTGTCAGCGGTCTTTTGATGGTCCGAGTGGGGAGACTCGAACTCCCGGCATCTTGCTCCCAAAGCAAGCGCGCTACCAACTGCGCTACACCCGGTTATGGAATTGTTTTATCTGTGGTCTTTCATGTGGTCTTGGCCGTTTTTTGACCACCGGCTTTGCAAAACTGGTTCCCACTTCTGGTAGTGTCCCAGCGGGTTGTGAGGTTGGGTCTTTTCCCTCATGGATGGGTGGGATACGCTCCCAAACTTATCGGGAAAACTTTTTATGCTCGTTTATAGCGGTTTTCAGTGCTTTTTAATTTGTTTTACTTACTCTTTGACGCTCTTATCTCCACTGTGTCCGCATGTTCCAGCGCCGTCTGTGGTAATCTATGTGGTCAAGAACGCTTCCCGTCCGGTTTCCGGTGAAGGCTCACCGGTGCCGGACGGGAAGCGTTTTGTGTTTCAGGGCGTCTGCATTGTAACTCTGAGGAGGCTGTTATGCAAGAGGTTTCTGCGAGGGTGGCAGCTCAGCAGTTGCAGCGCTATAGACAAAGAATACTATCACGCATTTGCTCTCTAAAGGTGAAACTCGCTTTCCCTCAATAACTATCGCATTCCCGTAATTTGAGGGACATTTTAAGGGAAAGTATATTGAAATACGAGAATGCGCTTGTTCATGTGAGCGTCGGTTTTTACACTGCCTTACCCAAAAAAATACTGTTTCATATCTGAGACACCGCCATCCTTATCGCAGAACCATTCGTAATCGGTGAGACAGTTCCGGCAGTGAGCAATCACATCGAACCCGCCGGGTGAATGCTGGTTATCGGCAATGCTCATGACCTCCAAGGGCTTCCCGCAGGCTGGGCAGGGTCTAATCTTCCTCGCCTTACGAGTAGCACGCTCTCTCTGCTCTGTTTCAAGTGCATCTAAAAGACCCTGCCAAAGATTTGGATTCAGTTCATGCTCTGCATAGTCTTCAAGGTGCCGCCGGATATCGTCGGCAGCCAGTACGAGAAACTTATCATCCAGAATCCGGATGTGATGCTTAATATAATTGGAAATCACCACAGGCATACAAGTATTCCTGCCCATCGCATACCGCATTGCCGACAGCAGGATCAAGCGAAAGTCAGAGTCGCAGATCAGGGCGAGCAAGTCCTGGGGGACAGCAGAAACTCCTTGCCATTGTTCATGAATACGCGCAGCGGCCGCCGTTCTTCCGTTACCAGGTTCAGTAAACTGTTAGCTTGATCTTTCAGCTCATCAACGGTAATCGATTCGTAGTCCTGAAACGGGTTTACTTCATAATTCATCATTTGACCTCCAATCAGTTTGTCCTCGTTATGAGGTGTTGGCATTGTAGCTCTGACTGCCCGGAGGTTCAAGCGTTTCTTTCGCGGCTTGAAAAGAAATTGAATAGAGTCGGAATTCGTGCGGATTTATCATTTTCTTGCTTTTCCTGCCCAAATGTGCTATCATTATAAACAACGCTGTCAAGTGTTGGAATAGGCCTTGGCAGTATGGCTGCAATAGACCGAATGCTCTGCCAAGCGGCAGAGCATTTTTTTGCATATCGGTACGGAGGAGATATTTTATGTCTGTGAGTTATAAAAAACTCTGGAAGCTACTCATCGATAAGGACATGAAGAAAAAAGACCTGTGTGAAAGGGCGGGTATCAGCCCAGCATCAGTTACCAAGATGGGACGCAACGGTCATGTCACCACGGAGATACTCGTGAAGATTTGCGCAGCGCTGGATTGTAGGATAGAGGATATCGTGGAAATTGTGTCTGATAATCAATAAACAGATAAAGACGATTTTAGGAGATCTATATGGGAAATGAATTGTTCAAAAATATCCCCAGTAAAGTCGGAGATTTGGTCAAGGATGTGCGCAATGGCCGTATTGGCCTGCCTGACCTTCAGCGTCCTTTTGTTTGGAAAGATAATAAAGTTCGTGAGCTTTTTGACTCTATGCTAAAAGGGTATCCCATTGGCTACATTATGCTCTGGGAGTCTCCGGCGGATTACGAAAGCAAAAAGAGTACAATCGGTGATAACTCAAAGACTTACGAAGACCCCAAAGAACTTGTCATTGATGGACAGCAGCGACTGACCGCCCTTGTTGCAGCTATGTTTGCTGTTAAGGTGAAAGACAAGAACTTTGCGGATCGTGAGATCAAAATCTCCTATAATCCACTGACTCGTGAATTTGCCGTATGGTCTCAGGCATATGAAAAGGACACTGAGTGGATCAGTCGCATCAGTGATGTTTTCCTGGCAAAAGAGGATAATTCCATCAGCTCTCTGCGGCGTCATTTTATCAAGGAGGCTAACGAAGGCCGGAGTAAGAAGGGGTTTCCGCTGTTGACAGATGAGGAAGAAGACAGGATTGAGGATAGCATCAATGCGCTACTGAATCTGTCCGATTATTCTCTGCCTACTTTGGAGATCAGCTATAACGCAGATGAGGAAGATGTCGCAGATATTTTTGTCCGGGTCAACTCTGGCGGTCAGAGCTTGACGGAAAATAACTTCATCCAGACACTGATCTCCGTTTATGAGAATGAAACCAGCGATAAGATCAATGCGTTTGCGGCAGCGTCCAGAGTCCCGGCTGCCAATACCTCGTATAACACGCTTTTGGCAATCGAGCCTTCTCATCTGATTCGCATGGCCGTCGGTTTCGGTTTTAAACGCGCTCGGCTGAAATATGCCTATATGCTGTTGAGAGGCAAGAATCTGGAAACCGGAAAGTTCTCCGATGAAGTGCGTCATGATAATCTCCAGATTTTCAAGGATGCTCTGGATAAGGTCATGAACCTGAATAACTGGCACAACTTTATCAATATCATAGCCGAGGCTGGATATATCAGTGACAAGCTGATTGCCTCCTCCAATGCGGCTGTTTTCAGTTATGTCCTTTACCTGATTGCTAAGTATGACTACAAGCTGGATGCTGCGCAGCTCAAGAAATGCATCAGCAAGTGGTTCTTTATGAGCACCATCACATATTTCTACACCGGCTCCACAGAGTCTGAGGTGGAAAAACAGTTTGCGGATTTGCGTGATGTTCATACTGCAGGCGAGTTTATTGCCTATATTGAACGAGTCATCGAAATGCGCTTTACAGACGATTATTTCAGCTTGATGCTGCCCAATGAACTGAACAGCGCAGCGGCTATTTCCCCTGCATGGTATGGATATGTGGCAGCTCAGATCGTGCTCAATACACCCATGCTGTTCAGCAATACTCCGGTGTCAAAATATTTCATTTTGGGATCCAGTGGCACGAAGAACGCAATTGACAAACACCACATTTTCCCGAAGAATTACCTGACCCGTATTGGCTTTGATAGTGACCGTGATCGAAATCAGATTGCAAATTTCACATATCTTGATTACGCCACGAATATTGAAATTTCAGATAAGGCACCGAGTGAATATGTTGCGCTATACCGCCAAAAATTAGGGGAAGCTGGTTACCGTAAAGCCTGCGAGGAACATGCGTTACCCGAAAATTTCGAGAGCATGAAATATGCAGATTTCTTAAGTCAACGGCGTCTTCTTATGGCTCAAATTATTTGCAAGGCGTATAAGCAATTGTGTGAATAAATAATAAATAGTCAAATAATCCTCAAGTATTGGAGATGAAGATATGGCATACCAAAGCGAAGCGGCTCTTGAGCAGCAGTTTATAGAGCAACTGAACAAGCAGGAATATACCACAGTCGCAATTCCTGATTATGACGCGCTGGTGGAGAACTTCAAGGTTCAGTTTGAAGCCTTCAATGCGCCAAAGCTGGATACGCCTATCACTGATAAAGAGTGGGAGCGTATCTTCAACCTCATGCTCGGAAAGTCTGTTTTCCAGAGCGCAAAAATCTTGAGGGATAAGTTTGTCCTTGAGCGTGAAGATGGTACAAAGGTATATCTGTCCTTCTTTGATCAGGACCACACGAAGAACATTTTCCAAGTCACTCATCAAACAACCGTGGTTGGAAAGTACGTCAATCGTTACGACGTTACGATTCTCGTAAACGGCTTGCCCCTGATCCAAGTAGAATTAAAGCGCCGTGGCATTGACATCCGCGAGGCAGTCAATCAGGTCATGCGTTATAAGAAGCACTCCTACAACGGGCTGTATCATTTCATTCAGCTTTTCATTGTCTCCAATGGTGTTGACACAAAGTATTTTGCCAATTCCGACAGAGACTTGATGTATAGTCTTGCGTTCTTCTGGACTGATTTTAATAACGTCCGCATCACCAATTTGAAGGACTTTTCGATTTCTTTCCTTGCAAGGGATCACATCATCAAAATGCTGACACGCTACACCATCCTAAATGATACCGATAAGATTTTGATGGTCATGCGTCCCTATCAGGTTTATGCCGTAGAAGCGCTGATCCGTCAGGCAACGCTTACAAACCGGAATGCGTATATCTGGCACACAACCGGCGCGGGCAAGACGTTGACATCCTTTAAGACGGCGCAAATCCTTGCAGCAAATCCGAACATCAAGAAAGTCATTTTCCTTGTTGACCGAAAAGACTTGGATTCTCAGACAACCGAAGAGTTTAACAAGTTTGAGGCTGGCTCTGTTGATGTGACAGATCGCACCGATGTCCTTGTCCGCCAGATGAAGGATAAGAACCGGCAGCTTATCGTCACCACGATGCAGAAGATGGCAAACGCTGTAAAGCGCCCTCAGTACGAGAAAGTAATGGACGCATACAAAGACGAGAAGGTTGTCTTTATCATCGACGAATGCCACCGCAGCCAGTTCGGGGATATGCACAAGGATATTGTGCGGCATTTCAGAAAGGCACAGTTTTTCGGCTTCACGGGGACACCTCGCTTTGAAGTCAACGGTAAAACTGAGGGTAAAATCACGCAAACAACGGAAATGCTCTTTGGTGAGTGCCTTCACAATTATCTGATTAAAGACGCCATCTTTGATAATAATGTTCTGGGATTCCACATCGAATACATAAAAACAATGGAGGGTGATTTTGACTGGGATGACCCCACACTTGCGGACGCGATTGATATAGGCGAACTCTATATGTCCGATGAGCGAATGTCTCTGATCGCCAATCACATCATCCAGAACCACAAGGCGAAAACCAGAAATGGACAGTATACGGCTATTTTTGCCGTGTCCTCTATTGATGCCCTTGTTAAGTATTACGATATTTTCAAGAAGATCAAGCACGACCTGAATATCGGTGGTATCTTCTCCTACGGGCAAAATGAGGATGCTGAGGGCAAGGACGAGCATAGTCGTGATTCGTTGGAGCGTATCATCAAGGACTATAACGAGATGTACGGAACCAATTTCTCCACAGATACATTCTCGGCTTATCACAAGGACATCTCTGATCGAGTAAAGGGAAAGAAAACAAAGTCGCTTGATATTCTCATCGTCGTGAATATGTTCCTGACCGGATTTGACAGCAAGCAGCTCTCCGTCCTTTATGTGGACAAGGACTTGAAGTATCATGATCTGCTGCAAGCCTATTCCCGAACAAACCGCGTTGAGAAGGAAACAAAGCCCTTTGGCATTATCATTTGCTACCGCAACCTCAAAAAACGCACTGATGACGCGCTGACACTCTTCTCTAAGAGTCAAGATACCTCCGGCATTGTTGTTCCGGGGTATCAATACTTCGTGGAGAAGTTCAACGAAATGGTGATGAAGCTCAAGGAAATCGCGCTGTTCCCTGAGTCCGTGGACACGATGCAGAACGAGGACGATCAAAAGAAGTTCGTCGTGACCTTCCGGGAGCTGACAAAGTATCTCCAATCGTTGCAGACTTTTATTGAGTTCAGTTTCGATCAGGATGCTCTTATCATGTCCGAGCAGGAATACCAGGACTACAAGAGCAAATACCTCATGCTCTACTCAAGGCAAAAACAGACCGCGAGGTTGTCTCCGTTCTGAACGACGTTGACTTCTGCATCGAATTGATGGAGAGTGACAGGATCAATGTCGCATACATCATGAACCTGATCCGCAACATCCATTTCGACGATCCCAAGCAGAAGGATTACGATATTAAACACATTAAGGATGAGCTGGGTAGAACCGATAATCCGCAGTTGCTCCGGAAAGTCGAAATCCTGCAAGCGTTCTTGGATCGGGTTGTTGTCGGCTTGGAAAGTGCGGATGAAATTGATGCAGCCTATAACGACTTTGAAAATGAAGCAAAGCGCGAAGAGATTATTGCCTTTGCAAAAACCGAGGACATTGACGCATCTATGCTGACGGATATTATTTCGGAATATGAGTTTTCTGGCACAATGGATGCAGGAAATAGCCGGGATAGGATTGAGAAGCCCTTGCCGCTTTTGAAGAAGCGCTCCCTTGTAAATCGGATCGTTGATTTCATCCGGCAGCACACAGAGAAATACCAATAAGGAGAGAGACAAATGGATAATTCGATTCAGGCTCACCAGAAAGAGCTTTGCAATAAGTTATGGGCAATGGCAAATGCCTTGCGTGGAAACATGGAGGCGTATGAGTTCAAGAACTACATTTTGGGCATGATCTTCTACTACTACCTTTCCGACCGGACAGAGAAGTATATGGCGAATCTTCTCAAGGATGACGGTATCGGTTATGAAGAGGCGTGGGCAGACGAAGAGTATAAGACTGCCGTTATCGAAGAAGCACTGCGCGATCTCGGATATGTCATCGAGCCGCAGTATTTGTTCCGCAAGATGGTCAAGATGGTAGAAAACCGCTCCTTCGACATTGAGTTCTTGCAGAAAGCAATCAACGCTCTGATGGAATCCACTATCGGCAACGATTCGCAGGAAGACTTTGACGGATTGTTCTCCGATATGCAGCTCGATTCCTCAAAGCTCGGTCATACCGTCAAAGATAGAAGTGCTGTTATGGCAAAGATCATCGCTTCGCTGGACGAAATCAACTTCGGTGTGGATGATACCAAAATTGACGTTCTTGGTAACGCCTATGAATATCTGATCGGTCAGTTTGCTGCAACTGCTGGCAAAAAAGCCGGTGAGTTCTATACACCCTCCGGTCCTGCCGAATTACTTTGCCGTCTGGCTTGTCTTGGTCTCACGGACGTCAAGGATGCAGCCGACCCCACTTGCGGCTCTGGTTCACTGCTGCTGCGTCTCAAGAACTATGCCAACGTGAGAAACTACTATGGACAGGAATTGACCTCCACGACTTATAACCTCGCCAGAATGAATATGATTCTGCGCGGAATCCCGTATCGCAACTTTAACATCTACAACGGTGATACCTTAGAGCATGACTACTTCGGAGACATGAAGTTCCGTGTTCAGGTTGCCAATCCGCCTTATTCTGCAAACTGGTCTGCCGATATGCACTTCATGGAGGACGAGCGTTTCAATGAGTATGGCAAACTTGCTCCGAAGAGCAAGGCTGACTTTGCCTTTGTTCAGCACATGGTTTACCACATGGATCAGGACGGACGAGCCGTCGTTCTTCTGCCGCATGGCGTCCTGTTCCGTGGTGCTGCTGAGGAAGTAATCCGCAAGCATCTCATTCAGAAATTAAATGTTCTGGACGCGGTAATCGGTTTGCCTGCAAATCTGTTCTTTGGTACGGGCATCCCTGTCTGTGTTCTTGTTCTCAAGAGAGAGCGCAACGGCAACTCTGACAACATTCTTTTCATCGACGCTTCCAGCGACTTTGAAGCCGGAAAGAACCAGAACATCCTTAGGGAGTGCGACATTGACAAGATTGTTGAAACCTACGAGCGCCGTCAGGATGTCGATAAATATGCTCATGTTGCAACCATGCAGGAGATCGAAGAGAATGGTTTCAACCTGAATATTCCTCGCTATGTTGATACCTTTGAGCCGGAACCTGAGATTGACTTGAATGAAGTTGCCGCTGAGATCCGCAAGCTGCAATCTGAAATTAAGGATATTGATGCGGAACTGAAACCGTTTTTTGATGAGCTGGGGCTGGATTTCCCCTTTGACGTGGAGGGCAAATAATTATGGCAAATGTATCCTCAAGTAACGGTCTTGAGAAGCGTCCGAAGCTCCGCTTTCCGGGCTTTGATGAGCCGTACAAACAATGTCGCATAGGTGATATTTACGCAGAAAGAAGTCAACGTGGAGCTTCTGACATGGAACTGCTTTCTGTCACGATGAACGATGGCGTTATGCCTCGCTCTGAGATTGAGAGCAAAGACAACTCAAGTGAAGACAAAAAATTATAAGGTTGTTCTTACGGGAGATATGGTCTAAACTCCATGAGAATGTGGCAAGGGGCAAACGGCATCTCTCCGTGTGATGGTATAGTTAGTCCTGCATACACAGTTCTAATGACCTAAAGTCCCGATTAGTAACGGCTTTTTGCAGCTTTCTTCAAAAGTCCTAACTTGATCAATGAGTTTAGAAGCAACTCTCAAGGCATGACTTCGACACATGGAACTTGAAGTATCCTCGTTATTGAAACAATCAAGGTCATGCATACCGGCTCTCTCAGAGCAAAAAAATATCAGATATGCTCTGATAAGTGAGCGAAGGATTGCAAAACAGGCACAGCTTGTTGATAACCTCAAGAAGTATAAAAGAGGTGTCATGCAGCGTATTTTTCGCCAACTCCCCACTCAAAATGGCGCAGAGAACTGGGCTTGTGTTCGACTGGGTAGATATTTTCAAAAAAGTTTCGCGCCGTAACACAGATGGAGTAATAAAAATGTAATTACAAACTCTGCGGAATACGGACTAATTCCTCAGCGCGATTTCTTTGACAAGGATATTGCAGTGGACGGAAACACAGCAAATTACTATGTCATCGAAAATGGAGACTTTGTTTACAATCCGAGAAAGTCAAACTCTGCGCCATACGGACCGTTCAATAGATATACTCTCAGTGAACAAGGTATTATCTCACCGCTATATACCTGTCTTGTGCTGCAAGCAGATATTTCTCCTTCATATCTCGCTTGGTACTTTAAGAGCGACGCATGGTACAGGTACATCTATGATAATGGCTCACAAGGCGTTCGTCATGATCGAGTATCTATGACGGATGATTTGCTTATGGGTATTCCTGTTATGTATCCCAGCCATGTGAAACAACTTCTGTATGCAGATATTCTTGATATGGTGGAGGCACGGTTGCAAGCAACCCAAAAAACACTTGACCTTCTGAGTAAAACGAGGGACGGCTATATGAGGCAGCTCTTTATATAAAGAGTTGTTGCAACAAGCCATTTCGCATTTGGGATAATAACGATAGTTCTTCTTCCTGAACATCTACATACTTTTCGAGTTTAGCCAGTTTGTCGATTATGCTTTGTTGTAGGTCAATGTCAGGTGTTGGTATTTCAATGTTTAAGAAGGAATCCATCATGAGACTTTGTACCGTTGTTCCGGTTTTCACAAGAGTTCTAATGATATTGTCCTCTTGTGACAGAATTGCATAATAGAGGTAGAATGCGTTGCAACCATGTACTTGCAATGCTTTGATGTCCTGATTTATTGTTGCATCTACTTCGAGAATAGCGAGAGGCAACGAGTGTTTCAAGATGCCACTTCGCGCAACCAACAATAATGTTCCAGGATGATAAAGCGTCATCTCATTGAGCGCCAGATTTGTTATCTTTAGCTCGCTACCGGAAATTCTACTACTCTTCATGTCTTTGGAGGAAATCCAAACGATGTCTCCGTTCAATAGAGCGAATTGCTCATACTTGGCGTTTTGCCTCCCGAAACGTGAACAAGCTCACGAAGTTTTCTGCGCTGAGAACCTTTTTGAGATTGCAGAGAATATTTGATTGAGCAATCCTCTTTTATACTTCTTGAGGGATACAATAAATTGCTGTTGTTTATTGATTCGCTCACTTATCAGAGATAAAAACTTTGCTATTTTATCTTGCTCGTCAATACCCGGAAGATAAAGTGGTTGCTCATATAACGTGTCCCATTCCACATTCCTTCTGCATACGCTTGCGCCTACGGTGGTGGCATTGTAAAAGAAGCGCTTTGCAGCCGCAGACTTTATCCACTGGGCTATGAGTTCAACAGAACAACCGGTTATATCATAGGTTTTATATGCTGGAGAGACCATTCCGTGTTCAAAGCGCTGATTTACATTAGCGTTGCCCAAGTGAAGGTTTTGCGTTGATAGTACCATCGTACCATACTTTATTTTCTTGTAACCTTTATTGCTTGCACCGCGTTGGTGTCCAAAGAGTTCTGTGTTAAGGAACATTCCTTCAATGGCAGCAGACAAAAAGAAGATCCTCATTTTCTTCTTTTGTGCGATCACTAAACTCATGTACAAGGTTCCCAAATTTGGTTGCTCTCCACGGCTCATCAAAGCCCGGAAAGCGGAGCTTCGGACGCTTCTCAAGACCGTTACTTGAGGTCTATTTTCAGACCTCATTTCGGTATGAACCAAAAGTAAAATCCCTTGCCGTAGCAGAGATTTTCCGCTATTGCAAGGGATTTCGTCTGTCATATAGCTATTTCTGCTTGCTTGATCAGAAGTATAAAAGAGGTGTCGTTCGCACACTATTGACCCCTGATTCATGTTGTATTGCAGATGCAACATGGACTACGGCTAAGATTGGCGATTTGGGGTCATTTACAAAAGGCGCACCGTTATCAAAAGCAGACATAGCACCTGATGGAACTCCGTTTATCCTGTATGGTGAACTTTATACGACATATCATGAGGTGATAAATGCGGTTATACGCAGAACCCAAGCTCAACCCGAAAAGCAATATTATAGCCGTGTTGGAGACGTGATCATTCCCACCTCCGGTGAAACGCCGGAAGAAATATCAACCGCAGCGTGTGTTATGCTGCCAGATATAATTCTCGCTGGTGATCTCAACATATTCCGCAGTTCAAAAATTGACGGGCGGATTATGAGTTATATTTTGAATCATATCGTAAACGGACAAATTGCTCGGATTGCACAGGGAAAGTCCGTTGTTCACATTCAAGCAAGTGAACTTTCAAAGATAGAAATTAGCTACCCCGACTACAATACGCAGCGCAAAATGTTCAAAATATTTGACGCTCTCAATACAAGAACTGAAATTGCACAAAAGAAACTGATGGCTTTGCGTTGTATGCAAAAAAAGCTCTGCTACAACAACTCTTCATGTAAAGAGTCTCTGCATCAGGCCACTGCGGATACGGAGCAGCTTTTCAAGCACGGCTTGTGCGGAGTCAAGCCGCGCTTGGAATAAAGATAGATAACTTGCAATAGCTAATTGTTCCTCTGGAACAGAAGGCAATGTATGAACTGTATTAAAGAAACCATCCGTTGGAACATTAAGGAGTCCGTGATTTCTTGCACCCTCGGCGCAAATCTCATTAACGCCACGATGCCATTGAGAAGACTCAAAATACCATTTTGCAAGATCACTCAATACTATATCGTCTTTAACCCTAAAGCAAAGGTAGAGGGTTGAAACAGCCCCCATAGGATACAATTCGAGACGCTTGATAGAGCCAAATGGATAATCATTTGATGTACTACGATTGTAAGCGTATTCTCCAGAACGAAGCAAATAATACCCGCTCATGTCTGCACTTGCAACGGTCTTGGAAAAGAAATCTCGTTGATCAATCAAACCGTATTGCGCAGAGATAGTCAGCGGTATATCCGATTGCCCTCCATTTTTCCTCGTTACTCTCGTGGCAAAATCGGACAGTTTATATTTCTGCCAGTCCTTTCTCTTGTTACGAGGAATGAGTCTAACTTTTTGGGAAAATACCGTCTCAAATACACCTCTTTTTATACTTCTTGAGGGCTTCGACCTTTTTTCGCTGAATATCAATTCGGCGGTCAAGTACGGTTAGAAAATCAACGATTTTCTGTTGCTCACGCAAAGGAGGAAAAACCACCGTCCCTGTTAGTACAAATGTATTGTTGACCTTCATATCATGTTTTGCGCCAATGTTAACCAGTGGTTTTAGAAACTTGTTAATCCGAAGATTGTTCGAGAAATAGAAATCAACAAACCTCGGAACAACAGTTTTTAAGGGGTGGTACACAGCGTAAAGAGTGGACACTATACCAGGAACACCATTGTTGACTTTGATAATCCCATAAGGATTTGCTTTGAGGGGACTTTTCGTATATACAATGTCATCGGTTTCGACTACATGATAATCAGCAACACTTTCACCAGCGAAGGATCGTCCCTGAAATGCTATCTGATTAACAATGCCATATTCCCCTGAGACGGAAAGAACATTCTCTTTTCCAAACTTTAATTGTTTATTGCGGGCGGTGTTTTCAACGAGATAATGTAGTAGTTCTTTATGCTCCAACGGCTCATCGAAGCCCGGAAAGCGGAGCTTCGGACGCTTCTCAAGACCGTTACTTGAGGGTGTTAATGCCCTGATTATCCCTCCACCGGATAATGTTCGTGGAGGTGGTCTTTATGACTAACAATACACAATTCAAGACGCTTGTGAACACATGGCTAAATCAAAAGAAACCCATGATCACCGTCAACCCACGCCAGCTTTACGCTGATTGCCGAAAATCACCTGATCCCATATTTCGGCACGCGCAAGATTGGCAGCATCACCGAAGCGGACATCCAGAGCTACATTTCGTATCTCTACAATGCTGGACGCTTGGATAAGACCGGGGGCTTACCGTGAAGACGATAAGGGATGTTATCCTCGTTCTCCGGTTATCAATGGAGTATGCCTACAAGGAACGGGCTATTCCACTCCTGAACTGGGATCTAATTGAATACCCCAAAGAGCTTGGTATCAAGAAAGTAGTTTCGCTCTCAAAAGATCAAGAGCAAGCTCTAATCCAGTGTATCTACATGGACTTGAACCGGAAGACAGCGGGAATTTTGATTGCATTGTTTACCGGAGTCCGGATAGGCGAGCTGTGCGGCTTACAGATGAGGGACATTTCGCTGACGGACAAGACCATCAGCATCAACAAAACCGTCCAGCGTATCTACGACAAGAAGAAGGGAGAATCGTATCTTCATATAGGACCACCGAAGACGAAAACCTCCGCTCGAACGATTCCTGTTCCGTCACTTCTCATGAACATCATCAAGAAGTTTTACACGGAAAACCCGAATCACTATTTCCTCACGGGCAAGACAAAGCCAACCGAGCCGAGGACATATCGGCAATTTTTCGCACGTTTCTTGAAGCGGAACGGATTGGAGAAAGTGAAGTTTCATGAGATTCGGCATACATTTGCGGTTAGGGCAATCGAGATACCAGAGTTTGATATAAAGTCTCTTTCTGAAATCCTCGGACATAAGAACGTATCTTTTACCCTGAATGTATACGGAAGCGCAAACCTTCAGCAAAAAGTCAAGTGTATGAATCTATTAAATGACCTATTATAATTAAATGGATTATTGCTGGCAAACTAATGTAATTTGATTTTAGTAGTCCCTAATATAAGATTTTGAAAGGCGTTTTGTGGAGGTATCAAAGACGATGTTGGCACAGTCCATTCAGTATGCTATAATAAATTTATACCTATAGGTTTGTCTGAATAGGAGATGCCTATGGACGCACGAAAGCACTTGATCATCATAAAAGGCAAAGACCAGACGGACTCGGTTTCCAGCTTTCAGTTCCATGACGGGAAGTGCGAGGTCGTCTATACCAGTGCGCCCAATAAGACATATAACTTTCAGAGTAGCAATGTGAAGATTCTGCCTCTGCAAAAGAAAATTGACCCTGCGCAGGTGATTGTCACCGCAAATGGGCAAACGATCAGCGAAATTGATGAGCTGCTCGACTTCGGCGGATATTACCGCATTGTCCGCAACGGAAAGAGAGATTTATCGTTCCACAGGAGCGAAGTGCAGTTCCAGCAGAATTGCCTGACAGATGGTAAAAATCAAGAAACATTCCAATATTTCAAGGAGACTGCCGCGGCAATTAGCCTCGAGGTGGAAGGCATCAACATTCTGAGCATGCAGTACGATAAGATCAAGCAGGTCAGCGAGGATACCGTACTGGCAAGCTATCTTGCACCGCAGAAAGACGTCAAAATGCCCCAGATGCCGAAGGCAGTGATCTATCCGTTTGGCTTGAACCAGAGTCAGAAGCTGGCGGTGGAGCGGGCGCTTTCCTCCAAAATCAGCATCATTCAAGGACAGCCGGGGACGGGAAAAACGCAGACGATCCTAAATATCATCGCCAATGTGGTTCGGAGCGGGAAGACTGTGGCGGTTGTATCCAACAATAATTCTGCAACACACAATGTGGCGGAAAAGCTGGAAAAGAAGAATGCCTCTTTTCTGACTGCGTTTCTCGGAAGCCTTGCCAACAAGCAAAAGTTCCTGGAGAATCAAACTGGCGCCTATCCGAATATGAGTGATTGGGAGATGCCCACAGAGGAACGGCAGCAGTTGGATCAAGAGACGACCGCGCTTTCCCAGGAGCTGAATGAAATGCTCAACGCCAAGAACCGCATTGCGGAAATTGAGCAGGAGTTCTTGCAGCTGAATCCGGAACAGCACTATTTTGAGGAATATTACGCGACTTATAGCGACGCACCGACAGAGAGCGTGGACAAACTGTCCACGCAGAAGATCCTTGCGCTCTGGATGGAATTTGAACAGCATGCAGAACATGAGAGCCGTTTAGGCCTTCTGCAAAAACTCTCCATCATGTTCCGATTTAATCGCAATGCGCTCAAACTGTTTCTCCGTTCTCCGGAACTGGTCATTCCCTATTTGCAAAGTCAGTTCTATTCTGTAAAAAGGCGAGAACTGGAGGACGAAAAGCAGGAACTGAACCGCAAGCTGGAACATTACGCTTTCGACGCGAAAACGGACGAGCTAACACAGAAGTCCCTGCGGCTATTCCGGGCAGAGCTGGCGACGCGGTATCACTGGCAGAGTGGCAGACAGCGCTTTGAAATGAGTGATTTCCGCCGGAATTCCGAAAAATTTACTCACGAGTACCCAGTGGCGCTCAGCACGACCTATTCCATCAAGGGGACGCTGAGCATTGAGCACATCTACGATTACCTGATCGTGGATGAAGCCTCACAGGTCGATTTGGCTACTGGCGTTCTGGCATTTTCCTGTGCACGGAATATCGTGATTGTCGGGGACTTGAAGCAGCTCCCCAATGTGCTGACAGAGGATGACATCCGCACCAGCGATGCCATCTGGCAAAGGTATTCCTTGGATGAGCGTTATCGCTTTTCAACCCACAGTTTGCTGTCCTCCGCATTGGAAATATGGCAGGATGCGCCTGTTACGCTGCTGCGGGAACACTACCGCTGCCACCCAAAAATCATCAACTTCTGCAACCAGAAGTTTTACCACGGGAAGCTGATCGTCATGACCAAAGATCACGATGAGCCGAATGTGTTGGCAATGTACCGGACGACTGCCGGTAACCATGCCCGCGGTCATCTCAATCAGCGCCAGATCGATGTCATCCAGCAGGAGGTGCTTCCGCGGCTGCATCAGCAGAATTTCGAGAGCATCGGCATTATCACGCCATATCGGGATCAGGTGACAGCCATCCGCAAGCAGCTGGGAGATACTTATGAGGTGGACACCGTCCACAAGTTTCAGGGGCGAGAACAAGATGCGATCATTCTGACCTCAGTCGACAATGTCATCACAGATTTTGTGGATGATCCCCATATGCTGAATGTGGCGGTTTCCCGCGCAGTTCATTCGCTGGCGGTGGTCACATCGCAGGACCCACGCAATGACCGGACCAACTACGGCGACCTAATGCGGTACATCGAATATAACAATTTTGAGGTTATCCAGAGTCATGTGTACTCCGTGTTCGACATGCTCTATCAGGGCTACGCCGAGCAGCGCAAAATATATCTGCAAAAACATAAGCGGGTATCGGAATACGATTCTGAGAATCTCATGTACGCTTTGATTCAGGAGGTACTGTCCGAGGAGGCGTTTTCCTCCATCGGCTGTGCGGTACATGTTTCTCTTGCGACGCTGGTGAAAGACTATGAACCGCTGACCGAGGAAGAACGCCAATATGCCCACAATCCGTTGACCCATGTGGATTTCCTGCTGTTCAATCAAATGGATAAGCAGCCCGTGCTGGCGATTGAAGTAGACGGGACTGGCTTCCACGAAGCGGGGAGCAACCAGGCAGCGCGAGATATGAAGAAAAACTCCATTTTGGAGAAGTGTGCCGTTCCGCTCCTGCGCCTCCGTACAGACGGCAGTGGAGAAAAAGAGAAGATCAGGACTGCGCTAAAGGGAGAATGATTATGCAGAAGATTATTAGGAATGCGATTAGATGCAAGAAATGTGGAGATGTCATCGAGAGTAAAACTGTCCATGATTTCAAATTTTGCAGCTGTGGCTCGTGCGCCGTGGACGGCGGCTACGATTACCTTCGTAGATGCGGGAATCGTGAGGATTGGGAAGAACTGTCCGAAGCGGAAAAAGTAGAGAATAACGGCGCGTTGACTTGATCATGCCTTGCGGAAATTGGTGGTGCCAGGATATCGCTTATCATTTCGCAATGTCACCACGAATTGCCCAGGGCTGTCATCGTCATAAAAACTCTTAGCATGGATGCAAACAGAAGTAAAAATTGCTTAGGGGTATAGTTAACCTGCGAGCCCGCACCACGAGTACCCCACATCCCAATAGCGGCTGAAACGATGCGTTTCAGCCGCTATTTTTCTAAAAAAGTTTCAGTAGCTGTTTCCGCCGAACTGTGGTATATGTTTGTGCTGCAAGGAGGCGAGCGCATGAAATACAAGCTGCTGAAAGACCTATATGACTGCTTTTATACCCCACCTGAACTCCCGGCGCAGAAACAGAAAATTGAGGAATGTCATCAAGCACTTAGTGAGGTGCTGGGCAAACCGGAGCGTCGGCTGGTGCTCCAGATCATCGATGCAAAGGACCGTATTGCAGAGGACACCTCCATCGACAGCTTTATCGCCGGATTTGAACTGGCGTGGAAACTCTCCGCAGAATTGAATCACTACGAAAACGAGCACTCAGTCTCCTGCCGAACGGCAATGGGATTGGGCGCTCGTTTCGCATCTAAGGAGGCAGAAAAATGAAGAAATTCATCATAGTGACAATGATTGCCGCATGTGCCGCCCTGTGCGCCGCTGTGTGGCCACATGACAACGCAATCGAGGAAACACCCGTCCCAGCCGCAGAAACCGCTGTGAACGCAAAGGAAGCGACCGTTGCGGAAATTGAGGAACCCGCAACACTGGCAGAGAAGGAAAAAGGAACGATTCGGCGACAAGAAGCGCCCCGAGAAGAGCAACCTGAACCGGAGATAGGGCCTATTGAAATGCCCGCAGATTCTGGACTCCCGTCTTCCACGGGGCAGACACCCGCTAAGAATTTCGTACCAGAGTCAGCTTCGCCCCAACCTTCTAAAGAACTGCAGCCCGGTGACAAAGTCTATGTAGTAGGCTTCGGCTGGGTGGAGTACGAGGGGCCCAATCATTGTGAAGATGGTACGGACATTTACGAAAACGGCAATAAAATTGGGATCATGGGGTGAAATGTGTAGTTACCTATTGCATTCGCTTCCCATTCATGTTATCATGATAGCGCTAAATTGTTGGACTGTCCTGAACTTTGATCGTTCGTAGCATGAGAGTACGAATCATATTGAACGGCAGAGACATAGATAATTTTGCAGACAAATGAGTAAATCCTCGAAACTATCGATTCCAATCAAATTCTCATTATGGAATTGAGAAAACAGTTTGCTGGTTGACTGTCGTTGTCCCCCTGTTGTTTCGATGCTTTGCACCACAAAATCGAACCGAAGAAAGTGTTCTTTCGTCGGCTTTGTTTTGTTGCGTGCAAAGCGGTCTTCCGGATGATCGCAGTCCACGCACGAAGCAAAGTGCGTGGACTTTTTTCGGCTCAGAAAGGAGGCCAATTATGGGAAAGGTATCAGGAAAAACACATACCAAAGAACAACTGGATCACTGGGCGAATCTGCATAATCCCAATAACAAGGCATATCGAGCTGACGCCGACAATCGTGCCAATCAGATGAAGCCAAACCACAGATCGCACCAGAGAACTCACAATGCAAACCGCAGAAACAAAGCACATTGGATGCCCCTGTGGGCACCTGACTATCCGGAATACGATGATTAAAAACTGGAGGGTATACGATGTCAAAGCACTTTTTTGACTACGATGACGGCGACTTCGTCATGAGCATCTCGGATAATATGGCGATGGACTCCAATGGGGATCTCATGATGCGCATGGGCGATCACATGGCGATGGATATGGACACCGGCGATATTCACATGATCTCATCATGGCCCGATGATGACGAGTAAATCATAGGCAGCAGCTCAAAGACTGAGCCGCCATAGACAAGGAAAACATTTTCAGGATCCGGGCAGAGAAACAGCGGGACAGGCCTTTACGGCTTGTCTCGCTGTTTGTGTCTTATGGCAGATATTCTTCCGTGATTCGATACCGGCTGATGCCGAAAGCGCTGCTCCGCTCCATGATCTCGGCGGGACCTTGGGCAGATATTTCTTGCTGAAGCTGGTGTCTCCGAAGTAGGCATCAAAGTTTGCCACCGGCAGAACCACCCATTCGCAATCATCCTGCCGGTTGGCGAGGTAATAGCGGATCAGAGTGCAGACAACATCGTCTGGAATCTCCTTCGGAAGCGTCGCTTTTACTTTCTCTGTCAGCTCGGGCGGCAGCTCCGGTTCCTCTCTGCGCAGCGGGCCAAGCTCCAGCGCGTCGGCAAGGACATCATCAAAGCGCAGTGCCCACGCACCCTTGGTTTGGGGCGCAAAAATCGGGATCTGATACTGCATCACCTTGCTTCGCCATGCGGCGGCAAACTTGGACTGAATGACCTCCGCATACTTGAGTGAGGTGCTGCGCACCTTTTCCGGGTGCGTCAGCATGAAGTCCGCCGCGCGGAGAACATGACGGAGGAACCAGCCGACCCGTCCGCATCCACCAACTCCGGGAACTCCGTATGCAGCTCCGAAAAATCCATCTGGAACTGCCACTCCTTGCCCTGCACACGCTTTCTGTCCTCCGGCACACTGCACCAGGCGCAGAGCGCACGGCGGGCGTAGTCGATCCGATCATGCGGATCACCCAAAATGACTGCTCCGTCCTTGCTGTGGAACAGATATCCGCGGGCCAGGATGGTCAAGATTCGAGCCATTCCCTCAAACTCCAGGATCGTGGCAAAGGTGAACCGGCCCAGCCATGTCGTGTCGCTCTTCTTGCTGGCGGTATAGGAAACCGTTCCGGTATATGCGCAGAATTCCTCCCATTCGTTAATCATCCCGCACCTCCAGAACATTTTTCTCAATGTACTCCGGCAGTAGATCCCACAGCAGGTCACGTCTGCCGAGAGCGACCACATAGCGCACAGCCAGAGTCGGTCTTACAATGGCGGTCAGAAGCTCCCGGCACTTGGCCGTCACGGCATCACGATAGCTCCGGGAGGCGGACTTGTCCGCAAAGGCTCTCATCATGGCGGTGAAGGCTTTTGAGTCGCTTTCGCGGAACAGCTGCTTTTTCTCCCTGCCGGTGTTCTCGTCCTCCATATCACAGACAATGTCTCCGAGGATGCGGTAGCCGCCGAAGCGGAAATCGGTCAGCAGATCGTAAACATCCTCAAACTCCGGCTCCGGCAGCCATTCCCGCAGGAAACGCTCCCGTGCATCCTCGTCCATGAGCTGCCATGCCTGCTCCCGCATGGCGAGCCGCAAAGCGGACGCCCTTTCCGGCGGCAGACTGCCGAACAGAGCGTACAGCTCGTCAGAATCGTATGCATCCTCCTGCCCTCTGGCATACAGAATGCGCTCCACATCGCTCTTCCGCTTTTTCTCTTTCACCGGAGCGCGGCAGGCCCGGATGCGGGAGAGACAGGCGTCGTAATCCCGCAGCAGCGCATCCACTGCCGCCAGCTTATCGGAGTTCAGCTGCTCCTTCCAGTCCGGCTGCCGGGCGAAGGAAAACAGCTCCTCGTCCTTGGCGGGTTTTGCGTTGATGCGCAGCGTGTTCTTTTTCAGCTGCTGCGCCAGATACGGCAGACGCTCCACATTGGAGTCCACCTTGCTCCAATCCACCTTTTTGAAAAAGGCCTTTACCTTGGCGGCATGGGTAGGCTCGTACCAGGCACGCCGGGTCTCCATTTCTTCTACCAGTGTTTTATATTTGAGGAAGTCGCTGCGCTTGACGGTTTTATGAGTCAGGTACTCATCCAGATCAGGGCGGATGCCGCTCTTGGCCGAGTCAATCTCCAGCCCGGTGAGAATGGCCAACGTCTCCGTCTCCTCCCGGCAGCGCTCCCGCTCCTCGGCATCGGAGTTTTCGTTGTAGGCAATGATGCTGCGGTCCAGCGCGGCATTACAGATCTGGCCGACGCGGGAGGAGAAGGTGCTGCGGACGGTTTCAAACCGGGCCTCCCAGTCATCGGCGCTGCGGATCTGGGGCTTGGCCGTGGGGATCATCAGCAGAGGAATGTTCTCTGTGTTGGTAAGGGATTTGTGTTTCTCGTAGCGGTAGAGGTTGTAGTTGCGGCGGACGCAGGCATTCAGGATCGGATCAGATATGGTCTTGATCATATCGCCGTCGTAGTCAGCGCCGCCCAGCCGCTCCGCAGCCAGCATATTGGAATCCACCATCACCACATCCGTCAGGTGCCCGAAATAGTAATGCCGCATCTGCTTTCTCTCTTCCTTCGCGTCGTAGAAGGAAAGCTGTAACTCCTCGTTGCGGGCAATGTGCGGATTGCGTAGCAGCGTGCAGGCGTCGTCATGGGCATAGGCCGCCTGGGGTGCATAGAAGGAACTCTCCGGGAAGTGGTCGGTCATGACGGTGCTGTAAAACATCCGTTGCCTGCGTTTGCGCGGCGGAACAGTCGGGAGCAGAAATGCCAGAAAGTCCAGAAGATCACCGGAAAGATAACGGTTGTCTCCCGCTACGATCAGGCGGCCGACAGCGTACCGCTCCACGATCTTGTCCGCTTCGTCCTCCAACCGCTTGGTGTAGATCGGTTCGTTGATGAAACGCGGATTCTTTTTCAGCACGGCGGCAAGGATCTGGTCTCTGCCCTGATGCCGTTCCCACCAGCCGACCCGATTCGCTTTCTCCAGAAAGTAGTTCTGCCGAAATTGCGGGTTTGCGCAGAGGTTATAGTACCGTAGCTCCGTCTGCTTGGTGAGCCAATTTCGCTCGTCCGTCTCCGGGCTGTGATCCCAGCCGTCCGGCAGATCGGCGGGGCGGAACTCGTCGCCCTGAATGGAAACGGTGGTCAGAAACTGATAGTTCAACTCGGTGGTCTTTTCCGGTTTCTCCTTGCTCACATTTGTGATGTACAGCGCATGGCGGTACTTGCGGAACACTGCCCAATAGTCCTCCCAGCTCATGCCGCTTCCGTTCAGCCAGCCGTAGCCCTTGAACATACTCTTCGTGAGGATGATATCAACCTTCTGAATCGGATGCTGCTCGCCCCACAGATCGGTGATGGTGTCCGTCCCGCAGAGGGTCAGGAAGTCTTTGAAGTCCACCTCGTGCAGCATACCCTTGACATAGGGCATACGGATCTGGAATGAGGTGTGGACTTTCTTCCCGCACAGCTTCTCGTCCACGACACGGGCATATTCTTTTGAGATCAGCCCCTCGCCGTCGAAGCAGGTGATTTCGATGCCCTCTTTTTTCTCCACCCGGTGATATTTGCGGGTACTGCTCTGCGTTCCGTCGTCCTCTACGGTGATGACGCTGACATTCCGCTCTGTGCGCGTAGGATTGTCGATGACCACCACCCGGTGGGGCCGGTCAATGCCGATGCCGTCAATGCGGATACCGCTGGACAGCATCAGGCCGTTGTAGGCATAGAGCTTGCTGAGCTGGCAGTCACCGATGGTCATATCCATCATGATGCGGCGGCGCACGGCGTCATAAAAATCCTCTCGGATGAAGGACAGCCGCGCCTGCCGGCTCATGCTGCCCGAACGCTCAAAGGCAAGGTAACGATGTGGCCCGGAGCTAAAATCAAGGCTCACGCCCTCGGGACGGAACAGGGCCTTCGCTTTTTCCTGCCGGATCAGGTGTTTCTTTCTGGCGCCGCTCCGGTCGAAGATGCCGGAGAAGTCCATATAGAAAATGATGTCCGAGAGATCCGTCACCAGCTGCCCACCGGGTGTTCCGGTGAAGGCATCGCCGCGCAGCACGCACATAGTCTGATAGAACAGTGCGTTATCGTCCTGCTCATGGGACGCGGAAAGTGATTTGCATTTTTCTGTCTCGGCGGCGCTGAGCTGGAAGGCGTATGTACCCTCCGGCTGCCTTCCGTAGCTGATCACGGCTCTGGCGGACAGTTCGTAGATCCTGTATTTCAACAGCGGCATCGGCTCACCTCCTCATGCTTCTATTCTATCATGAGGTTCCAAATTTGCAATATGGATACTGCTCCCACTTTTTCAGTGGGAGCTTTTTGCTTGCAGCTCTCAACAAAAAATTATAAAGGAGGAATCCAATGCAAGAATCCACATTCACCAACTATGACCAGCTGCCGCTGTTCCTCAACGCGAACACGGTGGCGCAGGTGCTGGGCGTGTCCATCTCCAGTGCCTACGAGCTCATGCACGAAACGGGCTTCCCCGCGCTGCGGATCGGAAACCGCATCGTGGTACCCAAAGAAAAGTTCCGCCGGTGGGTGGAAACGCGAGTGGGAGGTGATGTCTGATGTACCAGCGCTGGCCCAAGCGTGACCCGAATAAGCACTACTATCTCGTCCCCAACGAAGTATTCAATCTCAACCTCACTTCTCACGAGATCGCCGTCTACAACTACCTCCTGCGCTGCGAGGATCGCAGAACCTATCGGTGCCATCCCAGCTACCGCACCATCGGTCGGGCGGTACAGCTGAGCGAGAACACCGTGCGGAAGTATGTGGCCGGTCTGGAGGAGAAGGGGCTCATCCGCACCGAACCCAGCACCATCACCACGAAGGACGACCGTGTGCGTAACGGCAGTCTCATCTACACCATCCGTCCCATTCAGGAAGCGCTGGAGTTGAACTATCAGCGGCAATTCCGGCAGGCGGAGGAGAGTGTGGAGCGGGCGCGGGTGCAAAAGCGCCTGGCTGAGCTGGAGCAGCGGAGCAACGTAAAGAAGGAGGAAAGCGCATGATGCAGCAGATTGCAAACTTTATTGTAGACCATGACCCGATGATGGTTCTCCAGCGCACACACGACACAGTGCGCTACATCCGGTGGGCGTGGAACAAGGATCATGCCGACCTCATTGATGAAGACGGACTTCGCCTGTTCCTCTGCGATGAACACTACGGTGATTTGACCGATGAGCAAAGAGCTGTTGCCCGTCGGTGCCGGGACGAGATGCGAGATGTCTATGCGGAGATGTGCGTGCGCTTACTGCAACATGAGATCATGCTGGAGCGTGGCATGGTGCCGGATGTCAGTACCTACCGCAGCGTGTTCTGCACGGAAGGAGGTGATGCGCCATGGATGCTTGACCAAGCGGGATGACTGCCTTTTCCGCAAAGCGCCGCAGAGCGGCTGAAGTGCGCGTCAGCGCCGAAAATTCTCGCTTCGAGAATGACAAGTTTCGCCTTCGTGGTACGGAACGGGGCGATTGCCCCGTTCCGACCCCTTCGGCAGGCGGGCTAAGCCCGCACCCCTATCAACACAAAGAAAAATGAATTTAAAGGAGATAAAGATTATGACGAAGAACACCTATAATCCCTATGAAATTATGATGGACAAGTACGATAAGGAAGAGATGCTCAGCGATGTACGGGAAGCCATGCTCTATCAACTCGGCGTGGATGTCTCCTGTGAAGAGTTGGATCACTTTTTCACCGGCAAGGGCAAAGCCGTACTGCCTGGCTGTGCGGAGTGGCAGCAGTGCTTTGCGGTCGAGAAGATGCTGGAGTTCTATTATATGCATGCGCGGGATGAGACGCTGGCTAAGCAGATCGAGACGATGACTATGCTGGCAAGCAGAGGTAACGAGCACCATGGCTAAGAATCAATTTATCCGCGCCCGCGTTGCCGGGTGGGAAAAGGACTGCATCCGCCGTAAGGCGGATGCAGCTCATATGACCGAAAGTGAGTTCGTACGCCGGGCAGCCATGAATCGTGAGGTCACGGTCATTGAAGGTATGGATGAGCTTCTGCGGGAGTTGCGCTATCAGGGAAATAACCTGAACCAGCTCACGGTCATGGCTCGGCAGGGGCGTATCACGCAGGTGAACTATGAACCCTTTACGGAGGTGTACCGGAACGCATGGCAAACATTAAATTCATTGCTGTCTCACGCAGTCTGAGCGGTATCCTGGACTATGTTACAAACCGTGAGAAAACGGTGGAGCGTCTCATATCCGGTGTCAACTGCATGGCTCAAACAGCTCAGGATGAATTCGAAGCGGTAAAGAAACAGTTCCGCAAAACAGATGGCCGTAGCTACTACCACATCGTCCAAGCCTTCGCCCCGGACGATCCGCTGGATTTTGATACAGCGCATGAGATCGGGTTGAAGTTTGCGAAATACTTCAAGGGCTACCAGTGCGTGGTGGTCACGCATATGAATACGGCGCACATCCACAATCACATCATCATGAACTCGGTAAACTTTGAAAACGGCCAGAAGTTTCACCAGAGCGCCCGGGAGATGCAGCAGGCCAAGGAATACAGCAACCAGCTCTGCCGGGAGTATGGCTTGTCCTTCACCGAGAGCAAGGCGGATCCGTTCCGTATTCCTGCTTGGAAGAAACGGCTGTGCCGTACCATTAAGGAAGCTATGGAGAACTGTGCTACCCGTGAGGAGTTCATCGCATTCATGGCGGAGTACGGCTACAAGGTGCGATGGGAGGCAAATCAAAAATACATCACCTACACCACACCGGAGAATGTCCGATGCAGAGACAATAAGCTCTTCGACCAGACGCTTCTGCGCAGCAGCATGGAAGCCTACTTCGATATGGGCGGCTGTGAGTATCTGGAAAGCCGCATCGATGCCACCGAGTACGGTGAACTCCTGCCTACGGTGGACGATGCCGTCTGCGGTTTGATCTCCATTCTGGATGCGATGAATACCGGTGACAATGACCGCTTCCATCTGGAAACGCTGCATCACAGCAAGCAGGAGATCCGGCGTATTCTGGAACGCGGCGGCAAGATCGACCGCACGGTGGAATACGCCGTAGATGACGAAGATGAAGAGTACGAGCAGTACCACGGGTTTTCTATGCGGATGTAATGACGAACCATTTCAAAGTTCTGATAGCTATTTCCGCAAAAGTGTGGTAGTTGTTTGTGTTGCAAAAAGAAAATGAATCCAAAGGAAGTGAAATACATGGCAAAACGAAGACCGGCCGGTGACGGCATGGTGCGAAGGCGTGACGATGGCCGCTGGGAGGGCCGCATCGTCATCGGCCACAAAGAAAACGGTGAGCCGCTGTTCCGTCATGTATATGCCAAGACGCAAAAGGCCCTGCTGGACAAGCTGCACCAGAACATCGAGTGCTACCGGGATGTGGAGCTGACCGAGGACAGCCGGATGACGCTGGGCCAGTGGCTGGACCGCTGGCTCACGGAGTACAAGGCGGGCACGGTGCGCCCCGGTACCCTCGAGGGCTACCGCCGCTACATCGAATACTACATCAAGCCGCAGCTGGGCGACAAGCAGATCTCCCTCCTCTCCCAGCAGGACATCCAGCGAATGTACCGCCGCCTAAAAACGGAGGGGCGCATCCACGAGCATCCCGAGATGGGGCATCAGCTCTCCGACTCCATGGTGCGCCACATCCACTCCACCCTCCACGCCGCGCTGAAGGACGCGGTGCAGGCGCATGTCATTCCCAGAAATCCTACTGAGGGGACAACGGCGCCCAAGCCCAACTACAAGCCCAAGCGTATCCTCACCCGTGCAGAGATGGACGCCTTTCTTACAGTGGTGGAGCAGGATGAGGTGTGGCGTGACTTCTTCCAGACGGAACTGATGACCGGCCTGCGCCGCGGTGAGATCTGCGGACTGCAATGGAGCGACTTCGACGAGGAGAGCGGTATGCTGAAGGTGTGCCGCACCCTCCACAGCCAGCGGAAGGGCGAATACACCGTCGGCGAGACGAAGACCAATCAGGGCATGCGCACCATCATCCTGCCGCACAGCGTGACTCAAATCCTGCGGCGGCGCAAGGCGGATGCCATCAGTCAATGGATATTCCCCGACCCAGTGAAGCCGGAGGATCCTGTCAACCCCGGCTCGGCCTACCTCCACATGAAAACGCTGCTCCGGCGGGCGGGGCTGCCCAGTATCCGCTTCCACGATCTGCGCCACACCTTCGCCACCCATGCCCTTACCAGCGGCGTGGACGCCAAAACGCTGTCCGGCATCCTGGGGCACACCAATGCGTCCTTCACGCTGGACACCTATACCCATGTTACATCGGATATGCAGAAGACAGCCTCTGGCATCGTAGGCGGCTTCATGGAGGATATCTTCGGAAAGGAGTTGAAACCGTGGCAAGAAAACGAAAAGCCGGAGACGGAACTGTAAGGCAGCGCAAGGACGGGCGTTGGGAGGGGCGTGTCGTCATTGGCTACGATGACAATGGCTACCCCAAAACGAAAAATGTCCTCGCCAAGACGAAGAAGGAGTGCGTCGAGAAGCTCCAGAAGCTCAAGGCGGAGTGTGGCGGACTGAAGCCGGAGAAGGTGCGGCCAGAGATGCCCTTCGGAGATTGGCTGACATACTGGTACGAGAATCACTCCAAGCCTAAGATCCGCCCAACTACGCAGGAGACCTATGAGAGCCGCATCCGCCTGCACATCATCCCGGAAATTGGAGACATCCCGCTGAACAAGCTGACACAGAATGACCTGCAGCAGTTCTATGGTCGGCTCAAGAAAAGCGGCCGGAAGCGGTTCACCGACAAGTACGGCGAAGGGCTGTCCGACCGAATGGTGCGTATGTGTCACGCCACCTGCCGCTCCGCATTGGAAAAGGCGGTGCAGGATGGGCTGATTCGTGTGAACCCGGCCATCGGCTGCAAGCTGCCGCCAAAAAAGGCACGCGAGATGCAGGTGCTGGCGCGGGATGAGTTACAGCGGTTTCTCATTCAGGCGAAGTTCGAGGGCTACTACGAAGTCTTCCTTCTGGACTTAGCCACCGGCCTGCGCCGGGGTGAGCTGATGGCGCTGCAATGGGACGACCTGAACTTCAAAACCGGCGTGCTGAATGTGAACAAGCAGGTCTACGATGTGCGGGGTCAACTCCAGATCAGCACGCCCAAGACGAAGAACTCCATCCGAAAGATCGTCCTGCCGCCCGCCGTGGTGGCGGTGCTGCAAGAGTATAAGAAAACAGTGGACTCCCGCTGGATGTTCCCGTCGCCGGTGAAGGAGGACTGCCCCATTACGCCCGGCGTGGTGCGCCGCAGACTGCAGTTCATCTTAGAACACGCAGGCTGTAAGCATGTGAGGTTCCACGACCTGCGCCACACCTTCGCAACCCTGGCACTGGAGAACGGTATGGATGTGAAAACCCTCTCCGCCATGCTGGGCCATGTGTCGGCGGCCACCACACTGGACATCTATACCCACATCACCGACGATATGCGGCTCACAGCCGCCGCCAACATCGACCGAAGTATCGGCAAGGCAGCGCCGCAGGAGGACGCTTCGTGGCCGGGACAGGAAACTGCCCCGGCCCAGGCGGAAAAGCCGAGTATGACCGATTTCAAGCCCTATGTGGGCCGCAAGCGCAGGTCTGGCACCGGCTGCATCAGTCAGATTAACGACCATCTCTTTGAAGGCCGTTATTCCCCTAAATGGCCCGACGGCAAAAAGCACGCCCGCAATGTTTACGCCCACACCCGCGAGGAGTGCGAGGAAAAGCTGAAGGTACTAATCGTAGAGATGAAGGCAGAGATTGCGGAAGCGCAGCGACTGAAAGATTTGGGCGAGAGTGATGGGCGACCGCAGGAGGAGAAGAGCGGTAAGCGAACGGAAAAGTAAAAAGAATCACCGACAAGGATATTGAGCAATTAGTATCCTTGTCGGTGATTTTATCAGTAGAGTAATAGCATTATAATTATCTTATAAGTTGCTTTCTGCAGGATGCCTTGACAATTCACTGGAATAATCGGTATCAAACTTTAACGAAGAAATCTTGTCATCAATAATTTGTAAAAAATTAGCTCCATGTAAGATAGCATGAAAATCTTTGATATTGAAATCAATGAGACAATATCGAGCAGAAGGTAACTCCTTATGCAAGTAAAATTTCCTAATTAAACCGTTACCATCACTCCAACTGTGACCGGTGATCCCGTGATAGGAAAAAAGAATTCCAAGAGTGCATCCTGTGGTTAACATTAGACTGCAAAACTTTCCGACATATGTTACGCCTACTTTTTTATTATAGTTCTTGCATTCACCAATAAAGTTTGTATAATATGCGGAAAGAATGCCGTTTCTTTGCAATGCTTTTCCGGCCGCAGTTAGCTTCATGAGGTTATCGATTTCATTTGTACAGGTACGGATATTCCTATCAACATCAAAAATATGACCGCAATTATTTAAGAGAAAGGAGGCAATTTCTTCTAAGGAACGTCCTTTTTCTTCTTTTGTTGCACAAGAATTCGTACCGTTACTTTGCTCCAGTGCATCCAAAAGTGTTTTATATTCTATGCGCTGATTCTGCGTCCACTCACATAATTTCTCGTTTGAAAAGGAGGCATTGATGTGGGCCAGATACTCAAGGGTAGAAAAACCTGCAATATCCGTCATTCATTAATCACCTTGAATACTAAAATAGAATTTTGAATCGAGCACATTGACGAATGACAAAGTTCGCATTCAAATATTTCTGGCATTTCAGTAAGAGTCTCAAAGACCATTCCTGTTGCCTTCTGGCAATTATTGCAGTAGAGTTCATAATACGACTTGATATACCCCATCTGAGTTAATAAATCAGTTAAAGCATAGGTGTTTTCAATTGAGAGTGGAACTCTACGTGCAATTACGCCAGGATAAAGCCACATGCCAATGCGGTACATATGCAACAAATCACAAACAGAAGAAATCTCGGCACTGGTCAAGAACCGATGCTCATTGAGCGTCGTCCTTATGTTTGCTAATGTATCTGACAACATGGTTCATTCTCTCCATTCCAACTAAAACATTACTGTAATAGTGTTGCAGTAAACAATACATACGGTTTTTATAATTGAAAATAAATTTAACTCGAATACTTCGTACTTTAATTTCATTTTCCCACATAATTTCAATCCATGTACATTCAGAGAGTTCATCGTTTTCAAACATGAATTGTTCTAAAGATTCCTTTAAAGCGGGGCACTTATCCAAATCGTTTCGATGATCGTTGAGAATCTCCTTCAGTTCGCCGATGATGGGGAGAATATAATTTTCATTCTTTCCAACATCAAGCTGAGCATTTCCACCGCTTGGAAGCATCATATATTTTGCCATCAAGGTAGCGTCCGGATGATGTTTTTGAAGAAATTCAAGATTAAGAGGCTCCAGTTCTGTTCCAAAAGAGGTCTTCCAGAATTGAATTAGTTTATCAATTAGATCAGAATAGAAACTTTGCTCTTGACGTTCGGGGACAAATATTCTACGCAAAGTGTCAAATCGGAACTCTATAATTTTCTCATTACAATGGAAGATAACCAAAATGGGATATTTTACAAGTGACTCATTTCCGGTAGTTGTTTCTACTGCACTGTAATACAGGCTAAACTTTAAAAAGATGAGGTTGTCACTTTTCAGACAAAGAGGGCTTGAAAAGCCATTCTGGCTTCTGGATTCTTCACTGTCATTCTCATTATATTGATCTAACGACTCTGTTTTTGACTGTAGATCATCAAAATTTGGAGTAGTGAAAAGCACTGAGTATTTATAATCTTTCTCAAATTCCCACTTTTCAAATATTCTGCGGGCAGAGGCACTCTGCTCTAAGCACATAGCAATTTGTTCAGATAATTCCTTATCCTTAATATTCACTGTAGTGTCGACATCAAAAGGAATACTTATCTGATCATCTGGAACCGCAATACCTGCTGTGGAAAAGAGCATTTTGAGATAGCGTTGGGTCTTTGACGGATATCCATTTGCAGTTCCAACCAAGTAACTAATATAATTTTCATTCGTCATAGCATTGACCCCTTCCTCATTTTTAATTTCATTATACAGCAAAATACGGAAAACTCAATTAGGATTCTCACAATATTTTCACCTATTGCGCCGCAATAGACAAAGAATAAGAAAAATCCCTCTGAAATCGTTGATTTCAGAGGGATTTTGGTCCGAGTAGTGCGGCTCGAACGCCCGGTCTCCTGGTCCCAAACCAGGCGCGATACCAACTTCGCTATACCCGGATATTCAATTTCTGCCATTATATCACGGCGAGAGGGAAAATCAAAGTTTTTTCTGTCTGTGGTCATTTATGTGGTCAAAGCCGCTTTTATACCGTTTTCGGCAATCGGTGGAAATCCCGCAAACGCAGGTGTCACAAGGCTTTGCGGCGTTTCGCCTCACCCTATCCCGGATACCGCCACGGCACTCCCAAATCACGCGTGCTGCCAACTACGCTACATTTGGTCATAGATATTTCTCCCGCCCGGGGGCGTTCTTCCCCACATACGTGCGGCAATATACTCTGCGATCCGCCGCGTTGGCACTCTGGCACCATCTTTTACTGGATCGGGGACAGCACGATGGGTTCATTTTATACCTCTCTATTTTACCTGTTTCTCCGCCAAAGTCAAGTCTATTCGCTTCCGGCCGGTATGTCGGAAAGGCCGTCCGGAGGCTATGGGGCCTCCGGACGGCTTGACCAGGTCTCTTCACTTGGAAACGCAGAGTCGATTGTTCTCCACGGTAAGCTTGGCGGTGTCACCGGCCTTGAGGGTGCCGTCCAGCATCTTCTCGGCCACGGCGTCTTCCACCTTGCTCTGGATGGCCCGGCGCAGAGGACGGGCCCCGTACTTGGGATCAAAGCCCTCCTTAGCCAGCTCTGCCACAGCCTCGTCGCTGGCATCCAGGTGGATGCCCATGGTCTCCATCCGGGCGGAGACGGTCTTCAGCATCCGCCGGGCCACTTCCCGGATGTCCTCCTCCGTCAGGGGGCGGAATACGATGATATCGTCGATCCGGTTTAGGAACTCCGGGCGGAAGGTCTGACGCAGCTCCGCCATCACCTGCTCCCGGGCGGTCTCGAACTTCTTTTCAGCGTCAGGATCGGAGTCCCGCTCCTCGGCGGAAAAGCCCAGCTTGCTGCCCATGGCAGTGAGGCTGCGGGCACCGATGTTGCTGGTCATGACGATGACGGTGTTCTTGAAGTCCACCATCCTGCCCTGAGAGTCGGTGATCCGGCCGTCATCCAGAAGCTGCAGCAGGATGTTCCACACATCCTCGTGGGCCTTTTCGATCTCGTCAAACAGTACCACGGAGTAGGGCTTGCGCCGCACCTTCTCCGTCAGCTGACCGCCCTCCTCGTGGCCCACATAGCCCGGCGGGGAGCCAATCAGACGGGACACCGTGTGCCGCTCCATATACTCGGACATATCGATCCGGATCATGGCGTTCTCATCGCCGAACATGGCCTCCGCCAAGGACTTGCACAGCTCCGTCTTTCCCACGCCGGTGGGGCCCAGGAACAGGAAGGAGCCGATGGGGCGCTTCGGATCCTTCAGACCCACACGGCCCCGACGGATGGCCCGGGCCACGGCCTTTACGGCTTCGTCCTGACCCACTACCCGCTCGTGGAGGGTGTCCTCCATGTGCAGCAGGCGGGTGCCCTCATCCTCCGTCAGACGGGTGACGGGGATGCCGGTCCAACCGGCCACCACGGCGGCAATGTCGTCAGCGTTCACCGGGCGGTGCTGGGTGTTGTTCTTGCGGCGCTTCTCCCGCTCCATCTCCACCTGCTCCTGGTAGTCCTTCTCAATGTCCCGCAGCTTGGCGGCGGTCTCATAGTCCTGCTTCTCGATGGCAGCCTCCTTGTCCTTGGCCAGGGCGGCGATCTTCTCCTCCAGGCTCTTCAGCTCCGGGGAGATCTCCTCCGTTTCCATCCGCACCCGGCTGGCGGCCTCGTCCATCAGGTCGATGGCCTTGTCCGGCAGGAACCGGTCGTTGATATACCGGGCGGAGAGCTTCACGGCGGCCTCCAGGGCCTCGTCGGTGATCTGGAGGCTGTGGTGCTTCTCGTACTTCTCCCGCAGGCCCTTCAGGATCTCCAGAGACGCCTCCTGGCTGGGCTCACCCACCTGCACCGGCTGGAACCGCCGCTCCAGGGCGGCGTCCTTCTCGATATACTGCCGGTACTCGTCCAGGGTGGTGGCGCCGATCACCTGGATCTCGCCCCGGCCCAGAGCCGGCTTGATGATGTTGGCGGCGTCCACGGCGCCCTCGGCGCTGCCGGCGCCCACGATGGTATGGAGCTCATCGATGAAGAGGATCACATTGCCGGACTTCCTGACCTCCTCCAGCAGCTTCTTAATCCGCTCCTCAAACTCGCCCCGGTACTTGGTGCCCGCCACCATGCCGCTGAGGTCCAGGGACAAAAGGCGCTTGTCCAGCATCTCGTCGGGTACGTCGCCCATAACGATCTTCCGGGCCAGACCCTCAGCGATGGCGGTTTTGCCCACACCGGGCTCACCGATCAGGCAGGGGTTGTTCTTGGTGCGGCGGGAGAGAATCTGGATCACCCGCTGGATCTCCCCGTCCCGGCCGATGACCGGGTCCAGCTTGCCGGCCCGAGCGTCGGCGGTCAGGTCCCGGGTGAACTCCTTCAGGGTCTTGTTCTTGCCGTTATCCTCCTTTGCGGGGCTGGTGCCGGAGCGGCCGGGATCGGCGGCCTGACTCCGGGGCATCTCACCCAGCTTCTGCATCAGGGCTGTGTACAGGTGACGGGCATCCACGCCAGCGGTGCGCAGGATGCGGACGGCCATATTGTTGCCTTCCCGCAGGATGCCCGCCAGCAGGTGCTCCGTGCCCACGTAGTTGTAGCCGCCCCGCATGGAGTCCTCCATGGCCAGCTCCACCACCCGCTTGGCGCGGGGGGTGAGGCCCTGGGCGGGATTGCTGCCGGGCAGACCGGCACCCACGCTCTTCTTGATGATCTCCACGATCATGTCATCGGTGAGGCCCGCCTCCGTCAGAACGGTGTGGGCCACGCCCTCCTCTTCCCGGATCAGGCCCAGCAGCAGGTGCTCCGTGCCCACGTAGCCGTGGCCCAGCTCACCGGCTGCCTCCTGGGAAAGCCGCAGGGCCTCCTCCGCCCTGGGCGAAAATTTGTTCTCATTCATAGTGTCTTACCTTCCTTTCCATGGGAAAGTCCCGTTTACTTGTTTTCCTTCTGCTCCTTGTGAGCGGCCTCCAGAGACCTGATCTGGTCCCGCAGCTCCGCCGCCCGCTCAAAGTTCTCCTGGTGCACAGCCTTCTTCATCTCCAGCTTCAGCGCGTTCATCTGGCGCAGATAGGCAAAGCGGCTCTGGTCCTCCTGGCCTACCAGGTCGTCCTTCTTTTCCTGCTTTGCCTCCTGCTGCTGGACAGGAGAGGCGCTCAGGGCCGGCATCTCGGCGAAGAAGTCGTCAAAGGGGTCCTCCAGCATCTTCATTCTCCGCCCCAGCAGGCTGGGCATGGGAGAGAAGAAATCGTCGAAGAAATCGTTTCCAAAGAGGCTGTTCCCGAAGAAGCTTTGCATCATCCGCTGGCTCTGGGCACCCAGCCGCTGGGTATAGCCCAGCTTTTCCGCGCAGTCGCTGCACAGGTGCTTCTCTTCCACATGGCCGTTCACGTTGCTCCGATACACAAAGGTAACTTCATTCTTACCACAATTTTCGCATTTCATAAATCAATTCCTCCTATCATCTGGAAACTGTGCGTGCTTATTGAAACATTTTTCCCCGCTGCCCGGGTCCCGGCTACACCTGCAGGATCAGCACCTGCTTCATGATGTCCGCCCGGACGGTGTCCCGGCTCTCCCGCGGGACCGCGGCCAGGGCCTTGTCGCCGACGGCGGCCAGAATGCTCCGGCCTGCGTTCTCCTCCAGGGCGCCGGCCTGGACCAGATTGTTCAGGATGGCCCGAGCGGAGGCCAGGTCCACCTGGCTGCCCAGGGTGTTGATGACCTGCATCAGCAGCGTCTGGCGGTCCACCCGGACCCGGGTGATCCGGATGTAGCCATTGCCGCCCCGGCGGCTCTCCACGATATAACCCCGCTCCGGGGAAAAGCGGGTGGACATCACGTAGTTGATCTGGCTGGGTACGCAATTGAAGCGCTGGGCCAGGTCATTGCGCTGGACCTCCAGCACACCACCGTCCGTCTCCTCCAAACTCTCCTGCAGGAAGCTGGCAATCAAATCGGAAATCCCCACGGATGATTCCTCCCTTTCCAAAGAACGCCTCGTCTCTTTGACTTTGACTTTCTTTAACCTTTTGTTCTGTGTTTAGTATAACACGCCCGAGCAAAATGTCAAGAGTTGAATTTTGACTTTCTTTGACCTATTTGAAAACAATTTGTGAACAGTTAGTCTTGACAAACGTCATTTTTGGACGCTTTCCCGTATTTTTTCGAAAATTTAACCATAGAATTTGAACGGCTGGTACTTGCTTTTTTTAATTTGTATGCTACAATAGGGGTACAATTCTGATGGAGGTGCTTCCCATGGCTTACAAAATCACTTCTGCCTGCGTGAGCTGTGGCTCCTGCGCGGACGCTTGCCCCGCCGGTGCTATCAGCCAGGGCGATGACCAGTACGTCATCGATGCTGCCGCTTGCCTGGACTGCGGTTCCTGCAGCGACACCTGCCCCAACGGCGCCATCGTCCCCGAGGAGTAATCGAGGATACATAAAAGGTCCGCGAGCCAAAGCTCGCGGACCTTTTTGTCGTTTCGGGAACTGTAAGAAATCTGTAAGAGATTTCTCCATAGAGTTGTAAGAAATTGGTGTTATCCTGCCGGTGTTCCCCGCTGGAGTGAAGAAAGAGGCCCTTTACTCCCGTAATATTGGGGACAGCCGATTTGAAAGGAGACACACGATGAAACACGCTTGGAAGAAGCTGCTGGCAGCAGCGGTGCTGCCCTGTCTGCTGGCGGGATGCGGTGCCCTGGGAGGGCCGGAATCTGAGGTCCCCTCCATGGACCACTTGCTTGGCTTGACCCAGGAACAGCGGCTGGAGGACTACGACTACCTGGTCCAGACACTGGGGGACAGCTATCTCTGCATGGGTGTCCGAGACCGGGACAACCCGGAGGACCCGTCGGCGGCCATCTTCCAGGCATACCGGGAGATGATCCAGGAAAGCGACAGCGACGAGGTATTCTATTCCGCTGTTTACAGCACACTGTTCCGCCTGGGGACGTACGGCCACCTCTGGATCGTGGAGCCGGATATGTACCGCGCCTACTGTGAGGCCTATGAGGACGGCGGCATCCAGGACCGGGAGCACTGGCGGGAGGTGCTGACGGACCCGGTGACCGTCCGGGGCTATGAAAGACTCCAGACGCTGCTGGATGCCTACGGCGAAGAGGACGGCACGGTCAATTCAGCCGATTCGGAGGAGCCTGCCGCGAACCTCCACACCCTGCTCCTGCCCGGCGGAGACGTGGGGTATGTGAAGATCGACAGCTTCCCGGCGGAATATGAGGACAGCTACGCCACAGACCGGGCGGCCCTGACGGACTTCTACCGCCAGGCGGCGGACTGCACGGATCTCATCATCGACCTGACGGACAACTCCGGCGGAAGCGAGGTCTACTGGCAGCAGCTGCTGGCGGCGCCCCTGACGGATCGTCCCCTCTCCTGCACCAACTATGCCCTGCTGGCGGAGAGCGGCAACAACCGCCCCTATATCCAGGAGGTGTTCTCCCCGGAGGAGCTGCACCCCATCGCGGACCTGCCGGATCTGCCCAAGCTGGAGCGGGACGGAATCCAGGCCGCCACCCACTTTGTGGAGAGCACCCTCTCTGTGGAGCCAGCGGCAGAGCGGGCCCCCTTCCACGGCCGCATCTGGGTGCTGGTGGGGCCAGCGGTCTACTCCGCCAGCGAGTCCTTCGCCGTGTTCTGCCAGGAGACAGGCTTCGCCACCCTGGTGGGCAGTCCCACCGGCGGCGACGGCATCGGGGCTCTGGATCCAGTCTTCCTGCAGCTGCCCAACAGCGGCATCCTGGTGCAGTTCACCATGATGTTCGGCCTGAACGGTGACGGCTCCAGCAGTGAGGAAACGGGCACCACGCCGGACATTCTCTCCCCTGCCGGGGAACCGGCTCTGGTGACGGCCCTGCGGGCCATGGAGGGAGTCGCATGACCGACCACTGTCTGGAGGAAAGCCGCGGCCTTTCCGGAGGAACGCCACAGGGGCTGCCCGCCTGCCCTCCCCCGTCCGCTGAATGCCTGGAGCGGTCCCGGGGCGGGCTCTCCCTCAATCATCTGAAGGCCGTGGCGGTGGCGGCCATGGTGATCGACCATATCGCCTTCGCCTTTGTCCCCGACGGCACCCTGTTGGCGATTCTCCTGCATTCCATCGGAAAAATCACCGGCCCCACCATGTTCTTTGCCGCCGTGGAGGGCTGTCACCACACCAGAAACCTCAACCGGTATCTGCTCCGCCTGGCTGTTTTCGCGCTGGTCAGCTGGTTTCCCTTTCTGTACTTCCACTTCGGCGGCGATCTGGCCGCCATCCAGCTGATGCGCCCCAATGTCATCTATACCATTTTTCTGGGCGTTCTGGCGGTCCGCATCCGCAGGAGCCCGCGCCTCTGCTCTGCCTGGAAGGTCCTGCTGATTTTGCTCCTGTTCATCCTGTCTGTCCCGGCGGACTGGGGCTACACAGGCGTGGTGATTATCCTGGTGTTCGACTATTATTATGGCAGTTGGAAGCACCAGGCGTTTGCCTACTGCATGGTGGTCATGCTGGACATGGGGGTGCTCTCCCTGCTGATCCACCCGTTTTTCGGACTGTTTTACGACCATGTCTTCCAGATCGACTGGGAGCTCTACGCCTACTCCGTCGAGTACGTGGGGGCGTTTCTGCCGCTGCTGCTCCTCTCCCGCTACACAGGCCGGCACGGAACCAGCGGCGGTTTTTCCAAGTGGTTCTTTTATATGTTCTACCCCCTCCACCTGCTGGTCCTGGGCTGGCTCCGGGCCGTGCTGTAAGTCTCGGCCCTCACGACCCGCAGGGGCCTGGACCGGCGGGCGATGAGAGCATCGGCCTGCTGCAGAAACTTCCATCACCCACCGGGCCAGCGGCAGCAAAAAGAGAAGGAGAGAACATGCAGTGGCCGCTCCGCGCCGTCCGCACGATCCGCCACGGGGCAGCAACTACAGGAATCGCAAAAGGCCCAAAGGCCAGACCAAATCGGCGCTTGCACCGATCGTCGCGCGGAGGGCCACTGCACCGGAGCGCGCCCAAGCGGCCTTTTCTTTTGAACCGTGCCCCCCATTGCAAGAATGATGATCTTCCATTATAATATGAATATAGACATCATCCAATGGGGGGGATCGACTTGCAGCACTGGGAACTCCTCTGCCCCGGCGGACTCTCTTCGTCTGCGATGACGGCCTGTTCCAGCCCAGTACCGACTCCTTTCTGCTGGGCAGCTTTCCCCGGCTGAAGCCGGGGCTTCGGGTGTGCGACCTGGGCAGCGGCACCGGACTGCTGGGCCTTCTGCTGTTCCAGCGCCAGCGGGCACTGTCCGTCACCGGTGTGGAGCTGCTGCCGGACGCCGTCCGCTTGGCGGAGCAGGCCGCCGCCCGGAACGGCCTGGCAGACCGCCTGATCTTCCGCCGGGGAGACCTACGAAAGATCCGCGGCCTGCTGCCCGCCGGTGGCTTTGACTTGGTGGTGTGCAACCCTCCCTACTATCCCGCCGGGTCCGGCAGGCTGCCGGAGACTGAAGCCCTCCGGGCTGCCCGGTCCGAGACTGGCTGCACCCTGGAGGATATCTGCACAGCAGCAGCCTGGCTGCTGCGGTGGGGCGGGAGCTTCTGCCTGGTCCACAAGCCGGAGCGGCTGGCGGACCTGTGCTGCGCCCTCCGGGCCCGGGGACTGGAGCCCAAGCGGCTGCGCCTCGTCTGCCGCCGGGCGGGGGACGCCCCTTCCCTGCTGCTGTTGGAGGCCCGCCGGGGCGGACGGCCCGGGCTGGACATCGCCGCCCCCCTCTGCCTGGAGGACGGGACCGGCCGCCCCACGGCGGAGCTGGACAACGCCTATTTCCGAACAAAGGAGACGAACGCATGAGCGGTACGCTGTATCTGGTGGCCACGCCCATCGGCAACCTGGGGGACTTCTCTCCCCGGGCAGCGGAGACGCTGGGAGCCGTGGACTTCATCGCCGCGGAGGACACCCGGGTCTCTGTGAAGCTGTTGAATCACTTTCAGATCAAAAAGCCCCTGGTGAGCTACCACGAACACAACCATGCCGCTGCGGGCCAGGCCATCCTGCAGCGGCTGCTGGCTGGGGAGTCCTGCGCTCTGGTGACGGACGCCGGTACACCGGCCATCTCCGATCCCGGAGAGGATCTGGTGCGGCTATGTGCCGAAAATGGGGTGGAGGTGCTCTCCATCCCCGGCTGCTGCGCGGCAGTGAATGCCCTGGCGGTCAGCGGCCTGCCCACGGGGCGGTTCACCTTTGAGGGCTTCCTCACCGTCAACAAGAAAAGCCGCCGGGAACGGCTGGACTCTCTGAAAAACGAGGAGCGGACCATGATCTTCCACGAGGCGCCCCACAAGCTGCGCGCCACGCTGGAGGACCTGCGGGAGACCTTCGGCCCGGACCGGCGGGTGGCCCTGTGCCGGGAGCTGACGAAGCTCCACGAGGAGACTGTGCGCACCACCCTGGGAGAAGCGGCGGCCTATTACCAGGAAAACACCCCCAAGGGAGAATACGTGCTGGTGGTGGCGGGCAGCCCGCCCCGGGAGACCGCCGCCGTCACGCTGGAGGAGGGGACGGAGCAAGTCCTGCGGCTGGTGGCCCAGGGAATCCGGCTGAAAGATGCCGCCCGGGAGGTATCGGCCCACACGGGTCTTTCCAAAAACGAGCTGTACGCCGCGGCCCTGGAGCGGTCATGACCCGCGCAGGACATGCAGCGCAGAAGACGCCCATGCGGAGAACTCCGCATGGGCGTCATGTTTTCAGCGCACAGGGCGCTCACAGCTCTTTCAATTCTTTCAGGCACTTGGGGCAGATATTCTTCCCCTTGAATACCGTGATGTCTTTGGTGGCGTCGCAGAAAACGCAGCTGGGCTTGTATTTTTTCAGAATGACGGACGAGCCTTCCACATAGATTTCCAATGCATCCTTCTCGCCGATATCCAGCGTCCGGCGCATCTCGATAGGGAGCACGATCCGTCCCAGTTCATCCACCTTTCTGACAATTCCCGTTGATTTCACGATGTATCTCCTTTTTCAGCAATATGTCCTAACTATCATTTATAAGAACATATCACAGACGGTCGCATTTTGTCAATTTGATTCCAAAAATAAAGTGAATTTACCAATTTGCTTTTTTGAAATCTCAGTTGTCCTCTCTATATTTTTTGTGAGGCAACTGGGTATCCGTCACAAACACAGGGGGGAATGACAATGGCAATGACCTGGATCTGGACCGGGATGGTGGTGCTGTCCCTGGTCTTCGGCCTGTTCACCGGGAATCTGGACGCCGTGGCCGACGCGGCTATGGACGGCGCCGCCTCCGCCGTGGAGCTCAGTGTCTCCATGGCCGGCATTCTGTGCCTGTGGAGCGGCGTCATGGAAATCATGAATGTCTGCGGCCTCTCTGCCGGATTGGCCCGGGCCTTCCGGCCCATTCTGCGGCGACTGATGCCCCAGGCCAGCCGGGATGAAAAAACGTTGGCGGCACTCTCCGCCAACGTGTCCGCCAATCTGCTGGGACTGGGCAACGCTGCCACGCCCCTCGGGATCCAGGCGGCCCGGCGGATGGCCCGTGGCTGCAGCGGCACCGCCAGCGACGAGCTGTGCCTGCTGGTGGTGCTGAATACCGCTTCCATCCAGCTGCTGCCCGCCACCATCGCCTCCGTCCGCAGCGCCAGTGGAGCCCAGTCTCCCTTCGACATCCTGCCGGCAGTGTGGCTGGCCTCGGCCCTGTCGGTGGTGGTTGGCGTTCTGACGGCCAAATTCCTGGCCGCCGTGGGGAGGTGCCGGTGTTGAATCTCAGTTCTCTGGTGATCCCCGTACTGCTGGCCGGGGTGGCCCTCTACGGCATGGGGAAGCGGGTGGATGTCTACGGCGCCCTGACCCACGGGGCCGAAGAGGGGCTCACGGTCCTGCTGAAGGTCCTGCCTGCCCTGGTCGGACTGCTGACCGCCGTGGCCATGTTCCGGGCTTCCGGCGCCCTGGAGTGGCTCACGGGCCTCTGCGCCCCGGCGCTGGAGTTTCTGGGCATTCCGCCGGAGACCACGCCGCTGATGCTGGTGCGCCCCGTATCCGGCAGCGGCGCCCTGGCAGTCGGCTCGGACCTCATCGCCACCTACGGCCCCGACAGCTACATCGGCCGAGTGGCCGCCGTGATGCTGGGCAGCACGGAAACCACATTCTACACCATCGCCGTGTACTTCGGCTCTGCCGGGATCATCCGCACCCGGCACACGGTCCCGGCAGCCCTGGCCGCGGACCTGACGGGGTTTCTGGCCTCCGCCTTCGCGGTGCGGCTGTTCTTCGGCGCCTGATGGGGCGGCGTCCCGCGCCGTCAAGCTGCGCTGAGATAAGGCTCCAGCACAGCGGCGCCGCCGTAGGCGGAGGCGAACTCACCGTCCACCAGATACCGCACCTCTTCCACTGCCCGCAGGGACAGCAGGGAGTCCGCCAGTGCCCGGAGGGCCAGGGACAGATCCGCCTCCTCCGGCAGACCCGGCAGAGCCGCCGTGGGCAGGTCCACATAGCACGTGCTCTCTTCCAGCCGGACGGAAGTCACCTGGAACCCCTCCGGAATGGCGGAGAGCCAGTCCTTTTCCTCCGTCCCCTCCAGCAGGGCCTTGACCACGGCCCCGGCCTGCGTGTCCCCCTCGTACAGGTCCAGTGTCATCTCCACCGGCGTCAGGCCGCCGGTCTCATCCAGAAAGTACAGGGTGGCGTTCAGCGTGTCGATCACATCCTCGTTGCTGGAAAACAGGACATCCCTGGCTGTGAAGATCTGCCGGTCCCGGTAGGCCAGCGGCTGGCCCCGGACCGTCACGCTGACAGCGGAGATCTCCGGCAGCTGGGTCAGCGTCAGGGTGATGGCATAGTCTGCCAAGGCCAGCGCCACGCCGGAGAGCAGCCGGTAGCGGGAGGAGAGGTCCACCTTGGCCCGGGTACCATCCAGCTCCAGGGACAGCAGGGTAGTCTCCTCTGGAATGGCGCTGGTGAGGGCGGCGTCCTCCGGTCCCGCCAGCAGCTCCGTCACCAGATACTCCGCCAGCTCCCGGGTGTCCCGCACCTCGCCCGACTCGATGTACAGCGGCTCCGCCCGCAGGGCATCGCCGCCAGGGGCGTCGGACAGATCCGCCTCCAGGAAATAGAGATCGTATGTCTCGCCCTCGCCGGAAATGCGGGGCTGTCCCCAGCCGAAGGCCGCCAGAAGGGCGGCGCACAGCAGCACGGCAATCCATCGCTTTTTCATGTCTGGCCGCCTCCTTCCCGCCAGGGCCAGCGGACGGTGAAAACTGCGCCGCCTCCAGGACGATTGGCCGCCTCCACAGTGCCGCCCCGCTTTTCCACCGTGTCCCTGACGATGGCCAATCCCAGACCCGTGCCGCCGGCAGCGCGGGACCGTGCCTTGTCCACCCGATAGAACCGCTCAAAGATCCGGGGCAGGTCCTCTTCCGGGATGCCGGCGCCGTTGTCCTCCACCGTCAGCACCACCTGATCCCCCTCCCGAAACAGGGAGACCTGGACCGTGCTGCCCGGCGGCGTGTACTTCACGGCGTTGTCCGTCAGATTATAGATGATCTGGTGGATCTCATCCCGGGTGGCCAGCATCGTACAGGTCCCCTCCGCCCGATAGGTCAGTTCCGCTCCCTTCTCCTGGGCCACCAGGCTCATCATCCGCATCACCTGCTCCAGCACCGGCAGCGCGTCCACCACCACCGGCCGCTCCAGCACGTTGCTGTCCAGCCGGGTCAGGCGGAGCAGATCCTCTGTGATACGGGAGAGGCGCTCCGCCTCCTGCCCGATGTCTGTGACAAATTCCCGTGCCGTCTCCCGGTCGATGTTCTCCGTCTGGAGGATGGAGTCCGTCAGCAGCCGGATGGCCGCCAGGGGCGTTTTCAGCTCGTGGGAGGCGTCGGACACAAAGCGGCGGCGGGCGTTCTCCGTAGTCTGGAGGCGGTCCGTCAGGCTGTTGAACTCCTGGGCCAGCTGGGCGATCTCGTCGCGTCCGGGCACCTCCGCCCGGTGGCTGTAAGCGCCCTCCCGCACCTCCCGGATGGCGGTGAGCAGCTGGCCGATCTTCCGGGTCAGCGCCCGGGACAGCAGGCCGCTGAGACACAGCACCACCACCGCGATGCCGGCGGAGAGCCGCAGTAGATTGCCCTGCAGCCCCTCCAGCAGAGCGGCCTGCTCCGTGTCATACTCGTATGCGTATACGGCGCCGATGATCTGGTTCTGGTACAGCACCGGCGAGGCCGCCCGGCTGCGGAAGGCCCCGTCCCGGTAGCTGCTGGAGAACACGTCGTTCCCCAGCAGGGCCTGGACGATCTCTGTGTAGAAGCTGTACTCCCCCAGGGCGTCGTTGGTCTCCCGGGTATCGTAGAGGACCTTGCCCGCACTGTCCGTCACCAGGATGCGGCTGAGGCCCGTCTCCTCCACCACCGCCATGGCCTGGGACACATTCTCCTCGGTCAGCCGGTCCAGGCCGGACAGGGAGTAGACCATCACGGACACGCTGCTCTGGAGCGTGGTTGCCTTGGAGCGGAACACCAGATCCTGCGATACCCGCAGCGGATAGGTGTTCAGCAGCAGCAGCACGCCCGCGAATAATCAGATATAGCTCAGGCCGAACTTGAACTGCAGGCTGTCCCAGATCCTGCCCTTATCCTTTGAAATAGTAACCCACTCCCCACTTGGTGATGATATACTCCGGCTCCGCCGGGTTCCGCTCCAGCTTCTCCCGCAGGCGGCGGATGTGGACATCCACCGTGCGGTAGTCCCCGGCGTAGGAGTAGCCCCACACCAGTTCATCAGATTCTCCCGGCTGTACACCCGCCGGGGATTGCGCATCAGCAGCTCGATCAGATCGTACTCCTTGGCGGTGAGATCGAGGGTCTTGCCGTCCCGGATGGCCACCCGCTCCTCCGTGTTCAGGGACAAGTCCCCCGCGGTCAGGACGGCGCCCCGGTTCCGCTGCGTGCTCTGGCCGGCGGCCCGCCGCAGCAGCGCCCGGACGCGGGCCTTCAGCTCCAGAATGTTGAAGGGCTTGGTGACGTAGTCATCCGCCCCGCACTCAAAGCCCATCAGCTTGTCCGCGTCCTCGCTCTTGGCGGTGAGCATGATGATGGGCACATTGGAGAACTCCCGGATCCGCATACATGCCTCCTGCCCGTCCAGCTCCGGCATCATCACATCCAGAATGATGAGATCGAAGCGGCCGTTGCGGGCCAGCTCCACGGCGGAGGCACCGTCATAGGCGCACTCCACCTCGTACCCCTCGTTCTCCAGATTGAATTTCACGCCCTTGACCAGCAGCTTTTCGTCATCAACCACCAGAATCCTCATTTGTCACCTCTCCTTTGCCGTTGTCCACAGTGACGCGGTCCTCCAGCTCGGCGAATTTCGCCTCTCCGATCCCGCTCACCTCCATGATCTCCTCAATGCTCCCGAAGGGGCCGTTGGCCTCCCGGTACGCGATGATCCGGCGGGCCAGGCTCTCCCCGATGCCGGGCAGCGTGTCCAGCTCCTCCGCCGTGGCAGTGTTCAGATCCACCGGCGGGAAGTCCGGGGCGATCTCCTCCCGGGGGACCTCCGCCTCTGTCTCAATGACTACGCCCGGGACGCGATCCTGCCGATCCCGAAGAGACAGGCCCGCCAGGGCGCACAGGAACACCGCCGTCAGCCCCAGCAGAATGATCTCACTTTTTGTCGGCCTTCCCCGTCCACTCACTGTTGAACTCCCACCCGTTTTTTGATATACTATGAATTGAAATGTCGAACCGCGGCGCTTTTCGGCGCCGCTGCCGCGCGATGCAAGTTGATTATACCACAGATGGTAGGAGTTTGATATGAAAACACACCGCTTTTTCTCTGTTTTTTTGCTGCTGATCCTGGCGGTCTCCCTGCTGACAGGTCCTGCCTCCGCCGCAGAGGTGCCTGACCCCGCCATCCAGGCCAAGGCTGCCCTGCTGGTGGACGCCAACACCGGCCGCATGGTCTATGGAAAGAACGAGCACGAGGAGCTCTATCCCGCCAGTCTCACCAAGATCATGACCGCTCTGCTGACGCTGGAGGCAGTGGACAGCGGGCAGCTGTCCATGGACCAGCCAATCACTGTTACGGAGAGCGCCCTGGAGGGGCTGGCGGCGGATGGCAGCACCGCCGGCATCCGGGCCGGGGAGGTGCTGACGGTGGAGCAGCTGCTGGAGTGTATGCTGATCGTCTCCGCCAACGAGGCGTGCAACATTCTGGCGGAGCAGGTCAGCGGCAGCGTGGACGCCTTCGTGGGCGCCATGAATGAAAAGGCTGCGGCTCTGGGGTGTGAGAACACCCACTTCGTCAACACCACCGGCCTGCATGACAGCCAGCACTACACCTCCGCCTGGGACTTGTACCTTATCACAGCGGAGGCCCTGAAGCATGACGACTTCCTGCGGATCTGCGATATGAAGAGCGCCACCATCCCCGCCACCAATCTCAGCGAGGAGCGGGTGCTCCACTCCACCAACTACCTGATCTCCAACTGGCGGGCCTTGGGATATCTGGACAGCCGGGCCCACGGCGTCAAGACCGGCTCCACCTCCGATGCCGGCCACTGCCTGGTATCCACTGCCGCGGAGGGCAGCCTCTCCTTCATCAGCGTGGTGCTGGGGGCCGAATCCGTGACCTTGCCCAGCGGCGGCACCCAGGTCCAGAGCTTTTCCGAGACCTCCCGTCTCTTCGACTGGGGTTTTGAGAACTTCTCCTATCAGACGGTGCTGGAGGAGGCTGAGCTGGTGAAGGAGGTCAGCGTGGCGCTGTCCAAGGTGGACCATGTGTCCGTCCATCCGGCGGCGGATGTGGAGCTGTTGCTGCCCAAGGGCACTGATCCCGCCTCTCTGGAGCGGACGCTGGACCTGGAGAGTCCTGTGGACGCTCCGGTCACCGAGGGGCAGGTGCTTGGCACTCTCTCCCTCTCTCTGGAGGGAGAGGTGTTGACCACGGTGGACCTGCTGGCCTCCCATGATGTGGAGGCCTCCGGCCTGCTGCTGTTTTGGCGGAACGTGCGGAACTTCTTCAGTTCCACCGCGGTGAAGGTGGTTGGCATCGCGTTGCTGGTGCTGGCGGCGGCGCTGATCGTCTGGAAGCTGACGGTAGGCCGCCGGCGCTACCGGTACGGCCGTAGCGTACCCCGCCGCCGCGGGGGCGGCTACCGGGGCCGGAGGCGACATTGACACAAAAGGGCCCTGGGGCAGCATCCCCAGGGCCTTTTTACAGAGAGAGGCACAAAGCGCAGCTGTTGAGATACGGAATCCTCCCGCTCTGCTCTTCACTCTTTCCAGAAAATCCGGAATAGAATTCAGGGGCGCACGGCGTGCGCCCCTGATTCTAGATCCCTTATTGTCACAGATACCGCACCAGCTCTTCCAGGGGCTTGCGGTCCGTGTGCAGGCGGGAGGGATGGGCGCCCTCCGCCGGATAGCCCATAGGCAGCAGGGCGATGGGTGTCAGCCCCGCCAGCTCCGGGAATGCGGCGTGGAGCTTCTCCGGGTCGAACATCCCCACGTAGGTGGTGCCAAGGCCCAGGTCCGCCGCCTGGAGCATCATCTGGGTGACGGCGATGGCCGCGTCAATCTCGCCGTGGTTCTTGCCGTCGTCCTCCCGCTTCCAGGCGGCCTCCGGGTCGTATGCCACCAGCAGCATCACCGGCGGATGGAAGTGAGCGCCGGTGCAGCCGTCCACCTTTTCCAGCGCCTCCGAGCTCTGGAGCACAAAGATGCGCTGGGGCTGGAGGTTATGGGCAGTGGGGGCATTGCGGCCGGCCTCCAGCACGGCGGAGAGCTTCTCCGCCTCCACGGGGCGGTCGCTGAATTTCCGCAGAGAATATCGCTCCGCGGCCAGTTTCGCAAAATCCATGGGGATGCTTCCTTTCTGATGTAGAGATACCTGATTTTAGCACATCCCCGCGGCCGCCGCAACTGTTTTTCTCACATCCCCTGGTTGGGCATCCAGCCGCTGCGGAGGACCTCGTCGCAGATGTCCCGGCAGCGGGTGTCGTAGAACTCGATGAATTTCAGGGAATAAATGTCCGAGACGATGTAGCGGTCCCGGCCCTCCTGGTAGATGGTCATATAGTCGTTGCCCACATCGTACAGAATCCCCTCCCAGGAGGTGGTGCTCTGGGTGCCCACCAGGAAGGTGGCCACCACGTAGTTGCCCACGTTTTTCTTCAGCATGGCCTTCAAAGATCCCCGGTAGGCCTCCTCCATGGAGATGGGGTCCGTGATGACCTCGCTGGGCAGGTGGTTCCGCATGTCCAGGGACCCCATAGACTGGCCGCCCTGCTCCTCCGCGGCGTTCAGGCGGTCCATAGGGCGGCCGGCACTGGTGACGGTGCGGCCGGGCGCCTCCGGCATGGGCGGGTCGGCGGGCATGGGTGTGACTTCACCGGACCAGTCCGTCATTCTGGGCGCGACCTGCGCCACAGGAGGCGCCCCGTTTCCGCCGTTGTAGATATTCTGATAGTGTGCCATTTCCAACACCTCTCAAGTCTGATAATACGCGTCTGTGGGATTATAGAAGCAGTGGTCGCCGATCCGGGTCTGCCAGTATCCCACCTTCGAGGGAAAGAAGGACCGGCAGGTGGGGCCGAAGGGGTTGTAAAACCACAGGGAATCCGCCACATCCGGCAGGCGGTTGCCCGCGATGGCCCAGTCGGCGATGTCATAGTGGATCTGTTCGGGTCTCATGTTGTAGATATTCTGGGGGTTGTAGGCGCCGCCCTCCGTCTCGCTGGCGCAGACGAACTGATAGGGCTGAAAGATGATATTGCGGATGCTGCCCTGCCCGACCCGGGCATACTCCCCGCCCTTGGCGTGGACCCGGTTCATTACAACACCGGCCACCGCCTTCATGCCGTCTTCACCCTCTCCGCCCGCCTCGCACTGGATCAGGCGCGCCAGCAGCTCCCGGTCGGAATAAGCCATTGGTCGATCACTCCTCTGTCGGGGCCTGCCATACGTACCAAACGCCGGTCCGGCAGACCGCCTGGCCCGGACGTTTCACCCTCAGGATATGCACAGGGACTGCAGAAGGTGTCAGCGGCAGCCTCCCGGTCCCGTGAAGGGGGGAGTCTCCCAGCGAAAAAGTCGGTCTCGATTTTTTCCGGATGGACCGGCCCAGCCGGAATGTGGTATACTGGATTCTCAGCGAACGAGTCAGGCGGCCGCGGCATGGAAAATACGCCTCAAGATCCCGCACATCTGCGGAGGGAGTTCCAGCCGTGCCGGAACCGATTCACCGCCTTTGGCGGCGAGACGCGGCAGGACCTGCTGCGCGTCCTGTTGTCTCCCCCGCCTGCAGGTTCTGCGGGAGACAGGCGTGATAAAAGCCCGAAAAGAAGCGACTCGCGTCTTCTACTATCTGGCCCTGCAGGACAGTGGGATCGAAAACGTAGCGCGCCTGTTCGCAGACATTCTGCAGATCCTGAGAAACGCTCCGGACAAGAGCGGCGAGGATTGACTGCGGCTATCACAGGAGGAATACAGTTATGGATTTGTTCGAGGCCATGGAGCACCGGCATGCGGTCCGCTCCTACGAGGACCGGCCCATCGCGCCGGAGGCGAGAGAAGCACTGCTGGCGTGCATCGCCCAGTGCAACCGGGAGAGCGGGCTTCACATCCAGCTTGTTCTGGATGAGCCCAGAGGATTCGGAGGGCTTCCGGCCCACTACGGGAAGTTCTCCGGCGTAAAAAACTACATCGCGCTGATCGGAAAGAAGTCCCCGAACCTGGAGGAAGCCTGCGGGTACTACGGGGAGAAGATCGTACTGCGGGCCCAGCAGCTGGGTCTCAACACCTGCTGGGTCGCCATGACGTACAGCAAGGTCAAGACCGCCTTTCAGATCGCCCCGGGCGAGAAGCTCTGCCTGGTGATCGCGGTGGGCCACGGCACCACCCAGGGCGCCGGACACCCGGTCAAGCAGCCGGAAGAGGTGTCCAAGGCGGATTCCCCTGTGCCGGACTGGTTCCAGCGGGGCGTGCGGGCGGCACTGCTAGCGCCCACAGCCATGAACCAGCAGAAATTTACCTTCACGCTTCAAGGCGGCAGCGTGGCCGCGAAAGCCGGAACCGGCTTTTACACCAAGGTGGACCTGGGCATTGCCAAATACCATTTTGAAATCGGGGCGGGGACCGCGCAGTTCCGCTGGGCTCCCTGACAGGACAGGGAGCCGGTCTTCCGGCAGCCTCCGGGCCTTCCGCCCCTGTCAGGAGGATTTTGATGAATATCGAAACCATACAAGCCCCGCGGGGCGCCATCGCAGTGCTCTCCGGCGGGAAGGTGCAGATCACGGACGCGGGTGCGGCCCTGGACCTGGCCATGTCCGTCCGGTATGAGACCGGCGCGTCCAGGCTGGCCATCGACAAGCGCCTGGTGTGCAGCGACTTTTTCATTCTCAGCACCGGCGTGGCGGGAGACATCCTGCAGAAGCTGATGAACTACCGGTTCAAGGCCGCCATTTACGGCGACTACTCCCACTACGCCAGCAAGCCGCTGCGGGACTTTATCCGCGAGTCCAATCATGGCAAAGACTTCTTTTTCGTGTCCACCATGAAGGAGGCCGTCCAGCGGCTGACGGACGCGGAGTGAGCAGCCCCGCGGCGGCGCAAAAGGGACGGCAGCGATTTCGCTGCCGTCCCTTTGGTTCTTCTGCGTGTTCGGTTTTCCGGGCGCTTAGGCTTTCGCCCCCCGCTGCTCCGCAATGGCCTGACGGAACATCTCCTCCGTCTGGCGGATGGACTCCTCCAGAGAGTACTGTCTAGCGTGTTCGGCATAGCGGCGCTCCATTGCCTGCCGCTCCTCCGGGTGCTCGATCCACCAGTCGATCCGCTGGGCCAGCGCGTCTGTGTCCCCGGCCGGGAACAGGCTCCGCTCATCCAGGGCGAACTGGGGCGTGGCGGACCGGGGGGAATCGGCGATCACCGGCACCAAGCCGCAGGCAAATGCCTCCATACAGCTCATAGCCTCGATCTCCGCATCGGAGGTGTGGACGTACAGATCCGCCATGTGGAGGATCTCCAGCAGGCGGGCAGGCTCATAGAACTCCATGACGATGGGATTGGAGAGCTTCTCCGCCAGACGGCGGTATTTTTTCTCCAGCGGACCCTTTCCCGCCAGGATCACCTGGATCTCCCGGGCGTGGCGGGACTTGGCGCAGGCGTCGATCAGCTCATCCTGACGCTTTTCCCCGGCGTAGCGGCCCACCATCAGCACATTGAAGAGGCCCTGCATCCAGGGTTCCTTTTCCCGCTTACCGTAGATGTACTCCGGGCTGATGCCGTTGGAGATCACGTGGAGCCGGGCGGTGTAGCCGTGTTGGCGGAGCTGGTTCGCAATCATATTGCTGGGGCAGTGGATGTGGGTGAACCGGTTGAAGAACGTATCCCGGAAGCGGTTGTATACAAAGTCGTTGACGCGCCTGCTGTTGCCCATGTGCAGGGTGAAGGTGATGTTCTCCGGCTGGCAGTGGAAGGCCGCCGTGTGAGGGATGCCCAGCTTTTCCACATGCTTCAGGCCCATGATGCCCAGGGGCGACGGCATCATGAAATGCACCACGTCCGCCCAGGCCGCCGCCTTTTCAAACACATGGCGGTTGGGGATGGCCAGCCGCATCCCCTGGCTGGTGATGAGATGCTCCACCACTGGAAAGAACCTCATCTGCCGCACGGCGTACTTGTAGTCCGCGGGCTTGCCGGTGGCGATGACCCGCACCTCGTTGCCGTGGTTCTTCAGCGCCTGGGCAAAACGCCGTGCGCTGATGGTGGTGCCGTTGTTCGCGTCGTCAAACTGGTCGATGACCAAAACGATCTTCATAAACGTCTGAACCGTCTTTCTTTGGTTTGGCGGCGCTTCCGCCGCTAACGGTTTAGTTTACCATGTTTTTTATCGCTTGTCCAGGGAATTTCGTCGCCTGCGGGATCTCTGAACGGACTCTGAACAACAGGCCCTGCGGCAGGTGCCGCAGGGCCTGTCTCAGGCTTATTTCTGTTTGGCCAGGGCGGACTCCAGCCCGCAGGCGAACTGGTCTGGGCAGGAGGTGCTCTTGGCACCGCAGCGGATGCCCTTCAAACGGTGGATCGCCTCCTGGGCAGGCATCCCCACCACCAGGGCGGAAATCCCCTGGAGGTTGCCGCTGCAGCCGCCCAGGACCTCCATCTTCTGGATGATGCCGGCGTCATCCACCTCCACGCGCATCTCCTGGGAGCAGACGCCCCGGGGACGGAACGTATACGTCATGGTCGAAATCTCCTCTTTTCATGATATTGCCCGTTTAGGATATCACATCCCGCCGGGAATGGCAAGAGGCGGCACAATTTGAAGAAGGGGGGGGAAATTCTCCGTCATTTCAGCGGAACATGCGGCGGTTCCTTTCCGTTCCCCAACTGTCAGGGTCCATTCCTGCCGTTTCGGATTTCAGGCAAAGCGCGATGCAAGCACAGCCATGATAGATACCAGCAGCAGGCCGCTGCACAAAGCCAGTATTACCAACATTGCTTTTCTGAGCTTTCTATTTGCCTTGACGGCTCTGTCTATCCGGTCCGAAAAGATCAGAAGGAAAAAAGCAGGAATCAGAAACCACCAGTATATCTGCATGTAATTTGCCTCCTCCCCAATCCGCCGAATGGGTCTTGCCCGTCCGGGAAACCTGCATTTTTTATTTTATCAGATCATCTGATCCGGATCAAGGCCGCCTGGCGAAGGCGGCAGCGTTTTCGTCATCATCAGTTATCTCGAAAAGAGACTGCAGGCGGGTTAAAGAATCCCGGCTTGACAATATCGATATTCGATGATATAGTGGTCTCAAAGCAATAACGATATTCGATAATAGGAGGCGGCAGCGCCATGGCCCGGGGAAAATTTCAGACCCTGACCGAGCAGATGTTCTACATTCTCCTGTGCCTGCGGCAGGAGCGGTGCGGCGCCGACGTGATGGCCTGGGTCGCAGAGGCCACGGGCAGCCGGGTGGCGGTGGGCCCGGGGACGCTGTACAACCTGCTGGAGCAGTTTTTGCAGGCTGGGTACATCCGGGAGACGAAGGTGGAGGGCCGGAAGCGGAGCTATGTGCTCACCCCCACTGGGCGGGAAGCCCTGGAGGCAGAGGCCCGGCGGCTGCGGCAGCTGACGGCGGATTATGAACGGCTGATGGAATCGGAAGGAGGCGCCCCATGAAGCACACAAAGCGGGAGTGGATGCCCCTGTACAGCTTTTTGGACCGGAAGCGGGTCACAGACCATCTGGCAGACATGGCCGCCAGGGGCTGGATGCTGGACCGGCTGGGGACTTGGTCCTGGCACTACCGGCGGACAGAGCCGAAGCAGCTCCGGTTCGCCGTCACCTTTTTCGCCGGGGCCGGGCGGTTCTCTCCCGCTCCGGCGGCGGGGCTGGACACCTTTCAGGACTACTGCGCCCAAGCCGGGTGGCACCGGGCGGCCAGCTCCGACCAGGTACAAGTGTTTTACAGCGAGGATCCGGCGGCCGTTCCCATCGACACCGACCCGGCGGCGGAGCTGGAGAACATCCGACGGAGCATTGGAAAGCCCATGATACGCAATTACCTGGCGCTGCTGCTCCTCTGTCTGCTGGAAGTGGCGTTTCAATGCTACCAGATTTGGACGGATCCCGTGGACACCCTGGCCAGTCCCACTGCCCTACTGGCGGCCACAGCCTACCTGCCGCTGCTGGTGCTGACGCTGGCAAGCCTGCTGCTCTACCGCCGCTGGCAGTGGCGGGCCGAGGCCGCCGTCGAGGCGGGGCTGCCCCTGCCAGACCTGCGGAGTGCCCGGGGACTTGGCATTCTGGTGTTGATGTGGTCCGGACTCCTGATTGCAGGCTTGTTTGCCTCCATAAGCCGGTCCACCGGGATGGTCATACTGACCATCGGGATGGTATTGTTTTTCGCACTGGTCTATTTTCTGGCCAACGCCGCCCGGAAGGCTCTCCAACGGCTGCGGTGCCCGCCCTGGGCCAACCTCCTGGTAATCGTAGGAATCTGCATCGCCATGTTTGCGGGCGGGACAACAGGTCTGTTCGCCCTCATGATACGCAATGCCGGTTCCGGCTGGTTGGAGGACCATCCGCCGGTGGAGACCTACACCGCCCACGGCATGACTTGGTCTGTCTATGCCGATCCCATCCCCCTGCGGGTGGAGGACCTGATCGATATCGACTATGACGGCTGGTCCACGGAGGCGGATGTGGAGTGGTCCCCCTTGGCCGCCCACGGGGAGTACCGGCAGGACGCCCGGCTGGGGGACGGAGACCTGCCGGAGCTGCGCTATGAGATCGTCACGGTGAAGCTTCCTTTCCTCTATGGCCTGTGCAAGCGTGATTTCATCCAGTGGGTGGAGCGGGACAACGATCAGCTGCCCATGGAGTATTGGGAGGAGTACCTCACCGTGACTGCCGCCCCCTGGGGTGCGGAGGAGGTTTTCCAGCGGTACTCCGGTGCAGAGCCGGTGAACCAATTCCTGCTGTGCTGGCCGGACCGGATGGCAGAGGTCAAGCTGCCCTGGGACTGGCGCTTGACGGCAGACCAGATGGCTGTCATCGGGGAAAAGCTCCTGTACGCCTGACAACAGCCGGGAGAGGATACCCTCTCCCGGCTGGTTTTCTGTCTGTTTTCTTACGCTCTCCGGTCCTTCCGCTGCTCCAGCACCAGGCGGTCGGCGATCATGGCGATGAACTCGCTGTTGGTGGGCTTGCCCTTGGCATTGGAGACGGTGTAGCCGAAATACTTCTGCAGCGTCTCCAGGTCGCCGCGGTCCCACGCGACCTCGATGGCGTGGCGGATGGCGCGCTCCACGCGGGAGGGCGTCGTGGAAAACCGCTTGGCCACCTCCGGATAGAGCACCTTGGTGACGGCGTTGATCACATCCATGTCGTCCACGGCGATCATGATGGCCTCCCGCAGGTACTGATAGCCCTTGATGTGGGCGGGCACACCGATCTCATGGATAACAGAGGTCACCAGATTCTTCAGCTCCGCCGGGTGTTCCTCCACCGGGGCACCCCGGCTGAACAGCGCCCGCATCCGATCCAGCAGGGCGTTCTCCTCCACGGGCTTTGTCAAAAAGTAGCTGGCTCCCAGATCCACAGCCTCCGACACCACGCTGTCGCTGCAGAAGGCGGAGATTAGGATAACCTTGGGGACCTTCCCCTCCTGCTCCCGCAGCTGCTTGAGTACGCCGAAGCCGTCCAGCCCCGGCAGGACCACATCCATCAGAATCAGGTCCGGCGCTTCCTCACGCGCCAGGCGCAGGGCCTCCGTCCCGTCTCCCACAGACCCCACCACCGAAAACTCCTCTGTCTCGTCTATGATCTTCCGCACAAGGGTGCGGAATTCCTCATTGGCATCTGCCAGCAATACAGTTCTTCTGATGTCCATGTCTTCCCCTGTCCTCTTTCCACAATTTTCGTTTACCAGGCACAAATGCTTCAGAGCAGGCCCCCTCTCCCAGCCGGAAAAAAGTGGGCGCTCCTGTTTACGACGGATTCATGAAGCTTCAAATCGCGTTTTCTATAAAGTAGCATAAACGGACACGATTTGCAACAAGAAACTGTAAATAACTTCCAAGAATCATTCGACACTTTCTGCGCTGCGCCTCCTAACTCCTTGTGCCGCAAGGGGTGCGGAGTCTCCCGGCAGCAGTGGCTTCCCTTTTGGACGGGGCCGTGGTACAATGGAGCCATCTCAAGAGAAAGGATGAGACATGTGACGCTGCTGGAGGAATTAGAAGCGTATCGCCCCTGGAATGACCAGGAGGAACGGGACCGGGCGGAACTGCTGCGGCGGCTGCGGAGCGGCGAGGCGCTTTACACCCGGGACAACGCTGCCGGGCACCTGACGGCCTCCGCCTGGGTGGTGAGCCCGGACCTGACACAGGTGCTGATGGCGTACCACAACCTCTACGACTCCTGGTCCTGGCTGGGCGGCCACGCGGACGGGGACCGGGATCTGCTGGCGGTATCCATGCGGGAAGTCCGGGAGGAGAGCGGACTCACGGCGGTGCGTCCGGTATCGCCCCACATTTACTCTCTGGAAATCCTCACTGTGGACGGCCACGAGAAGCGGGGCGCCTACGTCTCCTCCCACCTGCATCTGAATGTGACCTACCTGCTGGAGGCAGACCCGGCGGCCCCCGTGCGCCGGAAGCCGGATGAGAACAGCGCTGTGGCCTGGTTCGGTCTGGAGGAGGCGGTGGCTGCCTCGTCGGAGCCCTGGTTCCGGGAGCGCATTTACAGGAAGCTCAACGCCAAGCTGGCGCTGTTCTCCGGGGAACAGGGGATGTAACACCTCTGCAGCTCAGGGGCCATGTGCGTCTGCGTTGCTTGCCGCAACGGCGGTTCCCCTGGTAGAATGATCCCGGAAAGGAGGCAACGCAATGCTTGCAGAGAATTTGAAGGCCCTGCGGAAGGCCAAGGGCCTCTCCCAGGAGGAGCTGGCCGCCCGACTCCATGTGGTGCGGCAGACCGTCTCCAAATGGGAAAAAGGCCGGTCCGTGCCGGACGCGGACCTGCTGATCCGGCTGGCGGAGGAGCTGGACACCACCTCCGCGGCTCTGCTGGGGCCGGAGGTCCCGCCAGAGGCGGAGCGCGGCGGAACAGCGGAGCAGCTGGCCCGCATCGCCGAGCAGCTGGCGGTGAAAAACCGCCGGGCCCGGCGGATCTGGAGGATCGTGGCCGGGGTGCTGATCGCCTTTGTGATGGTCAATTTATTGTTGATTCTATTGAACTTTGCGGCGTTCCGCAGTTTCCAGGCGGAGGCCGAATCCACTGTCCAAGCGCAGGAACTCCCGCGCGGAGAGTCGTAAATCTGTATTGTAAAAAATTCCGGGGCGGCGGGAAGCAAAATGCTTCCCGCCGCCGCTGTCTGCCTGGGAGACCATGTCAGGCCACGGGTTCTTCTGAGAAATCTCCCGCTGCCAGCATAGTTTCCATCAAAATTCCATACCCTTTGCTTGGATCGTTCAGCAGGACGTGCGTCACCGCACCGGCGAATTTTCCGTCTTGCAGGATCGGGCTGCCGGACATACCTTGGACGATGCCGCCTGTGGCGGCCAGAAGCTCCGGGTCCGTCACAGAGATCACCAGGTCCCGGCCGTCTGCTGCATTCTCTACAACCTGTAAAATTTCCACATCATATTCCCGAACGGCATCACCCTCCACATTAGAGAGGATGGTGGCAGGACCGGCGTGGACTTCCCCGGCGGCCGCAATCGGCATGGGATCGCCCAGCCGCTCGGTGAATTCGCCGGGGTCCAGCGTGCCGAAGACGCCGCTGGTGGTGTTGGCGTACAGATCACCCAAATCTGTGGCCAGGTCGAAATCCCCCCGCAGCTCACCGGCCTCTCCGATGGCACCCTTCTTCACCGCTTTCACGGTGGAGGGCAGAATGGATCCGGAGGCAAAGGGCATCAGGAGCGCCGTGTCGGCGTCCGTGATCCCATGACCCAGAGCGCCGAAGGCGCCGCTTTCCGGGTCGTAATACGTCATGGTGCCGATGCCGGCCATGCTGTCCCGAATCCAGGCCCCAATGCAGTAGGCGCCCTTCTCGTTCTGTTCCGGGGAAACAGAGAGCGTCACGCTCCCGCCTTCCCGGCGGACCTGCAGGTCGGTGGCCGTCTCCCCATTCTCCTGGAGCAGGGATTGGAATTGCTCTGAGGAGGTTACGGAGACGCCGCCGCATTTGACGATGATGTCGCCGGTCTGCAGGCCGCAGTCATCCGCAGGCGTGCCGCTCTCCGGCGCCTTCACCACCATCACCCCGCGGGCAAAGAGCTTGATGCCCACCGTGTGGCCCACGGGGACCAGCATCCGGGCGGAGGTGTCCTGGTCCGCGCCGCCGGCCGTCACACCGGCAGCGCGCGCCGGCATGGCCGCGCACAACAGCAATGCCAAGACCAGCGCCGCTCCGCCCCGCAGCACGTGTCTCGCTTTTTGAAATGGTCCATACATGAAATCACCCCTTTCCGAAACGCGGCCGGCAAATCCGCTGATCTGCCGGCGAGATTATCATCTGCCGCAGACGGAAAAACACGCCTTGCAAAATGCGGAAGCAGCCCCATGGCAGGCTTTGACTGTGCCGCCGCGGCGGCAAAAAAACAGGACCCGCAGGCAAATACCCGCAGGTCCTGGAAAAAATCGTTCAATCCCGCTTATTGAAAATTTTGAAAATATCCTCGAAGGGGTCATCCTCCGGCTCCTCCGGCTTGGGCACGTCCTCTTCCTTCAGGGGCATGGGCTCCGCCGCGGCGCTCTGCTGGCCCGCGGCCCCCCGCCTGGATGGGCGGCACCTTGGGCAGCTGCTCCGGCACCTTGTCAAAGCCGGTGGCGATGACGGTGACCCGGATCTCGTCGTCCAGCGTCTCGTCGAAGGTGGCGCCGAAGATGGTGAGCGCATCGGGATGGACCGCCGCCTGGACCAAGCTGGCGGCCTGTTCCACCTCCTCCAGACCGATGTCCATGGATCCGGTGACGTTGATGAGCACGCCCCGGGCTCCGTTGATGGAAGTCTCCAGCAGGGGGCTGGAAATGGCCATCTTGGCGGCCGCCTCCGCCTTGTCCTTGCCGGCGGCGCGGCCCACGCCCATGTGGGCCCGGCCCGCGTCCTTCATCACGGCGGACACGTCGGCGAAGTCCAGGTTGATGAATCCGGTATCCCGGATCAGGTCAGAGATGGACTGCACGGCCTGCTGCAGCACGTCGTCGGCGATCTCAAAGGCGTTTGCAAAGGTGATCTTCTGGTCCGTGGCGTGCTTCAGCCGCTCATTGGGGATGATGACCAGAGAGTCCACCTTGTCCTTCAGCTCCGCGATGCCGGCCTCCGCCTGCTGCATCCGCCGGCGGCCCTCAAATCCGAAGGGCTTGGTGACCACGGCCACGGTGAGGATATCCATTTCCTTGGCGATCTCCGCCACGATGGGGGCGCGCCGGTACCGGTGCCGCCGCCCATGCCGGCGGTGATGAACACCATGTCCGTGTCCTCCAGCGCCTTGGCGATCTGGGTGCGGCTCTCCTCCGCGGACTTGCGGCCCACCTCGGGGTCGGATCCGGCGCCCTGACCGTGGGTCAGCTTTTCGCCGATCTGGATCTTATAGGTGGCGCTGGATACGTTCAGCGCCTGCTTGTCGGTATTGACCGCCACAAAGTCCACGCCCTTGGTGCCGCTGCGGACCATGCGGTTGACCACATTGTTGCCGCCGCCGCCCACGCCGATGACCTTGATATTGACAACGGTATCGGGACCGGTCTCCAATCCAAATGCCATATAGTGGTGCCTCCTACTATCGTTTGTGTAAAAAGGGAGGATCGTCCCTTTGGATTCACAATATCCTGTATCTCATAACATTTAGTTTATTGTATGACACTTTCGCCCTCTGGTCAAGAGTCCATCGGGCTTTTCCCTCAGATTTTTGTCCGGAAAAAGGAGGGGCGGCGGTCCGTCCCCCCTGTCTCGGCAATCTTCTGCCAAATCCGCCACTCTCAGTCCAGCGTGAGGATCGGCGGATTCAGGTCCAGGCGGATGCTGCCCGTCTGGTTACTCTCCAGCTTGCTGATTCCCGCCTCCAGGATCTGCAGCATCCGGTCATAGTCCGCGTTGTACTCCATCTCCACAGAAAAGCGGCCGGCGTAGTCCATAGTCAGCCGGGACAGATCGTCCAGGTGGATGGCATCCACCCGGTCCGTCAGGCCCGCGGCGTCCAGCGCCGCCAGCAGCGCCAGCAGACTGGTCTGCTGATTGGCGAACTCCGTGGACAGGGCGATGTCCGTGCCCACCGAGGGGGCCAGCAGCTCACAGCCGTCGATCACCGCATAGTCCCCAGCCTGAGACGCTGGCAGCTGCTCCACGATCTTGCCCTTGGGACTCAGCAGCCAGGCGCTGCCGTCCTGGATCACCGCCAGGGGTGTACCGCACTCCGCCACATCGATCAGCAGAGTGTCCGGCAGCTCCCGCCGGATGCGGATGTCCTCAATGTCGATGTAGGGCAGCTGCTCCGCGATGCTGCGGGCGGCCTCGTACTTGTTCAGCAGAAAGAGGTTGTCGCCCAGCTGGATACCGCTGGCCTCGATCACGTCCTTTTCGGTGTACCGCTCAGTCCCCGTGACCTCGATGGTGTCCACCCGGAAGAACAGCGTCAGGGCCATCACCACGGCCGCGCAGATCACCAGCACGGACAGCAGCTTATAGAGGAAGCCGAAGTTTCCCCTCCTGCGCCGCCGGTTGGAATGTCTGCGTCTGGCCATGTCGTCTCTCCTACCCGTTTTCTGTCTCTTCCACGCGCACCGCGTCCGCCCCCAGAGCCCGCAGGTCCCGGGCCAGGTCTTCGTAGCCCCGGTCGATGTGGCAGATCTGGGAGACACGGGTCTCCCCCTCCGCCGCCAGAGCCGCCACGCACAGGGCCGCCCCGCCCCGCAGATCCGTACACCGCACTGGCGCGCTGTGAAGCCGCTCCACACCCGTGACCACCGCCACCCGGCCGGATACCCGGATGCTGGCCCCCATGCGGATCAGTTCGTCCACATGGCGATAGCGGTTTTCAAAGATGTTCTCCTCAAATACCGTGGCGCCCCGGCTGCGCAGCAGTGCCGCCATCAGCACCGCCTGCGCGTCCGTTGGAAAGCCGGGGTAGGGCGCCGTCTGCACCGGCCCCACGGCCCGCAGCCGCTCCCGGCACAGAGCCCGGATGCCTCCGCTGTCTGCCGTGACCGTGCAGCCCGCCTCCCGCAGGGCGGCGGTGACTGTGGACAGGTGCCCCTCCTCCGCGCCCCGGAGATAGATGTCCCCGCCGGCAGAGGCCGCCGCGCAGAGGTAAGTAGCCGCCGCGATCCGATCCGGCATGACCCGGTACGTACAGCCGTGGAGGTCCTGCCCGCCCTCTATGGACACGGCGGAGCTCCCCGCCCCGGACACCCGAGCCCCGCAGGCGTTCAGGAAGTTCTGCAGGTCCACCACCTCCGGCTCCCGGGCGGCGTTGGAGATCACCGTGACGCCCTCCGCCCCGCAGGCGGCCAGCATCAGATTCTCCGTGGCTCCCACGGATGGCATCCGCAGCACCACTTCCCGGCCCCGCAGCCGGTCCGCCCGGCAGTGGAGGAAGCCGCCCTCCTCCCGGATCTCCGCCCCCAGGTCCCGCAGGCCCGCAAGGTGGAGGTCGATAGGCCGGGGGCCCAGCTCGCACCCGCCGGGGTAGCTCAGGTCCGCCTGCCCGCACCGGGCCAGGATCGCCCCCAGGAAAATGGCGGAGGAGCGCATCTCCCGCATGAGTACATCCGAAATCTCACAGCGGCGCAGGGCGGTGGTGTCCACCGCCAGGGCATCCGCCTCCCAATGGGCGTCGCAGCCCAGATGCCGCAGGATGCGGATGGAGGCGTCCACATCCCGCAGCCGGGGGCAGCCCAGCAGCGCCACCTGCCCCCTTGCCAACAGCGTGGCCGCCAGAATGGGCAGGACGCTGTTCTTGGCCCCCTGGATCGTGACCTCTCCCTCCAGGCGGCGGCCGCCTCGCACCGACAAAAGCTGGCTCATATCCGTTCCCCTCCGAATCCAGAATGGTTCAACAGTCCATCCTATGGCCGGCGGGGTTTCGTGGTTACTGGCAGATTTCCAGCACGGTTTGATAAATTCGCTCTGTGGCGTCCCGGATTCCCAGGGCGGACATGGCCCGCTCCATGGAGGCCCGGCGCGCTCCGTCATGAAGGATGCCGCAGGCCGCCTGGAACAGCGCCTGACCGGAGCAGTCCTTCTCCAGCAGCACCGCGGCACCGCCGGCGTTTTCCAGGACCCTCGCGTTTTTTTCCTGGTGGTTGTTGGTGACATAGGGGGACGGCACGATCAGCGCCGGGACCCCCAGTGCCGTCAGCTCGCTGATGGTGGAGGCCCCCGCCCGGCAGAGCACCAGATCCGCCGCCCGCATGACGGCGGCCATATCATAGATGTACTCCCGCACCTGCAGCGCCGGGTGGTCCGCCAGGTCCACCCCCTTCTCCTGCAGCAGCTTCAGCAACACCGGATAGCCATCCTTTCCGGCGCCGTGGATGTGGTGGAAAGGTTCCTTGGCCGCCTCCAGCGCCAGGAAGTCCGCCATCTGCCGGTTCATGCCCGAGGCCCCCAAGGACCCCCAGAAGGACACAAGCAGGGGCCGGCCGTCTTCCACGCCCAGGCGGCGCTTGGCCTCTGCCTTCGTCAGATGGAAGAAGTCCCGCCGCACCGGCGTACCGGTGACGATCACCTTCTCCGGGTGGCGGTAGTGCTCCCGGCAGGCCTCAAACCCCACCATGATCCGGTCCGCGAAGGGCTCCAGCATCTCCGTGGTGAGGCCGGGCACCATGTTGGACTCGTGAACGGCCGTGGGGATCCCCGCCTTGGCAGCGGCCTTCACCATAGGGAAGCTGGCGTATCCCCCCGTTCCGATGACCACGTCCGGCCGGAACTGCCGCAGAATGGCCCGGGCCTCTCCGGGCGCCCGAAGGAGGTTCCCCACAGAGACCAGGTTGTGCCGGATCTCCCGAGGCTTGAAGGACCGGTGGAAGCTGGAGATGTGGACGGTGCGGAAGTCGTATCCCGCCTTGGGGATCAGGTCCTTCTCCAGTCCCCGCTCCGCTCCCACGAACAAAAATTCTGTCTCCGGGTCCTTTTCGCGCATCAGCTGGGCCAGCGCGATAGCCGGGTTCACGTGCCCGGCCGTGCCGCCGCAGGTGAAGATCACCTTCTTCAATGATGCTTCCACTTTGCTGCACTCCAATCGAAAGATATGGGATAAAAGTGAAGGGAGAAGAGATTCGGTGTCCGGCACAGCCGGACATTTTGAGATTCCGCCTTTATCGCTTATCTTTTATCTCCTCTGGGTCGTACTACCCCGCCTTTGTAGGCTTCATCTGCCGGGATACCGACAGGACGATGCCCATCTCCGCCAGCTGGATGGACAGCGCCGTGCCGCCATAGCTGAAAAACGGCAGGGAGATGCCGGTGGTGGGCAGCAGGCCCGTCACCACGCCGATGTTCAAAAAGGTCTGAAGGCCCACCAGGGTCATGACGCCCACCACCATCAGGCTGCCGAACCGGTCCCGGGCATGGAGGGCGATCCAGAAGCCCCGGAGAATCAGCGCCGCGAACAGCAGCATGATAACGGTGGCGCCAATCAGGCCCAGCTCCTCGCAGACGATGGCGAAGATGAAATCGTTGTGCTCCTCCGGCAGATAGAGAAACTTCTGGCGGCTCTTCCCCAGGCCCACGCCCCACAGCCCGCCGGAGCCGATGGTGATGAGGCTCTGGCGCAGCTGGTAACCGGCTCCCTGGGGATCCAGCCAGGGGTTGTGCCACATCTCGATGCGGGAGGCGTTGTAGCCGATCACGCCCAGCACCAGATACAGCAGCAGTCCGGCTGCACCCATAGCCAGCCCCACCCATCTCCAGTGGATGCCGCCCACCAGCATCATCACCGCGCCGGCGCCCATGATGAGGATGGCGCCGGAGAGGTGGGGCTCGATGCCCACCAGGGCTGCCAAGACAATCAGCAGCACCGCATAGGGGGCGATGCCGTAGCGGAACGTCTGCATACGGTCCTTTTTCTTGGAGATGCTGTCGGCAAAATAGATCACCACCGCCAGCTTTGCGATCTCCGAGGGCTGGAACTGCAGCGAAGTACCTGGAATGCCCAGCCAGCGGGTGGCGTTGTTCCGGGTAATGGCCAAGGGGTTGCCCGGAACAATCACCAGGATCAGCAGAATGACGGCCAGATACAGCAGCGGCTTTGCAAGACCGCGGAACCGCTGATAGTTGATCTTGCCAATGAAGAGCATGGCCGCCACGCCCATGATGGCGAACACGCCCTGGCGGATAAAGTAGGACATGGGGTTCTGGCCGTCCGTCTCGTAATAGGCGGAGGGGAAGCTGGCGGACAGCAGCATCACCAGGCCCACGCCGGTCAACAGCATCACCAGGATGAAGAAGGGCAGGTCAATGGGCCCCTTGGCCAATTCCCGGCTCTCCTGCTCCAGCTCCCGCCGGCGCTGCTGGCGCTCCTGCCGGGCCAGGGCCTCTTCCCGACTCATGGGTCGCCGGCGGGCCGCCGGGGCTTTTTTCTGCCGTACCATACTGCTTCCCTCCTCTCGGGGTCTGTGGATCTTGCCGCGCTCCGCAGCGGGCCGGCGCAGAGTGCTCAGAATCGTCCCTGGACGCCCAGATAGGCCAGGACGCAGCCCGCCAGCGTCACCAGGGAGAATACCGCCACCAGCTTCGCCTCACTCCAGCCGGAGAGCTCCAGGTGGTGGTGCAGGGGGGCCATCTTGAAGAACCGCTTGCCGTGGGTCAGCTTGAAGTAACCCACCTGGATAATATCGGACAGCGTCTCCAGAATGTAGATGATGCCTACGGGGATCAACACCAGGGGCATATCGAACACAAAGGCCAGGGCCGCCACCGCGCCGCCCAGAAACAGGCTGCCGGTGTCCCCCATGAACACCTTGGCAGGGTGGTGGTTATAGACGAAGAAGGCCGCCAGCCCTCCCGCCATAGCCGCCGGGAACAGAGCCTGGATGCCGTAGGTGCTCCAGAGGACGCCGGCTACGGTGAAGAACGCCATCACCACAAAGGTGACGCTGGCAGCCAGCCCGTCGATGCCGTCGGTCAGATTCACAGCGTTGACGCAGCCCACGATGACGAAGGCCGCGAAGATCAGATACACGATCCAGTTGATGGTAAAGCTCATGTTCAGGAAGGGGATATACAGGTCGTTGGTCAGCAGGCCCTCGTACCGCATCAGCACCAGGAACACCACCGCCGCCGCCAACTGAAGGATGAACTTCTGCCGGGCCGTCAATCCCTCGTTCTGGTGCTGGCGGACCTTGCGGTAGTCGTCCACAAAGCCGATCAGGCCGAAGATCAGGGCGAAGAGATACACGTAGAGGTGCCAGAACACCCCCTCCAGCATGAAGCTCCACCCCAGGATGAACACGGTGACGCCCGCGCCCAGGATGAACATGATGCCGCCCATGGTGGGCGTGCCGGCCTTGGACTTGTGCCACGTGGGTCCGTCCTCCCGGATCTCCTGGCCGGCCTTCAGCTTGCGCAGCTCCGGGATGAGAAATCTGCCGATGAGCAGCGTCAGCACAAAGCTGACGGCCGCCGCGATCAAAGAAAGTGTCATATATCCGTCTCCCTCTCCTTCGCCGGGCACAGCCCCGGCCCTTTGGTACGTTCCTGATTCCAGCGGTTCTCCGGCGGCCGATCCTCCGCCGGATGTCCCGCCGTATCCCATTGTCCATGCGGCGCCGCCCACGGCTGACCGCCGCATTTCACGCGGACCGCCCGAAGTGAATTCAGCCGATTTCAAGGGTTCGCCTGCGGCAAACCGCTTGACGCCAGACGCCCGGCGGTCACTTCCCCGCCAAGTGCTCCGCCACGATCTCCCGTTCGTCCATGTGGTGCTTCTCGTGGTTCACGCCCCACAAAATCTCCGATTTTGTGGGGACCCCGCATTTGACTCAAATCGCCCGAAGTGAATTCGGCCGATTTCAAGGGTTTGCCTGCGGCAAACCGCTTGACGCCGGACGCCCGGCGGTCACTTCCCCGCCAAGTGCTCCGCCACGATCTCCCGTTCGTCCATGTGGTGCTTCTCGTGGTTCACTTCCTGGTAGGTCTCGTGGCCCTTGCCGCACAGGGCGATCACATCGCCGGGCTGCGCGTGGTCCATCGCCCAGTGGATGGCCTCCACCCGGTCGCAGATCACCTGGTAGGGGGTGCCGCTGCCCTCCAGGCCCGGCAGGATGTCGGCGATGATGGCCTCCGGGTCCTCGGTCCGGGGGTTGTCGGAGGTCACCACCACAAAGTCCGCCAGCTCCGCCGCCACGCTGCCCATAATAGGCCGCTTGGTCCGGTCCCGGTCGCCGCCGCAGCCGAACAGGGCCACGGTGCGTCCCTTGGCAAAGCCCTTCACGGTGCGAAGAATATTCTCCAGGCTATCCGGCGTGTGGGAGTAGTCGATCAGGACCGTGTAGTCCTTTCCCGGCGTGGGGACCACTTCCACCCGCCCCTTCACATGGGGAACTGCAGCCAGCACCCGGGCGCTCTTTTCCAGAGGAACGCCCAGAGCCAGAGCCGCACCCAGCACATCCAGCGTATTATATACCATAAACCCGCCGGGAATGCCAACTTTGATGGGCGTGCGGCTATCCTTTGTCACCGCATCGAAGGCGATGTGGTCCGCCGCAAGGGTGATATGCTCCGCCCGCAGGTCTGCCGCGGCGTGCTCTGCATAGAAGTACTGCCGACATGCGGCGTTTTGCAGCAGCCGCTCTGTCCAGGGATCGTCGGCGTTGTAGACGCCCACGTCGCAGTTCTGGAACAGGATGGCCTTGGCGTCGCAGTAGGCTTCCATGGTCTTGTGGAAATCCAGGTGGTCCTGGGTCAGGTTGGTGAAAATGCCCACCGCGTAGTGGATACCGTACACCCGATCCAGCGCCAGAGCGTGGGAGGATGCCTCCATCACCACATGGGTGCAGCCGGCGGAGCGCATCCGGGCAAACAGCTCTTGGAGCTCCAGGGACTCCGGTGTGGTACGCTCAGTGGGCACCACCTCGTCGCCGATCAGATCCTGGTTGGTGCCGATCAGGCCCACCTTGGCCCCCAGCTCCTGTTCCAGGATGGCCTTGAGCAGATAGGTGGTGGTGGTCTTGCCGTTGGTGCCGGTGACGGCCACCATGGTCATGCTGTCTGCCGGATGGCCGTAATAGTTGGCGGCCATCACCGCCAGGGCCCGGCGAGAGTTCTCCACCAGGACATAGGGCACGGAGCTGTCCTCCGGCGGTCGCTCACACACCACCGCGGCGGCTCCCGCCGCCACGGCCTTTCCGATATAGGCGTGGCCGTCGGTGGCAAAGCCGGTCATGGCCACGAAGACGTCCCCGGGTGCCGTGGTCCGGGAGTCATAGCTGATACGGGTGATCTCCGTCTCCATGTCCGCGGTGGCGGACCGCAGGGAGAGCCCTGCCAGCAGCGTTTTCAAATGCATTGTATGCACACCCCTTTTGTTCAGTCTGGCAGCAGTTTGCCGTCCCTCATTATAAACAAGGGGATTTGCAAAGTATACGGAGGAAGGTGCCAAAAACCATGCAGAACCTGCTTTCTCAATCCAGGACAGAGTTGTCGCCGAACTGGACGGTCACCACCGTGCCCGCCGCCACCTCCGTGCCCGCAGGGAGAGACTGGGTAATGGCGTAGACATTGCCGGAGCTGGCTGTGGTGGTACCGGTGACCTTCATGATAAGTCCGGCGTTGGTGATGGCCTTGTTGGCCTCTGAGGCGCTCTTCCCCACCACATTGGGCACGGTGCAGGGGGTGTCCGGCTTCTCCTGCCCCAGGTAGAGGATGATGGAGGCATTTCCCGGCACGATGGCGCCGCCGGCGGGGGTCTGGTCGGTGACCGTGTCCCCGTCCCCCACAGTGCGGAAGGTGAAGCCCAGGTCAGCCAACCGCTTTTCAGCGGCCTCCCGGGTCTGTCCCACCACATTGGGAACCGTGGTGTCAGCGCCCACCAGCTCCTCAGCGGTGTAGTCCGGTTCAACGCCCAGCAGAGGCAGGATCTCGCTCATGATCTGGCTGGCCACCGGGGCCACCATGGTGCCGCCGAACACGGCAGTGCCGGTCGTGCGGCTGGGGGTGTCCATGGTCAGCAGCATGATGTACTGTGGGTCGTCCGCCGGGGCGAAGCACATAAAGGACACCACCACGTCCTTGGTGCCGGTTTTATCCGCAGTGCCGGTCTTGCCGCCGATGCGGTAGCCCGTCACCTGTCCGTTGCGGCCGCCGCCGTCGGACACCACCCACTCCAGGCACTCCCGCACCTTGGCGGAGGTCTCCTCACTGATGACCTGCCGCACCGCTGTGGTCTCGTGTTGACTGAGGATGTTGCCCTCGTCGTCCAGCACCTGTTCTACCAGATAGGGGGTGTACAGATAGCCGCCGTTGATGGTGGCTGCCTGGGCCCGGATCAGCTCCAGGGGCGTGACGTTGAAGGTCTGTCCGAAGGAGTAGGCCGCCAGGGAAACCACGTTGGAGTTGAAGCTGTCCTCATTGGCAAAGATGCCTTCCGCCTCCGCAGGCAGGTCGATACCGGTGGTCTCCATGAGGCCGAAGGACTTCAGATAGCGGTAGTATGCCTCCGTGCCGATCTTCAGGCCCATGGTGACGAAGGCCGGGTTGCAGGAGTTGCCGGTAGCCACCTTCAGGGTCTGGGTGCCGTGGCCGGCCTGCTTGGAGCAGTTGATGGGCTTTCCCCAGCCCTCCACGTGGATGGAGCCGGTGCAGGTGAAGGTGGTGTTCATGTTCACCACGCCCTCCTCCAGGGCCGTGGCCAGCGTGATGGGCTTGAAGGTGGAGCCGGGCTCGTAGGTGTCCTGATAGCACTTGTTCCGCCACTGCTTGAACTGGATGGTGGCCCGGGCATTCGCCAGCGCCTGATTGTACGCCTCCTCCGTCTCGTAGGTGCTGCGGTTCTGCTGGATCTCCGCCAGAGCGGCATCCAATTCCGCCTGAAGCCCCTCAGTATAGATGGTGGAAAAGTCTCCCGGATCATAGTTGGGATAGGAGGCCATGGCCACAATGCCGCCGGTGTTCACGTCCATGACGATGCCGGTGCCGCCGTTGGCCGCGTCGTACTTATCCAGCATACTCTCCAGGCCCTTTTCCAGGGCGTACTGGACGTTGGTGTCCAGAGTCAGCACCAAGCTGCTGCCATTCTCCGCATCAAACATCTGCTCGCCGCCGCTGAACAACAACGGCGTGCCGTTTACGTTGGTAGGCGTGATGGTCAGTCCAGTGCTGCCGCTGAGCACGTCATCATAGGACGCCTCCAGCCCGTAGGCGCCCATATTGTTGGCATTGACGAACCCTATCACATTGCCTGCCAGAGAGCCGAAGGGATACAGCCGCTTGGTGTCCGGCGTCAGGGAGATGCCTTGGAGCCGGGTGGGCCGCCCGCCGGTAGAGATGAGAACGGTGTTGCCGTCCTCGTCCACCGTGGTAAGCTGGTTCCCCTCATCGTCGATCTCTCCGTTGATGAACCGGCGGACCTCGTCGGCCACGTCCTGGTCTACCTTCTTTTTGACCTCCCAGTATCGGTCGGCGGTGTTCTCCAGGTGCTCCAGGATGGTCTCCTCCTCCACATCCAGAATGCGGCTGAGGCCCCGGGCGATATACGCCTGGTCCAGCACCTCCGGCGCCGTGTAAGGCGCTCCCTTCTCGGCAGCCTCCTCGGCCGCATCCTGGATCTTCTGCTCCTGGGACTCTACAAAGTCCTGGACGCCACCGGGATCCAGCAAGACTGTCTCCGTGGAGTAGGAGATGGCCATGATTTCGCCGTTTTTGTCGTAGATCGTCCCCCGGGAGGCGCTGATGACCATGCTGTCGGTCTGCTGGCTCACCGCCTCGGCCTTCAGTTCGTCGTGCCGGTTGATCTGCAGATCGTACAGCTTCCAAAACAGCACTGTGAAGGAGGCCACACCCAACAGCAGCATGATGAGCATCGTCCTGCCCCGGATTACCTGGTTCGCCCGGCGGGCGGCGTCGCTCTTTCTTCTGGGTCTGTCCGTCATGTCTGTTCTCCTTTCGGAACGCCGGGGCCGCTTCCCCCGTCCATACGCAATACCAAAGCAAGGAGTAAGAAGGCCCCCTTCTTACTCCCCACCGTTCGCTTCATTATAGTGCGGCCGTCACTCGAAATATTCCACCACGGCGTAGATCCCGTGGTTCAGCGAGGTCAGCAAACGGCTGAGCAGATTGGACTCCTCCTGCTGATAGACCACGGCACTGTCGCCCTCCGACAGATCGATGTAATAGATCTGGCTGCTGCTGGGCTTGCTCATGCCCGCCGCCTCCGCCACCTCTTTCACGGTGGCCAGGTCAAACATCTGCTCGTGCTGGGCGGTGAGTGTGACGTTCTCCGTCTGCAGCTCCTCCAGCTGGTTCTGGAGGGACACCACCTCGTCGGAGATGATCGTCAGCTGGATGTAGCCCATCAGCACCATCACTGCAAGGCCGATGGCCGCGCCCACGCCCAAAACGGAGAGGACGGACACCTTCTGCCGCTGGCGCACCTGCGCCTTGGAGAGACTCCGCACCCGGGGCTTCGCCTTGGGGACGGCCTCTACCGCCGTCTGGTGACGGGGAGCCTCTCCGGCGTGCCGAAGAGCGCGCTCCCGGACTTCCCGGTCCAGGTCGTACGCCAAGTCCCCATATACCGCGCTGCGGCTGTTGTACCGCAGTTCCCGCGCTGCTGCCAAAGAAGGTCCCTCCTTTTGCTCCGCCATACCGGCACGGAGCCGTTCTCACACACATTAACACCGGATGGTCCCGGTGTGGTCAAAGGTCAAAGCCGCACTTTTCCGCCACCCGCAGCTTGGCGCTGCGGGCCCTTGGATTCTCCTTCAGCTCCGCGCCGCCCGCCGTGACGGGCTTGCGGGTCACCAGCCGCACCTGGGGCTTTTTGCCGCACACGCACACTGGAAACTCCGGCGGGCAGACGCATCCCCGGGCCAGCTCCGCCAGCGTCCGCTTGACGATCCGGTCCTCCAGAGAGTGGAAGGTGATGACGGCCAGGCGACCGCCGGGGTTCAGCCCGTCCACCGCCGCCCGCAGCATGGGGGGCAGGGCATCCAGTTCACCGTTGACCGCGATCCGGATGGCCTGAAAGCTCCGCTTGGCCGGGTGCTGCTTCTCCCGCAGAGCTGCGGGAGGCATGGCGCTCTTGATGATCTCCACCAGCTCCAGGGTGGTCTTCACAGGCGCGGTCTCCCGCGCCCGGACGATGGCTCTCGCGATGGCGGGGGCGTACCGCTCCTCGCCGTATTCAAACAGGATGCGCCGCAGCTCCTCCTGGCTCCAGGTGTTCACGATGTCCGCGGCGCTCAGGGGGGGCGGAGGTGTCCATCCGCATGTCCAGCGGGGCGTCCTGCATATAGGAGAAGCCCCGTGAGGCGTCGTCCAGCTGGGGAGAGGACACGCCCAAGTCAAAGAGCATCCCGTCGGCGCCGCTGACACCGCACCGGGACAGGACCTCCTTCAATTCCGAAAAGTTGCTGTGGATCAGCGTCACCCGGTCCAGCCAGGGGGCCAGACGGTCCTGCGCCGCGTCGATGGCGGCCTGGTCCCGGTCGATGCAGATGAGCCGCCCGGTGGTCAGCCGCCCGGCGATCTCCCGAGAGTGTCCGGCTCGTCCCAGGGTGCCGTCCACATAGATCCCATCGGGGCGGATGTTCAGTGCTTGGATGCAGGCGTCCAGCAGGACAGGCTTGTGCGTGTATTCCATCGACACTCACCCGCGGCTGCGCCGGACACGGGCCAGGGCGTCCATGGCCGCGGCCATATCGTCGCTCTCCAGCATCCGCTGCTCCCGCTCCGTCCAGGTCTTCTCGTCCCAGATCTCGGCGAAGGAATTCAATCCCACGATGGTGGCGGTCTTTTTCAGTCCCGCGTGGGCCCGAAGGCTGGCAGGGATCAGCACCCGCCCCTGGGCGTCCGGCTCACACTGGACGGCGTTGGCGTACAGCAGCGTCAGCGCCCGGGCCTCTGTATAGGAGAGGTCGTCCATCTCCTCGGACATCTGGTCCCACTTGGCCTGAGGGTAAATGGTCAGGCAGTGCTCCGCGCCGATGGTAATGTAGAACGTGTCGCCCAGGGCCTCCCGCATGGCGGAGGGGATCACCAGACGGCCCTTGGAGTCGATGCTGTTGTTGGATTTTCCCAACAGCCTGGCCACGGTTGATCCCCCCTTTCCCGCGTTTTTTGGGTCTGGATGGGGTCTCTTTGGCACTTAGTCTCTACTTTTACCCACTTTTCCCCACCACATGCTCTGAGTATAAGCGAAATTGGCCGGGATTGCAAGCAGTTTTTTCCGGGAAAACCGCCGCTAAGAACGCCAAATTATGGCATTTTTCGGCCAAAATCGCCATTTTAAAACAGATGTTCGACATCTCTTCGACAAGTTTACGTAAAATAAAAAACACCCCATGACGCAAGAACTTGTGCCATGGGGTGCTTTTTTTCATTTTCTCCGCAACATCTAGAGTATTCCAAGAAAGTTTCGCCAAATCCTTTGGCGTTTTTCACAAATTTTTAAGATTACGGTTGACCTGCGGCATCACTCCTCACCGCCATCCTCCTGGGGCGGGGTCCTGCCGTCCAGCTTGTCCCGCTGCTCCTGCATTTTGGCAGCGGAGGCACTGCGGAACCGCACCCGCTGCTGCTTCACCTCATCCAGCGCCATCTGCACCGCCTCCTCCGTGCGGGCCAGGGCGTCCTCGGCATACTCATTGGTCACCTGGTACAACTGGCGGCAGCGCTCCTCCGCCCGGGCCACCATCTGGCGGGCCTTCTCCTTGGCCGCATAGAGCACCTCGCTGTCGGACACCTTGGTCTTGGCATCCAGCTCCGCCTGACGCATCATCCGGTCCACGTCCCGCTTGGCATCCTCCACAAACTTGTCCCGGGCGGAGAGCAGCTCCTGGGCGCGCTTGATCTCCACCGGCAGCTGGGCCCGCAGCTCGTCCAGCAGATCCAGCAGCTCGTCCCGGTCCACCATGCTCATATTGGGTTTCAGGGCCGGGGACTTGGCGTCCTCGATCCGCTCGTACAGCATATCGATCAAACGGTTCACATCATTTGCCATGGGACTCATCCTTCCTTCTTTTCCGTCATCTCCCGCACCAGAGGCACGATGGACGCGGGCAAATAGTTTTCAAGCGGCTGGTGATAGCGGATCATCTCCCGAGCCATGGAGGAGCTGAAGTGCTGATATGCCGCGCTGGCAGGCAGCAGCAGCGTTTCCAGCTCCGGATGGATCCCCCGGTTGATGAGAGCCATCTGATATTCCACGTCAAAGTCCGTGGTGTTGCGCACGCCCCGGACGATGGCGGAGGCATGGTGCCGCACCGCGAAATCCGCCAGCAGGCCCGGCCACAGCTCCGCCTCCACATTGGGCAGGTCCGCCACCGCCGTCCGCACCAGCTGGAGCTTCTGCTCCGGTGTGAACATCTGGTTTCGCTTTTCAGCGTTGGGGCTGACACAGACACAGACCCGGTCAAAGCAGGCAGCCGCCCGCCGGATGATATCCAAATGCCCCAGGGTGATGGGGTCGAAAGAGCCGGAGCAAATCGCTGTTCTCATGGGGGTCATTCCTCGTTTTCTCGGTCTCCGCCCCGGCGGATCAGCGTCAGGGCGATCCTGCCGTAACGGTAGGTGCGGCGCACCCGGTAGGGCGCCGCAGGCGCCGGAAGGCTCCGGTCCGCCGGGTGTTCTGCCACAATTATACCATGGGGATTGAGAATGTCAAACGCTGTCAGATGGGCGACGGCGGGCTCCAGCAGCCCCGCCTCATAGGGAGGGTCCAGAAACACGATGTCAAACCGCTCCCGCAGTGACCGCAGAAACTCCATGGAGTCCCCCGCCACTACCCGGGCCCGGTCCTGGAGCTCCGTCAGCTTCAAATTCTCCCGAATCAGCTTCACGGCGTCGGCCCGCCGGTCCACGAACACGGCAGAGGCGGCACCCCGGCTGAGGCACTCGATGCCCAGCTGGCCGGTTCCGGCGAACAGGTCCAGCACCCGGCGCCCCTCGATGTCGAACTGCAGGGCGCTGAAGAGCCCCTCCTTCACCCGGTCGGTGGTGGGGCGGGTCTCCGTCCCTTCCAGCTCCTTCAGCCGGCGGCCGCGGGCAGTGCCGGTAATCACACGCATGGTTTTTCCTCCTCTCGGTGCCTCCGGCTCTCGCGGGCGCCGGAGATCAGGTACAGGATCAGCCCCGCCCAGACGAAGCCGAACAAAATGGCGTGGGTGGCGGTGAATGCCTCTCCATACAGCGCCACGGACAGCAGCAGCTGCATGGTGGGGTTAATATACATCAGAATGCCGGAGAGGGTCATTGGCGTGGTCTTCATGCCGGCGGCGAAGAACATCAGCGGCACAGTGGTCACCACGCCGGACACCGGCAGCAGCAGCCACTGCCAACCAGAGAGGACCCCGGCGGCGCCGGTGCCGTGGGTCTCCATCCAGAAGATCAGCACCAGGGCAAAGGGCGCCAGGGTCAGCGTCTCCACAAAGGTGGAGACCGCCGCGTCGGAACGGACCTGCTTCTTCAGCGCCCCGTAAACAGCAAAGCTGCCGCCGATCACCAGGGCGATCCAGGGAATCTGCCGGTAGCGAATGACAGTGATTACCAGTCCCGCGAAGGTCACCGCCACCGCCAGCCACTGGAGCTTTGTCAGCCGCTCTCGGAACAGGACCGTCCCCAACAGGATCGCCAGGATGGGATTCATATAGTAGGCGAGGCTGGAGTCGATCATGTGCCCGTTGGCCACCGCCCAGATGTAGACGCCCCAGTTGACGCAGACCACGCAGCCCGCAGCGGCCAACAGCCCCCACTCCCTCCGGTCCCGGAACGCGGCCCGCACACCGGCCAGCCGGTCCCGCCGCAGCAGCAGGATGCCTCCGGTGAGCACCATGGACCACACGATGCGGCTGGCCAGCACATACAGGGAATCCACCTGGGCCAGCAGCTTCCAGAAGATGGGCAGCAGGCCCCAGATGACATAGCAGGTCAGCACATACAGCGGGCCCTTGTTTTTCATTGGGTCGCTCTCCTTTCCCCTCCAGCCTTCACCTCTGTGGCCTTCAGTTTCTGAAAAATCCCGTGATTTGTCTATTTTACGGCAAGCCGCGGAAGATTTCAATAGCTTTCCGCGCCGGAGCCGGGTCTTTTTTAGACTTGTACTTTCACGGGGAATCGTATATAATAAGGTTCTCAAAGTACAGGCTGTGGACAGCCGCTGTCCAGAGCAGGCGGCCCGCCGCCCTTCGTGCCAAACTCCTGGGAAAGAAAGGACGTTCTCATGATTCAATTCAAGTCTGACCACGGCGATATCACCGTCAGCAGCGCCGTCTTCTCCAACATCACCGGCATGGCGGCCACCAACTGCTTCGGCGTCAAGGGCATGGCCTACCGCAGCATGACGGACGGCCTGGTGCATCTGTTGCGCCGGGAGGCCATGAGCAAGGGCGTCAGCATCACTTATCACGACGACAACTCCATCTCCATCGAGCTCCACATCATCGTGGAAAACGGCGTCAATCTCCCCGCGGTCTGCCGCTCCATCATGAATGAAGTGCGCTATGTCGTCACCCGGAACACCGGCGTCACCGTCAAGGACGTGGACGTGTGCGTGGATTCCATGACCCTGTGAGGGAGGAACGAGACAGATGAACGAACAAATCACCGGCGCACTGTTCAAGCGGATGGTGCTCCACGGCGCAGCCGTCATCACGGCCCAGAAGCAGGCCATCAACGACCTGAACGTCTTTCCCGTGCCCGACGGCGACACGGGCACCAATATGTCCATGACCATCGGCACCGCCGTGACGGAGCTGCGCAAGAGCGAGCCCGCCACTGTGGAGCAGGCGGCCTCCGTCACTGCCTCCGCCCTGCTGCGGGGGGCCCGCGGCAATTCCGGCGTCATTCTCTCCCTGCTGTTCCGAGGCCTGTCCAAGGCCCTGAAGGGCCGGGAGACTGCGGACGCCGCCGCTTTCGCCGCCGCCATGCAGGAGGGTGTCTCCGCCGCCTACAAGGCGGTGATGAAGCCCGCCGAGGGCACGGTACTCACCGTCTCTCGTCTTGCCGCCAAGCAGGCGGTGGACACAGCCGCCGCCGGAGAGACGGACCTAGAGCGGGTCCTGGAGGACGCCATCCGGGTGGGCTATGCCGCCCTGGCCGAGACCACGGAGATGAATCCGGTGCTGAAAAAGGCCGGGGTGGTGGACGCCGGCGGCAAGGGCTATCTCCTGATCCTGGACGGCATGCTGGCGGAACTGCGGGGCGAGCCCATGCCCGAGACGGAGGCTGGCGAGTCCAGAGAGGAGAAGGCAGACTTCGCCGCCATGGCGGCGGAGGACATCACCTTCGCCTTCGACACGGTATTCATCGTCCGCAAGGCCATGGCCGATATCTCGCTGGAGCCGCTGCGGACATATCTCAACAGCATCGGTGACAGTCTGGTCATCGGCGAGGACGATGAGGCCTTTAAGGTCCACGTCCACACCAACATCCCCGGCAACGCCCTGAACGAGGCCCAGAAGTACGGCACTCTGGAGCTGGCCAAGATCGAGAACATGCGGACCCAGGCGGACGACCTGGCCGCGGGCAAACACGTCCAGAGCACCGATGACCTGGACGCGGTGGAGGCGGAGCTGGAGTCCGTCCCCGCGGAAGAAACGCCCGCCGTGGCGGCGCCGGAGAAGCCCTACGGCTTTCTGGCGGTGTGCGCCGGGGACGGCCTGGCCGCCGTGTTCCGGGACCTGGGGGCCGACGGTGTGGTGTCCGGTGGGCAGACCATGAACCCCTCCACCGAGAGTATTCTGGAGGGCGTGAACAAGATCCCGGCGGAGACGGTGTTCGTCCTGCCCAACAACGGCAACATTATTATGGCAGCCCAGCAGTGTGCCGCCCTGACGGAGAAGCAGGTGGTGGTGATCCCCACCAAGACCGTGCCCCAGGGCATCACCGCCATGATGAACGTGGATTTCGACGCGCCGGATGCCCAGACCATTACTGACGCCATGACGGGAAGCCTCAGCTCCGTCACCACGGCCCAGATCACATACGCCGCCCGGGACTCCGACTTCGACGGCTTCGCCATCAAGGAGGGCGATTATCTGGCCCTGGAGGAAGGCAAGCTCTTCGACACGGACGGTTCCCTTGACACGCTGCTCCACAAGCTGGCGGAGGACGCCGCCGGGCGGGAGGCCTCCTTCATCTCCCTGTACTTCGGCGAGGATGTGCAGGAGGCGGACGCTCAAAAGGCCGGGGCCCTGTTTGAAGAGGTGTGTCCCGGTGCGGAGGTGGCGGTCCTCTCCGGCGGACAGCCTGTGTACTATTATATTATCAGCATGGAATAAAGCATCAGGAGGTGTTTCTGTTTCTTTCAAGCAGAGACACCTCTTGCTTTTTGAAAAGGAGGCGCCCTATGAAGACCTGGAAGCTCCTGCTGCTGGCCCTGGTGCCCGGCCTGTGGGGCTGGCTGTGCAACTGGCTCACCGCCCTGTCCCTGAACGGCCCTGCTTTCCTGTTTACGCTGGCATTTTATATCCAGGTGCCTGCAGCCATCGTGTTCTGCCTCTGGCTGGGGCATCTGTGCGGCCGCTCCGAAAGGAGCTACCCCGCCTGCCTGCTGCTGACCCAGTGGCCCATCCTGGTGAGCTTTGCCCTGTACGTGTGGCAGTTCCACTTTGTCTCCAGTGAGGCCCGGAGCTTCCTGCTGGCGGGGCTGGGGCAGTACCCCGGCCTCCCGCTGTTTTCCCTGGCCTGCCGGCTGGTGATCCCCTTTTCCAATCACAGCTGGGGGCCGCCGGAAACCTTGGCGGCCAATGCGCTCTCCCTGCTGATGCTGGCGGTGCTGTTCTCCCTGGGCTTCCTATGGGGCCGGCGGAGGCGGTGACCCGGCCCCCTCTCCTGAAAAATACCCCAGCCCGGGCCGTCAGGCCCGGGCTGGTTCTTTAATGCCTGTACCAGATCAGCATACTGAGTTGAGTCTCCTCCGTCCCCGGGTTCCGGTAGCGGTGGGGCTGGTCCGCCGGGAAGCGCAGGGAGTCGCCGGTCCGGAGCCGGTAGGTCTCCCCCGGCAGGCCGATCTCCGCCTCCCCGGCGAAGACGGTCACATACTCCTCCGTCCCCGGCAGATGGGGCTGGGCCTCCAGTGCGCCGCCGGGGAGCATCACGATCCGATAGGTCTCGAACCCCCGCTCCCCGTCAAAGGGGAAGGCCGGGCAGTTCCGGTACCTCCCCCCATCCTCCTCCAGAATCGGCGCGTCATTGCCCCGCAGCAGCACCGGCCGCTCCCGGGCCGGCTCCACCAGCGAGGTGAAAGACACCTTGTAACCGTTGGCGATCTTCCACACCATGGAGATGGTGGGGTTCACGTCCCCCTTCTCGATCTGGGCCAGCATACTGCGGGACACCCCCGTCAGCCGGGCGGCCTCGTCCAGCGTCAGCCGCTTCTCCTCCCGGAGCCGCCGGGCGTTCTCCGACACCACTGCGTTGATCTCCAAACGTTTCTCCCCTCTCTATTGACAAGATATTAGATGAATCATATAATATACAGGAAATCCAGTATCTTGAAAAAATTCCATTGGATATTGTACTGCACCCGGAAACGGTCCGTCAAGAGCGGTGCGGTAGTTTCCCGGCGCGGCACCAAAAGGAGGAGTCGTATGCGCAGACTGAGAGCCGCCGCACTTTCCGAGGTGGAGCTGGCTATGGACATCATCAACCAGGCCAAGGCCCACCTGCGGGCACAGGGGATCGACCAGTGGCAGACGGGCTATCCGGACCGGGACTGCCTGGAACGGGACGTCCGAACGGGAAAAGGGTATTTTCTGGAGGAGGACGGCATCCCTCTAGGCTACCTCTGCGTCGATTTCGACGGAGAACCGGCCTACGACCATCTGAACGGCACCTGGGCCCGGGAGGAGCCCTATGTAGTGGTGCACCGCCTGGCCCTATCCGACGCGGCCCGGGGCCGGGGCGCCGCCGGTACGGCCTTCCAGCTGGTGGAGGACCTGTGCCGGGATCGGGGGGTCCGGGAATTTCGGGTGGACACAGACGCAGGAAATCATAAAATGCAGCATATCCTGGCCAAGCAGGGGTTTCAGTACCGGGGCACCATCCGGTTCGACAACAGTGAGAAAATCGCCTATGAAAAGCGCCTCTGACCGCCCCCCCCCCCCCCCCGCTGAATCAGGAACAGCCGGCCCCCACCAGGGCCGGCTGTTCTCAGTTTTCCATACAGGGTTACAGGGCCGCCATCTGGGCCGCCACGCTCTCTCGCAGCTCCGCTGAGCCTGGAGGGTTTTTTCCATCAGCTCTTCCAGCGTCCACCCCAGCCGCTCGGCCCCGGTCTTGATGACGTCCCGGGAGCAGCCGGCGGCGAACTTCTTGTCCTTGAACTTCTTCTTCAGGGAGCTGACCTCCATGTCCTGGCAGCTCTTGCTGGGGCGCATCAGCGCCGCCGCGCCGATGAGGCCCGTCAGCTCGTCCGCGGCAAAGAGGACCTTCTCCATCTCCTCCGTGGGCTCCACGTCAGAGCACAGGCCGTATCCGTGGCTGCATACGGCGTGGATGAACTCGTCGCTGCAGCCGATCTCCGCCAGCAGCTCCGGAGCCTTTTTGCAGTGCGCCTCCGGCCACTTCTCAAAGTCCACATCGTGGAGCAGGCCCACGGCGGCCCAGAAATCCGCGTCCTCGCCGTAACCCAGCTCCTGAGCGTACCAGCGCATGACGCCCTCCACCGTCAGGCCGTGCTGGATATGGAAGGGCTCGGCATTGTACTTGCGCAGCAGCGCCAGGGCCGCGCTTCTCTCGGGACATGCTTTCATCTTTGATCGCTCTCCTTTTGTAAAATCAGACCGGGGCAGCATCCCGGGGATCCGGGTCGCCCTCCAGGGTGACGAAGTAGTCGTAATAGGGCAGCAGGAAGGTGAAGTCCTGTCTCAGGCGCTCCACGATGTCCCGGCTGAACAGCTCGTCCGTCAGCTTGTCATTGTGACAGATGGTGAAGCTCCTGGCCCGGTACCAGGGCTCCAGCAGTTTGGAAGGGGCCGGGGCCCTGGGGCGCTTGTAGTCCTCCGTCTCCAGGACAAGTTCCTTCTGGCGGTTCAGCTTCCGCATCAGCTTCTCCATGGCGGCGGGGTCCCGGTCGATCCGGGCCCGCAGCTTGGCCATCGTCAGCGGCTTGGGCATATAATACCCCATGCCGCAGGTCCACCCCTCCGGCATCAGCTCGAACCAGAAGGTGGGGTGGGCCGTCCACTCCTCCGAGGGCTGCTCGATAGAGAACCACAGGCTCTCCTTATAAGGCCCCCGGCCGTGGAGCCGCCGGACGTCCCGGTAGATCCGGGTCACCTTGCGGATGAGCCCCAGATCCGGCCGCTTGGCGGCGATGTAGTCATAGAGCTCGTCCCCCAGCTCCCGCATGGGCTGATAAAAGTGCGTCAGATAAATCTCCTTGTGAGCTTCAAACCAGGCCCGCTCGTTGTTGAAGCGGATGCCCCACATAAAGTCCACAGTCTCGTCTGTAAAGCCGGTAAACATCCCGTTCCTCCCGCTGGATTTCAAAATTTAAGATTTAGTATAACACATTTTCCGGCCATGGAAAAGAGGGGAACGGCGTTTTTTCGGCGCCCTTCCCCTCTTTCCGCTCACAGCGCCCGCTCCAGCAGGGCCATCAGCTGGTCCGCCTGACGGTAGGATTCCTCTCCCAGCTCCTTCAGCAGCCGCCCCAGGCAGGGGTCTGTGGTCTCCTCCCCCGCCCGCAGGTAGTTCATGCCGTTGCAGGCCTCCACATGGTACCGCTCCCGCAGGGCGGGGCACCAGCTATCTATGGAAATCCGTCCGCTGGCCACCGCCGGGCGGTAGCAGTTCCCAGTGATGAGGTAGTAGGCCGTCATCAGCCGCCGGGCAGCTGCGCCCGACGCGTTTGCCAAATCCCGCATCGTCCCCCGGGCGAAAGCCGGTGCCCGCCGGGCGAATGCCTGATAGGTCCGCCGGTCTGCCAGCTCCACCTCGATGAACCCTTCGATCACTCCCAGTTCCTCCTGCGCCATGGTGCCCATGCAGCAGGGGTTCTCCTCCGCACCGGGCAGGTGCTCCAAGTCCTCACCGGCCGGCGGCTGGGAAGCCCGCGGTGCGGCACCAGAGGCCAGGGGCGCCATCGCGGGCACCGCCGGCTCCCGCAGGTCGGGATAGGGCTCCAGGTTGGGGGCCACCCGCCGCCAGATCTGGTCGTATTTCCGGAAGTCATAGGTCTCCGGAGTATGTATGGTCTGTTCCATCCAGGTCCCTCCTTTTCTCCCCAGTGTATGCGCTTGGGAAAAAACGGTTCCTGTTGCAAAAATCACACGTATGAAATTCGCCCCAGGGTTAAAATATCATAGGACGAGAGTTCCCTTTTTCATTGCTTTTTCCCGTTGTTTCTGTTAAAATAGGGAAACTGCGAGGATTGATGCCAGCAAAGGAGGTTCCGATTGTATGCTGGAATTGAAACATATCAGCTACGCCGTCCGGGAGGGCGACAGTGAGCTGGGGATCTTAAACGACATCTCCCTGACCATCGACGACCACCGACTGGTGGTGTTCACCGGTCCCAACGGCGGCGGCAAGACCACCCTGGCCAAGATCATCATGGGTCTGGTGAAGCCCACCGGCGGCCAGATTCTGTGGAACGGTCAGGATATCACGGACCTGGGAATCACGGAGCGGGCCCGTCTGGGCATCAGCTACGGCTTCCAGCAGCCCCCCCGGTTCAAGGGGCTGACGGTCCGCAACCTGCTGACCATCGCCTCCGGGAATGAGAAGCTGTCCAAGGACCAGTGCTGCCAGTACCTGACGAAGGTGGGCCTGTGCGCCAATGACTATCTGGACCGGGAGGTGGACGCCTCCCTCTCCGGCGGCGAGGTGAAGCGCATCGAGATTGCCACCATCCTGGCCCGCAGCAGCCAGCTGATGATCTTCGACGAGCCGGAGGCGGGCATCGACCTGTGGAGCTTCGCCCGGCTGACAGAGACGTTTGAACAGATCCACGCCAGCGGCACCGCGACCATGATTATCATCTCCCACCAGGAGCGGATCATCTCCCTGGCAGACGAGATCATCGTGGTGGGCGACGGGGAGCTGCGCCACCGGGGCACACCTGAGGAGATCCTGCCTCAGATCCTGGCGGACACCCTGTCCGGGTGCCCGGTGCTGACGAAAGAAGGTGCTGCTGTATGATGGACACACAGGTGGACCGGGAGCTGCTGGAGAAGATCGCGGACCTGATCGGTAAGCCCGTGGGGGCCTTCAACATCCGTAAGGACTGCGGCTGTGACGGCCGGGTGTCCACGGAGCACATCAAGATCGACGACCGGACCGACGGCCACGCCGGCATCGACATCCGGATTCTGGACGGGACCAAGGGCGAGACCTGCCACATCCCCGTCATCATCACCAAGTCCGGTGTGGAAGAGACGGTGTACAACGACTTCTACATCGGCGAGGACTGCGATGTGGAGATCGTGGCCGGCTGCGGCATCCACAACTGCGGCGACCAGGAGTCCCGCCACGACGGCATCCACACCTTCCATGTGGGCAAAAACTCCCATGTCCACTACTCGGAAAAGCACTACGCCGAGGGGGACGGCAGGGGTGAGAAGATCATGAACCCCCAGACCATCGTGTATCTGGAGGAGGGCGCCTCCATCCAGATGGACACGGTGCAGATCCGGGGCGTGGACTCCACCAAGCGGTACACCAAGATCGTCTGCGGCAAGGGGGCCGAGGCCGTCATCACAGAGCGGCTGCTGACCCACGGCCGCCAAGTGGCGGACAGCGACATGGTCATCGAGCTGAACGGTGAGGACGCCAAGGGCCGGGTCATCTCCCGGTCTGTGGCCCAGGACGAGTCCTCCCAGGTGTTCCGCCCCTGCGTGGTGGGCAACGCCAAGTGCTTCGGCCATGTGCAGTGCGACTCCATTATTATGGGACAGGCCAAGATCAGCTCCGTGCCGGAGATCGCCGCCAACGACACCGAGGCCCAGCTGATCCACGAGGCCGCCATCGGCAAGATCGCCGGGGACCAGCTGCTGAAGCTGGAGACCCTGGGCCTCACCGAGGAGGAAGCGGAGGACCGGATCCTCAAGGGATTTTTGGCATAAAGACAGACCGTGGGGCGGCTGGCCGGAGGGCCGGCCGCCTTTTTTTGCTTCCCCGCCCCCAGAGAGGGGGCTTTCTTCCGGAGACGCCGCAGGGGCGGCAATCTGCCGCCCGGGTGGATTCAGCCATGAGGATGGCTGGGCAATGCGCCCCCCATTTTCTTTTCGGTCTTGTCGAAAAGAAAACGGGCCGCGCCCGGTCCAAAAGAAAAGGCCGCTTTTGGCGCACGCCGGCGCATTCGCGCCTCTGTGCTGACGGGGGTCGGCGTATCGGTGCAAGCGCCGATTTGGGCTTGCCTTCGGGCACGCTATCATCTTCTACGAGGTCGTGACTGCTGTCCCGTGGCGGATGGTGCCGACAGCGTCGGGGTGCAAGGATGCATTCGACCAGCTTCTCTTTCCGCGCCTTCCGCTTCGCTAGGCGCTGCCTGGTTCTTCGCGGGAGCGTGAGCGGCAGCGGGGAGAGGGGCAGGGGGGTATCCCTGTACCTCCCCGGGCTGGAGGTTTCCCCAAGGGCGGCGCGTTTCCGTCTCTGACTGCCGCAAGGGACTGCCAACCTTCCCCCGCCGGCGGCAGGAGGGCTGCGCCTGCGCAGGCCGACCCGCCGAACATGTTTTCTTTTCCACCGGGCGCGGCGCATTTTCTTTTTGATGTCTCAAAAAGAAAATGGGGCGCGCATCCCCTGCGGGAGCGGAATCCCCCGCGGCCGCCGTTCGGCGGCCCATCCCTCTCCCTGCCGGGATAGAGAATTTTTTTCAAATCCGTGTAACGAATCCCCCGCCAGCCGGACATACCTGACAGAGAGGAGGGAGATGCCCTTGGCCAACATGGAAGAAATTTACCAGGCCCATGCCAGGACCGTCTATAAATTTCTCCTCTCCCAGTGCCATGACGCCGACCTGGCGGAGGAGCTGACCCAGGAGACCTTCTACCAGGCCGTCCGGTCCATCGACCGGTTCAACGGCTCCTGCAAGGTGTCCGTCTGGCTGTGCCAGATCGCCAAGCACCTGTGGTACCAGCACCTGCGGAAACGAAAACCGGAGGAGCCCCTGCCGGAGGACGGCCTGCCGGGCCCCTCCGCGGAGGAGGACGTGCTCACCCGGCAGGGCCATCTGGACCTGCTGCGGCAGATCCATGCCCTGCCCCCCAGCACCCGGGAGGTGGTGTACCTCCGGGCCTTCGGGGGCCTCAGCTTCCGGGAGATCGGGGACGTGCTGGGACGGACGGAGACCTGGGCCCGGGTGACGTTTTACCGGGGCAAGGAGGCACTGCGGAAAGGAGGAGCAGACCATGAAGAACATTCCTGAATTATCCTGCGCCATTGTGGAGGACCTGCTGCCCACCTATGTGGAGAGGCTGACCTCGGAGGAGACCAACGCCGCCGTGCTGGCTCATCTGAAATCCTGCCCCGCCTGTGCTGCCAAGCGGGCCGCTATGGGGGCGAAGGAAACGGAAGCGGCGGCAAAAGACGCCGAAGAGACCGCCCGGGAGGTGGACTATCTGAAAAAAGTCCGGCACCGGGGCCGGAGGCGGATCATGCTGGCGGTGCTGGCAACCTTGCTGGTGCTGGCGGCGGGCTTTGCCGCCAAGGTGTTTATCATCGGCTCACCTCTGGATGCCGACGGAGTGGCGGTGTCCTCTCAGGAAGAAGACGATACACTGCGGGTTCACATCTCTTCCAGAGGCTCTGGCAACGCCTTTTGGGACTGGACGGTGGACAATCAGGACGGCGTGGTCACCATCACCGCCCGGAGCGTGCTGGTGTCCCCCCTGTTCCGTGACGGCGGCGGCACAGTGGAGGTGCCTCTGGAGGGCGTGACAGAAATCTGGCTGGGCAGGGCCGGATGGGGCCGGATGATCTGGCAGGACGATGTAGTGATCTCCGCGGATGCCTGGGCGCTGTATCAGTCCCGGACGCCCTACGCAGGAGAGAACTCCCTTGTGGGCCGGGCCTTGGCGGCGGTGGACACCTGGTATGGTCCCCCCATCGTCGACTATACCATCAGCCTGCAGACGAGCCAGGAGCCCTACGGCCTGACGATCCACTTTTCTGACGTCACCGCCCATATGTCCGGTGCCGGACGCGCCCTAGACAAACGAATGTACGCCACCGCCCCCACCCTTCTGGCGCTGATCGGCAACCTGGAGCAGGTCCAGTGGACCTACGCCGCCCCGGACGGTACCGCAGTGACCCGCTCTGTGACACTGGAGGAAGTGGACCAGGCCCTGCCGGACTGGATCGAGGCCCGCAATCTGGCCTACCATCAGGACAATTCGGAGGATGGCACAGACTGGATAGCCCCGGAGAGCGTCAAGGACTATGCCGCCTCCCCGGCGGCAGTGCAGCGGCTGATGAATCTGACGGACTACGGCTTCTATGTGGTCACGGTGGAGGATGGAGCCTATTTCTTCAACCCCTGGCCGTAAGGCTCCCGCGCAGAGCGCCCCGTCTCAAAGGAGACGGGGCGCTTCTTTTGTGCAGATGAAGCCGGCTCATTCAATTCCCTTGCCGTTGTTCCACTTCCACTCCCGGATCTCCGGCAGGTCCACGCCGTGATCCTTGATATACTGGCGGTGCTCCACCAGCTTGTCGTTCATCCGCTGGACCAGATAGGCCCCCCGGTTACCCAGGGAGTGCAGCCGCTGGACCACGTCGATCACCAGATGGAACCGGTCGATATCGTTGAGGACCCGCATATCGAAGGGGGTGGTGATGGTCCCCTCCTCCTTGTAGCCCCGGACGTGGAGATTCTTGTTGTGGCGGCGGTAGGTCAGCTCATGCACCAGCGTGGGGTAGCCGTGATAGGCGAAGATGATGGGCTTGTCCTTGGTGAAGAGCATATCGTACTCCATGTCCGTGAGGCCGTGGGGGTGCTCGGTGTGGGGCTGCAGCTTCATCAGATCCACCACGTTCACCACCCGGAGTCTCAGCTCCGGCAGCTCCTGACGCAGGATGCTCACGGCGGCCAGCGTCTCCAGCGTAGGCGTATCGCCGCAGCAGGCCATGACCACATCCGGCTCCTGCCCCCTGATCGTTGGAGGCCCACCTCCAGATGCCGATACCCTGGGTGCAGTGCTTCACCGCCTGCTCCATGGTCAGCCACTGGGGCCGGGGGTGCTTGCTGGCCACAATGACGTTTACATAGTCCCGGCTCTTGACGCAGTGGTCAAAGCAGCTGAGCAGGCAGTTGGCGTCCGGGGGCAGGTAGAGCCGCACCACATCCGCCTTTTTGTTGGCCACATGATCCAAAAAGCCGGGGTCCTGATGGGTAAAGCCGTTGTGATCCTGCTGCCAGACGTTGGAGGCCAGAATGTAGTTGAGCGAGGCGATCTCCTGCCGCCACGGCAGCTCGCTGCACATCTTCAGCCACTTGGCGTGCTGGGCGAACATGGAATCCACGATGCGGATGAAAGCCTCATAGCTGTCGAAGAAGCCGTGACGGCCCGTGAGGAGGTAGCCCTCCAGCCAGCCCTCGCACAGATGCTCGGACAGCATGGAGTCCATCACCCGGCCGTCCGGGTCCAGGTGCTCATCCGGGTCCTCATTCTCGTACCGCTCCCCCAGGAAGCGGCGGCCGGTGACCTCAAACACCGGCTGGAGCCGGTTGGAGGCCGTCTCGTCGGGGGCGAAGATGCGGAAGTTGCGGGACTCCATGTTCAGCTTCATCACGTCCCGGACGTAGCCGCCCAGCACCAGCATGTCCTGGGCCTCCACCTCGCCGGGGGCGGGAACCTCCACCCCGTAGTCCCGGAAGTCCGGCGTCCGCAGGTCCCGCAGCAGCAGGCCGCCGTTGGCATGAGGGTTGGCGCCCATGCGCCGGTCCCCCTTGGGGGCGAAGGAGCGCAGCAGATCCACCGGCCGTCCCTCCTCGTCGAACAGCTCCTCCGGGTGATAGCTGCGGAGCCACTGCTCCAGGATGGGCAGGTGCTTTTCCGTGTCAGGGCCCATGGAGATGGGTACCTGGTGGGCCCGGAAGCAGTCCTCCACGGGGTTTCCGTCCACCTCCTTGGGGCCGGTCCAGCCCTTGGGGGAGCGGAACACGATCATGGGCCAGCGGGGGCGGGTGGTGTCTCCCGTGGTGCGGGCGTGCTGCTGGATGCGCTTGATCTCCCGGATGGCCCAGTCCAGGGTGGCAGCCATCTGCTGGTGCATCTTCTCCGGCTCACTGCCCTCCACAAAGCGGGGGTTCCCAGCCGCAGCCGCGGAAGAACTGCTCCACCTCCTCATGGGAGATGCGGGAGAAGATGGTGGGGTTGGCGATCTTGAAGCCGTTGAGGTGGAGAATGGGCAGCACAGCGCCGTCGGTGATGGGGTTGAGGAACTTGTTGCCGTGCCACGAGGTGGCCAGCGGGCCGGTCTCCGCCTCGCCGTCGCCCACCACACAGGCGGCGATCAGATCGGGGTTATCCGCCACGGCGCCGAAGGCGTGGGCCAACGAGTAGCCCAGCTCGCCGCCCTCATGGATGGAGCCGGGGGTCTCCGGCGCCACATGGCTGGGGATGCCGCCGGGGAAGGAGAACCGCTTGAAGAGCTTCTGCATGCCCTCCTCATCCTGGGTAATGTTGGGATAGACCTCGGTATAGCTGCCGTCCAGCCAGTCCTGCGCCACCATGGCGTTGCCGCCGTGGCCGGGACCGGAGAGATAGATCATATCCAGATCGTCCTTCTGAATGACCCGGTTCAGGTGGGTGTAGATGAAGTTCTGCCCCGGCACGGTGCCCCAGTGGCCCACGATGGTCTGCTTCAGGTCGGAGGCGGCCAGTGGGCGCTTCAGCAGGGGATTGTCCAACAGATACAGCTGGCAGGCGGAGAGGTAGTTGGACGCCCGCCACCAGGCGTCGACCTGTTTCAGCTGCGCCGGCGTCAACGGCGGCTTTTTAGACAGGCGTGTATTGGTTTTAGGCTTTGCTGCAATTGTCTTTTGAGAAGTCCGTGGCATATTATTGCCTCCTTTTTCTTGTTCCTTTCGCAATTAGTATATCTCTTATTTGAAAAAAGGCAAGCGAAATCGAAAATAATTTTATCTTAATTTACAATTATTTCATTTTAGTATTCCTCTTTTAGGCGTTTTACCCTTATTCTATTCCTTCCGCCGCGCTTGCGTTTTTCCGCCGGATGTGCTACTGTAACGGCATGGAAACGTATGAACTCATCCGCTCCGGCCGGAAGACCCTGGCCCTGGAGATCACAAGGGACTGCCGCGTGGTGGTGCGGGCCCCCCGCCGCCTGTCCCAGGCCCGCATCGACGACTTTGTGGCCAGTCACGCCGGCTGGATCGCCCGGCACCTGGAACAGCAGCGCCGCCGGGCTGCCCTGGCCCCCTCCGCCCCCACCCAGGCGGAGATCGGCGCCCTGAAGGAAAAGGCACGGCAGGTCCTGCCGCCGAAAATCGCCTATTACAGTGAGAAAATGGGCCTGTTCCCTACTGGCGTCAGGATCACCTCCGCCCGCACCCGCTACGGCAGCTGCAGCGGAAAGAACAGCCTGTGCTTCTCCTGTTTTCTCATGAACTGTCCGGATGCGGCCATGGACCTGGTGGTGGTCCATGAGCTGTGCCACATCCAAGTGAAAAACCACGGGCCGGATTTCTACGCGCTGCTGGAGCAGGTACTCCCCGACTGGCGGGAGCGGAAGAAGCTGCTGCGATAACGTGTAAAAGCACAAACCGGAGGCATGGCTTGGCCCTGCCTCCGGTTTATGTCTGATATTACGCCCCCACCGACGTGAGCCAGACCGCCGCCAGCATCACCGCCAGCAGCGCTGCATTCCAGGCGGTAAACACCGCCAGATACCGGGCGGGGCGGGCCCCCGGGGAGCGAAGATACAGCTTGAGCGTGATCAAACTTGCTAGGGATGCTACCGGGGTTCCCAGACCGCCGATATCCACGCCCAGCAGCAGCTCCCTCCAGTTGTCCGTGAAGCCCGACAGCAGCACCGCCGCCGGTACATTGCTGATGATCTGGCTGGTGAGCACGCCGGTCAGCAAGGTGCTGCGCTCCAGCAGACTCTGGAGAAACCCATGAACGGCAGGCAGCCGTCCCAGGTTTCCGGATACCACGAAGAAGCAGATGAAGGTGCACAACAGGCTCACATCCAGCTTCCGCAGCAGAGCAGGTTCCACTGCGGCCAGCGTCCCAAGCACCAGAACCGTCAGCAGACCATAGGGCAGAATGCGGAACACCGTCAGCAGGCACAGCAGGAACAGTGCGCCGTACAGGGCCAGCTTCCCGGGCTGCCGCAGGGGCTGCGGGTGCACCGGAGGGATCTGGAGATCCCTGGGCAGGACCGGCAAGGCCGCCGCGGTCAGGCAGGCCAGACTGATCCCCGCCAGGGGCAGCACCACCGGGAAAAAATCCCCGGCAGAGAGTCCATAGGCCCCGTAAAGGTAGAGGTTCTGGGGATTGCCCACCGGCGTGGCCATGCTGCCCAGGTTTGCGGCAATGGTCTGCAGCACCAGCAGCGGCACCGCCGCGGCCCGGCAGTCCATCTGGTCCAGAAGCAGCAGCGCAAAGGGTGCAAAGGTGATAAGAGCGACGTCATTGGTCACGGCCATGGAGCAGAAAAAGGGCAGCAGCACCAGGATCACTGCCAGGGCCCTGGGTCCGGTCCCCCGGGACAGCAGATGGCCGGCCAGCCACTGGAACGCCCCGCAGGACTGGAAGCCCGCCACCACCGCCATCAGGCACAGCAGCAGGCATAGCACCCGCAGGTCGATGTAGCCCAGATAGGCGGCGTCCGGCGGCACCAGGACCATGGTGGCCAGTGCGCAGAGTGCCGCCACGGTCAGCACCGCCTCCCGCTTGAAAAATGCCAACAGTCTCATTTCCGTCCCTCCAAAGGCTGACAAAATCCGCGTTCCACCATATCACACTTTTTCCGGGAACGCAAACCTTTTTGGGGAGGCTGTGCTGTTCTACCGCAGGCAGCCCGCTAGCCGCCGGGACAGCATCCACGCCAAGGCCAGCTTCACCAGGTCCGGCACCACAAAGGGGAACACGCACATTCCCAGTGCTGCCCACAGGCCGATGGGCCCCGCCGCCCGGGCATAGGCCACCAGGAACCAGGCGGTGCCGAAGGCATAGCACACCAGCAGACCCAGCACCATGGCCGCGGCCGTCACCGCCGGACGGTCGCCCAGCCGGGCGGTCATGCCCCAATACAGCAGGGCCGAGGCCAGAAAGCCCAGGATATACCCGCCGGTGGTGCCCAGCAGAACGCCCGGGCCTCCCTGAAAGCCTGAGAACACCGGCAGGCCCACCAGGCCCAGCAGCAGATATGCCAGGATAGCCAATGTCCCCCGCCGGCCCCCCAGGGTCCCCAGGGCTGCAAACACGCCAAAGGTCTGGAGCGTGAACGGCACTGTCAGGGGAATGTTGATCCAGGCGCACACCATCAGCAGCACTGCGAACAGGGCGGCGTACGCCAGGTCCACCGTCCGCAGCCGGGTCCTAGTCATGGAAGTCTGTTTCAAATCAGATCGCTCCTCTCCTGTGTCTGGAGGAAGTATAGCAAGGCTTTCCATAATTGTCAACCTTAAAAAAAATAAAGTTTACAATATAGATAAAAAACCAGGAGGCAGTGCCTCCCGGTTCAGCAGTCCGTGTGGGTGCAGATCTCCCGCACCTTGGCCTGAATAGCTTTCAGGTCCACAAAGGTCTCCGGCCGCTTCTCCACATCCCGCAGCAGCGCGGAGGGATGGTAGATAGCCGTCATCTGGACGCCGCCCCGCTGGAACCACTTCCCATGCTCGGCGGTGATCTTGAAGTCCTCCTTGATGATGGCCTTGGCGGCGATCCGGCCCAGACAGACAATCAGCTTGGGCCGCAGCAGCGCCGTCTGCCGCCGGAGCCAGCCGATGCAGGCGTCCTGCTCCACATTCAGCGGGTCCCGATTCCTGGGTGGGCGGCACTTGACGATGTTGGCCACATACACCTTCGTCCGGTCCAGGCCGATGATCTCCAGCATATCATCCAGCAGCAGCCCCGCCGGCCCTACGAAGGGGATGCCCTGCTCGTCCTCCCGCTGACCGGGGCCCTCCCCTACCAGCAGGATCTCCGCGTCCCGGGCACCGTCACCGAACACCACGTGGAGCCGGGTCTCCGCCAGGGCGCAGTTCCGGCATTGTCCGCAGGCCTGCTCCAGCGCCTCCCAGGTATCCGCCATCCGCCTCCCCCTCCTTCGTGCCTCTCTCCGGGGCACCACACCGGCGGCGGATGCCCCTCGGCCGCCCAGCCAAATGGCAGCGGCCTCTTTGCGGCCATTGTAACACAAAATCTTCCGCCGCGCAATGAGGTATGAATCTCTTCCGTCCGGACAGACTGGACAGGGAGAGGAGGGGGACGCTTGTCTCTGTGGCTATGGACATTTTGGACATACAGCTTTCTCGGCTATCTGCTGGAACGGGGGTACGCCATCGCCACCCACGCGGACCGGCAGGCCCGGAAGTGCTTTCTGCTGCTGCCCATGTGCCCGGTGTACGGGCTGGGGGCCCTGGCGGTGCTGGCCCTGCCGGAATCATTGAGCGGCAGCTTCTGGTCTCTGGCCCTGTGGGGCGGTCTGGCGGCCACAGCAGTGGAGTATGCCGTACACGTTCTCTATGACCGTCTGCTGGGTGTGCGGTTCTGGGACTACTCCCAGGTCCGGTGGAATCTGCGGGGCCGGGTCTGCCTGCCCTTCTCCCTGGCCTGGAGCCTGCTGGTGGCAGCAGGGCTGCCGGTGATCCAGGCGGCGATAGCCCCGGCGCTGGCCGCCGTGCCGCCAACCGCCACCTATGCCGCGCTGCTGGTGTTCACCGCCGACACAGTGGTCTCCCTCCAGCTGCTGCGCCGGGCAGGAGATCCCGCAGTGCTGTCTCTGGGAAATCTGCGGGCTGCGTAAGAAGCCGGGCATGGGGAAACGTCCATGCCCGGCTTCCTTTTGCGTCCGGCCGGTCACTGTTCCGGCAGGTGGGCCTCCAGCCAGTGCGCCACGTCCGCATAGACCTTCTCCCGGCCCGTCTCCTGGAGGATCTCATGCCGCAGGCCCTGATAAAGCCTGATCTCCACGTCCCGGACACCGGAGCGGCGGAAGCTGCGGTACGCCCGCCGGACACCCTTGCCCATGTCCCCCACCGGGTCGTCCTGCCCGGAGAGGAAGAGGACCGGGGTATTCCGGTTCATCCGCTTCAGGTTCTCTTGCTTCTCAATGCAGGCGATCCCCCGCAGCATCTCCCGAAAGAGTCCGATGGTGGGGTCCCCTCCGCAGAGGGGATCCGCAAGATACTGGTCCACGTTCTCCGTGCTGGCGGAGAGCCAGTCGTATCCCGTGCGGTTGGGGGCAAATTTCTGATTGTATGCCTCGAAGGCCAGTTTGTTCACCAAGGGGCTGGAATGGCGGTCCCCCACCTTTCTGGCCTCCCGGGCGGCCAGGACGCGGCCCGCCGCCACCAGCGCCGGGGGCATCTGCCCCGTGCCCATCAGGATGGCTCCGGCCACGGTGCCGGGGTAGCGGATCAGATACGTCCGGGCCAGGAAGGACCCCATGGAATGCCCCAGCAGGAACACCGGAAGGCCGGGGAACCGCTGCCCTGCCAGCTCCCGCCGGGCATAGAGGTCCTGCACCGCCCAGTCCCAGCTGCCCCTGGGTCCGAAGTACAGCCGGGGCGCCCCCGCCGCCACGGAGAGACCGTGCCCCAGGTGGTCGTGGCCTGCCACGGCAAAGCCCCACTCCGTCAGGTAGGCCGCCAGGGGCTCATACCGCAGGATGTGCTCCGACACGCCATGGGAGAGCACCAGAACCGCCCGGGGTGCCATGTCCGGCGTCCACTCCACCGCATGGATGCCGGTCCGCCCGTCTGCGGAGGGGAAGGTAAATTCGTTTCTCACCATGGAAAAATCATCCTCTCTGTGCTATACTGTGTGCCATCAGGCGTAGGATGCCTGCTTTCCGGGTCGATGATACCACACTTCCGTCACAAACGCCAGAGGAGGCCGCATTCATGGAAACATACATCGCTGCCCTGGACCAGGGAACCACCAGCTCCCGGGCCATCCTGTTCAACCGGGCCGGGGAGATCGTCTCCCGCGCCCAGCACCCCTTCCGCCAGATCTACCCCCAGCCCGGCTGGGTGGAGCACGATCCGCTGGAAATCTGGGCCACGGAGAAGCGGGCCCTGGCGGAGGTCGTGGGCGCCGCCCACATCGACCCCAAGCGGATCGCCGCCCTGGGCATCACCAACCAGCGGGAGACCACCATCCTCTGGGACCGCTCCACCGGGCAGCCGGTCTGCAACGCCATCGTATGGCAGTGCCGCCGGACCGCTTCCCTCTGCGACACGCTGAAGGCCGACGGCCTGGGCCCCCTGGTGGCGGAGCGGACGGGCCTGCTGATCGACGCCTACTTCTCCGGCACCAAGATCCGGTGGCTGCTGGACCACGTCCCCGGCGCCCGGGAACGGGCGGAGCGGGGGGAGCTGTGCGCCGGCACGGTGGACAGCTGGCTCATCTGGAACCTCACCGGCGGGGCAGCCCACGTGACAGACTACTCCAATGCCTCCCGGACCATGCTGTTCAACATCCACACCCTCCAATGGGACGAGGCGCTTTGCCGGGCGCTGGGCATCCCCGCTTCCCTGCTGCCGGAGCCGCTGCCCAACTGCCATCTCTACGGCCGTGTGGCCCCGGACATTCCCGGACTGGAGGATCTGGCGGGCATCCCCATCTGCGGCAGCGCCGGGGACCAGCCGGCGGCCCTGTTCGGCCAGGCCTGCTTCACGCCGGGCCAGGCGAAGAACACCTACGGCACCGGCTGCTTCACGCTGATGAATGTGGGCGGTGAGCCGGTGGCCTCCCAGTCGGGATTGGTAACCTCCGTGGCTTGGTCCCTGGGGGGCGAGACTACCTATGCCCTGGAGGGCAGCGTGTTCAACGCCGGCAGCACCATCCAGTGGCTGCGGGATGAACTGGGGCTCATCTCCTCCGCCCCGGAGTGCGACCGGCTGGCGGAGAGCGTGCCGGACGCCGGAGGCGTCTACGTGGTGCCCGCCTTCACCGGCCTGGGCGCCCCCTACTGGGACATGTACGCCCGTGGCACCATCGTGGGGCTGACCCGTGGCACCACCAAGGCCCACATTGCCCGGGCGGTGCTGGACGCCATCGCCTTCCAGGTGACGGATCTGGTACAGGCCATGAACGCCGACGCCCCTTGCCCCATCACCACATTACGGGTGGACGGTGGTGCCTCCGTCAGCGACATCATGATGCAGACCCAGGCGGATCTGCTGCGACTGCCGGTGGACCGACCCGCCCAGGTGGAGACCACTGCCTTCGGCGCTGCAGCCCTGGCGGGGCTGGCGGCCGGAGTGTGGGGCAGTCTGGAGGAAGTGGCTGCCCTGCGCCGCAGCCAGCACGTATTTCTGCCCCAGCGGCCCCAGGCCGCCTGCGAGGCCCAGTACCGCCTGTGGCGCCGGGCGGTGGACCGGGCGTTGCGGTGGATTGAAAACGATGTGTAAACAAATCCGGAATTTGTTGCGTTCAGTGGAAAAGTGCGCTATACTGAAGCCAAGTGAGAGGCATGAAACGGAAATGAAGACGATCAGTGCGGCGTTTCGTCCGCAGGTGAAAGGAGTTTATCGACATGGCTTTTTTTGAGGATCTGACCAAAAAGACAAAGGACCTGGCCTACGTGGCCGCCGACAAGGCCAAGGATGTGGCCGCCGTGGCAGCGGATAAAGCCAAGGACGCGGCGGAGCTGACCCGCATCTCCATGGCCATCGCCGGGGAGCAGCGGGAGATCGACAAGAACTACCGCACCATAGGCGAGTGGTTCGTCAGCGAGTACGAGGGGGAGATCCCCGACGCCGTCCGGGACCTGGTAGAGGCCGTCAACACCTCTAAGGCCAAGATCGCCGAGCTGGAGGCCAGCAAACCCCGTAAGGACGATGGCGCCGAGGTTGAGGCAGCAGCTCCCGCCCAGAAGATCTGCCCCATCTGCGGCGCGGCCTCTGACAGCAAGTTCTGCCCCCAGTGCGGCGCCCCTATGGGTGACTGAGTTCCCGCCATAACAAAGACAAGCCCGCCGGCCTGATGGCCGGCGGGTTCTCTTTCTCTTTCAAAAGGTCAGGCGCATGTCATACCATACCACGCCGCCGTGGGTGGACTGGGAGACGCCCTCGTTCACAAAGCCGAATTTTTCGTAGTAGTGGACCAGCTTGTCCTTACAGGTGAGGACGCAGCCGCGTCTTCCCTGGGCCCGGGCGTCGGCAATCACCCGCTCCAGCACCGCTCCGGCGCAGCCCCGGCGGCGATAGGCCGGCAGGGTGTTGACGCCGAAGATCATCTGCCAGGTGCCGTCCTCGTCGTGGAGGGCGGCGTTTTCATACATCTCGTCCCGGAGCGTGGGCTCGTCGGTGGTCATGCCGTCCACAAAGCTCACCAGCGTGCCGTCGTCCTCCTCCAGCAGCCAGAAGTGGTCTGCGTAGTAGGCCAGACGGTCTGTGATCTCCGCCGCCGTGGCAGCCTCCGCTGGTGGGAAGCAGGCGGCCTCCACCGCCGCCAGGGCAGCCGCGTCCGCCAGAGAGGCAGTCCGAATGTGCATGAAAAAATCCTCCTCATTTCAAATAACGGTAAGTCAGCAGCAACCGGGCGGTGCCGTTGAACTGGTTTTCCAGCCAGAAGGGCTGATCCGCCGCGAACCGCAGGGCGTCCCGCTCCAGCAGCTGGAAGTCCTGCCCCTCCGCGTGGAGCAGCACCGTGCCGGAGAGGCTGGTGGCCAGGCACACGCAGCCGGGCACCATAGGTTCCGGCGCGTACCGGCCGCTGATGTACAGGTCCAGAAAGAACGTCTCCTGCCGCAACACGTCGTCATAGGGCAGCGAGGGCCGCAACAGCGCCTTGCCCCCATCCAGCCGGGCGGCCTTGTTGTCCAGCTCCCGCAGAAGCAGCAGCGGCTCGAAGTCGTCGTTCTCCAGCAGCACCTCCGCCGGGACCTTTAATGCCCCGGCCAGCTTGCCCAGCAGCCCCACAGAGGGGTTGGCCTCCCCCCGCTCGATCTGCCCCAGCATGGAGCGGGACACGCCGGCCTCCGCCGCCAGCCGCTCCATACTGAGCTTCTTGCTCTTGCGGATGCGCTTGAGATTCTCCCCCACCGCCCGGGTCAGCTCCATGGCGCGATCTCCTCTCTCGGCCAAAAAGGCCACTATGTTGCACAATAGCGGTTCTATAGTATCCGGTTTGTCGGATTTTGTCAAGAGGAAAGCGGGACAGCCCTGCTGCCCCGCCGGGCAAATTTGGAAAAGGACTTGCAAGCGAATCCCAATCGTGATATCATCGATATGAAAAACAAAAATGCGGCAGTTTCCAGGTGCGCCAACACCTGGAAACCTATGCAGGTGATGATGCACCTACACAACGGCCGAAAGGCCGCACCGCATGAATTATGATACGACATTCCGGCCTTTTTGTAAAGGGCGGCTTTTCTCGTTATCCATTCATGCCTGTGTTGCACAAGAAGTCTCTTCTTACGCCGTGTAGGGGAAACCCTGCGTGGCGTTTTTGTTTTTCACCCGCCGCCTGGAGGCGCCAGCCCCCGGGGCCGGTGCGGTGAAAAACAGGGAGAGGCGGTATCCCGCTTCCCTGTGCAGTTTTGAGAAAAAGGGAATCCTAAAAATTATTGCGGAGGAGCGGTGGTATGATTATTCTGGGAGATTTGCAGCTTGGTCACAAGGATCTGGATACATGGAAGCCAGGTCCCAACAGCGCGGGCGGTGTCAGTGTACAGATTATCTTTCAAAATGACACGCAGAAAACCATCAAATACGTCTACTTTGATGTGGTCCCCTACAACGCGGTGAAGGATGCCTAAAGCTGTACCATCTCCGGCAAGACCAAGGCCGGACTGAAATGTACCGGGCCGATTCAGCCGGGCAAGATTTTCCGGGACGTATGTTGGGAAAATGTCTGGTACAACTATTCCATTACAACGCTGGACCTGGTCATGGTGGAGGTCCTCTACATGGACGGCAGCTCGGAAAAGCTCACCGGAGCCAACATCAAGTACGGCGATCCTCCCGGCTGCTACATAGCCACTGCGGTGTATGGCTCCTATGACTGCCCCCAGGTGTGGACCCTGCGGCGTTTCCGGGATCATACCCTGGCCGCCTCCTGGTACGGCCGGACCTTCCTTCATGCCTACTACGCCGTCAGCCCCACGCTGGTAAAGTGGTTCGGCCGGACCGCCTGGTTCCAGAAGCTCTGGCGGGGCCCCCTGGACCGGCTGGTGGCAAGACTCCGGGACGAGGGCGTGGCGGACACCCCCTATCAGGACCGGGAGTGGTGACCCCGAAAACAAATCCTCCCCGTTATCAAACGGGGAGGATTTTTCTGTCTGTATTGCGTTTAGACCCGCTTCCAGCTTGCGCCGCCCTTGGTGTCGATGATCTCGATGCCCTGGGCTTTCAACTCATCCCGGATGCGGTCCGCCTCCGCAAAGTTCTTCGCCTTCTTCGCCTCGTACCGCGCCAGCACCAGCGCATCGATGGCCGGGTCCCCCTCGCCGGTGACGGTGTAGCCGCTCTCGGTTTGGGTGGTCTTGGCCTGGGCGGCCTCCGCCCGCTTGGCCGCCGCCTTCTCCAGCAGGCCCAGGGACAGCACGCTGTCAAAGTCCCCGATCAGGGCCAGCTTGGTGGCGTCGTTGGTCTTTGTCTTCAGCACGTCGAACAGAGCCGTCACGCCCATGGAGGTGTTCAGGTCGTTGCCCATCTGCTGCCCGAACTTCTCCCGGTAGGGCTTCATGGCCTCCTGGTCCACCGGACCGTCCGCCGGGTCTAGGGCCGCGATGCGGGCGATCAGCTTGGTGTAGGCCGCCGCCGCGTTGTCCAGGTTCTCCCAGGTGAACACCAGCGCCTTGCGGTAGTGGCTCTGGAGGCAGAAGTACCGGTAGGCCAGGGGGTCATAGCCCTTCTGCTCCAGCAAGGACACAGTGAGAAACTCACCCTTGGACTTGGACATCTTGCCGTCCGAGGTATTCAGGTGATGGACGTGGAACCACTGGGGGCACCAGGGATGGCCCAGGTAGCTCTCGCTCTGAGCGATCTCGTTGGTGTGGTGGGGGAAGGCGTTGTCCACGCCGCCGCAGTGGAGATCCAGATACTCCCCATTGTACTTCAGGGAGATGCCAGAGCACTCGATATGCCACCCCGGATACCCTACGCCCCAGGGGGAATCCCACTTCAGGGCCTGGTCCTCGAACTTGCTCTTGGTGAACCAGAGGACGAAGTCGTTCTTGTTGCGCTTGTTGGGATCCTCCTCCACGCCCTCCCGGACGCCTACGGCCAGGTCCTCCTCGTCGTGGTCGTTGAAGACGTAGTACCGCCCCAGCTTGGAGGTGTCGAAGTACACGTTGCCGCCGGCGAAGTAGGCATAGCCGGTATCCATCAACTTGGAGACGATCTTGATATACTCGTCGATGCAGCCGGTGGCGGGCTGGACCACATCCGGCGTCTTGATATTCAGCCTGCGGCAGTCCTCAAAGAAGGCATCGGTGTAGAACTGGGCGATCTCCATGACCGTCTTGTGCTCCCGCTTGGCGCCCTTGAGCATCTTGTCCTCGCCCTCATCGGCATCGGAGGTCAGGTGGCCCACGTCGGTGATATTCATCACCCGGTGGACATCATAGCCAGTCCAGCGGAGGAACTTCTCCAGCACGTCCTCCATGATATAACTGCGCAGGTTGCCGATGTGGGCGAAGTGATACACTGTGGGGCCGCAGGTGTACATCTCCACGCGGCCGGGGGTGTGGGTCTTGAACTCCTCTTTCTTGTGGGTGGCCGAATTGTACAGGTACATAAACACTGCTCCTTTTACGTTTCCGAACCGGCGGATTCCTCCCGCCGGCTCTTGAGATATTGTTCATCCATGAGTTTTTCCAAAAATTCCAGACGGGATAAGGCTGCATTCAACTTTTCCTCTACGGGGTCCCGGACGCTGATCTGGTCCACCTCGTCGGCGAAGGTGGCGATCTTTCCGGCCACTCGGACCACATGGGCGGGGACGCCCACGGCGGTGCAGTCCTCCGGCACCGCGCTGAGGACCACGGCGCCCGCGGCAATGCGGGCGTTGTCCCCCACGGTGAAGGGGCCCAGTACCTTGGCGCCGGAACCCACCATCACATTGTTGCCCAGGGTGGGGTGGCGCTTGCCCTTGTCCTTGCCGGTGCCCCCCAGGGTCACCCCCTGGTAGAGCAGACAGTCGTCTCCGATCTCCGCAGTCTCGCCGATGACAATGCCCATGCCGTGGTCGATCACCAGCCGGTGGCCGATGGTGGCGCCGGGGTGGATTTCGATGCCGGTCCAGAACCGGCTCCACTGGGAGACGCACCGGGCCAGAAAGAATCGATGATGCCGGTACAGCCAATGGGCCACCCGGTGGTACAGAACGGCATGGACACCAGGGTACAGGAGAAAAATCTCCAGCTTGCTGCGGGCCGCGGGGTCGCGGCGCTGGTAGGCGGCCAGCAGGCCGCCCAGTCGGGTTACTCGTTTTGCCATATCGAATTGCTCCTTGTGCGGATCGGGAGGCCATGAAAAACGCCTCCCGTACCAAGGTACGAGAGGCGACGGATCGCGGTTCCACTCTCTTTTATCACTCAAGGAGGCCCGTTGACGCTGGCCAGACGGAGGGCTTCCACATCCCCCGCGCTCCCGGGCGCACGTTCACAGCTCCCGCCGCAGGCGCGCTTGCAGCCGGTGACGCGCCCTCTCTGTTCTTTGGAAGTGCTGTTACTCTTCCCGATCAACACGCTATTCCATTTACGCTTTGTATCTTAACAGGATTTGAGAGAGGTGTCAAGAGACAACTTCACGCAGGAATATCCCGGCCCTGCGCCCTGCGCCTTGACAGCGCACCTGCTTCTCCATACAGAATATGCCGGAATGTGGAAACCGTCCCCCTGTCAACAGGCAGTTGACAAGATTCCAATGGCTGTCGCTTGCCAAGCGCCCGCCTTTTCGGTATGATGGGACCAAAGAAAAGGAGGGGATACTCCATGGAATTGAAGGACCGTATCGCTGCCGTCCGCAAAGCGGCGGGATTGACCCAAGAGCAGCTGGGCGAGCTGCTGGGTGTCACCCGGCAGGCCGTCAGCAAGTGGGAGAGCGGCCAGACCACGCCGGACGCCGCCACCATCGCCGCGCTGTGCGAAAAGCTCCATGTGTCGGCCGACTATGTGCTGTTGGGAAAGGAGCCGGGGGAGGGACAGACCGCCGCCTATGAGCCGCCGGACACCTGTCCCTGCTGCGGGCGGAAGGTCTCCGGCAGCATCTGTCCGGAATGCGGCTATCAGCTGCCCAATCATCCGCCCCGTGGGCCCCAATACGCTGTCGTTGCCACCCGCCCCGGCTTTGTGCAGAGCACGGAGTCGTCTGCCCAGCTGGTGAAATACTGCGGCTTCACCCAAGAGGATGCCAACAATGCCATCGCCCACTATGTGAACAACCAGTCCCGCATCCTGCTGCGGCGGGGACTGGTTGACAGTGCGGCCCAGTACATTGCCGCCCATCTGGACCAGGATTTCTTCTGCCCGCAGATCGTAGTGGACTGCGGGGAATCCGAGGAGGCGCTGCTTTACAAACCCAAAGCCTTCGAGACACCGTCTCCCGTCAAGAGTCAAGAGGGCATCGGCTTCTGGGGCGTGGTGGGTGCTGTCATCGTGGCCCTGCTGATCCTCTCGTTCTTCTGATGGTGGACCGGTCCTTTCTGCGGCGGTACGCCGCCTGCGGCGCGGTCATCGCCGGGCTGTATCTCCTGAACCGCTTTCTTTTGGTCCCCCTGACCAGCTGCCGCCTGCTGGCCTGGCACGGGGCGGACTTCCTGGCCGGCGGCTTGATGCTGTGCCTGCTGAACGGTCTGCTGTGTCTCACCCGCCGGCGGCCGGTGGAGCGGGCCCTGCCTGCCTCGCTTTTCCTGCTGGCCTGCGGCCTTTTCTGGGAAGTGCTCACGCCCCTGTACCTGCCCCGATCCGTGGGCGACCTCCGGGATGTACTGGCGGTGTGGCTGGGGGGCGTGGCTCTGCTGTCCCTCTGGCGGGTGTGGGACCGGCTGGGGCCTGGAAGCTGAACATGTCAAAACGCCCCCGGCGGGAGTGACCCGCCGGGGGCTCGTCTGTTGTCAGAGTCACGCCGAGGCGATGACATCCTTGTTCTTCACGAAATACTCTACGCCGGAGTACAGGGTGGTGAGGGTGATGACCCACACGCAGAGCGTGTTCACCACCGGTGGAATGGGCAGGAACATCAGCACCACGCACACCATAGTGGCGGCAGTCTTGACCTTGCCGGACCATCCGGCGGCGATGACCCGTCCCTTGTCGCTGGCGATCATCCGCAGGCCGCTGACGGCGAACTCCCGGCAAATGACAATGAGCAGCATCCAGGCGGGCATCTGCCCGATCTCCACGAACCACAGCATGGCGGCGGTCACCAGCATCTTGTCCGCCAGGGGGTCGGCAAACTTGCCGAAGTCCGTCACCAGGTTGTACTTCCGGGCGATCTTGCCGTCCAGCATGTCCGTGAGGCTGGCGATGATGAAGATGGCCAGCGCCACCCACGTGGCGCCGGGGAAGCCCCAGTACAGCACCACCATGAAAACCGGGATCAGAATAATGCGCAAAAGCGTCATTTTATTGGGCAAATTCATGGATGTTTACTCCTCCGCCAATTCTCCGGTCAGTTCGCCGTCCATGACGCCGGTAAGCCGGACGGTCACAAAGGTGCCCGGTTCCACCTCCCGGTTCGCGTCAAACCAGATGCGGCCGTCGATGTCCGGGGACTCGGCGTAGCTGCGGCCGAAGTGCATCTGGGCCTGGCTGTCGAAGCCCTCGCACAGCACCTCCCGCTCCGTTCCCAGAACGGACTCGTTGTACGCGTCGATGATGTCGGACTGAACGTCCACCACCAGCTCCGCCCGGCGGCGGGCCTCCTCCATGTCCACATGGTCCATCCGGGCCGCCCGGGTGCCCTCCTCCGGGGAGAAGGGGAACACCCCGGCCCGCTCGATCTTTGTCTCCCGGAGAAAGACACACAGCTCTTCCAGCTCCGCCTCGCCCTCGCCGGGCAGGCCGGTGATGAGGCTGGTCCGCAGCACCAGGCCGGGGATGCGGGCCCGGAGCTTTGTCAGCAGGTCCAGCAGCTCCGCCTTGGTATCCCGGCGGTTCATGGCCTTCAGGATCCCGTCGTTGCAGTGCTGGATGGGGATGTCCAGATACTTGACGATCTTGGGCTCCTCCGCAATGGTGTCGATCAGCTCCTCAGTGATCTCGTCCGGATACAGATAGTGGAGCCGGACCCAGTGGAAGTCCAGCCTGCACAGCTCCCGCAGGAGAGACGCCAGCTGGTGTTCGCCGTTCAGGTCCGTTCCATACCGGGTGATATCCTGGGCGATGACCAGCAGCTCCTTCACGCCGGCGTCCGCCAGCTCCCTGGCCTCTTCCAGAAGGCCCTCCATGGGGCGGCTGCGGTATTTGCCCCGCAGGGAGGGGATCACGCAGTAGGCGCAGTGGTTGTCGCATCCCTCCGCGATGCGGAGATACGCATACCAGGGGGGCGTGGACAGGATGCGTCCCCCGTCCTGGGGGGCGGTGTGGATGTTGCCCAGGTGGCAGGGCCGCAGGCCGGAGCCAGCCATCACCTCGTCAATGGCGGCGCAGATGTCCCCGTAGCTGCCGGTGCCCAGGATGCCGTCCACCTCCGGCAGCTCGTTCAGAACGTCCTGCTTGTACCGCTGGGTCATGCAACCGGTGACCAGGATCTTCTGTACCTGGCCGGCCCGCTTCAGCTCCGCCATCTCCAGAATGTTGTCGATGGCCTCCTCGCAGGCGGACTGCAGGAAGCCGCAGGTGTTCACCACCACCACGTCGGCCCCCTCCGGCTGGGCCTGGATGGTATGGCCGGCGGCCTGGACAGAGGCCATCATCTGCTCGCAGTTCACCTGATTCTTGGCGCAGCCCAGGGAGATAAAGGAAATGTTATATGGCACGATCGAGTCCTCCAATCGATGGATTGTTGCAAAATGGGCCCGGCGGGGCCGGCATGTGTGTCCCATTGGACAGGGAATGACAGCCATGATGTGGCTGGGCAGATACGCCCACTTGTAGGAGCAGGCACCCCATAACCGCCATTCGGCGGCCCGTATGCCTCCCCGGAGGGAATACCCCCTGCGAGACGGGACTCATTCTTCGAGAATCTCCGCTCCCAGACGGCTCCATGCCTCCCGGACGTCTCCCCAAGCAAACCCCCGCCGCAGCAGTGCGCTGGTGAGCCGCCGCTTCTCCGCCTCCTCTGGGGCCCGGCCCCGGAGCTTGGCCGCAAGAAATCGGTCAATCTGCCAGGCGCTGTCCGGTGCCTGATCCAGAGCCTCGTCCCACAGCTCCCGGGGTACGCCTTTCTCCCGCAGTTTCTCTCGAATGCGGGCCGGGCCATAACCAAGGCCGGCGCAGTGGCGCACCAAGATTGCTGCGTAATCTGCATCGTTGATGGCACCAATGGCCTCCAGCCACTCAGCGGCGTACCGCGCCTCCGCCTGACTGGCCCCCTTCTCCTGGAGCTTCCGCTCCAGGTCGCGGCGGCTCATGGCCCGCTTGCCGATGAGGTCCGCCGCCGTGGCCTTCACGTTGGAGACGCTGGCAGCCTTCTTCAGCTGCTCCAGACGTCTGCCGTCCAAATCATCTCCAGTCCGCAGGCCGAAGTCCAGCGCCTCCTGCTCTGTGATCTTCAGGCAGGCGCCGTCCTCCAGGAACACCAGCACCCGGCCCTTTTTGTGGGCAGACGCCTGGACGCGCTCAATCCGCATCTTCGAAGTCGTCGGCGCTCACATCCACCGCCCGGCCTGCCGCCTTGGCGGCGATGCGGGACTGGTTGCTCATCAGCTTGTCGAAGTTCCGGCGGATGTCCGCCTCCAGCTTGTCCGCCGTCTCCGGGTTCTCCTGGAGATACCGCTTGGCGGCGTCCCGGCCCTGGCCGATGCGGGTCTCCCCGATGGAGAACCAGGAGCCGGACTTCTGCACCAGCTCCAGCTTCACGCCCAGGTCCAGCAGCTCACCGAAGTGGGAGATTCCCTCGCCGTACATGATGTCGAACTCCGCCTCCCGGAAGGGGGGCGCCACCTTGTTCTTCACCACCTTGGCACGGGTCCGGTTGCCCACGATCTCAGAACCGTTTTTCAGCGCCTCGATCCGGCGCACATCGATGCGGACGGAGGCGTAGAACTTCAGCGCCCGGCCGCCGGTGGTCACCTCCGGGTTGCCGTACATGATGCCCACCTTTTCCCGCAGCTGGTTGATGAAGATGACGATGCAGTTGGTCTTGCCGATGGCGCCGGTGAGCTTCCGCAGGGCCTGGCTCATCAGCCGGGCCTGCAGGCCCACATAACTGTCGCCCATTTCGCCCTCGATCTCCGCCCGGGGCACCAGGGCCGCCACGGAGTCCACCACCACCACGTCAATGGCGCCGGAGCGGACCAGGGCCTCGGTGATCTCCAGCGCCTGCTCGCCGGTGTCCGGCTGGGCGATCAGCATGTCCTCCACCTGGACGCCCAGTGCCCGGGCATAGGTGGGGTCCAGGGCGTGCTCTGCGTCCACAAAGGCCACCTCGCCGCCCCGCTTCTGGGCCTCCGCGACCACGTGCAGAGCCAGGGTGGTCTTGCCGGAGGACTCCGGCCCGTAGATCTCCACAATCCGCCCCTTGGGCAGGCCGCCGATGCCCAAGGCCACGTCCAGGGACAGAGAGCCGGTGGGGATGTAATCCACGTTCAGCTCCGCCTTGTCGCCGAAGCGCATAATGGCGCCCTTGCCGTACATCCGCTCGATCTGGGCCATGGCCGTGTCGATGGCCCGCTTCTTATCGTCCGCCGGAGCCGCGTTGGGCAGCGGCGCTTTCTCTCTCGCCATTGTATTCTCCTCCTGATTCTCTATAAAAACTCTTTATTTCAACTCATCTGTAAGTCCCTTACTTCTCTGAGAGAGTCCCCAGCAGAGGGATCCAAACAGCATCCCTCCATACACGATCACCGCGCGGCCGCCAGGCAGCGTCTCCCGGACAGGGTCCCAATACTCAGGCGCATAACTGGACGGGCCTGTTTCAACCGCTGCAAAAAGGTTAGGTCACCGCTGTGGCCGCCATGGAAAGGGCTGACGCCCTATACGCCGTATAACGCGGCTTGGGCGAGTGCTTAACGAAACCCCGGCGCATCAGCGTCCAGCCCGACACCAGGGGCCCGGCCCACAGCAGGGTCGGACTTCCCGCCTCCTGCACATAAAACGGCAGCCCCACCATTGCCGTTCCTTTCTCTAAACGTCAGAGCTCTGTACACAGCGTTCCGAATACCACCCGGGGGATGTCGTGGTGGTCCTTCACCACCTGGATATCCCCGAAGCCCTGGGTCCGCATGATCCGCAGCACGTTGTCCGCTTGACCGATGCCCACTTCAAAATACAGACGGCCGCCGGGAGCCAGGGCCTCCTTCCACTTCTCGGAGATGCTCCGGTAGAAGTCCAGGCCGTCCTCGCCGCCGTCCAGGGCCAGATGGGGTTCATAGTCCTTGACGGAGGTGTCCAGCGTCTCGATGTCCGCCCGGGGGATATAGGGGGGATTGGACACGATGCACTGGAACTCTCCCAGGGATTTCTCCGGCTTTTCCCGGGCGTCCGCCTGCATGGGCACCACCCGGGCGGTAAGGCTGTTGCGGCGGACGTTCTGGCGGCAGATCTTCAGGGCCCCGTCAGACCACTCCCCCAGCACCACCCGGGCCTGGGGCACTTGGGCCGCCACCGCCAGCCCGATGCAGCCGCTGCCGGCGCACAGGTCCAGCACCCGGCATTCCCCCAAGGTCTTGATATAGCCAATGGCCTGCTCCGCCAGCACCTCCGTGTCCGGCCGGGGAATCAGCACGTCCCGGGGAGATGTCCAGCGGGAGCCCATAGAACTCCCACTCACCGATAAGGTATGCCACCGGCTCGCCCTCCAGATGCCGCCGCACCAAGTCCCGGACCCGGTGCTCCAGCTCCGGGGAGGCGTACAGTCCCCCATCCCGGGCCAGCTCCTCCCGGCTCTTGTTAGTGCCGAAGCAAACCAACTCCCGGGCCTCCAGCGTGGCCTCCTCGATCCCTGCCCTCCGCAGCTGCTGGCGGATATCCAAATACAAATTGTTGTATGTCGTCGCCATAATACGCCTCATTATCAAAAATTCACCATTCGTCTTTCCCTTTTTCACTGGGCAAGACCAGCTCCAGGGACCGGATGGCGCACTCGATCATGGAGTCGTCCGGCTCATTGGTGGTGAAGTTCTGCATCCACATTCCGGGGGCCGTCAGGATTTTGGCCAGCCGACTGTCCTGCACGTGGCGGCCCACCCAGCGGTTGAACTCATAGGTAATGCCCACCACCAGAGGCAGCAGAATCAGATGTGCCAGTGTCCGCAGCCAGACATTGGTGATGGGCCAGATGCCGAACACCACACTGGACACCAGGATGGACACAAAGATCACCACGAACAGAAAGCTGGTGCCGCACCGGGGATGGTGCCGGGGCTGAATGCGGACGTTCTCCACCGTCAGGGGCAGCCCCGCCTCGTAGCAGAAGATGGTCTTGTGCTCCGCCCCGTGGTACTGGAACACCCGGTAGATGTCCTTCTGCTTGGAGCAGAAGATCAGATACAGTAGGAAGATAGCCACCTTCAGCACGCCTTCGATCAGGTTCCGGCCCCACATGGGGAAGTCCGGGAAGAAGTGCAGCAGCCCGCCGGTGAGGAAGGTGGGCAGCACCAGAAAGAGGAAGATGGACAGGCCGATACCCAGCAGCACAGAGAGGCCCACGATCAGCCCCTCCAGCTTCTTGTTGGAAAAGGTCCGGTCCAGCCACTGTTCAAATTTGGAGGGCTCCGTGGTCTCCTCCTCCGGATAGAAGTCCGCGGAGTACATCAGCGCCTTCACGCCGTTGACCATGGAGGAGAGGAAGTTGACGGTGCCTCGGATCAGGGGCCAGCCTAAAATAGGATGCCGGTCCTTGATGAGCCGCAGCTCCTCCACCTTCTCTACCAGATTGCCCTCCTGGTCCCGGACCACGATGGCCTGCTTCTCCGGGCCCCGCATCAGAATGCCTTCAATGAGTGCCTGTCCGCCGATGCTGGTGCGGAAGGCGCAGGATTGGGGTTGTTTTGCCATGTGTTTCCTTTCTAATTCCGTACAGTTGAATTCTACCATGCTCTGTGCAGAAACGCAAACATTTGTTCGATTTTCGGAAATCATTCCTTGACCGGCAGGCAGATGGTGACCACCGCGCCGCCGCCATCGGCGTTGCCGATGGTGAAGATGCCGTTGTGAAGGCCGACGATCTCATCGCACACCGCAAGGCCGATGCCGCTGCCCCGGGCCTTGGAGGAGCCCTTGTAGAACTTCTGCTTGATGAAGGGCAGCTCCGCTTCCGGGATGCCGGGACCGTAGTCCCGGACCCGAACCACCTCAAACTCGCCCTCCCGACTGATGGAAGTGTCGATCCGCTTGCCGGAGCCGCCGTGCTTGGCGGCGTTGTCCAGCACGTTGCAGAACACCTGCTTCAGCCGCTCAGAGTCGCCGGGGATGGGAGGCAGGTCCTCATCCCCGCACTCGTAGTTCAGTTTGATGCCCTCCTGCCGGAACAGCTCGCCGTAGGTGAAGATGGCGTCCTCAAACTCCGCCTGCAGGTCCACCTGCTCCATCCGGAGGGTGAATCGGCCGTCCTCCATCTTGGAGAATTCCAGCAGCTCCTCTACCATGGTAGAGAGCCGCCGGGCCTCGTTCAGAATGATGCGGATGCCGCGGCGCATCTGGGCGGGGTCATCTGTGGTGTCCTCCAGAATCGTCTCGCCCCAGCCGTTGATGGCAGTGAGGGGCGTCCGCAGCTCGTGGGACACGGAGGAGATGAACTCGGATTTCATCTTCTCGTTCTGGCCGATCTTGAGGGACATATCGTTGATGTTGTCCACCAGTTCCCCCAGCTCGTCCGTGTACTTGTTTTCGATCTGGAAGCCATAGCTCCCGGCAGAGATCCGCTTGGCCGCCTCAGACACCACGGCCACCGGCTCCACCACGTTGTTGATGAACAGCAGGCTGGAGATCAGCACCAGGGCCATGCAGATGCCTCCCACCGCCAGAATGATAAAGACCACCAGGACAATCTGCCGGTCCACCAGCTTCATGGACGTCACCAGCCGCATGACGCCCGCCACCCGGCCGTTGAACAACAGGGGCGCTGAGACCGCCATGATCTTCTCACCCGTCTCCGGGTCTCTGCCTTGGAAGGGCGTGATCTCCTGATTGGTGATGGCTCTGGTAATATCGCTGGTACCCGGCGAGCTGCCTGCTGTCAGGCCGGAGGTGGACATCTGGATACGTCCGGTGCTGCCGATGAACTGCAGCTCAATCCGGGACTTGTCCTCATAGGTGTCCACTGCCTGGGTCGCCATCTGGTTGTACTCGGAGTAGCTGTTCATGAAGTAGTCGTTGAAAGCACTGGACATGGCCTCCGCCTGCTTCATCAGGCCGTTTTCCATGCTGCTGTAATAGTAGGTGGAAACGCCCACAGATACCAGCGTCACCAGCAGCATCAGCAGCACCAGCACCGGCAGAATGGTATTGACGATCCACCGCTTCCGCAGGCCCCGGAGGCGCAGCACCGTCCATTTCCGATCCCGTTCTTCCTCTGCCATGGGCCGCTCCTCCTTTCCCTGCGTTCCTTACGCCGGCATCACTGGCCGGCCGATTTTCTCAGAACCCCCACTTGTATCCGTATCCCCACACCGTGGTGATATACGTGGGATTCTGCACGTTGCTTCCCATCCCGCGGCGCGGGATGGGACCCCTTTCCTCAGCTTGCGCGGCGGAAGTAAATTCCACCTTGCGCCAAGGTTTTGGCTTCCGCCAAAACGCTTGTACGGGCCATCGGCCCGCCCCGCTCCGCGGGGCCCCGGACAACGCCCGGAGCCGCTCAGAACCCCCACTTGTATCCGTATCCCCACACCGTGGTGATGTACGTGGGATTCTGCACGTTGCTTCCCATCCCGCGGCGCGGGATGGGACCCCTTTCCTCAGCTTGCGCGGCGGAAGTAAATTCCACCTTGCGCCAAGGTTTTGGCTTCCGCCAAAACGCTTGTACGGGCCATCGGCCCGCCCCGCTCCGCGGGGCCCCGGACAACGCCCGGAGCCGCTCAGAACCCCCACTTGTATCCGTATCCCCACACCGTGGTGATGTACGTGGGATTCTGCACGTTGCTTCCCATCCCGCGGCGCGGATGGGACCCTTTCAGCTTGCGCGGCGGAAGTAAATTCCACCTTGCGCCAAGGTTTTGGCTTCCGCCAAAACGCTTGTACGGGCCATCGGCCCGCCCCGCTCCGCAGGGGCCCCGGACAACGCCCGGAGCCGCTCAGAACCCCCACTTGTATCCGTATCCCCACACCGTGGTGATGTACGTGGGATTCTGCACGTTGTCCTCGATCTTCAGCCGCAGGCGGCGGATGTTGACATCCACGATCTTCAGCTCACCGAAGTAGTCCCGGCCCCAGACCATATCCAGGATCTCCTCCCGGGAGAGGGCCTTGCCCGGATTTTCCATGAACACCTTCATGATGGAATACTCCACCTGGGTCAGCTTGATTCGCTGGCCGTTCTTCTCCAGCGTCCGGTTGCGGGTGTTCAGCAGGAAGGGATCCTGCCGAATCTCCCCGGTCTGGGGGATCTCCTCTCCGCCGGCCCGGCGGAACAGGGCGTCCACACGGGCGGTAAGCTCTGCCGGGGAGAAGGGCTTGGTCACATAGTCGTCGGCGCCGGTCATCAGGCCCGTGACCTTGTCCATCTCCTGGGAGCGGGCGGTGAGCATGATGATGCCGATGTTGGTGTTGGTGGCCCGGATGCGGCGGCAGACCTCAAAGCCGTCGATCCCCGGCAGCATGATGTCCAGCAGCGCCACCCGGGTATCGGGGTTCTCCTTCAGCTTGTCCAGTGCCTCTTCGCCGGTCTCCGCCTCAATGACGTCGTACCCGGCACGGCGCAGGTTGATGACGATAAAGCTGCGGATGCTGGACTCATCCTCCAGCACCATTACTTTTTTCATTCGGCATACCGTCCTTTCTTCTCTGTCAGCTGTCGCCGGCGGACCACTCCGTGGTGATCAGGCTGAACGCCTCCCGCACCTCGTCTTCCGTCAGGCCGTATTCCCAGCTCCCATTTGCGTCCAGAAGCTCGGCCGTGTAGATGATCTCCGGCAGACGGCGCAGGATGACCCGGCCGCCCCGGGTGGCTCTGGCCTCGCGGCCGGAGCCTGTGAGCTTGGTGATCCGCAGGACATCCTGTGGCGGCTCCCCGCTGTCTCCCCGGTAGGAGAATGTGACCGTGACCTCCTCCGTCCCGGCCGTGCGGGTAATGAGGATCTGATCCTTCCACACGTCCGGCAGGCGCAGGTACCAGCCGTCCTCCACACTGTGGTAGGTGCTCACCACAGCCGCTTTGGTGCCGTCGCTGGTATAGGTATACCAGTCGATCCGCCGGCAGGGGTCCTCACCCACGTTTCCCCAGGCCGGGATCGGCTCGGGATGGGGGACCTCTGTGATACCATCGCCGTTGATATCCTCCGGGTACAGGGAACTGAAGGGCGCGATCTCCGAAGACACCCCCGTCACGTCGGACAGCAGGATGTTCACCAGTTCTCCATTTTTCACGGTCAGGATGTCAGTGACCATCCAGGCCGACTCCTCCACCCCCGTGACGAACAGGGCCGGCGTACCGTCCTGCAGGACACCGCTCTTCACACGCCCCTGCTGGCTCAGCTCCGCCATGGTGCTGGTGATCCGTGCGGAGGTTCGCAGCTGGAACTCTTCCTCCTGCCAGCAGTAGTAATCCGCAATGCCGTTGCCCTCCTCATCGGCCCGGAGCACCACCAGCTCCCACAGGCCATCCTGATTCAGATCGTTGACCGCATATTTCACATAGCTGGTGCCCTGCACCAGCTCCTCCGGCTCCCCGGACCGCAGGGTGTAGACGGAGAGGGCCAGGAGGTCCGTATTGACCCGCCAGCCCACCAGCAGCTCCTTCCGGCCGTCCTGGTCCAGATCCTCGTAGGCAATGCTGTAAATGCTGGTGCCGGTGCCCTCAATGACGGCAGCCTGCTCATATCCCTGCTTTCCGGCGGTAAAGATATAGATCTTCAGGGGCTTCTCATCCGCAGAGTTGCGGAAGAAGGCCAGCGCCTCCTCCTCGCCGTCTCCGTCCAGATCCTCCAGCTGCACGGGCTGGATGTTGCTGCCGGAGACGGGGGCCGCGTACTCCGCCCCGCTCTCCAGCAGCTGGTTGAGTGAGCTGTTCAGCTCCGTGTACTCCTCCGGCAGCTGCGGCAGGCTGTACAGGTCCGTGGGGGAAAAGGAAAATCCGCAGCCGCTGGCGGACAGAAGCAGAAGCAGGCCGACCGCTGCCGTCAGCATCCGCTGTATTAGCTGTCTCATGGCCTCCTCCTCTCTGCCGGTGGGCTGCCCCCGCCGAAAAACGCATAATTCAACTTATATATGATAGCACGTTTTCTCCCTGATGTGTAGGGGTTGTCAGCATTTTTCCCGCATTTTACGTTCTGTTCATTTTTCCGCCGTCCCCGGTCGGAAGGCCGCGATCAGGGCCAGCTTCCGCCTGCGATCCAGCCGTTTGATGGCGGCCTCCCGCCGCAGGGCCGCAGACCGGTCCGGCACCGCCTCCTGGTAGACCAGCTCCACCGGCAGGCGGCTGCGGGTGTACTTGGCGCCCCGCCCGCTTTGGTGGGCCTGGAGGCGGCGGGGCAGGTCGTTGGTGCAGCCTGTGTACAGTGTGCCGTCCCCGCAGCGCAGGATGTAGACCAGATAGCCCATACCGTCCCTCCTCTGTCCGATGAGACCAGTATACCACAGCCCGCCGCCCCGTCAAAGGGCTTTCCGCATGGGGACTTCCCTGCCCGGCATAGGAATGATGGTACAGGGAGGGATTCTATGTTGTCTGCCGCACTGCTGCTCTTCGCCAACACGCTGCTCTTCTCACTCCGCCTGTCCGGCGGCGGGTCGTTTCCAAAGCCGCTGTCCGCCGCAGAGGAGCGGGAATATCTCCGCCGCTACGCCCAGGGAGATCAGGAGGCCCGGGATGTACTCATCGAGCGGAACCTGCGCCTGGTGGCCCACATCATCAAGAAATACTATACCCAGAGCGCCGATCAGGAGGACCTGATCTCCATCGGCACCATCGGCCTCATCAAGGGCATCTCCAGCTTCGACCCGGAGAAGGGCGCCCGCCTGGCCACCTACGCCGCCCGCTGCATTGAAAACGAAATTCTCATGTACTTCCGCAGCCAGAAAAAGCTCCAGGGAGAAGTCTCTCTGTCGGATTCCATTGAGACAGACAAGGAGGGCAATGCCCTCCAGCTGATGGATGTGGTGGGCGTGGATGACACCATGCTGGACGATATCCACGACCGGGACAGCGCGCTCCGGCTCCACCAGATCATCCGGGAGCGTCTGACCACCCGGGAGGCGGAGATCATTCGCCTGCGGTACGGGCTGGGCGGCACCATCCCCCTGACCCAGAGGGAAATTGCCGCCTCCTTCGGGATTTCCCGGTCCTATGTATCCCGCATCGAAAAGCGGGCGCTGGAAAAGCTGCGCCAGGAGCTGCAGGACGGCCCTGCGCCCCAGCTGGTCCGGCGGAGGCCCCATTCCTCCGGGACGTGACCGCCGGATTTGGAAAACAGAGGGCGTGATGGAAAATTTCCATCACGCCCTTTCTTTGCGCGCTTCCGCGCCTTTCAATAGCGCCGCACCACGGCGGCCACCTTGCCCAATATCTGGGCATAGGTGCCGTCAATGGGGGAATATGCCTCATTCTCCGGCAGCAGCCATACCTGACCGCTTTTCAGAGACAGGCGCTTGACCGTCGCCTCGTCATCGATCAGAGCCACCACAATCTCACCGTGCTGCGCAGTGGGCTGGCTGTGAACCACCACCAGGTCGCCGGGCAGGATGCCTGCGTTCAGCATGGACTCGCCCCGGACCCGCAGGGCAAAATACTCCCCGGGCCGACCGGCGGTATCGAAGGTCAAATAGTCCTCGATACACTCCTCCGCCAGAATGGGGCTGCCGGCCGCCACATTGCCCACCACTGGGACCTGATTTTCAGGCTTAGGAGATTCCCGCAGCGTGATGGCGCGGCCCTTGCCGGCGCCCTTTTCAATGACGCCTGCCTCCTCAAGCCGTTTGAGGTGAAAATGGACTGTGGAGGGTGACTTCAGCCCCACGGCCTCCCCGATCTCCCGCACCGAGGGGGGGTAGCCCTGCTCCCGGATACAGGCGGCAATGTACTCGTAGATTTTCTGCTGCATCTTTGAGAGCTCCCGCATACGTGTCCACCTCCGCTGGATTTCTGGCTGTATTATACCACAACGCCGCAGGAAAAGCAAACATTTGTTCCATCATTTTCAAACTTTTTTGTCGTCTGTCCGTACGCTTCCGCATAGCTTTGATTTGTCTGCTTTTTTGCAAAATCCCCTTGAAATACAGAGAAAACTATGGTATCATAAACATCTGTGAAATCATGATCCATGCGCTGCATGGCTGAAAGTTTTGGAGGTTATCCTGTATGGACGCTTTAACGCTCGTCATCACGATCCTGCAGCTTCTCTGCGGTCTGGCAGTCATTGTCATCGTGCTCTTCCAGTCCGGCAAGAGCGCCGGCCTCTCCGGTGCCATCGGCGGTGTGGCCGACTCCTTCCTGTCCCGCAACAAGGCCAAGACTCTGGACGCCAAGCTGGCCCGCGCCACCAAATGGGTTGGGGCCATCTTCCTGATCCTGACGCTGGTCCTGCTGATCCTGCAGGGCTGATTTCGCGCTGAAAGCGCCCGGTGTGCCAGCACACCGGGCGCTTTTTTATGTGTCGCCGGAGCAGTACAGCACGCCGGCCTCCGGTTGGATACCGTTGGCTTCCAGCAGTTCCTGCACCGTCACGAAGCGGTAGCCTTCCCCTTGAAGCGTATCTACAATCTCCAGTGCCGCGTCCACAGAGGTATCGTAGATATCATGGAGCAGGATGATCTGATTGGGGGCCGCATTTTCCAGGACCGCCGCCTTCACCTGGGCTGTATTGAGCTTTTCCCAGTCCCTGGGATCGATGGACCACTTTATCATGGGCACCTGCAGCAGCTCCCGGTCCGCCGCATCCACGGCCCCGTATGGCGGGCGGAGCCAATATGGCCCCCCTCCCAGCAACGCTTCCAGCGTCTCCTCTGTACGGCCTACCTCCCGCTGCAGCGTCTCCCGGGAGACCCCCTGAAGCCGTACATGGTTCCAAGTGTGGCTGCCCACCTGATGGCCCTCTGCCTGCATCCGCCGGACCAGGTCCTCATTGCCTTCGATCTGCTTGCCAATCAGGAAAAAGGTGGCGCTTGCCCCCCGCTCCTGCAGGCCGTCCAGCAGCCGCTCGGTAGTATTCCGGCGTGGGCCGTCGTCAAATGTAATGGCGATCAGCTTGTCCGCCGGGAGCTGGGCATCTGCCCCAGCCTCCGCCACAGGGCCGCCCGGCGCGCAGCCGGACAGCAGTGCCAGGGCAAGGCACAGAAAAAACAGGCGACCTCTCCACATCGCGCCCACACCTCCTCATTCATGCAGCGGTAGTTTGCGCGGCAGCTGAAAATTTACACCCGTTAAAATTTTCTCCTGTTTTTTCATAACACGAAAAAAGGAAGCGGGCCCCGCCCGCTTCCTTCATCTCATATTCCGTTCGGTGCTCTGCATAGACGGTCAGGAGAACAGGTCAGAAATGGCATCTCCCACCAGGTCCACTGCCAGATCTGACACCACTTCCAGTCCCAGAAGCAGTCCCCCCTCCTTGGCAGCTGAATGGGCTCTCTTTCGCCCGCGTGCTGCGGGCTTCTCCCTCTGCTGAAATTCCGGTTTCTTCTCGAGCTGCGGCGCGTCTCCGTCCCCTGCAGGCTGATTGAAGGCCCCGCACCGGGGGCAGAAGCCGTCTGCATCGCAATCATACCGTTTGCCGCACGAAGCGCAGGAAATCTTCTTCACAGATGTTCCCTCCTTTGCTCTGCTGCCGGGCGCTCACAAGTCCCCGCCGGGCAGCCGTCGACCGTGGGACTGCTCCTTCAGCAGCCGGCCCATGGCCATCTCTGCCTGACGGAGATTTTCTCCCAGTTCCCGCTGGAGCCTCCCTGTCCGCTTCTGCTGTGCCGCAGGGGACTCAGCGGCCGCGGCGGTCCCGCCGCTCCGGACCCAGACAGGCTGGTTGAAGGCCCCGCACCGGGGGCAGAAGCCATCCACATCGTAGTCATACCGCTTTCTGCAGTCCTCACAGTGAACCATGCGCATAGAGATCTCCCCCTTCGCTTCCATTGTATCACATCTCCTTCAGGTCCACAAGAACAATCAAAAGCCCTTTGTCACAGGTCCTAGGTTCCCATGACAAAGGGCTTTTTTGATTGCGGGTTCTTACTTCACCAGCTCGATGATGGCGGTCTCCGCGGCATCTCCGCGGCGCACGCCGGTGCGGATCACGCGGGTGTAGCCGCCGTTGCGCTCTGCATAGCTGGGAGCGATCTCCTTGAACAGCTTCTTGCAGACATCCTCGCGGGTGATGAAGCTCATAGCCTGCCGATAAGCGGCCAGGTCGCTCTTCTTGCCGAGGGTAATCATCTTCTCAGCCAGAGGCTTGATCTCCTTGGCGCGGGCAAGAGTGGTCTCCATCTTGCCGTTGTCCAGGAAATCCGTCACCTGCTGACGCAGCATCGCCATGCGCTGGTCAGTGGGCTTGCCAAGTTTCCGAGTTCCGGGCATTTCGGTTTCCTCCTTATCAGGATTTTGGTCAGCCGGGGAACGTCCGCCGGCATTGGAATCAGTTGTTGTTATCTTCGTCGGCCAGATGGAGTCCCATCATCGCCAGCTTGTTGATGACCTCTTCCAGGGACTTGCGGCCCAGGTTGCGGACCTTCATCATCTCGTCCTCCGTCTTGGAAATCAAATCCTCCACGGTGTTGATGTTGGCACGCTTGAGGCAGTTGAAGCTGCGGACGGAGAGATCCAGCTCTTCAATGGTCAGCTCCAGCACCTTGTCCCGCTGGGCCTCCGCCTTCTCCACCACAGTGGGCTTGCTGCCCACGTTCTCAGAGAGGTCGGTGAACAGCGTAAAGTGGTCGCACAGGATCTTCGCACCCAAGGACACGGCGTCCCGGGCAGAGATGGTCCCGTCGGTCCAGACCTCCAGCGTCAGCTTGTCGAAGTCGCTGGAGGCACCCACGCGGGTGGGCTCCACGGTGTAGTTGACCTTATACACGGGGGTGTAGATGGAGTCCACGGCGATGACGCCGATCACGTTCTGCTGCGGCTTGTTGCGGTCCGCAGGCACATAGCCGCGTCCGTGGGACAGGGTGATCTCCATGTTCAGCGTCGCGCCGTTATCCAGCGTGGCAATGTGCATGTCGGGATTCAGGACCTCCACCTCGCCGTCGGCCTTGATATCGCCGGCCTTGACCTCGCAGGGGCCCACCGCCTCGATGTAGACCGTCTTCACCGTCTCGCAGTGGAGCTTGGTGAGCAGGCCCTTCACATTCAGGACGATCTCCGTCACGTCTTCCTTGACACCTGGGATGGTGGAGAACTCATGCTGCACGCCGGCGATCTTGATGGTGGTCGGGGCCGTGCCGGGCAGAGAGGAAAGCATAATGCGGCGAAGCGCATTGCCCAAAGTGGTGCCGTAGCCGCGCTCCAGCGGTTCCACCACATACTTGCCGTATGTGGCGTCCCCCGGCGTCTCGATGCACTCAATCTGGGGCTTTTCAATTTCGATCATGCAGTAGTACCCTCCTTCATCTTCTTGTTGCGAGCACGCATGACTGCGCGCCGCCGGCAGTTCCTATCATTATTGAGGGTATCCTCCGCTTACTTGGAGTACAACTCAACGATGAGGTGCTCCTCGACGGGAACGTCGATGTCCTCCCGGGCGGGCAGACGGGTCACGGTGCCCTTCAGGGCGTTCTTCTCACGCTCCATCCAGGCGGGGATCAGGAACACGGGGGCATCCTGGCCCAGCAGGCGCTTGAAGATCTCAGAGGAGCGGCTGGACTCGGCAACCTCGATCACATCGCCGGCCTTGACCTGATAGGAGGGAATGTCGACCTTCCGGCCGTTGACGGTGAAGTGGGCGTGGCTCACCAGCTGACGGGCCTGACGGCGGGTCATGGCGAAGCCCATGCGGTATACCACATTGTCCAGACGGCGCTCCACAGCGATCAGCAGGTTGTCGCCGGTCTTGCCGGGGGTCTTGGCGGCCGCCTCGTAATAGGCGTGGAACTGCTTCTCCAGAATGCCATAGATGAACTTGACCTTCTGCTTCTCATTCAGCTGGATGCCATATTCGCTCTTCTTCTTTCTCATCTGGCCGCCGGGGTTGCGATTGGTCTCCTTCTTCGCATAGCCCATCACGGCAGGAGAAATGCCCAGAGCCTTGCAGCGCTTCGCGATCGGCTGCATATTCTTAGCCATTTGCTTGTTACCTCCTCTTCAAATCAGACACGGCGGCGCTTGGGGGGGCGGCAGCCATTGTGGGGGATGGGCGTGACGTCCTTGATCATGGTCACTTCCAGGCCCACGGCCTGCAGCGCCCGGATCGCGGCCTCACGGCCCTGGCCGGGGCCCTTGACGAAGACCTCGACGGTCTTCAGGCCATGCTCCATAGCGGCGCGGGCGGCCGTCTCAGCCGCGGTCTGTGCCGCGAAGGGGGTGGACTTCTTGCTGCCGCGGAAACCGAGGCCGCCGGAGGAAGCCCAGGAGATCGCGTTGCCCTGTGTATCGGTAACAGTTACCATGGTGTTGTTGAACGAAGAGCGGATATGGACCTGGCCCCGCTCAATGTTCTTCCGTTCACGCCGGCGGCGAATGACCTTCTTGCCGGCGGATGCCTTTGCAGTTGCCATCTTGGTTCTCCCTCCTTACTTCTTCTTGTTGGCAATGGTCTTCTTGGGACCTTTGCGGGTCCGCGCATTGGTCTTGCTGCGCTGGCCGCGCACGGGCAGACCCTTGCGGTGGCGAATGCCGCGATAGCAGCCGATCTCGGTCAGCCGCTTGATGTCCAGAGCGGTCTGGCGGCGCAGGTCGCCCTCAACGGTATAGCTGTCGATGGCGTCGCGCAGCTTCTGCTCGTCGGCGTCGGACAGATCCTTCACGCGGGTGTCGGGGTTGACGCCTGTCTGCGCCAGGATGTCCTTGGCGCTCTTTCTGCCAATGCCGTAGATATAAGTGAGGCCGATCTCGATACGCTTATCCTTCGGCAGGTCAATACCGGCAATACGTGCCATACTCTCAAAGCACCTCCAATTAAATGTTAGCCCTGTCTCTGCTTATGCTTGGGGTTCTCGCAAATGACCATGACACGGCCTTTGCGGCGAATGACCTTGCACTTCTCGCACATGGGCTTCACGGACGGTCTTACTTTCATAGTTTTTAACCATTCCTTTCAGCGGTTTGTGTCTTTTCAGCTCAAGTGGCGCTTACTTACTGCGCCAGGTGATCCGGCCGCGGGTCAGGTCATACGGGGACATCTCCACCGTCACCTTGTCGCCGGGCAGAATCCTGATGAAATTCATTCTGAGTTTTCCGGAAATATGTGCCAAAATCTTGTGTCCATTTCCAATGTCTACCTGGAACGTTGTGTTGGGCAGGGCTTCCACCACGACACCCTCCACTTCAATCATGTCGGATTTTGCCAAACGTTATCCCTCCTGGTCCGGATAAACCTCCTCGCGGTAAGCCGCAAGGGTTTTGCGAAGCTCGCTGTTGGTGATCCTGGCTTCGCCTCTGATCTTTTCAGAAAGCCGGTTCTCGTCCGCCGCTACAAACAGCACGTGTCTGCGCTTTTTGCGTTTGGGCGACTCCACCTTCCTGGATTTCCCGTCCGCCAGCAGCAGGTACTCCCCCTCCACCGCGAGAACGATGAAGAGCTTTCCCTGGTCCCGGCCGGCAACGGATCTTACGATGTTGGATGCTGCAATTTCCATGCGTTTCCTCTCAGATGGCGGGGGCCGTCAGGATCTCAGGCTCGCCGTCCGTGATCAGAATGGAATTTTCATAGTGGGCCGCCCATTTGCCGTCCAGCGTCTTGACGGTCCAGCCGTCGCTCATCTGCTGGATGGCCGCCGAGCCGGCGTTCACCATGGGTTCGATTGCAAGCGTCATGCCGCGGAGGAGCCTGGGCCCCCGGCCGGGATGGCCGTAATTGGGGATCTCCGGCGACTCGTGCATCTGGGCGCCGACACCGTGGCCGACGTATTCCCGGACGATGGAGTAGTCGTGACTCTCCACGTACTGCTGGATGGCTGCCGAGATATCGAACAGCCGGTAGCCCTCCTTGGCAAACCTGATTCCCTCAAAAAAGCTCTGTCTGGTCACGTCGATCAGATCCTGCGCCTCCGGGGAGATCCTGCCGCAGGGGAAGGTGGCCGCACAGTCGCCGTGAAACCCTCCAATGTACGCTCCCACATCCACACTGACGATATCGCCCTCCTGGAGGACCCGGGGTCCGGGAATTCCGTGGATGATCTCGTCGTTGACGCTGATGCAGGCGCTGGCCGGATAGCCGTTGTAATGCAGGAAGGAGGGGACTGCGCCTTGCTTGCGAATGAAATGCTCCACTGCACGGTCGATCTCATGGGTTGTGACGCCGGGCTTTACCAATTCCCCTGCATAAGCACGGGCAGCCGCGGTAATTTTTCCGGCCCGGCGCATCAATTCGATCTCATGGGGGGATTTGAGTGTAATCATACGCTCATCTCCCCAGTGCGTGGAGGATGGCCCGGGAGGTCTCTTCCACAGAGGGCTGATTCTCCACAGGCTTCAGGAGTCCCCGCTGGGCATAGAAGTCCTTCAGCGGCTCGGTCTCCTTATGATAGACCTCGAGCCGCGCCTTGACGGTCTCGGGGGCATCATCTTTCCGCTGGACCAGCTTACCGCCGCACTTGTCGCACACGCCCTCCTGCTTGGGGGGCACAGCTACCATGTGGTAGCTGGCCCCGCAGGATTCGCAGACACGGCGGCCGCTCATCCGCTCCATGATGGTCTCGTCAGAGATCTCAATAGAGATCACGTCGTCAAATGTGATCCCGGCCTTTTCCAGGGCCGCGGCCTGGGCGATGGTGCGGGGCACCCCGTCCAGGATATAGCCGTTCTTGCAGTCATCCTCTGCCAGCCGCTCCGTGACGATGCCGATGATGACGTCGTCCGGCACCAGCTGGCCGGCGTCCATATAGGACTTGGCCTTCAGGCCGGTGGGCGTGCCGTTTTTGATGGCCGCCCGGAGGATGTTGCCTGTGGAAATGGTGGGAATACTCAGTTCTCTGCACAGGATTTCCGCCTGTGTTCCCTTACCGGCGCCGGGGGCGCCCAACAGGATCAGCTTCAATTGAAACGCCTTCTCTCTTATTCCAGGAAGCCCTTGTACTGACGCATCAGCATCTGGGCCTCCAGCGCCTTGACAGTCTCCAGAGCCACGCCGACCACGATGATGACGGAGGTGCCGCCGATCGCCAGATAAGCGTTGCCGACAGCCTTACCCAGCAGCAGCGGGCAGATCGCCACGATGCCCAGATAAATGGCGCCGAACAGGGTGATCTTGCTCAGGACTTTCTTGATGAAGTCCACAGTGGGCTTGCCGGGACGGAATCCCGGGATAAAGCCGCCCTGCTTCTTCAGGTTGTTGGCGATCTCCACCGGATTGAACTGGATGGTGGAGTAGAAATAGCTGAAACCGATGATCATGATGAAATACACGATCATATAGATGAAGGACTGGGTATCGATGGCGTCGTAGATTGCCCGGGAAACCGTCTCCTCCTCGGGAATACCGATGAAGGTCCAGATCGTCACGGGCAGAGACGCGATGCTCTGGGCGAAGATGATGGGCAGAACGCCGGACATATTCACCTTCATGGGGAGGTGAGAGCTCTGGCCGCCGTACATCTTCCGGCCCACCTGCCGCTTGGCATACTGGACGGGAATGCGGCGCTCTGCGTCGCTAATGAACACGACGAACACAACCAGCGCCAGGACGCCCACCAGCAGCAACACCACCAGAGCCGGGTGCAGCGCGCCGTCCGCGGCAGCGCCGCCGTTGGCCCAGCTCACCACGCCGCTGTACAGAGAGCTGACAGAGGTGGGGATCCGGGACAGGATGCCGGCGAACAGAATGATGGAAATGCCGTTGCCGATGCCGAACTCCGTCACCTGCTCGCCCATCCACATGACGAAGGAGGAGCCGGCGATGAAGGACACGACGATGACCAGTGCGGGCCAGATGCCGGTGGCATCTGATGCCAGCAGGTTGTAGTTGCGCATCATGAAATAGTAGCCGACCGCCTGCAGGATGGCGATGCCGACAGTGGTATAGCGGGTGATGGACTGGATCTTCTTCCGTCCCTCTTCACCGCCATCCTTGGCCAGCCGCTCCAGGGCCGGGATGGCCACAGTCAGCAGCTGGATGATGATGGATGCGTTGATATAGGGCTGGATGCTCAGGGCGAAGACCGTTGCCTGGGCAAAGGCGCCGCCGGACATCACGTTGTACAGGCCCAGAATGGTGCCGCCCATCTGATCCAGATAGGTCTCCAGCAGGCCGACATCCACGTAAGGCACCGTGATGGCGTTGCCGATCCGGAAGATCAACAGGATGAGGAGTGTAAAAATGATCTTCTTCCGCAGTTCGGGGATGCCCCACGCTTTGCGAATGGTTTGGATCACGTTACATCACCTCGGCCTTTCCGCCTGCTGCCTCGATAGCCTCCTTGGCAGAAGCGGAGAAAGCAGAAGCCTGGACAGTGAGCTTCTTGGACAGCTTGCCGCTGCCCAGAACCTTGTAGCCGTAGCGGCACTTGGAGAGGATACCCTTCTCCAGCAGCGCGTGGACCGTGACAGTATCACCGTCCTGGAACTGATCCAGGGTGCTGAGATTCACGATCTCCAGGGGCTTTGCGAAGATGTTGTTGAAGCCGCGCTTGGGGATGCGGCGGGCCAGAGGCATCTGGCCGCCTTCAAAGCCAACACGGATCTTGCCGCCGGAGCGGGCCTTCTGGCCCTTGTGACCGCGGCCGCCGGTCTTTCCGTTGCCGGAGCCGGCGCCCCGGCCCTTCCGGTACGGGGCCCGGACGGAGCCCTCGGCGGGAGACAGTTCGCTCAACTTCATAATTCCGTGCCTCCTTATTTCACTTCTGTGACCTGCAGCAGGTAGCCGATCTTGGCGATCTTGCCGCGGGTCTGGTCGTTGTCGGGCTGCACGGTGATGTCACCGATCTTGCGCAGGCCCATGGAATGAGCGGTGGCGACCTGTTTTTCCAGGCGGCCGTTCAGGCTCTTGACGAGCTTAATATTTAAGTTTGCCATTTTTGCGCCTCCTTAACCCACGATCTCTTCGACGCTCTTGCCGCGGATGCGGGCGACCTCCTCGGGACCGCGCATGCTCTTGAGGCCCTCGAAGGCGGCGGCGACAACGTTGTTGGGGTTGTTGGAACGCAGGCACTTGGTCCGGATATCCTTGATGCCTGCGGCCTCGACGACGGCACGCACAGCGCCGCCGGCGATCACGCCGGTACCGGGGGCAGCGGGCTTCATCAGCACGCGGCCGGCGCCGGCCTCACCGATGGTCTCATGGGGCACAGTGGTGCCGGAGAGGGTCACGGTGATCATGTTCTTCTTGGCAGCTTCGATACCCTTGCGGATGGCCTCGGGGACCTCAGCGGCCTTGCCCAGGCCATAGCCCACCTTGCCCTTGCCGTCGCCCACGACGACCAGGGCGGAGAATTTCATCACGCGGCCGCCCTTGACGGTCTTGGAGACGCGGTTCAGGGAAACGACCTTCTCGATATACTCGCTCTGTTCTCTTTCAAATCTAGGCATGTTGTCGTTCCTCCTCCCTTAGAATTTCAGGCCGCCCTCGCGGGCACCCTCAGCCAGAGCCTTCACGCGGCCGTGGTACAGATAGCCGCCGCGGTCAAACACGACAGTCTCGATACCCTTGGCCTTGGCGCGCTCGGCCACCAGCTTGCCAACGGCAGTGGCAGCGGCGATATTGCCGCCGTAACCTTCGATGGCCTTGTCCAGGGAGGAAGCGGAAGCCAGGGTCACGCCGTTGACATCATCGATGACCTGGGCGTAGATGTTGGCCTCGCTGCGGAACACATTCAGACGCGGCATCTCAGGGGTGCCGGAGATCTTGGCGCGCACTCTCTTGTGGCGCTTCAGGCGCTGGGCGTTGGTATTCGGTCTCTTAATCATATCGGCACACCTCCTTACTTCTTGGCGCCGGTCTTACCGACCTTGCGGCGGATGACTTCATCGGCGTACTTGATGCCCTTGCCCTTATAAGGCTCGGGAGGACGCTTCTCGCGGACCTCGGCCGCAAACTGGCCGACAGCCTGCTTGTCGCATCCGTTGATGACGATTTTATTGGGAGCGGGGACATCGATGGTGATGCCCTCGATCTCAGAAACGATCACCTGGTGAGAGAAGCCCAGGTTCATGACCAGGTTCTTACCCTCCTTGGCCACACGGTAGCCGACGCCGTTAACCTCCAGCTCCTTCTTGTAGCCGTCGGTCACACCGACGATCATGTTATGGAGCAGAGTGCGGGTCAGGCCATGCAGGCTGCGGTGCAGCTTGTCGTCGGAAGGACGCTCCACGGTGATCGTGCTGCCTTCCTGTTTAAGAATCATCTCAGGGCGCAGAGCCTTCGTCAGCTCGCCCTTGGGTCCCTTAACGGTCACCACATTACCCTCGGCGACATTGACGGTGACGCCGGCGGGAACGGTAATGGGCATTCTGCCAATTCTAGACATGGTCCAATACCCTCCTTACCAAACGAATGCCAGGACCTCGCCGCCGACATGGAGCTCGCGGGCCTTCTTGTCGGTCATGACGCCCTTGGACGTAGAGATGATAGCGATGCCCAGGCCGCGGAGCACGCGGGGCAGCTCGTCGGCGCCCACATAGACGCGCAGGCCGGGCTTGGAGACGCGGCGCAGGCCGGTGATAACCTTTTCCTTGCCCGCGTTGTACTTCAGGGAGATGTGGATGACACCCTGGGTTCCGTCCTCCACCACCTGGAAGTTCTTGATATAGCCCTCATCCAGCAGGATCTGAGCGATGCTCTTCTTCATGTTGGAGGCGGGAACATCAACGGTGTCGTGCTTGGCGTTGTTGGCGTTGCGGATGCGGGTCAGCATATCCGCAACCGGATCGGTGATATGCATAATAAATCCTCCTATTTTAGAGTTGCGGCTCTCTCGAGACCGCTGCGGCAGCGAGGTATCATGGCGAATGGAGCAGTCCGCTCGCGCGTGGTGCCCAATTCGTCATGACCTTTCGCCATCCGATCTGCCAAAGGCTCCATATCAAAAGCCCGTGGTCACAAAATTTGGTTGCGCGGGGCGCCTCTCAGAAGGAGGCCTTCCGCACGCCGGGGATCTCGCCCTTGTAGGCCAGTTCCCGGAAGCAGATACGGCAGACGCCGTAGTCACGCAGATAGGCGTGGGGGCGGCCGCACAGCTTGCAGCGGTTGTATCTCCGGGAGGAGAACTTGGGAGCCCGCTGCTGCTTGAGAATCATGGATTTCTTTGCCATCGTTTCTTCCTCCTTAGCGGGCGAAGGGAGCGCCGACCTGCTCCAGCAGGGCGCGGGCCTCTTCATCGGTGTGCGCGGTGGTGCAGATGACCACATCCATGCCGCGGATCTTGTCGATCTTGTCGTACTCGATCTCGGGGAAGATCAGCTGCTCCTTGATGCCCAGGGCATAGTTGCCGCGGCCGTCGAAGGAGTTGGGGTTGATGCCCTGGAAATCACGGACGCGGGGCAGGGCCACGTTGAACAGGCGGTCCAGGAACTCCCACATCTTGTCGCCCCGCAGGGTGACCTTGGCGCCGATGGGCATATCCTCACGCAGCTTGAAGTTTGCGATGGACTTGCGGGCCCGGGTAATGACGGGCTTCTGGCCGGTAATCTGGCTCAGATCGCCCACCACGTTCTCCAGAACCTTGGAGTTTTCACGCGCCTCACCGCAGCCCACGTTCACGACCACCTTGTCGATCTTGGGGATCTGCATGACGCTCTTGTAGCCGAACTGCTTCATCAGGGCGGGAGCGACTTCGGCAGTGTATTTTTCTTTCAGTCTGGCCATTTGTCAGCTCTCCTTTCTCACAGCTCAGCGCCGCAGTGCTTGCACACGCGGGTCTTCTTGCCGCCCTCGATCTTGTGGGCGACGCGGGTGCCCTTGCTGCACTTGGGGCACACCACCTGCACCTTGCAGGCGGCAATGGCGGCCTCGCGCTTCATGATGCCGCCCTCTTCGCCCTGCTTGCGGGGCTTGACGTGGCAGGTCACCATGTTGATGCCCTCCACGACGACCTTCAGGGAGCCGGGAACGGTGCCCAGCACCTTGCCCTGCTTGCCCTTGTCCTTGCCGGACAGGACGACAACGGTATCGCCCTTCTTAATGTTCATAGCCATTTCGCTGCCCTCCTCAAATCACTTCGGGAGCGAGGGACAGGATCTTCATGTAATCCTTGTCGCGCAGCTCACGAGCAACCGGCCCGAAGATACGGGTGCCTCTGGGGTTCTTGTCATCCTTGATCAGGACGGCGGCATTGTCGTCGAAACGGACATAGGTGCCGTCCGCCCGGCGGACGCCCTTGGCGCTGCGGACGATCACGGCCTTGACGACCTCGCCCTTCTTCACCGTGCCGCCGGGGGTGGACTTGCGGACGGACGCGACGATCACATCGCCGATGTTGCCGAACTTCCGCTTGGAGCCGCCCAGGACACGGATGCACTTGATCTCCTTGGCGCCGGTATTATCGGCCACCTTCAGAAATGTTTCCTGCTGAATCATAACGGCACCTCCTTACTTCGCTTTTTCAATGATCTCGACCACGCGCCACCGCTTGTCCTTGGACAGGGGGCGGGTCTCCATCACTTTGACCCGGTCGCCGATGCCGCAGGCATTCTCCTCGTCATGGGCCTTCAGCTTGTAAGTGCGGCCGACGATCTTCTTGTACAGGGGATGGGCCACACGGTCTTCAATGGCGACGACCACGGTCTTGTCCATCTTGTCGGATACGACTCTGCCGACCCGGGTCTTGCGGGAGGAAGTTCTCTTCTCTTCGTTCATGTTCGATTCCCTCCTTCTTACTGCTTGTCAGAAGCTCCGGAGAGCTCCTTTTGACGCAACATGGTCTTGACTCGGGCAATGTCATGCTTGGTCTCCCGGATCTTCAGGGGATTATCCAGCTGATTGGTGGCGTGCTGCATACGCAGATAGAAAAGATCCTTCTTCAGGCCCACCAGCTTCTCGTTGAGCTGCTCGGGGGTCATGCTACGAATTTCACTTGCCTTCATCTTCACTCACCTGCTTCCTCGGTGCGGGCGACGATCTTCGTCTTGATGGGCAGCTTGTGGCTGGCCAGACGAAGCGCCTCGCGGGCAACTTCTTCAGACACGCCGGCGATCTCGAACATGATGCGGCCGGGCTTCACGACGGCAACCCAGAACTCGGGGGAACCCTTACCGGAACCCATGCGGGTCTCAGCGGGCTTCTTGGTCACGGGCTTGTCGGGGAAAATCTTGATCCAAACCTGACCGCCACGCTTGGTGTAGCGGGTCATGGCGATACGGGCCGCCTCGATCTGATTGCTGGTGATCCAGGCGGGCTCCAGGGCCTGCAGGCCGAACTCACCGTAGGCAATGGTGTTGCCGCGGGTGGCCTTGCCGGTCATACGGCCGCGGTGTACACGGCGATACTTGACTCTCTTCGGCAGAAGCATTACTGGGCTCCTCCTTCCTTAGCGGGTGCCGCGGGCGCCGCGGGGGCAGCCGGACGGCTGGGATTGGTGGCACGGTTGAAACCGCCCTGGGGACGGCCCTGGCCGCGGTTGAAACCGCCCTGACGGTCACGGTTGAACCCGCCGCCCTGGCGCCGGTCGCCGAAACCGCCGCGGCGGTCGCCATCCCGGCGGGGACGACGCTCACGACGCTCCTGGTAGGGCTTGGAGGTGTCCATGGTGCGGGGGGTGGTGCGCAGGGTCTGAGAGAGGACCTCTCCCTTGTAGATCCAGACCTTCACGCCGATGCGGCCGAAGGTGGTGGCAGCCTCCGCGAAGCCGTACTCAATGTCGGCGCGGATGGTCTGCAGGGGGATGGTGCCCTCGTGATAGTGCTCCACGCCGGCGATCTCACGTCCGCCCAGACGGCCGGAGCAGCAAACCTTGATGCCCTTGGCGCCGGCGCGCATGGCGCGGGCCATGGCGTTCTTCATGGCGCGGCGGTGAGAGATACGCTTCTCCAGCTGCTGGGCGATGTTCTCCGCCACCAGCTGGGCGTTCATGCCGGGGTTGCGGACCTCGACGATGTTCAGGCGCACCTTCTTGCCGATCAGCTTCTCCACAGCGAGACGATACTGCTCGATCTGCTCGCCGCCCTTGCCGATGACCATGCCCGGCCGGGCGCAGTGGAGGAAGATGGTGACGACTTCGTTGCTCCGCTCGATCTCGATCTTGGGAACACCGGCGCCGTACAGGGTCTTCTTCAGGTACTTGCGGATCTTCTGATCCTCGACGATCAGATCGCCGACCTTCTCATCACTGGCATACCAACGGGAATCCCAGTCTTTGATGACGCCCACGCGCAGGCCGTGGGGATTTACTTTCTGTCCCATAAACTGTTCTCCTCCCTTATGCCTTTTCCGTCACAGCCAGGGTGACGTGAGAAGTCTTCTTATTGATCCGATAGGCGCGGCCCTGAGCCCGGGGCATCATCCGCTTCAGGATGGGGCCGGGAGTGGCGAACACCTCGGACACCACCAGCTTGGCGGGGTCCATGCCGAAGTTGTTCTCGGCATTGGCACAGGCGGACTTCAAGAGCTTCATCAGAGGCTCGGAAGCGGCCTTGGGGGTCTGCATCAGGATCGCCATGGCGGTGCCGGCGTCCTTGCCGCGGATCAGATCACACACGATCTGGACCTTGCGGGGAGCGATGCGGACATAGCGCAGATACGCTTTGGCAATCTTCATCTCTTCCATGTTCTGCATCCTCCTTCATTAAGAATCTTTCCGATGGCCGCGGAAGGTGCGGGTGGGAGCGAACTCACCCAGCTTGTGGCCGACCATATCCTCCTGGATATAGACAGGCACGTGCTTGCGGCCGTCGTGAACGGCAATGGTGTGGCCCACGAAGGCTGGGAAGATGGTGGAGCTCCGGCTCCAGGTCTTGAGGACCTTCTTCTCGTTCTTCGCGTTCATTTCCTCGACCCGCTTCAGAAGCTCCGGGGCAACATACGGGCCTTTTTTAATGGATCTGCTCATATTGACTTGCCTCCTTACTTCTCGTTGCGGCGCTTGACGATGAATTTATTGGTGGGGTTCTTGCCCTTGCGGGTCTTGTAACCCATGGCGGGCTTGCCCCAGGGGGTCACCGGGCCGGGACGGCCGACGGGTGCGCGGCCCTCGCCGCCGCCGTGGGGGTGGTCATTGGGGTTCATGACGGAGCCGCGCACGGTGGGACGCCAGCCCATGTGACGCTTGCGGCCGGCCTTGCCGATGTTGATGTTCTCGTGCTCGATGTTGCCAACCTGACCGATGGTGGCGTAGCAGTTGGTGCGCACGATGCGGACCTCGCCGGAAGGCAGACGGATCTGGGCGTCGCCGCCCTCCTTGGCCATCAGCTGAGCGGCGGTGCCGGCGGAGCGCACCAGCTGGGCGCCGTTGCCGGGATGCAGCTCGATGTTATGGATCACGGTACCAACGGGGATGTTGGCGATGGGCAGGGCGTTGCCGGGCAGGATGTCCGCCTCGGGGCCGGTCATGATCTTGTGGCCGGCCTTCAGGCCCAGGGGCGCCAGGATATAGCGCTTCTCGCCGTCCTCATACTGGATCAGAGCGATGTTGGCGCTGCGGTTGGGATCGTACTCCAGGCGCAGCACGGTGGCGGAGCCGATCTTGTCCCGCTTGAAGTCAATGATACGGTACTTGCGCTTGTTGCCGCCGCCGCGGTGGCGGACGGTAATGCGGCCGTAGCTGTTGCGGCCGGAGCTCTTCTTCAGGGGCTCAGTAAGGCTGGGCTCGGGCTTCGCCTTCTTGTCGATGCCGTCGAACCCGGAGACCGTCATCTGCCGTCTGGAGGGAGTCGTCGGCTTAAAAGTTTTGATAGACATGTCGCGTTACACTCCTTCCGTTTATCAGACCATACCTTCGAAGAACTCGATGGTCTTGGAATCCGCCGCCAGCTGGACATAGGCCTTTTTCCAGGTCTTGGTCATGCCGGGACGGCCGGCACCCATGCGCTTCTCCTTGCCGGGCACCGTCAGGGTGTTGACAGAGGCAACCTTCACACCGAAGATCTCCTCCACCGCCTTCTTGATCTCGATCTTGCCGGCGTCCTTGGCCACCTCGAAGACGTACTTCTTGTCGGCGGCACCGGACATGGCGCGCTCGGTGATGATGGGGCGGATGATAATATCGTAAGCGGTAGCCATTACGCGTACACCTCCTCGATTTTTGCGAGGGCGTCCTTGTCCACAACCAGATACTTGGCGTTCAGGATGTCATAGACGCTCAGGATGGAAGCGGGAGTGGTCACAACGCCGGGGATGTTCCGCGCGCTCTTGACGATGGTCTGATCCACGGCGGGGGTGACCACCATGGCCTTGCCGTCCACACCGACGGCGGTGAGGAACTTGCGGAAGTCAGCGGTCTTGATGGCGTCCATCTTGATGGAGTCGATGACCACCATCTGGCCCTCGGCCACCTTGGCGGAGAGGACGGACTTCAGCGCCAGGCGCTTGACCTTCTTATTCAGCACATAGCTGTAATCCCGGGGCTTGGGGGCAAACACGATGCCGCCGTGGGTCCACTGGGGAGCACGGGTGCTGCCCTGCCGGGCGTGGCCGGTGCCCTTCTGACGCCAGGGCTTTCTGCCGCCGCCGGAGACTTCGGCGCGGGTGAGGGCGCTCTGGGTACCCTGTCTGCAGTTGGCGAGGTGGTTCTTGACAACCTCGTGCACGACGGTCTGGTTGGGCTCGATGCCGAAGATCGCGTCGTTCAGTTCCACAGTGCCGACTTCTGCGCCGGCCATGTTCAACACTTTCATAGTAGACATTGATCAAGCACCCCTTTCTTACTTGTTTCTGGCGGAGGCCTTCTGCGGGTTGCGGCCGGAGGCCTTCTGCGGGTTCTTGCTGATGTCAGCGCCGGCCTGCTTGACCTTGTGGACCTTGACCGTGGACTTGATGGTCACGAGGCCGCCCTTGGGGCCGGGGATCGCACCGCAGACCACCAGCATGTTCAGCTCGGGGTCGACCTTGACGACGCTCAGGTTCTGGACAGTCACCTGCTCCACGCCCATGTGGCCGGCGCCGATGGTGCCCTTGATGATCTTGGACATGTGGCTGGTGGCGCCCAGAGAACCGATCTGACGGGCCACAGGGCCGGAGCCGTGGGTCTCCTTCAGGCGGTGGGCACCGTGGCGCTTGATGACGCCCTGATAGCCGTGGCCCTTGCTGATGCCGGTGACATCCACGAAGTCGCCCGCCTGGAAGGCATCAGCCTTCACGATGTCGCCCACGTTCAGCTCGGCGGCATTCTCCAGGTCGAACTCCCGCAGGTACTTCTTGGGAGCCACGCCGGCCTTGTCCAGGTGGCCCTTCTCGGGCTTGGTGAGCTTGCGCTCAGAGATGTCCTCAAAGCCCAGCTGGACCGCCTCATAGCCTTCCTTTTCGGAAGTCTTCTTCTGCACGACCACGCAGGGACCCGCCTCAATCACGGTGACGGGGATCACATGGCCGTTCTCGTCAAAAATCTGGGACATGCCCACTTTTTTGCCGATGATCGCTTTCATGGTTGTTCCTCCTTAAAGGTTATTGGTCGGCTTAGATACGTGCGGGTTGGGTCCCGCCGCATTGCTCTGCCGACATGACCCGTCTGCCTCGCAAGACGGCAGACATGGACAGCAAACAATTTTCAATCTATTTTCGCCGCGGCGTGTACGTGGCGAAAATACCTTGACTCAGCCGCCCTGGGCGGCGCCGCCAGTGCGCACACTGGCGAGGGGGAATCTAAAGGGGGGATTTCATCCCCTCTTTAATTGGTTACAGCTTGATCTCGATCTCCACGCCGGCAGGCAGCTCCAGGGCCATCAGGGCCTCCACCGTCTTGGGGGTGGACTTGGTGATGTCGATGAGGCGCTTGTGGGTGCGGCGCTCAAACTGCTCGCGGCTGTCCTTGTACTTGTGGACGGCCCGCAGGATGGTGACGACTTCCTTCTTGGTGGGCAGAGGGATGGGGCCGGACACGGAAGCGCCGGTGCGCTTGGCGGTCTCCACGATCTTCTCTGCGCTCTGGTCGATGACCTGATGGTCATAGGCCTTCAGCCGGATGCGGATCATTTCTTTCTGAGCCATGGTTGTTTCCTCCTGATTTCGTAGGTAGTTTCACGAGTCTCGACGACCTACGGCGAGAGAATTTTTCTATACGCTTAACCGTGCGTATCATTCCAGCTCATGAAAAATACCGGCGCATGATACGGCCGGTATCCTGTCATGGCGCAGCGATCTACGCAACGTACAGATCCTTCTCAGCCGCCCGATTATCGGACATACTCCCCGGAAGTTACCTCTTTCGAGCAATCTCCCGGTTCATCGCAGTACTCGCCGGGCGCAGTTCTGCCCTCCACGCGAGCTTTATTATCATAAAAGAAAATCTTGCTAATGTCAAGCCTATTTTCTCTGTTTTTTATGAAAATATGAAGATTTTTTTGGAGGGCTGGATCTTTTTCCAATTCTTCCGAAATTTTGGAGGAAAACCGTCGGTTTCAGCCCTTCCGGACTGCTGAAAAAAAGAGGAGGGGGCGTTCCCCTCCTCCCTTTTCGTTCTCAATAAGCCACACCCCAGTAGATGTCGGTGGTGCATTTCCTGCCGCACACGGGGCAGGTGCCCTCCGTGCCGCTCTGGACCAGGGGCATACAGCGGGAGCTGACACCGGCCCGCTCCTTCATGGCCAGCTCACACTCCAGACTGCCGCACCACTTGGACCGGAGGAAGCCGCCCTTCCCCTCCACAATGGCCTTGGCCTCCTCGGGAGTTTGGATGTCGAAGGTGTTGTCCTCCCGGTTCTTCAGGGCCATGGCATACAGATTGTCGTGGATGTGATCCAGCAGGGCCTTCACGGCGCTCTCCAGCTCCGCCAGGGCCACGGTGATCTTCTCGCCGGTGTCCCGCCGGGCAATGACGCACTGCTCCTTCTCCATGTCTTTGGGGCCGATCTCCACCCGGACGGGCACGCCCTTCATCTCATACTCTGCGAACTTCCAGCCAGGGGAGTTATCAGAGTCATCCATCTTGCTCCGCACGCCGGCCGCGTTCAGCCGGTCCCGCAGAGAGGCCGCCGCCTCCAGCACCCCGGGCTTGTGGGCCGCCACAGGGATCACCACCGCCTGGGTGGGAGCGATCCGGGGCGGCAGCACCAGGCCGTTGTCGTCGCCGTGGGTCATGATGATGCCGCCGATCATCCGGGTGCTGACGCCCCAGCTGGTCTGGTGGGGATAGTGGGGCTGGTTGTCCTTGCCAGTGAACGTGATGTCAAATGCCTTGGCAAAGCCGTCGCCGAAGTAGTGGGACGTGCCCGCCTGGAGGGCCTTGTGGTCGTGCATCATACACTCCACCGTGTAGGTCTCCTCTGCGCCGTTGAACTTCTCCTTGTCGGTCTTGCGGCCCTTGATGACAGGCATAGCCAGCACGTTCTCCATGAAGTCCGCGTAGATGTTCAGCATCTGCATGGTCTCTTCCCGGGCCTCTTCGGCGGTGGCGTGCATGGTGTGGCCCTCCTGCCACAGGAATTCCCGATGGCGCAGGAAGGGGCGGGAGGTCTTTTCCCACCGCAGCACGCTGCACCACTGGTTGTACAGCTTGGGCAGGTCCCGCCAGGAGTGGATGATGTTGGCATAATGTTCGCAGAAGAGCGTCTCCGAAGTGGGGCGGATAGCGCAGCGGTCCTCCAGCTTCTCACTGCCGCCCACAGTGACCCACGCACATTCGGGTGCAAAGCCCTCCACATGGTCCTTCTCCTTCTGGAGCAGGGACTCCGGGATCAGCACCGGCAGGTACACGTTCTCGTGCCCCGTGGCCTTGAAGCGCCGGTCCAGCTCCGCCTGGATATTCTCCCACAGGGCGTAGCCGTAGGGCCGGTAGATGAACATGCCCTTCACGGAGGTGTAGTCGATCAGCTCCGCCTTCTTGCAGACGTCCGTGTACCACTGGGCGAAGTCTACGTCCCGTGCGGTGATGGCGTCCACCTGTCTCTTATCCTGTGCCATAGTCTTCATCCTTTTCTCTATGATCGCGCCGTCCTTCGGCGCAGTTTACACTGAACATTTATTGTATCCACTCTGGGAGAAAAAGTCAACTGTTATGGCTCCCTGGTTCCGCATTTGCAGAACTGATATTGCGCCGAAGCTTGCTCTCTTTGATATTTGAGAGGAAAGCAGGGCGCTTTCCTGCAGGAGATTCGTCCATATAGGCAGGCTATGTGCCCCGGCGGCTCCCATCTGCTGACGGAAGTACCCTTCTTCGAAACCAAGAACAGGCGGCGGGCCGATGGCCCGCCGCCTTGCTGCAATTCTTATTTCGCGTACTCGATGACCTTGGTCTCCCGCAGGACGTGGACCTTGATCTGACCGGGGTACTCCATTTCCTCCTCGATCTTCTTGGCCAGGTCCCGGGCCAGGATGACCATCTGGTCCTCGCTGACCTGCTCGGGCCTCACCATGACCCGCACCTCGCGGCCGGCCTGGATGGCGTAGGCCTTATCCACGCCAGGATAGGAGCCGGTGATGGTCTCCAGCTGCTCCAGACGCTTGATGTAGTTCTCCAGGTTCTCCCGCCGGGCACCGGGGCGGGCTGCGGAGATAGCGTCTGCCGCCTGCACCAGACAGGCCACCACGGTCCGGGGCTCCACATCGTTGTGGTGGGCCTCGATGGCGTGGATGATGTCCTCCCGCTCCTTGTACTTCCGGGCGAACTCCACACCCAGGGACACGTGGGTGCCCTCCAGCTCGTGGTCCACGGCCTTGCCCAGATCGTGGAGCAGGCCGGCCCGCTTGGCTGCCTGGACATCCGCACCCAGCTCGGAGGCCATCATGCCGGCGATGTGGCTGACCTCGATGGAGTGCTGCAGGACGTTCTGGCCGTAGCTGGTCCGGTAGTGGAGGCGGCCCAGCATCTTCACCAGCTCCGGGTGCAGGTTCCGCACGCCGCACTCGAACACGGCGCGCTCACCCTCTGCCTTGATGGTGTTCTCCACTTCCCGGCGTGCCTTCTCCACCATCTCCTCGATGTGGGTGGGATGGATGCGGCCGTCGGCGATCAGCTTTTCCAGGGCCAGGCGGGCGATCTCCCGCCGCACCGGGTCGAAGCAGGAGACGGTGATGGCCTCGGGCGTGTCGTCGATGATCAGATCCACGCCCGTCAGGGTCTCGATGGTGCGGATGTTGCGGCCCTCGCGGCCGATGATGCGGCCCTTCATCTCGTCATTGGGCAGGGGAACCACACTGACGGTCATTTCGGCCACCTGGTCGGCAGCGCACCGCTGGATGGCCTGGGCCACCACTTCCCGGGCGCGCGCCTCGCACTCTTCCTTCATCCGGGACTCGACCTCTTTGATCTTGAGGGCGGTCTCGTGGGTCACCTCGGCCTCCACCTGAGCGATCAGATAGGCCTTGGCCTCCTCGGCGGTGAAGCCGGAAATCCGCTCCAGCATCTCCGTCTGGCTGCGCTTGATGACTTTGATCTCCTCGTTTTCCTTGTCGATGGCCGCATGCTTCTGGGCCAGGGACTCCTCTCTCTTCTCCAGAGCCTCGGTCTTGCGGTCGAGGTTCTCTTCCTTCTGCTGCAGGCGGTTTTCCTGCCGCTGCAGGTCGGCTCTGCGCGACTTCTCTTCCTTCTCGTACTCGCTGCGGTTCTTCAAAATCTCTTCTTTGGCTTCCAGCAGTGCCTCTTTTTTCTTGGTCTCGGCGCTCTTGATGGCCTCGTTGATGATGCGCTTTCCCTCTTCTTCCGCGCTTGAGATTTCCTTTTCAGAAACGGTTTTCCGGTAGCGAATACCGAGGAAGAAGCAGATCACGCCGCCAACTGCCAGCCCGATCAGGGCGGCAACGACGTTTCCAATCACGGTATCTTCTCCTCCTGTGTCCGGTATCCTGTACGCTTTGGGTTTTATATGCAGGCCGCATGGGCCGCATGGGCAGAAAACAATCGGAAGGCCCCCTGTTGCCTGCCGACAATTATCCGTTTTTAGTTTAATCGTTCTGCCCTCTTCTGTCAAGGCAAATCTGTATATTTACCCAAATTCCGCCGAACGCTTTTGGAGTTTTTTACGAGGTCTGTCAGGTGTACCCCTGTCTCCGGCCCGCCGGCTTCCCGCCGCGGCGGGAAGCCGGCGGATTCTCACGTATTGATGTATGCCGCGGCGGCATACCCCACCTGATCCCCGTAGTGCACCACATACCAGCCGTTCCATTCGCCGTAGATCGTAACAGTGGCGCCGTTGGGAAGGTTGGCGATCACCTTGCCGGAGGAGGATGGATAGTCCCGCAGGTTCAGCGTGCCGTTGCTCACAGACACGGTGCCCTGCATCGGGTCCATGGGGTAGATAAAGGGCAGGCCGAAATACTCCGTCAGGCCCCGGGCAATCTGCTGGGCGATGGCATCCCAGTGGCCCTCCAGCCAGGTGGCGTCGCTGTAATTGTCGTGGTAGCCGATCTCCAGCAGTACAGAGGGAAACCGGGGCTGGCGGACCTCTCCCAGTGAAGTGGTGGGGCGGGTAGTGACCTTGTTGGGCAATGGATAGATCTTCCGCAGCTCCTGGGCGATGAGCTCTGCGGCCCGCTGACCGCCCACGCTGCCGGGGTAATAGAAGGCAATAATGCCCCGTTCCTCGCCATAGCGCCCCTCTGGGGCGGCGTTGGAGTGGAGCGCCAGATACAGGTCATACTCCCCCTGATTGGCCTCCCGGATGGAGCTGCCGGCAGTCATCTCCGGCCGGTTGCGCTGGTACTGGATGCCGTTGGAGAGCAGATAGGGCACCAGGGCGTCTGCCAGCAGGTTCATGTTGTACTCCTCGGACCCGCTGCCGGTAACGTACATGTTCCAGTCCTGAGTGGACGGGCTCAGATAGATCTTGGGCATGGAATTGTCCCTCCTTTTTTCCCAGTCTATGGCGTTTCCCTCAAAAATGTGATACACTGGCCTGGAAATATCAGAGGGAAAGGAATCATGCCATGAAAGCGGAACGGAATTACCCCAGATACACCGTCACGGCCAAAGCGGAGGCCGCCATCCTCCGGGGCCATCCCTGGGTCTATGACGCAGAAATTACAGCCACAGAGGGACAGGCGGAAAACGGCGGCCTGGTGGACGTGATCAGCAAAAAGGGCCGGTATCTGGGTACGGGCTTTTTGTCGGAACAGTCCAAGATCCGGGTGCGGCTGGTGTCCCGCAACGCCAATGACCAGTTCGACGCCGCCTTCTGGCGCCGGAAGCTTCAGTGGGCCTGGGAATACCGGAAGCGCGTGATGTCTCCGGAGGACCTGGACGCCTGCCGGATCATCTTCGGGGAGGCAGATGCCTTTCCCGGACTGACGGTGGACAAGTTCCACGACCTGCTGTCCGTCCAGGTGCTGTCCGTGGGCATGGAGCGGATCCAGGACATCCTGCTGCCGGCGCTGGCGGAGCTCCTCCGGGCGGACGGGTTCCCGATCCGCGGGATCCTTCTCCGGAACGACGTGGCCCTGCGGGAGAAGGAGGGGCTGCCCCAGGGCAAGGGGTGGTATCCCCTGCCGGGGGGAAGCGGCGCCGGATTCTGCAGTGACGGAGATCACGGAGAACGGCGTGAAATATCTGGTAGACGTGGAGAACGGCCAGAAGACCGGGTTCTTCCTGGACCAGAAGTACAACCGCCGGGCGGTGGGGCGCATCGCCCGGGGCAGGACGGTGCTGGACTGCTTCACCCACACCGGATCCTTCGCTCTGAACGCCGCGATGGGCGGGGCGAAGCACGTCACCGCCGTGGATGTGTCGGAGTCCGCCGTGGAGATGGCCCGGGCCAACGCGGCGCGCAACGGCCTCACCGGCGCAGTGGACTGCGTGGCCGCCAACGTGTTCGACCTGCTGCCCGCGCTGGAGAAGGAGCCGAAGCGGTACGACTTCATCATCCTGGACCCGCCGGCCTTCACCAAGTCCCGCAGGACCGTTGCCAACGCCATCTCCGGGTATAAGGAGATCAACTACCGGGCCATGAAGCTGCTGCCCCGGGGCGGTCTTCTCGCCACCTGCTCCTGCTCCCACTTCGCCACAGAGGAGAAGTTCGCAGCCATGCTCCACAGCGCCGCCCGAGACGCCGGAGTGCAGCTGCGGCAGATCGAGGCCCGGCAGCAGGCCTGCGACCACCCCATCCTCTGGGGCGTCGAGGAGACGAATTATCTGAAGTTCTACCTGTTCCAGGTGGTATGACGCCGCCGTTTCCCAACGCGCCGCCCTGCGCAAACGGGCCGCCCCACAAGGGGCGGCCCGTTTTTTATGGGACATATACCGTTTTCAGAGGAGGATCTGTCCCGGATTTCAGCCGGTTCTCTCAGCCCACTTCCAGGAAGCGGACCACGCCCTGGTACACATACAGCGTGGCGCTGTCTGCATAGGCTCTGGCCTCGGTGAGGGTGACCCAGCTCTTGGTCTGCGTGTTGTAGCAGGGGACGCTGGCAGGGACCGTGTAGGTCCGGCCGTTCACCGTGACGGCACCCTTGCCGCTCCAAGCGGTGTTGGGCACGTTCCGCAGCTCGTCAGGATAGACCAGGCTGCCGATCCGCTGGGTGTTTCCAGAGGTGACGATGGTGATGCCCACGATGTCGCCGTTGCGCACCACATAGCCGGTCTCAAAGGTGGGCGTGCTCTTGCCCGCACCGTATTCCACAGACAGCTGGGCATTGCCCTCCCGGTTGCCCTCTTCGTCATAGTTCGCGGTATAGTTGGCGCGCCCGAAGATGTAGCCGCCGCCGATGGCGGAATTCAGCACGATGACCTTCACCCTGCCTGCCCAGTCGGTGCCGGCGTAGGTGATCTGGGAAGCGGGCACGCTGCCGTCCGCGATCTGGGACAGGCTGATGGCGGTGAGGCCGCTGCCGTCGTTCTGGAAGACAACCACATTGTCCGCCAGATTCCGGCTGCCCAGCTTGCGCTCCGCCACATTCAGCTCGCCGGAGACGCCGCCCGTCAGGCGGGTCAGGGACAGGCCGCCCTTCCGGCTGGAGGAGACCCGCACCAGCTGGCCGTTCAGCCGCTCCACATCGCTGGCGGAGAGACTGACCGAGCCCTTCACCTGGATGCCGCAGAGCAGGTCCACCGTGGCGCTTCCGCTGGAGACCTCGGCGATGCCGATGGCATTGCCGGTGGCCGTGTTGCCGCTGGCCGCCACCGCGCCGGCCACCTGATTGTCCTCGGTCAGGAGCAGAGTGATCTGGTCGCCGGGCTTGAACTGGGAGACCGTCTGCATAGCGGTGGGCAGCACGTTGAACTCATAGCCCAGGACCGTGATCTTCGTGGGCTCCTTGGGATTGGGATAACAATCCTCATAGTAGCCGGTAATCCGGGTGTCGCACACGCGGATGGAGTTGGTGGTGCTGGAATAGGTTGCCACGTCGTACTTGCGCATATCCCCGGCCGTGGCGGGCAGGCCGTTCTTGTAGATGGCGTATCCGCTGGTGCCGCCGGCCAGAGAGCTGAAGCCCGAGGTGGACCCCTTCTCATAGATGATGACCGCCTCGTTGGACGTGGTCCCGCCGCCGCCGACGAACACATAGTCCACACCGCCGCCTGCATCCAGATACAGCGTCAGGGAGGTGCCCGCGTTCAGCCAGGAGTAGACCTCGCTCCACACGGACTCCTTGCCGTTGTAGTAGACGCCGGTGTCGTTGTCCATAACGTACTTGGTACCGGTGGTATCCGTCAGCTCCGTGGCCTTGGCCGTGGAGAGGACCACGACCTTGCTGCTGCCCACGGAATCCGGCACAAAGGTCAGGGCTTCATTACCGTTCTTGCTGAGCAGCAGTGTCCCCTTGGTGCCGTTGAGCATTCCGTTGGAGACCTTGCCGTCCGCCAGGGAGTAAACTGCGCCGGAGGCCATCTGCAGCGCCGTTCCGGCGCCCCGCGGTCCGTCAGCCGTGGAGGAGACCAGCATCTGCCCCGTCCGGGTCTCGCCCAGTGTGGCGAGATAGCTGCCGCCCTCTTTCTGGTCCGCCCGAAGCAGATTCAAAAAGAGCTTGGCCGCCTGTCCGCGGGTCAGGCCCTCGTTTCCAGTTCCGCTGACGCCGTCGGTCAGGCCGATGAGCGCGGCTTCCGCCATATAGCTGTCCGGCCAGACGCCGCCGACGTCTTCGTCCTTGTAGCCCAGCATCCGCAGCAGGATGGTCACCGCCTGGCCCACGGTCACCGTGCGGTCGGGGTGGAATTTCCCGTCTGCGTAGCCGGAGATGATGTTTTTGCCCTTGGCGGCCATGTTGATATACGGCGCCGCCCAATAAGAGGGCTTCACATCTGAAAATACCGTGACGGTCCGGTAGCGTCCCAGCTCATTGCTGCCGTTCATGGCGTAGACCGCCATCTTGCAGAACTGCGCCCGGGTGAGGACAGTGCCGGGGCGGAAGGTCCCATCCCCATAGCCGTCCAGCACACCGAGCAGACGCAGGGATTCCACCGCCACTGCCGTGCTCTTGTCCCCGACATCGGAAAATGTGACTGCTGCGGTATTGGCCGCCCCCGCCGGCACCGCCAGCAGGGAAACCGCCATGCACACGGCCAGCAGGAATGTCATGATTCGTCTCTTCATCAGTCTCTCCCTCTCATTCTGCCCGCAGTGCTTCCACGGGCTGGAGCCTGGCGGCCTTTGCCGCCGGATAAATGCCGAACAAAATTCCTAGCGCCACCGACAGCGTGAAGGCGCACAGGGTAATCCACGCCGCCGGGTAGATGGTCATCTGGAACATCAGCCGTCCCACCAGCAGGCTGCCGCCGGTGCCGATGAGGATGCCGATGATGCCGCCGATGCCGCAGAGCATGGCCGCCTCGATGAGGAACTGGATGACGATGCTGCTCCGCTCGGCACCAATGGCCCGGCGGATGCCGATCTCCCGGGTCCGTTCGGTGACGGTCACCAGCATGATGTTCATGATGCCGATGCCGCCCACCAGCAGGCTGATGGCGGCGATACCGCCCAGAATCAGGGAGATCATGCCCATCTGCTTGTTCTGCTCCTGCTGCCAGGAGTTCTCCTGGTCCACCTGGAAGCCGCCTGCGTTGGGATTGACCAGTCCCTTCAAAAAGCCGCCGATGCGGGAGCTGGCCTCGATCATGTCCTCGCTGCTGCGGGTCTTCACGATGAACTGCTCCGGTGCGTCGCCGCCCAGCACCCGGCGGGCGGTGTAGGGCAGAATGATGACATTGTCGATCTGGCTGGCGGATGCGCTTTCACCGGTAAGGCGGGGGGCATAGACCCCCACCACCTCAAAGCTCTGCCCGTTGAGCTGGAGCACCTTGCCCACGGGGTCCGCGGCGTCGAAGAAGATCTTTGCCGCCCGGTCCCCCAGCACACATACCTGCTTGTAGCCCCGGATGTCCAACACGGACAGGTCCCGGCCGGAGGCCAGCGTCAGGTTGTTGCAGATGCTGTACTGGTCGCTGCCGTAGTAAATGCTGGGCGGCACGTCGCCGGTGAGATTGCCGTTTTCATCGTAATTATAGCTCATATTGGCGGTGCTCTTGGTCCCGTATACCACCGTGGCGTTGCAGTACGCCTGGGGCGTCACGCCCAGCACATACTCCTTGATGCTGTTGCAGTAGTCGTACAGCGCCGGAAAGTAATCCTGACCCAGGCTGTTGCCATCTTCGTCATACAGGTAGTTCCAGATGTTGACGGTGAGCTTGTTGCTGCCCATGGCCTCGTACTGCTCCATGGTCTTTTCCGTATAGCCGTTGATGGCAGACACGATGGTCATCACCGCCGCGATGCCGATGATGATGCCCAGCATGGTCAGGGCGGACCGGCCCTTTTTGCCCCAGATGGACTTCCACGCCATCTTCACGGCCTGTTGGATATTCAAAGCCAGTCCACCTCCTGCTCCCGGTCCTCAATGATTCTGCCGTCCGCCAGGCGGACGACCCGCCGGGCCGTGGCGGCGATGCCGTTATCATGGGTGATGAGAATGACGGTGCTACCCTCCTTGTTCAGCTCCTGGAGGAATTTCAGCACCTCCTGCCCGGTGTGGGAATCCAGTGCGCCGGTGGGCTCGTCGGCCATGATGATGGGAGGCTTGGTGGCGATGGCCCGCGCAATGGCCACCCGCTGCTGCTGGCCGCCGGACATCTCCACCGGCCGGTGCTTGATGCGGTTCGCCAGCCCCACCCGGGCCAGGGCCTCCAGGGCCATGTCCCGGCGGTCGTCGGCATTCACCCCCTGGTAGATCAGGGGCAGTTCCACATTTTCCAGCACCGTCAGGCTCTGGATCAGGTTGTACTGCTGAAAGATAAAGCCGATCTGCTTGTTGCGGATGTGGGACAGCTCCTTGTCCGTCAGCTCCCGGACGTCCGTTCCACCCAGGAGATACGTCCCCCGGGTGGGGATGTCCAGGCAGCCCAGCACGTTCATCATGGTGGACTTGCCGGAGCCGGACTGGCCCACCACCGCCACGAACTCGCCCTTTCCGATGGTCAGGGAGACGCCGTCCAGGGCCCGTACCTCGCTCTCCCGCCCTTCGCCATAGATCTTATAGACGTCCCGCAGCTCTACTAAGTTCTTCGCCATGGGCATCAACCCCACGCCTGCAGGGACTGGATCTGTGTGAAGACCTCGGTCCCCTCTTCCACACCGGACTTGATCTCCACATTGGAGTTGTCGGAGATGCCGATCTCCACCGGCACCGCCCAGAAGCCCTCCGGGATCTCCTCACTCAGGGTGGGCGTCTCAATGGCGTTGTCCGGCCGACTGCCCTTTACAAACACCACGTTCACGGTGGAGCCGTCCTCCTGGGTCACAGTACGCACGCACTGGAGCGGCAGGACCAGGCAGTTGTCATTCTCACTGGCAGTTAGAGTGTAGTCGATATAGCTGTTGACCTGCAGGGTGCCCTCGCTGTTGTCCGCCGAGATGGTGATGGGATAGGTCGCCACGCCGTTGTTCACCGTGCTGGAGAGGCTGACCGTCTCCACGGTGCCGAAGGCCGGGGTCCCCCACTGGCTCAGCTCCACCGGCATCCCCGGCTTGATGTAGCTGATGTTCCGCTCGTCCACATTGGCGGTAATCACCACGCTGGAGGTGTCCGAGATGGTCACCACTGCGGTATTTGCAGCGATCTCATCGCCGGGCTGGATGGTCAGACCGATTACCATGCCGTCAATGGGAGCCTTGGCGTTGCAGTTGGCCAGGTTCTCCTCCGCAGTCTTCAGCTCCTCCCGGGCAGTGTCCAGGTTCTGCTGGATGGTGAAGAGCTGGCTCTCGCTCTCCTCCCCGTCGATGCGCACCAGCACCTGGCCGGGCGCCACCTGCAGGTAGTCCACCAGATTGCTGGAAATCACCGTGCCATCCACCGTGGAAACCAGGTCGCCGGTGCGGTAGTACGCCAGCTTGCCAGCCTCATAGGGGTACACGGTCTCACCGTTCACAGTGGCGGTGGCAGAGGCCACCATATCCGCCGTCAGGGCTCCCTCATTCTCCACGATAATGTCGGCGGAGAAGAGCTTGGACCCCTCCGGCGTGATGCGGCTGACCATGTGGACCGCCTCCACCGTGCCGGGAACGGAGGTCATCAGGGCAGGGATCGAAACATTCACCGTCTGTCCCACCTGCAGGTCGCCCGCATAGGCGTAGCTGTAATACTGCTCCAGCCGCAGACGGGTATCGTCGGAGAGGACCGCCACCTTCTGGCCCTTGGTGATGGAATCACCGGGATTCAGCGTCACGGTCTCCATCAGCTTGCCGGCATAGCCGGCGGAGAGATTCAGTCCTGCGATGTCTTTCTGGGCCTGGGAGAGCTGTTTCTCATAGCCCTCCACATTGCTCCGGGCCTTCTGCACGGCGGTCTCTGCCGCCGGAGAGTCGATGGTGAACAGCGGCGTGCCGGCAGTCACCGTCTCACCCTCCGCCACCAGCACATCCACCACTGTGCCGACAGTGGTGATGGTGATTGTCTCACTGCTCTTGGCCTTGGTCAGGCCGCTGCCCTGGACCGTGGAGGTGATGGAACCGTACTGCACAATGTCGGTGACCACCTCTCCCTCATCGCTGCTCTTGCCGCCCAGCACTTTCAGCAGCACCACCGCGGCGATCACCAGCAGCAGTGCCAGTATGCACAGGCGGATGATCCGGCGCCGCTTCTTCCGCGGGATCGCCTGCCACCGGGCCTTCAGGTTTACGCGCGTCTCCGCGGGGGCGGCGCTGTCCGCCGCCGTCTCCTCCATCGCCGGAGCGGTCGCTTCCTGTTCTACATTCTCCAGGTCTTTGACTTCAGCCATGGTATGTACTCCTCTTCTTGTTCTTCACAGATGCATCAACTGTATTGCTTATAATAGTACAGTATGTAGGGCAAAGCAATAACAAAACAGTTACAGTTTCTCCCGCGGCCTGTATCTCTTGTAACCTGCGGGTATGTGTGAAAAAGTGCTCCCCGGAAGCCGGGGAGCACTTTCAAGGTCATTCAGACCATGGCGGCGCGCCGGGCGCTGAAGCGCTGATAGAGGACGATGCCAACCACCAACACAAAGCCGGCGATGTCGGTGGCCGTGCCGGGGATCATCATACCCAGGCCGCCCACAGCCATGGCCACCCGCAGCAGCGCGGGGATGGGCCGGTACAGGAATCCGTTGAGGGCCGCCGCCACGCCGAAGATGCCCAGCAGGGCGCTGATGCAGATCTGCACCACCTGGAAGGCACCGGTCACATCCACAAAGAGCATCTGGGGGCTGAAAGCGAAGATGTACGGCACGATAAAGGCCGCTATGGCCAGTTTCGTGGCGTTGAACCCTGTCTTCATGGGATCCGCCTTGGCAATGGCGCTGCCGGCATAGGCCGCCAGGGCCACCGGCGGCGTGATGTCCGCCACAATGCCGAAGTAGAACACGAAGAAGTGGGCCGCCATCTTGGTGACACCGATGGAGGGATCCATCAGGATGGGAGCGCAGGTGGCCGCCATGATGCAGTAGTTGGCGGTGGTCGGCACGCCCATGCCCAGCACGATGCAGCAGAGCATGGTCAGCGCCAGGGCGATAATCATGTGGCCGCCGGAGAGGCTGACGATTGTGCTCAACAGCTTGGAGGCCAGGCCCGTCACCGTGATGCAGCCGGAGATAATGCCGGCCACGCCGCAGGCCACCGCCACAGTGATGGAGCCCTTGGCGCCGCCCTCCAGGGCGTCGATGATCTTGCCGAAGGTGAGGAAGTCCTCCCGGTTGCTGCTCTTGCTGGCGATCTCCACCACGTTGTTGACCAGGCCTACGGCCACGGCCGCCACGATTGCGATGGCAGCGGAGAAGGCCATGGTGTACATGTTGGTGGAGACCATGACCACCAACAGCACCAGGGGCGCCAGAAGGTAGATCTTGGGCAGCAGCTGGCGCACGCGGGGCAGCTGCTCTCTGGGAATGCCCTTCAGGCCCAGCTTCTTGGCCTCCAGATGGACGGCGATGTAGATGCCGGTGAAGTACAGCACCGCCGGCAGGATGGCCCGCATGGCGATGGTGCCGTAGGGCTCGCCGGTGAACTCTGCCATCAGGAAGGCTGCGGCGCCCATGATGGGGGGCATGATCTGGCCGCCGGTGGAGGCAGCCGCCTCCACGGCGCCGGCGAACTCCGGCTTGTAGCCCGTCTTCTTCATCATGGGGATGGTGACGGAGCCGGTGGTGACGGTGTTGCCCACGGAGGAGCCGGACACCATTCCGCACAGGGCGGAGGAGATGACGGCCACCTTGGCGGGGCCGCCGGGGGCGGCACCGGCCACGGCATTGGCCAGGTTGATGAAGAACTGGGCGATGCCGGTCCTCTCCAGGAAGGCGCCGAAGATGATGAACACCACGATGAACTTGGCGCACACGCTGATGGGGCCGCCGAAGATGCCGTTGAAGGTGTAGAACATGGTGCGGATGACCTGATAGAGGGTCATCTTGAAATCTGCACTGCCGCCCAGGTTGAAGAAGGTGTACACCAGCAGCACACCGGCCACGCACAGGATCGGCAGGCCCACGCACCGGCGGCACAGCTCCACCAGGGCCAGGATACCGATGAGGCCGATAATCATGTACAGGTCGTTCTGCATGACCCGGGCGGACATCTGGACCACGTTCTGGGCATTGACGGCGTAGAAAAAGTAGGCGCCGGGCCCGGCAATCAGCAGCACGATGTCATACCAGGGCATGTGGTTGACCCGCTCGTCCCCTTTTTTGGCCGGGAAGGTCAGGAAGCCGAACAGCAGGATCAGCCCCACGAACATGGGCAGCCGAACCTCCTGCCGGGTGGAAAGGAACACAGTGTCGATGATGCAGTAGGCGGAGAACGCTACCATCAGCCAGCGGATCACCAGCTTCGGCAGACCCTCCCAGACCCGGGTGTTGGACTCCCGGTCGTATTTTTTCATGACCGCCTCCACATCGGCGGCGGTCCCCACGGAGGTATCGTGGGCGCCGGTATCCTCCGGCGGCACAGGCTCCGTCTTGTGTTTCTTGAACAGTGCCATAGGGTCCCCTCTCATTTCGCAAGATATCTTCCAGGCCGGGACCGACCCGAAGTCAAGGAACTACGGCGGAGATTCCGCCGTAGTTCCCGATCAGGCTCCGCCTGAGATCACTTGGTGGGTACGTCAAAGCCCTTTTCGGCGAAGTACTTGGCCGCGCCGGCGTGATAAGGCACCGCGGTGACGCCGGAGGCAAATTCCACATCCAGCTCCCCTGCCTTGTCATGGGCCAGATTGTCCATGTTCTCAAAGATGGTGTAGCAGATGTTGTACACATCATCCTCAGACACATCGTCCCGGGCGATGACGGTGGCTACCACGGCCACGGTCTTGGTCTCCGGCACGCCCTCATAGGTGCCCTCGGGGATGATGTACTCCTCGTAGTAGGGAGAGGACTCCTGGAGCTTGGCAATATGCTCGTCATCCAGGCCCACCAGATAGGTGTCCTTGGCGGTGGCCAGAGTGGTGATAGCCACGGTGGGGGCGCCTGCCACCACGAAGGCGGCGTCGATCTTGCCGTCCTGCAGGGCGTCGGCGCTGGCGCCGAAGTCCTGGTACTGGGCGTTGATGTCATCCTCTGTCAGGTCATAGGCGGCCAGGATATCCAGGGCGTTGTAGTACACGCCGGAGCCGGAGGCGCCGATGGAGACCGTCTTGCCCTCCAGATCCGCCACGGACTTGATGTCCGGGTCACAGGTGACGATCTGCACCTGCTCCATATACAGAGCAGCGACAGTGGAGAAATCCGCATAGGGGAACCCCTCAAACAGCCGCTCGCCGTTATAGGCGTAGCTCATCACGTCGGACTGGACGAAGCCCAGTTGGGCCACGTTCATCTGCATCTGCTCGATGTTGTCCTGGGAGCCGTTGCTGACCACGGCCGTGACCTTGGTTCCGTTGCCGTTGGTGGTGATGGCCTGCGCCAGCACGCTGCCGAAGCCGTAATAAGTACCCTGGTCGCCGCCGGTGCGGAATTTCAGCTCCGTGCCGGTGCCGGTGACGGAAGAGACGTTCCAGTTGGTCTGGGCAGCCTGCTCAGTGCCGGTGTCGGCGGGGGTATCCGTCTCCTCCGTGGAGGGATTGCCGCCGCAGCCCGTCAGGACCGCCGCCAGCATCAGCGCGGCAAGAAGCAGGGATAAGCACTTTTTCATGTTTCCATTCCTCTTTTCCTGTTAGTCGATACAGCTCGTATGTCGCTTTGCATATCATACCTTATCCTCATTCATTTTACAAGGTTTTTTTTACAATTTTTTAATATTTCTGCAAGTCCAATTTGCACAACCTTCATTTTCCCCGTCCCACCTCTCTGAAATGCCGAAAGGCCGGCCCCACCGGGGCCGGCCTTCTGCGGCGTATGCTTATTTGATGACCAAGATGAGCTGGCCGCCCTTGACGGTCTCGCCCTCCTTCACCAGGATCTCCGACACCGTGCCGGACATCCGGGCGGTGATGGCGGTCTCCATCTTCATAGCCTCGATGGTGACCAGGGTCTGGTTCTTCTCCACGGTGTCGCCCACCTTGACGTTGAGCCTGCTCACCGCGCCGGGGATAGAGGAGCCCACCTGGCTCTTGTCCTCCGGGTCCGCCATGGGGACCTTGACAATGTTCTTCTGGGCCTCCTCGTCGGGCACCTGCACATCCCGGCGGATGCCGTTGAGCTCAAAGCTGACGGTGCGCATGCCCTCTTTGTCCACTTCGCCCAACCCTAAGTACTTGATGACCAGGGTCTTGCCGTCGGCGATGTTGACCTTGTTGGTCTCGCCCACCGCCAGACCGTGGAAGAACACATGGCTGCCCAGCCGCATGATGTAGCCGTACTCCTTCTGGTTCTTGACATAATCCTCCACTACCTTGGGATACAGGCAGTAGCTGAGGATGGCCCGCCAGGAGGGATCTGCGTCAAAGGACTGCATCTCCCGCTTCTTCTCCTCAAAGTCCACGGGGGGCAGCAGCTCACCGGGACGGCAGGTGATGGGCTTCTTGCCCTTCAGGACCACCCGCTGCAAATCCTTGGGGAACCCGCCTGCAGGCTGGCCCATCATGCCAGAGAAGTAGCTGACAACGCTGTCCGGAAAGGCCAGGCTCTCGCCCTTCTCCACGATGTTCTCCGGGGTCAGGTTGTTCTGGGTCATGAAGATGGCCAGGTCACCCACCATCTTGCTGGAGGGCGTCACCTTCACAATGTCGCCCACCATCTCATTGACCTTACGGTAGTTCTCCTTGACCTCCACAAACCGGTCGCCCAGGCCCAGAGACTCCACCTGGGGCTTCAGGTTGGTGTACTGACCGCCGGGGATCTCGTAGCGGTAAATATCCGTGGTATTGTACTCCAGGCCGCCCTCAAAGGAGTCGTAACGCTTACGCACATCCTCCCAGTAATCAGTGAGGGCCTGGAGCCGGTCCAGATCCAGCCCGGTGTCCCGCTCTGTGTCCTTCATGGCCGCCACCACGGCGTTCAGAGAGGGCTGGCTGGTCATGCCTGCCATGGAGCTGATGGCACAGTCCACCACGTCCACACCGGCCTCGGCGGCCAGCAGCAGCGCCGCCACCTGATTGCCGGTGGTGTCATGGGTGTGGAGCTGGATGGGAATGCCGATCTCCTGCTTCAGGGTGGACACCAGCTTCTTGGCGGCGTAAGGCTTCAGCAGGCCGGACATATCCTTGATGGCAAGCATGTGGGCACCCCGGTGCTCCAGCTCTTTCGCCATCTTCACATAGTAGTCCAAGGTGTACTTGTCCCGCTTGGGATCCAGAATGTCGCCGGTGTAGCAGATGGTGGCCTGGCAGATCTTGTCCTGCTTGAGGACCTCATCCATGGCCACCTCCATGCCGGGGATCCAGTTCAGAGAGTCGAAGATCCGGAACACATCGATGCCGCTGCGGGCGGCCTCCTTGATGAACTCCCGGATCACGTTATCGGGATAGTTGGTATAGCCCACGGCGTTGGCGCCCCGCAGCAGCATCTGCAGCAGCAGGTTGGGGGCCTTCTCCCGGATCAGGTCCAGCCGCTCCCAGGGGGACTCGTGGAGGAAACGGTAGGCCACGTCAAAGGTGGCGCCGCCCCAGCACTCCAGAGAGAAAGCATCCGCCAGGATCTCGCTGGTGCCCTCCATACCCTTGACGATGTCCCGGGTGCGGACCCGGGTGGCCAGCAGGGACTGGTGGGCGTCCCGGCAGGTGGTGTCGCAGATCAGCAGCTTCTTCTGCCCCAGCACCCAGTCCGCCACGGCCTTGGGTCCCTTGGCGTCCAGCATCTGCTTCAGGCCATCGGGCCGGTTGCCGGTGACCGGCGGGAACCGGCAGGGATCGTACATCTTGTGTCCGTCCCGCTCCTTCACCACGATGTTCCCGATGTACTTGAGCATCTTGGTGGCCCGGTCCTGGCCCTCGTTCAGCTCAAACAGCTCCGGCGTCTCGTCGATGAACTTGGTGTGGCAGCCTCCCGCCAGGAAGGTGGGGTTCTGCAGGATGTTGGAGATGAAGGCGATATTGGTCTTGACGCCCCGGATGTGGATCTCCCGGATGGCCCGTCCGGCCTTCAGGCACACGCCCTGAAAGGTGTTATCCCAGGTGGTGACCTTCAGCAGCAGGGAGTCATAGTAGGGGGAGATCTCGCTGCCCACGCCGGCGGTGGCCGCGTCCAGCCGGACGCCGAAGCCGCCGGGAGACCGGTAGGAGGTGATCTTGCCGGTGTCGGGAGCGAAGTTGTTGGACGGGTCCTCGGTGGTGACGCGGCACTGGATGGCGTAGCCGTTCAGGTGCAGGTCACTCTGCTTCCTGATGCCGATGCGGGGATCGCTGAGAGGACAGCCCTCGGCGATCAGAATCTGAGAGCGCACCAAGTCCACGCCCGTCACCATCTCGGTGACGGTGTGCTCCACCTGGATACGGGGGTTCATCTCGATGAAGTAGTGGTGCCCTTCCCTGTCCACCAGGAACTCCAGGGTGCCGGCGTTCACATAGCCCACGTGCTTTGCGATCTTCACCGCGTCTTCATACAGGGCCTGACGGATCTTCTTGTCCACGGAGAAGGCGGGGCTGAACTCCACCACCTTCTGATAGCGCCGCTGGAGAGAGCAATCCCGCTCGAACAGGTGGACCACGTTGCCCTCCTCGTCGCCCAGCACCTGCACTTCGATGTGCTTGGGCTCCACCAGGAACTTCTCCATGAAGATGTCGTCATTGCCGAAGGCCTTCTTGGCCTCCGCCTTCACCAGATCGAAGTTGGTGCCCACCTCTTCCACGGTGTCACACCGGCGCATACCGCGGCCGCCGCCGCCGGCGGCCGCCTTGAGAATGACGGGGAAGCCGAACTCCATAGCCAGCTTCTGAGCAGCCTCCCGGCTCTTCAGGGGCTCTGTGGTGCCGGGGGTGGTGGGTACGCCGCAGGCCACGGCGATCTGCTTGGCGGACAGCTTGTCGCCCATCAGGTCCAGAACCTGGGAGGAGGGTCCGATGAACTTGATGCCCGCAGCCTCGCAGGCCCGGGCAAAATCCGCGTTCTCACTGAGGAAACCGTAACCGGGGTGAATGGCATCGGCGCCGTGCTTCTTGGCCAGCTCGATGATCCGGGGGATGTCCAGATAGGCGCCCAGGGGGCTCTCGTTCTCTCCGATCAGATAGGACTCGTCCGCGGCGGTGCGGAAGAGGCTGTATACGTCCTCATTGGAGTAGATGGCAATGGTCTGGAGGCCCAGGTCGTGACAGGCCCGGAAGATCCGCATGGCGATCTCGCCCCGGTTGGCGACCAGGACCTTCTTGAATGCTTGGCTCATATATCGTTCCTCCTTCTCTCCGCCGGCAGGCGGGAATCTTTTGGTTCAGCTTAGTATACACCAACCCCGCCGCCGGTTGCAACGGCTTCCAGCCCGGATTTGTCAATTTTATCCCGCCGTCATATTTTGAGCCTGGCTGATGGGGCGCTTTGTCTATTTCAGCAGGTCTTATGTCTGCTATCAGCGGCACTGCGGCCCGCCGGGGGCACAAAAAAGACGGCGCCCTCAGGGCGCCGTCTCCGGCTCATCTCAGGCGGTCCTGCCAGCGGCTGCGAAGCTGAACCACCCCCGGGCGTCCCGCTGGACACCGGAGAAGCCGTCCCGCAGTGTCCAGCCCGTCACGCTGGTGTAGAGGGGCGCCGCGGCCCCCTCCTCTAGCAGCAGGGCCTCCGCATCGTGGAGGCAACCCATCCGGGCCTCCCCCTCCTCCGCGCCGGCGATGACCGACAGCAGGGTATCATAGGCGCTGTTGGCGTATTTACCCAGGTTCTCCGGCTTATCGGAGCCCCACTGCATCAAAAAGCACTCCGCATCGTTGCCCAAAGCCCGGATCTCCGTTCCTGCCAGGGTGAAGGTCCCCTCCTGCAGGGCGGTGTCCAGCTCTTCCCGGCTGACGCCGCGGGCCGTCACCTGGAGGCCCAGGGCGCTCTGCCAGGCGTCTACCAGCGCCTGGGCCACGGCGGCGCCGTTCCCCTCGTCCACGTAGAGATATTCCAGCTCCCCCAGGTCCCGGGCGTCGGCGTATCCGGCCTCCGCCAGCAGGCCGCGGGCCTCCTCCGCCAGCTCGTCCCGGTGCGCGGGGTCGTTGTCCAGCAGCACGCCGCCATCTGTACGGAAATCCTGCTCCCCGCTCCCCGGCACGCCGGGAGGGATCAGGCCCTCAGCGGCATACGCCGTGGCGCCCGCCGCCTCAGCAGCGGCAGAACGGTCCGCCGTCAGAGTCAGCGCCCGACGGACCCGGGCATCCATCAGCGTATCCTGCGCGCAGTTGAACACCACCGCCTGAACGCTCAGCTCCCGCGCCAGGGTCCGGCTCTCCGCCTCGATCAAGGCCGTCAGCTGCTCCGCCGGGAGGATGCCCAGGAAATCCACCTCCCCGGCGTCGTAGAGGTCCTGTCCCGCCTCTGCGGTCTCCGCAAATCGGAACGTCAGGGTCTGCGGCCCGGAGAAACTGTTGCGGTAGGTCTCGCTGGCCTCCAGGGTCAGCGCCTCACCAGCCTCATACCCGCTCACCTGATACGGCCCGTTGGTCACAAGGCCCGTAAGGTCGTTCCACCAAGGGGCCGCCTCCGCCGGCTCCGCCGCTGCTTCGGCGGTCTCCCCGTCAGCGGCAGCGGTCTCCTCCTGCAGCAAGTCCTGCCGCAGAGGCATGGTGGCGGGCGCAGTGCAGACCTCCGTCAAAAACCAGTCGAACTTTCCGTTCAGCACCACCACCAGGGTGCTGTCATCCTCCGCCGTCACCTGCAGCAGCGACACGTCGCCGGTCTCCCGCACGGCGTCGTAGCCTGCTACCACGGACAGCAGCGACGCGCTGGGGGAATCGTTGGCCGGATCGGCCAGCCGCTGCCAGGCAAAGACAAAGTCCCCGGCCCGGACCGCCCGGCCGTCGGACCACTCGGCCTTCCGCAGCTTGAAGGTCCAGGTCACGGTGCCGTCGGCATTCTCCTCCGTACTGACGCTCTTGGCTGCGCCGTTCGTCACCGTGGTCCCGCCGGAGCCGTCTCCTGTTTTCCGCATCAGATTTTCATACAGGTGGACCAGGACGGTCTGGTCCGCCGTCTCTGTGGCGTAGATGGGATCCAGCTCCTCCGGCGCGCCGCCCACGCAGACGGAGAGGGCCGGCCCCTCCCCGCTTCCGCCGCAGCCGGTCAGGCTGAGAGCCAGCAGCGCCGCCGCCAAGAACAGCGCCCACCGGCGCTTCCAATTCTTCATATCGTCGTTCCTCCCGCTCTGGAGTCTAAAACGGGCACCCCTGCCGGGCACCCCTGCATATCAAAGGGCCTGGTCTATTATAAAGATTATCAGGCAGCTTGTAAAGTTACGAGCCCTCAAAAAGTAACAAATAATTACAAAATTAAAAATTTATTCACAAATCACAGCAAGAACTCGAAAATGCCCTGTCTCCCAGCCGGAACCAGTGGCGTGAAAAGCGCCGGGCGCGGATTTCCGCGTCCGGCGTTCAAAGCCGTTTTCACGCTGTGGTCAGGCGGCCGTCCTCGTCGAACTTCACCGGAACGATCTCGTTCCGGGTCTTCTGGGCGATGTCGTCGATCCGCATCTTGGCAGGATAGTCGGAGATGAAAGTCACTGCCACGCCCTGCCGCCTGGCCCGGCCGGTCCGGCCGATCCGGTGGACGTAGTCCTGGTTTTCGTCCGGCACGTCGCAGTTGAACACGATGTCCACATCATCCACGTCGATGCCACGGGCCGCCACGTCGGTGGAGACGAACACCCGCAGCTCGCCCCGGCGGAACTTCTCCATCACCTGCTCCCGCTTCCGCTGGGGAATATCGCCGTGGATGCACTCCGCGTCGATGCCCCGCATCTGCAGGAACTTGGTGATCCGCTCTGTGGAGCCCTTGGTGTTGCAGAAGGCCATGCACCGGTCGAAACCCGTCTCCTTCAGAATCTTTTCAATGGCGTCTGCCTTACCGTCGTGGGGCACGTCCATGCGGAACTGCTTGATGTCCGGCTTGTTCTGCTCATCCTCCCGGACGGTAATCTCCGCCGCGTCCCGCTGGTACACCCAGGCGATGTCCATGACCTCCCGGGAGATAGTGGCGGAGAAGAGTCCCAGGTTCTTCCGCTTGTTCATCTTGTCCAGCAGGCGGGTCACGTCATGGATGAAGCCCATGTCCAGCATCCGGTCCGCCTCGTCCAGCACCACGGTCTGCGCCGTGTCCACCCGGACGGTGCGGCGCTTCATGTGGTCGGAAAGCCGTCCCGGCGTGGCCACCACGATCTGGGGGTGCTTCTTCAGCGTGTCGATCTGCCGGCCGATGGGGGCGCCGCCATAGAGGCACACCGTCCGCACGCCGGGCTTGAAGGCTGCCAGGTCCCGAATCTCGTCGGTGATCTGGATGGCCAGCTCCCGGGTGGGGGCCAGGATTACCGCCTGGACGCTCTCGTCCTCCGGGTCCACATGCTCCACGATGGGGATGCCGTAGGCAAAGGTCTTGCCGGTGCCGGTGGGGGCCTTGGCGATCACATCCTGCCAGTCCATCATAGGCGGGATGCAGCCTGCCTGGACCGGGGTGGACACCTCAATGTTGCGTTTTTCAATGGCGCGTATGATCTCCGGCGACAGGTGCAGGCTGTCGAACCGGACGCCTTCCGTAAATTCCATGGCTCTCTTCCTCTTTCGTTTATCCGTTGGCCTGGCCGGCGCGGCTGCGCCCGTAGATCATGGGCACTACCAGGACTACCAGTGCCAGCAGGGCTGAGAAGAACGTGGTCTCGCTGGTCACCATAGCGCCGGCGGCCACCACCAGGCCCGCCAGCATCCAAAGCCAGCCGGCAAACCGGTGGACCTCTTTCCACAACGGCGGATTGTTTACCGTAAAGGAGAACCGCAGGGCCAGCTTGGCATCCTCCGTGCAGTCGAACATGTGGGAGCCCAGCAGCATCAGCACCAGACCCAGAATGCAGGGCGTGTAGAAGTTCAGACTTAGCCCCTGGCCGGAAGTCTCCAAAATGGCGCCGCTGCAGAACAGCAGGGAAATGGTTGGAAAGCCCCAGCGCCCCATGAGCCGGTTAAACGCCGGTGGGATCTTCATCCGCTTTTGATACTGCAGCAGCATGAACTGCGCGACAGCCTCCAGCAGGCACATCAAACCGGGCAGGAGGAGCGCCACCGCCCACCGGGGCAGGGAGTCATCCTGGCCGCCGGGGCCGATCAGGCCGGTCTCCACAATCTCCGGGATCCGGTCCCACATCCGCACGCCCAGGATCATTGGCAGGGCGCAGGCCGTCAGCGTCACGATCAGCAGCGCCCGCTGCTTTTCCGGCGACAGGTGCTTTCCAAATATCTCAGCCCCCCGGATTTCCAGGTCGCGGGGCAGGGCCTCTCTCTTTTTTCGGTTGCTCATAGTCAGCCGGGTCCTCCTTCTGGGGTCCGCAGGCAGATTGCTCTGCCGTCAAAATTTTTCTTTTCTCCGGGCTTCCTATGGACTGCGCCGGGGGAAACGGGTATTATTATATATGGAAAATACGCTTTTGTAAAGCACTGTCAAGGAAAACGCCCGTCCAGGCGGAGCCGCTCCGCCCGGCCGCTCCTTGCTCTCCCGGAGAAAAGCAGTCCCGGAATATGTTCGCATTTCCCCGTATTCCTCCGTTTTTTGAGTAAATTTGTCTTATAATTGTAGTAAAATTTTGTATTGTGCCCCGTAAGATTCACAAATTTTATGGTACATTGTAAGAACCAGAAAGCTCCAGAGCGGATACGGAGGTGCCACGTGAACGGCGGAATGGATTATGTACGCATTTTGCGGGACCTGCGGGAAGATGCTGACAAGACCCAGACCCAGATCGCTGAGGTGCTCGGAACATCCCAGACGATGTACGCCCGCTATGAGCGCGGGGCCAACGAGCTTCCGATCCATCATCTGATCACGTTGAGCAAATACTACGGGGTCAGTACGGACTACCTGCTGGGTCTCAGCAAGGAACGCTGAAACGCGGACAGGGAGAGCTCCCTGTCCGCGTTTTTCAGGTTTCTTCAATCTGCCGGGGCAATCTCCTGTGCTTTTGCCTCGACCACGCTGCTCTCGTCGGCATCGGGCAGGTCCGCGGTAAAGTGATCTGCTGCCTGCCCGGTCATGGTGCCGGAAAACTCTGTAAGCCCGTTGTCGCCGCTGACAGTCTCATAGCTGGTGCCGTCCCCGTTGTCCTGGGACACAGTCCACCGGTCCAGGTCGCCAGTGACGTCAATGGTGACGGTCCGGGTCTCCCGGCTGCCGTCCTCATGCACCACATCCATATCGTAGGCGTAGTGATAGGCACCCGCGGTCTCCATGGCCTCGGTGATGTCAATCTCCTCACTCTGAGCGTGGAGGATCAGCCGGCCGTTCTCCTTGGTGACCGGCTCCCCGGCCGCTACGGTGACATACACCTCGTTGCCCTGGTTATCCTGGGCCAGGTACTGATTTCCGGATGTCCAGACGATGGTGAACTGCCGGAAGAACTCCCCGTCCGTGGCCACGTTCACTGCCCCGGCGGTGACGGCCAGCGCCATCACCATGGCAGCGGCAATGGCCGCGCCCCGCAGGACCCGGGGCATCCGCTTTCTGTGCTTCATCTCCTGCATTTTCTGAAAAACCTCCTGTTTGGCTTGGTCGGAGGCACGGAGATGGGAAAAGGTCTCCTGGTACAGTCTCTTGTCGATCATGACTCTGCCTCCTGTAAGATCAGTTTCAGCTTCCCCCTGGCCCGCATGAGCCAGGTCTGCACGGTGGACGGATTGGCCCCCATGGCCGCCGCGATCTCCTGTACGGAGCAGTCTTCGTAGTAGTAGAGATACACCGCGGCCCGGTATTTGGGCGACAGGCCCATCACGTGCTGGTAGAGCTCACTCTGCTGCGGCGTGTCGAACACCGGCTCCCCGGCCTCCTCCAGAGGCCCGGTCCGCCTGCGCCACGGAGAGCGGAGCAGCTTCTTGCTCTCGTTCACCGCCACCCGGACGACCCAGTACCGCTCATGCTCCGGCGACCGGAAGGGCTTTCGCTCCAGATAGAGCTTCAGCAGCGTCTCCTGCATCACGTCCTCCGCGTCGGCGCGGTTTTTCAAATAGCTGTATGCCAGCCGGAACACGGTGTCGCCATAGCGCTCCACCGCCCCCTCGAATGCCGCGTCTGTCAATCTCATCACACCTTGCTGTTGGGATGGGCGGCAGCGCCGCCCGGAAAGGCCTTTCTATCGGGAATATCCCTCACCGGGGTGAAATATCTCACCCAGTCCCAAAGTTTTTCAAAAATCATACGCCCCGCGCAGGAGCGGGATCTCGAAAACCGGAAACGGCTGAGCCGTTTCCGGTTTTCTGCGTTTTTCTCAGATCGGATCACTTGTGGGGCACGTGCCAGATGTTGTCGGCATACTCCGCCACAGCCCGGTCGGCGGCGAACACGCCGCTGCGGGCGATGTTGTGCAGGCTCATGCGATTCCAGGCCGTCTGGTCCCGATAGGTCTCCGCCATGCGCTTTTCCGCCTGGCAGTATGCCTGGAAGTCCGCCAGCAAAAAGTACTCGTCCGCGGGGCTGCCCCCGGCGCCGAACAGCAGCCGCTGGTACAGGTCGTCGTACCGGACACCGTCCCGGAAGCCGGTCCGCAGCGCGTCCAGGCACCGGTGAAGCACCGGGTCCCGGTTGTACAGCCGCTGGGGCACATAGCCCTCCTTCTTCAGCTGCTCCACCTCGTCGGCCCGCAGGCCAAAGAGGAACATGTTCTCGTCCCCCAGCAGGTCGTGCATCTCCACGTTGGCACCGTCCAGGGTGCCAACGGTCAGGGCGCCGTTCATCATGAACTTCATGTTGCCGGTGCCGCTGGCCTCCTTGCCGGCGGTGGAGATCTGCTGGCTCACCTCGCTGGCGGGCATCAGCTGCTCCGCCAGAGAGACCCGGTAGTTCTCCAGAAACACCACCTGCAGCTTATCGCGGCAGATAGGGTCGTGGTCGATCTGATCCGCCAGGGAGTTGATGAGGCGGATGATCCGCTTGGCCACTGCATACCCCGGCGCCGCCTTGGCGCCGAACAGGAACGTGTGGGGCTGCGTGATGGCGTTGGGGTCGTCCTGGAGCTTCTGGTACAATGCGATGATGTGCAGCACGTTCAAAAGCTGCCGCTTATACTCGTGGAGCCGCTTCACCTGAACGTCGAAGATGGCGTCCGGGTTCAGCTCCACGCCCCGGGTCTTCTTGGCATGGGCGGCGAAGGCCGCCTTGTTGGCCCGCTTGATGGCACCCAGCCTCTCCAGAACAGAGGCGTCATCGGCATAGTCATCCAGCTTTTTCAGGGCCTGGGGGTGCAGCAGATAGTCGTCCCCGCCGGTCAGGTCCCGGATCAGGCCGTCCAGTCCGGGGTTGATCTCACTGAGCCAGCGGCGGTGGTCAATGCCGTTGGTGACGTTCCGGAATTTCCAGGGCTCCATGCCGTAGGCGTCCCTGAAAACGTCCTTTTTCAGGATCTCGGAGTGTAGGCCGCTGACGCCGTTGACCGCCATGCCGCCGGCGATGCAGAGGTTGGCCATGCGGACCTGACCGCCCCAGACGATGGCCATTTTCTCCGTCTTCTTGGGGTCGTGGTAGAAGTCCTCCACCTTCTTCTGCCAGCGGCGGGAGATCTCCAGGATAATCTGCCACACCCGGGGCAGCAGGAATTCCACCAGGCTCTGGGGCCAGCGTTCCAGCGCCTCCGAAAGGACCGTGTGGTTGGTGTAGGCCACGGATCTCGTGGTGATGTCCCACGCCTCATCCCAGTCCATGCCGGCGTCGTCGATCAGGATCCGCATCAGCTCCGGGATCACCAGGGCCGGGTGGGTGTCGTTGATCTGGATGACGTTCTTCTCATGGAAGTTCTTCATGGTACCGTACAGTTCGGTGTGCTTGGCGGCGATGGACTGGAGGGTGGCGGACACGAAGAAGTACTGCTGTTTCAGCCGCAGAGACTTGCCCTCCAGATGATTGTCCTCCGGATAGAGGACCTTGGCAATGGTCTCTGCCATGGCCTCGTCCTCCGCGGCCTTCAGGTACTCGCCCCGGGAGAACAGGGACATATCCACCGGCTGGGTGGACCGGGCGTCCCACAGCCGCAGGACATTCACATGCTCCGTGCCGTAGCCGGCGATCTCCATGTCGCAGGGCACGGCCTGGACCACCGTGGCGTCCTCATTGACGATGTGCAGGTGGCCGTTGTCCCAGAACTCCCGCACGGTGCCGCCGAAGCGGACCTCCTGGGTCTCCGCGGGCTTTGGCATCAGCCAGGCCGCGCCCAGGTCCTTCCAGTTGTCCGGCAGCTCTACCTGCTGGCCCTCCACGATCTTCTGCTTGAAGATGCCCAGCTCGTAGCAGATGGAATAGCCGGTGGCCGGGATCTCCAGCGTAGTCATGGAGTCTAGATAGCAGGCGGCCAGGCGGCCCAGGCCGCCGTTGCCCAGGGCGGCGTCCGGCTCGATCTCAAAGATGTCGGCCGCCTTGAAGCCCAGGTGCTCCAGCGCCTCCCGCAGCTGGGGCAGCAGCCCTAGGTTATAGGCATTCTTCATCAGGCTGCGGCCCATCAGAAACTCCAGAGACAGGTAGTGCACCTGCCGGGCATGCTGCTGGCGGGCCTTCTGACGGGTCTCCACCTCCCGCAGAGCCATCATGTCCCGCAGGACCAGGGCGCTGGCCCGCATCATCTCTCCATCCGTGGCCTCCGCCGCCGTCTTTCCGAAGCTGACCATCAGCTTGGCGGTGAGGGCGTTCTCCAGGGTCTGTGTGGTAATTGGTGTCATGCGTCTCCTTACTCCGCCGGCTCCTGTTTCCCGGCGGTCCCCTTCTTGGGTTTGGTCTCTTTCTTGGCAGGCGTCCTCCTGCCGCTTTTGGCGGCCGTCTTTTTGGCGGCCGGTTTCTTGGCTGCCGTCCGCTTTCTGGCGGCAGGCTTCTTCTCCGGTGCGGCCGGAGCGGCCTCCTCAGCCGCCGGCTCGGCGGACGATTGTGCCGCTTCCGCGGTCGGCTGCGGAGCAGGTTCGTCAGATGCGGGCTCCGCCGCTTCCGCGGGGGCGGTCTCTTCCGCGGGGGGCGGTCTCTTCCGCGGGGGCGGTCTCTTCCGCGGGAGCGGATTCCTCCGCCGGGGCGGACTCTTCTGTCCGGACGGGCTCCTCCGCAGGGGGCCAAGGCTGGCCGGTGACGGTGCTGTAAATGTGCAGGTACTCCCCCGCGCTCCGGGCCCAGCTGAAATCGCAGGCCATAGCCCGCGCCCGCAGCCGGGCGAAGGCGTCGGGATAGTCCTTGTAGAGATACACCGCCTCCCGGATCACATACAGCATATCACTGCCGGCGTAATTTGCAAAGGTAAATCCGTTGCCGGCGTCCCTCCAGGACTCGTACGGGCTGACGGTGTCCTTCAGTCCGCCGGTCTCCCGGACGATGGGCACGGTGCCGTACCGCATGGCGATCATCTGACTCAAGCCGCAGGGCTCGCTCTTGGAGGGCATCAGGAACAGATCCGCGCCTGCATAGATGGCCATGGACAGCTCCTCGTTGTAGTCCAGGCGCACGGCCATGCGGCCGGAATACTGCTGGGCTGCCCACTGGAAGAACTCCTCGTACTTCCGGTCCCCCTTGCCCAGGATCACCATCTGCAGGGGCAGCTCCATCATGTCGTGGAGCACCTCGCACACCAGATCCAGGCCCTTGTGGGACACCAGGCGGCTGACGATGCCCACGATGGGAACGTAGGGCTCCTGCCGCAGGCCCATGAGCTTCTGCAGCTCCGCCTTGTCCGCCTGCTTGCCCGCCATGTCCGCCGCGCTGTAATTGACGGCGATGTGGGGATCCGCGGCGGGGTCATACCGCTTCACGTCGATGCCGTTCAGCACGCCGGAGAGCTTGTAGCCGCAACGGCGCATGATGCCGTCCAGCCGGTGGGCGAAGTAGGGCATCTTCAGCTCGTTGGCGTAAGTAGGAGAGACGGCGTTGACGGCGTCGGCGCACAAAATGGCGCCCTTCAGCAGGTTCACGTCCCCGTCCATCAGAATGGTGCCGTCATCCGCCCAGCCGTGGTCCAGGCCGAACAGGTCCCCCAGGGTCTGGCGGCCGTAGCGGCCCTGGTACTCAATATTATGAATGGAGAGCACGGTCCGGATACTCCGGAACCGCTCCTCCCGCACGCTGTCGTCCTTCAGATAGATGGGCACCAGGGCGGTCTGCCAGTCGTTGCAGTGGATGACCTCCGGCCAGAACCTCAGGTGGGGCAGCATCCGCACCACGGCCCGGGAGAAAAATCCGAACCGCTCGCCGTCGTCCATGTAGCCGTACAACTCCGGACGCCGGAAATACTGCTCGTTGTCCAGGAAGTACCAGGTGACGCCGTCCCGTTCCATGGAGAACAGCCCGCAGTAGCTGTGGCGCCAGGCCAGGTCCACATAGTCGTAGCATTCAAAATGCAGCTGGTCGCTGAATTTCTCCTTCACCTTCTGGTACAGGGGCAGCACCACCGCCACATCCGCGCCCTGGGCCGCCAGCGCCGCAGGCAGGGAGCCCGCCACATCCGCAAGGCCTCCGGTTTTGCAGAACGGAACCGCCTCGCTGGCCGCATATAAAATCTTCATAGTCCTCTCCTTTCACGCTCATGCGCCCCGCCCTCCGGCAGGGTCAGGGACCGGCGGGACTCCGTCAGCCGGAGCCCCGCCCGTCTATTCGCCGTCCTGGAAGCCTTCCTCCCGCACTCACACCTGACTGCCCTTGGCCAGCACGATGGGATACGAGCTGTGTCCCATCAGCGTCCGGTCCGGCAGGATTTCTACATTTTTATCCGCGATCAGATGGGACACCGCCGCGCCCCGGCGCACCGCCGTCTCCTTGAAGAGCACGCAGTTGCGCACCACAGCGCCGGCCTCCACCACCACGCCGGGGAAGAGGATGGAGTTCTCCACCACGCCCTCGATGTTGCAGCCGTCTGCGATCAGGGAGTTCTCGCAGTAGCCGTCGGGTCCGATGTAGGCGGAGGACTTGTCAGTGGCCTTGGCCCGGATGGGCCGCTCGGCACAGAACAGCTCCGCCCGGATGGCCGGGTCCAGCAGCTGCATACTGCGGTCGTAATACTCCTGTACAGAGCGGATCTGCGCCGCGAAGCCGCCCCAGATGTATCCCTGGAGCTTCAGGCTGTCCTTCCGGGCCTGGAGCACGTCCCGCCGCAGGCTGTACTGATCCCGGGTGGCGCACTCGTCCACCAGATCCAGCAGCAGCCTGGTGGAGAGGATGTACACTTCCAGCCCCCGGTAGCCCCTGGGCCGGTGGAGGTGATACAACACATCCGTGACGCGGCCGGTGCCGTCCAGCTCAAAATAGGTGCCGTTCTCCGTCTCAAAGCTGTCGTTGCCGCAGACTACGGTGATGTCCGCGCCGGACTTGATGTGCTGGTCATAGATGTCGGACAGGGGCAGGTTCACCACCAGGTCGCCGTCCATAAGCACCACATAGTCCCGGCGGATCTCCTCCAGATAGGAGCGGACGCCCGCCAGGGCCTCCATCTTGCCCCGGAAGACCGCCGCCTCGCCCCAGTGCTGCTTGTATGCAAAGGGGGGCAGGATCTTCAAGCCGCCCCGCTTGCGGGACAGGTCCCAGTCCTTGCCGGTGCCCAAGTGGTCCAGCAGACTCTGATAATGGCCGTGAAGCACCACACCCACGTCCGTGACACCGGCGTTCACCAGGTTGGACAGGGCGAAGTCCACCGCCCGGTACCTCCCGCCGAAGGGGATGGACGACGCGGAGCGGATCTCCCCCAGCTCCCGCAGGTCATTGCGCTTTTCATAGGAAAAGATGATCCCGTGCATGCCGTTCATCTGGACACCTCCTCGCCGTTCTTGTTCAGCATCACGCCGGGGCGCACCCGCTTCTCATCCTCCAGGACGCAGCCCGGCGCCAGCACCGTCAGGCCCCAGGGATCCGGCGCCGTCTCCTCCGGCGTGCCGCCCAGGCGGCAGTTGCGGCCGATGCGGCAGCCCTCGCCCAGGATAGCGTATTCCACCACGGCGCCGGGCTCCACGGTCACCCCGGGGAACAGGACGGAGTAGGACACCCGGGCCCCCTCCCCCACGGTGACATTGGGAGCCAGGACGGAGTTCTCCACCGTCCCCTCCAGATCGCTGCCCCGGTTGAAGGCACTGTGGCTGATCTGGCAGCGGCGGCCCAAAAAGGCCGGCGGCGCGTTGACGGACCGGGCGTAAATGGGCCAGGACTCGTCCAGCAGGTCCAGGCCCGACTCCGGGGAGAGCATATCCATGTTGGCGTCCCACAGGGACTCCAGCGTCCCCACGTCCTTCCAGTAACCGCTGAAGCGGTAGGCGGCCATCCGTTCTCCATCCCCCAGCATGGCGGGGATCACATTTTTGCCGAAGTCATTTTCGGAGTTGGGGTTGGCCTCGTCAGCCTCCAGATACCGCCGCAGGGTCTTCCAGGTGAAGACGTAGATGCCCATGGACGCCAGATTGCTCTTGGGCTCCTTGGGCTTCTCTGCGAACTCCGTGATGAGGTCGTTCTCGTCCACGCTCATGATGCCGAAGCGGGACGCCTCCGACCACGGCACCTCCATGACGGAGATCGTGCAGGCGGCGCCCACGGCCTTATGGCGCTCCACCATCTTGGAGTAATCCATCTTGTAGATGTGGTCGCCGGAGAGGATCACCACATACTCCGGGTCATACAGGTTGATGAACCCGATGTTCTGATAGATGGCGTTGGCGGTGCCCTTGTACCAGGTGCCGCCCTTGCTGCCCATGTAGGGCGGCAGGATGTGGACGCCGCCGGTGGACCCGTCCAGGTCCCAAGGCACGCCGCTGCCGATGTAGCTGTTCAACTCCAGGGGCCGGTACTGGGTCAGCACGCCCACGGTGTCGATGCCGGAATTGGTGCAGTTGGACAGGGGAAAGTCGATGATGCGGTATTTCCCGCCGAAGGGCACGGCGGGCTTGGCCATGTCGCCGGTGAGGACGTACAGGCGGCTGCCCTGGCCGCCGGCCAGCAGCATGGCGATGCACTCTTTTTTCATGTCTTTTCCAACTCCTTTGCCTGTTGTTTCTTCCTGGGTCTGGGGAACGTCCCCTCGCCCCGCAGGAACACCGCACCGAAGGCCGGGATCCGGATGGCGGCGGAGCATTCCTTTCCATGGGAGGGCACGGCCTCCACCATCACCGCCTCAGAATCGCCGAAACCGTCGCCGCCGTATGCGGGGTCATCGGTATTGAACACGGGCACATACCGCCTGTGGGGCGGCACGCCCATCCGATAGTTCGTATAGGTGTTGGGCGAGAAGTTCACCGCGCACATAAGGTCGCGGCCCTTCTTGTCCCTGCGCAGAAACACCACCACGTTGTTGTGGTTGTCGTCCGGCACCAGCCATTCAAAGCCCGCCCAGTCGAAGTCGACCTCCCACAAAGCCGCCGTCTTTTTATAAAAGGCGTTGATCTCCCGGAAGAACTTCCGGAGCTTCTGATTCTCTGGTCGGTCCAGCAGGTACCAGTCCAGCTGCCCGTCGGAGTCCCACTCGTGCCACTGGCCGATCTCCGCCCCCATAAACAGCAGCTTCTTCCCCGGGTGGGCCAGGAGATAGGCGTAGAAGCCCCTCAGGCACCGCAGCTGGTTGTCGTAGTCCCCGGGCATCTTCCCCACGATGGACCCCTTCATGTGGACCACCTCATCGTGGGAGATGGGCAGCACAAAGTTCTCAGAAAAGGCATACATCATGGAGAAGGTGATGTCCTTGTGGTTGTACTGGCGGAAATAGGGATCCAGCTTCAAATAGTGGCACATGTCGTTCATCCAGCCCATGTTCCACTTCAGATTGAAGCCCAATCCCCCCACGTCCGGCGGGCGGGTCACCAGGGGCCAGGCGGTGGACTCCTCGGCGATCATCAGCACGCTTGGGTCCGTCTGGAAGGCCATGGTGTTCAGCTCCCGCAGAAACTCGATGGCCTCCAGGTTCTCGTGTCCACCGTACTGATTGGGGGTCCAGGCTCCGCCCTGGCGGTCGTAGTCCAGGTACAGCATGGAGGCCACCGCGTCCACCCGCAGGCCGTCGATGTGGTACTCTTCCAGCCAGAAGCGGGCGGAGGAGAAGAGAAAGCTCTTCACCTCGGGCCGGCCGTAGTCGAAGACCCGGGTGCCCCAGGCGGCGTGCTCCCGCTTGTTGGGATCGCTGTACTCATAGCAGTAGGTGCCGTCGAATTCGTAGAGGCCCTGAGCGTCCTTGCAGAAGTGGGAGGGCACCCAGTCCAGCAGCACCAGGATGCCGTTTTTATGCATGTGGTTCACGAACCACATGAAGTCCTTGGGCGTGCCGAACCGGGAGGTTGGGGCGAAGTACCCGGTGCACTGATAGCCCCAGGAGTCGTCCAGGGGGTGCTCCGTCACCGGCAGCAGTTCGATGGCGGTGTAGCCCATATCCTTCACATAGGCGGCCAGATCCTTCGCCAGGTCCTTGTAGTCGATGAAGTCCCCGTTCCCCCGCTTTTTCCAGGAGCCCAGATGGACCTCATAGATATTCAGCGGTGATGTATAGACCGGGTGCTTGGCCTTCTTCTCCCGGAAAGCGCCGTCCGTCCACTTGAATCCGCTGATGTCATACAGCTTGCTGGCTGTCGCCGGCCGGGTCTCTGTGTGGAAGCCGTAGGGGTCCGCCTTCTGGCGGACCTGGCCGTCCGCCCCCCGCACCGCATATTTATAGGAAGTATAGACCGGCAGGTCCGGCAAGAAGCCCTCCCAGATCTCACCCTTGCGGGCGAGGGGGGCCGCTCCCTCCTCCCAGTCGTTGAAGTCGCCCACGACGGACACCGCCTCCGCATGGGGGGCCCAGACCCGGAACGTCCAGCCATCTCTGCCCCGCTTTTTGGCAGGGTGGGCGCCGAACCAGCGCCAGCCGTCCGTCATCGTCCCCTGGTGGAAACGGTCCGCCTGTCCTTGTTTTGCCATGGCAGCAGCTCCTCTCCCCGCCGCGGAGTATCCCCGGCAGGCTCGTCATTCTTAGAGTAAAGCGTTTGCGCGGAATCTGGATATGCATATAATTGTTTATATTATACTTCCTGGGAAAAATACCGTCAAGGATGGTCCTGTCGAAAAAGGGCGGCACAAGTTGGTGGGATTTCCCAGTTTTTTCCCGTATTTTCACAAGAATGTTTGGTGCTTTTTGTGGGATTGGTCAGGATTTTTCCCGGAACTTTCCGCTTTTTAATCTCGTCTGAACAGAGGAAAAATTTTCCGCCCGTGTTGGGCGGAACGGAAAGGAAGAATCCCATGAAATCCCGCTCTCTGTTCTGTGCGGCACTGGCCGTGCTGCTGCTCCTGCTCTCCGCCTGCGGTCATCCGGCACCAGAGGCCAGCGGAGCCGCAGCGGAAGGGCTCTCCGCCACGGACACCATCACGCCGGAGGAAGGCGTCGCCATTCTGGAAAAGCAACTGGGCGCAGTGGACGAGGCCACCGGCAATGTGATGTCCTACGGCTACGAAGGGCCGCTTACTCTGGACGGAGTGGACTATTACAACTACCGGGTCTCTTGGCTGGTGGACGGCGATCACCTGTCCTATCTCACCAACTATCTGGTATCCACCGACGGGCTGGTGGTCCAGGAGTACCTGCCGGAGACGGATTGATTGCCAAATGAAACCACCTGCCGGGCCTGCATAGCCAAACAAATCCTGCGGATACTAGCTTTTGCCAAGCAGAATCATCCTGAAAAATCTGAAAGACAAAAGGAGTTTTCGATATGAAGGCAACTGGAATCGTGCGGCGGATCGACGACCTGGGCCGGGTGGTAATCCCCAAGGAGATCCGGCGCACCATGCGGATCCGGGAGGGCGATCCATTGGAAATCTACACCAGCCGCGAGGGTGAGGTCATCTTCAAGAAATACTCGCTGCTGGGCGGTGTGGAGGACTTCGCCGCGGAGCTCTGCGAGACCATGAGCCGGTCCACCGGCAGCGTCTGCGCCGTCACGGACCGGGACACGGTCATCGCCGTGGCGGGCGGCAGCAAGCGGGAGCTTATGGGCAAGCGGATCACCCCGGAGCTGGAGCAGATCATGGAGAGTCGGAAAATCTACCAGTACACCGGCGAGGGCCAGCCCCTCCAGGTGACGGAGGGCATCGACAGCCTGCTGACCACCGTGGCGGCCCCCATCCTGGCGGAGGGCGACCTGCTGGGCCTGGTGCTGTTCATCTCCAGCGATCCCGCTGCCGTCACCGGCGACACCGAGTACAAGCTGGCCCAGACCATCGCCGCCTTTCTGGGCCGGCACATGGAGAGCTGAATCCTCTCTCCCGCGCGGACGCCTGTACAGGCGTCCGCGTTTTTGATGGCATGAAATGCCGGAAAGACGCTATGCTGGAAGTATCCCCCAATTCGGAAGGAGCTGCTTCCATGACAGTTTCAGAGTGGATCGCGTATGTGGACCAGCGGGTCTGGGGCCCGGGAATGCTGGTGCTGCTGATGGGCACCGGCGTCTTCCTCACCCTGCGTACCCGCTTTCTCCCCTGGCGGAACCTGGGCTGGGCGCTGAAAAGTGTTCTCGGCCGTGACTCCCGCGCCAAGGCAGGCGGGGCCGGCGATGTGTCCCCCTTCTCCGCCCTGATGACCACGCTGGCCGCCACCATCGGTACCGGAAACATCGTGGGCGTGGCCACGGCCTTGGTGGCGGGCGGCCCCGGCGCCTTGGTGTGGATGGAGATCTCCGCCCTCTTCGGCCTTTCCTCCAAGTGCGCGGAGTGCCTGCTGGCCGTCAAGTACCGCCAGCGGGACGCCGGCGGCGAAATGCGCGGCGGCCCCATGTATACCATGTGCGCCGCCCTGCGGTGGAAGCGGCTGGGAGGTGCCCTGGCCTTTCTCTTCGCCCTCTTCACAGTCCTGGCCTCCCTGGGCATGGGGGACATGGCCCAGGCCAATTCCATCGCCGGGGCGCTGGCCGACAGCTTCTCCGTTCCGGCCCGGACCACCGGGGTGGCAGTGGCTCTGCTGGCTCTCGTGGTCATTCTGGGCGGTATCCGGCGGATTGCCGGAGTCTGCTCCGTGGTGGTGCCCCTCATGGCGGTCCTTTACCTGCTGGCGGGCACCGCAGTGCTGCTGGGGCATCTGTCCGTTCTGCCCGGAGCCGTGGCAGAGATGTTCCGCCTGGCCTTCTCTCCCGCCGCTGCTGCGGGTGGCGCGGCGGGGACTATGACCGCCTCCGCCCTGAACGCCGCTCGCTGGGGCATTGCCAGAGGCTGCTTTTCCCACGAGGCGGGCATGGGTTCCGCCGCCATCCCTGCTGCCTCCGCCGCCACAGACAGCCCCGCCCGCCAGGGGTATGTGAACATGACCGGCGTATTCTTCGACACCACAGTGATCTGCACAGTCACGGGCCTGTGCATCTGCGCCTCCGGCGTGCTGGGGACCGCCGACGCTTCCGGCGCGCAGGTAAACGGCGTGGCTCTCACTGCCTTGGCCTTTAAGACTGTGCTGGGCCCCCTGGGGGGGCTGCTGGTCTCCCTGGGGATCGTGTTGTTCGCCTTCTCCACCATCCTGGGATGGGAGTTCTGCGGAGAAACGGCCTTTGCATTTCTCTTCGGCCGCCGGGCCATCCCTCTCTATCGAATTCTCTTCGCCCTGGCGGCCTTTCTCGGCGCCACTCAGAGTCTGGAGGTGGTGTGGAATCTCTCCGACATCTTCAACGCCCTGATGGCAGTGCCCAACCTGATCTCCCTGCTCCTCCTCTCCGGCACCGCCGCCCGGGAGCTGGAGGCCTTCCAGCCGGAGATCCGCCGCGGGCGGAGACTCCGGCAGAGGCGGGCCGTCCGGCGGGCACTCTGAGTCCGCTTTCTTCAGGTGCCACCGACGGGGGCCGCCTGCCCCTGCCGGCATGTCCGGGACCGTGTGCAGGTCCGTCTCCCCATTCGGATGGGAAATGGCGGAATTCGTGAATTTTTTTCTGGAGGAGTTGCTTTTTTCCAGTTTGATGGTAAGATAAAGTACGGTAAAAATTTTAAACAAAGGACTTGATACCATGACCAAAATTGATATTGTCTCCGGCTTCCTTGGCGCCGGCAAGACCACTCTTATCAAAAAGTTGCTGGCGGAGGCCTTTCCCGGCGAAAAGCTGGTGCTCATCGAAAACGAGTTTGGCGAGATCAGCATCGACGGCGGCTTCCTGAAGGATTCCGGCGTGCAGATCAGCGAGATGTCCGCCGGGTGCATCTGCTGCTCCCTGGTGGGGGACTTCCACAAGGCGTTGAAGGACGTGCAGGCTCAGTTCCACCCGGACCGCATCCTCATCGAGCCCTCCGGCGTGGGCAAGCTGTCCGACGTTATCGTGGCGGTGCAGAACACCGCCGATGAGACCGACGACATGAAGCTGAACAGCTTCGTCACCGTGGCGGACGCCACCAAGGTGAAGGTCTACATGAAGAACTTCGGCGAGTTCTACAACAACCAGATCGAGGCCGCCGGCACCATCATCCTCTCCCGGACCCAGAAGATGAGCCAGGAGAAGCTGGAGGCCGCCGTGGCCATGCTGCGGGAGAAGAACGCCGACGCCGCCATCCTCACCACCCCCTGGGACCAGCTGGACGGCAAGACCATCCTGGCGGCCATTGAAAAGGTGTCCCTGGCGGACGAGCTGCTGGAGAAGATGCGCGCCGAGCACGCCGCCGATGAGGCGGAGCACGAGCATGCGCATCACCACCATGACCACGAGCATGCGCATGAGGAGCACGAACACCATCACGATCATGACCATCACGACCACGAGGAGCATGACCACCATCACGATCACGATGAACACGCGCATCACCATGACCACGACCACGAGTGCGACGATCCCAACTGCTCCTGCCACCACCATCACCACCACGCCGACGAGGTGTTCACCTCCTGGGGCAAAGAGACCCCCAAGGTGTTTGCCCAGGCGGACATTGAGCGGATCCTCACGGCCCTGGACTCCGGCGACTACGGCAAGATCCTGCGGGCCAAAGGCATCGTGAACGGCGAGGGCGGCAAGTGGATCGAGTTCGACTTCGTCCCCGAGGAGCATGAGGTCCGGGCAGGCCATCCCGACTACACCGGCCGGCTGTGTGTCATCGGCGCCGAGCTGCAGGAGGACAAGCTCTCCCAGCTCTTCGGTCTGTGAACTCTTTTCTTGAAAGACTGTAACCACACTTGATATTGCTGCACAAAATCAAGTGGAGTCCGTCCCCGAAGTAGGGAAAAGAGCCAAAAGAGCTTCAGCGCGCCGCGGTGGCCGGTGTGGGGGACTGTCAGAGTCGAAAGTCAGATTTCCTGCTGTCCGGGCGCCCGTTCCGCGTATTTTACCCGAAAGGAAATGCACATTATAATGGCAGACATTCCTGTTTATCTGGTGGCCGGCTTTCTGGATGCCGGCAAGACCAATTTCATCAACGGCATCCTGGAGGACGGCTTCGCCCGCCAGGATCCCACCCTGCTGCTCTGCTGCGAAGAGGGCGAGGAGGAGTACGAGAAAAACGCTTTGGACAACGTGACGGTCATCACCATTGAGGACGAGGAGGACCTGAAGTGCTCCTACCTGAAGGAGCTGGAGAAAGAGTACCACCCCAAACAGGTGCTGATCGAGTACAACGGCATGTGGCAGATGGAGCGGCTGTACCGGGAGGTTCTGCCCGCCAACTGGGTGCTGTACCAGATCATGACCTTCGTCTACGCCCCCACCTTTGAGATGTACGCCAAGAATATGGGCCAGCTGATGATGGAGAAAATCACCAACGCGGACATGCTGGTGTTCAACCGCTGTACGCCGGAGCTGCGGGACGCCCTGCGGAAGCGGAACCTTCGGATGGTGAACCGTCGGACTGACATTTACCTGGAGATGGAGGACGGCACCAGCGAGGACTACCTCACCGGCGACGAGTGCCCCTTCGACCTGAGCCAGGACCTGATCGACGTGCCGGACGACGACTTCGGTGTGTGGTATGTGGACGTGATGGATCACCCGGACCGCTGGGCGGGCAAGATGGTCCACATGAAGCTTATCATGTGCCACTCCAAGAAGTACCCGGGCATCCACTGCCCCGGCCGCTTTGTCATGACCTGCTGTGAGAACGACATCCAGTTCATGGGTCTCATCGCCAAGGGCATGAACCTGAACCAGTACCAGAACCGGGACTGGGTGGAGGTCACCGGCCGGATGGCGGTGGAGAAGCACGCCGCTTACAAGGGCAAGGGGCCGGTGATGCATGTGATCTCCATCGGGCCCTGTGAGAAGCCCCAGCAAGAAGTCGTGACGTTCTAAGGGGGGAGCGGGCTCCCCTCCTAACCACCCCACCACCAGTCTGCGGACTGGTGTGTGCGCCCAAGGCGCACGGATCAACGTATTTTCGGCAGGCGCATGTCCTGCCGAAAATGGATCCGAATTTCTTCGAAATTCGATACGGGGTGTATAACCTTGCTGCAAAAATCCCCTCCGTTGTTGAACGGAGGGGATTTTTGTCTTATGCGAGACCAAGCGCCCAAGGATTCTCATCGGGCAGGCCCCAGCCCGTCTCCCAGCGGCTCACGGCCTTGTCCGTCACGTGGAGCCATTCCGTCAGTTCCCCCTGGCTCCAGTTCTTCTCTTTTCGGCGCCGGGCGATCAGCCCGCCGGTGGCTTTTGCGTCCATGCCATCCGCTCCTTTTCCAGCCATATCATACCACAAAACTGTCTCAAAGGCACTCTACACTTCGCAGGAGCCTTGCTTTTTTCCGGAAAATCCTTATAATGGAGGTATTCTGTGTGTGGAAATCTAACCAGAAAGGACCGTCTGCTCTTGAAGCTCCATGACCATTTTCCCAAAGTCCGACTGCCCCTGTGGGCCACGCTTCTGGCCGCTGTGCTGCTGGCGGGCGCCATCACTCTGCTGGCGCTCTGGTGCCAGCCCAATGCCCTGCGGAGCGTCCTGGCCGTCTTCCGGGCGCAGCCGCTGCTGATTATCCTGAACTGCCTGCCGGTGGGGATGCTGCTGCTGGTGTTCACCTGCCTGCTCCGGAACGTGTTCTTCGCCGGGGCGCTGGCGAACTTCGCCGTCTGCGCCCTGTCTATCGCCAACCGCATCAAGATCGAGGTACGGGACGAGCCGGTGTTTCCCCGGGACTTTGCCCTGCTGAAAGAAGCGGGCAGCGCTGTGGGGACTTACGACATCCAGTTCCCGGTGCCGTCCATCGCCGCCGTCGTGGTGTTCTCGCTGGTGCTGGTGGCCCTGGGGCTCTTCGTAGGCAGCCGCCCCTTCCCCATCGCCCGGCTCCGCGGCTGGGTGGGAAGCCTGCTGGGGGCTGCCGCCAGCTTTGCCGTGCTGGCAGGACTGATCCTGACAGTCTATGCCTCCAATGATCTGTACAACTCCTTCCGGGTGTCTAACGCCTACTATATTCCCTCCGTGTTCAACGAGCTGGGGTTCCCCTACTGCTTCTGCCACCAGTTCACCACCTACCCGGTGGACAAGCCTGAGGGCTTCAGTCGGTCGGAGGCGGCCGGCTGGGACCAGGGCGGCGACACCGGTCTGGGGAAGGATGTGAACGTCATTATGGTGATGGATGAGGCCCTCTCCGATATCACGGACAGCGACGCTTTCGCTTTCACAGCGGAGAACGACCCCCTGCCCAACCTCCACGCCCTGCGGGAGGATCCCCACGCCGTCGCCGGCCATATCGTGGTGCCCGGCTTCGCCGGCGGCACTGCCAACACGGAATTCGACGTGCTGACAGGCATGCAGACCAACGCGCTCGCTGCCGGAACGACCTCCTCCTTCCGGGTGGTAAACCGGAACCTGGACAGCCTCTTCCGGGTGTTTGGCGGCGATGGCTACCACACCTCCTTCTTCCACCCGGGGGACGACTGGTTTTACAACCGGGAGAACGTCTACCGCTGGTTCGGGGCGGAGGAGACCGTATTTGCTGACCAGATGGAGGCGCTTACATACAAGGGCCGCTGGGTCACGGATGACTACATGGCGGGCCTGATTGAACAGGAATTCGCGGACACTGTGGCCGCTGGCGAGACGCTGTTCCACTACACAACCACCATTCAGAACCACATGTCCTACACCCTGGACAAGTACGGCGAGAGCTATGCCTATCCGGAGGTGCCGCTGAACACGGCGGTGTCCGACGAGGTGGAGACGCTGCTGAGAGTCTACACCGAAGGGGCTCGGGACGCGGACGCCATGCTGGGCCGTCTGGTGGACACTTTCTCCGCCGCGGAGGAGCCGGTGGTGCTGGTGTTCTTCGGAGACCACCTGCCCTATCTGGGCGACAACCAGATGGCCTACGCGGAGCTGGGCTTCACGGCCCGGCCGGAGTGGGACGCGCTGACCTCCTACGAGACGCCCTATGTGATCTGGGCCAATGACGCCGCCGCGCAGGCCCTGGACTGGGAGGCCGCCGTAGCGTCCCTGGACCTGCCGGAGGATGGGCGGCTCTCCGCCAGCTTCCTGGGGGCCGCGGTGCTGGAGCTCATCGGGCGGACCGGGGAGAGCCCCTGGTTCGACTTTCTGAACCAGCTGCGCCGGGAGCTGCCTGTGGTGCAGAAGCAGGCGTATCAGCTGGCAGACGGCACAGTGACGGACCAGCTGACGGAGGAACAGGCGGCGAAGATCGCCAAATGGCGTCAGTGGAGCTACTACAAGCTGATGTATAAGGAGATCGACTGAAAACGGCCCCCGGTGGACAGTGTCCGCCGGGGGCCGTTCTTTTCTTGACAGGTCTGACTGCCCTTGATACAATGGAGAAAAGCCCCATCTTTTGAAAGGATGTGCGCCCCATGAAGTCCTGGTCTCAACGGGAACTGGCGCTGGCTGTGCTGGTGGTTTTGGCGGCGATCTTCGTTCCCTATGCCGCTGTCCCTCTCTTGGCGAGGCTGGAACAGCTCCTCTCCAGCAGTGCGACGCCGCTGATCCTGTTCCTCTACGCCTGGATCTCGGCCCTGGTGACAGGGATGCCGTTTTTTCTGTGGGCCCGGAAAGGCCGGCGGGTCTGGCCCTGGATTTTGATCCTGACTATCTGCCTGGGGTTGCTCTTCCTTTTGAGCAGAAATCTGGACACCGCCGCCCATCTGGTGGCGGTCTTCACCGATTTTTATGATACGGAGTCCACCGCCTTCCTGCTGCTCTTTGCCATGCTGGCCTGCGGCGGGATGCTGTTTGGTGTCCTCCTGGCGGTTGCTGTCGCCTGGGTCCTCCGCAAAATCGACTACTGACAAACAACCCGCCCGGAGCTGTTGGCTCCGGGCGGCCTTTTCCGCGAAGCGCCCGCAAGTCGATCCATCAATCCCTGCCGCCTGTTGTCCGGATTCCCTTCGGCGGCACCAGTTCTGTCCCCTCCGGGAAGGCCCCGGCACAGGAGACGCCTGCGGCGTCCAGCAGCTCCAGCCGCATCCGGCAGAAACTCCCGCCGCCGGTGATGCAGAACACGTTTTCCCCCTGCCGCAGCGTCACCGGCCAGTTGCTCCAGATGGCGCCGTATGCCTCCTCCGATGCCCCCGGCAGTTCCCCAGGACTCCCCACCGGCCAGACACACCGTCACCGGCTGGTCCTGGGAGGCATAGGTGCAATTCACCGTGGTCGTGCAATCCTCCTCCACGGTGACATAGAGAAACGCCGCTTGTTCCTGCCGGGTGGTCAGGGAGAATTCTGCCGTGATCGGATCATCGGCAACCGTCAGGGTTTCAAACTGCGGCCCTGCCGGGGTCTCGGCGGTCTCCTTCCGTTCCGTCTCTGGAAACGCCGACAGATCCTCCGGAATGTCTTCCAGGCGACCGCAAGCCGCCATGAGAAAGCAGCAGATCAGGATCAAAACGCAGTGTTCCTTCTTCATGAAAATGCCAGTCCTTTCCTCACGATCTGTTTATCAAACGAAATGGCTGCATCCTTTTCCTCATCTCCCGCAAAAAAGCCAGCGGCTGTGCCGCTGGCTTTCAGACGTTCTCGTTTTTCGGGTGAAAATGTTCCCACACCGCCTGGGCGGCGGCCCGGGGCACCACGGCGGCAAGGGTCTCCACATCCGCCTCCCGGATGGCCTTGATGGTGCCGAAGTGTTTCCGCAGCTCCGCCCGCCGCTTCTCGCCCACACCTGGGATACCGTCCAGGGCGGAGCGGGTGGCGCTTTTGCTGTGGCTCTCGTGGTGGTAGGTGATGGCAAAGCGGTGGGTCTCCTCCTGGATCTGGCCGATGAGGGAGAACACCGCCTGCTGGGTGACGATGCCGATCTCCCGGCCCTCCGGCGTCACCAGGGCCCGGGTGCGGTGGCGGTCGTCCTTCACCATGCCGAAGATGGGCACATCCACGCCGAATTCCCAGGCCACCGTCTGCGCTGCCCGGGCGTGGGTCTCGCCGCCGTCGATCAGAAACACGTCCGGCAGGGGCAGAAACTTCTCGTCCCCATCCGCTGCCCGCTGGAGCCGTCGGCGCAGCACCTCCTGCATGGAGGCGTAGTCATCCGGATGTCCCTCCAAAGACTGGATGCGGAAACGGCGGTAAGCGGACTTCAGCGGCCGGGTGCCGCTGTATACCACCATAGAGGCCACGATGTCGCTCTTTCCCGTGTTGGAGATGTCGAAGGACTCCATCCGCTTCGGAGGCTCCGGCAGATTCAGCATCTTCCCCAGCAGCTCCAGGGTGTAGGCAGTCCGCTCCTCCACGGTGGTGGCTCGCTCTGTCTCCTCCTGGGCGTTCCGCTGGGCCATGGCCCGCAGCTCCGCCTTCTCTCCCCGCTGGGGCACGTGGACCCATACCTTGTGGCCCGCCCGCTTCGTCAGGACCTCCGACAGCTCTTCGCAGTCCTCCGTCTCCATGGGCAGCAGGATCTCGTGGGGCAGGATGGCCCGGGGCAGGTAGTACTGGGCCGTCAGGGCGGAGAGCATCTCGGCCTCCGACTCCTCGTTGGGGGCGGAGAACAGCTCCGTCTCCCGGCCGGCCAGATTTCCCTCCTCCATGTGGAGAATGGCGTAACAGCTCTTGCCGGATCCCCGGTACAGTCCCCAGATGTCCGTATCGGCACAGAGGCCCGCGATCACCGTCTGCTTTTTGCTGAGGGCACCGATGGCGTTAATCCGGTCCCGGAGCAGCGCCGCCTGCTCGAAGTGGAGGGCCTCCGCCTCCGCCTCCATCTCGGCGGTCATGTCCCGGAGCAGCTGCTTGCTCCTCCCCTCCAGCAGCTGCACCGCCTGCTCGATCCGGCGGTTATACGCTTCTGCTGTCATCTCCGGCCGGCAGAATCCGTCGCACCGGCCCATGTGGAAGTTCAGACAGGGGCGCTCTGCCCCGATATCCCGTGGGAATTTCCGGCTGCAGGTAGGCAACCGCAGGGCCACACACACCGCGTCCAGGGCCTGGCGGGTCTCGAACCGACCGCCGAAGGGCCCAAAGTACCGGGCGGAGTCATTGGCCATCTTGTTCACCAGGGAGAAGCGGGGGTATACCTCTTTGGACAGGCGGACGAAGGGGTACCCCTTGTCGTCCTTCAGCAGGATGTTGTAGCGGGGCTGGTGCCGCTTGATAAGGGAGTTCTCCAGCACCAGGGCCTCGAACTCGCTGGTGACGAAGATGGTGTCGAAGCGGTCCACCTGAGACACCATGTTCCGCGTCTTGGCGGTGTGGGAGGCGCTGTCCTGAAAATACTGACTTACCCGGTTTTTCAGCTTCTTGGCCTTGCCTACATAGATGACCTTGCCGGTTTTGTCCATCATCAAATAGACGCCCGGCGCCAGTGGCAGGTCGTTGGCCTTCTCCCGCAGCTCTTCCTTTGTCACGCCCGCCGCCTCCTCGCATAAAAGATACACGGCCTTGCGCGCCGCAGGGCCGTGTCGTACTTCCTGTATCGAATGTGTTATTCGCCGAAGTTGTCCTTGACCAGTTCCACCAACGCCTCGACAGCCTCTTTCTCATCGGCGCCGTCGGCGATCAACGTAATGGTGGTGCCCTTCACGATGCCCAGGGACAGAACGCCCAGCAGGCTCTTGGCATTGACGCGGCGATCCTCCTTTTCAACCCAGATGCCGCTCTTGAACTCATTTGCTTTCTGGATAAAGAACGTGGCCGGTCTTGCGTGCAGACCTACCTCATTATTTACGGTGATCTCCTGTGTATACATGATCCAGCTCTCCTTTTCTATACCAAGTCAACCAAGTCTGTTCCAACAGCTCCACATGATAACCGATGATTTTTCTGATAACATCATACCCGGTTTTACACAGACAGTCAACGGCGTTTTTCACAAACATTTTAAAATTTCCAGGAAACCGTACACAGTCTTTTCGTCTTTTAGCCTATCTTTCACAATTTTCCGGCAGTTACGCCCTCTTTTTTATCTATTTCTACAAGGGCGGCTGGAGACGCAGACAGGGGACCTCCCAAAAGGAGGTCCCCTGTGGACAGTGGGATCAATAGTTCTCGGCCTTCACCTGGAAGTAGGCCTGGGGGTGCTTGCACACCGGGCACACCGCCGGCGCGCTCTCGGCGATCTCCACATGGCCGCAGTTGCGGCAGAACCACATGACCTTCTCGCCCTTCTTGAAGACCTCGCCCTTCTTCAGGTTGTCCAGCAGCTTTAAGTACCTCTCCTCGTGGGTCTTCTCGATCTTGGCCACGCCCTCGAACTGGGCGGCCAGCGCCAGGAAGCCCTCCTCCTCGGCGGTCTTCGCCATCTCGGCGTACATCTTGGTCCATTCCTCGTTCTCGCCTGCAGCGGCAGCCACCAGGTTCTCCTCAGTGCTGCCGATGCCGTCCAGGGCCTTGAACCACAGCTTGGCGTGCTCCTTCTCATTCAGAGCGGTTTCCTGGAAGATGGCCGCGATCTGCTCGTAGCCCTCTTTCTTGGCCTTGCTGGCAAAATAGTCGTACTTGTTCCGGGCCTGGGACTCCCCGGCGAACGCGATCCACAGATTGGCTTCCGTCTTGCTGCCCTTCAGTTCCATGTGTCTGACTCCTTTCAAATTTTACAATTGCCTCTTTTTTCCTCTGGTCTATACTCATGCCGGCCGTCCTGTCCCGCACAGCGCGGGCAGTGTCCGGTGAATATCAGGGTGTGGCCCGTGACCACGCAGCCCTGGGCCGCAGCCAGACGGTCCAGCCTCTCGTCATAGGGCACAGTCTCCAGATCCAGCACAGCCCCGCAGGCGCGGCAGCGGAAATGGGTATGGGGCCGAGTCACCGCGTCAAAGCGGGTCACAGGGCCGTCCAGCTCTGTCAACCGCCCCTCCCGGGCCATCTGCTGGAGATTGCGGTACACGGTCCCCAGGCTCAGCCGGGGCATCTCCGGCTTCAGCTGCTGATAGACCATCTCCGCCGTGGGATGGGCGCGGCTCTCCAGCACAGTCTGGTAGATCCGCTCCCGCTGCTGGGAAAAACGCTGCGGCATAGGCTTTCTTCCTTAAATAGTAATAATTACTATTATTTATATATCATATCCTGCTGGAAAATGCAAGCACTTTTTCAAAATTCGGACAACATTCGACTGTCCGGCGCTGGCGGAAACTTCCGCTGCTAAATCCAGACGCCACGGAGACAATAACACCTGGGTATCGCGAAACAAACGCCCGCGCAAAGGGAGGTCAACCCATGAAAAGACAGTTTACGCTCTTGCTGGCCTCTGTCCTGGTGGTGTTTGCCCTGACCGCCTGCGGCGGCAACGACAAAGACACCAACCAAGATAACAACGGCCAAAACACGGTCGGAGAGGATATCCAGAACGCTGGCGAAGACATCATGGATGCCGGCGAGGACATCCTGGACCCCGACAACAACAATAGCAACAAGGACAACGGGACCGGCGATCACAAGAACGACCAGAACACCACCGACAGAGGTGACAGCGCCCTCACCGGCGGCGACACCACCGTGGAGGATGCCGTCACCAAGCAGAACAGCCGTCCCGGCGTATCCTACGGACAAATGCTGCGCAATGCCCGGGTCCACGATTCCGACGGGCTTCTGACGGACCATGAAAATGCCGCCAGCGGCCGCACAGCATAAAAACGGACAGAGAAGCGTTTTGCCTGTTTGAACAGGAAGACGGCGCGCAGAAAACACACAGGGCCGCGGCAACAGCTGCGGCCCTGTCTTTTTCCGAAAGGGCTTGGGAAGGTCCTTGCCTTTTCCAGGGAACATGGTACAATAAGGCAAAGCATACATTTTGTGGAAGTGGAAAAGGAGCCGCTATGAGCACTGTGAAAGAACCCCTCCACCCCCTGAGGACAGCCCGGTACCTGTGGCTGGGCATCCTTCTCTGCGCCCTGGTGGGCGGCGCCTGCTTTCTGGGCGGGCGGTGGTCCGCCGGCCGGTCTGAGACAGCGAAAATAGACACGGTCGTCCTGCAGAATCAGCTGTCGGAGATCCGGGAGCTGGCCACGGTCACCTACGCCTACACCAACATGGCCCAGTTTGAGAGCAGCAGCGACTTCTACGGGGTGAAAATCCCCTTCACCACCAAGTCCTTCATTCTTACCTACGACGGCACCGTCAAGGCCGGGGTGGACCTGGACGGGGCGGAGGTGTCCGTCAGCGGCACCACGGTCACCATCACACTGCCGGAGGCGGAGATCCTCTCCCACGAGATCGATGAGGACAGCATGGAGGTGTTCGACGAGAAGACCTCCATCTTCAATCCCTTCACAGTGGAGGATTTCACCTCCTTCCAGTCGGATCAGAAGGCAGCCATGGAGGAAAAAGCCCTGTCCCGCGGGCTTCTGGCGGAGGCTCGCGCCAAAGCCGTCTCCAGCGTAGAGCAGCTGTTTGCCGCCGCACTGCCGGACACATACACCGTCACGGTCCAATAAAAAACAGAGGCGGAGCCGCGGCTCCGCCTCTTCTCATGCCAGGATATAGTCCCCCAGGGCCTCCGGCGTGTCCGCCAGATGGTCCGCCCCGGCGTCCTCCAGCTCCTGCCGGCTCCGAAATCCCCAGGTGACGCCGCAGGCCGTCAGGCCGCCGTTGTGGGCCGTTTGCATATCCACGCCGCTGTCTCCCACAAACAACGTCTCCTCCGGGCGCACTGCCAGGTCGGCCAGCAGAGCGTGGATGCCCGTCGGGTCCGGCTTCACCGGCACTCCCTTGACTTGGCCCCGCACCAGATGGAAGATACCGGGAAAGTAGTGTTCCACGATCTCCCGGCAAAAGCCGTCCGCCTTGTTGGAGTAAACCGCCAGGGTCACTCCCCGTCTCCCCAGCCGCTCCAGCAGTGCCGGGATGCCGTCATAGGGCCGTGTCTCGTCCATGTTGTGGGCGCCGTAATAGGCGGAAAACTGGGCGAGAGTATTGGCCAGCAGCAGGGGACTGCGGCTCTTCTCCGGAGAAAACCGCCGCACCAGATTGGGGATTCCATGGCCCACCATGGTCTTGAACTCCTCTGCGGAGTACTCCGGCCAGCCGTTCCGGCGGCAGACCCAGTTTCCGGCATTGGTCAGGTCCTGAATCGTGTCCAGCAGGGTGCCGTCCAGGTCAAAGATCACTGTATGATACATGGCCCGTCTCCTTTGTTCTTCGGTAAGATTGTTTTTATTTTATCAATTTCTCCGCACCGCTACAACTGGCATTCAAACCGAAAGGCGCGGTTTTCACCGCGCCTTTTTTATGAAAGTTTCCCGTCATTTCACAGGGGGCAGGGCTTCCAACCCCTCCCGGTCAGCAGAACACATTCCCGGAAACCCGCCGCTCTTGCCAGCTCCGCCGCCTGGCCGTAGCCGTACACGACCGTTTCCGGGCTGTGGGCGTCGGCGGTGAGGATGATCTGTCCTCCCATGCCCCGCCACTCCCGCAGAAGGAACACCGCCGGATAGGGCGTGTCCCGGTATCCCCGGGAGATGGCGCCGGTGTTGACCTCCAGCAGCGTGGCATCCGGGTCCGTGTGGTGCAGGGCCTCCAGCGCCGCCGTGCGGCAGCGGGGATCGTCCTCGTCAAACAGGGCATTTCCCCGATTCAGCTTGGTCACCAAGTCAATGTGGCCCAGAATGGCGGGTCTTCGGTCCGCCATGGCGGCCACATCCCGGTAGTAGCCCTCTGTCAGGGCCAGCATATCGCCGCCGAACATCTGGTCCCGGCAGGCGATCAGCCGCTCCCGGTCCCAGTCTATGCCATGGTACTTCCCGGTCTTCGGGTCATAGAGATTGTGGACGGAGCCGATCCAGTAGTCCGCCCAGTCCGGAACCGGCTGTGCGGACCGGCTGTCCTGCTCGATGCCCAGCAGGACCTCCATCCGGCCGGCGTATTCCTCCCGGAGGCGTAGCACCTGCTCCCGGTATTCCGCCGGATCGGTTGGCAGGACGTTGCCCGCGTCGTGGGGGATCTCCGTGTGGCTGTGGCCGGAGGCGCCGAAGAAGCGGACCCCTGCCGCATACGCGGCCGCAGCCATCTCCGCCAGGGTTCCCTTCCCGTCGCAGAGGACGGAGTGGGTGTGGACGGAGCAGCATTCCGGTGTCAGTCTCATTGCATCCGCTCCTGCTTCACCTTGTGGTCGATGACATGGCGCTTCTCCAGCTCCGCCGTCACGTCCTCCAGGGTGATGCCCATCTGGACCATCAGCACCATCACGTGATAGGTCAGGTCGGCGATCTCGTAGATGGTCTCCTCCCTGTCCTCCTTGCGGCCGCCGATGATGACCTCGGTGCACTCCTCGCCCACCTTCTTCAGGATCTTGTCCAAGCCCTTTTCAAAGAGATAGGTGGTGTAGCTGCCCTCCTTGGGATCGGTCTTCCGCCCCTGGATCAGACGGTACAGGCCCTCATAGCTGAAAGCCTTCAGCTCCTCGGAGAGGTAGACCGGCCGGAAGAAGCAGCTCTCCGCGCCGGTGTGGCAGGCGGGGCCGTCCTTCACCACCTCCACCACCAGGGCGTCCTTGTCACAGTCCGCGGTGATGGACACCACATGCTGGACGTTGCCGGAGGTCTCCCCCTTGCGCCAGAGCTGCTGGCGGCTGCGGGAGAAGAAGCAGGTCCGGCCCTCGTCAATGGTGATGGCCAGGCTCTCTGCGTTCATGTAGGCCAGGGTCAGGACCTCCTTGGTGTAGTGGTCCTGGACGATGGCGGGGATCAGGCCGTTTGCGTCAAATTTCAAATCCATGGTGCTGTCTCCTTTTCTTGGGTATGCCGCCCGTGGGCGGCTGGGACTCCGCTTCCCGTCCGGGACCGGGCGTTCTGTCAGATCCGCATCTCCACGCCTTGCGCCCGCAGATAGCGCTTCAGCTCCTTGATATCCACCTGCCGGGTGTGGAAGATGGACGCCGCCAGCCCCGCATCGATGCCGGGGTGGGTGAAGAGCTGGGCAAAGTCCTCCATTTTCCCGGCGCCGCCGCTGGCGATGATGGGCACGCTCACCCGTGATGCCAGGGCGTCCAGCATCTCCAGGTCAAAGCCCTGCTTGACGCCGTCGGTGTCGATGGAGTTCAACACGATCTCCCCGGCGCCGTCGGCCACGCCCCGGGCGGCCCACTCCATAGCGTCGATGCCGGTGTCCTCCCGGCCGCCCTTGGCGAAGAGGCGGAACTGCCCGTCCACCCGCTTCACGTCCATACTGAGCACCACGCACTGGTCGCCGTACTTCTTGGCTGCCGCGCCGATGATGGCGGGGTCCGCGATGGCGCCGGAGTTGACGCTCACCTTGTCGGCGCCGCATTTCAAGACCCGGTCAAAGTCCTCCAGCGTCCGGATGCCGCCCCCTACCGTCAGGGGAATGAAAATCTCGCCCGCAACCCGCCGCAGGATGTCCGTAAACAGGTTCCGGCCCTCCGCAGAGGCGGTGATGTCATAGAATACCAGCTCGTCCGCCCCGGATTCGTTGTAGAACCGGGCCATCTCCACCGGGTCTGCCATATCCCGCAGACCCTCAAAGTTGGTCCCCTTCACCACCCGGCCGTCCTTCACGTCCAGGCAGGGGATGATCCGCCTAGCTAACATGCGCCCACCTCCCGGATGACCGTTTTTAAATCCAGACGGCCCGTGTACAGGGCCTTGCCCAGAATGGCGGCTTTGGTCCCGATCTTCCGGAGCTCCCGCAGCTCCTCCAGACTGCTGACGCCGCCGGAGGCGGTGATGTCCAGGCCCTCAATTTTTGCCAGCTCCCGGTAGAGCGCCAGATTGGTACCCTGTTCCGCCCCATCCCGGCTGATGTCCGTATAGATGACGGTCTGGACGCCCGCGTCCCGGAGGCGGCGGCAAAAGTCCACGCCCTTTTCCGCAGACAGCTCCTTCCAGCCGCTGACGGCCACGTAGCCGTCCCGGGCGTCCACCCCCACGGCGATCCGGTCGCCGTATGTTTGGGCCATCCGCTCCGTGAAGTCGAAATCCTTCACCGCGATGGTGCCCAGGATGCACCGGCCCACACCCAGATCCAGGTACCGGCGGATGCGGTCCTCGTCCCGGATCCCGCCGCCCACCTCGATGTAGAGGCCACCCTGTCCGGCAATGGCGGCGATGGTGTCAAAGTTGGCCAGGGTGCCGTCCTTGGCGCCGTCCAGGTCCACCACATGGAGGTATCCGGCACCGGCGGCGATGAAGTCCCGGGCCACGGCGCAGGGGTCCTGGGCGTAGACCGTCTCTTTGTCATAGTCTCCCTGATACAGGCGGACCACCTGTCCGCCCCGCAGGTCAATGGCGGGAAAAATCTGCATAGACCACGTCTCCTCTGTCAATCTTTGTTCTTGTTGTCCAGAAGCACCAGCACCAGACCGATGATCCCACAGAGCAGACTGGCCCAGCCCCAAAAGTCGCGTGGCGGATTGATAATCGGAATCCAAGGATCCCAAATCCCTACCAATCCCAGCAGAATGCCGAACAGAATCCAGGCAAAACCCAGCCAGATCCGCCTCATGCCGTCTCCTCCCAATCTAATTATAGGTGCTCCTTGCAGGAGAGCTCCTCCGCATCCAGCCGCAGGACGCACACGGCGTCCACCGCCGCGTCCGGAAAGGTCCAGTCCCCGCAGCAGGTAGCCTGGCGCATGATAGCCGCCAGACCCCGCCGCTTCTCTTCCGCCGTCTCCACCACACGGATGGGACCCTCGCCGATGACGCTTTGAAACGCGGCGGTGTAGCCGCAGGCCGCCTCCGCCCCCTGAAGCCGGTAGCCGGTGTCCAGCTCGAACCCGGCCCAGCCGTTTCGGCGGACCAGGTCCACCTTCCGCCCCTCCGCGGCGCCGTGGAAGTAAAAGACATGGCGGCCGCCCTCCACCGTGTGGCCGAAGTTCACCGGCACCACGTAGACGCCTCTGCCGTCCTGAAGGCCCAGGCGGCAGACTTCACATGCGTCGATGACCGCCCGGATCTTCTCCGGAGCCGTGACGGCCCTGTCCTGTCGTCTCATAGGTCTCATGGCATCCTCCCTCACAGTTCTGCAAAGGCCCGCAGCAGCCGCAGTCCCGTGTCCCCGGATTTCTCCGGGTGGAACTGGGTGCCGTAGACGTTTCCCCGGCGCACCACACCGGTGACATCCACATTGCCGTACCGAGACGCGGCCAGAGTGCCGGCGGCGCAGTCCCGGGCATAGAAGCTGTGGACGTAATACACATACTCTCCGTCCCGGACGTGGCGGAACAGGGGGTCATCTTTCAAAATCTGCAAGCTGTTCCAGCCCATGTGGGGGACCTTCAGCGTCTTGTCCGTCAGGTCCCGGCGGAGGTCCACTACTTGGCCGGGCACCAGCCCCAGGCCGGGGTGCTCCCCGTACTCAAAGCTCTTGTCAAACAGCAGCTGCATCCCCAGGCAGATGCCCAGGAGAGGCTTCTTCTCCGCCTCCTCCTGAATCACCGGCACCAAGCCGGTGGCATCCAGCTTGGCGCGGGCGTCCCCAAAGGCGCCCACGCCGGGCAGGATGATCCGGTCTGCCGCCCGGAGGCGGCCGGCGTCGCCGGTGACCTCCGCCTCCAGGTCCAGGGCCCTCAGGCTGGAGAGCAGGGAGAACAAGTTCCCCACGCCGTAGTCTACAATTGCAATCATTTACAGCACACCCTTCGTGCTGGGAATTTCATCCCGGTGTTTTTCGTCCGGGGCCACAGCCATCTTCAAGGCCCGGCCCGCGCCCTTGAACACGGCCTCCAGAATGTGGTGGGTGTTCTCCCCGGCCATCTGCCGGATGTGGAGGGACATGGGGCACGCCCGGACGAAGGCCAGGAAGAACTCCTTGCCCAGCTCCGTATCGAAGTCCCCCACCCTTTGGGCGGGCAGATCCACGGACCAGCCCAAATAGTCCCGGCCGGAAAGGTCGCAGGCCACCAGCACCAGCGTCTCGTCCATGGGCAGGAGGAACTGGCCGTAACGGGTGATGCCCCGCTTGTCCCCCAGGGCCTCCGCAAAGGCCCGGCCCAGGCAGATGCCGATGTCCTCCACGCTGTGGTGGCCGTCCACCTGGGTGTCCCCCTGGCAGCGGACGATCAGGTCAAAATCCCCATGCCGGGCGAACAGCTCCAGCATGTGGTCCAGGAACCCCACGCCGGTGGCGATGTCCGCCTTCCCAGTGCCGTCCAGGTTTAAAGAGAGCTGGATCCGGGTCTCCCGGGTGTCCCGCCTGATATCAGCAGTGCGCATCTCTCCGCCTCCTTACAGCTCTTCCAGGATGGCCGTCAGCTCCTCCACCAGGGTCTCCATCTGCTCCATGGATCCGATGGTAATGCGGATATAGTCCCGGATCCGGTCCGCGTCGAACCAGCGGACCAGGACGCCGTTCTCCTTCAGCTTCCGGTACAGGGTCTCACCGGGAAGCTGGCTGTGGCGGGCAAAGACGAAGTTGGCCTGGGAGGGCAGGACAGTGAAGCCCAAATTCTCCAGCTCTCCCACGGTCCAGGCCCGGGTCTGCCGGATGGCAGCGGTGCAGGCGGCGAAGTACGCCTCGTCCGCCACAGCGGCGGCCCCTGCCGCGATGGACAGCCGGTTTACATTGTAGGGATGGAAGCTGTATTTCACCCGGTTCAGGTCCGCGATCAACTCCGGGCTGCCCAATGCGTAGCCCACCCGACCGCCGGCCAGGGACCGGCTCTTGGACATGGTCTGGGTCACCAGCAGGTTGTCATAACGGTAGATCATGGGCACGCAGCTCTCGGCGCCGAAGTCCACATACGCCTCGTCCACGATCACCACCCGGTCTGGGTTCGCCTCCAGCAGCCGCTGGATGTCGTTCCGGGGCACGGCAATACCGGTGGGGGCATTGGGGTTGGCGATGACGATGGTGCCGGGGAAATCCATGTAGTCGTCCACATGTAAGGTGAAGTCCTCCCGCAGGGGGATTATCTTCACATCCAGATCGAACAGGGCAGCCTGGGACTTATAGAACCCATAGGTAACATCCGCAAAGGCCACGGGTTGCCCCGCTCCGCAGAAGGCCCGGAAGGCAAAGGCCAGCACCTCGTCAGAACCGTTGCCCGCCAGCACGTTCTTGGCTTTCAGCTCATAGCGCCTGGCGATGGCCTCCGTCAGCGCGGCACAGGTGGGGTCGGAGTACAGGTTCAGTTTCAGGATCTCCGCCCGGTTGATGGCCTTGAGAACCTTGGGCGACGGGGGGAAGGGGCTCTCATTGGTGTTCAGCTTTACATACTGCTGATCCTGGGGCTGCTCGCCGGGGGTGTAGGGGGCAAGGCGCTCCGCCTCCTGGGAAATCCAGCGGCTCATGGGATCACTCTCCTTTCTCTTCCGTGCGGGACAGGGCAGACCGGGCGTGGCCGTGGAGGCCCTCCCGCTCTGCAAAGTCCGCGATCCGGGGGGCGGCGTCTGCCAGCGCCTCCCGGGTGTAGTAGATGAACTGGGTCTTCTTCACAAAGTCGTCTACGCTGAGGGGACTGGAAAACCGGGCCGTACCGCTGGTGGGCAGGGTGTGGTTGGGACCCGCGAAATAGTCCCCCAGCGCCTCTGGCGTGTGGCGGCCCAGAAAAACGCTGCCGGCGTTTTTGACCAGGGGCAGCAGGGCAAAGGGATCGTCCACGCACAACTCCAGATGCTCCGGAGCGATGCGGTTGGCGGCCTCCACTGCCGCGGCCAGGTCCTTTGTCACCAGGATCTTACCGTTGGCCTCTAAGGACTTTTGAGCGATATCTCGCCGGGGCAGGTCCGTCAGCTGGCGCTCCACCTCGTTTTGGACGGCCTCCGCCAGAGGGCGGCTGTCCGTCACCAGCACGGCGGCGGCGTGGGCGTCGTGCTCCGCCTGGCTCAACAGGTCCGCCGCCACCCAGGCGGGGTCGCTCTTCCCGTCCGCCACCACCAGGATCTCACTGGGGCCGGCGATCATGTCGATGTCCACCTGTCCGAACACCTTCCGCTTGGCGGCAGCCACAAAGACGCCGCCGGGACCCACGATCTTGTCCACCTGGGGGACTGTCTCCGTGCCGTAGGCCAGGGCCGCCACCGCCTGGGCGCCGCCGATCTTGAACACCCGGTCCGCCCCGGCGATTTTTACCGCTGCCAGAGCTTCTGCAGAGATGGCGCCGTTTTGGTTCGGCGGCGTCACCACCGCGATCTCTTTTACCCCGGCGATCCTGGCAGGGATGACGTTCATCAAAATGGTGGAGGGAAAAGCCACCGGGCTGCCGGGTACGCAGATGCCCACCCGCCCGACAGGCGTGTATCGCTGGCCCAGCACCACGCCGGGCCGGTCCGTCAGGCAGAAGTCCCGGTGGACCTGTGCCTCATGGAAGTGCCGGATATTGTCCGCCGCCTGCCGCAGCGTCTCCCGGAAATTCCCGTCCACACAGTCCCAGGCGGCGCGCAGCTCCTCCGCCGTCACCTCAAACCGCTCCAGATCTGCGCCGTCGAACCGGCGGGTGTATTCCCGCAGGGCCTCATCCCCCCGGGTGCGGACGTCCGCCAGAATGGCGGCCACCGCCGCATCCACGTCCTCCTCCGCCTGGGGGGGGCGGTCAAAGAGGGGCAGGTCCTCCAGGCGGTCCGCCTCATAGATGGGAATCATGCCTCCGTCACCTCCTTCAGCCTGCCCAGAAGCGCCTCGATCTCCTGGTGCTTGAACTGGTAGCTGGCCCGGTTGGCGATGAAGCGGGCCGAGATGGGCATGAACTCCGTCAGCACCTTCAGATCGTTCTCCCGCAGGGTGGTGCCCGTCTCCACGATGTCCACAATCACATCGGAGAGGCCCAGGATGGGGGCCAGCTCAATGGAGCCGTTCAGCTGGATGATGTCGATGTCCCGGCCCTGGGCGGCGTAGTACCGCTTGGCGATATTCCCGAATTTGGTGGCCACCCGCAGGGCCCGGCTCTGGTCCTCGGTAAAGTCTTTCGGCCCGGCCACGCACATCCGGCACCTGCCCAGGCCCGTGTCCAGCAGCTCATACACATCCGCGCCGGACTCCGCCAGGATGTCCTTGCCCACGATGCCGATGTCCGCCGCGCCGTGCTCCACGTAGATGGCCACGTCGCTGGGCTTCACCAAGAAGTAGCGGATGCCCGCCTTTCGGTTCTCCACCACCAGCTTCCGGGTGTCGGCGTAGTTTTCCGGGCAGCCGTAGCCCACGCCCGCCAGCAGGTCGTAAACCTTGTCTCCCAGGCGGCCCTTGGGCAGGGCCACGTTCAGCATCACCGGGCCAGCCGGCTCCGCCGCCGCGTCGGACAGCCGGTCCAGCTCGTCTAAGTACAGCGCAAAGCCGATGGCCCGGGCGCCGGGGCGGAACTGCTCCGCCAGGGGGTCATACTGCCCGCCCCGGAGCACTGCCCGGGGCGCTCCCGCCAGATATCCCTGGAGCACCAAGCCGTTGTAATACTCCATATCGTTCACCAGGGAGAAGTCCAGCTTCCAGTGGTCCGTCTGCCCCTGGTCCTCCAGCGCCCGACACAGGCCCCGCAGCTCTTCCAGCGCCGCCCCCATGGCGGCGTTCAGGGCCAGCACCTCCGCGGCAGCAAGAACCTCCTGCCAGGGCCCTGCCAGAGTCCCCAGGCGGCAGAGTGCGTCCGTCCCCTGGCGGGAGAGGCCCGCGGCCTCAGCGGCTTTGCGCAGCTCATGGACGTTTTTGTCCCGGATACAGGTGAGGAGCCTGGGCCGCACAGCCTCCTGAGCGCCCACCGCGTCAAAGAGGCCGGTGACGAAGCCCATGTGGCTGATCTCCAGCACGAAGTCCCGCCCGGTCAGGGCCAGGCTCCGCAGGGCCAGGGACACCACCTGGGCCGCAGCGGCATCATCCACGGCACCGATGCACTCCAGGCCCATCTGACTGATCTCCCGGAAGGTATGGCTCTCCTGGCTGGGGCGGTAGACGTTTTCCTGATAGTAGTACCGGCCGCAGCCGCCGGGCCCCACCTGGGCATTCTTGGCGATGGAGAGAGTCACGTCCGGCTTCAGCGCCAGCAGCCGCCCGTCCAGGTCCGTAAAGGTGATGACCTGCTCGCTGGAAAGAAAACGGCGGTTCTCCTGATAGAGACCGTATTCCTCGAACCGACCCATGTGGTATTTGCGGAAGCCCTCCTGTTCATACAGCAGCCGCAGCTGCAGCGATGCCCGCTCCTGGGGCCGCAGGACGTTCAGATCCAGTTCCATGGGGACTCTCCTCCCGGCGGACTATCAGCCCGCGTTGATTTCAGCATTTATTTTACTTTATTTTATTAGCAAAGTAAAGCGGTAATTCGGTAGTAAGAAAAATTCTATGCTTTTAACAAATTCAACTTCGCACAAAACAGAAGTTAACGTGATTTTACACCCAGGATGGTGTTTTTGCAATCTCCCTTTCCCCTGTTCCCGCCCTGACATTTCCAGCCCTAAAAATGAAATTTTCTTCATAGATAGAGGATTTCCGACAAATGCTCCTTTTATCATTTAAAGAAAACCCATGATTCTATGGAGTATGGCAATGAAAAGAAGTACCCCTCTGACCCGCAACATCGGCGCGAAAGTGAAATACTACCGGAAGCTCCGCGGCCTTTCCCAGAAGCAGCTGGCCGCCCAGCTGCAGACCAACGGCTGCGATATCACGGAGACCATGCTGGGCCACATCGAGACGGGCTACCGCTCCACTTCCATTTTTGAGATCGACAAGCTGGCCGAGGCGTTGAAAGTGGACTACAACGCCCTGTTTGCCCAGGATTAACGGCACGGTACGGAGAGATCTCCGCGCCGTGCCGTTTTGCTTCCGGTCATCCGTTGTCCAGGGCTACGGTGTAGGTGAAGGAAAGTGCGTTTTCCGGCTGCTCCGCATGCCAATCACAGAAAGAATTTGCATGATAGGAGAGTCCGGACTGTTGGATGTCCGATGTGATGACCACCCCCGGCTGATGGATCACAAAGTCCTTGGACCAGTCTCGCCGCTCCAGCTCCGTCATCTGGGCCTGCCGGGCGAGGGACCAGAAGGAGGCCTCCTCCCGCCCCCAGGCCAGGGACATGACGATGCGCGGCACCAGGCCATTGGGGGTGTCCACCCCCTCCTCCACATTCTCGATGGTCCCCGTCAGCGTGATGGCCGTGATGTGGCCGTCCTCCAAGGTGAAGTGGAGCTCCCGGGCCTCGGGCCAGGGCTCGATGCCGAAGTCGCCCACCGTCACGGCGTTTGGGTTTCCGGGCTCCTCCTGCCACTGCCCCGTCTCATCCAGATACGTCCTGCCGCCAAAGCCCAGATAGTCAGCCTGGCGGTTGTAGTTCTCCGCGAACTCCGCCACCGTCACGTCTCCCCGGTTGGGCGGCGTCTGGGACCAGCTGTTGGCGGCCTCTCCCGCCGTCAGCACCAGGAGGGTCGCCAGCACCAGGCCCACGCCGTACCGGGCCCGGAAGGGCTTGGCGATGTAGGCCACCTCCACATCCCAGGGCTGGGGCTCGTCATCCCAGCACCGCCGGACAGAGCGGTACCCTTGGATCAGGGACCAGACGGGAATCTCAAAGCCCTGGCCGTACCACATCATCAAAAAATACCGGGCCAGCCCCTCAGTATAGGGCACGTTCTTCCCATCCGGGCCTGTCAGGCGCATCCCCAGCAGGGCCTTGCCCGGCGTGGTGCCCCACAGCCGCAGGAACAGCGGCTCCACAAAGGCTAGGAGCACCACAGCCGTCAGGCTCACCACAAAGCTGCTCACAGCCGCCAGGTTGATTCCCGCCAGACACAGCCCGGAGGCTATGAGAACCCGCACCAGCATCTCATCGAACATTCGGGCGAACAGCCGCCGGGAGGCGCTGCACACCGTAGGCAGCCGGTCCGTCTCCGGCAGGGCCGAAGCAGATGCCTTCTCCCACCAGGGGCCGCCCTCCCCCGGCAGGGCCGGGGCGTCCAGGTCCGCCAGGTACCTCCCCGGGTCCAGGCCGGTGAATGTGGTGCCGGTCCGCCGCAGGTCGCCGCAGACCCGCTCCACCCGGCCCAGGGCGGCCTGTTCGCCGCCCACCTCCGCCAGTCGCCGGTCCAGCACGGCAGAAAGTTCCGCCCTGCCGTCCCGCAAGGCCCGAAGCGCCTCGATGGTTACTCCCAGCCGCCGCAGCAGCTTGATCTTCTCCAGGGTCCGCAGGTCCTCCTCGCTGTAATCCCGGTAGCCGTTACCGGACCGGGCGGGGGCCAGCAGCCCCTCCGCCTCGTAGTAGCGGATATTGGCCCGGGGCACGCCGGACCGGGCCTCCATCTCCTTGCTGGTCAATGATACCGCCTCCTTTGGCCTCAGGATAAAGTATCAAGGGACTTGACAGTCAAGCCTTTTTCGCAAAAAAGCCGCCCGCCGCCGGAGATTTCCCGGCTGGACATTCCCCTTTGCCTCTGCTATGATGGTATCATCTTCGCCGGGGCTCTGCAAGACCACCGGCAGATCAATAAAAAGGAGAGACTGCCATGTTCACCCCATCCGACAAGTGCCCCCGTCGGGATGCCTGCGTCCAGAACGGCAAGGGCCTCATCCACATGAAGGACCTGACGGACAAGGAGGGCCTCTATAACCACGGCCGCCTGTTCGCCCACGTCACCGTGGACCCAGGCTGCTCCATCGGCGACCACCCCCACGACCATGAGACCGAGTTTTACTACATCATCAAGGGCGAGGGCGTGTTCAACGACAATGGCAAGGAGATCGTGGTCCGCCCCGGCGACATCTGCGCCACCGGCTACGGCGAGGTCCACGGCCTGGAGAACCGGGGCACGGAACCCGTGGAGCTGATTGCTTTAATCGTGGGAGAATAAAACCGGATCCAAGCGGCCCCAGGGGCCGCTTTTTCCTGCCCTGAAAAAAACTTTCCCCTCCCTGAAAGTTTTTTCCCCGCCGGATCGTATCCTGGGTGAGAGCGCTCCAAAGGAGTTGAGATACATGGACGATATGGAACAGGCGGAGCGGCTGGCCAACACATACGCCGACGCGATCCTCCGCCTCAGTTACACCTATCTGAAAAACACCCACGATGCCCAGGATATCTGCCAGACGGTCTTCGTGAAGCTGCTGATGGAGCCCCGGGAGTTTAAGAGCCCGGAGCACGAGCGGGCCTACATCCTGCGGATGGCGGCCAACGCCTGCAAGGACCTGCTGAAAAGCCCCTGGCGGCAGCGGTCCCAATCCCTGGACGTCGGACTGGAGGTCCCCGCCCCCCAGGCGGGCGACGGGTCTGTGCTGGAGGCGGTAAATCAGCTGCCGCCCCACTACCGGGCCGTCATTTACCTGTTCTATTACGAGGGTTACCAGGCTGCCGAGATCGGTCAAATCCTGGGCATCCCCACCGCAACCGTCCACACCCGGCTGGCCCGGGGACGGACGAAGCTGAAAGAACTTTTGGGAGGATATGGCTATGAACAGCCCGTTTGAATATCAGGAGTCCCTGAACAGCCTGCACTTTACAGAGGAGGAAAAGGCCGCCATCGCCCGCCGGGCCGCGGAGGCGGCGCGGAAGCAGACCCGGCCCGCCCGCCGCCCCGTCCGCCGGATAGCCCTGATCGCCGCTGCGGCGGTGCTGGTGCTGGCAGTGGGCACCGCCGGCGCCACCGGCATCCTGCGGTCCGCTGCGGAGGTCTTCTCTCCCCTCTTCGGCGGGGCACCCGCTCAGACGGAGATCATCGACAAGATCGGCTATCCCGTGGGCGCCAGCGACACGGACAACGGCGTCACCGTCACCGCCGACGCCGTCATGGGCGATGCGTATAATGCCGTTATCGTCTACACCATCAGTCGGGACGACGGTACCCGCCTGCTGCCGGAGGACATCACAGGCGAAATGCTGCTGGTCCACGGCAACGGCACGGACCTGAGCATTCTGGGCGGAAGCCACGGCAGCAGCTATTTTGTGGTGGAGGATCCCGCAGCCAGCTCCATCCAGATGGTGGAGACGGTCAGCGCCGACAAGCCCATCAACGACTGCACCGCCACCGGTGTGTTCGAGAACCTCTACAAGTGGGACGAGGAGGCCGGCGAGGCCGTACCCATCATCGAGGGCAAGTGGAGGCTCAAGTTTGAGATGACCTACGAGGACAGCTCCGTCACCCTGAGCGGCGGCGAGACCTTCACCCAGGACGGCATGACCTTCACCATCGACTCCATCACCCTCTCTCCCGTGGCCTACAAGGTGGACTACACCGTGGACAGCGAGGTGGTGTGGAGCAACTCCGGCAGCGGCCGGCAAAGCGAAGAGGACCGCCTCACCACACAGCGGTACTTCGAAAACGTGGAAATCCTGCTGACCCTCACCGACGGCACGGTGATCGACCTGTCCAACGCCGGCGGCAGCATCGGCCCGGAGGATGGCGTCACTGTCTGCTCCAAGGGCGAGGTGTTCTCTGAGGTCCTCCCCATGGAGGACATGGCCTCCATCTCTGTGGGCGGCGTGGTGTACGATCTGACAGTGGAGTGAGCTGAGGCATTCCCAGGCAGGCCGAACCGTTCCGGAAGCAGCGCAGAGAACTGTGCGGCCGCCTCTATCGGACGGCTCTCAGACGAAGGGGCCCGCACTGCTCTAAATTAAAACTTTGCCTGTCCTGTCAAAACGTTTTTTGCAGAAGAAGGACCCGCCGGGGCACACGCCCCAGCGGGTCCTTATCTTTTGCAGTTCCGGTTACTGGGGCGCCACGTGCTCCGGCTTTACCAGATCCGCCAGCAGCTCCTTCGCCCGCTCCACGTCCTCCGGCTTCACGGAGATGTAGTAGGTCAGCCGGTCGATCTTCCCGTTGGGGCCGAAGTCCCGGTGGTCCAGCTTGGCGCCGCAGCCGCACGCCGGCGCCTCCGTCTCATAGAAACCGGTCTCCATGACCTTGATGCCAGCATCCTTCAGCCGCTGCCGGGCTTCCTTCCACCGGGGTTTGTCGCCCCAGACCTCATAGGCCTTCTCACGCTTTCCGAACAGCGCCATACGTCAGCCCTCCAGGGACTTCCAGGCAGTCTCCAGGGCGATCTCCATCATCTCGTGGAAGGAGTCCTGCCGCTCCTGGGCGGAAAGGGACTCCCCGGTGAAGATGTGGTCGGAGATGGTCAGCAGGGACAGCGCCCGCTTCCCCAGCCGCTGGGCCGTCCAGTAGAGGCCAGCCGTCTCCATCTCCAGCGCCAGGATGCCGAACTTCCGGTACATGGCCCCGGCGTCGGGGTTGTCGTTGTAGAACTGGTCCGCCGTGAACACCTGACCCACATCTGCCCGGACGCCCATGGCCTCCGCCGTCTCCACCGCGTCCCGGAGGAGCCGGAAGTCGGCGGTGGCGCACAGCTGGCCGGGGAACCGGTACTGGTCGGCGAAGTGGGAGTTGGTAGAGGCCCCCAGGGCGATGACCACATCCCGGACCTTCACATCATCCCCGATGCCGCCGGCGGAGCCGATGCGGATGATGGTATCCACACCGAAGAATTGGTACAGCTCATAGCTGTAAATACCCATAGAGGGCACGCCCATACCGTGGCCCATGACGGAGATGCGCTTGCCCTTGTAGGTGCCGGTGTAGCCCAGCATGTTCCGGACGGTGTTGAAGCACACCACCTCCTCCAGATAGTGGTCCGCCACGTACTTGGCCCGCAGGGGGTCGCCGGACATCAGCACAGCTTTTGCAATCTGGCTCTCTTCCGCCGCGATAGAGGCGGATGGGGATTCCTTGATGGCCATTTTTGATTCCTCCTTGTAATGTAGATGTCAGATATTCCATTTCGTTGTCACTTCTTGTCGTCAAACAGCGCCTTCAGGCTCTTGGTATAAGGCGGGCGGCAGATGCCCTTCTCTGTGACGATGCCGGCGATCAGCTCATGGTCCGTCACATCGAAGGCGGGGTTGTAGCACTTCACCTCGGGCAGAGCCATAGGCTTTTCGTACCACATGGTCTTGATCTCCTCGCCTTCCCGCTCCTCGATGGGGATGTGGTCCCCGTCGGGGCAGGCCATATCAATCGTGGAGGTGGGGCCCAGCACGTAGACGGGAATGCCGTAGTGCTTAGCCAGAATCGCCACGCCGGAGGTACCGATCTTGTTGGCGGTGTCGCCGTTGGCCGCCACCCGGTCGCAGCCTACAAAGCAGGCCTGGACCCATCCGTTCTTCATCACCATAGAGGCCATGTTGTCACAGATCAGGGTGACGTCCACCCCCGCCTGATGCAGCTCCCAGCTGGTGAGCCGCGCCCCCTGGAGCAGGGGCCGGGTCTCGTCGGCGAACACCCGGATGTGCATCCCCCGCTCCGCCGCCAGCAGGATGGGACCCAGGGCGGTGCCGTATCGGGAGGTGGCAAGGGGCCCGGCATTACAGTGTGTCAGGACGCCGTCGCCCTCCTTCAGCAGACTCAGACCGTATTCGGAGATGGCCCTGCATTTGGCGATGTCGTCCTCATGGATGGCTACTGCCCGCTCGTACAAAGCGTCCAGCATTTGGCCCCGGGTATCGTGGACATGCTCCAAGGCGGTGCGCATCATCTCCCGGATGGCCCAGCCCAGATTCACCGCCGTGGGACGGGCCGCGTCCAGCTGCTGGCCATAGTCGCTGAGGCGCTTCAAAAACGTGGGACGGTCCTCGGTCCGGATGGACTTGGCCAGCACATACATGCAGTAGGCGGCGCAGATGCCGATGGCCGGGGCCCCCCGCACCCGCAGGGCCCGGATGGCCTCCACCATCTCGTCAATGGTCTGGAGGCGGATCTCCTTCTCCTCCCCCGGCAGCAGGGTCTGGTCGATGATGTAAAGGGCCTCCGCCTTCCGGTCGTAGCGGATGTTCTGGGCATGGGTTACCGCGGTGATATCTGGCATGGTGGTTCTTCCTTTCCAAACGGCGGCCGCCCCTCCGGTCTCCCGGGGCAGCGCCTTCGTGTTCTCCCGTCCAGTGTATCGCAATTTCCCCGCCGACGCAAGGGGGGGAGGTCCGCAGTTCCCTTTTCAAGCTCCGTTGTGATGGCCTGAACTCCGTCTTTCACCAACCGACCTTGTGAAAAATGGGTCTGTATGATAAAATAGGGGTGTTTCCAGTGAGCTTGTGTATCAGGAGGGATTGTATGCGCCAGCCCCAAACGATCTGGTCCTTATGCGCTTTTATATTTGGGTTGATGGGAATCATTTTTGTTTTCCTCGGGATGCTCTTTTATATCACAGACATCCCTGTGAATGGCGGCTGCAATTGGTTTTTTATCCCAATCGGGGCGATCCTTTTATTGGGCAGTGTTGTCTGTTTGGCGAGGTGCGGTCTGCAGGAGCAGCGCAGAAAGCACCTAAAAACAAACGGCATTTCAGTGGTCGGAAAAATTCAATCCGTTCGACATCTAGTTTGGATCAACTGGAACACAAAGACATTTGTAAACTGGCCCGGGCAATGCTCTCCGTGGGTCGTTCAATGCTCCTACTGTTATGGCGGACGGACTTATACAGTCAAAAGCCTCTTGTCATGGATAAAGCCGGCTACTGATTTTCAGCAGCCCGTTATTTATCTTGATCCACGCAATCCAGTACATGCCTATGTGGATATGGATACAATCAAGTGGGAACTTTCATCTTTTTGAGCGCAATCACAAGCCGATCATATCTACAGGCCTCTCTGTTGATTTCACCAAATGAAGCGATTGCATACGATTCGCCAAGGGCTACCGCAGCAAAACAGCAGGGCGGCGGGAATGCTCCCGCCGCCCTGTGTATCTGTCACACGCGGAGGATCCAGCCGTCCTTCCGGGGCTTGGGGGCGGGCAGGTCCCCCTCCACATACCCCAGGATGCAGTTGCCCACACCACGGTAGGTCTCCGGCAGCCCCCACTTCTTCAGCAGTTCCTTGCCCTCCGGCCGGTCAAAAAGCTCCATGGCCCGGTTGATCCAGCAGGAGCCCAGTCCCAAAGCCGCGGCAGCGGTCATCAGGTTTCCCATCACCAGGGAGCCGTCCTGCAGCCAGTTCAGCTTCTCTCCGTCCCCCAGAACCACCACCACGGTGGGGGCACCGTAGAAGGGATCCGTGCCGGGATTGCCCTGGATCTCCGCGTTCAGCTTGGACATCCAGGCAATGGTCTCCGGGTCCTGGACCACCACCATGACAGAGGTCTGGAGTCCCTTGGCGGAAGGCGCCCAGGTGCCCGCCTCCAGAATGGCGTTCAGCTCCTCGTCCCTGATCTGCTCCGCCTTGTACTTGCGGACGCTCCGGCGCTCCTTCAAAACCTTCAATGTCTCGTTCATGTTCGCAGCTTCCTTTCTATCGTTATGTTGCTTTGAAAATCAAATGGCTCCGGGTTCCAGCACCTGCCCCATAATCTCCCGGCACTTTTGGTACATCAGGATGGTGTCGCGCAGGCCAGGACGCACAGGTCCGCCGCTTCCCCGGCCCGGACCATCTCCACAGTTTTCTCCGGGCCGTAATAGGTGTGCTCCAGATCCACGGTCAAGAACCGGAACCCGGCGTAGCCCGCGGCCTCCACAAACTCCGGTGCAGCGGACTGGATGAAGGTCCCCAGAAAAGGCCGCCCCTCCGCCAGCAGAGCGGAAAATGCAACGTGCATGGCCGTGCCCCTTTCTCATCTATTATAGCACATCCCCCCGGAATTCCCAACGTTTTTTCGCATCAGGTATCGCCCCTTTGCGGATTCCGGAGGTGACAGCTGTCCCGTGACGTGCTATACTGATAAAAATATTGCGCTTTGGCAGGACTTTTTCCCAACTGTTCCAAATTAAGGAGTGATTTTGACCATGCCCCAGCCTCTTTCTGAACGCACCGCCAGTTTCACCGATTCCGTGATCCGGCGGATGACCCGCGTCTCCCTGAAGTACGGCGCGGTGAACCTGTCCCAGGGCTTCCCCGACTTCGACCCGCCCCAGGCGATCCTGGAACGGCTGGCCCAGGTGGCCCGGGAGGGCCCCCATCAGTACTCCGTCACCTGGGGGGCCCAGAACTTCCGAGAGGCCCTGGCCCGCAAGCAGTCCCGCTATATGGGCCGCACCATCGACCCGGACAAGGAAATCGTGGCCACCTGCGGCTCCACCGAGGCTATGATGTGCGCCATGATGACCGTGACCAACCCCGGGGACAAGGTCATCGTCTTCTCCCCCTTCTATGAGAACTATGGGGCAGACACCATCCTCTCCGGGGCGGAGCCCATCTATGTGCCACTGCACCCGCCCGCCTTCACCTTCGACGTGGACGAGCTGGAGGCTGCCTTCCGCCAACGTCCCAAGGCCCTGGTGCTGTGCAACCCCTCCAACCCCTGCGGCCGGGTCTTCACCCGGGAGGAGCTGCTGACCATTGCGGAGATGGCCACCAGATACGACACCTACGTCATCACCGATGAGGTGTATGAGCACATCGTCTACGCCCCCCACCGGCACACCTACTTCGCCACCCTGCCGGGGATGTGGAACCGGACGCTGTCCTGCTCCTCCCTGTCCAAGACCTACTCCATCACCGGCTGGCGGCTGGGATACATCATCGCGCCGGAGGAGATCATCGACCGGGCCAAGAAGGTCCACGACTTTCTGACGGTGGGCTGCGCCGCGCCGCTGCAGGAGGCGGTAATCCCCGGCCTGGAGTTCGGCCAGGACTACTATGACGACCTGCTGGCCAAGTACACCCACAAGAAGGACCTGTTTCTCAAGGGGCTGGATGACCTGCACATCTCCCACAATGACCCGGAGGGCGCCTACTACGTGCTGCTGGACATCAGCGAGTACGGCTATGAGAGCGACCTGCAGTTCTGCAAGAACCTGGCCCGGGAGGTGGGCGTGGGGGCCGTGCCCGGCTCCAGCTTCTTCCGGGAGCCGGTGAACCACCTGATCCGCCTCCACTTCGCCAAGAATGATAACACCCTCAACGAGGCCCTGAACCGGCTGGAGAAGATCCAGAAGCTGAAAAAATAATCCCCCTGCGGGCCCGTTCGGAAAACCCGGACGGGCCCTTTTTCGTCTAAAGACAGAAGAGGTTCTCTTCCCTCCGCCCCAGTCCGCGCATATCCCTTTTTCTCCCCGCATAGGATGGAGCAACAAGAGGCGGGGAGTGTTGTGTTTTGAAGGGTAACATGGAGGAGCGGGCCGAACGGCTGGCTCAGTACATCATCGAAAACCGGACCACGGTCCGCGCCGCCGCACAGAAATTCGGCATCAGCAAATCCACAGTGCACAAGGACATCTCCGAACGGCTGCCCCAGTTCAATCGGGTGCTGTACCAGCAGGTGAAGGAAGTCCTGGAGGTGAACAAGGCCCAGCGACACATCCGCGGCGGCATCGCCACCCGGAAAAAGTACCGCGGGGAATAAAATGCGCATAGACTAGTCTTAGAAAGCTCGCAACGGAGGAATCGATATGGCAAAGCAATCCCGCTGCCGCCGCGTGGCCCGGTCCACACCGGAGCCCCCGGTCGCCGCAGTGCCGGCCACCCCGGAGCCTCCCGTCCGCCGCTGGCCTCACCCGGTGGAGGGCGTGGAGCCCATCCAGGACCTGGATCCGGCACTCCATTACATACGATGCGCCCTCTCCTATCAGAACCAATTGCTGGCTGACATCAAGACGCTCTTGCAGCAGCTGGTTCCGGAGGAGACCCGGGAAGATGCGGAGAGTTCCTGAAAAATGGCGTGCCGCGCTCCGGCACGCCATTTTCCTCTTGTGTTTTTCCGCTTCCCGTTTTATAATGTTGCAACGAGTATTATGTAAATCTTCTCACCCAGTTTTTCCAAAGAAACCCCCGCGGCACTGCCGCGGCTGTAAGGAGCGTTTTGAATATGGCAAAGAGAACCCGCCGGAGACGGCGCAGCTGGAGCAGACTGCTGCTTCTCGTGGTCTTTGTGGCCGCCGCACTGTATGCCGGCTACTTCTGTCTCTTCCGTCCCCCTGAGGTCCCCGCCGAAACCACCCGGCCCGACGAAGCGGAGGAGGTCTCCGCCGAAGACACCGCCCAGGACGCAGAAGCCCTGGCCCAGGCGGCCCATCTGGAGCGCAAGCCCTATTTCTACACCATTCTGGTGTCCGGCGTGGACGACCACAATGGCGGCAGCGACACCAATATCCTGGTGGCCGTGGATGCGGAGAACGACTACATCTATGGTGTCAGCATCCCCCGGGACACCAAGGCCGTCATCAATGGAAAGAACCACAAGATCAACTTCGCCTATAACTCCGGCGGGACCGCTCTGCTGGCCGAGACCATCTCCCAGCAGCTGGGCATCCCAGTGGATTTTACGGTAACCGTGGATCTGGACGGCTTCGCCGCGCTGGTGAATGCCATCGGCGGCGTGGACTTTGAAGTCCCCATCAGCATGAATTACGACGATCCTTACCAGGACCTGCACATCCACTTCTCCGCCGGGATGCAGCATCTCTCCGGTGCGGAGGCGCTGAAGGTGGTCCGCTTCCGCCACAATAATGACGGCTCCGGCTACGGCAGCGAGGACATCGGCCGGATGCAGACCCAGCAGAACTTCCTAAAAGCCGTGGCTCAACAGACGCTGACGCTCTCCAACGTGGACAAGGTGGGGGAGTTCGCCAAGATCTTCCAGCAGTATGTGGACACGGACCTGTCTCTTGGGAACCTGGCCTGGCTGGGGAAGGAGGCCATCAGCATGGGTGTGGATAAGATCTCCTTCTCCACTCTGCCCAACGAGTGGCGCTCCCCCTACATCTATCTGGACCCGGACGCCACTCTGGAGCTGGTCAACCAGTACCTGAATCCCTATGTGGAGGACCGGACCATGGAGGATTTGGACATCCCCTCCTGAAAAGGCCCCTGTCCGCGTTTTGTTCCATCAGGCAGAAATCCTGAATTCGATCTTCCATTTTGTATAAGGAGGTGCCGTCATGAAGAAACGGGTCCCCGCGCTGGTGCTGGCACTGGCGCTTGCTCTTACTGTCCCCGCCTGGGCCGCCCAGGACACCCCGGACAATTTTGTCCGCAGCAAAACCTACGCCGGCCAGTTCTCCGACCTGACGCCGGAGTCCACGTTCTACGACAATGTGGCGGCGCTGTATGCGTATGGTCTCTCCGTAGGCAAGGCCGACGGCACTTTCGGCCTGCGAGACCAGCTGACCGTTGGGCAGGTGGTGATTTTCGCCGGCCGCATCCGCAGTCTGTACCGCACCGGAGACGCGGAGGCAGGTCCAGGCGCCTACGCCGCCGAGAATGAGGCCGCGGCCCTCCGGTACCTGCGTTATCTCCAGGCGGAGGGTGTCATCGGCACGGAGCTGGACAAGTCCCTCTCCACCCCCGCCACCCGGGCCCAGGTGGCCCATGTGCTGGCGAACACGCTTCCAGAGGAGGCCCTGCCGCCCGTTCATGCGGACCTGGTAACTCAGGCTTACGCCAGCCGGCAGTTCATCACCGACGTGACCGAGTACACCCCCTATTACCAGGACATCCTGACCCTCTACCGCACCGGCGTGTCCGTAGGCAGCGACGCCGCTGGCTCCTTCCTGCCGGACCAGCCCATCACCCGGGGCGCGGCCGCTGCCATGCTGACCCGCATGGTGGATCCAAGCCTGCGGGCAACGCCGGACTGGGACCTGGGAAAGGAGTCCTGGAGCGCCCAGGGCGCTGCCATGGGAGATCTGGTGCCCTTGGGGACGTATATCGCCGCTCCCGCCACTGCGGCGGAGATAGATGAAAGCGTCCGCTACATGCTGGCATCCAACCAGAACACGCTGGTCCTGCAGTACCCCAGTCTCTCCGTAACCTCCGCCCGACGGGTGATGGAGGCGGCCCTGGCAGCTGTGAAAACCTATTGTGAGCAATGCTACAACACGGTCAACTGCACCTATTCTGCGGACGGGTCCATCACCCTCACCTTCTCCGCCGCCAGCGCGGGAGATCAGATTCTGACTTACCGCGACGCGGCCATGGAGGCGGCCATTGCCGTCCATGATGCCCTGTGGGAGAGCGGAGAGATCACCACCTCCATGTCCGACTATGAGAAGGCCCGGGTCTACTTCACCTGGATCTGCGATAACTGCGTCTATGATTACACCGCCGGGGACAGCTCCCTGAGCCACATCGCATACAGCCTGTTTGAAAACGGCACCGCCGTGTGCGACGGGTACACCGGCGCCTACAACCTGCTGCTGAAGCTGGAGGGCATCGACTGCACAGCCCTCTCCAACAACTCCCACATCTGGACCGTGGCCACCTTGGACGGCACAGACTACCACATCGACACCACCTGGGGCGACAGCGGCCCCGCCCCCAATTACGACTACTTCGCCATGACTGCCGAAGAGTCCTGGCAGCACCACAGCTGGTAAGCTGTTGAAAAGCGCCCCCGGCAAAAGCCGGGGGCGCTTTTTTCTCTTCAGGGGCTGCCGACTTTCAAAGATGATGGTCCCGCAGCAGCCGCTTGGCCTGCTCCCACAGCTCGTCGCTGACAGTCTGGACCACCACGACCTTCTGCACCAGCTCCGGCAGGGCAGCCGTCAGCTCATGCTCGATCAGCGTCTCGTTGGTCAGGTCCGCGGAGGGGCACCCGGCACACTGGCCCAGCAGCTTGATATACAGCACGCCGTCCTCCAGGTGGTCGATCTCCAGCTCACCCCCGTGGGCCCGGAGAGACGGGCGCACCTTCTCGTCCAGCACGGCTTCGATCTGCTTCCACTCTTCACTCATGTGTTTTCCTCCTGTTCTGCCGCCTTGGCGGCGGCAATCTCCTCCCGGATGCGGTGGCGGGTGCTGTCAAACAGCAGCTCCCGGTTGTGGCGGAAATAGGCGTCACAGCCAAACTGCTCCACGAACCAGGAGGTGTCGTACCCGGCGGTGATCTCCGTGACGAAGATCACCAGCTCCTGGCTGTCGCCGAAGGTGGTCTCCAGGAAACGGAAGGCGTTGTCGAACATGTCCTTCGTCTCCATGGCCATGGCCTTCCGCCGCTCCACCTCTTCACCGAACCAGCCCCGGACGGCGTCCATAGCCCCTTCCGGGGCCACGGCCTCCCGGTCCAGCTGCTGGCGGTAGTCCTCCAGGGCGTTGATCTCCCGCTGCTTGAGGTCCCGGGACTCCTTGTCCAACTGGCCGGCCTCTTTGGCCTGCTTCATGGCAGTACGCCGCTTCCACAGCAGCTGGTCCAGCACCGTCAGCGGCGGCGCGTCCGCGATCTTCTCCCGAAACTCTGTCAGGGAGGTGTGGAGGGCGTCGGTCAGGGCGTCCTGGCAGCGGGTGTTCCGGGCTTCCTCGCTGAGCCGGGACAGCACCAGCCCCATGACGGAGAGCTTCTCATCAAAGGGCGCCTCCCGCAGCTCCAGCACGGTGATGTTCTCCCAGGTGCCGCTGAGGATCCCCTCCACGTGGTAGGTCTTTTGATACTTGTAGAACATCTCCAAGTAATTGGCGAAGTCCTTGGCAATGCGGGGCATCTGGATGTACTGCCCCACCACCTCCCGGTCCGCCCGGATGCCCAGGGTCTCATAAGCGTACAGCAGTTCGCTCAGATCCTCCCAGCCCCGGGCGGTGGCAAACTGGAGGCCGTCCGCCGTGTTTTCGATCCGGTAGAAATTGTCCTTCTTGATGTCCAGATAGGAGCGGATGGCTCCGTGGAGGTTCTTCCGCCGGGCATACTCCTTCCACACGCCGTAGTCCTCCTCCACATCGATGCGCTTCACCCGGTCCAGGGTCACCACGTCGAAGTCCCGGACGGACTTGTTGTACTCCGGCGGGTTGCCCGCCGCCACGATCAGCCACCCCTCGGGAAGGGCCTGGTTGCCGAAAGTCTTGCACTGGAGGAACTGGAGCATCATGGGGGCCAGGGTCTCGCTGACGCAGTTGATCTCGTCCAGGAAGAGGATGCCCTCCTGCAGCCCGGTCCGCTCCATCAGCCGGTAAACGGAGGAGAGGATCTCGCTCATGGTGTACTCGGTGACGGAGACCTCCTCCCCGCCATAAGTCCGCTTTTCGATGAAGGGCAGGCCGATGGCGCTCTGCCGGGTGTGGTGGGTGATGGTGTAGGCCACCAGGCCCACGCCGGTCTCGGCGGCGATCTGCTCCATGATCTGGGTCTTGCCCACGCCCGGCGGGCCCATCAGCAGCACCGGCCGCTGGCGCACTGTGGGGATCAGGTAGTTCCCCAGCTGGTCCTTGGCCAGATACGCCTTCAAGGTATTGGTGATCTCCTGCTTTGCCTGTTTGATGTTCATATCGTTAGCTCCTTACAGTTGGGGAAGTTCGTCCAAATCGATCAGGTCCAGCCCGGCGGCTTTGGCCTCCTCCGCTGCCTCCCGGGCGGCCTGTTCCAGGGCCGGGGTGGGCACCACCAGCCGGATGGCCCAGGGGGGCATCTTTACGGACAGGGGCGGCTCCTCCAGCAGCACGAAGGCCGTGTCATAGGGCGGCCGCTTCCGGGGATAGACGCCCATGCCGTCGGTGAAGTACACCAGCCCCCGAAGGGAGGTGAAGGCCCCCTCTACCTGGAGCTCCGCCACGTGTTCAAACACCGGCCGGAAGTCCGTGGCGCTGCCGCCCATCAGAGAGAAGTTCTCCATATAGGCTTTCAATTCCTCCAGGTCGCGGATGGGGGTGTCGGACCGGACCTGGTCGTCGCACTGGAGAATGCGGATGTTCACCTTCCGAGTGAAGGTCTCCGTGCTGCGGAGGATGGCGTAGGTGCAGGCCAGAAACTGCCGCACCAGCTCGCCGGAGGTGGACATAGAGGTGTCCACGGCGATGACGAAGTCCTCGATCCGCTTCTCCTCCTTCGTCTCCGGCGGCTCCACCAGCGGCATGTTGCCGTAGAGCTGGAGGCCATAAGTGTAGAAGATGTAGTCGAAGGCATCTCCGTCTACCGCCATCACCTCCCGGGGTACGGCGAACCTCCGGAGGAAGGTCCGGTAGTCCACGTCGTCCCGGTTGGCCACCTGGATCTGCTCCAGCACCGCCTCGCCGCCGGTGGCCTTGCCGGCCAGCACCGTCTCCAGTCCTGTCTGGGTCTTTTCGGAGACGCCCTGCCACTTCTGCTCCCGCTGCTTCTGCTGCTCCTGGTCCTGCTGGTCCGGATCCCACAGGCCATGATCGTCCACCAGAAAGGTCCGCTGGAGCCGGGCCAGCTCGTACTCCGGCAGGTCCAGCCGCAGGAGATGGCGGTAGATACCCTCTGCCGTCAGCACCGGCATCTCTGCCCGGCACTCGCCGTAGAACTTCTGCTTGGCGGGGACGAAGCCCCCGGCCAGACAGGGGTAGTCCAGCTCGTCCAGGATGCTCTCCACCGCGACGTCGCAGGCCAGGTCCCAAAGCTCCGGCGCTCTGCCCCGCTTCTTCCACAGGTGCCGCAGCATACAGTGGAGCAGCACGTGGAGATAGGCCCGGTCCACCGCCGTCCGGGACCGGAGATACCGCTCCGAGAGGAAGCTGCCGTCGTAGTACAGCGTCTCCCCGTCGGTGGCCAGGGACAGCGTCACACCGCCGCCGGGCTGGAAGTCCAGGCTGCACAGCGCCACATCCAGATAGGGCAGATTTAGATACAGTTCATTCCGGGCCGTCTGCAAAATCTCCAGTCCGATGGCCGTCAGGTCCTTGGCCGCCATGGTGCGCCTCCTTCCCTGCTATAAGTCAAAAGTCTTGTCCAGCCCCCGGGGGGCCGCATCCCGCTGCTGTTCCAGCAGCAGGGCCAGGGCCTCGGAGACCCCGCTCTCCCTCGCCAGGGCGCAGGCGGCGGACAGGGCCTCCCGGTCCGGCTCCGCCGTCCTCAGCAGAAACGCCAGCCCCGGCATGTCCCGCTCTCCCACCAGCCAGACTGCCGCCTCTCCGGCGTGGGCCCGGAGGTAGGACAGGTACTGCCCCTCCGCCCGGGGCGTCAGCTCCACCGGGTAGCGCAGCCGCCAGAAGGCCAGCCGCACCGCGCAGTCCTCATCGTGCTCCATGCCCAGAAAACCGCTCCACAGCTCGTCATACGTCCGCAGGTCCAGCCGCTTCCGGCGGAAGGAGTGGTGATAGGGATATCCGGCGCCGAAGATGTTGTAATCAAAGTGATGGGCCGGGCAGTTCTCCTCATAAACCTCCCGGTACTCCGGAAAGAGCAAACGGAACACGGTGCCGTCCGTCTCCTCCACGGTGACGTCCAGCTCCCAGGGCAGTTCGTCGGCAAACCAGGCCAGGGTGTCCCCCTGCTCCCCCACCCGGGTCAGATGGAAGGCTGCCAGCCGTCGGCAGTTCATCAGCACCCCGCCGCCCCACTGACCGATGCCGTCGTGAAGCCGCAGGGTCCGCAGGCCGCCGCAGTTCATCAGGGCGTAATCCCCCACCCGCTCCAGGGACCGGGGCAGGGTCAGGTCCTCCAGGTCCCGGTTGCTCCAGGTCCCCGGGTCCGTCCCGGTGCCGCAGGTCACCAGCAGGTCCTCCCCCTCCGCGGAAGCGGCGGTGGGCGAGAGGGCGTGGTCCCCCAGGGCCGTCACCGGCAGGCCGTATAACGTCTCCGGCAGGCGGGCCCGGGCGTCGCAGGTGGCCGCCCGCAGGATGGTAATCCCCGCCGCCTCCCGGCGAATGGTTAGCTTCCAGTTTCCGCTGCCGGGGATGGTCTCCACGGCGCTCACCTCCTTTTCTCCGGACAAGCCGTCAGTCTCAGCTTTAGTAGTGTATCACATTTTCTGTTGAGAGCCTAGCCCCAAGGACCACAAAAATTTTTGCGGGATCCAGCATTTCCCTCTTGACAATCCGTGCATACTGTATATACTGTAAATGTACAGTACGAACAGGAGTGACTTCCATGGAACTCATCATCCGCAATACCACCAACCAACCCATCTACGATCAGATCTACTCCCAGATCAAAGCCCAGATCATTGCCGGGAAGCTCTCCCCCGGAGAGGCGCTGCCCTCCATCCGGGCCCTGGCCAAGGACCTGCGGATCTCCGTCATCACCACCAAGCGGGCCTACGACGAGCTGGAGGCCGACGGCTTCCTCTACACCGTGGCCGGCAAGGGCTGCTTTGTGGCGGAAAAGAATCTGGACCTGATCCGGGAGCAGAAGCTGAAGGAGCTGGAGGACCACCTGGACGCCGCCGTGGAGCTGGCCGCCCAGTGCGGCGTCTCGGCACTGGAGCTGATGGAAATGCTCCGCATCCTGCTGAAAGAGGAGGAACCTCACGTATGAACGCCATTGAATTGAGCCATGTGACGAAACACTTTCCCGGCTTTACCTTACAGGACCTGTCCCTCACCGTGCCCAGCGGCACCATCTGCGGCCTGGTGGGAGAGAATGGCGCCGGCAAGTCCACCACCATCCGCCTGCTGATGGGGGCCCTGCGGCCGGACAGCGGCACCTGCACCGTCCTGGGGGCGGATTCCGCCGCGCCGGAGTTTCTCTCCCTGAAAGAGGACATCGGCGTGGTGCTGGACGAGGCCTATTTCCCAGAGAGCCTGAACGCCCTTCAGGTGGGAGGCGTCATGGCCAAGACCTACCGCCGTTGGGACGGAAAACAGTACCAGAATTACCTCACCCGCTTCGGCCTGCCGGAGAAAAAGCCCTTCAAGGACTTCTCCCGTGGCATGAAGATGAAGCTGGCCATCGCCGTGGCCCTGAGCCACAGCCCCAGGCTGCTGGTGCTGGACGAGGCCACTGCCGGCCTGGACCCCATCGTCCGGGACGAGGTGCTGGAGATCTTCAACGAGTTCACCCGGGAGGAGGACCACTCCATCCTGATCTCCTCCCACATTTTGAGCGACCTGGAGAAGCTGTGCGACTATATCGCCTTCCTCCACCAGGGGCGGCTGCTGTTCTGCGACGAGAAGGATCGGCTGCTGGAGGAGTATGGCATCTTCGTGGGCACGGCAGATCAAGTGAACAGCCTTCAGGACGGGGCCGTGGTAGCCCGGGAGAACAGCAGCTTCGGCGGCGTCCGGTGCCTGGTGAAGCGGGCGCTGGTGCCTGCGGGCTGGGCGCTGGAGCGGCCCACAGTGGAGGATATCGTCCTGTTTTTGGTGAAAGGAGCGAAGGAGCAATGAGTGCCCTGCTTTTGAAAGACTACTACGTGATCTTCCGGCAGATGAAGATCTTCCTGCTGTTAATTCTGGTGTTCTCCTGCATCCCCGGCACGTTTTACAGCACCTTTGCCGTGGTGTATGCCTCTATGCTGCCCTACACCGCCCTGGCCTATGACGAGCGGAGCCGCTGGGACCAGATGGCTGCCATGATGCCGTATTCCGCCCGGGACGTGGTGCTGAGCAAGTATCTCTTCGGCTGGATCGCCGTGGCCGTCTCGGCGGCGGCCACCTTTGTCCTTCAGACCATCCTGTCGGTCATCTGGCTCAGCGATGTGGAGGGTCCCTCCATCCCCGTCATCCTGCTGTCCGTGTGCGTGGCCGTGTGCATCCTGGACATCACCCTGCCCATGATGTTCCGGTTCGGCGTAGAAAAGGGGCGGCTGGCGATGTTCCTCATCATCTTTCTGGTGTGTGCCAGCGCCGGAGGCATCGCCACCATTGAGCAGTCCTCCCTGGACGGCGGCTTCTATCTGTCCCTCTCCCTGGTTCCCGCCGCCATCGCCGCCGTGGTGCTGACCGTGGTGTCCATCCCTCTCGCCATCCGGTTTTACGGCCGCCGGAGCCGGTGAGCGGTATGGAGGATACACCGAAAACGCTCTGCCCGGCGCCGGCCCCGGCGGACCTGGCCGCGTTGCTGGCCCTGTGCGGGGCGGCCCTCCTGAATCGAAAGGAGCCGAAATGAAGAATTCGCACACCTGTCCCAAGTGCGGCAGCAGAGACATCGTCCGAATCCCCGACCACCCCAGCCGCTACGCTAGCGGCAGCAACATTTACACCACCCGGTACACCCTGCTGGGCAAGGTCCCGGTGATCCGCTACGTCAGCTGCGGCTGCGGGTATGTGGAGAATTGGGTGGAGTCCCCCATGGAGCTGGTCCAGATCCACCAGACCTACGGGGCTCCATGACTCTTCCAAAGGCCGGGCGCGGAGTTTCCGCGCCCGGCCTTTGCCGAAATCCACAGAAAACCAGTTGGAATCGCCCTGCGGATTCTGCCGGTTTTGCCATCTGACGGCCGTTGACATTTTCCCAAGCCGGTGCTACACTGAAACAGTATTTTTTGGAAACGCTTTGGGCAGCGGTTTGCGGCGGATGCCGCAACGCGACAACCGAACAGACACACCGCGGACCGCGGCCGAACGTCCCGAAAGAGACTGGGACTTTCAGCCGCAAAATCGGTCCGGCGGTGTTTTTTGTTATGCTTTTGCATAACAAAAAACGAAAATGCGCCATTTCCCCGCCCCTTTGGGGCAACCGGAAATGATGCGCAAAACTTCATGCGCAGCGGCATTTGCCTGTATTCGTGGTGCACTGTACCGCGCATGAAGTTTGTTTTTTGTTTGTCGGCCCGGGGCGTACAATTCGGTTTCCTGCTAAAACTGTTTGCGTGGAAAGGCAAGGTGAGCGGCATGTCAACGAAATTCGTATTCGTTACCGGCGGCGTGGTCTCCGGCTTGGGCAAGGGGATCTGCGCGGCCTCCCTGGGGCGGCTTCTGAAGCAGCGGGGCGTCCGGGTGCGGAACCAGAAGTTCGACCCCTATATCAATGTGGACCCGGGGACTATGAGTCCCTATCAGCACGGCGAGGTGTTCGTCACCGAGGACGGGGCCGAGACGGACCTGGACCTGGGCCACTACGAGCGGTTCGTGGACGAGGACCTCACCGGCAACAGCTCCGTGTCCTCCGGCAAGATCTACTGGTCCGTGCTGAACCGGGAGCGCCGGGGCGACTACCTGGGCGCCACGGTGCAGATCATCCCCCACATCACCGACGAGATCAAGCGCCGCATCTACGCCATGGCGGAAGAGGACGTGGACGTGGTCATCACGGAGATCGGCGGCACCGTGGGCGACATTGAGTCCCAGCCCTTCCTGGAGGCTATCCGGCAGGTGGCGGCGGAGCGGCCCCAGGGGGATGTGGTGTTCATCCACGTGCCCCTCATCGTCCAGATCCCCGGCAGCGGCGAGCTGAAGAGCAAGCCCACCCAGCACTCCGTGAAGGAGCTTTTGTCCCTGGGCATCCAGCCGGATATTCTGGTATGCCGGTGCGACGTGCCCATCACAGAGGACATCCGCCGGAAGATTGCCCTGTTCTGCAATGTCCAGCCGGACTGCGTCATCCAGAACGCCACGGCGGAGACGCTGTATGAGGTGCCCCTGCTGATGGCCAAGGAGGGTCTGGACGAGGTGGTGTGCCGGAAGCTGGGCCTCATCACTCACCAGCCGGATCTGCGGGAGTGGAGCGCCATGGTGAAGCGGGAGAAGAACGCCCGCAAGCGGGTGTCCATCGCCCTGGTGGGCAAGTACACCCAGCTCCACGACGCCTACCTCTCCGTGGTGGAGTCCCTGAACCATGCGGGCACCGCCAACGACGCGGTAGTAGACATCCGGTGGGTGGACTCTGAGACCCTGACGGAGGCCAGTGCGGCGGAGCGGCTGGCGGGCTGCAGCGGCATCCTGGTGCCCGGCGGCTTCGGCGACCGGGGCATCGAGGGCATGATCGCGGCCGTGCGGTACGCCCGGGAACACTGCATTCCCTACTTCGGCATCTGCCTGGGGATGCAGATGGCGGTGATCGAGTTCGCCCGCCACGTGCTGGGCTGGGCAGACGCCAGCTCCTCCGAATTTTCCTCCACCGCCCACCCGGTCATCGACCTGATGCCGGACCAGGTGAATGTCACCGCCAAGGGCGGCACCATGCGGCTGGGCCGCTACCCCTGCGTGCTGGCAGAGGGCTCCCGCAGCCGGGAGCTGTATGGCGCGGCAGAGATCTCCGAGCGCCACCGCCACCGCTACGAGTTCAACAACGATTTCCGGGCGGAGATGCAGGTGGGCGGTATGCGGCTGGCGGGCCTGTCCCCGGACGGCCGCCTGGTAGAAATCATCGAGCTGCCGGACCACCCCTGGTTCGTGGGTGCCCAGTTTCACCCGGAGTTCAAGAGCCGTCCCGACCGGCCGCATCCGCTGTTCTACGGATTTGTAAAGGCCTCTGTGGAGAAAATAGAGGCCCAGGAGGTAACACGATGAATCATTTTGCTAAAATCGCCGCCCAGCTGGAATCCCGTGACCTGGACGGTATGCTGCTGACCCATGAGGCCAACCGTTTTTACGCCTCCGGCTTCCACTCCGCCGGAACCGACGGCATGGCCCTGGTCACCCGGGAGAAGTTCTATTACTTCACCGACTCCCGGTACACAGAGGCCGCCCGGCGGCATGTGCAGGATGCGGAGGTCCAGGAGGCAGGCCACGGCCGGGGCTATTCCGCCCTGCTGATGGAGGCCGTCCAGCGCCACAGCATCCAGCGCCTGGGGTTTGAGGACGCCTATATGACCGTCCGGGAGCACGACGCCTATGCCCGGGCTCTGCCCTGTGAGCTGGTGCCCGCGGCGGACCTGCTGGCAGAACTGCGGGCGGTAAAGGACCCGGAGGAGCTGGAGATCATGATTGCCGCCCAGCGGATTGCGGAGAAGGCCCTGACGGATATCCTGAACGAGATCCGGCCCGGCGTCGCGGAGAAGGAGATCGCCGCCCGGCTCCAGTATCTCATGCTCCACTACGGGGCGGAGGACAAGTCCTTCGATCCCATCGTGGTGTCCGGCCCCAACGGAAGCCTGCCCCACGGGGTACCCTCGGAAAAGGTCATCCAGGCCGGGGAGTTCGTCACCATGGACTTCGGCTGCATCTATCACGGCTACTGCTCCGACATGACCCGTACCGTGGCGGTGGGATCCGTGACGGATGAGATGCGCCAGGTCTACGACACGGTGCTGCAGGCCCAACTGGCGGGTATCGCAGCCGCCCGGGCCGGGGCCACTGGAAAGGCCGTGGACGGCGCCGCCCGGGACATCATCCGGCAGGCGGGCTACGGTCCCTGTTTCGGCCACAGCTTCGGCCACGGCGTGGGAGTGGAGATCCACGAGGGGCCCAACGCCACTCCCTCCAACGACAAGCCCCTGCCCGCCGGGGCGGTGATCTCTGCCGAGCCGGGCATCTACCTGCCCGGGAAGCTGGGTGTGCGGATTGAGGACGTGCTGTACCTCACACCGGAGGGCTGTCAAAACCTCACTCTGGCCCCCAAGGAGCTGGTCATTCTCTGACCCCGATTCAATCCCACGCAAGGAGGAAAAATCCCATGGCAAGCTATATCGGCGCGTCCGCCGAGCAGGAGGACGCCGACCCCATTCTCCTGGCCTTTGCCGCTGAGGCGGCCAAGGGCGACCCCGCCAGTCCGGAGGCCCGTGAGCTGGTGCTCCGCTGGCAGGCCCATCTGGTGAAGTTCAGCCGCAGCTGCGACGAGGAGAAGCTCCGCCGCCTGGCGGACCTGTACAGCTGGGACAACCGCTTTGCAGAGGTTCTGGACAGCTACGGCCCCGGCACGGCCCACTTCATGGGCGAGGCCATCGAGGCCTATTTGGAAACCCTGTGAACGCCGTCGCGCACCGGCGCAAAACCGCCTCCGCCCCCGCTGGCGGAGGCAGTTTTTGCCCTTCCGGCCCCCGGTTTTCCGGCCTGCGGGCTGTTGACAAACCTGCACCGGAGACGCATAATAAAGCTATCAACACGCCAAAAATTGGATGCCCCGCATCCACTTGAGAGGGAGTATTCATGGACACCATCTATATCACCGGACACCGGAACCCGGACACGGACTCCATCGTCTCCGCCATGGCCTACGCGGCGCTGAAGAACGCCCTTGGCCAGCGGCAGTACGAGGCCGCCCGCCTGGGCCAGATCAGTGACGAGACCCAGACCGTGCTGGATCGCTTCGGCTTCCAGCCCCCCAAGCTGCTGAACAACGTGCGTACCCAGGTCCGGGACCTGGATTACGACACGCCCGCCACCCTGTCCGCCGCTGCCACCATCAGCCGGGCCTGGCGGACCATGCAGAAGGACAAGATCTCCGCCATCCCCGTGGCCAATGAGGACGGGACCCTGTTCGGAATGCTCTCCGCCGGGGATGTGGCCAACTATGACATGTCCTCCGTCCGCAACCCTAAGGTGGGCGAGATCCCGGTGTACAACCTGCTGTCCGTGCTGGAGGGCAAAATTCTCAACCAGGGCGGCGAGATGCGGGACGTGATCTCCGGTGAGGTCACCATCGCCCTGCCCGCCAGCCGGGAGAACCTGGTGTTCTCCGACCCGGGCAGCATCGTGGTCTGCGGCGACCAGCCGGACATGATCCGCCGTGCGCTGGAGATCGGCGTCAGCTGCATCATCGTCTGTCAGGCGGAGGTGGACCCGGAGCTGCTGGCCATGCAGACGGACACCTGCATCATCTCCACCGCCTATGACGCCTACCGGGCAGTGCGGCTCATCTACCATGCCATGCCCATCAGCAGCATCTGCAAGAACAAGGATCTGGTGTGCTTCCACCTGGACGACTATATCGACGACGTGCAGAACACCGTGCTGGAAAGCCGCTTCCGGGCCTATCCCATTTTGGATGAGGAGGAGCGGGTGGTGGGCACCCTGTCCCGCTACCATCTGCTGCGGCCCCGCCGCAAGCAGGTGATCCTGATGGACCACAACGAGAAGGCCCAGTCCGTACCGGGCCTGGACCAGGCGGAGATTCTGGAGATCATCGACCACCACCGGCTGGCGGACATCCAGACCAAGAATCCCATCACTGTCCGGAACGAGCCCGTGGGCAGCACCACCACCATCGTGGCCGGGATGTACCAGGAGAAGGGGCTGATGCCCTCCGCTAAGATGGCGGGGCTGATGGCGGCAGCCATTGTATCGGACACTGTGATGTTCAAGTCTCCCACCTGTACCCAGCGGGACATCGATGTGGCCAACCGCATGGCCCGGATCGCCAACATCTCCCTCCAGGCGCTGGGACAGGTGATCTTCTCCGCCTCCGGCGGCGGTGCGAAGTCTGCAGAGGAGATCTTCCGCACAGACTACAAGGAGTTCCACATCGCAGGCCACAACCTGGCGGTGAGCCAGGTCACCTGCATGGACTCCGACCAGCTGCTCCAGCGCAAGGGAGAGTTTTTGCAGCTCATGAGCTCCCTGCAGAAGAAGCAGGGCTTCGACATGGTAATCCTGATGATTACCGATGTACTGCTGGAGGGCACCCAGCTGCTGTTCGTGGGCGACAGGGACAGCATCCGCCAGGCCTTCAATGTGGAGGATGCGGAGGACGTGGTGTTCCTGCCCAAGGTCATGTCCCGGAAAAAGCAGGTCATTCCCATGCTCTCCGCCCTGTGGGGCTGAGGAGCGCGTGGCCCCGCCGCCCGGCGCTTTCTGCTGAGGAAGCTGCCGGGCGGCTCTGTTTTTTGGGAAATCTCCTGCCTCTGAAACATTTTCCAGAGATTTTGTATAAATTCACCATTGACTTTGCCTGTTTAAAGCAGTATGGTGTAAAAGTACAAAGGCCGGTCGGCAGAAGGGAGCTCTTCCATGGTTTTGTTTGCAGCAGCGTTCCGCACTGTGGCGGGGTTCTCTCGATTTTATGGCTGCCAGGTCCGCTATGCGGGCCGATATTGTCATAGGCAGAGCAGCCAGTGAAGGTCCGGCGGCCGGTGGATCTCACCCCGTATGGAAGGCGGCTCTGCTCTTCGGACAGAGCCGCTTTTTGTAATTTCCCCGCGATCAATCTTGAAAAGGAGATCTCTGCGATGAAAAAGAAGTTTCTTGCCCTTGCGCTGACCGCCGTCATGGCTCTGAGCCTGGCTGCCTGCGGCGGCGACACCCAGTCCACAGATACCGATGCCGATACCAGCGGCGACGAGTCCGCCTCCGGCAGCCAGACCTACACCGTGGGTATTATCCAGCAGGTCCAGCACGAGGCCCTGGACGCCGCCACCCAGGGCTTTCAGGACGCCCTGACGGAACTGCTGGGCGACAGTGTCACCATCGACCCCCAGAACGCCTCCGGCGATACCGCCAACTGCACCACCATTGCCAACAACTTTGTCTCCCAGGGCGTGGACCTGATCATGGCCAACGGCACCACCGCTCTCCAGGCCGCTGCCACCGGCACCAGCACCATTCCCATTCTGGGCACCTCCATCACCGAGTACGGCGTGGCTCTGGGCATTGACGGCTTTACCGGCACCACTGGCTACAACGTCTCCGGCACCTCCGATCTGGCGCCCCTGGACCAGCAGGCTGAGATGCTGCACACCTGGTTCCCCGACGCCCAGACTGTGGGCCTGCTGTACTGCTCCGCCGAGCCCAACAGCCAGTATCAGGTGGACACGGTCCAAGGCTACCTGGAGGATCTGGGCTATACCTGCACCCAATACTCCTTCTCCGACTCCAACGACCTGTCCGCTGTGGCCTCCTCAGCCTGCACGGCCAGCGATGTCCTGTACGTTCCCACCGACAACACCGCTGCCAACAACGCCGAACTGATCGGCAACATCTCCCTGGACACCGGCACTCCCATCATCGCCGGTGAGGAGGGCATCTGCAAGGGCTGCGGCGTGGCCACGCTGACCATCAGCTACTATGACATCGGCTACAAAACCGGTGAGATGGCCTATGATATCCTGGTGAACGGCGCCGATCCCGCCACCATGCCCATCGAGTACGCCCCCCAGTTCACCCCCAAGTACAACCCCACCATGTGCGAGGCTCTGGGCCTGACCCCGCCCGACGGCTATGAGGCCATCGCCGAATAAGGACGAATGGACGGAGAACCGATAAAGAGCCGGCGGATGTTTTCAAATTCTTGTCTGCAAAACTTCCGCCTTCACCGGCGGGGAGCCCTCTCCGGGGCTCTCCGCCGCCCGGTCTCCGTCCTATGGGCGGCGTCTGCGGTATGCTCCGCAGGGCGTCCGTCCACCCTTCCGTCCCGTCATCCAAATCTTATCAACACACTTTCAGCGGAAAAGGGGCTTCCCCTTTCCGCTGAACTTTGCTAGAATAGAGCAGCAAATTGCCTCCGGAAACAGCCGGGGGATTTTGGAGGGATTTCACTTGAACATCATGCATCTGGTCAACGCCCTGCCGGGTGTTGCCGCCCAGGGACTGATCTGGGGCATCATGGCCATCGGCGTCTACATCACGTTCCGGATCCTGGACGTGGCCGACCTGACGGTGGACGGCACCATGGCTACCGGCGGCGCCGCCTTCATCATGCTGACCATGGCGGGGGCGCCGGTGCCGCTGGCGATGCTGGGGGCGTTTCTGGCGGGTGTGCTGGCAGGACTGGTCACCGGCCTGTTCCACACCGCCTGCGGCATTCCGGCAATCCTCGCCGGTATCCTCACCCAGCTGGCCCTGTACTCCGTCAACCTGCGGATCATGGGACAGGCCAACCGGCCCGTCAGCTCCCGACAGTATGACCTGCTGGTGGACCAGCAGAGCGTCCGCTCCCTGAGCCTGGACAACCCCATCCTGGTGGTAGCCATTTTTGTGGCGGCGGTCATTGCCCTGCTGTACTGGTTCTTCGGCACAGAGCTGGGTGCCTCCCTGCGGGCTACCGGTTCCAACCCCAATATGTCCCGGGCCCAGGGCATCAACACCAACTTCACCAAGGTGCTGGGCCTGATGCTGTCCAACGGACTGGTGGCCCTGTCCTCCGCCCTGCTGGCCCAGTACCAGGGTTTCGCGGACGTGAACATGGGCCGGGGCGCCATCGTCATCGGCCTTGCCGCCGTCATCATCGGCGAGGTGATCTTCGGCAAAGTGTTCCGCAACTTTGCGCTGAAGATGCTGGCTGTGGCCATCGGCGCCATTTTGTACTACCTGGTGTACCAGGTGGTCATCTGGCTGGGCCTGAACACCGATGACATGAAGCTCATCACCGCCCTGATCGTGGCGGCCTTTCTGGCCATCCCCTACTGGAAGGGGAAATACGCCCACGTCAAGGTGCCCGCCGGGAGCGCCAATGCCGGAGCAAAAACAGGAGGGGATCAGGATGCTTGAGATCAAGGAGATCTGGAAGACGTTCAACGCCGGGACGGTCAATGAAAAGCAGGCCCTCCGGGGCGTCAGCCTGACGCTGAAGGACGGTGACTTCTGCACGGTCATCGGCGGCAATGGCGCCGGCAAGTCCACCATGCTCAATGCGGTGGCCGGCACCTTTTCTGTGGACAGCGGCGCCATCGTCATCGACGGGGTGGACGTGACCCGCCTGCCGGAGCACAAGCGGGCCAAATTCATCGGTCGGGTGTTTCAGGACCCTATGATGGGCACCGCCCCCACCATGCAGATCGAGGAAAATCTGGCGCTGGCGGCCCGCCGGGGCCAGCCCCGCGGCCTGGGCTGGGGCATCACCAAGACGGAGCGGGCGGACTACCGGGAGCTGCTGCGGGACCTGGGGCTGGGTCTGGAGGACCGTCTGACCAGCAAGGTGGGGCTCCTCTCCGGCGGCCAGCGCCAGGCGCTGACGCTTCTGATGGCCTCTTTGAAGCGGCCCAAGCTTTTGCTGCTGGACGAGCACACTGCCGCCCTGGACCCCAAGACCGCCGCCAAGGTTCTGGCTCTCTCCGACCGGATCGTGGAGGAAAACGGCCTCACCACCATGATGGTCACTCACAACATGAAGGACGCCATCGTCCACGGCAACCGGCTCATCATGATGTACGACGGCCGTATTGTCATCGACGTGTCCGGCGAGGAGAAGAAGAAGCTCACCGTTCCCGACCTGCTGGCCCTGTTCAGCAAAGTCAGCGGCTCTGACGAAGCCGACGACAAGCTGCTGCTTTCCTGAGCCGCGGAAAACCCGATTCAAACTGCATGTTACTCCCCGGCAGGGCCATCCTGCCGGGGTAGTTCTTGCCCCGGATTTTATCTCTTTAAAGCAGCAAAAAAGATTTGTGCAAAATCACGGTTGACATTTCCGCCGCCGCTTCGTATAATGCAAAGCAATCAAGCAAAACCGATGAGCAAGAGGAGTACCTGGTCAGGTCACCTTTCAGAGAGCCGTGGATGGTGGGATCACGGCAGAGAACTTTCCAGCGAATGGACTTGCGAGGGCAGCGCAAACGGCAAAATGCTCAGTAGCGTCTGACGGGGCCCGCACCCGTTATCCGGGCGGCGCGTATGAATGTACGTGGAACGAGCGGGCGCTTTGCGTCAACTTGGGTGGTACCGCAGGATGGTTTCAAGTCTTGTCCCAAATATGGGGCAGGGCTTTTTTTGATTCCCCTGATCGGTCCGGGAAAGGAGTATGGAGATATGAAACACAATACCAGACGATGGCGCGGCCTGTGCTGCAATATCAATTCCCTGAACGGACCCCTTTCAAATATTCTGTATCAAAGATTGGAGAATCTATTATGATGAATCTGCTGAAGAAGCTGGCCGCCTGCGGCCTGTCCCTGACCATGATCCTGTCCCTGGCCGCCTGCGGCGGCACCGATGACACCTCCTCCGGCGAAAGCGGCGGTGAGCCCGTCAAGTATCTGATCGGCATCAGCCAGTACGGCCAGCACGGCTCCCTGGACAACTGCCGGGAGGGTTTCCTCCAGGGCCTGGAGCAGGCCGGTCTGGTGGAGGGCACGGACTTTGAGGTGGACTACCAGAACGCCAACTTCGACGACAACCAGGCTACCCAAATCGGCCAGATGTTTTCCGCCGAGGACGCGGACCTGATGGTGGGCATCGCCACCAACTCCGCCATCGCCTGCTTCAATGCCGCGGAGGACAAGGACATCCCCGTGATCTTCACCGCCATCACCGACCCGGTGGGCGCCCACCTGGACGCGGGCAACATCACCGGCACTTCCGATGCCCTGCCGGTGGAGGGCCAGCTCCAGCTGATCCGGGCCCTGCAGCCGGATGCCGACACCATCGGCATCGTCTACACCACCAGCGAGGCCAACTCCGTCTACTCCATCAGCGTCTATGAGGAGCTGGCAACGGACTACGGCTTCACCATTGACGCGGTGGGCGTCACCTCCCAGGCAGAGGTCACCCAGGCGGTGGATACCTTGCTGTCCCATGGGGTGGACTGCCTGTCCAACCTGACGGACAACAATGTGGTGGGCGTGCTGGGCGCCATTCTGGAGAAGACGGACGAGGCGGGTATCCCTGTCTACGGTTCCGAGGTGGAGCAGGTAAAGCTGGGCTGCGTGGGCGGCGCGGGCCTGGACTACATCCAGCTGGGCATCCAGACCGGCCTGATGGCCGCCAAAGTCCTCACCGGCGAGGCCGCCTGTGAAGACCTGCCCTACGAGACCATCGAAAACTATGGCCTGTATATCAACTCCGACGCGGCGGCCGAGCTGGGCATCACCATTCCCGACGACATCGCCCAGGAGGCCCAGGAGTGCGCGGAATAACATCTGTAACATCCATTACCAAGGAGAACTCTTCATGAAGCTTGTCACCTATCGTCTCAGCGGCGCCGAGTATGTGGGCGCCCTCACCGCCGATGGAAAGGGCGTGCTGCCCCTCCCCGCCGCCGATATGAACACCTTGATCGAAACCATGACCCCTGCCGACCTCCGTTCTGCCGCCGCGGCGGCAGAGCGGGGCGGTGCGGTCCCGCTGTCAGATGTGGAGCTGCTGGCTCCCATCCCCCGCCCCCGGCAGGATGTGGTCTGCCTGGGCATGAACTACCGGGACCACGCGGAGGAATCCGCCCGGTACAGCGCCGATGCCTTCACCAAGAGCAGTACAGCGGCGGTCTACTTCTCCAAGCGGGTCAGCGAGGCCGGGAAGCCCGACGGCGTCATCCCCCGTCACGCGGGCCTTACGGACCGGCTGGACTATGAGGCGGAGCTGGCGGTGGTGCTGGGCAAAGCCGCCCGGGACGTGAAAGCCGCCGATGCGGCAGACTACATCTTCGGCTACACCGTCCTTAACGACGTATCCGCCCGGGACCTGCAGACGGGCCATAAGCAGTGGTATTTCGGCAAGAGTCTGGACGGCTTCACGCCCATGGGCCCCGTGCTGGTCACCGCCGACGAGATCGCCTATCCCCCGGCGCTGGAGATCACCAGCCGGGTCAACGGTGAGCTGCGGCAGAAGTCCAATACCGCTCTGCTGATTACCTCCATCGGGCAGATCCTGGAGGAGCTGACCGGGGGAATGACGCTGCTGCCGGGCACCATCATCGCCACCGGCACCCCGGCGGGAGTGGGCATGGGCTTCGATCCGCCCAGATTCCTCCAGTCCGGCGACACGGTGGAATGCGCCATCGAGGGCATCGGCACCCTCTGCAGCACCGTGATCTGATCTTTTCACAAGGAGGCTTCTCATCTCATGGATGTGATGGAACTGCTGACCAGCACTCTGATCCAGGGGCTGATCTACGCCCTGATCTCCTACGGCGTGTATATCACCTATTCCATTCTGGACTTTCCGGATCTGGGGGTGGATGGCACGTTTCCCCTGGGGGCCGCTGTCACGGCGGTGCTGATGACCAAGGGCGTCGATCCCTGGCTGACCCTGCCCGCCTCCCTGATAGTGGGCGGTCTGGCGGGACTTTTCACCGGTCTGGTCCACGTGAAGCTGAAGGTGCGGAACCTGCTGGCGGGCATCATCACCATGACCGCCCTGTTCTCTGTGAACCTGCAGATCGCCGGGTCCAACCTGACCATCGACCGGGGTACGGACACCATCTTCACCTCTGCCCCGGTGATGGCCCTGTTTGGGGATCTCTCCCTCTCCGGGCGGAAGCTGATTGTGTCCCTGGCGCTGGTCATCGTCATCAAGCTGCTGCTGGACGCCTATTTCCACACGAAGTCCGGCCTGCTGCTGCGGGCGGTGGGCGACAACGCCACCCTGGTGACCACCTTGGCCAAGGACCGAGGCACAGTAAAGATCCTGGGGCTGGTGATCTCCAACGCCCTGGTGGCCTTCGGCGGCTGCATCGTCTGCCACGAAACCCGCAGCTTCTCCGCCACCATGGGTACCGGCCAGCTGGTGTACGGCCTGGCGGCGGTGATTATCGGTGTGTCCATCATACACTTCTACACCGGCACCCGGCTGGCCCGGGGACTGCGGAAGTTCGGGCCCCTCCGCTTCCTGGGTTCCCCCCAGGGCACCACGGCGGTAGTGCTGGGCAGTGTGCTCTACAAGCTGTGCATCCAGGTAGCCATGAGCCTGGGACTGCCCACCAATATGATGAAGCTGATTACGGCTGCACTGTTCCTGCTGGTGCTGGTGCTGTCCGGCCGGAAGGGGGAGGCGATCATCCATGCTTGAAGTACGGGACATCACGAAGATCTACAACCCCGGCACCCTGACAGAGCAGCGGCTGTTCGAGCACTTCTCCCTGACAGTGGATGAGGGCCAGTTCGTGGCCATCGTGGGCAGCAATGGCAGCGGCAAGACCTCCCTGCTGAACATCATCTGCGGCTCTATCCCCATCGAGGGCGGTGACGTGTTGGTGGGCGGCCGGAGCATCTCCAAGCTGAAGGACTACCAGCGGCACGCCACCATGGGCCGGGTCTACCAGGACCCCGCCGCCGGCACCTGCCCCAACCTCACCATGCTGGAAAATCTGTCCCTGGCGGATAACAAGGGCGGGTCCTACGGCCTGGGCCGGGGCGTCAATAAAAAGCGTATCGACTTCTATCGCCAGCAGCTGGCCTCCCTGGGCCTGGGACTGGAGGATAAGCTGGATGTGCGGATGGGGGCTCTCTCCGGCGGCCAGCGGCAGGCGGTGGCGCTGCTGATGGCCACCATGACGCCCCTGAAATTCCTGATTCTGGACGAGCACACGGCGGCCCTGGACCCCAAGACCGCTGAGGTCATCATGGCCCTGACGGACAGAGTCATCCGTGAAAAGCATTTGACGGCCATGATGGTCACCCATAACCTCCGCTACGCGGTGGAGTATGGAGACCGGATCCTGATGATGAACCGGGGCCGGGTGGTGCTGGACCGGGCCGGAGCGGAAAAGCGGGCCACCTCTATGGACGATATCCTGACCATGTTCAATCAGATCTCTCTGGAGACCGGGAATTGAGGGAAAAGAAAGCGGGCATCCTTTGGATGCCCGCCTTTTTACTCCTTTTCCAGCTCATAGCCCATGGCCGTCAGCTCCCGTCGGATCTGCTCCACATGGGCGGCGTCCCGGGTCTCCAGCACCATGGAGACCATGCAGGCTCCCACGTCGGAATGCTGATCCTCCCGGGCATGGTTGATGCTGAGGATGTTGGCGCCGCTGTCCGCCACCACCTTCAAAAGCTGCAGCAGGCTGCCGGGCTTATCCGCCACCTTCGTGCTGATCTCTGCGATCCGCCCGGCCTTGGACAGGCCCTTGGTGATGATCCGGGACAGCGTGGTCACGTCCACATTGCCGCCGGAGACCACGCACACGGTTTTCTTCTCCGACGTGTCCACCTTGCCAAACATCACCGCCGCCACCGGCACGGCGCCGGCGCCCTCCGCCACGGTCTTCTGCCCCTCCATCAGCGCCAGGATGGCGGAGGCGATCTCGTCCTCGCTGACAGTGACCACCTCATCCACATACTGCTGGCACAGGGCAAAGGTCAGATCACCCGGCTTCTTCACCGCGATGCCGTCCGCAATGGTGGACACGCTCCGCAGCTCCGTGGGGCCCCCGGCGTGGCGGGACAGGTACATGGACGCCGCGCCCGCCGCCTGGACGCCCACGATCCGGCAGTCCGGCTTCAGCTGCTTCACCGCAAAGGCGATGCCGCCGATAAGGCCGCCGCCCCCGATGGGCACCACGATCTGCTCCACGTCCGGCAGCTGCTCCAGGATCTCCAGGCCGATGGTGCCCTGGCCGGCGATCACCAGCGGGTCGTTGAAAGGGTGGGCGAAGGTGTAGCCCTGCTCCTTCGTCAGCCGCTCCGCCTCCGCCGCCGCGTCGTCATAGACGCCGGGCACCAGCACCACCTCTGCGCCGTAGCCACGGGTGGCCTCCACCTTGCTGATGGGCGCCCCGGCGGGCATGCAGATCACCGCCTTGATCCCCAGCCGGGATGCGGACAGGGCAATGCCCTGGGCGTGGTTCCCCGCAGAGCAGGCGATGACGCCCCGGGCCGCCTCCTCCGGCGTCAGGCTGCGGATCTTGTTGTAGGCGCCCCGGAGCTTGAAGGCCCCGGTCAGCTGCAGGTTTTCCGCCTTGATGTACACGTTCTCCCCAAATTTCGGGGCCCTGTCCAGCGGTGTCCGCCGGGCGATGCCCCGCAGGGCCTCCTGGGCCTCCCGGACCATATCCAAAGTCAGCATGGACTCCCCTCCCACGTCTTTCTTATGCTTCATTATATCGGCGTGCCCGGCAGAATACAATGCACAACTCCTCCAATGTTTTTCATCCAATGACATCGTTTTTACAGTTTGTCTTTATGTAAAGGACATCCATATTCTCTCCACGGGCAGCAAGGCGTTCCTCCGCCTGCTGCGGCACGGAAAGTTTTCAATTCATCTCTATACAAATCTTCCGAAAATTGCTATAATGAATCAAATTTTGTCGAAGGAGGAGTGTCCGTGAAACCGCACCGGAAAGCGGCCCCCGCGGAGGCCGCGGCCGCTGGCCGCCAGGAGATGCCCCGCTGTGCCCCCAAGGCGGACAGCGGCCTCTCCTCCGCCCAGGCTCAGGCCCTGGCGGAGGCCGGCTGGGACAACCGCCCGGTGGAGTCTCCCACCAAAAGCGATAAGCAGATCATCCGGGAGAATATCTTCACCTACTTCAACCTGATTTTCGTGGTTCTGGCGGTGTGCCTGCTGCTGGTAGGGGACTGGAAGGACATGACCTTCCTCCTCATCGTGGCAGCCAATGCCGTCATCGGCATCGTCCAGCAGCTGCGCTCCAAACGCACCATTGAGAAGCTGTCCCTCCTCTCCGCCGCGAAGGTGCGGATCATTCGGGACGGAAAGGTCCGGGATCTGCCGGTGGACCAGCTGGTGCGGGAGGACGTGGTAGAGCTCACCGCCGGCTGCCAGATCCCTGCGGACGGACCGGTCCTCACCGGGCAGGTGCAGGTGAACGAGGCCCTCATCACCGGCGAGGCGGACGCCGTCACCAAGGAGCCTGGGGACCAGCTGCTGTCCGGCAGCTTCGTCATCTCCGGCAAGTGCCGGGCCCGGATGGACCAGGTGGGAGCAGACTCCTACGCCTCCAAGCTGACGCTGGCGGCCAAGAAAGATGACGGCCCCGGCAAAAGCGAGATGATGCGCTCCCTGGACAGCCTGATCCGCTTCATCGGCATCGTGTTGATCCCCATCGGCGCAGCGTTGTTCTACAACCAGTTCGTCAATCAGGATCTGGGCCTGCGGCAGTCCGTGGTCAGCACGGTGGCGGCCCTGATCGGCATGATCCCGGAGGGACTGTTCCTCCTGACCAGCGTTGCCCTGGCGGTCAGCGTGGTGCGGCTGGCCCAGAATCGGACGCTGATCCACGAGATGAACGCCATCGAGACCCTGGCCCGGGTGGACGTGCTGTGCGTGGACAAGACCGGCACCGTCACCAGTCCTCAAATGCAAGTGCGGGAGGTGGTGCCCCTGGACCCGGAGTCCTGTTCCGACACGGACATCACCGACATTCTGGGTGCCTTTTACCGGGTGCTGGATCCGGATAACGACACGGCGAAGGCCATCGCGGACAAGTTTCCCCGGGGGCCCGGCTGGCCGGACCGGGGAGCCGTGCCCTTCACCTCCGCCACCAAGTGGAGCGCCGTGAATTTCCTGGACCGGGGGGCTTATGTGGTGGGCGCACCGGAGTATATCCTGGGGCAGGACTTCGCCGCCCTGGAAAAGCGTACTGCCCCCTACGCCGCCCAGGGCTGCCGGGTACTGCTGCTGGCCCAGTGCGACGGGGCGGAGATCGGGCGCCTCCACGGCGTGGTGATCCCCCTGGCCCTGCTGGTGCTGGAGAATCCCATCCGCCCCAACGCTCCCAAAGTCTTCGATTACTTCCACACCCAGGGCGTGGATGTGAAGGTCATCTCCGGCGACAACCCGGTGACCGTCTCCGCTGTGGCGGCCCAGGCAGGCATCCGGAACGCAGAGCAGTGGGTGGACGCCCGGGAGCTCCAGACGGATCAAGACATCGCCGCGGCCGTGCGGGAGTACACTGTGTTTGGCCGAGTGGTCCCCAACCAGAAGCGGAAGATCGTCCGGGCCCTCCAGAGCCAGGGCCACACGGTGGCCATGACCGGCGACGGCGTGAATGACGTGCTGGCATTGAAGGACGCCGACTGCGGCGTGGCCATGGCCTCCGGCGCGGATGCCGCCTGCCAGGTGGCCCAGCTGGTGCTGCTGGACAGTGACTTTGCCGCCATGCCCAAGGTGGTGGCGGAGGGCCGCCGGGTCATCAACAATATCCAGCGGGCCTCGGCATTGTACCTGGTGAAGAACATTCTGTCCTTTTTCCTGGCCCTCATCACCCTGTTCGCCGCCTTCCCCTATCCCTTTGTTCCCATCCAGCTGACGCTGATCTCCGCCCTGACCATCGGCGTGCCCTCCTTCTTCCTGGCGCTGGAGCCCAACCACGACCTGGTGAAGGGCAAGTTCCTCCACAATGTGCTGCGGCGGGCTTTTCCCGGCGGTCTCACAGCCATCTTCGTCATCCTCTTTGCGGAGCTGTTCGTCTACACCTTCGACCTGACGCTGGCAGAGCTCTCCACCATCTGCGTGATCCTGATGGCGGTAAACGGTCTCATGGTGATCTACTACGCTGCCCGACCCCTGGATGCCAAGCGGCTGGTGCTGCTGGTGGCCATGAGTGCGGCCATGTTCGTGGCGGTGGTGTTCTATGGGGCGTTCTTCTCTCTCTCCTCCCTGTCCTTTGCAGCCTGGCTGGTGCTGATCGTGCTGGTGCTGCTGGTGGTGCCCATCCAGATGGGTCTGGAGTGGTGCTTCGACCGCTGCACCACGGCCCTGGACCGCCGCCGGGAGCGGCTGGCAAAGCGCCGCCGCGCTCCCCGTAGACCCCGGCCGGCGCACCGCTCCCGGCGCCGTCGGTGATCTTTCCCACGCCAAATAGAGCGGACCGTGGAAAACCACGGTCCGCTTTCTTCATTGGGTCAGCAGGCGGAGCATCTCCTCCGCCGGGTCCACCAGCGGCAGCCCTGTCCGGGCCGCCAGGGCCTCCTTAAAATAGGGGAAGTGCGTGCAGCCCAGCACCAGCGCCTCCATCCCGCCGTCGGCAAACCACGCTGCCAGCGCCACCAGACGGTGGCGTTCCACCAGCTCCTCCGGCGGCATCCCCGCCTCCACGGCCAGCACCACCGGCAGCGCACAGGCCCCCAGCAGATCCAGGGCGGGATTGGCCTCCAGCAATACCTTCTCGATGCCGGAGAGTCCCTGGGCGTTGGCGGCGATGACTCCCAGCGCCCGGTAGCAGGGCGCCAGCCGCCGGTACACGTCCAGCGGCGTCACGATCCGCATCCCCGTCTCCTCCGCAAGCCCCGGGAAATCCACTGCCGCAGACAGGGAGTTGCAGTAGACGAAAGCCCGCCGACATCCCTGGGCCATGGCGCCCCTCAGCACCGCCAGGGCCTGGCGGCGCTTGTCCGCTGCCGGGGCGTGCTGAAAGGCAGTCTGCTCCCTGGGTCCCCGGGAGAGGGGAAACGGCACGCCCGGCAGCCCCCGTTCCTCCAGATATGCCACGCCCATCCGGGTGTCCACCGGTGTGCCGGCCAATACAGCAATGGGTCCGTTCATGGCGATCCTCCTCTCCTCATCCCAGCTTCCGCGGAAAGTTGCCGAATACCCGGACGCCCTCCTGCACAGTCAAAAACGCGTGGGGGTCCACAGAGTGCACCATGTGGAGCAGCTCCTCGATCTCATATTTGGAGAGGCACACGCACAACACACGGACATCGTCCTTGGTGTAGGCGCCCACGCCGTCCCAGTAGGTCACACTCCGCCCCAGCTGTTTGATAATGAAGTCCGCCAGGACGCTCTCGTCCTCCCGCGTGAAAATCAGGGCTTGAACGGTGACATTCTGCTGGTGCATCCTGTCCAGGATCATGGAGTTTGCGAAGTTGTAAATCACGGAGTAAATGGCGACCTCCGGGTCAAACAGGATCAGGATGGCCGTATAAAGCAGGGCATTGAAGCCCAGCGCAAATTTACCCACCGTAAAAGCGCTGTCCCGCTTGCTCATGATGAGTCCCAGCACGTCCAGCCCGCCGCCGCTGCCGCCGCAGGTGAGGACGATTCCGCTGCCGATCCCGGTGAGGATGCCGCCCAGCAGGCAGGCCGTCAGATAATCGTCCACAATGGGCTGCGTGGGAATGGGAATGATGCTGTAAAAAACAGAGTAGGATACCGTACAGATGATGGTCCGCACCGCCAGTCCCCTGCCCAGGTTCCGATACCCGATCATGAGCAGCGGGATGTTCAGCAGAAAATAGAGGACGCCTGCGATGTCGTAGGCCCCGAAGCTCACGCCCAGGAAGTCCTGCAGCAGCGTTCGCACCAGTTGGCAGAAGCCCAGCAGGCCGCCGGTGTACAGGCTCAGGGGGACAATGAAGAGATTCAGCGCCGCGGCCGCGATCAGCTCGCCCAGCACGGCGAGCACCAGCCGCAGGATTCGGTTGTGCAGGGTAGTGTACAGCATGGGTAAAACCTCCCTTGGGAGTGCAGCTCCCTTCTGCGGATATCCATGGTCCCTCTTTGATACCGATTATACGGTGTATCCCGCAAAACCTCAAGAGGGAAAATTACAGGGCGTACCGCAGGCAGCGGTACAGCCGCTGTTTAGCCCGCTTCACCGTGCGGGAGACGGTGGAGCGGTTCACCCCCAGCTTTTGAGCAATCTGGGACATTTTCAGTCCCCGGTCGTAATAGAGGAACACCATCTCCCGCTGCCGGGGCGTCAGCTCCTGCTCCCGGGCCCGGCGCAGGCCGCGCCGCAGCCGCTCCAGCTGCTCACTGTTATCCTCCGCATGGTCCCGCAGCCAGACGGTCATGTCCCCGATCCACTCGCTGCTGCGGGCGTCAAAGCGTGTATCTCTCATGTCTGTGATAGCTCCTGTCGTAATAATGGGCCGTCAGCGCCGCCAGCTCCCGGGTCTCCTGCAGCAGCGGCGTCAGCTCTGTGATCCGCCGCTGCAGAAGGCGGCGGTCCTCCTCGTCCTTCAGCTCCCGCGCCGCCTGCCGCAGCTCGCCGATCCGCCGCCGCAGGGCGGCCGCGCTCTCCGCGTAGAGGGCGGACATCTCCAGCAGCGTCATGGCGCCGCCTCCCTTCCCCGCACCTGGCGGAAGGGAGCCAGCTCCGCCCGGGCGAACACCGGGAGGCAGGCCCCACATACGCTGCTGCCGTTGCAGTACCAGTAGTCCTCTCCCTCTGTGATCTCCAGCCCGCAGAGCGAGCAGCGCAGCGTCCGCCGTCGGCGGGTATGTTCCTTTGTTTCCAAATGCGATGCTCCTTTCCTGTATACAGATCCCGGCAAGTCTCATGTGCCCCGCCGGCAAAATGAAAAAAACGGGTGGAAAAGCAAAAATTTTCTGTTGACAAACAGGCGCTTATCTGGTAAGATAAATTCTGCTGTTGGAACTGCTGGTGTAGCTCAGCTGGTAGAGCAGCTGATTTGTAATCAGCAGGTCGGGGGTTCGAATCCGTCCACCAGCTCCAGTTTTAATATGGGGGAATTCCAGAGCGGTCAAATGGGGCAGACTGTAAATCTGTTGCCTTCGGCTTCGGTGGTTCGAATCCACCTTCCCCCACCAAAAAGGTGCCTGCAATCGCGGGCGCTTTTTTCATTTTGATAAACAAGATACTTGTAAATTTTTATTTATTTTACAAGTATCTTGTTTACAGCTATACAGTAACACAAGTTTTTTTGAAAGTCAAGTATAATTTTACAAGTTTCTTGTAAAATTGGATTGACAGCTTCCTTGAAATCCGATAGGATACTGTCAAGAACATCGGAAAGGATGGGATCCATGGCATTTGGAGACCGGATCAAAGCCCGTCGGGAGGAGCTGGCTCTCTCCCGCCCCCAGCTGGCGGATCGGCTGGGCGTCACACCGTCCACTGTCAGCAACTACGAGACCGGTGTCAGCTTCCCTAAGGAGGAGATGATGCTCCGGCTGTTCGACTGTCTGGAGACGGACCCCAACACCTTGTTTCAGGACAGCTTTCGCCGCGGCGCGGACGTCCTGACTCAGCGGGAGCGGCAGCTGCTGGAGCAGTATCGCTCCCTCTCTCCCCTGGGGCGGGAGAGCGTCCAGACGATGGTGGAGGCGCTGCGGGCCTGTCAGCAGGAATCCGCAGCCCCGGAGCAGGAGCCCCGGGTCATTCCCCTGTACCGGACTCCTGCGGCGGCCGGTTATGCGGCGCCGGTGTTCGGCGAGGATTTCGACTACCTCCAGGTCACAGACGGCGTGCCTCAGGCCGCAGAGTTTGCCGTGCGTATCCAGGGGGACTCCATGGTCCCCTACATCCCGGACGGCTCCGTGGTCTATGTGAATCGCGATCCCCTGAAGGCCGGGGACGTGGGGATCTTCTGCGTGGACGGGGATATCTTCTGCAAGCAGTATTACAAGGATCCCGCCGGAACGGTGTATCTTTTCTCCCTAAACCGGGCGCGGGCCGATGCGGACGTGGTACTCACCGCCGGCAGCGGCCGGACGCTCGCCTGCTTCGGCCGGGTGATCCTCCACGCGCTGCCGCTGCCGGGGCGGACGTAACAGAGAGCCGGGCGCCGCCCATGCGGCGCCCGGCTCTCTTGTTCGGCAGTCTTCAAACGATGAACCCGCCGTCGGCGGCGAGGATTTGCCCCGTGAGGAAGGATGCCTTGTCGGAGGCCAGAAAGGCAACGGCGTGGGCCACGTCCTCCGGCGTCCCCAGCCGTCCCAGAGGCGTCTGCTCCGCCAGATCCCGCAAGGTCTCCTGTCCCAGGACCTGAACCATGTCGGTGTTGATGACGCCGGGAGCCACGCAGTTGACCCGGATGTGGGAGGGCGCCAGCTCCAGCGCCAGGGACCGGGTCAGCCCCACGAGAGCGGCTTTGGTGCAGGCATACGCCACCTCGCAGGAGGCTCCCCGCAGTCCCCAGATGGATGAGATGTTGACGATGCAGCCTGCCTTCTCGTGGAGCATATGGGGCAGCACCGCCTGGATGGTGTTTCGGGCGCCGCCCAGATTCACGCCCAGATAGCGGTTCCACTGGGCGTCCGTGATATCCTGAAACTGGATCTGCCCCGCAATGCCGGCGTTGTTCACCAGCAGGCTCACGGGACCCAGCTCCGCTTCCGCGGTGCGGACCATCGCCTCCACAGCCGCCCGGTCCGCCACATCCGCCTGAACCGCGATGGCATTTCCACCGTGGTTCCGGATTTTTTCCGCCAGTGTCTCCGCCTCCTGCCGGTGCGTCAGGTAATTGATACAGACAGCATGTCCCGCCTCCGCCAGCTCCGCCGCAATCGCTCTCCCGATCCCCCGGGAAGCCCCAGTGACCAATGCCACACGATTCATAGTGATCCTCCTGTCATAGTGCTGTCAGCAGTATAACAAAAAAAACAGGATCGCGCAAGAAAAGTGTTGACAAAAGGTGCGTTTTCGTGTATCCTATATACGTTCCGTTTTGGACGATTAGCTCAGCTGGCTAGAGCACCTGCTTGACGTGCAGGGGGTCACAGGTTCGAGTCCTGTATCGTCCACCAAAAAGCCGCAACAATTTGGATATAGTGGGCTGTAAGTCTACTGTGCCAAGCTGTTGCGGCTTTTTTATTTTCAAAATTTCTGAAGTTCAAAAAAAGATGCCAAACGGGAATTTCTCATACCGAATGGACTTGAACTCTGGATTTAGAGTTTTTGCAACCCAAGGCAGCAACAGGCGTCCTTTTTCAAGCCAAAAAGGGCGCTCGAGAACAGAAAAATTATATACGAAAAATAGAGACCCGGTTTGTTGGTATCAGAAAATCAACAGGCCGGGGTTCTTCGTTTTCCGGCGCAAAGGAAAAAGGGCGCTAAGCCCAGGAAAGGACGGAATCAGAATGGACAACACCCAGCACACCTATTTTGCGGAACTTAAACTTGCTCTCCAGAAAGCCGATTACAGCGTACAGCCTGTGGAGGATGGTCTCCTGCCAATCGAATGGAATGACCGCAGACTGTGCCAAGTCACCGAGAGTGGCGACATCCGCTTCCGAACGGATGATACTACAGACCCGGCAGCAGAAGTGGCTCGAGGCCGGGTCACAGACATTGCCGGTGTGGTCAGGGAGTATATGACGCTCATAGAGCAGGCCCCAGACCTGAAAGCAGATGGATTGGGCGAGAACTATAAGCTCCTGGCGGAGTTTAACGGCGCTGTGCTTGCCGGCCATCCCAGCAGATACGGAGTTGAGTTTGTCACATGGGAGTGGAGCTACGGTCGTACCGGGCTGTGGCAGGGCCATTACTATGGCCCCGGAAGCGGCCCCAATGGGTACCTGTCCGCGAAACAGGACTTCTGTATCCGCTCCGGCCTCATGGATCAGCACCGCCTGTTCACCAATGAGCAGCTTGCCGAGGTTTACCGTTGTGTAAGCGAAGCATTGGAGAGCGCATATCCCATCACTCCGGAACGGCTGAAGCTGCTGGAGGGCGTGTCGGAACAGATCAGATGTGCTGTGCCGGAGCTGCCGGAGCTGGTCAGCCAGTCCAACGAAAGGGAACTGGAGGCGATGTCAGAGGAAGAACAACCGGACGTGACGATGGAAATGTAGATTTGGCCTTCTCCTGTACCGCTCAAAAAGGGCGCTAAACGCAGAAGCACAGAAAAGAACCAGAGCAATTATGATTATCATCTGCGGGATATATTTTCCATAGAACCAATGAAACATTTGTGCTATAATCAATGGCGCCCCCAAGTTCAGCGGACGCCTCATGCAAACCGGGAAAGCTCCGCAAAAAGGGCGCTGCCCATAGTCAGAAGGATAGAATGGGCGACCATCACAGGGCGCACACTATATCAGGGCTTGAAAGGAAGTGGACGGGGCATGAAAGAACGAACCTATGTTTGCTGTGATCTGAAAAGCTTTTACGCCTCGGTGGAATGTGTGGAACGGGGGCTGGACCCCATGACCACGAATCTGGTAGTGGCAGACAAGCGCCGCACAGAAAAGACGATCTGCCTCGCCGTCACTCCCTCACTGAAAGCCTATGGGATCTCCGGCCGGGCACGGCTTTTCGAGGTGGTGCAGCGGGTCGCTGAGATCAACGCCCAGCGCAGGTGGAACGCGCCTGGACATCAGTTCAGCGGCGCGTCCTGGAATGACTCGGAGGTGCGGCAGGACCTGTCGCTGGAGCTGGACTACATCGTAGCTCCGCCCCGGATGGCCCACTATATCGATTGGAGCACGCGGATCTATCAGGTGTATCTGAAATACATTGCCCCGGAGGACATCTATCCCTACAGCATTGACGAGGTGTTCATGGACATTACCAACTACCTGGATACCTACAAGATGACAGCACGGGAACTGACCCGGACCATCATCCTGGACATTCTGAAAACAACAGGCATCACCGCCGCGGCGGGAATGGGCACGAACCTGTATCTGGCCAAGGTGTCCATGGACATTGTAGCTAAGCATGTTCATGCAGACAAAGACGGAGTGCGTATAGCCAAGCTGAACGAGATGACATATCGGCGTCTTCTGTGGAACCACCGTCCCCTCACCGATTTCTGGAGGGTAGGAAAAGGATACGCGGCAAAGCTGGAGAGCAACGGCCTCTATACGATGGGCGACATCGCCCGCTGCTCCATAGGAAAACCGACAGACTACCATAACGAGGAGCTGCTGTACAAGCTCTTCGGCGTCAACGCCGAACTGCTCATCGATCATGCCTGGGGATGGGAACCTTGTACCATCGCGGATGTGAAAGCGTATAAGCCGGAGAATAAAAGCATCGTCTCCGGCCAGGTGCTCCAGTGCCCCTATACGTTTGAGAAAGCCAGACTGGTCGTGCGGGAGATGGCGGACGATCTGGCCTTGGATCTGGTGGATAAGGGACTGGCCACCAATCAGCTGGTGCTCACAGTCGGCTATGATATTGAAAATCTCTCCGTGGAAAATTATCGCTATCAGGGACCGGTGACCACAGATCGCTATGGACGAAAGATTCCCAAGCACGCTGTCGGCACGGAGAACTTTGACTACACCTCTTCTGCCACCGATCTGTTGAGAGCGGTTTGCATCCTCTATGACCGCATTGTGGATCGGGACCTGCTGATCCGCCGATTGAGCATCAGCGCCAACCGCCTGCTGGACGAGTCGGCTGTCCCCGGAGACGATGAATGCGAACAGATTGACCTGTTCACCAACTATGCGGACAGAGAGAAGCAAAAGGCAGAGGCAGACGCCGCCCATGCGCGGGAACGGAAGATTCAGGAGACCATGCTTGATATTAAGAAGAAGTACGGGAAGAACGCCATACTCAAAGGCATGAACTTGGAGGAGGGCGCCACAGCGAAAGAGCGAAATCAGACCATAGGAGGACATCAGGCATGACAGGCCCCTACGACGATATGCTGAACCTGCCGCACCCAACCTCCGCACGGCATCCCCGAATGTCTCTCTCGGACCGCGCCGCCCAGTTCGCACCCTTTGCAGCTTTGAGCGGCCACAGCGCAGCTCTCGTGGAGACTGCCCGGTTGACAGATCGGCGCCTGGAACTGGACGAGGACCAGAAAGCAGCTCTGGATCTCAAACAGCAGATGCTGATGGATCGGATCGGTGAACATCCGGACGTGGCGGTGACATGGTTCCAGCCTGACGGAATAAAAGATGGTGGGCGCTATGTTACAACGACCGGACGATTGAAGCGGATCGATGAGGTTGAGCGTGTTCTGGTCATGGAGGATAAAACAACGGTCCCCCTGGACGATGTCATCAGCATTGACGAGCACAGTAGCTCTGATTTCATAGAGCTTCAGATAAAGGGCGCAGTTCAGGAACCAGACCAATAGAGAAAATAGCCCCGGCGTGATTGTTCAACTATCACACCGGGGCTATTTTTTGCCCAAATCAAAAAGGGCGCCAGGTAACTGTATGTAAATCAAAAAGGACGAGGCCGTGATCCCACAGAGGGAAACGGCCTTTTTTTGGCGCCCTTTTTCGGGATCGCTGTTCCGTCCGGAAAGGACAAGAACATGACAAAGTATTTTCTGAAGGACACTCCCCTGGCAGAGTTGGAGCGGCAGATGATGACACCACCCAACTTTTCTCCCCGTGGTGGAGGGCAAACCATCCTCTGCCGGTTCCGCTACCGGCCGGAGGATGTTGTCTGCAAGCATTGTACGGAGTACCGTCGCAGAGAGTGTATAGAAAGTGTCTGCCCGTGGTTGGAGGAACGAGTGGAGGCCGGAGCCGTCACCTACACCTCCCTGGCCGCCGAGTTTTACCGGAAGTGGAGGGAAACGGAGCTCGGTGAGCGGATCAAGGAACTTCTCAGTGGCAAGCGGGCCATCGCCTACTATGACAACGACCATGCCGGTCGGCTGGCACTTTACACCCTGTTTCTGGACAGACACCGGAGCGATCACCGGGCACTGGCGGCGATGTACCTGCTGACCGCAACGGAAACACTCCGACGCTGCGCCATCCCCCGCATATTTGATCTCTGGGGCATTGACATCAGGAGCTGGAGTGCCGTGCGGACACTCAGCGAGCAGGAGTATGTGCTATTTCAGGCGGCAAAAGGGATCTGGCTGGGCCAGAGGACGATCACCATCCCGGAGCTTTGCGACCGGAAGCTGGTGGAGGACAAGACTTTGGAGTTGATCCTGAATGCCGCTCTGATTGCCCATTATGGCAGGGCCATGCTGGCCTTTGACAGACTGGAGAGCAGAGCATGATGCGGGCTGTGCTGTGCAACGCCGCCTACCCGGAATACGGAGAGGTGACCATCCCGTTCCCCATCCCGGAGGAGGAATACGGCCACTGTCTGGAGCTGCTGGAGGCGCTGGAGATCAGAAATGCCGTCAACCGTGACTGCAAGGTACAGGAGATTCAAGAGGGACCGCCCATCCTGAAGCGGCTGGAGGGGAGCAGGGTCAATCTGGATGAGCTGGACTATCTGGCCAAGCGGCTGGACAGCTTTACCAACCAGGAGATCGCGCAGTTCCAGTGCGCCGCTGTCAGCTATGACTATTCCGACATTGTCGATCTCATCAACCTGACCTTCTCCTGCCAGGAAGTCACGGTCATTACGGATTTTTCCGACCTGGAGGAAATTGGCCGAAACCACTACATGACCCTAAATGGCGGAAGCGCCAGTATGGAGGAGCTGAACAACCTGGACGGGACTGAAACCGCCCTGCTCCTGATAGAGAGCGGAGATGGAGTTGTCACCCCCTATGGCGTAGTGTATGACAACTGCATGAGGCTGTCACAAGACTATGACGGGCGCCACTTCCCGGAGTATTACTACACACGCTGTACGGTCTCTGTCGTGCTTTCTGCGGATGGACGTCCGGAACAACAGGAAATGCTTTATTTTCCCTGCGCGGAGAGCAAAATCACCCGCGCTGTGCGGCGGCTGGGCGTAGACAGGCCGGAGCAATGCACAGCAACGCTGGGACTCAGTGAGGTCAGCGACGCGGTTATGGGCGTATTTGAGCACGAATTCCGGCTGAATGAGCATCTGGACACCCTGAACGCACTGACCAGATACCTCCAGACATTCGATGGACAGGCATTGGAGAAGTTCCATACAGTCTTCGACACAGTCTGGCCCCAGACGCCGGAGGAAGTCCTGTCCCTGGCGGAGAATCTCCATGAGTTCACGGTGGTGCCGGATATCAGCACCGCGGAGGAATATGGGCGGTATATGATCCAGGAGTCCGGCCATTTTGAGGTGGACCCAAGTCTGGAGGACTATATCGACTACCAGAGCTACGGAGAGCGCCGAGTCCGGGAGGAAGGCGGCCTCTTCGGGGAACGGGGCTATGTAGCCTATCTGGGAACAAAGCCGGAAATGAATGAGATCATGGCCCGGAATATTCCGGCAGAGCGGATGGAACAGGGACCGCAGATGGGAGGACTTACATGATTACAATAAAACTGACCCGCGGGGACAACTATGAGAGCGTCCCTCTCCGGCTTCCCACCACCCCTGGCGAGATGGACGAGGTGTTTGCCGTGCTGGACTCGGCCAGCCGCTATGCCGGAGAAGTCCAGATCATTGGGGTGGACAGCGGCGTCCCCAGCCTCGCCAAATACCTCAAAGGCGCCGGTCTCACCGATTCGGACGCCTTTGACAAGCTGAACCGGCTGGCGGAGCAGATCGACGGCATGGACGAACGGCAGCGGGATATCTTCTCCGGGGCTTTGGATGCGGAGCCTGCCAACAGCCTGGATGATGTGCTCCGCATCTCAGACTCGTTGGAGGCGTACACGTTCGTCCCCAATGTGCGGTCCGATGAGGAGCTGGGCAGATATGTCGCTGTTGCCGGCCAGATCCATGGTGACCGGCGGTTTCCCGAAGAATCGTGGCCGTATTTGGACTTTGCCAAGATCGGCGCGGAGTATTTTGCCGACCACGGCGGCGCCTATACCCCCAGCGGCTATGTGATGCGGCGGGAAGTCGGACAGCGGCAGACACAAGAGTGTAAACCCATTTTTGAGCTTTACCTGCTCCACGGCCAGATCAGATACCGCCTGAACCTTCCCGCGGAGGAACTCCAGCTGGATATGACAAAGCGGAGCCTTGGGATCGAGGACTTTGCCCAGGCTGCCATCTACCGGACCAAGTGTGAGATGGAGCCTCTGGCCGGCCTTCTCCCTATGGATTGTGTCAGCGTGGAGGACGCCAACGAACTGGCGAAAACGATCCAGGATATGCCGGACGGTGACCTGCTGAAATACCTGGCGGTCCTGTCGGTGGAGCAGCCAGCGGACTTCCCTGCTGCCCTGCGCCTCGCGCTGGAGCTGGATGACTATGAACGGATTACCGAGGGAGCCTGCGAATACGGACAGTCTGTGCTCCAGCGGTTTGGAGCGGACGAGGAGCTGATCAGCGTCATAGACGGCTATATGGATTTCGAGCAGTTTGGTGAGGACTCCATGAAAGAGGACGGCGTTCGTCAGACGGAGTTCGGCCTGGTGCGCCGCCTGAGCAGTCCTTTTGACGGCCAATCACCGCTCCAGCAGGTGTTCTGAGAGGACATGGCCATGGGAAAGGAAAAGAACGCTGGAGAATCTTTCAACCACCGCCGCGAAGGAGGTATGGAATGAGCGGACAGAAAAAGAAGTGGCCCGCAGAGACCAACCTTGCCGCCTTGAAATCGCTGGCCAATGCACTGCTGCAGCTTGATATCCAGCTCACAAAAATGTCACCGTTGGTTGTCAAGCACCCCTTTACGGACAGCGGACTGGTCGGTATCCACGATGAGGACGGCAGCTTGTCGGCCGGAAATCTGCTGGATGATCCAAGCGTGCTCCACTCCTGGAGGGAAAACGTGAGACAGCAAATCAACGAAGCGGAGACTGCCGCAGGACTGCTCCTGCTGGTCACCAAGCCGTATCAGTTGGGCTATTTGAAATTGGCGACGCCGTATTTGTGCGAGCAGGACGCGGCACTGTTTCTCTCGTATACATGGATCAATACAGAGTCTCCCAACGATGACCCGAATCTCAGCAAAAGAAGCCTGCTGGCCATGTTCCGCTCCATCGCCCCGCAGAAGCTGATGGATGAGGAGGAGCGTGAGCTGTTCCAGAGTCTAGATGATGTGGTGACGGTCTACCGCGGCGTGACCTCCTACAATGCCCAAAATGCCAAGGCACTGTCGTGGACGTTGAACCGTGAGGTTGCTGAGTGGTTTGCCCATCGATTCGGCCAAAATGGCACAGTATATGAGGCGCAGGTCAAAAAAGAGAACATCTATGCCGTATTCCTGGGCAGGAACGAGGAGGAAGTGATCGTGGACCCGGAACGCCTCACGGGCCTCTCCCAGCTGCCGGAACAGGAGCAGGGACAGGGGATGGAGATTTCTATGTAGACGCTAAAAAACAGCAGACAAGCCCTTTGCGGTAGTTGCTGCTGCCGATACCGGGGATGGAGTCAGCGTGTTTGAATAATTTCAAACTGGTGTTCAGTTGTATCATGGGCAACTCTAAGCCCGCTGACTACATAGAGTGAACTAAGCAGATACACTTAAAAATCATCTGCAAATCTTATTATATGAGGATGACAATTCAAATGAATAAAGAAGAATTTTGGCAAACCATTGAAACCGTGAATCACGCGGTTCCTGACGGGAATCATGAATTAATTGTAAAGCAGATGTGTGAGGAACTGCTTCGCTGCTCCCCGCAGGATATTCTGGACTGGCACCTCATTATGCAGGAATATAACAATGCGGCATACCGCAATGATCTATGGGCCGCCTGTACCGCGTTAGGCGCTCATGATTCTGATGATGGATTCATTGATTTTCGCACATGGCTGATCTCCCAGGGAAAAACTATTTATATGGACGCTATGCGCGATCCGGACACGCTGGCCGCCAATCCCCATACTGGAAAAGAGATGAACTTTGAGGCATTTGGAGCTTGCGCCATTGATGCTTATAGGAAAAAACTTAACCTCACTGGCAGGGATTGCTTCATGAAACCATATGATGACCTGAACAAACATGAATTAAGTGACCAGCTTGTGAAGGATATTCAAAGCGAGATCCCGCAGCATCCAGATGCCTCCAGCATTCATCTTCCACAGAACTACTCCGTTCAGTTTCCTCGCATTTGGGCGCGAATGTCAGATCCGTCTTCTGGGGAGTCTCCCATAGAAGCTGTCCCCGTTCCGGATCGCTCCACACATAGGATATTTAAAATCAATGATCTTTTTGGGCAGCAGGTCGCTCTGCGGCCTCGTGTGGAGCTATACTCTGTTCGGGATTTTATGGGTCAGGAGATGCCCGGTCTTGCCATTGTCCTTGATGAGGTCAATAGCGAGTTAGACGGTGATGAAGAATATGCTGTCCTCACCGTGTCCTTTGGCGAATTTATCAGTGCCAAGGACTGCGCATATATCGATACCAACAATTGCTATTTTGCACAGCAGCTTCTGGTCCAAGGGATTGCCGAGGATACCGGGTTGTCAAGAAGCAGCGGCCTTTGCCAATACCCGCTCTGGCACTTCAAAGAGGAATTCCTGAAAGAAAACGGCGGCGCTGCCTATGAAGAATATTCCCGCCGGTACAGGGAATACATGCAATCCGCTGGCTTCGGTGAAATGGAATACGAAGATGAAGGTATTTCAAGCGAAAAAGGCATGGTGATGGAATGAAGAAGGGGGACTTCTGGAATCTCATTGATGAGACCAATCGGCTGTGTCCCACTCGTGATCAGGAAAGCATCATGGCTGTGATAACAGATAAGCTGATGAAGCTCGATGTGAACGACATTCTGGACTTCCACATGATCCAGCAGGAATACTTCCGCGCAGCATACAGGAATGACATTCACGCCGCCAGTGAAGCGATGGGAGCAACTCTTTCATACGATGGCCTGCAGGCTTTCGTATATTGGCTTATCTCGTGTGGCAAAGTGGTATTCATTCATGCGATGGATAACCCCGACACCCTGTCTGATGTTCCCAAACAAGGTGAAAAAATAGAGTTTCCGCGTTTCGGTTTTGCTGCTTATACCGCTTACAGCGTGAAAATGGATCGGATCGATCCTGAGAATATGAGTGATATTTACTGTGCCTTGAACAGCGGGGATTACGCTGGACTTACACAGGAAACCTGGGAAGCCATTCATAGTGAGATCCCGGAACACGAAGATATCAAAGCTCCATATTCGCTGGATACGATTCGACGCCTGTTCCCGAACATCTATCAGAAAAACGCGGACAGGCTTAAAAACACATGGCTTTACCAGGAGCAGGTAGATAAGCTGCTGGCATCGGAATGTATCATCCGTGCCCGCATAGGGATTGGTCTCTGCCCCAAGGAGGAGTATTTTGCCGGGACACCTGAAAATATCGCCAATTTTCTTGCCAAGTATAAGATTGCCGAGTCTATGCTCCTGACAGATTTGAACGATCACCTGATCGTCTATTCCTCCGGATGGCACATCATGTCCTGCCCCGATAAAGCACTGCGGGAGAAAATCAACGAAACACTCTTCCCGCTCCATCGAGGAGAAACCGAAGTGCAGCCCGTTTTCAAACTTTCCGCAAGTGAGTTTGAGGAGGCATTTGGCAAATTGTCGCATACTGTTGGGCAATCAAATGTTCTCATGATGTAACAAATAGGGGGAAAAGATGAAAGACCATGAGCCGTCTGAAAAAAAGGTTGTTTCGGAAATGCTTTCGACGTTGAGGCCCGCTTCCATTGAGGAGGCGGGCCTTTTCTATTCCGAGCTGGAGCAGGAGAAGGATGAAACGCTGGGCACAGTGGGCCATGCGCGGCTGGATTTCGGTCACAGCGGGAAGGAGTTCTGGCATACCTGGTGGCCCCACAACGGAGACGTCTTCAACACGCCAGAATTCAAAGCGGATCTCCAGACGGTAGTGGATGCCCTTCGGGCGGACGGTCCCCTGAAGGACTTGTCAGCCATGCGGCAGTTCTGTGATCAACACGGTGGGGCCATCACAGAGGACAGGCGCAGCTTTGGCTATGTGCTGGACACAGAACACTACCGCTTCTGCCTGCGCTGCACCCCTGTAATGGGGGATTATCAGGGCTATCTTTATTGCTACGATCTGCGCCAGCAGGAGCAGGTACAGACCGAGCGGTCACCAGTGGGCCGTGTGACCTATGCCAGCGGCGAGCAGGTGGAATATACGGACCCGGAGGCGTACCTCCAGTGCATCCGGGAGGAACTGCCGGACCATCCCGCTACCGGATTCCGGTATGAAACGCTGACGGATGATCCAGCTGTCCGCAAGCAAGCGGACGATATCCTGTACGATCTCTACGGCGAGGAGAACCCCCGCTCGCTGGAGGATTATGAAAATACGCCCCAGAAGGGCATGACGATAGGAGGGCTTTCGTGAATACTATACCAAAGGAATGGCTGGAGTTCTTACGGGAACAGTTTCCGGAGGGCAGCCAAATCAAGATCAAGGAGACGGCGGAGCCGCATCCCCCCTTTGCGCTGGGAGAACAGGGAAAGCTGGAGCAGATCGATAACAATGGATGCTTCCATGTGCGGATGAGTGGTGGGATCTTGCTCACGCTGGTCCTGGGAGAAGACCGTTTCTCAGTCAGCCCTCCCGCGCCAACCATGATGAAGCTGTATATGCCCCTGACAGCGGACCTCTACACCCGCAACGAGTACGGCGAGATGGAGGAAGATAGCACTTTACTGGACGGAAGGTCGCTGCGGGCCTATGAGGGTGAGATCCTCAGAGCTCTGATCAACAGCCGAATGCCGGAGGAGAGTGAGAGCGGCATCATGCATTGGTATGGCAAGGATGATAACGTCAACCAGAAGGTCAAATCCGCCGTGTTCACCGTCGAGGATCGGAACGGTCAGCTTTGGGGCGTTGCCGAGTGCCGTGTGGTCGGCACCCTTACCCCGGAGGAGCTGACTACCCTGAAAGAGTATATCTCCGGCCAGGCTTCAGATGGCTGGGGGGAGGGCTTTGAACAGCGGGATATCTGTGCCGGCGATGACGAGCTGTATGTCCACCTGTGGCAGTGGGACAACTGGAGTATCCAGACCGAACAGGAACGGTTTGCTCCCAAAGTAGCGGAGGGCCTGCCGGAACAATGTTTCTCCACCTTGGCTACAACTGGCCAACTCATCTGTATCAAGCGGGGAGAGAGCGGCTACTCCCCCTCCGAGTGGGACACTGGCGATAGGGAGCGGAATGTGGAGCTGGTGGACGAGCTGAATGAAAAGCTCGGTGTCACGCCCAGCCAGCGGCAGGCTATGGAGATCGGGAGCCTTGCGGGATGGGACGCTCCCGGCGCTGACCCGAAAGCCTACGAGCCGGATGTGCTTCAACTAGGAGGAATGTGAAATGGAACTGGATCAGGCAACAGAGCAATTTTATGAGAAGCTGTCGGAGCGTTTGAAGGAAAAGGGATTCTCCACACGCATCATTGAGGATGGGTGCCTTGAGGTGACATCGGAGAAGATACGGGGCAAACAAAAGATGCATTGCGCGGTAGGAAGAGACGGCGAGGTATACTGCCACTCAGAGGATCTGGCGAACATCGCCCGAAACAGAGATTTGAACACTGTGCTGGAGGCGGTGAATGATCTCTATCCTCAAACAGAACACTCCAATGCTCCGGAACAGGAGCCGATGGGAGGAATAACCCTTGGCTAAGAAGCTGTTTGAAGTGGAGATCCGCAACAACGGACCCAAGGGCTATGAAACAGCCGTCTCCCTGCGGATGCCGGCCACCTGGTCGGAGTTCCATGACGCCTTGCAAAAGGCCCGGATCAAGGATGGCCGATCCTGCGGCAATGAACTTCTCTATGTTGGGTATGACGGGCTCCAACGCGGCATGATCGGCAGGAGCGTCAATCTATATGACCTGAATCTGCTGGCCCAGCGGCTGGCCGCATTGACCCCGGAGGAAAACGTAGGGATGGAGACTCTGCTGGCAATGGAGTGGAGCCATCGCAGGGGTCCTGTCTCCCTGGAGCACCTTATCAACCTGACCTACAATACTGACGCCTGCTGTCTGGCGCCCCAGGTTTCCAACCTTCAGGAGCTTGGGGCGTTTCTGTATGAGAACGAGATGCTCTCCAGCGAGGCCATGGCTCTGTTGGATACCACAGAGGAGGACAGCAGATTCCGAACTGAACTGCTGAAGCTGCTGGGCGAACAGCACAAGGAGGATCATGGCGGCGTGTTCACCAGCCGAGGCTACGCGGAGCTGGGCGGGGAGATCAAGCCCATCTATGCGTACCGGCCAGAAGAAACAGTCTACTTCCAGAGGTCCGGGGCCCCAGTGGTGCTGGAGGTCCGCAAGGGTTTCTTCAACGACCCACAGCACGACAATGATAAGACCGCTATCCTGAACCTCCCCGCGATAGACAAGGGCGTCTGGCAGGCGGTGGAATCGGTGGACGCCGTTTCTGTGGAGGAGTGCGCGTTCCACTGCACAGAGTGCCTCATCCCCTCCCTCCGGAACACCATCGACGAGACTCTGGAGGACGGCGGCTTGACGCAGGTCAACGAGTTTGCCAAGCAGCTTGCCCAGAAAAAGCGATCCTGGGGTGAGGCGGAGTTTATTCGATACAAGGCCATCCTGGCGGCCAGCGGCCAGCCCAGTCTGGGAAATGCTGCCCAGCTTCTGGAGGAGGCGGAGCAGTATGAGCTGCACCCCGAGGTAGCGGAGACCTGGGACTACGCGGAGCTGATGGCGCGGGAGAAATACCCAGACCTGCCGCCCGAACTGTTCCAGACGCCCCAGGCCGCCCAAATTGGCAGGACCATGCTGGAGGAGGGAAACGGAGCGATCACCGAGTATGGCCTGATCCGCAGAACAGACGGACAGCCGCTTCCAGTCTTCACCGGAGAGACGCGGAGAGAAGAATTCGCCGGTCCCCAGATGACGGGGATGTAAGCCATAAGCGCACAAAAATGGAGGGATTGTATTGCGAAACGGTCAAATCAACTCTTTGAGTGAGATAGACATGGAACGCCTGAGCTTTGAGGACATCCGATGGCGGTATGGTGTGTTCCACCCAACCAGTACCGGCGCCGGCCGGGATAAGCAATACAGCGCCTGGATTGGCGTACAGACAAGCTTGGGTGAGATCGAGAAGGGCGTGTGGTACCAGGCGGCGGAAGCCCTCATCCAAAAGGCTGGGGAGCAGAAGCTTCTGGAGGCGCTGACCGACTGGGAGAGCCGGCACAACTACGCCAAGGATTCCGCCCGAACTGTGCGGCACAAGGCCCTACAGCTCCATATCAGCCGCATCTTTGATAACCCCCGCTGGGTCAACTTCATCCCGTTTAACCGGGAATACCGGCCGGAGGTGCTGGAACACGCCAATCTCGTCACTGTAATCAACGAGTGCTGCGGAAAACCGGGTGAGGTGACGCAGGAACAGATCGATGGCGCCTGTACTGGGACAGTGGCCTGTCCGCACTGCGGGCGGTGGAGCAGCTTCTCTATTGTTGGGCCGAAGCAGGCCGAAGAGCAAGGAATGGAGATGATATGATGGACATCCAGAAAAAGCGGGATCTCCTGATGAGCCTTCCGCTCATGGAACAGGAACAGCGGTGGATCATGGAGCGCCTTGACACGCTCTCTGTTAAGGAACAGTACCAACTGTCCGCGGCGATCCTGCGGACCGGGAAGCTGGAGGAGTTGGCGGGCAAGACCGGCTGGGAACTGCAAACCGCCATTTTACACATGGACCCGAAGGTAGCCGTGGACGCAGTCAACTGCCTGCTGTCGCTGGAGGACTACCAGGTCTGCTTCCCCGCGGGGAGCTACGCGCAGCTGGGGAGCTTCTACCTTCAGCACGAAGCCCGTCTGCCGGAACGCGCCATGTACTACGCGGATCTGGAGGCGTTGGGCCGCCGCTATGAGGACCGGCACCCCGGCCTGTTCGTAGGAAACTGCTATGTGGAGTACCCGGAACACCCCTCCGCCCCCCGCTATACTGGCCAGGGGATCATCCCGGAGGATGACGGCTGGAGCATGAAGGTGAAGCTGGCCTCTTCAGCGGTACCGGAGGGGGTGTGGCTGCGCCTGCCAGATCATTCGCTTGTCAATGATGGGAAGCCAGACGAGGTCGACATTGCTCTGCATGAACTCCGCGTCAACAGTCTGGAGGACTGCGTCCTGATGGACGCCCGTTGCGCTCTGCCGGAGGCTGGGAATGTGATGGAGCAGTACGCTGACGCGCAGGAGCTGGTCAGGGACGGAAGCGACCTGGGCTGCGCGCTGGAGGAGCAGGGCCAGGGGATGCCAAACTTCATGGAGCGGTATGCCGCGGCGCTGGAATTTGAGCACTGCCATGACCTCCGGCTTGCCTTGGATATCAGCCAGAACCTGCACTGCTATGAGTGGGTTCCATGCGCCGGCCTGTGGGACTTCAGCAGACAGAAGCTGCTGGAGGCGGGAGTATCCGAGGAACTGCTGGACACCGGCTGTGTCGACCTGGAGGGCTATGGGGCTGACCTGCTGGAGGAGGCGGGCTATGTCCTGACCGCCGATGAGAGCGCCTACATTGCCAGAAATAACCTGGAATTTATCCGCGACTGGAGCGCCCCGGAGGAGGCGGGACCAAGTATGGAACAGCAGTAACAGTTCTTATGACCACAGGGGCCGTTTTCCCGATGGGGACAACGGCCCCTTCTTTTTTGCGCCCATTTTCGGGAAGGCGGCCCCGGAAAGGAGCGATCATGGAGAAAGAACGGCTGGCAGAGCATCTGGAGCATCACCATTCCGGCGCTGCCAACGCCGCTACTAGCCGGGAGCTGGAGCGCGCCTTTGGTGCCAAGGGGAAGGAGCTGCGGGACGCCGTCAACGCGCTGCGGCGCAAGGGCATTCCCATCGCCAGCAATGGCAGCGGATACTTCTACGCGGCCACGGAGCAGGAGGTGCGGGCCACCATCGCCCACCTGACCCACCGGATCGGCGGCATCGCCGCGGCGATCCGCGGGCTGACCCGGTCGCTGGACACATTCGACACCGCCCAGACCCGCCTCCCGCTGGACGGGGGTGACAGCCCTTGAACAGCTTCATGAGCTGGGTGGGCGGCAAGAAGGCGCTACGGGAGGAGGTGATCAAACGATTCCCACTCTATTATGAGCGGTACATTGAAGTCTTTGGCGGAGGCGGCTGGGTCCTGTTCCACAAGAACCCCGGAAACGACTTTGAGGTCTATAACGACTTCAACGGCCTGCTGACCAATCTTTACCGCTGTGTGCGGGAGAAGCCGGACCTGCTCATCAACTCCCTGCGGTATGTGCTGAACGCGCGGGAGGACTTTGACCGGGCGCGGCTGGCCCTGCGGAACAAGCGTACCACATCGGTCCAGCGGGCAGCGTGGTTCTATCAGATCATCCGCCAGAGCTACGCCTCGGCTCTTACCAGTTTCGCCAGCCAGCCCCACGATATGTGGTCCAATTTCCCGCTCATTGAGCAGGCCCACCGCCGATTGGCCAAAGTGGTGATCGAGCGCCAGGACTGCGTGACCCTGGTCCGCCACTATGACCGGCCAGTGACATTCTTTTATCTGGATCCACCCTACCATGCTACCGAGGGCTATTACCAGAACATCGGAGAGGAGGGCTTCACGGAACGGGATCACATCCGCCTGCGGGATGCCCTGATGTCCGTTCAGGGGAAATTCCTGCTATCCTATAACGACGACCCCTTTGTCCGGGAGCTGTACGATGCCCCCGGTATCCAGATCGAGCCGGTGACCCGGCTGAACAACATCCGTCAGCGGTACGACCCCAACTGCCAGTTTGCTGAGCTGTTCATCGCCAACTATGACCTGCATGAGCGGGAACGGGCCTCGGTCCAACTGAATCTGTTCGATTTTGACATGAAGGAGACTGACTATGAAATTTTTGAAAGTAACTACTTCTAAAGGACTTCAGATCCCCGCGGTGGCCATGAAGCTCTCTGGCTTTGAACCCGAATGCAATGTAGAGTTCCATGCCTCGGAGGACATGCTGGTGGTGCTTAGGCATCGCATGACCGCCATGGAGCTACTCCGCGCCGCCAAGTCGCTCCAGAAGCTGGCCGCAGACCTGCATGTGCATCTGGCCAGGGTCTGCGGTCCCTGCGATGGCTGCGATGGAGAGTGCCCCTTTGAGGGCGGGGACGAGGTGGACCTGCCGGACCACCTGCGGGAGGAGGCCGGCATCCCGGAAAAGGCCAAGCTGTGGGCCAGCGTGGACGAGGAGGAGCACACGGTGACCATCTGCGAGGCGGACTATGACCACGACCTGCGGGATGTGCCGGAGGAGGTGCTGGAGATGTTCCGGGAGGCCGGCATCTGTGTCGGAGAGCTGGAGGAGCGGTTGATCCTGGGAGATGTCGTGTATGGAAATTGAGACTCGTCTCTACCCATACGGAAAGCGGGAGGCCAAACAGCTGGAAGAACTGGACCAGTGGACGGAGAGCTTCCGGGCCAATGTGTCTTGTGCCAGGGAGATCGAGGAGGCCATCCGCACCTATGGCGATGGTGAAAGCGGTGCTCTGTGCCGGGAGGCGGCGCAGAGTATCCTGGATCGCTGGGGCTTTAAGCGGACCACTTTTGTCCTTGCCAATACACTCAGGGAAGAGGGCAGCTATGGGAGATTTCTCAGTGAGGAAAACCGGCAGTGGCAGAAAGAACAATATCTCCCTTCGGATCATGAAAACCGCTATTTCACAGTCGATACCGCCGGAGTATTCCTGGATGCCTTCATTGGCCAGGTACGCGAGGCGTATAAGGCACTGAATCTGCTCGGCCCGGAACACTGTCAGCCGGACTCCTTTTCCAGTCTGGACTATGAGGGCAAGGTACTGGTCCTCTCCCCCGATGTCCTGAAAGAGTCCTATTGGAATGAACATGCCATGCTCTGGTACGCCCATGACGGCTTCGGGTGCAGTCCCCACGCCATTGGCCGGTCTATCCGCTGCACCTGCCTGGGCGACGGAGAGATGACACGCTGGAACCGGGCGGATTTTATTGGGGCGCTGGAGGATCGGTACCTGCCAGACTGGGCCGTGAAGAAGCTGGCGGAACTGAAAAGCGCGGAGCAATCGCGGAGCAGCCATCCGGACATGGGTGAAATGACGATGAAATAAGGAGATTCTTCCTTGTGGAGGTACCAATGGATCAAACATATCTCTACCCCTATTCTGTGGAATACGCGGAGCAGCATGGCGAGTTATCTCTATGGCGGGCCAGTTACCTTCTCAACATTGACTGCAAAGAAGCGATTGAGAAAAGCGTCCGAAAGCATTTTGATGGTTCTCATTTAGACAACGGGTGTTTAAATGAGGTCTTGCAGAAGTATGGCTACCGACGAACGGCATGGGTGCTGGCCAATACCATCCAGCAGTTGGAATGGCGTGGCCGATACAGCGCCAGGAATAAGACGTGGGCGAATCAATTCCATATCCCACTGGATGAGCTGTGTAATCTCAGTTTTGTGGTTACAACTTATTCCGCTGTGTTGAACAGTGTGGTAGATCAGTACCGCGAAGCCTACGAAGCTCTTGGACTCTTTGATGCCGGACAATGTGAACCGGATTCCCATTCCAGACTGGATTATGAGGGAAAGGTGCTGGTTTTAAGTCCGGACAGCATGAAGGAATCCTGCTGGTCTCAGAGGAATCAACTCTGGTACGCCAACAATGGTACAGGGTGCAGCCCCCACGCCATTGGCCGGTCTATCCGCTGCACCTGCCTGGGCAACGGAGAGATGACACGCTGGAACCGGGCGGATTTTATCGGGGTGCTGGAGGATCGGTACCTGCCGGCCTGGGCCGTGGAGAAGCTGGCGGAGCTGAAAAATGCGGAACAATCGCAGAACAGCCATTCGGAAATGGGTGAAATGACGATGAACTAAGGAGAGAGAAGCGTATGAGATTTTCTTACTATACTATTGACGATCTCCGGCTGGGTCATGACCCCAGAGGCGTGACCGGCTGGCGGCTGTCCCAGTTTCTGCACTGGCGGGACGCGCTGGAACATTACCGGAGTCTCCCGGACTCCCAGGTGAAAGAAGTTGGCCTGACCAACGGAATGCAGGTCCTGCAGCTGGTACGGTGCCTGCCGCTGTTCCCCACTGACCGGATGGGACATGACATTCTGCTGACGGATGATATCGTCCAGCCGTTCTGGCGGACCGAAACCCAGGCGGCAGAAACGGCAAAGACGGCGGCTGAGCTTCTGGGGATCCGGTTCTGTCTTGCCGGGGAACAGATCGTCCCCGCCCCGAAACCGCTGCCGGAACGGCTGAAAGAACTATGTCCGCGGAATGCTGCCCCAGTAGTCAAGTGGGTGTATGTCGCGAGCGTGGACTGGCTTACGCCGGAGGATTTTAGACGGCGCTACCGCAGCGCGGACCGAACCTATCACTATCCGCTGGTCCTGAAGTATCTGGTGGATACCGTAACCGGGGATGGCCGGACCCGAACCGAGGAGGTCACTCCCTGGGAATACAGGTGGCTGGAACGGCGTGCCGGCCGGTACGCCTGTACCAATGACTAAAACAAAAATATAATGGGAGGAACAACGATCATGAACGAAGAGACCAATACCATTTCCATGCAGGAAGAGTACCCTCAGCAGGATCTGCTGCCCATGCAGATCGGTGTACGCATCTACGCGATCCATACCTCCGGCCCGGTGCTAGCAGAAGCGTCCGCCAATCTGAATGGCTGTTTCACCATCCGGGGCCTGAAGGTGGTGGACGTGGGGAACGGGCCCTTCATTTCCATGCCGGGTTACCGGACAGGCGGCGGATACCGGGACGCCTGCTTCCCCAGCGAGAGGGAGTTCCGCCAGCAGTTCCGTCAGGCGGTGCTGGACGCCTACCACCAGGCCCTGTATCAGCTCCCCCAACGCCAGCAGGAACACCAGGCTGAGTCTGCCCAGGATAACGGCCAGACCAGCGAGAGTATGTGAGACAGGAGGCGGTTACCCATGAAACGAGTCTTCAGCCTTTGCGCCGCGGCGCTGATGCTGACACTGGCCCTGCCGGTCAGCGCCCTTGCCGCCGAGACTGCGGCGGTCTGCTATCCCACCTCGGTGACCCGGAGCGAGGATGGCACGGAACTGAAGAAGATCTATGACCTGGCCCCGGAGGAGGATCCTGCCGGCATCCCCCGGTCCGACTTTGAGCAGGACGGCTTTCGCTACACGCTTACAGACCTGCTCAAGCAGGATCTCCCCGAGCATGAGGAGCGGCAGCATACAGAGACCGTCTCTCTCCCCAGTAAGAACAAGGACATGGCCTCAGTGCTCGCCCTGCTCCCCCAGGAGCGTGAATTCGTCACTGATGACGGACTCATGGGCACCCTGACGCTCCAACTGGACACCGTCCGGGTGGAGGTGGCCGGGTATGGAAGCTCTACGAAAGAGATCAGCGCCACCCGGTCCTATCCCAACCTCGCAGGCCAGGATACGCAGTACATCCCCAAGACGATTGAGGAGAATGGAAAGACCCTGACGCTCAAGGATATCGACTGGCAGACAGACAATACCGCCACCTCAGACGGCTACGCTCTGGGGGACCGTTTCACCGCGGTGGCCACCTATACCGGCTCCGCCACCAGCAGCTACGTCAAGGGCTACACGGTAACGGCGGACTACACCGGGACGGTCAGCCGGATCGCCCTGAACCGGACCCGCTATGTGGCTATTTTCGAGGGAACGCCCCTCCAGCCTGTGACAGCCCCGGAGGACCAGCTCCCCGCCCAGTTCAACTGGGCGGCAGTCCTGGTCCCCTTTGGCATTGTGGCTCTGGCGGGCGCGGGGATCGGAGCGGCGATCTTCATTCGGCGCCGCCGTGAGGCGGACGATGATGGCGGCGAGTCCGCCTGATGGGAGGAACACACCATGAAACGAACCATGACAGCCATGCTTGCCCTCTGCCTTGCCGCGGGGATGGTCCTGCCGGCCAGCGCGCTGGAGTACACCATCGACGCCCCGGACGGGCCGGACTATGGCAAGCCCACCTCCGTGGAGGTGGTCCACACCGCGGACGGCGGCGCCAGAACGAATGAGGACGTCAGCAAGAACGCCGCCCTCGTCCCACCCGGTTTCGGAACGCCCAGCATGGATACCAGGAACACCGGGAGCTATCTCACGCCTAACCTGGCTCCCGGCGGCGCTCCTGCCACCGGGGCGGTGGTCAATGGGAGCGGCTCAAGTGTCATAACGCCCGGAAGTCCTATTGGCTCCGTGACTGGCTCCGACACGACCGTCCCCTCTACCCGCTACACGGAGGTGACGGATGACCTCTACTACAAGGGCGGGTATCTGGCCACCCTGAAGATCCCGGCCATCGGCCTGACGGTCAAAGTCTATGAAGGTACGGACAGCAAGACATTAGCCAGGGGCGCAGGCCACTTCGAGGACACCTCGATTTGGCGCGGAAATATCGCGGTGGCGGCGCACAACAGGGGCGTCAACAACCACTTCGGGCGGCTCCATACGCTGGAGATTGGGGATAAGGTCACTCTCACCACCAAGCTGGGGACCAGGACCTACAAGGTGATTTCCGTTGAAAAAGTCAATGAGAATGACACCTCCGGCCTGAATCCCACCTCCAACGACCAGATCACCATGTACACCTGTGTCCGCAATCAGCGGGACAACCGCTGGAAAGTGGTGGCGGTGGCCAATTGATTCCCGAATCATAAAATAGACGCTGATTTCTCCCTTTTCACGAACGCTTTCCGCTCGACTTTCAAAACCTTTTCTGATATGTTGGGCTTGCAAAGGCAAAGCCTAATAACATCGAGGAGGAAAACGGTATGAGCAGAAGAAAGAACGTGCTGATGGTGACCACAGGCATCCTGATCGGGCTCCTGATGGCCGGCACCGCAGCCCATGCGGCAGAGGCGCCTCCCATCCGGGTGAGCAGCTACAAGGGCACTGTACTGGAAGTGGGGGAACGGAGCGGCCTCGTAATCGGTCCCAGCGGGGCGGCGTACACGGTGACCTCCAGCGACCCGGACACGGTGGCGGTGGAACAGGTGATGAGCTTCTGGGTGGCCGTTGCCAAGGCCGAGGGGAGTGTGGAGATCACTGCCTCCAACCAGGCCGGGGAAACCGGCGCCCTGACGCTGACCGTAGGACCAAACGCGCCGCAGGCCCCCACCACCGGGGACAGCCCGGACCAAAGCGAGGCGTCGGATGTACGGTTGGAGCTGGTGCGGCTGGTCAACGAGGCGCGCCGGGAGAACGGTGCAGCGGAGCTGACCATCAATGAGGCTCTGATGGATGCCGCCCAAAGCATCTCCGACAAGGAGTATAGCTGGCATCACACGAAAGAGGAATGTGAGGCAGCCCTGACGTGCGGCTATCCCTACGGGTTCGGTGTGAACCTGACCGTGTTCACCGGCGTAGCCACGGAGAATGCAGCCCAACACGCTCTGGAGAACTGGATCAGCTCCCCCGGCCACTTCGAAACCATGATCGATCCGGACGGCGACAGCATCGGTGTGGGCGTGACGGAGCGCGACGGCGTGACCTACTGCTACCTGTTCGTAGGCTGCCCGAACACCCACAACCCATATGAATAAGCATACCAGCCGGATGGCCTCTCAAACGAGAGGTCATCTTTTATATCAGCCCGTGAGGAGGTGGTCACACCCCAGTAAACACTTCGCCGGAGCGATCCGTATGAGGCTCCGGCGCCGCGCACATCAATAAATTAAAACGCAGAAAAAGAAACAGGCCGTAGGGACCAGGTCCCCGCAGCCTGTTTTTATTGTTGGGAAGCATGGTCCCCCGGCCTTTCCTTTTTCGGAAAGGAACAAGGTATGCGAAAGATTTGTTTCCCATACAAGCGAATGATCTCCATGCTGCTGGTGCTGATCTGTATGCTGGGTCTGCTGCCCACCGCCGCGCTGGCGGCAGACGCCCCCAGCTCCATCAAGATGGAAAACTGCACCCACAACGGCGTCCACTATGAGTCTCCCAGCCTGGGGACCTGCCTGCTCCATCAGATGACCTTTGATTACGACCAGAAAAGCACCATCGGTTTCTGCGCCGAACACGGTAAGGGCATGGGCTGGTCCCTGGAGGGGCAGACCTGGGGGAACCCCAAGCCCATCACCGACCCTACCGTACAGACCATGATGGCCTACTACTACGCCCATACCACCGGCGTGTTCACCGATCAGGCTCACGCCCTGGGCGTAGATGAGGTGTGGGGCGGCGATTATTCCTGGACCATGAACGCATGGGTACAGGCTATCATCTGGCGCTATCAGGCCGGCCTGCTGGCGGATCCGGCCGCTGCCTGTGCCGAGGAGCTGGTCTGCGTTTATAACAACCTGCACCATGGCAATTACAGCGGTGTAGATGATCTGCTGGACGGGACCTCCTTCCGGGACCGCGCTCAATATATCCTGGATTTGGGCAGGCAGGGCGTGTGGGGCGAGTGTACCGTCTACGAATACCAATACACCGGCTCCAGCACCAGCTCCCATCAGGCCAAGGACGTGCAGGCCATTATGATTGGGAACCTGGACGTCACCCGTGAGAAGTACGACCTGACCGTGAAGAAGGTGGACGCCACCAATCCCAACAAGGGGCTCCCTGGAGCACGGTTCATGGTGCGTTCAGAAAACGGGACCTATGAGCAGGAGGTCGTGACCGGGAGTGACGGGACCTATACGCTCAAAGGCTTGGACGCCTCGACATATTCCATCGTGGAACTGGAAGCGCCGGAAGGATACCAGATCGACAACGCGGGACCCCAGTATGTGGCCCTGCCCAACGGTAGTGGCAGGGCCGTGACCGTCACATTCACGGACACGCCCGAGGTCACCAGCGAAGGGACCATCCGCAAGGTGGATGCGGACGACCCCACCACAGGTCTTGCCGGCGCTGTCATTCGGATCGACGGTGTAGACAACAGATTTACCGGCACATATACGACCGGCCTGGGCGGCTACCTGACCGACGTCCCCTGGGACACTATGCCCATCGGCAGTTTTACCGCGACGGAACTCACCCCGCCCGCCGGGTACTCCCTCAGTCCGGACCCGGACAAGGTCAAACAGGAATTTGTGTGGGACGGCAAGCATGATGTCAGTTTAGTTTTTGAAAATGATGCCCGCGTCAAAATTGAATTACAGAAGCTGGATGATTCTGACGCTCCCCTCCCCGATGCAGTATTCCATGTGGTAAAGGATGGGCAGATCATTGCCACAGAGAAAACCGACAGCTCAGGCCGCATCGTGGTCCCCAACGTCACCGAGGGCATGTACGCATTCATCGAGAAGTCTGCACCGGCACCCATGGCCACCCTGCTGGAGCCGGTCATTGTCCATGTGGATCAAGCCACGGTGGATGGGGGCGGCACCGTCAAGGTGACCGCCAAGGACCAGCGTCTGCCCAATCTGACCATCTGGAAGCGAGAGGCTGGCAAAGAGGATACCGTTATCCCCGGCACTGTTTTTGAGGTCAAAGGCATCCACTCCGGCTTCCACACCGATGTGACCACCGGTGAGGACGGAAAAGCGGTCCTGACGGCCCTCCCTGTGGACAGTTTCGAAGTGACGGAAAAATCCGTGCCGGAGCCGTATGTGATCGGGGATGAGCCTACTCAGACCATCTGGCTTGGCCCAGGTGATGAGAAAGAGCTGATTTTTACCAATGAGAAACAGCCTCTGCTCACCATCGCAAAATCAGACGCGGACGATCCCACCATCAAGATCCCCGGAACCGTCTTCCTGGTGGAGGGGATCGACAGCGATTACAAAGACGAGTGGATGACCGGGGAGGACGGGACTGTCTCCAAGCGGGTGGATCCCGGCAGCTATCAAGTCACGGAAAAATCCGTCCCCTCCCCGTACTATATCTCCGAGACGGAATCGGAACGGGTTCAGACCATCAGTCTGAATCCAGGCGACGAGAAGACGGTCAGTTTTGAGAACCACAAACGGCCTTTCATCGAGATCATCAAGGAAAATTCGATCACCCATGATCCCATAGCAAATGTCAAGATGCAGGTCTGGTACGCCTCCAACAATACCGATACCGGAGAATACAACGACCTGGGCGTGTATTACACGGATTCCGAGGGCTGCATCGTTCTCTCTGAACCGGACATTTCTCTCCGTGACGGCTGGTACCGGGTAAAGGAACTGGAACCGGCCCCCGGATTCTCCCTGCCGGATGAGGACACCCAGGAGGCATTCATTCCGGCCGGTGGAAGCCACACATTCCGCTTTGAGGACCGGCCGCTGAGCGCCATCTGCGTGTGGAAGTACGATTCAAAAACAGGGGCTGCGCTTTCTGACTGTGTGTTTCAGATCCGCTATTTATCGGGTAATAGCAGCGGCAGCGGCGGCACGGTAATTGGCGTCTACCGGACCTCGGAAAACGGGTCCTTCACCGCCACCGGCTGTGAAGCTGGCACTTATATCATTGAGGAACTCTCCAGTGACGGCACTCACGTCATCGACACGCCGCCTCAGACGGTCTATCTCTCCGGTAAGGACCAGGAGGTCGTGGAAGTCCACTTTGGTAACTCCCCCAAGGGCAGTTTACTGGTCACCAAAATCTCGGATGATGATAAGAAAGAGCCGCTTTCCGATGTGGAATTTCTGGTCACTACCAGTGACGGAACGCTGGTAGGCGATGCCAACGGCAAATTCGTGACGGACAGCAACGGTTCCTTCCTGGTAGAAAATCTGGACCCCGGTACGGTCCTGGTGGTACATGAGACCAGGGCAAAACCGGGCTATTTATTGGATGACACCCCCCAGACAGCGGAAATCAATGCCGGCCAGACCGTGTCCCTCCAGTTCCGCAATCAGCCGCTGGGTAATTTGATCATCCACAAGCTGTCGGGAGCCGACAAGAAAACGCCGCTGGAGGGCGTACAGTTCAAGATTACCTATGCGGACGGATCATCCCTGCCGGATGAGAACGGCAAGTTGTCCTCCAACGGCTTGTACTGGACCGACTCTGATGGCCAGATCATCCTCTCCGGGCTCACAGGCACCGTCATAGCGACGGAGGTACAGAGTGTACCTGGATATACGATTGACCCGGAAACCCAGAGCCAGACTGTGGTGGTCAACCCGGATGATAGCCAACACCTTTATTTTTACAATGATCCAGAGAAAACGTTGGTCCTCCAAAAGTACATCTACGACGGTAAGAAGAACGACCAGCCGCTGGCCGGGGTGGAATTCCTTGTGACCGACTCCACCGGCGCCTATGTAGGCCCGGACAATGGCCGATATGTGAGCGATAGTAAGGGCCGTGTGGTCATCACCGGCCTCACCGCCGGCATGAGCATCACGGCGAAGGAGGTCTCCACAGTTGCGGGCTATGTTCTGGACAGTACCCCCCAGACCATTGAGATCTCGGAGGGCGACGAGGTCCAGACCCTCTACTTTTATAATAAGCCGGAGGGCGGCGTCGAGCTCACGAAAGTCAGTGAGGCGGACCGGACGGAAACGATCCCCGACACCACGTTCGAAATCCGCGCGGTCCACAGCGACGCTCTGGTGGGTACCGTCACCACCGGGCGGGACGGCAAGGTCTACCTCCCGTTGGAGGCCGGCGATTACTACGCGGTGGAAACGGACTGTCCCAGCTCGTTCCGCCTGGACGCTACCCCCATCTATTTCACAGTGGAGGATGGGCAGGTCACCCGCAAGACTGTGACCAACCAGCCCATCAGCGGTATTCTCATCCACAAGGTGGACCCGAACGGTGAGGGAATCCCTGGTGTCGTTTTCTTGCTTTATGATAGTAATCGGAAGCCTATTGGTCAATATACCTCGGATGACCGGGGATACGTCTATATCGACGATCTGACCAGTTCCGGCCGGTTTTACCTGCGTGAGCTGGAGAACGAGGGATATGTGGTGGATGACCAGCTCAAGACCGTCTATGTGCGTGCCGGAAAGGTCACCGAGGTGGAATGGGAGAATATCCCAATCACCGGACAGATCCAGATAACAAAGACCTCGGCGGACTACAACAGTGTCAACGGCTGGCCCGCCGGCACCCCCATCCCCGGCACAGAGTTTGAGATCTACAACGCCCGGACGGGCCGTCTGGTGGATACCATCCGGACTGATAAAAATGGTGTGGCCGTGAGCAAGCCTCTGCCTCTGGCCCGCTATAAAATCATTGAATCCAGGGCGGCGGACTTCTACGGCCTGGACAAGACCCCCATCGAGGTGGAGATCGAGTTTGCCGGCCAGATTGTCAAGGTGGCTATGACCAACAAGAGCCTCTACACCAATGTAAGCATCCAGAAGACCGGCTATGTGGAGGTTATGCCCGGCCAACAGATCCGCTACGATTTCAGCGGCATCGGCAACAACTCCACCACCAGCCTTACCTCATTTTTCTGGAGGGACACGCTCCCCACTCAGGCTGTTCGGCTGGATAAACTGGTCACCGGGACCTACAACGTGCCGGGCAATTATAAGGTGGTCTACAAGACCAACCTGAGTGGGGAGACCTGGCGCGTCCTGGCGGATAATCTGAGTACCCAGCAGCTCTATGTGCTGGACGCATCTCCCGTCGCGCTGGGGCTGGCCTCCAATGAGTATGTAACACAGTTCATGGTGTCCTTTGGCGTTGTCCCCGCCAACTTCCGACAGGTGGAGGCCCCGCAGGTGTACTGCAATGTGGTCTCCTGGGTCACTGGCGGTACCCAGTTCGCCAATCAGGCGGACGCGGGCGGCGTCTATGACGGCCAGTGGATTATGGCCACCTCCCGGTGGGTGACCAAGGTCTACAAGCCCTCGGAGCCCCTGCCCCGCACCGGCTTCTGAGGTTTACCGCGGAAGACAAATAAAGCAGGGGCACGGCCTTATTGGGCCGTGCCCCTGTTCAGAGAGATCAGTCCCTCTGAACGACAACAATCGCCTGAGAAACGCCATCGTCCAGCTTCACGCCAGTGAGGGCTTCGAACTGCTTCTGCATATCGCCTTCACAATAGGAGCCGCGGGGAGCGGCCTCGTATCCCGCCTCTGCGGCGGCCTTTGCCACGGCCTGAGCCTGACTGTCGAACCCGCCGTCAGAGACGGGATGCTTCCGGGTGTGCAGCACAGTTTTCTCTTCGCTCATACTGTCTCCTTCCAACACAAGCAGAGTATCCGATGGATTAAACTGTACTATACAATACATCAAGGGCGTTGTCAACTCACGGCTGCCCCTCGCTCCAACGTTTTTGGGCGGCAGTGTTTCCGAGGAGGTGGAGCAAAATCAAGTGATTTCTGCATCGATCTTTATAGACGTGATTTTGAAGGAGGAGAGCCTGTGAAACTGAAAAAATGGGTCTACGTCCTGCTGGCGGTTTTCATGCTGGCAGGGCTTTTTTGTATGCCGGCGGTGGCTGCGGGAGATGTGGCGGATGCGGTGGAACAGACCTGGGGAGACGCCTCAGAGCAGATCAAAACGGTGGTGGACAGCGTCGTGTTTCCGGCACTGAGCATGGTACTGGCCATCGCTTTTTTTGTCAAATTGGCAATGGCGTATTTTGATTATCGAAAGCATGGACAGTTCGAGTGGACCGGTCCAGCCATCCTATTTGTGTGCTTAATTTTCGTCCTGTTGGCCCCCAACTACATCTGGGGCATTGTGGGGCTCTGAAGCTATGACCAGGGAAAATTTTGAGCGAAGGATAACAACCCTGCTCCCGGATGTCTCTGGGCAAGCCATGAAAAACTGGCTGGAATACGCTAAGAGTCTGGAGCGGGACGGGACGGAAACGGAATCCGAGATTTTTGACCACGCCTTTGTGGAGCTCGTCCTTATCAAGCGGCACCAAGGCGTGGAAACAGCTGCGGCTCTGTTCAATTACGGAGAAAAATTTGTCTTTAATTATTTTGAGCTTCGCGGCGCCGCTGAGCTTCTGAAGGAGGGCTGGCCGTTGGAGCAGATCAGCAATCATGCGGTAGAGAGTGGGTGTGATCCAACGCTGGAGGCGATGGAGGAGTCCAGAACGGCTTTAGAGGAATTCCAAAGCGGGGCATGGGAAGTCAGAGAGAATAAAGAAAGGTTCCACACAGATCTGGCTTACGCTGCCCGGCAGCTCTTCGCACTGGAAAAAGAACTGGGAGGCCAGGAAGGAGTATTTGCAGGATGGATGAAGTCTTTGTATGAGATCAACGAAGACTTTCAACATCCCTATGCGGAGGAGGTCGATGAACTCTGCGGCGCATTTCGAGATGCGGAGCGCCTATATGGCTGGGGGATTGCCCGGCAGCTCTACAATACACAGACGGTCATCCTGCCCACGGAGATCCGAAGCGCAGCCCAGTACCTGAGCCTTGGCGGAAGTCTGGACCATGTTTCGGCTTTGGCGTTGGTGGGCTTCCTCATGGAATCCCAAGACCATGACAGCATGCTCCGGGCTGTGAAGTATATGAATGACGGCGGGTGCGCCGACAACGCCTATTACGCAGCTCAGGGGGATGTGTTCAAAGACCAATCTCCCCAATGCCAGCAGACCATGTGATACCTGAAATTCATTTGTTCCATACCCGGCGTCAGAGAAAGTATGCTAATATGAGATTGAATTTGGGCATGAAGACACGCGGGCACTGAAGTGCCCGCATTCTTTTTGATGCAACGAATATATGAGGGCCGTACCGTCTGTACGACCCTCATTTTTATTCCGCCGCAGGCGGTGCGCCCCTTTTCAAAGGGGTGATTTTTTCCTTGTTTATCTGGGACTTTGTGGCCTCCACAGTCATGGACAACCTGATCGACTGGTTCTATGGACAGATCGTGGGCTTCCTTGGGAACTTCTTCTCCGCCATGGGCAACATGGGGGTTGAGATCTTTGAACTGGAGTGGGTACAGGCCATCGTCCTGTTTTTCTCCCAGCTTGGCTGGGCGCTGTATGGAGTGAGCCTGGTAGTGTGCGCCTTTGAGTTCGGCATCGAGTACACCACGGGCCGGGCCAATCTCCAGCACACGGCGCTGGGCGCCATCAAGGGCTTCCTGGCCGTCAGCCTGTTCACCATCCTTCCCGTGCGGCTCTACGCCCTGTCCGTATCGCTGCAGGGCCGGCTCAGCGCCGGGATCACCGGCTATGGGAGCAGCATCGGGGATGTGGGGCAGCAGATCATCACAGACCTCAGCAGTGTGGAAAGTATCGCGGATATGACGCAGGTAACGCTGGATTTTGGCTTTGGCGTCATTACCAGCCCCATCATGCTACTGTTCTGCATCATCCTCATGGCTTATGCGGTGATCAAGGTGTTCTTCTCAAACTTGAAACGGGGCGGCATCCTGCTCATCCAGATTGCCGTGGGTTCGCTATATATGTTCAGCATTCCCAGGGGATATGTGGATGGCTTTGTGCAGTGGATGAAGCAGGTCATCGGTCTGTGCCTGACCGCCTTTCTACAATCCACCATTCTGGTGGCGGGCCTTATGGTGTTCAAGGATCACGCCCTGCTGGGACTGGGGCTCATGCTCTCCGCGGGGGAGGTGCCCAGGATTGCCGGCACCTTTGGCCTGGATACCACAACGAGAGCCAACATCATGAGCGCAGTCTACACAGCTCAGGCCGCCGTCAACACCACCCGGACCATCGCGGCCGCGGTGGCGCCAAAATAAGGAGATGAATATGACAGAAAGAAAAGGAATCCATCCGCCCAAGATCTATGCGATCTGGGCCGAAGCGAGGCCGGAGAGTCCCATGGCGGGGCTCTCCGGCTTTTTATCTGAGAACAACCAGCGCCTGTTCTTTACCGAGCGTGGGGACGCGGAACTGAAGATCCGGGATATGGAGGCGCTGCGGCTCAACCGCCATCCTGCCGCGGAGTACCGGTGTGTGGAGTATCCGGGCGAGTATGATGCGGAGCGGAGCATACAGGCGGAACTGCTCAAAACAATTTCCCTACAGATAGACCCTGAAATCATGCGGTATGAAGTCACAGACCGCATCTACGGCAACACTGGAGGGGGCTGCATGGTGGGAACACTGGCTGTACGCCTCCCTGATCTGGATAAGACCATCTGGATCAACTGCAATGACGAGGGCGTGAACATCACCTCCGCCGACTATGTGTGGAACGAGGATGACAGCGGGAGCTGGGAGCGGTACGAGGATGTGGTCATGTTTGAGGTCAACTTTCGGGATGACGATCCGCAATCCATGTGGCCCCTGCTCCCGGCAATCCACGAGGCCCTTGCCTATACCATTCAGCGGGAGACAGAGTACTCCTCCGGGCCGTTCAGCATCCCGGCAAAATGGCTGCCGGAAACATACCGGCGAGGAGCTGACCCGGCGTACCTGAAGTGGGCTGAGGAAATGGAGCAGTCTGTTGAAGTAGGCGTGAATGGTCTGGTAGTCAATGATCCCTCATATCGACATCAGCCCCGGAGGGAGACAGACACCCAGGCTAAGGTGGTCTACATCGCTTCCCCTCTGTTCGGGGACGTGGAACAAAACCTCCAATTTGCCCGGCAAGCGTGCCGGTATGCCATCTCGGAGGAGATGACCCCATTTTGTCCGCACTTGCTCTACACCCAGATGCTGGATGACAGCAATCCGGAGGAACGGCAGCTGGGCATTGATATGGGAAACCGGATGCTGAAGCTCTGTGATGAGCTGTGGCTGTGCGGGGACCGGATCAGCCCCGGCATGGCGGGAGAAAAAGAACTGGCAGAGCGTCTCGGCATCCCTGTGCGGAGTGTCGGTGTGGAGGAGATCCAGTCCATGAACCTCTCACACACAGAGGGGATGGGGATGACCATGGGGTGAACCTGACCATGGGCAGCCTCTTCGACGGCATCGGCGGCTTTCCTCTCGCGGCGGAGCGGTATGGGATCAAAACACTCTGGGCCAGCGAGATCGAGCCGTTCCCCATGAAGGTCACGGAGCAGCGGTTCCCGAGCATGGCCCATAAGGGCGACATCACAAAGTTGAACGGCAAGCTGCTGCTCCCGGTAGACATCATCTGCGGGGGCAGCCCTTGCCAGGATCTGAGTGTGGCCGGAGCACGCGCCGGATTATCCGGCGCACGTTCCGGCCTTTTTATGGAGCAGATCCGCATCGTGAAAGAAATGCGCACAGCGGAGAGAGAACGAGGCCGGACAGGCGCCGACATCCGCCCCCGTTGGCTATGCTGGGAGAATGTACCGGGCGCGTTCAGCAGCGGATCGCCCAAGGGTGAGGATTTCCGTATCGTGCTGGAGGAGATCATACGGATCCATGACATCGGCGCGGAGATCCCGCGATCCTATCCCTATTCGTGGCCGGATGCGGGAGATGTCGTGGTAGAAAACGGCTTCTCTCTGGCGTGGCGCTGTCTGGACGCCCAGTTCTGGGGCGTCGCTCAGCGGCGAAAGCGCATTTTCCTGGTGGCGGACTTTGCCGGCCCACTTGCTCCCCTGCTCCTGTTTGATGTCTTAGATGGGAGGTTTGACTATGCAGCACTGCGACAGCGACGGCCAGATGATGCTGTTCTCTCTGGAGGAGGCTGATGAAATATATGCGAGACCTCCGAAACGAAAAAGCGGGACCTTAACCCTGTCCACGCTGATTTCCATTCCCTATTTCCATCTGGACCTGTCCAAAGGCTATGTGGATCTGTTTGGATGCCATTACTGGGAATTCCGATCCCCGTGGCGGGAAAATGGCCCGCCGCTCAACACTGGAGTAGCTCCCAGAGAGCCGGTCAAATGTGATCTATCCAGTATCTTGGAGCGAGATCCTGACAAGAGACACGACCTGAGCCCAAAAGCCTGCCTCGGCATCCTGCGCAGGGCAAAGGAGCGCGGTAAACCGCTGCCGGAGCGGCTGGAGTGGGCTTTGATGGCTCAGGCCGGCCTGCTCCCGATGAATTTCCAGGCAGCGGAGATGAGAGCGTATCACATCAATCGGAGAGATGAGGACACCGATCTATATGGTGTAGCTGGTACGCTGATGGCCACCAGTAATATGCAGATGCAGACCTTCATCAACGGCGATTCCGTGGTCTTTGCCGCAAATCAGAGAGAGAAGGTGAATTGCCGCAAAGCGGCAAGAGAAGCCGCCCTGGGGCGTGAGGTACGGGATCTGCATGATCTTACTGGTGCGCTTCAGGCACAACCCGGAATGAAGCAGCAGACCTTTGTTGCCGGATTTTCTGCGGGGGCCGGAGCCAAGGCCGGAGGCATCGGCTATTCCGAGAAGATCTCCCCCACGCTGAAAGGGACAGCCAGCGGGAACTGTATGCCCTCTGTCCTGTGCCTGAACGACCAGGGCGGCAGCGTGATGGACTGTACGGTGGGGATCACGGGGACCCTGCGAGCTCAGGAGCACGGGCATCAACCCCTGGTGTATGAAAACCACGGCATCGATGCCAGATACACCGGGCCACACACCATTGCCCCGACGCTCTCCGCCCGTGCAGGGACCGGAGGCAACAATCTGCCGCTGGTGGAACAGAGAGACGCGGCTCACGGGTCGCCTTCTGAAAAGGACGGCATTCTTTATGCCAGACAGCGTGTAGACGTATTTCACGATAACGATGTGGCCTCTACAGAAAGCGCCAGACAGTATAAAGATGCCACAGACCTGGTATGTCAACAGGCAGATAGCCGCCGATTGATCCGCCGCCTGACGCCGCTGGAATGCGAACGCCTCCAGGGTTTCCCGGATGGCTGGACGGCTCTCTCCGACGCCTCGGACTCCGCCCGGTATCGGGCGTTGGGCAACAGCGTGGCCATCCCCTGTGTGGAGTTCATCATGCGGGGAATCACCATAGCGGTCTCTTATTGATTATTCGGATGACAGAAGCAGGACAGCTCATGGTCGTTGACCACACCCACAGCCTGTAGGAACGCATAGATGATCGTGGTGCCGACGAAGCTCATGCCCCGGTGCTTCAGGTCCTTGGAGATACGGTCAGACAGCTCTGTATGAGCGCGCGCTTCATCATCCGTATTCAGGATGACTTTCCCGCCTGTGAAAGACCAAAGGTAGCGGTCAAAGGAGCCAACCTCCCTCTGAATGGAGAGATATACCCCGGCATTACGAATCGCGGCCTCGATCTTGCGCCGGTTGCGGACGATGCCTGCGTCAGCCATCAGCGCCTCCACCTTCTCCGGGCCGTATTGGACGATCACATCCGGCTGGAAGTTGTCAAAAGCCCTGCGGAACGCCTCCCGCTTTTTCAGGATCGTCAGCCAGGACAAGCCTGCCTGGAAGCCCTCCAGAGTCAGCATCTCAAAGAGCTTGCGGTCATCATGCTCCGGCCGCCCCCATTCGTTATCGTGGTAGGCAATGTATAATTCCAAGTTTGGGTCCGCCCAGCGGCACCGCTTCATCCCAGATCCCTCCTGTGAACAAGTTATCTTGATTATACACATGATCGGAACCAATGGCCACCAAAAATTCCGAAAAAGGACTTGTTGCTTGTGCTTCGTTTTAGCCAGGTTCTTCGTCGGATTTGGTGAATAGCTTTGGGCCATAGCCTGGGATATACTTGGCCTACCAAAAGGAAAGGAGCCTACAAAATGGGAAAACTGACGATTAATTTATGTGAAGAACTCCACCAGAAGATCCGGGAGGATGTGGCGGCGGATGAGAGCCTGACCACCAGCCTCCTCATGGAGCGGATCATCCGGGAGCACTATGAGAGACCCAAGCCGCGGCCCCGGATAGAGAGCGGCGGCCGGACCATGGCCTTCTCGGTATCGGAGGAACTGTTCCAGCGGGTCAAGCGGTATCTGGCGGCCCACGGGGGCCAGTCCCAGCGGGATTTCGTGATTGGCCTGGTGACACAGGGACTCGCTCTGTGGGAACAGGGTAAGGCCCTCAAGATGCTGGAGGGGTACACGCCCCAAAAGGGGGACCGGACGCTGGCGTTCGCCGTCACGGAGGAGCTGTTCCATCAGATCAAAGCATACCTGGCCGCGCATAAGAAGCTCTCCCAAAAGGAATTTATGGTCAGTCTGGTGGAAAACGCCGTCTCAGCCTGGGAGGCCGGGGCGGAAGCGGACGGATCGCCCATAGTGGAGGTCCTGCCGGAGCTGACCGAGGAGGAAAAGCGGCGCCGCAGCTTTAACCCACTCTCTGGAGAATACACGTACCCCTAAGAGCGGAACTGTCACAGGAAGAAACCGCCATGGGAGATGCGGATGCCGCACTCCATATCAACGACGCACAGTAATGAACAAAAGATCATCCAGGACGGGAGGAGAAACCTCCCGTCCATTTTGTTTGCCAAGGGAGGGACGAATATCTATATTTACCCTGAAAACCTGAAGGCCAAGGCCATGCTGTGGCTGTGGCCCCTTCGGGATGTGGCCATTATCGGGACCGGCTTTATCCTCTCTGTCCTGGCCCTGGCTCAGAGCGGCTTCCTGCCGCCTCTGGTGGCCATATTCCTCTTCGCGTTCCTCAGCATCCGCGTGGAGGATGCCAGTATCCTGGACTTCCTGCGCTATGCCGTCAATTTTCTGTTTTTGAAACAGCAGTATTACGAATGGGGGGAATCTGGTGAATAAAAAGCAGAAGCAGGAGCTGCGTCAGCGGCAGACCGCCCGGCAGCTCATGGGGATCAGCCAACTCACCGGCCACGGCGTCCGAACCGCGGAAGGAGAGCTGGCCTTTTTCCTCATCAAACCGGATAACCTCTCCGTGCTCTCGGAAGAGGGCGTCCGGGGCCGGGTGACGGCCCTGACCCATCTGCTGTGCGCCATGCCAGAGCTGCGCGTCCTGGCCCTGGACTCCCGCGAGTCCTTTCAGCGCAATCAGGAGTGGTACCGCCAGCGGCTGGAGCAGGAGGAGCTGCCCGCCCTGCGGGAATTGCTGCGGCAGGACTCCGCCCATCTGGACGAGATCCAGACCACGACCGCCTCGGCGCGGGAGTTTGCTCTGGTTTTCCGGCTAGATCAGCAGAGCGGAGAGAGCGACGAAGTCCAGCTCCGTCAGATGGAAAAGCGGATCCGGGACCAGGGCTTCCATGTGCGGCTTGCGGAGGAGCAGGATATCAAGCGCCTATTGGCGGTCTATTACCAACAGGACGTAACCACGGACTGTTTCGAGGACTACGACGGAGAGAGGTGGGTGACGGAGCGTGGCTAAAAAAGCACAGAAGAAAAAGAGTGGAAAGCCGCCTGCCAAGCCGATGGAGCCTCGCGTCAAAGACTTCCTGGACCTTATCGCACCCACAGCCGTGAAGTTCAACACAGACCACTACATCTGCGGCGGGACCTACCGCTACACCCTGGCCCTGCGGAGCTACCCGGCCAGCACCGAGGAGCTGGCCCTGCTCCGCCGCCTGGGGGAAAAGAGCGGCGTGACCCTGCACATCTATAACCGGAGGGCGTCCGCGGCGGAGGAGGACAAGATCATCCACAACGCGGAGAACAAGAACAAGCTGGATCGGGGCAGCACCAGCAGCATGAAGCAGGCGGTCACCGCGGAAGCCAATCTCCAGGATGTGGCGGCGCTCATCGCCTCCATGCGCAAGAACAGCGAGCCTCTCATCCACTGCGCTGTGTTCATTGAACTCTCCGCCAGAGACCCGGACAGTCTGCGCGCCCTGCGGGATGAGGTGACGTCGGAGCTGATCCGGAGCAAGCTGGGGGCGGACCGGCTCCTCCTACGCCAGCGGGAGGGCTTCCTCTCCGCCAACCCGGCGGGGCGGAACGCCCTGGGCGCCCAGTTTGAGCGGGTGCTGCCGGCCAAGTCCGTTGCCAATCTGTACCCGTTTAACTACTCCGGCAAGACGGATCCCAACGGCTTTTACATTGGCCGAGACCGGTACGGCTCCAATATCATCGTGGATCTGGACCGCCGCGCCGATGACAAGACCACAGCCAACGTCCTCATCCTGGGCAACTCCGGCGAGGGCAAGAGCTACCTGCTCAAGCTCCTGCTCTGCAACCTGCTGGAGAGCGGCAAGTCCGCCATCTGCCTGGACACGGAGCATGAACTTGTGGACCTCTGCTCCAACCTGGGCGGGTGCTTCATCGACCTGATGAGCGGACAGTACCGGATCAATCCCTTAGAACCGAAGCTGTGGGATGACGGCAGTGAGGGGGATGACGCGGATGCTCCCGCCGCGTTCCGCCAGAAGACCCGGCTCAGCCAGCATATCTCATTCCTCAAGGATTTTTTCCGGGCCTATAAGGAGTTCTCAGACCGGCACATTGATACCATTGAGCTGATGCTGGGGCGGCTGTACGCCAAATGGGGCATGGATGACGATACCGATTTCCAAGCCCTGGCTCCCACGGATTATCCCATTCTTTCCGACCTCTACGACGTGATCGAGGAAGCGTACCGGAACTACGACAGCGAGGAGTACCCTCTCTACCCAAGAGAACTGCTCCAAGAAGTCCTGCTGGGCCTCCACTCCATGTGCCGGGGAGCCGAAAGCAAGTTCTTCAACGGCCACACCAACATCACCACCTCCCGCTTTCTGGTCTTCGGCGTCAAGGGGCTTCTCCAGGCCAGCCGAAATGTGAAGAATGCCCTGCTGTTCAATGTGCTGTCCTATCTCAGCGACAAGCTGCTCACCGAGGGCAATACCGCGGCGGGACTGGACGAGCTTTATATCTGGCTGAGCAACCTGACCGCCATCGAATACATCCGCAACAGCCTCAAACGGGTACGGAAGAAAGAGTCCTCCATGATTCTGGCCAGCCAGAATCTGGAGGACTTTGACGTGGACGGGGTCCGGGAGCTGACCAGGCCGCTGTTCGCCATCCCCACCCACCAGTTCCTGTTCAACGCCGGCAGTGTGGACAAGAAGTTCTACATGGACAACCTCCAGCTGGAACCTGCCGAGTTCGAGCTTATCCGCTACCCCCAGCGGGGCGTCTGCCTCTACCGCTGCGGTAATGAACGGTATCTGCTGGAGGTCCATGCGCCACCTCACAAGGAAAAGTTGTTCGGAAAGGCGGGCGGAAGATGAATGTAGTCGGCTACAGCGGGGGACAGATTCCACCGCCCTGCTGGTGGGGCTGTACCAACACCACATTTCCCTGGAGTTGATCCTCTTCGCGGATCCCGGCGCGGAACAGCCGCACACTTATGCATTCCTTGACACGATGGAACGCTGGTTGGTGAAGTACGATATGTCGCCCATTACCCGCATATGGTACATAGATCAAAGCGGCCAGAGGCTGATTCTGGAGCAGGAATGCCTTAGATCCGGATCCCTGCCATCTATCGCCTATGGATACAAGAAATGCTCCCAGGAGCACAAGATGCAGCCCCGGGAAAAATTCTGCCGGCACCATGAACTGTGCCGGACGGTATGGGTACGTAAGGAACGTGTAGTGAAGTTTATTGGCTATGACGCCGGAGAAGAGGACAGGCGAACTAAGGTGGCTGACAGAGATAAAGCAGATGCGCTCTATCAGAAAGAATATCCGCTGATGGAGTGGGGCTGGAACCGGGAACGGTGTATCTGCGAGATGCAAGATGCGGGGCTTCCTCTGCCGGGGAAGTCCTCGTGCTTTTTCTGTCCTTCCACGAAGCGTTGGGAGATCCGTACACTGTACCATCAGTACTCAGATCTGCTGGAACGGGTACTCAAGCTGGAAGAGAATGCCCTGCCTAACCTCCACATCGTGCGCGGACTGGGCAGGGACTTTGCATGGCGGGACCTAATCCGTGCAGACGAAAACCAGTTGGCAATACCAGAGGTGTTTCCAGATGAAAGCCGACCGTGTAGCTGTTAATGTTCTGTATTCTCCTACAGCAAGCTTCTACCGCAAAAAATGAATTGAAACCCGACTATGAGATGTTGTATCATATTGCACAGCAGAGAGAACGGGAGGCTGTGAAAATTGCTTGCTTATTTTCTGGAAATGTTGGAAGGGGAAAAGGACAAACGAGCATTTACAACCCTCTATAAAGAAAACCATATCCGTATGGAACAGGCCGCCATGAGAATCTTGAAGGATCAGGCTGATGCTGAGGATGCTATGCAGAATGCTTTTCTACAAATTATCCGTCATTTTGAAGAAATATATAAAATTCCCTGTGATAAATTGCCCTCTTGGTGCGTCTCTATAGTGAAGAATGAAGCCTTATCGATTCTCAGGAAGAAAAAGCGATTGGTTTTTCTGGACGATCTGCCAAATAAGGAAATAGAGGCAGAAGCTGTTACAAATTATGCCGATCTTGTGCAGCTGTTTGCAAAACTTCCGGATACATATCGCGCGGTATTGGAAATGAAACTCCTTTTAGGATATTCCGAAAAGGAAATCGCACGACACATGGGGATTTCACCTTCTGCAGTGGGGACCCGGATCTTTCGTGGGAAAGTGCTTCTTCGAGAAATCATTGGAAAGGAGGGCTTTGAGCTGTGAATGATCAGGAATTGGATCAGTTGATGCGGCGAGTGTTACTGGATGCAGCTGCGCAAAATGAACAGAAAGAAAATCAAACACAAGAATTCCATGCGTCAAGACAATACCAGCATGAAATTCAGAAAATGTTGAGAGATCCTCTTTCGTGGGCAAAAAGAAGAGACCGCCCGGTTTGGAAGAGAACGATGCAAAGAGCTGCGGCCATTTTCCTGGCTGTTTTTATTGGGCTTGGCGGAGCCATGGCGATCAGTCCAACGGTGCGTGCCGCTGTTATTCAGTGGATCACAGAATGGTACGAGACGCATATTGTCTACCGGTATTCTGGCGAAAATATCCAGGGAGAGATGCCGCAGTACGAAATTACAGGTTTGCCTGAGGGGTATCAAGAGATTGTTCGAGATATTGGCCCAGCCTCTGTAAGTGTGGTTTACGAAAATGGGGATCATAATTCGATTTACCTGGACTATACGTTCATGCAAGAAGGAGCAGCAAATCTGATTTTGGCAGAAGGATTCCAGATGGAGGAGGTTTTGGTTAATGGCTATGAAGCGACCTTCTTTATTCCGGATGATCCACAGGACATGAGTGCTCTAACATGGATCGATCTAAAAGAGAATATTCAATTTACTTTAAATGCATCTCTTTCGAAAAATGACATTTTACACATAGCCGAAAACGTTTCTTTGGTGGAATCGACGAAATAAAGAAAATCTGCCGAATTATGTAAAAAACTCACCCCCTGCTGCATTTATCTGTTGAGGACAGGAGTTACTGTCAAGATAGATGTAGAAGGGGGTGAGATTATGAAAAGACGCATTCTTTCTCTGGCGGCCCTGCTGCTGATTGTCTTGAGCGTGACAGCGCAGGCTGCCGAGACACGTATGGGTGGAAATCCGGTGTTGGCTTTTGACGGGACAACTGCTCAGTGTACAGCGACCTGCTATGGAAGACGCTCCAGTGATAAGGTCACAGCCACCCTGACTCTTTACCGGGGGGACACCTATGTGGACTCCTGGAGCAAGACAGGGACATATCGGGTACATGTTTCTGGAGAAACTGAAGTCCAAAGGGGAAAAACCTATACGCTGGAGCTGACATGGACGGTCAATGGGGATGAGCAGCCTCCAGTGTCTGTTTCCAAGAGATGCTCATAACAAAACGCCGGGTCTGCATATATGCAGACCCACCCGGGGTTCCCCCGGGTGGAAGACTATCTGAAAAAGAGGGGGGGGGTAATAAAAAGACTTGATTTTTAAGTGATTCCTCAAAAATGAATTTTGAAAGCGAGGAAATGCAATGAAAAAGAAGAGTCGTGTAATAACAATGCTCGTGCTTGCTGTTATGGCAATGTCTATTACAGCATCTGCCTACTATGCGTATGTAACAGCATCACACAACATCACATCACGAGGAGCTAATGGATTTAGTACAATTGAGGCCAATACCGATAGTGGCCTTACAGAATTGTATTCACAGGCGGCAATTTTGGATGACGATGGTAACGAGTATGCATTTGGACAGAGAACATTAACGGATCCTACAGTATCTGTCTTGAAAGCTACTGCCATTGCATCCGGGGATGATCTATCTTATGGAAGCGACTATTATGTGCAAGCATATGGTCATATCAAGTATATGACAAAGTATGGAGAGCAGATGACTCGCTATACTGATGAAGACTATTTTACTTATAGAAGAGACAATGCTCTAGAGGAAGTTAATTCCGAAAGAGATGAGTTAAGAAATGATTACATTGAAGAACGGGCTAACTACATTTTTGAGCAATTCGGGTATATCCCCCAAGACTATACCTTTGTATGTAGTTTTGATTTACTCAACTATGTAGATACCGATCAGTATTTGGAAATCCGAGAAGCCATGAACATTCAGCCTGGAACCACGACCCCGTGCTTCTTTATTGATGACGGGACAATTTTGGGCGTTTGCCAGGACAAAGAGGCTTTAAGCTCTTTGTATACATTTACAAAAGATAACGGTGGATGGTTGCTAGAGGACACCCAGCAGAATCAGGAGGATGGCTGCTACCAAGATATCTGCCAGTCATTTACGGAATTTCAAATGGAAAAACAGTAAAAACTGATCGTATTTACTTTTCTGAAAAATGAAAAAAGGTTTCTGAACGGAGGAAGATCTTATGAAAAAGAAAAGCCGTATTTTGACTGTATTGCTCCTTGCCTGCTATATTTTGACTATTCCCGCATCGGCATATTATGCAAGTGTAACGGCTTCATATGAAGTTCTGAGAGCAGGAATTAAAGGATACAGCACGATTGAAGCTAACACCGACACAGGACTTTCAGAATTGTTTACCCAGGTCAATATTGTCGATGAAAACCTAGTGTTGTATGAATTCGACAATGAAACTCTTGAGAATCCAAAGGTTTCTACATTGACAGCAGTTGTGGGAGCTTCCAGAAGTACTTTGGAGGACAACATGGGCTATTATGTCCAAGGGTATGGGTATATTAAATATATGACCAAATATGGGGAAGAAACCAAGCGGTATAATGATGAAAAGTACTTGTATTATCAAAAGTCGGCAAAAAATGCTGAACAAGTAGAAACTGATGAGAGTAGTAAATTACGACTTGCCTACAATGAGGAAAGAGCAGCCTACATTTTAGACTCCTTTGGCAAGATACCAGGTCAGTATGAATTTGCAAGTGATTATGAACTGCTTGATTATGTGGAAACAGAAGACTATGTTGCGATGAAGGAAACTTTAGCTGCGGAACCCAGAATAACACTTCCCTCATTTTTCATTGGAAACGATGTCATTTTTGGGGTTTGCCAAGATATTGATGCAGTAAACTATTTGTATGAGTTCGCAAAGAACAGTGATGGCCATTGGGATTTAGTTGACACACAGCGGCTTCAGGCTGATGGTTGCTATCAAGATGTTTATGAGTCTTATTCCGAATACCAAGCAGCCATGGCTACTACGAAATGAAATTTAATGGTAAGTAGCTCTATTCAGCGTAAAAAAACCAAAACGATTATCGGAATGAAGTGTACCCCATGTCAAGGACAATTTTGAATTTTAGGGGTTAAAAATGACCCCAGATATGATAACATGTAGCTGCTTTACCGCCAGGGAGGATAGGGCAACGCTGAGGAGCGACCCGAGCGCCCGGGCGAGTTTGCGGGAGGCAGTGTGCATGAGCATGCTGCCTTTTTTATCACTGCCTCCTGGAAACCAAAGCGCTAAACCTCGGGGTCCGGGGCAGAGCCCTGGGAGTTACGTTTTTCGAGATGCCCGGTTTCAGCGGATATACGCCAGTCTGACGGTAACAGTAATACTCCCGCGGGGAGAGCTTTTCCAGATCCCACTGGTAGCGATCTTTGTTGTAGTAGTCCATCCAATCGGCGACAACAGCTTGGACCTGCTCATAGGTGTCACACCCGGCAATCAGAGCAGCAATCTCATCCTTCATGTGACCGAAGAAGCTCTCCTGCGGCGCGTTATCCCAGCAGTTGCCCTTCCGTGACATAGACTGCACGAAGGAAGCATCCTTGAGCTTCTGGATAAAGGCGTTGCTGGTATAGTGGCAGCCTTGATCGCTATGGACAATGGTCGAGTTGTCCAGCTCGGCTCCATACTTGCTGCACATGGCGTCAACCATGTCAAGAACGAAGTCGACTCTGAGGTTGTCACTAAGCCGGTAAGCCAGCACTTCATGCGTACAGACGTCAAGGATCGGGGAGAGATAACAGACGCCGCCCTGGTAAAAGATGTAGGTAATGTCTGTCAGTAAGGCTTTCCGTGGTGCGTAGCTTCGGAACTGACGGTTAATCTCGTTCTTTGCCACATGGCTCGTCTTCATCGCCTTGGCCATTTGCCGATAGGGATTTGCCTGACGGATGGGACAGCGGAGTCCATATTTTCGCATCAGACGGCGAATCTTCTTGATGTTCATGACGACAGGCGGATCAAGATGCAGCAGGCGCATGTAGATGCTCCGTGCTCCCTTCTTGTATCCCCGAAATTCATAAGCCTGCTTTACCAGGGCAAAATCTGTGCTGTCCGTTTCCTCACGGCTTTGCCTCAACGGCGCGGCATCCAGCCAGGCGTAATATCCGGATCGGGATACGTCTGCGATCCGACACAGAGCACTGATATTCAACAGATTGCCGTCTTGCCGTACAGCCTCGAGGATGAGACCGTACTTTACTTCTGCCGGTGCTTGATTCCCATTGTTTCTGAGCCTCCATATTTGCCGCCTGTAGTTTTTTAAGAATTCGACCTCCTGCCTTGTGTAAGCAAGTTCATTCTCAAGCTGCCGGATCCGCTGCTCTACCGTTTCTTCTCCAGTCTTCGGAGGGCGTCGGTAATTCTCGCTGCGCCTATCCGAGAAGCCGCTTTCCTGCTTGGCTTTCTTGTTAAGTGTGTAGGAGAAGCCTTCCACGCGGCTGGCTCCGAGAATCTCTGGATCGATCCCGTACTGGCGCATCGTTTCCATCACAGGAATCCCCTGACTGTTCTTCTCATAAGCCAGTTCCTTGAAGGCCTCAGTAAAGCGCACCGTGTTGGCGGTCACTGAAGCAACGTACGGATTCTTCCTAAGCTTCTCAATCTCTTGCTTGGACAGTGGGTTCGTGTGCGTCTTCTTGCTCATCTGTATCCATGCCTTTCTGTCCTCTTCATGGATACATCTTACCACACAAATCTTTCCCGCAAAAGTGTCCACCGTTAAGGGCGTCCCCCTAATCTTCCTGTCCGAAGATCAGGGCGCCCCTAAACTATGAGTGTCCATTCTGCAGGGTACAGTTTAGAACAAGGAGGCAGAAAAAATGAAAAGAGCGTTATATTTGTTTCTTTCTGTGCTGATGTGCTTAGGATGCTCTGTGCCTGTCTTGGCAACTTCGGATGATGCAATTACGCGGGTTGTCGTCTCGGATGAAGCGAAGAGTGTCGAAAAGGATGGAGTCATCTTCACTAGAGAGGATGTCCCCAGTAGCATTGCCGCATGCGATGCGTCTTTTAGAAATAAACCACAGGATGCAAACATCTCTACATTGGAGGTTCAAAACACAAAGTCGACTTACTGGGATGTTAAGGGGTGGAGTGAGCCAGCAGAATTGCCGGAAGGGGCACTGGCAGAAATACCTTTTGGTTCCTCTGCACATGTAAAAGATGGAGAAGTTCTTTTGACTTGGCATTATACCAGAACATATTTGAGCGATCTCTTCAAATACGGAGATTCTGGCCGACAGTGGGGCGGAGATAAAAAAGATGGAGGAGTTGTCGTGGCAGAAGGAACTGCCTGCGACCTGGATATTTGGGACCTATATGTCCATCATGTATATTACGGCACCGAAGACTAATATATAATGGAAGGGCAGGTGTAATTACGCACCTGCCCTTTATATGGGAGTAAAAAAGATGGAAAAGATGAAAACATATAGGAAAAGACCGCTGTTTCTTTTTTTCTTTTTGTGTATTTGCTGTTTTATATTTTTAACTTTTTTTTTGCTTACTGTATGGAAGAGTCCTTCAGGAATTACAAAACCAGACTTTGATCATTGACCGGGGATTTGCTTATATTACTTTACAACATGAGAGTGATCCCACACAGTTACCCCAGACTCAAGAAAGTTTAGATGGGTTTGATGAACTATTTGCAAGATTAACAGAAAATCAGCAGAAATATACCTATTATGAAATATATAGACAGCCGCTATTTATGGATGGAGATCAACACGAAAGTATCCAAATAAGCAATAACGTAATCAGTGACTTTTCCCTGGAAATTAATATTGGAAGAGGTTTTCGCCAAGAAGATTTTTCAAGTGAAAAAGAGAATCCAATTCCAATTATTTTAGGAAGCGACTTGAAAGACTCTTATAATTTAAACGATGAGTTTTGGGCGCAATATCTTTATGAAGACTATTTATTTAAGGTAATTGGATTTTTATCACCAGGGTCACAAATCCAACGATCAACTGGAACAATTAACTTGGATTCATATTATGTAATGCCGAGTGTCGAATTTACATATAGACCAACAACAGAGACTCAATACATTTCACAAATAATACATCGAGCCAACAAAACCAGTGGGAAAATAAGGGTTTCACCTGAAAACCTTCAGGAAGTCAAAAATTTTGTTTTAGACATTTTGGAACAATCGCAGGTAGGAGAATTTTCGTGTAGCAGCAGTATCTTATCGATATCACCATCGTACATTATAATCTTTTCCGCAATCCTATTGATAGGGCTATTCATAGTTGTAATAAAGATTATTTGGGTATTAATAAAATCGATTAGGCCATGGGTTATAATTGGATCAATTATTGTGATGGGGAGTATTTCAAAAGTTGCATTTTCTGTTGCCACAGACTTAAAAATAAGTGTTTTTTTGTTACAAACTGTAGCATTATGTCTGGTTCTGCTTGTGCCAATAATTATTGGCTCTGTTCGGCTTAAGCACCAAAGCAATTAAATCAGAAGCAAAAGCAAATAGAAGCTGCTGCCTGGAGGAAAATCTCTGGTGCAGCAGCTTTTCTTTAAAACACTTTTGTATATATAGAGGCAACTTCCTCGTGACGCGGCTATCGGTCGCAGCCTATGTCATAGGATTGTTAGAATGGCGATTACCGCCTGATGATAACAGAATATTGATATTTCAACCCTTGATTTTTATGGACACACGGCGATATGAATGAACTCACAAAACCAAATGAATGCCGGAGGAAACTGAAATGGAACCAATTGAACTATCCCGTCGAGAGCCGTCCCCGGAAAATCCCCGGCAGATGCAGTATGCCGGACAGCGTACCGCTCAGGAGGTCTTTGAGGAGCTGAAGCACCGTCTGGAGGGTATGGGATACCTGCCGGACGAGTATTTTCTCATGAACCGTGACTGGGAGAATGGCCGGGAGATCCCACGGGGCGCGGATATCTTCTGCACCACTGACTACGGCGGCAGTGAAGGCGTCTATTTAGATGTGTCTCTGCAATGGTACGAAAATGACCGAACAGTCACAAGGAACTTTATCACAGGCAAAACGCTGGGCGAAACCGGAGCGGATCTGGACCGAATGTTCCTCATCTCCTCCGCCATCACCAAAGCATTTCACGGGGACCGCGGAACCTATGCCCGGTACCTCCGCCGAGGAGAACAGCCGGAGCCGGAGGGCATGATCGTCCACCTGAATCCCACGGAACAGCGCACCATCATCCAGGCGCTGGTGGAACAGCGGGAACTGCAGGAGCAGGCCATGTCTCAGACAGAGCAGCTCCTGCGGCGGATGACCGGGAGCATCACCGCCTATATGGATGAGGTGGGCCAACGGCCCCTGCACATCAGCGACTATGATAAAACGGTGCTGGCGATTCGGGACGGGGAGCTGGAGTCATTTAAGGCCCTCTATCCCAAAGTGCTGGATCAGGCGGACAGCCTGCTGGTAGAGGCGGCGGGCAGGCCGGGAGCGGTGGGCAGGAAGATGGCCCTAAGCCTGCTGGTGGACGCGGAGAGCATCTCTCCCTCATCCTACCTCACCGCCTGCAAGCGGGCGGTGGATACCGGAGATGGGCAGCGGGTGCGGTCTCTCATAGAGCGGGCGGAAAGCTGCCTCTCGGAGCCGCTTCCCTCTCTCCCCGGCGCGGTCATCCTGCATGCCTATACGAATGGCCATCGAAACATCGCCAAAGACCTGATCGTCCAATGTACAACCGAGCAGATCGCCGCCGCGCCCCCAAATCTCCTCCGCCTGGTTGCGGAGCGACTGGACTTCCAGACCGCAATTGAGCTGGTGGACAAGGGCGTCCAGCCGGGGAATTATGCGGCAGACGTCCTGCATACCCTCACGGGCCAGCACCAGGAGTGGATGGCGGAGAAGCTGCTGGAGCACGGGATGCCGGTGGAGCCAGATAACTACGCCGCTCTATATGTCTGCGTCAATAACCAGGCGGCCGGCATCGCAAAGCTCCTGCTGGATCGGGGGATGGATCTGGATCAGTACCAGGCATGGGCGGAGAAGCAGAGAAAAAACGAAGGATATGAGGAGACAATGGAGGAGCTGACTGAATACTGGTCGGAGCTGCAAAGCGGGCCTGAACAGGACGGCCCCTCCATGGACGGAATGAGCTTATGAGCACCACAGCCGCGGCGTTGGTCAAGGCGGCCATTGCCGCTCTCTCGGATGAAAATACCCGGAAGAAGCTGGGCTGGGTGCTGGCGGCGATTCTCTCCCCCGTGATCCTGCTCATCGCCTTTTTGTGCGCTCTGGGTTCGGGCGCCTCCAGCCACAACCTCTCCGTTGTGGAGCTGTGCTTTTATGGAGGCACGATCCCAGCGGGGACCCCCGAGGAGTACCACGCTTATATCGGGGAGATGCGCGAGGGCTTCGATCTCCTGGATGGAGCCATTGAAAATATCAATGAATTGACAGAAGGAGAAGACGGCCTTGACGGGATCCGCGTCAAGGCCCTTTTTTATGCTCTGTACTTCGGCGCGGACAGCCCCGGCCAGCAGGACTGCCGGAAGTTTACGGACTGCTTCGTCACCTATGAGGAGCGCACCCGGACCGTCACCGTGGAGCATGCGGATGGGACCACTACAGAGGAGGAAGAAACCTACACGGTGGCCGTGCCCATTGAGGATCTGGAGGCAGTCTATGAGAATATCCACTCCGCCATGGGCGTGGAGATCACAGAGGACCAGCGGATCAACGCGGAGAGTATCTACAGCCTCATCCGCTACGGCTATACGGGGGGAAGCAGCAGCTTCGAGGGGGCCGATGTACCGTTCATCGGGGCGGACGGCTTCTGCTCCCCCATCGGGGAGAACTGGCGGAGCGTGGTCACCTCCGAGTTTGGTAACCGTATTGACCCTATCACGGGAGAGCGGAGGGGCCATACCGGCATGGACTTGGCGGTCCCCACAGGTACACCCATCCGCGCCGCCCTGCCTGGAACCGTGACGGTGTCTACCTACAACCGGGGCGGATACGGCTATTACATCATGATCGACCACGGGAATGGGCTGTCCACGCTCTACGGCCACTGCTCCCAGCTGCTGGCCTCGGTGGGCCGGACGGTGGAGGCTGGGGACGTGATCGCCCTGTCCGGCTCCACCGGGCGCTCCACAGGTCCCCACCTCCACTTTGAGGTCCGGGTTAATGGGGAGCGAACCAATCCCCGCAGTTATCTGCCATAGGGCAGAAGAAAGGAAGCCGCAATGAAAATCAAAGCCAATCTCTTAAACAAACCAGTGAACTTTCAGATGGATGACTGCCAGATCGAAAAGGTAGTGGAATTGACACGGGATCAGTTCTCTGAGCTGGTCATCACGCCGCTCACGAATCAGCCGTTCATCGCGGAGAACAAAAGCCGGATGTTCGTTGACGGCAACGCCGTCCACTGTCTGCTGGCGCTGGGCCAGGGCGGTGATGACGGCGTCCTGATTTATTCCGCCGGCTATGACTATCCCCGTCTCGCCGCCTACCTGCCGGGGGTGAGGGATATCCTCAACGCCAGGCTGGAACGGGCGGCTGATTTCATTGTCCGGCAGGGCACGGAAACCACTGAGAACGGAAGGTGGAGCGTCAGCTTCGAGGAACTGGAGAAACAGACTGGTATCACGCTCCAAAGGGGGAACGGTCTGGGCGAGATGATGCTGGAGACGCTCACGCGCCGCGGAGAGGTGGCCTCGGCGGTGCTGACCGACACGGGGATCGACATGGCGTACCATCCCAGCTTCTGCCCAAAGATCCCAAATCAGAAGCCGTGCTACTTCGCCAAACTTCCCGAGGAGCAAAAGACACAGGTTTTCTACGAGGCGGTAGAAACCCTCCGTGATTCCTTTGGCGATGAGAATCTCTATGGCGTACTCCACAACGGCCTACAAATGCCGAATGAAGAGATCCTGGCACGTGAATATCTCACCCCCGAGGCCATGCTGGCCGCGGGGGCCGTCATGGCCCTGCTGGAAAACTCCGGTATCTCTCTTCGTGACGTTCTTCAATACGAGTTGACCGAAGACCTGTCTCTCGTCCATGCCCAGGGTGGGGAGCCGGTACCGCTTGAACAGGAGGAAGAACTGACCCGCGCGGAGCGGAAGCGGTTCTCTGATGTGCTGGACGCCCACATTCTGGAGTCCCGCGCCGGAGAGCACGGCATGGAGCTCGTGGTCGACGGTGTGAAGCCGGAGCGGCTGGAGCAGTTCCGCTCTGTCCTTAAAGCCTGCGAGCAGGCGGAACAGAGCGTGGCAGGCCCAGTACAATGAATCGAGGTGCAGTCTATGCAAAACTTCAATGTGTCCTGTGTGGAGGATGGCCTCACCGCCTATGCCGTGGAGCGGCAGAATGGCTTTGAACGGCACCAGCGGCAGGGCGCTCCTCCCTGGGCGGAAACCCGGCGCTTCTGGGTCGACGCCGTCCTTCAGGGGATGACGAGGCTGGAGGGCAGAGAGCCTGACCTGAATCGGATGGAACGGTTTGACCATCATCTGGAGCAGGCGCGTGGAAGCTCCGCTGTTCATCTGGTGTCGAAGCAATTACGGAGGGATACCATCCATGCGATAGGCATTTACCTCTCCGCGTTGGAAACCGTGGGCGGAGAGCGCAGGCGGCAGATCGCCGTGGTTCGGGATTTGCTGGAGGATATATCCACCCACCTGCCTTGGGCCGCGGGCAGCAATGAGCTGCATGACATACTGGATCAAGCGGAGCGTATGCTCCCCCGCACGACGGCGGCAATTGCGCCAATCCGGTTCACCCGCGTCCTCCTGGGCTGGGAGACCGGCCCCTGCGAAAGCTGCTATGCATCCGGCGCGGTGACAACTCCGAACCAAGTCATGGATACCCCGTTGTACAGGAGCCTCTCCCAGCGTTACCCGGAGGTGACGGACTGGCCGGCTGTCTGCGTGACCTATAACGGAGGCGGCCGGGATACGCCCATCGGTGTGGGAAACGCCACTGAATTCGATCTGGAGATCATGAACCGCGCTGGTGACCGATTTCTGGATCTGCCTGGGATCCGCTGGATGAGCGGCCCCTATGAGTTTTACTGTGTACCGGCTCCGGAGCAGACGATAGAGGGATCAGAGCCATCTGGCCCGCACATGGTCATGTAGGGGGTGCTGGAAATGCAGAAGACCGAAATCATGCTCTCCTTTGACGGCGAGAAATTGGACGCCCTGGAATTTTATCTGAAGAAAGAGAACACCACTGTACAGAAGCGCATGAATGAGGCGCTCACGGAACTATATGAACGGATTGTACCGGAGGCTGTGCGGGAGTTTCTGGACCGCAAGGCGCCGCCACCGGCCAGACCCAAACGTCCCGCCCGCCCCAGCGTGGAAAAGCCCCCGGAGAAGGCGCCCAGACCGGAAGGGCAAACCGCTTTGGAAAGGAATGGTGACCCCACATGAAAAGCAGAGAAATATGTGTGTGGCTGGATGAGCGGTGGTACGACGCCTTGAGCCGCCATCTGAAAGATGAGACTGTGGAGGATAAGCTCGGGGACTATCTGGACCAGCTCGTCAACGAGCTGGTTCCCGAGCAGGAGTACAGCCGCATCAGTCAGGAACTCTGGCAGGAGGATCAGCAGGCCCTGCTGGAACAGGAGGCCGCGAGGAAGTTCGCCATCTTCCGCATCCGGGAGTCCGGGCAGGACTGCTGCCTCCAGGTGGAACGGCCTCTGGAATTTCTGGACGCCGCCCGGCTCCTGCGATCCTACCTGCGGGGAGAGCACGGGGCCTCCTCCTTTGAGCAGATGCTGCATCAGGCGGAGGAGATCAGTCCCGATGTGTTTGAGAATATGGTGCTGGCGCGCATGGAGAATACCGGAAAGGTCACCGGCGCGTTTGAACTGGACTTTGATAAACGGGAGTTCTCTGCTGTCAATGTGATGGATGGATGGCAGACCTTTGCCATGGGGGACGTCTCTAAAGCGGTCTATCAGGCGGATCGCAAGGCGCACCTCGACAATGACCAGCGATGGGCCCGGTTCCTGGACGCGCTGGACGGCAGGCAGATCACCTCGGCGGGCCATCTCTCCGCGCGGGAGGTCCGGATGGCGGAGGAGATCTCCGAGGTGGACGGCCTGCTGAATTTTTACCTGGAGACGTCCTTTGACGTGGACGCGGTGTTCGGGACCCAGGTCTGCACCACAGAGAACGGCGATTGGCTGAACGTCTACGCCAACTACGATATGGCCTCCGGCAAAGTCTGCGACGAGCTGGAGATCGCGCTCCACCGGGGGGATGGCAGCGAGGCAGACCTCTACTATTCCCTCAACGCCGCTGAAAAGGAGATCCTGCTCCGCAAGATGGAGGACTACTGCCAGGAGCAGACGGGTATGGGTCTCGCGGACTACAGCGCCCAGGTCATGGCGGAGGCGCCGGAGCCGCCTGCCGGGCCGGCAATGTGATATGGGCGTCTATGTCAAAGCTGGGGGGCATTTCTCGTTGGTTTTGGTGAATAGCTTTTCCCTCGGAGCTGTGGCATTGTGTGGTCAGCCGCAGAGAGCGGCAAAACTCAAGAAGGAGGAAACACAAATGGATAAGGAACGGGCATCGGAACTGCAGCGGAGGATCTCTGAAGAAGCGATTGCGTCTCTGTCCATCAATGGCAACTGGATCAAAACCGATGATTATGAGCGGGCCATCATCCTGACAGGCGCGGCATGGGGCCTTGACCCGAAAAGCGCCGCGGAACGGCTGGAACTGATTGTGCGGGAAAGAGCGGTGGTTCAAAACGCGACAGACCTGGAAGCGGTCCAACACGTCCTGCCGGAGAGCAGCCTGCCCATAAACGCCAGCGGTATGGAAACGCTGGACACCATCTGGGATCTGTTCGAGACCGCCGTGCAGCTGGACGACCGGGAACAGCGGGAGGCCCTCTTCCGCCTCGCCTCTGAACTGGCGGAAACCCAGAACCTGCTGGACTGGATCCTGAAGACTCCAGAGGAGCAGGAGCTGCCGGAAACTGCTGAGAGCTGAAGAGATGGCCGGCACGGCACAGCCGCTCCGCAACGGAGCGGCTGTGTTGTTCCCTCTGCATTGGCCGCGCCCGGTACCCCTTGACTGGTTATCGGGATACCGATATAATCAGAGGTGGGTGATGCGTATGACGATCCAACAAGTCCTGCGGGAAAAGGGCCTCTCCCGCTATCAGCTCTCCAAGCGCAGCGGGATCCCCTGGGCCACGCTGGCGGACATCTGCTCGGGCAAAACATCGCTGACGAGGTGCAGCGCCGGGACGCTGGGCAAGCTCTCCGCCGCGCTGGACATCCCTATGGAAGAACTCCTGACCATGACGGTGGAGCAAAGGCTGGCCCAGGACGGGAAGCCTAAAGACCGCTCCTACCTGGAAAAAGATCTGCCGGCCAGCTTGCAAAAAGCCCTGGACGAATATATCCAGGGAGAGAAAGACCATGTGTCCTACATGGACTGCCTGTGGGGAGAGCTGTATGGAGCCATCAACTCCAACCAGTGGAGCAACGCTATCACGCTGGAGCAGGCGGACTACCTGAGAGCAAAATACCTGTAGTGGGGAGGAAGGATCTGTGATCGATTTTACCAACTGCCCTGTCAACCGTTTTCGCGCCTATGGCGGCGCGAATGGGAACAAGATCAATATCTCCTATGAGGGCTCCAGCTACATGCTGAAGTTTCCCCCGCGCCCCAGCCGGAACAAAGAGATGAGCTACACCAACGGCTGTATCAGCGAATATGTGGCCTGTCACATTTTTGAGATGCTGGGCTTTCGGGTACAGGATACCCTGCTGGGCAATTACACGGACAACCGCGGCAAGAGCAAGCTGGTGGTTGCCTGCCGTGATTTCACAGAGGGCGGAAAACGGCTGATTGAGTTCGCCCAGCTGAAGAACACCTGCATCGACAGTGAGCAGAACGGCTATGGCAAGGAGCTGGACTCCATTCTGGAGGCTGTCAATGAGCAGACGCTGTATCCCGCGGATGAGCTCCGCGCCTTCTTCTGGGACATGTTTGTCGCGGATGCGTTTCTGGGCAACTTCGACCGGCACAACGGCAACTGGGGCCTGCTGGTAAACGAGGAGGAGCAGAGCGTGGAGATCGCGCCGGTCTATGACTGCGGTTCCTGCCTCTACCCGCAGTTGGATCTGCCGCACATGGCGGAGGTGCTGAATTCGCAGGAAGAGATTGACCGGCGCATCTATGTGTTCCCAGCCTCTGCCGTTGAAGAACACGGTGTGAAGATCCCATATTTTGATTTTATCTCCTCCCTGCGCTGTCCGGAGTGTAACGAGGCGCTCAGGCGGGTCACCGCACGAATTGATCTGGACAGGATTCAGAAGTTCCTGGATGGAGTCCCGGAGCTCCAGCCGATCCAGCGGGAGTTCTACCTCACCATGCTGACGGAGCGCAAGGAGAAGATACTGGACTATAGCTTGGACCTCCTGCTGCGGGAGGAACAGCAGCCGGGGGTTCCCGAGTTGACAATGTGACCAGCGGAGTATTCAGGGGATCGCGTCTCATTGATGCGGTTCCCTTTTTCCGTTCCGCTGATTATCCGCAAAGCCGCACGGTATCATCCTGCTGTGGAATCAGGCTGAGGCGGAAAAGGGAGGCTACAAGGAAATACAACAAAATGATTTGACAGGGGGCGGCTGAACACAGCCGCCCCCTGCTCGTTGGAAACTGTCAGTCATGACCGAAACCCCAGCAAAAAGTTCGGTGGGTTTGCTGAATAGCTTTCTCAGGCGCAAAGGAGCATCGTGTTTGACAGCAGCACACCACAGCATCAAACATAGAATCAGAAAAGGAGAAGAACATGAATACGAAAACGATCACCCCGTCCATGTGTGCGACCTCATCGCCCACGAAACCGTCTCGCTCCTCTCAGTCATCGATGAGGACGCGATCCCACCGGCCCAGTGGATGCGCGACGGCCTCGCACTGTATGCCGCCGCCCATCATCTGGAGGAGGAGACCGCGCACCATCTGAACTGGATCGATGACGCGATCCAGCGTATCAGGCAGACAGCCGCTGGGCAGGAGCTCATCCTGCTGATCGGGGATGAACAGCTTGTCCGCACTGCCAAACTCTCCATGCAGATCGAAGCGGTGCGGGAGCTGCTCCATACCACCGCACGGCTGGAGTCTGTGGAGAGCCGCACCGCCCTGCTGGAGCTGGCCAGGACCGTCACAGATCTGTGCGGTATGGAGGACGCGCTGACGGCCAGCGGCGACGAAGCCGTCCACAGGATGGAGCAGGTGTGGGAACTCTTCCGGGAAGCGGCGACGGCGGAATATGCGGAGCGCCGCCAAGTTCTGCTGGAGGAGGCGGCCATCCAGATGGATGAGCTGTGCGGATGCCTGAACCCGGAGGCAGAGGTGGAGGACGGCAAGCAGCTCCTGACCTGGGAGGAGCTGCGCTCTGAGCTGGAGACTGTGGCCAGAGCACTGGAGGCATCGGACCAGGGCGCGGTCCCCCGCTGATCTCACACTCACGGAGGCCGGAGCGAACACTCCGGCCTTTCTCATTCGCACGGAGGACAGGAATACCAGCGCCGTGCGTCCTGTACGGCTCCGTGTGCCGCTTCAACGGGCGGGGTGGCCCCCTATCACACATGCGAAGGCAGAGCCAGCGTTGAGGCTGTGTGCCGCAAGCACCCGCAACGGCTGAAGGCCCAAATGGGCGGGTGGACCGAGGGGACGAAAGGTGTGCTGGATAAAGCGGTGTCTCCACCGCTGTTCACACCGCCCCGCAATGCGGGCCGGGGGAACGGTTTTGCAAAGATTTCCTCACTTTTGGGACCGTTTGGAGCAACTACCCTGGCTCCTGATTTCGTACTGTGGCTCCTGTTTTGGCTCCTGACCCACGAAAAAACACACCGTTGAGCCATATTCACCGGCTCAGATTTGGCTCCTCTTTATAATAACCAGATATTGGAGGTATGAACATGGCAGAAGAAAAGACACGCATCCACACCCGCATCACATCGGAAACGGAGCGGAAGATCGCTGCGGCGATGCCGCTGTCTAACTGTCAAACACAAAATGAGTTCGTGGAAAAGGCCCTGCAGTTCTACTGTGACTACGTAGCCTCGCAGGACTGCTTCTCCGTTCTGCCGCCTATGCTCGTCGCGGCGATCCGCGCGACCGTGCAGAACAGCGAGAGCCACATCTGCCGCCTGCTGTTCAAGCTGGCGGTGGAGATGGACATGATGATGAACGTCCTGGCCGCGGCCATGGAGATCCCGGAGGAACAGCTGAGAGAACTGCGGGGCCGATGTGTCCAAGAGGTGAAAAAGACCCACGGCATGATCTCCCTGGATGACGCGGTGGAATATCAGAACGGCGGTGACTGAAATGGCCTGGACTATGACGCATGAGGATCTCTTCAAAAAGATCAATCAGGAGATGGATGCCTATGCCAAGCGTATGTGGAGCCGCCCTGGCAACGAGGTCTACGACCTGGCGAATGAGATCGCTGCCATGCACCTGTGCTATAACCAGCTGATGGGTAACCTCAGCTCATATTCCGCTGAGGAGTTGGAACCGCTTCTGCGGGAGGAAAAGCCACTGGAAGCGGTATGTCGGCGCTGGATGAGTGAGCTGAAGTATGACCCCGGTGAGTCGTTCGACAGGGTCCTCCGTGGGTACGGCTGTTCAGACGAGCCCGAAATGCGAACAGGTATGAGTGAACCTACCGTGAGTTGAGGGAAAGGCGGTGACGCTCCATGCCCCGCGTCATATTCAAGTGCCCCTATCTCAAGGGCGGTTCGGGACGCGCCGCCTCCCACCTGCACAACTACGTCCGCTACATGGCGACCCGAGAGGGCGCCCAGCGGATCACACCGGCAAACAAGCAGCTCCCGGCGACCAGAAAACAGCAGGAGATGGTAGATCAGCTCCTTCGGGATTTCCCGCTCAGCCGGGGAATGTTCGAGTACGAGGACTACCAAACCGCTCCTACCCGCGCCAATGCCTCCGAGTTCATCACCCGTGCGCTGGAGGACAACTACGACCAGATTACCAAGCGGGACAACTACGTCAGCTACATCGCCAGCCGGCCACGCGCGCAGCGTACCGGGAGCCACGCCCTCTTCACCGGATCGGATGATCCACTGGTGCTGTCCCGAGTTGCGGACGAGGTGGCCCGCCACCCTGGCAACGTGTGGCTCCCCATCATCTCTCTGCGCCGGGAGGACGCCGCAAGGCTGGGCTACGATGACGCGGAGAGGTGGAAGGAACTCCTCACCGGCTATGCCGTAGAGATGGCAGAAGCCATGAAGATCCCCTGGGAGCAGTTCCGCTGGTACGCGGCGTTCCATGACGAGTCTCACCACCCCCACGTCCACATGGTCTGCTACAGCGCGGACGGCAGGTCCGGCTACCTCACCAGAGACGGGATCGCCCGGATCAAATCTGATCTGGCCCAGCGGATCTTCCGGCAGGAGCTCCATGAGCTCTACGAGCAGCAGACCCAGCGGCGGGATAGGCTTACCCAGGAGGCCGGAGCGGTCATAGCTGAACTGGTCCGTCAGATGCGGGATGGCACACTGGAGAATCCGAAGATCGAACAGCTCATGGAGCATCTAGCCGGGAAGCTGAAAACCCTCTCAGGCAAAAGGCAGTACGGCTATCTGAAAGCACCGCTGAAGTCTGTGGTAGACGAGATCGTAGATGAGTTGGCAAGGGACGAGCGCGTGGTGCGGGCATACGAGCTGTGGTATGAGCTCCGGGAGGAAGTGCTCAGGACCTACAAGGAAGACCTCCCTCCCCGGCTTCCCCTTTCCAAGCAAAAAGAGTTCAAGCGGATCCGGAACATAGTAATCGAGGAGGCGTTGCGGCTGAGTGATGACGCCGCAGTCTTCGATCCCACTGCGCCAGAAGCTGACCTGGATGAAGAAGCATTCTCAGAGCAGTTTGAGTCATCTATGGAGACGGGAGATACCGGCAAAACGGAGGAACAGATAAATATGGGAGTGGCACGGAAGATCCGCAGTAGTCCGAACTTTCAGACCTCATGGACGGTGCAATACCTGGAGGCACGCCGGTTCCTATTTGGCGGAGAGGGCCGATCCCCGGATTTTGACCGGGCTTTCGCGTTATTTCTGGAAGAGGCCCGGACAGGCAACGCTCTTGCCATGTGCGATCTGGGCCGGATGTTTGAGTATGGGCTGGACCGGGAAAAGGATATGGAGCAGGCCCAGACATGGTACGCAAAAGCCCTCCATCGTTTTTTCTCTATGGAGGCCCAAAAGCCGAGCCGCTATGTGGAGTATCGCATCGGCAAGCTGTACGCCTCTGGCCGGGGGACGGAGCAGGATCATCTGTCCGCGGTGGACTGGTTTACAAAGTCAGCGGAGCAGGACTTTCCCTATGCGGCATACGAACTGGGTAAGATGTACCGGGATGGCCATGGGGTAGAGAAAGACGCATTGCGGGCGGCGGCATGGTTTGCCAAGGCGGCAGAACAGGACAATGGCCCTGCCGTCTGTGCGCTGGCCCGCCTGCTCCTGACTGGCGGCGAGGGGCTGGCGAAAGATGTCCCCGCCGCTGTTCGCTGGCTGAGGCGCTCGGCGGAGGCTGGAAACCAGTTCGCCCAATGCCACCTGGGCAAACTCCTGCTCCAATGTGAGGACGTTCCCAAGGATATCACAGAAGCGCTCCGTTGGCTGACCACCTCAGCGGAACAAGGCAGCCAGTACGCACAGTATGCCCTCGGCAAGATTTATCTGCTGGGAAAGGACACGCTGCGGGATCAGAAAACTGCTGTCCGCTGGCTCACTCTCTCAGCGGCGCAGGGCAACGAGTATGCGCAATATCTCCTGAACCACATGAACGACAGGCTGTCTATACTTTCCAGCGCCACGCGGCTCCTTCACCACCTGAGCAGAATATTCGAGGAGCAGGCACCGAGAGGGCCTGCCAGAACGTCCACGCTCACAGACCGCAAGCTCAGACAGCGGATTCGGGAAAAGAAAATGGCCATGGGGCACAGACCCGATGACCATGAGAATGAAGAGATCAGCATGAAGTGATATGCCGCGGATGGAAAGAGCACAATAATTATTTCCATTTCGGAGATATCCATATAGGGATAGCACCTCCTCACATTCAACCTCAGTATCCCCTAAGAGCCGGAAATACGCAACTGATAGAGGTGATCTCAAATGTCCTATATTCATTTTACCGAGGAGCAAAAACTCCGGGCCAGCTCGGTAGACCTTGTGGAGTTCCTGCGCCGTCAGGGAGAAAAGCTCATCCGCTCCGGGCCGGAGTACCGCATGGCCAGCGACCACAGCATCACGGTTCGTGGCAACGAGTGGTATGATCATGCCTCCAAAGAGGGCGGCGGCCCCATTTCCTTTGTGCAGAACTATTTCGGACTCAGCTATCCGGAAGCAGTCACCCGTCTGCTGGGCGGTGAGCAGGGCCGGGTCTATGAACCGGCGCCCCCCAAAAAAGAAGAACCGAAAAAGGAATTCATCCAGCCGCCCGCTGGCCGTGAGATGCGCCGCCTGTACGCCTATCTGCTGAAAAAGCGCCTCATTGACCGTGAGGTGCTCAACACCTTTGTACGGGCGGGGCTGGTCTATGAGGATGAGAAGTATCACAACGCCGTGTTCATCGGAAAGGATGAGCACGGCGTTGTCCGTCACGCGCACAAGCGGAGCACTAACGACACCGGCAAGACGTTCCGCATCAATGTGGAAGGCAGCGATCCCCGGTACAGCTTCCACTGGAACGGGACCAGCGACCGCATCTATGTGTTCGAGGCACCCATCGATCTGCTCTCTTTTTTGACTCTGTACCCGAAGAGCTGGCAGCAGCACAGCTATGTGGCTCTGTGCGGCGTGGGAGAGCAGGCGATACTGTGGATGCTGGAGCAAAATCCAGAAATACGGCGTCCCATCCTCTGCCTGGATCATGATCCCGCGGGTATCGAGGCCACGGGCCGGCTGAAGGATACCCTGGCTGAGCGGGGCTATGCGGAAGCGACGATCCTCCAGTCTATCCATAAGGATTGGAATGAGGATGTGAAAGCCCGGTGTGGGCTGGAGGCTCAGAGCGCGGAAGAGCACCCCCAACTTATGGCGGCGCCGGAGATATGCAAACGGATCTGCGCCATGAGCACAGCGGTGAAGCTGGACCGGCTGAACAATGAAGTCCCTTGGCTGATCGAGCAGTACCGTGCTCACCTGCACTGGGGCCGTTTCGACCAGGCTATGGACTGCATGGAACAGGCGGCGGCGCGGGCTGTTGCGGCCTGCCGCCGTGAGCTGCGGCAGCTGGGGATGGCTGTCACAGAGGAAGAACTGGCTGGGGCGCTGTGCGAACGAATCCACCCCCACCGGAACCGGGGAAGCCTGAAAAACCGCTACAGAGAGCTTGCTCCGCAGTTCCAGAGTGTTCTCGCGCTGGAAGATGCTGTGGGGCTTCGCTCTCAGGAGGAGAAGAAAACTATTATAGCGGACAGATGGCTGGACCTGGCCGCCTCCTTCGCGGGAGTCCCCATTCAATATGAGGCGACGCAAACGAAGCAGCAGGAAGCACAGCCAAGGCTGGGCATGGAACTGGGGTGACCGTATGACAACAACACAACTGATCCCGCTGATCCTGCTGGGCGGCGGAGCGTTCCTGCTCATCGGCGCGGCGGTACACTTCACAGGGATGGGTTCCCTGAACAACATCAAGTCCAAGACTGTGGGCGACGGCCAGCATGGCACCGCACGGTGGGCCACAAAGCAGGAGATTCGGCAGACGTTTCGGCACGTTCCATTCCGTCCCGCGCTATGGCGGCAGGGCAAGGAACTGCCCGAAGACCAGGGGCTGGTGCTGGGATGTGTGGGAGGCGGGAAGCTGAAACACTCCGGTAAACTGAAGGAAAAGCTGTGCCCCCTCCTGAACAGCAGGACGAAAAAGGCGGCTGCACAGAAGAAAGTGCCCTCCTCCAAAGAACCTGTACAGAAAGAACCGAACGCCAAGAAAAAGAAGACGCCTCAACGTAAACCAAAGCCTAAAAAGGAGCGTAATTCCATTCAGGCCATCGTGGATACCGACGATATCCACTGCCTCATGATCGGCGCCAGCGGCGTGGGCAAGACCGCGTTCTTCCTGTACCCCAATCTGGAATACGCCTGTGCCAGCGGCATGAGCTTTCTGGCCCTGGACACCAAGGGCGATCTTGCCCGCAATTACGGGACCATCGCCTCCCAGTGCTACGGCTATCAGGTGGCAGTCATCGACCTGCGAAATCCCACGCGCTCAGACGGCTACAACCTGCTGACCCTGATCAACCACTATATGGACATCTGCCAGAAGGACAAGAAGAATCTGGCCGCCCGTGCCAAAGCGGAGAAGTACGCCAAGATCCTCGCCAAGACTATTGTGAACCCGGAGGGGGATGCCTCTGCCTACGGTCAGAATGCCTTTTTTTATGACGCGGCGGAAGGTCTGCTCACCGCCGTCGTTCTTCTGCTTGCGGAATATCTGCCGCCAACAGAAAAGGACCCGCGGGAACGGCGGCACATCGTCAGCGTGTTCAAGCTGGTACAGGATCTGCTGGCGCCCAGCAAGACCAAGGGAAAAACGAGCTTTCATATCCTGATGGAGAAACTGCCGGACACTCACAAGGCCCGATGGTTTGCCGGAGCGGCACTGAACACGGCGGAACAGTCCATGAACTCCGTCATGTCTACCGTCCTCTCCCGCCTCAATGCCTTTCTGGATTCGGAGCTGGAGCAAGTCCTCTGCTTTGACAGCGCCATCAATGCTGAGGATTTTGCTTCAAAGAAGTCCGCCATCTTCCTCATCCTCCCGGAAGAAGACCCCAGCAAGAATTTCATGGCCGGCCTCATGATCCAGACGCTCTCCCGTGAGCTCTTCGCTGTGGCCGATGAGAATGGCGGGAAGCTGAAGAACCGGGTGGTGTTGTTCTGCGATGAGTTGGGGACTATGCCGGCCTTTGACATCCTGCCCCTGTTCTCCGCTGGACGTTCCCGAAAGCTGACCCTGGTCCCCATCATCCAGTCCCTTGCCCAACTGGAGAAGAACTATGGCAAGGAGGGCGCTGAGATCATTCAGGACAACGTGCAGGACACGATCTTCGGCGGCTTCGCACCCAACTCCCAGACCGCCGAAGTGCTGTCTAAGGCGCTGGGCAGCCGCACCGTCATGAGCGGCTCCATCAGCAGGGGAAAGAACGATCCCAGCCAGAGCCTTCAGATGATGGAGCGGCCCCTCATGACCCCGGATGAGCTGAAGTCCATCCCAAAGGGACACTTCATTGTCATGAAGACCGGTACTCACCCCATGCAGACCCGCCTGCGTCTGTTTCTGGAATGGGGGATCACGTTCGGAGAACCGTATGCTATTCCGGAGAAAGCGGCCCGGCCCGTTGCCTACGCCAACAAGCAGGAGCTGGAATTGGAGATCCTGCGCCGCCACCACACACAGAGAATAGTTGGGAACGCACCCCCGGCATCTAACAAGGCGGCTGCCAGGAAAGGGAAACAAGACACACGCCCAGAGGCCCCTCCTGACCAGGCGCCGCCAGATGGTCAGAGCAGCCTGCGTCCATGAGGATATTGCAATGGCCTATTTTCAGAATATCTACCGCTCCGCCCTGAGCCACAGGGCCAAATCGGTCTATATGTATCTCAAGGACCATGCCGATAGTGAGGGCCGATGCTGGCCGGGGATCCGGACCATCTCCGCCGAGCTTGGTCTCTCCCGTTCCACGGTCAAGCGGGCGCTGGAGGACCTGTATCGTGCGGGACTGGTCACAAGGGAGCCGCGCTGGCGGGAAAATGGAAGTCTCACCTCCAACCTATATCGGCTGGTGTAAGTACAAAACAAAAAGGCCCACCGCCAGGGGTATGGTTTGCCTTGGCGGTGGACCGAGGGTGGGGTCATTGTGAACCAACCAGAAGGCCCCACTCTAAGAATTATTTAAGACAGAAGAGAAGCTAAAATGGTACCTATAGAAAGGACAGTACTCTGACAAAAAAGCACGAAAGACAGACCAGAGATTGACAGTGGTACACAGAAAATAGACAGTAGTTTGACAAAAGAATAAACGCTGTAGACACTGCCTTGACAGAGGTCAAGATCATCGTGCAAAATAGGACAGAGGCTATGGGTGGAAAATGGCTGTTAAATTTGTTCCCAAACGGTATTCGCCTGAAGAAATAGAAGCCCTGAAAAAGAATCCAAATGTGCTGGAGGTGCGGGAAAACCGTTTGCTGCTGACAATAGAGTTCAGACAGCAGGTCTATGAGGCGTGGATACGGAGGCCAGAGCGGTCAACTGTCAGAAGGATGCTGGAGGCAAACGGATTTGATACCCAGCGCCTTGGCCTAAACTTCACAAAGTCAGTGGAATCTGTTTTTAAACGGGGTGGGCGTCCGAAGTTTTCAAAGGCATCGCCGGAAACCCAGGCAAACTGGGCCAAAACAATATATATGCCAACCATGACTGCGGAGGAATTGGTTGAAAGCGGAAAATTTGTTTGGGATGTCAACAGACTGATTTTACATCCGGATTTTGAGGCGGAGCTATACCGAAACTATCCCCAACAGTCCATAGAAGATGGTTTGCTGTCCGCTGGGATTTCGCCAGCAGACATGGGCTACCACAAAATATACTGGCTGCAAGAAAAATTTGAACATTCATCTGGGCAGGACACAAACCGCAGTGCTACAAGGGGCCGTACAGCTTATTATACTGCCGCCACGGTAGAGCAGTATCGTAAACATCCCTATGTCCAAACAGCCACCCGTGAAAAAATAGAGTTGAATAAGGCATTCTTTGAGGCTGCCGCACCTATTGCAGTACTGGCATTCGACGACATCCTCCGTGTGTTTGATATTGACCCGGAGATATTTTCAGTAACGGAGCGATATCGCATGAGCCGAGTTTTGGCTGCATGGGCTACACCGGCTGACGGAGAGACAATAAACGCCTCTCCCACACGGAAAATCCTTAGAAATAGGATGCGGGCATTGGACAGTATTGTAGAAAAAGGGTTTCTTCAAATTGGAGATATTGTTTCTTCTCTGAATGTTCTGCAGAAGAAATCGCTCTGCCTGTGGCTCCGGGATCTTCCGCCAGACCCAGGAAGAAAGTATAGCGTTAGAAAAATACTCTCTCTCATGAAGATTTCTCGTGCGTCATATTATGCCATACTGAAGAATGGCACCTATGGACAGTCGGTAGTACAGAGAAACGCACAAGACGAGCAGGATGCCGAACTGATTCGAACCGTTATGGAATACAAGGGGTTTGCCAAAGGCTCAAGGCAGATCTATATGATGATGCCAGCTCTGACGGGAAAGCGTATGGGGCTGAAAAAGATACGCCGTATTATGAAAACGTACAACCTCACATCGTCGATTCGGAAGGCAGCGCCTTCCAAGCGCATGGGTGGAGCGGCACTGAAAAAGAATGTGAGACCTAATTTGCTGCAGCGCAGATTCCGCCTTTACCGGCCCAATGAAGTACGGCTGACAGACGTTACACATCTTCTCTATGGCGACGGATGCAAGGCATATGGCTCAGCACTGCTCGATCCCGTCACCAGCAAGTTAGTTGCGTTTTTAGTCAGCGAACACAATGACTTGGAACTGGCGCTTGCCACACTGCGTCAATCAGATCTTCACCCATGTGTCAGCGGTGGACTTTATCATTCTGACCAGGGGACAGTTTATCTGTCTGGCGCATTCCAGCAGGAAGTAAGCAAAAGAGGTTACACACAATCGATGTCCAAACGAGGAAATTGCCAGGACAACGCCCCACAAGAGTCTTTCTTTGGACATTTTAAAGATGAGTGTCCGTATTCGGAATGCAAAGATATCGAGGAGTTGAGGGAACTTGTCGCGCGATATGCAGAGTATTACAATTATGAACGCCGCATGTGGGATAAGGGCCGCATGACGCCAGTCGAGTACGAGCAGTATCTTCTGGCCATGAACGAAGCTGAATTCTCGCTCTACATCGCAAAGGAAGAAGAAAAGTATCAGCAGATGAAAGAAAAAGCTGCCCAACGAGCCATTGAACGGGCAAAAAATTTAGGAGTATGAGAAAGGTGGGCGGATGAGGGAATATGAAACAAAACAGAATGACCAGGCAGCCGCCAGAGGAGATTCAGCCGTTTCTGGATAATCCGTTCCTAAAGGATTTTCGTGGGCGGGATATTATTTACACGAAGGACTTTTATGTTGCCATGTATAAGAAGATCTCCGAGGAGCATATGACCTATGTGGCAGCGTATAACAGCCTTGGGTTTTCCACCGCTGTACTCGGAGAGGACCGCGCGAATTCCGCAGGAAAGCGGGCGATGCAGTTGGGCCGGGAGGGTCGTTTGTTCACCGCAGATCCCTCCAGCTATGATGGCTCTGTACCCAGAGAGGCTATGGGGGCCATGTCCCCTCTGGAAGAACTGGCCTATCTAAAAGCCAGAAATGCCTATTTGGAGGAGCTGGTTGCAGCTCAAAAAAAACTCCGTTCCGCATTGGAGGACACAACTATATCATTGAATCCGAAGGTGTAAGCGCCGACCGTTTCTATATGGTAGATTCCTTTATCCGTAGACAAGCGGATAGAGCGGACGGTCTGTCTATCGTGCAATGCCTTCACATATTTGGAGTGTCCAGATCCGGCTACTATTCGTGGGTCAGGCGTAAAAAAGATATAGACAGCTCCTGTGCCGCAAAGAAAGAACAACAGGAGCAATTGAAAGAAAAGTTTAGGAAAATCGTGAGAAAACTTGGATATGTTCCGGGAAAAAGGACCTTTCAGACCCATCTATGGCGCGAGTTCAATATCAGTATCAGTATAAAACGCTGTCGAAAGGTTATGAAAGAAATGAATCTCGTGGCCAACAGACCCAGGAAGGACGCTTATAAGAATCAGGCCACACACAATCACGAATATTCCTCCCCGAAAAACGCGGTGAAACAGAATTTCTCCGTTGGTCCCCGCAGAGTTATTTTGACAGATATCACTTATTTGTATTATGGCCCTGTGCGTACACCGATTTATCTTTGCGCTTTTAAGGATGCTTATACAAAAGAGATCTTGGGGCATTGCGTGTCCTCCCGCATGACAGTCTCGCTTGTCAAGTCCGCCTATGACGTTATGATGGAGAACCATGGACACGAACTGCGAGGTGCTGCATGTGTGATCCATAGCGACCAAGGTTCTCAGTACCTCTCGACCACATTCCAGAGGCTGCTGTCAGATGACGGTTTTCTCCAGTCTGTTTCCGATAGGGGCAATTCTCAGGACAATGCCCCCATGGAATCATTTTTCGGACGGCTGAAATGTGAATTGCTTGACCTCGTGGCGCTATGTCCAGACGCGTCAACTGTAAGCCGGATGATCAGCGGCTATATTGATGCCTATAACCATCGACATTACCAATATGCGCTGGCGGGGCTAACTCCATCTGAATACTACACCTATGTTACCACTGGTATCTACCCGGTGGACAACTACTACGGCATCAAGGCGACAGAACTTATGCCAATCCAGGCGTTGATAGCCGCCCGTCGCCGCGCGGCAGAGGAGAAGGCCAAAAAGTACAGAGAGGCCAGCGCAAAGAAACGCGCTATGGCTCAAGGAAAGAAAAAGGACCCAGAATTCGTCATAGCAAGGGATCAACGCATCTTGCGCCGCGAAATAGCGAAGTGGACCCGCTCCAAAGAACTTGCGCTTCAACAGATATCCCATCTGAGAGAAATTCTTGAACTATCCCAAAAAGCAAGGGCCTATTTGATGACCGCATCAGCTGACCTGATTTTGCAGCTATACAATGGAGAAAACTGGGGAGCCCATCCAGAACTCGCTTATATTTACAAAATGCGTGAACTTTTTTAAGGTACTTTCTCTATTCGCCTTTGTGATACTTATCAATGCGATAGAGTGAACCCAGTAACCCCGTTGCCGCAACAGACTTAGTAAATCTGCAAAAAAAAACACCCCCTATTATAAGCACAGCATGGCCGGCATTAATATGGCGGCCATGCTGTGCTTACGCTTTTTTCACCAGTAACGGTGGTTATTTTGTATCTGTTACTGTCAAAAAATTGTCCTTGACATTGGAACCAGTTTAATCTGTTACACTGACGCTTCCGGAAATTGAGAAGATCATCGGCTTTGAGCTGGACTGGGAGGCCCGTTATTTTCAGGCATTCTGGTTTGATGAGGCTCCGGCCTATGTGGGCGGGCAGTGGGAGCAGGAGTTCCCATTCCACGCCGTGGAGCCCTCCCAGCAGGCTGCGGAGTATGTCATATCGGATGCCTGGCGCAGTCAGGGCTACCGCATCCAGCGGCTGGACCTGAGCCGCGGGAGGGTGGTATTTCATAGGGAAGTCTATGGGACCACGGGCTTGACCATTCCACCAGCACTTCTCCAGAGCCGGATCCCGGAGAATGCAGCTCATGAGGCAACGACGTTTTTCGCCTATCTCATAAAAAAATATGGTCTTGGGCACAGACCTTAAAACGGAAAAGGTTAATGTCAAATATGACATAATAATGACGATGGAGGAACTATATTTTATGGAAGGTGTTGAAAAACGGGAAGAGGGATGCTATAATTCTAATAGAACAAGTTTGTGCTCAACTTATCATAACGATGTCCAAATATCCGTTGTTGTAAACATAAAGATATTGAGGGGGTGAATAAGATATGGCTTGATGACCACTCCTAAAATATATTTGTAGAAGATCAGCCAAACCCGCTACGTTGAATATGAATAACACAACCAGAATTGCGCTGCAGAGGAGCCTGTTTATCCTCATCTCTATAGGATGCTGTTTAATTTCAAAACTGTATGCAGTTACGCCATCTTTGACGAAACATACCTCTATCGCCTATCTCGAAAAAGGCAGTGTATATGAATATCCTATTACGCCTGATGATCCGGGATGGAACGATCTCACATCTACGTCTGAAATGTTCGCTGTATGCCAGATTCCTGAGGATATACTCTCAGAACTTTCAACAAGTGAACTTATGGACGCCATATTAGATCATCCATTATTGCCAATTTGGTTTTTACAGCAATCGGAAGAAGACGCATACGAGATGTTCTCACGTCATTTTTCTGCAATTTCGGAATTTATCTCACGTGAAGATGCACGAGACGAAATCGAAAAAAGGTTAATAGTTGCACAGAACCTTGATGCACGGGGAATACTTTCTGTTGACCAATATGGGAATATAAATTCATTTTATAATACTTTCTTAAAAAAATTAAATTGTGCTTCAACGAACTCTTCATATAGCATTATTCAACCTTTTGATTATCCAGACATTCCGATGAACTCTAGCGGTGAATCTGTTAAAGACAACTCAAGAATTCAAGTCCCTAAAAGAACGATTCAAGAAATGACAACTCAAGCGTTGCTGGATACGATACTGTCGTTTCCTTTTCTGTCGGATATTCTTGTTTACGATTCATATGAGCTAGGACTTTTATCTGCTATTGATCGGTATCCGGCGCTAAATGAGCTGGTAACGGAATTATTTCTGCGAGCTGATGCCTTGGAAACGATACAAGGTAATCTTGAACTGCTATCGAGCATCAGAGGCACGTCTGTGGAAAGCTCTGCACAAGCCATCTATTCAGAAGCATTATTAGAAACCATTCAAAATCAAACACTTGTGGAAGATTCCGTACAGACTATTTATTTAGAAGCATTATTAGAAACCATTCAAAATCAAACATTTTCATGAGAATGGGGGAATAAAAGATGAAGAAACGTTTGTTATCAGTGGCTTTAGCATTGAGCATGATCTTTACTATTTCAAGTATTACGGCTAAGGCAGTTGACAGTCCCACAAATAGCGAACTCGTTATAGATATACCGTATGTTTACCCCGTAGTCCCAGGAACCGATGCTTGGGCTGAACTTCCCGATAATTTGGCGATGATGTCTGTTTGTCAAATACCCGAGGAACTCCTTTATTCGATGACGACAGATGCCCTTATGCAAACGGTGCTTGATTGTCCCTTGTTTTCGGATATCTTGGCTTATGATTCCTTTGAGGAAGGTTTTTCTGTCTTTTCATCATGGTTTAATGGACTACAGGAACTTCTTTCCCGTCCTGACGCAGAGGAGACTGTAATTAGCTATCTCCCAACAGAAAACACTTTGCGAGCAAATCAAGATCCGGAAAAGACGGTAAAATGGCTTTATAGTGGTCTTATTCTCAAAAGTCTCACGGGAAGCGAAGAACAGAAAGCAGTGCCTTTATACTTAAGAAGAGACTATGTTGATACCCCAAATGGGACTCCGGTAGAAGTTATCGTAGGCTACACTTTTGAAGAACATGATCCTCTGTGGGAGCAAATATTGGAATTTGAGGATGAATCATATTCCCGGAATTATCCAGACAGCATCGAACTGGCCGAAGCCTCACCGGAATATAATTGCCATTCTTACGCATGGTATTGGCCAAGCATCCTAAATGATTGTTGGATGAAACAACCTGATGCATATATTGAAGACGGAAGCTATGATGAAACAAATAATCCTTCAGCGATGGATCGGGTTTTATATAGGACTACACGTGGAGGGATAACACATTCTGCACTTGTCGTTTCAACTTCATCTGGAAAAGTAATGGTTGAATCGAAGTGGGGGTTTGGTAAGCTATACAAACATGAGGTTGATAAGTGTCCATATAAAGAGCGTGATATCACATACTGGACACTGGCCTAATTTAAAGCCGTCCTATACGTTGGATATGAATAATACAACCAGAATTGCGTTGCAAAGGAATAACATATCTGATCGCCTAACATCACAAGAAAATGTCTCCGATAGAATTCGAAACCTCTAAAGAGGCAACCCTCTTCATTCGCCTCTGGCCAGGTTATAATTGCGACGCCCCTGGAAAACCGCTGTAGGGAAGAAACAGCAATGCCTGCTCTTGACAAATTCGGCAAGGGCAGGCATTGTATGTTTGCGGCAGGGATTTTAATACTGCCAATTCTGGGCATACCAAAGCCCACTTCAATGGGCAGGGAGGAACTGACATCAGGAAGATTGTGTCCTGGAACGTCAATGGCCTTGCGGCCTGCAAGCGAAAAGGCTTTTTGCGTGTCCTTGCCAACTCCAAAGTAGACTTTTTCTGCTGTCAGGAGATCAAGACCCGCTGCCCACTTTCTACTCCGGGATATCTCCAGTTCTGGAACCCCGCCAAACACCCAGGGATAGAACGGTTCCTCTTTCTGAGTCTGACCGATGTATTCTGTGCCTGGTATCCACAGGCGGATAGGCCCTATATCTGGTGGACTATGCGGCTCAACAAGCGGCTAGAGAACCGGGGGCAGCTGGGCTACTTTCTGGTTTCAGACGCGCTGCTGCCCGCTGTCCGTAGAATTACACATCACATGGACATTCTTGCTGCCGATCACCGCCCCATCTCCCCGACGCGGTGATCGGCAACGTTTCAGAAAGAGTTGCCAGATAAGGAGTAGCCGCGATGTTGTGCGGACTGGATTGGGTCCGGATGACTTTTTCTTAATATCTGGAGAATATTTTCGCCGTGATATTGATTTGTCAGGATGGTCCCCAAAAGCTCAAACTTATTAACAGTAGTGGTAGCCATCGCGAGGTGGATTTTTTAGCCCATCCATAAATGCTGATAAAAGATAGTATCTTTTTTGCATATCATATTCCATGCCTATTGAAAGTTCGGGCAATTCAATGATTACGCTCTCTAACACAGTGACTGCATCAGGGCGTTGCACAAATTCACCTAATGCTTCATTATATTTTGCGTTTTCCCAAAAGCCCAACACCTCATCTTCATGAACAAGAATATTTGTGGAAAATGGGTATGATATAGCTGTTTCGAGGAGAGCTTTTGTGGTCATTTGTTCTACTAATCCGTCTGGGAGCCTGCAAGCGTTTTGAGCTAATCCAGCCATTGCGAGATTATCCCATTCAGGCGAATCTGGTGTTATTGGAAATTCATACGGCTTATCAATAGGATACACTTGGCATTCAAGTTCCTTTTTCCCGACCTGATAGGAAGCAAAACAAATAAGGATTGATAGCATCAAGAACAATATTCGTGTGTAGTTTCTCTTTTCCATCACGATTCCCTCCTTTTGGGCTTACAGGGGCAAACAAAAAGGGATACATCTCGAAATCGTAAGGCTTTTTCGTGATGTATCCCTTAATATTTCATAATAGTCTAGCAAAAGTAAGAATAAGAATTGCTTTCTCCTAAAGTGTTATGCAAGAATCCAAAAACTAGTGCTCTTTTTATATGGTCCATAGTTTGGTGCGTGTTTATAAACACCTTTCCAGTCCCACTTAGATCTTACAAGAATAGCTGTAGAAACGACATGAGCAGAATGTTCCGGAGCATCAATAACTCCATAAAGGACGCAAGCGTATGCCTCTATTTTTATTATAATTTTCAACATTTGTTTTGTCTATCAGGCAAATAACCAAAAAGAGATGTCATTTTTGCACGTACGCCAAGGCGTTTGGGCTCCACTCAGTCCTGCTGTTAAGAAGGTCTTCAATCAACTCTTCGTCACAAAGTGTACGCAAAATGGAGCATTACACCCACTCTCGTTCCTACAATGCACGTCCATCCGTATATTTACAGAAAAATGCTCTCATGATAAGCTGTTGGCATTGATATATCATTAAGACGTAGAAGAACGTATTTAGCAATCCAAAAGAATATTGAGAAAGATGACGTCGTTTCGAGGAAGAAACTGAGGTGGTGAAGTGATGAGCTGCCCCTTTTGAACCTCCAGGCCTGTGGTTAAACGCGGGCCAAACCGATACGCCGACGAACATTATCAGAAAGGCAAAGACAGCTGGACGGCTGTCTTTGCCTCTTTTTTCTTTCGACGGTTTTCCTGATTTTTCTCTGTTAAAATGTGGTGAAAGACCAGGAAAGCCGTCGAATCCTCTGCGCGGTTTCACAAACTTTTTCTGTTATCTGCGTGAAATTGCAGGAAAAACGTCTTCCGCTACTGAAAAATGGTATCCCATACGCGCTCCCCCACTGTATTTCGCTGGTTTTCTGCAAAACCCAACGAAATACAAAGGAGGATCGGTATATGCCGCAATACCATACTTACTATCCGAACTATGAGAAGCTCTATCCCGGCATTGAAAAGCGTCCGGATATCCTGCGCGTACTCAGAGCCAGCGACCGTAAGATGCGTTACATGGAATGGCAGCTCCAGACCGAGCGGTTTGTAGAAGACCAGGAAAAGCAGATTGCCGTGTTTCTGCCCAGTCGGGAAACCTCGCTGGAACAAATGGATGAGGAAAAACATCAGTTCGTGGATGAGCGGCCAGGGCCAGAAGAACAACTTACCCAATCCGAAAGGCTCCAACTGCTGCGGCGTGCCCTGAAAAGTCTTACGAGTGCGGAGAGAGAGGTGATCCAATCCCTCTACTTCGAAGACTTGACGGAGAGACAGTTATCCGAACTCATCGGCGTTCCGCAAAAAACAATCAATGACCGCAAGCGGAGAGCAATCTCCAAGCTGAGAAAATTCTTCAAATAAACTCTGAAAGGCGGGGGGCGATTCATCATCGCCGCCTGCCTTTCACATAAAAAAACGAGCCTTAAATTAGAGCCTCTCCCTACCATGAAAATGGAATGAGAGTACATAATAGCAGAACAAAAATCAGCAAAATAATTAATTTTTACCCGATTAAAACGGAGGGGGGCGCAAGACGAAAGCACCTTGTGTCCCCCTCCCTCTTTCCCTGTTTTCCTGCGGGACCGAGAGGGATACTAGTCGCAGCTCAACAAAGAATTTCAAAAAAGTTGAGGAAATTTTAAAATTTTTCCGCTCAACTACCTTACTTGTTGCCTATACAAAGTGAGGGGGTTCTTTTTATGTCTCCCCCCTGTTCCTTGAAAACAAAATATCCGGCAGCGGGATACGTCCGCTGACGAGAGGCCCTCCGGGAGGAGGGCTGAAGCGACGCTGGAGGATGCGCCAAGACCACCTGTGCGGGGAACCGCATCAAAGACGGCCAAGGAAGGTGCAGAGCGATGCCCATCCGTCCACAAAGCAGCCTGTGGCGGGCTGTTTCGCATTGAGGCCGGTTTATCCAGTCCGACCCTCGTCAGCAATCCAGTAATGATACTCCTGTCCAGCCACAGCCCCGGGTGATACCGGGATCAAGCAATGGGGGCAGCTCGGAGAGATCCTCGGAGGGGTGAGATTCCCGTGATGTGTGCCAACACAGTCCGTCTGCTGCCGCCCAGGGCCCGGGAAGTAGTGTCGAATAGGGCCAACCAGCGAAAACAAAAACATCAGCGAGGGCCATTCCATGCCTTTTGACCAATAAGGACCAAGGAATATCAGAACGGCTCTCAGCTGAACACCGGATGGGGTGGAGGGTTCCAACTCTCCATCCCATCTGGCATGTGGATTGAACGGCATAAACGCGAATAGCGAGTGTGAAAGTCAAAACGGGAGAATACTGCTTCGTACCCGCTTAAATAGTGCCGCACCTGACTATGGTGTTTTTCTAGGTTATGATGTTTTGGTGTAAGAGAAAAGAAGCGTTGCTCTTCCGTACAAGCAGGAGCTTGACAGCAGAAGCAATGGAGGCTACTTTTGTCCTTATGTTCCGCCGCCAGCGTGTGTAAGGAGCCGAATAGATCACGCTGGAAACAACGGCGCAGGTCAAGAGGAAGAATGAGTCTCTATTTTTGTGCTGTCAAGATTAGAATTACGGAGGAGTAGTCTATGAGATGCAGGAAGGAGCGCAGCCTGCTGGTTCGTCTTCCTGTGGGGCTCTGCGATGAGGTTTCGAGGTCTTACCTGCGCAGATTCGAGTATCATACTATGATGCGGGAAAATAGAGGGAGTGGGGCAGCCTATAAGCGAACTCGCTCCTGTGATAAAAGAAAGGTGGTATCATGAACATGACTGAAAAAAAGAAAGCCTGGCTGTATCTGAGAGGCGGAACTGAGAAATCACTGGAGGCCCAGAAAGCACTTCTGTGGGACTACGCAAATGAAGCAGGAGTCGAGGTGACGGACGTTGCCATTGACTATTCCCTAAGCCAGAGCAGTCTGGAGCGCGTGCGAATGGGTGCAGCGAACCAAGAATTTCAGGTCCTGCTGGTTTCTTCATGGAAGCGGCTGGGGGAATCTCTTTCCGAGGTCATAGACACAATGACGTACCTGAAGGATCAGAACGTGGCGGTACACAGTGCAAAAGAGCGGGATATGTCTCTGGACCAGGCGCTTTCCTTTGCGCGTTACGCATCCGCGATACAGCTCCCCGATGAAGTGCTGTCTGAAGAAGCTGATAAGTCCATCTTTGAGGCTCCGGAAGACTCAGAGCCGTTTGATATGGCGCCGTCTTTCTGAAATGAACACCTCCCGGTCATATCTGAAGAAGCGGGACAGGACCGCTGATAAGAATACCTGCCTCGGCTGTATGACAGCCGGGGCTTTTTCATGGATACCCGGTCAGATGACTGATTGTATGAGATATGGGGGGACGATCATGAACGCGAACGTCAATTACATCGGTATGGTGAATCTGCTTCTGGCCCTGCAGAACGCCGGTATCATCAGTGAAATGGAGGCCAGAAAGATCGCCGCGAGACTCCGTGTGGAAACAGGAGCGGACGTCATATATTCGCCTCAATAGTTGTTGCATTTGGATATGGCTTTTCCAACAGAGTTAAGGTATTGTGTGTGGCTGAAAGGAGGAGATGATCCCAATGGGCAGACAGACAGCAATCAGCAGTTCCCTTGCGTTGGACAAGACCCCCCTCATGATCACAATCCCGGCCTCCGGGCCAATCAGGACCCGGAAACTGCGCGTGGCTGCTTACGCCCGCGTCAGTTCCAATTCCGACGACCAGCTCCATTCCTTTGCCGCGCAGTATGCCTACTACACAGAGCTCATCATCAGCAACCCGGAATGGGAGTTCGTGGATGTATATGCGGATCAGGGGATCACCGGGACCTCTGCGGAGAAACGGGATGATTTCCAACGGCTCCTGAAAGACTGCCGCAGAGGCCGCATCGACAAGATTCTGACGAAATCCACCATGCGTTTTGCACGAAATACCAGTGAAAGCCTGATGGCAGTCCGGGAGCTGAGAAACCTGGGGATTGGCGTCTGCTTCGAGGAGCAGGGCATTGATACCGCCCAGATGTCCGGCGAACTGCTGACCGCTATCTTCTCCGCAATGGCTCAGAAAGAGAGCGACACTATCTCTGAAAACATCCGCTGGAGCATACGAAACCGAATGGAGAACGGTACTTTCGTAACGACCTCCATTCCATTCGGTTACATACGGGATGAAGCTGGTGAGATCAAAGTTGACTCACAGCGGGCCGGCTATGTAAGAGAGATATTTGAAGCATTCCTGAGCGGAAAGAATACAAAAGAAATTGCGGAGGAAATGAAACGGAGGCAGGAAACGGAGAAACCGCTTCAATCCTATCAGTGGACAGTGCATGCCATTGCCCGAATCCTAAAGAATGAAAAATACACAGGGAATTCATTATGGCAAAAATCATTTAAAACGCGGACACTTCCTCACCGTTACAAGGTCAACAAAGGGGAACTCGCACAATATTATGCCAAAGACACCCATCCACCTATTATCAGCTGTTCTGTATATGACAAGGCGCAGGAACTTCTGCGTATCAGGAAAGAGCAGTTCCATCCACAAGGAATGATGCGCTCACATTTGTCAGGATGCATTGAATGTGGCTGCTGCGGGTCTGCCTTTCGGAAGATCCAGCATGGAGGAAAGGTGTACCATGCGTGTCGTGTTCATACAGTAGACCGTAAAAAATGCCCTACAAAGCAGATTCCGGAATCAGAATTTAGAGATGCCTTTCTACGTCTGTACTACAAACTGCGGCACCGTGGAATACCGGTCCTCTCTCAACTGCTCACAGACCTCCAGACAGCTCAAAACAGGAAGCTGCTCTGGAGCCTGGACATCGTGGAACTCAACAAACAAATAGCGGATATCATCCGTCAGGAGCGACTGCTGGCCCAGTTGAAGCAACAGGGCCTTGTCGATCCTGACGTTTATATTACCCGAAGCAACACGCTGGCTGAGCAGCTCCGCACCGCCAAGCTGGAAAAGGAACGGCTTCTGGAGTCCGAGGAGGACCAGGTCATCCGGCAGACACAGGTTCTGCTGGATACATTAGAAAGCGGGCCGGAATTTCTGGAGGCGTTCGACGAGGAGTTGTTCAGCGAGCTGGTTGAAAAGATTATCGTGGAGAGCAACGAATGCCTGCGGTTCCGGCTAATCAACGGGCTGGAGCTGACAGAGCCTATTGAGAGGACGGTGCGTTGATGGCGAAGAACCGAAAGATCCCCTTCGGATACCGGATGGAGTTCGGAACGTACATTCCACAGCCGGCAGAGGCGGAAACAGTCCGCCGGATCTATCAGACATATCTGGCGGGAGCGTCTTACAAGGCGCTGGTGGAAGCTCTCCAGGAGCGAGGGGTTGTCTATGACGAGTGCAAGCTGTGGAACAAAAACATGGTGGCCCGCATCTTGGAGGACGCGAGATACGTTGGGATGGACCGGTATCCAGCCATACTCCCGGAGGAGCAATTCCACAGCGTCCAGGAGCGCCGCAGGGACCGGGCGGTCCCAGTCAGGAAAACGCCGGCGCAGATGGAGCTGAGACGGCTGTGCGGCGGTCCCCCGCCTGCCTGGGTGGAGCAGCAGACCTTGGCGCTTCTAAATCGACTTATTCAGAACCCGGAAAGCATCGCCTCAGGCCAGACAGGAGTTGAAGAACCAGCAGAGGCCAGAAAGCTACGGCAGGAGCTGGATGAGATACTCCGCACTCCTCCGGTGGACGAGAAACGGGCCGGAGAAGTTGCCTTCCAAATAGCGGGGTGCAGTCTGAATACCATCGGGGCGGAGGAATATGAAACGCTCCGGCTCCGGAGGTTCTACCGGAACCATCCGCTCATGGAGGAACTGGAGCAGGAGTTCCTGCGTGAGAGTGTCCGACAGATTACATACAGAGGAAAAGGTATACAGGTCCGGCTGAAAAACGGCCAGATCATAGAAGGAGGCCAACTGCCATGACAGAAACCGCGCCGAAAGTCATCGTGATTCCGGCCAAGAAGGAAACGCCGCAGGAACAGGCGCAAAAGAGGCATCTGCGGGTAGCTGCCTACTGCCGGGTGTCCACGGACAGCGAGGAGCAGCTCTCCAGCTATGAAAACCAGTTGGCCTACTACACCGAGAAGATCATGAAAAATCCTGACTGGACCATGGTAAAGGTGTTTGCGGATGAGGGCAAAACCGGCACCTCCACCTGCAAGCGAAAAGAATTCCTCCAGATGATCCGGATGTGCCGTCAGGGAAAGATCGACATGATTCTGGCCAAAGCGGTTTCCCGGTTCGCAAGGAATACGGCGGACACGATCAACTACACCAGAGAGCTTCGGAGCCTTGGCATTCCAGTTATTTTCGAGGAACAGAACATCAACTCCATCTACCCGGAGAGCGAGTTCCTTATTGCGATTCACGGAGCCTTCGCGCAATCTGAAAGCGAGAATATCAGCGCAAATGTCCGCTGGGGAAAACGCCGCTCCATGAAAGCCGGGCATGTCACGATGCAGTATAAGTGGATGCTGGGGTTTGAGAAGGGCCCGGACGGAAAACCGATAATCAACGAGGAAGAGGCAGAAACCGTCCGCTTTATCTACCAGCGGTACTTGGCTGGCGATACCCTGCGGGCCATCAAGAGCAAGCTGGAGGCACAGGGGGCCTTGAACGCGATAGGAAAACAGGAGTGGACCATCAAGAACCTGCTGAGTATTCTGAGTAACGAGAAATACTGCGGTGACGCACTGCTCCAGAAGACTTTCATTCAGGACTGTATCAGCAAAAAGGTGATCCAGAACAACGGTCAACTTCCCAAGTATCTGATTCAGGACCACCATGAGGGGATCGTGAGCCGGGATGTCTTCTACGCCGTGCAGCTGGAGATCGCTCGACGCAGGGCACAGACAGGTGGTACCAGCAAGAGTGCGCCCACCGGACGGAGCAAGTACAGCGGGAAGTACATCCTGACAAATCTCATGTTCTGCGGACACTGCGGGACAGGCTACCGCCGGTGCGTCTGGAACAAGGGCGGAGTAAAACGGGCCGTGTGGCGGTGCGGAAGCCGCCTGGACTACGGGGCGAAATACTGCAAGCACTCCGAGACGCTGGAAGAAGCGCCTCTCCAGCAGGCGATCCTGAACGCTATCAACAGCGTAATGGACAACAGGGACTCCCTGGAAGCGCAGCTGATGGGAGCTATGGAGCAAGAGCTTGCGCCTATCCCTGGTGAGACCATGAGCCTCGCGGACATTGACCGAACCCTGGAGGAACTGGAAAAGCAGTTCAACAGCCTGCTGGCTGAGGCATCCGCCGCAGGCGGCACAGAGGACTATGCGGAACGGTTCCGCATGATCTCAAACACAATGGCAGACCTCAAGGAACACAAGGTGCGGATTAAGCAAGTCTATCTGGAAAATGAACTAGTGAACCAGAGGCTGAAAGCAGCCTCTGCGGCCATGAGTGCCTACTCGGCGGAGCTGACGGAGTGGGACCAGAGCGTGGTCTACCAACTGGTGGAGAAAGTGACTGTCCTCGCCAAAAACAAAATCAAGGTCACTCTCCGGGACGGGAGCGAGGTAGAGCAGGAGATCGAACAAGTGGATTGGAGGAAAGCATCGTGAGCGTCTATATCACTGGTGATACACACGGCGGATTCCAGCGGTTCGGAATGAAATACTTCCCGGAGCAGAAAGAAATGAGCCGTGAGGACTGCGTAATCATCACAGGCGATTTTGGAGGACTCTGGGGTGGAACGCCCGCGGAGAAATATTGGCTGGACTGGCTGGAGGATAAGCCTTTTACGACTGCCTTTCTGGATGGAAACCATGAGAACTTCACCATGCTGAACGCATTGCCGGAAAGGCGGTGGCACGGGGGCAGGGTCCATGAGGCACGGCCCCACGTCCTGCACCTCATGCGCGGACAGGTCTTTGACATCGAAGAATATACATTCTTCACCATGGGCGGAGCGTCCTCCCATGACATTCAGGACGGCGTTCTGGACCCGGAAGAAGTGGACTTCGAGGAGCGGTACTGGCGGATGCGGCGGGCGAGAGCAATGTTCCGGGTCAAGGGAGTATCCTGGTGGCCGGAGGAACTACCCTCCGATGAGGAGTACAAGGAGGCCGAGAAAAACCTGGACGCACATGGCTGGGCCGTGGACTACATCCTGACACACTGTGCGCCCACAAGCATTACACAGAAGATTTTCCCCGATGCGCAGGCAGACCAGCTGACAGATTTTCTGGAAGAGATCAAAAACAGGGCCAAGTACCATTACTGGCTGTTCGGCCACCTGCACGACAACCGGGCAATCGACAAAAAGCATGTCCTGCTTTGGGAGCAGGTTGTACAGGTGATATAATAGGCAGAAGCCGTAAAGGAAAGCGCGGAGCTTCCTCCGCGTTTTCCTTTGCGGCTTCCTTTTTGAGAAACCTGTTAGAGAAGATGGATGGCAAGAATGGATGAGGCTGTCAAATTTAAATGTGGATTGATGTTCTGGGATGTAGGGGGTACAATAGTGATGAAGTAGTCACGGTGGAAGGACTATGATGCCGCTTGAAAACTCACTGAATTCTAGAGGATGATTATATTATGGATGCACAGAACAATCTAAAGACCATACATATGGCAGATGGTGCCAGCTTGCAGAACCGATACGGCAAGTCTGTTATCCAGAGCCACGATATTGGCCTCATCAATCTGCCGACAGGCGAGATTGTGATGGCAGACCCAACATTGCGGTTCGAAATCGTCGACTTCAAACGAAAGGCGTTCCAGCAAAAGGTCCACCCTGGTATGTATCCAGTGTTCGCATATACCGCCCATTCTGATAGGGACTGCGTACTTGCGTTTGCGGAGATATGTTTTACAGATCAGCCTCCAGTGACTTTCACAGCGGCGAAAACGTTATGGGATGCTGAGCAATCCCATCGCAGGAACTGCGGCTATGTAGTAAGCGAGTCAACAACGGGATTTACGGATGGCCTGTATTTCAAAGAAGCCTGTATGAAATCTGAGTTCTCCAATTTGGATCATGAAATGACCTTGGATGAGATTCTGGAGGAGAACCAGGAACGCTGGGGAATTCGCTGTGCAGCTGGCATCTCTCCGGATGGCAGTTACTCAGCGGCCCTTTTTACCGTTCCAAGCGGTGTCTATTATTGGTACTGGGGCAAGGATCAGAAGGGCAAAATCTGCTGTCTGGTGGCTGATTTTTTTACATACCTTTGACTTGCTTCGACATTGTATTGATGAAAGAAGAGTATATCCGATAGGAGGCTTGGCTGCCAGAAGGTGCAGTATTCCTCCGCTGAAACCCAATCGTACAAGTTATATAATTGGTAGAAGCCGTAAAGAAAAGCGCGGAGCTCCCTCCGCGTTTTCCTTTGCGGCTTTCTTTACCAAGGCGGATACGCCGGAAAGGAGCGGACATGAACATTCGGAAATCAAACGATTATTCTTCTCTGTATTCGGACTTGGATGTCCTGATGGGCTCCGATCTGGCAGAGATGGAGCTGTACAGTGAGATCGGCAGAGCCGTATGCGCCAGGACAGAGAAGGGCGCGGCAGTCATGGCCGCTGAATACCTCCAGTCGAGGTACCCGGAGCGGAGGGGCTTTTCACCCCGTAATCTGCGCCGTATGCGGTCCTTTTATCTGGCCTATGGGAACACACCGGATCGGCTTGAAAAGGCGCTGAAGCTGGCGTGGACGCAGAATGTGACGATCCTGGAGGGCTGCAAGACAGCGGAGGAACGTGTATGGTACATCAACGCCACGCTGGAGCATGGCTGGGGTAAGTCGGAGATAATGGCTCAAATACAGGATAGCGTGTGGATGACGCGGGGACTCGACGAACCGGAAGATATCTGCTATACTGAAGAAAAAGAAGAATTAGTGGAGTGCGGGCAAAGTGAAAAAGATACTTTTTATTTGTCACGGCAATATTTGTCGGAGCCCAATGGCCGAGTATGTCATGAAAGACCTTGTGAAAAAAGCAGGATTGGAGCGAGAGTTCCAGATCGCCTCCGCAGCAACCAGCCGGGAGGAGCTTGGGAATCCAGTCTACCCGCCGGCCAGAAAAAAGCTGGCGGAGCATGGGATTGGCTGTTCCGGCCATGCGGCCCGGCAGCTCGTGAACGGCGACTACGAGGAGTACGACCTGTTGATCGGGATGGATCGGGCAAACCTCCGGAATATGTACCGTATCTGCGGAGGAGACTTTGCTGGGAAAATGCACCTTCTGATGGAGTACGCCGACCGACCGAATCAGGAGGTGGCCGATCCATGGTACACCGACAACTTCGAAGCCACTTGGCGGGATGTGCTGGAGGGCTGTCGGGGACTGCTGGATCAAATCATTGCACAAGGATGGTGAGTACATGGCACCCAAAAAGTCCATGAAAGATCACATTCACGCCAAAGGAACAGATATTGCCGTCGTATCCAGCGGCGATGAGAACGACTACATCTCCCTGACAGATATTGCGCGCTATAAGAGCGATTCTCCAGATGATGTGATCAAAAATTGGATGCGAAACCGGGACACAATTGAATTCCTGGGGCTATGGGAGCAGCTCAACAATCCGGAATTCAAACCCGTCGAATTCGACGGGTTTAGAACACAGGCTGGCTCAAACGCTTTTACCATGTCCCCAAAGAAGTGGATTGAGGGCACAGGCGCAATCGGTATTATTTCCAAACCGGGACGCTATGGAGGAACCTTTGCGCAGAAAGATATTGCGTTTGAATTTGCCTCCTGGATCTCTGCGGAATTCAAGCTGTACATCATCAAGGATTACCAACGGCTGAAGAACGATGAAAACAGCCGTCTTGCTCTGGGATGGAATCTGAATCGGATGCTTGCAAAAATCAACTACCGCATCCACACAGATGCCATCAAAGATATGCTGATTCCACCAGACGTATCGCCGATACGTCAGTGCACCACGTATGCCAGTGAAGCGGATGTGTTGAACGTTGCCTTGTTTGGCATTACAGCAAAGGAGTGGCGTCAAGCACATCCAGACTCTAAAGGCAATATTCGGGATGATGCAAGTCTCCAGCAGCTAATTGTTCTCGCCAATCTCGAAAGTATCAATGCGGAACTGATTCGACAGGGTGTCCCACAGGGGGAGAGACTGCTCCGTTTAAATGCAAGCGCGAAACAGATGATGCAATCTCTTGTGGGAGATCATCGTATCGACGAATTTAGGCAATACGAGGCGCTGCCTGAAAAATCTGATAGAGAAAAGACGTGACGATTAGCTGCCATAGGCCACAGCACATAGAACAGTGACAGGTGGAGAGGCTGGACTCATTGCAGCACAAGCGATTTAGCCGGGAGTTCGGAATTGTTACCCCTTGCCAAGTTAAAAGCTACATTTTAGTCTTGAGAGTAAGACTGAAATGTAGCTTTTTCTATATTAAACCTCCATGATATACTGCTGGTCAGTGATATCATGGAGGTTTTGCTATGTCTGGATATGTGATCAAGATTCCACAAGAGAAAGAGAACCGTACTATTTGGAGTCGGCAATTAAGGGTCGCCGCTTATTGTCGGGTCAGCACTCCTTACGAAGAACAACAAAAAAGTTTGGAAAAGCAAATTAAGTACTTTACACAATACATCAAGAGAAATCCCTTTTGGAGGTTTGTCGCTGTGTATGCGGACAATGCCTCTGGGCTCCACGCGAAGAATCGGCCCGGATACCAAAAGATGCTGAAAGACTGCCGGAAAGGTAAAATTGATTTGATCCTTGTTAAGTCGCTGAGCCGCTTTGGAAGAGATGCAAAAGAAACCATGACTACGATTAGGAGGTTGAAGCAAATGGGTATTGGAGTGTATATTGAACTGGGCGGGATCAATACACTAACATCTCCAGACAGTGTTGTTGATCTGTATGCTGCATTTGATCAAGCAGAGAGTCAGAACAAAAGCGACAATATCAAGTTCGGTTTGCGCCGACGGATGAAAAGCGGAAAGGCTATGTTGAACCATTCGCAATTCCTTGGTTACACGAAAGGACCAGACGGTGTATTGCGGGTGGTCCCGGAGGAGGCGGAGATCGTACGGAAGATATTTGATCTCTATGTGCAGGGGAACGGTGTACGGAAGATCAAACGCTACCTGGAAGAACACGGGATCAAAACAGTGACAGGGAAAAGGGAGTGGAGCACCTCCACCATCGATCGAATGTTGAGTAACGAGAAGTACATCGGGCAGGTGCTGATGCAGAAAAGCTATACGCCGGATTTCCTGACCGGAAAGCAAGTCAAAAACGATGGGCAGTTGGATATGTACCTGGTAGAGGATGCTCATGAAGCGATCATTGACCGGGAGACATTTGATCAGGTACAGGAAATGAAAGGACACATTAAGGATACAGTGCAAATCCAACAACTGCTTTAATGGAAAATAATCTCAATGTATAAAATCTTATAAGGCTTCAAAATTCAAGGCTATCTTTTGGAGTAAGTATTTGGTATAATAAATAAAATTAGTTGCTTTTACGTCAGAAAAATAATTTTGGGGGCTCAATATGGATTTCAATGTACCAAATCACTTTATTGATCTTGGATCTGTTAAAACAGAAAATATAGATTTTGAAGAGGAGTCAGACAAATTACGAAATATTTTAGATTTTGCACAGAAAGAGAATGATGTGCAACAATATATAAAGCAAAACAAAAAATGGTTTATCCCTGCTGCATTATTTAGGGACTATGACTTTGGTCATCACTCAGCGTACCTTGTACCAGAGCAATCTCTTGGTGCGGAGTATAAAGCAGACTACATGTTATTAGGAAATAACTCCATCGGCCATCAAATTATTTTGGTCGAATTTGAAGACGTGAACGTGGACTTTAAAATTTTGACAGCAAATAGTGAAACTGCCTCTGTACGAAAAGGATTAACGCAGATTCGCGATTGGAAACGATGGATGGATGATCATAGGATATATTTCTTTGACAGTTGTGGATTGACAGAAATCGGAAATAGCATTCCTTCATGGGGAATATACTATTGCTTAGTTGTCAGCCGGAGGAACCGCATGAACGAAGCAGCAAATCAACTGCGTAGGCAGATGCAAGCCGAAAACCCCAGACTTCATATTGTTACTTATGATAGACTGGTTGACAATGTACGAAATCTTTCAAACGGATTCTGATGGGGTTGAAAATTCTCTATGATAAGTGAAGAGTCAATCACGCAGATATCACATCTCTTCTGCGGAGATACAGAGGGCTATTATTTATATAAGACCGGACCTAAACTTGTTGCATTTTTTAATCAATATTTGGGGTCAAATGACATATATAAATCTGGGTTTCCTTCTCGTTGGGTATATGTATATAATAAAATCATTGATTGCATTAACACAAATAGTGTGGACACATTTTTAAATATTATCCTTGGAAAAAGCTATCTTATGCGTGAGCAAGGAATATCAGAAGTCAAAGCAGCAGAGTTGTCGAACAAAATATTGGATGAATTTAATCAAATTGTCAGCAGAGACTTTTGTAAGATAACGCATATTGGAGGACAATATCATTTAGTTCGAGAGAATGAGGATCTTGAGTTTATCGGAAGTGGTGGTTTTGCAAATGTTTATAAACAAAAGTCTACTGGTTTAATAGTAAAAAAACTTAAAGATGACTTTCTCACTGATGTGGGTGTAAGAAGTCGCTTTAAGAGAGAATACACTATAACAAAATCTTTGCAAGGGACTTTTGGGATCATACAAGTTTATAGCTTTGATGAGGGTAACTGTTCGTATACCATGGAACCGGCTGAAACCACTCTTGAGCACTTTGTGCTCAAAAATCAACTTAATGAGCAAACAAAGTTGAACTGCATTCGTCAAATACTATACATTATGTCTGAGGTCCATAAAAAGGACATTATTCACAGAGATATAAGTGCAAATAATATTTTTGTTATTTCCGGAATGCTAAAAGTCGCAGATTTTGGACTTGGGAAAGATTTGCAAGTCTTCACTTCTCACCAAACACTTCATACGAATGCAATGGGACAATATTACTATTGTGCGCCAGAGCAATTTATGATGCTTAAAGATGCAGATAAACGTAGTGATGTATACTCATTGGGGCGTGTAATTAATTTTATTATGACAGGCGATGCCCGAAATTCACATCATATTTATAGAAGTGTAGCGGAAAAAGCAACTAATTCTGATGCTGCTTATAGATATGGCGATGCAACCCAACTTTCGTCATTCTTTGAAAAAGCAGTTCAATATCATGCTGAGGGAGAAACCAAGGAACAAGCAGAAAGAAAAATTCAAAACCGAGTATATGATTCAGATGTTGAAAGTTATATTTATGATATGAGCCCGGAAATGATTTCAAGGACGATTTTAGATAAGCGTCCCGGTTTCTCAGATGCGTTGATTACTTTTATGCGCACGAACGATAACCAAGCTCAACACATCATTCAAAGTATAGAGCAATCGTTCCGCGATGTTTGTGGTAGATCATTCGAGGCGAATGACCCATTTGCTTCATTTGCGGTTAGAGTGATAAAAGATGAGTTTTCTTTTGTTGTTAAAGAAATAGCCGCAACAATGTTGAGATATGTTGCTTGGGATGTAAATAGATTCTCTGTGCAACATATGGTTCGAGATTTACTATTATCGGATCTTGATCCTATGCTCAAAGACATTATTAAAGAATAAGTCTGCAGATCTGGTATTTAAAAGTTAATTTTAACCATCCCCTCCAAGGGAAAGTGTGATATATCAAAACAAGTCGCATTTTCTCTTGGGTTTCTCTTCCGTTGGTCGCTCTACCCGCTGGCATTTGAATGCTTGGGGTCGGCAAAGCCGTCCCTGCGCAATTCTTCGCCGATATGCAACTACGAATTTACAGCGCAAACGCACCGCCGGCCAAACGGTCGATTGGATACTTCTCAAGTAAAATCGCAAACAACCTTAGAGGATTTGAATTGTTACCCCTTGCCATCGAAAGTTCCGCTTTCTGTTGAAAGCGGAACTTTTTTATAATTTTTTCACAATTTTCATGCGTGTTATGTAATCTTATTTTATCCCTGACCACTCAACCAGCCACAGTCAGGAAAAATACAGGCCTCCGAGAGCAGTTCGCCCTGGGAGGCCCGTTTGTTCAACCTGCCAGTTCTGCCTGCTTCCGCCGCTTTTTCTCGGCGGCGATCTCCGCGATCAGCCGGGCCAACTTCTCCTCGCACGCCGCCTCTGTATGGACGGAGACGTTGGTGCCATTCGTTTCCCGTTCACTTTCGGGGAGTAGAGAGGCTGGGACGCTCCAGTTCCCAGAAGAACCGCTGGTGCAGGGCCTTCATGTAGTCGTTCATACGTGTCGCCTCCCTTGTTCAGCAACACAACATACCACAGAAACAGAGAATAGCCAGGGCTCCGGCGCACCGGGCCGCGGACTCCGCTTTCTTCCAGGAGACTAATAGCGGAACCCGTAATCGTCTTATTTCTCAGACACCTGCACTCGGCTCTCCGCTCCCCCACTCACCTCCAGAAATGCGCAGAGGGACTGCTTGCTTATCGTGTAATACTTGGGCGGGTCCAAGAACAGAAACAGAATCCGGATGGCAGTCTCCTCGCCGGTGTCGGCATCCATGGCCGCAGGAATCCCATCGATAGTTTTCCATCGCACCGCCGGTAGTACCCGGTATAGTCCCGCCCGCCCAGCATACCCTCCCCCCATTCCATGTTCTGCTTTCAGTATAGTGGGGTAAGGAGCATCTGCAAAGCATTCACATCTCATCATCTGATTTTATGGGTAAGTGTGAGCAGAGGGGCGACCGTTTGGCTGCCCCTCTGTTTCACGTTTACATTACTGCACTTCTGATGAATATTTATAGTGCCCCACAGAGCAACTTGCAGTCCTGAGAAAGAAAACTTATGGTGCCAGGAAACTGGCTCCCGTGTATAGCCAGTTGACGCATACAGACGTACGGGCACCGCCTCGGGAAGAAAAGATTCGGATCTCACACATGGACCAAAGACCGGTAGAGGGCTCTTGTTGCCGGATTCGTGTCCAGTGCATCTCCTGAGACTGGCTGTAGATCAGATCATCCACTACGAACACACCTGAGATTGTCAGGTTGTCATTGGTCTGGCTGTCAATAGAAGCTCCATCGTAAATACTTGCGCGGCGAATATCGGCCACAATAGACGTTCCTGTTACCGCAGGCTGGAGGGAAAAGCGGAGTGAAGTGGCCGAAGTGTTCTGCAAGGTCATGTTCAGCGCCTCCAGAGGAACCGTCAAGACACTTCCAGCAGAGGACAGATTTGCGTTGTAAACCTCCGGAACAGCTTTTAGATTGGGAGTCAGGAAATCTGTCTCCGCAGTTTTAAACCGAACCTTGTAGACAGTAGGTGTATTTTGCTCCACTGTAATTTCAGGAGTCTGCCCAGGGATGCCCTGCGGTCCTTCGGGTCCAACTTCACCAGGTTCACCTTTCGGCCCCTCGGGGCCAACGGGAACCACAAAGTCCAGGGAGATCCCGGTGTCTGTCGGATTGGCGGTGACGGCTGCGGCAGTACCGGAGGAGACAGTTCCCACAGTGACGGTAGGTGTCGTGCCCGCGGGTCCCTGAGGGCCAAGTTCACCCTGAGGCCCGGTTTCGCCCCGCTCGCCCTGAGGCCCTTCCGGGCCCTGGGGACCTGTCGGGCCGGATTCTCCCTGAGGGCCTGCAGGACCGACGGGAACCACGAAGTCCAGGGAGATCCCGGTGTCCGTCGGATTGGCGGTGACGGCTGCGGTAGTACCGGAGGAGACAGTTCCCACAGTGACGGTAGGCGTTGTGCCCGCGGGTCCCTGAGGGCCAAGTTCACCCTGAGGCCCTTCCGGGCCCTGAGGACCTGTCGGGCCGGATTCTCCCTGAGGGCCTGCAGGACCGACGGGAACCACGAAGTCCAGGGAGATCCCGGTGTCCGTCGGATTGGCGGTGACGGCTGCGGCAGTACCGGAGGAGACAGTTCCCACAGTGACGGTAGGCGTTGTGCCTGCGGGTCCCTGAGGGCCAGGTTCACCCTGAGGGCCGGTTTCACCCCGCTCACCCTGGGGGCCTGCCGGACCTTGGGGACCTGTCAGGCCGGATTCTCCCTGAGGGCCTGCAGGGCCGACGGGAACCACGAAGTCCAGGGAGATCCCGGTGTCCGTCGGATTGGCGGTGACGGCTGCGGCAGTACCGGAGGAGACAGTTCCCACAGTGACGGTAGGCGTTGTGCCCGCAGGTCCCTGAGGGCCGGTTTCGCCCCGCTCGCCCTGAGGCCCTTCCGGGCCCTGGGGACCTGTCAGGCCGGATTCTCCCTGAGGGCCTGCAGGGCCGACGGGAACCACGAAGTCCAGGGAGATCCCGGTGTCCGTCGGATTGGCGGTGACGGTTGCGGCAGTACCGGAGGAGACAGTTCCCACAGTGACGGTAGGTGTCGTGCCCGCGGGTCCCTGAGGGCCAGGTTCACCCTGAGGGCCGGTTTCACCCCGCTCACCCTGGGGTCCTGCCGGACCTTGAGGGCCGCTTTCGCCACGCTCGCCTTGGGGCCCTGCCGGACCGATGGGGCCCTGTTCTCCCTGTGGTCCGGGACAGCCGCGATCTCCTTGGAGTCCTTGAGGGCCGGTCTCACCAGGAAGCCCTTGCTCACCCTGAGGTCCCTGTTCTCCTTGAGGGCCGCGGTCGCCCGGAATACCTCTTTCCCCCCTGGGGCCGACTGGGCCAGCCGGTCCCGGATCACCCTTAGGCCCTACGGGGCCGCGGTCGCCTTTGGGGCCCATGGGGCCGGGATCCCCGCGGACACCCTGCGGTCCGATATCTCCTGTGTCTCCTTTTGGCCCCATATCGCCCCGAATACCCTGAGGCCCCGGGAGTCCCTGAGGGCCCACCATTCCTTTTGGGCCCATGGGACCGGGACAGCCCTGCTCACCCTTTGGCCCCTGGGGACCACGCTCTCCGCGGGGGCCGCGTTCACCCTGGGGCCCGCGTTCGCCCTGCGGCCCACGTTCACCTTGGGGGCCGCGTTCACCGGAGAGAATGGGGCAAAAACACTGACAGGAGGAGTCTCTGTCAGGTGCAGAGCCGCAATGACGTTCTTTATTTAAATTGTTGTTGGGAAAATAATTCATCTCATTGACCTCTCATCCAAAGTAAGGGAACTGTGGTTATAGCTAAAGTTGCTTCTTGTCTGTGTCCTTCTCGATCTTTTCATTCAGGCGCTGACTCTGTGTGCCGAAATAGAATGCGATGACAACTGAAAAAATTGTTAAAAAATCTTGGTTGGAAATTCGGTCCAAAACAGCGAGATAGGCAAATACTACCGTCAAGACAAGCGTTACAATGCTTTTAACACACAGAAGGTTGCTGAATTTCTTCAAGAGAGCAGACATTACAATCGTTCCTTTCTCATAAGGCCTATGCTCATGGTATGCTATGCACATGGTGGGGCTGAAGTGTGTGGTTTTGCTTCAGGGAAATTCGTCTGCATATAGTCGTCCATCACTCTAAACGGCATTTCCATGGCAATCTAACTGCTGGAAAATTCGGCATTTCGGGGCAAAGAGAGACATCTGCCTGTCCAGGGCTGAAAAACGAGCCCGCTTTTCAGCAGGCTCGCTTAATGGAACCATTCTCCCTTCAATGTTCTGTGAGTATCCGGTGCACTCTCCGGCAGAAGTTTCTCCGCCTCTTCTTTGTCCTCCAGTTCGGCTGGTATTCATACAGCACGACAGGGTGTTCCACATCCCTGCGGTCCGGTACAGCCGCATATAGAGTCCGGCCCTCCAGCTTCAAAACTTGCGGAGCTGCCAGGGATTCGGGCAGTCTTCTTTTCAGCTTTCAAGATGGGCATTTCCGTTTCTGCCCGTGTGCAATTTTGACAAGCGTATGTATGCCCGAATCCTCACCTGTGTGGGGATCATGACTCATGTCCGCCGGACTTTTCTGCCAATCCCCTCCATGGGCGATCCGGAGCATACACACCCAGATTCAGAAAGCCGGTGCTCCATCATCTCAATAGTGACATTTTCGGGCGGAAGCTCCTCCACTTGTAGGGACCGCTCCTGCCGGATATGGGGCTCTGCCGCGGTTCCCCTTATAGCAGCTCTGACAGACAACCATGCCTCCCTCTCATCAAGTATCGGGCTCAGTTGACCCGCCAATTCCTCTTTCATCTGTTCAGAGAATGCCCACAGGCTTTCTTTTGGCAAGACGCACCTGTTCCATCAGCCATTCCGGCTTCCGGTTTCGTTCCGTATACCCCGCGCTCTTTCGAAGCAGTTCATCCTATTCCGCACGGGAGAGCGTTACCATCTCCGTGCTGTTCATCTGTGTATTGGTCTTGTTTTTGCAAATTTGGCGGCTAAAAATTACCCGGAAAGTTATCATTTTCAATGCTTTTGACAATTAAGGATACTGCTGGTAACTTAACCTCCGAGCCTCTGCGCTGTTCCGAGGCCACTGGAAGCTTCCAGCCTCCAACCGCTTCGTGACCAGTACAAATCCATCCTCTTCCCAATAAAGCCTCTTGATCCAGTCCTGCCTATAACCACAGGGCAAAAACAGCGTACCGCTGAACGGAGCTAAACGGAACTTCTGCTGTACCAATGTCGCAAAGCCGCATACCCACAGGCAATATAAATCTGCCCTGCTCCCGCAAGGTCATTCAGCATCCCTCAGCCCCCAGCACAACGCTGCCTCGGCCGCGCTGTCTGCTCGGATGTAAATCCCCACTTCAACTGCTCCGGTTTTAATCCCGGCAATCACCCTGCCTCGGCTCCCACGCAATTCCGAGGCGGTAATTTCCGCGAATACCGGCGCTGCTTCCGGCATCCGCCCCTCTTTCTGCCTGTTTTGGTTTTCGCTGTTTATGCCGTACAGCTCCCGCTCTCACCGCTGGTATATCTTTGGGCCGACACCGTGTTCCAAGCACCATTCACTTACTCGTCTCCCCCTGTTTCGGCAACCTTCTATCTGCTTCTTCCACGTTTCAAGCCGCGCCTCATGTCAGGCTGCTCTCATTGCCATTTGATTCACCTACTTCTGTTTATCCGTCCTTCTTTATTATATTGCGCCTGGGCAATCCGCTTTTCTATTTGACACTTGTTTTTATGGCGCTTAGAAGCCATAGCGATATCCACTTTTCTATCGTAATACAGAAAGCCCGGGCGGAAAAAATCCGCCCGGGCTTTCTGTCAAATCGATTTTTGAGCTCCTTACTCGTACCGGCTCCAGTCGGGAGCGCGGTTCAGGTCGGTCCAGCTCTCATAGACCCGGTCCTTGGTGACAAAGTCGTGGGAGTTGGTGGCCTCCTGGATGGCCAGGTAGAACCAGTCGCTCTCGTGGCAGTCGGTCCAGGTGTTCATGCCGGAGAGCAGATCGTCCGTGTCCTCCGGCAGGCGGCACAGCACCCGGTTGATCATGGTCACCGCCTGGGCGCGGGAGATGTACTGGTCGGGCCGGAAGGAGTCGTCGCTGTATCCCTGGATCCAGCCCAGCGCCGCGGCGCGGCTGATCTCGTCCTCCGCCCAGTGGTCGGCGGTGTCCGTAAAGGTGGTGACGCCGGCGACGCCGCTGTCGTCGAACCGGGCGCAGATGGCCGCGAATTCGGCGCGGGTGATGTTAGCGTCGGGGTCGAACAGGCCGGAGTTGCGGCCGTTGATGACGCCCAGCCGGGCCATGGTGGAGATGGCCGTGTTGGCCCAGTAGTCCTCGTTCACATCCGGGAAGGCGTTGGACGTGGTGAGATTGTCGTCCCGCACATCCTCGTCCAGCAGGCGGAAGAAGATGGTGGCCACCTGGGCCCGGGTGATATTGGCGTTGGGCCGCACAGAGCCGTCAGAATAGCCCTGGATGTAGGCGTAGTGGTCGTCGCCGTTCAGCATGCCGGGCACGGAGGTCTCCGTCCAGCCGGCGAACAGCGTCACGGAGGAGGTCACCCGCAGAGTCTCATCCTCGTCCACCCGTATGGTCAGGCGGCTGTCCTTGTACCAACCGGTAAAACGGTAGCCGGGCCGGGTGGGGATGTGGGCGCCGTACTCCTCATCATCGTACACATTGAGGGAGAAGCTCCTTCCGTCTTCATCGATGGGGTCGAAGCGGGTGCCGCCATTGGAGTCGAACCTCAGATAGGGATCGCTGTCATGGCCGCCACCGTCTCCGGAGCTATCGCGGGCAAAGGTTGCAGAAATGGTGTGGTTTGCATTAACATCCGTAAATGTATAGCTATCGACTGCTCCTATGCTCTTTTCATCCACTTTCACATTGGCAATGGTATAGCCGCCGTTCGGCGTGATGGTGAAAATCTTGTCCGCACCCTCGGCCACAGCAACGCTGCCGCGGGGGCTGATGGAGCCGCCGTCACCGGCGGAGGCGGTGATAGTGAAGGTCTGCGCGTTCTCCTGCCAGACAACAGCGAAAGGAGAGAATCCGGAACGGTCCACATCAAATTCGATACCATTGGCGTCAAATTCAGCGGTTATAACCTCCGGCTCACAGGCTTCAATGGCATCCGTCACCTCGGCCTGACCGGCAATGCCATATTCCCGGTGCAGGCCCGGAAAGTGGATGACCTGTACATCCAGGTCATTTGCGTTATCCATTGTCACACCGTCGGGATATGGCAAATAGATTGTGGTGCCATAGCTGGCAGAAACCCAGGCGTTGCCGTTGTAGGCGTCCACCAGATCCAGGTAGTGAAAGTCGTAGCGGTAGGTTTTGCCATCGGACAACTCATTCAGAAGATCAGAATCCTCTGCCTTTTGTTCCAGCAGAGCCTGGCGGTCCGTGCCGTCGTCATCAATCAGCAGCGAGTCGTCCAGGAGTTGGATACCGGCGATATCCTCGATCTCAAAGTCTTCGTTATCGTTGGTGTAGAAAGACGGCTGATACACGGTTCCCCATGAGCTGGTTTGTGTCTTTGCAATCGCCTCGGCGTGGATCACAGCCTTGATGGGCTCTGCGGTCAACAACACATATGTATTGGCGCCGTCCTGCGCTTCCTCAATATCCTGCGTATGGCGGACGATTAGTGTACCCGCACCGTCAAGGTTTACATTGTTGCCATTCACCCGAACGTCCTCATTGGTAAGTCCGTTCTTCCATTTGAGGGCAACTGTGTACACACCCGGCCTGGAATCATCTGTGGCGACAGTGCCGTCCTCATAGGTATAGCCCGCCTCAATGTTTTCAAGGAGCTGATCGAGCATGGTCTTGTCGTCCGTTGCCGGGATAGTCACACCCTTGATTTCCAAACTTGTAAGGTCGCCGGTGTATTTTACGTCAACACTGCCATTGATGGTGAGCTTGGGGAAACCGCCGTCGTCATAGTTCTCCTCGCCCTGACCGCCGCCGGTGTAGATGGTGATGTCGTCGGGGGCCAGGGTATACTCCTTGTTGTTGAAGAGCATCACCGCATACGGAGCACCTGCCGTCAGATCCTTCAAAGCGATGGGCACCTTCTCCGCATTCTCCACCTCTTCGACCGCCACTTCAGCCCCATCAATGGGTGAACCGTCCGGATTGACCTGTACATAGGCCACATAGAGGTCGGTCTTCTTAGGGGAGGAAGTAGGATCGAGCTCGAAGCTGTACTCAGTCGCAGACGGCTGAACCCACAGGGCGCTGCTGCCCACGGGGGTCCAGTCGGCGTGCTCGTCAGCAACGCCAGCTTTCAGCGTGTTGACTGCCTCATTCGTGGCGCGGCCCAGGTTCACATCCGCATAGCCCTCAGGAAGTTCCACCTTCCCGGCGCTGACGTATATGGTACGGGGTTCCCCCATCACATCAGCGCTTACATGGGTGTACTCATATCCGGCGCCTTCCTCCGTTTCAGCAACAGCATAACCGCCGGAGGAGGAGATTTGTCTGCCACTCGATCCCTTATTGCCGGAAATGGTGCCGCCATTGATCTCGACGAGGGACTTCCCTGCAACGGTATGGTAGATACCATAGCTGCCGTTGTCGCAGATTTTGCCGCCGTTCATAATGAACCTGACACCCGTCCAGTCGGTCTTGCCGCTGATCTGGATACCGTAGCTCGAGTTGCGGGCAATCTCACCGCCGTTCATGGTGAGATTGGAGCTGTTGTTCACACGAACGGCAAGACCCTTGTTGTCCACAATATGGGCAGTCTCCTCAATCGTGGCGATGACACCGCCGCCACCCTGGTTGGCAAGATAAATCATGCCTTTAGAGGCGGTATTGTTGCGGATGGTGCCCGCAAATGTGTAGTGGGAGCCGTTATTGGAATAGATCAGGCCGCCCGCACTGCTGGAACTACAGTTTTCAATCACGCTGTTCGGGCCAAATGTGATCTGGCCGTACCAGGACCGCAAAAGACTCGCCGAACCCGAAGCACATTCTGAGATCGTACCGTTGAGGTATACCTCATGGCTGTAGTTGTTGTTGTCGAGGTCGTCAAAATAGAGCAGCTGGAAACCGTCCACATGAGAAATCTTAGATCCCGCTTTAGTGGTAAAGTTGCAAAATTGGGTCCAGATGGCGCAGTTATTGCCTGCGTTGGTGCCGGTCACATTGGTGATCTCTCCAGTGCTGGCAAGGGTAGCTTCACCGTGAGACCGCAGATGGACAGCAACACCGTTCTGCCCCTGCCAGGCCGCATCGGTACCATGAATATTTTGAATGGTGCCGCCGATGTTAGCGGTGCCGCCGTCTGCATAGAGTGCACGCCCATTCATCATGACACCTTTATCGCCGCCTATCGTGCCGCCGTTCATGGTCAAGATGCCGCCCTGGAGCCAGACCGCACCAGCGGGGCCAAAGCTGCCGGACGCACCTTTCTCACGTTCGTTTTCGGTTGTATCCAAAATGGCGCTGCCTTCTTCCATGATCAGCTCGCCACCGGACAGGCGCACGGCACTCATACCGCCGTAGTTGCGAAGTTCCGCACCATCCCCCAAAGTAATCGTACCCATACCGTTGTAAGTTGCGATTATGGCGTCTTGCACAATGCTTGTATTTGGGACCTCACTCCTGCTAACGGTGGTCTCCCCATCGCCTTCGGAATCGGCCTGCACAAAGTATTCACCTTCGTATTTGCCCATATCATCCAAAATGATGTGGGTCAAAATAAGAGACGAAACGGTCCCTTGTTCCGTTTCCCCGCCTACTTCGATCATCGCGGGGTTGTAGCGCTGTCTGGCGGGATCTGCGTTGGTATGAAAATTTTCTCCGCGGGAGAGCGTCACAGGATCAACACCATAGCTGGTGATGGTCAGCTCTTTCTCCCAGACCCATGCCATTTGGTTCATTTCCACATCTGACATGACATAAATCGTCGCACCATCCGGGGCTGCTTCCGCCGCCTTTGCCAAGGTGGCATATGGAGCGTCTGCTGTGCCAGTGCCGTCCGCATCATCGCCTGCTGCCGACACATACACCGCGTTCTCAGCCACAGGCTCTTCTACCACTGTCCCCGGATCCTCAGCAGGCTCTATGGGATCCAGCTCTCCCGCAGGCTCCGTGGGGGCCGTGGGATCCGGCCCCTGAGGGGGATCTCCCGGAACCTCTGTCGGCTCATTTTCCTCTGGATCCCCTGAAGTCCCCGGCTCATTTGGCGCACTGGGGCCATCCGGTTCATCGGCGGTCCCACTTTCCACGGCCTCCTGTTTCCCGCCTTCCTCTGCGGGGTCTTTCCGCAAGTCCGATCCATCCTGATTGATCGCAGGATCCGACTCGCCAGTCCCCTCCTCTGCCGCCAGTGTCGAAACCGGCAGCAGTGTCAGCAGCAGGCACAGCACCATCAAAGCTGATAAGATCCGTTTCTTCATCTCTTCTCCTCCTTTACACCCCTCGGCGAGAAAATATCTATCGCAAACATCCTTTTGGATGGAATTGCTCTCATTCTCCGTCCATCCGGCAGCCAACTGCTCCGCATCCAGAATCTGCTCATAGGCTTGCTCCGCCGGGAGCCGCACGTTCCGCTCGATCTCCGACCGGGTGGCCAGATACAACTTCCGCAGGCACCAGGGGTTGCACTCGGCCTCCTCCCCCCGCTTGTCAGACGGCAGGTAGTGATAGAAGGCCCGCAGCTTGGCACCGTACATCTGCACCGTGTTCCGGCTCCTCCCCCGGCGGGAGAGTGTCTCCAGATAGGACCGGATCATCTCTGATGTGATGACAGCGCCAGTCTGCTCCCCAGTCTCTGGCAGCCTGGCTGCCTCCGCGCACCGCATATTCACACCCCCTGTCAACGGAATTCGCATTCCATCCCGCGCCCGACCAAGCTGGCGCAAGAAGCTCCGCAGAACAAGTGCGAAAAAAGCCCGTGCGGCTGGCACGGGCGTAAAAAATGGCGCAGGGACCAAGGCCGGACAAAATTTGACATTTTTCCGGCTTTTTTCTGCTGCCCAAAGCGGCAAAATCCCTTGCGGTTAGCTGTCCTTTGTGCTAAAATTTGTCTATTGATATGTAGGACGAACTATTTTTTCACGATCATTTGTGTCGGAATGCGAATTCCGTGATTAGGAGATCAGTCCCAGCCGGTCCAGCGTCCGCTGGTGTTCTGCGCCAGAGGTCACCAGGTAGATGCGGGTGGTCTCGATGCTGCTGTGGCCCAGCAGGTCCGCCAGCTTGACGATGTCCCGGCTGGTCCGGTAGAACACCATAGCAAACAGGTGCCGCAGATTGTGGGGGAACACCTTGCGCGGGTCCACCCCGGCGTGCCCGCACAACCGCTTCATCTCCGCCCAAATCTGCCGGCGGCCCAGCTCTTTTCCGCTTTTGGTGCGAAAGATTGCACCGGAGGCGGTTTTTTGTTTTTGGGCGTATTGGAGCAGCTTCCGGCAGAGCTTTCCCGGCAATAGGATGGTGCGGATCTTGCCCTTGAGGGAGATCTCGGCCTTGCCCTGCCGGGCGGCCTCCACCGTGAGATACCGCACCTCGCTGACCCGGATGCCCGTGGCCCCCATGGCTTCCACCAGCAGGCCCAGCCGCTCCTGTCCCAGCCGGTGCGCCGTGTCCAGCAGGCGCTGGTACTCCGCCTTCGTCAGTTCCCGGCCGGCGTCCCGGAACAGTCGCCGCTGGACCCTCAGGAATTTCACCCGGCAGCCGCCGAGGCCCAGGAACTCCAGCAGGCTGTTCAGTGCGGAGAGCTTGGCGTTGATGCTGGCGGGGGCGTAGCCCCGCTCCACCAGATGAGCCTTCCACGCCGCGCTCAACCCTTTGCTGATCTCCCGCCCGTCCAGCCAGCGTGCGAAGGCCCGGATGTCCCGGAGATACTTCTCCATAGTGGCTTCGCTCTTCTCCTCCAGCCGGAGGTGGCGGGCAAATGCCTGGATTTGCAGGGGAGTCAGTCTGTCTTCGGTCATAAGATGCCTCCTTTTGTGATTTCACAACGATATTTTACCGGATGTGCAAATATAACAAGGCCCACAGCGGCAGCTGCCGCTGTGGGCCTTGTTATTTTAGTGCCGTAATCGTAAGATTTCCTCCAGTTCCAAAAAGCTATACGCGGATCTGCCAGTTTTTCTATGAAGGGACGCGCCTCCTCCCGTTTTACGGCGAACATGATACCAGAGGCCGTACCGGAAGTCGGTATGTAGAAAAACGTATACGCAAGTTCTTGATTCCGCAAAGGTTCTATCTTTCAATACCATCTCAAACGGCTCAGATAGTGCATGTCTGTATTCCTTCCGGAACAGCGGCATGGAATTCCATACCGCTGTCGTTCTAAAAATACTTCTCTTTTTCTGTCAGGGTCTCATTTCCGATGATATTCTCTAAACTGTCCCATTTTTAGCTGATAGCTTCGATTCCCGCCCCTGGTCACGATGGCCCCCTGAAATCAGATCATTCAGATAATCTCTTGTACAGGACGGCTTCAGGCCAATAGACTCTGCAATTTCCGATGCTTTGCTTCGGAATGATCGGCCAGGTATGTCATGATGGTCTCTTCCACCCTTACACTTATCGCTGTTTTTCTTAAGGAAGAGCTCCAGCAGAGTCCCCTCCGGCTCAAACCGCTCTGTGATTACAGGCGCCATACGTGAAAGATATTGCGATGCCACTGCCGGCATGTTCGCCGACATCAATGAGGCTGTATATTTTCAGTATCATCCCATTGCGGGAATCGAAGACGCCACCTCTCTTTGCCTCGTTGATTTCCATGCGAACACTACTGGGGTTCGCCATGGTGATGGCGTCCCATTCTTTGATGACCACTCCGAGTCCCGGCAGCTCGCTTCGGGAGCCCTTGATTCCCATAAGAAACATACTGTCAAGGCCCGGCGGATGTTGCGCCGCAAAGGCAATGGCAATATCATACCGCAGAAATTTGAATCGTTTTTCCCGGTTCTATTGCAGAAAATCGCCGCACCGGACAGCGACAAAGCCGGAAAAGCCCCCGAAAACGCGGAATGCTTTTTCCTTTTGAGTGGAGCGATTGTTTCTTGACGGTTTCTTTTGTGAAAAGCTTTCAATTTTCACAGCTTCTTTCCAAGAATTCGGATATCTTTTCCACTTTTTATAGAATTCGTTGAAAATACTTTACAGGATACACGCTTTTTTGATATGATAAAAAAGTAACAAATCAGAAGTACTATGCTCATTTCTGGGAGCTCATCTCTACGCCGCATCAATCCCAGGATCGGAGGAAAATCGGATGAAAAAATTTTTAACAGCGATTTTAGTCGCAGCAGCTCTTTTTACAACTGTCGGCTGCAGCGGCCGGCCCGCCACGACAGCGGATGTTCTTCAGAGTTCCGCGGATGCGGAGGAAGGTTCGTCCCATGACAGCCAGGGCAGCCTCCGCACCGGCCTCTATGCGGTGGGCTCCCTATCCTCCAGCGCCAGTGCGGGAGAGGAGGACGGTCTGATCCAAACGGATGTGACGATCGTCGCCGTCACCGTGGATGAGACGGGCGTCATCACTGACTGCGTGATCGACGCCGTACAGGCAAAGGCAAATTTTGACAGCCAGGGCCAGCTCCTCACGGATCTCACCGTCCCGGTGCCCAGCAAAAATGAACTGGGCGCTGATTACGGCATGGGCAGCATCAGCGGCATCGGAAAAGAGTGGAACGAGCAGGCACAGGCTCTGGCGGACTATGTGGTGGGCAAGACGGCCGATGAGGTGCTGGGCATTGCCGTGGATGAGGCCACCAAGCCCGCAGAGGCGGACCTGGCCTCCAGCGTCACCATCTCCATCGGCGGCTTCCAGAACGCCATCGCGGAGGCGGTGGACCGCGCCCAGCCGCTGGGCGCTCAGGCCGGAGATGAGCTGCGGCTGGTGACCAGCAATTCCATGGCCGCCGGCAATGCACCAGAGGGCGCCGCCGGCATGGTGGAGACCAATGTGAACATCGCCGCCGTGACCATGAACGGAGATGCCATCACCTCCTGCGTGATCGACGCCGTGCAGGCCCAAGTCAGCTTTGACGGCCAGGGACAGCTCCTCACGGATCTCTCCGCCCCGGTGCCCAGCAAGAATGACCGGGGAGCGGACTACGGCATGGGCGCCGTCAGCAGCATCGGCAAGGAGTGGAATGAACAGGCAGCGGCCTTTGCCGCCTATGTCACCGGCAAGACCCTGGACGAGGTGGCGGGCATCGCGGTGGATGAGGCCACCAAGCCCGCAGAGGCGGACCTGGCCTCCAGCGTCACCATCTCCATCGGCGGCTTCCAGGCCCTGCTGGAAAAACTCCGGTGAGGCTCCGGCTGCTGTCCCTGCTGCTCCCCTGCCTCCTTCTGACCGCCTGCGCCGCTCCGGAGGAGGTGGAGACGAGGCCCAAGCAATATCAGGCGACCTTTCTGGACGTGTTCGATACAGTGACCACGGTCATGGGCTATGCGGAGAGCCAGGAGGTCTTTACAGAGACGGCGGAGATGGCTCACGATCTGCTGCTGGAATACCACCAGCTCTACGACATTTACAACGACTATGAGGGGATCCACAACCTCAAGACCGTCAATGACCAGGCGGGGATCGCCCCGGTGACGGTGGATGCGCGGATCCTGGACCTGCTGCTCCTGTGCCGGGACCTGTATGCGGACAGCGGCGGCAAGGTGAATGCCGCCATGGGGAGCGTCCTTCTGCTGTGGCACGAGGCCCGTGAGGCGTCCGTCAACGACCCGGAGCATGCCTATCTCCCAGAGGAGGATGCTATCCAGGCCGCGTTGGAGCATACCTCCTTTGACAATGTCGTGCTGGATGAAGCGGCCTCCACGGTGTATCTGACGGACCCGGCACAGCGCCTAGACGTGGGGGCTGTCGCCAAGGGGTACGCCGCCGGTGCCGTGGCCGCCGCACTGCCGACGGGCATGGTGCTGAGTTTGGGCGGCAACGTCTGCGTTACGGGCCCCAAACCCGACGGCAGCCCCTGGGTGATCGGCGTCCAGAACCCTGATGGGGACGACACGGAGTATGTCCAGCGCCTGGATATCACCAGCGGCGCAGTGGTCACCAGCGGGGACTATCAACGGTATTACACGGTGGACGGCGTCGCCTACCACCATATCATAGACCCGGATACCGGCTGGCCCGCCCGGCATTACCGGTCCGTGACGGTCATCTGCGCGGACTCGGGGCTGGCAGACGCCCTCTCCACGGCGGCATTCATCATGGATGAGGAGAGCGGCCGGACCCTGCTGGAGACGTATGGCGCAGAGGCGTTGTGGGTCTACGCAAACGGCTCCGCCTCCTGGACGGGGGGCTGTGACGCCTATTTTCATTCATAAACGGAACATGAGGAGAGGTGAGATCATATGCTGCGAAAGCAAACCTTCTGGGGTGGCGTCCACCCCGCGGGGCGCAAGGAGCTGTCCAGCGGAGCACCGCTGGAGGACTGCCCGCCGCCGCGGGAGGTGGTCATTCCGCTGCTCCAGCATATCGGAAAGCCCTGCACGCCCCTGGTAAAGGCCGGGGACCATGTGGACATGGGGCAGAAGATCGGTGACGGCGAGGGACTGTGCGTCCCTGTTCACGCCTCGGTGTCAGGCACCGTGAAGGCCGTGGAGCCCCGGAGCCACCCCAGCGGCCAGCCCCATCTGGCTGTGGTGATCGAGAACGACTTTCAGAACACCTACCACAGCGCGGTCCCGCCCTGCGCCGACACGGATGCCCTGGACGCCGACGCCTTGATCCGCCGCATTCGGGAGGCCGGGCTGGTGGGCATGGGCGGTGCCACGTTCCCCACCGATATCAAGGCGAACATCGGGAAGGTGGAGACCCTGATCGCCAACGCCTGTGAGTGTGAGCCCTATATCACGGCGGATGACGCCCTACTCTGCACGGATGCGGACCGGGCGATTCGCGGACTGCGGCTGCTGCGGCAGCTGCTGAAGCCCCGGCGGACAGTGATCGCCATTGAGGACAACAAGGAGCGGGCCGTTTCGATCCTGACGGACAAGCTGAAGCAGCAGGACGAGGTGGAACTGGTCGTGCTGCCCACCCGCTACCCCCAGGGGGCGGAGAAGCAGCTCATCCAGGCAGTCACCGGCCGCCAGGTCCCCTCCGGCGGATTTCCCAAGGATGTGGGGTGTGCGGTCTTCAACATCGCCACCTGCGCCAGCGTATGCCGGGCCGTGGCGGACGGGGAGCCCATCCTCCGCCGGATCGTCACGATCACCGGCCACGGGATCAAGGAGCCGAAAAACCTGATCGTCCCCATCGGGACGCCTTTCGCCCACGCCATCGAGGCGGCGGGCGGCCTGCAGGGGGATGTGTGGAAGGTCATCGCCGGAGGCCCCATGATGGGCCGTTCCCAGGCGGATCTCTCCACGCCGGTAATCAAGGGCACCAACGCCATTGTGGCGCTGACCAGCGCCGATGACCTGGAGTCTCCCCACCCCTCCTGCATCCGCTGCGGCAGGTGCGTGTCCGTCTGCCCGATGGGGCTCCAGCCGCTGTACCTCTATCGCTTCTCCCGCTGCCGGGATGTGGGAATGCTTCGGCAATACAGCATTCTGGACTGCGTGGAGTGCGGCTGCTGCGCCTACACTTGCCCGGGGAAGCTGCCCATCGTGGCGGCGATCCGGGAGGGAAAACAGCGGGTAAGGGAGGAACCATCATGAGGTTTGCCATGTCTTCATCCCCGCATATCCGCTGCGGCGACAACACCCGGCGGATCATGCTGGACGTTTTGATCGCGCTGCTGCCCACCCTCCTGGCGGGAACGATCTTCTTCGGGCTCCGCTGCCTGCTGCTTGCGGCGGTATCCATTGCGGCCGCAGGATTGGCCGAGGCGCTCTGGAACAAGCTTACCCGCCAGTACCAGACCGTGGAAGATCTCTCGGCCGCCGTCACGGGGCTGCTGCTGGCGCTGACGCTCCCGGCCACCGTGCCCTATTGGATGGCGGCGGTGGGTGCGGTGTTTGCCGTCATTGTAGTGAAGGCTGCCTTCGGTGGCCTGGGCCAGAACATTTTCAATCCCGCGCTGGCGGCCCGCGCCCTGCTGCTGTTGCTGTTTCCCGCGTCCATGACCCGTTTCGCGGCCCCTGGGGCATCCGTTCCCCTGGACCTGGGCTCCGCAGACGTGGTCACAGCCGCCACGCCCCTCCACAGCATGGTGATGCCCGCGCTGCCGGACGTCCCGCTTTCGGAGATGTTCCTGGGCAGCATCGGTGGGTGTATCGGTGAGGTCTCCGCGCTGGCGCTGCTGATCGGGGGCGGATATCTGGTGGTCCGCGGGGTCATCAAGCTGCGGATCCCCGTCAGCTATCTCGGAACGATGGCGGTCCTGAGCTTCGCCTTCGCACCGATGGAACCGCTTCGGTGGATGCTGTACAGTCTTCTGGGCGGCGGGGTCCTGCTGGGGGCCCTCTTCATGGCATCGGACTACGCCACCTCCCCCGCCACGCCCGGCGGGCAGGTGCTCTATGGGATCGGCTGCGGCGTGCTGACCGTGCTCTTCCGCTCCGTCGGTCTCTACCCGGAGGGCGTCACCTACGCGATTTTACTGATGAATGCCGCGTCCTGGCTGCTGGAGCGCTTCACGCCCACCCGCCTGTTCGGCGCGCCGCAACGGAAAGGAGGCCTTCGATGAAGGCAAAAGAGCTGCTTGTCAGTGCCGGTTCCCTGCTGCTTGCCGGCCTGATCCTGGTAGTGGCTGGGAATGCCGTGGCTCCCGCCGCGGCCGCAAACGCCGCAGCGGAGCAACAGGAGATGATGGAGACCCTGCTTCCCGGAAGCACGGTCTTCACCCCGGAAGAGGACACGGGGACCGATGCCAATATTACGGCCGTCTGGAAAGGGGAAGGCGGCTGGATCATAGAGACCACTGTGGACGGCTATGCCGGCCCCATCCGCCAGTGGACCGGTGTGGACAGCAATGGCCATGTAACAGGTCTGGTGGTCCGGGACATGGAGGAGACCTTCGGCCTGGGCCGGAACGCATTGACGGACATTGATTTTCTGGTACAGTTCGTCGGCACCTCCGGAGAGGCGGAGGTGGGCGGTGGTGTGGACGCGATCACCGGCGCCACCGTCACCTCGCGGGCGGTTGCCCGTGGCGTCAGTTCCGCCTGCGCGTATGTCACCGGTGCAGATGTCAGCACGTCTGCGACAGAGTGGGGAGGTTGATGCTGTTTGAAAAAGATCATTGTATCGCCGCTGTGCACGGCGTCCATCTGCCTTTCCGTGACCTTGCTGGCAGCGGGTCTTGCCGCCCAGATTGCAGCGGCGCTGGTCCCCAACATCATCCTGCCCGCGCTGGACATTCCCACGCTGGCGGCCCTCTCTCTCCTCGCGCTGGTCCTGGAGGTGATCCTCTTTGGGGAGAACCACCGGTTCTGGGCAACCTCGCTGATCGTGGGCACTGTGGCGTTCGGCGTGCTCTCTCTGTGCGCCGGCAGTGTGCCGACGGTGCTGGACGTGCTGCGGGTCGGGATCCTGGGCGGCGCTGTGTTCCTGATCTGTGAGGTGCTGCTCCACTCCATCCTGGACCGGATCTCCTCCGGCGCCGCGGGCAAGTACCCCAGGAGCATGGCTGTGGTGTCCGCGCTGCTGCTGTGGCTTGCTGCACAGATCCTGATGAGTATTGGGATTTAAAACTGCGGTCGGGGTTCCCATACGGCAGGGCAGCGAGCTGCGTGGATCGGTTCGCCGGTACAGTCCAGCTGTTCTGCAAGCCCGGACTATCCGTTCCGGTACCGGTTGTATGCGGAGCACCGGAAGGCCGAAGCCGCCTGGAAAACCCTCCATCGCTAAAAAACAAGGGCCTCCGGCATCTTGCCGGAGGCCTTTTTCATATCCCTGAGAACTGCCGTGAGCTGTGAAAACATCGGACCGCAGCGAAGGATTGGGCGGCAACGTGATCCCGCAAGCTGTGTGTTCTTGTCAATACCGTTGCAAACGCGGCTTTGACGCAAGCCGTTTCAGCTGCCGGCAGGCATTTGGGGATGGTAGTCCATTTTCCCGTGGAGACCCCACCGAGTCTTCCGCACCTCTGTCCCATTTACACAGGGATCACCGGCAAGCAGGGATTTCAATGCGCCTCCCCGGGTGGGGGAAGGTCTCAGTGCTCCAGCAGGGTGAGTCGTTTCAGAATATGTCCGATGTCCGCAGGGATGCAGACAGACCGCCCCCGAATCTCCGGGGGAATATAGGACTCCTTCTGATTGATACAGGCATAGGCAGCGCTCCGGTTCTCCAGGGTCATCTTCCAGAAGGGATACTTGATGATGCCCGGGGTGTTGCCGCCCACCCCCAGCTCCAGGAACAGCAGCCGCCGTCCCCTGTGCCGCCGTAGGAAGTCCTCGTACCGCCGGGCGGCGGCATACCAGCCCGCATCCTGGACGAAGGTATCGTCGCACCGCAGGTTCATGGCCATGGGACAGCCGCACCTGGGGCAGCGTGGCACCAGCTCCGTGGGGATCCGCATGTCCCTCTGTTCTGCAAACATTTTGCGGACGGTCTCCTCGTTGTCATAGGTCTCCTGATGGCAGGGCTTGGAGCACTGCCACAGGCCATAGTCCCCCTGGGTGTAGAACAGCCGCTGCTTGTCGAAGCCCGCCAGCTGGAACTGGTGGTCCACATTGGTGGTCAGGACAAAGTAGTCCTTGTCCTTTATCAGCTTCAGCAGATCGCCATATACAGGCTTCGGCGCCTTTTCATAGCGGTTTACCAGGATCTGCCGGCTCCACCAGGCCCAGTACTCCTCCAGGCTTTCAAAGGGATAGAATCCGCCGGAGTACATGTCCTGGATGTCGTACCTGGACTGAAAGTCGCTGAAATACCGCCGGAACCGTTCGCCGGAGTAGGTCATCCCCGCAGAGGCGGACAGACCCGCCCCCGCCCCGACCACCACTGCGTCCGCAGAGGCCAGGGCCCCCTTCAGCTGCTCAATCGGGTCCGAGGAGACGGCGGTAGATGGCTGCGTCCAGGTCTTTGAAAACATTGAAGATCACCCTTTCTACGGAAGTTGTCTGCTGCTCCAGAAATTCCCGGACCGTTCTCACGGCGATCTCGGCGGCCTCCTGGTTTGGAAAGTGGAACTCCCCGGTGGAGATGCAGCAGAAGGCCACACTGCGGAGACCATGCTCCGCGGCCAGCGCCAGGCAGGAGCGGTAGCAGGCGGCCAGCTCCCGCCGGTCCTTCCAGGTCACCCATCTGCCCACGATGGGCCCTACGGTGTGGAGCACATACCGGGCCGGCAGGTTATAGGCACATGTCAGCTTGGCCCGGCCGGCGGGCTCAGGATGCCCCTGGGCCCGCATGATTTCTGCGCACGCGTCCCGGAGCTGGAGCCCCGCCGCCGAGTGGATGGCGTTGTCGATGCAGCCGTGGCAGGGAGCGAAGCACCCCAGCAGGGCGGAGTTGTCCGCATCCACAATGGCGTCCGCCCGCAGCCGGGTGATGTCCCCCTGCCAAAGGATCAGGCGGGGATCTCCTGCAGTGGGCGGCAGGGCATCCCCGTCCACCACGCCCTTTTCCTCCCGCTCGGTGGACAGGAGGGCATCCTGGACTTCCAAAAATTCAGGGGCTAGGGGCATGGGCGGCCGGACATTCATCAGAGAGCGGAGCAGCCGCCGCTGTGAGAATGCATCCACCGGAAATGCTTCCGCCTGCTCCCGGTACTGAGGCATTTCCGCCAGAAGGGTTTGATTCAAATATTGTACCTGTTCCCTGCGATCCATGGGTCTCCTCCAAAGGAAAGATTCATTGTACGGTCTGATACCGGAAATGCCAGAGCGGAGATCGGCACAGAGCCCGCTTCCCGGCACTTGCAGAGGGCGTCCCCTTCTGCGGGAAAGCGCAGGCTGCTTCACCCCTTGCTTTCTATTGTACGGCGGGATTCACCACTCGTAAAGTACGCACAATGCTGTGACATAGGCACCGGGAGGTAACCAATGGGCTGCGGGGCTTTCCACGGGGCGAAATTTCTCATCGCCGCCCCATGGGAGCTTGACAATCGCTCTGCAGGTACCATAAAATATGGATGATATCAGAGGATTTGAAGTGATCGGTATACAGGAGGGACCTGCAGATGGCAGCCGCGGCAAAAGAACTTCCGGCCTGTCCGGTAGAAACCACGCTGACGCTGATCAGTGACAAGTGGAAGGTGCTCATTCTCCGGGATCTGATGCCGGGGACAAAGCGTTTTGGAGAATTGAAGAAGTCCATCGGCTCGGTCAGCCAGAAAGTGCTGACGGCCCAGCTCCGGGAGATGGAGCGGAGCGGCCTGCTGACCCGTACGGTCTATCCGGAGGTCCCACCCCGCGTGGAATACACGCTGACCGACCTGGGGTACAGCCTGAAACCCATTCTGGACGCCATGAGGAACTGGGGCGAGGCGTATAAGGCCCAAAAACAGGGGTAGCCCTCCCTCAGCGTCAAGCCGCCTGCTTTGGCGGCCTTTGCGGGGCGGTCCCGAGAGAGCCCCGGCCCAGCAAAAAACAGACTGCTCGTGCAGTCTGTTTTTTGGATCCCGCCGTCCCGCAGCGGCAGGGCCCGCAAGGGTGCAGGCTCCCTCAAAGGGGAAACGACTCCATTACCAGAGTCAGGAGCGGGATCGTCAGGATCGAACACAGGGTGGAGGCAAACGCGATCTGCGAGGCAAAGACGGCGTCGCAGTCATACTTGTCCGCCAGAATAGAGCCCGTGCTGCCGGCGGGCATCCCCGTCATCAGGATGCAGACATTGGTCAGCGTCGTGTCTAGGTGGAGCGGTTTGAGCAGTACGCACAGCAGAAGCGGGTACAGGACCAGCCGCAGGCAGGTGTACCACAGAACAGGCTTTGAGAACATGGAGCGGATGGGGGCGTCCGCCAGGATTGTCCCGATGACGAACATGGAGACCGGGACGGTGCAGCTGCTGACCGAGGCGACGGCGCTGTCCAGGAAGCCCGGCAGGGACACCGGAGCGGCCATCAGGAGCAGCCCCGCGAAAACGGCGATGATGCAGGGGTGGCGGACCAGCTTGCGGAAGGCGTCCTTCCTGCTGACGCTGGTGAAGAGGGACAGCCCCGCCGTCCACATGGTGAAGCGGAGCGGGATCTGGAACATGGACGTGTAGATCACGCCCAGATCCCCAAACAGCAGGCGGGCCACCGGCAACCCCACAAAGCTGGAGTTGGAACAGATGATGCCGTAGGAGAGAACGCTCCTCTGCTCCCGAGGGTACTTTCGGAAGAGCAGCTTGCTGCCGTATATGGACATCAGCTGGATGACTGCGGAAAGTCCAACCGCCAGCAGGCAGTTCCGGGCGAAGCCGTCTGGGAACGCCATCCCGCCTAAAAAGGACTCGACGATATTGCAGGGCAGGATCACATCGATCAGCAGGTCGGAGAGCATCTTCCGCCCCGCCGCGTCGATGATCTTCAGCTTTTTGATGAGTACGCCCGTCAGGATCAGAAGGAACATCGTCTCCTGCAGGGACAGCATCTCCCAGAAAAACTCCATCCGCACGCCTCCTGTCCGGTCCCCCGCAGGCCCCGGTCTGCATTGTTATTCATTATATACCACCCAGACGGGATTGCAAGCGCCGGACACTTCTGTGCTTTTGTCACAGAAATCCCGGTCGGCGTGTGGTATACTCTTTTTAAAAGAGCCGCCGGACGGCCCGGCTCCCGGTGCCGGGAGCCCCGCCGCAGCAGCGGCGCGGACAGAAAGGATGCGTATGATGGGATTCTTTGGATTTCTGCAGCGGCCGGACCTGGGACAGGGGCTGGAGCGGTTTGCCGCCACGCCGAACGCCCTGCTGCTGGACGTGCGCACACAGGAGGAATATGCGGACGGTCATATTCCGGAGAGCCGGAATCTGCCGCTGCAGACGTTGGGGCGGACAGAGCTTCTGCCCCCCGCCCGGGAGACGCCCCTCTTCGTCTACTGTCTCAGCGGCGTCAGGAGCCGTCAGGCGGCCGGCCTGCTGCGGCGCATGGGGTATACTGATGTGACGGATCTGGGCGGCATCTGCAACTATCGTGGAAAGGTGGTCAAGTGAGATGAAAGTCATCATTGTAGGCGGCGTGGCCGGAGGCGCCACCGCCGCGGCCCGGCTCCGCCGGCTGGACGAGACCGCGGAAATCGTGGTATTTGAGCGGTCCGGATATGTATCCTACGCCAACTGTGGTCTGCCCTATTACATCGGCGGCGTCATCACCGACAAAGAGGAGCTGACGCTCCAGACGCCGGAGAGCTTCTGGCGGCGTTTCCGGGTGGACATGCGGGTGCGCCACGAAGTCACAGCCATCCACCCGGCAGAGAAGACCGTGGACGTGCGGAATCTCGCCACCGGCGAGACCTTTACCGAATCCTATGACAAACTGGTCCTCTCCCCCGGTGCCCGGCCCACCCAGCCGGCGCTGCCCGGCGTAGGGATCGACCGCCTGTTCACCCTCCGCACGGTAGAGGACACCCTGAAGATCCGGGAATTCATCGAACAGCACCATCCCCGGTCCGCGGTGCTGGCCGGCGGCGGCTTCATCGGCGTGGAGCTGATGGAAAACCTGCGGGAGCTGGGCATCGACGTCACCGTGGTCCAGCGGCCCCGCCAGCTGCTGAATCCCCTGGACGCGGACATGGCCGCCTTCCTCCACGCCAAGCTGCGGCAAAAAGGGGTGCGGCTGCATCTGGGCTGCACTGTGGAGGGCTTTGCCGCCAACGGTGACCGGGTCAATGTGCTGCTGAAGAACGAGGCGCCCCTCACCGCCGACATGGTGGTGCTGGCCATCGGCGTCACGCCGGACACCGGCCTCGCCAAGGCGGCCGGGCTGGAGCTGGGGATCAAGGGCAGCATCCTGGTGAACGACCGGATGGAGACCTCCGCGCCGGACATCTACGCTGTGGGGGATGCGGTGCAGGTGAAGCACTTCGTCACCGGACAGGACACCCTCCTCTCCCTGGCGGGCCCCGCCAACAAGCAGGGGCGCATCGCGGCGGACAACATCTGCGGCGGAGACAGCCGGTATCCCGGCTCCCAGGGCAGCTCCGTCATCAAGGTATTCGATATGACCATCGCCACCACCGGCGTCAATGAGAAGACGGCAAAACAGGCGGGCATCGACTGCGACAAGGTCTACCTCTCCCCCATGAGTCACGCCGGATACTATCCCGGCGGCAAAGTCATGACCTTGAAGGTGGTGTTCGAGAAGGGCACATACCGCCTGCTGGGCGCGCAGATCGTGGGTTACGAGGGTGTAGACAAGCGGATCGACGTGCTGGCCACGGCCATCCATGCGGGACTCTCCGCCCTCCAGCTGAAGGATCTGGATCTGGCCTACGCGCCGCCCTACTCCTCCGCCAAGGATCCGGTGAACATGGCAGGCTTTATGATCGAGAACCTGTCCCATGGGCTGGTGGAACAGTTCTTCCCGGAGGATGTGGACGCCCTGCCCCGGGACGGCAGTGTGACGCTGCTGGACGTGCGGACCCCCGGCGAGTACGCCGACGGCCACGCGGAGGGCTTTGTCAACCTCCCGGTGGACGACCTGCGGGAGCGGCTGCGGGAAGTCCCGGTAGGCAAGCCGGTGTACGTTATCTGCCAGAGCGGCCTGCGGAGCTATATCGCGTGCCGCATTCTGGCCCAGCAGGGGTTCAAATGCTATAACCTCTCCGGCGGCTGGCGGCTGTATGAGGCGGTGGTGCGGGACCGGACCGCCGCACAGGAGGCCTGGCCCTGCGGGATGGAGAAGTAAACAGGAAAACGCAAGCCACCCGCTGCCTTTGCAGTGGGTGGCTTCATCCGTTATTTGTCTCAGCAGTCGGACGCGTGTTGATCTGCGGCCTTCTGCGGGTCTGCGGGGTGCGCCGCCCTCTCCTGCCGCAGGGCCGCCAGAATGCCCAGGAACACCGTCCCGCACATATAGAGGTACTGAAACCCCTCATCGCCGCCGCTGGAGTTGAACAGGTGAATGGAGGAGGGATCGTCATCCGGAAACACCAAGACGCCGCAGTACCGCAGCAGTCCATAGGCCATCCCCGCAGCCAAAAGGGCTAGTCCGATCAAAAGGCATACTCTGACACCCCGCCGGAAACGCAGAGTCTTCCGCTGCAGGCCCCAGCGGGCTGCGGCAAAGCAGAGGATGCCGTAAGGTACAGACAGCGGCAGAAACATCAGGGCCATCACCAGAAACAGTTTCAGCATACGACCTCCCTCATCGGTTATGCTATCCTCTCCGGAGCGGGAAGTCAACGGCACGCCTTCAGCGGGGTATCGCGTTTGCCGTCTATCATCCCGGCCCAACAGACCGGCGGCGCCACTACGCCGTTCAAGTATTTTGCCGAAGACAAAACCTTGGCGGGACAAGTTCGCCTCCTACACAAAAAAACAGGACACCCAAAGCTGGGTGTCCTGTTTCACTCTGGAGCGGGCAACGAGGCTCGAGCTCGCTTCCCGGCATCCCGCGAATGGCTGACCGCCATTCGCAGGACCCCTGCCTCACCTCTGATCCAATCGCGCCTTCGGCGCGGGGCGGAGGCAGCGAGTTCGCTTTCTGATGAAAAAACAGGACACCCAAAGTTGGGTGTCCTGTTTCACTCTGGAGCGGGCAACGAGGCTCGAACTCGCTACCTCCACCTTGGCAAGGTGGCGCTCTACCAGATGAGCTATGCCCGCGGAACAAGGGGTATTTTACCAGAGAAACACCCGCTTGTCAAGACTCTTCTGCAAGATTTTCCGAATTTTCTTCCGCAGCAGCCGCGGCGTCTCCGCCCATCACAAACTCGATCAGCCCCACCGGACCCTGTGCCGGATAATAGGAGATCGTCCAGGGCGGCGTCTCTGCCAGACCTCGCGCCTCCCGGAGCTGTGCCACCGTCTCCTCCACCCGGGCCTGGCCGTCCTCTCCCCAATAGCCGACCCGGACCGCCAGCTCTGTGCGGCCCTCGTCCAGCGCCGCCTCCAGCAGGGCGGACAGCGCCTCCGTACTGGTGGCGTTCACCACCGCCTGGATCTGCTCCGCCGTCCGGCGGTAGCTGACCTGGATGCTGATCTCATAGTACCCCCGCTGGGACCGGCTGGAGGCGGTGATATACTCCACGGCATAGGCGCCCATAGGCGTCTCCTGCTGGACCTCCGTAGTGGCCTGCTCCAGTGTGTCCGCCACCGTCAGATCGTCCTCGTAGTTGTAGAGGCGGACCGTGGCGCTCTCCGTGTGCTGGCCGATGAGGATCAGCAGGTCGTTCACGATGTCCTGGTAGTTCTCCGCCCGGAGAGTCCCGGCGGCCTCGCTCTCCCAGAACTTGCTGCTGTGGGGCTCCACGGTGGCATAGTTCCGCTCCAGCAGGGCGCTGCACCCCGTCAGGGACAGGCTGACGCACAGGAGCAGGGTGAGATGGCGCAGCTTCACGGCTCGGCGCCTCCTTTCCGGTCAGAATGGCCCAGGGACGGGCAGGGGCGCGCTTACAGCCCCAGGTCCTCGTCCACCAGCAGGACCTCCGTCTCCATGCCCAGCATAGGCCCCCAGAGAGTCACCAAGGCGCGGCAGACCCGCTCAGGACTCCGGCAGTCGTAGCAGCGGTCCGCCTTCACGGCGCAGGGCGTCTTCTTCCCCAGCTGCCGGGCGCGCTGGGGTGCAGCCACGTTCCGGGCCCGGTACACCGCCGCCTCGTAGGTGGGGGCCAGCTTGTTCCGGCCGATGACAAAGTACACCTTCTCATGGCCGAACAGCGTAGCGGACACCCGGTTGCCGGTGCCGTCGATGTTGACGATCTCCCCCGACTCCGCCAGGCCATTGGCAGAGGACAGGTACACCTGGGTCTGCATGGCCGCCTTCCGGGCGGCGTTCGCCTCCTGCTTCCAGTGCCAGATGACGGTGTTGTGGGCCGCCAGCTTGTCGTACACCCCCAGAGCGTCCAGGGTGGCGGAGCCGCCGAAGCCCACGGTCTTGCCGTCGATGGCGCCGTCCAGGTAGGCCGCGGCCTCCGCCGCCGCCGCAAAGGTGCGTACGGTGTAGCCCCGGCGCTCCAGGGCCTGCTGAACCTTCGTGAAATCTGTCATGTCAAATTTCCTCCTTCTGATAATCCCCAAATCCCTCGCCCAGGATCTCATGGGCGTCGCACACGATGAAAAAAGCCTTCGGGTCGATCTCCCGCAGCATCCGCTTGATGGGCACGATCTCCCGCTGCCTGAAGGCCACCAGCAGTACCTGCTTCTCCGCGCCGGTGTATGCGCCTTTTCCCTGAAGCAGCGTCACGCCCCGGTTCATATCCAGCAGTCCCTGGACCGTCTCCTCCCACCGGTCGGTGATGATGTAGGCCACACGAGAGGTATCCCACCCGTACAGGATCATATCCATGACCTTGGACAGCAGATACATCTGAATCAAGCCATAAAGTGCCGCGTTGACGGTGCCGAACACCACTGCAGCCAGGATCACCACCACCATGTCCGGGATCATCACCAGCTTACCGATGGGCAGCCAGGGGAATTTCAGCTTCAGCAGCTTGCCGATGATATCCGTGCCGCCCGTCGTGGCCCCCTGGGAGAATACCAATCCCAGCCCTACCCCCATCCCGGCGCCGCCGTACAGGGTCGCCAGGATCGGGTCCATCGGGGGGAAGGTATGCATCCATGCAATCACGTCAATGGCCAAGGAACTGACTGCCATGGCGTACAGGCTGCTCACCAGCAGGCGGCCTCCCAGCAGCCGCCAGCCCGCCAGAAACAGCGGCACATTGACAAGGATGGACAGCACTCCCACCGGCAGGACCGGCACCAGGGCGTTCACGATCTGGGCTAGACCCGTCACGCCGCCCATGGCGATCTGGTTGGGGGCTACGAACCAGTCAAATGCCAGGGCGTAGATCACTGCCCCCAGCGTGATGATACCGCAGCTCCTCACCTTCTGCGCCATAGATCTACTCCTTTTCTATCTGATTCAGTCCAGCAGATCCATCTGCCGCTCCTCGGAGTCCTCCTCCCGCAGCAGGGCGCCCGCCGCCGGGAGACTGCGCACCCGGTAGCGGCTCTGGTTGGTGATGGGCGTGTCCTCCAGCGCCTTCACCGTCTCCAGCTGGTACTTTGGCTTCAGGGTCATCACCGCCACCCCCTGGGTGGTGCGGGTGGTCTTGGGAGCCAGCAGAGCGGTGTGGAAAATCAGCGCCCGGGGCTCCGTGGAGTACACCGCCAGCTCGCAGTCTGTATCCAGCCTGCGGATACAGGCCAGGGGCGCCTTGTCGGAGTAGGCCCCCGTCAGCTTGCGGCGGTTGGAGGTGGTCTTGTAGGCGGTCAGGTCCACCCGGGCCGCCTTGCCGTTTGCAAAGAAGAACAGCAGGGCCCCGGCGTAGTCCGGTCCCGGCAGGACGGCGTAGATCACATTCTCGCCGCTGTCCATGGAGAGTTTCGCGGGCAGATAATCCCCCAAGGCGCTGGCCTTGGTGTCTTCAAACTCGCTGAGGCGGGTCTTGTACACCTGGCACCGGTCCGTGAAGAACATGATCTCCGCGCCGTTGGTGGTCTCAAAGGTCTGGGACAATCCGTCCCCGTCCTTGTACTTCTGGTCCGCCGCCATTCGCAAAGAGGCAGGGGTGATCTTCTTGAAGTACCCCTCCCTGGAGAGGAACACATGGACGGAGTAGTCCTCCACCTGAGCCTCCTCCACATAGGTCTCGATCTCGTGGCTGTACACGATGGAGGTTCGGCGGGGCTCGCCGTATTTCCTGGCCGCCTCCGTCAGCTCGTCCACTAGGATCTGCTTCAGCCGCCGGGGGGAGTTCAGGGTGTCCTCCAGGTCGGCGATCTCGTCCTGGAGGGCGGCGGTCTCGTTGACACGCTTGAGGATATACTCCTTGTTGATGTTGCGGAGCTTGATCTCCGCCACGTACTCCGCCTGGATCTGGTCGATGCCGAAGCCGATCATCAGGTTGGGGATGACCTCGGCCTCCTCCTCTGTCTCCCGGATGATTTGGATGGCCTTATCGATGTCCAGCAGGATCCGCTTGAGGCCCTTTAAGAGGTGCAGCTTGTCCTGTTTCTTCTTCATCACGAAGTAGACCCGCCGCCGGACGGACCCGGTCCGCCAGGCAGTCCACTCCTCCAGGATCTGCCGCACCCCCAGCACCTTGGGAGTACCGGCGATCAGCACGTTGAAGTTGCAGGCAAAGGCGTCCTCCAGGGGTGTCAGCTTGTAGAGCTTGGTCATCAGCTTGTCCGGGTCCACGCCCCGCTTCAGGTCGATGGCCAGTTTCAGGCCGGAGAGGTCCGTCTCGTCCCGCATGTCGGCGATCTCTTTCGCCCGGCCCGCCTTGATGAGCTCCGCCACCTTGTCCAGGATGGCCTCCACGGTGGTGGAGTAGGGGATCTCGTAGATCTCGATGAGATTCTCCTCTTTGACGTAGCGGTACTTGGCCCGGACCCGGACGCTGCCCCGGCCGGTCTCATAGATCTCCCGGATGGTGTTCCGGTCGAAGATCAGCTCTCCGCCGGTGGGGAAATCCGGCGCCAGCAGGGTCTCCATCAGGTCGCAGTCCGGGTTCTTCAGATAGGCGATGGTGGTGTCGCAGACCTCCTTCAGATTGAACCCACAGAACTGGGAGGCCATGCCCACGGCGATGCCGCTGTTGGCGGACACCAGAATGTTGGGGAAGGTGGTGGGCAGCAGGGCCGGCTCCTTCATGGTGTTGTCGTAGTTGTCCACAAAGTCCACGGTGTCGCTGTCGATATCCCGGAACAGCTCGGCGCAGATGGGCGTCAGCTTGGCCTCTGTGTACCGGGGGGGCGGCCCAGGCCATGTCCCGGGAGTAGACCTTGCCGAAGTTGCCTTTGGAATCCACAAAAGGCGTCAGCAGGGCGCCGTAGCCCCGGGAGAGGCGCACCATGGTGTCGTAGATGGCGGCGTCGCCGTGGGGGTTGAGGCGCATGGTCTGGCCCACGATGTTGGCGGACTTGGTCCGGGCTCCCGTCAGCAGACCCATCTTGTACATGGTGTACAGCAGCTTGCGGTGGGAGGGCTTGAACCCGTCGATCTCCGGAATAGCCCGGGAGACAATGACGCTCATGGCGTAGGGCATGTAGTTGGTCTCCAGCGTGTCGGTGATGGGCTGTTCCACCACCGCCGCGTGAAGGCCGATGACGTTGGACGCGTCTACCTTATGCTTGTTGTCGTCGGTTTTTTTCTTTTTGGGCAAGTGTAATCAGTCCTTATCTTGTATCCATTTCAGGGGATTGTTGCGGATGTACTGGCGAACATTGGCTAGGTCCTCGTCATTGCGGATCACATGGTCATAGAAGCCCTTCTGCCAAAGAGAAATGCCCGCTTGCTTGCTGGTGATCCGCTTCATCTGCTGGATGACGTTCGACAGCGGCGTAGGGGCGGCAATCTGCCGCCCGTCCGGCCCGATGTGCCGGAGTGCCAAAATCAAATGCACATGGTCCGGCATGATGATATATTGATCTACCGATATGCCGGGGTAGTGATCCGGGATCGCTCGGATGGTTTCATCCACGATCCGCCCCAGAGGTGTCAGGGAGATTCGAGGCGGGCGATTGATAATCGCCCCTACGGCGGGTTCGATGGAGCACAGGACCTCCTGATTTCGCTCCCTGGTGCAGATGGTGATGAAATAAGATCCCGGCTGGCTGTAATCATAGGACTCCAGCCGCAGGCGCTTCCGCTGGGGGCGTTCCATGGCATCCTCTCCGCTATCCGTTGATTGGGAGTGTATTTTCCGTTGTCGAAACAGAGGGTGCTTTCTGTCCCAACGGCTACGCATTTATTAACCCAAACAGCCAAAATACTTGAAATAATTCACGTATTGCGCATTTTCCGAAACTCTAGTATGCTGTATTCATAAAATTCAAAGGAGGCTGCTCCATGAATGAGACCTATAAATGGCTGTATGACTACTACGCCCTGCCGTTGATGAAAGTCGGCAAACAGGCGGATGCGCTCAAAGAGCGGATCGTCTCCCACGGCAGCCCTGCGGACGCGCTGTTCCTGTGGGACCGGCTGGAAGACCTGTGCCTGCTGTGGGGCACGGAGTCCTTTGCCATCGGGCTCCAACTGGGCCTGCGGCTCATGGCGGGCCAGCGGGCGGACGGGCTGCTGATCTCATAAAACTCTCACGAAATATCCGCCATCTCCAGGTACTTGTACCCGTTCTCCGCAATATGGTCCTTCCGGCCCTGGAGGTTGTCCCCCAGCAGCAGGTCGAACACCGCCGCCGTCTGCTCTACGTCCTCCGGCATCACCCGGATCAGCCGCCGGGTCTCCGGGTTCATGGTGGTCAGCCACATCATGTCCGGGTCGTTCTCGCCCAGGCCCTTGGACCGGTCGATCTTGTACTTCTTCCCCTCCAGGGATTTCACGATGTCGTTCTTCTCCTTGTCGGAGTAGGCGAACCACGTCTTGTCGCCGCTGTTGATCTCAAACAGGGGCGTCTCCGCGATATACACGTACCCCTCCCGGATCAGGGTGGGGGTCAGCCGGTACAGCATGGTGAGGATCAGCGTCCGGATCTGGAAGCCGTCCACGTCGCCGTCGGTGCAGATGACCACCTTGCTCCACCGCAGGTTGCTCAAGTCAAAGGGCGCCACGTTCTTCACGTGCTTGTTCTGGACCTCCACGCCGCAGCCCAGGACCTTGATGAGGTCCGTGATGATCTCGCTCTTGAAAATCCGGGCATAGTCCGCCTTCAGGCAGTTCAGGATCTTGCCCCGCACCGGCATGATGCCCTGGTACTCGGAGTCCCGGGCCAGCTTCACGCTGCCCAGGGCGCTGTCGCCCTCCACGATGTAAATCTCCCGCTTGTCCACGTCCTTGGTGCGGCAGTCCACGAACTTCTGGACCCGGTTGGCGATGTCCACCGAGCCGAAGAGCTTCTTCTTCACGTTCAGGCGGGTCTCCTCCGCCTTCTCCCGACTGCGCTTGTTCAGCAGCACCTGTTCGCCGATCTTCTCCGCGTCAAAGGGGTTTTCAATGAAGTAGATCTCCAGGTTGCTGCGGAGGAACTCCGTCATGGCCTCCTGGACAAATTTGTTGGTGATGGCCTTTTTGGTCTGGTTCTCGTAGCTGGTCTGGGTGGAGAAGTTGTTGGACACCAGCACCAGGCAGTCCTCGATGTCCGCCCAGGTGATCTTGCCCTCGCTCTTCTGGTACTTCCCCTGGTCCCGCAGGTACTTGTCGATGGCGGAGACAAAGGCGGACTTGGCCGCCTTCTCCGGGGAGCCGCCGTGCTCCAGCCAGGAGGAGTTGTGGTAGTGCTCGATGACGTTCACCTTGTTGGAGAAGCAGCAGGCCACACTGAGCTTCACCTTGTACTCCGGCTTGTCCGCCCGGTCCCGGCCCTTCCGCTCCGTCTGCCAGAACACCGGCGCCGTCAGGCTCCCCTCTCCCGCAAGCTCCGTCACATAGTCCATGATGCCGTTTTCGTAGAGGAACTCCGCCTCTTCGAACCGACCCGGCTCTGTCTCGTTCCGGAACCGGAAGGTGACCCCGGCGTTCACCACCGCCTGGCGCTTCATCACGTCGGTGAAGTACTCCGCCGGGATGGCGATGTCCGTGAACACGTCCAAGTCGGGAAGCCAGCGGGTGCGGGTGCCGGTTTTTCTGGCCTGGCTCTTGGGCAGGGGCGTCTTCCCCAGTTCCCCCACGATCTCGCCCCGCTGAAAGTGCAGGGTGTATTCAAAGCCGTCCCGCCAGACGGTGACGTCCATGTACCGGGAGGCGTACTGGGTGGCGCAGGCACCCAATCCGTTGAGCCCTAAGGAATATTCGTAGTTGTCGCCGGAGACGTTGTCGTACTTGCCGCCGGCGTACAGCTCGCAGTACACCAGCTCCCAGTTGTACCGCTGCTCCTTCTCATTCCAGTCCACCGGGCAGCCCCGGCCCTGGTCCTCCACCTGGATGGACCGGTCTGCAAACCGGGTGACAGTGATGGTCCGGCCGTGGCCCTCCCGGGCCTCATCGATGGAGTTGGAGAGAATCTCGAACACCGCGTGCTCGCAGCCCTCCAGTCCGTCAGAGCCGAAAATGACGCCGGGCCGCTTCCGGACCCGGTCTGCGCCCTTTAATGCCGAAATGCTGTCGTTGCCATAGTCCTGCTTCTTGGTTGCCATTAAGTTCCTCCAAAGGCAGTGTCTGCCGTAAAATTCATAAATTTATTGTAGCACACCCGGCGCTGTCCTTCAAGTGCTCCCCCAAAAGACGCCGTGATCCCGCCCGCTTCCCGACTCTTCACACAAATTTTACAAAAATGTTATTGCGTAAAATTTCTCATAACCTGGCCGTCACCCAGCTCAATGCCCTTTTCATCGGGGTTTTGCACATTCTCCACAGAGTTTTCCACACCGTTATGTCAACTTTTGAAATACGAAAAAAATACCGCGCCGCGCACACCCCGGCCGGACGCTCCGTTTTTCGGATCAGATGCTTTTACAGAGCGCCTTTTCAGCCAACCGGATGCCCGAAATTTTTTTGTGGTTGCAAATGCAATATATGCGCACATTTGGATATGCTAATATATTGCCAGAAGAAATCCCTCTCCCCTTGAAAGTATTTCAAAAAACGGAAAAAGGAGAATTCTATATGAAGTTCTATATCTGCAAACATTGCGGCAATGTCATCACCAAGCTCACCTCCGCCCAGGTGCCCGTGAAGTGCTGCGGCGAGGAGATGCATGTGCTGGAGGCCGGTGTCACCGACGCCGCCCAGGAGAAGCACGTGCCTGCCGTCACGGTGGAGGGCAGTCTGGTGAAGGTGGACGTGGGCTCTGTCACCCATCCCATGACCGCCGAGCACTTTATCCAGTGGGTGGTGGTGGAGACTGAGCGGGACGCCCTGATCCACTGGTTCCACCCGGAGGAGGCGCCGGAGGCCGTGTTCACTCTGGCGGAGGGCCAGACTGCCAAGGCCGTTTATGCCTACTGCAACCTCCACGGTCTTTGGAAGAAGGACCTGTAAGCTGCGAGACACCAGACCGCCCCGGCGCTGCACAGCGCCGGGGCGGTCTTCTGACTTTTGAGATCGGATATATTTAGGATATAGGAAGCCTCTGTGGGTGCAGCATCCCCAAAGCGGGACGGCATGGCATTCCCGCTTCAGCCGAGCAGCACCAGGACCACGCCGTAAATCACCGAGGCCAGGGTGCCGAACACGATCACCGGCCCGGCGATCAGGAACATCTTGGCCGCCATGCCGGTGACGAATCCCTCGCTGCGGAAGTCGATGGCCGGTGAGACCACCGCGTTGGCAAAGCCGGTGATGGGCACCAGCGTCCCGGCGCCGCCAAAGCGGGCCAGCTTGTTGTACAGGTTCAGCCCCGTCAGCAGGGCGGAGAGAAACACCAGCGTGCAGGAGGTGGCGGTGCCCGCCGTCTTTTCCTCCAGGCCGGCGGCAGTCCAGCCGTTCAGGATCAGCTGGCCCACCACGCAGATGGCCCCGCCCACTACAAAGGCCAGGACCGTATCCTTCAGCAGCGGCGACTTGGGGGCCTTCTGCTTCACATACTGCTGGTATTCCTGCGGCGTCATATTCATTGAAAATCCCCTCCAGGCCATTTTCCCATAGGGTCTCCTGCTTGTTCGGAAACTATACGCACTTGCAAACCTGCGCGGAAGGGAGTACACTGTTGCCCGAAGATTTGTGTGTTTGGAGGAATCCCCATGAGACCCATGCCCGCCCCGCTGGGCCTGTATATCCACATTCCCTTCTGCAAGAGCAAGTGCGTCTACTGCGACTTCTACTCCCTGCCCCGGTCCGAGAGCCGGATGGACGACTACACAGATGCCCTGTGCGCCCATCTGGCGGAGACCGCCCCCTTCGCGGCGGGCCATCTGGTCGACACCGTGTACTTCGGCGGCGGCACCCCCAGCTATCTGGGGACCAAGCGGCTGGTGAAGATCCTGAAGACCATTCTGAAAAAATACAAGGTGGACAAGCAGGCGGAGATCACCCTGGAGGCCAATCCCGACTCCGCCGGGGACTGGAAAGAGCTGCGCACCCTGCGCCGGTGCGGGTTCAACCGCCTCTCCCTGGGAATGCAGTCCGCCGATGACGAAGAGCTCTCGGAGATCGGCCGGGTGCACACCATGGCTCAGACGGAAGCCGCCGTGGAGGCCGCCCGGAAGGCCAAGTTCCAGAATCTCTCCCTGGATTTGATTTACGGCCTGCCCCATCAGACGCTGGAGGGGTGGCAGAAAAACCTTTCCGCTGCCTTGGACCTGACGCCGGAGCATCTCTCCTGCTATGGGTTGAAGGTAGAGGAGGGTACGCCCCTTTTTGCCCGGCGGGGGACCGCGGGTCTGCCGGGGGGACGACGCCCAGGCGGACATGTATCTCTACACGGTGGAGTTCCTGAAGGCCCAGGGGTATGAGCAGTATGAGATCTCCAACTTCGCAAAGCCGGGCTGCGCCTCCCGGCACAATCTGAAATACTGGACCCTGGGGGAGTACGCCGGCTTCGGCCCCGGCGCCCACTCGGACTTCGGCGGCGTGCGGTACGCCTACACAAAGGATCTGGAGGGCTATATCCGGGGCGTGCGGGACCACGCCCCCATGCTGTCGGAGAGCGACCGCATCCCACCCCTGGACCGGGACACCGAATGGGTAATGCTGGGCCTGCGGACCACGGCGGGTTTGGACCCCAAGGCATTTGAGCGCCGCTTCCGCCGCCGGTTCACCTGCTTTCTGCCCTTCCTGGACCAGTGCGCCAGGGCCGGCTATGCGGTGGAGGAGGACGGCCGCTGGCACCTGACGCCCCGGGGCTTTCTGGTGTCCAACCAGATCATCGGTGGGATGCTGGATGCCCTGGCCGCGGACAAACAGCGGCGGGCCGATGCCGCCGCCCGGGGAGATTTCCGGGTGAACCTGGATTGAATGAAAAAAGCCGCCCGCTGGAATGCTCCGGCGGGCGGTTCTTTCTCATGCCTTCCGGGCCCGGATGGCATTGACCGGGCAGCCGTTGGCCGCGTCGAAGGCCCCCGCCTCCTCCGCCGGGGTCCGGGGCTGGGCCTGCACCACGGACACCCGCCCCTGGATCTGAAACACGGCCGGCACCGCCGCCGCGCACATCCCGCAGCCGATACACCGGGAGGCGTCCACATTGACTGTCATGCGCTTCCTCCTTTTCCGCGGGCTGCGCCCGCTGTTCCCTTTTATTGTAATACACCGCGCCGGTTTCTCCAAGTCTTTTCTGCGGCGGGCGGAACTTTTTTCCCGCAGACGCCGTCTTGTATTTGGGAGACTCTGTGCAATCTGGTGGATTTTGTTGCCCCATTCCCATTTACTTTTCCGCCTGTTTATGCTATTCTGAAGAGGATTATGTAGACCATCTCAGCTGCAGCTTATGGAGGTATGACATGAAAAACACCCTGCGCAAAACCCTGTCCCTGTTTTTGGCGTTCACGCTTCTTTGCTCCCTGGGCCTCACCGCCGCCGCGTCCGAGGCCATGGGCGAGGACCTGACCTCCAAGGGCACTCTTTTGAACCAGAAGACCCAGCTCTCTACCAATGTGTTTTGGAGTACTGCGTACTCCGACCTGCGGACGGAGAACGTCGTCACATACGAGCCCAATGCAGATGTGACGCCCATCGTCACCTTCGGGGACTCCCTGACCACCCGCACCACGGTCACCTCTGCGGCCCGGGCACTGGAGAGCCAGGGCTACCGGGTGGTGGCGGGCATCAACGGCGACTTCTTCAACACCTCCAACGGCCTGCCCATCGGCATCCTGGTGTCGGAGGGAGAGGTCCTCAGCAGCGACGGCGGCTACTACGCCATGGGTTTCCGGGAGGATGGCTCTGCTGTCATCGGCAAGCCCGGACTCTCCATCTCCGCCAACCTGGGCTATCAGGGTTCGGACAGCAGCGGGTACTTCACGGACATCATCCGCACGGTGGCCGGCATCAACAAGGCCCGGGTCTCCACCGGCGGCATCTACCTCTATACATACGACTTCAACAACCGGCACACCACCGGCAATACCGAGGCCGGCGTGGACGTGCTGTGCACCATCGTGGACGGCTCCCTCTCCATCGGCGGCACCATGACGCTGGTGGTGGACCAGGTGATCGAGGCCACCTCCGCAACGGCCATCGGGCCGGACCAGATTGTCCTCTCCGCCAACGCCCTCTCCAACACCTACTACACCGACGCCCTGCGGAACATCCCTGTGGGCGCCACGGTGACCGTCACCGTCTCCGCCGCCAATGAGGCGTGGAACGATGTGCAGTACGCCGTGGGTGCCTTATACTCCCTGGTGCAGGATGGCGCCGTGGTCTCCGGTCTGCCCTCCGGGGTGAACCCCCGCACGGCGGTGGGTGTGACATCTGACGGCACCGTGGTGTTCTATACCATCGACGGCCGCCGGTCCGGCCACTCCATCGGCGCCAGCCTGAGCCAGGTGGCCCAGCGGATGATCGAGCTGGGCTGCGTGGCCGCCATCGGCCTGGACGGCGGCGGCTCCACCACCATCACCGTGACGCAGCCCGACGACACCACCGCCGCTACCATCAACCGCCCCTCCGACGGCAGTGAGCGGGCGGTGGCCAACCACCTGTTCCTGGTGGCCACCAATGAGCCCACCGGCGAACTGGGCCACTTCTACGTCCAGGCGGACAACGCCTACGTTCTGGCGGGCAGCAAGGTAGAGATCTCCGCCGCCGCCGTAGACACCAACTACATCCCCATGGACGAGGACTATGACTACGACCTGGAGGCCTCCGACGGGGAGCTGGACGGCAATATCCTCACCACCCCGAAACGGGGCGGTGAGATCACCGTCACCGCCTCCAGCGGCCGCAGAGAAGGCTCTACCACCGTCTACGCCATCGAGGATCCCACGGACGTGGTGATCCGGGACAGCAGCGGCACCGCGCTCACCACGCTGAATGCCGCCACCGGCACCACCACCCAGCTGGCCGCCACCGCCGCCTACAACCACATCTCCCTGAAGGCGGATCCGGAAGCCTTCACCTGGGAGGTCACCGGCGACATCGGCACGGTGGATGAGCACGGCCTCTTTACTGCCGCCGCGCCTGGCACCGGCACCATCACGGTCTCCGCCGGCCGGGCCAGAGTCTCCATCCCCGTCACCGTCTCCAGCTCCGGCACGGTCTCCGCCGGCGGCGTCATGGAGGTGGAGTCCTTTGAGGGCAGCACCACCATCTTCCGGGGCAGCGGCAGCAACATGGACTTCAGTCTGAACCACAGCGCCGACACCGTGCGGATGGGCAGCGGCTCCGCCAAGGTGGATTACACTCTTACCGAAACCGGCGCATCCCAAGGCGCCTACACCGCCGAGTGGCGGGCCTCCAAGTCCACGGGCATTGACTGCAGCACCTACACTGCCCTGCACCTGTGGGTCTACGGCGACGGCTCCGGCAACATCCTGTCCCTGCTGTACAACGATGGCGCCGCAGGCTATCAGTCCCTCCAGGTGACCCCGCTGGACTTCACCGGCTGGAAACAGGTCACCGTCACCCTCCCCGGCGCACACTTCGAGATTCAGGGTCTGCAGGTCAGCGCCACCACCGCCGCAGACGGTACGGTTTCTGTCGGCGACAAGCTCTCCGGCACCATCTATATCGACCACATCACCGCCACCGCCTCCGGCACGCCGGACAACGCGGCGCCTGTGGTCTCTGCCTCCCTCGACAATTCCCTCTGGCAGGTGACCGCCTCGGTCGCCGACGCGGTGGATGGCATCCTGCCGGCGGGCAGCGTCACCGTCACCTACAACGGCGCCCCCTACGGCAGCTATGATCCCGCCACCGGTCTTGTGACCGTGGCCCTGCCCGGCCCCGGGGAGAGCCACGAGGCCATGCGGATCACCATCACCGCCCGGGACCTCTCCGGCAACATCGGCCGGGCCTCCGTGGATGTGGAGCCCTACGGCGTGGACCACAAGTTCACGGACATCAACGACTACTGGGCGGCCACCTATGTGGACTTCCTGTACAACGCCAATATCACCACCGGCTATGCCGACGGCACCTTCCGGCCCAACGACAACATCTCCCGCCAGCAGTTCGCGGTGATGCTGTATCGCTACCTGGGGCTGGACGGCACCCAGTATGAGAGCGTGACGCTGCCCTTCGCGGACAACGCCTCCATCGGGGATTACGCCCTGACGGCGGTGAAGGCCCTGTACACCGAGGGCATCATCAACGGCTCCACCGGCAGCGACGGACGGCTGTACTTCAATCCCGGCGGGTCCCTGACCCGGGCCCAGGCCGCCGCCATGATCGGCCGTACCCAGGAGAAGGGCTACGCCATTGTCGATCTGACCTTCTCCGACACCGCCTCCATCCCTGCCTACGCCACCTACTACATCCAGACCATGGCGGCCCAGGGCGTCATCAGCGGCTATGCGGACGGCACGTTCCAGCCCGGAGCCAACATCACCCGGGGTCAGATGGCCAAGATCCTCTACAACCTGATGTGAGTTTCGCCTTTCAGAGGCCGGCGCATCCGCGCCGGCCTCTCCTTATGGAGAGCGTCTTTTCGGAATCTGCCGGGTGCTGCAAAGCGTTATCGGCTCCAATCCCCTGTGATTTCAGGAAAGGGTCTCCCCCGGGGCCCGTCCAGGCAAATGCCGCCGGGCACAGCCCTTCCCGGTCGGCCTCTATTCAGGCGGCCAGGGCTGTCCGGTGAAGCCGGAAGATGGAAACGGTGCCTGTTGACAGCTCCTGCCCCAGGGTGTAAAGTAATCATATTCCACATCCTGTCCGCGGACAGGATGTCTCTTTGCGAGGAGGCCCCCCCATGAAGCTGAGACGTTCCGCCTGTATTGACACGCTGTACCTGGAGCTGCCCTTCCTGGACCGGTTCCAGGCGGCAAAGGAGGACGGCTTTGACGCCGTGGAGTTCTGGAGCTGGGCGGACCGGGACCTCTCTGCCGTCAAATCGGCATCAGATCGGGCCGGGATCCCTGTCTGCGGCTTCAACGGGGACGCGGACCTCTCTCTGATCGACCCTGCCCAGCGGGAGGCGTATCTGGCCTTTCTGCACCGCTCTCTGGAGGCGGCCCGGTTCCTGGGCGCCTCCGGCGTCACCGTCCACTCCAACGGTCTGGGGCCGGGGGGCGTGGTGCTGGCGCCCCGGGAGGACCTCTCCCACACGGTGAAGCTCTGCTCCCTGTACGCGGGCCTTGCCGCCAGCGCCCGCCTGGCGGAGGAGGCAGGCGTCACCCTCTATCTGGAGCCGCTGAACATCTCCACAGACCACCCCGGTAATTTTCTGCGGGACACGCAGACGGCGGCGGAGCTGGTACGCCTGATCGGCTCTCCCCGCCTGAAGGTCCTGTATGACATCTACCACATGCAGCTGAGCGAGGGCCGCCTCTGCGACACCATCCGGCAGTACGCCGATACCTTCGGCCATGTCCACGCGGCAGACGCCCCTGGCCGCTGTGAGCCCGGTACCGGGGAAATCGCCTTCCCCCGGGTCTACAAGGCGCTGGAGGCCGCCGGCTACACAGGGCTGGTGGGCTATGAGCTGTTTCCCGCCCGCTCCACCCGGGAGGCTGTAAAGGCCATTCTGGACGCCGGCTGACACGTTGACCGGTACCCCCTGTATTCTGCGAAAAAGGACGGATCCAACAAGATGCACTCCATAAAAATCGCTCTCTCCCGCTATGGCTGGTTCACTGCCGGGGTCCTGCTGAACGCCTTCGGCGTGGCCCTGATTACCAAGGCCGCGCTGGGGACCTCCCCCATCTCCAGCCTGCCCTATGTGCTGAGCCTCCGCTTTCCCGTCACGCTGGGACAGTTCACTTTTTTGATGAATATGCTGTTCATTCTGGCGCAGGTCCTGCTGCTGCGGAAGGACTTCCGTCCCGTTCAGCTCCTGCAGGTTGCTGTGAATGTGGTGTTCAGCCTGTTCATTGATGTGAGCATGGGACTCCTCTCCTGGATGGAGGTCGGTGTGCTGCCCATGCGGCTGCTGGCGCTGGCCGTGGGCTGCGCCGTGTTGGGCTTCGGCATCAGCGTCGAGGTGGCGCCCCGGGTGCTGATGGTTCCCGGCGAGGGGATCGTCCAGGCCATCGCAGTCGTCACCGGCCGACAGTTCGGCAATGTAAAGACGGCTTTCGACGCCACGCTGGTATCCACAGCCCTGCTCCTCTCCCTGCTCTTCTTCCATCGGCTCCAGGGCCTGGGGATCGGCACCATTTTTTCCGCGCTGGCGGTGGGCCGGTTCGTGGATCTCTATAACCGGAGACTGCCGCTGATCTCCCGCATCTCCGCCCTGGGTGCAAGAACCTGAAAAATCAGTGTTGCATCCCTTCCGTTGTTATGGTATATTAGCAGATAAGTAAGTTGGCCTGCCGGCCAGGAAGGATCTGTGAACCCGCGTGGACGAACCTCCGTTGCCCACCCATACATACCGAGGTGTCTTTCAGAAGGACAGTCTGCCCCAAGGGGTGAGACTGCCCTTTTCGCGTTTTGGGCCTCAGGGATCCGCTGATTTTTTTTGAGGAGTGATGATTTTTCCCATGGACAGTTCCACTATATCAATGACCGTGGCCATCGTCCTGCTGGTGATGATGTCGGCCTATTTCTCCGCCACGGAGACCGCCTTCTCCTGCCTGAACAAGATCCGGATGAAGAGCCGGGCGGAGTCCGGCGACCACCGGGCTGCTCTTGCCATGGACCTGGTGGAGGACTATGACCGGCTGATCTCCACCATCCTCATCGGCAACAACATCGTGAACATCACCGCCTCCACTGTGGGCACAGTGCTGTTCACCAAGCTGTATGCGGCTTACGGCCCCACCGTCTCTACGGTGGTGTTGACGCTGGTGGTGCTGATCTTCGGCGAGATTTCCCCCAAGAGCCTGGCCAAGGAGCACGCGGAGAGCTTCGCCATGTTCTCCGCGCCCATCCTGCGGGTGTTTCTGCTGGCCCTGCGGCCACTGAACTTCCTGTTCTCCCAGTGGAAGCGGCTGCTGAACATGATCTTCCACCCCTCTGAGGACCAGGGCATCACGGAAGAGGAACTAATCACCATGGTATCCGAGGCGGAGAACGAGGGAGGTCTGGACCAGCACGAGAGCCAGCTGATCCGCTCCGCCATCGAGTTCGGCGACCTGGAGGCCGGGGACATCCTGACGCCCCGGGTGGACATCGTGGCGGTGGAGGACTCTGCCTCCATGGAGGAGATCGCCGCCGTGTTCGCTGAGAGCGGCTACTCCCGCCTGCCGGTGTACCACAAGGACGTGGATGACATCGTGGGCGTGATCCATGAGAAGGACTTCAACGCCGCCCGCTACCGGGGCCAGGGCAACATCTCCGGCTGCATCACGCCGGTCCACTATACCACCGCCAATGCGGACCTGGGCCTGCTGCTGCGGACGCTGCAGAAAAAAAAGACCCACATGGCCATCGTGGTGGATGAGTACGGCGGCACCGAGGGCCTGCTGACCATGGAGGACATCCTGGAGGAGCTGGTGGGCGAGATCTGGGACGAGCACGATGAAGTGGTGGAGTCCTTCCGCAAGCAGAGCGACGGCAGCTTCCTGGTGGCCGCCGGCGCCGACCTCTCCGACTTGTACGATCTGTTCTCCATCAAGGGGGACTGCGACGCCAGCACCGTCTCCGGCTGGGTGATCGACCAGCTGGGCCGCCTGCCCCTGGTGGGGGACCACTTCCAGGCGGAGGGCCTGGACGTCACTGTGACCATGGTGGACCACCGCCGGGTGCTGGAGGTTCGGGTGGCCGTGGCGGCGGAGGCGCCGGAGACCGCGGAGGGCGCGGCACAGCACTGACCGGACGAACCCGCCGCCCGTCCCGCCGGGGCTCTGGCGGGACGGGCGGCTCCCTCATTTGAAACCGGAGGTCTTATGTACGTCTATTCCCTGGGACAGTGGCTGCTGTTCTTCTTTCTCTACTGCTTTCTCGGCTGGGTGTGGGAATCCTGCTACGTCTCCGCCAAGCGGCGCCAGTGGGTGAACCGTGGCTTTCTTCACGGCCCCATGCTGCCCATCTATGGCACCGGCGCCGTCATCATCCTGCTGGCCACCATCCCCGTGCGGGACAGCCTGTGGCTGGTTTTCCTGCTGGGCATGCTGGCCGCCACGGCGCTGGAGTATGTCACCGGTGCCGCCATGGAGGCCCTCTTCAAAGTCCGTTACTGGGATTACTCCAAGCAGCCCTTCAACCTCAACGGCTATATCTGCCTCACCAGCTCCCTGGCCTGGGGCGCCTTCTCCATCCTGCTGGTGCGGTTTCTGCACCCGCCTGTGGAGGATCTGGTGCTGCGGCTGCCCGCCTTCCTGGTGGATCCTCTGGCGTTCCTGCTGACCATCGCCGTCACCGTAGACGCAGTCCGGTCCTTCCAGGCCGCCATGGACCTGCGGGAGGTCCTCACCCGCCTCACGGAGGAGAACGAGGACCTGCGCCGCCTTGCCAAGCGGGTGGAGGTGATCTCCGCCTTTGCGGAGGAGGACCTGCGCCGCTTTCGGGAGCGCACGGAGGTGGAGCGGCTGCTCCGGCAGGAGCGCTGGGAGGACACCCGCCGCCAGATTCAGGAGGCCTATGCCAAGGGCGCCCGACGCCGCCAGGCCCAGCTGGAGGAGTCCCTGCGCCGCCGGACCGATGCCAAGCTGACGGCCCTTGCCAACATCCAGGAGGCTCTGGAGGCCTACCGGGACCGGCTGGCAGCTGCCAGGGACCTGACAGAGGAGTCTCTGGAGGCCCGCCGGGCGGAAGTCCAGCAGCTTTTGGACCGACTCCGGGACCGGGAAGCTTCCATCCGCGCCCGCACCGCCAGGCGTTATCGTCAGTCCCTGCGCATCCTGCGGGGCAACCCCTCCGCCAGCGCCAAAGCCTTTGCCGAGGCCCTGGAGTCCCTGCGGAAGCTGGGGGATCGCCGGGAGGGGGAGGACGGCGAATGAGGAAAGCCGGCGCAGCACCCCTGCTCTGCAGAGCGGCCGTTGGTTCCATACGGAGCGGACTTCCCTTCTTTTCGTGTCCCCTTATAGCAATTCTCCATCTCTGTCTGAACCGACGATCTTATACAAACAAAGCGGCACAGCCTTCGGCTGTGCCGCTTTGTCGATCAGGATGGCAGCGTGGACTTGTTCTCCGCAGCGGGCGGGTCCGCGGGGAAATCCAGAATCCGCCGGATGCACAGGGCATAGACTGCGATGCTCACCACCGGCCCCGCGATGTCGGAGATGGGTTCCGCGTAGAATGCGGCCCGGGCGCCGAAGGCCGCCGGCAGGGCAAACAGGGCGATAAAGTACACCGCCTTCCGGAAGGCGGACAGGGGCAGGGCCAGCTGTACCTTTCCCATGCCGGTGAATCCGTCCACAATGGCGTACTGCAGCCCCAGGGGGATCAGGGCCAGGGTGCAGATGTGGATGGCGGAGAGGGCCTCCGCTGCCAGCTCCGGCTCCGTGGTGAAGAGGCGCACGAAGAGAGCTCCCCCCAGACGGGCCAGCAGAAACAGGGCCGTCACATAGGCCACGCACAGTCCGGCGATGAATGCCTGGGCCTTCAGGATCCGGTCCCGCCGCCGGGCGCCGTAGTTGTACGCCAGGATGGTGCCTGTGCCGGCGGAAATGCCTCCCAGGGGCATGGTCACCACCAGCATGAAGCTCTGGGCGATGGTGGCGCAGGTCACCAGACGGTCTCCCAGCTCCGCCCCGCCATAGGACTGGAGGATGGCGTTCATGGAGATAATCATGATGTTGTCCACGCCGATGATGAGGAAGGGCGTCATGCCCACCGCCAGGATGCGGAGCATCAGCCGCCCGTCGTAACCGCCGAAGGTGATGGCGATGGGCACAGACTTGCCGAAGAGGAACCGCAGTACATAGAGGCAGCTGGCCAGCTGAGAGAGGACCGTGGCCACGGCAGCCCCAGCCACCCCCATGTCAAAGAGAAAGATGAACACCGGGTCCAGCACGATGTTCAGTGCCGCCCCCAGCATGACGGAGATCATGCCCTTCCGGGCGTAGCCCTGGCAGATGATGAACTGGTTCAGCCCCAGAGCCAGCAGGTTGAACACCGTCCCGCAGAGATAGACGGTGAAATAGGTATTGGCGTAGCCGTAGGTGGCATCGCTTGCGCCGAAGGCCATCAGCATGGGCTGGCGCAGGGGGAACACCCCCGCCATCAGCACCACGGAGCAGACACACAGCATCAGAAAGCTGTTGGAGAGGATCCGCCGGGCCTCCTCCGTTTTACCCGCCCCCATGCGGATGCTCATGAGCGGCGCGCCGCCCACGCCGATAAGAGAGGCGAATGCGCCGATCAGCGTCACCACCGGCCCGCAGACCCCCACGCCCGCGAGAGCGGTCTCCCCCACCAAGGGGATGTTGCTGATGTAGATGCGGTCCACGATGCTGTACAGCACGCTGACGAACTGGGCCAGCATACTGGGTATGGCGATCCGCAGCACCAGCGGCCGGATGGGGTCCGTGCCCAGATTGTTCTCCAGCTTCATAGCAGGTCTCTCCCAAAACACACAAAAATCGGGCTGTCCGCACCGGACAGCCCTCTCATTATAAAGACACGGGATTCAGTTTGCAACCCCCGATTCGCCCCGGAGGATAGCGGAGAGCTGTTCGCACAGTGCGGCGGCCTGCCCACTGCCAAAATAGCCGATACGGACCACCCGGCCGTTGAGAAGCATCTTCCCACTGCCGTTTTGGACAACCAGAGTCTGCAACTCCCTTCCGCCGGCCAGATGGATGCTCGTTGTGCCACTGGATATGCCACTGGGATCGCTCAAACTGTCCCAGCAGAGATGATAGGAATACTGATTCAGAAGGTCCAGCACTGTCTCCGCCTGATCGCTTCCTGCCGGGAGCGTGTAGTCTTCCTGTTCCTGATACGCCTTGCCGTTGCGGACATGGGCAGTGAGGATCACGGCAGATAGCCCGCTGTCCTCCAGCTCCAGAGCGTCCCCCAAGGACCGGGGCCACAGCATCCAGGCTGCAAAGGCCAGGACGGCCGCCGCCAGTAGGACCAGTACCACTCGCTTCACGCTTCGGGCCATGAAATCCCTCCTCTGCAAATAGGGCCGCCGGGGCTCAGCCGCACTTGCGGACGCTGCCCAGCAGGGTCTCCAAAGCCATCAGCCCCACCAGCACAGCCAGCGCCGCCAGCAGGATCAACAGCCACTTCCACTTGCCGCGGATCATCTCTCCGCCCCCTCGGTCTTGTTTTTTTCAACATAACATAGGCCACGGAATTTGTCCATACCGCGTCTGAAGGCAGGCACTCAAATTCCCCGCAGGTCAAAGGCCGGGGTGTACTCCTCCCTGGCCGACGTCCGCTCCTGGGTGTAGCCGTCGGTGATCCCGCAGTTTTCCATGTACTCCACTGCCGCCCGGTACTCCGCCTTGGTCACGTGGCGGGCCAGTTTCCCTTCTGCCCCTGGCTGGGGCGTATACTGGCTCATGAGGGAAAACAGCACCTCCCCGGGGCGGAAGCTCTCCGCCACCCAGTCGATGACTCTTCGGGTGTTCTCCAGTTCTCCCGGCAACAGAAGATGTCGGATCAACACACCCTGCTTTAAAAGACCGTTTTCCATCCGGTAAGGCCCGGTCTGGCGGAACATCTCCAGAATGGCCCGCTTGGCCCAGTCAAAGTAGTCCGCCGCGCCAGAGTATTTGCAAGCAGGTTCGGAGAGGCCATACTTCAAGTCCGGCAGATACACCTGTACCTTCCCCTCCAGACGGCGGAGAGTCTCCGGTTTCTCATAGCCGCCGCAGTTCCACACCACCGGCACGGGCCATTCCTCGTCCCCCAGGGCCTCCAGAACCGCGTCGGTGAAGTGGGTGGGGGTCACCAAGTCCAGGCAGGCGGCCTCCTGTCCGATCAGCTCGTGAAAGATCTCCCGCAGCCGCTCCGCCGTCAGGACCTTTCCCACCTCCCCCTGGGAGATGGGCTTGTTCTGGCAGAAGCAGCACCGGAGATTGCAGCCGGAGAAGAACACGCACCCGGCGCCGCGCTCCCCCACCAGGCACGGCTCCTCCCAGAGGTGGAGCATGGCCCGGGCCGCCACGGGCACGCTGGGCATCCCGCACACGCCGCCCCGCCTCGTCTCCGTCCGCTCCTCGCCGCAGTTTCTGGGGCACAGGCGGCAGATCACAGCAGGTCCTCGGGGCGGAAGTCCGGGCCCAGGTCCCCGGCCATCCAGTGCTTGCGGCACAGCCCGATGTACTGGTCGTTGGCCCCCAGCACCACCTGCTCGCCCTCCTTCAGCACCTTGCCGGCAGCATCGAACCGGGCGTTGAAGGTGGCTTTCTTGCCGCACCAGCAGATGGTCTTGACCTCCTCGATCTTGTCGGCCATCACCAGCAGGGCCTCGCTGCCGGGGAACAGGTCCCCCTTGAAGTCCGCCCGCAGGCCGTAGCAGATGACGGGGATGCCCAGGTCATCCACCAGACCCACCAGGTACATGACCTCCTCCCGGGTCAAAAACTGGGCCTCGTCCACGATGACGCAGGCGTTCTGCTGCAGTTCCATGACAGAGAGCTGCTGCATCTCGTCAAAGTAGATGCAGGGATAGGTGAGGCCGATGCGGGAAACCACCATGTGGTCCCCGTCCCGGGTGTCCAGCCGGGGCTTGACCAGCAGGGTCTTCTGCCCCCGCTCCTCGTAGTTGAACCGGGTCATCAGGGCGTTTGCGGTCTTGCTGGAACCCATGGCCCCGTATTTGAAATAGAGCTGTGCCATTTGTCTGTTTTCTCCCTCTCTATGTATCTTCTTATGCGGCACTCCGCCGCCTTCTCTTTGGTGCCGGTCCCCTCCGCCGGGAGGGATCCTCAGCCCTGCAGCCCACGGTCGATCTTCCGCTGGGCCTCCCGCCGCCGCTGTTCCTCCAGCTGCTCCGCCGCTTTCTCCGACGTCAGGGGCTTGGGGATCTCCTCCTCCGGAATTTCCATCACCATCCTGCGGCAGCCGCGGCAGAGCCAGGCGGTCTTGTACCTGTTGAAAAGGCTCCCCTCATGGAGGATATCGATCTCCGGGCCGCTGGCACCGAAGAACCGGTTGGGCCAGCCGGGCCACCACTGGACACTGTCCCGTCCCCCAGTGATCGTCCCCACCTCCATCTCCTGCCCGCACCAAGGACAGATCATGGGCGGGGGCGGGGTCTCCCGCAAGGCCTTCTTCTCCTTCCGCTCCTCGATCCAGTCCCGGAACTCGTCCATCAGGCTGGGAGCGCAGTCCTTCTCCTCCTGCCCCGGCTCCGCCGGACGGGACGGCTTTTCCGGCTCATAGTCCCAGGGATCCTCGCTTTTCTTCCAGAAGGGCACGGTCACTCCTCCTCTCGGCTTTCGGATAAATGCTCTGCATCAGCCCCGTAGATGATGCGGCGGTTGATCCCCTCGGAGGTCAGATGCTCCGCCCGGGTGCAGTTGGCCGTGTCAAGGACCAGCTTGCGGCACGCCCCGCAGTGCCAGGCCAGCTTGTAATCGCTCCAGAAGGAACCGTCCCCCCGGAGGTAGAGGGTTCCGTCGGCATCCGCCAGGCGAAACGCGCCGGGACGCTCCCACACCAGGCGGACAGCGTCCCTTCCGCCCACCAGATACCCCATCCGCATCTCCTGCCCGCACCAGGGGCAGGTCATGGCAGACGACGTCTGCTCCTCCGCTGTCTCCTTCTCCCCTGGGACCTTCCACGCCTCCCCGTCGGCGGCCGGGGGCTGGGGCTCCCCCGCTGTCCAGGTGCGCCGTTTCTCTGGCTCCATATCCCAGGGATCCTCGCTTTTCCTCCAGAAGGGCATCACGAATCCTCCTCGTTTTGCTCTCTCGCCTGCCGGATGCGTTCCTCAAAGGTCTCCCCCGTCCGCCGGGGCAGGAAGGAGATAGGCTCCGGCGTCTCCTGCCCATGGTAATGACACCACAGCCACCGGAGGCACCAGACCAGCTTGCGGATCAGCAGGGCCAGCAGGGCGATGCCCGCCAGGTTGATGAGTTCCATTCAGTTGCCCTCGTCCTTCTTCTGGTCCTCGGAGTCCGGGACCTCCTCATAATCCACCGTATACACAGGGCCGTGAAATTTCGGCTCCTGCCTGTCCTCGTCCTCCGCCCGGTACCGGGCGGACCGCCTCCGCACATGCCGCACCACCAAGATCACCGCCACGAGAATGAGAATGGGCACCGCAAACCGCAGCGCCACCAGCAAAATACTCCCCAGCAGCCGAAACAGCCCCAGGGGCAGTCCCACCAGCCAGCCCATTCGTCACTCCTCCTTCAAGCGTGCTGCCGCTTCCGTGTAATACCGCCCAAAGGCGGAGGGCACCGCCCGGTCCGACAGGGCTCCGGCATCTGCCCAGACGAAGTCCGCCGGGCCGTCTCCCGCCACCTCCAGGGTGTAACCGGTCATGTGCCACTCCACATGGGTAAAGATGTGCTTCGCCGTCAGTCGGCTCTCCCACCGCCTGGGCTCCAGGCCCCAGACGGACACCGCCGCTCCGGCGGCAGCCTCATCCAGGGCTCCCTCCACGTTGGGAAACTCCCACAGGCCCGCCAGCAGGCCGGTCCCCGGCCGCTTCCGCAGGGCGATCTTTCCGTCCCGCACCAGCAGGAACACCGTCTTCTCCTCCACCCGGCGGGGCTTTTTGGCCCCCTTCACTGGCAGATCCTCTGCCGTGCCCCGAAGGCGGCCCTTGCAGAAGGCCATGGCCGGACACTCCAGACACCGGGGCGGGCCGTTGGGTGCGCAGACCGTGGCCCCCAGCTCCATGGTGGCCTGATTGAAGACGCGGATATCCGCCTCAGCCTCCGGCATGACGGCCTGGATCTGTGCCCGCACGGCCTTTTTTACCTTGGGATCGGCAATATCGTCCCGGCAGTCCGTCAGCCGCATGACCACCCGCAGCACGTTGCCGTCCACCGCCGCTTCCCGTCGGCCGAAGGCGGCGGAGGCAATGGCGCTGGCGGTGTAGTCCCCCACCCCCGGCAGGGCCAGCAGGTCCTGGTAGGTGTCCGGAAACCGGCCGCCCTGCTCCGCCACGATCCTGGCGGCCTTCTGCAGGTTCCTGGCCCGGCTGTAATAGCCCAGGCCCTCCCACAGCTTCATCAGCCGCTCCTCCGGGGCGGCTGCCAAAGCCTCCACCGTGGGGAATGTCTCCAGAAAGCGGGCATAATACCCCAGCACCGCCGCTACCCGGGTCTGCTGCAGCATGATCTCCGAGACCCAGATCTGATACGGGTCTGTGGACCGCCGCCAGGGCAGGTCCCGGGCATTGGCCCGATACCACGCCAACAGCGGCCCCGGCAAATCTTGTAAAACAGTTTTGGTTGTCAAATTCTCACCGCACATGGTATGATTGTACCATATCCGCAGAATGGATATGGCACCCTTTCCGAACTTGCGCCGCTGTGTCAGCCTGTCCAGCCGCACAATCGCCGCATTGCGGTTATTGTACCACATCCGGCGCCAACTTCCCACCCCCTGTACAAAAATTTTGAAAGTCCCTTGACTTTCCCCCGGGTGGAAGGTGTACCCTGTCCCCAGAGATGAGGTGTAATCCCTTGAAAATCAATGAAGTGGAAGCCCTGGTGGGCATCACGCGGAAGAACATCCGCTTTTATGAGGCGGAGGGACTGCTCTCCCCCCGGCGGAACAGCCAGAACGGTTACCGGGACTATGGGGAGACTGAGGTGGAGGTCCTGCGGCGGATCAAGCTGCTTCGGAAGCTGGGCCTTCCGCTGGAGGAGATCCGGCAGATGCAGCACGGCGCCTACACCGTGGGGGACGGTATGCGCCGCCATCTGGTGTCCCTGGAGCGGGAGCGGCAGAATCTGGAAGCGGCCATCCGCTTCTGCGGGACGCTCACAGACCGCAGGGAGCGGCTGGAGGAGCTGGACGCCCAGTCCCTGCTGGATCGGATGGCCCAGATGGAACAGGAGGGAACGACCTTTATGAACAAGCAGAAGCAGGACACCAGGCGCCGCCGCTTCGTGGCGCCCATCGTGGTCGCCATCGTCATGTCAGTCCTGATGGCGGGGCTGATCTGGCTCTTCCTCTGGGCCTTCGAGGTGGATCCGGCCGGTGCGCCGCCCCTGCCGGTGCTGGCGCTCTTTGTGGCCATCCCGGCGGCAGTGGTGGTCGGTGTGGTCATCGCCCTGGTCCAGCGTGTCCGGGAGATTGAGCGGGGAGAGGAAGACGATGCGCGGAACTACTGAGCGGCGGGATTGCCGACAAGCAGCGGTGTCCGCCGCAGGGACGGCCGTATGGCTGCTGGCTGCGGCCGCGGTATTGCTGTGGGTGCGGCAGGCCTTTTTCCCCAGCGGTGCGGCATCCGTTCTGCTGGCGGTTCTGGCCGCTGTCCAGGCAGCAGGGCTGATCCCGCTGGGGCTGGCCCTGCGGGACCGCTTGAAAGAGATCAAAGGAGGAGAATTATATGAAGCTCGTCAGTATTGAGACCATTCCCGGCCAGGAATTTGAGGCCCTGGACATCGTGCGGGGCACGGTGGTGTACAGCAAAAACTTCGGCCGCGATTTCATGGCCGGTATGAAGACCCTGGTGGGCGGAGAGATCACCGGCTACACCGAGATGCTGGTGGAGGCCCGGCAGATCGCCACCAAGCGCATGGTGGACGCGGCAGAGGCTCTGGGAGCCGACGCAGTGGTGGGCCTGCGGTACGCCTCTGCCTCCGTGATGCAGGGGGCGGCGGAGGTCATTGCCTACGGAACGGCTGTAAAGTTCAAATGATGCACGTCACCTTTCTGGACCACAGCGGCTTTCTGGTGGAGCTGCCCGGTCTCACGCTGCTCTTTGACTGGTGGAAGGGGGACCTGCCCCCCCTGCCATCAGGCCCCCTGCTGGTCTTTGCCAGCCATCGCCATCCAGACCACTTTGATCCCCGGATTTTTGCTCTGGATGACGGGCAGCGGGATGTCCGATTCCTTCTTGGCAAGGGCATCCATCTGACAGACCGGAACCGGAAGAAATGGGGACTCTCGGAAAAAGCCGCCGCGGACTGCCGGGTGCTTTCCGGCGGGGAGAGCGCCTCTCCCCTGCCCGGCGTCACCGTGGAGGCACTGCCCTCCACCGATGAGGGCGTGGCCTTTCTGGTGACGGCGGAAGGCCGGACGGTCTTTCATGCCGGGGATCTGAACTGGTGGCACTGGGAGGGCGAGGACCCCGTCTGGAACCGGAACATGGAAGCGGACTTCCGGCGGTATGCGGAACCTCTCCGGGGCCGGAAGATCGATCTGGCCATGCTGCCTCTGGATCCCCGTCTGGGGGAGGACGGCTTCCGTGGCCCCCGGTACTTCCTGGAGCTGGCGGATATCCGCCGCTTTCTGCCCATGCACCAGTGGGGAAATTTTAACTTTACAAATCAATTCCTGTCATGCTATACTTCTTTCACATCCCGAACTGTGTACGTTAACAGAGTCGGTCAAGTCTTTACATTTGAGGAGGAAGCGGACACATGAAGATCGATGGCAATGAACTTGCAATTGAGCAAAACGAGCTGGACCGGGAGGGCCGCCATGCGGAAGCCATGGCCATCAAGCGGGAATTTCTGAAGCAGGTGCGGGAGAGCGGTGACCACTGCCCCTGCAAGCAGGCCTGCCCTCACCACGGCAACTGCTTTGAGTGCGTGACGCTGCACCGTGGTCACCGGGATCACTTGCCCATGTGTATGTGGGATATGGTGAATGAACGGCTCCATAAGCTCTCCCGATTGACAGAGGGGACCCTGCGGTCCTATGAGGAGGCGCACCGCTGAGGAAGCTCCAGAAAAGCGCCCGTGCCAATCGGCACGGGCGCTCTCCTCTTCATCTGTCTTCAATCTGCAAGGATCAGGCAGCTGCCGGTCACATCAGGGCTGTGGCCCGTTAGCTCCGCCACGAAGTCCGTGTCCTCACCGGCGGCACTGACCGCCGCTTCCAGCGCGGGGATCTGGTCAACCGTGGTGACGGCGTAGACTCGGTCCACCAGCGGGGCGATATCCGAGAGTACCAGGCCGGCAGTGTCGTCGGCGCCGGAGGTGATGACCTCCGGCGGCAGCTCAATGGAGACAGCCACACCATACTCACCCAGAGCGCTGCGCAGCTCCTCCAGGAACAGCCGGATGCTGGCCGCCCGGTCGGCGCCGTTGTAGTCGATCTTGTCCAGCTTCCCTACTGTGGGATAGCCCACATCCGTTAGCAGGATTTCATCAAAACCCTGTTGTGCCAGCTCCGCCGCTAGGGTGCACAGGTACTGCCGGGCCGCCGGCTTGCTGGGATCCAGCCAGTTTCCGTTGTTCCCGTCGTAGAAGATATAGCCGCCGGTGTTCTTCAGTCCCATGCCCTCCACGTCCGCGCGGGCGGCAATGGGGTCCAGGAAGCAGCTCATCCGGCCGATGGAGTGGTAACTGCTTTCCGTCACCTCCGCCAGAGCCGCCGCCGTGTCCTCCGCCGTGCTCACGGTGCCGGCCGCGGCGCCAGTGGCAGCAAAGTAGATGTGTCCGGTGCTGTCTTTCAGCGTGACGGCAGCAGCGTTATAGGCGGGAGCAGACATCACAGAGGCTCCCAGCCAGGCATCTTTCCAGCCCGCCTGGGTCAGCGGCGCGGCGGAAGCAGAGAAGGCAGCCAGAGCCTTCGGCTTCTCCGGCTCCTGAATGGTAATCTCTACGTCCTCTGGGGGCACTTCCTCTTCCGCGGGGGGCGTCTCCGTCTTCCATGGCAACTCCAGGTGGAAGCTGCCGTCCCTATCGTAGACGATATACTCCTGCAGCCATAGAAAGCCCACCGCCGCCAGGATGATGAGCACCAGCAGCACTGCCAGCGCGATCTTCCCCTTGGAGGTCCTGCCCCGGTAGCTCCGGTAGCCCTTGGTGCCTCCCATGTCCGTCACCTCTTCTCCAGGAGATTGCCCCTGCCCGTCAGGGCTGGATGGCGTTGAGCTTGTTCACGCGCCGCTCATGCCGGCCACCCTCAAAGTCCGTGGAGAGGAACACCTCCACCATCCGCTCCGCCAGGTTCTTGCCGGTGAACCCCGCGCCGATGGCCAGCATATTGGCGTCGTTGTGGCGGCGGGTCATCTCCGCCTCCAGGGAGTCGGCGCAGTGGGCGCAGCGGATGCCCTCCACCTTATTGGCGGCGATGGAGATGCCGATGCCGGTGGTGCAGATGACGATGCCCCGATCATACTCGCCGGAGGCCACAGCCCGGGCCGCCGCCTCGCCGAAGTCGGGGTAGTCGCAGCTCTCCGTCGAGTAGCAGCCGAAGTCCTTGTATTCATGGCCCAGCTTCTCCAGAAGCTGGATGATGTCGCATTTCAGCGCGTAGCCGCCGTGATCAGAACCCAGAGCGATTTTCATGGTGATCGTTCTCCTTTTCAAATCAAGTCATCCCATTCGGAGAGGAATGGGGCTGGAATGGATTTATTATAGCCAGTTTTCCCCTGAAAAGCAAATCACAATTCATGCCATACCGGTTTCCCCTGCCGGAAGGCGGCAAAACGGCGGAATCCGCAGGCCCGCAGCAGCGCCTGCCCCTCCCGGACGGCACAGCCCACAAACCCCGGCGTGTGGGCATCCGTCCCCAGGGTGACGATCTCGCCGCCCAGGGAGCGGTACAGCCGCAGCCACTTTTCGTCCGGCAGCGGGGTGTTGCCCCGGTTGGTGTTGAGCTCGATCCCGATGCCCTTGGGGATGATGAGGCGGAAGATCTCCGCGATCTCCTCCTCGAACCCGTCGAAGCTGACATGCATCCCCCGGTTCTCGTTCAAATACCGCAGGGGCAGCGTCAGATGGCCCAGTACCTGGAATCGCCCCCACTCCGCGAGCTTCCGCACCTGGCCCAGGTAGTCGGCAAGGCAGTCCCGCGCTTCCTGTTCGTCCCGCGGGGTAAGGAAATACAGGTCCCGACCCTCCATCTTCTCCGACAGGGTGTGGATGGAGCCGATGAGAAAGTCCAGCGGCGGGGCCTCCGCCAGCATGGACTCCATCCGCCTGATGCCCCACACGGCGTCTCCCAGCTCCGCGCCCAGGCGCAGCGTGATCCGGTCCCCCACCGCCGTCCGGGCGGCGCGGAACTCCGCAATCATGGGATCCCAGTCATAGGCCCCCCGGGGTTCGGTGGTGCCGAACCGGATGGGCTCCACATGGTCTGTGAAGCAGATCTCCTGGAACCCCAGCCGGATGGCCGCCTCCGCCATCTCCTGCATGGAGGCGGAGGCGTCCGGTGAGATGCGGGAGTGGACGTGGTAGTCGGCTAAATACATACGTGCCTCACTTTTTGAACTTCTTGAAGAACTTCTTCTGCTCCTCGTAATTGCTCTCGCCCATGGTCTCGGCGAACTTCTTCAGGGCTTCCTTCTGCTCCTTGTTCAGATTTTTGGGGGTTTCAATGTAGACGGTGACATACTGGTCGCCCCGCCCCCGGCCGTTGATGGAGGGGATGCCCTTGCCCTTCAGGCGGAAGGTGGTGCCGGACTGGGTGCCCTCCGGCAGGGTATACTTCACTTTGCCGTCGATGGTGGGGATCTCCAGCTCCGCACCCAGCACCGCCTGGGTGAAGGTGATGGGCGCCTCGCACAGGACGGAGGTGCCCTCCCGCCGGAACAGCTCGTGAGGCCGGACCGTAATGGTAATCAGCAGGTCGCCCGCCGGGCCGCCGTTCTTGCCGGCGTTGCCCTGTCCACGGATGGAGATGGTCTGCCCGTTGTCGATGCCGGCGGGAATGCTGGCCTGAATGGTCTTTTTCTTGCGCACCATACCACTGCCCCGGCAGTCCTTGCAGGGCTGGTGGATAATCCGCCCCTTGCCGCCGCACTTGGGGCAGGGGGAGGAGGTGGCGAACACGCCCATGGGCGTCTGCCGCCGGACCTGGACTGTCCCGGTGCCGTGGCAGTCCGGGCACACCTCCGGCGACGTGCCGGGGGCACAGCCGTTGCCGTGGCAGGTGTCGCAGGTCTCATACCGCTCCACGGTGACTGCCTTCTCACAGCCGAAGGCCGCCTCCTCGAAGCTGATGGCGATGGACATGCGGATGCTCTCGCCCCGCTGGGGGGCGTTGGGATTGGTGCGCCGCCCGCCGCCGAAGCCGCCGCCGAAAAAGCTGCCGAAGATGTCCCCCAGGTCGCCGAAGTCGAAGCTCCCGTCGAATCCGCCGCCGAAGCCCCCGGCGCCGAAGTTGGGGTCAACGCCCGCATGGCCGTACTGGTCGTACCGGGCCTTCTTGTCCGCGTCGGAGAGGACCTCATAGGCCTCGTTGACCTCCTTGAACTTCTCCTCCGCCGTCTTGTCCCCCGGATTCAGGTCCGGGTGATACTTCCGGGCCATTTTTTTATAGGCCTTTTTGATCTCATCCTCAGAGGCTCCCCGGGAAACCCCCAGGACCTCGTAGTAATCGCGTTTCTGTTCTGCCATAGAATCACCAACTTTTCAATTAGGAATGGGGAGTTAGGAATTAGGAATTGTGGAATCCGCTCCCGGCGGATGAATTGAAATCCGTCCGGCTCCGCCGGACACCTCAATTCCTCATTCCTGATTTCTAATTCCTAATTCATGAGAGCGTGCCGCGCAGGCGGGGGTGTCCCCCGCCCGCGGCCGCATGGCATCTGATCACTTCTTGTTATTCTCGTCATCGTCGACCACTTTGTAGTCGGCGTCATAATACTGGCCCTGCTGGGCGCCGGCGTCGGGGCCGGCCTGCTGCTGGGCGCCGCCCTGGGCCCCCTGGGGATTGGCCTGCTGATACAGCTTCTCGCTGACGGCGTAGAAGGCCTGGGTCAACTCGTCGGTAGCGGTCTTGATGGCAGCGGTATCCGTGCCTTTCAGAACCTCCTTCAGTTTGTCGATTCCGGCCTGGACCTTGCTCTTGTCATCGGCAGGGATCTTGTCGCCCATCTCGGAGAGGGTCTTCTCGCTCTGGTAGACCATCTGGTCGGCCTGGTTGCGGACCTCGACCTCCTCCTTCAGCTTCTTGTCCTGGGCAGCATACTGCTCCGCCTCCTTGACGGCCTTCTCAATGTCCTCCTTGCTCATGTTGGAGGAGGAAGTGATGGTGATATGCTGCTCCTTGCCGGTGCCCAGGTCCTTGGCGGAGACGTTCACGATGCCGTTGGCGTCGATGTCGAAGGTGACCTCAATCTGCGGAACGCCGCGGCGGGCCGGGGCGATGCCGTCCAGGTGAAAGCGACCCAGGGACTTGTTGGCCGCGGCCATCTCCCGCTCGCCCTGGAGGACGTTGACCTCCACGCTGGTCTGGTTGTCAGCGGCGGTGGAGAAGATCTGGCTCTTCTTCACGGGGATGGTGGTGTTCCGGTCGATCAGCTTGGTGAACACGCCGCCCATGGTCTCAATGCCCAGGGACAGGGGAGGTGACATCCAGCAGCAGCAGCCCCTTCACGTCGCCGGTGAGGACGCCCGCCTGCAGGGCGGCGCCCATGGCCACGCACTCGTCGGGGTTGATGCCCTTGAAGGGCTCGTTGCCGGTGAAGTTCTTCACGGCCTCCTGCACGGCGGGGATCCGGCTGGAGCCGCCCACCAGCAGGACCTTGCTCAGGTCACTGGGCTTCAGGCCCGCGTCGGACATGGCCTGGCGCACGGGGCCCATGGTGGCGTCCACCAGATGGGCGGTCAGCTCATTGAACTTGGCCCGGGACAGGGTCACGTCCAGGTGCTTGGGGCCGTTGGCGTCGGCGGTGATATAGGGCAGGTTGATGTTGCTGGTGGTGACGCCGGAGAGCTCGATCTTGGCCTTCTCGGCGGCCTCCTTCAGCCGCTGCATAGCCACTCGGTCGGTGGACAGGTCCACGCCGTCGGTGCGCTTGAACTCGCTGACCAGCCACTTCATGATGCACTCGTCGAAGTCATCGCCGCCCAGGCGGTTGTTACCGGCGGTGGCCAGGACCTCGATCACGCCGTCGTCGATGTCCAGGATGGACACATCGAACGTGCCGCCGCCCAGGTCGTACACCATGATCTTCTGGCTCTGTTCCTTATCCACGCCGTAGGCCAGGGCCGCGGCGGTAGGTTCGTTGATGATGCGTTTCACGTCCAGGCCGGCGATCCTGCCGGCGTCCTTGGTGGCCTGGCGCTGGGAGTCAGTGAAGTAGGCGGGAACCGTGATGACCGCCTCGGTGACTGTGCTGCCCAGATAGGCCTCAGCGTCCGCCTTCAGCTTCTGGAGGATCATGGCGCTGATCTCCTGGGGGGTGTAGCTCTTGCTGTCAATGGTCACTTTATAATCGCTGCCCATCTCCCGCTTGATGGAAGAGATGGTGCGGTCCGGATTGGTAATGGCCTGGCGTTTAGCCACTTGACCCACCATGCGCTCGCCGGTCTTGGAGAAAGCCACCACGGACGGGGTGGTCCGGTTGCCCTCCGCATTGGGGATGACCACAGCCTCGCCGCCCTCCATGACGGCCACGCAGGAATTGGTCGTACCAAGGTCGATACCGATAACCTTAGACATAATGATTGCCTCCAATTTATGATCAAATAATTCTATCTCAACAAATAAAAATTTGCGATTGTTGTTTTCATTCACCCCAGGCGAATCCATTGCAATGATTTGTCAGGATATATGCCTGACAAAAACACGTTGGCTCGTGCGCCTGGGGCGCACACGCCAGTGGCCGATGTCACTGGTGCGGGGGAAGGTCGAGGGGGGACACAGTCCCCCTCTCGAATTCGCTCAGTTTGCCACCTGCACAATAGCGTGTCGGATCACCTTGTCACCCAGCAGGAACCCCGCCTGGAACACCTGGGATACCACGTTCTCCCCAAGGTTCTCATCATCGATGTGCATAACGGCGTTGTGCTTTTCCGGGTCAAATGGCTGGCCCTGGGCCTCGATCTCCGTGACTCCCAGCTTCTTCAGGATCTCCTGGTACTGGTGGAAGATCATCTCCAGCCCCTTCTTGTGGGGAGAGTCCTCATCGCCCTCAGTGGCCACAGCCCGCTCCAGGTTGTCGTACACCGCCAGGAACTCCTTGATGGTGTCCGCCTTGGCGTCCTGGTAGAGATTGTCTTTCTCCTTCGCGGTGCGCTTGCGGTAGTTGTCGTACTCTGCCGTCAGCCGGACGAACTGATCCTTCACGGACTCCAGCTGCCGGGCGGCCAGCTCCGCCGCCTCCATCTGCTCCCGGGTCAGGGTGTAGGTCTTTTCCTTTTTCTTCTTGCCCCTGGCGGCCTTCTCCGCCTTCTCATCGGGCACCTTCTCCTCCGCGGGGGGAGCCTCTTCCTGAGGAGCCTCCTGCGGCTCTTCCGGCGTCTCCTCCGCCGGCTGCTTCGTCTCTTCGCTCATTCTTTTGCATCCTCCTTCGGGGGTAATTCCTGTTTGCCGAACAGCCGCGTCAATCCCTCCGCAAAGCCGGAGAGCCGGGCGGCCACGGTTCCGTAATCCATTCGTGTGGGTCCCACCACGCCGATCAGGCCCCGCATGTCGTTGCCGATGTCATAGCTGGCCACCACCACACTGGTGTCCTGCAGGGCCTCGCTGACATTCTCCGGACCGATCAGGATCTTCATGGGCCCCTCGTCCGGCACAGGGAGATTCTCCTTGCTGTCGGACAAAAAGCTCATCAGCTGGTGGGCCTTGTCTGCGTCCCGGAACTCCGGCAGCTTCAGCAGTTGGCTGGTGCCCACGGTAAACACCTCTTTCTGCCCCGCCTCCTCCAGCACATCCGCCGCGTAGGCGATGGTCTGGCTCAACAGCAGGAACATCTGGGGCGTCACCTGTTCGGACACATCCATCAGCCGCCGGTTCATCTCGTCTGCGGAGATCCCGGTGAAGTTGCTGTTCAGCAGGTTCACCAGGGTGGGCATCTGCTCGGTGTCCACCTTCAGCTGCATCCGCAGCAGCTGGCTCTTCACCCGGTTGTCGCCCATCATCATGACCACGATGCAGCTGTGCTCATCCACGGGCAGCAGCTCAAACCGCCGGGCGGTCATCTGCTTCTTGCCGGTGGCGGCCACATAGGCGGGGTAGTTCATCAGAGAACTCACCGCCCGGCCCGCCTGGGAGATCACCCGGTCCAGCTCCTCCATCCGCATCTGGAGGGACTGGTTGATCCGCTCCGTCTCTGCGATGGAGAGCCGCTGGCGCTCCATCAGTTCGTTGACATACAGCCGGTAACCCTTGGGAGAGGGCACCCGCCCGGCGGAGGTGTGGGGCTGTTCCAGATAGCCCAGCTCCGTCAGATCCGACAGCTCGTTGCGAATGGTGGCGGAGCTGACGCCGCCCATCTCCGCGGCAATGGCCTTGGAACCCACCGGCTCTGCAGTACGGACATAGTCCTCCACCACCACTTTCAGTATTTGCTTTTTCCGGTCCGTGAGTTCCACAAAAAGCACCTCTGGTCCAAGCTGTCTCACGCTGGTTTTAGCACTCCTTTCTTCGGAGTGCTAAAACGAGTTTACCACCACGCGCCTTCATTGTCAACGGATGGATATAAACAAATTGTAAACAAATGCCATCGGATTTTTGAACATTTTCCGCGGCTCCGCAAATCAAAAACCGGCCGCCTGCCGCGGCCGGTTTTTCGTCTCACATGGTCCCCCTGTCCGCTCAGTCCGGCCTGGCCCCCGCCCCCTGCCGGGGCAGCATCCCCGTCCGCTGAAGGGCCGGCTGCAGCGCCCGCAGCAGAAGCACCAGCAGCACCGTCTGCACCGGCAGCATGATGAGGTTTTTCACCGCGCTGAGAGACGCGCTGGCATACCAGGCCTCCAGGCTGAAGCGGCCGTTGCTGTTGAGAATGGCGATCCACAGCGCCCCCAGCACCACGTTCTGCACATTGGTGACCAGCTTGGCGCAGAAGATCCGCCAGACCCGCAGGGGCGCCCGGTACAGGAACAGAGCGTAGGTCAGCACACCCAGCATGGTGGTCAGAGTATAGCCGGGGAAAAAGGGATAGCCGCCTCCTCCAGTGAGGAAGAAGCTGAGGATGTCCTCCGCAAAGGCGAACAGCAGGCCCAGCACCGGGCCGCAGACCCAGGCACAGACGGACCGGGCCAGGAAGCCCCAGGTGACCTTGGCCCCGCCGAACAGCGGCACCGAGGGCACTTGGGCCAGCACAATGCACAGGGCGATCATCAGGGCGGAGAACAGCAGCTTCCGAAGGTCCCGGACCTCCCGGGACGCGTCCCGCCAGTAGTCGGCGGAAAAGGGATGTGCGTACATAAAAAACCTCCTTCTGTTTTGGCAGTCCGAAATTCGGAGATGCCGCACAGAGGAAGGCCGAAAGGGTCCCTGTATGCGGCAGCGGGATGCGGGACACACACTGCGGACTCGCGGTCCTTTCGTCCGAAGAGCAACTCCCCGTCTCTCCAGCACTGGATGTACACGTATGTCCCTACTCTGCCTGTTAGATATTGTCCATTATAGGACTTTCGCGGAAAAAAGCAAGGGTTTCCGCCGTTTTTCCAGCACACCTTGCGGCAATCCGGTCCATGTGTTAAGATGACCGCAACCCGAATGGGAGAGGAGGCGATCCGCAGATGGTTCTTTTGATTACCGGCGCCTCGCACACAGGCAAAACCCTGCTGGCCCAGAGACTTCTCCAGACATACCGCTATCCCTGTCTCTCCATGGATCTTCTGAAAATGGGACTTATCCGAAGCGGCAACACCCGCCTCACGCCGGAGGATGACCAGGAGCTGGAGTCCTATCTGTGGCCGATTGTGCGGGAGATCATCAAAACCGCCATTGAAAACCGCTAGGATCTGATCGTGGAGGGCTGTTATGTCCCCCCACGCTGGAGTCAGGACTTTACGCCGTCCTATCTCCGGGAAATCCGCTTTTGCTGCCTTGTGATGACCAAGGCATATATCGAGACCCATTTTGCAGACATACAAAAATATGCCTGTGCGGCAGAGCGGCGCATTGACGATTCCACCTGTACGAAAGAGACTCTCCTCCTGGATAACGCGCACTATCAGCAGATGTGCGAGACCTGGGGGTATCCCTGCATTCTGATCGATCAGGCGTACGAGGTGGATATCCCCCTGTGAAAAAACGATCCCGGCCCTTTCGGGCCGGGATCGTTTTTTCACTTACTCTACGTTACTGGGCAGCGCCAGCGGTCTCCGCAGCCTTCGCGGCAGCGGCCTTCTCCGCCTGGGCCTTCTTGATGGCCTTGTACTTCTCCTTCTCCTCCGCGGTGGCGATGGGAAGGATGGCGTCCCGCGGGCAGACCTTGGTGCAGAGCTTGCAGCCCACGCACTTGTCGTAGTCGATGACAGCCACGCCGTTCACCACATGAATGGCGTCCTTCTTGCACTCCTTCTGGCACAGGCCGCAGCCAATGCAGGAGTGGGTGCAGACGCTCATGGCAGCCTTGCCCTTGTCCTGGTTGGCGCAGGCCACGTGGACCTTCTTGGACACAGGGACCTCCGTAATCAGATGGCGGGGGCAGGCCTTGGCGCAGGCCATGCAGTCGGTGCACTTGTCCGGGTCCACCACGGCGGCGCCGTTGGGACCGATGGACATGGCGCCGAACTGGCAGGCGGACACGCAGGAGCCGAAGCCCAGACAGCCGAACTGGCACTCCAGAGGACCACCGGCCACCTTGGTGGCGGACAGGCAGTCCTTCACACCGACGTACTCATAACGCTTGGCGGCGTTGGTGCCGCCGTTGCAGCGGACAAAAGCCACCTTCCGCTCACCGGAGGGAGCCTCCTGGCCCATGATCTTTGCGATGGCGGCAGCATTCTCCGCGCCGGCAGGGGCGCACGCATTCACCGGAGCCGTGCCCGCCAGGATGGCGGCGGCACAGCCGGCGCAGCCGGGGAAGCCGCAGCCGCCGCAGTTGGCGCCGGCCAGATGGCTGAGGATTTCCTCTTCCCGGGGGTCCTTCTTTACCTCAAAGACCTTGGAGGCTACTGCCAAGATGAAGCCGAACACGGCGCCGAGGACAGCCAGCACCACAACGGCAGCAATGACATTTCCGATATCCATTTTCCTCTTGCCTCCTCTTACCAGACCTTCAAACCGGAGAAGCCCATAAACGCCAGGGCCATCAGACCAGCGGTGACCAGGGCGATGGGAAAGCCCTCAAACGCCTTGGGATAGTCCGCAAACACCAGCCGCTCCCGGATGCTGGCGAACAACACGATGGCCAGCAGGAAGCCCAGGCCGCCGGTGATGCCGTAAACTACGGAGGAGATGAAGTTATAGTTGTTCTGCACGTTCAGCAGCACCACGCCCAGTACGGCGCAGTTGGTGGTAATCAGGGGCAGATACACACCCAGAGCCGTGTACAGAGACGGCATGGATTTCTGTAAAAACATCTCCACGAACTGGACCAGGGATGCGATGACCAGAATGAAGGTCACGGTCTGCATATACTCCAGTCCAAAGCGAACCAGGACGAACTCGTTGACCGCATAGCACACGGCGGAAGCCAGTCCCATGACGAACGTCACAGCGATGCCCATGCCCACAGCGGTATCCACCTTCTTGGAAACACCCAGGAAGGGGCAGATGCCTAAGAACTGGGAGAAGATGAAGTTGTTTGCCAGAATGGCACCCAGCGTAATTGCCAGGAGTTCATAGATTTGATCCATTATTTGCTCTCCTCCTTATTTTTCTTAGGTCTGGACAGCGCCCACTGCATCAGGGCAATGAGGCAGCCCAGCACCAGGAAGCCGCCGACGGGCAGGGTCAGCATGCCGATGGGGAACTGCTCCGGCAGGATCTGAATACCGTCGCCGCCGTTGAGGATACCGCCGCCGAAGGTGCCGGCGCCCAGAAACTCACGGATGATGCACATAACCATCAGCACCACAGTGTAGCCAAAGCCCTGGAAGATACCGTCCCAGAAGGAAGCGGCCACACCGTTCTTGTAGGAGAAGGACTCCGCCCGGCCCAGGATGATGCAGTTCACCACGATCAGGGGGATGAACACGCCCAGCGACTCGGACAGGGCCGGAACGAATGCCTGGATCAGCAGATCCACGCAGGTCACGAAGCCAGCGATCACCACAATGAACATGGCGATACGGATCTTGTCCGGCACGATCTTGCGAATAGCCGCGATGATGACATTGGAAAGGGTCAGGATGACGGTGACCGCCACGCCCATGCCCAGGCCGTTGAAGAACGAGGTGGTGATGGCCATGGTGGAACACATGCCCAGCACCTGCACCAGCACAGGGTTGTTGGTGATCAGTCCCTCTTTGAACTGTTTGCCTAAATTCATGAATTGCTCCTCCCTTCTCAGCCCATGGCAGCCACGGCAGCCAGCGCCGCATTCACGCCGGCAGTCACACCCTTGGTGGAGACGGTGGCGCCGGTGATGGCGTCCACGTTAGTGCCCACCGTCAGAGTGCCGTCCGCCGCGCTCTTGCCGATAAACTGGTCCAGCACACCCACGCCGGAGGCGGTGGGTTCGTTGCCCACGACCTTCGTGCCGATGCCGGAGGTCTCAGAGTGGTTGACGACAGAAACGCCAGTGACGGCGCCTTCCGCGTCCACGCCCACCATCATTTCAATGCTGCCCTGGGAGCCGGAGGCGGTGACCTTTACGGCATAGCCGGCGGCCTCGCCGTTCACCTGGACCTCGTACATCTCGTTCAGGGTGCCGCCGGCAGCTGTGGCCGCAGCGGTCATATCGCCAGACAGTTCCAGCGCGTCGGAGAAGGTGGTGTTGTCCGGATCGGACACCACGGCCAGCATGGCCGCTTCAGTCTTCTGCTGGTTGATCTCAGCGATGGGGCCGGCCGTCACACCGTTGACCAGACCCAGCAGCAGTGCCACGATCAGGCAGGTCCCCAGCAGGGTCACAGTCAGCTTTACGATGTACTTGGGGTCCATATCAATCTTTTCTTTGGTCTTGACTTCGTTGCTCATTTCGCAGCCGCCTCCTTGTTAGCGGATTTCACAACGCCGAAGCGAGAGGGCTTCACAGCCTTGTCGATCAGCGCCACTACCAGGTTCATAATCATGATGGAGTAGCACACGCCCTCGGGATAGGAGCCGAAGTAGCGGATGAACACCGTCAGCAGGCCGCAGCCCAGGCCGAAGATCAGCTGGCCGGTCTTGGTGACGGGGGAGGTGGTGTAGTCAGTGGCCATGAAGAAGGCACCCAGCATCAGGCCGCCGCCGAAGATGCTGTACAGCATGAACTGCAGATTGTCGGCGCCGCCCTTGGGGAACAGGAAGGTCAGCACGGCCACGGTGGCGATGTAGGCCGCGGGGGTCTGCCAGCTGATGACCTTGCGCCAGATCAGATACGCTCCGCCCACGATCAGCAGCAGGGCGGAGATCTCGCCCAGGGAGCCGCCGATATTGCCCAGGAACATATCCGTCACGCTGTACTGGCTGGTGAGGCCGGCCATGTCGCCGGTCTTCATATAGGCCAGAGGCGTGGCAGCGGTAACCACGTCGGCAGTGCCGGCCAGGGGCACCCAGCCGGCCTGGGGATCCGCCCAGGCGCCGCTCATGGTGCCGGCATAGCTGGCCACCAGGGCGGCACGGCCCGCCAGCGCGGGGTTGACGAAGTTCTTGCCGATGCCGCCGAACAGCTGCTTGACCACCACGATGGCGAAGAAGTCGCCCACCAGGATCATCCAGTAGGGCATGTTCACTGGGCACACGAACGCCAGCAGGATGCCGGTAACCGCGGCGGAGAGATCGTTCACGGACTGGGGCTTCTTCATGAGCTTGCGATAGCCCCACTCAAAGAACATGCAGCCCACCACGGACACGGCAGTCAGAGTCAGGGCCCGGAAGCCGAACTTCACAATGGCCCAGATCAGGGCGGGCATCATGGCGATGATAACATCCAGCATGATGGAGCGGGTGTTCTCCGCCGCCCGGATGTGGGGAGAGGAAGTGGCAATCAGTTTGAGATTCTTGTAGTCAGTCATTTCGCAGCGGCCTCCTTTGCTTCTTCGGCCTTTTTCTTTGCCTCGGCGGCAGCCCGGTCAGCGGCCGCCTTGTCCTTCACCAGCTGCTTGCCGGTTTTGAACATATGGGTCAGGTGCATCCGGGCCGGGCAGATGTAGGAGCAGGCGCCGCACTCCATGCAGTCCATGATGTGGGCGTCATTCAGCTCCTCCACCATGCCCTTGGAGGCATACTGGTACATGAACAGGGGCTCCAGGTGCATCGGGCAGACGGACACGCACTTGCCGCAGCGGATGCACTGGGGATTCTCCACGGTCTTCTCCTCGTTCTCGCAGAAGGCCAGGATGGCGCCGGTGCCCTTGGCCACGGAGATGTCCGCGGTGTACTGGGCCATGCCCATCATGGGGCCGCCGGCGATCAGTTTGTATGTACCGTCCTTCAGGCCGCCGCAGGCGTCCAACAGGCTGGAGACGGGGGTGCCGATGGGGCACTCCAAGTTCTTGGGCTCCACCACGCCGGAGCCGGAGACGGTGACGATCTTGCGCACCACGGGCATACCGGTGGTCAGGGCCCGGTAGATGGCGCATGTGGTGTTGATGTTGAATACGGCGCAGCCGATATCGGCGGGCAGTCCGCCGGGGGGCACCTGGCGGCCGGTGATGGCCTGGCAGAGCTGTTTCTCACCGCCCTGGGGGTAGCGGCAGCGCAGGGGCTCCACCACCACGGGAGCCTTCTGCTCGGCAATGACCTTGTTCATGGCGTCGATGCCGTTGCGCTTGTTGTCCTCCACGCCGATGACGACCTTGTCCACGCCGAACATCTTGGCCAGGAACTTGGCGCCGCCAATGATCTCCTCGGGCCGCTCCAGCATGGTGCGGTGGTCGCCCGTGATGTAGGGCTCGCACTCCGCGCCATTGATGATGACGGTGTTCACCTTGCCGATGCCGCTGGTGATCTTCACGTGGGTGGGGAACGTAGCGCCGCCCATGCCGACGATGCCGGCGTTCTTGACGATCTCCACCATCTCCTCCACGCTGAGGGCATTGGGATCCGCGGGGGCCTGGAGCTCTTCGCTCACCTCGTCCTGCATGTCGTTTTCAATGACCACAGACGTGATGTTGCCGCCCATGGAATAGGGGCGGGGTTCCACTGCCTTCACCGTGCCGGAAACGCTGGCGTGGATCGGGGCGCCCAATCCGTGGAATTCGCCGATCTTCTGGCCCACCTTCACGTGGTCCCCGGCCTTGACCAGGGGCGTGCAGGGCGCGCCAAAGTGCATCGACATGGGGATGACCACAACAGCCGGCGGAGCCAGCTGCTCGATGGCCTTTTCATTGGTTGCGGCCTTCATATCATGGGGATGAACGCCGCCAAAGAAAGCTTGTGCCATTGTCTTCACCTCATTTTTACTCCTTGATAGTCGGCCCGGGCAGGAGGGCACGGCCCCTCCCCTTCCCAAGAGAGGGGGTCTCCAGGCAGGCGACACTATCACATACTGCGCCTCATTCTACACCTATTTTTGAAAAATGTCCAGACTGTGAACGACAACTTTTGAAAAAAAATATGCTTCTTTATACAGAATCTTTGCAACTTTTCACACGTTTTATCCAGTTCTGTCATTCCCTCCCATTTTTACGCCGTCTCTTGTTATTTCAGAAGAAACATGATATGCTTGGTGATACGGGTCCGGCTCCGGCCGCCCCATTTTCAAATTATCTGGAGGCCAAGACATATTATGATGGCACAACTGATCGACCGAAAGCAGCTGAAGCAGGAGATGAAGGAGCTGCTGCGCTCCGCCCAGGTCAGCCCCCGCGGGATGACCTGCCTGTACCTGGCCCTGGTGCTGGTGCTGAACCTGGCGGACAGCTTCATGGGTCTTATGAATCCGGGCCTGCTGGGCACCTTCATCTCCATCCTCACCGGCCTGATGAGCATGGTCCTGGCCTCCGGCTTCGTGATGTACTGCATGGCCATCCGCCGGGGCGAGCGGGCGGAATACCTGACGCTGTTCGACGGGTTCTCCTTTGTGGGCAAGGTCATCCTGCTGAACATCGTGATCTACCTCTTCACGTTCTTCTGGTCACTGCTGTTCGTCATTCCAGGCATCATCGCCGCCTACCGCTACCGCTTCGCCCTGTACAACCTCTATGAGAACCCCGGCATCGGGGTGATGGAGGCCCTGAACATGAGCAAGCAGCAGACTCTTGGCTACAAGGGGCAGCTGTTCATGCTGGATCTGAGCTATATCGGCTGGCTCCTCCTGGCGTCCCTCACCTCCGTCGTGCAGACGGGCTATATCTACGCCTGCATTTTCCAGGACCCCGGCTACTATTTGGCGAACCCCGCCCAGGTCTATGCCATCACCCTGCCCATGCCCGTAGGATTGCAGGTGGTGCTGGGCTGTGTCTGGCCGCTGCTGGTGGCGCTGTTCTACCTACCGGTCTACCAGTGCACGGAGCTTGGCTATTTTGACACCGCCAAGCACACTTCCGGCGTGGGAGAGGGCGCGGCCCCCAAGGATCCCGGCAGCTTTGACAGCGGCTGGGGAGGCTTCTGAGCGCCCCATTAAGCCTACAAGCCCCCGGCGGGTTTTAGAACCCGCTGGGGGCCTCTCTTTCAGGAGACCTCGCCTGCGGGCCGGGCCGGGGGCTCTGCGCCATCCGGCCTCCTTCCGGGGTCCGCCTCCGCGCCAAGGGCCCCCCTCCACAAGCATCTTTCAGATTCTCCCGCAGACGCAAAGCTCCCCCGGCGGGCCTTTGGCCCGCCGGGGGAGCTTTCTTCCATGTTGCGGGGATCACAGCCGGGGGAACTCCCGCCGGACGTAGGCGCTGCGGCCCAGAGCCGCCGCCAGCAGTGTGGAGGCGGCGATGCCGAAGGCAGCCTGCACCAGATTGCTGGGGATACCTGCCGCGGCACCAGCCGCGCTCCCCAGCAGCAGGGCGTCGTACAGCCAGTAGCCCACCACCATGGGCAGCTCTCCCATGATGCCGCAGGCCGCAAGGCCCAGGGGACCCCGTCCCTTTCCGAACGCCTGATGGCACGCGGCCGCCAAAGCCGCCATCCCTGCCTTGATGACCAGGGTAGCGGGTGCGTAGATGGGCGAGCCCAGCAGCACATCCGCCAGGGCCGGGCCGATGCTGCCCGCCAGGGCGCCCCAGGCTGGCCCCAGCAGATATCCGCCCAGCAGCACCACCGTGTCCCCCAGGTTCATGTAGCCGCCGGTGGGGGACGGCACCTTCACCACCATAGTGGCCACGCAGGCCAGCGCCGCAAAGGCCGCCGCCATCACGACCATCCGTGTCCGCTGGAAGGTCTTGGCCGTCTCCTGCTCCACTGTCTTCTCCATATCCTCTTCTCCTTCCGGCGGGGCCGTCTCGCGCCCCATTTGCTGTTGCCATCATAGAACAAATATGATATGATTAAAAGCGTCAATTTCTGAATTTTTTATCAGGTCAGATGGAGGAAGCCCATGCGTACCTACGCCCTGGAAAACCGCGGCAGAGCGCCGCTGTATGAATACCTGTACCGCTGCATCCGGGGGGACATCCTGGACGGCACCCTGACGGCCGGGGAGCGGCTGCCCTCCAAGCGGGCCCTGGCGGAGCACCTGCACATCTCCGTCATGACGGTGGAGGGGGCCTACCAGCAGCTGGAGGCGGAGGGCTATGTGTACACCCAGCCCAAGCGGGGCTTTTTTGTGGCGGAGGTGGAGCGGCCCCGGCCTGCCGTCCCCGCTCCTCCGGCTCCTGAGGCGCCGCCGGAGGCCCCGGTCTGGCGGCTGGATCTGAAGAGCAACCAGGTGGACGCCAGCCGCTTCCCCGCGGCGGCCTGGGCCCGTTTGACCCGGCAGGTGCTGTCCGAGGACGGGGAAGCCCTGCTGCGCCCAGTGCCCCACCAGGGGCTGCCCGCCCTGCGGCAGGCCATCGCCCGGGACCTGCGGGAGTATAAGGGCATGGCTGTGCCGCCGGAGCAGATCGTGGTGGGGGCCGGGGCGGAGTACCTGTATCTGCTGCTGGCTCAGCTGCTGGGGCGGGAGGCCGTCTTTGCCGTGGAGGATCCGGGCTATCCCAAAATCCGCCAGGTGTACGTCAAGTGCGGCGCGGCTTGCCGCCCGGTGCCCCTGGACGGCCAGGGCGTTCCCCCGGAGGCCCTGGAGGCGGCGGGAGCCAGTGTGGTCCATCTCTCTCCCGCCCACCACTATCCCACCGGACTGGTGACACCCATCGGCCGGCGGCAGGCCCTGCTCCGCTGGGCTGAGAAGGCCGGAGGCATCATCATCGAGGATGACTATGACAGCGAGTTCCGCTTTACAGGCCGTCCCATTCCCACCCTCCAGAGTATCGACACCGCCGGGCGGGTGGTATACATGAACACCTTCTCCCAGACCATCTCCCCCTCCATGCGGGTGGGATTCATGGTGCTGCCGCCCCGCCTGCTGGAGCAGTACCGCCGGGAGCTGGATTTTTATTCCTGCACGGTGCCCGCCCTGGACCAGCACGTGCTGGCCCGGTTCCTGGACCAGGGCCACTACGAGCAGCACCTGGCCCGGATGCGCAAGGAGTACCGCACCCGTCACGACGCGGTTCTGGCCTCCTTCCGGTCCAGCCCCTTCCGGAACCGGATCACGATCTCGGAGCAGGGGGCGGGGCTCCACTTTCTCCTGCGGCTGGACACCCGGGAGAGCGACGAGGCCCTGCGGGACCGGGCTGCGGCCCTGGGCGTCCGGCTGGGCTTTCTCTCGGAGTACGCCGCCATCCCCTCCCCTGCCTACGCCCACACGCTGGTGGTGAACTATGCCGGCCTCAGCCCGGCGGCGCTGCCAGAGGCCATGGACCTGCTGGCGGAGATCTTCGGGGCCTGATGCCTGCCGTCCACTCCCCCGCGCAAAAAAGCCGGCCGCCCCAAGGGCGGCCGGCTCTCTGCATCGGGTTTTCGGTTCACACGCCGGGCTTTCCCTCCAGCGCGGTCATGCTCTTTTTGAAATGGACAGCGAACATGGTGGCTGTGGTACACACCGCCAGGAAATCCGCCACCGGCTCCGCCAGAAAGACCGCAAAAGCCTTATCCGCAAAAAAGTTGGGCAGAATATAAATGAAGGGAATCAGCAGGATGATCTTCCGCAGCACTGCCAGGAACAAGGAGATCTTGGCGTTGCCCAGGGCCACGAAGGTCTGCTGACAGGCGATCTGGATACCGAAGATCCCGGTGGCCGCCATGTAGATCCGCAGGGCCCAGGAGGCATAGCTCACCAGCTCGCTGTCCGAGGTGAACATCAGGGCGAACAGCTGGGGGAACAGCTGCACCAGCGCCCACAGCAGCAGGGAGTATGCCAGGCAGGCCATCAGCAGCACCTGGAAGGCACGCCGTACCCGCTCCGGATTCCGGGCGCCGTAGTTGTAGCTGATGATGGGCTGGGCCCCTTGGGTCAGGCCCTGGAGGGGCATCATGGCGAACTGCATGATGCTGGAGAGCACGGTCATAGCACCCACAGCGATGTCCCCGCCGTATTTCAGCAGTGAGGAGTTGAAGCACACGGTAATGAGGCTCTCCGTAGACTGCATGATGAAGGGGGAAGCGCCCAGGGCCAGGGCCGGCAGCACCACCTTGGCTTGGGGCCGCAGGTGCTCCCGCCGCAGGTGCCACTTGGTCTTGCTGCCCGTAAGGAACTTTAGCACCCACACCGCGGAGACCGCCTGGGATAGAATGGTGGCCAAGGCCGCGCCCCGGACCCCCATGCCGAAGGCGAAGATGAAGATGGGGTCCAGCACCGTATTGAGGATCGCGCCGATCAGCACGGTCTTCATGCCCACCACCGTGAAGCCCTGGGCGGTGATATAGGCGTTCATGCCCAGGGTCACCTGGACGAAGATGGTGCCCAGGGCATAAATGCGCATATAGTTCAGGGCGTAGCCGATGGTGTTGTCGCTGGCGCCGAAGATGCGGAGCATGGGTTCCGCAAACACCAGAAAGACCACAGTCAGCACCACGGACACCGCCACCAGCATGGTGAAGCTGTTGCCCATGATCCGCTCCGACTCCTTCAGGTCTCCCCGCCCTTCGGCGATGGAGGCCCGGGGTGCGCCGCCGAAGGCCATCAGGGCCGCGAAGGCGGAGATCACCATAATGATGGGCAGGCACACCCCCACGCCGGTGAGGGCCAGCTTGCCCACAGTCTCCACCGGCTGCATGTGGCCGATGTACACCCGGTCCACCAGATTGTACAGCATGTTGACAATCTGGGAGGTGATGGTAGGAACGGCCAGGGAAAACAGCAGCTTTCCCACGCTCCCGCTGCCCAGGTCCACATTTCGACGGCTCATGTATTGCCTCCTTCCTTCAACCGCACTTCCGCGCTGGTCAGAACCTTTTCCAGCAGTTCCTGAAATCGCTCCGCCTCCGACTGTGTCAGACCGGCAAACAGCGCGTCCAGGCAGGTACTCTGGAGCTTCTGCCCCTCCCGGGCCAGGGCCGCGCCCGCATCTGTCAGCGCCAGATGGATCACCCGGCGGTCTGCCTTGTCCGGCTGACGGCGGAGCAGCTCCCGCGCCGCCAGCAGGTCCACCGCGGCGGACACCTGGCTCTTGGCCAGTCCCCGGAGCTCTGTCACGTCCCGGGCAGTGTCATGTGCCGGATGATTGGCCAGAAACAGCACCACATGCATCTCCCGCATGGAGAGCCCGGTGCGGGACAGAAGCTCTGAGAAATGCCTATCGTAATACCGGCGGAACTGCTGGATAACCCGCAGCAGCTGCGTACTGCTCACTGCCACAGCGCCCGCCCCCTTTCATTTTATTTAAAACAGTTCTTATAAGAACTGTTCCAGCATAGCACTATTTTTTCCGCCTGTCAAGATTTCCGAATCCATCCTTGACAATTCTCCCTTCCTCCAGTATGATGGTGGCAGAAGATATCGTTTTTAAAATCAGATTTCGGGGTGTTCTTTATGACATGGAATATTGTGAGCGACAGCAGCTGCGACCTGCGGACAGCTTCCTTCCACAGCAGCTGCGTCCGGTTTGAGACCGTGCCTCTGCGCATCCAGGTGGGCGGCCGGGAATTTGTGGACGATGACGCCCTGTCGGTTCCCGCCCTGCTCTCCGCCATGGCGGTGGAGAAGGCTGCCTCCTCGTCCGCCTGCCCCTCCCCCGCCGACTTTGCCGGGGCCTTTGAGCGGGGGGACCGTACCGTCTGCTTCACGCTTTCCTCCCAGCTCTCCGGCACGTATCACGCGGCCTGCATCGCCCGGGAGATGGTGCTGGAGGAGCACCCGGAAAAGCAGATCTGCGTCATCGACTCCCGCGCCGCCGCCGGGGCCATGGTGCTGCTGATCCGCCGGGCCCAGGCCCTGATGGAGGCAGCGGGGGATGATGGGGACTTCGACGCTCTCTGCCAGCAGCTCCACCGCTATCAGGCCACCCTGCGGACCTGCTTCACCCTGGAGAATTTCGACAACCTCATCAAAAATGGCCGGATGCGGCCCATTGTGGGCACGTTGCTCCGCTCCCTGGGCATCCACATCATTGCGGACGCCACAGCCGAGGGCACCATTCATGTGGCGGATAAGGCCCGGGGCGTGGGTAAGACCTACCGGGCCATCACCGCCTTGATGAAGGCCAGCAAGGACTGCACCGACGCAGAGGTGGTAATCTCCCACTGTGAGAACCTGGAGGGTGCTATGGCCCTGAAGCGGCAGATCCTGGCAGACCTGCCGGTGAAACAGGTAGACCTGCTGTCCTGCCGGGGACTCACCAGCTTCTATGCCATGGAAAAGGGCCTCATCGTGGGGTACTGAGGTACGTCCTTCCCCATCAGGCGCCTCCGCGGAAGGCCGCTTCCGGAACAGCAGTCAGCCGCCGGAACCGCCATCTTCCGGCATTTGGATATGGCAAAAAAGCGCGCACGGAAAACCGTGCGCGCTTTGCTTTTTCTATCCCAGCAGCACACCCGCCACCAGAAACGCCAGGGCCAGCAGCAAAAACCAGAGTATCAGCTTCCACACATACTTCACCCAGCGGTCGTAGGGCACATGGCCCAGGGCCAGGGCGCCCATCACCACCGCCGCAGTAGGGGTGATGATGTTCACCAGGCCGGAGGCGGACTGGAACGCTGTCACCACCAGATCGCCGCCCACCCCGGCGAATTTGCCCAGGGGCGCCACAATGGGGATGGACAGTGTCGCCAGGCCCGACGAGGACGGGATCAGGATGGTGAGGGGCAGGTACAGGGCGAACACCAGCAGCGTGAAGCTGATGGCCCCGGCGCCGGAAAGGGCCTGCTCTCCCCAGTGGAGGACCGTGTCGGTGATGGCGCCGTCGTTCATCAGCACAGTGATGCCCCGGCTGATGCCGATGATAAAGGCCACGCCCAAAAGGTCCGCGCAGCCGGCCACGTAGGTCTCTACCAGCTCCTCCTCACTCATCCGGTCAATGAGGCCGATGACGACACCTGCCACCAGGAACAGGGCGGAGAGCTCCGGAAACCACCAGCCCAGAGCGGGCAGGGACAGGCCCATCTCGTCAAAGGGCACCACAGCATAGACCATGATGAGGAATGTCAGCGTAAAGAGGGCCATGATGACCTTCCGCTTGGCGGTAAAGGACACCTGCTGGTCCATGCTTACCTGGATCTTGCCCGCGCCCACGCCCACCACGGATTTGGAGGGGTTCTTCTTGACCTTCGCGGCGTAGGCCATCACAAACCAGATGGCCGCCGCCTCAAAGGCCACCCACTCCAGCAGCCGCAGCACGATACCCTCTCCCAGAGAGACCCCGGCAAAGCCCGCGGCGATGCCAGTGGCAAAGGGGTTCACCGTGGAGGCGATGACGCCGGCCCCGGCCCCCAGCAGGATCACGCTGATGCCCACTACCGCGTCGTACCCGGCCGCCAGGAACACCGGGATCAGCAGGGGATAAAAGGCCATGGTCTCCTCCCACATGCCGTAGGTGGTGCCGCCCAAGCCGAACAGCAGCATCAGAATGGGGATCAGCCACTTCTCCCGGCCGCCCAGCAGGCGGATGACGTTGCCCACGCCGGCGTCCACGGCACCGGTCTTCATCACCACGCCCAGAAAGCCGCCCACCATCAGGATGAAGATGCACACGTCCACCGCGTCGTAAAAGCCAGAAAAAGCTGCCTTCAGAACGTCGCCCACTCCCTGGGGATTCTGCTCCACCGTGTGGTACGTCCCCGCCACCGGCACGCCGTCCACGTAGTCATAGCTGCCCGCCGGGATGATCCAGGTGGCGGCAGCCACCAGGATCAGCAGCAGGAACAGGATCGTATAGGCTGTGGGCATGTGGAATTTTTTTTGATTCAAGATATCTACCCCGCTTCTGTTTTGACGCCGCGGCGTCAACATCATTTCCATCATGTTTGCCGGCAGCACGCGTGTCGGCAAACATCCTTCCCAGCTATCAAGTGTGCAAGCGAAGCGAGTGCATGCAGATAGCTGTAAACGCTCTCACGAAAAAGGCGGCGCCTTTTCCATGAATTATCTTCCGATGGTGGCCACCAGCACAGCTTTGATGGAGTGCATCCGGTTCTCCGCCTCGTCGAATACCACGCTGTGGCGGCTGCGGAACACCTCGTCGGTGACCTCCCGGATGTCCACGCCCTTGTCCTGCCACTCCTTGGCCAGCTTGGTCTCAAAGTCATGGAAGGAGGGCAGGCAGTGCAGATACAGCACGTTGGAGTTGCCGGTGGCCTTCAGTGTCTCCTCCGTCACCCGGTAGGGCGTCAGCAGCTTGGCCCGCTCGGGGATCAGGTCCTCCTCGCCCATGGAAGCCCAGATGTCGCCGTAGATCACGTCCGCATCCTTCAGGGAGTTCATGTCGTCGGTGATCTCGATGAGGCCGCCGTTCTCCCGTGCGGTGGCGAATACCCGCTTCACCAGTGTGCCGTCCATCTCCTTGGCCAGCTCCTGGGGCCCCAGGCCCACAAAATGCATACCCATCTTGGCGGCGCCGATCATCCAGGCGTAGCACATATTGTTCCGCACGTCGCCGGGGAACACCACCTTCACCTGGTTCAGGGGCTTGTGGCAGTGCTCCTCAATGGTCATCATGTCCGCCAGGATCTGGGTGGGGTGGTCTGCGTCGGTGAGACCGTTCCAGACGGGCACACCGGCGTACTTCGCCAGATCCTCCACCACCTTCTGGTCGTAGCCCCGGTACTCGATGCCGTCGAAAAACCGGCCCAGCACTTTGGCGGTGTCCTCCAGAGACTCCTTCTTGCCCATCTGGCTGCTGCCGGCGTCCAGATAGGTGACGTGGCCCCCCTCCTGGGTAGCAGCCACCTCGAAGGAGCAGCGGGTGCGGGTGGAGGTCTTTTCAAACAGCAGCACGATGTGCTTGCCCTGGAGGGTTGGGTCGCAGATGCCGGCCCGGCGCTTGGCCTTCAGGTTGTGGCCCAGGTCCAGGAGATAACGGATCTCCGCGGGGGTGAAGTCTTCCAGAGTCAGAAAACTCCGGCCTTTCAAATTGATTGCCATAAAATGCACTCCTTTTTATCTTGTTCATGATGAGGACTTTTTGAGGGGACAGATGTGGACCGCCGAACAGGGGCTGTGGGGGATACTGCTCCCGGCGGAAAAGAAAGCATGTTTCGGCGGGGGAAGGTTGGCGATCCCTTGCGGCGGTCAGAGAGGGAAACGTCCGGCCCTTGGGAACCCCTCCAGCCCGGGGAAGTCCGGGATACACGCTGCGCTGATTTTCGCTGCCGCTGGCCGGTGGTTAATGAGAGTTTCAGCATAGGGCCAAGCTGCAGCTTCCATGACCGCCAGGGCAGCGCGTAGCGAAGCCGAACGCGCGGAAGGAGGAACCAGTGAAACACTAATGACGGAAATCCCCGGAGCGCCGTAGTGCGAGACAGGAAAAGAGAAGCAGTTCAAATGCGTCCTTGCATCCCGGCAACTTCCGCACCATCCGCCACGGGACGGCAGTCGAAGGAATTGCAGAAGGGCCTAGCGTGCCCGAAGGCAAGGCCAAATCGGAGCAGGCACCGATTCGCCGCCCCCCTTCAGCGCGGAGGGCCACTGCACCAGAGCGCATCCAGGCGCCTTTCTCTTTGGACCGTGCACGGCCCGTTTCTCTTTTGGCAAGACCGATAAGGGGTCCCGCCGCGCCCCGCACGGTGGGGAGAGGAGGAGCGCCCAAGCCCACGGAGTGGGCGCGGAAGTGCCCTTGGGGTGCAAGGGAGTGGGCGCAGTTTTCGCCGCACACGGAAACGGGGCTGAGCGGACTTTGCGACGACGACATGGGGGTGCATCCCGCTGGACAAGCCCTCCCTGGCCGGGGCCAGCATCCCCCCGGCCGCCGGGGCGGCCCATTCACGCTCTGCGAATGCTTACGGATCCTCCCGCCACAGCGGCATGGACATGCACCGGGGGCCGCCCCGCCCGCGGGAGAGTTCTGCGCTGGGAATGGTGTGGAGCCGGATACCCGCCTCCTCCAGGGCCCGGTTGGTGACATAGTTCCGGGAGTACACCACCACCTCGCCGGGGCCGATGGCCAGGGTATTGGAGCCGTCGCTCCACTGCTCCCGGGCGGCGTCGATCTCGCTGCCCTGGCCGCAGGGGATCAGTGTCACCTTATCCAGCTCCAGGTGCTCCTTCAGGATGTCCTCCAGCCGGCCGTCCTCCTGACGGATTTTCATCTTCCGGTTTTCGTCCAGCTCCATGACGAACACCGTAATCTGCTGGAGGATGTTGGGATGGACGGTGAACTTGTCCCGGTCCACCATGGTGAACACCGTATCCAGGTGCATGAAGGACCGGCTCTTGGGAATGTCAAAGGCCAGCAGCTTGCGGAAGGTCTTGCTCTCGGAGAGCACCGTCTCCGCCAAGGCGTCGATGGAGTCCTCCTCCGTCCGCTGAGAGATGCCCACCGCCAGCACCTGAGGGGACAGGATCAGGATATCGCCCCCCTCCAGGGAGGAGGTCTCGCCCCGGTCGTACCACCTGGGGGCGTTGCGGTAGTCCGGGTGGTGCTCGAAAATGAACTTGCCGAACAGGGTCTCCCGGTTTCTCGTGGCGGTGTGCATTTTGTGGATGGACACGCCGGTACCGATGGTGGCGAAGGGGTCCCGGGTAAAATAGAGGTTGGGCAGGGGATCTACGGCGAAGGGGTAATCATCCCCGGCGGCAGAGAGATAGTCCCCCAGCCGGGCGCTGTTTGCCCGGAGCTGGGACTTGCGGACGCCCGCCATCATGGCAGACACCATCTCCTTGTCCGGCAGGGCAGAGAGGAAGTCCTCCAGGCTCTCCCGGAGCCGGTCGTCCTTGACGCCGGACTCCTCCAGGAACTGGCGGATCAAGTCGGCCCGCACGTCGGCGTCCGTGATGGACTCCGCCACCAGATCCCGCAGGTAGACCACCTCCACTCCTTGCTGCCGGAGGCAGTCGGCAAAGGCGTCGTGCTCCCGCTGGGCCTCCTTCAGATAGGGGATGTCATCAAAGAGCAGCCGCTCCAAATACTCCGGCATCAGATTTTCCAGCTCACCGCCGGGGCGGTGGAGCAGGACCTTTTTCAGCCGCCCGATCTCGGAGGTATTGTGAATTCCGGTTTCCAAAAAGCTCACTCCTTTGTTCATCGGAAAGGTACAGGGAAATCGCTCTGGTTTAGGGTCTCTGGATTTTGGCATTTCATGCGCCGTTCCGAAAAATCCGCGCAAAAAAAGAACGGACGAATCGTCCGTTCTCCCCACATGTTCTCCGCAAAGGCCGCCCGTCCCTCCTTCGGGCCGCGGCGTCTCCCCGCCGCCTCCGGGGTCCCGCGGCATCGGCAGTGGAAACGCAAAAACAGGAGAGAGGCTTCCGCCTCTCTCCTGCTGTTATCTGTGCTTGCCGAGATACGCCTCTTTGATCTTCTCATTGGCCAGCAGCTCCGCGCCGGTGCCGGACATGGTGATGTTCCCCGTCTCCAGCACATAGGCCAGGTCCGCGATCTTCAAGGCCATGTTGGCGTTCTGTTCGATCAGCAGTACCGTCACGCCCTGGCGGTTGATCTCCCGGATGATGGAGAAGATGTCCTGCACCACCAGCGGCGCCAGGCCCAGGGACGGCTCATCCAGCATCATCAGCTTCGGCCGTGACATCAGGGCCCGGCCCACCGCCAGCATCTGCTGTTCGCCGCCGGAGAGGGTGCCGGCGGACTGCCAGTTCCGTTCCTCCAGCCGGGGGAACAGCTCATAGACCCATTTCAGGTCCTTTTCGATCTCCGCTTTGTCCTTGCGGAGGTAGGCTCCCAGCTTCAGGTTCTCCAGCACCGTCAGGTCCGCAAACACCCGCCGCCCCTCCGGGCTCATGGCGATGCCCGCGGAGATGATCTTGTCGATGGGCTTGCCCAGCAGCTCCTCCCCGTTCCACTGGATGGAGCCGGACTCCGCCTTCACCAGGCCGGAGATGGTCCGCAGGGTGGTGGACTTGCCCGCGCCGTTGGCGCCGATCAGGGTGACGATCTTGCCGTCCGGCACCTCCAGGTCGATGCCCCGGAGAGCCTGGATGCCGCCGTAGGACACCCGCAGCTGTTGGATTTTAAGCATCTTCCGCCACCCCCAGGTACGCGTCGATGACGCGCTGATTGTTCTGGATCTCCGCCGGTGTACCGTCGGCAATCAGCTTGCCGAAGTCCAGCACATAGATCCGGTCGGAGATGTCCATGACCAGGTCCATGTGGTGCTCGATCAGAAACACCGTCAGGCCGAACTTCGTGCGGATCTCCCCGATGAAGGCCGTCAGCTCGTCGGTCTCCTGGGGGTTCATGCCCGCAGCCGGTTCGTCCAGCAGCAGCAGCTGCGGATCCGTGGCCAGGGCCCGGGCGATCTCCAGCCGCCGCTGCTTGCCGTAGGGCAGGGAGTTCGCCTTCTCCCCGGAAACGTCGCTGAGGTTCACCTCCGCCAGCAGCTCTTCCACCCGCTGGCGCTGCCGCGCCTCCTCCTGCCGGTTCAGATGGAAGGTCGCGGTGAGGAGGTTGCACGTCGCACGGCAGTGCATGGCCGTCAGCACGTTGTCGAACACCGTCTGGTCCTTCCACAGACGGATATTCTGGAAAGTCCGGGCCATGCCCATCCGGGTGATCTTGTCCGGGGTGGGGGCCAGGGCGTGGGTGTACTCCCCGGCGTGCTCGCCCTTGTAGAGCTTGCGCATCTTGCCCTGGGGGTAGTTTTCCACGATCTTCTCCCCCCGGTACCACACCGCGCCGTTGGTGGGCTGGTACACGCCGGTGATGACGTTGAAGGCCGTAGTCTTGCCCGCGCCGTTGGGGCCGATCAGGGAGACGATCTCCCCCTCGCCTACCTCCAGATTCATGTTGTTCACGGCGATGACGCCGCCGAACTGCATGGTGATATTCTCCAAACGAAGGATCTTCTCACTCATTTCGCCGCCTCCTTCTTTTTCGATTTTCCGGAGAGGCGGGCCCGCAGGCTCCGGGCCACATCAGAGAGCTCCCGGTCCCCCATGAGGCCGCGGCGGAAGAACAGCACCACGATCATGATGATGATGGAGAACACCACCATCCGGAAGCCGGTCCGCAGGAAGGGCACCTTGAAGGCGCCGATATACGTCTCCGTGTCCAGGAACCGCAGCCACCACTCGCTGGCCGCCACGTACAGGAACGAGGCGATGCAGCTGCCGGAGATGGACCCGATGCCGCCGATCACCACGATCAGCAGGATCTCGTAGGTCATGGAGGTGGTGAAGGTCTTGGCTTGGGCCTGGTTGGCGAACATGGCGAACAGGCCGCCGCCCACGCCGGCGAAGAAGGAGCTGATGCAGAAGGCCATCCGCTTGTGCTTGGCCAGGTTGATGCCCATGGCCTCGGCGGCCACCTCATCCTCCCGGATGGCCTTGAAGGCCCGGCCATAGGTGGAGTTGATCAGCAGCACCATGATCCCGATGCACACTGCCACCAGCAGGAAGGGCACAAAGGTGGAAAGGCGCAGCACCACCTCCCCATTGGCGTTCTCGATGTTGAAGCTGGAGAAGGTGGGAAAGCTCTTCAGCGCGTTGGCGCCGTTGGTGACGGGGCCCAGCCGGTCCCACTGGAAGATGGCCCGGATGATCTCCGCGAAGCCCAGGGTGGCGATGGCCAGGTAGTCGCTTTTCAGGCGCAGCACCGGCAGGCCGATAAGCCAGGCGATCACCGCCGCCACACAGCCCGCCAGGATCAGCGCCGCCAGCACACCCAGGATCAGACCCAGGGCGCCGCCGCCGAACAGCTCCGGCAGGGAGAACTTCACCGCCGAGCCTCCGTAGAGGTAATAGACGCTCCCGGTCGGCAGAGGGAATGGTCAGAATGGCGTAGGTATAGGCTCCCAGCAGCATGAAGCCCGCCTGCCCCAGGGAGAACAGGCCCGTAAAGCCGTTCAGCAGGTTCAGGGAGGCCGCCACCAGCGCGTACACAGCCCCCTTCTTCAGCACGGTGAACAGCATACTGGTGGGCTGCATGGTGTTCTCCAGCACAATCACCAGGACCAGCAGGGCCGCCACGCAGCCCAGGGCGATCCACGCGCCCCGTTTGCTCTTTTTTTCTTGCAGCATCGTGACGCCCCCTTTACACTTTGTCGGTGGACTTCTCACCGAACAGGCCGGTGGGCTTCACCACCAGGATGATGATGAGCAGCGCGAAAGTGAACGCGTCGGAAAACACACTCCAGTTGGAGCTCTTGATCACCGTCTCGCTGAGACCGATGAGGAATGCCCCCACCACGGCCCCGGGAATGGAGCCGATGCCGCCGAACACTGCCGCCACGAAGGCCCGCAGGCCCGGCAGGGAGCCGGACAGCGGCACGATGGAGGGATAGTTGGTGAAGTACAGCGCAGACCCCACCGCCGCCAGGAAGGAACCGATGACAAAGGTGAAGCTGATGATGTTATTGATCTTGATGCCCATCAGCTGCGCGGTCTCAAAATCCCGGGAGGCGGCCCGCATGGCCATGCCGATCTTGGTGTGGTTGATGAGCTGGGTCAGCACCACTACCAGCGCCACCACCAGGAATGGCGTAATCACCGTCACCATTTTGGTGGAGGTGCCGGCAATGGTGATCTGACTGGACAGGCCGGGCAGGCTGGGGTACATCTGCGGCAGTCCGCCGGTGATATAGATGGCCAAATTCTGCAGCAGATAGCTGACGCCGATGGCGGAGATCATGACGCTCATCCGGGGCGCGCTGCGCAGCGGCTTGTAGGCTGCCCGTTCGATGACAAAGCCCAGCAGCACCGTCAGCAGGATCATCAGCGGCAGCGCCACGCCGATGGGCAGGCTTGCGCTGAGATAGACCATGATTAATCCCGCCGCCATGAACACGTCGCCGTGGGCGAAGTTGATCAGGCGCAGGATGCCGTAAACCATGGTGTATCCGATGGCGATCAGGGCGTACTGCCCGCCCAGCGAGATGCCGGAGAGCAGGATGGAAATTCCGTATTGCACAGGGATACCCCCTTTTCTTTCAGAGTTGGCGAGCGGGAAGGACCGTCTCCAAAAAGGCCGGGCTGCGGCCCCTTTCGAGGCGGTCCCATCTCGCGCAAGAACAAGCCGCCTGGCGGGGGATACCCCGCCAGGCTGGCCGGATGGCAGGCTTATTCCACAGTCTGGACCGTCTCCAGCGTCCAGGCGTTGTTGGCGGTGTCTGCGGTCTTGATATAGGCGGTGTCCCGGATGGCGTCGCCCTGCTCGTCAAAGGCGATGGAGCCGGACACGCCGGTGTAGGTCACGTCAGGCAGCGCGGCCTTCACGGCGGCCTTGTCGGTAGAGCCGGCGGCCTTCAGGGCCTCCAGCGCCACATAGTAGGCGTCATAGCCCATGGCAGTGACAGCGGCGATGGTATCGTTGCCGCCGTTGTTGGTCATGGCGGTGGAGTCCTCGTTCAGCCATGCCTTGATGCCGTCATCGAACTTGGGAGAGCCGCCCTCCTGGTAGAAGGTGGACACGTACAGCTGTACGTTGCTGCCCTGCGCGGCCTCCAGTACCACGTTGCTGTCCAGTGTGTCGGAGCCCAGCAGGGGGATATCCAGGCCCATGGAGGCGGCCAGACCCACGATCTGCGTGGCGTAGGCGATGGAGACGGGGCAGAAGATCACATCCACATCCTCCGCCACGGCCTTGTTCAGGTAGGTGGTGAAGTCAGAGGTGTTGGTGGGGAAGGAGTCCTTGATGACCTCACCGTCAAAGTTCTGCTCGAAGAAGGCGATCAGGCCCTGGTCGTACTCGTTGCCCAACTCACCCAGGCAGTAGGCCTTCTGTGCGCTGAACTTGTCTTTTGCGAAATTCACCAGCACCTGGGCCTGGAAGTTGTCCAGGAAGCAAATCCGGAAGTAATAGTCGTTGCCTGCGGTGATATTGGGGTTGGTGCAGGTGACGCCGATGGCGGCCAGGCCCGCCTCGTCAAACACCGGACCGCCGGCCATAGCCACGCTGGAACCGTAGGAACCCAGCACCAGGCTGACATCCTTGCTCACCAGCTCCGCCGCGGCGGTGGGCGCCTTGTCGGTAGTGGAACCGTTGTCCGCGTAGACCAGCTCCACGTTGTAGGTGGTGCCACCGATGTCCACCGTGGGGGTCTCCTTATTGGCATACTGCATACCCAGCATCTCCTGCTTGCCGCCGGGACCGGAGTCGCCGGTGGCGGGCTCGAACACACCGATGCGGACCACATTCCCCCCGCTGCTGCCGGAGTCGCCGGTGGATGTGTCGCCGCTGCCGCCGCAGGCGGCCAGACTCAGAGCCATGACCATAGCCAGAGCCAGTGCAAGAACTCTCTTCATGCTTCTTTTCCTCCTATCAATGGTTAAGGATCGCTGTTCCCTCATGTATGAAAGGCATTTTACAGGTTTTTTCCAGGCTTTGCAAGATGAATAATCCACAGAAAGTTTTCCGCTCTCTTTCAAAAAAGTTCAAGATTTTTCCGCATATTCCGGTCATTTGTCCCTCTGTTGTGGACGTTTCAAAAAAATCGCAGAGAAAAATGCGGTCATTTGTCCTCGATAGAGAGACAGGCGAATTGGTAATTTTGCCAAACTCCAGTGACTGCGTTGATGCATTTTCCCGTCACTCCAACAGTTTTGGAGGGTTGCGGCGGCTTTATTCCCCGCTTTTTGCAAAAAGGCCGCCGTCCGGTTCTCCGGACGGCGGCCTTTTCTCAGACCTCTTCTTTTTTCAGGGACAACGGCTGTTCGCCGAACACGGCCAGAAACGCCTCCCGCTCCATGGTCTCATGCTCCAGCAGATAGGACGCCACGGCCTCCAGCTTGTCGCGGTTGTCGTTCAGGATCCGTTCGCAGCGGTCATAGGCATCCGCCACCAGGCGCTGGACCTCCTGGTCGATCTGGGCGGCCACCGCCTCGGAATAGCTGCGGCCCTGGGTCATGGTGCGGCCGATGAACACCTCGTCGTGGCCGGACTCGAAGGCTACGGTGCCGATCTTGTCGCTCATGCCATAGGTGGCCACCATCTTCCGGGCGATCTGGCTGGCCCGCTGGATGTCGTTGCTGGCACCGGTGGAGATGTCTCCCAGGCACAGCTTCTCCGCCACCCGGCCGCCCAAGAGACCCACGATCTGATCCTCCATATACCGCCGGGAGAGATAAGACCGGTCCTCCTCCGGCAGGGAGATGGTCATGCCGCCCGCCTGGCCCCGGGGCACGATGGTGATCTGGGTCACCGGGTCCTGATCTGGCAGCGCATGCATCACCACAGCGTGGCCTGCCTCGTGATAGGCGGTCAGCTCACGCTCGTGCTGGGGGATCACCCGGCTTTTCTTCTCCGGTCCGGCGATGACCTTGATCTCCGCGTCCTTCAGATCCTGCATGGTGATGAACTTCTGATTTTTCCGGGCGGCCAACAGGGCTCCCTCGTTGATGAGGTTCTCCAGGTCCGCGCCGGTGAAACCCGGAGTGCCCCGGGCCAGCTGGCCCAGGTCCACATCCTCCGCCAGGGGCTTGCCCTTGGCGTGGACCTCCAGGATCTCCTTCCGGCCCCGGATGTCGGGCAGGCCCACGTACACCTGCCGGTCGAACCGACCGGGCCGCAGCAACGCCGGGTCCAGCACATCCGCCCGGTTGGTGGCCGCCAGGACCACCACACCTTCGTTAGCGGTAAAGCCGTCCATCTCCACCAGCAGCTGATTCAGGGTCTGCTCCCGCTCGTCATGGCCGCCGCCCAGGCCCGTGCCCCGCTGGCGGCCCACAGCGTCGATCTCGTCAATAAACACGATAGCCGGGGCGTTCTTCTTGGCCTGCTCGAACAGGTCCCGGACGCGGCTGGCGCCCACACCCACGTACAGCTCCACGAAATCGGAGCCGGAGATGGACAGGAAGCCCACGCCGGCCTCCCCTGCCACGGCCTTGGCCAGCAGGGTCTTGCCGGTGCCGGGAGGGCCCACCAGCAGCACGCCCTTGGGAATCCGGGCCCCCAGAGACAGGTACTTCTTGGGGTCCTTCAGGAACTCCACGATCTCCCGGAGCTCCTCCTTCTCCTCATCGGCGCCGGCCACGTCGTCGAAAGTGACCTTTTTGTCCTTGTCCGTCAGCATCCGGGTCCGGGCGGAGCCGAATTTGGCCATCTTGTCCGGTCCCATGCCACCTCCCTGGGGCCGAATCACCAGGAAGTACCACATCAGCCCCAGGATCACCGCCGTCAGCAGGAAGGGCAGCAGCTCCAGCAGCCAGTTGGTGCGCACCGGCTCCGGGTAGTCATAGTGCTGGATGATACCCTCCGCATACTGCTGTTGAACCAGGTCATTGAAGTCGTCATAAAACAGCTGGAAGCTGTACAGCTCATACCGCACGGTCTCGCTGCCGTTCACCGGCTCCCGCAGCTCCAGGGTCAGTGTGCCGCCGCTGTCAATGGTCAGCCCCGTCACTTTTTCCTGCAGGAACAGCTGGCGGACCTGGGAGTATTCCAGCTGGTCCACATGGTTGTCGTTCTGCCAGAGCCAGTTGACACACAGCAGGATCACGAGAGCCAGCAGTACGAAGCTCAGATTGGATAGCCGTCTTTGTTTTGTCACGAGCAGAAGCCTCCTTTCCCATTGCCTGGGACGCAATGGGAGACTGTTTTCATGTTACGATTGGGCGGAGTCCGCCCAAAACAGGGCGTATCGCCTCACTCCCCGGAGTATACCTCCGGCTTCAAAACCCCGATGTACGGCACGTTCCGGTACTGCTGGCAGTAGTCCAGCCCATACCCCACCACAAACTCGTCCGGCACCACGAACCCCGCCAGGTCGGCGGTGATGGCCTTAGTCCGGCGGGAGGGCTTGTCCAGCAGCGTCACGATGGTAATGGAAGCCGCTCCCTTGGTCATGAAGTAGTCCTTCAAAAACGCCAAGGTGTTGCCGGAGTCCAGAATGTCCTCCACGATGATCAGGTGCCGTCCGGTGATGTCCTGCTGCAGGTCGTGGGTGATCTGCACCCGGCCGGAGGACACAGTGGCGTTCTGGTAGGAGCTGACGGCGATGAACTCCACGTCGCTCTTCACCTGGCAAGCCCGGACCAGGTCCGCCATGAATACGAAAGACCCCTTCAACACGCCCAGAAACAGCGGGTTCTTGCCATGAAACTGCTCATACAGCTCCGCGCCCATTTCGGTGATGCGAGCCTTCAGCTCCTCCTCCGTCACCAGGACCTTCAGGATATCCCTTTCCATCTCGCTTTTCATATCAAATCTCTCTCCTTTGCCGCTTCGGTAATCTGAATGAACCGGCAGGGCTCCCCCTCCGGTGCTGCAAACGCCATATCCACGCCCAGCCGCCACACCGCCGCCAGGCATCCTCCCGCGTAGACGGCCGGCAGCCGGTCCCGCTCCGGGAGGGAGATCCGGTGGTCCATGCACAGCCGTTTGATGCTGCGGCCGCCCCCGTGGGTCTCCGGCAGAACCAGACGGTCTCCCGGCGCCGCAGGGCCCACCGTCAGGCCCATCCGCTCCCCCTGCCGCCAGGGCCGAAGGGCCAGTCCCTCCCCCTCCCGGTGATCCAGCAGGGTGATCCGGTAATCGCCCCAGGCGACGGGGCACTCCTGCAACAGCTGGACCTCCGTCAAAAGCTGGGGCCGGGTTTCCAGGATCAGCCACTCCCGGCAGTACCGGGCGGTGACGCCCTGGGGCAGGTCCACCCGGCTCTCCCGGCCCCAGAGGGTATCCCGGGTCAGGTGCAGGATGGCCTGCAGATGGGCGGCTGTGATATCCCTCCGCCCCACGCCCAAAAGGTCGAAGAGCCGCAGCAGCATCCGGGGTCGCACGGCGTCCGTGGCCTCTGCCAATGCCTGCCGGGATAAGGTCACCCGCCCCTCCTGCACCTCCACATGGGCAGTACGGCGGGCGGCCTCTTCCTCCAGTGATTGGTCCGCCACCCGCAGGCGGCGTCCGGCGTCGTTGATGTGCTCCACAGCTCTGGGGTTGATCTGCCTCAAGCGGGGCATGACCTCCAGCCGGAGGAAGTTTCGGGCCGCGGCGCCGGGGTCGGCGTTGGTGGTGTCCTCCACGTGGGGGATGTGGCGGGCGGCGGCGTAGGCCGCCAGCTCTTCCCTTGTCACGTCCAGCAGTGGCCGGCAAATGCCGTTTTGCTGGTAGGCCATGCCGGTAAGGCCCGCCACGCCGGTGCCCCGGATCAGGTTGAAAAGAATGGTCTCCGCGTTGTCATCGGCGTGGTGGGCTGTGTAGATTTTGATATGCTGCCCCAGCTTCTCCGCCTCTTGGCGAAGAAAATCGTACCGGAGCCTCCGGGCCGCCTCCTCCAGAGAGAGGCCCTCCCGCTCCATAAGGCCCCGGACATCCCCGGAGCTGGAGACGAAGGCGATGTCATGGGCGGCACACCAGTCCCGGACGAAGGTCTCGTCCCGGTCGGCCTCTGCGCCCCGCAGCTGGTGGTTGAAGTGGGCAGCCACTACCCGGCCATCCCGCTCCCGACACCACCGGTCCAGCAGGTCCAGCAGGCACATGGAGTCCAGCCCGCCGGACACGGCACATAGGGCCGGACGCCCCCGACCGGGCAGCACCCACCGGGGACAGCGGGACAGCAGTTCCTCCATGTCCGTACCTCACCTCTCCCAAAACAGACCTCAGTCCTCGTCGTACCTCGTATCCAAGGTCGAGAACTGGGTGTATTCCGGCATCCACCGCAGCTCCTCCCCCGGCACGTCTGAACGCGCCGGGGGACCCCGGCGGCCACTGACCGGGGGCAGACAAAGTCCGCCCCCTGCAAGGTTTTGGCCCCGCCAAAACACTTGACGCACGTCCGTGCGGCTTTGCAAAGCAGAGCACAGACCTCAGTCCTCGTCGTACCTCGTATCCAAGGTCGAGAACTGGGTGTATTCCGGCATCCACCGCAGCTCTACTTTGCCGGTCTCACCGTGGCGGTTTTTCGCCACAATGCACTCAGCAATGTTGTGCTTCTCCGAATCCTCATTATAATAGTCATCCCGGTACAGGAACAGCACGATGTCTGCGTCCTGCTCGATAGCGCCGGACTCCCGCAGGTCCGACAGCATGGGCCGCTTGTCATCCCGCTTCTCACTGGCGCGGGACAGCTGGCTCAGGCAGATCACCGGCACGTTCAGCTCCTTGGCCATGATCTTCAGCATCCGGGAGATGTCGGACACCACCTGCTGGCGGTTCTCCCCCGCGTAGCCCTTGCCGCCGGCAGAGGTCATCAATTGCAGGTAGTCGATCACCACCAGGCCCAGATCATCCAGCCGGCGGCACTTGGCGTTCATGTCCGCCACGGACAGCATGGGATTGTCGTCGATCCGGATATCCACCTTATTCAGGATGGTGGCGGCCCCGGCGATCTTCTCCCAGTCGGTCTCCCGCAGGGCGCCGGTCTTGAGGCGGTTGTTCTCCACCAATGCCTCGGAGGCCAGCAAACGGGTGGCCAGCTGTTCCCGGCTCATCTCCAGGGAGAAGACGGCCACTGTCTTGTGGACGGCCTTGGCCACGTTCAGGGCCACGTTCAGCGCGAAGGAGGTCTTGCCCATGCCGGGCCGGGCGGCCAGCAGGATCAGGTCCGATTTGTTCAGGCCCGTGATCTTCTGGTCCACCGCGGACATACCCGTGGAGAGCCCCGGCAGGTGATTCTCGCTCTCGCTCATCTCTCCCAGCCGGTCCAGCACCTCCGGCAGCACCTGCCGCAGGGGCACCATGTCCTGGGCGCTCTGTCCCCGGCGGACGGCGTAAACCTTCTGCTCCGCCGCCTCCAGAATTTCGGAGGCCTCGCCCACGCCCTCCTGCACCATGGCGGTGATCTCGGCGGCGGCCTGGGCCACGCCCCGCAGCAACGCCTTGTCCCGGACGATGGCCGCGTACTCCATCACGTTGGCGCTGGTGGGGGTGATCTCCATCAGCTGGGCCAGATAGGAACGGGTGGTGTTCTCGTCGTAGGTGCCCGCCTTCTGCATCTCCTCACAGACGGTAATGCCGTCGATGGGCTTGGCATAGGTGAACATGGAGTAGATGGTCTCAAAAATCTCCCGGTTCTGCCGGAGGTAAAAATCTGACGGCCGGAGCTTGTCCATCACATCCTTGACGCAGTCCGCGTCGATGAGCATGGAGCCCAGGACGGCTTGCTCCCCCTCCAGAGAGTGGGGCATCTGCCGCAGGAGAAGGTCTTCGTTTGCCATCTTACTGTCACCTCGCCGTGAATAGGAGTCCACCTGTTTGGGTTAGGAAAGCGCGAAGGGCCATTGTACCAGAGCGCGCCAAGCGCCTTTTCTCTTCCACCGGGCGCGGCGCACTCTCTTTTTGGCACAGCCAAAAAAGAGAGCGGGGGCGCACCCCTGCGGGCGCAGGAGCCCCCGAGACTGCCGCAATGGCGGCCCATTCCTCTCCCCCAGAGCGTGCCCCCAAACAGAGGAACTCCCTTTATTTTTCCTCAAACACGGAGACGTACACCGTCCCGTTGACCTCAAACCCCAGCTTGGCCTTCACCTGATAGGATCCGAACGCCTTGATGGGCTCGTCCAGCACCAGCTTCTGCTTGGGGATGTCGATGCCGAACTGCTGCCTAAGCCCGTCGGAGATCTCCTTGGTGGTGACGGCGCCGAACAGCCGCCCGCCGTTGCCGGCCTTGGCGGTGAGCTTCACCATGCACTCCTTCAGCTTCTCGGCGGTGGCCTCCGCCTCCGCCTTCTCGGCAGCCTCCTCAGCCTTGCGGGCCTTCTCCTTCAGGTTCATGGTGTTGATGGCGTCCGCCGTGGCGGCGATGGCCAGCTTCCGGGGCAGGAGGAAGTTCCGGGCATAGCCCTCGGACACCTCCACCATCTGGCCCTTTTTTCCCTGGCCCTTCACATCCTGCTGTAAAATCACTTTCATGATAACGTCTCCTTTTAGTCGTTCTGTTTCTGAATTTGTTCCTCCAGCTGCCGGGTCCGTTTTTCCAGCGCCTCCAGCCGGTCATTCTGATGAACCAGAATGCACACCAGCACCGCCAGAACCAGGGCGATGGACGCGCCTGCCAAATACCAGCGCCGGCTGAAATCAAAGAGCTGGTATCCTCCGAAAAAGATGAATGCCTCCACCAGCGCCAAGCAGATGCCAAATGTGGAAAGAAACCGCTTCATGGCCGCGCTCCCCCTCACTTTTCAAAATACGCGTCGATGGCCTCCAGCAGACGACTCTTCACCGTCTCCACATCTGTGTTCTCCACACGGCCGCCGGCAGTGGTGGAGTTGCCGCCGCCGCCCAGGGCCTCCAGGATCACCTGGACGTTCACCTCTCCCAGAGAACGGGCGGACATCTGCACGTTCTCCCCACTGGGGAATACCACAAAGGACGCCTTCACGCCCTTGAGGCTCAGCAGCTCGTCCGCCGCCTGGGCCGCCGTCACCCGGTCCACGCCCTCCTGGTCGATGGCCGCCACGGCGATGTCCTCCCGGTACAGCTCCGCCCGGCGGATGATGTCGTAGCGGGACACCATCTCGCTCAGATCGCTCTGGAACAACCGCTGGACGTCGGTGGTGTCGGCCCCCGCCCGGCGGAGGAAGGCCGCCGCCTCAAAAGTCCGGCCGCCGGTGCGCAGGGTGAAGTGCTTCGTGTCCAGCACGATGCCGGCCAGCAGCGCCTCCGCCTCCTCCCGCAGCAGATCGGCGGGCTCCACCAGATACTGCAAGAGCTCCGTCACCAGCTCACTGGCGGAGGAGGCATAGGGTTCGTGGAAGCTGAAGGCAGCGTTTTCGATGTAGCTGGCCGCCCGGCGGTGGTGGTCGATCACCGCCACCCGGTTGCTGGACTCCAGCAGCTGGGGGCTCTCCACCATGTCGGGGCGGTTGGTGTCCACCACAATGACCAGAGCGCCCGGCCTCATTTTCAAAAATGCCTCCGCCCCGGAGGAGAACGCCCCCGCATACTCCGGCAACGCCTGGAGCTTGGCCAAAACCGCTCCGGCGGCGTTGTGCTCCAGATCAATGACCATCTGGGCCCGCTTGCCGTGCTTGCGGGCAATGCAGTAGAGCCCCGCCTCGGCGCCTACGGCATCCATGTCCGCAAAGCTGTGGCCCATGATATAGATCTCGGACGCGTCGGCCATCAGCTCGTTCAGGGCGCTGGCCATGACCCGGGACTTCACCTTGGTGCGCTTTTCCGTGGACTTGCTGCGGCCGCCGTAGAACTGGAAGTCCACCTTTCCCCGGACCACCGCCTGGTCTCCGCCCCGGCTGAGGGCCATCTCCAGGCTGAGACGGGCGTTGCGGTACAGCTCCGCCATAGCGTCGGCATCCTTGCCAATGCCGATGGAGAGGGTAGGGCACACATCCCCCACCTTGATCTCCCGAATGGCATCCAGGATGGAGAACTTCTCCTCCACAAAGTGGTCGTAGTGGCATTCCTCAAAGATGAAGAGGTAGTGGTCCCGCTCCGTCTTCAGCAGCAGGCCGTCGGCGCAGGCGGCCCAGTTGTTCAGCTTCTCGTCGATCTGGGCCAGCACGGCGCTGCGCTGGGTATCGGCACATGCCTTCATCAGGTCCTCGTAGTTGTCTACCATCAAAATGGCCAGCACCGGCCGGGTGGCGGTGTACCGCTCCCGCAGGTCGTCGGCCTCTGTGGTATCCACCCAGTAGGTAGTGGCCACCAGGTTCTGCTCGGCCCCCCGGCCCTTGGCCCGCACCAGGCTGCCGTACACCCGGAACCGCCGGCTGTTCATCACCACCCGGTCCGGGCACTCCTGCTTTCCCTCCAGCATCCACTGAACGGGGAAATCCGGTACTGCATCCTCCACCTTCATCTCGAACAGGTGCTCCCGCACGCCGGCCAGCTGCAGGAAGTTCTCATTGCTCCAGATCACCTCGCCGGTGTCCGGCCGGAACACCATGATGGGCAGCGGAGAGTTGATGAGGGTGGATTTGCTGGCGGTATCCACGCTGCCGGTGACATTATCAATGTACTGGAGGATGTTTTGCCGCCGCTTCTGGTTACGGTTGGTGAAATAGGCATACAGGCCCACGGTGCAGGCGATCTCCACCAGTCCCAGAGGCAGGCTCACCGTGGCGGTGGCCGCCGCGAAGACGATCATGCAGAGGAAGTAGAGCTTGAGATTGGGCTCCAGCAGGCGGGAGAGCTTCTTGTTGTTCATCTCGATCAGGTCTCCTTTTGAAAGGGACGCATACATACCCATATTGGAGAATAGTATAGCAGTTTTTCCCACAAGAAGCAACTGTTAAAACAGGCCCGGGCTGATCCGGCCCGAGCCTGTTTTGATGGTCCTCAGGATGCCGCCGCGGCCGTCCGGCGGCCGTTGGCGCGCAGAAGCAGCAGGTTCAGCCCCAGTGCCGCCAGGGCGAACATTGCCGCCGGCAGGCCCAGGGGGCGGAATCCCCACCCCTCCTGCACGGCGCTGCCGATGAAGGAGCCGATAGCAATGCCGAAGTTGTAGGATACCGGCTGTACGGAGGCGCACAGGCTGGAAGCGAAGGGGTAATCCTGCTCTGCCAGGGACAGCGCGTGCATCTGGGCCGGGGTGTTCAGCAGGTACATAAGCAGCCCCATAGCAAAGACCCCCGCAAGGCCCGCCCACCGGTTTCCCAGCAGCAGCGGCAGCAGGGCAAACAGCACCGCCTGGGCGGCGAAGGCCATGGGCAGGGTCCGGAGGCCGCCCCGCTCCCCCAGCCGGCCGGAGAGGAGATTGCTGGCGGCGCTGCACGCTCCCATCACCAGCAGCAGCGGGCTCACCGCCCCCGCTGGAAGCCCCAGTGTCTCTGTCAGGATCGGCGAGAGATAGGTGTACACGATATAGGTGGCGGAGGCGCTGCACAGGATCATCCCCACACACAGGGAGCATCGGGGGTCCCACAGGATGGAAAAGGACTTCAGAAGCCCGCTGTCCGCCTGTGCCGGCACCGCGGGCAGGGAGCGCAGCAGCAGAGGCAGCAGCGCTGCGCCCATAGCCAGGATCACGGCGAAGGTCCACCGCCAGCCCAGGATCTGGCACACGGCAGTGCCCAGGGGCACTCCCAGCACCGCTGCCACGGAAAAGCCACCGTATACCAGCGAGATGGCCCGGGCGGTCTGCTCCGGGGCGGCGACCTCCTTGGCATAGAGCATGGCCACCGCCGTCAGCGTACCGGACACCAGCGCCGCCACTACCCGGGTGGCATACAGCACCGCCACATTAGGAGCGGCAAAGCTTGCCGCGCTGGTGAGGAGGAACACCCCCATCAGCACCGCCAGCAGCTTCCGGCGGGAAATTCCGCCGGTAGCTGCAGTGATCACAGGCGTCCCCACCGCGTAGCAGGCGGCGAACACCGATACCAGCTTTCCCACTGCCGCCAGAGAGGTGTTCAGCCCCTCCGCGATCTCCGGCAGAATGCCCACAATCACAAATTCGCAGGTCCCCAGCACAAATCCCAGGGCCGCCAGCAGCAGTACCGCCCCAGGCAGCGGCTTTTTCGTCTGTTCCATTACACGGTTCTCCTTCTGTTTGCGTACACAGCTTTTCCCAAAAACAGCTTCCCCCAGAGTCGGCCTCCGCGGGAAGCCGGCGCCGGAGAAAGTCTTTCAGCAGTTCTCCGCCGTGAGGATAGGGCTCTCCGGATAGAAACAGTCCCGCTCCGGCGTCCGGTGCTCCACCACCGCATCAAACAGCAGCGACAGGGCCTTGCGGCTCTGGTAGGTCAGGTTCTGGTCAATGATGAAGTCCAGCAGTCCCTCCCGCAGGAAGGTCCGCGTCTCCGGGCTGTTGTCGTGGGCCAGAACCCGCACCTGTCCCATCCGGCCGGCCCCGCGCAGGGCTTCCATGCACGCAGGCACGGAGCGGTTGGCCATATAGATATACTTCAGGTCCGGCTCTTCCGCCAAAGCGGCGGTCACCGCTGCCAGTGTCTCATCATAGTTGTCGTGGGTCTCTGCCACCCGGCAGTCCTCCTGCCGGAGCCCCCGCTCCGCAAGCCGCTCCAGAAAGCCGTCTGCCCGGCCCTTGTGTCCGGCGTAGCCGTGGTCGGCGTACACCAGCAGGATCCGGTCTCCGGGCCTGAGGAACTTGGCGGCGATGTCCCCGGCCACCCGGCCGGCGTGGTGGGCGTCCTCCCCCACGTAGCACAGCCGCCGGGCGCCTGCAATGTCGGAGTTGAAGGTCACCACCGGCATCCGCCGCTCCGCCAGGAGCTCCAGCTTCTGGCGCACCTGGGGGCAGTCCGCGGCGCACAGGGCGATCCCCTGGACCTCCTCCGCCAGCGTGTCCAGCAGGTGCAGGCAGTCCTCCATCCGCCCCTGGCGGTACGGGTGGATGGTGACGCTCACATTGTAGTCCTGACGGTCCTGCCGGAACTTCGCCACGCCAGCGGCCATGGCCTCGCCCACATAGCTCTCCCACGTGGGCTGGATGATAGCGAAATGCCGGGCCATGCCGCTGGTGGCCAGGGCGCTGGCCACCCGGTTTGGCTGGTAATCCAGCTCCTCCATCACCTCCAGCACCCGCCGCCGGACCTCCTCCTTCACATACGGCCGGTCGTGGAGCACCCGGTCCACCGTGCCGATGGAGACGCCCGCCCGTTCTGCGATCATCTTGATCGTTGCCCGCATGTCCCTTCACTCCCTTTCTCCGGCCCTTCCGCCGGTCATCTTGGTTTTCTTGAAAAAAATGTATACAAAACGCTTGACCTGTGCTATACTAGGGGCAGAATGGTGCGGTCTTCCGTGTCCGCCGGCGGCAGGCCGCCGGCTGTCGGAGCGCCGCGGGGCGTGCCTCTGCCTGGGCCGCGCCTTCGTTTCAGTATAACAAAGTGCGCGTCGAGAAGCAACTGCTTTTCCGCCCTTTTTTACACAGTTCCACAGTATTTCACTGGTGCGGAGCGCCGCTCCGCCTCAGTCAAATAAAACCCCATACGGTTTCAACGGAATGACGTGACCGAACCCCTGCCGGCGAAACGGGGCCGCGCAGGCTACGGGCGTCTCTTGTTTGCGTGCGCTCATTTTGCGCCATTTCCGCTGTTATGGGGGTATTTTACATATTTTTTCAAAGGAGTATCATCGATCTATGGCAGAAAAATTGAAAATCATCCCCCTGGGCGGTCTCAATGAGATCGGCAAGAACATGACCGCCTATGAGTACGGCGGCGAGATCATCGTGGTGGACTGCGGCATGGCCTTCCCCGGGGACGACATGTACGGCATCGACCTCATCATTCCCGACGTCAGCTACCTCATCAAGAACCGGGCCCGCATCCGGGGTCTGTTCATCACCCACGGGCACGAGGATCACGTGGGTGCCATTCCCTATGTGCTCAAGCAGTTGAACATGCCCATCTACTGCACCCGGTTCACCGCGGGGCTCATCAAGCTGAAGCTGGAGGAGCATGGGCTGGTGAAAAGCACCAAGCTCATCACGGTGGAGCCGGGCAAGAGCGTCCGGGCCGGCAAGTTCACTGTGGAGTTCATCCATGTGAACCACTCCATCGCCGACTCCGTGGCCTTTGCCATCCACACCCACATGGGCACCATCGTCCACACCGGCGACTTCAAGATCGACTCCACCCCCATCGACGGGGAGGTCATCGACCTTGCCCGCTTCGGCGAGCTGGGGAAGGAGGGCGTCCTGGCACTGCTGGCGGACTCCACCAATGTGGAGCGTCCGGGCTTTACCCCCTCTGAAAAGACGGTGGGCGCCACCTTCAAGCGCCAGTTCCAGGGATGCGAGGACCGGATCATCGTCACCACCTTCGCCTCCAACGTCCACCGGATCCAGCAGGTGCTGGATGCCGCCGCGGCCTTCGGCCGGAAGGTGGCCGTCACGGGCCGGTCCATGGAAAATATCATGAAGGTCTCCACAGAGCTGGGCTATATGAAGGTGCCCAAGAACACCCTGGTGGACATCAACCGGATCAAGGGCCTGCCCAAGAACAAGCAGGTCATCGTCACCACCGGTTCCCAGGGCGAGGAGATGAGCGCCTTGTACCGCATGGCCTTCTCTCAGCACAAGCAGGTGGAGATCGGCGCCGGGGACAAGGTCATCATCTCCGCCAGCGCCATCCCCGGCAACGAGGTGACGGTGTCCCGGGTCATCAACGAGCTGTTCCGCAAGGGCGTCAAGGTGGTCTATGATCGGGCCGACATGCTTCACGTGTCCGGCCACGCCTGCCAGGAGGAGCTGAAGATCATCCACGCCCTGACGAAGCCCCGGTTCTTCATCCCCCTCCACGGCGAGCAGCGGATGCTCCAGATCCACTCCCAGCTGGCCCAGGACATGGGCATGGACCGCAACCATATCGCCATTGCCGACAACGGCTCCGTCATCGAGATCACGGCCAAGACCATTAAGTTGGGCGGCACCGTTCCCTCCGGTGAGGTATATGTGGACGGCTCCGGCGTGGGCGACGTGGGCGCCGTGGTCATGCGGGACCGCAAGCGCCTGGCAGAAGACGGCATGGTGGTGGTGGTCCTGCCCATCTCCGCCCATGACGGCAACCTCCTCAGCGAGCCGGAGATCATTACCCGGGGCTTCATCTACGTGAAGGAGTCCGGGGACTTGATGAAGGAACTGCAGAGCGTGGCCCGGGACGCGGCGGAGAACGTCTCCCGCAAGCGGGGCCGGGATGACGGGGAACTGAAGGGTTCCGTCAAGTCCGCCGTCAGCAGCTACCTGTTCAAAACCACCAAGCGCAATCCCATGGTTATCCCCGTGGTCACCAGACTGTGACATACCAGATAACGGGTGTGCAGATAAGAGAGCCGCAGGGAAAGCGGCATCTCTTATCTGTTCGCTCTGATTCTTGATTTTCAGGGAGGTCTACATAACAATGGCACTGCAAGCCGCATTTCTCTTTCTTATCGGCGATGCCGATGAGACCACCCGCACCGTGGTATCCACCCCTAGCATCCATTTGAACGTGGTGGGCTGCAAGACCTACGCTGAGGCGGAGGCTGCCGCGAAGGAGCTGGCCGCCGGAGGCGTCACCGCTATGGAGCTGTGCGCCGGCTTCGGCAACGAGGGCATCGCCCGCATCCAGCGGGCCGTGGGTCCCGACGTGGCCGTGGGCGCGGTGAAGTTCGACTTCCACCCCGGCCTGGGCTTCAAGAGCGGCGATGCCCTGTTCGGCTGAGACGCATGAAAGCGGAAGGACTTTCGTCCTTCCGCTTTTTCTTTTTCCCGCACGGTCCGCAGGGAATGCAGAACTGCGGCACGCCGCGTCCTGCCACCGGCAGAACCGGACAGTCTCATCCGCCGCCCGGCGGGTCCCGCCAGCTCATGCCCCATCTGCGGCGCGCCGGTACTTCTCCACCATCGTCCCATACTCCGGCATCTCCCGGAGGAAGGCGCAGTCCGGGTCTGCCTCCACCTGGTCCAGAAGGGGCTCCAGCAGCACCGACTGGGCCTCTCCGGCGGCCTCCTTGGTGGCCAGATGCCGGTACAGGGGCGAGGCACTCAGATCCCAAGGCACTGTCAGGCTATGCAGCAGCCGGTCCAGCAGGTCCAGCGCCGCCGGGCCGTCCTGCTCCGCCGCCGCCAGCTGGAAGGGGGCGGACAGCACTGCGTAATCGCTCAGGTCCAGGGCCTCTCCCGCCCGCCGGGCGGCGTCGCAAAAGCCCTGGGCCCGCTGCCGGTCTCCCTCTGCCTGGGCCATCTCGATCAGGGACAGCAGCGTGGTCTGGATGCCGTGGGCCCGGTCGAACAGCTCCCGCTCCAGCAGGGTCCAGGCCTCCTCGGTCCGCCCCTGCTTCCGCCGCAGGGCGGACAGCAGTTCCCGCTTGTCCCGGTGGGTGTTGGAGATCTGGTCCAACAGCGCCTCCGCCCGGTCCAGATCCCCCCGGGCGATGCAGCGGCTCGCCACGGTATAGGTCGCCCACTCCCGGATTTTGGGGTCCGCGCTCTGGGCGGCCTGCTCGTACAGGCCCGCGACAAAGTCCTCCCGGCCGGGCCGGGCTGTCTCATCGGTGCCGGGGAACAGGGTCAGAAGACCCTCCAGCAGCCCCGCAGCGCTGTATGCCAGCGCGTCGCTGTTGGGGAACTGGCGCAGCTTCTCCTCTGCCAGGGAAAAGGCCGCGCCGCACCCCTCGGTCCGGGACACCTCGTACAGCCGGTTCAAAAACTCCGCGATCTCCGTCTCCGTCAAGTCCTCCTGAAAGGACAACAGTGTGTTCAGGTCCACCCGCAGCGTCCGGGCCAGCACCGGCAGCAGGGTGATGTCCGGGTAGGAGTTTCCCGTTTCCCTTAGTTAAAGATATTGTTGGGTATCTCAAGATGTGTCATTCGATTTTGCCGATAAAGCGGTAGAAGATTTCCACTTCCTGTTCCCGGCTTCCGTCCTCACTTTTGACCGCTTCATGGACAAGGATTTTTTCAATCAGCGTATTCAGAAGTTCAGCCGTCAATTCTGTGGGATTGACATACTGTTTCATCAGACCTATCCACTTTTCAGCGTCAACCGCTGTCTGGGCGGCGACCTCCATCGCTTCGTGAAGCCGTTCAATTTTTGCGTCCAATTCTCGCTGTTCGCCCTGATACTTTTCGGACAGCATATTGAAATTGTATTCTGTAATGCGTCCGGCAGACCAGTCCTCATACATTTTTGCAAACAGGGTGTCTACTTCTGCTTTGCGCTTTTCCGCCTTTTTCAGTTCGGCTGTCTGCCGCTTCCTTGCAGTATTGCGTTCCTTGTCGCTGGCGTTAAGTAGCCGTTTCAGAAGTTTGTCCCCATCCTGCTGTGCCAGCACAGACCAGTATTGCAGACGGGAAAGGACATAGGCGTAAAGCACATCATAGCGGATATAGTGCATGGAACACTGGTGCAATCCTTGCCCGTACTTGCTACAATGGTAGTGGGCATAGGGATTTTTGTTCTGGCTGTTCATACCATAGGCCAGCGACCAGCCGCAGTCCGCACATTTTACCAGCCCGGAAAATATCTGTGTTGTGCCGTTCTTCTGCCGTCTGCGCCTGTTGCAAATCTGCTCCTGTACTTGACGGAACACATCTTCGGAAATAATCGCTTCGTGGGTGTTCTCCACACGATACCATTCCTCTTTTGGCTTGCGTACTTTCTTCTTGTTTTTGAATGAAATATTGGTCTGCTTATTGTGGACGCTGTGTCCGATATAGGTTTCCTCTTTCAGAATACTTTTCACCTGCGCTATCGTCCACGCATAGGCTTTTTCCTCCGGCGCTCCGGCATAGATATTTGCGAAAGTGCCGTATCTCTGGAAATTCAGCCAGCCGGGAGTAGGTACTTTTTCTTCGACCAAAATCCGTGTAATGCTGGCGGCTCCCCGGCCATGAACGGCAAGGTCAAAAATCTTTTCGATAATCCACCTTGTTTCCGGGTCAATCAGAAGATGGCCTTTCTTATCTGGGTCTTTGACATAGCCAAGCGGAGCATAGGCTCCATAGTGTGCGCCATTTGCGAACCGTGTCCGCATGGCCGCCTTTACCTTTTTGCTGGTCTGGCGGGCGTGCATTTCATTCAGAATGTTGAGGAATGGGGCAAGCTCATTCTCTCCGTTGATGGTGTCCACATTGTCATTGACAGCGATATAGCGGACTCCTTTGCTGGGAAAGTAGATTTCCGTGTATTGGCCGGTCAGAATGTAGTTTCTGCCTAAGCGGGATAAATCCTTCGTAACAACGCAGTTGATTTTCCCGTCCTCAATGTCATCAATCATTCTCTGAAAATCCGGCCTGTCAAAGTTCGTTCCAGACCATCCATCGTCGATATATTCATCTATGACATTCAGGCTATGCTCGGCGGCATATTGCCGGAGCATCATGCGTTGTGTCTGAATACTCCCGCTTTCTCCTTGCAGTTCATCGTCCCGGCTCAATCTCATATAAAGCGCCGTGTTGTAAATCGTAGTATTGTAAGGTTGTTTCACCGTTAAAAATCCTCCTTCTAAAGAAACAACCCACGCTTACAATACTTTTGCTCTATGGCAATTATATCATAAGCGTGGGCGTGTTATCAATGATGGGCTATCAGGTTGAAGCGGCTTTTTCTGCGGTATGCCGCACCACATCTACAATCAGATCACCGAGGGGCTTCCCGCCTGCGGCGAAGTGTTCGGAGATTTTTATACGGTTGTTCCCACATACAAAATACTGCGTGCCGTTCTCTGCTTGTATGACCTGCCCTGTCCGGGGTGTAAAAATATCGCTTTCGCTTTTTGCCATCCAGTGTCCTCCATATTCAGTTTTCAAGGTACAATGCCGCACAAAGGCGGCGAAAATTTCTGCTTATATCTATCACCTTTCCTTTACCGTGTGCCGCTGCTGACGTTTCAGTTCCGCCAGTATATCCGGCGGGATACGGTCAACCAGCCGCTGTAAATTGTCCAGTTCGCTTTTCAGCTTTGCCCGTTCCATCGTATCTTTCATCTTTCCTTTTTCGCTGGCCTTTGCCCTTGCTTCCAACTTCTCATTCTCCGCCAACAGGTCATTGATTGTGACCTTGTACTTTTTCAACTGCCCGGAGAAGTTCTCCATCTGCGGGAACCACTTTTTTAGCATGGAGAGGGCTTCCTCTTTTTTCTTTCCGGCGTTCAGCGGGTTAATGCCGTCAAGGGCGGCTTCAATGGCTCTGGCCTGTTTGGAGAGGGAAACCGCCTGTTTGAAAAGCCGGGTGGGGATATGCTTCCGGCCTGTCTTGCTGGCACTCTCCCCACGCTCCAAGTCGGGATATTTCACCACCATATAGGCGTGAAAATCGTCCTGCCACTTCGTCAGGTTTGCCCGGTTGCCAATAATCTCTTTAGCGCACAGGCGGTTGTCCTTTGTCAGCGGAACAAAGGTCAAATGCAGGTGGGGCGTTTTCTCGTCCATGTGTACCACCGCCGACACGATATTTTCCCGTCCTACCCGGCCAATGAGGAAGTCCGACGCCCTTTGGAAGAACGCCTGTATCTCCTTTGGGGATTTCCCCTTAAAAAACTCCGGGCTGGCGGTTATCAGCGTATCGACAAACCGTGTGCTGTCCTTGCGGGTTCGGCACCCGGCCTGCTCAATCCGGCTCTGAATGAAGTGGTAATAGCGTCCCTCCGGCTTGACGATATGGAAGTTGTATTTGCTCCGGCTTGTGTCAATGTCGGGATTGCTGGCATACTGTTCTTTCTGTCTTTCGTGATGGGCTTCCAGCGGCCTTGCCGGGTTGCCCTTGTGCTTCTCAAACCGTAAAATTGCGTGTTTTGCCATTCTGCTCCTTTCCCCATTCCTTTCCTATCCGGGGTTTTCCACAGGGAAAATCCCGCAGAAAATAGCTCGGATAGGATTGGAATGGATAGAATATAAATCAATCTTTTTATCTTTGTATTTCTATATACCGTCCGGTTTTCGTACGTCTCAGGAGTGATTTCCGTACTTCATGGGTACGGTTTTCAGTCCTCCGGCGTACCAGAACCGGATTTCTTGAAGTCGGTGTTTGGAACCGCTTCATAGGATTTTGGGAAAATGCGGTTGGGTTTTCCACAGCCCTGCTTCTGGATCTCCACCAGTCCGGCGTATTGCAGTTCCCGCAGGGTGTTCACCGCTTTCTGCCGCCCACAATGGAGCAGTGTGACCACTTCACAGATAGGGTAATACAGGAAAATCCGTCCGCAGTCATCCGCCCACCCATTCTTGCGGGATAACTCTGTCCGGCGCAGGATAAAGGCGTACAGAACCTTTGCCTCGTTAGACAGGGGCTTGAATGTGGGGGCTTCAAAGAGGAAATTCGGGAGCCGGGTGAAGCTGAACGCCTTTTCCGGCTGATGGATATAGATGGTATTTGTCATAGTGCGTTTTGTGGACGGTTAGAAGCCCGTTTTCCGGGGCGGGCGATACTTTATACCACCTGCCCCGGTTTGGGGCTTGCAAAGCCTGATAAATCAAGGCTTTTTTCGCTCCTAACTGTCCACAGCAGACCTCCTTTTCCGTTCACTTTCTGTTTTCTGCCGCCTGTGAACTCTGGCGGCACAGCCGGGGCAGTATTTTGCCCGGTTGGATTTGGGGACGAACACGCCACCGCAGACCGCACAGCGTTTCAAGTCCTTATCCCGGAAAATTTCCGCTTCCAGCGTCCCGTCCAGCGGCAAGACCGCCCAGCGGAACCACTTACAGCAGACCGAGAAAGAAATCGTCTGCGGGCAGGTGCAGGTGTCCCCATCATCAAGGACAATGCAGTTGCCGTCCTCACAGCAACAACACTCCCGGCGTATCAGGCTGGCCGCCTGTTTTCTCTGCGCCGGTGTCATGCGGTAAAGGGAACCGTCCGGCCTGCGTTCCAGCGGCGGCAAGTCTTTATAGGGGTTATCTCTCATGCGTTCCCTCCATTTTGCTTTCCGTTGCCGTTCTCCCCGAAAAGGTTTCCTGCCCCATTCCTGCGGCGTGTTCCGGCGTTGGCACGCTCCCCGCAGCTTCGGGACATTTTGTCCCGAAGTCCGGCTCCTTGCGGTGCTTCCCCAGCCGGGGTATTCCTTTTCGGACGGTCATTCTGTTTTCAAGGTGCTGTCCATCGATGAACTACCCTAAGTCTACACGAAAAAAATGCAATCCCCGGAATTTTGCGAGAATTGCATTTTGATGAAGTTTACACTTTGGAAATTGCATTTTTGCAATCATTCTGTATAATGGAAGTATGTGGAGGAGGTGCGTGTCTATGGCTTTACCCGGAACACCCGGACAGCGGATTTCCGATTTATGCAACGGGAACCACATCACACAAAAGGAACTTGCGGAGAAGATAGGCGTTTCCGCTTCCCAGTTGAGCCGCATTGTCAGCGGCGAAACAAGAACGGTCAGCAGTGATATTCTCATAGGCGTGGCAAAGGAATTTAAGGTATCAACGGACTACATACTGGGCTTGTCCACCGTGAGCGTCCGTAAAAGCTATGATATTTCTGAATTAGGCTTGTCCGAGGGAGCCGTGAGAGGGCTTGTGACGGGTACAGTCGATGTGCAAATTCTCAACCGCCTGTTGGAACACAGGAATTTTCCGAAGCTGATAGATTTGATACGGATTTATTTTCAGGACACAGCGGCAAAGGGCATAACAGCAAGAAACCAGCTTATCGAGATAGCAACGGCTTCCCTGTCCGACCTGATGAAAGAACACCCGGAACACCGGGCGGAAGCAAAGCAGGATTTACAGCTTTTGAACGCCCAGAAGATGGGGGAACATGAGGCGGAGATTGAGAAAATCAAAAATGTGTTCCTTGCTATCCTGCGGGATATTAAGAAAGACATTGACAACGGGGAACAGCCGGGAGAAGCTGTGACCGCCGCGATGTTCCAAGCCATGCGGGACGCATTGGCGGAACAGAAGCAAAACCCGCTTTCCATTGACGATGTAGCGGCGATGGTTGCCGGACAGATCGGACAGCTTACGCCGATGGATGAAGAAACTGCCGACCTGTTCAAGCAGTTGGCAAAAAAGATGATGAAAGGAATAGAATAATAGCCTGTTATTCGAGATAATAATATGCCATTAGTAAAGCATGACTACCCTGTTTTAGAGTACGATACCGCATCAAAAGCTGTTTTTCAGCCGGGAAATGGGAAAAAATGTTTTCCTGCAAAAGCAGTGTTTGCTTTTTTAGGAGACGAGGTTGAAAATTATGCACATACCCATGATGGAATACAGATAGATGAATTTGAAAGTGCAACAAGACGATATCCTATTTATGAATGTCTTTATAATCAGGAGAAAATATGTCTATGTCCGGCTCCTGTGGGAAGTGCTGCTGCCGTCCAAGTTTTAGAATATTTAATTGCAGGGGGTGTAACAAAGATTATTTCCGTCGGCTCCTGCGGCGTATTGGAAGACATCCCGGAAAATAGATTTTTGATACCTGTTTCTGCATTGAGAGATGAGGGAACATCTTACCATTATCTTCCTCCCTCCCGAGAAGTAGAGATTTCAAAGGCTGGTATAAATGCGATTGAATCTGCTTTAAGCCAAAAGAATATACCATATTGGGAAGTTAAAACATGGACAACAGACGGTTTTTATCGAGAAACAGTAGAAATGGTTCAGTATCGGAACGAAGAGGGATGTCAAGTAGTAGAAATGGAATGTTCCGCATTGGCGGCGTGTGCAAAATTTAGAAAAGTTACATGGGCTATGCTGCTTTTTTCAGCCGATACTCTTGCAGACCCTCATAAATACCAAGAAAGAGAATGGGGAAAAACAAGTATATCCATAGCCTTAGAATTAGCCTTAGACGCTGTTTTATCAGTTGTTGAGGAGTAAAAATAAATACATATAGGAGTTACAATGAATATAAATGAATTTCCACAACAAGTAAATCAAGTTATTTCAATAGCAGAAACCATATTACAAGGTCAAATATTGGGGATATATTTATATGGTTCAGCAACAATGAATGGGCTGCGTCCAGATAGTGATATAGATATACTGATAATTACTAAACAAGAATTGAGTAATTCAATCAGAGCAGATCTAACAAAGCAATTATTGAAAATTTCTGGCTCCGTAGGCTGTATTGAAAAAAGACCTTTAGAGGTAACTATTATCAATCAATCTGATATTGTTCCGTTGCAATTTCCGCCAAAATGTCAGTATATGTATGGTGAATGGCTAAGGGGAGAGATGGAAGCAGGAGAATATCCGCAAGCCTGCAATGACCCAGATATAATGATTTTATTATGGCAAGCAAGAAAAAATAGCATAACTTTGAAGGGGGCGGAAAGCAAAGAGCTTATTCCCGCTATCCCATTTCACGAAATTAAAAAAGCAATTCGGTTTTCTTTACCTGGTTTGATTTCCAGCTTTAAGGGTGATGAAAGAAATGTGTTATTAACCTTATCACGAATGTGGTTTACTTTAGTAACAGAAGAAATCACGACAAAAGATGTTGCCGCAAAATGGGTAATTTTAAAATTGCCGGAGAGATTCCCCCCCCTGCTAACAACGGCAAAGGAAGCTTATTTGGGAAATTTGTCTGATGAATGGGAGACAGTAGAAAAGGAAGCGATGGCACTTGTAGAATATATGAAAAAACAAATTGAGGAATTACTTAGAACAGAGTAGCAAAGTTAGCGGGGCCAATCAACGGTCAAGATGAACGGCGCATAAATGCGCCGCCGTTGACAGTCCCGCCCGTCTTTGCTGATGGGCAATCAAGGCGGGAAAGCCCTAAAATGGCTTCCCGCCCATTTCAATCTTGAGAGAAGAAACGCTCCAAAACCAGAAAGAGAGCGGTAAATCTGAATTGCGAGGGAGAATGTAGATGAATCAAGGAAGAATTATTGTGATTACAGGTTCGCCGGGAACAGGAAAGACAACAACTGCGTCGATTGTCGCAAAAGAATCGAACATGGATAAATCTGTGCATATGCACACAGACGACTTTTTTCATTATTTAAGCAAAGGAGCAATACCGCCGCATTTACCAGAGTCCAACGAACAAAATTTAGTTGTCATTGAAGCCTTTTTAGAAGCTGCAAAGCGCTATGCCCGCGGCGGATATGATGTAATTGTAGATGGAATTGTCGGGCCGTGGTTTTTAGAACCATGGAGAGCCCTTGTTCGAGAAGATTATGAAGTACACTATATTGTTTTAAGAGCCAGTAAAGAAGAAACTATGAAACGAGCTGTGGAACGCTCAAAATTAGACAGAAAAACAAATGTTGAATTAGTAGAAACAATGTGGGAGCAATTTTGTAATTTGGGGATATATGAATCGAATGTTATAGAAACGACAACCTATTCTATCCAAGAGGCTGTTTTTGCAGTAAAAGAAAAAATTTCAAGTGGAGCCGCATTGCTATCTTAAACGATTTCTAAAAATCGAAATTTCATTTATCAGAGAAATAGCAAAGGCAGCCAAGCCAGTCAACGGTCAAAATGAACGGCGCATTTCATGCGCCGCCGTTGACAGTCCCGCCCGTCTTTGCAGATGGGCAATCAAGGAGGGAAAGCCCTAAAATGGCTTCCCGCCCATTTCATTATGAGAAAAGAAACGCTCCAAAATCAGAACGAGAGCGGCCAAGCACTTTGAGGGATTGGCCGCCTTGTCCACCCATTCAGCGGGACGGCGGGTGGCGGTCAAGGCCGGGTGTAAACCCGTTCATTTCAGCCTTGACGGTTGCCCGCTGTCCTGTTACTTTTCCGGGAGTGTAGCCACAACTTCGGGACACTTTGTCCACAAGTCGGAGCGTAGGACGAGGGACGGGGGCTTTCATATACGCCCAGTCTGCTGTTGAAACCAGACCTGTGCTTACGGCTCTACGCCACGCAAGCACAGCCCTGTTTTCCTGCCGCTTCAAATGCCCTTGCCCTCCCCGGCGGCAACGGCATTTTCACGGCAACGCCGACAGAGCGTATAACACACTACACTTTGCTTCGCAAAGTCGTGTGCCAAATGGGGGCGTTGCCCCCTTTGGAAACCCCCACAAGAAAAGGCGGTACGCTACCCCTCCACGGGGCGCATACCGCCTTTTCTTGTTATCCAGCCCTCCGGCTGTATCGGTTGAGCAAAAGTCAGCGTGGGAATGGTGTGGTATCTTTATCTAAGTGATACCCCCCTTTCCCATTTGTTCACCGCCGGGGCTGATACCCCCAGCTTCCCCGCCAGCTGCTCCTGTGTCAGCCCCAGTGCCGTCCGCCGGGTGCGGATAATCTCGTGGATCTGCATGGCAAAGCCCCCCTCTTGTGATCTGTCCCCAGAATACCATCTCCGGCGGTGCGCTGCAATCGACAGGTGTTCAATTTTTCTGACGATCTTTTAACCGGCGGTTAATGGGTAAAAATCGCTGTAATCACTGTGCCCCAAACCGGGCTTCCGGGGCGCGCCTCTCATTGGGCGAACCTCCCCGCGTAGACAGGGCAGAACTCCAGACCGCCGCGGGCAATTCAGCGGGACGCAGACTGCACCTGACCCTCCCGGCCGCAGCAGGTCCCGACCGAAGCCCTTACGGCGCGGGTCTGTATGGGATCATGGGAATACGCTCTTCCGGCACCGGCTCCCATCGTCCCGGCAATGGACATGAAGGACTGCGCCCTCTGCCCAATTTGCAAAATACAGGCGCACAGCTTTTGCTGTGCGCCTGTACTGCTTTTCCCTCACTCCCCCTTGGGGTCCTCTGTGTCGAACACCGTCTTGGCGCTGGCAGCGAGTCCTGCCAGCCCCTGGAGCTCACTGGGAATGATGATCTTGGTGGCCTTGCCGTCCGCCACCTTCTGCATGGCTTCCAGAGCCTTCAGCTTCACCACCTGGTCATTGGGGGCGGCGGCATTCAGCAGCTTCAGGGAGTCCGCCAGGGCGGTCTGCACCTGCATGATGGCCTGGGCCTCCGCCTCGGCGGCCATGATGCGGGCCTCCTTCTCGCCCTCGGCCTTCAGGATGGCGGCCTGCTTGGCGGCATCCGCCTTGAGAATCAGGGACTGCTTCTCGCCCTCCGCCACCAGGATCTGGGACTGCTTCTGCCCCTCCGCCTGGAGGATGGACTCCCGGCGCTCCCGCTCCGCCTTCATCTGCTTCTCCATGGCGTTCTGGATCTCCTTGGGCGGGATAATGTTTTTCAGCTCCACCCGGTTGACTTTGATGCCCCAGGGGTCCGTGGCCTCGTCCAGAATGGCGCGCATCTTGGCGTTGATGGTGTCCCGGCTTGTCAGGGACTGGTCCAGTTCCATCTCGCCGATGATGTTCCGCAGGGTGGTGGCGGTCAGGTTCTCAATGGCGTTCATGGGCCGTTCCACGCCGTAGGTATACAGCTTCGGGTCCGTGATCTGGAAGTAGATCACCGTATCGATCTGCATGGTGACATTGTCCTTGGTGATGACGGGTTGGGGCGCGAAATCCGCCACCTGCTCCTTCAGGGACACCTTCTTGGCCACCCGCTCCACAAAGGGCACCTTCAGGTGCAGTCCCACGCCCCACACGGTCCGGAACGCTCCCAGCCGCTCCACCACATAGGCCTTGGACTGCTGGACGATGACGATGTTCCCGATCAGCAGGATCAGGATCAGCACCACCAGGATCAACAGCGGAACCCACTTGAGCACATCCATCATATTCACACAACCTCCTCTTTTTTATCAGGCGCTTTCTGCGCCGCTTCCACAATGAGCTTCACACCCTCCATCCGCCGGATCTCCACCCGGCTGCCCGCCGGGAGCACCGATCCGTCGGCGCTGCGGGCGGTCCAGGTCTTGCCGTCCACATAGACGGCGCCGGAGGCGCTGTCGTTGTCGATGGTCTCCGTGACTCTGGCGGTGCGGCCCAGCACCCGGTCCGCGTTAGTAGGCACAGCCCGCCCGGCGGAGAGCTTTTTCACCAGGGGCCGGGTGGCCGCCAGGGCCGCCGCCGACACCGCCAGGAACAGCACCAGCTGGATCAGGAGCCCCGCCCCCGCCATGGCGGCGATCAGACCCGCCACGGCGCCGGGCACGAACCAGATGGAGACCAGCCCGGCGGTCACCGCCTCCACCACGCCAAAGACCACGATGGCCGCAATCCACAATGCCGTCATTTCGCTGTCTCCGCCTCCTTTCAAATACAGCATACACAGGGCCACCAGGGCGGTCACTGCCGCCAGCCCCCCCACTCCGGCCCATTTGTTGGCCGGGGACAGGTTGCTCACAAAATCTCCCAGCGCCGTTTTCAGTGTCCGGGACTCCATCCGCTCCGGCGCCGCCGGCGTCTCTTGGCCGCCCAGGGGGACCTCCTCGCAGAACAGGTCATTCATGGTGACGCCGTAGCGGTTGCAGATATAGATGATCTTCTCAAGCTCCGGGTATCCCCGGCAGGACTCCCACTTGCTCACCGCCTGCCGGGAGACCTTCAGCTGGGCCGCAAAGTCCTCCTGGGTCATGCCCCGGGCCCGGCGGAGCTCCTGCAACCGCTCTCCAAATGCCATACGCCTCTCCTCTCTGTCTGTCATTTTAGCAGAACCGCCCCGCCGTTTCCACCAACTCTGCTTTGCATCCGGCAAAATCCCGTGCAACTTCAGGTTTCCGTCCGGGAAGTGCGGCTCCGGCGGCGTTTATCGTTATTGTATCATGCCCATTTTGCAAATACCATTTCATTTTGGTTACAAAACCTCCCGGCCCGCCGGCGGCAGTTGCGGCAAGAGCCGGCGGGCATCTCGACATTTTCCGCAGTCTGCATTATAATAGGAAAAACGCCCCGCTGAGGCGGAGGCAGCAAGGAGGATGTTCCATGCGTCAGCCAAGAAGTGCGAAGACCAATCCCTTTCCATACAGAGGCAGCCTGGTCTGCTACCTGTCTCTGGATGCTGCGGGCAGTCTCACGCAGGTGGGCCACGATTTCTCCTCTGCCGCAGAGGCCTACCGCCGGGCCGCTGCCGGAGAGATCCGGCTCTATGCCGTCTGGCCCGGGGAATACAGCAGCGACCTCTTCGAGATTGACGATCTGAATGCATTTGCAGACGCTTTTGGCGTGGAGCGGCCGGACCCCCATGTCCACGATCTGGCGTGGACGCTCAGCCCGATGGATGACGGAACATCCCGCTATGCGAATGTGAATGTTGTCTTCCGCTGCGGCTGTACGCTGAGCAAGCAGAACATCAAAAAGTTCGCCAACGACATGCGCCGCCAGATGGGTTGGAATGTGGCGACTTCCACGGTACCGGGATGCCATGGCAGCGCCGACGGGTCGGAGGTCTACACCATTCGCGTGGAGCGCAGAACGCTGGGCCACGCCGCCCCCTGAGAGCCTCTCTTCCACCGGCTCCAATGAAAATCCACGGGCATCTGTATGCCCCGCCAAGGAGGAACCCCCATGAAATACACCATTCCCTGCCTCTTCGGGCTGGAGGCCCTGGTGGCCGACGAGCTGCGGCGGCTGGACCTGAAAAACGTCCGGGCCGAAAACGGCCGGGTCCACTGCGACGGCGGCCCGGCGGATATCCCCCGGCTGAACATCAACCTGCGCTGCGGCGCCCGGGTGCTGGTGGAGCTGGCCAGCTTCCCGGCCCCGGATTTCGAGGCGCTGTTCCAGGGCGTGGCCGCCATCCCCTGGGAGGATTGCATCCCCCGGGACGGGGAGTTCCCGGTGAAGGGCTACTCCATCTCCTCCCAGCTCCACTCCGTCCCCGCCTGCCAGGCCATTGTGAAAAAGGCCGCTGCCAAGCGGCTTGGTCAGGCCTACGGCTGCGAGACCCTGCCGGAGACCGGGGACCGCTATCAGATCCAGTTCGCCCTCATCAAGGACACCGCAGCCGTGTACCTGGACACCTCCGGCGACGGACTCTACAAGCGGGGCTACCGGGCCCACAACAACGGCGCCCCCCTGCGGGAGACGCTGGCCGCCGCCCTGGTGCTGCTCTCCCGCTACCGGGGGAGGGATCCGTTCTGCGACCCCTTCTGCGGCAGCGGCACCATTCCCATCGAGGCGGCGCTGATCGCCAAAAACCGGGCCCCAGGCCTGGACCGGCGCTTTGCCGCCCAAAAGTGGCAGAGCCTCCCCGCCAAGCTGTGGCTGGACGCGGCCGAAGAGGCCATGGATCAAGAATTCCACGGCCAGTACGACATCTGGGGCGGGGACATCGACCCCAGTGCGGTGGAGTTGAGCCGCCACAACGCGGAGCTGGCGGGGGTGGACGACTGCGTGCGCTTCGAGGTGGCGGATGCCGGAAAGTTCCACCGGGACAGCGACTACGGCCAGCTGGTGACCAATCCGCCCTACGGTGAGCGGCTGCTGGAAAAGAGAGAGGCGGAGGCCCTGTACCGCTCCTTCGGCAAAGCTGCCCGGACATTGCCGGCGGGCTGGCGCGTGCTGGTGCTCTCCTCCCACACAGAGTTTGAGCGCGCCTTCGGCCGCAGCGCGGAGAAGAAACGCAAGCTCTACAACGGCATGCTCAAATGCGACGCCTTCTTCTACCACGGAGGCGCAAAGACAGAGCCAGACAAAGGTTAAAAGACAGGAGAGATCGCCGCTGACAGTCCTCATCTTTCATCTCTTCACTCTTATCTCATATTTCGCCAAGGGGGGCCTGTCATGCGCCATGTCTTTTTGATCAACCCCCATGCCGGGAAGCAGGACCAGACTGCCCGCATCCGCGCCCTGGCGGACCGTCTGGCCGCGGCCCACAATCTGGACTGCCGGTGCCTGCTGACGGACCGCCCCGGCGGAGCGGAGGTCCTCTCCCGCGCCTTGGCAGAGGCTGGGGAGCCGGTGCGCATCTACGCCTGCGGCGGGGACGGCACCGTCCACGAGGCGGCCAACGGCATCGCCGGGTTTCCCAACGCCGCCATGACGGTAATCCCCGCCGGCACAGGCAACGACTTTCTGAAGAACTTCGGCCCGGACGCTGTAAAATTCTCCGACCCGGAACATCTGTGGGACGGGCCGGAATTCCCCCTGGATCTCATCGACTGCAACGGCCGCCTGTGCCTCACCATCGCCTGCAGCGGCATTGACGCCCGCATTGCCGACACCGTCCACCGGTACGGAAATGTGCCGGGCCTCTCCGGCCGGGGGAGTTACCTGCTGTCCGTGGCGGTGAATTTTCTCTTCAAGCCCATCGGCCGCCGGTGGCGGGTGGAGCTGGACGGGGAGGTCCTGGAGGATGACTTCGCTCTGGTGTCCATGTGCAACGGCCGGTACTACGGCGGCGGCTCCATGCCGGTGCCGGAGGCCCGGATGGACGACGGAGTGCTGGAGACCATCCTGGTGAAAAACGTGCCGAAGCGCACCTTCGCCCGGTTGTTCCCGGCCTACTCCGCCGGGGAGTATTGGAAATTTCCCCACATCGCCCGAATGGTGACGTCCCGGCAGGTGGTGATCACCGCCAGCCCCGGGGAGGCGGACATCGTCACCTGTCTGGACGGGGAGAGCCTCCGGAGCCGGGAGGTGCGGCTGGTACTCGCGGAGAAGCGGGTGAACTTCTTCGGGCCGAAGGGGTGCAGTCCCAATGCCACGGCAGGATTTGACCGAAAGCCAAGGAAGCGTCGATATTCCACAGCTTTTCTGCTATTATAGGCATCCTACGATCATTCAACCACTGCGCCTCGGCACGGTATAATAGTCAACTAGAATAATTGATAAATAGAGGCCAGGACACACCCGAAGGAGGTGTCCTGGCCTCTTAATTTTTCATTCAGTGCTTTCCTGCTTCCATTTATGGCTTGTCGTATCGGAATGCAGAAACGATATAGGCAATTCTTGATGTTCCGTAAGGCACAATTCCCCCCATAACCAACCAGATAAAGGCATATTCCCTTGTCAGGCCAAAGGCAATCATGCCGGCTATAATGGTCATAAATGAAGCGTACAGTGCGACCCGAAATGCTTTTTCAGCGCATTTCAATTCGATATACTGATTTCTCTCATCCTGCTCCGCAATCATATCCTCTTCCGTTTTTTTAGGTTTCAGAAGGGAAATACCGACCAGCAGAACAATAATAAAGAGAGCAACCCCTGCGATAGCTTTTTGCGAGGTTGTGAACGCGGTAATATCACCCAGATAAAAGCTGCCGAAGGCAGCCAATACCAAGAGCAGGCCCAGCATTTTACCCTTTCCGCCAAATAATTGCATAGTTATTTTTCCTCCGCTCCCTCGTCCTCGCCGTCAATATGCAGGGCCATTACCATGTGATAAAAAGCTGCAAGTAAGCAGATACCTATGCCGATAACCGCCTTTGGAATACCATGCGTAGCCTCGGTAAATATACAAAATCTTGATATTCCAATACCAACGGCAAGCAGTAATAATAAAATCCCCCGGATAAACATTTTCTTATTTGTGATCTTCATCCTGATTTTCCTCACATTCTACATTTTCTTTCAAGCAGCACAACTCTTCAACGGTCGTATGAAATACCTGTGCGATCTTGTAGGCCAGAACAAGCGATGGATTGTATTCGCCTCTTTCTATGGAATTGATCGTTCTTACTGTCACACGAACCCGGTTCGCAAGCTGCTGCTGCGTCAATCCTGCGGCAGTTCGCAAATCCTTGATAATCGTTTTCACGCTCCTCACTCCTCAAATAGGAAGTTAACTTCTTAGGAAGCTGACTTCATATTAAATTAGGGCAGCGAAAATGTCAAGAGAAATTTTAAGAAGCTTACTTCCTATTGAACAGTGAAAAGCCATAAAAATATTGCATTAAAGGCGCGTCAGCCTCCGCTCCTGTCCATGGCGGCTTGCCGTTCATCTCGACCATTGACCGAGGCCGGATGCTGTGTTGAAAAATTTTTCAGGGAGGTATGGGATAACCCGCAACAACAGCATATAAAGAAACCTCGTATTATACGGAACACTTGATAAAAATCAAAAATTTCTTCATATTTGGAAACTTTTTCCCGTGAATTGTACAGTATTTGCGCCGGTGAAAATCGTATCCGTGAAGAATGCGTAACCCCAAGCAGAGCTGTTTCATGCGGCACAGTGAGATGTGAAGCCGTCAGTCCGCCTGAGGCAGCCGTTTGGGCAGAAAGCTGGTCATGACAGTTGAATTCTCCTGTCCAGCAGGACGGCTCCCATGCGCTCCCCTTCTGAGAGGGAGATTTTTTCGGAATTCACAAATTCTTCATAGATACCCCCTTTACAAATGGAAAACATTGCGCTATGATAGCAGCGTTAGCACTCGAATGATATGAGTGCTAACGCTGAACTTGTTTTTCAAATTTTTATTTCTATAAGGAGGAACCCCATTATGAAACTCACTCCGCTCGCAGACCGTGTCATTCTGAAGATGGTGGAGACCGAGGAGACCACCAAGGGCGGCATTATCCTCACCGGCAGCGCCAAGGAGAAGCCCTCCGTGGCGGAAGTCATCTCCGTGGGTCCCGGCGGCAACGTGGACGGCAAGGACGTTGTCATGACCGTGAAGCCCGGCGACAAGGTCATCACCAGCCAGTACGCCGGCACCAAGGTCACCCTGGAGGACGTGGAGTACGTGGTTGTCCGTCAGAACGACATTCTGGCGATCGTGGAATAAATCTCCCGCTCCCGCTTGCAATCAGGAATCGGAAATTGTGGAACCGCCTGCAACGGCCAATTTCAAATCGTTTGGCTCTGCCGGACGCCAAAATTCCCAATTCCTAACTCCCCATCCCTAATTTATGAAACATGAAGCTCTATTACAGGAGGTTTGATTACTATGTCTAAGCTCATCAAGCGCGGCGACGAGGCCCGGAAGGCCCTGGAAGCCGGCGTCAACTCTCTGGCCGATACTGTCAAGATCACCCTGGGTCCCAAGGGCCGGAACGTGGTTCTGGACAAGAAGTACGGCGCTCCCCTCATCACCAATGACGGCGTGACCATCGCCAAGGAGATCGAACTGGACGATCCCTTTGAGAACATGGGCGCCCAGCTGGTGAAGGAGGTCTCCACCAAGACCAACGACGTGGCCGGCGACGGTACCACCACCGCCACCCTGCTGGCCCAGGCCATGATCCATGAGGGTCTGAAGAATCTGGCCGCCGGTGCCAATCCCATCGTGGTGAAGAAGGGCATGGCCAAGGCCGTGGAAGCCGCGGTGGCCGAGGTCAAGAAGCAGGCCAAGACCGTGGACGGCTCCAAGGACATCGCCCGTGTCGGTGCTGTGTCCTCCGGCGACGAGGAGATCGGCAAGCTGATCGCCGACGCCATGGAGAAGGTCTCTGCCGACGGCGTCATCACCATTGAGGAGTCCAAGACCGCCGACACCTATTCCGAGGTCGTGGAGGGCATGCAGTTTGACCGGGGCTATATCACCCCCTACATGGCCACCGACATGGAGAAGATGGAGGCCAACCTGGACGATCCCTATATCCTGATTACCGACAAGAAGATCTCCGTCATCGCTGACATCCTGCCCATCCTGGAGCAGATCGTCCAGTCCGGCAAGAAGCTGCTGATCATCGCGGAGGACGTGGAGGGCGAGGCTCTGTCCACCCTGATCGTGAACCGTCTGCGCGGCACCCTGAACGTGGTGTGTGTCAAGGCTCCCGGCTTTGGCGACCGCCGCAAGGAGATGCTGCAGGATATCGCCATTCTGACCGGCGGCACCGTGATTTCCGAGGAGGTCGGTCTGGAGCTGAAGAGCGCCACCATGGATATGCTGGGCCGCGCCCGCCAGGTGAAGGTCACCAAGGAGAACACCACCATCGTGGACGGCGCCGGCGACAGCCAGGCCATCAAGGATCGCGTGGGCCAGATCCGCACGCAGATCTCCACCACCACCAGCGACTATGACAAGGAGAAGCTGCAGGAGCGGCTGGCCAAGCTGGCTGGCGGCGTGGCCGTCATCAAGGTCGGCGCTGCCACCGAGACCGAGATGAAGGAGAAGAAGCTCCGCATCGAGGACGCGCTGAACGCCACCCGCGCCGCTGTTGAGGAAGGCGTTGTGGCCGGCGGCGGCACCATCTTCGTGAACGTGATCCCTGCCGTGGAGGCTCTGCTTTCCAGCGTGGAGGGCGACGAAAAGACCGGTGTCCGCATCGTGGCCAAGGCCCTGGAGGCTCCCATCCGTCAGATCGCTGCCAACGCCGGTCTGGATGGCTCCGTGATCCTGGAGAAGGTCCGCACCTCCGGCAAGACCGGCTACGGCTTTGATGCCTACAAGGAGGAGTACTGCGACATGGTCTCCGCCGGCATCATCGATCCCGCCAAGGTGACCCGCAGCGCCCTGGAGAACGCCGCCAGCGTCTCCGCCATGGTGCTGACCACCGAGTCTCTGGTGGCCGATAAGCCCGAGCCCCCCGCTCCCGCTGCCCCCGCCGGCGGCGAGATGGGCGGCATGTACTAAGTGCAAAAAACATCAAGCCCCCTGGCGAAAGCCAGGGGGGCTTTTCTCGTGGAGACTCGGCTTGTCGGCGGAGCACAAGCATCAAGCATTGAGTCCTCCACTGCGCCTTCGAGCGGGGTGAGCCGGAGTCGGGAATCGCTTGCGTTCCGGCTATAACGCCGGAATACAGGATACGAAGCTTGTGATGGCAGGAAAGTGGGGGTGACAGGCTTTGCAGCGGCACCCCGCTTCCACCAGCGGCACAGATGCTGCACATACTGAGTACCAGCAACCATTAAGCCCTTTGGCTTTACAGCCACAGGGCTTTTTCTCGTACGCTGGGGTTCCATCAGCGTTGCCCTCCCCTGCCCATACTCTGGAAACCGCAGTCGGCATGCGTCATGGGCTATGCCTCTGCTCATGTCTGTCCGACCTGATACTTCTTCAGCAGCCGCCACAGTGTCCCCCGGCTGATCCCCAGTTTTGCCGCTGTCTGCGTCCGGTTCCCGCCGCATTCCTGAAGAACGGCCAGCAACTCCTCATAGGACAGGTCGATCCTGGTATGGGCGGCCTTCGGCATCGGCGGCGGGCACGGGGGCGGCGTCTCGGGAGAGGCGGCACTCTCCAGCAGATGGGCGATCAGGCCAGATACAGAGACGCCAGGCCGGTAAAGCACCGCCAGCCGCTCACAGAAATTCTGCAGCTCCCGGATGTTTCCCCGCCAGGGGCAGCTCTGCAGCAGACGGCAGTCGCCATCGCTCAGTTCCAGCGGACAGCCGTCGCCCTCCCGAGCCTGGAAGTTCCGAAGGAAGCTCTGCGTCAGCAGCGGGATGTCCTCCTGCCGCTCCCGCAGCGGGGGCAGATTCAGCTACAGGACATACAGGCGGTAATAGAGATCGCTGCGGAATTTACCTGCCCGGACCAGCGACTCCAGGTTCTTGTTGGTGGCCGCGATCACCCGGATATTGATGGGAGTCACCTGACTGTCCCCCAGCCGCATGATCTCCCGCTCCTGCAGGACCCGCAGCAGCCGCCCCTGAAGTCCCAGGGGGATCTCCGAGATCTCGTCCAAAAAGATGGTGCCGTTGTGGGCGATCTCAAACAGGCCCGGCTTACCGCCCCTGGTGGCGCCGGTGAAGGCGCCCTCCACATAGCCGAACAGCTCGCTCTCCAGCAGGTTCTCCGGCAGGGCGGCGCAGTTGATGGCTACGAAGTTGTTCTGTGACCGACGGCTCCAGGCGTGGATGCTCTGGCTCAACAGCTCCTTTCCGGTACCGGTCTCCCCCACCACCACGATATTGGAGTCCGTCTGGGCAAAGGCCTTGGCCTCCTGGATACAGGCTATCATCCGCGGGCTGCGGGTGATGATATCCCCGAAGGTGTACTTGGCCTTGTGTCCCTTGTAGTGGAGCTTTTTGCGCAGCTGGTCCTCCGTGGTCTGGATCTGCGCGGCGTTCAGCAGGGAAACCACAGTTCCAGCCCGGAGGCCGTGCATCATCATGTTTTTCGTTTTGACGGACAGGTGGGTGTTTTTGTAAGCGATAATCTCGTCCGTGTTCTCCGTCGCGGACACGATGCGGCTCAACGCCGGGGTGGAGAACACGGAGGATGCCGGCTTTCCCAGATACTGTTCCCGGCGGGAGAGCTGCAAAACCTGGATGGCAGCTGGAACCGGGCCGTATTTCTGCCGCAGCTACAGCAGGATATTGACAATGTCCGTTCCGTTGATAATCAGTTCGATCACCCGGATAGAGAGGGAGCGGCAGCACAGGTCCAGATAGATGGCACCCCGAGCGATCATGGCGTCGCAGTCCGGCCACTGCGGCAACAGCCCGGATACCCCGGCCGATGACGCCTCTTCGGAGGATGGCGGCACTGACTGGCCCACCAAATCCATCAACATGATCGTTCCCATGGGCGCCGGGGGCGACACTGACTTTAATGCCCGCACATATGCAAAATATCTGGAGGATGTGTTGGGTGAGACCGTAGTCGTCACCAATATCACCGGCAATGGCGGAGCGCTGGGTTCCGAGGAAGTCAAGAACGCCTCTCCCGACGGTTATACCTGCCTGTTTTATCACACCTGCCTGAATATCAACCAGGCCACCGGCATTGCCGACTACGGTTCCGAGGCATTTGAGACCGTGGCTGTGGTGGGAAAGAGTTCCGGCGAGGCCGTGGTCGTGCGGACCGACGCCATGTATGATGAGTTGAAGGCCGCCCCCACGGCACCGGGCTTCCGGGAGATCATGATCCCCGGGGAGATCGAGTTCCATCTGACCCGGCAGGCGGAGCGGGAGGGTATCGACATCAGCCCCGCCATTGAGCAGGACTTCGCGGATCTGGCCGTCAGGTACGGCGTCCCGCTGGAACTGCTGCAATCCTGCTGACTTTCCAGTGGAATCGGCTGTCCCCCGGCCCCTGCGGGCCGGGGGACACACAGACAGGAGGAATGAAATGCACATCGTCATTTTGGACGGATACACGGAAAACCCCGGCGATCTCAGCTGGGGAGAATTGGAGAAGCTGGGAGACCTGACGGTTTACGACCGCACCAGCCTCACCGATGAGGACGAGATCATCTCCCGGATCGGCGGTGCGGAGGTGGTCCTCACCAACAAGACCCCCATCTCCCGCCGAGTGATGGACGCCTGTCCCTCCATGCGCTTCATCGCCATGCTGGCCACCGGCTATAACGTGGTCGACATAGCCTGCGCAAAAGAGAAGGGCATCCCTGTCTCCAACGTGCCGGTCTACGGCACCCATTCCGTCAGCCAGTTTGCCATCGCCCTGCTGCTTGAAATCTGCCATCACATCGGTTATCATAATGATACGGTAAAGAGCGGGAAATGGGAACAGTGCCCGGACTGGTGCTACTGGGACTACCCCCTGATCGAGCTGGCGGGAAAGACATACGGCCTGCTTGGCTGCGGGAACATCGGCATCCACACTGCCGCCATCGCATCGGCCCTGGGGATGCATGTCATCGCCTACGACATGCGCCAGCGGGACGAAGCTCTGCAGCTGGGGGTGGAGTACGTCTCCCTGGACGAACTGTTCGCCCGGTCCGACGTTCTGGGCCTCCAAATGCCCCTGTTCCCCTTCAACACCGGCATCATCAACCGGGAGAACATCGCCAAGATGAAGGACGGGGTCATCATTATCAATAACAGCCGGGGCCAGATGGTGGTGGAGCAGGACCTGGCGGACGCCCTGAACTCCGGCAAGGTGGCGGCCGCCGGGCTGGATGTGGTGTCCACAGAGCCCATCCGGGGCGACAACCCCCTGCTGACCGCCAAGAACTGCATCCTCACCCCCCATATCTCCTGGGCCCCCAGGGAGAGCCGCCAGCGCATCATGGACTGCACCGTGGACAACGTGCGGGCCTACCTTCAGGGCGCCCCCATCAACGTGGTCAACCCGTGACCGGACCGGGGCGGGCCTTCCGCCCGCCCCGCGCATCCAGAGAGGAGGAAACTCATGTCAAAGTGGATTCTCATGCCGGACTCCTTCAAGGGGACCATGTCCTCCCTGGAGATCTGCCAGCTGATGCGGGAGGCCCTTCTGCGCCACGTGCCGGATGCAGAGGTGGTCTCCATTCCCGTGGCGGATGGCGGCGAGGGGAGCGTGGAGGCGTTTCTGGCCGCCATGGGCGGCCACCGGGTAGAGGTGCCCTGCACCGGTCCGGATTTTCGTAAGATCTCTGGTTTTTACGGTCTGCTGGCCGATGGCTACACCGCCGTGATCGAGATGGCCGCCGCCGCAGGCCTGCCCCTGATGGAAGGCCGTCTCTGTGCTGAGGGAGCCACCACCTACGGCGTGGGAGAGCTGATTCTGGCGGCGATCCGGGACGGCGCCAGGCGCATCATTCTGGGCCTGGGCGGCAGTGCCACCAACGACGGCGGCTGCGGCTGTGCCGCCGCTCTGGGCGTCCGCTTTCTGGACGGCACCGGGGCGGAGTACGTCCCTGTAGGCGGCACGCTGGACCGGTTGTGCCGGATCGACATGTCCCATCGCTTCCCCCTGCTGAACGGTGTGGAGATCGTGACCATGTGCGATGTGGACAACCCCCTCTGCGGTCCCAATGGCGCCAGCGCCGTCTTCGGCCCCCAGAAGGGGGCCGACCCTGATATGGTGACCCGTCTGGACCGGAATCTGCGCCACCTGTCGGAGGTGATCCGCCAGGACCTGGGCCGGGAGATCGCAGACCTTCCCGGTGCTGGCGCCGCCGGCGGCATGGGAGCCGGTGTGATGGCTTTCCTGGGCAGTCGCCTGCAGATGGGGATCGAGACAGTCCTGGACACCGTGGGCTTCGATGCCCTGCTGCCTGGTGCCACCGCGGTCCTGACCGGCGAGGGCCGTATCGACTGTCAGAGCCTTCGGGGCAAGGTGGTCATCGGCATCGCCCACCGGGCCCGGCAGACACGGATCCCGGTGGTGGCCGTAGTGGGCGACGTGGCCCCCGGCGCGGAGGACGCCTATCAAGAGGGCGTCACCGCTATCGTGTCCACCAACCGTCGCGCCGTGCCCTGGGAGGTAGCCCGCCAGTCCGCCCGGGCAGATCTGTGCGCCGCCCTGGAGGATCTCTTCCGGCTCTACAATGCGTTCCGGTCCGCCCGATGACATGAGTGGATTTTTGAAAAGACGGTGCCGGGCGGTAGGAGCCGCCCGGCCTCATTCCCACCGTATCCGGGCTGCCGGCCTCGGGGCACCCTGCCAGCGGCAGCGAGTCTCTCCTCTGCTTCCGGTTTTTTGAAATTTTTCATTTTTTTCGAAGAAACACTTGACAAACGCCGCCGCCTTCTGGTATAGTAATTGATGCCCGTTCGGGTTAGACATTTGGCGGCATAGCTCAGTTGGCTAGAGCATGCGGTTCATACCCGCAGTGTCCCCGGTTCAAATCCAGGTGCCGCTACCAGATCCATGAAGCGCCCCGGCGCTTCATGGACTTCCAAATGGCCCGTTGGTCAAGTGGTTAAGACACGGCCCTTTCACGGCTGTAACATGGGTTCGAATCCCGTACGGGTCACCATCCCATAGGACGCCGTTGTGCACGGCGTCTTATGGGCAGAAAAAAATTACATATCCGTATGGAGGCTTAGCTCAGCTGGTTAGAGCGCCTGCTTCACACGCAGGAGGTCACTGGTTCGAGTCCAGTAGTCTCCACCAAAAAGTTCCTGATTTCGCAAGAAATCAGGAACTTTTCTTTTTATTCGCCATGAAAAAGTTTGCTTTAAATTTCTGCTTTTTCTCCGACCAATACACTGACCAATACGGCAATAGCAGCCGATAGAATGGGACAGCACTGGGCAGGAATTTCCCCACCCGGTGCTGCCTGTTTTACTATTGGAGAGCTTTTTTTACTGCCTGGTAATCCCAGTAATATTTTCCATCGTCCCCTTTATATATCATTGCCACATGCGTACCCCGATTTTTTACTGCCGCAGGACATTTGCTCTTATTTACTATAGTCGACTTATATAGAACTACTATTTTGATACCCGCTTCAACCGCTTTATCACACTCATACTTGACAAAACTTCTGTAATCAACAGTGTACCCTCTGGCACAGCTACCAACATAGCTGTTATAGCTACCACAAAGATGGCAACTACCTTTTGTAACGGTATCCGTATGATCCCCCACAATCAAAACGAAGGTTTTGGAAGCATCCATTCGGTCCTTCAGTGATTTTTTAATGGAGCAATTTAAACTGCTATCTTTTGCTTGTTTTAATTCATGGGCATCGTGGAAACTTAGGCTCCAGTTTTGACTATTATTCCATTTGTGTAGTTGTTCAACTGCATCATTATCGCTGTCCCAATCAGCTGCAATATACGTTTTTGTTCGATAAGGTTTATGTCTGAAAGATTCTGCACCGTAAATCATAAAATAATTCCTCCCTTACAAGTTGGTAATTGCTATTCGCTTTTTATCCTTTTCTCGAACTACAATATGTACATCGCCATGAAAATGGTCTTTGTGCATCTTAATAAATGTCGCAAGATAGCTTAAAATCTCCTGATCACTTTTTCCCGTTCTGGACAACCCAGCACCAATTAGTGGAATTACGACCGGAAATGTTTGAGCTCTATCGTTGCAAAATTCCAACAGCCGCATTAACGCTATTAGATAATCTTCTTCAGAAACGGATGTTTTTAAATTCTTATCCATCACTGTTAAGCCCAAAAAGAAATACTTGCAGTTCGGAGTAGCAGTAACCTCAGCCACAGTTCCCACGGGATACATTTTCAAATTACCTTTACGTTTGTTTTCCCGTGAGATAGTTTCATATTGAATTTGCTGTAATCTTAAATTTTCTTGAATTGTAGCGTTTAAGGAATTGCTATCATATAGGCCATTTTCATACAGGCGAGTCATAGCCAACCCATGTAGTGAGTTAGTGGCAATTAAATCGTCATCTATCAGCGTATCAAAACAGCGGTTAACCGCAATTACAACATTCCTTCTTTTCTGAGGATTTAAAACGACATCTGAAGAAAAGATATCTCCGTACTGAACATATACATGGTTTCCACCGTTTAGTTCAAGGATCGCAATCCGCCGTTTTAAACGAACATAAATGCAGCAAACTAGGAACGAGATAAGCCAAACAATAATTAAAATAGCAATGCTGGCAAAAATCCGGCAGGAAACAGATTTACGGATTTTTAACAGTCCACTCAAAGGAGCAAATATTGCAATAAAACCTAATAATGCAAATATTCTACTCGTCCATCTATTTGTCAGCCTTACTATGTATTTTCTGTTCAACCGGATCCACGTCATAATCTTTCTACTCCCCCATGTGATTAAAGCCTATTTTAATTATATTGCAAATAAAGGGAATTGTAAAATGCTGTATATTAAAACATAATGTAAACCCCAGATATTTTCCAGGGTTTATATTACATTGCCTTTCCAATCACATCCCCCATCGTATCCGCCGCTTCCCGCATCATATCCGGTGTGGCGTGGGTGTAGGTGCTGAGGGTAAAGCCCGCGCTGTAGTGTCCCAAGGTACTAGACAGGGTCTTCACATCCACCCCATTCTTCAGGGACAGCGTTGCGAAGGTGTGTCTGAGATCATGGAACCGGATATGCTCCGCGCCGATGGCCTTGAGGATCTTCTCGTGGGTATGCCGGAAGGAGTCTGGATCGAACATCCCTCCCGTCTTAGGCGACGGGAACATGTAGGGATTTCCCGGATGCTTCTTGTGCTCCTCCACCAGCAGGTCCACCGCCTGCTGTGAGACTGGCAGGACGCGGATGGAATTGTGGGTCTTGGGCTGGCTCACCACCAGTTCTCCCTTGGTGCGCGTCACCTGTTTCGTGATGGAGATGGTTCGCTTCTCCACGTCCAGGTCCGTCCAGAGGAGAGCCAGCAGCTCTCCCCGCCGCAGTCCCGTGGTCAGTTCCAGGTAGAAGGGTGCCAGCAGGCCCCGCTTATCCGCCTCCATCAGATAGGGTCGGATTTTCTCTTCCGGCAGGACCTTCATCTCCCGCTTCTCCATCTTTGGCAGCTTGCAGCCCCTGGCGGGGTTCACCAGAATCAGCCGCTCTGATACTGCCTGCTCCAGGCAGTTATTCAGCAAAGTATGGATGCCGTGGACCACCCGGACACTCAGGCCCTTGTTCTTCAGCTGGATGTGCTGATACCGCTGCACCCGCCCGTTCTTCTGAAGATCGTTGTAGAACTTCTGGATCTGGATCGTGGTGAGCTTGTCCAGCTTGATATCTCCCAGTTGGGGGATGATGTGGTTGTTGATGTAGTTCAAATAGTAGTCCTTGGTGTTCTCCCGAAGCCGGGGCTCGGCATAGACCTCGTACCACATCTTCACCCAGCTTTTCACCGTGTGGGTGCCGCTGCGGTTCATGTCCAGCCTCTGACTATCCGCGATGGCCTTTTTCAGCTTTTCCTTGACCTCCGCCTGGGTCTTCCCCAATACATTCTTGATTTTCTGCTTCCCGGTCGCCGGGTCATAGGACGCCGTGTAGAATCCCTCCCACCGGCCGTCCTTCCGTTTGCGGATACTGCCCTCGCCGTTGGCGCGTTTCTTCCCCATCCATTATCTCTCCTTTCTTGCCAGCTCACAGGCCCGCTGCTCGTCCTCGTTTTCAAAGTTGTATGGTGGCTGGTCTGCCAGCAGCTCCTGCTGGATGCCCTGGGCCAGGCGATAACCGGAAATGAAGCTGTTGAGACACGCTTCCTCCCGCAGAGCATCTTCCAGATCTGCCATCTTCAGGAGCAGTTTCCGCTCTGGCTCATCCAGCAGACGGGAGAGCTGCCTGTAGGTCCGTTCAATTTTTCTGTCCAGATACTCCGCCCTCCGGGATGTCGTCTCGAACCTGTAGCAGAGGGCTTTCATATAATCACGCATGATGTGCCACCTCCTGTCAGCGACACACAATACCATGACCTGACCTCAATAGCCATCCCAACCGGGCAGAGTTATCAATTTGTTAGCAAATTCAGGACCGCTTCCGAAAATTCGGAAGCGGTCCTGAACTTTACACTCACATATGAAGTCTCGGTGATAGATGCTGCTGTTGCTCCATAATCCGCCGATGCACAGGGACCATGATTCTTTCCATTCGGGCAGATAGATAAGTCTGGTAAAACTGCCGCTGCAGTTCATCCAGGAAAGGAACTTCGCTGATGAAAGCCTGTATCTCATCCAGATGGAATCGTGGCATCATGCGCATGACCGCCGCATTGCAGTCCTTGTTTTCAGCTCCCATCAAGAAATCATAGTAGTTGATCTTCCGGTCATTCTGCTTGATGGCAGAAGTCGGGAAGCGGTAAATCCGGGCGTTCAGTTCATCCTGATTTGACAAGATCGCCCGCATCACCTGAGCATCTGCCTGGGGCAGTAGACAGCTGCCGCAATCATAGATTGGGGCCAGCGTTGCGGTCTGGGTGTCATCGTGATACAGGAATCCCCAGTTTCCGTTGTGCCGGTCAAAATTTCCCAGAAGCGCGTCCACCACAAATACATTCCAAAAGTGTTGCAGCGCTTCCACAGGATTCACGTACTGCTGCTTTTCAATGGTATCCAGAATGTCCTCCAGCTCCGTTCCGGTGCCGCCATGTTCCGAATCGATGACAGTATTCTTGATGGAGCAGAAGTCAAACAGCTTACTTCCGTCTGCGGTAAAATCCTTGCAGGCACAGACAATCTTCGTCTTTCCCCCCACATCAAATGTCCCCAGGATGGTTTCCTGCGCGGGGATTCCAACCATGTTGAAGATGGTGCTGGCGATGTGTTCGCTGATACAGCTATTCGTGTAGGACAGCTCCGTTCTCTTTCCCTGACCGGAAGGAGGAAATTTTAGCATATATTGCTCGCCCTGATATTCGATTGCGATCTTCTTTCCGTTGGCACCGTTATAAGCACGTCCGGGCACACGCTTGCAGTTTGTAAAATCAGGCACTTCATTCACCCCACAGAAACTTCTGACGCAGATAATTAGCATGTTCATGTGTGATCGCGCCATCGTTGATCTCCGCGATGTTAATGCTTCCGTACAGCTCTCCCCACAGACAGTCCAGCAGAGAGGATCCCTCCGCAAGGCCTTCTTTGTATGCGTCCAGATCATGCTGGAGGTAAGGTGGGAGCCCATATTCCCATGAGCGTTCCCGCATGGCTTCCGCCGGCTCCCCGCCTGTCCCTATTGAGCAGACCTGCTTTTGTGCCGACATATCCTTCATAGGAACACCCCTTTCTTTGATTTGTATGTTGTATTTTACCACATTGCCTCGCCGCAAATCAACGATTGCCCTCATATCATATCTTTTCGGTCTGTTTGTCTACCCATTCCTGAAGTTTGTCCTTGGGTATCACAATGCGGGTGCCGATCCTCAGTGCGGGAAAACCCTCGGACCGTGCCAACTCATAAGCCCCGGCACGGGAGATTCCCAGCGCCGCTCCCATCTCAGGAACCGAGAGCATCAGCGGCAGATCTTCGTAAGATTTGAATGTTCCTTTTTTCACTGGATATCATTTCTCCTCTCCAGCCGTAGGAGAGGTTTTTATTTGTTATACTTCGTCTTGTTGATTTATTTCCCCACCATCTGGTGAAGGGAGTGCTCTATAATCAATGGACTCCGTAAAGATTGCGGACAATCACCATCCTTTCATGGTCATGCCGCCCATGCTGACACGATCCATCTCCGGATCTTCGTGGTCGTCAGGCCGGTGACCCAGGGGGTATTGCGCGTCCGGAAGATTCTGTTTTGCCGCCTGTTCCAGCCAATGCCTGACTTTCTCAGCGTCCGGGATGAGCAGCCCGCCGTCCCGATACAGCAGTCCCAGGAAGTATTTGGCATGGATATCGCCGTACTCTGCCAGCTACTCCAGATCTCCCACCGCCTCGTCCCGCTGATCGAGCGGCAGCTTGCGGTCTTCGATCTTGGCCCGTAGCCGCAGGCACTCGTAGGAGACCTCCCAATTTTCCCCCCACTCGTCTCGATCTTCCACCTTTTCATCTTCGAATGTCATCACACCCAGGCGGATATTCTCCGCCTCTTGGATGATAGCGTTCTTGATCTGCCGAAACTTTTTCTCCTGGGCCAGCTTTTTTCGTTCTCTAGGCTTATCGTGGCAGTAGTTCTCCACCTCATTTTGGAGGATGCACCACTGGTCATAACACTCACGGACCACCAGCAGTTCCTCCAGCTTGTCCACCACCTCGTCCACAGTTTTCTTCACGGACTCGGGAAGGTATCCGTAGGACTTTTTGCCCTTGACCGTTTCCAACTGTCCGACCAGCTGCTCCATCTTCTGCTCAATCTCAGGAGCCGCGCAGAGACTTTGCGCCATCTCCTGCGTAAGCTGCCGGATCATGCGGCGGGCTCCCCGCACCAGCTCGTCCCGGGACTGCGACTTTTGTTCGTAGGTGTGGAGCATCTCCTGTTTGAAGATCTGATTGGTGAGCGCGGATTTGATATTGCGGGTAACCATCCCACGTCAGGTCCGCTTCTCCTGGCTGTGTTGACCACGCTATCATGTGCATATGGGGATGCTTTCCCTCGTCGCGGAAGGCAGCATACCAGCGGAAGTGGTTCAGCTGAATGTTCATGGCGGCGGCGATGCCATTGCGATTGACGCGGAGCAGGTTCCGCCATGCTTTGGCATTGTCGCAGCCAAGGCGTGTGGTGTCCTCCCGGTGCGGAGAGAGGATGTACGTCCAGACGTTGCCGGTGTAGTGCTCCAGTTCCGATATGGCGGTGTCCAGGTCCACACGATCCGCGTCACCGAACAGGCCATGGTCACCCAGTCGTTCTGCACGAGGACGTGTTGCGATGTATTTCATGTAACCATCCGTCTGCTGCACCTGCTTCCAGTGTTCCTCCAGCGCCAGGGTGATGAGCGACGAGGCATTGGCTTTTGTAGGCTTCTGTACATAGTCATCATACTCCAGCAGCTCTTTCACATCCGGGAAGTCTTTTGTCAGCTTTGTGATGAGCTGCTCCTGCTTGCGGGTTGGCGGACGGTCATCCGGGATGATCTCCACCCGCTCCCGCGTCGCGATGTATCGAGGGTAACCGTCTGCACCCTGACTACCTCCGCACTTGATATACGGACTCTTGACGATCAGTCTTACCATTCATCCCCATCCTCCCAAGTCTCCCGCACCCGCTGCTCCAGCGAGATGCAGCCATTGGTCTTCCGCACATTTTGGACGCTCTCCGTCCGCCGTCGGCGCAGCTCCTCGCCGCTGAACTGATATGCGTCGGCGAGGATACCAGCCACCAGATCCTGCTCCACCGCCTGCTTGTACAGCAGAGAGGACATCCGGCCTTCGAGCTGGTCCAACTGGCCGTCCAGATAGGACTTGATGGAGGTAGGGAGAAACAATCCAGCGTTGTTGGCGCTGAGGTAGTCCAGATAAAAGTCCACCGCCCGCTCAATGAAGTCGGTGATGCTCCGGCTCCTGTCCTCCTGATACCGGCGCTCCAGAATGGTCTTTTCTCCGGTGACAGGTAGAGGGGAAACTTCTCTTTTTTGCCCATAATGGTCTTCTTTCTGGGTGTGACCCCTGTTTTTTCTTTGTGGGAGTATGCGTTGGGGGATAACGACCGCAGAGATGATATCACGGCCCGGATATTGACTCCATTTTTGAAGCCACAGAAACTCCCGTAATTGCCCGCGCTACGGGCAGAAATGACCGAACAGAGCGGCGCTTGTGACGCCTGTTCTTTATCCAGCTTTTTCTTTCGTCCTCCGCAGAGCCTCAAAAACGGCCCAAATTTGTCCGAAATCCCCGGAAGGGGCCGGGACCCTGCCGGGTCCCGAACCGCTCCACACAGGGCCTCACAAGGGGCTCACAGGCTTTTCCTTGTTATCCTTCGTCTTGTTGATACACTTCCTCACCATCTCCTGCGGCGGAACTCCTGGTTGCGCAATGGCCTGCGGTAGGAAGCGCAGGCAGCGGCAGGATGTAGTAGTGGTTGTTACTCTGCCGCCAGCTTCCGTCGCGGCGCATCTGCTTAGTTGCCACCTTGCGGATGAATCCGCGATCCACTAATTGCTTGACCGCATCCCTCGCAGCGTTTTCTGAACAGCTGCAGTGCAGTGCGATGGTCTTAATGCTGGGCCAGCACAGATCTTTCTGCCCAGCGCAGCAGACCAGGTAGCTGTATACCGCCAGTGGGATCGGTTTCAGGTCATAGCAGAAGATAGCGTTGCTCATTTGATAAAATCGTTCACCGAGAATCGGCATAGAGTACCTCCGTGTTCTTTTCAAAATTCAGAGAACAAAATCTTGCGTTCCGGAAGCCTCTCTGTTAGACTGTTTGCAGATGGAGTCTGCGTTTTTCGGAACGCGGCGCGCCGCCGGACTGTTGCAGCAGTTTCGGCGGCTTTCCTTTTTGATCAGGAAATCCACTTTGTTTTTGCGCTGTGCGTGAATGCATATCACCACCGTTCTTAAAAATTCTGTTGTCCAGCAACTCGTGTTCAACCACTCATCGACATTCCCCCTTCATTTCTCCCTAGAAAACAAAAAGCCACCCAGATCGTCCTTTCTTTTACGATCACGGATGGCGCCCTTCCCCTTAACATGCCATTATTCACTTGTAGCACTGTACTGGCCCGCGTGAAGGGCTACCGGGCTTTTGATTTCCAGTATTTGTATTATAAAATTTAAGAGAAGCTGTGTCAACCGCTGACCCCTGGGTCATCTGTGAACCTTCTGTAAACCTTTAACTTTCTTCTACGGAAAAATACCGGATCTCACTTGTCGACATATTCATTCAAGCAGTCGTTTTTCATTTCAAAATTTCAAATAGAATTATGTTCTGACCGAAATAACCACTCTCAAGTCTGTAATATATAGTTGAGACAAATCGAGTTCTGTCATTGTGGGAGGGATATGAAGCCATATATTGGGGAAAGGACGGCGTATGCAATTTGGAAAATCAGATTGTTCTACATCCGTTCAGAGCAAGCCACGGAAGAATTCCTCCACAAATGCAGAAAACTATGTGGCAATACTATCAGGAACATATCTAACGCCGATCAAGAGGCATAGGAATGCGCGAATGATTATACATACCTGATCGTTTAAAATTTCGTCCCATCCAACCACCGCTTTCAGGCGGAACATCTGCTATGAAGTGGTCCTTGATGAACCGGAAGGATATATTATGGCTCCAGGCGACACGGAAGCTAAACTGTCCACTTGGGAATTAGGCGAAGCGTTGTATCATTCCCGGTCGGTGTTTGATCAGGAAATCGTATTCTGTTTGTCTGCCGCTATTGGTATGCGTACTCCATATTCCGATCTTGCGGAACTGTTCGAAATAAACAACCACAATATATCACTTAGATTGTTTCGGCCAGAGAAAAGTTAAAAAAGCACTTGCTACTTAGAGGCTTTTTAATAGGCCGGTCCACGGTCCGACCATTCTTACGCTACATGTTAGTATTTTGATATATCCATACAGGTTGCCATGGCCCGAAAAAGCCGCCTGTTGCCGGAACCGGAAACAGGCGACTTTTTCTAATGTGCAAAAACTCCTCTTAGAAGAACGTCTGGCGATAAACAATTACACCATCTTTAAGCGTCATCAAGGGAATAAAGCATTTGTTCCCCTTGCAGGGGCCGCCCCACCAATCCTGATAGGTTTCCAGACTATTCTGAACGTCCATGATGCAGATATCAGCAGGCTTTCCGACATCAAGTGTGCCGGCCCGGTCCAAAATCCCCAAGGCCCTAGCAGGCGTCTGCGTGACGGCCTTGAAGATTTCCAATTCACTCATACCCGCCGCAGAGCAGACGCACATACTGTGCACCAGAGAAGAGCCAGGACGCACAAAAGTGCTGATTCTTACCACGTCGGAGCTGATAATGTCGGGATAGAAACCATCCGCATATGCCTTTTTCAGAGTATCAAAGGACCAGTGGACACGCCCGTGGCAGTCATCGATCCAAATACCGCGCTGCCTTGCCTGCTTCAGATCCTCCCGCACATGGCCATCTGCCGTGAACATGGTCTCACCGTGGATCTGCATCACGTGGGAAATGACATCACCTGGGCGCAGGGTCTCCAGGATTTCCTGAACTGTGACATTTTGGGGAAGATTGTCGTAGTGAACATCCACCACACAGAAGCGCCCGGTAGCCTGCTCAATGCGGCCGGCAATTTCCACTGCCCGCTTGAGAGGGGCAATACCGTAATCTCCCAGGGTGGCGGTACACATACGGACCTTTAGCCCCCGGATGGTATCGCGGTATTTTACGGCCATCTTCACGATTTCCGCTTCATTGAAATCGGCGGGATCGTGGTTTTCCTCATGAATGCACCCGCTGTGGACACCATAGGGGGAAACATGGAGATATGCCAGAACATTGGGCACATACCGCACGATGTTGTAGTTGTAAAAACCCTCAAAATTGGTCCAGCCGCATGTGCCGGCATCCACTGCCGTGGTGACGCCCATGGGTATGCAGAGGAGATCGGCATTGGCACCGATATTGCTGTTGAATGCGTTGAGGTGGACGTGCTCATCAATAAGGCCCGGCAGAACATAGTGCCCTTTTGCGTCAATGACAGCATTGGCCGTGTCGCCCTCTGCGCCCTGCGCGAGAAGGCCGTCCTTGATATAGAGGGTACGGGTGACCGTCTTCATGTTCTGAAAATCAACGGTCAGACCATTTTTGATAATTGTATCGAAAACCATGAGCAAGGGCCTCCTCCGGTCGTTACATTAGGTTGGGAATCACCATGGAAAGCGCAGGGACGAACGATGTCAGCAATACCATCGCATAAAGGATCAGTACGAATGGCATAGATTTTCGGCTGAGGGTCGCAATACTTTGCCCGGTGACTGGTTGCGCGGCAAAAAGGCATAGGCCAAAGGGCGGGGTTGCCTGGCCCACAGAGAGATTGAAAACGATGATGCAGCCCAGTTGGATGGGATCGATGCCAAAACTCAATGCCACAGGGTAAATGATCGGTGCAATGATGAGAATGATGGGGCCGGCATCCATAATCATTCCCAGGAACAGCAGCAGTATGTTCAGCGCCAGCAGGAACATGACCTTGGTGGAGATCATCTCGGTGAGGGCGTTGGAGAGCATAGCCGGAATCCCGTTACGGGTAAGGACATAGGAAAAGAGCTTGGCCGCCATGATGATGAGCATGACATTGGCCGTGGATTTGACACTGTCAATGGCGATCTGAATCAGCTTCTGCATCCGCAGTTCCCGGTAAATCACACAGGAGACAATCAAACCATAGATGCAGGCCACTGCCGCAGACTCCGTTGGAGTGAACACACCGGCATAGATGCCACCCAGCACGATCAGGGGCATCAGCAGCGCCCAGATGGCATCCTTGGTGGAGATAAGCAGTTCACGGGCGCTGAAATGGCCGCCGCTGTGGATATTGTGGCGCACTGCATAGAAGTAACAGTAAACGCACATGGCAACTCCGGCCAGAACACCGGGCAGGACGCCGGACATCAGGAGTTTTGCAACAGAGGTGTTGGTGGTAGTGCCGTAAACCACAAACACGATACTGGGGGGGATTACGATTCCCAATGTGCCGCCCACCACTGGCAACGCTGCGGCATATCCTTCATCATAACCGTCTTTGAGCAGTTCGGGATACATGATGGCGCCGATGGCCGCCGTAGTAGCTACGGAAGAACCGGACAGTGCAGCAAAGAACATGCATGCTACAATGGCGACGATCGACAGGCCGCCCCGGACAGACCCGGTGATTGCCTTTGCAAATGCGATGAGCCGTGTAGCGATACCACCATGCTGCATGACTGCACCGGCTAGCATGAAGAAGAAAATAGCCAGAAGAGAATATTGCTCGCTGCCAAGCTCCATCTTCTGTGCCAAAAAGGAGAGAGAGATGCCGGGAATGGAAAGGTAGGCCACCATACTAGACAGAGCCAAAGACCATACCACAGGCACACCGATGGCCAAAGTAATTACGAAGCAAAGGGCCAGGATCAATGTCGGACTCATGCATCGGCCTCCTTTTCGCTCTGGTACGCGTCAAGCTGCGCATAATCCGGAAGGGTGATTCCGCAGATGCAGCAGATGTTTTTCAGTATATTGATGATTTTATCGATCAAAACCAAGGCAAAACCGACGGCCAACCAAAGATAGATGTAGTAATAGTCCAGTTTTAAAGAGGAGAGATATTGGGGAAAGTTTTTTGCCTGTGTCAGAAGGGCCTGTGTCGACACCAGAAAAACCACAACGGCAACGACGCTCAGCACGTCCGTGATCAGGTGGAGCGTTGCATTCGCCTTGTCGTTTTTGAACCGCAGAATGTCGATTTTAGTCTCTGTATCGGTCTTGACCGCCAGGTTCGCCCCAAGCATGATCAAAATAAAGAACAGCAGCACACTGGTCTGCTCAGACCAGGCAAGGCTGGAGTGAATCACATAGCGGCAGAAGACTTGCGCGCCATTAATGACGACCATGGCGATGACGCCGATGAGGATCAGAATTTTTTGGACAACAAAAATCGCATTGTCCAGCTTATTGAGGATTGATAAGACCTTTACCATATTTTTTCCTTTCTCAAAAAGCCGTTCCGCGCCGCCGGAGAGCGGGCCAGGGGAGGGAGTGCCTTCCCCGGCCTGCGGCGGTTATTCGGGAAAGTCCGTGTCAGCGGAGGGCACGAATGGCGTCCACCAGTTCACTGTATTCCGGATATTCGTCATAAACGGAGGCGGTAGCGGCCTGCAGCTCAGCGGCGTCCAGGGTGTTGACAAAGGAGCAGCCAGCGTCTTGCAGGGACTGCAGGGCCTCGTCATTGATATCTACGGTGGCCTGACGGAAAATGGGCTTGCAAGCCTCAGCGCACTCATAGAGGATGTTCATCTGATCTTCGGAGAGCTTGCCGGCCACGGAGGGAGACATCATGAAGACAGAGGGAGAAAACTCATGCTTGGTCTCCACGATGATAGGGTTTACTTCCCAGATATTGGAACTAAAGACCTGAGTGTAGGGGTTCTCCTCCCCGTCCACAGTGCCCTGCTGCAAAGCGGTGTACAGCTCTCCCCAGTCCATGGGAACGGCATCAGCGCCGAGTGCCTGGAACAGGGACTGCTGGATCTCAGACTGCATGATACGGATACGGAAACCCTTGAGGTCTTCCACCGAGTTGATGGGATGGTTCTCGCTGGTGGTCACATTGCGGAAGCCGATGCCCCACCAGATCAGGGGGATGATGTTGTTGGCCTCCAGATCCGCTGTCAGCGTCTCACCCACAGAACCGTCCAGCGCTTCCCAGACATGGTCGTAGTCCTCAAACAGGAAGGGCATTTCAAAAACGGAGACGTTGGGGCAGAAGTTCGCCACAAAGGAAGTGACGGCGGGAGCCAAGTCGATCGTGCCGTTCTGGATACCGGTCACATACTCGGATACGGTGCCCAACTGGCCGTTGGGATAGATGTCAACGATGATGGAACCGTTGGATTTTTCCTCCACCATAGCTTTGAATTCCTTGGTGCACTCGCCGAAAAGGCTTCCGTCAGCAGCATCGGCATGGGCCAGAGTCAGGTGGACGGCTTCGGTGCCAGCGGCGTCATCACTGGTGGTCGTGCTGCTGTCAGAGCCGCTACACGCGGTCACAGACAATGCCAATGCGCCTGCCAAGAGAATGCTCAATAATTTCTTTTTCATGTTCAATACCTCCTCAAAAACATTACGGAAAACACGATGTTCTCCGGGGGTCGAAATATCACGCAAAATCCAGCAGATTCCCGGCCTGATCAAAATTCAGTTCTCTGGGAGCCTCCAGGACCTCCATATCCTCCCGTGCTTTTACTTCCTCCAGAAGGGATTCAGAGACCATGATCTCCTCCAGGGACAGCGTATTCTTAATATAGATTATGCGAACGCGGGACTTGTCTACCTGCGTCAGAGTTTTTACGGCGGCCTGCAAAGCCAATTTGTCATCTTCCAGCACCATGGGTATCTTGCCCACGCCCAGGACCGTAGATGTGATCATATTGAAATAGGTGGCATTGGTGTCCAGCTTTTCAAAGGCCCGTTTGGTGGTGGTATCCGCCTTGCCCAGTCCGATAAAGCTGCCGTGACTCTCTTTGGAAATGTCCAGCACCACCACGCGCTGTTTTTGAATTCCTCCGGTAGCGAAGGGGGTTCCGAAAGTGCCAGTCACATTGGGGTCCATGCCGCTGCCGGAAAAGTTTTTGCCAATCTCCCGCACAACGAGCACATCCGTTTCCGGCAAAATGATTCTGGGCAGCCGCTTTTTTGCATAGAGGAGAAGCTCTGGTTCCTTTTCAAAAATATCCTCGGCGGGAATGACCTCTAGGCGGCAGGTCTCGTCAAATTCGTTTTCAATGGTGGCTACGCCAAAGGCGATTTTGCAGCTGTCGAACACGACCTTGGCATACAGGGGGAGCCTCTCCCCCATTTCTCCGAATCCGGCCTGGTGCAGGGAGTCCGCTCCTTCACGCTTGCCCATTCCGATGGCCAGCATCTTGATGAGACCTGACTCGTACGGACCGCGAAAAGCGGTGTGGGCTTTGATCCGGCCCACGACGATCACGGCGTCCGCATCATGGGCGAACTTGTCTACCCGGACCTCGTCCCCATTGGGAAGTTCACCTACCCGAACGGTCTCCATACTGGAGTAGATGGGGCAGCCGCAAAATTCCTCAGTAATGCCGTAGCTTTCCAAGATCTTTCGCTGGCCTTCCGCCGTGGCTCCGCCATGGCTGCCCATGGCAGGAATGATATATGGCTTTGCCCCCTTAGCCTTTACGAAAGAGGCCAGCTCCCGCAGGATCTCAGGCATGTGGCTGATCTGACGGCTGCTGCCGGTCAGGACCACCGTCATACCAGGCAGGATCCGCTCCCGAAAGCGGGTATCTGCCTGCAGTTTTTCCCGCACGCAGGCCACCACATCATCAATGCCGTCCCGGCGAAAGATCTGCCGGACTCGGCACATCCGGGGAAGTTCCACTCCGGACAGGACCTTCCGCAGTTCAGACTGTTCTTTGATCTCCAAGTAGATTCTCTCCTTTCCGGAAACCGTGTATGTTTCTCACTGCCGCCGTCTTTTATCCCTCGGCCCAGTCCGCTCCGGCCCAGCGGGGGTGGTCGTACACGGCTTTGTCCGCCACATAGGGCCACTTCTTGCCCTTGCAGACGGCCAGACAGCCGTTGACGCACATGGTGGCCATCTTGATGACGGCCTCACGAGTCTGGGCGGCAGAGTGGGGGCTGACGATCACATTGGGGCAAGAGAGGATCTCATCGTCCACATGGGTGGGTTCGTTCCAGAACACATCCAGTCCTGCACCGGCAATACTGCCGCTTCTCAGCGCTGCGCACAGGTCGGGTTCGTTGACGATCTCGCCGCGGCTGCAGTTGACGAGGAGGGCGGTGGGCTTCATGGCATCCAGTTCCGCCTTAGCAATGGTATTGTTGGTGACGCCTTCAATCAGAGGCATCTGCACGATGACCACGTCGGCGACCTTCAGGGCCTCGAACTTGTCCTCGTACTTCTCCACGCCCATGGCACTCATCTGCTCAGCCGTCAGGAAAGTGTCATAGCCGATGACTTTCATGTCCAGGCCCAGGCACAGGTGAGCGATGATCTTGCCGATGGTCCCCAGACCGATGATAAGGCAGGTCTTCTCCTCCACCTCAAAGGCCTTTTTGGCGTCGCGGATCTTCCAGTTGCCTTTGCGCTGCTCCGCGTCGGCCTCTATCATATTTTTGGAAAGTGCCAGCATAAGTGTTACAGCGTGCTCTGCCACGCTGCGGTTGTTGGCGCCGGGCGTCACCACCACCGGAATTCCCAGACGGGTGGCCGTCTCCACATCCACACTGTCGTATCCGATACCGGGACGGCCAATGACTTTCAGAGCCGGGCTGCTCTCCATGGTCTCCTTGTCAACCGCTCCCTTGTCCGCCACCCGGACAATAAACATATCCGTATCCTTCAGTTGATCCAGATAGTTGTGAGGATGGGCGTCATGGGCCACGAAGATCCGGGCTTTGTCCTCCAATAGGGCCATTCCTTCCTTGCAGATGGCCTCTGTCATAGTAACCTTCATAAAGCAATCACTCCTTTGCGCCGCTTGGCCCCGGCAGGGGAAGATTCAGTCGCCGGCTCTGGCGTTGGCCATGCGGATGCCGTAGTCCATGGCGTTGATGAGGCTCAGCTCGTTGGCGTGGCCGTCTCCGGCGTGGCCGAAGCCGGTACCGTGGTCCACGCTGGCCCGGATGATGGGCAGGCCCAGCGTCACGTTGACGCCGGCCACCGCGTCCCAGTGGCCCTCGGCCTTGTTGTACACAAAGCCCTCCACCTTCAGGGGGATGTGGCCCTGATCGTGGTACATGACCACCACGATGTCGTACCAGCCGCCCAGGGCCTTGGAGAAGACCGTGTCCGGCGGGGTGGGCTTTTTCTCGGGGATGATGATGCCCTCGGCCATGGCGGCATCGATGGCGGGCTGGATCTCCTCGATCTCCTCGGTGCCGAACATGCCGTTTTCACCGCAGTGGGGGTTCAGGCCGGCCACGGCGATCTTGGGCTCCTTGATGCCGATGGCCTTGCAGCCGGCGTTGGCGATCCGGATCACGTCCAGCACCCGGTCCTTCTTCACCCGGTCGCAGGCCTCCCGCAGGGACACGTGGGTGGACACATGGACCACTCGCAGGTCCTCGTGGGCCAGCATCATGGTGTACTTGGAGGTGTGGGTGTAGTCGGCGTAGATCTCCGTGTGGCCGGAGTAGTGGTGCCCGGCCATGTTGATGGCTTCCTTGCTCAGGGCGTTGGTGATGGTGGCATCGACCTCGCCGGCCATGGCCAGTTCAATGACCTTGACTACATACTGGAAGGAGGCCTCGCCGCCCAGGGCGGTGGCGCCCAGGCCAAAGGGCCTGGGATCGGCGGCATCGCAGGGGATGTCGCCGGCCTTGATGAGGCCCATGTCGTACACGTCGATGGTCCCGTACTGGAACCGGGCCTCGGCCACAGACCTGACAGGCCGGAGCTCCAGGTGGATGCCGGAGACCTTCTCCGCCACCTTGACGGCGTACTCCATGCTGGCCATATCGCCCACCACCAGAGGGCGGCAGCGGTCGTACACGCTCCTGTCCGCCAGAGCCTTAACGGTGATCTCTGGGCCGTTGCCGAAGGGATCTCCCATGGAGATGCCGAGAATCGGAAGATTCATTGTATCCCTGCTTTCTACGTTTTTAGCACATTCCTCTGCTGACACATCCCTGCAGAGCAACCCTCATCTGCTCCATGCCCTCTTCGGACAACTGGCAAAACGGCTTTCTGCAGTTCCCTACCGGATACCCCAGTTCTTTTGTGGCCAGCTTGATGATGGTGTTGGGGTTCCCGTATTTGAAGCAGTTGCGGAAGGGCCGGATATCGTCCTGCGCTCTCTTTGCGCCTTCCAGATCCCCTGCTGCCCAGGTCTCATAAATTTTGACCATAGCGCGGGGGAAGACATTGGCACACCCCGCAATGCCGCCCTTCCCGCCAAAGACCAGAGCCGGAAGGATAAGGGAGTCGTTGCCGGAGAGGACGCTGAACTCCCGGTCGAGAGTTGCGGTCTGCTCGATGTACTGCTTCATATTGTCGAAATTCCCGCTGGAATCCTTGACACCCACAATGTTGGGGGCGCTCTGCGCAAGGCGGCGGACCGTCGCGGGAGCCAGTGCGTTGCCCGTTCTGGGAGGAATGTTGTACATGACGATGGGCATATCCACCGCAGACGCAACATCCATGTAATGCGCATACAGCTCTTCCTGGGATGCAGCGGCATAGAAGGGGGTGACAATGGAGAGGGCGTCCGCACCAATTTCAAAGGCCTTCTTGCTCAGCGCAATGGTCTCTTTGGTTGTGATGCAGCCGGATCCGGCGTAGACCGGGACCCGGTGATTTGTCTCCTCCACAACGATCTCCAGCACCCGCTCTTTCTCAGCGGTGGAGAGAGCATAGCTTTCTCCGTTTGTGCCAAAGGCAAACAGGCCGTGAATGCCGGCATCAATCAGCCGGTTGACCTGATTGCGCAGCTCCTGTTCATTGATGCTCTCGTCTTCATACATCGGGGTCAGAATGGGGCAGATGATACCTTTGATTGCGATGCTGTTCATGGTGGTGCCTCCTGTTATAAAATCTCTTGATAGATTCGGCGGGCGTCATCAGGGGTGACTGGACGCAAATTGTTCACCAGGAGCCGGGTGACTTCCATGCCAGAGGCCACCAGAGCCTCCAGGTCCCCCTTGGGCACGCCGAACTCCGTCAGGCTGGTGGGGATATCCAGGTGTTTGACGATTTGCTCCAGCCGGGCAATAACCGCGGCGCTCTTACCCTCCGCAGTGGCCTCGCCACCGCGCATGCACCGGTCGTAGACCGCCGCCAGGCGCTCCCTGCAGGCGGGCTCATTGAACCGCATGACCGGTGCCAGCAAGATGGCGTTGGACACACCGTGAGCAATGTGGTACTTGCCGCCCAGGGGATAACTGAGGGCGTGGACGGCGGTGGTGCCAGAGGCGGTAATGGCGATTCCGGCATAAAAGCTGGCAATCTGCATCTGGTTTTTGGCATCCATGGCGTCGGGATCGTCGCAGGCCTTCTCGATGTTATTGAGAATCATGTCCAGAGCCTGTATGGCGAAGATGTCGCTGAAGGGGTTTGCCTTATTGCTGGTCCAACACTCGATGGCGTGGGCCAGGGCATCCACACCAGTGGCGGCAGCGATCTTCCGGGGCAGATTTTTGATCATGACCGCGTCCAGGATCACATAGTCGGCAATCATCTCGGTGTTGACGATGCCCACCTTCAACTGCTTCTCCGGCACTGCCACGATGGCGTTGGGGGTGGCCTCGGAGCCGGTTCCGGCGGTGGTGGGGATCATCAGGGTCTTGATGCACTTCTTGGCGCGAGTGGGGGTGTCCAGCAGCTCCTTGATACCGTATTCATCGGTCATCAGGATGCTGGCCAGCTTGGCGGTATCCATGACGCTGCCACCGCCCACGGCCATAATGAAATCGGCGCCGCATGCCTTGCATTGGTCCACCAGCTTTTGGGCTTCGGCGTAAGTGGGCTCCGCCGGAAGGTCATCCAGGATCACGGTATCCACACCGCTCTCCTCCACCCGGGCCATGGGCGCTTCCAGCAACCCTGCTCCTCGGATTCCCTGATCGGTGAAGACCGCCAAGTGCTTTACCTGGTTTTCTTCCAATATCCCGCAGATATTTTCCAAGGCATCTTCCCCGCTGAAAACGCTGTGGGGCATCTTCAGATTGTATTTCGCAAGCATGAAATATCCTCCTTCTGCATCGTCCCGGCCCCTGTCAGTTTCGCCAGCCTGCACAGCAGGTCAGCCTCACCGAAACCTCCGGATTTAGAAATGATGTAATGGTTTTTTCTCTGGTAGGTAAAGTGTGTCAGGACTACGCCGGTATCCAACTCGCATACGGGAGTCAACTCGGTTACATTCACCGCCCGCATCAAAGCCAGCAACGTGTCGCCCCCGGTACACATCAGCGTGGCCTCCAAGCCATTGTCCAGAAGCCGCCGCATCAACTGCCCCAAAGTATGGGAAATCCGAATCCGCACCTGTTGTAGGTCCAGGCCACGTTCTGCGGCGACAGCCTTGGCATCAGGGCCGCCCGGGGGATCGTTGGTATCCAGGATACAAACTCCCTTTTGAGTGGCTGTCTTGTACCAGTACTTTACTTTTACGGCGCAGTCCCTGCTCTCCAGCCACTCCGGCAGAAGTTTTTCTTCCGGCAGCAGCCGGAAACGGGGAAACCCGGCCTGCTCTGCGTAGTCTAACTGACGGCGGGTCACTGGGTTCACGCTGCCGCAGGCAATAAAGAGAATCTTTTCCAGCGCCGGCACCTGGGGAGGCGGTCCAGACAGTGCCAGCAGATTTGCCAACACGGCCGCAAATCCCGCGCAGCCTGCACACAGCCGCACGCCGGAGACACCCAACCGCCAGCCAATCCGCAGAAGATCGTCATCGCTGGCAGCGTCAAAGACCTGAATACCGGGAGAGTCGTTATCGGGATCTCCCGGATGCCGCTGTATCACCGGCAGGGAGGACTGCTGATGAAGAATGTCGGATATACGGGAATGCCGCACCGGCTCAAAAGGATCCCTCCCAAATACGCTTTCTGCAACCGGTACGCCGTCGATCAGATGGACGCCGTTCTGAGTAATGCGATTCATTTTGGGAAAAGCAGGAATAAAGGGAAGCCTATCGGTACCGGCCGCGTCCAGCACAGCTGTCAGCTCAGCGCCGATGTTGCCCCGCAAAGCAGAGTCGGTTTTTTTATATATGCAGCAGACGCCGGCCGCAAGTGCATGTTCCACAGCTTTTCGAACTACGGAATATGCCTGCTCTGGTTCCAAATGCCTCGTTTCCGCATCCATGACCAGTACCTGTATACTGCTGTCCACCTTGGTAAAATCGAAGGCGGGATCCGTAATGACGCTGGTAACTGCCCCGTGGGCGGAAAACTGTACGCCAGTATCCAGAGCTCCGGTAAAATCATCAGCAATGATCAACAGTTTGACCATGCGCTACCTCCGTATCGTTTATATTTGAAACACTTTGTACTATTTTCAAAAGCAAAAAATCCAAGCTATCCTCAAACAGGCTTTAGGTAATGCGCTTTATTTGGTTTTATTCTACAAATAAACAACAGGTGATGCAATTATTTTTTGCTGATTATATGTTTTGTTTTGAAACGCCTCGAAAAATGATTGCACTATTTTTGTTAATTTGATACAATTTGTTTAAATTTTAAACACATTGGAGGCGGCCATGAAACACAAATACCGCATTCTGGGCATTGCGCCCTATGAGGGGATGAAAGCCCTGATGTCCGACGTGGCGGAGGAGTACCCTCAAATCGACCTGACTTTGTTTGTGGGAGATCTGGAGCAGGGCCTGGAAATTGCTCACAGTAATTTCCACGGGAATTACGATGTGGTGATATCCCGGGGCGGGACCGCCAAAATGCTCAAAGAAAACCTTCCACTTCCAGTAGTGGAGATCCCGGTATCCATGTACGATCTCTTGTGTGTACTGAAACTGGCCGGCGCTTCCACCGGGGCGGGAAAAGTCTCTATGGTCTCCTTTGACAACATCACCGTCAACGCCCGCCTTTTGTGCGATCTGCTGGGCTATGATATCGATATTCGCACAGTGGACGACGGGGCGGAAGTGGAGACAATCCTTGCAGGAATGCGGGAAGGCCACTGCGAAGCAATCCTCTGCGACGCTGTCTCCAACACAGTCGCAAAGCGGCTGGGGTTCAACTCCTTCTTGATTGCCTCTGGCGTTGACAGTATCCGCCAGGCTTTTGATCAGGCGCTGTTTCTATGCCGCAGCCAGACCAGGCTTCGGGAGGAAAACCTCTTTTTCCGGGAACTGCTCCACGGTCAAATCGGTCAGACCATGGTACTGGATGACACCGGACATCTTTACCTTTCCACACTGGAACGCCCCTCGCAAGGGCTTTTGGATCTTCTGAAACGAGAACTGCCTGAATCCGAGAAAGAAGCAGAGCGGAGAATCACTCGGAATCTGGATGGCATGCTCTATTCAATCCGGTCCCGACGCATCACTACCGGCAGTCTATCCCGCACCGCTTTTTTCTTTGTCGCCCGCAAATCGCCACTATCTCCCAGTCAGGCCGGCATCCGGTTTTTCACCCGACCGGAGGCGGAAGTTGCCTTTTACAGTAGCATCTTCAGCTTTGCCGGCGCTATCCGCGATTTTCAGGATGACATTGACCGTATCAGTCGTAGCAGTGCCCCAGTAGTTGTTACCGGTGAGGATGGCACCGGAAAAGAAAGTATAGTCAGCGTGCTGTATATGCGCGGGACGCTACAAAACAATCCCTTGGTTTCTATAAATTGCAGCCTGCTCAACGAAAAAAGCTGGGCCTTTTTGCTGGAGCACCACAATTCCCCCTTAGCAGATGAGGATTCTACGATTTACTTTGCCAGCATTGATGCGCTGTGCCCAGAGCGTCGGCAGCAGTTGTTGGCAGCATTGTCCGAAATGGATGTATGCCGCCGAAATCGTGTAATCTTCTCCTGTGTATGCCAACCCGGGGAATACACATCCGCAGTGGGATCTCTTTTCATGGATAAGTTGTGTTGTCTTTCCTTATTCTTGCCCCCTCTACGGCAGATGTCGGAGCGTATTCCCGCTCTGGTAAACCTGTCTCTCAGCCATCTGAACGCTAATCTTCCCCGACAGCTAGTGGGAGCAGAACCGGAAGCTCTGGCGCTATTGCAGGCCTTCCGATGGCCGCACAATTACACTCAGTTCCGTCGGGTAATAGGGGAGCTAGCGGTTACCTCCGCCGGACAGGTAATTACTGCGGAAGACGTGCGAAACATTCTTCGAAAAGAGCGGCACATGGGCGCTTTTTCGCCAGGAGCTGAGAACACCTCCGCCCCCTTGGATCTGAACCGAACCCTAGCAGAAATCAGTCAGGATGTAGCGATAAGAGTGCTGGAGGAAACCGGCGGCAATCAGACCGCAGCCTCCAAACGACTAGGGATTAGTCGAACTACTCTGTGGAGATTGTTACAAAAGTAAGCCATGGATTTCTCGGACCTCCTTGTGCACCGGCAAACGCGAGAAGTTTAAAGAACGTGGTGAAATTTATCTATAACTCCTTCAAGCTTATAATGCGCTAAAACCTGGAATTGATCTGTATTTCCAGTTCTAAGCTTTGTCTGATAGTATCAAAGTTACCGCCAGTTATTCTTAATCCCATCCAAATAAGCACAGGCCAAACCGTATGCAAGGCAGTCTGGCCTATCGCTTATTATTAAAAAAATCAAAAACCAATTCAGAATATAAAAACGGCACTTTTACCTTGAACGCATTTTCAAGGTGGTTAAGCCTGTTTCCTTCTTGGCAAACCAGCGAAACAATTGATCAATAGCCAATACATTCACCTTTACAATCGCAAACGCATCCAGATAAAGACGGGAGCAACACTTCTCCATCTAAAATTTAATATTTTTTAAAAAGGGATGTCTTTTTATGCTACCCACACAAGTTAGGGCAACTCACTCCACGAGTGAATCCAGGGTTTTGACCAATACGTTGACCAATATCCGGATATCAGCGAGCGGACACAGTGGACCATGACCTCTTGCCTGTTCCAAAAAAGTGGAGCAAAACCTACCGGAAAGCGCCTGATAGCAAGGCATTGACGTCCAGACAGATCTTCACACGCAGGAGGTCACTGGTTCGAGTCCAGTAGTCTCCACCAAAAAGTTCCTGATTTCGTAAGAAATCAGGAACTTTTCTTTTTATTCGTCGTGAAAAAGTTTGCTTAAATTTTCAGCTTTTTCTTCGACCAATACACTGACCAATACCGCGATAGACTGTAACAGTACAAAATATCATTCTAAAAGTTTACGTTGTCCATTTCGTAGTCTTACGATATAATTTTACCAAGAAATCTTTTCCGTTTTTTAATAAATAGCTATGATTTTCTTGTTCTTCCCAGGTAAATAATAACTGAATCTTGAGGAGGTAATTATGCTTACGCCCATGATGGTACAATATTTAGTTGGCCTATGTTGTCTTAGACACGATCCAGATGCCGTTGAAATCACTCTTGGCGATATGGTCTATGATCATGTAGCCGAAAAAGATCGAGATGTAGATATTACTATTACCTTTAAAGACGGCAACGAAATTACAGCATTCAAAGCTGCGGAAGTTAAAAAAGAATCTCAACCCCTGGATGTAGCAACCATCGAACAGCTCTGTTTAAAATTCATAGATATGCCCCAAATAACTCATCGGTCAATTTTTTCAACATCAGGATATACCGAAGCGGCAAAGAAAAAAGCAAAACACTACTCTGTCGAATTATATACATTAAAACCTTGGCAACAGCGGATGGAAGAAAATTTTCCAGATTTCAAAGGAGTTGGTACTCCGTCCGAATTTTTGAGCCGTGTTGACGCATGTATCTTACGCTGGATTCAATATACTGTACATTTGACGGTTCCGGGGGGACCAGAATCTTTTCGTTGGTATGATGATACTCCCCTATTTTCTTCTGCCGGAAAAAGTCACAACAAATATACCAATATGAAACAATATGTCGATTACATTGTCCGACACTCTGCAGAAATACTTTGTACGATTGGTCCCATATTAAAAGGAGCAGAGCATTTGGTGTTTTCCAAAGACTCTGCTATAGAATATGCTAAAGGCCCAGCAATAAATCATGCACATACAATGGATGTCAGTGCGGATGCTGTATATTTGAAGTTCCCAGATGGTCTTCACCAAATTTGTTCGCTTACAATTTTGGGACAATTACAATGGAGCATGAGGAAACGAAACCCCGATTTTTTTATACTCGAAAACGTCAATACTCAAGAAATTTTTGCTGGAGCCGCAATTACAGATTATGGCGAAAACGATGGCCGTATGTTTGCCATGATTTTTCCTGAAAAAGGGCGTGAAGTTGGAATCCATCCCTTTTCTATCCCGGAAAAGCAAAAAAATATTATACGCAATATCAAAATTAAAAGTTAATCCGTTAGGTTCCTTGGCCTTAAAGGCGCATCATCGCAGACTTCTGAAATGATGCGCCTATCTGTATTTTACATTACTTTTTCAATCACATCTCCCATCGTATCCGCTGCCTCCCGCATCATATCCGGTGTGGCGTGGGTATAAGTGCTGAGGGTGAACCCTGCCGAGTAGTGTCCCAGGGTGCTGGACAGGGTCTTCACATCCACTCCGTTCTTCAGAGACAGCGTTGCGAAGGTATGCCGGAGATCATGGAACCGGATATGCTCGGCGCCGATGGTCTTGAGGATCTTCTCATGGGTATGCCGGAAGGAGTCCGGATCGAACATCCCGCCCGTCTTGGGCGACGGGAACATGTAGGGATTTCCCGGGTGCTTCTTGTGCTCTTCCACCAGCAACTCCACCGCCTGCTGTGAGACCGGCAGAACGCGGATGGAATTGTGGGTCTTGGGCTGACTCACCACCAGTTCTCCCTTGGTGCGCGTCACCTGCTTCGTGATGGAGATGGTTCGGTTCTCCACGTCCAGATCCGTCCAGAGGAGGGCCAGCAGCTCTCCCCGCCGCAGTCCCGTGGTCAGTTCCAGGTAGAAGGGTGCTAGCAGGCCCCGCTTATCCGCCTCCATCAGATAGGGTCGGATCTTCTCTTCCGGCAGGACCTTCATCTCCCGCTTTTCCATCTTTGGCAGCTTGCAGCCTCTGGCGGGGTTCACCAGAATCAGCCGTTCTGCCACGGCCTGCTCCAGGCAGTTATTCAGCAAAGTATGGATGCCGTGGACCACCCGGATGCTCAGTCCCTTGTTCTTCAGCTGGATGTGCTGATACCGCTGCACCCGCCCGTTCTTCTGGAGATCGTTGTAGAACTTCTGGATCTGGATCGTGGTAAGCTTGTCCAGCTTGATGTCCCCCAGTTCGGGGATGATGTGGTTATTGATGTAGTTCAGATAATAGTCCTTGGTGTTCTCCCGAAGCCGGGGCTCAGCATAGACTTCGTACCACATCAGCACCCAGCTTTTTACCGTATGGGTGCCGCTGCGGTTCATGTCCAGCCGCTGACTGTCTGCGATGGCCTTTTTCAGCTTCTCTTTGACCTCCGCCTGGGTCTTTCCCAGAACATTCTTAATTTTCTGCTTCCCGGTCGCCGGGTCATAGGAGGCCGTGTAGAACCCCTCCCACCTACCATCCTTCCGTTTGCGGATGCTGCCTTCTCCGTTAGCTCGTTTCTTTCCCATCTATCATTTCTCCTTTCCTGCCAGCTCACAGGCCCGCTGTTCGTCCTCGTTTTCAAAGTTGTACGGCGGCTGGTCCGCCAGCAACTCCTGCTGGATACCCTGGGCCAGACGGTAGCCAGATATGAAGCTGTTGAGACACGCTTCCTCCCGCAGAGCATCTTCCAGATCCGCCATCTTCAGGAGCAGCTTCCGTTCCGGCTCATTCAGCAGACGGGAGAGCTGCCTGTAGGTCTGTTCAACCTTTCTGTCCAGATACTCCGCCCTCCGGGATGTCGTCTCGAACCTGTAGCAGAGGGCTTTCATATAATCACGCATCGTGAGTCGCCTCCTATCAGCGACACACAATACCATGCCCTGACCTCAATAGCCACTCCAACCGGGCAGAGTTATCAATTTGTTAGCAAATCCAAAGCGGCACCCGGGAAATCGGGTGCCGCCGTTTTTTACTGGGTCTCCTGCTTGCCCATATTCCGCTTGATCAATTCCCGGAGTTCATCCTTGGGGATCACGATGCGGGTTCCGATCCTCAGTGCAGGAAAGCCCTCGGACCGGGCCAATTCATAAGCTCCGGCACGGGAGATTCCCAGCGCCGCTGCCATCTCCGGAACCGAGAGCATCAGCGGCAGATCTTCGTAAGATTTGAATGTTTCTTTTTTCACTGGATGTCCTTTCTCCTCTCCAGCCGTGGGAGAGGTTTTTATTTGTTATACTTCGTCTTGTTGATACACTTCCTCCCCATCTGGTGGAGGGAGTGTTCTGCAATCAATGGACCTCGCAAAGATTGCAGACGATCACCACCCCTTCATAGTCATGCCGCCCCAGTTCTGGGTTTGCGTTTGTTCCTCCTCATGGTCGTCGGGCTGGTGGCCCAAAGCGATGCGCAGCTCCTGGAGTTCCCGCATTCGTTTGCGGTCAATGTGCAGTCTCGGCTGTGCGGGAACGGTGGGTGCGTTGTCCCGGAAGATGTTGCTCATGTGGTAGAACAGGCGGGACACTGTCAGCAGCAGTTCCGGGCGCTGCCACTGCTCCTGCCGTTCCAGAACATACCGGGCGTAGGGATGACCATACGCATCCGCCATCCGGAAGCAGTTCCAGGCAGCCTCTTCGTCTTTGGGGACACCGTTGCCGGTGAGGTACAGCTTCCCCAGCAGGTAGCTGGCCCATGGATGGTTCCGGTCGGCTGCGTGGCAGAGATACTCCGCCGCTCTAGCTGCATCTTTCTGCACGGACGTGCCCGTCAGGTATTCCTTTCCCAGGCGATAGGCAGCGTTGGTGTTCCCGTTTCGAGCTGCTCGCTCCAACCATCGGAGGCCATCATCAACGTCATGCACCTCCGGATCATCAGAGAGATATAGCTTGCCGAGAGCATACTGGGCGGCCGGCAGATCTTGCTTTGCCGCCAGTTCCAGCCAGTGGGCAGCTTGTTCCGCATCTGGCAGCAGCAAGCCGCCATCCCGGTACAGCAGTCCCAGGAAGTACTGGGCGTGGACATCACCGTACTCTGCCAGCCGCTCCAGATCTTCCAACGCCTCGTCCCGCTGGACCAGCGGCAACTTCCTGTCTTCAATCCTGGCCCGCAGCCGCAGGCACTCATAGGAGACTTCCCAGTTGTCCACCCACTCGCCCCGTTCTTCCATCTTCTCATCCTCGAAGGTGATCTTGCCCAGGCGGATATTCTCTGCCTCCCGGATAACCGCATTCCGGATGGCCCGGAACTCTTTCTGCTTTGACAGTGGCGGACGCTGCTGTTTCTTCCCCGAGTAGAACTCGTTCACCTGACACTGGAGCTCCCACCATTTCTGATAGCACTCGTTGACAATGGGGATTTGCTCCAGCTGATCCACGATCTCATCCACCTGCCGCTTCATTGGCCTCGGGAGATAGCCGTAGGTCCTCTTGCCTTTGACATCCCCCAGTTGCTGGGACAGTTTCCAAATCATCTGCTCTGCCTGAGTATGCTCACAGATTGTATCCCGCATCTGGCAGGACAGTTCCAGCATGACTTTCCTGGTCTCTTTCACCAGTTCATCCCGTGAGACTGACTTCTGCTCATAGACGTGGAGCAGTTCCTGTTGGAAGATATCATTTGTGAGTTGTGACCTGATTGATCGGATGCCATTCCGATCCAGATGGGCCTGTCCCGGTTTCACTGACCACGCCATCATGTGAATGTGAGGATGGTGTCCTTCATTATGGAACGCCGCATACCACCGGAAGTCCTGGGGCGGGATGTGCATAGCTGCCGCGATGTCGTTGCGGTGAGCACGGAGCAAGGCCCGCCACGCCTGTGCGTTGTTGTAGCCAAGCCGCTCCGCGTCCTCCCGGTGCAGGGAGAGAATGTGTGTCCAGACGTTGCCGGTGTAGTGCTCCAGTTCGGACATGGCGGAATCCAGATCCACATGATCTGTGTCACCGAACAGACCATGGTCACCCAGACGCTCTGCACGAGGCCGCGTTGCGATGTACTTCATGTAGCCATCCGTCTGCTGCACCTGCTTCCAGTGCTCCTCCAGCGCCAGCGTGATGAGTGACGATGCGTTGGCTTTCGTAGGCTTCTGCATGTAGTCCGCGTACTCCAGCAGTTCCTTTACATCCGGGAAGTCTTTCGTCAGCTTTGTGATGAGCTGGTCCTGCTTGCGGGTAGGCGGACGGTCATCTGGGATGATCTCCACCCGCTCCCGCGTCGCGATGTATCGAAGGTAACCGTCGGCGTTCTGCTTGCCGCACTGGATGTACGGACTCTTGACGATCAGTCTTGCCATCCATCATCACTGTCCCGCCGCTCCTGCGCACGCTTTGCCAGTTGTTCCAGACGAATACGACCGTTGAGTTTCTTCACGTTGGCTACACTCTCCGCACGTTTTCGCCGCAAGTATTCCTCGTCCAGATGGACCCAGTCCGCGAGAATACTCATGCTCATATCCAGTTCCACCGACTGCTTGTAGAGCAGCGACGCCATGCGATCTTCAAACTGATCCAGCCGGCCGTCCAGATAGGACTGCACTGAGGACGGCAGAAACATGCCGGCGTTATTGGCACTGAGATAGTCCAGATAGAAGTTGATGGCGTTCTCGATAAATCCGGTGAGACTGCGGCTGCCGTCTTCCGTATAACGCCTCTCCAGCCGCGCCTTCATGTCCGGCGTCAGGTAAAGGGCAAATTTCTCTTTTTGGCTCATATAGGCCTCCTTTCTTAGGGTTGACCCCTAGTTTTTTCTTGTGGGCGTAAGCTCTGCGGGATAGCGACCGCAGAATTTCTTTCCTCTGCCATTTTTGACCCCATTTCTGCTGACTCCGGGGCCCTTTGAAACTGTCCGCACTGCGGGCAGATGTGCCGGGAGAAAGCCGTGGCAGTGACCCCAGGCCTTTATCCAGCTTTTTCTTTCGTCCTCCGCAGGGCCTCGAAACCGGCCCAAATCCGTCCAAAATCCCCGGGAGGGGTTGGGACCCTACTAGGTCCCGAACCGCTCCACACAGGGCCTCACAGGGGACTCACGGGGAGTCTTCTGCCAGCTGTTCCGCCAGTATCTTCTGCACCCGATGCCGCTCTGTCCGAGCCTCCAGTGCACTCCGCTGCCGGGCGTAGTAGTCCCGCAGAACCTCCTGGATGGACGGCAGCGTGTACTTGAGATTTCCGTTGCGGCGCCGTCCGCTTTTCAGCCGCACGTCTGTGGGCTCAGTGACGATCAGGCCCCGCTCTTCCAGAGCCAGCACGTACTTGCGCACCGTGTTCTCACTCATGCCCACCGCGCTGCCGATGGTCCGGTAGCTGGGCCAGCACTGATGGGTCCTGCGATCCTCGCAGCGCCGCAGGTAACTGTACACCGCCAGCTCCCCGGCACTGAGTCCCAGCTGGAACACCTCGTTGGGAATCGTGAAGTAGTTGTTCTGTGTTCTCATCCGACACCTCCTGTGTGTGACTCCACCCACCGGATGAACGCGTCTTTCGGCACCACCATGCGGCTGCCTACCCGCAGCACTGGGAAGCCGTCCTCATGCATCAGCTCGTATCCTGACGACGGAGACACGCCCAGCACCTTCGCCACCATCTCCGCGTTGAGAAACAGCGGCAGGTCGTCGTAGCTTTTGTACTCCGATAGCTTCACGCTTGCACACCTCCTTTACTCGTTTTGTGTTCTGCCGGAACGAAGGAGCTGCAGGAACTCATCCACAGAGTGGACCATCCCTGCTTCCTTCATATTCTGGTAGCGTACCATGTCACAGATCATGCGGAAGTTTACCTCCGCATCTTCCAGCAGCTTGTCCATGGCAAGAACCTGCTGGCCTACTGTGAGCGTTGTTTTTTGCCGGAGTCTTTCAGATACGCCCGCACGGCATCTTCCTCCGGCATCTTCTCTCCCAGCACAGCTCTCATCTCCTGGATCACATAGTCCAGCGTTTCTTTCTCACATTGCATCCTCAGAAGCATTTTCAAAAACCTACGATTGAATTTGGTTCCATCCATGTTCATGCACCTCTTTTTTTCAGATTGAACGCTCACGGCTGCGGCCACCAGCCGTGCCTCCGGTGTGCAGAAACATCGTGGGCAGGACACAACAGTTTTCACTGCACGATCAGAGACATGAGCGCAGGAGAAAAAATCCCCTCATAAGGGGTAGGGATAAAATTGCAGTTTTTTACAACCTATTTTTGCAAGGTTTTCAATTTGTTTACAACGTGCGTCTCACGCCAACTCGTTGCTACCTCGCAACGCGGAAAAATGCCCCTCACTTACTAGGACACTCAGAGGGCATTTGTAAACCAGAAAACGAAAAAAGTTGAAGGGCTCTGTCAGATGACAGAGCCCTTCAACTTTTCGTGGAGCTTTTTCAGCCGCTTTGATACCGCCATTTTGGACACGCCGTAGAACTTTCCGATCTCCTCCATGGTCAGACCCCTGTCATAGCGGAAATCGATGAGCTCGCGGCTCTGGTGATCCAGAACCTCCATGGCTTTCTGCAGACTTTCAAGGCGGAGGGTCCAGAGTACAGCATCCTCCACGGGACGCCTGACACATTCCGAACCGGACAGCACCGTTTCAAACTCACTTTTACTCAGATGCCTTTTGTCCTGCTTTTCCTGCGCCTGTTCCCGTTTCCGATGCTGCTCCAGGAAGTCTGCGACCTCCTTTGGCACTGATACTTGTTGCCCACTATAAGTAATCACGACAAAGTCGTTCATTTGTGTCCTTTCCGCTTTCGACGGAAAGTCACACACCCGCGCTGCCGGCACAGCGCCAAAAACTGAAGACCCTCATGGAAGTTTCCTTCGTACAGGGGTGGTGATGGTGCCCTACGAGGCCCATGAACGTCTGAGGTCCCACCGGGGTGTGGACCTCACCGGAAAGCTGCGAGTTTAGGCTTGTGCCTGGTCTGATTATATCATATTGGAAACGTTTTTTGCTCGAATCGTGTCGAAAAAATATATTTTGGAATCTTCAGAAAAGGAAAAGCCCGGAGCTGGCGATGGGGGCCAGTTCCGGGCCTTCTGAAAAATTACCGTTTCTTCTCACACAAAATTAATGAAAATAGGGGGACCAGTCCAGCAAAACACCTTAACTGAAATTTTCCTAGAAAATCCTGAAGAAAACGCAAATACTTACATGTCATTCTTAGAGCTAATTATCTTGATGTTGTTTAATTGATTCTAGTGATCCCAAAAATTCAGAAATACTTTTCTTAATGAATCCAGGATTACGCTGTTCGAATATGCTAATTGCAAGGTTTCCTAAATAATTCCCAGGGTTAAGATAATTAAGTTTATTGTCATATACATCCCGGAAGAGCCTTAAAATGACATTTTCATGTACAGGGGTATTTTCAGAGTCATTTCTTAACCACTCAAAAATTTCTGCACTTGCGTTCCTTTTATCGGCATCACTTTTAAGCATTTGATCAACTATTTGCTTATAAAGTTGTAGCGGCAAATAGTTTAGGAAATTTATATGATTAAGCTGCTTTGACACGGCCAATAATTTGTCCCACCTAAAATTAGCACTCGAAAAGAAACCAGTCAACCCGATATTGGAAATACCGTTAACGCTGGCCATACCGTACAGTAATTGATCATCCGTGACAAGTACTCCACCAGGCGTCTTTTGGGTTATACTGAGCGTTTCTCGCTCGCAGTATAGCTTTTGTTTGGAAACCAATTGGTCAATGGCACCTTTTATCTCACTGCGAGTCGAGGAAATATCAGCCGGACAACTTCTTGATGGTATCTTATTTAAGAATTTTTTTAATCGACTCAAGAAGGCATATCGTGCTCTTCTATTTGCTGCCGAACGCTCAACAACTGAAAGCCTACCTCCATCATAATACATTTTCCCTTTTTGCCGCTCATCAGATAATGAGACTAATTCTTCATTAATATCATTGATAAGTTGATTTTTAACTTGCGTAGCACACAGCAAATTCAGATGTTCTAAATCATCTAATTCTATGTCGATATGTGCCAAGTACATAATGGCATCATATGATAGTACATATGTAATCGGCCCATCTTCTTGAGTGAAAATTGCTAAATTGTTTCGGATTCTTTCCTTGTTTTCAAACATTAAAAATTCGCTTGGGAGCAGCATACTTTTTCCTAGTATTGAAGATAAAATAGCTAAAGAATGTATTTCTTGATAATTATACTCTTGAATTTGAGCATCCAATTCTTCTGTCGATGATTTGAGGATCGGTATAATATTTTCCACCAATTCGTCAGCAGTTTCCCCTTTGATTGTAATAACTCCACTTTGATTATTACATAACGTTTTGAAGTAGAATTTCAAAAACGCAACATTTGCCGGGAAAATCGCTTCCAACGCATACATTTCACCATTATAAGAAACATTTTCACCGGGTGTTTGAAAACGCAATTCAGAAATTTTGTCATCCTCAACAGAATAATGTACACAGTCTGCAAATTGGCTAGGAGATGATACTCCTTCCAAGATATCGGGCGTATGTATGGCAATTTGCCGAACGCTTTGCTCATTTTTCAAAATACACACAGTATTTTCTTTAACAACATTTGCTTGTTCTTCAGGCAATTTGGAAACTGCTTGATACAAGCCATGAATGCTACGGTTATCTTTATCGGCAATTAAAAGAGACCGCAGAAAATACTTCCTAGCTTCACCATAATTGCAAAGTTTTAAATAAACCGCTCCAACCAAATTTTGAGATTCCGCACTCGTACTACTTTTGAAAATTTCAAAATAATCATCAATGATATACTCACACGTTTCATAGCGGAGATAAATCAGATCCCGAAGCGCTACATCTGAATGATAGTCATTATATTCTCTTATAAAACTAGATTTTGCCTCCTCAACATATCCTAAATGTCTTTGAAGAATACCGATATTAAGATTTAGGTCCTTACGTACCCATCCACTATCTCGCAAGTCCTGGTATATGGCTAAACTGATATTTAAAAATCTTTCTTCATCACTCTCAGTCAAATACCCAGCCAGATAAAATTTACATTCGTTAGGAATCTGTAGAGATGTCAATTCAGCAAGATCATCCCACATCGCATTACCCCGTAGTGCCCGAATGTATTCCATAATGTCGATGTGCTTCAGTTCACTCCTATGTGCTTGGAGCCATTCAACTGCCCTCTGTTTTTTCTCGCTTGTGTCAGCGCTTTGAGCTACAAGGCAATGATACAAAAAGTCATTTTTGTATTCGTCTTCATATTTTTCTAAAAAAGCAGCTATATTCTGTTGCAGCATTCCAGAAGAACATTGAATTTTTAATTTTAGGAAGCAGCTATTTCGTCTAAATAAGTATGCGTGGTCTTCAAGGAAATGCAGTGCTGTGTTTGGATCGAGATGTGATAAGCACAGGCACAAAAGATTGTCATCTTCTGATTTATCAGCAAAAGCCACCAGTTCATCAAAATGGACCATGTTAGAATCATGGCCTATCCTACAAATATATTCCGCTCTCTGAATAGAATAGATTTTCTTGAGCGCAACTGGGCATTGGGAATAATAGATTTGAAATTGATCATAGTCCGCAGATAAGAACAGGAGAAACTGCTCCCAAATATATTCTTGCAATGAATAATCTAAGTATCCGATTTTTTCAAGGTTATCTTTTATAAATTGAAACTCCATACTTGCAGAAACTGCATTAAAATCGGCGTTATCAAAGAAGATCATATGCGCAAGCTCAAATGCTGCAGGCACCACACGATAGTAAAACTCACCAGAATATAAGCGATAAGGTTTTCCATCGGAATCCGTCACGTTAAATAAATTTCCGGAGATGATCTGATTTGTGATATATTTAGCGATCGTTTTTCTAATTTTATCCGGGAGGGAAATTGAAGGCTGACTGCCTCCGGGAACAAGCAACTGTTTTATAAGGGATCCAGACATCTCCATGGAAACATACTCTTTTGTAACAGGATCTGTGCAAAAGCTCTCAACAGTCTTCAGCTCTGCTAACATATGGAAAGATAAGAACAGCTCTGCAAGCATGTCAACTCCACTCTTACAGGGCAATGCACAATATGATTGCAAATGAGCTGGCAAATCTTCTCTAGAGCAATATATATCATAAATAATTTTATAGCGAAGGACAAATTCCTCGTATTGCTCCGACAACGAAGATTTATATTGCTTCAACATGGTATCCAACTGCTTGAATTGCCCATTTGAAACAAAATCGTCAAACAATTGCTCCAGAATATTAAGGTTATCTCCATTGCCCTTATAATACTCAGAAAAGTAGTCACTGTTTGCTAATTCCTTTGATGCGCGATTTTCAGCTTCACTTTTCCATTTTCGGAGTAAATCTACCGTATATTTTTTGACATCAGTATCAATAAGCTTGGAATGCGTTTGACACAGCCAAATGCAGTTTTCGATCCCGGAGCGTTCCTGGGCCGTCATGTTTGCATCATAGCGTGGTCCACCTTTAGCCGCAGCGCAAATATGTGCAGCAACGCCAGTCATGGAAACTTTGCTCGCACTCTCCATTGATGCACCAACAGTTGCATTTAGACACCCAGGAAATGAACAATGATACCCTACCCGCATAGCAGCTTTTCGGATTGTATCCTGGGAAAAATCGTCTCGTCCCGTACCCATATTGAGCTCCTCTCCAGGAAATAAAATATCACATAAAAACTCGGTATAGCATTTTTAAGTCTTACTTCAGTCGTTCACACAGCGGTAGTAGCTGTTCCAGTTTTTCCACGATGCGTTTTTGTTCGGCAAGGGGCGGGAGGGGAATGGCGACATTTCCAACTTGAGTGGGACTAATATGTGGAACACTGATGCCAGTTGTTTGGGGCGCTACAGCATTCATAAACAAAGCAGAGCGAAGAATGAGAGCAGCATATTTATTAGTAACAGCTCCAATTTCTCGAATTCTTAATACTCGTTGAACCAAGAACGTGTCCTGCAAATCATCAAATATTGCGACTCGAATTCCCTCGGAAATCCACGGACGGTCAAGGCCTAAAAGAACATCGCCAATAGTAAGTTTATAGGCACCTAGTTTATCTGAGATTTCATTTAAATACACTGTATCGTTCCAGCGAATCGTGTCTACTCCCAAGTTGATGCCTCTAAGGAGCCGATAGTTCCCTTCCTGCTTGAAGTCTTGGCTTTTGAACGCATATCCCGAAAGCATATCAATCACCATCCCAAACCGAACCCACTTCCAGCTCTCTGGAATATCAAAGGGCTTTTCATCGTCGGTGATTTCAGGCAGGGGCTTTTCCTTTTTGATTTTCTTCTCGGCAATCAGCCGATGCTTTTCCTGCTGGATCTGGGCAAAGAGTTCCTCTGCTGTACCTTCTTCGGGGCACTGCACCACCAATTTGCCCTGGATGGCGTACTGCAGGAGGGATTTTTTCATATCATCCGGGAACCGACTGTTGAACTGCTCCAGTTTGCTCCACGCCTGTTCGTAGCGATCAATATAGGGCAGCAGCTCCTCGATTTTGGCAACAATCCGCTTTTGCTCGGCGAGGGGTGGGAGAGGAAATACTAACACATGAATAGCATTTGATGAAAGTCCTTGAATGCCAATTCCTTTTCCACCAATCCAGCCAGCATGCTTATATAGATAAAATAGGTAATAGAAAAATTCCGTACAAATTGCTTTGTACGCTCTTAACCTGTGTATATGATTTTGAATCCGAATACTATCGTCACTTTTCCAAATGGCGGCCCGTCCAAAGTCACCGCCTTCACAAACAAGCAAGTCGCCTTTTTTTACAGTGCATTTTTCAACTTCTGCATCTGTAAAGAACATTTCCTTAAGGTTTTCAAGTTCAAATCTATTCCAATATAGGTTTGATGTCGTAATATATTTTAAGCTTACACCAATTCTGTTCGTTGAATTAAGAGCTTTTCCAGTATTGTGTTGAAATATATCTCCCAAGCGAACCCACTTCCAGCTTTCTGGAATCTCAAAAGACTTTTCGTCCTCGGTGATTTCGGGCAGGGGCTTTTCCTTTTTGATTTTCTTCTCGGCAATCAGCCGCTGTTTTTCCTGCTGAATCCGGGCAAAGAGTTCCTCCGCCGTGCCTTCTTCGGCGCGCTGTTCCACCAGCTTGCCCTGGATTGCAAGCTGCAAAATGCTGTTTTTCAGTTCCTGGGGCGTCATTGGGCAGTCCCCCCAGAATGGCGGTAATCTCAGAGAGCACCCGGTCGATCTCGGCATTCAGAGAAGCCCGCTGCTCCTCATACCGGTGGATCAGATCCATAGGCGCCAAGATCTCCTCTTCCTCATGGGGATAGCCGCACTGGTCCAGATTATAGCCCAGTTCCTCTGCAAGCTGTGAGGCCGTGAACTTCTTCGCCTTGTCAAAACCGTCCTCACTGATCTCACGCCGGTTGCTCCACCACTCCACCACAGGGGCAAAGTGATCCAGCAGCATGGGCTTGGTTTTTGAGAAGTGCTTGTACCCCTCCGGCATATCCAGGCGATAGAACCAGGTCTCCGTGGTGGGGCCGGTGCGGTCAAAAAACAGGATGTTGGTGGTGATGGAGGTGTAGGGGGAGAACACGCTGCCGGGCATCCGGATCACCGTGTGCAGATTGAACTCGGAGAGCAGCTTCTTTTTGATATTCACCTTGGCATTATCCGTGCCGAACAGGAATCCGTCGGGCAGGATCGCCGCCGCCCGGCCATTTCGTTTCAGCCGGTACATAATGACGGACATGAAGAGATCCGCTGTCTCGCTGCTGGCAAGGTCGTCCGGAAAGTGATTTTTTACATCCGCTTTCTCACTGCCGCCGTAGGGAGGGTTCATCAAGATCACATCGAACTGATCCGCCTCAGTATAATCCAGTACATCCCGCACCAGCGAGTTGTCATGGTACACCCGAGGCACATCCAGCCCGTGGAGCAGCAGGTTGGTGATGCACAGCATATAGGGGAACTGCTTTTTTTCGATGCCATAGATGGAATCCCCGTACTTTTTGGCGTCGGCGGTGCTCTTCACCTGCTTTTGCAGCTCCTTCAGCCAGCTGATGAGAAAACCGCCGGTGCCGCAGGCAAAGTCGGCCATCTGCTCTCCGATCTGGGGGCGGATCATCTGGGCCATAAAGTCCGTGACGGCCCGGGGCGTGTAGAATTCACCGGCAGAACCGGCACTTTGCAGTTCTTTCAAAATGGTCTCATAGATCTCGCCGAAGGCATGACTCTCCTTATAGTCACTAAAGTCCAAGTCGTCAATCACATTAAGGACCTGTCGCAGCAGCACGCCATCCTTCATGTACTGGTTGGCGTCGGCAAACACGGTCTGAACAATGGCCTTTCGAATGGGCGTGCTCGCGTCTACCTTAACACCTTCGATCAGGATCTTGCCGTCGGAGTCCTTGATGTCCTTCCCCTTCAGCACAGGGAACAGCGTGTTGTTTACAAATTCCAGCAGCTTGTCCCCAGTCATGGCACTGCCGGACTTGTCGTCATGGGCCCAGTTTGCCCAGCGGCACGGTTCCGGAATGATAGACTGATAATCGTCTTCGTCCCACTCCCAGTCCTGTTCCTTGGCGTCGTATACTTTCAGAAACAGCATCCAGGCGATCTGTTCAATGCGCTGGGCATCACCGTTGATGCCTGCATCATTGCGCATAATATCCCGCAGCCGCTTTACAAATCCGGTCAAATTACTCATTGTGGTTTTCCCTCTTTATCGTCCATAAGTCTCAAACATATACTGCGCTCGTTCCTCTGTGAATTTCCATTCCTCGGGGACACGGTCTATGGTACCACTGCCAGCTGCATGGGGTCCCCACTTATGATATTCATACAGAATTGTCTCGCCGCGCCCTCCAGCAGAAGCGTTCATCACTTCTGCAATCTCGGCAGGGGATGCCAGATACATACGAGGCATTTCGTCTTCCGCTGTTCCCTGAAACTGCACTAAGCAAAAAATGGTCTTTTTGTGGTGGCCTTCCAGCCACTTATGAATGGCCTCATGGTAATCGCAACCCTTTTTATAGCTTTGAGTCAACCCCAACCACCGTCCTGGCTGCCTTTCACCGAAATTTTCAGCATCTTGTCACCAGAAGCAGCAATTAAATCGTACTCGGGCTGGTTCGCTCCGTATTGAACGGACACATCGTACCGAAATCTTGCGAACTGAGCGGCAGCAAATGCCTCCGCAGCAACGCCGACGTGCCATGATGTCATTTTCCTCATTTATCCTACCTCGTCTGTATAGATTGCCTGCTCCAGTTCCTGTACCGCTTTCAGATAGCCCTGCTTGCCGCCGAAATACCCGGCGATTTTAGAGGGCTTTCCAATCTTCATAAAGGGGTCCAGCTTGAGGATCTCTGTCTTTTCAATCTCGTAGATTCCCGTATTCATGTACTTATCCAACAGTGCTTCCAGCACCTCACGGGCCACTCCGCTGTAACGGCTCAGGAAGTCTCTCTTTTTCACGTTGTTGGCGCGTTCTTTCCGGGTCAAGGGCTTTTTGTCAAAGGCAACATGGCAGATGAAATCAAAATCATCTACATCCGTCATGTTCTGCTCTGCTTTCATCAGCTCGAGATCGATGCCTCTCTCCCGGAGCAGATCCCGAATTTTCTCCTTTTTGTCCTGGGCACTCCATTGTTGAATGAAATTATCCAGAGAGGCATATTCGCCCCGGACATTCTCCTTGGTATAGTCCACGATGCTCTCCTGGCGAAGCAGTTTGCCGTTGGCATCATAGATGGATACCGTCTTATGAACGATCTCCACCTTGCAGCCGTTTCGGTCCACAATGGGCTTAGGTCCTTTGGGTGACGGGTCACCACCTGGTGGATCACCAGAGCCATCCGGTGGAGATGCGGGTCTTTGACCTCCCGTACCGAATCCCGGATCGATCTCAATGGGGCCATCCCAATCCGGATCAGCAAACAGGCGGGTCACATTCCGGAAGTCCATCACGACGAAGTGTGTCTTTCCATCCTTTTCCCGCAGGCGAGTACCACGGCCAATGATCTGCTTAAACTCAGTCATGGAACCGATCATCTTATCCAGCACGATCAGCTTCGTCATTTTACAATCGGCTCCGGTGGAGAGAAGTTCCGACGTTGTGGCGATTACAGGCCCTTCCGTGGAAGTGGAGATGAAATACTTCAGCTTGCTTTTCCCGTATGCATCACTACCGGTAATGCGCACCACATAGTCCGGGTTCTTTTTCATCATATCGGCATTGAGATTCACCAACGCTACCCGCATTCGCTCTGCGGCATCCTCATTGGCGCAAAATACGATGGTCTTGGCCATGCGGTCCGTACTCTTCAGATACCGGGTGATTTCAGTGGCTACCTGCTGGATGCGGTCCTCAATGATGATGTTGTAGTCGTAATCGCTGTTGGTGTAGATCCTGTCAGGGATCTCATTGCCGAAGATATCCCGCTGTCCTTTACGGGGACGCCAGCCATCTCCAATATCGGTCATGATATTGATGACTTTGAACGGGGCCAGAAAGCCGTCATCGATTCCCTCTTTCAGGCTGTAGGTGTAAACCGGCTCTCCGAAGTAGTGCAGATTTGAGATGTACTTGGTTTCCTTGGGCGTAGCCGTCATGCCGATCTGCGTGGCTCCAGAAAAATACTCCAGAATCCTGCGCCACCGGCTTTCTTCTTTGGCAGATCCTCTGTGGCACTCGTCCACAATAATGAGGTCAAAAAAGTCCGGCGAGAAAAGCTCTCTGAAATGTTCCTTGTCATCGTCGCCCACAAGCTGCTGATAGAGGGAGAAGTACACCTCGTGGGATGTAATCGTGCTCTTGTCGTCCTTCGCCACGTTGATCTTGTGGATAATTTTCTCCAGAGGAGCAAAATCCTGCTGAATGGACTGATCCACCAAAATGTTGCGGTCAGCCAAATAGAGGATTTTCCGCTTCATTCCACATTTCAGCAGACGATAGACGATTTGGAATGCGGTGTAGGTCTTTCCGGTACCGGTCGCCATAACCAGCAGAAGCCGCTGCTGTCCACGGGCAATGGCATCCATCGTGCGATTGATGGCAATGCGCTGATAGTAGCGGGGCGGGTAAGTTGTCTGGCTGGTATAGTAAGGTTGGTCAATTACCGTTTCCTGAGCTGGAGTCAATCCGAACTCTCCCTTATACCGAGCAATCAGCTCCGCCTCTGTGGGAAACTCATCCAAGCCAAATTCCCGTTCTTTTCCCGTCAGGAAGTCATGCTCTGCAAAGCCGTCCCCGTTAGAGCTGAATGCAAAAGGTATATCCAGCATTCGGGCATATTCCATGGCTTGCTGTAAGCCGTAGGAGATGCTGTGATTGTTATCCTTTGCCTCAATCACCGCAATAGGATTGTTGGCACTCAGATACAAAAGATAATCTGCCCGCTTGGGTTTTTCACGGAAGACAAGATTCCCTTTCCGGTTGATTTTCCCGTCCGTGATTCGTGTTTCCATGGTGATCTTTCCAGTGCTCCATTTGGAGGTCACGGCAGGTGTGATGTACTGGAGCTTGATGTCCTCCTCCGTCATGCTTTTCTTCGGCAAAACAGTGCTCATTCACGCAACCTCCTTTGCTGAATATCGTGATCCGGAATAATCTCCATAATGTCATCCATCGTGCAGTTCAAGGCGCTGCAGATCTTGACTAGGACCTCCACCCGCACGTCCTCATCCCGGCCAAGCCGAGCCATGGCATTTGTGGTAATTCCCGCTTCTGCGCAGAGCTGGGTTTTATTGAGGCCTTTATCAATCAGCAGCTTCCATAACTTTTTATAACTGACAGCCATACTTTACCCCCGCTCCTCTGGTCCGAATGTGAAATATCAATTTTAGTATATCAAGGGCAGAGAAAACTTCAAGGAAATCTTGAGATTTTCAAGATTTGACCGTGCTTTTTTTGAAAACGCCTGCGCATCGGATTGATTTTTTGGTAAAGAGATCGATAATTGCTGGAAACGAATATATTGCCTGCAGATTTTCTTGTGGTATTTTCGCGTACAGTGGTTATTTCCAATTTGGAAATAACCACTGTTTTTTCATATCCCGCAGAAAAGACTTTTTTCGATACATCTCACGGATCATCAGAGTCCATATGCCGGATAACCCTCTCCCCAGAAGCAGATTCCGAGAGTTTCTCGGTAACCGCTGAACTCTTTTGTTCTCCAATCGCAATGTTTTACATGTTTTTCCCGGGAACCAGTGCGGCTCTACGCGCAGGTTCATATATCCTTTACTGCGGCGCAAATTTTGAGGGGTTATGGTCCCAGATGCGGATGCCCTTTCCCCCGTGTTGTTTTATTTTCCCGCATTTGGAAGGGCCTAAAATGCTAACTTGAAATCGGAATTGTAGCTGCCGTAAAGGGTTCAGGCTACAGTGCAACCACTGCTTTGAACAACTACATTCTAGGAAACGCGACAGAAATTCACCAGTGTTCATCCTTTTCAAGAAGAAAGAACTGGGTGTATAATCAAAATAAAAATCTTGCGGGAGGAATATACTATGTGCGCTGCTGCACAGTCGACCTCTAGTAATGTGTCCCCATCTGCTTTAGAAAAGCCGTCTCCGCTCGATTTACTGAATAGACAGACGATTGTAGATCAAATGATCCAGCTGCTGGACATATTATCATATTCACGAAGTTCTTGCACGTTCGCGCTGAATGGCAAATGGGGCTCTGGAAAAACCTTTGTCTTGAATATGTTGGAGCGGCAACTACGAGAATACCAAGATGGGGAAAAATATATCGTATTTCATTATAACTGCTGGCAGTACGATTACTATGAGGAACCGTTGGTTGCAATTATTGCAGCTATGCTGGATAGCTTGGATGAACAAACGAAACTTTTTTCTCCTGATACGTGTGAAACCTTACGCAAAAAAATGGCAGCAGCAAAGCCGATCCTTAAAGCCATTGCCGCATCATTTGCAAAAAACAAACTCGGCGTGGATCCTACAGACATTTTTACGTTGGCAGGCGAGGCGGTAAGTGCCGCTGAACAAGCTAAAGAAAAAATGGAAAACGAGCATTCTTACGATCAATACTACATTTAAAGAAATGATCCAGAGCGCAAAAGCGGAATTGGAGAAGTTGGCTGCCACACAAATGGTAGTGATCGTCGTGGATGAGCTAGACCGATGCCTCCCCGATTATGCAATCAAGGTGTTGGAGCGGCTCCACCATCTGTTTTATGGTCTAGAGAATGTATCTGTTTTGCTGGCGGTAGATAAGTTCCAGTTAGATACTACTGTGAAGCAAATTTTTGGTGAAAACACGAATGTGACGACATACCTGAAGAAATTTATCAATTTTGAGCTGACTTTGGATGTCGGAAAAATTGAGGGAAGCTTTACCGAGCGGTATGCGGACTACATTTCCCTGTTTGATGAAACGCTTTTAGATACAAACTTTTCAATAGATAAGTATTTTGCTGCACTATTTTCCGATATTGAGATCCGAGAGCAGGAGCGTCTGATAGATCGAATCAAAACCATCCATCAAATGCTTTTCCCGCAGGAAAAGAAAGACTTGTCCTTTATGTGTTTTGAACTGCTATGGTTGGTATTTGCTGAATTTTATAATTTAAGAGAAGATGTTCCAATATATTTTGACGGGAAAAAGTTTTACGTAAAGACAAAGGGAGTTGCTCCCCATTTTATTGAATACATGAATTCTGAGTGGGGAAATTTTGATATTCGACATGCGCAGGCTTATGCCGGAGAAAGAGAAGCATACGCCTTTCCTACGCCCATCGATATTCCACAAATATTACTTTGGTATCTTTGGCAAATGTATCCATCCCCCCGCATTACTTATCGTCTCTCCTCCAATTGTCCACACCTTTCTGAATATCAAAAATATTTGGAGGATTTCAAAAAAATTGATACCTTGCTGAAACTCATAAAATAACGAATGCGCCGACGATTTCTCAGCAAATCGTCGGCGTATGCATTTGCACTTCTCTATCTTGCTGCACGTTTAGAAGAGTCTTCCGCAACGTTTCCGTGCTAGTATGGTCATAGATCTTTGTAAGCATCTTCAGGTCGCTGTGGCCTAGCAAATGGGTAGCCATGATAACATGGCGCAAGTTACCTCAGTTCATGGGGAGACAGTTCCGATACCCCGGAGGGGACAGATTCAGAACCCGTATAAATCTGCAATGCACGCAATTTCCCCAGTTATTGGGCCTATATGCCTCTCTCGAGACTATGAAAGCTCTACCCCGACTGTATAATACTTATTCAAGGAGTTCTATATCCTTTACTGCGGCGCAAATTTTGAGGGTTTGGGAGGCCGGATGTGGATGCTCTTTTCCCCCCGTGTTGTTTGATTTCCCCACATTTGGCAGGGTCTAAAATACCGGCTCGAAACCGGAGTCACAACTGCCGCAATGGGTTAAGACCACAGCTCGTACCACAGGAGTTTGCGGAACAGACGGATTTTGTGCAGTAAATCACGTCTGGAAAATAATCGGATTGGAGCGGAAACAATTAAAAACTTCCAGAAACCGTTAAAAAAAGTTTCGTATGGCTGTTCACACGCAGGAGGTTACTGGTTCGAGTCCAGTAGTCTCCGTCGAAAAGTTCCTGATTTATGTAAAATCAGGGACTTTTCTTTTATTCGTCTCAAAAACATGCTTAAACTTTTAGCTTCTTCTCCGACCAATACGGCGATAGTATCTGATAGAGCTGGACAGTGTCGGGCAGGAAATCCCTGCCCGGTGCTGCCGTAATGGTTACAGTCTTTTTGTATGGCCAGAAAAAATCCGGCCTTCCATCTCACACGCGTCTGCAAGCTCTTTGGCGAGCTTTTTGATCGGAAAGTCTGGTGCGGTTTGTATAATGAGTACCAAATGTCCCCAATCCACATGCAGGTTTAGAAGAGCGCTCTTCTCCGGTGTCGAACCTTCATCAAAATGAAGAGGAAACTCTTTTTTCAGAATAGAACAATTCAGATAGACATCCGCCCAGGGAATCTCCGTATGGATACACTGATAGAGCGATGTATACAATCCTTTGGGCAGCCGGTCAAAGAGAAATATATGCTTTTCCCCTTTGCCCACCTCCTCTTCTTTGAACCAACGGCACTGTTCCAACGCCATTTGGCGCAGTTCTGGAAAGCGCGCCTCCCACAGGGCACAGGTGTGTCCGGCATAGTCCGACACGGTCAGCGCCACAGGTAGCCCGGCACTGACCTCTTCCACAGTGGCTATACAATCGTATGGAAGGGGCGCAGCGCTTCCTCCTGTTCGGCCGAGGCCGCCAGCGCCCCATATCCTCCGGGTAGTCCGTATGATCCCATCATACCGGCAGTTGCTTCCTCTGCCCGGAACGCTCCGGGCATCAGCCAAAACTCCCCTAGGTGCAGTTCGTTAAGCAACCTGTCAGTTCTTTCTTTTCGTTTTCGGAAAACCATAGTTACTCTCCCACATCTGTGATATCAATTACCCATTTTCTCAAAGAGGAACCTGCAACACCAAGGATCAATCCGCCGGCAATCCCGCCCACAGCAGTGCCAAGTCCCGGCAAAATTGCCGTACCGATTGCAGCACCTGCCAGAGCGCCGCCTTTGGCGCCGAGTGCACCTCCTGCCCAACTGCCGCCAATACTTGCAGCTGTACTATAAGTCTTTTTGCCAATTTTCTGATGGGCGTCATGCAGATCTCCGTCAATGACATCACATAGCCCCAAAGCATCCAGTGCTGCACCCGCGACCAACAGCACTCTCCCTGCGATCCTGACTACTTTGGCTGAGTGCTGAAAATCTTTCAGAATATCATAGGCTTCTTTGGAAATCTCGGTATGATCCAATTTGGATGCAAGCCTTTTCTGCCACGCCGAAGCATCTGGGAGAGCATCCACATTGATATGGTAATAGCTTGTATTCCCTCTATGGGAGTGCAAATCGGCACCGAAAAGCGGCATATTACTTCCAAAGAATACAAAATATGGAAAATCCCGTCCATTCCGTGCGATTTTTGTTGCAGCCAGAATCCTCGTCCAACTGCTTTGGAGCGGGTCAAGCCATGCCAGAGTTGGAAAGGTGCCTCGCGCTAATTCAGCCAGAAAGCTCTCACGAGCGCCGTCAGTCTTTTTTCCGCAAACTCCGTCCTCCAGCAGCCGCTCGCCTAAATTCAATTCGTCGAGTTCTTGCTGCATTGCCACCCACAAACCATGCCAGCCGCTCGATCATGCTGTCAGAAATACCTGTGCTGATCCCGCAGTGTTCCAGTTCGCTAACAGCGGCATGCAGGTTGCGGGCTGTATCGTCTGTGATATAGTTGTTCTCTCGTTCGTTTTGCGATAAATCCCGCTGTAATTGGCGCACGATATCTTCCAAGGAGCCCTTTATGCCTCCATCGTAGTCATCGCTGCATATGGCAGGAAGATCCTGCAAAGGGACTTTCCGTTCCATATAGTTCAGATATTCTCTGCTGCCAATGGAATACCCACAACGCCCCCGCAGATCTGCCGATTTATTGTTGCTGCGGTATGTGTTCAGTACATCCCGTAAGAATTCTTTATCCTTTCCCTGTGAAATATCCTGGGGAAATGCAGTCTTTCTTGCACCGCTCCCTGCCGCAAAGGAAATACTCCAATCCACAGCCTTTTGAAGTAAATCAAGACACTCACTGGTAAAGAAGTCCGAACCGCTCTTAATTTTTTGAATTGCTGTTTGGATAGCCCGATCATCACGAAAAGAACTGCCTGGGAGATAAAAGGAGGATAGATTCAGGATTTCTATGCAGTCACTGCTATGGCTGCAAAAACTGCGGGACATCCTGCATACATCATATTAGTGATTGTACCTGCTTGGCAAGTGCGCTCCTTCGATCAGAGGATATATTGCGAATGACGTTTATGTGTTCCTGCAAGTCGTCGTAGATCTCTTCCACTGCGGCGCCGGCACGGTTCCCCACCTCCCGTAATGTTTCGTGGTAATTCGTTTCTGACGGTCTTTGCATCAGCGTGCCAAAAAAAGCGGCGCGGTTTACGCGGTTCCAATATTCACCGCTCCCCAGAACAGCGCCGTTTTCACCAGTTGCCTCCTTCTCATAGGTTTCCTTCCTGAGAGTTTTCTCAAATACAGGCTTACGTATGAAGAAAACTGCATGTTTATTCTAACCTCTTTGAGATCAAAGAGCCCTGCAACCAGCTGCCGCCCCAGATCGAATAGGGTCTATATCCAGGTCGACTGGTATAAGAGACAAAAGATCTCTCCGTTTTTTGGTTAGTCAGCCAAATCAGAGAAACAAAAGGTAAAATTATTGACAAAAGATAAAATGAAATTTATTATTTAACTATCAGCTGTCAGACAGATGACGTCCTATCGATTAGTCATTAGGGAGAACTTTTTAAGGAGGGCAATATGAAAAAACTTCGATGGACTTGGGACAATTTTGAGGAAGTTCTGCTGTGCATCATCATTACGGTCATCACGCTAGTATCAGGATTGCAGGTAGTTTGCCGTTATTTGTTCAACAACTCCCTGACCTGGAGCGAAGAAGTGAGCAGATATTTATTTGTGTGGACGGGCTTTCTCACACTGAGTCTTTCCATCAAGTGCCGCTCCATCATCTCCATTGACGCTTTCGTATTGTGGATGCCGCGGCGCGTTCGGGCGGGATTGAATATGGTGGTGTACCTGTTCTGCTCCGTGGTGTTTGCTATGCTGTCGGTCAACGCCTGGCACATGGTGACGTCCTCCGCCGGACAGACCAGCCCTGCTCTGGGATTGCCCCTGGCGATCGTCTATGCGGGTCCCCTGTTGGGTCTGACTCTCTCCATTTTCCGGTCTTTGGGCCGGATCGTGGCGGAAACCAAAATCGTAATCGGAAAGGAGGCGCCCTAAATGTCTCTGGCGTTGTTTTTCGGAGTATTGGTCCTTCTGCTGGTACTGACGGTACCCATCTGTGTATCTTTCGCGTTTGTGACGTTGCTTCCCTCCATTGTGGACGCCAGTTTCCCCTATACGGCGGACGCTGCGGTCCGCTCCATGGTGAGTGGTTTAAACAACTTCCCCCTGCTTGCGATTCCCCTGTTTATCATCGCTGGCGTGATCATGGCGAAGGGGCAGATTTCTGAGCGGCTGTTCAATGTGTTCTCGTATTTTGTCGGCAACAGAACAGCGGGTCTCCCCTGCGCGGTGACCATTACATGCCTGTTCTACGGTGCCATCTCCGGTTCCGGCCCCGCTACTACCGCGGCCGTGGGTTCTATGTGCATCCCCCTGCTGACCAGTGTGGGCTATGACCTGACCTTTGCCACCGCACTGGTGGCCGTGTCCGGCAGTCTGGGCATCATCATTCCCCCCAGTATCCCCTACATCATGTACTGCAACGCCTCCGGCGCCTCCATTTCCGAGCTGTTCCTGGCCGGTTTCCTGCCTGGTGTGCTGATCGCCCTGTGCCTGATGGTCTATTCTTACATCTACTGTAAGATCCATGGAGAGGATAAGGACAAGCTCAACGCCAAATGCATGGAACTGCGGGCAAAAGGCCTGGGCACAGTGCTCAAAGAGGGCTTCTGGGCGCTGATGTCCCCCGTCATCATTCTGGGCGGCATCTACGGCGGCATCTGCTCCCCCACAGAGGCGGCTACCATCTCCATCTTCTACTCTCTGATCGTCAGCTTGTTTATCTATCGCACCATCAAGATCCGGGATCTTCCGAAAATCATGCTGGAAGGCATTCATTCCTATGCCCCCATCCTCATCATTCTATCCGCGGCCGTGGCCTTTGCCCGTGTAATCACGCTGATGAATGTAGCCACCATCGTCAGTGAGGCGGTGCTCAGTGCCATCTCCTCCAAGGTGGTTATCCTGCTGCTGATCAACGTACTGTTGCTGTTTGTGGGCATGATCATGGATACCGGTCCGGCAATCCTGGTGTTTACCCCCGTGCTGCTGCCGGTGGCGGAGGCCATCGGGGTCGATCCCATCCACTTCGGCATCATCATGTGCGTGAACCTGGCCATCGGCTTTGTGACCCCGCCCATGGGCGCCAACCTGTTTGTGGCCAGCAACCTCTCAAAAGTATCTGTGTTCGATATCGCCAGAAAGGCAGTTCCCTTTATCCTGGCGTTCCTGATCGCCTTGCTGCTGATCACTTTCGTGCCCCAGATCAGCATGTTCTTGCTGCAGTAAGAGCTCCGGGCAGCTGCCCGTTCATAGTTCTAATTATTTTTAAGGAGGATATTCCCATGAAAAAGTTATTGGCTCTGCTTTTATCCCTGACAATGGCATTGTCTCTGGCCGCCTGCGGCGGCGGAGAGACTGCACAGCAGGAGCCTGGCGGGGATGCCGCCGGGGAAACTTACAGCTTCTCTGTAGGCACCAACACTGCGGAGGATTCCGTCAACCATTTGCTGGCAGCCAAGTTTAAGGAGTTGATCGAAGATCGCTCTGATGGTGCTGTCACCGTGACACTGTATGAAAACGGCGCCCTGGGCGGCGACGCGGAGCTGACGGAGTCCTGCATTGCCGGTTCCGTGGACTTCATCGTGGGCATGACCGGCTCTCTGGTGAACTATATCCCTGAGGCCGCCCTGTTCGACCTGCCCAACGTGTTCCCCGACCTGGAAACCGCCCGGGAAGTGCTGGACGGCCCCATTCTGGCGGAGCTGCAGGCCGCCTATGAAGCCGGCGGACTGAAGCTGTTCGGCTATGCCGATTCCGGTTTCCGCGTCATGACCAGCAGCAAGGCGGTCCGCCAGATGTCTGATTTCTCCGGCATCAAGATCCGTACCATGGAGAATCCCAACCACATCGCCTACTGGCAGGCTCTGGGCGCCAACCCCACTCCCGCTGACTTCAGCGAGTTGTATATGTCCCTGGAGCAAGGTACTCTGGACGCTCAGGAGAACCCCTATGATCTGATCGTGGCCAACAAGCTGTATGAGCCCCAGGCCTATGTCATTGAGACCAATCATCTGCTGCACACTCTGAACATGGTGGGCAGCAAGGCCACCTATGACGCCCTGCCCGCTGATATCCAGCAGTTGGTCAGTGAGTGCGCTGCTGAGGCCCATCAGTATGCCCGTCAAATGGCCGACGAGCGCATCGAAGGACAGAAGTCCACCATTCAGGATGCCGGCCTGGAGATCATCACTCTGGAGCCCGCCATGATTCAGGAGATGGCTGATGTCTCCGCCAACGTCTACGATCTGGTCCGCGAACAAATCGGCACCGATCTGGTGGACAGCCTGCTGGCACAGGTGGAAACTGCTTCCGCTGCGGAATAAGCAATATAGAGAGGGCAGGGGGTGTGAAAAGCCCCCCTGCCTCTTTCAAAATCATTTTGGCCCCGAATGTTCGGCTACTGTCCCACCTGACCGATGAGCCGGAGCCGGTGATGAGACTGGCGGTGCGGATCGCACTGTTTCCGGATTGGGTCTTCTCTGGACAGCAGAAAGAGAATATGAGGCAGAGCGTTCAGAGAGCTGTGAATCGATTTCCTTGGTCCTGTGCAGAAGACTTTGGATTTTGGGCGAAACCCAGCCTTGACAATGCTTGTATTTGTTAGGATAATTTTGTAAAGGATTGTATGCATTTTCCATACATACCAAACTTTGACAAAAGGTACGGTGGACTTTATGGCTCTCAAACAGATTACGCGAGTGAATATTGCAGAGAAGGTTTTTGAACAGCTGCGGGACCAGATCCTCCAGGGGACCTGGAAGGAAGGCGAAAAGCTGCCCTCTGAACAGGAGTTGACTGAAACGTTAGGCGTCAGTCGGAGCTCTGTCCGCCAGGCTATCCGTACACTGGCTGATTATGGGATGGTAGAGACCCGAAATGGCACCGGAACCTATGTCAAGCGGCAGATTTCCGGCAATTACATGCTCAATATCGTGCCTATCGGCGATTTGCAGTTTGAAGATATTGTGGAAGTGCTGGATTTTCTATGCCTCATTGAGGACAGTGTGGCAGCCATGGCTGTCCAGCGCTGCACCCAGGAGGAGCTGGCGGAACTGCAAGCGATCCATAAGCGCCTGATTGCCGCCAAGGATCAAAACGATCTGGAGGCGCTGACCAATGTGGACGTGGAATTTCACTCGAAAATCGCGATGATCACGCAGAATTCCCTGGTGGTTCAGACTTACGCGCTTTTACTGGAGTTTCTCCAGCCGGTCATGCATCGCACCTATGTGACCCTGGGCGCGGAGGAAGGTATTCCATACCATGAGCGACTGATACAGGCCTTTTGTGCGCATGACGCGGTATCTGCCAAAAATGTGATGGGGGCCCACGCACAAAACCGGAGGGATAAATTTTTGGCACTCCAAGAAAGGATTGAACCATGAAGATTACAAGCGTCGATATTTTCCTCCTGCGCCATGTCGGTGAGGAGTTTTCCCCCTTCCCTTTTCGTCCGGCGGTGTGCCGTGTCAATACGGACGAGGGGATCTGCGGGTATGGTGAAGCCGGCATTTCCGTAGGAACCGGTGAAAACGGCGTGGCCTATATGCTCAAGGACCTCTCTCAGCTGGTCTTGGGGAAGGACCCCATGAACAACGAGGTCATCTGGGAGGACATCCATAATGTGCTCCGGGGACACCTCAGCGGAGGCGGTGTGACGGTCTACTCCGCCATGAGTGCCCTGGACACCGCCATGATGGATATCAAGGGCAAAAAGCTGGGGGTCCCCATCTATGTTCTGCTGGGCGGCAAGCATCGTGACAAACTCAAGTGTTATCTCTCCCAGTGCCATTTGGGTTATCTGGATGATTACCGCCTACAGGCCACTATACAGCAGCTGGCCGATACCTGCGCCAAGATCCAGAAGGACGGGTATCCTGCCGTCAAATTCAATGCCGTGGCTTTTGACGAGCAGGCAAAGCCCCTGCCCCGGGAGATGACCACCGGTCCCCTGGAGAAAACGATTTTGGATCTTGCAGAATCCCGCCTGGCAGCAGTGCGGGAGCGGTGCGGTGACCAGCTGGGCATCATCCTGGAAAATCTCTGCGGGACCGATGTGACCGCGGCCGTGCAGCTGGAGCGGATCGCCCGCAAGTACGGCGTGCTGATGATCGAAGAGGCCACCTCTAACTTCAATCCCGCCCTTTACGGAGAGATCGCCCGGAGAGTCGAGACACCGTTGGCCACTGGTGAGCGTTTCCACACCCGCTGGGGCTTTGAACAGCTGCTCAAACAGGGAGCTATTTCTGTGATTCAGCCGGATATCACCAACTGCGGAGGCCTATCCGAGGCCAAGAAGATCTGCGACCTGGCACACATTTATGATGTCCGCGTCCAGTGCCATGTAGCCGGAACTCCTATCGCGGAGGCCGCTGCCATTCAGCTGGAAGCCGCCATCCCCAATTTTTACATCCACGAAACCTACCATATGGCAGCGCATCCTGACTGTGTGTCCTACGGAAAGTACGCTTACGTACCGGAAAACGGTTATTTGACTGTGCCGGATCTGCCTGGCCTAGGGCAGGAGCTTTCTGACAAGGCCATGGCGGAATCGCTGGGACATATCGAGGTCCGATAAGGTAACCAATTTTTTGAGATACAGACCGTGCCGAGCATGGCAGCTTCAAATCCGCTGCGATGGGAACTTGCCCCAAGCATCGGCCCCTAACAGGAAAAACGCAGATGGAGGCAGTGGAGTAGATCGGATGATAATTACCCTCGTTAACAGCTAAAAACAACAAATAGAGCGAAAAGGACAGGACAACCCGTTCTTTCCGCACCTAGTTTATCTTCGCATCTATATGGACTTCCATCGTAGGCCCGGTTGTCCTTTCCAATTTCTCGTCCGATTTTCGGGTTCCCCCCCAGAATCAAACATCTAAAAAATTCATCCTATGCAACTTCTTCAGCAAAAAGCGGCCAATATAGCCATACAGTTCAACTGAAAAAGCGTACGATTCACACGCAGAAGCTCGCTGGTTCGAGTCCAGTAGTCTTTGCCAAAAAGAACCTGATTTCACGAGAAATCAGGTTCTTTTCTTTGCTTTTTGCGTATTTGCAGTGCCCCAATTTTTTTGGTGTTCTTTGATTGACCACAGAAATACCACAGACAGGAAAACTCCCGCATCCGCGGGAGTTTCTTTTTTCGCTTTCATGGCGGTAATCAGAACTCTCAGCTTCTCCTCGCACTCTTCCGGGATATGGCCGCAGACATTCCGGGAGCTCTGCTTGCCGTCCGGCCCTCCGGGTGAATACCGCCCTTCCCAGAGGTGGTCGCCGATCTGATTGCCGCTGCCGGGCTTTCGCCGCTTTGCCATGGTATCAGCCCCTTTCCGAAGATCTCGGTCATGAAGGTGTCCATCACCTGGGCCGCCTGCCGCTGTATATCGTCGGTGACGTTGGCGTAGGTGTCCAGGGGGAAGTTGGCCTTGGTGTGGTCCAGGATGCCGGAGAGGGTCTTGGCATCCACGCCGATGGCCAGAGCAATCGGCTCCGCTTTCCAATTAACAATAAAAAATCGGAGTACCCCGAAGGATACTCCAATCATCCGCGTATCATGAAACGGCCCGTGAAAGCCGGTAATACCGGTGGTTTATAAGCAGCAGACAAGACACTTTTATCTTAGATAGTCCGGTCAAGCACAGTGACCTGCGTGATCACATCGCGCAGGCGGTCAGATCCTACCATATAGTTCAGGACATCGTCAGCTGTTGCGAAGTACTGTGTAGTATCAGGCTGCCCCCACAGGTAGGCAATGATTCGTCCCCTGGAATGGCTGATCCCGTATTCTTTCCCATCCCAAATAAAGTCGATTTCACCGCCTTTGTCCACACACCATTTAAAATCACTGATTGAAACAAATTGATTCTGTTCGGGTGTATTAGCGGGAATCAAAGGAGTCATGGAAACAATCTCCTTTCTTTGTATGAATCGCTTCAATGGCATATCCATAGGATTAAAGCTTGGACCTGTTGGTGTCCATATAATTTCATGGGCGTGGGGATTTACATGCTCCCCCGGGTTACCATGGTCTGAATGATGAATCTCATAATCGGCTTTACCATCTGGGCCAATATGGGTCTCATAAAGCTCTCCGTGTTTATTATATGTCTGATTGATATCGCCCGGATTCCCTAAGAACTTCCAATCGTTTGGTTTTTTAGGGTTTGGTTTCCAGTCTGCGCCATAAGCACTGCCGCCGCCTTTGCCAATCAGGTACGGCTCTATTGTATCACGATCACCACTCGATGTGCTGCCGATTTTAAAGGCGTCCAAATCTTCACCACGGAAACTACGCTCGTAATCCACGTAGATGATATTGCCCTGCATTTCAGGAAACGGTGTATTGTAACAGATGATTTTTTCCGGCTCAATGCGCCGCAGCATCTCGTCATATCCTGCTATGAACCATTCTTTCTGGTCACAGCAGTTGTCATGCTCTGTGGCCATATAAGTTGAGACAGCAACAACGCTTCCTTTTTCAATCCCCTCAAAGCAGAAATCAAACGTGGATTCGTCTCCCCAGTTGACGGCAGGAATCACCCGGATTCCTTTGGATGCCCAATATGCACCGCACCAGCGATTACGAAATACATTGTAAATCTGCATGACAGGCGCCATCTCCAGGTACATACTGAAATCCGGCGATAGCACCGCACGGTAGCGGGACAGTTTTTCGACGTCATTATCTGGGTGCTTCCAAACCCGCTCAAAACGATAGTCATATAGGAAGAAGTGAACCATCCGGTCAAGATGATTCTGATCCTCCAAATGGGTCTTGTCGAAGCCTATCAACAAAAGGTCGTCAAAGTCTCCGGGCTTTTCTTGGAACATGGGAATGATGGGGATTTTCAACTTTCCGTTGCCAGAAAACTGATTGCGAAGCAGCGCCTGACTGGTTCGGTAATTGTAATTTTCTTCGGTCATAAATAGGCCTCCTGTATGAAGTAAGGAATAAGTCCTCCTTATATACAGGGTCCCGATTGGAAAAGTTATACAGTTTCGCGCCGCAACATGAGCAATTTTAAATCAGCAATAAAAAGACGGAGTATCACGAAAGAATCTGTAATTATTCAAAGCAGAAACAATTTTCAGAATTCGCATCTGAGTTTTATGCAGTGCAGAACCTTACCCCCCCTTCATGGTCATGCCGCCCCGGGACTGGGTTTGTTCTTCTTCATGATTGTCTGGCTGATGGCCAAGAGCAATCCGCAGCTTCTGGAGCTCTTGCATCCGCTTGCAGTCGATGTGCAGCCTCGGCTGTGCAGTCACGGCAGCCGCATTGTGCTGGAAGATATAGCTCACGTGAAAGTGCATAGCCGCTGCGATGTCATTGTGGTGAGCACGGAGCAAAGCCCGCCATGCCTGTGCGTTGTTATAGCCGAGACGCTCCGCGCGAGGCTGCATTGCGATGTACTTCAGATAGCCGTCCGTTTGCTGCACCTGTTTCCAGTATTCCTCCAGTATCAGGGTGATGAGTGACGACGCATGAGCTTTTGTTGGCTTCTGCACATAGTCCTCATACTCCAGCAGCTCTTTCACATCCATGAAGTCTTTCGTCGGCTTTGTGATAAGCTGGTCCTGCTTGCGGGTAGGCCGACGGTCATTCGGAATGATCTCCGTCACAATATACCTCTTGTAGCTGATCTGCTTTTTGAGCACCTGCAGCTGACCGTCGATGGCTGACTGGATCGCTGGTGAGAGCAGCACGCTACTATCGTCTGATGTCAAGTAGGCCGTGTAGAAGTTCGCCGCCTTTTCCACGGACTTGCTCATGCTGCAGCAGCTGGCATCGCTCTGCCAGCGCTCGATTTTCTCCCGGGTCTTCGGCTGCAGACGAAGCTGGAGCCGTTCCTTCTCTGTTACGGAATTTCCCCTCCTTTCCAATAAGATGTCATGAAAAACGTCTGTTTTCTAAGGGATTTGTGCCTCTCTGATGACAGATTTATGACAAATTATATTTGATTTTCATTGCCTTTCGGCAGTGTGAGGCGGGGAACAATCTGATTTTCCCGCGCAAAACATGCGGCAAACCAGTCCCGTTTCATGTGTTCAGCCTAGCCCGGGGATAATCATGAACCCATTTAGGAGCATTTTAAAAGCTGTCTGGATATCCGGGTCCCCGGCTCCAAACAGTCGGGCAGCTTTTGGACGGAAGGCCGAAACGGTATCCCGCAAAAGATCTATCCCTGGTGCTTTTACAATCCTCTCACTGTACACATGGTTTTTTGTGCTGAGGAGCACCTTTCTTTGATCGATGCGGCATAGTTTCAGCCTGACATGTGCCGTTCCGCTTTCAGGCGGACACAGAACAGAAACGTCACAGGCAGAAGTCACGAGGCAGGCGGAATACCGAGCCAGTACCTTCCCGACACAACAGCACACAACAGAGCGGGAACGGGTATGAGCGCAGGCCCCTTTTTCACGCACGGGGCCGCCGGCCTGCGTCCGTCAGTCTCCAGCAATCCTGCGCTTTCTGGATTTCATAGCGTGCAGGAGAAAAGTGAAGCCAGATGGATGTATGAGAGACTATTGGCCTTTTATATAAGGTTACCCGAAAATAAAAACAAAAAATTTTTATTGGAGCTTTGCCGTACCGGTATCAAGGATGCAATGCCTCATATACCAGATTCCGTTGTCAGCGTGTCAGCCTTTTAAAAAAGCACGCACATTGTCTACACCCCCATGCCGCAGAACTTTGAGATATGTACCTTTTCTCAGCGCCTGATATAAAATAGCCACACTAAAATAGCCACACCCTTAGGTGTGGCTATTTTTATATGTCACAGGGACTTCCAGACGTTCAGTGAAAATGTCTGACCGTGCATAAGTGCCGCCTGCTCTGCAGATGCAGAAGGTTTTTGTAAACATATAACAAAAAAGCACTTACACATTTACACAAAATGACGTTTTTGAAAAAAAGCCAAAAATCCTCCCCTGTCATGTGAAAAACAGGCGTTCCAAAAATGCCGGGTGTTCGATAAAATAATCACAAAGAGGTATATGTGAGGGGGGAGAACTGCATGGAGTATATCTTGGAAATGAAGGATATCAGCAAAACCTTCCCAGGCGTCAAGGCGCTGGACCATGTCCAGCTGCAGGTACGGCCGGGAGAGGTCCATGCGTTGATGGGAGAAAACGGAGCCGGTAAATCGACCCTGATGAAAATCCTGATGGGGATTTACACCAGGGATGCCGGTGGTGAGATCCTGTTTGATGGCAAGCCCTATATGGTTTCCAACCCCAAGGAAGCCATGGACATGGGCGTGGCCATGATCCACCAGGAGCTCAATCCCATCTTGGATATGACCGTATACGAAAACATCTTCGTAGGACGGGAACTGCGCAAGAACGGTCTGGTGGACAAAAAGGCCGAGATTGAACAGGCTCAGAAGCTGATTGAGGAGTGCGGACTGCACGTCTCGCCCAAGGAGACGCTGCGGAACCTGACAGTTGCCCAGTGCCAGCTCATCGAGATCATCAAGGCGATCTCCGTCAACGCCAAGGTTATCATCATGGATGAGCCCACTGCCGCCATCACCGACCGGGAAGTGGAGCTGCTGTTTGGACATATCCGCCGCCTGAAGGAGAAGGGCGTTGCCATCATCTACATCTCCCATCGTATGGCGGAGATCTTTTCCATCTGCGACCGGGTCAGCGTCTACCGGGATGGACAGTACATCGGGACAGGCACCACAACGGAGCTGGACGAAGGCCAGCTCATTAAAATGATGGTGGGACGGGAGATCACGGATGTGTATCCAAAGCTGGAGGCGGACATCGGCGAGGTCGTCTTTGAGGCAAAAAACATCGTCCGGGCCGACAACAAGGTCAAGGGCGTGAGCCTGTCCGTCCGCCGCGGTGAAATTCTGGGAATCGGCGGGCTGGTGGGCGCTGGGCGCAGCGAGCTGGTGGAAGGCATCTTTGGCATGCACGCCCTTTCACAGGGAGAGATTTTTGTCCACGGCAAGCGGGTGAAGATCTCCTCTCCGGAGGACATCATCAAACAGGGTGTTGCGCTTATCACCGAGGACCGAAAGGTCACGGGACTGAATCTCAGCGGCACGGTCAACGACAACATTGCCATGGTGGCCATCAAAAAGCTCCTGACCCACGGACTCTACAACAAGGGAAAAGCCCGCCGCGCGTCTGAGGAGTATATCGAAAAGCTCAACATCAAGACTCCTTCCGCAGACCAGATCGTTGGAAACCTCTCCGGCGGCAATCAGCAGAAAATCGTCATTGCAAAGTGGCTTTTGAACGATCCGGACATCATCATTCTGGACGAGCCCACCCGCGGCATCGACGTGGGTGCCAAGCGGGATATCTACCTGCTGCTGGGCAATCTGGTGCGCCAGGGCAAGGCGGTCATCATGATCTCTTCGGAGATCCCGGAACTGATGGGTATTTGTGATCGGATTATGGTCATGTGCGAGGGCAACTATTCCGGAGAGGTCAGCCGGGAGGAATTCTCCCAGGAGCGGATCATGACGCTGGCCTCTGCCATCAAGGTGTAAAGGGAGGAAGAACTATGAAAGAAAAGAGTCGTGCAAAATCGCTGATCAGCGAATACTTCATCTTCGTGATTTTTATTGCGCTGGTGGTGGTGCTGACCTGCCTGAAGCCCAGCTTCATCCAGCCTGCCAACCTGGTCAATATTCTGAAGCAGGCCTCTATCAACGGCATTCTGGCATTCGGCATGATGTTCGTCATCATCGCGGGCGGCTTTGATATGTCAGTGGGCTCAACGGTCGCGTTCACCGGCATCCTGGCCGCCATGCTGGGCCAGGGACAGTATCCGATCTTCGTGCCGCTGATCGTAGCCATGCTGGGCGGCCTGGCCGTGGGCGTTGTCAACGGCGTGGGCGTTGCCGTGGGCAACCTGCCTCCGTTCATCATGACACTGGGAACCATGACGGCGGTCCGTGGTCTTGCCCTCCTGATCTCCGACGGCAAACCCATCATCGGAATCAGCGAATCGTACAAGGCTGTGGCGGCGTCTTCGATCTTCGGCATTCCCATGCTGGCGGTCTTTCTGGTGATTACCATTCTGCTCTGCTCCTTCGTGCTGTCGAAGACAGTCTACGGCCGCCGGGTATATGCCTGCGGCGGAAATCTGCTGGCAGCGCAGGTCTCCGGCATCAACACCACCAAGATCCGCATCTCCACCTTTGCCATCGCGGGGCTTCTGGCAGGCCTGAGCGGCTTTTTAATGACCTCCCGTGTTACCATTGCCCAGCCCACAGCGGCTGAGAGCTATGAGATGGATGCCATCACGGCCTGCGTGGTGGGCGGCGTCTCTATGACCGGCGGCGTGGGCAAGCCTTGGGGCGTGGTGATTGGCTGTCTGTTGATCACGGTCATTGCCAACGGTCTGGACATCATGGGCGTGTCTTCCCACTGGCAGAAGATCGTCAAGGGCGCCATCATCGTACTGGCTGTGCTGATCGACGTGAAGGGCAAGAGCAAGAAACGCTGAACGGTATTGAGAGAGGGGCGTTCCCCGTCCTGCTCTTGATATATATCGAAATGAACCAAACATTTCAAGGAGGAAAGAACATGAAAAAGAAGAAGTTTCTGGCTCTGCTGCTGACCGGCGCCATGGCGCTGGCCGCCCTCACCGGCTGCAGCAGCGGCACCGAGACCACCGAGGAGAGCACTGGTGGGGATGCGTCCGCCGAGAGCGGAGACGGCGCCTATAAGATTGCCCTCATCCAGCAGCACCAGACCAACGCGTTCCAGATCGGCGTCACCGAGGGCGCACAGGCGAAGGCCGATGAGCTGGGTGTAGAGTTGAACATTCTGAGCGCCGATCAGGACGCTGCCAAGCAGATCAGCCAGATCGAGCAGTGCGTGTCCGAGGGCTATGACGCCATCCTGTTCGAGCCCGTGGATCCCGATGGCCTGCGCGACGCCGCTAAGGCCGCTGCCGACGCCGGCGTCATCATGATAAACATCGTATCCGCCTGCACCGACTGGGAGTCCGCCGGCATCTCTGCCGTGTCCTGCGGTGACAACGTCAAGGCCGGCGAGAATGAGATGCAGCATGTAGCGGATCTGCTGGGCGGCAAGGGCAACATCGCCATCCTGACCGGCCCCTCCTCCACCACCGACACGACCGCACGCCTGGAGGGCTATCGCAATATTCTGGCCAACTATCCGGACATGACGGAAGTGATTGCTCCCGCGGACTGCGCATGGGACACCGCCAAGGCCCAGTCCACCGTGGAGAGCTGGCTGTCTGCCTATGATCTGGACGCCATCGTCTGCCAGAACGACGGCATGGCCGTGGGCGCGGGCAACGCCGCCGGTGCCAACAGCGGCATCGTTATCACCGGCCTGGACGGCACCCCCGACGGCTATGAGGCCATCAAGGACGGCCGCATCACCGGCACCGTGGCGCAGGACGGCGGTCTGATGGCTTCCAGCGGCGTGGAAGCTGCTGTCACCCTGCTGGACGGCGGCACGCTGGAGAACAATCTCATCATCGCGGACAGCGTGTGGATTGACTCCTCCAACGTGGCGGATTACGAGTAAGCTGTCAAAAGCGACAAATCGATCCGCTGATTCTCCAAAAATTCTTGGCAAATACCGAGAAATAGCGTATAATGACAGGGAAAGGGAAAACGGGTTCGTTTTCCCTTTCCTTATCAGAATCTGCGTGGGAGGTGCTGCGGATGCTGCGGGTCGTTTTGGCCGATGACGAAAACAAGGTGATCCTGCTGATGCAGAAGCTGATCGACTGGGAGGCGCTTGGCTACGAGATCGCAGGCACCGCCAACGATGGACTGCGGGCATTGGAGCTGGTGCGGGAAAAGCAGCCGCATCTGCTGATCACGGACGTCCGGATGCCCGGCTGCGACGGCATCGAACTGATCCAGAGGGCCAAGGCCCTCCAGCCCAAGCTGCATTTCATCGTCATCAGCGGATACCGGAAATTTGAATATGCCCAGAACGCGCTGAAATACGGCGTGGAGGACTATCTGCTCAAGCCCCTCAAGCAGGAGGAGCTCACCGGCATTTTGCTGCGCCTCAAGGAGAAGATGGGGCAGGAAGCCGCGCTGGAATTCCAGCTGAAAAGGAGCGGAGAACACCAGCAGGAGCTGCTGCTGGACGCCCTGCTGGGAACGGCGGAGCGTGGCACCTCCTTTTTGAGTGCCGGGCAGGCCAACGGGGAGTATGGATTTCACTTTGGGAGCGGCACTTATGCCGCCGCAGTGATCCGGGTGGATGTGCCCGATGCGGAATCCTATCAGGACGGCTACCGGATCCTGCTGCGCCATGCGCTGGAAATCGTGCGGCGGGAGAGCGGCCTGCTGACGGAGGAGTTCGCGGCTTCGCTGGGCCATGCCGGGATCGCAGTGTTGCTGTACCTGCGGGCCTATCATGCGGTGGAAGTGACGCAGTGCTTCACCAAAATCCGCAAGGAGATCGAAAATCAGCGGGACTTGTTCTGGAATGTCCAGGCCACCGTCTGCCTGGGCAGCCGGAGGGACTCTCTGGAGCAGGCGGGGGAATCCATGCGGGAGGCGCTCTGGCTGTGCAGGGATCGGCTGTGCCGGCCGCAGTCCTGGCGGGATGCCGCGCTGGAGATGCCGGATCTGGCCCGGCGGTATCAGATGGACGCGTCCCGGAAAAAGAGCTTTCAGGTGGCGGCCGAGTGCCTGGATGAGGTGCGCTTTGTGCAGGAGCTGGAGGAGAGCTGCCGGACGGTGGAGGCGCTGCCGGACCTGAACGGGCAGATGGTGGAGGACTGGTTCCGCCAGGTTCTGGAGGCATGCCTCTACGGAATGCGCCAAAGCGGTGAAACGGAAGCGCCCCTGGAGGAGGAGATGGATAAGCGGTTCTGGCACTGCACGGACATGGCGGCAGTATACCGGCTGCTGCGGCAGGGCATCCAGGCAGAGATCCAGCGGCTGAAGGAGGCGAAAGCCCTGCGGGAGATGCGGCCGATCACAGAGGCAAAGCACTATATCCAGCAGCACTATCAGGAGGCCCTGCGGCTGGAGGATGTCAGCACCGCCGTGGGCTTCAACGCCACCTATTTTTCCACACTGTTCAAAAAAGAGACCGGGCAGAACTTCATGGACTATCTGACGGAGCTGCGCATCAGCAAAGCTAAGGAGCTGCTGTGCGGTGAGGAGCTGTCTGTGCAGGATGTGGCAGAGCAGGTGGGGTACCGGGATCTCAAATACTTTTCCAGATTGTTCAAAAAGCTTACCGGTGTGAGCCCGTCAGATTATAAGAAACTTTATAAGTAGGTGATACCATGTGGCCGTGGACGGACTGGAAACTGCGGCGGGCGCTGCGGCGCTACCGGCGGGAGCGGGACCTGGAGGCCGTTTTGCAGATGGACTGGCACCGGGATTTGGATCTGAGCGCATTTTTCACAGATGTGGAAGAGCGGCTTCACGGAGAGGAGATCACCAGACTGCGGCAGAAACAGGCGGAATATCTGGCGCTGCAAAACCAGATCAACCCCCACTTCCTCTATAACGCCCTGGAGGCCATCCGCACAGACGCCCTGCTGGCGAACTGTCCGGATATTGCCGAGACCACGGAGGCTCTGGCGACCTTTTTCCGATACACCATCTCCAATGTCCAGGAGTATGTGACCTTTTCAGATGAGCTGGACAATGCGGAAAACTACTTTACCATCCAGCGCTGCCGATTCGGTGACAAAATCTCTCTGGAACTGGAGCTGGAGAACGAGCGGCTTTTGGAAGTGCGGATGCCGAAGCTCATCCTGCAGCCTCTGGTGGAGAACGCAGTATCACATGGGCTGGAGGGCAAACTGGGCCACGGCACGGTCCGCATCATTGTGGAAAACAGCGACCGGACATTTTTCCTGCGGGTGCGGGACGACGGCGTAGGGATGCCGGACGAACAGGTGGAGCGGCTCAACGCGCAGTTCGGCGGAGTTGGGGGCGCGGATATGACCCAGCCGTGCGGAGGAATCGCCCTGCGGAATGTCAACAGCCGCATCCGGCTCATGTTCGGAGAGGACTACGGCCTGCATTTGTTCAGCGCCGCGGGCGTTGGCACGGAGTGCTGCGTGACGCTGCCGCTGCGTTTCCGGGAGGCGTAGAACCGTGAGAGAGGAATTGATCCGGGTGGAGAACGGCTGCTTCCGCAGGGAGGACGAATTCTACCGTTTTGAAATCTCCATTTCCCGGGGGGAGTGCATCGGGGTCTATGTGGACGACCATTTTACCTCCGGCACCGCATATCTGGACCTGTTCAAGGGCGGCACACACCTGGAGCGGGGACGGGCCTTTTCCTGCGGCCGTCGGGTGGGCCCGCTGGAACTGGAACGCTGGATCCTGCAAAACGCCAGGATCGTGAACTGGCACCGGTTCCATTCGCAGGAGCTGACGGTGCGGGACTTCCTGCTGGCGCTGGACCGTCCGGCCGGCTGGCCGCAGAGATGGGGCGCGGTCCGGCACCTGCACAGTCCGGAGAGCCAGGAGATCCGGCAGCGGATGGAACTGCGTGTGCCGCTGGAGAGCCGGCTTGCCGACCTCTCCCTGCTGGATTATTACCGCCTCTGTGTATTTCGGGTGTGGTTCTGGCGGGGAGAGTTGCTGGTCCTGGACCGGATCACAGAAATCCTGCGGCGGCGGGATGTGGAAAAACTGATGGAGTGCGTACAGCTGCTGCTGCGCCAAGGGACGGCGGTATTCCTGCTGGATCTGGACGAGACATTCATGTACCGCTACTGTGACCGGATCGACGTCATCCGGGACCGCAGGACCTGCTATCGGCTTTACCCGGAGGAGTACGGGGAGCAGCTCTATGCAGTTCTGGGCTGGAAGCCGCGGGACCGCGGAGCGGAGCATACAGAGTGCCGCTGGGAAGACAAGCAGGTGCTGCGGCTGGAGGGTCTCACTTTTCCGGGAATGGCGCCGCTGACCTGCCAGATTCACAGCGGAGAGATCGCCTACTTCCGGGACGAGAACTACACGGCTGCCGCCAGACTCCGGGAGTGCTTTCTGGGCGGCAGGAATTGGCTGAGTGGGATGCTGTGGCTGAACGGGCAGGCACAGACACATGAAGAGATGACAAAGCAGATCGGCACGGAGATCGGGATTCAGACCGAACGGCCGGACCGTCCCGGCGGTGTATTGTTTGACAACCTCACCGCGCTGGACAACCTGACGACCTGCCTGCTTCCCAAGGCCGGATACCGTCTGGTTCGCCGGCGGGTCGCGGAGAATATTTTGGAGGAGGCCTCCAGATGGTTTCCCCGAGAGGATCTGCTGCGGCCTCTGCGCACTTGGTCCTTACCGGCGCGCCTCCGGTTCTCCTATTTCAAATGGTATCTGCTGAATCCGCAGCTGCTGGTCTGCTTTTTTCCCTTTTCCGGGCAGGAGACGGCGCATCATGAACTGATTATCGACCTGCTGGTTGCCTGCGCAGAACGCGGGATGGCGGTTTGGGTCATCTCCTCCAACATTGACGCGATCTGCGAAAAGACGGAAAACCAGGAATTTCTCCAGCGCCTGCGAACCATCAACTGACTTCCATGGAAAACCGGCGGCAGACTTGTGGCACAAAGACCTCCTTTTTCCTCCATCCAGCATTTTTTGCTGCAGGACGAAAGGCATCCGCAGAATTTTGCATGGCGCGGCAGTTGCCCGTCTGTATCGGCACATGCCCGTTGGCGGTGCCCCGGCCCGCCATGCATCGCTATTCATGGGTTTTATCCCCATTTCAGATACCCGCCGAAAAGCGTTTGGCTGCCTTGCGGCAAGCCGGACGCTTTTCTTTTTCCCCAAGCGGGTGAGAAATCGTTCCCAGAACCACCTTCCCAAAGACCAGCAGGGCGGATTGCAGCTGCCGTAATACTGCTCCCAGCACACTGCGTACACCTGCCACCCGGAAGCTGCAGGCGCCGCTCTCATAGATGGGCGCCCGCACCATCTCCCAGGGCGGAGTGACAGAGGAAAAGGTCTGGTTCTCCCTGGTGGTGGTCAGTGTGTCCGGTCCCATGGGAGCAGATCCACATTTTTATCCCTCCGCCAGTGAGATCCGGATACAATACGCCACATGGGATGTGGGGGCCTGAAGCCCGCGTACTTTGGCGCAGTGCCCTCGTTCTTCTGGCGCCGGTTGCTGGACCAGTTCACCGCCACAGCGCCGCCCTGACGGAGCGTGATGGTCCGACCGCTCTGTGGGATCACCAGGAAGGGAGCCTGTCCCACAGCAAAGTTAAACCGGAGGGCGGTGCTCTCTGCGTCGGGAAGGCGCGCCACGGTAAGGCCATTCGCGTTTTCCACATTCTGGCCACCGTTGAGAGCCACCAGGGCAATGCCGGCACGGCCGGGAGGAGCAGCCCTGGCATACATCCCACGTCCGCGTTCTGTGCCGGTTCAGTGTGATGGTGATTGATGGATATGGAGAGCTTTGCTTTTCGCTCCGGTCTGCTCCACCTCCACATCGGCCTGCGCTCCCTGTAGTCGATGCCGGAAGGCCCCTCGTCCGTCAGGGCGTTCACCATCAGCGGCTGGATGCCGCCGGTGAAGGAGATGTCACCATTGTCCCAGGGGTCGGCCGGATTATAAAAGCTGTCCCGCTGTTTCTCTGCGATGTCCCGCTCTGTAAAGTAGGCAGCCTGGACATGGGCCAAGTATTTTTCGATGTCCAGGACCAGTTTCAGCTCCTCCGGAGTGTAGTTCCCCCATCCACGGTGATCTTCTTATCTGTGATGAGATTGCCCCGGCTGTCCACCAGTCCATGGAACTCCAGCATGCGGTTGCGCATCAATCAGCCCCCACCGCGGCGTAGGCCGGGGGCAGCGGCGCCAGCGGGAGGAGATGGGGAACGGCTGGCCTGGCTGGCCCCTCAAGTTTACACGGGCCATTCCGCCATCAATTCCATTCCGCAGAGCACGGCCGCTGCCGCGCAGCGTCAATGTCCGGGGTACTTGCCGCTGGCGCAGATCCGCCTCCGGGGCCTCGGCCAGCTCCTCCCGCCGCACTGGTTTAAAGAGATATTGAATGGGGTGGCCTGATAGCCCGCCTTCAAATATGCGTTGCTGCGGTGGTGATAAAAAAGACTCCCGCCCTCTCGTCCCAGGACCGCAGCTCCCAGGCAAACTCCATGCCGCTCTTGCCAGCCATACAGATGTCCAGACAGAACAGGTTGAACCACGCCCCCTTCCGCATCGTGGCTTCCAGATTCTCCGTGCTGGAAAAGGGCCTCCCCTCGTGCTCCACGTTCCGTCCCCGCAGGATATCCTCCTGTATGGCGCAGATTCCTCCCTGCATGGGTGCCGAAAGAGTCCGTAGCATATAGCAGGTCGATGCAGAGGAGAAATTGTGCCCGTGGAATGGACGGAAAACAGCGTCAAACTTGCCGCTATAACAGGCGATTCAAACCCAAGTTGTATCTGCAATACCATGAGGCAGAAGCATCCGTCTTGTAGTGTCTTTGGAATTAGAGGATAAAAAGGGTCCCCCGGAAATCCGGGGGGACCCTTTTTGCTGTTCAGAGGTTTGTCTGAACAACAGACTTGTGATGAAGTCTCGACAAAATTTGCTTCCTGCGTTATCTCTATATTTTTATATATAGGGAGAAGCCCCCCGGGCAGATACCCGGGGGGCTTAGGGTTCAACTGTTTCCAGTTATCTCTGACGCTCAGAACTCCAGGCCAGAGAAATCATAAGTGATGTCATTGTAGGTCAGTGTGGCATCTTTAGTTTTCAAGCAGCGGACCTCACCATTGTCGTTCACAACCATGGTGATTGCATTTTCGTCCAGCGCAACAAAGGCAACCTCAGTGACACCTTCAACGTCCCAGCCTTCCTTGGCGAGGCCAGCCATCAAGGCATCGAAGCTCTCATCATAGCCAGCGCCGCCCCAGCTCTTGATGCCAGCTTGGTAATCCCCAAACGAGCTCCCGGACACTACATCGACATCTCCCTCGATGTGGACAACTCCGTTGTTATCAATAAACTGATCAAGGCCCAGACTGGGGAGATCGCCGAAGTTTTCCCACGCAGTACCTTCCCATCTGCTATAAATCTTCCTGGCCTCCTCGCGGGTAGTCGGCTGCAAAATTACACCAGTCTTGTCACTAGAATCGTAGGTAAAGGTAGACTTGAAGCCAGTTTTGTCGTTCTCAGCAATAAACTGATACTTACCAGACTCCATCTCTTTCTCGATTACAGTGTATCCGTCCTTCTCAATAGCGTCCTCAATGGCCACCAGGATATCGTCAATGTCGGGCTCCTCGCCGATGTAGAGAACATCCACAGAACCATCCTTGTTGAGAACCACAGTGATGTCAGAGTCCACAGGCCGGTTGGGCTTCTCATAGGTGTTGGTCTTATCGTAGATCACCACAGAGGTGGCAGCGCCGTCCTCCAGGATCGCGCTGATCTGATAGTTGAACGTACCGTTCTTCTCATTCAGATCATCAATGATATTCTCCAGCTCATCCACGCCGGTCTCAAAGGTGGTCTCCTGCTTGTTCTTCACAATCTGGATCAGAGTGATGTTGACATCCTCCGCCACGAAGAAGCCCTGAGTGGACTTGGTGGTAACAAACAGGGTGCTGCCCTTCATCTCAGGCTGATCTTTACTGAAGCTCTCCATGTAGAGGACGGTGTCTTCCTTACCATTGATCGCAGCCTCCAGATTGTCGATGTCTGTGACATAGTCTTCATTCAGAATCAGCGCCTTGGAGGCAGGCTCAACGTTCATGACCTCGTTATCGGCGTTGTACTTCACCTGGTACCAGTTGTACTGATCCATGGTGTCCAGATAGGTCAGCGCGTCGCCGACTTCCTTGATCTCGACCTCCTGGCCGTCGGAAATCACCTTGCGGGTCCAGGTCCACTCGTCGGCAGTCTTGTCGTAGGACTCCATCTCCACATCATCCGTGTGGGCGTATACCAGGTTCTTGGAGGCGGCTGCATCCTCGCCCACCACAACGGCTGCGATAATATAGCCATTCTCCTTGTACAGGGTATACACACCGGAGGCTACGCCAGATGCCTCCCTGTCTTTGATGTCATCCTCGGCGTCCTTGCGGGCATCCTCTGCATCCCAAGGCGTGATGTTGGCATTCTTAATGCCAGTGGTCACGGAATCCACGCCATCAATGATGATATCGGACCGGTTGCTGTCAGTCATGATCTCCTTGATGGAAGCAGTCAGGTAGACAGTCGCATCATTGCCGTAGACCTTGTTGTAATCCCCAGTACCGCCACCGGGCAGGGAGATGTTCTTCTTGTCGATGGTCTTGGTGTAAGCCGCATTAGCATACTGGGCGACATCGTCGTCATCGCTGATCTTGCCGGCAACCTCAGTCAGCGTGTACACGCCGTTCTTGTCGACGGTATAGGTGCACCAAGAGTTCACCAGAGCGTTGTTCTTAGCCTCGGGAACATCGCCCTTGTCGGCTTTGACCTCGATGACGTCCATAGAGCCGTCAATGAAGATGGCGCTGGCGTCCAGAGTCTTGTTGGACAGGTTGCTGTAAGCGGTGTCAATACCGGTGATGAAGACATAGTTGTTGGGAGTCTCCACCAGATCCACGCCGATCAGGTAGCCGTACTCGTCCAGATAGACGTTGTAGGTCAGATCCTTCAGATTGACCTTATTGTCGGTGTACTGGTCCAGAACCTCCACGTCATACTCAGCGGTATCGGCGTAGTTGTACTTGGTACCGTCAATGGTGACGCTGGAGCCCAGCTTGAAGGCGGTGATCTCACTGTCGGAGACAACCTCAGCCTTGGCAAGGGTCTGAACCTCACCGTCAGCCACAGTCACCAGATAGACCTCATCCTCCACAACGTCAGCAGCCAGAGCGATATCCTCGGCGGAGACATCAAAGGACTCCTTGTCCTCGTTCTTGGTCAGGGTCTTCACGTAGGTGTTGCTCACCTTGTCCAGGCCATAGACGTCGAAGGTCGCTTCGTCCTTCTTCTCATCATAGTCGTCGGTAGCCTTGGCCAGATAGGTGTTGATGATGGCGATATAAACGTCCTTGGAAGCGGTGTCCTCGAACACCTGGGTCAGCACACCATCGCCGGTGGCGCCCACGCCGTCCTTGTTGTTCTTGTTCAGATCCTTGACGGTGAAGTAGGCATCGCCCAGGACCTTGCTCTCGGTCTCACCGTCGATGGTGATGGTGAAATCGTAGTCCTCAACCGTGGACTTGCCCAGTTCGTCATACAGATCCTTGCCGGAAACCTCAGTGGTGTACTCCACAACCAGCTTGTCGTAGTCCACATAGGTGCCGACCTCGTCGCCCTTCCAGGTCCAGGTGTGGGCCGGACGGCCGAAGACGTCGATGGTGCGATCCAGCTCCAGGTCGGGCTGATACCGCTCGGCGAACTCGACAGTGTAGTCGTTCTGAGTGTTGTCCTTGGTATCGTCAATAGAGGTGGCAGCACCGGCAATGCTGCTGGTGATGTAGGTGGGAACAGAGGGACGGGTGCTGATCACAGTGCCGTTGACGGTGATCTCCTGGCCCTTGTCTGCATACTCCACCAGGGTGGCCTGCAGGGCGTTCACGGCGTACAGGCAAGCCTCCTCACGAGTGGCGGCGCGGTTGCCCACGAACTCGTCGTTGCCGTCGGTCAGACCGATCTGCGTGGCACGGCCCATGACGTTGACGGTCCAGTTGGGGCCGGTGTAGCCCTCGATGGCGCTGTCATAACCCAGAGCGGTCAGCAGCATTTTCAGGAAGGCAAAGCCGGTCAGCTGCGCAGAGGGCCGGAAGGTGCCGTCGGCATAGCCGTCGATCAGGCCGGACTCCACGCAGTAGGCGATGTAGCCGGCAAAGGTGGAACCCACGGGCACGTCCTTAAAGGGCGCGGCCTGGGTGCCCAGGGCCTCAGCCGTGGTCTTGCCAAGCATCATGCAGGCGATGATCTTGGCGGCAGCGCCACGGGTCAGGGTTCCCTGGGGCTGGAAAGCACCGCCGGCATAGCCGTCGATGATTCCCATTTCGGACATCACGTTGACAGCTTCCGCATAGGCTTCGCCGCTGAGGTCTTCGCTGTCTGTGAAGTCCTTGGCACCGGCGCTGACAGTGACCAGAGACATGGTCATCACCAGAGCAAGCACCAGAGAAAGGAACTTCTTCATTGGGATTTCTCCTCCTTTTGAAATTTGCGGTGGTCCGCCGCGGCCTCCGGGCCCATTCGATGCCTCCGCCGGCGCATTCGCCGAAGAGTCGCATCCGCCCCGGCGTCCCCGCTGAGGCAACTCTATCCAAACTTCTCTAAAAAGTCCACAGTTTCAGCCCGTTTTTAATCCAAACGAAAACTTATAGACGCAATACGTTTTGAATTTGTTATATTTTGTAACCTTGGTGCAGAGAATAAAAGAGGCGGCAAAGCCCTTCGCCGCCCCTCATTGAATCTGCTTCTGCCCAGGCTGCTTCGCCAGATAATACCGCTTTTCAAACTGCAGCAGCCGGCCGTCCTTCACCATCCGCCGCAGGATGCCCGCCGTCTTGCGCTTTCCGACGTGCAGGAGCTCCGCCACATCCTGGCAGTAGGCAAACCCCGCCTCCTGCAGATAGGCTGAGATCACCTCCCACTGCTTTTCCTCCGGCACCACTGTTCCGGGGAGATAGTATTTCTTGCCCACCTGCTCCAGCTCCCGCCGGCCAACCAGCCGGCGAAGGCGGAGATATGCCGCAGTGTCCGACAGATTCAGCAGCGCCATCACATCCCGCCGGGTGATGCTGCCATGGGCCCGGGTCCACTCCAGCAGGGTCTGGTCGTCCTCCCGCTGTCCGCCTGCCGCCCGGATGTCCCGGAGCGTGATATTTTCCAGACCTCCCCGGATCAGCGCCGTCTGCACCACCTTGGACAGCCGGGCCAAATCCATAGGCCGCCGGGACTGGGGGGAGAGCAGCACATGGGGATCCTCCCCAGGGGAGCGGACCTTCTGCACTTTTTCCAGCAGCCGCCGCACGGCATTGGTCAGCAGCATGTCCCGCTCCGGCAGATGCAGCAGCCCCCGCTCTAAATCCACCTGGTCCCAGGTGAGATTCACCAGCTCCTTGCCCTGCACGCCCATTTGCCAGCTCATCCACAGAGCAATGCCCGCGGCGGAGCTGTCCTCCTTTTGAAGGACCTGCCACAGACGGAATTCATCGAATTGCTGCCCTGCCTGTGTTGAACGCTTTTTGTGCGGGGTGTCCCCGGCAAAGCAGGCTTGGAAGGTGGAGACTGACAGACCGCTGACCCGGACGGCATAGGGCCAGTCGTGCTGCTCCAGCTGGCGGAAAAAGTAGTCCCGCCGCAGATCTTTCAATTGGAGCTGAGGCAGGCCTCCCGCAGTCAGGGCATTTCTGGCAATGCGGGAGACGGACTCCGGCCGCAGAGGTTCCCGGAACTTATCGGAGATCACCACATAAGGAGACACCGCGCCGCCATTTTCGAAGCGGGCAGCGAGGCATCCGGCAGTCTCTTCCTCCAGCGGGACCGTCCGGTCCTCCAGAAACAGACTCCTCTCCTGGAAATCCACTTGGGCCCATTTCAGGGCGACGATCTCCTCCCGGCTGAGCCCCTGAAGCCAGGCCAGGCGGAGGATGAGCCCCGGCAGGTCCTCCGGATGCTGGTGCAGGAGCTGGCGCATATTCTGTTCATCCGGCTGGCGGAACTCGTTTCGCATAATGCCTCTCTTGGCGGGCGGCGGCAAAAGGTTATCCTTATGTAACAAATCAGAAGAATGATTTGGATTTCCGGATAACGCAAACGCTGCCCTCTCCCAGCCAATGGCTGGAAAAGGGCAGCTACCTTTTATCATCCTTCACCGCTTCCGCAAAAACTAAGTATATTACACTTAGAATTATAAGCATAACATTTCGTTTAAGTCAAGCATTATTATGCGTAAACTGATGATATTATATTGAGGAGTATATCATCATGCAGGGAAAGAAGCCGCTGAACATCGCAATCGGAAGACGGATCCAGCAGTCCCGGGAGCAAGCTGGGCTGACGCAGGAGGAACTGGCAGAGCGGATTGACCGTTCCACGCAGTTCATCTCCACAATCGAGCGGGGGTTGGCCGGCCCCTCTCTGGAAACTGTGATTCATCTTTGTGAAGTTCTTGGAACCTCCACAGAGTGGATCCTGCGGGGCAGGGCCCTCCTTCCGGACTCCAATCTGCTGGCAGCCTCCGTTATGGAAAAGCTCTCCGGGCTCTCCCCTGCCCAGCTGCTTCTGGTTGACCGAATGACCAGCGATCTAATCAAATTGCTGCAAATGAAGGAGAGCGGTGACGAATGAGCTCCTCTCCCTCCAATATGGAGGAATTGATAGACGCATCGCCTTCCCCGCAGCACCGCTGCATGAAGTTCACAGGCCGGCTGCAAAGTCTATGGCCGTTGGCCTGTCAAGATAAGACCGGGAGCCATTCTCCGGTGTTATGCCCCCCGGAGATCATCAGTCCGGAAGTATATCCCATCGGCCAGCTACTCTTTACAAACGCTTCCTTACACAGAATGCTGAAACATAGAATTCCTTAGAACAAGAAACGCTCAGATGGGTGCATAGAAGCAGCTCCTCCAGCTTACAGCGTGATCCGTACAGCAAAAGCCAGCACCGGACAGGAAATATCTTGCCCGGTGCTGGCTTTTGTGCTTCTTTACTATCTCTGCTTGAGGTGGGTCTGTCAGAACCATGTTGTCTGTCCGCAGCAGCTCTGCCCGGCTTTTTCAGGACCTTTCGCCCGGGTCTTCACCAGAATGCTCTTATCGGATGCCCGTTCCTATTTCTGGTACATATCTGATGGTATGCCATCTCTCACATCAGCCATCTGCTCATGTCCGCCATTATTCACGCTCCGCCTTGCTATGCGGCTGAAGAGCCGTGGGATGCTTTGCCTCAGAATACGCCCTGCTCCATCATGGCCTCAGCCACCCGCTTGAAGCCGGCGATGTTGGCGCCTGCCACCAGGGTGCGCCGGAGTGTAAACCGGCGCCTTTTGATCTTGTGCCCACTCTGGCTGGAGTCTGCAAAAGTATTCCTGCTCTGATGGCGGCAATGCAGAACCCCTTTCAGGCCGGCAGTTCTTTTCTGCCCAGAAATAATGAAACAGGCCGTCGGCTGCAGCCGACGGCCTGTTTTCAGTTTCTCCGGTTATTGATACAGCTTCGGGAGCCGAAAGCTCTGCTCGCCATTTGCCTCATCCGTCACGGTTCCGGCCGGGAAGTAAATCACCGGATTTCCCTCCTCGTCCACCTCGAACTTCGTGGTCCCGCCGATGGTCACATAGTCGCTCAACGGCGCGTTGTCCTCAATCGGGAAGTAGCGGACCTCCGGGTCCTTCTCCATGCGGTTGGCCATCTGCATCGTGATCGTCTCCGTCAGGTAATTCACATAGTCCTCTCCCAGGAGCTCCTCCAGCGTGACGTCCTCCTGCTGGGCAGACGGTTCTTCCGTCTCCGGCGCAGCCGCCGATTCCTGCGGCGGAGTCTCCGGATCCGTCCCCTCACTCTCCGTGGTAGACGCGCCGCAGGCAGTGAGAAGCAGCATACAGAGCAGCAGTGTGAGGAGCGTGGAAATCTGCATCCGATTCTTTTTCATGATGAATTCCTCCATTCCATATTCATCCGCAGCACCCGTCCGGGCGCCTGTTCCCTTTTGATACCGATACCATAAGCCCTGTTTCCGGCAAAGCAGCCGCAAAAAGGCATCATTGTTGCATCATTTCCCTTCTGCGGCACGGGAGGCCGGTTCCTCCCCGGAGAGGTTCCACACAAATCCCATCAGCTCCACACTGACGCGCCCGCTGCGGCCCTCCACCTTCCATCCGGGGCCGGGCCGTACTGTCAGATCTCCAGCCTGAGACCTCTGCGGAAGGCCTGTCCAAGCGCTTCCGCCGTGCCCAGGGAATCCCTTGCCGAGCGGAGTGTGGAGTCGATCCACACCGGCAGCCCCGTGCCCTTGTCCACCATCATCCAATGGTCATCCCGGTGCTCCGGGCCGCCCCGCAAATACAGCATACCGGCGGCCAGACTGCCGTCGGCCTGGATATACACCACGCCGCCTCCGCCTGGGCCTTGCTATGCTCCTCCGTCTGTTCCAGCAGTTGGGTGGCGGAATAGACGTCCAGCTCCGGATACCGGATGGTCCTGCCCAGCAGCTCCAGCTTTTCCGGCAGCGACGCCTCCCCCGCCGCCAGCCGCCTTTTGCCCCCTGCGGAAGAGCAGGTCAGTAATTTATTCCCACAATGGCCAGTCTGCCATCGACAACACTGAACACCACATTGGGCCTGCCGCTGGCGGACAGGGCAAATCCTGCCTTGCTGGGGGCCAGCCCCCCGGGGTCCGCCCCGGCGATCTCAGAGACCAGCTCTTCTGAGAAGATCCGGTCCGCTTCCAGTGCGATCAGGTCCTCCCGGGACTCCACAGATTCCCCTCCATCGGAAAAGCCGATGTACAGCGGATACGACGCCAGGTCCGCCAGCGCCTCCAGATCCTTTTCCGCCACTGCGGCCTGGATCTGCTCTGCAAATGCTGTAACAGCCTCCGTATCTATGGAAAAATTATCTGTATACTGGGGCGCTTCCGTATCCGTACCGTCCTCCTCAGGGGTCCGGCCCCCATCTTCTCCAGTGGTCTCCTCCGCGGGCTGCTCCGCCTGCGGAGAGCTGCCCCCCTCCGGCGAGGTGCTGCCGCTCTGGCCGCAGCCTGCGAGGGACAGGCACAGGAGCCCTGTTAATGCCAAGAAAATGAGCTTCTTCTGCATCGTTTATGATCCTTTCCTCAAGATGTTTGCCGGCGTCATCCTCTGTGGGACTCCGGCTGTCTTATAAGACGCCCCAAAGGGCAAAAAAGTTTTGGCGGCCGCTTTTCCTCTTCCACCTTCGGAGGATCACGCCTCCGGAATGTCGCCGGCGCGACCGCTGGCCACGAAGAGTCCCGATGCGCCATCGGAGGCCGTCAAAAGGCCGTGGGAGAGGCAAATGCCTCTCCCACGGCCTTTGGGGAATCAAATTCTGCCAGAGTACGCGCTTACTTGGTCACCTCGCCGCCGGGGGCAGAGTGAGCCGTAGACCAGGCGTGCTCCAGAGCCGCCCAGTCGCGCTGTTCCAGCTTCTCCGTCCACTTCTCGACCTTGTCACCGCTGACGGTCACCCAGGTGTAGTCGTGGCTGTTGGTCGCCTCCTGCATGTCGGCATAGAACCAGTCCTCCGGATTGTTGTCGGGCCAGGTGATCATCTCGTCCTCGTCCAGCAGCCGATCCTCATCCGGGCTGCGGCCCAGGGCGCGGTTCACGATCACGCAGGCCTGTGCCCGGGTGATGTTGGTGTTGGGGCGGAAGGTCCCATCATTAAAGCCCTCGATCAGGCCCACGCGGGCTGCCGCCTCTACGTACTCGGTGTACCAGGCGTTAATATCCACATCGGTGAAGTATCCCTGGTAGTCCTCCCGGGTGGTCTCGAAAAAGCCCACCGCGATCTTGGCAAATTGGGCGCGGGTGATCTTGGCATAGGGCCGGAAGGTCCCGTCCGAGAACCCGTCAATGATGCCCATGTTGGTCAGGGTGGAGATGGCGTTGTTGCACCACAGGTCGGAGCTGCAGTCCGTGTAGTCGTTGACCTGGCTCCAGTACTCCTCCCGGGTGTCGTCCGTCAGCAGGCGGAAGAAGATGGTGGCCACTTCGCCCCGGGTGATGGTGCCGTAGGGCTGCAGCGTGCCGTCGGAGTAGCCGATGATATAGGAGTAATGGTCCTCCGTGTTCAGGGTGGGCCGGCTGCCGCCTCCACCGCCGCCTCCGGTGCTGCCGCCGCCCCCGCTGCTCTCCTTCTCGTACACCAGCACGAAGGGAGAGAAGCTGCCGGCAGTGAAGACCAGATGGTCGCCGTCGCGGGTAGCTTGGATCTTTTCCACAGTATGCGCGGTACCAGCCAAGTCGCCTGTGTCGCTGGCGCTCTCACGGTCCATGCCGGTATAGTGTACCAGGTAGAACGCGCCGTCCTCGTCGGCGTCGGCGGGCATGGGCCAGTAGATGGTCAGCGCCTGCTGGTTGCCCAGGGTTACCACGGTGTTGCCGTTCTGGGTGTCCACCAGGTCCAGATAGGCCATCTCGTACTGGGGGGCGGATAGCGTGTTGTCCGTGGCCGCGACTTTTGCAAGGGCGTCAGCGCCCATGGCGGCGTCGAACGCGTCGCTGTTGGAGACGCTGTCCACCAGCAGCTGCACGCGGCCGGGATCCACCTGGACCTCACTGTCATTGACATAATAGGTCACATTGCCGTTGTCAACGGCAGTGATCTGGTTCGCGTCCACAGTGTCGGCGCTGGTCACGATCTCGTTGGTGGAAGTGCCCTCGTCTGTGACGCTCTTGACCAAGAGATGGCCGGTACCGATATCAACGCTGCAGACGAGCGTATCACCGCCGGCGGAGAACACCGCCTGAATCTCGCTCTGGTTCAGACCGCCGTCGTAGATGGTCATCTCATAGTTGGCAGAAACAACGCCCTCTTCCATTCGGATGTTGTCGGTAGTGATGATGTTGCCGTCATCTGTGAACTGGAGCCGGACCTTGACGCCTTCATTTTCACCCTCGATTTGGTTCGGGCTCAGGCTATATACATAGCGGCTCACGTTGCCGGTTGCATCTCTCGAGTAGACGCCCTGGTCCATCAGATCCCAGCGGCGGATCGCCGCACCAGTCTCCTGGTCATAATAGTAGAAGCTCAGGTAGTCCGCCAGGTTTGCAGCCTGCGTCAGGTCCACGCCATGGCTGGTGAGCCACGCTTCCACAGAGTCGGGCAGATCGATGTGATAACCCGGCTCCGGCAGGCCCTGTTCCGTGCTGCCGACAAAATCGCCCGCATCGTCCAGCACACCGCTGTATCCGGTTCCGCCGGTGTAGATCACAATGTCCGCCGGCGTGATGGTGATGGCATAGGGCTTCACCTCCACGGGGTCCGCCGGGACCTCCACCGGGGGATCCTCCGGATGTTCCGTGTCCGTGACTACCACGGTGTTCACGATCTTCTGGTTCACATCGTCCAGTGAGGTCTGATAGCTGGCGTACAGCGTTGCATAGGTCCAGCCTTCGACAATAACCGGATTGGTGACCGTATTGCCCTCCTCATCTGTCAGCGTCACACCTTCCAACTTGTCAGTCACATCCAGGGTCAACGTCTCATCCGTCATGCTGGCAATGGTGATGGTCCAAGTGATGGGATCGCCCACGGTGACAGAGGTCTGATCCGGCTCTTTGATCACCATAAAACGGCCGTCTCCGGGATCGGGCTCGGGCTCTTCGGGAGTCGCCTGGAAATCCCAGCGCCCGTACAAAGTGGTGTCGGCATCGATGGCAGAAATCGTTCCGCCGTAAGGGACACCGACTTTGTCATACCAGCCGATAAAATACCAGGTCCCCTGCTCGTCTGAAACCTGCAATTCACTGGGCGGCTGAATGGTGTAATTGCTGCCGGCAGCCAGTGTTTCCGTTTCAGGCAGTTCCACGCCCTCCGGGTGATCGCCGGCCCACGCATAGGTAACCGTGACCTGGGTCGGCACGACCCCTGCGGGGTGGAAGGTCACAACAAAGAGATCCCAATCCTCTACCGGGTCTCCGATCTTCGGAGCATCACAGTCCTCATAGTTGCAGGTCCAGCTGGGATCCCCATAGCCTGTATCAGGTGTTGCCTCCAAGATATCGCCTTCGGCCAGGCGATACTTGCCATCTGCATTAACCTCCACGATTGCCGTGTAGGTGGTCTGCTCATTGCTGAACGTGCCGTTTTCCGCAAGGAAAATCACCGAGATGGTATTCCCCGGCTCCTCTCCAGCTTTCTGGAACTTCGCTGTGAAGGTGGTGTCCTCGTCGTAGGGCAAGCCTGCCAGGGACTTCATTCCCGCGTTCGTGTCAGTTCTATGATAGTAGTCATCGGTCCACTCCACGAACTCACAGCCCTCTTCTGCTGTCGCCACAGCTCCCGTCGGAGAGGCCATGCCGGTCGTCTGGTCTCTGGTGACGACTTCTTTCTCCAGGCTTACAAAGCCCATAGCGTGATCGGCACTGACATAGGTGAAGACAATCTGGTCCTTGTCGGGGGTCCCGTCGGGTTTGTTGTCGGGACCCAGCTCGTCGATGTCATAGTAGACGTCGATGGAGTTATGGCCTGCTTGGAGAGTCTCACCGCCTATGATCTCGACATTGTTCAGTTCCGCCCGGTCAAAGATGTAGGTGCTATCGCTATGAGACGTCCTGTTCGTGTCATACAACCCGCTGACCGGCGTGCCTGCCGTGGACGGCCTATCCTTGGGATCGGTCTCTGTTTCTTCATTCCCATCTCGGTCCAAATAATGGTACACGACAGTGTATGTGCACTCGTCGGGCGTCACCGTGCCGTCGGTGGTTGCGGTGAAGACAACGTTGTGCCCAGGCATGTAGAACAGGCCCTCAATAATGTCGCTTTCCTGAAGGTCATTTGTAGTCCATTCAGTAGCGTCTTCTGCCTGCTTCTTGATTACAACGGTTTCCCCGTAGGTGTAGGACTCTGGTTCAGCGTAGAGAGCCTCGTCCAGATAATAGGTTACGGTAAATTCCCGTTCTGTGCGCGTATACTCCGCTCTATACGTAATGTCCCCGGTTACAGTATCCGCTATTTCAGGAGACCATCCGGTAAACTCATACGAATAAAGTTCGCTGGGTTCTTTAGTCGGATCCTCAATTCTCGGTGTCTTATCGCCGTAAGCCAGCCCGGGAAATACGGTCTGGGGACTTGTTGTTGTGCCGCCATTCAAGTCGTAAGTCACCGTATAGCTGTTGAGCTGAGAGAAGCTGCCCTTGATCACAACAGCATGATCGGGCATTGTAAATGAACCTCCACTCAGCGCAACATTTTCAGAATACCAGCCGCTGAAGCGGTAATCTGTGACATCCGGCATCTTTGCCAGTTCCACAGTCTCACCGTACTTGCAGGTCTGTTCACGCGGCACCTCCGGCGCACCCGCAGGGACTGTACCTTCATACTCATACGTCACTGTGTACTCGTTCCGGTCGTAGTACAGCCTCAGTACCAGCGTGCCGTCCTCGGCGATGATACCGGAGGAATCGGAACAGCTTTCATTATAAGTGAAGCCTTCGTATTCCTTGATTTCAGCAGTGGCAGTATTTCCGACAGTACCAGAGGGTGTCAATGTATCATCTGCAACGATCGAGTAGTTATCATCTTTCAAATTCTGCTGATAGTACTCTACCCGATAGCTGGCCGTGGAGGACTTCCACTGGGCGTACAGGGTCACATTGGTGTTTTCGATAGTGATGGCACTCCCCGCCGCATAAGGCGTTCCGGTGCCGTTCTTCTCGGTGTTCCACCCGGTAAACTCATACCCCGGCCGGGTGAACATGTTTTTGAGCACCATGGCCTCGCCGCCGGTGATGTAGTACTTGGGGTCCGTGACCGTACCTCCGGCATCATCGGCGTTGGCAACATACAACACCTGATACGTCTCCACCGGCGCTTCGGGGGACTCCGTCAGCTCCAGAGACTGATTCGGCTTCTCATCCACCATGTAGCCGCTCAGACCGGCCTTGTGTTCGCCCGTGTCATTTGTCACATAGGTATCGGCGTCGCTCCAGCTGCCGCTCACATCGGGCTGGATAGGGAACGTCAGGACCAGCTTGCCGCCGGACCAGGTGACAGTACCGTCCTGATTGGTGGTCTTCGTCACCGCGTTGGCTGTGTAGTCAAAGCCCTTCACAGTGATGGTCTTGCTGTCGACATTTACCACAGGGGTAACGCCTGTAAGCGTCTCTGGCTCATACCACGTATAGCTGCCGTCCGCGTCCTGGCCCTTGACCTCCGCATACTGGACCATCCCCCCGTCAGAACTGCCTGTCAGCCCCTCCGGGAAGGTGAAGAACTCCGACAGCGTGTCGGACAGCACCGTGTTCGCGCCGGCCGCCACCTTGGAGGTGCTCACGTTATCGGCGATGGTGCTGAAAGCGTTTTCCAGCTCCTCGGCATCGTCCGCCGCGAAGTAGTAGTTGCCTTCCGTCACGCGGGTGCCAAGATTGCAAAAATTCCAGCTTGCTTGTCCGAACCGATTTGTTGCCGTGGCATTGGGATAGTTGGAAGACACACCGTTCATGTACTTGTTGAAGTTGTCCCGTATATCATCGGGATCCGCATCCTCAAACATACCGATGGTGTACACGGTCACGCCGTTGTTTTTCAAATTGTGGGCCAGATTGACAGCGGTTGCTGCGACATCGTCATCAAAGTCGTTGCCGTGGTTGGGCTCACCATCGGTAAAGACCACCACGACCTGCTTGGCGTCCTGCCGGGCGCCGGTCAGCGTCGGATCCTCGACCCACCACTCGCCGCCGTCGTGTCTCCACTGTCCGTCCAGGACGTCCTGCGCAAGGGTCAGGCCGTAGTCTACGCTGGTGGCGCCGGCGGGCTCCAGCGCTTCGATTGCGCCGGTCAGCTGCTGAACGCCCGCCGCATCGACGGTGGTAAAGTCCTTGACGATCTGTGTATAGTTGTAGGCATAATAGTCGTCTTGGCGGTCGTTTCCGACGCTGTCCGCGTAGGAGTCATCCGCAAACTTGACAATGCTGATTCGGTGGGTCACGTCATGGTCTGCACCCGCCGCGTTTTCGGCCACTTGATCAATGAAGCCGTTTACAGCGCTCTGCATGGCCTCCATCTTGGAAGTCGTTATCTCTTGGCGCGTGTAAAGAGTACCTGTCCAAAGGTTGGCATTCTGGTTCCTGCTGGTAGTACCGAGCTGATTCCAGTCCCGGTAAAACCCGCTGCCGGTATAATACCCGATGGAATATTGCCGGTTCCCCCAAGAACCATCACTTTCAGCTTCCACTTCGTAGTAGTTGCCGTCATCATCGCGGAAATAATACGTCGTCCACCGAGACCCGTTGATGTCGCTATACGACCATCTCTGTTCATCAGTGGGGGTATATTCCCACGTGCTCTCTCCCAGGTCATCATCCATCGACCCGGAGACATCCAACACCAGCACAATATCCAGCGGTGTGGTCTTGCTTCCCTTGGTCACCTCGTTGGTGACATAGGCCTCCAGGGTCAGGGAATAATTTCCGTCCTCATCATAGTTGACCGTCTTGTCCACCACGACGCCGTCGTTGCTCTCTGTGTGGACCCGGTCGCTCCCGTTGCCGCCGCCAGGGTCTTCTGCCGCCAGGGCAGCAGTGGGAACCATTGTCAGCATCATACAGAGGACCAGAAATGCTGACAAGATCCGTTTCTTCATCACTTCTCCTCCTTTTATATTTCAGTGATCTTATATGTAAACATCCTTATGGATGGAATGACCGGTTCCCTCCGCCCACCCGGCGGCCAGCTGCTCCGTGTCCAGCATCCGCTCGTAGGACTGCTCCGCCAACAGGCGCACGCCGCGCTCCACCTCCGCCTGGGTAGCCAGATACAGCTTCCGCAGGCACCGGGGCGTTCCCTTTTCCTCCTCTACCCGGGCGTCATGACACAGGGTCTGGATCTCCTCCGTCACCTGGGTCCGGCTCATGCCTTTCCCGTTCCGGGTGCAGAACACCGGCCCCGCCGTCAGGCCCTGCCGCCGGGCGTAGTCCAGCAGCTCCCCCTGCAGACAGGCGGGCAACGGGACGTACCGCCGCTCCCCGCCGGTACGGACCGGCAGGCGCCCGGCCCGCACCCGCTCAACGGTCACCTGAGGCAGCTCCCCCACCCGGATGCCCGCCAGGGCGAATATTTTCACCAGCAGGTAAGTCCGCTCCTTTTCCAGTATCCTGGCAGCCTGCAGCAGCCGCAGATACTCCACCCGGCTCAGTTCCGGCTGGAGGCCCTTGTCCGCCTCCAGCTGCCCCACCAACTGCAGGTCCCGCCGCCCCATGTACTCCATCAGCCCGTTGGCGGCAGACAGGTGGGTATTCACGGTGCTGGGGGAATACCCTGCCTCCAGCAGGAATGCTCGCCAAGCAGCCAGCGTTCCCCGGGAGATCTGCTTGTCCGGGGGCAGGTAGTCATAGAGGGCCCGCAGCTTGGCACTGTACATCTGCACCGTGCCCTTGCGGCGTCCCCTGCCGGACAGGTCCGCCAGATAAGCCCGGATGGTCTCCATGCTGAGCTCGGCGCCGGGCCAGTCCGGTGTGCGGTGTGTCTCCCGCGGCTTCAGAGCCTCTGGACTCCTCATCTCCCCGCCTCCTGTCAACAGAATCGCCATTTCCTCCTGTAAGGGACCGAAACAGGGCCTGCAGACCAGGGGCAAATGTGCGCAAAAAAGCCCGCGCAGCCTGCGCGGGCTCAAAAATGGCGCAAAGACAGCAGCCGGACAAAATTCGACGCTTTTCCGGCCATTTTATGCTGCCCAAATCGGTAAAAGCTCTTGCGGCTGGCGGTGCTTTGTGCTAGAATTTGGTTACTGTTAAAATCAATTATGTATGTCTGGTTATTTTTTTGCAGCCATCCGCATCGGAATGGCGATTCTGTCCTATTTCTAACAGACCAGCCCCAGCCGTGCCAGAGTCCCGGCGTGCTCGGTGCCCGTGGAGATCAGGTAAATCCGGGTCGTCTCAATACTGGAGTGGCCCAGGACGTCCGCCAGCCTGGCCACGTCCCGGCAGACACGGTAGAACGTCCTGGCGAACAGGTGCCGCAGATTGTGGGGAAACACCTTGCTGGGTGCCACGCCCGCCTTGTCGCACAGCGCTTTCATCTCCGCCCAGATCTGCCGGCGGGAGATGCCTTTTTCGTTTCTGGTGAGAAAAATCTCGCCGGAAGCGATTTTTTGTTTCCTGGCGTATTTGAGGAGCTTGCGGCAGAGCTTGCCCGGCAGCAGGATGGTCCGGATCTTGCCCTTCAAGGAGATTTCGGCCCTTCCCCGGTACACGGCCTCCACGGTGACATAGCGCACCTCGGACACCCGGATTCCGGTGCCGCAAATGGTTTCCAGCAGCAGCGCCAGCCGTTCCCGGCCCTGGGTGCGGGCGGTCTCCAGCAGGCGGAGGTACTCCGGCCTTGTCAGCTCCCGGCTGTCGTCCCGGAACAGCCGCCGCTGGATGCGCAGGGGCTTCACCCGAAACGCCGGCCAGCCCAGAAATACAAGGAACCGGTTGACCGCCGCCAGCTTGACGTTGATGGTGGCCGGCGCCAGCTTCGCCTCCAGCAAGGCGGCCTTCCAGGCCCCCGCCGCCGCCTTGGACGCCGCCCGGCCGTCCAGCCAGGCGGTAAAATCCGCCGCATCCCGCAGGTATTTCTCGATGGTGGCGGGGCTCTTTTCCTCCCACACCAGGCGCTGCCTGAACGCCTGGAGCTGTTCTCCTGTGATGGTATAGTCTTGCACTGCATATCGCCTCCCGTACAATTATCCTCTATATTTTACCTTCCGGCCGGCTGTCTATGTATCCAATGGATTTTGCGCGGCAGAACACTGCTCTGACACCGACGGATAGGCCCCGGCCCTCTGCTTGCATTGCGGGCCGATTTGACGTATTCTTTAATAAAAAAGGCAGGTGCCAAAAAAAGGGAGGGATCGCCTTGGTGCGGACCGCAAAGCGGACGCCTCTGATTCACGCCGGACGGGCCTTTGTACTGGCCCTGGCGGCCGGACTGGTGCTTGTTGGCTGCATGGAGTGGAGCCGCCGGAACCAGGAGCGGGACCGCATGGGCTATGTCGCCAGCGCCATCGGGGCGGAGACGTATGAGTTTATGCTCTCCGAGATGAGCAAAACCCGCGTTCTGGAGGCCTATCTCATCCAGACCAGCGGGGACTATTCGGACTTCGGCAGGGTCGCCCATGTCCTGCTGCGGGAGGACTATGTGCGAAACGTCCTCTTCGCGCCGGACGGGATCGTGGACGGTGTCTTTCCCCTGGAGGGAAACGAGGATGTCGTCGGGCTGAACATGTACGGGGACGGGGCCGGCAATCTGGAGGCTCAAGCTGCCATCGAAAAAGAGGCGCTGTATATCGCCGGCCCCTTCCAGCTGATCCAGGGCGGCCTGGGCATCGCCGGGCGGCTGCCGGTCTTTCTGACGGACGAACAGGGCCAGCGGTATTTCTGGGGCATCGTCTCCGTGACGCTGGACTTTCCGGCCGCCCTGTCCGGAAGCTCCGTGGAGCGGGTAAATGCCCAGGGCTTCGCCTGCCAAATTTGGCGCATCAATCCGGACGACGGACAGAAACAGGTGATTCTCGAGACGGCGGACCCGCTGCCGGAGGGTGTGCGGACTGTGGACCACGCGCAGGAGCTGTTCAACTCTGTCTGGACCGTCTCCCTGGCGCCCCTGCGGCCCTGGTATCTCCAGATCAGCCTGTGGCTGGGGGTGGCGGTGAGCCTGCTGGTGGCGTTGCTGGCTGCGGCGGGCGTCTACTACGCGGGCCGGCTGCGGCAGCTGCAGCTGGAAAAATCCCAGCGGGCCATCCAGCAGCTGCAGGAGCAGCTGGAGCGGGAACAGGGCAATATGCTGCTGAACCAGATCCGCTCCCACTTCTTTTACCACACCCTCAACGCTCTGCAGGCCCTGATCGTCCTGAAGCCGGAGGCGGCCTACAAAATGGCCGGAGACTTCGCCCGCTACCTGCGGTTCACACTGGACTCCGTCACTGCCGACGGCGGGATCGGCTCCTTCCGGGAGGAGATCCGGGCGGTCCGGGCCTATGCGGATATCAACCAGCAGCAGCTGGGGGACCGGCTGCACATGGTCTACGAGATTCCCGACGTGGACTTTCCCATCCCCCTGCTGACCATCCAACCCATTGTGGAGAATGCCATCCTCCACGGCATCAAGCCCAAGGTGGGCGGCGGAACCGTCTCTTTGAAGCTGGAAGAGCTGCCGGACCACTGGCAGGTCACGGTGACGGACGACGGCGTGGGCTTCGGCCTGGAAGCTGTCCGAGAGAAGGGCTCCATCGGGCTGGAGAATGTGCGGCGGCGCATAGCCCGCTTCCCCGGCAGCGAGCTGCGGATCACCAGCACAGTGGGCATGGGCACACAGGCTGTCCTGACTTATGGAAAGCGGGGGAAAAACATGGAAAATCTTTCAAAATCGACCTGAAAGCGTACGGTTTCCGTACGCTCCATCTGGTACAATAGAAACATAAGACAGGGGTGACCGCGATTGAAAACCATTCTGGTGGACGACATGCTGCTGGATCTGCAGCTCTTCGAGCTGAAATGTGCGGACATGCCTGATTTTGAAATTGTGGGGAAATTCACCGATCCCAACGCGGCCATTGAGTACGCCGCCGGCCATGTGGTGGATTTTGCCCTGCTGGACATCGACATGCCGGGGATGGACGGCATCCATCTGGCCCAGGCCCTGCGGCGGCTGCGGAGCGACATCATCATCGTCTTCGCCACGGCCCACCCGAAGTTTGCGGTGGAGGCGCTGAAGATGAAGGCGGACTACATCATCTTCAAGCCCTTTGACCGGGAGGACATCGCCGATGTGATGGAGCGGGCCAAGCTGCTGCGCCGCCGCCAGTGCAAGCGCATCCATTTCCACACCTTCGGGGCCTTCGACATGCTGGTGGACGGCGAGCCGGTGCACTTCCGCTCCGGCAAGGCCAAGGAGCTGATGGCCCTGTGCGTGTATCGGGACGGGCGGCCGGTGTCCATTCACGAGATCGTGGAAAACCTATGGGGAGAGAACGCCGACGGCACCGGCTACCGCCGCACCATCAAGGAGCTGGCAGACACCCTGCGGGACTATGGCGCGGAGGAGATGTTCCTGCGCAGCCGGGGGAGCCTGCGGGTGCGGATGGACCTGGCGGACTCGGATTTTCAGGCATTCATGAGCGGCGATGAGGACGCCATCTGCCAGTTTCAGGGGGTGTTCATGCAGCAGTATTCCTGGGCGGAGCCCATGGTCTGCACGCTGCAGGAGAAAAAGGAGCTGATGCTTGCCCGCATGGGGAAGCACCGCATGTAAGGAGGGGGCTGAAACTTTGGATGAGTTACTGAGAATGGAGCACGTCAGCAAACGCTTCGGCGATTTCTACGCCAACAGGGACATCAACCTGTCCGTCCGCAAGGGCGAGGTACATACCCTGTTAGGGGAGAACGGCGCGGGAAAGAGCACGCTGATGAACGTCCTCATCGGGCTGTACCAGCCCACAGAGGGAAAGATCTTCCTGAATGGAAAGGAGGTCCGCATCGACTCTCCTGCCCAGGCGGTGAAGCTGGGCATCGGTATGGTGCATCAGCACTTCATGCTGGTGGAGGCCATGACGGTGTTCGAGAACATCATCCTGGGGGACCGGAACACCAAGGGCATCTTCATCGACAAGGAGGCCCGGAAGAAGGAAATCCTGGAGCTGGCGGAGCGCTATGGTCTGGACGTGGAGCTGGACCGGCCCATCACGGAGATTGCCGTGGGCGCCCAGCAGCGGGTGGAAATCCTGAAAACCCTGTATCGGGGCGCGGAGCTGCTGATTCTGGACGAGCCCACCGCCGCCCTGACAGACATCGAGGTAGAGGGACTGTTCCAGATCATCCATAAGCTGACGGAGGAGGGCAAAAGCGTCATCTTCATCAGCCACAAGATGCGGGAGGTGCTGCAGATCTCCGACCGTATCACCATTCTGCGCACCGGCGAGGTCATCACCACCCTGGATCGCTCCGAGACAGACGGCCAGGAGCTGGCCAACCTGATGATCGGCCGGGAGCTGGCCCCCTCCCACTACGGCAAGGTGGAGGAGCCGGGCGATCCCGTCATCCAGATGCGGAGCGTGGACTACCACAAAGAATCCAAGCACGCAGGGCTCAGCGGCGTCTCCCTGACCGTGGGCCGGGGCGAGATCGTGGGCATTGCCGGCGTGGACGGCAACGGCCAGAGCCAGCTGGCCCAGGTGGTCACCGGCGTGCTGACGCCGGACGGCGGTGAGGTGGACATGAAGGGCTCCAAGGTGGCTCAGTTCACCCCCAACGGCTTTATTCTGGAAAATGTATCCCACATCCCGGAGGACCGGAACAAGATGGGCCTCATCGGCAATATGTCCGTGAAGGACAATATCGTGCTCAAGGCCACAGACTCTCCGGAGTTCTCCAGTGCCAAGGGCTACTTTCTGAAGAAAAAGGCCATCCGGGACTACGCCCTGAAGATGCAGGAGAAGTACGACATCCGCTGCACCTCTGTGGAGCAGGAGACGCGGAACCTCTCCGGCGGCAACCAGCAGAAGGTGATCCTGGCCCGGGAGCTGGAGGGCAGCCCGGACCTGCTGGTGGCCGTCCACCCCACCCGGGGCCTGGATATCGGCGCCACCCGCTTCGTCCACGACACCATGATCGAGGCCCGGGACAAGGGCTGCGGCGTATTGCTGATCTCCGCGGACTTCGACGAAATCCTGGAGGTTTCCGACCGCATCGTGGTGATGTTCGAGGGGCAGATCATGGGCGTGTTCTCCGGCAAAAATCCTCCCATTGAGGAGATCAGCCTGGCCATGGCCGGGAAATAAGGAGGGGGAGAACGCATGAAAAACAGCGGAAAACTCGTCAGTTTCCTGGTACCCATCATCTCCATCCTGCTGGCCTTCGTCATCGGGTGCATCATCATGGCCGTGCTGGGTGCCAATCCCTTTGTGGCGCTGGAGTCCCTTTGGATCGGTGCCTTCGGCAGCCTGCGGAACGTAGGCACCACCCTGGCCCGCTCCACGCCGCTGATCTTCACCAGCCTGTGCGCCTGCTTTGCATACCGCTGCGGCGTGTTCAACCTGGGCGGTGAGGGCCAGTTCCTGATGGGCTCCATCGTCTGCTGCTACATTGCCACCCAGAGCGGGATCGAAGGACTGCCCGCCATTCTCCTGTGTCTGGTGGGCGGCGCCGTGGCTGGCGGCCTCTGGTCCCTGATTTCCGGCCTGCTGAAGGTCTACCGTGGCCAGAATGAAATGATTATCACCATCATGCTGAACTATGTGGCCACGCTGTTCATGGGCGTGGTATATACCGACTGGCTGCGGGACGGCAGCGTTCCGCAGACGCAGGCCGTGCCGGAGGCCACTCAGCTCAGCCGCCTCTTCGGCCTGCGGGTCACCTCCGCCTTCGTCATCGCCCTGGCGGTGGGACTGCTGGTGTACTATTTCCTGTTCTACACCTCCAAGGGCTTCCAGCTGCGGGCCGTGGGCCTGAACATGACGGCGGCGGAGTTCAACGGCTTCGCGGTGAAGAAGTACATCCTGATGAGCTTTATCGTCTCCGGCGCCATCGCCGGCCTGGGCGGCAGCGCCGAGCTGCTGGGGACCCAGTTCCGGCTCATCAACGGCTTCGGCAACGGCTACGGATTCGACGGCGTGGCCATGGCCCTGATCGGTCAGCTGCATCCTCTGGCGACCATTGTGGTGGCCATCTTCTTCGCAGCTCTGCGGGTGGGCTCTACCACCATGCAGGCGGCCACCGGCGTGCCCACCAGCGTATCCGACATCATCCAGGCCCTGGTGATCGTGTTCACCGTGGCGGGTCTGGCCATGGTGAAGCTGCCCGGATTCAAGGCGTTCCTGGGAAGGCTGACGGAGAGACGGAAGGAGGCGGCCTGATATGGAATTTGTCATGAACATCATCCTCTCCAGCGTTCGCATGGCCACGCCCCTGATCTTTCTGGCGCTGGCGGAGCTGTACTCCCAGCGGGCAGGCCTGGTCCACATCGGACTGGAGGGCCTGGCCTCTATCGGCTCTCTGGTGGGCTTTCTGGTGAGCCTCATCACCGGCAGCCCCATGCTGGGCGTGCTGGCTGGCGCGGCGGTGGGCATTCTGGTGAACATGATCTTCGCCTACGCCACCGTCACCCTCTGCGCGGAGCAGATCGTCTACGGTATGGCCATCAACATCTTCGCCCCGGCCCTGGCGGCCTTCATCTACCGGGTCTACTTCGGCGCCGGGTCCGAGCTGGTGCAGGTGGGTCTGATGAACACGCTGTCCTCCTCCCTGGGCATCACCTCCGACAACTTCCTGGTCCGCCTCCTGCTGGACCAGACGCCCATGGTGTACCTGGCTTACGGCCTGGTGATCTTCACGGTTATCTACTTCAACCGTACCAAGTCCGGCCTGAACTACAAGGCCGTGGGCGAGTATCCCAAGGCGGCGGCAACTCTGGGCATCAACGTCATTGGCGTGAAGTACGCCGCCTGCGTCATCTGCGGCGCCCTGGCCGGCATCGGCGGTGCCTATCTCACCACCTGCTACGCCAACACCTACGTGGACGGCAACGTGGCGGGCCGGGGCTTCATCGCCCTGGCGGCGGTGATCTTCGGCCGGTGGAGCGGTGCCGGCGTGCTGCTGGCGTGCCTGTTCTTCGGCTTCTGCGACGCGCTGCAGATCCGGCTGCAGGTGGGCAGCTTCGGCGTGCCCTATCAGTTCTTCCAGATGATCCCCTACATCGCCACCGTGGTGGTATTGGCCGGCATCGGCATGAAGAAGGCCGGCCCCAAGAGCTCCGGCAAGCCCTATCTCAAGGAGGAGCGCTGAGGATAATCGCCGCCCACGCGGCTGTTATCAATAGAAGGCATCCACATTTATGAAGAATTGGGAGGAAAGAACATGAAAAAATTATTGGCTCTGCTTCTCACCCTGGTCATGTGCCTGTCACTGGCGGCGTGCGGCGGCTCCGGTACCGACACCTCCGGCACTGACACGTCCAGCGGAGAAACCGGCGAAGACTCCGGCGACAGCAGCTACCGGGTGGCCATGATCTGCGACTCCAGCATCTCCGACGGCGGGTGGGGCATGTCCTGCTACAACGCCATGGTGGATGCCGCCGCAGAGCGCGGCTGGGCCACGGAGGTCTCCGACAGCATCGCCCAGTCTGCCTACTATGACACCATCATCTCCTATTGCGACCTGGGCTATGACCTGATCTACGCCCCTGGCAACCAGTACACCGACGCCGTCCTTCAGGCGGCGGAGGAGTTCCCCGATGTGGCCTTCGCCCTGCTGAACGGCGGCGAGGACACTCCCGCCAAAGCCGTCAACGGCAATGTGACCTCCCTGCTGCCCAATGCCCAGCAGGTGGGCTGGATCGCCGGTGCCCTGGCCGGTCTTATGACCAAGAGCGGCACGGTGGCCTTCATTGGCGCCATGGAACTGGATACCACCCTGGGCAAGTATAACGGATTCAAGGAAGCCGCCGCCTATGTGGGACAGCAGGAGGGCAAGACCGTCTCCACTCTGGATGTGGTCTACTCCGGCGACTTTTCCGCCGCCGACAAGGGCATTGAGTTTGCCAAGGCCATGATCGACCAGGGCGCTGATGTGTTCTTTGGCGACGCCTCCGCTGTGGACTCCGGCGCACGGCAGGCCATTGACGAAGCCAACGCCGCCAGCGGCTCCGTAAGCATCTATGACATCGCCCAGCCCTCCGATCTGTTGGGCCAGAACGAGTGCATCATCGGCAGCCAGGTGACGGACAATGCCTCCCTTGTGGGCCTGTGCATGGAGGCTGTGGAGGATGGCTCCTTCGGCGGCGAGGTCATCTACGGCACCCTGCAGAACGGTGCCCTGTCCGCCGGTGCCCTCAGCGACCTGGTGCCCGCCGATGTTCAGGAGAAGTATCAGGGCTACCTGGACCAGATGGTGGACGGCAGCTTTATGCAGTAAGATTTATACCCGCAAACCACTGCGGCTCCATCCAGATGCCTGGATGGAGCCGCTTTCCCCCCTGCCCGGGAAACTTCTGCCCAACGGTAGAACGGGGCCTGCAGTGCCGGGCATTGGATGGCGGGCAGCCGCTCCCCTCCTCTCTGGCCCGCAGACGCAAAACGGCCGTGCGATTTTTGATCGCACGGCCGTTTTTCCGATATTCTGCCCCACAGGAACGGCGCGGTCCGCCCTGTTCTCCGGGTCATCAGGAGCGGGAAGCTCTCTCCTCCCGGCAGTCTTCCGGTTTTTTCGTGTGGTTTTTATAGGTATTCCATGTGGGTTCATATTCCGCTGTGGCCTGATTGCCCCACATGGCCCAGCCCTCCCGGTCCCCGCGGGCAAACAGCTCAAGAAACGGCCCTGGAGAGCATCGCTCGATCAGAGGGATGAATTCGTCCGGTTTTCTGGAGTGCTCCCGCTTCTGTGCCCGCAGCAGGTTCACCTGGGACCTGGCCGGGGGCAGCGTCCTGTTCCCGCCGCCCCTGACACCAAAGAGCAGAATTTCCGTCACATTCCGGAAGTAGAACCCCACACCCCGGCCGTCCGGTTCTCCGTCCTTGCGAACCTTCTCCCAGATGATATTGCCCTTGTACTCGAATCCCCAGGCCTTCATGACCGCAAGGCCGTCGGGAAGCAGGGCATTGGGGACCCACAGATACAGATGGCTCTTCTCCGCCGCCACCTGTGCCACCGGCAGCGCCATGATGTCTTCCAGCTCCATGGTCTCGTAGCGATTCAGCCGCTTGTGCTCAGGCGCTACCTTCCCGGTCCGATTCTGGAACCTCCAGGGAGGGTCGGCATATATGGTGGCGTATTTTTGATCGCCGCAGAAACGCAGCAGATTTTCAGATGTTTCCTGGATTGTGCTCATCGATGTACCCTTCCTCCCAATCTGTGATGCACGGTTTCCTGATGCCTACTGCCAGAATGGGGCATCCGCCGTTCCTGCGGGAATCCAAGCGATAGGTCAATTTCCCCATCCAGGTGGTGCTGGCCCCGTACTTCCGCAGAATGGGTTTCCACTGGCGGGTCTTTCCGTCATAGTCGTAAATGGTTTTGAAGATGTCGTTCAGCTCGGCAGAGCGCGTAATGATGATCCCTGCACTGACAAGGTCGCAGTCATAATACGTCCGCATGGCCAGCAGGTCCCGGTCGAACGTCTGATCTTTGCTGTTCCACTCCAGATCGAAGGCGATCCGGTTTTTCAGAAAGTCGATATTATGTCCGTCGATATACCCGGGTATGACCTTTTCCTCAAACGGCTCCTGGGAAAAGCGTCCCCGCTGTTCGGCCTGCCGCGGATAGAACTTGATGTGGAGGTCGCCGGAAATGCGGATCTCGCGCCATCCGCGGGGATACAGCACATCATCAAACTTTTTGGGGATCTTGGTCTCGTTTCCGCCGGACTCCCGAAGATCGTCCGTAGTGATGCGCAGCTGACGCAGGCAGTCCACAATCTCGCTCCACTCCGCCGGAAATGCCTGTGTGATAATCTCAAGCGCGTGATTATAGCTGTAAAATTCAAACTTCTCTAAAAGGTCGGGCGCAATATACTCTCTCAAGTCCAAGGCGGCTGTCCTCCTGTGTTTTAGATATTATAACATCTTTTCCTCCCGTTTTCACCACCATTTTTTGAATGCGCCATAATTTTCAGGGGGTGCCTCTTTTTTACGTTTCACCAATCCGGGTCCCGCAGCCCCCGCCGGGCAGCAAAAATTTCGGAAAGAGGACACATGTTAACAGAGCGCAGCCAGTTGGGTGCTGTGGCAGGATGGTACATTTCCCCAGAGAGTTTTCAGAAGGGGTACGACCCAGGCATTGACGACTATATGGTGAAGCCCGGCGACTTCAGCGGGCTGCTCATGCGGGTGCGGGCACTGCTGCGCCGGGCCAATATTGAGGCCAGCCGGAAGCTGTCCGTGGACGGACTTCTTCTGTATGCCGACGCGCTGACGGCCTCTCTTGCCGGAGCGGAGATCCCCGTGACCATCCGGGAATTCAACATCCTGTACGAGCTGCTGTCCTGCCCCAACCGCACCTTCCCGCTACGGGCACAGGCGGAAGTTCTGTGGCAGCGGCAGACACACTGAACCCGCCGTCCCGTCACGTCCCCTGCGTCAATTCGCAAAGGCCATAGCCGGAAGTCCCGCCTCTCCGCTGCCGCAGCGCAAGAGGCACCCGGATGGCTCCCCGGTGCAGAGTCCGCACACTTGATTGAAAATGGATGCGCGGGCGGCAAATATTGTGGTATAATATCCATACTGAGATCGCTGGTGGCCGCCGGGCCGCGGCCGCTCCTTTCTCCGGCCGCGGCCCCCGCCCTGTCAGGGCTTTTACGGGCAAACGTCCAACTTCCCGGCGCACCGCAGTGTGCAGGGCTGGAGATCACAGCAGGTACGGCAGCCTCCGCCGCCCCCCGTCCGGCCCTCCCCCGATATTTTTGAAAACGGTGCAAACGATCAGGACCGTGTCGACTGCCGGAGCCTACCGGAGGGCGGCCGCCTGCTCTTGTCCGGCGGCGGCGCAACGCGCCGGAGGGAGCTCCGCCCTGGCTGCCTGCACCACCGCCGGAACGGCGTGAAGCACGGATGTGCCATCCGGGGGCACGGCGTCTCCGCAGGGGGGCGGCATCGAGGGCGCACTGTCCAAGGGGCAGTCATCAGAAAAGAGGAATGCGTATGTGGATTCTCTTCGCGGCTGGATCCGCGCTTTTCGCCGGTGTGACGGCCATTCTGGCCAAGTGCGGCATCCGGAAGACCGACTCCACCGTGGCCACCGCCATCCGCACCCTTGTGGTGCTGGTTTTTGCGTGGACCATGGTGTTTGTCGTGGGCTCCCAGGGGGAGATCCGGAACATCGGCCCCACAACGCTCCTCTTTCTGTTGCTGTCCGGCCTGGCTACCGGAGCCTCCTGGCTGTGCTACTTCAAGGCCCTCCAGCTGGGTGACATCAACAAGGTGGTGCCCATCGACAAATCCAGCACCGTGCTCACCATCCTGCTGGCCTTTTTTCTGCTGGGGGAGCCCATCGGCCTGCCTCAGGGGATCGGGGTGGTGCTGATCGGCGCAGGCACCTTCCTGATGCTGGAGAAAAGGTCCCTCGCGGCCGGCTGTGCACCCCAGTGCGGGAGCTGGATGCTCTACGCCTTTGGCTCGGCGGTGTTTGCCAGTCTCACCGCGATCCTGGGCAAAGCCGGCATTCAGGGCGTGGAGTCCAACCTGGGCACCGCCATCCGCACCGGTGTGGTGTTGGTGATGGCCTGGCTCATGGTGCTGGTGACAGGCAAGGCCGGTACGGTGCGGCAGGTGCCCCGGCGGGAGTTGGCGTTCATCTGCCTGTCCGGCGTGGCCACCGGGGCCTCCTGGCTGTGCTATTACCGGGCGCTTCAGAGCGGCCCCGCCAGCGTGGTGGTGCCCATCGACAAGTTGAGCATTTTGGTCACAGTGGCCTTTTCCCGGCTGGTGTTTCGGGAGAGGCTCACATCTCGCTCCGCCGCAGGTCTTGCCCTCATTGTGGCCGGGACGCTGGCCATGCTGTTCTGACCGCCGGAGCCATCCCCCTCCAGCGGGGTTCTCTTCGCGCCCACCCGATGCCGGACAGGTGTTCCTTTCGGCGGGCCGCCAGCTGGCGGCCGGGGGAAAATTTCCACTCTTGTTTTTTTCTGTACAGCGTGCTATACTGGCCGAGGTTTAAGGAATGCGGCGAAAGGGGGAGCTCCCTGGCGCCACGCTCACATAGATGACAAGAACCAGATTGCGAGGGAGCCTGTGTTCCAGGCTGAGAGGGTCCCAGTAAGGGCCGACCGCACCCGGCTTCCCAGGCGGAAGCGGGGGCATCAGCATCTGCGTGAAGGTCTGAACGGGTATGTGCTGATGAGGCGCGTGCCCGTTTTGTTTTGCGCAGAAAATTAAACTGGAGGGATTCCCATGAAAAAGAAGATTTCCGCACTTTTGTTGAGCCTGGCGCTGTGCGCCGGACTCCTGGCCGGCTGCGGCACCGGGGAGACGGCGGAGGCTCCGTCCGACACCGATGTACAGCAGGTGGACTCTCTGAAAATCGCATTTTCTCCCTATGCGGACGCCGACCTCATCTCCGAGTCCACGGAGCCGCTGGAGGAGCTGCTGAAGGCAAAGCTGCTGGAAAAGGGCTACGACGTGGGCGAGATCGACATGACCGTGGGCACCAGCTACACCGCCGTGGGCGAGGCCCTCAGCGCCGGCAGCGCGGACATCGGCTTCATCTCCGGCGGCAACTATGTGCTGTTCTCCGATGACTGCGACGTGCTGCTGACGGCGCTGCGCTACGGCATCAACAAGGACTCCGATAACCCCGCCGACTGGAACGACGGCACCATCGAGGAAAACACGCAGGACATGACGACCTACTACCGCTGTATCCTGCTGGCCGGTCCCAGCGCGAAGGGCCAGGAGCTGCTCAAGAAGGTCAACGCCGGCGAGGAACTGACCTGGGACGACCTGAACAGCGCCACCTGGGCGGTGCTGAATCCCACCTCCGCCTCCGGGTACATCTATCCCTCCCTGTGGCTGCAGGAGCACTACGGTAAGGGGATCAGCGATCTGGACAATGTGGTGGAGTGCGACTCCCACACCACCTCCGTGGCCCGGCTGGCTGCCGGTCAGGTGGATGTGATGGTGTCCTTTGGCCACATCCGCATCAAGAACGCGCCCATCTGGGAATCCGATTTCGGCGGCACGGCTCCCATGGTCGAGCAGACCGGCATCATCGGCGTGACCGAGGGCATCTACAACGACATGATCGCCTACAGCAAGACCTCTGACACCATGGCGGACGAAGCCTTCCGGCAGGCAGTGGGCGAGTCCTTCATCGAGCTGGCCCAGACCGAGGAGGGCCAGGAGATCTTCGGCGTATTCAGCCAGGTGGGCTACGACTGGGGCAGCGACTCCGACTATGACGGAGAGCGGGCGGCCCAGGCGCTTTTGAAATCTATGGAAGCGTGACCATCTTCAGGAGGGATTTCATGCTGCAGGCGATCCATATCCGCAAACAATTTCAGCGTTCCGGCGAGGTGCTGCGGGATGTCAGCTTCACCCTGGGCGACGGCGAGTTTCTCTCGGTCATCGGCCCGTCCGGCGCCGGGAAAACCACCCTGTTCCGCATCCTGAATGGAACGGAGCTGTGCAGCGGCGGTGAAGTCCTCTATGGCGGGACGCACTTTGAAGCCGCCCGAGGCCGGGAAAAGCGGGCGCTCCAGCAGGGGATCGGCACCATCTATCAGGATTTCTGCCTGGTGGAGAACCTGTCCGCCATCCAGAACGTGCTGAACGCCTGCCTGCCGGACATGTCCCTGGCCGCCTCCCTGCTGGGGGCGTTCGGACGGGAGCGGTCCGAACAGGCCGCCGCGATCCTGCGAGAAGTCGGGCTGGCGGACAAGCTGGAGGAGCCGGTGAAAAACCTCTCCGGCGGGCAGAAGCAGCGGGTGGCCATCGCCCGCGCCCTGATGCGGAACCCCTCCATCCTGCTGGCGGACGAGCCGGTGGCGTCCCTGGACCCCGTCACCGGGCGGCAAATCCTGTGCCTGCTCCGGGACATTCAGCGCCAACGCGGTGTCAGCATCCTGATGAACAGCCACAATCTGGACCTGTCCCTGGAGTTCTCCACCCATATCGTCGGCATGAACCGGGGACGCGTTGTCTTTGACGGCGCCCCCGGGGATGTGACGGAGGCCGTCCTGCGGGATATTTACGGCGAGGCGGCGGCCGTATGAAACAAAGACGTATCCGCTGCCTCGCTGCGGCCGCTTTTGTGCTGCTGTTCCTGGGAGCCGCCTGGTTCACCGGATGCGACCTGTCCCTGATGTGGAGCCGGCGCGACCACCTGACGGACATCGCCGCAAAGATGTTTCCGCCGGACTGGGGATTCCTCGGGAAGGTCCTGCCCCTGCTGTGGGCCACGATCCAGATGTCCATTACCGGGACGTTTCTGGGCGCGGTGCTGTCCATCCCGGCCGCCATGGCCTGCGCCGCCGCCCTGCCGGGACCCGGCCCGGTCAAGAAGGCGGTCCGCTTCTGCATCCAGGTGCTCCGCTCCTTCCCGGCCCTGATCCTGGCCCTGCTGGCCACATTCTTTCTGGGCATCGGCTCCTTTGCCGGAACGGCCGCCATCACGGTCTACACCTTTGCCATCATGACCCGCCTGACCTATGAGGACATCGAGAGCGCGCCCCAGGGTCCCTATCTGGCCCTGCGGGCTATGGGCGCCGCCTCAGCCCAGGCGTTCTTCCGCTCCACCTTACCGGAGATCCTGCCGGCCTATCTCACCAACGCCCTCTATCTGCTGGAGGGCAATGTGCGGCACAGCGCCATCCTGGGCTATGTGGGCGCAGGCGGAATCGGCCTGCTGCTCAATGAAAAGGTCTCCTGGCGGGAGTACGACAAGGTGGGGACGATCCTGCTGCTCCTCTTCGCCGTGGTCTATCTCATGGAGCATCTCAGCACATGGCTCACCCGTCTGGTGCAGCAGGAGCGGACCCTGGGCCGGCAGGGGCGCCGGCTGCTGGCGGGCGCGGCGGCCGCGCTGGTATTGTTCTGCACGGTCACGCTTCCGCCGCCCGACCTGTCCCGCACAAGCATGCAGATGGTGAAGACGCTCTTCACCGGCCTCCTGCATCCGAACTGGGAGCTGTTTTTCCGCCTGGACAGCAGCGGACTTGCCTATCTCCTGCTGGAGACCGTCGCCATCGCGCTGGTGGGGACCTGCGTCGGCGCCGTCTTTTCCGTTCCTCTGGCGTTTCTCGGCAGCAGCCGCTTTTTCCCGGCCCCCGCCGCCTGGCTGTTCCGGACACTGGTGACCGCCATCCGGTCCGTTCCCTTCCTGATCTATGGACTGATCTTCATCCGCGTCTGCGGCCCCGGCTCCTTTACCGGAGTGCTGACCCTGGCAGTGTGCAGCGTGGGACTTCTCTGCAAGCGCTTCACAGAGGCCATCGACACCTTGGATTTTCGGGCGTATCACGCTCTGGAGGCCATGGGGACGCCGAAGCTGTCCTGCGTCCGCCACGCGGCTCTGCCGCAGCTGGTGCCTCAGTTCTTCTCCGCCTGGCTCTATCGGTTTGACGTCAATATCCGCGAGGCCTCCGCCCTTGGCCTGGCCGGTGCGGGCGGAATCGGCGCGCCGCTGATCCTGGCCCTGAACCAATACGCCTGGCATGATGTCAGCACTCTGGCGCTGGGCATGATCGCCTTGTCCTGGCTGGTGGATCTGGTCTCCGCTTTCTGCCGCCGCAGGGACGCCTGAGGCCGATGCCCGCCAGCAGCCGGATCCGGTGCAGCCCCCCGTTCCGCCCCGGCGGGAAGGATTCCGGCGGAGCTGCTGCAAAGCAAGACACGGACAGTCTTTGGACTGTCCGTGCCTTGCGATTCCCCGGCCGGGGGCCGCTCAGAGTGCTTCGTATTCCGCGTCGCTCACCGGCTCGCACCACTCGTTGGAGCAGGCCTCACCGGGCATCTCGACGGCGATGTGGCTGAACCAGCTGTCCCGCTTGGCGCCGTGCCAGTGCTTGACCTCCGCCGGGATGACGATGACTCTGCCGGGCTCCAGGCTGACCGCCTCTTTGCCCTCCTCCTGGTACCAACCCTCGCCGGCGGTGCAGATCAGCAGCTGCCCGCCGCCCTCGGAGGCGTGGTGGATATGCCAGTTGTTCCGGCACCCGGGCTCGAAGGTGACGTTGGCCAGAAACAGCCCGTCCTCCGGGCGGGTCAGGGGATTGAGATAGGACCGGCCGGCAAAGTACCGGGCAAAAGCGTCGTTGGGCGCGCCCAGGCCAAACACGTTCTGTTCCTCAAATGCAGCCTTGTCCATGATCTTCATGCAACATACCTCCCAATGCTTTCTTATGAATGCGGGGCAGACCGCCGCCCCGGTGTGGATGTTCTGCCGCCAGCGTGTCTCCTGCCGCTCACGGGTGTGAATATCCGCCAGCGCGGCGGCCCGTATCTCCACCAGTAGCCGCAGCCGCATATAGCCCCCCGTCTCCTCTCCGGTGAAGCCGATGTCCCGAAGCGTCAGGATCAGGTTCAGCCGCTCCGGGTCGCGGCCTGCCCGACCTCAGGACCTCCATGGAGATCTGATCGCACTCGCTGGCCTCCTGGATCGTCATCGCCCGCACCTCAGGGCAGAAAGTGGAGACGTCCCCGCAGGGACGCCTCCATTCTAAATCTGGAACTTCGCCTTGTCCAATGCCTATACCGGATGGTCTGATATTCCGCCGACGTATTTCTCGGCAAATCGCAGCAGGGCAGCAGCGGTGGCAGAAAGGACCTCGGTCTTCTTCCAGGCCAGAACCGTGCCCGACTCCAGCGGCGGAGAGAGGGGCACGAACCGCAGCCCGTCATAGGCGCAATCCAGCCGGATCACCAGATAGATCCCCAGCCCCTCCCGGGCCAGCTGGGTCTGGTTGTAAGGCAGGTTGCCGCTGGCCGCCACCTGGATCCGGTCTGCGTAAGGGCCGAACCAGCGGATCATTTCCCGGCGCATCAGCTCCCGGGTGGTCAGGATCAGGGGGCTGTCCGCCAGGTCCCCGGGCGTCACCGCCTCCCGCCGGGCCAGGGGTGAATCCTCCGGCACCAGGACGCCCCAGGATTCCCGGACGGGCAGCCGGAGGATCTGGTAGCGGCTGGTGTCCACCGGCTCCAGCAGAAGTCCCATATCCAGGAGTCCCTGCTCGATCCGCTCCTTGATCCCGTCGGAGTCTCCGCTGTAAATCTCATACTGGACCCGGGGATGCTGGCGGTGAAAGGCAGCCAGGAGCTTTGCCAGATACGTCATGCTCCGCAGGTCACCGCTTCCGATGGAGATCCGGCCTGTGATCTCCTCCGCCGGTCGGAGCTCCCGGGCCGTCTTCTCCCCCAGCTCTACGATCTCCTGAGCCCGGCGGCGCAGCAGCATCCCGGCCTCCGTCAGAACGATGTGGTGCTGGCTGCGGCGGAACAGCTTGACTCCCAGTTCCTCCTCCAGCTGCATCAGCTGGCGGGACAGGGTGGGCTGCGTCAGATGGAGCAGCGCCGCCGCCCGGGTGATGTTCTCCTCCCGGGCCACAGTCAAAAAATACTTCAGCGTCCGAAATTCCACCGGGCCGCACCTCCTCTTCTCCCCTACCATATCATGGCCGCAGTGGGGCCGCAAGTGTGATATGTGTGAAATGTATGTCTCAGCATAGAAAACAGGTATTCGCTATTTCTCATTTCAGGCGGTATAATAGGGTCATGTGAGGCGCGGCGCCCGGACTCCGGCTGCCGCAGAGTTGCAACAGGAAAGGATGGTTTCGACCTATGGAATACCGTGTCAACCGCCGCACCGGGGACCGGATCAGCGTCCTGGGCGTGGGCACCAGCGGCCTCCCCGCCGCCGGGGCGAAAGAGGGTGCCGCCACGCTGGAGATGGCCCTGGAGCAGGGGATCAACTACTTCGACCTGGCCACTGCCGACTCCGCCTGCTTCCCCATCTTCGGCGCCGCCCTTGCGGGTGTGCGCAGGCAGGTGCTCTACCAGGTCCACTTCGGCGCCAATTACGCCGCCGGTAAACCTTACAGCTGGACCACGGATCTGGAGACCGTCAAGCGGTCGGTAGCGTGGCAGTTGGAGCAGCTGCGGACGGACTACATCGACTACGGCTTCATCCACTGTATGGACGAGTCCGGCGACTGGCGCCGGTATGTGGACAACGGCGTTCTTCAGTATCTGGAGGCGCTGAAAGCCCAGGGCGTCGTCCGCCACATCGGCCTCTCCACCCATACGCCGGCCCTGGCCCGGGAGGTGCTGGACACCGGCCTGGCGGACATGATGATGTTCAGCATCAACCCCAGCTACGACTATCAGCACGGCGAGTATGCCAACGGCAGCGCCACGGAGCGGATGGCCCTTTACCGCCGGTGCGAGGCGGAGGGCGTGGGCATCTCCGTGATGAAGGCCTTTGCCGGCGGACAGCTGCTGGATGCTCGTACCTCTCCCTTCGGTCAGGCCCTGACGGAATATCAATGCATCCAGTACGCCCTGGACAAGCCCGGCGTCCTGACGGTGCTGCCCGGTGTCCGAGACCGGGCGGATCTGGAACGGGTCCTGGGCTTTCTGCGGGCTGGGGAGGCGGAGCGGGACTACTCCGTCATCAGCTCCCTCACCCCCAGAGACGCGGAGGGCACCTGCGTCTACTGCAACCACTGCCAGCCCTGCCCCGCCGGCCTGGACGTGGGCCTCATCAACAAGTATTATGACTTGGCCCGTGCGGGGGATGCCTTGGCGGCAGAGCACTACCGGAACCTGTCTCTGGGTGCGGATGCCTGCATCAGCTGCGGCCACTGTGACCGCCGGTGCCCCTTCCATGTATCCCAGTCGGCGCGGATGCGGGAGATCGCATCCTACTTCCGGCAGGCGTGAGGGCCCTGGCCGTTCCTTGCACCTTTGCCGGCTACATCAATGAGCGGCTGACTGCTGACATCCCCACCGTCCTCCGCTCCGCCACCGCCCTGGTGCCCCTGAAGATGGAGACGCCCGTCCCCTTCACCGGCACCTGGGCGGATGCGGAGGCCTGTCTGAAGGAATTCTACTGAGTGCCCTTCCCGTATCCATCTCCCAAAATCACCAAGACGGCTGCCAACCCGGCAGCCGTCTTTTTTTCGTTGATTCCCGCCTCCCCCGGAGGTGCGCCGGAATCAGAACTGTTTCAGTTATCTCCGATAGGATAGGGCGGGGGTGCGCGCTCCCGTTTTCACGGGTGTCCCCGCGGCCGGAGCCGCCGGCGGACGGTCAGTCGTCACGTGCCTCGTCCGCCGGCTTCTCCCGCGGGGTCTGCTGTTCCTTTTTCAGGGATTCCAGTCCCAGCCGGATCAATTCCACGGTCGCCTCCGAACGGGTCTGGAACCGGCGCTCAAAGCGGAAATCCTCGATCTGCTGAAACAGCTCATTGTCCACGGATACCGTGTAACGCGGTCTGTCTGTTGCCATCCTTATCACCTCTGGCCCTATTATACACGAGTGAACCACCGGTGTAAAGAGAGCCGCAGCCCCCTTGACTTCGGTTCAGTGAACCACTATAATAACTTTAATAGGTTCACCAATTCACTTAACCACTATATGGAAAGGAGCTGCGTACATGAACAGAGATCAAAAACGGTTCACCATCTCCGTGACGCCGGAGCTGGCGGCGGAACTGACCGCGGTAAAGCAGAGCAGCTACCCCGGCGTCCCCCGGGACGCGATGTTCCGGGACCTAATCATCCGGGGCCTTGCGGCGTGGGAGAAGCAGTCCGGCAAGAATAGCCAGCCCGTGTGACGGGTGGGGTGCCGGGCCCCATCGAAGCTCCTTCGGCTCTCCCGGCAAACGGCGGCAGACAGAAACAGACAGAAACACGGTGAAAGTCAGAGGCGGCAGGTACGCCCGGTGCGGGCACCCGTGGGCAGCTGCCCGCACCCGCCATCCCATGGAGACAGCAGAACAATTCTGGGCGTTCCTGACCGGGAGCGTCCAAAGCGGTGCAGGGTTCAGTCCGTATGTCATACGGTCGTAACCCGCCGTTCAGCGCTCCCCCTGACCGGGAGGAGACGGAACGTGAGCAAAGTAACCATGAGACGGCCGGATGCCCGGGCCATGGCCCAGCTTCTGGCGGAGCAGACGCAGACGGCGGCGGGGCTGATCCTCCGCCTGGCCTGGCGGCAGGGGCTGACCCGGGAGGAGATCCAGCGCCTCACTTGGAACGATGTGGACTTTTCTGCCCATCAGCTCCGGCTGCCGGACCGGACCATCCCGCTGGAGACGGAGACCGAGGACTGCCTGCGCCGGCAGGCGGAGCGCCCCGACCCGCCTACTCCCTTCGTGGTGGTCTCGGACCGCCGCAGGCAGCAGATGCCGCCGGAGTCCATTTCCCGCCTGGCCAGAAAAACTCTGGACCGGATGGGGCTGGGCGGCATCAGCCTGATGGATCTGCGGCACGACTTCATCATCCGCCATCTGGAATCCCACGATTGGCCCTATGTGGCCCGGATCAGCGGCATCGCCGTCCCCACTCTGTATGCCGTTTTCTCCGACTATCTGCCGGAGGGACGGCAGAAGGACCCCCTCCCTCGGCGGGAGGTGGACGGTTTTTTGATGTGGAAGCTGCTTCAGGCGGAGGGCAGCTCCCCGGTGGGGCTTGCCCTTTGGATGGGTTGGAAGCTGGGGATGCAGGTCCGGGAGATGACAGCCCTGACCTGGGACCAGGTGGATCTGGACCGGGGTCTGGTGCGGCTGCCGGACCGGGACCTGGCCCTGGGCGTCACCCTGCGGCGCCTGCTGCGGGCGGCGGCGGGACGCCGGCGGCCGGGTGAGGACCCGCACGTGCTGCTGACGCCCAACTCCCGGCGGCCCTTGGACCAGCCCCGGCTGTCCAAGATGGTGCGGACCGCCCTGATCCGGGGCGGGATGGAGCACATCAGCCTGGGAGATCTCTGCCGGGAGGAGCGCCGGGAGAGCGAGGACGCCCGGCTGCTGGCCTACGCCGCCGAAAAAGGCACCATCTCCCGGTCGGAGGCCATGTCGCTGCTCGGCCTGTCCAAGGTGGCGGCCTACGAGCGTCTCCGGCAGCTGGCTGAGCGGGGAAAGCTGGTGCGGGTCGGCGGCAAATACTACCCCGCCGGCCAAGTGGTGCCGCCGGAGGAGCAGTATGACGTCATCCGTACATTTCTGGAGCAGTCCGGTCCGGCCTACCGGCAGGATCTGGCGGCGCTCCTGCACGTCGGCGACAGACAGTGTGCCCTGATCCTCAAGCACATGGTGGAGGACGGGCGCCTGGTGCAGGCCGGGCAGCGGTACGCCCTTCCCATTCGTGAGGAGGTTCTGCTGTGAACGGCGCAAAAAGAGAGCGGCCCTCAGGGGCCGCTCTCTTTTTTGGCCCGCGCCGCGGCCGGAGCAGAAATCGCGTCCGTGTTATGATGGCGTGACATGGCTGTCCATGCGGTTTGTGCGCCGTTTTTCAATTGGATTAAAAGGTTTGCGAAACGCTGGACACCGGCAGTTTTTTCCCGTAAATTGGCCTTGCGAACGGCGGAAGCGCCCCGCATCCGGCTCTGCGGTTGGTGTAGGCCGACACAAGTTGGTTGGCTAGCCCCCACACGAATCCCAGATCCGCCTGGGGTCTTCCGGCGGACCGCAAATTTTTTGAAGGAGGAGAAATCCCAATGAAGAAGTTCCTTTCTCTGGTGCTTGCTCTGGTGATGACCATGTCTCTGGTCACCGTCAGCGCCGGCGCCAAGGACTTCACGGACGACAGCGAGATCACCTACAAAGAAGCTGTGGATGTGATCTCTGCCCTGGGTGTTGTCGACGGTTATTCCGACGGCGACTTCCGTCCCGATGATGTCCTGACCCGTGGCGCGGCCGCCAAGATCATCTGCAACCTGATCCTGGGCCCCACCACCGCCTCCGCGCTCAGCGCAGGCACCGCTCCCTTTAAGGATGTTCCCGTGACCAACACCTTCGCGGGCTACATCACCTACTGCTCTCAGCAGGGTATCATCAGCGGCTATGCTGACGGCACCTTCCGTCCCACCGGCACCCTGAGCGGCAACGCGTTCATGAAGATGCTGCTGGGCGCTCTGGGCTATGACAGCTCCATCGAGGGCTACACCGGCGCCAACTGGCAGGTCAGCGTCATCAAGCAGGCCAGCGGCATCGGTCTGGACGACGGCAACGACGAGTTCGTGGGCTCCCAGGCTGTGACCCGTCAGGAGGCCGCCCTGTACGCCTTCAACATGCTGCAGGCCACCATGGTCGAGTATGACAAGAAGGACACCATCGTTGTGGGCGACATCACTATCAACACCACTTCCACCCGCAAGGACGTGGAAAACAATACCAACACCGACGGCAACATCGATGGCGAGCGCAACGGCGACGGCCTGATGCAGTTCGGCGAGAAGTATTTCAAGGACCTGGAGAAGGAGGATGCCACCGACATCTTCGGCCATCCCTCCAGCAAGTGGGTCTATGATGGCGACGATGTGGGCACCTATGCCAACGAGGCTGACGCCACTTATGTGGTGGAGGACGACGATATGGACGTCGGCCAGGTGGTCACCAGCTCCAGCTACATGAATTACAGCAGCTCCGAAGCCAAGGATGCCAAGTACTTCCTGAACGGCGATGACAATGAGGTGAAGTCCTCTGAGCTGGTTGCCGTGGGCGATATCGTCGAGGCTTACGAGAATGACAACGGCGATGTGGAGACCGTTGTGGTTTCCCGCTACACTGTTGCCAAGATCGACAAGGTCGACACCGACGTCAGCACCGCTGAGAGCCGCAACGGCGCCTCCGAGGTCCTGACCCTCACCGATCTGGACGGCGACAACAGCAACGACTACTACGACAAGTACGACGACGCCGAGAAGACCCTGCGGGGCTATGCCTCCTCCTATGACGAGGGCACTGTCCTGGCCGTGGCCTTCCGCGACGGCAAGTTCGGCGATGAAGTCCTGGCTTCTTACGAGGCCGAGGCTGTCACCGGCGAAGTCACCGCTTTCCGTGAGGACGAGACCGTCACCATGGACGGCACCAAGTATGAGTTTGCCCGCAACGAGAACGGCACCGCTGGTTTCGTGGACGGCACCACCAGCAACTTCGACTTCGACAAGGAGTACACCATCTACCTGACCGCCGACGGCTATGTCATCGGTGTGGAGGGCGCCGCTGGTGCAGACCTGTCTGATGTGTACTATGTGGCTGGCGTCTATGGTGAAGAGAGCCGGTACAACAACGAGCAGTTGACTTGGTATGCCCAGGCAGTATCCCTGGAGGACGGCTCCGTCTCCGACATTAAACTGGATAAGGACAATGCCGGTGCTCTGGAGGGCTTCAAGGACAAGGGTAATAAGGGTGACTATGCGGAAGTCCGGGGTCTCTATACCTTTGATGACGACGTCGCTGAGGTCTGGGGCAAGAACACGGACAATGGCCTTGTTGCCGATAACTATCGGATCTATGGCTTTAACCCTGGTGCAACCTCTGTGAACGACAGACTGCACACCGCTCTGAGCAGTGACGGCCTGGCCATGGATGACTCCCGCTTCTCCACTACCGGCGCAGTGGAAAAGACCTTCTATGTGGACGAGAACACCCAGTATCTGGGCGTGGATGCCACAAAGGCCACTGCTGATGATATTGACACGGTCTACTCCGTGGGCGGCATGAAGGGTTCCAACGCTGGTAATGTCATCGTGATTGTTGACGAGGACGAGTCCCGCGATGCCTTGTATGTGATCCTGGTGAACGCTGACGCTTCTGTTGGCTCCGCCGACATCCTGTACGCCGCCGGCAGCAGCACCGACAAGGTGGGCACCGACAAGTACGTCCGCGAGTTCTGGTCCATGGATGACAACACCAGCGAGGACATCACCATCGATGAAAAGCTGAGTGCCAATGGCTTCTATGAGGTGGACAGCATCGACGAGGACGGCGTCTATACGCTGAAGGACTATGACAAGACCGCTTCTTCTATCGATGAGGACTCCGACGGCATCGCCGTAGAGGATCTGGCGCTGGAGAACACGGACCAGATCTATCGCAACGCTCTGAGCGGCTCCATCGATGGCGTCAAGTTCGACGATGTCAGCATCGCCAACGCCACCATCATCGACGGCCGCAGCCGTGCTGACCGGAACGACTCCGTGTATGACCGCGAGATCAACAGCATCTCCCGTCTGGAGGCCGCTCTGGATGCCGTGAGAGACGAGGACCTGAAGGATCAGGGCACTGTGGAGATCGACCTGTATGTGAAGGACGGCGAGATCACCTTCATCTGCGTCACCGATGTGGGCGGCGTTGCCAAAGACGACGGTGAGCAGGGAAGCAGCGAGCTGGACCTGACCGGTGTGGAGAATTTCGCCTGCAACAACAATATCGTTACTGTTGACCTGGTCGGCACCGGAAAGATTCCCGCTAACTATCCTGTTACTGTGACTCTGATGAAGGCCAACAGCACCGAGGGCGATGCGGAAGTCGGCTCCAAGGAGCATGTAAACGAGACTGCCTATGAGGTTAATGATTGGAACAACCTGGGACAAATCGCGATCCAGGAAAGTGGTAATTACTATGTAATTATCACCATCGAAAATGAAGACGGCAGAGTTGTGGATGAGTTCACTTCCAACACTGTCCGCTTCGTCTACACTGCCCAGCCGTAAGGCAAATAGTTTCTTTCAAGTAACTTGTTGCGCAAGAAAGCCCCCGCTCGTAAGAGCGGGGGCTTTCCCTGTTTCCATCACATCCAGGCCAGTAGTGCTGAACATCGTCCTCCAGCCCCGCGTACTGGCCCGCGGCCTTGAAAAAGGTCTCTCCAGGAGTTGAAGGAGATCCTGTCTGCTCAGATAACTTTTCCCTCTTCCCCATGGGCGCCGGTTTTCCGGCGCTCATTTTTTGTAAAATACAGCCAGATTCAAGACAAAAGTAAAAAAATATATTATGATAGATTGAAAGGGGGTTCCAAATTCTGGAAGACAGGCCGTGCAGCTTCCCCACGCAATGGAAGATGTCGAATTTTCTGAGAGATGTCGTTTTTTCAGGCTTTGCTGTTTTTCGTCGTACAATCTTCTCATCGCAAATTTCGAGGAGGTGCTCTCCATGGACACGATCATCCGGGAAACGCTGCGCCCCTTTGGCATTACGCGCAATTACCGCGGTTACCCGCAGACGGTCCGCGCCATTGCTCTGGTCCTGGAAGACGAATCCCGCCTGCTCAATGTCACCGAAGAGATCTATGAAGTCGTGGCCCTGCAGACCCGGTGCCATCCCTCCAACGTGGAGCGGAACATCCGGACTGTCGTTCTCTGCGCGTGGCATACAAACCGACCGCTTCTGGTCAAAATGGCGGGATTTACGCTGACGGCTCCGCCCCGCGCCTCCCAGTTTATTGATATCATTGCCTCCTACATCCAGCGGGAAGTTTTGAGTGACCCCAACCGCCGTGTGCTGATCTGATGCCCCTCGCCTGTCTGTTCCGGGATTTGGTACCGACGGCCCATCTGCGGCCCCCCGTGCGGCAGGGATTCCCGCGTCTGCTGATGCAGCGGAATTCCTGCTCTGCGCTGGCGGAAGTGCCGCCGCGGCGGCCTGCCGGAACAGCCGGCAAATCGCCCGCTCCCCTCTCCCCGGCCAACGAATCCGGCACAGGCGGCCGCCCCATTCCGCGGGGCGGCCGCCTGTCAGTCTCTCACTCTATTTCTGGCCGGTGATCAGCGCCAGCCGGGTCTCCACGGTGTCCAGCTGCTTCTTCACATTGCCCACGATATCCGCACCCACGATGTTTCCCTCGCTGTCCACGATATATGTAGTGGGATAGGTGGAAATATCCGCAACGAAGTCCTTGTAGAAATCGCCCTCCGGATCCGGAGAGATATTGTGATAGGTCACGCCCTTTTCCTTCAAAATCTCCCGGGCCGTGTCCATCTGCTCCCGGCTCTCGCCGGAGTCGGTACCCACACCGATGAGGTTGATGTTTCGCTCTTTGAAATCCTGATACAGCTCCTCCAGTTCAGGCATCTCGGCGATGCAGGAACCGCAGCCATTGTTCCAGAAATTGACGATGGTGGCGTCATAGTCGGCGAAAATGTCGCTGGAGATCTCATCGCCCGCAATGTCCACCTCGGAAAATTCCGGGAAAGGTGTCTTGGACACCAGGGCGTCCTCTTCACCGGAGCTGCAGCCGGTCAATGCGGCGGTCATCAGTACCGCCGACAGCAATAGGATCAGAGCACGTTTCATGTGGCAGTCTCCTTCTTCTCTTGTATTGTTTTGATCGAAAATACCCTGGTGATGGCCCCATGGGGGCAGGCAGCCGCACAGTCCCCGCAGCGGATGCACTCAGCATGGTTGGGCGTCCTGAACACATCCACATCCATCCTGCACGCACGACTGCACGCCCCGCAGGCGGTGCACCGGCCCGAGTCCACCTGCAGGCGGCAGATGGAAATTCTGTTGCACAGCCCGTAAAAGGCCCCCAGCGGGCACAGCCACTTGCAGAAAGGCCGGTAGAAAAACACCGCCAGCAGAGCTGTCCCCAGCAGGATGCAGCTCTTCCAGGTAAATAGTCCGCCCAGGCCGGCCCGGATGCCGGCATCGGCCAGCGCCAGCGGGATGCCGCCCTCCAGGATGCCGGCGGGGCAGATATACTTGCAGAAGAACGGGTCGCCCATTCCCACCTCGTTGACCACCGTCATAGGCAGGACAATGACGAAGAGCGCCAGAATCCCGTATTTCAGATAGGTCAAGATGCGGACCCGCCTGGTGCTGAACTTTTTTGCAGGGATTTTGTGAAGCAGCTCCTGGAACCATCCGAATGGGCACAGAAAGCCGCACACCACCCGCCCCAGCAGCGCGCCTGCGAAAATGAGGAATCCCACCACATACCATGCAAACTGGAACTTGGAGGAGCCGATCACCGCCTGAAGCGCCCCGATGGGGCACGAAGCTGCCGCGGCCGGACAGGAGTAGCAATTCAGCCCGGGGACGCAGACGGCCTTCAGGCCGGTCCTGGAGATCCTTCCATGCAGGAAGTTCATCAAAAAGGGGTTGGAAGCCAGCGCGGCCCCCAGCTGGATCTTCCAGCGATGCTTGTTTTCAGCCAATGCCCACACACTCCAAACACAGGTTGACGCCCTTGTGCAGGACCATGTCCGCTTCCCCGCGCCACAGCCCCAGTCCAATCATCAGCAGGGCGGCTGCCAGACAACAGAACGTGATCTTTCTCATATCAGCCCATAGCCGCCATAGCGGCGCCGCCCTCTGCCGCCGTCCCAGACTGGAACGCGGCGTTCCGGCTCATCTCCACAAAGGCGGCCGCGGACGCAGGCAGCTCCTCTGCGTCCACGGCGGAATACCATGCAGAGAGGAATGTTCCGTTCACATACCAGGAGGCGACGTTTGGCATCTCCCCGTCCTCCACCATGCTTCTGTTGCTGCCCACAGCTGCTGCCAGAGAGTCGTTGTAGAGGATGACGGGGAAGGGTGCATCGGCAAACATCTCGCTGCCGGTTCCGCTTTTGGTGCAGGCCAGGATTTCCGCCCCATTCTCCGCAACGCCCCCATATCCCTCCGCCAGTGCGTTATAGAAGACCTGCGTCCCCTCCGCTTCCGGGTCCAGGAAGGCAAAGAACACCACATCCCCCAGCTGTTCCCGGGTAAACGCCTCTCCGGACAGGGTGGTCGTGGCAAAGTCGCCCACCATGTTGCTCTCTGTTTTGCTGGCGGCGGGAACGCTGTTCTCCTCATAATAGGCATCCACCCACGCCTGATCGACCCAGCCCTTATCCAGGGCGTCCTCGATGGTAAGCGTACCAGCCTCGATGGATTGTTCCACATCCTCCTGACTGGGCCGCTTCTCTCCGCAGGCCGCCAGGGACAGGGCCATGGCAGCGGCCAGACCCAGCACGGCCAGCTTCCGTTTGTTCTTGCATCGCTTCATAAAAAACCTCCTTGCCGCACCTGCGGCGGATTTTGGACAGGAGGCATTGTAGCATGGAAAACGTAAATTTCCTGTCAAGGCGGTCTTGATGGAAATTTTATCTGGATGTGCTATAATAGCCGCACATGGAAAAGGGCGGTGAGTGGGATGCGGATTTTGGTGGTGGAGGATGAGCGTCTCCTGTGCGACGGGATCGCGGAGGATCTGAGACTGGAAAAATACACGGTGGATTGCTGCTACGATGGTCCGGCGGCCTGTGAGCGGCTGTTTGTGGAACCCTATGATCTGGTGGTCCTGGATCTGAACCTGCCAGGCATGGATGGGCTGGAGCTGCTCCGGCACATCCGGACGGAACAGCCGGAGCTGCGGGTGCTGATTCTTTCCGCCCGGTCACAGCTCTCAGACAAGGTGGCAGGGCTGGATCTGGGCGCGGACGATTACCTGACCAAGCCGTTCGCCCTGGAGGAATTGGAGGCCCGGGTGCGGACGCTGCTGCGCCGGGAATTTCGTCAGCGGGAGTCCCTTGTACAGGTGGGCGCGCTGACCCTAAACACCGTGACCCGGGAGGTCTCCGGCCGTGGGGAACCCCTTCCCCTGACGCCCCGGGAATTTGCCATCCTGGAGCATCTGATGCTTCACCGGGGATGCTGGATCAGCCAGGAGGAGCTGATGGAGCATATCTGGGAGGCGGATGCCAACCCCTTCAGCAACGCCGTGCGGATGCACATCTCCTCGCTCCGGAAAAAACTGCGGAAGCGGCTGGGCCATGATCCGATCCAGACCAAGGTAGGTCGGGGCTATCGCCTGGCCGGAGAGGAGACGGCATGAGGAAACCGATGTCCCTGCGCCTGCGGGTCACTCTGCTCTGCGCAGCCCTGCTGACGCTCTGCTGCCTCCTGCTCACTGTGACTAACAATTTTTCGGCCATCCGGATGGCCGACGCCATTCAGGCGGTGCCGCTTCTTCCGGCGCAGCGCGCAGAGCTGGAAGACAGTGTCAGCCTGCCCATGGCGGAACTGCATATCAGCGATACGATCCAGCAGGCTCAGGGGGCGTTCCACATGCAGAGCCTGCTGGCCATGGTTGCCATCCTGGCGTTGGGCCTGTTCCTCATATACCGGCTGGTTGGAAAAGCCCTTGCTCCGTTGGACACACTCACTTGCCGGATCCGGGAGCGGACGGCTGCGGATCTGGCGCAGCCCGTTGAGATCCCCGACAGCGGGGATGAGGCGGCCGCAGTGGCCCTGGCGTTCAATCAGATGTCCCAGCGGCTGAACCAGGTCTTCGTCATGCAGAGGAACTTCTCCCGCAACGCGGCCCATGAATTCCGCACACCGCTGGCAGTCCTGAAGACCCGAATCGGCCTGTTCCGCAAAAAGCAGGACTTCCGCCCCCAGGCCACACTGGAGCTGCTCCGGATCGTCGAGGGGGAGGTGGACCGCTTGTCCGCCATGGTGAGCGAACTCTTGGAGCTGACCAATCTGGAGCGGGCATCCCGCGGAGAGCGGCTCTCCTCCGGCCAGCTGATCCGGAGCGCCGCGGACCAGGCCGCCCCCCAGGCGGAAGCGCGGAGCATCACCATTTTGGTGGATGCCGCGCCCTGTACCCTGGCCGGAAATGCAGAGCTGCTCCGGCAGGCGGTATGCAATCTGGTGGAAAATGCCGTCAAGTACAGCCCGGCCGGCAGCGTTGTACACATCGCGGGCCACCGGGATGGGGAATGGTTCCAAATCGTGGTTGCCGACCAGGGACCCGGCATCCCGGAATCGCTCCGCCAGCGGATTTTCGAGCCCTTTTTCCGGGTGGATGATTCCCGCTCCCGACAGCTGGGCGGTGCCGGACTTGGTCTGGCACTGGTGCGGGCCATCGCGGAGTTCCACGGCGGCGCTGTTTATGTGGAAAAATCCCGGGGAGCGGGAAGCCGATTCGTCCTGAAGCTGCCATGCGAACAGGATCCTCCGCCGGATTGAGATACAAACTGACGTCTTTTGTCAGACGGGATCGGCGGAAACGCCTCGCGGCAGTTATTTTCATGCCCCTGGCTGTGGGCAAGCTGCCTTTCCGTGCGCCGCCCCCTGGGGCTCAGCTTTTGGGCGGAAGACGCTCTGCGGAGGGAACCGCCGTCCGGAAGCCTGCCACCGACACGTGGCGGGGCAGTCTGCGTACAACGTTTGAAGATATCAGCGTCTCTGCAAACGCGATTCCCGTTGCCTCTCCATACAGCCCTGTAATCTGTGCGCCACTTACAGCAGGAAAGCACCTGAAATCTAAAGATTTCAGGTGCTTTTTGCTTCTCAACGGACAGTGCGCATCTGTTTTGGGCTTCGCACATCAAGTTTCCTGCGGATAGCAGCAGCGAAGCCCGCATGACGCCCGCATCTCTCCAGGAAAAATGTGCTTCCGGCACACGCAATTCTCCAATCGGCCTCTTAATAAATGCTGACAGTTCGGAAGGATGTACACCTCCAGATCCGTCAGTTGGTCTGCCGGGCTGTTTTCCCCGTGATGGGCTCCTGACTTATGATTGATGCGGCCCATGACGATCTTTGCCACGCCGCTGACCCTTGCGTATTCCGCGATCTGCACCGCAGGAGCCGTCCCGTACACCATGGAAATCTGCGCCCCCTGCTGCTCCGCCAAGTGCAGATTGCAGCGCAGTTGCTTTATATTCCCTGTGGTAAAGAAATCTTGCAGGGCCTGTTTGGTCTGGCGTTTCCGACAGACTTTTCCCACCCGAAGAAGCCTCTCCACATCCCGATGCTTGGTATGCCGGCACCCCTGGGTGTTGTTGTGCGCCGCTTCATCCACCAGGACAGTTGGAATCTGGTCAATATCAACCCTCCCGGAGTTGAATGCCGCGGTATTCGTTTTTCTTATTCAGCAAGACCTCCCGTCCGTTCAGCAGGGACAATGTATCCGGTCTTACATGCGGCTCCACATAGCCCACCACCAGATCAGCGCCCTCTTTCTGCGCCTGATGCGCCGCTTACGACAGGGCATACGTTTTGCTCACGCCGGCCGCATAGCCAAAAAGGATTTTTAGCCTCCCCGGAGGGGCCTCCGCTTCCGGATCGTATGGGAAATTCGCGCATTCATTGTTTGTCCGTCCCCTATGTACTCACCCTCCCACAACTCGTCATAGAATCAATACCTTGTCCCGTTATCGTATCACGCGTAATACTACCAAACCGTGAATAATGGCGTCATGATCGGAAGATAGAATTGGGGCGCTCCCACCAGCAGGAAAACGAGCGCCAGAATCATTTGGCGCTCGTTTCATAACTGTGTGTATCGTCCCATCCCAAAATCCGTTTGGCCATCAGATAGATTCCCGGCTTGTAAAGGACCAGAACCACATCCAAGGCAGGACTCCGGCGTATAAAGTCCGTAATCGCTTGGCCGGCAATATAGATTGCTTCTTCTCGTGGGATGTGATATTCTCCCGAAAAAATAAGTGGAAACGCAATGCTTTTGCATCCGCTGGTCACTGCCCTTGTCATGGCGCGGCGGTAGCAGTCTGCCAGCAGTAACCGCTCTCGCTCCGCGCCTCCAAACCAGCCAGGTCCGGCCACGTGAATAATATAGCGGGCCGGCAGCCCAAAGGACGGCGTCATCACAGAATGTCCGATAGGACAATGGCCATGACGTCGGCAAGCCTCCTCCAGCTTTGCACTATCCGCTGCGGCGAAAATTGCCTCACAGATCCCCGGCGTACGCTTCAGTTCTGTGTTTGCAGCATTTACAATGGCATCCGTGGCAATATTTACGATATTTCCCATCCAAAGATGATACGGCATAGGCCTTCCTCCTTTACAGCAGAGCACCGCATACCAGATACCCCAAAGCGGAAATTCCGCTGGCACACAGCGCATACGGAATCTGAGACAACGCATGATCCATGTTCTCGATCTTACAGCAGCTGGATGTCAATACCGTGGCATCGGAATAGAAGCAGGCATGGCTGCCGAGCGTGGCGCCCGAGACAATCGCCCCCATGACCAGGAGCAGATTTGTGCCGATGCTCTCCGCCAGCGGCAGCAGGATTGGCGCAACGATGGCCGGAATCCCCCACACGCTGCCTGTACTGAAATTCAGGATCGCCACCACCAGAAATGTCACCAGAGGGAAGATCACGGCATTGACATGGGGCTGCACCAGGGTAATGATGTAATCGGCAATCCCGATATCGGTCATTGCCTCCTGCATGACAAACGCAAAGAAGATGATGGCCACCGTGGGAATCATGTTGCAAAAGCCGTGCATCGCCAGATCACAGAACCTGGAAAAGCTCATTTTGCCTCTGGGAATATAGAGTACAAAGCACACTGCAATCGCAGCAACCACGGCCAGAAACAGCTCTCCGGAAATGATTGCCAAGATAATCAACACGCCCACCGGCAGGATAAAGTCCATGAGGCTGCCCTGTGTCTGAAATTCCGACTCATCCTCCTCGTTGAGCGGTGCGCTCTCCGGCGAATAGACCTTGCCGGTCTCCTGAAGGCGGCGGTAAGCGGTCCGCATCCGCCCCAGCTTGGGAACAACGCCAACGATAAACAGCGGCACGATGATAACCGCTGCGATGGCGTAAAAGGCAAAGGGGATCACGTGATAGAATGTCTCTATCGCCGTTCCATAGCCCAGCTCCGCAATCCCCGGCTGCGTGAAAAATAGCCCGGAAAAGAAGATTGCCCAGGTAGAGAACGGCAGAATGGCACACACCGGCGCGCCGGTGGAATCGATGATGTAAGACAGGGCCTCCCGGGGCACACGGCGTTGGTCGGTCAGTTTTTTCATGCAGGTGCTCAGTGTCATGATATTCAAATAGTCATCCACAAAAATAAGAATCCCCATGATCCAGGTGACCATCATGGTGGACCTTGGCCCCCGGCAGAGCTTTCCAAGCGCCCTTGTAAATCCCAGTGTTCCATGGGATTCTCCCAACAGCGTAATGAGGCTGCCGAACAACGCGCACACCAAAAAGACCCATTGGTGCGAATAATCTGTCGCCACGCGGAAAAAAGCATCCATCCAGTCGGTGGCGATGTGAGACAGTGCATACACTCCCTCGGACGGGATCCGTGCAGCGCTGGTAATCACATAGGTCAGCAGAGTTCCAAAGATCAACGGTTCCAGAGTCCGCTTTGTTTTCAGCGCAAAGGCAATGACGAACAGGACGGGGATCAGTGTCCATATTCCATATTCCATGAGTACAACCTCGTTTCTACCACAGTCGCATTTATTGGAGTGCTTCTGGTGCCCGCTAAAGTCATAATAGAGCACTTCCGATGAAGATAGTGTTAGTTTCCCGGCTCTGGGATAAGGAATATATTAAGAACACCATTTGATTGAAATGACAAAATGATAGGCCGGCATTCCAGTCGATGGAATGCCGGCCTCTACTGTACAGCGGATATTCCTTTCCGGGCATTTTCTGAGTCCGGAATGTCCCCTGCGCAATTCATCAGCTGCCAGTTTATTTGCCACGCTCCAGATAGTCTGCCGCAAACTGCGCATACAGTGCGGCCCCCCTCTGCAGCACCGGCTCATGGACTGTATAGCGGTCGTTGTGGTTCCCCACCGTCATACCGAGTTCCTCATTTCTCGTTCCAAGAAAACCGAACACCGCTGGAATCTTATCGGCAAAGAAAGCAAAATCCTCACTGCCCATCATCTGGGGAAGTTCTTTCAAACACGCTTCCCCATAGAGTTTCACAGCTGCGTCATGGGCGATTTTATTCAATTCTTCATCATCGTTATAAAGAGAGTTTGCATAGTAATCATATTCAACCGTGGCAGTCGCGCCAAAAGCCTTGGCTGTGTTTTCAGCAATCCGCCGCAGCCCCTCTTCAATCTTCATACGGAATTCTGCGTTATAAGTCCGGGTGGTTCCAAACAGTTCCGCATGGTTTGCAATAATATTATACCGCTGTCCGGCGTGCATCTCTCCGATATTTACTACCAGCGGGTTTAAGGGGTCGTTCGTTCTGGAGACAAATGACTGGATATTGCTGACAATCGCTGCGGCAGCCAAAAGTGCGTCCACACCCAGATGTGGCTGTGTCCCATGGGCGGAAACGCCATCTACCTTGATTACAAAGTTATCCACACTGGCCATGCGGGGCCCCGCCTGCACATTGATGTATGGCTCCTCCAGTGTCGCCCACACGTGCTGGCCCATAATGGCATCCACGCCATCAAGGATACCCGCTTCAACATAGTATTCCGCACCGTGGCAGGTCTCCTCCGCAGCCTGGAAAATCAGTTTGACGTTGCCTTGCAATTCGTCTTTCGTCTCCATCAGCATCTTTGCCGCACCGAGAAGCATGGAGATATGGCAGTCATGGCCGCAGGCATGCATGACGCCCTTATTTCGGCTTGCAAAGGGCAGACCTGTCTTTTCCTCTACCGGCAAGGCATCAATATCCGCCCGGAGAGCCACAGTTCTGCACGCCTTTTCGGCCTTTCCCCCCCGCAGCATCGCACATAATCCGGTATGGTCCGGGAAGCGTTGGATCTCGGTATAGCCCATTTTCTGAAGCTCTGCCGCAATATGCTCTGTGGTCTGGACTTCCTCGAGGCTCAGTTCCGGGTTCTGGTGGCACCATCTGCGCTGTTCCACAATGTAATCCAATGCCTGTTCAGCCAGTTCTTTATAGTTCATAACAGTCCTCCTATTTCTGAAGAAGCATCTCCAAAATCAAATCATCACATTTAGAGGAACCCTCATTCCCAAGCCGCACGAAATTTCTGATCGTTTCTTCCGGGTCTGTTTCTACAATTCCATCTGTCGCTTTCACGCTTTCACTCCGAAGGGCCATAGCGGCACATTGGAAGGCGGCAAAGACACAGGTGCTGATCTTCAAGGCGCAGTCTGCCTTGGCACCGTCACAGAGCATTCCGCTCACATTCCCAAACATATTGTTTACAGCAAATCCGATCTGCTCCAGCGTGCCTCCTTGTAGATACACCAAGCCGCAGGCTGCGGCGGCAGCGGCAATGGTCGCCCCGCAGAGCCCGGAGAGCGGTCCGAAATCCGCGTGGATATGAATCGCCATCAGGTTGCTCAGCGTGACAGCGCGAAACGTTCTCTCTTCATCAATACCAAGACTCTTCGCGGCAGACAAGATGGGAACTGTTGCGGTAATGCCCTGATTGCCGGATCCGGAATTTGTGATGACCGGGGCATTGGCTCCCGCCATTCTGGCGTCCACCCCGCTGGCAGTCATGGCTACGGCATCCATGACAACATCGTGCCCCATCAGCCCCGCTTCCTGATTGTTCCGGATACCATGGCCGATATTCAGTCCGTAATCACCCGCTGCGCCCAGCTGCGCGATATGCCCATTGACTTCGATGGCCTCTTGGATCATGTGTAAATCATCCTGTCGGCGATCCATCGTCTCCACAAATTCATAGATCGTCCGGATATTCAGCGTCCTGCTGATCTGCTCCGGCGTGATATCCGTTTCCATCGTCTGCCCGGGCAGCTCACAGCCCACCCTCTGGTGGTCCCGCTCCACAAGGATCACATTGGTATGCGCTCCCTTAATAATGGCGCGGGACTGGTGTTCTTTATTCACCAGTTCAACTTCCACATACAGCTTGTCCGGATCAAACGCCCTTCTCACGTCCACATATCCATTTTCCACAAGATGGGCCGCTCTTTCAATGTCTTCCGGGCGGGCGTCATCCACAACCCGGAGCTGGCGGTCCACCGCCCCGCACACAGCACCCAAAGCAGCCGCATAATTTATTCCAGTATAGTTCGTTCCGGGTATCCCCGCAGACATCGCGTTCTTGATGATATTCGCGCTGGCCCTGACCTTGATATGCTCCAGCTCTCCATCCAACTGCTCTCGGGCAATGGCGGCTGTCAGCGCAATCGCGGCAGGCTCTGTGCAGCCGGTGGCCAGCATCATCTCATGATTCAATATTTGACAAATCAGTTTCCGATTCATAGCGATACGCTCCTATTCTATGATCCCAACCAACATTTGATTCTACAAAAGCGGAACACTTCGTGTCCCGCTTTTGTAGATGATATGGCCTTTACAATCAGAACATTTTGGCAAATACGCTTGCAATGATAACGGACGTGATCGTCACAGTGGTAAAGCCGCCGACAATCATGGGCGGGAACATCTTGCTCATCAGATATTCCTTTTCCTCCGGGGTCTCCGCCAGAGCGTTGCAGGTGTTTTCAGTGATAATTGCATTGGGCGGGAACCCATACAGGGCAGTCAATGCGGTGGCAAAGGCCAGCAGGAACGGGATCTTCAGTATTTTTGCGCTGACGAAGCACAATACCGCCATGCCAGCAACACCGACAACAATCAGAATGACCATCGGCCCGATGATGCTGCCCAGCATCTGGGGCGTGCAATCCTTCAGGCCGTCAAAGATATACATCATCAGAGCGAACATGACAATGCCATAGGAATTGCTTTTATTCAGTGCGTTCTCATCCAGAAAACCAATGCTGGTGAAAATAATGCCCAGAACCAGCGCATACACAGCGCCGCTGATCGTCATGTTCAGGCCGGGGATGACAACTCTTCCCAGCTGTGTGGCCAGCCAGGCCACGAATCCCAGCTTGCCCAGCATCACCACAACAGAATTCCACTTGGCAGGCGTGGGGGGCAGCAGTTTCTTGCGCGGACTCTCGGTGGTTTCCAGCTTTCCGTTGACTGCATCTACCGCATTTGAAACGCCGGCAACCGACACACCGCCGTTCCGGTATTCTTTCAGGAGCTTTTTGCCCTCCAGCTGGAGGCAGACCGCCGTAAGCGGATACCCCGCGAACCCCTGGACGCAGTACATGGCGATAGCAAACACAGCCGCTTCCTTGAGGCCGGCAGCATTGGCCGCCTCCATCATCGTCGTTGCAGCCACGATGCCTCCGGTGAGAGGAGGCAGTCCCGCGACAACAAAGCTGCGGTCCATGAGCAGGGGGCAGACGAACAGTGCCAGGACGCACATACCCGCAAGTCCCGCAAGGCAGACCACAATGGTCTTCCACTGCTCCAGCAGCTGCTTGATGCTGATCACGGTGCCCATGTGCGTAATCAGCAGATAGATACCGATTGTGCTGCCAAAGGGAATCAGTACGGCGTCGCTGATCAGCGTAGTGGGAAGGACTGTCCAGTAGCCCACCAGAATGATAGCGGCAGTTACGAATACCGATGGAATCCATGCTTTTGTTGCCGTGGAAACGACCTCGCCAATGATGTACACTGCAGCGCAGAGCACAAACGCTAGTGCAAAGTTATACATGTCTTTTCCCCCTCTTTACTTATTCAGCACATATTTCGGCGGCAGAACTGCCTCCTTTCATGGTTTTGCATTCTCCCACCCAATATGAGTCTGACCAATTACTGTGCGTTGAAATCCATTGCCACCTGCGCATAGAGCATGGCGCCCTTCAAAAGCTGTGCCTCATCCACGCAGAAATTGCCGGAATGGTTTGGCCAAACGGCTCCGCAGGCCTCGTTTCCGGTTCCCAGCAGTGCGATTGCTCCCGGCACCCTCTGCATGAAGTAGGAGAAGTCTTCGCCGCCGGTGGTAGCCGGATTGGATGCGAGGCAATTCTCACCCAGGACAGTAACCGCGGATTTTTGGGCGATGGAAACCACCGCCTCATCATTGACAGTGGGCGGCACGATGCGCAGGTACTCCAGCTCTGCCTCAGCGCGGTAAGCCTCGGCTGTGCCTTTGATAACTCTTTCCATCCGTTCCTCAAAGGTTTCCCACACCTCATTGCTGAAGCAGCGGGTGGTTCCTGTCATATAGCTGTTCTCCGCCACTACATTCCAACGGGTGCCCGCCTGGATCGTCCCTACGGTAACGACCGCCGGGTCCATAGGCGAGATCTCCCGGCTGACGACGGACTGCAGGTTATTGATGATGGCAGCCGTTACAACAGCTGCGTCCACACCCCGCTCCGGCTGTGCGCCGTGGCACCCCTTTCCCTTCACAGTGATATGGAATTCGTCTGCCGACGCCATCCGGGGGCCGGCTTCCAGAGAAACCATGCCGGACTTCACATCTGTCCACACATGAATGGCAAAACATGCGTCCACGCCGTCCAAAGCGCCCTGCTCAACCATGGACTTGGCACCCAGAGCTACCTCCTCCGCAGGCTGGAAAGCCAGTTTTACCGTGCCGCACAGTTCTTCTTTCATGTCATGAAGGATGCGGGTGGCGGTCAGGAGCATCGCAATATGGCAGTCATGGCCGCAGGCATGCATAATGCCCTCGTTTGTGCTCGCATAAGGCGCCCCGGTGGTTTCCTGAACCGTCAAGGCATCCATATCTCCGCGAAGCAAAATGGTCTTGCCGGGCTTTGCGCCTTGAATGGTGACCAGCACACCCGTCTCCAGCCCACAGGGCCGCCAGGAAACGCCTATCTCGTCCAGCGCCTCTTTGATTGCCTTGCTGGTGTGATATTCCTTGGTGCTGACTTCAGGATGCTGATGGAAATAGCGGCGCTTTTCGATCAGATACTCTCCGTATTGGGCGGCGACCTCTTGCACATTCATAACAATTCTCCTTTTCTCGCGAATTTTTTCGCTTTAAATGGTTAAATCATTTTGAACTTTCCAAATCTGATTACTTCAGGAATTCCAGAGCAATAGAAACCAAGGTCCTGATGCCTGCCGGCATAACATCCTCCCGAACCGCACACTTGGGATTGTGCAGGGGCGCCAGCTCTCCCTCGTGTCCTGCATAAAGCATCAGATAGGCGCTGGGGATACCACCCAGCTTTCCATAGAAGCTGAAATCCTCACTGAAAGGCATTGGATCGGGCATGGGGACCACCGCGTCCTCACCCAATTCCTTTCGGACCGCTTCAGCGGCAAGATCCATCAGCTCTTTGTCATTGAAAGCGCTGGGATATCCGTCGGCATAGTGAATATGTACTGTATTTCCGGAGGCGGCCTCGATACCTTTTGCAATTGCCTGGACCTGTTCCTTAATCACGCTTCGCACACTTTCCGAATACGCTCTGGTCACGCCGCCAAACTTGACCTCCGCCGGGATCACATTGGGCGCGTCGCCGCCATGGATGCTCCCCAGGGAGAACACCGCCATCTCCATAGGGTCCACCCGGCGGGCGACGATCTGCTGCATCATCACGATCATCTGGGCGGCAGCCAGCACGGGGTCCGTTGTATTCTGCGGCTGAGAGCCATGTCCCCCTCTGCCGGAGACGGTGAAGTCGAACAGGTCCACGGAAGTTGTTATGGGCCCGATGTGGAACCCAACCTGTCCTGCCCGGTGGGCGTCCGGCAGCACATGCATTCCATAGATCGCGTCCACATGGGGGTTTTCCAGCACGCCTTTTTCCACAAGCTCCTTGGCGCCGCCAGGTAATGTATCTTCGCTATGCTGGAATATCAGCTTGACACAGCCCGCAAAACGCTCTCTCATTCCGCACAGGATCTTGGCCGCGCCCAGCATCATGGATGCATGCATATCGTGGCCGCAGGCGTGCATAATCCCCGGATTCTCACTGGTATACGGCAGTCCGGTTTCCTCCTGCACGGGCAATGCGTCGATATCGCAGCGCAGTGCCACGCAACGGCCCGAGCCTCTGGCTCCATGGATCAACGCTACAACGGCGGTTGGTACAGGCCGTTCGATTGCATCAACCCCGTATTCCTCCAGCTTCTTTCGAATCAGGGCCGATGTCCTTACCTCGTTTCTTCCAATCTCAGGATGGCGGTGAATATCCCTGCGAATCTCTACCATCTCCGGGAAATATTCCTCCGCTCTTTCTTTTATCGTACTCGTCTCAAATTTCCTCCTTCCTGCATGGCTTCCGGAAGCCATTGTTTGTTCAGCATGGTTTCTATGTTTGCGAAGCAAACATAGAAACAGAGGATCCCTGTTTCCGACAATACGATGTTGCTTTAACTATACTTTATCTATAATGATCCTAAACCACAAAGTATATCAAGTCAATATTTTTCTCCTGACTTTTCCTGACTCCAGCATTTTGAGCACTTCCTTGTTAGAGTCGGAGACCCTTTTCCGGGTCTTGTTGAACGCATCATGCTTCTTGTCTGCCTTGACGACGGCCGCTTGTCTGGAGGTGTGCCCTTATCCCAAAAATATCCTATATCCTATCGGCGGAAAGCCAGAAGCGCACTGACACAGGCGGCAAATTTCCACATGGCGAAGGTGCTCTGACGCCCGATCAGATACTCAATGCAGAATGTAGTTGCAATATCCGCTCATCGTACGTCCATCCAGCGCACGTTTCCAGGCGGTCAGGCCCATTGGTCTTGCTGCGGTCTGCATTGGTGCAAATGATCTCTGCCCCACCGCGCCCTGTGACGGCGTAAAAGCCCGCAGAACTTATTTTATACCACGGTATAGGAGTCCCGTACGGTGGCGCCCGGCACAGATGTCAATGATCTGCTGCCAGATACGGCGCTCACTGGACCGAATGGAATTACCTCCGCTCCAGCGGTTTTGAAGGAGCCGATGCTGAAAGTAGTCCTACCTTGCCTGAGGCGTTCATCACCCAAGGCAAAGTTCTTGGTTCATTACTCTTTCAGTTCACTGGTGGCCCAAATGCGGATGTGGGCGGCCCGCAGCGATGGTCCAGGTTGTAAAAGCGGGCTTCCCTCGTTTTGGTCTTTCTATCCATCGCTCCGTAGAGCGTGCTTGTTACATTTTTTGCAACAACTCCTTTGTCCTGCAATTCGCCTTTCTGGACGATATTAGTTTCCTTTCTGAGAATGGCTTGGAATGGCGAGAAGGAAGATAAGCTCTCACTCTTAAGTTCACGAACGTGATATTATAAGAAATAGTATTTGCATTCGCCCCGCAAAAAGCCGTTGCACCGTGAAAAGCCTTGAGAATACTGAATTTTTTGCCTTTTAGGACACTGGAAAACACACTGATTTTCGGTGCTGTGGTGCCCAAATTCCTTGCGGCGATATAAAACCACACAAGCAAATGTAAAGAAAAATCAGAATTATCGAGGGTAAAAGCACTCCCTGCTTTTGCCCTCTTGACTGCCGCACGAGCAGAAGCATTCGTACTTGTCAGCGGCGGGCGGGTCCCGTGCATCTTGACTATTGACAAGCGGGAATGGTTCTGCTGTCTCAGGATTTATGCAGACCTCAAAAAAGCGGCAGGCCACTGCGGGCAGAACTCTGCGGCGAAGTTCTGTCCCAGACTGTCCGGGGCATTCAAACCGCCCTTCATGCAGCACTGAATAAAGCGGTGGAGGAAAACGGATTTTCTGTAATCCCTCAGATGGGTGTAATTGGAGCAACGGGTGATATTTGCTGCATCCCATAAATGGGGTGATATCCTACGCCACCCATGTCCGCGCTGGTCTTAGAGGGCTACTGGGCGCACGCCAAAATGAAATTTGACAAGTGCTGAATACTATAAAATTTCTCCTACAGCCATCATAAGTGATGTTGTACTCGGCTTTTCAAGTTAGATCAAGTGTTGGCGGAACTGACACCAGAGGAACGGAGTAAAAAGCGGTTGGAGCAGACAAACCCGGTTTTAGACGCACTGTAGTCATAGACAAATGAGATGCAGGTGGAAGCAGCACCGAAATCTGCAATGAGAGGAGTTATCCATTATCTGCTGAAGCAGTGGCCGTACCTGATCCGGTATCTGGAATACGAGCAACTAGAAGTGAGTGCCAACCGCGCCGAGCATAACATAAAGTCGTTCATAATGAGCAGGAAGAATTGGCTATTTATCAATACGAATACGCCCGCTGGTACGCAGACCAGCGCAGTTCCACAGTTTCATTGAGCCAGCAAAGGAAAACGGCCTTGATTTGTACCGGTATCTACTTTGGTTTCAGAAAAGTGCGCTGGTACTGGGCCAAAATCCAGGCTGAGAATCTGGCTCCCGCCAAGGCCTCTTCGGAATCCAAAATGCTTCCATAACGAAAATTACCCTGCTTATATTGGCAAGGCAATTCCAAGCACCGTTATCTTTAATGGTTACAAAAGTCCCGCCCCTCCGGTACTGGGCCGGAGGGGCGGGACTCTCGTATGATGAGGCAATCAGTTCAGCGGGGGATTGCGCATGGCGTCCTTATACTGTTCGCCGAAAGTGTGGATGGCTCGCACTACCGGGGTAGCCAGCTCTGCGCCGGTTTCCGACAAGGTGTATTCCACTCGGGGCGGGATCTCGTGATACATGGTACGGATAATCAGCCCGTCTGCCTCCAACTCCTTGAGCTCCGAGGAGAGCACCTTGGCGGAGATGTTGGGAATCAAATCTACAAAATCACTGTAGCGTAGATGGCCGCCTTTAGACTCAAAGGCCAGCAGATAGAGAAGCAACAGCTTCCACTTGCCTCCCAGTACAAGCAATGAACGCATGACGGGGCAGGTGACGATGTTCACTGCCTCCCGGTGATTGGTGATTTTATCTCTGGCCATATACCAAAGACCTCCTTCTGCCTGATGTCAGTTTGAAACCAGTATAATGGAAGTTTTCAAAAAATCAAGTCCTCGAAAAATAGGGTATTTCTGTAAACCGGCGAGGAGGCTGGCAGAGTTCCAGGTTTTTCCTGACGTTTTCGTAGGAAGCGACAAAGTTTTGCGTTAGATTTTGGAAGCGGCTACGGCAACGGGTCATAAAGCGCGCCAATAAAATTAGCCAAAATCCACAAAAAACAGCAGTGCTTCGGCCAAAATTAAGTAATATACTAACCAAAAAGTAACTAGATTGGCAAAAAGTGCGGTCTTACTTTTCACTAAGAACCTGTTATGATGGTGTCAAAGAAAAGCCATGGCAAATACATACAAAGGAGAGGTTTTATGGTGACCAATGAAGTTCTCAATACAATCCTAAGTCGCAAAGGCGTAAAGCAATACAAGTCGAATCCTGTGCCCCGGGAGCTACTGGAGGCCATCGTGGCAGCCGGTATTGCGGCCCCCAACGCCTTCAACCGGCAGGCGTGGCATTTTTCTGTGATAACCAACAAAACCCTGCTGGAGGAGATCGACGCAGAAACCAATCACCGCTTAGGGGATGAAGAAGGCTACCATTCCCTGTACGGTGCGCCGGTTCTGATTGTCATCTCCTCGGCCCGGGACAATAACTTTGCAAAGCAAGACTGCTCCGCCGCCAATGAGAACATGGCCCTGGCCGCCAAGTCCCTAGGACTGGCCTCCCGGTATCTGGATGTACCCAACCTGTACACTAATACCCCGGAGGGCGCCGGGTGCAAGGAGATGTGCGGAATTCCCAAGGACTATGACACAGTGTGCTTCTTGTGCCTGGGATATTCCGATGATATTAGCGAACAGCCCACGCCAAAGCGAGGGGATGTCGTAAATTATGTAGACTAAGGAAAGGAGGATCAGGATCATGCCGAAGATTGTTATCAGCGGGATCAGCGAGGAGGTGGTACGCACGGTTGCCCCACGGCTGATCCCTGCCGTGGCAGAGGCGCTGGCGTGCCCCGTGGAGTGGATTTCTTTTGAATATGTACCCTCTGTATACTTTGCGGCAGAGGCAGACAAGGAGCGCTGCCCCATGGTGGAGATCTACTGGTTCAAGCGACCTGTGGAACTGATGCAGAAGATTTCCAGTATCTTCTCCGAAGAATTGTCCCGGGTTGGCATCAACCGGGTGATTATTCAGATCATTGATACCCTGCGGGAGAATTATTTCGATTTGACCTACGGTGCCAAATAGCCTCATTCTATATTATATTTACAGGAGGATTGATCCATGAGCAGCAATGAGTGTGCAGGACTCCAGACCCAGTACGATGTGTTCTCTCTGGACAAAGCCGAGACCTTGGCCCTTCTCCATGGCTGTGGCTTTTCCTATGAGGAGCTAAAAAAGCCCCGGGTTGCCGTGTTCAATACCCTCAACCCCATGAACCCCGGGCACATCCACCAGGGTGCTATCGCCAAGGCCGTGGCGGAGGGCGTCCGTGAGGCCGGTGGCCTGCCGGTGGAATTCAATGGCACCAACCTCTGCGATAGTATGCTGGAAAATCAGAAGTACACCCTACCCAGCCGCGACCTGTTGGTCAATGATATTGACCTGATGGTCAGCTATCACCGGATGGACGCACTGGTGATGATTGGCACCTGCGACAAGGTGCTACCCGCCTTATTGATGGCCGCCGGCCGTCTGAACCTGCCCACGGTGATTGTTACTGGCGGCTACATGAAGCCTGGTAACTACCGGGGCGAGAATGTGGACTTCATCGACATAGGCCCCAACAAGACCCGCCTGCGGGACGGCAAAATCACTCAAGCCGACTTTGACGAACTGGTGGACGTGTCTGTTCCTGGAGGCGGCGCCTGCTGCATGATGGGCACCGGCAACACTATGGCCATTATCACCGAGGTCATCGGCATGTCTATGCCCGGCAACTCCAGCACCCCCGGCAGAAGCCAGGAAATGCAGGAGTTGGCCAAGGCCGCCGGCAAGCAGGTCATGAAGCTCTATGCCAAGAAGATCACTGCCCGACAGATCATCACCAAGGAGTCCATCACCAACGCCATCAAGACCTGCATGGCCATCGGCGGCTCCGGCAATACCATCATCCACGTTCCCGCTGTGGCCACCGAGTCCGGCATTGAGATGAACTTCAGCGACATCTATGCCGCCGCCAGCTTCGAAATTCCCCTGCTGGTGGGCGTCCGTCCCAACGGCCCCTACAATATGGATCAGTATGCCAAGGCCGGCGGCACCCAGGCCATTCTCCACGAGCTACGGAAGCACCTGGATACCAACTGCATGTCGGTAAATGAAAAGACCATCGGCGAAAATATTTCCGGCCACGAGATTCTGGCCCCCTCCATCATCCACCCCCTGTCCAATCCTCTGGACAATCAAGGCGGTCTGGCCCTGATGCGGGGCAACCTAGTTCCCGATGGCACCTATATCAAGCAGTCCGCCGTACCGGAGTGCCTGATGAAGCTCCGGGGTCCCGCCCATGTCTTCAACAACATGGACGATGCCAACAACGCCCTCCTCAACCACGAGATCAAGGCTGGCGAGATTGTCATCATCCGCTACTTGGGTCCCAAAGCTTCCTATGACTCCGCCTACTGGTTCACCTCCCAACTCAAGGGTAGCGACCTTTATACCAAGGTGGCTGTGATTACTGACGGCTGCCTCTCCGGTGCCGCTTCCGGTGCCAGCTTTCAGTTCGCCGCGCCTGAAGCAGCCCTTAACAGCCCCCTGGCCGCCGTACGCAACGGTGACATCATTGAATATGATATCCACGCCAGAACCATGAACGTGGAGCTCACCGATGAGGAAATCCAGCAGCGCATCTCCGAGCTCACCGGCGAAGAGTACCCCCACTTCACGGGTTATCTGGGTATTTATCAGAAGGGATGCATCTCCATTTCAAAAGGTGCCGTGCTCCGCTGATCTCTCCACTACCACACACATTATAATTGGAGGAAACGAACATGAACAAAACATGGAAAGAGCTCCTGTGCATGGTTCTGAGCGCCGTTATGGTGCTGGGTCTGGCAGCCTGCGGCAGTAGCAAGGCCGAAGCCTCTGCAGGTGACGGCGATAGCACCAGCGGCGATACCGCTGCTGATTCCATCGTCCTGAAGATGTCCACCGCCCAGCCTGAGGAGCACATTGCCTCCCAGACCGCCCTGCGCTTCGCTGACCTCATTGAGCAGGGCACCAACGGTGCCGTCACCGTGAAGATGTATTTTGCCAACTCCTTGGGAGCTCAGGACGTCATCGTTCAGGGCTTGATGGACGGCTCCATCGACCTGTCCTTGGAGTTTATCGACTCCACCTACAACCCGGTCTTTGAGGTGCAGAGTCTTCCCTTTATCGCCTCCAACTTCGATGAGATGGAATACATCTTCTCTCCCGGCTCCCAAGTGTATTCCCTAGTTGACAAGGGCTTCAGCGACATCGGAATCAAGCTATTGGGCGTCTACTGCGAGGGCCTGACTGGCGTGTCCTGCAAGAACATGCCCGAGTCCTATAACACTTGGGATCAGAAAAAAGAACCCATCCGTGTGTGGAACTCCGCCGTGGCTAAGGCCGGCATGACCGCTATGGGCTACAACACCGTGGCCATGACCTGGTCTGATACTTACAGCTCCATCCAGACCGGTATCGTCAACGGCTCCGTGGGCCAGACCTCCCTGGGCGTGTACACCAACCTGCGTGACGTTGTTAACTATTTCATCCCCTATAACTTCGGTGCCGAGTTCGTGCACCTGGCCATGAGTTCCACCTCCTGGGGCAAGCTTACTGCAGATCAGCAAAAGGTGGTGCAGGACGCTGCCACCCAGGTCTGTAAGGAAATCTTCGACTCCGCCGAGCAGACTGAGGCTGATGGTTTCGCTATGCTGAAGGAAGCTGGCATTGAGGTTCTGGAACTCAGCGATGCTGACCGCAGTGCCATTGCCCAGCATGTTCGTGAAGAAGTCTGGCCTGCCCAAGAAGAGATTCTGGGCAAGGAGGCCATGGATGCCATCTATGCCGACCTGAAGGCCTGCGCAAAGTAAATAAGACTCCCTAGGATATGGACCATCAGGCTGATTCTGCGCTCCGGCGTGGAATCAGCCTGGTGAAAGAAAGGAGAAAACGCATATGGAAAAGCTGGACGCTTTCACCAGATATTTGGGTAACTGCGGCCTGTTCCATTTCTTTGATGCGATTCAGAAGTGGGTTCTGGTATTCACCGGTATTATTGTCTTTGTTCTGACCATCGCCACTGTGTTCCTGCGCTATGTCCTGACCATGAACGTTCTGGGGCTGGACGAGATTATTCTCCTTGTTATTTTCTGGCAATACTTTATCGGCGCAGCCCAGGGCAGCCGGGAGGATTCCCAGATTAAGGCCGACATGGTCAGCACCGTTGTGAAAAATAAGACTGTGGTGGCCTGGTGCCACCTGCTGGCCCGAATCATTGAGTGTGGCGTCATCGGTGTTTGCATCAAGTGGTCTATAGATTACATTCTCAAGGATATGTCCGTCATGCCCTATACTGTGGTGCTCTCCATCCCCCTAGTGCTCTCCCATGCTGTGATGTTGGTGGGTTTTGCCCTGATGCTACTCTATCACATTTACTGGTTACTGACGGAGCTCGTCAACGTTGGTACGCTGAAGAAGGAGGAACAGCAGGCATGATTCATGTTGGAATTGCCATTGCCATCCTGATGGGTTCTCTGTTATTGGGCGTCTCCATTCCCTTTGCCTTTGGCGCAGGTACGATTTACATGTATACCATGCTGGGTGGCACCTTTGCCACCACTTTGCCGGTGGGCTTCAACGGCATCAACACCATGGTACTACTGGCCATTCCCACCTTCATCATGGCCGGCGGCTTCATTGAAAAAGGCAAGGTTGGCGATGAGCTGGTGTCCGTGGTAGAAATGCTGGTGGGGCGCTTCCGGGGCGGACTGATGCTGGCGGTGTCCTATGCCTCCGCCATCTTCGGCGCCATCTGCGGTTCTGCCGCTGCCACCTGCAGCTGTATCGGCTCCATTATGGCTCCCAAGCTGAAGATGGCCGGCTACAGCAAAGGACTCTCCGCAGCCCTGATTTCTTCCTCTGCCCCGCTTGGCCTGCTGATCCCCCCCAGTTCCCTGATGATTATGTACGCTTGGGTTTACGGAGAATCCGTGCTGGCCTGTTTCCTGAGTACTGTGATCCCCGGTGTCTGTCTTGCCACCTTGCTGGGCGTGGTGGGTATGATCCTAGCCCAGCGAGAGGGCGTGCAGCCCCTGGAGAACTGGGTGCCCATCTACTCCGCCCCCGGTCTGAAAAAGACTTGGCACGCCACGCCGGCCCTGTTGCTACCGGTGATTATCCTAGGCGGTATTTACGGTGGCGTCATGACCCCCACCGAGGCAGCCTGCGTCTCAACCCTGTATTGCATTCCCGTGGCCATTTACATCTACCGGGGCATGAAGTGGAGCGACGCGCCGGAAATTCTTAAGGAAACCGGCACCACTACTGGTGTCATTATGGTGATGCTGTTCTTTGTGAGCATGCTGAGCCGGTACTTCATCTATGAGGATCTTCCCGGCGCCCTGGTAGATATGATCTATCTCTTTACCACCAACAAAAATGTCATTCTGCTGATGATGAATGTGTTCATGATTATCATGGGTATGCTGATGGATGACGGCTCCGCCCTGCTGCTCTCCACCCCCATTCTGGTTCCCATTGCCAAGGAAATCGGCGTGAGCCCTATCCACTTCGCAGCCATTCTGGGCGTGAATCTTGGTATGGGTAATGTGACGCCGCCCTGTGCCCCCATGCTGTATCTGGGTGCTCGGGTGGTGGGCACCGACGCCAGCCACTCCATGAAGCCCACGCTACTGCTGATTCTCTTTGCGTGGTTGCCAACGCTACTAGTCGTCACCTATGTTCCCGGTTTCTCCCTGTGGCTGCCCAACATATTTGGGTTCTGAGCCGAGAAAAATTACGGAGGAATTTCTATGGAAAAGATTACGAAAATCGAAACCGTTGAGGTGGCCATTTCCCGAAATGGCATCTCCCAAGCTGTTCGCTTCGGCAATGTCCTCTTCGTTTCCGGGCAGGTGGGGGAGGACATCCAAGGCAACATCCCCAAAGGTATTGAGGCTCAAGTAGAGCTGGCTATTGAAAATGCCCGTCGAATTCTCCGAGCTGCTGGCTCTGATTTGGATAAGGTGCTCATGTGCCGATGCTTCCTCCAGAAGCAAGAGGACTTTGCCGGCATGAACCAGGTGTATTTCAAGTATTTCGGCGACGCCAAGGTAGGCCCCGCCCGGTATACCGTAGTGGCACCCCCGGTAGCAGACTGCTATCTCTTTGAGATAGCTATGTTCGCAGTAGTGGAGTAATTTACGGGAACCTCATAAAAGCGCCCCGTCGGGCGAATGATATGAACTGGGCCAGTAAAAGTGGACAATAGAGAAAATGCCCCCTGTGTAGGAGAATAAACCTATACAGGGGGTGTTCGTACGTCAAGAGAAAATGCGCGCATATCCAGAAATTTGAGAAGGGAACTCTGGCTATGCGCGAGACAGGAGCAACGCGTCAATAGTTATGGGGGAACACCTTGCTCCCCGCCACGCCCGCAAGGCCGCACAGCTTTTTCATCTCTACCAGATACATTTCCAGGACAGGCGCTTTCCGTCTCTGGTGAGAAAGATCTCACCGGAGACGATCTTTTTCATTTTGGCGTATTTTCAGTAGCCTGCGGCAGAGCTTTTGCGGCAGTAAGATTGTCCAGCCTAGCCCTTCATGGCGATCTGTGCCACGCCTGTCCCGGCAGCCTCCACCGTGATATACCGCACCTCGTTGCCCCGGATGCCAGTAGCGCAGATTGTCTCTATCAGCAGTGCCAGGCGGTCCCTGCCGAGGCCCGGACCGCCGCCAGCATGGCGTTCACCGACTCCAGCCGGTATTCCAGGCCGGACAGCCCCTCTTCCAGGCGGACAACAGTTCCTTGGTAGTCTTCCAGCCCGCCGCCCACTCGGCAAATCCCCGCAGGGAACGCAGGTACGTCTCGATGGTCCCCGATTCCCGCTCGTCGCGGCACAGAAATTCCGCAAACCGCTCCATTGTTTTTCCTTCATCATATCAGAGTCTTCCTGCTATCATACGACCGGAAGTCTTCACAGCTTGTTGATAGAACTGTCCCTTCCAGAAAAATATTGCAAGCGGATCAGATAGTTGCTTCTTTCTCAACTATTGGGGTGCGATGGTGTCTACCGCGCCCCAAAATGTCTGTCATAATCACTGTGGAGTCCACGCCCTTGTATACGAATCCCAAACGGGGATATAGTAGCTCAGTACGTTCTGCATATTTGCCATAGGTTGATTGCAGTGGTCATTTGTGTGAGCACTATAATAAAGCAGTCCTGCCATCGTTACTGGTAAGTGAAACGCTCGACAACATCATGCCAGACAACGCAAGTAACACGATCTTCCGTTGAAATATCGCTGTTCGTCTTATTGGTCTCGGACTTACTTATACTGTTTCAGAGAAACTGTAATATCGCTGAGACTGGAAACTCCCTTGGCATAGATGCCGAAGGCCAGTGTACTCTCCAATTCCTCCGCACTGTCGGCGATATAAAAGGTTCTGGCCAGCGTTTCGCCCGCGCCAATGTCCACTTTCAAATCCGCCCAGCGTGAGCGTCCTGCCCGCAGTCGCGGTCTGCATCGCGGAGCCGTTGTTGGTCACAGTCAGCGCAATGTAGTTCCCATCTTTGGGGTAGAAGTTGGATTCCAGCGAATAGCAGCAGGTGGTCTGGAGCTTGGTGTTGTCCTGAATTATGCCGCTCAAAGACTTGCCGGCGGCCTTGACTGGATCGATCTCCGTAAACGGGCCGTGGACGCCTCCAAGTACGGGCGTTGTTGCGTTAGCAGGGATACTCCCATCGCCCCTCTTTCCACCTACGACCACATAATCCGCAGGGGCCGCTCCAAGATTGACCCGGTTTTTCTGACTGTCCCGGCGCACTTCAATGCCGAGCAGTTTGGAGATCTGGCGGATGGAGAGATAATTGGTCTTGTCCTCGGCAACATCCAGATAGATAATGACCGATGGTACCCCCTGCCCATTGGGCGCTTTGCAAGTTTCACCGGCAAGGACCTTATCCTCACCGAACAGAGATATCCCGGCCTGGTTGTATTCCACCCGGCTGGAAGCTGCAAACACGCTGCCCACAAGGGAAGCCACCAGAAGCATCGCCGCCATGCCCGCAACAAATGATCCGTACTTTTTTATCATGAAACCTCCATTGTCTGTTTTATATAGCGAGCATCTTAAACTTCTATTATGCAAATGCAGAAGGAGGTTCTTTCTTTACATCTCTTATATTTTTTCTGTTTTCGCCAAAGAAACGCTCTCAGTTATGTGCAAAATATCCTCTTAATCAAGATGTGCGTCCACACAGAATTAGAGGTTGCTACTTATGTCAATACATGTAACTGTGCTTTGCTGTTTTTTCCAATTCTCTTCCAAAAACAGTTGTCCATCCAGGCCATTCACTGTGACCGGAATAATTTCTGCGCTTTCCATGGCAAAATCACTCGTGGCCCCCTCCTGCATATACACGTAGTCCAAGTATATCGTTTTTTTGAGTTCTTTATTTCGATAGGTGTTGCAAACATAGTTTGGAAATTCTTCTCGTTAACTCTCAATTTCACCATATCCCTCCAGTAAGTCCGTAATTTCATACCAAGGCATATCTCCGGCAATCTGTTCTCCCGAATGTCTGTACGTGATATGTGTCTCATACCACTCCACAACCCGGCGCACCACCGCGGCCCGCACCGTTTGGCTGACCGCCATCAAGCTCCCCAAGCTCAACGAAAACACAAGCAAGAGCATAACAGCCTTTTGTCTCACGCTTTTCCATACCGGTCGTGCCCGCTTTCGCGCGCACTTCAATGGGCCTGTCAGCATCGCCGTCATCTGCCGCCGATACCGGGGCGATTCTGTTCCAGTGGGCGGCAGGTTCCCACCTGTTTGGTAGGCCACGTAAGTCCTGTGATGCAAATCAAAGATAAAACCCTCGGAGGTGAAACCTACAATGGCAAAACGCAGGCCGTCCGGAAACAGCATGGTCCGCAAGCGGGAAAACGGCCGCTGGGAGGGCCGCATCGTGGTGGGTCGCAAGGAAAACGGCGACCTCATCTTCCGCTACACCTACGCCGACACCCAAAAAGAACTGACCGCAAAGCTCCGGCAGGACATCACCGCCTATCAAGGCGTGGATCTGACGGAGGAGTGCAGAATGCCCCTCTCGGAGTGGCTGGACCGTTGGCTGGAGCAGATAACATCCGTCCTCCAGTCCAGCACGCCGGAACACTACCGCAGTGACATGGAGCACCACGTCAAACTGTACTTGGGCTAGAAGAAGTTCACACAAATTACACCGACAGACCTGCGGACGCTCTATGACACCTTAAAACAGCGTGGCAGAATCCATCCCCGCCCCGGCCAGAGCCGTGGGTTATCCAACACCACGGTCCACGGCATCCACACCACCGCACCATGCGCTGAAGTCTGTGGTAGACCAACGGCTGCTGCCCCACAATCCTGCTGACCATGTGGCGCCGCTCAAGGTGGCTCACAAGTCCATGACCATCCTGAACGAGGAGCAACTGGATGCTTTTCTGACAGCGGTGAAACAGGATGCTGTCCGGAAAGCCTTCTTCTACACGGAGCTAACCACCAGCCTGCGGCTGGGTGAGATCTGCGGACTGATGTAGTCTGACTTCGATTTCAGAAAAGGAACACTGAGTGTCAACCGAACCATCCACAAAGAAAAGGGCTGGCAACTAATGACCGGAGATACCAAGACCTACGCCGAAACCAAAAAAATCGTCCTGCCTGACAGCACCGCAGAGTTGTTACGAATCCGAAAAAAATGTTCCTACTCCGTATGGTTCTTTCCCAACCCACCCAAACCAGAAACACCTATGAATCCCGCCACTGCTTATCATCAACTGAAAAATATCCTTGCAAAAACCAAGTTGGAGTGCGCAGCAAAGCTGGCACAGCTCTGGGATGCGCTGAAAGAACCTACACTAGACCAACCTAAACCCGAAATCTTGCTGGCGGACTGGCTGGATCTCTGCTATCAAGAATATAAAAAGCCAAATCTCCTCCCAAACACGCAAATGTCTTATGAGCGGCGGATCTATCAGCATATCATCCTAAAGTTAGGACAAATCCAACCGGACAAGTTGAACACCACAGACATTCAGGAATTCTATGTGTCCCTTAAAAAGGACGGCAGGCTGATCCGAGTTGAGTTCTACGGCAAAGGGCTGTCAGATTAGGCCGTTCGCAGCATCCACACGACTTTCCACGCTGCTCTGGACAAAGCTATGGAGGAAAACCTGATCTTCCGAAATCCTGCGGCTGGTTGCAAGCTTCCCTCTGCCAAGCCCAGAGAAATGAAGGTCCTGATACCGGAGGAAATCCAGCGGTTACTGATCCAGGCCAGAGAGGGGCTGCTATGAACTGCTCCTGCCGGAACTGTCCACAGGCCTGCGCCGGGGTGAGATCTGCGCCCTTCAGTGGAATGACCTGAATCTTAAAACCGGGGCACTCCAAGTGGGATAATAGGTCCACCGGGTACGTGGTGAGTTGGTAGTCTCCCCACCCAAAACCAAAGCAAGGCAACATATGGTGCTCCTCCCTCCGCCGGTCCTGAATGTACTCATAACCTATCGAAACTCCTGCACTTCCCGGTGGATGTTTCCTTCACCAGTCAAGGAGGATTCCCCCACGGACCCAGTCACTATACAAAAACGGCTGTCTACCGTACTAAAACGAGCTGACTGCAAGAGACTTCGGTTCCACGATCTGCGGCATACCTTCGCCACTGCCTCCCTGGAGCACAGCATGGATCTGAAGGCCCTTTCCACGATCATCGGCCATGTGTCCAGCAGCACCACGCTGAACATCTACGCTCATGTCACGGACGAGATGCAAAGGACTGCCGTAGCCAAAAAAGACCGGGGGATCGGCAAAGCTACTCCCCCATCGTCAATGGAAAGCGCATCGCCCGCAATGTCTACGCCCCTACCGAGGAGGAATATGAACAAAAGCTGGCCGCCCTCATCCAGGAGATGAGAGCAAGAGATCGCCACAGGGAAGGCACAGGCAATGGCGGGATGAAATGCACAGGGCTCCGGCGGTTGTTCCGCCGGAGTCCTAATTTTTTCTGGTTATTGCTGCCAGAGGCCCGGCAGATACGCGCTTCAAAATAGGTTGCCATGCCGTTTCCCTTTCCTGCCACCAGCAACTTGGCAGGCGCTTTTGCAATCACAAGTGTATCTACCAGCACCATCCGGGCAACGGTCCAGAAACAGATACCGATCAAATTCACCGTTATCTCGGTAAATCACGCTCAATGAGCTACAGGGGGGATCTGTCGAAGCCACCGTAGAAATGATGATCGCCGGTAATCCCGCATAATACGCGATACCCTTGGTCATATCCTGAATTCTTTCTCCGCCGATTCCCATAACCACTGTAGCGGCCTGGACCTTACCCTTTCTACTAGGCGGTCAATTTGGGGCTGAGAGCATTCTCCCTGAAAAATCTCATACCGAACGATATAATCCGTACCGGCAAAAAATTATTCCAACACAGGCCCGATCCGCCGGGGCCAGGACTCACTGATCAGTATGAGCAGGATCTTTCCCATTCCCTGCAAATATTGATCCAATTGCTGTAGCATACCTGTACTATGGACATACTTTGATGGGCTTTTTTTAATTATACTCATAGTCTGTTCCTCCGTTTGTACAACTCATTATTCCATAAAGCTGGGAAGCCAGAGGCAAATTTGGGGAATATAGGTAATAAGCAGCAGATTCACTAGGCAGCAAATCATGTACTTCAGCAGATGCCGGTTGACCAGCTCACCCACCTTCGCCTGCCGCAGAGTCGCCGCCACATAGAGATTGATCCCCAGCGGCGGGGTGATCATGCCAATGCACATATTCAGCAGCATAATGATGCCAAAATGGACAGGATCAATATTGTAGGCAGAGAGCGCCGGGAACAGGATAGGAGCAATAATCAGGATGGCAGGCGTGGTATCCATGAAACAACCCACGATCATCAGCAACACGTTCACCAGCAGCAAGAACACCACCTTGTTAGAACAGATGCTCATGATGAACTCCGCCGCATGGGCAGGAATCTGCTCACGGGTCATCAGCAGGCCGAATACGCCAGCACAGGCAACGATGAACATGATCATACCAGAGGAGGCAGCCGCAGACTTTACTGTTTCCACCAAGCCCTTGAAGTTGATTTCCCGATAGATGAAGCAGCCTACGATCAGGCCATACGCGCAAGCAACGGCTGCGGACTCAGTAGGTGTAAAAATACCGGTGTAGATGCCGCCCAAGATGATAATGGGCATGAAGATGGCACCAATGGTATGATAAGACGCAGACAAAAATTTTCTGATATTAAACTTGGTTCTAGGGATCCGATTTTTTACGCCGTAGAAAATCGCAAAGGCAATCATCAGTGCACCCAGCGTGATGCCGGGAACAATTCCTGCCATGAACATACTGCCCACCGATACACCCGTTGCGGAGCAGTATGTGATCATCACGGTGCTGGGCGGAATAATCGTGCCCAGCATACCGGCTGCAGCAATAGTGGACAGGGCGAATTTGCGGCTATAGCCTCCCTGTTCCAGCGCAGGCACCATCACTGCGCCGATGGCCGCCACCGTTGCTGTGGGGGAGCCGCACAAACAGCCAAACAGCATACATGAGAAAATCGTCACGACGCCGAGGCCGCCGGGCATCCAACCAACTGCAGCATTGGCAAAATCGATAAGTCGGCGTGAAATGCCACCACTGCTCATCAGTGCGCCAGCCAACATAAAAAACGGAATGGCCGCCAGTGTAAAACTATCGACGGAGGAGAACATCTTCTGCACGGAGGTGAACAGCGGCATCAAGTCCCCGGCAACGATGGCCGCCATACCGCCGCCCACCAGCGCCAGCGCGATAGGCATACCCAGAATCGTAATGACGGCAAAAACCAGGAAAAGCGTTGCAGTAATCATGCTTCAATCTCCTCCTTCCGATGCATAATATCCTTAATCATGGTTTCAATGCTGTAAAGATAGTGAATGATTCCCATAAAGAACCCCATAGGAAGGCAGAAGAACACGACCGCAGTGGGAATCTGCGTGGTTGTGGTCATCTGCTTGGTCATGATCAGATGATTAAACATCTGCAGCGAAAGCACAAACAGCAGCACAAACATCAGCATGCATAGGATCTCCGTAAAGATCCGGACCTTTTTATAGATCTTTTCCGGAAGCATATCCACGAATACTTCCACACCGAGGTGGCTCTTACTTTTTACACCAATACTGGTGCCAATATAAACGATATAAATCATGAGGTACCGGGCCAACTCCTCACTCTGCAGAAAAGGGATCTTCAAGGCATAGCGGCAAATAACGCTCCAGCAAACGATGGCAACCATCGCCAGAAAAAGGACAACACTCAGGAAGCCTTCCACTTTGCTGAAAGCCTGATCAAGTTTTTTCAACATGGCAAACTATGTATCGCTCGTTTTCCGGCGATACGCTCCTTTCTCCCGAAATGAGGCGGAGCGGCGGCAACCGCTCCGCCTCTGTTCTCAAGTTTTTTGTGTCTTATTCCACAGCCTCGACATCCGTCTGGATTGCCTCTACCAGAACAGGATCGATGCCGCCCTCTCCCACGTACTTCTCATACACAGGCTGCACCGCAGCTTCCCACTCGGTCTGATCAATCTCGATGAACTCCGCGCCATTGGCCTCCATCTCCGCCATGTACTCCGCCAACTGCTCATCACAGATCTGATAGTGGTACTCACGGGCTTCCTCTGCACACTCCATAACCAGCTGCTGGATATCCTCCGACAGGGAATCCCAGAGAGATTTGCTGCAAATCAGAGGAGCGGGAGAATAACCGTGGTTGCTCAGTGTGATATAGGGAGCAACCTCATAGAAGTTCTGGGTATACATGTTGGTAACCGCAGTGGAACTGACTGCATCCGCTACGCCGGTCTGGATGGAGGTATAGATATCACCCCAAGCCAGAACCACGGGCATAGCGCCCAGTGCGCTGTACACATCCGCCTGCAGGGGGCTGTCGATGGACCGGACACGCATTCCCTTCAGATCCGCCAGATTCTTGACTGGCTTCACCGCGCCGATGGCATAAATGCCGTTCTCCCAATAGTTGATGCCCTTCATCCCGATGGACTCCAGGGCGTCCAGCTGCCCCTGAGCAGCCTCACCGCTGAGAGCTTTCCGTGCGGTGGCAGCATCGGGGAACAGATAGGGCAGGTCAAACACGGACATGGCATCCGTAAAGTTGGACAGGGACGCAGAACTCTCTACGATAAAATCAATGGAGCCCATCTGCACACCTTCCAGCGTCTCCTTGGCGGATCCCAGCGTAGCACCCGAGTGGACCGTCAAGGTGATGGCGCCGTTACTGCGCTCGTTGAGCAGTTCAGCAAATTTCAGAAGGCCAAGATCCCAGGAACTTCCCACCGCAAGTCCGCTGGACGCCGTCCACTCATAAGTTTGTCCCTCTGCGCTTTCACCGCCGGAGCTATCTCCGCCGCTTCCGCAGGCAGTCAGGGAGAACACCATGGCCATAGCCAGCAACAGACAAGTCAGTTTCTTTTTCATATGCTCCTCCATTAAACCGTTATGTGAAACCTGTTATGTGTTATATCACTTGTTGTAGTAGATAGGCCGGCCCTTCTCGTCGTGATCCTTGTCGAATGTGGGATAAGCTCCGCCGTTGAAGCCGTTGAAGCCCAAGGGATTCCGGAAGCCCAGAGGATTGATTCCAACAGGATGTCTTTCCAGCAGGTCTTTGATGAAGGCGCTGTAACCTTCCACGACCTTCTCCACCAGTGCATCGCCCTTTTCCTTGCTGGCCTTGGTGGGATTGCCGATCACGCCGTAGTCCAGATCGTCCTTCTCCATCAGAGCAAAAGTGCCGTCGAAATGATAAAACTGGAAAGGATGAGAAGTCTCGCCGGGCGCTTTCTTCCACTTGCCGTCCACCAGCGTCGTGCCGCCGCCGTCGATGGCCAGGTCCATGTGGACCAAGTTGCCGTACAGGGACAGCGCCATGGAGGTCTCCGCCTCGTCGGCGTGCCACATATAATCGGACAGAACGGCTTTGTTGTCGCCCAGGAAGTCATACCAGGTAGAGGCGACCGTGAAGTAGCCTTCCATGCCCAGCTTGTGAACAGCCGGAATGAAGGAGCTGTCCTGGCCATGGGCAACCAGCAGGATGAACTTGTTATAGCCTACATTGGAGGCACCGGCGATGATGTCGTGAATCAGCGCCATGTTGGTCTCATAGTTCAGCGCGATGGTAGCAGGCATACCCATGTGCATGTAGGGATGACCGCCGTACATGGGGCAGGGGAGCACGGTGGCGCCGGACTTCTCCGCCACCTTCTTGGCCAGGCAGATGGCGTTGAAGCTGTCCAGGCCGTTGGGGCAGTGCGGGCCGTGCTGCTCAATGGCGCCCAGGGGCAGGATCGCTACGTCGTTGACTTCCTTGGCATAGGCGATGTTCACGGGAGCGGTGTTCTGATCAAAGAACACGGAATCTCTTTTGTACAGCTTGAATTCAGTCTGCTTCTTCAGTTCTGCCATGATAATCGTTTCCTTTCTTAAAAAAAATATAGATGGTTTTTTAAATCAGCTGAAACTCAGCAGGATTTACAGTTACGGCTGGAACAAAATCTTGATACGCATTTCCTTCTTTGCCCGAATCATCTCGATCACGTTCTGGAAGTCTTCCAGACGCTTGATATGGGTAATGAGCGGTTTTACCTTCAGCTTCCCCTCTACCATGTAGCGCAGCACCGGCGTAAAGGAGTTGGGGCTGGCCAGAGAGCCGATGAGCGCCGCATCTTTTACGATCAGCGTGTTCATGGCAACATCCACATTAGCTCCATTGTACCAGCTGACAGCTACGATCCGTCCGGTGGGCTTCAGGGCCTGCACCGCCATATTCAGTGCGACGTTGCTGCCCGATGTCTCGATCACGATCTCAGGACCGCCCTCAGTCAGTTCCCTTGCCCGCTGTATCACATCCTCATTGTGATAGTTGATGGTCTCATGGATGCCGCACTCCCGGGCGATAGCCAGCTTCTCATCCCAGCTGCCTGCCATGATGACCCGGCTGGCACCCGCAATATTGGCAAGCTGTGCCGCCAGCTGGCCAATGGGACCATCTCCAATCACCAGCACCTGGGCGCCGGCGGGAATCTGCGCCTTGGTGACCGCGTACATGGCGGTTGCGGCAGGCTCTGCCAGAGCGGCCTCCTCCAGGCTCAGCCCTTCGGGGATATGATACAGATGCCGTTGCGGTATCGCCACATACTGGGCAAACACACCCTGGCGGTTGCGGTAAGATCCTACGACCTCCCGGTTGGGGCACAGATTATAATGGCCCTGCCGGCAGTTTTCGCACTCGCCGCATCCCAAGCTCACGTCGGAGGTGACCCGGTCTCCCACTTTGAAGTCCCGGACATTCTTGCCCACAGCCACCACCGTGCCGCTCCACTCATGGCCGGGAATGATGGGGTACTTGGTGTTTCCGTTTTTGATGTGGATCATCTCTCCTGTCAGCAGTTCAATATCCGTAGCACAGAACCCGGCATAAGCGATCTGTGCCAAGACTTCGTCATCCCGAATCTCAGGCTGCGGGATCTCGGAATACTCGATTACTCCCGGATCCATGAACCGAATGGCTTTCATCAGGCGGTCTCCTTCTTTCTTTCCCGATTTGTATGACATTGCATCGTTCGAATCTCCCCCTGCCGGAAGCAGAGCGGCTGGCAAGTCCCTTTTAGGAGCAGCTGCTCACAAAACTGACCGGGAAGCCCGCCGTGCTCCATAAAGGTCCAGAAGTGGCAGGGCACTGCATATCTCGCGCCAGTCAATTCCGCCGCCGCCGCTCCTTCCTCAGCGTTCATGTTGCCAAATGCACCATTGACAGACAGCACCGCAATATCCGGCTCAAAGATCCTGATCTCCTGAAACAACTCCGAGTGAAACGCCGTGTCTCCGGAAAAATAGAGCCGATGACCTGCAAACGCCACCAAGAGCCCGATAGCATCCGGCGCCATGGTACCGTGATCCGCCATCACTGCCCGAATCAGGATCTTTTCATCCTGATAGCATTCTCCTCTGTCCAGACGATGGCAGCGGTGGGCCTGTATGCCCAGTTCAATGAACTTCTCCTGACAGCTGGCAGGCCCGAAAAACAAGGTCCTTTTTGTGCACTGTGCCACAATTGGAATCGCATCATAATCGAAGTGATCAAAATGCAGATGGCTGGTCACATAATAATCTACCGCCAGCTCTTCCGGCGCGATCAGCATGGGTGAGAGTCGTTTGAATCCTCGAATCCGCTCGCCGCACTCCGTCAGATAGGGATCGAGCACCATGCTTGTTCCGTCGGGAGCCTTCAGGAGAAATCCGGCCTGGCCAAGCCAGCAAATTCCCAGATGATCTGGAGGAACTTGTGTTCCCCGAATTTCCTCTGCGAGATTCATCCTACTACCTTTCTCAGTTCCTCAATATAAGCAGCCCTCAAGCCAGGAATACCGCTCGTCAAACTGGACCTTGTACTTCTTCGTATCGCCGGCCAGGCCCCACAGCAGATACGCACGGGTGCCGGGCAGTGCCACCGTGGTGTGGTAGCCGGTGGGCAGCGCCACGGCGGTGTTGTTCTCCTCGATCACATTGACCTCGTCCCAGATCTTCTTGTTCTCGTCCGTCAGATCATAGCCGTGCTGCATGACGCCGCCGCGGCCAGGGCCATCCTCGGTGGAGGTCATCTGGAAGGAGAAGATCTCATCCAGCACGCACTCCTTGCCGGGGCGCTCGTAGTCGTGCCGGTGCGCCGGGAATCCGATCCAGCCGCCGGGCACGGACACGGTCTCGCCCACGATCAGCAGCTTGGTGATGTGGTCGTTGTGCTTGCCGGGCTGGCCGAAGATGAAGCGGTACTTCCGCTTGTAGATGTACTCGCCGGGTTCTCCCTCTTCAATATTTTCAGGCGGGCAGAAATAGGGGGCATTGCCCTCCTCACAATAGGCGGTGAAGACTCTCGCCTCCATGCCCTTCTCGCTGTACAGCTTCACTGTGGCTTTGGGCGGCACATACAGGGCGGTGGGCAGATCGTCATAGACATTGCCGCGCTGGCCCTTGGCGCCGTCCACAACGGTCACGCCCTCATACTCCACCCAGCAGGTCATGTCGCCCTGCTGCAGCACGATGGCCTGCTCCTCACCGGTGACCTTGTACTCCAGCGTCTGGCCGGGGTTGAGAAGGATTCGGCCGAATCCCTCATAGGTCATATCCGAGTTGGCCTTGGAGATCACGCTCTCATAGCCGTTCAGGTCCTGAAAGCGGTATACAGTTGTGTAAGACATTTGCGTCCACTCCTTTTTCCTTGATTTGAATGCAATTATTTCAATACTTCCTTGTTGACGGGATAGGTGACCGGTTTGCCGGTGAGATACTCAGTGATCCCCTGGGCGCTGTCCATAGCCATAGCCCGAAGCGCCCCGTCGCTGAGTGCCGCATTGTGGGGAGAGACGATCACATTCTCCATGGAGAAGAGGGGGTTGTCATCAGCCGGCGGCTCCTGCTCAAACACATCCAGGCCGGCCCCGGCGATCTCGCCGGACTTCAGGGCCTCGATCATGGCGGCCTCGTCGATCACGGCACCCCGGGCGGCGTTGATGATGAAGGCGGTGTTCTTCATAGCCTTGAACTGCTCCGCACCCACCAGATGGAAGGTAGAGGGGAACAGAGAGGTGTGGACGATGACGAAATCGGACTTTGCATACAGCTCCTCCGGCGTCGCCATGGTGATCCCCAGTCCCTCGACATCCGCCTGCTTCACATAGGGATCCGTGGCCAGAATGTTCATCTCAAAGCCGGAGAGCTTCTTCACCACCAGCCGGGAGATCTTGCCCATGCCGATGATGCCCACCGTGGCGCCCTTCAGCTCGATGGTCTTGTAGGTGTTGCGCTCTTTGAACTGGCCGGCCCGGGTCAGCTGATCCATCTGCACCGTCCGCTTGGACAGTGCCAGCAGCAGCATCACGATATGCTCCGCCACTGCGTTCAGGTTGGAGAAGGGGGCGTTGACCACCAGGATCCCCTTTTCCGTGGCGTGATCCACCGCGATATTGTCCACGCCCATGCCGTGCTTGGCGACTACCTTCAACGTCGGGATGGCGTCCATGATCTCCGCCGTGATCTTCGCCGAACGGATCAGGATCGCGGAGCAGCCCTGCGCCTGCCGGATGATCTCGCCGCTCTCTGTGGAAGTGCCCTGCACGACCTCGAAATTCTCCCGGAGATACGCCACCGCATCCGGGTGGATATGCTCGGTCAGAAATACCTTTTCCATGTTTATGTACGCTCCTTCTCAGCCGCGGATCCGGCTGATGGCATCCTTGCCCCACTTGACGATGATCCCTTCGTCAGAGGAGAGCAGGATGTACTGCACGCCCTTGGCCATCAGCGCCTTGGCCGCCTCGGCGGAAGCCGCCGTGGTGCCCACAGCCTTGCCGGCTGCCAGCGTCTTGGCGGTGATGGTGTCGATGGCCGCCTTCACCTCCGGGTCCGTGGTCTTGCCGGGTACACCGTAGGACTGGGACAGGTCCATGGGTCCGATGAAGATGACATCGATGCCGTCCACCTTCAGGACCTCGTCCAGATTCTCCACACAGGTCTTGCTCTCACAGTGGGAGACGATCATCGTGTTGGCATTGGCGGTGTCGATATACTCCTGCACGCCGCAGGTGCCGTAGTCACAAGCCCGCACGCTGGGGGACAGGCCCCGCACGCCCAGGGGGGTATACTTCACATAGGACACCAGGTTCCGGGCCTGCTCCGGGGTATCTACATTGGGCACCTGCACGCCCGCATATCCCAGGTCCAGATTCTGCAGGATCTCCACCTGCTGGTTCTCCCGAACCCGCACAATGGGCGTGATGCCGGCCGCGTCCGCTGCCCGGACGATGTTGGTCAGCTGTTCCCGGTCCACCGCCACATGCTCTGTATCTAGTACGAAGAAGTCGAACCCTGCCAGAGCCAGCAGCTCCGGAACCGCAGGGTCCGTCAGCTTCACAAAGGTGCCGATGGCACTCTCGCCATTGCGAATCTTCTCCTTGAGCATATTCTTGCGCATTTGTATGACTTCCTTTTGTGTAAATTACAGGTTCCGGGGCGAGGCCGGGTTTCGGGGCAGCGCGTTCGGTGTCTTACTCTAGAAAAGCCGCCGCCTTCACCAGAAAAAGATTCTGCTGAATAGGGACATTGCTGTCGCGCAGCAGTGCATCCGTTTTCTGTCAGCCACCTTGTCTAAGTTTCTCCCGCCTCCTGCGGTTGCTGTCCGCCCTGTTATTAAGCAATATTTATGCCAAAGTGATAATTCTGCCGAAAACGAATTTTTTCGTGAGGTTCACACAAAAGTCTGGGACGAAATTGTGCATATTGTCTATAAATGCCGCATATATTCGTGCAAAAACAATGCATATTACAGACAACCGCACTCTTCATGTGCGCAAAATTGCATCAGCGTTGCTATTTTGCATACGAGATGACGGAGAAAGGTTTCCCTCTCCCCGTCATCTCTCTTTCGAACCATTTACTTATTTTGTTTTCTGGAAGACATGTCCTTATAAAGCTGCATTTTCCGGGTAATAGTGGACGGATTGACATCCAGCGCTGCAGCGGCCTTGCGAATGGATCCGTATTTTTCGATGGCGCGTTCAATTGCCGCATATTCCGCCCGTTCTACTGCGCTTTTCAATGAAACCGTTTCCTCTTCTTCCTCCGCAGATACTTGCTGAGGCCGCCGAAGCTTCAGTGGCAAGTTCTCCCGCCGAATAATGTCGCCCGGAGTGGTAATCACCAAATTTTCCAGCAGATTTTCCAACTCCCGGACATTTCCCGGCCAGCAATATCCTTCAAACGCATCGATCGTGTCTGAATAGATAGATTTATTGGTGTGGTATTTCTGGTTTTCCACCATGAGGAAATGGTTAATCAGCGGAATGATATCCTCCCGGCGCTCCCGCAGCGGCGGAATGAAAATTGAAACCACATTCAGTCGGTAATATAGATCCTCCCGGAACGTTCCCTCTCTGACCATCTGTTCCAGATTGCGATTTGTCGCCGCAATCACTCTTACATCCAAGGCAATGGGTTCTGTCCCGCCCACACGGGTCACTTTTTTTTGCTGTAAGACACGCAGAAGCTTTACCTGCATATGCAGGGGCAGATCGCCGATCTCGTCCAAAAAGACCGTCCCTCCGTTGGCGGCCTCAAACAGGCCCTTGTGTCCCTTGTTGTCCGCCCCGGTAAATGCCCCCTTCTCATAGCCAAACAGCTCAGACTCTATGAGATTTTCTGGAATGGCCCCACAGTTTACCTGCAGATACGGCCAGTCTTTCCGGGGGCTGTTGTTTACAATCAGTTCAGAAATAATTTCCTTTCCCGTTCCGGATTCACCCAGAATCAGTACGGTGGCTCCATCAAATGCGGCCACCCGCTGTGCCAATGTAATAACTTCGTTGAACGCCTTGCTGTTTGCAATAATGGTCCCCTCACCCAGGCGGATCCGCATGCTCTCCAGTTGGCGGGACTGCTGCTGGATAATCGTATCCTTGCTCTTCAGACTGTTCTGGAGTTCATTGAGGGCTGTGATATCCCGGACATTGTTAAATACATATTTGACATTTCCGACATCATCGAAAATGGGTGTGGCCGTAGCCAGAACCGTCAGCCGCGTGTGATAATTGTAGCTGATTTTTGAAATCTGCTTTTTTTGCCGGATAACCTCCAGAATGACAGAATTGGAAAAAATCTTTTCATCCAGAAGCTGTTGCGTCGTTCTGCCCTCCAGTTCCGCTTTGCTGACCCCCAGGAGCGAGGCATTGGCTGAATTTGCAAAGAGCACTTTGCCTTCTCCATCGGTAATCCAAACACCATCAAAAGAGGATTCCATCATTTCAATCAAGGCATTGCTATCAATCACGGCGTATCTCCTTTTATATACTCGCAGCTGCATCGGTTCTACCGACAAATCATTATAATATGGCAAAAATGCCCAATTCCGCAAAATTTCTATGATATATTTATTGCTATTTTATCAAATGCGGGGTTCTCTGTAAAGTGCTTGCCTTTATATCTCACATTTCATGTTTTTCAGGAGAAAAGAATTGTCTTCATGGAGCAACATCCTCATAACGAGCAAAAAGTATTTAACACAACGAATCGTGACAAGGAAAACTTCTCCAACAAAAGGAAGGGCAAGGGGAAGCACAAAAAATGGAATCGTAAAAATTCTGCAAAACTCCGTCATGAATGCTTTTGGCTTCTATGGCTGTATCGGCTCCGAGCATTTCCACGTCGGGCCGTATGCCTTGACTTGAAGTGCGTTTATACCCCATCTTCTGTAAAAAAATTGGTTCATACCTAAAACTAAACGGCGTAGACTGCATACAGTCTGCGCCGCTTAATTTTTCCTTCTTTATCATGATTCCCGCAGCCAGGCAGCGTAGTCTTCCGGGGACAGCCTCCCCGCTTCGCAATCCGCTTTTTTCTCTCTGGCACGTTCGTCCCACGCGTAGAGCTCCTCCGGCTCCAGCTTTCCCGCCTTCATGCGAGCAAAGCGATTCTTGTATTCTCTGCGATAGTCCTGAAACAAGGCATCCCTGCTCTTCCGTTTCGTCCACAGGGCAATGGCGCCCACTTCCCGGCAGGTGCGGCCTTTCTCGTCAAAAGGCCGGCTACAATATTCGGTGTTGGTACGGCCCGTCAGGGCAAAGTATCTCCCGCAGTTTTTGCACACCCGCATCTTCACTTCCCGCTTGATGCACTCCCGGAGGTGGCAGTCAATGAGGTCATAGACCACCTCCGGCTCCAAAACCTATGCAAACACTTCATCGTCGATGAGCTCAAAGCCAACCGGCTGCGCACAGAACCGAAAGGCACGGTCTCCTGCTGCCTTGTAGTAGGAGACCATTTTCTGCGGTACCGTTTCCTCGGACTCCTGATCCGTATCCAATACATGTTGGATCAGCTCCAGGATCTGAGCTTGCATCTGCCGAAGCTTCTCCGGCAGATGATACAGATACGCCCGGGGCAGCACGTCCTCTGTATAGCTATTGAATAGCTTGGCATGGGTAAGACGGCAATTCATATCCAGCCGAAACTGCTGAAAATAGATGTGGCGCGAAGCCAAGTCATCCAGCAGCGCAAGCGCGTTCTGGTGATGTTGCTCTTCTTTCGTTGCTGCCAGTTTCCAGAACTCGTCATTCAACTTTTGAATAATGGCGTCTATGGGGTCCAGGTCCATATAGAGCAGCGACATCAAGCTTTCCGGGAACGGGACTGTCTCAGAAAACGTGACCGCTTCGCCAAGTGTCTACTCGCTGTAAAGATAGTGCTCCTGCTCATGGGCGATATAGGTTTTGAATGTGTACCTCATCAAAGCAATGTGCCCCACCCCAGACTAATTTACAAACTGTTCATTAATTGGTCTTGACGCAAAGAGTGTGGTTTGTTACGCCCGGGTTAGGCGAGCAATAGAATAATGCCTTTAAAACCAAGTCTGGATTAGACAGTTAGAAAAATCAAGAATTCTATCTGGCCGCGATTGTACCTCGATAACTGCATACCCACCACCAAAGCCGATACTTGCCGGAAAGAGTGCCGCCAGAACTCTGCTGTCAAGCAACAGGCGCGCCCACTAAGGCGAAAGGAAACGCCGTGCGTGACAAACAAGGCCGCAGAGTAGGAACCGGTACGGCGTGCGGCCCACGAATTTTTGTAAAGGAGGTGCGTGTGATCAGCGTACAAGGTCCGCAGCAAAAGGAAAGCCGCCGAAACTGCTGCAACAGTCCGCCGGCACGCCGCGTTCCGAAAAACGCAGATTCCATCTGCAGACAGTCTAACAGAGAGGCTTCCGGAACGCAAGATTTTGTTCTCTGAATTTCGAAAAGAACACGGAGGTACTCTATGCCGATTCTCGGTGAACGATTCTATCAAATAAGCAATGCCATCTTCTGCTATGACCTGAAACCGATCCCGCTGGCGGTATACAGCTATCTGGTCTGCTGCGCCGGGCAGAAAGAACTTTGCTGGCCCAGCATCAAGACCATCGCACTGCAGCTGTTCGGAAAACGTTGCGAGGGACGCAGTCAGGCAATTAGTGGATCGCGGATTCATCCGCAAGGCGGCAACCAACAAGCTGATGCGCCGCGACGGAAGTTGGCGGCAGAGCAACAACCACTACTACATCCTGCCGCTGCCTGCGCTTTCCACCGCAGGGCATCGTGCAAGCAGGAAATCCACCACAGGAGATGTTGTGGAGGAAGTGTATCAGCAAAACAAAGGATAGCAAGGGAAAGCCCGTGAGCCCAGCAAAGCCCTTTGTAGAGCGGTTTGGGCCCCAGTAAGATGAAGTGTACCCCATGTCAAGGACAATTTTGAATTTTAGGGGTTAAAAATGACCCCAGATATGATAACATGTAGCTGCTTTACCGCCAGGGAGGATAGGGCAACGCTGAGGAGCGACCCGAGCGCCCGGGCGAGTTTGCGGGAGGCAGTGTGCATGAGCATGCTGCCTTTTTATCACTGCCTCCTGGAAACCAAAGCGCTAAACCTCGGGGTCCGGGGCAGAGCCCTGGGAGTTACGTTTTTCGAGATGCCCGGTTTCAGCGGATATACGCCAGTCTGACGGTAACAGTAATACTCCCGCGGGGAGAGCTTTTCCAGATCCCACTGGTAGCGATCTTTGTTGTAGTAGTCCATCCAATCGGCGACAACAGCTTGAACCTGCTCATAGGTGTCACACCCGGCAATCAGAGCAGCAATCTCATCCTTCATGTGACCGAAGAAGCTCTCCTGCGGCGCGTTATCCCAGCAGTTGCCCTTCCGTGACATAGACTGCACGAAGGAAGCATCCTTGAGCTTCTGGATAAAGGCGTTGCTGGTATAGTGGCAGCCTTGATCGCTATGGACAATGGTCGAGTTGTCCAGCTCGGCTCCATACTTGCTGCACATGGCGTCAACCATGTCAAGAACGAAGTCGACTCTGAGGTTGTCACTAAGCCGGTAAGCCAGCACTTCATGCGTACAGACGTCAAGGATCGGGGAGAGATAACAGACGCCGCCCTGGTAAAAGATGTAGGTAATGTCTGTCAGTAAGGCTTTCCGTGGTGCGTAGCTTCGAACTGACGGTTAATCTCGTTCTTTGCCACATGGCTCGTCTTCATCGCCTTGGCCATTTGCCGATAGGGATTTGCCTGACGGATGGGACAGCGGAGTCCATATTTTCGCATCAGACGGCGAATCTTCTTGATGTTCATGACGACAGGCGGATCAAGATGCAGCAGGCGCATGTAGATGCTCCGTGCTCCCTTCTTGTATCCCCGAAATTCATAAGCCTGCTTTACCAGGGCAAAATCTGTGCTGTCCGTTTCCTCACGGCTTTGCCTCAACGGCGCGGCATCCAGCCAGGCGTAATATCCGGATCGGGATACGTCTGCGATCCGACACAGAGCACTGATATTCAACAGATTGCCGTCTTGCCGTACAGCCTCGAGGATGAGACCGTACTTTACTTCTGCCGGTGCTTGGATTCCCATTGTTTCTGAGCCTCCATATTTGCCGCCTGTAGTTTTTTTAAGAATTCGACCTCCTGCCTTGTGTAAGCAAGTTCATTCTCAAGCTGCCGGATCCGCTGCTCTACCGTTTCTTCTCCAGTCTTCGGAGGGCGTCGGTAATTCTCGCTGCGCCTATCCGAGAAGCCGCTTTCCTGCTTGGCTTTCTTGTTAAGTGTGTAGGAGAAGCCTTCCACGCGGCTGGCTCCGAGAATCTCTGGATCGATCCCGTACTGGCGCATCGTTTCCATCACAGGAATCCCCTGACTTTTCTTCTCATAAGCCAGTTCCTTGAAGGCCTCAGTAAAGCGCACCGTGTTGGCGGTCACTGAAGCAACGTACGGATTCTTCCTAAGCTTCTCAATCTCTTGCTTGGACAGTGGGTTCGTGTGCGTCTTCTTGCTCATCTGTATCCATGCCTTTCTGTCCTCTTCATGGATACATCTTACCACACAAATCTTTCCCGCAAAAGTGTCCACCGTTAAGGGCGTCCCCTAATCTTCCTGTCCGAAGATCAGGGCGCCCCTAAACTATGAGTGTCCATTCTGCAGGGTACAGTTTAAGATCCCAGCTCCTCCCGGGGATTTTGGACGGATTTGGGCCGATTTTGAGGCTCTGCGGAGGACGAAAAAACAGGAGAAAGCCCTGGCGCTTTTATGGCGCCCAGGCAGTCACTTCCGCCCGCAGTGCGGGTGGTTTTCGGGGACATGGGCTGACGCTTTTCCGGAACGCCCAAACTACGATTGACGCTGTTTCCAGAGAAGCAGACGAATATCCCCGCCGTTGCGGGACATTCGCTGACGCTATCACGGATTTGGGAGGTATTTGACAATGGGTGAAAACAGACACCGGCACACCGTCTGGATGGACGATGCCGTGTGGGATCAGGTGGAGTCCCACTACCAGAAAGACAACTGCTCCACCAAAAATGAGTATATCGAAAAGGCGATTCAGTTCTACTCCGGCTACCTGAATTCGGAGCGGGCCGGCGATTACCTGCCCCGGGTTCTGGCCGATGTGCTGGAGGGCAAGCTGGGGGCCCTGGGCAAACGGATGGGACACCTGCTGTTCAAGCTGGCGGTGGAGGAGGCCCTCATGGGAAATCTGGTGGCCGCCGGGATGGACGTGGCTCTGGACACACTGCGTAAGACACGGGTCCGGTGCGTGAAGGAGGTCAGAGAAACCAACGGTGAGATCGACATGGATGACGCCCTCGCCTACCAGAAAGGGGTGTAGGAATGGAGGGACTGATTCAGAAGTCGGGCTATATCAAGTCGGGAAGCGGCGGCGGACACTACGCTGAATACATCGCCACCCGGGAGGGTGCGGAGGAGTTGAAGCCCGGCGGCTACCTGGAGTATATAGCGGAGCGCCCCCCCGGTCCCACGGACTGTTCTCCGCCGATAGTCCCGCCGACCTGGAGAAAACTACGGATGAGATCAATGGGCATACCGGCCCGGTGTGGACCCTCATCTACTCCCTGAAGCGGGAGGATGCCGTCCGGCTGGGGTATGACTCCGCGGAGAGCTGGCGGAAGCTGTTGTTGGCTCATCAGACAGAACTGGCCCAGGCCATGAAAATCTCTCCGCAAAATTTCCACTGGCGGGCCGCCTTTCATGACGAAAAGCACCATCCGCACATCCACATGATGGCCTAATCGTCAGCCCCCAAGCAAGGCTATCTCACGGAAAAAGGCATCGAGCAGATGCGTTCGAAGCTGTCCAATGAGATCTTCCATGACGAGATGCTGTCCCTCTACCAGCAAAAAGATCTATCCTATCAGCAGGTGCGGGACACCGCGATAGAGGCCATGGGGCGGCTCATTCGGGGGATGGAAACAGGTCTGTGCCACAGTCCGGTCATCGAAACGCAAATGGAAACGCTGGCCGGAATGCTGGAAAACTACAAGGGCAAGAAAGTCTACGGCTACCTGAGAAAGCCGGTAAAAGCCCAAGCAGACGCCCATCGTGGATGAACTGGCCAGGCTCCCAGAGGTGGCGGAGTGCTATGGACAATGGAACGAACTTCGGGATGAACTAGAGCGCTACTACAAGGACGCGCCGAGAGAGCACAAACCATTCTCACAGCAAAAGGAGTTCAAAGCCATCAAGAATATGGTCATCCGGGAAGCAGAGGAATTGCGCTTAGGTGCCTTTACCTTCGAAGATACGACCATGAAAGACGAAGTGGATGAGGATCAGGAGGCGGTGTACAACGTCTGGAACTCCCGCCGGCAGATGTCTTAGGCATACCAGGCTGCCAAGGAAATCCTGTCAGAGTATGAAAATACAGAGAAAGAAAAAGCAGTACAGGTGCGGATGCTGGAGCAGCTCTGGAATGCCGGCTTCACCGTAGCGGCTCATCTGCTGAACAAGTGCTGGCGGGACAGCATGGGCGTGCTTCCGGATGACGAACAGGCGGAGCTGTGGTTCCGCCGTGCCGCTGAAGCTGGTCATGACTTCTCCCAGTACGCCCTTGGTAAACTGCTGCAAAGTCAAAAGCGAATGGATGAGGCGGTGTCTCGGTATGAAAAAGCGGCGGCACAGGACAATTCCTACGCCGACTGCCGGCTGGAAAGCTGTACTTCGAAGGAAAAGCGGTCTCAAAGGATGTACCCGGGGCGGTGGACCACCTCACCGCCTCCGCCGAACAGGGCAACCAGTTCGCCCAGTATGCTCTGGGCAGGCTGTATCTCGACGGACGGGAGGTTCCGCGGGACCCGGATCAATCCTGGGACTGGTTCTCTGCGATGGCGGAACAGGGAAACAAGTACGCCCAGTTCTTCCTGGCGCACTTCAATGACACACAGTCCTCATATGCTTCTGGCCGCCACCAAGCTGCTTCACCACCTGGGGCAGATATTCCAGGACAACTCCGTGCCGCCTGCCGCACCGGCGGGACATGGTGTGGACCGAAAGCTGCTCCGAAAGATCAGGGCGAAGAAGATCGTCATGGGCCACAAGCCGGGTGACCATGAAGATCTCGAGCTAACACAAGGCGGCATGGGAGGTATGACAGGGTATTGATAGGACCGGAGGATGGTATCAAAATGTGATACCATTGAACTGCACCCCCAGAGATAGACAAAAGTGATAAAATAAAAAAAGGGGGGGTAAATATGCCAAAAGGAGTGCCAAATCGTAAGCGTAAAACAGCGGGAAGCATCAACAAAAGGGCGGCCGCATGGCCGCCTTTTTGCTGAATAGGATTCGCAGGATTAAGAGAGGATCACTTCTTGCGAAAGAAAATCATGTACCACATCCAAAAGGTGCTCAGGGGGAAGTTGGAGACGAGAATCTTTTTTAACGAGCAAGGCCACAGCGTTTTTGCCGTGGGATAGGGGGAGAAACCACAGAAATTGTGGCCCAGCCATCTGGAAAATGACCTTGTACTAGAATGCCATAGGAGGAAGTGCGGGATGGATGTATCTCGTGGAAAAAATATTTGTAAAGAACATTTGGTGAACATTTGGTTCTTTGGGGATAGTTTCATTACGCTCAAGACCATTCAAAGGGGTGTCTTGCTTACGTATGGTCTGGCGCTTTAAATATTCCGCAAGCCGTATAATGAAATTTTTGGGTGTAGGACGTTCAACCGGAAGATGGTTGCTATAGACTTGCCGCAGGATCTTTTTGTTTCCAGTCTCCCAAATGTTAGTTGTTGTACGTGCTAAGGACCTGGATACAGTTTTTGCTTTCTTTCCAGTCTGTTGCTCGAAAGAATCCGATGTCTTACCCAGATGCAAGGCTTCTGTCCCACCGGTCATGACCAGAGAGACAACACCCAGCAGATCGCTGCTACCTACCGAACCGACGTTTCCTTCAATTTCAAAAATCAGGTCTTGTGTGTCCTCCATAGAAAATACCTCCGGTAAAAAATTTGACGTTAAATCTGTAGTTCGCAAATTCGCCGTTTTGAGACAAAAAGAGACACCAGAAAATTCAGAAACCTAAAAGGAAAAAAGAGCCTGCGTATCAGCAGACTCTTTAGCGTACAGTCATATTTTCACAGGGATATCCCAACTGCTTTGCGGGGCGTTCTCCGGCAATAATTTCTCTGCCAAATTCTTTTCCTCTGCCGCGAGTTTCGGAGCATCTCTCAGAAGCCAGGTCAGATACTGGTATGGGGAGAGAGGATTCTCCTTGGCAGTCTCAATCATGCTATAAACAATTGCACTGCTCTGAGCCCCGCCTTCCGTATTTGCAAACAGCTAGTTCTTCCGGCTCATTACAAAGGGTTTCACACTGCGTTCCGCACGGTTATTGAAGATCTCCAGCTGCCCATCCCCCAGAAACCGGATCAGGTATGGCCACTGTTCCCGCAGATAGTACAGTGCCTTGCCCAGCGCGGACTTCGGCACAGCGGCGCTCTTCGTTTCAGCCCATGTCAATAAAGCGTCCATCACCGGCTTGGACCGGGCCAGACGCTGTTCACACCGTTCTTCCGGCGGCAGCCCTGCCAATTCCTGCTCAATCCCGAAGAGGCATTATCCAGCCCCTCCGGTGCCGCACAACCTGCGCGTTGGTCCTTCGGCAGGGCATCCACCGCCTCATCGAATTTTCGCCGCAGGTACGCCCAGCAACCAACCACCCGGATGTTTTTAGGCAACCGGTGGTAACCGGAGTAGCCATCTGCATGGAGCCACCCGGAGAAACTCTCCAGAAAGGCAGCCGCGTTCTCCGCCTTCCGGGTAGGCCGGTACTCATACAGCACAACGGGGGACTTCGCGTCCCCACTGGTGCGGTACAGCCACATATAGCACTTGCTCCTGGCCGCCCGGCCCTCCAGTTTCAGCACCTGCAGCGTGGTTTCATCCGCGTGGAGCACCTGTCGTTGGAGGAGCCGCCTGTGCAGTTCCTCATATACCGGTTTCAGCCAGTCCTCCGCCACCCGCAGCACCCAGTTGCTCATCGTCTGCCGGGAGAACTGCACGCCTGCCCGGTTCCACTCCTGTTCCTGCCGGTACAGCGGTGCGTACATCACAAACTTCTGCACCATGATATGGGCGACCGCCTCCGCCGAGGCATAGCTGCCGGGAGTCAGGGCAGGGAGCCTTTCCGCCTTGCGGATCGGCGTCTCTGTCCCTTCCTCCTTGCATTTGGGGCAGGCGTAGGTGAAATAAATGTTTTCCCGGATCATCACCTGGGCCGGGATCATCACCAATGTGCGCCGGACGTCCCTTCCAATCTCCATCTTGGCTGTGCCGCACACAGGGCAGTCTGGTTCCTTCTCTGGAATCCGGTGTTCCACCACCTCAACCGGTACATTGTCCGGCAGGACCTCCTCCGGCCTGGAAGAACGCCGGGTATGGGCGGCCACCTCCGTCTCTTTGGCTCTCCGCCTGGACAACCAGGCTTCCGTCTCGTCAAACATGAGGCTCAACTGGGGCCTATCAGTTCTTCTTCCAGCCGCTCCGAGGACACTCCGTAGAGTTTCTTCCTGTTCAGGCGCACTTGCTCCAGAAGCCAGTCCAATTTCTGGTTCAGCTCGTCTCTTTCCGCTTTCAGAGACGCATATTCCGCCCGTGAAATGGTTACCATCTCCGGGGTGCTTGTCCCATGATTTCTTTCATTTTTCATGGGTAAATTATACTATATTTGAACTGGAAAGTCCAGTATTTCCAGGGTTTTCAGCTATTCTACCGCCTAAATGATACGCAGGCCGTCCACCGGATGGTGGGCCTTTAGCTGCTGCACCTTCAGCCCCTCCATCAGCCAGCGGTATTGCTGCGGCGTCAATTGCCGTACCTCGTTTTCCGTTCGCGGCCATTGGTATGCACCCTGTTCCAACCGCTTATACAACAGGATAAATCCATCCCGCTCCCAATAGAGGCCCTTGATGCGGTCCCGCTGTCTGCCGCTCAGGCAACGGCGAGAGCTCTACAAAGGCTGCCGGTGGCTGCGGTGCTGAAACTGCGGGCACAAGTTCTGTGGCTGCCGATGAAAGGATTTCCTTTTCCCGGCGGTAGTACGTCTTTGCCGAAATATTGTGTTCCGCACACCATCCCCTTACGCTCATGCCGCTGCTGCGGCAGTCTATGACCTGTGTCTTCCATTGTTCCAGCTTTGCCTGCCGTTTCAATTCACACGCGCCCATCTTCCCCGCCACCTTCTAAAATGAGAATTCTCGAGAAGTCTTTAGACTTCTCGAGAATTAGTATCTCATATCCTCTTCAACTTTTTAATCCGCCCCCAGCTTTGACGCTTACGCCAAATCGAAGATACAGTGCGGAATTCAAAGTAAAGGTAATCGAAATCATGCGGGCGGAAGGCCTGAACCACAGTGAAGCGGGCCGGCGGTTTGGGATTGAGTCTCATACACTGCTTCAGATATGGGAGTGGATTTACTTGGCGGAAGGGCCGGAAGGTTTCTCTGTTGAACGACGAGGGCACAGCGGATCGGCCGTCCTCTGAAACGGGTAAGCCAGGACCGTGAGAAAAAGCTGCTGGCTCAAGTGAAGTGTACCCCATGTCAAGGACAATTTTGAATTTTAGGGGTTAAAAATGACCCCAGATATGATAACATGTAGCTGCTTTACCGCCAGGGAGGATAGGGCAACGCTGAGGAGCGACCCGAGCGCCCGGGCGAGTTTGCGGGAGGCAGTGTGCATGAGCATGCTGCCTTTTTTATCACTGCCTCCTGGAAACCAAAGCGCTAAACCTCGGGGTCCGGGGCAGAGCCCTGGGAGTTACGTTTTTTCGAGATGCCCGGTTTCAGCGGATATACGCCAGTCTGACGGTAACAGTAATACTCCCGCGGGGAGAGCTTTTCCAGATCCCACTGGTAGCGATCTTTGTTGTAGTAGTCCATCCAATCGGCGACAACAGCTTGAACCTGCTCATAGGTGTCACACCCGGCAATCAGAGCAGCAATCTCATCCTTCATGTGACCGAAGAAGCTCTCCTGCGGCGCGTTATCCCAGCAGTTGCCCTTCCGTGACATAGACTGCACGAAGGAAGCATCCTTGAGCTTCTGGATAAAGGCGTTGCTGGTATAGTGGCAGCCTTGATCGCTATGGACAATGGTCGAGTTGTCCAGCTCGGCTCCATACTTGCTGCACATGGCGTCAACCATGTCAAGAACGAAGTCGACTCTGAGGTTGTCACTAAGCCGGTAAGCCAGCACTTCATGCGTACAGACGTCAAGGATCGGGGAGAGATAACAGACGCCGCCCTGGTAAAAGATGTAGGTAATGTCTGTCAGTAAGGCTTTCCGTGGTGCGTAGCTTCGGAACTGACGGTTAATCTCGTTCTTTGCCACATGGCTCGTCTTCATCGCCTTGGCCATTTGCCGATAGGGATTTGCCTGACGGATGGGACAGCGGAGTCCATATTTTCGCATCAGACGGCGAATCTTCTTGATGTTCATGACGACAGGCGGATCAAGATGCAGCAGGCGCATGTAGATGCTCCGTGCTCCCTTCTTGTATCCCCGAAATTCATAAGCCTGCTTTACCAGGGCAAAATCTGTGCTGTCCGTTTCCTCACGGCTTTGCCTCAACGGCGCGGCATCCAGCCAGGCGTAATATCCGGATCGGGATACGTCTGCGATCCGACACAGAGCACTGATATTCAACAGATTGCCGTCTTGCCGTACAGCCTCGAGGATGAGACCGTACTTTACTTCTGCCGGTGCTTGATTCCCATTGTTTCTGAGCCTCCATATTTGCCGCCTGTAGTTTTTTAAGAATTCGACCTCCTGCCTTGTGTAAGCAAGTTCATTCTCAAGCTGCCGGATCCGCTGCTCTACCGTTTCTTCTCCAGTCTTCGGAGGGCGTCGGTAATTCTCGCTGCGCCTATCCGAGAAGCCGCTTTCCTGCTTGGCTTTCTTGTTAAGTGTGTAGGAGAAGCCTTCCACGCGGCTGGCTCCGAGAATCTCTGGATCGATCCCGTACTGGCGCATCGTTTCCATCACAGGAATCCCCTGACTTTTCTTCTCATAAGCCAGTTCCTTGAAGGCCTCAGTAAAGCGCACCGTGTTGGCGGTCACTGAAGCAACGTACGGATTCTTCCTAAGCTTCTCAATCTCTTGCTTGGACAGTGGGTTCGTGTGCGTCTTCTTGCTCATCTGTATCCATGCCTTTCTGTCCTCTTCATGGATACATCTTACCACACAAATCTTTCCCGCAAAAGTGTCCACCGTTAAGGGCGTCCCCCTAATCTTCCTGTCCGAAGATCAGGGCACCCCTAAACTATGAGTGTCCATTCTGCAGGGTACAGTTTACAAGTACAGCGATTAGAGGCAGAAAATCGATACCTAAAAAAATTGCGGGCCTTGGTTTTGGAAGACGAGCAGCGCCAGCGCAAAAAGCGCGGGTGATTCAAGAACTGAGGCCAGAAATCCCTTTGAAGATGCTGCTGTCCGTTGCTCACCTGTCAAGGCCCACATTTTATGATGAGATAAAGCGGATGAAGAAGGGGGACAAGTGCGCATCCGTAAAAAGAGAAATCCAAGCAATTTTTAAAGAACACCGGGGCAGATACGGTTACAGGCGAATCACAGCGGAGCTGGAAAACAGGAAGATTCATTGTAATCACAAGGTAGTCTCCAGACTGATGAAGGAGCTTGGGTTGGTGTGCCGAGTTCGGATGAAGAAATATCGTTCTTACAAGGGCGAGATGGGACAAATTGCGCCAAATCTGTTGGAGAGAAACTTTGAGGCAGAACAGCCAAACGAAAAAATGGTAACAGACGTCACAGAATTTCATCTTTTCGGGCAAAAACTCTACTTATCCATCCTGCTTGATCTGTAAGCCGGGACATTGTAAGCTACACGATTTCAGATCGTCCGGACCTAAAGATGGTGACCTCCATGCTGGAGAAAGCGTTTCATAAAATTCCGGATGGGACAAATCTGATTCTTCACTCGGACCAAGGCTGGCATTACCAGCATAGAAAGTATCGGGACATGCTGAAAGGCAAGGACATTCGGCAAAGCATGAGCCGAAAGGGGAATTGCCTGGATAATGCTGTCGTGGAAAATTTCTTTGGGCTCCTCAAATCGGAGCTGCTTTATCTGCAAAAGTTTGCATCCATAGAGCAGTTTAAAACAGAACTGGTCTCCTATCTTGAATACTACAACAACCGAAGAATCAAATTGAGCCCGGGCGGTCTGCCTCCAGCCGTTCATAGATGTAAAACCCTTGGCGCTGCTTGAGTCAGTCGTAGTTGTCCAATATTTTGGGTGCAGTTCAACTTTTGAAAAAAGGAAATTGTAAAGTCTTTGATAACTCCGATCAAATAGCGTGGCTATTTTATAGAAGTTGCAGTATGTTGTGTTGCTGATAGGAGGCGATCGATATGTCAAAGAAACGAGCCAACGGCGAGGGGAACATCCGCAAACGCAAGAACGGCCGCTGGGAGGGACGATACACTGCCGGGTACGATCCAAAGACCGGCAAACGCATCAACAAAAATGTGTTGGGTAAGACGCAGGCGGAGGTTCGGGAAAAACTGAAAACAGCCATGGCGGAGTGTCAGGGGCTGGACGTCAGCAGAGAAGCCGATGAACACACAGTAGCCACCTGGCTGAAAATGTGGTATGAACTCTATGCCAAGCCCAACGTCCGCACAGCCACCGCCAACCGCTACCAGCTCATCATCGATACCTACACCGTCCCCCGCATCGGGAATATCAAATTGAAGAAGATGACCACCCGGCATCTGCAGAAGCTCTACAAGGAGTTATTAGAAAACGGCAGAATCCATGTTGGAAAGAACCAGAGCAAAGGGCTCAGCACCACCACGGTCCGCAGCGTCCACCTGATGCTCCACGCCGCTCTGGACCGGGCAGTAAAAGAACGGCTCATTCCCCGAAACCCCTGCGAGAACTGCATCGTCCCAAAGCCCCGAAAACTGGACATGAAAGTCTTATCTCCAGAGCAGATGGGGGGCTATTTTGGAAGCCGCACAGCGGCGAGATCTGCTCCCTATGTTTTATCTGGAACTGGTCAGCGGATTGCGGAAGGGAGAACTGGTGGCCCTGCGGTGGGACGACCTGGATGTCCAAAGCAAAACTATCTCGGTAAGCAGACAGTATGTCCGAAACCCGGATGGAAGTCTGGAGCTCACAAGGCCCAAAACCGAAAACTCAGTACGTCTGGTGTCTATCCCACAGGCAGCGGTGGACCTGCTGCTCCAGGAGCATGACCACCATCCGGATAATCCATACATGTTCCCCTCTCCATTAGTCGGAGAGATGTATCACCCGGACAGCGTGGTGAACCTCCACAAGAAGATCTTGAAGGACGCCGGACTGGGGCATCTCAGGTTCCACGATCTCCGGCACACCTTCGCCACCACGGCTCTCCAAAACGGCGTGGACGTGAAAACGGTGTCCTCCATGCTGGGGCACTTTGACGCCGGGTTTACCCTGCGCACCTACACCCACGCCACCCGGCAGAAGCAGGACGAGGCCGCCCAGACCATGGGCAATTTCATGGAGCAAGTCATGTAAGACAGAGAAAAAATGCCGGGCGGGAAAGCAAATCTTCCCGTCCGGCACTCTTTGAACCTTTCCGGCCCTTTCGGCGTGTGGGTCACGGTGTGGGTCAAGTCGCTGACCCACATTTTGACCCACACAGAAAAGTGAAAATTTGCAACAAAAAACACCCGAAATCCGAGGATTTCAGGTGTTTTCTGGAGCTGCTGGGCGGATTCGAACCGCCGACCTCATCCTTACCAAGGATGCGCTCTACCTACTGAGCTACAGCAGCATAAAATGGCGACCCGGAACGGGCTCGAACCGTCGACCTCTAGCGTGACAGGCTAGCGTTCTAACCAACTGAACTACCGGGCCATTTTGTAGGCTCGTCCTATTATAACAAATACATCCTGCCTTCTAAAGATTCCAATGGCAGGAGCAGAAGAATTCGAACCCTCGGCATGCGGTTTTGGGATGGCTACAAAGAGCAACGTTCCTCTACTGCCCCAAACACTTACCAATCCATAGCAGTTCGCTCTTCACAATTCTGACGTTTTCTTGATGCTGTCATCCTTTGGGACAACGCATCCGCCGCACAGAACAATAAGGATTATACTTTACGCCGCAGCTTTTGTCAATCCTTTTTTTAATTTTTGAGACATTTTTTTAATGTCTCCATTATCCAGCAGACAGACAGCTGCCTTGAGGCACCTTTGCAGCAGGTGTGTTTTGTCGCTTCACAATTCTACTGATTTTGGAGTCCCAAGGGAAGCTGTGTTTTCGCCGTTTCCCTTTTTCTTTTGCCAACAAAAATTTTACACTAACCAGACCAAATCTCTGAAATTTCCAGCGCCAAGGATGACCGTAGTGCGCAGACCCGGAAAAAGCCGTCCCTCAAAAACCAAGGCGCACAAAACAATGGAAAGCCCTTTCCTCGGGGAACTTCAAACCTATGAGAAAGAGCCATACTGGCGCCCTCGATGGATGCCTCCTTCTGGAGATGGCCGATAGCCTGCTGATCTGCATAGAAAGTATGGTGAAACAAGGCCAGCGTCTACAAAGAGGCACCTGGGTCAAGAAACTGGAAAACACGCTGAATATCCAGTTCCGCCAGTCCATTGCAGAGCACTTCTCCTGGGCTGGTCTGGAAAATTCTGAAATACCGGGAGAGCTACAGCATATGAATCACGCTTTGGACAAGAGGGATGCCACCAGCGCGGATATCCTGCTAGATATTATTGTGAAGCTCTGGAGTTGCTGCAGTCCATTTTCTTTTCACCCGCACCTCGGCCGCAAGAGAAAACACCGCCAGGAACGGTGTTTTTTCTGTCACTCTTCAAATTGAAAAAACGCTCTGCCATCATGTCAGAGAACGGCAGGTCCCCCGCTGGACCAGGCTGGGCATCAAAATCTGGTGCACATAACCCTGGGTCCCCTTTTCGATCTTGTCCAGCAGCATATCCACCGCCTGGACGGCCATTTCCTTTTTTGGCTGCTCAATGGTGGTAAGGTCGATGCGCGGCAGCGCAGTGGAGGGGATGTTGTCAAATCCGATGAGGGAGAGATCCCCCGGGATGCGGATATGGAGCTCGTCAGCCGCCTTCAGGATGCCCAGTGCGTTGGAGTCCGTAGAGGCAAAGATCGCTGTATAGTCGATGGGCTTTGCAAACAGCTCCTTGACCATCTGATATCCATTCTCGATGGAGGACCGGGCAAAGTCGCTGTGATGGAGCCTGGGTTCCAGCCCGAATTGCCGGCAGGCCCGCAGATAGCCCTCCGCCCGGAGCTGATGGGTAGTGGAGTTCCGGCAGCCGAAGTACAGGATCTCCCGGTGTCCCAGTCCGTAGAGATACTCCACCCCCAGATAGGCGCCTCGGCTGTTGTCCACAGATACGTAGCTCTGGGGCTGATCCCGCAGATTCTCGCTGAGAAACACCGCAGGGATCTGCTCCAGCAGCGGGGCGATCTTCTCATAGGTGGCCGGGGACTGGGGGACGATCAAAATCCCGTCCACCCGGCGGCCCAGCAGCAGTTTGACCACCATCTCCTCCTGTTTCAAATCCGGCTCCGAGTTGCACAGCATAATGTTGTAGCCCCTGGCCCGGGCGCTCATCTCCACATAATAGGCCAGCTGGGACATGAACTCATTTTCAATGGCCGGCACCACCAGTCCCAGCAGATACGTCTTTTTCATCACCATGGAGCGGGCCACGTAGTTCCCCGTGTACCCCATCTCGTCGCACAGGCGGACAATCCGCTCCCGCGTGCTCTTTCCGATCTGGTTACTCCCCGACAGAGCCCGGGATACCGTTGCATAAGAGACACCGGCGGCCTTGGCCACATCCTTCAGTGTCACGTTCTTCATGATCTCTGTCCTTTCCATCGGTCCATGCCTGAGCCGGTTCCATTGCGTAAACGTTTTCATTTTGACGCCGTTAAAATCAAACAAATCGTCAATTTCACTTTTCTTATTGAACAGCATATAGAATTATATCAAACTTGTCAATATCTCCGAAAAAATTATCATTATAGTGATTTCTCCAAATCTGCCGAAGATTCTTTGGCGGGCGCCGACTTGACAAATGACAGACGGATATCCTAAAATAAAATCAAGAAAATCGCAAACGTTTACATTCTTCAGCTGTCCGTTTACAGAAGCTCTCCTGCCCACTGTGAATGGCGGCCTGAAACATAGGGGAGGTCTTTTGATGTCTGTATCCAATCACGGCGGTGCCCAGCTGGCAGAGGCCGTCCGGCATGCCTATGCCGCAGGGCAGGACGACTATCATCTGGAGCCCATGGTGCTGACTGAGCGCGGCGTTCCCGTCGGCCGCATCCGGGATCACGACGCGGTGGTGTTCTGCTGCCGCCGGGGTGAGCGGGAGATCGAGCTGACGGAACTGTTCACGGCGGACGACTTCCGGGCCGTGGAGCGCCGGAAGCTGAAGGATCTGTACTTCGCTATCCTGACACTGTATCACGACAAGTTCAAGCATCTGCCCGTCGCCTTTGCGCCGGAACACGTGGTAAAACCTTTGGCCCAGGTCCTCTCCGAGGCCGGAAAAACCCAGTTCCACTGCGCGGAGTCCGAGAAGTTCGCCCATGTGACCTTTTTCTTCAACGGCGGGGAAAACACCTCCTTCCCCGGTGAAGAGGATGTGTGCGTCCCCTCTCCCAAAGGCATCGACTTTGACCAGAAGCCGGAGCTCTCCCTGCCGGAGGTGGCCCGGACTGTGGCGGGCGCCCTGGGGAAATACGACTTCATCGTCACCAACTTCGCCAACGGTGATGTCATCGGCCACACCCAGAACACCGCCGCCAAGCTGGATGCCTGCGGTTACGTCAGCCGGGCCCTGGAGCAGGTGGTGGATGCTGCCCTGGCCCAGGACTACGTGGTGGCCATCACTGCGGACCACGGCAATATCGAAAAGCTGTACACCGTTGCCGGGAAGCCGGACGGCTCCCACACCACCAATCTGGTGCCCTTTATTCTGATAGACTCCCGTCAGGAGGACCCCATCTCCCTGCGGGACGGTGCCCTCTGCGACGTGGCTCCCACAATATTAGACGTCATGGGGCTTCCTCAGCCCCTGGAGATGACCGGCCGCTCCCTGGCGGAGGGACACGCCTGGAGCCGGGGGCGGAGGATGCTCCTCATCATCTGCGACGGCTGGGGCCTGGGCGCCGGCGATGAGGGCGACGCCATCCACCTGGCCCACACCCCCTACTGGGACGCCCTTTTGGAAAATCGCTCCTGGTGCCGCCTGCAGGCCTCCCGTGAATTTGTGGGCCTGGGGGCCGGCAAGGCCGGCAACTCCGAGGCCGGACACTCCAATCTGGGGGCTGGCCGGTGCGTCATGCAGGACGACGTGCGGCTGGACGCGGCGGTGCAGGACGGCTCCTTCGCCCGCAATCCGGTCTTTCTGGAGGCCATCGAGCATGCCAGACGGAACCATGCCTCCCTGCATCTGCTGGCCTACCTCACCCATAAGTCCTCCCACGGGTGCATCGACTATCCCCTGGCCATCTGTGAGATGGCCAAGAAGCAGGGCCTGGAGGAGGTCTACTTCCACATCATCTTCGACGGCCGCTCCACCGAACCCGGCTCCGCCCCCGCGCTGCTGGCGGAGCTGGACAGCCGCCTGGACCAGATCGGGCTGGGGCGGATCGTGGACGGCGTTGGCCGGGGCGTGGTCCTGGACCGGGACAAGAATTACGACAAGGTAAAGCGGGCATACGATGCCCTGACAGACGGCCTGGGCGCCTGGTATTCATGAGCGCCGACGCTCGGCCCGCGCGGGATGCGCTCCTCATCCGGCGCGGGCCCTGTATTTGTGATACAGCCGCCAAGGGCGTGCTGCGAGATTGTCTGCACATTGGAAAAGAGGTGCGCTATGAAAACCGTGTTGGGCTATCTGCGCCCCCATGCCGGGCGGGTCGCCGCCGGTGCCGCCATCAAATTCACCGCAGCGGTCCTGGAGCTGATCCTCCCCCTCCTGCTGGCAGAAATCATCGACGAGCTGGTGCCCGCCGGCGACACTGCCGCCATCTGGCGGACCGGCGGCTGGATGTCGCTGCTGGCTCTTGGGGCGGTGGGCTGCAACATTACCGCCAACCGGATGGCCGCCTGGGTCTCCATGGAGATGACCCGGGTACTGCGCCAGGATCTCTACCGCCGGATCCAGGGACTCTCCTGCACCCAGGCAGACCGATTCTCACCCTCCTCCCTGGTGTCCCGCCTCACCAATGACACCTACAATGTCCACCAGATGTTTAACAAGGTCCAGCGGGGCGGCATCCGGGCCCCCATGCTGGTGTTGGGCGGACTGATGCTGACCTTTCTGCTGGAGCCCTCTCTGGCGCTGGTGCAGCTGGCGGTGAGCCTTCTCACCTTTCTCACCATTACGCTGGTGACCCGGCGGGGGATCCCCCACTACACCAGAGCTCAGGCGGCTGTGGACACGGTGGTGCGCATCCTCCGGGAGAACGCCGCCGGGGTGCGGGTGGTAAAGGCCCTCGCCTGTCAGGTCAGGGAGCGGGATCGCTTTGACACAGCCAACCAGGCCCAGCGGCAGGCAGAGGCGCAGGCCGGGCAGGTCATGGCGCTGGCAAACCCCATAACCGATCTGCTGCTGAACGCCGGGCTCATCCTGGTAGTCCTGGTGGGGGCCCTGCGGGTCAACGCGGGACTGATGCCCCCCGGGCAGATCGTCGCCTTTATGACCTACTTCACTCTGATCCAAAGCGCCACACTGGGGCTTGCCAAGGTGTTCGTGAAGGTCAGCAAGGGCGCCGCATCCGCCCGCCGGATCCAGGAGGTCCTGCTGGCCCCGGAGCAGCAGCGGCAAACAGCGCCCCTGCCTGCTGGCGGCGGTTTTCTGGGCATGGACCGCGTCACATTCTCCTATCAGGGTACCAAGCCGGATGTGGAGGCGGCGTCCTTCCTCTTGCGCCAAGGCGGGATGCTGGGAATCCTGGGGCCCACCGGCAGCGGCAAGAGCACACTGACCGCCCTGCTGCTGCGGCTGTATGACGCAGACCGGGGCGTGGTCTGGGTGGGCGGCATGGATGTAAAGGCCCAGGATCGCCGGGCACTCCAGAGCCGCTTCGGCGTGGTCTTTCAAAGCGACGACCTGATCCGCGGCACCGTCTATGAAAACATCTCCTTCCTGCGAAATCTCCCACGGCCAGCGGTGGAAGCCGCCGCCCGGACGGCCCAGGCGTGGCCCTTTATCTCCCAGCTGCCTCAGGGTCTGGACACCCCGCTGGACCTGGGCGGCGCCAACCTCTCCGGCGGCCAGCGCCAGCGGCTGCTGATCGCCCGGGCCCTGGCGGACCGGCCGGAGATCCTGATACTGGACAATGCCGACAGCGCCCTGGACTACTCCACAGCCGCCGCGCTGCGGCAGGCGCTGCGGCGGGATTTCCCCGGCACTACCCTGGTGATAATCTCCGAGCGGGTGTCCGCCGTGCGTGAAGCGGACTGCATTCTGGTCCTGGAAAACGGCCGCATCGATGCCCAGGGCTGCCACGACGCGCTGATGGCCTCCTGCCGGCGCTATCAGCGCATGGCCAAGCTCCAGATGGGAGGTGATGTCGGATGAAACGACATCTGTTTCGCCGGATGGGCCGGTTCCTGCGGCCCCAGGCGTCGTCCCTGGCAGGGGCTGCGGCGCTGGCCGCTCTGTCCGGTCTGCTGGCGCTGCTGGTGCCTCTCGTGGCGGGCTGGGCGGTGGAGGCCATCGGGACTGGGCCGGGGGCTGCGGACCTGACCGCGGTGCTGCGGTACTGTGCCGCAGGTCTCGGAGCCGCTGTCCTGTCCGCTGTTTGCAGCTACGGCGCCTCCGCCGCCCTGGTGCGGGTGGGGCAGACCGTATCCTACACATTGCGGAAGGCAGCTTTTCAGCAAATCACTCAGCTACCGGTCCGGTATTTTGACACCCACCCGGCGGGGGATCTGATCAGCCGGGTCTGCTATGATGTGGACACGGTCAACGCCGCCCTGTCCACTGATCTGCTCCAGATCGGCACCAGCCTGCTGACGGTCATTGGCTCCTTTGTGATGCTGCTGATGCTCTCCCCCCTGCTCTCCGGCGTGTTTTTCCTGACCGTGCCGCTCTCCGTCCTGCTGACGCGGCTCCAGATGAAGCATATCCATCCCCTGTTCCGCCGCCGCTCCCAGGAGCTGGGGGCCTTGAATAGCTTTGCGGAGGAGCGGGTCAGCTGCCAGCGGGCCATTCGGGTCTACGGCGTCGAGGCGGCAGATCTTCGGCAGTTCGCCGAGAAAAACGACGCCGCCTCCGAGACGTACTACAAGGCCGACTGCGCCAGCACGGCCCTGGGGCCCTCCGTCAACTTCATCAACAACCTCTCCCTGGCGGCGGTCAGTGTCTTTGGTGCCCTGCTGTACTTAGGCGGCGGACTGTCCCTGGGGGCGCTGTCCTCCTTTGTGCTGTACTCCCGCAAATTCTCCGGTCCTATCCGGGAGACGGCGGAACTCCTCAGCGACCTGCAGGCCTCCGTGGCCGCGGCGGAGCGGGTTCTGGATCTGCTGGACCAGCCGGCAGAGGATGGCGACTTGCCGGGCGCCCGGGAGCCATGCAAGCTCTCCGGCGCCATCTCCTTCCGCCATGTGGACTTCGGCTATGACCCCGCCCACCCGGTGCTGCGGGACTTCAGCGCGGACATCCCCGCCGGCAGCATGGTGGCCGTGGTGGGGCCCACCGGGGCCGGCAAGACCACCCTGGTCTCCCTCCTGCTGCGATTCTATACACCCCAGAGCGGCACGATCACCATTGACGGACTGCCCCTCCAGCAGTACACCCGGGACGGCCTCCGGCGTCGCTTGGCCATCGTCTTGCAGGACGGCTGGCTGTGCGGCGGCACCATCGCGGAAAACATCGCCTACGGCGTGCCGGGCGCTACCCGCGCCCAGATCGAGGCCGCCGCCAAGGCAGCCTGTATCCATTCCTTTCTCTCCTCCCTGCCGGATGGATATGATACCGCACTCACTGACAGCGGCGCCGGCCTCTCCAAGGGCCAGCGGCAGCTGCTGGCCCTTGCCCGCTGCTTCCTCTCCAATGCGGACATCGTGATCTTGGACGAGGCCACCTCGGACGTGGACCCGGAGACCGAGGAGCAGATCAGCGCCGCCCTGGAGCGGCTGCGGAGGGGGCGCACCTGTTTCCTCATCGCCCACCGTCTGGCCACAGTGCGCACGGCGGACCGCATCCTGGTACTGCAGGACGGCCGGATCGCCGAGCAGGGCACTCACCAGCAGCTGCTGGATGCCGGCGGCATCTATCGGGTCCTATACGATGCCCAGTTCTCCTGACAGCCCCCGGATTTCATGACAACACGGAGAGGCGCCCCGGCCATTCAGCCGGGGCGCCTCTCCGCAAGAAAGAGAAAAAAGTAAAGTGAGCAAATTAAATGAGTGGTTATGCGCCGGGGGCGGGGGCCAGCTCTGGATTGATCTGGTCCAGCCAAGTCACCAGGTCCATCAGTGTTCCGATAACCTTGTCCGGCTGTGCCGCATCCGCGGCCACGTGCACATCCTTCTGCTCCGACAGGAAGGAACGGATCTGCACGGCCTTGGCAAAGCCCACCTGCTTGGGGCCGATGATGTCCCTGGAGACCGTGTCGCCCACATAGACGCACATTTCCGGCTTTGCCTGCATTTGCCGCAGGGCGATCCGGAAGATCTCCGGATGGGGTTTGCGATAACCGGTGACGCTGGAGACCGTTACATCCTCCATAAAGCCGCGGATGCCGTAGTCCTCCAGCACGCGGAACACATTGTACAGCGAGGCGTTGTTGGAGATAACGCCCAGGTGGTAGCCCCGGCTCTTCAGGGCCTGCAGCATCTCTGCCGCGCCGTCGCGGAGCTCCCGGTGGTAGAAGGTGACCTCCCACAGGTTGGCCAGCTCCTCGGTGATGGGCAGCAGCTTTTCCCGGTCAAAGGCAAAGTCCCGAAGATACCAGTCCGGCCAAATCTCCTCCGGCTTTTTCTCCAGCATATTCCCCTCGCTCCACTGCTTATAGGCCTTTACGCCGTCCGTGATCCGCTTCCAGAACACATCGTCCGGGCAGCCGGGCTCCAGGCCGTTGGCCCGCAGGACCTCCAGCAGCCTGCGGCAGGTCGCCCGCTGGGTGTCCTCGTTGTACCAAATATCCTCCAGAGTTCCGCCCATATCAAATAAAACGGTTGTCAGCATCAGGAATCCTCATCCTTTCCGTGTGTATTCCGCCGGCGGTGGCAGCCGGCATCCTCTCCGTCCTCAAACAACAGCATGGCATCCTCCTGGGGAGACCGCCGGGGCCGCTCTTCAGCAGCCGGGGCAGCAGGATGCGCTTTGGGGGCGGCATCAGCCTTGGTCCCGGCCGCCTCCCGCATCTCCTCCTGCAGAGTCTTCTGCACAGGCAGAGGATGGGTCTTTCTCAGCTTGAGATAGACCGGCCAAGCCACCGCGTTTCCGATCAGGGCCGGTGCCACACCATACAGGGTAATCAGCTGCACCATGGTTGCCCGCTGGTCTGTATCCAGCATCCAGGCTGCGAAGTAGAACATCACCAGAACCACCGCCAGCCCCACAAACCCGAACAGCGCCACCCGCTTGTCCCGCAGAAGGAACAGCAGGCTGCCGATTGCCGTCCCCGCCAATGCGATGATCAGCGTGTGCACGGCGTTGGTGGCTGCAGTGCTGGGCAGCGTAAGCTGCCGGTACAGCGGCTCTGCCAGCAGGGTATACAGAACCCCGTAGATGCAGAGGTCCAGCAGGGTGGCGAAAAAGCCTGCAATGGCAATGGGGCTCTTCCGCCGGTGATTCTTGTCAATGAATAGATTCATGCGCATATCTCCTTATCTGAGAGGGCCGGAATGGAGAGCCGGCGGACGGATTCCCGTCCGCCGGCCGTGTGAAGCAGCCAGGATCGCCGAAGTGCTGTTATCCGAGCATCTGCCAGAAGTCACGGACGGTCATGAACTCCGTGTAGATGGAATTGGGATCGAACGGGGAAACGTTCATCTCCTCATAGGGGACAGAGCCCTCAGCGGGTTCAATGTCGTCCCGGACAGGCCAGCCGCCCAGGGTGTTGAAGGGCTCGTAGCCGCTGGTATCGCCATCAATGCCGCCCATCATGAAGCGGATCAGCAGTTTGGCGGCAGCGGGATGCTCACAGCCTTCCACCACGTACAGGGTGTTGATGGCGGGTATGCCGGTGGTGGGATACAGGTTCACGGGAGCCAGGACCCAGCCGTTATCCTCGTTCTTGCGCAGCTTGGAGGAGGCGCAGAAACCAATGGGGGGATCGGACTGGCCGGGGGTGCCGACAGCCTCGGCAACCTCGTCAGAAGCGGAGGTGAAGATCGGCTCATTCTCACGCAGGCGCTTCAGGAACTCGTAGCCGGCGTTGGCGCAGCCCTCAGAGAGCACCAGCTCCTCGCCATACAGTTCCTCATAGGCGGCAGCCAGCTGATCCGGGGTATCACCCACGCAGAAGCCGGTAATCCAGGAGCCCCAGCCCACATTGTTCAGGGGATCCTGCATCAGGATCTTGCCCTTCCATTGGGGCTCGGTCACCTGCCAGATGTTGGTGACAGGGGAACCGTCAGGATAAGCCTCAGCATTGTAGAACAGCTGGGTCAGCTCAATGTACAGAGGGGTTTGCGTCTCTGTCAGGCTGGGATCAATATGGGCGAGGATGTCGGCAGGCTGATATATGTAAAAAATCTTGTTTTGCACATACTCATTGTACAGGGAGCCGTCCTCGTCCTTGATATGGACCACATCCGCCACATACTGGCCGGCCTCGTGCTCACGGGTGACCTTGTCCAGCAGGTCGTTGGTAGAGATATCAAAGGGCGTGCAGGTGATTTCGGGGTACTTGTCCATGAAGGCCTCCGCCACCTTGGTGCAGCGGGAGGAGATGGAGTACAGGGTGACCTCGCCGCCCTCGGCGATGGCCTGCTCATAGAGCTCCTCATCCGTCTCGTCCGTGGCGGTGATGTTGGCGGTTTCCTCCCAGGAGGTGGCGCCGGCATCCTCCGCCTCATCATCCGTGCCGCCGCAGCCGGTCACAGTAAACAGCATGACAGCAGCCAACAGGGCGCTCAATAGTTTCTTGTGCTTCAACATGGTTCTTTTCCTCCTTTAATCATTCTTCCTCAAATCGCTCTCTTTTATCGCAACGGCTGACGCCGCAGGATACTCCGGGATCGCTCGGATGATGGAAACGCACACTTAGCGGGAGTACTTGATCAGGCGTTTGGTAGAGGCGTCGAACACATTGACCTTCTTGGGCGGGTAGGAGAGATAGACCGTCTCATCGCCGGCGTAATGGGTGGAGCCCAGCTCCTTTACAGTAATCAGCTTCTCACCGACCCGGACGGAGACCAGGGTCTCGGAACCGGCGGGCATTCCGGCGTATACACGGGCCTCCACCTGCGCGGCGTCGGTCTTCTCACGGGAAATGGTGATCTGCTCCGGGCGGATGCCCAGAACCAGCTTCAGGTCGCCGGAGGCGGGCGCTTCAGGCGTCATGTCCTCCCGGGAGAACTCCAGGCGGCCCATGACACCGTCAACCGACAGCCCGGACGCGCCGGCGGTGCCCGAGGCCTCCACGAAGTTGATGCTGGGGTTGCCGATGAAGTCCGCCGTATAGAGATCGCAGGGGTTGTCGTACAGCTCCAGAGGCTTATCCACCTGGACCAACTCGCCCTCACGGAACAGGGCGATCTTGGTGGACATGGTCAGCGCCTCCACCTGGTCGTGGGTGACGTAGATGATGGTGCTGCCGGTGTCGTGGTGCAGGCGCTTCAGCTCGGACCGCATATCCACGCGGAGCTTGGCGTCCAGGTTGGACAGGGGCTCGTCAAGCAGGAGCAGCCGGGGCTCTGACACGATGGCGCGGGCGATGGCCACACGCTGCTGCTGGCCGCCGGAGAGCTCGGTGGGATACCGCTTGGCGTACTGGCCGATCTGCATCCGTTCCAGGGCGCTGGCAACCATTTTTTCGATCTCCGCGGAGGGGATCTTTTTGATCTTCAGGCCGAAGGACACGTTCTCAAAAGACAGTCATGTGGGGCCACAGCGCGTAGGACTGGAACACCAGGTTCAGGTTCCGCTGGGACGGGGGCGCGTAGTACGCCTCCGCCGCGTTGACGATCTCCTTGCCGTCCATGTAGATGAAGCCGTTCTGGGGCTTTTCCAGGCCGGACACCACCCGCAGCGTTGTGGTCTTGCCGCAGCCGGAGGGGCCCAGCAGCGTCATGAAGTCGCCGTCCTCGATGGTCAGGTTCAGATCTTTCAGAACGTGGTTCTTGCCATAGAATTTATCGATATGTTTCAATTCAATCTTGCTCATGTTCGTCGTCTCCTCTCAGTTCTCTGTCCGCGTCAGCCGGCCATGCTCTTGGCCAGGTCCGCCTTGCCGGAGAGATTCGCTATCGCATACACCAGGAACACAATAGAGAACATCACAATCGCCACGCAGTCAGATGCCTGCGGCGAGTTGCCGTTCTGGTACCGGAACGCCAGGTACGGCAGCGTGGAGGTGGTGGGGGTCATGATCAGGATGATCAGATCCAGCTCCTTCATGATGGAAACGAAGATCAGCATGAAGCCGGAGATGAAGCCGCCTTTGGACAGGGGGAACACAATCTTCACGAACCGGCGGAAGAATCCGGCGCCCTCGATGGTGGCCGCCTCTTCCAGCTCACCGCTGATCTGCAGCATGTTGGAGGTGCCGGCCCGCGCCGCGAAGGGCAGATGCTTCACCACGGACACCAGCGTCAGCAGAGCGAAGGTGCCGTACAGGGCGGGCACCAGGGTCACGCCGAAGATCTGCTGGGGCTGGGAGAACATGGACAGATAGATGCCGCCGAACGCCACGGACGGGATCAGATAGGGGATGAACACCAGCTGTTCCACCAGCTTGCCGTGGAGCCTGCCGCGGCCCTTGGCAGTGATGTAGCCAAGCAGCTGGCCGAAGATGGTGCCGAACACGCCGTTCACGAGAGTCAGGCGCAGGGAGTTGAACAGGGAGTTGATGAACTCGTCATTCTTGAAGATGCCCGGCAGCCCCTCCATAATCTGGGGATTGGATTCGCCAATCCAGTAGTGGAGGGTAAAGTTGTCCAGGGAGTAGATACCTTCCTTGAGCATGAAGCTCTCCATGACCAAGATGACGATTGGCATGATGATGCCCACTGCGAAGAACACGAACAGCGCCGCAGTGATAACCGGCCTGCCTACCTTCCCAAGGCCGATCAGGGTGGATCGGCCGCCCTTGCCGCCGATGGTGGCGTAGGACTTGCGGGAGCCGATCAGCTTCTGGTTGACGAACACGGCGATGGAGGCAATAATAATCATCAGGATCGCCATGGCAAATCCGGTCTGCGTATCCCGGGAGTTGATATTCATGTACAGCTGGCTGGACAGGGTGTAGTACTGCACCGGAGAGCCCAGATAGTTGATGGTTCCGAAGGTGCCGATGGCCTTGGAGAAAGTCAGGATCACGGCCGACAGGATGGCCGGCAGCACCAAAGGCAGAGTGATCTTCCGCAGGATCATGGCCTTGCCCGCGCCCTGGATCTCACCCATCTCCTCCAGCTCGGAGTTGATGGAGTTCAGTGCTGAGGATACCAGCAGGTATGTATAGGCGTAATAATGAAGGGTCAGCACGATGATGATGGCGACAGGGCCATAGGCCAGCCACTCCGGCACATCCAGCCCCAGGGAGGCCATGAAGCCGGGCGCGCCGCCCAACCTCGCTGTCTTGAACATGGACAGCCACGCCTGGGATTTGCACCAGGAGGGGATCATGTAGGGGATAATCACCGCCAGGGAGAAAAACTTCTTGAAGGGCAGATCCGACCGGACCATCAGCCAGGCCAGAATGGAACCCAGCAGGATGGCGCACACGGACACGCAGACGCCGATGACCAGGGAGTTGATCAACGGCTTGATCAGCATGGTCCAGGACAGCTCACTGGCCAGCAGCCGCTGCCAGTAGTACAGGGTAAAGTCGCCGGCCTTGCCGCCGCCCACAGCCCGGATGTCCCGCTGGGCCAGCTCAAAGGTGGTGGCGATCATGTCCAGCAGCGGCAGGACGATCAGATAGACCAGCAGAACGACGGCGATCAGTACGATGATGTTGTAGGGATTTGTCACCACTGCCTTGATCTGATTCTTCAGCCGCCGGCTTTTTGAATACGTTTGCTCTTGCGGTTTCATCTTCCTCTTGCACCCTCTCTCCTCAGTTCCTCTTGTTGTTTGTGTTAAATATCGCAAACGTTTTCGTTTCTATGCGATTTCAAATTTAACATTCGTTCATACTTTTGTCAAGAACTATACCGCATATTTAATAAAGTATCCAATAAAATTATTCTAATTTTGGTTATTTCGTTGTCTTGCAAAATTCAAATCCGAACGGCTCACACAAACGTTTTCCGGGATTTGAAAAAAATGATGCGTTCACTTCAGCGGCGGCAGCAACTCCAGCAATTCCGGGAACGTATCGATCACTGCATCCGGCCGCGTCTCCTCCGTGAACTCCACAGGATGCTTCTTCTCCGGAGACCGGAAGATGATGTTGCAGCCGATTCCCGCAGCCTTGGCCCCTGGAATATCTCGCTTGATGTTGTCCGCCACGGAGACGCAGTCTGCCAGATCCACCCCCAGTTCCCGGGCTGCAATGTGGTAAATCTCCGCGCCAGGCTTGCGCAGATGGCACACGGAGGAGAGCACCACACTGCCAAAATACGGGGCCAGCCGATCCTCCTCCAGCCAGTCGGGCACCTCGTGCTCGCCAATCAGGTTGGACACAATGCCCAGCTTGTATCCCCGCTCGTGCAAGGTTCGGATCACTTCTGCCCCGCCGTCCACCACCACACGCCGGCCTTTGGACTGGCGGTACTCAAAGGACAGCTCATGGCAGACCTGGGCAATGCGCTTCTGGTCATAGTCCGGCAGCAGCCACCGGCACCAGAGCTCCCGGTCGCCAGCCTCCTTGTTCTCTCCCAGGGCCCAGCGGCGATAGGACTCGTAGCGGTCTTCTACCAACTGATAGAAGTCCTCCACCTGCAGCGGTGCCCCCGCCAGCTCCGTCATCTTCCTGCGGGCATGGCGCATATAGGGCTCATCCTCCAGCGCAATCCGAAGGGTGCCGCCCAAGTCGAACAGGACGGCCCTGTACCTTTTTTCGTTCATCCTTCCTCCTTATCCGCAGACAGGCAGATGCTCTCTGGATCCGCTGCCCACTCGTCTTATGCACTGAATGCAAACGTTTTCGATTTTCTGTCTTTATTCTATGGTAGATTACTTTTCTCTGTCAAGGGGAGGAACCGCCAAAGACACTCCCCTGTTTTTGCCATTTTGACCAAAAGTCCAGAAATCGCAGTTTTATATTGACTTTTCTGACAAAACTCTATATATTTCAATGCAGAAGTGTACTTCTCTTTCTTGCGGGCGGAGTTGCGTCGCAGAATCGAAAACGTTTGCATTTTCGCGCATTTTTGGGTGGAAAAACCGGCTTTTGTCTGCCCTGTTCCAAGGCGCTGTCCCCCCTCCCGCAGTTTGAGCGTGACAGTCTGAATCATGGAAAGAAGGCATTTTATGGACGGATACCTGTTTGACCCCCACACTCACACGGCGGAAACCAGCAAGTGCGGCCACCTGCCGGCGGCGGAGGTGGTGGACCGCTATGTGCGCCATGGCTTCTCCGGACTGGTTGTGACGGACCATCTCCACCCGGAGTACCTCTCCCGGATTGACACAGACCACGATTGGAATAAGGTCATAGACCACTATCTCTCCGGCTACCGCGCCTCCAAACAGCGGGGCGACGAGGTGGGCTTCCAAGTGCTGCTCGGCGCGGAACTGCGATTTCCCGAAAATGACAACGACTACCTGGTGTACGGCATTGATGAGGCGTGGCTGCGATCCAACCCCTACGTTTGCTGCATGAGCGCCCGGGAGTTCTTCCAGAAATTCCATAACCAGGTGCTTATTATCCACGCCCACCCCTATCGGGACGGCAACACTACGGTGTTTGAGGACGCGATTCACGGTACGGAGATCATCAACGGCAATCCCCGGCACGACAACTACAATGACCGGGCTCTAGAGCTGGCCCGCCGCCATCCAGAATACTACCGCCTGGCGGGATCCGACACCCATCAGAGTGGGGACGAGGCCCGGGCCGGCGTGATCCTGCCAGAGAGGCCCGCCGACTCCTTTGCCTACAAGACCTTGATTGGGCAGCACCGTTTCCACCTCTGGAGCCCGGAGTTCCAGTCCTTTGTGGACACGGATGAGGAAATGCGGAAGGAGAAACAGAAATGAGCCAGTTTGACTCTCTGATCATCGGCGAGGTGGCACAGGACACCAATGTGGACTATGACGGCACCACCGTCCATGCCGTGGGCGGCGCCGTGTACTACTCCGGCTTCGCCGCCGCCAACACCGGCCACAAGACCGCGGTGCTCCCCAAGGCGGACACGGCCCAGGTGGACCTGGCCGCCGCCTTCGCCCCAGCCCCAAATGTGACCGTCTATCCCCTGCACAGCAGGACCTCCTTTGTCACAAAAAACGTCTACCACACCCCGGACCGGGAGCGGCGCACCTCCACCGTGGACAGCGTCATCGAACCATACCGCACCGAGGAGGTGCCGGATATCGATGCGGCGATCTGGCATCTGGCGGGCCTGGCAGCGGGCGACATTCCCAACGAGATGATCCCCTTTGCCGCCCGGCACGCCATGGTGGCCATCGACGTGCAAACCATGCTGCGCTGGGTGGAGAACGGCGGCATGGTCTATCACGACTGGGCAGAGAAAAAGGAGCTGCTGCCGTATGTCCGATTTCTCAAGACCGACGCGGCGGAGGCGGAGATTCTGACAGGTTTCACCGACCGGGCTGAGGCCGCCAGACAGCTTTACCAGTGGGGCGCCAAGGAGATTCTCATCACCCATAACACGGAGGTGCTGGTCTACGATGGTCGGGAGATCTACACATGCCCCATCCGGGCCAGAAACCTCTCCGGCCGGACCGGGCGGGGCGACACCACCTTCGCCGGCTACATCAATGAGCGGCTGACTGCTGACATCCCCACCGCCCTCCGCTTCGCCACCGCCTTAGTGTCCCTGAAGATGGAGACCCCCGGCCCCTTCACCGGCACCCGGGCGGATGTAGATGCCTATCTGAAGGAATTCTACTGAGCGCCATTTCCGTATCCATCTCCCGAAATCACCAAGACGGCTGCCAACCCGGCAGCCGTCTTTTCAGCTCTACTCCGAAGAAGGAGCAACCAACTTCTGCAAATGTGACTATCTTCACCCCAGATGATACCATGAAGTTCAAAGCCGAGGCTCTCCGAACCTGGAGAAACAGGACACGCATCTACCAGCATGCGGGATGTGCCTCTCAACGAGGCCTCGGTGGACGCCATCCTGGATCTGAGAGCGGAGCGGTACTTCGTAGAAGACGCGTCGCTCATCGCTGACGAGCACGAAGGCTATACCCGAACGGTACTACCGCATCCTGAAGGCGGCTGAGCTGAAGCAGCGGGGGGCTCCATACTCTGCTTCGCCGCCAATCTGGTTAACAGCATCAAACAACCGGATGGGACGCTCGGCTCCCTTTCCCCCGGCAGGTGGCCGCCCTCCTTAGACAATCCGCCTCGGAGATCACGGAGCTCTACTATGTGAAAAAGGACGCCTCCCGCTTGACAGGGATCACGACAGGATTCGATCTCTGAGGTATGCGAAAAAAGAACTCCCCTGGCCAGCAGGCAACTGGCCAGGGGAGCAAAATTTTAAAGCTAAAATGATGCTGTAGCAGACAGAAACAAGACTTTCATGGGTCGGGGAAATCAATATGCAGCCGCGCATTTATGGAGCCGCATATTAAAGGGCGCAAAATCAAAGGGTGTCGGGTGGCACCCCGGCGCCCTTTGGCTTTTGGCAGACATTGCGTGAAACTGCAGTTCTCAAACCTCGCGAGAGGGGAGCGGCCGCATCTGCCTGTTCTGGGTGGTTTGTATTCAGGCTATGCGGCTGAGGATCCGTGAGAGGCCTCGCCTCAAAAGACGCCCTGCTCCATCATGGCCTCAGCCACCCGCTTGAAGCCGGCGATGTTGGCGCCCGCCACCAGGTTGTAGCCCAGGCCGTACTCCTCCGCAGCCTCCACGCTCATCTGGTAGATGGTGTTCATGATCCGGTGCAGCTGCGCGTCCACCTCTTCCGCCGTCCACACCAGCCGCTCGCTGTTCTGCGCCATCTCCAGTGCGCTGGTGGCCACGCCGCCTGCGTTCACCGCCTTGCTGGGCGCCACGATCATCCCGGGCTGCTCCATCAAGAACCGCAGCGCGTCGTTGGTGGTGGGCATGTTCGCCACCTCAATGTAGTACTTCACGCCGTTGGCCGCGATCTGCTTCGCCTGCTCCATGTGCACGTCGTTCTGCATGGCCGAGGGCATCACCACATCCGCCTTCACGCCCCAGGGCTTCTCACCGGGGAAGAACTCCACGCCGAACTTCTCCGCGTAGTCCTGTACCCGGTTGCGGCCGCTGGAGCGCATCTCCACCAGATACGCAATCTTCTCCTCCGTGGCTACGCCGTCCGGATCATAGATATATCCGTCCGGGCCGGACAATGTCACCACCTTGGCCCCCAGCTGCGTTGCCTTCCTGCAGATGCCCCAGGTCACGTTGCCGAAGCCCGCGCAGGCGATGGTCTTGCCCGCGATCCGCTCCCCCTCGTGCTCCAGCACGTTCTGGAGATAGTATACCGCGCCGTAGCCCGTGGCCTCCGGCCGGATCAGGCTGCCGCCGTAAGAGAACCCCTTGCCCGTCAGCACACCGTTCTCCCAGGCCCCCTTCAGCCGCCGGTACTCGCCGAAGAGATACCCGATCTCCCGGCCGCCCACGCCCATGTCCCCGGCAGGCACGTCCACGTCCGGCCCGATGTACCGGTACAGCGCCTGCATGTACGCCTGGCAGAACCGCATGATCTCCGCGTCCGACTTCCCCGCCGGGTCGAAGTCCGCGCCGCCCTTGCCGCCGCCGATGGGCAGACCCGTCAGAGAGTTCTTGAAGATCTGCTCAAAGCCCAGGAATTTGATGATGCCGGGATATACGTTGGCCTGGAACCGCAGGCCGCCCTTGTAGGGCCCCAGCGCGCCGTTGAACTGGCACCGGTAGCCGATGTTCGTGTGCCACTGACCCTGATCGTCCTCCCAGGAGACCCGGAAGGTGAACATCCGCTCCGGCTCCACCATCCGGTTCAGCAGGTCCACCTTCTCATACTCCGGGTGCTTCTCGATCACCGGCTCCAGAGAGGAGAACACCTCCTCCACCGTCTGCACGAATTCCGGCTCGTTGCCGTGCTTCTTCTTCACGTTCTCGATCACGCTGGTGAGATATGTGTTCATGGCTGTTTTAATCCTCCTTTATTTTATCAAGAACAGTTCTCAACCTTGCGAATTAGGAAAACGGACAATCCTTCCTTTCGAAAATGTAAGGCGTATATTTCCCCAAGCTTCTGTGGGCTCAAAGGCCCTTTACAAAAGCCTCCATTCGCCGCAACCCCTCCTGGATGCTTTTCTCGCTGGTGGCGTAAGACAGGCGGATAAATCCCTCGCCGCCTTGGCCAAAGCCTGTGCCGGGCACGACAACCACATGTTGCTCCTGCAGCAGCCGCATCGCAAACTCCTGGGATTTCAGTCCAGTCCCGGAAATATTGGCAAATGCATAGAATGCGCCCTTTGGCCACAGACAGCTAATCTTTTCAATATTATTGAGTCCCTTGACAATCAGCTCCCGGCGACGGCGATACTGGCACTTCATTTCTTCCACGCAGTCCTGGTTTCCTGTAAGCGCCGCCACCCCGCCCCACTGAACGCCTTCATTCACAGAAGAAAGTACGTTTTCCAGAAGCTTTGTCATAACAGTCGTGACTTCTAAAGGCGCAGCGCTCCAAGCTAAACGAAAGCCTGTCATAGCATATTTCTTAGAAAAGCCGTCTACCACTACTGTACGCTCTTTCATTCCCGGAAAACTGGCAATACTGGTATAAGGCTCCCCATCCCAAATCAGTTCGCGATAAATCTCGTCTGTAAGAACATACAGGTTTCGCTCTTTTGCCAGATCCGAAATTTGGCGCAGGTTTTCCGCGCTGGCTACACCGCCGGTTGGATTGGAAGGCGAATTGATCAAGATAACTTTGGTCTTTGGCGTAATCGCATTCCGCAGGTCGTCAATCTCGTACATGAATCCGTTTTCTTCCTTGACTTTCACAGGAATGGGGACGGCACCTACCTGCATCATCAGGCCTTTGTAATTGGCCCACCCGGGGTCTGGCAGCAACACCTCATCTCCGATATCCAACATGGCGGTGCAGGCAAGATTCAGCAGACTGATTGCGCCGGCCCCAATCAGGATCTCACTCGGCTGATAATCCAGCCCCCGCGCCTGATAAGTCGCAGCCACGGCCTTCCGCAAAGCAGGAATGCCGGTATTGGGCGTATAGTGGGTTTCCCCGCGCCGAAAGGAGGCTACCGTCGCATCAACGACATGCTGCGGGGCCGTAAAGTCCGGTTCCCCCAACGCGAAGCTGATGACATCCTTCATTCCTGCTTGCATAGCGAACATTTCTCGAATTAGAGAGCCAGGAATCTGCTTGCTTTTCTTCGAAACTATTGACATATCTATATTTTCCTTTCTGTCCTTTCGAGTTCCATTATTCGGTCTAGGCATATCCATGCGCATGTTGTCCTCGGTATACACAGGAGAGATGCTCCCGACAGCCCGACGCACCAGGACGACATTCCAGAAGGCTCTCCTCACATCCACCCAGCGGGCGGGTAGAGCACTGTCCCGCCAGCGTCCAAATGGCGTCTACATCTCTGTCCGCCCCCCATACTTGAATGAGAGAACCGCCTTCCGCTCCTTGAATGCCGCCTTTTCCAATCAGGACTGATTTCACAGGCGCCAGCATAGAGATGGCATCCAACTCCGTAATCACTTCTCCAGCTAATGGAAGCAGTCCGCAGGCCATCCCATGGGAGGCTGAGACATGTTTTCTTTGAGACAACGCTACTGCTGATGAGATATTTCCGGACGTTAGTTTTTCTGTCCCTGCTGCTATGAGGACCCGGATTCCTTCGGTCTCAATGGCACTAAGCGCCGCGCCATAGCTACCGCCCCCGGGACTCCCCGCAAGAAGAGCCGCTCCGCCGCTGCAATCAATTAAATTCGCTCCAGTAACCAATACGCATTCCGGTCCAAACTTCAAAAAGGCATCTCTCTCCAAGCCATCCAGGGACCGTATGCCCTGCCGGCTGAGAAGTACCGTATGTGGATTGGAGCTCTCTTTCAAATTGGCCACAGCCCCGCGGCATGTTACCCGGCCGCACAGCCTCAGGTGCGATCCCGTCAGAATGGCGCTGAGACAGGAGGTTGTGGTTCCGCCCTTCAAAATTAATGTTCCATTTTCCAGTGCGGTCTGAACTTCCGGCCGCCTGGAAATTGCCTCGGCAATCAGCCACTTTGCGGCATTCACACTCAAAAAAATCTGAACACGTTTCAAATTTTTTACCTCATGTTGTCAAAACCCTCAGCAAAACTTCTGTTGTCGAAATCATGTCTTCAAACAGGATATGTTCCTTGCACCCGTGAACTTCCTGCATACCTACCCCGATATTGATAGCAGCCAGACCATTTTCAACCAGCCATGTGATGTCGCTGCCGCCGAGCGTCTGTTCAATGACCGGTGTGATGCCAATACTGCGCATGGCCTCACAGGTCTTTTCAATAATGGGTGCGGTAACCGGAATACAAAACGCATTAGAGACCCGGTTCTCGGTTTTGCAGAATTTTGCGCCCCAGGCCTGACAAACCTTTTCCACGTGGCCGCAAATATTCTGTACAATCGACTGGAGCTCCTCCTCCTCGTAGGAGCGAACCTCCACATCAAAATCCGCTTTCTCTGGGACGATGTTGGTTTGCCCGGGGCAGAGCAAATTGGCCACGTTGACAACGCTAATTTCCGACACACGGCCGCATTCGATGCCGGAAATACACTCTGCCACAGCTTTCAGAGCATGGATGCCTTTTTCAGGAGAAACGCCCGCATGTGCGCTCTTTCCTTGGATAGAAAAGTGAATCTTCATATATGCAGCCGCCTGGTTCACCAAGTGCCCCACATCCTCATTGTCTAAAACAATGGCCTCTTTGCTGATAATTTTGCTGTAGTCAGCGTATTTGGAGCCGAGAATGCCGTTTTCCTCACAGATAGTCAGCAGAAATTCGATCGGCCGATGCGGCAAGCCTTTCTCAACAATCGTCTGGACAGCCTCCATAGCTGCAGCAATACCGGCTTTATCATCACTGCCTAGAATTGTGGTTCCATCGCTGTATATGACCCCATCTCTCAAAATAGGAGAAATCCCATAGCCCGGGGCCACAGTGTCCATATGGGCGCAAAGAAGCAGAGGAGCGCCTGTACCTGGTAGAATCGCATGGAGATTCCACCCGTTGGAGCCGAACATTTCCCCAATCTCCTGTCGTTCCCAATGGAGTCCAAGAGAAGTCAATTCTTCCTCCATCATGATGCAAAATTCTCGCTCTTGATAGGTCTCGCTGGCACAGGTAACATATTGGAGAAAGCGTTGCAGCAAACGTTCTTTGTTCATACTAACATCCTCTCATTCATTCCGCAAAATGCGTCTCTTTGTCATTGGCAAACTGATCGTAACATGCTATAATATATTAAATTGTCCACGAAACCTTTCTGCTAGTAGTCACCCGAACACCCGCAGATGTATAACAGCTCAGGAGGGGATGTGAAATGGCTCTTACCGTCGCCGATGTATTAAAGCTGAAGCCCTTTGCCACCGGCAAGGTAATCGCAGGGGAAAACGGTGTTACCCGTAAAGTTGAGCACGTCAGCGTGATGGAGGTGGATATCACAGAATGGTTTTCCTCAGAGCTGGTTCGAGGTGCCTCTTTGGAAATTTCCTCAATGTATGCCCTGGTCGACCATCCTGAGCGGCAGGTGGAAGCCATCCGACGCCTGAACAAGAGCGGAGCTGCCGGGCTTGTCCTCTGTTATGTGGGAACAGTTTTAAAGGACGTCTCTCAGGAGCTCATTGATGTGTGCAACGAACTGGATTTTCCTTTGATTGTGATGTTTTCTCTGGTAGGCTACAAAGAGATTATCCGTGCTGTATCCGATGCGCTTTTGGGGCTTGATAATCAAAAGCTGCGAGACGCCATTGACATCTATGAATATGTGACGGAACTGCTGATGGAGAGCAGGAACAACTCCTCGCTGGTCATGTCTCTGGAACATATGCTGGAAAAGCGCGTGATGTACTTTGATCAAAATGCCGAGCCCATCTACATCTCCGGCTTTTCCAGAGCGCGAATCCAGATGGTTGAACGGTATATCAAAAATCATTTCTCAGAGTTTTTGCTCCACCATTCCAGCCAGACCATTTCCTGCCCGGGGATAGATGAGCAGCTCTATCTGCGCCCAATCTATAATAAGGCATTCTATTTTGGCACTTTGGTAATTGTAGGGTGCAGGTTTTCTGATTTGGATAAAATTGCGATTGCCCAGATCTGCAATGCCTTGAGCATTTCCAGTCTAAGCCAGATCAGCATCAGCCAGCAGCAAGAAAAACTGCGCACAGATTTTATACGGGATCTGTTGACCATCCATCTATCTGAAGAGGATATCTTTCGCCGCAGCACAGCGATTCACTGCGACATCTCCCAGGTAGAGGGATGTATTGTGCTGGATATCTGCAATTTCAAGCAGTTGATCAAACAATACAGCGAGGAGAAAATCGCTTCTTTAAAACGTGACTTTTATGAGTTGGTGCAAAGCGAACTCAGCGCTTTAGGGGACAGGAGTATCTGCTGTGGACTGAGTGATAAGGTCGTAATCCTCCATATTCAGACGCCCAAGCAAACGATTTTGCAGGTAGCCCGTTCTCTCCAGCGGGTCCTTAAGCGCAAAAATATTGAGGTTTCCGCCGGAATTGGATATCGCTGTAAAAGTGTGCGGGATATCCAAACCAGCTACGAAACCGCAAGACTGGCGCTGCAAATTGCAACCTCTGGTTTTGCGCCCTCTACCTGTGTGGACAGCGAGGAGTTTCCCGCCTATATGATGCTGCTTCAGACTTATCAGGCCGACCCTGGACTGGTCCCGCAGTTGATTGACCGTCTTTTAGCCCCTGTCCGGCAATATGATCAAACCCGAAACGGTGCCTTGGAAGAGACCTTCCGCGCACTTTTGCGCTGCGACATGAATTACAATCTGGTTGCCGAACAGTTGTTTTTTCATAAAAACACCGTTCTTCAGCGCAAGCAAAAAATTGTATCTCTGTATAAGGAGGATCCTTTTCAGTTGCCATTGCGCCGCCAGTTTGAATTCGCGTTTATTTTAGAGGGCTTATACGTGCGGAAGGGTTCCTCTGATTCCGGCGATATTTAAAGATTCCCGGTTGTCGATGCAACTCATTCGACAACCGGGAATCTTCTTCACGGCAGATACTCAGGCGTTTTCTTGGCGCAGGACTTCCGCCATCGGAACATGGTCAAACTCAAAATCATAGTAGCGGGGGTTCATAACGGAGAATGGCTTTCCTGAATTGTATTGCTCCCGGGCGGGCACGCCTACGATGCTGACAAAGTCGCCAACTTCAATTACCGTGTTGGTCAACGGATGGCAGGTCTTTGTATCCACGCATTGAACGATATCAGGGCTGGTAATCCATGGCTTGCCGTTCTTCCACATCACATGATACTCATTCTCGAACCACAGCTTATAGGTATTGCCAGCAAACTCGTCCACACCTTCCAGCTCCAGCGTGCCATAGTACAGGCCGTCGATGGTCTTTCCCTCTTTTTTGACCATCTTCGTTTTTGCCAGAACATAACCGCCGGCGGCTTCCGCTGCCGCGGCCACGGGGTCCTTCCCTGCCTCGTTGGCCTCCCGAATGGTCTTGCCAATCTTGAAGCACTGGCTGAGCGTGCCGGGGACCAGCGCGTCCTTGACTTCCTTACCGGACATGATGTAGCACGCGTGGGCTACCATACCGAAGCCGGAGTCAGCCAGCATCTTGCCGTTGCGCTCGATCATCTGGCTGTTCACACAGCGCGTCAAGATATTGGTGTCGCCATAGCCGTTGACGATGGCCACCGGCAGACAGGGCTTATCCATAACAAGCGGCAGCGCCTGGGTCATCTGCGGATAGGCACGCCCCGCGGCGTCCGCGTCGATATACGTCAGGCCCTTGTCGAATCCAACGGACATGGGCATGCAGCTGTTTCCGCCGCCCAGCTCAATGGCAAACAATGCGCTGATCTTCTTCCCGGTGTATTCCTCCAGGACATCCAGGGACTTGGAAAGCATCTCCTGGGGAGAATAGGGCGGATCAACGGGCACGCCGTTGCGCTTTTGCTTGGCAATGATCTCATCTGTTTTGGGGGCGATAGAGCCCATCAGAAAAACAGACGCATAGGTGTCATCATCCTTCAGATCGTCAAAGCTGGTTACCTGGAGGGGCTTCCCCTTCTCCAACACCTCTGTCAGGGCTACGATGCCGGCCTCAGGGTCACCGCCGCCACCGCAGCCGAAGAAGCAGCAGCCAGTGGCAAAATCCTGAATATCCTGCTTTGTCTTTAACTCAAACGCAACCATAAAAGCGCTCCTCACTTTCTAACTTATCATATAACTGTTGCGTAGGATTACCGATCTGTATAAATGCTGATGTCTGGCATGTACATATCCATGCCCAGCGCATAATACTTCAGTTCACCGGTTTCATTGTAATAGTCCGCAACAGGCCAATCAATGTATGTGGACTGATACGCATAGGGATTCGCCATATCGGCGACTGGTGCCGACGCACACAGCTCTGCCATCACATAGTCCTGCAGTTCCATGGCAGCGGCATTTCTCTCATCTGTATCCAGAATGGTGACAGCAGTGTCCAACCGTTCATCCAGCTCCGGCGTGGAAACCCAGGTGGGATTCTCAAACGTTCCCTGGGTTGCGCTGCCAAATAGAGTGCGCATCACAGAAGCGGCGTCATTGACAGAGGGCGTGATGTTGCAGGTAGATACATTCGGCGCACTATCCGGGTTGGAAATCTGCTCCTGATAGGTCAGCCAGGGACCCTTCCGGATATTCATAGTGATGCCGACTTGCGCGCAGTTGGCCTGCAGGGACAGCATCATTTTTTCCAGAGCTGGAGCCGAATCCAGGAGGAAACACTCCAGTTCAATGTCCTGATATGTGTCCGCATACCTCGACTGGGCCAAGTATTCCTTCGCCTGCTCAATATCATAGTTATAAGTCGTACAGCTGTCGTTATGGCCGTTGATTGCGGAGGAGACCGGTCCGACGCTACGCTCTGCGCCGTAGAATACAGGGCCGAGGAAACTCTCATAGTCCAGCAGGCAGGACAACGCCTTGCGGTAGTTCAGATCGTCTGTGGGGGCGGCCTGCGTATTAAAGAAGATATACTGGGTGCAGGCCCATGTGGTAAATGCCAGTTCAACCCCCTCAATCTCATCCAACGCCTCATAGTTTTCCGGAGCAAACCACGGAGAAGAAATTTCCAGCTCCTGATTGGCCATCATAGTCTGCTGGGTACTCGGCTCAGTCAGATAAATAGCCTGAAACTGCTCGGGGGCATTTTCGCGGCCCTCCCAGCCCATATGCCAGTCAGGGAAGCGGCTTGCTAGGAAATAATCAGAATGCACCATCTCTGTAGCTGTGTAGGGACCAGAGCCAGCGTCGTTGTCCAGCAGCCAGGCCATGGCATAGTCGCCATATTCGCCGTAGGTGCCGTCATCCACAATATTGGCCATGACCGTCTCTTCGTCCAAAATGTACAGGTGCCAGATGATGCCCATAAAAGAACCCAGAGGCTCGGCGAGAACAAATCTCACTGTGTAATCATCGTCCGCCACGCATTCCTCCACGGTGTCGAAGAGGTACGCAAATCCCTGTCCAATCGTTTTGAAGCGGTTAAAGGAAAACACGACATCGGAAGCTGTCAGGTCGTTTCCGCTGTGGAACTTCACGCCCTCCTTCAGATGGAAGGTATACTCCAATCCATCCGGGCTGGCCTCCCAATCGGTGGCCAGGTTCGGCGTTTCATCTGGATAGGTGAGATTATCATACAGATTTTCAACACATACGCTGCCGACCAAGTCCGTAATCACCGCCGGATCAATCTTGGGCGTACTGTCCGCAGAGAAGCGGATGATGCTGGGGCGGGTGCCGTCTCCCGTCTGAGCGTCTGCCGGGTCGCCCGCAGTGTCTCCGCCGCACCCGGACAGCAGGCCGACGCAGCTCAAAAGGGCCAGGACCAATGCAAGAATTCGTTTCATAATCTTCCTCCTTTATTACAGTCGTATAATTTACACCTCCGGCGGCAGCCGAAAAGCGTGTACAGAGAGAATGCCCTATTTATCTATCAAATGACAGCGGACCGTATGCCCTGGCTCCACCTCCCGCATCACCGGGTCTTCTTTTGTGCACCGCTCGCATTTGTAGGGGCAGCGGGTGTGAAAACTGCAGCCCGTCGGCACATTGACCGGGGACGGAATTTCCCCCACGCACTCCACTGCCTTTGGTTTGATGGTCTCGTCCTCCTCCGAAACTACCGGGATCGAGGACAGCAGCATCTGTGTATAGGGGTGCAGCGGATTTCGATAGAATGTCTCGGTGGGGGCGATTTCGCAAATCTTGCCCAGATACATGATCGCCACCCGGTTGGAGACGTTCCGCATTACGCCCATGTCGTGGGTGATGAACATATAGGTGAGGTTCTGCTCCTTCTTCAGCTTGATGAGCATGTTGATGATCTTGGCCTGGATGGAGACATCCAGAGAAGAGGTTGGCTCATCCAGAATGATGAACTTGGGATTGCAGCACAGTGCCCGGGCTATGGAGACCAGCTGCTTCTCACCGCCACCGATGGAGTTAGGCGACTTGTACATGAAGTCGGCGGGAAGTTCTACCATCTCCAGAATCTCAAGGATCTTATCGTCAATCTCGTTCTTGGGAACTACCTTATGTACCTTCAGCGGCAGACTCAGAATGCTGCGCACATCCTGATAGGGGTTTAGGGAAGAGCCGGGATCCTGAAAGACGATCTGCGCCTCGCGGCGGAATTTCATGCTCCTCTTCCGCTTGGTCTCCTTTGTGAAAACCTCGCCCTCAAAGTCGATCTCGCCGCCCGTCATCCCGTACATGCCCATAACGGTATAGGCAATCGTGCTCTTTCCGGAGCCGGACTCACCCACAAGGCCCATGACATCCCCATGGTTGATGGTCAGGTCCACGCCATCCACTGCCCGCACAAACCGGTCTTTTCCCACAGGAAAGTACTGCTTCAGGTTCTTTAATGTCAATAACTCATTCGACATGGCCGTCTCCCCTCTCCTTGGCAGGTCCCTTGTCCTCATAGAGGAAGCAGGACACCGCATGATTTTCTGCAGCCATGTATGTGCCCGGTTTTTCCTGCTTGCAGCGTTCTGTGCAATGAGGGCAGCGGTTAAAGAACCGGCACCCCTTTGGTGGATTTACATAACTTGGAATGTAGCCGTAAATGCCGGCTGAAATTCCGCCGCCGGTAAGCCGCGGCACACATGCCAGCAAGCCTTGGGTATACGGATGCAGCGGATTTTTGAAAAGCTCAGCGGTATCGCAGTTCTCCACGATGTTTCCCGCGTACATGACGTAAATACGGTCCACCAGCTCTCGGACCACGCCCAGCGAGTGAGTGATCATGATCAAAGAGCGCTTTTCCTCCTCCACCAGCCTGCGCAGAAGCTTGTGGATCTGCCCCTGAACCGTGACGTCCAGCGCGGTACCGGGCTCATCCGCGATCAGCAGCTGACGGGGCGTCAGAAGCGATGTGGCAATGCAGATTCTCTGCCGCATACCGCCTGATAACTGGTGCGGGTACGAGTTCAGAATGCGGTCCGGGTCCGGAATCATCACGCTGTCAATCGCCTTCCGGGCCGCGTCCAGCATTCCCTTTTTGTCATGCTTATCAAACTGCCCGGAGTATTTCAGCACATCCATCATCTGCTGGCCGATCGTGAATACAGGGTTCAATGCCGCCATGGGCGACTGGGAGATCATGGAGATCTTGCGGCGCCGTAGATCCAGAAGCGCCTTCGCATCCATGGCCAGGATATCCTCACCGCCAAACAGGAGCTTAGACCCCTCTCCCACCTTGATACCCCGTTCGTCCAGTGTCCGCATGACCATTTTCATCGTTGTGGTCTTTCCGCAGCCGGACTCGCCCACAAGGCCGATTTTTTCGCCCTTACCCACGTACAGATTGATGTGATCCACCACTTCGGCAAAGCCCCGATATGTCTTGTACCATACAGAGAGATCCTGAATATCCAGCAATTTTTCATCCATCACTGTTTCCCCCTGTCCAGCATATCCCGAATTCCGTCGCCCAAGAAGTTAAAGCCAAGGATGACAAACACAATGGCAAGGGCGGGGAATGCCGTCATCCACCAATAGTCCGGCATGTAAGTCGACCCTTCGGAGATCATCGTGCCGAAGGACGGCGTGGGGGGCTGTTCGCCCAGGCCGATAAAACTCAGGGATGCGCCCAGCAGAATAACCCAGCCAACGTCCAGCGCCATCTTTGTCAAAACCGGGGACAAGCAGTTGGGCAGCAGTTCCTTGAAGAGAATATGCGCCCTGCTCGCGCCGACAAGTTCGGCATTCTTGATAAAGTACTCCTTGCTATATCCGGTCGCCATACTATAGACCAGTCTTGTATACCATGGCCACCAGGAAAGGGTCACCGCAATCATGGTATTCGTCATGTTCGGCTCCATGAGGGAGGCTATGGTCATGGCCAGCACCAGTGACGGCAACGCCAGGAAAATATCCGTCATGCGCATGATGACGGTGTCCACCCAGGTGTGGTGATAATATCCCGCCAGAAGACCCAGAAACGTCCCCACGGGAACAGAGATCGCCAGTACCACCACTGCCATTTTCAGGGCGCCGCGGAATCCGAAAATCACGCGGGAGAGGATGTCCCGCCCCGTCACATCCGTCCCGAACCAAAACGTGGCGTTAGGTGCCACGCCGGCATTGGCCAGATCCACATAGGCGCCGGCATGTTCCGGAAACGGCGCCACATACGGGGCAAAAATTGCGAAAATCAGGGAGATCACCACAATGGCCAATCCCACCATGGACAATTTGTTGCTGCGGAAGTTATACCAGTAAATACAGAAATTCTCCCGGGTGGATGGCTTCAGAAAGCCTTTTTTCTTTTTGGCTGCATCCATCTTTACAGGTCACCTCCCAGTCGGATCCTCGGGTCCACCATAGCATTGATCACGTCCACGATCAGATTGACCACCAGGAACGTCGCTCCGATTACAAGCACCACTGCACAGACAGAGTTCAAGTCCTTGGTAATCATCGCGTTTGCCCCGTATTTGGAAAATCCCGGCCAGTTGAATACCTGTTCCACCATGAATGCGTTGCCCACCATAGATGCAATGTCCATGCCCATAACTGTGATCACTGACGTGCTGGAGGGCTTGAACAGATATCGATTCATCAGGACTTTTTCCGGCAGGCCATAACTGCGGGAAACGCACATGTACTCCTTTCCCATATTGTCCGTCAGCGCGGAACGCATCAGCCGTGCATCCTGGAACATACCGCCCAGAGAAAGGGCAAACGCGGGCAGCAGCAAATGGAGGAACGCGTCCCACGCCGTGGAAAATTGTCCCTGCACCAGGGCATCCAGCACATAGAAGCCCGTGATGGTGTCCGGCGGTGCCACCCCGGTACTCAATCGCCCAAGCGTTGGGATTACCTGCCATAGATTTCCGAATATGACCAGCAGCACAATTGCCACCACGAAGGACGGCACCGCGATTCCGATATAGGAGAACACACGGATGATACTGTCCAGAATGCCATCTCGGTGCCGGGCCGCCGCCCGTCCCAAAATCAGGGAACCGCCCACCATGAACAGGGCGGACCAGAAAATCAGTTCAAAGGTTGCCGGAAGCAGCTGCTTCATGTCCTCTGTAACAGAGCGGCGGGTGGACAGGGAAATACCGAAATCGCCATGAAGCACATCCCGGAACCACAGGATATACTGCACCGGCAGTGGCTTATCTAAATACATCTGTTTTGACAGGTTATCGACTGCCTCCTGGGTCGCGTGCTGCCCCAAAGCCAACCGTGCCGGATCTCCCGGAATAATGCGGGAAAGACAGAAAATGACAATTGAAACTCCTATCAGAACAAATACTCCCTGCAAGAGTCTTTTCAGTATATAGCGAAGCACTTTTCCAACCCCTTTCCTATTGCAGAGCCATTTGGATCACGTCAGTTCCCAATCGACTTTTCGTGTCTTTTCTTCCACCGGCCAATAGGCGTATTTGCTCTGGGAAACGCCCATCAACGCACAAGAAAGTGCGTCGTAAAGAGCCGCTCTGAATGGCTCAATGACCGGAATATCGATCCCGTGTTCCTGCAGTTTTCTCTTCACGCCATCCACCGCCGTGCTCATGCAGGTACAGCCAAAAATCACCGCCCGGGCGCCATCCTGCCGTACCGCTTGGTTGGCAGCCGCCGCAGCCTTGTCCACGAGAGCCTCCTCACTGTTGTGAAGTTCCACCACTGGCATGTGAATGACCGGAATGGATGCCAACTGCCGTTCAAAGCAATAACACCGGATATTTTCACGAATACAGCGGTCGGCATTATCCAGAATCCCGATCACAGAAAAGCGCCCGGCCATTCTGGCAGCCAGTGAACAGCTGGACTGGCATGCCCCCATCACCGGAATTCGGACCAATTCCCGGCATTCAGAGAGTGCGGGATCCAGAAAGCAATCCAGGACAATGGCGTCGAAGCCATCTTTTTCCCCCTGCTGCGCCAGCTTTAATATGTAAGGCGCAGCCAGAGCCGAATCGTAAAAGCATTCAATAGACTCACTTCCACCCTCAACGATCCTGCTCTCAAGTTCCACCAGTCCCCCGGTTTCCTCCTTCAGCGCGGCGGCCAGCGCCTGACGGTCCTTTACAGAGACTGCGATCCCCTCTGTATAAATGTCCGGAACAATGTTGAGGATTCTGATCTTTCTCATAGATACCTCCTTTTCGCATCATCTAATTTTGGTCTACTGCCGTGTTATTTATGTTGAAAATTATACGATTGGATTTTGTGTAGAAATATACATTTTTCTTGGGCATTATTTTCATCATAACACACAGCCCTTATGCAAATCTCACATATATCTAGATGTCCAGAACAGCAGAAGGGATCAGGGAATCTCTGTTGTAAGCATCTATGGTCTTTCCTTGACATCTTCCTTAAGAAGATGATAGTAGATTTTTAACAGTAATTTGCCCAACTTTAAGTGGAGCGTCTGGAGCCCCTGCTGTATCTCATCGGCCAGACGATAGGGACAGGCGGTAGAACACCGCTATGGAGCCGCCGGAACAACTGCGTTGGCGTCTATTGCAAAGGCCCATTCCCATTGTGGAAATTCCCTGGCATTCCTCGCTGATGGAGAGACGGTCGTGCAACTCACTGAACACGGTTCTGGCGGGAGAAATCAGGAGCTGGCATTGGCCGCTGCAGAAGGAATTGCAGGACTGGACAATGTCTTAATTTTTTCCGTTGCTTCTGATGGAACCGATGGGTCCACTGATGCGGTCGGCGGAATTGTAGATAGGTTCACGTGGAGCCGACTGGAAAAGGCTGGCCTCTCCATTCACCAGATACTAGCTAATAACAGCGCCTATCATGCTTTGAAACAAGTAGATGGGTTGATTCGAACGGGTCCCATAGGGACCAATGTAAATGATGTTTTGGTGCTCCTGATTCAACAAGCTGAAAGGACATGAACAAGCGACTCTGTTGTGATCACGTATCGTGGGCAGCAAGTATCGGTGCCGAAGGCTTTCTGGAGCGGGATCGGAAGCGGGAACAGGCGTGGTAAAAACAGGAGGAAAGGCATAGCATATCCTCTCGAAATAAAACCTGAGGAGAACAAGCAGGGACTGGACGCTCGCTGAAAGATTGAAGTAGTCCGTCTCTCCAAAGATAAGGTTACAGGGTACTAAACCCTAATTATTGGTGCTTGAAAGAGCATCCGGCACACATAGCCATTCAGTCCAATACGAGGTTGAGCCTACTCACCTCCACGTGCTCTGTAGTGTGCCTGCTTCCTCAAGCCCATTCTAACAAATTTCGACTTGCTGTGTTAGAGGCACTTGTGTTTCATCCATTTTGGTGCCTTGGAGCGCAGCGGAAAGGAATGGTCACACCTATGGAATTTAAAGAAGATATTCAAAAGAGACGCACAACATTTCAGTTTACTGGTACACCGGTAACAGCGGAACAGATTAAGTGGATTATTCGGGCCGGAATCACGGCTCCCTCTTTTGACCACAAACGCAAGTGGAATCTTATTGCGGTCACGTCGGAGATGGCAAAGCGAAAAGTCACCGACTACATTGACCCTCTGCCCTGTAAGGACCCTCCTCCTGAAAATCCAGTGCAGGAGATGATTCAGATCGCTTTCCCCAAGCAAAAAAGTATGTGCGGAAGCTGGATGTGTCCTTCTGCCGCTGTATAAGCGGGAAGCACAGATCATGATGGAGGTCGGGCCCAGAAAACTGATGGACTTTGTCGAGATCTGGTGCGTCATCGAAAACGTCTTCCTAGCTACCACAGACGAGAGCCTTGGCCGCTCCATGCGAATTCCCACAGAGGAACAGCCGAGGAAGATTTTGGAAGTGCTGGGCTGTCCATCAGGATACCAGCTTCCTTGCATCATCGGAATCGGCCATATTGCAGAAGGGGCTGAATATCGGAGCAGGTTTATCCGGATTTGACGGAGTGTGTTCATTGGAAAATTGGTGAAAATACCTCAGCGGAATTTTTATATGTTGCTTTTGTGTCCGGACTGGTAGTCTATCCATTTGTCCTACACAGTGCTTAGATAATTTACTGCTACCTATCTTATTTCCTATAAATCGCCGGGGCACCAAGATTCTCCTTCCTGGTGCCTTGGCGATTTCTCCATATAAAAGCCTGTGAAAACTGAGCTGGATTCCCGCCAGCAACGTGATGAAGGCATCGCCTTGACATATGCCCGGCGGGAGGAAATAATCGACACTTGTGAAATCTCCAACAGCACCAACGCAGAAACTGCGCCGCATCAGCAATGAAAAGGCCAGCTGGATTAGGAGTTGGATCAATCAATCCGGCCGTTTCTTTTCCTCGGTTTCATATTCATTCTCTCAGATTCTTGCGTTGTCCGTCATCGCTTCATTTTCTTTTGCCCACTTGCTGGATTACGCATATCGCTGTCAGAGGAAGTATCTGATTGGCAAAAGCACTGAATCAAGATGCTTGAATCTGTGTAATTCTCTGAATTTTCTTCTTGTCTCCGCTCAACTCCCTGTTTTGTTGCTTGTACATGATGAGAGGTTGTGTATTTCTCAAATGCGGGGGAGGCATCGTGAAAGAATCGGACTGCAAACGCTATGAGGATCTGCCGCTGTTTCTGAACACGGCAACAGTGGCAAAACTTCTTGGTGTGTCACAATCCAGCTGCTACGAGCTCATGCACGAGCCGGGCTTCCCGGTACTAAAGATCGGCAGCAGGATGGTCGTACCCAAGGAGCAGTTCACCCGCTGGGGGATGAGCATACGGGAGGTGGAAAATCAGGTACGGAAGTGGAACCTACTTCTCTCTGCCCGACGAGATCTTCCTGCTGGGTCTGAATGCCGGTGAACTGGCAGTGTATAGTTACCTCAAACGGTGCGAGGACCGTAAGACGCATCAGTGCTGGCCCAACGATTGGGAGATCTGTGGGTATGAGTGAAAACACAGTGCGCAAGTACATCCGCCAACTGGAGGAACAGGAGCTCCTCTTCACAGAACCGACAGAGATTATGACCAGGGCCGGTCAGAAGCGCAATAGGAATCTGCACCACACCCTCCGTCCCACCCAGGAGGTGGTAAATGCGTACTATGACCGTCAGTTGGCGCGGCTGGAAATCACAGTAATGCGTCAGAAGGCAGCAGCGGCCCAGGCCGGCATGTGACCGCCTGGGCCGCTGTGTGCGGAGGTGACAGCGTGGGCAGGGTACAGGCATTCCGTGTGGGGACTGTGTGCCGCAGCTCCCGTTATTGATTAACGCCTAAATGGGCAGGTGGACCGAGGGGGGGAATCGTGCAGGATAAAGGCCGGGGTCGCCGGTAGCACCTCCGGCCGGTCACAACTGCCCGCAGTGCGGGCAGTTGCGAGGGTTTTGCGGTGTATCAAAAGTGGGATCAAAATCCGACCTGTGCTGTCACCTCTGCGGTCACGAACCCGGAACACCTACTGTCACAACAAAAAAACAGAGGTCAAGCCCCAGAAAGGAGCAGTTTATGGGCAGAAAAGAGAAATTCGCCTTCTACCTCTCTCCGGAGAAGAAGGCCATCTTAGAGCGGCGGTACCGGGAGGATTGAAGCCGCAGTCTCACCGCCTTCATCGAACGAGCCGTCGACTTCTATCTGGACTGCTTCAGCGCCAACAACGCCGGACTCTTTCTCCCGGCCTCCATCAAATCCTATGTGGACGGCCGACTGGGACAGTTGGAGAATCGGATGTCCTCTCTGCTGTACAAGCAGGCAGTGGAGCAGGATATGGTAGCCGGCATTCTGGCGGATGCCTATCAATTCAACGAAGATGATCTCCAGCCACGCCGCACGGAGAGTATCAACAAGGCACCTGAGTAAAAGTGAGTTTGAAACGGTGCTGTCTGCCTCAGATTGTGTCAGGCATCCCGTGGAGGATGCTGTACTTCAGAACTTCCAACCGGGATGTCTACGAAAAACTGTTGATGGTCTTGGAATTGGGGTAAATGTCAAATATAAGGGGCAATAAAGGAGTGTGGGCGTGGCTAAAGCCACACCCACACTCCTTTATATCCTCCTGTATTTGACATTTACCATTTTGTGTGTGGGACTCTCTCTTATGCCAGTTTCTTCACTCTATTTTCTTAAAACAACAGGGTTATAACTTTATAGAGAATGAACAGGAACATGATCACAAAGCCACCGCAACGGCTCACTACACGTCTCCAAGACCGCTGTTCCTGACAGCGGTCCGCATGGATAAGTGCCGCCAGAAAAACTCCGCTGCAGGCCAGCAACACCGCCCATAGAAATGTTGCATTGGGCAGAGCAGTTTCCCATGCCAGCAACAGGACGCAGGGAACAAGAATCAAAATTGAGGCGGCGAATTCTGCCAGCTTTCTAGCGACATAAGCATTCACCTTTTTCCCTCCTTCAGCATTTTCTTGGAAAAGAGATTTCCTGTTGCTTATGAATGCTGTGCGGCAGTCTTCCGCAACAGTTGCCGCCCAGCATCCGTCAGTCCGGCTTTCAATCGTCCTTGGCCGAAGACTCTCACCAGTCCCAGATCGGAGAGATGTTCAGAAATGGCACTCAGTTCCATCATGTAGATGGAATGCTTTCCAGAGATCTCGCTCATCGTGGCATCGTCCTTTTCGATCCAATGCATGAACTGGATTGCCTGACTGTCCACTCCATATACGGCAATGGTCTTCAACTCTGTTTCACTCATATTGGCACAGGCCGCGGCATCGCCTTTTTCCGTCAGGGAAAAATATAGCTGGGCAATCAGCCGCTGTCCCTTTCGCTTGACATAGCCGCTCTTCTCCAGAGAATCCAGCGCATTGTGGATATGGCCAGCCTGTAGCTGATGCTCATTGCAGAAGCGCGTCATACTGGTGATAATAGCGCCGGCATTTGAATATCCACGCTTGATGGTTTTCAAAATCTCCATCTGGGCTTCATTGGGTCCCGTCTTTTCATCCACAGGAACAACGGTATCCTTCTTGGTCAGAAAGCTTACAATCACCAGCGTGAGGAAAGAGGCCGGGAAAATCAGCCAGAGGCTGTTCATCTGCTGGGAGTTGGTGGTTAGGATATCCCAGTACAGTACAATGGCCATAGACACGGCAACAGAGGCAATCGCTCCCTTCTGGTTGCCTACCCGCAATAGCCAGGAGTCCAGATAGTAGACAAACAATGGGGCACCCACTCCTGTGCCGAAAGCGAAGAGATAGCTCAGCCCGCCGCTCCAGAAGATGGCGAAGAATACCGAGGCCATTCCATAGATGATGGTGCCCCACTTCGCCCACTGCAGGAGCTTTTTGGTATCACGAATTTTCAGGAAATACTGCGCCACATCACGGACTAGCTGATTCACGCCAGATACCAGGTAGATGTCGCAGGTGGACATGGTGGCCGCCATCAGGCCGGCCATAATACAGGCCGCCAAAGGAATCGGCAAAATATTCATCAAGGCTCCGAACGCCTGACTGGAATCCGTCAGTCCCGGCAGAAGCTGCCGGGCATAGCAGCCGATAAAAGCTCCGACAACACCGGTAAAGTAGGCGATGATCACAGTCCACATCCAGCCGCGCTTGCAGTTCTTTAGACTGCGAGTACCCGCCGCCCGGGCCCAATACGGAGACTGGTTCAGCAGAGACTGGTGCATCATCAGGAAGGTGATGACAGACGGTGCCACAAATTTGATGACAGGGAGCGTACCGAAAGGAAGGGAGAGGAAAGCATCTGGTAGCGCCACTGCATCAGGCAACCCGTACTTCGCGATCAAAAAGGTCGGCAGGATGATGAACTGGATAATGAATACCCAGGAGAACTGAATCACATCTGTGGCGGTAGCCGCCCAGATGCCGCCGAATACCACGTAGGCCGTGACCACCACACCTACCAACAGCATCGCGATTTTGGGATCAATGCCCAGCGCACCGCCGATGGTCTCGCCGCATCCCACATACTGCCAGCCCAGAATGGCTAGGGAGGCAAAAAGGATTACAATGGTGATGGCCATGCGGCCGCCCTTTCCGTAGCGGTATTCAAACCACTCGGTGGGCGTCAGGGCGCCGGATGTCCGCCAGAAGCCGGCCCAGCACAGCCAAGCCACCAGAGCTCCTGTGCCCCAGCCCAAGTAGAACCACATGCCGCCCATACCGAACATATAGCCGTACATGATAATGGAGGGCAGATAACCGCCAGAGATCAGAATGGAACCGTTGCCGATGGCTGTCATGAAGGCCGTAAACTCCCGGCCGCCAACCATGAATTCCGTCTCATCCTTGGTGGTCTTTTTTCCGATGATCCAGCTCAGTAGCATCATTGCGCATACGTAGACCACAGTAATTAGGATCATCCACATTTGTGAAGTCATACAGATACCTCCTTACGTATGAACATTTCACCAGCATTGGCATTATCCAAAGTATTTCTTGTTGACGCACCACATGTCGTGTCCAGTGAGGAACCACTTGGGCTCTTCCCGCTCCGCCAGCATCATAATCTTGTTGAAGCTGTCATAGCAGGCATAGTGGTCATAGATAACGCTGTTGAGGATAAAGGGTCCCCAGTTCTCAGGTGCAGGTGTGATATCCACAATTTCGCCGCCAATGACCTCCATCTTATCCATCTGCGGGAAAAGAGACTGGGCAATATGGGGCATATCGCCGGTAATCACATACTTGCCCTCTGCAGTCTGGACCTGAATGGCCATACCGCCTAGGGAGTGACCGGGAACCTTGAACAGGCGGATTCCGTTTCCCATGTCAAAATCGCCGTCAATCATGCGTACATTCTTGATCTGTGCAAGGTCGCCTGGCGTGCGCGGGTCATAATCTCTTCGAATCTTCTGTGTGGGCAGGGGGTGAAGCATATTGTAATACTCATCCCTCTGAAACAGGTGCTGTGAATTGGGAAACAGCAGCATGCCGCCTGCATGATCGTTGTGGAGGTGGGTATACATGACAATCTCAATATCGTCGGGTGTCAGACCTTCTCCTTTCAGCGCATCCAAAACAAATTGATTGCCGCCCTCCGCCGGACTGTCCGCCCAGGCTTTGCCATCGACAATGTTGTCCTGATGAACACCAGTATCCACAAGAATATTTCTACCATCCTTTTGCAGGAGATACCCACTATAGACAAAGGGATATCTCGTTTGGTCAAGCCCACCATCAAATAAGGACTTATAGCAGGACAGCGTACCATAGTGCAGGCAGGTGATTTTCCAGTTGTTGTTCGCCATATTTTCCATCCTTTCTACTCCAAATGTGAGCCGGTGTTTCATTCACTCCGGCATATGCCATTGCCGGACGCCCTCAAAATAGGGAGCCTGCTTCCGGTATCGGAAGTCATCCTCGTCCTTTTCAGACCAATCATAGAGTCCTTGGCCCGCCTTTTGCCCCGTGCGCCCGGAGGCAATCCCCACCAGAGTGGTCTTTTGGATACTTTTTGTGTCGCAGAGATCTGGATACACATTCAGTGCAATGGCCCTTTCCAACTCAAAGCCAACCGCATCGTAATATTCCAAAAGCCCTATAGAAGCGTACCGCATTCCAACTGCATACTTAATTGCCCGATCAATGTCCGCCGCAGTGGTGATCCCCTGCTCAATCAAATAAATCGACTCGCGGAACAATGCCTGGGCAAAACGATTTACTAAAAATCCTGGGACACTGCGATTCAGCATGACCACTTGTCGATTCAGGTCCTTCAGCAGCGTACAGACCTGATTCAGAGTTTCCTCTGATGTCTCTGTATGCCGGACGACTTCCACCAGGGGAAGCATGTGGACGGGTTGGAATGGATGCGCAATCAGGAATCTTGCGGGATTTTCAATTTTTTCTGCCAGGATTGCAGCATCAATGGAAGATGTTGTGGATGCCACAATGATATCTCTGCCGCAGACCTCGGTAATGATGCTATACACACGCTGCTTAATGTTCACATCTTCTGAAACCGCTTCAAAAACAATGTCACAGTCTCTAAGGGCTGAGACATCATTGGTGATCGTCACCAGGTCCATCGCAGCACGCCGATTGGCCGCGGTCGCCAATTTCTGGGCTATAAGGTCATTCCAGTTTTGCAGCATGGTGTTTCTGCAGCGGGATAGTCCCTCCTCTGAATGTCCAATTACAATGGTGGAATATCCATTGCCAGATGTCAGCGTCGCTTGGCACGCGCCGATCGTTCCTGCCCCATAAATTGCAATTTTTTTCCCCATAGAACGCCTCCTCTCGTTTTGAAACAGCATTGTCAGGGCCTTGACGCCTTACTACCTAAGCAAAAACTATGCCAAGAATGGAAAATACAAAAATTCTCCATTCTTGGCATAGTGTGTTGTAAAACTGTACAACTCCCCTGTTTGCTGAGTCTTTAAAGAAGTTGATACTTATGAAGTTTTTTATACAGGATTGTGCGGGAAATTCCCAAATTTTGTGCTACCAAGGTCTTATTACCGTGAAACTCCTGTAAAACTTGCATCAGGATATCCTTTTCCAGCTCATCCGTCCGTTGGCGCAGCAAGCGCGGCGGCGCGGCAGAGTTTAATGTTTTTGTTTCATATGCGTGATGTTTAAAATAGTCCGAAAAATACTTCCACTCCAGCGTCTCAAACCAGGCAAGATTCATGGCCCGTTCTAAAACATTCTGCAGTTCACGGACATTTCCCGGCCAGTCATATTCCATCAGACGCTGAACGGCTTCCTGAGAGATTCCCGGGATTTGGAGGTTCAGCCGGAAATTCAACTGCTTCATCAGCCAATCGATCAGCAAAGGAATATCCTCGCTTCGCTCTCTCAATGGCGGAACATGAATGCATACCACATTCAGTCGGAAATAGAGATCACTGCGAAATTTTTCTTCCATCACAAGCTTTTCAAGAGGCGTGTTTGTCGATGAAATAATCCGCGTATCAATGGGGATTGTGGCAGAAGATCCCACACGCTCAATCTCCCGCTCCTGCAATACCCGGAGGAGTTTCGGCTGCAGGGCAAGCGGCATCTGATTAATCTCGTCCAAAAAGAGGCTGCCGCCATTTGCCATCTCAAATTTTCCAATCCTGCCTCCCCTGCTGGCCCCCGTAAAGGCTCCCTCCACATAACCAAAGAATTCTGATTCCAGAAGTTCAGCGGGGATCGCTGCACAGTTCACTTTGATCAGGCGATTCTTACATCTGGGACTGAGTTCATGAATGGCATGCGCTACCAGCTCCTTGCCGCTGCCAGTTTCTCCATCAATCAAAACCGTGGAAGAGGACCGCGCTGCACAGACAATTTCGTGCTTCATTTTCAGAATCTCCGGGCTGTTTCCGACAATCCGATCCAAGGGATCTACGGTATTTTGCTGAAAGGACTGAAGCAGTTGCATCTGGCGATTCAGTTCTTCCAGCAGTGAAACGACATGAGAGGGAACCGCCATGGAAACATCCTCATTCTTTCGAATCATATAGACGAGACAACCCTCCAACTTGTTTTCGTGAAACAGCGGTGTGTAGGAGCAATAGACCGGTACCTCCTCCCCAGTTTGACTGTTCAGGAGAATCGCATCCCCAGACACAAATTTTTGAGTCTTTAATACCTCATCCACGCGGGAAAGCCGAACAACATCCCGGACATATCGGCCCTTTACCTGCTCAAATGTATACCCGGTAAGTGATGACCATCGCTGGTTGACATAGGCATACCGTCCCTCTGCATCCGCGACAATGAGTCCCTCCAGTTCATCGGCAATTCTTTGCATCAATGCTTTTGTTGAAATTTCATGTAGACTCTGGACCATCAAGGGAATTTCTCCTCCTTTCGATTTCCGTTATTTTAACGAAAATTTACACAGCTCCCCGGTTCTGTTTTGGAAGAATTATTGTAAGCCAATTTTAACACAAGTTGTAAACACTGTAAATAAATACTTACAATTATGTAAAATTGTTACAGTACCTAAAAAATTCTCCCAAAAATAAAAAGCTGGAAAGTAAAAATTGCTGCACTGGTACTGCTTACGCTGTGGCAACATGGCTATCTATCATATAATCTCTCTGGCTTTTCAAAATACTTAGCCATCCGTTTCTGCCGTATTCTCAGGAACGGCCTGCCGCTAATCAGATAACCATAGGGTGTTCCTATATTCATTTCTAAAATTCTTCCCCCTTCTCTCCACCGTTTTCATTGATTCTTTGCTAAGTATAACATCGGCACAGTCGGAGGTTTCCTTTTACAGTCATAGTCACCGGCTAAGCCGATGGCTTGAGTAGGCCCTATGAAGGCCTATTACCGGCAAGCGTCTCAAGGCGCACTGAAATTTATTTTGCTTGCATCACTTGCCTTACAGCCTGTAAACGGGTAATCATCGTTCTAATAGTAGCTTTCTATTATTGGAAGTCTCATGCCAGCGGCTCACTTCGCTCGATGCTTGAAGCTAAAGCTCCTCTCTCGATTGACAACTTTGATGCCTGCGACTACATCTTTCTGAATCACGCGCACCCGGACCACTACCTGAACATCAAGGAGTTTGTGGACAAATTCCACCCCCGATCTCTGTGGACAGCCTGTATGCGGCGGAACTCTCCCGCACCATAGGCATTGAGCTGGCATACATTTTCCCGGTGGACCGGACACAACTACCGCTTCCCGGACTTCCGCCTAGATGTCTACTACGGGAGCCACAACGCGCTGACAGGGATCGGCTTCGACAACTATACCTTCACGGAAAAGCTGTTTGGCATCAAGGGCACGGAGGCGCTGGATCAATACGGCAGCCTGTTCAACACGAATTTCATGTTGACCCTGCCCAATGGCTACAAGGTCGGCTCTGTCGCCGGAATCGACAATCTGAACCAAGCGGAGGCGTGGCGGAACAATCAGCCAAATCTCCTGCTGCACCAGCGTATGGTGTACACAAAGCCGGAGGACTATGCCCAAGAAGTGATCGATCTGGGCGGGCAGATGGGGATTGTGGAGGCGTGAGGTGCCTCTGCAAGAAGGCGGGAGCATCGCTCCCGCCTTTTCAAAACTGTCTGTCCTTATTTCTGCCACTTGTCAGATTTTGATATGCGATACAAAGAAAAAGCATTGGTTGCAAGCCCACTTGCGATACGCTGATCAAGCAGAATGACGGCACCTTCTTCGACTGGCCGGTATTCTGCCTTTAGCTCCGTGAACTAAACGTACTGAAAGTTACGGTGTAGGCTATCAAGAATATTTTGTCTAAATTTTGATTTCAAGATTGTTAGAAATGCAGAAAACGAATAAGCTCCTACAGGATTTTCGGAGGCCCGGCAGTTACCTTGCCGGGTCTCGCTGTATCCTCGGAAGTAAGGAGCGATAAGTGGGAGTGAGATCATTGGGACCCTCGGAACAGAGACAAGCGATATGGGGCTACTTATGCGGCGCACGGTTTGGTACAACGAAACAACTGGCAAATCGATTTGGAGTTTGTGAGCGGACGATTCGAAGCGCCCTGGTCATATTATCCTGTACATATCCCATCGAGACTTCCTTTGGTCTCTATGGAGGAATTCGCGTCTCAGATTGGTACCACCCAGCTCAAACGCAACTGTCGGCAGCTCAAATATCGCCTTTGCTAAGAGTCCGAATGGATCTGGATGGTGAGGATTTGAAAGTGATGAACTCTATCCTCATCCAATTTGCTTTTCCTGGAAGTTACTAAAATGAGTCCTGCTTTCCGCGAAAAAGCACTACAGCTAGAATGAAAATCTCAAAAAGAGCCGGGACAAATATACCAGAAGTGAAGGATGCCAGAGAGATCCACTCCGTGGATGAGTTCCTGCGTTTGATCCATCCAAATGTTGTCTGTGAGGCTTCGAAAAGGGATGCTGATTGAAAAAATTTCGAGACCCGGCAAAAAGGCTGCCGGGTCAGCTGATAGACTGAAAGCACAAACATTGGATCGAGATCTACTGGCAGGAGGTGCGTATGAAAGAGTCCCATTACAAAAGCTATGATGATCTGCCTCTGTTTCTCAATGCAAAAACAGTGGCAAAGGTTCTGGGCGTGTCACCATCTAGCGGTTACGAGTTGCTGCACGACCCGGGCTTCCCGGTGATGCGCGTCGGGAACCGGATGGTGGTGCCCAAGGAGCAGTTCATACAGTGGGTGAGCGATCACACAGGAGGTGGAACATGAAGTATAGAAATTACCGAGACGTTTTCTTTCTGCCCAACGAGTTGTTTCAGCTGGGACTGGACTATGGAGAACTGGCGGTCTACAGTTTCCTGAAACGGTGCAAAAATCGAAAGACGCATCAGTGCTGGCACAGCATCAAAACGATTGGCCATGCGGTAGGCATGAGTGAGAACACGGTGCGCAAGTGCATCCGCCGACTGGAGGAGCGGTAGCTTATCTCCACCGAGCCTACCGAGGTCACCACCAAAGCCAGTGGTCGGCACAGCGGAAATTTTCTGTTCACCCTCCGGCCAATTCAGGATGTGATCGCCGAATCCTACGCCTGACAGCTGAAGAGGGTAGAATTGGCTGCAGAGCGGCAACGGGTCGCCAAGTCCTTCCAGGAGCTGGAGACTCCAGCGTGACCGCCTGTGAGCCGCTGTGTGCCCCGTTTGCGTGAGCTCTTGCCCCTCCCAGTGGCTTCGGACGGATTTGGCCCGTTTTGGGGGTTTTACGAGGGACGAAAAAAGGAACAGGATAAACGCCGGGGTCACCGATGGTGCCTCCAGCCAGTCACATCTGCCCGCAGTGCGGGCAGTTACAGGAATTTTCCGGATGACCGAAAGTGGGGTCAAAACAGCCAGCGGGAATCACGTTTGCGGTCACTATCCCAGAACACCTACTGTCACAACAAGAAACAGGGAGCACGCCCTGGAAAAGAGCCGCTTTTGAGCAGAAAAGAGAAGTTTTCCCTGTACCTGACGCTGGAGAAAAAAGCAATTCCGGAACGCCGGTATCAGGAGGACGGGGGCCGCAGCCTCACCGCCTTCATCGAGAATGCCGTAGATTTCTATCTTGACTATCTCAGCGCCAATAATGCTGGTCTATTCCTCCCCGCCTCCGTCAAGTCCTGCCTGGATGGACGCTGGGACAGCTGGAAGATCGCCTGTCTTCCCTGCCTTCAAACAGGCAGTGGAGCAGGACATGGTGGCTGGCATCCTCGCTGACATCTACCAGTTCAGCGAGGAGGATCTCCGCCGTTGCCGTGCGCAGAGCGTCATCAATGTGAAGAAGGCCAATGGCCGCGTCTCGTTGGAACAGCGGGCGCGGGAGTTCTGGGAGTAGGACGATGAGTGGCAGGATTGATCGTGAAAAGCCCCTACCTGAAGTGTGGCGAGGATCATTCCGTCAGTGGATACCTCCACTACATCGGGACCAGGGAGCGGGTGGAACTGCTCCCAGATGACCGTCCGCCAACCAGAAAGCAGGAGCAGTTCATCACGAAACTGGTGAAATATTTTCCGAATGTCAAAGAGCTGAATGAATTCTCCGGCTACGAAACCAAGCCTACCAAGGCCAATGCCTCCTCGCTCATCACTAGGGCGCTGGAGGAAAACTGGTCAGCACTACAGAAAACAGAGGGCTACATGAAGTACATCGCCACTCGTCCCAGGGCGGAGCGGCTGGGGGGGCATGGTCTGTTTAGTGATGAGGACGGCGTGGACTTGGCAAAGGCCATGGAAGAACTGGACCACTACACTGGAAAGGTATGGACGCACATCCTCTCCCTGAAACGGAAGGATGCAACACGGCTGGACTGCGACAATGCTAAAGTGTGGATGAATCTGCTCCGGACAAACCACAACGACATCGCCGCCATGAACATTCCGCCGAATCACTTCCGATGGTACGCCGCTTTCCATGATGAGGTGAAGCACCCCCACGTACACATGATGGCGTGGTCGGCGGTACCCGGTGAGGCCTATCTCACCAGAGAGGGCATCCGCAAGATCAAGTCCACGCTCACCAACCAGATCTTCCGTCAGGAGATGCTCCACACCTACGAGCAGAAATCTCAGTCGCAGGATGAAGTGGTGCGGGAAGCTCGGCAGACCATCCGAAAACTCCCCCAGGAGATGGCTCGGACTATCTGTACTCGCCCTGAGATCGAGCAGAAGATGGCGCAGTTGGCTGAACAACTGGAAACGGTTAAGGGAAAGAAGTCCTACGGCTATCTCTCCAAGCCGGTGAAGAAAACCGTGGATGAGGTGGTGGACAAGCTGGAGGAACTGCAGGTAGTTCGTGCGTGCTATGACCAGTGGTGCAGGCTCCAGGGTGAGGTGGAAAGCTGCTACCACGACAAGCCCAGAGAGAAGAAAAGCTGTCCCAGGAGAAGGAGTTCTGGTAGATCAAGAACGCCGTCATTCAGGAGGCGGAACGCATTCGGCTGGAGGAGATCACCTTCGAGAATGATGACTTGGCTGAGTGCGATGAGTCGGAACAGGTGCAGAGCGAGTCCTCTGCCTGCTGGGAACTACGGCAAATCATCCGGGACGCGCCCTTTCCTCTGAAAGATCAGAACGATGCGGCAGAGGAATTGGAACGGCTGGCGGAACAGAGTGATCTCCATGCGCAGTACCTGATGGGTCTACTCTACCGGGATGGCCTTCTACTGATCCCGGACAGCCAGAGCGCGAAATACTGGCTCACCCAGGCGGCAAAGCAGGGATTGCCGGAGGCACAGTACGCTCTGGACAAACTGCTTTCTCTGACGATCTTGAAGTCTGTGATTCGGACGGGGGCATCCGCTGCTTGAAAGAAGCAGCTGGGAACGGGAACCACTTTGCCGCCTACCGGCTGGGCAAGAAGTATCTCAGCGGCGAGGTTGTGTCAAAAGATGCAGTCAGAGTCACAGAGCGCCTCACCTAGTCAGCGGAGGCGGGAAACCAGTATGCCCAGTATATGCTGGGAAAGTTGTATCTGACTGGGCAGAGTGTTCAGCCGGATCAGGTCCAGGCAATAGTGTGGTTCGGCAGGTCCGCTGAGGGAAATCAGTACGCCCAGTTCTTTCTGGAGCGGCACGATGATATTCGACCGCCCTCTGTCATGCTGGCAGTTACCCGCCTGCTCTACCACATGAGCCGGAGCTTTGAGGACTGCTCCCTGCCTCGATCCAGCACTGGTCTGCGCATCGACCGGAAGCGCCGGCAGAAACTCCAGGCGAGGCGTATCGCTCTGGGCCACAAGCCGGATGACCATGAGGATGAGTAGCATCAGGATGAAATGACGATGAAGGGATGGTGAGCTGCACGAGAAAGGAAAAAGGCCTCCCGCAAATACGGGAGGCCCGGCAGATCAAGAGGTGCCTTCTCCCACTCCGCCCACATAGAACTCGGCCATATCGTCCAGCCGCAGGCAGGCCAGGCGTCGGTGTGCCGCCTTCATGCTGCCACAGCCGCAGTCGATGTCGAGGATGCCGTCTCCATGCCAGATTGAAAAGTCCTCGTCGTGCCCGTCCGTAAGGAACACCGTGGGCGTGTGGCCGACAATGCAGATGGTGTCCGGAAAGGGGCTTCTGTTGTCTGGCTCCACCCGGCCCCAGATGCGGGTTTCGTGCCCCTCTCCCGGATACCCGTGTACCAGATGAAACCTCTGCCCACCCACTGTCAGGTCCAGATAGCCCGGCAGGCCGGCGAGGAAACACAGGATCCCATTCCGCTCTTGGTGCGTCCGGTGATAGATCAGCTCCCGGTAAGCAGACGAACCCGCCGTTCATCCGCCAGAGGTCCCGGGCGCCGAACTCGTTATTGGGTTCCAGGGTCCTCAGGCACATCTGCTTGTGGTTGCCCAGAAGCATGGTCATATTCGTCGCGGCTATGATCCTCCAAAAAATGTCCCCACCCAAAGTCCCCCGGACGATAACACCTCCCAGAATGTATAGATGGTCCTCACCAGAGAATCGGATCAGCTCCAGCATCTGTTCAAGCTTATCCAACTCGCCGTGGATGTCCGATATACAGCAGATTACCGGCCGCACCTCCTGCCTGAAAAGTGATACCCGCATTTTACCATAGAATGTCTGCGGATACAACGGCGGTGTCCCCCCTTCAAATTTTGCAGGGTAGTATGCGATATACGCGTTTCCCAAATAGAAACTTTCTGATAATAGTCCTAATTCAGGGTGGCTATTCTTCTGCGATTGTGGGATTGTCCGTTGCTGAGAAAGGGAAGCTAGAATATGCACACTGTCACACGCCCATCAGGAAGGTCAACAAGGGGATTGTCAGAATCGAGCAGAGCGTGGAGGCAAAGATGATCTGCGATGCAAATATGGCATCACCGCCGTATTTGTCTGCCAAAATGGAAGTAGTGCTGCCTGCGGGCATCCCCGTTATCAGAATGCAGACATTGACCAGCGTTGAATCCAGCGGGAACGGCTTTAGCACCAGCCAGATCAGCACGGGAAAGAACACCAACCGTAAACAGGTGTACCATAGCACGGATTTGGAGAATAGAGATCAGATTGGCGCATCCGCGAGAATTGTACCGATCACGATCATGGAAAGCGGCACTGTGCAGCCGCTGGTTATGTCAATAGCTTCTTCTAAGAAATTTGGAAGTGAGATCGGAGCTACCATCAAAATCAGGCCCACAAATACCGCGATGATGCAGGGATGCCGCACCAATTTTCGGAAGGCATCTTTTTTACTGACATCCGTAAATAGGGAAAGACCCGCTGTCCACATGGTAAAGCGAAGGGGAATTTGAAATACGGAAGTATAGATGACACCCAGATCCCCGAACATCAGATGGGCAATCGGCAGCCCTACAAAGCTGGAATTGAAACAGATCATGCCATAGGACAGCACACTTTTCTGGTTTGCCGGATACCGGCGGAACAGCAGCTTGCTTCCGTAAATCGACAGTACCTGAATCCCGATGGAGATACAGACAGCCAGAATGCAGTTGTGCACAAAGCCATCGGGCAGTGTGATCCCACCCATAAAGGACGCTACGATATTACAGGGGAGAATCGCATAAATCAGAAGATCTGAAAGGGTTTTCCGCCCGTTTTCGCGGATGATCTTCAATTTTTTCACCAGCACACCCAACAGGATCAGCAGAAACAGCGTCTCCTGCAGGGATAACATCTCCCAGAAAAAATCCATCTCGCTCCCTCTTCTCCGCAAAGCTTATTCCAATAAAAATTCTACAATATATTCCGATAGGCCATACCATTTTTATCCGAAATAGGGCGCAGGGTCCGGCCCTGGGGCCGGACCCTGCACGAAAAAAGGATCGTGTGTCCGATGGCAGCAAATTTGGAATGCGGTACCGTGCTTACAGGATTTCGCAGCTGATTTCCTTCAGCTTTTCATCTACCCAGGGACGGATGTAGGTGCCGTCCCCCAAAATATGGGCCATGATGTCGGCTTCTTTCTTCTCAACCGCCTCGGTGGCGTCCGCCAGCTCTGCGGCGATGGCGGGATCAATGAACAACACACCGTCGTCGTCGCCCACTACGATGTCGCCGGGACGGACGAGTTTTCCACCAATCACCACGGGGACGTTGATCTCGCCGGGGCCGTTCTTATAGGGGCCGTTGGGGGTGGCGGACCGGGCGTAGACGTGGAAGTCCTCCATAGCCGCCAGACCGCCCCGGTCCCGGATGGCACCGTCGCAGACGATGCCCTTGATCCCACGGGCCTTGCAGTAGGTGGCCATCAGCTCGCCGAAAATGGCCCGGTCCGTGAAGCCGCCGGCATCAATGACGATGACATCACCGGGCTTTGCCAAATCCATGGCAGCGTGAAACATCAGGTTATCGCCCTGAGGGACCCGGACGGTGAAGGCCGTGCCCAGCAGCTGTCCTTTGTATCCAATGGGCTCAATGGCCGCGTCCACTGCGGCGATGCGGCCCATGTTGTCATCGATGTTGGCCACCGGCATATCTTTGAACCGGGTCACCAGCTCCGGGGCGGGCCGCTGAAAATCCTTTACGATCTTGCATCCGATAGACATGATCTCATTCCTCCGATCTCAGATAAATGTAAAGCCAGTCTCTTTATTCAGTACGTCTCGGTCCGCCACGCAGCGGGCGGCTACTTTACCTGTAGTCACGGCGGTGGGGACCAGATCGCAGACCATCTGGATCTGGGTCTTCTTGCTGCCCACGCCATAGCTGCCGCAGTGGGGGTTGACGATGACGTTGTCCAGCGTCTTCAGCGGGTCATTTTCCGGCAGAGGCTCCCGCTCCACGGTGTCCAGGCCGGCGTACAGGATCTCGCCATTTTGCAGGGCCCAGACCATATCGTCGTTGTCGATGACGGGGCCTCGGCTGGTGTTGATGATCATGGCGGTATTCTTCATCTTTTTGAAGACTTCTTTGTTGAACACGTGGGTGGTTTCCGGGGTCAGCACGACATGGATGGAGATGATGTCGCTGCGGGTGATCAGCTCCTCAAAGGACACGAACTCTACATCCGGGTACTGAGCTTTGACGGCATCGCTGATGTACGGATCGCAGCTGATGACCTTTGTGCCGAACCCATTGTGGAAGATATCGTGGAGATGGCGGCCTGCCAGGCCGAAGCCGTAGAGCCCCAGAGTCAACTCCCGCACATCAGGGGGCAGCAGGTACTGACATTTGGGCCAGTTGCCCTTGCGCACCTCCCGGTCATAGTAGGCGGTGTTGCGGATCAGCCCCATGATCATGGCGGTGGCCACGTCAGCCAGCTCCTTGGCGCAGAAGCCAGGCAGGTTCAAAACGATCACGCCCAGCTCTGCGGCGGCCGCCAGGTCGATGCTGTTGACGCCGGCGCCAAACCGCTGGACGAACTTCACCTCCGGCAGGGTCTCCATCACCTTGCGGGTGATGGGCGGGTTGCCGGTGGCCAGGAGCACCTGGGCTCCTTGGCAGCCCGCGATGATCTCCTCTTCTGTGGGCTCCTTCTGACGAGTCGCTTCCACCTGGTACTCCAGCAGCTCCATCTGGATCCCGGCCGCCTGATAGGCTGCCGCCACACGGTCCAGTTCTTGGGGTGTGACGCTGCCGTAATCTTTGTCAACGACAATTGCTCTCATAAATTTGCCTCCTTCAAAAGTCGCTTACAGAGGCCAGAAAATGGGAATGAAGATCATGGATACGATGAGAATGACCACCGTCAGCCCCAGGCCGGGGCGGAAGAAGTCCATGAACTTCAGGTTGCCCGGACGGACGATCAGGGTGTTGGTGCCGCTGCCCACCGGGGTCAGGAACGGAGCGGATGCTGCCACACAGATGGCGATGGCCACGGCGGTGGTGTTCATGCCAAATGCCTGCACGATGGGAATGAACAACGGGGTGACCAGCATGGCACAGGAGGTGTTCATCATGGCATTGGTCAGCAGAGTTACCAGAACCAGAATAATAAACAGCACCAGCAGCTTGTTGGGATGTTCGCCCAGCAGGTTTACCGCTGTATCGGCGATCAGGGCGCCGGCACCGCTTTTGCTCATGCCTGTGGAGACAGCGCTCATGCCGGCCACGATAAATAGAGTGGATAGATCGATGGATTTATAGGCATCGGACTGGCTGATACAGCCGGTCAGCACCAGAACAAAGGCCGCGAAGGCCGCCACCAGATACATAGGGAAGGAATCACTGTCGATGGCCATAGCCACCAGGAGCACTGCCAAGATCACCAGGCACAGCCCGGCCTTTACGGCGTTGAATTCCACAGCCTTATTGCTGCCGGTATATTCCGCCAGATATTCTCTGTCAGAGGTGTCGCCAGGGGTCAGGAACCGCTTTCCGATGGTCAGGAAGAACACAATGCCAGCAATGGAGACCGGAATGCCCACTTTGCCCAGTTCGAAGAAGGTCATAGTGGGAACGCCCAGATCCTCCAGGGCTCCGTTGACCACTACATTGCTGGCCGCGCCCATCAGTGTCAGGTTGCAACCAAAGCTTGCGGCGAAGGACATGGGAATCAGCTGCCGGGAGACGGAGACACCTGCCCGCTGGCTGACGCTGATGACGATGGGAAGCAGCATAGCGACTACGGCTACGCCGCTGCACACCGCTGAGATAATTGTAGCCACCAGCATAAAGGCGATCATGATGCCGTTTTCCGATGTACCTGTGAATTTGACCAGAACATCCGCCATCTTGGCGGCGATGCCTGTGTGGAAGAGGGCGGAACCAACCACCATCATTGCCGCCACCAGGACGATGGTGCTGCCGGAAAAGGCGCTGAACAATTCCGCCGGGTCAATGATCCCACACAACACCAAAACACTGCCACCCAGCATAGCCACCAGGGCCGCGGGGAGCTTCTCCGTCACAAAAAACACAACCATAACCAGCAGGACCAATAGCGTAATCACTGCAGGGCTCATAGGAGTTCTCCTTTCTTTTCTCCATTCATGTACGGTGATTTTGCGAAAGTGCAAAATCCATATTGGTTTTTCTTATCAGACCCTTGGTCCTAAATTTTCTTTACATAGGCAAGATTGTAGCAAAATATGCGCATTTTTTGCTTTTCTGTCATCATTTTAACGTCTATACTTGCTTTTGTCAAAGGCAAAAGGTAATATAAAGATTATAATGTCAACATTATACTAGTTGAGGAGGATCGGATCATATATGGTCTTGCATAACTATGAGTATTTCGTAGCCATCGTAGATGAGGGGAGCCTAACAAAAGCAGCTGAGCACCTGTATGTCTCCCAGCCTTCGCTCAGTCAGTATCTGAAAAGGCTGGAGGCGAATCTGGGCGTAGAACTGTTTGATCGCAGCGCCTCGCCGCTCCGGCTGACCTATACCGGTGAACGCTATTATCAATACGTCCTGCAGATGATGAAGCTGGATGAAAATATCCGCCGGGAATTTCAGGACATCAAAAACCAAACCAGCGGACGCCTCCGATTAGGAGTGGCGCTGTGGCGGGGCGCTTGCCTGCTGCCGGATGTATTCCCCAGCTTTCACCGGCAGTATCCGGACATTCACATCGAACTGACTGAGGGGCGCTCCGTCCAACTGGAAAGCGCATTGATGAACGATAAAATCGACCTTGCAGTGATGAATCTACCCCGCACGCTGGATTACAGCAAACTGGTATCGGAGGTCGTTTGCGAAGAACGGATTCTAATCGCCGCCCCCACACAACACCCTTATGTGCAGAACTTACTTGCAGACTGCCCGACCCTTGGAGGCTATCCTGTTGCCTCGCTGGAGCTGGTAACCCATATTCCCCTGATCCTGACGAAACCCGGACAGAATTTGACCCACGAGGTTAAACACGCTCTTGGGAAGAGTCATATTGAGCCAGATCTCCTTATGGAGACAGCCAATCTGACCACAGCTATTAATTTGACCGCTCAGGGCATTGCCTGCGCTTTTGTGCCAGAAGAGGGTGCGAAAGTCTGCCAGCACCCTGGCGCAGTGACTTATTTTGCAGTGGATTCCCCGGATCTGGTATGGGATTTAGCGGCCGTGTATCGGAAGGACACCTATCTGACGCGTCTTTCCCAGCTGTTCATTGATGTCATGAAACAGCAGCTCCGACGAGAATAAGCGGTGTTGAAAACGGCTGCATACGGAAAAATTTCACCTGCTCATACGGGGCAAAAAGAGCGTTCAGCATGCCAGCGGCTGCCAAACGCTCTTTTTGCAGGGAGAGCCCCAAACCCACTTTGTGGCTAAAGGCCGAAGGATAACGGATAAAAGGTAGTATATACATTAGAGTTTTGACAAAAAACACGCAAGGTATTTTGGCCCCACAAATAACTCAGAATTTACTGTGCAGTAAACAATAGGATGTCTGCGGATACAACAGTGGTACTCCCCCCTTTTCAAATTTTGCGGGGAAGTAAACAATATACGGGCTTCCCAAATAGAAACTTTCTGATAATAGTCCTCATTCAGGGTGGCTATTCTTCCGCAGTTGCGGTATTGTGTGTTGCTGAGAAAAGGCGGCCGTAATATGCAGCGAAAACTATTGGAAAGCGGAAACATCTTCAAACGATCAGACGGCCGCTGGAACGGCGTGGTCTGGTACTCGGATGAGCAGAGTTCAAAGAAACGCAAATCCTTCTGCGGGACCAGCAAACAAGAGGTCAAAGATAAAATCACTGCCTACCTTGCCGACTTCGACCGCCAGCTCACGGCCTCAGATGAGTCCAAGGCAAAGTTTGAGGAAAGCATGGGCAAGTGGCTCCGGGTATTCAAATTTCCCTCTGTGGAGCGCGGCACCTACGACCGGCTGGAGTGCACCGCCAAGTATCAGATCTACCCGATCCTCGGCGGCAAGGTGGTGGGTGACATCACCTCGGCAGATATCAAAGCCCTGCTGAATCACTGGATGAATGAGGGCTACGCCTACACCACAGTCAAGAAGGTCTACAACATCCTTACCGACTACTTCCGCTACCTGACTCAACAGGAGTACATCCCGAAGAACCCAATGGCTGCGGCTCCCATGATCAAGAAGTCAAACTTCATGGCCAGCCAGGGTAAAGAGGATCTGCCAACCTTCGAAACTGTGACCATCTTCACCCCGGACGAGATCACAAAGTTCAAGGCGGAGGCTGTCAGGACCCGGGGAAACGGGACGCCCATCTATCAGCAGGCGGCCGCCTATACGCTGATGCTGAACACCGGACTCCGCACAGGCGAAGCCCTCGGACTGCTGAACAGCGACATCGATCTGGAGAACCGCGTCATCCACCTCCAGCGGGGCGTAAAAGAGGTTTCCCGGCGGGAAGGCACCGAGTCCACCAGCGGCCGGGAAGTGAAGATCGGCAAGCTGAAGAGCACCTCCAGCAAGCGGGATGTGCCCCTCAATCAGGCGGCAGTAGATGCCATCCTGGATCTGAGAGCGGAGCGATACTTCGGAGAGGACACCCCTCTCATCTCTGATGAACACGGAGGTTATACCCGGCCGGTAAACTTTCGAAAGCGATACTACCGCATCCTGGAAGCGGCTGGCCTGGAACAGCGGGGGCTCCATACCCTCCGACACACCTTCGCCACCAATCTGGTCAACGGAGTCAAACAGCCGGATGGAACCATCCGCTCCCTCTCTCCCCGACAGGTGGCCGACCTCCTCGGCCACTCCACCTCGGAAATCACAGAACTCTACTACGTGAAAAAGGACACGGCCCGGCTGGCCGGGATTACCACTGGGTTCGATCTCTGAAACACACCCCCCAAAAACGCGCCCCTGACCGGAAACCAACCGGCCAGGGGCGCAAAACTTTGATGCTAAAATGATGCTGTAGCAGACGGAAACAGTAAAAACGGATGAAGCCAGATACCACATTCAGGGCATCATTTGAACATCACCCGCGGTCTTCCGAAAATCATTCCCTCGAAAAAATAACAAAAAACCCCGATTTCTCGGGGTTTTCAGGATAATCAATGGCAGGGGCAGAAGGATTCGAACCCTCGGCACGCGGTTTTGGAGACCGCTGCTCTACCAGCTGAGCTATACCCCTATCTCGCTTGCGGCACTCCCGTCAGGCGATCAACCATTCTGGTGGGCCTTCAGGGATTCGAACCCGGGACCGGCCGGTTATGAGCCAGCTGCTCTAACCAACTGAGCTAAAGGCCCGTATCGGCATTTCCTTCAAGAGAAGTATTGCCGCCACGCCGAGTGGCGGCAATACTTGGCTCCCCCAGTTGGACTCGAACCAACGACACCGCGGTTAACAGCCGCGTGCTCTACCGACTGAGCTATGGAGGAATGTGGCAGGCCCTTGTTAAAAACAAGAGCCTGTGTTGGCGCTACCTATCTTCCCGGGCCGTCGCCAGCCAAGTATTGTCAGCAGGAACGAGCTTAACTGCCGTGTTCGGAATGGGAACGGGTGGACCCTCGCCCTAATCAGCACCAACTCTATGTCATCCGGTCTTGCCGGAGAACAAACTGTATTATATTGTATTTCGCTTCCCTTGTCAAGAACTTTCGCCCTTGAAAAGTCTGGTGACCCGTACCGGATTCGAACCGATGTTAACGGCGTGAGAGGCCGCTGTCTTAACCACTTGACCAACGGGCCATGGTGCACCTTCACGGACTCGAACCGGGGACCCACTGATTAAGAGTCAGTTGCTCTACCAACTGAGCTAAAGGTGCAAATCCCTTGAGCATGCTTCCCTGCACCCTCAAAACCGAACAATGTGACGCTGCTTTCAGGCTCGCCTGCTTTCTCGTAGGTCAAGCCCTCGGGCGATTAGTACCGGTCAGCTCCATACATTACTGCACTTCCCTCCGGCCTATCTACCAGGTAGTCTTCCTGGGCCCTTACCCTCTTTCGAGGTGAGAGATCTCATCTTAGGGGGAGTTTCACGCTTAGATGCTTTCAGCGTTTATCTCGTCCGTACTTAGCTACCCAGCTATGCCCTTGGCAGGACAACTGGTGCACCAGAGGTACGTCCATCCCGGTCCTCTCGTACTAAGGACAGCTCCCTTCAAATCTCTTCCGCCCGCAACAGATAGGGACCGAACTGTCTCACGACGTTCTGAACCCAGCTCGCGTGCCACTTTAATCGGCGAACAGCCGAACCCTTGGGACCGAATTCAGCCCCAGGATGTGACGAGCCGACATCGAGGTGCCAAACCTCCCCGTCGCTGTGGACGCTTGGGGGAGATCAGCCTGTTATCCCCAGGGTAGCTTTTATCCGTTGAGCGATGGCATTTCCACTCACATACCACCGGATCACTAACTCCAACTTTCGTTACTGCTCGACCCGTCGGTCTCGCAGTTAGGCTGGCTTTTTACGTTTACACTCACTGCACGATTTCCGTCCGTGCTGAGCCAACCTTTGAGCGCCTCCGTTACTCTTTAGGAGGCGACCGCCCCAGTCAAACTGCCCGCCTAACAGTGTCCCCCGACCGGATTCACGGCCGCAGGTTAGAAATTCAGCAATCCAAGAGTGGTATCCCACCGGCGGCTCCACAGGAGCTGACGCCCCTGCTTCCAAGCCTCCCACCTATCCTGTACATGGGTTACCGAATTCCAGTATTAAGCTGCAGTAAAGCTCCATGGGGTCTTTCCGTCTAGTTGCGGGTAACTGGTATCTTCACCAGTACTACAATTTCGCCGGGCGGGCTGTTGAGACAGTGCCCAAATCATTACGCCTTTCGTGCGGGTCAGAACTTACCTGACAAGGAATTTCGCTACCTTAGGACCGTTATAGTTACGGCCGCCGTTTACCGGGGCTTCAATTCAATGCTTCGCTTGCGCTGACATCTCCTCTTAACCTTCCGGCACCGGGCAGGCGTCAGCCCATATACGTCATCTTTCGATTTAGCATAGACCTGTGTTTTTGGTAAACAGTTGCTTGGGCCTTTTCACTGCGGCCTCTTTCGAGGCTCCCCTTATTCCGAAGTTACGGGGTCAACTTGCCGAGTTCCTTAACAACCCTTCTCCCGTTGGCCTTAGGATTCTCTCCTCATCTACCTGTGTCGGTTTGCGGTACGGGCACCTTAGTATCCATCAGAGCTTTTCTCGCCTCTCAGCATCGCGGACTTCGCTACTATATTTTCGCTCCCTTTCGCCCGGGTCAACCAACGCCCGGGTTCCGCTATCCAAAAGTGTCCCTCTGACTTAAAGTTCGGTGGCTACGGAATTTCTACCGTATGTGCATCGACTACGCCTTTCGGCCTCGCCTTAGCTCCCGGCTTACCTTGGGCGGACGAACCTTCCCCAAGAAACCTTAGATTTTCGGCCATTATGATTCCCACATAATTCTCGCTACTCATTCCGGCATTCTCACTTCCATGCAGTCCACCGCTGCTTCCGCTACGACTTCACCCCACATGGAACGCTCCCCTACCACTGTCTTACGACAATCCTAAGCTTCGGTTAGATGCTTAGCCCCGTTACATTTTCCGCGCAGAGTCACTCGACCAGTGAGCTATTACGCACTCTTTTAATGAGTGGCTGCTTCTAAGCCAACATCCTGGTTGTTTTCGCAACTCCACATCGTTTTCCACTTAGCATCTATTCGGGACCTTAGCTGTAGGTCTGGGCTGTTTCCCTTTGACAATGAAACTTATCTCACACTGTCTGACTGCTATGCATCAATTAGCCGGCATTCTTAGTTTGATAGGCGTTGGTAACCTTATCGGCCCCGCTACCATTCAGTGCTTTACCTCCGGTAATCTAACATAACGCTAGCCCTAAAGCTATTTCGGGGAGAACCAGCTATCTCCGAGTTCGATTGGAATTTCACCGCTACCCACAAGTCATCCGCCACCATTGCAACGGGGGTCGGTTCGGTCCTCCATGGGGTTTCACCCCCACTTCAACCTGCTCATGGGTAGGTCACCCGGTTTCGGGTCTATGGCAACGAACTTTACGCCCTATTCAGACTCGCTCTCGCTTCGCCTCCGGCACTGAATGCCTTAAGCTCGCTCGTTACTATAACTCGCCGGACCGTTCTACAAAAAGTACGCCATCACACGTTAACGTGCTTTGACAGCTTGTAAGCACAAGGTTTCAGGTTCTCTTTCACTCCCCTCCCGGGGTCCTTTTCACCTTTCCCTCACGGTACTGCTCCTCTATCGGTCATCAGGTAGTATTTAGGCTTGGAGGGTGGTCCCCCCTGTTTCCCACGGGGTTTCACGTGTCCCGCGGTACTCTGGATTCAGTCGCACGGCCTTCTCTTTCGGATACGGGGCTCTCACCCTCTGTGGCGGGCCTTCCCAGACCCTTCTCCTAGATAACTTCCGCTAAATGACTGTCCGCAACCCCGAGGAATAAATCCCTCGGTTTGGCCTCTTCCGCGTTCGCTCGCCACTACTTGCGGAATCTCGGTTGATGTCTCTTCCTCGCCCTACTTAGATGTTTCAGTTCAGGCGGTTCCCTTCCTACGCCTATTTTGTTCAACGCAGGATGACTGGATATTGTCCAGCCGGGTTGCCCCATTCGGATATCCCCGGATCAATGGATATTTGCTCCTCCCCGAGGCTTTTCGCAGCTTGTCACGTCCTTCTTCGGCTCCTGATGCCAAGGCATTCCCCTTGCGCTCTTTCCAGCTTGACCTATCGCTGTTCTCACAGCGACTTGTCAGAGAATTCTTGGTTCTCTTTGAGAATTATGCAGGCTTTACAAAGATCGAAATTGTATGTCACCCTGCATCCTTTCGGATGCTGTTCCACAATCAATTTGTTTCCTCTGTGTCTCCACAGAGAAACCTCTCTGTTGCCTTACTTGCTTTTGTCACATTGTTCAGTTTTCAAGGTGCAGATCGCCGTCCGCAAGCTTCCGCTTGTCTCCGGCACAGCTTCCAACCGCTTTTGCAGTCAGATTTGAAGATCCGATCTTTCGATCAGGTCTTCAAATCCAAAGGCAAATCGCCTGGTGGGCCCGAGTGGGCTCGAACCACCGACCTTACGATTATCAGTCGTACGCTCTCGCCAGCTGAGCTACGGGCCCTCGTCTTGGACGAGGTGACGCTTTATTCTCTTGGTGGAGATAGTCGGGTTCGAACCGGCGACCTCCTGCTTGCAAGGCAGGCGCTCTCCCAGCTGAGCTATATCCCCTTCTATCTCCCGGCGTACGCCCTCTAAATTAAACAACGTAACTCTTTTTCCGCTCCAGCTGACCAGGAATTCCAGGCAGAGCTTGCTCTGCCCAGGTCTCCTTAGAAAGGAGGTGATCCAGCCGCACCTTCCGATACGGCTACCTTGTTACGACTTCACCCCAATTATCGAACCCACCTTCGGCCGCGCCCTCCTTGCGGTTAGGCTACGGACTTCGGGTGTTCCCGACTCTCATGGTGTGACGGGCGGTGTGTACAAGGCCCGGGAACGTATTCACCGCGGCATGCTGATCCGCGATTACTAGCGATTCCGACTTCACGCAGGCGGGTTGCAGCCTGCGATCCGAACTGGGACGGCTTTTGGGGGTTTGCTCTGCCTCGCGGCTTTGCCTCCCTCTGTTGACCGCCATTGTATTACGTGTGTAGCCCAGGACATAAGGGGCATGATGATTTGACGTCGTCCCCACCTTCCTCCGTTTTGTCAACGGCAGTCTCGCTAGAGTGCTCTTGCGTAGCAACTAACAATAGGGGTTGCGCTCGTTGCGGGACTTAACCCAACATCTCACGACACGAGCTGACGACAACCATGCACCACCTGTCTCTACTTTCCCCGAAGGGCACCTGATGTATCTCTACTTCGTTAGTAGGATGTCAAGCCCTGGTAAGGTTCTTCGCGTTGCTTCGAATTAAACCACATAATCCACCGCTTGTGCGGGCCCCCGTCAATTCCTTTGAGTTTCAACCTTGCGATCGTACTCCCCAGGTGGGATACTTATTGTGTTAACTGCGGCACGCAGGGGGTCAGTCCCCGCACACCTAGTATCCATCGTTTACAGCGTGGACTACCAGGGTATCTAATCCTGTTTGCTCCCCACGCTTTCGCGCCTCACCGTCAGTTGCCGTCCAGTTATCCGCCTTCGCCACTGGTGTTCTTCCTTATATCTACGCATTTCACCGCTACACAAGGAATTCCGATAACCTCTCCGGTACTCAAGACCTACAGTTTCAAATGCAGTTTGGAGGTTAAGCCTCCAGATTTCACATCTGACTTGCCGGCCCGGCTGCACGCCCTTTACACCCAGTAAATCCGGACAACGCTTGCCACCTACGTATTACCGCGGCTGCTGGCACGTAGTTAGCCGTGGCTTATTCGTCAGGTACCGTCTTCTACTCTTCCCTGACAAAAGAAGTTTACAACCCGAAAGCCTTCTTCCTTCACGCGGCGTTGCTGGGTCAGACTTGCGTCCATTGCCCAATATTCCCCACTGCTGCCTCCCGTAGGAGTCTGGGCCGTATCTCAGTCCCAATGTGGCCGGTCAACCTCTCAGTCCGGCTACTGATCGTCGCCATGGTGGGCCGTTACCCCACCATCTAGCTAATCAGACGCGAGGCCATCTTCCAGCGATAAAATCTTTGACATGCCCGGGATGCCCCGGTCATGCGTCATGCGGTATTAGCAGTCGTTTCCAACTGTTGTCCCCCTCTGGAAGGCAGGTTCCTCACGCGTTACTCACCAGTCCGCCACTAAGCATTCCTATCATTTGGCCGAAACCTCAGTCAAGGGTGCTCCGTTCGACTTGCATGTGTTAAGCACGCCGCCAGCGTTCGTCCTGAGCCAGGATCAAACTCTCTATAAAATGGTATCTAAACGAACCGTAGTCCGTTCAAACCTTCATAGAGCTATTTGTCATAGCTTCATTTCTCCATCTCACCGGTAATTGCTCAGCCCAGTGAGACGGCTTTGTCCTTTGGCAAACTCACCTAAATGAGCTCGCCTTCTGGTGCTTCCTTTTCGTTACGTTGTTTAATTTACAAGGTGCACGCCGTTCCCGGCGGAACATTGCTATTATACTCGATTTCATTTCGTTTGTCAAGAACTTTTTTCAGAAGTTTTTTGACATCCGATCCATCTCGTATCAGCAGCAACCTGTTTAGGTTACCACATCTCAGCCTTGCTGTCAAGAACTTTTTTCATTTCTTCCCGGCCCGGCTCATCACCGCGCCGACAGCTTTGTTAGAATACCAAATCCTTCCCCTTTTGTCAATACCTTTTTCGAGGTTTTTTTATTTTTCTGATTGCTGTGGCGATTTCTCCGGCTTTCGTCCCCTTTCCCCTTGCGCAGGTTGGGAAAATAAGCTGTGCAAACGGAGGCGACAGTGGTATAATGTCCATGGAAATAAAATGTATACATAGTAGGAGGGATTGATCTGCGGATTCATCGCATGACCGCCACCTTCGGCAAACTCCAGGGCCGGTCTTTGGAGCTGGGGGACGGTCTGAATATCATCGAAGCCCCCAACGAGACTGGAAAGTCCACCTGGTGCGCCTTTCTGCTCTCTATTTTATATGGTGTCAACAGCCGGGAGCGGGACCGCGCTGGTTTTATCGCGGATAAAAACCGCTTTGCTCCCTGGTCAGGCGCGGCCATGTCCGGCCGGATGGACTGCGGCACGGAACTGGGGGAGTTGACTCTGACCCGCGCCACCCGGCGGCAGACCAGCCCCATGGGGGAATTCAGTGCCGTATACGCCGGTACCAACGAGCCTGTGCCGGGCCTGACCGGTGCCGCCTGCGGCGAGACCCTGCTGGGCATCAGCCGGGAGGTCTTTGAGCGCAGCGCCTTTATCCGGCAGAATAACCTGCCCATCAGCCAGGACGCCGAGCTGGAACGGCGCATCGCGGCCTTGATCTCCTCCGGAGAGGAGGGCACCTCCTATACAGAGGCTGCGGATGCCCTGAAAAAGCAGCTGAATCGTCGCCGCCATAACAGGACCGGGCAGCTCCCCGCTCTGGAGACGGAGCTGGCCGAACTGGACCGTCAGCTGTCGGAGAGCAACTCTCTGGCCCGGCAGCTGGTGCAGGCCCGCTCCGAGGTCGAAGCTCTGTCCCGTCGGGCGGAGATCCTACAGGCGGAACTGACGGACTGCAACCGCTGGGAGGCCGCCCAGCGCCGCCAGGCCCTCTCCGGTGCCGCATCGGCGGCGGAACAGGCAGAGGTCCGCGCCGCGCAGGTGCAGGAGCGGCTTCAGCAGGACCAAATCCCGGAGAACGAGACCATCGCCCGGCTCCGCGGCGCCATCGTCAATCTGGAGACCACCCGGAGAGCCGCGGACAAGGCCCGGTCGGAGCGGGACGAGGCCATGAAGGCATTGCTGCGGGCGGAGGCCGCTGTGAATGAGAGTCCCTTTGCCGGGCAGAGTCCGGAGAGCGCCCGGCGAGAGGCCGCAGGAACTGAGAACGAGCCTGTCAAATGGAATCCGGTCCCCGGCGTGCTGACTTTTTTAATTGGTGTCCCACTGTGTTTCGTCGTGACCTATGCGGTACTTTTTCTCACAGGCAGCCACAGCAAGCTGCTTGCGCTTCTCACCATGCTAGCCGGATTCTCCTGCGTGTGCGCCCTCGCTCTCTTTTTGAAAAAGCGGGCGTTTCAGGCCGGCTGGGCAGAACTCCGGTTGAAGCGCTTCGGCACCGCGGACCTGGATGCCATCCGCCAGCTGGCTGAGGATTACGCCAAGCTGTGCGAGGCCCGGGACGCCGCCCAGGCCAGTGTCAACGCCAAGTCCGCCGCAGCGGACACCTTATATAGTAGTCTCTCCTCCAACGAACAGGGCATCCTGCTGGAGGTCCGGCGCTTCGCTCCCGACGCCTTCGACATCCCCACGGCGGACCAGCTGCTCCGGGCCTGTGCCGTCCGGCGGAAGGAGCTGGCGGAGGCGGAGACCGCCGCCCGGGAGGCACGGATGCGCTATGAGCTTCAGGTCCAGCAGGCGCCCGCTCCCGGCACGCCGGAGGCGGATGTCCCCGCTCCCGTCCGGAGCCGGGAGGCCATCTCCACGGAGCTGGACCGGGTCCGCGCCGCACTGGCGGAGGCCCGCTCCTCCGCGGACCGTCTGGACGGCCAGCTCCACGCCGCGGGCGATCCCGCGGTGCTGCGGGCTTCTGCCGAGGACCTGGCTGCCCGAAAGGAGCGGCTGGAAACGGAGTACAGCGCTCTCCGGCTGGCTATGGAGGCACTGGAGGGGGCCAACACCGCCCTGCAGAACCGCTTCTCTCCCGCTCTGGGCCGCCGGGCAGCGGAGATCTTTTCCCGACTGACCGACAACCGCTATGCCGGTGTGGTGCTGGACCGGAGCTTCCGCCTCTCGGCAGAGCCTGTGGGAGACCCGGTGTTCCGGGATGCCGCCCTGCTCTCCGCCGGCGCGCTGGACCAGCTGTATCTGGCGGTGCGCCTGGCCATCTGTGAGCTGGTGCTGCCGCCGGAGAAGCAGGTGCCCATCGTGCTGGACGACGCCCTGGCCAATTTTGACGACAGCCGCTGCGCTGCGGCCCTGCAGTTTTTGAAAGAGGCCGCCGGGAACCGGCAGATCCTGCTCTTCACCTGCCACAGCCGGGAGGGGGAATTTTTTGCCGGAGACAGGGAAGTTTTCGTCCAGCGGTTGACGGATGCGGCGGTAGAGGTATAAGATATGGAATGCTCCCCGTTCCCCGCAGCGGCGGGGCCGGGAGCCTGTGTTTATCAATTACGCGAAAGCGAAAAAAGGAGATATCCATACTATGAGCGAATGCACCCACGACTGCTCCACCTGCGGCGAGAGCTGCAGCGAGCGGCAGGAACCCCAGTCCCTGCTGAAGGAGCACCATCCCGAAGCCCACATCGGTAAGGTGTTCGGCATCGTGTCCGGCAAGGGCGGCGTCGGAAAGTCCATGGTCACCAGCCAGCTGGCGGTCACCATGCGCCGCCGGGGCCATCAGGTCGGCATTCTGGATGCCGACGTCACCGGTCCCTCCATCCCCAAGGCCTTCGGCATCCACGGCCAGGCCACAGGCAGCGAGGCGGGCCTGTATCCCATGGTGTCCAAAACCGGCATTCAGGTGATGAGCACCAACCTGCTGCTGCCCAACGAGACGGACCCGGTCATCTGGCGGGGCCCGGTCATCTCCGGCGTGGTCCAGCAGTTCTGGACCGACGTGCTGTGGAACTGCGACTACCTGTTCGTGGATATGCCGCCGGGAACCGGCGATGTGTCCCTCAGTGTGTTCCAGTCCATTCCCCTGGACGGCATCGTGATCGTGGCCTCTCCCCAGGAGCTGGTGAGCATGGTGGTGGAGAAAGCCGTGAAGATGGCAGAGATGATGGAGGTCCCCATCGTGGGCCTGGTGGAGAACATGAGCTATGTCACCTGCCCGGACTGCGGGAAGCAGATCCATCTCTTCGGCCAGGGCAAAACTGCCGAAGCTGCGGAGCGCCACCATCTGCCCGTGCTGGCGGAGATGCCCATCGACCCGGCCCTGGCCGCCCTTACCGACGCCGGAGACATCGAGTCCTTCCAGGGCAGCTGGCTGGAGGCTGCCGCCGACAAGCTGGAGGGGAAATAATGCCCAACGCCGCGCCGTGTCCTTCCACGGCGCGGCGTTTGCCGCGTTTTGTCCGTCCTATGCAAATCCACCGGAGGAAGCACCTTCTTTTTGTGGGCAAAAACAGTTGCAAAATCCGGCAGGATTCGAGATAATAGAAAAAGATCAAATTTGGCATAAAACCATGCAAAATACAGACAGATCGAGGGGGAATCACCCATGCAGGAACTGAAAGACCGCATCGTGAAAGAGGGCAAGGTGCTGCCCGGCAACATCATCAAGGTGGATGGTTTTCTGAACCACCGCATCGACACGGAGCTGATGGACCATATCGCAGAGGAGTTCGGCAAACACTTCAATATGGACGAGGTCACCATGATCCTCACCGCCGAGGCCAGCGGCATCGCCCTGTCCGCCATCGTGGCCCACCACTTCCACAAGCCCATGATCTTCGCCAAGAAGGCCAAGAGCGACAACATCGAGGGCGGCCTGTACCAGAGCGACATCTTCTCCTACACCTATAAGAAAAAGGTGACGCTGCTGGTTTCCAAGGAGTGGCTCTCCGCCGACGACAAGGTCCTGATTATCGACGACTTCATGGCCAACGGCGAAGCCATGCGGGGCCTGTGCGACATCGTCAACGCCGCCGGTGCCACGCTGGTGGGCATCGGCTGCGCGGTAGAAAAGGGATTCCAGGGCGGCGGCGACCGGCTGCGGGCCGCGGGTGTGAACCTGAAGTCCCTGGCCATCATCGAGTCCGCCGAGCCCGGCAACATCGTCTTCCGGGGCGAGGACTGATCCTCTGCATTTTCCGCGGCACTCTGTAAGATTCGTCTCTTTTTTCCGTCTGATAGGATAGCAGAACGATCGTTCCCTATCTTCCGGCGCATCAGAAAAAGGAGGACTTTTCCATGAAACGGACCCCACTGTTTCTGGTACTGCTGACCCTGGCTCTAGCGCTGCTCCCCAGCTGTACGCCGCCGGGAGGCGGAGCCGACGCAAAGCCGGTCATCTACCTCTATCCGGAGGCGGAGACCGATGTCACCGTTACCCTGGACTATGACGGGGAACTGACCTGTGTTTATCCCGTCATGAATGGAAATTCCTGGATGGTCACCGCCAGCCCCGACGGGACGCTGACGGACGCGGTCGGTCAGACCTACAATTACCTCTACTGGGAGGGCGTCAGCCGGACGGAATATGACTTCTCCCAGGGCTTCTGCGTACCAGGCAGGGACACCGCCGCCTTTTTGGAGGACACCCTGGCCACTCTGGGTCTGAACCGCCGGGAGGCCAACGAGTTTATTGTCTACTGGCTGCCCCACATGGAGGGGAACGCCTATAATCTGATCGCCTTCCAGACAAGTTCCTACACGGACCATGCCCGGCTCACGGCAGACCCGGCGCCGGACACGGTGCTGCGGGTCTTCATGGCCTGGAAGCCGCTGGACCGCTCCGTGGAGCTTCCGCCCCAGACGCTGGCCGCCCCGGTGCGTACCGGCTTCACCCTGGTGGAGTGGGGCGGCGCAGAGATCTCATAAACCGAATTTACACAAAGGAGGAATTCCCTTGTCTCACCAGACTGTCATCGTGCTGGACTTCGGCGGACAGTACAATCAGCTCATTGCCCGCCGGGTCCGGGAGTGCGGCGTCTACTGCGAGGTAAAGCCCTACACCACCCCGCTGGCGGACATCCGCGCCATGAATCCCGTCGGCATCATCTTCACCGGCGGCCCCAACAGCGTGTATGATCCCAAGTCCCCCCAGGTGGACCCGGCCATTTTCACCTGGGGCGTGCCCATCCTGGGCATCTGCTACGGCTGCCAGCTGATGGCCCATAATCTGGGCGGCCGGGTTACCGAGGCCCAGGACGACTCCGCCCGGGAGTACGGCAAGACCGAGACGTATTTCGATTCGGCCTGCAAGCTCTTCAAGGGCCTTCCCACCCAGGGCATCACCTGGATGAGTCACGGGGACTACATGGAGAAGGTGCCGGAGGGCTTCGCTCTGGTGGCCCACTCCGACGCCTGCCCCAATGTGGCCATCTGCGATGAGAGCCGCGGCTTCTACGGCGTCCAGTACCACCCGGAGGTCAATCATACGGAGCATGGCACCGACATGATCCGCAACTTCCTGTATGAGGTCTGCGGCGCAGCGGGCGACTGGACCATGGGCGACTACAAGGAGACTGCCATCCGCCAGATCCGGGAGAAGGTGGGGGACGGCAAGGTGCTGCTGGCCCTGTCCGGCGGCGTGGACTCCTCCGTGGCGGCAGCCCTGGTAGCCGAGGCCGTAGGCAGCCAGCTGACCTGCGTGTTTGTGGACCACGGCCTCATGCGCCTGAACGAGGGCGACGAGGTGGAGGAGGCCTTCAAAAAGTGGGACATCAACTTCGTCCGGGCCAACGCGGAGGAGCTGTTCCTCTCCAAACTCTCCGGCGTCAGCGAGCCGGAGCGCAAGCGGAAGATCATCGGGGAGGAGTTCATCCGGGTCTTTGAGGCGGAGGCCAAGAAGATCGGCCAGGTGGATTACCTGGTCCAGGGCACCATCTATCCCGATGTGATCGAGTCCGGCACCGGCGACGCCGCCGTCATCAAGAGCCACCACAACGTGGGCGGCCTGCCGGACTATGTGGACTTCAAGGAGATCATCGAACCCCTGCGGATGCTCTTCAAGGACGAGGTCCGTCAGCTTGGTCGGGAGCTGGGCCTGCCGGAGTATCTGGTCATGCGCCAGCCTTTCCCGGGTCCGGGCCTTGCCATCCGGGTCATCGGCGAGGTGACGAAGGACAAGCTGGACACTCTGCGCCTGGCAGACTTCATTTTCCGGGACGAGATCGCTAAGGCCCATCTGGAGGGCACCATGAACCAGTATTTCGCGGTGCTCACCAACATGCGTTCCGTGGGCGTTATGGGTGACGGCCGGACCTATGACTACACTCTGGCTCTCCGCTCTGTCACCACCACAGACTTCATGACCGCCGACTGGACCCGTATTCCCTACGAGGTGCTGGACCGGATCAGCGTGCGGATTGTCAACGAAGTGCCCCATATCAACCGGATTGTGTACGATATCACGTCCAAGCCGCCCGCTACGATCGAGTGGGAGTAATGGCCGGAATGGACGGAGGCCGCATGATACCTGAATTTTCTCGGTGTCGCATTTGCCCGTGGTATTATTTTGGCATTAAATCTCTCTGGGCGGCCATTTTCGTGACCTCACGAAAATGATGCCCGGAAACGAAAAAAGATCCCCCGGCCTGCTGGCCGGGGGCTCTCTCTGTGCTGCGGATTAGACCGCGTTAAGGTACTTGAGGGCGACCCAAGAAACGATTTCCTGCAAGAGGGCCTCCTCCTCGCCTTTGTGGGTGGCGAGCTGCTTGACGGTGTACTTGCGGTTCGGGCCGGACACACCAGAGGGAACCGCCTTCCCTCTGGTGGTGGCGAGGCCGCCGTAGACGGCTCCGTCGTCGATGGTGACCTTGCTGCCAACCTTGATGGCCGGGGCCGCCGTGGCCCCGGTGCCGGTCTTGGTGACGTAATCAAGGGAAATCCAGCCGACGCCGGATTTGAGCTTGCCCCATTTGGTCGCGCCGGTGCCGTCCGCCTCCGCGACGATGGTATAGATGCCGGGGGCGATGAAGCCCTTGCGCCCGTAGTTGGTGCCGGGGCCGCTGCGGATGTTGAGGTCTGTGGCCGTCACCTTGACGGTGTAGTTGGTGGCGGTCTGCTCGCTGCCGGTGGTGGGTGTGCTCGGGGTGGAGCTCCCGCCGCCGAGGCGCTTATTGATTTCCGCTGCGATGCTGCCGTGCCTGTCGTAGAGGTAGTCTCCGGGGCAGGCCTTGGCAGCGTAGTCGCGGTGAACAGTCATATTGCAGCCGCCGACGTGGTTGACGCGGTTGTTCTTGACCGTAGACCACACGAGCTTCTTGATGCTGTTCCTCTGGCAGATGTCCTCGACAAGGTTCAGAAGGGCTTGGTATGCCTTGTCGGAGACGGGCCAGTCCGGGGCTCCTCCGTTGTTGGCGACCTCGATGGTGATGGCTCTCTGGTCGTTCGCTCGGGAAGAGGTGCACCAAGAGCGGTACGCCTCCGGGACGTAGAGGGCGATGCGCCCGTCGCTGCCGATGCCGTAGTTGCTGGATGCCTGTCGGCTGCTCTTGGCAAAAAGGGCTCCACACGATTCGACGGAAAGGTTGCCGGCCATGCAGTGGATAGAGATGGTGTCGATGGTGTGGGTTCTGTTCCCGGAGTGGTTCGGGCTGAGCTTGGTGTAGCAAATGAGGGCGCTGTTACTCATCTTCGTCGTCCCCCTTCCCGTCGCCGTCGAGCATGGCGTCGAGGGTCTTCTCATCCACTACGTCGCCGTCCTCGTCATAGATGAGGCCGGTTTCCTCGTCATAGTGGAGCTCTCCGACGTAGGGCAGGTCGTCGTCGATTTCTCCGTTGTAGTAGCGCATATTGAGCTGCGGCTTTTTCCTCTGTTCGCTCATAGTGTTATTCCTCCTTGGGGGTCTCTGTGGTGGTCTCGATGGTGGTCGTGACAACGGCGTCCGGGATGCCGATAACAGGGACGATGCCGTTGGTGTTGAGCTCGTAGACGGCGGCCTCAATGAGGGCGTCGAGCTTGGCTTCGTCAACGGTGATGCCGTGCTCGCGGAGCCAGTTGATGACGTACTCCTTCTTCTCCTCGCCGCGCCCGCTGCCGGTGTAAATCTGCTCGGCGGCGGAGACGGCGATTTTCACCCACGCATTGATTTCCTTCTGCTGCTCTGCGGTGGTCTTGCTCTTGATGTAGGGCACGAGGAAGGCAGTGATGAGGGCCGCGATAAGGGCGGCAACGGCTTCGATGATGGGCGTGATGTCGTACATGGTGATGTCCTCCTTTTGGTCTTATCCTTTTCCGATGTTGGTGCTATCGCTGCTGGTGGTCGTGTCCTCCGGCAGCGGGTTCCCGTCGGCGTCGAGCCGGTGCTTGTTCCGGCTAAGTTTCTCGCCGAGGCTCTTGCCTGCGTAGGTAATTAGATACCCGATGCAGGCCGTGAAGATGGTCGTGGTGACGTCCGAGACGGCCTCCCGGTAAAAGGCTGCAAGCACATAAGAGGCGACGGCTGCTGCCGTGGCTATAAAGACGGCCCAGATGGCGAGCATCTTCGAGAATTCGAGGGGCTTCCTCTGGGCCTTCTTCTTTGCCTTCTCACGCTTCCTCTTGCGCCACCAGCTTTTCAGCTTCTTGAGCAGCTTTTTCACATGGTCACTCCCTCCCTTCACTCATCGAGCAGGGCGTGGATGCCTTGCTGCGCGAGAAAATCCTTCTGCTTGTGCTTGATGTCTGTGGCGTAGGCGAGCGCCGTCTCCATGTCGCCGTTCGTGTGGCCGCGCTGCATGGCGTGGGCCGTGGCCTCGCCGAGGGCGATGCTGGCCCGCGTACTCTGCACGATGAGCAGAAATAAATCCTGCTGCGCCTTCGCCTTTTCGGCTTGGGCTTCCTCCCGCGCCTCGATATGGCCCTTGAAGCGCCAGACGATGAGCCCCATGATGGCGCTCGGAATTCCCATAGCCGCCACGAAGGCGAGGAGCAGCTCTCCGATGCTGACTTCGACCATTGGTATCACCTCCCCTTGATGGCTGCCGTCGGCACAAAGCCGGTGACAAATCTCCCGCCGAGGAAAGTGGCTACCGGGCACCATCCGGCCCGGCGGGGCATCGCAATAACGGGTGCGCCCTCATCGAGCGTCCCGTCGCTGCCGTAGGTGTGTCCGGGCCCGGCCTTGACTTCTGTGCCTGCCGCCCGGCAGGCCGCAGGGTAGGCGCGTGTCCGGCTGGCCGGTTTCCCATGCTTCGAGAAGCTGCTCTCCGGGACGTAGCCTCGGATGAACGCGCCGCCGGCGACGGCTGCCACCTCGCTCCATCCATCCTTCGCCGGGAGCGCGAGCAGCCAGTCTCCCGCTGCGGCCTCTCCGGCGGCCTCAAAGCCGCGTCCGGGGCCGGTGCGGATGGTGGTCGGCCCGGCGGTGAAGACCGCGCACAGGGGCGTTCCGGCGTCGCTGCGGGCCTTTGGCGCGGTCTTGGGCTTCGCCCTTGACCTGCGAGGTGCCGGTTTCTTGGTCGTCTCGCTCATTCTGCATCCCTCCTTTACGCAGAGAGGAGGCCCCCGCTTACGCGGAGACCTCCTTGTAGTAGTCGTTGAGGAGCGCCGGGGGTGCCCAGTTCTCCTGTTTGTTGAAGGCGCGGAGCACCTCGTACTCGGTGCCGTCGTGGGTAAAGTGGTCGCCTACGGCGAAGGTATGGCCCTCCTCGAGGACGTCCCAATCCGGGACGTCACCGGGCTCCGGCTCGGGCTCTGGGCCGGGCTCGGGCTCCTCGCCGCCGTCCCCGTAGAGTTTGTACTCCGAGGGGACGAGGTGCGGGTAATGGGGCTCGTAGAGCGTGACGCCCGCCTCCTTGATGGGGGTGTAGAGCTTTCCGTCAATGGGGTCGCGGCGAACGGCTCCGTAGGGGACGTGCTCGCCCCATGCGAAGTCGAGGTAGGTGCCGGGCTCCTCCGGCTCCTCCCGGATGAGGCGAAACAGGGTGCGTCCGCCCTCGGTGCCGGGGGCGTAGAGGGCCTGCGCTTGGTGCGTGACGGTGCAGATGTAGGTCTCGCCGCTGGTGCCGTCGATGATGGTCTCGCCGGCGAACACCTGCCCCATATTCGCCGCCCAGATGCGGGCGGTTCCTACGGTGGCGATTTCTTTGATGACGTCGTCCGTGAGGTCGCCGGTGGCGAGCTTCCCGGCTCGCAGAAGGGCGTCTTGCGCCTTGCGGATATGTTCGTCCGGGTAGCTGCCGCCGAGGGCCTTGATGGCCTCCGCGGCGTCCAGAATGGCCGCCCAGATGTCCATGAGCTCTACGGCCTTTTCCTGCTTCTGCAAAGTCCTCTGGTATTCAAGGCTGTTGACGTTCGGCATGATGGTCTTCCTCCTCTCTTACACATAAGAGCCGCTTACCGGCCTGCTGCTGATGGTGTCGTAGCCGGTGCTCTTGGAGATTTGCACCTTGACGCCGACGCCCCATTTCTCTGCGGTCTTGGTGGCGTTCGAGAAGATGTGCTTGAGGCCGATGGTGGCGAGCTCCCATGTGGGGCTGTCGTCGAAGGCGTTGTTGCACACGGAGACAACGACGTCCTCTGCCGCCGCGTAATACTGCAGGGACACGAGGATTTTCTCGGCTGCGGCGTCGGTCTCGATGGGGCCGACGATGTACTCGATGCCGGTGACGCTGCGGGTGAAAGTGGTCGTCCTGGTGGCGCTGTTGCCGAGGGTGTCCGTGACCTTGACCTGCATGGTGTGCTGTCCGCTCGACAGGGCCGCGAACTGCGCCTCTGTGAGGGCGAAAGTGTAGGTCTGGTTTCTTACGGCGTCCTCGATGGTGCGGATTTCGTTCCCGTCGAGGCTCTCAACGACGGTGAGCGCGTCCTCGGTATCTTGGTCGTTCACGGTGTAGGCCATCGAGGGCGGGCTCGTGACGGTGCCGAGGTCGGTGTCGCTGCCGCTGATGGTGGGGTCTACGTTGTGGACGACGGTTTTGACCGTGCTGCTGGTGTAGCCGCTGTACGCTCCGTTGACGTCCTTCGCCCGGGCGCGCCACTGAACCGTGTTCGCGCTGGTGCCGACGCCGGTGTCGTCGTAGCTGGTGGCGCTGCCGGTGTAGATGTTCGTCCATGCGCCGCTGTTGATGCTCCGCTCGAGCTCATAGGTGATTGCGCCGCCCTCGGGATCTACGCTGGCCGCCCACGAAATTTCTGCGGCCTTGCCGCTGCGTACTTCGTCCGGGACGGTGATGCTGGGCGGGGTCGTCGGGGCTTGGTTCCATACAATCGTGTACGCTCCATCGCTGTCCGGGCTGTCAGATACCAAGATGGAAGATGACAGATTCAAAGCCGGGCGGACGCCGTTGTTGCCGTAGTACGCGTGGCTGTTGTTGAGCGTCCCGTCCGAGTCCACGTAGCGGACGATGTTCGAGTACGACGCGCCCGGGGAGCGCAAGTAGTAGTACCAGTACTGGGATGCACTCAACGAACTGGTTTTGTACTCGCTGTTGCTGACGGCCTGCGCGGTGGGGCGGCACTGGCGGCTGGCGTTGTCGCTGAACATGGCGAGGGTGGAGCCCTCCGAGACGCCGTTCTCTGCGCCGAGGCCGACTTCCGCCTTGGACAGCAGGAAGACCTTGTCCGTGACGGTCTCGGAGCCGCCGCCGTCTACGCTGGCCTTCGCTACGGTGAGGGTGGTGTTGAGGATGGCGGCGAGCATCTGCGCCGAGAAGCCGGTGAGGAAGCCTGCCTCATCGTCGTACTCATTGTAGTTGCTCCACACATTGGCGTTGGTGGGTGCTGCGTCTGCGCCGTGCTGGGCTTGATACCACGGCGAGCCCGCCTTGTTTAGCCATTGGCGGAGGTTGGAGAGGGAATACCTGTTGTTGCCCCAGCTCCGGCGGTTGCTGTCGCTGTTCCTGCTCTCCATCGCATCGAAGCAGGCGAGCTTGAGGATATTCGCCGCGACGAGGGTGACGGAGTTCGCCGGGTACCCGGCGTGGTTCTTGTCGCCTATCTCCCAGATGATAGGGACGCCGTAGTAAGTTGTGCCGGTGTCTTTGACCTTTGCCTTTACGGGCAGGGCACTAATTGATTGGGACATCTGCTGTTTCGCTCCTTTCAAAAATCTCGTTGTAGAGTTGGTCGTATTTCTGTATGAGTGCGTGGCAATCGCCGTGGGAGGCGTGTGACCGCCAGCTCTGGTAGCTCTCGGTGATTTTCTCCTTGGTGATGGCTCCGCTCTCGTACATGACCTTGTACTTCCGCAGCTTCCGCTTCATCCGCTCGCGGCTGGCCCGGCGCAGCTTGCGGACGACCTTGCCGGTGTCCGTGAGGTAGCTGTGGAAGCCGAGAAAATCCAGTCCGTTACGGAGGGGAAATATCTGCGTCTTGTCGTTGAGCTCGAGCCCTCGCTCCGCGAGGTGCTCCGATATGGCCTTCCATGCGGCCCGGAGGGTGTCTTTGCTTTCGTGGATGATGTAGAAGTCGTCCATGTATCTCCCGTAGTAGCGGAAGCGGAAGCCCTCTTTCATGAGGTGGTCGAGCTTGTTGAGGTATAAGAGCGCGAATACTTGGCTGCTCTGGTTGCCTATTGGGATGCCGACGTTGCCCGGTGTGCTGTCGATGATGAGGTCGGTGAGCGCGAGGCTCCTTTCGTCGTCGAGCAGCTCCCGGACGTCCTGCTTGAGGATGTCGTGCCGGATGCTGGCGAAGTAGTGGTGGACGTCCGCTTTCAGCACCCATCCGTCTGCGCTGCCGTGCCTGCGGTAATACTCCCGCATGAAGTCGCGCAGCCGGTTGAGGCCGAAGTGGGTTCCCTTGCCTATCTGCGAGCCGTAGTTGTCGAGAATGAAAGGCCGAATGAGGACGTCGTAGAGAATGGTGTCGCAAAAGGCGTGTTGGACGATTTTGTCCTTGAAGGAGTTGGTCTGAATGAGCCTTTTCTTCGGCTCGAAGACATAAAACTCCCGGTAGCCGCCGGGGCGGTATGTGCCGGTGCTCAACTCCTCTTGCAGGACGGCGATAGCCTCGAGGGCGTTCATCTCCACCTTGGCGACAGTGTTCTTCCACCTCTTGCCGCGCCGGGATGCCCGGTAGGCGTTGTAGAGCGTTTCAAATTCGTAGACGGTATCAAAATTGACCTTCGTTTTCTGCATCTGCTTGGGCTCCTCCGAACACCGCAAAAGCCCCGAGGCCCTTGCGGGCTCCGGGGCGTCGGTGCTATGTGTTTATCCTCGGCGGTATGCCTTTGGACGGGATATTCCTTCCTTTGATGGGTGGGCCTCTGCTTTCGGCCCCGCCGCAGCGGGGTCTACTTGGTCGCGGTAAATTCCACCGAAGCCGGGCGGACGCCGTTGTTGCCGTTGTACGCGTTGTTGTTGTTGAGCGTCCCGTCCGAGTTCACGTTGCGGACGTTGTTCGAGTTCGACGCGTTCGGGGAGCGCACTACGCACAACAAAAGTCGATGCCGTACAAGGAATACCCCAATGAAACGCCGTCAGCCTTTCGGGCTGAACCGCGCTGCATCCTTCTTCCGCCATGAAGCTGTGAGGTTTTTGACGTCGAGTATCTTCTTCGTCCAGTCCTCACAGCGGCGGATGTCGATGTAGCCCCTTTCGAGGGCTATGTCGAGTAGGTTGAGGAGGAGCTTACATTTCGTAAGAGCTCTCTTTTGAAGGTCGAGACGTTCTGCTGTCTCTGCGGCGCTGCGAGGGAATATCTCGTTCGCCTCTATGAGGCATTCCAGAACGTCGAGGGCCGCTGTCTCCATCCGCTGCGAAAGTGTGAAGCGGACGCTTTTTGGAAACACCTTGTTGCTGGCCCACATGGTATGGCTCACAAGGTCTTTGGCCTTGCTTATGGCGGTGAGTTCGCCGGGCTTGCCGTTCGTAGCAGACACCTCCTTTCGGCGAGGGCGTCGAGCTCCTCTTGGCTGATGCCCTCCACTTCGAGTACGCCTTTCTTCACTGTGATGCTCACCTGCCTGCCGTCTATGCTGGTGCCGGTGAGATACAGCCCGTCATGCCGCCTGCACGGGCAGGGCGTCTCTAATTCGGAAATGAGATGCGGTATGAGACAGGTGGCGGTCTCCTCCGTGCAGAGAACCGCCGCCGTCATGCCTCAATGAGCCTCGCTGTCTGGTTCCACACGCCGTCGATGATGGTGACGTTGGAAAGGGTTGCGAAGTCCGCGCTGAACGTGATGCCGCCGGGCATATCCCCGCTGATGAGGTCGGAAAGAAGGTCGATTTCGTCCCCGTAGTCGTCGAGGATTTCTTGCAGGCCGGCGATGTCGGAAATTTCGTGCCCGTGGCCGATGAGCGCGTAGTTGGCGAGGTCGGCCATCGTGGCGAAGGCGTCCGGGTTGATGATGGCGGTGACGATGCTGACGCTCGAGACAATGGTAACGAGCGTGAAGGTCGCCAGCTTGTTCACGGCATCTCCGTCCGGGCGTATCCATTCCGGGTGTTCCTGCAGGGAGAGGTAGGTGTAGAGGATTTCTCCTTCGTCCGGGTCTGTGGCCCAGAGGCCGAGCTCCGTGGCGTTGAAGCCGGTCTCGACGCCGACGCTGCTGACCTGCGCGACGATGGAGACTTCTCCGTTGTTGCTGTTGGCGATGGAGGCAATCATGCCTTCCATAACTTCGTGCCCGAGGTCTGTCATGCTGTCCGGGCTGCTGCCCGAGGGGATGCTCCCGTCGCCGACGCTTACGCGGGTGAATTGCAGTCCCTCTCCCGAGGCCATGAGCTTGGCGATGAGATTGTTCCCTTTTTGGGTAAGGTAGCTGCCGTCGTTGTAGCCGATTTCTGGCATTGTGCTGTTCCTCCTGTCTGTTTAATATGCTGGCCGGATTGTAATGTGGGCCAGCTCGTAGGCGTAGCTGTTGAGGTAGATGGTGCTGCTGGCCCTGCGGTTGATGACCGGGGGCCTTATCGTCATTCTCGACGAGATAGCCGCCCCGGTGTTGAGGTAGAGCGTCGCTTCGTTCCGCCGGTAGGTGCGGAGGAAAAGCCTCATCCCGACGCCCGCCGCGACGATGCGCTTCATGACGCCGGCGATGAGCTCCGCCGTGTCAATCTTCTCGGCTTCGAGGTCTGCTTCGTCCACATATATCCACACCTTCGCGGGGAAAACTTCGTCGAGGTCTACCTGTTCCGGCTCGATGTCGAAAAGGGTCGCCGCCGCATTGATGACGGTCTCGATGTCGCCGCCGGAGAGGAGGCTTATCATCTTGACCTTAATCAGCAGGCGGTAGAAGGCGTCAGGAGCCCCGTCTCGGGCTACGCCGAAGTTCTCCCCATAGCGGTCTAATACCGCGCCTTGCGCGTTGTCAAGGTCGTCCCAGAGGAGTATCTTGTCGCTCTGGTCGTGGACAAGCTCAAGGCCCCACGCAAGGGTGTTGAACAGACGCCCGATGTTGGTCTCGAGGGGGAGGCTGCTGTATGCGTTCCTCACGTCGTCCCGGTTGTATGCGCCGGTGAGCATATCGAGCATTGTGTGTAGGTAGCCGTGGCTCATGTGACGCTCACCTTCGCTTTCTCGGTGTATGCCTTCTCTCTGGTGTCTACCTCGATGTTGTAGGTGCCGTAGTCGCTGCCGTCCGGGCTGGTCTGGAGGGTGAAGTCGAGGACGCCGGGGATGGTGTAGATGACCTCCGGGAGCCGGTTGTAATACACAGTCTCTCCGATGGTCGTCCCGCCCTTCACGTCGCTGCCAATGTAGTCGATGAGGGCCTGCGCGATTTGGTCTTTCCCGTCCACGGGGAAGCGGTTGGCGTCTGTCTCGAGGTCTGTGACCTTAATCCAGACGGGAACGAGGGTCGGCCTCGAGAATTTGATGTTGTAGGTGACGCCGCTGGAAGACAAGACGGCGACGGTGGTGCTCCCGTAGGTCTGGATGCCCGCCGCTTTGCGCCGGAAAATCTGCTGCGCGACGTCGCTGTCGAGCCCGCCGTAGACGACGGCCTCGATGCTGTGCGGGGGGAGGCCCTCGCTGTCTGTTTCGTCGGTGTCGTTCTCGTATACGATGGCCGAGTAGACGCCTTCGACGTTCTGCAAAATCTCGCCCCGGATGGCGTCTGCGTTGACGCCGCCGGCATAGTCCACGGATTGGTAATACCTGTCCCGGTATTCCTCATCCGTCTCGCGGGCCCGGCCTCCGTCGAAGGCTGCCGGGTTCGTGACCGCCGTTATTCCCTCCGGGATGCCGGGGTTGATGACGACGGTGACGGTGCCCGCTGCTACGTTGCCCTCTGGGCCCGCTGTGGTGGCCTGTGCGGGCAGAAGGACGGTTCCCCCTGTTCCTATCTCCCCCTGCGCCATGACAACGAATTGGAGGCCCGCTACGGTTCCTGCGAGCCACCCTACGGGGACAATGGTTCCTGGCGTACCCGTAATTTGGAGGTAGCCGCTCGACTTCTGCTCCGACAGGAGCTTGAGGCCGATGGCCTTGCCGAGGTTGTAGAGAGAAGTTCCTACCGCCGTGTCAACGAAGCGCGAGTTGTAGACGTCCTCGATGGTGGAAAAGAGCATATTCAAAATCCATGCGAAAATTCGCAGGAACAGGCCGATGGGCGAACGGACGGTGAGGTTCGCCTTGCTGCCGAACAGCTCCCTTGCCTTGTACTCGAGGGCGTCGAGAAGCTCCGTGTATGTGGGCCTTCGGAAGCCTCGCTCCGTGAGGCCCCATTCGTTTTGTGTGCTCACTGCTGCGTCACCTCCATGCTGATGGTCTGGCCGCTGTAAAGGGTGCCGGAGAAGGCGACGTTGAGCTCGCGCCCGTCTGTCTCTGCGTCAAGCTGGTCTATCTGCTCGACGTCCGTCTCTTGGAAGATGGCCTCCCGTAGTACCTCCTCGACCTCATCGCTCTCGAGGTCGGAGCGCCGCCGTCCGAAGATGCGCTCGTAGTCGGTGCCGTGGCTCTCGTCGAGAGGGAAGCCGCCCTTCCACGTGAGAAGGGTAAGCCGGACGCACTGCGCCGTGGTTTCGTCGCCGTAGATGAGCACCATGTTCCCGTCTTCGTCGATGGGAATGTCCATCGTCTCGGGGTCGATTTTCAACGTCATGTTTCTGTCCACTTGCTTCCCTCCTTTACTGCGGTGGTGATGTCTGCCCGTCCGGGCAGGTGTGTGTATGGCTCTTGAGGCTGACGCCTCCGGCGATGACGTCGCCCGTGGCCGTGATGCTGCCGGTGACGGTAACGTCCCCGGTGACAGCAACATCGCCGATGATGGTGATGTCTCCCGTGACCTTCGTGTCTCCGAGAACTTCGATGCCGTCCTCCTTGACGACGAGGTAGATGGAGCCGCCCTCTGTTCCGATGGCGTATCCGTCCGGGAGGCTGTTGCTGGCGCTGCCGGGCAGGATGCCGCCGATGAATATGGCGTCGGTGGCCGAGTGATTGCGCTCTGTGTTTGGCTCTCCCTCGGTGCCGCTGCTCACGGCGTTGTCGATGTCATGGTCGCAGAAGACCACGAGGCCGATGTCTCCGGCCTTGTAGGCGACCTTCTTGGAGAAGCCTCCGCCCCTGTCGCACACGATGGGGACGCCGAGGATTGGAGGCTGGCTCTGGTAGGTTCCCTGCTCGAGCCTTTTGGAGATTGGCTGCACATCGACGGTCTGCTTCGCACCATCGTAGGCCGTGACCTTGACGATTTGGGCGACGTTGATGGCCTCTGCCGCTTTCTTCTTCTGCTGCTGCTCGTATCTGTACTGCGGCGTGTTCATGTGGGCCTCACCTCGATTTCTGTCTTCCAGTCGCCGCTTTGGCTGCCCTTGTGGGTGCCCCGGACGATGATAAACTGCCCGTTGAGGTCGCTCGACTGGATGCGGATGATGTCGGCGGGGCCAAGGTGGTAGTTGAGAAGGCTGTTCCGCTTCTTGGTTTGGGCTTCTTCGTCCTTCTCCTCGGTGGTCTTCTTGGTGTCGAGGTCGGTCTCGACCTCGATGACGACCTTTTCCTCATCCGTGCGGAGGAGGCCGGTCTCCGGCGATAGCAGGTAGCCTTTGTTCACGCCGTCCGTCGGGTTGTTGATGATGATTTTCCCGCAGCGGATGAGGAACCGGCTCTTGCAGTCGCTCACGACGATTTCCTTCAAAACGTCCTTGAGCTTTCCCTTGCATACCCTCCCGCGAGGGTATTCCTTGTCGATGGCGAGCTCAAAGGTTCCGACTTCGATGCCGAAGATGTTGAGAAGGTCTTGCACCATCGCCTTCGCCTTTATGCTCTTGGTGTAGGTCTTGTTGACCTGTGCCGTGAGCCATTGGTCGAGGGCCTCCGTGGCCGTGATTTTGGTCGTCCATTCTGTGCTGCTGTGCTTGTGGGAAAGGCCGGACACCTGCCCGACGAAGATGACGCCGAGGTCTCCTTCGTAGCCGGCATTGATGATGACCGGGTCTCCCTTCTTGATGCTGTTCCGGGTGTTCGCCGATAGGTTGTAGGCGTTGACGGTGGCCGTTGTGAGCTCATCACTGTCCTCGAACGGCACCTCGAAGTCGAAGGCGAGGTCGTCCATCGAGTATCTGTTTCCCCCGATTTGGAGGGTCGCGCTGCGGAGCCAGAAGTCCATCACTCGACCCTCCTCTCGTGGAGGTACAGCTTGACTTGCTTCCCGAAGTTGTCGAACGTCACTGTGTCGATGTCTTCCCCGGTGAGGCATTGGGGGATGATGACCGGGAGGGGGAAGCGTTCGTCTTCCACGCTCCCGAAAAGAGGCCGCCCGTAGCGGACGATGTCGCCGTAGACGAGCGGCTCCCCGTCGCTGGTGGCGAGGTCTACTGTGAAGAAGCTCCCCGCCTCGTTGTACTTGACCGTGAAAGTGTAGGTCTTGTCCGTGAGCTTGACGGAGAAGGTGTAGGGCACCTTGCTCGTATCAATCTCGACGACCTCGACCTCGTTTCCAAGGTCGATAAGCTGTAATGCCATAGCCGCCCTCCTTCCGTCAGCTCACGCCGTTGTAGCTGGCCGTCGCTCTGGTAGCGGGGCCGCTGCTGCTGGCCGGTTTGCTGTTGTAGCTGTTCACATAGGCGGCGTAGGCGCTGCTGGAAATGGTCTCTGACACTGTGGTCTTGAGCCCGTCGCTGCTGGTTTTCTTGGTCTGGGCTGTCGAGTAGCTCGTAGGCTTCCCGGTGTCCTGCTGCGTCATCATCGGCATCGCCCCGACCTCGACTACCTCCGAGGAGGAGATGTTGACCTGTTGGAAGGACACCTTGAAGGTGCAGCCCTTCGCGTTCTTGGCCCCGTAGTCGAAAGAGAGGCTTGTGATGACGAGGTTTGCGATGCGGACGCGCCCTGTGTAGGTTACGATGTCGCGGCGGTCTCGCATGGTTTGTAGCGTCTGCTGTCCCTGCTGCCCGCCGATGATGGTGCCGCTTATGGAGAATTTGACCGGGTCTTTTACGACGTGGTCGTTGATGTCTGCGCCATTCTCGATGGGGTTCGAGGTGACTTTGCTGGACATAGAGACGGCCTCGCTCTGGATGTTGCCGATGGTGTCCGGCTCGAACCGCACCGAGCCGCTTTTCCGGCCCGTGATGGTGTATGCCATGCGCTGTCACCTCCTTATGCGTAGGCGTTCTTGATGTTCATGGTGTCATATTCCTCCTCGCGCATCTCCTTGTAGAGCCGCCGGAACATGGCCTCCGCCTGCGCCATGAGACTGTCGGCGGTGCCTTGGTCTACGTTCCCCTGCACTTGCAGGGTGAGGCTCGGGGAGAAACTGCTCGAGGAGTTGATGTTGCTCGATGCGCCGGCGATGAGCTGCTCGCTCTTGTCCGCCGGGATGATGGCCGTGCCCTGCGGGAGGAAGGCGACCTCTCCGCCCTCCTCGTTGATGCGTGTCCAGCCGCCTTCAAAGTTGTCGGTGCCTTCCGCGTTTCCGGGAATGGACGTCACACCGACGCTGACGGACGCGCTGCTCGCGCTGGCCGCCGCCGAGGCGATGCGGTTGAAGGCTGCGACGATGGCGTTCGCCCCGCTCTCCGCAGCCGCCGTCATCCGGCTCCATGCCGTTTCTGCGTCTATTGCCATCGTGGCGTAGGTGCTGCTGGCCTCCGCGCCCATCGTCTTGAGGTTGAGGTCTGTGATGTCCTTGGTCTCGATGATGCTTTCCTGCGCGGTGGCGTTGGCCTCCGTTGCTGCCCCGGTAACGTCCGAGGTGTACTGCGACGTATCGACGGCGAGGCTGACCTCCGTGTTCGCGCTCTCTTGCAGGCCGTTGACGGCTCCGTTGAGCCCTTCGACCTCCTCCTTGCTGTCCTTCGCGCCTCCGAAAAGGCCGGAGAAGAAATTGACAACGGCTCCGACGCCGTCTGCAAGCCAGCCAATGATAGTGCCGAGCACGTCCCCGATGACGCCAAGAACATTCCCGATGACCTCAAGGACAGGGGAAAGGGCTTCGAGGATGGGGGCGATGAGCCCGAGCAGCTCTGCAATCGGCGGGAGAATGGCCTCTGCGATGCTCTGAATGACCGGCATAAGGGGCTCGATGAGCGAGATGATGACGTTCAAAATCTCCGTCAGCGGCGGCATAAGGGTTTCGACCAGCAGGCCGAGGATGCTCGCCAGTGGCGGCAAAACGGTCTGCGCGAGGTTTCCGAATACCTCGATGAGCGGTACTGCGGCTTGGAATACCGTGCCAAGGACGTCTGTGAGGACGGGCAGAAGGGCCTGCCCGAGCTCCATGATGACCGGCATGGCCTGCGAAAGGCCCTCCGAGAGCATTTCCACGAGGCCGAGGAGCATGGGCTCGATGGTCGGCCACGCCTCGATGATGGTGTTGAGGAACTGCTCGATGACGGGGGTGAACTTTCCTCCGGCGTCCTCCATGAAATTCGTCCAGATGCCGTTGAGGCTCTTGGTGCTATTGGTGAGGCCGTCGGTCTGGTTGATGGCTGCCTGCTGCACCTTGGAGCTCTGCTCGATGATAGAGGCGAGCCGGACTTGCGCGAGCGTGGCTTCATCCATTTCGTCGATGTTATCCCCGAGGCCCATCTTCATGGCCTGCGCCTTGACCGTCGCTTCGTCCAGCTTTACGCCGTACTCAGCGAGGGCCTCCCCGTTTCCTTGGATGCCCTCTTGGATGAGGGTGAGGGCCTCGGTATCGTCCATCGAAAAGGCGTTTCCGAAGTCGTAGGCGAGGGACGTGGTCGTCTTGGACAGCTCCGCCGCCGCGTCGTCTGTGATGCCGAGGTTGGTGTAGAGGGCTTGGTTGCTGACGAGGAAGCCTTGAACTTCTGTGTTGCTGCGGTGAACGGCGTCCGCGTAGTTGTCGGCCCATTCCCCGACGTCTGTGCCGGCGAACAGGTTATCGAACTTCGCGGAGGTGTTCTCTCCGAGCTTCGCCGCCTCTACCGCTGCGCCGGCGAATTCCTTGATGGCGTCCGTGGCCGCTTGGATGGCTTCGATGCTCAAGAAGGCTGCGAGCGCCCCTTTGATGGCGTCCTTGACTTGGTTGCCTGCGTCGCTGCCCTCCGCGCCCATGTCATCGAGCGCCCGCTCTGCGTCCTTGGCCTCGTCCTCGACGTCGTCTGCTGCGTCTGCGGCCCCATTGAGGGCTTGAACAAGTTTCCCCTTTATGGTCTGTATGGGATGGGTAAAGGCCGTTCCTATGGCCTTTGCGCCCTTCGTGACGTCGTTCTTGAAGCCGGTGAATTGTTTTTGCGTATAGGCGATGGCCCCGGAGACGCCGGTGCGGAAGCTCTTGGCAAGCGACTGTCCGCTCTGGATGCCCGCTGCCATCGTCTTCTTGAAGGCCGCGCCGAAGCTGTCGGCCTCCGCTCCCATTTTTCGGAAGCTGTCACTCGCATTGTCTCCGGCGTCGTCGAAGTCCGCGCCCATCCTCTGGGCGGCGGCTCCGGCGTCCCGTGCTGCGTCCGCGCCTGCCGCGCCCATGTCGCTGATTGCGCGGCTGCACGACTGAGCCCCGGCCTCTGCCCGGTCTACGGCCTCATCGACGTCGCCGAGGCCGCTTTCCATCTGCTCGATGGCGTTCAAGGCGTCCGACGCTTGGAAGCCTACGCCATAGGTGAGGTCTCTTGCGTCTGCCAAGTTTTCACCTCCTTAAATGCCGAAATAGCCGCCCCCGAAGGGACGGCTATTTCTTTCTGTTGGGGTTCCATTCGCCTTGCCACAGCAAGCGGGCCTCGACGGCTTCCCGGTACTCTCTTAAGTCCATTTCTTTGAGCTCGGAGTAGGTGATGCCGCTGCCGGCGAACACCATGCACCAGAATTCCTTATTTCGCCGGGCCCGCCGCTGCGCTGCGGCTACGCTGGCCTCACTCTCGAAGAAAGTTCTCGATGGCCTTGATGAGCCCCTCCGGGGTCTTGAGGTCATCCTTCTCATCGAAGTAGGCCATGCCTTCGTTTCTCACCTCGGCGGGCGCGATGACGCAGTTCTTGAACATCCTATCCATGTACTCCGCGCTCTTGCGCTTGCCGCTGCCGGTGTTCCCGCACTCATCGTTGGTCTCGTAGTACCACGACGGGGAAACGCTCTGCAGGGTGAATTCGGTTCCGTTGACAGTTACCTTTTTCTGACGAGCCATATACTTTCGGTAGCCCCTTTCTGATAATGATTTCGGCCTTTCCGGCCAGTTCTTCTTTGCCATCTAAATCCCCGCCTTAACGGTAGTTGAGGTCGGGGATGTAGACGTTGACGGTGACGGTGGTGGGGTCTTTGCTTCTGGGGGTGTCCGGCATCTTGAGGATGCGGCAGTTCTCCTCGCTGACCTGAATGGCGTCGGCGTCGTTGACGTCCGAGACGGAGAAGCGAACGGGACGCCGCTTCGCGCAAATCTCGCGCAGGTACGCGAGGCTCGAAGACGTGCTCATGAGGGGCAGGGCGGCGTTGCCGCTGTTGTTCGCGTTCTCGCTGTATGCGACGTCGCCCTTGGCCCCCACGCTGGGCGTGACGGCGTCCTCATTGTGGGTGAGGGTTACGACGCCGTCTGCGGCAAAGCCGGTGATTACCCGGCCTCCGATGGACACAGTGACCTTCTTGGGGTCGTAGGTGCTGACTTCCGGCATGGTGTGTTCCTCCTTTCACTTACGCGGTGAGGGTGGCCCGCAGGGTGCCTACCACCTTGACGCGGTGGACAGCGCCCTCGAGCAGGGCCTCCCAAGTAATGTCCGGCATCTGGCGGGCACGAGCCTCCTCATCCGTGGCGTCGGCCCGTTTCGGGACGACGACGGAGAAGACGCCCGCATCGCTCTCCGGGTCTCTGGCGATGATGCCGAGGTCGGTGGCCCGGTTGAGGGTTGCGAAGACGGCTCCGGCCACCAGCGCGAAGCCTGCGTCGGTGTAGGGCACCTTCGCATTCTCGAGCAGGACGGAGTAGAGCTCCTCCCTCATGTAGCTGGCGATGTAGTCTGCGCCGAGCTGGTTGTCGATGAATTCTCCGTCGCAGCAGACACCGTTCTTGACGTACTGCTTCTTGTACTCCTCCGTGAGGAAGTTGACGTTTGCCTCCTCGAGGGCTTCCCTCTGGGCGCTGGTGATTGCAGGCATGGTGATGCCCTGCGGTACCTTGAACTTCCACGTTACGCTCTGGGGGTAGAAGGGGCCGACGTTGCCGAGGTAGGCGGCGTCCGCCTCCTCATCGAGGTTCTCGGTGTCGGTGTAGATAAGGGCGCACCGGCGGTTCTTGACGGCCAAAGAGAGGTTGTCAGTCTGGCCGAAGTAGAATTTGCGGTGGTCTTCCTCGCCCGCGCCGAGCTCTGCCTCTGTCGGCTCCGTGCCCTCCGCCCACGCACAAAGAGCTTTGACGTAGTCGTCTCCGTCTTGGTCGGTGAGTAGCATATACCAGTCGTCGTCGGTCTGGCGGAGGGTCTCGATGGCGGTGATGAGAGCCTCCGCCTTCTCTCCGTCGTCCTGCCCGGTGGGGGGCGCGACGCCGGCGATTTTGACCTTGCGGATGAGGGTGTCTGCGAGCGTGGTCTTGCCCTGCTCAAACAGGGCGCTGACCTTCCGATAGATTTTCGCGGTGTCGCCGCTGTTGGGGTAGTCCTCCGCCACTTCCTCAATGCTACGGTAAATGGCGGGGTCTTTGGCCCCGGCGGTGCTCAAAATGAGGATGTCGAGCGCCTCCGAGGGGTTCGGTTTCGCGTCGAGGTTCACGACGACGATAACGTCTTTCGGCATTTGGTTCACTCCTTTTCTTCTTTGGTGACGACGCTTTGGAGGATGTCGTCCCTCCGCTGGTCGTCCTTGGTGTAGCGGACGCGCACATCAAAGCCATATCGGCGAGCCGCTTCGTCGATGATGAGGGTTGTTCGGTTCCCGACGTTCGTAACCTCCGCGACGACGATGCCCTTGTTGGAGAGGTCGTTGTAGCCGCCCTGCAACAGGTAGCCGATGGCCTTCTCTGTGATGCTCTGGGCTTCATCGTCTCCGTAGATGTACTCTTCGCCGTCCCACCTGTTTTCGGAGCAAGCAGTGAAGGAGAAGGTAGCGGAAGGCTGCTCGCGGCGGTTGTCGATGAGCGCCTCGGTGCCGTCTTCGTCCTCGATGACGGTCTGGGTGTGGTCGCCGAGCTCTCCCGTCGATGCGTATGGTGCGGTGATGCTGTAAACGATGAAGGGCACCTCTGCTTCCGGCTGAACTTGGTCGCTCAAGAGGACAGGGATGCCGAGCGCCACCGCGAGGCTCGAGACGAGCGTGTTTCTGACTTCGAGGAATGTCATTTCGGCGAGCTCACTCCCTTCTTCTCAACAACATAGCGTTTCAGCGGGTGGATGGGCCCGTGGGTAAGCTCTTGCTTCACGGTATAGACCTGCCCGTCGAAGGTGTCTCGTACCTGCTGCCCGACGGTGAGGCTGTGGCCGTTGGTGTAGAGCTTTTGGCTGTTCTGCGTGTAGGTGCCCGCGATGGCGTACTGCAGGTCTTCGTTGTTGACCGGCATGACGACGCCTTTGAAGGTCTTGGACGTCGGCTTCGTGGGCTTCCACTGGCCTCCGTTCGCTTGGTCGTAGCTGCCGCCGGGCTCGAGCTCCTCGATGTCGTGCAGCAGCCCGAGGGGGATGGTGGGCTTTGCGTACTTGAACATGGGCTATCCCTCCTCGATTTCGTAGGTGATGGATTGGTAGAGGCGTCCCGTGCTGTAAAGGGGCTTCCCGCTCTTGGTGGTCTCCATTGTGATGCTGCTCTTGGGCGGGTCGATGCCCTTCATGATGTAGGCCTGCGTCATGGCCGCCGCCCGCTCGCCGATGAGTGCTGCCGCCTCTCTGGCGGTTCCCCCCTCGAGGACAATTTTGTCGATGGCTGCCTTGCAGGCCTCCGCGAGTTCGTTCTTCCCGTGGTCGAAACTGCCTCGGATGAAGCTGCGCTCCGGGATGGTGACGGAAGGGAGGAGAAGGAACAGGAAATTGAATTTCCCGTTCCCCTTGTCCGTAACTCCGAACAGATGCCCTTCCTCCGACGTGATGAAGAAAAGCCCTTGGAAGTCCCTCGGGCTTTTCCCCTCCGCCTCCCGAGAGATGGGAATTGCGAGGTTCTTTACGTTCTTGGCGCGGATGGTCGCCCCGTATTCGTGGACGCCGGCTATCATGAGGAGGTAGCTGTCTGCGTCTCCTTGGATGCCGACGTGGATTTTCAAGGCTTGGAGGGCCTTGAGTTCTGTCTTGATGCGCTCGAGCTCTGGGCGCAGGGTGTCTCTGATAATCGCCACGGCCCACCTCCTCACAAGCGGGTGTAGTAGCCAATGGTCGTGAGCCAGCTCTCTCGCGGGTTCTTGTCGAACGTCCAAGAGACGTCGGAAATGCTGAACGCGGACAGGCCTTGCGCCCCGTTCTGCATGATGGAGAATTCCTGCTGGATAATCCCCCACACCACTCCCTGCAGGTCTGCGGGGAGGGTGCAGGGGTCGTCTTCCGTGGCGTCCTTTGGGAGAACGTAACCGGCGGTGTACTTGACCTCCAAATACCTCGCTGCGAGGAGGAAGTCGTAGGACAGGCCGCCGACGTAGCCCCGGAAAGTCCAGCCGTTGTCCTTGTAGAGGACGCCGATTTCTCCGTCTACGGTGTAGTCGTACTCCTCCGGCGGGATGATGCTCCCGTCGGTGGTGTCCTTGACGTACTCGACATTTATGATGGGCCATTGGAGCAAGACGAGCTCTTGCGTCCCAGAGGCGACGTAGCGTTGTGTGTACTGCTGACGCCCGAGCTTCCGGCCTGTCATCCGCTCAATCCACGCCGAGGCGTAGTTGATGAGGTTCACGAGCATGGCGTCTCGCTGCTCATCCACGTCGTCCGGGGCGATGCCGAGCATGATTTTTACGTCCTCGAGGGTGGTGAGGGCGTTGTCGGCCAGCTTTGCGCTCATAGGTTCGTCACCTCCTGTCGGAAGGAAAAGAGGGCGGCTACTCGCCGCCCTCCTCGGCCTTCTCGGTGTTCTTCTTGCCCTTGCCCGCGCCGCCGGTGTCCTTTGTCTCCGTCACCGGGGCCGCCTTCTTATTGCTCTCGGGGCGGGGCTGCTTATACACTCTGGACATAGCCGTTTCCCTCCTTACACCGGCTGCACGTTCTTATCGCCGAGGGCGATGGCGCAGGTGGCGGTGCAGCTCGGGGAGCTTCCGCCGGTGCACTCCACGGCGACAGTCGCCTTGATGAACTGCTTGCAGCCCACGAGGTCGATGTCGATGTTGTGGAGCTCGCTGCCTGTGGGGTCGGCCTCGATGGTGACCGCGCCGGTGTCGTCAGTGGTCTTGCCGGGCACGACAAGCTTGTCGGCGACAGGGGTGTAGCTGCCGCCCTCGGTGTCGCACTCGGTAAACGTCACCTTGACGGTGATGCCGGTGGTGGTGCCGGTGGCAGCGCCGAGGGAGACGCCCAGCACGGCAGAGAGGTAGCCCTCTCTGTCGATGGCGTCGCCGCTGGTGTAGGGCTGCACCTTCACGTTCTCAAGAAGTTCTCTTTTCATACTGCTGTTCCTCCTTTGGTGTTATGCGCCTTCGCTTTACGCGATGGCGACGTTCTTGACGACGATGAAGCTCTCCGCATGGCGGGCCGCGATGTCCACATACATGAGGGCGCGGGTGGCGGAGAGGTTCTCCTCGAAGGCGTTGTGCTGGACGCCGTTCTCATCCGTCCAAGAGCCGTCGAGGGTGGTGTAGGTCTCGAGGCCGAGCTGCTCGCCCACGAGGAGGTCGGCCCAGTTGCCAAAGATGATGGTGGTCTTGTTGCTGGCGGTCTCAATCTGGTTGGAGACCTTGTAGGGGAAGCCCAGCAGTTTACCGCCGTTCATCTCCTCGCGGTAGATGTACTCGCCCGTGGTGGTCTTCATGTTCTTGAGGAAGCCCTCGACGAAGCTGTTGAACGTCCAGCCGAGGCCGAGGTCGTCCACGTTCTTCGCCAGCACCTTGGACACCAGCCATACGGGGAAGTCGGCGGTGATTTTGCCGTCCGCGCTGGCGAGGTCGGTGTTGTTCAGCGCGGTAGCGTCAACGGTCTCGACCTCCTTGTTCTTGGCGATGCCAAGGGGCTGGAATTCGCCGCCGCTGCCGAACATACCGCCGTAGTCGAGGCCCAGCTCCATGCGACGGGTGAGGTCGTTGGCGAAAAGGGCATCGGCGGAGTAGTTGGTGCTCATGAGCAGCTCACGGGTCTGGGGCACAATGGCCTCGAGGCGCTTCGCGCTCATCTTGATGTTGCCGAAGGTGGGCTGGCTCTTGGCAATCTTACGAGCCTCGCCGCCCCACGTCGCACGAGCGCCGGAGGTCATCTTGGGGATGTTGAGGTTGCCGTTTGCCATAGGCACCTTGCGAGCGCCGAGCTCGAAGATGACGGTCTTGGCGTACAGCATCTCGATAATCTCATCGAGGTAAATCTCCGGGATGAGATAGCCGCCGGAGCTGGGGGAGGTGGCGGACATGGCCTTGAATTCGCGGGCCATAGCCTCATCGCCGTAGTTCTTCTTGGCGTAGTAGGCTGCGGCCTCGGGGTCGTGGCGGCCAAAGACGTCCAGACACTTTACAGCGCGGGCGAGCTGCACGTCGGCGGGGATTTTCTTCTTCTCGACGGCGACGACCTTGCGGGGCAGATAGATGTCCGCGTACTTGCGCTGCGCGGGGGCTGCGGTGCGCTTCTTGGTCTGGCGGGCGGTGGTGGTCTTGGTGGCCTTGCCCTCCGCGACCTCCTCCTCGGACTTCTCCTCGGTCTCGGCGTCGTCGGCCTTGGCCTCCTCCTCGGCGGTGAGACCGTCAAGGATGGCGGCAGCCTCGGCGATGATTTCGTCGGGAGTAATCTCCTCGGGCACCTCCTCACCGGCCTCCTTGCGGGCCTTGCGCTTCTCGGTGGCGGCCTCGACAGCCTCCTCGATGACGCTCATGACGTCCATGCCCTCACCGGCGGTCTCCTCGGCGGGCGGGGTGTCTTCCTTCTCCTCGCCGAGGCACTCGGCGACGGCGGCCTTCACCATCTCCTTGAGGTCGTCTGCGCTCATCTTGAGGGACTTGCCGCTGGGAGTGTTTTTGTTGTTCATAGCCATTGTTGGTGTTCCTCCTTTAGAGTGTGATTTCAATGGTGGGTTGGGCCGGGGCTTTCTTGAGGCCCCGGATGGGATAACGCTTGCGCGACTTGGATTTCTCGCCTTCGACTTCGGAAATGAGGGCGTCGAGGGTCTTGGCTGCCTTCTTCATCGTCTCGCTCGCCTCTTTGAGTGTCTTGAGGCGGGCGGAGCTGATTTTCCGGCCTTCCTTGACCTCTGCGGCTGCGTCCTCGGTGAGCTTCACGGCCCTGTCGGCGGTCTCTGCGGCCTTGTAGCCGATGACCGTCGCCTCGGGGTTCATGGCCCACGTCACGACGCTCACCTCCCAGAGCTTTACCTCCCGGAGGTGACGGATGCCCGTTTCGTCGTATTCGAATACGATGGGGTCGTACCCGATGGACAGCTCATTGAGGACGCCGTCTTTCAGCAGCACCTTGACGTCGCGCCCCATCGCGGTGTCGCTGATTTTGGCCTTGATGTAGAGGCCCTTGCTGTCCTCTCTGACTTCAAGTGGGCGTCCGATGGGGAGAAGGCTGTCGTTATGCAGCGCGAGTATCTTCACTCGCTCAAATCCTTCGGCGATGGTCTTCGTGAAGGCTCCGGGCTCTACGATGTCGCCGCCGTCATCGACGTTGCCGAAGACGGAGCCGTAGCCGGAGAAGATGCCTTGCTCCTCGTCATAATCGTCCACGTTGAAAAGCAGGGTCTTGTACTCGGTCTTCCGGCCCTGCTGCTTCGCCCCTCGGGCGAGGGATTTCTCCCATGCGGTAACTCCCGCCTTGGGAGAGTAATAATTCGGCGAGACGCGCAGGTTTGCCAGCGCGAGCTTCGCCGCTATTACCGGGTCTTCTGCGACGATGTTGGTCGCCGCGTCCTTGGTGCCGTGTCTGGCGGCCTCAACGGCCATTCCAGCGGCCAGAGCCTCGGGGCGTATCTTTTCCCCTTCGAGGTCTACGCCGATGTTTCTGGCGGCCTCTGCGGCTTGCTGTGCGGTATATTCCATTGAGCTACCTCCTAAAAGTTCGGGGTGCATACGCACCGGCAGTTTATAACTTCGTCCGCCGGGCCGTCCGGGTCTCTGGGGAACCGTAGGCCGTTGGAGAATTTCGCGTCGATGGGTACGGTCTCTCCGTCCATGCGCCGGTGGTCGCGGCGGTAGTCCGGCGTGATGCTCATGTGGTGCCACGTCTTGGTCTGGGCTCCGGCGTTCACCATCATGTCGTACTGGCCCGTCGAGAGGCTTGTCATGGTCTCTTGCTGGGCGATGAGCCGGGCCCGCTTCTCATTGGTGTTCATTTCCTGCATGATGCTGTCCGCCATGACCTGTGTGCTGTCGCCGTTCTCGATGCCGTCGGCAACGATGCGGGCGATGGCGTCCTTCGTGGTCTGGGTGACGTTGGTGACGCGCCTGCCGCCGCGCAGCTTCGCGGTGCTGATAAGCTCGGGGCGCTGTACGCCTCGGAGCCCGTAGAGCTCTTGGGTCTGCTTCGCCCCAGCGGTGTACGCTTCTTTCCACAGCGGTTCAAAAACCTTGTTGAGAACGTCCGTCTCGTTCGGCCAGTCGATGAGGCTCCCGACGAATTCGTCCATGAGGGCCTTCCGCTGCTCCTCTGTGAGTGCCTCCCATGCCTCCCGGTCTACCTGCCCGGTCTCGGTGATGTACCTCTTGAGAGCGTCCCACGCCGTCGAGGATGCCTTCTCGGTAGCACCGAGGGCGCTGCCGATGCGGCGGGCCTGCTCCCGAAAGTATTTCATGGTCGCAATCTCGAAGGCCGTGGTACTCTGCCGGGCCGCTGCGTCCTCGCTGCGGATGATGGCCCGGAGGCTGACACTCTTTTTCTGCTTGCCGCCGAAGGCCGTGATTTCAACAGCGTCCGGGTCGGCTGGCGGCTCCTCAACGTCGATTTCCTCCGCGCCGCCGGTCTCTGCGGTTGCGGGGTCTCCGTACTGCAGGTTCGCCATACTGCTGCTCACGCTGGCCGGGTCTTCGTTCGCCCTCATGTAGATGTCGGAGAAGGTCGTCTTGTAGACGTCCCCGCCCACCTCTGCCGGGGGCATATCGAGGAGCTCGCGGGCTTCGTCCTTGGTGAGGAGCCCGGCGTTCCATCCGTCGATGCCCTTCATCTTGTCGAATTCTTGGTTCCGGGGAACGATGTCGTCATAACGCCACAACAGCCCCTCTCCGAACATCGGGAGGAGCTGTTGATTGATGGCCTCCTCGCGCCGGCGAAGGCGCGGCATAAGGACGTTTTGCGCGTAGATGTATTGGGCTGCCTCTGAGGTGGCCCGGTTGCTGCTCTCGGTGATGCCCATGATTTCACGGGGGACGCCGAAATGCTCGAGTGTCGCGTTGCGGATGAAGGTTCTGCCATTCACCATGTCCATGTCCTTCATGCTCTCTGCGACCTTCTGGATGCTGATGTCGCCGCCGGTGGTGGCTATGCCGTGGCTCTTAAAGACGCCTTTGAACCGTTCCAGCCATTCAGCGCGGAACCGCTTGCGCTGTTCGTCACTGCTGCCGGGCATGGAGACGATGATGTTCGGGGTGGCGTCGTTGTAGAAGAACCGCTTTTGAAACTGCGCGGCGTATTCGTCGATTTCCACTTCGTCGGCGATGGCCTCCGCCTGCCCGAGGCCCCGAAGGAAGGGGTCGAGCGGGTTGATGTCCTTCATCACGAACATATCATCCACGCTGACTTCCATGATGCTGCCGCTGGTGGTCTTGACTGTGTAGTAGGGGTGCCCGAGGTACGGCGTCATCATCACCCAATGGGTCGGTACCGGCCAAAGCTCTGCCGGGCGGCCTGCGGGGTCTTTCTCGATGACGAAGTAGCCCTCGCCCTTGAGGAGGAGGTAAATCTCCTCGAGCCGCCACAAGGCTGCTGCCGAGAATTCGTGCAGGGGGTTCGGCTGCGCCCAAAAATTGAGGAAGCTGTGCCGGGTGATTTCGCTCTCCTCGCCGTCGCTGCCTACGACGTAGAGCTTGCCGGTGGCAAAGGAAAGGTCGGATGCGATGCGCTCCACCACGGAGAGGCGCGGGCTCTTGGAGAACATCTTAATCCAGTCGTAGGTGTTCCGCTCCGGCGGGCGCGTCCACCTCGGTATCATGGCATTTCCCTCGGCGCGGCTGAATTGGTCGCTGGGAAGCTGCCTCCGCCTGTTAAACAGGGGCATCGCGGTTCACCTCGCTCTCTGTTTGGTCTTTCATTGGTCTCCTCCTTAATCGCTCTCGAGGCTCCACGAGAGCATATTGTCCGCCGCCGTGGTGATGAGCATTGTCACGGCGTCCGGGGCGTCGTCGTGTTCGTTCGGCCCCCGGATGGTGTAACTGGTGAAATGGTCGTAGAACTTCTCGTAGTCGCTGCCGTGCGCGTAATCCTGCCGGAAGTGTACGCGCTGCTTTATCTGGCCGCTGGCCGTGAGGATGCGGGTCTCCTTGTTCGTGCTGGACGGCACCGCCTCGATGGCCGTGAAGCCCTTGGCCTTCTCGCGGATGCTCTTGGCGTACAGCCGCCCGCCTGCGTTGCTCTCGATGCGGAACCGCTGTACTTTCCAGTTGTCCAGCGCCCCGAGGGTGAGGGGCTCCGTTATCTCCGCTTGGTCTTGGGTGTATATCACGTCCACCACATAGATGTCGTTTCCGAAAAGGTAAGCCACAATCATGCAGTAGTAGTCCTCGCCGGTGTCTGCGACGTCTGCAACGGCTATCACGCCGTCCGGCGTCCTTCCCCGTATGTCTTCCATCTCGAAGTAGTTGAGGGCCTCTGCAGGGAACAGGAGGCCTTCTGCGGGCCTCGGGTCTTGCTGGTAGAGGCTCATGAAGACGTGGGGGTTGCTCTGCTTTGCAGACAGCAGCCGGGCGAGGCTGTGGCGCTCCGGCCAGAGGGCTTCGCCTTCGTGCCGGGGGTCTATGTCGGTGGGGTCGCCCTCCTTGATGGCTTGGAATTTGACGACTTCCCATTCTCCCGGCTCGCGCTTGAGGATGACGCCGGCGAGGTCGTCTTGGTGCCAGCGCGTAAGGGTGATGAGCTGGCGGCTGTCGTTGTGCAGGCGGGTGGTGGCGACGGTGTCGTACCAGTCTTGGATGCTCCGCCGCACCGTGGGGCTCCATGCGTCCTTCGGGTCTTTGTACGGGTCGTCGATGATGAGCACGTCGAGGGCGCGGCCCGTTAGGCCACCGCCTATGCCGACGGTGACGAGGCCGCCTTGCCGCCCTACTATCTCGAATTCGTCCGAGTTACGGAGCCAAGAGCCGACGGCTGCGCGGATGTTCGCGGTGTTGAGGCGGGTCTCCGGGTAAAGCCCTGCGTATTCCCGGCTGTCGATGATGCGCTGCACATCCCTGTTGAACTTCGATGCGAAGTCGTGGTTATAGGAGACGAGGCCCGCCCGGAGGTCTGGGTTGTCCCCGAGCATCTTGGCCGGGAGCCTGCGGCTACACAGCTCGCTCTTTCCGTGCTGCGGCGGCATGAACACCATGAGCTTTTTAATCCTTCCGGCGGCAAAAGCGTCCAGCTTCGCCGCGTAGCTGACGTGGTGCCAGTTTTCGATGTAGAGGGGGTTGGTGTACTTCGTGAAGTCGATGAGGCTCCGCCGGGCGAGCTCCATCTTCGCGGCGCGGGCGATTTCCCGTAGTTGCGCCTTGGTGTATAGCCTCTCGCGGGCGTCATTCTTCCTCATCGTCGTCACCTCCGTCCATGCTGGCGAGCTTGCGGAGGTCTGCGTCCGTCAGCTTCGACCAATCTATGCCGCCGTCCGCCGCGCCCTGCTGCCCGCTGCGGGCCGGGGTGCCGGTGGGCTGCAAGAAGCCCGCCTCCTCGAGGAGGTTGCCGCGCTCGAGCTTCGCGCCCTCCACAATGAGGCGGATGATGGCGTTGGCGTCGAGGTCTTCGATGTTCAGCCTGTCGAGGGCCTCGGTGGCCTTCTTCTGCATGAAATAGCCGGTCTTACGCTGGCGCTTCCGGGCCTCCTTGAGGTCTTTGGCTGCCTCTGCTCGCTCTTGACGCTCGAGGTCGTTATCATAGGCTCGGGCCCGTTCTACCCATTCCCATCGGCTGCTCCACCTGTCCATGAGGTTCTTGCTCTTGCCTAACTTCCGCCCCACCTTGGCCGTACTGCGGCTTGAGCCCATATCGCGGTAGATGGAAAACGCCTCGAACGCCTGCGGGGTCTCTCCCTTTTGCCGTTCCCACGGGAGGGCGGCCTCGGGCTCCGGGCGTCTCTTTGGCATTCCCATCCCTCCCTTATCGCTTTATCGCGTATCTGTAAATGACATCCCCGTTCTCATCCTTCCCGTCCGGCACAAGGACGCCGCCGTAGGCTCTGGCCGGGCTGGTGCCCTTCTTGGTGTCGTTCCAGTTGGAGCGCAGCCATTGGGCCATCGTGGTGTCGTACAGAAGGGCGCGGGCCTTGTTGCTGCCGGTGTTGTAGCCGCAGGCCCCCACCCAAGGGAAGTCGAAATACTTGTTGATGCTCTCCATCACGTCGGAGAAGGTGACAAAGCCCTTCTCGCGGGCGATGATGATGGCGTTCCCGATGTTGCCGGTCTGGCTGACGCTCCATTCCGGCGGGACGCCGCAGCAGTTGCAGGCGTCGTTGCATTCCCGGCAAAAGGCGTCGGAAACGTGGAAGCGCATCCCGAGGCTGTGCGCGAGCTCCCGCATCCTGTGGATGATGGGGGCCTTGATGGCCCGGTTCAGCCTCTTGTAGCCTTGCTGCTTGCTGTTCTCCATGTAGAACTGATGGATGTCGTACCCGAGCACCTCGCTCATCGCTGCGTATCTGGCCTTGAGCCTGTCGTCGGCCCGGCTCTCCATGCAGAAGAATTCGGTGGTTACGCTGTCCGCGCCCGCCTCCTTCGCCGCCCGGATGAGTGTGGGGTAGTCCTCGCTGCATCCGATGATGAAGGGTCGAAGCCGGAGCGTGACGTGGATGCCGATGTCGGCGAGCCTCTTGATGGCCGCGAGCCGCTCTTGCGGCGACGGGACGCCGCGCTCAATCTTCCGGGCCTTCTCCGGGTCTGCGGTAATGATGCTGATTTTGACGTGCCAGTTGTGCGTGTGCCGGGCGAAAAGCTCCATGTAGCGGCTGTCCTCCGTCCACCACGCCGCCTTCGTCGAGAAGGACAGCGGGTAGTCGATTTTGTCAAAGTAGCGGAGGAGCTCGAGGGTGACGCCGTTCCGGCGCTCGTATTCGTCGAATTCGTCCGCGAGGCCGCCCCACTGCATGATGCGCCGGTCTTGGATGTACTTGAAGAATTGCACGTCCGTCTTGTTCGCCGCTGCGGTGTTGTTGACCGCCGCATTCTCAAACAGGGCGATGACCTTCTCCGGGTTCACGCTGCGCGGCTGGCCGGTGAGGTAGCCTTTGGTGGTGTGGCTTTTCTGAAAGAACGAGAAGCAGTAGAGGCAGTTATAGGAACACCGGCTGTATGTGTCCATGCTCATCGGCATGGAGCAGTCCGGGATTTCCATGCTCCACCGGGGGCTCGTATAGTTCTTCTTGAGCTTTTCCATCTGCCTCACCTCTTTCCGCGCTTTACCATGAGCACCTCGCCGGGGCGCTTGGGGTTCAGCTTGAGGATGTCCGGGTACTTGGCGACGAGCAGCTCCGCCACGCGGATGACGCCGCTCTTGTCCTTCCATGCGTCTTCGCATCCTCCCTTGGAGTAGTGCAGCGCGTCGCAGGCGAAACGGTCTAACCGTATGCAAGCCCCGTACTTTCGGATGATGCGGCAGCACAGCTCATAGTCCTCTTTCGTCTGGAGCTCCTCGCAGAAGGTGATGCCCGGCGTCGCCACCATGCCGATGAGGGTTCCGACGCAGATGGCCGCCTTCTTGTAGCCGCCCCGCATGAAATAGGCATTGGCGACAGGGTAGAGGCCGAAACAGATGGTGCGGTTCTTCTGGGCCGTCGCAAAGCCGAGCTTGCACATCCGCTCAAACTTCTCGAGGGTGTCCAGCGGCACAAGCCCGAGGTCTTCCATGACGACCTGCTTGATGTCGTCGTCCATGAAGACGACGTTGGTACCCTCCGGCACGTTCGAGAGGATGGTGTTTCGGTTCCCGGCTGCGGTGCTGGCCTCCCGGTACAAGAAGGTGCCGACGCGTTCACTCAAGCCGCTGCGCGTGTATGCGTCCCGGTCTTCCTCCGTCTGGACGCTCAAGATGCGCCGCTCCTTGGGGAAGCCGAGGCTATCGAGGTAATCGAGCGTCCGGGAGGCTTCCGGCCTCTTGTAGCTCGCAATTCCCACATAAAAGTCCATGCCTCACTCCTCCATTCTGATGACGGTGGTTTTCTTCCCGGCCTTGGCGGTGGCGTCGTAGCCCATGCGGTCTATCCACCTCTGGGCGTCCCGGCTGCTGTGGAAAGTGAGCGTCACCACCCATGAGGCCCCGAGGAAGTCCGGGTCTTCGTCTTCTTCGTCCTCCTCGTCATCCTGCCATGCTGCCGGGTCTTCGACGTCGTCGTTCTTGGCGAGGATGAGGGCGATTTCCTGCCCGGTGAAGCCCGTGACCTTCGCCTCCTCGAGCTCGTACTCTTGGAAGATTTCTTCCAGCCGGGAATAGTCCCACTGGCCCTTGATTTTGTTGAGGGCCACGTTGAGGAGCTTTTCTTCCTTCTCATCAAGGTCTACCACGCTGACCTCTGCGCTGGTGTAGCCGAGGTGCTGCAGCACGGCGAGGCGCTGGTGGCCGCCTACGATGTGGCCGGTGCGCTCATTCCAGACGATGGGCTCGACGTTCCCAAACGTCTCTATGCTGTTCTTGAGCCTCTCGAATTCCGGCATATCCGGGGTGAGGGCGACGCGGGGGTTATAGTCGGCGGGTATCAGCCGCGAGAATTCAATTTCTTGTATCTTCATAGCTGTCGCCCTCCATGTGTATCACGAGGTTCCGGCCTCCCCTCGGGAAGCCCCTCTCGATGCCCTCGCCCTCGAGCCACTCCTCTGCGGCCTGCCGGGTCGGGAAGGAGAGGTAGATACTGAATTCCCCGTCGTCCTCCTCGGTGTCGTCGCCGCCGTCGTCTTCCTCCGGCTCCGGGTCGTCTTGGTAGAGGTCTGTGGGGTCTTCGTCCTCGCCTCCGAAAAGGGTCTTGAGCTCCCCATCGGAGTAGCCGGTTGCGAAGATGTCCTCTGCGCTGAATTCCTCGAACAGGTCTTGCAGCTTTTCGTAGTCCCACTGACCTTCGATGCGGTTCAGTGCGATGTTGAGCAGCTTTTCCTGCTTTTCGTCGAGGTCTACGACTGCTGCCTCTGCCTCCGTGTGGCCGAGGTCGAGCAGGACGTTGTACCTCTGGTGCCCGCCGACGAGGTTGCCCGTCCGAAGGTTCACGACGAGCGGCTCCACGAGGCTCCACCGGCTGATAGATGCCTTGAGCGCCTCATATTCCTTTTCGCCGGGCTTGAGCTGCCGCCTTGGGTTGTAGGCCGCCGGTTTCACGTCTGCGAGCTTGATGCGCTTGATATTCACGCCGCTTTCCTCCTTTCTGGCATGAAAAAAGGCCGCCCCGGTTTCCCGAGACGGCCTTGGTGCCCTTTGCTGCTGCGGCTATCCGCAATTTCGCATTGTAGGTATTATAGCACAGGCAAAATTCACACGCAAGGTTCGCAAATTCGCGGCTGAAATTCACATTGACGCCTGCGAGCCGTAGAGGAGAACCGCGACGGCCCGCACCAGCCTTCCGCGCTGCTTCCAGAGCTGCGTGTTGCCGCATTTGAGGTCTGCGGCGATGTCGTCGTCCTCGAGCCCGTCGATGTACTTGGCCTCGACGGCGGGGTAGAAGGGGTCGTCCTCGATATGGGCGAGCGCCTTCTCGAGCGTCTCTATCTCGTACTCATCCGCCGCTATGGTGGCCTCGAGGTCTTTGATGATGGCCTCGAGCATCTCCTCCGGGGTGAGCCGGTAGCCGGTGCGGCTGAACCGCACGATGCTCTTGCTCCGCTCCGGGGCCCCGTGGGTCTTGATTTGCTCGAGCTTCTCCTTGTCATCCTCGACCTTCTGGCGCAGGACAGGCAGGGCATAGAGCCTCCGCTCGGTGGCCTTGTAGGCGTCCTTTGCGATGCTCATGCCCTGCGCCCGGCCCGCGTTCACGGCCTTCTGGATGATGGCGTCAAAGTCCGGCCAGTTGTTCTTCCCCATGTTGACCGCCTCCTTTTCGTATGGGGTGGCCCCTCTCAAAGAGGCGGCCTGCCGGGTTGCGCTTCGCTTGAGGTCGGATTGGCACCACGGGCCCCACAGTGTCGGAAATCCGAGGATTGTCCCCTGTTTTTGCCGACAGTTGCCCCCCCCCGCGCGTTTCTGCGCTTCGGGATGTGGTAAAACAGCTTTTCGTATGTGACTTTCTGGCCGTTCCTCATGGCGCACAGGTGCTCAACCTCGATGCGATACTTCCGCCAGATGAATTCGTCGGCGATTTCCTTGAATTTTACCATCTTGGGGTGCTCGCCTCGGATAGTGTCTGTCGCCCAGATGTCCGTCGTGGTGATACGGTCAAGGCGGAGGCCGCGAGAGACGATGACATCGAGCATTTTCAAGCTGTCTTTCCCGTGGCTGATACGGGCGATGTACTGAAATTGGTCGTTGCCTATGTGCAGCTCTCCAGCCATCGTGGTTTCCTCCTCAATCAAGCAGCAGCAGAACGCCGTTCCGGCCCAGAGGCACCTTGTAGGTCTCAAGCTCCTCCGGGGTGGCGTACTTGTGCCCGAAGTGCGTCTTCATGTCGCGCCAGACCTCCCAAGGGATGCGGAAGACGTCTCCGTTGCCGAAGCCGGCGACGACGAAGCACATGGCCCCGGCGGCAAGGTGGTCGTCCAGCCGGGCGGCCTGCTCTCGGGTGACGCGGCTTTGCTCCATCTGGGCCGAGTGCGTGTACTTGGCCTCGAAGACGACGGCCCTGCCTCCCTTGAGGGTGCCCTTGTAATCCGGCTGCGCGGCCTTCTCGTAGTACGCGATGAATTTCCCGTTTCCGAGGTCTTTGGTGGGCCGCATGGGCTCCGGCGTCTTCTCGACTACTGCCTCGCCCCGCTGCTCATAGTAGCGGAGGGAGAGGTCGATGTACTCCTCGAAGTGCTTGCCCTGCGCCCGGCTCACGGCCCCTTGGTACTGCTTCATCGGGTCTTTTTTGTGGGATGTCGGTCTGTGCGTTCTCTGCATGGTCTCTCTCCTTCGTTTGGCTTCTCCGTTGTGTAGCCGCCCCGCATGGCGAGCTGGTGCTCCCGCACGAGCTTGTCGATGACGCGCCCGATGCTGTTGTAGCCGGCCATATCCGCGAGGTGGCGCAGGTGGTAGTAGCTCTGGGCCGTCACGACGACGGTGATGCGCTTGGTTCCTTTCCTCACAGCGGCTTTCCTCCTTCCTTCCAGTATTCGACGAAGTAGGTGTAGCTTTTGGAGGTTCCGCGCTTCTCCTTGGCCTGCCGGACGGCGTAGCCGTTCCGGGCAAGTATCATAACGAGGGTATCGCGGTCTGCGGCTGAAACACAGTCGATTTTCCTTCGCTCATCCACTGTTGTCGCCTCCTATCATGCCGGGCGGGTGCTCCCGGAGGATGTCGTCGCCCCAGATAGGCTTGAGGCTGTCCTTCATGAAGACCGCCGTGCCCGCCTCGCGGGCCTTGTTGACGATGGCCTTTACCCATTCCCGCTTTGGCTGCTGCTTCCTGCTTCCGGGGCCCGTCATGGCTCCGATGATTACCCATCCGACGCGCTCGAAGGGGTTTTTGTCGCCGGTGGCCTCGGTGTCGAAGGGCTCCAAAAGGGGCTCGACGCTCACGAAGGTGTTTGCCTTGTCCCAGAAGAAGAAGGGCATATCCGGGCCGGTGATGGTGGTTCCGTACCAGAAGTTCGGCTCCGTGGGGAGTTTCCCGGCGCTGGCGAGGTCGCAATACCGCTGTGGGTTCTTGGTGAGGAACAGGTAAGTGTGCCTCGGGGCCCGGCGGCAAGCGTCAAAGACCTGCTCTATCCAGCCGTCCGGCACCCAGCGCCCGAACAGGTCTGCCATGCTGCCGACGAAGATGGCGGCAGGGGTGAAGCGCTTCTCCGGGTATGTGAGCGTGTACTTGTGGAGCGTGGGGGCGAAGTTCTTGGGGTAAGGCGTCGAGCGCCGGTAGTTGCCCTGCCAGTCCTTGAGCTCCGTGGGCTTCTCGACGACGTAGCAGTCCACGCCTTCGTTGACAAACGCCGTGATGCCGCTCTCATCCGGGAATTCGTCAATCTTGGGGCCGAACCGCGTTGCGATGCGCCGGGCGTAGCAGTAGGGACAATTGTGCCGGCAGCCGGTGACGGGGTTCCATGTGTGGCTGCACCACTCAATTTTTGTCTTGTGGATGTTCATGCTGGGCCTCCTTCGCTGTTTCCGGGAAGTGCGCCGCCTGCCCGACGTACTGCCGGGCAAAGGCGCTGACGTACTGGCGGCGTTCCTCCTCGGAGGTAAAGGCTGCGGGTATTTTCTCGCGGGTGAAGCTGTCCATGAAACGCTTTGCCCGCTTCTTCAAAATCCGCCTGTTCATAAGGCGTCCTTGACGATGTCCGCAAGGTGTTCGAGCTTCTCCGTCTCCGCGTCTTCGTTTTTGCCGAAGATGACGGCGAGCTGGTTGAGCATGATGGACACGTCGGCCCGCTCCTCCGCGATGCTCTCGACGATGTCGTCGTAGTCCCCTTGGTTGAAGTCTTCGTGCCGGATGTACTTGAGGAGGGCTTTGGTGAGCTCGCTCATCTCCTCGATGGCGACGAGGATTTGGGCCCGCTCGCCGAACTTCTGCACCACCGCCTTATAGAGCTCCTCCTCGCTAACCTCAATGGTGCTTTCGTCGTTCCCGTCCAGAGATACCGAGATGTCGGATTTCAGATACAAAGCCGGGCGGACGCCGCCGTAGCCGTAGTACGCGTAGCTGAGGTAGAGCGACCCGCCCGAGCGCACGAGGCGGACGAGAGAGGGGTAGCCTGCCCGCTCGGTGGAGTAGGGCGTCGCCAGCCACCACCAGCCTTCGTCACCGAGGGGCGGGAGAATGTCGCGGTGCTGCCGGTATTCTTCCTCGGTAAGGAGGCCCACCTTCGTCCTGACGTTCCCGTAATCCTTGAGGCCATCGTTGCTGGTGAGGTCGATGAACTGCTCCGCGACGGCTCCCTCTCCGAAGGCGCCCTCGAGCCTCTCGAGGAATTCTCCGTTGAGGTAGGCCAAAAGGGTGCTGACGCCGAGGTCGTTGCGGTTCTTCTCATCGAATGCCCGGCGCTCGACGATGCCGGTGGAAACGATGTGCGTGACGATGGGTAGTCCTTGGCTGCTGTTGGTGTGGCCCAGCACGAGCCACTGGATGCCCGCACCGTAGAAGGTCTGCCCGCGTTCGAGGGTTTTGAGCTTCGCTTTCATTTCGTGTTACCTCCCTTTTTTGGTTTCTTGGTTTCCGGCCCGGAGACGCAGTTGCACCGCTCTGGCCCGTTGAGGCAGGGGTTCTTGCAGTTGCCGTTCCGCTTGTAGCCGCAGTCGGCGCAGCAGAAATTCCCGTGCCGCCTGTCGCAGTTGAAGATTTTACACATTCTCGGGGTGGTCTTGCTCATACAGCCGCCTCCCCGTAGGGGTCTGGTAGGCTCCAATCCCACGTCGCCCCGGTTTTCTCGTAGGTCTTGCGGAAATGGTTCCGAAGGCCGTCCCCCTCGAAGAAGAAGTAGTCCTCCGGGAGGGTTCTCCCGACGCCTTCCGCGCCGCGCTGCTCTGCCTGCCACCTCTCGAGGACGTCTCTGGCGAGCGCCTCGAGTTCCGGCGTGACCGGCGAGCTCTCGTAGTAGGCAAACTGCCACGGCGTAGTGAGCACCTCCGCGAGGGTCTCCCCGTATGTACCGGCGTCCAGCCGGTTGAGGGCGCACCATGCGACGGCTGCCTTCTCTGCGTCGCTGGGGACGCCTCTGGCCTCCGCCCAGATGGTCTTCGCCAGCATTTCGACGTCCCTCTCGGTGTAGAGGGGCTCCGGCGTGGCCGTAGGGGACGCCACAGAGGACACAGGAGGGCTTGTGACGTTGGGGCTATATGTTTCCCCTGCCGGGGCGGCAGAGGACAGCCCGGAGACGTCAAGGCCCGCAGAGGAGTACTCTGGCAGGGTGAGCAATCCTGCCGAAAACACAATCGCCACCAGCAGCATCGCCAGTGTGGCCGCGTCCTTCACCTTGCTCATTCGTAATCATCCCTTTCGTAGCGGGCCTCAAGAGCCCTTCTTTCTCGCTCCTCGAGGAGCTTCGCTTCCGCATCCTCGCTGCCGGCCAAAGAAAGGAAGTCTCTGGGAGCTGCAAGCTGCCGGTAGTATGCCTGCCGCTCCTCGTACCGCCGGTTCACTCCCTCGATGAGGCTGCGGGTTCCGTCATCGAGCCCGGCGCTGACCGCCTCGATTTTCTGGCGGAGGCTTCCGGGTAGCAGCGCCTTCCGGCGCTGCCGCTCGACCTTGTCTTCGTATGCCTGCATGAACGCCACCCTGTCGAGGCCTGCCTTCGCGGCGTGGCCCCGTGCGTATGCGACGTGCATGGCATAAAGCTGTCCGTAGCCGATGCTGTCCACCGCCTCGGCAATAGTCCTCGGGAGGGCACGGTAGATGTCCCCGTGGTTGTACTCTCCCTCGGTGTCGAGGTACTTGGAGACGACCTCCCACGCTTCGTCCGGCGGTATGATGTCCGGGTGGGCGATGCGTGTCATAATCTCGCGTATCTCCGCGATGGACGGCGGCCACTTCGACGTGCTGATGTGCTCCTTGACCGCAAGGGCCACGAGCCCGGCGTCGTCCTCGGAAAACATATCGGCCCAGATGGCTACCATCGAGCGGATGTGCTTTTCGTCCCGGAACTTGTCGAAGTTTGGGTAGGCCGTCGTGATAATTCCGATGACCTTGATGGTCTCCTCCCGCGTCAATATCCGTCGCCTCCTTCTTCGCCGAGCATGGCCTCAAGGACGCCGAGGGTGTCCGGCCTTCCTCCGGGCCCCCGTGGGGGCGGCGGGGGAGGATAGTCCTCCGGCCCGTCGTACTGGTTCTCCCACGACTTGCTATTCAGCCATGACGCAGGGTGCGGGGTGTATCTGGTCTCCCGGAAACGGGTGTCACACCGCTTGGCCGTCTCGACGGCGGCGACGATAGTGTCTGTGAGCTCCTCACTCGGTTCTATCTTCGCCCATGCCTTTTCGGCGTCGCCGATGCTGACCTTCCGGGGGTATATAGCCCAGAAGCGATTGAAGCGGGCCTCTTGGGTCTTAGACAGGGTGGACGGTTTACGCCTGCGGGGTCTGGGCGGCTCCTCCTCGCTGAAATCCGGGTCTACGCCGGGCAATTCGGGTGGCTGGCCCACATCATCCCCCGAAGGGGGGTAAGGGGGGGGTTATCCTCCTCATCCTCTTGCTTGTCCTTTCCTAATCCTTTATCCCTTCCTTTATCCTTTATGGCTTCGGGTTTGCTTCCGGGTTGCTTCGAGTTGCTTCCGTTTTGCTTGCTGTTTGCTTCGCGCTTGCTTTTGCCTCCCTTGCGGCCTGCTTCCGCTCTCGCCTTGCTCCTGTCAAGCACAGGCTTAACAAAGGCGAAGCAGCTCTTTGGGACGCCGGAGATGGTAGGCTCCGTGTCGTTGAGCGCGTACTCTATGAGCGCGTCGTAGAAGGCGAGGCGCTGTTCGTCGTCCAGCTCTTTCGCCCCTTCGTAGTAGCTGCGGAAGAACATGAAGCCTTCGCGTGCTTCATCCGGCACTTGGGTTCACCTCCTTTGGAGGAAGGGGGAGGCGAGCCTCCCCTCATTCCATAGACACGCTGCTGCCGTTCTCTCCGCCCTGCACGACGATGTTCTGCGGGAACCGCGCCTTCATGGCGGGGTCGTGGCTGATTGCGAGAATTCTCATTCCGGGGTTCCGGGCTGCCATATTGGCGAGGGCGTCCGCGTATGCCTCGGTGCCGTCGGCGTCGAGGAAGGGCGGTTCGTCGATGAACAGCATTCCGAGCTGTACGCCTGCCCGGCGGGCCTTGACGTCTGCGAGGCCGAGTGTGACGGCCAGCGCGATTTTGACCTTCTCGCCGCCGCTGTGGCTCTGGTAGGGCCTGCTGCCGCCGGTGATGCTGTTTATCCACACCTCGAGGCTGTTCACGATTTTCTGGGTGCTCTTTTGCTCCTTCTCGGTGCGGATGTCAACCGCCATGCGCCCGCCCGTCATGGCCGCGAGGATGTCGTTTGCCCGGTGCATAATCTCGGGGACGACGCCTCGGATTATCATGTACTGGATGCCGTCGAGCCCGAATGCCTGCACGAGCGTCTGGTAGTCGTTGAGGGCTCTGGCGATGGCCGTGATGTCCTTACGGTACTCCCCGGCCTGCTCCTCTGCCTCGGCGATGGCGTCGAGCTTTGTTCTGGTGCCGCCCTTGCTGGCCGAGAGGGCGTTGACGGTCTCCGTGAGCTCCCGGCGGCGGGCCGTGAGGGCCGCCAGTGTGCTGCCGCCCGTTTCTGCTGGTATCTTGCTGCGGATGGCCGCCGCCTCGACGGTGGCCGTCGCCTGTTTCTGCTTGAGCTGCTCGATGTCTGCTTCGAGAGAGGACACCTGCGGACGCAGGGCGTCCGCTGTGGCCGATGCCTCCCTACACTGGGGTAAAGTGTCTGCCAGCGCCTTCTTCGCGTTTAGGGACGCTCTGGCGGCCTCTGCGCGAGTGTGGGCTTCGCGGTACTGCGGGAGGGCTGCATTTGCCTCCTCGATGGCCTTCGTGGTCTCGCGGATGCGGGCCTCCTCGGTCTCGATGGTCTTGGTGAGCTCCTCGACGAGTGTTTCCGCTGCTGCCAGCTTTGGGGCGAGGCCGGCGAGCTGCCGGTGCCCGGCTTCCTCCGCCGCAATCTCCTCGAGCTCCGCTGCCGGGTCTCCAATGGCCGTATATGCGGCCTTCGCCTGCTGGAAGGCAGCGGTGAGCCGCTCGTACTCGGTCTTTGCCGCAGCGCGGTACCCGTTGAGCCCCTCCTGGAGCGTTTCGAGGCTGTCCTTTGCCGCAACGGCGTCTTTGAGGAAATTGCAGGTCGCGTTCTCCGGGGACGGGCATCCGCTGTCTTCGAGCAGGGCCGCCCGTTTGGCGTAGTAGGCGATGCGCTCCTCCCGGCGGGAGATTTCCGCCTTGACCTCTGCGAGCTGGGCGTCTCTGGCCGCCTTTGCCTCGAGCACAGCTTTGTGGGCCTGCTGGAAGCTGCGGAGCCGGGCCTCTGCGTCCGCCCTCCGGGTGCCGAGGGCATCGATGGCTCCCTGTGCCTGCCGGATGTCCTCACCCTTGGCGATGATGGCCTCTGCCTCGGCGATGGTCTGCCGGGCGCTTTGGATGGCGCGGTCTGCGGTGATGAGGGTTTTCTCCTTGTCGGCGATGCTCTGGATGCAGGCCCTCATCTTCTCCTCATCCGGGGCCGCCGCCTCGATGACGGCGCGGGCCTGCTCGACGGCTGCAGCCGCCTCCTCTGCCGCCGGGGCGGCTGCGGCGAGCATCTCTGCGTTGGAGAGCTGTGCCTTTACTGCGGCGAGCCGGTTGCCCTTGTCGGTAATGTCGGCCCCCGTGGCCGATGCTTCTTGCTCCTTGGCCTCTGCCTGCTTGGTGAGTTCCTCTCGCATGGCCTCGCTGCGCTGCGCGGCGGCGATGGCCGCCTCGAGGGTCTCTGCCTCTTTCTGTGCGGCGGAGATTTTGTCGTCGTACTGCCCGAGCTCGGCTTCGAGCTCTGCCTTCGCGGCGATTTGCTCCTCGAGGACGGAGAGGCGCTCGCGGGTGGCGGCAATCTTCCGGCGCTGCTCGCTAGCCCCGTCCTTGGCAAGGTCTTCGAGCCGGCCATAGATGTCCAGCCCGAGGAGGGCAGAGAGAACTTCCATACGCCTGTCGCTGCTGGCCTCGAGGAATAGGCCGTAGGCGTCCTGCCGGATGAGCGCCACGGAGCAGAAGGTGTTGCAGTCCATTCCGAGGACGCGCTCGATGCGGGCCTGCGTCAGCTTCATGGTGGTGTCGCTTTCGTCTAGCCATTCGCCGGTCTCGGGGTTGCGCCGGTGGATGGCGAGTGTGCCGCGTCCGCTCTTGGTTCTGGTGCGGATGACGCGATAGGTCTCTGCCCCCATGCCGAAGGTGAAGGTGATGGCCCCGCTCTTGGTGCCGTCCCGCACCCAGCCACCGATGTCTTCCTTTCGGGTCTGCTCATAGAGGCAGTCGGCGATGGCGTCCATAAAGAGGCTGCTCTTGCCGACGCCGTTCTGCCCGTTCACCATAGCCATGTGAACCTCCGAAAAGTCGAATTCCGCCTCGGTGTAGCTGCGGTAGTTCTTGACCTCGATGGAGATGGGGGCGAAGTTGCCGGTACGCTTGTCGGCGTCTCTGCCGTCGTCTGCCTTCTTGATGAGCGGGGCGGCGAGCTCCATGAGCCGGGCCGCCTCCTCCGGCGTGACCTCGAGCTTCTTGAGGTAGCGTTCGAGGGCCTCTGTGGGGCCTTCGTGCTCCGTGACCTCGCTTTCGCCCGCGACGTCTTCGACGTCCTCCGGGAGCACCTCTGCGACATAGAACGCGCCCGCCGCAAGCAGTTTCTTTTGCAGGTCGGCTTTGTTGAGGGCCTTTTCCTGCTCTGCGGTGCAGTTGTAGCGGACGCGGACGATGGCGTCCTTGAGCGGCTCCGGCGCTTCCGGGAGCTCTCCGCTGGCCGTGAAGGCGGTGACGTCCTCCGGCCCCATGCGGTAGGTGTAGTGCTGACGCTCCGGCGTCTGGTCGAACTTTGTCTCAACTGCGGTGCCGGGTTCTCTGACGGGGGAGGTGTAAATCCGATGGAGCCAGAAGCCGTGCTTGACACCTTCGTCGTTGAAGTTGAGCTGATTGGGGCTGCCGCAGTAATAGGCCGGGGTATTGCACGGGAGTTTCTGCGGGCGGTGGATATGCCCGAAACAGGCGAGGTCTACGCCGGTGCTGTCGATGGTCGAAGGGAGTATGACAACGTCCTGCCCCGCGAGGAAGGTGCTGCCGTTGTCGGCCTCGCTGCCGGCGACGGTGTAATGGGCCACGAGGATGCTCGGGATGCTCTTGTCGAGCTCCGTAGAAAGCCCGAGCAGAACGTCGTTGATGAGCGCGGTAGCGTTGCGGTTCTCGGTCTCCTTATCCGCTCCGGGGCAAAACAGCCGCAGGCGGCCTTTGTCGAAGCCGGGGAGGGCCAAAATCTGAACCGGCCCGGCGCTGGTGGTGAGTTTCTCGACGCCCGGCGCGGTGTAGATGTGGAGGTTCTTTTCGTCCTTGGTGATTTCCCGCACAGTCTCGAAGGCGCGGGGGTTGTCGTGGTTCTCGGTGCCGAACAGCAGGACAACGTGCTCGCTGCTGCGGCACAGAGGTCGGATGAATTCGGTGATGGCGTCGTTCACGTCGTCGAGGGCGGTGTCGGCCCAGACGCGGGAGCGGTTGAACAGGTCTCCGGCGATGATGGTGACGTTCGGCGTCTCCGTCGCGGCCCGCTGCGCGATGTACTTCATGCAGGCGATGGTGTCCTGCCTGCGGGCGTTTTTACCGTCCCGAACCGGCCCCGTAAGGTCTCCGAGGTGGATGTCGGCGGTGTGCAAAATCTTCATGTAAATCCCCCTTTAGCGAATGGTCATAGAGAGGTTGTAGATATACTGGCCGCATCTGACGCAGCGGTCTTTCTTCCTCCAAAATCCAAGTTTTTTCATTCCCCGGACGCTGCCGGTGTGGTGGATAGACGGATGGCGGTCTTTCTGTGCTTGGGTGAGGCGTTCGTACTTCATGACGGGGCTCCCTTCTTTTCGGAGGCGACGGTGAGGGCTACGGCGAGCTCATTGAGCATATCTCTGATGGCTTCGGCGTCCTCGACGAGCTCGCGGGCCGTGGCCGGGGCACCGTTCTTCCCGCGCCCCTCAATCCAGAGCTCAACGTGCTCATCTACGTCGAAGTCATCGGCGTACTCACGGACGTTCTTGACGAAATTCCCCTTCTGAACGCCGAAGATGAAGTCTTCTCCGGCGGGGGAATACTTTTCGAGCTCCACATAGTCTTCCTCCAGGTCATCGTGGACGCGCCAGTCGAGCGCCTCGCATACGGCGATGTGCTGCTCCGTCATGCTTATCGGCCTCCCCTCGCGGCCTTCTCCGCCTTCTGGCAGCGGGTGCAGAGGCATCGTCCGAACTTGCGCTCGCTGTACCCTTTGATGTTCTCGGGCGTCCAGATGCGTCCGTCCTTTGCTCTGGTCTCGACGATTTGCTCCCCGCAGTCGTCGCAGAAGATGGCGTCCGGGTCGTCGAAGTCCGGGGCGTCGTCCGGCTCCTCCGGCATCCCTCCAGCCTCGTAACCGCCGTCGGCTCCGTCGTCCGGGATGACCTCTGCCGTCGTCTGGGCCGCCGGGAGGGCTGCTCTCGGTGCTCCCGCGCCCTCAAACAGCATCCCCATCGACTGCAAGTAGTTGGAGGCGACAGCCTCCTTGATTTCCGGGGCGTCGAGATTGGGGACGACGTGTGCGATGATGAAGGGCTTGCGAAGCTCCGGGAGGGAGTAGGTCGCCGCGAGACCGAGGGCTGCGCGGAGCGCCCGCATGAATGCCTTGCTTTCTGCCATCGCCGTCCGATGCGGGAGGAACCGCTTGTATTGGGCCTCCGTCATGCTCTCCTTTTCGGCTGCACAGTCGATTTCCTTAGTCGCCTTCATGAGGCGGAATCCGCCGGAAGGCTCCGGGACGCGGATGGTAACGGTGACGGCCACGTCGTAGCGGGCCGGGCAGGTGCCGCAGGCTTTGGGCTTCCCGACGGCGCGGGCCATGTCTACGCACCTCTTACAGCCGTCCGTCATGCCGCTCTCGGTCTCGACGATGCTGATGTTGGCCGCTGCGGCCAGCTTCATGCCGCCGACCTTGGTGATGGCGTACTTGCCGCTGCTCTTTTCTCGGTAGATGTCCTTGCTGTTCTCTGGGTCTGCCACGTCGAGCTGCACCTTGTTCACGATGATGCGCTGCAGGTTGCTCATGACCTGCATGGTAGTGACGGGGATGAGGACATTGAACTTGTCCGGGGGGTATTCATTGAGCTGGACGATGGTGCCAGTGATGTTGTTGTTCATGGTGGTCTCCTTCCTTGACACACGGCCTTCACCGTGCTATACTGACCGTAGTTTCATTTCACAAGGGCCGTTTCCGTTGCAGCGGGGCGGCTCTTTTCCGTCTCTCGGCTCATCGCCCAGAGAAGCATATCGGTAATAGTCTCCTCGAGGGAGCGCAGAAACGCGAGTGCGGTGTCGAAGTCTGCGCGTTCCATGTGGTCTACAATTCCGTCGTCGGCAATGCTTTCGAGCTTGTCGGCGATTTCTTTTGCCTTCTGGAGCCTCTGGCTGACGCGAAGGGCGGCCCACGGAAGGTCGCGGTCTACTGCCCGCTTGCCGGTCTTCTTTCCGACGGGGCAGCTCGCGCAGTAGCGGAGCATGATGTCGGGCCTCTGGTAGCCCTCCGCATATCGGATGATGTCGTCCGGGGAGACAGGTACGTCGCCTCGCTCATGCCGCCCTATGGTCTCGGGCGAGTAGTTGAGCTTGATGGCCGCCGTGTCTCGTGACGCATATCCGGCCTGCAAACGTGCATCGCGGAGGTAACTTTGGGTAGCGGATGCTGCGGTTGTTGCCACGCTGTTTCCCTCCTTTCTGGGGTATAATTGGGTTGAGCTTGAGGGAGGGCCCTCAACAGCCATAGCGCCCGAGTGGCGTCACGGTGGCGGTTGCCATCCAGTCCTCGACGGTGCTGCCGGTGTCCGTTCGGATTGTCCAGTGCGTGTTGTGCGCCGTCTTGAACGTGCCGGAGAAATGCCGGAGGAGGTGAAGCATTCCGGGGTCGTCTTGGTCTACCCAGAGGGAGAAGTTCGGGTATCTCGAGCCCTCTGCTTTCTCGAGCTCATAGACGTGCCTATAAACCGCTTCCCGGCGAGCCGTCATATCCGGGTCGCATTGGAATTCATCGCCGTAGTTGAGGCGCTCTGTGCCTTTTGGGGAATATCCGTCCCGGAATACGCGGTAGCCGCCAAAGTCCGGGCAAACCGCAACGGCGTCGAAGCTGGCCCCGAGGTCGTTCACAAACTTCAAAATGCTCTCGAGGGTGTAGTCGATGCGGGCCCTCCGCTCGAACGGGAGGATGTGCCGGTTGCAGTCGTCGTTTCTGTCGTCGTCGGTGACGTAGTGAAGGTAGTCAATCCAGCCATAGTAGGTAGGCTCGAGGCCGAGCTTCCTGTTTTCCTTGCCGATGGTGCCGCAGATGATTTCGAGGTAGACCGCTGCGGCCCCGTCGTGAGGCTCCCCGCAAGAGCATCGCGGGTGTTTCTTCTCGGGGTCGAGGTGGAATGCGGTGCGGATGCGGCAGTTGCCGATGGTGGCCTTGCTGCTGTCTGCTCCGCTCCATCCAGCTCCCTCGAAATAGAGGGTCTTGCTCATCTCACTGCCCTCCTTTATCGACGGATGGGTGCCGGGGGCGGAGTGGTCTTGCCGATGAAGCAGTTGCCGCAGTACTTCCAGTTCTGGCCCTCCTTAACGAAGGTTGGGAAGGTGCCGCGCCAGTGGCCGGTCTCCGGGTCGAATTCGTGGCTGTACGGCTCGCCGACCTGCAGGAAGCCGCGCTCCATCTTGGCGGGAGGGAGGACGTCGCGCATATCATCGACGATGCGCTCCTCGACGTAGTCTCCGGGCCGCGCCGCCTTGGTGAAGTCTCCGGCGGCCTCCCAATCGGCGTAGGTCACGATGCGCCGCTCGCTCTCCTCCGGCTGCTGCTTGCAGTCGCAAATCTCTCCGGGGTCGAGGGCCGCTCCGCAGTGGTCGCAGAAATAGTTGTGCATGGTCTGGTCTCCTTTCGTCTCTGATGGCTCCCGATGGCCGTCCAGCCGCGAAGCTGCCAGCCAAATACGGGGGCGATGATGATGTAGAGTGGAATGAAAAGTTCTCCGCCGGGGAGGCCTGTGCGGGCCCCGAGGGCGTCGATGCCGAGGATGATGAGCCGGGCCGCGACGGCCCCCATGAGGATGATGAAAGTCATGCGGTAGAAGGGTGCGAGGCGCTTACTGGCCTGCCGCCTTGCGCGTCGCCTTGGTCTTGCCATTGTGCTCTCTCCTTTCCTTGGTCTGCCGTGGAGGTTGGTCGAGGAGCTCATCGCCGCAGTAAAATTTCTCGCAGAACCGGCGGCGGGGTACTCTCCCGGCGATGGTCTCATAGCCTTCCGCCTAAAGCTCGCGGTTTATCTTCCGCATAATCTGGTAGGCCTTTGACTGTGAGATGCCGAGGATTTGCATGACGTCCTCCACGAAAAGAAATTTCGCTGTGGTGCTTCTCATCGTGGGTGCGCTCCTCTCTTTAGCTGCTGGCCTTCTGGGCCTCGTAGTCCGCCATGAACTGGCGAACCTTGGGGATGAGCTCATGCCCGGCGCAGCGGCCAGTCGTACACTCGATGAGGGTGCTGCGCTTGACATCTGCGCCGGTTGCGACATCCCGATAGGTGAGGCCGTAGGTGGCACAGAAGGCCATGAGCTCGACGCCGAAGTCGTTCTTGGGCTTCTTCCGTACTGCCATTGTGGGGTTTCCTCCTTTCCTTCTTTGTGCGCCTTGCGCGTTTGGTGTTTCTGTGGTAGAATGATTCAATGGATGGGTGTGTCTGGCCGCTCGTAGTAGGCCGGGTCGTATTTGGCGGTCTGCTTGATGATGAGCTGGAATTCAGAACCGTCCTCCATCTGAATGAGGACGCCTTTGTCGGTGTCGCTGATGCCTGCGTCCTTGAGGGTCTTGCAGATGGCTACCTTGTTGAGGACGGTGTCCTCAAATCCGTAGAACCGGGCCAGCAGATACCAGAGGCCGTCTTGGATGATTTCTTCGCTCACGGTGTTCACCTCCTCACAAGATGGGCTTGCCCTCGCGCCGGCAGGCGCGGTAGTAGTTGATGAGCATCACGAAGTCGCCGGGGCTGATGAAGGCTTCTTCGTCTGGGATGCTTTCATGGTCGCCGTGCTGGTCTTCGATGAAGAGGAGCGTCGCCCCGTCGTGCTGACGCTGCACCAGCTTCATCTTCCGCTGGTTGTTGACCTCGAAAGAGATGGTGTTCATTCGTCGTCGCCCTCCTCAAGGTCTTCCGACGGGATGATGGTGCGCTCGGTGATGTTCCCGTAGGTGTAGCCGTTGTCGTTGCGGAGATAGACGGGGAGGTCTTCGTCGAAGTCCGAGAGGATTTCGATGAGCTCGCCGACGGTGAGGGTCTTGCCGCAGTCGTCCGGGGCATAGCCGCTCCGGCGGCCTTCGATATAGAGCGCGTTCATGGTGTTCTCCTTTCTTCTGGCCGGGGCCGTTAGGCCCGGCCCTTGGCGGTGTTTACTCTCGTCAAGACTTCCGTCCAGTGGCTCAAGTCCGTTTTGGCGGCTCGGTGGTCTTTGACGGCGTTCCTAAGTGCTGCACTTTCCGGCTGGTCTGCCACCTCGACGATGCGAGCGGCTGCGTCGTTGACCTCTTTCCCAAGGTCAGCAACCGTTTTCGAGAGGAGGCGGGAAATGTCTGCGAGGTCGTCGTCTGCGAGGAGGCTGCTCTTGAGGGATGCTATCTCTGCGTCCTTCTCCTCCGCGATTTGGTGCGCTGTGGCGTGAGCTGCCTCGTAGTCCTTTTCACTCTCCGCGAGCTTGTCCCGGAGCTCTTCAATGGTGCCGTTGGCGTCGTTGAGCTCTCTGTCCGAGGTAAGCCAGCGGTCTTTCATGCTTAAGGCCCAGTCGTTTTCGATGTTGGCCTCTGCGTCCTTGAAGCATCCGTCAAAGGCGGTGGCGATGTAGCTGTCCGGGCCGAGCTCCTCAACGATTTTGCGGATTTTCTCGAGGGCGGCCCGTTCCTGCTGCTTGGTAGCGGGGGCGTCGTTGCTCACGAGCTCTACGCTGGTGATGGTGCCGTTCCCGTGACGGTAGACCTCCTTGAAGTCCCGCCGGGCCTGCGCCTCGCTCGGAGCGGTGAAGTTGTCCGAGCCGACGGTGCCGTTCTCGCGGGTGAAGGTGATTTTGTAGGTATTCATGCGGGCTCCTTTCTCATGCGGCGGGCCTTGGCGGCCCGTGTATGGTGGGCGGTTTTGGTTGCCTTCTTCGTTTGGTGTGCTTTAATTATAGTCCGCATTTGAGGATTTGTAAAGCCCTTTCTCGGATTTTTTCAAAAATTTTTTCAGCAGGCGTCCTCGTCTGCGGATTGGAGGAGCTAAAATGACGATTTGTGAGAGAGTTTTCTCCCTCTTGGCCTCTGATGGCCGAGACCAAAAAGACCTCGCCATGCACATCGGCGTTTCGACGCGCACGGTGAGCACATGGAAAACGCGGGGGACAAATCCGGGGGCCGAGTACATCGCCGGCATCGCGGAGTTCTTTAGCGTTTCCACCGACTACATCCTCACCGGGGAGGAGAGGCAATACTCCGTCTCCCCGGCTGACGAGGAAGTCTTGAGTGCCTACCACGCGCTCAAGAGGCCGGAGCAGGTCTATATTCTGGGTGAGATGTACCGCCGGGCCGGGCTGGTTCCTTCGCAGCCCGCCGGCGATGAGAGCAAAAAAGCTGCCGAGCCCGAGGCTTCCATCGGGTCGGCAGGGTGATTTATCTGGATTACCCTCTTGGAGGTGGTGACGAGTGAAGGTTGGGTATCTTCGCTGTGCGGCCTGTGGGGCCGAAACAAATTGTGTCGAGTTGACCGCCGGGCTCTGCCCGGCCTGCAAAGATGAGCGCGTCCGGGAGCTCTCGCTCCTTCACCGCCGGTATGACCGTGCTATTCTGGCTGGAGACCTCTCCGCCGCTTCGCTGGCTGCCGATGAGGTGGAGGGCTATGAGCGTGTCTGGGGGCTCCGGCTGCTTGCTGCGCCCTCTGTGGCTCAAATGCGCCGCGCCATAGCTGGCACTTCGGAGGGCGATGCCTATGGGGCTTGAACAACAGGTATGGTCGCTTTCCGATGGGAAAAGGCTGCGGGAGGTGAAGGCTCCGAGCGAGAAGCAGATTGAAGACTTGCTCGCCGCGAACATCGAAATTCTCGACGCCGGTTGGCTGGTGATAGGCCGGCAGGTGAAGACGGAGGGTGGCGGCTTCATTGACATCCTCTGCATCGACCAGCAGGGGGCCTTGGTGGTCGTCGAGCTCAAACGCGAGCTGACGCCCCGGGAGGTAACGGCGCAGGCCCTTGACTACGCTTCCTGCGTCTCCGTCTTCACGGAGGCCCAGATAGCCGAGACCTACATGGCGTACAGTCGGAAGCTGGGGCGGCCCGAGACGCTTGACAAGGCGTATGAGCGGAAATTCGGGATGAAGCTGGACGCTGACGCCTTCCGGGGCGATGCTGGCCGGAATGAGGTGAAAATCGTCGTCGTAGCGACGCGCATGGACGGCAGCACCGAGCGCATCATCGAGTATCTGTCCGAAGCCTTCAAGGTGAATATCAACATCCTGTTCTTCTGCGTCCTCGAGTACAACGGCTCCTTGCTGCTGTCTCGGGCGTGGCTCCGTGAGCGCGAGGAGCTCGCTGCTGCGCCTGCCGTGGGCCGCCGTGAATGGAATGGGGAATACTTCTTCAATTTCGGCGACAGCGAGAGCCGCAGTTGGGAGGAGGCCCGGAAGTACGGCTTCATCTGCGGTGGCGGTGGGAAATGGTACCACCAAGTCATTTCCTCTATTGAGCCGGGCTCGCGGGTCTGGGTTCGCATTCCGGGCTCCGGCTACGTCGGCGTCTGCACCGTCCGCGAGAAGGCTGTCCCGGCCCCGGAGGCGGTTCTCTCCGTCGATGGGAAGGACGTTCCCTTCCTCGAGCTCCCGCTCAAGGGCCATTATCATCGGGACAGAACCGACTATGATGAGCAGGAATTTATTGTGAAGGTGGATTGGGAAGTCTCCGTCCCGAAGGATGAGGCTGTTCACGAGTTCGGCTTCTTTGGCAATCAGAATATCGCCTGCCGCCCCACGGCTCCGAGCTGGGAGTTTACCCTTGACCGCCTAAAATCTGTCTGGGGTCTCCGTCGGGATGGAGGTGGTGCCGATGCCAGTTTACAAGGATGATGAGCGCGGGACATGGTACGCCTCTTTCTACTACACCGACTGGCAAGGCCGCCGGAAGCTCAAGAAGAAGCGCGGGTTTGAGCGCAAGAAGGACGCACAGGAATTCGAGCGCGAGTTCCTTGCGAAGCAAGAGCGTTCCTGCGATATGACCTTCGCCTCCCTTTGGGCGCTCTATTGTGAGGATATGACTTCCCGCCTGCGGGAAAATACCCTACAAAGCAAAAAATACCTCGTAGAGCGGCACATTCTGCCGTTCTACGAGGCTCTAAAGGTGAATGAGATAACTCCCGCCCATGTGCGAAAATGGCAATCCGAGCTGCTGTCAAAGGGGTACGCGCAGACCTATGTGAAGACGATAAATAATCAGCTTGTTGCCGTACTGAATTATGCCGTCCGCTACTACGGCCTGCCTTCAAATCCCTGCCACGTCGCCGGGAGTGTGGGCCGGAAGAACGCCGACGCGATGAAGTTCTGGACAAAGGAACAGTTTGAGGCCTTCCTCGCCTGTGTGGAGCGGCCCTCTGCCCGCGCCGGGTTCTCCTTGTTGTTTTGGACGGGCATCCGTATCGGGGAGCTGCTCGCGCTTACGCTCAACGACTTCGACTTCGAGAAGAAGACGCTTTCAGTCTCAAAGTCCTTCCAGTCGATAAAGGGCCAGGAGGTTATCACAGAACCGAAAACGCAAAAGAGCAAGCGCGTTATCCCTCTGCCGGACAAGCTCTGCGCCGTGGTGCAGGAATACACAACGCGCCTCTATGACTACTCCTCAGACGAAAGGCTTTTCCCGTTCACAAAGTCCTTCTTTCACAAGGAGATGGAAAAAGCCTGCGCGGCCTCCGGCGTCGAGAAAATCCGTCTGCACGACCTCCGGCATTCTCACGCCTCGCTGCTCATAGAGATGGGGGCTCCAATACTTCTTGTCTCCGAACGCCTCGGGCATGAGGACGTTGAGACTACCCTTCGTACCTACGGGCACCTCTATCCGAACAAGCATGAGGACACCGTAAAGAAGCTGGATGACCTCATGAAATAGCCCCTTCGGCCCGTGGTATTACCGTGGCATTTGGGCCTTTCGGCGGCCTGCCACTGGCATTACTTTGGTATGAAAAAATCCTCGGGAGCCGTGCAAAAAATCTGCATTTGAAGTAATATATGTAACAAAACGCGGATTATAGAGCGTCAAACGAGGAATAACAAACTTTATCCGTAGAGTGGGAATGAGTTTTTGAAGCTCTGAACCCGTTGCGGCACAATGCTTTCCGGGTTTTACGGCCCTCTTTTGATAACGATTTGATAACGCTCCCTATATGCCGTGTCATTCTGTATCCCCAGTGGATTGCAGGTAAAGAGTGTTCTTTTACGGCTTGTAGGTGACAAAATCCATATTAGAAAGCCCTTACCGATGGCAACGTCGGTAAGGGCTTTTTGCTGTCTATTCGTCTATATCGAGCTTGTTCTGGAACGCTTCTACCAGGAAATCGCTCAACTCCTTGGAGGGAACTTTCGCCCAACGGTGGGTGATGTCGTACTTGGGATAGTTGTACCGCCAGCGGTCATAGTCCTCTCTGGTGATCTCCCCGGCCTCCAGCTTCTTGGCCTGCTCCGCCCAGGCGGACAACATATCAAGCATATTGGCATAGGTCTTGCCTTTGGACTTGTCCAGACGCAGACAAATCTCGCCGTCAATCTCCCCGATGGTCAGCCCTCGAATATCCTCTAAGGCAAAGAGGGTGTGCATCAGGCCGATGTCGGTATCTATGTCAGGGACGGTCAGGGCATCAGGGGAAATATCAAAGAAGCCCGCCAGGGTCTTTGTCAGGTCGGCCTTGGGGGTGCGGCTCCCGGTTTCATACTGTGCCATACGCACATCGGCGGAGCGTTCCGGGAAACCCACCACCATGCCGAGGTACTTCTGTGTGATGCCCTTCATGTTGCGGAAGAAACGAATACGTTCACCAATCGCCATAACTGCCAACTCCAATCTATGTAATGGGGACACTTGAAGTATAACAGATATGTTTAGACCAGTCAAGAGAAAAATAAATAAATTTGTTTATATTTTCTCGTTGGAAGGTCTTGACATAACGGAATAGAGTTAGTATAATAGGACTACGTTAAGCAAATAGCGTTAAATCAAAAGAAAGGAGGAATCACCATGGAGAACAGATTCATCCGGGCGGAAGAAGTTGCGGACGAGCTGGGTGTATCGAAGCCCTACGCCTATAAACTCATCCGGCAGCTCAACGAAGAATTGAAGGACAAGGGCTTCATCACCATCGCAGGGCGGGTCAACCGCCAGTATTTCAACGAACGGCTCTACGGGGCCAGAAAGGAAGGGAACTAAATGCCAGTCTTTAAGGACGAAACAAGAGGAACATGGTACGTCATGGTGCGGTATCAGGACTGGACAGGGGAGCGCAAGCAGAAGTGTAAGCGTGGCTTTGGCACCAAACGGGAGGCCCAGGAGTGGGAGCGCAGTTTCCAGATGCAGACCTCCGGCGACCTGGACATGAGCTTTGAAGCCTTTACCGAGCTTTACACCAAGGATGTGAAACCCCGGCTCAAGGAGAACACCTGGCTGACCAAGGAGAACATCATCCAAAAGAAGATTCTGCCCTACTTTGGCAAGCGGAAGATCAGCGAGATTACCACCAAGGACGTGATCGCATGGCAAAACGAGCTGCTGGCCTATCGGGACGAGAAGCGAAAATCTTATTCAGCTACTTATCTCAAAACCCTGCACAATCAGCTTAGCGCCATCTTCAACCACGCTGTCCGCTTCTATGAACTGCGCTCCAACCCCGCCGCCAAGGCTGGTAACATGGGAGCGGAAGGACGGAAGGAAATGCTGTTCTGGACGAAAGCGGAGTATCAGCGGTTTGCAGATGCCATGATGGACAAGCCCATTTCCTACTACGCCTTTGAAATGCTCTATTGGTGCGGTATTCGGGAGGGGGAGCTGCTGGCCCTGACCCCAGCAGACTTTGACTTTGAGGCCGGGACGGTGAAGATTAGCAAATCCTACCAGCGGCTCCACGGCGAGGACGTCATTACCACGCCAAAGACGAAGAAAAGCAACCGCACCATTAAAATGCCCCACTTCCTCTGTGACGAGATGAAGGACTACCTGGGGATGCTCTACGGCATCAAGAAGAAGGAGCGTATTTTCACCATCACGAAAAGCTACCTCCACCATGAGATGGACAGAGGGGCGAAAGAGGCGGGGATAAAGCGCATCAGAATCCACGACCTGAGACATTCGCACATTTCACTTCTGATTGATATGGGCTTCTCTGCGGTGGCGATTGCCGACCGTGTAGGGCATGAGAGTATCGAGATCACCTACCGCTATGCCCACCTGTTTCCGTCCAAGCAGACGGAGATGGCGGACAAACTGGACTTTGAAAGGACGGGAGCATAATGTCAGCTAAGAATTTGGACAACCACAACCGTTGGAGGAACAAGACCGTGGCTTTCCGGGTATCCCCGGAGGAAAACGAGCAGATTGACGCCGCTGTGCGGCTCTCTGGCCTGACAAAGCAGGACTACATCACCAAGCGGCTCCTGTGCCGGGACGTAGTGGTGCAGGGCAATCCCAGAGTGTATAAGGCCCTGCGGGATGAACTGGCCGCTGTGTTGGCCGAGCTGCGGCGGGTCGAGGACGGGGCCAACGTGGACGGTGAGCTGCTGGACACCATTCGGATGATCGTCGCTATCATGGGCGGCATGAAGGAGGATTGATAGATTGATGGATTCCAAAGAAACGAAAAGGACTGTCCCGGTTCCGTCTGTTGGCGCAGACGGGGAACAGCCCATTTCACAAACAACTACCCCAAGTATAGCAGAGGAAATGGCTGAAAACAACCCCCAGGAGAAAAATTACCGAGAAATGCTGCGGCAAATGCAGCGCATGAGCGACCCGGCGTATCTCCACACAGTTTCCATGAACGACCTTTACCAGAACATCTACCAGAGCAGACCGCCCGTCATTGACGGTCTGCTCTATCCTGGGACATACCTCTTTGCGGGGGCACCCAAGGTGGGCAAGTCTTTCCTGATGGCCCAGCTTGCCTATCATGTCAGCACCGGCCTCCCCCTATGGGACTATCCCGTTCACAAGGGGACTGTCCTCTATCTGGCGCTGGAGGACGATCACCGCCGCTTGCAGGAGCGCCTTTACCGGATGTTCGGCATGGAGACTACCACTGATCTCCTCTTTGCAATCCACGCCAAACAGGTCGGTGTTGGATTGGAGGAACAGCTAAAGCGGTTCGTGCAGGAACACCCAGACACCAAGCTGATTATCATTGACACCCTCCAGAAAATCCGGGAGGCTGGCGGAGATAAGTACAGCTACGCTAACGATTACGAAGTGGTGGCGAAACTGAAACGCCTTGCTGATGACTGCGGCATCTGCCTCCTGCTGGTACATCATACCCGGAAACAACAGGCCGATGATAAGTTCGATATGATCTCTGGCACCAACGGACTGGCGGGGGCAGCGGACGGGGCCTTTCTTCTTCAAAAGGAGAAGCGGACAGACGGCACCGCTACCCTGGACGTGGTGGGACGTGACCAGCAAGACCAGCGATTCTATCTCACCAAGGACAAGGAACGGCTGACATGGACGCTGGAACGGATGGAAGCGGAACAGTGGATAGAGCCGCCCGACCCGGTGCTGGAGGCCATAGCCGCCCTTGTAACGGCGGAGAGGCCGTTCTGGTGCGGTACTGCCACGGAACTGGCATCGGCCCTGCAAGTAGATATGAAGCCCAATGCCCTGGCGATGCGGCTGAACGTCCGGGCCAGTAAGCTGGCGGCGGAGTATCATATCCGCTATGAGAATGGCCGCACTCACGCCGGGAGGGAGATCAAGCTGACGCTGGAGCCTCCCCAGGCGTGACGACCGTGACGGCTGTGACGGCTTTTTTGAGAGCGGGGACGGTGTCTAAAACATCGTCACGGTCGTCACAGCTGTCACGGGGAGCGGGGGCAAATGTCAAGGGGCATACCTGTGGGTGGAGATTGCCGTAAGGCAATACAACCCGTACCCCTTGACATTTGGCCCACGGAGGACACTTGCCGGGTGGTGGGAAAGGCTGTGCCTTTCCCACCTGCCCAACGGCGAGTGGCAAAGTTTAGGCGGGGTGCAGGGTGCCCTTTTCAAAGGGCGGCCCTGCTGGGGGAGGCAACCGCAGTTGCCGGGGGCAAAGCCCCCACACCCCCTCGGGAGAGCCCACGACGCTTTGCAGCCCGAAGGGATGAAAGTGTCATAGTGGGTTATTACACTTCCCGCAGGAAGTGCATCCCCCGTACCCCGTCCGCTTTCAACAACCCAAAATCTAAAACAGGAGGATTTTTGCCTATGGCGAGAGGCGACGGTATTGACCGTACCAACGCAAGAAATATGAGGTTGACCGCAACCAAGATCGGCAACACCCAGCAGCACAACGAGCGTGAGAAGGATTCCTATGTTAATCAGGACATTGTACTGGAGCGGACGCCGCTCAATGTCCATTTCAAAACTCCATCCGCTGGGTATCAGGAGATGTTCGCACAAATGGAGGCCGACGGCGTGATCTCCACCCGTGGCATCAAAGAGGATGCCTTTCGATACGGCGAGCTGGTCTTTGATGTAAACTCCGCTTACTTCTACAATCATAGCGGTTATGACTTCGCAAAGCAATTTTACACCGAAGCGTACAAAGCTGCAATCAAAATTGTGGGCGGAGAGCAGTATATTTTGTCGGCGGTCATGCACGCCGACGAGCGCAACCGGGCCATGTCCGAGGCGCTGGGGGAGGACGTGTACCACTACCACCTCCATGTGGTTTATATCCCGGTAGTGGAGAAGGAGATACGCTGGACAAAGCGGTGCAAGGACAAGTCCTTGGTGGGCAAGGTTAAGGAAACAATCATGCAGGTGAGTATGAGCAAGAAGTGGGCGTCTAAGCCCATCGTCAACGAGGAAACCGGGGAACCGCTTCTGACCCCCAAGGGCAAGCCTATCCTGCGAAAGTCGTACAGTGTCCTGCAAGATGATTTCTTTGAGCATATGCGCTCCGCTGGCTATGACGATGTAGAGCGTGGGGAGCGTGGCAGCTCCGAGGAACATCTGACGGTCACGCAGTTCAAGACGGAGTGTGAGCAGGAACGGCTTGCACAGCTTCAAGAGGCGTCGGCACTGGCCCAGGTCGAGGCCGACCAAAAGAATAAGGAGGCGGCAGCAGCCGAGAAGAAAGCGGCCCAGGCCAGGGCCAAGCTGGACGATGTGGCCCCCTTGCTGAAGGGCATAGAAAAGCTGGCAGCGGACTTCTCCGACGACCCGGAGCAGACGCTGCCAGAGGCGGGGCCACTGGAATCGGCCAAGTCCTACCGAGAGAAGAAAGCCAAGCCCCTTTGGCAGAAGATCGTCAGGGTGCTGCGCTCCGTCTACCGGGCCTACTTCGACCTCAAGAGCAAGTTTGAGCGGTTGCAGAGCGCCTATGATCGTGAGGTCAGTAAGAACGGCTCTCTGTCAGCCAGGATTTATGAGGTCTGTGCCGAGAGGGACGGCCTAAAAGGACAGGTCACGGACTATGAGCGGGTCAGACGGGCCATTGGCCCGGAACAGGCGGACAGGATACTGGAGGCAGCTTACCAGCAGGAACAGGTCGAAAAGGAGCGGAAACGGGGCACAAGGTCAAAAATGAGGGTAGGCGCACGATAATCACAAAAAATGGAGGGTGTCCCGGTGAATGCCCTCCTGATTTATTTGGGACAGCGGGTAAAAACTTCTTGCATTTTAGAGTGTGCTATGCTATACTGCTGTTATCCTGATTTGAGGAGTCTATTCAACATGCGGCAAGGTATTCTTAAATAAAATTTGATAATGGGCACAAAAATAATTGCCCCTTGCAGGGGCTTGGTTTTTGTACCCAATTTAAGAATGCTTTTGCCTTTTTATCAAATATCGTGACGGATAACGGCTCATGTTAGCTGAATGCGTTTCCATGTATCCGAAGTCATGATCCCCAGCGGTAAAAGTATTTGCCGCTGGGGATTTTTGCGCCCTTTTGGGCCTTGTATGGAGGATAGACATGAACATTATCAATATCGGGATTCTTGCCCATGTAGATGCGGGCAAGACGACACTGACAGAAAGCCTGCTGTATGCCAGCGGAACCATTTCAGAGCCGGGGAGCGTCGAAAAAGGGACAACGAGAACGGACACTATGTTTTTGGAGCGGCAGCGTGGAATTACCATTCAAACGGCAGTCACTTCTTTCCAGTGGCACCGTTGTAAAGTCAACATTGTGGATACTCCCGGCCACATGGATTTCTTGGCAGAGGTATACCGCTCTCTGGCCGTTTTGGACGGGGCCATCTTGGTGCTCTCCGCTAAAGATGGCGTGCAGGCCCAGACCCGTGTTCTGTTCCATGCCCTACGGAAATTGAACATCCCCACCATTATCTTTATCAACAAGATCGACCAGGTTGGCATTGATTTGGAGGGCGTATATCAGTCTGTTCGGGATAAGCTCTCCGCTGATATTATCATCAAACAGACAGTGTCGCTGTCCTCGAAAATAACTCTGACAGAAAACACTAGTGCAGAGGTGTGGGATTCGGTCATCGAAAATAACGATGAGTTATTGGCAAAGTATATCGCAGGAGAATCAATCAGTCAGAAAGAACTTGCGCAAGAAGAACAGCGGCGAGTTCAAGACGCCTCCCTGCTCCCGGTCTATCATGGTAGCGCCAAAAACGGCCTTGGCATTCAACAGTTGATGGATGCGGTGATAGGGCTGTTCCAATCGACCAAGGAACAGGGGAGCGCCGCCCTGTGCGGTAGAGTTTTTAAGGTGGAGTATACAGATTGCGGCCAGAGGCTTGTCTATCTGCGGCTATACAGCGGAACGCTGCGTCTGCGGGATACGGTGGCCCTGGCCGGGAGAGAAAAGCTGAAAATCACAGAGATGCGTATTCCATCCAAAGGGGAGATTGTTCGGACAGATACCGCCCATAAGGGCGAAATTGTCATCCTTCCCAGCGACAGCTTGAGATTAAACGATATATTGGGGGACAAAACCCAACTTCCTCGTGAAATGTGGAGTGATGTTCCCTTCCCTATGCTGCGGACGACGATTACGCCAAAAACGGCAGAGCAAAGAGACCGGTTGCTGGACGCTCTTACGCAAATTGCGGATACTGACCCGCTTTTGCACTACGAGGTGGATTCCACCACCCATGAGATCATTCTTTCTTTTTTGGGTCGGATGCAGTTGGAGGTTGTTTCCGCTTTGCTGACGGAAAAATACAAGATTGAAACAGCAGTGAAGGAACCCACCGTCATTTATTTAGAGCGGCCGCTCAAAGTGGCCAGTCACACCATCCATATCGAGGTGCCGCCTAACCCGTTTTGGGCATCTATCGGACTGTCTGTTACACCGCTCCCGCTTGGCTCCGGTGTAAAATACGAGAGCCGGGTTTCCCTGGGATACCTGAACCAGAGTTTTCAAAACGCTGTCATGGATGGTATCCGTTACGGTTTGGGGCAAGGCTTGTGTGGCTGGAACGTAACGGACTGTAAGATTTGCTTTGAATACGGACTTTACTATAGCCCGGTCAGTACGCCGGCGGACTTCCGCTCATTGGCCCCGATTGTATTGGAACAGGCATTGAAGAAATCTGGGACGCAGTTGCTGGAACCTTATCTCTCCTTCACCCTCTATGCGCCCCAGGAATACCTTTCCAGGGCTTATCATGATGCGCCGAAATACTGTGCCACCATCGAAACGGCCCAGATAAAAAAGGATGAAGTTGTCTTTACTGGCGAGATTCCCGCCCGTTGCATACAGGCATACCGTACTGATTTGGCCTTTTACACCAACGGGCGGAGCGTATGCCTGACGGAACTGAAAGGGTATCAGGCCGCTGTCGGCGAGCCGGTCATCCAGCCCCGCCGTCCAAACAGCCGCCTGGATAAGGTGCGCCATATGTTCAGTAAGATTCCTTGATACGCCACAGCAAGGATGGTTATTGCATTTCCCTGCCTTTCGTGGTAAAATGTAGTTGTAAACCACCAGAGAAAACAACAACCCTGCTACCCCCCGTTATCACCACCGATAACAATTTGATAACAGCCCATCGTATAGGCTGGATAATATGGACACATCAAATAATCAAAAAAATGAGGTATCAAATTTATGAAGCAAAATCCGTTAAACACGATGCCCAACAACGAGTGGGAATAAATATTTAGTGTTTTCTGAATCCTGAAAAGCGTTGGTAATACAGCGTTTTTCAGGATTTTTCTTTTTTAGCGGCTACAAATTGGCTACATTTGCAGCGATTTTTGTAGCCAGAGGCTCACGGCATAATGCCGTCAAGCTGTCTGGCTACCTCCACCTGCTTGTTGGGGTACAGGTGACTGTACGTGTCCATCGTTGTCTGTACCTTTTCATGTCCGAGCCGCTCCGCGATCAGCAGCGGAGAGAAGCCCATCTCCACCAGCAGGCTGGCGTGGCTGTGTCGAATGTCATGCACCCGTATCCGCTTCACGCCCGAAGCCTTGCAGCCGTACTCCATTTCGTGGTACAGAAAGCTCTTGGTGTAGGGAAAGAGCCTGTCGTCCTTTTGCAGCCCGTAGCAATGGGACATATACTCCTGCAAACAGTTGCAAAGGCCGTCGGGAATAGGGATAGTACGGATGCTTTTCGGTGTTTTCGGAGTGGTGATAATATCCTCTTTGCCGAGGCGCTGATAGCTCTTGTTCACCGTCAGGGTCTTCTTCTCGAAGTCGATGTCCGACGGTGTGAGTGCCAGCAGCTCTCCCTCCCGAATCCCCGTGTAGTACATGGTCATGAATACCGTGTAGCTGGCGGGACGGTCTTTCATGCTCTCGATAAATGTCTGGAACTCGTCCTTTGTCCAGAACAGCATTTCATCGGCTTTCTTCTTGCCCATGCTCCCCGCCTTGTGGCAGGGATTTTCTTTCAGCCCATAGTATTTGACTGCGTAGTTGAAAATCGCCGTGAGCTGGTTGTTGATGCACTTGAGATAGGTCTGGGCGTAAGGCTTGCCGTTTTCATCCCGGTAGCTGGTCAGGGAGTTCTGCCATTGGCGCACGTGAGTGGGCTTGATCTCGTTCAGCGGAATTTTCTTGAAGAAAGGCGTTACCTTCAGGTCGATCAGCCATTTCTTGCTGGCAACGGTTGAGGGCTTGAGGCGGTGCTCCATATCCTTGACATACAGAGAGATGAAGTCACCGAAGGTCATGCCGAGGCTGCCCGTGGATTGGCTGATAAAGTCACGTTCCCATTGCAGGGCTTCCTTCTTGGTGGCAAAGCCACGCTTCTTCTTGTGGATGGTCTTGCCTGTCCAGTCCGTCACGCGGATCTGGGACATCCAGCGACCGGTGTCGCCGTCTTTTGTTACTGACATTTTTACCTCCTTCCCTCAAGAATCAGGCTTTGATCAGGTTATTCACTCGTTACTCTCGCTTTTACCGTATTCCTTTTCCAGAAACTCCGTCCGCTTTGCGATTCGCTCATCGCGGTCAAGCTCCTCCGGCTCTGTGCATTTGACTGCGTTCGCGGCGTAATATGCCAAAGTCTGCTCCTTCCACCGCTTGTATGCCGCTTGCGTGGAGTTATAGGCGCGAAGCTCGCTGCGCTCGTCCTCCCACTGTTCAAGAAACAGGCACATATCCGCGTTGAACTCCGCCGTGCTCTTTCCATCAAAAGAAATGGAGCACTCCCATTGCTTGCTGCGGGGCGGCTTCTGCACATTGATCTTGAAGTCGATGCCCTCTACCGTTTCCAGCTTAAAGAGGAAGTCCATCACGTCGGCAAGCGTCCTGATCTGTGTCGTGCTGGATTCATACCCAAGAATATAGGTTGAGGTCGTGTCCAGCAGGTCTGCGATCTGATTGACAACGGCAATCGACACTTCAATCTCTCCGGTTTCGTACTTCTGTACGGTGCGGAGAGATTTTTTCAGCATTTGTGCCAGCTCGGTCTGGTTCAGCCCTTTGCGTTTTCGGAGCTGCTTGATTCTCTGCCCAATGGCGGGATAATCGAAATTGTCCATGTCTGATTCACCTCGTCCATATCATACCACAGAATAAAGCGAATTGCAAGTACATATTTTTATTTTCTAAAGGCTTGACAGATGCATCTTGTGTGCGTATAATAAAATATGTACTCAGGATGCGTATTTCGGAGAGACTGGGAAAAGGAGCGTGAACAAAAGATACGCAGACTGAGAAAAGTCACATTGAAACAGGAGGTACTATGAGAGCACAGTTTATCACAGCGTCAGAGGTGGCGGAGATCATGGGCATCAGCCGTAGCAAGGCATATCAGATTGTCCGGGAAATGAACAGAGAGCTGAAATCCCAGGGCTATCTGACCGTAGCCGGAAAATGCCCCGCCCAGTATTTCAAGCAGAAGTTCTACGGCTTCCAGATTCCCGGAGGTGAGCGCAATGACGGAAAATGAGAAAACGACCGCCCTCATTCCATCTGTTGGCGCAGATGGAGGGCAGCCGCCTCACAATTCAACTAAACAGAGGATACCACATGAAACCTGCGAAAGCAATCCTTCGGAGGAAAATATTGAGGAAATGCGTGAGAGAATCCGGCGCATGAACGACCCGCATTATCTTCATACCGTTTCCATGGCAGAGCTGTATCAGACCGCATACAAGAGCAGGCCGCCCGTCATAGACGGTCTGCTCTACTCCGGGGCATATATCCTCGCAGGAGCGCCCAAAATCGGAAAATCATTTCTGGTAGCGCAGCTTGCCTACCATGTCAGCACAGGGCAAAGGCTGTGGGGCTATGAAGTCCATCAGGGTACGGTTCTATACCTCGCGCTGGAGGATGATTTCCAGAGAATCCAGAGTCGGATGTTTATGATGTACGGCGTGGCGGATACCGCCAGCCTGCATTTTGCAACGGCAGCAAACAAAATCGGAAACGGTCTTGACGAGCAGCTTGAGAATTTCATAAAGGAACACCCCGACACGAAGCTGGTTATCATTGACACCATGCAGAAGATTCGGGAGGCCGGAGGCGAGGCTTACAGCTACGCCAGCGACTATGAGATCATCGGAAAGCTCAAGCGTTTTGCGGACAGGCACAGCATTTGCATCGTTACCGTCCATCACACAAGAAAACAGCCAGCCGGAGACAGCTTTGAAACGATCTCCGGCACGACGGGACTTCTTGGTTGTGCAGACGGAGCACTCCTGATGCAGAAGAAGAAACGGACAGCATTGGAGGCCACGGTCGATGCCGTGGGGCGAGATCAACAGGATCAGATTCTATATCTGAAAAAAGATGCCGACACGCAGATATGGAGCCTTGAACGGACAGCGAACGAGCCGTATCAGGAGCCGTCCGACCCGGTATTGGATATGGTTTCCCAGCTTGTTTCCTCCGGAAGCAGAGAATGGACAGGCAGTCCGACCGAGCTTGCGGAAGCGGTGAATACAGGCATGGCGGCAAATGCCCTCACCAAATACCTGAACGTTAAATCCGGCAGGCTGCTGGACGAGTACCATGTGAGGTATGAGAACAGAGCAAAACACTCCGGGCGGCAGGTGAAGCTCACCTATATGGTAATCGACAATGTAGAGTACGAAGTAATCGAATGAGGACGGCGCGACGGCTGCGGCGGCTGCGACGGTTGCAACGGTTGCAACGGTGAAAATGATACTGTCAGAGCAACCGTCGCTATCGTTGCGACCGTCGCGGATAGGAAAGGATAGGAAAATGAAAAGCGTACAAATCCCCTATGATCTTTTCATCGACCTCGCCATGTACCATCTGCGGGGTGATGATGATTTCGACGAAGAAATCCGGCAGGGCTTGGAGCAAAAGCTCGACGCCATGCTGAACCGGCAGATCTATTCCCGGTATAAGACTGCTCCCAACGAAGAAGAACGGGAGCAGGCGCGGCAGGAGTATCTTGACCGGCGTGGAGTACCGCAAAGCTATCGCTGGACAACTCCTCCTTGGAAGCTGTGACAGGAGCGTGCCACGCTCCTGTTGCTGGCAGACAAGGTAAAGCATTGGCTGACACAGCCCCTCGCATCCCCGTCTCCATCGAAAAACCCGCAGATTTTGAGATGGATGGCGGAGAGGATTTTCAAAATTCTCTCTGCCTGTGGGCGGCAGCGTTGAAGCAAATTCGATTGCTGAAAGGCTGGCGGTCACGCCGTGGATTTTGCAAAGTGGGTACTACTTGCAAGCCACGGCAGAGGCTTCCGCAGAAGCCGCATACCCCCTCGGAGAGCCCACGATACTTTGCAGCCGCAGGATGAAAGTATCATAGTGGGTTATTACACTTCCGCAGAAGTGCCTCCCCGAAAGCTGCCCCGTCCTGCACAATCTGAAATCAGGAGGTAAATGCCCATGGCAAGAGGCGACGGTATTCACCGTACCAACGCAAGAAATATGAGGCTGACGGCTGCCAAAATCGGCAACGCGCAGCAGCACAACGAACGGGAAAAGGAATCCTATGTCAATCAGGATATTGTCCCGGAGAGAACGCACCTCAATGTCCATTTCAAGAAACCGACCGCCGGATATGCGGAGATGTTTGAGCAGTTGAAAAAGGACGGGATCATCTCCACCCGCGGATTGAAAGAGGATGCCTTTCTCTACGGCGAGCTGGTCTTTGACGTAAACACCGCCTATTTTCATAATCACGGCGGCTATGACTTCGCAAAACAATTTTACACCGATGCTTACAAATCCGCAATAGAAATCGTCGGCGGCGAGCAGTACATCCTGTCGGCAGTCATGCACGCCGACGAGCGCAACCGCGCCATGTCCGACGCGCTGGGCAAGGACGTGTACCATTATCACCTTCATGTGGTCTATATCCCCGTCGTAGAGAAGAAAATTCTGTGGTCGAAGCGGTGCAAGGATAAATCGCTGGTGGGGACGGTCAAGGAAACGATACAGCAGGTCAGTATGAGTAAAAAGTGGGATTCCAAGCCCGCGCTGGACGAGCATGGGAAACCGCTGCTGAACGCAAACGGGAAAACTGTGCTCGAAAATCCTATTCCGTTCTGCAAGATGATTTCTTCGCCGCCATGCGAAAGGCAGGGTATGACGATGTGGAGCGAGGCGAGCGCGGCAGCTCTGAGGAACACCTGACGGTGACGCAGTTCAAGGTGCAGCAGGAACAGGCGCGGCTGGCAGAATTCACAGAGCAGAACCGTCAGCAGGAAAAACAGGCAGCAACGCTTGGGAGCAAAATTGAAAAAATCCAGAATCAGCGGGTCGATGTGCGGTCTATCGAAAAAATCGTGGCAACGTCCATTCCCTTCTCACCCAAAGTTGCCGTGGAGCGTGAGGACTTTGACCGACTTTCCACTCTGGCAAAGAAGTACGTTACAGCAGAGAAAAAGGAATCCAAACTGCAAAAGGCGTTGGATGCGGCAAGCAAACTGATTGCAAAGCTCAAGGCTGAGATTGACAGTTTGAAACAGGAAATTTCCGATTATAAGTCTGTCCACAGCAAGCTCCGTGCAGCAGAATTGGAGCGTGAAAATACGGAGCTGCGCGGGAAAGTCCGCAGCTATGAGGATGTAATTCAGCGTAATAATCTGTGGCGATTCTTCCATCCGCGCAGAGAAAAAGCGGTCACGAGGGACGAAGCTCGCTGATTCCTGTGTAGAGCCGGAAAAAACGCATTTTATCGAATGGGAGCGCGTCGGACAGGGCAGACATCGTCCGGCGCGCTCCTGTTTAAAAATCGCCATTTTTCCCAAGTCAAGAGCCGAAGAAAACAGCCGAAAATGCCACTCCTGTGCGACAGAGGGCAGAAAGGAGAGTTTATGAGAACAGGGCTTACGAAGCAGGAAAAGACCACTGATATTTGGTTTGACGAGAAAGACCCCCTTATCCATATCCGCACCCACAACACCGACCTCAAGAACAGGTTGACCGCCTATGCCGCAGCCCACCCCGGTGAGTGCCGCCAGACCGACGCAGACGCGGACACGGGCTGCATGGAGTTTGTGATCCGCAAGGGGCGTTTCTCTTTCCGTCTGACCGTCCCATACAGCGCAGAACGCCGCAGGGCGGCAAGCGAGGCGGCGAAAAAGTGCGGCGTTCATAGAAAAGTTGCACATTTGTATGGAGACAGGAATTGAAAAGTTCGTGCCTTGCATGGTATAATCATATTGGATAGGTTTATCCGCGTAAAGCAAAAGATGATGATATGCCCGAAAGGAGGAAGCCTTTTATGAAACGACTGCCAATTATTGTGCTGACGTTTGCGCTCTGCCTGCTGATAGCGGGCTGCGGCGCAAAGCCAAACGAGCCAGCCGACGGGGACTCTGCAAAAGCGGGGATCGTCGAGCGGATGGCAACGGTAAAAGCAGAGGAAATCAAATATATCTCATCATTCTTTTCTCGTGAGCATGTAAGCGCCAAAGACATGGCCTCCGTCCTCAATGCCGCAGCGGAACACCATAGCGAGCAGCCCGGTCAAGGCTTGGACCATTATACGATGGAGATATACCTCTCCGGGGGGCCTGACGCATATAACTCGTCTGACGAACACTTCGCTTTCTTTGCCGGACTGGACGAGAATCATATAAACGGCATCTACTTTAACAGAAAAGGCGACAGCTCTATCATGAGCTTTGAGGACGAAACGCTCTACTGGCTGATCCGCAACGGCTACCGCACCGAAGAACAGATAGACAAAGCCGCCTATGAACACTATCAGGACATTCTTGACCGGCGGGCGCAGCGATTGGTTTCGCATTGCGTCTCTCCATCCCGAACGGATATCCTCACCGGCTATGAGGTTGTGCAGTTTTATCAAAAAGAAGTCCTTACGGATGAAAGCGGCAGCTACACGGTCTATTGTTGGGAACCTGCGTTTCTGGCGGATTCTACCGACGCTGTTCCGTGGGTGGGAGGGATGTACCTCGATGCCGACGGCAGAGTCTGCGCCTATGAGCAGTACACCTATTTTGTGGCAAAAGGTGAATCCGGAAACTTACCGGCCTACCGTTTCCTGTTCTGGGATTTGTATAACGGAGAAACCGAAGAAGCGGGAAAAGAGCACGCTTTGCAGCGTATCCGGCAGGCGTTTGAACCGGCGGTTCAGGCACATTGGGCGGAGGATGAACTGGACGACATTTCCGATTACCATGAGTTCTCCGTCAGCACGGCAGAGCCGACGGCCAGGGTGTTGCTTTCCTGCGAGTATGCCGTAAAGGACTTCAAGGTGCTGGGAATTGAGGCTTCTCCCATGAGCAGCAGCCTATCGTTTTCCACAGAAGAACTGTATGCTCTGGACGAGTTGACACCAGATCGTCCGCTGCTGCTGAATATGACATTCTATGGCCTGCTGCCGTATTACGGGGTATCCTATGTGAACAGTAGCGGCGAAACGATAAGCTATTCCATCAATATGAGCGGTAAGGACGGCTCTGTGATTTTAACCGAGTTTTTACCGTACACACAGTAGCAGTACAGCCCCGAACGGTCTGATAATCAAAAACGCCAAAGCGCAATCGACAAAAATCGGTTGCGCTTTTTCGTTGCCTGCCCCATACAGCGAGGAACGCCGCAGGGCAGCAAGCGTGGCGGCGAAAAAGTGCGGCGTTCATAGAAAAGACACAGGGCGGTAAGATAATTGTGCTTGGCAAGTTTACTTGGCATTGATATGATAATGACAAGGAAACTTGGAAAGGAGCGATTCTGTTCAATGAATAAAGAGAAGATTTTGGAAAGCAGCCGCAGAGAGAACAAAAACAGGGATTTGGCGGAGATGGAAGTAACCGCGCAGGCAGGAAATATTGCCGGTCGTGTTGGTGCTGCGGCCTGCGTTGTTCTCACGCTTATCTTTCGTATCTTCACAAAACATACTTTCTGAGTCCGTGGGTTGTTTATTTTAGCATCCTTACCACCCACACTCTTGTAAAGTATGCAAGGCTAAAGAGAAAAACCGACTTGATCCTTGGCATTCTCTATTTAGCGATGTGCCTCACATTCCTTGCCTTTTTTGTCCTGCGGCTTGTGGAGGTCAAGGAATGAATGACGAGCTGAAATTGAAAAACAACCTCAAGGAAGCACGCGCAGAGAAAAAGCTATCCCAAACACAACTAACGGAAATGATCGGTGTATCGAGAAACACAATCAGTTCCATTGAAACAGGGCAATTCAATCCGACCGCAAAGCTGGCATTGATCCTCTGCATTGCTCTGGACAAGAAATTTGAAGAACTGTTTTATTTTTAAGGAGGAAGCGAATGGATAATATCGCTCTGTTGATTTTAGGTGTGTTCATCTCTTTCCTTGGGATCGTGAACATAATGGGAAATATCAGCACAATACATTCCTACAACCGAAGAAAGGTCAAGGAAGAGGATGTACCGAAGTACGGGAGAACCGTCGGCACAGGTACGCTTATCATCGGTGTATCTTTGATAGCGGCATTTGTCACAGCCTTCTGGAGTGAAAAGGCAATGTCTTTCATTGTTATTCCGGCGCTCGTCATCGGCTTGGGCTTTATCCTGTATGCACAGTTCAAGTACAATAAGGGAATCTTTTAAGAGTAATTTTGCAAAGTAATTCAACAAAAGATTTTGCAATTTCCAGCCCTAACCTTATGTAACTCGGCAAATGGTGGCAAAGCCTAGATTTTCAGGCGTTTCCGCTATTTGCCGTTTGGGAGAGTGTTTCGCATATCTCGGCGTATCTTGGAGTGACTTTGCAGTGAAACGTAGTACGGAAGTAGTAAACCTGGCCTTTCGCTTCCTTTTTACTACGCGGCCAGCCGCTCCATCTCTGCCCTTACGGAACAGGCATCAACATGGGTGTAATAGTCCAGCGTCATGGTGATGTTGGCATGGCCCATGATGTACTGTAAAGCCTTGGGGTTCATACCGGCGTTTGCCATACGGGTACAGAACGTGTGCCGGAAGGAGTGTGGGGTGATATTGGGCAATGGCTCCTTGTGCTGCTTGTTATACTTCTTCAAAAGGTTCCTTATCATATTGTTATAGTCCATGCCCACTTTCGGCGTTCCATCCCTTTTGAGGAACAGAAAGTTTGTGTACCCGTCTATCATAATGGTGGTTTTCTTTCCACGGTTCTTCACCACTCGCTTCAACGCTTGATAGACTGGCTCACTCATGGGAATTTCCCGGTAGCCGCTCTTGGTCTTAGGTGTTTCGATGTAGTAGCCGCTCTTAGGGTCCCGCAAAAGCTGGTGATCCACCCGGATCAGGCGATTCTTAAAGTCAAGGTTCGTGGTCAGCCCACAGAACTCAGAAATGCGAAGCCCGGTTCCCAGCAGGATGATAAGCTCATCAACGTACTTCCGATATACTTTGTCATTTTGCACAAAGTCGATCAGACTCACCTCCTGTTCCGGTGTCAGCACGGTTTTTTCACCTCTGTTGTCCTCTAAGACTTTGTTTAGGGCAAAGCTGAAGGGGTTCTTGCGAACACAATCGTCCTCGATGGCGATAAAGAAAGCGGCCCGGAGGGAACGCTTGTAGTTGCTGATAGACTGGAAACTAAACCCCTTTTCCTTCATGCGGATAGCCCACTCTTTGGCATCGGATGGCTTCACCGCATCGATGCTTTTCCTGCCGAGAGGGTCATCCCGCAAGAGTCCCATCAGGTACTCCCGCTGTTTCTTGGTGGCCCGCTTCACATCCGCCCGCTGACTGTTCTGCTTGGCGTAGAGCTGGCAGACAGTCATTTTTTTGCCCACAGCGTCGATGCCGTCCGCAATATCCCGGTTGATCTCCGCTTCCTTCTCACGCAGAGAAATATCATCCCGCTTGCCCGTCGGGGTCTTGTCCGTTGCTACCAGCTTCCAGGCATAGACGAATTGGGGCTTGCCGGTGCTGTCCGTGTACTTATATGCGTATCTCCCGTCTTTTCGCTGACTCTCTCCAGTTCTCAAAATGCGGCCTTTGTTATCACGTCGTTTTTCCGCCATTGGTAAAACTCCTTTCCAAAACTGGAACGAGCCTTGATACGACTTGAATATAGTGTATCATATTTCTGGCTCAATACAAATCTGCGATTAGATCACATCCAGGGAGTCAATGACTTTTTCAAACTGCCTGCGTTTAATCTGGACGCGGTTGCCATTCATTATCAGCCAGTTGGCGTCTGAGTTTTCTTCCACCAGTTTTCGCAACTTCTTTTCCCCAATACGGAAATACTTGGCTGCCTCCTCAATGGTCAGCGTGTACTTCTCCCAAATAGGCACATCGGAATAGCTCATACGCCCGCCCCTCCTTTCGGTGTGACCACATACTCTATGCCAGGATACTGACCGCAGTAGACGCAAACCTTCTCTTCAGCCTGTCCCTGCGCGGCCTCCCGCAAAACAAAAGCGCCTGTGCTGCGAAAAGCGTCAGCACAAGCGTCGCATAAGCAGAGAGTTAGTTTCGGGGGGACGGGTTCGATCAGGCCGATACTGATTGCCAAAGCGTGGTTGATGCCCCGGATATGTTCCTCGTCCAGTCTGCCGATGTAGCCAGACAACCGCCGCTTGTCCACAGTACGAATTTGCTCCAATAAAACGAGGGACGGCTGTACCAGCCCATTCCCGGCGTCCAGGTAGTAGTGGGTGGGCAACTTGGCTTTGACGTTGGCCTTGCTGGTGACGGCGGCGATGATAACCGTGGGACTATGTTTGTTGCCCACGTTGTTCTGAATGATAACAACGGGCCGGGTGCCCTTCTGTTCCGAGCCGATTCCGTGGCCAAGGTCGGCGTAATATAGATCACCGCGTAAATATGTCTTGCTCATGGTATTTGACCTCCCTATAAAAATTAGACGGCCTGCGTCGCCTATGTAGGGGCCGGACAGCGTAACATATTAAGGTTGGCGGGGCATAAACGCTCCCGTTTTCATAAGCCTATCCCGCTGTCCGGCTTATATCAAAGCAAGCCTATTTGTCCGCGACACCCCGGCCCGCTGAGGGAAGTCATCAAACGGCTGGCGGCGACCAGCTCCACGGGAATTTCACCCCCGGCAGGTTCTCTGTCGGCTGCTCTCATTGCCTGCGACGGCTTTGCGTTGGAAAACGCTATCACGCTCGGACTGTGACTGAACAGGAGTATCATTGTCCCTATTGCCGGTCTTGGCCGTACCGGGAGCCACCCGGCATTTCATAACCGCTGATTCTCGCTCCATGCTGGACGGCAAACCGTGGACGAAATGATAGTGTGGCATCCCGTTGTTCTGTCCGGCATATCCTGGCGCAACGATAAAATGGCTTGCGGCAATAGGAATGTGTTTGATGAATGGGTATGAAATTGTCAAGGTCAAACCCATTCATCGCATAAACGAGGAACAGGCGAAGAGCTTTCCATTGCCCTTCACCTGTTTCCTCACTCAAACGCTAAATTGTAACCTCCCCGGACAGAAAATTTTTGAGTTTCTTCAATGCAGAAGAAATTGACTTCATCACAGCGGGGTGCTTACATCCCTCCATATCTGCAATTTGTTCGTATGTAAACTCCCCAAAATAGTACAGCACCAGACGGCGACGCTGTTTTTCAGGCAGTTGGGCGATTGCTCGGTGTAGCTTGTCCCTCTCCATCTGCTGAGAAACGATTTCTTCCACGCTTTCCTGTGGTTTCGCGGCCCGTCTGTTCAGAGTGGCCTCTGTCACTTCGGATCGCTCATAGTGCCTGTCCACTTCGTTGAAAAAAGAAAGATCGTCCAGTTCAAACTCGTTGAACGCATCGAATAGGGCCTTGTCGATCTCCATCCATCGTTTTACCTTGTTGCTGTCCGTAAATGCCAAAAAGTAGCGTGGGTGGGTAGTATTGATGCCAGTGGTGTATATTTCATAAGGGTTTTCTTCATCCCTCCGGCGCTTGGGACGAGGGTCAATGTTTTTTGGATGACCGCCATCCATTGTTTTTTCCTCCATTCGTTCTGAATTTTTGAAAATTCAGAACGTGGAGGACTACGACAACGGGTTGGCAAGTTGCCGCAGCAGAAAAAAATAGCATCAAGGGAGTAATATCCCCTGACACTGATTTGAAAAAAAACCGCAGAATTGCCCCCAAACGAGAGCTTTCCTGCGGATTGAGACTGTTGGAAAGAGGTAAAAAAAATAGGGGAACGTTGATAAACGTAATTTCCCCACAGAATACCACGCTTGTTACAGAATACACGGGAATTTTGTAAAATTCCGTATAATTCGACGCACGAAAGCCCCGCAAAGATCAGGATGACCTTTGCGGGGCTTATACTTCGACAAGATATGTACTTATTCCCGGCAATTTTAAACTTCTCATATTCATCCCCGTTTCTTTACAACGAAACGAGCATTAGAGGTGTTATCCGGTATTTTTCAATATGACGTTTGACTGATTGCCTCCACCTCTATCTCCCAATTATGTTACGCCACATTCAAAATTGCGACTTTGGCAAGAGCCGATTAGGACGTATTAGAAAAGCAAACGGACAGCCATTTGGAGTGTCTATCAATGCTTCTTGCTCACAAAAACTACTTCACTTCTTGATCCAGTCCTTGAAATAACTCCGAACTGAAAAATTCTTCTATTGAGATTCCAAGGCCATCACATAACTTTTTTATCGTTGTAACTGTGGCGCTGTGATTGCGCCCACTGACAATGTTATTCACCGTGGACTGCGTGACACCGCTCAAAAGGCACAACTTATTGATAGATAAATTGCGCTCACGGCATAATTCTAAGATTCTTGCCCTAACTGCCTCTCCAATGTCCACGGGTATCACCTCAATCCTATATTGAAGATACCCGATTGAACTTGAAATGATTACCTCTTTTGAGTTAAAATAACTCAAAAGAGGTATACCGCCTATTGGGGAACAGCTTTGCAGCCACAGCATCGGCCTAACATTACCGGCTTCTTGCCATGACCTCCAATAGCTTATCTAAAATTTCTTTTGTAGCCCAGAAATCAGCGTCAGGCAAATGGGAGAGGCGATCCGTAAGAAATTGGAGGGCGGCGCTCCGCTCCGCCTCACTATTACTGCTCTCAATACCAAACAAAATTGCATCAGCAGGCACGGACAGCAAAACACAGAGTTGTTTCAGCGTAGCCAGCGACACACCAACAGCGCCGCACTCAATGGCCGAAAGATGCTTTACACCGAGGCCAATCAGCTCCGCAAGGCATTCTTGCGTCAGGCCAGCATTTTCCCGGACCTGCTTTACATTTTTGCCGATTTCGAGATTGATCGGCTTTTTCTCTTTCATAGCGACACCACCTTTTTTATTAGTCTAACTAATGGCGGTGTTGACTATAACCATCCGTTTTTATTATAATATATAACAAATATACCGTTATATTTGGTATTATAAACAGAAGGGCACCAACATGAAAACTCGCGTTTCATCAGACATTGAGACGCTGGGGAGAAAGTGCGAACCTCGTTAGCCCGATAAGGTAGATCGCCATATCGTGGAGTATGGTGCAACTCCTTCTTTGACAGCCAACACGAAAACTTTGACAGCATGGTAGTGGAAGCAGTCACGAAAGCAAAAACGCCACCCGGAGGTGACGTTAACTTTGCTATTCCAATACAGGATAGTAACGTGGTTGCAATACAATAGCCCTTATTTATTTTCGTTGTTAGGAGGGCAATATTCGAGCAAATCTTCTATTTTACATTCTAATGAATAACATACTTTAGCCAAAAAGTTCAAATCGGCCATATAAATATCTTCACCTTTATAATACCGATCTATGACTTCATATTTGACGCCAGTTAATGTCCTCAACTGGTTACGGGTAATCCCCAGGCTTTTAAGGACACCAGACAATTTTACCTTGATACAGCCGTATTCTTCAGTCTGATAATGTATAATGCCCTTCAAGCCGGTTCACCTCACTATCTTTCTTTATTTTACCAGTGGTTCCCCTTGTTGACATTCCCCTTTTTTAAGGATATCCTTACATGTGGATAATATAAAATAGTCCCCGCATCTAAACGAGGACTATTCTTTGCATCTTTCCTCTTCGTCATCATCGAATGAATAGTTGTTTAAGTCCGGGAAGTCGAGAAATTCTGCCAGCGTCATGTTGAACGCAATAGCGATTTTATGCATTGTACGCATTGTCGGATTAACCGAGGCTCCACACACTAAATTATGAAGTGTTGACTGCCTAATACCACTCATATCTGCAAGTTTGTTGATTGTGATACCCCGCAACTCGCAGAGTGAAAGTATCCTGGATAGAATAATATCAGCATATTTTCGGTTCATAATATCCTTCTGCTATCATAGGACAGCAATACTTTTGTATCATTGTCCCCATGATAGCAGTAAAAAAACCCTCGATTAACTACAAATAGTTAACTCCGGAAAAAGATTTTACCTCTTTGTATGATGATCACGCAGAGAAGTATAAGAGCAGAATAGCCGAAATTCTGGAAACACTGAGGGAGGAAGCGGAGCACCTCTTGAACTTTCTGAATATCTGCTTGGGAAATTACCCAGATAACGATATAGAAGAATAAATCGGCCCTGCGCGAAAGGAGTATGAGAGATGTCTGCTTATGATTTTACCGATACCCTCGCAGTACAAATTCTCACCTACAAAAAAGAACATAACGAAACCGCTGCGCAGTTTGCTAAAGGATGTGGCGTCAGCGCCACCACAATCCGTAGAATAGAAAACGGGGATGCCAATGTGAAACTGAGTACCGCTGATAAGCTCCTCTGCTACATGAACATAACTCTCATTGATTTATTGCCCCCCTTGGTTACAGAAAGTCCTATTGCAGAGGGAAAAGAGCGACCGAGAAATAAAAAGGCCACTCCAGCCCCGCAGGGAGAAGTGGCCGAAAAGAAGATTTTATTTTCCGAGCTTTTAGCGAATATTCCATCAGATGAAGTGCTGACAGAGCTGTTACCTGATCCTTACCGCCCCCAAAGGGCGCTGACCACGCATTCCGGGCTGGAGGTCTTAAAACTGCGCCTGGAAGGGCTGGACACGGCTCAAACCGCGGAGCGGCTACACATGACACTCAGCCAAGCCGATCATCGGCTGCGGAAAACTGTGCGTCAGCTTACTCGGTACATACCGGAAAACATAGTGATTGATATTCCCGCCCTGCGGAAGATACTGGGAATACAACCGTTTCATTTCACGGGGCGCTATACAAAACTGTCGGAGCTGTTGCGGGATATGCCATCCGATGAAGTGCTGTTTCAGCTTGACCGCGAGCGCGGGAATTTGACCGGAGGCAGAAAAAGGCATCGTGTCAGCAATCAGGACTTGTATCTCCTGCAACAGCGGCTGGCCGGCCACACCTATCGGAGTATTGGAGAGGAACTTGGTATGTCTCCCAAAGCAGTCCGTCACCGGATATTGCGGATCAAAGTTGGATTAAAATGGTATTTAGCTGTTGATCTGGATGTACCCACCCTATTTAACTAAGGGAAGAAATTGGACGCCTTTTCGCCTTGTGAAAAGCTTATCTACCATAGTCTTTCCATACCTTAGAAACACCTCAAAATGAACGCCGGAGGCAACATTATGGTTATAGATAGGACAACAGGGAAGGGTTGCGCTTTAAGCATAGCGGCTAAGACGGTCACTCGAAATCTAATTGCCGATGGCATTATTGGCAAAACAATTGCTAAAAAGGAGCGCCCTAAACGCTCTGTTTGGCTCCGGGTGAGAGACTACGGAGATGATTGGGTATGTATTGGTGGGAATATCGCTCATGAACTAACAGAGGAGCCGTTATGGGTCCCATCTTTCATTGACGAGAGGATATGGACACAGGCGGTCAGCAAATTCCATATTGATAGCAGGTTAGACGAAAATGTAGTGGAGTTTTTGTTACCAGAAATGGATGAATACCTGCAAAATATTCCTGATTCAGAACTGATTTCTATAACAAGAGATTTCCTAATAGAGAACGGCATACTCGATCAGCCCATTCGGCGGCACAAGGGGAACACATATTATTTCGACAAGAGTGAGATTTATTCTCTTGATAATGAGAGCAAGTTATTTCCATACGAAGGGAGAATAAACCATATTTTCACAGTCACAGGGCCAGATGCAGCATTTTTCAATTCAGGCGTTTGGATTAAAGCTGCGCCCCGGTTTGAAGTTGGAATGTCGCTGAAAGAATGTATCGGGATTTTTGTAGAAACAGAACTGGCACATAGGACCCCGCAGAAACTATCTCCCCTTGATCAACTTATACAGTACATAGCTCGGCCTGTATATGAGCGCGTTCCAGGCAACGACAATGTAAAAACATTTGACCGTATTCGCATAACTGTTGGCCTCCCCCGATACCAGTTCAATTCGTGGGAAGCCCTGCAAAGTGAAGTGAAGAAATATCAGCACGAAATATATCAACGAGTAATCCAACGGATGGAAACAGACCGTTCGTTCAAGAGATATGGTGTACCAATTAATTTTCTTGAAATCAGTGATGTTACATTATTGCGGGACTTTTCACTAGAGTTTATTTTTGAGCTGAAAGAACCAAAAATTAACTAAACAGGGAGGAATTTAGTGTGGAGCAGAAAAAATCAACACTGAAAGAGATCAAAGCTACAGTTATGCCGCAAACAGCAGAGGGCCTGCAAATGCTGATGGAGGAAACAGGATTAACCGTCGGAGAAGTGATCGACCGGCTGACGCTGCAAATGTGTCCTGATGACTTGGGGTTCGCAGTTTGTTTTGCACAAGATCAGGTTTTTTTCAGTATTTCAAACTTGCCGGAGGAAGAACAGGAAGAAGCCCTGACGAAAATCATTATATTTTTGGCCGGGCTTGTGCCAGTAGATCATCTAAAGGGCTTAGAGCAAGCAGCCATTTCCAAGCGTGCAGAGAGATTAAAGGAATATAAGGAGTACATCAAGGATTTGCCGGAAAAGGATGCGAAAAGGATATTAAAAGAACTAGCTATACTCGAAAAAATAAGGGCACAGAAATAACAATTCTGAATATCAAGAAAGTGAGTGAAATCGCATGAAAAGAACCAAAGAGATGAAAAAAGAGTGGATAGCCGAGTTAAAGAAAATGCAAAAATCCTATCAGGGGGAAATTTCCCCCGACGATCTGCCTTTTGACCTTACTGCTGAACTTGGGGAGGTTGTGACAGTAGAACTAAAAAGTCCCGGCGTATATTACATTGCGACCAGGAAAGCGGGAGATATTCCAGAGTGTCCAGAGGTATATGTTGTGACGGCTGACGCTCCAGCTATATCAGAGAAAGCCTGGACTTATGGACAGGAATTTCCCGGCCATCCCGATCTGCGTGTTTATGACATTCTCCAGCCCAAAAGCGGAAGATATATCATAGATTTTGAAATGCGCCGGTATCAGATAAAATGCCACCTGCCGGAAATCGAGGACGAGGATTCTCTATATACTGCCGCACTCTATGGAGCGGAAGAACATCCGGACTATTTTGGCGCTTTCCCTGTTCCTTCCTTTACTCCAAGAGGGTTCACTGTACGGCATAAGACCATTCTGAACGGTGTGTATTGGCTGGAAACAGATCGCTGCGAGGAAATGCTGGCGGTTTGTTATCCAATCTGGAAGTCAGATATTAGTATTCCAGAGCAAAACCAGGGTGAGCAACTGGAGTATGACCGTATGTATGGGATTGACAATACCCTTGGTTATCTCTTTTTCTCCAAGCAGAACAGCGTCATCCCACTGCATGAGCTTTCCCTTTTTTACCCAGAAATAAAGGAAGGCAGTGTAGTTGATATGGATGCGCTACTAAACGCGATTTGCGAATTTTACCCGGAGTATGTCACAATCCATAATGAAGAAGAAGCAAAATTTGAGCATGGACGTTTTATAAAGGAGACGCCCGGTGTTGGTACAGAGTTTATCAAGTTCTGATAAACTTTATGCTGAGGGATAAAAGTTAAAGAGGATACTCCTTTTTAGCGGCTGAACACACTAAGTAATCGAACTAAAAACTATGCTACCTACGCAGCGTAGTTTTTAGTTTGATTTGCTATCTGAACAGATGGCGTGATATACTGATTCTAGATAATCATTATGATAAGTGTTTCTAAAACCTCAGATGGCTTTTGGGGCTTCCCCATGTAGGCAGCCAATCCACAATAGAAGGGATTTTTATGAATGAACAGCAAGGTGTCAGGCCAACAGAACGAATGACATATAGAGATAGCACCTATAGTATTGTCTCAAAGGTTGCCTATCTAATCGGCGTCCCAAAACGAATATTTGAGAACCAGCATGAGCCACCGCAACTCGAAATATTCCAACAGTTAGAGAATGACAAGAACGCCCGGATTATTCGTCATCTGTGCATCATACGGACAGCGATTGAACGAAATTTCAAGTACATCAATGATAAAATGAGAACGGAATATAAAACCATTCTTTCGCTGCCACAATTTGTCCCTGCTGATTCTATCAGCCAACTATCAGCGGATAACGTCAATTTTATCAGAAAGTGGAACACAAAATTACCTGCACATATTATTGAAATTAACCGAATTATTTCGGACCGTATCAATAACTGCAAGCATTTATTTCCCCTCTGGCTTAACTGGAAATACATCCGAGAGCTTTTCATCATGCCCAATGGTCTATGTGAAAAAGGGACTCAAGAAGCAGCGGCAGTCTATTATGAACACATATTGCTTTATCCCTATCAAATGTATATTCATTGGAGTCCCAGCGATCAGGGCAACATCTTGTTCAATGATAAAAGATTTGTTTCCCTGCTCTATCGTTGGCATAATGACGAGTTTACCGAGTACAACAAAGTCTCAGACGCCGGCAGTTATATAAAAGACAGCATCTATGATTTTATTGATGACAGCCAGAAAGTGGTAATCGTAGTCGATTGCGAAAATTCAGACCCCTATAAGTTAAGCGCGACCCTGCGGCGGCTGAACAGCACATACACTGAAAAAATCACTTCGATCATCCTCTTTGACGATATTCACACTGCTTCAGCTTGGAGCAGCTTGGAAAAGTTTACCTCTGTTTCAGTGGAGCATATTTTGATTGAGCGTATCAAGCAAAACAAGTCGTTGGTGGACATTCGTCTGACTGCGAGGGCTTGCCAGGAATATTACGAAAACAACGTGGATTCCTTTATCATTGTTTCCAGTGATTCTGATTATTGGGGCCTTATTTCGTCATTACCAAAGGCTCAATTCTTAGTGATGATTGAACACAATAAATGTGGACCGGATATGAAAGCCGCACTCGCCAACTCAGGGATTTTTTACTGCTATTTGGATGACTTCTATTCCGGCGATTCAGAAGAACTAAAAACGAACGCTCTGTTGCAGGAAATGCGTGATTACATGGAGAAAGCCGTCCAGTTAAATGCCATTGATATGTTGAACGATGCGCTCCGCTCCACCCGAATAGAAATGACTTCGGCTGAACGCCAGCAGTTTTACGACAAATATATTAAGACCCTTCAACTTTCGATCAATGATGATGGTAAAGTTTCACTGGTCATCAAGGTAAAGTAAAGATTTCTTTGCAATTTCAGGGACTCGTATGCAACAGCGGTTTGATTCTTAATACTACATAGAAAGTCCAGCTAATAAAAATCAAGAGAACGGCAGAAACAGGTTGGTGGCCTATGCCCGCCGCTGGCCGGAGTATTGCCGGGAAGTGGACGATGACGGCTGGGACTGCAAGACCTTTGAGATCGACAAGGGCCGCTTCTGTTTCCGGCTGACCGCGACATACAACGAGGAACGCTGGGAGGCAGCGAGGAAGTTTGCAAGGGAACGCAATACCGCCGAGAGGTTAAAATGAGTAAGGTAAGCGACACATTGCAATTTTCAGTGGAGGACTAAGTGTGAATAATTGGAAGGAATTTGTGTTTAATGAACCTTATGTTGGAGGTAAGATTGAGCGTATTAACAATGTCATTTTGCCAAAGCAATATGTAGGTTTTATGAAAAAACATAATGGTGGGAAAGGCGATATTGGAGAAACTTGGCTTGAACTGTACCCTCTGGAAGAATTGCAGGAAATAAATGATGATTATTGTATTGAGGATTTTTTACCCAATCATATTATAATAGGTTCAAACGGAAATGGAGAATTGTACGGAATTGATAATAGTGGAAATTATTTCAATGTTCCGATTATGATTGATAAAGAAGATGTAACCATTTTGGGCGATAACATAGATTTGCTTCCAGACAAAATAAACGATTTGTGGAAATAGGTCTTTCGTGCCCGGTTTCCCCGGACTATGCAGGCGGAGATATTGAATTTGAAGTGGTAGAAGAACAAGACAACTACGACTTGGACGATTTAAATGTTGATGACTTTTACCGATGGACAAAAATGGGAGTACCATGTAGCAAACTGCTGGGCTGGTGTGAAAAAGAAATCATCCCATCGAATTGTGCGTTTTTAGGGTGGTTAGCAGATGAAGATCCTTTTGTCATTGGCAACGGATATAACCTGTGCTTTTTCTTAACACCAGAGGGAAAGGTCATTGCCAGCTATCGTGCGCCCTGTTAATATCCAGTCCAGCTAATAAAAATCAAGAGAACGGCAGAAACAGACTGGGAGCCTACGCCCGCCGCTGGCTGGAGTATTGCCGGGAGGCGGACGATGACGGCTGGGGCTGCAAGACCTTTGAGATCGACAAGGGCCGCTTCTGTTTCCGGCTGACCGCGCCATACAGCGAGGAACGCCGGGAGGCTGCGAGGAAGTTTGTTGGAAGGAGGGACTTTGGATGGGGATATTGGGGCTAAAACTTAGGACAAATACTCCCTGTGCAGATGTGATTAAAATATTAAAACAATTTGATCCTGACGCTTCTATATCAAATCTCCGTTTCAAAATTATACACAACGATTTCGTTTATGTTTGTGACTACATTGATGAAGATGGAATTATCACCCTGTTAAACTTACTGCATGAAGTTGAAGCTATCAAAATTGATGTGGACATATATGAACAATCGGAAAATGGAGATAGAAAAGTAACTCCATTTCTATTACAAAATTTATTGGAGCAATATAAAGAAATTGCACATCAAATACAGGAAATCGTAGATTTAGAAGCAGAGGACTAAATCCCTTTAGGAACTAAGTCCAGCTAATAAAAATCAAGAGAACAGCAGCAACAGGCTGGGAGCCTATGCCCACCGCTGGCCGGAGTGCTGCCGGGAGGTGGACGATGACGACTGGGGCTGCAAGACCTTTGAGATCGACAAGGGCCGCTTCTGTTTCCGGCTGACCGCGCCATACAGCGTGGAACGCCGGGAGGCGGCGAGGAAGTTTGCGAGGGAACATTGTGAAAGCAGGCTAAGAAATAGTCATGCACTTGAAAAAAGGTGAGCAAGTGAGCATCATTGACAACATCAATAAACAATTAAAGTTTGATAAAGGCGAAATACATCCGGGTGGAAAAGAGGTAATTAAGCAAATTGTTGACAAGACACCGATACAACTACCTGCTGATTATTATGAATTTTTAAGTTGCATTTCTGGTACTGGAAATATTGGCAGTATAGAGTTTGAAATTGAAAGCGACGATGAAGATATTGGAAGTATACCTATTTGTCTTTGGTCGGCAAACAGGGCCTTAGGTATGCAAAATGAGTTTGCACATCCTCTGAAAGAAAACTTTATCAGTAAGGTTTGGTTTATTGGTGATGATTTAGGCGATATGGTTTATTTTTATGGGTTTGGCAACGATGGATTTGGCGTATATTTTTTGGAAGTAGGCAGCTTAGGTTTTGAATATGCGAATAAAATAGCAGACACACTCACAGATTTTCTTGTCAATGGAGTCGGCATTGATGTTATAACGGCACTATGAAGATGTAGCTGAAAACCCTTTAGTTCCTAAAGGGCGCACTTCTATACATGGCCTGACGGCCATGTATAGAAGTGCGCTCTGCGAGGCGGAACGGCGGATTGCCAGATGGAGCAACCCGCCGTTTTTGCGTCGCTGCGCTCCGTCCAAGGGGCTGCGCCCCTTGCGCGGCTTACGCCGCTTACCCCGCGCACCCGCTGAACCGATACACCCGCTTACGCGGCTATATCGGTTCGGCGGGTCTGAAAACCAAAACCGACACCCTGACCGCTCACCGGAAACGCCCCGGAGGACGGTCATTTTTTTACCCATTTTTCAGCCAAAGGTGGACAACACCTTTTACATGGCCCGCCGCAGACAGGAGCAGACCCACACCCAGCGCCGGGACAGGGACATGGATTGGCGAGGGACTTCCCATTTCCTGCCGTGGATGGTAAAATGAAATTGAGTTAATGGGCCGCCCCCGCTGGAACATTTTGCTCCAAAAGAGAACGGCAGAAAAACAAAAATTATGTAGCAAACGGAGTAGAGAGGATGGATCAATCAATGATTTGTCTACCCAGCGACGTAATGTGTTCTTTGAATTAGACGGAAAAATCAAAACATTAAATGAAATGGGGACAGTCCCTTCTTGTGCTATGGAACTTTTAAGAACAGGAACACACGGACTGGACAAGATTAAAGAAATATGTGCGAAATACAACTATCCCACCCCCACAGAGATTAAAATGATTTATGATGTGAAAACAAAAAAATTTAATGTTGCTTATCAATATAAAGAGATTTGTTCCGCAAAAACTAATATTAGTGCAGGAGAAGTTTTTATGAATTGGATTACAGCCAAAAAGAATGAGAGCACATAAAAACAAAGGCGCGGCCAGCAGACCGCGCCTTTCCCATACCCAAAACTGAACCCCACCGATTCCCCCTTGCAGAGCTGGCCGTGGCGCTGGGGCGCAGCACACAGACCTGCAAGCGGGGCTTGCGTGAGCTGGACTGCGGGTGCGTCAGAAGATCGGAGTATCGAACCGGATTTATGTGCTGGCGCCGAAGAAGCAGGATTGAAGAAAATTCTGCGGAACGGTATAATGGAACGTAAGAAATCAGCGCCGCCATACAGCGTGGGACGCCGGGAGGCCGCGAGGAAGTTTGCGAGGGAACACAATAGCGTTGTGAAGTTAAGATAGGGGATAATATTGTGGGAGCATTCCAGTTAATTGAAAATAAACAGTTTCAGAAATTTTGTGAATTATACGAAAGGAAATCTCATTTACGAGCAACAACAGCCGACTACGCTGATCTGATGCCGGGAAATTATATGCGTGCGCTCTTAGGTGCTAAAAAAATTGAACAACTGATTGAATTTTGCCAAAATGAAGTTAAAAGACGAGAGCAGATAGATAGAACAACCACAGACTTTTATATTGGGTTAAGTATTGGATATTTCTTACAGAATAATTTTGACAAGGCAGGTAAAGCACTTATTGATGGCAGCAAGGCAAAGTATCAAGATATTGCTCGAACAGAAGTGGCGTGTATCATGTATTGGGAATCAGTCTCTACGCACAATGATGTGCTGAAAAGAGAAAGCAAAAAGATATTGAAAAATCGCTTGCGAGCAAAAGTTTCCCCACACAATTTAGTAACTGCGGCTTTTCTCCTGGATCGGTGTGATGAGAATGACATGCACTCATTGATTGATGGAATTGAAAATTCGATTTTGAAGTACCGAGCATTAGTACTTTGCTATTTCTGTATTGCAGCGAAACAGTTGGAGCGTGGTGATCAGAATGGATATTCAGAGGCATTAAGGCAGGTATGTATGCTCTATGACAAATCCCCTGCTGTTACTATAGAGATAGAATACCATTTGGCAAATATATTATTTCAAGAAGGGCAGAGGGATATATAATCCCTTTAGGAACTAAAGGGCGCATTTCTATACATAGCCTGACGGCCATGTATTGTGAAATCTGAGCTGATTTCACAGCGGCTTAAAAAGGGAACTAAACGGATGCCCTGGACTAACTGTTTCCAGTCAGTCCAGGGCAAAAAAATACATCAATAGGCGGGTGTGCCGTATCCATAGATCTCAGTGTGTCCAATGGCGTACTGGCGTTCCCGGCAGGCATTGCCGGAATTGCCTTCCACGGTATAGACGATCCCGCCCTCCACCTTTTCCACAATGCCTACATGGTCCGCAGCTCCGTCTTGGCCTTCGTCCTCATCATCCCAATCGAAAAAGATCAGGTCGCCGGGGCGTGGTTCATAGCTGCGGTCCTGCCACAGTCCTCTCTCCCGGAACCACTGGATGCCGATGGAGCAGCTTGCGAACCTTGGGATGACGCCGGTGTCCAGATAGCCGCACTCGTTGGCGCACCAGGAAACAAAGCAGGCGCACCAATCCACCCGGCTCTCGAAGCCATACCAGGACCAATAGGGCCGACCGCCTACATTGCCGAGCTGGGAGAGGGCCACTGTTACGATCTCCCTATCACCTGTGCCAATGCCGTATAGAACAGCACTCCACATACCGTTGCTTTCTTCAGCCAGTAACTCCACAAGCATCTCTCGTTGGTCAGCGGTAAAATTGTAGATGTCCGCCATTTCATCCACGGTTTTGTGGGTCACGGTAATATAAAGGGTCGTGGCCGTTACCTCGACTTCTTCCACCATAATATTGCCCTTTCCATCATCGGTTTCCACGGTTTGGGTGGTGGTCGCGGTTTCTGTCCGGTGGCTGATCTCGTTCATGGCCCAAAATATCTCTTTCAGGAGTTCTTTTTTCCCATCATCCATCGTGGCGACTTCCTGGGGATCATCCGGATCGGTGGTAGTTTTCACTGCATAGACGGCCAACACTTCGGGCCAGACGGCGCGGGAGCCAGACAGTTCCAGGCGGTCATGGGCGGCGCTGCTCTCAATTTCTCCCAGCTTGCCCTCGTATTCCTGATTGATCTCCCGGACGACGGTGGGCATGGTCTGGCCTGTGCCGCTGTCCTCCCCGGAAAAGAAGATGCCAAAGGGAGAGGCGACGATCAAGCCGATCAAGCAGATCACCACAATGGCAAGGATGGCAACCCAGCCTCCAGCGGCGATAGCGGTCACCAACGCCTTAACGGACGCAAGCAGAGCCTTTGCCGCAACGGAAGCGCCCTTTGCGGCGGCTTTTGCGGTAGTAGCGGTGGCCTTTGCTGTGACGCGGGCGGCCTGGGCGGTCGCTCTCGCGGTTCTGGCTGTGGCCTGCGCTGTCTTTGCTGCATGGTCCGCTGTCTTGATGGCGGTTTTCGCCGTGCGTGGAGCAGTCTTGGCGGTATGCTGGGCGGTTTTTATCGTTCGCTGGGCGCGCTTGATGGTGTTCTTCGTGCCCGTGCCTGTGTCCTTTGCGGCCTGCCCCATAGCCTGGGCGGGCTGTTTTGCCGTTTTTACGGGGAGTTCCGCCTGCCGGGGCGCTTGTGTGGCGTTTGGGGTCTTGATCCGCGATGGCCGGTCAGATGGAACAGCCCGATCTCTAATTTGCCGTTTCCGCTCGGCCTGCTTCTTAGCAAAGGCCCGACCTCTCTCTACATAAGAGCTTGTGGTATCTGTTGGATGCTCTATGCTGGCCTGGGCGGATGGACGCTCCGCCATGCGCTTATGATGCGGAAGGCGCTGGTGTTCTGGGGCCGTCCCTCCGCTCCGCTGACCGTCCGGGGCTATACCCTGAGCCGGTTCAGGGGGCTGGGACTGTTCAGCGGGGGGGTGTATTCTCTTGGCGCTTTTCTGCCGCCCATTTCTCCCGCTGGCGTTGAAACAGCTTCCGGCCCTGCCGAACCGCCGTTTTCGTGCCGGACGCGGCCACATTTGCCGCGTCGTGGGCAAGGTCATCGGCGGCAAGCTCTGTCTTGTCCACGGCATACTCATTGGGCGTGGCCTGCCGGTCATCCATTAGGGCCTCCGCGTTCTTTTTAGAACGGATGAAGGCGCTTTTCATGCGCTGGCCTACAACAGCGGACTTGTCCAGTACCTTAATGTCTTTACCCTTTTCACGGGTTTTAATTTTGCTTTTGCTCATGGCATCATACCAACCCGTCTTTTCATCCAGCGGTGTTTCCGCTCGGCGGGGGCCACATAGTAGTCCCTGCGGCGGAGGCCCGTCCACGCCCGGCCTCCGGCTATGCCGTCAAAAGTAAACCCAGCGGCCCGCAGGGACGCCCCGGTTTCCGACGCCAACGTATAGGTGATGATACGGTCATAGCCCATGACAAATCCGATGCGGCAGCAGGCACCGTAGAGCTTGGAACAGGCGTTGCCTGTCCCGTCGGTGCAGCAGCGCAAAATCTCAAGCGTCAGGCCATCATCCAAATACCGGGCAACGGGACGGCCACAAATGGCAATGCCGCACAGACGGTCCCCATCATAACAGGCCACGGCAAATTTACCGCCCACGGGTGGGATGCTGTGCCGGTGATACCGGCCCACATAGTCCCTCGCCGCCCGCAGGTGGCAGGGTTTGATGTTCAGCGGCAATTTACACACCTCCTTTATCCATAAGAAGAGGGCGGGCATCAAGCCCGTCCCCTGGAAAAGCAGCCCTCACCGGGCTTGGTGGTCATCAAGCGGTATAGCTCCGTGTTGTGCGGAAAATGGTTGACGAAAGGCACCAGGGCAGAACCGTATTTGATTAGGCCGCATCCGGCGTCCGCATTGGTGATATAACTCATCTGCTCCTCGGAGATATTCAGCAGATGGGCCAGCTTCTCCCGGTCGCCCGCCGCCTGATTGAGCATGACGATGAACTCGGAGTTACTGAGCATGGTGCTGGCCTGTACGGAGTCCAGAAGATACTCCACATTCTGGGTAATGGCGGTGGGATAGGCGTTACGCTTGCGGAACTGCCGCCACGCGGAGTTGAAAAAGGCGGCGGAAAACTCGTTCTCAAACATCACATGGAACTCGTCGATAAAGACATGGGTGCGCCTGCCCTTCTTCCAGTTCAGGGTGACGCGGTTGAGCATGGTATCGGTGATGACCAGATGGCCGATTGGCTTCAACTGTTCGCCCAAGCCGTGGATGTCGAACACCACCACCCGCTTGTCCAGGTCCACGGTGCTGTCGTGGCCGAAGATGTCCAGGGAGCCGGTGGTGAACAGCTCCAGCGCCAGGGCGATCTCCCGCGCTTCCGCCTCCGGCTGTTCCATCAGCTTTTCACGGAGAGCGGCGAGGGTGGGAACTGTACCGTTCTGCTCCGCTTCTTCATACAAGTCCCCCGTGCAGCGGTCAATGATGGACTTCTGCTTGGCACCCACACCTTTGGGGTCGATGCGCTCCACCAGGGACATGATAAACTGCGACTTCACTACAATGGGGTTGTTTTCGCCGTAGCCGTCCACCATATACATGGCGTTGAGCCGGTCTTTCCCACCAGCGGCCACCCGGATCACAGCGCCCAGACCGTCCATAGCTTCAATGAGAGGGGCGTACTCGCCCTCCGGGTCTGCAATCAGAATGTCATCATCCGTATTGAGAATGAGGAACACGATTTCCTCTTTCACACTGAACGACTTGCCGGAGCCGGGAACGCCCAGCCGGAAGGAGGACTGATTGAGCAGATTGGCCTTGTTGCACATGATAAGATTGTGGGAAATAGCGTTCTCGCCGAAGTAGATGCCGCCCCGGTCCATGATCTCCTGCACCTTGAAGGGCATGAACACGGCCAGCGATTCCGTGGTCAGGGTGCGGAAGGCGTTGATCTTCCGGGTGCCGATGGGCAGGACCGTGTTCAGACCGTCGATCTGCTGGTATTTCAACACCGCCAGCTGGCACCGCCCGGACAGGGAGCGTATCTTCTCTGTGTCGGTGTCAAGCTGCTGCTTGGTATCGGCAGTGATGACCAGGGTGAGGACGGCCTGCATCATCCGCTGGTCGCGGGTGGTCAGGTCAGACAAAAACTCCTTGCTCTCCCTGCGCTGCAACTCCATATCATAGGGGACGATGGCGGAGAAGTTGTTGTTCTGATTTTGCCGGCGCTGCCAGTTCGTGATATTCGTCTCTACCCCCAGCAGACGGTTCTCCACCTCCCGCACAGCCTCGTCCGTGGGCACATTGAGGATGTCGATGGACAACATCATATTGCGGTCCAGGTCGGTCAGGTTCGTCACGATCTCGTCCTGGATATAGTTGGCATAGTCCTTCAGGAACAGCACCCGGCAATAGCGGTCGCCCAGCTTCAGGTAGTCGCTGTGCTTCTCAATCCCATCCGGGCAGATGTAGTCCTTGAAGTCGTGGCCCTTCCGGGCCATATCCGCCATGTCGAAGTGAAAATTGCCCTCGTCCCCAGCCCGGTAGAAGTCGTGGAGAATACGAAGCCGGTCTGTGGCATCCAGCTCCACGCACTTGGAGCCGAGGGCGGCGAAGCGGGCGGTCAAATTGGCTCCGATGCGGGTGAAGTAGGCGCGGGCATCCTCAATATCTCGCTTGTAGATGGTGATGGTGACATACTTCTCCTGGGTGATGCCGTTGGCCCCGGTCGCCTTGTTCATGAGCATTTGATTGTACTCCCTACGGTACTTGTCCAGTCCGTCCTCCCGCATGGGCATGAGGACAGACTGCTCAAAGTCCGTCTGGCTTTGACGGCGGTTGCAGATGGTGAGCTTGGTGGTAGCGGCGCAATCCAGACTGTTCAGCAGTTCCGAGTAGACCCGAAACATGGTTTCTTTATCCTCCTGACCGGCCACCTTGTAATTGATGTCGGTGAAGCGGTAGGTCTTGGAGAACTTGATGCCTACCCTAAAAATGCCGTCCGGCCAGACGCATTGAATGGGGATCACATCCTGTACCCTGCGGGGGACGCGGTACGGCTCCCGGTCCTGCCGCATGATGGCCTTGATACTTTTAATCATGGCGCTTGTATTCCTCCTTTTCCCATTTATCCATGCTGGACTTCAAGAGATCATAGTAGAGGGTGGACGCTTCAAAGCGCAGTTCCCTGGGTTCCAGCACCTCCGAGCGCAGCCACGCCCAGATGAATTGCTCCGCCGCCATTCCGTGGTAGGTGAAAAAGCCCAGGGCGGCGAAGGGGGCCGCGCCCAGGACGCAGACCCAGGACACGGTTTCCGTACCGACATAGGGTTTCATCAGAAAATACAGCCCCACGGCAACGGCCACCGCCAGAGCAGAAAAAATGAGCTGCCGCAGAGACAGCCCGAAAAACATGCTCTCCGTGTAGTTGCGTATTTCACGGTTGATTTTGACTTCCATTGACACTCCTTTCCCGACACAGGTGGTCATCTCTCCCGGTCGTCATGCTTTTTCGGTTTCAGCTCCCGTGCGGCCTGCCGCGCCTCGCCGGGGAGGATATAGGTCCTGCCGTCCCTGCTGACGGTGTGGGTGTCGTAGCCCATCACCTTCAGGGCCTTGCGGACTCGCAGGGCGTGTTCCTCCGGGGGCTGGCAGACGCCACCCGTCATATACATTTGAAAGTCGCCGTACCACGGCTCGTTTTGGAAATTATCAGGGCGAAAGAAAATATCTTCTTTGATCTCCTCAATGGGCTTTTCCATCAATTTACGATATTCATCTTCAAAACTCATGGCTGCTCCTCCTTATCGCTCCATGCCCCGTTTCTGCCTGGGCGGTTTCTGGCGGGAGGGATAGGGGATAAATTCCTCCTCTCCCTCAATGATGCTGAACTCCGAGTGCAGGATGGGGTGGGTTTCCAATTCCTGATATTGACGGATCAGGTCAACCGCCAGCTCTCTCGTGGCGGTGCTCCCTTGCTGGGTCCCATCCTTGAATACATAAAACCGTTTCATACTCGCCTCTTATAAACCCATCATTTCCCGTACCACATGGTCGGACATTTTGACGCTGCCCACCAAAATAAGCATATTAAAGGTAATTTCGCCAATATAGCTCCACACCATCGAGGCCGCCGCAGCGTCCGGGTCAACAACAGGCGGGGAACTGGCGAACACGGAGAAGATGATACAGGCCAGCACGATGACGGCCCCCTCCAGACAGACGGCGGCGTAGCTTTTGAGAAAGCTCTTGCCTACATTCTGGCTGGGTTCCCCGGCAAAAGTAGACAGGGGGATGGGGGCCAGCGCAGCATACATATACATCTTAAAAAATCGCCCGTAGACACTCAGGATCATTACAAAAGACAGCACCCAAATAAGAAGCCCGCCGATCAGTGTCACCGCCCACAGGGGGATGCTCTCAAAAAAGCCGCAATCCTCAACGGCTGTCACGATCTCCGCAGGCAAAACAGTGGACGATGGCGCGCCGAAGCCCGCCGCGTTCATAATGGAGGACACTACGCCCTGGATGATGTCCAGAAGGGCCAGCATCAGCTCCATGCCATAGGTAATCAGGGCCTTTGCCAGAACAAAGCGGACAAACAGCTTCAGCGCATGTTCCGGCTTTTTGACCTCCACAAAGCTGCCGCAGGTCTTGACCACGCCCACCACAAAGAACAACACCAGCAGGGCGTAGCCGATGGCCTGGAGCGCACCGTGAATGTCCGCTATCACGGCCCAGATCGCGCCGCCCTTGAAGTCCTGGGGGGATTGGGTGATAAGCTGCCAGATCTCGCTCAACTTGCCATTCCAGACCTCCAACGCATTTTCCAGGTTTTGCACGACCCAATTATCCGACACGCAAAGCACCTCCTTTGGGGGCAGGCTTTTGGGGCCTGCCCCCTGTGTTCGGATAACTTGGCATCATCAGCCGGTGATAAGGGTCAGAATTTCTTTGGAAAAGGTTATAACAATGCCGCCAGCCAGGGTGAGGAAGCCGTTGGACCGCTGGGAGGGGTCATGGCTCTGGAGGGGAGAGGCCCACCTGAACGATGCCCCAGCCCAGCAGGATCAGGCCCACCGCCCGGATCAAACCAAAAATGAACTCCGACAAATTGTTGACCACCTCCAGGGGGTCATTGGCGGCAAAGGCCGTCATGGAGCAGCAGCCCAGCAGGGCCGCGGCCATTACCAGCGTGCAGTAGCAGCGAAAACCCTTTTTTATCTTACCGGGCATGGGGAGCCGCTTATTTTCCTTTTTGTTGTTCAGCATTTTCTTGTTCCTCCAGTTCAATGAATTTTTGTTCCAGTTCTTCCTCGGTGAGAAGAATGAAGCAATGTTTCGGCGCGTCCTGACCATCCTTTTCCGCTGCCTGCTTCAATAGCTCCTTGTCAAAGCGGATAGACACGATGCTGTGGGTATCCTCGCCGTGCCGGTATGGTTCCGCCCCGCCGTCTGTGGTGAGTTTGATATTGGGATGTTTAAGAATGTCATACTTGAGGTCCCGCACGGGCCGCTCCCCGCGAATAAAAAGAAGCGCGTACTGGTTATCCAGCATACGCACTTCATCCGGCATGAGCAGTTCCCGGCCCGTGAGCTGCCAGTTGGTGGAGTAGCTGCCGCTCCTTCCTTTGGACTGGCCGTAGGTGTTCGTATCAATGGTTTCCTTGCCCAGCAGCTTGGACACATACTCATGGGTGGATTGCTCGTTGCCGCCCATATACAGAAATTCATCGCAATTTCCCACAAGGCTCTCCCACTGCTTTTCAAAAAGGGCCTTGAGCTGGGCGAGGTTCTGGATAATGATGCTCACGGAGATTTCACGGCTCCGCATGGTGGCCAGCAGCTTGTCAAACTCGTCTGGCAAAGCGACATTACTGAACTCATCCATGACGAAATGCACATGGACGGGCAGGCGTCCGCCGTGTACCACATCTGCCTGATAGTAGAGTTGCTGGAACAGTTGGGTGTAGAGCATACCGACGATGAAGTTAAAACTGCTGTCATTGTCGGGGATAACTGCGAAAATGGCGGTCTTTTTCTCGCCTAAATTCCACAGCTCCATCTCATCTGTCTGCGTCATACCAGTCAGAGATTCCAGGTTGAATTTTTCTAACCGAGCCACCAACGTGATTTGAATGGATTTCAGAGTTTTTCCACTGCCGGAGCGGTAGTTGCGGTAATATTTCAGGGCAATATGGTCAGGGTTCTGCATCTCCAAGCGGTCAAACAGTTCATCCAGCGGAGAGCGATACTCATCGTTGTCCTCCCGGATCTCGCCAGCCCGGATCATCTCCATCACCATAGGGAAATTCTGCTCATCCTCCGGGGCTTCGTAGTGGAGATAGAACACCAGGGCCAGCAAAAGCATCTGCGCCGCCTGGTCCCAAAAGGGGTCCTGGCTTTGGCTGCCCTTGGGCGTGGTGTTCTTGAACAGGTTTGTCACCAGCCGTTGGATGTCGTTGTCACTGCGGAGATAGGCGAAAGGATTGTAACAATGGCTCTTCTCCATGTTGATAAGGTCCAGGACCTTGATGTCGTAGCCATTGGCTTCTAGCAGGCCCCCAGTATCGCGCAAGAGTTCGCCTTTACAATCCAGCACGATCAGGCTGGTGTTGGCATTCATAATGTTGGGCTTCGCGTAAAACCTGGTCTTGCCTGCACCGCTGCCGCCCACCACCAGGACATTCAGATTACGGCGATGCTTTCTTCCATCCAACCCAATAGACACATTCCGTGTGAGAATTTTATTGTCCAAAGGTGTCCTGTCCGCGTATTTTTTGGTTCAACACAGCAGGTACGCCCCACTTGGCGCTGCCGTGTTCCTCCCGCCTGCGGTAGTTGCGGTCGGTGGAGAGGTAGACGCCGATCCCCAGCCCATAGCACAACAAAAAATGAGGACAGTTTTCAAGCTGTCCTCACACCATACAATGTGAAACGGATGGTCCAGCGCCGCCCCGCCGTACCGCACCAGCCCCACCAGTCCGCCGCCCATATAGGGGGCCAGCAGCAGGGCCAGCCAGACCACAGGAATGACGCCGCAGGCGTAGAGGGTCAGGTGGGCTTTGGAGAACTTATCTTGCCTCACGGTCAGCCCTCCGTTTCTCCCGTTTCGTGGGCGCGTCTATGATTTTGAGAATGAGATCGTCCACATCCTCGGTGGGTTTGCCGTCCCGGAGCGCATCGTTGCGGAAGTCAGTCAGGCCCCGCACCATAAGCCGTTGTTCGTAGTCATTCAGCGTGACCACACGCTTCTCATCACGCATAGAGCGCCCTCCTTATCTCGCCTCGTCATCTCGGTTCTTCTGCGCTTTCTCCTGGGCAGCAAAGAGCCGGTTCATATCGGCGGAGATACCCCCGGCCACATCCCGCATGACACCCGCCTCGGCCCGGAGCGCCCTGGCGTCCATCCCGGCATAGCTCTCCGGCAGGCGTTCAAAGGAAAAGCCCTCTACCGATATACCATTTCTTTTGCACAGCATATAAGACACGCTGTACGCCGTGAAATCGGGGCTTTCGCAGGTGATTCCATCCCGCTCCATGTGGGCGCGGGCCAACTCCTGGGCCAACCCCCGGAAGATGGTGGGGGCGTCCAACCCCTGGCGGACATAGACGGTATGCTCCTGGGGATGATAAGCCACATTGACGCCCTCCGGCAGTTCGTTGGAGATAGCGAACCGACAGGGGGCGTTGTTCATCAGGGCCTTCAGCAGTAGGCGTTCATCCCGGACCGTGGCGGGGGCGGGGCGTTGGGCGGCCCTGGTCTGGGAAATGTCAAAGACCTTCCGAACATTGTAGGACACGCCCACGCTGCCATCGTCCCGCTGGTACTCCTTACCCGGTTCCAGGATGGTGATGGCGTCGGCTCCATGTCGGACATACACGCCGCTGGCCTTCCAGCTGTCAAAGTCGGCCAGTCTGGTGGCCTCCGGGCACTGGGCCGCGATCAGGATGGCGTTGCTCACGGAGTAGAGGTCAAACCGAGCCTGCACATCCAGGTAGGCTCGGAACAGCCCGCCCTCTCTGCCCATATCCTGCACATAGCTGTCGATCATGGCGTAGACGCCCTCACGTTCCGCCTGCTTTCGCGCCGCCCAAGCCGTCTTGTCAAAGGGCTTCTCCTCCTGCTGGGTGGGCTGGCCGGTAAACAGATCATCATAGTTCGGCATACATTACCTCTCCTTTTGTTTTCTGACTTTCTTTTTTGGGGGTGCTTTATGCTGGATCGGCTTCTGCCGCCCAGCGTTCTCTCTGGCTTTCTCCTCCGCCCGCTGTTTCTGCTCCGCCCGTATCTCCTTCAATGCTTGACGGACAGACGGACGGGGGCGCTCCAGCGGATCAGGGATACCCGGATTGTCGGCCTCTTTGGGCTTTGAGGTAGGCGCGGACGGACGGGATTTCTCTGTCCGGCCCACGGTGGGGTTTTCGGTCCTGTCCTCCTCTCTGCCAGAGGACGCGCCCCGCGCCGCCTTCAAAAACTCATCCACATCCCGGTCCGGCTGGGCGCGCTCCGGCGCGGCCGCCCCGCCCTCCGGGGCCGGGGCAAGCATGGCGTCCAGAAATCCATCCATCTCCCGCTCAGTCATCGGCCCCTGGGGAGTGTCCACCCCGGCTGCCGGTTCCGCCGCAGGTGTTTCCGGGGCGTCCGCCCGCCGCTCCGCCCGGCTCTGTTCGATCTCCTGCTTGACCTGGGCCATATCTACGGTGGCGAGGCCGAACCGCTCAATGATGCGGTTGATCTTGCCGGCGTCCTCCGCCCTCGCCATGATGTCGGTCAGTCCATCCGTGGCGTCCCGGTCCTTTAATACACAGTAGAGGACGCCGTACTTCTTTGCCTCCCGGCAAAAGAGCTGGAGGTCGCTGTCCTTCACAGCAAACACCTTCAGCTCCTTACCGCTGCGGAGCATATTGGTCAGGCGGGCCTTGCCCGCCGTCTTTTTCTGCTCCCGCAGGATGGCATAGATCAAAATGGCAAGCTGTTTGGCCCCGGAGCCGGCCAGCCTGACCGCAACCTCACCTGTTTCCAGCGACATCCTCACGACTTGCTCCGCCGCGTCGCCTGAATAGCTCATTCTTTAACTGCTCCTTTCGCTCAATTTCCCTTTGCTTCACCAGCCGTCCCAGGTTCTCCCGGACCTGCCCGGAACGCTGGGCGATGCCGTCACATAGGACCACCTCCTTTCGCGCCGCCCTGATCCTGCCAGACAGGGCACTGATCCGCTGTTTTACCTCATCTGCGGCAATAGCGTCACCCTGACGGCTACACCGTCGAAGTTCCTTTCGGAGTTCCTGCCGTTGGGCAGTCAGGGCTTCCACCTCCACCAATGCCGCTTCCCAGTGGGTAGTCAACTCCTCCATCGTTCCGATGTGGTGTTTCCCCAAAAAGCGGGTTTCGGCGTCCAGCCGGTCCAGCTTGGCGATGTCCTCCCGCAATAAAAAAGACACCCGCTTGACGGATGCCGGACGCTTGACGATGATGTGGAGTTCATAGCAGTAGCGGAAGTACAGCGCCCGCAGACCGGTGACTTTCTTCTGGGGCTTTCCCCGCACCCGGTAATGCTGGGGCAGATGATGGACAAGCTCCGGGAACGGGGGTTGCTTGTAAATGTTGCGTAGAATACGCGCCCTGATCTCCTCCAGCGTGTAGCCCTCGCCCAGCTTGTGGAAACGGAAATAGCCCTTTGCGTCCGGTGGCTTCAATGCGGGATATTTCAGGGGCTTTCCGTCCTTCCCGTGGGTCTTGACCTGATAGCCCATTTCGTCCAGCACCCGCAGGAAGTCGCGTTCCGTAGTGGAAGCGCGGATAGCCCGGTCAATGTCGGCCCGGATCGTGCCCCGGTGGGTGGGTTTTCCATCACGCTCGGCCTGCCATTCGGCGTAGTCCTTTGTCCGTCTGCCAGGGTTCTCGATCACGGAGATGGCGTACTCCCGGCACAGACGGTCCGATACCTCCCGCATCCGGGCGTAGTCGGCGGGGGAGTTGTAGAACTTTTTCCCATCAGCCCAGGACACGGAGTTGATGACAAAGTGGTTGTGATAGTGGCCGGTATTGCAGTGGGTCGCCACTACAACTTCAAAACGCCCGCCCCACAGCTCCTCCGCCAACCTGACGCCGATTTCATGGGCTGTCTCCGCCGTGACCTCATTCGCTTTGAAGGACTGATACCCGTGGTAGCACACCCGGCCACCCGGCTTGCCCCACAGCCGCTTCGTTTCCATGAACTGCGCAGCGGCGGTGTCCTCCCGGCAGTTCAGGCAGGACACATAGGAGCGGCGCTCCGTTTTCATCTCGTCGGCGGCATACTCCACCACATCCTCAACGGCATGGAGGGACGCCAGCTCCGGCAAACCGGCCTCAGTGGTCTTTTCCGGGTTCCGGACGTAGTCGATTACCTTGTCCACGCGCCCATGAATGGGCCAGATGGAGGTCACAGCCATGTCAGTCGGAAGGCACGGTATAGGCGTCCGCGATCAGCTTCTCCACAGCCCGGTTATCCTCCAGTGCCTTGCGGAGCTGGGGCACATCCAGCAGGCCGAGGGCGTTGGCCCGCTTCATGACCTGATTCAGGTTATTCCCCACGCGCCGCACCTCCTGGATCAGCACAGGTACATCGGCGGGCGGGGCCTCCTTCACCTCCGTGCCGTTCAGGACGCGGCGGCAGTAACCCTCGCGGGACAGGCCGGACTTGCGGGCCTTCTTGGTAAGGGCGTCCAGTTCGGTTTTGGTGAAACGTACCTTCATTTCAAGTGTTCTTTTCAAAACGATCATCCTTTCTCAATGCGGGGTCATAGGGGCGGCAAGCCCCTGTCAAGCGGAATTGTGGCCCCACAATTCGTTGCTTGCTAAGACAATACCGCCATCCTCCGCGCCTGCGGCGCGTGAGAGCGTGCGGGCTTGGCCTCTTCGTTATCGCTCATGCTCTTTTTCGGTTCGCATGAGGGCCTTCGCCCGCTCCACTTCATCGGACATCATATAGCACCGCTCAATTTGCCAGCCGTTCTTGCCGCCGTACTCCGATGCCATATACTGTTCCAGGCGGACACAGGGATCGGAGCCATCCAGGGACGAAGCATAGATGGAATATCCGCCCATATTAGGCCGAAACGCCTTGTTGTCGCTGGACACCGCATAGGTACGGCTTTCCACGGAATACTCCTTGTCAAAGCTGGCCGGAGAGAACACAATGAAGCCGGACAAATGCTGGCGGGCACGTTCTGCTGCGCGGAAATAACTTCGCATGGTTGCATAGGTCATATTGACTTCACAAAGGGCCTTTTCACTCATGGAGTGACAACCTCCTATTATGATTTTTGCGGCATCATAGGTGATGCCATGCCCCTCGACGGGCTGGAAAAAGCGGCATCATAGGTGATGCCGCTAAAAACTGTTCAGGAAGTCAAACACGGCGTTTAGGTCCTCCGCGCTGGCTTCCGCCTGCGCTGCTGGCCGGTCACGGCTGTTCTTTGCGGTTCGCTCCAATTCTTCAGATACGGTCTGACGGATCAGCTCTTTCAACACATCGGTTTGCTCTTTTGCGTTGATCCTGGCGATGATCTCCTGATTGATGGATCGGGCGTCCATGCGGTGCAGGGCTTCCCACGCCCTGCGGTCATTCTCCCGGTCAAGGTTAAATCGGAGCGAAAACCGTTTGAGTTTCATCCGCTCACACCCCTGTGCAAAGCCTGCTCACACAGGAACTCATAGCCCTTGGCGGTGGCGCAGATGTCCTCGTAGATGGTCACGCGGTCGGCGTCATACGCCCCGAAGTTGCGGACCAGGCAGCTTCCGCCGCCCAGCACATGGAGCCGCATAAGAGCTGGGTTGTACTCACGCTCCCGCAGGATGCGGAAAATCTCGCCCACATACTCTGCGGCGGTTTCCCGGATTGTGGTCAGATAGTCCTCCCGAATATCCGCTGTGCCGAACCGCAGCACCCGGTTGATGATCGACTCGTCCACCGTGGCATGGTGGGTCCGCATGACATTCTCCCGGACGGCCAGCATACATTGATGGGTGCCATACTTCTCAGTAAACATCCGGTCCACAACAGGCTTGCGGTCGTTGATGAACATGATGTTCATGGTGCCGTTGCCAATGTCACAGAGCATATTCACGCCCTGGAAGTCCCTGATCTGGCCGGCCACCGCCGCGAAGCCCTGGGGAAACACATCCACCCCGGCGATCTCCACCCGGTAGGCTTTCCCCCGGAAGGTAAAGGCCAGTTCCCGGTTCCGCGTGAGGTAGGCTTTGAAATCCTCCCGTTGCCGGCTCACCCAGGTGAGGGGCAATCCCACTGCAAGATATACCGTGGCGTCTGTCAGGCCATATACATTCAGCTCACGGGCGATAGCGGCCAGGGTGAGGATATAGTAGTCATCGTCCCCGGTCTTGTCCGCCTTAAACTCCTTGTGGCCTGTCCCAATCAGGTAGTAGCGTCCGTCATAGACCAGCAGATCGTCTTTGAATACCGGCTCTGCGTCATGAACGGTCAGCCCCGCGGGAAAACAGCAGTTTGCAGTCTTGATGTTGCCGTAGCCATTGTCTATCCCGATGATCTTCATGCCCTGATGGTCTTTCACCGGCTCCATTCCTCCTTCCTCTTTGCCTGCCCCAACCTCCGCTGGAGCAGCAGATCGTTTACATCCTTGCCGCTGGGCGGCGGCCTGTCCAGCACTTCGTATCTGTCCCCCAGGCCAGCCATGATACCCGCTGCCGCGTCCCGGCCCACCTCGTCATTGTCCAGGTGGAGGCAGAGCGTGTGGACGCCGGGGTGGTCCTGAAGGTACTGGCTGAGAGCCATGGGGATGACAAACTCTTGTTTCTGCTTGAACACCCCGCCCAGGGAGAGCATGGCGTCCTGCCGCCAGTCCCGGCCCTTCATTTTCAGCAGGGTGGCGTAGCTCAACAGGTCGATGGCCGATTCAAACAGGTGGACGCTGGGTGCAGCGGGGTCCTCCGCGATGGCAAAGGAATACCGCTTGTCGCTGCCGGGGGCCTCGCCCTTGAAGTCCCCTATGATACCCCGCAGGGCGGCGTAACGGGGCTGGCCCTGCCGGTCCCGGCCCACGAATACGGCGTTGTGATAGGGCAGACTTTCATACAAGCGCCCGGTCTGGATGCAGTAGTCGATCATATCATAGTCAATGCCCCGCCCATGAAGATAGCTGACAACATGGGTGGCGCACCGGCTGGCTTGGGGAAGGACCAGCTTCCGGGGTTCCTGCTCCTTCGGCCTGGCTTGAGGCGCCGGAGACGGGGGAGAGAAGTTCGGTCCCGTCAGGGCCTCCACTGCCTCGGTAAAGGAAAAGCCCTGGACTTTAATGAGATAGTCCAGGGCTGTTTTCCCGCCGATTTTGCGGGAGAACCAGTTCCATTTTCCGTTGCTGATCTTCAAGCTGTCATGCTCACGAGTGCAGTAGGTACTTCCGCCCACATGGACGAGCTGGTGCGGGTCATACCGCTGGAGGTAGGTCAGCAGGTCCCATTCCTTAGCCTGAGCGATCTGCTCCGGGGTGACATAGCCCATCCTACCGTTCCTCCCGCTGGCCCTTTTCCTTTTCAGCCTGTATGACAGTATCTGCGCGGGCCTCGATCACATCCCGCACATCGTCCATGTGGTGAGTTTCCGCCTGCTCCCACGCCCGGTAAACATCCGCCAGCGGGGTCCGGGACCGCAGCAGGGCCGCGGCCTGAGCGTCCGTCAGTTTCAGCACCTCCATCTCCATCACAATATCCTCTCGGACCGTGTATTTGCAGGCATTGTCCAGGATCACATTGGGGGGCTGCTCCAGAAGCCACGCCTTATACTTCTGCTGCTCGGCTGCCATCCGTTCATAAAGTTGGCGCATCATTTCTTCGTTGGTCATGCTGTATCACTCCTTATAAAATAGTGATAGCCGGGAGATCTCCAGATGAAAACCTCCCGGCTATGTAAAACGGCAAGGCCGCAGACACGGCCTTGCCAAAAAGGTATGTGATTGCTTTATCGGACGTCCCGGTCTTTCCCGGCTTTGTGTTTTGCTGGCAGAGGTCCATCTTTCGCCTGCTCTAATTTTTCCAGAGCGAAATCCAGTATCTTCGCCTTCCGCTCCGCCAGCATGGTCAGATAAAATTGCCGCTGCAAATCACTGAGGAATGGGGTGTCATAAATCAACTTCCCGATTTTATCCATGTCGATCCGGGGGACGATTCGCCGCAAAGCGCGGTTGCACCCTTCATCCCGCAGCGAGGAAATAAAATCGAAATACCGGATTTTCTTTCCTTCCAGCGTAATCGCGGAGGTCGGTATCTCATAAATTCGATGGTCGCGGTCGCCCTTATTGGTGAGGACAGACCGCATGATCTCGTCATCCGCCTGGGGACATCCCTTCTTTCTCAGCTCATGCAGGCGCTGATACACCTGACTCAGCCGCCGGACAGCATATTTGAGCTGTTCTGCCGTCCCGTAACCGCTGTTGAAGTCACGGGCGATGGCGTTGATCTCTCGGCCTGCCTCGTTCATAAAGGCAATGGCCTGCCGTGTCTCCGCCTCCCTGAACAGGACGGGGCGGTTGGTTTCCATCTGCCGCATCAGCCATGCGCTGGCGGACAGTCCGGCGGCCCTGTTCCGTTTCTTCAACAGATCGTATTCCTTTGCGCTCATGCGGACACAGGTGCGGTGTGGTTGGCTATTGCCAAACCTTATTTTCCGAGGTACCAATGTTGTTCCGAAATGCTGGCCGGAAATGGATTTTTGGCAACGCTGTCAGAAGTCCACCTTTCCCCACCCAAAATCGCTTTTGGCAATATTGCCAAACCCGGTTTCCTAGCACAAACTTGCCGGCAGTGCTGCCAAAAAGTCCCGTCGATTGGCGGCATTGGGGTCAGGGGATTTCCCCTGCAAGTGGCGTTTTGACATCAAAATGCGATGCTTGCGCCACCAAAGGTCCCGCATTGCGGGACCTCTGGCGGTCTCTCCGCCACGGGCGGGGTTTTCTCTTAATGGAGAGCAGACCGTCTCTGTATAGCACTTATGTTTTGAAAAAATGGGTCTGGCCCCAATTTTCTAACAAACATTTTTATCGTCTCTGAGAAATTTAACGGCCGGACTGAATTTTCAATTTCTCTTATGCTTTCCGATCGATCCCTTGGTGATATTCATTTAAGATACCGGGCTTAACTGGCTTTCCCCAATTCCAAGACGGGTCCCGCTGATGCACATATTCTCCCAAACGCTTAGCCTCTTGTATACTGATTTGATTTAATGTCCATCCGGCAGCGGCTCTTTCTTCAGGAGGCAACGACATAATATAGTTTTTTATAACTTGGCTTTCAACTTCTCCATCACTCATTCCGCCGTTGTTTTTCATGTTCTCAAACACCAGTGCTCTGATCCTGTTCGCAACGTCCTCGTCAACAGGAACGATCCGACGGAAATCCGTCCGACCTGTAATATCCATTCCTTCTGGGCAATATGGGTTCACGTGGTCCTTTGGAGGCAGAGAGCCGTTGGGAAGGTTTTGCGTAACGCCTTGCCGCCTGTACCTGTCCGCATTTGCCATCATCCTGGCAATATCGCTGACCGTCATCGTTTTTCCTCCTTCTGTCTTATTGTTTAGAACTGGTATTTATAGAATCGACTGACTAAGAAAAACCAAATACTGCGCATATCTTTTATTTAAAATATCGACAGCTCTTTATTAAAAGTTTAGTGTGGGTTACCAGTAAAAAGTAAATCATTTGGGGAAAAATCCATACTTTCTACTGTTATCTATGTATCATGCCACTCGCAGCCCTTCGCTCCCCGATTTTCCCATGCCCTACACTCTCGAGCCGCCCAGTATACAGCAGCAGTTTTCGGTAACTATCATTTTCAAACATTTGTTTCAACAACTACCGCATCAGTCATGATTGAAAAACATCGTGGTGATAAGGATAGCTGTTTTGAAAGCCCTTAATGGCTTGCGACCATCTTTATCTGTCTCATATCGGCTATGCTATCTACAATAACAATGCTCTCATGCGGTTAAAATATTGCCCTTGTGCGGGGGTACCTTAACTCATGTCCGGGTTCTTCTTCACCATAGACGGAAATTTCAGCATATATTGCTCCCCGTCATAGAGGACGGAAATCTTCTTGCCGTTTGCGCCGGCGTATGCCTTGTTCCGTTTTTGCATATCTGTAAAGTCAATGACGCCCATGCGGTCACTCCCTTTCCATCCGCAGATACTTTTCCCGGAGATACCACGCCTGTTCCGAGCTGATGACCTGATTGACCTCCGCGTTGTTGATGTCTGCCTGCAAGTTGCAGTAGTCGCAGTCCCAGCGCAGGTCCTTCTCACCCCGGTCCAGCCGGTCCCAGGCCGCCTGCATCTGCGCGATGGACTCCCGCAGGAAGTCAGGCAGGCCGCACTCCAGATAACTCTTGTCAGCTGGTAGGCCGGTATCGTGTCCGGGCTGCCCCATCATATCCTGTCGGCCCATCTCTTACCCCGTCCTTTCTGCTTCATTTTCCTTATTGTATCGGTACGCCGGATGCTTGTCAATCGCTAACGCTCCCCGTAGCCGGGAAAGGTAACATAGAATACCTTATTCATAGACGAATAAACATCGTGTCAAAGTCCTCAAACATGAATTGTATTTTGTCGACCTGTTTCCGGGTGTGGTAGTGGCCGCAGTACCATTTTTTGTAGTCCAGGCGGTCCTCTATGCCGTCCAGCCAGTCCTCGGTACTCTTGTCTACGGAGCTTTGGTCAAGGCTGGAGAGAAATACTTCGGTCGGCTCATATTTGCGGGGGCAGGTGTGGCTCAAAACAATGTCGATGTTCCAGTGTAAGGCGGCAAGCCGCGCTTCAACCACGGCTTTGATCTCCTCGTCCGGCTGCTCATCCGGCCACCAATGCCACCCGTGCGCCAGCCGGTAGTGCTTATCCACACTGTACGCGCCCCCGATCACGATACACTTGTACCCATCGAAATTGTAAATCTCGCCGTCAACAGCAAAGAGGATGTTCGGAAATGCTTCCTCATAGAGAATTTTCCCGCCGCAGTATTCTCCTTCCGTATAGGATGGGATGCGCTGGGGCCTGGCTTCATGGTTGCCGTGGATACTGAAGAATTTGACCGGAATGGCGCTGGCATACTCTTTTGCGCGGGTGTCGCGGTCATTCAGGTAATAATTGAAACCAGCATCACCAAGGATGATTATGGTATCGGATTTTGTTGTTTCCATTGCGCGGCAAAAGGTGTCCACGCGGAGAAAGTTCCCATGTGTGTCACCTGTGAGATAGGTTGCCATAGCATTCAACTCCATTCTATCATGAATTTTGATACCGTATACAGGTGGGCGTGGGACACCCATCCGCGGAAATGATACAACAAACTATGTACGGGGGCAAGTCTGCGGCTTGCTCCCGTATCATGTTTTTGAGGGTCAGACATTTCTCACTCTTTCAGCGTTCGCGGTCGGGACTACCACGGGCGGGGGCGGTGACTTCATCCCCTACATCTCCATCCACGATCTCGCTCTCCCGCTTGTCCATGTTCAGCAGGATGTTCAATTCATCCAGGCGGGCGGACTTTCTTTTCAGCTCGTCCTCCTGGGGAAAGGGCTTATCCACCTCCAGTTTGGCGTTTTCGAGCTGCATCCTGGTATTTTCCAACTGTTCCCGGCAGGTGCTGATCCGCTCCTCCATGCTTTCCAGCAGATTGTCCAGGCGGAGAATGTTGCCAAAAACATCTGTGCCGAGGTTCGTGGTGTAGTACAGCGCCCCTTTCAGCGTGACCTTGAACTCCCTGGTCAGGCTTGCAAAGGACAGGTCCATAGAAAAGCCCCGGTACTGGCCCAGGGGGACAGGTTCGGGGCTGGTCATGGCTTTGCAGGCGGCGAGGATGGCGCTGCCTGCGGCTTTTTTGTCGGTGTAGACGGTCCCCTCCACCTCCATGGGGGAGAAGCCGTCCTCATTGGGGTGGGTGTTCTCCTTCAGCCGGTCCATATCGGAAAGATAACCCTCGATATACTGTTCATACTTGGCGATCTGCTGGGGCAGCTCCTTGATGATCTGATCCTCCAGAGCGTACCGCTGGCTAAGGTGGTTGGCTTTCAGGAGCCGGAGCCGCTGCACATCAATGTCCAGGTCCATCTTCTCCTTGATATGGGGATTTCCGGTGCAGAGCGCCTTGATTTCCGCATATGACAGGGCGGTTTCATCTATATCCTCGCAGGACCGGACCGGGGATTTGCTGGTCATGATCTGCCCGATGAACTTCTGCTTGCCCTCCACCAGCTGATAGAGGTAGCTGTCAAAGGTGTTCTCGGTAACATAGGTATAGATGTCCACCTCATTGTTCTCGTTGCCCTGCCGGATGATCCGGCCCTCCCGTTGCTGAAGGTCGGAGGGCCGCCAGGGGCAGTCCAGGTGGTGGAGCGCCACAAGTTTCTTCTGGACATTGGTACCCGCCCCCATCTTCTGGGTGGAGCCGATCAGCACCCGGACCTGCCCGGAGCGCACCTTGCCGAACAGCTCCTTTTTCTGCGCCTCCGTGTTGGCGGTGTGGATATAGGCTATTTCTTCGGCTGGTATGCCCCTGGCAATCAGCTTATCCCGCAGGTCATCGTAGACATTCTGAAATTCCGCCATCTCGTAGCCGCCCTGCTCGTTTGGGACCATTTCAATGGGCCGGTTCTTGCCAGGGGTGGAGAGGTCGCAGAATACCATCTGCGCGGAACGTTGGTCCGCTGTGCGCTGCCATATATCAAACACATCCCCAGCACAGGCGTTGATCTTGCTGGTGTCGCTGTCCGGGAGCAAGGGGTTGAGGAGCCGTTGGTCCAGGGCCAGCTTGCGCCCGTCGTTGGTGATAAGCAGCATATTGTCCTCGGTGCTGTCCACCATCCTATTGCGGACCTTCTCCGCCCGCTGCCCCAGCGCCGCCACCATCTCCTTCTGCTGTTCCGAGGGTTTTAGCACGATGTTGTGGTAGTTGGCCTTGGGGACGGGGAGGTTGAGCATATCCGCCGTCTGGATGTCCGCCACTTCTTTGAACATAGACATGAGTTCCGGGAGGTTGTAGAACCGGGAGAACCGGGTCTTGGCCCGGTAGCCGGTGCCCTCCGGGGCCAGTTCAATAGCGGTGACGGTTTCCCCGAAGGTAGACGCCCAGGCGTCAAAATTGAGCAGGCCGTGTTCTTCCAGGGTGTGGTACTGCAAATACTTTTGCATGGTATACATCTCCACCATGGTGTTGGAGATGGGGGTGCCTGTGGCGAACACAACGCCCCGGCCCCCGGTCAGCTCGTCCAGATAGCGGCATTTCATATAGAGGTCGCTGGACTTCTGGGCCTCCGTCTGGCTGATGCCGCCCACATTCCGCATTTTGGAAAAGGCGGCGAGGTTTTTGTAATAGTGGGCTTCATCGACAAAGAGGCGGTCAATGCCCAGTTCTTCAAATGTGACCACATCATCCTTACGGCTCTGGTCGTTCAACTTTGCTAACTTGGCGTCAATGGACTTTTTTGTGCGCTCCATCTGCTTGATGGAGAAGCGTTCCCCGTGGTTGGCTTTCAGTTCCGCGATGCCGTTCAGGACCTCACTCCGCTGCTGTTCCAGGAGATACCGCTGGCGCTCCACACTCACCGGGATTTTCTCAAACTGGCTGTGTCCGATAATGATGGCATCATAGTCGCCGGTGGCGATCCTGCCGCAGAACCGCTTGCGGTTCTTGGTTTCAAAGTCCTTCCTGGTCGCCACCAGAATATTGGCAGAGGGGTAGAGCTGCAAATACTCCGACGCCCACTGCTCCGTCAGGTGGTTGGGCACCACGAACAGGCTTTTTTGGCACAGCCCCAGCCGCTTGCTCTCCTGGGCGGCAGCTACCATTTCAAATGTTTTCCCTGCCCCCACCACATGGGCCAGCAGGGTGTTCCCTCCGTAGAGGATGTGGGCGATGGCGTTCACCTGATGGGGCCGCAGGGTGATCTCCGGGTTGATGCCTACAAATTTCAGATGACTTCCATCGTACTCACGGGGCCGTATGCTGTTGAATTTGTCGTTGTAGAGCCGCGTCAGCCGCTCCCTCCGGGCCGGGTCTTTCCATATCCAGTCCTGGAACGCTTGCTTGATAAGCTGCTGCTTGCCCTGGGCGATAGCCGTTTCCTTCTTGTTCAGGATGGGAACGCGGTTGCCGTGTTCGTCCTCCACATAGTCAAAAATACGCAAATCCCGGAGATTCAGGGTTTCCTCAATGATTTTGTAGCCATTGACACGGGTGGTGCCGTAGGTGTTCTCCGCCTTGACATTGCCCCTGTCGGCAAATTTACTTTCGATATTCCATGCGCCGGTGTGCTGGGAGTAATGGCTGCGTATCATCCGCTGACTGCGGGGGGAAGTCCCGAACAGTTCATAGATAAATTGGTCAATGACCTCTGTGGGCAGCCAGGTGGCCCCCAGCCGGACGGCGATCTCGCTGGCGGTCAGGTCCACCGGCTGCACCCGTTCCAAAGCCTGGACATGGGCGGTGTAGTCCTCCGGGTACAGTTCGGCGCTTCGTTTTGCCCATTCCAGCTTCTCCCGCACATTCCCGGAGAGGTATTCGTCCGCAGTGAGGTACTTTTCCTCGGAGCCACCGCCATACCCGTGCATGGGGTTCAGGAAAATCACGCCGGTCAGGTCGGCGTAGACCTCCTGCTCGGTCTTGCCGGTCAGCTCCGCCATATAGTCCATGTCCACCTTTGCCTTTTCAGCCAGTGACACGGCCAGGGCCTCGGACGCGGTATCTACATGGGTGATCGTGATCCTCTGCTTGATGGTGCGCTTGATAAACATATCCGCCTTGCGGACAAAGTTGCGCTCATCGTCCAGCACCTCCAGGGAGGTCAGGAGGAAGTAGGCGCTGTCCATGCTGAACACGGAGCTGTTGGCGCGGGAGTTGATCCGCCCGTACTTGTCCACAAAGGCGTCGTAAAGAGCGTTCAACTTCCGCTGCTGGGCCTGAATGTCCTGGTCGGGCCAGTCCTCGGTTTGGTACTCAATGAGCGTCCGCACACAGTCCCGTATGCCGATCAGCCCCTTGATGCGGTTGGCCGCTGTCACGGACACCTCTATCGGGTTCATGCGGCTGTTTTCCCGGTAGTACACCTTGCCGTCCACGATGGTATAGCTGAAATTCCGTACCTCCGGGTCCGCGGGGATGGACTTGTCCTCGCCCTCGGTTTCCGGATCGTCCATGACATACTCGGTGATGGAGCCTTGGATACTCTGAATAGCAACGGCAAGCTGGTCCTCCAGGTCCCGCCCCTCAATGGGCAGGCAGGCGGTTTCCGGCCCATAGGGGCCGCTGATCTCCCGCATTTCGCCCATGACCATCTCCGAGTGGTCAATAAAATACTGGTTCATTTTTAGCCCGTTGGCGTCGGTGTTCAGGTGTACCCAATCCGGTTCCTCGCTGGAGAGGGCGTCCCGCTTCTGCAAAAAGAGGATGTCGCTGGTCACATCCGTTCCCGCGGCGTCCTTGAAAGTGTTGTTGGGCAGGCGGATGGCCCCCAGCAGGTCGGCGCGCTGGGCAAGGTACTTCCGCACAGTGGGGGTGTCCTTGTCCATCGTGCCCTTGCTGGTGACAAAGGCGATGACACCGCCCGGCCTGACCTTATCCAGCGTCCGGGCAAAGAAGTAGTCGTGAATGAGGAAATTGTATCGGTCATACCGCTTGTCGATCACCTTGAAGGAGCCGAAGGGCACATTCCCGATGGCGGCGTCAAAAAAGCTGTCCGGGAGGTCTGTTTTTTCAAACCCCTGGACAGCGATAGACGATTGTTGATAGAGTTGCTGGGCGATGCGGCCTGAGATGCCGTCCAACTCCACGCCGTAGATTTTGGAGTCCGCCAGGGCCTCCGGGCGCATACCGATGAAGTTGCCGATGCCGCAGGACGGCTCCAGCAGATTTCCGGTCTGGAAGCCCATATTCGTGAGCGCCTGATAGATAGATCGGATGACCACGGGCGGGGTGTAAAAGGCCGTCAGGGTGGACTCCCTGGCCGCGGCATATTCCTCCTCGGTGAGCAGGGCTTTCAGCTCGGCGTACTTGCTGTGGCGCTCGTCAAAGCAGTCTGCCAAACCGCCCCAGCCCACATACCGCGCCAATACCTCCTGTTCCTCTGGGGTGGCAAGCCGGTCCTCGGCCTCCAGCCTTTTCAGCAGGCGGATGGCCCGGACATTGTTGTTGAACCGCTCCCCAGGGGTTCCCCCGCCCAGGGCGTCATCGGTGATGCGGTACTCATGCCGGTCTGCGTTGGGAACTTCAGGATGGAGGACAAAGGGGGAAACCCTGGCCCTGCGCTGGGGCTGGGGTGGGGCCAGAGTTGGCTCCTTACCGCCCTGGTCGTGCCCATCTGCTGAACTTTCCGCGCCCTTTCCCGGTCCCGCTGTCTTTTCAGCCGGTCCCATCAGACGCCGAATGACGGAAATATGCTCCACGCGCTCGATGGGGAAACCAACTGCGCCCTCAAAGGTGAGATCCCGCAGGGAGGCCCGGCCATCCTCGTCGATCTTTTCTACACGAAACCGCCGGCCCTCCAGCGTGATCTCCTTACCGAGCAGGTCACGGTCCGAAGCAGCCGTTTCCGTATCCTCCCGCGGAGGCGGAGGTTGTTCCTCTTTTGCGGCGGGAGGTTCCGGTGTGGGGAAGTCCCCGATCACGCGGAGCCACTTCTTCTCCAGCAGGTCGTAGACAGCCGCGCCCTCGTAGGCAAAGCCGTCTGGTTCCATCGTGCCTTCCAGATAGCCCCGTGCCGCCTGTTCCGCTTCCTCCGGCGTTGCGTATTCCAGCTTCTCGTCCATGCCGTTTTCCAGGTGGTGGTAGACCACCACCTGATACCGATGCTCCGCTTCGTCCCGGTCCGCCGGGGCATGGGCGGGCGGCTTCTCCCGTGCCTGGACCTTTTGGGCCAGAGGGCGGTCCGCATAAAGTTGTTTCTCCGCCTCCTCCAGTTTGGCAAAGCTCCCGGTCGTGGGCGTCACCCTGCCGGAAATGAAGCCGTACTGATTGCAGAAGGTCCCGTTCGGTTCCCGGAAGATCACAAGATGCTCGTCGCCGGACCAATATTCCGCGGCCTGCCGGTACGCGAGGTCTTGGGCGGCGATGGGGTCTTTTTTTGCTTGGGGACGATGGGTATAAAGTGCTGCTTCGGCCTGCTCAAAGGTATCAAAGCCACCCGCCGTTGCATACACCGTGTTATCCTGATCGTCATAGCAGTATTGGACATAATACTGGCCGTTGGGGTACTGCCGGATCAGGATGGTTTCGCCCTCCCCATAATACCGGGCGAGGGGGTTCACCTGGTTCAACTGGCGGGCGTACTCCTCCGCCTGCCACCGGCTGGTAAATTCCTCACTGACGCCCTCATCATCCACATAAATCTCATCTCGAATGTTGTCCCACACAGCGTAGCCGTTCTCAGTTTCGATGGGGGAAAAGCGTTCATCAGACTGTGGCGCACGGGCGGAAGCCTGTTCCGCATCGGCCATGACCCGCTGAATAAAGGGGTCGGCATTCAGTTTATCCGGGTCAATGACTTTTCCGTCCACAATGCCTCTTTCTGCAAGAGTTCTGCGGATGGCGGCGGGGTCTATCTCCGGGAAAGGGTCATCCTCTGTCTGCTGCACTTCCGTCTGCTTTTTCTGAGTCTGCTGTTTGTTGTACTCCTCCTCCGCAAAGGCCACCATCTCGTCAAAATCCAGGTTGGCGAGAAGTTCATTCAGGTCATGGAAGCCGGCGCATTGGATGGAAGCAGCCTCTGAGCCGTCCACCAGATAGGACAGGCGGAACGATACCAAGTCCACACTGATCTCCACGGTGTGGGCGCTGTCGCTGGTGGAGATGAACGCCAGGGGGACATGGGAGAGGTCGGAGAAGTCGGCCTCCTGCTCAAAGACCTCCATACAGTAAGCGTTAATGAGCCATTTTGCCCGCCCCAACTGCGCCTGCGCCATGTCAATGACCTGGAAGCCCTGGGGCGGCGGGTCCAGTTCGGCAAGGAAGTCCTGGGGAATGGTCTGGCCCTGGCCGTCCCGGTAGAGGACGATCCGCATGGGCGCGCCAGCATGGTTTTCTTCCTTGATTGCCGCCACAAATTCCTCCGCGCCGGTGTACTCCACGCTTTCGCCCACGCTGCCGTTCGTGCCCAGGAAGTCGATCCGTCCCACGGGCAGCGGGGCGTCCGGCGATTCCCCGGCATCCGGTTCTTCGGCGTCAGCCACAAGTGCCGCGTTCTCCGCCACCTGAAGCAGTCTGTCGTTCAGCGGGTTCTCCGCCAGCAGACGGTCGAATTCCTCACGGGGCAGTTCCTTATTGAAAATAGGAAAGGTCGGGTCATAGAGCCGGACGGTCTGCTCATTATAGGCCAGCAGCTCATACTCCTGCGCCCCCAGGTACACCGTGTCGCCCAGGGTCAAGCGGTATTCCTTTTTTGGAGGGGGCGGCGGATTCAGTTCCTCCTCGGTGGGTTCCAGCGGTGTGGCAAGGGGACCGCTCAGATCAGCCAGCACAGCCTCACAGCGTTCCGTCAGGTGGGTCTTGTCCCGGATGATCGTCTGCATGGCGTTTCGCAGGGTGGGTAGGACAAAGAGATTATCTCCTGACAGAACATAGCACTTCTTTTCCCCTATTCTAAAGGAGTTCGCACACGTTCTGGCAAGTAGGAGTTCCTTGTATGGGTCCGTTTCACCGGTCCGTGTTTTGAAATCCACATAATCATCAATGATGGAGCAAATCTCCGCTGCGATGTCCCAACGGGCCTTCCGCTGCTCTACCTGTGCCCGGTATTGCGGATAATGCTCTTTTTCCGCCCGGTTCAGGTAGCGTCCAGCGGCAATCAGTTCCCCAATACGCTTTTCCACCTTGGCCCAGGTCAGCAGGAATTTCCCGTCAGGGTCGCCGTAGTCGCGGGAGATGGTGATGCCCGTGCTGTCGTGGTCTACCCTAAAGCCGCTGCTGGGGATAGCGTTGGAATAGGAGCCTACGCCGTATTCCACTTTCAGGAATTTGGCATTTTCCTGTCTGCTTTCCTGCTTCTGATACTGGTCATAGATGCGGAGTTTGGACGGTGAGTACCTTCCGCACAGAACATAGTCAATGGCCTCCTGGGGCAAAATAAAAGCCGAAGCCTTTTCTGCTTCTGCCTGTTCTATGAGAGAGACTTGTTCCGCTTCGCTGGGCAGGGGGCGCTCATCCGGGTCGAGCCACTGGTGCAGCAGGATCATCCCGTAGATGGTGTCGGCAACATGGGGCCACCGAAGGAATTCCTCTTTCTCGCGGGAGAGGTACGTCCCGCGCCAGAGGTTCAGCACATCGTCCCATGCCCGATATCCGGCCCGCTGGCCATTGCTCAAAATTTTCTCCACATAGGTGTTGTCAAAGAAGCCCTTAATGAAATCGCCGCGCTCTTTTCTGCCCTCATGGGCTTCAAAGAACGCGGCGATCTCGGTCCTATGGTCTTTTAGGGCGTCGCTGATGCGGAGTAATTCCTGTTTCTCGCTGTCCTCATGATAGTAGGGGATGTCCGTGCGGGCGTCAAAATCATGGTGGCTGTTTTGAAGTCCGGCAGTAGCGGATGTCCCGTCAACAGGGGCCTGTGGAAGTTCTTCCCCAGCAATAAGCGGGCCGCTTATGTGTCCGCGTAGACCAGCTCTGTCAGCGCCACTTCCTCCGCGGCTGCCCGGATGTTGTTCATCAGGCCCACCCACTTCATCTGATCGCTGGCCTTCAGCTCCTCCGTCACGCCCTGCTCCCGCGCCATCCGCGCCATCAACTGCTCCACCATCTCCGTGGCCTGCCGGTCGATCTTCTCCAGATGGGCGTTCAGCCTGCCGCTGAGGAGCATCCCCGTGTAGTAGGCGTTCCTGTGGGTCTGAAGGTAACTGCGCCGCAGCATCCCATATTTTCCGACCTTCGGGGCCTCCGGCGCTTCCAGATTGGGCAGACGGTAGTCGCCCTCTGTTCGATATGTCAGTTCCATGTTCAATGCTCCTTTCCTGTTTTGTCCTGCTATCATGATACGGCCTGTTTGGAGTTTGCGCAAATGTGCGATTTTCCCTTTGCTCTGCCCGGTACATGCTCAAAACCGTGCTGGCGATCTCCCGCAGGGGCATTTCCGCAATATCGCTCACCGCGCCGCCCAGGATGGACAGGGTTTCCGGGGTGTCAAAGTCATAGACATGGGCGAAATCCTCGCCGCTGAAATAGTCCATGGGGTCGATGCCGCACCGGGTCAGCATGATAAAAGCCACGCTGCTCTCCACCAGGCCCTTAAACCATGCTTCGGTACTGAGGTCATCCAGTTCTTCTAGCAGGCTGCCCTCTTTGATGCCCCGCAGCTCCGTGAGGTAGTCGCCAAAGTTGTCCTCCACGATGACCTTCGCCGTTTCCAGAAGGCAGGCGGCAAGACCAGAGCGGTCCGGGAACTCGCCATAGCTGTTCTCCAGCGCCTCGATCACCGCGTCCTCATACCGCGGCTCCATCTTCCAGATGGGGATGGTGCGCCCCTGGCGGCTGTTGGTATCAGACATATCAAAGACATACCGCAGCTTATAGCCCCGGTCTGTATCCACCAGCAGGGCGATCCCCCTGGTGCCCTGGTTGACATAGCGGCCATGCTTGTTCCAGAAGTCGATCTGGGCGCAGGCGGTGGCGTCCGGCTTCTGCGCGTAGATCAAAAGCTGGTCACGGAAATTGTACTTGAAGTTGTGGGCGGCGGTGGTCAGGAACGCCATATAGTTCCCGCTGTTGGCGGAAATTTCGCGGGTCTTTTGCGCTGCAAGCTCTACAATAGAGTCCAGTTTTTTCGCCACGCTCTATCCCTCCGTTTCCTCATAAGATTGCAGCAGGCCCTTTGCTGCCGCGGCGATTTTAGAGATGCGCCCGGTGAGCTGGGCGACGGTGGCCCTGACCTCTGATCGTCGCGCCGCGTAGAAGTAGCCTGCATCGGCGCTGCAAATGGGGTGGCTGTCACAGCGCAGGCGGTTGACCGCCCGCCGCAGCTCCGTCCCGCCGACATGAAACGCGGCCTCCAGCTCCTTACTGGAAGCCGCGTTCTCCTGCCCTCTGCGGTACTCCTTCAGATACGCGCACAGGGACTCGTCAATGGGTACGCCCTTCATTGGGGATCACTCCTGCTTCCCACCTTCAACTTTTTGTGATATTCCTCGCTCACATCATAGTTGAGGGCTGCGGATAAAAGGAGCTGCCAGATCATTTCTCCCGCTTCATTTTCATACATACACAGACTGGCGTATTGTTCGCCGTCTTTACTCATATAGAGCCGGGTAAAGCGCATACGTTTCTCCATCAAGTCCTTCGCACCGCTTCGGACGCTCTCCACGGGGGCGTTAGCGGCGTTGTATGCCAGGACAGTCATCAACAGGTCAAACATAGAGGGGTGTAGTTCTAATTTGGTGTTGGGTATTTGTGCCATCATCGTCCTACCTTTCCACGGAAACGGCCTGCCGGGGCTTGGGAAAATCCCAGCCGTACACCTTGCCGATCTCGTCTCCCAGCCTGCGGGTAATCCGGGTTATATCGGATCGGACAGCCTTTCCGTAATACAGTTTTTCTTTCAGCAAGTCAATTTGTGAGTCCCGTGCTCCGGGCTTATAGGTGCGGTAAAGAAGATGGTTCGTACCGTCGTGGTGTATGGCGTCGCAGCGCAGGTCGCCCAGCTTATCCACATACCATGTGGCGTATTCAATATCCCGGCCACTGTAAAGGCAGTCCCGGATATTGCCGCTGGAGATCTCCTGATAGCCTGTACGCCGCCCATTCCAAAGTCCCAGGTCAGCGATCACAAGGATGGGCTGGTCAAGCTGGATGTTCAGATTGACGCGCTCATCGTCCAGATAGCGGTTATTGATCTCGTACATCAGGGCCATGCGCTCGTCCTCGGTCAGCTCCGGATGATCTTCCTCCAGATCGTCCCTCCAGTCCTCATAGTCCAGATCGTAGTTGCTCCATATTAAGTGCCTTTGCTCTGTCATCGTGAACCGCCCCTTTCGTGGCGGCGGGGCTTGACAGGCCGTCCTCGCTCGTTGTAGCGGTTCGGGTCAGCGGCAGGGGAAGTCCAGCCCTGGGTCACCCCGGCCAGCATCGCCGCCGCCTGCGCCCTGGTCACGCCCATATCGCCGTTGAGCACATCCGCCGTCTGCTGGGGCGTTTTCCCTTTGAAATGGGCCATAGGGGACACCTGATACCCAGGCTTATACCGCTCTATGGCGATCAGCTCGCCGGATGATGGCAAAATGGCAAAGCACTTCTCCGGCAGGGGTGGTGTCAGTGGCAGGACGGTGTTGTGGCAGCGTTCCATCTGCTCGGCAAACTGGCAGATGTGAAACAGGCTGTCCCAGCCGTTGCCTACCTCCACATGGCAGTCATCAATATAGCGGCAGGTCCGGTCGATGGGCGCACAGCCCTCCCGGAGAATACGGATCTGCCCGCCGTCCGGGATGCGGAACAGCTCCTTGTAGTGCGGGTCGATGAACCGGATGCCCTTTTCAGCCTGTTCCATGTGCCGGTCCAGCCAGTCGCGGCAATAGCAGTAGAGAAACAGATTTTCCTCCCCCTTGTAGGGGTGCAGCCGGATCAGGTAGGCATACTGTGCTGTGTCCGCCCGGAAGCCGAACGCAAAGCCGTTATCGTAGCCGCTCTCCTGGTGTCCCCGGCAGAAATCCCGTATGGCGTCACGGCTTTTCAGAAACCCGCCGTACTGCTCGTCCCCCACCAGGGCCTCCAAAACCTCCTCAAACTCCTGTTGAAAGTCCTCGGTGTCCAGGCTTTCCCGGTGGCTGGTCCACTTGGGAAAGAAGCCCTTGCCGTCCTCGCCCATATCCGCTTGAAGGTGCCCGATACTCCCGGTCTGGCCCTCAATCTGTGTGCTTTGTCTGGCAATATAAAGCCGCTCCGCTGGGGTGGCGGCGCGAAAAGTCAATTCCATACGATCACGCTCCTTGTCAACAAGAAGGCGGCCATCAGCTTCTCACTGATAGCCGCCTTCTCTCTATACGATATTGATAGACATTCTACCGGGCGTCGCCCCGGTCATGGCGCTTGGGCTTGATGGGCTGGCCCTGCTCGTCATAGTTTTTCGGGTCGGCGGCTGCCACCTCCCAGCCGAACAGGGAGCCGGCCAGCATCGCCGCCGTCTGCGCTTTGGTCACGCCGCCGCGCTCGTTACACTCATCTACAATGGTCAGGGCCTCCGCCCGGTCGTGTCCATACTGATCTGTGCGGTAATAGCCGCTCTCGCCCTTTTTGACAATAATGATCTCATCACTGCTGGGCAGTACGGCGTAGCACTTGTCCGGCAGGGTGGAACGCATGGGGATCACCCTGCCGCCTGTCTGCTCCAGCCGCTCCGCAAACTCCCGGATAGGATAGACGGTGCTGCCCCACTCGTGGGACAGTTCCATGTGGCCGGCGTCGATATAGCGGGCGGTGCGGTCACGGGTGCCATCTCCGCCTGTGATAATGCGGATCTGCTCCCCATCCGACACCCTGAATTTCTCTTTGCCGTCCGTGGTGACAAAGCGGATGCCTTTTTCGGCTTCCTTCATGTGCCGCTCCAGCAGGTCCCGGCGGTAAGCATAGATATATGCGTTATCCAGCAGCTCGGATGGCGTACAACGGAGTAGATAAGCATGGTAGCCGGCATCAACGCGGAACAGATATTCGGGGCTTTGCATGATGCGGCTTTCCTGGTTGTTCAGGCAGTAGGCAATCATCGCGGGGATATTCTTCAGCACAGGGCCATATCGCTGGTCTGATCGGAGCATTTCAATCATGGCATCGAGTTCCACCGAGAACTCTGGTGTTTTCCATGCGGGGTCCCAGATGTCCCAATGGCTGTAAAACGCCGTGCCGCTATCGTCCAATTCAGCAACTAAGATACCCGGACTTCCGCACCGCTCCATGATCGGAATACACTGCCGCTTGGCGTATAGTCGTTCCGTGGGTGTCGCAGGCCGCAAAGTCAGCTCCACTATCGCTCACGCTCCTTTACCTTCGGCTGCTGTGCAGGCTGTGTCAGTCCGGCCTCATGCGCCCGCCAGTAGTCGGGATGGCATACCCGGATAGTATCATCAATACATTTGCTGTATTCTCCGGGGCCGAAGTATTCATTGACCGGCGCGGTGTAAAGCCCCCGGTCCATCAGCTCCCGGAGGACGATCTGCGCGTCACTGTCCTCCTCAAAGCACAGATAGCCGCCTTCCCAGAACCCGTACCGCTGGGCGGCAGGTGATAAATTCCCGGTCACAAATTCCCGCGCCACCATGATCCCGCCATGGCTGGCTGTGGAAACATCGAAGAAACCAGGGCAGAGGGTCTTGCGGGTCTGGATAAGCCCCCAGGGAGAATAGGCCGGCTCATAGCTCATTCCAGCTCACGCTCCTTCCCCGATTTCTCCGGCTGTTCGCCGGAGCGTTCCTGCTTTGTCATCTGGTACTCCAGTTCCGCCCCGGCCCGTTCCAGAAGGTCCTTTTTCGCGGTCAGGAGATCGGAGTGATAGTGGCCCCAATAGTAGTAATCATTTCCCTGGCAGGCCCATGTCACAAACATGGATTGTTCCGTTATGCTCACACCCAGCACGAACTCGGTGGTCCCGATGTGGATGGAGTCGGTGATGAGATAGCCGGCGTTCATACGGTTGCCCATATCAGCGGCACCCCCTGTCACGAGAGCTTCGTTCCTTTTCAGCCTGTCGCAGCTCCAGGTAATGCTTTGCCCATTTGGGCAGGTCCTCCGGGGCGATGACGCCGAGAATGTCGCTGCGCTCAAACCGCGATAATAAGTTTCAAAGTTAATAGTTTCAGGTATCAACAGGCTTTGAGATGCCCGTGATACAATAGCTGTAGGACAGCAGGGTCAAGTTCTATTTCCTCCAGTTGAGCCGTAAGGCTGCTTCAATGAAAGTCCGTTCCCCTGAGCCGGAAGTTAGCTGCAAACTCATTGGCTGTTTGCCAGAGATAAGGCCGCCCTTTCAGCAGTGAGGGATATCGCATTGGCCTGCTCCGGAATGATTCTGATACGCGAGGTTGCGGATGCTCCGGTTATCATGGGTATCTCAAAGCCTGCTGGCCTGAAATCTCCATGCGGGGAGGTGAAAATTGTGAATCCATTATTCGTTGGCATTGATGTGAGCAGCAAGAACAATGTGGCCTACCTGATGAAGCCGGACGGCAGCAAGCACTCCAGTTTCTCCGTGCAAAACAATCTTGGCGGTGCTAAACTCTTGTCAGAGAGAATCGTGTCGGCGCTTGGCTCCATGCAGCTCAGCGATGTGGTGATTGGCCTGGAGGCCACCTCCATCTACGGGGACAGCTTGGTCTATGCTCTTCGTGAGGATGGCAGCCTGGGGCGGTTTCAGAGGAAAATCCATGTTCTGAATCCAAAGCAGGTGCGGAAGTTCAAGGAAGCCTATCCTGACCTGCCAAAGAACGACTGGGTGGACGCCTTTGTGATTGCCGACCATCTCCGTTTCGGCAGGATCGCCAAGGAGGTCTATATGGACGATTACCGCTATAAAGCTCTGCAAACCCTTACCAGAGCCAGATTTGAGGTCATTCAAAACCTGACCCGTGAGAAGCAGCGGTTTGCCAACTACCTGTTCCTGAAATGCTCCGGCATGGCCCAGGACAAAGATATTCCAAACACCAGCGCCACCACTATCGCACTCATGGAACACTTTGAAACCGTGGATGACTTGGCGAATGCCGACCTGGAGGAACTGACTGCCTTTATTACTGAAACAGGCCGTGGCAAATTTGCTGACCCGGATGCTACCGCCAAGGCAGTTCGGGCTGCAGCCAAAGGCTCCTACCGGCTGCCCAAAACAGTAAACGACACTGTAAACCAAGCAATGGCTGTTTCTATTGCCTCCATGCGCGCCTTGAAAGGGCAGGTCAAAGTATTAGATAAGGCCATTGAACAGCAGTTTGAAATCATTCCGAACACTCTGACATCTATCCCCGGCATTGGCAAGGTCTACTCCGCCGGTATCATCGCTGAGATTGGCGATATCCACCGTTTTGAATCCCAAGCCTCGGTTGCCAAATATGCCGGCCTTGTCTGGAACAGGAACCAGTCTGGCGACTTCGAGGCCGAACATTCCCGAATGATTAAATCCGGCAACCGCTATCTCCGCTATTACCTGCTGGAAGCCGCCAACTCTGTGAGAAGATGCGACTCCGAGTTTCGGCGCTACTATGACCTCAAATTCAAAGAGGTCAACAAGTACCAGCACAAACGTGCACTCGCCTTAACTGCCAGAAAACTGGTTCGGTTGGTCTTTCGGCTGCTGAAGGACAACCGCCTGTATATCCCGCCGGAGGGCTGAGAGCGCAGCTTGCCACTCTGACTCATAGGCCCTGTTTCAAAATTTCTCAGGGACAGGGCTTTGGTTGGTGTTGCCTTTTTGCTGTCTACACAGTGCTTTTTACTCTGTTTCGCTTAAAATTTTCTTGCATCACCTACTTGACTTCATACCATTGGACTTCCAAAAATTTACGCCGCTCTGTGTCCCCAAAGACAAAGAGCGGCGTATGTAAAAGCCGGTTGTTTCAGCCGTGAGCCATCAGCTTCAACAGCAGGTCGTTCACCGGCCCAGCGTCCCGGCCCTGGGCGGTCAGCTTGTTCTTGTTCCGCCAGTTCATCAGGTACATCCGCACAAGGCGGCGCTCCGCGTCCGTCAGTTCCAGATACACTTTCTTTTCCCGTTTGAACATTTGAAACAACTCCCTTCTCTCTGCCCATATCGTACAGGAAAGGGCAAATGGATTCAAATGTGCGAATGGGTATGTAAGCGGCCCGCACAGCGGGCCGCGGGGGATGCGCTTAATAACCCGTCCGGGGCAGGGGCTTGGAGGGGGCGTAGACCTTCGTCACCCACCGGGAGGTAGCCATGATCCACTGACCGTCATAGACGCCGCCCACATCCGCCTGATTGACGAATTGGCTGCCGCCTTTGACCCAGGACACCACGGAGCAGTCGATCATGGGCGTTTCCACCTGCCGGAAGTTGGAGGGCACGACGCCAAACACGAACATCACCTCTGTGACATACTCGTTGGACCCCAGCCGCAGGGCCACAGGCGAGGCGTCCAGCACATAGTTCTGCTGCGTGTTCAGGCTGTCCGCCAGCACACGGTACTCGCTCCCGCTGAGATTGGTCTTGTAGACGATCTTATAGCTTCCAGCAGCATTGTAGGTGCCGGTGGTGATCTTCGCCAGCCGCACCGCCTCCACGGGCAGGGTATCGCGCCAGTAGAACGATGTGAGAGAAGTCGTGGAGTTGTTGGCGATGCCGGAGAAGGTGTAGCGGATATTCTGGCCTGGCATGACCTCGGCATAGCCGGTTTTCTGGATGGCTACATTGGTATAGAGGCTCTTGTTGGTCATGGCCGCCTTGACGATCTGGCCCTCATGCTCGATCTCCACCTCAATGGGCGTTTTGTCCAAAGCATAGAAGTCCGCCGCCTGGGACTCCACGATTTTGTACCGGCCCAAAGGCAAGGGCTTAGACACGGCCACACCGTTTTTATCGGTGCGGATGGTGTCCACAAGACGCCCCGTCCGGGCATGGTAGATTTCAAATACGGTGCCAGGGATAGGAGTACCAGCGGGCCAGCCGTTCATAGAGTTATAGTCGGCGCTTGTCTTGGTCACCTGGATTTGGCCGGTGACGGCGGTATTCTCCCAGATGATGGTGGTGCAGCCGCCGTACTTCACATAGACGGTCTTGGGCTGGGTTTCCAAAAGGTAGCCCTCCGCGCACTCAATCTCCTGGATGGTGTACCGGCCATCCTCCAACTCGTGGTCGATATAGACATAGCCCTCGTTGTCGCTCTCATAGGTGCCGATGGGGTTGCCCCTGGCGTCGGACAAGAGGAATTTCACGCCGTAGATGCCCTTGCCGGTCACGCTGTCGATCTTGTGAATGAGGGCGCTCCCGGTCTGCCGGTTGGTAATTTCCAAAGTGGCGGTCTGGCCGTCCTTTACCTCAATCTGGTAGGGCGTATCGTCCAGACGGTAGCCCTCGGCGGCCTTCAGCTCCACCACCTGATACCAGCCCTTTTCCGCTTCGGGCAGGCGGATGACGCCGCTCTTGTCAGTGGTGTAGGTGCCGATGATCTCTCCATTCAGCTTGCGGACCTCGAACTGGACGCCGCTAATGCACTCCCCGGTTTCCTCGTCCTTTTTGATGATGGTGAGGCCGCCGCTCGGTGTGTTGTAGAAGCGGAGGGTTTGGACCTCGCCGGCCTTGATCTGGATGGACTTTGGGGTGCTGTCCAGAACATAGCCATCCACCGTCTTGACCTCCCGTGCGGTGATGGTGGTGCCGGGGGTTAGGGCCTCGATCACGATACGGCCATTCTCATCCGTGATGAACTCGCCGTTGCTGCTGCCCACTACCGCGCCGGAGCTGTCGGTGACAAGGAATGTGACGCCTTTCAATGGGGTTGTGGTGCCCTCGATATACTTCTCAATGACCAGGGTGGTGCTGGGGGTATTGGTAAAATGGAGCGTCTGGGTGTCGTTGGGGTTCACCACCACGGTCTGGGTCCGGGTGGCCTCGTCGATGGTATAACCCGGAACGGTGGCCGTTTCCGTCACCACCAGCGTCCCCACCACACCGTTAATGGTGATTTTGCCATCCTTGTCGGTGAAGTACAGGCCGTTGCTGCTGATCTGCCCGTTTTCATCCGGTACAAACTCCCCTGTGGAGGTAGTCACTTTGAAGGTGACGCCCTCCAGCGGTTCGCCGGTGAGGGAGTCCCGCTTGTCGATGACCAGCGTTCCGGCCTTGGAGTTTTTCACAATGACGGTCTGGGTATCGCCGCCCTCCCCGATGACCACATTGGTGGAGGGTGTATCAATGACATACCCGCCGTCCGGGGCCTTGATCTCCGTCAGTACATACGCGCCGGGGGCCAGGTTGGTGATCTTGATCTCGCCCTGGGCGTCCGTGGTAAAAATGCCGTTCTGCGTTAGGGTGCTGGTGCCGATCACGCCGTCCAGTCCCACTTCGCACCCCGCCGCTGTCGTTACCCGGAACTCCGCGCCGGGGAGGGGCTGGCCGGTGGCGCTGTCCCGCTTCTGGATAATGAGAGCGCCTTTCGGCTGGTTTTTGAAGGTCAGGGAAACGGTGCGGCCCTCCTTGATCTGTACGGTCTGGCTCTGGGTGTCCAGAATGAAGCCGTCCGGGGCGCGGGTTTCCGTCACCACCACGCTTTTGCCGGGTTTCAGACCGGGGATGCGGATCTCGCCGTTCTCGTCGGTGCGGTAGACGCCGTTGCTGTCTCCAATCAGGGTCCCATCGGCATACATGACCTTGAACTCGGCGTTGGGCAGGGTCACGCTGGGGTTGGTGGCGCAGACCTTGCGGATCAGCAGGATGCCGTCCGGCGCGTTGTCAAAACGGACGGTGACAATGCTCTGCTCCCCGCTGTCCGCCAAATATACCGTTTCAGATGCGTTGATAATGGAATACCCGTCCGCAGGGTCTACTTCCTCCACGATATAGGCCCCGCTTTTCAGCCCGGTCCAAATGGCGGTGCCGTTTTTCCCAGTCACTTTCTGACCGATGGTGGTGCCGCCCGTGCCGCTGACCCCACCCAGATACTTCAGTTGGAAGGTACAGCCGGGTAGGGCCTCGTGGGTCACGCTGTCGTACTTCTCCACCACAATCGCGTTGAGCGGTTCGTTCTGGAATGTGACAGTCTTGCTCTCGCCTCCATGGAGGATGATGGTCTGCGTGGTCGGCTCTTTCATTTGGAAGCCGGGAGCCGGTTCCACTTCTGTAATGGTAAACTCGCCCGGATAGAGCCGCTTTCCCTGCTCATGGAGCTTGATTTCGCCGTTGGCGTCTGTCAGAATTTCTCCGTAGTCGATGGTGGCGGGCGCGTCCGACGCCTCGCCGTTGCTGGTATAGGTCACATGAAAACGCGCCCCCTCCACGGGAGCGCCGGCTACGCTGTCCTCCTTATAGATAGTCAGTTCCGGAGCCTTGTGGTTCTCAAATACCAGCCGCTTTTCATCCCCGGCGTTCAGGCTGACCGTCTGCTCCCGGTCCGCGTCCTTGTCCGGCAAATAGTAGGGGGCCGGAACGGACTGTTCGATCACCTTATAACTGCCGGGGGCCACCCGCAGGGACACCGTACCGTCCTCGCCGGTGGTCACATCGTTTCGATAGTCGCTGTCAATACCTTCAATAGTAAAGGTGGTGCCGGGGATGGGGGTGGTGGAGTCGGCGGCGTCCACCTTGGCGATGGTCAAAAGAGGCTGTTTCAGGTTATCAAAAATCAGTTCCCGTTCCTCGCCGGGGCCGAGGTAGACGGTCTGGATGGGTTCATCCCCCACCACATAAGGGTCGGGAACGGATTTCTCCGTCAACTCATAGCTGTCCACAGGGATATGAGAGAGGGTGGCCCTGCCATCCTCTCCGGTGGTCACATCGGTATGGTAGCCGGAATGGATGCCCTTGACTTCAAAGACCGTACCGGGAATGACCTCTTTGGTCTGCTCATCCCGCTTGAGAATGGAAAGGCTGGGCAGCTTCTTGTCTGCCGCCTCCACGGTGATGGTGCCGCCTCCCTCCACAGTGGCCTGATCCACATGGACAATGACCGGATCAGTCAGGCAGGCGAAAGGCGCAGGGGCCGAAACCTCCACAAAGGCGTACATCCCCTCGGTCACATTAGGGACGGTGATGGAGCCGTCCGCTTGGGTGGCCTCGGTGCCGATGATCTGGCCGTCCCTGACGATGTTGAATACTGCACCGGGGAGGGGATCGCCGCTGTCGTCGTACTTGACCAGTTTGACCTTTACCCTGGCGTCGTTCTCAAACACCAAGGCCACATCATTCTTTCCGTCCCAGTAAAACTCCTGCTTGACCTTATCCGGGTCCGGGCTGAGGGAGTACCCCTCCGGGGGCGTGACCTCCGTCGCGGTAAAGCTACCGATGGGCAGGGCGTCCCAGGGCACATCCTCCAGATAGCCCCCCGCCCCGGTGGTATAAGTGCCCACAAAGCTGTTGTCGGTGCCTTCAATCTTGATGACTGCTCCGGCCAAACCCTTGGTAGGATCATCCGCATCCACCTTGCAGATGCTGCCCTCGCTGGTGATCTCCGGGCTGTCCAGGAAAGTGACGGTCACGGTATTGCTGCCGCCATTGGGCAAAGCCACATACTGCGGCCCCGCGTTGTCGATCTCATAGCCCTCCGGAGCTTCCAGTTCAACAACGGAATATGTGGAGGCGTCCAGACCGGACAGGGTGTAGGTCCCATCGCTCCCGGTCACGACCTCCTTCTCGTAGGTCCCGTTTTCCGAGCGCACGATGAACCGCGCTCCGGGCAGACCCTTGTTGGGGTTGGTGGCGTCCACCTTTTTCACGGTCAGATCGTATTTCTCGCGGATAATATTCAGCTCCCCAATCATAATGGCCTGCACATCCTTGGCCTGATGGGAGCTGGTGCTGGAGCCGGTATAGGCGTACTCATGGACGGTACAATCGCCCCATACGCCCTGTTTGCCCAGGTCTAGGATATATTGGGCACGGTCGCGGAAGGACATCCCATCCAGCAGGTCATCTACACCGCTGTAATTGCCGTGGTGCAGGTTATTATAAACGCAGACCAACTCCTCGGCGCAGGCGGTGGCCGGGTCCGTCAGCAGGCCAGCCTGATAGCGCCAGATGATAGCCTGCACCCAAGCATTCATAGTCCAGGAATAATCGCTGCCCCACACCTCGTCTACGCCCAAGGCATGAGCTTGGTCGGTAAACACGCCGGTGGTATGGGCATAGTAGTAGGCCATCATGGTCTGCACGGTAGGGTCGGTGATGGGCTTGGGGTTGCCCCAGGTCTGGCCCTCCAGGGACCAGCCCATGCCTTTCCCGTGCTCGGCACAGAAGCCGATAGTGCTTTTCTGGTTGTAATCGAAGGTCATCTGATGGAGCCAGCAGGTCCCCAGGCTGGGAGATTCATAGTGGACGCCATTGTGGGTGCAGTCCTCCAGCTTGATAGAGCTGGGGGCGTCCGCCGCCAACGCCGCGGTGGGCAGCAGGCCCAGCATACACACCAGCACGAGCAGCAGGGCCGTCATACGGGTGAGAAAACGGTTTTTCTTCATCAGTGAAAAACTCCTTTCCGTTTTTGGGCATAAGAAAAGGCCCTCCAGCCTGGGGCTGAAAGACCTCTCCGTGTCCGTGTTCAGTTCTCAATTATTCGTAGGGATTGTGGGTGTTTGGGCGACCCACGAACAGGTAGCAATAGGTCACGCTGCCGCTCTCTGTCACACCCACGCCGATGCTGTCACAGTCCGGCTTAATCATAGTTTCAAAATGGCCGGGGGAGTTGAGCCAGTTGTCCAGGGCGTGTTGAGCGGTGTCCTCCGTGGAAACGCCGGTAAACACAGTCAGATTTACGCCGAAGCCATAGGGATAGCCGCAGGCCAGGGCCGCCTCGCATTCCTCCTTGGTGTGGTGCCAGGTGTACTTCTTATCGGAAATGGTTTGGGCGGCGCTCATCAGGGCCTCACTGACAGGCAGTTCCGCCACACCGTTCTCCCGGCGCACCTCATTGACCAGCCGTACCAGCTCCAGCCGCACATCCAACGCCTCTCCTTGGTCGGGGCTACTCTCGACGGTGGGAGCCTGCGGAGCATGGGAGCCAACGGTCAGCGTCAGGGTCCCGGTTTCCCCGGTCTGGTTGGAGACGGTAATCTCCGCGCTCCCCTCCGCTTTGGCAACGGCTGTCCAGAAGTTCATCACCTGTTCCACCTCCACCGTGTCCGGGTCGCTGGAAGTCACGGTGTACGCCGGCCCGCCGGGAGCAATCACCAAGCCGCTGCGCTCTCCCACCTCCAGCGTGGCACCCTTGTAGCTGCCTACCCGGATGGTCTGCTCCTCCGCCGCCCGCGCGGGGAGAGCCAGGGCAGCGGTCAGGGCTGTGCAGGCAAGGACTGCGGTAAAGCGTTTCAGACTGTTTTTCATCATGGAATGACCTCCTTATGATAGATTGGGATGCCGCTGTCCCAACCGTACCATAAGAGGGCAAAAACTGTCTAAGGTGCGATTTTCTTTTCAGCGGGTGGTTATGACACCTCCACGGCTCGGACCGCCCAGCGGTAGGCGCTCTGGTTGCGGACACAGGTAAAGAGGGTGATGCAGTTCTCCGCGGTGGGAGACAGCAGGGAGTTATCCAGTTCGCTGATTTTGTTCACGCTGGTCACGGCGTAGGTACGGGTGCCCAGTCTGGTGGTCAGGGTGATCTTATCTCCCACATCCAGCGTGTGGATCTCCCCAAAATGGGCGTTCACGCCCCTGTTATGGGCGGCCAAACAGATGTTTCCGGCCCAAACGCTGGTGTCCTCAAAATGGCCCGCGCCCTTTCTCAGCACGGCGCTTCCCGTCCCCTCATAGACCTTCACATTGACATCAATGCTGGGAATTTTTAAGGTGGCGAGGTAGCCGCCCTGATAGTAGAGGTCTGATGTGACCTCCGTGAAGCCGATGGTGGGGAGGACGCTGGATGTGCCGCCGCTGGGGAAGCCGGAATAATCAGGTGGAGCGACGGTGGTGCCGGCGCTGCCATTGATAACGGCACCATCGCCCAGCATATAGCCGGGGGCCAAATTGGGGGTCAGCGGAGTGCCGGTATTCAGGGTGTAGGCGGTGGGGCTGCCAAAGGCGGGCGGGACCAGAGCCGCGTTTTTGCTCACATCCACATTGGAAAGCTCACCACGGTCCGCCGTGGCAACAGGCTCCACCGAAGTAGGCTTGCCATACTCCGGGTCGCCGGGGGAGGCGATGTCATACTCTAACGCGCTGGCGGGAACAGCCAGGGCCGCAGTTAGGCACAGCAGAGACAAAAGCATGGTCAGTTTCTTCATATCGTATTACCTCCGTCGCTTGATGAAGTAGAACGCCCCGCCTCCAAGCAGCACCGACGCGACAACGGCCACAACCGGCAGGACGCTGTTCTTCTCTCCGGCCTGGGCCTCCTGCCCGGTGGAATCAGTCTGGTCGGCGGGGGTGTTGGGGTCGGAACTATCTCCGGGGGCCTCGCCGGGGGCGGGGTCCGGGGCCGTGCCCTCGAAGATCGCTACATAGCGGATTTTATTCAGGTTGATACGGCTCACGGTGCCCGCGTAGTCGGCGGTGACGGTATAGCCCTTCACATAGGAGCTGGTGGCGGAGCCGGAGTAGGAGGCCATAGCGGTAAAATGGCCGTCCCCCTCGGTCTGCCAATCCACAGCCTGGAGGGTCATGGAATTGCCACCGTCCTGGATGGTTTTGGGGATATACTGCGTGTCCTGGTTGGCAAGGCCGGGATAGGTGCGGGTGGCGGTCACGGTTTTGGTGGAGCTGCCATACCCGGCCACCTCCACCTTCACCGTATCCAGTTTCAGGGTCAGCACCCCGGACAGGCCGTCCTCCGTGATAAACTCCTTTGTCTGCGGCAGCAGGGCCAGCACCGCGCCCATGTCCTTGCTCTTGCTGTTCACGGACACGGTTTCTGTATGCTGGCGGCTCTCGTTGGCGGGGAGTTCCTGTTTCAGCAGGTCCGTGAGGGTGTAGTGGTAGCCGTCCTGTTCAAAGTCGGACCGGGGGATGCCGCCGGGGTCATCCTCCGGCCCCAGGTCGTACATTTTCCTGATCTCAGTACCATCCTCGCTCCGGGTGACGGCGGTGGGATAGCAGGGTGACGGCTGGGTGGGTTCAGACGGGTCGGCGGCAAGGGCGGCAGGGGCTAGGCTCATGGAAAGAGCCAGGGCGCACAGCAGCCGGGCCGCGTGGGTCAGGGGTTTCCGCTTCATAATTAAACTACCTCCATGTTTTTGATTTTGGGTACAAAAAAATCCTCATGGTGCGCCATGAGGTCCAACAATGCCCGTGTTCGGTTTTCTTGCGCGCTGTTCTCCAAAGGTCTTTTACCGGCTGAAAAAGGATGGTCAAAGCCTTTCTTTTCAACTGGTACAGCGGGTTTGGGGGGAGAGTGTGAGAGGGGGGGGGGAGCGGCAGGCGTACCAGGGCCGCAAAAGGGCAGACCATCCCCCAGGTGTGGCGTTCATCGTTCCATCGCCCTCTCCCGCTTGCGGTACAGTTCCAAAGCCTTCACGATAGTGTCCTCGATTTTCTGCGCGGGCGTCCCCGGCTTGAAAAACTTGTCGATCCGTTCCCTGGGAATTTTGAATTGCTCCACCTGATTGGGCTTTTCCTCCTGCATGATGGAGAGGATCACATCAGGGTTCAGCTTGCCTTGCTCGGAACAGCTCCGCATTTTGATGGCCTGGGCATGGGATGGGGTGCGGATTTCTCCCTCCATGACCTCCAGCAAGGCGGTCTGCTCGGCCTCCGACAGATAGGACAGCTCCACGGCGGGGCGCAGGGCCATTTGCAGCTTGCCGGCTTCTTTCAGCACAGAATTATCCACCATGTCCAGCAACTCCGGGATAAGGTTGGTTAGGCGGATATATCTTTTAATTTGTGTCACACTATCGGGGCTTTGTTCAGACAGTTCCTTGTTAGAACGCAACTTCGGACCCACTGGGGCCGAAGTTAAATCTGTCCGCATACCTTGCCGTTTCATGGCTTCCAGCTTCATCTTATAGGCAAACGCCTTTTCGGATGGCAATATCTGTTCCCGCTGAAGGTTGCTGTCCACCATGACGATGATGGCCTCATCGTCTGTCAGCTCCCGGATGATACAGGGCACCGTGGGCAGGCCCGCCAGCTCCGCCGCCCGCTTGCGCCGGTGGCCGGACACCATCTGATAACTGCCGTCCGGCATGGGCCGCACCAGCGAGGGGACCAGGACGCCATACTGCTTTACACTGTCTGCCAGCTCCACCATGCTCTGATCCATCCGCACCTTGAACGGGTGGTTAGGAAAGTCGCTGATCTCCGCGGCAGACAGGTCGGTTACATAACTGCGCTTGGCATTGTCCCGTTCCTCCTGGGTGGTGAATATACTATCTACCGAGGTCAGAAGCCCGGCTGCGCTCCTTTTGCCCAATTTCCAACACCTCCTTTGTCAGTCTGCGGTAGGCGTCCGCCGCCCGGCCCCTGGGTTCATGCTGGAAAATGCTCTTATCCGCCGTACTGACCTCCGCCAGACGCACCGTGGATGGGATCACCGTGTCCAGTACGGGCAGACGCCGCCCAAAGTTCTCCTTCACGCTGTTCACGATGTCCCTGCGGAACGCGGTTTCATTCGCCATAGTCAGGAACACGCCGCCGATCTTCAGCCTGGGATTGATCTGACGCTGGACGCTCCGCACCGTTCCCACCAGTTCCGTCATGCCCTCCGCCGCCAGATAGTCCGCCTGGACGGGGACAAGCACATAGTCCGACGCAGACAGGGCGTTGATGACCAGCATACCCAGCGAGGGCCGGCAGTCCAGCAGAACATAGTCGTACTCCCGCTTCACGCTGTCCACATACCGCCGAAGTACCGTTTCCCGGCTCATCACATTCACCAGCCCTACCTCCACGGCGGACAGGCTGCGGTTTCCCGGAACAAAGTCAAAGCCCTCATGGTGGTGCATGATCTCCGGGTGGTCGCGGGGCATTGTTCCCGATACTACATCGTTCAGGACATTGGCAAGGGTGAGGGGCAGATCATGGGGCTTGCGCTGGCCCAGCATCTTGGTGAGGTCGCCCTGGGGGTCCACATCCAGCAGCAGGACTTTCTTCCCCTCCAACGCGAGGCCGGCTCCCAGGTTGTAGACGGTGGTGCTTTTGCCGACGCCGCCCTTTTGGTTTGCTACGCTGATTACCTTTGGTTTCGCCATTTTGGGGGTTCCCTCCTTTCATAGATTTAGCCGCCTGCGGCGAAACAGGCGGCTATGTAAGTGCATGAAAAAGCCGCCTTCTCCATTCGGAAAAGACGGCCTATCCAGTCGGGAGATATGTGATTTAGAGAGCAATTCAAAGAGCGGCGCTAAACCGTATGTCCGCATTTCTCTGTGTTTCGTCGCATCAAAGTTCATTCCTTAGTAGTAAATTCGTAGTAATTTGAGGGGCTTGTTGTCAGGAAATGCGGTGTAATGCGCTGTTTCACAGGGTTTTGCCAGTTCTCACAAAATATTTCAACAAACTTGAATCTGACGGGCAGGCACGGTCTATGTCTGCCCGCCTTGGTTGCCAATAAGCTATATTCGTTCTGTCAGCTATCGAGAGGATTGTATTCCGTTACAGCTTTCAGGTATGTTTCGGGATCGCCGTTCAGAACCAAGTCTGCATAAGCAAGCGGGTCGTTGTAGATCAGATAATCCAGCTCTGACCGCTGGAAGCGGTTGTCGGCAACTTCGTTTTCAACGGCGGTGCAGTCAATGGAAATCTGACTTCCATCGTCAAAAACCAATTCCACGCAGGCCGTGTCTATGTTGAATTGACAGGATATAAGTTTGCTCATGGTCATACCTCCAGGATGTTTTTTGAGGTGAATCAGGCGGTCAATTTCCGGGTGATTATTGGCAGGAATCATATCGAAACCCGCTGCAAATCATTCAAAACAAGTCGTTGCGAACGGTTAGTACGTATAAAACAGCTGGCTACAAAACGGCTACAAAATTCGTAAGGAACCTATGTGCAGCCTGAAATACGTGGATTATTTGGACAAAAAACGTATCGAGAGTACATTTTATAACCCTGAATCAAAGCCCAAGACTTGAGTGGGAATGACCGTCAAAACGGCGCAAACCCGCATGAATACAGGGTTTTTGACCTGTCACTTTGCCTTGTGATACTGGATTGATACTATTCGTTTCAACCCGGTCACACAAGAGAATGATTGCAAAGGGCAAGCGAACCGCCCTGCTGAACGACAAATTCAGCAGGGCGGTTTTGCTTGCCCTATTTTTCTTTTCTCCAGGGTACATAGTTGTCAAACCGTTTGCTGTCATCACAGGTACACGGCCAGTTGAGTTTCCATTCAAAGTATTCCTCCCTGGTGATCTCCCCGGCGTGTAGCTCCTGCTGGCGCAAAAGCCATTCCCGCATGAACTCGTCCACAAGGCCATAGTTGAAGTAAATACCCACGGGAGGTTGAGCGGGCCAGTCATCCGTGTCATTGTAGCGGACGGCGGTATCATCGGAGGCCCCTATCTTGCCGGGGTTGCGGACGAGCTGAAATAGACAGATAGAGCCAGGGCTGTCCTCGTCCAGCCAGAAGAACGTCCGCATGAAGTCCTCGGCACAGCCGGGGCGAAGGGTATAGAAGTTCTGACACTCTACCCGTAGGGCCTGGGCAATCTTGTCCAGCAGTTCCCTCTTGGGCACACGGTAGTTCGTTTCGTACTGGGCAATACGGTTATCCGCTCCCTTTTCCTCAAAGCCGATAGCCAGCCCCAATTCCTTTTGCGTCATACCTCGAAATGTGCGGATTTTCTTGATTTTTTCTCCTACTGTCATATGTTACACCGCCTTTGAAAATAGTATAGCGCAAATAAGCGAAATATGCAAGAAGAAAATTAACAAAATTGCGAAATAAACTCTTGACATTAACAACCATGCGAATGTATAATAAGGATGTCGGCATTAACAATTTTGCGAACCAACAATAAGGAGGTGTTGTATTTGAGCAAAGAGCTGTTTGTACGAGCCGAGGAAGTGGCCGGGGCGCTGGGTATCTCCAAGCCCTACGCCTACAAGCTGGTGCGGGAGATGAACGAGGAGCTGAAGCAGAAAGGTTTCCTCACCATCCCCGGACGGGTGAGCAGGCGCTACTTCGAGGAAAAGTTCTATGGACTGCGGGAAAATCAGTAAGGAGGGAACAAAATGCCAGCATACAAAGACAAGGCCAAGGGAACATGGTATGCGTCCTTTTACTTTGAGAACTGGACAGGCAAAAAGGAAAAGAAGATGAAGCGGGGCTTCAAGACCAAGCGGGAGGCGCTGGAGTGGGAACGGACGTTCCTGCAACAGCAGACCGCCGACCTGGATATGACCTTTGAGAGCTTCGTGGCGCTCTACGCTGCGGACATGAAAGGCCGTATCAAGGAGAACACCTGGGGGACGAAAGAGCATATCCTCTACAAGAAGTTGGTGCCGTACTTCGGCAAGCGGAAAATGAGCGACATTCACTCGAAAGAGGTCATGGCGTGGCAGAGCGAAATGCTGAACTACCGGGACAAGAACGGCAAGCCCTACTCCCCCGTGTATCTGAAAACGCTTCACAATCAGTTGAGCGCCGTTTTCAATCATGCGGTGAAGCACTACAATCTGAAAGCCAACCCCGCCGCCCAGGTGGGCAACATGGGCAAGGCCAAGGGCCGGGAAATGTTGTTCTGGACAAAAGCGGAATATCTGAAATTCGCTGACGCTATGATGGACAAGCCCCTCTCCTACTACGCCTTTGAAATGCTCTACTGGTGCGGTATCCGGGAGGGGGAGCTGCTGGCCCTCACCCCTGGGGACTTCGACTTTGAGAAGCAGACGGTTTCCATCTCGAAATCCTACCAGCGTATCAAGGGCCAAGATGTTATCACAGACCCCAAGACGGCCAAGAGCAACCGGGTCATTCAAATGCCCGCTTTCCTCTGTGAAGAAATGGAGGACTACATCAGGAGCCTGTACGCCGTGGAGCCGACAGACCGCATTTTCCCGGTGACGAAATCCTATCTTCACCGGGAGATGGACAGGGGGGCAAAAGAGGCGGGGGTCAAGCGGATCAGGATTCACGATTTGAGACACAGCCACATTTCCCTGCTGATTGACATGGGCTTTACCGCCCTGGCAATCGCTGACCGGGTGGGGCACGAAAGCATTGACATCACCTACCGCTACGCTCACCTGTTCCCCACCCGGCAGGCGGAGATGGCGGACAAGCTGAACATGGAGCGAAAGGGGGCTTAAATCATGTCTGCGAAAAATCTCGACAACCACAACCGATGGAGAAGCAAGACCATAGCGTTCCGGGTGTCCCCGGAGGAAAACGAACAGATTGAGATTGCCGTCCGTCTGTCCGGGCTGACCAAACAGGACTACATCACCCGACGTCTGCTGAACCGGGACATTGTGGTGCAGGGCAATCCCAGGGTCTACAAGGCCCTGCGTGACCAGCTCGCCGCCGTCCTGGGGGAGCTGCGGCGCATGGAGGCCGGGGGCGGGGTGGATGATGAACTTCTCGCCACCATCCGCCTTATCACCGTGACGCTGGACGGCATGAAGGAGGATTGATAGATTGATGGATTCCAGAGAGACGAAAAGGACTGTCCCGATTCCGTCTGTTGGCGCAGACGGGGAACAGCCCAATTCACAAAAACCTACCATGAGTATAGCAGAGGAACCGGCTGAAAACAAGTCCCAGGATGAAAGAATGGAGGATATTCTTCGGGAGCTTCAACGGACAAGCGACCCGACCTACCTCCACACGGTTTCCATGAACGAGCTTTACCAGAATGTCTACCAGAGCAGACCGCCAATCATTGACGGTCTGCTCTACCCTGGGACGTACCTCTTTGCGGGAGCGCCCAAGGTGGGCAAGTCGTTCCTGATGGCCCAGCTTGCCTACCATGTCAGCATGGGCCTCCCCCTGTGGGGCTACTCCGTCCACAAGGGCACCGTCCTCTATCTGGCGTTGGAGGACGACCACCGCCGCTTGCAGGGGCGGCTGTATCGGATGTTCGGCATGGACGGCACCAACGACCTGCTCTTTGCAATCTACGCAAAACAGCTCGGCCTGGGCCTGGAGGAACAGCTAAAGAAGTTCGTCCGTCAGCACCCCGACACTAAGCTGATTATCATTGACACCCTCCAGAAAGTCCGGGAGGTCGGCGGGGACAAGTACAGCTATGCCAACGATTACGAGGTAGTGGGCAAGCTGAAACGCCTTGCCGATGATTGCGGTATCTGCCTCCTGCTGGTACACCACACCCGGAAGCAACAGGCCGATGATAAGTTTGATATGATCTCCGGCACCAACGGTCTGTTGGGAGCGGCGGACGGGGCCTTTCTTCTTCAAAAGGAGAAACGGACGGACGGTAGCGCCATTCTGGACGTGGCAGGGCGTGACCAGCAAGACCAGCGGATGTATCTCACCAAGGACAGAGAGCGCCTTGTGTGGGAGCTGGAGCGGCTGGAAACGGAGCCGTGGGTGGAACCGCCCGACCCGGTATTGGAGGCCGTCGCCGCCCTTGTGACGGCGGACAGGCCCGCCTGGGGCGGCACCGCCACGGAGCTGGCGGCGGCTATCCAGACCGACATGAAGCCCAACGCCCTGGCGATGCGGCTGAATGTCCGGGCCGGGAGGCTGGTGGCGGAGTACCATATCCGCTATGAGAACAGCAGGAGCCACGCCGGGAGAAGTATCACCCTCACCCTGGAACCGCCCCAGGCGTGACGACCGTGACGGCTGTGACGGCTTTTTTGAGAGCGGGGGCGGTGTGTAAAACATCGTCACGGTCGTCACGGCCGTCACGGGGAGCGGGGCCAAAAGTCAAGGGGCCATACCTGGGGGTGGAGATTGCCGCAAGGCAATACAACCCGAACCCCTTGACTTTTGGCCCACGGAGGACACTGGCCGGGTGGGGGGAAAGGCTGTGCCTTTCCCCCCTGCCCAACGGCGAGTGTCAAAGTTTAGGCGGGGTGCAGGGTGCCCTTTTCAAAGGGCGGCCCTGCTGGGGGAGCCGTCCGCAGACGGCGGGGGCAACGCCCCCACTCCACCCCGTAGGGCGCAAATGCGCTTTTGATGGCCGCAAGGCCGTCAAAAGTGCTTTTGCGTTACTTTCGCAGAAAGTAACAAAGGCCGCCGCTGGCGCGGCGAAAGGAGTGTTGATTTGAAAAGGACGATTAGTGCGATGGTGGGGCAAGGTTCGGTGAACCACAACAGCAGGGCGTTCAACGCCAAGAACACCGACCCGGAACGTTCCCACTTGAATATAACCTACTGCCACGAAAATATCAAGGCTGTTTTCCATGAGCTGTTTGACGAGGCCCTCAAGCGGTACAACGACAAGCAGACCAGGGCAGACCGCAAGATTGAGGACTACTATGAGAAGATACGTTCCAGTAAGCAGGAAAAGCCGTTCCATGAAATCATCCTGCAAGTGGGGAACAAGGACGACATGAGCGCAGAGAGCGAGGATGGCCAGCTTGCGGCGGCGGTGCTGGACGAGTATATGAGAGGCTTCCAGGAGCGCAATCCCCAGCTTCGGGTGTTCTCCGCCCACCTCCATATGGACGAGGCCACACCCCATCTGCACATCGACTTCGTACCGTTCACCACCGGGAGCAAGCGGGGCCTGGACACAAGGGTATCTCTCAAACAGGCGTTAGCGGCCCAGGGCTTCAAGGGCGGCACCAGGGGCGATACGGAGTGGAGCCAGTGGGTACGCTCTGAAAAAGAACAGCTTGCCGCTGTGATGGAGCGCCACGGGATAGAATGGGAGGACAAGGGCACCCACGACAAACACCTGTCTGTGATGGACTACAAGAAAGAACAGCGGGCCAAGGAGATTGCCGAGCTGGAGGCGGTCAAGGCCAAGAAGCAGGGCCAGGTGGAGCAGCAGGAGCAGCGTCTAAAGGAGCTGGCCCCGGCTGTGAGGAACATGGAGCAGTTGGCGGCACGGTTCTCCGATGACCCGGAGCGGATATTGCCGGAGCCTGGGCCGCTGGAAAGCGCCAAGTCCTACCGGGAGAAAAAGGCAAAGCCCCTGTTGGCGCAGATCGTCAAGGTGCTGCGTTCCCTGTACCGGGCCTATGTCGAGTTGAAAGGGAAGTATGAGCGGTTGCAGGAGGACTATGGACGGGCCAGGGAGGGCAACGAGCGATTGTCTGACCGCTTGCAGGAGGCAAAGATGGAAAACAAGGCCCTGCGGGGGACTGTTGCCGACTTTGAGCGGGTGAAGCGGGCTTTTGGCCCGGAGGAAGTAGAGCGGGCCGTGGAGGACGCAAAGCGCCGGGAGGCGGCAGAGAAAGAGCAGAGGAAAGCAAAGCGGAAGTTTAGCCGGGGGGCGAGGTAAATCAGAAATAATTTTTGCAAAGCTGTTGACAAAATGGATTCCTGTGCATATACTAATCATATCAAAAGTTTTTGATGTGAGGTGATTGCATGGGAACGCACCAGGAGAACGCCAAAGTATTCAAAGCCCTGTGTGACCCCAAGCGGCTTGCTATTCTGGAACAGCTTCGGAGCGGTGAAAAATGTGCCTGTGTCCTGCAAGAGCCGATGGACTTGACACAATCCGGCCTGTCCTATCACATGAAAATCCTATGTGATTCGGGACTTGTCCTGAGCCGTCAGGAGGGCAAATGGACGCATTACCGTTTGAGCGAGGTAGGCAGGGATGAAGCTGTGAAGCTGCTGCTGGCCATTACCACGCCGGACGCAGACCAAGAGGGCAAATGCCTCTCATGCGGCAGATAGACGCCATCACAGAAAGATGGCGTTTATCTAAATACTAAACATCAAAAATTTTTGATATGTTATCCAACGAATTGAAAGCGAGGTTTTCTCTATGGGTGTATGGCATTTTATCCAAGACCAAGTTTTAGGCATGAAATGGCTGAATGAGCTGATTGGCAGGGGCCTTTCCATGCTGGGGCTGGATGTGGGAGAGCGTATAGGCGGGAGCATCCAGTTTTTCCTCTACGATGTAATCAAAATCACTGTCCTGCTGTGCTTTTTGATTTTTGTGATTTCCTATATTCAAAGCTACTTCCCCTCGGAGCGGAGCAAGAAAATTTTGGGCCGTTTTCACGGTGTCGGTGCCAACATCATCTCGGCCCTGCTGGGAACGGTGACGCCGTTCTGCTCCTGTTCCTCTATCCCGCTGTTCATCGGCTTTACCAGCGCAGGATTGCCCCTGGGCGTGACATTCTCCTTTTTAATTTCCTCCCCTATGGTAGACCTGGGTAGTTTGGTGCTGCTCATGAGTATCTTCGGGGCCAAGGTCGCTGTTATCTATGTAATTGTGGGGCTGGTAGTCGCTGTGGTTGGCGGTACGCTCATTGAGAAAATGCACATGGAGAAGTATGTGGAGAGCTTTATCCTTTCGGCTGGTGGCGTGGATATTGAGTCACCCGACTTGACAAAATGTGAGCGTGTCCAATATGCGAAAGAACAGGTTGTGTCCACATTCAAAAAGGTGTTCCCCTATATCCTGGTGGGCGTGGGAATTGGAGCGGTTATCCATAACTGGATACCCGAAAGCTGGGTTGAGGCCGTTTTGGGCAGCGACAACCCCTTTGGTGTTATCCTGGCAACGCTGGTAGGCGTTCCCATGTATGCAGACATATTCGGTACAATTCCAGTGGCGGAGGCCCTGCTTGCAAAAGGCGCACAGCTTGGCACCATCTTGTCTTTTATGATGGCAGTTACCACGTTAAGTCTGCCCTCTATGATTATGCTTCGCAAAGCGGTTAAGCCGAAACTGCTGGCGTTGTTCATCACCATTTGCACAGTCGGTATCATCATTGTTGGCTACCTGTTCAATGCGTTCCAATTCATTTTGATTTAATATTTTAGGAGGTAATGAAACATGGGACTGTTCAACAAGAAGAAAAAAGAGGAAACTGCGTCCTGCTGCTGTGGCGGCAACTGCACCCCCGAAACGATGGCCCAGGCGGAGGCGGTCAAGACCTCTGGCGGTGTCAAGGTGCTTGGCTCCGGGTGCGCCAAGTGCAACGCCTTGGAGGAGGCCACCCGTGAGGCTCTGGCCGAGCTGGGAATGGACACCACCATTGACCATTTGACGGACTTCACGCAGATCGCCGCCTATGGGGTCATGACTACTCCGGCCTTGGTGGTGGATGGTAAGGTAGTATCCTTTGGCAAGGTGTTGAAAAAGGACGAGGCAAAAGCCTTGATTCAAAAAGTGAGAGGATAAAAGGTGAACCTGCGGCGGGGAGATGTGCTTGCATTTCCCCGCCTTTTGTGATACTATTTTGATACTAAGAAAATTAGCGGCCAAAAATAATGGGTGAAATATTAACAAATTTGCGAATGTTGTGCCTGTGAAAACACAGAAAATACAGCCCCATATAATAGGATTTGTCGAGTGGGAATGACGGTCACAAGCTCCAGGGCCTGCGCTTGGGCCCTGGAGCTTGTGATTCTTAAAATCGGAACAGGAGGGATCACATGGATCAGGCAGGCGTCGCGCTATACCACCGTGTTATGCGGCGGGAAAATTTTGAGAAGGCGGCAAAGGATCTTGTGTCCTTGGTATACGCCGCGGAAAAGAAGGAGCCGGGAAAGCCGAGAACCCTGTACCTTGACATTGACGGACACCGCAATGCGCAGGGCAGGTTTGACGCGGATATGCGGAGCTCCAAAAGGGATTCGGATTGAGATTTTTGCTTCCGTTTCTTACGGAAGTTCATTTCCCACTGATTTGTGCCAGGAACAAGAACCCACAGCGGAACGATGTGCCCGAACGGCTGGAAATTTCCCACGCCAGAAATGAAGGACCACAGCCTAGACGACCTGTATGTGGAGAATTTCAGCCACACCGAATATCAGTCCGAGGCGACTGTATACGCCTATCTCAAACAGGTCTCGGATTTTTTGAATCGCTACCAGGAGCTGGACGCAGAGTATGCGCTGCTGCCCCCAGAGCCCTATGACCCGCAAAACTATCTGCTCCAGTGGCGTCTTCACATGCGCGAGCTGATCAACGAGCTCTTCAACATGTTTGTGGGCGGGAATCTGTTTTCCGCAGCGGCGATGACGCGGACTCTGATGGAGTGCTGTGTCTACGGGAAGGTGCTGAAGCAGGAAAAGAGCGCCCGCCTTTTGGAAGACTGGTTTCTCTGCGGGATGATCCGCAGCCTCCCCGGCTAGGATGGGGCGCTGCGGCAGGCAAAACTCAAAACTGTGTATGCACTTTGCAGCGCATGGAACCGAGAGCCGGAGGAAACAATCCGGCGGTTCAAAAAGGGCAACGAAAACGAGTGGCTGGTTTCCGTGATCCCGGGCAAAGGCCGGATCTACTTCTCCCATGTTTGTGAATACCTGCAGGAAACGGAGCTCTATCAGACGTATCAATGGGCCTGCGCGTTTGTCCACGGGCAGGATATCCGCTCCAAAATGCATCCCTTCACATTTTACGACTCCACCTATCATCTGCTCACTGTGATGATGTCTTATATCTTCAGGGCGATCCGCCTGTACCCTGTCTCTGAGGAGCTGGAGGCGGAGATGCAGAAGCTCGAACGGGACCTGGCTGCTCTTTGGGGAACCACCAGCTGGGACAAAAACGCATGACGGGCTTACGAGGCGGCTGTACAGGTTGCCGCGGCGCTGATGGTGTCCTGCCAAAAGCATCCAAAATTCAAAAAGAGAGACATCTACTTTCCGCAGATGTCTCTCTTTTGAGAAGGGACGGTCAAAATCGATATTTTAAAATCTCGAAAAGGTATAGGAGACCCACCCCACCGGCCTTCTGGCCGGCGGCGCATTTGCGCCGCACGGGCGCTTTGCCGTAGATAAAACCTCGGCGCAGGCGGAATTCACTTCCGCCGAGCATTTGAATCACCGAAGGGCGGAGGCCGCCTTCGGCTGCCGGAGCCCAAAGAGAAAGGACTTCCGGATAGGAAGCCCTTTCTCTTTGGTGCGCGAGGCGGGACTTGAACCCGCACGTCCGTAATGGACACTAGAACCTGAATCTAGCGAGTCTGCCAATTCCACCACTCGCGCGTCGATATGAACTTTGCTCCCTGTATCTCCCCGTTGGGGTGTTCCACCGGAAGGGAGCCCTCCGGTGGAACGTGGTGCGCGAGGCGGGACTTGAACCCGCACGTCCGTAATGGACACTAGAACCTGAATCTAGCGAGTCTGCCAATTCCACCACTCGCGCATAGAGCGGTTACCTTTTCAGAGACACCGTATGGTGCGGCTGACGGGATTTGAACCCACACGTCGATTCGGACACCAGCACCTCAAGCTGGCCTGTCTACCAGTTCCAGCACAGCCGCAAATGTTCGTCCCCTAAAAAAGACTGCTTGATTATTATAGCCAGTCGAGATCCAAATGTCAACTGTTTTTCCCCGATCAGTCGAAAAAATTTCCATGGACCAGGAATTCGGCCGGGACCGCCGAAGACGGTCCCGGCCGCCTGACCTGTTCAGCGCCGGTCCATGGACGTATAGGGACGGTGCTCCTCCACACACTCATACCGGGGGCGGATCAGCTTGCCTCCCACGGAGAGCTCCTCCATCCGGTGGGCACTCCAGCCGGCGATACGGGCCACGGCGAACAGGGGCGTATACAGCTCCTTGGGCAGGCCCAGCATCTCATAGACAAATCCGCTGTAAAAGTCGATGTTGGTGGAGAGCACAGACTTGTGCTGCCGCTCCATCAGCAGCTGCTTGCCGATCTTCTCCACATTGGCGTACAGGGCCAGCTCGTCCTCCCGGCCCTTTTCCGCCGCCAGGTGATTCACGTAGGCCCGGAACACCTCGCACCGGGGGTCGGTCTTGGTATAGACCGCGTGGCCCAGGCCGTAGATCAGGCCGCTGCGGTCGAAGGCATCCTTGTTCAGGATCCTGGTGAGATAGTCCGCCACGCAGCCCTCGTCATTCCAGTCCCGCACGTGCTCCTTCACGTCGTCCATCATGGCCATCACCTTGCTGTTGGCGCCGCCGTGGCGGGGACCCTTCAACGAGGCCATGGACGCGGCGATGGCAGAATAGGTATCTGTTCCGGAGGAGGTGACCACATGGTTGGTGAAGGTGGAGTTGTTGCCGCCGCCGTTGTCCGCGTGGAGGATCAGGGCCACGTCCAGGGTCCGGGCCTCCAGATCGGTGTAGCTGCAGTCCTCCCGCAGCATCCGCAGGAAGTTCTCCGCGGTGGACAGCTCCGGCTTGGGCACGTGGATAAACAGGCTCTCCCCCTGACTGAACCGCCAGGCCTGATAGGCGTAGATGGCCAGCACGGGCATATTGCTCATCAGCTGCAGGCACTGGCGCAGCACATTCTCCAGCCCGATGTCGTTGGGCTTGTCATCATAGCAGAACAGCGTCAGGATGCCCCGCTGCATGGTGTTCATCAGATCCCGGGGCGGCGCCTTCATAATCACGTCCCGGAAGAAATTGGTGGGCAGCGTCCGGTAGGAGGCCAGCTGCTGGCAGAATGCCTCCAGTTGGGCGGCGGTGGGCAGTTCGCCGAAGAGCAGCAGATAGGCCGTCTCTTCAAAGGCGAAGCGGCGCCCCTCGGAGCCCTTCACCAGCTCCCGGCAATCGATGCCCCGGTAGTAAAGCATACCGTCCTGGGGGACGATGTGCTCCCCCTCCGTGACGCTGTAAGACTGGATCTCACCCACCCGGGTCAGGCCGGTGAGCACGCCGCGGCCGTCCTCGTCCCGCAGGCCGCGCTTGACGTTATACTCCTTATAGAGCTTGGGGTCGATGTAGTTTTTCTTCTCCCACTGCTCCTTCAGCGCGAGAATGGCGGGGGTGATCTCACAATAGGCGTTCTCACGGTTCTCTTTCCAGACCATAGGGGTGCGCGCTCCTTTCGGCGGCATGCAGCCGTTGTACTATTTGCAATAGTATCATTAAAAAATTGCATTTTCAACCGTTTTGAAAAATATTTTTGAAAAAATAAGAAATTTTTTGAATTTTTCTTTTTTGAACTTGCAAATTCAAAAAAGCAACAGGCAGCCCTCCGAGGGCTGCCTGAAGAACTCCGGCGCCGAAGCGCCTCACAGCTGGGCCAGGGTCTCGCCGATGGGGTCAGTAATCACCAGATCCGCGGCCAGATCCCGGGCCACCGGCGACTTGTTGAGGAGCACCAGCCTGTGCCCCTGATAGTATCGAATCAGCCCCGCGGCGGGATAGACGTTCAGGGAGGTGCCGCCGATCATCAGCATATCCGCCTCCGCCAGGGCGCGGACGGCTGCCTCCAGCGTCCCCTGATCCAGCCCCTCCTCATAGAGCACCACATCCGGCTTGATGATGCCGCCGCAGCTGCACCGGGGCACGCCCTCCGTGCGGAGGATATGCTCCAGACCGTAAAATTTCCCGCACCGCTGGCAGTGGTTCCGGTGGACGCTGCCGTGGAGCTCCAGCACGTTCCGGCTGCCGGCGGCCTGGTGGAGCCCGTCGATGTTCTGGGTGATGACGGCTTTCAACCGGCCCTCCGCCTCCCACTCCGCCAGCTTTTTATGGGCGGCGTTGGGCTTGGCGTCCGGGGCCAGCAGCTTGGCCCGGTAGAAGCGGAAAAATTCTTCGGGGTTGCTTTCGTAAAATGTATGGCTTAAAATCACTTCAGGCGGATATTTCCATTCTTGGTGATATAGGCCGCCAGTGCTGCGGAAGTCCGGGATGCCGGACTCTGTGGAAACGCCGGCCCCCCCGAAAAACACGATGTTGTCGGAGCTGTCCACCAGTTCCTTCAGCCGTTTAATACTGTCCGTCATACCGGACCCTCCATTCCAATTTCCAATTTTATTGAGACAGGAGCACAGGCATGAACATTCAGATCTTCGGTTCCTCTAAGTCCTTCGACTCCAAGAAGGCGGAGCGCTGGTTCAAGGAGCGCCGCATTAAGTACCAGTATATCGACCTGCCCTCAAAGGGATTATCCCCCCGGGAGTACCAGTCCGTCAAGCAGAAAGTGGGCTTTGACGCCCTGGTGAACATGAAATGCCGGGCCTATGAGGACCTGTACATGGCCTATATCACCCCGGACGCCCGGGAGGAGAAGCTGCTGGAACACCCGGAGCTGTTCGTGACCCCCATCGTCCGCAATGGAAGGGAGGCCACGGTGGGCTACCATCCGGAAATCTGGCAGACTTGGGAGTGAGTCTCTGCCGCCCGACAGAATTCTGCACCGCTGCGGAACAGATCGGTGGTATTCTGTGCATACTATGGATGCACACGGAGAGGAGGTGGCCTGCGTGCAAAGGCGAGCCTGGATGGAGCTGCCCCAAAACCGCTTTCTGCGGGGCATCTATCTGCTGGTGCAGCGGTATCTGCGCCACAATGTGGGGATGCAGGGAGCGGCTCTGGCGTTTTACCTGCTGTTCATGATCTTTCCCCTGCTGATCTTTGTCAGCTCCCTGCTGGGCCTGTTGCAGCTGGACGTGGATGCCATTCTGGCCGCGGTGCAGGAGTTCCTGCCCCGGGAGATCGTGTCCTTCATCGGGGTGTACCTCACCTATGTGGGCCGGAACCCCAGTGTGAAGCTGCTGCTGTTCGGCCTGTTCTTCTCCCTGTACTTCCCCATGCGGGCCACCAACACGCTGATGCGCTCCGTGCGGATCGCCTATCACCTGGGCCCGCCCCGGGGCGCGCTGCCCCAGCTGGTGAAAACGCTGCTGTACACGGCGGTGCTGATCGCCACCATCGCCCTGACCCTGACGCTGATGTCTGTGGGAGACCGGCTGCTACTCTACGCCGTGGACAGCTTCGGCCTGCCCCGGTTCTGGGCGGTGCTGTGGGCGAAGCTGCGGTTCCCGGTGGCGGCGGTGGCAGGGTATTTCGCCCTGTTCTTCCTGTACGCCCTGTCTCAGGACGGCCGCCAGCCCTGGCGGAACATCTGGCCCGGCACTATGGCGGCCCTGGGGGCCTGGCTGGCGCTGAACTGGCTGTACTCCACATACGTGGAGAACTTTGCCGACTACTCCCTGCTGTACGGCTCCATCGGCACGGCCATCGCCCTTTTGATCTGGCTGTATATGACCGCCGTGACCCTTATCATGGGGGCGGAGCTGAACGCCACGCTGATCTCCCTGCGAAAGGACCGGGCGGGGGAATCGTAAACGATTTTTGAATCCCGGCGGCCCCCGCTTTACTTTACGGGAGAGATGCTCTACAATATTCTCTGGGTGAGGAAACCCTTGGAAAGGATGGAATCAAATGGAATCCATGAAAGAAAAACTGACGGAATACGCCCAGCTGCTGGTGCGGGTGGGCCTGAATATCCAGAGGGGGCAGCCGCTGGTGATCTCCTCGCCTGTGGAGTGCGCCTTTTTCGCCCGTCTCTGTGCGGCGGAGGCCTATCAGGCCGGTTGCCGGGAGGTGGTGATGAACTGGGGCGACGATGAACTGGGCCGGATGAAGTACCTCCATGCGGCTGACGAGGTGTTCGACACCGTGCCCCTGTGGCGGCGGCACTTCTACAACGACTACGCCCTGGAGGGGGCGGCGTATCTGGCCATCTCCGCCAGCGATCCGGAGAACCTCAAGGGCGTGGACCACAGCCGGATCGTCCGGGCCCAGCAGGCCAGCGGGAGGGCTTTGAAGGACTTCGACCGTCTCCAGATGTGCGGCGGCTTCCCCTGGTGCATCGCCTCCATCCCCATCCCCAGCTGGGCGAAGAAGGTGTTCCCGGATCTTGCGGAGAGCGAGGCAATGGACAAACTGTGGGAGGCCATCTTCCAGGCAGTGCGCATTACCGGCGACGGCAGGTGCGTAGACAAGTGGCACCGGCATATCGAGACCCTGGCCCATCGGGTGGAGAAGCTGAACCAGCTGAACTTCAAGTCCCTCCACTACACCAACTCCCTGGGCACGGACCTGACTGTGGAACTGCCGGAGGACCACATCTGGGAGGCGGGCAACGACGTGACTCTGTCTGGCCGCACCTATATCGCCAATATCCCCACGGAGGAGGTCTTCACCTCTCCCCTGAAGACCGGCGTCAACGGCGTGGTCTACTCCGCCCTGCCCCTGTCCCACAACGGCACCATCATTGACAAGTTCCACTTTGTGGTGAAGGACGGGAAGATCGTGGAGGTTCACGCGGAACAGGGGGAGGAGGCCCTCAAGGCCGCCGTCACTGTGGATGAAGGGGCCAGCTACTTCGGCGAGGTGGCCTTGGTGCCCTATGACAGCCCTATCTCCAACCAGAAGATCCTGTTCTACAACACCCTGTTCGACGAGAATGCGGCCTGCCACATCGCCTTCGGCGAGGCCTATCCCTGCCTCAAGGACGGCCAGGCCATGAGCAAGGACGAGCTGAAGGCCCGGGGCCTCAACGACTCCATCACCCACGTGGACTTCATGGTGGGCACGCCGGACCTGAACATTCTGGGCATTACCCACGACGGAAAGGAAATCCCAGTGTTCGTGGACGGCAACTTCGCCCCGGAGATCTGAAATCAGAGAGAAAGAGGAGAGACCATGACATACGAGCTGAGAAAGACTGACGAGAACGTGCTGATTGCGGAGGGCGCCTCCGTCACCGGAGACGTGCGGCTGGCAAAGGGCGTCAGCATCTGGTACGGTGCGGTCCTGCGGGGGGATATGGGCCCCATCACCGTGGGAGCGGACACCAATATTCAGGACGGGGCCATCCTCCACGAGGAGACGGTGGTGGGCAGGGGCTGCACCATCGGCCACGGGGCCATCGTCCACGGCTGCACAGTGGGGGACAACACCCTGATCGGCATGGGGGCCATTGTCCTCAACGGCGCGAAGATCGGCAGCGACTGTATCGTGGGTGCCGGGGCCCTGGTCACCGGAAAAATGGACGCCCCGGACGGGTCCATGATTCTGGGCAGCCCCGCCAAGGTGCTGCGGCCCCTGAAGCCGGAGGAGATCGAAGGCAACCGGGCGGCCATGGAGGAGTATCTGGAAGCTGCCGCCCAGTATCGGAAGGAGCAGGAAGCCCGTTGAGACAGGCCCTCCGGGCCGGAAAGAGAGTTTACCGTTCATGGAATGGAACAAACAGAAGATCAAAGGACTTCTGCTGGTGGTCTGCGGCGGTGTGGCGTTTTACTGCGCACTGCAGCGCCTGGATGCAGTCCTGGCGGCGCTGGGCTGGCTGCTTGGGATTTTGGCGCCGTTTCTGCTGGGCGGCGCCCTGGCCTTTATCCTGAATGTGCCCATGCGGGCCATCGAGCGGCACCTGTTCCCCAGAAACCGGAAGGGCGCAAAGCTCCGCCGCCCCCTGGCCCTGGTGCTGACCCTGGTCGCGGTGATCGGTGTGCTGGCCCTGGCTGGCCTGGTGATCGGCCCGGGCATCGCAGATGCAGTCATGTCCATCATTCGGGAGATTCCTGCCGCCTTCCAGCGACTGGAGCACCAGCTCACCGCCCTGGCGGAGAACCTGCAGGACCTGTGGCCTCTACTGGAGGAGCAGCTGATGAAGCTGCAGGAGGAGATCCAATGGCAGGAGCTTTCTGCCAAGGCTCTGGAGATCGCCAAGGCAATTGGGGCCGGGATTGTCTCCTCCGGTGGGTTCATCGGCGGTGTGGTCAGCGGTGTCAGCACCTTTGTCATCAGCCTGATCTTCTCCTTCTATGTCCTGCTGCAGAAGGAGAAGCTGGGCCGCCAGGGCCGCCAGGTGATTTACGGCCTGCTGCCCCTGCGGCAGGCCGACCGGACGCTGGACGTCCTGCGGCTGTCCGGGCGGACCTTCTCCAGCTTCCTCTCCGGCCAGTGCCTGGAGGCCTGCATTCTGGGCACGCTGTTCGTCGCGGCCATGACCATCTTCCGGATGCCCTACGCCCTGCTGGTGGGCGTCCTGATCGCCCTGACCGCCCTGATCCCCATTGTGGGGGCTTTTATCGGCTGCGCTGTGGGCGCACTGCTCATCGCCATCGACGATCCCTGGAAGGCGCTGTGGTTCATCGTGCTGTTCCTGGTGCTCCAGCAGATCGAGGGAAACCTGATCTACCCCCATGTGGTGGGTTCCTCCGTGGGGCTGCCCTCCATCTGGGTGCTGGCCGCCGTCACTCTGGGCGGCAAGCTCATGGGGATCACAGGGATGCTGTTCTTCATCCCGCTGTGCTCCGTGATCTACGCCCTGTTCCGCAGCTATGTGAAAAACCGGCTGGTGAGTAAGGCAGTCCCACCGGAAAAATGGCGGGACCCGCCTCCCCCACCCTCCCGGCAGTGAGCGTTCTTTCCGCCGCCCTACATCTGTTCAAAAACCGGCCGTCCAAATTGGGCGGCCGTTTTTTGTGCGCAGATTCAATTTTTTATTGACAAGAATCCTTGTCAGTGCTATGCTATATTTGACAAGAATAATTGTCATTTTGACTTGGATCATTGTCAGGAAAGGGGATGAGCGGATGCCGCTGTACAACCGGCTGAAGGAACACCGGGCCCGGCTGGGGGTCAACCAGCAGGAGATGGGCGCCCTGGCTTGTGTTTCCCGCCAGACCATCAGCCAGATCGAACGGGGAGACTACTCCCCCTCGGTGACGCTGGCGCTGAAGCTTGCCAGGATCTGCGGTGTGACCGTGGAGGACATTTTTACCTATCAGGAGGATGAATGCCATGAGCGATAACGTGAGGCGGGACAACCGCAGGGCGCTGCCCAAATACCTGCTGACAATTCTGCTGTTCGGGCTGCTGGGCGGCGTGCTGGGCTTTTTCACCGGTGTGGCTGGGGCCGCTGGCGTGGCGGAGACGGTGCGGCAGGCCCTGGACCGGGTGCTGGCGGTGTGTGCGCCCTGGGGCATCGTCGGCAGCGCCGTGGTGCTGCTGGGGGCGGGCTGGTACCTCTATGCCGCCGCCAAACGGCGCTTTGCCGCCTGGGATGGGGAGGACGAGGACGCCATGGACGCGGCGGAGCAGCAGCTGAGCTGGGCTCTGCTGCTGACGGGGCTGGTGATAATCCTGGACTTTTTCTTCTTCGCCGCCTCCATCATCTACGGCCGCTTTCTGCCGGACCTGATCCTCTTTCTGGCATCTGTGGCGGTGCTGGTGGTGCTCCAGCAGAAGATCGTGGACCTGGAGCGCCGGATCAATCCGGAGAAGCGGGGCAGCGTTTACGACATGAAATTCCAGAAGACCTGGATGGACAGCTGCGACGAGGCGGAGCGGGCCCAGATCGGCCAGGCCTGCTACCGGGCCTATATGGTGGGGACCAAGGTCTGCATCTTCCTGTGGGTGGCCCTGCTGATCCTGAACTTTGTGTTTGACTTCGGCCTGCTGCCCATCGCGGCGGTGCTGGCGGTGTGGGGCGCGATGCAAACTGTCTATGCCCTTGAGTGCATCCGACTCAGCAAGAGAACGGGGGACGCGTAATGGACATCGCGCTGCTGGGCGCCGTTTTGGCAGCCTGCGTGCTCTGCCTGTTGGAGAAAAAGAAGGCGCAAATCTGATGCCGCCGGGCATTTCACAAAGCCGGCCCGCTTGTCAGCGGGCCGGCTTTGTGGTATTCTTTATTTTGTTTGAAGGAATCTGCGGTCCATCCCGGGGCGGTCCGCTCCCCGATGCCCGGATTTGGCGGAGGTGTTTATGGTCGAATTGCTGCTGATTTTAGCGGCAGCCGCTGCTGCGGCAGCTGCCCTGGCCGGGCTTGGATACCTGCTGGTCTGGTTCCTGCTCCACGGCCGGCGGGATGGTCCTGGCTGGGAAAAGCTGGAGGGCTTTCGGTACGCCCACCGGGGCCTCCACGGCCCCGGCGTGCCGGAGAACTCCCTGGCAGCCTTCCGCTGGGCGGCGGAGGCCGGATACGGCGCCGAACTGGATGTCCATCTGACCCGGGATGGACGCCTGGTGGTGATCCACGACGGGGATTTGGAGCGGATGTGCGGCGTTCCCGGTCGGGTGGCGGAAAAAACCGCGGAGGAGCTTGCCGCTCTCCGGCTGGCAGGCTCAGAGGAACACATCCCTCTTCTGGAGGAGGTGCTCCCCCTGTTTGCCGGACGGGCGCCGCTGGTGGTGGAGCTGAAGACCGACCGGCACGGCGCCGCGGCGCTGGCCCGGGATACGGTGGATTGCCTGGACCGCTTCTCCATAGACTACTGTGTGGAGAGCTTTGACCCCCGGCCGCTGCGGTGGCTGCGCCGCCACCGGCCGTCGGTGCTGCGGGGCCAGCTGTCCCAGGATTTCCACCGCCATCCATCCGGCCAGGGTCCCTGGAACCGCTTGGCGCTGACGAATCTCTTCTACAATGCATTCACCCGGCCGGATTTTGTGGCCTACCGGTTCGGAGACCGGGAAAAGCCGGCAGTGCGGCTGTGCCGCAAATTTGGGATGCGGATGGCCTACTGGACCCTCCGCTCACGGGCCGATGTGGCCCTTGCCGAGCAAGAGGGCGCCCTGCCGATTTTTGAAGAACCGGACCGACCGAAGGAGGTAACCCATTGAAGTCGACAAAGAAAGAAAAGAAGCAGTATAAAAAGGCATTTCAGGAGGCCATGGCGCGGGAGCTGCGGGAACACAAAAGCTCCTTCATCGTCTTTTCCATCCTGCGGATTCTGGTGCTGGTGGTGCTGGTGCGGCAGATTATGCTGGCCAACTACGAGGGCGCCTTCTTCTGCATTCTCACGCTTCTGCTGCTCTACGTGCCCAGCTGGATCCAGGTGAAGCTGCGGATCGAGCTGCCGCCGCCCCTGGAGATCACCATTTTCTGCTTCATCTTTGCGGCAGAAATTCTGGGTGAGGTCAACGCCTTTTATGTGGTAATCCCCGGATGGGACACCATGCTCCACACCATCAACGGCTTCCTGGCCGCGGCGGTAGGCTTCTCCATGGTGATGCTGCTGAACGACGATGACCGGATCACCTTCCATCTGTCCCCGGCGTTCCTGGCCCTGGTGGCCTTCTGCTTCTCCATGACTATCGGGGTCCTGTGGGAGTTCTTTGAATTCGGCATGGACTTCTTCCTGGGCACGGACATGCAGAAGGACACGGTCATCCACGCCATCCACTCCGTCTCCCTGGATCCCACGCTCTCCAACAAGGTGGTGACGATTCCGGATATCCAGGACGTGGTCATCAACGGAGAGAGCCTGGGACTGGGCGGCTACCTGGATATTGGCATCATCGACACCATGAAGGACCTATTTGTGAATTTCATCGGTGCCGTTGTGTTCTCCCTCTCCGGCTTCTTCTTCGCCCGCAGCAAGGGCCGCCGGAAGAGCGCCGCCCAGGGCTTTGTCCCCAGCAAAAAGACCGCGGAGCAGGACTATCTCCAGCAGGCGCTGGAAGAGGCGGATCAAAAGGACGCGGACGCCCCCACTCCGGATGGCCCCCCGGCGCCGGGAGAACCGGAGGGTGCCTGAGCGCCCCACACAGACAGAAAACCACCGGCCGAAGCCGGTGGTTTTTCGCAGCAGCGGCCGGCAGATGCCGGCCGCTGCTTTTTGATGTGACAGGGTTCAGTCGTCCAGCTCCTGCTCTGCCTTGACAATTGCGCCGGAGGAGGCGTCGATCTCATAGCTGTACTCCGTCCGGCCCACATGGAACTCCACCTCATACAAGGTCCGGCCGTCATCCCGGTCCAACTCCACCTGGATGCGGGAGGCGTCGCTCTCACTGACGCCGGCGTGGGTCAAGGCAGCGGATTTTGCAGCCGCCTCGCCAATGTGGGGGCCGGAGCTGCCGGATGCTGGGACACTGTGGCTCTCCCGCTCGCTTTTCAGCACGGCACCGGTATAGAGGTCGATCTCATACTGATACTCCGTGGTGCCCGCCAGGAACTCCACCTCGTAGCACTCCGCCCGCCCGTCGTCGTGCTCCACCCAGCAGCGGAGATAGATGGTGTCCGCTTCGCTGACGCCTGCGTGGGTCAGGGCGGCGGCAGTGGCGGCCGCCTCGCCGATGTAGGAGCCGGAGCTGCCGGTTGTTCCGCCGGAGATGCCGCCCTCCCGGGAGAAATTCACCACCTCACCGGTGCGGGCATTGATGTCGTAATCATACTCTGTGCCGCCGGCATAGAACTCCACCTCGTAGACCATCAGGCCGTCCTCGCTGTCGAACTCGATCTCCAGCTGGGCCACGCTGCTCTCGGCGATGCCCGCATGAGCCAGGGCGGCATTTTGGGCCTCCTCTGCCGTGATATAGGCCTTTGTGCTGGCGGTGCCCGTCTGGGTGACGGCCTGGGTGGTCAGATGCCGGGACTCGGCGATCAAGGCGATCTCATTCACCGACAGGGGTGCCAGGGACGCAAAGGTCAGTGTGCTGTCCTGAGCGATCACCTCCTGGATCAGGGATGCCTTGCCTACGGAGATGCCGTACTGCTGGGCCAGAGCATTCAGATCCGCGCTCTCCGTCACTGTCTGGCTGAGGACAGCCCCCTCCAGGGAACCGCCCTGGAAGACGCTGTTGATGGTATCCGTCAGGTGCTGCTGGAGCTGGGCGGATTTTGCGGCGTCCTGGTTCTCCACGGACACCAGGATGGCGTTCTGGATATCGCTGAGATAACCGTTTTGGAGCATGGAGCCGATGAGGGCGTTCACTGCCACGTCCAGGTCCGTGCCGGTCAGATCCATGTCGCCCAGGATAACCTCTGCGTCCTGGTTGAAGGGGGTGACGGAGAGCACCCGCTCCTTGGAGCTGACGGTCATGGAGAGGCTGGGGTTCACATCCAGCATCACCACGGAGTCCACGGCGTTGGCTCCCCGCCAGCTGCTGATGCCGAAAGCACCACAGCACATGACCACCAGGGCGGCAGCCACTGCCAGGGGCGCCCAGCGGCGCTTCTTTTTCGGAGCCTCAAAAGGGAGGACAGTTCCCGCTTGCGGGCCGCAGGCGGCCAGGATGCGGTCCAGCGGATCAGGAGCGGCGTGCTCCACGGCGGTCCGCAGGCGCTGTTCCAGTTCACGTTCGTCCAAGTCAGTCTGCCTCCTTCCATGCGAGTTGGAGCTTTTTCAAAGCCCGGCTGTATTTGGAGAGAACCGTGGGGAGCGGCAGGCCCAGCAGAGCGGCGATCTCCCGGTGCCGCAGGCCTGTCAGCGCGTGGAGGGTGACGATCTGCCGCTCTTCGTCGCTCAGGGCGGAGAGCACGGCCTCCAGCATCATCCGGTCCTCATGGGTCACGGCGGGATTGTCCGCCAGACGGTCCTGCCAGTCCTCCTGAACCAGGGGTTCCGTCCGCCCGTGCTCCCGCAGGCGGCTGATGGCCAGATTCCGGGTGATGGTCAGCACCCAGGCCATAGGCTTGCCCTGCCTGCGGTATCCGCCGGCAGCGTTCCACACCTGCAAACAGGCGTCGTGGAGAATATCCTCTGCGTCGTGGGCGTTTTTGACGATTGACAGGGCAAAGCCGTAGACGGCAGGACGGGTGCGGCTGTACAAATCCGCCAGAGCGTCCTTGTCTCCCCCGGCGATGCGGGCGATACAGTCCTCCAGGGCGGCATCCGCGTCTGGGTCCGGCTCTGCCACGGTCATGCAGAATATCATGGGGCTTCCTCCTGTTCACACAGACAACGCGCCGGCGGCGCGTTTGATTGCACTGCGGCCGAAGCATCACCGGCCGCGCCCCCATGATAGCACATCCTGCAGAGGTTTCCAACCCCGGGCCGAAATTTTCCGGAAGGGCAGCTGCTCCGCCGGATCAGGGCAGCATCCGGTCCGCCGCCGTGATGGGGCGGATGGGGCGGCAGGGGACGCCCGCAGCCAGGACTCCGGCAGGGATGTCCTTCGTCACCACGCTGCCGGAGGCGATGACCGCCCCGTCTCCGATGGAGACGCCGGGCATCACGCGGACGCCGCCGCCGATCCAGACGCCGCTGCCCACACGGATGGGATAGGCGTACTCCAGCCCCTGGGCCCGCTTTGCCGCGTCCAAGGGGTGGCCGGAGGTGTAGAATCCACACTGGGGGCCGACCAGCACGTTGTCTCCAAAGGTCACGCCGCCGGCGTCCAGAATGACGCCGCCGTGGTTCATGTAGAAGTTCCGGCCCACACTGATATTCCAGCCGTAGTCGCACCAGAAGGGCGGCTCAATCCGCAGTCCTTCCCCAGCGGCGCCCAGCAGCCGGCGCAGCAGCATCTGGGCGGATTCGATGCCCTCCGCCTGATAGGCCCGCTGATTGAACTGCTGGCACTGAGCCTTGCAGGCAGCCAGCTCCGCCAGCAGGGTCTCATCACGGGCGGGTGCGTACAGCATTCCCCGCAGCATCTTCTCCTTTTCCGTCATAGGGTGATTCCTCCTGTACAGGCGGCCCCAGGGCCGCAATTCACTCTGCCATTATACAGAAGGCGCCCTCCGGGTGCAAGAGCCGCCGTCGGTTCAGCCCCGGGGATACTGGCTGCTGACGCTCTCCAGCTCTGTGACGGAGCCGAAGCCGCTGATTTCGATGTCGTACCACGTGTCCCCGTTGATGATTTCGTAGCTGTACTCATTCCAAAGGCCCTCACTGCTGACCTCCTGTGAGACGATCTCCCCGCCGCCGACGGTATCCAGCGCGATCTGTTGAGCCTCCGCACTGTCCACCCGCAGCGCCAGCACGGCGGCCACGGCCGCGACGGCCAGTACCGCAGCTGCACCCACGATCATGGCGACGATCTTCTTCACAGACATGTTTTTCATAAAAAGCTCCTCCTGCTTGTTGTTTCGGATTCATGGTTCCTGTTTGTGTCTTCTGCCCTGATAACGCGCAGACAACGGCTTTTATTGCATGGCGGGCGAAATTTTTTCTTGACAGGATCGCCTAAAGCCGCCACTGTGAGAGGCAGAAAGGAGGTGAATTTGATGAAATATAAAAAAATTTGGAAATATCAGCCCTATCGAACCAGTCGGCGGGAGCAAGACTATCAACAGGTTCAGGAATTTCTGAAAAGCGGCGATCCCGAACTTTGGAAGGCGCTTTATGAGAGTGCCTATGAAATTGTATACCAGTGCGCGTACGGGATGGATTTTTGCCGCGTGCTGGGACCTGATGATTACTGTGAGATTGCCGATGAGGCGTTTGCCCTCTGTTATGAACAGCTGGACCGATATCAGGGGCTCAGCCAGTTCTCCGGCTGGGTAGGCGGGTACAGCAAAAACATTACCCGCACCCGCTGTCGGCAGGTGTTGACCGGCCTACGGTATCGCCGGCAGCTCTATGAAGTCTCCACCGGACGGATGCGGGATTGGGATCCCCTGTGGATCCTGATTCGTCTAGAGCGGTACTATTGTCTCTGGAAAGCCATCTCCGACATCTCTGAAACAAGCCAGCGGATTCTGGAGGCTCGGATTTTGGAAAAGCTGTCGCTGCGGGCCATTGCGCAGGAATTAAATCTGACACAGCGTGAGGTAAAAACGCGATATGAAGCCGCGTGCAATGTGGTCCGGACGCGCTTCCTGCGCTATTGCACGGAGAAAGTAGAGTTTTAAAGTGCAGGAATCCCAACTATTCATGCCGAAAGGAGTGCACCAAATATGCACAACGATAAAAAAGCGTATCAAGTTGATCGGACGCCGACAGAATTGCTCAGCGATCTGCTCGTCCAGTTAAAATTTTTAAGGCAGGAATGCCTCCATTACGATGCAGGAGACTGGTCTTACGGTGCGCAGATTGCGACCAAGCTCCGGCTTCTGCTTCACCAGACAAAATATTCTGATTCCCTGCTGGCCCAAATTACAAAGCGTTTTGCATTCAGCTGTCCGGATTTTCTCAGTCTGAGCACCGTGCGGGGCGAGCTGCCCAATAAAGGGAGGACCGATTTTGTTCGTTCCCCGCTCATTCAGTACCAGATGATTCACCAGCCAGAAGTCCCTCCGGTTCTGACGGTGCAGCCCCTGTCCCTGGAGTCAGGAAAACGGTATACTAGACGGGCATTCAAGACCTGGTGGGATGGGATTGACATTCTCTTGATTGACCGGCAGCACTTTTTGAGCCGTAAGGGCGTAGTGTGTCTGCTGGCAAACCAGGAGGGTGGCGCCCATGTCCAGCCCGGCATGGACGAAAAGGCGGCTTTGTTACGCCGGAGAGCGGCAAATTCCCTGCAGATTGCCGCCCCGCTGCCGGACGGGCAGACGCGGATATATACCGCCGAAATCGACCAGGTACTGGCAGCCGTTGTGCGCACCATTGCGGCGGAGACACTGTATACATTTCAGCATGCAATCCTGCCCCGCTGCCAAATCGCCCTTTCTGCAGATGAAAAAGACTGAAGCGGGTCCGGGAGCCGCGCCCCGGCGGCGTTGACTTTTCCGCTGCTTTCCGGTATGCTTTTGCTATCCTGATACAAAGGGGGCGCCGCGTATGTCGGACCTCACTTCCCTGTTCACAGACACGCTGGCCAAGTTCTCCTTCCGGGCGGTCCTCTCCGCCGCTGCCACGCTGCTGATCTGCCTGGTGGCCGTCCACCTGCTGGGCAAGCTGCTGCGGCGGCTGCTGGCCAGGACGAAGCTGGACGAGCGCATCCAGAAATACCTGCTGGCCGGGGTGAAGCTGATCCTCTATATCGTCACGGTGCTGATCGTGGCGGAGAGCCTGAATATTCCCATGACCTCCCTGGTGGCGCTGCTGTCCGTGGGGTCCCTGGGCGTCACCCTGGCGGCGGAGGACATCCTGGGCAATGTGGCCGGCGGGCTGGTGATCCTCTCCGCCCACCCCTTCTCCATCGGGGACTATGTAGAGGTCGGCGGCGTGGCCGGCACGGTCCATGAGATCAGTCTGAACCACACCAAGCTGGTGACCCCGGATGGGCATTTGGTGATGCTCCCCAACAAGGAGCTGGCCTCCTCCCAGATGACCAACTACACCGTATTGGGGCGGCGGCGGGTGGTGCAGCGGGTGGCCGCCTCCTACGACGCCCCCACGGAGACGGTGAAGGCCGCCTGCCGGCGCGCTCTGGAGCAGACGGAAAACCTGCTGGAGGACCCGGCTCCCACCGTCTACCTCACCGCATACAAGGAGAGCTCTATCGAGTACACCGTCTACTGCTGGGCTACGCCGGAGAACTGGTGGGGCGCGTATCTGGCTCTGGGGGAGCACCTGCGGGACGCCTTCCGGGAGTACGGCGTGGAGATGACCTACAACCACCTGAATGTCCACATCATAGAAAACCAAAGCTGACCGCGGGAGGCGCTCCAGGCGCCTCTGTATACAGCGACGCCCGGTCCGGGAAATCCCGGACCGGGCGCCGTCTTTTGGGGTAAATGCCGCAGAATGCCCTGCATGGGACACGGATGTGGTGGGTCTCCCCGCTCATGCGGTTGACTTCCGCCCGCAGCGTCATCTTATCCCGCTGCGAACGAGATGACCGGCGCTCAATACCTGCCCGCCCAGTCCGCCAGCAGCAACACCGGCAGCGCCCACAGCAGCAGGAACACCAGCAGGGCCAGAGGCGTCAGCAGATTATAGGCGCCTTGGAACACCATATAAAAGGACAGCAGCGTCCCGGCCACGCTGCCCAGCACGGACAGCGCCGTGGCCCGGCGCACAGCCTTGCACAGGCGGCGGCTGCCTACCACCGCTTCCGCATAGGGCAGCAGTCCTTCCCGAAACAGCAGGGCCCGGGGCATCCCCCGGTCCAGCTCCGCCTCACTGAAAGCCACCCGGTCCGTCAGACTGGGGAACTCCACCTTCACGCCCTTGTGAAACTTCCGCTTCAGCAGGGCCGGGGTGATGTTGGGATCCCGGGACGCCAGGATCGGCGTGATGCGGCTGCGGCGCATCATCCGCAGGGCGAAATCCACGTTCTCCGAGGGCTGGTACTTCACGGCAAACACTGCCGCCAGCTGCCGGTCCATGGCCAGGAAGATGCCGGTCCGCAGGTTGATGCCGCCGGGCAGGCGCACCTCCATCTTCCGCATGAAGGAGGCCGTGCCCAGCAATACCGACTCCCCCCGGATGGTGGCGGAGTAGCCGCCCTCCTCATAAAAGCTGAAATCGTCCACTTTCTCATAATGGCCGCCCTCGCTGCGGAGCAGGCCGTCAAACAACCGCTGAAGGCCGCAGTCCGCCGCCCGGGCCATAGAGGCGGCATAGGAGGAAACCCGGGACAGGTCCTCCCCGAACACCTTTACGCCGTTGAGCTGGATCGTACCCGGCGGGAACAGGTCTCCGTCCGTCAGGATCATGGCCCGCCTGCGGCTGATCTTCTCCGCACCGCACCAGCCCGCCACGGCGCACCCCGCCTTGTGAAAGTGCCGGGCCAGCCGGGAGAAGGGCATCCCCCAGCACAGAGGCAGGGCAAAGGTGGTGCCTGCCCCCAGGATGGCAGACCAGTTCAGCAAAAAGTCGTCCCCCCGTTCCTGGCCCAGGGAGCTGAGCCCGGCAAACACGATGGAGGCCATCAGCACCACCGGCATCAGTGCGTTCTGCCACACGGCGGCGGTATTCTCCCGCAGGGCGGTGGTGTAGAAGCCGGGGACGGAACCCGCCTGCTTGCAGGCCCCCTTCTCCGTCTCCGTCACCAGATAAGGCGGCTCGTCATCCGTGGCGGCCATGCGGAAGGTGTCCCACAGTCCCCGGCTCTCCCGGGCTCCGCCCCACATGGCAAACACCAGGGCGAGGCACCCCACCGGGGCATAGCAGGGGACGGCGCTCCGCTCCGGCAGCACCAGCCGGGCCACACAGTCCGCCGCCATCACCACGGCGGAGACCACCGCCAGCAGCTCGCTGGTGCAGCGCTTCTGCAGCAGCGAGCCGAACGCCTTGGCGAATACCTGCCGGGCCAGGACGGCCACCGCCGCAAGGCACGCCAGCAGCACACCGCTCTGGACGGCTGCGTCGCCGGTCCAGTAGCGGATCTCATAGCCGTAGGCCTCGATCCCCATAGGGATCACCGGCAGCAGCGAGATCAGTACCGCTGCCAGGATGGGGTGCTTGCGCCGCTTGGCCTCCGCCCGGTAGTCCGCCGCCGCCTCGGCCAACTCCGGCTCCGGACCGATGGTGTCGATCTCCGGGATCTCCTCCGGCGCCTCCTCCGGCTCCGGCGGGGCGTAGAGCTCCTCCGTCTCCATCAGGCGCTTCCGGGAGAACAGGCCCCGCCGGGGCCGCAGCAGGGGCTCCTGAGCCTCCTCTTCCATCACCGCGTCCACGGTGCTGCCCACCACATCCTCCAGCGTGATGGGGTGGGGAGAGGGCGGCAGATCCTGCCGCAGCTCCTCCAGCAGGTCCTCCGGCTGGGCGGGCGGCTTTTGGGGCGGAGCTGTTTTTTCCGTCACCTGGGGGGCGGGACGCGGCCGCGCCTCCGTTTGCAGAGGCGGCTTCTTCGCGCCGCCCTCCGCCGGAGGGGCGGCCGGCTCCGTCTCCCGGCGGGCCTCCTGCTCCACGGCCTCCATAAGCCGCTGCTCCCGGCCTGCGCCGTATTCCGCCAGGATCTCCTCCAGGGAGAAGTCCTCCTCCAACGCCGGGACATCCGTGCCCCCGGTCAGACCGCTATCAAACTCTCTCTCGTCTTTGGAAGCCATGCTGCCCCTTTCCTCTCCGCTGTGTCCCCGGCCCTTCAGGCCATCCGCTGGCGCACCGCCTCATACAGCAGGATCGCCGCGGCGGCGGAGGCATTCAGGGAATTCAGCTTCCCCCGCATGGGGATACTCACCAAAAAGTCGCAGTTCTCGGCGGCCAGACGGGTCATGCCGTCCCCCTCGCTGCCGATGACGATGGCGGCGGGTCCCTTCAGATCCGCGTCGTACAGGGCCGTGGTGCCGTCCGCCGCCGTGCCGAAGACCCACACCCCCTGTTTTTTCAGATCCTTCAGCAGAGCGGGGATGTTGGGCACCCGGGCCACCGGCACGTGGGCCACCGCTCCGGCGGAGGTCTTGGCCACCACGGCGGTGAGGCCCGCGCTGCGGCGCTTGGGGATCACCACGCCGTGAGCCCCGGCGCACTCAGCGGTCCGGATGATGGCCCCCAGGTTGTGGGGGTCGGAGATCTCGTCGCACACCACCAGCAGGGGGGCTCGCCCTTGTCCCGGGCGGCCTGAAGGATGCTCTCCACACTGACGTACTCCCGGACCGCTGCCAGGGCGATGACGCCCTGGTGGGCATGGGTGCGGCTCATGGCGTCCAGCTTCCGCCGGTCCGCCTCCACCACCACCACGCCCGCCGCCCGGGCTTTGGAGGCAATATGTCCCAGGGTCTTGTCCGTCTCTCCCTTCTGGAGGTAAATTTTGTCAATCGTCTCCCCTGACCGCAGGGCCTCAATGACGGCGTTGCGCCCCTCGATGATGCCGTCGGCCTCGGCAGTCAGGTCCTGCTTTCTCCGTTCTTCCATAACTTCTCCCTCAATCTGAGTATTTTCGCATTCAAGAGGTAGTATAGCATAGGGGCGGGAGTCTGGAAAGTGGAATTCACAGAAAATTTATAGAAAACCGGTTCCTTGTCCTTGTAGGCCTGCGGCTTCTGTGATATACTTTATAAATCATTTTAAGGCTTCGGCACTGTTTGAAAACAGGGCTGGACGCCCCCGGGCAGCGGACCGCACCCCCGTCTCCGGCACAGGCGGGACCGGGGCGGTCCCGTTTATCCTTCGGGTATTGACAGGTTTTCCCCTGAAAGGAGTTCCATACATGAACCCAAACGACAATAAGAACAACAAAAACAACAAGCCCGGCGGCAACTGGCGGGGCGTGGCCTCTCTGGTGGGCTGGGCCCTTCTGCTGACGATCATCTTCAGCTATGCCAGCAGCGTCATCGGCAGCACTGGCCGCCAGGCCTCCTCCATCAACGTGGAATACGGAGAGTTCCAGGAGATGGTGGAGAGCGGCCAGGTGGCCCGGGTGGAATTCGACAACGCGGAGGATATCCTCCTGATAACCCCTGAGGAGGGGTATTCCTACACCGCTGAGGACGGCACCGTCTACACCAAAACGGAGGACGGCTACACTTATATGGACGCCGCCGGACAGGAGCAGACTGCCCACCTGGAGCTCTTCACTGTCCGGATCCAGTCCAATGACGCCGTCATTGATTTCCTGAACGAGTATGGGGTGGAGGGCGTCGACAAGGAGTATCAGGCCCCGGTGAACCCGGTGCTGGCCATGCTGGTGAGCTACGTGTTGCCCTTTGTGCTGATCTTCCTGATGTTCTCCCTGGTCATGCGCTGGATGGCGAAAAAGGGCGGCATGGGAGGAATGGGCGGCATCGGCGGCGTGGGCAAGGCCAACGCCAAGGTGTATATGGAGAAGTCCACCGGCGTCACCTTCAAGGATGTGGCCGGCCAGGACGAGGCCAAGGAGTCCCTGACAGAGATCATCGACTTCCTGCACAACCCCCAGAAGTACACGGAGATCGGCGCGAAGCTCCCCAAGGGCGCGCTGCTGGTCGGCCCTCCGGGCACCGGCAAGACGCTGCTGGCCAAGGCTGTGGCCGGCGAAGCCAACGTCCCGTTTTTCTCCATCTCCGGCTCCGACTTCGTGGAGATGTTCGTGGGCGTGGGCGCCAGCCGCGTCCGGGACCTCTTTAAGGAGGCGGCCAAGGTGGCCCCCTGCATCGTGTTCATCGACGAGATCGACACCATCGGCAAATCCCGGGACAACCGCATGGGCGGCAACGACGAGCGGGAGCAGACATTGAACCAGCTGCTGGCGGAGATGGACGGCTTTGACCCCACCAAGGGCATCATTCTGCTGGCCGCCACCAACCGGCCTGAGGTGCTGGACCAGGCGCTGCTGCGGCCCGGCCGGTTTGACCGGCGCATCACCATCGACCGGCCCAACCTGGCGGGACGCATTGCCACGCTGCAGGTCCACACCCGCAACATCAAGCTGGCAGAGGACGTGAATCTGAAAAAGGTGGCCCTGGCCACTGCGGGCTGCGTGGGCGCGGACCTTGCCAATCTGGTGAACGAAGCGGCCCTGCGGGCCGTGCGGAAGGGCCGCAAGCTGGTGACCCAGGAGGATCTTCTGGCCGCCTTCGAGCTGGTCATTGCCGGCACGGAGAAGAAGGGCAGCGTCCTCACCGAGTTTGAGAAAAAGTTGGTGGCCTACCACGAGGTCGGTCACGCCATGGTGGCCTACAAGCAGAAAAACACCGAGCCGGTGCAGAAGATCACCATCGTCCCCCACACCCAGGGCTCTCTGGGCTACACCCTGCTGATGCCAGAGGAGGACAAGACCGAGCTGCGCACCCGCGACGAGCTGATGGCCAAGATCATGGTCTCCATGGGCGGCCGGGCGGCCGAGGAAGTGGTGATGAACACCATGACCAACGGCGCCAGCCAGGATATTCAGGACGCCACCAACGTGGCCCGGAACATGGTGGCCATGTTCGGCATGAGCGACGAGTTCGGCATGATGGCGCTGGCCTCCCGCCGGAACCAATACCTGGACGGCGGCTACGGCATGGACTGCGCCCAGGATACCGCCGCCCGGATGGACCAGGCGGTGAAGGACATCCTGGACCAGTGCTACCAGCAGGCCGTGGAGGTCATCAAAGCCAGCCGGGAGGACATGGACAAGGTCGTGGCCTACCTGCTGGAGAAGGAGACCATCACCGGCGCAGAGATGGTGGCTATCATCGAGGGCCGGGACCCGGAACTGGTGGAGAACCCCTACGCCTCCACCCGCGCAGAGGACAAGGCGTTCCGCCCCTCCTCTCCCGAGACCATTGAGGCCCCTGCCAAGAAGGTGCACATGATCTCCCAGAAGATCGAATCCCCCCGAGGAGCCCGCCCAGGAGGGACAGCCGGAGAACCCGGTGTCCGATCCCTCCCCTTCCGGCGGAGACGCCCCCCAGGAGAGCGGTTCCACTCCGTCTGAGCCGCCCAAGGACACCCCGTGATCCCCGATCATCCCCGCGAGGCGCGCTGACCCCAGCGCGCCTCGCTTTTCCCATCGCCACTACTTCAAAAAGGAGAATCGCCATGATCCGACTCGCCACCCCCGCGGACCTGTCTCAGGCCGCAGATATCTATGAGGAGATCCTGGACCGAGAGGCACAGGGCCCCGTCTATACCAACTGGCAGCGGGGCAAATACCCCACCATCGACACCGCCCGCCAGGCCCTGGAGGCCGGCACCTTCTACGTGGGCGAGGAGAACGGCGTCCTCTGGGGCGTGGTGAACCTGAACAGCGTCCAGCTGCCGGAGTACGGCGCCATCCCCTGGACCATCCCCGCCGCTGCGGAGGAGGTAGGGGTGATCCATACCCTGTGCATCCGTCCCTCCTGCTCCGGCCGAGGATATGCCCGACAGATGGTGGCCTTCTGTGAGGCGGAGGCTCGCCGCCAGGGCCGTACCGTCATCCGGCTGGACACCTGGGAGGGGAACCTGCCCGCCAACCGCCTGTACCCCTCCCTGGGCTACCGCTACGCCGGAACGGCGGAGTTCTTCTTCATGGGCTTTGTGCGGGAGAATCTCAACTGCTACGAAAAGGCCCTCTGAATCCATTGAGACGCAAGGGCTTTTCTCCTCTGCTAACCGTGGGTTGACAGATTTCCACTCCCCAGTTGGTGGCCTGAGGGCAGGCTGTCTGCTAGTCTGACGGCGAAAGGAGGCGAGGGATGTGACCATTGGGCAGCGCATCGCGCAGAAGCGGAAGGAGCTGGGGCTGTCCCAGGAGGCTCTGGGGAGCAAGCTGGGCGTCTCCCGCCAGTCCATCTACAAATGGGAGGCAGACTCCGCCCTGCCGGAGGTCGACAAGCTGATCGCCCTCAGCCGCCTGTTCGGCGTCTCTGTGGGATGGCTGCTGGGCGTGGAGGAACCGCCGGAGGCGGATGCCGCTCCTGCTGAAACAGGCGGCGGGCTGACAGAGGCCCAGCTGAAGATGGTGGAGGAGATCGCAGGCCGCTACATTGCCGCCCAGCCGTCGCCCCGGACGCGCCGCCGCTGGCCTTGGGTGCTGGCGGCAGCGGCGCTGTGCCTGGTGCTGTTCCACCTCTTCGACCGTCTGGACCGAATGAACGGCCAGTATGTAAATCTGCAGAACAGCCTCTACCGGGTGGAGTCCAGTGTGTACGGCCAGATCGGCTCCCTCTCCAACCGGGTGGAGGAGATCTTGAAGGCCCAGAACAGCCTGGTGGCGGACTGCGGTGTGGAGCTGGAAGCCGTGGACCTTGCCGCCAACACCGTCACCTTCTCCGCCTATGCTGTCCCCAAGACCTATGTGGAGGGAATGGCTGTGGAGTTCCTGGCGGAAAACGGCGAGACCGCCAGCGACCGGCTGGGCAGTGTGGGAGAAGAGGGCCCCAACCAACGGTTCTCCGCCACACTCTCCGTCCCCTTGACGGACCATATCACCCTCTCGGCGCTGCTGGTCCCGCCGGACGGCACCCGCCAGACCCAGCTGCTGGACCAGTTTGAGGGGCTGTACAGCGACTCTCTGCCGCAAGTAGAGGTCAACAGCGATCTCATGTGGATGGATCTGGAGGACAGCACGCTGGTCCTGAATGCGTCCAGCCACGAGCGCTATGTTTATATCCGTGAGGTGACACCGGCTGATGCGTCTCTCACCGCGGCCGTGGCAAATATCCGGGTGGGCCTGTTCAAAAATCAGAAACTGGCAGCCTGGGCAGAGCCCTGTGAAAAGCCTGACAGCTTCCACGGCTTTGAGGAATTTGATTTTTACCAGCTGCCGGAGCTGCGCCTCTCCCTCACGCCTGCGGATACGGTACAGGTGGCTGCCGTGGTGACGGATATCTATGGACGGGTCACGGTCTCCCAGGATGTGCCCTACATTCTCGATGAGAGCGGAGATGCGCTGACTTGGCCAGACAGCAGTGAGACAGATCCCGATCCCGCCCACTGGCAGTACGGCGGATGACCGCCGCGCAAATTGTTTCCGGATTTTGAACATTTTGTGAATGAAATCATCCGTTTTTGACCAGTCTGTAAACAAAGTATGAAGCTTTCCCCCAGGCTGTTGACTTTTCCGGCTGGGGGCAGTATGATGAGCACAACAAGCAGGAAGCTTGTGACACACATCATTTTCCCTCTCCTTTCTCTATATCATACAGACGCCGGGGCGGTCCTTTCGGACCGCCCCGGCGCCGTTTTTCTGCTGTCCCTGCCCGATTATTGCTTTTTCATTTTTATCGAAAAACAATAAAAAATAATTGACAAACAATAACTACACGTGGTACGATACGGAAAAAGGGGGGAATTCCTATGCCGTCCAGCCGCCTCTGGCGTGTTCTGCTGGCGCTGCTGCTTCTGGCGGCCCTGTTCTGCGTTCCCAGTCTGGTGCTGACAGGCAGCGAATGGCTGCCGGAGCTGACAGGCGCGGTGGAGAACTATGTGCCCTTCTGGAAGGGGCTGCTTCGGTTCCTGATTTTCTGTGCCTGGTGCTGGGTGTGGCTCTGGACAGAGGGTTCCGCGCTCCAGATCCTGCTGGCGCTTCTCCTGCAGTTCTGCGGCATCTGGGCCCTGTGCCTGCTGCGTCCCCGTCCGGCCAGCCGGTCCCATTCTCACGCATAAGGAGGAAAGCGACCATGTCCAACAGCACTGTGCAAATACTCGCCCGGGTGCTCCGGGTACTGCTGATCTTCGCCCTACTGCTCAACGTCCTGGCTCTGCTGCTGGTTCCCGCCTCCGTCATGGTCAACGCGGAAAACCTCTTCGGCGGCGCCGGCACCTTTCTGCACGACCTGTTCCACCCGGAGGCGGACGATGTGACCGCCGCAGGCGTATCCGCGATTTTTCTCTCCTGGGTCTGGATATGGGGCGAGGGCGCCAACGCCCTAATCGCCCTGTTCCTGGTGATCTGCGGCATCTGCACCGCGCTGATTCTCCTCCAGGGGCTCCGGGTGCTGGGCACCATCCTCCAGGGTGCGCCGTTTTCCACGCAGAATGCCGTCAGCCTCCGACGGGCGGCTGTATGTTCCTTCTGCATCGCGGGAGCGGCATTGCTCCGGACGATCTGGGGGCTGTGGTTTTACCAGTCCCTCCGCCCCCTGGCCACCTACAACGCGCTCTTTGTGCCGATCTTCACCATGTTCGGCCTGCTGTGCCTGGTGATGTCCGCCCTGTTCCGCCAGGCGACGGAGATGAAAGTGGAAAACGACCTGACCATTTAGGAGGAGGCCCACGCCATGGTTCGTACTGCTGTCCAAAAAATCGCGGATGTGTTGATTTTTCTCTGCGGTTTCCTCATCTTTTGCGACATTCTGCTGCTTCCCCTGACACCGGCCCTGGCCTACTTCCGCTTTCAGAATCCGGCGTCCATGCGCTTCGACCACCTCCTGGCTGTTTTCGCCTACGACTTTGACGACGGGGTGGGAAATTTGCTGGAAATTATTTTGAAAGAGTCTTGGAAGTCCCCGGAGACCGCGGTCCTGGCTCTATTCCTGCTTTTGGCGGGCATCTGCGGCGCAGTGATCCTGGTCCAGGGCATCCGTCTGCTGGCCTCTGTGGCGGACGGCACGCCGTTCTCCCCGAAGAACGCCGTCTACCTCCAGCGGGCCGCCGCAGGCTGCTTTGTGATCGCCGCCGGCGCCCTGGGGCGGACCGCCTTCACCCTCTGCCGGGATGGCGCCGCCGCATTGCTGTCCTACACCGCTTTGTTCATCCCCCTCTTCACCATGGCGGGCCTTCTGTGCCTGGTGATGGCCGGGCTGTTTCACCGGGCAGCGGAGATGAAGGCGGAAAACGACCTGACGATTTGAGGTGACGGCATGATTGTAGTCAACCTGGACGTGATGATGGCCAAGCGGAAAATGTCCCTCTCCCAACTATCGGAGAAAGTGGATATCACCCTGGCCAACCTGTCCATTCTGAAAAACAACAAGGCCAAGGCCGTCCGTTTCTCCACGCTGGAGGCCATCTGTGCCGCCCTGGACTGCCAGCCGGGAGACATTCTGGAGTTCGTGCCGGACGAAGAGGCGGAACCATGACCGCCGGGCGCACGGCTCCGCCCCGCCCACGTTCTTCAGCGCCGCCTGGCCGGGAGTGGTATTGGTCCTCCTGCTGGGGTGGATCCCTGTGTCCTTCTGCCCCTGGTATCTCTGGGAATCCACCTCTGGAGCCGGGCAGATCGCGGAAGATGGGACCCAGTGTACTGCGGGACATCTTCTGCGGATTGTATCCGGCGGCGGTCAGTCTGCCGATCTGCCCCGGAAGGCCGCTGGGGCCGTTGCGGTATCTCATAACGCCGTTTCGGATACTCCTTCTGATGCTGACGCGATAAATGCTGCGCTTTTGGAATCTTTACTGTTGGAGGTTTCTCGCGATGTTTCAGCTTTCGCTGTTTACCGAGTTCGGCAGGCTGTGCAACCCCTTTGACTATGTTTTGGGGTTTACGTTCCTGCTGATGGCCTTTCACCTGCTCTTCCTGCTCTTCAATCTGCGGGAGCGGCAGCGGGTGAAGCTCTTCTGCCTGGGCAGCGCCTCGCTGGTCCTGCTGCTGCATATCGCGGCGCTGCGGCTCTCGTTCCAGTTCACCAATCTCACCTTTGACACTGTGGCGACCGGCCCGGCGCCGGGCCTGCTGGGGGCGCTGGGCAGCCGTACCTGGCTGTATCCACTCTTCCTCTACCTGCTTCTGCTGCCTCTGGCGTGCGTCCCGCCCAGGCAAGACAGTTCCCCGGACAACTCCGGTTTCCGCAAGGAGGTGGACGCATGATTGATGCCCCATTCTGCAATGCGGTCAGCCTGCTGACGGGCTTTACCGGCTGGGTGCTGGCGGTGTGGTCCTTTCTCCGTCCTGAGAGGGACCGCTCCGGCTGGAAGCTGGCCGGCGGCGGGATGGCCTGCGCCCTGGCCCTGCTGGCCCAGCTCTTCGCCGTGCAGCTGGAGACCGTGGCGGGTGATTTGGAAACGGCCCTGGTCCAGGCCTCCGGCGCAGCTATCGCCGGCCGGATCCTGTTTGTGATAACGCTGATCTTTGAAACCATGGCCGTGGTGAGCCACCACTTTGCCGCCAGAGACCGAACGTAACGTGCATTGACTGTCCCTGCTGTGGAGACAGCCCCAAAAAAGGAGAACCCATTATGAATGAACATGAAAAAGCCCTGCCGGCGGGAGGGCCGGCGAAGTTTACGCAAAATGCGGTGAAAATTTATGTGATCTCCTCCCGAGAGCGACTGCTTCTGCCGCTGGCCTTCTGCTTCTGTCTTCTGCTGGTGAACACGCTGCTTTGGAGCGGCCCCACCGCGGGACTGACCGCCTCCGTCTGCGTCTGGTACGGCCTGCTGGGGCTCTACCTAGGCCGCACCCTGCTGAACACCTGGGAGAGCCGCGTTCTGCTGGCGGTGAATCTGGCCCTGGCCGCCACGCTGGCCCTGGGGTCCAACTGGTATTTCCGGGCGTGGAATCTACTGGCCCTGCTGGCCCTGCTGCCCGTCCACGCCATCGGCCTCTCCGGCGGACAATTTCTGCCCTGGTGGCGCCCCTCCATGCTGTGGGAGCGGCTCTGTTTGCTGCTGTGGGGCCTCTTCGGCCATCTGGGGGCAGCATTGGCCACCGCCTGGCCTCAGAAAAAGGACGGCGCCGCCCGGCGGGTCCTGCCCCTGCTGCTGGGGGCGGCCGGCGCCCTGGCGCTGCTGGCGGTCCTGGTGCCCGTTCTGGCCTCCGCCGACGCGCTGTTCGCCGCCGCCACGGCGGACCTGCGGGCCTTTGTCTCCCTCCACTTCACGGACGCGGTCTGGAAGGCCCTGCTGGCCAGCGTCATGACCCCCTTCCTCTTCGGTCTGCTGTACAGTCTCCGCCGCCCCACACCCCTGAAACGGACCGGAGCCGCAGCCCGCGGCGGGGTAGACGGCCTGGGCTTCGCCATCGTGCTGGCGGCGGTGGCGGCGCTGTACCTGCTGTTCCTGGGCGTCCAATCCGCCGGACTCTTCGGCGGAGCCGAGTACCTGGCCCAAAAGGGCCTTTCCTATGCCGAGTGGGCCCGGAGCGGTTTCTTCCAGATGGTGGGGGTGACAGTGGTGAACCTGACGCTCCTGCTGGCTGCGGTCCAGTGGTCCCGCCGGGAGGGCGGCGCTTGGCGGGCAGTCCGGCTCCTCTCCGCCCTGCTGACAGCGGAGAGCCTGCTCCTGCTCCTCTCTGCCGCCTGGCGGATGACGCTGTATGTGGATGTGTACGGCCTGTCCTTCAAGCGCTGCATGACCTACTGGGGCATGGGGATGATGGCGGCCTTTCTGCTGGCTGCGGCCTGGAAGGTGCGGCGGCCAGACTTCCGGTTCTGTCGGGTGGTGTTTCCCCTGGCCCTGGCGGGGTGGCTGGTCATCAACTGCGTGCCGGTGGACTACCTGGTGGCAAAGGATCAGGTGGACCGCTACCTCTCCGGGGAGAGCGGGGTGCTGGACGCGGAGTACCTGCTCTATGACCTCTCCTATGACACCCTGTCCCAGCTGGAGCGGCTGGACGGAGACATGGTCTGCACAGCGTATGGGGACTGGGACGCCATCGGTACGGCCCGCCTGTCCATCCTATTGGAACAGCGGCGGCAGGAGGCCCGGACAGACTGCGCCGACTGGCGGACCTGGAGCCTCTCGGCCTGGCTGGCCAGCCGGGGCGGCGCGTAAGGGGGCCGGGCATGAAGCGCTATCTGCGGCTGGCCGCCTGGTGCCTGGGGCTTGCGCTGGCCGTAACAGCCTGCGGCAGGGCGGGCCGGATCGTCCTCCCGGAGGCGGCGGAGGTCACTGCCATCCGGGTAACGGCGGGAGATGCGGTGACGCTCCACACGGACCGGGACTGGATCGGAGAATTTCTCCAACAAGCGGCAGAGGCCGTCTCCACCGGCATGGAGAGCGTGCAGGACGCGCCGGACCAAACCGGTGCGGTAAAGGTGGAGCTGGGCACCGGCGAGACGCCGGACTGGAGCGTTCTGTACGTCTACGAGGCGGACGGCATCTGCTGTTTGGAGCAGCCCTATACGGGCATCTACCAGGGGGACGAGGCACTCTGGACAGTTCTGGCGGCTGACGCCGCGCCGGAGGGGAGGAATCCACAGTGAACAGGCCGTCGACCGGTTGGATCGTGTGCCTGCTGCTCTGCGGCATGTTGATCGCCGGGGTGTTCTATCTGATCGGCTACAAGGCCGCCTATGACCGGATGGAAAACACCGTGCCGTCCACGGTGGAGGTCTCAGTTGCATGGCAGGAGGTGAGTCCATGTGGAAGCTGATGGGCGGGCTGCTGGCACTGCCGGTCCTGCTGGTTCTGTCGGTCCTGATGATCTTCTGGGGCAGCGGCGATTATGTCAGAACCGTTCAGCTCAACTGGGAGCTGGAGCTCCCCGCCAGCGAGGGCTGTCTGTATGAGACCGACAGCGGCGCCAGCTTTAGCGGGGACGGGGAGCGGTATCACGTCCTGGCATACGCGGACGACAGCGGGCTGGAGGAAACCCTGACAGAGGAAGCTACGCCAGTCAGCTCCGCAGAAGTGCCAGTGACCGAAATCCTGGATCTGCTGGCCGTTCCGGCGGACCAGCGGCCCGATTTTTCGGACTGCCGCGGCTTCACGGCGGCGCACCCAACGGATGAACGCAACCGGCTGTACCTGCTGGTAAACAGCGCAGGTACCCGGCTGTATGTGATGGAGTGCTTTTTTTGAGCAGAAAAACAGCGGCGGCCATGGGTTTCCATGGCCGCCGCTTGGCGGTTTCGCTTATTCCTCATCTCGGCCGTGGCCGCACCAGGGACAGACCGGCTGTGCTGCCGGAAACCATTTTCCGCACCAGGGGCAGGGCTGATCCCGCCGGGTCCCGCACAGGGGGCAAAAGGCATCGTCACGGGGATGCTCCTTGCCGCAGACCGGGCATTTGACCAGCTCCCCCGTACCGGGAACGTAGAAGGCGGCGGTGTCCACGTCTGTTGGTTCCGGCTCCACCGGCACATGTTTTTTCGGCTGAGGGAGAAAGTTGGTGCGGAAAAAGGCCAGTCTTCCACAGGCGGGGCAGCTGTATATATCCACCTCAATCCAGTCGGTGACGGAGGCAAAAAGGCCCGTCAGAGCCAGGCGCCTGCCCGCCTGCCAGAGGTCCATCTGCCCCCCGCACTGGGGGCAACCCACCGGCGTGTTCGGATTCATCTCCCGCACCTCCTCATGCTCACACCCGCAGGCTCTCCGGATAATCTCCCCTGGCATGGAGCTTGCGGAGCTCCTCCGCCACGATCTCCCGGTCCTCATGGTAGGTCATGCCGAACCACTTGTCCGCGGAGTGAAGGACGGACACCTCCAGCGCGCCCTTTTGCAGCTGATCCCCCACCATCACCGGCAGCAGGCACTCGGCCTTGATATTTTCCCCGGCCTCCGTGCGGAGGAAGTTTTCAAAGTACTCCCGCAGGGCGGGGAAGATGCTGGGGGCAAACCCCCAGAAGTTCATGGACACCACCGTCTCCGGGGACAGGTCCGTGTCCTCCGCCAGATCCCGCAGCGTGCCGTCGGGATACAGCTGGATCTTCAGTGCCTCCCGGACGGAGCGGAGCTTTCCGTCCTCCACCGCGCACACGCCGCGGGACACCGTGCCGTGGAGGCTGGCGGTATTCTTCAGCAGATACCCCACCATGGTGGCCTTTCCCGTCTCAGGCAGCTTCACCAGCTCGTCATAGATGGTGCGGTAGGCGTCGATGCCGTAATAGTCGTCGGCATTGATGACGCAGAAGGGCTCGTGCACCACATCCGCCGCGCACAGCAGGGCATGGACCGTGCCGAAGGGCTTGGTCCGCTCCGGCGGAATCCGGTAGAAGTCCGGCACGGAGGTAAAGTCCTGAAAGACATAGGCCACCTCCACCGGCGTGCCGTCCAGTGCGGTCTTCCTCGCCAGATAATCCCCGCACAGGCGGCGCATCATCTCCTCCATCTCCGGCTTGATGATGAACACCACCTTGCTGAACCCCGCCCGGAGGGCGTCGTAGATGGAGTACTCCATCAGGATCTCGTTGTGGGGCCCGATGCCGTCCACCTGCTTGCTGCCGCCGTAGCGGGACCCAAGGCCCGCCGCCATGATGACCAGTGAGACTTTCATTTGCTTCTCTCCTAAAGTTTTTGTGAATTTGCGCCTTGTTGCGCAACCATACGCTGTTCTTTTACCATACCCTATTTGCCGGATTTTTGCAACTGCTCTTGACTTTTTTCCTCTGCGGTCTATAATATGAAAACGATAATCATTTTCAGATTAAAGGAGGCATTGGATGCCATACAGCACCAAACAGCACCAGGCGGTGCTCCGCTGCCTGGAGGCCCGGGGCGAGACCGCCTGCACCGCCGCCGAACTGGCGGAGGACCTGCGTCGGGAGGGCTGCCCGGTGGGCCTGGCCACCATCTACCGCCAGCTGGAAAAGCTGGAGGCCGCCGGGGCGGTCCACAAGGTCAACACCGAGGAGGGCGCCCTGTACCAGTACTGCGGCCGCCAGTCCCAAGGCCACCGGGATTGCTTTCTTCTGAAGTGTGAGCGCTGCGGCCGCATCCGCCATGTGGACTGTACCCGCCTGCAGAACCTGTACGACCACCTGGAGCGGGAGCACCACTTCCGCATCGATCCCCGGGGGACGCTGTTTTCCGGGGTGTGCGACGTCTGCGCCGGAGAGGAGGACCACCATGGAGCCCAATGAGCTGATCGTCTGCCGGGACGCGTCCCTGGGGTATGAGGGTCAGAGCGTCCTGGCCCACCTGGATCTCACCATCCGGGCGGGGGACTACCTGTGCATCGTGGGGGACAACGGCTCCGGCAAGTCCACGTTGCTGCGGGGCCTGCTGGGGCTCCTCTCCCCCCAGTCCGGGGAGATTCTCCGGGCGCCGGAACTGCGGCAGGGAGCCGTGGGCTATCTGCCCCAGCAGACCCGGGCCCAGCGGGACTTCCCGGCCACGGTGTATGAAGTGGTCCTCTCGGGCTGCCTGAACCAGAAGGGGCTGCGGTTCTTCTACACCGCCGCCCAGAAGTCCGCGGCATTGATGAACATGGGCAAGCTGGGGATATTGGAACTGAAGGACCAGTGCTACCGGGAGCTGTCCGGCGGACAGCAGCAGCGGGTGCTGCTGGCACGGGCGCTGTGCGCCGCCCGGCGGCTGCTGATCCTGGACGAGCCCATTACCGGCCTGGACCCCGCCGCGGCCCAGGATCTGTACAAGACCCTCTCCTACCTGAACCGGAAGGAGGGCATGGCGGTGGTGATGGTGACCCACGATCTGAGGGCCGCCCTGCGCAGCGCCCGGACGGTGCTGCACATCGGCCGCAGCAGCTACTTTTTAGGCACAGTCAAAGACTATCTGGCCTCCCCCCAGGGGCGGCGGTTTCGGGAGGTGGAGGAATGAGCCTGACCTTGATGCTGACCTATCCCTTTATGCAGCGGGCCCTGATCGCCGGGACGCTGGTAAGCCTCTGCGCCGCGCTGCTGGGAGTCCCCCTGGTACTGAAGCGGTACTCCATGATCGGCGATGGCCTCAGCCACGTCTCCTTCGGCGCCCTGGCCATCGCCGTGGCCCTGGGGTTCACTCCCCTCTACTTCTCCATCCCCGTGGTGATCCTCGCGGCGTTCTTCCTGCTGCGGCTGGCCACCAATCCCCGCTGGAACAGCGACGCGGCCATTGCCGTCATGAGTGCGTCGGCCCTGGCCGTCGGCATCATCGTCATCTCCCGCACCAGCGGCATGACCACGGATGTGGACAACTACATGTTCGGCAGCGTCCTGGCCATGACGTGGGCGGATGTGGCCCTGTCTGCGGTACTGTCCCTTGCGGTGCTGGCCCTGTTCGTGCTGTTCTACCACAAGCTCTTCGCCGTGACGTTCGATGAGAGCTTCTCCCAGGCCACGGGGCTGCGGGTGGACTGGTACAACACCCTGCTGGCCATTCTCACCGCCCTGACCATCGTGCTGGGGATGCGGATGATGGGCGCCATGCTCATCTCCACCCTGGTGATCTTCCCGGCGCTGACGGCCATGCGGCTGTTCAAGAGCTTCCGGGGCGTGGTGGTATGTGCCGCCGTTACGTCGGTGTGCTGCTTCTGCGCGGGACTCATGGCCTCCTGGACGCTGTCCACGCCGGTGGGAGCCTCTGTGGTGGCGGCAAATCTCGCGCTGTTTCTGCTCTCCTGTGCTGCCGGCTGGCTGCGCAGGCGCTGAAAACCGCCGGATCTGCGGCTGTGCCGTATATCCGGCGGATTTTTTTATACAATATTAGAAAAGAATCTGGCAGAAAAGGCTTGCGCTTTTCCAGTATCTGTGCTATGATGCGTATGTTAGAAGAGTAAGGTATGTGGAGTGGGCTGCGGGGTCCGCTCTTTTTCTTGACCTTTTTCGGTCAGGCAAACTCTGCTTAAACTTCCAAAAGAAGGGAGTCCTCCCATGAAAAAGATCACTGAACTGACCGCGGAACTGGCCGCCCCCGCTATCGCGGAACAGGGCTGCACCCTCTGGGACGTGGAGTACGTCAAGGAGGCCGGCACCTGGTATCTGCGCATTCTGCTGGACAAAGAGGGCGGCGTGGACATTCTGGATTGTGAGGAGATCTCCCGGAAGGTCAGCGACCTGCTGGACGAGGCCGACCCCATCGAGGGCAGCTACACCCTGGAGGTGGGCTCCGCCGGTGCCGAGCGGGCGCTGAAGCGGCCCTCCGATTTTCAGCAGTTTCTGGGCAGCCCCGTGCTGGTGAAGCTGTACCGGGCCCGGGAGGGCCGGAAGGAGTTTGCCGGCTATCTGAAGGGCTATGACGAGGCCACCGGCGATGTCACCGTCACCGTGGGCAGCCAGGATCTGGTCTTCCCCAAGAAGGAGACTGCCCTTATCCGCCTGCGGGTGGAATTTTAACCAATCACCGTCCCGACAAGACGTATTTTATCAACAAGGAGAATCAGCAACATGAAAGGCAAAAAGCAGAAGGAGCCCGTAGGCTTCAATCCCGCGGAAATCTTCGCGGCACTGGCTCTGCTGGAGAAGGAGCGGGGCATCCCCCAGTCCTTCATGATGGAGAAGATTGTCCAGGCCCTCACCACCGCCTACAAGCGGGACCACGCGGATGTGGAGAACGTCATCGTGGATGTGGACGAGGCACACCAGAACCTGAAGATGTTCGTCCAGAAAAACGTGGTGGAGGAAGAGGACTACGTGGACCCCGCCAACGAGATGCCCATTGAGGAGGCCAAGAGGCTCTCCGCCAAGTACGAGGTGGGCGACATCGTGAACATCCCTGTGGACACGGTGGAGTTCGGCCGCATCGCAGCAGGCAACGGCAAGCAGGTCATCATCCAGGGCCTGCGGGAGGCCGAGCGGGGCCAGGTGTATGATGAGTTCAACTCCAAGCAGCATGAGATCCTCACCGGCGTAGTCACCCGTGTGGATCCCCGCAACGGCAATGTGTCCCTGCGGATCGGCACCGGCACCGACTCTACCGAGGCGCTGCTGATGGCCGGTGAGCAGGTCCCCGGCGAGGATCTGACCGAAGGCATGCATGTGAAGGTCTATGTGGTGGAGGTTCGCCGGTCCACCCGCGGGCCCCAGGTGCTGATCTCCCGGACCCATCCGGGCCTGGTGAAGCGCCTGTTCGAACTGGAGGTCCCCGAGATTTATGACGGCACCGTGGAGGTGAAATCCATCGCCCGTGAAGCCGGCAGCCGCACCAAGATGGCCGTGTGGTCCAACGACGAGAACGTGGACCCCATCGGCGCCTGCGTGGGCCCCAAGGGCCAGCGTGTGGGCAGCATTGTGGAGGAGCTGCGGGGCGAGAAGATCGACATCGTCAAGTACAGCGAAGACCCGGCCCAGTTTATCGCCGCCGCCCTGGCGCCTGCCGACGTGGTGGATGTGTGGATGGCGGACGAGGGCAAGGCCTGCCGCGTCATCGTGCCGGATGACCAGTTGTCCCTGGCCATTGGCAAGGAGGGACAGAACGCCCGCCTGGCGGCCCGCCTCACCGGCTACAAAATCGACATCAAGCCGGAGAGCTATCACGACGAGGAAGAGCCCCCTGCCGGGGGCGCCCCGGAGGCCGCGGACACGGCGGAAGCGTCCGCTGTGGAGCCCGTGGACGCGGAGTAAGATCAGTTTATCAGAAAGGCGGCCTATGAGATGCCGAAAGTGAAGAAGATTCCCCAGCGGCAGTGCGTGGGCTGCCGGGAAATGAAGGATAAGAAGGCCTTGCTGCGGGTGGTCAAGGCCCCGGACGGCACCGTGTCCCTGGACTTCGGCGGCAAGAAGCCCGGGCGGGGCGCCTATGTGTGCCACGACGTGGCCTGCCTGCAGAAGGCCCGGAAAACCCGGGCCCTGGAACGGGCTTTTGACACCGCCATCCCGCCGGAGGTCTACGACGCCATGGAGGCAGAACTGCGAGGTGCGGATGGACCGGCTTAACATTCTGTCCCTGCTGGGTCTCAGCCTGAGGGGCGGCCGGTTGGCCGTGGGCGAGGAGCCGGTAGAGGCCGTGGCCCGCGCCCGGGACGCCCGGGTGCTGCTGCTGGCCGCCGACGCGGCGGAGGGCACCCGCCGCCGGTGCGAGCACTTCGCCCAGGCCGGTGACTGCCTGTGGCTCCAGCTCCCCTTCACCAAGGCGGAACTGGGCCGGGCCCTGGGCCGGACGGCCGTGGCCATCGCCGCGGTGACGGACGTGGGACTGGCCGCCGCCCTGCTGCACCGGCTGGCGGAGCTGGATCCGGAGCAGTACGCCGACGCGGCGGACCGGATGGATGTAAAGGCCCGCCGGGCCGCGGAGCGCCGGGCGGAGCAGGCGGCCCATGAGAAGAATCTCCGCCAGGGCAAGCGCCGCCGAAAGGCGCCGCCTGCACCAAAGGCGGCCAAACCTCCGGCGGAAATGCCACCGGAGCGTGCGCCAGACGGGAACCGTCCCCGCGGCGCAAAGCCATACCGATCCCGTCCCCCCCAGGGACGCTCGCCAAGCCGAAGGCACAGGCGCGGCCATACGCCAACAGCCGCCCGGTGAAAAAGGGCAAAGGCTCCTTCCGCAAGAAAAAGGAAGGCTGACGGACCGCGCCGCCGCGGCATGTGTCCGCGGCAGCTATTTGAAAAAATTTCCCAGCCCTCGGGTTGGAGCAGAACGAGGTGTTTCTATTGGGTATTGAGAAATACAGAGTCCATGAGGTGGCGAAGGATTTCGGCCTTCCCACCAAGACCATCACGGAGATCCTGACGAAATACGCCGAGACTCCCAAAAACCACATGCAGGCGCTGACAGATCAGGAGCTCTCTCTGATCTTTGAATACCTGACGCAGCACAATCCGGTCTCCAGCATCCAGGTGATCTTCGCCGACACCTACAAGGAGGAGCCTGCGAAGGAACCGGCCACCAAAAAGTCAGAGCCCGCCGGCAAGGCCGCCGCGCCCGCCCAGGGCCAGCAGGTCAGGCAGTCTGTGCCTGCCCAGAGCGCGCAGAGCAGCCAGGGTGGCCGGCAGCAGCCCCAGCAGCAGAACGCCGCCTCCAAGCCTGCGGCGCAGCAGCCGGTGTCCCGGGTGCCCCAGCGGAAGATCGTGGACACCCGCAAGGGCGGCGACGTGAATCTGGCCAAGTATGATGAGCGGCTGGAGGATCTGGGCGGCGAGCGGGGCGCTCGGATGCAGCGGCAGCAGCGCAGCGGCAAGGAGAAGATCCGCACCAACAACCAGCGCCGGGGCGGCATGACCTTCTCCAACAAGCGCAAGCAGGATGAGGCAGAGCGGATGCGCAGGCTCCAGCTGGAGATCGCCAAGAAGGCCCCTGTGAAGGTCATGATCCCCGATGAGATCTCCGTGGGCGAACTGGCCAGCCGCATGAAGAAAACCGGCGCAGAGGTGGTCAAGTGCCTGATGAAGAACGGCATTATGGCCTCCCTCAGCCAGATCATTGACTTCGACACCGCCGCCATCATCGCCGAGGAGATGGGCTGCAAGGTGGAGAAGGAGGTTGTCGTCACCATCGAGGAGCGGCTGATTGACGACCACGAGGACAAGGCGGAGGATCTGGTGCCCCGGGCTCCCGTGGTGGTGGTCATGGGTCACGTGGACCACGGCAAGACCTCCCTGCTGGATACCATCCGCCACACCTCTGTGGCGGCCGGAGAGGCCGGCGGCATCACCCAGCACATCGGCGCCTATCAGGTGCAGGTGAACGGCAAGCCCATCACCTTCCTGGACACGCCGGGCCATGAGGCATTCACCTCCATGCGGGCCCGCGGCGCCATGATTACCGACATTGCCATTCTGGTGGTGGCCGCGGACGACGGCATCATGCCCCAGACCGTGGAGTCCATCAACCATGCCAAGGCCGCAGGTATCCCCATCATCGTGGCCATCAACAAGATCGACAGGGAGAACGCCAACCCGGACCGGGTGCTTCAGCAGCTGACGGAGTACGGCCTGGTACCAGAGGACTGGGGCGGCGACACCATCTGCTGTAGGATCTCCGCCAAGCAGAAGATCGGCATCGAGAACCTGCTGGAAATGGTGACCCTCACCGCTGAGATGGCGGAGCTGAAGGCCAACCCCAACCGGTCTGCCAAGGGCACCGTCATTGAGGCCCGGCTGGACAAGGGCCGGGGCCCCGTGGCCACTCTGCTGGTGCAGAACGGCACACTGAAGCAGGGCGACATCATCATCGCCGGCACCGCCGTGGGCCGTGTCCGGACCATGATGGACTACAAGGGCGCCCGTCTCACCCAGGCCGGCCCCTCCGTACCCGTAGAGATCGCGGGCCTCTCCGAAGCGCCCTCTGCCGGCAGCCCCTTCTTCGCCGTGGCCGACGAGCGCATGGCCCGGGAGCTGGTGGAGCAGCGCAAGGCCGAGGAGAAGGCCAAGGCCGCCGCACCGGTGCAGAAGGTCTCTCTGGAGAACCTGTTTGACCAGATCCAGGCCGGCGAACGCAAGGAGCTGGCCCTGATCGTCAAGGCCGACGTCCAGGGCAGTGTGGAGGCGGTGAAGGCCTCTCTGGAAAAGCTGTCCAACGACGAAGTGACCGTCCGTGTCATTCACGGTGGCGTGGGCGCCATCAACGAGTCCGACGTGATGCTGGCTGCCTCCTCCGGCGCCATCATCGTGGGCTTCAACGTCCGGCCGGACGCCGCCGCCCGGGACGGCGCGGTGCGCCAGAACGTGGATATGCGGATGTATCGCGTCATCTATGACTGCATCGATGAGATCGAGGCGGCCATGAAGGGCATGCTGGCCCCCAAGTACCGGGAAGTGGTGCTGGGCCACGCGGAGGTCCGCCAGACCTACAAGGTCTCCAGCGTGGGCACCGTGGCCGGCTGCTACGTCCAGGACGGCAAGATCGTCCGTAGCTGCTCCGTCCGGGTGGTCCGGGACGGCATCGTGATCCACGAGGGCTCTCTGGCCTCCCTGAAGCGGTTCAAGGACGACGCCCGGGAGGTCGCTGAGAACTACGAGTGCGGCCTGACCGTGGAGAAGTTCAACGACATCAAAGAGGGCGATATCATCGAGGCGTTTACCATGGAGGAGATTCCGCGGTAATGTGCTGGGCCTGACGCTGCATACCGCCTCTCCGACGCCCTTTCGGGCCGCAGAGCGGCCCCGCACGGCAGTGCGCCCAAGCGTGTCGCGGTTGGTTCTGCCCGCCGAGGATGTCTGATTCAGAGTTCCTGTGAAACCCATTTCATAGGGCGTGCGGTATCATCGAGGCGTTTACCATGAGCAGCTTCTCCGGTAATGGGCCTGCCTCATCAGATCGCAATCATCAACCATACTTGCAATAGCCGGCAGGGCGGGCGTAAACGCCCGCCCTGCTTTTTCAGAAGGAGCGCCTATGAGCCGCGTGATCCTGCTTTGCGCCGATCATCCCCTTCCGCTGTATGCCGCCCAGACCCGCCGGGTCTATTTCCACCGCGGCGTGCGGTATGAGGAGGAAGGATTTTCTGTTCAGCCCCATGTCTACTACCGCCCTGCGGTGGACAACCTGGAGCTGTCCATGAAACCCCATCGCTATGAGCTGGACCTGCGTGCTACGGAGCAGGACGCCGCCCTGCTGCGGGACTATCTGCGGCAGAGCTGCATTCCCGGTGAACAGGTGGAGCTGTGGAACCTGTGGGTGAGCGATATCCGGGTCCGGGCCTTTCGCCTGACGGGCCCGCTGGCAGATCTGGACGCCGACGCCCTGGTGCAGATGGCGGAGCGGGAGCAGACCTGCATTACCCTGACCATATAAGCGCTCCAACCAAGCGCAATTCCAATGAACTCCCATAAGGAGGTATCTCTCTATGCCAAGCAATCGAATCGGCCGGATCAACGAGGAGATCCAGCGGGAGCTGGCGGACCAGCTCCGCCGTCTGAAGGACCCCCGTGTCTCCCAGGTGGGTATGGTATCCATCACCCGGGTGGACACCACCAGCGACCTGCGATACGCCCGGGTCTATATCAGTGTTCTGGACAAGGACCAGGAGAAAGACGTGCTGAAGGGCCTGAAATCCGCCGGCGGCTTCCTGCGGCGGGAGCTGGGACGGGCCCTGCAGCTGCGATACACGCCGGAACTGCAGTTCATCGCCGACGACTCCATCCAGCACGGCGCCCACATCCTGGAGATCCTGCGCCAGGTGGAGCGGCAGGATGAAGCCCGGGACGACCCGGACGCCGGCGAAACGGAGGAATGAGCATGCTGACGGTCCCCCAGACCGCGGCGCTGCTGCGGACCTTTGACAATATTCTGATCCTCACCCATGTCCGCCCGGATGGGGACACGGTGGGCTGTGCCGCAGCCCTGTGCGCAGGACTGCGGTCTCTGGGTAAGACAGCGTTTCTGCTGCCCAATCCGGAGCTGACAGACACCACCGCCCCCTATTTCCGCCCTTACGAGGCGCCGGAGTGCTTCACACCGGACAAGGTGGTGTCCACGGACATCGCCACGGTGGGCCTGTTCCCGGAGAACGCCAGGCCATACGCGGAACGGGTGGATCTGGCCATTGACCACCATCCCTCTTTTGAGTCCTTTGGCCGAGAGAATATCGTCCGGCCGGAAGCCGCCGCGTGCGGAGAGCTAATCTACGACATTCTGTCCGATCTGGGCCCCATCACGCCGGAGATGGCCCTTCCGCTGTATGTGGCCATCTCCACGGACACAGGCTGCTTTGCCTACGCCAATACCACTGCCCAGACCCATGCGGTGGCGGCCGCGCTGCTGCGGACCGGCATCGACTATCAGACCGTCAACAAGGTGTTCTTCCGCACCAAGAGCCGCAGGCGGATGCAGCTGGAGGCCGCCATCCTCAACGACTGTACGTTTTACGACCGAGACCGGGTGGCGGTGCTGTCCGTGCCCCTCTCCCTGATGGCGCGGATCGGCGCCTCGGAAACGGATGCGGAGGACCTCTCCGCTCTGGGTCCCCAGATTGAGGGCGTGGACTGCGCCATCACCATGCGGGAGCTGCGGCCCGATGTGTGGAAGATGTCCCTGCGGACCGGTCCCCGGATTAATGCCACGGAGGCCTGCCGGCTGCTGGGCGGCGGCGGCCACGCGGCCGCCGCAGGCTGCACGGTGGAGGCCCCCTGGGCTGAGGCCAGGGAGCGAATCCTGGCTGCCGTGGCGCAGGTGGCGCCGGACTATCAGCGCTGAGCGGGCCGCGGTCTGCTGCCCTTGAGGAGGTTTTTATGCCCAGTGGTATCCTGATTATCGACAAGCCCGCCGGTTGGACCAGCATGGACGTCTGCGCCAAGGTGCGGGGCATCTTCCACGAAAAGCGGGTGGGACACGGCGGAACGCTGGACCCCATGGCCACCGGGGTGCTGCCGGTCTTTGTGGGGCAGGCCACCCGCGGGGTGGAGTTTGCAGAGAACGGCCAGAAGGAATATGTAGCCGGTCTGCGGCTCGGCCAGGTGACGGACACCCAGGACGTCACCGGCACCACGCTGGAGACCCGTCCCGTCACGGCGGATCGGGCAGCACTGGAATCGCTGCTGCCCCGCTTTCTGGGAGAGCAGGACCAGATCCCCCCTATGTACTCCGCTGTCAAGGTAGGCGGGCAGAAACTCTACGACCTGGCCCGGAAGGGACAGGTCGTGGAACGGAAGCCCCGCCGCATCACCATCTACGAGCTGGAGCTACTGGCCCAGGAGAGCGCAACGGACTACCTGCTCCGCTGCCGCTGCTCCAAGGGCACCTACATCCGCACCCTCTGCCATGACATCGGCCGACAGCTGGGCTGCGGCGGGACGCTGTACGCCCTCCGCCGCACCATGGCGGTCGGCTTCAGGTTGGAGCAGGCAGTGACGCTGGAGGCAGTCCAGGCACAGGGTACAGCGCTCCTGCTGCCTACGGACAGCCTCTTCGCAGAGTACCCGGCCCTGCCTCTGACATCCGGCCTGCTGGAGAAACGGGTCCGCTGCGGCAATCCCATCCCCCTGCCGGGCACACCGGACGGCATCTACCGCGTATACAGCCGGGACCGGCAGTTCCTGTGCCTGTCCCGGGCTGCGGGCGGAACGCTGACGTCCATCAAGAATTTCTTTGGAGCGTAAACCATGAAAGAACGAGTCATTGCCCTGGGCTTTTTTGACGGAGTCCACCTGGGGCACGGCGCCCTGCTGCGCCGGGCCGCTGAGGAGGCCGCCCTGCGGGGCTGTACCCCCGCGGTATTCACCTTTGACCGCCCGCCGAAGGAAGTAGTCACCGGCGTCCCCTGTCCCCTCATCAACTCCCCGGAGGACCGGCGGGACCTGGTGCGGCGGCTGTACCGCATTCAGGACGTGCTGATGGTCCCCTTTGACCGCGAGATGATGACCACGCCCTGGGATGACTTTATTGTCCGGATCCTGGTGGGCCGCTACCACGCGGTCCATTTGGTGGCGGGACACGATCACCACTTCGGCCACAGGAACCAGGGCACACCGGAGCTGCTGGCGCAGAAGTGCGCCCAGCTGGGCCTGGGCTGTGACATCATCCCCAAGGTGGAGGTGGCAGGCATCACCGTCAGCTCCACCTACATCCGCCGGTTGGTGGAGCTGGGGCAGATCAGCCGGGCCAACCGCTTCCTGGGCCACCCCCACACCCTGACAGGCACAGTCCGCCACGGCCGGGGCATCGGCTCCTCCCAACTGTTCCCCACTGCCAACCTCATCATTCCGCCTCATGTGCTGGTGCCGAGCCACGGGGTATACGCCACCCGGGCCACACTGGAGGACGGCTCCTGCTACGCCGCTGTCACCAACGTGGGCACCCGCCCCACGGTTCAAAACGGCTCGGACATCACAGTGGAGGCCTGTCTCCTGGACTTCCAGGGGGACCTGTACGGTAAACAGCTGCGGCTGGAGTTTTATGAGCATCTGCGCCAGGAGGTGCGCTTCGACTCCCTGGACGCCCTGCGGGCCCAGATCCAGTCGGATGCAGACGCCACCCGGACCTATTTCGCAGACGGGGTCCCCACCTTCCCTGCCCTTTGATCCTCCATGAAACAGCGCGGAGTCCGGAATCGGACTCCGCGCTGTTTTCAGATCAGCCACACCGTCAGCCACACCAAGCCGATCCCGGCAGCGCCCATCAGGGTGTAGACCGCCGGGGAAAGATCCCGCCAGATCCGGCTGAACCGCCCATGGTCTCCGCCGGCATAGTTTCGCGCCACCCGGCGGGCCTCCTCCACCAGCTCCCGGGCGGTGACGCCCTCGCCGGCCGCATCGTTCCGCACGATGAAGATCGCCTGCTCAAAAAAACGCTGGTCCGGGGAATCCACCACCACGACCCGTCTGGAAATGCCTTTCACCATCCGCTTTACGCCTCCTGCCTCTCACAGAATTTAGATGGTTCCATTTTGTCTCAGCGCGGGAAAATTTATACCGCCTCTCACACCTTTTTCACACCGCTCTCCCGGCTGAGATACAGCACCTGAACCCCGCAGTCGTCCTGAAGATTCTCCCGCCGGACGCTCTCGCTGAGGATCAGTCCCGCCAGGGTCTGCGGATCCTCTCCATCCCAGCCGGCCAGCAGGTTTTGAAGCCATTCGTCCCGGCCCGGGTCTGCCACCCCGTCGCTGACCATTACTGCAAAGCTTCCCGGCTCCAGCGTGGCACGGGTCACATCCGGAGCCGCCGCCCCGCCCCGCAGACCCGCCGGCAGGGTCCCGCCGGTGATCCGCCGGACAGTGCCCCCCTTCTTCACATAGCTGGGGGCCGCGCCGTATTTGAAGAAGGCCGCCTCCCCCGTCTCCGGTCTGCAGGTGATGAGATCAATGGTGGTGAAGCTTCCGGTCTCCGCGCCCCGCAGGGCCATGGCTGCGTTCAGGGTCTTCATGGCCGCCTCCGGCTCGATGCCCGCCTGCAAAAACTGCTCCAACAGACGGCAGGTGAGGGCGGACTCCCGCCGGGCTGCCTCTCCGCTGCCCATGCCGTCCGCCAGCAGCAGGCACAGGAGGCCCCCCTCCGTGCGGAAGGAGACCACCGTATCCCCGCAGACCGTCTCCCCCTCCTTGGGCCGCAGGGCCGCGCCAATGCGGCAGAGATCCGCCTCCCCTGCTGTGGCACGGACCTCCCCCAAACCGGCAGCGGTGGCGGTCAGCAGTTCACTGAGCTGGGCGTACTGGCCCCTGGCGCTGCGGCGGGTCTCCTCCAGCTGCCGCCGGTACTGCCGCCGCAGCAGGAATGCAGAGAGCTCCCCATTGACGGCGGTGAGAAAGTCCGGCAGGTGGATGCACCGGTCCGCGAAGTAGCTGGGAAAGTCCTTGGCCAGCGCGCGCCCCCGCTCCAGCAGGAAGGGCGTGGCGTCGTTCAGGGCGTTGAAGGTGCCGGTGTACTCCTTCTGCCAACAGAGCTCGCACAGGGCGCAGCCCCGGCACACCTTTTCTGCCGCCCGGTCAAAGACCACCGCCGGGTTCTCCTCCGTGGACACCGGGGCTGCCCTGCCCATGCTGTCGTACAGGGCCCGCAGGGCGGCGGCCATCCGGGTCAGCTGGGCGCGCATCCCCTCCAGCGCGGCGGGAAACTCCGGTGTCTCTCCCCGCATCACCCGCTTGCCGCCGAAGGCCCGGCCCGGCAGCATCAAAAACAGGGCCGCTCCCACCGCGGCCTCCGGCAGCAGGGGCGTGGAGAGGCCCGCCGGCAGGGCGGCCAGAGCCGCCGCTCCCCAGAATGCCAGCGCCGCCCAGATCCGCCTTCCGCTGCTGCGGCTCCCAGCCAGAAGGCCCGCCAGACCATAGGCCGCCCCGAAAAGGACGCCGCCCCGGCCGGAACAGAAGTCCGCCGCCAGGCCCGCCCCCAGTCCGGCGGCTACCCCGGTCATGGCCCCCCGCTGATAGGCGGTGTAGGCCAGCAGCAGGCACAACAGTGAACGCCCCACGGAGACACCGGCCAGTTCTACGTCCACCAGCGCCAGCAGAATGGAGCCTGCCAGAAACAGCAGACTATCTGGCTCCGGCCGCTCCCCTCCGGCCTGCAGCAGGGGCTGATAATACCATGCGGAGATGCCTACCAGGGCCGTTGCCGCAAGGCAGGGCGCCAGGTTTCGCAGGGGGGACAAGGACTGGAGCACGTAGATGCCGCTCACCGCCAGAAACAGTCCCGCCCCTGCCAGAGGGTGAAACAGCGGTCCCTCCAGCAGCTTCAGCCCCTGAAAGGCCGCCGCGGTGGTAAAGATCAAAATCGCAGCGGCCAAAAAGGGTAGCGCACCGGAAAAGTCCAGAAACAGCACCGCCCCCACGCCAGCGCCCAGCAGGGCGGCGATCCCTCCTGCCCCTGGCCCACAGGCCGCCACGCACCCCAGGGCAAAGGGCGCGTAATCCCCCGGCGTCTGGGTGGCGGTCAGCGCCGCCGCCAAAAAAAATCGGATGCCCCAGGCCAGCAGCTGTGCCGGCTGGTGCCGGCTCCATATCATGTCCCTGTGCCCCACAGCTTGTCCCTCCTGTATTCCGCCGTGAAGTCCACGGCCTCTTTGGTTTTTTCCACTATTTTACAGGCTGTGTGGAAAAAATCCCGTCGGGAAAAGAAAGCCGCGCCATTTCCGGGCTGGATGCCCATAGTGGACTTTTACGGCCGGATATGGTATGATAAACTATCATGTTTTCATTGGAAAGGACGGCCCGCCTTGAACATCGGCACGCTTACCATCAACTCCTCCCTGGCCCTGGCCCCCATGGCCGGGGTCACGGACGTCGCCTTCCGCCAGATCTGCGCGGAATTGGGGGCGGGATATACCATCACGGAGCTCATCTCCTCCAAGGCCCTGTGCTACCACGACAAGAAGACCCTGTCCCTGCTCCAGCAGTTTCCCGGGGAGCACCCTGCGGCAGTGCAGATCTTCGGCAGTGACCCGATCTGCATGGCAGAGGCAGCCCAGATCGCCCTGGAGCATTCCGGGGCGGATGTGGTGGACCTGAACATGGGCTGCCCCATGGGCAAGATCGTCAACAACGGCGACGGGGCCGCCCTGATGAAGGACCCAGAAAAGGCCGGACGCATCATGGAGGCAGTGGTGAAAGCCGTCTCTGTGCCGGTGACCGCCAAGTTCCGCCGGGGCTGGGACATGGGCAGCTGCAACTGCGTGGAGTTCGCCAGAATCCTGGAGCAGGCAGGGGCCTCCGCCGTGGCGGTCCACGGCCGGACCCGGGCCCAGGTGTACAGCGGTCAGGCGGACTGGACCTGCATTCGGGCGGTGAAGGAGGCTGTGTCCATCCCGGTGATCGCCAACGGCGATATCTGGAAGCCGGAGGACGCGGTCCGCATTCTCCAGCACACCAAGGCGGACATGGCCATGATCGGTCGCGGGTGCTTCGGCAACCCCTGGCTGTTCCAGCAGGCCAAAGCCGCGCTGGAGGGCAAGCCCATCCCTCCCCTGCCGCCGCTTGCGGAGCGGTGCGACACAGCGGTACGGCAGTTTGAGCTGGCCGCCGCGTCCAAGGGCGAGCGGGTAGCCGTGCTGGAGGCCCGCCGCCACTACTGCTGGTATCTGAAGGGCGTGTCCCACTCCGGCTACTACAAGGAACAGATCGTGCAGATGAACACGCTGGAAGACGTGTATCGGGTGACGAAAGGAATCAAAAGGGATTTGAGATGAACGAGCAATCGCGGGAACAGCAGCTGGTCTCCGCCGCCCGGGACGGGGATATGGACGCCTTCGAGGCGCTGGTCCATCTGTATGAGAAACGGGTGTTCGCCCTGACGCTGCGGATGTGCGGGAATCCCGAGGATGCCGCCGAGGCCGCCCAAGAGGCGTTTCTCGCCGCCTGGCAGGGGCTGGCATTCTTCCGGGGAGAGGCCAGCTTCTCCACCTGGCTGTACCGGCTGGTGTCCAACGCCTGCGTGGACTTGCTGCGGCGTGATGGCCGCCGCCGGGCCTCGGCCGGCCCTTCCCTGGATGACGAGGAGCTGAATCTGGACGTGCCCGATCCGGCGCCCTCTCCCCAGGACGCGGCGGAGCTGCAGGAGCTGCGGGAAGAGATTGAGCGGGGCCTCTCCGCCCTCTCGCCGGAGCACCGGGAGGTGCTGATCCTCCGGGAGATTCACCAGCTGCGCTATGATGAAATCGCGGACTCCCTCTCTCTGGATGTGGGCACCGTGAAATCCCGGATCAGCCGGGCCCGGAAACAGCTGCGGAATTTTTTGCTGAAAAGCGGGAACTTTTCTCCGCTGCCGGCGTCTAAAGGAACAGAAAAGGAGGGCTGACAATGACATACTGCAAGGAGTTTTCGGCCCTGCTGGACCCCTATATCGACGGAGAGCTTTCCCCGGAGGAAACCGCCCGGGTGCGGGAGCATCTGCATACCTGTGACGGCTGCCGGGCCTATGTCCAGGCCGCGCTGGCCATACGGGACGCGTTTCCCGAGGCAGAGGATACCCCTGTGCCGGATGGCTTCGCCGCAGGCGTGATGGCTGCCATCCGGGCGGACGCCGCCCCCCGGAAGCGCCGGAGACCCCGGTGGGCAAAGACGCTGCTCCCCTTGGCCGCCTGCTGTGCCGTCGTGGTGCTGGCCGTCTCCGGCCTGCCCCGCCCCGGCGGCACCGCTGTGACGGACCATCCGGAATCCCATGCAGAGATTGCGGCCCCAGCAGAGGCCGCTGTGCCCAACGTGGACAGCGTTGAGGAGGACACCGCCGCCACGGCCTATGCAACCCAGTCCGACGAGGACACGGCAGACGTCCCGGATTCCACTGTGTCTGAGGCAATCGCGCCGGAGGCGGATACCGTTGCGCCCGGCACACAGGACCAGCTTGCTCCCGCCTCCGATTCCAAAAGCAGCATCTTGTCCCGGGAAGGGAGTTCTGCCGATGTGCCGGAGACGGCCCCGGCCACCTTCGCGATCCAATCCCCCAGCCTGACGCTGACGGCGGAGGAGGCCGGAAGCCTGCTGGACAGCTATACGCCCATCTCTGAATCGGACGGGACTCTGGTCTACGAATTGACCGCCGCCGAATATACCGCTCTGCTGCAGCAGCTGGAACAGCAGGGGCTGGCCATTGCAGGCGCCGCCACCGCAGAGGAGGCGGAGGCCGACGGAACCATTCTGGTCCACGTGATTCCCGGTTAAAAAAGCAGAAGGGACGCCAAAATTTTTTTGCGGCGTCCCTCTTCCCTTTTTTGAAAGCTTGTGATATAATATTATTTCGACAGGTGCCATCTCCCTGTCCAAGCGTCCGACACTGGGCGTTCGTTCGGCGGTCTTCGTCAATCGCCGTTCTCTAAACAAAAAAATGGAGGTTGCCCGTACCTTACCACGGGCGTTTTGCTGCGTTTTCGTATCAAAGGCCTCCGACATCATTCAAGGAGGTCTTTCTTTTATGTCCAAACCCAGATTCACCACACAGCAGATGGCCGCTGCCGGTATCATCGCCGCCATTTACGCCGCCCTGACGCTGCTGCTGCCCATTCCCCAGTATGGCGGCATCCAGTTCCGGGTGGCGGAGGCCATGACGGTCCTGCCCTTCCTGTTCCCGGAGGCCATCCCCGGTCTTACCGTCGGCTGTTTCCTGGCCAACCTCCTGGGTTCTCCCATTCCTCTGGACTGGATCGTGGGTACGGCGGCCACCCTGCTGGCTGCGCTCTGGACATCGAAGCTCCATCACAGGGCGCTGGCGCCCCTGCCGCCGGTGATCTGCAATATGGTGCTGGTAGGTGCGGAGATCGCCTGGTTTTCCACCCAGGAGGGTGCCGCCTTCTGGCCCGCGTTCGCCTTCAACTCCCTGACCGTGGGGATCGGCGAGGCCGCCGCTTGCTTCATTCTGGGCTCCCTGCTGCTGCGGGTCCTGCCCAGAGTCCCCGCACTGAAGGGCCGGATAGCCTCTTCCCGCATCTGATGCCACTCTGCGCAAAAAAGAAGTCCCGCGTCCGTTGGACGCGGGACTTCTTTTCACTTAGCGGTGAACTCGTCCTTTCCGGCGCCGCACAGGGGGCACACCCAGTCGGCGGGCAGGTCCTCCCACTTGGTGCCGGGGGCGATGCCGTTGTCCGGATCGCCGGCGGCCTCGTCATACACATAGCCGCAGAGATCGCATTCGTACTGTTTCATTTGAAAGATCCTCCTTCTGTTATAAACGGGCGATACACGCCTGGATTCCGGTGGAGACAGTGCTTACTTCAGCTTCTTCCGGATGGCCGCCTTGACCTCCGGCGACAGCAGCCGGCCGGCGGCCCGTACTGGCAGCGGCGGCAGGCGGCAGAACTCCCGGCGCACCTGGTCGAAGGGCTCCAGGGCGTAGGCGGCAAAGAATGCCGTCCGCTCCGGCGGCAGGGGAATGGGAGATGCCAGCCGGGGATTTCCGGCAATGGCCCGTTCCGGCGGGAATGGCTGCTTGGCCAGCGGGAGCTGGTCAAAAATGTGGCTGCCGTGGGGGGTGTTCACCAACAGCAGGCTGATCCCCTTCTCCTGCTGGTCCGGCAGCTCATCCGGCCGCAGGCCCCAGAAATCCCCCAGTGTCAGATCGCCCACCCGGGTCATGGAGGCGTAGGGACAGCGGTAGCAGCTGGGCCGCAGGAACAGCGCCCGGCCGAAGGCCCGGCCGTATTCCGTGCGGAACAGCGGCGCGGTATCCACGGTGCCGTCGCCGTAGACCGCGGTAAAATGGCTGTCCTTCCATCCGGCGACCTTGTTGCGGAAACGGACCGCCTGCAGCGGCTGCTGCCGGCGCGCCTCCAGGCTCCGGGCCATGTCCTCCCACACGCCGGGAGAGGGCACGCCGTGGCACACCAGGTCGCAGGTGGTCAGATTCTCCGGCCGTCCGCCCAGATAGCGGTACAGCCCGTCCACCTGGCAGGGTGTGCCGGAAAACAGCACTGCTCGCTGGTCCAGCCAGCGCCGCACCTCCCGAAAGACGCCCTCCAGATCGCTCTGGACGTACTTGGCGCCCCGCAGGCGCCACAGCTCCTCCTTGCGGAAGCAGGCGGTGTGCCGCAGATGCTGGCTGCCGTCAAAGGCGGCGCCAAAGACCACGCCGCCGCTTTCCAGGATATACTCCGCCAGCAGGGTGAACACGCCGCCCGAGGTGGAGTCTCTTCGGATCTCATCGTTTCTATTCCAGGCCGCGAATACAGCGGGCATGGAGCTCTGAGGCCGCTCCCGCAGGACGGGGCACACCGCCGTGCAGTGCCCGCACCGCACACAGGCCGCTCCGTCGATCACCGGATAGGCAAAGCCCTCCCGGTCCCGCTCCATGGTGATGGCGTCCTTGGGACAGCCGCTGGCGCAGGCCGTGCAGCCGGTGCAGTGGGTGTGGTCTGCCAAATGGGGCAAGGGCCGTTCCTCTGCCTTGACAGGCGCCTCCTCCGGTGTATGGGGCCGATCCTCCAGGGCGCAGCGCAGATAGTCCAGGGACAACTTCCGCTCCCGGCCGAGCCGCTCCCCCACCGCCGCCCAGTCGATGGGCGCCGTCAGGTCCGCGGTATCTCCCTTGCCGATGATCCGCTCCCCCAGTCCCAGGCGGCTCAACAGGCTGAAGGTCCGGGAACTCTCCGGCGCAGCCATCTCTGCCGGTGCCACCGCCGTAAAGAAGGGCTTTTGGAACTGGACGGAGAACACCGTTCCGTGGAAGGAGTTGGTGCACACATAGGCGGCATCCCGGAACAGACCCAGAAACTCCGCCGGACCGGCGCTGAGAATGCAGCGGGCCTTGGGGTGGACCTTCTGGCGTACGCCGCACAGCTGCACCACCGGCAGCCCCGTCTCCTCCGCCAGGCGGCGGATATAGGGTGCCAGGGCGTCGGGGCGGCTGATGCAATAGCAGAGGATATAGCCCCGGCCCGCGCCTCCGTCCCTGGCCGCGGCCGCCCAATCCGTTCTCTCCAGCAGCAGCGTGGGATCCAGCACCACCGGCACGTCCTTCCCGGTGATGTCCCGGACAATGCCCTGCCCCTGCCGCTCCCGGACGGACAAGTGGGAGAAGGACTCCAGATAGGTCCGCAGCTCCTCCTCCATGCCGTCCGGGATGCGGGGGATGCCGAAGGATGGGGCATAGGCGATCTTCCGCTTGTGGGAGAAGGCCCCGAAGAACACCGGGTCGAACCGGCCGTCGGGGAAGATCTTCGGGTTCCAAATCTGGTCACTGCCGGAGAGCAGCACATCGTAGGGCAGCTCCGCCTGCCGCAGCTCCTCCAGGCTCTGGTAGCGGCGGCCGGAAATGTTCAGATTCTCCCGGGAAAATGCCTCAAACCGCTCGTATCGGGCCTTCAGCGGGCCATAGTGCAGGGCGGTGTGGGCGTCATGGGCGGCGCTTCCCAGGCCAGTGGGCCGCTGGAACAGGGTATTGTCCTGGTTCACGTAGTAGTCGATGATCTCGCATTCGCTCCCCAGGGACGCCACCGCCCGCTCCGTGGCGTAAGCCTGCAGCATGGCGCCGTAGTGATGGATATGGTAAAAGGTCAGCAGTCCTGTTTTCACCAAGTTTCTTCCTTTCCGCAGTCCGGATATCCCGCCGGGCGGGTCACTGTCTGTCCAGAATGGCGGCGTCCCGGGGTGCCAGAAGGTCGTCCTCCGCCACCCAGTCCGCCACATCCACCACGTCGAACGCCGTGGCGGTCCGGCGGATCACCACCTCTTTCAGCCCGGCGTTGATGACCAGCCTCCGGCACATGGAGCAGGAGGTGGCATCTCCCAGCAGTTCCCCGGTCCGGGCGTCCCGGCCCACTAGGTACAGCGTGCCGCCCACCATGTCCCGCCGGGAGGCGGAGATGATGGCGTTCGCCTCTGCATGGACGCTGCGGCACAGCTCATACCGCTCTCCCCGGGGGACCTGCATGGCCTCCCGGGAGCAGTAGCCCAGATCCACGCAGTTGGCCCGCCCCCGGGGCGCACCGTTGTAGCCGGTGGAGATGATCTCGTCGTTTTTCACGATGATGGCCCCATAGACCCGGCGCAGGCAGGTGGCCCGCTCCAGAACGGTCTGGGCGATATCCAGGTAGTAGTTGGCTTTGCTGATCCGGTCCATGGGCGACACCTCTTTCTATCGAGTTCCTCTATTGTATCATGATGCCGCCGCAGTTTGCAAGAACTCTCCCCACTCTGGAAGGGATTTCTGTTGGAAGTCACCCCAGGGGGCGCCGGAGCCCGTTCTCCAGCCCCGCCCGCACGGCGATCATCTCTGCGGCCACGGACACGGCAATCTCCTCCGGCGTCTGGGCGCCGATGGCCAAACCGATGGGAGCGTGAAGGCGGGCGTACTCCTCGTCTGTGAACCCCGCCGCCAGCAGCCGCTCCCGGCACAGGGCCAGCTTCCTCTTGGAGCCAATGCAGCCCAGGTATTTGGCGCCGCTGCGCAGCACCTGAGTCAGCACCTCGTAGTCCGCCTGATGGCCCCGGGTCATCACCACCACATAGTCCTCCGGCGTCACCGTCACCTGTTCGGACAGCCAGGCGAAGTCCCCGCAGAGGGTCTTTTCTGCTTTGGGGAACAGCGCCGGGTCCGCGAACTCCGGCCGGTCGTCGTACACCACGGGGCGGAAGCCCAGGGAAGCCAGCACCGGCACCAGGGCCTGAGACACATGTCCGCCGCCGAAGAGATAGGTCCGCCCGGCCTTCACCACCGGGATGGACAGCCACTTCCGGGCAAAGACCGCCTGATTCCCGCACAGGAGCTCCAGCTCCTCCGGCAGGATATCCAGATGACGGGGCCCGGTCCGGTCTGCCAGGCCCATGGCCGTCACCTGCTCCCCCTCGATCCGCCGCAGGAGCCAGGTGTCCCGGTTTCCGCCGTCCGCCTCGATCAGATCCCGCAAAACGGCGATGATCCTCTGCTCTCCCGCGGGGAGGTACTGGAACTGCACCGTCACTCCCCCGCCGCAGACCATGCCCAGGCTGGCGGCGTCTCCCAGGGTAAAGCGGAACTGCCGCAGGGCGTCGCCCCCCCGCTCCAGCAGCTCCGCCGCCAGGCGCTGGCACTCGAACTCCACGTTTCCGCCGCCGATGGTTCCGGTGATCCCGCCGCCGGGGAACACCGCCATCATGGCCCCGGCCCCTCGGGGGGTGGAGCCGTCGGAGGCGGCGATGCTCACCAGCTCCACCGGACGCCCCTCCTCCAGAGCGTGGACGATCTCTCTGAAAAATTCCCGCATATCAGCCGATTCCTCCGTTCACAGCGCCCAGGATCAGGACCAGTACCGTCACGCCGCAGTACAGATATTTTGCCGTCGGGTAAAACCAGCGGCCCAGAGGGCGCCGCCGGGCCAGATTCACCTGAACCAAGCAGTCCTCCTTTTTCAGCACCCAGTAGAAGAACACCCCCGCCAGCAGCGCGCCGATGGGACAGGCGTAGATGGAGCAGACATCCATCCAGCCGGAGACGATGCCCTGGATGCACAGCCCCACGGCCAGGCCCACGACGCCGATCACCGCCACAGCAGTCCCCCGTCTGAGGTGCAGCTTCTCCTGCAGGGTGGCGGTGGGAGCCTCGAACAAGTTCACCAGGGACGTCACCCCGGCGAACAGCGCCGCCACAAAGAACACCGCCATGAGGATCCGGCCTCCCGGCATCTCCCGGAACAGGTTGGGCAGGTAGATGAACATGAGGCCAGGGCCGCTCTGGGTCAGGGTCTCCCCCGCCGTGGCCATGGCCGGGATAATGACCAGGGCGCTGAGGATCGCGGCCATGCTGTCAAAGAACGCCACTGTCCGGGCAGACTCCGGCACGTCCGCCTCTTTGGAGAGGTAGGACCCGTAGATCAGGGTGCCGTTCCCTGCCACCGACAGAGAGAAGAACGCCTGTCCCAGAGCGTAGACCCATACCATGGGGTCCAGCAGTCCCTCCGGCTTCAGGACAAAGATGTAGCGGTAGCCGTCCGCCGCGCCGGGCAAGGTGGCAATGTAGATGGCCAGCCCCACGAACAGGCAGAAGAACAGGGGCATCATCACCTTGTTGGCCCGCTCGATGCCGCCGCCGATGCCAAGGGCCATGATGAGCAGCGTGCCCGCCATAGCGGCCACCTGCCAGCCGGTGTTGCCCCAGGAGGACGCCGCGGTGTTGAAATAGGCGGTGAATGCCTCCACCCCTTGGTTCTCCAGCGCAGCGCCCGTAAAGGACGCCACGGCGTACTTCAAAATCCAACCAACCACCACGGAATAGCCGATGGCCATGGCCAGAGAGCCCGCCACCGGGATGAGGCCCAGAGCCTCGCCCCAGCCCCGCCGGCCTGTGCGCCTCTCTGCCGCCGTGCCGAAGGCCGCCACGGGTCCGCCGGATGCGGCCCGGCCGAAGGCCATCTCGCCGATGACGCCGGTGGAGGCAATCAGCACCACAAAGATCACATAGGGGATCAGGAAGGTGGCCCCGCCGTAGGCGGACATCCGGGATGGAAACAGCCAGATGTTCCCCATCCCCACCGCGGAGCCAATGCAGGCCAGCTTGAATCCCCAGCGGGACCGAAAGCTGTCCCGTCTTGTCTGTTCCATGATTTTTTCCTCTCTTCTCTCAAAACTGCGGCGGCCCGCCGCGGCGCGCGTCAGCCGGCGCCCCGCTTTTGCAGCTCCTCACCCAGCAGGCGCACTGCCTGGTCCAGATAGAATTGGAGCGGCTGGGATTCCCCCACGGCCAGCCGGATGCTGCATCGCTGAGAGGGCAGCAGAATCTTCACCGCCTCGCTGCCGCCAATGGCCTCCGCCATCCGGGGAGAGACCTCCCCCAGCAAGCCGTTGGGCGTCAGCACACCGATGGGCCCCAGCAGGATATCCGCCCGCCGGGCGTTGAACGCCACGGCGTTCTCGCCGGTGGCGCCGTCGTCCGCCCCCGCCCGCAGCATAGCGGCGGTGGCCAGAGAGTTGGTCCCCAGCGCCCGCACATGGAGACTGGGCCACTTTTTCTTCACAGCCTCCACCAGACCCCGGCCCATGCCGCCGCCCTGGCCGTCCACCACGGCCACCAGCAGTTCCCCACGCATCATTCTCTCCATTCCTCCATTTTCAGATCTCCCTTTCAGCATACCCATTCCGCCCCCGCTTGTCAACTTCTTCCGCAGCGTCCATCGCGCCTTGCAGAGCGCCTGCGCCCACCCTTGTATTTTTCCCGCATGGCAGCTACAATGGGAGGCGCACCACCGTGCCAAAAAATTTTTGGAGATGTTGAAGAAATCCGGCCCGCAGTCCCGTATGATAGATGTCGGACGACAAAAGGAGGTGGCGGCACGGCGTGAACAAACTGACAAACGCGTCCTTTTCCCAGCTGGTGGTCCAGTATGAGCGGCTGGTCTACACGGTCTGCTTCCAGCTGGTGCGGGACGCTGCCGCGGCCGAGGACCTGACCCAGGAGACCTTCCTGTCCGCCTACCTCCACCAGGACGCCATCCCTCCCGGCTATGAGCGGCAGTGGCTGTGCCGCGTGGCTACCAACAAGGCCAAGGACTACTTACAGAGCGCCTATCAGCGCCACACCCTGCTGCCGGGAGAGGACAATATCCCGCCGGGGCTGTCTCCCCCTGCGGAGGAGACGGTCCTGCGCAGGTCGGCTGCAGCTGAAATCCGGGACCTGATCCTCCATATGCGCCAGCCCTACCAGCCGGTGTGCCGGCTGTGCCTGCTGGAGGAAAAGACACCGGAGGAGGCGGCCCTGGCGCTGGGCCGGCCGGTAAAGACCATCCATACACAGCTGTCCCGGGGCAAGCGGATGCTTCGGGAGGCATTGGAAAGGAGTGGGAACGATGACATGCTTTCGCCCTGACGGGCATTTGACGGACGCGGCCCTGACCGCCCTTGTCCGGGGGGGCTGCCTGGAGGAGCTGGACCGCCTGGAGCTGGCGGAACATCTGGCCTACTGCGACCAGTGCCTCCAGCGGTACACAGAGCTGCTGTCTGAGGGACCGATGCTGACCCCCGCCCGCTCCTGCCGGGAGAGCCTGCGGCGCCGGATCCGGCAGCGGGCCGTCCAGCTTGGCGTCAGCCGGTACGCCACGGCCGCGGCGGCAGTGACCCTGGCCCTGACGCTGCTGTGGGGCAGCGGAAACCTGTCCGGACGGGTGCATTCCACTGCGCCCTCGCTTCTGGAGCGGGCGGGCACTGCCCTGACAGAGTGGACCGACGCCTGGCCACAGGCGTGGGAGGAGGCCCTCTCCGGCTTCTCCGGCCTATTTGACAATTTCGGCGTCTCGCCGCGGAATGATCTGACACAAGGAGGTACACACCCATGACCCATCGAAATGGATTCCTGCTCTTCATCTCTTCCTGCCTCTCCGGCTGCGGACAGATGTATCAGGGCTATATGAAGCGGGGCCTGTCCCTGCTGCTGGCCTTCTGCCTGATCCTTTTTGCCTCCACCTATTTCTTTCTGGGGGCACTGGCGCTGTTTCTGCCGGTGATCTGGCTGTATGCCTTTTTCGACAGCTATGCGCTCCGGAGCCAGCTGGCCGCCGGCACCGCGCCGGAGGACGCCTTCCTCTTCGGCCTGTCCGATATGGACAGCAAACGGCTGGGAGAGCTGCTGCGCAAGCGTCACAGTCTCATCGGCTGGGCGCTGGTGGTAGTTGGCGTCTATATGCTCTACGACATACTGTTGAGCCAGCTGGGCGGTCTCTTCTTCGGTTGGTTCGGGGAGTGGCTCTACGGACTGCTGCGCTATGGCCTGCCCCGCCTGGTCATCACCGTGCTGGTGATCCTGCTGGGCCTGTGGTTTATCCGGGGCCCCAAGGACAAGACGCCCATTGACGACGAGATCCCCCCCTTTGCGCCGCCTGCCTCCAGCGCGGCCGGGGCTTGCGCCGCCGATCCGGCGGAGGCCAGGGCGGAAGACGTTGCATCAGACCGCTCCGCTGCGGGAAACGCCCCGGAGGGAGAGGAGGCCCACCGTGATGAACAGCCCTGAGCAGACGCCGGAATCCCGTCCGGCCCGGGAGCGCCGGGTGGGCACCTTCACCTTCGGCGCCGTGCTGGTGATCTGCGGTGCGCTGATGCTGGTGAGCATGTTCTTCCCCTCCCTGGATCTGACCCTGGCCCTGCAGCTCTCGCCCCTGATCTTGGTCTGTCTGGGCGTGGAGGTGCTGCTGGCCAGCCGCTCCGGCGGGAAAATCCGCTACGACTGGGTGGGCATGGTGCTTTGCTTCGTCCTGGTCACCGCAGCGCTGGTGTTCTTCGGCATCGCCTGGTGCCTGGTGTACCACCCGGAGGCCGTCATCCACTACTGATACGGGTCTGCGAAGGCCCCGGTGCATTGCACCGGGGCCTTACCCTTTCTTCTTGGTTTTCCCGGGAAAATCCGGTATAATGGAGAAAATACCTGCCGCAGAAAGGAAGAATCCTCATGTCTGATTCGTTTGAAATGCGCCCCATCGCCCGCATCCGCAGCGACTTCGGCTCCAAGTTCGGCGTCCCTCGTCAGAGTGGTCTGGTGGACGCGTTGGAGGCCGCCGTGGTGTTCGAGGAGCCCTACCGCAATCCTGACGCCCTGCGGGGGCTGGAGGGATTCTCCCACATCTGGCTGATCTGGGCCTTTCACCAGTCCCAGCGGCCGGAATGGTCCCCCACAGTCCGGCCGCCCCGGCTGGGAGGCAATCAGCGGGTGGGAGTCTTTGCCAGCCGCTCCCCCTTCCGGCCCAATCCCATCGGCCTCTCCTCTGTGCGGCTGGACCACATCGCGTACACGGACGCCTTGGGCCCGGTGCTCCATGTCCGTGGCGCAGACCTGGTAGACGGCACCCCCATCCTGGACATCAAGCCTTACCTCCCTTACGGGGACTGCCACCCGGAGGCCACCGGCGGCTTTGCCAGCGAGCCGGCGCGTCCCACGCTGGAGGTGGAAATCCCACCCGCCCTGCTGGACCAACTGCCTCCGGACCGGCGGGAGGCCCTGCGGGATGTGTTGGCCTTGGATCCCCGTCCCCGGTATCAGCAGGACCCGGACCGGGTGTACGGCTTCCTCTTCGCCGGGCAGGAGGTGAGATTCACCGTGGATGGAGACCGCCTGCAGGTCGTGGACATCAAATGAACGCAAGGCACCCCGGGATATTTCCCGGGGCGCCCGTCTTTTCCGGGCACTCAGCGCATGGCCAGCGTCACGTCGCCGGTCACCGCCAGCTCGCCGTGGTTGTAGACCTCGGCGGAGCAGGTGGCAATGGCCTTCTCCACCCGCTCGGAAGCCATCTTGGCGTGGATCTCGATGGTATCTCCCGGCAGGATCTTCTTCAGAAACCGCACATTATTGATCCCCAAGAACAGGGGGATCTTCCCCGCATACCGCTCCGCGGACAGCAGCAGGATATCCGCCGTCTGGGCCATGCATTCCACAGAGTACACGCCGGGCAGCACCGGCTCACCGGGGAAGTGGCCCTTGAAAATCTCGCGGGCCGGGTCCACAAAAAATGTGGTCACGATGTGGTCGCCTGCCTCCATCTCCTCCACGGTATCCACCAGCAGCATGGGGTCCCGGTGGGGGATGATGGCCTTGATCTCTTCTTTGGAAAGCTTCATGATAGTGGTTCCTCTCTTTCGCGCAAAACGCTCCGTATATAAGCCGCGCCGGGACAGCGGCACGGCTCTGCCTCTTTTTATTGTACTGCCGACAGGGCAAAATGCAAGAGATAATTTGCGCTCCGGAGCACAAAAGAGAGCCGCCCTCCCGGGCGGCTCTCTCATTTTCCAGATGGGGTGCCTTACTTCGCAGCCTTGGCGGCCTTGATGGCCTCGATCAGCATGGGGGTGACCTTGAACAGGTCGCCGCAGATGCCGTAGTCGGCAATCTCGAAGATGGGCGCAGTGTCGTTCTTGTTCACCGCGATGATGCACTCGGAGTCCTGCATACCGGCCTTGTGCTGGATGGCGCCGGAGATGCCCAGGGCGATGTACACCTTCGGATGCACCGTCTTGCCGGTCTGGCCCACCTGATGGTCGGCAGACAGCCAGCCGGAGTCGATGGTGGCACGGGAGCCGCCCACGACGCCGCCCAGGACGTCCGCCAGCTCCTCAGCCAGCTTGATGCCGCCCTCGACATCCTTGCTGATGCCGCGGCCCACAGACACGATGTAGTCCGCGCCGATCAGGTCCACCAGCTTCTTGGCGGCCTTCACGACCTCCACAACCTCGGTGTTCAGGTCGCTCTCGCTCAGCTGGAAGCTGGGCTTCACGATCTCGCACGCATCCGCCTTGGCCTGGTCGAAGACGTTCTTCTTCATCACGCCGGGGCGCACCGTCGCCATGCAGGGACGGAACCGCGGGCAGATGATGGTGGCCATCAGGTGGCCGCCGAAGGCCGGACGGGTCATCTTCAGGTTCCGGTCCTCCATATCCCACTTCTGGCTGTCCACGTCCAGGGTGCTGGACTCACGCAGGAACTGGATGTAGTTCGCCACATCCACGTCCAGGTGGGTGCAGTCGGCGCACAGGCCGGTATGCAGACGGGCCGCGCAGCGGGGCCCCAGGTCACGGCCGATGTTGGTGGCGCCGATCAGGAACGCCTCGGGCTTCAGATCCTCGATCACGTCGCAGATGACCTTGGCATAGGCATCGGTGTTGTAGACGGCCAGCAGGGGGCTCTCGCACACCAGCACCTTGTCGGCGCCGTAGCCGCCCAGCTCCTTGGCAGCGGACTCGATGCCCTCGCCGCCCAGCAGCAGGCCGCACAGGTTCACGCCCAGCTCGTCGGCCAGGTCGCGGCCCTTGGAGATCAGCTCAAAGTCGGTGGGCATCAGTTTGCCCTCGCGCTGCTCGCAGAAGACCCACACATCCTTGAAAGCAGCGATATCAGCGCTATTGAAATTGGACATTGTTCAAATACTCCCTTCTCAGATGATGTGCTTGGCGGCCAGAATGGAAGCCAGCTCCTCGCAGGTCTCTTTGCCGGCACCCTCCAGCATCTTGCCGGCGCCCTTCTGGGGCGGGGTGAAGCTCTTGAAGATGTTGGTGGGAGAGCCCTTCAGGCCGATGGTGGTGGCGTCGATCAGGGGATGATCCTTCAGCTTCTCATAGTCAAAGGTCTCCAGCGGCTTGTTGTAGGTGGCATAGATGCCGTCGATGCTCATATAGCGGGGCTCGTTCAGCTCCTTGATGCAGGTAAGCAGGCAGGGAGTCTTGACCTTGATGGTCATGTAGCCGTCCTCCAGCATCCGCTTGACGGTGATGGTGTTGCCGTCCTTGGTGATGTCGGCGGCGTAGGTCACCTGGGGCAGGTGCAGCTTCTCAGCGATCTGGGGGCCCACCTGGGCGGTGTCGCCGTCGATGGCCTGCCGGCCGCACATGACGATGTCGTCCTCCTCCACACCGATGGTGGAGATGGCGGCGGCCAGGATCTGGGAGGTGGCGTATGTATCGGAGCCGCCGAACTCGCGGGCGGATACCAGGACACCCTCGTCAGCGCCCATGGCCATCAGCTCCCGCAGCATGCCGGCTGCCGGGGGCGGCCCCATGGTGACGACCACGACCTTGCAGCCGGTGGCGTCCTTCAGCTTCAGGGCAGCCTCCACGGCGTTCATGTCATCGGGGTTGGTGATGGTCTGCATGGAGGCACGGTTCAGGGTGCCATCCGGGTTCACCGCCACCTTGCCGGAGGTATCGGGGACCTGCTTGACGCAAACAATGATCTTCATAATTCGTTCTTCCTCCTCTTACAGGCCGATATTGCCGGAGATGACCACACGCTGGATTTCGCTGGTGCCCTCATAGATCTCGGTGATCTTGGCGTCGCGCATCATGCGCTCCAGGGGATAGTCCTTGGTGTAGCCGTAGCCGCCGAACATCTGCAGCGCCTTGGTGGTGGTCAGCATGGCGTGCTCAGAGCAGAACAGCTTGGCCATGGCCGCCTCCTTGGTGAAGCGCTTGCCCTCGCCCTTCAGCACGGCGGCCTGATAGGTCAGCAGGCGGCCCGCCTCGGAGCGCATCGCCATGTCGGCGAAGGTGAACTGGGTGTTCTGGAACTTGCTGATGGGCTTGCCGAACTGGACACGGCCCTTGGTGTAGGCCATGGCCTCTTCCATGGCGCCCTCGGCGATGCCCAGAGCCTGGGCCGCGATGCCGATGCGGCCGCCGTCCAGGGTCTGCATGGCGATCTTGAAGCCCTTGCCCTCCTGGCCCAGCAGGTTCTCCTTGGGAACGATGCAGTCGGTGAACACGATCTCGGCGGTGGGGGAGCCGTGCAGGCCCATCTTCTCCTCGTGCTTGCCCACGGAGAAGCCGGGGAAGCTGCTCTCCACGATGAAGGCGGAGATGCCGCGGGTGCCCTTGGACTTGTCGGTCATGGCGAAGACCACGAACACGTCGGCCACGTAGCCGTTGGTGATGAAGATCTTGGAGCCGTTGAGGACATAGTGGTCGCCGTCCAGCTTGGCCTCGGTCTGGCCCTTGGCGGCGTCGGAACCGGCGTCGGATTCGGTCAGGCAGAAGGCGCCGACCTTGTGGCCCTTGGTCAGCATGGGCAGGTACTTGGCCTTCTGGGCCTCGGTGCCGTGGGTGATGATGGGATCGCAGCACAGGCCGTTGTGGGTGGCCACGATGTCGCCGGTGGAGGCGCACTGCTTGGACAGCTCCTCGATGCAGATGGCACTGGCCAGGGGGTCAGCGCCAGCGCCGCCATACTCCTTGGGGACGCACATGCCCATCACGCCCAGGTCGAACAGCTTCTCGATGTTCTCCCGGGGATACTGGCTGGTCTTGTCGGTCTCGGCAGCGATGGGCTTCACTTCATTCTCGGTGAATTCCGCCATCATCTTCCGGACCAGCTGGTGCTCACGGCTGAGATTGAAATCCATGATGTCTTCTCCTTATATTCAAATTTGGAAAACGCAACGATGTATGAAATATTCCGGCAGGTTTGCTTATGAAATTCTGTTTTGCACGAATTCACTTCGGGCAAAACACCTCTGCCCGCCGGATCGACATGTTCGCTGTGCGAACGTGAGGGGGAAACCGGCGATGCGCCGCCAGCGGCAGAGCAAGCGAGCCGGTTTCGAGGCAGCGGCGCGCTTGGCGGCCCGTCAGGGGCCGGGGATCGCAATGCCGCAACAGTGGGACCTTAGTTCTGGATGCCGGCGATCTCCTTGGCCATCTGCTTCTTGGCCTGGAGGTTGCCCTGGCGGGCGATCATGATGCGCTGGGCCTGGGGAGAGCCCGCGCCGTGCATGGACTCTGTCCGGTAGCCAACGGCGGCCGCGCCCAGGCACAGGTTCTCGATGAACCGCAGGATCCGCTGACGGTCCTCTGTGCTCACACCCTCCCGGGTGGCGAAGAACTTGTTGCAGATCTCCCCGATGGTCTCGCCGTTCCGGCCCACCACCGTGTCGGAGTGGAAGTCCTTCTGGGACGGCATCGTCACCACCAGGCCGCCCGCGATGTCCTCCGCCAGGCGGACGATCTCATAGGGGAACCGAGTCACATTCTGCTTGCACACGTTGGCCAGCAGCAGGTCGATCTGATAGTTGCCCGCCTTCGTCCGGAAGCCCTGAGAGGAGCATGCGATGCCGCAGCAGTACAGCGTCTCGTTCAGGTGGATCATCTCGATCAGCTTGTCCTTCACCGCGCTGGCCTTCTCCACGCCGTTGTACTCCGCTGCCAGCGCCGCAGCACCGATCAGCGTGTCGCCCACGCCCACCTTGCAGCCGCCGTAGCTCTGCCGGTGGTAGCCCGCGAACCGCTCCACCATCATGCCGGCGAACTCATACTCGCCGTTGAGGAAGATGTACTCGTTGGGGATGAACACGTGGTCCAGCACCACCAGGGCCTCCTGGCCGCCGAACTTCGCGTTGCCCACGTCGATGGACGCGTCCTCCTCCAGCTTGCGGGTGTCGCAGGACTGACGGCCGTAGATCATGTACATGCCCTCGGCGTCTGTCGGGCAGGCGAAGCTCACCGCCCAGTCCTTGTCCGCCTCGCCCATGGAGATGGTGGGCATGAAGATGTGCCAGTGGCTGTTGATGGAGCCGGTCTGGTGGCACTTGGCGCCGCAGACCACGATGCCGTCAGCGCGGCGCTCCACCACATGCACGTACATGTCCGGGTCCGCCTGCTGGCTGGGGGCCTTGGACCGGTCGCCCTTGGGGTCGGTCATGGCACCGTCCACCGTCAGGTCGTTGTCTTGGACGAAGGTCAGGAACTTCTTGAAGTTTTCGTGATAGCGGGTGCCGTACTTCTCGTCGATCTCATAGGTGGTGGAGAACACGGCGTTGAACGCATCCATACCCACACACCGCTGGAAGCAGGAAGCGGTCTTCTGGCCCAGCAGGCGCTGCATCTTCACCTTGTTGATGAGGTCCTCCGTGGACTGGTGCAGGTGGGTGAAGCGGTTGATGGTGTGGCCCGTCAGGCTGGACTTCACCGTCATCAGATCGGCATACTGGGGGTCCTGGGCCAGAGCGTAGGTCATGGCCACGCAGTTGATGGACGGGCGGATCATGGGGTGGTCCACCCAGTTCTCAATCTTCTCCCCGAACATATACACCCGGGTATTCAGTTTGCGCAGGCTCTCTACATACTCCTGTGCGGTCATCAATGCCATTTCTTTTTTTCCTCCTCAAAAAAATGGGGGTCTTTTACATTTCAATGTGTTCCAGGTGAGCTTCGCCTGCCCGGAACTCCATGGCCCGCGCCACTGGGCGCGGCTCCCTCGCCGTGTGAGGGAGAGGGGGAACCCGGCTCGCTTGATCCGCCGCTGGCGGCGCTTCGCCGGCTTCGAGGCAGCGGCGCGATTTGCGGCCCGGTCAGGGCTGGAAATCGCATTGCCGCGACGGTGGAAATTCTCAGGCCTCCGCCAGTCCCATCAGCTCATCTTTGAAGATGCGCTCGTCCATAAGCTTCAGGTCCTCAGCGATCTTCGGCATGAACTCCATCTGATCCAGCACCTGGGTCTGGAGGTCGATGCCCGGCGCGATCTCGATCAGAGTCACGCCCTCGGGCCGCAGCTCGAACACAGCCCGCTCGGTGATGTACAGAACAGGCTGCTTCACCTGCACGGCATACTTGCCGGAGAAGGTGATGTGCTCCACCTGGTTGACGAACTTCTTCTTGGCGCCCTCCTGGACGATCACCAGCTTGCCGTCCTCGCAGGCAGTCTTCAGGCCCTTGGCGGTGAAGGTGCCGCAATAGACCACCTTCTTGGCATTCTGCGTAATGTCGATGAAGCCGCCGGCGCCAGCCAGACGGGTGCCGAACTTGGACACGTTCAGGTCGCCGTTGGGTGCCGTCTCCGCCAGGCCCAGGAAGGCCACATCCAGGCCGCCGCCCTGGTAGAAGTCAAACTGGACGTTGTGGGGGATGATGGCCATGGAGTTGGCTGCGGCGCCGAACTGGGTGCCGCCCATAGGCACGCCGGCGATGGAGCCGGCCTCCACGGTCAGGGTCATCTTGTCGGAGATGCCCTCCTCCGCCGCCACGTTGGCAATTTTTTCCGGCGCGCCGGTGCCCAGGTTCACAATGGCATCCTGGGGCAGCTCCATGGCGGCCCGGCGGGCGATGATCTTCTTGGCGTCCAGCGGGATGGGTGGGATGGCGTCCACGGGAATGCGGAACTCGCCGGTCAGGCTGCCGTCATAGGGCATTCCCAGGCACTGCTCGTTATCCTCAATGGATCCTACCACAATAGAATCCACATAGATACCGGGAATTGCCACCAGTTTCGGATCCAGGCTGCCGCCTTGGACGATTTTTTCCACCTGGACGATGACCCGGCCGCCGGAGTTCTTGCAGGCCTGAGCCATGGCGGTGACGTCGATGGGGCCGATCTCCCGGTGAACGGTGCAGTTGCCGTACTCGTCGGCGTAGCTGGCACGCAGGAACACCACATTGATGGGGAACGCCTTGTAGAGCAACCGCTCCTGGCCCTCGATCTCGACGACCTTCACCAGGTCCTCCTTGGTGACATCGTTGAGTTTGCCGCCGCCGTTGCGGGGGTCGGCAAAGGTGTACAGGCCCACGTGGGTGATGGTGCCGATGTTGTGGGCCGCGATGTCCCGGTACATGTGGGAGATGACGCCCTGGGGCAGGTTATACGCCTCGATCTTGTTGCTCAGGGCCAGATCGCCCAGCTTGGGGGCCCGGTCCCAGTGGCCGCCGATGACCCGCTTGACCATGCCCTCGTGGCCGTAGTGGTCGCCGCCGGTGCCGTCCCGGTGGCCCTGGCCCGCCGCGAAGAACAGCGTCAGATCTCTGGGATGGCCCGTCTCCAGGAACCGCTTCTCCAATGCCTTGGACAGCGCCTCAGGGCAGGCGCAGCTGACAAAGCCGCCGGTGGCGATGGTATCGCCGTCGTTCACCAGCAGCGCCGCCTCCTCGGCGGTAAGCACGCGAACTTTTTTCATGCCTGACTTCCCTCTTTATATGTAATGAAATGGACGGCCTCTTGCCGGTCTGCGCTCACTTGTTCTGGAAGTGCTTCTCCTTGCGCTTCTCCAGGAAGGCGCCCATGCCCTCCTTCTGGTCCTCGGTGGCAAAGCACATGGCGAACAGCTCGTTCTCCAGGGCGATGCCGTTGTCGATGTCCATCTGCATCCCGCGGTCGATGCAGGCCTTGGAATACTTCACAGCGATGGGGGCGTTGGCGGTGAAGGACTTGGCCATCTCCACAGCCTTGTTCAGCAGCTCCTCGGCGGCATAGACCTCATTCACCAGGCCGATGCGCTTGGCCTCCTCAGCACCGATCTGCTTGCCGGAGAAGATCAACTCCTTGGCCTTGGCCACGCCCACACGGCGGGGCAGACGCTGGGTGCCGGAGAAGCCGGGGGTGATGCCCAGGCCCACCTCGGGCTGGCCGAACTTGGCGCCGCCCTTGCCCTCAGCGTTGGGGCCGGCGGCCAGAATGATGTCGCAGGACATGGCCAGCTCACAGCCGCCGCCCAGAGCGAAGCCGTTCACTGCGGCGATGGTGGGGATCTCCAGCTTCTCGATCCGGCGGAACAGGGCGCTGCCCCGCTGGCCCCACTTGCGGCCGGCGGCCACGTCCATGGTGCTCTGCTCGCCGATGTCGGCGCCGGCCACGAAGGAGCGGCCCTCGCCGGTGATGATGAAGGCGCCCAGCTCGGCATCCTTCTCCACCTCGCTGATGAGCTGTTCCAGCTCAGAGATCACGGTGGAGTTCAGCGCATTCAGCGCCTCGGGGCGGTTGATGGTGGCGATCCCGATATTGCCGTTCTTTTCATAGCGAATGGTCTGATACATATTGGAATGTCCTCCTTAATCATATTTTGCTCAGCAAACTGTTGGAGAGTAATCATCCAACAATTTAGTTATAGCAAAAATCATGCCATTTTTCCAGGTGTAATTCTCTCATTTTCGGTTCGTTTTTTTGTGTAGGTTGCTAAAATCCAAGTGGTAAATCGCTTGCTTTTCCCGGTGCCGTCAGCCGTTTCCATACGGGATTATTCATTTTTGAATAACAAATTTATCAGTGTCTTCCAGCATTTTCCGCAGTTTGTTTGTGAAATACAGCAGTCTGTCTGTCGAATTTTCGTGAAATTTCACGAGCCAAAAATATTTCCCGCCTCTTCCTATTCATTTTTGAATATGCTATACTCATTTTTGAATAGAGCAACCGGCATTCAGTCCGGCACAGGAGGTCTGCGCCTATGGCGATTCCGTCTTTTTCTGCTTTCCACGACGAGGGGATCAATCTGGAGGGACTTCTGGAGATCCTCAGCCCGGAAAACAACTTGGTCCTGGCGGACGACATGATGGTCTCGGACGGCAACGGCATCATTCTGCGGGTCAGCGAGACCTATGAGAAAAACTTCGGTTTTGCCCATGACTCCATCGTTGGCAAGTCCGCCTTTGATCTGGAGGCGGACGGCACCTTCACCCCCTGCATTACGGCGGAGGTCATCCGGCGACGGAAGAAGATCAGCGCCACACAGACCATCAACCACACCCACAAAAACGTGATGACCGTGGGCATTCCCCTGTTTGACGCCAACGGGGAGCTGAAATACGCCGTCTGCTTCAACACCGTGTCCATGGAGCAGATCAACTCCATCCAACGGAACTACCGCCGGATGCAGGATTCCCTGCAGCACTACTCCCAGGAGATCGCGGAGCTGCGGACCCGGGCCACCTCCACCAATCTGCTGTTCAAAAGCGCCCCCATGCAGCGGCTGTGGACGCTGATGCAGAACACTGCCAACACCCGGGCCAACATCCTCATCACCGGAGAGACCGGCGTGGGTAAAAGCGCCATCGCCAAGGCCATCCACAAGATGAGCAACCGTGCAAACGGGCCCTTTATCGAGGTAAACTGCGCGGTGCTCCATGAAAATCTCATTGAGTCAGAGCTGTTCGGCTATGAGAAGGGCGCCTTCACCGGGGCCTCCTCCTCCGGCAAGATCGGCAAGATCGAGCTGGCCAACCACGGCACGCTGTTCCTGGATGAGATCGGCGAGCTGCCCGCCCATATCCAGTCCAAGCTCCTGCAGCTGATTCAGGAGAAGACCATTGAGCGCCTCTCCGGCACCCAGAAGATCGAGCTGGACTTCCGGCTGATCGTTGCCACCAACCGCAATCTAGAGGAGGCGGTGCAGCGCGGTCTGTTCCGGTCCGATCTCTTCTACCGGCTGAACGTCATCCGCATCCACATCCCCCCCCTGCGGCAGCGGAAGGAGGACATCGTCCCCATGGCCCACCAGTTCCTGGCCCGCTTCTGCGGGGAGTACAACAAGTCCCTCACCTGCAGCCCCCGCTTTCTGGCTTTTCTGGAGCAGTACGATTGGCCCGGCAACGTGCGCCAGCTGGAGAACCTGATGGAGCGGCTGGTAATCACTGCCCAGGACCCCATTCTGGACATTCCTGCCCTGCCGCTGGAGTACACCGCCGACGCGTCGGCCCCTGCGGAGCTGCTTCCCGGCGGCACGCTGGCGGAGCGGATGGACGCCTACGAGGCCCAAATCATCCGGGATTCCTACCAGCGGTGCGGCACCACAGTGGCCGTGGCCCGGGAGCTGGGCATCTCCCAGGCCACAGCAGCCCGCAAGATTGCCAAATACGTGACCGCCCGGGCGTGAGGGGAGGTTCCGGTCCATGAGTTTGATCCATCTCAGCACAGAGCTTCGGCAGGAGCTGAAGCTCACCCCCCAGCTCCTGCAGTCCATGGAGCTTCTGCAGATGAACTCCCAGGAGCTGCTGGACTATCTGAACCAGGTCAGCGAAGAAAACCCTCTGGTGGAGCAGACTGATCTGTCCTCCCTCCACAAAGCCTATGAGGCCCTGCGGCAGAAGGTCCACTGGATCAATGGCGGCCTGCCGGAGGACGGCCACGGCGCCATGCCGGACCGGGGCGCCGCGGACCGGGAGACGGAGAGCCTCTCCGCCTTCCTTTGCGACCAGCTGGAGCGCCGGCGCCTGCCCAAGCCCCTGCTGGCCCTGACCCGGTATCTGGCAGAGCTGGTGGACGAGGAGGGCCGCCTCAGCCAGGAGGACCTGGACGGCGTGGCAGAGCTGAAGATCCCCCAGGCCCTGACTCAGCAGGCGCTGGAGACCCTCCAGAGCCTGGACCCCGCCGGCGTGGGCGCCCGGTCCCTGTCGGAGTGCCTGCTGCTGCAGCTGGCCCGGCAGGATGCTCCCTCCCCCCTGGATATGGAGATCGTCCGCCGCTTCCTGCCGGACTTGGGCAAGAAGCATTACAGCCTCATTGCCCGGGAACTCCATACCACGCCAGAGGAGGTCCGGGCGGCGGAAAAGCGGATCTCTGCCCTGGATCCCTGCCCCGGCCGCTCCTTCCAGCCGGCGGAGCCCACACTCTATGTCCGGCCGGATCTGTTCATCGCGGAACTGGACGGAAAGCTCCAGGTGATCCTGAACGATTACTACCTTCCCCGGGTGTCCATCAGCCAGTACTATGTGCGGCTTCTGAAGGAATCCGACGAGCCGGAGACCCGGGCCTATCTCCAGCAAAAGATGCAGCAGGCCAAGTGGCTGCTGAACAGCCTGGAGCGCCGGGGCAGCACCCTCCGCCAGTGCGCGGAGGCGATCCTGGAGACCCAGCGGGCCTTTTTTGCCGGCCAGACCACAGAGCTGGTCCCCATGACCATGGTGACACTGGCGGAGCGACTCCACCTCCATCCCTCCACCGTCTCCCGGGCCACTCGGGAGAAATACCTCCAGTGCCGGCAGGGGACGTACCCCCTCCGCTATTTCTTCAGCCGCGCTCTGGGGGAGCAGGGTCCCTCCCAGCAGACGGTGAAGCTGCGGCTGCTGGAGCTGATCCGGCAGGAGGACCACAGTCGCCCGCTCAGTGACCAGAAGCTGGCGGAGCTGCTGGCGGAGCAGGGCATCCGCATCGCCCGCCGCACGGTGGCCAAGTATCGGACGGAGCTCCGCCTGGGCTCCGCCGCCGCCCGAAAGCGGGACTGAGGGCCTACTGGCCCGCAGAGGCCCGCAGGATAGAAACGGAAGCCCCGGACGGAGTTTCGTCCGGGGCTTCCGTGTTTTTCCGATTTACAGGGTCCGCAGGACCTCTTCATATCCCGGCACCGCATCCACCGCGCCGGGCCGGGACACCGCCAGGGCGCTGGCCGCCGCGGCCAGGGACAGTGCCTCTTCCAGTGTGCCGCCCTCCAGCGCCCGGCGCAGGAAGTAGCCGGTGAAGGTGTCTCCCGCCGCAGTGGTGTCCACCACCGCCGTTTTCCGGGCTGGGCCCCAGGCCCGCCAGCCCCCTCGCGCTGCAGCAGCGCCCTGTTCTCCCAAGGTCAGCACCACAGTGGTCTCCGGGTACCGCGCCGCCAGCGTGTCCAGAATCGCCTCCGGCGCCTCCGTTCCCGCCAGAAAGGCGCCCTCCACCTCGTTCACCAACAGCCAGGACAGCGCCTCCAGCGGCAGGCCCACCAGCTTCTCATTGGCGGGAGCCGCGTTCATGGCCGTCCGCATCCCCCGGCGGGCCGCCTGGTGGATGATTTCCTCCACGCAGCTGGTCTCATTCTGCAGCAGCACCGTGTCCCCGGCTGAGAACTGATCCAGCACCGCCGTCACAAAGTCCGGGGTCAGGCGGCCGTTGGCCCCGTCGTGGAGCAGGATGCTGTTCTGGCCGGTGCTGTCCACCTGGATGATGGCGTGGCCGGTACTGCCTGCGGACTCCTCCACAAACCGGGTGTGGACGCCTGCCCGGTCCAGCGTCTCCTTCAGAAAATGCCCCTCCGGCCCGATGAGGCCCGCGTGCCAAGTCTCCACCCCGGCCCGAGCCAGAGCCACGGACTGGTTCAGCCCCTTGCCGCCGCACTGGATCTGCAGGGACTGGGCGCTCATGGTCTCTCCGGGCTGGACGAAGTGGTCCACCCGGTAGACGTAGTCGATATTCAGGGACCCGAAGTTGACAACGCGCATGTCCTTCTCCTCCCTCATGCCATAAAGGTGGTGAGCAGCTCTTCCAGGGCCCGGCGGCTGTCCACATCCACGCAGATGGAGACGCCGGGAGCCTCGATGGGATGCTCCCGCAGATCCGCCACCACCATGCCCCGGCAGAAGCTGCCGCCGCACTCCACCCGGGCGGGGATGGTCCGCACCGTCACCACACTGGGATCCACCGCCGCCAGCATGGCCAGCGGGTCGTGGACCGGGCAGTGGTCCAGACAGTTGTTTTGGAGTCGGTTGAACCGGAAGTAGAAGGGCAGTGCCTGCTTCAGATAGTCCACAATGGGCCGGTTCTCCGGCGCGGCGTACTTGTCCAGGATCGCCACATGGTCCGTGGTCAGCCGCACCTTCTGAGTCACATCCAGCCCCACCATGGTCAGGTCAAAGCCCGCCTGGAACACCCGGTCCGCCGCCTCCGGGTCCCCTGCGATGTTGGCCTCCGCTACCGGGGACACGTTTCCCGGCGCGTGGAACGTGCCGCCCATGAACACCACCCGTTTCAACAGCCGGGGCAGATCCGGCTCTATCTCCAGAGCCTTTGCCAGATTCGTCATTCGGGCCAGCGTCACCAAGGTCAGCTCGCCGGGGTGCTCCCGGGCCATTCGGGCGATGAACGCCCAGGCCGGTTCCTCCAGCGGCTGCTGGGACGAAGGCGGCAGCTCCACCCCGCCGATGCCGTTGGGTCCGTGGATGTGGGGATCCGGCCCCTTCCAGTTCCCCGCCAGCGGCTCCGTGGCTCCAACCGCCACCGGCACCTCATAAGGCGCACCGGCCAGTCGGATCAGCCGCAGACTGTTTTCCGCCGCCTGCCGGGCGGTGGTGTTGCCGAAGCCGGTGGTGACGCCCATCACCCGGACGTCCGGCCGCTTCAGGGCAAACAGAATGGCGATGGAATCATCAATGCCGGTGTCGGCGTCGATCAGGATCTGCTTCAGCATATTCCTTCCTCCCTGTTTATGTAGTCTCTCCGCCGTCTTTGGCGGCGGCAATCCGGACCCCCAGACCGTTGACCTCCACACTCTCGTCCGCCGGTACCAGCAGGTAGCGCCGTCCGTCGATGACCCGGGCCTCCACCAGATAGCTCCGCTCCGGGTCCACCTGGATAGTAGCGTCGGCGGTCTTGACCGCGAAGTGCTTGGCGTCGATCAGGTTGGCCGGGGTCAGCGCCCCCTCGCCAAAGGACTGGCCGCAGGCGGTTTGGAACGCCTCCACCCGCTCCTCCGGCACGCCGCAGTTCCGCAGCACGCCGCTCACCTCGCCTGCGGTGACAGCCAGCGGCTCCGGGTCCCGGCTCTCCTTGTGTTCCTGGATCCGCTGGCGCAGGTAGTCGTGGACAGACTGCACCACCTCCATGCTGCACGCCCCCTCCAGAGTGCCGCACAGGGCGGACTGAAAGGTCTCCCGCTGCTCGGCGGCGGACATGGGCGGCTCTGTGCGGAACACTGCGTCAATGAACTCCTGATGGAGCTCGTCCGGCTTCCGGCTGTAAAACAGGGCGTTGTAAAGGTTGGCCGTCCGGTCATCAAAGGCCGGGAACAAAAAGCCAAGCTCCGGCTGGCCCACGATCTGCTTCTCCATAGAGATGTGGAACTCGTTCTCCCCATGGAAGTATCCCAGCTCCGGCGTCCCATCCTTCACCGGGCAGACGCAGCAGACGAAGTAGCGGAACACCTCTTCGCAGGCATCCCGGTCCACCTCGCCGTCCTTGCCCCGGTGGGGCACATCATAGGCGTCGGCCCCCAGCAGGATCAGATAGTTGTTCTCCCCCATGTCCAGGGAGCCGATGACCTGCTGGTAAAAGGCATCCCGGGCCTCCGCGTCCTTCAGCTCGGACGTCCGCAGGGCGGAGAGCAGGCGGTGCTCCTCGCTGTCCGCCACCTGCTGGGTGGAAAACACGATGTCAATCAGGTTCCGGCCCAGGGTGCCGGACAGGGCCTTTTTCAGCAGGCCCAGGTATTTTTCCGCCTCCTCCTGGGGCATGAGGCCTAGGGACTGGTCGATATAGGCGATGATCTCGCGGCTGCTGTTCACATAGCAGCCGTAAACACGGCTGATGGCGCTCTTCTCCGGCCGGAACCGGCGGCGCAGCTCACCCAGCTCTCTTTGGTTCATGGGGGACACCTCGCTCGTTCAAATTGATCCCAGCGGGACCGCAGTCCTGCCGGGTCTCTATCTTAGCACATCTCCGCCGTCTTGTCACGCCGAAAGGGGCGGACAGGAAAAACGGCGGGAACCGCAGTCCCCGCCGTTTCAGGTTTCAAATGCGCTCCAAAGGATGTCCGCTTACTGGGCAGCCATCTTCCGGGCCCTGGCCTCAGCCTTGTTCCGGAACACGTCGATGGTGACCGCCAGAATGATGACGGCGCCGATGACGATGTACTGAATGTCGTTGGAGGCGCCCATCAGGTTCAGGCCGTTGCGGATGACCGCCATCAGCAGGGCGCCGATCAGGGTGCCCCAGATGGTGCCCTTGCCGCCGGTGAAGGAGGCGCCACCGATGATGCAGGCCGCGATGGCATCAGTATCATAGGTGGAGCCGGCATTGCCGTTGGCAGAAGCCAGACGACCCACGGACACCACGCCCGCCATGCCGGCCATGAAGCCGGACAGGGAGTAGACGAAGGTCAGCACGTTCTTGGAGGGGATACCGGAGAGGCGCGCCGCCTCGGGGTTGCCGCCCACGCAGTAGATCTGGCGGCCCAGGGCGGACCGGGTCAGGAACACGTGGAAGATGCCGAACACGATCAGCACCAGGATGAAGCTGAAGGGGATGCCGGGGAAGGTCTCGGTCTTGAAAAGGGAGCCGCCGCCGATCCACATCAGGTTGTCCACGCCGGTGTTGGTAAAGGCAATGGATTTCGACCCTGTAATCACCAGGGCCAGGCCCCACAGCACGTTCTTCATGCCCAAGGTGGACACGAAGGGATGGGGCAGGTCCAAACGGGTCAGCAGAATGCCGTTGACAAAGCCGGCAAACGTGCTCACCGCCAGGCCGGCGATGATCAGCAGCGGCATGCTGGTGATGCCGAAGTTCTGGACCAGCACGCCGATGGTGCAGGTGCACAGCACGCAGTTGGAACCCACGGACAGGTCGATGCCGGCGGTAATCAGGGCGCACAGCATGCCGGAGGCGATCAGGCAGTTGATGGAAGCCTGCTTGAAGATGTTCATGATATTGCTGATCCGCGGGAACTTATCGGGCATCATCACGCAGAAAATGAGAACCAGCAGCGCCAGCGCCATCAGGGTGCCGAGCTTTTGCAAAAGCTCTTTTCCGGAATTCTTCTTTTTCATATCAGTCTAATTCTCCTCCCCAGGCCGCTTTCATGATATCCTCAGAGTTGAAGTGCGGGGTATCACGGTCGATATTGGCCATGACCCGGCCGCCCCGCATGACCACCACATGGTCACTCATGGCCAGGATCTCCGGAAGCTCGGAGGAGACCATGATCACACACTTGCCGGCCTTGACCAGGTCATTCATGACATGGTAGACCTCGATCTTGGCGCCCACGTCGATGCCGCGGGTGGGCTCGTCGAAAATGAAGATGTCCGCGTCGGTGTTGACCCACTTGCCGATAACCACCTTCTGCTGGTTGCCGCCGGAGAGCTGGGCCGTCACCTCGTCCAGGGACGGAGTCTTGATCCGCAGGGACTCCACATTGTCCTGGCCGGACTTCTCAATCTTCCCCTTGTTCAGGAAGGGGCCGTTGGAGAAGCCCTTCATATTGGCCAGAATGAGGTTGGTCCGCACGTCCAGGGACAGCACCAGACCCTGGCCCTTGCGGTCCTCGGTCAGGAAGGCAATCTTCTTCTTGATGGCGTCCTTGGGCGTCCGGATATGTACCTTCTCCCCCTTGACGTAGATCTCGCCGCTGTCCAACCTGTCGGCGCCGAAGATGGCCCGCATGGTCTCCGTCCGCCCGGCGCCCACCAGGCCGGCAAAGCCGGTGATCTGGCCGCCGTAGGCCTTGAAGCTCACGTCATGGAGGACGCCGGCCTCGTTGAGGTTCCTGGCCTCCAGCCACACGTCGCCCTTGACGCCGAACTCCTTGGGATACAGGTTGTCCAGCGTCCGGCCCACCATGGCGTTGATCAGGGAGTCCTCCGTCATGTCACCGATGTCCTGGGTGACGATATGTTCGCCGTCCCGCATGACGGTGACCCGGTCGCAGAGCTCGAACAGCTCTTCCAATTTATGAGAGACGAACAGGATGGCCACGCCCTTGGCCTTCAGGCCCCGGACCGTCTCCATCAGCTGGTTGATCTCCTCCTTGCCCAGGGAGGAAGTCGGCTCGTCCATGATAATCAGCTTGGCGTCCAGCGACACAGCCTTGGCGATCTCCACCATCTGCTGCTGGCCGGTACCCAGCTTGCCGCATTCCATTTTAACATCAATTTCGGGATGGCCCAGCGTGGTCAGGGCCTGCTTGGCTTCCTCGTACATTCTGGGGTAGTCCAGAAGGCCGTTTTTCTTGACGGCGCGTCCCATGAAAACGTTATCCGTGACAGACAGCTGCTTGACGATGTTCAGCTCCTGGTATACGCAGGCAATGCCCGCCTCGCGGGACTGGACGGGGTTGTGGAAGACGACCTTCTGGCCGTCCACGTAGATCTCCCTCCTCAGGAGTGTGAACGCCGGTGAGCACCTTAATCAAGGTGGACTTGCCGGCGCCATTTTCGCCGATCAGGCCGTGGATCTCTCCCGGCCGGATGCCAATAGACATATTTTTCAATGCGACGACACCAGGAAAACGTTTGGTAATGTTCTTCAACTCGACAACATACTCGCTCATGGGATTACCTCGTTTCTGTTTCCTGATTTCAGCGGTCCCCGCCGCCCGCGGGGAGGTGCGGAACGGGAATATGGCGGCAGGACCACTGCCGCCATATTCCATTCATTCAGATGTGAGATCTGAGGGGCACAGGCTGATCAGCCCTGCATGGCAGCCAGGCTATCCAGGTACTCCTGGCCGTTCTCAGCGGTGACCACGGTGACGGGAGCGTTGATGACCTCTTCCACGGTCTCGCCGTTGATGGCCTTCAGCGCGGCCTCCACAGCCTGGTAGCCCATCTCATAGGGCTGCTGGGCAACGGTGGCCTTCACCATCTCGCCGGCCAGGATCAGATCCACGGCGGAGGCGTTGCCGTCGAAGCCGACGATAATCATGTCGTCCACGCCGGCGGACTTGCAGGCGTTCATGGCGCCGATAGCGGTATCGTCATTGTGGCAGAGCACGATGTCGATCTGGTCGGGATAAGCGTTCAGCAGGTCCTCCATGGTCTTGGTGGCGCCGTCGGTGGTGTTCTGGCCGGACAGAGCGTCCAGAACGGTGACGCCGGCCTCGTCGCAGGCGGCCTGATAGCCCTCGCGGCGCATATTGGAGGTGTTGTCGCCCTCCTGGCCATAGATGATGACGGCGTTGGCGCCCTCACCGGCCTGTTCAGCGGCCCACAGGCCGCCTTCCTTCGCGGCGTCTACGTTGGAGGTGCCCACGAAGCTGGTCTGACCCTCGATGCCCACATTGGTATCGACGGACAGAACGGGGATGCTGCCGATGGCGCTGGCAAGCGCACCGGAAGCGGCGCCGGCGTCATTGGGAGCGACGATGATGGCATCGCAGCCTGCGCCGATCTGCTGCTCAATCATAGAAACCTGCTGCTCGATCTCGCTCTCAGCGCCGGGGCCCACCACGTTGACGGTAACGCCCAGGTCAGCGGCAGCGGCATCGCAGCCGGCCTTCACATAGCCCCAGTACTCGGAGGCCAGGGTCTTCAGGACCACAGCGATCTCCACATCGCTGGCAGTGGCGGTATCGCCGCCGTTCTCCTCGGTAGCAGTGTCATCGGTGCTGGTGTCTTCGTTGGCGGTATCTCCGCCGCCGCAGGCCACCAGAGACAGGGACATCACCAGTGCGAGGAGAAGTGCAAAAAACTTTTTCATCTTACTTCTTTTCTCCTTCTTAATTGGTTTCCTCTCACATTCAGGCAGAAATGGATCTGAACTGCGGGAGTAAGAAGATTTTAACATGGTGTGCTTATACAGTCAACGTGTTAACGTAAAAAACAGCTATTATTACAATTTTGCGGAACTTTTTTGCACAATATGCAGAAAATTTTTGATCAGCTAATCATTTACTTGACAGCGTCGGCTTTTTATCAGGCGCCCGGCGGCGTCCAGTTTGCGCAAATTTTTCGCAAATCTGCCGCACAGCCTCTCTATCCCCCAAAAACCGCTCCTCTGGGTGTCGCCGCAGGCGCGCCCGTCCTACATTATATAATATAAGGAGGTGCGGACATGCCTGTTCCGCACAAAAAACGCCCTCCCGGCTTGGGAGGGCGTTCGGACCATGTATTCTCAGACGGAGATGATTTTCCAGGCGCACCAGAGCAGGAGCAGCGCCATAACGGCGTTGACAAATTTGTAATACCGGCTGTACAGCGGGTACAGCAGCGCGCCCAGCGTGGCCCAGATCAGGTTTCCGGTGGCGGCGCAGGCAGCCATGATGACAGAGAAGCACAGCACGGCTGGCACCGTATACCCATGGGGCAGGATATAACCGGAATAGGCGGCGATCCCCAGCATCAGGATGTGGACGTTCAGGAATTGCAGGAGGAAGCCGTTCACATAGGACAGCGGCTTGCCGGAGGGGCCGTCCTCCTTCTTGGCGCCGGGGCTGCGCATCAGCGTGCGGTAGGCCAGATAGAGGATATAGGCCGCGCCCACATACTTGGCCACGGGGACAATCTGCGGCACCAGCTCTCCCAGCCAGGCACAGCCGAAGCCGCACAGCAGCATAACGGTGATCAATCCCGCCCAGATCCCAAAAATCAGCGGCCAGCACTTCCGGATGCCGTACCGGCTGGTGCTGCTGAACAGCAGAATGTTGTTGGGCCCCGGGGAAAAGGTGGTTGCACAGGCATACGCCGCCAGTTGTAAATAGACTGCTGTCATGGGAACTGCCCCTTTCTCTTTATCAGATACTGTCCCGCCGCGGCGTCAGCTGAAGACGCCGGCCTTGCACAGCTCGATGAACTGCTTGGCCACCCGGGCGCTGCGTCCGCCGGAGCGGACCGCGAATGCCTCGCTGCGGACTGCCAGCTGTCTGGGGTCCAGCTCCACCCCGTACTGCTTGGCCAGCTCCTCCACGATGTGGAGATACCGCTCCCGGTCGGGGCTGCCGAAGGTGATGGTCAGCCCAAACCGGGCGGACAGGCTCATCAGCTCCTGGCGGGTGTCGCTCTCGTGGATGTCGTCGCCCTCCCGGTCGGTGAGGGTCTCCTTAATCAGGTGGCGGCGGTTGCTGGTGGCGTAGACGGCGATGTTGCCGGCCCGGCCGCCCACGCTGCCCTCCAGGATCGCCTTGAGGGCGGCGAAGTTGTCGTCATTGGCGGTGAAGCTCAGATCATCGATGAAGAGGATGAACTTCAGCGGATTGGACGCCAGGGCGTCCATCAGGTCCGGGATCTGATAGAGCTGGTTCTTCTTGACCTCCACCAGCCGCAGCCCCTGGTCCGCGAAGGCGTTGGCGATGGCCTTGATGGCGCTGGACTTGCCGGTGCCCGCGTCACCATACAGCAGCACGTTGTTGGCGGGCTTTCCCTCCAGCAGGGCCCGGGTGTTGGCGATGACCTTCTCCCGCTCCCGCTCATAGCCAGGCAGCTCCTCCAGCCTCTGGGGATCCGGGTGCTTCACCGGCGCCAGTTGCCCCTCCTCCACCGTGAACACGTGGTACCGGGCGAAGATGCCGTAGCCCTTCACCCCCACCTCCTCCATCCGGCGGAGGTATTCCCGGGTGATATCGGTGGGAGACACGACCCAGCCCACCAGAAATTCCGGAGGCTCCCGCAGACCCGCCGTCAGGTCCTCCAGCTGCAGCTGGGAGAGCTGGTCGAAGAAGGCCAGCTCCCGCCGCAGGCTTTCCTGAAGGACGGAGCTCCTGCCCACCGCCTGCCCCCGGATGCAGACGTTCTCGCTCTCCAGCACCGTCTCCCGCAGATAGCAGGACCAGCTGTCGCTGGACTGGAAGAGGGCGGCTTCAAATCCGGCGCAGGCGGCGGAGAAATCGCCGCTGTCCCCCCGCACCCGGGCGGAGAGCATCTCGCCGCAGGCGGCCACCACCGGGTCCTGCAGCAGCCGGCGGAACACCACAAGGCCCGTCAGCCGCCGGTACATCTCTTGTACGTGCATGTTGCATTCCTCCCGATCTCAGGCCTTCAGCGGAGGACCGCGCCCTCGTCGGCGCTGGTGACCATCCGGGCGTAACGGCCCAGCCAGCCGGTGGTGATGTTGGGGGCAGGCTGGACATAGGCGGCCTTCCGGGCGGCCAGCTCTTCCTCAGATACCTGCAACATGATGGAGGCATTGGGAATGTCGATGGCGATGGCGTCGCCCTCCTGCACCAGGCCAATGGGACCGCCGGAAGCGGCCTCCGGGCTGACGTGGCCGATGGACGCGCCCCGGCTGGCGCCGGAGAACCGGCCGTCGGTGATAAGGGCCACGGTTTTGTCCAGACCCATGCCCGCGAGAGCGGAAGTGGGATTCAGCATCTCCCGCATACCAGGGCCGCCCTTGGGGCCCTCGTACCGGATCACCACCACGTCGCCGGGGACGATCTTACCGGCGTAGATGGCGGCGATGGCGTCCTCCTCGCTGTCAAACACCCGGGCGGGACCGGTGTGGGTCAGCATCTCCGGGGCCACGGCGCTGCGCTTCACCACGCAGCCGTGGGGGGCCAGATTGCCCCAGAGGATCTGCAGTCCGCCGGTGGGGGAGTAGGGATCCTCGATGGGCCGGATGGCGTTGTGGTTGAGGTTCTGGACCCCCTGAATGTTCTCGCCCACGGTCTTGCCGGTGACGGTCAGGCAGTCCAGATCCAGAAGGCCGCGCTTGGCCAGCTCCGCCTGGACAGCAGGGATGCCGCCGGCCGCGTACAGGTCCGGCATGTGGGTGGGGCCCGCAGGGGCCAGGTGGCACAGGTTGGGGGTCTTCTCGCTGATCTCGTTGAACAGGGCCAGGTCCACCGGGCAGCCCGCCTCCTGGGCGATGGCCAGCAGGTGCAGCACCGTGTTGGTGGAGCAGCCCAGGGCCATGTCGCAGGTCAGGGCGTTGCGGATGCTGCGGGCGTTGATGATGTCCCGTGCGCAGATGTTCCGGCGGACCATCTCCATGATGGCGGCGCCGGCCCGGCGGCCCAGCTGCAGCCGCTTGCTGTACACCGCGGGGATGGTGCCGTTGCCCGGCAGGCCGATGCCGATGGCCTCGCACAGGCAGTTCATGGAGTTGGCGGTGTACATGCCGGAGCAGCTGCCGCAGCCGGGACAGCAGTTCTGGGTGCAGTCCTCCAGCTGCTCGGCGGAGATCATGCCTGCCTTGTAGGAGCCCACAGCCTCGAACATCTTGGAGAGGCTGACCTCTTGGCCGTCGTAGGTGCCGGCCAGCATGGGGCCGCCGCTGCACACCACGGCGGGCACGTTCATCCGCACCGCCGCCATCACCATGCCGGGGACGATCTTGTCACAGTTGGGCACCAGCACACAGCCGTCAAACTGGTGAGCCATGAACATGGTCTCCACACTGTCGCAGATCAGCTCCCGGCTGGCCAGGGAGTACTTCATGCCCACATGGCCCATGGCGATGCCGTCGCACACGCCGATGGCGGGCACCATGAAGGGGGTACCGCCGGCGGCCTCGATGCCGCTTTTTACCGCGTCGGTCAGCTTGTCCAAATTCATGTGTCCGGGAACGATGTCGCTGTGGGCGCTGACCACAGCGATCAGGGGCTTCTCCAGGTCCTCCGGCGTGTAGCCCAGGGCGTAGAAAAGGCTCCGGTTGGGTGCCCGCTCGGCGCCCTTGGTCACATTATCACTGCGCATAGGTCTTGCTTTCCTCCTTTTTCCACCTAGCCCGGAGGTGTTTCCGCCTCCGGGCCGGTGCCTTGGGTCCTCTTACTTTTTCAGCCAGCTCATCATGCTGCGCAGCTGGGCGCCCACCTTCTCGATGGGGTGCTCGGCCGCCATGCGGCGCATGGCCAGGAAGTGGGTCTTGCGGCCTCCGTTGGGGTTCATCTCCGCCAGGAATTCGGAGGCGAAGGTACCGTCCTGGATCTCCTTGAGGATCTGCCGCATCTCCTTGCGGGTGTCCTCGGTAATCAGGCGGCTGCGGGTGCGGTAGTCGCCGTACTCAGCGGTGTTGGAGATGGAGTAGCTCATCTTGCCGAAGCCGCCCTCGTTGATGAGGTCGATGATGAGCTTCATCTCGTGGCAGGTCTCGAAGTAGGCCATCTCCGGCTCGTAGCCGGCCTCCACCAGGGTCTCGAAGCCGGCCTGGATCAAGCCGCAGACGCCGCCGCATAGAACGGCCTGCTCGCCGAACAGGTCGGTCTCGGTCTCCTCCTTGAAGGTGGTCTCCAGGATGCCGGCGCGGCCGGCGCCGATGCCGGAGGCATAGGCCAGAGCCACTTCCTTGGCCTTGCCGGTGAAGTTCTGCTCCACGCAGATCAGGCTGGGCACGCCCTTGCCCTCCAGGTACTGGCTGCGGACCGTGTGGCCGGGGCCCTTGGGAGCCACCATGATCACGTCCACGTTGGCGGGGGGCACGATGGTCTTGAAGTGGATATTGAATCCGTGGGCGAAGGCCAGGGTCTTGCCCTCGGTCATGTACGGGGCGATCTGCTTGTTGTAGATGTCGGCGCACAGCTCGTCAGGCACCAGCATCATCACGATGTCGCCGGCCTTGGCGGCCTCCTCCACTTCCATCACGCGGAAATTGGGACAGGTGGCGGCGAACTCCTCCGCCTTGGCCCAGTGGGAGGAGCCCTTCCGCAGGCCCACCACCACATTGACACCGCTCTCGGCCAGGTTCTCAGAATGGGCATGGCCCTGAGAGCCGAAGCCGATCACGGCCACGGTCTTGCCGTCCAGCAGGCCCAGGTTGCAGTCAGTGTCGTAATACTTTTTGATTGCCATGTTCGTGTTCTCCTTTTCTGTTTCTTGACGATGTGGGTGGGAATGGTTTTGCCGATGGGCCCTGAACAGAACGGCCGAAGTGAAAGAAAAAAGCCTTTGCCTCTTGCAAGCAAGAGGCAAAGGCTTTTGAAACACCTTCGCGGTACCACTCTTGTTAACGGTGGAAGATCCTTCCGCCGCCATCTCAGCAGGCCCCAACAGGCCCTGCACGGTAACGGGTGCGCCCGGCACTGCCTATCAGAGAGTTCTCTTTCAGCAGGCTACTCCAGGATGATTTCACCAGATCCGACGCTTGTTGCCTTGCACCAACCGGCAATTCTCTGAAAGCGGAGCGAAGCGGGCTACTTGTTCCCTTCATCATATTTTTGGTATGCAAAGACGGTAACACACTGTTCCGCCCCCTGTCAAGAGAAACTTGCGCTCAACTTCCCCGCTCCCGCAAAGTTTTATTGGTTTGACCAATTCCATCCCTTTTCAAACGCGAAACCTTATGTATTTTCCCCACGATTTTCCGCCAAGCCTGTACAGGGACCGGCCAGACCAGCCCAAAGCTCTGCGCTTAGGGTTCCTCTTTTTATTAAATGGAAATATTTTCTAAATATTTTTGATTTCAAAGGAGAAGTGCCAGAAAGTCTCATAACAGGCGTTTAAAACTTGAGAAATCCGCCGAACATGTTCTTGCGCGGACAAAAGTCGTTGACGCAAAGACGCGCCCAGTATTACAATGTGGTCGATACAAACACGGACGGAGGCCGCGGCGCGGTCATCCGCCAAGTCTGGTTTTTGGAGGGATTCACCATGAGCATTCAGAACGAGTATCTAAGCGGCCTGATGGAGCGCGTGGTCCGGCGGAATCCGGCAGAGCCGGAATTTCACCAGGCGGTCCAGGAGGTTCTGACCTCCCTGGTCCCGGTGGTGGAGGCGAAGCCGGAGTATATCAAAGAGGGCGTCATGGACTGCCTGGTAGAGCCGGAGCGGATCATCAAGTTCCGGGTGCCCTGGGAGGATGACCAGGGCAACATCCACGTGAACCGGGGCTTCCGGGTGCAGTTCAACAGCGCCATCGGCCCCTACAAAGGCGGCTTACGGTTCCACCCCTCCGTGTACGAGGGCATTATCAAGTTTCTGGGCTTTGAGCAGATCTTCAAGAACAGCCTGACCGGCCTGCCCATGGGCGGCGGCAAGGGCGGCAGCGACTTCGACCCCAAGGGCAAGTCCGACGCGGAGGTCATGCGCTTCTGCCAGAGCTTCATGACCGAGCTCTTCAAGTATATCGGGCCGGACACCGACGTGCCCGCCGGCGATATCGGCGTGGGTGCCCGGGAGATCGGTTATCTCTTCGGCCAGTACAAGCGGCTGCGCAACGAGTTCACCGGCGTCCTCACCGGCAAGGGCCTCAGCTACGGCGGCTCTCTGGCCCGAACCGAGGCCACCGGCTATGGTCTGTGCTACTTTGCCGACAATATGCTCAAGGACGCGGGCCGCAGCTTTGAGGGCGCCAAGGTAGCCATCTCCGGCTCCGGCAATGTGGCCATCTACGCCTGCGAAAAGGCCACGGCCCTGGGCGCCAAGGTGGTCACCATGTCCGACTCCAACGGCTTTGTCCACGACCCCAACGGCATCGACCTAGCGCTGGTGAAGCAGCTGAAGGAGGTGGAGCGCAAGCGCATCCGGGAGTATGTGACCGTCCGCCCGGAAGCGGAGTACCACGAGGGCTGCTCCGGCGTGTGGCAGGTGCCCTGTGACATCGCCCTGCCTTGCGCCACCCAGAACGAGCTGGATCTGTCCGCTGCCAAAGCCCTGATCCAGAACGGCTGCTTCGCCGTGGCCGAGGGTGCCAACATGCCCTGCACTCCCGACGCGGTGGAAGCCCTGCAGGCTGCCGGTCTCCTCTTTGCCCCCGCCAAGGCCGCCAACGCCGGCGGCGTGGCCACCTCCGCCCTGGAGATGAGCCAGAATTCCATGCGCATGTCCTGGTCCTTCGAGGAGGTGGACAGCCATCTGAAGGACATTATGACCAACCTTTATCACAACGCCGCGGGCGCCGCCGCCCAGTACGGCAAGCCCGGCGACCTGGTGGCCGGCGCCAACATCGCCGGCTTCCTGAAAGTGGCTGACGCCATGCTGGCCTACGGTTTGGTCTAAGGAGGGCATCTGCATGAGCGACTATGTTTCCCGCGTGTCCGCCGACCTCCAGCAGCGGTACGCCGGCCAGCCGGAGTATCTCCAGGCCGTTCTCACCTGGCTGGAGATGATTGCCCCGGCCCTGGAGGACAATCCCATCTATGAGCGGGTGGACCTGCTGACCCGAATGGTGGAGCCGGACCGAATGCTGACCTTCACTGTGCCCTGGATGGACGATCAGGGCATGGCCCACACCAACCACGGCTACCGGGTGCAGTTCAACAGCGCCATCGGCCCCTACAAGGGTGGGTTGCGGTTCCATCCCTCCGTCAACCCCTCTATCGTGAAGTTCCTGGGCTTTGAACAGACCTACAAAAACGCCCTGACGGGGCTGCCTATCGGCGGCGCCGCCGGCGGCGCGGATTTTGATCCCCGGGGCAAGAGCAGCCGGGAGATCATGCGCTTCTGCCAGAGCTTCATGACAGCCCTGTACCGTCTGATCGGCGCAGACACCGACATCCCCGCCGGTGACATCGGTGTGGGCTCCCGGGAGATCGGCTATCTCTATGGCCAGTACAAGCGGCTCACCGGAAAGGCGGAGAGCAGCGCTCTTACCGGCAAGGGCCTGACCTACGGCGGCAGCGTCATCCGCCAGGAGGCCGCCGGCTTCGGCACTGTTTACTTCTTGGCCCGGATGCTGGAACACCAGGGCGAGACCCTGGAGGGCAAGCGCCTGGCCGTCTCCGGCTTCGGCAACATGTCCTGGGGCGTGTGCCGCAAGAGCGCGGAGCTGGGCGGCAAGGTGGTCACCCTCTCCGGGCCGGACGGCTATGTCTACGATCCCGACGGCGTCTGCACCCAGGAGAAGTTCGATTTCATGCTGTCCATGCGCGCCGGCGGCGCCGACAAGGTGGAGCCTTACGCCGACCGCTTCGGCGTGGAGTTCTTCCCCGGCAAAAGGCCCTGGGAAGTGCCGGTGGACATCGTGATCCCCTGCGCCACCCAGAATGAGCTGGACGTGGAGGATGCCGTGATGATTGTGGCCAACAACGTCCGCTACTATGTGGAGGCGGCCAATATGCCCGCCACCGCCGAGGCCCTGCGCCTCCTGCGGCTGAGTCCCAAGATCCTCACCGCAGGCTCCAAGGCCTCCGGATCCGGCGGCGTGGTGGTTTCCGCCCTGGAGATGGTCCAGAACAGCCTGCGATACAGCTGGACCCGCCAGGAGGTGGACAGCCGCCTGAAGCAGATCATGGGCGGCATCTACGATGCCTCCGCCGCGGCGGCGGAGGAGTACGGTCTGGGATACGACCTGATTGCCGGTAATGACATCGCCGCTTTCAAGAAGATCTCCACGGCCATGATCGCCCAGGGACTGTGATTCTCCCCCTCTTCAAAACACACAAAGCGGCCGCCCGGAAGGGCGGCCGCTTTGTCCCATAAATTTCCTTTGTGGTGGGACCGGCGGACCGGCGGTCCGGCGGATGCCGGGCCGCCGGTTTTGTTTCCCGTCCCACAGCGTTCAGAACAGCCCGCTGATCCGGCCGTTCTCGTCCCCATTGATCCGCTCCGCGGCCGGTACTTTCGGCAGTCCCGGTATGGCCCCTCACGGGACAGATCCCGCGGGGACTCCGCATTTAATCCAGTTGGACAGGCCCAGCCCGTCCAGCTCAAGGTTTTGCCTCCGGCAAAACGCTTGGACGCCGCTCCCGCGGCGGTATGACCATGCCTCAGAACAGCCCGCTGATCCGGCCGTTCTCATCCACATCGATCCGCTCCGCGGCCGGTACTTTCGGCAATCCCGGCATGGTCATGATATCTCCCGTCAGGGCCACCAGAAAGCCTGCCCCAGCGGACACTTTCAGGTTCCGGACCGTCACAGTGAAGCCCCGGGGCGCTCCCAGCAGGGAGGGGTCGTCGGAAAAGCTGTACTGGGTCTTGGCCATGCAGATGGGCAGTTCCCCGAACCCCAGCTCTGTCAGCCGCCGGGCCTGCTTCTGGGCGGCAGGCGTCAGTACCACGCCGTCCGCATGGTAAATCCGCCGGCAGATAGTCTCCAGCTTCTCTTCGATGGACCCCCCCAGCGCATAGCTGTACCGGAAGTCGGACGGCTGCTCACACAGCCGGACTACCTCCTCCGCCAAAGCAGTTCCGCCGGCGCCGCCCTTGGCCCACACCTCGCTGAGGGCCACGCTCACCCCCAGCTCCCGGCATTTCTCCTCTACCAGCTTCAGCTCCGCCGCCGTGTCCGTGGGGAACGCATTGATGGCCACCACGCAGGGCAGGCCAAATACGTTTTTGATATTGTCCACATGCTGGAGCAGGTTGGGCAGTCCCCGCTCCAGGGCCGCTAGATCCTCTCTGCCCAGCTCCGCTCTGGCTGCGCCGCCGTGGTGCTTCAATGCCCGGACCGTGGCCACGACCACCACCGCGTCGGGCTTCAGCCCCGCCATGCGGCACTTGATGTCCAGAAACTTCTCCGCCCCCAGATCCGCGCCGAAGCCCGCTTCCGTGATGGCATAGTCCCCCAGCTTCAGAGCCATCCGGGTGGCGGTGACGGAGTTGCAGCCGTGGGCGATGTTGGCAAAGGGTCCGCCGTGGATCAGGGCCGGAGTATGCTCCAGCGTCTGAACCAGATTGGGCTTCAGAGCGTCCTTCAGCAGGGCCGCCATGGCGCCGGCCGCCTTCAGGTCGGCAGCGGTCACCGGGGCGTCATCATAGGTGTAGCCCACCACGATCCGCCCCAGACGGGCTTTCAGATCCGGGATGTCCGATGCCAGACACAGCACGGCCATGACCTCGCTGGCCACGGTGATATCAAATCCGTCCTCCCGGGGCACACCCTGCATCCGGCCCCCCAGGCCATCCACGATGCTGCGCAGCTGCCGGTCGTTCATATCCACACACCGCCGCCACGTAATCCGCTTGACGTCGATCCCCAGGGCGTTACCCTGCTGGATGTGGTTGTCCAACATCGCCGCCAGCAGGTTGTTGGCCGCGCCGATGGCGTGAAAGTCCCCGGTGAAGTGGAGATTGATGTCCTCCATAGGCACCACCTGGGCATAGCCGCCGCCGGCGGCGCCGCCCTTGATGCCGAACACCGGCCCCAGGGAGGGCTCCCGCAGGGCCACCACGGCATTTCTGCCGATCCGCCGCAGCCCGTCCGCCAGCCCTACCGTAGTGGTGGTCTTGCCTTCCCCGGCAGGGGTGGGGGTGATAGCGGTCACCAGAACCAGCTTACCGTCCGGCCGATTTGTCTCCTTCAGAAAGCGGTTGTCGATCTTGGCTTTGTATCTGCCGTATTGCTCTATATACGCCCCATCCATCCCGCAGGCGTCCGCAATATCCGTGATGGGAAGGGGCTTCGCCTCCTGGGCGATCTCGATATCGCTTTTGATGGTCATGGCTGCCTCCTGTTTTCCGGGCTGTCCGTGTCCAGACACCCTGCTGTTTCATGTTCGATTATACCGGCTCCCCCGGGTAAAAGCAACAGTTCTCTCCAAATCCCCTTATTTTCCAACCTTTTACAGGTAAAACACCGGCGGCGCCTGCTGCACAGCGGTCTCTGCGTCCATGTCCTTTGTTATCTGTAAATGTGATAGCCGGTTGCATAAGATCCGTTCTAGCAGTTTCTCCTCCGCAGATGCTATAATATTGTACAGAGAAGAAGGCGCTTATATCTTAAAAACTGTGCATTCAGACGAACAGAGGTGTATGAAAAGAGGAAAGAGCACATAAGGAGGTACGTATATGGAAACTCTGGAGAAAAAAGGCAAAGGTTCCGCGTTGCTCCCGTTCCTGCTATTTATTGTCATCTATCTAGGCGCTGGCCTGTACTTCCAGGCACAGGGTGTAGAGATGGCCTTCTACCAGTTCCCCTCTGTCACAGCCATGTTCATTGCCCTGCTGCTGGCCTTCTGCCAGGGCAAGGGCACCATCGATCAGAAATTCACAGTCTTCGCCAAGGGCGCCGCCAACGAGAACGTCCTGACCATGCTGATGATCTACATCCTGGCCGGCGCCTTCTCCACCGTGGCCAGTGCCATGGGCGGCGTGGACGCCACCGTGAATCTGGGTCTCAGCGTCATTCCCGTGCACTTCCTGGCCGCCGGCGTGTTCGTGATCTCCGCGTTCATGGGCACCGCCACCGGCACCTCCATGGGCACCATCAGCGCCATTGTTCCTATCGCTGTGGGCGTGGCGGAAAAGGGCGGGTTGAGCCTTCCCCTGTTTCTGGGCGCCTGCGTGGGCGGCGCCATGTTCGGCGACAACCTCTCTATGATCTCCGACACCACCATTGCCGCCACCCGCACCCAGGGCTGCCAGCTCCGGGACAAGTTTCGGGTGAACTTCCTCATTGCCCTGCCGGCGGCTATCATCACCATCATCGTGCTGCTGGTCGTAGGCCGGCCTGAGACCGTGACGGAAATGGGAAATCTGTCTTTCAACGTCATCAAGGTCATTCCCTACCTCGCCGTGCTGGTACTGGCGCTGATCGGCATGAATGTGTTCCTGGTGCTGACCATCGGCATCTTCGCCGCCGGCATCATCGGCCTGGCCCTTGGCGATCTGGATATCCCCCTCTTTGCCCAAAGCATCTGGAACGGTTTCACCGGCATGAACGAGGTCTTCTTCCTGTCCCTGTTCTGCGGCGGCATGTCTGAGATGATCGCCCACAACGGCGGCATCACTTGGCTGATCGAAAAGCTGGGCCGCATGATGAAGGGCAACAAGTCCGCCCAGGTGGGTGTCGCGGCTCTGGTGTCCCTGGCAGACTGTGCCACTGCCAACAATACGGTGGCCATCATTGTCAGCGGCCCCATGGCCAAAAACATGAGCCGTATCCACAAAGTGGATCCCCGCCGCACCGCCTCTCTGCTGGACGTGTTCTCCTGCGTGCTTCAGGGCATGATCCCCTGGGGCGCCCAGCTGCTGACTGCCGCCAGCCTCACCACGATATACGGAGTGACCATGAACCCCATAGACATCCTGCCCTATATGTGGTACTGCTGGATTCTGGCCGCCGTGGGCATCCTCTCCATTTTCATTCCCTTCGCCGACGGCATCTGCCGCAAGGACCCCTGGAACTGGGAGTACGATGTGGCGGAGTCCGGCGTGGCTGCCAAGAAGGCTTCTCTGGAGCTGGAGCGGCAGGAGTCCGCGCAGACGCCCATCTGACCTGCGTGTCTCTTGCTAAAAAAAGACCGGGCGCCCTGAGGCGCCCGGTCTTTTTCTCCTCTGTCAGGTCCCCTCCTGAAGCCGCCTGGTGAAGGCGATGGAATCCGCCAGCGCCTCCTCCAGCAGGCGGACGAACTGCTCCGTCAGCGGAGAGGGCCGGCTGCTGCGGATGTGGATCCAGCCCAGGTGGACCGAGGTCTTCCCCAGCAGCGGGATCGTGACTACGCTTCCGTCCGCCAGCCCCTCCGACAGCAGGCCGCTGCCGGAGGTGAACGCATCGGTGGACGCCAGCACGTACATCGCCGTGGCCCGGTTGTTCACGCTGATGCACTTTGCCGGCTTTTTCAGAGAGACCATGGGGTACTCCTCGAAAAAGTCCGACGCCACGCCTTGGTCGTGCTCAAACGCCACATACGGATATCCGTCCAGTTCCTCCTCCGTTACGCTGGAGCGGCCAGCCAGCGGATGCCCCCCGCGAACATAGATACAGGGGCAGACGGCGGCCAGTTCGTGGAATTCCAGCTCCCGGGCGTCCAGCAGCCGGCAGATAATCTTCTCCGTCAGATCCGTCAGGCAGATGACGCCCACGTCCGCCCGGTGGTCATAGACGTCGTCAATCACACCGTCCATCCCTGTCTCCCGGAGGCCAAATCGGAAGCGGTTTTCACCGGCGATTCGGAGCAGCCTCAAAAACGCGTCCACTGCAAAGGGATACCGCTGGCAGGAAACGGAAAAGCGCACCGGAGCCGCGGCGTTGCGTGCCTCACCATACAGGCTCTCGATCCCGCGCTTCTGCTCCAGCAGGGAGACGGCGTAGCTGAGAAACTCCTTGCCCTCCGGCGTGAACTCCACGCCCCGGTTGCTGCGGGCCAGCACCCGAATGCCCAGTTCGTTCTCAAGCTCCCGCACCGCCGTGGAAATCCCCGACTGGGACAGGAACAGCTTCTGGGCCGCCTTGTTGATGGAGCCGCATTTGGAGATCTCCACGATGTACTCAAGCTGCTGAAACGTCATAGAAAGCCTCCTCTTCCCCTTTCGATCTCACTTTTCTATTATAGGCATTTTGAGCTGGTTGTCAAATCGTTATCAAAAAAACTGTCAACGCATCCCGCAAAACGCATATTAACAGCTTTGCGCCCTTTGTGCTATTCTATAAGTAGAACCAAACAAAAGATATCAGTTATTTGAGAAATTTTCTGTTTAATATCACCTGCGTTTTTCGATGGATGCACAGATTTTCCCCCTCTCTTCTCTCTATCCCCGCAGCCGCGTCAGAGTCTCTCTGATAGCGAAAATTTGAATACCAGTCAATTTTGCCCCTGCGGAGCGTCTCCGGAGGGGCCGGTGAAGAAAGGAAGATCGACTGTATGAACACGGAGAAAAAGTTCGGTTTTGCCACGCGTCAGATCCACGCCGGCCACATGGAAAACGCGGCGGGCTCCTTGTGCGCCCCCATCTATCAGACCTCCACCTTCGCATTCTCCACCGTCCAGCAGGGCGGCGCCCGGTTCGCCGGCGAGGAGGGCGGATATATCTACACCCGTCTGGGCAACCCCACTCTGGGCGCTGTTGAGGAGAAGCTGGCCTCCCTGGAGGGCGGCGAGGCCGCCATGGCCGCGGCCTCCGGCATGGGCGCCATCTCCTCCGCCCTGTGGACCTCTGTGGTGGCCGGGGACGAGATCGTGGCGGATGAGACGCTGTACGGCTGTACATACGCGCTGCTGAACCATGGCATGACCAAGTTCGGCGTGAAGGTCACCCTGACGGACCTGTCCGACATTGAGAACCTGAAGAAGAACCTCACCGACAAGACCCGGGTGGTGTACTTCGAGACCCCCTGCAACCCCACGCTGAAGCTGCTGGACATCGAGCTGATCGCCAAGACGGCCCATGCCTTCAACCCCGACATCCGGGTGATCGTGGACAACACCTTCTGCACACCGTACCTGCAGCGTCCTCTGGAGCTGGGCGCGGACGTGGTGGTTCACAGCGCCACCAAGTACCTCAACGGCCACGGCGACGTGATCGCAGGCATCGTGGTGGGCAAGGCGGACTTCATCTCCCAGTGCCGGATGTTCGGCCTGAAGGATATGACCGGCGCCGTCCTGAGTCCCTTTGATGCGTTCTTGATGGCCCGGGGCCTGAAGACCCTGGACATCCGCATGGAGCGCCACTGCGCCAACGCCCAGAAGGTGGCGGCGTTCTTCACCAGCCATCCCGCGGTGGCCAAGGTCTATTATCCCGGCCTGGACACCTTCCCCGGTCACGAGATCGCGGCCAAGCAGATGAAGCTGCCCGGCGGCATGATCTCCATCGAGCTGAAGGCCGACCGCGCCGCTGTTGCCGCCGCGCTGAACAAGCTGCAGCTGTGCACCATCGCCGTGTCTCTGGGCGATGCGGAAACTCTGGTGGAGCATCCCGCCACCATGACCCACTCCACCTATTCTGCCGAAGAGCTGGCAGCCGCCGGCATCTCCGAGGGCTTGGTCCGCATCAGTGTGGGTCTGGAGGATCCCGAGGATATCATCGACGATTTCAAGACGGTTTTGGATACGCTGTAATTGATCCCGCTGCGGGGCCGCTCCTCCTCTCCTACATTGGGAGCAGCCCCGCTTTCCCGCGGATCCGCGTACCTCCTTTTCGCCGTCCCGGTCTTTCCCCACCCTGCCGGAGGCGGCCAAAAAGGCCCGGCTTCTCCGCCGGGCCTTTTTGTGCTTCTGTACCTGCCGCCTGTTGTGCGTCTCTCCTCCCGCGGCGGGCGGCCCTTGAGCAGGAAAAAGCGCCGTGCGCACATGCGCACGGCGCTTTTTCCTGTTTGGTTCAGAGAGGTAAGCGTGGGGAATGCTCAGTCCTCAGCCATTTTGCGATACTTGGCGTAGCGGTCCTTGGCGTCCTGGACGGTCTTCTCGTACAGGCGCTGGGCCCGGTCCGGGAAGTTGATCTGCAGGGAGGCATAGCGGTTCTCGCCCTTCAGATAGTCCATCATCTTGCCGCTGTCGGGCTCGGGAGAATCCAGCTGGAAGGGGTTCTTCCCCTCCGCGATCCGGCGGGGATCATACCGGTACAGATGCCAGTAGCCGCACTCCACCGCCTTCTTCATCTCCTCCTGCGTGCAGCTCATGCCCGCCTTGATACCGTGCTCCAGGCAGGGGCAGTAAGCGATGACGATGGCCGGGCCGGGATAGGACTCTGCCTCCCGGATGGCCTTCAGGGTCTGGGCTTGGTCGTAGCCCATGGCCACCTGGGCCACGTAGATGTAGCCGTAGCTCATGGCGATGGCGCCCAGGTCCTTTTTCTTGACCTCCTTGCCGCCGGCGGCGAACTTGGCCACTGCCGCAGTGGGCGTCGCCTTGGAGGACTGTCCGCCAGTGTTGGAGTACACCTCCGTATCCATCACCAGCATGTTGATGTCCCGGTTCTGGGCCAGCACGTGGTCAATGCCGCCGAAGCCGATGTCGTAAGCCCAGCCGTCGCCGCCGAAGGCCCACACGCTCTTCTTGGTCAGATACTCCTTGTTCTGCAGGACAAAGGCGCCCTCCTCCGTGGGCTCCGCCTTCTCCAGGGCGGCGATCAGCGCGTCGGACACCTCCCGGGTCACGGCCGGGTCCTGCCACTTGGCAAGATACTCCCCGATCTCAGATACGGCCACACCCTTTTCCTTCAGGGCTTTCAGCCGCAGCTCCACCTCCCCATGGATGGACCCGTGGGCCCGCAGGAAGCCGTAGGCGAACTCCGCGTTGTCCTCGAACAGGGACTGCTCCCAGCAGGGTCCAAAGCCCCGGCTGTCGCAGGAGTAGGGCGTCATGGGCATGGCACCGCCGTAGGCGGAGGAGCAGCCGGAGGCGTTGGCCACGTACATGCGGCTGCCGAACAGCTGGGTCACCAGCTTGATGTAGGTGGTCTCCGCGCAGCCCGCGCAGGCGGCGGAGAACTGGAAGTAGGGCTTGGCGAACTGGGCCGTCTTCACGCTCTTGTCGCTGATAATGTCCTTCTTCAGCAGCTTCTCGTTCATCGCGTAGTTGTCGAAGTTGGGCTGCTGCTCCCTCTGGGTCTCGAAGGGCACCATCTCCAGCGCCCCCTTGGCCGGGCAGGCGGTCAGGCACACGCCGCAGCCCAGGCAGTCGTAGGGAGAGACCTGCATCCGGAAGGAATAGGCAGGGGCGTCCTTGCCCAAGCCCTTAGCGGGCACGGTGACGAAGGATTCCGGCGCACCGGCCTTCTCCTCCTCCGTCAGCAGCACGGGCCGGATGGCCGCGTGGGGACACGCCATGGCACAGCGGTTGCACTGGATGCACGCGTCGGGATTCCACTGGGGCACCGTGACGGCCACGCCCCGCTTGGAGTATGCGGTGGTGCCGTTCTCCCAGGTGCCGTCCAGGCAGTTGTGCCTCTTAAACAGGGACACCGGCAGCTTGTCGCCGTGCTGGCGGTCCATGGGCACCACGATCTCCTTGACGAAGTCCGTGCCCTTCAGCTCCTCCGGCGCGCCGTCCTTGGCGTCCGCCCAGGCGGCGGGGACCTCCACCTTCGTCATGCCGGTCAGACCCACGTCCACGGCCCGGTTGTTCAGGTCCACGATCTCCTGGCCGCCCTTTTTGAAGTAGGAGTTGTAGTTGCCCTGCTTCATCTCCTCCACCGCCAGGTCGATGGGGATCACCTTGGTCAGCTGGAAGAAGGCCGCCTGGAGAATCGTGTTGATCCGGTTGCCCAGGCCCAGGTCCCGAGCCAGCTTCGTGGCGTCCATGATGTAGAAGTTGGCGTGCTTGTTGGCCAGGTCCCGCTTCATCTTGGCGGGCAGCCGCTCCTCCAGCTCCTCCGCGCTCCAGGGGCAGTTCAGCAGGTATGTGCCGCCGTCCTTGAGGTCCGCGGTGGTGTCATATTTGTCCACATAGGTGGGCGCGTGGACGCCCACGAAGTCCGCCGCGGATACCAGATACGTGGCGTGAATGGGCTGGTCGCCGAACCGCAGGTGGCTCTGGGTCAGACCGCCGGACTTCATGGAATCGTAGGAGAAATACGCCTGGGCGTACTTGTCTGCCGCCAGGCCGATGGTGGTGATGGCGTTCTTGTTGGCGCCCACCGTGCCGTCGCCGCCCAGGCCCCAGATCTTGCAGGATACCTGTCCTGGATAGTCCAGGGCGATCTCCTCATAAGGCAAGGAGGTGAAGGTCACGTCGTCCTCGATGCCGATGGTGAAGCTGTTCTTGGGCTCCTCCTTGGCCAGGTTGTCGTACACCGCCACGATCTGGCCGGGCGTGGTGTCCTTGGAGGCCAGGCCGTACCGACCGCCCACCACCACGATGTCCTTCCGCCCCGCCTGCTGCAGGGCGCTCTGCACATCCAGATACAGCGGCTCACCCACGGAGCCGGACTCCTTCGTCCGGTCCAGCACGGCGATCTTCTTGCAGGTGGCGGGGATCGCATCCACAAAATGCCGGATGGAGAAGGGGCGGTACAGGTGCACCTGCACCATGCCCACCTTGCGGCCCTTCCTGTTCAGATAGTCCACCGTGTCCTTCACCGTCTCCGCACCGGAGCACATGATGACGATGACTTCCTCCGCATCGGGCGCGCCGTAGTAGTTGAACAGCTTGTAATCCCGGCCGGTGAGCTTGTTGATCTCATCCATGTAGTGCTGGACCACGCCGGGGATCGTGGCGATCTTCTCGTTGGCGCCCTCCTTGCACTGGAAGAACACGTCCGGATTCACCGTCGTGCCCCGGGTGGAGGGGTGCTCCGGGTTCAGGCCGTTCTTGCGGAACGCCGCCAGCTGGTCATAGTCCACCAGCTTGGCCAGGTCGTCATAGTCCAGCGCCTCGATCCGCTGCATCTCGTGGGAGGTGCGGAAGCCGTCGAAGCAGTGCATGAAGGCATACCGGCCGCCGATGGCGGACAGGTGGGCCACCGCGCCCAGGTCCATGGCCTCCTGGGGGGAGGAGGACATCAGCATGCCGAAGCCGGTCATTCGGCAGGTCATCACGTCGGAGTGGTCGCCGAAGATGGACAGGGCGTGGGCACTGACAGTCCGGCAGGAGATGTGGAACACGCCGGGCAGGAACTCGCCGCCGATCTTGTACATAGGCGGGATCATCAGCAGCAGGCCCTGAGAGGCCGTGTAGGTGGTGGTCAGCGCGCCCGCCTGCAGGGATCCGTGGCAGGTGCCTGCGGCCCCCGCCTCGGACTGCATCTCAATGACCTCCACGGGTTTTCCGAAGATGTTGGTCCTCCCCTTGGCGGACCACTCGTCCACCTTCTCCGCCATCACGGAAGAGGGCGTGATGGGGAAGATGGCCGCCACCTCTGTGAACGCGTAGGACGCGTACGCCGCGGCGGTGTTGCCATCCATTACTACTAGTTTTTTCTTAGCCATGTCTCCTGTTTTCCTTTCGATCTCACTTGGTCTGTTCTCATTGCCTCAACACCGTCCGCTGCCCGCTCCGGGGCAGCGGACGGCACTCCAGGGAGCTTACTTTATACCGGGATAGGCCCGGGCCACATAGTCGGCGATCCTGCGCACCGCCTCCTTCAGGTTTTCGTCGGAGTTGGCGAATACCAGCCGCAGATAGCCCTCGCCCATGTCGCCGAAGGCGGAGCCGGGCACCGTCACCACTCCTGCGTTCTCCAGCAGCTCCTCCGCAAACGCTTGGGAGGTCTTGCCGAATGCCTTGATGTTGGGGAAGGCGTAGAAGCTGCCCGCGGACTTCTTGCAGGTGATGCCGGGGATAGCGTTGAGTCCGTCCACCAGAATGTCCCGGCGGCGGGTGTAGTCCGCCACCATCTGGTCCACGCACGCCGTGCTCTTCAGGGCCTCCACCGCCGCCGCCTGGGTGAAGGTGGACACACAGGAGGCCACCCCCTCCTGCAGCTGCGCCATTTTCTTGATGTACCCCGGCTCCGGCGCTACCAGATAGCCGATCCGCCAGCCGGTCATGGCATAGGACTTGGAGAAGCTGTTCAGCACCATCACGCGGTCCTGCATCTCGGGCACCTGGGCCATGCTGTACGGCTGGATGCCGTCGTATACGATGGCGTCATAGGGCTCGTCTGTCAGCACCCACAGGTCATGGGTCTTCGCCACCTTGGCGATGGCCAGGATGTCCTCCTTCGTCAGCACCGCGCCGGTGGGATTGCAGGGGGAGTTCAGCAGGATCGCCCGGGTCCGGGGTGTGACGGCCTTTTCGATATCCGCCGCTTGGATCCGGTAGTCATATTCCTCATACGTGGGGACGGGCACCGCTCTGGCGCCGATGCTGCTGGCCTGCCCGTAGTAGTTGGGGAAGCAGGGATCCGGCACCAGGATTTCATCGCCCGGGTCCAGCAGCGTCATCATGGCCAGGAACAAGCCCTCCATGGCCCCCACGGTGATGATGACGTGGTCTTTGGTATAGCCCTCCCAGTACTGCTTCCGGTACTTGGCGGCCACCGCCTCCCGCAGCTCTGTGGTGCCGGCGTTGGGCGCGTAATGGGTCTGCCCCTCGTCCAGGGCTCTCTTCGCCGCGTCCTTGATGTACTGGGGCGTGTCGAAGTTGGGTTCGCCCACCGTCAGCTTGATCGCCTCCGGGTACTGGGCCGCCAGATCAAACATCTTTCGGATGCCGGACGCTGGATACTGCTTCGCCCGCTGGGAAATGCGCAGTTCCTGTTCCATTGGTAACATCTCCTTTTGATCATCTTCTCACGCGCACCCGGCGCACCCGTTCCGAAAGCGGGCACGCCGAATGCGCAGCAGGCAGTTCCTTACTTCGCAGCCTTGTCGTTCACCCACAGCTCCGGGATGGCGTTGGCCGCCGCCTCACTGGTGGGCTCCCACTTGCCGGACTTCAGCCGGGTCAGGTAATCGTTGATCAGTGCGCCGATCTGCTTGCGCATCAGGAAGCAGACCACCAGGTTACACACGGCGCACACACCGAAGAAGAAGTCGAAGAGATTCCACAGCACACTGAGGGCGCCCACAGAGCCGATGATGGCGAAGGCGCAGCCCAGGAGCCGGTAGGGCAGAATGAACTTCTTGCCGCCCAGGACGGTCATGCAGATCTCACCGTAGTACACATTGACCAGCGCGGTGGTGAAGGCGAAGAAGGTGATGATGGCCACCACGAACACCGTGCCAGCGATGGCGTTGCCGAAACCGGCGCCGAAAGCAGTGGCGGTCAGGGCCGCGCCGGTGCCGCCCTCGGTCCACACGCCGGTGCACAGGACCACCAGAGCGGTCATGGTGCAGACGATGATGGTGTCCACGAACACCTCGCTGATGCCCCACAGGCCCTGCTTCACCGGATGGTTGGCGGAAGAGGAGGAGTGGGCCAGCGGCGCCATGCCGGTGCCGGCCTCATTGGAGTACACGCCGCGGGCCAGGCCCCAACGGATGGCCAGCATCACGGTGGAGCCGGCAAAGCCGCCGGTGGCAGCCATAGGCGTAAAGGCGTACTCAAAAATCATCGCAAAGACGTGCGGGATGTTGCTGCCGAACTTTACCAGAATAAAGATGCTGCCGATCACATAGGCCAGCGCCATCAGGGGGACCACCTTCTCCGCAAAGGAGGAGATACTCTTGATGCCGCCCACCAGCACAACGGCCATGATGACGGCAAAGATCACGCCCACGATCCAGCCGGGAACGTCAAAGGAGACCCGAATCGCCTCCACCACAGAGTTGGCCTGCACGGCGGGCGCAAACACCATGGCGCAGCCCAGGATCACAGCCCAGAAAATGCCCAGCCACTTCCAGCTCTTGCCCAGCCCCCGGCGCACATACCAATAGAATCCACCGTGCCATCTGCCGGTCTCAGGATCCCGCTCCCGGTAGGCCATGCCCAGGGTGATCTCGGAAAACTTCACGATGAAGCCCATGAGGGCCACGGCCCACATCCAGAATACGGCGCCGGGGCCGCCGGTGGCGATGGCCACCGATACACCGGCGATGTTCCCCACGCCAAGCGTGGAGGCCAGCGCCGTGCAGCAGGCCTGGAACGGGGAAATATCGCCCTCGCCGTCGCCCTTGTCGAAGATCTTGCCGAACGTGTTCTTCATGGCGTGTCCGAACCTGGTGAATTGGAAGAACTTAAAGCGGACGGACAGATACACGGCGACTGCGGATGTCAGGATCAGAAGCGGCCATCCCCACAGCCAGTTGGAAATCTCCATCATGATGTCGATGATAAACATATTCTACCTCCCAAATAACTTCATGCGCTCCATTTTCGATTGGCTGAATCATCTGTCGGGAAGTCTTTCCCCGCGGCTTCCCCGGCTCCTCCTTTCCTCCTATATTCGATATGCGGCCAGCCGCATAACTTGCCTGATTTCCAATAATTCCGTATGGTGGAAGCGGATTCCTTTGAGTAGAATTGTCAAAGCTGCCGGTCTTTTCTGGACATGTATCCAAAAAAGCGGCAGCTTTTCCGTAGAACGGGATCATTTTCCAAAATCGTGTCAAAAACCAAAGCCGCAACTGCGGCCCGACACGAAGCATTTCCACGGAAAATTACGGATCCTGTTTTCTTTCCTTATGATCTATGATATTATATAGACAAACATTTGTCAAGGCAGAATGTTTCTATGATATCGCCAAAAAGGAGCGGCCGATTTATGGCAAAAGAACAGGTATCCAGCATCCTCCGCGCCCTGGAGATTTTGGAGTGCTTCATGGATAACGAGACGGAATGGACGTTGAAGCGCCTGGTGGCACAGCTGGATCTGCCCACCACCACTGTCCACCGCCAGCTTTCCACCCTCACGGACCGGGGTTATCTGGTCCAGGATCCCATCCGCAAGAGCTACCGGGTGGGGCCACGCCTCCTGCTGCTCTCCAGCACCGTCCTCAGCCACTCCGATCTGCGCAGTACCGCCCGGCCGGAGCTGGAAAAGCTGTCCGCCACTGTGAAGGAGACCATCAACCTCAGCGTGATGCTGGACCGGGAGATCTTTTATCTGGACAAAGTGGAGACCTTCCGCTCCGTGGTGTGCAACACGAAAGTGGGCACCCGAGCCCCGGCCCACGCCACCAGCGGCGGCAAGATCATGCTGGCCTTTCACGATCCCGATTATGTGGACGCCTACTGCCGGGACCTGCCCCAGATGCAGCGGCTGACGGACCGCACCGTCTTCTCCCCGGACCTGCTGCGGGAGCAGCTGGCCCAGGCCCGGATCAACGGCTTCGCCATTGACGACGGGGAGATCGAACCCGGCCTGATCTGCGTGGGCGCCCCCATCTTCGGTCTGGACCAGACGGTGGTGGCGGCGGTCAGCATCGCCGGTCCCACCTTCCGTATGAAAGAAGAGCTGGACGTGATGACTCGTGCCGTGAAGGCCACTGCCGCCAACATCTCCCGCCTGATGGGCGGGCGGCCGTGACGCGGCCTGTTTTCCAGCTGTCAGGAGCGGGAGCCCATAAGGACTCCCGCTCCTGCTGCTTTTACTTCCGCTTCCGGAACAGCTCCGGCAGTCTCCAGCCACGGCCCTTTCCCCGCTCCGTGGCCCGCATCTGGGGAGGATGGTCCAGATAGAACTGCTGGACGGAAACCGGCACCGCGCCGGCCTGCTCCGCCCGGACAAAGCCCCCGTCCGGCAGCATCCGCCGGGCCTTCACATTGTCTCCCAGAAGCCGGGCCAGATAGTCCGAGAGGAAGTCCTGCACCTCCCGGCTCTCCACCGGGCAGGCGATCTCCACCCGCCGCTCCTGATTTCGGGTCATGATGTCCGCAGAGGATAAGTACATCTGCCGCAGGGCACCCTCCCCGAAGCAGTAGATGCGGGAGTGCTCCAGAAACTCCCCCACGATGCTGGTCACGGTGATATGGTCCGTCTTGCCCGGCACGCCGGGCACCAGGCAGCAGATGCCCCGGACGATCAGGTCCACCCGCACTCCTGCCTGGGAGGCCTCCGCCAGCTTGTCGATCAGCTCCCGCTCCGTGACGGCGTTGGTCTTCAGGATAATCCGCCCCCGGTCGCCCCGGGCGATCTCCCCGTCGATGAGCCGTAACAGCGTCTGCTTCAGGGACACCGGCGCCACCAGCAGCTTACCGTAGCTGCCCCGCAAATCGCCGATCAGCATATTCTGGAAAAAGGCCACGCCATCGGCGGCAATGGTCCGATCCGCCGTCAACAGGGAGAAGTCTGTGTACAGCGCCGCGGTCTTTTCGTTGTAATTGCCCGTGCCGATCTGAGTCACATAGCTGAGCCCCGTCTTCTCCTTTCGGGTGATGAGGCAGATCTTGCCGTGGCACTTATAGCCGGCGGGTCCGTAAATCACCCGGCACCCGGCCTCCTCCAGCTCCCGGGCCCAGGTGATGTTGTTGCCCTCGTCAAAGCGGGCCCGCAGCTCCACCAGCACCGTCACGGCCTTGCCGTTCTCCGCCGCGGCGCACAGGTGCTTGATGACGGCGGACTTCCCCGCCACCCGGTAAATGGTCATCTGGATGGACACCACCGCCGGGTCCGCGGCGCTCTGGCGCAGCAGGTCCAGAAACGGCTGCATGGAGTGGTAGGGATAGAACAGCAGCACGTCCCGCTGGCGGATCTGCTCCCACATGGGCACCTCCCGGTCCAGCCAGGCGGGATATGCCGGCGCGTGGGGCGGGTAAAAGAGGGCGCTGTCCAGACTGTCCAGCTGGTAGGCGTATTTCAGAACCAGCGGGCAGGTGCACACATAGCTCTGCTCCGCCGTCAGCCTCAGCCGCCGGAGCAGCATGGCCTGCAGAGCCGGGGCCTCCCCCTGCATCTCCAGCCGCACCGGGGCCAGCCGCTCCCGCTGGCGCAGCAGCTTGGTCATCTGGGCGCGCAGGTCCAGGTCCTCCTGGTCCATAGCCTCATCATAGCTGATGTCTGCGTTCCGGGTGACGGACACCACCGCCTGCTCCTCGATCTGATAGATCTTGAAGATCTTCCGCAGGTGGTGGGCCAGAATGTCCTCCGTCCGCACGAAGGCGCCGGGCCGGGCCGGCAGAGGCAGGATGGGCGGCACCACATCCGGCACCCCCACGATGCCCAGCCGCCGCTTGTCTCCCTCCCGCAGCAGGGCGGCGGCATACAGGGTCTTGTTCTTCAGGTGGGGAAAGGGGTGGCTGGGGTCGATGATCTGGGGCATCAGCAACGGGCGCATGGCCTCCCGGTACCAGGCCCGCACATACTCCCGCTCACCATTTTTCAGCTCCTTGTAGGGGATATCCGCCACCCCATGTTCCGCCAGGGCCTCCATCAGCTCCCGGTATACCTGGTCCCGCTGCCGGACCAGCGGCACCACGGCGGCATAGATCCGCCGCAGCTGTTCCGCCGGGGAGAACCCGCCCTTGTTTTCCCGGGCGTTCGGGGCCACTAGGGCTAGGTCCGTCAGGCTTCCCACCCGCACCATGAAGAACTCGTCCAGGTTGCTGGTGAAGATGGAGAGAAAGCGCAGACGCTCCATCAGCGGCACAGAGGGGTCCGCCGCCTCCTCCAGCACCCGCTGGTCAAAGGCCAGCCAACTGAGTTCCCGGTTCTGGGTGTAACTCAGGTCCCAGCGTTCAGCAGCTTGTGACACAGATATCCCTCCCTGACGCCGTAGGGACTGATATACAGCTCTCCTTCGCACAGCGCCTCTGTCAGTGCATCCATCAGCACGATGCCCGGCAGAATCGTGTGCACCCGGTCCGGGCAGTGCCGCAGGATCAGCTTCCGCGCCTGGTGGTCCCGCTTCAACAGCAGCTTTGTCAGCCGGCGGACCTCCGCAGGCGTCAGGATGCGGTTTCCCGCCGGCTTTTCATACCAGTCATTGGCGATTTTCAGCGCCGCCCGGGCCGTGCCGCCCACGCCGCAGACCCGTTCCGCCCGGTGCGCCGGCAGCCGGGCCTCCTTCAGGGCCGCGGCCACGGTGCTGCGGATCCGCTCCAGCTCCTTTTTCTTGGGCCACAGGCCGTCCACGCAGCGATTGAACAGCTCCAGGGATCCGATGGGCAGGCTCTGGGCCTTTTTGACCTCCCCGGCCCGGACCTCCAGGACCTCTGCGCTGCCGCCGCCAATGTCGAACATGGCGCCGTCCTGCAAGTCCGTGGCCGTCCGGGCGCCGTAGTAGCCCAGTCTGGCCTCCAGCTCGCCGGAGATCACATCCACTCCCACGCCGGTGGCCGCCCGGATCTGCTCCACCGCCTCCTCCGTGTTGCGGATGTTCCGCAGGGAAGCGGTTGCAAACACGTGGGGGGCATCCAGATCAAACTGCCGCAGCAGCGCCTGAAAGTCCCGGATGGCCCCGCAGGCCCGCTGGATCCCCTCCGGAGAGAGCACCCCTCCGTGGACGTAGCTGACCAGTCCCGCCATCTCCTTTTCGGAAAACAGCAGGTCGAATCCGCCCTCCGGCAGGGTGTTGTAGACGGACAGGCGGATGGTGTTGGACCCCAGGTCCACAATGGCGAATTTCATGGGTATGACGCTCCTTCTTCCCGCGCTCCCCACTGGGATGCGGCGTTTCACGTTTATCAGATTGACAGAGGCAGATGAAATTCAAAAGCGCGGTGCTGTAAAATGCCGGTAAAATTCAGGCTTTTTCGATGGCTCTGGCCACAGCGGCCAGGGCCTGGGCCTCCGTGTCGTCAAAAAGGTGGGTGTAGATGTTGCTGGTGACGGTCATGGAGCTGTGCCCCAGGGTGCGGGAGATATCGAACATGGGCACGCCCTGGCTGTTGGCCACCGAGGCAAAGCTGTGCCGCAGGCCGTGGAGGGAGATCTTGGGCAGCCCCTGCCGCCGCACCACCGTCAGCAGGTCCCGGGTCAGCTGGTCCGGCTTGGGGGGCGCCCCGTCCTGCCGCAGCACCACCCACTCCTTCGGGTCGTCGCTGCGCCGCCTCTCCCACGCCCGCCGCAGCACCTGCTGCAGGTCCTGGAGCCCGGTGATGCCCAGCCGCCGGGCGGAGGTGCGGGTCTTGGGGGACTTCAGCACCACGCTGCCGCCCACCTCTGTGCGCACCTCCCGGATGGAGAGCAGCCCCGCCTCCAGGTCCACATTCTCCCACCGCAGGCCGCAGATCTCGCTGCGCCGCAGGCCCAGATAGGCCGCCAGCTTCACCGGCAGCTCCATCATCGTGCCGGACACGGCGGAGAACAGCAGCTGCAGCTGCTCCGGGGAGTAAAAGCTGAAGCGGGCCTCCTTCTTCTTGGGCGGCGTCACCCGGTCCATGGGGCTGCGTTCCAGCATCTCCAGCCGCACCGCCATGCCCAGGGCCGTGGTCAGCATCACATAGTGCTTGATGACCGTGTTGGGGGACAGGCCCTGGTTCATCTTCTCATAGAGATAGCCCTGGATACGCAGGGGCGTCAGCTCCGCCAGAGGGATCCTTCCCAGGGCAGGCAGCACATGACAGCGTGCCATGTTGCGGTAGGCGTACAGCGTGCTCTCCGCCCGGTCCCGGGCCACCACCTCCTCCAGCCAGAAGGTCAGCCACTCCCCCAGTGTGCAGTCCTTCCCCGGCAGGCGCCGGTCGGCACAGGAGTTCCCCTCCAGCGCGGCCTGGGCCTCCTCCCTGGTGCGGTAGGTGCGGGTATAGCGCCGTCCGTCCTGCCGGAACACCGCGTAATACAGCTGCCGCTCCGTGTCGTATGCAAGATTCTTCTGGATCGTCTTTCTGGGCATGGGTGCATTCCTCTCTCTTTCTCTCTCGTTTTGCGATGCAGGCGCATCGCAAAAGGGCCGTGTGCCGCCGACCACGGCGCGGCCTGAAATTTCAGCGCACGGACCGGGACAGCCCACATGCGCGAAAACTTCATGCGCCGCCGGGGCAGCTGATTTTCGCGGCGCCCCACTGCCCATGAAGTTTTATGCCCTTTTATCATAAACAACTCACGCTGTCCAATAGGATACCCATATTCGGTCAGACAAAACACAATTATTGTAAATTTCCGGGCCCGCTCCGGCCCTCTATTCATGTAGGGCCGGGGCGGATAACCCTTCCCCTGCAGGCTTTTTCACAGCCTGCGGCGGCAAAAAAAGCGGCTGCCTGCGGCAGCCGCTCTCCTAGGGTCGATTCAGTTCGCGTCCTTCTCTCCCATCCGGCAGGCGGCCCACACCGCGTTGTGGTCCGAGAGCTCCTCCCCCGCAAAGCGGGCCAGGGCGGAGTCCGGCCGGGCAAAGCCACAGTCCGCCGTCCGGGTAGAAAGGGTGCGGCTCTTGGTGGGTGTCATCCCCCGCAGCAGCAGCCAGTCCAGCCGCAGGCCCAGGCATCCGCCGCCCGGCAGGGGCTTGCGCCGGGTTAAAATGGGCGTCTCCGGCACTGCCCGGTAGCCCATGGCCTCCGCCGCCGTCAGGGCAGCCTCATACTGCGCCACGTCTTCCAGACAGCGGCGCTGGAGTGCCGGACTCCCCGCGATCTCCCGGATGGCGTCCTTGTCCCGGCCATCAAAGGTGTTGGTGTTCAGATCTCCCCCCAGCACTACCGGAATGCCGGGAAGCAGTTCCTCCGCCGCACGGAGCACCGCCTCCAGCTGGAGCCGCCGTCCCTCGCCATGGGTGCGGTTCTCCAGGTGGATGGAGGCCACGCCCAGAGGCCGACCGCCCACATCCAGCTCCGCCATCACCGCGCATCGCCCGCCAATCCGGCGCTGGCGGTCGAAGTACCAGTTGTACTGCTCCGGCAGCCGCACGGTCCACGCCCGCCGGATGGGCCAGCGGGAGAACACCGCATTTCCGTGGAAGCCCTTGGGGTCCTCCCCATTCACCAGCTCGATGAACTCCAGGCCGTAGGCGTAGTTCCAGCCGAACCGCTCCGCCAGCTCCCGAGCGGTGTTCCGGCCGCCAGAGCGGACGCAGCCATCATCCAGCTCATTGGCCAGCACCACATCCAGGGGCCGGACCCCCGGGCAGTCCTGAAGAAAGTCGCCCAGCTCCTCCAGGTGGACGCCCCGCTCCATATTGAACACCAGCAGGCCCAGCTCCTCCGGCACCTCCGCCGGGGCCGGCACCGGTGCGCCGATCTCCGTCTCCGAAAACTGGGGGATCATGGCCATCACCGTCTCCTGCGTCTCGTGGTCCAGCAGCGCACCCAGGCGCTGGCGCTCCGTATTGGGGATACCCTTCATAGTGTCCTTCCTCCTTGTGTTCTGGGGGCGCAGGTGGAGCGGACCACCAGCTCCGGCTGGAGCAGGTCCGCTGTCGGCCGCCGGTCCCCCTGAATCTGGCACAGCAGCCGCTCCACGGCGATGCGTCCCTGCTGAAATTTATGCTGCGAAACAGTGGTCAGATGGATACGGGGAATGGCGGCGTAGGAGACGTTGTCATACCCCACCAGGGACAGGTCCTCCGGCACCCGGATCCCCCGCTCTTCCGCCGCCTCCAAAATTCTGAGGGCGGTCAGGTCTGAAAATGCCAGCACGGCGTGGGGCAGCGTCCGCTCCCCGAACAGTGCCAACGCCTGTTCATAGGCCCACTGGCGCAGTTCCCGGGTGTCCGGCGGCGCGGGCAGCACCCGGCCGGAGAGCCCGTGCTCTCTCAGCGCCCGGCGAAAGCCCCGCACCCGCTGCACACGGGTGAGAGAGTCCGCACGCCCACCCAAAAACACCAGGTCCCGGTGGCCCAGCTGCAGCAGATACCGGACGGCGATGGCCGCCCCCGCCTCATTGTCCGCCATCACATAGCTGCACTTCTCCCCGTGGTTCACGCCCAGGTACACGCAGGGAGTGCCCTCCAGCAGGTCGGCGTGCTTGGCCTGGCTCTCCCAGGACAGGGGCGAGATCAGCACGCCGTCGATCTGCCGGGCCAGAAAGTTCTCGATGGCTCGAAGCTCCCGTCCCTCCTCCTGGAGGGAGTTGCTCAACAGCACCCGGTACCCGTTTTCCGCTGCCGTCTCCTCAATGGCAGTGGCGATGCCCGTGAAGTAGGGGTTGGACACGTCCGGCACCACTACCCCCAGAGTGTGGGTGGCCTGCCCCGTCAGCCCCTTGGCGGCGGCGTTGGGCACGTATCCCAGCTGGGCGCAGGCGGCCCGGACCCGTTCCTTGGTCTCTGCGCTGATCTCCGGGCGGTCGTCCAGAGTCCGGGACACAGTGGCCGGGCTGACCCCGGCCAGCGCTGCCACGTCCTTAATGGTCGTCCGCCGCATCCCGTTCTCCCTCCTATTTGTGCAAACGTTTCCAATAGCACCTTTAAGATACCATTCCGGCAGGGAAACTGTCAAGTTTCTTCGTCTGTTTTACTATGTTTTTGTGGGTTTTTAATATATTTTCTCCAGTATCTTCCGGAACGGCATTCTGGTATAATGCTTCTATGAAAAAAGCTGCACAGCAGAAGGAGGACTTTTATGGCCCGCATGACCATCAGGGACATTGCCCGGCTGGCCGGGGTCTCCGTCACCACCGTTTCCCGGGCGCTGAACAATGCGCCGGAGATCAACTCCCAGACCCGGGAGCGCGTGCTCCAGGTGTGCCGGGAACAGGGCTACCGCTCCAACCTGCTGGCTCGGAGCCTAGTCTCCAGCCGGACCCGTGTGCTGGGCGTCATTCTGCCGGAGCTCTCCGGCCCTTTTCACGCCTCCATCGTGCTGCACCTGGAGCGCTACGCCCAGGAACAGGACTACCAGATCATGTTGTGCTGCGGCCGGGTAGGGGGCAGCGAAACCGCCGCCCTGTTCGACTTTCTGGTAAGTCACCGGGTGGACGGCATTCTGCTGGTCAGTGCCAGCAGCGCCGCGCCCGATCTGCTGCGGCGCCACGCACGGGGGACGCCCTCCGTGCTGCTGGGTGATGTGTCCCCGACCGCCACGCTTCAGCGGATCAACGCTGTCAGCACCGACAACTATGTAGGCGGCGCCATGGCGGCCGGATACCTCTCCCGACTGGGGCACCGGCGGGTGCTGTATCTGGGTCCCCGGCGGGACAGCGTCACCCATGTGCTCCGGCACCAGGGCTTTCTCACCATCGCCAGGGAGCGGGGCATGGAGGTGGAGACCGTCTTCAACCCCGGCGCCGTCTCCTCCGCCCCCAACGGCTACCGGCTGGCCAGGCAGGTGTTCGCCCGCCCCTTCCCGCAGACGGCGGTCTTCGCTCCCTCCGACGCCATGGCCCTGGGTGTCCTCCAGGCGGCAGACGAGCTGGGACTGGACATTCCCGGCCGGATCTCCCTGCTGGGCTATGACGATATCGAATACGCCTCCCTGCCGAAAATCCGCCTCAGCACTCTGGCCCAGCCCACCGGGGCCCTGGCAGAGAGCGCTGTGCGGCTGCTGCTGGAGCTGATCGACTCCGGCGGGCCGGGGGAGGTCACCCACAAGCTGATCGCCCCCCGGCTGGTAGAGCGCAGCACCTGCTGCTCTCCGCAGCAGAGGACCGCGGTCTAACGGCCCGGGCATCCGAACAAAACAAGCCCCCGGCTGAAAAGCCGGGGGCTCGCTTATACTGCTCAGGGAAGATAGTTCAGCGGGTTGCGGGCCACGCCGTTGTAACGGACCTCGAAGTGGCAGTGATTGCCGGTGGAGTTGCCGGTGGAGCCCACCCGTGCGATCTGCTGGCCCTTGTAGACGTGGTCGCCCACGGAGACCGTCAGGCTGCTGTTGTGACCGTACCGGGTCACATAGCCGTTACCGTGGTTGATCTCCACCAGGTAGCCGTAGCCGCCCATCCAGCCGGAGTAGGTGACTGTGCCGCCGTCCGCCGCGTAGACCGGCGTGCGGTACGGCCCGGCAATATCGATGCCCTGATGGTTGGTGGAGCCAATGCCGCCGGGAGAGGACCGTCCGCCGAAGCGGGAGGTGATCCGGCCGCTGATGGGCCACCGGAACGTGCCGGTGGGCAGCCAGGTGGGCCGCTCCTTCGTGCCCTGGAGCCGCTGCTCCGTCACGGGCTCCTTCAGGGTGACAGAGGAGAGGATCGTCCGCTCCGTCTCCACACCGTTGACATAGGTGACGTTGGCCACCACGTCGGCGGCGCCGTACTCACCGGGGGAAGTCACCTGATAGTCGCCCTTGTACAGATAGGCAGAGTCCGTGTACTCCACATCATACATGACGTCTTCCACGTAGTATTCCCGCTGCTTCACTGTCACTGTAAGATAGGGGACGGCCTCCGACAGCGTCAGCACCTCGCCGATCTGGATCTTGTCGATGTTGTAGCCGGGGTTCAGCGCCAGCAGTTCCTTGGAGGTCATTCCGTGATCCTCCGCGATCTCGGACCAGGTGTCACCCGCCTTCACGGTGTACGTGGTCTCAGCGGTCTTCGTGCTGTACAGCAGCTCCGCCAGATACCCCAGGTTCATCACCTTTTCCGTGGGCACGTACTCCTGCTTGATCTCCACATCCTCCGCAAATTCGCAGGAGATGGTGTTCTCGTCCGCGGTGCTGCTCTGGAGCTGGCTCAGCAGCTCCTCCAGTGCGCCCTCATAGGGGGTCGCGCCCACCAGCTCACCGTCCACATACAGACTGTACGCCTGGGTGACCAGACCGATCTGCTGGGACAGGTCCTCCTCCAGCGTCGTCTCGTCTACCACGTCCTGCCGCAGCAGCAGGCCGGAGGAATACTGCAGCAGGGAGTCGTCGATGGTGTAGCTCTCCCCCAGCGTCCGGGCGGTGACCGCCTCCAGGTCCGACGCGGCCTCCTCCGCTGCGGATTGGGAGCCCACAGCGGCAATCACCTCGCCGTCGTACAAAACCGTCGTCCCGAAGGTGTAGACGGAGAAGAACAACCCGATGGCAGCCGCCACGCAGCCGCCGCACAGCAGCATCGCTGGATGCAGGCGCCAGCGGTGCCCCAGCTTGGCCCGCAGGGCAGAGACCCGCTCACGCCGCTGCTTCCGGCTGGCGCGGATCCGTTCGCCCAGCAGCCCCCCCAGAGTGGGCAGCATTCCCCAGGCCAGCAGAAGCAACTGCACAGGAAGCCGCTCAGACTCCGGGAACCGCTTTGCCTTTTTCTCCCGTACCAGACGCCGCCAGTGGCGGCGGGTATTCTTGGCCTTTTCCGCCAGCGCCTGGCAGCCGGTCACCACAGGGCTGATCTCCCCCTCCGTGTCCTGCCAGGACTGCACAGCCTGCCGCAGCCTCCGGCGCCGGGGCTCTGTCCGTCGGGACGGACCAGCGGGCTCCTCTCCCCACTCGGGGATCAAGGGCTTCACCGCCGTCGGTGCGGATACGGGCTCCGGCTGCACCTCCGGGGGCTTGGGCGGACACTTCCTCTCCCGCTCCGCCTGTCCGGCAGCCAGACGCTTGCCGCCGCGGCGGGACTGCCGGGCGGCATGATCGCTTTTCTGAATATGTTCGCTCATATCGTCTCCGTAAAATCCAGCGAAATAGTTACAATTTGTTACCGTTTGTAATCATACGCCATTTCCCGCTTCCAGTCAAGTCTAAAATTGTTAAAAAAGTTCTTCAATTTCTTGTGTTTCCATCAATTTCCGCACCACAGCATCTGGTAGGGTCCCACACTTTTGCCAGAAGCGCCCTGCTGCCGGGCGCAAATTTTTGTGATGATATTTTGATTTTCCAATTGACCCCGACGGCGAGTTGTGTATAATGAGAATAGTCTAAATACGTTCCCAAATCTGTACGTTTTTGGAGGAAATCAGAGATGTTTGAATTTTTGATCAAAAAGCTGAAGGCCCATCCCCGGAAGATTGTCTTCACTGAGGGCACGGATCCCCGCATTCTGGAGGCGTCCGCCCGCTTGCTGTCCGGTACCTTCCTGACCCCTGTGCTGGTGGGCAATCTCGATGAGATCCAGGCTGCTGCCGAGGAAGCCGGCTTCAACATCCGGGGCGCTGAGATCATTGATCCCGAGGCCTTCCCCGACATGGAGAAGATGGTCTCCACCCTGGTGGAGCTGCGCAAGGGCAAGATGAGTGAGGAGGAGTGCCGCAAGCTCCTCAAGCAGGCCAACTACTTCGGCACCATGCTGGTGAAGATGGGCTATGCCGACGCTCTGCTGGGCGGCGCCACCTATTCCACCGCCGACACGGTCCGTCCCGCCCTGCAGATCATCAAGACCAAGCCCGGCAACAAGATCGTGTCCTCCTGCTTCATTCTGGTCCGTCCCTCTGCCACCGGCGACCGCGAGGTTCTGGCCATGGGCGACTGCGCCATCAACATCAAGCCCACCGAGGATGAGCTGGTGGAGATCGGCCTGGAGACCGCCACCACCGCCAAGGTCTTCGGCATCGATCCCAAGGTGGCTTACCTCAGCTATTCCACCCTGGGTTCCGGCAAGGGCGAGGATGTGGACAAGATGCGCAATGCCTGCAGCAAACTCAAGGCCCTGGCCCCCGATCTGGATGTGGACGGCGAGCTGCAGTTCGACGCCGCCGTCTCTCCCCGCGTGGCCCGCACCAAGTGCCCTGACTCCAAGGTGGCCGGCCATGCCAACACCTTCATCTTCCCGGACATCAACGCCGGCAATATCGGCTACAAGATCGCCCAGCGTCTGGGTTCCTTTGAGGCTTACGGCCCCATCCTGCAGGGTCTGAACGCCCCCATCAACGATCTGTCCCGGGGCTGCAACGCCCAGGAGGTCTACTCCATGGCCATCATCACTGCCGGCCTGTGCGAGGACTGATTGCCGTACATCCCATTTTCCATACAGCAGACAGCGGCGGACGCTTTCGCGGTCCGCCGCTGTTTTTTTGTTCATTGCAACCGGCGGTTGCGGAATCGCCAAGGGACCTTGATGGACAATCCCGCCGCCCTCTGCTATGATGGTCGCAGAATTGAAGCGGGAGGCGAGACCATGACCTTGGGAGAACGGCTGATTCAGCTGCGGGCAAAAGCAGGGCTCAGTCAGGATACCCTGGCGGAGCAGCTGGGAGTATCCCGGCAGTCTGTCAGCAAGTGGGAAAACGACGCCAGCGTACCGGATTTGGAGAAGTTGGTGAAACTGAGTGGAGTGTTCGGCGTATCTCTGGATGAACTGGTGAAGGGAGAGGTCCCGGATTCGGCGGCCCCCGCCGTAAAGGCCGGCGTGACGGCAGAGGAACTTCGGCTCCACCGGCAGAGGCTGGTGGGGATCGCGTTTTTTCTTTCCGCCGTGGTGCTCTATTCCTATGCGCTAACCGGGCCAATCGCGGTGTGGCCGCTACTCATGTGCGGAACCGCCTGTTTGTTCCGCAGGAAGTTTTTAGCCATCATCTGCAGCTGGGGTGTATGGCTGGCGCTTTTTTCGATTTTTGGCCCCAGTTTGATGTGGCTTCCTTCCGGCAACTCTGTCACCTGGATGGCCGCCTTCTGGCTGACCATTGCGTTGTTGTTCCTGACGGTTCAAACCATTCGCCGTCCCCCGCCCGTCCCTGTTTGCTGGCTGCTTCTGGTCGCCTTTGCGCTCCAATATGCCGGTACCCGCAGCATTTGGACGTCCATCCATCGTCCGGGTCTGCTCCAGTTCTTTCTGCTTCGTTCGGGTGGAAAGTTCCTGATACTGTATTGGTTGGTGATGCTTCTTCTGGTGTCCGTCCATACCATACGAGAATTCGTTGTTTCCCACCGGCATTCCACCGGGAATCTATCCAAATCGTAAATTTTTTTGCAATAATTCCTTTTCGTATTAAAAACAAAGCCGCCCTGTCGGGCGGCTTTGCGCTGTGCTTTCGCTGCTTACTTCAGGTTGAAGAACGCCTTCATGCCGGGATACTGCGCCACGTCGCCCAGCTCCTCCTCGATGCGGAGCAGCTGGTTGTACTTAGCCACCCGGTCGGTGCGGCTGGGGGCGCCGGTCTTGATCTGGCCCGCGTTGACGGCCACGGCGATGTCGGCGATGGTGGCGTCCTCGGTCTCGCCGGAGCGGTGAGACACGATGGCGGTGTAGCCGGCCCGGTTGGCCATCTGGATGGCGTCCAGGGTCTCGGTCAGGGTGCCGATCTGGTTGACCTTGATAAGGATGGCGTTGCCCACCTGCTTCTCAATGCCGGTGGCCAGACGCTCCACGTTGGTGACGAACAGGTCGTCGCCCACCAGCTGGACCCGATCGCCGATGGCCTTGGTCAGCATGGCCCAGCCCTCCCAGTCGGTCTCGGCCATGCCGTCCTCCAGGGAGATGATGGGATAGTTGTCGGCAAACTTCTTCCACATGTTCACCAGCTGCTGCTGGGTCAGCTTCTTGCCGGACTTGGGCTGGACATAGCACTTCTGCTCCTCGTCCCACCACTCGGAGGAGGCGGCGTCGATGGCGATCTTGAAGTCCTCGCCGGGCTTGTAGCCCGCGGCCTCGATGGCCTGGACAATGACCTTCAGGGCATCCTCGTCCTTCTTCAGATTGGGGGCGTAGCCGCCCTCGTCGCCCACACCGGCAGCGGGAGTGCCGTTCTCCTTCAGCACAGCCTTCAGGGCGTGAAACACTTCGGCACAGCGGCGCAGGGCCTCCCGGAAGGAGGGGGCGGAGACAGGCATAATCATGAACTCCTGGATCTCCACATTGTTGGTGGCGTGGGCGCCGCCGTTGAGGATGTTCATCATAGGCACGGGCAGCTGCTTGGCGTTGACGCCGCCGATATAGCTGTACAGGCTGGCGCCCAGGCTCTCGGCCGCCGCCTTGGCGCAGGCCAGGGACGCGCCCAGGATGGCGTTGGCACCCAGGCGGGACTTGTTGGGGGTGCCGTCCAGGTCGATCAGGGCCTTGTCGATGGAGGTCTGATCCAGGACATTCATGCCGATCAGGCACTCGGCGATCTCGGTGTTGACGTTCTCCACAGCCTTTTCCACGCCCTTGCCGTTGTAGCGGCCCTTGTCGCCGTCCCGCAGCTCGCAGGCCTCATAGATGCCGGTGGAAGCGCCGGAGGGCACGGCGGCGCGGCCCATGGTGCCGTCCTCCAAATAGACCTCCACTTCCACAGTGGGGTTGCCCCGGCTGTCTAGGATCTCCCGGCCCAGGACGTCGACAATCTCAATGATCTGCTTCATAGAACTCGTTCTCCTTTATTAAAATTATAAGACAGAATCATGCGGGCGCGTTCCTCCCAAGGGAGGGCCCACCAGGGATTTCCGGTGCTATTATATCGGTAATCGTTTACTCTGTCAAGCAAACCGGATATTTCCAGTGAAAAAAGTGCGCACTCCTGTCACAGAAGGACGGCGCTGCTGAGAATCTCAAAGGCCTCCTGACAGGGCAGGCGCTTTTTCTCCATGGGCGGCAGGCTGTCGTCAAACCGGCGGGCTTCCGCTTCGTCAAACACAAACGCCGGGCTCTGGCGGTATATCCAGCTTTTTCCCGCCAGGGTGCCGGGCTCCAGTTCCTTCACCAGCATCGCGGCGGGATACGTCCCGTCCTCCAGATGGACCCGGTGCTTTTTGCAGCTTTGGAAGCCGCGGCCCACGTAGTTGTTGGGATCGCCGAAGATCACAATAGCCTCGTACCCCATGGCGGACGCCCGCCGGAAGGACTCCTCCATCAGCAGCCTGCCATAGCCCCGGCGCTGCAGTCCCGGTCGGATACAGACTGGTCCAAAGGTCAGGATGCCCTTCTCCTTCCCTGCCTCGTCCACCAGTGTGCTCTTCGTGTACATGATATTGCCGACCACACGGCCGTCCAGCTCCAGCACCAGGTCCAACTCCGGCAGAAAATCCGGGTGGGGCCGGATGGCGTGGGCCAGGTAGTGCTCCGTGCATCCTGGCGTGTAGAGGTTGTAAAACGCCTGCCGGATGATGTCCTCCACCTGCTGGTAATCGCTCACCCGCTCCGGGCGGATCGTGATGTTCTTCTCCATATCGGTTCCTCCCTGCATGAATTGGCGCCCTGCGGGCGCAGTCTGCACAGCTTGTCCTGCTCTCTATTATATGTCTCTTTCGGCTGCACGCAATGGTGGGCAGTGATTTTTTTCGTCCGGAGTGAAAGCTGGCGCGAAAAAGCGCCTCCCGCAAAAGCGGGAGGCGCCGAATCGAAAACTCACAGGAGGTTCATCAGGTTGAAGCTCAGGATCAGGCCGGAGAACACGATGGACACCGTGGAGCACAGCTTGATGAGGATATTCAGGGACGGGCCGGAGGTGTCCTTGAAGGGGTCGCCCACCGTATCGCCCACGACGGCGGCCTTGTGGCACTCGGAGCCCTTGCCGCCGTGGTGGCCGCCCTCAATATACTTCTTGGCGTTGTCCCAGGCGCCGCCGGCGTTGGACATGAACACCGCCATGGCAAAGCCGGTGACGGACACGCCGCCCAGCAGGCCCACCACGCCGGTGGGGCCCAGCACCAGGCCGGTAGCCAGAGGCACGATGATGGCCAGCAGGGCCGGCACCACCATCTCATGCAGGGCGCCCTTGGTGCACAGGGACACGCAGGAGGCGTAGTCCGGGTCTGCCTTGTACTCCATGATGCCCGCGATCTCCTTGAACTGGCGGCGGACCTCCACCACGATGGACTGGGCCGCCTTCTGCACCGCGCTCATGGTGAAGGCGGAGAAGACGAAGGTCAGCATGGCGCCGATGAACATGCCCACCAGCACCGTGGGGCTGGTCAGGGTGAAGTTCAGCATCTCCTCCGTGTTCTCCTGGACGATGTTCACGTAGCTGACCAGCAGGGCCAGGGCCGTCAGGGAGGCGGAGCCGATGGCGAAGCCCTTGCCGGTGGCGGCGGTGGTGTTGCCCAGGGAGTCCAGGGCGTCGGTCCGCTCCCGGACGCTCTCCGGCAGGCCGCTCATCTCCGCGATGCCGCCGGCGTTATCTGCCACGGGGCCGTAGGCGTCCGTAGCCAGGGTGATGCCCAGGGTGGACAGCATGCCCACGCCGGCGATGCCGATGCCGTACAGGCCCTGGTTGAAGGCCGCAGTAAAGGCGCCGGCCTTATCCACGATCTCCATGCTGCCGCCGGCGGCGAAGTAGCTGACCAGCACCGCAGCCGCCACGATCAGGATGGAGGTCAGAGTGGACTTCAGACCCAGGGAGATGCCGCCGATGATGATGGTGGCGGAGCCGGTCTCGGAGGCGGCCGCCAGCTCCTGAGTGGGCTTATAGGTATCAGAGGTGTAATACTCGGTGAAGTAGCCGATGGCGCAGCCGCCGATCAGACCGCAGAGGATGGCCACATAAACGCCCATGTGCCCATCCAGAATGAAATAGGTCAGGGGCGCCGCCAGGATGGCGGAGAGAACAGCGGCGGTGTAAGTGCCGGTCCGCAGGCTCTTCAGCAGGGACTGCTGGGTGGCGTTCTCCTTAGTCTTCACCAGGAAGGAGCCGATGATGGAGCAGATGATGCCGCACACGGCCAGGGCCACGGGCAGCAGCAGGCCGCCCCAGCCGTAGCCGCCCACAGCGCCCAAGGCGAAGGTTGCCAGGATAGAGCCCACATAGCTCTCATACAGGTCCGCGCCCATGCCGGCCACATCGCCCACGTTGTCGCCCACATTGTCGGCGATGGTGGCGGGGTTCCGGGGATCGTCCTCGGGGATTCCGGCCTCAACTTTGCCCACCAGGTCGGCGCCCACGTCGGCGGCCTTGGTGTAGATGCCGCCGCCCACACGGGCGAACAGAGCCATGAAGGAGGCGCCCATGCCGTTCATCACCATGATATTGCCCAGGGACACCGGATCATTGATGCCGAAGGCATAGCGCAGCAGGAAAAACCAGATCGTGATGTCCAGCATGCCCAGGCCCACCACGGTGAAGCCCATGACGGAACCGGAGGAGAACGCCACCCGCAGGCCCTTGTTCAGGCTCTCGGAGGCCGCCTGGGCCGTCCGGGCATTGGAGTTTGTGGCGATCTTCATGCCGATGAAGCCCGCCAGCATGGACCAGATGCCGCCGGTGAGGAACGCGAAGGGAGTGAACTGCGAGAGCATCTTCCCGCCGGAACCGAAAGCAATAATCAGCAGGAGGATGAACACCACCAGAAACACCTTGAACACTGTGGTGTACTGGTGCTTCAGATAGGCGTTTGCGCCCTCACGGATGGAGGCGGCGATCTTCCGCATCTTCTCGTTCCCCTCCGAGAAGGACATCACGCGGCTGCGCTGCAGCCACGCGAAGAGCAGTGCGATAGCCGCCCCGACAAATCCGATCCAGAAAAGGTCTTCCATGTTTCTCCGCTCCTTTGCAGTTGTATTTGTATACGGTACGTATATTTTAACATAGCACGGAAATTTTTCAAGAAAATATTAGGTAATTTTGCGTGCAGACAGCTACGTTTTCGCGTTTTCCACAAAGTTCCTGTTTTTTGGCTCCCACTTTTCATTCATTTGGGCAGATTGCCTCTTTACAGGACGCCTGACCTGAAATCCAGCGGATTTTTTTGTGAAAAATGCCCTCAAACCGCAGTCTGAGGGCCGTATACAGCAATATGGTTCTGATTTTGAGCTGCAACCCATCCAGCTCTGCTCAATAGATCAAGTGGAAATCGGTGAAGACCCAGCGGTCTTCCAGAAATTCATAGGGGAATGCATAGGACTCCACCCCTGTCACGGTAGAGCCGCCGTCTGCCAGCAGATCCACCTCTACTATGACAGAGTATCCCGCCTGGCCGTACGGCTTGATCTGGATGTCCGCCTGACCCTTGGACTCGTCCCGCTCCCGGCTGGTAGGCAGAACATACAGGGCCCCGTCCACATCCTGATACAGGGGATGGGCTCCGCCGGAGGCCAGCAGCGCATCCACCAGCTCCTCTGAAAACAGGCCCCGCAGATAGGCCCGCAGGTCTGCCAGATTTTCCATGCCCGGGTACTCCACCGGATAGTAAAGCCAGCCGTCTATGGTCTGCGTCTTCTCTCCGCAGGGCAGCGTCTCCAGGCTGAACCAGCCGTACGCCTCCTCCGCCCGGAAATAGGCCGCCTGGATCTCCTCGTCCGTCAGGGGACGGGCCTGACCCTCCAGCCTGACGGCGGACAGACCGCCCTCCGCATCCGGTGCAGAGGCCTCCGCAAAAACGGAAGGCGCTTCTCCCGCCGCCCCCTCGTCCGCGGCGGGCCCGCCGCACCCGGCCAGCGCCCACAGCGCCAGTGCCAGAAACAGCACGCTCCACCTCTTCATAGCTTCCTCTCTCCTTCTCCCAAACGGGCCGCCGGCACCGCGGGGCCCACAGCCGCAAGGCTCTCCTCTCTGGTATCAGCGTATCACAGTTTGCAGAAAAATGCCATTCATTTTTTTACTTTTTTCCGTTTTTTCGACAGTTTTTTTGAAAAAGCCGCAAAAATGCCGCCCGGAACATTCCAGGCGGCAGAGGAGATCGGTCTCCCCGGGGAACTGCATATCGTCAGCGGAGCGAACCACATCCGCGGAAACTGTCAAGCGCCGGGCCGAAAAAAGAAAAATCCACGCCTCCGGCGTGGCTCTCCATCGGATTCCGTTCTCACCGCTCGCTGTGCTTCCAGCCGGCGTCCGTAAAGATCAGGTCGTCCACATCATCGAGATCCCGCCAATTCCAATTCATCATACTGCTCCCTCCTTTCTCTCTGAGGATTACAGAATTCAGTATAGCAGGGTGGGCAGCCGTCTGCAAGGGCAGGAATATACAGTTTACATAAAATTTTTGCAAAGTTTTTGTGCAGGATTCTTCTCCCAGTAGGCCGAAACCATACGGAAGCCACCCGCCATTTCCGTCTTCTTTGTGTATTTTTCCACTCGTCATGTCCATACTATTTATGGTATAATAGCCGCGAAGCGGCTATTATACTGGCCGGGCATCTGCTCCGCGCCTGCGGAGGCGCCTTTTTGCAGCGCCCGCGCTTCCTACATTCGGATTTGCTTTTTCCACGTCTCGGACGTGCTGCGTTCCGCGGCGGAGGAGGCCGCGTTCACCATGCCCAAGCATCCCAAGCGCCGCACCCGGCGGAACCTGGCCGTGCTGGCCCTGTCCGCCCTGTGCCTGACCGGATTTCTCTACTGGGACAACACCGCTCTGCAGGTGACCCGGTTTGACCCTGTCTTTTCCGATCTGCCCGCCGGTTTTGATGGCTGCCGGATCGTGGTCCTCAGCGACCTCCACGGCGCCTCGTTCGGTGCGCACAACGCGGACCTGCTGGCGGCTGTGGCCGCGGAGCAGCCGGAGTACATCTTTTTTCTGGGGGATCTGGAGGACAAGTACCGGGGGCCGGAGGACGGCTACCCGGCGGAGACCGCCCGGGGACTTTCTGCCATTGCCCCCACCTACTACGTCACCGGCAACCACGAGTGGGCCGTGGGCGGAGTGCCGGCGCTGAAGGAAATCCTCACCGCCAACGGCGTCACGGTGTTGTCCAACCAATTCGTGCCCCTGGAGCGGAACGGGGACACCATTGTCCTGGCGGGCATCGACGATCCCAACGGCTACGCCGACCAGAAGACGCCGGAGGAGCTGGCCGCCGAGGTCTACGCCGCCTGCGGCGACCCCTTCTGGATCCTGTTGGCCCACCGGAACAACCGGTTTGCGCGCCAGTACAGCCTGCTGGGGGCGGATCTGGTGTGCTCCGGCCATGCCCACGGCGGCATCGTCCGCCTGCCCGGGACGGACGGGCTGTTCTCCCATGACCTGGACCTGTTTCCCTCCTATACCGCCGGGCTGTATGAAGAAAACGGCTCCGTGCTGTTCGTCACCCGGGGCCTGGGGAATTCCGGGCCCTCCTTCCGGGTGTTCAACCGCCCGGAAATCGCTGTGCTGACGCTGCGCCGGGCGGAGGGCTAGTTCCGGCGGCAGGCTTCCGAGAGCCGCAGGCCCAGGGCAAGGCCCTGGCAAAAGCAGAACAGCCCATAGCCCCGGACCGGGTCCTCCCGCAGATACTCCGGCCACTGGCCTGAGTCCGGAGCCGGGCCCCAGGCGAGGAAGAGTTCTTCCATGGTATCAGGTATTTCCTGCATGATAAATCCCCTTCCAAAAATACAGTTATATGTGCTATCATTGGAATAGTACATAGTTATCTGTGTGTCAAGGAGGTATTGCATGTTTTCCGAGAAAATTCGCCAGCTCCGGAAAGATCGCCATCTGACCCAGGCAGAAGTCGCCAAGGAGGTCGACCTGTCAGCCCGGGGCTATCAGGACCTGGAGCTGGGCGCCAAGCCGGGCTTTGATAATCTGCTCCACATCGCGGACTTCTACGATGTGTCCGTGGACTGGCTGATGGGCCGCACGGACAATCCCCATGCACACCGATGAAAGGATTTCCACCTTATGACCGAATTTCTCGCCGGACAATTTGATATCGCCGTGATCGGCGCGGGCCACGCCGGGATCGAGGCGGCGCTGGCCGCCGCCCGGCTGGGGATGGAGACCATCGTCTTTACCATCAATCTGGATGCGGTGGGCAACATGCCCTGCAACCCTGCTATCGGCGGCACCGGCAAGGGCCATCTGGTCCGGGAGCTGGACGCCCTGGGGGGCGAGATGGCGAAGGCCGCCGACGCGTGCTGCATCCAGTACCGGCTGCTGAACAAGGGAAAGGGCCCCGCCGTCTGGTCCCTCCGGGCCCAGGCGGACCGGCGGCGTTATCAGGAGTACATGAAGCACACCCTGGAGCAGCAGGACCATCTGACGGTCCGCCAGGGCGAGGTGGTGGAGGTCCGCACGGAGAACGGCGCGGTTTCCGCCGTGGTGCTGGCCACCGGGGCGGTGTTCTCCGTGAAGGCCGTGATCCTGGCCACCGGCACATATCTGGCGGGCCGCACCATCGTGGGCGAGTGCGTGGAGGAATCCGGCCCCGACGGGATGCACGCCGCCGGACGGCTGACGGACTCCCTGCTGAAGCTGGGCCTGCCCCTGCGGCGGTTCAAGACTGGCACCCCGCCCCGGGTCAACGCCAGGAGCGTGGACTTTGACGAGATGGAGCTCCAGCCCGGCGACGCCCTGCCGGTCCCCTTTTCATACGGCACCCAATCCCCGCCGGAGAATCGGGCAGTCTGCTGGCTCACCTGGACCACGGAGGAGACGCTCCGGATCGTCCGGGAGAATCTGGACCGGGCGCCCATGTACTCCGGCGTCATCGAGGGGGTGGGCCCCCGCTACTGCCCCTCCTTTGAGACCAAGGTGGTCCGGTTCCCGGACAAGCTCCGCCACCAGCTGTTTGTGGAGCCCATGGGCCTCAACACTGAAGAATTGTACATCCAGGGCTTCTCCTCCTCCATGCCGGAGGAGGTGCAGATCCGGATGCTCCGCAGCGTGCCGGGCCTGCGCCATGCCGTGATGACCCGGCCTGCCTACGCCATCGAATACGACTGCATCGACCCCCTGGCCCTGCGGCCCACCCTGGAGTGCAAGGCTGTGCCGGGCCTATACGGTGCCGGGCAGTTCAACGGTTCTTCCGGGTACGAGGAGGCGGCGGTCCAGGGCTTTGCGGCCGGGGTCAACGCCGTGCGGAAGCTGCGGGGCGAGTGCGATTTCATCCTCTCCCGGTCGGAGAGCTACATCGGCACCCTCATCGACGATCTCGTCACCAAGGGCACCAACGAGCCCTACCGGATGATGACCTCCCGCAGCGAATACCGCCTGCTCCTCCGGCAGGACAACGCCGACCAGCGGCTGACCCGCCGGGGGTACGACATCGGCCTGGTGCCGGAGGCGCGTCTGCGGGCCGTGGAGGCAAAGTACGACGCCGTGGCCCGGGAGATCGCCCGGCTGACCCACACCGGCGTCTCCCCCTCCCCCGCCCTGGCTGCGTTTTTGGCGGAAAAGGGCACGGCGGACGCCCCGGACGGCTGTCCCCTGGTTGCCCTGCTGCGGCGGCCCCAGCTCACCTACGCGGACCTGGCCCCCTTCGACCCGGACCGGCCGGACCTGCCGGCAGACGTGGCGGAGCAGGTGGAGATCAGCGTGAAGTACGAGGGGTACATCCAGCGCCAGCAGAAACAGGTGGAGGACTTCCAAAAAATGGAGCGGCGGCGCCTGCCGCCGGATCTGGACTATTCCTCCATCCAGGGGCTGCGGCTGGAGGCCCGTGAGAAGCTGAACGCCGTCCGCCCGGCGGACCTGGGGCAGGCCTCCCGGATCTCCGGCGTCAGCCCTGCCGACGTGACGGCGCTGATGATCTATCTGGAGCGGTAGTGCGGCGCCTGCCCCTGCTCCACTCCCAGGGCCAGGCCCAGCTGGAGGCCTCTGGCAAAGGCCGCGGTACACCATTGGAGACGCAGGCCCGCCACCTGGTCGAACAGGCCGAGGCGGATGTCCTCCGGCGCGGCGGCCAGCACCTCCTCCAGCACATGGTCCTGGAAGAGCGGCTCCTGGCACAGCGCCGCCTCTGCGTACTCGTCATAGAGCCATTCGTAAATTTCTTTCACAAGCGCCCTCCTTTCACGATATTATATATCGTGCTTATTGTAACACGAGATCTTGTATCAGTCAATAGAAAGGGACCCCTCTATGGATGTGATTCTGCCTATTTTTTCCCAGCGCCTGAAGCAGCTGCGCAGGGACCGCAAGATCACGCAGAAGGCGATGGCCGAGCTGCTTGGAAAAACCGAGCGCCATTATCAGGCAATCGAGGCCGGATGCATCAACGTCCCCGCCACACAGCTGATCTTTTTGGCCGGATATTTTCAAACAAGCGTGGACTACCTGCTGGGCCTCTCGGACCAGCGGTAACGCGCTCTCCCAGAACTTAGAAAAAGCACCATGCCCCGCCGCATGGAAGGAAAGGAAGCTCCCGCCCATGATTATCGACCTGACCCACACCATCACGCCGGAGATGCCCATGTATCCCGGCTCCGCCGCCCCCTCCATCAAGCCCACCGGCTCCCTGACCCGGGACGGGTTCCGGGAGACCCAGTTGACCATCGCCTCCCACACCGGCACCCACATGGACGCCCCGTCCCACATGCTTCCCCGGGGCTCCACGCTGGAGGTGCTGCCCGCCTCCCAGTTCTGCGGCCGGGCCGTGGTGCTGGACGTATCGGACCTGCCGCCCCGGAGCGTCATCACCGCCGACTACCTCCGGGAGCAGAACGGGACCATCCGCTCGGCGGATTTCGTGCTGTTCTACACCGGCTGGGAGCGGAAGTGGGGCACCGGCGCCTATTATGACGACGATTTCCCCGTGCCGGACCAGGAGGCGGCCAAATATCTGGTTTCCTGCGGCCTCAAGGGCGTGGGGACCGACGCCCTCAGCGTGGACACCCTGCGGGATCAGCAGTTCCTGGCCCACAAAACTCTGCTGGACGGCGGTCTGGTGATCCTGGAGAGCCTGTGCCTGAAAAAGGTCGTGGGGCGCACCGACCTGATGCTTTTCGCACTGCCCCTGAAATTTGAGAACGCCGACGGCGCGCCGGTGCGCGCCATCGCGGAATTCCGGGACTTCCCGGAGGAAAAGGAGATGGAGGCGCTTTGAGAAAGTTTCTGGCCATCCTGGTGTGCAAGCTGGGCCGCGCCGTGGGCAAGCTGGTGGGCAAGGGCAGCTCTATGCCCGGCAAATTCGCCCTGAAGATCTGCCCCGATATCCTCGCCCGGGTCCAGCTGCCCAGCCACATCATCGCCGTCACCGGCTCCAACGGCAAAACCTCCACCGTGGAGATGATCGCCGCCATCCTGCGGGCCGGGGGCAAAACCGTGGTCTACAATGAAGAGGGCTCCAACCAGATCGAGGGCGTCACCACGCTGGTGCTGACCCACGCGTCTCTCACGGGCCGGGTGCGGGCGGATGTGCTGCTGATCGAGTCCGACGAGCGGTACGCAGCCCAGAGCTTCCGGTACTTCCACCCCACGGAGTTCGTCATCACCAATCTCTACCGGGACCAGCTGACCCGGAACGGCCATCCGGAGTGGGTGTATGACGCCATTCTCCCGGCCCTCCATCCGGAGACGGAGCTGATCCTGAACGCCGACGATCCCCTGTCCAGCTGCTTTGCCCGGGGACGGGACAGGGTGAAGTGGTTCGGCCTGGACCGCTGCCCCTCCGACACCGCGTCCCCCACCGGCGTGTACCACGACGGGGCCTGCTGTCCGGTGTGCCATGCCCCCATGGAATATGACTACGTCCACTACAACCACATCGGCGCTTTCCGCTGCACGAAATGCGGCCATCACAAGCCCGCCACGGACTACACCGCCACGGCGCTGGACCTGGGCCGGGGCACCCTGACCATCGACAGCTCCATCACCATCCAGCTGGCCTTCCGCAGCATCTACAACGTCTACAACATCCTGGCGGCCTATGCCGCCTGCCGGGAGTGCGGCGTGGCGGCGGACACCGCCGCCGGGGTCATCAACAACTACATCCTGAAGAACGGACGGATGCAGAAATTCACCCTGGGGGAGCACCGGGGGATGCTGCTGACCAGCAAGCATGAGAACTCCATCGCCTACGACACGAACCTCCGCTACATCCGCGCCGCCCAGGAGCCCTGCACCGTCCTGGTGATCGTGGACGCGGTGAGCCGGAAGTACTTCACCAGCGAGACCAGCTGGCTGTGGGACATCGACTTCGACCAGCTGAACGCCCCCCAGGTGCAGCGGATCATCCTCTCCGGCCGGTATTGCAACGATCTGGCGGAGCGGTTCTCCTTCACGGACATTCCCCGGGAAAAGGTCACGGTCCAGGCGGACATCCCCGCCGCGGCGGCGGAGCTGAAGGCGGACGGCAGTGAAAACGTATACGTGGTCACCTGCTTCTCGGACCGGGACAAGATTCTCTCCCAGGTGGTAAAGGAGGCGTGAGGACATGGAACTGAAGATCATCCACTTTTATCCGGATCTCATGAGCCTCTACGGCAGCTATGCCAATGTGTCCGTCCTGCGGCGGTATCTGGAGGCCCTGGGCTGCGCCGTCACGGTGCAGGCCGTCGTCCCGGGGGAGGGCGCAGACATCACCGGCGCCGACTTTCTCTTTATGGGAGCCGGCACGGAGCGGGCCCAGCGGTTTGCGGCGGAGGACTTCGCCCGGTATAGCGCGACGGTGAAGGCCGCGGCAGAGGACGGCACCGCCATGCTGTTCGCCGGCACAGCTATGGAGCTCTTAGGCGCCTCTGTCACCGACAGGGACGGGGACACGTATCCCGGCATCGGTCTGGCCTCTTTCACCACGGTCCAGGGCAAGCGGCGGATCGTAGGGGATGTGTACGGCGTTACAGCCCTGTTTCCGGAGGCCGTGGTGGGCTTCATGAACAAGTGTGGCCAAATCCGCGGCGTGGAGGCGCCGCTGCTCACCGGTCTCTCTCTAGGCTTCGGCAATGAGGCGGAGAAGGGCCCGGAGGGCTTCCACTGGAAGAATGTGTTTGCCTCTGAGCTCACCGGGCCGGTCCTGGTAAAGAACCCCCGGCTGCTGGAGGCTGTGGCGGACGCCATCTGCACCCGGCGGGGCATTTCCCTGCCAGAGGAGCGGCCGTCCTTTCCCTATGCGGAGGCGGGCTACGCCATCACAGCAGAGCAGCTGAAGCTGCGGGCCGAGGCCCGGCAGTGATTGCAGGGAGAATCCGCCAGGACGGCTGCCTGTGGGCGGCCGTCCTGTTTTTTGCAGAGGCCCGCCGGGGCCGTGCGCATCCAACTCCAGCCACAGACTGACGCAGGGAAGCGCGACCATCGGGGACATTGCCCGGAAAACGGACCGGGGAGCGGTTGCAAGCCGCTCCCCGGTCTTATTTTATTCCGTATTGCTTAAAACCTCATTGTGCTTATCCACCACGCTGATCTCCAAATCCCGGTAATCCGCGGTGTTCGGCTCCTCCGTCACCCGCAGCAGCCAGGGGGCCTCATACTCCGTATCCAGCAGCTGCCCATTCTGTGTCACCACACAGTAAGGTGTAAAATTCTCTCCCAGGATGAACCAGTCCCCCGCCCGCTGCTCCATACCGGTGATCTCGATGGGTACCATGCCCATCTCCATCTCCGTGGGTCTGTAGCGGGCCTCGCCCTCATAGCAGTATCCTTTTCCATAGAGGGCGTCATATTGCAGCATCCGCAGGTCCGCCCGGTATGTAGGCTCCTCCCGGCAGGTCTGCTGGAAGGCGGTCATCAGCCCGGTGGTGATGCCCAGGCGGCCCAGCACAGTGGCGGAGAGCTGATAGGCCGCCAGGGGCTCGTCCTGCTGTTCCAGCCCAAAGTTGTCCCAGATGATGTACTCTGTGCGGTAGAGGCTGCTGCTCTCCATGTTCTCGGCCTCCAGCCCCAGCGCCGGCAGGTGATCGCCATAGAGCACCAGCACCGTCCGCTCATCCCGGGCCTCCAGCTCCTGGATCAGATCCCCCACAAAGGCGTCCATCTCATGAATCTGGTTCACATAATACTCCAAAGCCCAGCGGTACGCCTCATCGGGGCACGCTTCCACCGTGACGGCCGGGTCCTCCAGCTCCGGCTCCATGGGGTATTTGCCGTGGCCCTGCACAGAGACCGTGAACACCAGATCCGCCTGGTCCTCCGTCACATCCAGCGCCTGGAGGATCTGGTCCTTCAGCACGCCGTCCTTAGCCCAGTTGGTGGGCGTCTTCTCCACCGCAGGCATATACTCCAGGGCGGTAAAATCATCAAAGCCCAGATTGGGATAGACCTCGTTCCGGCTGTAAAAGGCCGCCCGGTGATTGTGGATGGCATGGGTCGCGTAGCCATTTTCCTTCAGGTCGTAGGCCACAGACTCCACGGTCTGATCCTTCAGGCAGGTCTGGAAGGGGTACTCCCCGGGTCCGAAGAACCGGCTGCTCATACCGGTAAGCACCTCGAACTCTGTATTGGCTGTGCCCGCGCCCACCACCGGCACCGTCAGATAGCCGGAGGAATACGCTTCCTTCAGCGCCGTCCAGTTGGGCACCGGATCCTCCGACAGCTCCAGGCCCTGGATCATGGATGGATCAATATAGGACTCCAGCTGGATGAAGATCACATTCACATCCGTCTGCGGATCGGCGGAGAGCGCCGCCGTCTTCTCCTCCACCGACCGGACAATATCCGCCACCGCCTTCTGGCTGTAATTGGCCGGGCGGCGGATCCCCCGGTTCAGCCAGGTCTGCAGGAAGCAGTAGGAAAAGCCGTAGTCCTCGTAGGCAAAGGCCAAGTTGGCAAACTGGTCTGACAGGTTGCCTGTGAAAAAGGCCAGGGCGCATCCGCCGCCCATCAGGGCGCCGGAGACCGCCATCGCTCCGATGCCGGTGAGAATCCGGGTCCGCAGCGGACAGCTGCTGCGGGGCCCCTTCCAGAACAGCAGCACCAGCCCTGCGGCCACCAGCACCAGCGCCGCGATCAGCAGAATGATGTAGCCGGTGGAGAGATAGTTGGGGACCGTGTCCAGCCCCGTTTCAAACACCGTCAGATCCGCCACGGTGAAGGGCGTCATACGGTTGAGGAGGATGAACCCGTTCACGCCGCCGCAGATCAGCCACAAGAAGGACACCAATGCGCACCAGAACGCCCGCCGCCGCAGAAAAAAGGCGGGGCAGAGCGTCAGCAGTACAATCAGGAAATTCACCAGAAATGCCAGCGGTTCCTCCGTCATAAAGCGCCAAAAGCCGGCGGGCCCATCTGTGAAGCTCTTGTGATTGAACAGCTCCACCACGACGGTGACCGCTAAAGCCAGCAGCGGAAGATACAGGAACGCTCTGCGTTCCTGTCGATGCCGTTCGGCATCCGCGGCCGCCGGCGGCAATGTCTGTTGCATCGGAATGACCTTCTTTCTTTTCATAGATTTTTTATTATAGCGCCTTTCCCTCTGCAATTCCATGAATTTTTTGCGAACTTTTTTCTTTTTCTTTTCTAAAATTTCATCTGATTTTGAAGAAAGTCTCCCTGCTCCATCGTATTGGAAACTGCGGCGGAAACCTCTTGACAGGCGGCCCCGTTTGTATTATTGTACTATCGTAATAGTACATTGAGAGGAGCGGATTTCATTTGCAGCAGCGATCCAAGTTCATTCAAAGAACCAGCGCTCTGGCGCTGGCGGCGGTCCTGGCACTCGGCATGGGTGTTCAGGCGGCCGGACCGGGCGCATCCACAGTGGATGACCGGCGGGAGGACCTGACCATATTTTATGAGACGCTGAAAGACAGCCATCCGGATCTTTTTGCCAACACGCCGGAGGAGACCTTCCTGGCCCGCAAAGCAGAGCTTACAGAGCATCTGGACAGCGCAAGCGACGTAGAATTTCTCTTCGGCCTGCAGAGTCTGGCCGCGCTTGTGGGCGACTCCCACACCAGCGTCCAGGTGGCGGACAGCGTGGTGGACCAGCTGAATGCCTATCCCATGGTGCTGTCCTGGCGGGACGGGCACTGGTACCTGACCACAGTTCCGGCTGAGGAACAGGATCTGCTGGGCGCGGAGGTCACCGCCATAGGCGGCCGCTCTATGGCAGAGGTGGTGAAGACCTTTGGCCGCGTGCTCAGTGCCGACAACCCGGTGAAGCTGCGGCGGCAGTACCGGCAGGTGTGCAATGTGGCGGATTACTACGCCTATCTGGGTCTGGCAAAGGCGGGTGAGCCTCTGGCCCTCACCCTGGCTGACGGCAAGACCGTCTCCATCGCTCCCATGCCCTACCTCTCCCTGGGAGAGGCGGAAATTGTCCAGCTAGGCGCTGAGGTGCCCCAGCCCGCCACTGCCCGCCAGAAGTGCAATTACTGCGCACTTCCGCTGAGCGGGCAGGTCTACTATATCCAGTACAACGTCTGCCAGGAGGACCCGGCGCTGCCCATGGAGGACTTTGCCGCCCAGGTGCAGGCGGACCTGGAGGCCGGAGGTTACAGCCGCGTTCTCGTGGACCTGCGGAACAACGGCGGCGGGTCAGACGGCGTAATCTGGCCTCTGCTGTCCGTCCTGCGGCAGGAGATGGATGATGGGACCGAGGTGGTGGGACTCATCGGAGAGGCCACCTTCTCCTCTGCCATCATCAATGCCGTAGAGCTGCAGGAAATGGGCATCCCGCTGGTGGGAGAGCCTGCCAGCGGCAGCGTGGACCACTTTGGCTCCGTCAGTGGCTTTTCTCTGCCCAACTCCGGCATCCAGATTGGTGTCTCCTCCAAATACATCGACCTGGGCACCCTGCTGGACGCCGACGCCGGACGGGGCGTGGAGTCTCTGGAGCCGGATATCGCCGTTCCCCAAACCATGGCGGATACCCTGGCGGGCAGAGACACCGCTGTGGAGTGGCTGCTGGCCCATCCGGAGACGCTGGAACAGCGGGAATACCCGGATGCGCCGCTCACCCGGGGGCGGTTCGTGGGGCTGCTGTATGCTGCGGCCGGGTCCCCTGCCGCAGCGGCGGAGGCCGGTTTCCAGGATCTGCTGGGCATCGAGTGGTTCCTGCCGGCGGTGAACTGGGCCGCGGAGACCGGCGTCACCGGCGGTACGGCGGAGGGCGCCTTTGCGGCCGCCCGGCACCTCACCTGGCAGGAAGCCGCCGTCTTTCTCGTCCGCACTGTGGAGGCCCTGGGGCTGGAGCCGGAGGCTGTCCGCACCGCGCCTCTGCCCGATGCGCTGGCGGAGGGTGCCTGGGACCAAACCGCTCTGGAACTGGCCTGGGAATGGGGCCTGCTTCCGGAAGACGCGGGCAGTGCCGCCGAAATCGCTCGGGTCCAGGGCGGGGCCATGGCGGATGCCTTTGCGGCCCTGCTGTAACCCCACGAATCGTCTGACCAGAAACAGCCCCCGGACGCTGCGGCGTCCGGGGGCTGTCTCAACCTCTCTGACGGCGGTGTGCCGCTGTTCTCTGACGGGCTGTCTTCCAGGCGCACGTCCCGGCAGAGAAAAGGACCGCGGGATAACTCCCGCGGTCCTCTGATATGGTATATGCTTACTCGCTGTACATGGCCTTCAGCTTCAGCAGGTGCTGATAGCGATCCATGGCAGCTTTCTCGTTGCGCTGGAACAGCTCGCCGGCGCGGTCGGGGAACTCGCGGGTCAGACGGCTGTACCGGGCCTCGTTCATCAGGATCCTTCTGGCAGTTCATCATGCCGCCCTTGATGCTGTGCATCTCGCAGGGGGCTGTAGCCGATGATCAGGGACGGGCCGTGATAGGCCTCGGCCTCGGTGATGGCCTTGATGGTCTGAGCGGGGTTGGCACCCATGGCCACCTGAGCCACGTACACGTAGCCGTACTGCATGGCGATCTCCGCCAGGCTCTTCTTCTTGACCTCTTTACCGGCAGCGGCGAACTGCGCCACCTGACCGATGTTGGAGGCCTTGGAGGCCTGTCCGCCGGTATTGGAGTACACCTCGGTATCGAACACGAAGATGTTCACATCCTCGCCGGAGGCCAGGACGTGGTCCAGACCACCGTAACCGATGTCGTAGGCCCAGCCGTCGCCGCCGAAGATCCACATGGACTTCTTGGACAGGAACTCCTTGTCCGCCAGAATCTCAGCAGCCAGCTTGCAGGCGTCGCACTGGCACAGCGTCTCGCCCTTTGCCTTCAGCTCCTCGCCGAAGGCATGGATCTCCGCCTTGGGATTGGCCAGCAGCTCGTCCACAGTGCAGATGCTGCTCTCCAGGGCGGCGATGTATGCCTTGGTGGCCTCGCCGTTGGCGGCGCTGTCCTCCATGGTGTCCAGCCACTTCTGGCCGGCCTCCTTCAGAGCGGGCACTGCCCAATCCTTGGCAATCAGCTCCCGGGTCAGATCCGCCAGACGGCTACGGGTGGCCTGCTGGCCCAGATACATACCCAGACCGTGCTCGCGTTATCCTCGAACAGGGAGTTGCACCAAGCGGGGCCGTGGCCTCCTTGTTGGCGCAGTAGGGAGAGGTAGCCGCAGGACCGCCCCAGATGGAGGAGCAGCCGGTGGCGTTGGAGATATACATATGGTCGCCGAACAGCTGGGTGACGAGACGGGCATAGCTGGTCTCGGCGCAGCCGGCGCAGGAGCCGGAGAACTCCAGCATGGGCTGCTTGAACTGGCTGCCCTTGACGGTGTTGTCCTGCATATCCTTCTTCTCGGCCACCTCGGAGACGCAGTAGTTGAAGACATCCTGCTGGGCGGCCTCCTGCTCCTGAGGCACCATGGTCAGGGCGTTCACCGGGCAGGCGCCGATGCAGACGGCGCAGCCCATGCAGTCCAGCGGACTGATGGCCATGGTGTACTGTACAGGTACCCTTGCCCTTGCCGGCCTTGATGTCCACGATCTTGGCGGCCTCCGGGGCATTCTTGGCCTCCTCGGCGGTCAGAGCGAAGGGACGGATGGTGGCGTGGGGGCAGACGTAGGCGCAGTTGTTGCACTGGATGCACTTGTTGGAATCCCAGGTGGGAACGGACACGGCCACACCACGCTTCTCGTAGGCGGAGGCGCCCAGCTCGAACTGACCGTCCACATGCTTGGAGAAGGCAGACACGGGCAGGCTGTCGCCGTCCATCTTGCCCACGGGCTCCAGGATCTTGTTGACCATGTTCACCAGCTCCGCGGGGCCCTCGTGCTTGACGGGCTCGGCCTCGTCCACAGCGTTGGCCCACTCGGCGGGCACGTCGAACTTCTTGTAGGCGGTGGCGCCGGCGTCGATGGCCTTGTGGTTCATGTCCACGATGGTCCTGGCCCTTCTTCAGGTAGGAGTGGGTGGCGGCGTCCTTCATGTAGCCGACAGCCTCGCTCTCGGGCATGACCTTAGCCAGGGAGAAGAAGGCGGACTGCAGGATGGTGTTGGTGCGCTTGCCCATGCCGATTTCCTTGGCCAGGTCGATGGCGTTGATGGTGTAGACCTGAATGTTGTTCTTGGCGATGTAGCGCTTGGAGGCGGCATCCAGATGGTGGCTCAGCTCCTCGTCGCTCCACTGGCAGTTGATCAGGAACACACCGCCGGGCTTCACGTCCCGGACAATGGGGAAGTGCTTGGTGATGTAGGCGGGCACGTGGCAGGCCACGAAGTCGGCCTTGTTGATGTAGTAGGAAGAGCTTGATGGGGGAGATCGCCGAAGCGCAGGTGGCTGATGGTGACGCCGCCGGTCTTCTTGGAGTCGTACTGGAAGTAGGCCTGCACGTACTTGTCGGTATGGTCGCCGATGATCTTGATGGAGTTCTTGTTGGCGCCCACGGTGCCGTCGCCGCCCAGGCCCCAGAACTTGCACTCGATCGTACCGGCGGGAGCCACGCTGGGAGCGGGCTTCTCCTCCAGGCTCAGGTGGGTCACATCGTCCACGATGCCGATGGTGAACTCGCGCTTCATGGAATCCTTCTTCAGCTCGTCATACACGGCGAAGACGGAGGCGGGCGGGGTGTCCTTGCTGCCCAGGCCGTAACGGCCGCCGATCACCTGGATGTCGGTCCGGCCGGCGTTGGCCAGAGCAGTGACCACGTCCATGTACAGGGGCTCGCCCAGGGCGCCGGGCTCCTTGGTGCGGTCCAGCACGGCGATCTTCTTGCAGGTAGCGGGGATGGCGGCAAGCAGCTTGTCCGCACGCCAGGGCCGGTACAGCCGGACCTTGATGAGGCCCACCTTCTCGCCGGCATTCAGATAGTCGATGACCTCCTCAGCCACGTCGCAGATGGAGCCCATGGCGATGATGACGCGGTCCGCGTCGGCAGCGCCGTAGTAGTTGAACAGCTGATAGTCGGTGCCCAGCTTGGCGTTGACCTTGCCCATGTACTTCTCCACCACGTCGGGCAGAGCGGCGTAGTAGCTGTTGCAGGCCTCGCGATGCTGGAAGAAGATGTCGCCGTTCTCGTGGGAGCCGCGCATGGTGGGATGCTCGGGATTCAGAGCGCGCTTGCGGAAGGCCGCCACAGCGTCCATGTCGCACATCTCCTTCAGGTCATCGTAATCCCACACGGCGACCTTCTGGATCTCGTGAGAGGTCCGGAAGCCGTCGAAGAAGTTCACGAAGGGGAACGCGGCCCTCGATGGCGGCCAGGTGGGCCACGGGAGCCAGGTCCATGACCTCCTGCACGTTGCCCTCGCCCAGCATGGCAAAGCCGGTCTGGCGGCAGGCCATGACGTCGGAGTGGTCGCCGAAGATGTTCAGCGCCTGGGTGGCCACGGTACGGGCGGAGACGTGGAACACGCAGGGCAGCAGCTCGCCGGCGATCTTGTACATATTGGGGATCATCAGCAGCAGGCCCTGGGAGGCGGTGTAGGTGGTGGTCAGGGCGCCGGCGGCCAGGGAGCCGTGAACGGTGCCGGCCGCACCGGCCTCGGACTGCATCTCGACGACCTTGACGGTGGTGCCGAAGATGTTCTTCTGACCAGCGGCGGACCACTGGTCGACCAAGTCTGCCATGGGAGAGGACGGGGTGATGGGATAGATCCCCGCCACTTCGGTAAACGCATAGCTGACATACGCAGCTGCGTTGTTACCGTCCATGGACTTGAACTTTCTTGCCATAAACTTACCTCCTATAAATGTGCTGCCCACACGACAGCATTCTGAACCAACATGAACACGGTCGCATTCCCCCGAATGCTCATGCAGTGTTATTATATCACTTGAAATTTGCCGTGTAAATAACTGCCTTGTTATTTTTTGCGCAAATTTTCTGGTTTCTGCGGAAACGTCAAGACTTCCTGGAATTTTCAGGCCAGTTTTGGAATCCGGGGTTTCTTATTTCGTCGTTTTGTGGTAAACTGACTTCCGTGAAAACGGCGGTTTTCGACAATTCGCAATCGGCTCTTCCGGCAGCGGGCGGCAGCCTGGAGCGGGAGGGCTTCTGGAGGTGGTCGTTTATGGTGGTGACGGTGCGCTCCCTGGGACTGAACGGCATTGCCGGGTATGCGGTCAGCGCGGAGTGCTTCCTCTCCGGCGGGCTGCCCGCCTTTGACATCGTGGGTCTGCCGGACGCCGCCGTGCGGGAGGCCCGGGAGCGAGTCCGGGCGGCGGTGAAGAACTGCGGGGCCAAGTTCCCCGTCAGCCGAATCACGGTGAATCTGGCCCCGGCCGGGCAGAAAAAGGCGGGCACAGTCTACGACCTGCCCATCTTTGTGGGGCTGCTGGCCGCAGGACGGGAGCTGCCGCCGCCGGCCCAGCAAGCGGCGTTTATCGGGGAGCTGTCCCTCACCGGGGCGCTGCGGGGCGTCACCGGCGTGCTGCCCATGGCCCTGGCAGCCCGGGACGCCGGTGTGAAGGAGCTGTATGTCCCGGCGGAGAACGCCGCTGAGGCCACGCTGGCAGGCGGCCTCACCGTCTACGGCGTACCGGATGTAGGGGCGCTGGTGCGCCACTTGCGGGGCGAGGAGCGCCTCTCCCCCGCCTCGGCCTGGGTGCCGGAGGTAGAGGAGGCCGCCGGGCCGGATCTGCGGGATGTGATGGGCCAGGAAAATGCCAGGCGGGCCCTGGAGATCGCCGCGGCAGGCGGCCACAACCTGCTGCTGATCGGCTCCCCCGGCGCAGGCAAGTCCATGCTGGCCAAGCGGCTGCCCTCCATCCTGCCGGATATGAGCCGGGAGGAGGCGCTGGAGGTCTCCGGCATCTGGTCCGTGGCGGGGCTGGCGGACCCGCAGCACCCCCTGCTGACCCGGCGCCCCTTCCGCAGTCCCCACCACACCGCATCCGCCGCCGCCCTCACTGGAGGCGGGCCGCTGCTGCGGCCGGGGGAGATCTCCCTGGCCCACAACGGCGTGCTGTTTCTGGACGAGCTGCCGGAGTTCCACCGGGACGTGCTGGAGGCCATGCGCCAGCCCCTGGAGGACGGCACGGTGACAGTGGCTCGCTCCGGCGGGACGCTGCACCTGCCCGCCCGGTTCCAGCTGGTGTGCGCCATGAACCCCTGTCGGTGCGGCTGGCGAGGGCACCCCTCCGGGCGGTGTACCTGCTCGGACCGGGAGGTGGCCAAGTATGTGGAGAAGATCTCCGGCCCCCTGCTGGACCGGATCGACCTCCACGTCAGTGTTCCCGCGGTGGAATACGCATCCATGCGGCGGAAAGAGACGCCGGAGAGCTCCGCCGATGTGAAGTGCCGGGTGGACGCGGCCCGGGCTGTCCAGACCGCCCGCTTTGCCGGCACCGGCGTCACCTGCAACGCCCACATGACCGCCCACATGATCGGGCAGTTCTGCTGCCTGGACCACGCCGGCGATGCGCTGATGAAGTCCGCCTTCGAGCGGATGGGCCTCACCGCCCGGTCTCATGATCGGATCCTGCGGGTAGCCCGGACCATCGCGGACCTGGACGGTGCGGCGGACATCAGGCCGGAGCATCTGGCAGAGGCCATCCAGTTCCGGAATACCGATATTTTGAAGGGATAACCGGGTCCCCGCCGCAGCCCAGCGCAGCGGACTTTACGGGGGCAAGGCGGAAGCCATTCCGTTCCGGAACCGGACATTCCCAAAGGATCAGAAAACCAGGCGGCCCCGGAATGGGGCCGCCTGGTTCACTGTGGCGGAAATAACGTGGTCAGTGCCGGTTCCAGAGAAGCAGGGCCGCCAGCAGCGGCACTCCCAGAAGCACCGCTGCCAATATTATGGCGAAGATCCGGGCCCTTTTGCGGAACCCCTCCGGCGAGTAATCCATATCTCCCTTTTTCAGGCGGTGCAGCCAGAACGTGTTCAGGCCCCAGATCACCAGGCCGATCACCGGTACGATCACAAAAACCGAAAACCATCCGTCTCCGTTGGAACCATCATACAGTGGGCTCATTCTCCAGATTCCTCCTTCCGCCAATCGCCGACTCTCCTCTTTACCGGATGAAGTTCATCATGGGACGGGGCGTGCTCTCCGGCACAGGGACCCTGCTCTCCGCCAGCACCTTCACCATCCAGGCCATATCCCGGCCCAGGCGGGCGGCCACCTCCATGCCCTCCTCGTCTTTCAGGGCCTCGCCGGGGTCCGCGCCGTGTACGGCGCCCCAGTAGTCGGAGGCGACGATGACCATCTCCATGGCGTCCATGGTGCCCAGCAGCTGCTGGTACGTCTCCATGCCGCCGCTGCGGCGCAGGGTGCACAGGGCGCCCCCCACCTTGTGGTGGAGCTGATTCACCCCGCAGCCCGCCGCCAGCATCAGCCGGTCCAGCACGCACTTCATATTGCCGGAAATACCGCCGTGATACACCGGAGCTGCCAGCAGGATGCCGTCCGCCTCGATGCAGGCGGCGATGATGTCGTTGACCATATCGTCGGTCTGGACACACCGGAGGCTGCCGGTGTTCAGGCAGTGGTAGCAGGCCATGCAGGGATGGACCTTCGCCCCGGGCTGGAACACCTGGAACTCCACCCCGGCGGCCTCCACCTCCCGCCGGACCACCTCCAGCACCTGGGCGGTGTTGCCGTTCTTTCTGGGACTGCCGTTGATGGCCACGATCTTCATAAACTTCCCCTCCATAATTTGGTTTCCCCTTGTTGTCCCTCCATTATAGCAGAGGGCTGGACGGCGGGCAAGAGCTCCTTTTCCCCCATAAAAAGAGACGCCCTGACGGGCGTCTCTTTGGGACTCTGGGGAAGATCACCAGCGGTCGTTGTCGATGTCCCGGCTGAAGATGGTGCCGGTGACGGCGTCGATCTCAAATTCGTACTCGGTCCAGCCGTTGCGGATCTCGACTTCATACTGCGCCCGGCCGTCATCCCAGTCAAACTGGCACTTCACCACCGTGGAGCCGCTGGGCGTCTCCGCCAGGGCGATCTGCTGGGCCCGCTCTGCGGTGATATAGTCACCGCTGGAAGAGTTGCTGCCGTTCCCGGAGGGGCGGCTGGTGCCGTTGTTCCAGATCTGGAAATTCTCCAGCTCCCGATCGGAGCTGAGGATGGCGCCGGTGACGGCGTCGATGTCGTAGTCATATTCGGTGGTGCCGCTGTAAAACTCCACCTCATACTTCATCCGGCCGTCATCCCAGTCCAGGTTGGCCCGCAGGAACACGGCGTTGGCCTCTTTGACACCGGCGTCATTCAGGGCGATCTGCTTGGCCCGGTCGGCACTGATATAGTTGCCGGAGGCGGAAGAGGCGCCCTGCTGGCTGGCGGTCCGGTCCGCGGTGGTCAGCTGGACCGTGCGGGTGGCCGAGTTGAAGGACACGTCCATACCCATGGCCTCGCTGATGGCCCGGACGGGGACATAGGTGGTGCCGTTGTAGAGGAACACGGGGACCTGCTTTCCGGCGGCATCCCGCGGGGTGAATCTGGCGCCGTTGAGGGTGATGCCGATGCCGTCCTCCACCTGGATGCTGCGCTTGGAGGTGGCGGTGGCCGTGACGCACAGTGCTGCGATCAGGACCGTCAGGACCAAACCGGAGCCGAAGCCCTTCCAGAAACCGTTCTGCTTCATTGTTCATTCTCCTTTTCATGTTCTGCATTCGGCGGGTCTCTCCCGCCCCTTCTGCACCATTAACGGCGCCAGAAGAGGTTTTATTGCACCGTGCGGAAAATTTTTTTATTTTTTTCGCGCCGCTGGTCCTTCCCTACAAAACAGGCTTTCTATTCCCGGAAAAATGCGCTATAATAGGGGCCGATATTCCAAACTGTTCTGATATGGAGGTCCGTTATGATGAATGCTTCCCCTGCCCCGCAGGAGATCTTTTTGCTGAAACTGGGCGAGGTGGTCCTGAAGGGACAGAATCGCCAGTCCTTTGAGGACAAGCTGCTGGCCAACGTCCGCCGCCGGGTGAAAAACTGCGGCAGCTTCCAGTGCTCCCTCCGGCAGAGCACCATCTACGTGGAGCCCCAGGGAGAGGACTGCGATATGGAGGCCGCCTGGGACGCCTGCCGCCAGGTGTTCGGCATTGCCGCCGTGGCCCGGGCCGTGCCCTGTGAAAAGACAGTGGACGCCATTGTGGAGGCCGCCCGGACCTATCTGGCGGACGCCTTTGCCGTTGCGAAGAGCTTCAAGGTGGAGAGCAAGCGGGCAGACAAGATGTTTCCCATGAACTCCATCCAGCTGAGCCAAGCTGTGGGCGGCGATCTGGCGGAGCTGTTCCCCCATGTGGCGGTGGATGTCCACACTCCCGATCTGACGGTATTTGTGGAGATCCGGGAGAAGTACGCCTACGTTCATACTCCCTCTGTTCCCGGCGCGGGCGGCCTGCCCATCGGCATGGGCGGCCGGGCGGTGAGCCTGCTCTCCGGCGGCATCGACTCCCCGGTGTCCTCCTGGATGATGGCCCGCCGGGGCGTGGAGCTGGAGATGGTCCACTTTGTCTCCCCGCCCTACACCTCCCAGCAGGCCCAGGACAAGGTACTGGAGCTGGCCCGGCTGCTGACTGCCTGGACCGGGCGGCTGCTGGTCCACATCGTCCCCTTCACGGAGATCCAGGAGGAGATCCGCCGCAGCTGCCCGGAGGATCACTTCACCCTCATCATGCGCCGGTTCATGATGCGCATCGCCGAGGCCATCGCCAGGAAGGCCAACGCCGGCGCCCTGGTCACCGGCGAGTCCCTGGGCCAAGTGGCCAGCCAGACCATGCTGGCCCTGGGGGTCACCGAGGATGTGACCTCCCTGCCGGTGCTGCGGCCCCTGATCGGCATGGACAAGGTGGAGATCATCCGCATGTCCCGGGAGATCGGGGTGTTCGACACCTCCATCCTCCCCTATGAGGACTGCTGCACGGTGTTCACCCCCCGCCACCCCGCCACCCGGCCCCGGCTGGAAGATGTGCGGCAGGCGGAGGCCGCCCTGGACGTGGAGTCCCTGGTGCAGAAGGCCCTGGCGGACGAGACCTGGGTGCGGGTGAAGTCCACGGATCCGACCCGGATCTGACCCGATCTGTTCCCGGCCCCGCCGCCTGTCGCCGGCGGGGCCGCTGTTTCAAAAAGGAGGTCTTTCCATGTCACACACCGCGGAGATCATCGCCGTCGGCACAGAGATCCTGCTGGGTAACATCGCCAACACCGACGCCCAGATGCTCTCTCAGAGCCTGTCCACCCTGGGCGTCAACGTCTTCTGGCACACGGTAGTGGGGGACAACCCTCAGCGCCTGCGGGAGGCTCTGGACATTGCCCGGCACCGGGCCGACATCATTCTCACCACAGGCGGCCTGGGTCCTACCTACGACGATCTGACCAAGCAGACCATCTGTGCGGCCTTCGGCCAGAAGCTGGTGCTGCACGAAGATATTCTGGAGGACATCCGGGCCTTTTATCAGTCCGCCCTCCATGTGCCCATGCCGGAAAACAACACCCAGCAGGCGGAGCTGCCGGAGGGCTGCACCGTGTTCGACAATCCGGTGGGCACCGCCCCCGGCTGCGCCTTTGAAGCGGACGGCGTCCATGTGCTGATGCTGCCGGGGCCGCCCCACGAGTGCGAGACCATGCTCCGCCGGTGCGTGGAGCCGTACCTCCGCGCCCTCTCCAAAGAGGTCATCGTCTCCCACGATATCATGACCTTCGGCATGGGCGAGAGCTCTGTGGACCAGCTGCTCCATGACCGGATGGTCCGCATGGTGAACCCCACCCTGGCCACTTATGCCAAGCCCTGCGAGGTGCGGCTGCGGGCCACCGCCAAGGCCGCCGGCGCAGAGGAGGCGGAGGCCATGCTGGCCCCGGTGGTGGCAGAGGTCCGCGCGGCTTTGGGAGACTATGTGTACGGCGTGGATGTGAAGGGCCTGGAAGCGGTGTGCTTCCAGCTGCTGAAGGAGCGGAATCTCACCCTGTCCACTGCGGAGAGCTGCACCGGCGGCCGGGTGGCGGAGCGGATCACTGCCCTGCCCGGCGTCTCCAGCGTGTACCGGGGCGGCGTGGTCAGCTACTGGACCTCTGTCAAGGCGGCGGTGCTGGGCGTGCCCCAGGAAACGCTGGACCAGTACGGCGCCGTGTCGGAGGAGACAGCCCGGGCCATGGCGGAGGGCGCCCGGCAGATCACCGGGGCAGACATCGCCGTGTCCGTCACCGGCGTGGCGGGCCCGGACCGGGATGAGCGGGACAACCCGGTGGGGCTGGTGTACATTGGCCTGGCCACGCCGGAGGGCACCTTCTGCCGGCGGACGGACTCCGGCCGCCGCCGGCGGGACCGCATCCAGGAGCTGGCCGCCAACCACGCTCTGGACGTGGTCCGGCGGTATCTCACCGGCCTGCCCATCGGATAAGCGCGCACCCAAGGGGGCCTGTGGGGCATATACTGGCCTAGCCCTTCAGAGAGGAGGCTTCTGTATATGCATTATTCTCAGGGGGATTTCTGTTATCCCCCGTGTTGTATCATTCCCACTGTTACGGTAGGCAGCACCGTCACGACACCCCCCGGCACCCGGGCCCGGGTAACCGCCTCGCCCACGCCCTGCGGTGTGGAGCTGGACTTTGCCATTCCAAGGGGTAATCCGGGCCCGGCTGGACCCCGGGGGCCAATCGGCTGCCAGGGACCGGAAGGGCCTCAGGGGCCGGAAGGACCCCAGGGACCGGAAGGACCTCAGGGGCCGGAAGGACCCCAGGGGCCGCAAGGGCCTCAGGGGACGGAAGGACCTCAGGGGCCGGAGGGACCTCAGGGGCCGCAAGGACCCCAGGGGCCGGAAGGACCTCAGGGGACGGAAGGACCTCAGGGACCGGAAGGGCCTCAGGGGACGGAAGGACCTCAGGGGCCGGAGGGACCTCAGGGGCCGCAAGGGCCTCAGGGGACGGAAGGACCTCAGGGGCCGGAGGGACCTCAGGGGCCGCAAGGGCCTCAGGGGCCGGAAGGACCTCAGGGCCCACAAGGATTCCAGGGCCCACAAGGACTCCAGGGTCCCCAAGGACTTCAGGGTCCCCAAGGACCTCAGGGTCCGTCGGGTATTCCGGCCTATGCGTCTTTTGTCACCTACCAGCAGGAGTTTTTCAACGGCAGCTCAATCTCTTTGAGTGCGGCAGCAACGGATGTGACCGGCCACATTGTGCAGGAATCTACCACTCAGCTCCTCCTGCAACCGGGAGTATATCTCATCGCCTACCACTTTGCCGCCAACCTTCTGACCGCCGGATATCTTCAAATCACACCGGGCTACGGAGGACGCGGTCATCTGGAGTACGGCGTCTACAATCGGACCGGTATCGACAATACCAGTGTATCCGGCTCTGCCTCTTTCATCATTTCCGTGGAGGAGGCTACCCGTTTTTCCCTGAACAGCAACAGCAGCGTTACCGTTCGGGACGGCGAAGCCACTCTGGTGATTCTGGCTCTGCAGCCCAGCAGAGAGGCCTGAGCTGCGCAAGACCGGGAGACCGCCTGCAGGCGGCCTCCCGGCCCTTTTCTGCCGGAGTCCAGAGGGCGGTCTCAGCCGCCCAGTGCCACGTCCAGCACCATCATCACCAGGAACCCCATCACAAAACCGCAGGTCCCCGCCCGGCTGTGGGCCTGGGGAATCAACTCCTCCACCACCACGTACAGCATCGCTCCGGCAGCAAAACTCAGCAACCAGGGCATCAGCGGGTCCACACCGGCCGCGGCCAGTGCCGCCAGCACGCCGAACACCGGCTCCACGGCGCCGGAGAGCATTCCCCCCACAAAGGCCCTGGGACGGGACCAGCCGCCCTGCCGCAGGGGCAGAGCCACGGCGGCTCCCTCCGGAAAATTCTGGATGCCGATGCCCATGGCCAGGGCCGCCGCCCCGGCAAAGCCCTCCCCTCCGGACACCAGGGCGAAGGCCAGCCCCACCGCCATCCCCTCCGGGACGTTATGTAGGGTGATGGCTGTCATCAGCAGAGTGGTCTGCCGCCAAGAGGCATCCTGCCAGGTCCGGTCCCGCCGCAGATGGGGCAGCAGGGCATCCAGGGCGGACAGGAAGACCACGCCCAACAGCATTCCGCCCGCGGCGGGCAGCCAGTCCGGCAGCGCCCCCTCTGCGGCCCGGTCGATGGCCGGCAGCAGCAGGCTCCACACGGAGGCCGCCGTCATGACTCCAGCAGCAAAGCCCAGCAGGGTCTTTTGAAAGTGGGGCCGGGGTTCCCCGGCGAAAAAAAATACCATGGCCGCGCCCAGAGCGGTCATCAAAAATGTGAAGCCCGTACCCAGGGCCGCCCAGCCAAGAGACTGCAGCATAGCACCAACGCCTTTTCTCTGATTCAGGCGGAACACCGCCCGTATGCCAGTATAAGCGGCAGGACTTCCCGGCGTGACAGGGCTTGCATCCGGGGACGATGTGTGATATGGTATAGGCAGCAGGAAAAGCTCATATAAGTTCGCTGTCATGGCGCGAACGTCTCTACGGAGCCGCCGAAGGCTCTTCTATGAGTGTCTGTTGGAAGGGGCCATCCCCTGCCGGCAGGCGCTTCTTTTCTGTCTGAAAAATCCGGAACGGAAACAAAAGGAGATTTGCCATGTCACTGACGATCATCAAGGGAACTATTCTGTCCGCTCCCACCCCGGGACAGCTGGATGCCCTGCCGGGCGGATATCTGGTGGCCGAGGACGGCCTCATCCGGGGTGTGTACGGGTCTTTGCCCGAGCAGTACGCCGGTGCCCCGGTGGAGGACTGGGGAGACGCGCTGATCCTCCAGTCCTTTGCGGATCTGCACCTCCATGCGCCCCAGTACCCCATGCTGGGGATGGGCATGGACCTGCCCCTGCTGGACTGGCTGAACGCATACGCCTTTCCCACAGAGGCCCGGTTCGCGGACACAGGCTACGCCCGGGAGATTTACAGCCGCCTGGCCCGGGAGCTTATTGCAAACGGCACCACGCGGGTGTGCATGTTCTCCTCTCTCCACACGGACGCCACGCTGATCCTGATGGAGGAACTGGAGAAGGCCGGCGTCACCGGCTACGTGGGCAAGGTGAACATGGACCGGAACGCTGCCCCCGGCCTGTTGGAGGAGACCACAGAGGAGTCCAGGCGTGAGACGCTCCGCTGGCTGGATGCCTGTCAGGACTTCCGCCTGGTGAAGCCCATGCTGACGCCCCGGTTCACCCCCTCCTGCACTGACGAGCTGATGGCGTTTCTGGGCAAACTGGCGGCGGAGCGGGATCTCCCCGTCCAGTCCCACCTGTCGGAGAACCAGGCAGAGATGGCCTGGGTGCGCCAGCTCCACCCGGGCTGCCAGCAGTACTGGGAGACCTATGCCAAATACGGCCTGTGGACCAGCCGCACCGTCATGGCCCACTGCGTCTGGTCCGATGCGCGGGAGCGGCAGGCCATGCGGGACGCCGGCGTGACAGCGGTCCATTGCGCCGACTCCAACCAGAACATCTGCTCCGGCGTGGCGCCGGTGCGGGCCATGCTGAATGAGGGCGTGAAGGTGGCCCTGGGCAGCGACATTGCCGGCGGGGACCACCTGCACATGTTCGATGTGGTGGCCGCCTCCATCCGGGCCTCCAAGGCCCGGCGGGTGCTGGACAACTGGGAGACGGATTTCCTCACGGTGCCGGAGGGCTGGTACCTGGCCACCTCCGCCGGTGCGGCATACTTCGCCGAGCAGCCGGGCTTTGCCCCAGGCAATCATCTCCACGCCCTGGTCCTGGCGGACGATGATCTTCCCCAGCCCCATCCCATGACGCCCCAGGAGCGGCTGGAGCGGGCGGTGTATCTGCGTCAGGGCGGCGCCATCCGGGCGGTCTGGAGCGAGGGACGGAAGGTATTCTCCGCAGAGGGTTGATCAAAGAGCGGGATGCTGTGTGTCCCGCTCTTTTTTGTTCCCGTCTGGGAGGCCCCCCTGGGGAGTGGTATGGGCCGGCACACCCCTAAAAGCAAACGTGCGGCGCACCCTGAAACGGATGCGCCGCATCTATTTTGTATTGCTCACGCCCCGGCAAACTGCGCCGGGTCCCGCAGGGCGTCCGCCGTTTCCCGGGGCACTTCAGCGGTAAACGTCAGCAGACCGCCCAGTCCTTCCACGCCTACAAAGCTCCCAACGCCCTCCAGGGTATCGGACAGGACCTCCGTGGTGACGGCGTTGCTGCCCTGCCGCACCTGGGTCCGGAAGACCTCCAGGTATTCCCGCTCCGCATCCGGGTCCTCCCCAGCGTGGAGGGTAGTCTCCTGCCAGTAGACATAAGTGTAGAGAGGGTCTCCCTCCGCATTCCCGTGGTCGGCGTTCTCGCCGCCGGCCTTGTTGATGAGGGCGTCGATCTCCGCCACGGCCCCGCTGTCTGTGACGGTGTACAGCTCTTTACCGGCGGCGTCCAGAATCTGGTAGTAGTGGTCCTTCACTGCCTCCTCAGCGGTGTCGGCCGCAGCTTGTTCCCCGCCGCAGGCGGTCAGCAGCAGAGTCAGGGAAAGGATACAGGGGATTATATGTCTTTTCATGGCTGCCTCCTGTGTTTTTCAGTGGGTGGGGTTCGTTGAGGGCTCTCCCCGCTGCCGTTCCCCCGGCGGTCACGGGGCATCTGGGCTGCGGGTCGATGAGGGCATGGGCCCCTGCGGATGGGTTGGATCTCCTTCTGCCCTCGTTCGCCCACCGGGATGTCAGTCAGGTATCCATTTCGCAGAAATACAGCGTGTCGCTGTCCGCGTCATACACGGCCAAGGTGACATTCAGCGAAGCCCGCTCCAGAAGGTTTTGTCCATCCCCGGCGTCACTGTGGCGGTCAATCAGGCGGTAGAAGCCATTGGCGATCCCCGGCAGCAGGGGATCTCCGCTGTCATCGGTGAGATAAGGGCCCGCGCTGAAAACTTCGCCGCCGTCCTCTCGGGTGACGCCATAGGCCAGTGCCTGGGCCGTCTCGTCCAGGGGAAGCGGTGTCCAGGCGGCGTTCGCCGCAATGGCGTCGGCTACCTGGCTGTCAGGAAACTGCAGGGCAACGCAGGAAATGCCGTCGCCGTGGAAGCCGCCGTGGGTGTCAGAAGAGGAGATCTCCTCTCCGGCGGACACATCGATGTGCAGCGCTCGGGAGATCTCCTCTGCCGGGTCCTCACTGCCGCAGGCGGTCAGGGTAAACAGCATCAAGGAAATCATGCCACATGCAAAAAGGAATTTCCTCATAGATAACGAACCCCTTATAAGATTCAAAACAGCTGCACCACGCCGTAGGTCAGCGTGGTGACGATGGCCCCGGCAATCACCACGCCCAGGAAGATGGCGGGCAGCGCGTGGCGCATCCGGATGTCCAGCAGGGCCGCCACCAGAGCCCCCGTCCAGGCCCCAGTCCCCGGCAGGGGGATGGCTACCAGAATGATGAGTCCCGGCAGGCGGTACTTCCGCACCATCCGGCCCTTCAGGTGAGCCCGGCGCTCCAGCCAGTCGATCCTGGGGCCGAAAAGGCGGGTGCCCCGGAGCCAGTCGAAGATCCGGCGGATCAGCAGCAGGATAAAAGGCACCGGCACCATATTGCCCAGGATGGACACCAGGCAGGCCGCGGCCGGGGAGAGTCCCGCCGCCACTCCCACAGGAATGGCGCCCCGGAGCTCCAGCACCGGCACCATAGCGGTGCCGAAGGTCAGCAGGATCGCTTGCATCAGGTTTTCCTCTACGGGCATGGCGGCCTCCCTTAAGATTTCCGGGGCCGTGGGATCACTCCCACGGCCCGCCGGAAGCGTATGGTCCAGTTTACTCCAGATTCAAGCGCTTTTTCAAGGTAATTGTGGTTACAATATAGAAAATCGCACCGTAGAGCACTGTCAGCAGGAGCAAAGCCACCATCGTGAAGTGGACCGCCGCCACGCCGGTGAGCTGGAAATCCAGCGTCAGCAGGAACTGGTGCAACGGCCCCTCGTCCAGCAGGACCAGAACGATGGCCCCCGCCATCTGCACCACAAACTGGAACACAAAGAAGAACGCCACGGACAGGGCCATCTTATGGTTGGCAAAGCTGTGGCCCGCCGCCAGAGCGGCATAGAACTGCAGGGAGAAACTCATGCAGGCTGCCAGCATCAGCGCCAGAAGCTCCAGCGCGAAAACGGTGCCGTTGACGGCGTAGTAGGCGGTCATCTGCTGGAACAGCTTGGGGAAAACACTCGCCAAATCCGTCAAGAAGCTCACGTTGAAGGCCGCCACAAAAACAGACAGGAACACCACCACGCCGGTGGCGATGAACCACACGGCGGAGACGATCAGCTTGCTCCACACATGCTGGTGAACCGAGGCGGGCAGAGTGAACATGATGTAGCCCTCGTCCCCCAGCAGATTTTTGTAGAACCGCTGGAGCATCAGAATGAACGCCACAATGAACACGGCGGTAATGGCCACCACATAGGCCATGACCACCAAAGCGGCCAGCATATTCAGCACAAAGTTGCCTGAGTCCATCAGCCTGGCGGAGAAATTGAAGCCCAGGGCCACCGCCAGCAGAACCAGGTACAAAGGCCCCATGATGCGGGCCGTGGCACGGAATTCGTGCTTCAAGAGTTTCGTCAGCATTTGAACACCTCCCGGAACAGGGCGTCCACGCTCATGCCCTTCTCCTCCCGGATCTCATCCACAGAGGACTGGAGCACCACCTGGCCCTGATTGATGAAAATGACCTCGTCCAGAACCTTTTCCACATCGGCGATCAGGTGGGTGGAGATAATCACTGCCGCCTCGGGATTGTAATTGCCGATGATGGTGGAGAGGATGTAGTCCCGGGTGGCGGGGTCCACGCCGCCGATGGGCTCATCCAGCAGATACAGCTTTGCCGCCCGGCTCATCACCATGATGAGCTGCACCTTCTCCCGGGTTCCCTTAGACATCTGCTTGATCCGCTGGGTCAGGCGGATGTTCAGATGGGTGAGCATCTCCTCCGCCGCCTTCCGATTGAAGTCCCGGTAGAAGTCGCCATAGAAATCCAGCAGCTGCTTCACGGACATCCAAGTGGGGATGCAGGTCCGCTCCGGCAGGTAGCTGACGCTGGCGTGGCTCTCCTTTCCAGGGGCCATATCGCATACCAGCACCTCTCCCTCGCTGGGGGTCAGCAGGCCGTTGGCCAGCTTGATGAGGGTGGTCTTGCCGCTGCCGTTGGGGCCCAGCAATCCCACGATCCGGCCCGGTTCCACCGCCAGGCTCACATGGTTCAGCGCCGGCGCGTTGCCGTAGTGCTTGCTCAGATCTTTACATTCCAGAACTGCCATTGTCTTCTCCTCCCTTGGTCTCCTCCTGCCGCAGCAGCGTCAGGATCTCCTCCCGGCCATAGCCCAGGTGGGTCATGGCCTCCAGGAACGCCTGAATGTGGCGCTCCGCCAAACTTCTCTTTGCAGATGCAATCATGGCCTGATCCTCCGTCACAAATCTACCCGTGGTTCGCTGGCTGTATACCAGTCCGTCCCGCTCCAGCTCCGTCAGGGCCCGCTGCATGGTGTTGGGATTCACCCCGGCCTCCGTAGCCAGGTCCCGCACGGAAGGCAGCCGCTCCCCCGGCGGGAACGCGCCGGAGACAATGCCCACCTTGATCTGCGCGATCAGCTGGGAATAGATCGGCGCGTCATTGGAAAACTGCCACTTCACAGAAGCACCTCCCATTTGTGTTGTTGTACTAAGCAAGTAATACAATAGCACATTCTCCAGATTTGTCAAGTGGATTCGAAAAAAATTTTGGAGAGGCAAAAGCGCCGCAGCGGCTTATCGCTGCGGCGCAAGGGATTCATCGGTTATTCGATTTTGCGGAGGGAGGTTCTCTGATCATACCGGCAGCCCAGGATGAGGATGGCGAAGCCCAAAATGGTCACCAGAAGACAGGGCAGGTCGTCCCAAAAAGTCACCTCCAGAAATTCCCACATATTCTCCAGCCCATACTCCGCCAGATACACCAGCAACGCAGTGGAAATACTCCAGACCGGCCCCGTCTGCAAAAACCGCAGAGGCGCGGGAAGGGGGAGCCGCATGTTCAGCCAGCACCAGGAGCCAGCCCAGATGATACCAACGAAGCCGCCCTGCCAATTGGCGGCCCCGGAATACCAGAATCACAGACACGAGAATCAGCAGCACATGGGGAATCATTGTGGGAATATACACCATCTGCACGTATTTCACCCAGGCAAAATTCTCGAGGTCCTGCGCCTGCTGGTATGTATTGGCCGCAAGAACAGCCAGGTCAACCAGGTTCCAGACACCCCAGGCCGCCAGAACCCAGGCCAGCAGATAGCCCCTGTTCCGGTACCATTGCTTGACCCGGACCCACAGGCCCGCCGCAGGAGCCGTGGTATTGGCCGTCTCCGGCTCCTCTAGTTCTTCCAGCAATAAGTAATCCGTGGACACGCCGAACTGGCGGCTGATGCGGACGAGCTTCTCCACCTCCGGCATGGCCTCGTTCCGCTCCCACTTGCTCACCGCCTGGCGGCTCACATCCAGCAGCTTGGCAAGCTGGTCCTGGCTCAATCCCGCCCGGGTCCGGAGCTTTTGCAGCTTCTCTCCAAAGGTCATGGCGCTTCCCTCCCCTGCCGTTTTCACACGTTCAGGATACCAGACGATACCGGGACATGCCAGCAACCAAACCTGGAATTTCCGCTACCACAGGTAGCGGAGCGGTGTTTCCGGCGCTCAGGCGTACATTTTGTCCAGGCGGGACACGATGTCCGCCAGAGTGTCGTGGTCCGCATCTGCCACGATGGTGGCCCCGCAGGCCCGGACAGCGGGTACGCAGTTGGCGGGGGCAAATCCCTCCGCCGCCCAGGTCAGCATGGACAGGTCGTTGGCCTCGTCCCCGGCGCAGTAGACGTGCTGGCGGGAGATGCCCAGCCGCTCCGCCAGCCGGGCCACCATGCCACCCTTGGTGGCGCCTCTGGCGGTGACCTCCAGCAGTGTCCGGTCAGAGAAGAAGATCTCATACTCCCCCGCCCAGGGCTGGGACTGCAGAAACGCCTTGACCTCCTCCAAAACGGCGTGGTCCTCCTCAAACATGATCTTTCCCAGCGGCAGGGGCACATCCAGCAGGGAGGGCTTTTCCACCACGCTCACATGAGTGACGTGCTCATGCTGGCGGGTATAGAGATTGGGCCGGACGGCGTGGATCACGTTGTCGATGTGGTATGCCTCCACCGCCAGCGTGGGGAATCGGTCCAGAGTCTCCTGTCCCCGCCGGCGGGTGCTCTCGTCCAGCAGAATGGTCTCCAGATACTCCCCCTTCTGAAAATCATACAGGGCCGCGCCGTTGCACACAATGCCCGGCGCGTTCATGGGCACCTGATCCGCGAATTTGATGAAGGCCGCCAGCGCCCGGCCGGTGGCGATGGCAAATCTCCCGCCGCCGGCCATGAAATACTCCAGCGCCTCCCGGTTCCGGCGGGACACCTCCGGCACCTCGGCGCCCGTGCGCCGGGCCGTCTCCGTATTCAGCAGGGTATTGTCAAAATCGCTGGCCAGCAGTACACCGTCAAATTTTCCCATAAAAACTCCTCCATCCTATCTCTCTGAAAAGGCAGATCCGCTCCATCTGCCTGCTCTCCCGGCATTTCAAAAGACCGCCGCCCGAAAAAGGGGCGGCGGTCCAGCCGGATTCACTCACTCTTGGGGGCGGAACCGCCGCCCTCGCCGCCGTTTTTGTTCCGGCGGCGCCCCCCCCGGTGGTGGGGCCTGCGGCGGCGCTTGGCCTCGCCTTCACCGTCCGGGGCCGCCGCCCTGTTCTCCCCAGGTCTGGCTTCTGCCAGCTTGGGCTGCGCAGGCCTGCTCTCCTGTTTGGGGGGACGGGGCCGCCCTTCCTTCTTCTCCGGCCCCCTGGCCTCGGCCTTGGGCTGCTCGACCCCCTCTCCGCTTTTGGCTCCCCCTCTCCGGCGGCCGCCCCGATGCCGGCGGCGTGGCTTGCCGTCGCCGCTGCCGGGTGCGCCGATCTTCTCCCGCATGGGCGCCTCTTCCAGCTGCGTGTCCATATAGAAGGGCGGCATCAGGGCCGGGGCCTCCTCCCGGAACTCCTCCGCCTCCTTCGGCTCCACATAGCGGGCGGGGCGCTCCGGAATGGCGATGCCCTCCCGGCTGCCCTTGCCGTTGCGCAGAACGCACACCTCACAGTTGTGATAGCACTTCAAAGGCTCCGGCGCACTGTCCAGGCTGACCTTCACGGTCTCCCGCAGCAGGTCCACGCTCTTCACATTGCCGGGGCCGTCCGGCGTCTGAACAAAGGATTCTGCCTTGGGCATCCGCTTGGCTGCGTCCTCATAGACGTTCTGCTCGTATTTCAGGCAGCACATCAGCCGCCCGCAGGTGCCGGAGATTTTGGTGGGATTCAGGCTGAGGTTCTGGGTCTTGGCCATCTTGATGGACACGGGCAGGAACCCGTCCAGAAACTGGGAGCAGCAGAAGGGTCGGCCGCAGATCCCCAGGCCGCCGATCATCTTGGCCTCGTCCCGGACGCCGATCTGCCGCAGCTCGATCCGGGCCCGGAACACACCGGCCAGATCCCGCACCAGCTCCCGGAAGTCCACCCGGCCGTCGGCGGTGAAGTAGAACACGATCTTGTTGCCGTCAAAGCTGGCGGACACGTTCACCAGCTTCATCTCCAGCCCGTGGGCGGCGATCTTCTTCTCACAGATGTCAAAGGCCTCGCTCTCCCGCTTCTTGTTCTGCTCCACGGTGCGGCGGTCGCTGTCCGTGGCCATCCGCAGCATAGGGCTCAGAGGCTTGACAATGGCGGAGTCCTCCACCTCGTGGTTCCCCTCCGTGCAGGTGGCGAATTCCGGGCCTTGGGCGGTCTCCACGATCACCTGGTCTCCCATCTTCACCTGGTTGCCGTTTGGATTGAAATAGTAATTTTTACAGCCGCCTCGAAAGCGGACGCTGATAACTTCTGTCAAAGGATGCCCTCCAATTCCACCGCGATGGCGCCCAGCACATGGCCGGTTCCCACGTTGTACGTGCACTCCCCGCGATACTTCTGTAACAGCTCTATTGTGCGCATGATTTGGGATTTTGTCAAGTTTTTCGCGAGAATTGGGGCGATTTCCCGGCAGCTTTCCTCCGGTTCCTGTCCATATTGCAGCAGCAGCGCCGCCGCGCACAGGGCCCGGCTCCGCTCCAGCAGGGCGGACAGGTCCTCCCGGGTGATGCGCTTTTTCTCCAGCCGCACCGCCAGCTCCGTCACCTTTCCCCGCTTCCGGGCGGCCAGGCAGCGGCACAGGGCCTCTGCCGCCTGGACCTCTTCACCGCCGCCTTCCGCAGCCGGGTGCAGCTTCAGCTCCACGCACCGGGAGCGCAGGGTCTGGAGCACCACAGCGGCATTTTCCGCACAGAAGAGAAAGGCCGCATAGGGCGGCCCCTCCTCCACCACCTTCAGCAACACGTTCTGGTCCTGTTCCGTCAGCAGGGCGCAGTCCGGAAACACATAGACCTTCCGCCGCCCCTCGTTGGGGCGGATGTAGGCGTCTGCCCGGATGGCGCGCACCACGTCCACGGCGATGTTCTTATGGTCTGGGTCCCGGACGGTGATCACGTCCGGATGGATGCCCGCCAGCACCTTCCGGCAGGCGGGGCAGACGCCGCAGGGGCGGCTCTCCCCCCCCCCGTGCACTCCAGAGCGGCGGCGGCAAAGCAGGCGGCGGACATCCGGTCGCCGCTGCCGGTGAGCAGCAGGGCGTGGGACAGGGTGCCGCGAGTGGCGGCCTCCCGGATGCGGATGGCGGCTGGCTCCTCCGGCCGCAGGCCGAACAGGGACATGGCGTACTCTCCTTTTCCCGCTGTGAGCACGGGCTGATCTGCAGATTTTCCGGCGGCGCCGGGTGTTTGGGGCGCCCGGCGGCCTTCCGGCGGGCACACTGGAGCCATTGTACCACATGGCCCCGAAAAAGGAAAGAACGTAAATATTTTCTTTGTTGCGCAACTGTTAATTGTGTGGATTGCACAAACATTTGTGAAAATACTCCAGCTATCCCCAAATTTCTTAGCATTTTTATGTATTGTTTTCCGAAAAAATTCCCAATATAATGTTATCGTTATCAAAATGGGCTAATCGTTTAACCGCAGATTGGAGTCCACCCGACTTTCGACTGCGGCAGGAAAGAGAGGTTTGGACTACATGAGCAAAAAATATGTCTATTTGTTCAGCGAGGGCAACGCCAACATGCGTGAGCTGCTGGGCGGTAAGGGCGCCAATCTGGCGGAAATGACCAACATCGGTCTGCCCGTGCCGCAGGGCTTCACCATCACCACCGAGGCCTGCACCCAGTACTATGAGGACGGCCGCCAGATCAACGACGAGATCATGGCCGAGATCATGGAGTATATCGAGAAGCTGGAGAAGATCACCGACAAGAAGTTCGGCGATCACGAGAATCCTCTGCTGGTTTCCGTGCGCTCCGGCGCACGCGCCTCCATGCCCGGCATGATGGACACCATCCTGAACCTGGGCCTCAACGAGGACGTGGTGGAGGTGCATTGCAAAGAAGTCCAATAACCCCCGCTGGGCCTGGGACTGCTATCGCCGCTTTATCCAGATGTACTCCGACGTCGTCATGGAAGTGGGCAAGAAGTATTTCGAGCAGCTCATTGACGAGATGAAGGCCAAGAAGCGGCGTCACTCAGGATGTGGAGCTCACTGCCGAGGACCTGAAGGAGCTGGCCGGCCAATTCAAGGCCGAGTACAAGTCCAAGATCGGTCAGGACTTCCCCACCGACCCAAGGAACAGCTGCTGGGCGCCATCAAGGCTGTGTTCCGCAGCTGGGACAATCCCCCGTGCCAACGTGTATCGCCGTGACAACGACATCCCCTACTCCTGGGGGTACCGCCGTCAACGTGCAGTCCATGGCCTTCGGCAACATGGGCGATGACTGCGGCACCGGCGTTGCCTTTACCCGTAACCCCGCCACCGGCGAGAAGAAGCTCATGGGCGAGTTCCTGACTAACGCCCAGGGCGAGGACGTGGTGGCCGGCGTGCGTACCCCCATGCCCATCGCCGAGATGAGCTGAGAAGTTCCCCGAGGCCTTTGCCCAGTTCGAGAACGTCTGCAAGATCCTGGAGGACCACTACCGGGACATGCAGGACATGGAGTTCACCGTGGAGCACGGCAAGCTCTTCATGCTGCAGACCCGTAACGGCAAGCGCACCCCCGCCGCCGCTCTCAAGATCGCCTGCGACCTGGTGGACGAGGGCATGATCGATGAGAAGAAGGCTGTGGCCATGATCGAGCCCCGCACCCTGGACACCCTGCTGCATCCCCAGTTTGACGGCGAGGTGCTGAAGAAGACCCCCGTGATCGGCAGTGCCCTGGCCGCCTCTCCCGGCGCCGCCTCCGGCAAGGTCGTCTTTACCGCTGAGGACGCCAAGGCCTGGGCCGAGCGCGGCGAGAAGGTCGTTCTGGTCCGCCTGGAGACCTCTCCCGAGGACATCGAGGGCATGAAGGCCGCCCAGGGTATCCTGACCGTTCGCGGCGGCATGACCTCCCACGCGGCCGTGGTGGCCCGCGGCATGGGCAAGTGCTGCGTCTCCGGCTGCGGCGCCATCAAGATGGACGAGGAGAATAAGCAGTTTGAGCTCTCCGGCAAGACCTTCCACGAAGGCGACTGGCTGTCCATCGACGGTTCCACCGGCAAGATCTACGACGGCGCCATCCCCACGGTGGACGCCTCTATCGGCGGCGAGTTCGGCCGGGTCATGGGCTGGGCCGACCAGTACCGCCGCCTGAAGGTCCGCACCAATGCGGACACCCCCCACGACGCCGCCCAGGCCCGGAAGTTCGGCGCTGAGGGCATCGGCCTGTGCCGGACCGAGCACATGTTCTTTGACGCAGACCGCATTCCCGCCATCCGCCGAATGATCTGCTCCGACACCGTGGAGCAGCGTGAGGCCGCTCTGGCTGTTCTGGAGCCTATGCAGCAGTCCGACTTCGAGGGCATCTATGAGGCCATGGAGGGCCTGCCTGTCACCATCCGTTTCCTGGATCCCCCGCTGCACGAGTTCGTGCCACCGAGGAGGCCGACATCAAGCTGCTGGCCGAGGACCTGGGCAAGAGCGTGGCCGACATCAAGGCCATCATCGCCGGCCTGCATGAGTTTAACCCCATGATGGGTCACCGTGGCTGCCGTCTGGCCGTCACCTATCCTGAGATCGCCGCCATGCAGACCCGGGCTGTCATCAAGGCTGCTCTGAACGTCCAGGCCAAGCACCCCGAGTGGACCATGGTGCCTGAGATCATGATCCCCCTGGTGGGCGAGGTCAAGGAGCTGGCATACGTGAAGAAGGTCGTGGTGGAGACCGCCGATGCCATCATCAAGGAGGCCGGCTCCAACATGAAGTACCTGGTGGGCACCATGATCGAGATCCCCCGCGCGGCTCTGACCGCCGACGAGATCGCCAAGGAGGCCGAGTTCTTCTCCTTCGGCACCAACGACCTGACCCAGATGACCTTCGGCTTCAGCCGCGACGACGCCGGCAAGTTCCTGGGCGCCTACTACGACAAGAAGATCTACGAGAACGATCCCTTCGCCAAGCTGGATCAGGTGGGCGTGGGCAAGCTGGTGGAAATGGCCGCCAAGCTGGGCCGCGCCACCAGCCCCGAGCTGCATCTGGGCATTTGCGGCGAGCACGGCGGCGACCCCTCCAGTGTGGAGTTCTTCCACCGGACGGGCCTGGATTATGTGTCCTGCTCTCCCTTCCGGGTGCCCATCGCCCGGCTGGCTGCGGCACAGGCTGCCATCAAGGACGAGAAGTAATCTTCTCTCTCATAAAAAACCGGACCGCCCAAAGAGGGCGGTCCGGTTTCTTTGTATCGATGCATAAGTCACTTCGCTGTGGGCATGAAGGGCCGCAGAACCCCTGCCACCTGAGAGATCGGCATGGTCTGGAGATAGACATGGCCCGGTCCGGTGATAATGGTGTTGAAGATCCCCTCACCGCCGAACACCATGTTCTTGAGCCCCGGGACCGCCTGGATATCCATGGAGCAGGTGGCATCCATGGCCGCCAGATATCCGGTATCCACCACCAGGGACTCACCGGGATCCAGGTCGTATTCCACGATATGCCCGTCGAACTCGGTGAAGGCAATCCCCCGGCCGGAGAGCTTCTGCATGATGAAGCCCTCGCCGCCGAAGAAGCCGGAGCCCAGCTTCTTCTGGAAAAAGACGGACAGCTGGACGCCCGCCTCGCTGGCCAGGAAGCCGCTCTTCTGCACCACCAGCTCCCGGCCCGGACCGATGTCAAAGGCCCGGATGCTGCCCGGGAAACTGGAGGCAAAGGCGATCAGTCCTTGGCCGCCCTGGGCGGTGTAGCGGTTCTGGAAAATGGAGTCGCCGGAGAGCATCCGCCCAAACGCCTTCCCCAGACCGCCGTTGGTGCTGGTCTCCATCTTCATGTTGGGGGTCATCCAGCTCATGCTCCCCCGCTCGGTGAGCATGGTCTCGCCGGCCTCCAGCTGGCAGATCACCACCGGCAGCGGTGCTCCCTCGATCTGATATTCCATGGTGTGCTCCTTTCTCTTCTCGGCCCGGGGCCGGTTTTCTCCATTCTACCGGGGCCGCTGCATCGTGTCAATCCAAACCGGGCGGCTTTCCTGGTCCCTACAGAAATTTTACAGCCCCGGCATCTAAACGGATGCCGGGGCTGTGCTGCGCTCAGTACTCCACTACGCCGGTGTAGACCAGCTTGGCATCGCCGGTGAGGGTGACGGCTTCGTCGGTGTAATGCACCACCAGGTCGCCGCCCTGGACCCGGACCGTGATGTCCCGTCCCTTTTCACAGAGGCCGTTGGCCACCGCCGCCACCACCGCGGCACAGGCGCCGGTGCCGCAGGCCAGCGTCTCACCGCTGCCCCGCTCCCAGACCCGCATCTTGATGGTGCTGGGATTTACCACCCGGATAAACTCCGTGTTGATCCGGTCCGGAAAATAAGGCGCATGTTCAAACTGCGGCCCGATCCGGGCCACATCCACGCCGTCCACCCGGGAACAGAACACCACGCAGTGGGGATTGCCCATGTCCACGCAGGTGATCTCCCAGGGCTGCCCGGCAATCTCCACCGGATAGTTCACCACCTGCCGCTTCGGGATATTCAGCCGGAGGGCCGTGGTGTCCAGGGTCGCGTAGCCCATGTCCACGCAGGCAGAGGTCACCCTGCCGTCGGTGGTGTAGACCCGGACGGTCTTGGTGCCCTTGTCCGTCTCCAGGGTCATTTCCTCCTTGCGGACGATACCGTTGTCATAGAGGTACTTCGCCATACACCGCAGGGCGTTGCCGGCCATGGAGCCCTCAGACCCGTCGGCGTTGAACATCCGCATCTTGGCATCCGCCTTCCGGGATCCCTCCATGAGGATGATGCCGTCGGCGCCGATGCCGTAGTGCCGGTCGCAGAGGGTGACGCACAGGGACTCCGGGCAGGTGATCTCCCCGCTGAAATTCTCCAGGAAGATGTAGTCGTTGCCGCAGGTCTGCATTTTGGCGAAGGGCAGCTTCTGCCGCTCCGTCCGCAGATGGCAGATATCGACGAGCTCCGTGTTCTCCTGGTTGTAGCGGCTGGCCAGGATGTCCGTCAGGGCACCGGCCGTATCCAGCGAGGTCAGGCAGGGAATGCCCAGCTGGACGCACCGGTGGTTCAGGTGGATGAAGTCCCGGATATACTCCGGCTCCGTAGAGCCGGTGAGGATCACGTAGTCGATCCTGCCGGACTCCAGCAGCTGGAAGACCCGGTTGTCCCGGCCCAGCTTGCCCACCACCTCCACGTCCGTGCCCAGGCGGGAGATCTCCCGTGCGGTGCCGTCGGTGGCGTAGAGGCGGAAGCCCATTTCATCCAGCTTCCGGGCGATGTTGACAATCTCCGGCTGATCCCGGCGGTTCACGGAGATCAATACCCCCGCGTGTCCGCTCTTCTCCACCTTGTACCCGGCGGAGACCAGGCCCTTGAACAGCGCCTCCTGCATATTGGCGCCCAGGCCCAGCACCTCGCCGGTAGATTTCATCTCCGGGGACAGGGCGGCGTTGGCGTCGGTAATCTTCTCGAAGGAGAACACCGGCACCTTCACCGCCACGTAGGGCGGACGTTTGTACAGGCCTGTGCCATAGCCCAGGGCCTTCAGGGGCTGGCCCACCATGACCCGGGTGGCCAGGTCCACCATGGGTACGCCGGTGACCTTGGAGATATAGGGCACCGTCCGGCTGGCCCGGGGGTTCACCTCAATGACGTACAGCTCTCCCTGATAGATCAGGTACTGGATGTTGATAAGCCCCCGGGTCTTGAGGGACAGGGCCAGCTTTTCGGAGCAGTCCACGATGGTCTGGAGCATCTTGTCCCCGATGGAAAAGGGCGGGTACACGGCGATGGAGTCGCCGGAGTGGACGCCGGTACGTTCGATGTGCTGCATGACGCCGGGGATCAGTACATCGGTGCCGTCAGAGATGACGTCCACCTCCAGCTCCTTGCCCATCAGGTACTGGTCCACCAGCACCGGGTTCTCAATCTTGCCGGAGAGGATGATCTCCATGTAGCGGCGGACTTCCTCATCGTTGTGGGCGATGACCATGTTTTGGCCGCCGATGACGTAGCTGGGCCGCAGCAGAACAGGATACCCCAATTCATTCGCTGCCTCCAGCGCCTCATTCATACCCAGCACGCCCCGGCCGGCGGCCCGCTTGATGGAAAACCGCTCCAGCAGCGCGTCGAACCGCTCCCGATCCTCCGCCATGTCGATGGACTCGGCGCTGGTGCCCAGAATGGGGATGCCGCGGCTGTCCAGGAATTTCGTCAGCTTGATGGCCGTCTGGCCGCCGAAGGCCACCACCACGCCCACCGGCTTCTCCACGGCGATGATGTGCATGACGTCCTCCGGGTACAGCGGCTCAAAATACAGGCGGTCGGCAGTGTCGTAGTCCGTGGAGACAGTCTCCGGGTTGTTATTGACAATCACCACGTCGTAGCCCAGCTCCTTCAGCGTCCAGACACAGTGGACAGAGGAGTAATCAAACTCGATGCCCTGGCCGATGCGGATGGGGCCGGAGCCCAGCACCATGATGACCGGCTTGCCGCTGCGGGGGAAGGCCCGGGACTCGCAGAACCGGTCATAGGTGGAGTAGAAATAGGGCGTCTCCGCGTCAAACTCCGCGCCGCAGGTGTCCACCATCTTGTACACCGCATCCCGGTGCTCCGGCAGTTCTCCGCCGCCGGAAAGCCTGCGGAGAGCCTCATCGGGATAGCCCAGCCGCTTGCCCTCCCGGTACTGCGCCTCCGACAGGCCGTCTGCAATGGAAGCCTCGAACGCCGCCAGCTTCCGCAGCTTGCAGAGGAACCAGGGGTCGATTCTGGTGATGTCGTGGATCTCCTCTACGGTGACGCCGGATTTCAGCGCCTCGAACACCGTGAAGAGCCTGTGATCGTCCACTCGGCGGAGCCGCTCCCGGATGGGGGCGTCGTCCCCGTGGTCCGGTTTCCGGTTCAGGGTGTCCATGCCGATCTCCGCGCCCCGGACAGCCTTGAGCAAGGCCATCTCGAAGCTGGGGGCGATGGCCATCACCTCGCCTGTGGCCTTCATCTGCGTGCCCAGGGCCCGGCTGGCATCGGCGAACTTGTCGAAGGGCCACTTGGGCATCTTCACCACGATATAGTCCAGGGTGGGCTCGAAGCAGGCACAGGTCTTGCCCGTGATGTCGTTTTTAATCTCGTCCAGGGTGTAGCCCAGAGCGATCTTGGTGGTGATCTTGGCGATGGGGTAGCCGGTGGCCTTGGAGGCCAGGGCCGAGGACCGGCTGACCCGGGGATTCACTTCGATGACCGCGTACTCAAAGCTCTCCGGGTTCAATGCCAGCTGCACGTTGCAGCCACCCACGATCCCCAGGTGGGTGATGATGTCCAGAGACGCCTTGCGGAGCATCTGGAACTCCTTGTCCGCCAGGGTCTGGGTGGGAGCCACCACGATGGAGTCGCCGGTGTGGACGCCCACGGGGTCCAAGTTCTCCATGGAGCAGACGGCGATCACGTTGCCCACGCTGTCCCGCATGGTCTCGAACTCGATCTCCTTCCAGCCGAAGATGGCCTTCTCCACCAAAATCTGCGTGATGGGCGAGGCGTCCAGGCCGGTGCCCGCGATGATCTTCAGCTCGTCGGGGTCCTTGGCCGCGCCGCCGCCCGCGCCGCCCAGGGTAAAGGCGGGCCGCACGATGACGGGGTAGCCGATCTTCTCCGCCACCGCCATGGCCTGGTCCACGGTCTCCGCGATGTCGGAGGCAATCACCGGCTGGCCGATCTCCGCCATGGCCTCCTTGAAGAGCTCCCGGTCCTCCGCCCGGGAGATGGCCGCTGCGTCGGTCCCCAGAAGGCAGACGCCCTGGGCCTGGAGAAAGCCCTCCTTGTCCAGCTGCATGGCCAGGGTCAGGCCGGTCTGGCCGCCCAGGCCCGCCAGGATGGAATCGGGGCGTTCCTTCTTGATGATGCGCTTGACGGTCTCCACGGTCAGGGGCTCCAGGTAGATCTCATCCGCCATGGCCTGATCCGTCATAATGGTGGCGGGGTTGGAGTTGCAGAGGACCACGTTGATGCCGGCATCCTTCAGCACCCGGCAGGCCTGGGCGCCGGCGTAGTCGAACTCCGCCGCCTGGCCGATGACGATGGGGCCGGAGCCGATGACCAGCACTTTCTGAATGCTCTTATCCAGCGGCATTACCGGTCACCCCCTTTCATCAGAGCTACAAATTGGTCGAACAGGAACGATGTGTCCTTGGGCCCGGTGCAGGCCTCTGGATGGAACTGGACCGTGAATGCCCGCAGGTCCGGATAGTCGATGCCCTCGCAGGTGCCGTCGTTGGCGTTGATGAAGCGGACCTTCCCCACCGGCAGGCTGGTACCGTCCACGGCGTAGCCATGATTCTGGCTGGTGATGTAGGTGCGGACGCCGTCCAGGTCCCGGACGGGCTGATTGACCCCCCGGTGGCCGTATTTCAGCTTGTAGGTGCCGCCCCCCACCGCCAGGGCCGTCAGCTGGTGGCCCAGGCAGATACCGAACAGGGGCACCTTGCCCAGGAGCTTTTTGATCTGCTCAATCTGATAGACGTTCTCTGCCGGATCCCCGGGGCCGTTGGAGAGCATGACGCCGTCAGGCTTGGCCGCCAGCACCTCCTCTGCACTGGTCTGCGCAGGCAGGACAGTGACGGTGCAGCCGCGCTTTTGCAGCTCCCGGACGATGTTGCGCTTGGCGCCGTAGTCCAGCAGGCTCACCCGGAACCGCTCCTCTCCCTCCGCCGGGTAGGCGGATGCTGCTTTACAGGTCTCCGCCTCCACCACGCCGGTGACGGCATAGGTCTTCACCGCCGTCAGATCCGCCGGAACCTCATCACAGATCGCGGCGTTCATGACGCCGTGCTCCCGGATGATCCGGGTCAGCTCCCGGGTGTCCACACCCCAGAGCCCCGGCACGCCCCGGTCCCGCAAAAAAGCGTCCAGGTCTCCCTGGCAGCGGAAATTGGACGGCTCCTCGCACCACTCCCGCACCACGTAGCCCCGGACGCAACACGCGCCTTCAAAATCCTCCGGAATGATCCCATAATTGCCGATCAGAGGATAGGTCTGCATCACGATCTGTCCAGCATAGCTGGGATCCGTCAGTGTCTCCAGATAGCCACACATGCCGGTGGTGAACACCAGCTCGCCCACGGCGTCCGCCGGACCCCCGAACCGGAAGCCCTCAAACACCTGGCCATCCTGTAATACCAGATATCCCTTCTTCATGTCGTCCTCCCTCTCCGGCGCATCGACCGGAAAATCCCTATTAGATGTTATTATGCGTTTTTTTTCTGAAGCAGTCAATCCCCCCGTGCAGTGCGGCACGGTAGACTTTTCCAGGGATGAAGGTATTACTTTTTGTGCATTTTCGCAAAGGTCGATCTATTTCCCGCCGCACTGCCTCTCTTGCAAAGCAGTAACCAATGGGCTATGATGCAGGAAAAGCGGCTCATCTGCACAGGCGGAAGAACTGCTCCGGCAAAGGAGTGCGCCTATGATCTGTTTGCATGCATTCCGGATGCCCGCCCGGGAGGACGAAGAGGCATTCTTCTCCGATCCCCGGAACCAGCGGATCTGCTATACCGCCAAAGATCCCTTTCATGTATTCCGCTGCTGCCATCTGCCGCAGCACCCACCTCCCCATTCCCCAAGAGGGCCGGATCATCACCAGCGACGATGTCTTCGGCCACCTGCCGGACATCCGCTGCATCAACGGCGGCATCGACGCCGCCCCGGCCCCGCCTCTGGACGGCGCTGGACAATGTGCGGGTCTGCCGGGCGTTCTTTCGGAAGCGGGAGGCAGACTTCCGCTCCACCCGAAAACGCGCCGCAGCCGGGCCGCAAGGTATTTTGGACTGCCGGACAAAGAAATTTCTTCTGGCGCCGTTGTCATGCGGTGGCCCGCCATTTATAATAAAGGCAGCAAAATCAGGGAGGAGGCGCATCCTGTGGCAAAGCATCTGGACAAGTTTACCCAGCCCTTCCGGGACAGCCCCATCCCCTTCGCCCTGGCGGAGATACTGACCAACGGCAGCGGGGAGATGGTGGATCTGGTGTGCCGCTTTTTGAATCCTGCCGCGGCGGCGCTTCTGGGGCTCTCCCCGGAGGAGGTGCAGGGCCGCCGCCTGTCCCAGCTCGGGCCAGAGCGGGCGCTGGAGCAGCTGGCGCCCATGCAGGCCGTAGCTTTTTCCGGCTCCTCCGCCTCCTTCCCCTATGTGACCGCCGGGGGCCAAACCCTCACCGTTACCTGCTATCAGGTGATGTACGGCACGGTGGCCTGCCTGCTGGATCCCCGGTCGGGGGCCGGAGCCCAGAGCGGCGCGTTGCCGGAGCTCCTGCCCGGCGCGGATCTGGAGCTGAACCGGGAGGGACTGCGGTGCCTTGCCTGCAGCCGGCAGCTGTGCCAGCTGACCCAGTGGTCCCGGCGGGCGCTGCTGGACCGGGGCGGCAGGGCCTTTTCCGCTCTGGTGGCTCCGGCGGACTGGCCGGCGCTGCTCCAGGAACTGCTGGACGCGGCGCGGGAGAAACGGGGCGTGGATCACGACTTCCGCCTGCTGCGGCGGGACGGTGGGGCAGTCTGGGTGAATCTCCGGGCGGAAATCCTGTCGACCCGCCAGGGGGCCACGGTCTTCCGCGGCGTCTTTCTGGATATCGACCGCCTCCGGCGGGAGGGGCAGGACCTGCAGGCGGCCCTTTCCCGGCGGGAGACGGCTCTGCGGGATGCGGAGACGCTGCTGGACCGGATGCCGGTAGGTCTCTGCCTGCTGCGCCGCCGACCTGACGGTGGCGTGGAGCTGCTGCGGGCCAATCAGGTTCTCTCCCGGCTGTTGGGCCTCTCGCCCGCAGCTCTGGCCCGCCGTCTGGCGGAAGACCCGGGCAGCGGCCTGCCGACGGGCGAGCGGGAGGAACTGCTGGCCGCAGCTGTTCGGTCCCGGGAGTGCGGCCTGCCCCTGCGCCGGGCCTGTCGGGTCTGCCTGGGCGGCGGGCGGGAACTCTGCCTCTCTCTCCACATGTCCTGGGTGGAACAGCCGGACGGCTCCTGGCTGGCATACATCGCCTGTGCCGATATCTCCCAAGAGGCCGCGGCCCAGGCCGAGCATCAGATCCGCTCCCGGATGTACGACCTGCTGTTAGAGCACACCTCCCTCCTGACACTGGACTATGACCCCGCCCGGGACCTGGCCCAGATCCAGCGGCACAGCACCAGCGGCCGCAGGACCTCCCGCACCGTCTCCGGCTATCTGAAGAGCCTGCTCACCGCGTCCTACCTCCACCCGGAGGACCGGCGGCGGCTGGCAGGCGCGGTCCGTCGGGCCATCACGCATCCCGGGACGGTCTCCTGCACCTATCGGGCGGATTATGAGGACACCGGCTGGCGACGCTATCAGGTGTCGTGGATGAGCCTGTTCGATGAAGCCGGAAATGTGTACCGTCTGCTGGGCAAAGCGGAAGATGTGACTGGCCGCCGGGCGGCTGCGGAACACTTCCGGCAGTTGGCCGCCCGGCACCGCCGGCAGGCCAGGGCCTGTCTGGCCTCCGCCCGGCTGGATCTGACCGCCGGACAGACATTGGACGCCAAGGCCGCGTCCCGGCACCTGCTGCGCACGCTGTTCGACCGTACCGCAGGCGCCTGCCTCCAGCAGATGGCCTCTGCCCTGCCGGAGGCAGAGGAGCGGGCGCGGTTCCAGGCTCTCTTCTCTCCGGATGCTCTGTCGGATGCCTTTGCAGAAGGCGTGTTCCAATTCTCCATGGACCACTGGATCTCTACCGGAAAGGGCGGCCCGTCCTGGGTCCGGACAGAAGCAGAGATGGCGGAAAACCCGGACACGCTGCATCTGGAAGTCTTTTTCCAGCTGTGGGACCGGAGCTTCCGCAGGCTGCAAAGCACTCTGTTGGATACCCTGACCAGGCAGGATTACGAGCTGGTCCTGACAGCGGACGCCCGCTCCGGTGCCTGCCGTGCCTATGGACCGTCCGCAGGCCGTCTGCCGGAGAACGCCACCTGCCGGTCCCTGGCCGCCTGGTATTTCCAGCAGCTGCCGCCCTCCCACCAGCGGACCGCCCTGCGGAAAGCCCTCTCCCTGGAGGCTGTCTTGTCCCAGCTGGAGGCAATTCCCTCTGTGGAGCTGGTCCTCCCGGCCCCGGAAGGAGCGCCTTACCATCTGCGGTGTTCCCCGCTGGAGGGGATGCCCGGCGTGCTGCTGGTGACCTGCCGCCGCCTTCCGGCCGGCACGCCGTCCCCCGCCCCATAAACGCAGAAGACCCGCCGCAGGCTATCGCCCGCGGCGGGTCTTCCATGCACGACGCAGCTTGAGCACTGCCAGAAATACCTCCGTCGGGATCTGCACACTTCCCAGGGAGTACATCTTCTCTTTGCCATACCCCACAGGACCTCCGGTTCTACGGGGACCCCTCATCCAATCAGAGCGGGCAGGCTGAGCCTGCCCGCTCCAAGGGTTTCCTTCCGAAACCGCTTGACGCCGCTCCCGCGGCGCCGGGCCGCTGGCCCGGGAAGGCGGGCTTACTCGTCCAGCTTGAGCACTGCGAGAAATGCCTCCGTCGGGATCTGCACGCTTCCCAGGGAGCGCATCTTTTTCTTGCCCTCCTTCTGCTTTTCCAGCAGCTTCTTCTTGCGGCTGATGTCGCCGCCGTAGCACTTGGCCAGCACATCCTTCCGCATAGCCTTGACGGTCTCCCGGGCGATGACCCGGCCGCCAATGGCCGCCTGGACCGGCACCTCGAACAGCTGCCGGGGGATGTTCTCCTTCAGCTTCTCGCACAGCCGGCGGGCCCGGGGATACGCCTTGTCTCTGTGGGCGATGAAGCTCAGGGCATCCACCGTATCGCCGTTGAGTTTCATGTCCACCTTCACCAGCTCGCTGGACCGGTAGCCGGAGAGCTCATAATCCAGAGAGGCGTAGCCCTTGGTGTTGGCCTTCAGCGCATCGAAGAAGTCGTAGATGATCTCGTTCAGCGGCATCTGGTAGTGGAGCTCCACCAGATTGGTGTCCAGGTACTGCATGTCCTTGAACTCCCCCCGCCGGTCCTGGCACATGGGCATGATGTTGCCCACGAACTCGTTGGGAGCGATGATGTTCACCTTGACATAGGGCTCCTCCGCGTGCTCGATCACCGCCGGGTCCGGGTAGTTGTGGGGATTGTCCACCGTGACCATGGTACCGTCGGTCTTGTACACGTGGTAGATGACGGAGGGCAGGGTGGTCACCAGATCCAGGTCGAACTCCCGCTCCAGCCGCTCCTGGATCACCTCCATGTGGAGCATGCCCAAAAAGCCGCACCGGAAGCCGAAGCCCAGGGCTACGGAGCTCTCCGGCTCAAAGCTCAACGAGGCGTCGTTCAGCTGGAGCTTTTCCAGCGCGTCCCGCAAGTCCGGATACTTGGAGCCGTCCTCCGTGTAGATACCGCAGTAGACCATGGGCTGCACGGGCCGGTAGCCGGGCAGGGCCTCGGCCGTGGGGCTGGCGGCATCTGTGACGGTGTCGCCCACACGGGTGTCCTTCACGTTCTTGATGGAGGCGGTGAAGTAGCCCACCTCGCCGGCCCGGAGGCTGTCGCAGGGCTCCATGCCCAGGGGCAGCAGATGGCCGCATTCGATGACCTGATAAATGGCGCCGGAGGCCATCATCTTCACCTGCTGGCCCGTGCGGAGGGTGCCCTCCATGACCCGGAAGTAGACGATGACGCCCCGATACGAGTCATACTGACTGTCGAAGATCAGCGCCTTCAGGGGCGCGTCCGGGTCCCCCTTGGGGGGCGGCACGTTCTTTACAATGTCCTCTAACACCGCTTCAATGTTGGTGCCCATCTTGGCGGAGATCTCCGGTGCGTCCATGGCCGGCAGGCCGATGATGTCCTCCACCTCCTGCTTGGCCTTGGCGGGGTCCGCCGCCGGCAGGTCGATCTTGTTGAACACAGGCAGAATCTCCAGGTCGTGCTCCATGGCCAGATATGTGTTGGCCAGGGTCTGGGCCTCCACGCCCTGGGTGGAGTCCACCACCAGCACGGCGCCCTCGCAGGCGGCCAGAGAGCGGGACACCTCGTAGTTGAAGTCCACGTGGCCCGGGGTGTCGATCAGATTCAGTTCATAGTCCTCCCCGTCCTGGGCATGGTAGGTCAGCCGCACGGCCCGGGCCTTGATGGTGATGCCCCGCTCCCGCTCCAGGTCCATGTTGTCTAGCAGCTGGCTCTCCATCTCCCGGGCGGAGACGGCGTTGCACTTCTCCAGCAGCCGGTCCGCCAGCGTGGACTTGCCGTGGTCGATATGGGCAATGATGCTGAAATTTCGGATGTTGCTCTGTTTTGTCATATTCGGATATTCCTCCATCGGCCGGTCCACGCAAGGCCCGCATCAAGGGCCCGGCGCGCATCGCCGTTCTTTCAATCGGAATGGGGGCCCCATAAAATCCGAGATTCTATGGGGTGGTGAGGCGCAAGGGAGCGGATGCGGCCTTCGCCGCCGGACGGCTCTGCTCCGCCTGGGAGTCTCCTGTCACAGGGTTCCTCCCCGGGCCGCCGCTTTATGGGGCCGCGGCATGTTCTGCGTTCCACTGAATCCAGAATCGCTCGTCCCAGAACTGGTCATAGTCATAGTGTACCACAAATTCCCGCCAGTTGGCGAGGGTCTCCTCCAGATTTTCCTCTGTCAGGCGGCCCTCCTCCCTTTGAAGCATGGCGAGAATCTCCCGGCAGACGCCGCCGGAGTGGTGGATATAGTCGCAGTAGTTGTCCAGATTCGTGACGATCTCCGGGTCCATGAGATAGCCGTAGAACTTCACATTGTCATACTGCAGCAGCGTCTGCCCTGCCTGGCGGATGGCCGCAAACACCGCCTCCGTCCTCCCCTCCCGAATGACCTTGTCCCAGAAGAGGATGCTGTACGGGGGCAGGAAGAAATCGAATTCCGTGTCCGGATGCTCTGTGACCCACCGTTCCGCCACCGCCAGATTGGCGGCCACATCGTCCCGATAGGCATCTGCGGGCAGCTCCTCCGCCGCAATCTCCGGCCGGTCATAGTTCTCCAGGGCGGAGATATGGTTCCACCACTCATTCCGGTCCCAGGTGAATCCCTCGTCGATGGTGTCGCCCTCTCCCCAGTGGTTGGAGAGCAGGGTGTAGGCGCTGTAATACAGCGTATCCTTGTTCAGCAGATATTGGATGTCATCCAGCGGATTGGCGTTGTAGAGATAGTCCGGCATGGCCGCAGTCACACCGCTCTCATCCCGGATCAGGGTGTTCACATCCAGGCCGAAGATCACCCGCTCCGGCTCCTGGGTCCGAAAGAGGACGTTCATCACCTGGTCGAACTCGCTGTAATACCCGTCCGGGATGGTGAGCCGCACCGCGGAGGTGCCGAAGGTCTCCTGAATCCAGCTGGAGCGGTAGTTGGCCGCCATGGAGGTGCCCACCAGCACGGTGTCCGCCTCCACATTCTTCGCCAGGCCCGCCATCTGGTACCGCTCATTGAACAGCACCGGCTGCCACTTGTCCGGCACCCGATAATACAGGCAGGGATCCACCACGTACACAACGGCTCCGCAGACCGCCAGCAGCACCAGAATACACGCCAGAAGGCCGCAGACCCAGCGTCGATATGCTTGCTTCATACGGCCCTCCTCAGAAGTTGGAATAGATGAAGGTGGTGACGCCGGTAAAGGACAGCACACACCAAAGCGTCAGCACTGTGAGGGCCGCGCCCCGCCAGAGCGTAGGCCGGAAGTCCTCCATCCGACGGATGGTGTTCCGGGGCCAGAGGACGGCAACCATCCCCGCCCCATACAGCAGCACCACCCGCAGGATGTTTTTCCAGGGCGTGAAGGCGGGAATCAGCATCTGCACCGCGCTGGTCTCCTCGGCGAAAAGGCCCTCCAGCAGCCAGGCCGCCGGTTTTGCAAAGCCGCCGGTGACGGCCCGGCCCAGCAGCTCCAGGGCCCCGGTACAGTCCGGTGCCCGGAAGAACACCCAGGCGATGTTGACAAAGAGAAAGGTCAGCCCCCACCGGAGGACAAAGGGCAGCCGGTCCCGGCCCCTGCCCCAAACCCGTTCCACCACCTGGGCCAGGCCGTGGAGGGCGCCCCACACCAGGAAGGTCCACCCGGCCCCGTGCCAGAAGCCGCTGACCAGGAAGACGATGAGAATATTGCAATACGTCCGGATCGCGCCCCGGCGGCTGCCGCCCAGGGGGAAATACAGGCACTCCCGCAGGAAGGTGGTGAGCGTGATGTGCCACCGCTTCCAGAATTCCGTCACAGAGGCGCTGCGATACGGGGAGTCAAAGTTCATCGGCAGGCGGAGCCCGAAGAGCCGGGCCACACCGGCTGCGATGTCGCAGTAGCCGGAGAAGTCAAAGTACAGCTGGAGCGTATACCCCAAAATCACCAGCCAGGCCGCCGGAGCGCTGAGCTCTTCCAGATGTACCCAGCCGTTGTTCACCACAGTGCCGAAGGCGTCCGCCAGCAGCACCTTTTTGATGGTGCCACAACAGATGGCGTAGATACCCGCCGCGGCGTCGGACCAGTCCGGATGGAGGAATCCCTTTTCCCGCAGCTGGGGGAAAAAGATTCCGGGCCGCAGGATGGGGCCGGAGGTAACGGTGGGGAAAAACAGCCCGTAGAGCAGAAGGGAATCCCCCGGCGCGGGGACATATTCCCCGGTATAGACCTCCTTCAGCAACCACAGCTGCTGGAAGGTGAAAAAGCTCAGCCCCAGCGGAGCCCAGCCCACCTCCACCGCGCCGCCGGTGAGGAACTCCGTATACTTGAATCCCACCAGTATGGCGATGTGATAGACGCAGGCAAGAACCATTGTCCGGCGGCGGCCGCCGGACCGGGCCATCCGGCGGATAGCCCATGCTGTCACGCAGATGCCTGCCAGCAGGCAGGCAATGCCCCCCAGCACCACCGTCCATCCTCCGGGGCCCAGAAGGCAGAATACCGCGGAGGCCGCCGCCAGCATCGCCGCACCCGCTCGGGGGCTGCGCCGCCCCGCTGTCAGGCACACCGCCAGCGCTGCGGCCAGAAAGCCGAAAAAGGCCAGAGACTGAAAGCTCATCTGGTCTTCTCCGTCAGGCCGCTGAGACGGGCATCCGCGGTGCTCAGCACCTGGGTCAGGCTCTGACACCGTCCGGGGTATGCGGCGGTCAGGGCCTCGTTGGACAGGTCCGGGAACGCCGCCTTTTTGGCCGCCAGGGACCGCAGGCTCCGGGTGTACTGGATCTCCGAGAGCTTCATGTCCGCCTCCGCTGTGCCCATGGTGCAGGCGGCCGGGTCCAGAGAGAAGTACGCCTCGTTGGCGCCGGCGGTGCGGTACAGATGGCGGTACAGCTGGTACACCGCGCTGCCCAGATATCCGGCAGCGGCGTTGATGGACGCCTTGTCGTTCAGCTTGCCCAGCAGGCCGAACAGCACCCCCACAGCGCCGGAGAGCAGCTTGCTCTGGAGCGTGGCCAGCACGCTGCCCTGGAGGATGTTGCCCGGTTCCGCAGCGTTCAGGATCTCCTGCTCCGTCAGCATGTTCCCCTCCCGGGACAGGGTCCTGCCCAGGATGAAGTCCGCGGAGACGTGGTAGTAATCACAGGCCTTCACCACAAAGGCCAGGCCCGGTTCCCGAATGCCGTTTTCATAGTGGCTCAACAGGGCCTGGGAGATTCCCAGATCCCCTGCGGCAGTTCGCTGGGAGACGCCCCGCTCCTGCCGCAGCAGGGACAGGGTCCGTGAAAATTCAGTTGTGGAAGCCATCGTTCTCTCTCCTTCAGAGTTAAATACATAACGTATAGCTTAACAAATACGATACGGATTGTAAAGAAAAATCCCACGGATTCAGACATTTTTCGGGGGAAGGCGCTGCGGCGCCTTCCCCCGCTGTTTCCTTGCCGTCCAGCTCAGAACAGGCCCACCTGCCCCAGCAGCACGTCTCCCCCGATGCTGCGCACCTGGCGGGCATTCTCCTCCCACAAGCGGTCCGTCACCGCCATTTTGCGGATGATGTCCTGCACCGTGGCCTCCAGCGCAGACCCGGCCCGGTAGTCCGCCTGGAAGATATAATCCACCCGGCCCTTTGCCAGCAGGTCCTCCACACCGGCGCGGTTGCTGGCCTGGTACACAGCGATGGCCTGGCCGCCGTAGGCCCGCATCATCTTCATGCAGGGCACGTCGGAAAGGCCGTCCCCCATGTAGATCATACTGGTGAAGGGCACCCGCTTGCTGTCGTCAGGCATGGAGGCGTTTAGATCCCGGTCGTTGGACACGTCCAGCACGCCCTTGTTGATCCGGTAGACGAACTGGGTCTTGGCGGTGAAGTTCACCGCCAGCTTGGGCCACACGGGCACACCGCTCTCATCGTAGTAAAACTCGCTGGCATAGATCTCCTTGAATTCCCCGCTGATGGACGAGCCTTCAATGATCTCCCGCAGGCCGGAAGAGATGATGTAGTGCTCCACCTGGACACCCTGGCCGGCGCCGAAGTCGTTGATCCGCCGGAACCAGTCCTCCACACCGGGGAACAGCACGATGCTCCGCCCCTTCTCCACCAGGTCCGTCCGGGTGAAAGGTCGGTTCCGCCGCGCCGCCTCCCGCAGCATGGTGTACATATAGGCCAGGATACCGTCCATCCGGTTCCTGCGGCCGAAGCCGTTGGCCTCCGCCCAGAACTCTGCGGGGGTCATCCCCAGGGAGGGGATGAAGGCGTAGTCCTGCATATCGGTGGTGCAGAGGGTCTTGTCAAAGTCGTACAGAAAGGCCACGATGGGCTGTTGCTTCATGGCTGACTCCTCCAATCAAAAGACGTTGAGCGCCGGGACCGGGAAAGAAAAAAGCGGCTCCTGCGAGCCGCTTTGATCGTTCAGTCATCGCCGCCGGAGTAATTGCGGCCGAACTTCAGATCGTTGAGATTGATGCGGCGGGTAGGCTCATCCACAGGATCAGCCGCAAAGGGGTCCCCCTCCGGATAGTCATCCTCCGCCGCCGGAGACGCCTCTTCCGCTTCCGCCGGGGCCGCTTCCTCCTCCACGCTCTGCTCGCTGAAAGCGGCCAGCACCTTTTCCTCGATCTGCTGGACGGCCTCCTCCGGCTCCTGCTGGGAAATCGGCTCCGCCGCCTCCACCGGCAGCTCGGGCAGCTGCTCCAGGAATTTCAGCTCCTTCTCACAGATCTCCCTGCTGGCGGCAATGAACTGGGCCAGATCCCGCTGGCCCTGGTGCAGCCGCTCCTCGGCGGCCTCCACCTCCTGGCGCAGCTGGCCGATCTTCTCCCGGGCGCTGGTCTCCGCTTGGGCCAGGATCTCGTCCCGCTTGGCCTCTGCCTCGTGGACGATGGAGTCCGCCATCTTCTGGGCAGTCAGCAGGGTGGCGCGCATGGAGTCCTCGGTGGCACGGTAGTCCTCCACCTTTTCCACCAGGACCTTCAGCTTGGCCTTCAGCGCCGCGTTCTCCTTGTAGAGCGCGGTGTAATCATCGGTGAGCTCGTCCAGAAACTCATCGACCATGGCCATGTTATATCCGCCCATCACTGCCTTGGAAAAGGCGTGGGTGGAAACTTCCTGTGGTGTCAGCATAGTGCGATGTTACCCCCTCGTGTCCGCTCAGAAATAGAGGCCGTTGTTCTCCAGCTCGTCGATCAGGTCGCCCTCGATATCCACATGATAGGGCGTGATGATGTATGTATTGGCAGCCACCTTCTTGATCTTGCCCTCGCCAGCATAGGCCACGCCGGACAGAAAGTCGATCAGCCGCCGGGCGATATCCTTGTTGGTGGACTCCAGGTTCAGCACCACGGTCCGCTTGTCCTTCAGGTGGTCCGCGATTTCGGAGGCGTTCTCGAACCGCTCCGGCTTCACCAGCACCACTTTCAGCTGGGTGGTGGCGTGGATATTCACCACCTTGTTGCGGCGGTCCTCCACCTTGAGCTTCCGGTCCTCAAAGGCGTTTTGCCGCACCGGCTCCTCAAAGTCATCATACTCCTCGTCCTCATCCTCGTAGGGGTGGGTCCACTTTTTCAGTTCGTCCAATAAGCTCATAATAGCCTCCCATCGGAGCCGCGCTCCGGTCTTTTTCAGTTGTAATGGCGGGCGCCGAAGATGGCGCTGCCCACCCGCACCATGGTGGCGCCGGCACGGATCGCATCCTCATAGTCGCCGCTCATGCCCATGGACAGATATTCTAATTCATTATGAAACAATTTTTGGTTCATGTCAACATAAAGTGCCTGAACTTCCTGAAAATACCGGAAATTGGCATCCCTCTGCGCGTCTGCCGGGGGAATCGTCATCAGTCCCCGCACCCGGACATGGGTCCGCTCCAGGGCGGCCTCCGCTGCGGGGAGGACTTTCTCCGGTGCAAAGCCGCTCTTGGCAGCCTCCCGGCCGATGTTCACCTCCAGCAGGATGTCCTGCACCAGCCCCCGGGCCGCGGCCACTTTCTCGATCTCGTCCAGCAGCTCCAGAGAGCCCACGGACTGGATCAGGGCCACATGGCCCACCACCTGCTTGACTTTGTTGCGCTGCAGGTGGCCGATGAAGTGCAGGGGGGGCGCCGTCGTAGGCGTGCTGCTCCAGCTTCTGTACCATCTCCTGCACCCGGTTCTCCCCCAGGGCGTCGATGCCGGCTGCCACGGCCTCGGCAGGCGGCGGCATCGTTCATCTTGCTGGCGCCCACCAGCAGGATTTCCTTCGGGTCCCGGCCGGCCTCCCGGGCCGCCGCGGCCATGTTCGCCCGGATCCGGGCAATGTTCTCCGCAATTGTCATCAGCGTTCCAATACTCCTTTCCAGCGGCCGCCCTGCGGCCATCTCTCTGTCAGCTGCCAATCACCTTTCCATCATACAGGTCATAGGCGGTGATGATCACCTCGTCCCCCGCCCGGAGGCGAATCTGCTCCTGGGTCTTGCTGACCTCCTCTGCCGTGTCCAGCGTGGAGCGCACCAGGGCGAAGTCATCTCCGCTGTACAGCACGTCCACCGGTTTGAAGCGGGCCTTCATGCCCACCATGCAGTAGACGCCGGTCTCGCTCACCACGGACTCGTTCCCGTCCTCGTCCGTAACCGTTCGCTCCCGCACCCGCAGGGCCTCCTTGGGCACCCGGATGCCCGTGGTGGTCTGCCGGATGACCTCGGCGCTCTGCTGGCGCAGCAGCGTCAGCTCCGATAAATAGGTGTCCCCCTGGAACACCGCCACCACCCGGCCGCCTTCCGCCTCGCTGATATGGGTCAGCTTCACGCTCAAGTCCCGGCCCACGCCCTTGGCAAAGCGCAGCTTCAGTCTCCCGCTCTCCTGCAGGGTCTGGGCCTCGCTCTCCTCCAGGGCCGTCACATAGTACCAGGTGTCCCCCAGCACCAGTTTGCCCACCCGGTTGGAGCGCAGGGACTCATCCGGCTCCAGGGCCGCCAGGGTCCTGGGCGTCAGCGTCTCCAGGCTCTCCGGCGTTAGAATGTTCTCATATCCGTCCACCACGGCGGAATAGAGCCCCGCCTGCGGCGCGGTGATCTGCCGGACAGAGCTTCCCGCCTGGGCCCGCAGGCTGCTCAACTGGCTCTGGAGCTCCGCCATCTGGGCGGACAGGTCCTCCGTATCGGAATACGTGTAGTCCCGCTTCATCACCAGGCTCCGCAGCTCGGCTCCGCAGTCCTCCGCCGTGTCCAGCCGGTCCGCCGCCAGAGCGCCCCGGTAGTCGCGGATCGTCTGGAGGATCTGGGCGTCCAGTCGCAGAGAGACCTCCGCCCCCAGCGCCGCCTCCTCCGCGTACTGCAACTGTTCGATCTGGGTATGGAGGGATTGGATCTCCTTCTGGCGGTCCAGCGTCGCCTGGTCCGCGTAGACCAGCGCCACCACGCCGCCGTCGCTGATCCGCTCGCCCTCCGCCCGCTGCAGCTGCAGCAGGCCGCTGGTGTCGTCCGTCAGGATCGCCTCGTCCCGCACCACATAGCCGGACAGCACCGTGGACATCTCCACCTGATACTGGTAGGCGATGGTGGTGGTCAGCGGGTCGCCGAAATAGCGCACCGCCTGAATCGAGAAATAGGCCAGCACGCCCAGCGTGACCGCTGCCAGCAAAAGTTTTGTGCCAAGGGTTTTCTCTTTCATGGTTACCTCTTTGTCTCTGTCCGCGAAGCCTTCCCGGCCCCATGCAGGACCCTCTGCGGAGGCGCAGACCTCCACAACCTCCAGCTCCACCGCCGGACGCACCGGCGCGATGGCGGAGGTCGTGTGCTTGAAATGATTTTCTGCCCGCCAGTTCTCATTTCCCCAGGCACGGCGGGCTTTGCCCGCCGTGCTCAAGGTTTTGGTCCGCAAAACGTGATCCCGGCCTAAGTGCCGCCCTTTAGGCGGCGGGCCTCAAAACGGGTCCGCAGGCCGCTCATGCGCCCGCGACGGCCGGTTCCTCACCCTCCAGATCCACCGGCCGCACCGGCGCGATGGTGGAGATCGCGTGTTTGTAAATGATCTGCTGCCGGCCGTCGCTGTCCAGCACCACCACAAAGGCGTCAAACCCCGCGATGGTGCCCCGCATCTGGAAGCCGTTCATCAGAAACATGGTGACGGGCAGCTTGTCCCGTCTGGCCCGGAGGAGAAACAGGTCCTGTAAATTCGCTTTTGTCTGCATATATGTCCGCTCCTTTTTTCTGTATGAGTCGGACGATTTCCCTGTCTCCCGTCCGCTCACCGCTAGAATACGCCAGCGGCGGCCAGGATTTCCGTCGAAACCTGGAGGGCCCGGGCAAAATCCCGGTCTTTTTCCCACCAGATCCAGTGAATGTCCGAATTTCGCCGCAGCCAAGTCAGCTGGCGCTTGGCGTATTGCCGGGAGCGGAGCTTCACCTCCGCCACGGCCTCCTCCACCGTGGCGGTGCCGTCCAGAACCCCCAGGAACTCCTTGTATCCGATGGCCTGGAGAGCCGTGGCCTCCCGGGGCAGGCCGCTTTCCAGCAGCTGCCCCACCTCCTCCAGCAGGCCCGCCGCCACCATGGCGTCCACCCGGCGGTCGATCAGGGTCTTCATGTCCGCCCGGTCCCGGAACTGGAGGCCGATCCACACGGCGTCGTACCGGGGCGGCAGGTCCCTTGTCTCCGCGTTGTGGGCGGAGATGGTCTTTCCCGTCTCCCGGTAGACCTCCAGCGCCCGGAGGATGCGCTTCTCATCCGCCGGATGGAGGCGTTCCGCCGCCTCCGGGTCCACCTGCCGCAGCTCCTCCAGAAGCGGGCCGATGCCCTCCCGGGCCAGCTGGGCCTGGAGCTCCCTGCGGACAGCGCCGCCGGCGTGGCCGCCGGCGAAGGTCCGGCCCTGCACCACCGCATCCAGCCACAGCCCGGTGCCGCCCACCAGGATGGGCCGCTTTCCCCGCCGCAGAATGTCGTCCACGATGGGGACGGCCGCCCGGGCGTACCGGGCGGCGGACCACTGTTCCGCCGGGTCTGCCACGGCAATCATGTGATGGGGCACGCCCTCCATCTCCTCGGCGGTGGGGGCGGCGGTGCCGATGGTCATGCCCTTGTAAATCTGCATGGAGTCGGCGGAAACCACTTCCCCGTCATACCGCTTTGCCAGCAGGACACCCAGCTTCGTTTTGCCGCAGGCCGTCGGCCCCACCACACAGATGATCTTCTCAGCCATCGCCGTCTCTCCTCTCGCCTGTCAAGGCTGTTCCGCTTCTGATGCATCGATATACTCACTGTATACGATCCGCTCCCGGATGTAAAGGGGGCCCTCCGCAAGCGGACAGCAGAAGCACCAGTGCCAGCGCAGCCGGCAATCTCCCCCTTACGGCAGCCGCCTCCTTTTCAGAAGTCCTCCGCCAGCCTGCGTGCCTTCTCACAGGCCTCCGTCAAAATCTCCTCCGTCTTGGCGGGATCCAGGTCCAGTCCGCCGGCAAACACATAGCTGAACGCCGGGATGCCGAACATGGCGCACAGCTGCTTCCAGTACAGAACACCCAGACTCTCGGGCTGCTCCAGATCCCCGCCGGAGGTGAGATAAGCCAGCTTCTCTGCCCGGCAATCCCCGTGGCAGCCGTCGGCCTCGTAGTGATAGGTCAGGCCATTGGCGGAGATGTACTCAATATACGTCCGCAGGGCCGCCGGGAAGGTCAGGTCCCAGAAGGGTGCCGCCACCACCACCCGGTCCGCGGCCCGGAACTGGCGGGCCAGATCATACACCGGCGCATCGAAGCACCGGATCCCCGCCAGGGCGTCCCGGTCGTTCAGCATCTCCGGCGCAAAGGGCTTCAGCGCCAGCAGGGCCTCTGGTTCCACAGTCTCCACCTCGGCCTCCGGATGCCTGGCCTGCCATGCGTCCAAAAACGTTCTCGCCAGCACCAGGGTGCGGGATTCCTCCCCTCGCTGGCTGATGCAGCCGTTGACAAACAGCAGTTTCATGCAAATCACTCCTTCTCCTCCAAAAGGGTGGTAATGATGGGCTTCCCCTCCCGGTCCAGCAGGGGCGTCATCCCGCCGGCATGGCCGGTGGAATGCCACAGGTAGTTGACCCCGGTCTCCCGGTCCACCCAGACAGAGTTTTCCTCAAAGCCGGTGCTCTCCACACTGGTCCGCACAAACCGTTTTTCCTTTTTTGCCATATAGGAAACCTCCTGAAAAATTCGTCACTCCCATCTCCGCCAGGAAAAAGGGCTGGGGAAAACCCTGCGGTTTTTCCCAGTTCGTTCGCCGCGGGCGAACAAAGAAATCTCAATCATTTTCGGCAGGGCGTGTACCTGCCGAAAATCCGTTGACCTGTGCGCCTCGGGCGCACACACCAGTGACCGACGTCACTGGTGAGGGGGGACGCAGTCCCCCTTCGAAGTCTCACGCCCGCTTGAACATCTTCTCCAGCTCGTACTTCGTCAGCTTCACCGCCACCGGGCGGCCATGGGGGCAGTATTTGATCTCTCCGCTCTGTACCCGGTCCACCAGCACCCGCAGCTCCGCCGGATCGCTGACCCAGCCGCCCTTGATGGCCGCCTTGCAGGCCATGGTATGCAGCAGCGCCTCCCGCTTTTCATCCGGGGATCTTCCGGTCCGCAGGCGCTCGGCAAACTCCTCCAGAGTGGGCACCGTGTCGGCGGCGTCGATGTCCGCCGGCACCTCCCGCACCAGCAGGGCGCCGGCCCCGAAGTCCTCGCAGGCAAAACCGAACTGCTCCAGCAGGGGCAGGTTCTCCAGCAGCAGCGCCCCGTCCTCCCGGCTTAACTCCGCCGCGATGGGGGCCAGCAGCGTCTGTCGCATGGGGGGCTCCTGAGCATTTTTCAGCTTGTCAAAATTCATCCGCTCGTGGGCGGCGTGCTTGTCGATGAGCCAGACGCTGCCGTCCTCGCTCTCGCAGATGATATAGGTCCGCAGCACCTCTCCGGCAATCCGCCAGGGTGCCTCTTTCGTCTCCAGAACAGTCGTCTGGCCCGGTAGATCCTCCGTCAGCTTCAGCCGCTCCGGCGGGATGGCGGGCACAAAGGGGCGGGGAGCAGATTCCGGCGAGGTCGTCTTTTCTGCAGGGACGGACACTGGGGCAGAGGTCCAGGGGGCGGAGGGAGCCGTCCGCTCCGCCCGTGGGGCGGTCACGGAGACAGGCGGGCTGCCCAGCGCACCTTTGTTGCAGGAGGGTGCAGGCGGGCTGCTTTGCTGCGTGTCTGGCGGCGACGTCACAGAGGCGGGCGCCCTTCCCAGAGCGCCCTGGGCCGCGGACTCTGAGCGCTTGGTCTGGTAAAAAGAGGTCTGCCCGCTGTCCGCCACCCGGGCGGGCGCCCGCAGCTCGGTGTTCCAGGCGGGCCGGGCCGGAGCCGCGGGCTGGGGAGCGGGCTTTGCACCGCCCTGCCGGAACGTCTTGGCGTCCATGGTCTGGAAGAAGTCCTGCCGGGAGGCCGCCGGGAGCCGCGCCTCCTGCGCGGGAGCGGCGGCGGGAGCGCCGGTCTTGCCCAGGGCATCTAGCACCGTGTGGTAGACCGCGTCGAACACATCGTGCTCCCGGGCGAACTTCACTTGAGTCTTCGCGGGGTGGACGTTCACGTCCACCGCCGTCACCGGCAGGGTGACGGACAGGACGCAGCCGGGGAACTTACCCTTCATGATCTGGTTGCGGTAGCCCTCCTCCAGCGCCGCCGTCAGCAGCTGGGACTTGATGAACCGGCCGTTGACGAAGAACACCTGCATGGACCGGGAGCCCCGGCCCATCAGCGGCGCGGTGACAAAACCGGAGACCGTGATGTCCCCTCCGCTGCCGGACACCGGCACCAGCCCCCGGGCGAAGTCCCGGCCCAGGGCAGCGTAGACGGCGGAGTCCAGCTTTCCGTCACCGGGGGTCAGCAGGGCCTCCACCCCGTCCTTGATGAACTTGAAGGAGATGTCCGGATGGGACAGGGCCAGATGCTGCATGAGGCCGTTCACCGCCGCAGTCTCCGCACTGTCCTTGCGCATAAACTTCAGCCGGGCGGGGGTGTTGTAAAACAGGTCCCGGACCGTGATGGTGGTGCCCTCCGGCGCACCGGCGGGCTCCACTGCGCCGGGCACACCGCCCTCCAGATGGAGGGCGGCTCCCTCCGTCGTGCCGGTTTGGCGGGTGAGGATGTCCACCCGGCTGACGGCGGAGATGGCGGCCAGGGCCTCGCCCCGGAACCCCAGAGTACCGATCTTCCCCAGGTCCTCCTCCGTCCGCAGCTTGGAGGTGGCGTGGCGCAGGAAGGCGGTGGGGAGTTCCTCCGGCGCGATGCCGCAGCCGTTGTCCGTCACCCGGATCATGCCCATGCCGCCCCGGCGGATCTCCACCACCACGGCAGAGCTGCCGGCGTCGACGGCGTTTTCCACCAGCTCCTTCACCACGCTGGCGGGCCGCTCCACGACCTCACCGGCGGCGATCAGGTCCGCTACGTGGGACTCCAGTTGTTGAATGTGAGGCATATTGGTTTCCTTTCTAAGCTCAGAGCAGCAGCACGGCGACGATGGGAATGGTCACGATGGACGCCGCCGTGGTCAGGAAGGTGATCTGTGCCATGCACTCGGTGTCTCCGCCGTACTCCATGCTCAGCAGCGTCCCGTTCACTGCTACGGGCATGGCCATCTGGGTGACAGCGATCCCCAGCACCAGGGAGTCGATCCCCAGCGCCCGGAGGACCAGGCACAGGGCCACCGGCAGCAACAGCAGGCGGATGGCCGTCAGCAGCCACAGCTTGGGAGAGCGCAGCACCTGTCCGGCTGACATGCCCGCCAGCAGGGAGCCCACCACCAACAGGGACAGCGGCACGGTGATGTCTCCCACAAAGTCCAGCATCTCGCCCACCAGGGCCGGCGGCCGCAGCCGGGTCAGCGCCAGCACCAATCCCAGGACAGAGGCCACGATGCAGGGGGTGAACAGCTGCTTCCAGCGGAAGCGGGCGGCCCCTGCCAGCAGCAGCGGGCCCAGACTGTAAGACAAGAGATTGAAGGGCAGCGCCAGAATGGCGGCATAGAACAGTGCGCCGTCTCCAAACAGGGCCACCGCTACGGGATAGCCAATGAACCCCACGTTGGGGAAGGCCAGGGCATACCGCCACACGCCCTTCTGCCCCTGTGTGCCCGGCAGGAACCGGGGCACCACCAAGGCAAAGACCGCCTCCAGCAGGTAGAACACCACGCCAACCTCCAGGATGGAGAGGATGGTCCCCAGCTCCGGCAGCTCCTCGCCGGTGATCACCGCCGCCACGATCATGGCGGGCATGGTGATGTTCAGCAGCAGCTTGGAGACCTTCTGGTCCGCCTCCCCGCCCAGGTACCCCAGCCGGTTGGCCGCATAGCCCGCCGCAATGGCGAACAGGATGACCAGCATCTCGCCAAATACGTCCCAAAAATTCATCTGTCCCTTTCTCCCCTCATCATTCCGGAATTCGGTTCTTACGCCACAAGGGTCCAAGCGGAGAGGGCGTTGGCCGCCGCATGGAGACCGATGGACGTCCACAGGGTGCCGGTGCGGTCATAGACCCACGCCAGCACCAGCCCGGGCACCAGATACTGGAGCATCAGCAGGAAATACGTGATGTCCCGGTTCACCACCGCGAACTGCCACACATGCAGCAGGGCGAACAGCAGGCAGCTGACCAGGTATCCCACCGCCGCGCTCTTGCGCCGGAGATTCCCGAACACCAGTCCCCGGAAGAGCACCTCCTCCACAAAGGGCGCCAGGAAAATGACGATCAGCAGCGTCATGTGGGGCGCGTCCTCGATCTGGGCGGAGATGGTGGTGTCGTTCAGGTTGGTCTGGTTGGATACCACCAGTCTTGTCAGGCGGTACACCAGCTCGTTCAGGCCGTACAGGGCCACCAGTCCGATGGCCATGAACTTGCAGGCCCCGCCCAGGTTCTCTGCAAAGTGCCGGGAGGTCCGACCCAGAAAGCCGTGGAAAATGATGACCGTGGCGGCGAAGAGGATGTAGTAATACAGGATATTCTGCAATCCGGTGCTGATGGTCACTCCCAGCAGTCCGCCGATCAGGCGGAACAGCGGGGCTGTGACAAAGGGCAGCACCAGCAGGTAGATCACAAAGAGCACCGTGCCCGCGATCTGTTCCCCCGCCGACATATAGGCGGCGCTCTTTCTTCTTGGCATCTCGTTCCCTCCCGGTTTTCGTCCGGCTTCTGTTTCAGCTCGTTTTCCCCGGCGGGCGGATCCGCCGGGGTCTTCTTTTGATCCGCTGGGCTTGGGCGGCGCGTGTCCGCCCGCCGCCAGGCCCCTCATTTCCGCGGAATCCCCTGTCCCGGCCTGAAGGCCGCTCTCCGGGCGCCGTCAGCGCGTCCGGTCCCCCGCGGCAGAGGGCGCATCCCGCCGTGCCTGCCCGGCCGGGTGCTCAGTTGAGCTTCTGCTTCCACTCGTAGATCAGGCTCATCGCCTCAATGGGCGTCAGCGTGTCCGGCTGGCAGCGGCGGAGGGCGTCCAGCACCTCCCCCTCGCCGATGGCGGTGAGGGACACCTGGTCCTCCTCTTTCCGGGCCGCTACGTACTGAACGCCGTTCTCCTCCTCCAGCTCTTTCAGGACCGTTTTGGCCCGCTGGACCACCTTGTCCGGCAGCCCCGCCAGCTTGGCCACCTCGATGCCGTAGCTGCGGTCCGCCCCGCCGGGGAGGATCTTCCGCAGGAAGATGATGTCCTCCCCCCGGGTCTTGACGGCGATGTTGTAGTTGACCGTGCCGGGCAGGGTGTTCTCCAGCTCCGTCAGCTCGTGGTAGTGGGTGGCGAACAGGGTCTTGGCCCCCAGCAGCTTCTTGTCCGCGCAGTACTCCAGCACCGCCCGGGCGATGGACATGCCGTCAAAGGTGCTGGTGCCCCGGCCGATCTCGTCCAGAATCAGCAGAGAGTGCTTCGTGGCGTGGCGCAGAATGTCCGCCACCTCCGTCATCTCCACCATGAAGGTGGACTGGCCGGCGGACAGGTCATCGCTGGCGCCGATGCGGGTGAAGATCCGGTCCACCACACCGATGCGGGCGCTGGCCGCCGGGACGAAGGAGCCCATCTGGGCCATGAGGACGATCAGCGCCACCTGGCGCATGTAGGTGGACTTGCCCGCCATGTTGGGGCCGGTGATGATGGCCACCCGGTCCTCCTTCTCCCCCATGAAGGTGTCGTTGGGGACGAAGAGGCTGTCCTTGAGCATCTGCTCCACCACCGGATGGCGGCCGTCGTGGATCTCGGTGGCCCCAGACTCGTCCACCGTGGGGCGGCAGTAGTGGTTCCGCACCGCCACCGCCGCGAAGGACACCAGGGCGTCCACCTCCGCCACCGCGGCGGCAGTCCGCTGGATGCGGGCGCTCTGGGCGGAGATCTCCTGCCGCAGCGCCGTGAAGAGCTCATACTCCAATGCCACCACCCGGTCCGAGGCGGTGAGGATCTCGTGTTCCAAGTCCTTCAGCTCCTGGGTGATGTACCGCTCCCCGTTCACCAGGGTCTGCTTGCGGATGTAGGTGTCCGGCACCTGGTCCTTGAAGGAGTTGGACACCTCGATGTAATAGCCGAAGACCTTGTTGTAGCCGATCTTCAGGGTCCGGATGCCGGTGCGCTCCTTCTCCTTGGCCTCGATCTCCGCCAGGACGCCCTTGCCGCCGTTCATGATGTGCCGCAGGCGGTCCACCTCCTCGTGGTAGCCGTCCCGGATGAAGCCGCCCTCCCGGACGGAGAACGGCGGCTCGTCGCAGATGGCCGCGCCGATGTGTGCCCCGATCTCCGTCAGGTCGTCCAGCTCCCCGGCCAGCTCCGCCAGCCGTCCGCCGGAGAAGGCCGCCAGCTGGGCCCGGAGGGCGGGCAGCCGCTCGATGGCGGAGCGGAGGGACACCATGTCCCGTCCCCCGGCGGTGCCGTAGACGATGCGGCCGATGAGCCGCTCCATATCTCCCAGGCCCGTCAGGGCGGCGATGAGCTCCTCCCGCGCCATGGTGCTCTCCACCAGGGCGGCCACGGCGGCATTGCGCTTGGCGATGGCGGTGACGGACAGCAGCGGCCGCTCCAGCCAGCTGCGGAGCAGCCGCCCGCCCATGGGCGTCCTGGTCTTGTCCAGCACCCACAGGAGGGAGCCTCTCTTCTCCCGGTCCCGGAGGGTCTCCGTCAGCTCCAGGTTCCGCCGGGCGGTCAGGTCCAACTCCATAAACCGGCCCTGCTCGTAGTAGTCCAGGTCGTTGATGTGAGAGAGGTCCGTCTTCTGGGTCTCGTACAGGTAGTGCAGCAATCCCCCCAGGGCCATGGCCGCGGCCGGGTTGGTCCTGGGCAGGCGGTCAAACGCCTCCTCCCCGAACTGGCGGCGGATGTTTCGCTCCGCCTCCGCCAGGCGGAAGCGGCCCTCGCCGCCGTTTTCCACCCGGCAGCGGAACTTCTCCGTCAGGGCGTCGGTCAGGGCTTTTTCCGAGGCGGCCCCGTCGTTCACCACCGCCTCTGCCGGGGAAAAGCGGCCCAGCTCGTTGACGACGTGCTCCACCCGGTCCGGGCCGGAGAAGGCCGTCAGGTGGGTCTTGCCGGTGGAGATGTCGCAGAAGGCCGCGCCGGCGTTCTGGCTGTCGATGTAGATGCCGCAGAGGAAGTTGCTGGCCTTCTCCTCCAGGCAGGCGGCGTCGATCACCGTGCCGGGGGTCACCACCCGGATGATATCCCGCTTCACCAGCCCCTTGGCCGTTGCCGGGTCCTCCATCTGCTCACAGATGGCCACCTTGTAGCCCTTGGCGATGAGCCGGGCGATGTATGCCTCACTGGCGTGGTAGGGGATGCCGCACATGGGCACCCGCTCCTCCTCGGGCTTGGCGTGCTTGCCGTGGTCCCGGGAGGTGAGGGTCAGGTCCAGCTCCCGGGAGGCCAGCTTCGCGTCGTCAGCGAACATCTCGTAGAAGTCGCCCAGCCGGAAGAACAGGATGGAGTCCGGATTGTCCTTCTTGATCTCCAGGTACTGCTTCATCATGGGGGTGAGTTCGGCCAAAAGGGTCACCTCATTCTCTTTCTATCAAAGGATTTGGATTCGTTTTATGGGGGTGCGTCCCATGGGACGCGGGAAATCAGCCATGTGGATGGCTGGGCTGGGCAGGCCGCCGAACGGCGGCCACAGGGGTCTGGCTCCCGCCGGGGGGCATTGTCCATGCGGGATGCGCCCCCCATTTTCTTTTTGAGACATCAAAAAGAAAATGCGCCGCGCCCGGTGGAAAAGAAAAAATGTCTCGGCGGGTCGGTCTGCGCAGGCGCAGACCTCCTGCCGCCGGCGGGGGAAGGTTGGCAATCCCGCGCGGCGGTCAGAGACGGAAACGCCCGGCCCTTGGGGAAACCTTCAGCCCGGGGAAGTCTGGGATACACGCTGCGCTGATTTTCGCTGCCGCTGGCCGGTGGTTGATGAAAGCCTCCGCAGCGGGCCGATGAGGGCATCGGCCTCTACAACCGCCCGGGCAGCGCGTAGCGAAGCGGAACGCGCGGAAAGAGAAGCTGGTCAAATGCGTTCTTGCACCCCGACAACTTCCGCACCATCCGCCACGGGACGGCAGTCGGGGAAATCGCAGAAGAGCATAGCGTGCCCGAAGGCAAGGCCAAATCGGAGCAGGCACTGGTACGCCGACCCCCGTACGCGCGGAGGGCCACTGCACCGGAGCGCGCCCGGCGCCTTTTTCTCTTACACCGGGCGCGGCGCGTTCTCTTTTTGGCGCAACCAAAAAGAGAATGGGGGGCGCATTGCCCAGCTGGCACCCCAGCTGAATCCCCCGGGCGGTTGATAACCGCCCCTACGGTCCTGCAGGGGTCCGGCGGAAATCCGGCGGGCGGACACACAGTTCCGCCCCTACCGCTCCCGGCAGACCAGCTCATCCAGCGACAGGCCGTAGAAATCCGCCAGGGCAATCAGTGTGGACAGGGTCGGTTCCCGCTCTCCACGCTCATACGTCTGATAGGCCCGCCAACCGATGCCGATGATTTTTGCCAGCTCGGTTTGTTTCAGGCCCCTTTGCTTTCTCAGTTGAAGAAGGTGTTCTGCAAACGTCATAATTCCTCTTCCGCTCTTGACAGACACAAATATGTCTGCTATGATACGTACTATAAAAGACACAATCGTGTCTGTCAAACAAATTCAGGAGTGATCCCCTATGTCCGATTACATCGACATCCTGCTCACCGCCCTGGAGGACGAGCTGTTCCCCTCTCTGGGCAAGGACTACTTCCTCCCCCTCCAGCAGGCGAACGACGCCTTGACCGCGCTTTCCGCCACCCTCACCGATCAGCAGCGTGCGCTGCTGGATTCCTATGAGGACGCCTCCGCCGCCGCAGGCAGCGCCTATCAGGACGCCTACGCCCGCAGGGCCTTCCTCCTCGCGCGGGAGGTCTACCGTTAAACGGCCTCGCCGTACAGCGCCCAGGTGTTGCTGCCGGTGACGGCCACATCCGCGAACTGCCCGATCAGGGCCTTGTCCCCTTTCAGCCGCACCAGGCGGTTGCCCTCCGTCCGGGAGGTCAGGGGGTACTCCGGGTCGTCGCTCTCGCCGTCCACCAGCACCCGCACCGTTTTGCCCACATAGGCGGCGTGGAGCTTGGCGGACATATTGTTCTGGACCTCCAGGAGCCTGTCAAACCACTTCTGCTTCTCCGCCCGGGTGGCCGGGTCCGGCATGGCCGCGGCCTTGGTGCCGGGGCGGGGGGAGTAGATGAAGGTGAACAGGGCGTCAAACCCCACCTCCTCCACCAGAGACACGGTGTCCATGGCCTCCGCCTCCGTCTCGCCGGGGAAGCCGATGATGACGTCGGAGGTCAATACCAGCCCGGGCATGACCCGCTTGGCGTAGTTCACCAGATCCAGGTACTGCTGCCGGGTGTAGCGGCGATTCATCTCTTTCAGGACCCGGTCGTTGCCGGACTGGAAGGGCAGGTGCAGCTGCTTGGCCACATGAGAGCTTGCGGCCATCACGTCAAACAGCCGGGGCGTGGCGTCCTTGGGGTGGCTGGACATGAAGCGGATGAGATATTCCCCCGGGATCCGGTCGATGTCCGCCAGCAGGTCGGGGAAGTGGTAATCCAAATCCAGGTCGTTGCCGTAGGAGTTCACGTTCTGGCCCAGCAGGGTGATGTCCTTGTACCCCGCCTCCACCAGCTGCCGGACCTCCGCCAGCACGGCCTGGGGGTCCCGGCTCCGCTCCCGGCCCCGGACATAGGGCACGATGCAGTAGGAGCAGAAGTTGTTGCATCCGTACATGATGGAGACCCAGGCCTTCACGCCCTTCTCCCGCACCACGGGGATGCCCTCGGCAATGGTGCCGTGCTCGTCCTGGACGGAAAAGACCCGCTTCTTCGTCTCATACACCTGCCACAAAAGCTCCGGGAACTTCCACAGGGCCTGGGGGCCGAACACCAGATCCACGTGGGGATAGGACTTTTTGATCCGCTCCGACACCCGGGGCTCCTGGGCCATGCAGCCGCACAGGCAGATCACCTGCTCCGGATTCTCCTTCTTGGTGTGGGTCAGGGCGCCCAGGTTGCCGAACACCCGGTCCTCCGCGTGCTCCCGGATGGCGCAGGTGTTCAGGAGCACCAGATCGGCCTCCTTCGGGTCCTGGGTGAGGGTGAAGCCGCTTGCCTCCAGCATCCCCATGAGCTTCTGTCCGTCCGCCACATTCTGCTGGCAGCCGAAGGTGTCCACACAGGCCGCGGGGTGAGCCTCCCGGGCGGCGAACAGGCCGCGGATCTTCTCCTCAAACTCCCGCTGGCGGTCCAGGTCCGCCTGGGGGATCAATACGTTTTCGCGTTCCAAATCAGTTCCTCCAAATGCAGATACTTTAACTAAAATATCATAGCACACCAGAAAACAAAGCACAAGCAGAAACCTCCGGCAGGCAGACAGCGGCCCCGCCGGGAAGTTTCCGGCGGGGCCGCTGTTGTGTCACAGGTCTGCCAGCAGATCCGGCAGGTCCGCGGGGCGGGCGGCCACGGCGTCCGCCGCCGCCAAATCCACGGACGGGGCGCCGCCCCAGGCGGCGGCCACGCAGACCACCTCCGCCGCCCGGCCCATGGCCCGCAGGGCCGCCTGGGCATTGCGGCCGAAGGCGATGTCCCCGGCGTGGTCCCCGATGTAGGCGAAGCGCCCCTCCCGAAGCCCCAGCCGGTCCAGGCAGGCCAGGAAGGCGGCGGGGTCCGGCTTCTGACGGGCGAAGTCCACGTCCGCGTGGCCCACCACGGCGGCAAAGCAGTCCGCCGCGCCGTGGGCGGCCAGGGCGGCGCGGATGTTGCCGCTGTCGTTCTGGGAGCAGATGCCCATGGGGGCCAGGGCGGCCAGACGGGGCAGAACCTCCAAAAGCCCGCCGAAGAGGGGCGGCAGGGTCCGGTCCGCCAGCTGGCAGGGGCCCCACAGGGCCCCCGCCTCGTCCAGCCGGTCCGCCGGGACGCGGAGGGCGTGCTGGTACAGCTCCCGCCAGTTGCGCCAGCGGTAGTTGGCGGCCTGATAGGCGGCCAGGGAGGAAAGCGCCTCCGGCAGCGGGTCCAGCAGGGCCGGGTCCAGGCGGCCAAGGACGGCCCTGGTGACGGCGATGTTCTTCACCGGCGTGTTGGCCAGGGTGCCGTCGTAGTCCCAGAGAATGGCTGTGAACATGGGTGCCCTCCTTCTATCGCTTGTCTGTGCGGCCCGCTAAATAGTCCAAGCTGACCTTGTAGTAATCTGCCAATTTGAAAAAGACTTCCAGCGGTATCTTGATCTTTCCGTTTTCGTAGTCTGAGTAGGTGTTCTGTTTCACACCGAGATACTCCGCGATCACTTTCTGCGGTGTGTCCGAATCCTCTCGCAGTTCCTTGACTCTCCTCAAATACATGATGCCATCACCTCAAGCGATAACATACCGCATCGGTGAAAGCGATATTGACTTATATCGGTGTAGCCGATATAATTTTCATGAGGTGATAAAAATGGCTCTATATGAGAAACGGGATGACGTGTACTGCGGCTCCTGCGGCCACTTTACCCGGCACTACATCTGGCGGGACGGGCGGCAGGCCCGGAACGCCCCCAACGGGTGCTTTCTGCCCCTGAGCCTGGGCCACTGCGCCCATCCCCGCATGAAGGACCGGCGGGAGGATCAGTCCTGCCCCCTGTGGATCCCCCGCACCCCGGACCAGGACCCGCCGGACACCCGGCTGCCGGGTGCAAACGCGCCGGACCGCTGAGAGCGGCCCGGCGTTGTTCTATCCTCGGTTCTCCAGCTTCCGCAGCTGGGTCTGGAACGCCTCCGGCAGGTCGCACCACAGCTCCACCAGCTCCCCGGTCCGGGGATGGAGAAACCGCAGCCCCACCGCATGAAGGCACTGCCCCTGGAGGCCCGGCACGGGCTTTTTCGCCCCGTACACCGTGTCCCCCAGAATGGGGTGGCCGATGTGCGCCATGTGGACCCGGATCTGGTGGGTGCGCCCGGTCTCCAGTCGGCACTCCACATAGGTATAGCCGGGGAACCGCTCCAGCACGGACCAGTGGGTCACCGCGCTCCGGCCGCCCGCCACCACCGCCATCTTCTTCCGGTCCGCCGGGTGGCGGCCGATGGGGGCGTCCACCGTGCCGCTGTCCTCCCGGAGATTCCCGATCACGATGCACCGGTAAATCCGGGCCAGGGTGTGGTCCTGAAGCTGGGCGGAGAGCTTCTGGTGGGCGAAGTCGTTTTTCGCCGCGATGAGGAGGCCGGAGGTGTCCCGGTCGATCCGGTGGACGATGCCGGGCCGCAGCTCCCCCCCGATGCCGGAGAGGGAGTCCCCGCAGTGGTGGAGCAGGGCGTTGACCAGCGTGCCGTCCGGGTGGCCGGGGGCCGGATGGACCACCAGCCCCTTGGGCTTGTTCACCACGATCACGTCGCTGTCCTCGTACACCACATCCAGGGGGATGTCCTGGGGCGCCACGTCCACCGGCTCCGGGTCCGGCAGGGTAACGGACACGGCCTCTCCCCCGCCCAGGCGGTAGTTTTTCGCCAGGGGCTTTCCGGCAGCGGTGACCCGCCCCTCCTCGCACAGCCGGGCGGCGGCGGAGCGGGTCACATCCGGCAGCTGTCCGGCCAGCCAGGCGTCCAGCCGGGTGCCGGTGTCCTCAGGATTCACTTGGAGCGTCCGCGTCTCCATGGGCCTTGCCTCTCTTGTCGTATTTCTCGTAGAACCATAGGTAATAGATTACCGCCAGCACGGCGCCGCACACCACGCAGATGTCCGCCACGTTGAACACCGGGTAGGAGGGCCAGAACTCCAGGTGGAACATGTCCACCACGTACCCCAGCCGCACCCGGTCGATGATGTTCCCCACGCCGCCGGACAGGATCAGGAATCCCGCCGCCACCCCCAGGGGGTGCCGGACGATCCGGCGGAGCAGGACCACCGCCACCGCGATCACAATGACGGAGGTGACCGCCACCAGCAGCCAGCGCATACCGGAGAAGCTGGACCAGGCCGCCCCGTAGTTGTGGACGGTCCGCAGCTCTACCAGCCCGGGCAGAAAGGGCTGGGCATCCCCCAGGGGGATGTTGACGGTGACATAGTGCTTCACCCACTGGTCCAGGCCCAGCAGGGCCAGGGACAGCGCGGCGCAAAGGGCATACAGCATAGTTTTCTCCTCAAATCAGATAGGTTTTCACCACCGGCACCCGCCGGAGGACCAGCCACACCAGAAAGCCGCCCCCGAAGGCCGCGGCCACCAGCACCGGCACGCCCCAGACGGGCGGCAGCGTCCCGGCGGAGAGGCCCCTGCCCGCCAGGAAGTCCAGGAAGAACAGGTGCGTCAAGTAGATGCAGAAGGACGCCTTGGAGACGGTCTCCGCCATGGGCCAGCGGTCCCGGTTCTGCCACCGGGCGGCGCAGAAGCCGTACAGCCCCGCCGCCTGCAAACAGACGCCGGGGGCGCTCCCCTGGAGGAACACCTGATACAGCGCCCCGGTTTTGACGGAGGCCGCCAGCGTCAGGCCGAAGGTCAGCGCCGTGCCCGCCAAATACAGCCAAACAAAGGTCCGGGGCCTGTGGCGGGGCGCCTCCTGAGTCAGAACATCGCCCAGCACACCATAGCCCACGGCGCACCAAGTCAGGTTGATGGGGTACTGGGCAGGGATGCCGCCGACGAGGGACAGGGGCGGGAAGAATTTCAGCGTGGGGGCCAGACACCCCAGCACGAACCAGATCCCCAGAGCGTAGTTCAGCAGCCGCCGGTCCGCCGCCGCCACAAGGCGGCGGGTCAGGGGCAGCACCGCGTACACCAGCAGAATGATGTGGAGGTAATAGAGATGGTTCTTGTGATGGAACAGCACCAGATTCAGCGCCGCCTGCCGGAGGGCCGTCCGCTCCAGCACGCCCGCAGCGCGCCAGCCCCGCAGCAGCTCCACACCCTCATAGGCTGCGGCCCAGAAAAGCAGGGCCGCCAGGATGCGGGGGATGTACTTCGTCCACACCCGCCGGACGGTGACCTCCTTTTCCGGCGGCAGCAGCAGCGCGCCGCTGCACAGGAAGAACACCGGCACCGCGCTGCGCAGCAGGCAGTTCCAGAACAGGGCGGAGGTCCACCCAAAGGACCCCGGCGCTCCCGCAAAGCCCCCGGCGGCGGAGGCATGGATCAGCAGCGTGCCGAAGATGGCAGCGGTCTTGGCCGCGTCCACCGGCACGCTGCGGCGCTGTGTCAGCGTCTGCATCCGACCATCTCCCTCATTGGACAGATCGAGCTTGCCGACAACAGTGTACACGGTTTGGCAGAAAAAAGCAACCGCCGCTTCACGCCCTCCTGCGGCGCCGCCACAGGAGCCAGATAACGCCGGAGAGGGCCGTCAGCGCCCCGCCCGCCGCCAGGGACAGCCAGAAGCGCCCGCTCCCCGGCTGCCACAGCGCGCCGCCCAGCACGGTGGCGCAGGCAATCCGGGGCAGGCCGCCCAGCAGCCCGGCGGAGAGATACGTGCCGTAGGGCGTGCCGGAGGCCCCCAGATAGAGGCTCACCACGTCCCCCGGCGATGCCCCCGCCAGCCGCAGCAGAAAGACGGACAGCCACGGGTTCTCCGCCTGGGCCCGGCAGACGCCCGCCACCCGGGGAATCCGCTCCGCCAGGGCCTCCAGTCCCCCCTGCTCCCGCCGCCCCAGGAAAAAGGGGATGGTCTGGGCCACCCCGGTGCCGCAGAGGTTCACCGCCAGCGCCAGGGGGAAGGGAAACAGCAGTCCCCCCGCCGCCGTGAGGGCGGACATGGGAAAGCAGACGGAGAGGCTCTTGAGGGCGTACAGCCCCACCAGGAACGACGCCGCCAGAACCGTCTGCCGGGGGGAAAAGGCGGCGATGGCCTCCGCCGTCAACTGATGGCGGAACGGCCAGAGGGCGGCGGCGCCCGCTGCCAGCACCAGCAGCGGCGCCCCGTACCGCCAGACATGAAAGGCATGTTTTTCCATAGCCGTCCTCCCGCCCGCGTCAGATAGGGCTAGTATATGCGGCGGGCGGAAAAAGACGAAGAGGCAGCCGGAAATCCGGCTGCCTCTTTCTGCAAATAGTGACAGAATTCCCCTGGCGGTCATACAAAGGGTTCGTCCTAGGGCAGGACGTCCGTGGAAAGTTCGGACTCCCCAGTGGTCCCGGTGCCGGTCTGCCCTTCCGCTGTCTGCTGGCCGTCCTGCTCCGGCGTCTGGATGGTCCAGCCATTATCCGGCGTCGTGGGTTCTGTAGGCTCTGCGGGGACATCAGGGTCCTGGGGCTCCGTGGGCTCCACCGGCGTGGTGGGCTCGGTGGTGTCCGTTGGGATCTGGGCGCCGCCGTCGGCGGGCTCTACCGCCGGGCCCCGGAGGATCACCTTATTGCGGGACTTGTAGTCGCTGGTGGCCTCGTAAGTGGAGGAGATCAGCTTGCCGTTGGCGTCGTAGACATTGCGGTATGTCCGGTACTTGTACCCGGTGTAGGGCGTGGTCTTGACCTTCTCCGTGCCCGGCGCCAGGGTGGGGTCGTCCTCATACACCGTCTCATAGGGCGTGGTGGAGAGGTGCTCGTTGGTCATCTTCACGCTGGTGCCGTCCACATTGGTGCCCAGGATCCGGACCGTCAGGTAATTGTTTTCATAGATGGTGACGATCTTGATGGGGTACAGGGAGTTGTTGGTGAACTTGTAGTCCGGCCCGCCCCAGGACACCGTGGCGTCCATGCCCGCGGTGATATAGGCGGGGACGTAGCGGTGGGCGTACCGCTCCGTGATCTCCAGGTTGGACCGCAGGCAGGCCAGGTACAGCGTGGAGGAAGTCTGGCAGATGCCGCCGCCGATCTCGTCCACCGTCTCCCCCTGGACATAGGCGGGAGCCGCCTGATAGCCCCGGGCGGCGGTCCGCTGGCCCACCACGTCATTGTAGGAGAACACGTCGCCGCTGTTCATCACATACTCGTTGATGGATGCGGCGGACAGCTTCACATTGGACCGGCGGGCGGAGGTGCCGCCCACATGGGTGCGGGCCTCGCCCAGCACGTCCCGGAACAGCACCTGCTCCAGCTCCTCCGCCGTGACGGCGGGCAGCTCCACCTGGGCGGGGACGGTGACGGTCTCGCCGGGCGCGGCCGCGTCCAGCAGCCGCTGGGCCTCGTCCACATCGAAGTCCGCTCCGGCCTCCTCCGGTACGATGGCGCCCGTCTCCTTGTCATAGGAGGCGTTCTTCACCACGCCGGAGCAATCGTCGTAGATCTCCTGGGCGGTGAGGGTCTTGGCGGGAAGGATCCGAGCGTTGTTCACAAACACGCTGGCCGCCGCGCCATTGCCGCTGCCAGTCCATCTTTCCTGTGCAGTCCGCGCAAGATCTGCGGCGGACACGGACAGTCCGTTCAGGGCTTTTGTGATTTCGACGGCATCCTCCGTCACCTCGTAGGAGGCGTCCTGGGCCTCCCGGGAGAACTGCTCACTGAGCTGTTCCATTTTTACCTGGAAGATATCCTCCTCCGGCTCCAGCACGACGCCCAGTTGTCCATCTGCTCCGACCAGGCAGGCAAGATACTCCCAGCCCTTGACAAAAAAGCTGCTCCGGCCCTGCACGGCATCAAATGCGGATTGGGCACTGACCTCATAGTCCAGTTCCTCTGTGATGCCCAGCTCCCGATAGGTGCATACGGCGTCGGGGTCTGCGCCGTACAGCATATCTCCCTCCGGCGCGGATTCCCCATCCCCGGTCTCATCGGCCAGCGGTAAATAAAACTCTACGGTTTCCTCCGGAATCTCCTGCCGCAGCCGCTCCGCGGCCTGCTCCGCTGTGAGGCCTGCCACGTCCACACCATTGATGGTGGTGTTAGGGTAAAATATATCCTGGGAATTGGCATAGGCGCACAGGCCCACATAGGCGGCAAGCAATACCGCCACAATAACTCCTATGATAATTATCGGCTTTTTGCCGCCGGTTTTCAGCCGCTTCGGCGCGGTGGCTTCGTTCGTATTCGGTTCCATGAAGCCCCTCCTGTTGTTCTGTCGGATCGCCCAGACAAGCCGTGCTGTCCTAGCTTATGCATTCAGGATTTTATTTTAGCACGTTTTTTCTGGAAAATGGATTACAATCCCGTAACAATCAGAAGTTTCAGGCCTCTTTCCGACGCTGTTTCGGAATGCGGAGCGTCAGAACGATTTCGTCCTCTGTCTCCTCCCGCTCCGTCCGGGCGTCCACACCTGCGTCCCGAATCAGCCGCAGCCCCCGGTCCACACTGTTCAAAAACAATCGCACGTCCTTGATGATGTACGTCCGCCGTCCTGCGGGCGGCGCGGTCTGGAGGGCTGCCAGCCGCCGCTCTACATACTGCTCCGTCTGGGCCACATTCCAGTGCTTTGCCGCCGCCTGGCGCAGGGCGGTCAGCCGCTCGCCCTCGTCCTCCAGCCGCAGCAGGCAGCGGGCGTGACGCTCCGTCAATCCGTGTTCCACCAGCAGCGCCCGGCAGGCCGGGGACAGCCGCAGCAGCCGCAGCTTGTTGGCCAGAGCCGAGGGGGACATGCCCAGCTGGGCCGCCACCGCCTCCTGGGTCATGCCCGTCTGGTGGAGAAAGGCGGCGATGGCCTCCGCCTCCTCCAGGTAATGCAGATCCCTGCGCTGCAAATTCTCCACAAGGGCCAGCAGGGCGGAGGCCCGCCCGTCCACCTCCGCCTCCAGGCAGGGGACGGTCTCCAGACCCGCCAGCACGGCTGCCCGCAGCCGCCGCTCCCCCGCCACCAGCTCCCAGCCCGCCGCGGTCCGCCGCACCGTCAGGGGCTGGAGGATACCGTGGCGGCGGATGGATTCCGCCAACTCCCGGAGCCCCGTCTCCTCAAAGGTCCGCCGGGGCTGCATGGGATTGGGGCGGATTTCCGCCGCCGGGAGCCACAGCACCTTCCGTTCCGGCCTGTCCATGGGACCACCTCCGTTTCATTTCCTTTATTTTACAGGTCCTGTCCCAAAAAGGCAGGGGGAATCTGTCGAGGCGTCCCCCACGCCGCAGGAAAAGCGGCCGCCCATTGGGCGGCCGCCATGCGAACACTGCATATTCCATTACCGGGACGGTTCCTCCGCCAGGCGCGCTTCGTAGGCCGCCTGATCCGCCCGGCCGGGCCTGGTGGCCCGCAGGGCCTTCACGATCAGGGCCGTGGTGGCCTGGAGGAACACCGGAGAAAAGGCCACCGGAAACAGCACGTCTCCGGGGAAATAGGCCTCGGCCAGCACCGCCCCAGCGCTGATGTTCCGCATCCCGGCGTTGAGGGCGACAGTCTGCACTGTGGGGAAGTCCAGCTTCAACAGCCGCCCCGCCCAATACCCCAGGAAAAAGCCCAGCAGGCACAGGAAGAACACCACGATCATCACCCGCACCAGGGTCGGTGTCAGGTTCCGGAGGAAGGGCGCGCAGCCGGTGGCATTGGCCGTGATGATGAGCAGCAGGGCCGCCTTGGCGGGCAGGGACAGCTTCGGCTTCAGCGTGACCGCCACGGCACCCTTTGTCAGCTGGTACAGCACCATGGCTGCCAGAGCCGGAAGCGCCACCATCAGCAGCAGGTCCCGCATCATGCCCCAGGTGTCCAGCTCCACCACCGAGCCCACCAGCAGCTTCATGGTCAGGGGGATCACCACCGGGGAGAGGAGTGTATCCAGCAGCACCACCGAGAGGCACAGGGCGGTATTGCCCCGACTCATGCCCACCCACATAAGGGACGCCACACCGGTGGGCACTGCATACTCCAGCACCAGCCCGATGGTAAACAGCGGCGCGTCCGGAAAGCACAGCGTCCCCAGTCCCAGGGTAATGAGGGGCATCACCACGTGGAGCAGGCCGAAAATCACCGCCACCGGCAGAGGGTGGCGGACCACCTGCGCCAGCTCCCGGAAGCCGCCGCCCAGGCTGTTGGAAAAGGTCATGAAGGCGAACAGCCCTACCGTCACCCCGTTCAGGTGGGAGAGCACCTCCGGAAAGGCAATACCCAGCGCCACACAACAGAGCACCACCGGCGCCATGTGTCCGCCCAGGAAGCCATCCAGGCGGCCGAGCGTTTTCAAATCCGATCCCCTCTTTTCCAGTTCCTGTTCAGCGGCAGAGATAGGAAAACCAGCCCTCAGCGCTCCGTGTCTCCAGGATCTCCCAGCCGTTTTCCCGCAGGCGGTCCGCCACCTCCTGCGCCCGGTCGTCGATGATGCCGGAGCAGAGGAACAGTCCGCCCGGAGCCAGCATGGGCCGCACCAGCGGAGAAAGGCCGATGATGACGTCCGCCACGATATTAGCCACCACCATCTGCCAGCCGCCGCCCAGATCCGCCCGCAGAACCGCGTCCCCCAGTACATCTCCGATCCGGACGGTGTAGGTGTCCTGCCCGATGCCGTTGAGGGCGGCGTTCTCATAGGCTACGTCCCGGCACTTGTCGTCGATATCCACCGCCGCGGCGGAGGCCGCCCCCAGCTTCAGCGCCGCGATGGAGAGGATACCGCTGCCGCAGCCCAGGTCCAGTACCCGCTCGCCGCCGCGGATGGTCTTCTCCAGCGCCGTCAGGCACAGGCGGGTGGTGGCATGACTGCCGGTGCCGAAGGTGAGGCCCGGATCCAACACCAGGGCCACCCGCCCGGCGGCAAGGCCCGCCCGGACCTTGGGGTCCTCCCGCAGCCACTCCGGCACCACCAGCAGCCGGTCTCCAATCTCCATGGGCTTGTAATACTGCTTCCAGTTGTTCTCCCAGTCGGCGTCCTCCAGGTCATCCAGGGTCATCAGCAGGGTGCCGCAGTCGTCCCGGGTCTTTTTCAGCTCCTCCAGGGCGATGCGGACCTCCCCCAGCTTGGCGAAGCCCTCGTCCCCCGCCTCCAGATAGAAGGTGATCCGGGACCGGCCCTGCATCTCCTGCCGCAAATCCTCGTCCACATAGTCCCAGTACTGCCCGTTGTTCTCCAGGAAGTCCTCGAACTCCGTCTCGTCATCGATCACCACACCGTCGATGCCCAGGGGCGGAGAGCATCGTCTCCACCGGCTCCAGTCCGGTGTGGTTTGTGTCGATATGTACCTCCAGCCATTTCACAGCCGTCACCTCATCTCTCCGCCGGAGCGGAATTATATTTGATCTCCAGGGAAAAGCGCCCCTCTGAAGGGACGCTTTTCCGTCCGGCTTCACCGGCGGCTGCCCAGGAAGAACAGGGCCAGCGTGCCAGGGCCGGAGTGGTTGCCGATGACCGGCCCCACGTAGTTGATATAGATGTCCTGTACGCCGAAGCGGCGGCGCACCTCGTCCGCCACAAACTCAGCGTCCGCCTCGCAGTCCCCGTGGCTGATGAAGATGGTCTGCCCCGCCGGGTCGACGGCGCTCTCCGCCATGCGGTCCACCAGGGCCAGCAGGGACGCCTTCCGCCCCCGGGTCTTGCTGACGGGCACCAGATGGCCCGTGTCATCCACATGCAGCACCGGCTTGATGGACAGCATGGTGCCGAACAGGGCCGCCGCAGCGCTGACCCGGCCGCCACGCTTCAGATGGTTCAGGTCGTCCACGGTGAACCAGTGGCACACCTTCGCCTTGGTCTCCTCCGCAAAGACGTGGACCTGGTCGATGGTCTTCCCCTTCCGCTTTTCCTGGACGCAGAGGTATACCAGCAGCCCCTGGCCCAAAGAGGCGCTGAGCGTGTCCACCACAAAGATCTTCCGTCCGGGGTATGCCTCCCGCAGGTCATCGGCGGCGATCACCGCCGACTGGTAGGTGGTGGAGAGCGCGGAGGAAAAGGCCAGGTACAGCACGTCCCTGCCGCTATCCAGAATCTTCCGCATAGCCTCATCAAACACGCCCACGCTGATGGCGGAGGTGGTCGCCAGGGCGCCGGCGCGGAGCCGGGCATAGAAGTCCTGGAAGCCGATCTCCCGGCCGTCCAGGTAGTTGTGGTACACCCGGTCCTCCATATTCAGGCTCAGGGGCAGCACCTCCAGCTCCAGATCCGCCGCCATCCGGGCGGTCATGTCGCAGCAGCTGTCTGTCAGGATCACAAAATCATCCATGCTCAGTCCTTCTCCTTTTCCTTTTTGGCCCGTTCTTTGCTTTTGGCGTGGGCGGCGCTTGCTGCCTCCTCCCGGGCCTCCTGCCGCTGGCGCAGCAGCGTCACATACCGGCTGCTGGCCACGCCGGCGGCGTAGCTCATCAGAGCAAAGTGGATGGCCGCATCCGCCAGCTCCTCCCCGGTGCGGTCCTCCATCTCATCGGCCACGGCGTTCAGCGCCTTGTTGAGGCTCCCGCAGAAGGCGGCGTACCCGTCGGAGATGGGCCGGTCCCCCTGCAGCTCCTCCCGGATCAGCAGATCCATATCCCGGGTGGACATCACCCGCTTCAACACACAGATAGCGGTGAGATAGGCCAGGTGGTCCCGGTTGTATTTCTTCCCCTCCGCCCGGGGCACCAGGCCGCTCTTCGTGTAGTTGTTCACCATGGCGGCGGTGAGGCCGTCATCCTCGTCGAACCGGATCACCTGCCGGTCCATATAGCTGAGCACCTGGTCCATATATAGGGAGAAGTCCGGCAGCTGGTCCCAGGGCACCGGGCGCTGGGTCCGCAGCCTCTCCCGCAGGGCCGTCAGATCATACATGCGGATACACTCCTTCCGCCGTGCGGCACGGCTTTTATTCAGAGGTAGTATACCACGCAAATCTGATTTTGTAAATCACGTTTTCCAGGGTCCGGTATTGCATTTTCTGTTAGCAGTTATTTTCCCACACAGAATCGGGAAAAAATGCGGGAGACAATCTCCTCCTTCGCCGTGCGGCCTGTCAGCTCTCCCAGCGCGTCCAGGGCCTCCTCCGCGTCTGTGAGCACCGCATCCGGGGTCATTCCGGTCTCCAGGGCCTCCAAAGCCCGGCGGACTGCGTCCAGGGCCCGGCGGGCGGCGTCTTCCTGCCGCCGGTCGGTCAGCAGGCTGCCCGCCTCCCCCGGGTCCCCGGCGGGAAACAGGGCTGCTACGGCGTTTCCCAGGTCCTCCAGTCCCTCGCCAGTGACGGAGGACAGGGACACCACGGCGGCAGGCGGGGCCAGAGGGCCCTCTCCGGCGGGAAAAACCGCCCCAGCCGTCCGCAGCCCCCCTGCCATATCCCGCTTAGTGAACACCAGGAGCCAAGGAACTCCGCACCGGGCCACATCCGCCAGCAGAGATCCCTCTTCCGAGTCCTCCGGCACCGCACCATCCACCACCGCCAGCACCAGCTCCGCGGAGGCGATGGCTCTCCGGCTCCGCTCCACCCCCAGCTGTTCCACCGGGTCCTCCGTGGCCCGGATGCCGGCGGTATCGATGAGCCGCAGCAGGACCCCGCCGCAGAGTACGGACTCCTCCACCGTGTCCCGGGTGGTGCCGGGGATGTCGGTGACGATGGCCCGCTCATACCCCGCCAGGGCGTTGAGCAGCGAAGACTTGCCCGCGTTGGGCCGGCCCACAATAGCCGTGCGGACGCCGGATTTCAGTACCTGTCCCCGGCGGCAGGTGTCCAGCAGCCGCTCCAGCCGCCCAGCGGCGGACCGGAGGGCAGCGGCGATCTCCTCCGGCCGCACATCCTGAATGTCCTCGTCCGGGTAGTCCACCACCGCGTAAAACCGGGAGGTGACTTCCAGCAGCTCCTCCTGGACCGGCTCCAGCACCCGGCGCAGGCCGCCGTCCAGCTGGGCGGCGGCGTTTCTGGCCGCGGCGGCGGTCTCCGCGTCGATCAGGTCCACCACCGCCTCCGCCTGGGTCAGGTCCATCCGGCCGTTCAAAAACGCCCGCTTGGTGAACTCCCCCGCCTGGGCCTGCCGGGCCCCGGCAGCGAAGAGGGCAGACAGCAGCTCCCGCAGCACCACGGGGGAGCCGTGGCAGTGGAACTCTGCGCAGTCCTCCCCGGTGTAGCTGCCCGGCCCCGGGAACCGCACCGCAAGGCCCCGGTCAATGACCCGGCCCGCCCGGTCCAGCATCTCTCCGAACACCATTTTCCGGGGCTCCTGGGCGGCAAAGGGACGGCCGCCAGCCGCCCGGAACACCCGCCCGCACAGGGCGAAGCACCCGTCTCCCGACACCCGGACGATTCCGATGGCGGTGGCGGCGCTTCCAGTGGCGATTGCCGCGATCACATCCATCTGCCTCACGCTCCCTTCCCGCCGGGACGGTTCTCCTCGCCCCAGATGCACATAGCGTCCAAAATGGGGATGAGGGACCGCCCCCGCTCCGAAAGGCTGTACTCCACCTTGGGCGGAATCTGGGGATACTCCTCCCGCTGCACCAGGCCGGCCGCCTCCAGCTCCTTCAGGGAGAGACTCAGCGTCTTGTGGGAGATGGTCCCCAGGCGCCGCTTCAGCTCATTGTACCGCAGAACGCTGTACTCCGCCAGCCAGTAGAGAATAATCATCTTGTACTTACCGCTCACCAGGGACATGGTGTAGCCGAAGCCCGTCTCTTCAATCCCGGTGCCCGCCGTGATGCATGGCTCCATTTTATGCTCTCCTTTTGGTTAGTATCTTACACCGATGTGCGTACTTTACAAACAGAGAATATCATAGGATACTGGGGACATCAAGAAAAAAGGAGCGATTCTGATGTCAAAGCAGATTCTGATTCTCAACGGCAGCCCCCGCATCCACGGAAACACTGCGGCGCTGATCGACGCGTTTACTGCCGGAGCGGAGGCGGCGGGCCACACCATCGCCCGGTTCGATCTGGCCGCTCTGGACATCCACGGCTGCCGGGGCTGCCTGGGCGGCGGAAGGGATCCCCGGCACCCCTGTGTCCAGCGGGACGGCATGGACGCCGTGTATCCGGCCTACATGGCCGCGGATGTGGTGGTGCTGGCCTCGCCCATGTATTACTGGAGCATCTCCGGACAACTGAAATGCGCCTTTGACCGGCTGTTCGCGGTGGCGGAACTGGGCCCCGATCTGGCAAATCCGGTCAAGGACGCGGTGCTTCTGATGGCGGCGGAAGGCGACACGGAGGAGAATTTCGCCCCGGTGCGGGCCTATTACAAGGCGCTGCTGGACTGCCTGGGCTGGAAGGATGCGGGCATTGTATACGCCGGCGGAAACATGGCCGTCGGGGATATCCAGGCCCATCCGGAGCAGCTGGAGGCCGCCCGGCAGCTGGGCGCGGCGCTGTAACCGCCCCGCAGTTGTCCTGACGAGAACGAGGACGGGCGCTGGGGCCTCCTTGTGTTTTCGGGTACGCGGTGATATAATGCAGCCATCAAAACCAAATGCCGTTGGAAATCATGATGCCGCCCGCCGGTTCTGCTTTCACGACTGACAGCCGCGCCGAACGAGCCGCAAAGATACAGAAAAGGAGGAATACAGCATGAAAGCGCACGTTTTTGCGCTCTGTCTGTCGCTGTCCCTGTGCCTAGGGTTGCCCCTGCCCGCGTTGGCCTTTGCCAGCCCCTTCACTGATGTGCAGGAGACCTCCCCCTACTATGATGCCATTTTATGGGCCGCAGAAACCGGCGTCACCAACGGCACCACAGCGTCCACCTTCTCCCCCGATGCGCCCTGTACCCGGGCCCAGCTGGCCGTGTTCCTATGGCGGGCGGCCGGCGAGCCGAAACCCGCGCTGGCAGAACAGCAGTTCATGGATGTGACGGATCCCAGCGCCTACTACTACGGAGCCGTCCAGTGGGCTGCAGAGAAGGATATGTGGGGATTCGGGACCTTTGCGCCCCATGCGGTGTGTACCCGGCTGGACGCGGTATTCTTCCTGTGGCGCGCCGCCGGCAGCCCGGATATGGAAGGAGAATTTCCCTTTGCCGACGTCCCCTTCGGGGACGGAGACGGACACGGACAGCCCCTCTACTGGTACGCTGACCAGGCGGTGTTGTGGGCGGTGGAGAACGGTGTCGCCAGCGGTACCACGGAGACCACATTCTCCCCGGACACTCCCTGTACCCGGGGTCAGATCGCCACATTCCTGTATCGGGCCGCTCAGGCAGAGACTTCCGCGAAGTAGGGAACGATGAACTGCAGGCAACGAAAAAAAGGCGGCGGCTGCCAGAGGCAGCCGCCGTCTTTCGTCCAAAGCGTCCGGGTACACGATGCGCCCGGACGCTTCCAGTTGACAGGGAATGGAACAGGATGGAGACCTCGTTATTTGATCCGCTCGCCGGCGGCTTCCTTGGCCTTGATCTCCTTCACAGCATCCTTGTGAGAGAGGTTGACACGGCCCTTCTCGTCAATGTCGGTGACCTTCACCCACATCATGTCGCCCACCTTGCAGGCGTCCTCCACCTTCTCGATCCGGTGGTCCGCCAGCTTGGAGATGTGGACCAGTCCGTCCTTGCCGGGGGCCAGCTCCACGAAGGCGCCAAAGGTCATCAGCCGCACCACGCGGCCGTAGTACAGCGCGCCCACCTCCGGGACGAACACAATGTCGTCAATGCACTTCTTGGCGGCGTCGCAGCTGGCGGCGTCCACGCCGGCGATGAAGATGGAGCCGTCGTCGTTGATGTCGATCTTGGCGCCGGTGTCGGCCACGATCTTCTGGATGACCTTGCCGCCGGAGCCGATGACCTCCCGGATCTTGGAGGGGTCGATGTGCATGGTCAGCATCTTGGGCGCGTACTTGCTGACCTCCTTGCGGGGCTCGGAGATGGCGGGCAGCATGATCTGATCCAGGATCTCGCACCGGGCGTCATAGGTGATGTCCAGGGCCTCCTTGATGATCTCCATGGTGAGGCCGTCGTTCTTCAGGTCCATCTGGATGGCGGTGATGCCCTTCTTGGTACCGCCCACCTTGAAGTCCATCTCGCCGTGGAAATCCTCCACGCCCTGGATGTCGATGAAGGTGGTGAAGGAGCCGTCGTCGTCCTGGATCAGGCCGCAGGAGATGCCGGCCACAGGGGCCTTGATGGGCACGCCGGCGTCCATCAGGGCCAGGGTGGAGCCGCAGATGGAGCCCTGGGAGGTGGAGCCGTTGGAGCTCAACACCTCAGACACCACGCGGATGGCGTAGGGGAACTCCTCCACAGAGGGGAGCACGGGCACCAGAGCCCGCTCCGCCAGAGCACCGTGGCCGATCTCCCGGCGGCCGGGGGAACGGGCGGGCTTGGCCTCGCCTACGGAGTAGCCGGGGAAGTTGTAGTGGTGCATATACCGCTTCTCCGTCTCCTCCCAGATGGTGTCCAGCTTCTGGTTGGCGGAGAGGGTGTCCAGGGTGCAGACGGAAAGCACCTGGGTCTGGCCACGGGTGAAGAGGCCGGAGCCGTGGGTCCGGGGCAGCACGCCCACCTCGGCGGCCAGGGGCCGGATCTCGTTCTTCTGGCGGCCGTCCACGCGGTGGCCCTCCAGAAGCCACTGCTTGACGATCTTCTTCTGGAACTTGTAGGTGAACTCCTCCAGGTACTGGTCCATATCCGGATATTCCTCCAGATACTTCTCGTGCCACTTCTCGATCATGGCGTTCCAGCGGGCCTCCCGGATGTTCTTGTCGTCGGTGTCCATGGCGGCCTTGGCCTCGTCCATGAAGTCCGCCACGATCTTGTCGAACAGCTCCTGGTTGAAATCCGCGTGAGGATACTCAAACTTGGGCTTGCCCACCTCGGAGACCATCTGATCGATCAGGGCGATGATCTTCTGGTTCTCCTCATGGGCCATCTTGATGGCCTCGAACATCTTGTCGTTGGGGACCTCGTTGGCGCCGGCCTCGATCATGACCACCTTTTTGCGGGTGGAGACCACGGTGACGTCCAGGTCGCTGACCTTGCGCTGCTCGCTGTCGGGGTTGAACACCAGCTTGCCGTCCACAAGGCCCACCTTCAGGGCGCCCACGGGGCCGTTCCAGGGGATGTCGGAGATGGCCAGGGCGGCGGAGGTGCCGATCAGGGCGGCGATCTCTGGCGTGCAGTCGTGGTCCACGCTCATGACCGTGCACATGACGGACACGTCATTGCGGAAGTCGGAGGGGAACAGGGGCCGGATGGGCCGGTCGATGACACGGCTGGTTAGGATGCCCTTCTCGCCGGGGCGGCCCTCCCGCCGGTTGAAGGAACCGGGGATGCGGCCCACGGAGTACAGCTTCTCCTCAAAATCTACGCTCAGGGGGAAGAAGTCGATGCCGTCCCGGGGGCGGGGCGCCGCAGTGACGCAGCAGAGCACCCGGGTGTCGCCGTAGCCCACCATGACGGCGGCGTTGGCCAGCTCCGCCAGCTTGCCCACCTCCATGGTCAGGGGGGCGGCCCGCCAGCTCCATCTCGTACTTGTGGTAGTTGGGGAATTGTCTCTTGGTGATAATGGTTGACATGTCTGGTCTCCTTTTTCGTATGATCTCCGCGGGAGCCAAACCATTTAGCACTTGAAGCAACGGCCGGATCCCCGGTCCCTCCTTCAACTGCTAAAAGATCGGCCTGCCCGCGGGCGTTGAAAGAATGCGGGAAGAGGGTGGTGCGGCAAAGGCGCACCACCCTCCACATTGACTCACTTCCGGATGCCCAGCTTGGCGATGAGGGCACGATAGCGCTCGATGTCCTTCTTCTGGAGGTAGTCCAGCAGACGGCGGCGCTTGCCGACCATCTGCAGCAGGCCGCGGTTGGAATGCTTGTCCTGGGGGGTTGTTCCGCATGTGCTCGGTCAGCACGTTGATCCGCTCGGTGAGGATGGCCACCTGGACCTCGGGAGAGCCGGTGTCCCCCTCGTGGGTGCGGTTGGCGTCGATGATCGCGGTCTTCTGTTCTTTGCGCAGCATGAAAATTTCCACCTTTCTTCATATATACCCGCAGGGCTGCGCCCCGGGATCGGTGAAAGTCCACGGAGCGAAGGGCTGGGGCCGCACATACACGTGCTGTTGCATGATACCACAGAAATTCCCAGTTGTAAAGATAAAAATGTGGAGTTTTCCCCGGATCGGCGGAAAATTCCCCGTTTTTGTCCCCCGAATGGGCTTGACAAACCGCTTCTTCTCATGATAATCTAACCGTACTAATACGGTTAATACAGTTGCAGGGGCTGCACCGCGGCCCCGCGGAAGGGAAGGTGAGCGGATGATCAGCCTGAATTATCGGGACTCCCGGCCCATTTACGAGCAGATCCGGGACGGACTGCGGAAGCTGATCGTCACCGGTGCGCTGAGCGCGGACGAAAAGCTGCCCTCAGTGCGGGCGCTGGCCGCCCAGCTGGCCATCAATCCCAATACCATCCAGCGAGCTTATAACGAGCTGGAGGGCGAGGGATACATCTACTCGGTCCCCGGCAAGGGAAGCTTCGCCGCCGCGAACGCGGCGGCGGACTCCGCCCGGCGGGCGGAGCTGCTGACCCAGGTGCGGGAGCTCCTCTCCGAGCTGCGGTATCTAGGGGTAAGCCAGCAGGAGCTGCTGAATCTGGTGAAGGAGGCGAGTCCGTCATGATCGAAGTGAATGGCCTGGTGAAGCGGTTCGACGGCTTCGCAGCCCTGGACGGCGCCGCGCTGTCGGTGCCGGCGGGCAGCGTCTACGGCCTGGTGGGTCCCAACGGCGCCGGTAAGTCCACCCTGATCCGCCACCTGACGGGCATCTTCCGCCAGGACGCGGGCACGGTGCGCATCGGCGGCGAGGATGTGTGGGAGAACGCCGCCCTGAAGGCGCGGATCGCCGCCATCCCTGACGACTGGTACTACTTCCTTCAGTCCTCCATTCGGGATATGATGCGCTTTTACCGCGGATTTTATCCCGCTTTTTCCATGGAGCGGTATGAAAAGCTGAAGGAGGTCTTTCAGCTGGATGAAAAACGGCCTATCCGCCGCCTCAGCAAGGGTATGCAGAAGCAGGCGGCCTTCTGGCTGGCCCTGTGCTGCATGCCGGACTACCTGATCCTGGATGAGCCGGTGGACGGTCTGGACCCGGTGATGCGCCGGCAGGTGTGGTCTCTGGTGCTGGCGGATGTGGCCCAGCGAGGCACCACGGTGCTGGTTTCTTCCCACAACCTGCGGGAGCTGGAGGACGTCTGCGACCACGTGGGCATCATGGACCACGGCCGCGTGCTGCTGGAGCGATCCCTGGCCCAGCTGCAGGACAACATGGTAAAGCTGCAGGTGGTGTTCCCCGACGGGATGACGGAGGTGCCGTCGGACCTGCCGGTGCTCCACGCCAGCCAAATCGGCCGCATCCATACCTTCATCATGCGGATGAGCGCCCAGGAGGCAGAGGACCGTCTGGCGGCGTACAGTCCCCTGCTGGTGGACGCAGTGCCCCTGACCCTGGAGGAGATCTTTATTTATGAGCTGGGAGGTGCGGACTATGCAGTCAAAGACATCGTACTTTAACGCCACGCTGTTCCGCAAGAACCTGACCCGGTTCTGGCCGCTGTGGGGCCTGGCGTCCTTTATCGGCGCTCTGTTCCCTCTGGCGGTGCTGCTGGATATGGTGCACCGGGGCTGGAACGTCCTCTCCGCACCGGACTTCACCGGTATGTACTATGATGCGGTGAGCGCCGTGCCCGTCATCAATCTGGTCTACGCCGCCCTCTGTGCCATGGCGGTGTGGAGCTATCTATACAACGCCCGCAGCGTGGGGCTGATGCACACCCTGCCTATCCGGCGGGAAGGGCTGTTCCTCACCAACTTCCTCTCCGGCCTCTCCATGACCCTGATTCCCTACGCGGTCACCGGGGTCCTGTGCGTCGTGGTCTCCCTGTGCGGCGGGGCCTTTGACGTCAAGGGGCTGGCCGTCACCGTCCTGGCAGTGCTGGGTGAGAGCTTCTTCTACTTCTCCAGCGCCACCTTCGTGGCCTTCATCACCGGCAACGCCTTCGCCATGCCGCCGCTGTACGCCCTGCTCCACTTCCTGGCGGTGCTGCTGGACTGGCTGATCTCCTCCTTCGCCCAAGGGTTCATCTTCGGCTTTTCCACTTATTACACCGGGGTGGTGGAATGGCTCTCCCCCACCGTGTATCTGGTCAACAACGTCCGGTGCGCCCGGCAGTATGTGGAGGTCCAGCAGACGTTCCCCGATGGAACGCCTTACACCTCCCGCCTTTTGACCTCCGCAGACCTGGAGAGCTTCTGGCTGATCGGCGTCTACGCCCTGGTAGGACTGGCGCTGGCTGCCCTGGCCCTCATCCTCTACCGCAGGCGCCGCAGTGAGACCGCCGGCGACGTGGTGGCCGTGGGCTGGCTGCGGCCGGTGTTCCGGTACGGTGTGGCAGGGCTCTGTGCCCTGCTGGGCGGCCAGTTCCTCTACTCCCTGTTCTGGTATGGCTTCCAGCAGGGGGAATACTACGACACGCTGCCCATGGTGGTCTGCCTGCTGGCGGCAGGGGCCATCGGGTATTACGGCGCCTCCATGCTGCTGGCCAAGGCCTTCAAGGTGTTCCGGGGCAGCTGGAAGGGCCTGGGCATTGTGCTGGCGGGCTGTGCGCTGGTCTGCTGTGTGCTGCATTTCGACCTGCTGGGTGTGGCGGACCGGGTGCCGGAGGCCTCCCAGATCCAGACCCTGGAGATCCGGATTGCCGACAACACCTACACGCTCACGCCGGAGAAGGACGCGGACCTGCTGGAGCAGGTCAGGGCCCTCCATCAAACGGTGGTTGCCGACGAATCCTATGTTCGGGAGATGGAGGCCCGCAGATCTTCCACCTGGTCTGAGGATGAGACCCCCAACACGGCATACACCGGCCTGAATCTCACCTATACTCTGAAAAGCGGCACCCGGATAGACCGCTGGTACTCCCTGCTCATTACCCAGGACCGACTGGCCCAGCCAGAGACCTATGATTATCTGCTGGACCAGTTCGTGAACAGCGATACTGTAAAAGCCCGGCGCCTCCATCTGGATGACGATTTCTGGACGGTGAGCGGCGGCAGCCTGTACATTGACACTCGTGGCGAGGGCTACGAACTGGGCAGCCGGGAGGGTGACGCCATTCTCAAGGCAGTGGGCCGGGATCTGACCGCCGGGAACTGGGGGGATTACGACTGGTTCTCCGGCGACAGCGGCAGCAGCTATGCCATGGACCTGGGGCTGGACTTTGAAAGTGCAGACAGGGAGCGTTACGACTGGATCTCTGTCCATGTGACCCCTGCCATGACGGAGACGGTGGACTGCCTGGAGCGCCTCGGCCTGGTGACGAGGGCAGATCTCGTCACCTACCGGCAGCTGTATCCGGAGGACTATGGGGCGGACGGCTCCTCCATCTGGCAGGAGGTTCCGCACACGGGTGAGAATGCGGTGGTCTACACGGAGGACACCACTTCCGCCATGGTCTCCCCGGCATGAGGGGGGCAAGAACGCGGCGGCGCCGGAATCCCCGTTTTGCCGCTTTATGCCTGCTGCTGATCTTTGCCGCTGTGGGCGCCGCCGTCTGGCTGTGGGCCGGCCGGGGCCTTCCGGGAGAGGGCGTGGAGGTGCCGGACTATGTGCAGGCGGACCTCCTCACCGTGAACCCCTGGTCCCGGCCCGGCACGCCCCTGGAGAAGATCGATGGGATTGTGATCCACTACGTGGGCAACCCCGGCACCACGGCGAAGGCCAACCGGAACTACTTTGAATCCCTGTCCTCTGGGGAGACGGAGACATACGCCTCCAGCCACTTCATCGTGGGGCTGGAGGGTGAGGTCATCCAGTGCATTCCCCTGACGGAGATCGCCTACGCCTCCAATATCCGCAACGAGGACACCGTGGCCATCGAGGTCTGCCACCCGGACGAGACCGGGGCATTCTCCCCGGCCGCCTACCAGCAGGTGGTGGAGCTGACGGCCTGGCTGTGCCGGACCTTCGATCTGGATCCGGACACTGATGTGATCCGCCACTACGACGTGACGGAGAAGCTGTGTCCCCTCTATTATGTGGAGCATCCGGATGCCTGGGATGCCTTTCGGGCAGACGTTGCAGCAGAGATGGAGCGCCAGGCCGAAGTCTCCTGACACGGAGCTTCAAAAATTTTTTGGTCCTCCGTGAAACAAAACGGCATTCTTGATCGTCTTATAAAGCAGAGGGAGATTTTACATCAAAGGGGGCCTTTTTCCATGGAGCAAAATCCGGCTGCCGCCACGCTCTGGCGCATGTGGGTGGATACCAAGCGGCGCATTGTCTCCTTCCACGAGGAGAAGGACTGCCAGCTGCTGGAGTTCCGCAGCCACGAGATGTTTTTGAGCTGCGTGGACCAATACGCCTGCAAGCAATACCGTTATCAATGACCCTGCGGGGCCTTTTCGTCCATATCCCGGCGGCTTCAGCCGCCTAAGGAGGCTTTTTGATCCATGTGGCAAAAACGCGGGCCAGCACTGCTGTGTCTCCTGCTGGCCACCGCACTGACGGTCTTTGCCGCCGCCCGCTCCCCCGCCGCTCCGCCCGGTGAAGTCCCTCCTCCGCAGACGCTGGAGGAGGAATCCCTGCTCTATGAAGAGACGCCGGTCCAGATTATCTCCCTGTTGGACCTGGAGCCGGTGGATACCCGGGCGTCTGCCAATCCCGTCCGGGTGGGGGGCGGCACCCTGGACCCTGTGGACCAAGCGGAGATGGCATCCGTTCTGGCGGAATGTACATTAAAAGACAACACCATCGTCAGGCTCTACGTTACAGCGGAGGGCCTGATCGATGGCGCTTTTTTGCGCCCTGGCGCCGGGTGGATCCGATTTGCCCGCCTGTACCGCGGCGCGGACCAGGGCCCCAATTACGCGGAAACCGCCGCCCTTACCGCCTGCTCCGGTATTCTGGGGCACGATGGCTTTCTGCTGCGGACCGACGGGCACTGCTCCGGCGTTTACTCCTATGATTACTACTGGTTCGACACTGCCGGGGACTTGCAGGTCCTCACCGCCAGGATGGACCCGGTGGCCCTGGACCTGGACGGGGACGGAACGGCGGAACTGGCCTGGGAGATCGCCGCGTGGCAGGGCGCGTTTTCCTTTTACTTCCGGCGGACAGACGGCGCCATCTGTTGTGTGACGCCGTCCGAATACATCGACGCATCGGGCCTGTTCCTGGCTGCGGTGGAGCAGGAGGGGCCCGGCCCGGTCCGGCTGATCTACCGCTATCACGGCACGGACGAGGATCAGGAACAGTTCTGCGCCGTGACGTTTCGGGACGGCGCCCTGGAGATTGAGATGGACCTTGTCTATGTCCCGGCCTCGCTGGAAGACACAGTCCCCCTTTCAGATCCCACAGCAGGCGGGGCCGCCCTGCCCCATGTGTCCATTACCGGCCCCGACGGCTGGACCATGGACGGTGCCGGGGAGGCGGCCTATCTGGATCTCTGGTCCCTTCTCTGGAACAGCCCATATCCCTCCTCGAAGGGGGCGGTGATCGTCCCCACCGATGCGCCGCTGGATGCGGAGACCACCTATACCGTCACCTTCTCCGATCCGCAGACCGGGAACTCCTTTTCCTGGTCCCTGGACGCCGAGGGCATCTGCCGCCTGGACGGCATAGAGGGCAACTGCCGGATGGTGTCCACCGGTGTCGGCTCCCTGCCCGCATACTGTCACGATGTGCTGGAGATCTACTGCCGGGCCAGCCGCACCGCCCGGAACTATGACGCGCAGGGCCGATGGCTGGGATGGGATTTGGTCCCGGATACGGTCGCCCCGGGCTAAAACGGGTATCTTTTGCAAAAACCGCCTTGACAAACGGCGAAAATGTGATACGATAGTCCGGTAAATGGAACATTCCGGCGTGGAAAAGGACGAGTAACCGGCATCCCTCCTGCAAAGAGAGCCGCCGTTTGGTGCAAGGCGGACGGGAGCTGCGGCGAAAATCACCTTGGAGCCTCCTGCTGAAAGACGACGCGAGTAAGCGTGGACGATTGATGCCCGTTACAGCATCGGCCCGTGGCAGCGGGCTGTGAGGGGCTGTTTCCCGCAAGGGCGCAGCAGCGAGAGTGGTACCGCAGAGTGTTTGCAAACGCTTTGTCTCTTGAAAAAGAGGCAAGGCGTTTTTGTTTTCTGAAGGGATGTGTATTCTGGTGAAATGCCCAAACTGCGGAAAGGACATGGAAGAGGGAACTCTGCACACCCGGAATTACCCTTTCTGGACGCAGCAGGAGCTCCGATTCTTTCGGGCCCCCACAGACACCGTGGAGCTGGGCCCCATTGGCGATGACACCACCAGCGTGTTTACACGGGATCCGTTCCCGGAATTTTCCCATGCCATGCTCTGCCGGGAATGCGGCCTTGTCACCTTCCCGTGCAGCTTGATTGAAACCTCCAAAAAAGATAGCAAATAGGAGCTGGAACAGGAGGAGCTTTATGAAGTGTCCGTATTGTCAGCAGCAAATGCAGGAGGGCTTTCTCAGCAGCCGCTCCCCCGTTTTCTGGTCAGAGGAGGTGTCAGGCCTTCCCCTTCCCGCCAGGAAGGGAGATTTGCTTCTGGGTGGAAAGCTGGGGCTGGTTGTCCGCCCCCGGGCTTACCTCTGCCGGAGCTGTAAAACCGTCATTACCCAATATCAATAAAAATTCAGCAAACAGAATGGAAATAGGAGGAAAGATATGGACTACAACAAGACCATCAATCTGCCCAAGACCGACTTCCCCATGCGGGCGGGCCTGCCCAAGCGGGAGCCGGAGATGCTCAAGCGCTGGCAGGAGCAGGACGTGTACAACGAGCTGCTGAAGAAGAACGAGGGCAAGCCCCTCTTCAATCTCCACGACGGCCCGCCCTTTTCCAACGGCGGCATCCACATGGGCACCGCCATGAACAAGGCCCTCAAGGATATCATCACCCGATCCTACGCCATGCGGGGCTACTACACCCCCTATATCCCCGGCTGGGACAACCACGGTATGCCCATCGAGTCCGCCATCATCAAGCAGAACAAGCTGAACCACAAGGCTATGAGCATTCCGGACTTCCGCTCCGCCTGCCATGACTTTGCCCAGCATTATGTGGGCGTGCAGATGGACGCCTTCAAGCGCATGGGCGTCATCGGCGACTGGGAGCACCCCTACCTCACCATGAACCCCGGCTTTGAGGCTGAGGAGGTGAAGGTGTTCGGTGCCATGTACAAGAAGGGCTATATCTACAAGGATTTCAAGCCCGTCTACTGGTGCCCCCACGACGAGACCGCCCTGGCGGAGGCGGAGATCGAGTATCAGGACGACCCCTGCACCACTGTGTATGTGAAGTTCCCCATACACGACGATTGCGGCAAGCTTTCCGGTTATGACAAGCTGTTCTTCGTGATCTGGACCACCACCATCTGGACCCTGCCGGGCAACCTGGCCATCGCCCTGCATCCCGACGAGTCCTACGCTGTGGTGAAGGCCCCCAACGGCGAGGCCTATATCATGGCCGAGGCTTTGGTGGAGAAGGTCATGCACTTGGGCGGCTTCGACACCTGGGAGGTGGCGGAGACCCATCCCGGCGCCTTCTTTGAGAACATGCTGGCGGACCACCCCTTCCTGCCCAAGACCTCCCGCCTGCTGCTGGCGGATTACGTCACCATGGACTCCGGCACCGGCTGCGTCCACACGGCCCCCGGCTTCGGCGCGGATGACTACGAGACCTGCAAGCGCTACGGCGTGGAGATGGTGGTTCCCGTGGACGACCAGGGCCGCCACACGGAGTACGCCGGCAAGTACGCCGGTATGAAGACCGATGAGTCCAACCCCGTCATCCTGGCGGACATGAAGGAGAGCGGCATGCTCTTCGCCAGCGAGGACATCATCCACAGCTATCCCCACTGCTGGCGCTGCAAGGGCCCCATCATCTTCCGGGCCACGCCCCAGTGGTTCTGCTCCGTGGAGTCCTTCAAGGAACAGGCCGTCGCCGCGTGCGACGATGTGCGCTGGGTGCCCGGCTGGGGCATTGACCGGATGAAGTCCATGATCCGGGAGCGCAACGATTGGTGCATCTCCCGCCAGCGCAAGTGGGGCCTGCCCATTCCCGTGTTCTACTGCAAGGACTGCGGCAAGCCCATCTGCACCGATGAGACCATCGACGCCATCTCCAAGCTCTTCGCCGCCGAAGGCTCCAACGCCTGGTTCGCCAAGGAGGCGGAGGAGATCCTGCCGGAGGGCTTCGCCTGCCCCCACTGCGGTGCCAAAGCCGGCTTCACCAAGGAGACCGATACCCTGGACGGCTGGTTCGACTCCGGTTCCTCCCACTTCGCCGCCATGAAGAAGGACCAGGGCTTCTGGCCCGCCACCATGTATCTGGAGGGCCTGGACCAGTACCGCGGCTGGTTCCAGTCCGCGCTGCTGACCGCCGTGGGCGCCTTCGGCCAGGGCGCGCCCTTCAAGGAGTGCGTCACCCACGGCTGGACCGTGGACGGCGAGGGCAGAGCCATGCACAAGTCCCTGGGCAATGGCATGGACCCGGCAGAGATCATCAACCAGTATGGCGCGGACCTGCTGCGCCTGTGGGCCGCCAGCGCCGACTACCACGCCGACGTCCGCTGCTCTCACGAGATCTTCAAGCAGCTCAGCCAGAACTACCTCAAGTTCCGCAACACCGCCCGGTACTGCCTGGGCAATCTGGACGGCTTTGACGCCGACCAGCTGACGGCGCCCGCGGAGATGGAGGAACTGGACCGCTGGGCCGTCACCCGCCTGAACGCCCTGATGGAGAAGTGCGCCAAGGCGTACAACGACTATGAGTTCCTGGTGGTCACCCACGCGGTGAACGACTTCTGCGTGGTGGACATGTCCAACTTCTATCTGGACATCATCAAGGACCGTCTGTACTGCGAGGAAAAGGACGGCGCCAAGCGCCGCAGCGCCCAGACCGCCCTGTTCCTGATTCTGGACACCATGACCAAGCTGATGGCCCCCATCCTGTGCTTCACCTGCGATGAGATCTGGCTCTCTATGCCCCACCGCAGCGGCGACGATGGTCGGAACGTGGTGTTCAACGACATGAACAAGCCCTTCACCGACTACGCCCTGGATGAGACCGCCATGGAGAAGTGGTCCGCCGTGGAAAAGCTGCGCGACGACGTGAACGCCGTGCTGGAGGCCGCCCGGGCCGAGAAGAAAATCGGCAAGGCCCTGGAGGCCCACGTGGCCCTCCACGCTGGGGACGACGCGGCGTCTGCCGCCCTGGTGCAGGTGATGGGCCTGAACCTGGCAGAGCTCTTCATCGTCTCCGACTGCCAGGTCTCCAGTGCGGAGCCCGATGCCGCCTCCACTGTGGGCCAGGGTGCCAACTTCCCCGGCCTCACCGTGGAAGTCAGCGAGGCCAGAGGCGACAAGTGCGAGCGGTGCTGGATGCACAGCCCCACTGTGGGCGCCGACGCGGATCACCCCACCCTCTGCGCCCGCTGCGCCGCCGTGGTGCGGAAACTTCCCCAGTTCTGACCATCCGAAAACAGCAGTCAAAAAGGTCCCGGCCATTGGCCGGGACCTTTTTCCATGTCGATTCAATTCCCCCGGGCACGTTCCTTTTTCAGCTTCCGGATATCCTCTCCCGCAAAGGGCAGCAGGGTATATTCCCCTTCAATCCGGGAGGCGATCTGGGGCGTGTACCGCCGGGCCAGCTCTCCCGGCGTCAGGTTTGTGCTGATGATGGTGGAGCGGCGCTCCATCTGGCGGGTGTTGACAATCTGGTACAGGGCGCTCTGAACGAAGGATGTGGTCATCTCGGATCCCAGATCGTCCAGAATCAGCAGATCGCAGTTCAGCACCCGCTCCACGTGGTCGTCGGCCTCCTCTTCCCGGGTGAACTTCTGCTGCTCGAATTGTGCAAAGATGTGGCCCGCGGTGTCATAGACCACCGAATGCCCCTTCTCGCTGACCTCCCGGGCAATGGCGGCGGAGAGGTGGGTCTTTCCCAGTCCGGGTGCGCCGAAGAGCAGGAGGTTCGCCGGGCGCTTGCCGAACTGGTGGGCAAAATCCGCGCAGATGTCGTAGATCATCTCCATGTGCTGCCGGACGGTGACGCCGATGTTCGGGTCATAGCGGTCCGGGTACCAGTCTGTGGAGAAGGTGTCAAAGCTCTGGTGCCCCAGGTCCAGCATCCGGGACAGCTCCTTCTGCTGCTCCCGGGCGTAATAGCCCCGCAGGCAGCGGCACACCCGGCCGTTGCGGTAGCCCGTGTCCCCGCAGAGGGCGCAGGCGGGCGTCTCCTCCAGAGCATCCTCCGGCAGGCCCATCTTCTGCAGAAGCTCCCGCTTCTCTGCCTGAAGGCTCAGATTTTCATCCCGCAGCACTGCCACCGCGGACCGGGGGTCCGTGCCGTGGCGGAGCGCACTGGTGATGATGCGGCTCATGGTGGAGCGAAGCTCCCCGTCGATCTCCCGCAGGCGGGGCTGGCGGGCAAAAATCCGTTCCCGCCGCTCCTGATACTGGGCCTGCCGCCTCTGGCGGTCCTCCTCGAACCGCTGGAGAGCCAAGCGCATCACCTTTCCGTCATACGCCACCGCTCATCACCTCCTGTTCCGATGCAGCTCCTGCATATATCTGCGCATCTCCGTCTCCGTGTCCCTGGGGGACGGCTGGTCCCCCCTGCGGGCCGCCGGACGGTCCCCCGCCTGAATCTCCTCCACCGTGTGGAGGCCCGCCTCGTTCCACTTCTTCAAAATGCCGTTGCAATAGGCCCACTTCAGCTCATGGCACTTCAGCACCGTTTTGTCATAGGCCAGGGCCACGGCCTCCGGGCCAAAGCCCATCTCCTGCCAGGCGAGGATATACTTCTCCTCCGAAGGCGCGGGGGGCCGGTCCCCCAGCTGCAGCGCCTTCATATACTGGGGCAGGACCCCCTGGCGCTGGGCGTAGGTCCGGAGATAGGCATCCGCCGCCGCCTGGGTGTCGATCCCCATGCGGGCCCAGGCGTAGCCCTCCTTTTCGATCTGCTTCATGCCGGGGCGGCGGCCCTCGCCGAATCGGCGCTGCACCCGCTCTACACAGTGGCACACCAGCAGATAGACCACGCCCTCCGGCAGGCCCAGATAGTCCGTCAGTCCCAGCAGGATCCCCACGTCCGGGGTGGTCAGCTTTTTGCCCAGCTTCACCTCCACCTGCCGGGTGAGGGCCTGAAACGCCTTGCTGTGCTCTAGCCGCTCCGCCACGTCGGCGCGCTGATAGACGGGCCGCTCCTCCGCCGGGGCGGGCGGCGTCTCCGCGGGGGCCACCAGGCCCAGCTCCCGCAGGGCGGTCTCCGCCGCCTCGATGCGGCCGCGGTCCCACCGCAGCTCCCCGGCCAGGGACCGGGGCGGCACCGTGCCCTGCCGCCGCAGCAGCGCCAGATACAGCAGCGCCGCATCCCCGTCGCCCCGGTCCAGCAGCCGCTTCACCGTGGCCGCGGACAGGGTGACGCTCTCATCCCCGGTATGTACCAGACAACTGGGCATCCTCCGCCCCTCCCCTCGTTTTGAACTCCCCCTATTCTACACGATTTTCCCCGGCAGGACAAGCCCCGGCGGAAAAAGTCCGCACCTGCCCCAGCTTCTGGCGGAAATGTGAATTTTTTCAAAACCTCCCGTTTTTGTGTGGCGCTGTCTTTTTTCCTATGATATACTATAATTTATGATAATGGGCGGCATCTGCCCTGCCGCTGATCAATCTACCGACGAGGGGGAAGTTGTTTATGGCAAATCGCGTGGTCATCAACATCTGCGGGGAGGAGCTCACCTTCATTGCGGAGGAGTCCTCTTCTTACATGCAGCGGGTGGGCGCCTACGTCAATGATAAAATGGCGGAGGTCCTGGACAGCTCCAAAGTGGGCCGCACGGATGCCGCCGTCCTCACCGCCGTCAACATTGCCGACGAGCTCTTCAAGGCCCAGGCCGCGGCGGAGCAGCTCCGGGGCCAGATCAAGGGGTATCTGGACGAGGCCGGCAGGGCCCAGAGCGAGGCCAGCGAGCTGAAGCGGGAGGTCTTCCGCCTCCAGCAGAAGCTGGACGCCCAGGCCCGGAAGGACCGGGGATGAGGCCGGAGCTGCTGGCCCCCGCCGGTTCGCCGGAGGCTCTGCGGGCGGCGGTCCAGAACGGCGCGGACGCGGTGTACCTGGGCTGGGGCGCCTTCAACGCCCGTAGGGGCGCGAAAAATTTTTCTGATGAGGAGTTCGCCGCCGCCCTGGCCTACTGCCACGAGCGGGGGGTCCGGGTCTTTCTGACGCTGAACACCCTGGTGACGGACCGGGAGCTGCCCCAGGCGCTGGAGACAGCCGTTCAGGCCGGCCGCCTAGGGGTGGACGCGGTGCTGGTGCAGGACTGGGGGCTGTTCGGCCTGCTGCGCCGGACGCTGCCGGATCTGCCCCTCCACGCCAGCACCCAGATGAGCCTGTTCACCTCCGGCGGTGCCCGGGAGATCGCCGCCGACGGCTGCGAGCGGGTGGTCATTGCCCGGGAGTGTTCGGCGGAGGACACCCGTACGATCTGTGAAAACTGCCCTGTGGAAGTGGAGGTCTTTGCCCACGGGGCGTTGTGCATGTGCTACTCCGGCCAGTGCGGGATGAGCGCCCTGATCGGGGGTCGCTCCGGCAACCGGGGCCGCTGCGCCCAGCCCTGCCGCCTGCCCTACGGGGTTAACGCCCCCGCCAAAAAGGCATATCCCCTGAGCCTGAAGGACAGCTGTCTGGCCGGACGGCTGGAGGAGATGGGGGCCATGGGCGTATCCTGCGTGAAGCTGGAGGGCCGCATGAAGCGGCCGGAGTATGTGGCCGTCATCACCCGCATCTACGCCCGCCTGCTGGAGGAGGGCCGTGGTCCCACCGCCGACGAGCGGGCGGAGCTGGAGCAGGCCTTCTCCCGGTCCGGCTTCACCGACTGGTACTGGCAGGGCAAACACGGCGCTGCCATGTTCGGCACCCGTCCGGAGAACGCTCCGGACCCCAAGGACCTCTTTGAGGAGGCCCGCCGGGCCTATGAACGGGACAGCCTGCGGACAGTGCCGGTGGATCTCTCCTGCTCCGTTTCCGCGGGGGTGCCCTGCACCCTGACTGTGTCGGACCGGGACGGCCACAGCGTCACGGTCACCGGCCCGGTGCCGGAGGCCGCCCGGACCCGGGCCCTGGATGGACTGGAGCTGGAAGCCCGCCTCCGCAAGACCGGCGGCACCGCCTACCGCTGCGACACCGTGGTCACCCTGGTAGATGAGGGGCTGTCCCTCTCCGCCAGTGCCGTCAATGCCCTGCGGCGGGATGCGCTGGCGGCTCTCACCGCCGCCCGCACTGCGCCGCCCAAGCGCCGGGAGCTGCCGGTGCCGCCCCTGCCGGAGGCCGACTGCACAGCGGAGGCGCCCCGGCTCACCATTTCCGTGGCCCGGCTGGAGCAGCTCTCCCCCGCCCTGCTGGAGCTGGGCTGCCCGGCCCGGGTCTATATCCCGCTGGAAGAGGTCTCCCGGCTGGAATCTCTCCCGGGAGAAGGCCCGGAGTGGTGCGCCGTTCTGCCCCGGGTCTGGCGGGACCGGGACGAGCCTGCGCTCCGCACCTTGCTGGAGCGGGCCCGGGCTCTGGGCTTTACCGGTGTTCTGATCGGAAATCTGGGCCATCTGCCCCTGGTGCGGGGCCTGAACTTCCATCTCTACGGCGATTACGGCCTGAATGTGTTCAATTCCCGGTCCCTGGCCTATCTGAAGGACAAGGAGCTGGAGAGCGCCTGCGTGTCCTTTGAGCTGCGGTTCGCCCAGATCCGGGATCTGAAAAAGGTGCTGCGGGCGGAGGCCATTGTCTACGGCCGCCTGCCCCTGATGATTACGGAGAACTGCCTGGTGCAGAACGAGACCGGCTGCCGCCTGGACCGGCAGGGCCCTTGTGTCCCGGAGGACGGCCCCTGCCGCTGCGGCCAGCCCAATGTTCTGGTCGACCGCACCGGCGCCGCTTTTCCCCTGCTGCCCGCCTACGGCCACCGGACGGAAATCCAGAACAGCAAGCCGCTGTATCTGGCGGACCGGCCGGAGCACCGCAGGCTGGGACTGGCCTATGCCCGTCTCCGCTTCACCACGGAGACAGCGGAGGAATGCGTGTCCGTCGTGCAAAACTATCTGGATGCCGCGCCCGCCGCGGGGGATTTCACCCGGGGGCTTTACGAACGGGGAGTTGAATAATCAAATGGCAGCCTGGATAGATACCCGCTGGTTTTGGACCCTTTTGATCCTTACCCTCTGCGGAGAGTTTCTGCTTCCCTGCCTGCTGGCCCGGAAGGATCCAGCCTATCGGCCTGGAACCATGGCGGTCAGCGTTCTGGGCAGAAGGGGCGGTCCCGTGGCCCGGGTCTACCGCCTGTGGCTGGCGTGGCTGGGGATATGGCTTTTGACCACTGCCGCCGTCTACGCCGTCGGCGCGGCGCCGGCCTCCCGGTGGCTGGCGGCGGGATTGGCCGTGTCCCTGGGCGGCTTCGCCCTGGGCGCCGGTATCCTGGCTGCCCTGTTTCCCACCGGGCTCACCAAAGATCTGTCGGATCGCTCTGCCCTGATCCACGGCATTGCCTCTGCCCTGGGCTTTTTCGCCCTGCTGTTCCTACCCCTCTGGCGGGCGCTGCTGGCGCTGGAGACAGACTCCCCGGTTATGGCGTGGGCCTGCTTTGCCGCCCTGGGGCTGGCGCTGGTATTCTTCACGCTGTTTGTCCTCTCGGACAAAGACCGCTTCCAAGGCACGGCTGTGGCCCGTGAGGGTCTTTGGGAACAGCTCTGCCTGGCGGCCATGTATGTTCCCTTGTTGCTGGATGCAATCGTCCACCTGATTTCCGCCCCCTGAGCTGTACAGCCCTCCGCACGGAACCTTACACTGATAAAAGCAGGGATGCATCTGTCCGCCCATCAGCGGGACTTGTCTCCTGCATCCAATGGGGTTAACCGCCTGAAAGCATCATATTTCCTATACAATTCATAAATTTTATTTTATATTATACAAACCGTATTTATTTTGGAGTTTGACATGGAAGAGATCAAGGTAAAATATTTCACAGATGACATCGACGAGCTGTGCTACGTGGAGGGCAAGTCCGACTGGATCGACCTACATGCGGCGGAAACCGTGACTATGAAGGCCGGGGAGTTCCGGCTGATCCCCTTGGGGGTGGCCATCGCCCTGCCGGAGGGGTATGAAGCCCACATCGTCCCCCGCAGCTCCACCTTTAAGAATTACGGCATTCTGCAGACCAACTCCATGGGCGTGGTAGACTACACCTACCGGGGCGACGGTGACCAGTGGCGGATGCCCGCCTACGCCACCCGGGATGTGACCATTGAGAAAAACGCCCGGATCTGCCAGTTCCGCATCATGAAAAACCAGCCCCGGCTGACCTTCACCAAAGTGGAGCATCTGGACGGTCCCGACCGGGGCGGCTTCGGCTCCACCGGAAAGTGAGGGCGCGGCCATGGCAAAGATCGTACTGGCCTCCGGCTCTCCCCGGCGGCAGGAGCTGCTCCAGCGCATCGGCATCACGGACTTTGACATCCGGGTGCCTCAGACAGAGGAGACCTATCCCGCCGGCCTCTCCCCCCGGGAGACGGTGGAGTACATCTCCCGGGAGAAGTCCGACGCGGCCGCCGCCCTCTGCACACCGGAGGAAATCATCATCACTGCCGACACCATGGTGTTTCTTGATGACCAGCGTCTCGGCAAGCCTGTGGACGAGGCGGACGCCCTGCGGATGCTGACGGCCCTCCAGGGCCGCCGCCACACGGTATGCACCGGCATCACCGTCCGCCGGGGCGGCGAGATCCTGACGGAAAGCGCGTCCACCGACGTGTATTTCCGCCCTGCCGCGGAGGCGGAGCTCCGGGGCTACATCCGCACCGGCGAGCCCATGGACAAGGCCGGGGCCTACGGCGTCCAGGGGCTGGGTGCCCTTCTGGTGGAGCGGCTGGACGGTGACTTTTTCAACGTGATGGGTCTGCCGGTCCTGCGCTTGAGCCGGATGCTGGAGCGGTTCGGCGTCCATTTCTTCTGCTGACCAACGATCAGGAGGGTTTCCTTTGAAGAAATTTTTTCGGGAACACGGCATCTGGGTCCTGTTCGCCACGGCGGTGATCGCCGTGAGCCTGTCCCTCATGTCCTTTTTCTCCAACACCTCCTCTCCCCTGTCCAATCTGGCGGGGATCATCGCCTCCCCCTTCCGGTCGGCCTACACCGCTGTAACAGGCTGGATCACAGACAAGCAGAACTACTATCAGGACGTCACCGCCCTGGAGGAGGAGAACGCCGCCCTGCGGCGGGAAAACGCCATCCTCAAGGCCCAGAACCGCCTGGCTCAGACCAACAATGAGGAAAACGCCCGCCTGCGGGATCTGCTGAACCTGCGGCCCCAGAACTATGACCTGGAGCTGGAGACGGCCTCCGTCACGGAGCGCACGGTCACCAACTGGACCTCCTCCCTGACACTGAACATCGGCACGGATCACGGTGTCGAAGTGAACGACTGCGTCATCGACGAGACGTATGCCCTGGTGGGTGTGGTCAGCGAAGTGGGACTCAACTGGTGCACGGTCCTCACCATCGTGGACACGGACACCTCCCTGGGCGCCCAGGTGTTCCGCACCAAGGACCTGGGGCTGGCGGTGGGCGACTTCTCCCTGATGCGGGAGAACCGCCTGCGGCTGGACTATCTGCCCGCGGACTGTCAGCTGCTGGGCGGCGATCTGGTGGTCACCTCCGGCCTGGGCGGGTATTATCCCTCCGGCCTCTCTGTCGGCACAGTGGAGGAGGTGCAGCTCAGCGACTCCGGCGCCGCCTCCTACGCGGTGCTGGAACCCGCCGCCGACTTTGACAGTCTGGTGGAGGTCTTCGTCATCAAATCCTTTGACATCCAGACCTGATGGGACGGATGTCCCCACCTGTTCGGAAAGGAGGCTCCGGCATTGCTGGCGCGGAATGAGACCATTTTCAAATGGGCCCTGTATGCCGGGGCCACGGCAGTGTTCTTCCTGCTCCAGGGGGCGGTGCTCCAGCGGATCACCCTCTGGGGCGTCATTCCCTTTGTGTTCCCCATCCTGGTGGCGGTCCTGGGTATGTATGAGGGTCCCCTCCCCGCCTCCGTCTACGCCCTGACGGTGGGAGTGCTGTGCGACCTGCTGCTGCCGGCGTCCATCCCCTGCTTTTACACCCTGATCTTTCCCGCGGCGGGGCTATGCGCGGCGCTGATCTCCCAGAGCCTGCTGCCGGCGGGCTTTCTCTGTGGGGTGGTCACCTCCGTGCTCTCCTTCCTCCTCACAGACGCCTTTCACTGTGTCGTGCTGTGGGCCGGGGGGAAAGCCGCCTGGGCTGCGGGGGCCCAGGTCTTCCTGCGGGAGGTCTGCGTCTCCATCCTGCTGGTGGTCCCGGTGGTGTTGCTGTTCTCTGCCGTGTTCCGCCGCACCCACCTGGATGACTGAGAAGGAGGCTGTCTATGGACCATAAGGAAGCCCATCATCTGCGCCTGTATGTTCTGGCAGCCCTGTTTTTCATTGTGGCTGCGGTCTACATCGGGGTCCTGTACGACACGCAGGTGAACAATTACGACTATTACTACGCCAGCTCCGTCCGCAGCATCGCCCGGTCGGAGACCGTGGAGGCCGCCCGGGGCAATATCACCGACCGAAACGGCAAAGTGCTGGTGTCCAGCCGCTCCTCCTACAACCTGACCTTTGACGCCTCCCTGCTGGAGAAGGACGAAGATGCCAACGAGTCCCTCCTGCGGCTGCTGCAGCTATGTCAGAGCCGGGGGATCAACTGGGTGGATTCTCTGCCCATCTCCCGCTCCGCCCCCTTCGCCTACACCATCGACTCCCTGGACAGCGCCGCCAGGAGCCGCTTTCTCACCTATCTGAAGGATCTGGACGAGGCCGCGAACGCCCTGGCCGCCTATCTGCTGGAGCATCCTGCCCTGCTGGAGACCACGGACGAGGAGGGCAACAGGGAAAACCCCGCCGACGACATCCTGGCGGATGAGGAGCTGGATCAGGCCGGCAAGGCCCAGGCCCTGCTGGAGGAGCTGACCTCCAGTCAGCTGACCGGCGCCATGCTGGAAGGGTCCGGTCTCTCCGCCACGCGGCTGATCGCCCTGATGCGGAAGGATTTCGGCCTCTCCGCCTCTTTTTCCGTGGAGGAGGCCCGGCTGGTGCTGGGCGTCCAGTACGAGATCCGCAGCCGAAATCTCGCCAGAACGGACGCCTATGTGCTGGCGGAGGATATCGACGCGGAGCTGATCTCCCTGCTGAACGACGGCGACTACGCCGGAGCCAAGATCACCCCCTCCTCCGTGCGGGAGTACGAGACGACCTACGGGGCGCATATCCTGGGGTATCTCGGAAAAATCAACGACAGTGCGGAAAAGGAGGCCCTGGGCGAGGGATATAACTGGAACGACTATGTGGGCAAGGACGGCGTGGAGGCGGCCTTTGAATCCCATCTCAAGGGCACCGACGGCACCCGGGTGGTCTCCCTGAACGAGGACGGCAAGATCACCGGCGAGTATTACTCCAAGGAGCCGGTGCCCGGCAACACCGTGGAGCTGACCATCGACCTGGACCTCCAGCAGGCGGCGGAGGACGCCCTGGCCGCCACCATCACCCGGATGACCGGGGAGGATGGGGATGAGACCCGGGGCGGCGCCGTGGCGGTGGTACAGGTGGGCACGGGGGAAGTTCTGGCCCTGGCCTCTTATCCCACCTATGATCTCTCCACATTCCGACAGAGCAGCATCTACGCGGCTCTCTACAATGACCCTGCCCGCCCCTTCACAAACCGCGCCACCAACGGGACGTACGTCCCCGGCTCCACCATCAAGCCCCTGACGGCCGTGGCCGCGCTGGAGAAGGGGATCATTACTCCCACCCAGGAGATCTACTCTCCCAGCCGGTGGGTCTATCCCAACGACCCCACCCACAGCGGCGCCAACTGCGCCGGCGGCAACCACGGTCTCATCAATGTGACGGAGGCCATCACCAAGTCCTGCAACTACTTCTTCGCGGAGATGGGATACCGAATGGGCATGGACACCTTCCGGGAGTATCTGCAGGCCTTCGGCCTGGGAGAGCACACCGGCATTGAGATTGGTGATTACGCCGGTACCTTGCCCAGCAATGAGGCGGGCCACGACCAGACCCCCTGGGCCACCTTCGGCCAGGCCAACCAGCTCTACTCACCCCTCCAGCTTGCCAACTACATCGCCACACTGGCCTCCGGCGGACAGCACTGCAAGGCCCACCTGCTGAAGGCCGTGAAATCCTATGACAATACGGAGGTCCTGGCTGTGGGCGACACGGCGCCCACCAACGTGGTCTCCATGCAGGATTCCACGCTAGAGGCGGTGAAAAAGGGCATGCTGGGCTACACCCAGCCCGGCGGCTCTGTTTACAATGCCTTCCGGAACTGCGTGGTCACTGCCGGCGCCAAGACCGGCACCTCCGAGCTGGGCGGCAACCAGACCGAAAACGGCGTCTTCGTCTGCTTCGCCCCTTATGACGATCCGGAGATCGCCGTGGCCATCGTCATTGAGCACGCCACCTGGGGCTCCAATCTGGCCACCACGGGCGTGGATATTCTCAACGCTTACTTTACCGCCGACGAGACCGGCAGTGCCGTCACCGGCGAAAACCAACTGCTTCCGTAAGGAGACGCATCCCCATGAGCGAACCCTTTGTCTTTGATCCCCGCTGCGACCTGTGCAAGGAGCCCTTCGGCGCCGTCCCCTGCGGAACGGCGGTCACCTTTCACTGCCGCCCCCTGGCCACGGAGGGCTTTTCCCACTGCGCACTGGTCCTCTCCTGTGAGTTTTCCGGGACGCAGCGGGAGCAGGAACTACCCCTGGAGGGCTTCGCAGGCGAGCGGCTTTGCTTTTCCGGCACACTGACCGCGCCGGAGCTGCCCGATCTTCTCTGGTATCACTTCCGCTTCTGGCGGGAGGACGGCACCGGCTGTCTGCTGGACAAGACCGGCTACCGCAGTGACGGACAGGCCGTGTCCTGGCAGCTGACGGTCTACCAGGAAAGCCGTACGCCCGGCTGGTTTGGGGCAGGTGTGACATACCAAATTTTTCCAGATCGTTTCTGCCGTCTGGTACCCGTGGACCCTGCGGGTCTGGTTGGCCGGCGCTGGGTCCACGAGGACTGGGATGACACGCCGGAGTGGCGGCCGGATCCGGATGGGGAGATCCGCAACCGGGACTTCTTTGGTGGCACTCTGGCGGGGATCACGTCGAAACTGGACGATTTGAAGGCCCTTGGTGTCACCACGCTGTACCTCTGCCCCATTTTCGAGTCCGCCTCCAACCACCGTTATAACACAGCGGACTATACCCGCATCGACCCCATGCTGGGCACGGAGGCCGATTTCCGCGCTCTCTGCGCCCAGGCCCGACAGCGGGGGATGCGGGTGATTTTGGACGGCGTGTTCAACCACACCGGATCCCAGAGCATGTACTTCAATGCCGATGGCTATTACCCCACTTTGGGCGCAGCCCAGAGCCAGGATTCTCCCTGGTACAGCTGGTACCGGTTCCACCACTGGCCGGATTCCTACGACTCTTGGTGGGGCATCCGCACTCTGCCAGCGGTGGAGGAGTCCTCTCCCTCTTATGTGGATTTCATCATTGACGGCAAGGACTCCATTATCCGCCGGTGGCTGCGTGCCGGAGCTTCCGGCTGGCGGCTGGATGTGGCGGATGAGCTGCCGGACTGGTTTCTGGAGAAGATCCGCGCCGCCATGGAGGAGACGGCCCCTGACAGCGTCCTGATCGGCGAGGTGTGGGAGGACGGCTCCAATAAGATCGCCTACTCCCAGCGGCGGCGGTATCTGCTGGGCAGTGAGACCCACGGGCTGATGAACTACCCCTTCCGCACGGCGCTGCTGGCCTATCTCTCCGGCGGGGATGCCGATGACTTTCGGGAGGCCATGGAGACCCTGCGGGAGAACTATCCTCCGGCGGCCTTTTACTCCGCCATGAACTTTTTGGGCACCCACGATACCCCCCGCATCCTGACGCTGCTGGGTGCGGACCGAACGCCGGACACCAAGGCGGAGCGGGCCTCCTACCGGCTTTTGCCCCGGGAGCGGGCAGCGGGCATCGCCAAGCTGCGGCTGGCGGCGCTGGTGCTGTTCACCTTCCCCGGCTCTCCCATGATCTATTACGGGGATGAGGCCGGGATGGAGGGCTTTGAGGACCCTCTGAATCGGGGAACCTACCCCTGGGGCCGGGAAGACCGGGACCTGCTGGCGTGGTTCACCCGGCTGGGTGCCCTGCGGAATGCGTATCCAGCCCTGCAGTCCGGCACCATCTCCTGGCTCTACACCGCAGGTCCTTTGTTGATTTTTGCCCGGCAGAACGGTGACCAGCGGCTGACCACAGCCGTCAACGCCTCACCGGACTCCCACACTGTCACACTGCTGTGGGAAGGCGCTGGCCCCACTGATCTCCTCACCGGAGATACTCTTCCCTGTTCCGGCGGTGTTCTGCACTTGCAGCTGCCGCCCTGGGGCTGCCGTCTTTTGCTGTGACCGGCTGCGGATGTTTCACGTGAAACATCCGCGGCTCTTTTTCTGCCGTTTGTTTCACGTGAAACATTTTCTCTTCCTTTTCTCTGCTTTTCCGCTTTTCTCCTTGCAACGGCCGTCCACGCTTGCTATAATAAATGAGCATAAGCATTTCTACCTTATTGGGTATTTTCAGAAAGTAGGTGCCCACGTGGCAAAAACCATTGCGATTGTGAATCAAAAAGGCGGCGTGGGGAAAACAACCACCTGTGTGAATCTCGCCGCGGCCTTGACGGAGGCCGGGCAGCGCATCCTCCTGTGTGATTTTGATCCTCAGGCCAATTCCACTTCTGGAATGGGCGTGGACAAGACGGTCTCCAAGGGAATCTACGATGCCCTGATCGGCGAAGTGCCGGTGGAGGACGCCCTGGTGCACACCAAATACGGCGATGTTCTCCCCTCCAACAAGGCGCTGGCCGGCGCCGGGATCGAACTGATCGGCATGGAGCGCCGGGAATTCCTTCTGCGGGACGCGCTGGACAAGGTAAAAGATCGCTACGACTTCCTGTTCATCGACTGCCCCCCCTCTCTGGAACTGCTGACGCTGAACGCCCTCTGCGCCGCGGACGCCATCCTGGTACCGGTGCAGGGCGAATACTACGCTCTGGAGGGCCTCAGTGACCTGATGAACACGGTGCGGATCGTCCGCAGGTCCCTGAATCCCCGGCTGGAACTGGACGGCGTGCTGCTGACCATGTTTGACGGGCGGACCAATTTGGCCTTGCAGGTGGCGGAGGAAGTGAAGCACTACTTCCCCGGCAAGGTCTATGCCACTGTGATCCCCCGGAACGTGCGCCTCAGCGAGGCGCCCAGCCACGGCAAGCCCATCACCGCCTATGATCGGACCTCCCGGGGCGCGGAGGCCTACACCGCCTTTGCAGCGGAGTTTCTGAAAAGCAAAGCGCCTGATTCTCTGGAAAGGAGCGTTCCCATGGCATCCAAGAAACCCTCCGGCCTCGGCCGGGGTCTCGGCGCCCTGCTGGGCGACGACGTATTGAAGGCGGAGAGCACCGGCAGCCTGTACCTGCCCATTTCCCAGGTGGAAAGCTGTTCCTCCCAGCCTCGCAAGCACTTTGACGAGGCATCCCTGGCAGAACTGGCCGACTCCATCCGAGAGCACGGTATCATCCAGCCTCTTACCGTCCGGAAGCTGGCCTCCGGCTACTATCAGATCATCGCCGGAGAACGGCGCTGGCGGGCTGCGCGGCTGGCGGGCCTTCAGGAAGTGCCCGTCATTGTCATGGAGGCCGACGACCGCAAGGCCGCGGAGCTGGCCATGATCGAAAACCTCCAGCGGGAGGATCTGAACCCCATAGAGGAAGCCGCTGGCTTCCAGTCCCTGATGGAAACGTATCACATGACCCAGGAGGAGGCCGCGTCCCGAGTGGGCAAATCCCGCAGCGCCGTGGCCAACGCGCTGCGGCTGCTGTCCCTGACGCCGCCGGTGGCCAAGCTGGTGGAGGAGGGAAAGCTCTCCGCCGGTCACGCTCGGGCGCTGCTGCCCCTCTCCCCCGCCCTGCAGGAAAACGCCGCTGGCGCCGTGATCTCCGGCGGCCTCTCTGTCCGCCAGACGGAGGCCCTGGCCAAGCGGCTGAGTCTGGAAAAGCCGGAAAAAGCCCCCGCACCGAAGGGAATCGACTATGCTGCGGAGGCGCAGAAGGAGTTGAGCTCCAAGCTGGGCCGGGGGGTGCGGATCGTCACCGGCCGCAAAAAGGGCCGGATTGAGCTGGAATACTACGGCATTGACGACCTCAACGACCTGCTGGAGGCCCTGGCGATGCTCCGGGCAAAGCAAACGAAAACCCCCTGATTGGGAAAGGATGATCTGCCATGAAATTTGAAAAGCGCAGCGGAGACGAAGCGGAGACACCCTCCTCTGCTCCGGAGGAAACGCCCTCCACCGGGAAAAAACCCGTTGTCATCTATATCATGATCCTGTTCATTGTGGCCTTTCTGCTGATGGCGCTGTCCTTTCTAATGCACCAGCGGAGCAACTCCGAGGTGCTTGGGGAGCTTCAGGACTCCGTCACTGCCATGCAGGAGGTACAGGCCACGCAGGACGCCCTGCTGGACCTGCAAAACCAGCTGGATGAAGCCCAGACCACCATCGACGCGCTGGAGTCCTCCGCAGAGGAAACTGACACCGCCTTGGCGGAGGCCCAGCGGGAGAACCAGGCACTGCTGGCTCTGTACACCATTCAGCAGCAGTATTCTGCGGGAGATCTGGCGGGCTGTCAAGCCAGCATCGACGCCTTCGAGGCGTCTGAATACCGGGACGCACTGCCTGAGACTGCTGAGGAGGGTGTCACCCCTCCCTCCCAGCGGTATGCGCAGCTGAAGGAAGCAGCAGAGGCCCGTTGAGCAGTCAACGGCTGGCCATTGTTTCACGTGAAACATGCAACATCAATAAATTGAGGAGAGAATCATCATGCTGGATATCAAATTTATCCGGGAGAATCCGGATGCCGTCCGTGAAAATATCAAAAAGAAGTTTCAGGATGCCAAGCTTCCCCTGGTAGACGAAGTCCTGGACCTGGACTCCAAGCGCCGGGCCGCCATTGCGGAGGCGGATCAGCTCCGCTCCAACCGAAACACACTCAGCAAGCAGATCGGCATGCTGATGGGCCAGGCCAAAAAGGACCCCGCCAAGCTGGCGGAGGCCGAGGCTGTCAAGCAGCAGGTGAAGGAACAGGCGGACCGCTTGGCAGAGCTGGAGAAACAGGAGACGGAGCTGGAGGAAAAGCTCCATCACAATATGCTGCTGATCCCCCAGATGATCGATTCCTCCGTGCCCATCGGCAAGGATGACAGCGAAAATGTAGAGGTCCAGCGGTTCGGAGCATGTGAAGTCCCCGACTTCCCCATTCCCTACCACGTGGATATCATGGAGTCCTTCAACGGCATTGACCTGGATGCCGCCGGGCGGGTCTCCGGCAGCGGCTTTTACTACCTGCTGGGCGACATTGCCCGGCTCCATGAGGCGGTGCTGGCCTACGGCCGGGACTTCATGATCGACAAGGGCTTCACCTACTGCATCCCCCCCTTCATGATCCACGGCAACGTGGTGGAGGGCGTTATGAGCCAGACAGACATGGACGGCATGATGTACAAGATCGAAGGGGAGGACCTGTACCTGATCGGCACCAGCGAGCACTCCATGATCGGCCGGTTCATTGACCAGATCCTGCCGGCTGAGAGCCTGCCCCAGACCCTTACCTCCTACTCCCCCTGTTTCCGCAAGGAGAAAGGTGCCCACGGCATCGAGGAGCGTGGCATCTACCGCATCCACCAGTTTGAAAAGCAGGAGATGATCGTAGTCTGTAAGCCCGAGGAGTCCAAGGACTGGTATGAGAAGCTGTGGCGGATGTCCGTGGAGCTGTTCCGCTCTCTGGATATTCCGGTGCGGCAGCTGGAGTGCTGCTCCGGCGACCTGGCAGATCTAAAGGTCAAGTCCTGCGATATCGAGGCCTGGTCTCCCCGCCAGCAGAAGTTCTTTGAGGTGTGCTCCTGCTCCAATCTGGGGGACGCCCAGGCCCGCCGTCTGCGCATCCGCTATAAGGATGAAAATGGCAAAATGCAGCTGTGCCACACCCTGAATAACACCTGCGTGGCCCCGCCCCGGATGCTGATCGCCTTCCTGGAGAACAACCTCCAGGCCGACGGCACTGTCCGCATCCCCCAGGTCCTGCGGCCCTATATGGGCGGCAAGGAATTACTGGTCCCCGCGAAAAAATCCAATTTGTAATTTTTCGTTTTATTTATACAAATCGTTGAACCCGTTTCCAGCCGTTGGAGCGGCGCGCAGCCCTGCTCCGGATCATTCGGTGCCCCTCCAGCGGCTCCATTCGGGTCAAATCTCTGAAAGCCTTGGGCTCCAATGGTTACAGTATACGTACACAGGTGCCCATTCATTTCACACAGGAGAGTCCCATGACTGAACTTACCAAAAAGACCACCGGCTTCCTGGCGGAGTTTCGCCAATTCATTGCCAGAGGAAATGTGCTGGATATGGCGGTGGGCGTCATCATCGGCGGCGCCTTCGGCAAAATTTCCACCTCCCTGGTCAACGATATCCTGATGCCCCTGCTCTCCCTGCTCACCGGCGGCGCGGACTTCTCCCAATGGCAATGGGTCCTGCGGGAGGCGGTGTATGACGCCGGCGGCAACGAAGTGCGCGCCGCTGTTGCCATCAATTACGGCTCTTTTCTCTCCACTATTCTGGACTTCCTCATCATCGCCTTTGCGGTCTTCTGCCTCATCAAAGCTATCAACCGCTTCCACCGAAAGAAGGAGGCCGCTCCTCCTCCCCCGCCCCAGCCCTCGCAGGAGGAAGTGCTGCTGGCGGAGATCCGAGACCTGCTGAAGGAGAGGACATGATGGAACAGCGCCTGCAATCGGGTCTTGCCGCCCTGAACCTCCCTGTGGAGGGAATCCCTGCTCTGGTCCGGTATGGGGATCTGCTGATCGAGACCAACAAGGTGATGAACCTCACCGCCATTACGGACCCGGAGGATGTGGCCACTCTCCACTTTTTGGACAGCGCCGCCCTGCTGACCCTGGAGTCCTTTTCCGGGAAGTCCGTAGTGGACGTCGGCACCGGTGCCGGTTTTCCCGGTCTGCCCCTGCGGGTGCTGGAGCCCTCCATCCGCCTGACGCTGCTGGACTCCCTGAACAAGCGCATCCAGTTCCTGGAGACGGTGTGCCGGGAGCTGGACCTCCCCGATGTGGCCTGCGTCCACGCCCGGGCGGAGGAATTTGCCGCGGAGCACCGGGAAACCTTTGATTTAGCGGTCTCCCGGGCAGTGGCGGCCCTGCCGGTGCTGTGTGAGCTGTGCCTGCCGCTGGTAAAGCCCGGCGGGAAGTTCCTGGCCATGAAATCCGTGGAGTCAGACGCGGAGCTGGCCGCCGCACAGCACGCCATTGCGATCCTGGGCGGCGCCGTGGAGGCGGTCCGGGACTATGCCATCCCCGGTACAGATGTGCGCCACCGGCTGATCGTGGTGGAAAAAGTGAAAAAAACTCCGGAAAAATATCCGAGAATGTTTGCAAAAATCAAGAAGAATCCCTTATAATACATTTGTGAGCAGTTGAAAGGAAGTGCCGCCTGATGACGTCTCCAGGACAGTGCATTGCCGTCGCATCCGGAAAGGGCGGCACCGGAAAGACCTCCTTTACGGCGGGTGTAGGCGCGGCTCTCGCCCTATCCGGCCGGCGGGTGCTGTGCCTGGACTGCGACATCGGTCTGCGGAATCTGGATCTGGCCCTGGGCCTGTCGGACCGGACGCTGATGGACTTCTCAGACGTGGCGCAGAACCGCTGTTCCCTGGAACTGGCCGCTGTGGAACACCCCAAGATCCCCGGCCTTTTCCTGCTGACCGCGCCGGCGCGTCCCCATGGTCGCCCGGTGACGGAGATCCAGATGGCAGATCTGCTGCGGGAGGTACGCAGGCGGTTTGACTTCTGTCTGCTGGACGCACCTGCGGGCCTGGGGCGGGGCTTTCAGCTGGCCACCTGCGCCGCGGACCGCTGCGTGGTGGTGACCACTGCGGACGCCTCCTCCCTGCGGGACGCCCAGCACACCGTCATGGAGCTGGATCGCTTCCCATCAGGCGCCCTGCACCTGGTGGTGAATCGGGTGCGCAAAAAGCTGCTGCGCCAGCTCCACGCCACCATTGACGATGCCATCGACAAGGCCGGCCTGCCGCTGCTGGGAGTGGTCCCCGAGGATGACGCCCTGCCGCTGTGTATGAACCGGGGTGTGCCCATCCTGCTGGCGGACGGCCAGAGCGCCGCGACTGCCTACCGCAACATTGCGAAACGCCTCCAGGGGGAACGGGTCCCCCTGCTGCGGATCAGATAGAGAAAGGAGTCTTTCATGAACATCGCCCTCATGTCCCACGACAACAAGAAGGAGCTGATGGTGCAGTTCTGCACCGCCTACGCCGGCATCCTGTCCCACCACAACATTTACGCCACCAACACCACTGGCCACATGGTGGCCGACGCCACGGGCCTGAATGTCCACTGCTTCCTGTCCTACGCCCACGGCGGCAGCCAGCAGATCGGCGCCCGGATCGCATACAACGAATTCGACCTGGTACTCTTCTTCAACGACCCCAACAACGAGGCTATGGTGGGAGATGTTTCCTATATCTCCCGGCTGTGCGACCAGAACAACATCCCCTTTGCCAGCAATCTGGCCACGGCGGAGGCGCTGGTACTGGGTCTGGCCCGGGGCGATTTGGACTGGCGCTGCATCGTCAATCCCTCCAACCGTCCCATCGCTTGACATTTTTCCCCAAAGCGCATACAATCACCCTGTTGATTCATTTGCACCGCGCGGATGCCGCAGCAGTACTCCAATCGCCGGCCCCACAGAGAGGGGCGCACCGCTGAGAGCGGCCCGGCCGGCCTGGACGAAGGACAGCGGCGGAGCGGGGGCGGAGACGCCCACGGCACCCTCCCCGTAGCACAGGAGGCAAAAAGGAGGCTCTATAGGCCTTGAATTTGGGTGGCACCACGAAGCGGAATCGCTCTCGTCCCAAAGCCGCGGGACGGGAGCGTTTTATCATTTTGCGCCCGCGGTGCATCCCGGGCAGCGACCCGCATCCCACGAAAAAGGAGTTTTGACGATGGCTAAAATGACCCCACGGACACTGTCCGGCTTTATGGAACTGCTGCCCGGACCACAGCAGCAGATGGAGCGGATCATGGAGATCCTCCGCCGTACCTATTCCCTCTATGGCTTTACCCCCCTGGACACCCCGGTGATCGAGTCCAGCGAGGTACTGCTGGCCAAGGGCGGCGGCGAGACGGAGAAGCAGATCTACCGCTTCCAGAAGGGCGACGCGGATCTGGCACTCCGGTTCGACCTGACGGTCCCCCTGGCAAAGTATGTGGCCCTCCACTACAACGACCTGACCTTCCCTTTCCGCCGGTATCAGATCGGCAAGGTGTACCGGGGTGAGCGGGCCCAACGGGGCCGCTTCCGGGAGTTCTATCAGGCGGACATCGACATCATCGGAGATGGCAGGCTCTCCATCATCAATGAGGCGGAGATCCCCGCCATCATCTACAAGACCTTCTCCACCCTGGGACTGAAGCGGTTCCAGATCCGGGTGAACAACCGGAAGATCCTCAACGGCTTCTACGCCATGCTGGGTCTGACGGAGAAGTCCGGTGACATCATGCGCACCGTAGACAAGCTGGACAAGATCGGGCCGGAGAAGGTGAAGGCCATCCTCACCGGCGACCTCACCGTGACTCCGTCCGACGCCGACGAGATCCTGAAGTTTATCGCCATCTCCGGCGGAAACGACGCCGTTCTCTCCGCTTTGGAGGGCTACCGGGGCCGGAACGAAATCTTCGACCAGGGTCTTGAGGAACTGAACACGGTGGTCCGGTATCTGGCGGACTTCGGCGTCCCGGCGGAGAATTTCGCCGTGGACCTGACCATCGCCCGGGGCCTGGACTACTACACCGGCACCGTCTACGAGACCACCTTGCTGGATCACCCCGAGATCGGCTCCGTCTGTTCCGGCGGCCGGTACGACAATCTGGCGGAGTATTACACGGACCGCCAGCTTCCCGGCGCGGGCATCTCCATCGGCCTGACCCGGCTGTTCTATGTGCTGGGAGAACAGGGTATGCTGAATCCGGACCTGCCCACCGCTCCGGCGGATGTGCTGATCCTGCCCATGACGGAGGACCTGTCCGCTGCCATCTCCCTGGCCACCCTGCTGCGGGAAAACGGCATCCGCTCCCAGCTCCACTGCGAGGAAAAGAAATTCAAGCAGAAAATCGCCTATGCCGACAAGCTGGGCATCCCCTATGTGATCTTTCTGGGGGAGGACGAGATCAGCTCCGGCGTGGTGGCCTGCAAGGACATGGCCACCGGCGAGCAGACAAAGCTGGAACCCGCCGCCACCGTCTACCGCATTAAGGCGGGTCTCGCGGAACGGGAAAAGGGCACCGTCATCCAGGAGTAATTCCCTGCCCCACAGAGATACTTTAACGCCGAATTTCACCTGCGGAGACAACCAAATCGCATCTCAAGCAGTCCAAGCAGAAATATTTTCTATAAAAAATACAAGCAGTATTTACTAGAGGTGTTTCTATGAAGAACCGGAAGCGTGTCTGGGTGCCTTTGTTGGTCCTGCTGCTGGTCGCCGCGATCTGGTACAGCCGTCCGGTAACATTGCCGGACCTGATGAAGGGCCAGGAACTCCAAGAGATCAACGTCCTGATCCGCTCCCTGGGGGACTGGGCCCAGGAGCCAGAGACCGCCACGGTGTCGGTGCCCCTCACTTCCCCAGAGGGGGCGGCCCCGCTGAAACAGCTCCAAGACCTCTCCTTCTGCCGTTCTCTGACAGACCCGCTAATCAAGCCCCTTGCTCAGGCGGTGAATGCCAGCCATGGGTCCGTCTTCTATGAGGCGGGAGACTGGATGTTCTCCCTCTCCCTCGCCGGTACAGATGGCGATTTTGCTGTGCTGAACTTTACCGTCCGGGAGTGGTCCTATGCTGCTCCGGGACAGGCGGACTTCTACGGCTGCACCGTCCCGGACGGAGAGGCCGTTGGCAGGGGCCTTGGGGAACAGCTCTGGGCTCTGGCAGCGAAATATGATCTCAATTCGTAATATTTTTTATATAAATTTCTATTTGTAATCACATTTCCACACAGAAAGGAATCCACAATCATGACACAGAATCGCACCCATACCTGCGGAGAGCTGCGGCTCTCCGACGCCGGCAAGGCCATAAAGATCTGCGGCTGGCTGGAAAACCTCCGGGAGGTAGGCAGTGAGCTGGCCTTCGCCGTGGTCCGGGACTTCTACGGCACCACTCAGGTGGTGGCGGAGACCGCCGACATGGTGGCCCTGCTGAAGTCCATCAACAAGGAGTCCACCATCTCCGTGGAGGGCACCGTCCGAGAGCGGGACAGCAAGAACGCCAAGCTGCCCACCGGCGAGATCGAGGTGGTACCCGGCAAAATTGAGGTGCTGGGCCGCTGCCAGCACAACGAGCTGCCCTTCCCCATCAACCGCAGCCGGGAGGCCGACGAGGCCACCCGCCTGAAGTACCGCTATCTGGACCTGCGCAACCCGGAGGTGAAGAACAACATCATCCTCCGGTGCCAGGTGGTGGCCGCCCTGCGGCAGGCCATGACCGACCACGGCTTCCTGGAGATCACCACCCCCATCCTCACCGCCTCCTCCCCGGAGGGTCGCCCGGGACTATCTGGTGCCCGCCCGGAACCACCCCGGAAAGTTCTATGCCCTGCCTCAGGCGCCCCAGCAGTTCAAGCAGCTGCTGATGACCTCCGGCTTTGACCGGTACTTCCAGATCGCCCCCTGCTTCCGGGACGAGGACGCCCGGGCGGACCGCTCCCCCGGTGAGTTTTACCAGCTGGACATGGAGATGGCTTTTGCCTCTCAGGATGACGTATTTGCCGTGCTGGAGGACGTGCTGCCCCCCATCTTTGCCAAGTACGGCAAATACGACCGGGCCAGCTCCGCGCCCTTCATGCGTATCCCTTACACCGAGGCCATGGAGAAGTATGGCTCCGACAAGCCGGACCTGCGCATCGACCTGACGGTGCAGGACGTCACCGGCCTGCTGGGCGCCTGCGGCTTCGGCCCCTTCGAGGGCAACGTGGTGAAGGCCGTGGTGGTCAGCGACTTCCACGAGACCCGGAAATTCATCGACAAGACCCTGGCGGATGTGGAGGTGGTCTCCGGCGGCAAGCCCTACTGGTTCCGCCTGGACGAAAACGGCGAAATCGTGGGCGGCATCGCCAAGTTTGTCCAGCCCATCAAGGAGTCTGTGGTCTCTGCCCTGGGTCTGAAGCCCAACGACTTCGTGGCCCTGTCCGCCGGCAAGCTGGGCGCTGCCCAAAAGACCGCCGGCACGCTGGTAAAGACTCTGGGCGCCGCCGTCCCCGGTCACATGGACAAGGAGCAGTACGCCTTCTGCTGGATTGTGGACTTCCCCATGTACGAGATCGGCGAGGAGTCCGGCGAGCTGGAGTTCTGCCACAACCCCTTCTCCATGCCCTCCGGCGGGCTGGAGGTCCTGCTGAAGGCGGAGCGGGGCGAGATCGATCCCCTCAGCATCACCGCCGACCAGTATGACCTGGTGTGCAACGGCGTGGAGCTCTCCTCCGGCGCGGTCCGGAACCACGACCCGGAGATCATGATCAAGGCCTTTGAGATGGTCCGCCTGGGCGAGGAGGACGTGAAGGCCAAGTTCCCCGCCATGTACAACGCCTTCACCTACGGCGCGCCGCCCCATGCCGGCATTGCCCCCGGCGTGGACCGCATGGTCATGCTGCTGGCCGGCGAGGACTCCATCCGGGAGATCATCCCCTTCCCCATGAACAAAAACGCCCAGGACGTGATGATGAGCGCCCCCAGCGAGGTCACGCAGAAACAATTGGACGAGCTGCACATCGCCATCGTCAAGCCCCAGGACTGACCTGTAAATCCGGAATAAAAAAGAGACGGACCGCATTTCTGCGTTCCGCCTCTTTTTTTCCACTTTCCGGCATCATCCCACGCATACCACCTTCATGACTCCGGAGGTCAAAGCCTGTCAAACCGCTGGCCCTGGGTATTGCACCAGAAATGGTCCTCCGCCAGACCGGAGACATAATAGGTCAGCGGCCCGGAGAAATCGCCGGATTCGTGGATATCTATCTCCAACGACGGACACCAGCCCATGCCGCCGCGGTCCCGCAGCCGGGCAGAAAAGGCCGTTTCCCCATAGTAGTCCAGGTAGGGGATTACCACCCGACAGGTGCCGCTCTGGAAGATCAGCAGCTCCTGCAAGGTGCTGTCACACCAGATGCCGTCAAACGCAGCCAAATCCGCAGGCCAGGCAGAGGGCTCCTCCTGCCAGAGCGTGGTCTCCGTCCCCAGAAGCCTGGTGAAAAAGGGGGACAGGGACCGGACCGCCGCCCGGTAGGTCTCTTCTCCCAGCTCCGGCGCCTCACCTGCTTTCCGCAGGCTGTCCGCCCTGTCCAGAACCGCTGCAAATGCCACTGCGGAGGCTGCCGGTTCCGCCTCCATCTCCTCCAAAAGGGCCAGGACCACGTCCTCCTCCGGGATCGTCTGTCCAGAGCCCGCCCAGTCCAGCAGGGTCCGTGCCGCCGTCTCCGGTGTCTCCTCCAGCACTTGTACAGCCACCGTCTCCCAGGTGGTCTCCGAGACCGTCCCCTCCCCCTGGGGACTCCCCAGCAGAGCGATCATTGCCATCAGTAGAGCCGCCATCCGCATGTTGTCACACGCTCCCTTCTATTTTTGCCAGCATACCACGGGGTCCGTTTGGATTCCACCACAAATCAGTAACAGTCTTTTCTTTCGGGCCTGGATGTGATACACTTCATATCATCACTCCACAGCAGAAAGGAGCTCTTATGAAACGACTTTTTACAATTCTGCTGGCTGTCCTCTCCCTGTTGAGCCTGACTGCCTGCGGCGGCTCCCCCACAGAGGAGACTTCCCAGGAACCCTTAGTGGACATTCAGCCCCAGGAGCCGGAGGCGCCCCCGGAACCCACACCGGAGGAACTGGCCGCCCAGGAGGTGGAGGACCTGCTTGCCTCCCTGACCCTGGAGGAAAAGGTCGGCCAGCTGTTCTTTGTCCGGGTACCCGACACAGACGCGGTCTCCGACGTGAGCACCTATCATCTGGGCGGCTACATCCTCTTCGGCCGGGATACGGCGGACAAAACTGCCGATGCTTTGATCCAGACCATTCAGAGCTATCAGGACGCCGCGGCTGTGGACACCGGAATCCCGCTGCTGATCGGCGTGGACGAGGAGGGCGGCACGGTGGTGCGGGTCAGCTCCAATCCCCATCTGCGGGCCTCCAAGTTCCCCTCTCCTCAGAAAGCTTATGCCTCCGGCGGCATGGAGGCCGTGCTGGCAGATACCCGAGAGAAGGACCGCCTTCTCTCCGCCCTGGGCTTCAACGTGAACCTGTCCCCGGTGGCAGATGTGTCCACCAACCCCGCCGACTTTATGTATGACCGCACCTTCGGCCAGGATGCGGCCGCCACAGCGGACTATGTGGCCCAGGTGGTCTCGCAGATGGCGGAAGACGGTATGGGCAGCGTCCTCAAGCACTTCCCCGGCTATGGGAACAATGTGGATACCCACACCGGTATCGCCGTGGACCAGCGGCCGCTGGAGTCCTTCACGTCCTCCGACTTCCTCCCCTTCCAGGCGGGTATGGAGAGCGGCGGCGGAAAGACCGCTGTGCTGGTCTCCCACAATATCATGACTGCTGTGGATGGAGATCTCCCCGCCTCCCTGTCCCCGAAGGTCCACGGCCTGCTGCGGACGGACCTGGGCTTTGACGGCGTGGTGATGACCGATGATCTGGCCATGGAGGCAGTTGCAGCGTACAGCGCCGACGGGGCCGTGGCGGTGATGGCCCTGGAGGCGGGAAACGATCTCGTCATCACCACCGACTACCGCACCCAGATCCCCAAGGTCCTGGAGGCGCTGGAAAGCGGCGCCCTGTCCGAGGAGACCATCGACACCGCCTGCCGCCGGGTGCTGACCTGGAAGCAGAATCTGGGGCTGCTGTAACATACCTCCCGGTCCCATCCCCTGACGAAAGGAAGTTTTCCACATGGAAACGGAAAAACTCTATTACCAAGATCCCTACCTCACCGCCTTCACCGCCCGGGTGCTCTCCTGTGAAAAATCCAAATCTGGCTGGGCCGTAGTGCTGGACCGCACCGCCTTCTACCCGGAGGGGGGCGGACAGCCGGCGGACCACGGCACTCTGGGCGCAGTCCAGGTCACGGATGTCCATGAAACAAAGGGCGTGATTTTCCACACCTGTGACGGCCCTGTGGAGATCGGCACCCAAGTGGCGGGGGCCGTTGACTGGCCCCGCCGGTTCGACCACATGCAGCAGCACTCCGGGGAGCACATTCTCTCCGGCCTGCTGTGCTCGCTGTACCACTGTGACAACGTGGGTTTCCACCTGGGGGCCGACACGGTGACCATCGACTACAATGCCGAGCTGACCTGGGAACAGGTCATGGCCGCGGAAAAGGCCGCCAATGAGGTGATCTGGCAGGACACTCCGGTGGACATCACCTTCCCCGCGCCGGATGCGCTGGCCCGTCTGAACTACCGCAGCAAGAAAGCGCTTACCGGCCAGGTGCGGATCGTGGCCTTCCCCGGGGCGGACTGCTGCGCCTGCTGCGGCACCCACGTGCGCCGGGCCGGTGAGGTGGGGATTATCAAGATCCTCTCCTGCCAAAAGTTTCGGGAGGGGGTGCGGCTGGAGATTCTCTGCGGATCGCGGGCCTACCGGTATCTCTCCCAGGTATACGACCAGGACCGCGCCGTGGCCCAGCTGCTGTCTGTAAAACCCCAGGACACCCTGGCCGCCGCAGAGCGGCAGGCGGAGGAGCTGGCCGCCGCCAAGCAGCGGATGACGGAGCTGGAGGATCAGCTCTTCTCCCTCCGGGCCCAGGCCCTGACAGACCGGGGAGATCTGCTGCTTTTGGAGCCCCCCACGCGGCCGGACGGAGCCAGAAAGCTGGCAGACGCAGCCGCAAAGGCCTCCGGCGGTCTGGCGGCGGTGTTCGCGGGAGCGGAGTCCTCCTACGTCTATGCCCTTGTCCAGGCCGATGGGGCGGACATCTCTCCCCTGGTGAAGCGGCTGAACGCCGCTCTTTCCGGCCGGGGTGGCGGGCGGAACGGCTTTGCCCAAGGCAGCGTGCAGGCGGACCGGACCGCCATCTGTGACTTTTTCCGCAAGGAGGGGATTGAATGTCCTACGTGCTGATCGAACAGAATCTTGAGGAAGAGGACGAGCCCCGGTTCATCTACGCGGAACTGGACAGCGGGCGCCGGGAGGTCCGGCGGGTGGAATTCTACCCCAATGGCCTCTGCTTTGCCTACGGCGGCGACTACGGCCGGGAGGAGGCTCTCTCCCCTGCCCCCTACCCGGAGGACCTGCGGACGCTGAACCGCCCCGGGGAGGTCACCGCCCGCGCCATCACTCCGGCCGCGTTTTGGGAGATCTGGGGACAGGCCCAGGAGCGGCCGGACGGCTTTATGGGGATGTTTGCCTGATGAGAAGAAGCATTTGTTTTGCCGGGGGCTGCTTCTGGGGCATGGAGGCCCTGTATCGCCGCCTGCCCGGCGTACTGGATGTCACCGCCGGCTATGCCAACGGAGACACGGCAGATCACGCCAACTATGACGATGTCTGCACCGGCCGCACCGGCTTCCGGGAGGCGGTGCAAGTGGCGTATGAAGACGGGACTGTCTCCCTGCCCCACCTGCTCTTTGTCTTTTTTGCCGCCATCGACCCGGAGACTCCCAACCGTCAGGGACCGGACGTGGGCAGCCAGTACCAGACCGGCGTATACTGGATGGACCCGGCGGACGAGGGCATCATCCGCTCCATCGCTGTCCTGGAGGCCGCGGCCGTTCCCTTCTTCGCCGTGGAGCTGAAGGCCCTGGCGTGTTTCTATCCAGCGGAAGAATTCCATCAGCGGTATCTGGAAAAGCACCCACGGGGCTACTGCCACGTGGCCCCCTGGAAACTGGCCGCCCTGCCGGACTTCCCCTTTTCCACAAAGACCTATACCCGTCCCGCAAAAGAGCTGCTGCAGACCTGGAAAGAAGCCGGAGAAGTGTCTTTCTGACGGGCGGGGGAAACTCTGTTTTCCACAGGCTGACCATATTTGTGTAAATAAAAGCGCCGCAGGCGGATGCCTGCGGCGCTCTCTTTGATTCAGCTTCCGTCACTGGACGGGCTCGTTCATCTCTGCAGTAATATACTGTTGGCCGTACATGGCGTCGTACAGCACATCCTCCCGCAGCTGCAGCAGCTCCCGGGCCTCGTCGGAGAGAGCCGCCTCCTCCACGCCGGCGCTGGGCGTCCCCGTGCCATCCACAAAGTACAGCTCCGTGTTGGTGAGACACACCTGGCTCACCTTCTCCAGCAGCGCCCAGTACCGGGTGACCGGCTGACCGGTCAGCTCCAGCAGCTGGGGGCCGATGGCGGTGATGCTGCTATCCCGCCGGGTGCCTGCCTGCCCCTGGAGCAAGGCCGCATCATTGGCCCAGATCAGATAGTCCGTGGAATACAGGTCGCTGATCTCCTCCGGGGTCCAGCCCACCGTGTCGTTATCCGGGCAGAGGCCCAACTTTGTGTACACTGTGTCCCCGTCCGTCATGAACAGATTGGGCCTGTGATCCCCGAAGAACACCACGATGGTAGGCTCCTCGCTCTCCCGCAGGGCGTCTGTCAGATCTCCCAGGGCCTGATCCGCCCGGGTGATGCCCTCCAGCATGACCCGGACGATGGCCATATCCTCCTCGCCGAGGCTTTCGCTGGTGACGCCGATCTGACACTCATAGTTGAATTTCTCCGGGTCAAAGGGCTGGTGGTTCTCCATGGTGATGCCGTAGAGAAACGCCCGCTCCCCGCTGCTGTTGATGTCCTCCATCCGGTCCAGCATGGCCTGGAAGAAGTAACTGTCCCGCATGTAATACCCGCCGTAGATGCCCCCCTCCCAGGGAAAGTCCAGAGCCTGGATATCTGCGGAGAACAGAAGGTCGGAAAAGCCCAGCCTGGGATAGGTCACCGTTCGATTATACAGGCTGTCGTTATACCCATGGAGCATCTCCGCCCGGTAGCCGCTCTTGGTATACTGCTCCGGCAGGGCGTCAAATTTCTCATAGGCGTCATCCTCCAGGAAGCAGATGTTCGTCCCAGCACCGAAGTCCAGCTCCGTAATGCCGTACAGCATGGACATCTCCAGATAGCCGGTGCCGTAGCCCAGATAGTGGCTGTGGAATGTGCCGCTGATGCCCTCGCTCTCCAGGGCATGGAAGTTCTCCAGGGGATCCCGTTCATACTGAAGGCCCGGCAGCCGGGTCAGATCGTAGAAGGACTCCGACTGGGCCACGATGATGTTGGGCTGCACCGCCGCTGCGGGGGCGTCGGCGCTGTCCTCTGTCAGGATCTCGTCGATCCGGGCCAGGACCTGCTCCATGTAGGCTTCGCTGTATCCCTCCGGGCTCTTCTTGGCCTGAAGAAAGCAGTCCCGCCAGAGACTCAGCGTCAAACCGTAGGTGTCGTGGCTGTTGGCCGCAGCCAGGCGGGTGTTCACATCCACCTGAAAAACCGCCCCCGCCGCCTGGGCTCCCTGTGTGGAAAACAGCCCAATGGTCAGGGCCAGGGCAACGGAAAAAGTGACAAAGCGGCACCGCCCGGTGAGCAGCGTCAGCCGCCGCACCAGAATCAGAATCCCCACACACATCCCCAGGGCGATCATCGCCATCCAGAAATCCACCGGCGGGCGCAGCTCTCCCGCCACACCGGCCACCTCTCCCACCTGTGCCGCCAGGCCGAAGTCCGCCAGCACCAGTGGCGTGCCGTTGATAGCTGTCTTGAAATAGTCCACCAGGGACAGCACCAGTCCGGCAACCCCCACCAGTATAGCGGAAAGCCACAATCTACCCAGCAGCGCCCCCAGGGTGAACACCACAGCGCCGTAAAGGACGCCGGTCAGCAGCAGATAGGTGGGCCATTTCACGAACCACTCCCACACGATGGAGAGGGAACCGGTAACCACCCACTGGACGGCCACCGCCACAGCCAGCCCCATGCAAAGGCTGCCGCCCAGAAACATGACCCAGCGCAGCCACACCGGCCCCAACGCCCGGGGCCGCTTCTGTCTCTTCAACACTTCTACCTCATTTCCCAGGTTATAAAAAGGGCCGCGGGGATTTCCCGCGGCCCCGATGATCTCCGATCAGTATGCCAGTTTCTCCGCCAGATAGCTCTTCAGCTGGTCGATAGGCAGCCGCACCTGCCCTCCCGCAAAAGCAGTGCTTTTGCGGGACCCCTGTCCCATCTCATTCCTCGGGCGGAATGAATCCGCCCTCCGGCGAGATTTTGCCTCCGGCAAAATGCTCGGACGCCGCGCCGCGGCGTTCTGGAGCAGGATCGACACAGGCATCAATATGCCAGTTTCTCCGCCAGATAGCTCTTCAGCTGGTCGATAGGCAGCCGCACCTGCTCCATGGTGTCCCGGTCCCGGACGGTAACGCAGTTGTCGCCAGCCTTATCCGCGTCGCCCACGGTGTCGAAATCCACCGTGATGCAGTAGGGCGTGCCGATCTCGTCCTCCCGGCGGTACCGCTTGCCGATGGAACCGGTGTCGTCAAAGTCCACCATCCAGTCCTTGCTGAGCTCCGCCTGGATCTCACGGGCCTTTTCGGAGAGCTTCTTAGAAAGGGGCAGCACCGCGCACTTAAAAGGCGCGATGGCCGGATGGAACCGCATGACGGTGCGGACGTCGTTCTTTTCTGCATCCACCACCTCTTCATCGTAGGCTTCCACCAGCAGGGCCAGGGTCATCCGGTCCGCGCCCAGGGAGGGCTCCACCACATAGGGGATATAGTGCTCGTTCTTCCCCTGATCGAAATAGGTCAGATCCTGGCCGGAGTGCTCCTGATGCTGGGTCAGGTCGTAGTTGGTCCGGTCCGCCACACCCCACAGTTCCCCCCAGCCGAAGGGGAACAGATACTCAAAGTCCGTAGTGGCCTTGGAGTAGAAACTCAGCTCCTCGGGCTCGTGATCCCGCAGCCGCAGATTCTCCTCCTTGATGTTCAGGCCCTTCAGCCAGTCGTGGCAGTACGTCCGCCAATACTGGAACCACTCCAGATCCGTGTCCGGCTTGCAGAAGAACTCCAGCTCCATCTGCTCGAACTCCCGGATGCGGAAAATGAAGTTACCCGGGGTGATCTCGTTGCGGAAGGACTTGCCGATCTGGCACACGCCGAAGGGCAACTTCCGGCGGGTGGTCCGCTGGATGGCGGGAAAGTTGACAAAAATGCCCTGGGCGGTCTCCGGCCGCAGGTACACCTCGTTGGCGGTGTCCTCCGTGACGCCCTGGTGGGTCTTGAACATCAGGTTGAATTTGCGGATGTCGGTGAAGTCACTCTTGCCGCAACCGGGGCAGGGCACCTGGTTGTCCCGGATGAATGCCACCAGCTCCTCCTGGGTCATGGCCTCCACGTTCACGTCCATGCCGTGCTCCTGCACATAGCTCTCCACCAGCTTGTCCGCCCGGTGGCGCATCTTGCAGGCCTTGCAGTCAATCAGAGGATCGTTGAAGGTGGATACGTGGCCGCTGGCCACCCACACCTGGGGATTCATCAAAATGGCGGAGTCCAGTCCCACGTTGTAGGGATTCTCCTGGACGAATTTCTTCCACCAAGCCCGCTTGACATTGTTCTTCATCTCCACGCCCAGGGGACCGTAGTCCCAGCTGTTGGCAAGGCCGCCATAGATCTCACTGCCGGGGAATACGAATCCCCGGTTCTTACACAGGGCCACGATCTTCTCCATGGTCTTCTCGGTGTTTTTCATGTTCCATTCTCCTTTACGGCGGCCCGGACAGAAAAAACGCCCCGAGCCGGTTTTCGGCTCAGGGCGAACAATCAGTCCGTGGTTCCACCTGAATTCGCGCCTGGCTGACGCGCACTCTTCACCCGGTAACGGCGGGGACCGGCAGGGCATTTCCGCCCCGCGGCTCCAGGGTGCCTGTTCTTCCGCCTCCCCGCAAGGGCTCACACCAGCCGCCCTCTCTCTTTGCCGGGGTATGGGGGATACTTCTCCCTGTCACTGCCTTTTGGATATCGTGAGAACTGTATCACGTTTTCATCAGAATGTCAAGGCCGAGTCCCACAGAAGCCGCACCAGGCAGGGCACTCTCTCACCCGGACCCTGGTCTGATCCCTTATCCGAAGCGCAGAAAAAGGCCGCCCTATAGGGCGGCCTTTCCCAATTTACTTTTTCTCCCGATCGTAGGCCACGATCACCCGGCGGTTGGGCTCCGTTCCGGTGGAGTAGGTCGTCACATTGGGCACATCCTGCAGCGCCGTATGGATCACATGCCGCTCATAGGCATTCATAGGTTCCAGTGTCACGCTGCGGCGGTACTTGGTGACCTTGGCGGCCACCTTCCGGGCCAGATGCTGAAGACTCTGCTCCCGCTTTTCCCGGTAATTCTCCGCGTCCAGCTGCACCCGCACCCGGCCGCTGCCGCTGCGGTTCACCGCATAGCTGGTCAGCTGCTGGATGGCGTCCAGAGTCTCGCCCCGGCGGCCGATCAGTGCGCCCAGATTCTTGCCCTCCAGGATCACCTTGTAGCGGCCCTTCTCCAGCAGATAGATGTGGATCTCCGCAGCACTCTCCATCTGCTCCAGCAGGCCGGAGAGGAACTTACGGATGGCCTGGGCCTTCTCGTCATCCACTTCTTCGCCCAGTGTCTGCACGGGAGCGGACTGCCGGGTCTTCTCCTCCGGGGCGGGCGCCGGCGCCTCCGCCGACTTGCGCTCCTGTCTGGGCGGCTTTTCCGCTTTGGGGGGCTTAGGCCGCTCTTCCTGCGGCTTCTCCTTGGGGGCAGGCGCGGGGGCGAGAACCTCCTCTTCCTCCTCCGGGCCGTAGCTCACCCGGACCTTGGCCGGGCAGCTGCCCAGACCCAGGAAACCGGACTTTGCTCGCTCCAAAATCTCAACGGACACATCGTCCCGGTCCAGGCCAAGCTGCCGCAGGGCATTCTGGATGGCCTCATCCTCGGTCTTGCCCGTTACATCAATAAACTGTCTCATGGCGTAACAAGCTCCTTACTGATCATCATAGCGGTCCTCCTTGTAGGACCGGCCGCGGGCATAGGGCCGGTCTCCCACACGGCCCGCTTCCGTGGTGCTGGTGGCCGCCTTTTTGGCCTTCAGGGCCTTGGCCTCCTGCGCCGCCTGCCGCTTTTCCTTCAGGCTCTTCTTCTGTGCGGCCTGCTGACGCTGCTGCTCCTGAAGCAGCTTGGCCTCCTCCATCCGCTTCTGGCGGTCCGCCTGGATCATCTCCTGCCGGGCGTCCTCCTCTTCCTGCAGCTTCTTGGTGTAGAACTTGCCCAGGACCATCTCCTGGATAATGGAGAACGCGCTCTGGGCAGCCCAATACACGCCCAGGGCGGCGGGCACGATGAAGGCGATGTAGATAGACATCAGAGGCATCATCCACATCATCATCTTGGTGGAGCCGTTGGCAGCCGCAGTCTGGGCGGACTGGCTCATGCTGACCTTGCTCAGCAGGAAGCTGAACACACCGGAAATGATGGGAATCAGAATCAGTCCCACCGCGGCCAGCGTGATGCCCGTGGAGAGGCTGCTGACAGCGCTCCAGGGCGTCTGGATCAGGTCAATCCCCAGGAAGTGGTAGTCGATGTTCACCCAGCCGGGATGCTCTGCAATGAAGTCGGGGAACTGGCTGTTAATGATGTTGGAAATGGCGATCTGCTCATAGCCAGGGCTGGCCACGATCTCAATACCGGCGCCTTCAATCAGACTTCTGGCCGCATTCACTACCGCCAGACCGGCGTCCTTGCCGCCGAAGTTCATGAAGTAGACAATGGGCTCCCGGATGATATAGTACAGGGCCATCAGAATGGGCAGGGGCAGAAAGCTCCACAGGCAGCCGCTCATGGGATTGAAGCCCTCTTCCTGGTAGAACTTCTGCATCTCCTCCTGCATCTTCAGCTGGTTGTTGGCGTATTTCTTCTGGATCTCCTGCATCTTGCCGGACATGCGGCTCATCCGCACCATGCTCTTCTTGGACTTCATCTGGAAGGGCAGCAGGATCAGCTTGATGACCAGCGTGAACAGGATCAGGGACACGCCGTAGGACCCTGTCAGGTTGTAAAACAGCCGCAGCAGGGCCGCAAACGGGATACAAATTGCGTATCCGATGGTTGAAAACATAGATGCTTCCTCCAAATTGTAATGGGACCCGGGCTTTCAGCGCCCGCAGAGCGGAGCATTTCCGCTTTCGGCCTGTCCGCATTCCGCAGTGCCGGCTGACAGACGGCCGGACAGCAGCACAGGGTCCGGCAGAGGGGCTTGTCCCCTCCTCTCATGGGACCGGATCATATCCTCCCTTGTGAAACGGATTACAGCGCAGGATACGCCGGAACGCCAGCCAGCCGCCCTTGAGGGCGCCGTACTTCTCAATCGCCTCCAGCGCATATTGGGAACAGGTGGGAATATACCGGCAGCAAGGCGGCCGGTACGGGGAGATGGCCACCCGGTAAAATTTCACCAGGGCCAGCAGGACCTTTTTCATCATGACCGGTCCTCCAGCAGCTCCAGCTTCCTGCAAAGACGCAGGAAGGTATCGTTCAGCTCCTTCCAGGAGGCAGTCAGGGTCCGTCCCCTGGCTACCAGAATCATGTCGTACCCCTGGCGGAGCCGTCCGGAATTGAGCCGGTAGACCTCCCGCAGGCGGCGGCGGGCCCGGTTGCGGACCACCGCATGACCCAGCTTGACGGATACCGTCACGCCCAGGCGGTTGTGCCCCAGCCGGTTTTTCCGGCAGTAAAGCACCATCCCTCCGCCCACGGCGGAGGCGCCCTTCTGGTACAGCCGGCGGAACTCATAATTCTCTTTCAGGGTCACTGCCCGCTTCATGCTGCCACCTGCCTTCTCCCATTTGACACATCTGACACAAACTCAACGAGGGACGGAGGAATCACAGAATTCCCGCCGTCCCTGAAGACGTTGTTCAAGTGTCTCCCGCACGGTCCGTTTCTCAGTAGGACAGACGGGCGCGGCCCTTGGCGCGGCGACGGGCCAGGACCTTGCGGCCGTTGGCGGTTGCCATTCTCTTGCGGAAACCGTGGACCTTCTGGCCGTGCAGCTTCTTGGGCTGATAGGTACGTTTCGTTGCCATGTTGAGACACCTCCTGTCAGAATTGCGGCCCTTTTGAGGGCGGCACTTACTCGACACCGCCTAAAGGGCGGCGCAGTAAACAGATCAAGACCGCATGATCGCGGCGCAACCGATATTATACAGACTGTTTGAAAATATGTCAACTAAAACTTAAAAGTTTTGCGAAATTTCCGTATTTTTTTCTTTTTTCAGTTGCGATTCTCGAAAATTTCAAAATCTGGTGTCCCATGATGTCCAAAGCCGCTATATCTTGTTGCCTGTGCAGGCGGATCTCCTTGGTTCTTATTATTAGAATAAGTGTTGTAATTTCCGGCTGTCTTTGGTATAATAAAGCGTACTGCCATGTCTATTTTTTACTAGAGAGAGGTGTTTCCTTTTGAATTCCGTCGCCGACGTGTGGGACAATGTACTATCCCAGCTGAAGGGCGAGCTCTCGGAGACCACCATCGCCACCTGGTTCGACGAATTGGAGGCTGTGGACATCCAGGGCAATACGTTTATCCTCCACTGTTCCAACGACTTTAAAAAAGGCTATATCGAGTCCCTGTTCATGAAAAACATCAAGGCCTCCCTTCACGACATTTTCTCCACGGATTTTGAGGTGAAGATTCTGGACGACCTGGATTACGCAGAGCTCAAGGATAACCGCCCGCACCGCCAGAGTGAGCGGTTCACTTCCGCGGAGTTCACATTCGAGACCTTCGTGGTGGGCCCTTCCAACAAGCTGGCTTATGCCGCCTCCGTCTCCGTGGCGGAGCATCCTGCTCAGAACTACAACCCCCTGCTGATCTACGGGGACTCCGGCCTGGGCAAGACCCATCTGATCTATGCCATCGCCAACGTCATCCGCCGGAACGACCCCCGGTCCAAGATCGCTTACGTGAAGGGCGACGACCTGACCAACGAGCTGGTGGATGCTATCCGGGAGGGTAAGACTGCGGAGATGCGGGAGAAGTACCGGCAGGCGGGCATCCTGCTGGTGGACGATATCCAGTTCATCGCCGGCAAGAAGCAGACTCAGGAGGAGTTCTTTCATACCTTCAACACTCTGTACGAGTCCGGGCGGCAGATCGTGCTGACCTCCGACCGTCCGCCCTCTGAGATGACCCAGCTGGAGGACCGCCTCCGCACCCGATTTGAGTGGGGACTGCTGGTGGACGTAGCGCCGCCGGATTTTGAGACGCGTCTTGCCATCGTGAAAAACAAGGCCGCCCTGCTGGGCATGGAGCTGCCGGACAAAATCTCCGCCTACATCGCCGAAAACGTCACCGCCAACGTCCGCCAGCTGGAGGGCACCATCAACAAGATCCTGGCCTACAAGGATCTGCTGGGCAACGACACCGACGAAGAAACCGTCACCCGGGCCATCCAGGACATGCTGCGCCGCAGCAACGAGTATGTCCCCACGCCGGAGGCCATCCTTGAGTATATCTCCAAATATTACAGTCTGGACGAGTCCGTGATCCGGGGCCAGCAGCGGGTGCGGGACGCGGTCTCCGCCCGGCAGATTGCCATGTACCTGATCCGCTCCATGACGAACCTCAGTCTGGATGAGATCGGCAAGGTCTTTGACAACCGGGACCACTCCACCGTCCTCTACTCCATCCAGCAAATCGAAAAGAAGATGAAGAAGGACGCTGCGTTTGCCGAAATGGTGAAGGAGATCAAGACGAATATCAACTCCAAGCGGTGACCAGATTTCTCCACATCTTCCGTGGAAAAGAAAAACTTCCCTGTGGAAAATGGTCTTTCAAAAAAGTCCGTGGAAAAATCCCCGGATCCTTCCACATCCCCTGTGGAGCCTCAAAATCCGACAGCGCAAGCCTTTCCCCGCCTTTTCCACAGCTTTTTTCCCTACGGCTGCTTTTTCTAAAAAATACATTTCTTTCTTTTTCAAAAGAGCGATTCCGACCCATATCTTCAAACCCCGACTAGAGAGGAAGTGCATGCATGAAATTCTCCTGTGAAAAAGCCCTTCTGCAAAGCGCCATCGCCGTCACCAGCCGCGCCGTGGCCCAGAAGAGCTCCATTCCCGCGCTGGAAGGGCTGCTGCTCCACGCGGACAGCCGGCTGACCATTTCCGGCTACAACCTACAGACCGGCATCCGTACGAAGGTCTCCACCGATGTAACGGAACCCGGCGAGATTGTTTTAAACGCCCGCCTCTTCGGCGACATCATCCGCCGGATGCCCGACGATGTGGTGGTTTTCACCGCAGATGACAAACAGCTGGTTCATCTCTCCTGCGGCGATGCGGACTTTGATATCCTGGGCCTCTCCGCGGCGGATTACCCGGAGCTGCCCATGGTGGAGGATGATTTTTCCGTCTCCATCCAACAGAAGCTGCTGCGTGCCATGATCGAGGAGACGGCCTTCGCTGTCTCCACCAATGAGAGCCGCCCCATCCATACCGGTGCCCTGTTCGAGATCACGGACCAGGGCCTGACTATGGTGGCGGTGGACGGATTCCGTCTGGCCATCCGGCGGGAGCCGCTGGAAAAGATCGACGGCGGCGCCTTTTCCTTTGTGGCGCCGGGCAGCGCCCTGGGCGAGGTGAAAAATATCTGTTCCGACGTGGAGGATCTGGCTGCCGTGACCCTGGGCAAAAGTCATATTCTATTTGAGGTAGGAGACACGGAGTTGATCTGCCGCCGGTTGGAGGGAGAGTTCCTGGATTATAAGAATGCCATCCCACGGAAGAATCCCATCTCCGTCATCGCGGACACCAAGGCCCTGATCGAGAGCATTGACCGCGTCAGTGTGGTGATCTCCGAAAAGCAGAAGAGTCCGGTCCGGTGCCTGTTTGACCACGACAAGGTGCTGCTCTCCGCCAAGACCGGAAACGGCGAGGCAAAGGATATCTGCCGTTTGTCCGGTGACGGCGGCGGGCTGGAGATCGGGTTCAACAACCGCTATCTGATGGAGGCTCTCCGGTACGCGCCGGCGGACACGGTGAAGATCGAGCTGAATACCGGCGTCTCCCCCGCCATCATCGTCCCCACAGAGGGGGAGGAAAACTTCCTCTATATGGTCCTGCCGGTGCGGCTGAAGAGCGCGGAGTGAGCAGATGGAGACGATCACGATTCACACGGAGTTCATCAAGCTCCAGGACCTGCTGAAATTCGCCAATCTGGTGTCCTCCGGCGGCGAGGCAAAGGAGCGGATCCAGGGCGGCGAGGTCACCGTCAACGGCGAGATCTGCACCATGCGGGGCAAAAAGATCCGCCCCGGAGACGATGTGGCCTTCCAGGGCGCCCATTACACGGTGGCCTATGCGGATTCTTGAGCTGGAGCTGCAGCATTTCCGCAACTACTCCGGCCAGCGGGTATCCTTTGACCCGGACTGCAATGTGATCTTCGGGGAGAACGCCCAGGGCAAGACCAATCTGCTGGAGGCCATCGTCTACCTCTCCTGCGGGAAATCCCCCCGGGCCAGGACGGACCGGGAGATGATTGCCTTCGATGCGCCCGCCGCTGTGCTGGAAGCCGGGATCTCCGCCCGAGACCGGGAGTTCCGCACCCGGGTGGAGCTGTACCGGGACCGGCGGCGGAAGATGTGGGTGAATCAGGTGCCTGCCAAAAACAGCGCCGCCCTGAGTCAGGTATACCACACCGTATTCTTCTGCCCGGACGACCTGTATCTGATCCGGGAGGGGGCCGCCGCCCGGCGGCGCTTCATGGACACCGCACTCTGCCAGTTGCGGCCGAGATACGCGGCCGCTCTGGCGGAGTACCACCGGCTCTATGACCACAAGACCCGCATTCTGCGGGACAGTGAGGAGCGGCCGGATCTCCTGGAGCTGCTGCCGGACTTTAACGAACGGATGGTTCGTTTCGGCGCAGTGCTGGTCCACTACCGCCGGCAGTTCGCGGAGGCGCTGAACCGCTATGCCGCCCGCCACCATCGGGAGTGCTCCGGCGGAAGGGAGCGCCTGGAGATCACCTATCAGACTGTTTCCTCCGTCACGGACCCGGCGGCGGAGGTGGAGGTTCTCACGGAGCAGCTCCGGGTCCACATGGAATCCCACCAGGCGGCGGAGCGGGCCTCCCGGCTGTGCCTCTCCGGCCCCCACAAGGACGATCTGGTCATCACCATCGACGGCCGGGAGGCCAAATCCTACTCTTCCCAGGGTCAGACCCGCACCGCGGCTCTGGCGCTGAAGCTGGCGGAGCGGGAAATCTACCAGAACGCCACCGGCGAATACCCGGTGCTGCTGCTGGATGACGTTCTCAGTGAGCTGGATCCCCGCCGGCAGGAGTTCGTTCTCAACCGCATCGCGGGGGGGCAGGTGTTCATTACCTGCTGCGAAGATGATCGGCTGCCGGTCCTTCTGGGTGGGAAGGTGTTCCATGTGAAACAGGGCGCCATCGGGTGAAGAACACCGCGACCAAGCGTGAGCGCAGGAGCCCTGCAGTACATCAGCTGTCTGCGGGAAGTGGATTTTCTCTTTTTGACAGCAGAAAACAGAGTGAAAGCAGGGAAAGGCAGAATGGACTGGATTTGGTATCATGCGCTGCCCCTCATTGTCTTTGGCGTCCCGCTCATTGGATTTCTGTGGGAGCTGCTGGTGGGGCTGCTCTGCCGGAAAAACTGCTGGCTGCTGTCTCTTCCGGTGCTGGCGGGCGCATTGGGACTGGCTCTCTGTCTGCTGGCACAGTCCTCCCTTTCGCTGTCCTTCCTGCTGGGGTTCTGGGCAGCTTATGGATGTGCACTCCTCTTTGGATGGAGCCTTTCCCAGTTGCGGACCACAGGGGATCTCCGCTGGAAAAAGTGGATATGCCGGGGAATGGCGCTGTGCTCCGGCGCGGCGCTGGCTGTCGGCTTCGGCGTACTGATCTTGCACGAGATGCGGGCGGCCAATTACACCATGGTGGAGGAAGTCATCAGTGAGGAAAATGCGCTGTCCGAGATCCCGGAGCTGGCCATTACGGATACGGACCGGAAGATTCTCTCCGCTCTGGAGGCGAGTTCTTCTGTTCAGGCAGCCATCGGCGAAGGGGATAAAGTCACAATTAACGGCTTGGTTCCGGCGGAACACGCGGATGTCCAGAAGATTTTGTCAGAATTTCTGGAGGAAGGGCAGTATCAGTTTTCCGAGGTCGGCACCATCGCGCAGTTCGGCGAAATCGGCACTTTGTACTATGATATTTTCGACCGGGAAGAGGGCATCAGGATCATTACAGAAAAGCTGAGTACCGGGGACTTTCGAAAGACAGTCGCCGTTTACAGCGGAGATCCAGAGGAAAAATTGTCCGTGGTCATTTATGAAAATTATGAAGGAACGTTCCAAAAGATAGTCCGGCAGCGCCTGTGGTTTTACGATTTACTCCAGGTTCCAGAGGGGGCATGAACGATGTACCTGCATATCGGCCAAAACGAAATCCTTCCCGACCGCCGGGTCATCGGCATCTTTGACCTGGACAAATGCAGTTACGGCAAGCGGACCCGGGAGTATCTGGCGGCCGCGGAGAAAGAGGGGGTGGTGCTGGATGTGTCCGGCGAGATCCCCAAGTCCTTCGTGGTGTGTGACCACCCCTATCACCGGCAGATCGTGTACCTCAGCCAGCTGAATTCCACCACCCTCCAGAAGCGGGCGGAGAGCGGAAACCTGGAATGAGTCAGGAGGAGGATCCCATGGCGGCATATACGACACTGGTAAACCTTCCCCACTTTTTATCCTCGTTCACATCCCTGGAGACAGGAGCTCTGGTGCTTTTTCTGGTGGCAGTGTTCACGGTGCAGCTGATCCTGCTGCAAAATTACAGCGGGCGCCGGAGATGGCTGCCGCTGATCCTGTGTGCCGCGGCGCTGCTGGCTTTGGAGCTTGGGATTCTGGCGGTAAAATACCTGTTCCTGTCCGTATTTTCCGGAGACGGCTGGTCCAGCCCTCTGCTTCTGGTGTACAGCGTGTTCCTTCTGCTGCTGTATTTTGCCTGGGTGGCGCTGTTCGCCGCCCTCCTGGCTCTGCTGATATATCCCATTTTAAAGAAATTACGCATTTGATTCCAACTTACATGGTTCAGGGCAAGGAGAAACGGGCCGGAGGCGGCTCCGGCCCGGCTCTTCTTGCCTTGGAACGGATATGAATATCCTGAAAGGAGAACCTGCATGGCAGAAAATGAACTGTTGAACTCCACTGCGGTGGACACGGCCAACGAGTACGACGCATCGGAAATTCAGGTGCTGGAGGGACTGGAGGCGGTTCGCAAGCGCCCCGGTATGTATATCGGCTCCACCTCCGCCTCCGGCCTGCACCATCTGGTCTATGAGATCGTGGACAACGCCATCGATGAAGCGCTGGCGGGCTACTGCACCGACATCCTGGTGCGAATCAACGAGGGGGACACCATCACCGTGGTGGACAATGGCCGTGGCATCCCCGTGGACATCCAGGCCCAGACCGGCAAGCCCGCCCTGGAGGTAGTGTACACCGTCCTCCACGCCGGCGGCAAGTTCGGCGGTGGGGGCTACAAGGTCTCCGGCGGTCTCCACGGCGTGGGCGCCAGTGTGGTGAACGCCCTTTCCGAATGGCTGACGGTCCAGGTCCACCGGGACGGACATATCTATGAGATGAAGTTCTCCAGGGGCAATGTGACCCAGCCCATGACCATTGTGGGAGATACAGACCACACCGGCACCACTGTCACCTTCAAGCCGGACCCGGAGATGTTCGAGGATACGGAGTACAATTACGATACCCTTCACACCCGGATGCGGGAGGAGGCGTTCCTGAACGCTGGCCTGTGCATCCGCACTGTGGACGCCCGCCCCGGACGGGAGCAGGAGGACAACATGTGCTTCGAGGGCGGCATCCGGGAGTTTGTTACCTGGCTGAACAAGAGCAAGGATGTGCTTCACAACGACGTGATTTACATGTCCGGAGCCCGAGAGGACTCCGTGGCGGAAGTGGCCATGCAGTATAACGACGGCTATAACGAGACGATCCTCTCCTTCGCCAACAACGTCCACACGCCGGAGGGCGGCATGCACGAGGAGGGCTTCAAGCGGGCTCTCACCAATGTGCTGAACGCCTACGGCCGGAAGATCAAGCTGCTGAAGGACGACGAGAAGGTCTCCGGCGAGGACTGCCGGGAGGGCCTCACCTGCGTGATCTCCGTGAAGCTGACGGAGGCCCAGTTTGAGGGCCAGACCAAGTCGAAGTTGGGCAACAGTGAGATCCGGACCCTGGTGAATAACATCGTCTCCGAAAAGCTGGAGATCTTCCTGGAGGAGAACCCCCAGGTGGGCCGGATGATCCTGGATAAGGCGCTGACGGCCAACCGGGCCAGAGAGGCCGCCCGCAAGGCCAGAGAGTCCATCCGCCGCAAGACGGCGCTGGGCGGCGCTGCCATGCCGGATAAGCTGCGGGACTGCAACGAGAATAACCCGGAGCTGACGGAAATTTATATCGTGGAGGGCGACTCCGCAGGCGGCTCCGCCACCCAGGGCCGTGGGATTCCCGGTTCCAGGCCATTCTCCCCCTGTGGGGCAAGATGCTGAACGTGGAGAAGGCCCGGGCAGACAAGGTCTACGGCAACGACAAGCTCCAGCCCGTCATCACGGCCCTGGGCGCGGGCATCGGGGATGAGTTCGATCTGAACAGGCTCCGGTATCACAAGGTCATCATCATGGCCGATGCCGATGTGGACGGCGCCCATATCCGTACTCTGCTGCTGACCTTCTTCTTCCGCTTCATGCGGCCCCTGATCGAGGAGGGCTATGTCTACTCCGCCGTTCCGCCCCTGTATAAGCTGACCCGTGGCAAGACCACCCGAGTGGCCTTTGACGACATCCAGCGGGAGAAGATCGCCGCCGAGATGCGGGGCGACAACCCCAACGCCAAGATCGACATCTCCCGGTTCAAGGGGCTGGGTGAGATGAACCCCCATGAGCTGTGGGAGACCACCATGGACCCCACCACCCGGACGCTCCGGCGTATCACGCTGGATGACGCCGTGGCCGCGGACGAGACCTTTACCATCCTGATGGGCGAGAAGGTGGAGCCCCGGAAGGAATTTATCGAGCGCAACGCCCAATACGCGGTCAATCTTGACTATTGATCCGTAGGGCGGCTGCCCTCGGCCGCCCGTCCGATCAGATATGCCTTTGCGGGCCGGCGAGGGCGCCGGCCCCTACAAAAGGAGATACGATACATGAGCAAAAAGCCCCAATACGATCCTGAGGAGATCCGGTACCCCGAACAGAAGATCGTGGAGTCACCGCTGGTCCCCGAGATGGAGAAATCCTACATTGAGTACGCCATGAGCGTCATCGTGGGCCGGGCTCTCCCTGACGTGCGGGATGGCCTGAAGCCCGTCCATCGCCGGATCCTCTACGCCATGTACGAGGATGGCCTCACGGTGGACAAACCCTTCAAAAAGTCCGCCACCTGCGTGGGTGACGTGCTGGGCCGGTATCACCCCCACGGCGACGCCTCCGTCTACGAGGCACTGGTGCGTCTGGCACAGGATTTCTCCATGCGCTATCCCCTGGTGGACGGCCACGGCAACTTCGGTTCCGTGGATGGCGATCCCCCGGCGGCCTACCGTTACACGGAGGCCCGGATGTCCCGGCTCTCCGACGAGATGCTGCGGGACATTGAAAAGGACACCGTGGACTGGGACCCCAACTTTGACGAGAGCCGCAAGGAACCCCGTGTGCTGCCCAGCCGCTTCCCCAATCTGCTGGTCAACGGCTCCTCCGGCATCGCCGTGGGCATGGCCACCAACATCCCGCCCCACAACCTGCGGGAGGTCATCGGAGCCTGCATCCACGTGCTGGACAATCCGGAGGCTCAGCTCAGTGATCTGATGCAGTACGTCAAGGGGCCGGACTTCCCCACCCGGGGCATCATCATGGGACGCAGCGGTATCCGGGCCGCCTACGCCACCGGCCGTGGCCGGGTGGTGATGCGGGCCCGCCACGAGTTCGAGGAGTTCGGCCACGACCGCACCCGCATTGTCATCACCGAGATCCCCTACCAGGTCAACAAGCGTATGCTCATCAAGAGCATGGCCGACCAGGTGGAAGACAAGCGTCTGGACGGCATCTCCGACATCCGGGACGAGTCCGACCGGGACGGAATGCGCATCGTCATCGAGCTGAAGCGGGACGCCAACCCCCAGGTGGTGCTGAACCGCCTGTTCGCCCAGACCCAGCTGCAGACCACCTTCGCCATCAATATGCTGGCGCTGGTGGATAACCAGTCCCAGCCGAAGATCCTCTCCCTGCGCCACATCATCGACGAGTATCTGGCCTTTCAGGAGGAGATCATCGTCCGCCGCACCAAGTACGACCTGCGCAAGGCCCAGGAGCGGGCCCACCTGCTGGAGGGTCTGCTGGTGGCTCAGGACAACATCGACGAGGTTATCAAAATCATCCGCAGCAGCTACGACAACGCCAAGGAGAACCTGATGTCCCGCTTCGGTCTGGACGATGTCCAGGCCCAGGCCATTCTGGATATGCGGCTGAAAGCCCTTCAGGGCCTGGACCGGGAGAAGCTGGAGGCGGAGTACAAGGAGCTGGAGGAAAAGATCGCCTACTTCAACCAGCTGCTCTCCTCCGGCGAGCTGCTGCGCAAGGTGCTGAAGGAGGAACTCCAGGCCATCTCCGACAAATTCGGCGATGACCGGGTCACGGAGATCCAGGATGTGGAGGATGAGATCGACATCGAGGACCTGATCGAGGAGGAGCAGTGTGTCTTCACCCTGACCCAGGCGGGCTACATCAAGCGGACACCTGCCAGCGAGTACACCGCCCAGTCCAAGGGCGGCATGGGCAAGAAGGGCATCACCACCCGGGAGGAGGACTACGTGGTGGATGTGTTTACTGCCTCCACCCACGACTATATCCTCTTCTTCACCGACACCGGCAAGGTCTACCGGAAGAAGGGGTATCAAATCCCCGAGTCCGGCAAGGCTGCCAAGGGGACCAACATCGTCAACATCCTTCAGGTGGAGCAGGGCGAGCGGATCCAAGCCATGATCCATACCCGGTCCATTGAGGACGACGGCCGCTTCCTCTTCATGGTTACCCGGAACGGCACGGTGAAGCGCCTGCCGGCCAATACTCTGAAGAATCTGCGGAACAACGGCATCCGTGCCCTGCGGATGGAGGAGGGTGACCAGCTGATCGCTGTCCGGGAGACTGACGGCAGCCAGAAGATCCTCATCGCCACCCATGACGGTATGGCAGTCTGCTTTGACGAGAACGATGTGCGGCCCATGGGCCGGGACGCCGTGGGTGTGCGGGGTATCCGCCTGCGCCAGGGCGACTACGTGGTGGGCGCCGCCCGTGCCAAGGCCAATCATGCGGTGCTGGCCATCACGGAAAACGGCTACGGCAAGCAGACGCCGGTGGAGGACTATCGGATCACCAACCGGGGCGGCCTCGGCATCAAGAACTACATGGTGACGGACAAGACCGGCCCCGTGGTGGGCATCAAGGTGGTGGACGGCACGGAGGACCTGTTGCTGGTGACCCAGGCAGGCATTCTGATCCGCACCCCGGTGGACAGCATCCGCACCGCGGGCCGGGCCACTCAGGGCGTCATCGTCATGCGGTTCAAGGAGGAGGGGGATCACGTGATCTCCCTGGCGCTCACAGACCATGAGGAGGGCAGCGCCGAGGCCGAGGAATAAGGCCGTCCGGAGCCGGGGCGAAAACGCTTCTGCCGGAATGTTTATCAGAACACAGGGGGAGCTGTTCCCGAGGAGACGGCTCCCCCCATTCAAAACCATCTTCCAAAAGGATTTCATGATGAAAACAGTCACCATCTACACCGACGGCGCCTGCTCCGGCAATCCGGGCCCCGGCGGCTGGGGCGCGATTTTGATGTACGGCCCCCACAGCCGGGAGCTCTCCGGCGGAGAGGCCGCCACCACCAACAACCGCATGGAGCTCACCGCCGTGATCCAAGCACTGTCCCTGCTGAAGGAGCCCTGCATCGTGGACCTCTGGTCCGATTCCAAATATGTGATCGACGGGCTGGAGAAGGGCTGGGCCAAAGGCTGGAAGGCTAGGGGCTGGAAAAAAGCTGACAAGAAGCCCGCCCTGAATCCGGATCTCTGGGACAGGCTGCTGGCCCTGACAGAGGTTCATTCCATCCGTTACCATTGGGTCAAGGGCCACGCGGAGAATGCGTACAACAACCGCTGTGATGAGCTGGCGGTGGCGGAGAGCCAGAAATACAAGTAGTATGTCTTCTGTACCCCGCAGAACGGGGCAGGCGCCGTACAAGCGGTTCGACGACGGCAAAGCCACGGCGGAGTCGGAATTTCCTCCCGCCGGGCAAATCAAAAAAATAGGTCCCCCACCGGCTCTGCCGGGCGAGGGACCATGCGGAGAGCGCATACAGCAACCACTGTGATGAGCTGGTGGCGGCCGGAGATCCTGATAGCCCCCGCTTCCTTCTCATGGGGAGAAAAAGTGAGAAAAACAGACCTATCTTCCAAAAAAAGACAAGTTTTTCTAAATTTTTCCGCTGTTTACGAAAACAGAAAAAAACATTCACAATCTGTTCATAAGAAAAACATAATTTAGAAAAAAATTTCGGATATCTTTATAATCAAGCAAAGGGTCCTCCCAAACCCGATGCGTTTTCTCCCTCCTAAAAACACACACAGCACAAAGGACCGCCATATGGCGGTCCTTTGTGTGTTTACGGCTGGATCAGCTCCTTGCTGAGATGGACGATGAAGTCCTGCACATTGGTGACGATGCCCCGGGCGGAGAGGCTTCCCCGGTCACTGAGTTTGTTCACGGCAAATTCTGAGATATCCACGCAGTAGAAATACACCTGCCGCACGGTTCCATCTGCCAGCACCCGGTAGGAGGGGGTCATGTTTCCGGCGGCGATGGTGTGGAGGGCAGTGGCCATGCAGATCACCGTGGTGGCGGAGCGGATCTCTGCCCGCATGGCGTCCTGAGCGGCATAGACGTCTGCCAGCACCGGCGGCAGAGGCCCGTCGTCCCGGATGGAGCCCGCCAGTATGTACGGGACGCCGTGCCGTTCGCAGGTGTGCAGAATGCCGTTTTCGATCTGCTCCGCTTTCAGAAAGGCGGGAATCGATCCGTGGAGCCGCACCCGGTTGATGGTGTCCAGATGGTTGTAGTGCCCGTTGGGCTGACTTTCCTGCGTGTAGATGTTCTGCCCCAGGGCAGTGTTGAGGTAGGCTGCCTCCAGATCATGGGTGGCCAGCGCGTTGCCCGCCAGCACGGCATGGACAAAGCCGCCTGCGATGAGCCGGGAGAAGGCGTTGCGTGCGTCGTGGTCAAAGGCGAAGGCGGGCCCCATCACCCAGACCACCTTGCCGTGGTCCCGTTCGTGGCGCAGCAGTTCATAGAGCTCGTCATAGTCCCGGGAAAAGGCGGTCTCCCGGGAGCGGCCCTGCCGGAAGGCAAACACATCTCTGGCAACCCGGCGCTCCCGGAAGCCGTCCGGGTGGACGAGGATCCCCTCCTCTCCCTGTTCTGTGCGGCCGACGGCCACCAGCTCTCCCTGCCGCAGGCGGCGGAATTCCCGGACGTCGATGCGGCCCCGATCCCACACGGCCACGCAGTCCATCCGGCTCTCCCGGGCCAGATGCCACTGCCCTGCGATTTTGAAGTATTCCGGAAAGATGCTCATGGCGTGGAAATTCTCCGGCGCCACGCCGTCCCGGGGCGCCGGGCGAAAGACGGCGTCCGGTGCGTTTTCCAGTGCGGGTGTGGAAAAGACCGGCGGAAAATAGGGGCGCAGCTGAAACGGCATAATGGCGTTCCTCCTTTGAAAGATGGTGCCGCTGTTCCACCCGGATGCAGAGAAGAAAAGCCCGGGGACCGCTCCTCGCAATACCTGCGGAGCAGTCTCCAGGCCCATCGGCATTCCCATCCGGCAAGAGGGCGCGGGAGGTTTGATTGCATTCAGAATATCAGAATGCCGCCAAAAAAACAAGGCCCTTTCTTGTAAATCCGGGCCGTCGGGTGTAGAATATCCAACATACAGGTTTTTCCTTCAAGGAGGCTTTTCAACATGAGAGACGGTTTTATCTCCGTGGCCGCAGGCACCCCCAAAATCCGGGTGGCGGACTGCCGCTATAACGCGGAACAGATTTTTACCCTGATGCGGGAGGCGGACAAGCAGGGGGTGAAGGTGCTGGCTCTTCCGGAACTGTGCCTCACCGGCTACACCTGCGGAGATCTGTTCCTGCAGGACACGCTGCTCCGGGGCGCCGAGGAGGGCCTTCAGACCATCCTGGAGGCTACAAGAAATCTGGAGATCGTGACGGCCCTTGGCCTGCCCGTGTGGGATAAATGGGACAACAAATTGTATAACTGCGCGGCTATTATACAAAAAGGAGAGATTTTGGGGCTGATTCCCAAGGTCTATCTGCCCAATTATGGGGAGTTTTATGAGCAGCGGTGGTTTGCATCCGGCAGCGGCGTGGAGCACGGGATTGAGCTGTGCGGGCAGCATGTGAGTCTCTGTACGAACCAGACCTTTGCCTGCGACACCATGCCCAACTTGGTGATCGGCGTGGAGATCTGCGAGGATCTGTGGGCCCCGGCGCCGCCCTCCGTGGAGCTGGCCCGGAAGGGCGCCACCGTGATTCTGAACCTCTCCGCATCCAATGAGCTGGTGGGCAAGGCGGACTACCGCCGCTCCCTGGTGACAGGCCAGTCCGCCCGGCTGATGTGCGGTTATGTGTACGCGGATGCCGGAGAGGGAGAGTCCACCACCGATGTGGTGTTCAGCGGCCACAACATCATCGCGGAGAACGGCTCCCTGCTGGCGGAGCGGCGCTTTGCCGCCGGACTCACCATCAGCGAGATCGATGTGGACCGGCTGATCCATGACCGCCGCCGGACCAACACCTTCACCTTCGGCAAGGAGCCGCCGGAGATCTGGCGGTGCGGCTTCACGTTGCCGGTGGAGGAGACCCGGCTCACCCGGTACGTCTCCCCATCTCCTTTCGTGCCGGAGGATGCCGCGGGCCGGGCGGAGCGGTGTGAGGAGATCCTGCGGATCGCCTCCCTGGGTCTGAAGAAGCGGCTGGAGCACACCGGCGCCAAGACGGCGGTGGTGGGCCTCTCCGGCGGGCTGGACTCTACCCTGGCCCTGCTGATCACGGCCCTGGCCATGGGGATGCTGAATCGGCCCGCCAGCGACATCGTGGCCGTCACCATGCCCTGCTTCGGCACCACTGCCCGGACGAAGTCCAACGCGGAGCTGCTGGCGGAGCGGATGGGTGCCACGCTGAAGATCATCGACATCTCCCAGGCGGTGCGGCGACATTTCACCGACATCGGACAGAGCATGGAGAACCATGACGTCACCTTTGAAAACGGCCAGGCCCGGGAGCGGACCCAGGTCCTGATGGACATTGCAAACCAGACCGGCGGCCTGGTGATCGGCACGGGAGATCTCAGTGAGCTGGCCCTGGGCTGGTGCACCTACAATGGCGACCACATGAGCAACTACGCCGTCAACTGCTCCATCCCCAAGACCCTGGTGCGGCATCTGGTGGCCTATCTGGCCCGGGACAACGCGGAGAAGGACGAGGCCCTCCATGACGTGCTGGAGGATATTCTGGACACCCCTGTCTCCCCGGAGCTGCTGCCCGCTGTCCAAGGGGAGATCAGCCAGCGGACCGAGGATCTGGTGGGGCCCTATGAGCTCCACGACTTCTTCCTGTACTACGCCGTCCGCTGGGGCTTCCCGCCCCGGAAGATCTACCGTCTGGCGCTGTATGCCCTGGGGAAGACCTACACCCCGGATGTGATCCTGAAGTGGCTGAAGACCTTCTACCGCCGCTTCTTCTCTCAGCAGTTCAAGCGCAGCTGTCTGCCGGACGGCCCCAAGGTAGGTTCTGCGGCACTCTCCCCCCGCGGCGACTGGCGGATGCCGAGCGATGCTTCCGCGGCACTGTGGCAGGCAGAACTGGAGACACTGGAGTAAACGAAAGAGAGGAGCCAGTCGCCGAACATGGGGGTCCCCAAAAAATCAAAGATTTTTTGGGGAAAGAAGGAGCAAGGGAGCGTCCGGAGCTTTTGCCGTGGGCAGAAGCGGAGGGGAGCGGACTTTGCGACGACGCGGCGGATGCCGAGCGATGCTTCCGCGGCACTGTGGCAGGCAGAACTGGAGACACTGGAGTCAGTGCATTTTTAAGTATGTGGAAAGCGGACCAGGGCGACGGCTATACAGCCGGCGCTCTGGTCTTTCTATGCGTATACAGATAAACACGGACAGGCAGCATGAACTTTCGCAGTTCTTGACAGATTCTCCCCCCTCCCATTAAAATAGAAGAAAAATTGTTTGAAAACGGAAAGGAAGCACACGATGGAAGAATCTCTAGAACATATCCGGGAGAGCGCGGAGACACGAATGAGGAAGAATGCCTTCATGCTCCATAATTATATCGAGCTGGAACGCGTGGAAAAAGACCGGGCGGTCTTCAAGCTGGACATCCGCCCGGAGAGCTGCAACCCCTATGGGCTGATTCATGGCGGCGCCATCTACACCCTGGCGGACAACGCCACCGGCGCGGCGGCCCACAGCGACGGGCGGTATTACGTCACACAGACCAGCGCGCTCCACTTCCTGCGCAACCAGGCCACAGGGACGGTGCGGGCCTCTGCTTGGGTCCGGCACCGTGGAAAGTCCACGGTGCTCACCGCTGTGGACATCACCGGAGAGGGCGGCAGGCTGCTGGCCACGGGGGAGTTCACCTTCTTCTGTGTAGACAAGGCGCTGATGGACCAGAAGGCGGCCGCTGAGCAGAAATAAGAGAGATGCGGGAGAGGGCGAACCTCTCTCCCCTTTTTCCCAAACACTGTGGAAAACCGGGCTGTCATATCTCCGCCCGCCGCCGCATAAGGTTGTCCCAGAGGTGAGGCGATATGAAGAGGCCGGTTTTTCCAGGCCCGTTCAGAAGAGGGCTCCGGCGGCTGGGCGCAGCCGGGCTGGCGGCCGGGACCCTTTGGGCGGTTGTGGTCACCGCCGGAAGCGACAGCGCGTCTGCAGCCTGGGCGGCCCTGCGGGCGGCGTCTCCGCTGGCGGCGCTGAAATGGGAGCTGGGGGACCTGTGGGCGAACGATGACCTCTCCCCCGCCGCGGTGATGACGTTGGGAGAGTCTCCCCTGCTGTTGTCCGCCCGGGCGGCTGTGGCGGAGCTGTGGTCCACCGAGCGGACGGAGGAATCCGGTGCGGACGGCCGGGAGGAGACTGTCACGGAGCCGGTGGAGGAGACGCCGCTGGAGACCACGGGAGAGACGGACAACGGCGTTCCGGCCAGAACACTGGTGCCTACGGACCCCAGCGGCTATACGGTCTGCGGCCGGTCCTACATCTCCAACAGCACGGACCACGCCCTCACCGTCACGGAGCTGTCGGAGCCCTTTGACGCCCGGCTCGCCGATGGGGAGCCTCAGATTCTGATCCTCCACACCCACGGCAGCGAGGCCTACACCCCACCCCCGGGCACGGACATCGTCTGGTCCGGCAACTACCGCACTACGGACTCCCGCTACAACGTGGTGGGGGTGGGAGACGAGATGGCGGAGGTGTTTACCGCCGCCGGGATCTCCGTCCTCCATGACCGGACACTGTACGACTACTCGTCGTACAACGACGCCTATAACAACGCCCTGGCGGCCATTGAGACCTATCTGGCGGAATACCCCTCCATCCGCTTCATCCTGGATGTCCACCGGGACGCCATCGGCGACGCGGAGGGCAATCAGTACAAGGTGATCTCGGAGATCGACGGGGTGGGCACCTCCGCCCAGATGACTCTGGTGATGGGCAGCGACGGCAGCGGCCTGGCTCATGAGCACTGGATGGAGAATCTGAAACTGGCGGTGGCCCTTCAGGACAATATCTTGCAAAGCTATCCCACCCTGATGCGGCCGATCCTGCTGCGGAATTCCCGCTATAACCAGCACGCCACCACCGGCTCCTTGCTGGTAGAGGTAGGGGCCGCCGGCAACTCTCCGGAGGAGGCCGCCCTGGCGGGCCGCCTGTTCGCCCAGCAGATGGCGGACTATCTCATTGATCTGGGCAAGTGACAGAGGCGGTCCTGCGGAGAGCAGGCCATCCGGCCCCGGTCCGACGGCAAAAGCCCCGTCCGTTCGGACGGGGCTTTGCTTTGAAGGCTCAGGGCTCCTCCGCCAGGGGGAAGGACACCACAGCGGTGAACAAGTCCGCCAGCGTCTCCACGTGGAAATCTCCGCCGCAGGCCTCGGTAAAGGAGCTGGCGATGGAAAGGCCCAAGCCGCTGCCGCCATCGGTACGGCTGGCGTCGCCCCGGACGAACCGGGCCGTCAGGTCCACGCCTGTGGGCAGCTCCTCCCGGGAGGTGTTGCGCAGGCTGGCCTCCGCCCTGCCCACCTCGGTCTTTAAGGAGAGGTAGACCCGGCTTCCCGCCAGGGCATATTTCAGGGCGTTGTCGATGAGGTTCTGGAACACCCGGTACAGCCGCCGGCCGTCAGCCGTGATCATCACCGGTATCTCCGGCAGCTCCATCCGGAAGGTCAGCCCGCTTTGGGAGATAGGCCCCTCCAGGTCCGCCAGGGTCTGCCGCAGGAGCTTGGCAAAATCCAGCCGCTCCAAGTGGACCGGCAGCTGGCCGGAGGCGGCCTTGCTGACCTCGAACACATCCTGGACCATCACTGCCAGCCGTCGGGCCTTCTCGTCGATGATCCGGGCGTAGTCCGCTGCGGCCCCCTCCAGGGGCTCCTGCCGCAGCAGTTCCGCATAGGAGAGCACAGAGGTCAGGGGCGTTTTCAGGTCGTGGGACACGTTGGAGATCAGCTCTACCTTCATCCGTTCGCTGCGGGTCTGCTCTGCCAGGGCCCGGTGCAGGCCCGCCTGGATGTCGTTCAGCTGCTCCGCGGTCTGATGCAGGTCTGCGTCCGCCGGCAGGTCCAGGGGCGTTTCCAGATCCCCGTCCCGGATGGCCGTCACTTGGTCCGCCAGCAGGCCGATATCCCGGACCAGGGTCCAGTCCCGCCGGATCCAGAAGATTTCCAGGACCCCTATCAGCGCAAAGGCGGGAACAAAAACGCAGATCACAGTCAGAGAAGAGTTCCAAAGCATTTCATACACAGGGACACAGCAGAGAACAGCTGTAAGCATAATGGCCCACAGTGCAAGGTTCCGCACCAGAGACCGCCGCCGGAGCCGCTTCTGCACCGGCAGCTTCAAGTCTCTTGCCAAGAATGCGTTTTTCAGCCCCCTCAACAGACTCCGCCGCTGCTCCCTTTCCGTGTTTTTCCGGGTGATGTGCCGCAGCCACAGCGCCCACACCAGCGCCAGCAGCGCCGGGGCATTGGCGGGCAGCAGCGCCGCCAGCCGCAGGGCGTCCGTCATGGTCGGACCCACCCAGCCGTAATACCAGAATTCAAAGGGAGAGTAGCCGCCGAATCCTGTGGAGAACACCATGGAGAGGACTGCCAGGGCAGCCGCCAGCCACCAGATCTCCCCGGGCACGCAGCGAGTGAGAGCGGCCAGCTTTTTCTCCGCCCTCCGCCGTTCCGCCCGCAGGAAGTGGGCGGCGATCAGGCATACGGCTCCAGCTGCGCACAGCACCGCCCGCAGCAGGTAGAATCCCTGCATCTCCCGAATGTGCTGATATAAGCCGTAAAAATCATCGTAGAAGCGGGTTTGTCCGCCGCTGTTCAGCTGGAGATAAGGCACCGGCTCCTCCCGGACGGCCATGTAGACGGTCACATCCGCCGCGTCCTCCCCGGCCGTGAAATTCTCATAGCCGGGGACGTCCCACAGGGAATCCTCTGTAAAAAATCCATCGCCGTAAACGTCCACTGGCTCTCCATCCTTGGTGATGGTGACTGTACCGTTCTGGAAGGTCAGCAGAAAGTTGTAGCCCTCCGGCACGGCCCAGCTGGAGGAGAGGATCATATTCGCTGGAGCATTGCTGTAATAGGAGTCCTCCCCCGATCCCTGGACCCGGTAGAGGAGATTCTTGTCCTCTGCATAGGAGGCGTCTGGCGCCTCCTCTTTCGGGGTTGCTATATCTTCTGTGGCAGTGTCCGTGGATCCCCACTCGTACCAGGTGATGCCAGCACTGGACACGACGTAGGTATCCCCGGAAGCAGTATCCCACCACTCCAGGTCGCTGCCAGTGGCCATAGCCAGAAAGGCCCGCAGCCGTTGGGCCACCTCCTGCCGGAAGGCTGGGGTCTCCTGCCAGTCTGTACTCCACCATCCGCTGCCGAAGGAGCCGCTGTCGACCCCGCTGGCCAGGCGGCCCGCCGTCTGTCCCAAGCTCCCCAGCACCAGGCTCACGCCCAGTACCAGGGCCGCCAGTCCGGCCGCCGCCCGCAGCCTGCCGCAGGTCTTTCCGGAGACGCGGACCTTCGCCACGCCCGGGGCGTCCTCCACCCCCTTCAGAGCCTCCCGGACCTCCCCGGCCACAAGTTGTTCCAGACCTTCGTCAGGTCCCGTGCTGTTCCATTTTGTATCCAATGCCCCACACCACCTTGATGTAATCTGGCTCCTTGGGATTGAGCTCGATTTTTTCCCGAATGCGCCGGATGTGGACCATCACCGTGTTTTCGCAGGCGTAGGCCGCCTCCCCGTCCCACACCCGGCGGTAGATCTCCTCCGCCGGGAAGATGCGGCCGGGGTTACGCATCAGCAGGTCCACGATCTTTGTCTCCGTGGCGGTGAGCTTCACCGCTTCCCCATCCGCCCGCAGTTCCCGGCGGTCCGGGTCGTAGGTGAGGCGCCCGTTGACGATGAGGCCCTGCCGCTCCTCCGCGTGGACGTCCCCCAGCAGGGTGTACCGCCGCAGCTGGCTCCGGACTCTGGCCGCCAGCTCCTGGGGGTTGAAGGGCTTGGTCACATAGTCGTCCGCCCCCATGGAGAGGCCCAGGATCTTGTCCGTGTCCTCACTTTTGGCGGAGAGGACGATCACCGGCAGGTTCCGCTTTTCCCGGATCCGCAGCAGAGCGGACAGCCCGTCCAGCTTGGGCATCATCACGTCGATGAGGATCAGCCGCACCGCCGGGTCCAGGGCCAGATCCAGAGCCTCCATGCCGTCATAGGCCCGCAGGACCCGGTAGCCCTCCCGCTCCAGGGTGATGGCGATGGCCCCCACGATCTCCGGATCGTCGTCTACCACCAGAATGCACGCGTTCATCTCGATCCCTCCTTGAGCTGATTGTAGCATACCAGGGAATTCTTACAAACACCCGGAGAAATTTCTTACAGATTTCTTACGGTTTCAAGCGGCACAAAAAAAGGGCCCTCCCGGGAAGGAAAGCCCTTCTTTTCAATGGCTCACTTTTTCAGCGGCATGGAGAAGAGGAACCGGGTGGAGGCCTGGTCGCTCTCGGCCTTCAGAGTTCCCTTGTGCTCCGTCGCAATGGAGGCGGCGATGGGCAGCCCCAGGCCGAAGCCGGACTGCTCCCCCCGGGAGGCGTCCGCCCGGTAGAATCGCTCGAACAGGCGGCCCAGTTGGTCCGGCGGGATGGGATCGCCGGGGTTGGATACCAGCAGACGGGCCTGCCGGTCTGTGCGCCGCAGGGTCAGGCTGATGGTACCCCCCCGCCTGCCCATACTTGATGGCGTTGTCCAGCAGGACGCCGATCAGCTGGCGCAGTTTGTCGGCGTCGCCGGTGACGGTCACGTCGGGGGTGATGTCGCTCTCCAGGGGCTTTCCCGCCTCAAAGGCCACCGGCTCAAAGGCCAGTACGCAGTCCGTGGCCAGGTCGGAGAGCGAGACCTCCCCCATCACCGCCGTGGGAACCGCATTGTCCGCCCGGGCCAGGGTCAGCATCTCCTCCACCAGGGACTTCATCTGTCCGGCCTCGGAGCGGATGTTGTCCGCCCACCGGGCCGGGCGGTCCTCCAGCGGCGCCGCCTCCAGCAGTTCCGCATTGGAGAGGATCACGGTCAGCGGCGTCTTCAGCTCGTGAGAGGCGTCGGAAAGGAACTGCCGCTGCTGCTGCCAGGCCTTTGCCACCGGGCGGGTGGCCCACCGGGCCAGCAGGATGGAGACGCCCAGAAGCAGCAGCAGCGCCGCCAGACCGATTTGCAGATAGGAGCCCATGATCTCCTGCAATGTGGCCTGCTCCATGGACATGTCCACAAAGGCGATGCGCTCGTATAGTCCATAGTCCCGGCGCAGATACCGCAGGCCGTAGCTGTGGATAGTGCCCTCGGGCCGGTTCTGCTGGAGACAGTCGGTAAGAATGGTCTGCAGCTCCTGTGTGTCCTGCAGATTGGAATAGGTCCCGCCTGTGACAAAGGCCTCGTAGATTCCGCTGCGGTCCCAGAGATTCACCGTGAAATAGGGCAGCAGAACGTCTTCCCCGCCCCGGTTGAGCCCCAGATCCGGCCGGCCGCTGGGAGTGTCGTCCTCCATGACCCGCTGGAGCACCTGATGGCTGATGACCTCGATGTTCTGCTTGGCGGAGAAAAACACAGCCGTGAATACCACGCCCAGTACCGCGGTCACCAGAATCATGCACATGGCCACGAATTTGATCTGCAATTTTCGGATCATGGGAGGATCGCCCCCTTCCTGTCGAAAACTCTGTGGAAAAGTGGAAAAATGTGGACTTTGTGGAAAACTACGCCTCCTCAGGCGCTTCCAGGCAGTAGCCCACCATCCGGTGGGTGCGGATCTTCACCTCGGTGTGGAGATGCTCCAGCTTCCGCCGCAGAAAGGAGATGTAGACCTCCACGTTGTTGTCCTCGGCATCGGAGTCATAGCCCCACACCTTCAGGATCAGCTGCTCCTTGGTGATGACCAGCTTCTGGTTCAGCATCAGCATCTCCATCATGTCGAACTCCTTCCGGCTGAGCCGCACGGAGCGCTCGCCGCAGGAGAGGGTGAAGGAGGTCTTCTCCAGCCGCAGGTCTCCGTATTTCAGGGCATCAGTCTGCCGCAGCTCCGGCTGGCGGCGGGTCAGGGCCCGGATGCAGGCCAGCAGTTCCTGCGGCTCAAAGGGCTTGGTGAGATAGTAGTCCGCACCGGAGTCCAGCCCGTTCACCCGGTCCGTCAGCTCGGACCGGGCCGTGAGCATCAGCACCGGCGTGGTGCTGCCCTCCGCCCGCAGGCGGCGCAGCACGGTGAAGCCGTCCAGCTTGGGCAGCATCACGTCCAGCAGGATCACGTCATAAATGGAGGTCAGGGCGTTGTCCAGCCCCGCCTCGCCGTCGTGGCAGACGTCCACCGTATAGCCGTTCAGCTCCAACAGGTCCTGGAGGGTGGCGGCCAGGCGGACCTCATCCTCCACCACCAGTACGCGCATGAAATCACCTCCGTTTGCAGGATCGCGCGCCGTTTCTGCCGGCAGCGCCACACAGGGGGGAGCCCGGGGGCTCCCCCCTGGTCAGATGAGACGGATGGGAAACGAGATCGAGTTTATTCGCCCGTGGCGTCCGCCGCAGTCAGGCCATTCTCCGCCACAGAGAGAATGGTGTCCACCGAAGCGGTGTCCATCTGGTAGATGGTGGAATCCCCCTCCATGCGGACGTAGTAGCCGGTCTGGTCCAGGTTCTCGCTGCCGAAGGTCAGGGTCAGCGTCCCCTCGGTACCGGTGTCGTTCAGGTAGAGAATGGTAACCGTGGCCTGGGGTGCGTCAAAGCCGCACAGGGCAGCGGCCTCGTCTGTGGGCTTGTAGTCCACGCATTTGGTGAAGGTCAGCGCCCCCAGCTCCGCCAGCAGAGAGGCGGTGTCCGCGTTGCCGGTGACGTCCTCGCCGCTGGCAGCCCAGGTGACGGTAACCGTTTCCTCCCCGGTCTCCTCGTCGGTGGAGGTCTCCTTGTCGATGGGCCGCAACAGGGTGCTGGCGGCGCCCTCAACGGTGACGGACTGGAGGTTTTCCTCCGTCAGCTGGGGCAGCTCCGGCAGGTCGCACATGTCATAGATGGTCTTGGACATCTCGGTGTACAGGGAGTTGGAGATGATATACACCGGACTCTCCTGTTCGTTCATCAGCATATAGTAGCTGTTGCCGTCCGTAGTGGTGTTGCCCAGGGAGATGGTTAGCGTCCCGCCGTCCGGCTTGGCTGCGGTCAGGGTGGCGAAGGGCTGGTCCAGGCCATAGGCCTCCAGCGTATCGCCCTCTGTAATGGTCTGCTGGGGTTTGAGGTTGGTGAGAAGGGTCAGGATCGACTGGATGGTGGAGTCGTCCAGGGGAAACTCCGGGTCGTCGGACCAGACCCACTTGCCCGCCTCGTCCAGATGGAAGGACAGCGTGGCGCTGCCGTTGTCATAGGTGAGGGACGAATAGGCGGCCTCCGTCTCCGTGATGACGCTGGCGGCGTCCTGGGCGGCGGCCTCCTCAGCTTCCCGCTGGGCGCTGGACCGCTTGACGGCGGAGACCACCGCCAGCAGGATGCCCAGGCCCACCAGGATCCCCAGCAGGAGAACCAGCGTCTTCTTCTGTGTTCGATTCATGCTTGTATGCTCCTTCGTCACAGTTTCCGGCGGTGCATCCAGCGGACAAAGCCGTAGATCAGCAGCGCCGCGGGGATCACCAGGATAAACAGCAGGCCCCAGATGCCGCCGGTCGTGATGGTATTGGTGGGCGTCAACAGGCTCACCGGCTCCACAGAGATGGCGGATACATCGTCAAAGCCCACAGTGGCGGAGTGGATGAAGAGATCCACGTTGTCAACATTGGTAAAGCTGTTGGTCACATCGGTGTTGATCAGCGTGTCCGCGCCGTAGACCGTCAGCCGGGCGGTGGTGTCCTCGCTGATCTCCTCCGTGGCCACGGCACCCACCACATAGGTCCCCTGGGTCATGTTGTCCGCGTCCAGCACGGCATAGCCGTTCTCCGTGGTGGTCAGGAAGGGCTGGACGGTGATGGTGTCCCGGGTGGGATCCGCCAGGGTGAAGCCCCGGGAGGCATAGAACAGGACCATGGAATCACTTGTGAGGCTGCTGGCCGCATCCACAGAGGTGTCCGCCTGCGCGAAGAACAGATAGGGGTTGTTCTGATAGCCCTGGGAGGTGTCCGCGATCATGCCGTCCGCCACCTGCATTCCATAGGCGGCGCACAGGGCGTTGAAGTTGGGCAGGTCCACCAGCTCACCGGCCATGTTGTAGATCACCTGGCCGCCCTCCGCCAGATAGTTCAGGATCATATCCAGCTCATCGTCCGCCAGATCCTGGTCCGGCTCGTTGAGGATCAGCAGGGAGCAGTCCTCAGGGATGCCGCCGTCGGTGAGCAGGTTCACCCGCTCCACGGACATGTGGAGCCGCGTGAACCGCTCCTTCACGCTGATGGGGACGGCGGTCTCGTTGTGGCCTGTGGTCTCGTACACCATCCGGGTCACGCCGGTGAGCACGCTGTCGATGGCGGAGGTCAGCAGGCTCTCCCCGTCGAAGTCCGTCTCCGTATAGGTGCCGTAATAGTAATACGACATCATATCATACCCGATTATGTCGCTGATGTCAAAGGACTCCTGCCGGCCGGTGGCCTCGCAGGTGACCACGATAGTATCCGCCCCCACACCGTACTGGGACAGGGCGGAGGGATAGACCGTGGGGTCGGTGTATTCCAGGGTCAGGTGGTCGCTGAGATCTGCGTAGATGTCCAGAAAGCGGACGATCCGGGTATCCAGTGTGTCCTTGTCGGTGAGCACGTGGATCACCACGTCATCCTCCAGCCCCGCCAGGTAGTCCTGAGAGGTCTCGCTGATGTTGTAGATCCCGCTGCCCGTCAGGTCGATCTGGGCCCACTGCTCCGGCAGCTGTGCCGCCAGCAGGTTGAACACCAGCACTGCCGCCACGGCCAGGGCCGTCAGTCCGGCGGAGAAGGCGCCCCTGCGGGAGGCGTGGCGCCCCGCGGTCTCCTGCAGGCTGTTTTTCCAATCACGATGTTCCATATTCACACGCCTCCTCTCAGTTCCACCGGCGCTTCTGGATGACCTGGACGGTCAGAAAGACCAGCAGCGCGCTGATGGACAGGTACAGCAGGATCCCGGGCACGTCGAAGACGTGGTCCGTGGAAAAGCTGTCGAAGGCGGAGAGCAGGGAGAACTTGCCCAGCACATCCGGCAGCAGGTTGGCGAAGACGGAGGAGTCCCGCAGGTAGAAGGCGATCAGCACCGCGGCGCCGGCCACCAGCACGCCGGCTGTGACCTTCCAGTTGTTGGACAGGGCGTTGATGAGGAAGCACACCAGGATCAGCACCACGAAGAAGCCCAGCAGAGACCCGACGGCGGTGGAGGGCAGAAAGCCCACCAGGCCGTCCCACAGATACAGCAGGAGCAGCAGGCCGAAGGTGCCCACTGCGGCGATGATCTGGCTCTCCGTCAGAGAGGAGATCAGCATGCCCACGGCGATCTCCACCGCGCCCAGCAGGAAGAAGGCCAGAATGGCGCCGTAGTCCGCCAACAGGAAGGCCGTGCCGTTCAGCGCGATGATGAGGGGGCACAGGCAGGCAATGGCCACCGGCACGGCGAACACCGTCAGCATGGCGAAGTACTTCCCCAGCACCACGGCGGTGACGGATACCGGCGCCGTCAGCAGCAGCTGGTCTGTCTTGGTGTGGCGCTCATCCGCCATGGAGCGCATGGTGAGAATGGGGACCACCACCATGAAAATGAAGAGAGAGGAGCCCAGAGAGAGGGAGAAATAGGGGTATCCCTGAAACAGGTTGTAGGCAAAGAAATAGATGCCGATGAAGACCGTCAGGACCGCCACGAAGATCCAGCCGATCATGGAGTTGAAATAGGAGCTGACCTCCCGCTTATAAATCGCTTTCATCGCCGACCGCCTCCTTTTCCGCAGTTTCCACAGAGGTCTGGAACAGCGCCGCCGCCCGGGCGGCCACCGTATCGTTATCGTCCGTCAGATCCAGGAAGACCTCCTCCAGAGAGGCCGTCCGGGGCCGCAGCTCCAGCAGGGGCAGCCCCGCCTCTGCAAAGGCGAAGAACAGCGCCTCCCGGATGTCCCTCTCCATGTGAATGGCAAATCGGGCTGTGTCCTCCGTCCGCCCCAGCAGGGTCCGGCCGGTGATGCCCGCCACCCGGTCCAGCACGGCCTCCGCCGCCTCCGGCGCGGCCTTTGCCGTCAGTTCCAGGGAGCCTCCGGCGGAGAGCTTCTCCTCCAGGTCCTCCGGGGTGTCGCACACCACAAACCGGCCCTTGCGGATGATGAGGACCCGGTCGCATACCGCCCGGATCTCAGAGAGGATATGGGAGCTGAGGATCACGGTGTGGTCCTTTGCCAGATGCCGAATGAGATCCCGGATCTCCACCACCTGCTTGGGATCCAGGCCCACGGTGGGCTCGTCCAGAATGATAATCTTGGGGAAGCCCAGGATGGCCTGGGCCAGGCCGACCCGCTGGCGGTAGCCCTTGGACAGGTTCCGGATCAGCCGGGCGCTCATATCCTCCAGATGGGTCAGGGCCAGGACCTTCGTCAGCTGGTCCGTCCGCTGCTCCTTGGGGATCTTCTTCAGCTCCGCGCAGAAGCGCAGGTACTCCTCCACCGTCATATCAGGATACAGCGGCGGAATCTCGGGGAGATAGCCGATGCAGGCACGGGCGGCCTCCGGCTCCTCCAGAATATCGTGGCCCTCCACCAGGACCTGTCCCTCCGTGGCCGCCAGATAGCCGGTCATGATATTCATTGTGGTGGATTTTCCGGCGCCGTTCGGCCCCAAGAAGCCGAAGATCTGGCCGTCCTCCACCGTGAAGCTCAGATGGTTCACCGCATAGTGGTCGCCATAACGCTTCACAAGGTTTTTGACCTCGATCACACAAATAACCTCCTTCAGGAATGGAGACGGGCAGGGCCCGCCCCAGTCAGCTTTCACAGTATAAAAAAAGAAACTGAAAACTATCTGAAAGAATGAACAGAACTTCATAAACTGTTCAAACTTTTTAAAGGTTGTTTTTAGATTTTGGGGGTATGATACAGACATCCTCCAAAAAGGATAACTGATCCCCCCTCTCTTTTTTCATTTTTCATTTCCTTTCTCTCTGCGTGCGGCGGAGGGCGTCCATGACCAGGCGTCCTCCGCCGCACGCTGTCTTGCGCGAAAAGGGCGAAAAAGATGGAAAGATCCGGCCGGTCCAGGACTTTCCGCCGACTTGTTCTTGCAAACAGCCGGTGTTTCCGATATAATGATTCCGCAATTCTAAGTAGCCGGGTTCAGAATGCGACTGCCCGGTGAACAATGGAGGAAAAAAGAATGAGAGGCGTACACAGCGCGGTGGATGAGATCCGCCGCAATGTCTTCACCGAAGTGGCCCGCCTGGCCTATGAGGGCGGGGATTTGAAGCGGGTGGACATGATCCCCTACACCATCGTTCCCGGAGAGGTGGCCCGCCACCGCCACGACGTGTTTCTGGAGCGGGCCATTGTCCAGGAGCGGGTGCGGCTGGCCCTTGGCATGAGCCTGCAGCCCGCTGGCGAGCAGACGCCCGTCAGCGCCGGTATCCAGGAGGCGGCCGCGGCCGACGACAAATATTTTGAGGAGCCCCTGGTCAATATCATCTCCTTTGCCTGCAATGCCTGCCCCCCCAAGCAGATCCGGATTACGGACAGCTGCCAGGGCTGCCTGTCCCATCCCTGCATGAATGTGTGCCCCAAGGATGCCATTTATCTGGACAAGGACAAGCATTGCCACATTGACCAGGACAAGTGCATCAAATGCGGCCGGTGCTTCAACCAGTGCCCCTACCACGCCATCAGCAAGATTGAGCGCCCCTGCGCCGCAGCCTGCGGCATGGACGCCATCGGCTCCGACGAGCTGGGCCGGGCCAAGATCGACTACGACAAGTGCGTGTCCTGCGGCATGTGCCTGGTGAACTGCCCCTTCGGCGCCATCGCGGACAAGAGCCAGATCTTCCAGGTCATCAACGCCATGAACCGCGGATCCAAGGTCATCGCCTGCGTGGCCCCCGCCTTTGTGGGCCAGTTCGGCAAGGCCGCCACGCCTGCCAAGCTGAAGGCCGCCATGCGGATCCTGGGCTTTGACGATGTGGTGGAGGTGGCCATCGGCGCGGACCTGTGCACCGTGGAGGAGGCCAAGGATTTCCTGGCGGAGGTGCCGGAGAAGCTGCCCTTCATGGGCACCACCTGCTGCCCCGCCTGGTCCGTCATGGCCAAGAAGCTGTTCCCCCAGTTCAAGGACTGCATCTCCATGGCCCTCACCCCCATGGTGATCACCGCCCGCATGGTGAAGAAGGACCATCCGGATGCCCGGATCTGCTTCATTGGGCCCTGCGCAGCCAAGAAGCTGGAGGCCAACCGGAAATCTGTCCGGTCGGATGTGGACTACGTGCTGACCTTTGAGGAGCTGCAGGGCATGTTCGATGCCAAGAACATCGACTTCACCACCCTGGAGGCGGACCCGGAGGACGGCCTGAACGAGGGCACCTCCATGGGCCGCGGCTTCGCGGTGGGCGGCGGCGTGGCCGCGGCCGTGGTAGAGGCCATCAAGCACATCGACCCCACCCGGGAGGTACAGATCGAGTACGGCGACGGCCTGCGGGAGTGCAAGAAGATGCTGATGATGGCCAAGGCCGGCAAGCGCAACGGCTATCTGCTGGAGGGCATGGGCTGCCCCGGCGGCTGCGTGGCCGGCGCCGGCACCATCACCCCCGTGCGGGAGAGCACCCTGAATGTTGAGAAGTTCAAGAAGGAGGCCGCGGAGGTCAGCAGCACCGCCAGCCCCTATGTGGACCGTCTGAAAGACGTGGAGGAATAACCGCTAAAGCAAGAAAGCGGGCCACCCAAAAGGGTGGCCCGCTTTGTGCGTTTTCCGGAAAAGCTGTGGTTCTGCTTACATTTGGTACAGAAGAACCATCAGCGGCATGGTCCCGATACAGAGAAGCGTGGTGATTACATTAATGGCGCCGGCGTAGTCTCCTTCATGACCGTAAACTTGAGCGATCTGAGTGACGTTAGCCGCCGCAGGGGCACTTGCTGCCAGCAGGCTGATCATCAGGATGGACTGGCCGTCCGGCACTAGGGCCGCAAGGCCAGAGTATTTGAAAATACACAGGACCACCAGCGGCAGGGCGATCAGCCGCAGGAAGGCCACCTTCCAGATGCTGCGGATGCGCAGGACCGCCAGCAGGTTCTGCTCTCCCATGAGCATGCCGGCGACAAACATGCTGAGGGGGCCGATGGTGGAGGCAATGGACTTCATGGTACCGGCGATTACCGTAGGCAGGGGCAGGTTCAGCAGAAACAGCAGCACACCCACAAACACGGAAATGATGTTGACATTCAGGAGAATTTTTTTCAGCGAGACATTCCGGTCACCACTCAGAATAATCCGGCAGTGACTCCACATGGGAAACTGCTGCACCAACTGAAACATGCTGCAATAGATGACCCACTCCGGCCCCAGGACCGCAGTCACCAGGGGGATGATGAGGTTACCGGAATTGGTGTAAATCAGGGAGGCCTGTTCCACCGGCGTCAGACGCAGGGGGCGGTGCAGTAAGGCCGTGGCAATGAAAAACAGAGCGTGGATGCCAATGGCGGCCCCAAGGGAGAGGGCCAGACCCTGAAGCAGCTCCGGCGTACGCTGGAGCTGGAAGGCGTTGATGATGACGCAGGGAGTGACCAGATACAGACAGACTTTGGACAGAACCCGGCTGTCCTCCGGCTTCAGCAGATGCAGGCGGACCAGGAGCCAGCCCAGGACGATACACAGAAAAAGCTGTACGATCTGTTCAAGCAGCATCAATACCATGAAAACGTTCCTCCATCTACACACAGGTGCGAGTTTAATCGTACCACGCCAAAAGAGGAAAAACAACCAGAAAGTTTATATAGCGTAAAAAAACTGGGACTGCAGTAAAAAGGCTCCCCCCATCCAGCGGATGGGGGAGCCTTTGTTCAGTCACGGTCTGCCTCAGTCGGTGACGTAGGGCAGCAGGGCGATCTGCCGGGCGCGCTTGATGGCCTCGGTCAGCTGACGCTGATGCATGGCGCAGGTGCCGGTGGTCCGGCGGGGCAGGATCTTGGAACGCTCAGAGACAAAGCGGCGCAGCTTGGCGGCGTCTTTGTAATCGATATACTCGCATTTGTCCGCGCAGAACTGGCAGACCTTGCGGCGCTTGCCGCGGTTGGGGCGAGCGGGTCTCGCTTCACGATCAAAAGCCATGAAATGGTTCCTCCTTTATCAAAAGTCAGAACGGCAGTTCGCCGTCCTCTTCGCCGATCTCGGCGAAATCGGATTGTCCGCCCATCGGTGCGGCGTTGCGGCCGCCCATGGGGGCGCTGTAAGAAGCGGGTGCGCCGCCGAAATCGCCGGCGCCGTCCCGTTTGGAATCCCCGAAGTAGACATTGTCGGCGACGATCTCGGCGCTTCTGCGCTTGCCGCCGTCCTTGTCCGTCCAATCGCGGATCTGCAGCCGGCCCTCCACCACGGCCATGCGGCCCTTGGTGAAGTATTTGCTGACAAACTCCGCGGTGCTGCGCCAGGCCACCACGTCGATAAAATCGGTCTCCTTTTCGCCGCTCTGGGACTTAAAGTCCCGGTCCACAGCCAGGGAGAAGGACGTGACGGCGGTGCCGCTTCCGGTGCGGCGCAGCTCGGGGTCCCGGGTCAGACGACCCATGATGATGATCTTGTTGAGCATATCAATGCCCCCTTACTCGCCCTTGCAGACGATCAGGGAACGCATGATGCCGTCCGTGATCCGCAGAACACGGTCCAGCTCCTTCGGGAAAGAAGGCTCGCTGGTGAAGGTCATCAGGACGTAATAACCCTCGGTCTTGTAGTTGATGGGATAAGCCAGCTTGCGGCTGCCCCACTCTTCCACTTCCACAGCGGAACCATTCTGCTCAGCCAGGGTCTTGAACTTGGCCACCAGCGCGGCGGTGTTCTCCTCACCCTGTGCAGGGTCGATGATATACACGACCTCATAATTGGCAGAAACCTTTGCCATATTTGCACCTCCTTCTGGACAAATGGCCCCCATTCGGGATGGGAGCAAGGATATGCCTGCAGACTGCAAGCCATATTATTATATCGGAATTTCTGGAAATGTCAAGGAATTTTTCTCCCGGCTCTATAGGGGGCAAATCTTTACACAAGATACTGCTTGACAAATTCCCGCGGGCGGTGTCATAATAAATGCGACAAAAACAGGGGAGCCCTCACGGGCTGAGAGGAAGCGGACCGCTTCGACCCTTTACCTGATGTGGGTAATGCCACCGTAGGAAGTTATGTATGAGCATCCGGCACGGCGGGCACCCTCTCAGGCGCCCGCTGTTTTTTACTTTGAGACGGAAGGGATGTGCATCGGCGAAAACAACATCCGGCGCCCCGGGGACCACCGGGAGCGGGCTGAGGGGGAGCGCCCTGGGCCCGGGCCGGCAAAACAGCGATGGGAAGCCGTGTTCCGGCGTGAGAGGAGGCCAGAAAGCCTCGACCGATTTTCCACAGCAGGCGGATGCCCGCCTGCCGACCTTGCATGGCAAGGGGAAAACGCTGTTTCGCACGCTGTTTTCTCCCTGCAAATTCTGATGGATCAAAGGAGCGATCTCTATGAAAACCAATTCCAAGAAGCTGGCCCTGGCAGGCGTGCTGTGCGCCGTGGCCGTGGTGGGCAGTATGCTTCAGTTTCCTGTATTCGGCAGCCAGTGCGCGCCAGTGCAGCACATGGTGAATGTCATCTGCGCCGTGTTCCTGGGCCCGGGTTACGGCGTGGCCGTGGCCTTCCTGGCCAGCCTGCTGCGCAACATCTTCGGCTTAGGCAGCCTCCTGGCCTTCCCAGGCAGCATGTGCGGCGCCCTGCTGTGCGGCCTGGTCTACTGGAAGACCAGGAATCTGCCCGCGACCCTGGCGGGCGAGGTGTTCGGCACCGGCATCATCGGCGGCCTGCTGTCCTATCCTGTGGCGGTGGCCTTTATGGGCGTAGTGGCCGGCTCCATCGCCTTTTACGCCTATGTGGTGCCCTTCCTGGTCTCCACCGTGGGCGGCTCCATTCTGGCCGGCATCCTGGTATTCACCCTCCAGAAGAGCGGCGCCCTCAAATCCATGCGGGCCGCATTGGAGCATTGATCCCAACTGAGAAAGGGTCCTTCCATGCTTGATTTCACCCGTCTGGACATAGTCCGCCGCCAGCGGCCCCTGATCCACTGCGTCAGCAATATCGTCACCGCCAACGACTGCGCCAATCTGGCCCTGGCCGTTGGCGCCAGTCCCATGATGGCCCAGGCACCGGAAGAGATGGAAGCCATCTCCGCCGTCAGCGACGCCACGGTTCTGAACACCGGCACCCCGGATGCGGAGAAATTCCGGGCCTGCCGGATCTGCGCCGTCTCCGCCCGTCATCCGGTGGTGCTGGACCCGGTGGGGGTGGGCGCAAGTCCCTTGGCGGCTGGGACAGGTCCGGGCGCTGCTGGACCTGTTCACCCCGTCCATCCTGCGAGTGAATCTGGGGGAGGCCCGGGCCCTGCTGGGGTCGGATGGGCAGGAACAAGGGGTGGACAGCCCGCTGCCCGCCAGCCGGGAAGCCCGGAGGGACACCGCCATGGACCTGGCCCGGCGCCGCGGAACGGCGGTGCTGCTCTCCGGTCCGGAGGATCTCATCACCGATGGGGCGCGGGTCTGGTGCGTCACCGGCGGCAGCGGCCGGATGTCTCTCGTCACCGGCACGGGCTGTATGCTGTCGGTGCTGTGCGGTGTGTTCGCCGCCGTGGAGCCGGACGCCGCCGCGGCGGCTGCCCTGGCCTCCGCCTTCTGGAAGATCTGCGCCCGCCGGGCGGAGCACCTGGCCGCAGACCGGGGCAGCGGCAGTTTCCGCACGGCGCTGCTGGACGCCGCCAATACGCTGACGGCATCTGACGCCGCCCGCGAGGCGGAGATCCTGACTCTCTGACAAAGAAGCCCGCCCGGTCCTGACGGACCGGACGGGCCTTCTGTTTTGTGAGGCAGGCGATCACTCCAGCTCCCGGGTCTCAAACATCTCCTCAAAGGAACGGATATAGTAGTCCGCCAGCCCGCGGATCTCCTCCTGGTGTGCCTCCTCGGACGCGTCGTACACCGCCGCCACCCGGAACCCGGCGGCCTTGGCGGTCTGGATGGCGTGGAAGGCGTCCTCAAACACCACCGTGTCCTTCTTGTTGGACTGAAGGCGGCGCATGGCCCGCTCGTAGATCTCGGCGCTCTCCTTTTTGCCGACCCCCACCTCCGCCACAGTGATAAGTCCCCGGAAGTAGTGGTCGATCCCTGCATGGCGGAGGGCTGCTTCCGCCAGAGGGCGGTCCGTGGCAGTGGCCACATACATCCACACGCCCTCCATCTTCAGAAGGGACAGAAACTTGTCCACGCCGGGCTTTGCCTGGACCTCATGCTGATAGAAATCCGCGACCCGGTCCACTACCCGGCCGATCAGCTCCTCCTCCGTCTGGGGGAGGTGGTAGTGCTCCTTGCAGTAGGCGATCCCGTGCCGGAGGGAGAGGGTCTTCAGCATCTCGCTGGTCTCCGGCTCGGGCTCGATGCCAAGGCCCCGCAGGACGCTGGTGCCCAGGTCCCGCCAGATAGGCATGGAGTCCAGCAGGGTGCCGTCCATATCAAAAATCGCGCTTTGCAGTCTCATGGGAACTCCTTTCGTCTGTTGCCGATGGTCCCTATTGTACCACCGGAGCAGGCAAAAGCGCAATGAAAACCCCGTGAAAAGGAGGAAAAATTCATGCGTCTCTTTCTGGCCATCCAGCTGTCCCCCGCGGTGCGGGAAGCACTGCTGACCGCTCAGGACGCCCTGCGCCGCCAGGGCAGGGGCTCTTTCCCGCCGCCGGAGAACCTGCACCTGACCCTGGCCTTCCTGGGGGAGGCAGAGGACCCGGCCAGGGCCCGGGCCGCCCTGTCGGAGGTATCCTGCCGACCTTTCTCCTTGGCGGTGGGCGGCCCGCCGGGGCATTTCGGCGACCTGTGGTGGGCCGGTGTTCGAGCAGATCCGGCCCTGGAGGAGCTGGCCGTGTCCCTGCAGGCGGACCTTCGCTCCCAGGGCTTCTGCCAGGAGGACCGCCCCTGGCTGCCCCACATCACCCTGGTCCGCCGCTGGCGGGGCGAGGCCCCGCAGGTGACCGTCCCCCACGCCAGCATGGTGGTCCGGCAGATCTCCCTCCTGCGGTCAGACCAGATTGACGGCAAACGGATCTACACAGAACTCTCCCACAAATCCCTGCGTTAAAAAACAGCCGGCACCTAACGGTGCCGGCTGTTTTTACAAAGGAAAGGGGATCTAGGGGAAAACCGACGGTTTTCCCCAGTTCGTTCGCCGTTGGCGAACGAAGAAATTTCAATCATTTTCGGCAGGACATGCGCCTGCCGAAAATCCCTTGACCCGTGCGCCCTGGGCGCACACACCAGTCCGCAGACTGGTGGTGGGGGAGGTCGAGGGGGAGCCTGCTCCCCCTCGAAGCCCTCAGCACAGCTTCGCGCCCGCCGGGATGGAATCATCCACCATGATGAGGTGCAGGCACTCCTCACCGTGCTCGGTGTGGACGGCGGAGATCAGCATGCCGTTGCTCTCCAGGCCCATCATCTTCCGGGGCGGCAGGTTCACAATGGCGATCAGGGTCTTGCCCACCAGATCCTCCGGCTCATACCACTTGTGGATGCCGGAGAGGATCTGCCGGTCCACGCCGGTGCCGTCATCCAGAGTGAATCTCAGCAGCTTCTCACTCTTCTTCACGGCATCGCAGGCCTTCACCTTCACCGCCCGGAAATCGGACTTGCAGAAGGTGTCAAAGTCCACCTTCTCCGTCAGCTGGGGCTCCACCTCGACGGCGGGCAGGGCGGCCTTTTTGGCCGCGGCCTCCGCGGCCTCCAGCTCCTCCAGGGCCTTGTCCATGTCCAGCCGGGGGAACAGGTTCTCACCCTTGGTGACGGCAGCGGTCTCAGGCAGAGCGCCCCACTCCGCCGCGGCGTCCCAGGTCCGGCTCTCCGCGGGGGCGCCGATCTGGGCAAAGAGCTTTTCACAGCTCTCCGGCATGAAGGGCGTCAGCAGGATGCCGCAGATGCGGGTGGCCTCCAGCAGGTTGTACAGCACATGGGCCAGCCGCTTGCCGTTGGTCTCCATATCCTTTGCCAGGGCCCAGGGGGCGTTCTCGTCGATATACTTGTTGGCCCGCTGGATGACCTTGAAGATCTCGTCCAGAGCCTTGTGGGGGGCGAAGGTCTCCATGTCCTCTTCATAGACGCTCCGCAGTCCCTCCGCCAGTGTCCGCAGCTCTTGGTCAAAGGGCTGGGGCTCGGCGCAGGTCCGGCACCCGGCAGGCAGCGCTCGCCAAAGTACTTGCCCACCATGGCGGTGGTGCGGGAGACCAGGTTGCCCAGGTCGTTGGCCAGGTCGGTGTTGATGGTCTGGATCAGCAGTTCGTTGGAGAAGTTGCCGTCGGAGCCGAAGGGGAACGTCCGCATCAGGAAGAACCGCAGGGCGTCCACGCCGAACTTCTCCGCCAGGATATACGGGTCCACCACGTTGCCCTTGGACTTGGACATCTTGCCGCCGTCCAGCAGCAACCAGCCGTGGCCGAACACGTGCTTGGGCACCGGCTCGCCCAGGCTCATCAGCATGGCGGGCCAGATGATGGAGTGGAACCGGACGATCTCCTTGCCCACGATGTTGACGCCGGGCCACCAGCCCTTGTCGTAGTCGTGGTAGCGGTCGTTGTCATAGCCCAGGGCGGTGATATAGTTGCTGAGGGCGTCCACCCACACATAGACTACGTGCTTGGGATCGAAGTCCACCGGAATGCCCCAGGAGAAGCTGGTGCGGGAGACGCACAGATCCTCCAGGCCGGGGTCCAGGAAGTTCTTCACCATCTCGTGGACGCGGCTGCGGGGCTGGAGGAAGTCGGTGTTCTCCAGCAGATCCCGGACCTGGTCGGCGTACTTGCTCAGGCGGAAGAAGTAGGCCTCCTCCTCCGCGTCCTGCACCTCCCGGCCGCAGTCGGGGCACTTGCCGTCCACCAGCTGGCTCTCGGTCCAGAAGGACTCGCAGGGGGTGCAGTATTTGCCCTTGTAGGTGCCCTTGTAGATGTCGCCCTTGTCGTACATCTTCTTGAAAATCTTCTGGATGGACGCCACATGGTAGTCGTCGGTGGTGCGGATGAACCGGTCGTTGGAGATGTTCATCAGCTTCCACAGGTCCTTCACGCCCCGGTCTCCCTCTACGATGTTGTCCACGAACTCCTTGGGAGTGACGCCGGCCTCCCTGGCCTTGTCCTCGATCTTCTGGCCGTGCTCGTCGGTGCCGGTGAGGAACATGACGTCCTCGCCCCGCAGGCGGTGATACCGGGCCAGCGTGTCCGTGGCCACCGTACAGTAGGTGTGGCCGATGTGGAGCTTGTCCGAGGGATAGTAGATGGGCGTTGTGATATAGAATTTTTTCTTTTCCATGGGATTCTCTCCTTTAAAACGGCAGCTCCGAATGGAAGAGCGCCGGTATTTGCCTGAATTATTATTATAGTTTGAAAATCCAAAAAATACAAGGGAAGATGCGAAAAACGGGCCGTCACACAAGCCGCCTCTCCTCGTGGGGATTGTATTTTTCGCAAAATTCCGATACAATAGGAACGCTGTATGATTTTCACAAGGGAGGATGCGCCCATGAAACTGGTATCCTGGAACGTTAACGGCCTGCGGGCCTGCCTGGGCAAGGGATTTCTGGACTTCTGTGCCGTGGCCGACGCGGACATCATCTGCCTGCAGGAGACGAAGATGCGCCCGGAGCAGGCAGAATTTGATCTGCCCGGCTATCACCGCTACTGGAACAGCGCCGACAAGGCGGGCTATTCCGGCACCGCAGTGTTCACCCGGCACCAGCCGCTCTCCGTGACCTATGACTTCGGTATCGATGAGCACCGCCACGAGGGGCGGGTCATCACGGCGGAGTACCCGGACTTCTACCTGGTGTGCTGCTACACTCCAAACTCCAAGGATCAGTTGGCCCGGCTGGACTACCGCATGGCCTGGGAGGACGACATCCGGGACTACCTGCTGGATCTGGACGCCAAAAAGCCTGTGGTGTACTGCGGGGACCTGAACGTGGCCCACCAGGAGATCGATATCAAAAATCCCGGTCCCAACCGCCGCAACCCCGGCTTTACCGACGAGGAGCGGGAGAAGATGACGAAGCTCCTCTCCAGCGGCTTTGTGGACACGTTCCGGTATCTGTACCCGGACAAGACCGGGGCCTACTCCTGGTGGAGCTACCGCTTCAATGCCCGGAAGAACAACGCCGGGTGGCGGATCGACTACTTCATCGTGTCGGAGCGGCTGAAGGACAAAATCCGGAACGCCGATATTTGGAGCGAGGTGCTGGGCAGCGACCACTGCCCGGTGGTACTGGATCTGGATGTATAAACTTCATGCGCGTTCGATGCGCCACGAACATCGGCAAATCCTGCACATGAAGTCTTTTTGCATCATTTCCGGCTGCTCTGAAGAGTGCGGGGAAACGGCACATTTCAAAGGTTTGTGATGCTTTGCATCGGAAAACAGGACCGGACCTGCTGGGTCCGGTCCTGTTTCAGCTCAACAGGGCGTTCATCTCCTCGATCTCCAGATCCTGGAGGGCCCAGTTGATGCCGTAGCCCACCACCTTGCTCAGATCCCGCACCTGCTGGTCGATGTCCCGCGTAGTGACCATGAAGGCATCATGCTCCCCGCGCAGCCGTTCCTCATCCACCTTTTCCACGCCGGACTCCTCCAGAATGTCCGCCGCCAGGGTGGCGGAGTCCACCACCGTGGGCACGCCGATGGCGAACACCGGCACCCCCAGCGTCTCCCGGTTCAGCGCCGCCCGGTGGTTGCCCACGCCGGAGCCGGGGATGATCCCCGTGTCGCTGAGCTGCACCGTGGCGCACACCCGCCCGCACCGGCGGGAGGCCAGGGCGTCGATGGCCAGGACCATGGCGGGCTGGACTTCCGCCACCAGACCCCGCACCGCCTCCGCGGACTCCACGCCGGTGGTGCCCAGCACGCCGGTGCGGAAGGCCGACACCGGCCGGAACCCGGCAAACTGCTTCGGCATGGCGGAGAGCAGGTGCCGGGTGATCAGCACGCTGTCCAATGCCAGGGGGCCAACGGCGTCCGGCGTCATGGCTGCGTTGCCCAGGCCCACCACCAGGGCGGAGCCCTCCACCGGCAGCAGGGCCTTCAGCTCCGTGCCCACGGCCCGGACCGCCCGCTCGAAAAAGTCCGCCTTCCGCTGCCAGAAGGTGGTGAGGTCAATGGTGAAATAGCTGCCCTGGGGCTTGCCCAGGGCCTCCTCGCCCCGGTGGTCCAGGATGTCCACCCGGGTGACTGGGTATCCCTCCAGCTTGCTCTTGGTCGCCTTCACCCCCATGAGGCGGGTGGTCCGCTCCGCGGACTCCTGCCAGAGCTCCCGGGCCTCCAGGGCCAGGTCGGTACGTTTTATGAACAATGCGAACCGCCTCCCAAACACAAAATCTAGTGGTCTGCTCACTAGGTTTTGCGGTAGGCGGCACGATATACAATTTTAGCCCGAAAAATATAAAAAAAGGCTTGCTTTTTGCGCCGTTCCCTGTTAAAATATCATTCTGCATGGTGGGAACTGGTTCCCACAGTCAAATTTTCTGCCTAAGGAGGTGTTTGGTTTGCCGAATATCAAGTCTGCCAAGAAGCGCGTTCTGATCGCCGAAGTGCGCAACGCCCGCAACAAGGCCGCGAAGTCCGAACTGAAGACCGCCATCAAGAAGTTCGAGGCTGCTGCCGCAGAAGGCAATCGCACCGAGGCCGATGGCGCGTACAAGGTTGCAGTGAAGAAAGTCGATCAGGCTGTTGCCAAGGGCATTCTGCACAAGAATACGGCCGCTCATCGCAAGAGCGCCATGACCCTGAAGCTCAACAAGATCGGCTGATCATATCGGGCCAAAAGGACATCCGTTCGGATGTCCTTTTTTGTTTTCTGGCCAGGGGGCTTTTCCCGATTCTGGCCCTTTTCTTTTCCGCAGGGCGTGTTATAATCGTCCGTAGGATCAGAATTCCGCTGAAGAGGTGACTGCCATGCCGCTGTTCGACACCCACGCCCACTACAACGACGACGCCTTTGACCAAGACCGGAAGGGGCTGCTGGACGCCCTGCCGGACGCCGGAGTGGGGGCTGTGGTGATCCCCGGGGTGGACGTGGAGAGCTCCCGCTCTGCCCTGGCCCTGGCGGAGAACCGGCCCTGGCTGTTCGCCGCCGCAGGCATCCATCCGGAGGACTGCGCCGGCTGCACGGCCGCGGATTTTTCCGCCATCCGGGACCTGTGCCGGGAGAAAAAAGTGGTCGCCATCGGAGAGATCGGCTTGGACTACTACTGGGCGGAGAATCCGCCAAAGGAATTCCAGCAGATGGTGTTCCGCCGCCAGCTGGAGCTGGCGCTGGAGCTGGAGCTGCCGGTGATCGTGCACGACCGGGAGGCCCACGGAGACAGCCTGGAGATCGTAAAGGAGTTCCCCGGGGTGCGGGGCGTATTCCACTGCTTCTCCGGCAGTCCCGAAATGGCGGAGGAGCTGCTGAAGCGGGGCTGGTATCTGGGCTTTGACGGTCCGGTGACCTACAAAAACGCTCGCCGGGCGCCGGAGGTCGTGGCCGTCACGCCCCTGGACCGGATCGTGGTGGAGACGGACGCGCCCTACATGAGCCCGGTGCCCAACCGGGGCAGGCGGAACGACAGCCGGAATCTCCCCTACATTGTGGAAAAACTGGCGGAGTGGAAGGGCATCTCCCCGGAGGAGATGGCGGCGCACACCTGGAACAATGGCCTGCGGCTGTTCGGGCTGGAGGGGAAGGTATGAAAAAAGCGTTTCTGATGGTCCTGGCCTGCCTGCTGCTGGCGGGCTGCGGCGCTCCGACGGGCACCACCGCAAAAGTGCCGGAGACCGCGCCGGAGGAGCCGATCTCCGCTCCCGCCGTGGTGACAGAGGGGCGGGTGCCGGAGGAATATGACGCGTTGCCCACGGAAGTCGTCTCTCTGTACGACTGGCAGACCTCCGGCGAACCGCTGGCTCTGCTGGCGGAGATCCCAGAGCAGGAGATGGCCCTTTACGGCGTGGCGGACAGGGACGCGCCCCATGTGTTGTTCCGCTGGGGAGATACTCTGGCGGAGTTTCCGGATTGGGTAATTTACACGCCAAAATCCGTGACGCCGGAGCTGCTGGCCCTGGACCTGGACGGCGACGGGGCCGTGGAGCCGGTGGTCTCCTGCTTTCAGGGTGGGAACCAGGTCAGCCGCTATGCCCTACACGTATTGCAGCAGTCCCGCGGCACATTGACAGATTCCCAGCTTCCAGACTCCCTGTATGAGGAGCAGCTGTCCGCGCTGCTGACCCTGAGCGGCAGCGGTGAGATGCTGACCATCTCTCTGGGCAGTCAATCCATCGAGGCGGCCCTGCCGGAGGGGGTGCAGGCGGAGACTCTGGAACACCTGTGGACCGGAGCTTTTGTCTCTTGGTCGGAAGATGGGGGCGTCCTTTGGCTGGAGGATCGGCCCGCGCTGTACCCCGAGAATTCCGCCCTCGCCTCCGTAGTCAGTATGGCCGTCCTCTCCGCCCGGGTCTTCCTCTCAGACGGCCAGTTCACCCTTTCGGATATGACCCTGCAATCCAAACTTTCCTGAGTTTTTCACGCAAGGAGCGATATTTATGGAAAAGGGCTTTACCATCACCTATGAATACGGGGACAACCTGTATGTGAACCCCACCAATCGGTGCAACTTCAACTGCGCGTTCTGCCTGCGGCACAACCAGGGTTCCGGCGGCAGCATCTACACCCATAACCTGTGGCTAAAGCGGGAGCCCACGAAGGAGGAGATCCTTTCCTCCATCGAGAGCCACGACCTCTCCCAATACAAGCAGCTGGTGTTCGTGGGCTTCGGTGAGCCTACCTACCGGTTCGACGACATCTGCTGGGTCATCGACCAGATGAAGGCCCACGGCACCAAGATCTTCACCCGGATGGACACCAACGGCACCGGTTCCCTCATCAACGGCCGGGACATCGCCCCGGAGTTCGCGGGCCGGTTCGATATGGTGTCTGTCTCCCTGAACACCGACACGGCGGAGAAGTACAACGCCCTGTGCCACCCCCAGCAGGAAAACGCCTACCAGGCCATGAAGGACTTCACGAGAGAGGTCCTCAAGTATGTGCCCACCGTGATGATGACCGTGGTGGACACCATCCCGAAAGAGGAGATCGAGAACTGCCGGAAGATCTGCGAGGAGGAGATCGGCGCCACCTACCGGGTGCGGGAGTACATTGCGGACTGACAAATGCAGATATGAAGAGACGCCCGCAGGGGCGTCTCTTTTTCCTGAGCTTATGTATGGAATACCACGGACTTCACGATGATGCTGACGCCGCCCAGGAGGAAGAGGACGATGGCGCCCTTTTGGAGCTTTTCCTCTTCCAGCCGGGGCCCCAGCCACGCCGCCAGGCCCATGGCCAGCACCGCCGCGGGAACAGACGCCAGGGCGAACAGCAGCACCGGGCCGGTGAACAGGTCGGTGACTAGATAAGTCACTACCCGCACTGCATTCTCCCCAAAGAAGAGAAAGCACATGCTGCCCTTGAACTCGCTGTAATCTCTGGCTGTCCGCTGGAGGTAGGCCACGATGAACATGTTGATGCCGAAGAGGCCCGCGCACACGCCGGAGAACGCGGACACCGCCAGCCGCAGCCAGGGCCGGTCCTTCCGGTCCGGCTTCACCGGCCGCAGGGAGCGGGTGGCCATCTCCAGCCCTAAAAGCACCACGACGACGCCCAGCACGGTTTTGATGACCCAGGGCATGGAAAAGCGCAGCAGCAGCGTGCCGGGGATCACGCCGCAGAAGTTGGCCGCCAGCAACGGCAGGATCTTCCGCCACTGGAAGCTGTGCCGGTTTTTCCAGGTGATCCAGGCGTTCACCGGGCAGTCCAGCAGCAGCGTACCCGGAGTGATGACCACATTGTCCAGGCCCATGGACAAAATCGGCGCAGAGATCAGGGGGTTGCCGAAGCCGATCAGCCCTTTGACCAGATAGGCCAGCAGCTGCGCGGCAAAGATAAACAGTGCGGTTGAAAGCGTCATTGTATGTTCCCTCCCAGATTTTCACCCCTCATTATATACCACATTTTCAGCGGAAAGGAAACGGCATTCTGCCTCCGGCGGAAAAAATGGACTCCCTGTTCCAGGTTTGTGTCGGTAGAGGCATCCCCGGCAAATCGATAAACGATTTGCCGGGGAATTCCAATAAGTGCAGATTTAAATATAAAGATACCATATCGTCATGATTGCAAAATCCGCAAACATATGGATAACCCATGAATGATAGATATTTTCATTTTTGCTATCTACATAGTCAAAAAGCAGCCCGCCAATCGCCAATCCTATTAAAGCCAAAAGCAACATCAACGGCGGAAATGACATTCCAATCATTGCAATATGATAAACTGCAAACATGCCTGAACTGAATATATATGCTATTTTTCGGGCTGTGTATTTGGATAATCTGATAAATGCAACGAAACGAAAGAAAAATTCCTCCAGAAAGGAATTGCAAAAGGAAATATAGAGAGCCACCCCAATAAAGCTGCCGCTGTTGACTTTTTGATCCGCTGAAAGCGACTGAACCAACGACGCATAGTCGAAGAAGTTTTTTGTCAAAGTATACGCACCCAGAATCACCGCATAGATAAAAGAGCCCAGCACAAATAATTTCATCATGCCCCTCTTGTCGATTTTAAAGAATTCATCCAGTAATTTTGTATGGGTTATTTTTGCATATACCAATGGCAATAATAAAAATACCGCGACTTTAAGCGCGGATTTGACAATATATGCCGGTTCAATGATTGTTTCAATGAGTGCCATAAAAACACAACATATTATAACAAGAACAATAATACCCGACGCTTTTTCTTTATTCATAGCCATCAGTATTATCTGCCTCCCAAATATAAATCTGCTGCCTTTATATTGCCTATGTCTTATTTTTACCATTATAGAATAGAAAAAAGTTTTGCGCAAGGCAGCAGGTGAATTTGCCGGGGTTGTGCGCTATCATCCCACTATCTAGAGCCGGAGCCCAGCAGGCGGTTTTGCTTGCATTTCCCGGGAAAAAGGCGTATGATGAGAGGCGAGAAAATGGGGAGCCCGCTGGCGCGGGCTGAGAGGAGGCCAGCCAGGTCTTGACCCTTTACCTGATGTGGATCATGCCAACGTAGGGAAATCATGAGGCGCACAGCCGCGGACGACCGCTCTTGGTATGTCCGCGGTTTTTTTGACAGAGAGGATGGAGTGATATGAAGATCGACCCCAAGCGGCTGCGGCTGTATGCCGTGACGGACCGGGCCTGGACTCATGACGCGGAGGACCTGCTCCGTCAGGTGGCGGCAGCCGTCGACGGCGGGGCGGGCATCGTCCAGCTGCGGGAAAAGCACATGGGACAGGCGGATTTCCTGGCGGAGGCGGAGCGGTTCGTGGCCCTGTGCCGGGAAAAGGGCGCTGTCAGCATCATCAACGACAATGTGGAGATCGCCGCCCAGACCGGGGCGGACGGCGTTCATGTGGGCCAGGAGGATCTGGAGGCGGGCCGGGCTAGGGAGCTGCTGGGGCCGGACAAGCTGATCGGCGTTTCCGCCCACTCCGTGGAAGAGGCTCTGGCCGCCCAGGCGGCGGGGGCGGACTACCTGGGCGTGGGCGCGGCGTTCGTCACCGGCACCAAGACGGACGCCAAGCCCATCTCCCGGGAGACCATCCGGGCCATCACAGCGGCGGTGGACATCCCGGTGGTGGCCATCGGCGGCATCAGCCATGACAATATTCTGGAGTTGAAGAACTGCGGTCTGGACGGCGTGGCGGTGGTCTCCGCCCTGTTCGCGCAAGCCGACGTGAAGGCGGCGGCGGAGGAGCTGCTGCGGCTCTCGGAGGAGATCGCCCGATGAACATCCGGGGCGCCATCTTTGACCTGGACGGGACCCTGACGGACTCCATGTACATCTGGCAGAAGGCCCCGGTGGATCTGGTGCGCCGGTACGGCGGCGACCCGCCGGAGGATCTGGCCCGGGACCTGAAGGAGATGGGCCGCCGGGAGGCGGCGGAGTACCTGCGAAGCCGCTTCTCCCTCTCCACCACGCCGGAGGAGCTGATGGACACCCTCAACGATCTGGTGACGGAGGAGTACCGGTCCCGGGTGCCCATGAAGCCCGGGGCGGACCGGCTGCTGGCCCGGCTGGCGGATTCCGGCATCTCCTGCTGCATCGCCACCGCCAGCGAGGCGTTCCAGGCCCGCTCCGCCATGGAACGGCTGGGACTGTGGCCGCACTTCCGCTTCGCCGTCAGCTGTGTCCAGTACGGCGGCAAGACCCGGCCGGACATCTATCTGGAGGCCGCCCGCCGTTTGGGGACCGTTCCGGCGGAGACGGTGGTGTTTGAGGATGCCCTTCACGCCGCCAGGACCGCCCATGAGGCAGGCTTCCGGGTCTGCGGCGTCTGGGACGTCTCTGCCGAAGAGGATCAGGCCGCGCTGAAAGCCCTGGCGGATTGGTACGTGCGGGACCTGGGCGACTGGGTCCCGTAAGAGACGGGGAACCGCGGCCAGCGGGCCGCTTCCAGCGGCGGATCGGGGGCACCACCTTCCGCCGCTTGATAAAACTTCAATGCAAAGAAAGGAAGCATCGATATGAAGACAGCATTGACGATCGCTGGGACCGATCCCAGCGGAGGCGCCGGTATCCAGGCAGATATCAAGACCATGACCGCCAATGGCGTGTTCGCCACCTGTGCGGTGACGGCTCTGGTGGCCCAGAACACTACCGGCGTCAAGAGCATCGTGGAGTGTACGCCGGACTTTCTGGCGGAGGAGCTGGACTGTGTGTTCACAGATATCTTCCCCGACGCGGTGAAGACCGGCATGGTCTCCAGCATTCCGCTGATCCGGGTGATCGCGGCCAAGCTGAAGGAGTATGGGGCCAAAAATCTGGTGGTGGACCCGGTGATGGTGGCCACCTCCGGGGACCGGCTCATCACGGAGGACGCGGTCTCCGCCCTGAAGGAGCTCCTGCTGCCCCTGGCTACGGTACTGACCCCCAACATCCCTGAGGCGGAGATCCTCTCCGGCATGACGATCCGCAGCGCCGCAGACATGGAGGCGGCGGCCCGGGCCATCAGCGAGCAGTACGGCTGCGCCGTGCTGTGCAAGGGCGGCCACCAGATCAACGACGCCGATGACCTGCTGTGGCGCTGCGGCAGCGGCAAGTGGTTCCACGGAAAGCGGATCAACAACCCCAACACCCACGGCACCGGCTGCACCCTGTCCAGCGCCATCGCCTCCAATCTGGCGAAGGGCTTTGACCTGGACACGGCGGTGGAGCGGGCCAAGGCTTACATCTCCGGCGCTCTGGGGGCCATGCTGGACTTGGGACGCGGTTCCGGCCCCATGAATCACATGTTCGACCTGAAGAGCATCTACTGTACGGAAAAGGCAGATTGACCAGTTTGCAGACAACAGGGGGACAGCGGTTTTATCCGCTGTCCTCCTGTTGTTTTTGCGCAGAAAAACGGCGGTTCCGATGGCGGGATCTATTTGGAATCACCAGACTGAACAAAATGATTTCAGGTATTTTTAAGGTTTAAAACGAGCTGAATATACTAAAAAAATGATAAAAACAAAATTTTTTAAAGTGCTTTTTCAGGTTGATTTTAGCTTTCCATGATACCTTTGGACCAGAACCCTTCCCGGAGGGGGAGGTACGGAAAGGATTGGCACGGTATGAGCGAAAAAGGACTGGAGCGGGAGACGGAAGGAATCTCCGTGGGGGAGCGGGAGCCCGTCGTAGCAGATTCCTCTCCCAAAGGGGGCCGTCTCCGCAGCAGCTGGAAAAAGCTGTGGAAGGGGCGGAAACGAAAGGCGCTGGCGCTGCTTCTGGTGGTGGCCATTGCAGGCGGCGTGGTGATCTGGAGGGGCCGCGGACAGACGGCTTCCGCTGCGACGACGTATCAGGAGGCGGCGGTGGAGCGCCGCTCTATCACCAATTCCCTCTCCTCCAGCGGCACGCTGGAGCCAGCGGACTCCTACACCGTCAATACGCTGGTCTCCGGCGAGATCCTCAGCGATACCTTTGAAAAGGGCGACCAGGTGGAGGAGGGCCAGCTGCTCTATACTATTGATTCCTCCAACGCGGCCAGCAGCCAGACCCAGGCGCAGAACAGCTACTCCCAGGCCCAGACCTCCTATGAGCAGGCGGTGAAGGCCAAGTATCCCCAGGCGGACCTGAGCGGCACCGTCAGCGAGGTGTATGTGAACGAGGGGGACAGCGTCAGCGCAGGCACACAGCTTCTGAAGATCGTGGCGGATGAGAACATCTACATCGACTTCTACTTCACCTACGCGGACAGCGGCGACTTCTACATCGGCCAGACCGCCACGGTCTTTATCGACGGCTTTGCCGGGACCCTCACCGGAACGGTTGCCGCGGTGTCCAGTTCCTCCGCGGCGGTCTCCACCGGCGTACCCCTGACTACCGTCCGGGTACGGCTCGCCAACCCGGGCCTTGTGACATCCGACTACACCGCCAGCGCCGTCATCGGCAGCTACTCCAGCTACGGCCAGGCGTCCATCAAGGTGGGGGCCAGCAGCGTCATCACGGCAGAGGCGTCCGGCAAAGTTGCAGGTTTCAACTGGCTGGTGGGCGATACCATCTCCAGCGGCGACCGGATCTGCACCATCACCGGTGACAGCGTGGACAACCAGATTGAAAGCGCCCGCATCAGTGTCAGCAACGCCTCCACCAGCCTGGAAAATGCCCGGGACAATCTGGAGGACTACTCCGTCACTGCGCCCATCTCCGGCACCGTGGTCACCAAGAACGCCAAGGCGGGGGACAACATTGAGGGCGGCTCCGGCAGCACCCTCTGCGTCATCTATGACCTGAGTTATCTGGAGATGACCATGTCCATCGACGAGTTGGACATCAGCTCTGTGGAGGTGGGCCAGGAGGTCCGGATCACCGCCGATGCCGTGGAGGGGAAGACCTACACCGGCGTGGTGACGGAGGTGTCCGTGGCGGGCACCACCTCCGGCGGCATCACCACGTACCCCGTCACCGTCCGCATCGACGAGACCGACGGCCTGCTGCCTGGGATGAATGTGGACGCGGAAATCGTGATCTCCTCGGCGGATGACGTGCTGGCCATCCCAAGCGCCGCCGTGAGCCGCGGGGACATGGTGCTGGTCACCGCGAATTCTCCCAGTGCTGTGAATGCCCTGGACCAGGAGGCCCCGGAGGGCTACGTCTACGTGCCGGTGGAAACCGGCGTCAGCGACAACAGCTACATTGAGGTCCTCTCCGGCCTCCAGGAGGGGGACACAGTGGCCTATCTCCAGGCGGCTGGCTCCGCCAGCTCCGGCGATATGACGTTCGTCATGCCGAGCGGGGCCATGTCCTCCATACCGATGGGCGACATGCCCAGCGGGATGCCCTCCGGCGGCGGAATGCCCAGCGGCGGGCCGGGAGGCTTCTGATGGGCACTTTGATCGAATTTCGGGAGGTCTGCAAGTATTACCAGATGGGCGACACCACTGTGAAGGCGGCGGACCACATCTCCTTCCAGATCCGGAAGGGGGAGTTCGTGGCCATCGTGGGCCAGTCCGGCTCCGGCAAGTCCACCTGTATGAACATCATCGGCTGCCTGGACGTGCCCACCTCCGGCACGTACCTGCTGGACGGCAGGGATGTGGGTCAGATGGATAAGGACCAGCTGGCCGCCATCCGGAACAAGATGCTGGGCTTCATCTTCCAGCAGTACAACCTGCTGCCCAAGCTGACGCTCCAGGAGAACGTGGAGGTGCCGCTGATGTACGCCGGCATCCCCAAGCCGGAGCGGCACGAGCGATCCCGGATCGCGCTGGAGATGGTGGGTCTTGGCGACAAGCTGCGCAATAAGCCCAGCCAGCTCTCCGGCGGCCAGCAGCAGCGGGCGTCCATTGCCCGGGCTCTGGCAGGGGACCCGGCGGTGATCCTGGCCGACGAGCCCACCGGCGCCCTGGACTCCCACACCGGGCGGGAGGTGCTGACCATGCTGCAGCAGCTCCATGCCGCGGGCAACACGGTGGTGCTCATCACCCACGACAACTCCATCGCTGTCCAGGCCCAGCGGATCATCCGGCTGGAGGACGGCCACGTGATCTACGACGGCGATGCCGGTGCGCCTGAGGCGGTAGTGACGCCCAATCTTGCCGGAAGGGGGATGGCGGGATGAGCCTGATCGAGACCTTCCAGATGGCGGTGCAGAATATTCTCAGCAGCAAGATGCGGACCTTCCTCACTATGCTGGGCATCATCATCGGCGTGTGCGCGGTCATCGTCATCGTGGGCCTGGGCAACGGGATGCAGGGCTATATTGAGGACAGCTTTGCCGACATGGGCACCGACTCTCTGACAGTGATGGTGATGGGCCGCGGCTCCTCCCGCAGCGTGTCGGAGGGCGAGATGTACCAGCTGGTGGCGGACAACAGCGATGTGTTCAAGCAGATCTCCCCCACGGTCACCATGAGCGGCTCGGTGAAGATCGGCAGCAGCACTCTTTCCGCCACCTCCGTCACCGGCGTCAGCGAGGATTACTTCTCCATGAAGGGGTATGAGGTCGCCCAGGGCCGGGGGCTTCAGTACACGGACATGACCGGCCGGAAAAAGGTCTGCGTCGTCGGGCAGTATCTGAATCAGGTCTATTACGGCGGGAATGCCGTGGGTCAGACGCTGCGGATCAATGGCAACTCGTTTACCATCGTAGGTGTTATGGGAATGGAGGGCACAGAGCTGGAAGAGGGCGGCACGGACGACTGCGTGTTCCTCCCCTACTCCACCGCCGCCCGCCTCAGCTTCACCGGCACCATCTCCAGTTACACCATCACTGTCCAGGACACGGACCAGATCTCCCAGGCCAAAACCACCCTGGAGAACGCCCTCCATGAGATTTTTGAGGACGACGATGCCTATACCGTGGGCAGCATGGCGGAGATGGTGGAGGAGATGAACTCCATGGTGAACATGGTGATCTACATTCTGGCGGGCATCGCTGCCATCTCTCTGGTGGTGGGCGGCATCGGCATCATGAACATCATGCTGGTGTCGGTTACGGAGCGGACCAGAGAGATCGGCATCCGCAAGGCGCTTGGGGCCCGGGAGGGCGCCATCATGCGCCAGTTCGTCATCGAGGCGGCTACCACCTCCTCTCTGGGCGGCGTACTGGGGATCGCTCTGGGCTTCGGCCTATCCGCGGCGGCCACGGTGGTCATCGCCAATGTCATGCCGGACACCCCCATCACCGTCAGCCCCAGCATTGCGGCGATCCTGGTGGCCTTCGGTGTCTCCGCGGGCATCGGCATCGCCTTCGGATACCTCCCCGCCAAAAAGGCCGCGGTGCTGAACCCCATCGATGCGCTGCGGTATGATTGAGACGCCATCCGCATCCGCCCTTCCCGGCGGCGGGTCCCCATCCGGGGACCCGCCGCCGTTTTTCTTGTCAGTCGGGCCCGGCCGTGGTACAATGGCCGCGAAACAACCGGTCTTCCGGCCGGAGAGAGGTTCTGCGAAAAGAGGAGACTGCCATGAGGGAGATCAGAAAGAAGCGTGCGGTGGCTGTGGAAGTCCGCCGGGAGAGGAAGTGGTTGATGCAGTAAAAAGGAAACAGGAGGAGACATCATGAATCAGACCATCCGCGGCATGGGGCTTCCGGACCCCGACGCGGTTTTTCCAAACGAATACGGCACATCCTGCTATATCAAAAATGTGGTGACGGCCCCGAACATCCAGATCGGGGATTACACCTACTACGACGATCCGGTGGACCCTGCGGGGTTTGAACAGAACAACGTCCTGTTCAACTATCCGGAGTTCGGGGACCGGCTCATTATCGGCAAGTTCTGCTCCATCGCCGCCGGGACCCAGTTCATCATGGGCCCGGCCAACCACCGGACCAGCAGCGTCAGCACCTACCCCTTCCAGGTGTTCGGCGGGGCATGGGCTGACCAAGCGCCGCCTCACCTGGGCCAGTTGCCCCGAAAGGGGGACATCATGGTGGGCAACGACGTGTGGATCGGCCGGGAGAGCGTGATCCTGCCGGGGGTCCACATCGGCGACGGCGCCATCATTGCGGCCCGCTCCGTAGTGGCGAAGGATGTGCCCGCCTATACCGTGGCGGGCGGCAATCCGGTCCGCGTGCTGAAGCAGCGGTTCCCAGAGGATCTGGTCCAGTTGCTCCTGGCATGGCGGTGGTGGGACCTGCCCCCAGCGGAGCTGGCGGAGGCCGTGCCGCTGCTGTGCGACCCGGATCTGGACGCGGTGCGGACGGACCTGCGCCGTCGCCTGGGAATGGCGGAGTGAGTGGCTGTATGCAAAAAAGTCCCGGCCCTTTTTAGGGCCGGGACTTCTGCTTTTTTATGAAGCGCCGTCTTTCTTGGGCTCGATCAGATAAGACGGCAGGCTCCGCTGGCAGCCGTTTTTCTCATAAAACGCTTCCGCCCCCGGCTGGGCGCCGAAATACAGCAGCGTGGGGGTATGGGCCGCAGCCAGCCGCAGCAGCCGGCTTCCGATGCCCTGCCGCTGATATGCCGGCAGCACCAGCAGCTCCGTGATGGTGCCGAAAAAGCAGCCGTCCGTGAGGACTCGCAGGCAACCCGCCAGCTGGCCGCCGTCCCAGGCAGTGAAGTTCATCGTTTTTGACAGCGCGGCGCGGGTCTGCTCCAGATTGTACGCTCCCGGCCAGACCTGCTGGACAAAGTCGAGGAAGGTCTCTCCGGAAAGGCTCCGGTCGTCCACACGATACTCCATGGCAGCATCCTCCAATCCCGTCACGCCTCCGCCATCTCCCGCATCAGGGCGATCTCCCGGGCATAGCCGGGCAGGTCGTTGGGGGTCTCCAGACAGAAGGGAAGATCCTTCAGCGCCGGGTGGCGGACGATCCGCCCCAGCGCCTCCAGACCGATGGTCCCCTCCCCCAGACAGGCGTGGCGGTCCTTGCGGCTGCCGGGGGGATTCTTGCTGTCGTTCAAATGAATCGCCTTCAGCCGCCGGAGGCCGATGATGCTGTCAAATTCCGTCAGCACGCCGTCCAGGTCGTGGACGATGTCGTATCCTCCGTCGGACACGTGGCAGGTGTCCAGGCAGACGCCCACCTTGCCGGAGAGCTCCACCCGGTCCAGAATGGCCCGCAGCTCCTCAAAACGGCCGCCTACTTCGCTGCCCTTGCCTGCCATGGTCTCCAGCAGAACGGTGGTGGCCTGATTGGGCCGCAGGATGGCGTTGAGCCCGTCGGCAATGAGAGCGATGCCGGTCTCGCTTCCCTGCCCCACATGGCTGCCGGGATGGAAGTTGTAATACTGTCCTGGCACATGCTCCAGCCTAGCCAGGTCGTCCGCCATGGTCTCCCGGGCGAATATCCGGTTCTTCTCCTCCGCGCCGCAGAGGTTCAAAGTATAGGGAGCGTGGGCGACAATGGGGCCAAAGCCGTGCCGGGCCAGCAGGTCCCGCAGGGCTGCAGCGTCCGCCGGGTCCAGGTCCTTGGCCCGGCTGCCCCTGGGATTGCGGGTGAAAAATTGAAAGGTGTTGGCCCCCAGCTCCAGCGCCTGGCGGCCCATGGCCGCAAAGCCCTTGGAGGAGGACAGATGGCAGCCGATATACAGCATGGCCGCGCCTCCTTCTCTCGGTCTGTACTGCTCTGCATCCGCCGGAAGGCGGAAGGAGATTATATTTTATCATACCACATGGACACTGCCTATGCACGGGCAAAAGCAACAAAAAGCGGGGTCTGCCGGCCGAAACCGGTGACCCCGCTGAGACACTGCCGGACGCTGGTAAAGCGGCGGCCCCGTCCGGCGGGGGCCTTATATGTTTCGGGAGAGCGGATCGGCTTCATCGTCTGTGATGAAAAGTTCCTCCGCCTTCTGCTGCGCATCGATCAGCCGGGCCTGGAGCCGGCGCAGGGATTCCTCCGCATCGGTGATGGCGTTGAAGAGCAACAGATATTCCTTGGAGACCTTCTGCATTTGGTATTCATCCTTTCTAAACCGCCACAAGATCTGGGGACTGCCCTTATCATACACAAAGGCCGGGCGAAATTCTGTCTGAATCTGTCGAGATACCCAAGGTTTTGCAAAAAATTCAAAAACCAACACAAAATAGCAGGAATTTCCGAAAAAACGAAAAAAATCCAGGGCCTTTTGCCGGAAAAAATGGAAATGGCAAAAAAAAGCGGTCCGCGTCAGGCGCGGACCGCTCCGGAATTCAAGTCAGGTTTCGGGCTGCTCCAGCTCCCGCAGGCCGGCGATGTCACCCACCGGCAGGGAGAACACCAGGGACTGAGCGGCGCTCTGGATGCCCGCCTTGGCCATGATGGCCTTCATAATGGGCTTCTTCGCCTCGCTCCGGGCCAGGATGAAGACCATCTCCTGCTCCGACGCGATGGACACGCCGAAAAACTTCCGCACCAGGTCTGTGCCGGTGCCCTTGGCGTGGATCACCGTGCCGCCGGTGGCGCCTGCCTCCCGGGCGGCGTCCATCACCAGGTCGGTGGACCCCTGGTTGGCAATGACCACGATCAGATCGTGGGCAATCTCCCGTTCCATAGCAGTTTCTCCCTCCTGTTCATGCAGCAGATATTCCTTGGCGGTGGATCCGCCGATGCTGTTCACCGGCACAGTCATCAAAACGCCCTGGCCGGGCACATCCAGCCACAGGTCACGGGCCGCCTGGCGCACCAGCCGGGGGGACCGGGGGGACACGCAGAACAGCACGGCCTTCTCCGTGGCCTCCAGGCCCAGAAAGTCCAGCACCTCCGTGGTGGCGGTGCCCTGACCCAGAGCTGTCAGCACCAGCGAGATCCCGTGGGTCCGGAACCAGGCGGCGAACTGCTCTGCCCGGCTGCGGTCAGTGATGGTGATGAACAAATCGACGCCCTGCATGGCGGTCTCTCCTCTCTTTACGATGTCGGACGGACTGCTCACAGCTCGATGATCTCCTCGTCCACCGGGGCGGGAGGCGTCTCCTGAGCGGCTCTCTTCATCTTGAGCTGATACAAAAGGCCCAGCATCTGGATGGTCAGCAGCGGCGTCATAGCCACCATAGCCACCACGCCGAAGGCGTCCGTCACCACATTGCCGCCCAAGGCCTCGCAGGCGCCCTGAGCAAAGGGCAGCAGGAAGGTGGCCGTCATAGGCCCGGAGGCCACGCCGCCGGAGTCAAAGGCAATGGCAGTGAAGATCTTGGGGACGAAAAAGGACATGACGATGGCGGCCAGATACCCCGGCACCACCAGCCAGAAAATGGAAATCCCGGTCATCACCCGCATCATGGCCAGACCGATGGAAACCGCCACGCCGATGGAGAGGCTGGTGCTCATGGCCTTGCCGGGAATGGCGCCGGAGGTGATCTCCTCCACCTGCTTGTTCAGAACATGGACCGCAGGCTCCGCCTGGACGATGAACCAGCCCATCAGCATTCCGATGGGAATCAGGATCCAGTTGAAGGACAGGCCGGCGATCTGGCGGCTGAGGTAGCTGGCCGCCGGCATGAAGCCCACGTTGGCGCCCGTAAGAAACAGGACCAAACCCACATAAGTATACAGGATGCCGATGACAATTTTCAATACTTTTTTCTTCTTTAATTTCAGGGAAACCGCCTGAAAAACGGCGAAGAACAGTGCGATGGGGGCCAGACACACCGCCACCTCGCTGAGATACGCCGGAAGTTCCACCTGAAACAGGTGCCACAGAGCCCGGCTGTCTGTCACGGAGGGGATTTCCACCGGGGTGTAGATGCCCGCGCCCGGGTAGATCAGGGCCAGCACCATCACTGCCAGGATGGGGCCGACAGAACAGAGAGCCACCAGGCCGAAGCTGTCCTGGGCGGCATTCTCGTCGCTGCGGATGGAGGCCACGCCCACGCCCAGGGCCATGATAAAGGGCACGGTCATGGGACCCGTGGTGACGCCGCCGGAGTCGAAGGCGATGGCCAGGAAGTCCTCCGGTACAAAGAGGGCCAGCGCAAACACGAGGATGTAGAACACGATCAGCATCCGGTTCAGGGGAATGCGGAACAGGATGCGCAGCATGGCGATCACCAGAAAAACGCCCACGCCCACGGCCACAGCGCCCACCAGCGTGGCATTGGGCACGCCGGGCACCTGCTGGGCCAGCACCTGGAGATCCGGCTCCGACACGGTGACGATGACGCCGATCAGAAAGCCGACAGCCGCCACAACCCAGAGCTTTCTGGAGCGGGTCATGGCGGCGCCCACCCGTTCTCCGATGGGGGTCATGGCGGTGTCAGCGCCCAGGGAAAACAGGCCGATGCCCAGAATCACCATCACCGCGCCGATCAGAAAGGCCAGCAGCGTCTCGGTGGGGATGGGCGCAACAGTAAAGCTGAGGATCAGCACGATCACCGTAATGGGGACCACGGAGGCCAAGGCTTCCCGGAGCTTTTCCCAGAGGATGGTTTTATTCCGCCCCAATCGTTCCTGCCATTGCTCTCGTCTCTTCCACGGCAATCTCATCACCTCTCCAAAATTCATACAATTTATATAGATATGATTATAATAACATAAATAGGCCGCCCACAGTGACGAAAAAGCAGAAATTTACAAAATCTTTATAAGCGGAGCGGTGATTCCCTTTTTTCCCGAACTGTGCTATGCTGTACCATATCACCTTCACAGGAGTGCGCAGGATGAAGAAGAGTCCTTACGACAGAGAGCGGTTTTTTGAAAAATACAGCCAGATGGACCGCTCCCGCCTGGGACTGGCGGGCGCCGGGGAGTGGGAGTCCTTGGAGCCCCTGCTGCCGGACTTCGCCGGGAAGCGGGTGCTGGATCTGGGCTGCGGCTACGGCTGGCACTGCATCTATGCGGCGGAACACGGCGCGGCGTCTGTCACCGGCGTGGACCTGTCGGAGAAAATGCTGGCCGTGGCCCGGGAAAAGACCACGGCTCCGCAGGTGACCTATATCCGGGGGGATATGGCGGAGACCCCATTCCCGCCGGAGAGCTTTGATGTGGTCCTCAGTTCCCTGGCCATCCACTATCTGCCTTCCTTTACAGACTTTTTGGAGCGGGTGCGGCAGTGCCTGTCACCCGGCGGCGACTTTGTCTTCTCTGTGGAGCACCCCATTTTCACTGCTGCCGGTCCCCAGGAGTGGTACTACGGCCCGGACGGCACCCCCCTCCACTTCCCTGTGGACCGGTATTTCGAGGAGGGACGGCGCACCGCCCGCTTTCTGGGGGAGGATGTGACCAAGTACCACCGCACCCTCACCACCTATCTGGACGGCCTGCTTACCGGCGGATTCCAGCTGCTGCGGGTGGTGGAGCCTCAGCCGCCGGCGCGGATGCTGGGCCAGCCGGGAATGCGGGACGAGCTCCGCCGCCCCATGATGCTGCTGGTCTCCGCCCGGAAGCGGACGGCGTGGCCGCACGGAAAACCGGGGCGGCGCGACGGCCCCGGATGAAAAACTGCTGGAAGATCATGAATACACAGAAAGGAAGGACTGCTCCATGAAAACAGGTCTGGTGCTGGAGGGCGGCGCGCTGCGGACGATCTTCTCTTCCGGCGTGTGCGACGCTTTTTTGAACGAGAAACTGCCCATGCCGGACTACACCATCGGCGTCTCGGCCGGGATTGCCTACGGCGTCAGCTACCTCTCCCGGCAGAAGCGGCGGAATCTCCAGCTGCTGATGCACTACGCCAATGACCGGCGGTACATGGGCTGGGGGAATTTCTTTGATCCCCGGAATCGCAGCTACTTCGGGCTGAAGTTCGCCTACGACACCATCCCCAACGAGCTGGTGCCCTTTGATTACGACACCTTCGAGGCGTATCCCGGTCAGGTGGAGGCGGTGGTCACCAACCTGCAGACCGGCCGGGCCGAGTACCGGGAGGTCCCCCGGCGGGACGCCAGCTTCCTCCTGCTCCAGGCCACATGCGCCATGCCCGTGCTGTTCCAGCCCATCCGGCTGGATGACGGCGCCCCCTATCTGGACGGGGGCTGCTCCGACGCCATTCCCTGGAAGCGGGCGCTGGCGGTAGGCTGCGACCGGGTGGTGGTTGTCCTGACCCGGGAGCGGAGCTATCGGAAGGAGCCGGAGCAGCTGATGCCCCTGTTCCGGCGGGTGTACCGCAAATACCCCGTCTTTCTGGAAGGCCTGCGGACCCGGGCGGAGCGCTATAACCAATGCCGGGAGGAGCTGTTTGCTCTGGAGCAGGAGGGCCGGGTGTTGGTGATCGCGCCGGCGAACACCCGGGGCTTCTCCCGCACGGAGCGGGACCGGCAGAAGATCCTGGCCCTGTGGCAGGACGGCTTCTTCGCCGGCCGCCGGGCTGCGGAGGCGGTGCGGGACTTCTGGACGCGGGAGACACCTTCCGCTGGGACACCGGAATAGCAGCAGACCGCCGCCCATCTTTCAGTGGGCGGCGGTTTCCTCTTGGCGGAAGTGGTTTTGCACAAGAAATCCGTACTGCTTTTTGCGTTTTACCATATTTTTACGCAAATTTTACAAAATCTTAGAAATCCTCTTTCCAGCGTGCCGCTTTGCATATATAATGTTGGAGCGCAGTATACATGACAGAATCGGACCGGCCGTGCCAGACGGTCTGGAATACTGGGAAAGGAAAGCGCAGTTATGGACATTTTCTCCGTCTTTACCCTCTGCGGCGGCCTGGCGTTCTTCTTGTACGGCATGACCGTCATGTCCAAGAGTCTGGAAAAGATGGCCGGCGGCAAGCTGGAGCGGATGCTCAAGCGCATGACCTCCAGCCCCTTCAAGAGCTTGCTGCTGGGCGCGGGCATCACCATCGCCATCCAGTCCTCCTCCGCCATGACGGTGATGCTGGTGGGCCTGGTGAACTCCGGCGTCATGGAGTTGAGACAGACCATCGGCATCATCATGGGCTCCAACATCGGCACCACCCTGACGGCGTGGATTCTGTCTCTCACCGGCATCGAGAGTGAGAACGTCTTTGTGAACCTGCTGAAGCCGGAGAACTTCTCTCCCCTGATCGCTCTAGCGGGTATCCTGCTGATCATGGGCTCCAAGCGCCAGCGGCGCCGGGACGTGGGGCGCATCATGATGGGCTTTGCCATTTTGATGTACGGCATGGAGCTGATGAGCGGCGCCGTCAGCCCTCTGGCGGAGATGCCCCAGTTTGCCGGGCTGCTCACCGCCTTTGAAAATCCCCTGCTGGGTGTGTTGGTGGGCGCGGTGTTCACCGGGATTATCCAGTCATCCGCTGCCTCTGTCGCCATTCTGCAGGCCCTGGCCATGACCGGCTCCATCACCTACGGCATGGCCATCCCCATCATTATGGGGCAGAACATCGGCACCTGCGTCACCGCCCTCATCAGCTCCATCGGCGTCAACCGCAACGCCAAGCGAGTGGCGGTGGTCCACATCTCCTTCAACGTCATCGGCACCGCCGTGTGCCTGATCCTCTTCTACGGCGGCGACATGATCCTCCACTTCACCTTCCTGAATCAGGCCGTGGGGGCCGTGGGCATCGCCTTCTGCCACACCGCCTTTAACGTGTTCACCACGATCCTGCTCCTGCCCTTCTCCCGCCAGCTGGAAAAGCTGGCGCGGAGACTGGTGCGGACCGAGGACACCCGCGAGAGCTTCGCCTTCCTGGATCCCCTGCTGCTGCGGACCCCCGGCGCGGCAGTCAGCGAAAGCGTCGCCATGGCAGGCCGCATGGGACAAGCCGCCCGGGAGAACATCTGCCTGGCGACGGACCAGCTCTCCCAGTACAGCCGGGAGCGGGAGACCCAGATCCTGCAGAACGAGGACAAGCTGGACATTTACGAGGACCGGCTCAGCAGCTACCTGGTGGAGATCTCCCAGCACGGGCTGTCCATGCAGGACATGCGCACGGTTTCCCGCTTGCTCCACGCCATCGGGGACTTCGAGCGGATCGGCGACCATGCCGTGAACATCCAGGAGTCCGCCCAGGAGCTCCACGACAAGGAGCTCCGGTTCTCTGACAGCGCCCGGGAAGAGCTGCAGGTGCTGCTCTCCGCGCTGGATGACATCCTGGACCTGACCATCCGCAGCTTCCAGGCAGCGGACGTGGAGACCGCCCGCCGGGTGGAACCCCTGGAGGAGACCATCGACCAGCTGATTGAGGAGATCCGAAGCCGCCATATCCAGCGGCTCCAGGCGGGCCAGTGCACCATCCAGCTGGGCTTTGTGCTCAGCGACCTGCTGACCAATATCGAGCGGGCGTCCGATCACTGCTCCAACATCGCCGTCAGCGTCATTGAGGAGTGCTCCGGCGGCCCCGGCCGCCACGCCTATCTGCAGGAGGTGAAGGCCGGCGGCGCCTTCGGCGAGGACCTGCGGCGCGACCGGAAGAAATACCATCTCCCCGAGGCATGACGGAAAGCGGACAGGCTCTGTGTCTACCAGACGCAGGGCCTGTTTTTTATCATTCAGGTATAGCCGTCCCCTGTCGGAGGGAAAATACCCCTATCTCACCGAAAACAGGAGGAATCCGTATGTCTGTGGATCTGAAGAACAGCGAGACCCTGAAAAACCTCATGCGGGCCTTTGCGGGCGAAAGCCAGGCCCGGAACCGCTACACCTTTGCCGCCTCCGTCTGCCGCCAGCAGAAGCTGCATGTGGTGGAGGCGGTGTTCCGCTTCACCGCGGACCAGGAGAAGGAGCACGCGGAGATTTTTTACAACCACATGAAAGAGCTGGCGGGCCAGACCGTGGCCATCGACGGCACCTATCCCGTGGACCTGACGAACGATGTGAAGGAGCTGCTCCGCAAGGCGCAGCACAACGAGTATGAGGAGCACGACCCGGTATACAAGACCTTCGGCGACGTGGCCCAGCAGGAGGGCTTTTCCGCTGTGGCGGCTTCCTTCCACAAGATCGCAGAGATCGAGCGGGCCCATGGCAACCGCTTCGGCAGGCTGGCGGATCTGTTGGAACAGGGAAAGCTGTTTGTCTCCGATGTCCAGTGCGCCTGGATGTGCCTGAACTGCGGTTATATCTTTGAGGGGACGGCAGCCCCCAAGGTCTGCCCTGTGTGCCAGCACGACCAGGGCTTTTTCGTGCGGCTGGAGATGGCACCCTTCGGGGACGCGGTGCTGAAAAAGTGAATCAGGCTCCCAAGGCGGGGAGGCCGGAAAAGCGGCCTCCCCGCCCTCTTGCAGTCGGATCTGAATATTCACTCTTTTATTCATCTGCAATATACATCGATGCTGGAAATATTCACAAATTTTCGGCTGTTTTTCCGGGATTGAACCGGATAAAATAGAGCACTCCACCAACAGGGGCAAATAAATATTCATTTTTGCACGAAAATCTATTGACAAGAGGGAGGGAACGTGATAAGGTAAGGCATGTTCCGGCGGGAGGTACTTCCTCCCTTGGAAATTCAGAGAAAACCGCCCCGCGACCGCGGGAGCATGAAAAAGGGAGATTGCGATACCATGAAGAAGTTTCTTGCATTGATTCTGACGCTGGCCATGGCGCTGTCCGTCACGGCCTGCGGCGGCAGCGACGACACTGCGGATGACACCGCCGACGGCGAGGGCTCCGGCACGGAGGAGACTGCGGATTACGCCTCCATGACTGACGACGAGCTGAAGGCCGCCATCACCACTGTGGAGGGCGGGAAGCTCACCGTCGCCACCAGCCCGGACTTCGCCCCCTATGAGTTCTACGCCATTGATGAGAACGGCGATCCCCAGCTGGCTGGCTTTGATATGGACCTGGCCCAGTATATCGCCGACTACCTGGGGCTATCCCTGGAGATCGTTCCCATGGACTTTGACGGCACCATCATGGAGCTGCAGAACGGCAACGTGGACTTGGGCATGGCCGGGTACTCCCCCGATCCCAAGCGTGCCGACAGCATGGACTTCTCTGACATTTACATCACCGGCGGCCAGTCCTTCGTGTGCGTGGAGTCCAACAAAGACCTGTTCACCTCTTTGGAGGATGCCAACAATGCCGACTATCAGATCGGCGCTCAGGTGGGTTCTATCCAGGCGGATCTGGCGCATGAGAACACCCCGGACGCTGATATCATCGAGCTCGCTAAGGTGCCCGATATCATCGCCGAGCTGGTGACCGGCAAGCTGGACGGCGCCTTTATCGAGACCATGGTGGCCGAGAGCTATGCCACCCAGTATCCCGAGCTGTGTCTGGTGCTGGAGGTCCCCTATGACGCCGAAGGCTCTGTGGTGGGCGTCACCAAGGGCAACGCCGCCCTGCTGGAGGGTGTGAACCGTGCCATCGCCGCCGCCAAGGAGGATGGCTCCTTCGATCAGTATGTGCTTACGGCCAACGAGCTGGCTTCTGGCGACATCATCGAGGGCCTGGTGGACGAAAACGGCGAGGCCGTTCAGTAAGCTTGTAAAACTTTCAATTCCTCCCTGCGGCTGCGCAGGGAGGAATTGGCCGCTTTCTCATATATTTTGGTAAAGATAGAAGGAGGAACCGCCCGTGTTTACAGCCGCCGGTTTCGAAAGAACTTGGGAGTACATAGACCTTTTCAAAGAGGGCCTGATTTGTACCGTCTCCCTCTCCCTGCTGACCGTGATTTTCGGTTTTGTCCTGGCACTGCTCCTGGCCATCATGCGGCTGTCCAATGTGCGGCCGTTTCGCTTTCTGGGTCTGACCAAGGACGGCCATCTCCGGGAACAGGGCGTGCTGATGGTCCTCAGCAGATTTAACCCCCTCAGCTTCATCGCCACGGTTTACGTGGAAGTCTTCCGGGCCACCCCTATGCTGGTTCAGCTTTTCATGATCTATTATGTGGTGTTCGGAGATATTGATCTGCCCTCTTTCAAGATCTTTGGAACCATTCGCTTTGAACGGTTCCTCCCGGGCGTGATTGCCCTGTCCCTGAACTCCGGGGCCTATCTTTCCGAGATCATCCGCTCCGGTATCCAGTCCATCGACGGCGGTCAGACGGAGGCGGCACGGTCCCTGGGACTCAGCCAGGTGCAGAACATGCGATTCGTGATTCTGCCGCAGGCTATCAAGAATATCCTGCCTGCCATCGCCAACGAGTTCGTCACCATCATCAAGGAGTCTTCTATCTGCTATACCATCGGCGTTCAGGAGATCATGTACGCGGTTTCCTCCATCAAAGGCGCGACCTACCGCATTGCGGAACCGCTTGTGGTGGCCGCCTGTGTCTACTTCTGCCTGACGTTCCCCACCAGCAAGATCATCGCTTACTTCGAAAGGAGAATGAGCCGTGGCGACCGGAGATAAGCTGATCCAGGTCAAGGACCTGAAGAAATACTACAACCGGGGCGCCATCAAGGCCCTGGACGGCGTCACGGTGGACATTGACCGGGGCGACGTGATGGTGGTCATCGGCCCCTCCGGGTCCGGCAAGTCCACGTTCCTCCGCAGCCTGAACCTGCTGGAGGAGCCCACCGGCGGCTCCATCATCTTCAACGGGGTGGATATCACAAAAAAGAAGATAAAAAATGCGGAGGGCAAAACGGTAAAGGTGGACATCGACCAGCACCGCCAGAAGATGGGCATGGTGTTCCAGCACTTCAACCTCTTCCCTCACATGACCATCATGGACAACATGACCCTGGCCCCCATCCAGGTGAAGCACATGGACCGGGGCGAGGCGGAGAAAAAGGCCCTGGCCCTGTTGGACCGAGTAGGCCTGCAGGACCGTGCCCGCGCCTATCCCATCCAGCTCTCCGGCGGCCAGAAGCAGCGGATTGCCATTGTCCGGGCATTGATGATGGAGCCGGAGGTTATGCTCTTTGACGAGCCCACCTCCGCCCTGGACCCGGAGATGGTGGGCGAGGTGCTGGAGGTCATGAAGGAGCTGGCCCAGGAGGGCATGACTATGGTGGTGGTCACCCACGAGATGGGCTTTGCCCGGGAGGTGGGCAGCCGGGTCCTCTTCATGGCAGACGGCAAGCTGCTGGAGGAGGGCTCCCCCCGCCGACATTTTCGGAAATCCCCAGCACCCCCGGCTCCAGGACTTCCTCAGCAAGGTACTGTAAGGCAGCCTGAGCCCAGTGCCGCCCGCTGGGCGGCGGGACCGGGCAACTGCGGGGCGCGCACATCTGTGCGCGCCCTTTTTAACGGGCCGGGGCATCCGGCGCAGAAAGGAGCATCCCCATGACAGCAGAAAAGCAGGCGGCCGTCGCCGCCATCGAAAAAAAAGCAGATCTGGTAGCCCAGGTGGCAGATGAGATCTGGTCCTTTGCGGAGTTGTCTCTCCAGGAGGAGCAGTCTGCCGACCTGTACTGCCGAGTGCTGGAGCAGGAGGGCTTCAAGGTGGAGCGGGGCATCTGCAACATCCCCACCGCCTTCTCCGCCTCCTACGGCAGCGGGCGGCCCATCATCGGCCTGCTGGCGGAATATGACGCGCTCTCCGGCCTTTCCCAGAAGGGCGGCAGCCTGACGCGGGAGGAGCTGGTCTCCGGCGGCTGCGGCCACGGGTGCGGGCATAACCTGCTGGGCGCCGGGGCCATGGCCGCCTCTCTGGGAGTGAAGGCGTATCTCGAGGCCGCCAAGATCCCCGGCACCGTGGTACTGTATGGCTGCCCCGGCGAGGAGGGCGGCGCCGCCAAGGCATTTATGGCCCGGGATGGGCTATGGTACGGTCTGGATGCGGCCCTCACCTGGCACCCGGACGACGCCAACGAGGTGCTTACCGGCTCCTCCAACTCCTGCATCCAAACCCAGTACCACTTCACCGGCGTGGCGGCCCATGCCGCCGGAGACCCGGACCGTGGCCGCAGCGCCCTGGACGCGGTGGAGCTGATGAACGTGGGCGTCCAGTTCCTGCGGGAGCACATGAGTGACAAGGCCCGGGTCCACTACGCCATCACCGATGCCGGCGGCCGGAGTCCCAACGTGGTCCAGCCCAGGGCCAGCGTGCTGTACATGGTCCGGTCCAATCATGTGGCGGAGGCCGTGGAGCTGCAGGCCCGGGTGGACAAGATCGCCCAGGGCGCAGCTCTGATGACTGAGACTACGGTGGAGAAGAAATTCATCGACGGCCTGGCGGACACCGTCACGAACCACGCCCTGGAGCGGGTCCTCTACCGAAATTTCGAGGCCCTGGGGGTCCCCAGTTACACGCCGGAGGAGCTGGCCTTTGCCGACAGCCTGGCCGGGACCTATTCCGGCAGTGACCGGGCGCCGGGCGTGGGCAGCCAGTATGATCTGGACTACGCAGCGGATGCCCAGGCCAGGCGGGCCCAGGCCGGCCACGCCATGAACCGCTTTCTGCTGCCCCTGTACCAAGGGGACGCCTTCCAGCCCGGCTCCACGGATGTGGGCGACGTCAGCTGGCAGTGCCCTACTGCACAGATCCACGTGGCCGCCTGGCCCAACGGCTGCCCCGGCCATAGCTGGCAGAATGTCTCCTGCGGCCGGACAGACATCGGCCACAAGGCGGCCCTCCATGCCGGCGAGGTCCTGGCGGCGGCCGCCATTGACCTGCTGACGGACCCGGCCCTGCTGGAGGAGGCAAAGACGGAGTTTCAGCGCCGGACGGCGGCAGGCTACACCTGCCCTATCCCCGCGGACGCGGTACCCACCATCGCAGACTGATTAAAAGGGCGCCCCGGTCAAAGCCGGGGCGCCCTTTTGTCGAAACAACCAATTATTTTTTCAGGTTACCAAAAATTTTGTTTGCTTTTGGAGAAATCCATGGTATCATAAGAGCAGAAGCCTCAAGCCCCGACTTCCGCACCACAGAACGCGCGGAGTTTCCGCCCGAAAGGAGTCCTGCCCATGGAGTCTCGCTTTGACCGCCGGGAGCTGCTGTTTCAGCCCCGGGGAATTCCGCCCCTCGGCACCTCGCTCTCCCTGGCCCTGCAGCATCTGGTGGCCATGATCGTGGGGTGTGTCACCCCGCCTATCATCATCGCCGGAGCCATCGGCCTCAGCCAGGAGGAGCAGGTGCTGCTGATCCAGGCATCCCTGGTGATGTCCGCCGTGTGCACATTCCTCCAGCTGTATCCCATCGGCGGGCGGTTCGGCTCTGGCCTGCCGGTGATCCTGGGTGTCAGCTTTGCCTATGTTCCCAGTATGCAGGCCATCGCCGCCTCCGGCGGCGGAGTGGCGGCCATTGCCGGCGCCATGATCGTGGGCGGCATCGTGGCTGTGCTGGTGGGCGTGTTCGTCAAGAAGATCCGCCGGCTGTTCCCGCCGGTCATTACCGGCACGGTGGTGTTCACCATTGGCCTCTCCCTCTACCCTACCGCCATCAACTACATGGCTGGCGGCACCGGCAACACCTATGAATCCGTGGTGGCGCAACAGGGGCTGACGGAGGCGCTGGTATATGGCTCCTGGCAGAACTGGCTGATCGCGGCCCTGACGCTGACTGCCGTGCTGGTGCTGAACCACAAGGCCAAGGGCATCTGCAAGCTGGCTTCTATCCTGATCGGGATGCTGTTCGGCTATGCGGTGGCGCTCTGCTTCGGCATGGTCAGCTTTGCCGACGTGGGAAATGCTGCCTGGTTCGCCCTGCCGGAGCCCCTGCACTTCGGTCTGAAGTTCGATCCAGCCTCCTGTGTGGCCATCGGGCTGTTGTTTGCCATCAACTCCATCCAGGCCATCGGCGACTTCACCGCCACCACCGTGGGCGGCCTGGACCGGGATCCCACGGACCAGGAGCTCCAGGGCGGTATCATCGCCTATGGCACCAGCAATATCCTGACGGCGCTGATGGGCGGCCTGCCCACGGCTACCTACTCCCAAAATGTGGGCATCGTCACCACCAACAAGGTGGTGAACCGGACAGTGTTCGCCATTGCCGGGGGATTCCTGCTGCTGGCGGGCATCTCCCCCAAATTTGCGGCGCTGCTGACCACCATTCCCCAGTGCGTGCTGGGGGGCGCCACAGTGACGGTGTTTTCCACCATTGCCATGACGGGCATGAAGCTCATCGCCTCCCAGGACCTGACGGCCCGGAACACCACCATTGTGGGTCTCTCTGCTGCTCTGGGCGTGGGGATTTCCCAGGCCTCCGAGGCCCTCAGCCAGTTCCCGGAGGCGTTCACCATGGTGTTCGGACAGTCTCCCGTGGTGATCGCAACTATCATGGCGGTGCTGCTGAACCTGATTTTGCCCAAGGAGAAATGAAAAAACGAACGCCGGATGGGTTTCCATCCGGCGTTTTTATTTAGGGGGCGAGGCGCTCAGATCTCCCGGCGGCCCTCTAGGGCCCGCATCAGCGTGGCGTCGTCGGCGAACTCCAGATGTCCGCCCACGGGAATGCCGTAGGCCAGGCGGGTCACCCGCACGTCAAAGGGCTTTAAGAGCCTGGCGATATACATGGCTGTGGCCTCCCCCTCCGTGTCCGGATTGGTGGCCATGATGACTTCCTTCACCTCGCCGCTGGCCACCCGCTCCACCAGGGATTTGATGGCCAGGTCGTCCGGCCCCACGTGGTTCATGGGAGAGATGACGCCGTGGAGCACGTGATACCGGCCGTTGTACTCCCTGGCCCGCTCTATGGCGGCCACGTCCCGGGGATCTGCCACCACGCAGATAACGGAGCCATCCCGCTTGGGGGAGGCGCAGATGGGACACAGCCCCCCGGCGGTGAAGTTTTGGCACACCGGGCAGCAGGTGACGCTTTTCTTGGCGTCCAGGATGGCGTCGGCGAACTCCTTGGCCTCCGCCTCCGGCAGGCCCAGCACGTAAAAGGCCAGCCGCTGGGCAGACTTGCCGCCGATGCCCGGCAGGCGGGCAAACTGCTCCACCAGTTTTTCAAGAGGTGCGGGGAAATATTCCATGGTCTGATGCTCCTTCAAAGGGTTCGTATCCGGTCTCCGGCCGGGTATGGGAAAAAGAGGCGATCACCGGGGCAGATCGATGGCGAACAGGGCCGCCGTGCCGCCGGTGTGGACGAACAGCAGGTCGTCCTGCCCATCAAAAGCTCCCCGGCGCAGCAGCTGCATCATGCCGGCAAAGGCCTTCCCGGTGTAGACCGGATCCAGCAGGATGCCCTCCGTCCGGGCCAGTTCCTCGATATAGGGGGTATCCTCCGGATTCGGCAGGGCATAGCCGGGGCCCATGTGCTCCACCATCTGAAATGCATTCTCTTCCGGCTGGAAGGGGCACTTCAGCAGTGCTGCGGCCTCCCCTGCCAGGCGGGGGACGATCTTGTCGAAGGGGCCGCTGTCCACGGCGATGCCGGTGACCTTCACACCGGGCAGAAACAACCCGGCTCCCAGCAGCAGCCCGGCGGCCGTGCCGCCGGAGCCGGTGGCGGAGACGATGTGTCCCAGCCGCACGCCCGCAGCCATAGCCTGGACGGCGATCTCTCGGGCGCCACTCACGTAGCCCACGGCGCCGAGGGCCGTGGAGGCGCCCACGGGAATATAGCAGCACTTGTGCCCCGCCTGCTCCAGCGTGCCGCCGATCCGGTGCATCTCTGCATAGATCTCGTCATAGGAATCCATGTCCAGCAGACGCACCTCGGCGCCGAAGAGCTCGTCCAGCACCAGATTGCCCCGGTGCTCCGTGACGCCCCGGCGCTTCAGCAGCAGGATGCACTTCATCCCGAGCCGCGCGGCGCAGGCGGCGGTGAGGGCCGCGTGGTTGGACTGGGCGCCGCCGGTGGTGAATACCGTGTCGCACCCCTGGTCCAGGGCCTCCGCCAGAACGAATTCCAGCTTGCGGACCTTGCTGCCGCCCAGGGCCACGCCGCACAGGTCATCCCGCTTGATCCAGATGCCCCGGCCGTACTGCTCGCTCAGCCGGTCCAGCCGGTAAAACGGGGTGGGAAACACGCCCAGCCGGACCCTGGGCAGATCGTGCAGATTCCGCATGGCGCGCCCTCAGCCCCGCAGCTCCGCGATGCGGGCGGGGATATCGTCAGCCTTGTAGACGGCGCTGCCGGCCACCAGCACATTGGCGCCGGCGGCGATGCAGGTCTTGCAGGTGACGGGATCCACGCCGCCGTCCACCTCCAGCTCGCAGCCGGGGTTCTTCTCATCGATCCAGCGGCGGATGGCGGAGACCTTGGGCATCATATCCGCCATGAATTTCTGGCCGCCGAAGCCCGGCTCCACCGTCATCACCAGCACCAGTTCCACCTCATTCAGGAAGGGCAGGACCGTCTCCGCAGGCGTTTTCGGCTTCAGCACCACACCGGCCCGCTTGCCCTTGGCGTGGATCCTGGCAATGGCGTCGTGGAGCTTTTCCTCCGTGTCGGACTCCACATGGACCGTCACCAGGTCGGCGCCGGCGTCGCAGAACTGCTCCACATACCGGCCCGGCTCCACGATCATCAGGTGAACATCCAGGGGCAGCGCCGTGGTGGGGCGGATGGATTTCACCACCGGGATACCGATGGTAATGTTGGGGACGAACATGCCGTCCATCACATCCACATGGACGTAATCGGCGGTGGAGATGCGCTGGATATCCCGCTCCAAATTGGCAAAATCCGCGGAGAGGATGGACGGTGCGATTTTTATCATGGAAAGCCCCTCTTTTCTTTCATTCCGGCGGCAGACCGGACGGAATCGGGCTGCCGGGCCCTGTGGCGCGGGAAGAACCCGGTGCATAGGATACCCCGAGCGGCAGGCCGCCCCCCAGTCTGCACTTCCGCGCAGCGTCCGCCCCTGGGCGGGGCGCCGCCGCTTTTTTGAATAGGGAGCCGGTGGAGCGTACGCTCTGCCGGCTCTCAGCTTGCGTATATACCGTATTCAGTGTAGCAGACTTCCGGTGCAAAAGCAACGGTCTCTTGCCCGGACGAGCCGGGAGGCCGGCCCTGCAAAAAATTCCAAAAGTGTTGCATAAACCACTTCTAAAATGAGAATATTCTGATAATCTAATACCAGAATCCAAGAGAGAGGCGGTGGAATCGTGGAAGAGCAGATCGACTATGAGGAGCGGGCATCGCTGCTGAAGGCCCTGTCCAACCCCATCCGGCTGCAGATCGTCCACGGCCTGCTGATTTCCGGGTGCCACAATGTGGGCTGCATGGAGGCGTCCACCGGCATGTCCCAGTCCTGCATCTCCCAGCATCTGCAGAAGCTGCGGGCGGCCAATGTGGTGACGGCGGAACGGTCCGGAAATGAGGTATACTATCAGGTGGCGTCCCGGGAGGTGGCCTCCCTGGTGGCCGACCTGCTGGGAGAGGAGGCGGACTCCTATGTCCTATGATGTGCTGGTGATCGGCGGCGGCCCCGCGGGGCTGTCCGCGTCCATCAACGTCCGGGCACGGGGGCGCAGCGCCCTGGTGGTCTCTAATCCCCTGGAGGAAAATCCTCTCTGGCGGGCGGAGAAGGTGGACAACTACCTGGGCCTGCCCGGCCTGTCCGGCGCGGAGATGCTGGCCGCCATGCGCCGCCACGCGGAGCAGGCGGGGGTGGAGTTTCTGGCGGGCAAGGTGCTGAACGCCGTGCAGATGCCGGACGCCTGGTATGTCAGCGTGGGGCCGGATATGTACAACGCCAGGGCTGTGGTGCTGGCGGCGGGCGTGGCCCGCGGGAAGAAGTTTGCCGGCGAGGCGGAGCTTCTGGGCCGGGGCGTCAGCTACTGCGCCACCTGCGACGGGATGCTCTACCGGGGCAAGCCGGTGGCGGTGGTGGGATACACCGACACCGCCCGGCAGGAGGCGGAGTTTCTCCAGAAAATCGGCTGCTCCGTGACCTATTTCGACCGCCCCAAGCAGTGTGAGATCCGGGGCGACGGCCGGGTGGAGTCCGTCACCTGCGACGGCCGGACCATTCCGGCGGAGGGCGTGTTCATCCTGCGGCCCACCATGGCCCCCACGGAGCTGTTCCCGGGGCTGGCGGTGGAACAGGGCTATGTGACGGTGGACCGGCGTATGGCCACCAACCTCCCCGGCCTGTTTGCCGCGGGAGACTGCACCGGCGGTCCCCTTCAGGTCTCCAAGGCCGCGGGAGATGGGCTGATCGCCGGGCAGAGTGCGGCGGCCTGGGCGGCGGCTCAGGAGCGCCGGGAAAAACAGAGCTGAACGTACAACATCAAATTTGAGTGTATAAAGGAGACATGACGTATGGGAGTCAAGCATTTCAAGACTGCGGAATTTGACGCCGCCGTGGCGGCGGCCCCCTTGGCGATGGTGGACTTCTGGGCCGACTGGTGCGGCCCCTGCAAGATGCTCTCTCCGGTGATCGAGTCCCTGGCAGACCAGTACAAGGGTAAGGTCCTGGTGGGCAAGGTGAACGTGGATGAGGAGCCGGATCTGGCCCGGCGGTTCGGAGTCATGAGCATCCCCACGGTGGTGTTCCTGAAGAACGGCCAGGAATTTGACCGGAAGGTGGGCGTGATGCCGCCCCAGGCGTTTAGCGGCGTGCTGGACACCAACCTGTGAGCTGCCCCGGGCGGTGCGCACAGTCCAAAGGCGGGAAATCCGTTAAAGCAGGCCGGGCCTCAAGAGGCCCGGCCTGCTTCTGCCTGGGCGCGGCGGCCAGTCCCCGCGGGGGTGGGGAACTTGCCTTCCGGTGCGCCCTCCCTTTCCTTCTGCGGCCAGCAGGGGCAGCCCCGCCGCAGGGCTGCCCGCAGCCCATTCGCTGGCGCGGCAATTCGGGCTTCCGCTTGGTGCCGTCCTATCACAACGGGGCACAGGGATTGCGGCTGCAAGGGAAACGCACAGCTCCCGGAGGCCGGTTTCAGAAAACCGTCGGTTTTCGATTCGCCTTTTCACAAGAAGGGGAAATTCAGCTGGAAGACCCGGCCGGGAATTACAGGCTGTGCGACTTCACCGCGGGCGCATTCCCAGACCGGGCTGTTTTAACGGTATACTGGGACCTGCACCGCAAGACCGGCATGAAAGCAGGCCCTGTCCATGTGGACAGGGCCTGCTTTCATGCTTCGATGCTGATGGCGCTGACCGGGCAGCCGTCCCGGGCCTCCTGGGCCGCCTCCAGCTGGCCCTCCGGGATGCCGCTGCCGTGGGCCAGCCCGTCGTCGCCCATGTGGAATACCTCCGGGCAGGTGCCGGCGCACAGGCCGCAGCCGATGCAGTTCTCATTTACTGTTGCGTTCATATTGGTCACTCCTATTATTCCAGAATATTTCCATCCCGGCCCAGTGTCACCACCTGCCAGGGAATGAACTTGCCGCTCTGCCGCAGGGCCGTCTCCGCTGCCCGCTGCATACCGCCGCAGCAGGGGACATCCATCCGCACGATGGTCAGCTCCCGGATATCGTTGCGGCGAAGGATCTCCGTCAGCTTTTCGGCATAGTCTCCCTCATCCAGCTTGGGGCAGCCGATCAGCGTGATGCGGCCCCGCATGAACCGCTGGTGGAAGTCCGCCCGGGCATAAGCCGTGCAGTCCGCCGCGATCAGCAGCCGGGCACCGTTGAACCAGGGGGCCTCCACAGGCACCAGCTTGATCTGCACCGGCCACTGGGCCAGGTGGGACACCGCGCCGTCCTGCGGCGCGGAAACGGCCTGAGCCACCGCCGGACGGAGGGCCTGGGCCATACTGCCGGGACAGCCGCCGGAGGGCGGCGCCTGCCGCGGCGCGGTGCCTTTCAGGGCCTCCGCCTTCTTTGCCAGGACAGCTGCTTCATCATAGGCTGCGGCCTCCCGCTCCACAAACGTGATGGCTCCGGTGGGGCAGGTGGGCAGGCAGTCTCCCAGACCGTCGCAGTAGTCGTCCCGCAGCAGGACCGCCTTGCCGTCCACCATGCCGATGGCACCCTCGTGACAGGCTGCGGCACAGGCGCCGCAGCCGTTGCATTTCTCCTGATCGATCTCGATGATCCTTCTTACCATAGTGTGTCTCCTTTTTGGGGTTTCAAACGTTTTGCTTGCTTTCTGAGACCTAGTATCGTACAATGGGACAAAAAAGTATGTTGTTTTTACAACGGAATGGAGGAAATGGTATGGAAGTTTCTACCGCGCTTCTTCTCCGGACGCCGTTGTTCCGCGGGATTCCGCAGGAGGCGCTGCCTGCGCTGCTGGAGGGCCTGGGCGCACGGAAGCGCCGCTGTGGCCGGGGTGAAGTGGTCCTGCGGCGGGGAGAGCGGGCGGACCGGCTGGGGCTGGTCCTCTCCGGGACGCTGCATATCGTCAAGGAGGATTTCTGGGGGAGCCGCACCATTGTGGGCCTCGCCCGGTCCGGAGAGGTGTTTGCGGAGGCCTATGCCTGTCTGGGCGGTGAGCCGCTGGAGGTGGCCGTGCTGGCGGCAGCGGATGCGGAGGTGCTGTTTCTCAACAGCGTACAGGCGCTGTCCTGTGCCCGGCCGGGCGCCGCGGAATTCACCCGGAACCTGCTGACCATTCTGGCGGGGCGGAATCTGACCCTCACCCGGAAGATCGGCCACATGGCCCGCCGCACCACCCGGGACAAGCTGCTCAGTTATCTGTCCGCCCAGGCCATGCAGGCCGGAGGGCCGGAGTTTGATATCCCGCTGGACCGCCAACAGCTGGCAGACTATCTGGCGGTGGACCGCAGCGCCATGTCTACCGCGCTTGGAAAGCTCCGGGACGAGGGTGTGCTGACGTTTCAAAAAAACCATTTCCACCTGCTTCAGCAGATGGAGCAGACTGACTGAGGAGGAGAGCGCCATGCTGACCCGAGTGCCGGATTATTATGAGGCGTTTCACTGTCTGGCGGGGGCCTGCCCCCACACCTGCTGCGAAAAGTGGGAGGTGGTGGTGGACGAGGAGACCGCCCGCCGCTATCAGGAGACCCCCGGCTCCCTGGGGGAGCGGCTGCGGGAGGCGCTCCAGACGGACGAGGAGGGGGATTTCTGCTTCCCCCTCCGGGGCGGCCGGTGCCCCTTTCTGAACCGGGAGAATCTGTGCGAGATCCACCGGATATTGGGAGCCGAGGCCACGTCCCTGACCTGCCGGACCCACCCCCGGTTCATTGAGGAGTACGGCCCCTTTCGGGAGGTCAGCCTCTGTGCCTCCTGCCCGGCAGCCTGTGACCTGCTGCTTGGCTCCACCGCCCCGCTGTCCTTCCTGGAACGGGAGACGGCGGAGCCGGAGGAACCGGGAGACCCGTGGCTCTGCGGGCTCCTGCCCCTGCGGGAGCGGATGCTTCGGGAGCTGGCGGATCGGCCTCGTCCCCTGCAGGAGCGGCTGGAGGCATTTTTGCTCCTGGCTGCGGAGGCGCAAATCCTGCTGGATGAGGACCGGACAGAGGACCTTGCGGTTCTGGCAGCGGACTGGAAGAAGCAGGAGACGGCGGTACCGCCCGGGCCTGGCCTGTTTCCACACGCCCTGCGGGTGCTGTCCAAGCTGGAGGCCCTGGACGGGGACTGGCGGGAGCTCCTGCACAGGGCGGAGGAGGCGCCGCCCGCCGCCGTGCCGGAGACGCTGCTGGAGCGGCTGGGCACATACTTTGCATTCCGGTATCTCCTGAAGGCGGTCAACGACGGCGACCTGCTGGGGCAGGCGCAGTTCTGCGTGCTGATGGTCCTGACGGCACAGCGCCTGACGGCAGTATGTGGCCTTTGGGAGGCTGTCCGCCGCCTTTGCTGTGAAGTGGAGCACAGTGAAGAGAACCTGGAGGCGCTGCGCCTGGCGTTCCTTCGGGATGCAGCTCTCTCCCCCGGGGCGTTTTTGTGCCAGATGCGGAGTTGAGCGGCTTTGCCCGCACCTTTGTGCATTTTGCTCACGGTAATTGATTTCGATTTATGGAAAGTGTAAAAATACACAAAAGCACTTGACAGTAAAAGAAATCTATTGTACATTATAGACACAGGAAAGGAGTGAGTCCCATGGGCTAGTTAGCTCAGAGATTCCCAATCATCCCTGCACCGTTCGGAATCGAGGAATTCCTCAAAACGCGAAACTCCGGAAGAACCCAAAGACGAAACACACCTCACGATGATGAGCCACACGAGAATCGAGTTTTGGTAGCAACCAGAGCAGACGTCTGCGTGTACCGATGTTTTATGGATTGGCAAACCCCTGAGTTCCCCTGTTTCCCCAGCATCCGGACGGTATCTCAAGAAAGCAAGAGGTAATGCATATTGGAAACTCCGATCCAGAAGTAGGCCCCCCGTTCGTCGTTGGAGCGAGCGGGGGGTTGTGCTGTATAGAGGGCATCCGGCAAAAAGCAGGGATGCGGAAGCTGAAAGCCTGTTGGGGCGCCGGAGGGCGCTTTTTTGCTGCGCAGAAGCACCGAAACAGACTGTGTGCCGTCTCCGGCGGTACGGTGACCCGGTCCGGCCCATGGGCCGGATGCATAAAGCTGCCGGGATCTGGCGGAGCGCCCCATTCTTATGTGCGTTCACACCGCATGAATTTTTCTGCCCTGAAGGGCTGGGAAAGCGGCAGAACACCGGGCGGCCCCTCCCCTGCCGCGTGCTGCGGGCCCTTTCCTCTGCGGAATGTGAAAAAAGCTCCCGGGCCAAATGGCCCGGGAGCTTCTGCGTTGATCTTACTTGTGGTCCACAGAGGACATATAGCGAATCAGCTCCACCATCTTGTTGGAGTAGCCGCACTCATTGTCGTACCAAGAGACGACCTTCACGAAGGTGTCGGTCAGAGCGATGCCGGCATCCGCATCGAAGATAGAGGTGCGGGAATCGCCCAGGAAGTCGGAGGACACAACGGGCTCGTCGGTGTAGCCCAGCACGCCCTTCAGCTCACCCTCAGAGGCCTCCTTCATGGCCTTGCAGATCTCCTCATAGGAGGCGGGCTTCGCCAGCTTGGCGGTCAGGTCCACCACGGAGACGTCCAGAGTGGGGACGCGCATGGACATGCCGGTCAGCTTGCCGTTGAGGGAGGGGATAACCTTGCCCACAGCCTTGGCGGCGCCGGTGGAGGAGGGGATGATGTTGCCGGTAGCGGCACGGCCGCCGCGCCAGTCCTTCAGGGAGGCGCCGTCCAGCAGCTTCTGGGTGGGGGTGACGGAGTGGACGGTGGTCATCAGGCCCTCCACGATGCCGAACTTGTCATTCAGCACCTTGGCGATGGGGGCCAGGCAGTTGGTGGTGCAGGAGGCGTTGGATACGAACGTCATATCAGAGGTGTACTTGCTGTTGTTGACGCCCATGACGAACATGGGCGTATCGTCCTTGGAAGGGGCGCCCATGACCACGTGCTTGGCGCCAGCGTCAATGTGACCCTGGCACAGCTCCTTGGTCAGGTGCTTGCCGGTGCACTCGCAAATATACTCCGCACCCACGGAAGCCCAGGGAATATCCTTGACCTCCATAGCGGTAAAGACAGGATACTTCTTGCCGTTGACCACCAGGGCGCCGTCCTCGGCGGAGACCTCGCCGGGGAACTTGCCGTGCACGCTGTCATACTTCAGCATGTAGGCCATATACTCGGGGTTCATGAAGGGATCGTTCAGGCCGACGACCTCTACATCGTCATGAGTCAGGGCGGCGCGGAAGACGAGGCGGCCAATGCGGCCGAAGCCATTGATGCCAATCTTGGTTTTCATATCGGAAAGACTCCTTTCACAAAATCAGACGCACCGGCGGCGCGCCGTCGAAACGTTTGCGTAAACGTTTTCTAATAATCGCACAAGTATATTATCATACGGTCGACCTTTTTGCAACTGTCAATTCAGATAACATTTTCTGCGGCAGGTTGTGGATAATCCATAAGAAAAAGGGCATATTTCACAATTTTTACACGAAACAGGGGGAAAAGGGGCTTGACGCGGAGGGAAAGCTGTCCTATACTGAAGTGGCTAATTATTTGCGTAAACCAATAAACCATTGCGCAAGGAGGCTGTCCCATGAAGGTGACCATCAGCGATGTGGCGAAGCTGGCGGGAGTGTCCACCGCCACCGTGTCCCACACCATCAACAATACCCGGTATGTGTCCAACGAGACGAAGGAGAAGGTCTACCGGGCCATCGAGGAGCTGGGATACACACCGGACGCTTCCGCCCGCAGTTTCCGCACGGGAAAGAAAAAGATCATCGGCTTTATTGTGCCCGATATCGCCAATAAATTCTTCGCAACCATGATTGAGTCTGTGGAAAAATATCTCTCCGCCAACGGCTACCAGCTCATCATCGCCAATACCCGGGAGAATATGGACCGGGAGGAGACCAACATCCGCCTGCTGACGGCGGGACTGGTGGACGGGCTGCTGGTGGCCAGCACCATGGACGATTTCCAGCGGTTCGACGCCCTGATCCCCGCGGGATTTCCAGTGGTGCTGGTGGACCGGATCTTTGAGACGAAGAAGTACTCCTCCGTCTGCGTGTCCAACTTCCAGCCCATCTACCGCAGTGTATGCCGGCTGGCGGGAAAGGGCGACCAGCGGATCGGCATCATCGGCGGCCTCCCCCGCCTCTCCAGCACGCAGGAGCGGATCTCCGCCTATCGGCAGGCTGTGGCGGACTGTGGCCTGCCGGAGGATGAGCATTTAATCCAATATGGCGACTCCCTGGAGAACAGCGCCTGCGCCTGCCTGGACCAGCTGCTGGAGCGCAAGTGCGACGCCATCATCGTCTGTCAGGGGCTGATGGCCTCGGAGACCATCATCTATCTCCACCAGAAGGGCATCCAGCTGGCCCAGGACATCGACCTGGTGAGCTTTGTGGACTATGACTCCGATGTGTACGCCCTGTACGCCAATCAGATGGACTCCATCATCCAGCCGGTGGAGGACCTGGGGCAGGCTGCGGGCGAGCAGATCCTCAGACGGGTGGAGGTGCCCGACGCGCCGATCTTTGAAAATGTGCTCACATCCACGTACCGCCCCTACAACCAGCCTCGGGCCTGGTCTCATTCGGACCGCTGAACTGAAAAAACGCGCCGCTTCTGCGGCGCGTTTTTCATGTCCTGGAGACGTTATCCCTGGAAGCGCAGGTGGAAGCGGGCGCCGGGATCACCGGCAAAGACAATCGTTCCATCCTCCGGCAAGGTGACGGTGGTGTCGCCCCACAGGACGGAGGAGGCAGTCACCTGGCCATTTCCGTCATACACCCAGAAGCCGGAATTCTCCGGCACCTGCACGGTCATGGTCTTGCCGGCGGCATCGCCGACCTGGTACCAGCGGGCATAGCCATCCGCCTGAATGGTGGTGTAGGAGGCGCCGGAGCCAGTGAACAGCGTGGGCGCTGCGGCCGCATCCATGTAGAGGCTGCCCTTGGCGTTGATCCAGAGGACGCCGTCCCGCTCCTCCAGTTGGTAGTCCACGCCGTCCCGGCTGCCCACGCCGGGCACCTGGATCTCAGAGCGGGCGGTGGTCTCGTCCGCGATCCGGGCGGCGCCGATATAGCCGGGGATCGTTTCCGGAACCTCCGCGACCGCGGCGGCGTCCGCCAGCGCCAGGAAGGTCTGGGAGTTGTATGGCTCGTTCATGGGCAGGATACCCAAGGTGGCGATGCTGTCCCAGGCGGCGGCTACCTCAGGAGAGAGATCGTTCTCCGGCAGCTTCACGGCGGCGTAGTTGGCGATGGGCAGCGCCCCCAGGCCCGGCAGAGGGGAGACGGCCTGCTGGTACAGATAGGTCTGGCCGTTGCGCTCTTTCACAAAGGAGATGTAGGACAACCCGGTGGAATCCCGGAAGGAGCCGTCGCTGCAATAGGTGAAGGTCTGGGCGGGGATCGAGGTGGGATAGTTCAGGTAGGACATGGTCAAAGTGCCGTCGGCCTGGATATCCACCTGATACTGGGCGGAGGTGGAGCCGTAGTACCCGGCGTTTTCCAGCTGTTCTGCGGGCATGGCGGCGGACTCCGCCGCGGGCAGGGCCTTTACAGCCTGGTCCACGGTGACGCCCTCCTCCGCCAGAGCGGCGATGAGGATCTGATTGGCGGCCAGCTGGTCATAGGTGGACACGCCGCCGGAGCTGACCACAGCCGCGGCCATGTCATACTCCGGCAGGACCACCAGGCCGGCGTGGTAGTACAGGGTGTCACCGCCTTTCACCAGGGCCTGGATGTCGCTTTGGCAGAAGGGATACCACTCCATGTTGTCCCAGCCCAGGCCATAGGCCAGGGAGTCCGGCTCTCCGCTGTCGGGCCACAGGCCCCGGCTGTACTCCGGGAAGGCCATGGCGTCCAGAGAGGACTGGCGCAGCAGCTCCGTGCCGGTCAGGGCGCCGCCGAAGGACGCCAGATCGGAGGCCGTGGCATAGATGCCTCCGGCACCGATGGCGTTCAGGGCATCCTGGGGCAGGGCGCGGGGGTCGGTGCCCCGGTAGATGGGGGCCAAATCGTTGGCGTCAAAATCCCCGCCGGGAGCAAAGGTGCGGTCCAGGTCCAGAGGGGCCAGGATATGTTCGTCCACATAGTCCATGAAGTCCATGTCAGTGACGGCCTCCACCACCAGCTCCGCCAGGGAGAAGCCGTCGTTGCAGTAGACGCTGAAGGAGCCGGGGTCCGCCGCCAGCCGCTGGGTGGAGAGCTTCTCCAGCAGGGTGTCATGGGCGCGTGTGCTGGCCTCGCCGAACAGCATGGCGTCAGAGAGGCCGGTGCCCAGGATGCCGGAGGAGTGGTTCAGCAGCATCCGAACGGTGATGTCCTTGTAACGCTCGTCCGCCATTTTGAAGTCCGGCAGATACCGGGTCACCGGGGCATCCAGAGACACCTTGCCGTCCTCCGCCAGCTGCATCACCGCCACGGTGGTGTAGATCTTGCTGACGGATCCGATGCCGTACAGCTCGTCCCCGGTCATCAGGCGGTTTTCGGACCGGGAGAAGGTGCCGGTCTGGCCGGTGAGAACGATCTCCCCATCCTGCCACAGGGCATATTGCAGGCTCTGGGCGCCGCCGTACTGGGCGGCGTAGGCGGCGGCTGTGTCCGCTGTGGTCTGTAGGTCCGCGGCCGCAGCTTGGGGCTCCGCCGCCGCGGCGGGGACCGCCAGGCTCACGGCCAGGAGGAGGGCCAGAACCAGGGCTCTCCAGCGAGTGTGAAGTACGTTCATAACAGTTCCTTTCCCGCCCCACAGGGCGTTTGTGCCGGACGCTCCGGCGAGATGACAGTGCCAGGATACACCTTCCCCCCAGGGGAAGGTCAAGTAAAAAATCCGGAAAGATCCGGTCCAACAGACGTTCCCGGGGACGGATACCCGTCCCCGGTGTCTGCCGGAAACACAAAGGCGGTGTTGAGCGCAGGACTCAACACCGCCTGATCTTCTGGATCAAAGCGCAACACAACGCCCACTCCCCGGGTTCGCACTTGAAAAAAGCGCACCCCGCCGGTATAATGGGAAATACGGTGCAGTCAGATGACTGTTGTGTTGAGTGGTCATGACACTCATCACAGGGACATAGCGGGTGGCCGCCCGCTATGCCCTGCCGCAATTTATGCTTCCGCATTCAGTTTAACCGATGGAGAATGGAAAATCAAGGGCTTTCCAGAGTTTCTCGCCATATAGAAAACGGCACGGCAACCGCCGTGCCGCTCTTTTTATGTCTTGCTCCGCCCTGCCGCCAGCATGAACAGCACGCCGATGACGCCGAAGACCAGGCACATCCCCAGCATGGCGTCGGCGCCGCCCCAGTCGATGGCGTACCCCGCCAGGAAGTTGCCGAACATGGCCCCCAGGCCGTTGGAGGCGATCATCATAATGGACTGGCCCTTCACCTGGTCCACCGGGGAGACGTTTGCGTTGGCGTAGTAGACCGAGGCGGGGGTGAACAGCCCGTACCCCAGCAGCTGGACGGGCTGCACCAGCAGGAGTCCGGAGAGGCCGGGGGCCAGCAGGAACAGCAGGGGCTTCACCGCCATGAAGCAGATGGACATCCGCAGGGTCCCCGCCGCGCCGAAGCGGCGGAACAGCGGCGTGAACAGCAGCGCCGCGGGCAGCTCCGACGCCCCCATCAGAAACAGTGCCAGACCCAGGTGCCCCTCGTCGCCGCCCCGGTCTGAGACGAGGTTCACCATGAAGCTGACGATGGGCATAATGGCCGCCAGGGTGAAGAACAGGCTCACCAGCGTCAGGGTGAAGGGGCGGCTGCTTTTCAGAATGTACAATATGGAGTGGGGCCGCTCTCCCCCGCCTTGGGCCTGCAAGGCATCTTTGGGAAAGGCAGGGTACAGGGCCACCACCGCGATCATCAGCACCAGCAGCGCCATGTGGGTCAGCAGCAGGCTTTCTGTTCCGAAGCGCACCGCCTGCTGGCCGCACGCAACGCAGGCCAGGGCATAGGACAGAGACCCCAGCCCACGGCTGAGGCTGTACGACATGTCCACCCCGGCGGCGATGAACTGCACCGCCATGGAGTCCAGCAGAGGATAGGCGTTCAGCTCCAGAATGCCCAGGGTCAGGAAGATCAGGGCGGTGCCCCAGAAGCCGGGGCGGGTGGTGTAGAATACCACATTCACCCCCAGGGCCAGCACCAGACAGGCGTTCAGCAGGCGTTTGATCGGCACCTCCGGGTGGCGGTCCGCCCAGCCTCCCAGCAACGGCTGAGCCAAAATGCCGGCAAAGCAGCGAATGGAGGCAAAGATCCCCGCCTCCCCGCTGGTAAAGCCCCGCCCCAGCAGCAGAGAGGTCTGGTAGCCCGCGAAGATGGCAAACATGGCCCAGTAGACCACGTGGACCAGCGTATAGGATACGTTCAGCCGCCGCAGAGAGGGGAATTCGGTCATACGGTCTCCTTTCCGGGAATCAGCAGACCCAGCAGGGGTTCAAAATCCACGCCCTCCCGCATAGGCAGGTCTTCCGCCGCGGTCCGCTCCGCGCAGGCACGGACGAACGCCGCCGCCTCTCCGGCGGCGGAGGAGAGGGACTCCCCCCGCACCAGGGCCCCGGTGAGGACGCTGGAGAACACGTCCCCGGTGCCGTGGAACTCATGGGCTACATAGGCGGTCTGAACGGCCTCCGTCTTCCCGGTGCGGGCGTCGAAGCAGACGGCGCCGGTCCGGCCGGGGGCCAGAGAGGCGCCCGTCAGCACCACAGACCGCCGCCCTCCCAGGCTCAGCCGCTCCGTGATCTCCCGGAGGCCCGCCTCGCCGGCGGGCAGCGTCTCATAGGGCTGGCCCAGCAGCAGCGCTGCCTCCGTCAGGTTGGGGGTGATGACGTCCGCCAGCTCCGCCAGCCGGGCCATGCCGCTGCACATGGCGGCGGTGTAGGTCTGGTAGACCCGGCCGTAGTCCCCCATCACCGGGTCCACCACCACCACGGTGTCCGGTCCCCGGAACCGGCAGATAAAGTTCTCCACCACGCCGATCTGCCGCTCACTGCCCAGGAAGCCGCTGTATACAGCCTGGAATGTCAGGCCCAAGCTGGCCCAGTGGTCCGCCACCTTGGACATTTCGTCGGTCATGTCCAGAAAGGTGAACCCCTCGAACCCGCCGGTATGGGTGGAGAGAAATGCCGTGGGCAGGGGGCAGCACTGGACCCCCATGGCGGAGAGAATAGGAATGGCCACAGTGAGAGAACACCGGCCGAAGCCGGACATGTCATGAATGGCAGCAACGCGTGGGGTCATCATGGTACGCTTCCTCTTTTCAATGGTTTTGAACAGACTGCATTTCATTGTATCGTAGATTTTCCTATTGTTCAAGAGGAAGAGATGTGATATACTGCAACTATCCCGGCATCATCTCTGCGGGTATGGTGGAATTGGCAGACACGATGGATTTAGGTTCCATTGGGCAACCGTGCAGGTTCAAGTCCTGTTACCCGCACCAGCTCGCCGCAAGCGTCATATCGCTTGCGGTGAGCTTTTTCATTTCATTGCAGAGCTTATCGTGCGCTCGTTCTGCTGCTTCTCGATTTCAAACTGAACCAACTTCACTGGGCTTCGGTTTGGGTCTGCTGCTTTGCGGCGATTTTATCTTACTCACGAGGCAATATCGACTCCAACCGGCCCTGCCATCAAAAGGGGCATCTTTTTGGGATGTCCCTTTTGACGGGTTTCGCTGTCCGGAGGGATGACTCCGCCCTCCGATGCTCTAAAATACGCGGGTGAATGAATTTGCATTGCGCTAGGCATCCGCTTTCCGGGAAAATACCTGCCCGCCGCCCGTGCCGACTGGAAGGGCGGTGCTGAAAATGTGGATTTTGACCGAACCGTTCCCGCCCAAAAAGAACGATATCCAGAGGCCGCCGTTTTTTGACGTTCGGCGGCCAGAGAACGGCTCCAAACGGCCGGTCCCCTTCTGTGCTTCCACGGTCCTGCAGCCACTGCCGTGCTGCTGGCCGCGCCCTGATTGAAACTAAAAAAGGAGACGCGCTGAAAAGCGCGTCTCCTTTTACAGCAGAGTTTGCCCGTGGTGCATCCGGCACGGCAGGGCGGCGGATCAGACCTCCAAATTCCGGCCAGTCTCCCGGTCGAAGACATGGGCCACGTTCCCGCCGAAGGTGAACGGCAGGGCGCTGCCGGTGGCGGGAATCGGATGCCCCGCCCCCTGGAGATCCATGGTCTGGAGGATGACGATGGTGTCCCGCCCGCAGGCGTCCACGTGGAGATGGACCGCAGAGCCCATCATCTCCGCCACGTCCACAGTGCCCCGCACCGCCTGGGACGCATCCCCGGCCAGGGAAATGTGCTCCGGCCGGACGCCCAGCGTGATGGGGCCGGGCTGGACCTGCTTCCGGGCCAGGTTCGCCTGCTTGGCTTCGGAGAGTTCCACCCGGGCGTTCTCCAGAACCACCGCATAGCGGCCGTCTTCCTTCACCAGCTCCGCATCAAAGAAGTTCATCTGGGGCGTGCCGATAAAGCCCGCCACGAACAGGTTCGTGGGATGGTCGAACACCTCCTGGGGCGTGCCGATCTGCTGGATGACGCCGTCCTTCATGATGACGATCCGGTCGCCCAGTGTCATGGCCTCTGTCTGGTCGTGGGTCACGTAGATGAACGTGGTGTCGATCCGCTGGCGCAGCTTGATGATCTCCGCCCGCATCTGGTTGCGCAGCTTGGCGTCCAGGTTGGAGAGCGGCTCGTCCATCAGCAGGACCTTGGGCTCCCGCACGATGGCCCGGCCAATGGCCACCCGCTGGCGCTGGCCGCCGGAGAGGGCCTTGGGCTTGCGGTCCAGATACTCCGTGATGCCCAGAACCTCCGCCGCCTGATCCACCCGCTTGCGGATCTCCTCCTTGGGGTACTTCTTCAGCTTCAGGGGGAAGGCCATGTTCTCCCGCACAGTCATGTGGGGGTACAGAGCGTAGTTCTGGAACACCATGGCGATATCCCGGTCCTTGGGTGCCACATCGTTCATCAGCTTGCCGTCGATATACAGTTCGCCGCCGCTGATCTCCTCCAGGCCGGCGACCATCCGCAGGGTAGTGGACTTGCCGCAGCCGGAGGGGCCTACCAGCACGATGAACTCCTTGTCCGCAATGTTCAGGCTGAACTCCTGCACTGCCAGCACGCCCTCATCCGTAATCTGGAGGTTCGTCTTCTTCTCCTCAGAGCCCTTTTTCTTCTTGGCGGGTTCCTGGTGGGGATAGACCTTCTTGATGTTTTTCAGAATAACTTCTGCCATGATATCAGGCTCTGGAAACAGCGCCTCCGCAGCTGTTCCCTCACGGCCGGCCGGGGCCGGTCCGCCTCTGTGGCAGGTCTCCACGCTGCCGCACCGCGAGCCAGGCGGGGTTCTCCTCCTTTTTTCGTCCCGCTCCCGGCAGAATGTGGAGTGCCGGAGCGGACGGATATGTCGTATTTGACCGGGGACTCAATCCGGGATGGACAGGTATGTGCCCTCCATTGCGCCGCCGGCGCCTACTGTGAACGTCAGGGCCTGATGGGGGGGCGGGACTGCGCCGTCCGGACCGGGCGGGCAGTCGGAAAAGTACAGCCGTGCGCCGCTGTCCGCCATCATCTGCAGGATGGCCGGATCGGCGCTGTTGTAGCGGCGGTCGCTGGATGCGCAGCACACCACCGCCCGGGGAGCGATGGCCTGGATCTGTTCTGCAGAAATACCGTCCCGCTGGCCGTGGTGGCCCACCTTGAAGAGGTCGGCCCGCAGGGAGGCGGGGTCCAGCCCTCCATAGCCCATGTAGTTGGTGTCGCCGGGGAGTAGGATCCGGGTCCCCCGGTACTCCAGCAGGAGGATCAGGCTGTAATTGTTCATGGCCGCGTCCAGCTGGTCCAGGCGCTGCCAGAAAGCGGACGGGTCCGCCTCCTCATACAGTGCCCGGCACGAGGACGCCAGCTTCTCCGCCTGTGCACGGGAGGGGCCCAGCACCCGAACCAAGAGATCCCGGCACAGCCGGAGCTCCATTCCGGCCAGAGGCCGGTGGCGCGGGCAGCTCTGCCCCAGGCAGAGGCGGCGGTAGTCGTTCAGGGCCCGGAGAAACTTGCTCCGGGAGGGCGTCAGGCCCTCCGCCGGAATGTCCAGCGTCCGCATGGAGCGGCAAAACTCCGGGGGCAGCGTCTGCCAGAGGGCAGCGGGAGGCAGCTTCTCCGCCGCGGGCAGCAGGCCGCACAGGTGGTCCTCATGGACATGGGTGGCTGCCATCAGGTCGATGTGGTCCACGCCCCGCAGGGAGAGGTACTGGTCCAAGGGGATACGGCCGGTGGCGCTGTCCCGGTACTCTTCTGCTTCGGCGCTGCCGCCGTCGATCACCATGACAAAGGTGCCGCCGGGGAAGGCCGGGTCGGGACATTCCAGCAGGGCGGCCTCCCCATAGCCCACGTTGACGAATGTCAGCTTCAGTTCTTCCATAGGCGCTCAACCCATGGCCCGCTTGATGTAGAAGCTGGACAGGATCAGCACCAGCAATGTCATCACGATGGCGCCGGCGCTGCCGAAGCCGAAGTCCAGAGACTTGATACCGTATGTATACAAGAACTGAGTGATGGTCGTGGTGGTGCCCGCCGGGCCACCGCCGGTGAGGACGTTCACCTTCTCGAACAGGCGGAAGGTGTCGATGGTCCGCAGCAGGGCGCACAGGGCCAGGCTGCCCTTGATGTTGGGCAGGGTGATGTACCAGAACTGCTGGAAGAAGCCGGCGCCGTCGATGCGGGCGGCCTCATACTGGTTCTCCGACACGGACTGGAGGGAGGCGTACAGCAGTAGAAACACAAAGGGGACGTTCTGCCACACGTCGATCAGCAGGATCGTGCCGAAGGCCGTTTTTGTGTCCATGAACCAGTTGAACACCGGCAGGCCCAGTCCCTTCAGGAACTGGTTGATGATGCCGTAGTTGGCGGAGAGCATCATCCGCCAGCTGAGGGCCACCGTGACGGCGGGCAGCAGATAGGGCAGGAGCAGCAGCGTCCGCATAATCTTCTGCCCTCGCTTGAGGGAGTTGACAAATACTGCGATCAGAAGGCCGAGGGCCATCTCCAGTACCACCGCCAGGATAGTGAACTTGATGGTGTTCCACACCGCCTGCTGAAAATATCCGTTTTTAAAGAGGGAGACGTAGTTATCGAACAGCACAAAAGAGGCGTTCTCCGTGCCCTTCAGGTAGTTGTAGTCGGTAAAGCTGTATACAAATGTGAAAATCAGGGGATAGGCCGTCATGACCAGCAGGACTATCAGGGTGGGCGTGAGCATTCCGATCCCGAACCGGTTTGTGGCCGCCTGGGCGCTATTCAGTTTTGCAATCTCGTTTCTCTTCATACATTGGCCTCACAAACTCGAGAGGTGTGGCCCCAGGGCCCGGCTCCGGGGCTTTTGGAACAACGGCCGGGGCGCCAGACGGCGCCCCGGCCGGCCGTGTCATTTCTGTTTCAGAGAGGCTGGGCTCAGGCCATCAGCTGCTCCAGCTGCTCCTGGGCGTAGGCCAGCGCCTCGTCCATGGTCTTGGTGCCCTGGATGATGTTGTCCATCTCGGTGCCCAGGATGTTGGTGAACTCCGTCCACTCCTCGATCACAGGGCGGTACACGCCGGTCTCCAGAGCGCCGCAGACGGTCTGCAGGTGGGGATAGGTCTCCAGCACGGTGGAATCGGTCAGGCAGCTGTACCGGCAGGGCACGCCGTTGTTCTCAATGGAGGCCAGCTGCACCTCGGGGCTCATGACGTACTCCAGCAGCTCCAGGGCCAGGTCCTTGTGGGGGGCGTTGTCGGGGATGCCGATGCACCACACGCCCTGCAGGGCCACGGCGTCCACAGGCGCGGAGTCGTCGGTCAGCTTGGTGGGGATGGTGGTGTAGTTGGCAGGACCGTCAGCAGTGGGGGTGTACCAGCCGGGCCAGATCTGGGCCAGGGCGGTCTCGCCGGAGGTCACGGAAGCCACGATGTCGTCCTTGTCCAGGGTGCTGCCCAGGGCGTACAGGTCCAGGTACTCCTGCATGGCGGCCTTGAACTCGGGAGTGTCAACGGTGGGGTTGTTGTTCTCATCCACGACCCAGCCGCCGTGGACAACCAGGTGGGGCAGGAAGTCGGACAGGATGTTGTCGGCGCTGCCGCCGCGGATCAGGAAACCGTTCTTGTTGGAGTCGGCCGCCTTGGTCTTCTGGGCGATGTCCATCAGATCCGCGAAGGAGTCGATATCCTCGGGGGCGTAGCCGGCGTCCGCCAGCAGCTGCTTGTTGTACATCATGACCGTCACGTTGCCGTAGTAGGGAGCCAGGTAGATGTCCTCGCCCACCTTGCAGATGGTGGTGGTGGCGGGAATGATGTCGTCGTCAAAGCTGTATCCCATCTCGCTGAGGTTGGCCAGTACGCCGTTCTCAGTGAACTCGGCCATCCAGGAGCCGTCCACCATGCACAGGTCGTAGGTGCCAACTTCGTTGACGGCATCCAGGGCGATGCCGGTGTGCAGGTCGTCGAAGGACATGAGCATCACTTCGATGTCCACGTTGTGCTCCGCTTCAAAGGGGGCCAGGCTGGCCTCCAGGGACTCGCCGTAGGCGCCGCCCCGCAGGATCAGGGTCATCTTGGTGGGCTCGCCGGAAGTGCTGCCCTCGCTGCCTTCATCGGCCGTGTCCTCTCCACCGCCGCCGCAGGCCGCCAGAGACAGCGTCATGGCCAGCGCCAGGACCAGGGTAAGCAGTTTTTTCATTTCGTTTCCTCCTACTCTTTTCCGCTTGATGTTGTGTCAGGGATCGGAAGTGCGATGTATTTTGTTACTCTTTGACAGCACCGCTTGACAATCCGGAGATCAAGTAGTTCTGCGCAAAGATCACAAACAGGGTGATGGGGATGACAGACACCACGCCGCCTGCGGCCACCAGGCCAAAGTTGGTCAGGTTGTCCTCCGTGTTCAGCACCGACAGCGCCAGGGGCACGGTGTAGTTGCTGGGGCTGCGGGTAAAGATGACCGTGTAGGTGTACTCATTCCAGGCGTACATGAAGGACAGCATGGCTACCGCGGCGATACCCGGCGCCACCAGGGGCAGGACGATCTTGCGGAAGAGCTGCCACTCTGTGGCGCCGTCCACCTTGGCGCTCTCCTCCACCTCCTCCGGCAGGTCCTGGAAAAAGCTGATGAGGAACCAGATAATCAGCGGCACGTTGATGAGCACGCAGGCCAGCGTCACCGGGATCTTGGTGTTCAACAGGCCGATCTTGCTGAACATGGTGTACAGGGGGATGGTGAAGGCCACCGGAGGCAGCACGCGGACCAGCAGCACCCAATAGGTCATTGGCCGCTTCAGCCCGAAGCGGAATCTCCGCCGGGCCAGGATATAGGCGGCGCAGATTCCCACGATCAGCGACAGCACCAGGGAGCTCAGCGTGGTCTGCAGGCTGTTGATGGCGGCTTGGCCGAAGCCCTTGCTGACAAACAGGCTGATAAAATGCTCAATGGTGAGGGACTGCGGGATCAGGGAGATATGCCCCTGCATCTCCGATGTAGGGCGGATGGCCATGGCCACCAGCCAATAGATGGGAAACAGGGCGATCACCAACAGCAGGGCGCAGCCAAGGACTTTTCCCACTGTCCCGGCTCTTTTTCTCGCTTTCATATCCTCTCCTCCTCGTTTTTGCGCATGGCAAAATTCCCGCCGCGCACCCGCGGCATTCTGTATTTTTCCAAAGTACGGGTCAACTGGAGCCGCGCACCCGCAGCTCTGTGGGCACCACCGTGACCTGGGGGACGTCCGTCTCCCCTGCCAGCAGCGCCTGGAGCCGCGCCACGCTCAACTCCCCCATCCGGCGGCAGTCGATGTGGACGGAGGTGAGCTCCGGCTCCAGCATCCCGCAGGCGGAGCTGTCGTCTAGTCCCGTCACCGCCAGGTCCTCCGGCACCCGCAGGCCCAGGCGGAGGGCGGCCTTCATGGCTCCGGCGGCCATCACGTCGTTTCCGCCGAAGATAGCCGTGGGCCGGTCCTGCCGGGACAGCAGCTCCAGGCAGGCCTCTGCGGCACTCTCCACCGTGGGATCGCACAGCTTGATGTGCCGGGTGTCTGCCGGCAGGCCGTGGGCCTGGGTGACTTCCAGAAAGGCCCGGTACCGCTCTCCCAGTATATAGGGGGAGAAGCGCCCTGCCAGCATGGCGATGTTCCGATGACCCCGGCCGATCAGGTGCTCCAGCGCCTGGCGGACCCCGCCGTATTCGTCCGACACCACGCAGGGAATGTCCAGTCCCTGGATGCGGTTGTTTACCAGTACCACGGCCAGATCCCGATTCTGGAGCTCTGCGATCATATCCGGTCGGGCATTGCCGCCCAGGATCACACCCTCCACCTGTTTGTTTTTGGAGGTGTTGGAGGCCGTGTCCCAGTCCGCAGCGGTGGAAATGACCAACTCAAAGTCACTTCGGTTCGTCTCCCGCATGATCCCGGTGCAGATGCCGGCGTAGAATTCGTCCAGGATCGTGGCTCCCTCCTTACAGATCAGGAAGGCGATCTTGTCCGTTCGCTGGCGGGCCATGGCCCGGGCGATGGCATTTGGAGAGTAGTGGAGCACTTCCGCTGCTTCAAACACCTTCCGGCGGGTGTCCTCCCGGACCCGCTCCGGATTGGAGAACGCGCGGGACACGGTGGCGATGGAAACTCCGGACAGTCTGGAGACATCATAGATGGTTGGATTCACGGTCACGCCCCTTTTCGCGTAAGCGTTTTCATATTTTTCGTAGGAAAATAACAGTTTTTTTGTTGTAAAGCTTCCAGTGTTTTCCTGGATCAAGTCAACTTTAACACTTTTTTGCGGTGGAAGCAAGGGATTCTTTGTATTTAATGTACATTTTACACAGGTGTAGAAAAGCTCTAACATTCCTTGTATAGATCGGCAGAAATGTAACCGCTTCCATTAAAAGCACTTATGACAGATGATACTGCTCCGGGAATGTGAGAGGTGCTTCTCTCCAGGCTTGTCTTTTTCCCGCGCCTATATTATACTGTTCACGGAATTCTCAGGAAAAGAGCTGATGGGATGTACAGAGCCAGGTCCGCCCTCCGCCATGGGCAGATGTCCGAGGCATTTTCCACCATGGTTTTTCTGACCCTGTCCGGCGGGCTGCAGGACGCTTACACCTACTGCGTCCGGGGACAGGTTTTCGCCAATGCCCAGACGGGAAACATCGTTCTTATGAGCCAGCGGGCCTTTGCCGGGGATCTGGCCGGCGTCCTCCGGTATCTGATCCCGCTGCTGGCCTTTGCGCTGGGCGTCTTTGCTGCGGAGATGGTCCGCCGCCGCTGTCAGGAGATTTCCCGGCTCCACTGGCGGCAGATGGTGGTGCTGGCTGAGATCGGCCTGCTGCTGGGCGTGGGATTCCTCCCATCGTCCTGGGATGCGCCGGCCAACGCGCTGGTGTCCTTCACCTGCGCCATGCAGGTCCAGGCGTTCCGCAAGGTCAACGGCAGCGCATACGCCAGTACCATGTGCATCGGCAATCTCCGCAGCGGGGTGGACGCCTTCTGTGCCTACTGGGACACCCGGGACCGGACCGCCCTGCGGAAGGCCGGCCGCTACTTCGCCGTCATCCTCATTTTTGCCCTGGGGGCCGGATTCGGCGGCGTTGCCTCCCAGCTCTGGGGAACAGGGGCCATCTGGGCTAGCTGTCTGCTGCTGGCCGTCAGTTTTCTTCTGATGTTCCGGCAGGAGATCCAGGCGGAAGCGGACTGCTGAGGATGCGGGGAACGGCCTCCATCCGGATTTCACACCAATAATGATATGATGAGGAGAATGAGAACCATGTCTGAAACAGCCAAAATGCTCCATGTGAATCTGGCCCCCGGAGAGGCGGGCCGCTACGCCATCGTCCCCGGGGATCCGGACCGGTGCGAGCTGATCGCCGCCCACCTGGACAACCCCCGCATGGTGACCCGGAAGCGGGAGTTCACCACCTGGGAGGGCACGCTGGATGGAGAGCGGGTCACCGTTACCTCCACCGGTATCGGGGGGCCCTCCACCGCCATCTGCGTGGAGGAGCTCCATAAGTGCGGGGCGGATACCTTCATCCGGGTGGGCACCTGCGCCTCCACCTGCGCCGACGTCCAGTGCGGGGACATCGTGGTGGTCAGCGGCAGTGTCCGCATGGACGGCACCAGCCTCCACTACCTGCCCATGGAGTTCCCTGCCGTCCCCAGCTACCAGCTGCTGAAGGCTCTGGAGGAGAGCTCTGTGTCTCTGGGCTTTCACACCACGGTGGGCGTCAGCATCACCAAGGACTCCTTTTACACGCAGGCGGAGCCGGAGACGAAGCCGGTGTCCGATGATCTGATCCGCCGCTGGCAGAGCTATGTCCGGGGCGGTGCCGTCTGCACCTCCATGGAGGAGTCCATCCTCTTCTCTGTGGGCTCCAGCCTGGGGATCCGCACCGCCTCCATCCTGGTATCAGCCACCAATTTCGACGGGTCCGTCTCCAAGCGCAACAGCGCCGACGTCTATCCCACCGACAGCATCCAGAAGCCCATCCTCTCCGCCATCGAAGCCCTGCGCCGGATCATCCGGCAGGACAAGGGCTGATCTCCCTCCGGATATCAAAACCGCCCCGTGCCGCAGGCACGGGGCGGTCCTTTTATATCACATCTCTCCGCCGTACTCCCGGCGGTATTCCTCCAGCTCTTCCGCGTCCCGGTCATCCAGGGCGTGAAGGCCGCCCCGGCCCTCCATGTGGTGGGTCAGCTCATGGGACAGGGTGGTGTATAGCTCGTCCTCCCATGTTTCCTGGCCCCAGTCCTCCCGCTCTGCAAGGGCGGCAAAGGAGCCGTAGTACAGGTTGATATACTGGCCCAGCAGGTCGTCGCAGTACTCCCCCAGGATATACATCTCGCCCTCCGGGAACTCCGGGTCCGGCTTGGCCTCCTCCAGCAGGTTGATCCCGCCGTTGAGGCCGTCGAACAACGCCGCCGGGAAACTGTCTGCCATGTCGTCCAGCAGGTCGTTCACCCGGTCGATGGTCAGGATCATGGCTGTTTCCCTCCTCACGCCTTGGGCACCTGCTTCATGCTGAGGCCGATGCGCTTTTTCTTCTCGTCCACCTCCAGCACCACCACCTGGACGATGTCTCCCACAGACACCACCTCCGAGGGGTGTTTGATAAACTTCTGGGACACCTGGGAGATGTGGACCAGCCCGTCCTGGTGGACGCCGATGTCCACGAACACGCCGAAGTCCACCACATTGCGGACCGTCCCCGTCAGCTCCATGCCGGGCTTTAAGTCCTTCATCTCCAGCACGTCGGTGCGCAGGATGGGCTTGGGCAGCTCGTCCCGGATGTCCCGGCCGGGCTTCATCAGCTCCGCCGCCACGTCCCGCAATGTGGGCACGCCCACGCCGCAGTCCGCCGCCGCCCGGTCCTCGCCGTAGGTCCTGATCTGGGCGTTCAGATCTCCCAGCTTCCCATCCCGCACGTCCGTGAGGGTGTGGCCGGTGAGGGAGAGCAATTTCTCCGCCGCGGCGTAGCTCTCCGGGTGGACGCCGGTGTGATCCAGCACATTGCGGCTCTCCGGCACCCGCAGGAAGCCGGCGCACTGCTCAAAGGCCTTGGGCCCCAGCTTGGGCACTTTCAAAATCTGCTTCCGGGAAGTGAAGGGGCCGTTTTCCTCCCGGTAGGCCACCACATTTTTCGCCGTGGTCGCGTTCAGCCCCGCCACACGCTGAAGCAGGGAGGGGGAGGCGGTATTCACGTCCACGCCCACGGCGTTGACACAGTCCTCCACCACACCGTTCAAAGCCTCGTCCAGCCGCTTGGGGGGGCATGTCGTGCTGGTACTGTCCCACGCCGATGGCCTTGGGGTCGATCTTCACCAGCTCCGCCAGAGGGTCCTGGAGGCGCCGGGCAATGGATACGGCAGACCGGAGATTCACGTCGTACTGGGGGAACTCCTCCGCCGCCAGGGGGCTGGCGGAGTACACGCTGGCCCCGGCCTCGCTGACGATCATGTAGCTGACATGGGCGCCGGCCTCATTCACCTGCCGGATCAGCTTCACCGCCATCTGCTCCGTCTCCCGGCTGGCTGTGCCGTTGCCGATGGCGATGTGCTCCACGCCGTGCTTTCGGATCAGCTTTGCCAGGGCGGCGATAGCCTCGTTCTCCTGCCGCTCGCCGTAGGTGGGGTATACCACGGCGGTGTCCAGCACTTTGCCCGTGCCGTCCACCACCGCCACCTTGCAGCCCATCCGGTACCCCGGGTCCAGGCCCATGGTGACCCTGCCCTTCACCGGGGGCTGCATCAGCAGGGGCTTCAGATTCAGGGCGAACTGGCCGATGGCCCCCTCGTCCGCCCGCTCCGTCAGGTCGGAGCGAGCCTCCCGCTCCAGGGCGGGGAAGATCAGGCGGTCGTATGCGTCCTCCGCCGCGGACTTGATAAATTCCATTGCGGCGCTGCCGGGGACGATCACATGCCGCCGGACGGCCTGGAGGGCCCGGTCCCGGTCCAGCTCCACGCGGACCTTCAGAAAGCCCTCCTTCTCCCCCCGGTTGACGGCCAGGATCTGGTGACCCTGAAGCCGGGAGAGGGCCTGGGAGAAGTCGTAGTACAGCCGGTAGACAGAGTCCTCCTCCACCGCCGCCTGGGAGCAGAGCTTTCCCTCCCGCTCCAGGAGGGTGCGGAGGGTCTTGCGGAGGGCGGCGTCGTCGCTGATGGTCTCGGCGATGATGTCGGAGGCGCCGGAGAGGGCGTCCTCCACCGTCTCCACGCCCTTTTCGGCATCCACATACCGGGCGGCCTCCGCCGTCGGGTCCGGGCAGTCCGGCCCCTGGGCAAACAGCAGCTCCGCCAAAGGCGCCAGGCCCTTTTCCCGGGCAATGGTGGCCCGGGTGCGGCGCTTCTGCTTGTAGGGGCGGTACAGGTCCTCCACCTCCGCCAGCGTCCGGGCGGCGTCGATGGCGGCGGAGAGTTCCTCCGTCAGCTTGCCCTGTTCCTCGATAGACCGCTTCACCGCCTCCCGGCGTTCCGCCAGGTTCCGCAGGTACTGGAGGCGCTCCTCCAGATTCCGCAGGGCGGTGTCGTCCATGGCGCCGTGAAGCTCCTTGCGGTAGCGGGCGATGAAGGGAATGGTGTTGCCCTCGTCCAGAAGGCGGACCACGTTTTCCACATGGCGGGGGTCTTTGTCCAGCTCAGATGCCAGTTGTTGAATGAGATCCTGCATGCTCCTGTTCCTTTCCTGATAAATCGCTGTTTATGATGAAGAGCAGTCCCGCTTTCCACACCGGAAACGGGACTGCTTCCCCCAGAGATCGCGTTGTGTTTCTTATGCGTATGGTGTTCCGCCCTTACCGATCATCCAGCTGCTCCAGAGAGTCGTAACACCATGTCCTGAATAACTGGCAATAGGCCCGGAATCCCTTCTGCCCGATCAGGTAAATATTCGGCATATAGCGCATCCGCTTCCGCGCGTAAGCGATCCGCTCAAGGCCATTGTCCAAGGCCGTATGATTGCTGAGCGCCACTTCTACGTTCTGGCGTTCCGCCTGTTCCATAAAATGTTCCAGAGACCGCAGGTATTGGATCGTGCCGTGTCGGCTCATGGGAGGCGCGGAACCTCCCCAAAGGGCCGCCTGATGGGATACGCCATTCTCTGTTACATTGAAGATATAACTCAATCCTCCCGGTGTGTGTCCGGGGGTCTCATAGACCAGGAGCCGTTTGTCTCCCAGAGCAATGACATCCCCTTCTCCCACATAGACGTCGATGTCATAGTCTTTCCACGTCTCCGGCCTGTCTCGCTTGATGGGCTCTTCCGCCCAAAATCGGTCATCCCGTTGTGAGAGATATGTCTCTGCATGAAACGCCTCCCGGAGCCAGCGTCCGCAGCCGGTGTGATCCACATGTCCATGGGTCAGCACCAGTTTTCGGATCGCGCCGGGGTCCCATCCGGTCTCCCGAACCGCAGAAATGATCGCATCAAACGCCTGCTGGCAGGGCCAGATCGCGTCCAGCACGATCAGTCCCTCCGAAGAGCGCAGGACGAAACAGTTTGTCTCTTTCTGCGCAATAATCAGAAGATCGTCAAAAATCCGTGCGTGCGTAAAGAAGGACATATCCTCCATATTCCGAAAGGTCTCTGCTGTGATCTGTGGCCGGTCATCTCGCATACTGACAACATTCCTTTCTATTCCATCAAAAAATGTTACAGATGAGCCGCGGCACAGTGTCAGTTCAATTTTGATTGAGAGCAGAATTTGAGAACCCGTTTCTATGAGAGTTTTCGGTGAAACTGGTCCATCCGCTATGCTCTGTGCAACGTCTCACCTATTGCTTGCACAGAGCCCCGGCGATTCTTCGCCGGCAGCATCCTCTGTTTCTTCATGCTCCACCTCATCCGAAAGCGCAGGTCATTTCATTTGTGATACAGCTTCTTCGTCTCGTACCGGGCCTCGCAGCTGACGTTGATGCCCAGGCGGCGCAGAAGGTTTTCGTCCACCTCGCTGAGGATCACCGTGAAGTGGGCGTCGCAGCCCCGGAGCTTGGGCAACTGCTGCTGGGCCAGCTCCGCCAGGGGGTTGGTCAGGGCGGAGATGGTGAGCGCCATCAGCACTTCATCCGTGTGGAGCCGGGGGTTCTTGTGGCCCAGGTACTGGGTCTTCAGCCGGCACACCGGCTCCAGCACCTGGGCGGAGATCAGCTCGAACTGGTCACCGATGCCGCCCACGGCCTTCAGCGCGTTCAGCAGCAGGGCGGAGGCCGCCCCCAGGGTGTCGGAGGTCTTGCCGGTGACCACCCGGCCGTCTGGCAGCACCATGGCGCCGGCAGGGCCGCCGGTGGTCTCCGCCTTCAGCAGGGCAGCGGACACCGCCGGGCAGATGTCCGGTGTGACGCTCGCCTGTTGCATCACCAGCTCCAGCTTCCGCACCGGCTCGTCCCCGGCTTTGCCCCGCAGCCGCTCCACGCAGGCGGTGTAGTAGCGCCGCAGGATCTCCATGCGGCTGGCGGCGCAGCACACCGCGTCGTCACAGATACAGTTGCCAACCATGTTCACTCCCATGTCCGTGGGGGACTGGTAGGGGGACGTGCCCTGGATCTTCTCAAAGATGGCGTTCAGCACCGGGAAGATCTCCACATCCCGGTTGTAGTTGACGGCAGTCTTGCCATAGGCCTCCAGATGGAAGGGGTCAATCATGTTCACGTCGTTCAGATCCGCCGTGGCCGCCTCGTAGGCCAGATTCACCGGATGCTTGAGGGGCAGGTTCCAGATGGGGAAGGTCTCGAACTTGGCGTAGCCCGCAGCGATGCCCCGCTTGTAGTCGTGGTAGAGCTGGGAGAGGCAGGTGGCCATCTTGCCGCTGCCGGGGCCCGGCGCCGTCACCACCACCAGCGGGTGCGTGGTCTCCACATACTCATTCTTTCCAAGGCCCTCGTCGCTGACAATGTGCTGCACGTCGGAGGGGTAGCCCGCGATGGGATAGTGGCGGTAGCACCGGATGCCCAGGGTGGTCAACCGCTTCAAAAAGGCGTCCGCCGCCCCCTGGCCGCTGTACCGGCTCATCACCACGCCGCCCACATAGAAGCCCATGCCCCGGAAGATGTCGATCAGCCGCAGCACGTCGTCGTCATAGGTGATGCCCAGGTCCCCCCGGACCTTGTTTTTCTCGATGTCTGCGGCGTTAATGGCAATGAGGATCTCCACGTCGTCCTGCAGCTGCTGGAGCATCCGGATCTTGCTGTCCGGCTCGAATCCCGGCAGCACCCGGGAGGCGTGGTAGTCGTCGAACAGCTTGCCGCCGAACTCCAGATACAGCTTGCCGCCGAACTGGGCGATGCGCTTTTTGATCTGCTCGGACTGGGTGGTGAGGTACTTCTGATTGTCAAAACCGATGGCCGGCATACGATCTTCCCCTTTTCTCTCTGGTTGTTCAAAATTCGGTGATAGTATACCACACCCTGTCCCGTTTTGGAAGTGGAGAACCAAGGCTTTTCCGCTGCGCCCTGCATCTTGCAGGCGGCCAGCTCCCATGGTACAATCAGCGGAGAATTTGCAGGGAGGGGATCCAGATGCGCAACACCTTTGACCGCTTCAATGGCCGGCACCAGGACTATCAGGCCGCCAGACCTTCTTATGCCCAGGAATTCCTGGACTGGCTGGGAGAGCTGTACGCGCCGCCGGAGCGCTATACAGCGGCGGACATCGGATCCGGCACCGGCAAGCTCTCCGCCCAGCTGCTGGCAGCGGGCTTCCGCGTCTGCGGCGTGGAGCCGAATCCGGATATGCGGGGGGCGGCGGAGGCGCTTCTGGGCGGCGATCCCCGGTTCTCCTCCTCAAATGGAACGGACCATGATACCGGGCTGCCGGACCGGTCCGTGGACATGGTCGCAGCGGCCCAGGCCTTCCACTGGTTCGACGGTCCTGCCTTTGCGCGGGAGTGCCGCCGGATCCTGCGTCCCGGCGGGCGGGCCGTTCTCGTCTGGAACGTCCGTGGGCCTGCACCGGTGAACCAGGCCTTGGCCCAGGTCTTTCGGGAGCACTGCCCGAGCTTTCACGGATTCACCGGCGGGATGGGGGAGGACGACCCCTGCATCCGGGATTTTTTCGGCGGGGCGTATGAAAAGCGGCGGTTCCCCAATCCCCTGACGCTGGACCGGGACCGATTCCTCCGGCGGTGCTTTTCCAGCTCCTATGCCCTACGGGAGGGAGACGCGGATTACGAAGCCTTTCGGGCGGCGCTGGAGGCGCTATTCGACACTTTCGCCTCCGGCGGGCAACTGATTCAGCCCAACGAGACTGTGGCCTATGTGGGGATCCCCGCCGCTCCCCGGGGATGAGGCATTTCCAGAATTGAAAGGTCGACCTTATCAGAAAAAATAATGCTTATTATTACAAGTTCAGGCTTTACTTATGGAAAATCAGCCGATATAATAACTAAGGTTGGGCATCTTTGGAGAAAAGGTCGACCTGACCGGAGTGTCTGTAAATCAAAACCGGGAGGTTTTTGGATATGTCAAATTGTGCCATCGTGGGAATCAACTGGGGAGACGAGGGCAAGGGCCGCATGGTAGACCTGGTGACCGCGGACTACGACGTGGTGGTCCGCTATCAGGGCGGCGGCAACGCCGGCCATACCGTGGTGAACGAGTTCGGCAAGTTTGCCCTGCACCTGCTGCCCTCCGGCATCTTCCGCAAGGGTGTGGTGAACATCCTGGGCAACGGCGTGGCTCTGGATTGCGAGAGCCTGTGGACCGAGATGTCCGACGTCATGGACCAGGGCGTGGCCATCACGCCGGAGAACCTGAAAATCAGCGACCGGGCGTCCCTGCTGCTGCCCTGGCACCGGGACCTGGACTCCCTGGAGGAGGCCCGCCTGGCGGACAAGAAGTACGGCTCCACCAAGCAGGGCATCGCCCCGTTCTATTCGGACAAGTACCAGAAGAAGACCATCATGGCCGGCGAGCTGCTGTACCCGGAAAAGCTCTGGGACCATCTGGCGGGCATTCTGGAGTGGAAGAACCTGACGCTGGAGCGGGTCTACGGCGCCAAGACCTACACCATGGATGACCTGAAGGCATGGGTAGCGGAGTTCGGCGAGAAGATCAAGCCCTTCATCTGCGACACCGGCGCCTTCCTGCGCCAGGCCCAGGCCGAGGGCAAGCACATCCTGTTTGAGGCCCAGCTGGGCTCCCTGCGGGATCTGGACTACGGCATCTACCCCTACACCACCTCCTCCAACCCCATTGCGGCGTATGCCCCTGTGGGCTCCGGCCTGCCCACCGCCAAGCTGGACAAGATCATCGGTGTGGTGAAGGCATACTCCTCCTGCGTGGGAGAGGGCCCCTTCACCTGCGAGTGGTTCGGTGAAGAGGCGGAGAAGCTGCGGGAGGCCGGCGGTGAGTACGGCGCCAAGACCGGCCGGCCCCGCCGGGTGGGTCCCATCGACATCGTGGCCACCCGCTATGGCATCCAGTGCCAGGGAGCCACGGACATCGCCCTGACCAAGCTGGATGTGCTCAGCTACATGGATGAGATCCCCATCTGCGCCCGATATGAGCTGAACGGGCAGGAGACCGACGCGTTCCCCTTCCCCGCCGTGCTGCCGGACGCCAAGCCCGTCATGACTGCCATGCCCGGCTGGAAGTGCGACATCTCCGGCGTCCGGAAGTGGGAGGACCTGCCGGAGGCGGCCCGGAACTATGTGGAATACGTGGAGCGGGAGATCGGCTGCCATATCACCTATGTGTCTGTGGGACCGGAAAGAGATTCCATCATCATTCGGTGAGGAGGAAATCCGATGCTGTTTGCCGTATTCGGGTGGATCGCGTTGGCAGGTGCCCTCTGCTGGCCGTTTCTCCTTTACCGGATCATTTCAAAAGCATCGAAGGATCGTTCCGCGGGTGTCGAGTGCTTCCTGTTGGCCCTGTTCAGCCTGGATTTTTGTCTCTGGCTGCTCACAGTCTTTAACACGCTTCCCACTTCATAATGCTTCGCCTCCGGCGAAACAGACTGCACCCTCTGGAGGCACCCGTTGCGGTGCCTCCTAAACTTTGAAACAAAAGAAAGGTGGCCCACTTATGCCCAAAGATCGTTACGAATCCCCTCTGGCGTCCCGATACGCCTCTGATTTTATGCTGTGTCTGTTTTCTCCGGACACGCGTTTCCAGACCTGGCGGCGTCTGTGGGTGGCCCTGGCCCGGGCAGAGCACAATCTGGGCCTGCCCGTCACCGCGGAGCAGGTGGCGGAGCTGGAGGCCCACATCACCGACATCGACTATGAGACGGCTTCGGCGCGGGAGAAGGAGGTCCGTCACGACGTGATGGCCCACGTCTACACCTACGGCAAGGCGGCCCCCTCCGCCGCGGGGATCATCCACCTGGGGGCCACCAGCTGCTATGTCACCGACAACGCGGATCTCATCATCTACCGGGAGGGCCTGCGGTATCTCCGGGGAGAGCTGCTGGCTGTGGTGGCGAACCTCAGTAAATTTGCAGAGCAATACAAGGCCACCCCCACCCTGGGCTATACCCACTATCAGCCCGCCCAGCTGGTGACGGTGGGCAAGCGGGCCACCCTCTGGATGCAGGACCTGCTCTCCGACCTGGAGGAGCTGGACTTCGTCCTGGACCACATGAAGTTCCTGGGCTGCCGGGGCACCACCGGCACAGAGGCCAGCTTTATGGACCTGTTCGATGGAGACGGCGCCAAGATTGACGAGATGAACCGGCAGATCGCCGCAGAATTCGGCTTTGAGCAGTGTTATGCCGTCTGTGGCCAGACCTATCCCAGAAAGGCGGACAGCCGCATCCTGAACTGCCTCTCCGCCATTGCCCAGAGCTGCTACCGCATGGCCAACGACATCCGCCTTCTCCAGCACGACCGGCAGGTGGAGGAGCCCTTTGAGAAGAACCAGATCGGCTCCTCCGCCATGGCCTACAAACGCAACCCCATGCGCTGCGAGCGCATCTGCTCCCTGAGCCGCTACCTCATGGCCGATGCCATGAACGCTCCCATGACCGCCTCCGCCCAGTGGCTGGAGCGCACGCTGGACGACTCCGCCAACCGCCGCATCGCCCTGCCGGAGGGATTCCTCTGCGCCGACGCCATCCTGCGTCTCAGTCAGAACGTCACCGACGGGCTCCACGTCAACGAGAAGATCGTGGACCGGACCTGCCGGGAGTACCTGCCCTTCATGGCCACCGAGAACCTGATGATGGAGGGCGTCAAGCGGGGCGGCGACCGGCAGGCGCTCCACGAGATCATCCGCACCTGCTCCATGGCCGCCACCGCCCGGATGAAGGAGGGGGAGCCCTGCGACCTGCTCTCCCGCCTGGCGGCGGAGCCTGCCTTCGGCATGACCGAGGCGGAGATGGAGGCCGTGCTGGACCCAAAGCTGTACATCGGCCGCTGTCCGGAGCAGGTGGACGCCTTCCTGGCCCAGGTGAGGCCCCTGCTCTCCGGCGCCAGCCGGGAAGTCCCGGAGATCAGTCTCTGACCGTTTCATACCGTCCGGGCGCCCTGCCCGTCGTGACTGCGGCGGGAGGGGCGCCGGAACGCTTTTCAGGCGGAACCCCTTCGGCTGTCCCGGAGCGGAGGAGCCGGGAAGGCTGCCGGAAATGGAATGCCGATTTTGTGGGTTTTGACGTTGACAGTGCGCTGCTGGCGGTGATACACTGCTACCATCGCTTTCGAGATCGAGGCCAAATCCAACCATCAGAAGGCATTGATGGAGAAAAGGATCGTGGAAATTCCGGTTCAGTGAGCGAGGGGCAGTGGGAAGCCCGTACAAAGAGTCCGCGGGAAGAAGACTCTGCAGCTGCATTCCGAACGCGGATCTCCGCTAGTAAGTGCGACGAGTTGTGATCGTTATCTCACACGGGCTTGTTGGAGCTTTGAAAGGGATCCCATCATGGGAGCAAATTAGGTGGTACCGCGGATCGCAGCTATTCATCCTAAGATTTTAGGAGAAAGCTGCGTTCTTTGTTATAGGCCCCATAATAAAAAGATTTCTGCACCAGTATCCTGCCTTTTGGACAGCCGGTGGCTGACACGCAAATTTATTTGGGCGGTGCTTCTGGCCATGGCGCGGTCATAGTTTTTGAAAAAAGACCTGGACCAAGAAGGAACTGCTGCCCATCTTTGATCGGATCTGGTCCCGTAGGCTGGTCATGTTTGGGGCTTGAGATGCTGCGGAGGAAGTGCGGCCACTGCCCGCCCTCCATCAAGGTGAGCCTGCTGGACCGGGAGATCTTCGAGCAGTATTATCCCGGTCAGGCCCGGATGATCCGGGACTTCTAGATGCCCAACCGGTCCTAGGGGATGTGACGGGGACGATCCCTGCGTCCGGGGCCCCTCCGATGACGGCGAGAGCGGCAAATGAGGCGGAAAATCCGCATTTCCTGTTGAGTTTTCCATATCTGATGTGATACGATACATTTTATAAATACAGGAGGATGAAACGCATGAGTACCACCACGAAACTCTCCGATCTGTTCGGCAGCATGGTCTTCAATGAGGACACCATGAAGGAGCGCCTGTCCTCTGCGTCCTATGAGGCGTGGAAGAAGTGCGTTACAGACGGAACGTCTTTGGATATCTCCACCGCCAATGAGATCGCCCAGGCCATGAAGCAGTGGGCCGTGGAAAAGGGCGCCACCCACTACACCCACTGGTTCCAGCCCATGACCGGCGTCACGGCGGAGAAGCACGACAGCTTCATTGCCCCTGCCGGCGGCGGCAAGATCCTCATGGAATTCTCCGGAAAAGAGCTGGTCCGGGGTGAGCCGGATGCCTCCTCCTTCCCCTCCGGCGGTCTGCGGGCCACCTTTGAGGCCCGGGGCTACACCGCCTGGGATCCCACCTCCTTTGCCTTCATCAAGGAGGGCAGCCTCTGCATCCCCACCATCTTCTGCTCCTACTCCGGCGAGGCCCTGGACAAGAAGACGCCTCTTCTGCGGTCCATGGACGAGATCAGCCGCCAGGCGGTGCGGATCCTGCGCCTGTTCGGGGACACGACGACCAAACGGGTGGTGGTTCAGGTGGGGCCGGAGCAGGAGTACTTCCTGGTGGACAAGGCCCAGTACGCCCAGCGGGAGGACCTGCGGATGTGCGGCCGGACCCTGTTCGGCGCAAAGCCCCCCAAGGGACAGGAGCTGGACGACCACTACTATGGCGCCATCCGGCCCCGGGTCGCCGCCTATATGAAGGATCTGGATGAGGAGCTGTGGAAGCTGGGCGTGCTCAGCAAAACCAAGCACAACGAGGTGGCCCCCTCCCAGCATGAGATGGCCCCGATCTACACCAACGCCAACGCCGCCTGCGACCAGAACCAGCTGGTGATGGAGATGATGAAGAAGGTGGCCGACCGCCACGGACTGGTGTGCCTGCTCCATGAGAAGCCCTTTGCGGGCGTCAACGGCTCCGGCAAGCACGACAACTGGTCCCTCTCCACCGACACGGGCAAAAATCTGTTCAAGCCCGGCTCCACCCCCCCGGCAGAACGCCCAGTTCCTGCTGTTTTTGGCGGCCTTCATCAAGGGTGTGGACGACTATCAGGAGTTCCTGCGGGCCACGGTGGCCTTCCCCGGCAACGACCACCGGCTGGGCGCCCAGGAGGCACCGCCCGCCGTGCTCTCCATCTTCCTGGGAGACGAGCTCTCCGCTGTGGTGGACTCCATCATCAACGACACGGACTTCCAGAGCACCGGCAAGCGGACGCTGGAGATTGGCGTGGACGCCCTGCCTGCCATCCGCCAGGACAACACGGATCGGAACCGCACCTCCCCCATGGCCTTTACCGGCAACAAGTTCGAGTTCCGGATGCTGGGCGCATCCCAGTCCATCTCCGGCCCCAATATCGCCCTGAACACCATTATGGCGGAGGAGCTGAAACAGTTCGCGGACGAGCTGGAGGCATCCCGGGACTTCCAGGCGGACCTGCCCAAGCTGATCCGCCGGGTATTCACCGAGCATCAGCGGATCATCTTCAACGGCAACGGCTATGACGAGGCATGGCTGGAGGAGGCCGGGAAGCGTGGCCTCTCCAACCTGACCTCCACCGCTGACGCTCTGCCCATGTACACCGCTCCCAAAAACGTGGATCTGTTTGTCAAGCACGGCATCTACACCAAGGAGGAAATCGAGGCCCGGGCGGAGATCCACATTGAGAACTACACCACGGTCCTGACCATTGAGGCCAAGACTATGGCGGACATGATCCGCCACCAGATCCTGCCTGCGGTGTCCGACTACGCCGACCAGCTGTGCCAGCGGGCCTATCACAAGGACGCCATGGGTGTGCCCCACCAGTATGAGACTTCCACAGCCATGCAGATCGGCACCCTGACGGACGCCCTGCAGGCGGACTGCGCCAAGCTGGAGGCGGATCTGGCCGCTATCCCCGTGGGCTCTATCAAGGCCATGAACTACTGCCATGAGGTGCTGATCCCCGACATGGCAGAGGCCCGGAAGGCCGCCGACCAGTTGGAGACGCTGACTGCCTCCAAGTCCTGGCCTTTCCCGGTATACAGCGACCTGCTGTTCTACGTATAAAGTGCGCAAGAGGGCCCCGGCCATCGGCCGGGGCCCTCTTGGATTCATTTGTTACACCAGCACGTCGAAGAACAGCGCCAAAATAGTGGTGGCGAGGCCGCAGAGGCCGATGGCAAGGCCGCTCATGGCCCCCTCCGTCTCCCCCAGCTCCAGGGCGCGGGCGGTGCCCATGGCGTGGCTGCAGGCGCCGATGGCCAGCCCTGCCGCCACCGGATCCTTCACCCGGAAGAGGCGTGCCAGCGCGGGGGCGCACAGGTTGCCCAGGATGCCGGTGAAGATCACCGCCGCCACGGTGATGGAGACAATGCCGCCCTGCCCCTCCGCAATGGCGGTGGCGATGGGTGTGGTGACGGACTTGGGCAGGAGGGAGACGGTCAGTGTCCGGTCCAGGCCGAACAGGCGGCACAGGCCCCAGATGCTGAGGACCGAAGTCACCGCCCCGGCCGCGCATCCCGCCAGGATGGGCAGCAGGTTCTTTTTCAGCAGGTCGATCTGGGCGTAGATGGTTACTGCCAGGCAGACCGTGGCCGGCCCCAGAAAGAGGTTGATGAGGCTGCCGCCGGCGTTGTACGCTGCATAGGGAATGTCAAACACCGCCAGCACCGCGATAATCATCATCACCGCCAGCACCAGGCCGTTGCAGATCACAAGCCCGGTCCGCTTCTGGATTTTGCAGCCTGCCCAGTAAGCCAGGATCGTCAGCGTCACCCCGAAAAAGGGGGACTCCCACAGCGCGCTCATCTCCGCTTCCCCCTCTCCAGCAGGCGGCAGGTGAGCCGCACCGCTCCCACTGTAGCGGCAAAGGTGGCAATCAGCGAGACCGCGCAGACGACCACCAGGGCAAGCAGGTTCTCCCGTAACACATCTGCATAGTTGATGATGCTGACACTGGCCGGGATGAAGAAGAAGGGGAGATTCCCCAGCAGGTAGTCCGACTTCTCCCGGATGTGTTCTGTCTTGATGACGCGTGCCAGCAGCAGAGCCAGAAGCAGCAGCATCCCGATGATGCTGGCAGGCAGGGTGAAGGGCAGCACCCGCTCAATACAGGTGCTGATCCAGCAGATGCCGAAGATGATGCCGATCTGCGTTAGAAGTTTCAAAGTGAACCGCCTCTCCCGGCGGTCCCCCGCCGCGTTACTCTGCGCCGTATTCACACAAGGGCGCGGATTCTTTTCAACTTTTTTATTCTACGGAGACGGCCGGGGAATGTCAAATCCTTCCGGCTCCTTTTTCTGCCGCCGCCGCAAAATTCGGCAAAACAGTACAAGGCCCCGCCGGGAAAGAGCGGGACCTTGTCCAGGTCATCCAAGCATCCACAGGAGGCCGGGGGACTCAGAGGGGCACTTGCCGCTCCAGCTCCCGGCGGAAGTCCGGGTGGGCGATGGCAATCAGCGCCCGGGCCCGCTCCACGGTGCTCTTGTATTTCAGATCCGCCACGCCGAACTCCGTCACCACATACTGGACGCAGGTGCGGGGGGTGGTCACCACGCTGCCGGGGGCCAGCTGCGGCACGATTTTGGAGTGGAGGACCCCCGCCTTGTCCCGGTAGCTGGACCGGAGGGCCAGGATACTCTTTCCGCCCTTGGACCACTGGGAGCCTACCACCCACTCCAGCTGTCCGCCGGTGCCGGAGTACTGCCGGGGGCCGATACTCTCGGCATTCACCTGGCCGGTGAGGTCGATCTCCATGGCGTTGTTGATGGAGACCACATGGTCGTTCCGGGCGATGTTCCGGGCATCGTTCACCCAGTCGATCTCCTTCTGGCAGAAGGCGGGATTCTCATGGGCGAAGGCCCACAGCTCCGGCCCGCCCACCATGTTGGCGTATACGCTCCGCCCCGGGCAGGTCTGTTTGCGGCTGTTGTTCACCACGCCCCGGCGCATCAGCTCCATGACGCCGGTGCTCAGGATCTCTGTGTGGACGCCCAGATCCCGCTTTCCCGCATGGGCCAGACACTCGCCCACAGTATTGGCCAGCCCTCCCAGCCCCAGCTGGATGCAGGCGCCGTCTGGCACTAGATCCGCGATGTAGCCCGCGATGCGGCTGTCCGTCTCGTTTCCCGCTGCGATGGGCGTCTCTACCAGAGGACGGCTGGATTCGATGATCCCGTCCACCTCTGATACATGGATGCGGGTGTGGGCCTCCCCATCACTGGGGATATTGGGCATCCGGGGGTTCACCTCCGCCAGCACCAGCTCGCACTGCTCCAGCACCTTCCGGCTCAGGGCCGTGCCCCACAGGGAGCGGCTCATCCACCCGTTCTCATCCGGGAGCGAGCAGGTCAGCGCCGCCACCCGGGGGCGCCGGGCCAGGAGCCACGCGGGCGTCTGACTCAGGTTGGAGGGGGCGTAATGGACGTTGCCCATGGGCTCCAGGCCCCGCTCCACGCCGTAAAAGTTGGAGTCATAAGTCACCTGTCCGGCCAGCTCCGGCGTCAGCAGCCGGGTCCCGGCGGGGATGAAGTGCCCGTAGATGGCGATATGGCCGCCGGTCTCCAGCAGGCGCTCCGCCAGCGCCCCGTCCAGCTCCCAGGGCCAGTTGGACATGGCGGCGAAGGCCGCCGTGTCCCCGTCCCGGATCAGCTCCGCCGCCTCCCGGGCGGTCATCTGCAGGGCCTGATACTGGGTCTGCCAGTTGCCCGCTCCCGCGCAGCGTCCCCGGCGGATGGGTGTCAGTTCTGTCATCGTCATTCTCCTTTGCCGCGCCCCTCTGCGGGGCGGTGTCTCCGGCGGTTTGTACAGCCCGCCGTGGGGGCCGCGGCCGCCGGTTCCCTTTCCCGTCTATTGTACCGCACATTCCGCTTCCGCACAATCCTCTTTTCCGCGGACGAGTTAATAGAAATTTTGTTTTTTTCTGCTTGCGCCCGGCCGCTTCGCCGTGCTATACTGGCGTTGTTCTTGATTTTTTCCATGGAGGTGCATCTTGCAGAAACGCAGTCACAAACTGCTGGCCGCCACCCTGCTGGAGAATACCCAGGGATTTCAGGCCAGACGATTCGAGCTCGCCTTCCTGTTCGGCTCCTTTCAGCCGGACTGCAACCCCCTGACCTATTTGAAGGGCTCCCTGCGGGCCTATAAGTTCCGGGGGCATAACTACTCCAACTCCCAGCACTACATCTACTCCCGCATCTCCCGGCTCCAGCGCCGCCAGCGCTGGACCATCTGGCAGTATTACACCCTGGGCAAACTGACCCACTATCTGGCGGATGCGTTCACCTATCCCCATAACGAGAATTATCCCGACAGTATGCTCTGCCACCACCAGTATGAGACGGACCTGCGGGCCTATCTGGAGGAGTATCTGGCCACCCGCGCCCTTCGTCGGGAGAAGTTCCGTCAGGACGTGGCGGACGCCCTTCAGGAGCTGCACCGGCAGTACATGGCCGGCGTGGCCGATATGCGCAAGGATGTGCAGTTCATCCTGAAGGCCACCTCCCTGCTGATGGCCGGCTGCCTGCCTGCCAGCGCCGCAGCGGCTGTCTGAACCCTGTTTTGGGAAAAGCGCACAGCAGTGGTCTCCCTTTCGGCGCATTCTTTGGAATCATTGTCAATTTCCATTTGCTTTTTCTGGTGTTATCCTGAAACTATCAAAGGACTCGGAAAGGAACCCAGTCATGACCAACATCACCCGTTCTGCCGAATACCGTTACTTTAGCTTTACCTATTTTTATGGTAAGGCTTATTTCGGTTTGGCTGAAAATGTGTGTGATCGTGTCTGACGCCAGGAAAAGGCTATCAGTGCATGACGACCCGCAGCCGAACCGGCTGCGGGTCTTTTTTGTACCAGCCCCATCATTTTTTAGGAGGAATACAGTATGATCGTCGTTCTGAAACAAAACCCCAACCGGGACCAGCTGGAGAGCCTGATCGCCTGGCTCCAGGAAAAGGGGATCATCATCCACACCAGCATCGGCGAGGCCCACACCATCTTAGGACTGGTGGGTGATACCAGCCAGCTGGACATCGACCTGATTGCCGCCCTGGACATCGTGGAGGATGTGAAACGGGTCCAGGAGCCCTACAAGAATGCCAACCGGAAGTTCCACCCGGAGGACACGGTGGTGCAGGTGGGCAACACCCAGATCGGCGGCGGCAATCTGACCCTGATGGCGGGCCCCTGCTCTGTGGAGAGCGAGGAGCAGGTGGTGGCCATTGCCAAAGCGGTGAAGGCCAGCGGCGCCACCATGCTGCGGGGGGGCGCCTTCAAGCCCCGGACCTCCCCCTACTCCTTCCAGGGCCTGGGGGCCACGGGTTTGGAGTACCTGAAGGTGGCCCGGCAGGAGACCGGCCTCCCCATCGTGACGGAGCTGATGGACCTGAGCCAGCTGCCCCTCTTCAAGGATGTGGACGTGATCCAGATCGGCGCCCGGAACATGCAGAACTTCGACCTACTCAAGGCCGTGGGCCATCAGGACAAGCCCGTCATGATCAAACGGGGCATGTCCGCCACCTACGAGGAGTGGCTGATGAGCGCCGAGTACGTCATGGCCGGCGGCAATGAGAATGTGATCCTCTGCGAGCGAGGTATCCGCACCTTTGAGAGCTACACCCGCAACACCCTGGATCTGGCCTGCATCCCCGTGCTGCGGAAGCTGACCCACCTGCCCATCATCATCGATCCCAGCCATGCCACCGGCAAGAGCTGGCTGGTAGATCCCCTGGCCATGGGCGCCGTGGCCACCGGTGCCGACGGATTGCTGATCGAGGTCCACAACGACCCGGCCCATGCCCTGTGCGATGGCCCCCAGTCCCTGAAGCCGGAGGTGTTCGACGGCCTGGCGAAGAAGCTGCTGAAGCTCCATGACTTTATGAAGACGGTGGAGGAGTAAGACATGAATGTTGCCATCGTCGGCCTGGGCCTCATCGGCGGGTCCATGGCCAAGAGCATCAAGAACCGCACCAGCCACACCGTCTGGGGCATAGACCTGAACGCGGAGACCATGACCATGGCCCGGATGTGCGGCGCCATCGACGCCCCCCTGACGGAGGAGAACCTGCCCCAGGCGGATCTGATCCTGGTGGCGATCCGGCCCGGCGCCGCCATCGAGTGGGTCCGGCAGCACGCGCCGCAGATCGCCAAGTCCGCCATTCTGGTGGACCTGTGCGGCGTGAAGCGGACCGTGGTGGCGGCCATCGCCCCCATCGCAGAGGAACGCGGCTTCTCCTACATCGGCGGCCACCCCATGGCCGGTAAGGAGCGGGGCGGCTTCACTGCCTCCGCAGAGGACCTGTACGTGGGAGCATCTATGATCCTGACGCCGGACAAGCGGACGGACATGCGGCTGCTGGAGACGCTGAAGGCCTTCTTTCTGGACCTGGGCTTTGCGGGCCTCACCTTCTCAACGCCGGAGGAGCACGACCGCATCATCGCCTTTACTTCCCAGCTGGCCCATATCGTCTCCAGCGCCTATGTGAAGTCGCCGGAGGCCCAGAAGCGCCGAGGCTTTTCCGCCGGCAGCTTTCAGGATATGACCCGGGTGGCCCGTCTGGATGAGGACATGTGGACCGAGCTGTTTCTGGACGATGAGGACTTCCTCACCGCCGAGCTGGAAGAGCTGATCGGCCACCTGACGGACTACCGCAACGCCTTGCGGGCCAAGGATACTCAGCGGCTGCACGATTTGCTGAAGGAGGGCCGGGAGCTGAAGGCCACCGCCGGCGGCAACTGACCTATTTCCGGCGCCGCTGCGCGACATGATTCTATAAAAGGAGTTTTTCGATGTTTGACTCCATCCGAACCATTCCCGTCCGGGTCCGGCCGCCCTATGATGTGCGCATTGGCAGCGGCCTGCTTGGCCGGTGCGGGGACTATCTGGCCGCGCTGCTGGGACAGCGGAGGATCGCCGTTCTGGCCGACGACACCGTGGCCTCCCTGTACCTGGACACCGTCACCGCCGCTCTGGAGGACGCGGGCTTTGCCGTCTGCTCCCATATCTTCCCCTCCGGGGAGGGGCGCAAGAATCTCTCCACCCTGACAGAGCTGCTGGAGTTCCTGGCGTCGGAGCATCTGACCCGCACGGACTGCGTGGCCGCCCTGGGCGGCGGCGTCACTGGGGACATGGCGGGCTTTGCTGCCGCCGTGTACCTCCGGGGCATCCGGTATGTCCAGCTGCCCACCACCCTGCTGGCGGCGGTGGACTCCTCCGTGGGGGGTAAGACCGCCGTGGACCTGACCGCCGGGAAGAACCTGGCCGGGGCCTTCTGCCAGCCTGCCGCCGTGATCTGCGACACGGACTGCCTGAAGACCCTGCCCCCCGACGTGTTTGCCGACGGGGCCGCCGAGGCCGTCAAGACCGGCGTGCTCTCTGACGAAGCCCTGTTCGCCCTGTTTGAGGACGGCACCCTCACCGCCGACCCCGGCGAGGTCATCGCCCGGTGCGTCGCCTACAAGGCCGGCGTGGTGGAGCGGGACGAGAAGGAGCAGGGGGAGCGGAAGCTTTTGAACCTGGGCCATACTGTGGGCCACGCCATCGAGAAGTGCAGCGGCTATGTTATCCCCCATGGCCACGCCGTGGCGGCGGGGCTGGCCGTCATCGCCCGGGCTGCGGAGGCCCTGGGCTGGACGGAGGAGTCCCTGGCGGCGCGAATCACCGCCTGCCTTTCTAAAAATGGCCTGCCCACCGGGACAGACTACTCTGCTGAAGCCCTGGCGGAGGCAGCCCTTTCCGACAAGAAGCGCGCCGGTGGGGATATTACCCTGGTGGTCCCCCGGAAGATCGGCCATTGCGAGCTGCGGAAGGTGCCGGTGGCGGACCTGCTACCCATCATCCGGGCAGGACTGGAGGCGTAAATGGACCTTCAAATCACCCCGAAAAAACTCTCCGGTGTCGTGACGCCGCCCTCCAGCAAGTCCCAGGCCCACCGATTGCTGATCGCCGCTGCTCTCAGCGGCGGGATCAGCATCATCCACGGCCTGGCGGACTCCCAGGACATCCGGGCCACCCGCCGGTGCCTGTCTGCCATGTGTGCCGGGATGGAGGATCTGCCGGATGGCACCCTCCGGGTCCACGGACTGGGAAACGGCATCGTCATCGCACCTCCCTATGCCCTGCTGGACTGCGGGGAATCGGGCTCTACCCTGCGCTTCCTGATCCCCGTGGGCCTGCTGATACAGGGAGAGGCGTCCTTCACCGGCCGCGGCCGGCTGATGGAGCGCCCGCTGAAGCCCTACGAGGACCTGTTCCGGGAGAAGGGCATCGCCTGGAAGCTGGCGGACAACGTCCTCACCGTAAACGGCGGTCGGGGATACGGTACCCTGGCCCTGGACCCGGGGACATACCGCCTGCCCGGCAACGTATCCAGCCAGTTCTTCACAGGGCTGCTGTTCGTCATGCCCCTGCTGGAGGGAGACTCTACCCTGGTGTCCACCACACCCCTGGAGAGCCGGGACTACCTGGAGATGACCCGGCAGGCTCAGGCCGCTGCCGGTGTCACCAGCCGGTGGCTGGACGAAAACACGCTCTTCGTCCCTGGCGGCCAGACCTACCAGTCCTTTGAGGCCACGGCGGAGGCGGACTGGTCCCAGGCGGGGTTCTGGTACGCCGCCGATTTCCTGGACAGCCGTGTGGACATCCGGGGCCTGAATCCCGACTCTGCGCAGGGGGACAAGGCAGTCAGCGAACTCTATTGGCGGCTGGCCCGGCCCGGGGACACGGAGATTGATGTCTCCGGATGCCCCGACCTGCTGCCGCCTCTGGCGGTGATGGCGGCGGCTCGCTCCGGTACCACCCGGTTCGTGAACGCTGCCCGGCTGCGGATGAAGGAGAGCGACCGGCTTTCCACCACCGCCGCCCTGCTGACCGCCCTGGGCGGACGGGCGGAGGAGGGGCCGGACTTTCTGACAGTCCACGGCGGGACGCTCACCGGCGGCATGGTGGACTGCGCCAACGACCACCGGATCGCCATGGCGGCCGCCATCGCCGCCACCGCCTGTACCGGCCCCGTCACGGTGCTGGGGGCCCAATGCGTGCAGAAGTCCTACCCGGATTTCTGGGAGGTGTACAAGAACCTGGGAGGTGATATCCATGTCCTCTGAATTCGGCAGTCTCCTGAAAATCTCTGTCTTCGGCCAATCCCATGGAAGGGCCATCGGCGTGGTGGTGGATGGCCTGCCCGCCGGGGAGGCCATCGACCTGGAGGAGCTGAACGCCTTCCTGGCCCGGCGGAAGCCGGGGAAGAGCCCCCTTTCCACCGCCCGGAGGGAGGCCGACGCGCCGGTGTTCCTCTCCGGCCTGGAAAACGGCGTCACCTGTGGAGCCCCTCTGTGCGCGGTCATCGAAAATGGAGACCAGCACTCATCGGACTATGACGCCCTGCGGGACAAGCCCCGGCCCGGCCACGCAGACTACACTGCATTTGTCAAGTGGGGCGGGCAGGCGGACATGCGGGGCGGCGGCCACTTCTCCGGCCGGCTGACGGCGCCCCTGTGTATCGCCGGCGGCATCGCCAAGCAGATTCTCTCCCGCCGGGGCGTATACGTAGGGGCCCACCTCCAGTCCGTGGGGACGGTGGCGGATGCATTATTCCCCCTGCGGCCCACGAAGGAGCTGTTTGACGCCGTGGCTGCCAAGCCATTCCCGGTGCTGGACGACCAGGCGGGGGAGCGGATGCAGGCGCTGATTCTGGAGGCCCGGAAAAATCTGGATTCTGTGGGAGGCGTCGTTGAGTGTGCCGCCACGGGCCTTCCCGCCGGACTGGGGGAGCCCATGTTCGGCGGCGTGGAAAACCGGCTGGCCGCCGCCCTCTTCGGCATTCCCGCCGTGAAGGGCGTGGAGTTTGGGGACGGCTTCGCCGCCGCCCGGTCCCGGGGGTCCGAAAACAACGACCCCTTTGTGATGGAGGACGGCCGGGTGCAGACAGAGACCAACCACGCGGGCGGCATTCTGGGGGGCATCACCAGCGGAATGCCCATCGTCCTGCGGACGGCCATGAAGCCCACACCGTCCATCGCCCAGCCCCAGCGGACGGTCAGCCTGTCCGCCGGAGAGAATGCGGAGCTTGTGATCCACGGGCGGCACGACCCCTGCATTGCCCACCGGGCGGTCCCGGTGGTGGAGGCGGTTACTGCCGCCGTGCTGTTAGATTTATTATTGGAGGGACATCATGGAACTTTCTGAGATTCGCGAGAAGATCGACGCAGTGGACGAGCAGCTGCTGGACCTGTTCCTGCAGCGCATGGACCTGTCCGACGAGGTGGCTGCCTACAAGAATGCGCACCATCTGCCCATTTTGAACAAAGAACGGGAGCGGGCCATCCTGGCCAAGGTGACGGAGAAATCCGGGGAGCGGGAGCGGTATGCCTACCACCTGTTCTCCACCCTGTTCGAGCTGGCCCGGTCCCGGCAGGCAGAGCTGATCTCCGCCCCCACCAAGGTGGCCGCCCAAGTCCGCGCCTCTCTGGAGGCCGGTACCTCGGTCTTTCCCCAGACGGGCCTGGTGGCCTGTCAGGGCGTGGAGGGGGCCAACTCCCAGGTGGCCTGTGACCGGCTGCTGCCCCGGGGCAACATCGTGTATGTGAAGACCTTCCAGGCTGTGGTGTCCGCTGTGGAGTCCGGCCTGTGCAGGTTCGGTGTGCTGCCCATTGAGAACAGCTCCAACGGCTCCGTCCGGGCGGTGTACGAGCTGCTGCAGGACCACAACCTCTCCATCGTCCGGTCCACCCGGCTGTGCATCCGGCACGAGTTGCTGACGCTGCCCGGCGTGAAGATGGAGGACATCACGGAGATCTACTCCCACGAGCAGGCCATCGGCCAGTGCAGCAAGTTCCTGAACAGCCTCAACGGCGTCCGTGTCATCCCCTGCGACAACACCGCCATGGCCGCCAAGATGGTGGCGGAGAAGGGCGACCGCCACGCCGCCGCCATTTCCTCCCACCCCTGCGCGGCGTTGTACGGCCTGACCTGCCTCAACGACAGCATCCAGGACAGCGACAACAACTACACCCGGTTCATCTGCATCACCAAGGATCCGGTGATCTATGCCGGCGCCAACCGGATCAGCCTGATTATCGCCTTTGACAACCGGCCCGGCGCCCTGTATGAAATCCTCTCCAAGCTGGCGGCACTGGACATCAACATGACGAAGCTGGAGTCCTGCCCCGTGGCGGGAAGTGACTTTGAGTTTGTTTTCTTCCTGGAGTTGGACGCCTCCGTCCAGGATCCCAGCGTCCTGGCCATGCTGGAGGAGATGGAGCGCAGCTGTGCCGAGTTTCAGTTCTTGGGCAACTACGCGGAAGTCTGAGCCATGGATGAGCGGATTTACGGCCTGCTGGGCCGGAAGCTGGGCCACAGCTGGTCCGTCCCCATCCATGCCGCCCTGGGCAACGGCGCCTACCGCCTTCTCGAGCTGGAGCCGGATGGACTGGCTCCCTTTCTTCACCGGAAGGACATCGGCGGCCTGAACGTCACCATCCCCTACAAGCGGGACGTGATGCCCCTGTGCGATGAGATCGACCCGGCGGCGGAGGCCATCGGCAGCGTCAACACCATCGTCCGGTGCGCAGACGGCAAGCTGGTGGGCTATAATACGGACATCGACGGGTTCCTCTATATGGCCTGCCGGGCGGGTATCTCCCTGTCAGGGAAAAAAGTCGTGATTTTGGGCAGCGGCGGGGCGTCTCTGACGGCCCAGACCGCCGTCCGGCAGGGGGGCGCGGCGGAGGTTGTGGTGGTATCCCGTTTCGGTCCGGACAACTATGACAACCTCTCTCGCCACGCTGACGCGGAGATCCTGGTGAACGCCACTCCGGTGGGCATGTACCCCGGCAACGGCCAGTCTCCCGTGGACCTGTCCGTATTTCCCGTCTGTCAGGGGGTGCTGGACGTCATCTACAATCCCCGGCGCACGGCCCTGCTGCTGCAGGCGGAGGCGCGGAGCATCCCCTGCTCTGACGGACTGCCCATGCTGGTGGCCCAGGCGGTGGCGGCAGAGGAGCGGTTCTTCAACAGGTCCATTCCCGCCGGTGAGAATGAGCGGATTTTGGTTCAGCTCCGGCGGGAGATGACCAACCTCATCCTGATCGGCATGCCCGGCAGTGGCAAGACCACGGTGGGGGAGGCGCTCTCCCGCCTCACCGGCCGGGAGGCCGTGGATCTGGACCAGATGATCGAAACCACCGCCGGCTGTTCCATCCCGGAGATCTTCCAGCGTGAAGGCGAGTCCGGCTTCCGGGCCCGGGAGCGGGCCGCCGCGGAGGAGGCTGGGAAGCGCACAGGCGTCATCCTCCTCACCGGCGGCGGTATCATCAAGACGGCGGAAAACTACGCGGCCCTCCATCAGAACGGCCGCATCTATCAGCTGGTGCGGGATCTCAGCCTGCTGCCCACCGAGGGCCGGCCCCTGTCCCAGGGGGCGGATCTGGCCGCCATGTGGCGGGAGCGGGCGCCCCTGTACGCCCGATTCCGGGACGTGGAGATTGACAACAGCGGCACGGTGGAGGACACCGCCGCCGCCATCTGGAGGGATTTTTGTGCACATTCTGGTAGTTAACGGCCCCAACATGAACATGCTGGGAATCCGCCAGCCGGAGATCTACGGCCATGAGACCTATGAGGACCTGAAGGCGCTGATCCGGGCGGAGGCGGACCGGCTGGGCGCGTCCGTCTCCTTCTTCCAGTCCAACCACGAGGGGGCCCTGGTGGACGCCATCCAGCAGGCATACTTCGACCATGTGGACGGCATCATCATCAACCCGGCAGCCTACACCCACACCAGTGTGGCCCTGCTGGATGCCGTGAAGGCGGTGGGGATCCCCACGGTGGAGGTCCACGTCTCCGACCCGGACAGCCGGGAGGAGTTCCGCCGTGTCTCCTACATCCGGGCCGCCTGCGCGGCCACCATCCGGGGCTATGGGCTCCAGGGATATGTGGAGGCCCTGCGGTTTCTCTGCGGCGCGGACGCTTGACAAACGGCGGTCTCTGACGGATAATATGCCCATACCCCATTGGGTATCCGGGAGGTGTCGGCATGAGACAATGTATGGATGCGGACAACCTGCACCGGCGGCTGAAGAAGATCATCGGCCAGGTGCAGGCCATTGACCGCATGGTAGACGAGGACGTGCCCTGTGAGGATGTGCTGTCCCAGATCAACGCCGCCAAGTCCGCCCTCCACAAGTGCGGGCAGGTGGTGCTGGAGGGGCACATCCAGCACTGTGTCCGGGACGGCATCCAGCACGGGGATGCGGACAAGACCATCGAGAGCTTCACCAAGGCGGTGGAGCGGTTCTCCAACATGGGTTGAAGGCAAGGGGATCGGCTGAAAAGCCGATCCCCTTTGTATATGTTACAGGATTTTCTCCAGAGCGTAATTGGTCAATACCTGTCCGCGGCAGGGCACCTGCTGTTCCCGCTCTATCGCATAGCCCCGGCCGAGGAAGAAGGGCAGGGCGGTCTTGGAGGCGTGGACAGTGACGGCGTCCACCCCCAATTCCCGGCAGTGGGCCTCCAGCGCGTCACACAGGGCTGCGGCGATGCCCTGTCCCTGGCAGTCCCACCGGACGAACAGGTGGTCCAGATAACCGGTATCCTCCACATTGCCGTAGCCCACAATCCGCCCGCCCGCCTCTGCTACCAGGGTGTACAGCCGCTGAAACCAGCTGTCCCGTGTCAGCAGATCCGCCTCTCCGGCGGCCCAGGCTTCCACCTGGGACAGGGTGTAGTCCCGGCAGTTCACCTGCCGAACCGTCTCACCGAACAGGCGGGCCAGAATGGGCAGGTCTTCTGTCCGGTAGCGCCGCAGTCGCATTTCGGTTCTCTCCTTCCTGTTTTGTGGTCATTTTACAGGAAGAATCTGTATGCCGCAAGGTATTTTGCCTGAAACCGGCGGCACTTTTTCTTGACAGGCATACCCCTATGGGTATAATATACATATACCCCCATAGGTATAAAGAGAGGATGTGAGCCATTTGATCCATACTCTGGAGCGATTTCTGGAGTGGGGCGGCGTGAAGAAGGCCGTGACCTGCCTGGTCTTCTCCGGCATCGCCCTGCTTGTCAGCATCTTCGACCTGCTGCCGCAGCTGCCCTTTGACGCCGCCTGGGCAGCTGTCGTCCTCTGCGGTATCCCCATCATCTTGGAGGCAGTCATCGGCCTGGTGACAGCCTTTGACATCAAGGCGGACGTGCTGGTGTCCATCGCCTTGATTGCCTCCCTCATCATTGGGGAGGACTTCGCCGCCGGCGAGGTGGCCTTCATCATGCAGCTGGGCGCCCTGCTGGAGGATCTCACGGTGGCCCGGGCGCGGGCCGGCATCGAGAAGCTGGTGCATCTGACGCCCCAGACCGCCCGCCGCCTCACCGGCGGCCGGGAGGAGGCCATTCCCGCCGAGCAGGTGGCTGTGGGCGACGTGCTCCGGGTGCTGCCGGGCGAGACCGTGCCAGTGGACGGAGAGATTCTCACCGGACAGACCTCCATCAACCAGGCGGTGATGACCGGCGAGTCCCTGCCTGTGGACAAGGGGCCCGGAGACGAGGTTTCCAGCGGCACGGTGAACCAGTTCGGCGCCTTCGAGATGCGGGCGACGAAGGTGGGGGAGGACAGTTCTATCCAGCGGATGATCCGGCTGGTCCAGTCCGCCGATGCCGGCAAGGCCAGGATCGTGGGGCTGGCAGACCGCTGGGCCACCTGGATCGTAGTGGCGGCCCTGACCGCCGCCGCCTTGACGGGCCTCATCACCCGGGATCCCATCCGAGCGGTGACCATTCTGGTGGTATTCTGCCCCTGTGCCCTGGTGCTGGCCACTCCCACTGCCATCATGGCCGCCATCGGCAACGCCACCAGGCACAGCTTTCTGGTGCGGGAGGGAGACGCTCTGGAACGGCTGGCCTCCGTCTCCCAGGTGACCTTTGACAAAACAGGCACTCTGACCCTCGGCACCCCCCAGGTGAAGCTGGTGGAGAGCCTGCTGCCGGACGTATCCCGGGACGCGCTCTACGCCTGGACTGCGGGGGCGGAGCTCCGGTCCGAGCACCCGTTGGGCCGTGCCGTTGTTCAGGGCTGGCGAGCCGAGACCGTCGCGGCGCCGCCGGAGACAGCGGACTTCCAGATGCTCCCCGGCCGGGGTGTTTCTGCCACTGTGGCGGGTCATCACCTCGTCGCCGGTAACCGGGAGCTGCTGACAGAGGAACATGTCCCCTGGGAATCCTTGTCCCAGGCTGCCGTCCCTGCCCTGGAGCAGGGCTGCACCGTCATCTATGTGGCGGTAGACGGCCGCCCGGCGGGCTTTCTGGCCCTGGCAGACACCCTGCGGCCAGACGCCGCCGGGACCATCCGGGATGTCCGGGCCACCGGCGTGACCCCGGTGCTGCTCACCGGCGACCACGAGAGGGCCGCCCGGCATATTGCCGGAGAGCTGGGCATCGGCACCTTCCAGGCGGAGTGCCTGCCGGAGGATAAGCTAACCTGGATCGACCGCAGCCAGCAGAGCGGCCATCTGGTCTGCATGGTGGGGGACGGCATCAACGACGCTCCAGCCCTGAAGCGGGCCCATGTGGGCATTGCCATGGGCGGCGTGGGCAGCGACATCGCTGTGGACGCCGCGGACATCGCCCTGGTAAACGACGACATCCGGGAGCTGCCCCATCTGCTGGCACTCTCCAAGCGGATGATGCGCACCATCAAGAGCAATCTGGCCTTCTCCATGACCTTGAACTTCATCGCCATCGCCCTGGCTATCACCGGTATCCTGAACCCGGTGGTGGGCGCCCTGGTCCACAACGCCGGGTCCGTGCTGGTGATTGTCAACTCCTCTCTGCTGCTGAAGTGGCGGAAGCGCCCGTGACAGCGGCAGGCCATGGGACAGAAGATTCTGCGCCCTCCTACAGCAAAAAGCCCCCCGGCCTCTGCCGGGGGGCTTTTTAAGTCCTGGCTTCTCACCCCTTCAGGGTGTTCAGCAGGTGCCGGATGTGAATGCTCATGGCGTGGCGGGCGCCAGCCTCGTCCCGCTGCATCAGAAAGTCCAGAATCATGTAGTTGTCCGCGATGGCGATGCTCTGCATGTGCGCCCGATTTACGGAGACCTGCAGGATCTCGTTCACCGCGCCGTTGATGATCGGGTACAGCCGCCGCATATATTCGTTGTGGGAGGCCTTGATGATGGCCATGTGGAACTCCTGGTCCGCCAGGGGCCAGTCTCCGCCCGCCTTTGCGATGCGCTCCATCCGCTCCGCTTTCTGGCGGATCTGCGCCAGTTCCTCGTCTGTGGCACGCTGACAGGCCAGCGCCACGGTGGCGGGCTCAAAGATCAGCCGCATTTCAAACAGGTCCCTGGCCCGGACCCGGGACCGCAGGTTGGACAGCGCCGTCAGATCCACCGCGCTGGCGGGCAGATCCTCCGTGACAAACGTGCCCTTGCCCCGGCGGATCTCCAACACGCCCTGGGCCACCAGAAAGGAGATGGCCTCCCGGAGCGTGGTGCGGCTGACGTGCAGCGCCTCACTGAGTTCGTTTTCATTCGGGAGCTTGCTCCCCGGCGTGAACTGCCGTTCGTCCATGATTAGCTCGCACAGCCGGTCGGCCGTCCGCTCCGACAATTTGACTTTCCGTCCCTCACCCATGCGCATCCCTCCATCATCCGTGGTGAGGTCAGGCATTTCTCCACTGGATTTTCCGGCCAGTACGGAAATGTCCTTGACATCATATCTCTTTTAGAGTACAATGACATCATACAACAAATGAAAAAATAATACAACTATTTTGTGAAAAAATGAGGTGAACCGCTTGTGACGGCCAAGGACATGTTTTCCCACCGCGTCTCGATCCTCACCGGCCACTACGGCACCGGAAAGACGGAGGTCTCCGTCAATCTGGCCCTGGCGCTGGCCGCTGAGGGGGAACAGGTAATGCTGGCGGATCTGGATATCGTCAACCCCTATTTCCGCTCTCGGGAGCGGCGGCCCCTCCTGGAAAAAGCCGGTGTGCGGGTGATTTCCTCCTCCCAGGCCTGTTCGGACGCGGATGTCCCCGCCCTGCCGGCGGAGCTGCTGACCATTCTGGAGAACCGGGAGATCCGGGGCATCCTGGATATCGGCGGCGATCCGGTGGGCGCCCGGGTGCTGGCCCGGTTTCAGCCCAAGATCGTACAGGAGGATTACCAGCTGATTTTCGTCCTCAACGCCAACCGGCCGGAGGTGCGGGATGCGGAGAGCGCCGCCGCCTACCTCCGCTCCATTGAGGCCGTCACCGGCCTCACCTGCTCGGGCCTGGTGAACAACACCCATCTGTGCGGCGAGACCACGCCGGCCGAAATCCGCAAGGGCGCCGCCCTGGCACAAGAGGTTTCCCGGCAGACCGGAATCCCGATCCTCTGCCACACGGCGGAGCGGCGGTTCTTAGAATCCCTGTCAGACCTGGGGGGAACCCGTGTTCCCCATTGCCATCAATATGAAAAAGCCGTGGGAGCGCTGACTCCGCGGCAGGAAAAAAGGAGGCATCCTGCAACCATGACAGCAAAGGTAACCTTCAACTCTGACCGGTGCAAGGGCTGTGAGCTGTGCACCACTGTGTGCCCGAAGCACATCGTCGCCATCGATCAGGCCGTCATCAACCGGAAGGGGTATCACCCCGCCCATGTGACGGACATCAGCCAGTGCATTGCATGCGCCAGCTGCGCGAAGATCTGCCCGGACTCCATCATCACTGTGGAAAAATTCTGAGAAGGAGGTCATCGACCGTGGAAAAAGAACTTTGGAAAGGAAATGAAGCCATCGCCGAGGCCGCCATCCGCGCCGGCTGCGACTGCTTCTTCGGCTATCCCATCACGCCTCAGAGCGAGGTCCCGGAGTATATGTCCGCCCATCTGCCCAAGGCGGGCGGCGTGTTCCTGCAGTCTGAGTCTGAGGTTGCGGCCATCAACATGGTGTACGGCGCCGCCGGCGCCGGCATGCGGGCCATGACCTCTTCCTCCTCCCCCGGCATCAGCCTGAAACAGGAGGGCATTACATACATCGCCGGCGCCGAGCTGCCCTGCGTCATCGTCAACTGCATGCGCGGCGGTCCGGGCCTGGGCACCATTCAGCCCGGCCAGGGCGATTACTATCAGGCCACCCGCGGCGGCGGCAACGGCGATTACCGGACGCTGGTCCTCTCCCCCTCCAATGTGCAGGAGGCGGTGGACTTCGTCCAGGAGGCATTTGACATTGCCGACCAGTACCGCAACCCCGTCATGGTGGTTATGGACGGCCTGATTGGCCAGATGATGGAGCCCATCGAGTGGCGTCCTGTCCCCAAGCGGGACCTGCCCCCCAAGGACTGGGCCACCACCGGCCGTAAGGACCGGGACCACAACAACATCATCAACTCCCTGTACATGGATCCGGAGGAGTGCGACCGTCACAACGACCATCTGGCGGAGAAATACGCCCTGATGGAGAAGAACGAGGTCCGCTGGTCCGAGACGGAGTGCGAGGACGCCGAGATCGTCATCACCGCCTACGGCACCCCTGCCCGGATCGCCCTCACCGCCCTTGAGACGCTGCGCGCCGAGGGGCTGAAGGTGGGCCTGTTCCGTCCCATTACCCTGTGGCCCTTCCCGGAGGAGGCCCTGCGCAAGCTCTCCAAGGCCGACCACGTGAAGGCATTTTTGGATGTGGAGATGAGCTCCACCGGCCAGATGATCGACGATGTCCGTCTGTCCGTGGAGGGCAGAAAGCCCATCCATTACCTGGGCCACGCCGGCGGCGTGATGCCCACCGTGGAAGAGATGGTAGAAGCGGCCAAGAAGGCCTTGAAGGAGGGCAAGTGACATGGCGATCGTATATGAGAAATCCCGGGGCCTGACGGACGTGGAGTTCCACTACTGCCCCGGCTGCCACCACGGCATCATCCACAAGCTGGTGGCAGAGTCGCTGGTGGAGCTGGGTCTGCTGGATGACGCCATCGGCGTGTGCCCCGTGGGCTGCTCCGTCTTCGCGTACAAGTATTTCAACTGCGACATGCAGGAGGCCGCCCACGGCCGGGCGCCTGCCGTAGCTACCGGCATCAAGCGCACCCATCCCCATCAGGCGGTGTTCACCTACCAGGGCGACGGTGACTTGGCCTCCATCGGCGCGGCGGAGATCGTCCACGCCGCCATGCGGGGCGAGAAGTTCACGACCATCTTTGTCAACAATGCCATCTACGGCATGACCGGCGGTCAGATGGCCCCCACCACTCTGATCGGCCAGAAGGCCACTACCTGCCAGGAGGGCCGCACCCGGGAGCAGGCCGGTATGCCCATCCGCATGGCGGAGATGCTCTCCACCCTGGACGGCTGCGCCTATGCCGAGCGGGTCTGCGTCACGGATATCGCCAACATCAACAAGGCCAAGAAGGCCATCAAGAAGGCATTCCAGAAGCAGATGAACGGCGAGGGCTTCACCTTTATCGAGGTGCTGTCCACATGCCCCACCAACTGGGGCATGACGCCGCTGAAGGCCAATCAGTGGCTGAAGGACAACATGGTCCCCTACTATCCTCTGGGTGTCATCAAGGAGACGGCCCCGGAAGGCGCGGAGGTGAAATGAGATGAAAAAAGAGATCGTCATTTCCGGCTTCGGCGGCCAGGGCGGCCTGGCCATCGGCAAGAATCTGGCAGAGGCCGGCATGGCTGAGGGCCTGAACGTTACCTGGGCTCCTTCCTACGGCCCCGAGATGCGTGGCGGCACCGCCAACTGCTCTGTGGTGCTCTCCGACAAGCCCGTGGGATCTCCCGTGTTCGCCCATCCCACCGAGCTCATCGCCCTGAATGAGCCCTCCCTGGTCAAGTTCGAGGAGGGCGTCGTCCCCGGCGGCATGGTATTCGTCAACAGCGACGTGGTGACGGATAAAGTCTCCCGCACGGACCTGACGGCCTACTACATCCCCTGCTCCCAGATCGCCGACGAGGTGGGCAACCCCAAGGTCAGTAACATGGTGATGCTGGGCGCCTATGTGGCCGGCACCAAGGTGCTGAAGGCGGAGACCATCGAGAAGATGATCCAGGAGATGTTCACCGGCGCCAAGGCCAAGTTCGTCCCCCTGAACATCGAGGCGTTCCGCCGCGGCATGGCCTGCGTGCAGTGATTTGTTTCAGAGGGCCGGCGAGTTTGCTCACCGGCCCTCTCTCTTTGGCGGGCCCTGCGCTTTCTGTGCATTTTAACAGTTGACTTTGGCTGTGTATCAGCGTATAAAAGATATCATAGAAGAATATGGCTTTATATTGCGTGGAACGGGACACGCCGCGAAGATCTCTCCCCTCAGAGAGCTGCCGGACGGTGCGAGGCAGCGGGGGCAGCTTTGCTGGCCTCCCCCGGGAGCAGTGGGCGGAACAGAGCTTTCCCAGTACGCCGCACCGGACGCCCTCCGTTATCGGGGCAGACGAGCGGCCGCTGGACCAGCGGCAACGAGAGTGGTACCACGGAAGTTTGACTTTCGCCTCTCCTGTGCAGGGCAGGAGTGCGCGAAAGTCTTTTTGCTATCCCCCAAAACTTCAAACTATTTTTAAGGAGCGATCAATATGCTGGATATTCAAATCACCAAGACCACCAGCCCCAAGGCCAAGCCCGCGGACGAGAGCAAGCTGGGCTTCGGCAAGATTTTCACCGACCACATGTTCGTCATGGACTATGCGCCGGACAAGGGCTGGCATGACGCCCGCATCGTCCCCTATCAGCCCTTCCCCCTGGATCCCGCCTGCGTGATTTTCCACTACGCGCAGGAGATCTTTGAGGGCCTGAAGGCCTACCGGACCGCGGACAACACCATCCAGCTGTTCCGCCCCGACTGTAACGGCCAGCGGATGCAGGACTCCGCCGACCGGATGTGCATTCCCAAGATCCCTGTGGAGGACTTCGTCCAGGCCGTGAAGACCCTGGTGGAAGTGGACAAGGACTGGGTGCCCCATTCTGACGGCGCCTCCCTGTATATCCGTCCCTTTGTATTCGCCACCGATGTGGGCATGGGCGTCCACGCCAGCCGGAACTACACGTTCTGCGTCATCTGCGCTCCCTCCGGCGCCTACTATGCCGAGGGCATCGATCCCGTCCGCATCTACGTGGAGGACGAGTACATCCGCGCCGCGCCCGGCCTGACCGGCTTCACCAAGTGCGGCGGCAACTACGCCGCCTCCATCAAGGCCGGCGAGATGGCCGAGCAGCAGGGCTTCGCCCAGGTGCTGTGGCTGGACGGCGTGGAGAAGAAGTATGTGGAAGAGGTCGGCTCCATGAACATTATGTTCAAGATCGACGGCAAGATCTACACCGCCCCCTGCACCGGTACAGTGCTGCCCGGCGTCACCCGCCGCTCCATCATCGAACTGCTGAAGGACTGGGGCTATGAGGTCTGCGAGGAGCACGTGGCCATCGCCGACATCATGAAGGCCGGCCACGACGGCAAGCTGGAGGAGGTCTTCGGCACCGGCACCGCCGCCGTCGTCTCCCCCGTCAAGGAACTGGACTGGAAGGGCGACAAGGTCTTCATCAGCGGCGGCAAGATCGGCGAGCTGACGCAGAAGCTGTACGACACCCTCACCGGCATCCAGTGGGGCAAGCTGCCCGACACCAAGGGCTGGATCGTCCCCCGTGTGCAAGGGCTGAGTTCCCATCGTCAAAAAGAGCGGAGCCGAAAGGCTCCGCTCTTTTCCTGCGTCCCGCTCAGGGCTGCTCCGCTTCATAACGCTTTAAAATGGCGGCCAGAGCCTCAGCCGGGATGTCTCCCACGGGGCGGATCGGCTCCGGATTTTGATCGTAGGGGGCGATGGGCTTTTCAAACCAGGCCACATCCCGCCAGGCGCCGCACTTGTACCCAGTGCTGCGGTAGGTGCCCAGCCGCCGGAAGCCCAGGGCTTGGTGGAGCCCCTCACTCTTTTCATTGGGCACGGTGACGCAGCCGTAGACCGTGCGGATGCCCTGCAGCCGCAGAATGTCTATCAGGGCGCCGTACAGCCGCCTTCCCAGCCCCCGGGAGGTGCATGAGCGGTCCAGATAGACGGACAGCTCCGCATTCCACTGATAGGCGGCCCGCTCCGCCTGGCGGTGGGCGTAGGCATAGCCCACGATCCGCCCCTTCTCCAGGCATACGAGATAGGGATACTCCCGGCCGACGGCGGCGATGCGTCCGGCAAATTCCGCTTCTGAGGGCAGCGCACACTCAAAGGTGATGGGAGTGTCCAGGTATTCTCCGTAGATCTTCAGCAGGGCGGCGCTGTCTGCTGGCGCGGCAAAGCGGAACGCCGGCGCTCCCGGGGCTTCTCTTTCAGCCATCTCCGCCGCCCCTTACGTCCTGGCATGAATCTGGGCGCCGCACTTGGGGCAGGTGATGACGATTTTCCCCTTGCCCACCGGCACCCGGCAGATGGTTTTACAGTTCTTGCAGGTGAAGTATTTGTGGGCCTTGTCCGCATGGCGGGCCTTGGCATTTTGGCGGCTGCTCTTCATCCGCCACATCCAGTTCACCCACCGCTGGTTTTCGCTCCGGCGCTTGGTGAGATTCCGGGAGAAGATGCGGAACAGGGCGAAGGCCCAAGCGGCGATGGACACCAGATACAGCGCATTCCCCAGCCACAGATGATGGGGGGCCACAAACATGGAGACGAGGTCCAGAACCAGACTTCCCACCACAATGGCCAGGCTCAACTGGTCCACGCCGTTGCGTCCGTACATGAGCCGGGCCAGTGCGTTCCCGATTTTTTGAAAGACTCCCATAGATAAGGACTCCTTTTCCGGCGGCTCCTGCCGCAGGGTGTGATTCTGTCATTATTTTACACGCAAACCCACCGCCGCACAACCGTTTGCGGGCGGAATTTACAAATTGGTCATTTATTTGTTTTGTTCAAAGTGCTATACTGATTTCTGTTGAGAAAAAACACCAAAGGAAGTGCAATATCATGGCAAAACGGCAATTCAAGGCGGAGTCCAAGCGGCTGCTGGACCTGATGGTCAACTCCATCTACACCCACAAGGAGATCTTTCTCCGGGAGATCATCTCCAATGCCAGCGACGCCTGTGACAAGCTGTGCTACCAGGCCCTGACGGATGACGCCGTGGGCATGAGCCGCAAGGACTTCAAGATCGAGATCAAGGTGGACAAGGAACACCGGACCCTGACCGTCTCCGACAACGGCATCGGCATGGACAAGGAGGACCTGGAGAACAACCTGGGCGTCATCGCCTCCTCCGGCTCCTACAAGTTCAAGCAGGAGGTGGGGGACGACGCCAAGGACACCGACGTCATCGGCCAGTTCGGCGTGGGCTTCTACTCCGCCTTTATGGTGGCGGACCACATCACCGTGGTGACGAGGAAGTACGGCGCCGACGCCGCCTGGATGTGGCAGTCCTCCGGCGCCGACGGCTACACCATCACCGAATGCGAGCGGGATGCCGTGGGCACGGACATCATCATGCACATCAAGGCGGACACCGATGATGAGAAGTACAGTGAGTTCCTGGAGTCCTGGCGGCTCCAAGAGCTGGTGCGGAAGTATTCCGACTACATCCGCTTCCCCATCCGAATGGAGGTCTCCAAGACCCGCCGGAAGGAGGGTAGCCCCGACGACAAGCCGGAGTACGAGACGTATCAGGAAGAGGAGACGCTGAACTCCATGGTGCCCATCTGGCAGCGGCGCAAGTCCAGCGTGAAGCCGGAGGAGTACAACAAGTTCTATCGGGACAAGTTCCACGACTACGCCGACCCCCAAAAGGTCATCGCCGTGTCCGCCGAGGGCGCCGTCACCTACAAGGCGCTGCTGTTCATCCCCGGCGCCACCCCCTTTGACTACTACACCAAGGAGTATGAGAAAGGGCTGCAGCTGTACTCCAATGGCGTCCTCATCATGGACAAGTGCGCCGACCTGCTGCCGGAGCACTTCCGCTTCGTCCGGGGGGGTGGTGGACTCTCCCGACCTGTCCCTGAACATCTCCCGGGAGCTGCTCCAGCATGACCGGCAGCTGAAGGTCATCGCGGCCAACCTGGAGAAGAAGATCAAGAGCGAGCTTGGTAAGCTGCTGAAGGACGACCGGGAGGGCTACGAGAAATTTTGGAAGAACTTTGGCCGGCAGATCAAATACGGCGTCGTCAGCGAATACGGCGCCCACAAGGACCTGCTGCAGGATCTGCTGCTGTTCTACTCCTCCACGGAAAAGAAGCCCGTCACCCTGGCGGAGTATGTCTCCCGGATGAAGGAGGAGCAGAAGTTCATCTACTACGCGGCCGGCGAGAGCTTGGAGAAGATCGACAAACTGCCCCAGACCGAGGGCCTGCGGGAGTCCGGCACGGAGATCCTCTACTTCACGGAGGAGGTGGACGAGTTCTGCGCCCAGATCCTTCACACCTTCCAGGACAAGGAGTTCCGCTCTGTCCTGGACCAGGAGATCGAGGAGGGTGCCGAGAAGAAGGCCGAGGAGGCCGCAGACGCCCACAAGGCCGTGTTCGACTTCGTCAAGGAGACCCTGGGAGATCAGGTGAAGGAGGTCAAGGCCAGCGCCCGGCTGAAGTCCCATCCCGTGTGCCTGACGGCAGGGGAGGGCCTGAGCTTTGAGATGGAGAAGTATTTCCAGGCGGTCCAGCCGGACAGCGCCATCCGCGCCGAGCGGATCCTGGAGCTGAATGTGGAGCACCCAGCTTTCCAGGCCCTGGAGGCCGCCGTGACGGCAGACCCGGAGAAGGCCAAAAAGTACGCCACGCTGCTGTACGACCAGGCTCTGCTGATCGCAGGTCTGCCCCTGGAGGATCCCTCCGGCTACACTGATCTGGTGTGCGAGCTGATGAAATAAAATACCATGCGCAAAAGCGGTCCCGGGTAAAACCCGGGACCGCTTGTTTGATTTGCTTCAGGACGGATCTCTCTGCCATCCCGGCGTTTTTTCCATCGGGTAGGGGCGGCCGCCCTCGGCCACCCGAGAAGACGGCCGCGTGGATCGGTACCGCCCTCACCGCCGCTCCACCAGCCGCTGGTAGTGCTTGTACAGGGCGGAAAACCGGCCCTGATAGCTGTGGTTCCAGGGCTTGCGCTTGCCGCAGAAGTGGAGGATGGCCGTGTGGTCCATCACCCAGTCCATGTCCCGCTCCCCTTGGCTCAGCAGCAGGTAGCGGTCAAACCGCCGGGCGTCGTAGTTCCACAGGCTGTCGTCCACCCCCAGGATCTGTCCGCCGTACAGGCCGTTGAGCACGTCCTGGTCCGGCAGCAGCAGAATGTCGGCGTGCTCCCGGGCATAGTCGAAGATGTCACCCGGCCGGACCTCCCGCCGCATGGCGGACAGATCCATCACCAGCACCCCGGAGTTGTAGTAGGCCTCCGCCTCATAGTTCTCCAGCCGCAGCCGGTTCACCGGGTCTGTGATGCCCGCCAGCAGCCCGGTGTGGGTGGCGGCGGCCATCAGGTCTCCCTCCAGGTCCGTATCATACAGGGCCCGGACAGGATTGATTACCAGAATGTCCGGGTCCAGATACAGCACCCGGTCCAGAGAACGCGGCAGCAGCTCCGCCGCCAGCAGCCGGTAGTACATGGCCCGGGTCCAGTACCGGGCCACCGGCGCGTCGGCGAACAGGTCCGCCGGCACCTCCAACGGGTGGATGCGCCCCCGACCGGCGCAGAGCTCCTCCAGTGCCGCCCAGTCCTCCGGCATCAGGCCGTCTCCGATGGCGTAAATCTCAAAGGTCTCGCCAGGATCATTCCGCAGCAGAGAGCCCAGCATCACCCGCAGGGGCGGGAGATAGTTGCGGTCCAGTGTCACCAGAATGTTCATGTGGTCAAGCCCTCCGATCCGTTGGTCCGGGCCGTGTCCCGGTAATAGGCCACCAGCAGGTCCACCACCGTCCCGTAGGAGCGGATGCCGTCCTCTTGGCCGTAGCCCTTCAAAATCGTGTCGTACACCTTCTGGCTGGCATCCGCCGCAGCCCCCTCGAAGGATGCCCAGTAGGCGTTGTTAGATGCCAGATCCGCCCGCACCGTGTCCGGAAGGCTGTCCCGGATGGCCTGCCAGGCCGCCGGATCCGCCTGGTACAGGGCGTTGCCCAGGTGGATGTACCCCATCAGCCAGCCGGAGTATTCGTACACCGGATCGCCGCTGGTGGTGGAGGCCAGCACCGCCAGGAAGTTGCACTCCTGCTCCGAGGCGATGCCCCGCTGGTGGGACAGCTCGTGGGCGATGGTGGAGGGAATCAGGCAGGCGGGGGCGTCCACGTTGATGTTGGACTCCCCGGTGAAAGCAAAGTAGACGCCGGTGAAGTTCATGGCGCTCATGACCCTGGAGAAGAACATCCGCTTGGGCGCCCGGTCCTCAAATTCCAGGAAGGGGAACAGGTCCTCCGCGCCCTGGTAGATGTCCGTGCTCCCGGCAAAGATCTCGTTCAGAGACGCATTGAACGTCCCCGCCTCATCCCGGGGCACCTGGTCGGCTGTCTGCGCCAGATTTTCCGCGAACCACGCGGTCACCGCCGTCAGATCCGGGAGCGATACCTCCTCCGCCCGGATGCCGGACCGGTCCTGGAAGGTGTCCGTGTAATAGCACACCCCCCACAGCAGGCAGGTAGCGACGCAGACGCTCAGCCCGGCGCAGACCGCCCCCAGAACCGCGCTGTAAGCCCGGCGCTTCCGCCGCCCTCTGGCCCTGACTACCGCCGTGATGTTCCATACCACATAGGCCAGCACGAGGACGGCCGCCAGGACATACAGCACCTCCATCACAGAGAAGGAGACCCGATAGCACAGGCTGCCCAGAGATCTCCGGATCGGGGCGGATACAAATCGCTCCAGGGCGTTCATCCAGTCCCGGTGCTCCCGGGCGATCCAGAAGGCCGCCAGCAGGACCAGGTCTGCCAGCAGCCAGATGTGCAGTTTTTGGTGGGACTTGAAAAATGTCATGCTCACTCCGCTGCCGCCAGCAGCTGGCGGGTATAGTCGTCTTTCGGGTGGTCGAAGATGTCATCCACTGTTCCCTGCTCCACGATGCGGCCTTCTTTCATCACCAGCACCCGGTCGCAGAGCTGGTACACCACATTCAGGTCGTGGGAGATAAAGAGATAGCTGAGATCCAGCTCCCGCCGCAGCGTCCGCAGCAGGTCCAGGATCTGGGCCTGGATGGTCACGTCCAGGGCGGACACCGGCTCGTCGGCAATGAGGAACCGTGGCCGCTGGATCAGCGCTGCGGCAATGGACACCCGCTGCCGCTGTCCGCCGGAGAGCTCCGCCGGTTTTGCCGCCAGACACTCCTCCGGCAGACCCACCCGGTCCAGCATCTCCCGCACCCGGCGCTTGCGCTCCGGGGCGTCATACTTGCCGTAGACCCGCAGCGGCTCCTCCAGGGTCCACTCCACCGAATAGGCGGGGTTCAGCGCGCTGTACGGGTCCTGAAAGATCATCTGGGGCCGCTTGGTGTAGTGAATCACCTGCCCCTGGTCGGGCTTCACAATGCCCAGGATGGTCCTGGCCAGGGTGGATTTTCCGGTGCCGGACTCGCCCACCAGACCCAGGATTTCCCCATGGCGCACATCAAAGGTCACGTCGCGGAGGACCTCCTGATAGGGGCCGCGGCGGAAGAGCCCGCGGTCCCGGTATCCGCTGGTGACGTGCCGGACGGAGAGCACCAGCTCCTGTTCGCTCATGGCGTCTCCTCCTTCCGGTGCCGGGTGGGAATGGCGGCGATGAGCCGCTGGGTGTATGGGTGCCGGGGATGGCGGAACACCGTCTCGATGTCCCCCTCCTCCACCAGCACGCCCCGCTGCATCACCGCCGTGCGGGTGCAGAGCTTCCGCACCACGTTCAGGTTGTGGGAGATGAACAGCATGGAGATGCCGGACTCCCGGTTCAGCTTTTTCAAAAGCTCCAAAATCTGGGCCTGGATGGTCACGTCCAGGGCGGTGGTGGGCTCATCCAGCAGCAGCAGCTTGGGCCGTGCCACGACGGCCGCGGCGATCATGGCCCGCTGCAGCATCCCGCCGGAGAGCTCGTGGGGATACTTCCGATACACGCCCGCCGGGTCCGGCAGCTCCACTGCTGCCAGGGCCGCCAGGGCCTGGTCCCGCCGCGCCTCCCGGGAGAGGTCTGTGTGGATACGCAGCACCTCCTCCACCTGGGGGCCGATACGCATCAGGGGGTCCATGCAGCTCTGCGGCTCCTGGAACACCACGCCGATCTCCCTCCCCTGGACCTGCCGCAGCAGCGTGCGGTCTGCGTGGAGCAGCTCTGCGCCGTCCAGCAGGATCTCCCCGGAAAAGTCGCACTGCTTTCGGGGCAGCAGTCCCGCCACGCTCATGGCGGTGACAGACTTGCCGGAGCCGGACTCGCCCACCAGCCCCAGGATCTCCCCGTCGTGGATGGTCAGGGACACGCCCGCCACGGCCTCCCGCTGCCGGGTGTGGAATTTCACATGCAGATCTCGGATCTCCAGCATCAGGACACCCCCCCGTTCCGGCGCTGCAGGCCCTCGCCGATGAGACCCACGCCGAAGATCAGCAGCACGATGGCGCCGCCGGAACCCAGGGCATACCAGGGGGGCGCTGGTCAGCATCCCCTGCGCCTCCGAGAGCATGTAGCCCAGGGAGGCGTCCGGCGGCGTGACGCCGATGCCCAGATAGCTCATGGAGGCCTCCGCCAGCACCGCGTTGTTGAAGCCGATGGTGATGGCCGGCAGCAGCACCTGCGTGGTGTTGGGCAGGATCTGCCGCACCAGGATGCGGCCGCTGGAGGCCCCCATCAGCCGGGCGCTCTTCACATAATTCACGTCCCGCAGCGCCGCGAAGGCGGTGCGGGTCACCCGGGCAAAGCTGGGGATAAACACGATCCCCAGGGCGATCACCACGTTGTATTTATTCCCCGGCCCCAGGATGCTGATGAGAACCAGGGCCAGCAGGATGCTGGGAAAGGCGGTCAGCGCGTCATTCAGGCGCATCAGGACCTCGTCCACCACGCCGCCGAAATAGCCCGTGAGGGCGCCCGCTGCCGTGCCGCACACCGCGCCGATGGCCACGGTGCTCAGGGCGATCAGGAAGGTGGTGCCCGCCCCCTGCAGCACCCGGCTGAAGATGTCCCGGCCGAAGCTGTCGGTCCCCAGCCAATGGGCCAGGGAGGGGCCCTCCAGCTTGGGCCCCGCCAGCAGGGCGTCCGGGTCGTAGGGCGTCCACACCAGGCCGACCAGGATCAGCGCCGCCATGAGGCCGGTGACAATCAGCCCGGCCAGCAGGTATCCGTTCATCCGCCGCTTCATGACGCACCTCCCAGCCGCAGGCGGGGGTCGATCCGCTGGTTGACAATGTCTGCCACGGTGCCTGCCAGCACCACCCAGAAGGCCAGGATCACCACGATGGCCTGCACCACGGGGTAGTCCCGGTTGGAGATGGAGGCCACCAGCAGCCGTCCCAGCCCCGGGATGGCAAACACCTGCTCCACCACGATGCCAGCCGCCACGATCTCCGCCATGGTCTGGGCCAGGAAGGTCACCACCGGCACTAGGGCGTTGCGCAGCACATGGCGCCGCAGGACCGCCCCCCGGTCATTGCCCCGGGAGATGGCGGTGCGGACATAGTCCCGCCGCATCTCCCCCTGAATGGTGCTGCGGAGCATCCGCACGGTCATGGCGATCCGGGGGATGGCGATGGCCGCAGCCGCGAAAAACAGATACCGGAACGCCCCGGTCGGGTCCGCACCCAGATCCGGGAATTGGCCGTGGACAAACCAGCGGAGGGTGATGCTGAACAGCCAGGAAATCAGGATGCCGGTGAAAAACGGCGGCACCGCCATGCACAGCTGGTCCAACACCGTCCCCACGGCGTCTCCCACCCTGCTGTGCCCGCGGGAGGCCCACAGCCCCAGGGGAATGGACACCACGGCAATCAGCGCGAAGCTGAGAAGGCTCAGGCACAGGGTAATCCCCACCTTGGGGGCAATCAGCTCCCACACCGGCTGGCTATAACTGTAAGAAATCCCCAGGTCCCCGGTGAAAAAGCCCGCCAGCCACTCCAGATACCGCACCGCGAAGGGGCGGTCCAGCCCCAGCTCCGCCTCCAGCTCCGCCACGCGCTCCGGCGTGGCCTGGGTGCCCAGCATGATCTCCGCCGCACTGCCGTGGATCAATTCAAAGGCCGCAAACGCCAGAAGGGAGACGATGACCATGGTGACCAGCAGCATCAAAATCCGCTTGCATACGTACTTCATGGCATCATCTCCCTTCCGGGGCAGCGGCAGCATACCTGCCGCGCATTGGATTTACTGGGCGTAATGGACCGTGGACAGGTCCATCACATAGATGGGATAGAACTGGTATCCCTCCAGCCCGTTCCGCAGAACCACCAGGTCCGCCAGGTCCTGGATGTAGACATTGGCGGCGTGTTCCGTCAGGTTCCGCTCCATCTGCTTGTAGAGCTCTGTCTGCTCTGCGTCGTCGGCCGTGGCCTGGGCCTGCTGGAACAGGGCGTCATAGTCCGTGTTCTGATAGTTGATAAAGTTGTCGTCCGCCGCAGAGGTGAACCGCTCCAGCAGCGCCCGGGCAGTCATGTTGGAGGCGTCTACGCCTACCACGGTGGACTGGAACTGCCGGTTTCCGTACACCTCGCTGAGCCAGGCACCCCACTCCACAGGCTGAATCTCCGCGGTGATGCCCACGGCCTTCAGCTGCTCCACCAGCACAGTGGCCGTGTCGATGTGGGGCTGATAGTTGGAGGGGACGGTGATGGTCATGGAGAACCCGTCGGGATACCCGGCCTCCGCCAGCAGCTCCCTGGCCCGCTCCGGGTCATAGGGATAATAGTCTGTCAGGTCCTCCACAAAATATTTCTGAAACGCCGGGTACATACTGGAGCCGATGGGGCTGCCGTACCCGTCGAAGGCCACATCGATGATCTGCTGTTTGTCCACGGCGTAGCACAGGGCCTGCCGGACCTTTTCATTGTTGAAAGGCTCCGCGGCGTTGTTCAGATACAGCGCCTGCACCAGATTCATCGTGCCTTCCAGCACCTGGAAGTCATCCCCCAGCTGGGCGGCCTGGGTGCTGGTCAGGTGGGCGAACATGTCGATGGCTCCGCTCTGCAGGCTCATCACCAGGCTGTCCGCGTTCTCAATGATCCGGAAGGTCACCTTGTCCAGCTGGGCCGGGGTGCCCCAGTAGCCGTCAAACTGCTCCAGAACGATGGAGTCCTGGGCTGTCCGGGAGACGAATTTGAAAGGCCCCGTGCCCACCGGGGCGGTGGCCTGGTCCGTATAGTCCTCCGGCAGGATGGCCAGAGTCAGATAGGATAAAAACTCGCTGTCCGGCTGATCCAGGGTAATGGTCAGCGTGGTGTCATCAGCCTGGATGCTGGAAATAGCAGAAAGCGCCGGGATCAGAGGCGTTCCCTCCGAATCGTCGGCGCAGCGTTCGATGGAATATGTGACATCCCGCATCTCTACCGGGTCCCCGTTGTGGAACTGCACACCCTCCCGCAGGGTAAAGGTGTATGTGGTCTGATCCTCAGAGATCTCGTAATGGTCAGCGACCGCGGGCACCAGGTCTCCGTCAGGCGTGGGCTTCACCAGGCCCTCAAATACGTTGAACATGACTTCCTTGGTTCCTGCCGCCACCGCCAGGTGAGGGTCAAGACTCTCGTCCAGGTCCTGCGCGATGCCCACCACGATCTCGTTCGCCTGGGCCCGCGCCTCGGTAGAGCCGTCCGCTGTCTGTCCGTCCTCTGACGCCTGCTCTGTGCTGCCGCCTCCGCAACCGGTGAGTGCGGCGCTCAGGAGGCCCGTCAGAAGAAGGAGCGCCAAAAGCCTCTTCTTCATGGTTCTCTCCTTTGCATCACTGCTCATTTCGAGTCAGTGTTGGGCGGAAACTGTCCGCCCTGACAGAAATGTTCGGCTCTATTCAATTTTAAAAGGAGCCTCACAGGGCATGTTATTTTTATAACGCTTGCCCTGCAAGGGTGTATTGTACACGAACGCCCCGGGGATTGCAAGGGCTTTCGCAAAAAAACAGCCTGTTCGGGGGAGAAACATTCACAAATCCGTCACACCTGCGGAATTGAATTTCCGGGGGCGGCGTGCTATACTAATTTACATCGCTTTGGATGGGGCCGCCCATCCCAGTCAGGAGGTGTCACTCTTGAAAACGAAGAAACTGCTGTTCATTCTCAATCCCCGGGCCGGGCGGAACAAGCCCCACGGTCCGCTGTTTGACGCGCTGGCCATCCTCTCCGGCGCGGGTTACCTCATCCGGATCCACGAGACCTCCGCCCCAGGAGACGCGGCCGATACCGCCGCCCGGGAGGGCGCCGGATACGATCTGGTGGTGGCAGCCGGAGGAGACGGCACCCTCAACGAGGTGATCTCCGGCCTGATGCGGCTGGATGCCCCGCCGCCCCTGGGCTATCTCCCCCAGGGAACTACCAACGACTTCGCCTCCAGCCTCCAGATTCCACGGACCCCGGCGTCCGCCGCGAAAAACATTGTACAGAACCGCATGCGGGAACTGGACATCGGCCGGTGGAATGAGCGGAGTTTCATCTATGTGGCCTCCTTCGGCGCCTTCACCCGCAGTTCCTATGCCGCCTCTCAGGCGGCCAAGAACGCCCTGGGCCACTTTGCCTATATTCTGGAGGGGATGAAGGACCTGAACACCCTCCGCCCCTATCACATCCGCCTCACCGCTGACGGAGAGGTGCTGGACGGGGACTACCTGTTCGGCGCCGTGTGCAACTCCACCTCCATCGGCGGGCTGATGAAGCTGGACCCGGAGCGGGTGGTGCTGGATGACGGGAAATTCGAGATGCTGCTGGTCCCCAGCCCCAAGACAGCCGCGGACCTGCAGAATCTGGTGCTGGCGCTGCTGAACCAGCAGTACGACAGCCAGGGCCTGGTGTTCCGCCACGTCTCCTCCCTCCGGCTGGAGACAGAGGAGGAGCTGCCCTGGTCCCTGGACGGAGAGTATGCCCCCAGCGTGCCGGTGGTGGACATTGTCAATCGACAGCGGGCGCTGAGGATGCTGTTATGAGAGACTTGGAACATCTGCGTCGCCGGTACGCAGACCATGTGCCGGGGCTTCTGGGCGCCCGGCACAGCTATGCCGTCCTCTGTCCCCTGGTGGAGCGGCCGGACGGCCTGCACCTGCTCTTCGAGGTCCGCTCCGCCGCCCTGCACCGCCAGCCCGGGGAGGTGTGTTTCCCCGGGGGCCGGATGGAGGCGGGGGAGACGCCGGAGCAGTGCGCCCTCCGGGAGACTGAGGAGGAACTGGCCATCCCCCGTCAGGAGGTGGAGGTCCTGGGCAGGCCGGACTTCATCTGCAATCAGGCGGGCTTTCTGATGCAGCCGGTGCTGGGACTGGTCTCGGCCGCCGGTTTTGCGGCGGTGGCGCCCTCCCCTGCGGAGGTGGGAGAGGCATTCACCGTCCCCCTGGCTTTTTTTCGGGAGACCGCTCCGGAGCAGTATGTCTATGCCCTGCAGCCGGACGTGCCGGGGGACTTTCCCTATGAGACCGTGGGGATTCCTGCGGACTACCGCTGGGCCCGGGGCCGGGTGGAGGTCCCCATCTGGTATTGGCAGGGCCACGCCGTCTGGGGTATGACCGCCCGCCTGACCCAGGACATCGTCCGCCACCTGGAATAAAGAGCACAGGCAGGGCCGGAGCATTCGCTCCGGCCCTGCCTGTTCAGAATGGAGGACTTATGTGCCCAGAAACTCCGGGTCATATCCGATGAACTTTTCCCACGCCGGCCCGTCCGCCGCCGGAGAAAAGCCGAACTCCCGGTAAAAGCCCGCCGCAGCCTCCGTCTCCGGCGTGGGCAGCCGCAGGCGGTCCCGGCCCATGGGGCGATAGTGCATCACTGCCTGGCCGATCAGCTGCACGCCGTAACCCCGGCGCCGCCAGGGCTCTGCCACTGCCAGCAGGGGGATCCAGCCGCAGCCCCGCTCCGCTTCCCGGCCGTCGTCAAAGGCCACCGCGCCCACAGGCGTTCCATCCAGATACCCCGCCAGTACAGGCGCCCCGGCGGGCAGTGCCCCGGAGGTCCCCGCCCACGCCGCCGGAAACTCCGCCTGCTCCCGCGCCAGGGGGCGGAAATAGAGGCCGGGCTCCAGTCCGTTGGCCCGCTGCTTCACGGTGCATCCTTGGGTGAAGGCCGGGTCTGTCAGATGGCTCGCATCGTCCCGCCAGACCACCTGGATCCGCGCCCCCTCCGCCCGCAGCAGAGAGACAGCGGTGTTGCTGCCGGTGGGCGTCTTCCCCAGCTCCTCCAGCGGGATGCCCTGCAGGGCCGCCAGCAGCAGGCGGATGGCGCAGCCATGAGAGAACACCGCCGCCGTTTTTCCGTCATTGGCCGCCGCAATGTCCCGCACGGCCGCCAGCAGCCGGGTCTGGACTGCCTGGGGCGTCTCCGCGCCCTCTACGTGCCACAGGTGGAGCCGGTGGTTGAAGTTTTCCAGCTGCGCCGGGTCCTGCCGGGCGATCTCCCCCCAGGGCTTCTCCTCCCACACGCCCACGCAGATCTCCCGCAGGTCCCGCCGCCGGTGCAGGGGCAGGCCCTTGGGCTTGTATATGGCGCTGGCGGTGGCGCAGGTGCGGTAGAGGTCGCTGGCGTAGACCGCGTCGATGGGAATATCCGCGAATCGGCGCGCCAGCGCCTGGATCTGCCGCTCGCCCCGGTCTGTGATGCTGCTGTTGGCCTGTCCCTGGGCGATGCGGTACAGGTTGCCCTCCGCCTCTGCGTGGCGAATCAGATAGATGGTGGTCATGGTTTCCTCCGTCCGGGCCTGGGCCCGCCGTTTTGAGATTTGGATGTCGTTATCATCATTATAACGGATCTGCCGCTTTCTGGCAAATCGCTCTAACGCGTTTTTTTTCCGGGAAAGCGGCTATACTACGCTCAGGCCGCAAAGGAGTGACTGAAGATGAGAATGTGTACCGGATTTTGGGTCGGTATCGGCGCCGGACTGATGGCCGGCGCGGCAGTGGGAATGATGATGCCCTACGGCAGGGATCCCATGAAAACGCAGGTGGGAAAGAGTATCCACAAGCTGGGTGTCGCCGTGGACCATGCCGTGGACAGCATCGTTTCCGAAATGCGCTGACGCGCAGGGCGGGGAGCCTCGGCTCTCCGCCTTTTTTGATAAAATCGTTTTTGGGGCTTGACTTTGGGAAAAGCTCTGGTATAATAATAACGCTGTCACATTTGGCGACGCCTCGTATACAGAAATTAGAACCAGAACAGCTATGGAGAAGTCGCCTAGTTGGTCGAGGGCGCATGATTGGAAATCATGTAGGCCCCTAAAGGGTCTCGAGGGTTCGAATCCCTCCTTCTCCGCCACAGAAAGCCTTGGAACCGTCAGGTTTCAAGGCTTTTCTTTTTTGCGTCCTGCAAGCGTTTTCGCCGCAGGAAAACCCCTTGGCGGAAGGGCGGCGGAACGAAAGAGAGACATCTGCTAAAAGCAGATGTCTCTCTTTCATGGCAAGGGGTAACAATCCAAATCCTCTCAGGTCGGTCGAACTCTCTTGCATTCAAATTTGCAATTTTTCTTGAGAAGCATCTAACCGGCCTTCTGGCCGGCAGCGCCTTTGCGCCGTACAAGCGTTTTACCACAGGCAAAACCTTGGCGCAGGGCGAATTCACTTCGCCCGAGCATTTCAATCACTGAAGGGTGGAGCGACCAACGGGAGCGAAACCCAAAAGAAAATGCGACTTGTCGAAACAAGTCGCATTTTCTTTTGGAGCGGCTGATGGGAGTCGAACCCACCTATGCAGCTTGGGAAGCTGCCGTTCTACCGATGAACTACAGCCGCATCTGGGTTGTTATTATACCAGACCGCTTCATATTTTGCAACCCCCAAATCTTCTCCGGCATGAACGCCTTTTCGCGGACATAGATTCTACCATCGAAGCAAAGGGGGATCACCATGAAAAAACTCGTCGTGCTGCTGTGCACCCTGCTGGCGCTGGGGAGCAGTGCCCAGGCGCTGGAAGTATCCGCGCCCTCGGCTCTGATGATGGAAAAGGAGACGGGCACCGTCCTCTTCGCCAAGGACGAACATGCCAAGCTGGAGCCCGCCAGCGTCACCAAGGTCATGACGCTGCTGCTGACCATGGAGACCATCGACGCCGGACAGCTCCACTATGACGACGTGGTCACCGCGTCGGCCCACGCCTGCTCCATGGGCGGCAGCCAGATCTGGCTGAAGGAGAATGAGCAGATGACGGTCAGCGATATGCTGAAGGCGGTGTGCGTTGTCTCTGCCAACGACTGCGCCGTGGCGCTGGCGGAGACGGTGGCCGGCAGCGAGGAGGCCTTTGTGGAGCGAATGAACCAGCGGGCCGCGGAGTTGGGCATGGCCGATACCCACTTCTGCAATGCCACCGGCCTGCCGGCGGAGGGGCATGTCACCTCCGCATACGACATCGCCCTTATGAGCCGGGAACTGATCCGAAACCACCCGGACATCCGCCAGTACACCACCATCTGGATGGATTCCCTGCGGGACGGGGCCTCCTCCCTGGTGAACACCAACCGCCTGATCCGCTTCTACCAGGGAGCCACCGGCCTGAAGACCGGCTCAACAGACAGTGCGCTGTACTGCCTCTCTGGTACGGCCGAGCGGGACGGCATGGAGCTGATCGCCGTCATCATGAAGGCGCCCACCTCCACCCAGCGGTTTGAGGATGCCACCAATCTGCTGAACTACGGCTTTTCCACCTACTCGCTGGAGAATGTGGTGCCGGAGTCCGCCCTGCCGCCGGTGCCCGTGTCCCTGGGGACCCAGGCCACAGTGCAGCCGGTGCTGGGGGAGAACACGCACCTCCTGCTGGAAAAGGCCAAGGCGGGCAGCCTGCAGCAGCTGGTCACCCTGGCGGACTCTGTGGAGGCGCCGGTGGCGGCGGGCAGTCAACTGGGGACCCTCACCATCACCTCCGGGGAAGAGGTCGTGGCGGAGCTGCCCATCCTGGCAGGAGAGGAGATCCCACGGGTCACCTTCGGCCAGATGCTGGTCCAGATGCTGCGGACGGCCTTCCTCTGCGGCTGACGGCGGCGGGGGGCGCTGCACCCCCTGAAATCCCGGCGGATTGCGACCGCTTTCCCTTGTGTCCCGTTTCGGAGCATGGTATAATAAAGCAACAAACCCGCGCAGCTTTACGAAAGAGAGGCCGGTCATGATGCTGGATGTCAAATCGTTCCAATTACAGTCTTTTCTGCCCCTGCCCTATGAGGAGGTCCTGGCGCCGCGGCTGAAGCGGGCCCATGAGAAGCTCCAGAGCGGCAGCGGTGCCGGCGGAGAGTTCACCGGCTGGGTCCATCTGCCCCGGGACTATGACCGGGAGGAGTTCGCCCGCATCCAGGCGGCCGCGTCCCGGATCCGGGCCAACTCCCAGGCCCTGGTGGTCATCGGGATCGGCGGCTCGTACTTAGGCGCCCGGGGTGTCATCGACTGCCTGCGCTCTCCCAATTACAACCTGAAGCGCAAGGATACGCCCAACATCTACTTTGTGGGCAACGGCCTTTCCTCCGACGCCATGGGGGAGGTGCTGGACCTGGTGGCGGACGTGGATTTCTCCGTCAACGTGATCTCCAAGTCGGGCACCACCACCGAACCCGCCGTGGCCTTCCGCTTCTTCCGGGCGGCCTTGGAGAAGAAGTACGGCCGGGAGGGTGCCCGGGAGCGGATCTACGCCACCACGGACAAGGCCCGGGGCGCCCTGAAGTCCCTGGCGGACAGCGAGGGATGGGAGACCTTCGTGGTCCCCGACGACGTGGGCGGCCGATACAGCGTGTTGACCGCCGTGGGCCTGCTGCCCATCGCCGTGGCCGGGGTGGATATCACCGCCCTGATGCAGGGAGCGGCGGAGATGATGGAGACCTGCACCGAAGCTTCCTTCCGGTGCTCTGCCTGGCGGTACGCCGCCATCCGGTACGAGCTGTACCGGGCGGGCCGGTCCATTGAGCTCTTGGCCTGCTATGACCCGGCGTTCCGGTTCATGGCGGAGTGGTGGAAGCAGCTCTTCGGCGAGAGCGAGGGCAAGGAGGGCAAGGGCCTCTTCCCCGCCAGCGTGGAGTTCACCGCGGACCTCCACTCCATGGGCCAGTACATCCAGGAGGGCAAGCGCCTGATGTTTGAGACCGTGGTGCGCCTGGGTCCCTCCGACCGACAGCTGACAGTCCCGGTGGACGAGGCGGACGGCGACGGGCTGAACTTCCTGGCGGGCAAGTCCCTGGACTTCATCCGGGACCGGGCCATGGAGGGCACCCTGCTGGCCCACACGGAGGGCGGCGTGCCCAACCTGATCGTGGAGACCTCCGGCAGGACGCCGGCAGACCTGGGGCAGCTGATCTACTTTTTCGAGTACGCCTGCGGCCTCTCCGGCTATCTGCTGGACGTGAACCCCTTCGATCAGCCGGGGGTGGAGGCCTACAAGAAGAATATGTTCGCCCTGCTTGGCAAGCCGGGCTATGAGGACCGGCGGGCGCAGCTGGAGAGCAAGCTGGAGGGGTGACCAGCCTCGGATTGGACGGCACCCGTCCTGCCGCCCACTGTCAATCTCCATTATGAACAAAGTTTGAATCTTCATTTCTCCATTGTTTTTCACGCGATCTTGTGGTATGCTTAACATACCGAATTTCCCCCAGCGACTTTAATTGACAGGAGTGATTACTATGGTCAGACTGATTATGGGCGTGAAGGGCTCCGGCAAGACCAAGCAGCTCATTGAACTGATCAACAACGCGGCGAAGGACGAGCCCGGCAACGTGGTTTGCATCGAGGCTAACCGCACCATGACATACGATATCCACTACCACATCCGCCTGATCGACGCCCAGGAGTACAATCTGGACAGCTACGAGCTCTTCCGGGGCTTCATCAGCGGCCTGTATGCGGGCAACTATGATATCTCCCATGTGTTCATCGACAACCTGTGCAAGACCATCGGCCGGGAAGTGGACAAGGACACCGAGAATTTCCTGAACTGGCTGGACGCCTTTGGCGAGAAGAACAACATCAAGTTCACCGTCACCATCAGCGCCGACCTCTCCCTGGCTACCGACGGGATGCAGAAGTTCCTGTAAGGCTGCTGCGCTTTCCCATATACACAGACGCCGCCTCTGCCAACTGGCAGAGGCGGCGTTTTTCAGGTTTCAGATTTGCACCTGGGAGGATCCGGCGTCCAGCCCCTCCAGCAGATTGTAATTGTCATAGTCCGCCACAGAGGACAGGTCGCTGAGGCACAGCTGGTCCACGCCGAAGAAAGCAGCCATCCGGGCCCGCTCCAGGGCGGCCTCGCCGTTGAGATACCACACCGCGGTGTCCCCGCTGCCGGAGGTGAGATAGGCGCAGGCGTAGCGGTCGGAGTAGTAATCTTTCGTCTGGGAGGCGGACAGCAGCTGCTCGATCTCGGCGGCGGAGGCCTGGCCGGTGTGCCGCCCATCCGTCCAGGCGGAGCCCGTGGTGGTCAGCAGCAGGCTGAGACAGTCGGAATCCACCTGGTCCGCCAGTTCGGCCAGGGCGTAGTAGACCTCCTCCAGCGGCGCCAGGGGGGCGATGGGGAAGTCCTCGGACACGTCGCCATAGTCCGCCACCCGCACCACCAGCTTGTCGGCCGGCTCACTCAGGGCGGCATAGTCATAGCCGTTGTACGCGGCTCCCTGCCAGACGGGCGCCTCCACCATCAAATAGAGCAGCCGGTCCTCTCCCAGTTCGGCCCGCAGCGCCTCCGCCAGCGCGGTGAAATCCTTCTTCTGGGCAGAAGAGAGCTCCGCCAGGTCCAGAAACAGCCCCTCATAACCGCCGCTCTCCACCGCGGCCGCCAGCACCTCTGCGGTGTGGCTGGGGTCATCCTTCAGTGCCGAGGCGCTCCCGCCCACATGCAGCAGCGGCACGGCACCGGCGGCGGTGATGGTCTCCTGCAGGGCGGCTGCGGTCTCTGCATCGGGGGTACCGGCGAGCCGGGACTCCCCGGCGTAGATCAGCCGGGCGCCGCCCACCGCCACGGCGCCATAGCCGGTCAGGTCTGTCAGACCCTCCGCGGAATAGGCGATGCCGGTTTTCTCCGGGGCCGCGGCGTGATAGCTGTCATACAGCCGGATCAGCATGACCGCCGCCTGCTCCCGGGTGGCAGTCTGATCCGGGGAGAAGGTGGTGGCCGCAGTGCCGTTCACCAGCCCCAGCTCATGGGCCATGGCGATATAGCCCACGTTGGTGGTCACATCTCGGAAGGGCATGGGCAGGTCCTGGGCCAAACCGGCGATGGTGCCGTAGCCCATGGCCCGCACCAGCATGACCGCCAGCTCCTCCCGGGTGATGGGCTCCCGGGGGCGGAACGTATCCGTCTGCCGGGTGATGGCCCCGTTGGCATAGGCGGTCTCCACCGCGCTGTAATACCAGGCACTCTTGTCCTGGTTGTCCGTATAGGACCCGGCCTCCGGTGTTACCATCTCCCAGCCGAACAGGCGGCACAGGGCCACCACAAAGGCCCCCCGGGTCATGGGAGCCCCCAAGCCGAAGCGGGTGGGCGTCTGCCCCTGGAACAAGCCCAGGTCCACAGCCCGACGGATGGAGTCCGCCGCCCAGTGGCTCTCCGGCACGTCGGAAAAGCCGGTGGAGGCCGCTGCCGCGGGCGCCGGCAGCGCCGCTGTCACCAGCAGGGCGCAGAGCAGCGCGCAGGAACAGAACCATTGCAGTCGTCTTTTCATGTTGTCATTCTTCGCTCCTTTAGCGTCAGATTTCTTTCAGATTCTGGCAGAGATGCCCGGATTCGCCCTCTGTCGGTATGCCATTGTACCAGAATCTGCCGCCGCCGTCAAACGAACGGTGTCGGAACGCAGAAAAACCTTTACGTTTCACCCCTTGCCTGCTATAATAATTTAGTTATGATGGCTTTTTATTACCTTTGAAAGGGAGGGAACGTGCCATGAGATTCAAAAAATGGAACATCGGGACCCCGGCTGAGCGGGACGTTGCCCTCCTGCGGAGTGCCGGATACCCCTATCTCCTCTCCACGGTCCTGGCGGCCCGGGGTGTCACCACTGCCGAGGCGGCGGCCGAGGCGCTGGAGCGGGACAGGAGCCTCAGCATGTCCCCCATGCTGATGCGGGATATGGACAAAGCCGTCGCCCGCATCCAGCGGGCGATCAGCCAGGGGGAGACCATCGCCGTGTTCGGCGACTACGACGTGGACGGCATCACTTCCACGGTTCTGCTGATGGACTATCTCAAAAGCTGCGGCGTCCGCTGCCTGCGGCATATCCCCCGCCGGATCGAGGAGGGCTATGGCCTGTCCAAGGAGGCCATCCAAGGCCTGCGGGACCAGGGCGCCACGCTGATGATCACCGTGGACTGCGGCATCACCGGCAACGAGGAGGTGGACTTCGCTGCCTCTATCGGGCTGGATGTGGTCATCACCGACCATCATGAGTGCAAGGAGGAGCTGCCGCGGGCGCTGGCAGTGGTGGACCCCCACCGCAGCGACTGCCCCTATCCCTTCAAGCATCTGGCGGGAGTGGGTGTGGCGCTGAAGCTGGTGCTGGCCCTGGGGGGCGAGAGCCGGGAGGATGCCCTGTTCGCCCGATACTGCACCCTGGCGGCCATTGGCACCATTGCCGACGTGATGCGGATGGAGGGGGAGAACCGCACCATCGCCTTCTGCGGGCTGGAGGCCCTGCCCCACACGGACTTCGTGGGCGTCCACGCCCTGCTGAAGGAGGCGGGGCTTCTGGGCAAGCCCATCACCTCTGTCCAGATCGGCTTTGTGCTGGCCCCCAGGATCAACGCCGCCGGCCGCATGGGTGCGGCGGATCTGGCCGCGGACCTGCTGGAGACCGATGACCCCGCCCGGGCCGAGGAGCTGGCAAAGGCTCTGTGTGACCTAAACCGGGAGCGGCAGGCGGTAGAGCAGGCCATCTGCGCCGACGCCACCGAGAAGATCGAGCGCCTCCGGGCCGAGGACCGCAGCGCCCTGGTCCTCTCCAGCGAGGACTGGCACCAGGGCGTGGTGGGGATTGTGGCCTCCCGCCTCAGCGAGAAGTACGCCTGCCCAAGCTTCATGATTCATCTAAAAGACGGCGTGGGCAAGGGTTCCTGCCGGTCCTACGGCGGGTTCAACCTGTTTTCCGCGCTGGAGTCCTGCGCCGACCTGCTGGAGGGCTTCGGCGGCCACGAGTTGGCGGCGGGCTTTACCATCTCCGAGGAGAACATCGACGCCTTCCGGGCCCGGATGAACCGGTATGTCCGCTCCGCCTCCGGCGGGGAACGGGCGGTATCCTGCCTGGACGTGGACGCGCCCATCTCCTGCCCCGGCGAGGTGACGCTGGCGGAGGTGGAGCAGCTGGACCAGCTGGAGCCCTATGGCGCGGGTAATCCCCGGCCGGTGTTCGCCCTGCTGGGCGCCACGGTGGACGTCCTGCAGCCCGTGGGCCAGGGGAAGCACCTGAAGCTCCGCCTCTCCAAGGGCACGTGCCGGTTTGACGCCATCTTCTTCTCCATGACGGAGGAGACGTGCGGCGTGGCGGCGGGCATGCGGGTGGACGCGGCCTTTTATCTCCAGGCCAATACCTTCCGGGGCAATACCACCCTGCAGCTGCAGCTCATCGACATCCGCCCCTCTCTGACCCCCAGCCGCCATGAGGCGGCGGACCTGGACCTGCTCCACCGCCTCGTGGCGGGAGAGGGCCTCACCGGGCAGGAGCGGGCCCGGCTCCAGGCGTCCCGCAGCCAGTTCGCCGCCTTTTGGACCGTGCTGGAGCGGCAGCTCCGCCGGGGAAAGGCGGAGGAGGAGATGCTGCCCTTTCTGCGGCGGCTGTCGGCACTCTCCGGCGGGTGTGAGAGCTTCCTCCGGGCCGGCCTGGCCCTGGCCGTGTTCCAGGAGCGGGGCCTGATCGCCCTGTCCGTCCAGGGGGACCAGGTGACGCTTTCGCTGAATCCCATCCAGGGGAAGGTGGATCTCTTCGCCTGCCCCTATCTGTCCCGCCTGCGGGAGGACGCCGCCGGCAAGAGTGGAGGTGTTGTGTCATGACCATTCAGGAACAGTATGAGAACCTGGAAAAGACTGTCCGGGGCTACAATCCTGCGGCAGACTTCCAGCACATCCGGGCGGCCTTTGAATTTGCGGCAGAGGCCCACAAGGACCAGAAGCGCAAGAGCGGGGAGCCCTATATCATCCATCCCCTGGCGGTGGCGCAGATTGTGGCGGAGGAGCTGCGGCTGGACAGCGAGTCCATCGAGGCCGCCCTGCTCCACGACGTCATCGAGGACACCGCCGCCACCCACGAACAGGTATCCAAACTCTTTTCACCCACCATCGCCGACCTGGTGGAAGGCGTCAGCAAGCTGACCCGCATCCAGTACGCCACCAAGGAAGACGAGCAGATGGAGAACCTGCGGAAGATGCTCATCGCCATGAGCAAGGACATCCGGGTGATCCTCATCAAGATCTCCGACCGGCTCCACAACATGCGGACCATGGAGTACCAGTCTCCCGCCAAGCAGAAGCAGAAGTCTCTGGAGACTATGGAGATCTACGCCCCCATCGCCCACCGGCTGGGTATGCAGCGCATCAAGTGGGAGCTGGAGGACCTGTCCTTAAAATATCTGGACCCCATTGGCTACGAGGAAATCGTCTCCAAGCTGGAGGCCAAGCACCAGGAGTACGAGGACTTCATGCGCCGCATCCAGATCCAGATCGACGACCGGCTGAAGGAGCTGGACATCGATCACATCGTCTACGGCCGGATGAAGCATCCCTACTCCATCTACCGGAAGATGTTCAACCAGAACAAGAGCCTGGACGAGATCTTCGACCTGTTCGCCTTCCGGGTGATCGTGAACACGGTGGGGGACTGCTACAACGTTTTGGGTGTCATCCATGATCTCTACAAGCCCATTCTGGGCCGCTTCAAGGACTATATCGGCACTCCAAAGCCCAACGGATATCAGTCCCTCCACACCACGGTCATCGGCGCGGACGGCCTGCCCTTCGAGGTGCAGATCCGCACCAAGGAGATGCACGAGATCGCCGAGTACGGCGTGGCCGCCCACTGGAAATACAAGCAGAACGGCCAGGGCGCCGGCACCGAAGGGCGCTACGAGTGGGTCCGCCGTTTGCTGGAAAACCAGGAGGGCGCGGACGCAGAGGACTATATCCACTCTCTGAAGATCGATATGTTCTCCGATGAGGTGTTCGTCTTCACACCGGGCGGCGACGTGCAGAACCTGCCCGCCGGCGCCACGCCCATCGACTTTGCCTACGCCATCCACTCCGCCGTGGGCAACCGGATGGTGGGCGCCAAGGTGAACGGCCGGATCGTCACGCTGGACCATGTGCTGAAAAACGGCGACATCGTGGAGATCCTCACCTCCAAGAACGCCAAGGGTCCCAGCCGGGACTGGATGAAGATTGCCAGAAGCAGCGAGGCCCGCAGCAAGATTCGCCAGTGGTTCAAGAAGGAGAAGAAAGAGGAGAACATCGCAAACGGCCGTGCCGCCTTCGAGGCGGAGCTGAAGCACTGCGGCATCTCCATGAAGGACGTTCTCTCGCCGGAGATGCTGCCGGTGCTGTTGAAGCGGGTGTCCTACGGCTCTCTGGACGACATGTACGCCGCCATCGGCTACGGCGGCTTCACCGCCCAGAAGGCAGTGAGCCGGATCCAGGGGGAGCTGAACCGGGTGGCGAAGCTCCACCAGGCGGAAAAGGCCGCCGAGGAGCTGGCGGAGGCCAAACCGGCGGAGCCTGCCAAACAGCCCTCCGCTCCCAAGCGGGTGAAGAGCGAGCAGGGCATCATCGTGGAGGGCCTGGATAACTGCCTGGTGAAGTTCTCCAAGTGCTGCACCCCGGTGCCGGGGGACGACATCATCGGCTTTATCACCCGGGGGTACGGCGTGTCCGTCCACCGGTGCGACTGTCCCAACGCCTCGGAGGAGAAGCGATCCCAGCCGGGGCAGGAGGGGCGCTGGATCAAGGTCTCCTGGGGCGGCGACACCAACGACAGCTATCCCACGATTTTGGAGGTGGTGTGCAAGGACCGGCAGGGCCTGCTGCTGGACATCTCCGCTGCCCTCTCCACGACGAATACCTTTGTGCTGGGCATCAACTCCCGCAGTACAGAGGACCAGTTTGCCATCTTCCGGCTGGAGATCCGGGTGAAGGACGGCGCCCAGCTGAAGTCCGTCATGAACAAGCTGAACCAGATCTCCGGGGTGCTGAAGGTCAACCGACCGGCGGGGTGAGAGCGGCTTCCGCCGGGGTGATTCGATGGCGGAAGAGCTTCCGGGGGGATGTAGGGGCGGCGATCAACCGCCCGGAGATGATTTGGGCCGCCGAACGGCGGCCACGGGGGATTCTGCTCCCGCAGGGGGCCGCTTCCACGGGGGATGCGCCCCCCATTGTCGTCGTCGCAAAGTCCGCTCAGCTCCGTTTCCGCCTGCGGCGAAAACTGCGCCCGCTCCCTTGCTCCTCCTCTCCCCACCGCGCGGGGCGCGGCGGGGGCCCCTTTCGGTCTTGCCAAAAGAGAAATGGGCCGTGCACGGTCTAAAGAGAAAAGTGTGTGGCGCGCTGCGGTGCAGTGGCCCTCCGCGCTGACGGAGGTCGACGTATCGGTGCAAGCGCCGATTTTGGCCCGCCTTCGGGCACGCTTGGGCCTTCTGCGATTTTCCTAACTGCCGTCCCATGGCGGGAGTACCAACCTTGTCGGGGTGGTTATCGCATGGAATTGCTTCTCTTTTCGCTGCCGCTGGCTGCCCCTCGGGGGAACTGGCGTAGCGGGCCGATAAAGGCATCGGCCCCTACGGAGATACCGTCGGCCTTGCGCATTTTGTGGGGGCCGACCTGCGTGTCGGCCCTTGCGAGGGTGACGAAGGCCACAAGCCCGGTAGGGGCGGACGCCCTTGTCCGCCCGCCAGCACAAGCCGCCACAACCGCCCAGGCAGCGCGTAGCGACTGCGCAGCTGTTGGTGGCTCTGCCGTCTTACGGATGCGGCGTGCTCCCTGCGGGCAAGCGGAACGCGCGGAAGGAGGAGCCAGTGGAACACTGGTGACGGAAATACGGGGAGCGCCGCAGCGCGAGACAGGAAAAGAGGAGCGGTTCAAATGCGCCCGTGTCCTCCAATCCAAGACGCACTACGCCGCGGGAATCCGCCGCTAAGTCTGCACCGCACCCCGCCGCGCCCGTCGGGGGACCCTCGCAAACACGCAGGCACCCTCTCGCGCCGCCCCCCGTACAGCAACTTTGCACGCATGTGTAAAGTTGCGGCCAAAGCGCCTTTTTCTCTTATACCGGGCGCGGCGCGTTCTCTTTTTGGCGCTGACAAAAAGAGAATGGGGGCGCATCTGCACGGCCGTCAGCATGGCTGATATTCCCCGCAGAAATAGAAGCCTTCCATTTTGAGTGAACCATAGAAAGGAATCCATTGTATGCGTGCAGTTGTGACACGGGTGGCTGGTGCCTCCGTAACCATTGCCGGGAACGTCAACGGCCGGATCGGCCGTGGCTTCCTGGTGCTGCTGGGCGTGGGACCCAACGACACCGAGGAGACCGCCGACCGCCTGGCGGAGAAAATCTGCAACCTGCGGGTCTTTGAGGATGAAAACGGCAAAATGAATCTGAATCTGGAGCAGACAGGCGGTGCCCTGCTGGTGGTGTCCCAGTTCACCCTGTACGCGGACACCTCCTCCCGCCGCCCCGGCTTTACCGGCGCCGCCAAGCCGGACGCGGCCATCCCCCCTGTATGAGCGATTCATGGCTCACTGCAGGGAGCGGGGCTTCGACGTTCAGCATGGGGAGTTCGGCGCTGATATGCAGGTGGACTCCCGGAACGACGGCCCCGTCACCATCCTCTTCGACACAGAGCGGCCCTTATGAGGGAAGCGGCGCAGGGCGGCGGCGAAATGGCGCCGCCGGAGCTGGTGCGGACGTTCTATGAGACCGTGGTCTCCCAGCACCGTCTGGAGGACCTGCCCCGCTTCGTCGGGGAGGGCTGCGTGCTCCGCCAGGGGGAGTGGACCACTCCCCTGGGTCCCGGCGGCATGGTGCGGCATCTGGCGGCTCTGCGGGAGACGTATCCGGATTACACGGTCCGCATCCTCCGCCAGCACTGGGCCGCGCCGTATGTCGTCTCCGAGTGTGTCATGGAGGGGACCCACCTGGGCCCTTGGCCCGGAACAGTCCCCACGGGAAAACGCCTGATCTTCACCGGCGTGAACATCGACCGGGTGGAGGGCGGAAAGATCGTGGAGCACGGCGGCGCTGTGAATACCTTTGAGACCCTGTGGGACGCGGGCATGATCCGCCCTGCGGAGTGACAGGGCATTTGTCCATTCCACACATGGGCGGGCGGGATTTCCGCCGCCTGCCTCTGATATTTTCATTTGGCAAGGGAGGTCTCCCATGAAGATCAAGTGCTTGCAGGTGGGCCCCATCGGCACCAACTGCTATCTCCTCTGCGACGAGGATGCCAAGACCTGCGCCGTCATTGATCCCGGCGGGGATGGGGCGCGGATCGCCGCCGCGGTGGCGGAAACCGGCTGTGTGCCCTGCGCCATCCTGCTGACCCACGGCCACTACGACCACACCGGCGCTGTGGGAGAGCTCCAGGCCAAATGGCCGGAGACCCCGGTGTATCTGAATCGCCGGGATGTGTACGCCGATGCCTGCACCCAGCAGCTGTTCCCGCTCCTCAGCGGGGACGTGCGGGACTACGACGAGGGGGACACGGTGGCTGTGGGCGGCCTGACGGTGACCGTTCTGGCCACCCCCGGCCACAGCGAGGGGTCTGTCACCCTCCGGTGCCAAGACGCCCTCTTCTGCGGGGATACGCTCTTTGCGGGCTCCTGCGGCCGGACGGACTTCCCCGGCGGGTCCATGGAGAAGATGATGGCCTCTCTGCGGCGGCTGGGGCAGCTGGAGGGAGACCTCCGGGTCCTGCCCGGCCACATGGAGGCATCCACCCTGGACCGGGAGCGGCGCTGGAACCCCTATCTGCTCCAGGCCATGCAGTGAGGAGGGCGCGCCCATGAAACTGGTTTTCCGCGGCCATGACGAGCGGTATGTGGTGGAGCAGAGCCTGATGAATCTGTTCCCCGGGGAACTGCCTGTCTACGAGCCGATCACCCCAGGCGATGACAGCTGGGCCGTGATCTCGCTGGAGGAGACGGGGGACCTCTGCCGGGTGGCGGTCTCCCTCTGCCGGGGCGGCAAGACCACCGAGCAGACCTATCAGGAGCCCCTCTCCGGCGGCGATTTCCAGCGGGAGGGCCTCCGCCGCCACGCCGTCGGCGCCTGCTTCTTCCTGGCGGCCCGGGCGGTCACCGGCGTGACGCCCCCCTGGGGAATGCTCACCGGCGTCCGGCCCGACAAGCCGGTGACCTGGGCCCTGGAGGACGGGAAGTCCCCGGAAGAGGCCCGGGCGTATTTGGAGGAGCACTATTTCGTCACCCCCTCCCGGGCCGCCCTGGCCCTGGAGACCGGCGCCACCGCGGCCAAGGCCGCCCGGCGGCTGGAGAAGCGGGACATTGACGTGTACGTGGGCATTCCCTTCTGCCCAACCCGGTGCGCCTATTGCTCCTTTGTCAGCCAGTCGGTGGAGCGGAGCTTTGCCCTGGTGCCCCCTTATGTGGACGCCCTGTGTGGGGAGATCTCCGCCGGCGGCGAGATGGTTCGCCGGGCGGGACTGCGGGTGCGGACCTTCTACATGGGCGGCGGCACCCCCACCACCCTGACGGCGGAGCAGATGGACCGGGTCCTCACCGCTTTCGAGACCTCCTTCGACCGTACCGCCTGTGAGGAGATCACTGTGGAGGCGGGCCGGCCGGACACCATCACGGCGGAAAAGCTGGCGGTGCTCCGCACCCACGGGGTCACCCGGGTCTCGGTGAACCCCCAGACCTTTGAAGAGAACGTGCTGCGGGCCATCGGCCGGTGCCACACGGCTGCGGACATCGACCGCGCCATGGAGCTGGTGGCCCGGTGCGGCTTCCCCCACGTGAACATGGACCTGATCGCCGGACTCCCGGAGGATACGGCGGAGGGCCTCCGCCAGTCCCTGGACCGGTGCCTGACCTACGGCCCCGACGATATCACCGTCCACACCCTGGCGCTGAAAAAGGGCAGCCGCATCCTGACGGAGGGACTGCGGATCCCCGGCGCGGAGACGGTGGCCGAGATGCTGGATTACGCCTCTCCCACCCTCCGGACCGCCGGATACCGTCCCTACTACCTATACCGGCAGAAGTACATGTCCGGCAGCTTTGAGAACATCGGCTGGTGCCGCAGCGGCGGCGAGTGCTGGTACAACGTGGACATCATGTCGGAGCTGTGCTCCATCCTGTCCTTCGGCGCCGCCGGGTCCACCAAGATGGTGGTGCCGGGCACCAACCAGATCCAGCGGGCGTTCAACGTGAAATATCCCACCGAGTATATCCAGCGGCCGGAGAAGTGGCAGGCCAACCAGACCGCCTTCGCCGCCTTTTATGAAGCACTGTGAAAGGAGCATCGCCATGGCCTATTCCCTGAAAGAGATCAACGACGCTGTCCGCTCTGACCCCAAGGGCTTTGCGGAGGCGTGCGACGCCGCCTTTGCCAAAAAAGTGGAGACGGCGGCCCAGAAGATTGCCGATCACCGGAAGGAGTCCCGCATCATCCTGTTGTCCGGCCCCTCCGGCTCCGGCAAGACCACCACGGCATTGAAGATCGAAGAGCAGCTGGAGAAAATGGGCATCCAGACCCACACCATCTCCATGGACAACTACTTCAACACCATCGACCCGGAGACGGCGCCCCGGAACCGGGAGGGCGCCATCGACTACGAGTCTCCCTTCTGCCTCGACATCGAGCTGCTGAACCGACACTTCTCCATGCTGGACCGGGGGGAGACCATCCACGTGCCCAAGTACGAGTTCGCCCGACAGATGCGCTCCGACATCCTGTCTCAGCCGCTGAAGCTGGGGCCCGACGAGCTGGCTATCTTTGAGGGCATCCACGCCCTGAACGATGTGATCGTGGGAAAGAATCCCAAGGCCTTCAAGCTGTATATCGCGGCCCGGTCCAATGTGGTGGACGAGGACGGCGCCGTGGTGTTCCAGCACCCCTGGCTGCGCCTGTGCCGCCGGATCGTCCGGGACTACAAGTTCCGGGGCAGCGACGCCAACTTCACCCTGAAGATGTGGCCCAATGTCCGCCGGGGGGAAAAGCTGTATATCTCCCCTTATAAGGAGAATGCGGACTTGATGTTCGACTCCTCCCTGCCGGATGAGGTGGCGGTGCTGAAGCCCTTCGTGGTCCCCCTGCTGGAGGCGCTGCCCCAGGGCAAGTACGAGATCGCGGACGACATCCTCCGGGGATTTGAGCGGATCGAGATCATGGAGGAGTCCAACATCGCCCCCAGCTCCCTGGTGCGGGAGTTCATCGGCGGCAGCATCTATCCCAGCTGAGCGGGGCTGCCCCTCTGCCCCAATCTTTCTTTGGAGGTCATACAAGCCATGAATGAGCGGTTGCAGGAACTGCTGGACGCGGTGCAGCGCACTGCCTCCCAGGTGGGCGGCAGTGCGGCGGATGCCGCCTACGGCATGGGAAAGCGGGCGGGGGAGCTCCTGTCCGTGGCCAAGCTGAATATCCGGATCATGGACCTGAAGGGAGCGGTGAGCACCGCCCTGCGGGAGGTGGGGGAGATGATCTACGCCACCCACACCGGCACCCTCACGGAGTCCGAGGTACTGCTGGCAAAGCTTCAGGAGATCGACGGGCTCCGCCAGCAGATCGACCGGCTGGAGCGGGAGATCGCTCGGCTGCAGGGCGGCGCGGTGTGCCCCTTCTGCGGGGCGGCCGCCCGGAGCGGCGACGTATTCTGCCGGGAATGCGGCCAAAAGCTGTAAGGAGGAAGCGTAAGATGGAATATACATTCGCACAATATCAGGAGAGCGCCCAGGCGCTGAGAGACCGCCTGGGGGCGTTCCGCCCCCGGTGCCTGCTGATCTTGGGCTCCGGCCTGGGCTCTTTGGGCAACGAAGTGGAGTCCCCCATTGCCGTCCCCTATGAGGATGTGCCCCACATGAAGCGATCCACCGCCCCGGACCACGCGGGCCGGTTCGTGTTCGGCCGCCTGGCGGGTCAGGACGTGGCGGTGATGCAGGGCCGCCTCCACACCTATGAGGGCTGGTCCTTTGAGGATGTCAGCTATCCTGTCCGGGTGCTGCGGCTGCTGGGGGCGGAAACGCTGGTAGTCACCAACGCTGCCGGCGCGGTGAACACCGCCTTCTCTGCCGGGGACATCATGCTGATTACCGACCACATCAAACTCTTCGGTGTCAGCCCCCTTTGCGGCCCCAATCTGGAGGAGTTCGGCCCCCGGTTCCCGGACATGAGCCATGTGTACACGCCCCGACTCCAGGACACCGCCCGGGAGGCCGCGGAGGAGCTGTCCATCCCCCTGCGCCAGGGCGTCTATATGTACTTCCCCGGCCCCCAGTACGAAACGCCGGCGGAGGTCCGTGCCGCCCGGGTGCTGGGCGCGGACGCCGTGGGCATGTCCACGGTGCCGGAGGCCATTGTGGCCGCCCACTGCGGCATGGATGTGCTGGGCTTCACGCTCTGCACCAATATGGGGGCCGGGGTGCTGGACCAGCCTCTTTCCTCCGACGAGGTGCTTGCCGCCGCCGCCACGGCGGGGCCCCAGTTCTCCGCCCTGGTAAAGGCGTGTCTGGCCCGGTTATAAACGGCAGCGGCAGGCCATAGGCTCATAGGGGCAGCAGATTCCGCCGCCCTAGTTCTCTGTTGTAATTTGAGGTAATCGCTTCATGTCTAATCAAAAAAAGCAATCCTTCCTGGGCGGCGCCGCCATCCTGGCCGCAGCTGTCGTTGTGGTGAAATTTATCGGGTTCTTCTACAAAGTCCCCCTGAACAACATCCTGGGCGGCCCCGGCAAGACGTATTTCGACACTGCCTATAAGATTTACAATTTCCTGCTGACCTTCTCCACGGCGGGCCTGCCTCTGGCCATCTCCAAGCTGACCAGCCAGGCCCATGCCCAGGGACGGGAGAACGAGAAGCGGAAGATTTTCCGCACCGCCATCGTGCTGTTTTTCGTCCTGGGCACGGTGGGCGCCCTGTTTATGTTCTTCCAGGCAGAGGGCTTGGCAGGGTTTCTGGAGAACAGCCTGGCGGCCCAGCCCATCCGGGCGCTGGCTCCGGCGGTGTTCTGCGTGTGCCTGCTGGCCTGCATGCGGGGCTACACCCAGGGCCAGGGCAACATGACGCCTACGGCGGTTTCCCAGGTACTGGAGGCGCTTTTGAAACTGGCCATCGGTCTGCCGCTGGCGTGGTATGTACTGCGCATCGGCATGAGCCTGGAGATGGGCGCCGCCGCGGCCATCCTGGGCGTCACGGCGGGCACGGCGGTCTCCATGCTGTTTTTGGTGGGATATTTGACGAAGCACCGGAATCGGACACAGTCCCTGGATGTCCCCTCCGGCAGCAGCCATCTGATCCGGCAGATCCTGGCCATTGGCATCCCCATCACCCTCAGCAACTCCGCAATGAGCATCCTGAACATCATCGACACCAAGATCGTCATGGGCCAGCTGCAGAACGCCCTGCTGCTGTCGGAGGAATCGGCCGCCGCCCTGAACGGCCAGTACAGCATGGCCATGGATATGCCCAACATGGTGGCCTCCTTCGTGTACCCGGTGACCATGAGCTTGATTCCATTCGCGGCGGCGGCTCTGGCCCGGCAGGACCATGCCGGAGCGGACCGGATCATCTCCTCCGCCTTCCGCATCATCGCCATTCTGGCCCTGCCGGCGGGCATCGGCCTCAGTGTCCTCTCCACGCCCATCATGGTCCTGGTGCTGCCGGCCCAGCGGGAGGATGCCCTGGCGGCGGGCCCCCATCTTCAGGTGCTGGGCATCGCCCTCATCTTCATCTGCCTGATGATCCTGACCAACGCTATCCTGCAGACCTACGGCAAGGAGAAGCTGCCCATCTTCACCGTGATCGTCGGCGGCATCGTCAAGATCATCATGAACTATTTCCTGGTGGGGAATCCGGACATCAACATCCACGGCGCACCCATCTCCACGCTATGCTGCTATCTGGTGATCGTGGTGCTGAATCTGTTCTTCGTGTGGAAATACTCGCCCCAGAAGCCACGGTATCTCGAAGTTTTCGCAAAGCCCGTGGCCGCTTCCCTGCTCATGGGCGGCGCGGCCTGGGCGGTCTATGGCCTAGCCAGCCGGGTGCTGGATGGGGCTTTCCTCGCCCTGGCACAGCAGATGTTTGCGGATCCGGATAAGATCCAGCTCTGGTCTGTATATCTGGCCAACGCCGCCTGTGTCCTGCTGGGCATCCTGGCCGGCGTGATCGTCTACGGTGTGCTGGTGATCGCTCTGCGGATCCTGCGGGCGGAGGATGTGCGGTCCATTCCCCGCGGGGAAAAGCTTATTAAACTTCTGCACTTAAAATGAGAAACCGGGCGGCCGCGCCCCCTTCCCAAGGGGGCGATCCGCTAAAATTCCTTGAAAAATCAGGGGTTTCCCGTGAATTTTTCTTGCAAAGGCAGGCATCTTATGGTAGAGTTTCAGCGTAAGGATTTTTACAGCTACGAGGATTTTCTGGAGATCATGCGGCTGCTGCGGGCTCCCGGGGGCTGCCCCTGGGACCGGGAGCAGACCCACAGCTCCATCCGCCGGAACTTCCTGGAGGAGACCTATGAGGTTCTGGACGCCATCGACCACGACGACGCCAGCGGCATGTGCGAGGAGCTGGGCGACGTGTTGATGCAGGTGGCCTTCCATGCCCAAATCGAGGCGGAGCGGGGCCGCTTCACCATGGCAAATGTGGTGGACGGCGTGGCCCGGAAGCTGGTGTACCGCCATCCCCATGTCTTTGGGGACGTGCAGGCGGATACCTCCCAGCAGGTCCTGGCCAACTGGGACGTGCTGAAGCGCCGGGAGAAGGGCCAGCGGTCCACGGCGGACGCGGTGGAGGCCGTGCCCCACACGCTGCCTGCCCTGTGGCGGGCGGAAAAAATTCAGTCCAAGACCGCCAAGGCCGGCTTTGACTGGACAAGCTCTCTCCAGGCACTGGACAAGCTGGAAGAGGAGGTCCGTGAGCTCCGGGCCGCCCTGGAGGCCGGTCAGGCCGCCGATGCGCCCCACGGCATCCGGGAGGAGCTGGGCGACACGCTGTTTATGGCCGCCAAAATCGCCCAGATGTCGGGCGTGGACCCGGAGGACGCCCTCCACCGGGCCTGCGACAAGTTTGACCGCCGCTTCCGCGCGGTGGAAGAGGCCGCGGACAAGCCTCTGCCGGAGTGCGGTGAGGCGGAGCTGCTGGCCCTCTGGAACGATGCAAAATCCCACGATCCGTCTTAATCGCGGGCGCGCCTGCCTGCGTTAGGAATAAATCATCTAGCAAGCGCATCACACATTGTATAGGAGGATAACATCCATGAACAAAGCTGAACTCATCAATTCTGTCGCCGCTTCTGCCGACGTTTCCAAGAAGGAGGCCGAGGCTGTTGTGTCCGCCACGTTTGACGCCATCACTGCCGCCCTGAAAGACGGCGACAAGGTGCAGCTGGTGGGCTTTGGATCCTTCGAGGTCAAGAAGCGTGCCGCCCGCGTGGGCCGCAACCCCAAGACCAAGGAGTCCATTGAGATCCCCGCTTCCGTAGTGCCCGTGTTCAAGGCCGGCAAGGCCCTGAAGGACGCCGTGGCGAAGTGATCTGACCCTGTGATTTCGGGACTGCCGGTGCTGTGGTGCCGGCAGTCCCGTTTCCCATGAGAAAGGAGCCGCCCATGCGTTTGGATAAATATCTCAAAGTCTCCCGCCTCATCAAGCGGCGGACCGTGGCCAACGAGGCCTGTGACAACGGCCTGGTCACCGTCAACGGCAAGCCTGCCCGGGCCTCCTACGACGTGAAGGTGGGGGACCAGATTTCCCTGCGCTTCGGCCAGCGCATCGTAACGGTGGAGGTGCTGGACGTCCAGGAGACGGTGCGCCAGGCGGACGCCGGCACGCTGTACCGGGAGATCGGCCGGTAAGGCCGGACGCATATTCTCCCCGCCCCTCCCATATAGTTGGGACAGGGAGGGACGCGGAATGAACGACTACAACAACGCCATGTCCCAGGCGGGCCACCGTCTGGAGCTGATCGGCCGGGAGCGGCTCACGGTCTCCGGAGTGGAGGACGTGGAGCGGTTCGACGAGACCGGCATCATCATGTCCACCAGCGTGGGAACGCTGGTCATTACCGGAGAGGACCTGCACATCGGCAAGCTGTCCCTGGACGGGGGCGAGCTCCATGTGGACGGCCGGATCGATTCCGTCTCCTATGAGGACGGCGGTCAGGAGCGGGGGGGCCTTTTCCATCGGCTGTTCGGGTGAGGCGCCATGGCCCCTGCTCTCTCCCAGCCGCTCCTGCTCTTCTGTCAGGCGATCCTGCTGGGCATGGCTGCGGCGCTGCTGTATGACCTGCTGCGGGCCTTCCGCCTGCGGCTGCCCCGCCTGACGTCAGCGCTGGACATCCTGTACTGCATGGCCGCGGGCTTGGCGGTCTTCCTCTTCATGCTCCGCCGGGCGCAGGGGCAGCTGCGGCTGTATCTGCTGCTGGGGGCGGTGGGCGGCGGTGTGCTGTTTTTCACCGCCTTCTCCCCGTTTTTGCGGCCGGTGTGGGATTTTTGGGTGGATACCCTGGCATTTTTGCTGCATCTGACCGCCATTCCCCTGCGGGGAGCGGAAAATTTGTGTAAAAAAATTGGCAGATGGGGAAAAAATCTCTTTTATTTTATTCGCAAATGTTATACAATAAAAAACACCAAGCACGGCAGAAGGCTTTACAAAGGAGGCGGGCGGCATGGCAAGAGCAGGACGGCAGCCAAAGAAGCGGTCCAGAGGAAGCGTCCTCACCAAGCTTCTGATCCTGGTGATTCTGGCGGCGATCGGACTGCAGCTGCGCAGCCTCCACAGCCAAGTGCAGGACGCCCAGGCCCAGCGGGACGCCCTGACGGCCCAGGTCCAGGCCCAGGAGCAGGAAAACGCCGCCCTGGCCGCGGACATCGCCGAGGGCGCCACCGAGGATAAGATGAAGGAGATCGCGCAGGAAGAGCTGGGGCTGATCTCCCCCAATCAGCGTGTGTTTTCTGTGGGCAACTGACCGGAGCCGGGCGACGAGGGAGGCGGAGCGCCTCCCCCGCTTGTGCCGGGAGCCGGTCTTTTTTGATACGACCCGCTTCCACGGGAGCGGGAAAACCATCCGGAAGGAGAAACAGTACACTATATGGAGCTTCAGGTAGGGAGCATTTTGGAAGGAAAGGTGACCTCCATCACCAAATTCGGCGCGTTCGTGGCCCTGGACAATGGGAAGTCCGGCCTGGTCCACATCTCCGAGATCGCCAACACGTTTGTCAACGACGTACATGACTACCTGCAGGAGGGGCAGGCCGTCAAGGTCCTGGTGCTCTCCACGGAGAATGGAAAGGTCAATCTCTCCATCAAGCGGACGCTCCCCAGGCCGGAGCGGCCCGCCCGCAGTCCCCGGCCCAGCGGCAGCCACCCGGCGGGGACGTCCCGTCCCGTGGCCCAGGCCCGGCCCGCCGCCCGGGCGCAGCAGCCGCTGCCCCCCTCCGGCGACCAGTCCTTTGAGGACAAGCTGAAGCAGTTCCTCTCCTCCTCTGAGGGGAAGATGGCCGACCTGAACCGCAGCCTGGACGGGCGGCGGGGCGGCGGCCGGCGGCGCAGATAACACCAGGGCGCGCGGCAATGCCGCGCGCCTTTTTCATGTCCGCCGGATAAAAAAGGGCCGCCCAGCGGTTTCACGCTGCGCGGCCCAAGCGGGTGGGATATTGGAAAGCTTCCGGGATTATCATACACCCGCCCTGCATCCCTTGTAAATAGGAGCTTTTGTCGGATCGGCTCCTCTTTTGTCGGATTGCTGCGGGCTCTGAACAATTTGTGAATTCCACCGGCTCGCCCCTTTTCAAATGGAAAGATTTGTGCTATATTAATAAAAAGGGGAGAGATCCCCGATCTCTCCCACACGAAAGGAGCGATCCCTATGAAGTATACCTTTGCCTGCAAGAGAGTCCCGCTGAATGATTCCATCAAGGAATATGCCCAGAAGAAGATCTCCAAGCTGGAGCGCTACTTCCGGGAGGAGGATACCACCGCGTTTGTCACTTTCTCTGTGGAGAAGGACCATCTGTGCTCGGTGGAGATCACGATCCGCGGCGGCGCCACGTTGCTGCGGGCACAGACGGAGGCTCCTGACGGAGATATGCGCGGCGCCATTGACGCCGCTGTGGGATATATCGAGCGGCAGATTCTGAAGAACAAGACCCGCCTGGCCAAGCGCCTGCGGACTGAGGGCTTCCCCCCGCCCGCCCCGGCGGACGACTTTGAGGTGGCTGAGGAGAAGGAGTTCCCCATCGTCCGTACCAAGCGCTTCTCCGTGAAGCCCATGAGTCCGGAGGAGGCCATCCTGCAGATGAACCTGCTGGACCACAGCTTTTTCGTGTTCCGCAGCAGTGAGGATGACGGCCTATCTATCGTCTACCGCCGGAAGAACGGCGGATACGGCCTGATCGTCACGGATGAAGAGGAGTGACCCGTACCTGGCAGACAGGGCGGAGCCGCGTCAGCGGCTCCGCCCTTTTTCGCTCCGCCCCGGAGATGGCGCGCAATGCCTCTTGTCCTTTTCGGCATCTTCTGCTATACTGATACCGGCAAATCCCCGCTATGGGTCAAAATACGAGGAAAGAAAGAACAATTTGATGAAGATGATTTTTTTGGTGGACGGCGACAACAACATTGGCACCGGGCTCCAGGGTATCGACCTGCTGACTGCCGAGGACACCGTCCTGGTCTTTTTCGGCAAGGGGCAGACCCTGGCCAACGTGAAAAAGCTGTGCGCCGGCACAAAGGCCCAGGTGCAGTATCTGGAGAGCGTGAAGGGAGGCAAGAACTCCCTGGACTTCCAGATCATTACGGAGCTGGGCGTCCTGGTGGGCAGAGGAGAGGCGGATTTCGCCTATGTCATCAGCCAGGACAAGGGCTATGAGGCCGCCATGAGCGCCCTCCACGCACGATACGCCTCCACGTTCCGGGAGGTGGCTCTGCGCCCCTCCATTCAGGACTGTCTCCAGGCGGCGTTCCTGCTGCGGGCAGGCACTCGGGAGGAGCTGGCCGCCGCCCTGGCCCGGCAGTACGGCCCCGTGCAGGGTCAGCTGGCCTATGAGCATCTGGAGGCCCTGCTCACCCCGCCTCCCGTCCAGGAGGCGGCGGCTCCCTCCCCCGCGCCGGAAAACAAGGCGGCGTCCAAGCCCGGAAAGCGGCGCAGCCGCGCGGCGGCGAAGCCGGCGGAGACCGCCGAGCCCGCCCCGGCCCAGAGCGCCCCACAGGATGCGGAGGAGCCCGCCGGGACGGCGGAGCCTGCCGCCCCGGCCGCCAGATCCCGCCGCAGCGGTGCCAGCCGCCGCCGGAAGCGGGCGGAGCGGTCCAAGGCAGAAAAAGCATGACAAGAGGCCGCGCCTTTGGCGCGGCCTCTTTGAATCCGCCACAGTGGGCAACACGGCGCCCGGCCAGCCTGGCCGGGCGCCGTCTGTCACGTTGTCTGCTGTTCGTCCAGGGCCCGCAGCAGGGCTTCCACGGTCCGCTCCACCACCCGGACCGTCTCTTCGTCCCGGTCCCGCAGCAGATCCATGATCCGCTGCACAGCGTCCCCGGGCGCGCCGAAGAGCACATAGTCGGCGTTCAAATCCAGCAGGCGGCACAGGCGGATAAAGTTCTCCAGCCGGGTGCCGGTGTTTCCCAGCTCCAAATCCGCAATAAAGGACACAGATAGATCGGCCCGCTCGGCAAGCACTTCTCTGCTCCAGTTGAGTCGCTCTCTGGCTTCCCGAAAGCGGCGTCCCATCTCTATTCTGTTTGGGTCACGTTTTCTCATAAAAGCACTGCTCCTGCTGTTTGAGAAAAGTGTACCCTATTTCCCAATAAAGAAAAATATAGTCCAGTACTTTATTGACAACGTACAAAGTACTATGTTAATATGAAAAAAAATAGGGCGCAGGCAGCTGCCCGCGCCCTAAAAAGCGTATTACCGGCTCTGGTCCGCTGTATGCATGTAGGCCATCAGATCCAGGATCTTGTTGGTGTAGCCCCACTCGTTGTCATACCAGGCGATCAGCTTCACAAAGTTGTTGTCCAGCATGATGCCGGCGGTCTCGTCGAAGATGCAGGTCTCTGAAAACCCCGTCAGGTCGGAGGACACCACCTGGTCGTTGGTGCAGGTGATGATGCCCTTCATGCTGTTCTGGGCGGCGTTTTCCATGGCCACGCACACATCATGATAGCTGGCAGGCTGCTTGAGGCGGGCGGTCAGGTCCACCACGGACACGTCGTTGGTGGGCACCCGGAAGCTCATGCCGGTCATTTTACCCTTCAGCTCCGGAATTACCACGCCCACTGCCTTGGCCGCGCCGGTGGTGGAGGGAATGATGTTGCCCAGGACGCTGCGGCCGGTACGCCAGTCCCGGCCCGCCCGGGCGTCCACGGCCTTCTGCTTGGCGGTGGAGGCGTGGATGGTGGACATGAGGGCCTGCTCGATGCCGAAGGTGTCGTTGATGACCTTAGTCATGGGGGCCAGGCAGTTGGTGGTGCAGGAGGCGTTGGAGACCACGTCCATCTCCGGGGTGTACCGCTTGTGGTTCACTCCCATGACAAAGGTGGGCGTGATGTCGTCCTTGGCCGGGGCGGAGATGATGACCTTTTTTGCCCCGTGCCGGAAGTGGGCGGAGGCCTTTTCCGTGGTGCAGTAGGCGCCCGTGGATTCGATGATGTACTCGGCGCCGCAGTCGTCCCAGGGGATGTTGGCGGCGTCGTCCTCACTGTAAACCCGGATCTTCTTGCCGTTGATAATCAGGTGACGGTCGTCCCGCTCCACCGTACCCTGAAAGGTCTTGAACACGGAGTCGTACTTCACCTGATAGACCATGTAGTCCAGGTCCGCGTTCCGCAGGTTGATGCCGCACATCTGATAGGTGGCGCTGCCGCGCTCCACCATGATCCGCAGTGCCACGCGGCCGATCCGGCCAAATCCGTTGATTCCCACTTTGATCGCCATGTTCCCATTCCTTCCTGTATTCCGTATTCCGCCGCAGCGGATGTTGTCCTCATTATACCATATTACCGGAAAATGTCACCGCAATTTTGCGTAAAATTGCGCATATAAAACGCAAGATTTGTTGTCCGTTTTGCACAGACTGGACTTCTGTTCGGCCGTGTCTGCCGGACTTCGACATTTTTCCCCCTTTTTCGACAAAGACCTTGTCTTTGCATCCCTTTTTTGCTATCCTATTGGTGTTCGAGGCAGGCTTTTCCACGGTTTGAAAGCCCCTCCCCGTATATGCTACAAGAGAGAATCCCAGCTGAAAGGATGCGCCTATGGAAGCAGAGCAATTTGACTTCTCCGTTGTGTTCCCCAACATCGCCGCCCAGTTGCGCAGCGTGTTGGGAAACCTGCACTTGGCGGCCGCCCAGCTGGCGCCTGCCATCCGGCGGGAGGGGGATCCGGCGCTGGATTCCACAGCTTCCCTGCTGGATCAGAGCTACTACCGCCTGCTGCGGCTGGTGAACAATCTGACGGCGGCGGGAGAGCTGGGGCAGGACGCGCCCCTCCCCGTCCGGGACCGGGATTTGACGGAGACGGTCCGTGCGGTCTGTGCCGGGGCTCAGGGTCTGTTTGCGCTCAAAAAGGTCCAGCTGGAATTCCGGAGCGCTGCGGACTGCCACACCTGCGCTTTTCACCAGCCCTCCATCGAGCTGCTGCTCTACCAGTTGCTCTCCAATGCCCTGAAGTTTACCCCCGCCGGAGGCGCGGTGACCGTGGAGCTGAAATTCATCAACCGATGGGTCCGCCTGTCCGTGTCCGACACCGGCTGCGGTATCCAGGAGGACCAGATCCCTTTCCTGTTCGACCGCTACCTTCACGACGATGCGATGGCGCCCCAGCCCCACGGCCTGGGCCTGGGACTGCCTATCTGCCAGCACATCGCAGAGCGCCACGGCGGCACCATGATTGCCGAGTCCCGGCCGGGGCAGGGGTCCCGCTTCACCCTGTCGTTGCCGGACCGGCGGTGCGGGACTGCGGACGTGTCGGACGTGAAGTTCGATTACAACGGCGGCTTCAATCCGCTCCTCCTGGCCCTGGCGGACGCCTTGCCCCCCCAGGCTTTCTCCCAGCGCCATCTGGACTGACCCTGGCTCCGGCTGGGGTCGGTTTTTTTCGCAGAAGCGGCTTTCCTTTTGGCCGGAAATCGGCTACAATAGCCCTATCACACGACCGGCGCTCCGTCGGCCTTTTCAGGAGGAACCCATTTATGTCCCAGCGTGTATTTGTGGCCATGAGCGGCGGCGTGGACAGCGCCGCGGCGGCGCTGCTGCTGCGGCAGGCCGGCTATAATGTCACCGGCGTGACGCTGCGCCTGCATCCCTATAAGGACCGCCCGGGCCTGTGCGGCTCTGCGGATGATATCGAGACAGCCCGCGCTGTGGCCGCCGGCATGGGGATTCCCCATGTGGTGCTGGACCTGTGCGATCTGTTCCGCGAGCGGGTCATGGACCGGTTTGTGTGGGCCTACACCCACGGCCGCACACCCAATCCCTGCATTGACTGCAACCGGGAGATCAAGTTCGGTGCCCTGCTGGACTGGGCGCTGGACCAGGGCGCGGACGCCATGGCCACCGGCCATTACGCCAGAGTCCGCCTCGATACGCCCTCCGGCCGCTGGCAGCTGCTGCGGGGCGCGGATCGACGGAAGGACCAGACGTACTTCCTCTATCAGTTGACCCAGCACCAGCTGGCCCATCTGCTGCTGCCGGTGGGAGACTATGAAAAGCCTGCCCTGCGGGCCCTGGCGGCCGCCAACGGCCTGTCCAACGCCCAGAAGGCCGACAGCCAGGACATCTGCTTTGTGCCGGATGGGGACTATGTGTCGTTTTTGCGGCAGTATGGCGGCGTGGAGCCCGTCCCCGGTGACTTCCTGGACTCAGAAGGCCGTGTGCTGGGCCGCCACAGGGGAATGGAATGCTATACCATCGGCCAGCGGAAAGGGCTGGGCGTCAGCGCCAACGCGCCGCTGTACGTGCTGGGGAAGGACCCGGACCGGAATGCCGTGATCCTGGGGGGAGGACAACCGCCTCTACACCCGGGAGCTGACGGCGGAGCGGGTGAACTGGCTCTCCGTACCGGAGCCGGACCGCCCCTGTCCGTCACCGCCAAGACCCGGTACAGCCAGCGGGAAGCTGCCGCCACAGTGGAACCGCTGCCCGGCGGCCGCATCCGCATGGTGTTCACAGAGCCTCAGCGGGCCGTCACCCCGGGGCAGGCGGTGGTGTTCTACGATGGAGATCTGGTGCTGGGCGGGGGCACCATCTGTCCGTGACGCAAAAGGACGCCGCGAAAGCGGCGTCCTGCAGTTCTTATCGCTGACTGGTGGTCCAGCTGTCCTGAAAGATCAGGTCATCCACATCCCCGCCGCTGATCGTCTGGTGTCTCATCATTTTATTTCCTCCTTTGCATTTGGGTTCTCAGCCAGTATATGCGCCTCCGGGCGGAAAATTGCACGGAAACGGGCACCTGTCTGGACTTTTTGCAGCGGGAGTTGTCGAAAAAATTTGAAAGGTTTTCCTTGCCCGTGCTTGACAATGACTGGAGAGTATGGTATTCTAATCATTGCCGACAGCTGCCGGTGTGGTGGAATTGGTAGACACAGGGGACTTAAAATCCCCCGGTAGCGATACTGTACCGGTTCGAGTCCGGTCACCGGCACCACAGAACAGAATATCGCGGGGTAGAGCAGTTGGTAGCTCGTCGGGCTCATAACCCGGAGGTCGTTGGTTCAAGTCCAGCCCCCGCAACCACAAAACCGTCTGATTTCTTGCAAAATCAGACGGTTTTTCTTTACTTGCTTCCAAAAGTTTAGAGAAAAATGAAGTGTACCCCATGTCAAGGACAATTTTGAATTTTAGGGGTTAAAAATGACCCCAGATATGATAACATGTAGCTGCTTTACCGCCAGGGAGGATAGGGCAACGCTGAGGAGCGACCCGAGCGCCCGGGCGAGTTTGCGGGAGGCAGTGTGCATGAGCATGCTGCCTTTTTTATCACTGCCTCCTGGAAACCAAAGCGCTAAACCTCGGGGTCCGGGGCAGAGCCCTGGGAGTTACGTTTTTTCGAGATGCCCGGTTTCAGCGGATATACGCCAGTCTGACGGTAACAGTAATACTCCCGCGGGGAGAGCTTTTCCAGATCCCACTGGTAGCGATCTTTGTTGTAGTAGTCCATCCAATCGGCGACAACAGCTTGAACCTGCTCATAGGTGTCACACCCGGCAATCAGAGCAGCAATCTCATCCTTCATGTGACCGAAGAAGCTCTCCTGCGGCGCGTTATCCCAGCAGTTGCCCTTCCGTGACATAGACTGCACGAAGGAAGCATCCTTGAGCTTCTGGATAAAGGCGTTGCTGGTATAGTGGCAGCCTTGATCGCTATGGACAATGGTCGAGTTGTCCAGCTCGGCTCCATACTTGCTGCACATGGCGTCAACCATGTCAAGAACGAAGTCGACTCTGAGGTTGTCACTAAGCCGGTAAGCCAGCACTTCATGCGTACAGACGTCAAGGATCGGGGAGAGATAACAGACGCCGCCCTGGTAAAAGATGTAGGTAATGTCTGTCAGTAAGGCTTTCCGTGGTGCGTAGCTTCGGAACTGACGGTTAATCTCGTTCTTTGCCACATGGCTCGTCTTCATCGCCTTGGCCATTTGCCGATAGGGATTTGCCTGACGGATGGGACAGCGGAGTCCATATTTTCGCATCAGACGGCGAATCTTCTTGATGTTCATGACGACAGGCGGATCAAGATGCAGCAGGCGCATGTAGATGCTCCGTGCTCCCTTCTTGTATCCCCGAAATTCATAAGCCTGCTTTACCAGGGCAAAATCTGTGCGGTCCGTTTCCTCACGGCTTTGCCTCAACGGCGCGGCATCCAGCCAGGCGTAATATCCGGATCGGGATACGTCTGCGATCCGACACAGAGCACTGATATTCAACAGATTGCCGTCTTGCCGTACAGCCTCGAGGATGAGACCGTACTTTACTTCTGCCGGTGCTTGATTCCCATTGTTTCTGAGCCTCCATATTTGCCGCCTGTAGTTTTTTAAGAATTCGACCTCCTGCCTTGTGTAAGCAAGTTCATTCTCAAGCCGCCGGATCCGCTGCTCTACCGTTTCTTCTCCAGTCTTCGGAGGGCGTCGGTAATTCTCGCTGCGCCTATCCGAGAAGCCGCTTTCCTGCTTGGCTTTCTTGTTAAGTGTGTAGGAGAAGCCTTCCACGCGGCTGGCTCCGAGAATCTCTGGATCGATCCCGTACTGGCGCATCGTTTCCATCACAGGAATCCCCTGACTTTTCTTCTCATAAGCCAGTTCCTTGAAGGCCTCAGTAAAGCGCACCGTGTTGGCGGTCACTGAAGCAACGTACGGATTCTTCCTAAGCTTCTCAATCTCTTGCTTGGACAGTGGGTTCGTGTGCGTCTTCTTGCTCATCTGTATCCATGCCTTTCTGTCCTCTTCATGGATACATCTTACCACACAAATCTTTCCCGCAAAAGTGTCCACCGTTAAGGGCGTCCCCCTAATCTTCCTGTCCGAAGATCAGGGCGCCCCTAAACTATGAGTGTCCATTCTGCAGGGTACAGTTTAAAATGTGCGGTTTTGTGTGATTTGCGGTTGACCCAAACCGTGACCCATACGGGTCAAAAAATCGGCCCGGAGGCGGTGTTTCCGCCTCCGGGTCCTCTTGCTTTTGGGAGAGATTTTGGGGAATTTACAACGCTGCCGTCAGGACTCTTTCCATGGCCTTGGCCGCCTCCTTCTGGGCCGCTGTCGTGACGTGGGCGTAGGTGTCCAGGGTGAAGCCTGCCGAGAAGTGTCCCAGCATCCCAGACACCGTCTTGATGTCCACGCCGTTCTGGAGGGCCAGCGTAGCGAACGTGTGCCGGAGGTCGTGGAACCGGACCCGAGGCAATCCCGCCCGCTTCAGCACCCGGTGGAGCATGTGGAGGACGCTGTCTGGCGAGATGGGGCCGCCTGTGGGTGAGGGGAATACCCATGGGCTGCTGCCGGTTTTATTTCTCTGTTGTTTCAGAACCTGGATGGTGTCCTCCGCCAGCGGCAACGTCCGATAGGCGTTCTTGGTTTTCAGCGGTGCTTCCACCACCTCGCCGTTGATTCTCGCCACCTGCCGCTTCACCCGGAGGTTTCCGTGTTCGAAATCGATGTCTTCCCACTTCAGCCCCAGTAATTCACCTCTTCTTAAACCTGTGGCCAGCTCCACATAGTACATCTCGAAGACACCGCTGTCTTTTGCTTCCCGCAGGAAGGAGGTCAACTGCTCGATGGGCAGCGTTTTCATCTCCTTGTGTTCCAGCTTCGGCAAGGCGCATCCCTCGGTGGGGTCACTGACGATAATTTTCTGCTCCTTCGCCAGCTTCATGGCCGAGGCGATGATCTGGTGGATGTTCCGCACGGTCTTGGGACTCAGGCCCTTTGCCTGGTGCTTACTCTCGATTCTGTTGATCCTCCCGCTGATCAGCAGCTTCTTGTAGAGCTTTTGTAACTCCAGAGAAGTGAGCTTTTCCAGCGGGATTTTCCCGATGCTTGGTTTGATATGGTTATCGATGTATCCTCGATAGGTCTGGTGGGAGGACGGTCTCACTTTGACCTTTACGTAGTTTTCAAACCACTCGTCCATCCAGGCGCCTACCGTGTATTTTCCGGTTTTGGTCACATCCAGGCTTTTGGTTTCCTCAATGGCCGCTTTCAGCTTTGCCTTCGCCTCTGCCTGGGTCCGCCCTAAGACGTTCTTGTAGATGGGCTTTCCGGTCTCCGGATCGTGTCCGGCAGTGTAGCGTCCCTCCCACCGGCCATCTTTTCTTTTTCTGATGTTACCTTCGCCATTGGCCCGTTTCTTTGCCATAGCATCCGCCTCCTTTTCAACGACACAACATATCACAGAAAAGCGAAATAGCCAGAGGGAAGGGCAACTGTTATTAGAAAGTTAAGAAAGGGCTGCCGCCGGCAGCCCTTTTTCTTTGAATAGCGTATCAAATTTTGACCTGGGGACACCTCATCTTTGCCCTCTCTGTGGCCCGCTTTTCTTCCTCGTCCTCGAAGCAATACCGTTCCATCTCCCCGGCGATCCCCATGCCCAGCCGAAATTCAGCGATAAAGGAGGTCAGGGAAGTTTCCTCTCGCTGTTCATTCTCCAAATCCGCCAGCTGCAGCAGGGTCTCCTGATCTTGCAGGTCTAACCTCGCTTTGATTTCTCTGTAAGCCCGGTCCAGTTCTGCCCGGACTTTTTGAAGCTCCTGCTCCCGGCAGAACCTTGCGTGCAGGGCTCTCATGTAGTCGTACATCGTGCCGCCTCCTTGTCAGCGGCAAAGTATATCACGACGTGGGCCCAATAGCCAGGAGACACGGCGTCTATTATCAGAAAAGTAACAAGTTGACCGCCAAGAGCAAGGGCTCTATTGTTGTTTTCAGCGCCGCAATTTCTGAGGGGGAGCTCCCGCCGGAACTGTGTGGCAAAGCAGCAGAAAGCTGTACGTATCCCCAGCATGACCCCTACTTTTTGTCCATGCCTCTAAGCATTCCGGGAATGTGACCGCAAACGTGATCCCCGCTTGCTGTTTTTGACCCCACTTCACAGCCACGAAAAAATCCCCGTAACTGCCCGCACTGCGGGCAGTTGTGACTTGGCCGGGGGACATCCGTGACCCCCGGCTTTTATCCTGCTTTTTCTTTCGTCCTCCGCAAATTCCCAAAATGAGGCCCAAACTCGCTCCAAAAGGGTAGGGGTGCGCATGGCTGCTGCCCTCTCCGGGAAGAGGGCACACAGCGGCTCACACGGCCAAACAGGGGCGATTTTCTCTTCTTTCTGCCTTTCGGCCAACAGGCCGCCTAAAGTGGGTCCGGGCTTCCGCCCGGACCTGCGGCCGGCGTATAGCCGGACGCGATGCTTGCCCTGCCCTGCCTACTGGGCTGGTTGCTCTGCTTTCGGCAGGAATACCACCAAGGCATTCAGATGGCATTCCACAGCGCGCCAAACAGCAATGGCTTTTTTACCCGGCTTTCATAGCTGCACCTGCCGTATTTAGACATGGTATATCTTTTCAAACTCTTCCGAAAAATCCGGATATCTATTACACTTTTTTATAACTTGTGATATGATAATTAAAAATATACTATTTAGGCAGCTGCTCCCCGGTTTTATCAGTGCTCAAGAAAGGATATTTTTATGGACATCAAACAACTCACCTATTTTATGGCCGTCGCACAGGAGGGCAGCTACTCCAAGGCGGCGGAAAAGCTCGGCATCTCCCAGCCGACTCTATCGATCGCTGTAAAAAAGCTGGAGGAGGAACTTGGTCTCCCCCTCTTCTACACCTTCAACCGCAGACAGGTCCTAACGGACGGCGGCCTACGGTTGATGAACGGCGGCAGGCAGTTGATCGATCTCTATCAAAAGACAGTAGAGGATGTCAAGGTCACAGACTCCCATAGCGCAGGGGCCTTTACGCTGGGACTTTCTCCGTTGTTTGGCGCCTGTTTTTTTGGCGATTTGATTCCCAACTTCTCTGCAGCCTACCCCAATATCCGCATCACCATGATCGAGGACGGCGCCAATAAGATCAACCAGCGAGTCGAGGAAGGCACCGTGGACTTGGCCGTGACCCTAAAGACGGACCGCACGCAGACCTATGGGAACTGTCACTTTTCCACCCAACGCAACGTAGCACTGCTCCACAAGGACCATCCGCTGGCTCAGGAGGAAACACTCACGGTCTCCCAGCTACGGGATGAGCAGTTTGCCATATTCAACCAGGATTTCATTCTGCACCGGCAGATCATGTCTGCCTGCCAGACAGCGGGCTTTCGGCCGAAGATCGCCCTGCTCAGCTCCCAGTGGGATTTCATGGTAGAACTGGTGGCCCGGAACCGCGCCGTCTCCATCCTTCCAAAGCCGGTTCTGGACAAACACCCGGACCCCAATGTCTGCTGTGTTCCTCTGGAGGACGACATGAAGTACTGGGATATCCTGCTGGCCTGGAACCAGCAGAAGTATATGCCTCGATCCTGTGCGCTGTTTTTAGACTATGTTCGGCAGCATCTGCCCCCGGATGATCTGTGACACCGCCCCGCCTCCCGGAGAGGCGGGGCAGTTTTTGTCGTTTGGACGGCCAGTGCTATTTTTAATTATAAAAAACTTCAATATATATTATCAATTTATATTTATAAAATTATTACAAATATATAAATTCTATAAATTTAATTCTATCTTTTACATTATTGATTTCTATTCAAATGGGCTTATAATTTGAAACAGGTAAGTACTATACCAATGCAAAAAAAGTGAAAGTGGTGTTGCGTATGGGCATCAATGAACAATCCCAAAAATTGATGGACAAAATCCGCGCCAAAAAAGGAAAGCCTCTGTTTTTGAACACAGTGGAAGCTGTGCGGGAAGCAAATATCAAGCAGTACTGCACAAATCCTCCTCTGGTGGAGATTGGAAGGACCGAGGATCAATTCGTTCCCTGTCCCTGGGGAACTCTGCGGATTAAACTGTATTATCCCAAAGACACTGGAGATGCAGGGCTGCTCCCGGTCGTCGTTTTTTATCATGGTGGCGGTTGGACAGTCGATACTGTGGAGACACATGATAAGGCTGTCCATGTGATGTGTGCAGCCAGTGGCTGCGTGTTTGCCTCTGTGGACTATCGACTTGCGCCGGAACACAAATTCCCGGCAGGTATCGAAGATGCATATACCGGGCTCCAGTGGGTGTACGACAACGCCGAGCAGATCGGCGTGGATCGAAACCGGATCGCGGTGTGCGGCGACAGTTCCGGCGGCAATTTTGCGGCGGTCATGTGTCAGCTGGCCCGGGACCGAAACGGTGTCCCCATCCAAAAGCAGGTCCTCATCTATCCCAATACGGATTTCGTCATGGCGGGATGGGAGTCCGTCCAGACAGTCGGCAGTGGGTATTACTGCACGAAGGACGCTCTGCTGTGGTATTGGAACCACTATGTGGGCGATTCCTATGACCTGGAAAATCCCTACCTCTGCCCGATGCGGGCCAAGTCTTTCGAAAATCTTCCGGATGCTTATGTGGTCGTGGCCACCTATGACCCACTGCATGATGAGGGCGCGGCATACGCCCGGGCATTGGAGCAAGCAGGAGCGAATGTCGTATTTCGTGACTGCACCGACCTGATGCATGGCTTTATTCTCTTCTGGGATGAGATCGACGAGGCCTATGACGTGCTGGTCGAAATCGGAGAATACCTAAAGAACAATCTCTGATCACTGTGTGAAATCTAGGAGGATATTTTATGCTTGGGATTATTGGTATCATATTGGCAATTCTCTTTTTGATGATTGGCTCTTATAAAGGCCTGTCTGCCCTTCCGCTGACACTTCTGGCAGCCTTGATCGTTGTGCTTACAAACGGGATGGGACTATGGGAGTCCTTCTCTTCTCTATACATGGACGGATATGTAGGCACTTACCTGAATTACTTCTTGATTTTCTGCTGCTCCGCACTCTATGCTCATGTGATGACGGAGTCTGGCAGCACCCTGTCGATCGCCTACAAGCTGCTGGGCTGGTTTGGGAAAAAGCGGGTGATTCTTGCCTCCATCATCATCGTTGCGATCCTGACCTATGGCGGAGTGAGCCTGTTTGTCGTGATGTTTGCAGTGGGCCCGATCCTGTACACCATGTTCCAGGAAGCGGATCTTCCCAGACATCTGATCGCGGCGGTCCTGTTTGCAGGGTCCTGCACCTTCACTATGACCTGCCTGCCGGGCAGCCCGCAGCTGACCAATATCATCCCATCTCAGTATCTCGGCACGCCGCTGACGGCTGCGCCCGTGTTCGGCTGCATTGCGGCTGTGGCAATGTTTCTGATGGATTATGCATACTGCCAGTACTGCGCGGTCCGCGCCAGAAAAAACGGGGAGCATTGGTCCTTCCAGAAGGACTTCGACGCTTCGAAATACCAGACCAGTGACCGGGATACGCTACCCTCTGCGCTGGTCGCATTTCTTCCGATGCTCCTGCTGGTTCTCTTTATCTTTATCGGCGGCAGATTCATCAGCGATACCGCACTGCTGTCCGTGAGCGCGATGCTGCTGGGTTCGCTCAGCTGCTACCTGCTCAACTTCAAGAAATTCCAGGGCATGGATTTGCGCAAGATCCTCGGCAGCCTGAATAACGGCATTACATCCATTGGAAGCCTCTCCGCAGTCTGCGGCTTCGGCGCAGTGGTACAGGGCTCTGTGGCCTATTCCAATATTGTGGAGGGCGTTACTTCCTGGGAAATGAGCCCCTATCTGCTGGCTGTTGTTGCTACGGCAGTCTTGGCCGGCGTGGCCGGTTCTTCTTCCGGCGGTGCCCGTCTGATGCTGTCCAGTATGTCGGACTATTTCCTCTCTACAGGTGCGGATATGCAGATCCTGCACCGGCTGATCGCAATTTCCGCCGGAAGTTTGGACTCCCTACCGCACGCCACTGGAATTTTCCTGTTCAACGACTATCTGGGAACTACACACAAGGATATTTACTGGCATTGCTTCTGGACGGCTCTCGTTCCGCCCGCGATCATCGCACTGGTCAGTGCCGGTATCTTCACAGTAATTGCCTGACGGAAAGCGTTGCACGGGTATTATGGCCGCGCGTGGCTGTGATGCCCGTGCAACGTAGTATCAAAAGATGCTGCTACCTCTACACAGGGATATCTATCCTGTGATAGGCGGCCATATATTGCGCTGCAAAGATAGAGGAAATTCTGTTTATAGATTTTGCATATGGCATATGAAGGAGGAACTTCTATGAAATCCGCATTGATCACCGGCGCGGCCTCCGGTATCGGAAGGGCCTGCGCTGAGCGCATGGCGCGGGAGGGCTATGGCGTGGTGATCGCCGATGTGAACCTGCCTGCCGCCCAAGACCTGGCCGGGCAGCTTACCGGAGAGGGCCTGTCCGCCATCGCCATCCACATGGATGTCTCCAGCGAAGAAGAGGTAGAGGCTGGCTTTGACCGGATGATGGAGGCCTACGGCTCCTGCGATCTGGTGATGTCCAACGCCGGGGTCCAAATCGTCCACCCCTTTGAGGACTACCCCTTTGCCGACTGGCGGAAGATGATGGCCATCCATGCGGACGGTGCCTTCCTGGTGTCCCGGGCGGCCTACCGCCGTATGAAGACCTCTGGCAGAGGCGGAAAGATCGTATTCACCGGCTCTGTCCAGACATTCGTTGGCTCCAAGCTGAAGGAGCCTTACAACTTCGTCAAGCACGGTGTTGCCGGACTTGCCAAGTCCATCGCCCGGGAGGGTGCTGAATACGGCATCCATACCTACGTCATCTGCCCCAGCTTTATCAAGACACCCCTGGTGGAAAAGCAGATCCCGGAGCAAGCAGCCTCCCTGGGCATCTCCGAAGAAGAGGTCGTGAAAAACATCATGCTGCGGGACACAGTGGACGGCGTGTTCACCACCGTGGAGGATGTGGCCGATACCCTGGTATTTTTGTCCAAGGACCGGGGAGCCCTGACTGGCCAGTCGATCCGTCTGACGCACGGCTGGGCTATGATGTGAGGTCGCGCATGAGAGAACAGATCGCAGTTTATGGCTCCGGGACCATCGGTTCTTGCGAAGCCACACTGATTATCGGCCACGGAGTCCCCTGTACAGTGATCGGCCACTCGGAACGCGGGTTGGATCGGTGCCGGAACGCAGTTGCCCAGAACTGGGATGACCTGATCGCCGAAGGCTTAGCTACAGAGGCCAACAAGCAGGCAGCCCTGGCCCTGCTGACCGTCACCAACGATCCTGCAGCGCTGAAAGATCACACCTTCGTCTTTGAGGCCGTTACCGAGGGTGCAGCGGAAAAGCAGAGCGCCTATGCGGCCATCGCTCAATATGCTGCCCAGGATGCCATCATAGCGTCCTGCTCCTCCTCCATGGATGCGGAGATCCTGGCAGACCTAACGCCCTGCCCTGAGCGCCTGCTGATCGCACACCCCTTCCAGCCGGTCCATATGCTGCCGCTGGTAGAAGTGGTCCGACATCGGCGGACACAGGAGGAGGTCGTCAGCAGGACGCTGACTTTGCTGGAACAGCTGCACCGACAGGTGGTGGTCCTGAACCGCAGCGTGCCGGGACTCCTGGTAAATCGCTTCGCGCAGGCCCTGTTTCGAGAGTCCATCTACCTGATCGAGCAAGGGGTCACCACGGCGGCGGATATCGACCGGGCAGTGAAATACGCCGTGGGGATGCGCTACGCCTCCATCGGACTTCTGGAGTACTTTGACGCAGTGGGCTTCCAGTTGGAGAGCACGATCGCCCAGAACGTCTACCCAGACCTGTGCGGCACCAGGGAACTACAAAAAACGGTTCTGGAGGGACTGGCATCCGGCAAGACCGGCCAGGCGGCGGGGCAGGGGCTCTATGACTGGTCGAAGAAGGACCCGGATGACTTCCGCCGCCGCAAGCAGAGTCCCTACTTCGACGGCGTCCGGGAGTGGACCATGCCAGAGTGAGATTCGAAGCTGATTGCGTGCAAGAGGACCGGTGGGCATTGCCGTCGCTCCTCCTGGTGTTCAACTATGCAGTTTTAGAAGACTGACCCATAACCTGACCCAGACCGCTGAAAATCGCCGCGGAGCGGAGAGGAACAGCCTTCGGGTTTTAGGCTATTTCAGGCCCAAATAGGCCCGGAAAGCGTTGAACCGCAATGGACGGACAAACAGGCTGCAGCTCATAACCCGGAGGTCGTTGGTTCAAGTCCAGCCCCCGCAACCAGAAAGTCCTGATTTCTTGCGAAATCAGGACTTTTTCCGCACTTTTGCGTCCAATAACTTACTTGCCGTTTTTTCTGACCCAAACGCTGACCCCAACGGGAGCTAAACTGTACCCAAGAAAATGGACACGATGGATTTGACCCACGGCCCCGTTTAGTGGACACGCATTTGACCCATAGGGTCAGAGGCACCTCATCTGTGATAAAATAAGATCACCAGATGGAGGTGCTGCATGAGCACAAAAAAACAATTCACGCCGGAGGAGATCCGGCATCTACGGGCAAACCCGTACACACGGTGCGTGACAGCGGACACGATCTCCTACACCCTCGCCTTCAAGGAGGCGTTCTGGGCCTTGAGCCTGCAAGGGTACACCGGACCGGCCGCCTTCCGCAAGCTGGGCTATAACACGGAAGTCCTGGGCTTCGAGCGGGTCCACAACACCACCAAGCGCATTCGGCGGGAAGCCAAGTCTCTGGAAGGGCTTCGTGAGGGCACCCGGGGCGGCGTGCGCCTGCAGAAGGAGACAACATCGGCGGACTCCCCGTCTGTCGAAGCTGCCAGACGGATGCGGCGGGAGATCCTGTGCCTCCAGCAGCAGATGGCGTTTTTAAAAAAAGTCATGCGGCTGCACGACAAGCCGGAACAGTAGTCATGGACAGTGCCGGAGAACGGTTCGCGGCCATCCAGGAGGCGTTGGCGGACCGGAAGAACATCCTCACCGTGAAAGAGCTGTGCGAATTGGCCGGTGTGTCCCGCCCGGCTATTACAACTGGGTGCGTTCCGAACGAGCCAGGGAAACGAGGGAGCAGAGGGACCGGGCAGATTTTGAGTGGATTTTAGAGGCGTACCGGTTCCGCAGCTACGCAAAGGGCGCCCGGGGCATCCACATGCGGCTGCTGCACATGGGCGTGCGGATGAATGTGAAGAAAATCCGCCGGCTCATGCGGAAGTACCGTCTCACCTGCCCCATTCGGAAGCCGAATCCCTACCGCAGATTACAGAGGTCTATCCGGATGGGCAGCACCGCGGAGAATCTGGTGAACCGGGAATTTGAATCACGCGGTCCCAGGGCCATCCTCCTGACGGATATTACCTATATCCCTTTGAATGGGAAGTTCTGCTATCTGTCCACGATCCTGGACGCCTGCACGAAACAGGTCTTATCCTATGCCGTGAGCGAATCTCTGGAAGTGGATTTCGTTCTGGAGATGGTGGAGCGGCTGGTGCAGAACTACGGCACCTCGCTGAACAAAGAGACTGTGATCCACAGTGACCAGGGCACCCACTACACCAGCTTGAAATTCATTCAACTGGTGGAGAGCCGGGAGCTGCGGCGCTCCATGTCCCGCAGGGGCAACTGCTGGGACAACGCACCCCAGGAGAGCTTTTTCGGGCACATGAAAGACGAGCTGGCCGGTGAGATCCCCGGTTGGACATCCTTTGCGGATGCGAAGGCATCCATTGACCGCTGGATGGATTATTACAACCAGGACCGCTGCCAGTGGGACTTGGCGAAGCTGTCCCCAAACGAATTTTACGAGTACATCTCCACAGGTGAGCACCCCGCCGGAATGCTGCCGCAATGGGTCAAATGATTTTGTCCTTGACTTGGGGAGCACTTTAATTGGAGCGGGCAGGGCTGGACGGAAACAATGGAAAATCCGCCGAACGAACGGTGGTAAAAAGCACAAATCGGAGCCGAAATGACTCCGATTTGTGCTTGAGACTGCCTCATAACCCGGAGGTCGTTGGTTCAAGTCCAGCCCCCGCAACCACAAAACCGTCTGATTTCTTGCGAAATCAGACGGTTTTTCTTCACCTTTTTGTCTCCAAAAGTTTCCGGAGAAATTACGCGATTTTGCAAAATTTGCAGTTGACCCAAACCGTGACCCAGACAGGGCAAAAAACGTGCCTTGGCGCAGCCCTTCTGCGCCAAGGCTTTCCTGCTGTTTGGGATTATTTTTTCGCTTTCAGATTGCCGCCGTCAGGACTTTTTCCATAGTCCTGGCCGCCTCCTTTTGCGCCGCTGTCGTGACGTGGGCGTAGGTGTCCAGCGTGAAGCCTGCGCTGAAATGTCCCAGCATCCCGGACACCGTCTTAATGTCCACCCCATTCTGAAGTGCCAGCATAGCGAACGTGTGCCGGAGGTCGTGGAATCGAACTCTGGGCAACCCCGCCCGCTTCAGCACCCGGTGGAGTATATGCAGGACGCTGTCTGGTGAGATGGGCCCGCCAGTGGGCCCGGGGAACACCCAGAGGCTACTGCCCGCTTTTTTCTTCTGCTGTTTCAGAACCTGGATCGTGTCCTCTGCCAGGGGCAGCGTCCGGTAGGCGTTCTTGGTTTTCAGGGAGGCATCTACGATTTTTCTGCTGATCCGGGCGATCTACTGTTTCATCCAAAGGTTTCCGTGTTCGAAATCGATGCCTTCCCATTTCGGGCCAAGCAATTCGCCTCTTCTCAATCTTGCTGCCAGCTCCACATAGTACATCTCGAATATCCTACTGTTTCTGGCATCTCTAAGGAAGGATGCCAGCTGTTCAATGGGCAGCGTTTTCATCTCCTTGCGTTTCAGCTTCGGCAAGGCACAGCCCTCTGTGGGGTCTGCTGCAATCAGCCGTTGCTCTTTGGCCAGCTTCATGGCCGAGGCGATGATCTGGCAGATGTTCCGCACCGTCTTGGGGCTCAGGCCCTTGGCTTGGTGTTTGCTCTCGACTCTGTCAATTCTCCCGCTGGTCAGCAGCTTCTTGCAGAATTTCTGTAACTCCAGAGAAGTGAGCTTTTCCAGCGGGACCTTGCCGATATTCGACTTAATGTGGTTGTTGATGTACCCCCGGTAGGTCTGGTGGGAGGACGGTCTCGCTTTGATCTTTGCGTAATTTTCGAACCACTCGTCCATCCAGGTACCTACCGTGTACTTCCCCGCCTTGGTGACGTCCAAGCTCTTGGTTTCCTAGATGGCCGCTTTCAGCTTGTTCTTCGCCTCTGCCTGGGTCCGGCCCAAGACGTTTTTGTAGATTAGCTTCCTGGTCTCCGGATTATGCCCGGCGGTATACCGCCCTTCCCACCGGCCATCTTTTCCTGATATTACCTTCACCGTTGGCCCGTTTCTTTGCCATGGCATCCGCCTCCCTTTACGACTCGATAAGCGTCTCGCTTCGCTCGGTTGCTCACATTTATGGAGCCAGCGAGCTCTCATCAGCGAAACAAAATGCCACAGAAAAAAGAAATAGCCAGATGGAAAGGTGACTGTTATCAAAAAGTTAAGAAAGAGCGGCCGACAGCAGCTCTTTTCTTTGTATAGCACATCAATTTTGACCTGGGGATCCTTCATTTTCGCCCTCTCTGTGGCCCGCGTTTCTTCCTCGTCCTCAAGGCAATACCGTTCCATCTCCCCGGCGATCCCTATACCTAACTGAAGCCCGGTGATGAAGAATGTCAGGAGGTTTCCTCCCGCAGTTCATTCTCCAGATCCGCCAACTGGAGCAAGGTCTCCTGATCTTGTTGGCCTAACCTTGCGTTGATTTCTCTGTAGGCTTGGTCCAGTTCCGCCCGGACTTTTTGAAGTTCTGGCTCCTGGCAGGACCTTGCGTGCAAGGCCTTCAAGTAGTCGTACATCGTACCGCCTCCTTGTCAGCGAAAAAGCATGTCACGATGCTGGCTCAATAGCCAGGGGACACGGCGCCTACTATCAGAAAAGTAACAATTTGTCTGCCTGATTGGAATCCTTGTCTTGTTTTCAGCGACGCATTCTTTGAAGGGGCTTTCGTGCCTCAATAGCCCCGGAACGCCCCAGCGGCACTCTGCGGATCTAAGGAGACAGCAGAATTTTGCGGAGAAAAGCGTCATTGCTGCTATTTCATGTGTGGAACAACGCTCTTTCAAAATCCCGCAACTGCCCGCACTGCGGGAAGTTGTGAGCGAATCGGCGCAACAAAAGCGCCGGTTCTTTCTCCTGCTTTTTTTCGTCCCCCGGTTCACTTCCAGAAACATGGGAATTCTCCAACGGAAGTGGGGCCAATCGTTGTGGGCAAACCTCATGTCATCTTGCCATTTGATGAGAAAGGCCAATGCAGGCGTGAGGTATCTCGTCTTTTCGCCACGCTGGCCCGACAAGGGCCGAAGGCAGTTGTTTGTGGGCAACGGATGCCGCCCCGGCCTCGTCCGCCCGACACAGCGGCCCACAGGGGCAAACGAGGGCGGAATTGTTGGGGGCTCAATGACAGAGAAAAAAGGCTTCTTTGTCGACGGCGTCGTAATTCGCGTATTTAGCAAAAGCGCGTTCCCTCTCTCTATCTTTCGTCCTCTGGCCACAAAAGTGGGGCCGGGCTTCTGCCCAGAACTGCAGCCGCCGTATAGCTGGACGAGATGCTTGCCCACAAAAAAGCCCGGATGGTCTTGTACAAAGAATCAACAGAGCCGCCCCGCTGATTTTACCCAGTTCCCCACATGGGTCCAAAGGTCTGTGTCATTTACATAGAGTTGCCCGCATTCCAAGCATCCCGTGGCCCAACTCATTTCATATTGCATTTTGGAATTTGAATACATAGTATCCACATTGCATTAGCGGATGTTTATTTCGTCAGATCCTCATTCTTTGCCTTCTGCTGAAGAGGTTCCATATTTCTGCCGTAGCCGTTCCCAATGGCGTAGGAACGTAGTGGGCGGGAGTTTCAGGCGTTCCGCAGCCTTACGGATACTTCCGTACCGCTCGTAGAATGTCTGGAGATACCGCAGCTCCATACGCTCCAGCATCTCATTCAGTCCCGCCTCTGCCGGAGCATCCTGAACAGGCTCCGGACCCGCCACGTTCATCGGCAAGCTCTCCGGCTGAATCAAGTCTGTATCCGTGATGATGGTCGCCTGCTCAATGCTGTTTTTCAGCTGGCGGACGTTCCCTTCCCACCGATAGTTCAGCAACGCAAAGCAGGTTGCTGGGGACAGTTTCCGATGAAAGTCGTATTTTTGATTGTAGTAATCTAGAAAATGCTGAGCCAGAGGAATGATGTCATTTTTTCGCTTCCGGAGCGGCGGAATATGGATCGGTATGACATTCAGCCGGTAATACAGATCTTCCCGAAAGCGCTTCTGCCGCACCATCTCCTCCAGGTCGCAGTTGGTGGCGGCGATGACCCGGATATCCACCTGCACTGATTCGTTGCCGCCCACGCGGATAAACGAGCGGTTTTGCAGCACATGAAGCAGTTTCGTCTGCATATTCAGAGACAACTCGCCCACTTCGTCCAGAAACAGCGTCCCGTGATCCGCCGCCTCCAAAAGCCCTGGCTTCGCTTTGCTGCCGGCGCCGGTGAAGGCGTGTCCCTCATGCCCGAAGAGCTCACTCTCAAAGAGGGATTCCGTGATGGCGCCGCAGTTGATGGGGACAAACCGCCGGTCAGACCTCCCGCTGTTCTGATGGATGAATCTGGCGATCTCGTCCTTGCCCACGCCGGTCTCGCCCAGCAGCAGCGCCGTGGAGTCCACCTTGGCCACCCGGGCGGCCAGGGCCAGAACCTTCAGCATCTCCTTGTCGGCCACGATCAATTTGTTTCGATCTCCCATCTGGGCCTTGATGCTCTCCAATTCCTGGAGATACTGGTCATTCAGCCCCCGGATCTTGTCGAGTTCCTGCTGCAGAGAGCTAATCTCATCCAGGTCCCGGTCGTTGCAGATGTAAAATTCGATCTCACCCTGGCTGTCAAATACCGGGGTGCAGGACACATGAGCACTGCGGCCGGTGCGGTAAAAGGTCTGCACGATGGTGTGCGGCTTTTTGGTCTCTGCCACGATGGCGCCGCAGGATTCGGAGATCAGATGGTTTTTCACCAGCTCCTCCACAGGCACCCCCACCAGCTCATCTCTCCGAATCCCGGTGAGGACTTCATAGGCCCGGTTGATCCGCAACGTCACCAGGTTCCGATCCGAAATCTGGATGGCGTCCGTGGAATTTTCGATAAAGGCATCCAGGACGCGGTTCTGTTCCTCCAAATCCAGGATCCGTCTGCGCAGCTCTCCTGCGGTTTCGCGAGAGCTCCCTGTCACCAGCTGTTTTTGTTCCAAAAATGGAACGCCTCCTTCCGGTTTTCGTCCTTTTGCGCAATTTGAAATTTGGAACCGCACTTTTTTGTAGTCAAACTTCACACCATTTTTGTTTTTCTTTTAACAAAAATGACTATACCACAATTTTCCCTGTTTCACAAGTTTCAATTTTGGAACATCTCGTTCAAATTTTGTTCCGATTTTGGAGCAAAGAATTGTAAATTTTTTCACAAAATTCGCAGATCCACGTTGCTATTCCAAACGTCCGCGCTCTCCCTGGATTTTTTCAAGGCGGCAGCCACTTACAGCCGCAAGGTCTTTCGGATTTGAGACAAACTGCTTTTTCAAATTGGCAAGATTTTTGCTATAATAGCCTGTCGAATTCCCACGAAATGTGCTGGTGCGCCGGAAATCCGCAGCCAGGCAGATCACAGATGGAATATATGAGATTTCAAGGAGGTACACAAGATGGAAGACTGGAAGGCGCTCTATGCTTCCAAGCTGACGACCGCTGATGAGGCTGTCCGCCAGATTCCCAATGGCTCCCGGGTCTTTTTCGGCCATGCGGCCAATGAGCCCCCCGTCCTGGTGGACGCGCTGGTGCGAAACTATGAACAGTACAAAGACGTGGAGATCGTCCACTGGGTCCCCATGGGAAAGGGAGAGTATTGCGATTCCAAAATGAAGGGGCACCTCCACCATAATGCCATGTTCGTAGGCGGCCCCACCCGCAAAGCCGTGCAGGAAGGGCGGGCGGACTACACCCCCTTTTTCTTCCATCAGTCCACCCGGTTCTTCTCTGACGGCACTTTCCCCATCGATGTGGCAATGGTGTCCGTCACTCCGCCGGACAAGCACGGCTACGTGTCCCTGGGCGTCTCTGTGGGCGGTACCAAGCCCGCCTGCCTGAATGCCAAGATGGTCATTGCCCAGGTCAATGACCAGATGCCCCGCACCATGGGAGAGTCCTTCCTCCATGTCTCCCAGCTAACCTATTGTGTGGAGGCGTCCACGCCTCTGCCGGAGCTGGGTGGCGGCGCTATCGGCGAGGTGGAGGAGGCCATCGGCCGGAACGTGGCCTCCCTGGTGGAGGACGGCTCCACCCTGCAGCTGGGCATCGGCACCATCCCAGACGCGGTTCTGAAGTTCCTGGGAGACAAAAAGGACCTGGGCATCCACTCGGAGATGTTCTCCGACGGGGTGGTGGACCTGTACCAGAAGGGAGTCATCACCGGTGCCAACAAGCGGCTGGACAAGGGCAAGATGGTGGCCGCCTTCTTGATGGGCTCCAAAAAGCTCTATGACTTCGTGGACGACAACCCGGACGTGATGATGCGGACTGTGGACTACGTGAACAACCCCGCCGTGATCTGCCAGAATCCCAAAGTGGTGTCCATCAACTCCTGCCTGCAGGTGGACTTCAACGGTCAGGTGAACTCCGAGTCCATGGGCACCAAGCAATTCTCCGGCATCGGCGGTCAGCTGGACTATGTCCGCGGCGCGGCCATGTGTCCCGACGGCAAAGCCATTCTGGCCATGCCCTCCACGGCCAAGCACGGGGAAGTGTCCCGGATCGTCCCGGTGTTTGAGCCCGGCACCACTGTCACCACCACCCGTACGGACGTCCACTACATCGTGACGGAATACGGCGTCGCCAACCTGCGGGCCAAGAGCCTGCGGGAGCGGGCCCGGCTCCTCATCAACATCGCCCACCCCAAGTTCCGGGATCAGCTCTGGGAAGCTTACTACGAACGCTATGGCAAGGAGGATCAGTAATATGTCCGAGAAAAAAATTGAGGCCGTCAATGGACATACCTTACAAAAGGTATTCCTGTCCGTGGAGGATCACATCGCCGTTATGACCCTCCACAATCCCCCGGTGAATGCGGCAGACGGCGTGGTGCAGGAGGAGATCCTGCTCCTGTGCGACTATATCAACCATGAGGACGACATCTGGGTGTGCATTATGCACTCCGACATCAAAACCTTCTGCGTGGGCGTGGACATCAAGCGATTCTATCAGAGCATCCTGGATAAGGATGTCACCAATACCCAGGAGGTCTATTACGATGGTGCTCAGGCCCTCTATGAACTGCGGGTTCCCCTGATCTGTGCAGTTCACGGCCACTGCCTGGGCGGCGGCGTGTGCTACCCCGCCGGTGCGGATATCTCTATCGCCGTGAAGGGGACCCTCTTCGGCGCACCGGAGGCAAAGCTCAGCGTGGTGGGCGGCAGCGCCCATCTAGCCCGCATTCTGCCCCCCCAGATCCAGCGGGATATGAGCTACTGCGGCACCTTCATCACCGCAGAAGAGCTCCACGACAAGTACGGCGGTGTCACCATGGTGGTAGACACGCTGGAGGAACTGATGCCCGCGGCCATGGACAAGGCGCGGGAGTTGTGCCGCCGTGGTCCCCTGGTGCTGCGGTACCTGAAAGCCTGCATGAATGAGCAGGAGGATTTCCAGATCCACCGGAAGGATGAGCTGGAGGTGACTTACACCCGCTACATGGCTCGTCATGCGGATTTCAAGGAGGGTGTTTCCGCCTTCCTGGAAAAGCGGGAGCCGCAGTATACCGGCCAGTAAAACACATCCCCCATACAAGACTTTAGGAGGAAGGATCATGAGAAAGAATGCAAAAAAACTGTTTGCGCTGATTCTGGCACTGTGTATGTCGCTGACGTTGCTGACTGCTTGCGGCGGCGATACCGCTGGCAGCGATTCAGGCGTGGGAGAGAGCTCCTCCGGTGGCGAGACGATCACCTGGCGCCTGCAGAGCAGCTACTCCCTGAATTCCCTGCAGGGCGATATGGCCACCAACCTGAAGGAGGCTCTGGAGACCGCTACCAATGGCCGCCTTCAGGTGGAGCTGTATGAGCCGGGCGCTTTGTGCCAGACCTCCGATATACTGACCTATCTCTCGCAAAATGCCTTTGACTGTGCCGTCATCTTCGGCTCCACCTTCTCCGGCCTGATTCCGGAGGCGGATCTGGCCTGCGGCATCCCCTTTGCATGGGAGAGCTCCGCCGAAATCTATGACGTAATGGAGAACTATGGGTTGCTGGATGTGATCCAGGAGGCCTACGGAGAACTGAATCTCAAATACTACTGGAATGCCCATGAGCCCAACTACAACGTCCTGGCAAACTTCCAGGTAGAGAGCCTGGAGGACTTCCACGGCAAAAAGATCCGCGCTCTGGGCGTGTGGGGCGACTTCCTGGCTGCGTTGGGGGCCTCTCCCACCAACATTGCCGGCACAGAGGTCTATCAGGCCCTGCAGCTGGGCACCATTGACGGCGCTCTGTATGGCTGGTCCTCTCTGAGTGACTCCAACAACATCCGCGAGGTGGCGCAGTACGCCCTCAGCCCCTCCATGTGCTTCTGCCAAATGGCCACCGTGGTGAATCAGGACAGCCTGAACAAGCTCCCTGAGGACCTGCGGAGCATCGTGGACGAGACCATCCGGCTGGCCAACATCGGCGTCATCGGCCAGGCCCATGTGGTTGGTACGGAGAAAAGTGTTCGAGACGCTATCCAGGGCGGCTACACTGAGCTGTCTCCGCTGCCTGATGACGTCCTGGCCGAGATGCGTGAAATTGCTGTCACCCAGACCTGGGAAGAGCTGGCCGCCAAGAGCGAGCGTATGGCCCGCGGTATCGAGATCATCAAGCAGCAAAACCGTGACTATGGCCGCCAAGTGGATTACTGAGTCCGCGCGTTCCTCACAGAAAAATAGAATTCAAGAGAAGGGAAAGTGAGACATGAACGCACTATTGAAATTATCAGGCGGCATTGACGCCATTAATCGGACCATTGGCAGAATCTTCGCCTGGATTCTTCTGCCCATGATCTGCCTCACCGCCTTTGAGGTATTCTCACGTTATGTCCTCAAGTCTCCAACCGTCTGGGCATGGGAGCTGATTATCCAGATCTGGGGCCTGATGCTGATGGCCTGCGGCGGATACTGCTACTGGAAGGGCGGCCTGGTGCGGGTGGATCTGCTTTATAATAAATTCCCTGTCAAAGTCCGCTGCGGTATCAATATCGCCACCGCCATTCTGGTCCTGATCTGTATGGGGCTGGTATTTATCTACGGCATAAACATCTTCCTACTGTCCTTCCGCCTCAATGAACGGATCTCTTCCGTGTGGGGGTCTCCCATGTGGACCATCCGGTTTTGGGTGCCTCTGGGCGCTGCACTGATGTTCATTCAAGCCATCAGTGAGCTTATCAAGAATGTAGCCGCTATGGCAGGCAAGATTGAACTCACCAACAACTCCGACGAAGTCGCGGAGGCAATTGAAATCGTGAAGTCCGCTGAGCATCTGCCTGACGAAACCGGAAAGGAGGACATACAGTGAGTCCTGATATTATCATTTTGCTGCTGGGGCTGGTAGCCCTGATGGCGCTGGGCATCCCCATCTGCTTTGCCATGATGAGCGTGGCTTCAGTCATCCTGCTGGTGTTCTACGGCTCTGGCCTGCTGAATGTGTTGAACGCAGCATTTGTTTATCAGATGCAGTCGGAGTCCCTGCTGGCCATCCCCATGTTCGCTCTGATGGCGGCGTTCCTCCAGACCTCCGGCATCGGCGGAGACATCTACGAATTCTTCCACAAGTGGCTTGGCGGTATCAATGGCGGTCTGGCTATGGCCACAGTGGCCACCACGGCAGTCATCGCCGCTATGAGCGGTGTGGCGGCCACCGCTACCATCATGATGGGGCTGATTGCACTGCCAGCTATGTTGGACCGTGGTTATGACAAAGCGTTGGCCACTGGCCCCGTGCTGGCAGGTGGCTGCCTGGGCCCCATTATCCCGCCCTCTACCATCATGATCATCATGTCTTCCTATACCGGCGTGTCCGCAGGCTGGCTGTTTGCCGGCGGTGCGTTGCCCGGCGTAGGCTTGGCCCTGCTGTTCATCATCTATATCGGCATCCGCTGTGCCATCAATCCCAAGCTGGGCCCCGGCATCCCCAAGGCCGAGCGTCCCTCCTGGGGCGAGAAGATGCGGGTGTTTAAAAAGGTCATCGCCCCCATTGCCATCATCGTTCTGGTGCTGGGCTGCATCTATGCCGGAATCGCAACACCTACTGAGGCCGCCGGTGTGGGCGCCTTCGCCTCCATGGTGTATGCCCTGATTACCCGGAAACTGAATGTGAAGAATCTGCGGGCCTCTCTCATCCAGACCATGGAGGTCTCCGCCATGCTTATGTGGATTCTCATGGGAGGCGCCGCTTACAACTCCCTGGTGAATATCACCCGCCTGTCTGACGTGGTAGCCGCTGCTTTTGCAAGCTCCAATCTGGACGGCCTGCCCCTGATGCTGCTGATCTTTGCGCTGTTCTTTGTGATGGGGATGTTCCTGGACACTACGCCCATCATCATGATTGCCATTCCCATTCTGCTGCCGGTAATCCAGGCTTCTTCCCTGGACACCAACGCCACCATCCTGATTCTGTGTGTCACTCTTTGCCTGGGCATGATTACTCCGCCTTTTGGCATCAATATGTTCTACTTGCAGGGTGTGGCACCTCCGGGAGTGGACACCAAGGTTATGTACAAGGCGGTCATGCCGTATGTTATTATTTTCCTGGTTGCTTGCTTCTTTATGATGCTTTTCCCGGAACTGATTGTCATCTTCCCGAACGCTGCGATGGGATATTGATCTGGAAGAACATCGGAGCTGCAAAGACCCAGGGCCCGTTCCGTTTGATTCATGCAATGTGGTGTTAACACATCTCCCCCAATATGTAAGCATAAACCGTTAGATGCATTTCTTGTGCTCCTTATTTCGGCATCCTTCCCCGCCCCATGACTTGCCACAGATTGCTGAAAACCGTCATGGAGTAGGAAGAAATGAATTCCGGGTTTTGGACGATTCCAGGTCCCACAAAAGTCCGGAAAACGTTGCGGTGCAGCGGATAGAGAAAACGATAGCAGTTTATAACCCGGAGGTCGTAGGTTCAAGTCATGCCCCGCAATCACAAAACCGTCTGATTTCTATGAAATCAGACGGTTTTTCTGCCTTTGCATCCAAAGGTTTCCGGAGAAATAACGCGATTTTACAAAATTTGCAGTTGCCCCAAACCATGACCCATACAGGGCAAAAAACGTGCCTTGGCGCAACTCTGCCGTGCCAAGGCTTCCCTGCTGTTTGGAACCATTTTTCCACTTTCAGATTGCCGCCGTCAGGACCTTCTCCATGGTCCTAGCCGCCTCCTTCTGGGCCGCTGTGGTGACGGGGGCATAGGATGCAGGGTGAACCCCACGCTGAAGTGTCCCAGCATCCCGGATATCGTCTTGATATCTACCCCGTTCTGGAGGGCCAGCGGTGCGAATGTATGCCGTAAATCGTGGAACCTGACCCGAGGCAGACCCGCCCGTCTCAGCACCCGGTGGAGTATATGCAGGACGCTGTCCGGTGAGATAGACCGCCGGTGGGTGAGGGAAACACCCAGGGACTGCTGACGTTTTTTTCCTCTGCTGTTTCAGAAGCTGAATGGTATCCTCCGCCGGCGGCAGCGTTTGGTTGGCGTTTTTCGTCTTGAGCGATGCCGCCACCTCTCCGTTGATGCGAGCACCATGCCGTTTCACCCAAAGGCCGCCCCGGTCCAAATCAATTTCCTCCCATTTGAGGCCAAGCAATTCGCCTTTTCTCAATCTTGCCGCCAGCTCCGCATAGTACATCTCGAAGACGCCGCTCTCCTTGGCTTCCTGCAGAAAGGAGGTCAACTGCTCGACGGGCAATGTTTTCATCTCCCGATGTTCCAGCTTCGGTAGGGCGCAGCCCTCGGTGGGATCGGTGGCAATAATTTTTTTCTCCTTGGCCGGCTTCATGGCTGAGGCGATGACTTGGCAGATGTTCCGCACCGTCTTGGGACTCAGACCCCTGGGCTGCCGCTTGCTCTCGACTCTGTCGATTCTTCCACTGTTGAGTAATTTTTTGCAGACCTTCTGTAATTCCAGAGAAGTGAGTTTTTCCAGCGGAACTTCGCCGATATCCGGCTTGATGTGGTTGTCGATATACCCTTGGTAGGCATGATGGGAGGATGATCTCACTTTGATCTTTGCATAGTTTTTGAACCACTTATCCATCCAAGCACCTACTATGTACTTTCCCATCATGGTCACGTCCAGGCCCTTGATTTCTTCAATGGCCGCTTTCGGGTTTGCCTCTCCCTGGGTCCGGCCCAGGACGTTCTTGTAGATCGGCTTTCCGGCCTCCAGATCGTGCCCGGCTGTGTAGCGACCCTCCCAGCAGCCACCTTTTCTTTTTCTGATGTTGCGCTCTCCGTCGGCCCATTTCTTCGCCATGGCATTCATTTTCTTTGCAATGACACAACATGCCGCAGAGAAGAGAAAAACGTCAATGCCGCTATTTCATACCCAGAACAACGCCCTTTCAAAACCCGCAACTGCCCGCAGTGTGGGCAGTTGTGACCGCCCTGGTGTCGAAAAGGCGTCGGGGCTTTCTTCTGTCTGCCGGGTGACGGCGCTCTCTTTGTCAACGGTGTTGTAATCCCGGCATTGAGTAAAAGCGCTTTTCTGATTTCTCCCCTTCGGCCAACAGGTTGCCCCAAGTGGGGCTGGGCTTCTGCCCGGAACTGCGGCCGGCGTATAGCCGGGTGCGATTCTTGCCCCACTCTGGTGGGCACAATTTCACTTTCCATTTTATCTCGTGGTTTTTTAAAAGATTCTGAAATTGCGGAAGGGGACGGCTCTATCTGGCCGCCCCCCTTCATCATTTAGTTCAGTGAAACAACGTTTTAGTTGTTAAAATGCGGTCAAATTCTGGCGTGCAGCTTCAAACTGATGCAACCTAGACAACAGTTCACTTCGCCTTTCTTCTGTGCAGAAGGCGGCGTCTACTGCATAATACTGCAGCTTTAATAGCTCCTCAATTTTCCAGTGATACTGTTCTGCCACGCGTTGGAGCTCTTGACTTAGGGAAACACGCAGAAGCTGTGGATCATCCGTGTTGACTGTTACCGGTATCCCTCTACTATACAATTCACCCAACGGATGATTGCCAGGCGTATAGAGGCCGCCTGCCACATTCGACGTATAGCAGATATTCAAAGGAATCCGCTCTCTCAGGAGCCGTTCCAGCAGTTTCAAGTCCTCCACTGCCCGCACGCCATGATCGATTCTTTTAGCTCCCAACAGTTCAAGAGCTTCCTGAACTCCTTCCGGCCCAGAGGACTCGCCGGCATGGACGGCAATGCCCAGCCCGGCCTCCGCCGCTCTCGCCAGTAATGGCGCAAATCTCTGGTTGGAGTCCTGTGAGCAGGCCTCGTTTCCGTCGACGGAAACCCCGACCAACCGCGGATGTCTGTGGGACAAGATCCACTCTATGGTCCTGCGGGCAGACGCTGTATCCTGTTCTCTGCGCAGGGACACAAGAAGCCGGCAATCCGGCAGTCCATCTGCTCCCGCCTGGTCAAAACCTTCCAGAACGCCTGTCAACAGCTCTCCGGTCCGAATGTTTTTCCAATGGCTGGGATTGACGATGATTTCCGTATAGAGGATACCCTGCTCCTGGGCGTACTTTGCATGGCGGTATGCAATCTGCTGAGCAGTCTCCCGATTCTGCACCAAACTGCAGATCCAGTCCAGCAGGTCAAGGAAGTCCGAGAGACCTGAGAAATCGAACAGGTGCTGACGGGGACGTGGCAGGGAAATCCCCTGCATTTCGGCCAGCAGGCAGACGGTTTCAGGATCGAATGTGCCCTCTAGGTGGATGTGCAGCTCCAGCTTCGGCATTCGCTGGATTTGTTCCAACGTTGCCATACCGGTCATTGAGCACCTTCCTGCTGGAAGCGTTCTACCCAGGCATCAAACTGTGGCAGGAGATGCTGTCCGCTGATGGAGTAGGCAAATCCGTTGCGGATGATCTGGATCAGCTCTGCTTCCGTCAATCCCATCTTCTCTGCATCCAGAATCAATTCCTCTGTCATAGAGCAGGTATAAGGCGGGTCATCAGAACTGATGGAGACCGGCACGCCGGAGTGCAGCAGGGTGAGGAGTGGGTGTGCCTCAAAACTGGCGGCAGCTCCAGAGTAAACATTTCCGGAAGGACACATGGCACAGAGAATCTGATGTTCCTGCAGATATTCCATGAGTTCCGGATGTTCCGCCGCCCGACAGCCGTGATCGATTCGCTGAACATCGAGCTTCAGCAGGGCATCCCAGATGTTGTCCGCACCGCCGTCCTCTCCGGCATGAGCGGTAAGGAACAGCCCCATTTCCTTTGCCTCCCGATAGCTCTCCAAATGCTTGATACAGGGATGACCGTTTTCCTCACAGTCCATTCCCAGCCCCGCGACCATATCCAGATAGGGACGGAGCGCCTTGACAAAAGACAGGCACCGCTCGCTGGAAAGGGTCCGGTCCAGTCCGGCGATGTAGACAATCTCCACGCCATAAAGCTTTTTCGCTTTTTTTTGTGCGCTGCGATACCCCTCCATGACCACTTTTAGGGGAATTCCCCGCTCTTCGTTCAGTGGATAATCCAAATGCAGCTCTTGGTAGATAATATTTTGACGCTGATCCTCTTTTGCCAATGCCAGGACAACTGCTTCATAGTCTTCCTCATGGAGACAAACGGAGTTCAATGTCCGGTCACAGATCATAAACCCATCCAGTCCCTTTCTGGAGATTAGATCCTGAGACCAGACCGCAATTTCTTCCGTGGAGTGGACTGGCAGCTTCACATGATTTTTCTCCGCCAGCTCCAGCGCGAGAGCCCAGGGGATGGAGCCTTCAATGTGAATATGGTTTTCTGCCTTCGGGATTTCCTGCAACATCTGCTTTTGCCGAGAAGTTAACATAGAACAACCCTCCATTCCGTCAAAAAATAGCGTCCAGAATCAAGTACATCAAAAAGACTGCCGTTAGGATCAGCATCGTGGGAGAGAGCTGCTTTCTTCTGCCGGTCACTGCCATGCAGAGAGTGTAGCTGAGCATGGAAAAAAAGTACACCATAGGCGATATTGTACGTAAAGGGCATGGTTGCGACGGCAAAGAAGGCCGGCATAGCCACGGAAAAATCCGAAAGATCCAAAGTGGAGAGTGGCTCCATCATGAAAATCCCGACCATGATGAGCGCAGGCGCTGCTGCAATGCTGGGAATCATCAGAAAAACGGGGGAGAAGAACAACGTCAGCAGAAAGAGCAGGCCTGTACTACAGGCAGTCAGGCCGGTCCGCCCGCCAGCGGCGATCCCTGCGGCACTTTCTGCGCCGTAAATCGTGACCGTACTGGTTCCCAGAACCGCGCCGACTGCAGCGGCTCCTGCCGAGACGAACAGAGCTTTTCCTGCTCCCGGAGTCTTGCCATCCTCATCCACCAGTCCGGCCTTGGGGGCGATCCCCAAGAACACACCCAAACTGTCAAATAGATCTACAAATAAAAAGCTGACAATCGCAAAAATGGTTCCAAGAACGAAGGGGAGCGGTCCGGAAAACATCCCCCTGTAACTCAACTGGCCCAGAGTAGGGGCCAGAGCCTCTGCTGGATTGTCAAAGGAGAAAACAGAGGTCGGCAGAGTGGTATAGGCCGCACCAGTGACGGGGTCTTTCACAAACAGACCCAGAACCGTCACCAGAAGAATGCCAATCAGAATCCCACCCTTGACCTGTCGGATGACCAATACCGCCGTAATAGCGATGCCGGCCAGCGCCAGCACTGTGCCGGGATTGCTCAAGTCGCCCACCGTCACCAGGGTGCTATCAGACTTTTGAATCAGGCCAGCGGACTGGAAGCCGCAAAACGCAATAAACATACCGACGCCCGCGCCAATGGCCTTTTTCACGCAGTCTGGAACTGCGTCTACAATATGCTGCTGCGTCTTAAATGCGCTCAAAAGCATAAAGACACAGCCGGATGTAAATACGCACGCCAAGCCGTTCTGCCAGGAAAGGCCCATGCCTTGTACCACGGTGTAGGCCATATAACTATTTAGGCCCATGGCTGGCCCCAGGGCAAACGGGAAGTTTCCCCACAGGCCGATCCAGAGGCAACCGATGCATGATGAAAGCGCCGTTGCCCAGAACACCGCCTTTTGGTCCATGCCTGCTGCTGCGAGAATCGTTGGATTCAATACCATAATGCTGACACAGGAGAGAAAAGTGGTAGCTCCCGCAATCAATTCTGTCCGCAGGGTTGTTCCCCGTTCAGACAAATGAAAAACTCTCTCAAAAATTGATCTGTTCCCAATCGTAGAATTCATGATTTCCCCCTTCCTGTCATGCCGCCTGATTTGATGGCGTCCCTGTGCGCACAGGTGTTAGTGCCATCTTAGAATAGGAAAAAACAGATTTCAACTGTCTGTCAACAAGTCAGACGACATTTTTCATACCACCCTTGTAAGCGTGGAAATTCGGGAAGATTCCAAGGAGTTGTCCGACCAATTTAAGGACCTTTCTTGCTTTCTTTTCATAAGTTGTATACAATAAAGGAGCGGATCCCATACATCTGAAAAGAAGGGGATTGTCTCTATGAATACACACGAAGTCCCGCTGCGGGAACGTGTCCGGGCCCAGCTTCTGGAGCTCATTTCCGAAATGGATCTGACCGTCAACACCAGATTGCTCTCTGAAGGACAGCTGGCAGCGAAATTTCAGGTGAGCCGCAGCACCATCCGTACAGTCCTCAGTGACTTGGAAGTGGAAGGCAAGGTCATCCGCCGGCAGGGGAGCGGTACCTATGTCAATTCACAGGCCATCCAGGTGAATACAACGCTGTATCCTCGGATCGACTTGCGGGAAATTGTTGCTAGAAACGGCTATTCCGCCAGGAGTGAGGTGCTGTCTGTCCGTCAGATTCCAGCGGGAAGGCAGTCCCTTTTGTTCAACTGTGGCCCGACACATCAGCTGCAGGAGATCCGCAGCCTGTATTACGCGGATGAGTTTCCATGCATGTACTGCATTGATTGTATCCGAGACGGGCGGATCACGGAAGATCAGTGGCGGACTCCGGAGCTTGCGACACAGTCCATCTATGAGTTTCTCAAGGAGGCGGGCAATATTCATGTAAAATGGGATATGATGCGCCTCCGGGCTGCTACCAGCGGTGAGGTTCCAGAGCTGGCGGTTTATTTTGAGGTCCCTGTGGGAAAGATCCGGCCCTTTATTCTTTTAGAGATTACGAATTACGATGACAAAAATAACCCGGTCCTCTGTGGAAACATCTATGTGGATACGGAGCGAATCAAATTGAATCTTGTACGTGATTTGGGGCAGCTTTCATAAGGATTGTTCCTACAGATCTTTTATTGACAGTCTAATGAAAGATGGTTTCCGTTTTCAGGTTCCCTGCTTTCTCGTGATTTAGAACCTGACCCCAATTGCTGAAAATCGCTGCGGAACGGAAAGCAGCTCATAACCCGGAGCTCATGGAACCTAACTCTGGCAGTCCCGCCCGCTTCAGCACCAGGCGGAGCATGTGCAGGACGCTGTCCGGGGAGATGGGGCCTCCGCGACCTTGTCATCGATTCGGGCGACCTGCTGTTTTAGCCGGAGTTTACCTTTTTCCGAGTCAATATTCTCCCCTTTGAGGTCAAGGAGCGATCCTGTCGAAGGCCGGTGGGCAACTCTCCATAGTACATCGCAGACACGCCGATGCCGTTTGCCTCTCTCAGGAAGGCCATCAGTTGTTCTGCCGGAAGTGTGATCGGTGGCGATGAACTGGTGGATGCTCCGCACTGTCTTGGGGCTTAGGTCCTTAGCCTGCTTTTTGCTCTCGACCCTATGAATTCTCCTCCTGCTGATCAGCAGTTTCCTGCAGAACTCCTGCAACTCCAGAAAAGTGAGCTTTTCCAGTGGAATCTTTCCGATGTTGGGCTTAATGTGGCTCTGCGCTTTACCATGGTGTTCACTGTTTTCGCAGCAACACAACATACCACGGAAAACAGAAATATTCAGGGACTACGGTCACTGTTGGCTTAAGGTTAAAAAAGGGCTGCCAGCGGCAGCCCTTTTTCTATGTGTAGCGTATCAATTTTTGACCCGGGGATACCCTTTTTCGCTGTTTCTATAGCTGGCTTTTCTTCTTCGCCATTGGATGCGATGTCTGGCATGCATGAGGGGGATGTATTAGGCCGGAGGGCACTCCGCTCCCTCGGTCCCTGCTTTTATCGCTTACTGGCTCACCATAATACGACAGGCATGGGGGGGAGGTTCCTAAGGTCATCTCTTCTACCATGCAGTCCCATTAGGACTCCGCCAGTCAAAGTTCCAAAGAAATTGCCGCTAAACACAAGCTATGCAGTACCTATACACCAATAAGAGGTAATTTTCATATCTTGGCAGTTTTGGGGCGGTGTGTTGTTCTCGAAGATAGTTGTCGGGTGACTGCCTGCTGTCTAATCTCCCATGCGCGGTTGCTGTCTTAGTCCTCCATCCCGTTAGGCCGGATCACCAACTTGAGCACATTATGGTCCAACACATCTTCGATGGCCTGCGGGAATTCTTCCAGTGGATAGAGCCGGGTTATCAGTCGGTCCGTTTTCACCTTTCCGGTATCCATAGCATCCACGGCACGGCCGAATTGATGAACCTGGCAGTAGGACGTGTAGTACTGCAATTCATTGCGATAAAAATATGCGGGGTTGATGGAGATGTCCTCATCATCCTTTGTGGAACTGAATTGAAGCAGCCGACCGCCCTTTTTCAAAAGCTGGAAACAATCCGGCAGGACAGAGGCGCTTCCTGTGGCATCCACGATGGCATCCACGCCGTAGGGGAACCGGTCAAACACTGCTTTGGTGTGGACTGCGGGATCGTTGCGGTCCATCAGAATGGTGTCAACGCCATAAGCGTTCAGAACATCCAATTTGGACTGAGTGGGAGCCAGGCAGATCACATGGTTTGCGTTGGAGTGTTTGAGCAGCTGTGCCAGAATGATGCCGTTCGGACCGGCTCCGAAAACCAGCACATCCTCCCCGTATTTGACGTCAAGGCGATCCATGGCGTGAATGCAGCAGGCAACAGGTTCTGTCATACAAGCCTCGTTGAAGGAGAGGTGGTCCGGAATCCGGAACACGGTCTTGTCCTTTACTTTTAAGTACTGGGCAAATCCGCCGGGGATACTGTGCCCCACAGACTGGAAGTTCAGGCAGTGGGCGTACATCTCCTGCTGGCAGAAGTAGCACTTTCCACAGGGGACAGCATTATCGGCTGTTACACGGTCGCCCACGTTCCAGCCTGTCACAGCGGAGCCCACCTGGTAGATATAGCCGGCGAACTCATGACCGGTGGTGATGGGATAGCGTCCCAACTTGTGACCGGTTGTATGATGACGGCGGTCTGCGCCTTTGCAGATGCTGGCTGCCATGACCTTGATGACAACCTCATCCTCGCCGCACACAGGCATCGGTACATCCCGGACACTGCACACGGACGGGCGGTCGTAGACCAGCGCTCTCATGGTTTCCATAGACTTTCCTCCTTTAAGCGATTTGAATGGGTGCTTCCACTCCTTGAAACAGACGAATCTTGGCTGCTGCCACGTCGTGTACACACTGAGCGGCGGCGCGGTACATGGCATAGATATTGCGTTGCCCCACTGCAGACTCCAGTCCGCACATAAAGGCATTTCGGATTTCAGTTGCCACGTTGATTTTCCGAATGCCCAGTGCAATGGACCGACGAATCATATCGTCCGGGATACCGGAACCGCCGTGCAGGACCAGCGGAGGGGGATTTAACGCCTGACACTGCTGAAGGCGATCAAAGTCCAACCGTGGAAGTCCCTGGTACATTCCGTGGGCATTGCCGATGCCAATAGCCAGCGCATCTACATCCACCTGCTGGATAAAGCGGGCAACCTCGTCCACATCTACCAAATTGTCGCGGGAATGGCTGATGCCATCCTCCACGCCGTAAATTGCGCCCAATTCAGCCTCCACAGAGACGCCCACTGCGTGGGCTGCCTTTACCACTTCCTGGGTAATACGCACATTCTCTTCAAAGGGCAGATGGGACCCGTCAAACATAACAGAGGTAAAGCCTGCCCGCAGGCATTGGATTGTTTGCTCGTAGCTGGCTCCATGGTCCAGATGCATGACAACCGGGACCGTGGACTCGTCGGCCAGCCGGCGGACTACATCCGCCAGATGGTGCATCTGTCCAGCCTGGATGGCCCCCTGACCGATGGTCAGAATCACGGGGCAGTGATACTCTTCTGCTGCAGTGATAATGGCTTCCGGTATTTCAATATTGTCAATATTGAACCCAGGGATGGCGGTTTTAGACTGGGTGGCAATGCCGAGAACCTCTTTTAATGTTGCCAATGGCATATGGCTCGCTTCCTTTCTTGGGTGTCATGAGATATCTGAGCGAAAATCCAGCGGCTGGTGGGAATGAATAAAATCATTCACTGTCGCCCGACTGCCCATGCCTGCCGTTGCACCAACCGCCTGGATTGCCAAAGCGGAACAGGCGCTTCCAAGAGTTATACAGTCCTCTGGGGGCAGGTTCTCTCCTACGCCGGTCAAAAAGCCGGCGCAGAAGGCGTCTCCCGCCCCTGTGGTTTCCACTATGGAAAGGCCCTGGTAGATGCCCGCAAAAAAGGCGGTTTGACGATTTTTGAAATAGGAACCTCGGCTGCCTAGTTTTACAGCCACGTTTTTGACGCCGCGGTCCAGGAAGAAATCTGCAATAGCCCGAGGATCCTCGGTCCCGGCAATCTGGGAAGCCTGCTCGATGCTTGGCAGAAAATAGTCCAGATAGGGCCAGCAGGGGTCTAGAATTCCTTTCCACCGGCCGCTGCGGTCACTGGTGACGTCCATAGATGTTATTACGCCGCGCTCCTTTGCGGCTTTCAGCAATTGGGCGGAGCCCTCGCCGTCAAACTTCGGCAGATGAAAAGCGCCCCCAATCTGAAGCATTTCTGCCCAGTCCAGCAGAGACAGATCACAGTCGTCAAAGCAGAACTCTGCGCTGGTGCCCGGATCCTGCAGGAATGTACGGTCACCTTTGGGATTGACCAGGATGACAGATTTTGTTTGCCGAGCCGTGGAGGAACGGACGGTATGGGATATGTCGATTCCGGCAGCTTGGCCCAGAGAAGCCACATAGTCTCCCATCTCGTCACATCCAAGCCGCCCTAAGTAGGCGACCTGGTGGCCCAACTTGGCAAAATTAATTGCGTTATTGTTGGCGTCACCGCCGCTGGTAATGCGGATGTCTGGCACTATCTGGGTATCGTTTTCAAAGGGGATATGTTGGACTGGACGGACAAAAATGTCTACCAGCATTTCACCGGCGCAGATGACTCTCATGGAAGGCGCCTCCTTAAAAGGCGTGCATAGCCTCAAGGCAGGCATCCATAGTGGTCAGAGGGCTGAGTTCAAAGGCGAAAATACCGTCGAAACCAAGTTCGTCCACCAGCACATGCTTGAGGTAAGGGTAGTTGATCTCGCCGGTGCCGGGTTCATGGCGGCCGGGGACATCTCCAATGTGGATATAGCCGATGATGTCCGCGTTCCGCCGGAGGGTGTTGACCAAATCGCCCTCCATCAGCTGCATATGATAGATGTCATACAGCAGCTTTACATTGGGAGACCCTACGACCCGAATGATATCCGCAGCAGAGTCTGAAGTAGTCATGTAGTAACCGGGCTTGGCATAGGTGCTCACAGGCTCTACTTGAAGATAGAGACCCTCCGCTTCTGCGATTTTGGAGATCTCCAGCAAGTTCTTGGTGGCACAGGCAATTTTGGTGCGGTCGTTCAAATCGTTGCCGTCGGTACACATTCTGCCTTCCTCGCCCAAGGCGTTGGAATGGATCACCAGATTTTTACAGTCCAGAAAATGGGCCGCTTCTACAGATCGCTTGAAGTATTCTAAAAATTCCTTGCAATGGGCGGGATCAATCAGGTTGTAGTCCTTGTCTCCAGAGAAACACCCCAGCTGAAGCCGGTTTTCTTCCAGTAGGGATTTGATCTTCTTGATATCATGCTGTGCCCAGGAACCGAATTCCACATAGTCGAAACCGGTTTTTCGGACCATGGGGAACCGGTCGTAGAAGGGCAGATCTACAAAGAGCTTCTCGATACAGATTGATTTTTTCATATGACCTCCACGTTTAATTGCCAGACTGCTTGTTGGTAGAACGTTTTTTCCAGAGATTCAGGAAAATGGGAGAGAGCAGGGAGATGGCTGCAATAGCCAGCAGTACTAGGGCGATGGGATGAGAGAGGAAAATGGAGAAGCTCCCGTCCGAGAGCACCAGAGTGCGGCGCAGGTTCTCCTCCACCGTGCCGCCCAGAATCAGGCCCAGAATAATGGGCGGCATGCAGAAGTCCAACTTGATAAGGAAGTAGCCCACAATGCCCGCACCGATCATCAGAAACACATCGTAGATATTGTTATTGATGGCATAAGTGCCGACCACACAGAAGACAAACACAATGGGGTTCAGCCACTTCATAGGTACCAGGCTGATTTTGGAGAAGATGCGGATAGCACCATAGCCCAACAAGCACATGAAGACGTTGGCCATAAACAGAGAGATAATGATGGAGTAGACATCCACCGTCTGGGTGCTGAAAAGCAGCGGTCCGGGTGTAATGCCCTGCATCATCAGGGCACCCAGCATGATGGCTGTGACGGAGTCGCCGGGGATGCCCAGGGACAGCAATGGGATCATGGCGCCGCCGGAGACAGCATTGTTGGCGGCCTCGGGAGCGGCGATGCCTTCGGGAGCACCATGGCCGAACTCCTCCGGATGCTTGGACCAGCGTTTGGACTCGTTATAGCCGATCCAGGAGGCGATATCGCCGCCGGTTCCGGGAATGGCGCCGATAATGGTGCCGATAATGGAGCACATCAGGATCGTAGGACTTGTCCGCTTAATATCTGATTTAGAGGGCAAAATCTGGTCCAGCTTCTTGCGCTTTTCCCGTTTGTACTCCTTCATAGATTCCTCCGCTGTAACAAGGCACTGGGAGAAGGCGAACAGGCCGATCAGCAGCGCCACGAACTGGACACCTCCGATTAGGTAGGTGGTTCCAAATGTGAACCGCATAGTGGCAGAGGTTGCATCAATGCCCACCGTGCCAAGCAGCAGGCCCAGTATAGCGCCGATCAGACCCTTAATGATGGAGTGAGAGGACACGGCGGTGACGATGCTCAACCCAAACACACCCAGAGCAAACATCTCCGGTACGCCGAAGTTCAGCGCGATCTTGGACAGCAGCGGAGCGGTGAAGAGCAGTGCGCAGGCAGAGAACAGGCCGCCGAAGGTGGAGGCCATAGTGGAAATACTGAGGGCACGGCCGGGCTGCCCCAGTTTGGTGGCCATGGGATAACCATCCAAGCAGGTGGCGGCCGAGTTGGCAGTACCAGGCGTATTGATGAGGATGGCGGTGATGGAGCCGCCGTAGATGGCGCCGCAGAAAGTGCCCAGCAGCATCATAATGCCTGCTTGATCAAGGGAAAAAGTAAACGGGAGTAGAATGGAGACCGCCATAACGGCAGATAGGCCGGGCATCGCCCCGCACAGGATACCGAAAAACACGCCCAAAAACATGTAAATCAGGCTGGTAGGCGTAAATACCAACGCTGCAGCTTGCAGAAAAGCATCCATAGAATCGGTCCCTCCTTATCAAGAGAACAACGTGCCCATAGGCAGCGGGACCCGCAGGGCCACATCAAAGCTCAGCCACACGAATACACAGATCACGACGGTCAGTCCCGCCAGGAGTTTGACATTACGCTCACCATGGATAAACATACATACTGGCAACATAAATAGGATGCCGATATAAATTCCCAGGAAATAAATAATTGCACCAGTGGCTATCAGTGTCAGCGATACCAGCACCATCCGTTTGAATCCCACAGTCTTAAATGCAAATGGAGAACTGCGGGTTTCTTTTTTGCTGAAAAGCCCCTGGAGAATTAGCACGATGGACAGAGATCCCATAACGACCGACAGGCACTTCGGCCAGAAGCTGGGACCCAGTGAATCTGTCATCAGCATGCTGGTCATTCCCAGGGATTCCACATAGGCGAAGATCGACAGGGCCAGAAAGATGATCCCTGTGACTACGTTTGCTTTTTTCAACGGTATCCCTCCCGCAAGAATGTTGCAGGCGCACGGAACAGGACCTGTTCCGTGCGCCCTGATTACGTGACTACGCGATATGGAAATGATTCTTCTTCACTCAGCCAGCAGGCCGACGTAATAGTTGTACGCCTCTTCGCAGTACTGGGTCATACCCTCAATGTCCCATACCTTGGGCGTCATCATCTGGGATTCCGTCAGTTCCGCATAGGTTTCGGAGGCCACGCCCTCATTCAGCGTGTTATGCAGCCACTCAATGATGGCGGGATCGGCATCGGACCGGATTCCCAGGAAGCACACAGACCGCAGATCCATATCGCCGCACTCCTCGGGATAGGTCTGGGCGAGAGGGGGGTTCCAGGTAGAGAGTCGGACTCCTCGGCAGAAGTAACGGCCAGAAGCTTCAGGGTGCCGGCTTCAATCTGCCCGGCCACGCCGCTGACGTTGATGAAGGTCGCATCGCACTCGCCGGTTACCACAGCCAGAGCGCAGTCGTTGGAAGAGTCATAAGTTACAGTCCGAATCTGACAGCCGAAGGCGTTGGACAGTGCAATGGTTGCCAGACCGCCGGGAGATCCCAGACCGGTGATCGCCACGGTAACGGCGTTGTCGCCGCTGGAGAGTTTGTTAATGAAGCCCTCCAGTGTGCTGCAATCCCCATCGGCGGGGCCGATCAGGCAGTAGGGCTCATCTTGCAGGCAAACAATGGGAGTAAAATCCTCCTGGAGGACAATGTCCGTGGCACCGATGGCACGGTTGATAATCAGGTCACCGTTGACCCCCACGATGGTGTAGCCGTCCGCAGCCCGGGTCAGCCCCTGCTCGGTGCCCACCAGACCGCCGCCTCCCGCCACGTTCTCCACCACAAAGTTCACATTGCTGGGCAGCGCGTCCTCGGAAAGGCTTTGAAACAGGGCGCGGGAGAGTTGGTCCATCGTACCGCCGGCACCATAGGGGATGATGCAGGAAATATTGGTGGTGGGATAATCCGGTGCGGCGGTGTCCTCTCCGGAGGAGTCCTGGCCCGAAGACTGTTCGCCGGTGCCGCCGCAGGCGGTGAGACTGAGGCACATCAATGTCGCGAGAAGCAAAGCGATTCCTTTTTTCATGTTAATTCTCCTTTGTTCCGTATTTATGTATCCCCTGCCGGATCAATGGGCGGGGAATCACAACTTGATGACGGCCTTGACCACATCCTGACGCTGATAAAGCGCGGCGTCAAAGGCCTCCTGCACATTTTGAAAATCAAATTGATGCGAAGCGATGGCTTTTACGTCAATTCGACCGGTGGATACCGCCCGGATAGCTGTGGGAAAATTGTTGTGATAGCGGTAAATGGTCCGAATTTCACCCTCCTTATACATCAAATCCATAAAGCGGTAAGGAGTTTCGCCATTGATATTGCCGACAAAGACGATGACGCCGCCCCGCCGAACCAGATCTGAGGTTTCCGCCGCTGTGTGGGAGTTGCCGGCGGTTTCAAATACCACATCTGCGCCGCGGCCCTCTGTCAATTCCGTGACCCGTGCCATGGTATCCTCTGTGCTGGCATCGATAACTGCATCGGCTCCAAGTTCCAGGGCTTTATCTAATCGTTTGGAGAAGAGGTCGGAAACGATTACTCTGCCGGCCCCCCGGGCTTTGCAGGCCATCATGGTGAGAAGGCCGATGCACCCGGCACCCAGAATGACCACATCCTGCCCCAATGTCACATCACCCCGGCTGGCAGCCGACAGCCCTACGGCCAGCGGCTCGATCAAGGCCCCCTCCAGGGAGGAGACATTATCCGGCAGTTTGAAGGCCAGATGCGCCGGTATGGCAGCGTAGTCCCGCAGCATTCCATCATAGGGCGGAACTGAGGGGAAGCGGACATCTTTGCAGAGATTATAGCGTCCGGACCTGCACTCCGGGCAAACCCCGCAAGTAATCTGGGGCTCAAAGCAGACCCGGTCTCCAACGGCGACATTTTGAACACCCGCACCCACCTGTGTGACCGTGCCGGCGCACTCGTGGCCTAGAATAAAGGGCAGGTCAAAAGCCTTTCCCTTCCGCATGCCGGATTCAAAGAAATGCGCGTCAGATCCACAGACGCCCACATACTCGATTTTCAGTACAACTTCGCCCGGCTGCGCTTGCGGCATTGGAAGCTCCCGAATTTCCATCTTCCCAGGTGTGACCATGTAGGCGGCCCGATTCCGTATCTCCATGAAATCCTCGCTCCTTTTCCCCAAATACTTACTCACTAATTCTGAGCTGCCAAATTTTGTAGGTATTTTATGGTAAATTTATGAGTATCTTTTAGATAATTATAGCAAATATTGTGGGGTTTTCAATATCTAAATGTGATAAATTCTTGACGAAACTTTGGCCATTTTGAATAATAAGAGTTTTATTTACAGCAAATACCTGTGCAAAAAAATTCTTATTTTCATCATTTCTTGATTATTTTGGGAAAAATGATTGCATAATGGCAAAAATATGATATAATTTACCCAAATTATACCGAATAATTTGCTAATATTATAGGAGGAATCCTTATGCGGGCCGAGCGCCTTAATGCGATGGAACAATATATTTTGGGGAAGGAAACCGTTTCCCTGGAGGAATTGTCTACGCAATTTTCTGTATCTATGAACACGATCCGGCGGGATGTCATGGAACTTTTGAGCCGTGGAAATATCCGAAAAGTCTATGGAGGCGTCTCTTCCACCCTGATCAACCGGCCGGTGGGCTTTTCTGTCCGGGCCCAGAAAAACAGCCGGGCCAAGCAGATTATCGGACGGCTGGCCTCCCAACTGGTCAGCGATGGGGCGTCAATTTTTCTGGACTCCGGTTCCACAACGCCCTATATCCTTCAGCATATCGGCGAGAAAAACGGCGTTACCGTGATTACCCACAGCTTGACTGCGCTGTATGCGGCCTCGTCTTTGTCCAACCTGAACATTATTGCGCTGGGCGGTATTTACGCCCCCGCCACGTCGTCCTTTACCGGTATTTCCACACTGGATGCCCTCTCTCGCCTGAGCATTCAGACAATCTTTATCTCTGCTACCGGCGTTTCAATTGAAAACGGCCTTACCAACAGTACTTATCTGGAAGCCGAGATCAAGCGCAGCGTGGTACAGCGAGGCAATCGGGTTGTCCTGATGGCGGACCAAAGTAAATTTGGACATTCCGCTGTGATCAGCTTCTGCCCATTTGAGCAACTATATGCCATCGTTACAGACTGCTTGCCCTCTGAGCCGTATCTGGAGGCCATTGAACGCTATGGCATCCGGCTGATTTGCCCTGGTCACGAGAGTGATTGAGTGCAATGCCTGGGGGGAGTTCAACGGAAAATCCGTGTTCTGAATCCAAAAACAGCGTTTTGATTTACTTTTCTTCAATTTTCTCGCATCATCCCCTTGTCTTAATACCGCTGGGCTTATTGTTAGGCCTTGTTCAAACGAGATGGCAGCATTCATTTTGCATTCGCTATTTCTACAGGAAAGATCGACAAGTAGCGTCCAGACACATCCAATACCCTGCCCCATACGGGGCAAAAACGATGCCCGGACGCGGCGTCTCCGCATCCGGGCCGTGCCGACTTTTCGGAGGGCATTTGCTGTGACTTTCCCCATAGCTTTCGCCGCCTCCTTCTGGGCCGCCGTGGTGATGTGGGCGTAGGTGTCCGGAGTGGAGCCGACCGAGAAGTGGACCGGCATCTCTTTCAGCGACTTCACCAAGTACATGGCGGTCACCAGCGACAGCGGGTACACCATCAAAAAGGGCAGTAAAATCACAGTCAAAGGAATCCGCTGAGAAACGGGACAAGCCCCGGGCCAAAAGGCCCGGGGCTTGTGTTATCAAAACACTTCGTATTTTGACAGAGAGATCAGATAGAAGCCTCCGTGGTGACGGCATAAGAAACCTCGACGCCATCAACAACAGTGACAACCTTCATACCGGTCGCCACAGCAGTGGTGGAATCGGTAGCCAGGGTGGAGCCGAACGCGTTGGTGATGCGGAAGCTCTCACCGCCAGCGGTAGAGGTCATCTCCAGAGCATTGTAGAGATCCTGGACCGTTGCATTAACAGAATTCAGAACCTTCACAGCCTTGACACCGGTGTCAACCTTCACTACAGACTCAAAGCCGCTCTTCACAGCCAGGGTCGCGGTGCTGGCAGCCGGACCGGTGATCTTGATCACATAGGTCTGGGTGTCAGAGCCCATGGTAGCAGTGAGCTGCACGTAGATGGTGGCGCCAGCGCCAGAGTTGTCAATAGAATTGATCTTGCCCTGATCCAGGGCGAAACTTGTGCCGCTGGAGAGGCCAGCCACAGTGGACGCTGTTACGGCAGTCACAGTGGTGGAAGCGTTGGCCTTGGTGAAGGAGATCCGGTCGGTGCCAGCAACGTTGTTGGCGATGGGCACAGTCACCTCAAAGTCAACGCCGGACTCACGAGAAGCGGAGACAGGCATATTCTTCACAACGAAGTTGCTCAGAGAAGCGTCGTCCGCAACAGCCACGCTAGCGCTCTTAATGGTAACATACAGCTCAGAGATCACATTACCCTGATTCTCAGTGACCTTACCGCCGAAGTCATAGGTGTAGGTGTAGCCCTTCAGAGCGTCCACCAGCTCCTTGGCGGTCATGTTGGCAGCCACCTCATAATCGGCGTCCTCGTCCTTATTCATGATGCTAGCATAGTCGCCAGGAGTGACCAAGGTGATCTTGGTATCCGCAGTCACCAGATAGCTCTTGCCGCCGATGGACAGAGTACCGGCGCTCTGGGAAATGGTGTTGTTCACATTGGTACCGCCGATCACAACGCCGGAGTCACCAGCAGAAACCAGAGCAAAATCGGTCAGCTGATCATCATTGTTGCGGGTCAGGTAGTTGGCAACCTGATACACATCGCCAGTCCGGTTCTGGATCTGACGGTCAGCGATCACATCGACCTCAGCATCGCCGTCCAGGACGGTGTACTGGTAGTAGGTCTCATTGTCCGTGGTGACGTACTTGCCGTCATAAGACAGGACATACACCAGGTTGGCGCTCTTGTCACCGGAGATGGTAGCATTTCCGTTTACATCGATATAGACCAGTGCGGCATAACCGCTGCTGTTCTTAATGGTGTACACAGAGGTCGTGTTGGTATCGGTCTTGGTGATAGCGGGGAAATTCTTCACACCGGTGTAGACGGACAGGTCATCGTTCACGTCGTTGACAATGACGATGGTGTCGTCGTTGGCGAACACGGCCTTCAGCGCGTCATCATCAGTGCCGGACAGATCCTCGAAGGGATTCACTCTGCTGTTGACAGTAATAGCCGCAGCAGTTTTGTACTCGCCATCAGCGCGGGTGTACTTGCTCTCAATGTTGTACAGGGTGTACTCGTCAGCAGAGTTCACGCTATAGGTGAACCAACCAATCTGAGTAGCCTCGGTACCCCAGCTCTTGATGTCGCTCTTGTTGGTGGTCGGCTTATTGTTTACACGGTCATAAGCCTCATCCACAACGATTTCCTTGGCGGTGCCATCGGGGAAGATAGCATAGGCCACAGCGCGAGCGGTGCTGGCCATGTTGTTGGTGCCGCCGAACTCAGCGATAAACACATAGTCGGTCAGAACTACGGACTCGTCCACAGCGATGACATAGCCATAGGAATCCAGCACCAGGGAAGCCTCGCGGCCCACATTGTAACTGGTCTCCTTGATGTCATCGGCGGTGGCGGAGTAGTCGTACTTGGTGCCGCCCATGGTCACATTGCTGTCGAACTTGTAGCCCTCAACAGTGCCGGTGACGACCTCGGCCTTGTCAATGCTCTTGACCTCATAACGGCCCTTGTTGTTGACGGCGGTCACCAGGACATAATCGTCGGCCTTCAGGTCGGTGATATTGGCGAAATCGTCCACATCCAGGGTCCGGCTGTCCAGGGTGATGTCGGTGTCATACTTGCTGGAGTCAGTGGTCAGGCTGACCGTCTCCTTGCGGGTGTCATAGTCGGAAGCGGCCTGGAAGACATAGGTGCGGACGGTGACGATGGTGACATCATTGGTGTCGTCGTCCACATAGATCTCGGTCAGGTCGCCGTTGGCAGTGTTGTTGACCGCGCCGGTGTTGTTGCGCTCAACATAGTCCTCCACGTCAGCGGTCTTAACGGGCGTTTCCACACCGTCGAACCACACGGTCAGGTCGGACTTGCCATCCGTCAGATCGTTGTAGACTGTGCGGCCCACAGCTTCATACACATCAGACTTGGAGACCTTGGCGGTGTAGGTGCCCACCAGCTGGTCCATATTGGCGTAAGTGCCGATCTCGTCGGACTTCAGAGTCCAGATGTTGGAAGGACGGCCGAAGTCATCCGCTTCGCCGGGTGCCTTCTGCAGATCGTCAAAGTACCGCTCGGCGAACTGCATCTTCTCGTCTTTCTCAATAGTGTTGTCCTTCTCGATGGGGTTCTCTACTTCTTTACGAGTAGAGGTGGAGGTGATCTCCACGCCGCCCACAACGATGGTATCCTTCTTGTCATACTCGACCATGGTGGCCTGCAGCATATTGAAGGCGTACAGGGCGGCCTCCTGACGGGTCACAGCCTGGGAGCCCACGAACTCGTCGTTGCCGTCGTCCAGACCGATGCCGCTGGCCTGCTTGATGACGCTGACCTGCCAGTTGGGGCCGGTGTAGCCCTCGATGGAACTGTCATGCCCAGGGCGCCCAGCAGCATCTTCATGAACGCGTTGCCGCTCAGGGTACCGGTGGGACGGAAGGTGCCGTCAGCATAGCCGCTGATGATACCCTGCTGAGAGCAGTAGGTGATGTAGCCCGCGAAGGTGTTGGTCACGGGAACATCCTTGAAGGGGGCGGTGCTGGCCGCCAGAGCAGATGCAGTGGTGGGGCCCAGGATCAGGTTGCAGATGATCTTGGCGGCCGCGCCACGGGTCAGGACATCATCGGGACGGAAGTCGCCGTCGGAATAACCGTCGACAACACCCAGGGCAGAGATCACATCCACAGCTTCTTTGTAGGTGATCTCGCTGCCGTCCGTGAAGTCCTTGGCGCCCGCGCTGACAGTGACCAGAGACATGGTCATCACCAGAGCAAGCACCAGTGAAAGAAATTTCTTCATTCGGATTTCTCCTCCTTTAAAAGATTTGCAGAGAGCTTTTGAGGTCCAATCTCCGGACCGGCTTCATATGCGCAGGGGTGTCTCTTCCCGTTGCTCCGGCCCAGAGCGGACCACAGAAGTTCCTTTCTGCGCGTTCACTTTACCCCAGGAAAAAGCCGCCGTCTACCATTTTCCGGGTTTTGTTAAAAAAGTGAAATAATTACTGGATTTCTTGCGCTTGCCATGAAAAGCAAGTGTAACCGATGAAAAAGTTCCCAAACAAAGTGGCGATTCCGGCAGGCCTCCGCATAGGGGCAAAAAGAAAGATGCCGTGAAAACAGCTTCTCTGCTGCCGCGGCATCTTTCTTCTGCTATGTGGGATGCATTGCCCAACAGGCTACGATTCTTTCAGATAGTATTTCTGGCCGACTTTAATCAGGTTTCCAGAATCTACTTCATGCTTGAGCAGCGCGGAGCATTGCTCGGTTTCAATCTGCAGGGCGGTGGTGATGTCCTTCCGACAGGCAAAGCCCTCCTTCTTCAGATATTCGTAGAGGGCTTCCTGCTGTCGTTCCGGCGGAACTACGGAATCCGGTAAGTAGTATTTATAGCCCACGCGGACCAGGAGACCCTTATCCAGCATGGCACGCAGCCGCTGATACGCAGCGGATTTGGTCTGGCCATATAATTCCATGATCTGGCTGCGTGTGATAGGGCCACTGCGGCGAATCGCCTCTGTGATCTTTTGTTCCCAATTGCTCTTTTCGTATCTGGTCCAGAGATCTCGCAACGTCCAGTTCTCCATGCCGCCGCGGATCAGGGCGGTTCTTGTGATCCTAGACACCCGCGAAACGTCCATGGGTTTTTTTGACTCGGCGGAGAGCAGGACATGGAGATCCTCCGTCCGCTTCTGGAGCCGCTTTGCCAATATTCTTTTGGCTGCCGCTGTCAGCGGTACCTCTCCTTCCGGCAGGTGAATCAGATTCTTCTCCAGATCCACCTGATCCCAAGTCAAGGACACAATGTTTTTAGCGGTCAGCCCCATGCTCCAAGTAAGCCAGAGTACCAAGCCGGCAGGAGTGTCTTTTTCCGCCTGCAAAATTTTCCACAGCTTGAACTCATCGATGTCCCCGGACTTCTCACTATGCTTGGGGCCAGCTCTTCCGTTCGGCAGATACTGGGCAAAATGCAATTGTAAAGACCGGATCTCCATACCGGTGATACGAGCCACATAGGACCAGTCGTATTGTTCCAGTTGTCGAATTATATAGTCATGGCGCAGATCGACCAGACGCACGTTCGTTTGCCCTACCTCGTCAAGAACCCTGCGCGCTATCCGGGAGATTGCCTGGGGTTGCATTTGCTTATGGTAGCGATCAGAGCAGATCACGCAGTTATTTGTGGAATTCCCGGTGAGAAATGTCCATTTTCTGTACACGGAACGCAGGTAATCTGCCAGCATTTGAGTAATGGGAATCGTCCGAGCTGGCAACTGGAGTTGATTTCGTTCAAAATCCACCTGATCCCAAGTCAGGTTCGTGATCTCATCCCGTAGCAGTCCCGCCTGCCATGCAAGACGCACAGCCACACCGGCGGCATCGCTGGCGTGGCTTCCCAGAAGTCGTTCCATGGCCGCCGTATCCGGCCGATTCACAAAAAATTCTCGCATACGGACCCTCCGTGCCCCGAATTCCCTGCCTGATGCAAATCGAAACTTGCTTGGGCGATTATTCGTCGACGGACGGGCTTAGAGAAACTTCACTGAACAGTTCCTGCCGCTTCCCTTTGCTCGCTGCCTCGTCACGGAATTATCATTCCGTCGCTGATTCATATGAAAGGGATTGGCGGGTGAAAGGGAAAAGACACAAAAAAAGCCCGTACTATCTGCACGGGCGAAAAAAACGATATTAGAACCAAGGCCGGACAGAATTTAACGTTTCCCCGGCTTTTTTCTGCTGCCCGGAGAGGCAAAACCCTCTTGTGGGCAGGCGCCCTATGTGATAAAATGTAATTGCAGATATGTAGGATAAATTGTTTTTTGCGATTATTTGTGTCGGAATGATAATTCCGTGATTACGATATCAGCCCCAGCCGGTCAAGCGTTCGCTGGTGCTCTGCGCCAGAAGTCAGCAGATAGATGCGCGTCGTTTCGATGCTGCTGTGGCCCAACAGGTCGGACAGTTTGACGATGTCCCGACAGGCCCGGTAAAACACGGTGGCAAACATGTGCCGCAGATTGTGGGGGAACACCTTGCCCGGCATCACGCCGGCGTATTTGCAAAGGCTCTTCATCTCCGCCCAGATCTGGCGGCGGCCCAGTTCTTTTCCGCTTTTGGTGCGAAAGATCGCACCAGAGGCGGTCTTTTGCTTTTGGGCATATTTGAGCAGCTTGCGGCAGAGTTTCCCCGGCAGCAGGATCACGCGGATTTTGCCTTTGAGGGAGACTTCGGCCTTGCCCTGCCGCACGGCTTCCACTGTGATATAGCGGACTTCGCTGACCCGGATGCCGGTGGCCCCGATGGTCTCCACCAGCAAGCCCAGCCGCTCCCGGCCCAGACGGCAAGCCGCGTCCAGCAGGCTCTGATAATCGGATTTTGTCAGCTCCCGGCCGGCATCCCGGAACAGCCGCCGCTGGATTTTCAGGAATTTCACCCGGCAGTCGTTTAGATCAAGGTACGCCAACAGGCTGTTTAAGGCAGAGAGCATGGCATTGATACTGGCGGGGGCGTAGCCCTGCTCCGCCAGACAGGCTTTCCACTCTGCGGTCAGCTCCTTGCAGATTTCGCGATCACCCAGCCAGCAGGCGAATGCCCGGATATCCCGAAGATACTTTTCCATGGTGGCTGCGCTCTTCTCCTCCAGCAGAAGGTGACGGGCAAACGCCTGTATTTGCAGGGGTGTCAGTTTGTGTTCGGACATAGGGGGGCCTCCTTGCATGATTTCATGCCAACATTGTACAGGAACGGCAGAGACAGCAAAGCCCACAGCGGTAACTGCCGCTGTGGGCTTGTGAATCCTGGTCCCGCAATGGTAGGATTGCCACCGGTTTCCAGAAAATATACGGGTTGCCCTATCTGCTTATCATGGGATTCTTCTCTTCACGAGTTATGGAAGCAAATATGATACCATACTGCTCCAGAGGCCGATGGGAATATCCGAAACACAACGAGGCTGCGTGCAGAAAAATATGCGTAAGCTGTTGATTACGAGTAGATTTTGCCTTTGTTCACAGCATCGAAATGCCGATGGCCGGCAGAGCGGGTTTTCCTTACGCAATTCTTCTGCCCCTCCGGCCGCGCAAAGTGGGTCCGGGCTTCCGCATGGAACTGCCCCTGGCTATAGCCGGGGACGATGCTTTCCCTGCCGAAAGGTGGGGGGCTTTTGGGATCGTCCGCCCCAAATCCTGTAAAAATTCTTTTTATTCCCCTGAAACGATGGTACTCTGAAACACGAATATACCTGTGAAAGGCGGTGAGGCGATGGAGCGGGAACAGACATGGATCAGGGCTATCCAGCGGCGAAACTCCCGGGAGGCGGCGGAGCAGCTGATCCAGACCTACTATGACGAAATCTACCGCTTCGTCTACCGTCAGACCGGCAGCAAGGAGGACGCCATGGACCTGACCCAGTCCGTCTTCATCGCAGTCCTGCGGGCATTGCCCGGCTACCGGGCGGAGCGGGCGTCCTTCCGCACCTGGCTGTACCGCATCGCCGCCAACAAAGTCATCGACACCCGCCGGAAGGCCCGGCCGGTCTCTATTCCTATTCAGGAAATGGAGCTCCCTGCAGCAGAGGACTTTGTGGCCCGCGTCCATGACCGGGCCCTGCTGGAGACCATCGAAGGCTATGTCTCCGGCCTGGACCCCGGGGAGCAGGCGGTGTTCCGCCTGCGGATCTACGGGGAAAAGACCTTCCCGGAGATCGCTGCCGCCATGGGAGAGCCGGAGGCGGCAGTGAAATCCAGATACTACCGCCTGATCGGGCGGCTGCGAAAGGAGTTTGGAGCAGATGGATAATCAAAAAATTTCCATGCCCACAGAGGCGGAAAAACAGCGGGCCATTGCCCGGATTCTGGATGCAGGCCTGCCCCGCCGGGTCGCCTTTGGCCGGGAGCTGCGGGAGGTTTTGCAGCGCATCGGCCCCCGCGCGCTGCTGTTTGGCGTGGGGGACTGTTTGGCCTTGTCCCTGCTGATCTGGGCCCTGTGCCTGCTGTCGGCGCTTTTTGTGGCCGGTTCCACCGGCTCTTTGGCACCGGCCCTGTTCCTGTTTTCTCCCCTGCTCTATGCCGCCCTCTCCCTGCTGACTGCCTGGAAGAACCTGCAGACCGGCATTTGGGAGTGGACCTGGACCTTCCAGGTCTCCGCCCGGATGGTGGCGGCCCTGCAGATGCTGTGCTTCGGCGGGGTGTCCGTACTGGTGTGTGTCCCGGCAAATATGCTGTTGTGGACCTTCACCGGGCAGGAGATGCCCCTGGGCTGGATGCTGGCACTGTCTCTGGCCAGCCTGTTTCTGTATGGCGCTCTCTCCCTGCTGTGCCAGCGGCTGCGGGGACCTGCCGGGTGGCTGGCGGCGCCGACCGGCTGGGTTCTGATGGGCCTGATTCCCCTGATCTGGCCCCGGACGGCGGAGTGGCTGACGGCCATCCCCACCGTAGTGTTCTGCCTGCTGGCCGCGGCCGGGATTACTCTGTACCTTTTGGAACTGCGCTGCTTCTGCCGGCGCCCGATGGAAGGAGGCGTCTCCTATGCTCTCCGTTGAGCACGTCACGAAAACCTATGGGAAGTTCACCGCTTTGGAGGACATTTCCCTGACCTTCACTCCCGGCGTCTACGGTCTGCTGGCACCCAATGGGGCGGGCAAGACCACCCTCATCAAGATGCTCACCACCCTGCTGTTCCCCACCAAGGGACAGATCCTGTGGGAGGGAGAAGACATCCGGGCCTTGGGGGCGGAATACCGGGGCCTGCTGGGGTATCTCCCCCAGCAGTTCGGGTACTATCCCAGCTACACGCCCCGGCAATTCCTCCGGTATGCCGCCGCCCTCCAGTGCATCCCGAAGCGGGAGGCGGACGGCCGCATTGACCACCTGCTGGAGACAGTGGGACTTGGGGATGCTGCGGACAAAAAAATGAAGAAGTTCTCCGGCGGGATGCTCCAGCGGGTGGGCATCGCCGTAGCCATGCTGAACGACCCGAAGCTGCTGATCCTGGACGAGCCCACCGCTGGGCTGGACCCCCGGGAGCGGGTGCGGTTCCGCAATTTGATCCACACGCTGGCTGAGGATCGGATCGTGATTCTCTCCACCCACATCGTCTCAGACATTGAGACCATCGCCGGGCAAATCGTCATGTTCAAGGATCACCGCCTCTACTGCTGCGACAGCCCTGCCCGCATCTGCGCCCGGTTCCAGGGCAGGGTATTCCAGCTTCCTGCCGGGATGCCCCTGGCCCCGGGACAGTTCCTGCTCAGCGAAGGACAGGGGGCGGATGGCCCGGTGCTCCGGGTGCTCTGCGAGACGCCCCCTGTCAATGGAACGCCGGTAACGCCGGGGTTGGAGGATGCGTTTCTCGCCATCTACCGGGAGGAACAGACATGAATCTGGCGGTCTATGAGTGGCGGAAGCTCTTCCGCCTGCCCGCCCTGTGGGCCTTCCTGGCCCTGTGTCTGGCCTTTAACGGGCTGCTGATCGCCACGCTCTCCCCCTATGACCGGGCGTTCTTCAACGAGACTTCCCAAACGGCAAAGGCCTTGGGCCAGCGGGTTGATGAAGACTTTCTTGCCGGGCTGGACGCTATACCCGCCACAGAGAACCGGGATTTGCTGCGTCAATCTGTCACCGGGATGGAGGACATTTTCGAGACGTATGACACCGGGGAACTCTCGGATTTCTATGCCGGTGTGGTGGAGAAATCCCCTCTGGCAGTTACCTGGATGACCTGGAAATATGATCTGCTGGCGAGCCGGGTGGAGCACCTGGCCCAGACTGACGCGGCGCTGGATTTGTACGCCGGCCCGGCCACCTACGGCAGCCACCAGTTCCTCTTCGGCGCGCTGTTCCGGGCCATTCTCTGTGAGAGCGCCATTCTGGCCATGCTGGGGACGCTGTATCTGCTGGGCTACGAGGGGATGCACCGCGCAGAGGGCCTGGCCTGCGCCTCCCGAACGGGACGGAAACTACGGCGGGTGAAGGTCCTGGCGGCTCTCCAGGCGTCGGCGGCGCTGTACGGCCTGCTGGCGTTCTGCACCCTGGTGCCCTACTTCCTGCTGTACGACTACAGCGGAATCTGGAATGCCAGCGTGTCCAGCCAGTTCAACTATTTCTCGGACATGCTGGTGGTCCGGCCCTTCCTCACCTGGGGGGACTTCACGGTGGGTCAGTACCTGGCCGCTGCCCTAGCCCTGGGCGCGGTGCTGACGGCGGTATTCTCCCTGCTGGCGTCGGTGTGCGGCACGCTGGTGCGAAGCCCCTATCTGGCGGCCCTGGCGCTGTGCCTGGTGTGCTTCGGCGGACTGGGACTGGTCTCCGTTCTGGGGGAGCTGGGCTGGTGGGCGGCCTATTTGATTGCCTGTTTCCAGCCGGTAACGGTCTGGCTCTCCTGCAGCGCCTGGTTCACGGAGCTGGGACTGAACGCCGTCCTCCCCTGGCAGGAGACCATCGCAAGCGGGCTGAACCTGCTGCTTTTGGGCGGCGGAGTCCTGTTGGCTCTCGGTTGGTTTGACAGAAAGGACGTGTCCTGATGGAACTTTTGAAATGGGAGCTGCGGAAGATCTGGCGGCCCGGCATCCTGGCGGCCATCCTGCTGCTGGGGGCGGTATACTACTGGATGTTCCCACAGTTCTATATCGAGCACTTTTGCAACGGTCCCCAGTCGGAGGCCCAGTTCGATCTGGCCTCCGACTGGGTGGAGCGGTATGGCCCCACCCTGGAACCGGAAGAACGGGCAGAACTGGACGAGCAGATGGCAGGGGAGATCACGGCCTTTGACACACAGATCACCGCCATCCCGGAAGCTGCGGCAGCGGGGCTGACGGACTATAAATCTTTTCTCTCCTTTCGGGGGGACTACCTGAACGGCATACGCAACACTGATGGACAGGCAGATATGGATGTGGAGGCCCTGCTCTACCGGGTGTACGGCGGCACCAACTGGTACCGGATCGAGGCGCTGGCGGATACTCTGGAGACCTATGATACCCAGGAGGATCACCGCGCTCTGATTGTCTCCAACCGGCAGCAATTGGCCCAGCCGGAGGCTATGGTCCGGCGGGAGGCGGAGCTGGCAAGCTCGGATATGACCCATTCCCTGCTGCCGTCCTCTGTGAAATACTCCACTCAGGAGTACGGCAAGGATCTGGCGGTATGGTGCGTACTCAGCATCGTGCTCCTGCTCTCCCCCACCCTGGTGCGGGACCGGCTGCGGAACACCCGGCCTATGCAGTGGGCCTCCCGGCGGGGGCGGTCCGTTTTGAACGTTCAGATGGGAGCTGCCCTGCTCTCTGCGCTGGTGCTGGCGGTGGTGAATATAACAGTCTATGTCATTCCGTTCCTGGCCCAGGGGCCCCTGCAATTTGCCGCCTGCGGCCTGGACGGCATCTGGGAGTGGGGCACTCCCTGGTTCGACTGGACCTACGGCACCTATCTGCTGGTGCTGGCGGGGCTGATTTTGGCCCTGTCCCTGGGGGCCGCCGGGCTGACGGCTTTTCTCTCCCAGTACAGCGGCAACTACATCGCCATGCTGCTGAAGGCCGTTCCCCTGTTCGTGGCGGTGGGGGTCGTGCTGGGCTCCTGGCTTCTGGATCGGCCCTTCACGTTCCGCCCCCTCTGGGACGGCTACGGCCCCTGGGTGCCCAAGGGTGCGGAGGCGGTGGCCGCTGCAGTCCTGCTGGCTTTGGGACTTGGCCTGTGTGCCCTGGCCTGCCGGCGGCAGCGAAAGAGGGAACTATGATAAAGGAAATTTTATTTTCTCTTAAATTTTATCTCTACAAGTATGATCCGGATTGTGACCCGGAACGATGAAATAGCGCGGAGTGGAGCGCAGCAGCCTTCGAGTCTTGGCCCGTTTGGGGTCTAAAAACACTTCGGCGCCGGCCGTCCAAAGTAGGCGTGGGCCTCTCAGCGCTTGGCTGCTGCCGGCAAGCCAAATGCTCCGCGCGTCCTGCAGGGAGCGGAATTTAATGACATTGGGCCAAAGCTCCCTCCCGCCTCATTGGCTTACAGGAGGCCAGTCCATTCCTCTGTGCCGTTGTCCATATCATAACTGTGAGCGTTGGTGGCCTCTATAAGTAGGCCCAATGGGTCCCTTCCACATCGGAGAACCGCCGCAGTTCATCAGTATGGCGGTCCATATACGCTGTGTCGGCGCTGCGGCCCAACATTCGGTTAACGATGGCAGTTACCTGTGCCCGGGTGATAGAATATATGGCCGGAACGTACCATCGAAAAATCCGCCGATCCAGCCGTACTGGGCGGCGCTGGTCACTTGGGTACAAAACCAGTCATCCTCGTTCGCGTCGGAGAAGAGGCTGGTTCCACCGGGCGTCTCGTTGGCAAACCGTATGGCGATCACTGCGAATTGGGCCTGGGTGATATCCCGATTGGGCTGAAATGCGCCGTCGGAGTAGCCCTGTATGATGCCCAGGGATAACAGCAGAGGCGCGCCACATATCATCTGGAACATCTGTGCAACGTATCGGTGACAGACACGTTCTTTTCCAATAGTAGGTTGTAGAACATCTGCGCCGCCTGGCCCCGGGTCATCTGCCGGCCGGGGGCGAAAGAGCCGCCTGTGAATCCGTCGAGATAAACCGTATGGTCTCTGGTATTCAACCAGCTGGACACGTCGGTGTTATCAGGATCGGCGATCGGCTGAGTGGCCTTAAATACCACCTTGATGGTGTGGTTGGCCCGCACGTTCTCAAAGGTATAGTGACTGATAGCGCCTACGCTCTCGCCATCTACCAGCACATTAAAAATCCGGTAACCGTCGCCGGCCATAATGTGGAAGGCCCGGTCGCCGCCCCGGCTGACGTTGGCGCGCCCGGAGGGGGTGATGGAGCCGACTTGGCCTGTCTCGGCGGTGATGGCGCGGGATCCGCTGGTCCTATTGGGCCGCTTTTTTCTGTTCTGGCAGCTCATCCCAACCGACGGCCAGCTGCTCCGTGTCCAGCAGACGGTCGTAAGCCTGTTCCGCCAGCAGCCGCACGCCGCGGTCGATCTCTGCCTGGGTGACCAGATACAGCTTTCGCAAGCACCGGGGATTGCACTTCTCCGGCGCTACACGGGCCGCACCAGACAGACTCTGGATGTCCCCCGTCACCTGTGTCCGCCGCAGGGGCCGCCTGCTTCTGGTGACGAACACCGGCCCTGCCGTCAGCCCCTGCCGGCGGCAATAGGATAGCAGCTCTGCCTGCAGACACCTTGGCAACTGGACACGCCGCTGCTCACCGCCGGAGACAGCCGGTGTGCGTCCACTCTGCACGGCCTCCACAGTGATCTGAGGCAGTTCTCCGACGTGGGCTCCTGTCAGGGCAATTGCTTTCACCAAAAGATACGTTCTCTCCTTTTCCAGCGCCCGAGCAGCAGACAGCAGCCGCAGATATTCCGTTCGGGTCAGTTCCGACTGGGGTGCCGTTTCCGTCTCCAGCTGTCCGGTCAGCTGCAGATCCCGGCGGCCCAAGTAGTCCAGCAGGCCGTTAGCGGCGGAGATGTTTGTGTTCACTGTGGCCGGGGCATATCCCTCTGCCAGCAGAGCCTGCCGCCATGTCTCCAGAGTATTCAAGACGATTTGCTTGTCAGGCGGCAGATAGTCGTAGAATGTCTTCAGTTTTGCGGCGTAAAACCGCACGGTCTCTTCCCGGCGCCCTCGGTGATTCAGATCCTCCAAATAGGCCCGGATGCTCTCTTCACTTACCGTTACACCGATTGCTTTCAGCGGTGCTGCCGCCTTTTGACACACCGCGCCTGTTCTCTGCATTGCTCCTCCCCCTATCAACGAAATCAACATTTTGAATACGTCCGCGGGCAAAGTAAGACCTGGAGCGCATGATTTCAGGAGAGAATCCGCTTCTAAAACACGCTCCAGACCTCGTTGGGGCAGAGAAAAGAGGGCCGAGAAAAATCCTTTTTCCCGGCCTGATTTTGTGCGTCCCAATTGGGGGGAGTCCCTTGCGGTTCCTTTCAAACCGTGCTATAATAAAAGCAATTTATGTAAGAAAAAAGGGCCGTTGAAATTTTTTGTGACAAAATGTTGATTTTGACCTACGAAACCAGCCCCAGACGTTCCAGTTGCCGGGCGTGCTCCGCTCCGGAGGTCACAAGGTAGATACGAGTGGTTTCAATGGAACTGTGGCCCAGCACATCGGCCAGCCGCACGATGTCCTTGCAGGCCCGGTAGAAAATGGTGGCGAACAAGTGCCGCAGATTGTGAGGAAACACCTTGGCAGATTCCACTCCGGCGGACTTGCACAGCCGTTTCAGCTCTGTCCAAATCTGGCGGCGGCTCAGAGAGGTTCCGTTTCTGGTGAGAAAAATCTCGCCTGAAACGGTTTTGTATTTTCTGGCGTATTTCAGCAGTTTGCGGCAAAGCTTGCCCGGCAGCAGGATGGTGCGAATTTTTCCCTTGAGGGAGATCTCGGTCCGACCCCGCTGGGCGGCCTCCACGGTGATATACCGCACCTCGGACACCCGGATACCGGTAGCGCAGATGGCCTCCATCAACAGGGCCAGCCGCTCCTGCCCACGCGCTCTTGCCGCGGCCAGCAACCGCTCGTACTCCTGGCGGGTCAGTTCACGGCCTGCGTCGCGGAACAGGCGGCGCTGGACTTTCAAAAATTTTGCCCGGCACTCGTCCCAGCCCAGAAAATGAAACAGTCCGTTAAGTGCAGCCAGCATAGAATTAATGGTCACCGGGGCGTAGTCTTTAGAGAGCAGGTGATCCCTCCATTCGGCAACCAGTTCCCTGGAAACTGGTCTGCCGTCCAGCCAGCCGGCAAAGGCCCTGATATCCCGGAGATACTTTTCAATGGTGCCGGGGCTCCGCTCCTCCCTCCGCAGATGTGCCGTATATGATGCGAGTTGTGCCGGGTCGATTGTCCGCTCAGGCATTTCTATAACCTCCTACAAATAATTTTCTTTATTTTATCTTGCAGGAGGCAGCTTATGCAGTACTAAGAGCCCTCCAAAGTCCGTTCAAAGTCTGGTTTCATTTTTTGTTTTCTGTAGTATACGTGAACTTGTAACGGGCGGTCCGTTATGCGTTTTTTGCTGTGTGTTTTTTGAAGCAGATGGTCGGCCGATGAACGTAAAGATTTCAGATATTGCCGCTCCCCATAAAAGGCCCGGCTGATAGAGCAATTGGGATTCTGGTTGCCTCTCTGATCCGGCAGCCAATCAACTTGCAAGGGGTTTGGATGGGACGGATTGCCCTGTGTGCCTGCCGCATTTCTGGTCAGAGTGTCAGTGCGACCGGAGGCTGCTTTGCTCTGCCCGTATAGGAAAATATGGCCTATACAGACTGCGGTTTGCTGTTTGAAGCCAGTATGGCATCCGCTATGATGTCCGCCATAGTTTTAAGAATAGAAATTTTGTGGAGGAAGTGATCTGCGTCACCTGGGCAGAGCGGCAAGACGCCAAAACCGGTATTTAGCAGGATGTTCGCCCCTCCTTTCGTTGTGATCTTGTGCTTCCCATAGCCTGCCCCGGAATGATAAAAGCCGCCGTAGAGTGGACACGACCTCCGGGGGTGGGCGATTTCGGGGCTAAACACACTTGGAAAGCACGGTGTATCGGATGGAGAATCCTGCCTCAGCTTATCACCTGAAAGGCGTTGTACAGGTCCGCCTCCGCAACCGCAAAACTGTCTGATTTGCGATCAATCAAGCTGGTTTTCCCGGCTTTTGGCATCAAAAAGCTCGGACCAGATCGGGAGGCACTTCCGCCTGTCCCGAACCCCAAACTATACAGGACAAAAAACGAGGCTCAGAAGCATTTTCTGCATCTGAGCCTCCTGCTGTTTTCGGTTTCAGAACCATTTGCCGGGACTTTTTCCATGGCTTTTTCCGCCTCTTTTGGGGCCGATGGTGTGGCGTGGGACTAGGTGTCCAAGGTCAATCCCACACTGAAATATCAGAGTGGCGAATGCGCGGCGTAGGTCGTGGAACCTCGCTTTCAACAGCCGCCCGCTTCAGAACCCCGTGGAACATGTGCGGGACGCTGTACAGGGAGACCGGTCCGCCGGTGTGGGAGGGGAATACCCAAGGGCTGCTGCCGCTTTTCCCTTCGGCCTTTGAAAAACGCCCAAGCGGGCGGCAGATGGCCAAATAGACACGCCTCTGCAACGGCGGAACGATGGTCCAAAACCGGTCCCGGACCGCCTGGAGAGGAACTCTGCCCATCCCGCAAGGCGCATAGCGGCCGAAAGGCAGTCACGTGGGGCATTACCCGCGGGTGTTCTGCGGCTGTTTGGCGGAGTGCCCGCCAATTTCTGCCGGATCGGACGGATGGTGAACCGCGGGCTGCCGTCGCGTCGTCTGGCGGCCTTGGTCATCAGCTCAGCTATCTCCGTGGTGCGGAGACCGCGCTCCTCCGGCTGACGATGCGGAACACCAAGAAGTCCGATTCGTACAGCGCTTCGCAGCTGCCGGACGGTAGCACGGCAAGTACGATCACAGTTGTGCATTGAGGAACAGCGTCAGGTCATCGCGGCTTTTGCAACTGGTCCCTTTGACGTGGCTTCCCTCCTGTCGGCCTGTTTCTTCTCACAGATTCAGACGTTTGGGGCGGCGCCTGTGAACCGCCTCGTTTATACAGAATCAGGTGCCTTTGACGATTCCGAACAATAGAATCCAGAGACACATGCAAAGTGAACGCGCCTTGATTTGATGTTCTCGCCAGGAAACGGTCCTCTGTAAAAGTTTACTCTTCCGGACGCTCTCTGCTTTCCGTTGAAAATACGCGGCCCTTCCATAAGAAATTGCCTTTGGGAATGCTGAATTGAAATCATCTCTGTTCTATGCCTCTGTTCCGTTCAGCTTCCACCGGGCGCTCTCACTCTGGAGCTCCACCATGCGGCGGTAGAGGCCGCCGCGCTCCATCAGCTCCGCCGGAGTTCCCTGCTCGGCTACATGGCCGTTTTCCAGCACCACGATGTGGTCCGCCCCGGCCACGGTACGCATCCGGTGGGCGATGACCAGCACCGTCTTGCCGGCCAGCAGGCGGGAGAGGGCTCCCTGCACCTTGGTCTCGTTCTCCACATCCAGGCTGGCGGTGGCCTCGTCCAGCAGGACGATGGGGGCGTTTTTCAAAAGCGCCCGGGCGATGGAGATGCGCTGCCGCTCCCCGCCGGAGAGCTTCGCCCCGTTCTCCCCGATGGGGGTGTCATAGCCCTGGGGCAGGCGGCGGATGAACTCCCCGCAGTTGGCGGCCTCCGCCGCGGCCCGCACCTCTTCGTCGGTGGCGCCCCGCTTGCCCAGGCGGATGTTTTCCATCACGGTATCGTCAAAGAGCACCACATCCTGGAACACCATGGAGTAGTCGGTCAGCAGCGCCTCCGGGTCCACGGTGGAGATGTCCACGCCGCCTACCCGGATGGTGCCCTCCGTAACATCCCACAGACGGGCAGCCAGCCGGGCGCAGGTGCTTTTGCCGGAGCCGGAGGGCCCCACCAGGGCGGTCACTTCACCCTCCCGGGCGGTAAAGCTCACACCGTCCAGTACCTTCTTCTTGTCGTAGGCGAAGCCCACATGGTCGAACACAATGTCGTGGCCCTTGGGCTGGAAACGCTCCACTCCCTCGGCGGTGGGGGTGTTATAGATTTCGTTCATGCGGTCGGCAGACACCTGGGAGACGAACATCTCCGCGATGAGGGCCAGGCTCTGGTCGAAGGGGGCGTACACCCGGGTGATGACCAGCAGGAACAAAAACAGCAGCATGAAGTCGATCTGGCCGGAGAGGATCAGGCTGGCCCCCGCCAGGATGGTGGTGGCTACCCCCAGGCGCATGATGACGCTGGCCGCATTGACAAAGATGCCGGTGCCCAGCTCGCCCTGGATGGTGACCTTCTCATGGTCGTCGATCTTCTGGTTGAGCCCGGCCAGATAGCGCGCCTCCTGGTTGGTGGCGCGGATCTCCCGGACATTTTCCAACGCCTCCTGGATGCCGTCGGAGACACGGACCGCGGCCTTTTTCGTCCGCTCCGAGGCCCGGGCGGAGATCTTCCGGGTGCCGAACAGCAGGCCGAAGGCCACCGGCACCCCCCACAGGCAGGCGATGGTCAGCCGCCAGTCATATACCAGCAGGCACACCGCGATAATGGCCGTGGAGATGTAGGCGCCGTACAGGTATCCCAGCACATGGGACCAGACGTGCTCCATGCGGTTCACATCGCCCATGAGGGTCTCGGTCAGGTCCGCCAGATCCCGCTTGCCGAAGTAGCCCAAGGGCAGCTTGCGCAGCCGCTCCGCCAGGCTGAGGCGGGTGGACTTCACCTCGTTGTAGACCAGGCCGTAAGTGGCGTGGTACTGCTGCAGGTGGGTCACAAAGGACAGAATGACGAACGCGATTACCAGCCCAAGAAAGAGCGCCGGGCCGGGCAGCGGCGCTCCGTCCGTCAGGGTTCCCATCAGGCCGTACATCAACAGGTACAGGATGCCCATGCCGCCCATGACGACCAGATTGACAATGACCGTCCAGAAAGCGCCCTTTTTGGTGTTTTTCACGCCCTGGTCGGTGAGGGCGTATTTGCGCTGAAAGTTTTTGCCGAACATCTTCTTCACCCCTCTCTCACTGTTCGCTGGTGATCTTCCACTGGACCGCCTGGTTGTAATCCGCCCACATCCGGGCATAGAGGCCGCCGGCGGCGGTCAGCTCCTGATGGGAGCCCTGCTCCGCAATGCGGCCCTCCTCCAACACGAGAATTTTGTCCGCGCCCACGACGGTGGACAGGCGGTGGGCGATCATGATAACGGTGCGGCCCCGGGTCAGCTCAGAGAACGCCTTTTGGATCAATGCTTCGTTCTCGGGGTCCGCGAAGGCGGTGGCTTCATCCAGGACCACGATGGGCGCGTCCTTTAAGATGGCCCGGGCCAGGGCGATGCGCTGCTGCTCGCCGCCGGAGAGGTAGGTCCCCTCGGAGCCGATCAGGGTGTCCATGCCCTGGGGCAGCTTCTCCAGAATGTCCCCGCACTGGGCGGCCATCAGCGCCGCGCGCACCTGCTCCCGGGTGGCGTCTGGGCGGGCGGCCCGGACATTTTCAAAGATGGAGGCTTTGAACAGGCGGCTGTTCTGGAACACAAAGGCGATCTGGTCCATGAGCACATGGGGGTCGATCTGCCGCACATCCACGCCGCCCACCTTCACCGCGCCGGAGGCGGCGTCCCAGAACCGGGGGATCAGGCTGGCGGCGGTGGTCTTGCCGCCGCCGGAGGGCCCCACCAGGGCCACGGTCTGTCCCGGCTCCGCCGTGAAGGAGACATGGGAGAGGGCGGGGGTCTCCGCGCCGTCGTAGGTGAAGCTCACATCCTCAAATTCCACACGGCTGCTCTGGGGGGACTTGGGCTGCTCCGGCACTTTCAGCTCCGGGGCGCACATGACCTGGTCGATGCGGGCAAGCGCGGTGCTGGCCAGCATCATGCCCGATGCGGCGAACATGATCTTGGCAAGTGCCGTGGAGATGATGGCGGAGAACACCGCGTAAAAGGCGAAGTTTGTGACAAATCCTGTGAAGTCGCCGGCGGCCAGAGCCCCGGGCGCCAGGAACAGGGCCGCCGGTACCAGAAACACAAAGGCGCCCTCAGTGAAGGTCAGGTTGATGGATTGAGGTGTCCGGCAAATATCTGCCTGGTAGTGCTCGGCCTTGGTGCTGTAGTCCTCAATAGCCTCCTGGAACGCCTTGAAGGAGTAGACGGTCTGCTGGAAGATCTTGACTACAGGGATACCCCGGACGTACTCAGTGCCTGCTTTGGTAATGCGGTCCAGGGCCGCCTGATACTCTGCCAGAATCTTGGCGTTTTTGCCGCCCATCATGGAGAACATGGCCACAATGGAGATCACCGCCGCCAGCAGGCAGGCCGCCCCCATCCGCCAGTCAAAGACGAACATCATCACCAGCATGGCGATGAACAACGTGATGGTACCCACGATGTCCGCCAGGTTGTGGGCCAGCAGGGTCTCCGTGTCAGCCGCCGCCGCGTCCAGCCGCCCGCGGATGAGGCCGGAGGCGTTGGAGTCGAAAAAGCCCAGCGGGGCCTTCATCACATGGGCCACACCCTGCTTGCGGATATTGGACGCCGTGCGGAAGGCAGCCAGATGGGTACACATCAATCCCGCAAAATACAGGATGATGCCGGCCACCGCAAAGGCGAACGCCAGCCAACCGTATTGGGCGACGCTCTGCGCCTTCGTCCAGTCCGGCGCCACCGCGATCAGGTCCCGGGCTGCCAGCCAGATGCAGATGTAGGGTGCCATGCTCAGCAGCATGGACACCGCCGACAGGGCCAGGCCCAGAAAGGTCAGGCCCTTGTGGCTGCCTGCGTAGCCCAACAGGACGGCCACATCACTCTTTTTCTTCTGCTTCATAAAAAAACCTCCTTCTCAAAGTTAGCTAAAACTAACTGTCATCCAAAAAGACAGGGGGCTATCCCCCCATCAATTTCAGCCATCCGGCGGTGTAGAAGTCCCGGAGCTGATCCACATCCCGCATCGCCTGGTCCCGGGGCATGTCGTGAACCACGATCTCAAAGATGCCATTGAACATCCCGCTGGCGATGATATGGCACAGGGATTTGTCCAGCACCGGGATGTCCCGGCCCAGGCGGCGGAGTACCTCCATGTACCGTTGGGTGTATTCCACCTCTGCCTCCACCATGTTGTGGACGAAGTGCTCATAGCTGGTGCCCTCCGCCCGGCACAGGAGCAGCTTGACCGGCTCCCGGTGGGCACAGATGTAATCCACCATCCAGTGGACACAGCCAGAAGACTCCACGCCCATGTGCTCCGGCTGCTGCTCCTCAGGCAGCTCGGCGAAGGAGGTCTGGGCCGCCATGAACTTCCCCATGAGGGCGGCGGCATGGGGCTCCACGATAGAGGCGAACAGGGCCTCCTTGCTGGAAAAATAGCCGTAGAAGGCGCCGGTGGTCACCCCGGCATTCTTCACGATCTGCCGCAGGGAGGCCCCCTGGAAGCCTTTATCCAGGAATTCCGCCATAGCGGCCTCCTGAATTTTTTCCAATGTGGTAACAGATGTTTCTTCCACTGGAATCTCTCCTGTAACATCGTTATATAACGGTGTTATAATACAACCAGCCCCACAATTTGTCAAGGGGGGAAAGCCGAAAAAGCCCGGCGCAAGTGCGCCGGGCTTTTCGATCAAAATCTTTGCCCTGATTTGGGAAGGGGCAGAGCACGCATGCTGTGGAGGCTGACGCCCAGAGTGGACAGGTTGTGGAGCATGGCCGATGTGGCCGGCGGCAGCACACCCGCCGCGCCAAGGCCGATCAGCGCCCCGTTGAACCCGATGACGAATCGGTAGTTGGCTTGGATGCGGTTCATGAGGGCCATGGCCAGCTGTCGCAGCTGCACCAGCTCCCACAGGCTGTCGGCGGCGATGGTGATATCGGCGATCTCTCTGGCGATGGCCGCCCCGTCGCTGATGGCGATGCCTGCATCCGCTTCGGAGAGGGCAGGGGAATCGTTGATGCCGTCTCCCACCATGAGGACTGTGTGCCCCTCCCGCCGCAGGGCTGCCACATACTCCGCCTTGTCCGCCGGAAGCACCCCGGCCCGGAAGTCATCTACCCCCAGCTGGGCCGCAATGGCGGCGGCGGTGCGGGGGCTGTCCCCGGTGAGCATGACAGTCTTTTTCACGCCCAGTCTCCGCAGAGCGGAGAACACATCTTTTGCCTCCTCCCGCAGGGGGTCGGAGATACAGATCACGGCGGAGAGCACTCCGTCGATTGCCAGGTAGAGCTGGGAGAACTCCGGAGGCAGGGTGTCGAACTTTTCCTGCTCGCCTTCCGGAATGCGCACCTTCTCGTCCTCGAAGATAAAATGGGCACTGCCGATGCGCACTTGTTCCCCATCCACCGAGCTGGCGATGCCGTGCGCCACCAGATACTCCACCTTGGCATGGCGTTCCTCATGGCGCAGGCCTCGGCGGCGGGCCGCTTCCACTACGGCGTTGGCCATGGAGTGGGGGAAGTGTTCCTCCAGGCAGGCGGCCAGGCGGAGCATCTCCGCCTCATTCTTGCCGTTGAAGGGGATGATCTGGGCCACCTGGGGACAGGCGTGGGTAAGGGTGCCGGTCTTATCAAAGATGATGGTGTCCGCTTTGGCTGTGGCTTCCAGAAACCTGCCGCCCTTGACGGTGATGTGCTCACGCCCGGCCTCCCGCATGGCAGACATGACTGCCAAAGGCATCGCCAGCTTTAAGGCACAGGAGAAGTCCACCATGAGCACCGACAGGGCTCGGGTCACATTCCGGGTGAGGAGCAAATCCAGCAGGCTCCCGGCGAAGGTATAGGGCACCAGCTTGTCGGCCAGGTTGGACGCCTTGGCTTCAGCGGCAGACTTCATCTGCTCCGACCGCTGGATCATGTCCACAATCTGGTCGTACCGGCCCTGGCCGGATGCCTGCTTCACCTCCAGGACGCACTCGCCCTCCTCCACCACGGTGCCGGCGTACAGCGCCCCTCCGGGACGCTTGGCCACAGGGACGGACTCGCCTGTGAGGGAGACTTGATTGACGGTGATCTCACCCTCCGCCACCACGCCGTCCAGAGGGATGACGCCCCCGGCCCGGACCACAACCAGATCGCCGGGCTTCACTTGCCCAATGGAGACCAGTACCTCGTCGTTCCCGTTTTTCAGCCACACCCGGTCTACGTGAAGGGACAAACTCTCCGCCAGGTCGGCCACAGACTTCTTCCTTGTCCAGTCTTCCAGCAGCTCCCCGATCTCCAGCAGGAACATGACGGTGCCGGCGGTGCCAAAGTCCCGGCGGCAGGCCGAAATCCCGATGGACAGGGCATCCAGCAGCTCCACCTTGATCTGACGCCGTCCCAGACAGCGAAGGCCCTTGCGCAGGAAAGGCGCCATGTGCCAAATCACCCGGGCAATCCGCAGCGGCGCAGGCAGGAACAGGGTGGCCGCCGCCTTTACTGCCACCTTACCCACCAGTTTCTCCTGGAACTCCCGGTTCATAGCCCGGGTGCTGTGATCGGGGAGGGCGACAGACGCTTCTGCCCCGGCCCAGGTGAACGCGCCGAGTGCGGAGAGAACCGTTTCCCGCTCCCCTGTAAAGGTCACGATGAGACAGCCTGTGCGCTCATGGACAGCGGCTTCCCGGACCCAGGGCTGGCCCTTCAGCCAGGTCTCCAGCAGGTCGGCCTGACGCAAGGTCAGGTTTTTCTGCCGGAGGCGCAGACGTAGCCGCCCCCGGCTCTCGTGTACGATGGTTGCTCGCATACAGGTACTCCTTCCTATGAAAAAGGGAGCCGCTTTCCGGCTCCCTTCCGCAGCTTTTAAGCCTCCTGACCCTCCACCTGGGTTTCGGCCTCCTTGGAGGCCCGGGCCTCATTGATGTCTTTGGCGGAGGCCACAATGTCGGCGGCGTTCTCTTGGACGGCGGTGACCGTCTCCATCACGCTGTCCTTCATCCGCAGGCCGGCGGCGGTGATGTGGATGTAGGCATTCTTGGCATCCTTGCTGGTCAGCAGCTTCACGCCGGCAGAGCCGAACAGAGCACCGCCCACAAAGCAGGCCAGTCTGACGTAATGCTTCATCATAGGATTCTTCCTTTCCGTGATTGGTTATTTGCGTTTGTAACCTGTGATCATCACCATGATCATGCAGATCACGGCGCCCCAGGCCCAGAAGCGATGTTGTTTCATCAAGATCTCCTCCTGTCTGGAAACAAGCCCGTCTCTTCGCGTATTAAAGCATTATAGCAGATGAAACGCCCGGTGTATCACCAAAACAGACGATGTTGTGCCGGTTCAGACATCCTTCCGGTACTTGGCCGGCGTCATACCGTACTGCCGGCGGAAGGCGGCGGTGAACTGGCTGGCACTGCCATATCCGACTGACTGAGCCACCCCCAGAACACTGAGGGAGGAGTCCCGCAGCAGCTCTGCCGCCCGTTCCATCCGCCGCTGCCGCAGCCAGGCGTGGACCGGCAGGCCGTACAGACGGCGGAAAGCATCCTTGAATGTTGTGGCGGAGAGCATGGCCATGCGGCTCAGGGCTGGGATGGTCAGGGGATCGGCCAGGTGATCCTCCATATAACGGCGCGTCTTTCCTAAAACCCGGACTACCTCCCGATCCAGTGCCGGGACCGGGAGGACATTCAGCGCATTTCCCTCTGGGGCGGAGAGCAGATAGAGCAGCTCTGCCGATTTCCACACGCACCAGCGGGCCTGCTCGCTCTGGGGCAGGCAGTCCAGGTTGGCAAAGACCGCCCGGCTCCAGGTGCTGGGCCCCTCTACGGCACAGCCGTTCCGGCTGGCCATCCATCGCCGTACCTGCTCTGTGTCCAGAGAGAGGCCCCCCAGCAGCGCACACAGGGCCTCCAGGCTGTCCCGGGCGCTGCGGGCGTCCACTGCTACCAGGACTCCCTCCAAGGAGGTGCCGACCTTGGCGGCGGACAGGCTGGAGGCGTCCGTGAGAAGAAGCACCTGCCGGGCACCTGCCGTCAGGGCCGATCCGTCCCGCCGGGTCAGTGTTACCGTCCCGGCAACACAGAACAAGGCCTCGAAATGCAGAGGCTCCAGTCGAAGGGGCAGGGGGAGAGGGCTCTTTTCCAGAGAGAACAGGCAGGCCCGGACGCCGGGCATCACCTGCGACCAGTCTCCACGGTCCGCCAGAACCTCTGCCAGCATCCGTCTGCCTCCTCTCTCTGCTGATCTGTGTCCCGGCCGCTTACCGGCCGAACAGCCCCTTCTTCCCCCAGGGCTCTTTCCGAATCTCCCCTGCGTCATAGCCGGTGGCCCGGATGGCTTCCCGCAGGGCTGCCTCATCCAACTCTGTTTCTGCGATCACCGTGGTCTCCTTTTTGCTCCGGGACGAGGTGACTTTCTTCACCGGAAAGGCTCTGCGCACCGCGTCGTTCACATGGCTCTCACACATGCCGCACATCATACCTGTCACCCGCACAGTATATTTCCACATATTCTGCCGCCTCCACTGCTGCTTCTATTAGTTAACGCTAACCACAGGACAATCTTCTCCTGTCAGGGGAATTGTCCAGATAATATCAGTCTGGTTTCCCATGCAAATTGGTTAGGCATATCTAACCAAAAACATTATAGAGCCGCATCTTCTGGTTTGTCAAGCCCCGGGACCGCGCAAGCATTGGCACCCGGCATGGTATTCCGGCAGGGGCCTCTTAAAACCGGCTACGACCGTCTGGCAAACGGTACGCAAAGTGGCTGCTTTGAGAGAGGGGCGACCATACAAAAGCATTTGAACGGCGTGGCGCTCGAAAGAGGGGAAATTACGGATGTGCCTGCCTTTTATCGGCGTGTTGATTCCGTTTGCAGGAACCGCTTTCCGGCCTGCACCTTACTTTGGCCGGTGTCGGAGCAACGGCTCCCCCGCCTCCGCCAAAAGAGCCGGCAGGTGAAAGGGCCCCACACCCATCTACGATGCTCCGCCACGATGGCGCTGGATGCATGGTGCCGGGCTAACAAGGAACATGCCCGGAACGAAGGACTTTCCTGCTCTCGACGGCCCTGCAGATTCTGAGCCGTGTTTCAGCCTGCGGCCCGATCTCCAGTTCTGCAGACGACGGCAGAATCTCCTGGTCCTGCCGGGCTGACGTCTCTTCCAGCTCTGATAAATTCGTCCTCGACTATCTGTCTCTTGCAGTTTGGCCTCTTTACCATGGCTGAAAATAGCGATTGCAGTCCTCTTGGGCCTGCTTCAGCGCTTCTTCTGGGGAACATACCCCCAAAACTGCCTGCTGGACATGGGCCGCCAGAATGGTCTCTAGTTGCAGCTCGCTGAAGTTCTGGTAGTAAGTGCTGTTGCTGCGGCGCTGCGCTGTGGGAAAGCTCTTTCGCGCAGTGGAGAGCCAGGGGTATTGCTCGCTGATATCGCGGTTGCTGTATGCGGAACGGCAGGGAGACAGGCCGCCCAGCATCGTGAAGACCGGTGCCACCAAGTCTGCATACAGCCACTCCAAAAACTTGCAGGCAGCCGCAGGGCAGGTGCAGCTCTGGGCGATCCCGATCACGCCGCCGCCCAAAAGCGGCTTTCCGCCAGGGACGGGGGCAAAGCCCAGCTTACCAGCAATTCGGGACATCTGAGAGTTCAGAATGTGGGAGGCATAGTTGATAAACACCACAGTCATGGCGGCCGTTCCATCGGCAAAGCCCTCCAGAGCATTCTTCCAGAAATCATAGATCGTCCGGTCCGAATAAGAATATGTCTCCCGGTAGTTTTCCAACGCACGCAGCGCCTCCGGCGTATCCAGGGTGATCCGGCCCTGACTATCCAGGAGACGTCCGTTCTCCGCAAAAAGGCGGGGCATGAATTCGCTGGGGCTTACGACAACATTGCCGATGGCTACCGTTGAACCGTACTGTGTGGGGGAGGCGGCATTGCAGCCTCTGGTAAAGAAAGACGCGACGCGGTTATAGTCGCGGAAGGTCTTGGGGACAGCAAGCTCTTCCCGGAAGTCCTCATAATACATCCGCTTATATGTGGGGTCGGTGAACAGATCCCGCCGGTAAAACAGCAGTTGGATGCTGGGATCATAGGGAACACAGCAGCGGTTGCCGTGGGCGGTGGTAAAATGCTGCCCCAGCTCCGGAATGGCTTTAGCCAGCAGCCCGTCCCAATCAAAGGGGATCTGGGCAAGGGGACGGTATACCTCCTCTCCAAGCTCATCCAGCCAGGCTACATCCATGCGGATCAAATCATACTGGCTGCGGGCGGGAGACTGGACCACCCGGTAGACATCCCGCAGAGAGGGCAGGACCGTCAGCTCCAGGTGGATGCCGGCGGTTTTCTCGAGATGCGGCGCCAGCCTGGCCAAAGCGGTGGTCGAGGGGGAGGCCATGGTCAGTATTCGTAAAGTTTGAGAATGCAGATGGCCCGGCACCATCTGCGCAGTGCGGAATCCGTCATTTTCCATACGGAGCTTTCCGGGCAGGGCTTTTCCCTGCTCCAGGCGGGCCAGCAGCTGTTTCACAATCCGGTGGGCAAGTTGCTTGTAGTCCAGTTCATAAACTGAGGTCTCCGGATCCGTCACAGCGGCCTTTGTGGCCAGCGTAACAAAACGAGGCAGCGGCGCCTGACTGGAGTAGGCGCAGGCTGCCCGGACGGCATCCTCTCTGCGGCGATCCGAGCATATCATATAATCATACGCCTGGCCGCCGTCAAAAAACGCAAAGGCCCGCAGGCCGATCTGATAATTGCGGCAGTCCAGAAAGTTGACGGCTTCCTTATTCTGGCAGTGCGTACGGACACCCCTGATAAACAGAGCAGCATCCGGCAGCTCCGCGGCCTCTGTAAAGACGCCGATTCGGGCAGCACCTTGAGAGCAGACATAGTCCGCAATCTCCCGGCCAGCCCGCTCAGGATCAAAACCTGCGTACATCACATCCGGCTGTTCCGGACCTTCCCGCTGCAAAAAAACCAGCGGCAGGTCCGGAGCTTCGGCCCGGTAGTGGGACAATGCATCCGTCAGGCAGGTACTGGTAATGATCGCGCTGAAACGGGCGTTCAATGCTTCCGTCAGCAGGGACAGTTCTCTGCTCTCCATAGAACGGGTGGAATAGAGCTGTACAGAATATCCTCTCTGTGAAAACTCGCTTTGAAAGACCTCATACATAGCCGCCCAGTGGGTGTACTCGATCCCCGGAAGCATAACCGCGATTGCCCGGTCCTTTCCCAGCCGCAGACTTTGGGCCTTGGCATTGACCTTATAGCCCAGCTTTTCCGCCGCCTGCCAGACCAAACGAATCTTTTCTACACTGACATTTCCGCGGCCGTTGATGACATTGGATACGGTTCCGTGGGAGACACCGGCCTCCCTTGCAATATCTTTGATAGTAGGCATCCCGGCGCCTCCTTCCGCTGATCTGTTTTTATTGTACTATGTGAGTTTGTTCCTGGCAAGAGCACTTCTCGCCAAAACGAAATAGTAAAATTGAACAGAATAAGGACTTATATTCTATATGTTTTGTAAGAAACGTGTAAATAGTACTGAAAAAATCCAAAAAAGAAATTGACACGTTCCAATTTTGGTGGTACGGTAACAATAGAAACTCGCAATTCTCAGCTTCGATTTTTCAATTTTGGATGAAAAGGAGATGTCATTGATGAAGAAGTTTCTCAGCCTAGCACTTTCTGTTTTGATGCTTCTGTCGCTGCTGGCCGGGTGCGGCGGTGGTTCCTCCACAGACGACGGCGCCCAGCAGAACGGAGGCAGCGAGACGGCGGAGACCGGTGGAAAACTGGTCGTGTACTCCGCGCTGAACGAGGACAACACCATTGCGATGGCGGAGCAGTTTGAAAAGGACACCGGCATTGAGGTCGAGTACATCTCCCTGGGCGGCGGCGACGCTGTGGCCCGCGTCCAGGCGGAAATGAGCAACCCACAGGCGGATTTCCTGGTGGGCGGCTCCGTGGACCTGTACGGCTCCCTGGCGGAGGCTGGGGCGCTGCTGGAATACGACTCCCCCAACAACGATGACCTGGATGCGCGCTTCAATGACCCCAATCATCTCTGGCAGGGCTGGTACATGGGCGTTTTGAGCATCATCATCAACGAGGAGCGATTCCAGGAGGAACTGGCCTCTCAGGGCCTGGCGGAGCCCGCCACCTGGGACGATCTGCTGGATCCGGCCTATGACGATGTATTTGTCTGGGCCAATCCCACTACTGCGGGCGGTGCCTACATCGCCACCGCCTGCCAGATTTTCCGCCTGGGTGAAGACGCCGCCTGGGATTACCTGAAGGCGCTGGACCAGAACGTCCACCACTATTATCAGGGTGCCGGGGACGTCATCAGCCCCGTGGCAACCGGCGAGTTCATCGCCTCCATCGCCTGGGCCCACGACAGCTTCAAGACCCAGCAGGAGGGCTACCCCCTCAAGCTCATCATTCCGGAGCAGACCGCCTATGAGATTGGCGGCGCGGCCATCATCAACGGCGGCCCCAACACAGAGAATGCCAAGATCTTCATGGACTGGCTGCTGACCAAGGAGGCCCAGGAGCTGAACGTGGAGTCCTCCTACCGCTATCCCGTCCGCACAGACGTGGCTGCACCCGAGGGCCTGCCGGCGCTGGAGGATGTGGATCTGGTGGACTACGACCGGGACCAGGCCACCGCGATGCGGGAGTCCGTCCTGGAAAAGTTTGAGGCGGAAATCATGGCAAACCGCACCTAACCGGTAGCAGGAAAGTGCCTGCCTGCAAGAGCAGGCAGGCACTTTTGCAATTTACAATTACGGAGCTGGAAGGAGGAGTCCCTATGGTCGCGGGCACGTCCGCACGGGAATCCGTCAAAGAAATGAAGCGGTTGAAAAATGAACCGCTCCTGCTGCTGGTCATCATCGCCATTATCCTGTTTGTGGGAATATTTGTGATCTATCCAGTGGTCAAGGTCATCCTGTTCCCCGATGGGGGGACCTATCTGGAGCTGTTCAACCGGCCCCGCTGGCTCACCGCCATCAAAAACAGCCTGTTCATGACCCTGGTCTCCACCATCTCCTGCACGGCGGTGGCATTTCTGTTCGCCTATGTCATCGCCCGCCTGGATGTGCCCTGCAAAGGGCTGTTCCGATTTATTACACTGCTTCCCATTGTCTCTCCGCCCTTTATCGTGGCGCTGAGCTATATCCTGCTCTTCGGCGTCCAGGGGATCATCACAAAAGGCCTGCTGGGACTCCATGTGGATATCTATGGCCGCCTGGGACTGTGGATCGTCCAGACTGTCACCTTCTTCCCCTACGCCTACTCGGTGATCTACGGCGTGATGAAGGGCATCTCCACCAATCTGGAGTATGCAGCCTACAACATGGGCGCGACCCGGTGGCAGGTGTTCCGGGATGTGTTCTGGCCCCTGTGCCGCCCCGGCGTGGCCGGCGGCGCCCTCATCGCGGCCATCAACGTCCTGACGGATTTCGGCAACCCCATCATGATCGGCGGCGATCTGGCCCTGCTGCCCACGGAGGCGTATATGCAGATCAACGGCTGGTACGACATGAGTACAGCTTCCGTCCTGGCGGTGGCACTGCTGATCCCGGCCGTGGCGCTGTTCCTGGTGAACCGCTTCTGGGTGGGCAGGCGGTCCTATGTTACCATTACCGGCAAGGAGATTTCGCTAAATCCCTTTCCGGTCCCCAAGTGGGTGAAGTGGACCCTGTTCACGCTGACCATGCTGATCTCCCTGTTCGTCCTTCTGGTGTACGGCACCCTTTTCTACGGGGCCTTCACCAAGACCTGGGGATATGACTGGTCCTTCACCTGGGAGAACCTGCAGTACGTGTTCCTGAAAGGGGAACAGATCTGGAACTCCATCAAATACGGCCTCCTGGCGTCTTTAGGCGCCGCGCTGCTGGCCATGGTCCTGGCCTACATCGTACAGAAGAAGCAGGTAGGCCTCAACAAGTTTCTGGACTTCCTGGCCATCCTGCCCGGTGCCATTCCCGGTATGTTTCTGGGCATCGGATTTGTGCTGGCGTTCAACGGCGGCTGGCTGTCCCTGACGGGGACGGGCGCCATCATGGTGCTGGCGCTGCTGTTCTGGAATCTGCCCACCTGTTACAGTGCGGCAACAGCAGGCCTGCAGCAGATCGGCGCCTCGGTGGAGGACGCGGCCCTGAATCTGGGAGCCAACAGCTTCCGCTCTTTCAAGGATGTCATCATTCCGCTGCTGAAGGCGCCGTTTCTCTCGGGCTTCGTGCTGTCCTTCCTGCGGTCGGTTACCTGCCTCAGCGTGGTGATCTTCCTCTACGCGCCCTCCACCACCGTGGGCACCATCTCTGTGATGGTCCTCGTGCAGAGCGGACAGTGGGGCGAGGCGGCGGCGTTTACTGTGGTGCTCATCACCATCGCGTTTACCGTGCTGCGGCTGGCTCAGTGGCTCCTGGGCCGCCAGGGCATCAAGCTGGAACTGTAAAGGGAGGCGGAACGTATGGATGCTTATATTGAATTTCGGAACGTCGTCAAGAAGTTCGACGACTTTGTGGCCCTGGACCATGTGTCCTTACAGATCCCAAAGGGGGCGTTCGTGACGCTGCTGGGCCCCTCCGGCTGCGGCAAGACCACCCTGATGCGCCAGCTGGCGGGGTTTTCCGAGCCGGAGGAGGGCGACGTCCTGGTGGACGGCAAGCGGATGAACGGGTTGCCGCCCTTCAAGCGCAATACGCCGCTGGTGTTCCAGGAGTATGCGCTGTTTCCCCACATGACGGTGTATGAGAACATCTCCTACGGCCTGAAGCTGAAAAAGGCGCCCAAGGAGGAAAAGGACCGCAAGGTGGCGGAGATGCTGGAGATGTTCAACCTCCAGGGACTGGATGGGCGGTTCCCGAAGCAGCTCTCCGGCGGCCAGCAGCAGCGGGTGGCCTTTGCCCGGGCGCTGGTGATGGGGCAGGAGATCCTGCTGCTGGATGAGCCCCTCAGCAACCTGGACGCCAAACTCCGGGTGGAGGTGCGGACGGAGCTGCGGCAGATCCAGCAGAAGTTCGGGATCACCACCATGTACGTCACCCACGATCAGGACGAAGCCTTGTCCATGTCAGACATCATCGCCGTGATGCGCAGGGGCCGCATCGAGCAGATCGGCAGCCCCTGGGAAATCTACTTCCGCCCCGCCACCCGCTTTGTGGCGGACTTCGTCGGCACGGTGAACTTCCTGGAGGGTACGGCCCATCGGGAGGCAGACGGCAGCCTGTCCGTGGACCACAGGGGTATGCGCCTCCGGGTGGACGAGGACACGGACCTTCAGGGCGGCGAGCCGGTGACTCTGGTGGTCCGCCCGGAGGGTATCAGCCTGATGGGGCTGGAAGAGACTGTCCCGGAGGGCACGGCGCTGCGCGGCACCATTGAAAATTACAGCTTCCTGGGTCGTATGATCCGCTACTGGGTGCGGGTAGGGGAGGAGGTCTTTGTCATTGATGACGCCAATGTGGACCTCACCGGCGCCCGGACAGGGGATGTGCAGCTTCGTTTGGATACTCGCAAGCTCCACGTGCTGAAAGGCGGTGGTGCGGATGCTGCTGGTTGACTTTATCAATGTGGGCTATGGCGACGCGATCCTGCTGCGGGAGACGGAGACACCCTTCGCCATGCTGGTGGACTGCGGGGACGCTCGCATCGGGCGCTCCCGACCGGACGGACGGCGGATCACTGCGGCGGACTACCTGCGCCGGGAGGGGATCCGGGAGCTGGACCTGCTGGTGCTGACCCACCTCCACCTGGACCACGCCGGCGGACTGACTCATTTGCTGCCGGGGGTCCGGGTGCGGGAATTCTGGACCAACTACCTCCCGCCGGAGGAGATGTGGGGGCACACACTCCCGGCAATGCCGGGAGCTCCAGCCGGCGCCCGGTGTCTGATGACCTCTATGGGGATTTATGTAAAAGCCCTGGCTCATCTGCGAAGCCAGAAGACGGAGATCCGGCTGATCCGGACGCCCTGTGATTGCCGGCGGCTGACGGAGACATTGTCTGCCGGTGTTTTTCTGGAGGATGAAGAACTCCGGCTGCGGCAGGCTTCCATCTGGGACGCCGTCCTTTCTGGCGCGGGCAGCAGCGGGGACCTGGAGGCGCTTGACGGCTTTATCAACAACACCAGTATCCGCCTGCGGCTATCCTATGCCGGGCAGGAGATTGAGCTGCCGGGGGATGTGTATGCCTCCTGCTGGGAGCGGCACCAGCTCCCGCCCTGCACCCTCATAAAGCTGCCCCACCATGGGCACGGGGACGCCTTGACATCCCGACTTCTGGAGATGCTGCGGCCACGGTACGCCGTTATCTCGGTCTCGGATGATCGGACAGATGACTGCCCCAGCAAAAAAATTATTCAGCTTTTGTCGCAGTTTGGCGTTGAATGCTTTTTTACGGATGCAGTACCGTGTCAGTATGCTCCGGATCAGCCTCATGTTGCCATACGTTTTCGGATTGAAAAGGGAGTTCTTATGGTATCGGACGTGTAAAAAGATGTGGGGGGAGGGAACCGCTCTGAACACTGGACCCCAACGATTTATCAGGATGTGAACGACTCCTGCCTGACGCACGCCGATATTCCCGCCAGGTTGGATTACAATGGGGACTGGCGCGGAGACAACAAGTGAGAGAATCTCAAAAATTATTCCCGGATTCCTTCTGCATATTGTTCTATATGAGAGACTTTGTTCCACTATTTTATGGAATACGACGTTTATTACCCGCGGGGCATACCGAGGGCATCTTGACAGCATTTCCCGTATCCAAAGCGGTTGTAACCTGGACGGATCAGCCCATCTCCACTGATGGGGTACAGGTTTCCGCCATCATCGCGTGTCAATGCATGAGCCGGAAGCGGCTTACGTGCAGACTGCAGGGCATTCGGGCAGAAATGCGATTGCGGCTTCGAGAAAAGGGCAGGCGCTTCGGCGCCTGTCACTTTCCTAAAATTAGGAATGCGCACAAAAAATCAGGATATGTACGTGGAAGGAGTGCCGTTCTGCCCGTCGTGGCGGGATAGAATGCTGCTTCCGGCCTGACGCCTGCTGTCATACGCTTTCTGCTTTTTTTGCGTCACAGTTGGCCGACGCGATGCCGCCCGGAGGAGACTCTGTGTTCTCGTACCGCGACGTTTTTTGCCTTTTACGGGGCCATGTAAAACAAGCTCAAATTGGTCTGGCAGACCCAACCTGGCTTTATAGCCGTTTGAAACAGCATCGGCTCATAGATGGAAATCTCGGGCTTATCTCTGCCGCACCTTGAGCAGTGGGCATTGCCCCTTTTTCTCTGCCTTTTCAAAGTGGACACAGGCTACCGCCTGGTATTGCATTCCGCTTCTCTCCCGGCTGATTTCCAAAGAAATCAGCCGGGTTTCCTGCGCCTTCAAAGAATTAGATGGTATCTGGAAGAATTTTTGCGCGGTTTTGCCGTATTCTGAGCTGCTGTGATAAGCATTTCTTGGCTTCATAGCCGAGACGATGGTCTGGTGAATGCTTCGCGCTGTCTTAGGGCTCAAGCCCTTGAATGGTCTCTTGCTCCGGTTCCAGTCCACCCGGCCCTTTTCCGTGTCGCTTATACCTTTTACAGCAACATAAGAGATGGCACCGCGGTGTCATTTTCAAACTGCTGGCTTCAAATACGACAGAAAAAATATTATGTTAAGAAGCATGCAGGCTGTGGAGCGGGTTTATCACTCCACAGCCTGCATAAGCATATAAGCATTACCTATGCGCTATACGCACTGTTTCCAATGGAGAGACGGAGGGAGGCGGCGCGCTTCCCCGGCTTCATCCAGCTAAAAATAATTTGATTCAAAAATAATATTATGTCTTATTTTTTGCTTGTTTTCTGCGAAGTCATGAAGTATGATAGGGGTGTAAGAGACCGGCGTCCTCCAAAACGGTATATACCGTTTTATTTCCGCTTTGCGGAAATAAGGAGCTTTGTTTTCCGGCGAAAATAACAGAAGAAGGAGCGAGAAAGATGAAAACAGGTAAGAAACTGCTGGCTCTGCTGTTGGCGGTCGTCATGACGATGAGTCTGCTGACCGTGGGGGCGTTTGCGGAGGAGACCCCTTCGTCCGAGACGCCTTTGGAGCAGCAGGATTCCGGCAGCGGGAACATCCCGGACGATCCGGCAGAGGGACCTGCGGATGACCTGACAGGCAATTCTGAGGATGGGGCCGCAGGCGAGTCCGACGCAGCCCTGACGGCGGCAGACACTTCGTATGTGGCAGAGGTCGACGGTCAGCAGTATGAAACACTGCAGGCTGCTGTTGACGCTGTGCAGGGCAGCGGCACGATTGAATTGACGAGCAGTATTGCATTGTCAGATCAGGTGACCATTGACAGCGGAAAGACGATCATTTTAGACATGAATGGTGAGACGTTGTCTATTGGCTTTTCGGACAGCAGTAAAAATTTGATCGTAAACAATGGCACACTTACAATTACAGGCGACGGTACCTTTGATGCAACTGAGGCGACAAGCTACAAGGGCTTCATCAATAACTATGGCACGTTGACTGTGGAAAACGGAACATTTCAGATAGCTGATAAAGCCATGACCGTTCATCTGAGAAATCAGGATGGCGGTAAGGCTGTGATTAATGGCGGAACTTTTAGCGGTGGGGCAACGATTGTTCGCAGCTTTGAAGGCTCCAATACGACAATTACCGGCGGAAGCTTTACAAATAGTGTTTATCCCGCTGTTGATGTAAACGGAGAAACGCTGATTACCGGCGGAATTTTTACGAATACGTCTTGCAGCAGGTGCGATAGACAAAATTGGGGATATACGGTCCGCAGCGGCGTGGACAACGATCCTGATGCCAAGCTGACGATCACGCCGTCGTCTGAGGGAAGCGTTGTTGTGACCGGCACGCAGGGAGCCCTTAGTGCGACCGCTGGGACAATGGAAGTCAATGGCGGCAGCTATAAGACGGTAGATTGCGCCCAGAAGCATGGCGCTGTATTCTATGCGCTTTATGTGGCCGGAGAAGCCGGTGCCGTACAGGTTGTTGTAAATGACGGTACATTTGTGACGGAGGGGAAGCAGACTGCCGTTCTGGTTGGAAACAGCAACGACGGGGGCCTGAAAGAACAGGCGGTTCTCCAAATCAGAGGCGGTCAATTCAGCGCACCTGAAGGAATTCCGGCCTACAAGGTAGATGTAGCCTTGGGCGGATTGAACATCACTGGCGGCACATTCTCCAGCAAAGTCGATGAACAGTATCTGGCCGAGGGCTATGTGCAGAACGCCAACGGCGAGGTCGGCTCCCGGGAAGAGATGATGGTTGCCGAGGTCATAACCGCAGAGGGGGCGGAACAGTATACCTCCCTGGCAGAGGCTGTGGAAGCGGCTGCGAACAATTCTGTCATTAAGCTGCTCAAAGATACAGAGGGCGACGGAATTGTGATCGATACATCCAAAAAGAACCTGACGATCGACTTCAATACCCACTCCTATACGGTCAGCGGAAGCACGGTGGGGTCTTCCGGTACAGAAACCAACGCGTTTCAGTTCTTGACGGGTGGTTCCCTGACGCTGAAAAACGGGTCTATCATCTTTGCCAATCAGAAGACCCTGCTGATCGGCCTGCAGAACTATTGCAACCTGACGCTTGAGAATATGGTGATTGATGCCAGTCAGGCAAGCGCACCCTGTCAGTATGCGATTTCCAACAACTGCGGTACTGTTCAGTTTATCGGAAATACGAGTATAAAGGCATATAAAAACCAAACGGCTTTTGATTCCTGCAAGTTTGGCAGTTACGAGATTCCCACGGTGAAGATCCATACCACAGGCACCATTACCGGCGATATTGAATTGAGCGGCGGCAAGCTGGAGATTTCTGCCGGCACGTTTGAGGGAAATATTCGTACGGTCAGCGGTTACACAGAGGGTGATGCAATCATCACCGGCGGCACGTTCTCCAGCGATGTGAGCGAGTATCTGGCCGAGGGTCTTGGACAGGATGCCAACGGTACTGTGGGCAAGGTCGAAGAGGGATTTGCTGCCGTCAGAATCGGCGATACCTATTATCAGACGCTGGCCAAGGCCATCGCCGAAGCAAAAGAAAATGATACCATCACGCTGCTGAGAGAGGTGGATCTTGGCAGCGACAAAGTTACGATCAACAAAGCGGTCACTCTGGATCTGAATGGCTGCACGCTTACAAGTTCTAACGCGACCAATACGCTGTGGCTGGAAGCCAGCCGTGTGACCGTTCAGGACAGCAAGGGGAACGGCAAGATCCAGAATACTGGCTCCGGCAGCAACAATATTGCAGTTGTTGTCAATGGTCAGGGCACTGAGGCGTATTTCAAAAGCGGTACGGTTTCCGGTAACTATGCCGTCTTTATTCAGAACGGAGCAAAGGCCGTAATTGACGGCGGCAAATACACAGGCACCTATGGTATCAACACAGTTGGTACAGGTAATGAGGCAAACAAAACCGCTGTGGAGATCAACGGCGGGGAGATACAGGCGGTCGCATTTGCGGTTGCCGGAAATGGCTCTGCCGACTATACGGAGACAGTGATTACCGGCGGCAGACTGGAATCCACTGAGGGAAATGTCATCTATCATCCCCAGGTAGGCGACCTGACGATCAAGGGTGATGCAGAACTGATCGGCCCGAACGGCGTGCAGTATTGCGGCGCCGGTACGCTGACCATTGCTGAAAATGCTGTGATTACCGCAACGCTGCCCTTTACGGAATTTCCCACCAAGCCCGCTTCCCAGGGGGATGGCAGCACCGATGATGGCGCGGCCCTGTCTGTTGTTTCCCGCGGCGGCGGTTACCAGGGCGAGGGGCAGACCATGACCGTGAATATCACCGGCGGTACGCTGACCAGCCGCAACAATGCGGCGATTGCCGTATACCGTTTGGAACGTGTAGACGGCCAGTGGACAACAAATGAGAATACCAAGATTGTCAGCTACCTTGCGGCGCTGACAGTCAGCGGAGGCAACTTCTCTGCCGGCAGCAAAAAGGACGCTTTTGAGATTGATACCCGGGCTGCCGACAAAATCAGTGTTACCGGCGGCTACTTCACCTCTGATCCCAGCGATTACGTACCGGAAAATGCGGAACCCAAGCTCTTTGTGGTCGCTTCCGACAAGACGGGCTACGCCTACATGGTGACCACCACGGCGCCTACGGAGGTCGATCCCATTGTCACGGAGAAGACGGAGACTGAAGTAAGCGAGAGTATCAAGACGGAAGACAAGGAAAAGATCGAAGCGGTCATCGACAATGCGCAGGTCAGCGGCGTTTCTGACGCGGTGACGGAGTCCGCGCAGAATGCCATTATCAATCAGGTAGAGGAAGCACTGAAGCCCGAGGATAAAGTGGTGGTGGAGATCACCGTGAGTCTGACCGCCGATAAAGCGGATTTGACCACAGAGGACAAGATGTATGTCTCCTATAAGGCAGAGCCTGTGGCGAAGGTCATAGTCAACGGCGAAGACAAAGCGGAGAATATTGCCGTTCCCAACGACTATCTGGACGGCCAGACCCTCATTGAGGTCCGCCTGCCGATTCCGGTGGACTTGGAGCCCCAGGAGATCATGCACATTGCGGATGACGGCACCCGTGAGCGATATCTGAATGGTTCCGGCTTCACTGTGGAGGATGGCTGCGCGGTGCTGCATGTTAAGCATTTCAGCACCTTTGTGCTCAACGGCCAGCTGACAGTTGCCGCCAAGATCGGTGAGAGCGAGTACGGCACGCTGCAGGAGGCTGTGAACGCCGCGAAGTCCGGCGATACCATCGTTTTGACGCAGGATTGTGACGAGAAGATCTCTGTCTCCGGTAAGAGCGTGACCATTGACCTCGATGGACACACTTATGATAAGGACAAGATCACGCTGGGCAGCCGCTGCAGCATGAGCGTGAGCGATGATAAGATCACGATTACTTATTCCGCTCCCTCCGGCGGCGGATCCTCTTCCTCCAGCAGCGGTGATTACACCGTCAGCGTGGAGAACAGCAAGCACGGCACCGTCACCGTCAGTCCCAAGCGGGCGGACAAGGGCGATACCGTGACCATCACCGTCAAGCCCGACAATGGCTATGAGCTGGACGAGTTGACTGTCACCGACAAGGACGGCGACACTGTGAAGCTCCAGAGCAAGGGCGGCAACAAGTACACGTTTACCATGCCCGGCAGCAAGGTCACTGTGGAGGCCACGTTCACTCTGGAGAAAGAGGAGAACCTGCCCTTTGCCGACGTGGCGGAGGACTATTGGGCCGTGGAGGAGATTACCTGGGCCTATGAAAACGGCTATATGAACGGTGTCAGCGCCGAGCGGTTCGCCCCCGGCAGCACGGTGACCCGCCAGCAGCTGTGGATGGTTTTGGCCCGTCTGACGGAGTTCAATCCCTCCAACATGACCGAGGCGCAGCACTGGGCCGTGGAGAGCAAGATTTCCGACGGCAGCAACCCCGGCGGCGCCCTGACCCGCCAGCAGATGGTGACCATCCTGTACCGCTGGGCGCAGCAGATGGGCTATGACGTGTCCGGGCGGGCCGATCTGTCCGCGTTCCCGGACAACGCCTCCGTGGCCGCTTACGCCACGGAACCCATGACCTGGGCTATCGCAGAGGGGATCATCTCCGGCACCACTGAGGGCCTGCTGAACCCTGCCGGCACGGCCACTCGCGCCCAGTTTGCGGTGATTTTGTACCGGTTCTTTGAAAATGTGATGTAAGTACCATGCTTTGCTTCAGGGCGGTCCTTCGGGGCCGCCCTGTTTTTCTGTCCGATGGCGGGATGCAAAGCCATCAAGATACGAGATGAATGGATATATCTCCTGCATGTGCCGCAATGTCTATGAAACTCCCTGGGACGCACTGTGCGTCCCGGGGAGTTTCGGGCATAGAGGGGCGTCCCATGAAGTCGCTGGCCGTACGGCAGGACACGGCAGCGAGGGGCCAGACAAGGAGCAAAGAGGGATCCATTCAACCGTTAGGCCGGCGGCGGTTCCTGAAATAGAACCGGAGGGCGGCAGGCAGACGCGATCCGCTTCTCTGCATGTCAGCTTTGACGGCCCAAGGCAGGAGGCTGGACCTCGTCCGGAACTGCCGCTGACATGCAGATGGAGGGGATGTGTTCCTTCCCGAGGGGGGACCTGCTCCTTGACGGAAGAGAATCCTTCCAGCACAGCTTTAACTTCGATTTTACAAACAGGGGGTGGAGCGACCCCCGCCTCTCCCTTTATACTGGTATCAACCGACGGGCCGGCCTTGTTGGAGAAAAATATTTCGCCTCTTCTACAAGCGGCCGATTCCCGCTGAGGGGGGGCTTTTCATGAGAACAGGCACCGCCTTGTAAGTTTGCTACGGGATAGGAGAGATCAGATCATGCGGCAGGATATTCGGGTTTTGGACCGGGTGCGCGGCGCCTACGCCTCCCTGCGGCCATCGGAGCAGCGGGTGGCGGACTATGTGCTGAAGGACCCGGAGACCTGTACCCGGTGCACCATTTCGGAGCTGGCAGACCAGGTGCAGGTGAGCCAGCCCACAGTGATCCGCTTCGTGCAGGCCCTTGGATTTGACGGCTACCGCAACTTCAAATACTGCCTCATCCGGGACCGCAGCGGCGGCGCGGCCCGGGAGGCCTGCTTCGACCACTTGGGAGGCTTCGACTTGAAGCCCTGGGACCAGCTGGAGGACCTCCCCCTGAAAGAGGTTCGGGTGTCCGGCGGCCTGCTGGAGGAGGCACTGAAGTCCCTGTCCGTCCAGGAGCTGGACCGGGCCGGGCGGATGCTTGCCACTGCCCGGACCATCGACATCTACGGGGTGGAGAACTCCTGCACGCCGGCCAGTGATCTCCTGACCAAGCTGACCTATCTGGGGCTCTGCTGCCGGATGCACACCGACGCCTATCTCCAGCAGATCGCCGCCGCCCATCTGGGGGTGGCAGACGTGGCGGTAGCCTTTTCCCACTCCGGCTGCTCCATGGATACGGTGAAGGCGCTGAGACTGGCCAGAAGGGCGGGGGCAAACACCATCGCCGTCACCAGTCGGAAGAATCCTCTCTTGGCCAAGTACGCCGACGTGTGCCTGTATACCGGGGGAGAGGACACTGTGATCTACGGCACAGCCATCTTCTCCCGCATCCCCGATCTGGCGGTGGTGGATCTGCTGTACATGGGGATCATTCAGAGCGACTATGAGCGGTTCTCCCGCAGTCTGGACAAAAGCGGAGCGGTCATTGCCGACCGAGGCTATCCGGAGGCGTGAGATTCCCCGGCGGGGGCTTTCTTTGTAATTTTTCTACAAGGAAGGCCCCCTGTTTTTGATGCCTTTTTACGTTTCTCTAACGGAAAATTAAACCTTTCACGCTTGTTTTGCGGAGCTGGAATTTGCTAGGATTACACCGTCGCCGGACGTGCGGCGGCGCCCACAAGAACTTTTGAAACCGAGAAAGGAGCGGTTTTTCATGCTGGAACTGGAGCATATCCAGAAGGCATTTGACGGCGTGCCTGTACTCAAGGACCTCTCTCTCCAGGTGGAGGACGGAGAGATCGTCTCCATCCTGGGGCCCTCTGGCTGCGGCAAGACCACCCTGCTCAATATCATCTTGGGCATCGTGGATGCCGACCAGGGAGAGATCCGATACAGCGGGGAGGATCTGACCCGCACCCCCATGGAGAAGCGGGGCTTCAACATCGTCTTCCAGGACTACGCCCTCTTTCCCAATTTAAACGTACAGCAGAACATCACCTACGGCCTGCGGAACAAGCCCGGCATCTCCTCCCGGGAGGAGGTGGATGAGCTCATCGACCTGCTGGGCCTGCGGGAGCACCTGGACAAGCGCATCGACCAGCTCTCCGGCGGCCAGAAGCAGCGGGTGGCCCTGGCCCGCACCCTGGTGATGAAACCCCGGATTCTCCTGCTGGACGAGCCCCTGTCCGCCCTGGACGGAGTCATCAAGGAATCCATCAAGGACCGGATCAAGACCATCGCCCGGGAGTACCACCTGACCACCATCATCGTCACCCATGACCCGGAGGAGGCCCTCACCCTGTCCGACCGGGTGCTCATCATCGATCAGGGGTCCATCTCCCAGTACGCCAGGCCGGACGAGATCGTCCACCAGCCCAGGAACGACTTTGTGCGCAAGTTCATCCTCCGCCAGCTGGAGATCAAGCGCGGCAATATCTACGCCCTGTTCGGCGACCGCCCGCAGCTGGCCGGCGAGGCTGTTTGAGGAAAGGCGCCATGAGACGGAAAAATTGGGAGCTGAAGGGGATTTTCTGGATCATCACCCTTCTGTTCGTGGGCTTCCTGGCCGCCCCCATCCTCCTGCTGCTGGGCAAGTCCCTGGTGGGGGAGGGCGGATTTACCTGGGAGTTCTATGCCTCGGTGGTGACCCGGGAGGGATTTCTCACGGCCCTTGGCAACAGCTTTGCGGTGGCGGCCGCGTCGGCCATGGCGGCCACGGTCATCGCCTTCCTGATGGCCTATGCGGTCCACTACACCGGATTGCCCAGGTGGGCCAAGCGGTTCATCACCGCCATCGCGACCCTGCCCATGTTCCTGCCCACCATCACCTATGGCTTTGCCATCATCTACTCCTTCGGCAAACAGGGGCTGCTCACCCGCCTGCTGGGACGGCAGTTCTTTGACATCTACGGCTTCGGCGGGCTGCTGGTGGGCTATGTGATCTATACCATTCCGGTGGCCTTCCTGCTGATCCACAACACCATGGGTTTTGTGGACAAAAAGACCATCATTGTCTCCAAGGCCATGGGGGACCGGGACCTGGCCACCTTCTGGATCGCCATTCTTCGCCCCCTGCTGGGAACTCTGGCGGGCGCCTTCATTCAGGCCTTCTTCCTGTGCTTCACCGACTTCGGCATCCCCGCCTCGGTGGGCGGCGGCTATGAGGTCATCGCCACCCTCCTCTACAACCAGATGCTGGGCGGCATCCCCGACTTCAACCGGGGGGCGGTCATCGCCATGATCCTGCTCATCCCCTCCATCGGCAGCATCTGCATCCTGCAGCTGCTGGAGCGGTTCAATATCCGCTATACCCGCATCTCCCAGGCGGACCTGCGGAAGAACCCCCTGCGGGATACGGGGTGGGGCGTCTCCAGCACGGTGATCTCAGTGGCCATCCTGTCTATCTTCGCGGTGATCTTTGTGGTCCCCCTGGTGGAGGAGTGGCCCTATCAGACCAGCTTCTCCCTGGAGCACTTCGCCGCCGTATTCACCGACAGCGAGCTGATTACCGTCTACTGGCACTCTCTGGTGATGGCCCTGCTCACTGCCTTCCTGGGCACTCTGGCGGCCTACGGCGCCGCCCTCATCACCGCCCGGAGCACCTTGCCCCCGCGGTACAAGCGGGTCATCGAGAGCATTGCCCTGGTGACCAACGCCATCCCCGGCATGGTGCTGGGTGTGGCCTATCTGTTTCTCTTCTCCGGCAGCGGCCTGCAGAATACCCTGCTGCTGATGATCCTGTGCAACATCGTCCACTACTTCTCCACCCCCTATTTGATGATGAAGAACTCCCTGTCCAAGATGAACGCCGGCTGGGAGACCACAGCCATGCTCATGGGGGACAGCTGGCTCCAGACCATCCTCCGGGTGGTCACCCCCAACGCTCTGTCCAGTCTCATCGAGGTGTTCAGCTACTACTTCATCAATTCCATGGTCACCATCAGCGCCCTCATTTTCATCGCCGGGGCCCGGACCATGGTTCTCACCACCATGATCAAGCAGCTGCAGTACGTGAACCGCTTCAACGAGGTGTTCGTCCTCTCCCTGCTGATCCTGGCCACTAACCTGATCGCCAAGGGGCTCTTCTCCTGCCTGGCCAGCTATAAGGCATCCCATCCGGTGAAAGAGCGCCGTTCCATCCAACTCTTTGGAAACAGAAAGGAAGCAGTCCAATGAATTTCAAAAAATACCTCGCCCTGGGAACCGCCCTGACCCTGACCCTTCTCGCCGGCTGCGGCAGCTCCGGCTCCGGCGATGACCAGATCGTCATCTACTCCAACGCCGATGAGGAGGCCATCACTGCCATGGAGAACGCTCTGGACGCAGGCGGCTATGAGGGCAAGTATATCGTGCAGACCTACGGCACCTCCGAGCTGGGGGGCAAGCTGCTGGCCGAGGGCACCAACCTAGAGGCGGATCTCGTGACCATGAGCACCTTCTATCTCCAGAGCGCCCAGGAGCAGAACAACATGTTCCTGCCCCTGGACTTTGAGGTGAACACCCTGGAGGAGGTGCCTGACTACACCGCCCCCATCACCTCCCAGGAGGGGGCCATCATCCTGAACACTGAGCTGATGGCCTCAGAGAACCTGCCCACTCCCACCTGCCTGAAGGACCTGGCTGACCCAGTGTACGCCGGACAGGTGGCCGTCACTGACATCCAGTCCTCCTCCACCGCATGGCTGCTGATCCAGGCCCTGGTGGACGCCTACGGCGAGGACGGGGCCGAGGAGACGCTGGCCGCCATCTATGACAACTGCGGCGCCCACATCGAGACCTCCGGCTCCGGCCCCCTGAAGCTGTGCCGGGCCGGCGAGGTGGCCATCGGCTTCGGTCTGCGCCACCAGGCGGTGGCCGACAAGGCTGACGGCCTGCCCATCGACTACGTGGACCCCACGGAGGGCAACTTCTCCCTTACTGAGTCCGTGGCCGTCCTGGACAAGGGGGAGGACACCAACCCCCTGGCCATGGAGATGGCGCGGTGCATCATAGAAAACGGCCGCGCCGAGCTGATCCGAACCTACCCGAATCCCCTCTATGAGGGCGAGACCGCCGACCCCGCCAACCAGTCCGACTACCCCAGCATCTTTGACGAGCCCCTGACCTTCGAGCTGTTCACCGCCCACCAGGAGCTCTCCGAACGGGCCAAGGGCTGAACTGGCTTGTCTGTGAGAAAAGGAGGAACCGACCATGAATACCTATAAACTACTGACCCCCGGGCCCCTGACCACCACCGACACGGTGAAGGAGGAGATGCTGGTGGACCGGTGCACCTGGGATGACGACTACAAGGCCGTCACCCAGAAGAGCCGCCGCCAGCTGCTCCAGCTGGGGCACGTGTCGGAGGATGACTACACGGCCGTCCTGATGCAGGGCAGCGGCACCTTCGGAGTGGAGAGCGTCCTCTCCAGCGTGGTGGGGGACGAGGACAAGGTCCTCATCTGCTCCAACGGGGCCTACGGGGTGCGCATGACCCAGATCTGTGACCGGAACCGCATTCCCTATGTCCACTACGCCGAGAGTTATGACCACATCCCCGACCCCGTCCGCGTCGCCCGTCTGCTGGCTCAGGACCCGGCCATTACCCACGTGGCCATGGTCCACAGTGAGACCACCAGCGGCATCCTCAACGACATCCAGTCCGTGGGCAAGGTGGTCCGGGACGCTGGGCGGACCTTCATCGTGGACGCCATGTCCTCCTTCGGCGGGGTGGATATCCCCGTCTCCGACTGGGGCATCGACTTTCTGGTGTCCAGCGCCAACAAGTGCATCCAGGGAGTACCCGGCTTCTCCTTCATCCTGTGCCGCCGTGACAAGCTGCTCTCCAGCGAGGGCAAGGCCCGCTCTCTGTCCCTGGACCTGCTGGACCAGTGGAAGGGGATGGAGAAGGACGGCAAGTGGCGTTTCACCTCCCCCACCCATGTGGTGCTGGCCTTCTCCAAGGCACTGGACGAGCTGGAGGCGGAGGGGGGCATCCCCGCCCGGCACCGCCGCTATGCCGAGAACAACCGCCTGCTCATTGAGAAGATGCGCGCCATGGGATTTGCCCCATACATCGACGGGAGCCGACAGGGCCCCATCATCACCACCTTCTTCTATCCCGCCGGGGTACCCTTCCAGTTCTCCGAGTTTTACACCTACATCAAGGAGCGGGGCTACGTCCTCTACCCGGGCAAGCTCACCGATGCAGATACCTTCCGGGTGGGCAACATCGGAGAGATCTACCCGGAGGATATTGAGAAACTTGCTTCCATCATCGCCGGCTTCCTGGCTGCCCATAAGGAGGAGATCGCATGATCCAGGCCGTCATCTTTGACTGGGCGGGCACCACTGTGGACTACGGCTGCTTTGCCCCCGTCCAGGCCTTTCAGGAGGCCTTCGCCCACCACGGCGTGCCGGCTACCCTGGAGGAGACCCGTAAGCCCATGGGTATGCTGAAGCGGGATCACATCCGCACCATGCTCCGAATGGAGCGCATCGCCCGGGCCTGGGAGGAGACCCACGGCCGCCCCGCGGGGGAGGAGGACGTGGAGGCTGTGTACGCCCAGTTTGAGCCCAAGCTCTTCTCCATCCTGGACCGGTTTTCCACACCCAAGCCGTTTGCGGTGGAAACAGCGGCCGCCCTGCGGGAGATGGGGCTGAAGATCGGCTCCACCACCGGCTATACCGACTCCATGATGCACATTGTCGCACCCACGGCCGCCCGACTGGGCTACGCCCCTGACTTCTGGATCAGCCCCGACGGGGTGGGCGGCAGGGGCCGTCCCGATCCCTACATGATCTTTGAAAACCTGAAGGCGCTGGAGGTCCCCAGTGTGAAGAACGCCGTGAAGGTGGGGGACACTGTCTCCGACATCCGGGAGGGGGTCAACGCCGGCGTGTGGTCGGTGGGGGTCATCGAGGGCAGCTCCGTCCTGGGTCTGAGCCAGACAGAGTACGAGGCCCTCACTCCGGAGGTGCGCAGGGATGTCTGCCGCCGGGCAGAGGAGACCTTCCGCACCGCTGGAGCCCACTTTGTGCTGAACGATTTGTCCCAGCTGCCGGAGCTCATTCGGATGATCGGGTAATCACAACCCAAGTACATCTCAACTGATGCTGCCCCCAGGCCATGCAGATGGAGAAACCGACAGCAGCCCATAACCCGCAGGCCGTTGGTTCAAATCCGGCCTCAGCAGCCACAAAGCCGTCTGATTTTTTAAGAAATCAGACGGCTTTTCCGTGCATAAAGAGAACTGCCGGAACAGCCGGAGGTTCCCCAAAGCCTAAGCTCTGAAAAAGCATCCTCCTTTGCTGGAATGGAAGAGAGCTGCCAACCACCGGAACGAACAAAAGGAGGAATCAAGTCCGGATGAAATCTGAATGGGCGTCATCAATGAATGGATTTGGCAGTTAAGTGAGAGAAAGGCAAGGGACCTTCTGGAAATCAGCTATGTGGGCCGTAGACGTGTCTCCTACCATTTCCGGTTCTCAATTCGAGCCGATTGACTGGACTGAAAAGCGAGCAGAAGCAGCCGTTACAGGCACTGGGCCGGACTGTGCTGCCCACGATTCTCATACCATTAAGATTTTGCCGGCAGATCAGGAGAACAAACTCTCTATGTGAGAGGTGTGCCGGCTCCCGAAGTAAGACTTAGCGGCCTTCGGCTCCAGGTTTGTGGCTTTGCTTGGCCGGAACGGCGGGATCCTCCGCCGGACTGATTGCGCCCGAAGACCCCAACATTTCATTTCCGGGAATTGAATATTTCGCCTCACAAAGCCGCCGCCCCGATAGCTCTCTCCCCACGAACCGGAACGATGGAGGGGCCTGTCCGTGCGGCGGTTTGCATATACGCCGACAGCCGGAAAATCCGCAAAAATGATTCAGCACCTTTTCTTTTCGACAAAATACGATATAATAAAGAAAAACGCCTGTTCCACAGCCGGGACGCTGCCTCTCCGTTTGCATGGAATGGATTCGGTGGGATTTGCCGGCGGGAGCTGTTTGAAATTCAGAACACTGCGTATGGGGAGGAGACTCATGATTTCGCTGTTTCTTGTTGAGGATGAGCGGATTGCCCGGGAGAGTATCCGAGACAATGTTCCTTGGCAGGAACACGATATCCTGTTCCTGGGGGATGCGCCGGATGGAGAAGTCGCTCTGCCGCAGCTCCTGGAAAAACGGCCGGATATTCTGCTGACGGACATCAAGATGCCGTTTATGGACGGCCTGGAGCTGGCCCGGGATCGTGCGGAAGGAGCTGCCGGATACCCGCATCATCATCCTCAGCGGACACAATGAATTTGAATATGCCAGAAAGGCCATCACCCTGGGCGTAAATGACTATCTGCTCAAGCCTGTCTCCAGCAGGGATATTCTGGAAGCCGTGGACCGCAGCAAGGCGCAGATTTTGGAATGCCGCGCACGGCGGATTGAGCGGCAGAGCTATAGCATCACACAGCGGGAGCTCTTTTTCAGCAATCTGTACAGCGGCATCCTGATGGGACCGGCGCAGATGCTCCAGCGTGCGGCGCAGCTCGGGATCTCTTTGGCTGCAGGAGCCTACCAGATCATCCTGACGGAGCTGGACGGTGTGATACCGGATCGGGAGGCGCTGCGGGACAAGCTGTATGCCGCGCCAATGGCATACGGCTCCGGCTTTGATGGGGAGCGGGCCACGTTCCTGCTGCTGGCGGAAGACGCAGCCGGACTTCCCCCAAAATTGCGGGAGTTCTCTGCATGGCTGGAGGCGCTGGCCGGGCAGGAGGGACTGAGCGTGCATCTGCTGCCTGGAAAACAGGCGGCCCGGCTCAGCGACCTGCCGAAAGCATACCATCTGCTGACGATTCAGAAAAAGCAGCGGGAGTCCGCAGACAGCAAGACGCTGTCCCACTCCACCTCCTTCCAGCGGGACACCCTGCTGGACTTTTTGCGGACTGGGAAGCCGTCTGCACTTCCGTCATTTTGGGCCCACTACCGGCCGACCATCGAGTCCGGGTATTCCTCCTTTGTCTATCGCTGCTATCTCTATACAGAGCTTTTCTTTGTGGTCCATGAGTTCTGCCAGGAAAACCGGATCCCCCTTCCGGAATCCCTGCGCCAGGAGGATCTGCTGGAAAAGCGTATTCTGCTGACGAATTCCGTAGATGATTTCCTGACGCTGGCTTGCCAGCTCTGCGAAGAGGTGATGGAGGTCCGCCCCGGGGGCAGCCGGCACACGCCCTCCGCGGAGCAAGCCAGAGCGTATATCGACCGCCACTATATGGACCCGGAGCTGTCCCTCTCCTCGGTTGCGAATGCAGTGTCTGTAAGCCCCAACCACCTCAGCACGCTTTTCAAATCCAAAATTGGCGTCGGGTTCAGTGAATATCTGACGGAGGTCCGAATTCGCCAGGCCAAACGCCTGCTGATTACCAGCGATCTGCGGGTCAGTGAGGTCGGAGAACGGGTGGGGTATCAGAATATGGAGTATTTCAGCATGCTGTTCAAGAAAAACACCGGGCAGACGCCCAGCCAGTACCGCCGCTCCCACACGCTATGAGACGGATGAGTCGTGCAGCCGGCGCCCTGAAAACCGCCCTGGGCCGCCGTGGGAGCATACGGAGCAAGATCCTGGCGGGGTTTACGGTCATCCTGGTGGGGATGTTGAGTATCAACCTGCTGGTTATCGGCCTGTCCCACCACTTTTTGGGAGAATACCATATCCTGGCGGAGCGGGTCATTTCCGCAAACAAGCTGATCCCCACTGTCCGGGATGACGTGAGCCTGGACGCCTATTATCTGGTGGCGGGGCGCCGCACCCTGGAGACGACCCAGCTCTTCCACCACATGGAGGAAATTCGCCAGGGGCTGTATCTGCTGAAGCAGGAGAACAATTCTGAAAACGGCCGGATCCAGCTGCAGATTACCACGCGCACCTTCGGCACCCTGCAGCGGTACTGTCAGAAGCTGGGGCAGGAGATTGATGCGGACGTGTCCCTGGAACTGCAGAATGTGACGCTGGAGCAGATTCGGGATGTCTCCGCCCTGGTGTACAACCAGATTGAGGAATACATTTATCTGGAGCTGCTCTGGGGGGAGTCCATTGATCAGATGCTCCAGACCGGATTTCAGCTGCTGCTGCTGGGGGATCTGGCGGCGGTGGTGCTGATGGTGGCGGTTCTGGCATTTTTGCTGATGCGCATCAACCGGACCATCAACGACCCCATCCAGGCGCTGGTGGAAAACACCCGGCGGCTGGCGGAGGGCGACTTTGATGCCCTGATGGAAGATGCCGGGGAGAATGAGGTCACCATCCTCAACAAGAGCTTCAACCGCATGGCGGCAAAACTCCAGCGCCTGATGGAAAAAGTGGAGGAGGACACCCGCACCCAGGAGCAGCTGGAGCTGCGGCTGCTTCAGGAACAGATCAATCCCCACTTTCTCTACAACACGCTGGAGATCATCGTCTGGCTGGCGGAGTCCGGGGATAAGGAGCAGGTCATTCAGGTGGTCCAGTCCCTCTCCCGGTTTTTCCGGGTGGTCCTCAGCAAAGGCCGCGCAGTGGTGTCCCTTCAGGAGGAGCTGTCCTGCATCCAAAGCTATCTCTATATTCAGAAAGTGCGCTATGCCGATATCCTGAACTATGAGATCCAGGCGGAGCCCGAAGCCTTGGACTGCCGGATCCAAAAGCTGAGCCTGCAGCCCCTTGTGGAAAACGCGCTGTACCACGGCATTGAAAAGAAGCGGGGGGGCGGCACCATCCGCGTCTGCGCCGATGTGAAGGACGGTTGCCTGGTGGTTCAGGTGGCAGATGACGGCTGCGGCATGACGCCTGAGAAATTGGAGGAAGTGCAACGGGAGGTGGCCGGAGATCTCGGCCAGATTTCCGAGGGCGGGTTTGGGCTGCCCAATATTCAAAAGCGCATTCAGCTGGCCTATGGAGCGGATTACGGCATTCACGTGAGTTCTCGGCTGGGCTGCGGGACCCGGGTCACGCTACAGATTCCGGCAAAATCGTAAAAAAGCTGAGAAGCAGCAGAAAAAAGCAAAAGTCCGGCTTTCCGGCCGGACTTTTTTCTGTAAAATTCAAATAAAAACCCGTTGGAGCGCCTCTTTTCAAAGGTGGAGGCGTCTTGTATATTATTTAACACAGGGCGCGAGACCGCCCATTCGGAAGATGAAGAAAGCGAGAAAGGATTGAAAGGTATGAAACTGAAGAAATGGTTGACCGGCGTTTTGGCCGCTGCGATGGCCCTGTCTCTGGCCGCCTGCAGTGATGGAGGCGCGGAAAGCGCCGATGCCGGCAGTGAGGACAGCATCACCCTTGGATTTGCCCAGGTCGGTTCTGAGAGCGAGTGGCGCACTGCCAACACCGACAACATCAAGGCTGCCGCGGAGGCCGCCGGCGTGACCCTCCAGTTCTCCGACGCACAGCAGAAGCAGGAGAACCAGATCAAGGCCATCCGCTCCTTCATCGCATCTGACGTGGATGTGATCTCCTTCTGCCCCATCGTGGAGACCGGCTGGGATACGGTCCTGCAGGAGGCCAAGGACGCCGGGATCCCGGTGGTCCTGGTGGACCGCGGCGTGACTGCGGACCCCTCTCTGTATGTGACCCACATCTTTGCCGACGCCCTGAAGGAGGGTGCCAATGCCTTCAATTGGGTTGACGAGTATATGACTGCTGAGGGCAAGACTCCCCGTGCCGGCGGCGATCAGTTCCAGGTGGCGATTCTGGAGGGCACGGTCGGCTCCTCCGTGGCCGCCGACCGCCTGCAGGGCTTCACCGATGCCATGGCCGAATCCCCCAACAGCGGCAAGTACAACGTCATCTGTTCCCAGACCGGTGAGTACACCCGTGCCAAGGGCATGGAGGTCATGGAGTCCTTCCTGAAGTCCGACGGGGACAAGATCGATATTCTCTTCTCCTGCAACGGCGATATGGCTCTGGGCGCTATTCAGGCCATTGAGGCTGCCGGACTGAAGCCCGGTGAGGACATCGTCATCGTCTCCATCGACGCCGCCAAGGGCGAGTTCAACGCTATGATCGAGGGCAAGATGAACTGCGCCGTGGAGCACACCCCCAACTTCGGCGAGACCCTGATGGAAACCGCCAAGAAGATTGTGGCCGGCGAAGAAGTACCCGCCACCATTGAGCTGGAAGAGGGGATCTTCCCCGCTGACATTGCCGAGCAGGAGCTGCCCAACCGCACCTATTGACCGGTTTTCGCCAACCGTTCCATGATCCCGCGGGCGGGGGATGTCCTCCCCGCCCGCGGACTGTTTTGCCCTGGCTCCCCAGGGCCTCCGGCGGGATGCCAGACCCGCCGAATCCAAGACAAAGGATGTGATGACCTGTGGCAGAAGAAGCCCTGTTGACAATGCGGGGAATCTGTAAATACTTCCCCGGCGTCCGCGCGCTGGAGAATGTGGATTTCACCCTGCACTCCGGTGAAGTCCACGCGCTGGTCGGCGAAAACGGCGCGGGAAAATCCACCCTGATTAAGGTCCTGACCGGCGTCCACGCAAAGGACGGCGGCAAGATCGCCATGGAGGGCAGGCCCATTTCCCCCTCCAGCCCGCTGGAGGCCATGAAGTGCGGCATTTCCACCGTGTATCAGGAGGTCAACCTGTGCCCCAATCTGAGCGTGGCGGAGAACATCTTTATCGGCCGTGAGCCCAAAAAGGCGGGCGGCATCGACTGGAAGACCATCAACCGCCGGGCCGCGGAGCTGCTGACTACGCTGAATCTGAACATTGACGTGACAAAGACGCTGGGGAGCTACTCGGTGGCCGTCCAGCAGATGATTGCCATTGCCCGTGCGGTGGATGTGGACGCAAAGGTGCTGATCCTGGACGAGCCCACCTCCTCCCTGGATGAGGAGGAGACCCAGCGCCTGTTCGCAGTGGTGCGCAAGCTGAAGGCCCAGGGCCTGGGGGTCATCTTTGTCTCCCACTTCCTGGATCAGATCTATGAGCTCTGCGACCGGATCACGGTGCTGCGCAACGGTGAGCTGGTGGGCGCCTATGCCGTGGCGGAGCTGCCCCGGGTGGAGCTGATCTCCAAGATGATCGGCAAGGAGCTGGGGGATATTCAGAGCATGGGCAAAAACACCGCCCTGTGCGGGGACGAGGTGCTGATCGAGGCCGACGGACTCTCCGCGTTCGGCCGTATCCAGGATTTTGACCTGCAGATCCACAGGGGCGAAGTCGTGGGCTTTGCCGGCCTGTTGGGCTCAGGCCGCACGGAAACGGCAGAGCTTCTGGCCGGCGTGGCCAAGCCCGAACAGGGCGCACTGCGGATGAACGGCCGGGAAGTCCATTTCAACTCCCCCCTGGACGCCATGCACCACAAGATCGCCTTTTGCCCGGAGGACCGGAAGATCCAGGGCATCATCGGGGACCTCTCCGTCCGGGAGAACATCATCATCGGCCTTCAGGCCAAAAAGGGCATGTGGAACCACATTCCCCTGAAGGAGCAGGAGCAAATCGCCGACGAGTACATCAAGCTGCTGCAGATCAAGGTCTCCTCTCCGGAGCAGCTGATCCGCAACCTCTCCGGCGGCAACCAGCAGAAGGCCATCATCGCCCGCTGGCTGGTGACGCAGCCGGATCTGCTGATCCTGGATGAGCCCACCCGCGGCATCGACATCGGCACCAAGACGGAGATCCAGAAAATGGTGATCCAGCTGGCCCGGGAGCAGCACATGTCCATCATCTTCATCTCCAGCGAGATTGACGAGATGACCCGCACCTGCACACGCCTGGCAGTCCTGCGGGACCGGCGGAAGGTGGCGGAACTGACCGGCGACGACATCAACTCCGACCGGGTGATGGCAGCCATTGCAGGAGGTGCCTAAATGATGGGAAAAGTGAAAAAGGTGACGTCCAACCACCTGTTTCTGCCGCTGTTTGCCCTGGCTCTGCTGCTGGTGTTCAACGCGTTTGCCACCCCCGGCTTTTTTGCCATTGAGTTCCAGAACGGCCAGTTTTACGGGCGCATTATTGACATTCTCAACCGGGCTTCGATCCTGGTGATCTTGTCCATGGGCATGACCTTCGTCATCGCCACCGGGGGCATCGACATCTCCCAGGGCTCTGTCATCGCCATCTCCGGCGCCATCTGCTGCTCCCTGATCGGCGGAGCAGGGGACGGCACCGCCAATATGCCGCTGCTGCCGGCCTGTCTGATCGCCGTGCTGGTCTGCGCCCTGTGCGGCGTGTGGAACGGCTTCCTGGTCTCCAAGCTGAAGATCCAGCCCATGGTGGCCACACTGATCCTGCTGACCGCCGGACGAGGCATCGCCATGCTGATTACCAAGGGGCAGAATGTCACCGTGTACTATGAGCCCTTCACCTACATCGGCACCACCATTCCCGGCAGTCCCCTGCCTACCACCATCTTTATTGCCGCCCTCATGGTGCTGTTTGTGGTTCTGATCCAGAAAAAGACGTCTGTGGGACTGTTCGTCCAGGCGGTGGGCATCAATGCCAACGCCGCCCGGCGCACGGGCCTCAAGGTCTCCTCCATCATCTTTATGGTGTACGTCTTCTCCGGCATCTGCGCCGGCATTGCCGGACTGATGGAATCCTCCATGATCGCGGCGGCGGACCCCAACAACGCCGGCCTCAACATGGAGATGGACGCCATCTTGTCCGTGGCCTTGGGCGGAACGCTTCTCAGCGGCGGTAAATTCTACATCGGCGGCTCCATCATCGGCGCCATCACCATCCAGACGATGACCACCACGCTGTACGCGCTGGGCGTCTCCTCGGAGCAGCTGCCGGTATACAAGGCCCTTGTGGTCATTTTGATCTGCCTCCTCCAGTCCGAAAAATTCAAGGGTGTTCTGGAGAAGCGCACAGCAGAAAAGGCGGTGAAGCAGAGATGAAGCAGAAGAGCAGCCTGAAAGACCGCCTGGTCGGTTCCCGGTATTTTTCCTTCGGCATCACCCTGAGCCTGTTCGTGCTGCTGTATGTGGTCGGCATGATGAACTACCGGGGCTTCATGAAGCCCCAGGTGTTCTGCAACCTGCTGATCGACAACGCGGCCCTGATCATTGCCACCATCGGCATCACCTTTGTCCTGCTGATCGGCGGGATTGACATCTCCATCGGCTCTGTGGTGGCGCTGACCTGTATGTCGTCGGCGCAGATGCTGCAGAACACGGGCCTGCCCGCGCCCACCGTCATCCTGATCGTGCTGGCCATGGGAGCTGTGTTCGGCCTGGTCCAGGGCTGGCTGATTACGGAATTCAACATGCAGCCCTTCATTGTCACGCTGGCGGGGCAGTTCTTCGCCCGCGGCATGACGGCGATCATCTCCCGGGAGACGATTGTTATTGACAATCCCGTGTACACCTCGCTGGCGTCCGCGCGGATCTATGTCCTGCCCGGCGGATTCATCTCCGTGGGCGTGGTGATCGCGCTGGTGACGCTGGTTGCGGCCACATTGGTGCTGAAGTTCACCCGGTTCGGCCGGAACATCTACGCGCTGGGCGGAAATGAGATGTCTGCGCAGCTGATGGGCCTTCCCACCAAGCGGACGAAAATCCTCGCCTATGTGGTGTGCGGCTTCTGCTCGGCGCTGGCCGGTGTGGTCTACTCCCTCATCATGCTCTCCGGGTATCCCCTCCACGCCGTCAGCATGGAGATGGACGCCATCGCCTCCTCCGTGATCGGCGGCACGCTGATGTCCGGCGGCGTGGCCTTCCTGCCAGGCACCCTTCTCGGCGTGCTGATCCAGGGTGTGATCCAAACCTTCATCACCTTCCAGGGGACGCTCTCCGCCTGGTGGACGCGCATCATCATCGCCCTGCTGCTGTGCCTGTTCATTGTGATCCAGGCGGTGGTCAGCCGCAGCCGGCAGCGCCTCAACTCTGAGCACTGATTTTTCCCAATCTTCTTTTCTTCTTTTTTCCGGCACAGTCACCAGGCACGTCCTGGTGGCTGTGTCCATTTCAGGAGGTTTCGGCATGGACGCTTTACTCATCAAAACCGGCGGGCTGCTGCTGATCGTGGCGCTGGGATACCTTCTCAAGAGACGGGGCGTCTTTCAGCAGGGCGATGCCCGTCTGCTGTCCAGGATCATCGTCAACCTGACGCTGCCGGGGGCTCTCCTCTCCAGCTTCAGCGCGTTCAGGCTGGTTCCGTCCCTGCTGGCGGTTCTCGCCGCGGCAGCAGCCGCCAATGTCCTGCTGCTGGCTGTCTCCGCCCTGGTGACCCGGAGGCGGCCGGGGCCCGTCCGGGCGCTCTACCTGCTCAACGCCCCCAGCTACAATATCGGCACCTTTGTCCTGCCCTTTGTGCAGAGCTTTCTGCCGCCGGACATGCTGCTGGCCGTCTCCATGTTTGACGCGGGCAACAGCCCCTTCAACTGCGGCGGCGCCTATGCGCTGACGGCCGCCCTCACCGGCGGGGAGCGCCTGACGGTCCGCTCTGTTCTGGGCAGAATGCTCCGCTCCGTGCCCTTCGACACCTTTTTGGCCATTCTGCTCCTGGGGCTGCTCGGCCTGCGCCTGCCGCAGACGGTTTACACCGTGGCGGGGATGTTCGGCCAGGCCAACGCCTTTCTGGCGATGCTGATGATCGGATTGCTGCTGGAGCCGCGGATCCCGCAGGAGAGCCGGTCCGATGTTCTGCGGGTGGTCCTGCTGCGCTATGGATTCGGCCTGGCGGCCTCCGCCGTCTGCTGGATGCTGCCGCTGCCCGCCGGGGTCCGGCAGGTGCTGGCGCTGAGCCTTCTGGCGCCGGTGCCCTCTGTCTCCCTGGCCTACTGTGAGCGGTGCGGCTGTGATTCCGGCGCCGTGGGGGCGATCCACTCCCTCTGCATCCCCGTCAGCCTGGCCTTTACGCTGCTGGTGTGCCTGATGTGATGGCGCCCGCTGCGTTGTGCTCCGGGCAGGGGGGCAGCCGCGGCCTCCAGGAATTTTCCTGGAGGCCGCGGCTGTTGGGAAGATGGACGCTTGCGCGTCTGGATTTATGGGCTGTTTCTGCCGGGGCGGCCTGGCGGCTTTCTCAGAAAAATAGTTCCTGCTTGTTTCTGGGCTGACTACCTGTGCACGGGACTAAAATGAGCAAAAGCCCCCACTCTGAAAAGAGTGGGGGCTTTCGTTATAAAGAAATGCTGATATACCGAAAAGAATCTCAGGCGTTGGCGTCAGCCAGGGTGACAGTCAGAGTGATGTCATTGGTGATCGGAGTGCTGTCGGAAATCTTAACCGTCAGGGTTTGAGAGTCCGCAGTACCGCTGGACTTGGGAGCGATATCGCCAGCATCCCACAGGGAGACGTTTGCCACATCGCCGGTCAGAGCACCGCCATTGTTGCTTGTAACTGTGCTAACGATGATGCCCGCGGTCAGATTAAAGTCTGCGTCGTTCTTAGCAGCCAGCGTGATCTCGATTTCGACATCTTCACCGGACTTGATGTACAGGGCGTTGTCGCCGAGCTTGGAGGCTTTAACGGAGATGCTAGAGTTATCAGTCAGACTATCATCACCACTCAGGTTAACCGTTTCGTTAACCTTGTAGAAGCCATCTTCGTATTTGTAGCCATCCTTGATGGTAGTGCTATTGCCAGTGGTCACCTTGTGGTCGACAGTGCCGTCCTTATCAGTGATCTCTACATACTTGCCTTTCAGAGCCAGGTCCTTGATCGTGGTGGACGCAGCCAGCAGCTTGGCAGAGCCGTTGATGGAGACCGCATAGCCCTCAATGATTCCAGTGCTGGAGTTGAACTTCGCAGCGCCTTCCACATCATTCAGAGTGAACTCATAGGTGCCGCTGTTGTTCTTAATTGTACCGACCTCATAGCCCTTGTCGGCCAGGGCGGTCTTCAGGTACTCCACGGCATCCATGGCGTTGGGCTTATCGGTGCCGGTGCGGTAGGTGACCGTCATGCTGTTGAGATCGGAGATGTCCACTACCACATTGGAGGGGATCTCCACCTTGCCGCTGTCCTTCTCATCGTCCTCAACGGTCTCAATGAACAGGGACTGCACCAGATAGTCGCTGATTACAGCATAGACCTTATCGTTGTTGTCCTTCACCACGGAACGGTAAGAGCCGGTGCTGATGTTGCCCTTCTTGTCGACGGTGTAGAAGGCGGCGTCATCATCCACACTGACAGTCCAGTTGTCATCCGCAGTATCCAGAATGACGGTGTAGTCGCCGGAACGCTTGTCAACGCCGGTGCCACCGTTCACAGCCTGCTTGGAATCCGTGGTGTTGTCAAAGGAATCGTAACGGGTCACCTTGGTGATGACGCCGTACTTATTGGTGGAGAAACTCTTGTACAGGCCGTTCAGCCCATCTCCCAGCTCCTCGGCCACCTTGACAGTGGTGATCTCGCCGTTGACAACAGCATTGTACTCGAAGTAGTCGTCATCCGCGTCGTGAATCAGATCGGAGACAGACTCGCCGGCCAGGAACAGCATCTTGGAGCTGTCGTCCTCCACGTCCACCTTGGACTCGGGCATGATGAACATGACAGTGACCATGCTGCCGTTCTTGCAGAAGTAGTACACGTCGACCTGACGATCCTTGCCGCTGGCAGCCGTAATGCTGGGTGCGTTCTTGATGCCAGTATAGGCGGTGTACTCGTCGGTGTCCTCGGTATCCTGAACCACAAACAGGGTCTTGGAGTTGGCGGTCACGGCAGTGCCGTTCACATTAATGCTGGCCTTGTCGTTCTTCAGAACGAAGTTGGAAATATCGGTTTCTTTTACAGTCTTGTTATAGCCACCCTTGTCCTGCTTGGAGGAAACTTCCTTCAGCGTGTAGACATTGTCGGAATCCACCTTGTAAGTAACAATGGTGTTGTCAGCAATATCGTTGCTGTAGTCTTTCTCGGTGGTGACTACCTTGGTGGTGCCGTCGGCAAACAGGAGCTCGGCCTTCTTGCCGACGAAGTCACTCTTGTTGGCGGTGGCCAGCACCAGGGCATAGTCCTGAGCGGTCAGTTCCTCTTCCTCGATGTAAATGACATAGCCATAGGCATCCAGGTAGACGGTGTAGTCGTTCTTCACGCTCACGTCACCCAGCAGCTCACCGGAAACGGTCCTGGAGGTCTTGTAAGCGGTATCAGCAATGGTCAGCCCCTTATTTTCATCGTCAGAGGCTTTGTTGATAACCTTGGTCACGGTGCCGGAGACTTCCTCAGCTGCGGCAACCGACTTCACTTCCTCAGCTGCTTCAGAGTAGGTGTACAGGACATAGGCGTCCTCCTCGAACTCCTCGTTGGTCTCGAACTCCAGATTGCCGCTCTCGGAGGGCACGACATCCAAGGTGGAGACAACCACATAGGCGTCCTTCTTAGAAGTGGCGGCCACGTTTTTGCTCACTTGGCCCACATAGGTGTTGACCTCGGTGATAGTGACGGTGCCGTCATCCTCGTCATAGAAGACTTCGGTCAACACACCGTTGGCACCGAACTTGGTGTCATCGTCACCCTTCTTGATGGCCACGGGCAGCTGATCCTTCATGTTGGGGTGATCCTTGGAGGAAACGCCGTCCACATACACAGAGACATCGTCCTTGGCAACGGTCTTGTTCAGGCCCAGATCCTTGTAGATGTCTCCCACTTCCACCTTAGTGGTGTAGGTGGCGTCAGCATCCTTGGCATAGGTGCCGATCTCGTCGGACTTCAGGGTCCAGACGTTGGAGGGGCGAGCAAAGTCATCCTCGCCGCTGTCATCCAGTCTCAGATCAGTGAAGTACTTCTCAGCAAACTGCATCTTGCCATCGGAATTGATGTACTTGTCGCTCTTGCCGTTGTTCTCCACATCGGAACGGCTGGAAGTGGTGTTGATGGTGATGTCACCCACAACGATGGTGTTCTGCTGGTCATACTCCACCATGGTGGCCTGCAGCATGTTGAAGGCGTACAGGGCGGCCTCCTGACGGGTCACAGCCTGGGAGCCTACGAACTCGTCGTTGCCGTCGTCCAGACCGATGCCGCTGGCCTGCTTGATGACGCTGACCTGCCAGTTGGGGCCGGTGTAGCCCTCGATGGAACTGTCATAGCCCAGGGCGCCCAGCAGCATCTTCATGAACGCGTTGCCGCTCAGGGTACCGGTGGGACGGAAGGTGCCGTCAGCATAGCCGCTGATGATACCCTGCTGAGAGCAGTAGGTGATGTAGCCCGCGAAGGTGTTGGTCACGGGAACATCCTTGAAGGGGGCGGTGCTGGCCGCCAGAGCAGATGCAGTGGTGGGGCCCAGGATCAGGTTGCAGATGATCTTGGCGGCCGCGCCACGGGTCAGGACATCATCGGGACGGAAGTCGCCGTCGGAATAACCGTCGACAACACCCAGGGCAGAGATCACATCCACAGCTTCTTTGTAGGTGATCTCGCTGTCGTCCGTGAAGTCCTTGGCGCCGGCGCTGACGGTGACCAGAGACATGGTCATCACCAGAGCAAGCACCAGAGAAAGGAACTTCTTCATTTGGGATTTCTCCTCCTTTAAAATATTTGCGGTCCGCCGGTATGCCTGCCGCCGGGTCTGAGATTCGTGTGGGGGCTAGCCAACCAACTTGTGTCGGCCTACACCAACCACAGAGCCGGCCGCCAGTGACACTCCCGCCGTCCGCAACGCCAATGTATCAGTGTTTTTCCGGATTGTCTACGGATTCGGCGCGATTGTTATTCAAACGAAACACGCCGTTCAAAAGCGTCTGATTCGTGGTAATTTATGTAACAAAAGTTGCAGATTTCCAAAAAAGAGAGAGGCGGGAAACCGGGGCTGCCCGGTCTCACGCCTCCTTCTGCAAGAGGATGTATTTCTGCCCGTCCTTGGCGATCTGGTGCTCCGCCAGCATCCGCTGGAGAATGGGCCAGCACTGGCGGGGGCCGATTCGCAGCACCCGGGCAATGTCCTGGCGGTAGGCAAACCCCGCTTCCGACAGGTACGCCAGGATCGCCTGCTCCTGGTCCTCCGGCGGCACCACCGTGCTGGGCAGGTAATAGCGGTTTCCCACTTTGGTCAGCTTTCCCCGGGCCACCATCTGCCGAAGCCGGTTGTAGGCCGTGTTCTTGGAGACCCGCAGAAGGGCCATCACCTCATTCCGGGTGATGGAGCCCTGGCGCCGGACAACGTCCAGCACCTGGTTCTCGCCGCCCACCCGGATGTCGTAGTCCAGGCGCAGGTCCCGCAGGGAGAGATCGTCCAGCCCGCCCTGCACCAGCGCCGCCCGCACCAGCTTGGACAGGCGGGTGCGCTCATAGGGGCGGCGGCTGCGGGGGGACATCAGGACCCACTCCGCCTCTGGCGGCGCCGCCTTGCGCAGCTTCTGGAGAATGGACAGGACGCCGCTGGTCAGGCGGACCTGCCGGTCCGGCAGGATAAGCCGCTCCTTCTGCAGGTCCACCTGGTCCCACCGCAGCGACGCGATCTCCTCCACCTGGAGCCCCAGCTGCCAGGTGAGCCACAGGGCCGCCCCGGCGGGGGGTGTCCTGTTCCGCCTGCAGCAGCTTCCAGAGGGCGAACTCGTCGATCTGCGGCGCTGCCTTCCGGCGGATGCGGGTGGAGACCTTCTTCTCCGTCAGGTAGGCCGCGAAGTGGACGTTCATGGCGGCGGCCTCCAGCCCGGTGATCCGGGAGACGTACTGCCAGTCGTGACGTTCCAGCTGCCGCAGAACGTAGTCGTGGCGCAGGTCGATCAGGCGGACGGCCTTCAGGTCCCCGGCGTCCAGCGCGGCGCGGGCCAGGCGGGAGATGGACTGGGCCGCCAGGGGCTGCTGGTCCCGGTCCGACAGCACCACCCGTTCGCTGCTGCCGTTCCGCTCCCGACGCAGGGCCTCCAGCCAGGCGGCCAGCTCCGGGGCCAGCGGGACCGCCCGGTCCGGCAGCAGGAGCTGTTCGCCCAGCAGATCCACCTGAGCCCAGGTGAGGTGCTGGATTTCGTCCCGCATCAGACCGGCCATCCACGCCAGCCGCAGGATGGCTCCCGCGGCATCATTTGTATGCTGTTCCAGCACCCGGCAAAGCAAGGCTCCATCGGGGCGGTTGAGCGTGTAACTCTGCATGGCGTCTCCTCGTTTTGTTACGCTTGTGTGTCACAAAAATGACCTTCCTGCTTTTGGAAGCCTGCGGGTGACGGAATCTTCTCTATAAGCTAACGTTTTTTGTGACAATTGTTATGCACGTGAAACCGCTTTTGAAAAAACTCCTAAACCATTGCACCACAATGGATACGGAGATTTTCTCACTCAAAATATACACTATAAGATAACTAAAATCAATATCTTATAGCATATTTTGAATGGACACGTTCCAGAATAGACTTATTCTAAAAGGAGCGTGAAACAGATGACAAAACAGGAGCGAGTCGCCATGGGGCACCGGCTGCGGCAGCAGAGGACCCTTCTGGGCCTCACCCGGGAGGAGTTTGCCGAGCTGGCGGATATCAGCGCCGGCTATTACGGCCAGATCGAGGTGGGGACCTCGCAGATGTCCATTGACACGCTGATTAAATTATCGAAGACGTCGCAGCTCTCAATGGAGTATATCCTTTTGGGAGAGGAGATTCAGCCCGATGCAGATCTGACCGCCATAGAGGCCCTGCTGGCCCGGTGCACGCCCCGGGAGGTCCGGCTGGCTGAGAAGGTCCTCCGGCTGTTTCTGCTGCGGGGAGACGCATAGCGGGCCTGCGGCGGCCGGATAGATCTGCGCCCGCTGGGTTGAAAAACCGGATCCACTTCTTGATTCGGCGGCCGCCATCCACTAAAATAGGGAGGTAAACCCGCAGGGCGGAGAAACGGATATGCGAGAAAGGACGGGATCCCATGGAACTGCAGAAGGGACAGAAGTGCAAACTGGCGGACCTGACCGGAAGCGGACAGCTGCGAATCTCCGTGACGGTGTCCCTGCCGGGGAGCGAGGCGGACGTGACCTGCTTCGGCGTGGACGGAGCGGGGAAGTTGTCCGACGACCGTTATTTTATTTTTTACAACCAGACCAGTTCGCCGGAGGGCGCCGTCTCCATGCACCAGTCCGGGGAGTCCACGGTGTTCTCGGTGGACCTGAACCGCCTTCCGGGCTTCCTGCAGAGGCTGGTGGTGACGGTGGCGGCGGAGAGCGGCACCATGCAGGCGCTGGCCCGGGGACTCCTGACGCTGGAAGGAGAGTTGGACCGGGCGGCCTATGTCTTCACCGGTGCGGGGTATCAGCAGGAGAAGGCCCTGATTCTCTGCGAGGTGTACCGCAAGGATGGGATTTGGCGCTTTTCCGTGGTGGACAGCGGCTTCAACGGGGGACTCTCCGCCCTGCTGGCCCACTTCGGCGGGGAGGAGGTCAAGCCTGACCCGCCGACCCCGGCACCTGCTCCGCCGGAGCCGAAGGTGAATCTCTCCAAAATCAGCCTGAAGAAGAGCGGAGAGAGCCACAAGATCGACCTGACGAAAAACCGTCGGCGCATCCACGTGAACCTGAACTGGGACCAGCGGCGGGGCCTGTTCAGCCGGGGCATCGACCTGGATCTGGCCTGTATGTACCGGCTGAAGGACGGGCGGCAGGGGGTCATCCAGGCCCTGGGCAACAGCTTCGGTGCCGCCGATCAGCCCCCCTACATCAAGCTGGACAAGGACGACCGCTCCGGCGCCAGCGCCAACGGCGAAAACATGGACTTCTTCCGGCCGGAGCTGATCGACTTCGCCGTGGTTTTCGCCTTCATCTATGAGGGCGTGCCCAACTGGCGGTCCACCAACGCCCGGGTGGTGTTGAGCCAGCAGGGGGCGCCGGATATTGAGGTCCAGATCGACAACCCCAACAGCAACGAACGGTTCTGCGTCCTGGCCAGCCTCACCGGCCGGGACGGCGGGCTGGAGGTCCGGCGGGAGGACTTGTTTTTCAACAGCCACCGGGCTGTGGACGCCCATTACCACTTCGGCTTCCGCTGGGTGGCGGGCCACAAATAACACGGGAGAGGAGCCGAAGTCATGTTGGATTTGCAGCGGGGACAGAAGATCTCCATTCAAACCGTCTGCCGGACCTGGACCCTGGAGGTGGAGCTGCGGCATCAGGGGCCCCTGGCGGTCGACGTGTCCTGCTTTGGCCTGGACAGCGCAGGCCGCCTCTCCGACGAGCGGTATTTTCTTTTCTATAACCAGCGGCGCTCGCCGGAAGGGGCCATGGCCCTCTCTGAGGGAGCATCCGGCGGAACGGCCCGATTCCAGGTGGATCTGGCGGCCCTGCCGGACCATATCCAGCGGCTCTCCTTCACTGCCGCCATTGACGGCGGCCGCACCCTGCGGGAGCTGGAACAGGGCAGCATCGGTCTGTGGGTCAGAGGGGAGGAGATGGCCCGGTATGCCTACGCGGGGAACGAGTTCTCCGGGGAGCGAGCCATCGTGGCCGGCGAGCTCTACCGGAAAAACGGGGACTGGAAGTTCAGCGCCGTGGGCCGGGGCTTCAACGGCGGCCTCCGGGCCCTGGTGGAGAGCTTCGGCGGCGTGGTGTCAGACCCGGTCCCGCCGCCTCCGCCGCCTGTCCGGACAGCTGTGTCTGCCCGGACAACCCGGCAGCCGGCCGCGCCCGCCGGCGGTCCGCCTCCTTCCGTGGGGGACATCCTGCGCTCCCTGCCGCCCCATGTCTGCACCCGCATGGAGGGGCTGGCCCGCCGCTGCCAAGGGGACCTGGACTTCCTGGCGCCGTTGTACAAAGCCTCCTTTGCAGCACTGGCCCAGGTGCCCCGGGCAGCGGAGAGGGACCTTCAGACGGTCCTGTGCGCCGATGCCTCCGGCTCCATGTTCGACCTGTACCGCGGGGGCCGGGTCCAGCAGATGTTCGACAAGTTCTTCGCCCTGTCCTCCACCCTGTCAGACAGCGGCGCCCTGGACTGCTGGGCCTTTGCTGCGAAGAGCCGCCAGCTGGAGCCGGTGACGCTGGATAACATCCGGGACTACACCTTCTCTCAGGCCGGCGGATACGAGCGGTGGATGAGCATGCTCAACTACCAGTACAACAACGAGCCGGAGGCCATGCGGGACATCATGATGATCTACGGCGGCCTGCGCAGGCCCATTCTGGTGCTGTTCCTGACGGATGGCCGGTTGCAGTCCGACTGGGAGATCGAGGAGATCCTCATCAAGACCTCCCGTTTCCCCGTGTTCTGGCAGTTCATCGGCCTCTATGGCGAAGAGTACGGCGTGCTGAATCACCTGGATGAGATCGACGGCCGCCACACCCAGAACGCCGCCTTTTTGAAGATGGAGGATTTCGACGATTTCATGGACAGCGGCTTTTACCGGACCATTTTCGCAAACACGGCCGCTTGGCTGGAGGAGCTGGACCGGAAGCAGATGCTGCCGTAGGGGAGATGCGCTGAGGCGGATGCTATTTACGGGGCAGCAGGGGGCGGGAGCCGAGGCATGGGACTTTTTCGGGTGTCAAATGATGCGGAGGCTGTGAAAAGCCCCTGGGATGGAACCCGGCGCATCAGGGATTTTGCCGCCGGGCATTGCGCACTCCAGCTGATGCGGCCCTGCGGGGTGCCCCTGGGTCCCCGGAGCGGCAGGCCGTGAGGCTGCGGGATGGCTGTGCCTTCGGATGCGGCACGTCTCCATGCTTCTGTCAGGGGCCATCCCGGTGCTCTCGGGTTTGCGTTACCCCCTTGCCCGGACAGGAAAAAGAAGGTATAATTATTCTGTTCCATCACAGCGGGCGGACAGCCCGCGGCAAGGAGAAACTGAGGAGGTCTTCTTATGCTGTGCACGAGAGAAGTCACGGTCCAGGTCCCTGACGGCCTGCACCATCAGACGGCGGCCCGGTTCATCCAGACTGCCAACCGCTTTACCAGCGTCGTCCGCGTCGTATACGGCGACAACAACGTCAATGCCAAAAGCCTGCTGGGTGTGCTCTCCCTGTCCATCGGAGCGGGGACGCGGATCACGATCACCGCAGACGGAGCGGATGCCGGAGAGGCGCTGGATGCGCTGGAGCAGTGCCTTGCCGGGGCGTGAGCCTTTGGAGCAGACCTGATCTCCTGAATCAAAGAGGGGCCGCCGGCAAAGCCGGCGGCCCCTCTTTACAGAAATGCGCGGGGACCGGACAGGCATCCGGTCCCCGCGCACTCTGAGATTGATCGTCTGACAAGCGTCAGTCTGCCGTCTCCTCCCGGCCGACCTTCACGCCCATCTTGTCCTCGTAATACTTGACCAGTGCCGCCTGGTCCTCGTCGATGTGGCCGTTGTCGTTCATCCAGTCCATCACATGGAGGACCACATCTGTCAGCGGCGTGTCGATGTCCAGCTTGTGGGCATAGTGCTTGGCGTTCAGGATGTCCTTCCGGTGGACGGCGATCCGCGCGCCAGGGGTGTAGTCCCGCTTAATGATCTTGGGCACCTTGTTGTCGTACATGGGACCGCCGGCAAAGCCGCCCCGGGTGGCCTCGAACGTGGTCTGCAGGTCGATGCCCGCCTTGGCCGCGAAGGCATAGCCCTCCGCAATGGCCACCAGGATGGCGCCGCCGATCATGTTGTTCACCAGCTTGGTGACGCTGCCGCTGGCGGGGCCGCCGGTGTAAACGGGACTGCCCATGCACGCCAGGACCGGCTTTACCTTGTCAAAGGCCTCTTTGTCGCCGCCGGTCATAATGGCCAGCGTCCCGGCGATGGCCATGGGGTTGCCGCCGCTGACCGGGGAGTCCAGCAGGAACATCCCCGCGTCCTTGGCCTGCTGGTACAGCTCCAGAATGATGTCCGGTGCGGTGGAGCTCAGGTCCACAATCACATTGCCGGGCTTGCCGTACTGGATGGCCTGCTCCACGCTGTTGCGGATGATGGGATGGGTGGGCAGGATCTGGAGGATCACGTCGCAGGCCTTGTAGATTTCTGCCGGGTCACTGACGGGGATGCCGCCTGCCTCCCGGAAGGCGTCCATCTGCTGCTGGACCACATCGTAGCCCAGCACGGGCAGCCCGCACTTCTGCACCACGTTTTTCGCCATAGGCAGTCCCATGACGCCCATTCCCAAAAATCCGATTTTTTGCATATCCAAGACTTCCTTTCTTCGCAATCAGCCCGCCATGATGCTGGGAAGCAAGGTGGTGAGGGGCGAGACATAGGTGATGAGGAACAACACGATAATGGAGATCAGCAGCATGGGCATCATGGCCTTCAGGGAGTGAGACAGCCGGGTTTCGCCGGTCTGGTTGCACAGCAGCAGACACAGGCCCACCGGCGGCGTCACCAGACCGATGCAGAGGTTGAAGCTCATGACGATGCCGAACTGCAGCAGATCGATGCCGAAGGCATTCAACAGCGGCAGCAGGATCGGGGTCATCATCACCACAGCCGCATTGGCCTCCATCAGCATACCGATGATCAGGAACAGAATGTTCAGCAGCAGCAGAATGACGACGGGGCTGTTTGTGATGGAGCTGAAGAAGGAGACCAGCTGCTGGGGCAGGCCGGAGGTGGTGATTACATAGCTGGAGGCGGAGGACAGGCCCACCATCACCATGATGGTGGCGGTGGAAACTGCGCCCTCCACAAACACCTGGGGCAGCTCCTTGAAGCTCATGTCCTTGTATACGAAGAGGCTGATGATCAGGCTGTACACCACTGCCACGGCAGATGCCTCGGTGGGGGTGAAGATGCCGCCGAAGATGCCGCCCAGGATGATGATGGGCATCAGCAGCGCCCAGATGCCCTTGCGCACGGAGGAGCCGATCTTCCTCAGGTTGGGCTTCTCATGGGCCGGCAGATTGTGCTTGTGGCCGTAATACAGGCCGTAGGCAATCAGAGCCACCGCCAGAATGATGCCCGGCAATACGGAGCCCAGGAACAGCTCCGCCACGGACACATTGGTGATGCTGGCGTACACGATCAGCACAATGGAGGGCGGAATGATGGGACCCAGGATGGAGGAGATGGACGCTACGCCCACGGCGAAGGGGGCGGGATAGCCCTCCCGCTTCATGGCGGGGATGGTGATGCCGCCGATGGCGGAGGCGGTGGCCACGCCGGAGCCGGAGATAGCGCCGAACAGGGCGGAGGCCAGAATGGTCACCAGGGACAGGCTGCCCTTGATGTGTCCTATAATGGCATTACAAATGTCAATCAGTTTTCCTGTAATACTGCGGGACATGATATTGCCCGCCAGAATGAAGAAGGGGATGGCCAGCAGGGCGCTGCCGTTCATGCCCGCGAACATTCTCTGAGGCAGCACAATCAGGGGCAGGTCCGCCAGGTTCAGGGCTGCCAGGGCGCCGATGCCCAGGGCGATGTAGATGGGGAATCCCAGGAGGGCGAGACCCAGCAGCAGAATGATGATTAACAGGCCGGCGTTCATACCTGGGCCTCCTTTCCGGCCCCGCGCAGGGCAGAGATGTTCTTGAAGAGGACCTCAATGGAAGTCAGGAGCATCAGCACGATGCCGACGGGCATACAGGAATAGGGGATGGACATGGGGATCCCAAGCCCCGCAGACATGGTGCGGGCGCCGGTCTGCACCAGGGTGATGGAGTAGGACAGCAGGAATACCATGAACACCATGCCGGCCAGAGTGGCGATGATGGTGAGGATGGTCCGCACCTTCGGCTTCATCAGATTGATGAGAATGTCGATCTGCAGATGGCTGTTGCGGCGGATGGCAATGGCTGCACCGATCATCACGTCGTAAATGAACAGATACCGGGCCAGCTCCTCGCTCCAGGAGTTGGCGTGGGCAAAGATGTACCGCATGATGACCTGGTAGGCGATGATGATGACCATAATCCCTACGGTGACAGCCAGGATCGCTTTCTCGACCTTCTCCAGGACATCTAGGAATTTGGAATATCCTCTCAGCATGTTTGACACCTCGCTATGTCCTTCGTGGCGGTTGTCAGGCATTGGGAGCCAGTGCACGGATCTGGTTGCACCAGTCGGCCAGATCGGGGAAGTTGGCCTCCGCATAGCCGCTGAAATGCTCGGTAAAGGCGGCGTTGTCCACATCCACAAAGGTGACGCCTTCCGCGGTCAGCTCTTCCTTGGCGGCATCCTCCCGCTCCAGCACCTCCTGACCGATCTGCTCGCCGGCATAGACGGCAGCCTCCTCCAGCGCGGACTGGATGTCCTCCGGCAGGGATTCAAAGTACGCCTTATCCATGATAATGGTGTTGGCGCTGTATACATGGTTGGTCAGAATCCAGTAGGGGCAGACCTCCTGGAAGGAATAGCTCTGGGAGTCCAGGATGGAGTTCTCCTGCCCATCCACGGTGCCCTGCTGCAAAGCCGTGTAGGTCTCGCCCATAGCCAGGGGAGTCGGGGCGGAGCCCATCCACTCCCAAACCTTGATGTAGCCCTCCAGATTGGGGCTGCGGAGCTTGAAGCCGGCGAAGTCCTCCACGGTCTTCATCTCCTTGGTGGCGGTCACGATCCGGGCACCACGGTAACCGGCGCCCATCAGCTTGAAGCCGGAGTCATTGCCCACGGTGTCTAGAATCTCCTGGCCCAGCTCGCCGCCCCAGACCGCCTGGAAGTGGTCGTAACCGTTGTAGATGTACGGCATGATGTCGATATTTGCCAGATTTGTGAAGGGAGCCAGTGTGCCCACGGACTCGCAGGTGATGTCCGCTACGCCGGCAGCCATGCCCTCCAGCACCTCAGTGGTGGAACCCAGGCTGTTGCCGCCGTAGAATTCAATGGAGACGCGGCCGGATGTGAGCTCCTCTACCTTCTCCTTGAAGAACGTGGCCATATCATAGCCCAGCTCGCCGGGGGCACTGCCGTTCAGCGCCATGCGCCAGGTGTATTCCGCGCCGGTGCCGTCTCCGCCGGAATCACCGCCTCCACCGCCGCAGCCTGTCAGCAGGGTAAACATCATCACAAGTGCCAATACCATTGCCAACGTCTTTTTCACATCAAACACTCCTTTTTCTTTTATCCTGTCGATTCTCTGCGAAGGGTCGCTTGCTGCCGGGACATGACAGTTGTGCCGCCGGCCTGACAACAAAATATGTTGCCTTATAAATGGTTTTACCATTTATATTTCTTGCTTTATTTTATAGCACTTTACCCAATGCTCGTCAAGCGTTATTAAAATAACGAGCTATTTTGCACAATTTTTAACAATGTCGCGTGCGGATATGTCTCGCCACTCCTGCAGGCATCCTACGGACTCTCCCTTGATTCCGGCTTTCGAGTATGATATACTTTTCACAAAAAGCAGGAAGGGTAAGGAGAACCATGATGGAGCAGCCTTCTTCCAAAGCCCTCTTCACGCCTGCCAAGACCCAGCGGGCGTCCGAGGCTATTTACAATCAGATCTACCCCAAGATCATTTCCGGGGAACTGCGTCCGGGGGACCGGCTCCCGCCGGAGCGGGAGCTGGCGGAGATGTTCCAGCGCAGCCGCCCTGTGGTGCGGGAAGCGCTGCGGATGCTCCAGCAGGAGGGACTGATCGAAACCGCCGTGGGCAGCTCCGGCGGCGCGGTGATCCGGGGCGTCTCCCTGAAATCCGTGGAAGAGCCCCTGAAAAACCTGGTGGCCATGGGGGCCATCAATCTGGATGAGCTGCTGGAGTATCGGCATATCAACGACCGCAGCTGCGCCCGTCTGGCTGCCATCCACCACACGGAGGAGGATGCCGAGGCGCTCCGGCAGACCCTGGAGGGCGCGAAGGCCAACCTGGACAGCCTCTTCAGTTTCCAGGAGTATGATGTGGCGTTCCACAGCGCTTTGGCCAAGGCCAGCCACAACACGCTGGCCTCTCTGATTAATGACGTGATTGTCCGCCTCAACACGGATGTGTTTGTGGAGACGATTCGGGATTACACACCGGAGCAGCTGCGGGAGATCAATTTGCGGATCTACAACACCCATTACGCCATCATGGAGGCCGTCCTCGCCCATGACCCCGACGGGGCGGACCGCGCCGTGGCGGCCATGGTCCGGCTGTTTCAGGATACGGTCCATTGAACAGGCACGGAGCTTCACAAGTACGGCAGCGCGCCGCGAAAAGAAACGCTCGCCGCTGCGCATGAGGGGGCGCATCCGGATCCTGCTGCCTGGGAAGGGCAGGGAAATACCGTTCACAAATTTCTGCGATGCAGCTGCGTCGCAAAAAAGCTGGCTGCCCGCCGGGCAGCCAGCTTTTTTGCCATGATGTTTTGGAAAGGAGTTCCCGCGGTTAGGTGCCGCCCCGCAGGGTGTTCTCCTGGATGAAGCGAATCAGCTCCCACCCCAGCTTGGGCAGATAGCGCCCCTTTTTGAGAAAGAACCCCACGTCGAACACCACCGGCTCCTCGAAGGGGCGGATCGCCAGCCCTTCGCAGCCCAGGGCCTGCTGGCCCTGGGCCACGCTGATGATGCCCACGTACCGGCAGGAGCGGACCAGATTCGCCATGCACAGCACCTGGTCATAATTGAAGAGAATGTCCGGGATCACCTGATGGCGCTCAAACTCCCGGCTCATCAACTCCTTCACCTTGGATTGGGCGTCCATCATAATGAGCTTCTCCTCCCCCAGCCGCGCCAGGGGGATCCGGTCCAGCCGCGCCAGGGGATGGTCCGGATGCAGCACCGCGTGGATCTCCATAGTGCCCATAGGAATGATCTCCAGCTCCTCCGCCTCCGGCGCTGTGGGGAAGGCGTTATAAGCCAGGTCCAGCATTTCACCCGTCACCATCTCCACGTGCTTGTTCATGGAGCCCTCGTTCAGGTAGATCTGCGCCTTGGGGTGCTCCCGCAGAAAGGTGGAGAAGATCATGGGCACGATGGGATTCGTCAGCACGTGGGAGATTCCCAGCCGCAGGCGCTGTTCCGCCGTGCCGGCCAGATCCCGCATGGCATTTTCCGCCGCTTCACAGGTGCTGAGGATGCGCCGCGCCCAGATCATAAACTGCTCGCCCTCGTATGTAAAGGTAACGCCCTTGGAGCTGCGGACCACCAGCCGCACCCCCAGCTCCTCCTCCAGCGCCTGGACGGCGGAGGAGATGGCCGGCTGGGACACGTAGAGCGCCTCGCTGGCCTGGGTGAAATTCTTATACTGGTAGACCGCGTCCAGATATTGCAGCCGCTTCAGATTCAGCATCCGGCAGACCTCCCATCCCTCCGGCGGCGCACCGCCGCGCTTTTCTTTAAGAATAAAGGAGTTTTATTGAAAAATCAAGATTTTCTTTATGCCAAAAGTGCGAATTGACATTTTTTTGACTAGCTGTTTATAAGTTTTTGTTATTCCTGCATAAAAACATGGTATTTCACTATTGAATTGCCAGTTGCTAAAATTCAAATTGGAAGACATATTGGGGGGCGCGGGAAAGGAGGGGACACGGCAGAGGGCGCCGCTTTCATCAAATCTGACAGAGAAGGACGGGAGGATATAGACAACATGATCGTAGTGAGCGTGATTGGAATCATTCTGGCATTCGCGGTGCTGATCTTTGCGGCTTACAAAAAAATCAGCATGTTCCTGGCGGCAGTGCTGGCTGCGGCCATCGTGGCCCTGTTCGGCGGGCTGGACGTGGCGGCCTCCCTGGTGGGGGCGGACGGCCCCTTCCTCATCGGCATGAAGGACTTCGTGGGCAGCTGGCTGGTGATCTTCGCCCTGGGCGCCCTGCTGGGCGCGCTGTATGACAAGAGCGGCGCCACCTGGCGCATCAGCAGCACCCTCATCAACAAGGCCGGAACCCAGTGGACGCTGCTGATCTACGTACTGGTAGGCGCCTTGTTGGTGTACGGCGGCATCCAGGTGACCGTGATGATCTTCGTGCTGCTGCCCTTTGCCAAGATCCTGTTCCCCAAGGCGGGCATCCCATGGTACTTGTTCCCCGGCATCACCGGCCTGGCCATCGCCACCTTTGCCATGGGCCAGATGCCCGGCAGCCTGCAGATGCAGAACATCATTCCCACTCAGATTCTGGGCACGGCGCTGACCGCCGCCCCGGTGGAGGGCGTGCTGGCCACGCTGTTCATGATCGTCGTAGGTGTCGGCTACCTCTACTGGCAGGTGAAGAAGGGTCATAACGACCCGGAGGCGGCCATCGAGCTCTACCAGGTCCAGGGCGGCATTTTGGACGAGAAAGAGCTGGAGCAGCGGGCTCCGGGCTTCTGGATCTCCCTGCTGCCCATGGTGGTGACCTTCGTCCTCATCAACGGCTTCGGTGTGGAGCTGCTGTACGGCCTCACGGCCGGGTGCGTGCTGTCCCTCCTGTTCTTCTGCAAATCCCTGGGCGGCATCAAGGGCTTTGGAGAAATTGTCTCCGAGGGCTTCAACAACGGGATCTTCCCCTGCATCATCATCGCTGCCGTGGTGGGCGTGGGCAAGGTGGTCTCCGCCACCGATGTATTTGCCCTGGTGCAGGAGAACATCATCAACCTGCCGCTGCCGGGCCTGGTGAAGGTGGCGGCCATCACCACCATCATCGCCGGAATCACCGGCTCCGCCTCCGGCGGCCTGACTATCGCGCTGGAGCTCTTCGGTGAGACCTTCATCTCCTGGGGTTACACGCCGGAGATCATCCACCGGGTGGCCTCCATCGCCTGCGGCGGACTGGACACCCTGCCTTGGAACGGCACCGTAGTGATGCTGTTCGCCCTGTCCGGCGTGTCCTATAAGAAGGGCTACAAGCACGTGGCGATGGAGACGGTCATTCTGCCGCTGCTGTCCCTGATCCCTGTATTTATCTACTATTCCATCGTACACTGAGAAAGGTCGTGTTGAATCGTGGCTACCTATGAAAAGAGCTTTTTGTTGTCCCTGTACCGGGACATGGTCCGGATCCGGGCCTTTGAGGAACACGCCGCCGAGTGCTTCACCAAGGGCATGCTGGCGGGCAACATCCACCTGAGCATCGGTCAGGAGGCAGCGGAGGCCGGTGCCTTCGCGGCCATCGAGCCCAGGGACTACTTCACCTCCACCCACCGGGGCCATGGCCATGCCATCGCCCGCGGGGCGGACCCCAAGCGGGCCATGGCGGAGCTGTTCGGCAAGGCTGCCGGCTACTGCAAGGGCAAGGGCGGCTCCATGCACATTGCGGACATGGAGAAGATGAACCACCTGGGCGCCAACGGCATCGTGGGCGCCGGGCAGCCCATCTCCGCCGGCAGCGCCCTGGCCTCCAAGATCATGGGGGACGACTCCGTCACCGTGGGCTGCTTCGGCGACGGCTCCACCAACGAGGGCTCCTTCCACGAGTCCCTGAACATGGCCGCCGCCTGGAAGCTGCCGCTGGTCTGGTTCATTGAGAACAACTGCTACGGCGTGTCCACGGAGATCCACCGGGTCACCAACACCCCGGATCTGGCCTCCCGGGCCGCGGCCTACGGCGTGCCCTACGCCGTGGTGGACGGCACGGACGCCATCGCGGTGTATGAGGCTATGAAGGTCGCCCTGGACCACGCCCGCAGCGGCAAGGGACCCTATGTGGTGGAGGCCAAGGTATACCGCTATCAGGGCCACTACTGCGGTGACCCGGCGGTTTACCGCCCCAAGGAGTACATGGAGCACGCCCTGGCAAACGACGGCATCGAGAAGCTGGGGCGGCGGCTGCTGGAGAGCGGCGCCGCCCAGGAGGAGCTGGACGCCATCCGGCAGGACACAGAGGCCGAGATGGACGAGGCTGTGAAGTTCGCGGATGCGTCCCCATATCCGGACCCCGCGACGGTGCTGGATGATATGTATGTGACTGACAACGAAAGGTGCGTGGCGAGATGAGCAAGAAGATCACCGTCAGCAAGGCCATCGGTGAAGCCTTGCACGAGGAAATGCTCCGGGACGAAAAGGTTTTCATCATGGGCGAGGACATGGCCGTCATGGGCAATGTGTTCGCCATCACCAAGGGCTTTCTGGAGGAGTTCGGCCCCAACCGCGTCATTGACACCCCCATCTCCGAGGAGGGATTTGTGGGCATGGCTGTGGGCGCCGCGATGCGGGGGCTGCGGCCCGTGGTGGAGCTGATGTACGACGACTTCGCCACGGAGTGCGCGGATCCCCTGTTCAACCAGGCTGCCAAGGTCCGCTACATGACCGGCGGACAGTGCAGCGTCCCCATGGTCCTGCGGGCGCCCATGGGCGCCGGTCGCCGGAACGCAGGCCAGCATTCCCAGTGCTTGGAGAATTTCTTCTGCCACTTCCCGGGACTGAAGGTGGTGGCCCCCTGCACCGCTGCCGACGCCAAGGGCCTGCTGAAGTCCGCTATCCGGGACGACGACCCGGTAGTGTTCCTGGAACACAAGCTGCTGTACGCCCACAAGGAGGAGATCCCCGATGGGGAGTACACCATCCCCCTGGGTGCGGCGGACGTGAAGCGGGCGGGCAGGGACCTGACCATCATCACCTGGAGCCGTGAGGTCCACTTCGCCCTGGAGGCCGCCCAGACCCTGGAGGCGGAGGGCATCGACGTGGAGGTCCTGGATCTGCGGACTCTGGTGCCCCTGGACTGGGATGCCATCGTGAAGTCCGTCTCCAAGACCCACAACGTCATCATCGTCTCCGAGGAGGTCAAGCGGGGCAGCTACGCCGGTGAGCTCTCTGCCCAGATCGCAGAGGAGCTGTTTGATGAGCTGGACGCCCCGGTGGAACGGGTCTGCGGCCTGAACATCTGCTCCCCCTTCAGCCCGGTGCTGGAGGACAAGAACTTCCCCCATCCGGAGGATATCGTGCGGGCTGTCAAGCGCGTGCTGAACAAGTGAGGAGGCGTGTGAGATGGCTTATGAAGTACTGATGCCCCAGCTGGGCCTGACCATGGAGGAGGGAACCGTCTCCCAGTGGATCAAGCACGAGGGAGACGCTGTAAAGGCCGGGGACGTGGTGGTGGAGATCACCACTGATAAGCTCACCAATGAGATCACCAGCGAGCAGGACGGCGTCCTGCTGAAGATCGTGGCCCAGGAGGGCGAGGATGTGCCGGTGAAGGGACTGCTGGCCTACATCGGCCAGCCCGGCGAACAGGTGGTGGAGACTACTGCCCCCGCTGTATCCGCGGCTTCTGCTGCCCCGTCTGCGGAGCCTGCGGCTGCGCTGGCTTCTGCCCCTGCGGCATCCCCGGCGGCCGGGGGCAAGCGGATCCGAATCTCTCCCCTGGCCCGGAAGATCGCCGGACAGATGGGCGTGGACTACACCGTCCTCACCGGCACCGGCCCCAGCGGCCGGATCGTCAAACGGGACATCCTGGCCGCGGCGGAGGCCGCGCCCAAGGCAGCTGCTCCCGCCCCTGCTGATCGGAAGATCGCCGCGCCTGCGGCTGTCTCCGGCACCGCCTTCCCGGTGAAGAACCTGGAGCTGATGGAGGGCGACACGGTGGAGAAGCTCACCGGCATGAGGAAGGTGGTGGCCCAGCGGATGTACACCTCTGCTGTGGAGATCCCCACCGTCACCCAGACGGTGAAGGTGGACGTCACCGCCCTGCTGGTCTTCCGCAAAAAGCTGAAGGAGGAGGGCCATGCCTTCTCTGTCAATGACTTTGTGCTGAAGGCCGTGGCCAAGGCCCTGCGCCGTCATCCGGAGATCCTGGTGAGCCTGGACGGGGAGCAGATCATCCGCCGGGCCCATGTGAATCTGGGCATGGCGGTGGCTCTGGACGCGGGGCTCATCGTCCCCGTGATCCGGGACGCGGACCTGCTGAGCCTGGAAGCCCTGTCCGCCAAGGCCAAGGATTTGGCGGAGCGGGCCCGTGCCAACCAGCTGGGCGCTGACGAGTACAAGGGCTCCACCTTCACTGTGTCCAATCTGGGCATGTTCGGCGTGGAGAGCTTCACCCCCATCATCAACCAGCCGGACGCAGCCATTCTGGGCGTCAACTGCACGGAGGATGAGCTGGTGATGGAGGACGACGGCACCATCGCTAAGCATCAGGTGCTGCGGATCTCCCTGACCTTCGACCACCGACTGCTGGACGGCGCGGTAGCGGCCAAATTCGAGATGACAGTCCGGGATCTGCTGGAGCATCCCATGGACATCCTGCTGTGAGGAGCGTAAACAATGGCAACGGAAATCAAAATGCCCCAGCTGGGGCTGACCATGGAGGAGGGCACCGTGGAGCGGTGGCTGAAGGCGGAGGGCGATCCCGTCAAGGCCGGTGAGCCCCTGCTGGAGATTACCACCGACAAGCTGACCAACGAGGTGGCGGCGGAAACCGACGGCGTCCTGCTGAAGATCGTGGCCCAGGAGGGTGCCGACGTGCCGGTAAAGGGCCTGCTGGGCTACATCGGCCGGCCCGGCGAGCAGGTGGGGGTCCCCACCGCAGCCGCGGCACCTGCCGCCCCGGCTGTGGAGGCCGCGGCTGCCCCCAACGGGCCTGGGACGGTGCTGGTCATCGGCGGCGGCCCCGGCGGCTATGTGGCAGCCATCCGGGCGGCCCAGCTGGGCGCCAGGGTGACCCTGGTGGAGCGGGAGCACCTGGGCGGCACCTGCCTGAACATTGGCTGCATCCCTACCAAGTGCCTGCTGCACAGCGCAGAGCTGGTGTCCCAGATCAAGGACCAGGGCGCGGAGATCGGCGTGGAGACGGACGGCGTCCGGGTGAACTTCCCCCAGGTGATCGCCCACAAGAACGCCGTCTCCAAACAGCTGACCAGTGGCGTAGCGGGACTGCTGAAGGCCAACAAGGTGGTGAAGATCGACGGCGAGGCCAGCTTCACCGGCCCCAAGACCCTCTCTGTGAAGAAGTCCGACGGCTCCGTGGAGGAGATGACCGCCGACGCCATCATCGTGGCCACCGGCTCCGTCAACGCTCAGCCGCCCATCCCCGGTCTGAAGGAGAATCCCAACTGCATCGACTCCACCGGTGCGCTGAGCCTGGAGAAGCTGCCCAAGAGCATGGTGGTCATCGGCGGCGGCGTCATCGGCCTGGAGCTGGCCTGCGCCTACGCGGCCTTCGGCACCAAGATCACCGTGGTGGAGGCGCTGGACCACATGCTGCCTATGCTGGACGGCGACCTGACCAAGATCGGCGTGGCCCACATGAAGAAGATGGGCATGGCGTTTAACCTGGAGTGCCCGGTGCAGGCCGTGGAGGCCTCTCCCGTGGGCGCCAAGGTCACTTGCCGGAACAAGGCCGGCGAGACTGTCAGCTTTGAGGCGGAGAAGGTCCTGGTGGCCATCGGCCGGAAGGCCAACACCGCCAGCCTGAACCTGGAGGCTGCCGGCCTTGCCAACGATCGGGGCCGGATCATCGTCAACGACAAGATGGAGACCAGCGTGCCCGGCGTGTACGCCATCGGCGACTGTGTCAAGGGCTATGCCCAGCTGGCCCACACCGCCAGCGCCATGGGCGAGGTGGCTGCGGAGAATATCTGCGGCATGGAGGCCCACTACGACGAATCCACCAATCCCACCTGCGTGTACATCGAGCCGGAGGCTGCCTCTGTGGGTCTCACAGAGGAGCAGGCCAAGGCGCAGGGGATCGACTACATGGTGGGCAAGTTCCCCATGAGCGCCAACGGCAAGGCTCTGATCCTGAACGGGGGCGAGGGCCTGGTGAAGATCATCGCCGGGAGGGAATACGGCGAGGTGCTGGGTATGCACATCATTGGGCCCCGCGCCACGGATCTGATCTGCGAAGGGGCGCTTGCCATCGGCAGCGAGCTGACGCTGGATGAGCTGGCAGCCACCATCCATTCCCACCCCACCGTCACCGAGACCATGCGGGAGTGTGCGCTGGACGCACTGGGCCGCGCGGTCCACATCCCGCCCCGCAGGAAATAACAGGGCAGTCCTTTCCGGAATTTAGAACAGGAGGTCAATGGGCATGAAAACACTTGGATATCTGGGCCTTGGCGTGATGGGCTACGGCATGACAGGCAATCTGATCGACAAGAGCGGCTGCGACATCTATGGCTACGACCCCGTGCCCGCTTTGCGGGAGCGGTTTGCCGCCCGGGGCGGTAAGGTCCTGGACGACGCTAAAACGCTGTACAAAACCTGCGACATCATCTTCATGTGCCTGCCCACCAACGCCATCGTGAAGGCCACCATCACGGAGATCATGGAGACTGCCCGGCCCGGCACCACCATTGTGGACATGGGCTCCACCTCTCCCTATGTGATTCAGGAGCTCCACGCCGCGGCGGTGGAGAAGGGCTTCTATCTGCTGGACTCCCCGGTCAGCGGCGGCGAGACCGGCGCCAACGGCGGCACCCTGGTCATCATGTGCGGCGGCGAGAAAGAGGTCTTTGACGAGGTCCGGCCCTACCTGCTGATGATGGGTAAGACCGCCACCTACATGGGGCCCTCCGGCTGCGGCAGCACCGCCAAGGTGGCCAACAACATGATGGTGGGCATCCATCTGTGCGCCATGGGAGAGGCATTCGCCTTTGCGAAAAAGGCCGGGCTGGATCCTCAGACCCTTTTTGACGCCATCAAGGGCGGCTTTGCCCAGAGCGCAGTGATGGACGGAAAGGTCCCCAAGCTCCTGAGCCGGGACTTCTCCGCCAGTGCCCGGATCGCCGTCCACCTGAAGGACATCAACAACGCCATGGACGTGGCCGCCCACCTGAGGGTGGAGCTGCCCATGACGGAGATCGTCAAGGAGCAGATGGACTGGATGGACGCCCGCGGCATGATCGACGAGGACCAGTGCGCACTGGCCAAATACTACGAGGACGCCATGGGCGTGGAAATCAAGTGATCTCCCGCCAAGGAACAGGCAATCTGCGGGGACCGGCTGATGCCGGTCCCCGCTGGTTTTTCCCTGCGGTACAGAATCATCGGATTTTTTGCGGGATAGCTGCGGGAAATCTTGCAAAGCGGCACAAAATATGGTACATTGTTCGAGAATACACACGGCGGGAGACTCCTCCCGTCCGTTTTTCGCGGTCTGACCGCCCCGGATTCCGCATGCAGCTGTGCGCCGTGGATCGAAGATGGCCCATATTCTGATATTTTTCTGGAGGATATTCCATGTCTGAACTACGCACTGAAATTTCCCGGCGGAGGACCCTCGCCATCATCGTCCCACAAAAGCTGGCGCTTTTGCGGGAGCCCTGATTTGCGTTTGCTCCGGGCGGAGTGAATCCGCCCTTCGCCAAGGTTTTGCCTTGGCAAAACGCTTGGACGGCGCAAAAGCGCCGTGGGTCGAAGATGGCCCATACTCTGATATTTTTCTGGAGGATATTCCATGTCTGAACTACGCACTGAAATTTCCCGGCGGAGGACCTTCGCCATCATCTCCCATCCGGACGCCGGCAAGACCACGCTGACAGAGAAGTTCCTGCTGTACGGCGGGGCCATCGCCCAGGCGGGCGAGGTCAAGGGAAAGCGGGCCCGCGCCGCCACCTCTGACTGGATGGAGATCGAGAAGCAGCGGGGCATCTCCGTCACGTCCTCCGTGCTGCAGTTCCAGCACAGCGGCTTCTGCATCAACATCCTGGACACCCCTGGCCACCAGGATTTCTCCGAGGACACCTACCGGACCCTGATGGCCGCGGACTCCGCCGTCATGGTCATTGACGGCGCCAAGGGTGTGGAGCCCCAGACCCGGAAGCTGTTTAGGGTCTGCGCCATCCGCCACATCCCCATCTTCACCTTCATCAACAAGATGGACCGGGAGACCAAAGACCCCCTGGAACTGTGCGAGGAGGTGGAGCGGGAGCTGGGCATCGACACCTATGCCGTCAACTGGCCCATCGGCTCCGGCAAGGAGTTCCAGGGCGTCTACGACCGGGAGAAGCAGCGCATCCTGTTCTTCCAGGCGGAGGAGCGGGGCAAGAAGGTCGGCTCCGCCGAGGTGGCCCTGGACGACCCGGCGCTGGAGGACATGATCGGCGCACAAAAGGCCGCCGCCCTCCGGGAGGAGGTGGAGCTGCTGGGGGCCGGACGGGAGTTTGACATGGAGGCTGTGCGGAACGGCACCCTGTCCCCCGTGTTCTTCGGCTCCGCCCTCACCACCTTCGGCGTGGAGCCGTTCCTGGAGGAGTTCCTCCGCATGACCACGCCGCCCCTGCCCCGTGTCAGCGACCAGGGGGAGGTGGATGTGTTCAGCGAGGACTTCTCCGCCTTTGTGTTCAAGATCCAGGCCAATATGAACAAGGCCCACCGGGACCGGCTGGCCTTCATGCGCATCTGCTCCGGCAAGTTTGAGCGGGACACGGAGTATTTTCATGTCCAGGGCAACAAAAAGCTGCGCCTCTCACAGCCCCAGCAGATGATGGCCGCGGAGCGGGAGATCATCGACGAGGCCTACGCCGGGGACATCATCGGCGTGTTTGACCCCGGCATCTTCTCCATCGGCGACACGGTGACGGTGCCTGGAAAGAAATTCAAGTTCTCCGGCATCCCCACCTTCGAGCCGGAGCACTTCATGCGGGTGTCTCCCAAGGACACCATGAAGCGCAAGCAGTTCGTCAAGGGCACGGAGCAGATCGCCCAGGAGGGCGCCATCCAGATCTTCAAGCTGCCCGGCGCCGGCATGGAGGAGGTCATCGTGGGCGTCGTGGGCACCCTGCAGTTCGACGTGTTCCAGTACCGGATGAGGAGCGAGTACGGCGTAGAGCTCTACATGGAGGGACTGCCCTACGAGCACCTGCGGGTCATCACCGCCTGTCCCTGCAAGCCGGAGGATCTGGTGCTGTGCACCGGCGCCGCCCTGCTGGAGGACTTCAAGGGCCGCCTGCTGGTGGCATTCGGCGGGGAGTGGTCCGTGGGCTTTCTCACCAAGCACAACCCCGGCCTGGAGCTGGCCGAGTCCCTGTCTGTCTGAGCCTGAAACCGTCCGCCGGAAAGAGGCGGACGGTTTTTTGTTTTTCTTTCTTCCGGCTGTCACCTTTTCGGCGGAAACCGCATCCTAATAAGTGACCGGTCAAACGAACCCAAAGGAGCGCTCAGTCCCGCCATGACAAATTTTTTGTTGGACAAAGAAATATTCTGCGACCAGGTAATCCGAAACCAGGAGACCATGTTCCGCACTGCCAAGGCTATCCTTCACCAGGACGAAGATGCGGAGGACGCCGTGCAGGAGGCCATCTGCGCCGCCTATGCCGGCCGCGGCAGCCTGCGGGACCCGGCGCGGTTCCGACCCTGGATCCTGAAAATTCTGGTCAACAAGTGCTATGAGTTCTGCCGGAAGCGGAGGACCACGGTGGACCTGGCGGATATCCAGGACTTCCTGCCGGCTCCGGCGGCAGACCAGGCGGAGCGCCTGTCTCTATGGCAGGCGGTCATGGCGCTGAACAGCGACCTGCGGGCGGTCGTGACCCTGTTTTATTATGAGGACCTCTCCATCCGGGAGATCAGCGCCGTTCTGGGCATCAGCGAGGCGGCGGTGAAGACCCGTCTCTCCCGAGGGCGGTCCCGGCTAAAACAACTATTACACGAGGAATGAGGTGCGCAAGGTGGAGCCATTCGACAAGCGACTGAAAGAGCGGGCGAAGCAGGAACCCTTCCCCCTGCCGGAGACGTATGCCGGAAAGGTGCGGGACACCTGCGCCGCTTTAAAGGAGACGAACATGAAAGAAAACAAGCAAAAACGTTCCTATCGCTGGCTGGTCGGCGTAGCCGCGGCCCTGGCCGTATTCGTGGCCATTCCCAATGTATCTCCCGCGGCGGCTGCCGCCATGGAAGAAATCCCGGTGCTGGGCGCCGTGGTGCGGGTCATCACCTTCCGGGATTACCAGTATGACGATGGTCACAGCACTGCCGACGTCCACGTCCCGGAGCTGGGCGGCAGCGGCGCTGCAGACGAGATCAACGACCAGGTGCAGGCCTATACCGATCAGCTGATCGCCCAGTTCCAGACGGACTGCGAGGCTGCGGGCGAGAGCTACCAGGGCCTGGATGTGACCTCCTCTGTGGTGACGGACAGCGATACTTGGTTCACTCTGCGGATCGATGCCACGAGGACCGAGGCCAGCGGCTACAATTTCACCCGATTCTACCACATCAACAAAGCTACGGGTGAAGCCGTCACCCTCAGCGATCTGTTCCGGCCTGATGCGGACTACGTCTCTGTCTTGTCCGCGGAAGTCCTGCGGCAGATGGAGGAGCAGATGGCCGCGGACGCATCCCTGAGCTATCTGACGGACGAATTCACCGCTATTGACCCGGAGCAGAGCTTTTACTGGAACGCCGACGGCGATCTGGTTCTGGTGTTCGACGAGTACGCGGTGGCTGCAGGCTACATGGGCATGGTGGAGTTCACCATCCCTCAGGATGTGTACAGCGCCCTGCTGAAGTGACCGCTCTCCCCCATAAACCTTTATACGCATTGGGCGCATCGTAGATAAGGGCAAATGCTGTGGTGAAAGGTTTGGCGCATCGTTTCCGGTTGCCCCAAAGGAGCGGGGAAAGATGCATTTAGTTTTCTGCGGTGCTTTTGTATAACAGAGAACAGCGGACCGCTTCAGCGGTCCGCTGTTGTTTTCCAGGTTTACTGGGCTTGCTCCATCCGCCAGACGATGGCGGAGATCTGGCCCCGGGTCAGAGTGTTGTAGGGCTTGAAGGTGCTGGTGCCGTTGCTGAAGTAGCCCTCCACGATGCCTGCGGCATTCAGCGCCTGGACATAGGGGTCCGTGGTGTCGGTGAAGGGACGGACGCTGGACAGGTTGCTGATGCTGAGGCCCATGGCCTTGGCCGCGATCTGGCTGACCGCCAGCCGGGTGATGGGGGCGTTCAGGTTCACGCTGCCGGACACCAGCCCGTCCGCCTGCGCCCGGGCCAGATAGCCGCTGAACACGTTGGAGTTCACCGGCTTCTGCTCGTCATAGCCAGCGGCCAGCATGATGAGCTTCAGCGCCGCGCCGTAGGTCACCTGGTTGTCGGGCTTGAAGGTGCCGTCGCTGTATCCGTCGATCACGTCGGCGTCGCTGAGCTCCAGTACATATTTATAGCACCAGGTGGAGGAGGTGATATCAGAGAAGTCCTCCATAGCGCTGACAATGCCCAGGCAAAGCTTGCCGCTGGCAATGGGATCGCCGCTGCTGTTGCAGGCCACATAGGGGATTTCCACAGATCCGGTGAAGCCGCTGGCCGGCACGAACCGCAGCTGGCTGATCCGCTCGCTGCCGCTGGAGTAGCCGTACAGGGTCTCGGTGTCCGCCCGCTTGGAGGTGCCGCTGCCCACGTAGATGATACCCTCGTTGGTGGCGGGCAGTTCCAGCAGCTGGATGCTGGCTAGACCCAGGCCGCTGGACTGGGCCACCGCCGTGTAGATGGAGGCGGCGGGGAAGGTGACGGCCGTGTTTCTGGGCGTGGGGCCGTAAACGTCGGGCACCTCGCTGAGGTTCACGCTGATGAGGATGGTGCCGGACACAGAACGGCTGCCGGAGCCGTAAGCGGTGAAGGGGATCTGGGCGCAGTAGTTGACGCCGCTGGGTATGTATGTCAGCTCGCTGAGGGCGTGCTGGCTGCTGGAGGGACTGAAGTAGAAATCTATGTCGTCGCAGTTGTCGTCGGTGATGCGCAGGCTGCTGGAGCTGCCGTAGCTGCTGGTACCGTAGTAGTTGTAGTACAGGCTGCCGTAAGTGGGCGCATCTTTAAAGGTGACATACTGCAGGGTATAGCCGGGGTAGCTCTCCTCAAAGAACCGGGCGATGTCGTTGGCGTTGATCTGCACTCGGCCGCTGTAATCCGTATAATAGCGGATATCGCCGCCCTCTGCGGCCACGCCGGTTCCCCCCACATCGCCGATGGCGATGGCCACGGTGCCGTAGGCCTTGTCGCCGTCCTCACCGTAGGCAGTGAAGTCCAGCTCCACCACCTTGCCGTCGGCGTCCCTGTCCGCCACAAAGGTCAGGTCATCCAGGGTGAAGTCCTCGTCGTAGAACAGGTCCTTGCTGTCATAGTAGAAATAACCGTCGTCCAGGTCGCTCTCGTCAAAGTACGTCCGGTCATCATCGTAGTCGTAGCTGTACAGCTCGCCCCAGTCGTCCAGTCCGTCGGCGTCGGTGAACCGTACATACTCCAGATCGTCCCCGGTCTCGTCATCCAGGAAATCCCAGAAGTCGTCCCGGTCAAAGGTCACGCTGTCGTCGGGATCCACCTCGTAAATGATGTCGCCCTTCACCTTGGTGCCGGTGCTGCTGCCCTTGCCGATCTCAATGGTGAGGGTAGCGGAGATCTTGTCGCCTTTCACGCCGCGCATGGTGACGTCAAAGGTCAGGGTGTCTTCATCGGCATTCCGGTCCGCCGCAAAGGTCAGCGTGTCCAGCTCGAAGTCATAGTCGTCCCAGATATCGTCCTCATCATAGTAAAACACGGCGTCGTCCAGGTCACTGTCGTTCAGCTCGTAATCCCGGGTGTAGTCGTCGGAATCGTATCCGTCGGCGTAGAAACAGCCGTAATCGTCAAAGTCGTCATAGTCGGTGAACTCCACGTATTCCAGTTCGTCGTAATCCGACTCGTCGTAGAAGAAATCGTAGAAATCCTCCGCGTCCAGCGTCACATCGTCGTCCGGGTCCACCTGATAGGTCAGGTCGCCCTTGCTGCTGGTGCCGCTGCCCTTGCCGACCTCGATGTACAGAGTGCCATATACCTTGTCACCGTCCACGCCGTGCATGGTGAAGTCAAAGGCCAGGGTGTCCGCGTCGGCGTTCCGGTCGGCGTAGAACGTCAGCGTGTCCAGTTCAAAGTCATAGTCGTACCAGACGTCGTTCTCGTCGTAATAGAACATGGCATCGTCCAGATCGCTGTCATTGAGCTCATAGTCCAGGATATAGTCATCGCTGTCGTATCCGTCTGCGCCGAAATATCCGAAGTCATCGAAATCATCGTAGCTGGTGAACTCCACATACTCCAGCTCGTCATAGCGGCCGTCTTCCTCGTCAAAGAGATCCCAGAAGTCCTCGGCGTCCACCGTCACATCGTCGCCGGGGTCCACCTTGTAGGTCAGCTCCACGTCGCCGGAGCCGGAGCGGGAGCCACCCTCCACATCAATGCGGACCGTTGCATAGAATGACCCTTCGTCGCCGTACAGCCTGACATCAAAATCCAGTGTGTCGCTGTCGATGTTGTCATAGGTCTCAAACCGCAGCGTGTCCAGGTCGATGTCGTAATCGTCCGCATCAGCACGGTCATAGTAGAATTCGTAGTTCTCCAGCGCCTTGGAATCCACGTCGTCGAACCCGTAACGGTCAAAGTCCTCGAAGGTGAAATAGCCGTAATCGTCAAAGTCATCATAATCGGTGAATTCCACGTATTCAAGGTATCCGCCGTTGTCGTCCTCATAGATTTCCTGAAAGTCATCCGCATCCAGCCAGACGCCGCTGTCCTCGTCCACATCGTACGTCAGATCCGCCGAGGCCGCAGACGCCATGGGAACGGTTCCGGCCAGCAGCGCCAGCGCCAGCAGACACGCCGGGAGCTTTTTCTTCCAAAATGTTTTCATAGTCCTCTTTCCTCCATCATATTCCAAAAGGCTTGCTTCCAGCTTCTATCTCTCTACATGTAACATACCGGGAAAGTGCCCGGCAATCATGAACAAATTATGAACTTTTCGCCATTCGGGAAAAAAGATTCCGGTCCGGCCGCATCCTGGAAAACGAAATTGTCCCCTGAAATACACAGACGGCCCGGGATTTTCCGTTTTTTTACGGGTTTTTCTTTACAAACAAACGTTCCTCCGATATAATACTATGGCTAATGAAATTTGAGGAAGTGGAGAGAGCACATGGCTTTGATCGAATACGACGAATATAAGCAGAGGCTCCGGGACCTGGGGCCCGAGCTGGAGAAGCTCTCCGCCGCGCTGGACATGGACAGCGCCCGCGCGGAGGCCCGAAAGCTGGAGGACGAGACCGCCCAGGACGGCTTCTGGAACGACCTGGAGCGATCCCAGAAGGTGCAGCAGCGCCTCAAGCAGCTGCAGAACAAGATCGCCCGCCAGGACAAGCTGGTGACCGAGTGGCAGGATCTGACGGCCCTGTGCGAGATGGGCCAGGAGGCGGAGGATGAGGAGCTGCTGGAAGAGCTGAAGTCCGGTTTCCAGACCCTGGAAGAAAAGATTGAGGAGTCCCGGATGGCCACGCTCCTCTCTGGGGAGTACGACGGCCACAGCGCCATCCTGACCTTCCATGCCGGCGCCGGCGGCACCGAGGCCCAGGACTGGGCCCAGATGCTCTACCGGATGTACACCCGCTGGACGGAGCGCCACGACTTCACCTATCAGATCCTGGACTATGAGGACGGCGACGAGGCGGGCATCAAGTCCGCGTCCATTGCCATCCAGGGGGATAACGCCTACGGCCTTTTGAAGAGTGAGAACGGCGTCCACCGGCTGGTCCGGGTGTCTCCCTTTGATGCCAACGCCCGCCGGCAGACCAGCTTTGCCGCGGTGGAGGTCATGCCCGAGATCGAGGATGACGACGAGGTGGAGATCCGGGAGGAGGACATTGAGATGCAGGTCTACCGGGCCAGCGGCGCCGGCGGCCAGCACGTGAACAAGACCTCATCCGCCGTGCGCCTCATCCACAAGCCCACGGGCATCGTGGTGGCCAGCCAGCAGGAGCGCAGCCAGTTCCAGAACAAGGACAACTGCATGAAGATGCTGCGGGCCAAGCTGGTGGAGCTGAAGCTGCAGCAGCACGCGGAGAAGATCTCCGACCTCAAGGGCGTGCAGATGAAGATCGAGTGGGGCAGCCAGATCCGCTCCTATGTGTTCATGCCCTACCAGATGGTGAAGGACACCCGCACCGGCTATGAGACCGGCAACATCGACAACGTTATGGACGGCGATCTGGACGGCTTCATCAACGCGTATCTCACTCAGCTGGCCACCGGTGAGCTGAAAAAATAAATCGTCCACGCATCCTTCCGGATGCCCGGCTTTCCGGAGCCGCAACCTAATAGAGAAATCAAAATATGAGACGTGGCGCGGGGTGGTCCCCGTGTCACGTCTCTCTGAATGAGAAAGGATGTTGGAATTTCCATGGCAGAAAAATTCCCCCAGGGCGCGGCGCCCCAGGAGAACAAGATGGGCGTGCTGCCCATCGGACGGCTGCTGACCAACATGGCGGTCCCCATGATGATCTCCATGCTGGTCCAGGCCTGCTACAATGTGGTGGACAGCGTGTTCGTGGCACAGATCAGCGAGGATGCCCTGAATGCCGTGTCCCTGGCCTTCCCCCTGCAGAACCTGATGATCGCCTTCGGCGCAGGCACCGCTGTGGGCATCAACGCGCTCCTCTCCCGGTCCCTGGGAGAGAAGAATCAGGCCATGGCGGACCGGGCTGCCAACACGGGCATCTTTCTGGCCCTGTGCAATTTCGCGCTATTCGCCCTGATCGGCATCTTCTTCTCCCGGACCTTCTTTGAGCTGCAGGCCGGGGGAGAACAGGTGATTATCGACTACGGCGTGGATTACGCCTCCATCTGCCTGGGCTGCTCCATCGGTATTTTCAGCCAGTTCTGCTTTGAGCGGTTGCTACAGTCCACCGGCCGCACGTTCCTGGCCATGTGCACCCAGCTTACCGGCGCTCTCATCAACATCGTGCTGGACCCCATCCTGATCTTCGGCTGGTTCGGCCTGCCCCGGATGGAGGTGGCCGGCGCCGCCATTGCCACGGTGGCAGGGCAGATTGTGGCTGCCGCCGCTGCCCTGGTGCTGAACCTCAAATGCAATCCGGACATCCACATCCTGCCCCGGGAGATCCGCTGGCACGGCAAGGTGGCGGCGGAGATCTACCGGGTGGGCTTCCCCTCCATCGTCATGCAGTCCATCGGCTCCGCCATGGTGTTCGGCATGAACAAGATCCTCTTCTCCTTCACCAAGACGGCCACCGCCGTGTTCGGCGCATACTTCAAGCTTCAGAGCTTCGTCTTCATGCCGGTGTTCGGCCTGAACAACGGCATGGTGCCCATCGTCAGCTATAACTACGGCGCCGCCAGCCTGCCCCGGGTGAAGCGGACCATCAAGCTGACCATCTGCACCGCCATGGCCATCATGGCTGTGGGATGCCTGATTTTCCAGCTCTTCCCCCAGCAGCTGCTGATGTTCTTCAACGCCTCGGAGGAGATGCTCTCCATCGGCTCCGTGGCTCTGCGGATCATCTCCGTGTCCTTCGTGCTGGCGGGCTTCGACATCATTGCCGGTTCCGTGTGTCAGGCTATCGGCAACCCGCTGTACAGTCTGATTACCTCTGTGTGCCGCCAGCTGGTGGTGCTGCTGCCGGTGGCATGGCTGTTGTCCCACACCGGCGTCCTGACGCTGGTGTGGCTGGCCTTCCCCATCTCCGAACTGGTGTCCCTGGTACTGAGCGCTATCTTCCTGCGCCGGACCATGCGGGCCGTTGCCGAGCGGATCGGCAGCCGGGCGGCCTGACTCCAGAGAAAAGCAGCGGCGGAACGGCCTTTGCCGTTCCGCCGCTGCTGCGTCAGCTGTTGAGAAATGCGTCCGGGTCCACAGCTTCCCCATCCTTTGCAACGGAGAAGTGCAGGTGGGCGCCCTGGGCGGCCTCCGCCGCGGCGGTGGTTCCCACTGCGCCGATGGTCTGCCCGGCGGACACCGTGTCGCCCGTCTCCACGGCGGGCTCCGCCTGGAGATTGGCATAGGTGGTCTCATAGCCGCCGCTGTGCTGGATCACCACGGTGGTGCCCATCAGGGGATCGTCGGTGATGGAGGAGACCGTCCCGGCGCAGGCGGCCAGGACGGCATCGCCTTCCGCCGCGGCGATATCCACCCCGTCGTGGGTCCGCCAGTCGTCCAGCGTCTCATTGTACAGCAGCTGGTCCACGGAGAATGCCGTCAGCACCTCTCCCTGGATGGGCAGGACCACCACATGGGGCTCCTCTGCCACCACGGGCGTGTCATCCACCGGGATGGTCACCTCCGGCATGACGACGGGCTCCGTCTCCTCCTCCGGTTCCTCCGGAGGCACGGTCTCCACCACCGGTTCGTGCTCCGGCAGGTCCTCCACCGGTGCGGAGGCTGCCGTGTCCGGGCCGGTGGGCGCTTCCGTCTGGGCCGGTTCCCCAAACAGCAGAAAGTAGCCGCCCACGCCCACCGCCAGGACGCACAGGGCCAGGACCGCGTAAAAGCCTGGCCCGCCCAGCAGGGATTTGACTTTATTTGCCATGTATCATACCTCCCTCGATCTTGGGTCTGAGGGAAGTATGGGCAGGATTTCCCAGGAATTATACAAAGAGACCGCTGGAAAGCGGTCTCTTTTCTCTCAGAAATTGGTCACTTCACGATCAGCGTCTTGCCGTCCATCTCCTCTGGACAGGCCAGGCCCATCACGTCCAGCATGGTGGGGGCAATGTCCGCCAAGCGGCCGTTGGGGCGCAGCTCGGTCCCCGCGCCGCAGAGAATGAAAGGTACGGGATTGGTGGTATGGGCGGTCATAGGGCTGCCATCCGGCTCCGCCATCTGCTCGGCGTTGCCGTGGTCGGCGGTGATCATGGCGATGCCTCCCATTTTCAGGGTGGCCTCCACCACCCGGCCCACGCAGCTGTCTACGGTCTCCACGGCCTTCACCGCCGCGTCATAGACGCCGGTGTGGCCCACCATGTCGCAGTTGGCAAAGTTCAGAATGATCACGTCATAGGCGCCGGACTCAATGCGCTCCACGCACTTGTCCGTCACCTCCGCCGCGCTCATCTCCGGCTGCTTGTCGTAGGTGGCCACCTTGGGGGAGGGCACCAGTACCCGGTCCTCACCGGGAAAGACAGTCTCGGACCCGCCGTTGAAGAAGAAGGTCACATGGGCGTACTTCTCCGTCTCCGCGATCCGCAGCTGGGTCATGCCCATCTGGCTGAGATACTCCCCCAGGCCATTGCGCACCGTCACCCGGGGGAAGGCCACCTCCACATTGGGCATGGAGGCGTCGTACTCTGTGTTGCACACGAAGGTCACGGGGAAAAACTGGCGGGTGAAGCCGTCGAACTCCGGGTCCACCAGGGTCCGGGTGATCTCCCGGGCCCGGTCGGGCCGGAAGTTGAAGAAGATCACGCTGTCATTGTCGGAGATGGTGCCCTCGGCATCACAGACCACGGGTTCCACGAATTCGTCGGTGACGCCCCGGTCATAGGACTCCCGTACCGCGGCCACCGGGTCTGGATTCTGCACGGCGCCCTCGCCGTACACCATGGCGTCGTAAGCCGCCTCCACCCGGTCCCAGCGCTTGTCCCGGTCCATGGCATAGTACCGGCCCATGACCGTGGCGATCTTGCCCACGCCGATCTCCCGGCACTGTGCCACGGTCTGCGCCACAAAGTCTGCGCCGGAGGTGGGGGATACGTCCCGCCCATCCAGAAAGGCGTGGAGATACACATGCTCCAGGCCCCTTCGCTTCGCCAGCCGCAGCAGGGCGAACAGGTGCTCCAGGTGGGAGTGGACGCCGCCGTCGGACAGCAGGCCCATCAGGTGCAGGGACGTGCCCTTCTCCAGGCAGGCGTCCATGGCGTGCCGGTAGGCGGGATTTTCATCAAAGCTCCCGTCGGCAATGGCTTTGGTGATCCGGGGCAGGTCCTGGAACACCACCCGGCCGGCGCCGATGTTGGTGTGGCCCACCTCGCTGTTGCCCATCTGCCCGTCCGGCAGGCCCACGTCCAGGCCGGAGGCCCGGAGCGTGGTGTGGGCATACTCCCGGAAAAACTGGTCCAGCCGGGGCGTGGCGGCGGCGCGGATGGCGTTGCCCTCCGTCTCCTGCCGCAGGCCGAAGCCGTCCATGATGATGAGGGTTGTTGGTGTTTTGTTCATTGAAATCTCGTCTCGCTCGCTTTCTCACAAAACCGCTCTGCCGGAGCTCACTCCTGGTTGGCTGCGTTGATGATGTCCACGAACTGGTCGGGCTTCAGGGCGGCACCGCCGATCAGGCCGCCGTCGATGTCCGGCTGGGCCAGCAGCTCCGCCGCGTTCTTGGGGTTCATGGAGCCGCCGTACTGGATGGTGACGCTGCGGGCCACCCGGGCGCCGTACAGGCTGCGGATGGTGGCACGGATGTTGGTGCAGACCTCGCCGGCCTGCTCGGCAGTTGCGGTCTTGCCGGTACCGATGGCCCAGATGGGCTCATAGGCGATGATGCAGCGGCGCAGCTTGTCGGCGGGCACGCCGTACAGGGCGCTCTTCACCTGAAGGGCAATCCACTCGTCGGTGATGCCGGTCTCCCGCTGCTCCAGGCTCTCGCCCACGCAGATGATGGGGTTCATGCCGGCGTTCAGCACGGCGTGGACCTTCTTGTTGACGGTGGTATCGGTCTCGCAGAAATACTGCCGCCGCTCGCTGTGGCCCACGATGACGTACTTCACGCCCAGATCCTTCAGCATGTCGGCGGAGATCTCGCCGGTGTAAGCGCCCTTCTCCTCAAAGTACACGTTCTCGGCGCCCACGGAGATCCGCAGGTCCTTGAACGCCTTGGCGGCGGTCTGAATGTTGCAGGCAGGGACACAGATCAGGGTGTCGCACCACTTGGCCCGGGGCATGATCTTCTTCAGTTCCTCGGCGAATTTCTTCGTCTCAGTGGCGGTCATGTTCATTTTCCAGTTTCCGGCGATAACCGTTTTGCGATATCTGCGATTCATGGTGATCTCTTCTCCTTTATGTCTTCATCTATCCGCAATCGCGTTCTCCGCGATCTGATGCGCAGGTTTTGGCCGTTTCCAGGGCATTTTCCCCGAAAGGCCCTTTTTTTTTATACAGAATTCCAGCCCGTTTGTCAAGTCAAATGAAGCGCGTTTGGGGACGGATTCGGCGCGGCCGCCGCAAGCGGCCGCAACATTCAAATTCATTTTCGCCTCAGGGCGTGCGTGGCGAAAATACTTTGCCTCAGCCGCCCTGGGCGGTGTCACCAGTCCGCAGATTGGTGAGGAGGAATGTAAAGGGGGGACACAGTCCCCCTCTTTAAGCATCCGGGAGGCAGGCCACGCGGGGCAGCTCTTTGCCCTCCAAAAATTCCAGCGGCGCGATTGACGGCTCCGGGAGGAACCGGGAAACGCAATGCCGCAACGGTGGATCGGCGGCACAGCAGCTTACTGATCAAGGAGGCAGGCCACGCCGGGCAGTTCCTTACCCTCCAGGAATTCCAGGGAGGCCCCGCCGCCGGTGGAGATGTGGGTCATCTTGTCGGCGTAGCCCAGCTGCTCCACAGCCGCCGCGCTGTCGCCGCCGCCGATGATGGTGATGGCGTCCGTACGGCTCAGGGCCTCGGCCACAGCCTCAGTGCCCTTGGCGAAGGCCGGGAACTCAAAGACGCCCATGGGGCCGTTCCAGATGACGGTGCCCGCGTCCGCCACGGCGCCGCAGTACAGCTTCACCGTCTCCGGACCGATATCCAGGCCCTGCCAGCCGTCGGGGATCTCCCCGGCCTTCACCACCTGACTCTTGGCGTCGGGGGCGAAGGCGTCCGCGCAGACGGTGTCCACCGGCAGCAGCAGCTTTACGCCCTTCTCCTTTGCCTTCTCCACCATCTCATTGGCGTAGCTCTCCCAGTCGGCCTCCAGCAGGCTGTCGCCCACCTTGCCGCCCTGGGCGGCGGAGAACGTATAGGCCATGCCGCCGCCGATGATGATGGTATCGGCGATGTTCAGCAGGTTGTTGATGACGCCGATCTTGGAGGAGACCTTGCTGCCGCCTAAGATGGCCACCAGGGGCCGCTTGGGATCGGCGATGGCACCGCCCAGGAACTCCAGCTCCTTCTGGATCAGGAAGCCGGAGACAGCGGGCAGGTACGCCGCCACGCCGGCGGTGGAGGCGTGGGCCCGGTGCACGGCACCGAAGGCGTCGGACACATACAGATCCGCCATGTCGGCCAGCTTCCTGGCCAACTCCGGGTCGTTCTTGGTCTCGCCGGGCTCGAAGCGGGTGTTCTCCAGCAGCAGGATCTGTCCCGGCTGCAGGGCGGCCGCCTTGGTTTGGGCGTCGGGGCCCACTACGTCATGGGCGAAGATCACTTCCCGGCCCAGCAGCTCGCTGAGGCGCTTCGCCACCGGGGCTAGGCTCAGCTTGGGGTCGGGGCCGTTCTTGGGCTTGCCCAGGTGGGAGCAGGCGATGACCGCCGCCCCATTCTCCAGCAGATACTGGATGGTGGGCAGCGCCGCCACGATGCGCTTGTCACTGGTGATGGCGCCAGTCTCTTTGTCCTGGGGCACGTTGAAGTCACAGCGGAGCAGGACCTTTTTGCCCCGCACCTCCACATCCCGGACCGTCTTTTTATGGGTATTCATCTGAGATGTCCTCCTATCTGATCTCGTTCCATTGGATTCCTCATGATTCATTCCAACGCAGCCGAAGCCGCAGAGGCGTTCGGCGGCGGTGTCAGCGCGTTCAGGGACTAGTATGGACCGAAGGATGGAAATTCACCCCCGGCCGCCCCCCTGCAATGCAAGGCCGCTCCGCGCCCTGCAAAAGCAGCCGGGCCTCCCCAGCGGAATCGGCGCCGCCCGGCGGGGCTCAGCCCCAGGCCATCTCGCCGGTTCCCAGCAGGCCCGGAAAGCCGTTCTGCCGCAGCGCCTCGTAGACGCAGACGGCCACGGTGTTGCTCAGGTTCAGGCTGCGGGCCTCGCTGACCATGGGCAGGCGGACGCAGCGGTCCCGGTACCGCTCCCGGAGAGCCAGAGGCAACCCGGCGGTCTCCTTGCCGAAGAACAGCCAGCTGTCGGCGGTGAACCGGGCCTCCTGATAGGACCGGGGCGCCTTGGTGGTGGTGAGCCACAGGTCCCGCTCCGCCTCGGGGCGGCGGCGGAAAAAGTCCTCCAGATTCTCGTAATCAAAAACCTCCACCAGGTTCCAGTAGTCCAGGCCAGCGCGGCGAACGGCCTTCTCCGAGATGTCGAAGCCCAGGGGGCGGATCAGGTGCAGCTGGCTGCCGGTGGCGGCGCAGGTGCGGGCGACATTGCCGCAGTTCTGTGGGATCTCCGGCTCCACCAGTACGATATGAAGCATAGACAGCTGTCCCCCTCTTTTCATGCAGTCAAAACACATTGTACCGCGTCGCCCCGGCAAATTCAACTGTAATGTGTGAAGAAAACCGGATTTTTAGAAAAAATCACGACAAATCCGGCTGGATTTCTGCAAAATGCCGGAAATGACAGAAGGAGGGGGCGCCGCAGGAGCGGATCTGTTGTCTCCCACAAAAAAACGTCCCTGTACAAGAAAAATCTGGAGGAAATTTCTTTTATAAATTCGCCGGAAATACTGGATTTTCCCAAGATATTTGTTATAATAAAAAATACGAACGAACAAGGAGGAGAAAACCCATGGATTTTCCGCAGCGCGCCGTGTTTTTTCTGGAAGAGGACTCCTCCCTCCCGGCGCACTCCAAACCGCTGATGCTGGAAGCCGTGTTATTTTGCCCGATCCTAAAATGGATGAGTGACAAGCTGTTGGCCGACGGCGTGCAGCGGTTTTTTGCTGTCTCCAGCCCCCGCTTTGCCCAGGAGGTCCGCGCCTGCTTCCCGGAGGACGCAGACGTGACCATCTCTGAGCAGCACAGCGAGCTGCTGGACTTTTTGAACACGCCGGACCCGGTGGCCGTGTTTGTCCGGGCCGCCCTTCCCATGGAGGAGGCGGGCCCCGGCTTTGTCTACGGCGCCGCCGGCTACGAGCTCCAGGCGGTCTGGCAGGAGAAGATGACCAATGCCGTCTCCGCGGCGGAGCTGATCCCCGGCTGGGTGCCGGTTTTCAGTCTGGAGACCGTGGCCGAGCTGGAGCCCCTGCTCCGGGAGCGGATCGTCCGGCGGCACATCCGCGCCGGCGTCCGGGTGCTGGACCCGAACGCGGTGTATATCGACCCCCGGGTCACCATCGGCCGGGGGACCATGCTCCTGCCCGGCACCATCCTGCGGGGGGAGACCGCCGTCGGCTGCGGCTGCACCATCGGTCCCAATGCCGTGGTGCGGGATTGCGTCATCGGCGATGAGACAGAGATCAATGCCTCCCAGGTGAACGAGAGCACCATCGGCAGCCGCACCCACGTGGGGCCCTTTGCCTACGTGCGCCCCGGCTGCGCCATCGGGGACGACATCAAGGTGGGCGACTTTGTGGAGGTGAAGAACTCCGCCATCGGTGACGGCACCAAAATCTCCCACCTGACCTATGTGGGGGACAGCGACGTGGGCCGCAAGGTCAACTTCGGCTGCGGCACCGTCACCACCAACTATGACGGCGTGAAGAAGTACCGCTGCACCATTGAGGACGGCGCCTTCATCGGCTGCAACACCAATCTGGTGGCGCCGGTGACTGTGGGCGCGGGTTCCTATATCGCGGCGGGTGCCACCATCACCAAGGATGTGCCCGCGGACGCGCTGGCCGTGGCCAGGGCCAAGCAGGAGAACAAGGAGGGGTGGGCCAAACGGCGGCGGAAGCTGTACGGGCAGGAGCACTGATGCTCCTTCGGCTGATCGATCCTACTGACAGAAACCAAGAACATTCAGAACATAGAAAGAGGGCGTTCAAACAATGATTTCTCACGGCAAGGACATCAAGGTGTTTTCCGGCAACGCGAATCCGAAGCTGGCGGAGGAGATCTGCAAGTTGATGGGAACCAAACTGGGCGAGGCGGAGGTCGGTACCTTCTCCGACGGGGAGATCTTCGTCTCCCTGTACGAGACGGTCCGCGGCAGCGACGTGTTCGTGGTCCAGTCCACCTGCACCCCGGTGAACAACAATCTCATGGAGCTGCTCATCATGATCGACGCGCTGAAGCGCGCCTCCGCCGGCCGCATCACCGCGGTCATCCCCTACTACGGCTATGCCCGGCAGGACCGCAAGGCCAAGGCCCGTGACCCCATCACCGCCAAGCTGGTGGCCAACATGCTCACCGCCGCGGGCGCGGACCGGGTGCTGACCATGGACCTGCACGCCTCCCAGATCCAGGGCTTCTTCGACATTCCTGTGGACAATCTGGCGGGCAACCCCATCTTTGTGGACTACTACGCCAAGAAGTACGGCTCCGAGTGCGAGAACATGATGGTGGTCTCTCCCGACGTGGGCTCTGTGTCCCGGGCCCGGGCCTTTGCCCAGAAGCTGCACATGAATCTGGCCATCGTGGACAAGCGCCGGCAGAAGGCCAACAGCTGCGAGGTCATGAACGTCATCGGCGACGTGCGGGACAAGGACTGCATCCTCTTCGACGACATGGTGGACACCGGCGGCAGCCTGTGCAACGCCGCCAAGGCCCTGATCGAGGTGGGCGGCGCCAAGAGCGTCCAGGCCTGCGCCTCCCACGGCGTGCTCTCCGGCCCGGCCATTGACCGGATCAACGACAGCGTCATCACCGAGCTGGCCCTGCTGGACACCATCCCCGCCATTGATCCCAAAAAGAGCAGCAAGATCAAATACCTGCAGGTGGCCCCCATGTTTGCAGAGGCCATCGAGCGTATCTACCAGGAGATCTCCATCTCCAAGCTGTTCCGCTGAGAAGCGGCGGAGCTCCGGCATTTCTGCGTATCAATAATGGACTGGTCAAGGCGGGGAAGGGAACTTTCCCGCCTTGGCTGACGTTGCAAAGGAGTTTTTTTCATGCTGTTAGGCGCCAAATCCGCCGCCGTGGACTGGCTGGTGGTGGGCCTGGGAAATCCCGGGGCCAAGTATGAGCACACCCGCCACAACATGGGCTTTCTCACCGTGGACCTGCTGGCGGAGCAGGCGGGGGTGAAGCTGAACAAGGTCAAGTTCAAATCCGCCTATAACATCATCCCCTTCGCCGGGTCCAAGTGCCTGGTGATGAAGCCCCAGACGTATATGAACCTCTCCGGCGAGGCGGTGCGGGAGGCGGTGCAGTTCTACAAGATCCCTGCCGACCACGTGCTGGTGATCTATGACGATGTGTCATTGCCGGTGGGGAAGCTGCGGGTGCGGCCCACCGGCTCCGCCGGGGGGCACAACGGCATCAAGAACATCATTGCCCACCTGGGGACCCAGGACTTCCCCCGGATCAAGATCGGCACCGGCGCGCCGGGCGAAGGGGGCGACATGATCGACTGGGTCATCGGCGTGCCCTCCCAGGCGGAGCGGAAGGTGTTGGTGGAGAGCTTCCGCCGGGCCATCGACGCGGCGGAATGTATCATTGAACATGGCTGTCAGAAGGCCATGAATGACTTCAATTGAATGAGGGCCGTCCAATGGGGCGGCTCGCCGCGCCTCTTTTTGCCGCCGGGCATGGCGCCCGGTAAAGGGGAATACACTAAGGACGGATCCATTTTCCCGGATCGTGCCGGTGGATATGACCTGGGTGGGAGAATCATGTCCATCCGCTTTACAGCCCCTGCCTCCAAACAGGCGCCGGGCGGAGAACGCCCACCGGGCCATGCGCCCGGAAGCGGCCCGGCGCCCAGAGAGTCTTCCCAATTTTTCATGTTGACAAGGACCACATCCTATGGAACAGTTTCTGAGACAATTGCAGACTATCCCCGAGGCGGCGGAGCTGATCCGCCGGGTGGAGGAGGGCGGCTGTCCCGCGGCGGTCAGCGGCCTCCAGCCGGTGCAGCGGGCCTGCGTGGGCGCGGCGGTGGCGGCAGCCTGCGGCCGTCCGGCGGTGTTTCTCTGCGGGGACGAGCGGGAGGTCCAGGTCCTCTCCGCTGATCTGGAGACCCTGACGGGCCGCCGCCCCGTGACCCTGCTGGGCCGGGAGTGGCAGTTCCGCCCCGGGGCCGTGGGTTCTCGGGACTGGGAGCGGAGCCGTCTGGCGGCGCTGTACGCCCTGGCCCAGGGGGACGCGCCGGTGGTGGTGGCCACCGCGGACGGCCTCATGGCCCGGACCCTGCCGCCGGAGACCCTGCGGTCCCTGGCCATCACCCTGGAGGTGGGGGGGCAGGCAGAGCTGGGCGCGCTGGCGGAGCAACTGCTCTCCGCCGGGTATACCCGTTGTGAGCAGGTGGAGGGCGTGGGCCAGTTCGCCCTGCGGGGCGGCATTCTGGACGTGTTCTCTCCCCTGATGGACCAGCCGGTGCGGTGCGAGTTTTTTGACGATGAGATCGACTCCATGGGCGCCTTCGACCCCGGCACCCAGCGGCGGACCCGGAACGTGTCCTCCGCTCGGATCCTGCCGGCGGCGGAGGTGCTGCCCCACTGCGCCCCCGGAGGCCTGCCCGGTCTTGCGGACCAGCTGATCGCCCTGGCGGAGAAGCTGGCGAAAAAGCAGAAGACGGAGGCCATCGTCCAGACGTTGCGGGAGGACGCGGAGCGGCTGCGCAGCGGCGCGGCCCCGGGGGCGGCGGACCGGTATCTGGCAGCCATCTATCCGACTGTCACCGCCGGGGTCCACTACCTGCCTCCGGACGCGGTGGTGTTCCTCAGTGAGAGCGGCCGGGTGGACGAGCGGGTGAAGAATACGGTCCTCCAGCAGAAGCAGGACGTGGAGGCGCTGCTGTCCGCCGGGGTGCTGGCGGGGGAGTACGCCCATCTGACCCTCACCGCCGAGGAACTGTACGCCGCGCTGGAGGACTTCCCCGTGATCCTGGAGGACTCTCTGCCCACCTCCCGGCACCCCCTGCGGCCCCGGGGCCTCCTGACCATGAATGCCAAACAGCTCAGCTCCTACGGCGGCAGCCTGGAGACCGCCGTCACGGATCTGGAGCACTACCGCTCCTCCGGCAGCGCGGTGCTGGTGCTCTGCGGTGGGGAGACCCGGGCGAAGAATCTCCACCGGCTGCTGGAGGAGAAGGGCATCCCGGCCACCCTGGATCTAAGCGGCGCCGCCATGCCTGCGGCGGGGGAGGTGCGCCTCTCCCTGGGGGCCCTGTCCGCCGGCAGCGAGTGGCCGGCGCTGAAGCTGGCGGTGCTGACAGAGGGCCAGCTGACGGCCCCGGCCATGCGCAAGCGCCAGCGGGTGAAGAAGGACTCCAACCGGCAGAAGCTCCAGTCCTACACCGACCTGTCCCCCCGGAGACCTGGTGGTCCATGAGCACCACGGCGTGGGCCGGTTCGTGGGCATCCAGCGGATGCCGGTGGACGGCGTGGAGAAGGACTACATCAAGATCGACTACGCCGGCGGGGACTGCCTGTACGTCCCCGTGACCCAGCTGGATCTGGTGAGCAAGTACATCGGCGGAGGCGAGGACACCGAGCGCACCAAGCTCAATAAGCTAGGGGGCGCCGAGTGGACCCGGCAGAAAACCAAGGCCAAGAAGGCCGCCAAGGATCTGGCCAGGGGCCTCATCGCGCTGTATGCCGAGCGGCAGAAGCGGCCGGGCTTCGCCTTCTCCGGACTCCCCCTGGCAGCGGGAATTTGAGGAGTCCTTTGACTACACCGAAACCGACGACCAGCTGCGGTGCATCGCGGAGATCAAGGCGGACATGGAGAAGCCACGGCCTATGGACCGGCTGCTATGCGGCGACGTGGGCTACGGCAAGACGGAGGTGGCACTCCGGGCCGTGATGAAGTGCATCCTGGACGGGAAGCAGGCCGCCATCCTGGTGCCTACCACCGTCCTGGCCCAGCAGCATTACGCCACCGCCGTCAGCCGGTTCCGGGACTTTCCGGTGAAGATCGAGGTGCTGTCCCGCTTCACCCCCGCCAGGGAGCAGAAGCGGATCCTGGAGGCCGCCAAAAACGGCGGCGTGGACCTGCTGATCGGCACGCACAAGCTGCTGCAGAAGAGCATGGCGTTCAAAGACCTGGGCCTGCTGGTGATCGACGAGGAACAGCGGTTCGGCGTCACCCACAAGGAGCGGCTGAAGGAGATGAGCCGCCAGGTGGACGTGCTGACCCTCTCCGCCACTCCGATCCCCCGGACACTGAACATGGCTCTCTCGGGCCTGCGGGATATGTCCACCCTGGAAGAGCCTCCGTCAGACCGCCAGCCGGTGCAGACCTATGTGCTGGAGCACGACTGGGCCATCATTGAGGATGCCGTCCGCCGGGAGCTGGGCCGGGGCGGCCAGGTATACTACCTCCACAACCGGGTGGAGAGCATCGACGCCACCGCCGCCCGGCTCCAGAAGATGCTGGGGCCGGAGGTCCGTATCGTCACCGGCCACGGGAAGATGACGGAGCAGGAGCTGTCCTCCGTCATGCAGGCCATGGTGGACGGGGAGGCGGACATCCTGGTCTGCACCACCATCATCGAGACCGGCATCGACATCCCCAACGTGAACACTCTCATCATCGAGGACGCGGACAAGATGGGGCTGGCCCAGCTCCACCAGATCCGGGGCCGCATCGGCCGCAGCGCCCGGCGGGCCTATGCCTATCTCACCTACCGCCGGGGCAAGATCCTCCAGGAGACCGCCGCCAAGCGGCTGGCCGCCATCCGGGAGTATGTGGAGTTCGGCTCCGGCTTCAAGATCGCCATGCGGGATCTGGAGATCCGGGGCGCGGGGAACCTGCTGGGGCCGGAGCAGTCTGGGTATCTCATGAGCGTAGGCTACGACCTGTACCTGAAGCTGCTGGAGGAGGCCGTCCTGGAGGAGCGTGGCGAGGAGAAGCGGATCGAGACGGAGTGTGCCGCCGACCTGACGGTGAACGCCCATATCCCGGACCGGTACGTCCCCTCGGCAGAACAGCGGATGGACCTGTACCGCCGCATCGCCGCCATCCGCACGGACGAGGACGCCTCGGATCTGCTGGACGAGATGCTGGACCGCTACGGCGAGGCGCCCAAGTCCGTTCTGGCCCTGCTGGACGTGGCCCTGCTGCGTTCTGCCGCGGCCAAGGCCGGCGTGTCCGATATCTCCCAGAAGGGCAGCCTCCTGCGGCTGCAGCTGGGAGTGTTCCACCCACAGGCCCTGGTGGCGGTGTGCGGCCACGCCAAGTACCGCCAGCGGCTGACGCTGGCGGCGGGGGAGATCCCTGCCCTCACCCTGAAGCTCAAGCCCGGGGAGGATGTGCTGGAGGCCGCCCGGGACCTGGTGGAGGACCTGAAGCTGGCCGCGGAGGAGGCCGCGGGCGGGACCCCGTAAGTTTCATCATGTTTTTGCCATGCCCCGCATAGGATGGTGGCGGTGGGACGTCCCCCGCCTGTCCTGTGCGGGGCGTTTCCACGGAATCTGCGAGGAATGACAAAGGAGAACCGTGATGAAACGATGCATCGCTTTTTGCCTGGCCCTGGGGGCCGCCATCTCTCTCACCGCCTGCGGGGGCGGAGACACAGAGGGGGGACTTCTCTGCGAGGCGTCCGGCATCCGTCCGGACACTGTGCTGCTGTCCGTGGACGGGCGGGACGTGTCCGCCCAGCGATACCTCTACTGGCTGGCCTACGCCTGCGACTACATCGCCGACTACTACGACAGCGGGGAGGGGATCCAGTGGGGGGACACTGTCTCCGGCCAGAGCTTGGAGGATTACGCCAAGGACCAGGCGCTGCAGAACGCCGCCCTGTACGCCACAGTGGAGACCTGGGCGGAGGATTACGGCTGCACCCTCACCGACGAGGACCGGACTGCCATGGACCGGGAGTGGGCGGCCCGGGCGGCCCAGTACGGCGGGGAGGAGGCCTATCTGGCCGTGCTGGCCCGCATGGGGCTGGACCGGGCGGAAGCGGAGGCCATCTCCGGGGACTACTATCTCTACGAGCACCTGTACGACCTCTACTGCACGGAGGGCAGCGAGCTGGCCCCTGCGGAGCATGACCTGGAGACCTTTGCCCAGGAGCAGGGCTACCTCACCGTGGACCACATCTGGCTCTCCACCGCCGCTGTGGACCCGGCGGACGCGGAGGCCGTGGCCGCCTGCCGGGCCAAGGCGGAGGAGGCCTTTTCCAAGCTGAACGGCAGCGCGGACCCTGCCCACGACTTTGCCGTCCTGGCCGCCACTTACAGCGATGAGACGGACCGGGACCAGCATCCGTCCGGATACACCTTCACTGTGGGGGACGGCACGCTGCCCGCCGCCTGCGAGGAGGCGGCCCAGGCCCTGGAGGAGGGCCAGTTCAGCGGCGTGGTGGAGGCGGATGACGGCTTCTACCTGATTCTGCGCAAGCCCGTGGACCTGGAGGCCGTGGCCCCGGACTACTTCGACGCCCTGCTCCAGGCTGCGGCGGACAGCGCGGACATCTCCACCACCCGCACCTATGCGGACCTGGATGTGAGCCGGTTTTACGACGAGCTCATCGCCGCCCGGGCGGAGCTGGATGCCTCCGGCGGAGAGGTTGCCTGATGGGTGTTTGTGCCAATTTTGGCAAAATGACGAAATTCGCAGAGGTTTTGATAAAGTTTTAACAAATTTTCGAATTTCACAGAAATTTGCATTGACGGGGCAGGAAAAACCCAGTATAATCAAATCAGCAAGCGGTTGGTGTATGAGCATTTGTCAAAAATTTGGCAATCATGTTTTTCTTTTGACAAACTCTCGCCGCCACCCTCAACTTGTGATTGGCGTCTGCGGCAGCGCCTGACGAAGAGCCGTCGGAGCTGCCAATCCCATATTTTTATAAAAACGGAGGAAGATCATGAAAGAGCTCTATGTTGTGAATTGCTGCAGAACCGCGATTGGTTCCTTCGGCGGCGCGCTGAAGAACACCCCTGCCGTCGATCTGGGTGCCATCGTCATCAAAGAGGCTCTGAACCGTGCCGGCGTGAAGCCCGAGCAGGTGGATGAGGTCATGTTTGGCTGCATCCTGACCGCCGCCCAGGGCCAGAACGTGGCCCGCCAGGCCTCCATCAAGGCCGGCATCCCCTATTCCGTCCCCGCTTACACCGTGGGCATGGTCTGCGGCTCCGGCATGAAGTCCATGATCGAGGGCGCCCGCTCTATCCTGGCCGGCGACGCCGACGTGGTTGTCTGCGGCGGCACTGAGAACATGAGCGCCGCTCCCTACGCCGTTCCCACCGGCCGCTACGGCGCCCGGATGGGTCACACCCAGATGATCGACACCATGATCAAGGACGGCCTGTGGGACGCCTACAACAACTATCACATGGGCACCACCGCTGAGAACATCGCGGACATCTGGGGCATCACCCGCAAGGAGATGGACGAGTTCGCCGCCTCCTCCCAGCAGAAGACCGAGGCCGCCCAGAAGGCTGGCAAGTTCGAGGCTGAGATCGTCCCCGTGCCCGTGAAGGTCAAGAAGGACATCGTGGAGTTCAAGGTGGACGAGTTCCCCCGTGCCGGCGTGACCGCCGAGGGCATCTCCAAGCTGAAGGGCGCCTTCCCCGTGGGGCCCGAGTCCCCCAATCCCCAGGTGGTCCACACCTTTGAGCCCACCGGCATCCAGGAGACCGACGACAAGGGTCAGCAGCGCGTGACTGCCGCCAACGCCTCCGGCATCAACGACGGCGCCGCCGCACTGGTGCTGGCCTCCGGTGAGGCTGTGGAGAAGTACGGCCTGAAGCCCATGGCCAAGCTGATCGGCTGGGGCCAGGGCGGCGTGGATCCCAAGATCATGGGCGTCGGCCCCGTGCCCGCCTCCCGTCAGGCCATGACCAAGGCCGGCGTGACCATCGACGATATCGACCTGGTGGAGGCCAACGAGGCGTTCGCCGCCCAGTCCATCGCCGTGGCCCGTGAGCTGGGCTTTGACATGAGCAAGGTCAACGTCAACGGCGGCGCCATCTCCCTGGGCCACCCCGTCGGCGCGTCCGGTGCCCGGATCATCGTGACCCTGCTGCACGAGATGCAGAAGCGGCCCGAGGCCAAGAAGGGCCTGGCTACCCTGTGCATCGGCGGCGGCATGGGCGTTGCCACCGTGTTCGAGAAGTGCTGAATTGATCTTCCGGCAGAGCACCGTCTCCGCTGGATGTGAAAAGGCGTCCCCGGCCATTAGCCGGGGGCGCCTCTTTTTTTGTGCCGGGAAGCGGCGTGCCGCAGGGCCGCCATCCAGCAGAACGGCAGGAGGACGAGGGTATAAAAGCGCCTGGAGGCGGCCTGAGAGGAAGATATAGCAAGACTGAGAATAGAAAGAATACCACCCGAAAAAGAATAACTGTAAAGCAACAGCTTTGTTAGAACAGGGGCCGCAAGGCTCCTTTTTGTTGGAGGAGGTGTCCCATTGAAAACAATCGCACTGGCAAATCAGAAGGGCGGCGTGGGTAAGACCACCACAGCCGCCAGCCTCGGCATTGGTCTTTCTCGGCAAGGTAAAAAGTCCTGCTGATCGACGCCGATGCACAAGGCAATCTCACGCAGATGTTAGGCTGGTCGCAGCCTGACGAATTATCCCCAACGCTCTCCACCCTGATGGAGAAGATCATCGCGGAGCAGCCCATCGCCCCCAACGAGGGCATTCTGCACCACCCGTCCGGCGTCCACCTTGTCCCCGCCAATATCGAGCTGTCGGCACTGGAGGTCACGCTGGTCAACACCATGAGCCGTGAAACGGTACTGCGGCAATATCTGTCCACGGTAGCGGACCGCTACGATTACGCGCTCATCGACTGTATGCCGTCCCTCGGTATGATAACGCTCAATGCTCTGACTGCGGCAGACAGTGTGATTATTCCCGTGCAGGCACAGTATCTTCCAGCCAAAGGGTTGGAACAGCTTTTTGCGAACCATCACCCGCGTGAAACGGCAGCTCAACCCGAAGCTGGAGGTAGACGGCATTGTGCTGACGATGGGACAGCCGCACCACACTGGCGCGGGAGATCAATGCGCTTGTCCGCAAAACCTACGGCGGTCATGTGTTCTGCAACGAGATCCCCGTTCCATCAAAGCGGCGGAGATCAGCGTGGAAAACAAAAGCATTTACGACCACGACCGCAGCGGCAAGGCGGCGCTGGCGTATGAAAATCTGACAAGGGAGGTGTTGAGCCTTGGCAAGCAAATTAAGCGGCATCGAACTGACCCGGTACGATGACCTGTTCAAAACGGACGCAGAGCGTGAAGCCGACAGGCAGGAGCGGATTCAGATCGTTCCTGCCTCAGAAGTTTTCCCGTATTTCCGTCAGCCGTACACCATTGACCGCCCCACGCCTGATCTGGTGCGCCTCATGGACAAAGCATCGAGCATATCGGCATCGCTGAGCCGCTGATCGTTCGCCCCCGTGAGAGGCAGCGGGTATGAATCATTTCCGGCCACAGGCGCGCGATTACTGCGCAAAAGCGGTGGGGCTGGATACCCGTCCTGTCATCGTCCGCAATTACAGTGACGAGGAGCGGACATCCTTGTTGTGGACTATAACATCAACCGCGAGGACTTACTGCCCAGCGAGAAAGCCAAAGCCTACAAGCTGAAGCTGGACGCCATGAAACGGCAGGGACAGCGGACAGATTTAACTCTCTCCAACTTGGAGAGAAGTTAAACAAGAAAACATCGGTAAGAATCCTCGCTGAGCAAGCGACTGACAATGTAACTTCAATCCAACGCTATGTGCGGCTGAACAAGTTAATCCCCTCTGCTGGACGCGGTGGACGCAGGAACGCTCAAGTTCGTTCCCGCAGCGGATTTCCTCTCCCACCTGTCCGAAAAAGAACAGACCTACCTCCTGCTGGTCATGGAGCGCGACGAGGTTATCCCCGTCGCTGGGACAGGCCCAGCGGCTCAAGCAGCTCAGCGGCGAGGGCAAACTGGAGAATAACATCATCGACCTCATCATGCGGGAGGAAAAGCCGCTGGAACGCAAGGTCACCATCCGCAACGACCGCCTGCAAAATACTTTCCCTCCAGCTACACCCCGAAGCAGATGGAGGATGTCATCATCAAGCTGCTGGAGGGCTGGCACCGCAAGCGGCAGCAGGAGCAGGCGCGATGAGGAACGAACCGATGCGCAGGAACGAGCTGCCGGAAACCTGTTTTCCATTCTGCCGTCCAGCGGGCAGCTTATTATCATCCGGTGCGGTGAGCGCGGCTATTATCCCTCTGAGTGGGATACCGGAAACCGCGAGGAAAACCGCGAATCGCCAGCAGCCATAATGTGCGGCGCGGCATCACGGACATTCAGGAGGCCGCCATGCTGGCAGGTTCCATGTTCGGCTGGAACACACCGGGCGCAAACCCGCAATGGTATTTGGACAACGCAAGATATGTGAATTCCAACATCGTCCAAAGGCCATATCAAAGACCCAATCATGAGCGTGTACTATCCCGTCAGCAGTTTCTTACTGTGCTATGAGATCATGGGCAAACAGCACTTTATCTGCCCGTGGACAAACTGCCGCAAGAGCTGATGAGCCAAGGTCGCAGTTCATCATGCTGCCGGATCTGGTGCGTGGAGTGCCGGTCATGCCGGTGACAGCGACCTTTGCACAAAACGGGAGCTGCACCATCCAGTTAGAACACGGCAGCTATGTAGTGGGGAAATGGTCAATCAGGAATACCACATCACCGCCCGCGTCCGCGTCGGCAGTGCCGAGTTTGTCATGGGCGAATGTGAAAAAGCCCCTGCCCCCCTTTGTCACATGGCAGCGCAACTGCAAAAACGACGGGGGACGGCCCACCCAATTTCTTTTGGGGGCATTACCGCTCTGACCGTTCTTCCTGC